>Ga0185299_10000001_pt1 | contig 5123844 bp, 4163 predicted proteins | sample PaiPotPPA55metaG_FD_128002 | JGI IMG/M metagenome (GOLD analysis project Ga0185299, IMG submission 128002) | Iron sulfur acid spring bacterial and archeal communities from Banff, Canada, to study Microbial Dark Matter (Phase II) - Paint Pots PPA... ...
GAAGTTCGGTTGTGATAACCGCTGAATGCATATAAGCGGGAAGCACGCTCTAAGATGAGATCTCCCAACCCAAAAGGGAAATGAAGGGCCCAGGAAGACCACCTGGTTGATAGGCTGGAGGTTGAAGTGCAGTAATGCATGTAGCTTACCAGTACTAATCGCCCGTTCGGCTTGTCCATAGAATTTACTCTGCGCAGTGAGAAAGTCCACTGTTCTAGAGTCATTCAATACAAGCTTTGTAGTTATATCTTTTGGAAACTACGCAACAAGTAACAAACGTCTAAACCCAATCTATTCAGTTGTGGAAGATCGCGAGAGCGAAATTCTCAAGTTTGCCGGTGAGTTTACCGCGAGGGTCACACCCGTTCCCATCCCGAACACGGAAGTTAAGCCTCGTTGGGCCGATGGTACTGCACGCGTAAGTGTGTGGGAGATTAGGTGATCGCCGGCATAATCCAAAAGCCCCATCCTTTATCGGATGGGGCTTTTTGCTGTTGCATACTACTTCCCAAAATCTGCCTCATTGCTACCTTGCTCGGTATGATGAAAGTATTCATTCTTATCTAGGAGTAAGGTTCGTGAAAGCTACTGGTTTCCCTCAGCGTCTTTTCCTGGCAGTTCTGTTTTTATCTGCTACGGTTTGCTTCTCTCCCGCGGCCATTTTGGGCGAAGTACCTGAAGCCTTTGCGCAGACTCCGCAAGACGCCAAGGCCCTCAGGACGATCGGCTTTATGACGGATTTCGATGTTCGTGACGATGCGGTTGGGATCTGTAAGGCTGTGATGGAGGGCGTCGCTCCGGGTGTGCGGATCATTGACATCACGCACCAGTCCACTCCCTACGACATCGCCGAAGGCGCTCGTTTCTTAGCGGGATCGGCTCCTTATTTTGCAAAGGACGCGGTGTTTGTGGTGGTGATCGATCCCACCGTGGGGAGTTCGCGGAAGGCGATCATTGCCAAGTCGAAGAAGGGGCAGTTCTTTGTGCTGCCGGATAACGGATTGCTGACGCTGGTGCAGGATCGGGATGGCATCGAGGCGGCGCGCGAGATCACCAATCCTGCCTGGATGATTGGGGCAAAGACCTCATCGACCTTCCATGGAAGGGACATCTTTTCTCCTGCCGGAGCACATCTGGCGCGAGGCGATGACTGGACGACCGCAGGTCCTGCACTGGATGTTTCGAAGCTGGTGCGGTTGGCGATTCACTCTGCAACGATTGATGCCACAGGGCTACATGGACAGGTGATTGGGACGGATGGGCCTTTCGGTAATCTGGTATTGAACGTTCCGGCAGAGGAATTTGCGAAGCTGGGCTATCACCTTGGTGATATTGTTCCGTTCCAGCTCGGGGGGAAGCAGTATGAATTCTCCTTCGCTAAGACCTTCAGCGATGTAGCAGTCGGCAAACCGTTGTTCTATATCGACTCGCGGGGGAGGCTCAGTCTCGCTATCAACCAGGGTAACTTTGCTACCGCCTATTCGATCCAGCCCCTAACGGAGATACTGATCCCGAAGAAACACTGAGGTGCTTCGACAAAACAAAAAGCCTGAGTGGATACACTCAGGCTTTTTGTTTGTTCTTGTAAGCCTTCGCTAGTCGTCGTTCTTTCCCGGCCGGTGCTGGCTTCGCTCGACATCACGTTGGTGTTCTGTGCGACGAACCTCATCCTCGGCCTCGCGCAGCTTGTTTTTCACCTCGTCATCGCTCAAAGATCTTCCGCCTGGGCCGTTGGCAATCCTGCTGCCGTCGGCACCGATGCTGATGCGGCTTCCATCTTTGCCTTTATAGACTTTGCTGCCATCTGCACCTTCGGTGTAGTGGGTGCCGTCCTTGCCAACGAAGACCTTGCTGCCATCAGCACCCTCGGTAAGCTGGGTCCCATCCTTTGACCGATAGGAGCTACTCCCGTCGGCGCTGGCCTTGATGTTCAGGCCATCCTTGCCGATGATAACGCTGCTTCCGTCAGAGCCTGAGATCACACGGACGCCATCCTTGCCGACATAAACGCTGCTGCCATCTGCGCTCTGTATCGAAACCTGAGGTGACTCCGCTGGCGGAGCAGGAGGCTTTGGCGGCATGGGTGGCAGTGGAGCGATCGATGCTTTCTTGACCGACACATCTCCATGACTGGTGTTGATGCGGACCAATGATCCGCCCTTGCCAACGGTGCCGTTCAAGGTCTTGCGATTGTCCTTCTCCTGCGAGGACAGCGAGAAATCGTTATCCACATCACCATCGGACGTCTCAGCGCTCACTGTAAAGTTCGCATGGTCCGGCACGGTCAGGCTGACGGGGCCGTTGCGATTCTGCACGGTCACATTGCCCATCGGTGGCGCGCTGATCAGATCGACCGAGCCGTTCCGATTGGTGACGGAGAGGTCACCCGTGATCCGTTCCAGGGTGATGTTGCGGTTGCCGGTCGTCAGAACCACTGGTCCGACGCACTGATCGGCGGAGAAATTGGTGTTGCCGATATCCATCTCGCCATCCAGGCGGGCGAGCTGAAAGTCGGTGCGACTGGTATGGAGCTTCAGAGAGTTGGTGATGTGCTCCAGATGAGTCGATCCGAATATCTCCCCCGTCAGGGCGACGGGGCCGTTGATGTCGGAGAGAGTCAGGTCGCCGACATGGCCCTCAAGCGAAACCGGACCGGTGATATCGTGCGCGGAGAAGGAGGAGCCATTATTGTTGACGCGAGTCAGCACCGAGCCCGTGATTCCCGTAACGGAGACATCGCCGTGGTTCGCGGTGATCGTCACCGGAGCTCTCAGCTGGTTGACTTGAACGTCTCCGTGGTTAGCGTTGACGGTGGTGGCGGCCGATGCGGGCACGCTGATGGTGACATCCGCTACTGCTCCGCTGAGAGTAGGCAGCGACACGGAGACGATATTTCCGTTTGTGCTGACCTTCGGGCTCAGCTCCCGGGCTTTGTTCTCCGCGTCGGAGTCCGAGCGGGAGTAGACCTGCTTATGCAGGGAGATGTGGATCTGGTTGTCTGTGCTTATTCCGGTAATGGAGACGTCTCCACGGGGATTGTCCACGGAGAGCGCACCCCCCGTTGGAAATGCCTGCGCGACGGACTGATCGCTCTCATGTTTGTCGCCGAGAAACTCCTCCAGATTGTCGGGAGACAGGCCGAAACCATGGACGAAGTATTCGCGGTGGTTCCGGGTCGCGCTGAGGACGAGGCCAACGATGGCCAACAAGGCCAGTAGAGAAAACACTCCGCCGCCAATGCTGCGTCGCGCGTATGGATGTTGTGGGTCCTGCGGCCTTGCCTGGTCCAATCCCCACTCGGCCAGCAGGACGAGGCCTGCCACGACCAGAAGGAACGGCCACCAGTGCCCGTACCAGTCCCATAGGTGGTCGTTTTGCAGATGACCGGTCTGGACCAGGAGGAAAACAATTCCCACAATGACCATGACGGTCGGGCCAAGAATGGACCGGCGGCGCATCGCGCGTCGTTGAAAGCGATACTGATCGCGCTGGGCACGAGCCTGATCGCGGAGGATACGACGCTGATACTTCCAATCACCACCGTAGGGTGGGCCGGGAGGTGGGTATGGTGGAGGATAGCCAGCCATGATTATCTCCCTTCTTCGTCGTGCGGAGTGACTGGCACAACCGAGGTGCTGGAACTAGGTGCAGCCGACGGAGGAGTGACTGGAACCGAGGGAGCGTAGCCATAGGGAGTCGCAGCCGCGCTGCTGTATGCCGATTGTTGGAAGATGGTTAGCAGACCGGCGACGATGATGAAGAGTGGCCAGCTATGTCCCCAGGAAAGGATGTCGAAGCTGTCCAGGAAGAAGAGGACGCCCACAAGGATGACCCACACCGAGCCGCGCAGGGCACGGAAGAGACGAATGCGATAGGCGGGGCTGCCGTCATCCGCAAGCCCCGGGCCGGAGTTCGTCATCTTGCGGACGAAGATCCATACACCGCAACCGATCAAGAAGAAGGGAATCAGGCGCTGCACGGGAAAGTGCCGGAAGATGCCGGAGCTCCCGAAGAAGAAGAGCAGGCCGAGCCCAATCAGCCAGATCGCTCCCATGGGAAAGCGATTTCCATGCGGGGGAAGGTTCGGATCTCCGGCATAGTAAGGCTCGCTGTAGGGAGGCGTAGGCGGAACCGGGGGTACGGGAGGAGTTGTGTAGGCGTAGGGCGGAGCCTGGGGGGCGGCGTAGCTCTGGCTCCCCTCGGCAGCCTGGGTGTAACTCGTGGCATCGGAGACGTTTGGAGCGGCCGAAGAAAACGGCGCAGCCGGAGGAACCGGTGGAGGAGCTGCGCCTGCGGGCCATGCTTTGCCGAAGCCGAAGCGCTCGCCGATATCATTCAGACCGAAGGGGTTTGGCAGTGGAGTGCCATCGCGCCGGGCGCGGGCCGTATGGTAGGCCTCGATGACCTGATAGAAGACCCAACCGACGACGAAGAGGCCGAAGAACTCGGCCCGGTCCGATAGGCTTACCAGTATGGCGAAGATGATGAGGTGGACGACTCCCTTTGCATACTGGCCGTTGTACATCGCGCCGACGCCGGGGATGCAGCCGAGGAGAGCAGCCAGAGCGGGGTTCGGAGCGCCGGGTACGGGTGATACAGGAGCTGCTGTAGAGGGGCCATAGTTTGGACTACCGGCATAGCCATAGGGCGATCCCGCGGACGAGGCTGTTGTGTCCGCGGCTGCGAGACGCGCGGCGAGGCAGGGTTCGCAGAAGACAGCGCTCCCAATGGCGCGGGTGCATTCGCTGCAGAGAGGCTTGCCACAGTTCTGGCAAAAGGCAACACGTTCACGATCGGGATGATTGGCGCAGTTCATACAAGTTCCCCTTTCTGCAGTTTGCTGCCGGCTGCTCTTTCTTCAGCAGATAGAGCACATACAAGACTCGACGGTGGGGAGACCGAGGTGTCAGGAAGGTGAAAGGCCGCGAGCCTCATCGTGCCCCCGAATGGGGCCTGCTCGCGGCTGGTTCCCGGCCCAGGATGCGGGCGGGACTGTTTCTGATCTGGCTGGCCCGGCTTATCTGGTTTTGGGGTCGTCGTAGTCGGGTTGCTGTTCGAAGGTGCGGGGGGAGCCGCACTGTTGTTGTCGTCGGCATGCTGGAGATCACGGACGCGGGACTCGAGCTCGTAGACCACCTTCAGGTTGTCGTAGTAGCGGGCGAAGTAGGCGTTGGCCTGGTAGACGCTGCGCCGCAGGTTCGAGGGCTTCAGGTCGCTGGCGTGCAGCTCGTTCAACCGAACGCCCGTGAGGTTGAGCGTCAGCCCGATCGAGAAGAACGCCATCGCGGCAGTCATCGCCAGCCTGGGCTGCAGCAACGTTTGGTTGAGCGACTTGCTCCGGAACGCCGCAGCGATACGGCTGCGGAAGGGAAGGACGGTTGCCGTGCGGGCAGGTGTGATGCCATCGCTACTGGAAGTCGCAAGCTCCGGATGGTTGCTTACCGTGGCCGGCAGAATGGAGAGATTATTCTGCGGGAGTGCGATCGCGGGCGATGTTTGCGCCAAAATGCGCTCGAGCAGGGCCACTGGCGGCTCCGGACGAGGAAAGCGCAACATCTCCAGCCATGCCGCTCCGCGCTGGGCGTCAGCGAGCATCTGGCTGCAACTGACGCAACCGGCCATGTGGAGGTCGAACTGGGCCTGCTCCTCCTTGGAGAGCGTCCCGTCCAGCGCGTCGGTCAGCATCGCCTCGCATTGAGCGCAATGCTGCGACCCACCCGCGTTTGCAGGCTTTGCGCTGCCGAATTGATGGAGGTCCTGATTGAACTTTGCCACGTTACATCACCTGCCCTTCTATACGTTGTAACAGCCTTGCGAGTTCCCCGCGCCCGCGACTGATGCGGCTTTTCACGGTTCCTTCAGGAATCCGGAGAACCTGCGAGATTTCTTTGTAATCCATGTCTTCCAGGTCGCGCAGGATGACCGCCTCACGCAGTTCGGGAGAGAGCTGGGCGAGCGCCGCCTGTATCTTCACCTTCAGCTCGAGTCCGGCGACATGCTGCTCCTGCGAGGGGCCTCCGTCGGCGAGACGGTCGCCCATGGTCGGGCCGGATTCCTCGCCGTCCAGGGTGGCATCGAGCGAGTCGCTGGCGCGATCCAGGCGGGTGCGGCGGAAGTGATCGACCAGCAGATTCCGGGTCAGTGTCGTGATCCAGGTCTGGAAGCTGCCCTTGCTCGTATCGAAGCTCGAAAGATTCTTGTAGACCTTCAGGAAGACGTCCTGCGTCAGGTCTTCGGCGTCTGTCCCGCAGCCGGTAAACCGGTAGCAGATGGCATAGATGCGCCGGTGTTGGGAGACGACAAGTTGTTGCCACGCCTGTTGCTCCCCAGCCATGCACTGCCGCACCAGCTTGATCGTCGCAAGCTGTGCAGCCTCAAGTGCGGCATCTTGTTCGGGAGTACGCGGCAACTTCACCTCTTGCGTCCTTGTTATCGGAGTTGGCTGAAGTGTATCGCGCTGGGGGAAGTCCGGGCGAACCGGTTCTGTGGGGCGAACCTTAGGCGCAACACGCAGGATGGGTCTCGACTGCATGCCCGCCCCTGGAATCGCCATGTGCAAAACGCCCATGTGTGTTTATACGCATGGGCGTCCGGGATGGTTCAACGGGAGATGAATTAGGGAGTGGGTGCGGAGATGACGCCGCAGGCGATGCGGTTCCCGGCGTTTCCGGTGGGGTCAGTCTTCATGTCGTCCGCCTTCTCGTGGACCATGATCGAGTGGCCGATAACCGAATTCGGGGAGCTGGGATCGAGCGAGAGGTAGTCCACCTTCACCGTGACCTGTGCGGTGTGCTGCTCGCCGATGGTGATGTTCTGTGGCAGGTCGCCGGCGTGGTGACCCATGGGGTTCAACGTTCCATGCTGCTTGCTGTCGGGGTTGAAGTGACCACCGGCGCTCTTGAAGTCTGGAGCGTCGCAGGCGCCGTTCTGGTGGATGTGGACTGCATGGTCGCCGATGGGAAGGTTCTTCAGATCCAGCTTGATTGACAGCTTGCCCTTTTTGCCTTCGTGGAAGGTAGCGGTGCCGGCGTCCTCGCCGGTGGAGGTCTTGAGCGGGACGACAACCCCGTCGCGCTTCATTTTGGCGAAGGCGGGGGCGACGAGTAGACAACAGAGGCTGAGTGCTACGAGCGATGAGCGCATTGGGGGAATCTCCTCGATTCAACTGCACCGACAGGATAACGCAGAGGGTTTGTTGCAGTCTTTCGGTACTCGAAACGAAGCGCCGTTGTGCTGAATCGGGATTTTTGTAGGGGATTGTTAACCGTTGAGGGGCCAGACGCGTTGTATGAGTGAAGCATGAGAAAGAAGAGGTGGATGAGATGGATGAGAAAATTATCCCAATAGTGTTGTTTTTGGTGATGGGGTTTATTGCCTGGGTTGTGATTGCTTCTATCCGCAGGGTTTTGGTGGCGAGGCTACAGGCTGGTGTGCAGACGAGGCTATTGGATAGGTTCAACTCGGCAGAGAGCCTGATGGCGTATGGGGAGACGGAGTCGGGGCGGCAGTTTCTAGCCTCGGTGCTGGAGGAGCGGGCAGCCCGGACCTCGCCGTATCGGAGCATTCTATCGGGGGTGCAGGCGGGGATTCTGCTGATCGTCTTCGGCTTGGCGCTGTTGTTGCTGCACCATACAGGGGTAACGCAGGAGGATGCGGTGATCGTCTTCGGTGTGATTCCGGTGGCGCTGGGGATTGGATTCCTGTTGGCGGCGGCAGCGACGTATGTGCTGTCAAGTAAGTTTGGCCTGCTGGAGAAGCCGAACTCTTTGTAGGTGGGCTGCGTAATATTTTTGTAGAACGGCCTAACTGCTAGCGAGGACCTTTGTCTAATGGGCGCAATGGATAAAGGAATGGATAGGAATCGCCCGGTGAATGAGGCTTTATGCCAGTGCATACGACCGATGCATGCGAGGCCCCGATCTTGTGGAAGGATGAGGGTACGGGCGCGATGGACGAGCAGCGGTTCCAGACGCTGTACGACGCGACGGCGCGCCCGATCCTGGCTTATCTGATTGGTGTGACCGGTCGCAGGGATGTGGCGGACGATGTACTGCAGGAGACGTACTGCCGGTTTCTGGTGAGGCAGCCAGGAGCGATGGAAGAAAATGAGACTCGGAGGTACTTGTTCCGGATTGCTACGAACCTGCTGCGGGACCGTTGGCGGAGCAGAGAGGATGCACAACTTCCGGAGAGGTTCGATGAGGGATTTTCGGAAGATCTGCAGGCGCAGCAGGATGTAGACACGCAGATGGATGTGCGCCGGGCGATGCGGGCGCTGAAGCCAAGGGAGCGTGAGCTCTTGTGGCTGGCATACGTGGAAGGGATGAGCCATCGGGAGATCGCGGCGGCGACGGGGTTGAGCGCGATGAGCATCCGGTTACTGTTATTTCGGGCACGAGGGAAGGCGGCCGGGTTTCTAAGGCCGGAGAAGGGAAGAGTATGAATCGTAGCCGGTGTGAACGGGAGTCTGAGGTCGTTGGGGCGATGCGTTCCGGTGCGGTGAGTGTGGAGTTGGACCTGCACATGGAAGGATGCACGGCCTGCGCGGAGACACGGAAGGTAGCAGCCCTGATGATGCTTCACGCTGCGGCGATTCAAGCGCAGAACCCCCAGCCACCGATGGCGAGCCGGGTGTGGCGCAGGGCTCAGGCGCAGCAGCAGGCGGATGCGCTGAAGCGGGCAACGCTGGCACTGGCGTTGATGCGAAGTTTGGGTGCGGTGTATCTCGTCGTGCTTATAGTGTGGAGCCTAAGGGCGTTGTGGCGGTCGCAGGGAGTGGCGATGATGCCGGCTTGGAGTTCTCTGGCTAGCGGAACGGTTTTTCTGGGCGCCGGGGTCGCTGTGGCCTCGATCGCTCTGGGAGCGTGGGGTCTGCTCCTGCTTGGCAAACGGGCTGGCAGCGCGGCTACCTCTACCTGATTTTTTGAACTGATCGGAAGAGTTGTTGCATTCAACCCAGGGGTGATGGTTTGTCACCTCTGTAGCTGAACTACGCCCAAAAACCTAAAGAACACCGAGGTCGATCCATGATGATCCGTGCGCTTATACCCCCGTTCGTCTTGAAGTATCGTCTCCCGTTGTTGAACGCTGTACTGACGGGGTCGCTGTTGCTTCAGTCTGCCGTGGCGCAGGATGTGCGTTCTGTCGCGACCGAACTATCGATGCGGATTGCGGAGGATCAGAGGCTGGTTCGGGAAGGTGAGCAGTTAGGGTTGCCTGCGGCGAAGATGGGATATTTATGGGCCACCCTGGCTGCCGCATACCAGGATTCGGCGGACGCCGGGAAGGCTCTGGAAGCGTATGAGCGAGCCTTGGATCTGCTGGGGAAAGACCCGACGGCTAGGTCGAACTACGCGACGACGCTGGACAACCTGGGATCACTGTATCTGGAGTCCAAACAAGTTGCGGAGGCGGCAACGGTGAGGCAGAAGGCATTGACGATTCGGAAGGAGCTGGGAGACCCCATGGGGATTGCAATCAGCGAAGGGCATATGGCGGAGGTCGAGCTTTCGCAGCACAGGTTCAAGGATGCAGAGAAGGATTCGCTGGCCGCCTACGCGACGTTGTCGGCTGCCGCTGGACATCCCGATGCGGATGCGGAGTTTTCGGCACTGGTGACTCTGATCTATGCCCAGTGTATGCAGCCGAAGTGTGGCGAGGGGATGCGCAATGTGGAGAAGGCCTTGGTGCTAGTCGAGAAGGAGTATCCGGCGGAGTCTGTGGAGCGAGCGCATATGTCGATGGCGTTGGGGTTTGCACAGTGGAAGACGGGAGCGGCTGAAGAAGCTGAGCGGAGTATGCAGGAGGGGCTGCGTATTATGCGGGCGCGGTTGGGAGAGCACAGTCCAATCCTTATGGCGGCGATGTTCCAGTATCGCGATTATCTGAAGGCGATGCACCGGGGACCGGAGATAAAGGCGCTCGACAGGAAGCTGGCGGACATGAAACCGCGGGAGCCCGATGCCTCATGCATGGACTGTACGGTGAGCGTGCATGCGCTGCGGTAGCGGATGCTGGGTGAGGAGACTAAAGGGAAGCGGGCAATTCCAGTTGCTCCGACGCGTTCTCATCCAGCCAGGGATGGAAGTGGACGCGGCACCGGGCTTCATAGAGACCGGCGGCTCCGACGACGACGAGCTCCTGGCTCTGACCCAGACGCTGGGTGTGGATTGCCGGCTGACCGCAGACCATGCAGACAGCGGAGAGCTTGGTGACCTCGTCGGCGATGGCCATCAGGGCCGGAACCGGGCCGAAGGGTTCCGCCGCAAAGGTGGTATCGAGCCCTGCCATGATGACCCGTTTGCCTAGATGAATCAGCTCGACGGCAAGCGAGATGATGGCCTCGTCGAAGAACTGCACCTCGTCGATGCCGACAACGTCGATCTCATCGAGCGTTGGGAAGAGCTCTGCCTTCAAGTGCTGGGTCGTGGCGACCGTGGCTGCCTCGTGTGTCTGCGAGCCGTGCGAGGCGATTGCCGTGCGGTGATAGCGGAGGTCGATGTCGGGTTTGAAGCAAGCCACGCGCTGACGGGCGATGCGGGCGCGTTTGAGGCGGCGGATCAACTCTTCAGATTTGCCGGAGAACATGGGGCCGGTAATAACTTCGAGACGGCCGGGTGCGGGAGCGGTCATTCTTTGGGAACCTTTGCAGATGATCTCTCGCTATCGTAAATGCGATGCCCCGGTGGATTTCTACTCCTTCTTCAGAGGCTGCCAGAGTTCGAGGCGATTGCCCTCTGGATCGGTGATCCAGGCGAAGCGGCCATAGGGGTAGTCTTCGCGGTTAGGGTCGATGGGGACGCCGGCGGCAGCAAGCTGGACGAGGAGAGCGTCGAGGTCATCGACGCGATAGTTGACCATTGTGGATTGCTGGCCCGATCCGAAGTACGTGGTATCAGCGGGGAAGAGCGACCAAGTGGTGCTGCCGGTGGATGGAGGAACCTCGTCGGACCAGAGGAAGGTGGCTCCACCGTAGTCGGCGAGCTGGATGCCGAGGTGCTGGGCGTACCAGGCGGAGAGGGCTTTGGGGTCGCGGGCGCGAAGGAAGATGCCGCCGATTCCTGTGACTCGGGCCATAAGTGTCTCCTTGGATCTAGATTTTCTCGACGAACACGGCGGTGCCGTAGGCGAGGACCTCGGTGACACCGCTCATGATCTCATTGGCATCATAGCGCACGGCAATGACTGCGTTGGCACCCATTTGTGAGGCGTGCAGCATCATCATGGCGAAGGAGTCCTGGCGCGTCTTTTCGCAGAGCTGGGTGAAGAGGGTTATATCGCCACCGAGGATGGTCTGCAGGCTGGCGCCGACTGTGGCGAAGATATTTCTGGAACGCACGACGATGCCTCGGACAACACCGTGGTTATGTACGATGCGGTAGCCGGGAAGTTCGAGGGCTGTGGTCACAAAAGCGGGGTCCAGCGAGAGGTTAGGCGGCGGGTAGGTCGACATAGAGGGGCTCCGGAGATGCTGCTTAGGAGGTACGTGCGAGGGCGGTGAGGAGTTCCGTGACGGCTCCGCTGTCGATGGTTTTGGCGGCGAGGATGAGACCAGCCGGGAGATCGGGAGCAAGTTCGGCGGTGACGAGGACGGCTGCGGCGTTGAGCAGGACGACGTCGCGGCGGGGACCGTGCTCGCCAGCGAAGATGGAGCGCAGGATGGCGGCATTGACGGTTGCATCGCCGCCCCGGAGGGAGTCGATTGGAGCGCGGCGGAGGCCGAGGTCTTCGGGGACGAGGGTGCTGAGGGTGATGGTGCCGTCACGGACCTCGGCGAGTTGGCTGGGACCGCTGATGGAGAGCTCATCGAGACCACCTTCGGAGTTGCCGGTGTCGCCGTGGACGACGAAGGCGTGACGGGTTCCGAGCAGGGCCATGGCCTCGGCGGCGAGTGGGACGAGATGTGGTGCGTAGACCCCCATGACCTGGGCACGGGCTCCGGCGGGGTTCGAAAGCGGGCCGACGAGATGGAAGATGGTGCGGATGCCGAGCGCGCGGCGGACGGGCATGACCGCCTTCATCGCCGGATGCATGGCGGGCGCATGGAGGAAGGCGAAGCGGTGCTTTCTCAGGGCAGCTGCGCCGTCTGCGGGGGTGAGGCCGATGGGGATGCCGAGAGCTTCGAGAACGTCGGCGGAGCCGGACTGCGAGGTGACGGCGCGGTTGCCGTGCTTGGCGACGGTGGCTCCGGCAGCGGCGGCGACGAGGGCGGCGGCGGTGGAGATGTTGAAGGTGCCACTGAGATCGGCACCGGTGCCGCAGGTGTCTACCAGGAGACTTCGCTCCGCTTCGTCTAAAGGCACCTCGCTGGCGGCAGCTCGCATGGCGTCGACGAAGCCGGCAATCTCGGCGGAGGTCTCGCCGCGAGTGGCGAGGGAGCTGAGGAGGGCGGCGAGCTCTAATTCATTGGCTTCGCCACGCAGGATCAGGTGGAGCAGATCGGCGGCCTCGGCGCGGGTAAGGGTCTCGCGGTGCTCGATGAGGCGTTTGAGATAGGGCTGGAGGGACATTGTCTCCAGCGTAGCAGGGCGATTGCGTCGATGCAGGCAATGAGGGGAGATGAAATTTCGGTGATGTTTTCGTTTTGAGAGGCTCTTTGTTCGATAAGCGCACGTATGTGCGAATTCGGCATTGCAGGCGCTTCTTTGCGTCCTCTACTATTACCGTGCTGGGCGGAGTGAGCGAGACGACATGAAAATTCACGAATATCAGGCAAAAGAGATTCTGCGGAAGTATGGTGTGCCCGTGCCGAACGGCGAGATGGCGACCACGCTGGAACAGGCGGACACGACGGCCAAGGCGCTGTTTTCCGCTGGGAACGCGGCTGTCGTGGTGAAGGCGCAGATCCACGCAGGCGGGCGCGGCAAGGGTGGCGGCGTGAAGGTGGTGAAGACGCTGGAAGCTGCGTCGGCTGCATCGAAGGCGATCCTCGGTATGCAGCTTGTCACCCACCAGACCGGGCCTGCTGGGCAAAAAGTGCAGCGGCTGCTGATCGAGGAGGGTTCGGCCATTGAACGCGAGCTTTACCTCGGGCTGGTACTGGACCGGGCGACAGCGAAGGTTGTCTTTATGGCTTCCCAGTCTGGCGGCATGGAGATCGAGGAGGTCGCACATGCGACGCCTGACCTGATCTACAAGGAGTACATCGAGCCGGCGATTGGGTTCCAGCCGTACCAGGCGCGGAAGCTGGCGTTCAAGCTGGGGTTGAAGCCAACCCAGATCAATGAGGCTGTGAAGTTCATGACGGGCTTGTACAAGGCGTTTGTCGATACGGACTCGACGCTGATGGAGATCAATCCGTTCATCACGACGAAGGACGATAAGCTGCTGGCGCTGGACTGCAAGATCAACTTCGACGATAACGCCATGTTTCGCCATAAGGATTTGAAGGAATTGCGCGATCTCGCCGAAGAAGACCCGCTTGAGGTTGAGGCGAGTAAGTATGCGCTGAACTACATCAAGCTGGATGGCACGATTGCCTGCATGGTGAACGGCGCCGGACTCGCGATGGCAACGATGGACATCATCGAGTACGCGGGCGGATCGGCGGCGAACTTCCTGGATGTCGGCGGCGGAGCGAACCAGGAGCAGATTGAGAATGCGTTCGGGATTCTGTTGAGCGACCCGAATGTGAAGGCGATCTTCATCAATATCTTTGGCGGCATTCTGCGCGTGGACGTGTTGGCGCAGGGTGTGGTGAACGCTGCGAAGAAATTGAATGTGCAGATTCCGATTATTCTGCGGCTTGAGGGAACCAACGTTGAAGAGGGCCGCAAGATTCTTGCTGATTCCGGGCTCAATTTTCAGGTGGGATCGACGATGAAGGAGGCCGCTGATCTTGCTGTGGCCGCTGCGAAAGGTGGCAAATAATGGCGGTTTTGGTCGATAAAAATACGCGGCTGATTGTGCAGGGAATTACTGGGCGTGAGGGTACGTTTCATGCCAAGGGTTGTGCGGAGTATGGCACGAAGGTTGTGGGTGGCGTTACGCCGGGTAAGGGCGGTACGACGCATGAGGGCTGGCCGGTCTTCAATACTGTCGAAGAGGCGGTGAAGGAGACGGGCGCGAATGCGACGGTGATTTTTGTACCGCCGCCGTTTGCAGCGGATGGAATTCTGGAGGCTGCGGCCTCGGAGATTCCTCTGGTCATCTGCATTACGGAGGGGATTCCTACGCTAGATATGGTGAAGGTGTGGGAGGTCGTGAAGCGGTCGAAGTCGCGGCTGATTGGCCCGAACTGCCCGGGAGTTATCTCGCCGGGGAAGGCGAAGATCGGCATCATGCCGGGGCGGATTCACAAGGAAGGCTCGGTGGGCATTGTTTCGAAGTCGGGAACGCTGACCTACGAAGCGGTATACCAGTTGACGACACGTGGGATCGGCCAGTCGACGGCGATCGGGATCGGCGGCGATCCGATCATCGGAACGACCCATATCGATGCACTGCGGCTGCTGAACGATGACCCTGAAACCGAGGCGATCATCATGATCGGCGAGATCGGCGGCTCGGCGGAAGAGGCGGCTGCGAAGTTCATCAAGGAACATGTGAAGAAGCCGGTGGTCGGATTTATCGCTGGACAGACGGCTCCTCCGGGACGGCGAATGGGCCATGCGGGCGCGATCATCTCTGGCGGTGAAGGAACGGCTGCGGAGAAGATGAAGGCGATGACCGAGGCGGGTATTCATGTGGTCAAGTCCCCGGCGGAGATCGGGGAGGCCATGGCGAGGGTGCTGGGGAAAGCTTAGTCCGACGAGTCGATTGAAAAGTGGCGCATGGAGGGAGTCCCGCTATACTCCCTCCATGCGCCGCTTTGTGTTTATCCCTGCTGTTCTTATTGGGCTTGCCTGTGTGTCTTTGAGTGGTTTGTGCCAGACCGCTCCACCAAAGATTTCGGTCAGCTTTCCTGCCTCGCAGTCTGCCAAACCTTTAGATGGGCGAGTGTTGTTGCTGCTGTCGAAGGATGGCTCGGCAGAGCCACGGATGCAGATCGACGACACGCCTCGGTCGCAGATGGTGTTTGGGGTGACGGTGGATGGGCTGAAGCCGGGGCAGCAGGTGGTGGTGGATGCGGCTGCTGCGGGGTATCCGGTGCGGAGTTTGAAGGATGTGCCTGCCGGGGATTATTTTGTGCAGGCGGTGTTGGATGTGTACGAGACCTTCCATCGAGCCGATGGGACGACCGTAAAGCTGTCGCCGGACCGGGGCGAGGGCAAGCATTGGAACCTGGCTCCGGGGAATTTATACAGCAAGCCACGCAAAGCGCATGTGGGGTCAGGTGGCGCTCTGATTGCGGTGGTGCTGGACCAGGTGATTCCACCAATCGCTCCTGAGCCGGATACGAAGTATGTGCGGCACCTGAAGATCCAGAGCGCGTTGCTGACGAAGTTCTGGGGACGGCCTGTGTTTTTGAGTGCGATTGTGCTGGTGCCGGAGGGGTTCGACGAGCATCCGGAGGCGCGGTTTCCGCTGGCGATCTTTCATGACCACTTTGTGACGGGTTTCTCGGACTTTCGAACGACTCCACCGGACCCGGATCTGAAGCCGGACTACTCCGAGCGGTTTCATTTGGCGGGGTACAACCGTATTCAGCAGGAGGAGGCGTACAAGACCTATCAGACGTGGACCAGCCCGAAGTTTCCGCGGATTTTGGTAGTGAAGATTCAACATGCGAATCCGTTCTATGACGATTCCTATGCGGTGAATTCGGCGAATCTGGGGCCGTATGGCGATGCGATTGAGACGGAGCTGATTCCGGCGGTGGAGAAGCAGTTTCGCGGGATCGGGCAGGGATGGGCGCGGTTTCTATACGGTGGTTCAACGGGCGGGTGGGAGTCGCTGGCGGTGCAGATGTTCTATCCGGAGCACTACAACGGTGCATTTGTCGCGTGCCCGGACCCGGTGGACTTCCGTGCGTATATGACGACAAATCTGTATGAACAACCGAATATTTTTTACCTGCAGGGAGCGAACAAGCAGGTGGAGCAGCCTGCGATGCGGGACTACCTGGGGCATACGCTGATCTCGGTGCGTGACAACATCGCATACGAAGCCGCGCTGGGCGACCACGGGCGCTCGGGCGAGCAGTTCGACATCTGGCAGGCGGTGTACTCGCCCGTAGGCAAGGACGGGTATCCAGCGTCGATCTTTGATAAGAAGACAGGTGCGATCGCCTCATCAGTCGCGGCTTACTGGAAGGAGCACTACGATCTGCGGGCGATCCTGGAGCGTGACTGGGCGACACTGGGGCCAAAGCTGCAAGGGAAGCTTCACATCTATGTGGGCTCGGACGACACCTACTTCCTGAACGATGCCGTCTACCTGATGGAAGACTTCCTGAAGACGACGGGGACGCCTGGGCATGGGGTTCCGTATGAAGGCGAGGTGCAGTATGGCCCCCGGGCAGAGCACTGCTGGAACGGGGACCCGACGCTGCCGAATGCGTACTCGCGGCTGCATTACAACACGATGTATCTACCGAAAATTATGGAGCGGATCGAAAAGACGGCTCCAGCGGGAGCGGATGTAACGAGCTGGCGGTATTAGGTTTGTCTTCTGTAAAAGAGGGCCGCCGCGAGGAAGAACATGGCTATTGTGAAGGCGACGCGGGCATGCAGCCAGTTGTGGATGCTGATGTTGGCGAGACCGTCGATGATCCAGGCCGCGAAGCCGGCGAACCAGATCCAGGTTGACTTCTTCATGGATGCTGCCCCGGAGTAGTGGAGTGCGATTCGGCGGGGATGATCCCCCTCCTTGTTCTAAACTAGATATACAGATTCACACAGGGAGACTTACGTTGTCACAGCGCACATTCAGCATCATCAAGCCGGACGCGGTCCGCAAGGGCTACACGGCCGCCATTCTCGCCGAGATTGAAAAGGCGGGCTTCAAGATTGTTTCGATCAAGCGGCTTTCGATCTCAAAGGCTCAGGCCGAGGGTTTCTATTACGTTCATGCGGCGCGTCCTTTCTTCGGCGAGCTGACGGAGTTCATGTCGAGCGGTTCCATCTTCCCGATGGTGCTTGAGAAGGAGAACGCCATCGCCGATCTGCGTAAGCTGATGGGCGCGACCAATCCCGCGCAGGCGGAAGAGGGAACGATCCGCAAGCAGTTTGCGGCGTCGATCGGAGAGAACGCGATCCACGGCTCGGATGCCGAGGATACGGCTGCGTTCGAAATCGGGTACTTCTTCGCAGGGATCGAACTGAAGTAGGTTTTTCTGCTGATTACTACACATCATTCAGAGGCGGCAGGTGCGACTGGGATCGAACGATCCTTGGTTTGTGTCTGCCGCCTCTCTGATTTGCATGAGGGGTGTCTATGCCGGTAGATCTGAAAAGCAAGCGCACCGACTTTCGCCGTCTCCATGAGAAGGGTTGTTTTGTGCTGCCGAATCCATGGGATGTGGGCAGCGCGCGGCGGTTGGAGCGGCTCGGCTTTAAGGCGCTTGCCACGACCAGTGCAGGGTATGCGTGGACCATGGGGTGCGAGGATGGAGAACTGTCGCGGGATGAGGTGTTGAGCCATCTTCAGTCAATGTGTGACGCGACTGACTTGCCCGTCAATGCTGACTTCGAAGCGGGTTTTGCGGATACACCGGAGGGCGTGGCAGCCAACGTTGCGCTTGCTGTGGCGACGGGTGTGGCAGGGTTGTCGATTGAAGATCGTGTAGGCAATGACCTCTACGAGAGCTCGCTCGCGATTGAGCGTATCCGAGCTGCGCGCGAGGCGATCGACCGATTCGGCGAGGATGTTTTGCTGGTCGGACGTTCGGAAGGCTTCCTCATAGGGCGAACAGATTTGGACGCGACGATTGAGCGTCTGGTCGCGTATGCGGAGGCGGGTGCTGATTGTCTCTATGCACCGGGCATCAAGGATGCTTCGGCCATCGCGGCTGTCGTCGCTGCAGTTGCTCCTAAGCCGGTCAATGTGCTGCTGCTGCCGGGGATGCGTGTTGCTGACCTGGCTGCGATCGGCGTGAGGCGCGTGAGCGTGGGAAGTGGGCTTGCGGCTGCGACGTGGGCTGCGTTCGATCGAGCTGCGAAACAACTTGTAGAGGAAGGAACTGTGCCGCCGCGCGGCTGAGGGATTAGATGAAGACGATGGATTTGAAGCTGAAGCTACCGGAAGGATCGTTCAAGGCGTACTTATTTGATTGCGATGGCACAATCGTCGACTCGATGCCACTGCACTATATTGCGTGGAAGAGAGTTCTCTTGGAGTGGAACTGTGAGTTTGAGGAAGACCTCTTCTATGCCTGGGGTGGTATGCCTGTGGCTGAGATCATCGCCACGCTGAATGAACGGCAGGGGCTGGCCATGCCTGTGGAGGATGTCGCCAGGCGGAAAGAGGCGCTGTACTTCGAGATCATTCCTGAGCTGAAGGCCGTGCCCGAGGTTCTGGAGCATATTGAAGTCAGCCACGGGCAGATTCCTTTTGCCGTGGTCTCGGGGAGTACGCGGGATTCCGTAACGGCGTCGCTGACGGTGCTGAAGCTGCTCGACCGGTTCGACACGCTGGTCTGCGCTGGGGACTACCAAAGAAGCAAGCCCGATCCGGAGCCATTTCTCCTCGCGGCGGAGAGGCTTGGAGTCGCTCCTGAAGACTGCCTGGTCTTTGAAGACACGGAGATGGGTATTCAAGCTGCGACGGCTGCTGGAATGGCTTCGGTTAAGGTTCTCCAGCCGTGGGAGAGGGTTTTGGTGCGCTGATTCGTCGCTAATCGTCAGGGCCATGTATGTACGGCCCTGACGATTAGGTTTATGCGTGGGCCGAAGGAGAGTTGGGAAAGGGCGAGTTGGCGATGAGGTCGCAGAAATTGGGACTCTTGTAGCCGGGGATGAAGCGCTCGCAGACATCGGCCTTCACGGTTCCCCATGTGGAGCCGGGTTTATGGGCGAAGCCACCGAAGAACGCCTGCACGATGCCTTCCTTGAAGTTCTCGCGCGGGTACTCTTTGACGATCTGCTCCCGCAGGTCGGCAGGGAAGCTGCCGAAGCCTTCGCCGAGGACATCGAGGCCGACGCCAGTGAAGAGGAGAGCCACTTCGGGCTTCATGTACTGGGTTACGCCGGGGGTGGTGTGGAGCGCGATCGCCTCCCAGGCTGTCTGCACCTGCTCCTCTGGAATATTGTGCGCGGTGAGGAACTGGCGGACGGCGTTGGCTCCGTCGACCTCGAACCGCTCGGTCGCACTCGAGTATTTCTTGATGAGGCCGAGATCGTGAAAGGCGGCGCTGACGTAGAGCAGCTCCGGATCGAAGCGCAGACTGCGCTGCCGGCCCTGCTCGGCGGCGAACAGATACACGCGAAGCGAATGGTTGAAGAGCAGGTCGGTTCCGTGCTCGCGGAGGATCTCCGTGGCTTCCTTGGCGAGCTTCGTGTCGGGGATAGTCGTGGCGTTGATGGTGAGATTCATTGGGATTCTCCTTGGTGTTGCGTGCTGACATACTCACCATAGGCCGCCGCGGGTGTCATCGCCACGACGCGGATACAGCAATTTCGGACATACTTTTCCGGCTCAATCTCGTAGTCTGGAGACATGCGCAGGGTCGTCATTACGGGGCCGCCGCCCGTCCAGATTCTCGATGTCACTGGCCCTCTTGAGGTCTTCGCGAGTGCTCCGGAGTATGAGGTTCTCCTCGGTAGCCCGGAGAACAGCAATGTTTTGCGGACGAATCGCGGCTTTTCTCTGACCGGTGCAGTTCCGTTGAACGATCTCTCTGGACCGATCGACACGCTGCTGATTGTTGGCGGGCCAGGGGCGGAGAGTGGCGTCTACGACGACAGCTATCTGGCATGGATCGTCGATGCCGCGAAACGCTCTCGCCGTCTGGCATCCATCTGTACCGGCGCATTTCCGCTTGCTGCCGCTGGTTTGCTCGATGGCAAGCAGGTCGTCACGCATTGGGACTTCTGCGACCGGTTCGCACGGGAGTTCCCTGCGGTGCTCGTCAGGCCCGATCCGATCTACCTGCGCGATGGCTCGATCTATACCTCTGCGGGGATTACGGCAGGAATCGATCTGGCGCTCGCCCTGGTGGAAGAGGATCATGGGCACAAGGTTGCGCTTGAGGTCGCACGCAGACTGGTGATGTTTCTAGTCCGGCCGGGCGGGCAGGCGCAATACAGCCACATGCTCTCGCGTCAGGCGGTCACGTCGCAGCCGCTCCGAGAGCTACAGGTCTGGATGCTGGAGCATCTGCGCGAAAACTTAGGAGTGGAGCAGCTCGCCGAGCGCATCGGTATCAGCCCTCGTCACTTCACGCGTGTGTGCCTTCGAGAGACGAAGATGAACCCCGGCCAGTTCGTCGACCGCATGCGCGTGGAGGCAGCGCAGCAGATGATCGACAGCTCCACGATGGGGTTGAAAGAGATCGCGGACGCGTGTGGCTTTCGCAGCGCCGACTCCATGCGCCGCACCTTCCTTCGCGTGATCGGCGTTACTCCTGGCGAGTATACAAACCGCTTCAAACGGGTTGTTGGTGAAGCGGGTTAATCCGCTACGATCTTGTTTTTCGCGCACAACGGCACTAAATTCTGAGCGCTATATGAAGACTTTAGCTGCGGTCTAGCTGCAATGCGAAGACCTCGGGTGTAGCAAGATCTTCAAATTCCAGTCGAGCTGCCGCAATTGCTCCAGCTTTTATATGCCATCGTAAGCCAGCGAGCACGGCACTCAGAATAAGGATTAGGAAAACGTAGTGCATCGGATTGTTCAGCAAACGTTCCTCGAACCGTGCTGTTTGGTATGCGACCGGGATTGCGAGTAAAACAGCAGTCCAGAACATAATATGTACGTTGGCTTTACCTGGCAGGTAGGAACAGGTGAAGGGAAGTTTCTGAAAGCCGCGAAGGCTCAACTCCACAAGACAGCCACCAAACATACTAAGAGCCAAGAGGTGTTCGGTGGCCAGACGAAGCGGCCACATCGACAGAAGAGCGATCGCAAACAGCAGCCAAACTGGCGTCACGCTCATCAAGAGGAGGGTAAGGCGAACCGCCGTGACGTACTCGGGCACTTCTAAGAGCTCCGTCATGCGGAAGACCCAGTTTGCTCCAAGCGAGATTGGAATCGAGAAGACACCGCGAATCCCGGTAACTGCGATGCACATGAGCAGAATGCTGGCACTCAAAACGACCACACGCGCCTGGCTAGTCTTCATCGCCTGAATGAAATTCCTGTCGCCAAGAGCGATGCGCAAGTAGGTCAGAACAGCCGCACCTCCGACACCTAGGTAAAAAGTGGCGATGAGACGATGTTGCCTGCTACGGAGTAGCGTTCGAAGGCTAAAGCGAAGAATGGCGCTCTGCGCGGAGCCGTTGCCAGGAGGCAACCATGGAAACCGACTGGGTGCTGGCAGTATGTCGGGCTCCTCGACCAGTTTGCGCAACGTGCGGAAATAAGAGATAAGCAGGACACCACCGGCCGTAGATGCAGCGACCGCCAGGCCCATCCAGGCTCGACTTGCGAGTGGTGAGAATCCTGGAGACAGAGAACCGTTGAGTTGCTGGAAGAGGCCTAAAAACCAATAGGAAGGTAAACAGGCCAGCAGCTTCTGGTTCTCCTGTGCTGTGAGCGCCTCGCGCGTCTCAAGTGATGGTTCCAGAAAGTAGAGCCCGATGAATAGGCAGAAGCCAGCTACTTGCAGCAAGGCAGACAACCGTAAGTACCGCTGACGCGAAAGGAGCTGCGCTGCTATCCCTTGCACTCCCAGGACCGAACAGAAGGTAAATGCTGCAGCCAGGATTATCGTCATCCAATAAGCAAGCAGGGACCGGATGGCACCCAGCACTCCGCCTCCCACTGGAGCAAAGAGCAGAGGCCAGAGGAATCCTGATAAGACATTGAGCGAGACTATGACCAGCCCAAGCGAGGCGGCCACGGCAGCTAATTTGGCGGAAAACAGTGTGCTGGCGCGGATGGGCAGCGGAGCGAGAACCAACACGTCGCGACGGTCTGGAACCAGCGAATCCCAGCTCAGCACAGAGAACAATCCCACCACGGCCATCGTGGTAGAGATCAGCACATGTTCCATGTACCAGAGAGAGGTCTGAGGCTGGACACCGCCCGTCAATACGAGAGGAACGGTGAGCAGAATACTGACACCTGCAAACATGGCCGCGAATTGTCCGAGCAGTCTGGTCGCGTCCCCATCCCCGGAGAGCAATTCGAGATCGATAACGCGGAGCAGAAACACCCGATACAGCACACGAAACTGGAGCTTGTCCACGTTGAGCCTCATGCGTGAATCAGATCGGCAATGTCTCGTGCGATGGCGTTGGTGTCTTGCTCGACAGCCAATTGCGAGAAGATGCCTTCGAGCGTCGGCAGCTCCATCATTGTCCGCAGCCGTGCAATCGAATCATCCGCGACGACCCTGCCTCGATGCAGAATAACAACGTGGGAGCAGAGGCGTTCCACCGTCTCAAGCTCATGAGAACTCAGTAGGACGACCTTGCCGCGGCGCGCCAGTTCCTCGATCAAGCTGCGCAGCACCAGAGAGGAGCCGACATCCAGTCCAGAGAATGGCTCGTCCAGCAGGATCAGATCGGGATTGTGCAGAAGTGCGGCTGCGAGAAGCACCTTTTGTCGCATGCCTTTCGAGTATGACGACATGGCTACATGCCGGTCGCCATAAAGTCCCAGCAGTCGAAGAAGCCCAATAATCGAGCCAGCTACAGTCTCCTTTGGAAGGCTACGCAATTGAGCCACCATCACCAGATATTCTTCGCCGCTTAGATGGGTGTAAAGCTGAGGCTCTTCGGGCACATATCCGATCCGGCTCTTGTAAGCGATCGGATCGAGCTGGATGCGTTTTCCTCTAAAGAGTATTTCCCCGGATGTCATGCCAATGAGGCCCGTGATCATCTTCATGGTGGTGGATTTTCCCGAACCATTTGCTCCAAGGTAGCCGGTGACTTCACCTGCACGCGCGGAGAAGCTGACGCCTTCGACGGCAGGAATGCTCGAATAGTGTTTATGCACATTGCGAAGCTCAAGCATTGGTCTACACCTATGTAGTAAACTACCATTACTCTTGCTTCTTGACGAGCAGGCCGCGCCACACTTGGTCAAACCGGCGGCTCCCGATGCAAAAGAGGCAGGAGCGAAAGCTCCTGCCTCTTTCCAATTTGCGACGAGCTTTATTTCGTGAAGAGGCTGAGGTCGATGGAGTTCGCCATAGTCTTGTAGCCTGTGTCGCCGGGGTGGAGGTGATCTCCGGAGTCGTTAGCGGTGGCGAAGACGGCGGGGTTGGCAGGGTTCTGCGTTGCCTTGTCGAAGTCGATGACGCCGTCGAGGTCTTTGCTGGTGCGTATCCACTGGTTGATGGCCTGGCGCATGGCTTCACCGGCTGGCGAGGCGTATCCGGCTCCGACGTAGGGGGTGAGAGTGGCGCCGATGACCTTGATGCCGTGGGTGTGGGCGCGGGTGGTGAGCTGGGCGAGGCCGGCGATGATCTCCTGCGCGGAGACAACATCTTTGGGATGGACAGGGTTTTGTGCGTTGCCGATGTCGTTGATCCCCTCCAGGATGACGAGGTACTTCACTCCCGCCTGGGCGAGGACATCGCGGTCGAAGCGTCCGAGGGCGTTGGTGGCGGCTCTGTCGTGCAGGACGCGGTTGCCACCGATGCCTTCGTTGAGGACGCCGAGGCCGGCGGTCTTCTTATTGTCGTGAAGACGTTGGGCGAGGAGATCGGGCCAGCGGGCGTTGGCGTCGCGGGTACTGTGGGCTCCGTCGGTGATGCTGTCGCCGAAGGTGACGATGGATGCGCTTTTGTCGTCGGCGGTGACGTCGATGCCTTTGAGGAAGTCCCAGGAGAAGAACTCGGTGGGAGTATCTAGTGTTGCGGCACTGACGGCGTTGCCGGATACGAGGTAGTTGGTCTGGTCGGCAAAGGAATGCAAGGTGAGTTGACTTACAGGCTGGTCTGGAAGAAAGAAGCTGATTGCGAGATTGGAGAACGAGGCGACTTTGAGCGGGGCGGGGTCGCTGACGACGAGCGCGCCGGGAGGGATGATGATGGAGCTCTGTCCGCCGAAGGTGAGCGGAGTTGCACTGCCCGCGGTGATCCCGCTGGCGCCGGAGCTGAGAGAGACCTGAGCGGCGCCGATAGTGAGGGGATCGAGACCGAACTCGTTGGTAAAGATGACGCGGACGGAGGGACCGCCCAGTGAGAGATGCACGATCTCGCGCAGGGTCGTTCCGTCGATTCCTGATGCGCCGAATTTGGCTCCGGGATTGTTGGCCGCTACGGGAGAGGCTGCCCAGGTGCCGACCCAGTGGTCGGACTGGTTCTTCGCGGCAGAGGCGGCTGGTGCGAGCGAGGCGAGGCAGAGCAGCAGGGCAGTGGATAGGATGCTTGTGTTTCTAATGAGCATGAGATTCCTCAGGGGCAGTCTTCTGGGATTGGGGTGAGTCGATCGGTCTCATTGTTCGACGCCACCATCTTACTGCGGCTTCGCAGTCGCGTACTCGTTCACGTATAGTTGCGGTGTCTGGTTGTGATGTCCGGTTACGATGTTTGGGATCAGGGCCGCAGCGGTCGCCAGGGAGTAACGATCAATAGGCTGCTGAAACGATTTAAAGGGGAATTTCTGACGATGAAACTGGCACGGGTTATTCTGCTTGTCATGACAACTGCACTGACCGCGCAAGGCGCTGTAACCAAGGCACCCATTGGAAAGACTCCGGATGGAACCGCCGTCGACCTTTACACGATCAAGAGCGATGCGCTCGAAGCCAGCATCATGACCTACGGGGCGCGCGTCGTCTCGATCAAGACGGCGGATCGTGACGGCAAGGTAGGGGACGTGGTGTTGGGGTATGACGATCTGGCCGGGTATCTGGGCGACGGCAAGACGTACTTCGGCGCGATAGTCGGGCGCTATGGCAATCGCATCGCCAAGGGCAAATTTTCGCTGGATGGGCACGAGTACTCGCTGCCGCTGAACAATGGGGCGAACTCGCTGCATGGTGGAGCTGTGGGCTTCGACAAGCAGGTATGGACAGGGAAGGAGATTCCTGGAGGCGTCGAGATGACGCTGGTCAGCAAAGATGGGGACCAGGGCTATCCGGGCACGCTGACAGCGCATGTGCGCTACACGGTTCACCATGGGACGCTGCGGATCGACTACTCAGCGACGACGGACAAGGATACAGTCGTCAACCTGACGAACCACAGCTACTTCAACCTGTCGGGCGCGGGTTCGATTCTGGGTGAAGAGGTCGTGCTGAATGCAGACAAGTACACACCCGTCGATTCGGGACTGATTCCGATCGGCGTGCTTGCCCCGGTGGAGGGAACACCGTTCGACTTCCGCAAGTCGACGGCTATCGGCGCACGCATCGACCAGCCAGACGAGCAATTGAAGCTGGGCGGCGGATACGACCACAATTGGGTGCTGAACGGCGCGAACGGCGTGATGAAGACCGCGGCGAAGGTGCATGATCCGAAGACGGGCCGGGTGTTAACGGTGATGACGACGGAGCCTGGCGTGCAGTTCTACACGGGCAATTCTATTGGCGGTCCGCTGCAGGGCAAGGGTGGATCGGTGTACGTCAAGAACTCGGGCTTCTGCCTGGAGACGCAGCACTTTCCCGACTCGCCGAACCATCCGGCGTTTCCGACGACTGAGCTGAAACCGGGACATCCGCTACACAGCACCACGACGTTCACCTTCACAACAGAAAAATAAGCCGAATGAATAAGGTCGTTGCCTCCGCGGATGTTGCTGTCGCCGATATCCGCGGAGGTGTCACTATCATGCTGGGTGGCTTTGGCCTGTGCGGGATTCCGGAGAACTTGATCGCGGCACTTGTGGCCCGCCGGGTGACTGGGCTGCATACCATCAGCAACAACATGGGCGTCGATGGCTTTGGCATGGGGTTGATGCTCGAGGCCGGGATGATTGCGTCCCACATCGGCAGCTACGTCGGAGAGAACAAGCGGCTGGAGACGCTGGTGCTGCGTGGTGAGCTGGACCTGACGCTGATCCCGCAGGGGACTTTGGCGGAGCGGATACGGGCTGGTGGCGCTGGGATTCCGGCGTTCTATACGCCGACAGGGCTGGGGACGGTCGTTGCAGACGGCAAAGAGGTGCGAAGCTTCGGTGGACGGAGTTACGTGCTGGAGCAGGCCCTGCGGGCGGATGTCTCGCTCATCAAGGCATGGCGCGGCGACCGGCATGGGAACCTCGTCTATCGGAAGACAGCGCGGAACTTCAACCCGGTGATGGCGACGGCGGCGAAGCTGACGATTGCCGAGGTCGAGGAGCTTGTCGAGCCGGGCGAGCTGGAGCCGGACGAAATTGTGACGCCAGGGATTTATGTGCATCGCGTTGTCGTCGGGGCGGCATATCGCAAGCCGATTGAGTCGGAGTTCATTCGTACCTTCGCGGGTGGTGCAGCATGAGCGGTAAGGAACGTATCGCACGGCGTATTGCGCGGGAGTTCAAGGACGGCTTTTACGTCAACCTGGGGATCGGTCTGCCGACGATGATTGCTGGCTATGTTCCGGAGGGCATCGATGTGATGTTCCAGTCGGAGAATGGGATGCTGGGCGTGGGACCGCCGCCGGGTGAGGGCGAGGCTGATCCTGATTTGATTAATGCAGGCAAGCAGCCGGTGACGGAGCTTGCAGGCTGCTCATTCTTTGCGAGCGAGGAGTCCTTCGCGATGATTCGCGGTGGTCACATGGATATGAGCGTGCTTGGGGCGATGCAAGTGGACGCGAAGGGTGATCTGGCGAACTGGACGATCCCAGGCAAGATGGTGAAGGGCATGGGAGGCGCGATGGATCTGGTTGCGGGGGCGCGACGTGTGATCGTTGCGATGGAGCATACGGCGAAGGATGGCACGCCGAAGATTTTGACCGAATGCACACTACCACTGACGGGGCGAGGCGTCGTCCACGATATCGTGACGGAGCTGGGTTGGATTCAGGTGACTCCGGAGGGGTTGTTGCTGACGGAACTCGCGGAGGGAATCTCGGTGGATGAGGTGCGGCAGCGGACGGATGCTCCATTGCTGGTTTCGCCTGAGTTGCGGGTGATGGCATGAACCTCGGCTCGTCCAGTCTGCGCTTGTAGAATCGCAGGATGCAGGCTCCTCTCGAGGCAACGCGCGGAACGGCAGGGCGCAATGCGTTTTGGTCGATCTTGCTTGCCACGTTGCTCGCCTGCGTTGTACTGCTAACTCTACTTGGGCATAAGGCGCTGACAGATTGGGACGAGGGGATCTACGCGGAGATATCCCGTGAGATGCTCTCCGGTAGCTGGCTCGTTCCGTACTGGAACTACCAACTCTGGTTCGAGAAGCCGCCGTTGATGTTCTGGATCACTGCAACGTTCTTCAAGCTCTTCGGCGTCCATGAGTTTTGGGCCAGGGCGGGATCGGCTTTTTCCGGTGTGGCTATCGTCGGTCTGTTGCATGGCTGGCTCTTCCGAAGGAAGAACGCCTTGGCTGCGTGGATCGGCACAGTGATGCTGCTGGGCACATTCGGATTTCTTCACGTCTGCCATGTGGGCGAGATGGATGTGTTGCTGTCGCTGGGTTGCTGTATCGCGCTTTGCGGACTTACGGCGGTTCAGGAATGCAGGCCAAACGGTTGGTATCTCTTCTGGGGTGGCTTTGCTATCGCCGCGATGACCAAGGGCAGCGCGAGCATCGTTCTTGTTCTCACGACGGTGCTGTTTGTCGGGCTGGAACGCTGGGAGTTGAGGCGTCTTGGCAGGGACTTCTGGTTAGGACTTTTGCTCTTCTTAGCTGCTGTCCTTCCCTGGCATCTCTACATGTTCTCCCAGTTCGGGCAGGACTTTCTTGGAGAGTATCTCGGCTATCATGTGCTGGCGAGAGCGGCCCATCCTATTGAGGGGCATCTCACGCACTGGTGGTTTTATCTTTGGGTTCTTCTGGTTTCGGCCCCACCATTTGTGCTGCTGTATCCCTTTGCGATTGCCGGCGCATTGCGTAGAGCGGAGCTTCGCGTCTGGGCGGTGTTTGCCTTGGTGGTTGTAGGCTTCTTTACCGTGGTGCAGACTCGTTTACCGCATTACATCGCACCAGCTTACCCAGCGCTCGTCGTGATCACGGCGGTGTTCCTTGCGGATCGTCTTGGGGTGCTCTTGAAAAAGTACCGCCCTGTGATGGTGTGGACGGTGGTTGCTCTCATTGTCGTGTCCGTCTCTGTCGCAAGTGTGCTGTTGACCAGCGGTGGTCGGAAGCAGCTTCACAGCATAAGAGGAGCCGACGGACGGATTGCCTACGACGAGAGGGAACCGGCCATGCTGTTGCGCGGCGTCTTCAATCATCCGCACAGCATCGGTGGACCTCTGTTGATCTGGTGGGAGAGTAATAGCACACGATCCATTGCGACTAGTGTGTTTTACTCGGGGCGTCCGGTGCAGCAGGTCCAGCTTCGTCCTCTGCCGCTTAATGTCCTCACCAATCGGTACAGCTTCACGCCGGTGAGCTTAGACGAGGCGGTTAGCTCCGAGCCGCGCATCATTCTGCTGGATAAGAATCTGGTGTCACAGATTCCCGGAGAGTTTCTCTATCAACAGATTGCGGTTGGACGAACAATAGAGGTGGGTTCTATCCGGCGGCGGGGCGACTAAGAGAGCGACTCGTCGCGGACTGGAAGAGGTAGACGGTGAAGATGGTGATCAGCGGTTCGAGCGGGTGGCGGAAGCGGGCCTGCACGGTGATGAAGTAGTACGCGAGCGGCATTAGGAGGAACGCCAAGAGGAAGAGTCGCGTGCCGGGGATGCGGTTTTTGAGCGACAGCGCGAGGCCGAAGACGCCGGTGAGCGAGAGGAAGCAGAAGTTGATCTCGCGGGCTATCTCGACAAAGACGCTTTTGGCGCTTTTTTCAAAAGGGTGGGGAACACTGACCCAGTAGAAGTAGAGGCGTTTGAGGGCCAACTCCGCAAAGCGCGTCTTGTGGTGGGCGATGTACTGCTTTGCGATGATGTCCTGCTGCTTGACGTAGGCGATCTCGCCCATTCTCTTGTACTGGAGGTAGATGGGATCGTGATCGGCGATGGGGATGGTTGTTCCCCAGGGGAAGCCTTCGTACTCTTCGCGGACGGACTCGCGCAGCTCCGCGCCGAGGTTGCCGCGCATGGGGATGATGGCGTGGAAGACGGTGTAGTTACGGATCATCCAGGGCGCGAGGCAGCAGCAAAAGACGAGTCCGGCCAACGCGGCCTTGCCGAGTGCTGGAATGAAGGCCGGGGTCTTCCAGGCTCCGGCGAGCATCCACAGGCCGCAGGCGGGCAAGAAGAGCAGGGGAGTGGAGTTGCAGAGGGCAATTAAGCCCCAGAGCAGGCCAAAGAGGAGCCAGCGGGGAGTGGTTTGGGTTTGGGCGGGTGATGTGTCTTCACCGATGCCGCGGATGCGTAGCGCGAGGACGAGGACCCAGGCGAAGAAGAAGGCGGTTGGAGCCATGTCCCAAACCCAGTGAACGGCGTACTGCATCGCGGCTGGGTAGAGCGCCCAGAGCCATGCGGACCAGAGGGCGAGCTTTTTGTCTTTGTAGCAGCGGAGAGCAATCTCGTAGATGGCGGGCGCAGTGGCGGCGGAGACGATGCTGTTAAGAGTGAGGATGACCCAGGCGGATTGCGTCGTATAGACGCCGAAGAGCTTGAAGACTCCGGCGAGGACGAGCGGGTAGAGCGGCGGCAGCCAGGCGGTCGGGCCGGTATGGCCGATGAAGGGATCGGAGAAGCCGTAGCCGTTCGCCATGGCGCGGGCGATGCGGCCCATCTCCCAGCCGAACTGGAAGTGGTCCTCCGCGAGACGGATGCGATAGGTGTGAGCGAGGGTGATGTAGAGGACGCGCACGACGAGTCCGGTCCAGAAGATGATCCAGGGAGCTTGGAAACGTGATGGCTTTGGCGCGTTCTCGTTGGTCATGCGGGCTAGAGCCGGCCTTCGCGCTTCTGGGCGACGACGAGGCCGCGCGGCGTGGGAAGGAAGATGCAGGAGAGCAGACCTTCGGCTTCCATCTTGTGGGCGGCGTCGCGGACGATCTTGAGGTGCGAGCTGGCGTCGTGCATGAGGATGATGCCGTAAGGATCGATCTGAGGGAGGAAACGTTTGACCTCGGCCTCGCGGATGGGCATGTCGGAGTCGGAGAAAAAGAGGTTGATGGTGCCTTCGATTTTCATTTCGAGCGAGGACTCGTTGCGGAGCTCAATCCACTCGGAGAGGCCGGAGGCTTCGATTTTGCTCTTCGCGGAGGCATAGACGACGGGGTCGAACTCGCAACTGATGATCTTGCCGAAGCCGTTGGCCTTGAGACCCTGCGCGATCCAGAGGGTGCTGACGCCGAGGAAGGAGCCGGTTTCGACGATCAGCTCTGGTTTTAGCGTGGTGACGAGGGTGCGAAGGAATTCGAGCACCTCGGCCTCGGCGGTCATGGAGTCGTACATGTGCCAGCGCTTCGGGTTCGGGCACTCCGGCGTGGGGCGGTGGTACTCGGGCTGTAGCTCGCCGGCGGCGCGCTCGGCCTGGAGCATGACCTTGTGTTCCTGCTTGATCTTTTTCTTGAAGAGACCCATTTGGACAATTCTAAGTGTATTGCTGGTGGGTGAGTTTACCGTATGAGGAGCTATCCAATTGCTATCGCGGGCTTTGGTTGGATTGCCGGAGCTTCCCGCAGGGGCTACCCCCCCTACTTTTTTGGTAAAGTCCTTGGATTCAACAATATAGCGACCATTCTCTCGCTAAAGTCCTCTATCCATTGGGGTTATGGGTAAAGTCGTCTCTCTCAAGGAGATAGCCTCTGCTGGTGGCGGAGGCTGTGGTTGCTTGTTTGGTTTTTCTTTCTATATATCCAGTTTAGCAAATTGGATAGAACTAACGTGCCACTTTTATTTAGCTTTATTTGTTTTGGAATCAATGAGATGCGTTATGAATGGGCTTGACAAGTTTTTTGGGAGGGTTCGGGGAACCGGGCGTCTGCGATTTCCCACCCTGCGACGATAAGACTGCCGCGAGGATGGGGCACCCAGGATTTTTGCCTGTGCTGAAAAGGACAAGAACCACAGCAGATCCCTGCGGGATGACAAACAAAAGAACAAGTAAAGCAACGGTAAAGGCAAAATGTAGGGGACCCTCCGCTCCTCTCATTCGACTGTGCTCAGGGTTAGGTGGGGATGGCAAGGACTAGGAGGGTATCCCACCCTTTCGCATAGTGCACGAAAAGGTGGGCTTCCGAAGGCGATTATTTCCGCTTCGGTCGTCGCGAAAATGTCCTAGCTGGCTGTGGCGTGGGCAAAGGCTGGGGTGGAGTGGTGCGCAGGAGCGACGGCCTTTCTGGGGCCGCGCTTGCGAGCTACGAGGATGCGGATGCGCTCAAGCATCTCGACCGGCGAGCAGGCTCCCTTGGGCAGGAAGACGTCGGCACAGACGGCGCGGTCGGCGGCGTTAACAGTGCCGGAGACGATCATCGCGGGCAGGCAGGGGTGAAGCTGCTTGGCGCGGCGGACGAGTTCGTTGCCGTCCATCTGGGGCATGATGAGGTCGCAAAGTAAAAGATCGATGGCGCCGGGAGCTGCCTGTTGGATCGTCTCGAGGGCATCCTGCGCGGAGAGTGCAGCGAGGACGCGATAGCCGCGGGTTTCTAGAAGGAAGGTTCGGACGGAAAGTGCTTGTTCGTTGTCATCGACGCAGAGGATGGTCTTCTTGGGGCGCATGCGGTCTCGCTTCTGCCGGACGGCGCCGTAGCGGCGGGTCACAGCGGATAGGCCTTCCAGGAGCGGCTGCTGATTGGCAGGCGTTCCCTTCGGGGAAGTCAATGGTGGCCCGCGGTGCGGCCGGAGGGTTCCGGCGCGTAAAGGGGCGGCTGCGCCGAAGGAGCAAGGACGAAAAGAGCGAGGCTCTCCTGTCTGCTCCTCGGAGGGGCAGTGCCCCCGGTTCCGCGATGGAAAAGTTCCAGCGCCGAACCGCGGGTGTGAGAGAGGCCTTGTTGGCTGTGCAGGTTGCCAGCGAATCCGTCAAACGCAAAGGGTCGGTCTGCTGCCGAGCGGGCAGATCGTAGGCCCGAAAAACAAGGGCTCGATCTGCCTGCATGAGCAGACAGCGAAGATGCGTCGGGGAATCGCAACTGCGCGGCAGTTGGGGCTTCTCTCAACTCAAGTTGTCGTAAATCAGGCGAAAGCAATCATCGCCAAGAACGTGATTTTTGGGTCACAGTCCTCGTCAACGCTTTCCAACAGTACGAAGCCACACGGAGCTTGGCAATAGCGAATATAGGGAGAAAGTCCGCCACATTAATGATTGCTCATCCACCGGGTGAATGTAAGAGTGCGTTAATACTGGCGATTCACGCGAAGGCCCTGTTGAAATCGAGTGCATCACGGGATGAAAAGGCGTCCCATTGCAACAGGAATGGTGCGTCCTCCGACGAACACTTTCGAGACTGCATCGCCTTCGAGTGTTGCAGAGACGTGAATACGGCTGGGCCGAAGCATCTCTATACCCTGCTCGATGACGACCGGTTGCGCACTCGCAGCAAAGCCGTGGCGGACGAGATAGGCGATCGCGCAGCCGGCGGCAGAGCCCGTCGCTGGGTCTTCGCCGCTGTAGAACTGCATCCGTGCGTGCCAGTCTGCTGCTGAGCCAACGTCGGCCCGTGTGATGCAGTAGGCAAATTTTGCATCGGTGCTCTCGAGATACGCACGCGAGCTGTGTTGTGGGACTTGCAGGCGTGCGGCAACCTCCATCGACTTCAAGGGCACGATGCATTGCGCCATGCCAGTAGAGACGGTCTGGATGGGCATGGTGGGATCGAGGTCGTCGATGGAGAGGCCAAGCGCGACGGCGATGGCGGCGGGATCGTGGAGCTGGCCGAAGGTGGGGTCGTTTTGCTTCATGGTGCCGAAGACGCCGAGTTCGCCCGGCTTAGGCGGGCTGAAGCGCACGGGGATAGGGCCGACGCGAAGATCGAGGATAATCTTCTCGGCTCCACGAAGGGTGGGGTGGTTCCAGTAGAGCCAACTCGCAGTGCCGAGGGTGGGGTGCCCAGCGAAGAGGAGTTCTTCTTCGGTGGTGAAGATGCGCACGTGGACGCCGCGCTCCCGCTCGACCTCGGGGTCGCGTGGAAGGATGAAAGTGGTCTCGGAGAGGTTGGTCTCGCGGGCGAGCGCCTGCATCTCTTCGGTGGTGAGGCCGCGCGCATCCGTGAAGATGCCGAGAGCGTTGCCCTCGAGCGCGCGCTCGGCGAAGACGTCGAGTTGGGCGTAGTCGAAGGCGCGAAGGGATTCAGGGGAAGTTGACATAGAAAGCACCTCGGACGTATGGTTTGAGAACCGCAAGTGGAGCGAACCGGCTCCATGCTAGCTTAGCTGGCCGCGGATAATTTACAGCTATGACGATGATCGCCAATACGACTCTATCCTGCTGCCGCTGCTGTCTCTGCGTGTGTGCGCGGGCGGGTATTTGAGCGGATCGAGGTAGTCAGCTTCGAGAGGCATCAAGACCCACCCAAGCGCATGAGCCGGGTGGGTTTTCTGTTTTGACAAAAGAATTCGAATAGCCGAAAAGGCATTCTTCGATAGAGAGATGGAACGATGAGCGAATCACGCATTCCCCGCATTCTGGAACCGGCCCCGAACTTCGAGGCGAAGAGCACGCATGGCGTCATCCGGCTGGAGGACTACACGTCGAAGGGCAAGTGGGTGATGCTGTTCTCGCATCCGTCAGACTTTACTCCGGTGTGCTCGACGGAGTTCATCGAGTTCGCGCGGCGGTCGGAGGACTTCGAGCGGCTGAATGTGCAGTTGATCGGCGTGTCGATCGACTCGATCTACTCACATATCGCTTGGGTGCGCGATCTGGAGCAGCTTGGCGGCGTGCAGATCAAGTTCCCGCTGATCGCCGACCTGGACCAGAAGGTCTCGCAGGCCTACGGTCTGGTGCATGAGGCAGTCAGCGATACGGCGACGGTGCGGGCGGTGTTTGCGATCGATCCGAAAGGGAACATCCGTGCGCTGCTCTACTACCCCATGCAGCTCGGGAGAAATGTCGACGAGCTGATCCGGATCTTCCAGGCACTACAGACAGCAGACACGAACGGGGTGAGTTGTCCGGCAAACTGGAAGGTGGGCGATGCCGTGATCGTGCCTGCTCCAGCGACGCAGGAGGACGCAGCGAAGCGAACCAACGGTGGAGGCGCGGGACTGAACGTGCAGAGTTGGTATCTTTCTAAAAAAGACTTGGCTACACCTGTAAAATAAGTTTGTCTGCGATGTTGGTCTGCGGCGGCGGTAGTCGAAGTCATTCGAGGCACGCAAGCGGCAGATTGTAGAAGAGCCTCGGTATGAGGCTGCATCAAGAAGCACCGATGGCGAAGTGGCTAACGCGCTGGTCTGCAAAACCAGTATTCCCGGGTTCGATCCCCGGTCGGTGCTCCAATACTCCCCATGTGACGCAAGTGATCGGCCGTAGATCGAGATAAAAGCCCTCGATCTACGAAATACTTCGTTGACATCTACGCAACCCTTCGTATATTTTCCGAGAGCGTGAAGATCAGTCAATGAAGGGACTTCCAATGAGATTTGGCTCCATTGTCACTAGCTTCCTGCTCCTGTCCGCGCTTTCCGTGCAGGGGCTTGCCGTTCAGACGGATCAATCCGAAAATAGCGCTACCGGAAGTTGGATCGCCACGGGAGATCTTTACGGGACCACAACCTATTTTCGTATCGAGTTGAAGCAGGAGGGAGAGAAGCTCACCGGCACTTTTTCCGGCAAGAAGTTCGAAGGCTCGGTCAGCGGGAGTGCCTTGCATCTGCTCGCCACCAACCCAAATGGTGATACGTCGGAAGCCAAAGCCACCCTCAAGAACGGCACACTGTCCGGCACCGTAGTGGAAACCGACGCCGCCGATAAGGCTCACCCGATGACCTATCCGTTTACGGCAGCTTTAGTTCCCCTACGCCACCCTGGTCCGTCGCAGCGCCATGAGTTCACGCCGACTGTCTTCTATCGGCAGTACTCCCCTTTGAACAAGCCGGTGCTGACCGTTGCTCCTGGCGACACCATTCACACCACCACTGTCGATGCTGGTGGTGTCGATGCACAAGGCGTGAAGCGCGTCAGAGGAGGAAATCCGGAGACGGGTCCTTTCTATATTGAGACCGCAACGCCCGGCGACACATTGGTCGTCCATATCGTGCATCTGCGCCTCAATCGCGACTATGCCGGCAGCGATGACGAGATTGTTGAAAGTGCTCTGAACAGCAATCTCGCGGTCAGGATGAAAGACACCGGCAAATCTATCCATTGGCATCTTGATCCTGCAAAGGGTGTCGCTTCTCCGACAGACCCAGCAGAACACCTCGCAAACTATACTGTTCCGCTACGCCCTATGCTGGGATGTATCGCAACCGCGACGGGTCCGGCGCAAGCACCTCCGGGCACCGGTGACTCCGGATACTTCGGTGGCAACATGGACTTCAACGATATCACCGAGGGTGCGACGGTCTACCTGCCGGTGATGAACCCAGGCGCTCTTCTCTATCTCGGCGATGGACACGCAGTGATGGGCGATGGCGAGATCAACGGCAATGCTCTCGAGACATCTATGGATGTGGAGTTCACGGTGGATGTCATCCCCGGCAAGCGCGTAGGATTCGTGCGCGTGGAGACACCGACACACATCATCTCCATGGGGCTTGAGGGCTCACTCGATGATGCTTTTCGCTCTGCCACCTCGAACATGGCCGAGTGGTTGTCTGAGGACTACAAGCTGAACCTTTCCGAGATCGCACAGGTGATCGGCACAGCAGCCGAGTACAAGGTCAGTGAGGTCGCAGACCGCAACTCCGGCATCGTCCTCAAAATCAGCAAAGAACGGCTACAGCCGCTGCTACCAGCAAAGTAGGGAGTGAGCGGAAATATTTCACTCAATGTACGAAAAATTTCGTTGACAACTACGAACGCCCTCGTATAAGGTCTGGCACATGGCAAATCACATGGAAATACCGAGACCAACTGAAGGCGAGCTGGAACTGCTGAAGATCCTTTGGCAGCGTGACTCCGCCACTGTGAGAGAACTCTTTGAGGCAGTGAACGCAGAACGGCCTGTGGTGTACACAGGAGTGCTGAAGCTGTTGCAGATTATGACGGAAAAGGGTCTCGTGCAGCGTGACGAACGGGAGCGGGCCCACGTCTACCGTGCAGCGGTATCGCAAGCGGATACGGAGATACGGTTCCTGCGCGAGATGAGTAAGAGATTTTTCGCAGGTAGCGCGGCGCAGTTGGCATTGCGCGCGCTACAGATGGAAAAGGCCAGCGATGCGGAGCTTGACGCAATCCGGAAGTTGATTGCAAAGAAGGGTGCTTCGCGCAACTAAGAGGTGTCCGCTAGCCGCTTTCAGGTTAGCGATCGGTAGCGATGAACCAAGGAGCTTGGCGATGAGCGGATTGGCGATGGGTTGGTTGTCTCGGGAAGAGATGGTGGCTCTAGGTTGGACGCTGTTACATTTCTGCTGGCAGGGTACGGCTGTGGCCGTAGCGTATGCAGTGGTGGATCGGCTGACCTCGCGGGCGACAGCGACGGTGCGGTATGCAGTGGCGCTTGGAGCCTTGGCACTGATGCCGCTGGTAGTGGTGGCGACGTTCGCAATTGAGATGCAGGTGGCAACTCCACAGCAGTCGGGAGCAACGGTTGTGTATGTAACCACGGACATGCGTGAGCCTGTGCTGAATGCACCACTTGCGCGAGAGATCCCGCTGGCTCTGGCTCCGATGCTGGAGGAACGCGGGGCCTGGCTGGCATCGCAGGCGGATCGAGTGTTGCCTTGGGTGGATGGGCTGTGGATATTGGGCGTTCTGCTTCTGGCGGTGCGGGCGATGGGCGGATGGTGGCAGCTGGAGCAGGTGAGGCGGCGCGCGCGCAGATTGATCCCGGCAGAGGTCCAGCGCGGATTTCAACGGATGTGCGAGCGCGTCAACGTTGGACGGCAAGTTGTCCTACAGATATCGGATGAGGTGATTTCGCCGCTGGCGATGGGCGTTTGGAGAGCAACGGTAATTCTGCCGCTGAGCGCGGTGCTGCGCCTTCCGTCAGAAGAGCTGGAGTCGGTTCTGGCGCACGAACTTGGACACATACGACGGCTGGACTATCTGTGCAATCTGCTGCAGACGGCTGTGGAGAGCGTGCTGTTCTTCCATCCGGCAGTCTGGCGGTTGAGCCAGACTGTGCGGGAGCGGCGTGAGATTTGCTGCGATGAGATCGCCGTGCAGAGCTGCGACGACGCGTTGGTCTATGCGCGCGCACTACTGCGGCTGGAGGAGCAGAAGTCAGTCGAGTTGCGGCTGGCTGTGGCTCTGGAAGGATGCAGTGGATCGCTGCTAGGACGAGTGAAGCAGGTACTTGGAGAGAGTGTGACGATGGAGACCGGAACGACAAGCGGAGTACGGATAGCAGCGGCTGGCGCGGTAGTGATGGCATTGTTGCTGGGGCCGAAGATGAGCAAGGCGGTGACGACTCCGGTGATGCCTGCTTCGCAACCGGTGGTGACATACCTGTCGACCGTATCGAAACCTAGAGCGGCTCACATAGCAACGGAGTTGTGCGTGCCTTCTAAGACAAAAACCACGACGGTGAATGTACAGCCTGCTCCTGTGGCGACGCCAGCGATTGAGACAGATGTTGAGTTGGCGAGCAACGAGAGCCTGCCCACGCCCAGATCAACGTCCATGGCGATACCCCGCGTAGAGATCGCACCGGCAGCCCTCGGAGAGGTACGGCCTCGGCCGATGGCTTCGGTGAAGATGAATGGGCATTTGATGATGGTTTCAGAGTTGCAGACGGCGCATGGAACGGCGTATCTCGATGCGATGCGAGAGGCTGGATACCCGCTCGATCTCAATAACGATCTGAATTGCTTGATCTCTCTGAAATCCGTAGGTGTGACGCCGGAGTATGCGAAGTCCATGGCTCAGATCGGGCTCGGTAAGCCTACTGTTCACGATCTGATTTCGTTGAAGGCTCTCGGCGTCACGCCAGAGTATGTGGAAGGTCTGAAACATAGCGGTCTCGCACCGAAAGACTTTCACGAGGTGCAAACGGAGAAAGCCCTGGGAGTGACTCCGGAATACGCCGCAGCAATGAAGCAGACCGGGTTCGGCGATCTGAACCTGCATGAGTTGATCTCGCTGAAGGCGCAGGGCATGACGCCAGAGTATGCGGGGTGGCTGAAGCAGCAGTTCCCTCAAGCAGGAACAGATGAGTTGCGTCGGGCTGCGGTCTTTCATGTGAACGACAAGTTCATAGCCCAGGCGAAGTCCCACGGAATCGATGGCAAGGACTTGGACAAGCTGTTGAGATTGAAGATGTCCGGCCTGCTGGACGAGTAAGGACAGCTTCCACGCAGTTCGATCTCAATTGTTCGCAAACGGGGGATAGCTATGCGTCGTGCTTTGTTTGGGATAGTGATGATGGTTGCGACGACAGTAGCGTATGCCGAGCCATCGGGGAGTTGCTCGATTGCGGCTGGTCGCACCGACGCCAAGATGTCGTTCGGTTGGGAACGTGAGGACTGCAGTACGGGGAGTCACTGCCATGAGGGCAACTCGGACATGCTGTGGAGCAAGTGGAGTGGCATCGCACCCTCAGACCTGCAACGCGAAGGCGCGACAGTGGATGCGCGGATGAAGGCAGAGGCCGGAGAGATGCGGTGCTTCGGCACGGTGCATGAGGGTGCAATGCGCGGGAAGTACTCGTTTACGCCGGATGCAGGGTTTGCGAAGCGGATGGAAGCCATGGGGTTTGATGACCAGACGCCGGATCGGCTGCAAGGCTATGCTCTGTTGGATGTGACGACGCCATGGGTGAAGGAGCTGAAAGACGCGGGCGTGACAGAGATGACGGCGCAAAGGCTGATGGGGCTACGAGCACTAAAGGTGGATGCGGCATATGTGCGGGCCATGGCAGCGGCCGGATATCCGGAACTGCGTGCGGAGAAGCTGACGAGTATGAAGGCAGTGGGAGTGACTCCGGAAAAGGTGCAGGCAGTGCGGGCGATGGGATACTCCCCGACACAAGAGGAGTTGATTCAGATGAGCGTCTTCAAGATCGACGCGCCGTTTGTGGAGCGGATGAAGGCACGTGGTTTCAAGAATCTGACGATCTCTCAGCTCGTGAAGATCAAGGTGTTCAAGCTGGATGAATAGACCGACATCGCGATCCCTATGACACGTCTGCTTGTTCTCCTCTAAAGGCGACCTATCGCAGAAACAAGGGCAGCTTGTATAGTGCGGGTATGCCGATTCGGATGAAGGACATAGCAAAGGATCTTGGTGTCTCCGTAGTCACGATCTCTAAGGTCCTGCGGAACCACCCCGACATTGGAGAGGAAACTCGGTCCCGTGTTTTGAAGCACGTTAAGGACCTCGACTACCAGCCCAATGCGCTGGCACGCAGCCTGGTCACCGGTCATAGTTTTCTGGTTGGCTTGGTCGTTCCCGATCTGATTCACCCGTTCTTTGCCGAGGTCGCTCAGTCACTTTCGCGGACCATCCGAAGCCACGGATATTCGCTTATCCTTTCCTCTTCGGAAGAGGACCCCGAACTGGAGTCGCAGGAGATACGGCAGCTGGTGGCGCGGCGGCTCGACGCCCTGGTGATTGCATCAACAGCGATGTCCGGAGAGCAATTCGATCGCCTCAAGCAACATCATCAGCCTTATCTCTTGATCGACCGCAGCTTTCCGGACCGCTCCGAAAACTTCGTCGGCATCGACGATGTGGCCGTTGGCCGGATCGCAACGCAGCATCTCATCGACATAGGCTGCCGCCGTATCGCGCACATCGGGGGGCGTGAAAACAGTACCGGGGTCAACCGGCATGAGGGCTATCGACAGGCGCTTCAGGAGCACGGCATGACGTACTCTTCGGAGCGTGTCATCCGTCGTACAAACGTCGATACGGCAAGCGTGCAGCAAGGCACGGAAGCCGCCCGGGTACTGCTGATGCGCAAGGACCGTCCGGACGGGATCTTTTGCTACAACGATCCGATCGCTATCGGGGCAATGGACGTGATCCTCGAAGCCGGTCTGCGCGTACCCGAGGACATCGCAATCGTTGGCTGCGGTAATCTGCACTTCGACAGCTCGCTTCGAATCCCGCTCTCCAGCATCGACCAGCACACCCAGTCGATCGGACAACACGCTGGCGAAATCGTTCTGAAGCTGATCTCCGCGAAGGATCCACTTGCCCCGCAATGTGTCATTCTCGAGCCAAGTCTTATCATTCGCGCTTCCACGCAGCGCAACAAGGCTATGCCAGCAGCTACCAAAAAGAAGATGGCCGGCAAGAAGCCTTCGCCGCGGGGCACGGGCGCTTTGCGATAGGGTAAGGTGGCAGAGGCTCTGGCTGCCTCAGCCCATGTCCCGTTGCGCCGGGCAAATTCACGAAGATCATGGTTCAGGTAAATTAGATCCACTGTATTAAGGATGGCGAATGCTGATTGCTCCAGGGAATGACGCGACCACGGTAAACGTATCGAGTGAACCGAAACCCTTGCTACCAGTTGGAAATCTGGCGCCGTTTTTCCTGGTGACCTCGCTCTTCTTTCTCTGGGCCATTCCCAATAATCTGAACGACATTTTGATCCGCCAGTTCATGAAATCGTTCGCACTGACTCGCTTTGAAGGCGGGTTGGTACAGTCGGCGTTTTATATGGGGTACTTCCTGCTTGCGATGCCGGCGGCCCTGCTGATGCGTCGCGCCGGGTACAAGGCGGGAATATTGACGGGGCTTCTACTGTTTGCGACGGGGACGTTTCTGTTCTGGCCTGCAGCCATCGTCGGGCGCTACGGATTCTTCCTGCTTGCGCTGTTCGTGATGGCGAGCGGGCTAGCCTTTCTCGAGACGGCCTCCAATCCATTCATCGCGCAGGTTGGAGCAGCGGAGAGCTCAGAGCGGCGGCTGAATTTTTCGCAAGCATTCAACCCCATCGGAGCCATCGCCGGCGCGGGGGTCGGAACCGTGTTCATCTTCTCCGGCGTCGAACTAACCAAGGCCCAGGTCGCCGCGCGCATCGCTGACGGAACTTATGCGGCCTATCTGCGAACGGAAACGCTGCGAGTCGTGGCGCCGTATCTAGTGCTGGGATGTCTGGCTCTGGTGCTGGCAGGCGCGATCTGGCGGACGAAGTTCCCTGTGATCCAAAGCGAGCACGAGGGTGAAACGAATGACCACACCAAGTTCGGCGACCTCTTTCGGCAGAGGCACTTTGTTCTGGCGGTGCTGGCGCAGTTTCTCTACGTGGGCGCGCAGGTTGGGACGTGGAGCTACTTCATCCAATATGTGCAGGAATACACCCACCAGCCCGAGAAGGTCGCAGGATACTTCCTGATCGGCACGCTCGCTGCGTTCGGTGTAGGAAGATTTGTCTCGGCCTACCTGATGAAGTTCGTCAGCGCCGCGCGGTTGATGGGAGGCTACGCGCTGGTCAACATTCTGCTGCTCGCGGTTGGCGTGCTACACCCCGGATGGGTCGGCCTGTGGTGCGTCTTTGGAACAAGCCTGTGCATGTCCGTCATGTTTCCAACGATCTTTGCTCTGGGTTTGAAGGGGCTTGGGGCAAACACCAAGATCGCCAGCTCACTGCTTGTGATGGCGATCGTCGGCGGAGCAGTCCTTACCCCGGTCATGGGTCTGATCTCGGAGCGCAATGGCAGCATCGCCGCAGCTTATCTTGTACCGATGATCGGCTACTGCTTCGTGGCCTTCTACGCTTTTGTTGGATCGAAGACACGGAACTTATCGCCATCGCTGTAAGAGGGACTCTACTGCGATCAATCCGTTTTTTGAAGTACGGAGATAGAAAGCGATTGCTCGGACAGTGGCGTTCCCCCTAACTACCATTTATTTTGCTAAGGCTGGCCTTACGAACGCTCTCTACTTATGTGGTTCTACCTCTCGCACAGTAGTTCAGTTCACTGTTCTTTCCTATGCCATCCATGTGGTCCAGATAAAACAACAATAAGTAAGTCCTTTCGATATCGTATGATTCATACTTATCTGTTTCGAGTCTCTACTAAGTCTGGAAAGATCGTGCGATGAAGCGTTCTCTGAAGAAGAAAAGTCAAAGGATGGACATTCGTAATGTTGCAGCCAGCGCCAAGGTTTCAATTGCAACAGTTTCGCGAACCATCAACCAAGTTCCTTCCGTCGATCCCAAGCTAGCCGCACGCGTCTGGAAGGCGATTGAAGAGTTGGATTACTTTCCAAACTCCCAGGCCCGCGCGCTTGTCTCGGGTCGCAGCCGCTTGTTCGGCCTGATCGTCTCGGACATCACCAACCCTTTCTTCCCGGAGTTGATCCAGAGTTTCGAGCAGGTAGCCGTGGAGAAAGGCTATGAGATCCTGATCGGATCGACGAACTACGATCCAAAGCGCGTGGAGCTCTGCATCCGGCGCATGCTGGAACGCAAGGTCGATGGAGTCGCCATCATGACCTTCGGTGTCGAAGAGGCGCTGCTCGATCAGCTGGCTTCGCGCGACATTCCTATGGTCTTTGTGGACGTAGGCTCCACCCATCCCCGGTCGAGCGTGCTTTCGATCGATTACGAGCGAGGGATTCGGCAGGCCGTACAGCATCTCGCCGTACTCGGTCACCGCAAGATCGGCTTCATCAGCGGTCCTTTGCGACTCCACTCGGCGCAGGCCCGCAAGAACTCCTTTCTGACCGCCATCCACGAGATCGGGATAAAGCCCCATCCAGCATGGATCATAGAGGGCGACCATATGCTCGAGGGCGGGCGGGATGCCATGAAGAAACTGCTTGCGTCCGGAGACCGGCCCAGCGCGTTGATATGCTCCAACGACATGACAGCGATTGGCGTGCTTCATGCTCTGCACGGCGAAGGCCTGCAGGCTCCCAAAGACCTATCGGTCATCGGCTTCGATAACATTCATATCGGGGAGTACATGCTACCGCCGCTCACCTCCATCCAGATGTCTTGTATGGACCTGGCGCGAGGCGCGGTAAACGCCCTCGTCGAACACCTCGATCCTGACAACAAGACAACGAAGACGAAGAAAGTGGAGATCACCACCCAACTGGTGGTACGTCAAACGACCGGCTTTCCTCCCGACAGCCTGGGGGACTTGGGAAAACGCGGAAAAAAAGCGTAACAAACCCGCCGCTTCCCGCCTTGAGCCTCGCGAGTACTACTACTTACCCCACAGGCTATCCAGGAAGAGATGGCGCTCCCTAGTCTGATCCGGTTGCGCAGCGGGCTCCGGGCTCAGATGCATCACCTGCCAACCGGATGCTTGCGAATAGACCGGCCACAGCGCAAGCCCCTCTCCGTTGGGATTGCCCGTGCGCGCGAAGTTCGTCCAGTATCGCTGCATCCGTTCGCTGAGCTGACGGTCCTCCGGCCTCCAAACAAAGCCGTTCAGCAGGTCGAGCGTGTCGAAGACATAAGGAATCTCTCCGGAGTGATAGGCCGCAAGCCCAGCGGTATGGTTGGGGTCGGCTGGTGGTGCGAGATCGAAGCGGTAGCGGTAGACCGGGTGCTTACCAGAGGTCACCTGCGCTTCGATCCACTTCCACGTGGAGTAGGCGATGAAACGATCGCCTGCCAGATCGGCATTGGCTCGTACCGCCTCTGCATCATCCGCTGCTGGGTACAGCTTCAGCACCTCGGGAGCGCGGTCTCCAAACTGCTTTTCCACTGCTGCCTTGAAAGAATCGACGGTTGTGCCGGGTGCGACACCTCCCTCGTCACGGTTCCAGCCCGCCAACATGGGGACGTCATTCTGTTTGCCAGCTGCAAAGATCGCCGGTACGCTCTCGGGAAGAAAATATCCGTCCACATCGGCCCCAAAGCGGAACGTCTCACCCTGCTCTGGCTTCTTGAAAGCAGCCTCCATGAGCTGCTGGGCCGGGATGGCGCGAAGCTGTTCCAGAGTGGTGGCCGAGAGCATTGTCTGGGCGAACTCTGCATCCCGCTCTTCGGTCTGCTGCAACGACTTGAACGACGCCCCATTGCTGCCATAGAGCGCCCCACCACTCTCGCCGATCACCCGCTGGAACAACCCCTTCGCAAGCGGCGATGCCATCTGCGCGCTCACCGAGAAAGACCCCGCGCTCTCCCCGAACAAAGTGACGTTCGCAGGATCTCCACCAAAGGCCTTGATATTCTTCTGTACCCACTGGAGCGCCGCCGTTTGGTCGAGCAGACCGTAGTTCCCCGCTGAGTTTCTGCCCGATTCAGCCGCCAACTCCGTGCTGGCGAAGAAGCCAAAGATTCCAAGGCGATAGTTCATCGAGACGACCACCACCCCGTTCTTCGCGAGACTCGCCCCATCTTGTCGCGCTTCGGAGGTGCCGCCGCCCACGAATCCTCCCCCGTAGATCCACACCATAACCGGCAGCTTCGCCGCCTTATCCTTCGCGGGAGTCCAGACGTTCAACGTCAGACAATCCTCGCTGGGGCCCGGGTCCCGAAAGATCATGTCGGCATACAGCTTAGGCTGCATGCAGTGCGACCCAAACTCCTTGGCTGGCCGCACGCCCTTCCACTTGGCCGCGGGCATCGGAGCCTTCCAGCGCAAGACACCAACGGGCGGCGCGGCATACGGAATACCCAGGAAGACGCGGAGCGGCTCGCTCCTCGTTCCTTCAACCTTTCCCTGCGCCGTCTTGATCTGGAGGTCGTTGCTCTCAGCCGCAAGCGGCCGGGTCGATGAGACCAAAGAGATCGCCGCGATGGAGACCATCATGGCAGTGCCAAGGCTATTCAGAATCTTTGAGGTCATAGGTTTGTTCGAGTTGATCCACGCCAGCCAGTTTACTCCCCCAACTCCTGCTCGCAGCTCGGCCAAGGGTGTTCGTAAGCTGAAATCCATCTACAGAATGTCGTAGGAAGGGAACAATGCAACAGCGCTGTCCCCTATGGCCATTTCTTCCGCGTAATTGCTACGGTGTGGCCGTGACGCCGGCTGTAAAATCCGTCCTCGCTTCCCCACGCCGGAGCTACAGCGCTTCCATGAGCCGGGGAACGAGTTTGATTTGGCTGTTGTTATAGAGACCTAGGAGACGGCTGCGTATAAGGTCGTACGACGATGCCGCTTCCTGAAGATGGAATGTCGCGCGAGCGGAGCCAAAATGAAGCAGGAAATCGAGTTGGACTCGTGTGATGGCTTTGTTCAGCCGCACCGCATCGCGGCGAATCATCTCCGCGACACCCGCTCCTTCTGTTTGGCTCCATCGTTCTGCATAGATAGCCAGTTCAAGCATCGCGGTGGCATTCGCCTTGAGATGGGCGATACCGTCAAGGCCACCGGCAATCTTCCACATTTCAGCGGGCTCTATGCGGAGTGGCTCTTCCGCCGATTGCGGATAACATTCGGCGATCGCCCGGAGCCCGTCCAGGTTGACCGGGTGTACGCGACTTAAAATGGCTTGCCATGAGGCTCTATCGATCTGGCGGCGGCGATAGAACCACTTCACTTGAAGCACTAAGACAGGAATCAGCAGAGAAAGCAAAACAAGAAAGGACGTCATTTGGGGAGGACTCCGTTGGTCGGAGAAATTGTACGCGACTGCGCATATTCCAGTCTAGTTGCCAGCTCATCGAGATCATTTATTTTATCTAAAGTTAACGGCTCATAAGCGGGTTCAGGTTGCCAGAATGCAATCGACCAGTAGAGCTGCGCGAGCAGAAAGGCTGTCATTTTGATGTATTCCAACGCTGAAAACTGACCCATTGTCCGCCAATAGAAATGAAGAGTATCGCTGGCAAATATCACCAATGCCCAGAGCACGAAGCCGTAACATTCCCGCATGACATGCGTCCGGAGCCCGAGTCCGAGCCGGGATGAGGCCGTCATAACAGCTGCGAAGAGCAGGCAGATCAGGATAGTGGTGAAGAGGTCGACTCGCGCAACCAGCGCGTCCATGCGGGTCTCCGCAGCGGGCTTCATGAACCATGCCATGCTCCCCGCAATAATGGGCGCGATAGACCCCACGAACACTAAATACGGACGGGCACCTGCTACCCACCGCCCGCCTCGCTTCAAAGCCGCCCGGGCGATCTCGAATACAACAGCAATTTGCAGCAACGTATCCACGACGGCTACCGACCAGTAAATCATCGCGTAGACATGTTTGGTTCCAAATTTGTACGCGAAGAATAGAGCTATCGTGTACGTACAACCCGCAGTCATCCAGGCCGTAAACCACGGCACGACGCGATAACGCCGCTTATAGAGCAGTACGAAGAGGAGGGCGACATTCAGGACAAAACCTGTCGCCCAAAATACAGTCGCCAACAGAGACAAAATCACGAAATACCCCGGTAAAGCGATCTTCCGCTATTATCTCCGATTTGGCTAGAGGCTTAGGCTGAGGCTCAGATTCGACAGAACTGCCAGCACTATGTCCCCGATAGAGATCGTAAGGATCGCTTGTGGACGCGGAGGATTCCCGTTTAGAGTATCCGCGTGGGCTCCTGTTTGTGCTGATGCGGTAAGTGTGGAGAGGGACAGGACAGCGATTGCTGTCATGGTATAGAGGGCCTTTTTCATCGTTTCTTCTCCTTGGAACGCAATTGCTCTTCCTAAAGGGCAGTCCAATGGGTCAAGACCGAGACCTGGAATTCCCTTTCAGGTAGATTCCATTCCTGATTGACGATAACAGGGCATCACACAAACTAAGTAGAGAGGGCATGAAAAAACGGGATTTTCGGTAACTACAGCCTCCTCAGAATTCAACCTGACCCACAACTCCGCAACGAAAACGCTTTCAGAAGATATCCAGAAACTGCCTGTTGTCTTTGCTTGCTTTACGTCGTCATCCTGAACGGAGTGAAGGACCCCTGTATTTCGTCGTTGTTGTCCCATACAGCCAGACAGGACGACAAGCTTTCTGGAGTTTTTGGACAGACTCTAAGACAATCCGGCAGGGTCATGTAAAATTTGCTGACTCCTCATGATTAAACTTGCAAAGATTCCTAACCTCACCGAGCTGACCTACCGCAGCATCAAACAGCACGTGCTGGAGGGGACGCATGAGGAAAATGCGCGGCTGACGGAGGAGTCGTTGGCCCGGCAGCTTGGGATCAGCAAATCCCCTGTCCGTGAAGCGCTCAACCGCCTTGAATCGGAGGGCCTCATCTGCATCGAGGCACGCCGAGGAGCCTACGTCAGACGGTTCAGCGCAAAGGAGACCCGTGACCTCTACGATCTCCGCGAGGTGCTTGAGGTCCATGCGATCGGCCATGCCAAAATTACGTCCAGACTGCTAAGCGAGTTGTCGAAGAGCATTCGCCTGAGCGAGAAGCTTCTCGCCGCAGGCGACAAAGCCAAGTATGTCGCGGAAGATATTCGCTTTCACGGCCTGCTTGCATCAGCCGCCGCAAACGATGAGCTCTGCCGCATTCTGGACAACCTGCACACGAAGATCCTGCTCTGCCGCTACCGGTCCTATAACCTGTCGGCATCCGCCTCTCCTGCGGCCCACACCAGGATCTACCGCGCTCTGGAACAGGGCAACTGTAGTGAAGCGCAGACCGCCATGCAGGAACACATCCGCTTTGTGCGCGATCGTCTGCTGGAGTCGCTGGACGAGGATAAGCCGCTCTCGGCGGATTAATACCCAGAGGCAACCCTCAGAAGTGGAAAATCACGTCGCTCGCCACAGTGAGTTGATTCCTTCGGGTGCCCAGATCGTAGGCCTTCCGGTCCCAGGCAGAGTCGAAACGAATCTCGGGCCGGATCTCCACCGTCGACCCCATCCAGTGAGCGAACATCAGCGTGTTCTCCGAGTATCGCGTCGCCGTCCCCGTGCGCTGCCCCTTCTTGTCGTTCAGGAAGTCGCTCCGGAACGAGACGAAGTCATGCGGCGAGAGCTGTTTCTGCACGTAGTTCACCACAGCGTATTCCGGAGCGAAACAACGATCGAGCCCCGGCCGGCACGTTGCTCCATTCGCATTCGGCTCCGGCACGATCGGACCGCTCACGCTGGGCACATCCCGCTCGTACATCACGTAGGCCTCGGTCGCCATGTGCCAGCTCTTCGAGAACCTGTGATACCAGGTGCCGTCATACTGCTGCAGGTTGTTGAAGGCATACTTGCCATCGTTGATGCCGTTGGCGCAGAGATAGATGTTATCGTTCACCGACTGCGTCGTATAGCTCACACACGCCGTTCCCGAAGGCTTTGCATCGCTCGTCCAGGGCGCGACATCATGGCCGCTCGTAAGCCCAAGCTGCACCAGCCAGCGATCGTTGAGCTGCACCGTCGCGATCACCCCCGTATCGCTGAACGGATCGATCGAAAACAGCAGTGAGTGGCTGAACATATAGGTATTCGGACTCAACTGCGCCTCGATGCCCGGGAGTGAAATGAACCTCCCGATCCGCAGATTCATCCCCTTCGCCACATGCGGCAGATAGACATCGACATATTCGGTAACCGGGTCGAAGCCATACTGGTGCTTGTCGTCCAGCAACTGCCCGCTGAAATAGCCCTTGCCAATCGTATAGCGGTAGTCCGTCCCATAGAGGGCCGACAGGTGATACCCCCAGTCCACATGATCGCGCTGCACCGTATCCGGCAACCGCTCAACATACACGAGGCCCTGGTTTAGCTCCAAACGGTTGGAGTACAGGTCATTCGCCACAGGCGAGTTGCTATGGCTCGACGTGCTCCCATTCACCGACGGCTCAATCCAGCCGTAGATCTTCGTCCGTCCCTTAGCCCCATTGATCGCCGTCATCAGCGGATAGCTGTTCGTGTCCGGCTCCCCCAGAACCGGCGACCCGCCATAGGACCAGTCCGCGCTGGGAAAGGGTGGCGAATCCAATGGCGACGGCGGACCACGCCGTGCAGGTGCCGGTCCCGAAGATGCTGTTCCCTTCCAGTCTTCGCGGTAGAACTCCGCCCAGCGCCCGAAGAACCCCTTCGCCGACGGGGCTTCCGGCAGTGCGTTAACGCCACTCTGAGCCCCACAGCAGACACCTTCGACCAACATCACCACAAAAACGGCTGCGAACGCCAATCCCATCAACCGGCTGCTGAACCTCACCATAAAAAATGTCCGAGAACCGTTATACAGTCTCTCCGAGAACCCTTATACATTCTCTACGTCACCTTTACGAACTCTTCATGTTTTGTGGAGGATACTCGCTACTGCGTGGCCTCCGGGCTCGACATTCAACCGTGTGTTGAATGTCGAGCCGCGACGAATGCCCGCCAGGAAGGATTTCTACGATGTGGGACATTGGATGCATCGCAGCCAGCGTGGCCTTCTTCATCATCGGCATCGCCTATACCATCGGGTGTGAACAGCTTGGAACGAAAGTGGGCAAATAAATGATCGAGATCGTTCTGCTCGGCTTTGTCACTGTTGGTCTGCTTATTTACCTCGTCTACGCGCTCTTACAGCCAGAAAAGTTCTAACAGGATACCTTCAACATGACCGCCAACGGCTGGTTTCAGATCTTCTTCTTCTTCGCCCTGGTGCTCGTCTGCGCGAAGCCCATCGGCATCTATATGGCGCGGGTCTTCGAACGGGAACGCACCTTCGCCGACGTCGTCTTTCGCCCCATCGAGCGTCTGCTGTATAAGCTCACCGGCATCGACGAAACACACGAGATGCGCTGGACCGAGTATGCGACTGCGATGCTGCTCTTCAGCCTCGTGACCCTGCTCGTCACCTATGCGATCGAGCGTCTTCAGCACCTTCTCCCGCTCAATCCCCAGCACTTCGCTGGAGTTCCCGCCGACCTTGCATGGAATACCGCCGCATCGTTCACCACCAACACCAACTGGCAGTCCTACGTGCCTGAAGTAACGATGAGCTACTTCACGCAGATGGTCACGCTGGCCTATCACAACTTCTTCTCGGCAGCCGTAGGCATAGCACTGGCCGTCGCCTTCATCCGCGGCATCTCACGCCGCGAATCGAAGACCCTCGGCAACTTCTGGGTCGACACGACACGCGCCTCGCTCTGGGTCCTGCTTCCCACCTGCATGATCTACGCTCTCCTGCTCGTCTCGCAGGGAGTCGTCCAGAACTTCCGTCCCTACGATCAAGCCAAGCTCGTTCAGCCGCAGACTGTAACCACCACAGGCACAGATGGCAAGACCACCACGCAGACCGTCACCACGCAAAGCATCGCGCAGGGTCCGGTCGCCTCGCAGGAAGCCATCAAGATGCTCGGCACCAACGGCGGCGGCTTCTTCAACGCCAATAGCGCACATCCTTTTGAAAATCCCACACCACTCTCGAACCTGCTGCAGATGCTTTCCATCTTCCTCATCCCTGCCGGACTCACAGTCACACTAGGTAGGATGACGAAATCACCCGCGCACGGATGGGCAGTCTTCGCCGCGATGGCCGCGCTCTTCTTTGTCGGCGTCTTCGTCGCGTACTACGCCGAGTCCCAGCCGAACCCACTGCTCCACTCGGCCACCATGCACATCGACCAACAGGCATCCCCGGTACAGGCTGGCGGCAACATGGAAGGAAAAGAGGTCCGCTTCGGCGTCGCCAACTCCGCCCTCTTCGCCACCGTCACAACCGATGCAAGCTGCGGCGCGATCAACTCCTGGCATGACTCCTTCATGCCCCTGGGAGGCATGGTTCCTCTTGTCAACATCATGCTGGGAGAGGTCATCTTCGGAGGCGTCGGCTCCGGACTCTACGGCATGTTGATCTTCGTCATCCTCGCCGTCTTCATCGCGGGGCTCATGGTCGGCCGCACACCGGAGTACCTCGGCAAGAAGATCGAGTCCTTCGACGTGAAGATGGCGATGCTCTACACGCTCATCTTCCCGCTCTCGATCCTCGGCTTCTCCGCCGTCGCTCTGATGATGCCGAACCTCGGCCTCAGTGCGCTGCTAAACGCCGGTCCTCATGGTCTGTCGGAGATCCTCTACGCCTATACCTCGGCGACGGGAAATAACGGTTCAGCCTTCGCAGGTATCAGTGCGAACACCCACTGGTACAACCTGTCGCTCGGCGCGGCAATGCTGATCGGCCGCTTCCTGATGATCGTCCCGATGCTGGCTGTCGCTGGCAACCTGGCGCGCAAGAAGCTGGTTCCGCCATCCCCCGGAACCTTCCCGGTCCACACGCCGCTCTTCACGGTTCTGCTCGTCGGCACCATTGTCATCGTCGGCGCTCTTACCTTCTTCCCCGCGCTCTCGCTCGGTCCCATCCTCGAGCATTTGCTCCTGCACGCTGGCAAGGTCTACTAACATGGCAAACACCCGCAAACGCTCTCTCTGGGACACTAAAATCGTCAGTCGCGCCCTCGGCGACGCTCTCGTCAAGCTGAACCCGCGCACCATGATGAAGAACCCCGTCATGTTCGTAGTCGAAGTCGGCAGCCTTATTACGACTCTCTACGTCTTCCGCAACATCGCCGCCGGTCATCACACCTTCCGGTTCGATGTGCAGATCACGCTGTGGCTCTGGTTCACCGTACTCTTCGCGAACTTCGCGGAAGCCATGGCAGAAGGCCGTGGCAAGGCCCAGGCCGACGCACTCCGTCGCGCCAAATCCGAAACCACCGCCATCCGCTACAAGGCCGACGGCTCCACCGAAGAGGCCGCCAGCTCCGATCTTCGCTGCGGAGATGTCTGCCTGGTCGTCGCCGGAAACATGATCCCCGGCGACGGAGAAGTCATCGAAGGCGTCGCCTCCGTTGACGAGTCCGCCATCACCGGCGAGTCCGCCCCCGTCATCCGCGAGGCTGGCGGCGACCGCTCCGCCGTCACTGGTGGCACCCGCGTGCTCTCGGACCAGATCAAAGTCCGCATCACCTCCAACCCCGGCGAGACCTTCCTCGACCGCATGATCGCCCTCGTCGAAGGCGCCGAGCGTCAGAAGACCCCCAACGAGATCGCGCTGAATATTCTTTTGGCCGGGCTCACTATCATCTTCCTGCTCGCTGTCGTCACCCTGCAGCCCATCGCCATCTACTCGACCGCGCCGCAGACCGTCTTCGTCCTCATCTCGCTGCTCGTCTGCCTCATCCCAACGACCATCGGCGGCTTATTGTCTGCCATTGGTATCGCAGGAATGGACCGCCTCGTTCAGTACAACGTCCTCGCCATGTCGGGCCGCGCCGTCGAAGCCGCAGGCGACGTCAACACCCTGCTGCTCGATAAAACCGGCACCATCACCCTCGGCAACCGCCAGGCCTCCGAGTTCATCCCCGCCCCCGGCATCAGCAAAGACCAGCTTGCCGACGCAGCCCAACTCTCATCCCTCCCCGATGAAACTCCAGAAGGCCGCAGCATCGTCGTCCTCGCCAAAGAGCTCTACGGCCTCCGTGGCCGCGAGCTCTCCGACCTCAAGGCCGAGTTCGTCCCCTTCTCCGCCACCACGCGCATGTCCGGCGTCAACATGGAAGGACGCATCATCCGCAAAGGCTCCACCGACGCCATCGCCGCCTTCCTCAAGCAGAACGGCGGCACCATGCCCGATGAGGTACGTGCCGCTGTCGAAGTCGTCGCCCGCAGCGGAGGCACTCCCCTCGTCGTCGCCGAAAATCGCAAGGCCCTCGGCGTCATCCACCTCAAGGACATCGTCAAGGGCGGCATGAAGGAGCGTTTCGCCCAGCTCCGCGCCATGGGCATCAAGACCATCATGATCACCGGCGACAACCCCCTCACCGCCGCTGCCATCGCCCGCGAGGCTGGTGTCGACGACTTCCTCGCCGAGGCCAAGCCCAAAGACAAGATGGACCTCATCAAGCGCGAGCAGGCCGAGGGCAAGCTCGTCGCCATGACCGGAGACGGCACCAACGACGCCCCTGCGCTCGCCCAGGCAGACGTAGGTGTCGCCATGAACACCGGCACCCAAGCCGCAAAAGAAGCCGGCAACATGGTCGATCTCGATTCCAACCCGACCAAGCTCATCGAGATCGTCGAGATCGGCAAGCAGCTCCTGATGACGCGCGGCGCGCTCACCACCTTCTCCATCGCCAACGACGTCGCCAAGTACTTCGCCATCATCCCGGCCATGTTCGCAGGCGTGTTTCCAGTGCTGGGCGCACTGAACATCATGCACCTGAAGAACGCGGAATCGGCCATCCTCTCAGCCGTCATCTTCAACGCGCTCATCATCGTCGGGCTCATCCCACTCGCGTTGCGAGGCGTTAGTTACAGGGCCATGTCCGCCGAAGCCCTGCTCCGCCGCAACCTCATCATCTACGGCATCGGCGGCCTCATCGCGCCGTTCCTCGGCATCAAGATCATCGACGTAATCATCACCGCCATCCACCTGGCATAAAGGTCAGACATGAAGCGCAACCTCATCACCGCCGTCCTCTACACCGTTGTCACAACGATCCTCTTCGGCCTCGTCTACCCCTTCCTCGTCACCGGCCTGGCTCAACTCCTCTTCAAGGACAAGGCCAACGGCCAGCTGATCCACCGCAACGGTGAGCTCGTCGGCTCGAGCATCATCGGCCAACCCTTCTCCGCGCCCAACTACTTCCACTCACGCCCCTCCGCGGCAGGCAACGGCTACGACGCAGCCAACTCCAGCGGCTCCAACTACGCGCCCACGAACAAGAAACTGATCGACCGCGTAGCTGGTGACACCACCACCGCGCAGACCGACCATCCCGGACAGGACGTCCCCGTTGATCTCGTCACCGCCTCCGCCTCCGGCCTCGACCCACACATCACCCCCGCCGCAGCCGAGTTCCAGGTCGCCCGCATCGCCCACGAGCGGCACCTTAGCGAGAACACCGTTCGTACGCTCGTCGCCAAGCACACCGAAGGCCGCCAGCTGGGCTTCCTCGGCGAGCCCCGTGTCAATGTCCTCGAGCTCAACCTCGACCTCGATCAAACCACCCACTAGGACGACCTCTGGATGAGGCTTAAACAGGTGATGGATCAGTAAAGAAACTGTCATCCTAAGCGAAGTCGAAGAACCCGCGGTTGGCTGTTGCAGTTGCTTTTGCCGATTCCTTTGGTTGTCATCCCACCAGGTCCCGGGTGCCCCACCCTTTCGCAGTCACATCGCGAAAGGGTGGAAGACCACAGACACTCACCTCCGAGACTTCCCCAAAACCCTGTCAAGCCCCTAAACGCACAAAACCCGCTCCAGTCCTGCAAATAAAAATGCCCACTAGTTTCTCGCAATCAGTTAAACTAGATATATAGAAAAAAACAAGGGAAAGAATCACAGCCTCCGCCACCAGCAGAGGCTATCTCCTTTAGAGAGACGACTTTACCCGTAACCCTAATGGATAGATGACTTTAGTGAGAGCGCCGCCGCTATTTCATTGAATCCAAGGACTTTATCGAAAAGATAGGGGGGTGGGGAGTGCCAGGGGAGTTCCGGGCAAGCCACCAAGGGCCACGCAATGGTTTTCGGCCAGCTTCTAAGCTTCGACCAGCCCATATCGCCGCTGCCACTGATGCTTCAGTCGCTCCCACACCGCATCCATCTCCACCTTTGGAATCGCGGGGTCGGGCGACTCCGCAAACCGTGCCGCCTCTACCTTCGCCAGTTCCAACAGTGCCCGGTCCCGTATCAGGTTCGCCACGCGGAACTCCGGCAGTCCCGCCTGCCGCGTCCCGAAGAACTCACCTGGCCCGCGCTGCTGTAGGTCGAGCTCCGCCAGCTCGAAGCCGTTCTGCGTTCGCACCATCGCATCCAACCGCGCCTCCGCCTGCTCGGAGACCCTGCCGCCCGTCATCAGGATGCAGAAGCTCTTCGCCGCGCCGCGCCCCACGCGCCCGCGCAGCTGGTGCATCTGCGCCATGCCGAAGCGCTCCGCGTGTTCGATCACCATCAACGATGCATTCGGCACATCGACGCCCACCTCGATCACCGTCGTCGCGACGAGCACATCGATGTCGCCACGCTTGAACCGGTTCATCGTGACCTCTTTGTCGTCTGCACTCAAACGCCCGTGTAGCAGTCCCAGCCGCAACCCCGACAACGCGCCGTTGCGAAGCTCGTCATACATGTCGGTCGCCGCTCGCAGAGCGGGCTTGGGAAATAAGCTCTCTGGCGTCTTGCTCTTAAAATTTTTCTTCTTACCCTTCACAGATTTGTCATCCTGAGCGGAGCGTAGCGCAGTCGAAGGACCTGCGGTTTTCTTCCCAGCCACAGCAGCAGTCTCTTCTTCCTCATCCTGCGGGAAATCCAGCTCCGGCTGATCGTCCTTAGCACCCTCGATCACCGGATAAACCAGATACGCCTGCCGTCCTTGCTCCACCTGCTTCCGCACAAACGCCCAGACATCCTCGGCACGCTCCTCCGTCGTTCGCCGCGTCACAATTGGCGTCCGCCCCGGCGGCAACTCATCGATCACGCTCGCATCGAGATCGCCGTACAACGTCAGCGCCAGCGTGCGCGGAATTGGCGTCGCCGTCATCACCAGCACATCCGGATCGAGCGCGCCCGGCTTCTTCATCAGCTTGAATCGTTGCTGCACGCCGAACCGGTGCTGCTCATCGACGATTACCAGACCAAGATTGTCGAAGTCGACCTTGTCTTCAATCAGCGCGTGCGTGCCAATCGCAAGATCGGTCTCCCCGCGAAAGATCCTGCCACGAGCCTCGCGCTTCGCCGCCTCATCGAGCGACCCCGTCAGCAGCGTGACACGATAAGGCCGGCCAGTCCTCGGCGACAGCACCTCACCCAGCAACTTCCGCGCCGAAAGATAATGCTGCGTCGCCAGAATCTCAGTCGGAGCCATCAGCGCTGCCTGGTAGCCGTTCTCGATCGCCACCAGTGCCGCCTGCATCGCCACGATCGTCTTGCCCGAGCCCACATCGCCCTGCAATAGCCGCCGCATCGGCTGCGGCCGCCGCATGTCCTCGACGATCTCGCCCAGCACGCGCTTCTGCGCCGCTGTCGGATGGAAGGGAAGCACCTGCTTGATCGCCTCGCGCACCTTCGCATCCGTCACAAACGCCGTGCCCTCGCGCTCACGCATCCGTCGCCGCTTCAACTCGAGCCCCAGTTCCAGATAAAACAGCTCCTCAAAGATCAGCCGCCGATGCCCCGGTGTCGCAGCAGACATCAACGTTGTCATTGGCGTCCCGGCTTCGGGAAAATGGATCGACCTCAGCGCCTCCATTCTTCCCGGCAGCCCCAGCCGCTCGCGTAGCGCTCCCGGCAGCGTCTCCTGCGCGGAAACATTACCCTCCGTCAGCTCCTCGAAGACACTCCACATCACTCGCCGCGTCCACTTCGAGGTCAGCTTCGCGCCCCACGGAGTCGTCCCGCCCAGCGACTCGTAGATTGGCACGATCCGCCCCATCTCGAGCATCGCAAACTCTGCATCTGCTCCGCCTGTCCCTGGCGCAGGCAGAATCTCGAACTGCGGCTGAATCATCTTGAACTTGCCCGCCGACGAGCGCGAAGCCTCCAGCTTTCCGTACAGCGCCACCATCTGCCCGACCTGGAACTTGTCCTTCAAATAGCTGCCGTTAAACCACATGCACTTCATCGAACTCAATCCCTGCCCGACCGTCATCTCGAACAGCGCTCCGCCCCGCGTCCGCAGCAGCGCCGACCCGCGAACCTCGCCGATCACCGACGCCATCGTCCCCGCCACCAGCGCGCTCATCGGCACCGGATTAAGCCGGTCCTCATAGCGGAACGGCAAGTGATACAGCAGGTCTTCGACGGTCTCCACCCCGCGCTTCGCCAGCCCTTCGGCGATACGCTCCCCCACCCGCTTCACATACTTAATTGGAGTCGATAGTTCCAGCACAATCCGATGCTACCAATCTGAGGCGCATATTGCCCCATCCAACTCCCGCGGGTGTCCCTGCTAAACTTGCCTTATCAACATCATCACCGAGACCCAATGCCCATCGTAGAACTCGAGCACGTCCGCAAGGCTTACGACACCAAAATTGCAGTCGACGACCTCAGCTTCAAGATTGAACCTGGCACCATGTTCGGCCTGCTTGGCCCTAATGGCTCCGGCAAGACCTCCAGCATCCGCATGATGATCGGCATCACCATTCCCGACTCCGGTTCGGTGTCGCTTTTTGGCAAACCCTTTACGCGCGCCGCCCTCAAGCGTGTCGGCTATCTCCCTGAGGAGCGCGGTCTCTACAAGAAGATGAAGGTCATCGACCAGCTCGTCTTCCTCGGCCAGCTCCACGGTCTCGACGCTACCACCGCCAGGAAGCGCGCCAATGTCTGGTGTGAGCGCATGCAGATCACCGAGGCCATCCCCAAGAGAACGGAAGAGCTCTCGAAGGGCATGCAGCAGAAGATCCAGTTCATCGCCACCCTGCTGCATGAGCCCGAACTCATCATCATGGACGAGCCCTTCAGCGGCCTCGACCCTGTCAACGCAAGCCTCCTCATCGACACTCTCATCGACCTCCGCAAGACGGGCAAAACCATCCTCTTCAGTACTCATCGTATGGATCAGGTCGAAAAGATGTGCGACTCCATTGCCCTCATCCATCGCAGCAAACTGGTTCTCTCCGGCTCCATGCGTGACATCAAAGCGAAGTACCCCCAGAACCGCGTCCAGATCAACTTCACTGGCGACTCCTCCTTCCTGCAGCACCCGTCCATCGAGTCCTACAAGGACTACAGCGGCCACGCCGAGATCAAGCTCCACTCTGTCGATGGCGTAGACCCGGATGCTCAGCCGCTACTTGCCGAGGCCATCGCTCGCGGCACCCGCATCTCCCGCTTCGAGGTCACGGCGCCGACCCTTGAAGAGATCTTTATCGAAGCCGTAGGAGGCAACGTCGATGCATAACGTCTGGCTCATCGCAAAGCGCGAGTACCTCGAGCGCATCCGAACTAAGTCCTTCCTTGTCATGACCATCCTTATCCCGCTGCTTATGGGCGGAGGCGTCCTCGGCTCCGCCATCATGAGTGGCAATGCGCAGTCCAACTCGCACATCGCCATCGTCTCGAGCGACCTCCAGCTAGCGACGGATCTCCAGACTGAGCTCGAACACGGCAAGCACAGCAAGATGACCGTCGATGTCATCTCACCTCCGGGTTCCGACACTCGCCAGACCCTCGACAGCGAGCTCGCCAACAAGGAACTCGACGGCTATCTCTGGATCACCTCCGGGGCCACTGTCGACGCCCGGCCTACCTTTGCCTGGACCCCCAAGTCCAAGGCCGACATCATCACCAAGGGCACTATCAACGATGCCCTCCGCACCGTTCTCACACGCGAGAACCTTGCCCACCGTGGCATGGGCGCCTCCGATGTCGACGCCCTCATGCAGCCCATTGACCTTGACAGCTCACAGGCAGGCAAGAACGACGAGTCTATGACCGCGTTCTACAGCACCTATGTACTGTTCTTCCTCATGTACTTCGTCATCATGCTCTACGGCATGAATGTCGCCCGCTCCATCATCGAAGAGAAGACCTCGCGTGTCTTCGAGGTGTTGCTCGCCACTATCCGCCCAGAGGAGATGATGGCAGGCAAGGTCATCGGTGTCGGCTCCGTCGGCCTCACCCAGGTCGGCATCTGGCTCCTTACTGCGGTTATCCTCACCAGTACCTCTCTCGTTGCTCGCTTCACAGGCTCTGATGTCCACGTTCCCCTCTCTGCGACGCAGATCGTCTTCTTCGTCATCTTTTTTCTGCTCGGCTACCTGCTCTACTCCTCCATCGCAGCTGCACTTGGGGCGATGACCAACTCTGAACAGGAGCTCCAGCAGCTCAACATGTTCCTCGTCATGCCGCTCGCTTGCTGCATGTTCAGCCTCGGTTTCGTCATCCCCAATCCTGATGGCGTCGCAGCGACCGTTCTCTCCTTTATTCCCTTCTGTACCCCGCTCATCATGTACCTGCGCATCTCGATGGGGCACCCCTCGGCCTTCCAGATCGCTGCCTCCATCGCTTTAACGAGCGCGACCATCTATGCCATCCTCTGGGTCGCCAGCCGTATCTATCGCGTCGGCATTCTGATGTATGGCAAGAAGCCCAACCTGCCAGAGATCCTTCGCTGGCTCAAGTACAGCTAGAAACCCGGAGTGGCCCACCCGACTTCCCGATACACTCAACCCGTGCCGTCCATCTACACCACGAAGCAGAGGATAGCCCTCGCGATCGTCCCCCACGTTGCCGCGTTTCTTGTCCGTGCGCTGGGCATGACCCTCCGCTACGAAGACCGTGCTGCCCCTGGTGTTACCCCCGGTTATCTGATCCCCGGCCCCACCGTCTTCGCCTTCTGGCACCGCTCGCTACTGGCCTGCTCGCACCGCTTCCGCGACCTCGATATTGCCATCCTCATCAGCCGCAGCTTCGACGGCGAGCTCATCGCCCGCACGGTCGAGCTACTCGGCTTCACAGCCATCCGCGGCTCCAGCACCCGTGGCGGAGTTGCTGGCCTCCGCAACATGGAGCGTGCCTACCGCGAAGGTCATCGCTGCGCCATTACCGCCGACGGTCCGAAGGGCCCCGTCTTCGTCGCCAAACCCGGCACCGCCCAATTAGCCCAGCTCGTCGGAGCCAATGTCGGCACTTTCTACGTCCTCCCCGAGCGCGCCTGGCAGCTTCGTTCCTGGGACCGCTTCCTCATCCCCAAGCCTTTCTCCCGTATTGTCGTTACCTGGCCCGCCCACGTCCCTGCCGCCGAGGTCACCGTGGCTACCGTCCAGGCCGCTCTCGACTGCGCCGTCGAGATGGCGAGCGAATAGCCTCTAAAATCAACATAGTGCGCGTCTCCGACTTCCATTTCGATCTCCCCGAAGAGCTCATCGCCCAGACCCCACCTGCCGTTCGGGGCAGCAGCCGCATGTTGTGCGTTAGCCGCGTCACCGGCGAGTACACAGACGATCACTTCGCCAACCTTCCCACGTATCTCCGCGAAGGGGACCTGCTCATCCTCAATGACAGCCGAGTCCTCCCCGCACGCCTCTTCGCCACTCGCGCCGGTCTCCGCACCCAGCACAACTCGCCCGATCCTACCGGCCGCATAGAGGTCCTGCTTACCCAGCAATTGGCCCCTGACACCTGGACCGCCCTCGTTCGCCCCGGCCGCAAGGTGCAACCCGGTGAGCGCCTCCATTTCACGGCAGAGGGCGACTCCAAACCTCTTCTTGAAGCCGAGGTCCTCGCTGCAGCCGACTTCGGCGAACGCACCCTCCGCTTTGCCCCGATCCCAAACTTTCTGGAGGTTTTAGACGGCATCGGCCACATGCCCCTGCCGCCCTACATCCACCGCGACGACAGCAAGGAAGACCGCGAGCGCTACCAGACGGTCTACGCCCACGAAGCAGGCTCCGCCGCCGCCCCTACCGCCGGGCTACATTTCACTCCCGCGATTATCGACCAGCTGAAGGCAAAGGGCGTCCAGATCGAGCACATCACCCTCCACGTCGGTCTTGGCACCTTCCAGCCTGTTCGCGCCGAGCACCTCGCCGACATCCGCCTCCACGCCGAAGACTACACCCTCCCTGCCCGCACCGCCGAGGCCATCAACACCTCTCTCGCCAACAAAACCCGCATCATCGCCGCCGGAACCACCACCACCCGCACTCTTGAACACTGCGCCAAAATCTTTTCAGCCCCACTCCAACCCCACTCCGGAGAAACCAGCATCTTCCTAAGTCCCGGCCACCAGTTCCAGATCGTCAGTGGTCTCCTCACCAACTTCCACCTCCCGCAGTCGACCCTCCTGATGCTCGTCAGCGCCTTTGCGGGCAGGGAAGCGGTGCTCGCCGCCTATGCCCACGCTGTCCGAGAGCGCTACCGTTTCTTCAGCTACGGCGACTGCATGCTCATCCTCTAGCGAACGCGCTACCATCAAAGGGCCATGGCCGATACCAACACTCCCGCAAAGCCGCCCATCTACTTGCTCGACAGCATGGCCTTCATCTTCCGTGCCTACCATGCCATGCAGCGACAGCGTCCCATGTCCACGCGCACCGGCATCCCTACCGCCGCGACCTATGTCTTCGTGAACATGATCAACAAGCTGCGCAAGGACTTCCAGCCACAGCTCCTCGCCGCTGTCTACGACCTTTCCGGCCCTGTCTTCCGCGACGAGCGCGCCCGTGAGATGAAATCTGTCAAGAAGTTCAACATCAAGACTCAGCAGTTCGAGGAGATCGACTACGCTGGCTACAAGGCCAACCGTGCCGAGATGCCCGCCGACCTCGCCCAGCAGCTCCCCTTCATCCGCCGCGCCCTCGAGGCCTTCCGCATCCCCATCCTCAGCTATGAGGGCTTCGAGGCTGACGACGTCATCGGCACTCTGAGTTGCAAGCTCAGCGCCCTCGGCCACAAGGTCTTCGTCGTCAGCTCCGACAAGGACATGATGCAGCTCGTCAACCCCGACGTCAGCATCCTCAACCCGACCAAGGACAACCTCATCCTCGACCCCGCTGGAGTCGAAGCCACCCTCGGCGTCCCTCCCACGCAGGTCATCGACGTCATGGCCCTGCGCGGCGACGCCATCGACAACATTCCCGGCGCACCCGGCATCGGCGACAAAGGCTCCGTCGAGCTCATCCAGCAGTTCGGCACCGTCGAGGCCGCGCTCGACCGCGCCGACGAGGTCAAAAAGAAAACGTACCGCGAATCGTTACAAAATAACCGCGACAATATTCTTCTCTCGAAGGAACTCGTCACCATCCATACCGGCGTCCCCATCGACTACTCCCTCGAGGAGATGCGGACCCAACCACCCGACAACGCCGCCTGCCGTGAGCTCTTCTCCGAGCTTGAATTCACGACGCTTTTGAAGGAACTCGCTCCATCCGTCGACAACGCCACCATCACCTACAATTTGTCACCGTCACCGGAACAAATCGCCGCGCTTCTCGCCGATGCCCGCACCACCAGCGCCTCCGGTGAAGTAAAGGGCCTCACCCTCGCCGTCTTCGAAGACGCCCGAGCACTCGCCGAAGAGGCCAGCGTCGACTCCTCCGCAGATTCCGAAGAAGAGCCCGAACCACCCCCCGCCGAAAACATGTCCCTCTTCTCCGCGCCCACAGAAGCCCGGGTGCCCCATCCTTCGCAGCCTCATCGCGAAGGGTGGGATGCAGATGCCAAGGCGACCACCCTCCAACTCGGCCTCACCACCTCTGACACGACCGCCGCCGTCGTCTCCATCGATGCTCCCGGCCTCCGTGCCGCGCTCGAAGACGCCACCCTTCCCAAACACGTCCACGACCTCAAAGCCGTCCTCCGCGCCTTCGCCGGGCATGGCATCGCGCTGGCGGGTGTTCGCGACGACGTGATGCTCTACAGCTATCTCATCAATCCGACGCACGGCTCCCATACCCTTGCCGATGTCACCGCTCGTTTCACCAGCCGCGCCCTTACGCCGGTCAGTAAAAATCCAACCGCCGAAGACATCGCGCACCTCCTTCCCGAGGCCGCCAACGCCACCCAGCGCCTCGCCCATACCCTCCGCGAGCAGGTAGAAGCCGCCAGTCTCAAGCCCATCTACGAAACCATGGACCTGCCGCTCGTCCCGGTTCTCCTGCGCATGGAGCAGGCGGGCGTCCGTATCGACCCCATCCAGCTCAGCGAAATGTCCTCGCGCCTCGCCGTGGATATCGATGACCTCGCTGAGCGCATCTATAAACTCGCTGGTGAGGCCATCGGGACCGACTCCGCCGGGGCGGAGAAGCTAGCCCACCGCTTCAACATCAACTCCCCCAAGCAGTTAGGTGACGTCCTCTTCAACAAGATGCTCCTCCCCAAGCCCACGAAACATGGCAAGGGCAAGGTTGTCAGCACCGCGCAGGACGTCCTCGAAGAACTAGCCGAGCACCACCCTGTCCCGGCGCTCGTCCTCGAGTACCGCCAGCTCGCCAAGCTCAAATCCACCTACCTCGACTCGCTCCCGCAGCTCATCGACTCCGAGGGCCGCATCCACACCACCTTCAACCAGGTCGGCACCGCCACCGGCAGGCTCTCCAGCACCAACCCCAACCTGCAAAACATCCCCACACGAACCGTCCTCGGACGCGAGATTCGCGCTGCCTTCATCGCCGCTCCCGGCAACCTGCTGATGTCCGCTGACTACTCGCAGATCGAGCTCCGCCTCATCGCCCACTACTCTCAGGACCCTCTGCTGCTCAATGCCTACCGCACCGGTCAGGATATCCACACCCTCACTGCTGCCGAGGTCTTCGGCGTCGACCCCGCGACCATGGACAAGGAGACACGTAACCGTGCCAAGGCCGTCAACTTCGGCATCGTCTACGGAATCAGCCCCTTCGGCCTCGCCGCTCAGCTCGGCATCGACCAAAAGACCGCCAAGACCTACATTGAGACCTACTTCGACCGCTACAAGGGCGTAAAGCAGTTCATCGAGGACACCCTCGAGACCGTCCGCCGCGACGGCTCCGTCCGTACCCACTTCGGCCGCATCCGCCCCATTCCGGATATCCAGTCCCGCAACCCCAACATGCGTGGCTTCGCCGAGCGCACCGCCATTAACACTCCGCTTCAGGGCACCGCCGCCGACCTCATCAAGCTGGCGATGATCCGCCTCGACGCCGAAATTATCCGCCGCAACCTCCGCTCGCGCATGACCCTCCAGGTCCACGACGAGCTCCTCTTCGACGTCGTCCCCGAAGAGGCCGAGGAGATGCAGATCCTCGTCAAACACCAGATGGAGCATGTCGCCGAGTTCTCCGTTCCCATGGTTGCCGAGGTAGGTTTGGGGCAAAACTGGCGGGATATCAAATAATCGGGTTGTCCCTGTCCCAAAACCGCATCACTGATAGACTTTAAGTTCTGCGCTGGTGCATCGCGCAACAAGCTCCTCGACGCGCAGACCATCGCAGCGCGAGCCATAAAGGAAATACAGACACTGTGGATCATCAGACCAAAGTAGCTCTAAAGAACGACCAGTTCGTCACCACCACCACTCACGGCATCGAATGGGCCAATGAGAACCGCAAGTCGGTCATCGTCACCACCAGCCTTCTGCTTCTGGCCATCCTGATCATCGTGGTCAGCGCCGTTATCTACAACAAGCGTTCGCAGGCTGCTTCGGTTGCTCTGGGCGCCGCCCTACAGGCCTACCAGACGCCGATCGCGGCGCCCGGCCAGCAGGTCCCTCCCGGGGTCAAGACCTATCCCTCCGTCGAGGAGCGTGCCAAGGCCGCCAACGCCCTCTTCATGGCCACTGCCGACAAATACAGCATGACCCCTGACGGCAAGGTCAGCCGCTACTTCGGTGGCCTCACTTATATGGAAGCGGGCCAGAACGGCCCTGCCGAGTCCGCCCTCAAGGATGTCGCCAGCGGCTGGAACAGCGACCTCGGTGCCCTTGCTAAACTCGCTCTTGCCCAGATCTACCGCCAGACTGGCCGCGATGCGCAGGCGATCGAGCTCTACAACCAGCTCGACAGCAAGCCCACCAATACGGTCCCCGCAGGTCTCGCAAAGCTTCAGCTTGCCGATCTTTACACCGCTCAGGGCAAGCCCGACGAGGCCAAGAAGATCTACGCGCAGCTCAAGGACAAGGACGCCAAGGGTGCAGCCGGCCAGATCGCCGCGCAGAAGCTCAACCCCACCCCGGCGGGCCAGCCAGGCATCCAGCAGCAGTAAAAATCTTTTACGAACGCTCAGTTAGTAGCCGTGCCCCTCATCTTGCAGGTGCGCGGCTGTTGATTGTTCGCTGATGTGGCTCGCTCCACTCAGCAGACCACCGTCCGCTCGCAGCTTCTCCACCCTGAGCCACTGGTCCTTCGCGTTCGGGGCCGCAATCCACATCGGCATCGACAAGCCCAGATAGTATCCGAGAGCCTGCGCGTGGGGCTCATACATCTCGCGTAGTTGGTGCAGTCGAGCCGACGAAGCCTCGTCCCCGCAGAGCTGGATCTCCGTTTCCCCAAGCGCACCGCAGAGCCGTCGAAATTGCTCCGGTGGGAGTCGGTTGAATCCTTCTCCCCGCTTAGTCTCGACCATTCGTTCTAGATGGAAAACATGGCCCAAGTCGACCAACGCGTGCCGTGCCATGGCAAAGGTAAGCTGCGCCTGCCGCGCCGGTGTCCCCTGCACACTCGCGATCATCAAGGCACAGGTATCGAGAATCGTCACCAGCGCTGAGAGCCAGCTCTGGTTATCGTGCTGCGACCGGTAGTAGCAGAGAATCGGATAGGAGACGTGCGACTCCAGCAGCTCTGCTGCCCAGCGCTCCCACTCCGCTAGCAGTACTATCAGCGCCTCCTGCCCGCCTTCGAAGCCGTGTCGGCTGAGCAGCTCTGCGGCGGTCGGCGGAGAACCCGCCCTAGCGTCCAGCAGTGCCACACTCACCTCACGGCGCGAAAAAGCGCCATAGAGCACCGGCAGATAGCCCACGACCAGTGCAACCAACCCCAATCCAACACCGGACTCGAGGATAATGACGCCCCGCGCTAGCGGCATCTTCGGTACGACATCCCCCAGACCAAGCGTAAACAGCGTCGTTCCACTGACATACAGGTCCGTCAATATTCCGAACCGCATCGTCGCGTAGTGGGACATCATCGCGTCCAAAAAGGGGGTTCCCAGTGCGTAGTAGACGAATCCGAACCCGGAGATCAGCAGAACCGCCCACATGACGAGGAGTAACAGCAGCGAGAGCGGCCCGTAGATGCTGAATACCTGCTCCCGCACTCGTTCATTGCGTATCCGCCGTGTCACCGCCGACCACGGCCCCCAGGTAATCAGGTAGAAGATGCTAGTTAACCGAAACCGGCCGGTCGGACGCCGGGGTAGGATGATCGTCTGGAAGGCATCCAGCACGACGCCTAGGCACAGAACGATGCCGATTACCAAAGCCAGACTACGCACGGAGAACCCCTTAGCGAATCAGGGTGTTGGAAAGACCTGATTTGTTTCTCCACCTTATCAAAGGTGCTGCGCTCCACCACACAAAGGTGTACTGTAATCTTGGCAAGAAATTTTGCAACTTGCGTACCGGCTCGAGCGCCATAAATTTGCTGGGCAATAAAGGTTGCTCGATCCTGCGCAGTGTCCACCACAATTTCAACCACTTTTCATGCAATTCGCACAGGCTTTCCTCTTAGTCTGGGATTCGTTACTATTCAGTTAGCTGCACTTGCCTCACTTGCTGTTGCACCTGTTCTGTTTGCTTTTCTGTTCCCATGCCTGCCAACGAACGCAAAGAAACAGTTGGAGGGGACTTTATGCAGCGTATCCTCGTTGTGGACGACGAACGGTTGATCGCCGATACCCTCAGCATTATCTTGAGTAAGCATGGCTTCGATGCGAAGGCCACCTACTCAGCAGAAGATGCCTTAACATGCGCCCGGGTCTTCCACCCCGATCTCCTGCTGTGCGATATCACCATGCCAGGTAGAAGCGGCCTCCAGCTTATGGAAGACATCAGTCAGGAACTCCCCGACTGCCGGATGATCGTTCTGACTGGGTACTACTCCAATCTCAGCCGCGTGCGCGAACAGGCTAGCCGACTCCCTCGTCCCGCGCGCATCCTCACCAAGCCCTGCCAGCCTTCGGAGCTGCTGCGCGAGGCCGGAGCGCTGCTGGCCAGCGCCTAACTCTCCTGTGGCCGGTCTTGGTCGAACCCTGATCCTCGGTGGCCTCCTTCTCGTCGCTGTCGGACTTCTCGCGCTAGGCCTCGCTCGCTTTCACATCCCGTTCGGCCGCCTTCCTGGAGACCTCTCCTGGCGCGGCCGCAACTGGGCAGTCTCCTTCCCGCTGGCGACTTGTCTCCTGCTTAGCCTCTTCTTCTGGATCATCAACCACCTTCGCCGCTAGCCCCGCACGCTGGTTGATGTGCCCCGGATGCATCTTCATACGATAGACTCAACCGGTATGACCGCAGGCGACAAGACCCCGGACAGCATAGCCAGCCTTCGCCAGCGTGGTCGAAGACCCAAGGCCAAACCCACTCCGCCGCTAACCCGGCAGGCCGACCTCTTCGGCGCGGTTGAAGCTAAGCCAGCCAAAATTGGGGGTTCGAGTCCCCCCCTCTCCGCCACTCTCCCCGAAGCTGCCTCGATCCAGCCTGCTCCCAGGACAAAGGTTTCTTCAGTCGATCAAGACCGCCGCATCTGGAGCGTCAGCTCGCTCGTCGGTGAGATCCGCCAGCGGCTTGAACGAGAGCACACCGACCTCTGGGTCGAAGGCGAAATCTCTAACTGCCGCCCTGCTCCCTCTGGACACATCTACTTCACGCTCAAGGACGGCGAAGCGCAGCTTCCCGTCGTTCTCTTCCGCCGACAGGCACAGCTCCTGCGCTTCCGTCCGACGGATGGTCTGGCGGTGCTCGTCCGTGGCCGCATTTCCGTCTATGAGAGCCGAGGCCAGCTCCAGCTCATCGCCGAGACAATGGAGCCGCGCGGAGCCGGGGCGCTCCAGTTCGCCTTCGAGCAGCTCAAGGCCCGCCTCCTTGCCGAGGGACTCTTCTCCGACGAGCGCAAGCGTCCCCTGCCAGCGTTTCCCCAGTGCATCGGCATCGTTACCTCGCCCACTGGAGCGGTTATCCGCGATATCGTGACCGTCGTTCGCCGTCGCTATGCGCGCCTGAGCCTCCTCATTTATCCCGCGTCCATGCAGGGTGCAAACTGCGCCAGCTCCGTGGAGGCAGGCATCTGCTGGTTCAACAAACATCCCGACCGCGTGGACCTCATCATTCTCGCTCGCGGCGGCGGGTCTCTCGAAGACCTCTCCGGCTTCAACGACGAAGCTCTTGCCCGCGCTATCGCCGCATCGGAGTTGCCCGTCGTCTCCGCCATTGGCCACGAGACCGACTTCACCATCGCGGACTTCGTCGCTGACCTCCGCGCGCCCACGCCCTCCGCTGCAGCCGAGATCGTCACCGCTGCCCAGCACCGCATTGAGGAACGAATTCAGTCGCTCGAGCGCCGCGTCCACCGCGCCGGACGCTATCAGCTCCTGCACGCCCGCCAGCGCTATGCCGGGCTCTCTGCCGATTCGGTCCTTGTCCGCCTCCGCGACGCAGTCAGCCGCCGCGACCAGCGCATTGACGAGCTTCGCCTCCGTTTGGAGTCCGCCGCGCACCGCCGCCTACGTATCCCGGCCCAGCGTCTCGCGACTCTCGCCACCCAACTTGATCGGCAGAACCCTGCCCTGCGCCTGGCCACCGCCCGCCGCCGACTGGTCGAGGCTGGCCGCGCTCTCGACCGCCTGCGACTGACGACGATCGCTACCCGCACCACGCGCCTCGACCGGGCCGCTGCCCGCCTCAACGCACTCTCGCCACTCGCGGTCCTCAGTCGTGGCTATGCGCTCGTGTACGCGGCGGACGGCACTCTCCTCCGCGAAGCGACGAGCACCCAACCCGGCCAGCAGATTCGCGCCCGTCTCGCCAGCGGCAGCCTCACCGCAACCGTAAAGGAAATCAACGAATGAAGAAGCTCTTCGGCACCGACGGCATCCGCGCAGTCGCGGGCCAGCCGCCACTCGACCCTGCCACCGTCCACGCCGTCGGCCTCGCCCTAGCGCGCCATCTCGGCAGCTCGCCTCGCGTGCTGCTTGGGCAGGACACCCGTGAGTCCAGTGACTGGATCGCCGCGACGCTGACCGCTGGACTGCTCGCTGGTGGAGCCACAGTCGAGAGCGCAGGCGTTATCACCACTCCCGCCGTCGCCTTCCTCGCTCGCGCCCATGGCTTTAGCGCAGGCGTCGTCATCTCCGCTTCGCACAACCCCTGGCAGGACAACGGCATCAAGCTCTTTGGCCCTGATGGTTTTAAGCTCCCCGACACGACCGAACTCGCCATCGAGGAGGAGATCTTCCGCCAGCTCGAAAAGCGCTCCGAGATCCAGCAGGGAAGCACCCCGCCCGAGGTCAACGAGGCTGACCGCGCGGAGTACGTCCGCTTCCTCCTAGCTTCTGTTCCAAGTCTCTCACTCGACGGCAAGCGCATCGTCATCGACTGCGCCAACGGAGCCGCCAGCGCTGTAGCGCCACAGCTCTTCTCTGACCTTGGGGGAGAAGTCCTCATCACCCACGCCAGCCCCAACGGCCGCAACATCAACGAAGCTTGCGGAGCCCTGCATCCGGCTGTAGTCGCTGCCGAAGTTGCCCGGAAGAAGGCAAGCATGGGCATAACCTTCGATGGTGACGCCGACCGCGCCCTCTTCGCCGACGAGCACGGCAATGTCGTTAATGGCGACGCTGTTCTTCTACTTGCCGCACGCGACCTCCAGGCTCGTGGACTCCTCGTCAACGACACTATCGTCGCCACCACCATGTCGAACATGGGCCTCGAAGCTGCCCTTAAACGCTCCGGCATCTCCATGCTCCGCGCCGCTGTCGGCGACAAGTATGTCCTCGAGCAGATGCTCGCCACCGGCGCAGCCCTCGGTGGAGAACAGTCTGGCCACATCATCTTCTCCGGCCGCTCTACCACCGGCGACGGCCTGCTCACCGCACTTCTTCTCCTCGACATCCTCCACCGCGCCGGCAAGTCTCTCGCCGAGCTGACCGCCGACCTCAAGACCTTCCCACAGGTCATCGTCAACGTCAAGGTCCGCGAGAAGAAGCCGCTCGACACTATCCCAACCGTCGCCTCCGCCATCGCTGCTGCCGAAGCGGCACTCGCTGACTCAGGCCGCGTCGTTATCCGCTACAGCGGCACCGAAGCCCTCGCCCGCGTCATGATCGAAGCCGAGTCCGAACAGCTCATGCGCCACCACGCCGACACCATTGCCGCCGCTATCCGTGCGGAGCTGGGCGTCTGATCTCCACCGGCGCACCTTGCCCCCACATCGGCGCTGCACTAAGCTAAAGCCATGTATGAAGACTTCAAAGTAATCGATCGCTGGACCCAGGAGCCTCTCCGCGTCATGTGGAAGGGAACCGTCGTCGCCATCGCGACCCGCCACGCCGACGCCACCGATATCCGCTTCTCGGTCAACGGTCGCCCTGTCTGGATCGCCATGCCCAATACTGCGTGGATCGAGCAGAAGCGCCGCAATGGCAAGGTCATCACCGACTACCTCGCCGCCCAGACCGCCGGACGCTACCTCAAGTCGGCCATCGAGTCCGGCTACGATAACGGTCGCGAGATGTACACCATGACCGTCGATGAGGTCCTCGAGCACGTCGATGCTGTCCTCCACGAGGCCGGAAGCACCGCGAAGCTCCCCAGCCTTCCAGTCATTAACGAGAACATCGAGCCCGAGCTCGAGCTTGGTCGCCTCCCGGCCGACAACCAGGGCCCCGTCAAAACCCCACCCGATCACATGGTGCTCTAAAAACGAATGAGGCCGTCTCCGCATCACGGAGACGGCCTCAGCCTCGAAGACGCCAGCCTAACTCTTCAACGACTTCATGTCGATCACGAACCGGTACTTCACATCGGCCTTCACCACTCGCTCATACGCCTCGGGGAGCTTCTGTACCGTGGTCAGCTCGATGTCTGACACGATGTTTTTCTCCGCACAGTAGTCCAGCATCTCCTGCGTTTCCTTCATCCCGCCGATCATCGATCCCGATAGCGAATGGCGATTCGTCACCAGTGCGAACGGAGTCACCGGCAGCGGAACCTCCGGCAGTCCAACCAGGCACAGCGTGCCGTTCAGCCGCAGCAGGCTCAAGTATGCATTCAGGTCGTGCGGAGCCGAGACGCAGTCCAGGATGAAGTCGAGGCTCCCCGCGTGCTTTGCCATCTCCTCGGCATTCTTCGTAATGACGACCTCATCGGCCCCGAGCTTCTTCGCGTCCGCGATCTTGCTTTCCGAGGTAGTGAACTGCACCACATGCGCGCCGAAGGAGTGAGCGAACTTCAACCCCATGTGCCCTAGTCCACCTAGTCCGACCACGCCCACCTTCTTGCCCGGCCCAACGCCCCAATGCCGCAGTGGCGAGTACGTCGTGATCCCCGCGCACAGCAGTGGAGCCACTGCCGCCAGATCCAGCTTTGGCGAGATGCTAAAGACATAGTGCTCCGGCGCGACGATGTTGTTTGCATAGCCGCCGAAGGTTATCTCCCCGTCATACGTCCTCGCGTTGTAGGTCCCCACCATGCCTTTCGTGCAGTATGGCTCGGCGCCTGCCTTGCAGTTCTCACACGCCATGCAAGTCTCGACCGTCACACCGACCCCGGCGAGATCTCCCACCTTGAACTTCGTCACCTCTGCGCCCACCGCCGTCACGTGCCCGACGATCTCATGCCCGGGCACCATCGGATAGATCGACCCACCCCACTCGTCACGGACCTGGTGAATATCTGAGTGACAGATTCCGCAGAAGTCGATTTCGACGACCACATCCTTCGGCCCTGGTTCCCGGCGTTCAAAATCAAACGGCACCAGCGGCGACGTTGCATCCTGTGCAGCATACCCATGCGATTTCATGCAGAACTCCCTGTGTTGGTTTCAAGTATTGAGGACGAACAGAGAACCGGCTCCGGCGTGCCGATGCCTGCCCTTGAGAAAGATTCACCCTGCGTTCGCCTGTCTGTGCCTGATGGTACCCGTTCGTTGTGACCGGAGCAAAAAGCGAGCGCGAATTGCAGTTGCAAGAAGGATTCTCATCGCCATTGCAGGAACTGAAGCGATTCGAATGCTTTTCAAGATTCACTCCTGCTTTTTCGAGGAAGAGGCTTGAAACAAAGGGAAAATTTGCATTTAAAAATTTCTTTGACAATCGTATATTCGCCAATTTATATTGATGACGGTAACTACTGTCTCGGAGACAAATAATCATGCGACCAACTCTCATTGCCGCCCTCGTGCTGTCCCCCGTTCTGCTCCACGCCCAGGCAAGTGTGTCTGCCCAGCCCCAGGCTACTGCTCCTACGCTACAGGCCAGACTTACTGAGCCGAAGGCGTTCTCCTCTGCTGCGCCGGCGGATCACAGCACCGCGACGCCCCCCATGCGGGTCTCCACTGGCGTTATCGGCCCGAAGTTGATTCATACGGTTGAGATTAAGGCAGACGATGACTGGCAGTGGCGGAGTGCGAGTAAGTATCGTACGGCCGTGGTCGAGATGATCGTCGATGAGACGGGTAAGCCCACGAACCTGAAGATCGTCCAGTCAGCTGGCGAGAAGCTGGACAAGAACGTCATCGAGGCGGTGAGCCAATACCGGTTCCGGCCAGCCACGGTGAGCCATCAGCCTGCGGCGATTCCGGTTGACCTCACGATCGAGATCGTCAACCCGCTTCTGTAGCGTTTGCATCTTCCGAGGCATTACGCGGTGGCAACCTGCCCACCGCGTAATGCAGCTGTCAAAGAAGTAATTCGTTCCTACTACTCGTCATAGTGCAACAAGCTCAGCACGTCGTACTCCTGAAACTTCGCCCGCCCCTTCAGGAAGTCCAATTCAATCGCAAATCCCAGTCCCGCGATCTCTCCGCCGAGCTGCCTGACCAATTGCACCGTCGCCTGCATCGTGCCGCCCGTGGCCAGCAGGTCGTCGACGATGACCACCCTCTGTCCCGGCTGGATCGCGTCGAGGTGAATCTCCAGTGCATCTGTGCCGTATTCGAGGTCATAGCTTACTCGGGCTGTCTTCGCCGGTAGCTTCTTCGGCTTACGCACCGGCACAAAGCCCGCGTTCAGCCGGTATGCCAGCGCCGGGCCGAAGATGAATCCGCGTGCCTCGATTCCAAGTACCAGGTCGATGTCCTTGCCAATGTAATACGCTGCGAACGCGTCGATCAACTGCGCGAACCCGGCCTTGTCCTTCAACAGCGTCGTAATGTCATAGAAAAGAATCCCCGGCTTCGGGAAATCCGGCACCGTGCGGACCAATTCCTTCAAGGGCTCACAACTAATTGCACTCATCTCTACCAAGCTCCTTCAATCTCAAATACTCCTAGCAGCGCGCCTTCGCTCTCTGCTAGTTCATGCTCGACGACCGCGTCCACGCGGCTGCCGCGCGATCCTTTTCGTACCGCCGTCCTCAACTCGTTCAGATCCTCTTTCACACCGGCAGCGACGATCTCCACATGCCCATCGGTCGTGTTGCGAACCCACCCACGCAGGCCGATCTCCGCCGCCTCCCGCTGCACAAACCAGCGAAACCCAACGCCTTGCACGCGACCTTTCACCAGAAGATGCAGCACCATACAAGTCCCCAGTGTTGCAGTGCCCGAACCTATGCAACCCGGCGAAAACACAGGGCAGAGTCGATAGGCTCTGCCCTGTGTTTTGTAGCCAATATCCTATGCGCGGCTCATATAGGCGCCTTCCGCCGTATCCACGCGGATCTTCTCGCCCTCGTTGATAAACGGAGGAACCTGCACTACCAACCCGGTCTCCGTCTTCGCAGGCTTGGTGACCGACGACGCTGTCGCCGACTTGATCCCCGGCTCCGTCTCCATCACCGTCATCTCCACCACGCCCGGCAGCTCGATACCGACCGCCTTGCCGTCATGGAAGCTCACATTGATCGACAGGTTCGGCGTCAGGTACTCCACCGCATCGCCCAGCGTCTCCCGCTTCAGCATCGTCTGCTCGAAGCTCTCGTCCATGAAGTAGTAGTCGTCACCGTCGTTGTAGAGGAACTCCATCTTCACCTCGTCCACGATCACGCGGTCAATGGGGTCGGGTGAGCGAAAGCGCTCCACAAACATCGAACCGGTGCGCACGTTGCGCAGCTTGGCCTGGATGAACGCGCGAAGGTTGCCCGGCGTGCGGTGCTCCACCGAGAACACCAGGTGAAGATCGTCCTTGTATTTGATAATCATGCCCGGGCGCATCTGCGTTGCGGGAATCGACATAAAAATAAACCTCTGATCGTTGCTATCTGTGAGATGTCTCGAAGACCGCGCTATTGCTCTTCCGGCGAGTCTCCAATCCTCCTATTGTAGCGTGTGCCCTTACGAATGATTCCTGGCATCTCGCAGATGCCCGATCCTTCAGTCGCGCCCAAACAGTCTCTTGAAGAACCGTCCGATCCGGTGCCCAAACCCTGGAGCGGGCGCAGCAGCAGGAGCCTGAGGAGCTGCCGAGGCGCTTCCAGCCACAGTCCCCCCTGCGGCAGGAGTCCCCGAGACCACTCCGCCCGCATCCGCCTTATAGCTAAGAGTCGTCGCCACCTGCGCATGAGCCACGCCCGCCGGAGCCTGAGGCACGGCCTGAGGCGCAGCCAGCCCCTGGCTCACCGCGGCAGGGAAGGGGTGCTGCTCCGCCGCCTGCACACTAGCGCTCTGGCCAGTCGATCCCGGCGCAGAGAGCAGAGCCTCCGCCACCGACATCCCAGGCGCAGCCGCTGGACAGCCACACGGCGAACTCTCGTGGTCCACCACTTCCTTCAGACTCCCATGCTCGAACAGCACATGCTGCCCTGCCCGCAACTCATAGGTCGCCTCTCCGAACTGGTCCGTAATTCCCAGCACCGGCGCACCCGCGCCGCTGTTCTCAACGCAGGTGTCGCCGTTTTTCGTCACCCGCATCCGCAGGTCCAGCGGGCCGCCTGAACGCACCGTGAACCGCAGATCCGGCGTCATCACCACATCGTTCGTCAGCGCTACGGTGAACACCTCGATCGCCCCACGGTCGAGCGCCAGCATCAACGGCTGCGCTCCCGTCCCCGGACTCCGAGTCAGGTGCAGCCCGCTCGTCGCGCACACCCGCACCGTGCCGCCTCGACTCAACGCGATCTCCGCCGTATGGTCCTTTGCCGTCACGTTGCTGCTACCCACCAGCACCGCTCGCCCATTCGTGACCGAGAGATCGCCCGAGACCGTCGCATCCTGCACGCCCACCGTGCCGATACTCGGCGCAGCTTGCTGCGCCCGCAGAAAACCACAACCCATCGCGAACACGAACGCCAGTCGAAGCACTCTCATCATCCCACCCTACATCTTCAAGAAGTTTTCGATGATCTGCTTGCCATGCGTCGTCAGCACGCTCTCCGGATGAAACTGCACTCCTTCGATCGGCAGCTCCCGGTGTCGCAGCGCCATAATCGTCTCGCCATCTGCCGTCCGTGCCGAGATCTCCAGCTCATCCGGAAACCCTTTGTCCTCGACGATCAGCGAGTGATACCGCGTGCAGGTGATCGGCGTCGGAATCCCTCCGAAGATGGTCTTGCCATCGTGATCCACCTCGCTTGTCTTGCCATGCATCAGCTTCGGCGCGCGCACTACATTGCCGCCAAACGCAGCACCAATCGACTGGTGCCCCAGACACACTCCAAGGATCGGAACCCTGCGCCCACCGCTCGAAAAATGTTTGATCAAACCGATGCTGATGCCCGCATCTTGCGGCGTACACGGCCCCGGCGAGATCAGAATCCGCTCCGGCTTCAGCGCCTCCACCTCGGCAGGAGTCAGTTCGTCGTTTCGCCGGACCACCATCTCCGCGCCCAGCTCGCCCATGTACTGCACCAGGTTGTAGGTAAACGAGTCGTAATTATCTAGAACAAAGATCATGGTTCCTTTGATTCTAGACTTATCCCAGCCGAGCCCGCTCAATTGCCCGCACCACTGCTCGCGCCTTATTCCCGCACTCCTCGAACTCTTTCTCCGGCACCGAGTCCGCCACGATCCCCGCGCCTGCCTGGATATGCCCTTGCTCGCCGTTCATAAACAGCGTGCGGATCGCAATGCACGAGTCCAGATTGCCACTGAAGTCCGCATAAAAGATGCTCCCGCCATAGACGCCACGTCGAGCCGGTTCCAGCTCTTCGATGATCTCCATCGCCCGAATCTTCGGCGCGCCGCTTAGCGTCCCAGCAGGGAAGCATGCCTTGAAGGCGTCGATCGCCTCCAGCTCCGGCTTCAGCTTGCCCTCGAGCGCGCTGACGAGGTGCATCACATGGCTGTATCGCTCGACGAACATCAGGTCCTTCACTTTGACTGACCCGAACTCGCTCACGCGGCCCACATCGTTGCGACCCAGGTCGACCAGCATGATATGCTCGGCGACCTCCTTCTCATCCGCACGCAGATCGGCCTCCATCGCTCGGTCGAGCGCCTCGTTCGCTCCACGAGGCCGTGTCCCAGCGATGGGTCGATACTCCACCCCGCGATCATGCACCCGCACCAGCAGCTCAGGCGAAGACCCAACAATATGCCCAACGGTCGCCTTCTTCTTCGAGGCTGGTTTGGCATCAGGCGACTCCAATCCGAACCGCAGAAAATACATATAAGGCGAAGGATTCACGATCCGTAAGGACCGGTACACATCGAACGCGTCTACACCGGGTACGCAGTCGAAGCGTTGAGAAAGCACGCACTGGAACACATCGCCCGCTGCTACATACTCCTTCGTCTTCTCGACTGCTTTGAGAAATGCTGCTTTAGATGTCCGCGCCGTCAATTTAAACTTGCCCTTGACCGTCCGCCTCCGAGCCTTCGGCAGAGCTCCCGCCAGCCGCCGCTCCAGCTTGTTCAGCCGCTTGACGGATCGCTCATAAGCGCCTGACCGCTCCTCGCGTATCAGGTCCGCCGTCACCATCAGGTGAATCTCTTTCTTCACATGGTCGAACGCCAGCACCTGGTCGAAGAACATCAGGCACGCATCTGGAACCCCCAGCTCATCCTTTGCAATTGAGGGCAGCTTTTCGATCTGCCGCACCACGTCATACGAGAAGAACCCCACCGCGCCTGCTGTAAACGGTGGCAGTCCTGCCAGACGAGCCGGAGTATGCCCACCCAGTACTTTCTTCAACTCCTCGAAGATATCGCCCTCGAAGCTCCGACGCTTCTTGCCTTCCTCGACCGTAATCTGCGTCCCGCGTGACACCATTTTTTTGTATGGCTGGATGCCAATGAAGGTGTAGCGCCCCACATGCTCGCCCCCCTCCACCGACTCCAGCAGAAACGCCTCCGGCTCCTCCGCCGCGATCCGCAAAAACGCCGACACCGGCGTCTCCAGGTCCGCCGTCACCGTCCGATAAACCGGCACCAGCGTATGCGTCTTTGCCAGCCTCGAAAACTCTTTCCTATCAGGGGTATTACTCTCTGGTCTCTTTGCCATTGGGGACTCCCTTGCCATGGTAAACCGCTCTTCGGGATAGGGGGCGGATTCTGACAAACGCTATGACCTCCACGTTGCGTGAGCTAGGATTGGGCGCATGCAGGACTCCTCAACATCGCATTTGAACCTATGGAAGAAGCAGCTTGGACATGTGCCGGAGTCGGTGTGGGAGCAAACGGAACTGGAAACCCTGGTTCTGGCTGATAACGAATTGCTCGAGGTGTCCGAGCAGATTGGCAACCTGAAGAAGCTTCGGATGCTCGATCTCGGACATAACCAGCTAACCCAGATCCCCGGCAGCATCGGCGACCTCCATGGTCTCACCGATTTTCTTTATCTCCACGACAATCAATTGACTTCATTGCCGTCCTCCCTTGAGCGATTGACACGGTTGCGCTACCTGAACATCAGTGAGAATGCCTTTGAAGTGTTTCCGGAGTGCGTCTCCGGCATGTCCGGTTTGATCGAGCTGAGGGCGTCCGACAACGCTCTAACCTCGTTGCCTGACTCGATCGGGCGTCTGTCACGCCTGCGGGAGCTTCATCTTAGGAACAACAAATTAACCTCATTGCCAGAATCAATTGGTATGCTCCAGGAACTGAGACAGATTGATCTCAGAGGCAATCCCATCCACCATTTGCCTTCTGCTGTAGCCACATTACCTCGTTTGGAGAAGCTGGACCTGAGATGGGTGACTACGTTGGAACTGCCAGCCTGGATAGCCGATCTCGAGGCTCGTGGCTGCGTAGTTTATCACTAAGATGCGCCTCGCTGACTACCGTCCATAATTCGCTCCAAACCTTGCCCCTCGTTCCTCCACGGGCCTATACTCCACTGGTTTGGCCACAGACCGGTCTGGCAAACATGTATCCTTCGTTCCATCGGGACATCTGATGGAGGGGGCGAACAGAAATGGCCGGAGAATCGCTGATACCAGCACCACCGCAGAAGGAACCCCACATGGCAACGCTTATCGCTCCACAGACCTCCACGCTCACCCTTGAGCAGGAGATCAACCCTTGGGCCGCCCAGGCCGCTCGTTTTGACTTCGCCGCAAAGAAACTCAACCTCGATCCCGGCATCTGGAAGGTCCTCAGCGTGCCCGCCCGCGAGATCATCGTCCACATCCCCGTCGGCATGGACGACGGCACCATCGAGGTCTTCACCGGTTATCGCGTCCAGCACTCCTCGGCCCGCGGCCCCGGCAAGGGAGGTATCCGATATTCGCCCGATGTCTCCCTCGACGAGGTCCGCGCCCTCGCCTCCTGGATGACCTGGAAGTGCGCCGTCGTCAACATTCCCTTTGGCGGAGCCAAAGGCGGTGTCATCTGTGATCCCAAAAAAATGTCCCAAGGCGAGCTTGAGCGCCTCACTCGCCGTTACACCGCCGAGCTGATCGAGTTCCTCGGACCAGAAAAAGACGTCCCCGCCCCCGACATGGGCACCGACGAGCAAACCATGGCCTGGATCATGGACACCTACTCCATGCACATGCGTCAGACCGTCACTGCCGTCGTCACTGGTAAGCCCATCAACATCGGTGGGTCCAGAGGTCGTCGCGAAGCAACAGGACGTGGAATCTCCGTCGTCTGTGACCAGGCCCTCCGCTACCTCGGTATGCCGGTCAAGGGCTGCCGTGTCATCGTCCAGGGCTTCGGCAACGTCGGCTCCAACGCCGCCAAGCTTCTCCACGAGAAGGGCTACACCGTCATCGGTATCGCCGAGTACGACGGTGGCCTCTACAACGCCAACGGCATCGACATCCCCGCCCTCTTCGAGCATCGCAAGCAAGCCGGAACTATCACAGGCTTCGCAGGAGCCGAGGCCGCCGACAAGCACGAACTCCTCACCCTCCCCTGTGAGATCCTCATTCCCGCCGCGACCGAGAACGTCATCACCAGTCAGAATGCGGCAGATCTGCAGTGCCGCATTCTCTGCGAGGGAGCCAACGGCCCCACCACCGTCGTCGCGGATGAGATCCTCGCCGGGAAGGGCGTCTTCGTCATCCCCGATATCCTCGCCAACGCCGGCGGTGTCACCACCAGCTACTTCGAGTGGGTGCAGGACCGCATGGGCTACTTCTGGACCGAGGCCGAGGTCAACCAGCGCCTCGATAGCATCATGATCGACAGCTTCATCGACACCATCCGCTACGCCGAGACCCACCACGTCAACAATCGCATCGCGGCCTACATGCTGGCTATCGACCGCGTGGCCTATACCACCAAGCAACGCGGCATCTACGCGTAGCCAAACCACGAGCCCCACGTCCGAACCCTCGGACGTGGGGCATTTTTATGCTCGCGGGGCAGTTATCATGACCTCGGAATCAACAGTTGCCACAATCTGTTTAGAGCCAGATTCTACCTATTGCATTCCCATAGAAAACGTGTGATTATTCCTATGGCTAGCCAATAGGAGTAATCATGGACGATAAAGCGGATGTATGGCAGGGGACTCTCGCTTCGGTAGAGCCACTTCACGGTTATGAGATTGCACGGCACATTGAGCACGCGACGATTCTCTCGCGGTTCCTTTCTTCCACGGACGATCCTGCATGAAACATCTACGCGCCTTCATTCTGAGACTGAGAGGGTTGTTCGGCAAGGAACAACGAGAACAGGATCTTGCTGCGGAGATTGAAAGTCATCTCCAGATGCACGCTGAGGACAATCTTCGTTCCGGAATGACTCCAGAGCAGGCACGACGAGACGCGATTCTGAAACTCGGCGGGGTCGAATCCACCGCACAGGGCTATCGTGAGCGCGGTACTCTTCCGCTCTTGGAAACCCTGCTTTTGGACATCCGCTTCTCCGCGCGGCAACTACATAAGAACCCCGGCTTCGCTTGTACGGCCATCCTCATGTTGGCGCTCGGGATCTGCGCCAGCGTGTCCATCTTTGCGTTTGTTGACGCAACCCTGATTCAACCACTGCCGTATTGGAACCCTTCGCGACTCGTCGCCGTCTTTGAGAGCACGCCATCCGGTCCCCGCTTTCATCTCTCCTATCTTGACTACCTCGATTGGAAGCGGCTCAACACTGTATTCAGTTCCCTGGAAGCATACGACGACAACAACTTCCTGCTGAGTACCCCTACCGGGGTGCAGCAGGCGGAGGGTGCAACCGTTAGTGTCGGTTTCTTCCGCACGCTGGGTGTCGCTCCTGTACTCGGACGGGATTTTCGCGCCGGCGAGGATGAGCCTAGTGCACCTCGTACAGTCCTGCTCAGCTATAGCGCATGGCAGAGACGCTTCAGCGGAAGACGCGACGTCCTCGGACAGACAGTCCTGCTGAGTGGCACTTCAAACGTCATCGTAGGCGTACTGCCACCGGAGTTTCACTTCGCTCCCACCGGCTCTGTAGAGTTCTGGACGGCTCTCCATCGCTCTCAGGCTGAAGATCGCGGCTCTCACGGCCTCTCAGCGATAGCGCGTCTCAAGGATGGAGTACCTCTACAGGCAGCCGCTGCGAACATGGAATCTATTGCCGCTCAACTGGCGAAGCAGTATCCGGATGCGGATGACGGTCGCGGTGCTACGGTCGTCTCATTGAGCGATGTGATCGTGGGCAACCTCCGTCCCATTTTGCTCGTGCTCCTCGTCGGAGCCGCTTTGCTGCTTCTCATCGCGTGTGTCAACATTGCGAGCCTATTGCTGGTTCGCTCCGAGATCCGTAAGCGCGAGATCGCCCTTCGCGGCGCGCTCGGAGCCTCTCCCTTCCGGCTAGTTCGCCAGTTCATCACCGAAGGCCTAATGTTGGTAGTCCTTGGCAGCACTATTGGGCTTACGTGTGCCTTGGTGGTTATGCGACTGCTCACCCGGCTCATCCCGCCCACCATGATGACCGGTATGCCCTACTTGCAAGGGTTGGGCCTGAATAGCCGCGAGTTGGCTTTTGCCTGCGCCATCTCGCTTGCAGCAGCTCTGCTCTTCTCTGCTGTTCCCATCCTGCGCTTGTCGGTACACAACACTAGGGACAGCCTCGCCGAAGGCGGCCGTAACGCTGCTGGCACCGTCTGGCGTCGCTTCGGGGCCAATCTCGTAATCATTGAGCTGGCAACAGCCATGGTATTACTCGTCGGCGCGGGGCTATTGGCAAAGAGCTTCTACCGACTGCTTCATACCGATATTGGAATCCAATCGGACCATCTGGCGACACTACGGGTCTTGGTGCCGCACTCAGCCTATCCAAAGGATGAGCAGGTTACCGCTCTGGCAAAACAGGTCCTCTACGAGGTTGCGAGTCTTCCTGGGATCAGTTCAAGCAGCATCTCCCACAGTCTGCCAGTAGGCGGTATCGGTGGCAACACAACCTTCGAGATAGTTGGCAGGCCGGTAAGCGGCGCGCCCAACGAGGTGAACCAGAGGCAGATCAGCGCCGCATACTTCACCACGCTCCAGGCGAGACTCCTGCGCGGCCGCTTCTTTACCGTGGACGAGAATGCCTCGAAGCCCCGTGTGATGATCATGAACGAAGCGATGGCGAAACTGTATTTCCCCGGTGAGAACCCCATCGGCAAGCACATTATCGACGACGCGTCACACCCGGCAATAGAAATTGTGGGCATCGTAGACAATGTTAAAGAGGGCCCTCTGGACCAAGCGACGCGTCCGGCAATGTATACCCCTTTTGATCAGGACCCGGACAACTCCTTCTTTGTTCTAGTCCGTACCTCCCAAGCGGAACAGTTGCTCGTTCCCGCGATGGTCGCTCTGATTCATAAGATCGATCCCGGCATCGTGACCTCTGAAGGTGAGTCCATGACCGAGAGAATCAACAACTCATCCTCGGCCTACCTGCACCGATCCTCCGCGTGGCTCGTGGGAGGGTTTGCGGCTCTGGCATTGTTGCTTGGTGCTGTTGGCCTCTATGGAGTCCTTGCTTATTCCGTGAGCCAGAGAACCCGTGAGATCGGAGTTCGCATGGCGCTCGGCGCGCAACGCAGCTCTATCTATCAGCTCATTCTCAAAGAGGCAGGATGGCTGACTGCGGTTGGCATCGTTGCTGGCCTCGTCTGCTCGATTGCAGCGTCAACCCTCATGCGCACACTGCTCTTTGGAGTTCACTCCTGGGATGCACCCACATTAGTCGCAGTCGCTACGGTGCTCTCTCTCGCTGCCTTCCTGGCCAGCTACATCCCGGCGCGTCGTGCTGCATCGATCAACCCGGTGGAGGCAATGAGATCGGAATAGGCAGGTCGCGTTCGGCACAGTTGGCTGATTTTGGCAGCGGCGACTCTCCTACGCAGCATCCATCCACCTCCCGATTCACCCCAATCCCACACCCGCCGTCGCAATGTGGCAAAATGCTAGCATCTGCCCTGCGTGCGCGAACCCACGCCTGGCACTCGTTTTCTGCGCCGATGAACCTGCCCAACTCCATTACGATGAGCCGTATCGCCAGCATTCCGCTGCTGATCTGGATACTCTCGCCAGCCTTTCCCTGGCATGGAGCCCACGGCCACACCGGCCTCGCCGCGGCCGAGCAGGAGATCGCCGCCTGCATCCTCTTTATCCTCGCCAGCATTACTGACGGTCTCGACGGCTATCTCGCCCGTCGCCGGGGCCAGATCACCACCATGGGCATCCTGCTCGACCCCCTCGCCGACAAGCTCATGGTCTCGGCGGCTTTCATCATCCTGGTCTCCTACACCCCGCGTATCGTCCCACCCTGGATAGCCATTGTGGTCATCGGGCGCGAGTTCCTCGTCTCAGGCCTCCGCTCCATCGCCTCCTCCGAGGGTTTCACCATCGAGGCCAGCGAGATCGGCAAGCTCAAGACCGTCATCCAGATCGTCTCCGTCGTCGCCGCTATCCTCGCCCACCGCTGGGACTACTGGAACTGGGGGGGCTTTATCGTCGCGGTCCATCTCATCGCCATTACTGCGATTTACTGGATGACCATTGTCTCCATCATCTCGGCCATCGACTACTTCGTCGGCTTCTGGAAGAAGATTGACCACGCCTCCGACACCCATCGTCGCCGCGCCTCCGTACTCAGCCGCAGGAAACAAAAGCCTGCGACCCCGGCGGAGCATCCCTCCCATATCTCCTGATTTCAGTCCGGCTAGCGGAAGATTTCCACGGTTTCAAGGAAATTAACTTTACCGCAACCGAGAGTTCTGTCACCTTAAGCGTGTCTAACCAGAGCAAGGGACACATTTAGTCCCGAATAGACCTGTTTTCCTCCCCTGCCCTTAGGCCCCGTAGTTATTTCGGCGAGACGCACGACCTGCGTTTTACAAAGTCCACCTTATGCCTACGAGCGTACCTGGAGAACTCATGTTCGAAACCATCCTTGCTCTCCTCCTTCTTGTCGTCCTTATTCTTGCCATGCTTGTCTGGGTTCCCATCCTGCTATCCGCAGAGACACTCGGCCGCCGCTACTCGTCGCACCGCTCCGGCGCGATCCCGGAACTTACCGAAGAAGAACCCAGCCCCGAACTCACTGGCAAGATCGCCTGAACCACCGCCTTCAGTCATTCAAGCCGAGTGCCCATCCTTCGAGTTTTTTGCGAAGGGTGGGATGCATAACATCTACTGCAGTACTGGCACGCCGCCGATCCCTTGTGCAATCTTTGCTGCCCACTCCGCCGGACCCGTTTGGTGGACGCTCGTCCCCTTCGTATCCACCGCTACGGTCACCGGCATGTCCACCACCACAAATTCGTAGATGGCCTCCATCCCCAGGTCTTCGAACGCCAATACCTTCGCCGACTTGATCGCCTTCGACACCAGGTACGCCGCGCCTCCGATGGCGATCAGGTACACCGCTTCAAACTCCCGGATCGCGTCGATCGCCACCGGTCCGCGCTCCGCCTTGCCGATCATTCCCAGCAAGCCGGTCGCCTCGAGCATCTGTCGCGTAAATTTATCCATTCGAGTTGCGGTCGTCGGTCCCGCAGGCCCAACCGCCTCGTCCCGCACCGCATCCACCGGCCCGACGTAGTAGATGAACCTGCCCTTGAAGTCCACCGGCAGCTTCTCCCCACGCGAGAGCATGTCCGTCATCCGCTTGTGCGCCGCATCGCGCCCCGTCAGCAGCCGACCGGAGAGCAGCAGCACTTCACCTGGCTTCCATGTCTTCACATCCTCATGTGTGATCGTGTCCAGATTCACCCGCCGCGCCGTGTGCACATCCATCTCCAGCTTCGGCCATGCATCGAGCGACGGCGGATCGACCATCACCGGCCCCTCACCCGTCAGCTTGATGTGCAGATGCCGCGTCGCCGCGCAGTTCGGGATCATCGCCACCGGCAGGTTCGCCGCGTGTGTCGGATACTCCATGATCTTCACGTCCAGCACCGTCGTCAGCCCACCCAGCCCTTGCGCTCCGATGCCTAACTGGTTCACCTTCGTGTATAGCTCGATCCGCAACTCCTCGATCTTGGTCTTCGGTCCCCGCGCGATCAGCTCCTGCATGTCGATCGGCTCCATTAGCGACTCCTTCGCCATCACCATCGACTTCTCCGCCGTCCCGCCGATCCCGATTCCCAGCATCCCCGGCGGACACCATCCCGCGCCCATCCCCGGCAGCGTCTTCAGCACCCACTCCACTACGCTGTCCGACGGATTCAGCATCGCAAACCGGCTCTTCGCCTCCGAGCCGCCGCCCTTTGAAGCCACCGTGATGTCCACGTCTCCACCACGCACCATCTCCACGACCACCATCGCTGGAGTGTTGTCGCCCGTATTCTTCCGCGTAAACGCCGGGTCCCGCAGAATGCTCGGCCGCAGCACGTTATCCGAGTCCTTCCAAGCCCGCCGCACACCCTCGTCCACCATCTCCTGCATGGTCAACATGCCCTTTGCGGACGGCTCCCACCTGGTCTCCATCCCCACCTTCACAAACGCCGTCACGATCCCCGTATCCTGGCAGATTGGCCGATGCCCCTCGGCGCACATCCGGCTGTTGATCAGGATCTGGGCCATGGCATCCTTCGCCGCGTGGCTCTGCTCTATCTCATACGCCCGCGCCAGATTGGTGATGTAGTCCACCGGATGATAGAAGCTGATGTACTGCAGCGCGTCCGCCACGCTCTGTATGAAGTCGTCCTGCCTGATCGTTGCCATATCGAAGTCCCCAATCCGTTCTCATTCTAAGCCGTGTATCATCCTGGCTCTCTCGCACCTGATCCCAAAGAAAAAGGGCTCCAAAAAATATCCGGAGCCCTCTGTCGTTCTTGTGTTATCAGCTAAAGATCAGTGAATTCGCCCGAACCGATACACTATTCCCACGTTGAACCCGAAGCTGTTCTGGGACGTTCCGCCGAAGTTGGTCCACGTATACGTCGGGGTCACCCGTGCTGCCAGATTCGGGTAGAAGTTGTAGTCCAGGTTCGCCCCGGCAGAGATTGCCGGCCGCGCATTCGACGAGGGCCACAGCCCAAGAGCCACATCCGGAATCCCCTTCGATCCGCCGCCGAACTTGCCCAGCGCCGTTCCGCCTTCCGCATAGATGCCGACCGCGCTCTTCTGCTTGGCATAGACGCGATACGTTGGCCCGGCCATAAACATGTACTCCGAGATCTGCGGGTTCGGGATGTTGTAGATAGTGTTGCCGATCTTCGCGTTCCCATACGCTCCTCGGATGTCGCCCGTCACGCCCAGCTTCGGGTTGAGGAAGTACGTCGCGTTCGTCCAGAAAGTCACTTCATTGTTCCGCTGCAAATTTGGACCCGACCGCCAGCGCAGGTATCCGCCGCCGCCACCAACCTCCCAGCGATGACTGTATGTGTCCTGGATCGTCCGCTCCACACGGGCTTTCCGGTTTGCACTCGATTCGCGCCGCGGCCTGCGCGTCTGGGCCTGTGCCGCTACCCCGGCCATCGCCAACATCAGCAGAACTGCTGCCATACCCTTCGCCTTCACGTTCCAAACAGACATCAACGATTACCCCTGCACAGACCTTAATTTGCTATTGTGTGATCTCAACGGCTGGACCGGGCGAACTTTCTCGGCCAGTCCTATCCAATCATCTTATTAGAACATCGCCGCCGCCTTTTCGTGGCGGACTCTCGGCAAGGAGCCTCTCAAATGGCGAAAAACTCGCGCGGCAATGGCGGATTCGGAAAACTTCTCCTCGGCTTCGTCCTCGGTATCCTCGCCGTGGCGGCCATTGGCTTCGCCTACCTCCAGTTCGGGGCCCTCCCGGTTGCGGTGGCCGACAAACCCTTCCTGATGGAGAAACGCATCGTCAGCCTCCCCCTCAACGCTCGTATTGACCGCGAGAAGAAGTCCCCACCCTTCGGCACCAGCGAGGACGCCTTCGAGGCCGGGGCCCACATCTACAAGAGCGATTGCGCCAGCTGCCACGGCACCCCCGGCCACGACGTCCCCTACGCGAAGTACATGTATCCCAACGCCCCGCAACTCTGGAAGAAGCATGCTAAGGGCGGAGTAGTCGGCGTCAGCGACGACGAACCCGGCGAGACCTACTGGAAGGTTGCCAACGGCATCCGCCTCACTGGTATGCCCTCCTATAGCCACACCCTTTCCGACACCCAGATGTGGCAGGTCAGCCTCCTGCTCGCCAACGCCGACAAGCAACTCCCCGACCCCGTCACCCATATTCTGACCACCCCATAAAAAAAGACGCAGGCCCGGACTTCCGGACCTGCGCCCCGTACTCATCTTCCTAGTGACTGAAGACGTACCCGATTCCAGTGAGGAACTGGAAGCTGTTCTTCTGGTACCCGATAGCTGGCAGATTCAGGAAGTTATCCGACACTCCCACGTTGACCGTCAGGCGCTTCCAAGTCGGCAGGGCCAGATTGATCGCACCGGTCGCCGAGTACGAGTTGAGATTGTTCCACGCCGGCAGAATGCTTGCTGTTTCCGTTAGCTGGAGCTTCCCAGGCAGCGTTCGCCGGTATGCTTCCGCAAACGTCGAACCGATCAGGTTCTGATTGTTCACAGGCGTCTGAAATGTCTGCTTCTCATAATGCACATCGGCCTTCAGGTCCAGTTGCTGAATAGGCTCTTGAATCGGCGTCCAGCCGAAGCCTCCGCCATATACCTGCTGCAGGTTCAAGCCCTGCCCGAAGTTATGGTCGAAGGAGACATCGCCCAGCGCGTAGAAGCGCGGTGTGAAGTACTCGTCCCGCTCCCCGTCCGCATGGAAGATGCTCGTCTTCGCCACCGCGTCTGGAGTTGGCTTAGGAGTTGTCTGCGGAATCGTCGGCGACGTCAGCTTGCCATACGTCTCAAGCACGTTAAAGATCGTCCGATTCTTCGGAGGCAGATATGGCACTAGCGGAATCGCCCGCACCAGGTTCAGGCCCACATTGAAGGTCGTTCCATAGTTCGTCGCCTGCACATCCGACGCTGAAGCCGTTGCCGCGCCCTTCCATCCGCTCAAGAATCCTGGCTTCAGCAGCTGTTTGTCGAAGGTTGGCTGGTCGACGATGAACGCGACATCCTTCTCCGGAACCGACGAACTCACACCTGCGGGGTTTGCCACCGTTACCGTGCCATCGGTGTACGCGATCGTCCCCGGATGCACCGTGTCATGGGTCACCGGGGTGCCTTTCTTCAGCACCGCGAACGCTCCGTGTGCCCGTAACTCCTTCACATTGTCAAGCGATACCGTGATCTCTCCAGCCATATCGCTCTTGAAGACGATGCTGTTGCCCGTTCCTTTTTCGAGAACGCCTGTCATCTGATCGCCGTTTTTGAAGATAATGACATCCGGCTCCGGCTTAGACGGCTTGTCCTGCGCCGCTGCCGTCATCACCATGCCGCTGGAGCTGGATACTAGCCCCGCCAGGAGACCACAGCGGAGCACCTTTGTTACGAGCCCGAATTGAAGAGGTACATTCATCCCAGTTAAAATAACGTAGTCTTGTTACTAGAGTCACTACGTAAAAGATGAATCCCATCGTTCAAGCCATTGGCAAAGTGCTGCGTCTCGTTGGAATCTCGAGCCCAGAGGACAACCTGCCGAAGCAAAAGGTCGCCTCCGACCCTCCCTCATGGCGAGATAAACCCTCTGCGTCCACCCCGCAGCCTCCCGCTTCAGACCGCGACCAGCTCTGAGTCTCAGTCTTCGATTCAGGTCAATTAATCGCTTAAATTATCATTTTATTGGCGACTCGGGGCTGTTCTTCTCATACCTATTTGCAACCATCGCAGTCCGGCCTGAAAAGTATGTGTTGCCAATCGTCACAAATTAGGCATAGTATCCGTCTCGCACTCGGTTCAGTACGCTAATCGCGCACGCGCCAGAGGGTACTTGATTAGTTGTAGACGTTCTAAAACAGTTTTGGTTACAAAAACAATTTCCTGCCGGAGATAGGCCTCGGCAGTGCCCTGGAGAAAAATCGATCATGGCTTGGTACGCATATTGCATTGCAGAAAGACAAGCATTTCCAGAACTTTGCCGGCACCGTCGTCCGATGCCCCTCAATGGAGTCACCGGAATCTTTGGTAACCAGACCTTCCTTTTCCCTGCCAGCGACCTCGCAGTTATCGTCTCCGAACACAGCCCTGAAGAGGCAGCCTTGATGGACCAGCAGGCAGCCAAGGATCACGCCCGAGTCATCGCGGAGTGTTTCAAGCTCTCCACAGTCCTTCCTTTCCGCTTCAACACTACCTTCGCTGATGACGATGTCCTCCGTCGCTCCGTCCGCTCCAACCAACGTCACTTCCTAGCCAACGTCGAGCGTCTCCGCGGCAAAGCCGAGATGCACCTCAAGGTTCTCGTCGACGACACCTGCCCCGGCAACGCGGCCCGCAACATGACCGTCGGCCAGGAATACCTCCACAGCTTGCGTGAGAGTGCCAGCCGCCAGCGCGAGCGCCAGTCTAAAGCCCGCGCCCTCTCCGTCCAGATGCACCGCATGTTCCTGCCTCTCGCCGAAGAAATCACCTGCAAGCGCACCGACTCCGGCAAGATGCTGCTCGATATCGCCCACCTCATCGACAACAAGACTGTTGAGCGTTACCAGAACAAGTACTCCTCCGCCACCCTGCAGCTCAAAGAGTGCCGCATGCAGCTCTCCGGCCCTTGGCCCCCTTATCACTTCGTCCACCGCTCTGCCGCCCAGCAGCAGCATAGCGCCTAACCCGAAGCATTTTTTGAAATAATTCCGCTGTCTAAGCTCCCCCTGAAAGGGGGAGCTTTCGTTGCGGTGAGACGTAAAGCGGGTGCCCCATGTCTCGCTTCTGAGACATGGGTTCTTCCCGATAGGGAGTCAGGCAACCTAATTGGCGAGCCTCGAAAGAGCTCCACCACCCCTCCTTTCCGGACTACCTTTGCCTCTCCCGGGGCATCGCAACTACAAGAGCTGCTTGTGCGTGACAGAACTTTTCGCCTTGTAGCCATGTTGTGCGCCCGCAGGAGAACGAAAAAATGATCGTCAAGATCGAAAAGAAACTTGCAGTCGCAACAAAAGTAATACCAGCGCTTTTATTCACGGTCCTATCCATCGCAATGTTCGCCCCAGCCTTCGCACAGGAGCCCAACCCCACCTCCCAACAGGGCCCCCCACAACGCGACCAGAGCGGCGAAAACCCAATCACCAAGCAGAATGGCGTCTATCTCTATCGTGTACAGGTCGTCCAGCGCGACCTCGATGCCGTCAACTACCTGCATCGCAGCGGCTCTACCAAGATCGCCTTCCAGGGCACTACTCTTTTACCCTTCGCCAAGGGTTCGGCCAAGGTCACCAGTGAGCGCGGCGGCATCACCATTGATGCCGAGTTCAAGGGGCTCACCCCTGCCAACGGCTTCGGTCCCGAGTACCTCACCTACGTCCTCTGGGCTATCAGTCCCGACGGCCGCCCGCAGAACCTCGGCGAGGTACTGCCCGCCGGAACCAAGAACAACATCCACGTCACCACGGCGCTCCAGTCCTTCGGCATGATCGTCACTGCCGAGCCCTACTTCTCCGTCAGCCAGCCCAGCGACGTCGTCGTCTTGCAGAACGTCATCATCAACGACAAGACCAACGGCGTGCTCGAGAAGGTCAACGCCCACTACGCCCTTCTGCCACGCGGCCTCTACGCGCAGACGGACGGCTCAAAGACGGTCTCCGATCCTATCACCCGCAACGAGCGCTCTCCGCTTGAGCTCTACCAGGCTCACAACGCCATCCGTATCGCCCAGTCCGTCGGAGCCGATAAGTACGCCGCCGACATCATGAAAGAGGCAGCGCAGGATCTCCGCAACGCCGACGACCTCGACCGAAACAAGAAGGGTGACCGCAAGATGGAGATCACCTTCGCCCGTCAGGCTGTGCAGCGTGCTGAGGATGCCCGCATCGTCACCCTCCGCAAGCAGGCCGACGAGCGCCAGCGCAACGCCGAGCTAGCCAAACAGCAGGCGCAGTCCAACGCGCAGCAGTCCCAGCTCGAAGCCGAGCGTGCCACTGCCGCCCAGGCCCAGGCCGACGCTGAACGCGCCCGCGCCGAAGCTCAGGCCGCCGAGGCCCGCGCCGCCGCAGCTCAGGCCAACAAGAGTGCCGACAACGCCAACGCCATCCGCGAGCGGCTGCGCTCCCAGTTGAACAGCGTCCTCGCCACCAGCGAGAGCGCTCGCGGCCTCATCGTCAACATGTCGGACGTCCTCTTCGACACCGGCAAATATAGCCTCAAGCCCGATACCAAAATCTCGCTCGCCAAGGTCTCCGGAATCCTGCAAGCGTACCCCGGCCTCAAGCTACAGGTTGAGGGTTACACCGACAGCGTCGGCGGAGACGAGTACAACCAGAAGCTCTCCGAGAACCGTGCCGGTGCCGTCCGCGACTTCCTCGTCTCCCAGGGAGTCTCCTTGAACAACATCTCGGCCACCGGCTACGGCAAGACCCACCCCGTCGCCGACAACAGCACCGCCGCAGGCCGCGCCCAGAACCGTCGCGTCAACCTCGTCGTCTCCGGCGACGCCATTGGAGTCCACGAAAGCTCGCCCGATGCGGTCCCAGATACACCGGCAACCCCAACTCCTCCAACCGGAACCTCAAACCCACCACAGCAATAGCCAGTCCTTGCAAAAATGCGGGTGCCCCACATCTCGCTTCTGAGATGTGGGTTCCCACCCCACCCCAAAACTCCGTCATCCCGACCGGACCCTGAGCGTAGTCGAATGGGGGAGTGGAGGGACCCCCGCATTTCGCTTTTGCCGTTGCCTGTCCTTTTTATTTGTCACCCCGTAGGGATCTGCCGTTGTCCACTCCGGCGTTATATAAAAAAGACATGCAATCTCTCAAGGGAAAGACCGTCCTAGTCACCGGAGCCAGCTCCGGCATCGGCCACGCCACCGCCATGGCCTTCGCGCAGGCAGGCGCCCGCCTCCTCATCTGTGCCCGCAGCCTCGATAAGCTCAAGCAGCTAGAAGCCTCCTTCGTCGAGGCTGGTGCACCCGCGGTCCTTGCCTTTGCGCTCGACGTCACCAGCCGCAAAGCCGTCGAAGCGACCCTCGTGGCTCTCCCCGCCGAGTGGTCCGAGATCGACATCCTCGTCAACAACGCTGGTCTCTCGCGCGGCATGATCAAGCTCCAGGAGGACGATCCCGACAACTGGGAGGAGATGATCGACACCAACATCAAGGGACTGCTCTACGTCACCCGTGCCATCGTCCCCGGCATGGTCCAGCGCCAGCGCGGACACGTCATCAACCTCGGCTCCACCGCCGGCTACATCACCTACGCCAACGGAGCAGTCTACTGCGCCACCAAAGCCGCCGAAAAGGCCATCAGCGAAGGCCTCAAGATCGACCTTATGGGAACTCCCGTTCGCGTCACCTCAGTCGACCCGGGCATGGTCGAGACCAACTTCAGCAACATTCGTTTTCGTGGGGATACCGAGAGAGCCGCAAAGATCTACGAGAACATCACGCCACTCCAGCCGGAAGACGTCGCCGACGCCATCCTCTGGGCCGCATCACGACCTGCACACGTCAACATCCATACCGTCGTCATGACGACGATCGACCAGGCCAACTCCTACGTCTTCCATCGCCACTCGTAGCGGCAAAGCTCTACAGGTGGATCGACCAGCCAAGCTCGGCGAGCTTCTCTTCGATGTCGGCCAGCGCATTCGTCAGCGCCGTGCGTCGGTGCGGGCTCGAAGTCCTCTCGGATAAGACGCGCTCCCGCTGCAACTCCAGAGCTTGCCTCTGACGCTTCCGTTCGGCTTCGTTCACATCGACGTTGTTGGTCTTCACGGCCTTGGGTGCTGCGGCCTCGCTCTGTTGTTGCTCGACGGATTTGCTCTCCCAGCCCTTGGACATACCTCGATTCTACGCCGCGAGCCTTCAAGAACCCATATTTTTGCCGCCACACCTGGCATTCCGGCAGCCGGACACGGCCTGCATCCATGCCTATAATCGATCCATTGCCCGGAGAGACACCGTAAAGTGATCGTCGAAATAGAAGGTCTGCACAAGGTATACGACGGCAAGCAGCGTGTCGTCGCCGTCGATGGCATCGACCTGAGCGTTCGTCCCGGCGAGATCTACGGACTCCTCGGCCCCAACGGCGCCGGTAAGACCACCACCATCAGCATCAGCACTACACGCGTCTTACCCACCTCCGGCAAGGTCCACATCGCCGGTGTCGATGTCGTTGCGAATCCATCCCTCGCCCGCATCCACATCGGCGTCGTCCCGCAGTACAACACCCTCGACCGTGCCTGCACCATCTTCGAGAACATCAACTTCCACTGCATTTACTTTGGCTTTTCGCGTCCCGATGCTAAGGCGCGCACGGAACAATTGTTAGCCCAGTTCCACCTCACCGAGCGCGCCTCGGCCTACCCCGCGCAGCTCTCCGGTGGCCTCGCCCAGCGCGTCCAGATCGCCCGTGCCATCGCTCACCGCCCCAAGGTCCTCTTCCTCGACGAGCCCAGCGCCGGCCTCGATCCCCAAAGCCGCATCGCCATGTGGGACGCCGTCCGCGCCCTCCGCGAAGAGGGCATCACCGTCGTGCTCACCACGCACTACATGGAAGAAGCCGACGAACTCTGCGACCGCGTCGCCATCATCGATCACGGCAAGATTCTCGTTGAAGATACCCCCGCCGCTCTCAAAGCCTCCATCGGTGCGCAGAAGATCTACGAGCTAGATCTCCTCAACCACGACACCCTCCCAGCCCTCGCCGAAGCCATCCAGAAGCTCCCCGGTGTCACCAGCGCCGAAGCTCGCCCCACCGGCCTCCGTGCTTACGCTCACGGAGCCGACGGCCTGCTCGCCGACATCGTCCTCGCCGCCAGCCCCTATGGCCTCCGCGACCTCACCGTCACTGAAACCAGCCTCGAGACCGTCTTTATCCGTCTCACCGGCCGCGATCTACGCGAGTAAGCGAGCTCTCATGATGACTACAACCACGGCACCCACCGCCTCCAAAGCTACCCAGTACACTCGCGCCTTCGTCGGCCTCTTCGTCCGCGACCTCTACGTTCTGCGCCGCGAGCTCTTTCCCTTCGTTATCCGTGTCTGCATGAACCCACTGCTCTTCCTCTTCGTCTTCACCTACGTCATCCCGCACCTCGCGGGCCCCGCCGCCAGTGCCAACCCCACCGCATCGATGGCAGGTGGCGGCGCGGCCTTCAGCACCGTCCTGCTTCCAGGCCTGATGGCCGTCGCCATCATGTTCTCCGGCATCGCCGCCGTCGCCCTTCCCCTCGCGGTCGACTTCGGCTCCACTCGCGAGATCGACGACCGCGTCATGTGCCCACTCCCCGTCGCCTTCGTCGCCATCGAGAAGATCGTCTTCTCCGCCATGCAGGGCGTCATCGCCGCCGGAATCGTCTTTCCGCTGGCCTACTACGTCCCCACCACGCACGCCAACACTCACGTCTCGAGCTGGCTCTTCCTCGCCCTTGTCCTCATCCTCTCCACCCTGACTGCGGGAGCCCTCGGCCTCACCATTGGCACCGCCGTCCAGCCTCAGCAGATCGGCCTCATATTCGGTGTCGTCGTCATCCCGATCACCTTTCTCGGCTGCGTCTACTACCCTTGGGCGGCGCTTACCCACATCCGCTGGCTCCAGATCGGCGTCCTCATCAACCCCATCGTCTACATGAGCGAAGGCCTTCGCGCCGCCCTTACCCCATCCCTCCCTCACATGAACCCAATCCTCATCCTCACCATGCTGACCGTCTTTTTGGCCCTACTCACCACGCTCGGCATCCGAGGCTTTCTCCGCCGCGTCATCGGCTAGGACATTTTCATCATGGCTGTAGCGCAAAAGCGCTTGTCATTCTGAGCGGAGCGAAGAATCCCCGCATTTCGCTTTTGCTGTTGCACGTTCTTTGTTTGTCATCCCGTAGGGATCTGCTTCTGCTTTTGCCCTTGCTGTTGTTCTCACCCACAAAAAAAGCCCGAGTGCCCCATCCTTTCGCGCACTTAGCGAAAGGGTGGGAGACCACCCCGCTCGACCCCCAAAACCCTGTCAAGCCCCCAACCCCCACCGAATCCCCCAAACCCCGCGATTGACGCACCTTTTCGCGCAAACAAAATTTGCCCAATCACCCCACCCAAACGCCTATACTGAAACAGTAGGGTTAAATCGAAACGAGAAAAACCCACACCGCGACCGTAACTCCAATAGAATGAAGATTTTGATATCTAAGTCTTTTCTTATGACGACTTTAGGTCAGTTAAAAACGTCTAAGTGCCAGTAAACAAGAGACTTACCCCTCTACATAGGGGGTGGGGGGGTACCTCTGAGTCAGCCGGCTGAAACTCCCGCCAGTTTCGCGCTCAAAGCCTCGGCGATCAGCTTGCCATGGAAGCGCCCATTCTCGATGAAGATCTCGTTCGTTCGCTCTCCCGCGACGATAACGCCCGCAAGATAGATCCCCGGGACATTGCTCTCATGCGTTGCCGGATCGCACATCGGGCAGCGGTCGTTGCTCGCGTCGAGCTTTACCCCAAGCCGCTCGATAAAGCTGAAGTCGGGATGATAGCCGGTCAGAGCAAAGACGAAGTGGTTCGCAATTGTCTTCTCTCCTTCAGGAGTGGAAAGCGTCACGGTGTCCTCGGCGATGCTGGTCACCGAGCTTTTGAAGTACGCGGTGATCTCCCCATTCTTCACCCGGTTATTGATGTCCGGCAGAATCCAGTACTTCACATGCCGGTGCATCTCCGCGCCGCGATGCACCAGCGTCACCCGCGCTCCATGACGCCAAAGGTCAAGCGCCGCGATGGCCGCCGAGTTCTTGCCCCCGATGACCAGCACATCGAGCCCATAGAACGGATGCGGCTCATGGTAGTAGTGCTTCACCTTGCTCAGCCCTTCGCCGGGAATGTCCAGATAGTTCGGCAGATCGTAGTACCCGGTCGAGACCACCAGCTTGCGAGCCCTGTGCTCAACGCTGCGCCCGAAGCGGTCCTCCGTGTGGACTGTGAAGTTTCCATCGCTGCCACTGACGGACTGCACGGTCTCGTACTGGCGCACGTCGAGCTCATAGTGCTCCGCGACCTTGCGGTAGTATTCGAGCGCCTCGTTGCGGTTCGGCTTCTGGTTCGGGCTCGAGAAGGGCATGTCGCCGATCTCCAGCAGCTCCGGCGTCGTGAAGAACGTCATGTGCGCCGGATAGTGGAACAGCGAGTTGCACAGGCAACCCTTGTCCACCAGGACGACCGAAAAGCCCGCCCGCTTCGCCTCGATGGCGCAAGCCAGCCCGGTCGGTCCAGCGCCGATAACCAGAAGATCGTGGAGGTCGGAACGCAATGTGTCACCCATAGCTCAATTCTACCCAGATTGTGCATCATAGAACTCGCACAAGCGATACAGTAGTCCCCATGGGTTTTGACGATCAGGATATGCAGCCGCGGATGGCTGCCGATTTTAACGAGTTGCGTCTTCGCGTGGAACGGCTGGAACGCGACCTTGCGGAGCTGCAACGAGAGCGAGGAGTGACTGCGCCTGTCGCCGCGCCACTACCAGCAGCACCGCCACCACCTCCGCCGCTACAGGCGAGCGTAACGCGAGTGACCGTCGAGGAGACGCAGCCCATCGCTGCTCGCGTAGTCGCCAGCTCCGCGCCACCGCCGCCGAAGGCGTCGCTCGAGAACCGCCTCGGTTCGCAGGTCTTCAACTGGATCGGCATCATCGCCATCTTCATTGCAGCGGCCTGGGGCCTCCAGCTCGCGATCCAGAACAACTGGATCGGCCCGCTCGGTCGCATCCTGATCGGCCTCATCGCCGGTGCCGGCATCGTCATCTGGTCGGAGCGCTTCCGTCGCAAGAACATGAAGGCCTTCTCCTATTCGCTGAAGGCCATCGGCAGCGGCGTTCTCTACCTTTCACTCTGGGCGGCCTTCCAGATTTACCATCTGATGCCCGCATCTGCCGCGCTCGGTGCGATGATCCTGGTCACCATCTGGAATGCCTACATGGCATGGTCGCAGGATGCGGAGCTGCTCGCAGCCTATGCATTGATCGGCGGTTTTGCCACCCCGGCGCTGCTCTCGACCGGTGGCAACCACGAAGTTTTCTTCTTCACCTACCTGCTCGCCATCAATGTGGCGACCCTTCTCCTGATCCGGGTGAAGCCTTGGGCGCGACTGTTGCTCGGCACCTTCCCGGTGACTGCGTTCTACTACACCGCCTGGTATATCGACCATTTCGATTCCAGTGAGCTGACCGTCACCTCGATCTTCCTCTTGCTGTTCGTGCTGACCTTCGCTGCTATCTCCGCAGGCCCGTTACGCGCGAGCGCCCCAACCGCTTCCTCGCCGAAGAGGAGCCCGCTCGAAGCCTACATCGGCGGAATCTTCCTGCCACTGGCGAACGCAGCCTTCGTCGGACTGGGCTTCTTCGCCCTGCTGCAGGATTCCCATCATCATGCCACCCTGCCGTTCCTGATGGTGGCTCTCGCCGCGGCGTATCTCGTGCTGATGCGCCTGCCGCAGACGCGCGTCGCCTCCGCGATCCATCTCTCGTTAGCCATCGTCTTCCTCACCATCGCGGTTCCGCTGAAGGCGAGCGGCCACTGGCTCACGGTCGCGTGGCTGGTGGAAGGCGTTGCATTGTTCTGGGTCTCGACACGGCTTGCCTCTGCTCCCGCAGCCGAGGACGCGGCAGTAGAGCCCCTCTCGCTCGCTCCCGACACGGTTCTGCGCTGGCTGTCCGCTGCCGCTCTGCTGCTTGGCTTCGTCGCCCTGTTCACCGGGTCGTTCTGGTTCGGCTCCCTGTCCTACGTTGGCCTCTACGGTCCGAACCTTATGACTGCGCTGATCGGCGTTGCTGCCTTTGCCGCCGTGGCGTGGCTCGCGTTCCATGCTCGAGGAAAAGGCGCCGTTGCCTCCTCGCACAACTTTGTTGTGCTCTCCATGCTTGCGATCAACGCGATCGCAGTTCTGCTGGCCGCGCGCGAGATCTTCTTTCTGCGCTCGTACTATGATCTTCCGCACAGGGCCTTCTTCAACCCCGATCTCGTGAGAGCGTTGGTCGGCATTGCGGTTCTCGCCGGTTCGGTGTGGGTTACGCTGCGTCTCTTGCGAAGCGGGAATCACAAGCAAACCTGGCTGCAGATGACAGGCGCATCGATCATCGCGATCAACCTGATCGCCCTGCTCTCTGGAGTCCGCGAGATCAGCGCGTTCTGGAGCTACAGCGCAGACAGCCCCAGCGGCGACCTGAAACAGGCGCTCGCTGTCTCCGGCTTCCTGATGTTCTACAGCGCCATGCTGCTCGCCGTCGGCTTTTGGAAGCGCACAGCGTTCATCCGGTGGCAAGGCTTGATTCTGCTCGTCTTCACCATCGGCAAGACCTTCCTCTACGACATGAGCAGCCTCAGTCAGGGCTACCGCGTGGTCAGCTTCCTCGGCCTCGGAGTCCTGCTGATGGCGGTCAGCTTCGCCTACCAGAAGGATTGGCTAGGCTTACGTGATCCCGGCCCTAAAGTGGCTACCCCTGCTCCCGCGCCGGAGACAGAGAAATGAAGCTGCTGCTCCTCGGGTTCTTTCTCTGGCAGGTTGCAAACCCCGTTGCAAACTATGCGCAGAACCACCTCCGCTACGAGCGCGCCATCGCCGTGCCAGCCGCGACCGCCACGGATGACAACCAGGCCTGCGCGATCCTCGATGGTCAGATCTACGCGCACGCGGCCCCGTCGCTGAAAGACCTGCGTGTCTACCAAAAGATAGACGGGCAAAAGGCCAGCGAAGTCCCTTACGCCGTGACCCTCAGCGAGTCCTCCGAGTCAGACACCGAGTCCGCGAAGGTCGTCAACCTCGGCATGCGCGGCAAGACGGTCGTCTTCAACCTCGAGATGCCTGATCGTCCCTACACCGATGTCACGCTCGACCTCGATGCACACGACTTCATCGCCTCCGCCACGGTCTACGGCGTCGCCGATGCCCCCTCCTCTGTCCAGACTAAGCTCGGCACCTACACTCTCTTCGACCTCACTACGCAGCATCTCTCGCGCAGCACTACGCTGCACCTGCAAGAGGCTAGTTTCCACAAGTTGTTCCTCGAGTTGGAGGTTTCGCCCGCGCCAGGCGCAGCGGCATTCCAGGCGGAGCAGTCGATTGTGCAGGGAGCGAACGTCCCGCCCAGCCGCGAAGCTCAGACGCTTTACACCAGAGTAGCGACAACCTCAGCCTTTACCCAGCACGGACGCCAGACGATAGCTACCTTCAATCTGCCCGCGCACATTCCGGTCGAACACGTCTCCTTCGCCGTCGCTCCGAGCTTCACAGGGAACTTTAGTAGGGATGTCGAAGTCGTCGGGCGAACCAACGGAGCGCCACCCTCCGGAGCCGAGACGCTCACGGGAAATATCCTCCGCGTGCGCATGAAACAAGCGGGCCGGGAGATCAGCCAGCAGCAACTCAGCGTCCCCGCGACGCTCGGCGCGAACCTGCAGGCGGACGCTACGGTCGAGGTCCGCGTCAACAACGGCGACGATACGCCGCTTCCACTCACCTCGGTCAGCCTGGAGATGCGCCAGCGCCGGCTCTGCTTCCGAGTTCCTGCAACACCGGATCTGACGCTGTTTTATGGCGATCCCGAACTGGACGCGCCGGTGTACGACTATGCGCGCCTGCTGTCTCTCCCAACCGGCGTCCGCATCGCAACGCTCGCCGCCGAGCAGCCGAACGCCGCTTTTGTACCACGCCCGAAGCCGCTGAAGCCCTTGACCGAACGCCACCCGGAGCTGCTCTGGATCGTGCTGCTTGCTGTAGTCTGTATCCTTGCTGTGGTCGCGCTCCACTCAGCGAAGCGGATGCCGAAGTAGCCCGGTAGGCTTTACCGGATTACCTCATCCACCTCGGCGATCCAGTTCGGCGACTTCAGGATTTCGCGTGGCTTAGAACCGTCGGCGGGACCGACCAAGCCATCGTTGTGCATCATGTCGATCAGGTGTGCCGCGCGTCCATAGCCGATGCGCAGCCGGCGCTGAAGCAGCGAGGTGCTCGCCTTGCCGAACTCGAAGACCAGTCGCACGGCGTCGTCGTAGAGCGCATCATCGGCCTCGCCTTCTACGCCACCATCTCCATCTTTACCGGTCGCGTCTTCCTTCGGCCCTTCGAGGAAGCCGTGGACGTACTCGGCCTCTCCCTGTGCCTTCCAGAAGGCGGTCACTGCGGAGATCTCTTTTTCCGTGACAAATGGAGCATGGACGCGCTGTACGCGGCTGGTTCCTGGTGGCAGGTAGAGCATGTCGCCCCGACCCAGAAGACTCTCAGCACCGTTGCTATCGATGATGGTGCGCGAGTCAACTTTGGTGGCGAGGCGGAAGCTCATGCGGGTCGGCACGTTTGCCTTGATGAGACCGGTGATAACGTCCACAGAAGGACGTTGGGTTGCCAGCACTAAATGGATGCCCACGGCGCGGGCCATCTGGGCGAGCCGCGTGATCGATTCTTCGACGTTCGAGCGGTCGAGCATCATCAGGTCGGCGAGCTCGTCGATGATGATGATGATGTAGGGCAAGGGTTCCTGGTTCACGTCCTCGAAGAGGTACTCGCTGCCGTGGTCGAAGAGTTTGTTGAACTGGTCGATGTTGCGAACGTGGTTTGCCGCCAGCAGCTTGAGGCGGCGCTCCATCTCACGGACGGCGTTGCGGAGCGCATTTGCGGCGAGTTTGGCCTCGGTGATGATCGGTGTGAAGAGGTGAGGGATACCCTCGTACATGCCGAGCTCGACACGCTTCGGATCGACCAGGATCATGCGGACCTGCTCGGGTGTGCTCTTGAACAGCACGCTCATGATCATGGCGTTGATCGCGACCGACTTACCCGAGCCGGTCGAACCGGCGATCAGGACGTGCGGCATAGAGGCGAGATCGGCGGTCACGATGCGTCCGTTGATGTCCTTGCCGAGCGCGATGGCGAGCTTCGACTTCGACTGCGCGAAGCTCTCGCACTCGACGACATCGCGCAGCCAGATGGTCTCGCGTTCTGCGTTTGGAACCTGAATCCCGACGGTGCTCTTGCCCGCCATGCGCTCGATCAGGATGCTCTCGGCGGCCATCGCAAGGCAGAGGTCGTCGGCGAGTCCGGTGATGCGCGCGACCTTGACTCCGGCTTCGGGCTTGAACTCGAAGGTGGTGACGACGGGGCCGGGATTGATCTGCGTCACCTGGCCATCGACGTCGAACTCGGCGCATTTTTCCACTAGAACGCGTGCCTCTTCGCGTAGTGCATCCTCGCGCACGATGGCCTGCTCCTCGCTGCGGTAGAGCAGGGAAGAGGGTGGCAGCTTGTAGCCGCGCACGCTCTTCGGCACAATCGTTACCGGATGCATGTCTGCATCGGCGCGTTTGCCGAAGGAGATGGCGCCGGGCGCGGGGGATGGTGGGGCTGCCTCGACCAGCTGTGGCCGCATCGGCCTGACGGGGGTTTGCGCGGACTGTGATTCGGGAAGGCCTGTCCGGCTGGCCGTATCGAAGCCCTGGAAACGCGGTGTCTCCGCGATATTGCCGTCCCATTCCTGCACCGGAGCGGCGGCCTTTGCCAAGGCGTCGGCATAGGGTGCGGCGGCGGCGCTGGCGGTGCTGAACGGCGTCACCGGAGGCGCATCGACAAAGGTTCTTGGCATTGCCTGCCATACGGAGGGCGATGGCGTGTCGCTCGCAACCGGCTCCTCTGGCTCGGTCGACAGCTCCTTCCGTTTTCTGCGGCTCCACCATCCGAAGAGACCGCTCAAGAGCGTATCGCTCTTCTCTTCTGCAGGTTGTGCCGGACGAGCCTCTTCTCCGGCTAACCGCGTCGCGGTGGCGGCGCGCTGCTCCCTCGCGCGGCGGGATCGAGCCTCCATCCGCTCACGCTTGCTCTCGAAGACATCCATCTCTTCGACGTTCTTTGTGCGACTACGCCGGGCGCGCCAGGCCATCCAGCGATCTTGCAGAGATTGGAGGAACGCGAACCGAACGGTCGCCCATTCGCTGGCGGTGTTGAAGGTAAATGTAGTTGCCAGGTAGAGCGATACCGCCACCATCAGGGCCAGCACGATGCAGGCGCCGGGGAGGTTCAGGAAATGCACCATCCCATCGGCCAGCAGACGTCCGGTTGCGCCTTCGATCGGCAATGCCTGACGCCACAGCATGTGTCCGGGCAACAGACCGATCGCCGCCGGTCCGAAGACCACCCACATCATCAGCCCGATGCTCCGTGCGATGGGAGAACCGGCAGGCCGCGACCGCAGCCAGCAGTACCCGATCCGTCCCAGGACGATGGGCAGAAAGAAGGCGGCGACTCCGATCAACTGCAGCATTGCATCCGCAAGATACGCGCCGATGATGCCGGTCCAATTGTGCGCGGGGCGTCCGGTAGCGTAACCACCGACGGTGTTCAGCGACGGATCGGTTGGGGTATAGGTTGCCAGCGCGAGAAGAAGGAGCCCGGCGCTGACCATCACAACCAGCCCGATGATCTCGTTCAGGCGGCGGTTGCGTGTTGGCGTTGCGACAAGTCGAAGTGTCTTCATGGGGTTCGCGGGGCCTCGCCTGCAACCGGCACACGGCTTCGTGTACACCGGAACGGTGCCTTACCAGCCGAAACCACCAGAGCACCTCTGATTATCTGCCAACGTCTATCACAAAAGGGGAAACATGCAGGCCCTGGAATCAGGATGCAAACCCTGTACAAACCCACGGGCAGACCTCGCATCTATCCCTTCAGTACATGCCGTCCGGTGCAGCAGCCGGCGGTCCTTAACAAGTGGCCGGCAGGGGAGCGGGGTTTTCGCGATTTCTCTCGCCTGCCGTCGGCGGAGGAGAATCGCGCACAGCCGACGGACCCTGTCCGGCTACGAAATAGATTGGAAAGGGCTTTATGTCAACCGACGCGCAGAAGAACTTCGAGATGGAGAGCGTTCTCCGCTCGCTCATCAATACCCTGCAGGATAGTCAGAAGGGCTTCGCCGACATCGGAGAGCACCTCAAGGACGCGACGCTGAAGCATTACTTCCTCGCCGAGTCGCTCAAGCGGGCGAACTTTCGCGGCGAACTCGAAAATGAACTGCACCGGCACGGCATCGCGGATGTGAATGAGACGGGCACCACCACGGGCAAGATCTATCGCGTATGGGGCGACCTGAAGGCAAAGCTCGGAGGCGGTGACCATGCTCTCCTGGAGACGGCGGAGCAGGCTGAGGACACCGCTAAGGATGCCTATGCCGATGCACTCCAGCAGGAGCTACCATTGCCGCTGCATCAACTTCTCAGTGAGCAACAGGCGCACGTGCTCACCTCACACGACTACGTTCGGGAGCATCGAGACGCACTCGCAACTGCGAAATAACTGTCCCTTGCCTGTTGGCGATTCGTAGCTAGTATCCAGCGCCGTGCAGGTAGAACACCAGCCCGGAGGCCACGATGCAGTAGATACCGAAGAGGTACCAGCGTCCCTCTTCGAGCCAGCTGCTCAGCCATTTCAGCGCGACCAGGCCAGCGAAGAACGCGAAGATCATTCCCATCAGGCTGGTCAGAAAAGCCGCATGCAGATCGGCTGCTCCGGTGGGTGACTCATGCGTTGCCTTGACCAGCCGCATCGCCTCGCGGAGTACGACTGGAGGCGTCAGCACCACCGCCAGAGCGAAGCTGAATCGCTCTGCCCGCTCTTTGCTGGCACCGGTCAACATGCCGGTCGAGATTGTGGCGCCGGAGCGCGAAAATCCACGGAATGGCAGGCAGAGCCCTTGTACGAATCCAATCCAGCCTGCCTGGCGCATCGTCACGCCGTCGCCAGCTACGGGTTTGAAGTCGCCCATGCGCCGCCGCTCCATCAGGCCGGCGATCAGGATCAGTACGCCTGCCGCCAACAGCGCTGGAGCGATCAGCTCCAGATGGCTGAACAGGTCTTCAATCTCGGCCTTGGGAGCACCCTTGAACATCGTCTTTTCGATGATTTTCTTGATGATCTCGCCGACGATGCCTGTGAGCAGGGTCGCCCACACCACGCGCACCGCAAACCGTTTGAACGAGTCTGCATTCTTGAAGTAGGTGTACTTCCACTGCTTCCAGAAATAGGCGATCACGGCAAACATGGTGCCTGTGTGGAGCATCACCAGCAGCAGCGTCATCTTGGGGGAGGAGGGGTCCAGCCCCATCAGCTTCTCCGCGACCACGACGTGGGCGGAGCTCGAAACAGGCAACAGTTCGGCGAGGCCTTGCACAATGGCGAGCACAATCACTTGAAGAATCGGCATCTCTCTATCCTAAATGTCAGCCGACCGGATAACTAGGAGAGAACCTTCTCAAATACTGCTGAGATCTTTGTCTGCCGATATCCTTCGCGAAGATAGAACCGGTGCGCGCCCTCCCGTGTGCTGCGCGAGGTCACCCGCACTACCGCGAGACCCTTCCCACGGCTCCATGCCTCCACCTCGGCGCACAGCCGCTTACCCACCCCAAGACCCCGTATGCCATCCTTCACCACAAGTCCACCGATCAGTGCGTGTGCGGGAGACTGTAGATGATGCACGATCGAAGCCTCAATCCACCCCACAACCTCCGTCCCCATGCATGCGACGAGGACCATCTGCTCCGCGTTCGCGAGCAGCACCTCGATACGCTCTGCAATTTCCACAGCGGTAGCCTCATAGCCTAGCTGCACGCTCAGCTCCGCAACGGCAGCGGCATCCTCGCGCAAGATACCCCGCACGCTTAACGTCTCTGCAATTGGCCCGCTAGTCACGGTCGTTCCCATAGATCGAGATCCCCTGCGCCACCCGGAACGACAGGGCCGCGCCCCTCGCCGAGTAGTCTGATGCTGGATACTTCGTCCGCAGCTGCTCGGCCAGCGTCTGCGCCCTTGCGGCTGCTCCGTCCGCGCGTTTCTTATTGTCCTCCACGGTATACATGGTGACGAGGACTCCTTGCCGATACTCGGCGTCGTACAGCGCCTCGGGGGCTTTGGGACCATCAGGGAACTGCTGGGCATACTTCTCATAGAGCCCGGACTCCATCTCGGGGCACTTGGGCAGGCCCTGCCAGTCGCCGCAGAGCTTGTTGTCGAGCAGCTTGAACGCTGCCATCGCCGCGAACTTCGTCCCCGGATACTGCTTAATGATCTTCTTCATCTCACCGTCGTAGATTGCTGGCCGCAGGTAGGCTTCTTGTTCCTTGGCAGAGGGGAGTGTGCTGACATCCCGTTTTTCCAGCTGCCACCGCACATCAGCCGAACGCCATGCTGCTTCCGGGGCCAGGGGTGAATCGGGAAAGTAATCTGTGACCCGCCGGTAGAGCAGATGCGCCTCCCCAGCCGCGGCTTTGGGAGCGTGCGGCTCCGAGGCCTCCTCTTCGAAGGTGGCCGCCGCACCATACAGGATCGCGTCGCCACCCTTCGTGGTTGGGCCTACTACACCTTTATCCCGAATCCACCCCGAGGCCGGGGTCACATTCGCATCGTCGCCGAAGTCGGTCTTGTCGGCGTCGTCGGCTCGCTCCTCGACATCGGTGTTCGCAAAGACCCGCACCCACGGCCCGTTGCGCTCTATCACCACGACTTCATGGCCCGGTGTTACCAGTGAGATCTTCTGGGCGTCGGCATCGGGTGAGATATACACATTCGCTTCATGCAGTACCGTAGCCCTGGCCGCGCGGTCGTACCCCGCAGCCTTATCTTTTGCAGATCTCTGTGCTGCACCAGTCTGTAAACCTGCCAGCAGAAGGACTGCACACCCGACGAACTGCCTCGACAAAACATCACGCATCATAAAGGTTCACCACATTCTTAGACGGAGATCGCTGGAGCGACCTCACCGCAGGCGATTGAAAACACACATTGCAATGTCTGCTGGATAGAGGATAATTGCGCGTACTGAAATGATCACCCTGAAGATGAGCAATCTGGCACCTTAAAAAGCGCTTCAGGAAGACCTATGGAGATACACGTGAAACAGTTTCGATCCATCCTGGCTCGTACCTTTATGGTCGTACTATCGACCATGGCCCTTTCTGCCTGTGCGCTGGCCCAGTCGGCAGCCGCTACTGTCCCGACTCCTCCGGCACTCGTCTCGACCGGTCTTCGGTTGTTGCTTCTCTTCGGAGCGGGAGCGGTGACCTTCGCTCTTTACTCTTTTTTTTCCGGGCTGCACCCCCTACTGTTGCTCGTTGGCCAGGACAACCGGTACAGCAACTCGAAGTTCCAGGTCGCCCTGTGGTTCTTTATGCTGATCTCGGTCTACCTTGCTTTCTTCGCGTTCCGGATGCACCACGGGCTCATCGGCGGCATCGAGATTCCCCAGAACCTCTTCATCCTCAGCGGCATGAGCGCCTTTACCTATGGGGCAGCCAAGGGAATCACCACGAGCAAGGTGAACGATGCAGTTGCTCAAGGCAAGCTCGATCCCAAGACCACGGCAGCCGCGCCATCGTTTTTGAACGATCTCACCCATTGCGATGTTTCTGCGCCAGCCCCGCCGGTGGTTGCACCGGTTGCTGTGGAGGGCAATGTTGTCCTTGCAGCAATCGCCGGCAGAAGAAGGCGGCTGCCGACGCTCGACCTGGGCGACACCCAGATGGTCGTGGTCACGTTGCTGGCTGTCGGCACCTACCTTTGCTCGATCTACTACTTTTTCGACACCGATCTTCTGAAAACGACCATTACCCTGCCGAAGGTGGACAACACCATCTTGAGCATCTTCGGCCTGGGCCATGGGGCGTATCTGACGAAGAAGGCCGTCGGCAATGTAGGCGAATCCTAGAGCGCGGCCATCTCGGCTTCAAGGCGCTCCTTGAGCGCAGGTTCAAGGTTGCCACCACTCAGCACCACGGCCACTTTCTTTGCCTTCGGTAGCTCGTGCGCGTGGTACAGAGCCGCCGCCAGCGTCACTGCGCCGCTCGGCTCGGGAATCAGCTTGGTCACCGCCAGCATCACCCGCATCGCCGCGAAGATCTCCTCTTCCGTGACCGCGACGATGCCATCGACATAGCGCAGCACATGCTCGAAGTTCAGCGCGCCAAGGCTCTGCGTTCGGAGGCCGTCGCCGATGGTGCGGGTAGTCTTCGCCGCCGGCCACTCCACCAGCGTCTTCGTCTCGAAGCTCTCCTTCGCGTCGGCCGCCAACGCAGGTTCCGCGCCCCAGACCTGCGTCTCAGGCGAGGCCAGCTTTACCGCGGTTGCGATTCCGCTCAGCAAGCCGCCGCCGCTCACCGGAGAGAGCACCAGGTCCACCCCCGGTAGCTGTTCCGTGATCTCGAGCCCGCAGGTAGCCTGTCCCGCGATGATGTGTGGATGATCGTAAGGGGGAATCATCGAATAGCCAAATTTATCCGCCAGCTCCTCTGCCTTCAGCTTCCGCTCCGACGACGCGGCTCCCACCTCGACGATCTCCGCGCCCAGAGCCCTTGTCGCCGCCTTTTTGACCTCTGGAGCGTTGTTCGGCATGACGATCACCGCTTTCGCGCCCAGTGCCCGCGCCGCATACGCCACGCCCTGTGCGTGGTTGCCGCTCGAGTAGGTAATGACGCCACGCTTGAGCGCCTCCGGCGAGAGCTGCGACACCATGTTGTACGCCCCGCGCAATTTGAAGCTGCCGATCGGCTGCTCACTTTCCGCTTTGATATAGATGTCGAACGTGGGCTCCTCAACCTTCGCCATACGCAGCCGAGCCCGTTCCATACGGTAGAGCGGAGTCCGCACTGCGACACCGGCAATCCTCTGCTGCGCCGCTCTTATCTCATCCAAAGTTACAAACTCGCTCATTGTCCTTCTCCTCTTACGTATTCTCTGTCGCGTGCATCACCAACGCAAAGAAGTGAATCAGCTGCCATTCATCCCATGCCCCAGGCTTGGCCGAATCGATATCCAGATGCGACAGCACCGGGCTCACCAGCACCGCCTTCAGTGTCTGGCGAGGCAGCTCGCTTGCCATCCACAGGGTCTCCGCCGCTGGAATGATGTTATCGGCTTGCCCATGCAGCAGGTAGACGGACGTGGTCAATGTCTTCAGCTTACCCTCCGGAGAGAGTCCCGCCATCTCGGCGTTATGCTTCGCATTGGCCTTTGCCAGCATCGCCCGTGTGGCGGGGGAGTTTGAATCCATGAGCTGCCTGGCCTCGGCTGCCTGCGGTGATGTCAGTAAGGCCATCGCTGCTGCCTCGGCTGGCTTATCTTCGTACAGATGCTCGCGCAGGACCTTGCGGACCGCCTCCGTATCAGATGGAAGTACAAAGTCGTCGAGGTGCTCATACTCCAGCACCAGCGCGCCATACTCATGCGGGGTCAACAGCTCCACCGACCCGTCCGGACGTTGCTCCCTGCCGGTGAGATAGTACTGGGCAACGTGCTCCATTGCATCCTGCGCGCCCACCGCCAGTATGAATTTGAAGTCGTTCTGATAGCCCGGGTCCGCTGCTGCGAGGAGTGCCAGCCCACCCGAGAAGCTCAACCCCATCACGCCAACCGGGCCGCCGGTCTTCTGCGCAAACCACTTTGTCGACTCGCCGATGACGCTGATGGAGGCCTGTCCAATGTGGTAGTCCTTGATGTCCGGAAGTTCCGGCGTCAGGACGCGCAGGCCGCAGCTCGCCAGGGCCGCCGCAAAGCTCTCGAGACGAGGTTCGTCGATTCCCAGATAGTGAACCCCATGCAGCACCACCATGGCTGGGGCATTCGGTTTATTGACTGGAAGATAGAGGCGCCCCTTTACTGTCCCAACAGCCGTATCGAACTGGATGTCCTCGGTACTGATCGGCTCTGCGACGGCTTCGCCGACGATCCACGGCACCGGCTCCTGACTCACCAGCTTCAACACAGCGATAGCTTGGAGATGCGCCAATGTGAACGGCCACGTCGCGATACAGAGCCCTGTCAATCCCGCAGCCAGCAACGCCCAGAAGCTCCAGCGCCTCACAATACTCCGCAAGGCCAATCCCTTCACATCTGCAGCTCCGCGCTGCGCTCTCACGGTCTGCCTGGCTACCCTACGCATCCCAGAATTCTACCCGTAGGACTATCCGCAAAAAAATTCTTGCTGACCTGAAACGAAAAGGCGAGCCACCACACTATCCATCCAGAAGGCGACATTCTGCTGGATGGCTTGTTGTTCCGGATTTCGTATGACGCCCTCAAATCGATGGAAAAGAGGATACGAACATGTCGAACAACACCGAACTGCACCGGCAGGTCGTCCAGAAATTTCTGGACACCAAAGCGGTCGACTTTGCAGCAGCCGGCAAGGCTATCGCGGAGCTTGGCCCTTCTGTTTCGCTGATCGACGAGCCCGGCGATTTTTTCTGCGGGACCATGCGCACGTTCTTTCACTGCTACCGGCTGCCCAACCCAACCGCATCGCTCGAAGATCTGGAAGCACTCCGTAGCGCTACCAGCGAACTGTAACGTTTATCAGCACAAATACGTTTTATAGAACCAATCAGGAGGTCTGACAGAGCCGACAATGACAACGCCCTCAATCCACTCTACAAACGACACATGGGATGAAGACGACCTTGTGCAACGACTCTGCCAGACCCTCGATTTTGCTGAACGGGCGCTCCGGCAACTCGCCGAAAGCGGCTATACCGATGAGGTAGAACAAGGGGCTGCGGTGCGCCCGGAGAAGCTGATCGCGGAGACGGGAGTTCTGCTCCTTGCCGCATCGGCTGTGTCGAGCTACGCCGCAGTCGGTCCACGTATTCTGCGTGTGGCCAGCCTCCTGGCTCCCTATGCGAGGAGCCCACGCATTCTGCGCGGCATCTGTCTGGAACCGGCGGTGGCCTTCGACTATGCAACGGCGCACATCTGCCTGAAAAGGGTCGGGTTTTACGACTCCGATTTTGACGCCATACTGGATCTAAGCGCGGCATCGAACGCCAGTGATGGCCGCGAACGAGCACCGCACCGTATGCTCGAGCAGGAGTGGCTGCGGCAGAGCTGGCTGTATCCGGAAGGGCTTGTCCGCCTGCGCACCACGCCCACGGTGACCAACTCCGCCCTCAACCGGACGATGGACTTGCTCCACGGCACGCGTGAAGACGTCTACTGCTTCACCCACGCGCTGATGTACATCACCGATTTCAACCTGTATCCGCGATCTCTCCCGAGGTGCAGGCAGACTCTTCTAGCCGAAGCGGAGGGCATGCTTGCGCGGTGCCTGGACGAGCAGGATTACGACCTGGCGGCAGAGGTATTGTTGACGTGGCCGCTGACTGGTGAGGTCTGGAGCCCGGCTGCCGCCTTCGCTTTTCGCGTCATTGCAAAGGTTCAGAGCGCTGCAGGTTTCCTTCCCGCTCCGACCACCCGCATTGCTCGGATGAAGAGCCTCGACAAGCAGACCGGCAGCAAGTATTTCTTGGCAACGGCGTACCACACGGTCTATGTGATGGGGCTGCTGTGTGCCGCTTCACTTTCGCCCGACAGGCGGCCGCCACAGAGAATTCCGAAGGGAACCGTGAAGGCCGGGGCGATGGATGCAGTGCTCCAACATATTGATTCCGAAACCCGAAGAGCGCATTGGCAGGAAGAGCTGGACGAGCTTGAGTCTGCGGAGCGTGAGTCCCTGGCGGACTTTGTCCTCGGCATTGGACTGCACAGGGCCTTTGGCCGCCGCGATTTTGCTGCGATGCAACAGCTTCTCGCCGCAGGGGCCGCGCTTGGCGTTGCCAATACACCCATCGCGAGTCAGGCCGCGGAGATGATGTCGCGCGTGGCGCAATTCGCGAACCATCTCGCGCTGGACGGCCCTCCCGACTCGCAGGCCACATCCGGCTTCGTTCCGGGGATCAGTAGCAACGGAAGTGCAAGAGAAGCACTTGCCGCCCAGGCCGGCTAAAGCAGCATTCTCGATCAGGAGAGTTTGCCTCGCACAAGAAAGCGCCCCAGTCTGAGGGGCGCTTTCTTTGGTTTGTGCAAGAAAAAAAATCAGATCTCCAGGATCACCGGCATGATCAGGGGACGCCTACTGGTGCTCTTTTGGATATACCGCTTCAGGTCGTTGCGAATCTTCTCCTTGATCACGCCATAGTCCCTCTTCTCTTCAGGACTCGAAGAATCCAGCGTCCGGATCACAATCTGCCGTGACTCGGTGATCATGTCTTCATCGCCAATCGCCAATCCGCGCATCACGATCTCCGGCAGACTTTCCACCAGCCCCGTCTTCTTGTTGATCGCAATGATGGGCAGAACAATGCCGTCTTCGCTCAGATGCTTGCGGTCGCGGATGATCAGGTCCTCGACGACATCCGTCGAGCTTCCGCCGGAATCGATGCACACCCGGCCTACGGTGACTTTGCCGTTCTTCGTGGCCGAGTCCTTCGTAAGCTCCAGAACGTCGCCATCCTCGAGCAATAACGTCTTCTCGACGACGCCCATGCCAGCGGCCAGCTCGGCGTGACGCTTCAAGTGGCGATAGTCCCCATGCACCGGAATGAAGAACTTCGGTCGCACGAGGTTGATCATCAACCGCAGCTCTTCCTGGCTCCCATGTCCGCTCACGTGGATCAGCCCCGCCGTCCCATCGTCGTGGATCACCTTGGCATCGCGTCGCTCCAGGTGGTCGATCATCCGGTAGATGGACTTCTCGTTGCCCGGAATGACCCGCGAGCTCAGCAGCACCGTGTCGCCCGCGTCGATCTTCGCAAACTTGTGGTTGTTCACCGCCGCCCGGCTCAACGCGCTCATTGGCTCGCCTTGCGTGCCGGTAATCAACACGCAGACCTTATTCGCCGGGAGCTCCTTGATCTGGCCTGGGTTGATAACCAGCCCCTGCGGCAGATCGAGATAGCCAAGATCCTGCGCGATTTCGGTCGAGTTGTCGAGCGACCTGCCGATTACGGCAACCTTGCGGCCATGCGCATGCGCCAGCTCCATCGCGACGCGGATACGATGTATCGAGGACGAGAAGCAGCTGAAGAACAGCTTCTTCTTCGTCTGCGAGAAGATCTCATCCAGGCGGGGTCGCACTGCGCGTTCGCTCGGCGTGTAGCCTGGGCGGTCCACGTTGGTCGAGTCCTGCAGTAATGCAAGAACGCCCTGCTTGCCCAGCTCCGCGAAGGCATGGAGGTCGAATGGCTTGCCATCCGGTGGGGAGAGGTCGACCTTGAAGTCGCCTGTATGCAGCACCACGCCCACAGGCGTATGGATCGCGAGCGCCACGCAATCGACGAGTGAGTGGGTCACGCGGATCGGCATAATCGAAAATGGCCCCAGCGTGAATCGTTTGCCGGGTAGCATCTCGATCAGTTCGGCGTCGTCCAGCAGGCGGTGTTCTTCGAGTTTGCCCTCGACATAGGCGAGCGTGAACTCGGTGCCATACACAGGAACGTTCAGTTCTGACAGAATCCACGGCAGGCCGCCGATGTGATCCTCATGTCCATGTGTCAACAGAATGGCTTTGACCTTCGAGCGATTTTCGGTCAGATAGCTGATATCCGGAACGACAATGTCGACGCCAAGTAACTCTTCTTCGGGAAACATCAGACCAGCGTCGATAACGATAATGTCGTCTTGCCAGCGGAGCGCCATGCAGTTCATGCCGAACTCGCCAAGGCCTCCCAGCGGAATCATGCGTAATTTATCTTGTGCCATTCAACTTTCAAGTCTAGCATCGCCAGCCCATGCCGACCTGTTCGGCGTCAAAAACCCTCGTTGCAGGCCTGTTTCGCAGCAGCCTACCGCAGCAGATCCTCAAGCGCGAGCGAAAGCTCTGTCTTCTCATCCCGGTATTTCACGATTACCGGAGTCGCCACGCTCAACCCCCACTCCGCGCCCTTGCCACCTTTGATCGCACGCGAGCCCGGTACAACGACAGCATTCTCGGGAATAATCAGCGGAGTATCTCCGTTTGCTTTCAGCACGTTGCCCGTCACCAGGTCATAGACCGGGGTTCCCCGCGTCAGCACAACACCTGCGGCCAGTACCGCTCGTCGCCGCACCACGGTCCCCTCGTAGACGCCGGTATTGCCTCCAATCAAGCAGTCGTCCTCGATGATGACTGGCGAGGCGTTCACCGGCTCCAGAACCCCACCGATCTGCGCCGCAGCGCTCAGATGCACCCGCTTGCCGATCTGGGCGCAGCTCCCGACCAATGCATGTGAGTCGACCATCGTCCCCTCATCTACATAGGCGCCGACGTTGATGTAGGCCGGAGGCATCACGACCACACCCTTTGACACATAGGCTCCGGATCGCACCGCCGATCCGCCCGGCACTACTCGTACCCCTTCCGCCGCGGAGAACCGCCTCGCCGGGTACGTCGCCTTATCGACAAAGGAGAGCCCATCTGCGGACCCCATCTCGACCAGTGAGCCGAGCCGGAACCCCAACAGAATTCCGCGCTTCACCCATGCGTTCACCCTCCATCCGAGGGGTAGTGTCGCATCCGGCTCCGCCGAGCGCAGCGTCCCAGCCTCCAACTCGGCGCGCAGTGCGAAGAACGCAGCCTCTGCCTCGCCATTTCCAACCGCCGCCGCACCCTGCGCAAACCAATGCTCGATCTTTGCTTCCAACGTTCCTTCGATAGCCACACTCATCCCCATATCTTCCGTAAAGTTCTCTTTTGTCGGAATGTCTTTAGAACATTCGCAGATCGTCACCGCTCGGTGGTAGGCCCACCAGCAGCCCAAGCTCACCCACCAGCCGCTCCAGTTTGCGCCGCGTCTCGTCGGACACAGGCACCATCGGCAGCCGCAGCACATCCTCGCCCTTGCCGATCATCGACAGGACAGCCTTCACCGGTGCCGGGCTCGCCTCCCAGAAGTGCGCCTGCATCAGCCGGAAGAACTGCCGGTTGATCCTCCGCGCCGCCGGGTAGTCGTTCTCCAAAGCTGCACGAACCATCGCCGCCATCTCCCGTGGAATGACATTCGAGGCGACCGAGATCAAACCGGCACCACCCAGCGAGAGTATTGGCAGTGCCAGTGCATCGTCTCCGGCGAAGACCTTGAAGTTGCGCGGAGCAGTCGTCAGCAGCTCTGTGATCTGCGCCAGATTGCCACTCGACTCCTTTACCCCGATGATGTTCCCTACCTCTGCCAGCCGCAGCACTGTCGCGGGCTCCAGATTCGCTCCCGTCCGCGAAGGAATGTTGTAGAGCAACACAGGCAGCTCCACCGCCTCGGCGATCGCCTTGAAGTGCTGGTACTGCCCCTCCTGCCCCGGGCGGTTGTAGTACGGATTCGCCGTCAGAATTCCCGACAGCCCCCACACTCCGGCGAGCTTCTTCGCTCTAGCCACTGCCTCATGCGTCGCGTTGTGCGTACATCCGGCGATCACCGGAACTCGTCCTGCTGCCGCTCCTATGACGCACTCCACCACGTGCAGCCACTCGGCTTCTGTCAGTGTAGAGGCCTCGCCCGTAGTGCCGCAGGGCACAAGAAAGTCTATTCCTTGCTCAATCTGCCAGTTCACCAGAGCATGAAGCGCTGGCTCGTCGACACCGCCATCCCGTCGAAAGGGAGTTACCAGCGCCGTTCCACATCCCATCAAATCCATAATGAATGCAAGTTTACCGCGTTGTGGATCGGATGCGTCGCGGCAGAGACAGAAAAGCCCCGGCAGTTATTTGCCGGGGCCATCCATTTCTTCTTCTGCAGATTATCCGCGATACAGCTCCGACGGCACATGGTGCAGCTCCGGTAGATGCAACGAAGCAGCCCCGTTCACCGTACCCGGCGCTATATCCATGCACTTGACGAAGGCCGTCTGGAACTTCTGCATCTCATCCTTTGTCCCGACGGTCACGCGAACATAGTTCGGCATTGCCGCCCATGTACGCCCAATCGCAACGTTCTCCTTCAGCATCGCTGCCTGGAACTCCTTGCCCGGACGATTCACATCGACCATGAACATGTTGCCCTGCGAGCCGGGGATGATCTTGTAGCTATGCTTGGTAAGGAACTCCAGCGTCTCTGAGCGGATGTCCGCGTTGATCTTCTTACGAAGCGGCACCAGGTCCTTGTCCTGTAGGCTGGCACGTGCGCCAGCCGCACTGGTGATTGAGATGCTCGCCAGAGTGCGTGCTGGAGCGGCTACCGTCAGGAACTTCATCAGTAGGTCAGGCCGCGCCACTGCAAAACCTGCGCGCAGACCGGCCATGCCGTAGATCTTCGAAAATGTCCGCAGAACGATGACGTCCTGATCGGCCGCGACCTGATCGATGACCGACTCATCGTTTGAGAAGTGGTGGTAGGCCTCGTCGACGATGACCACCGAACCTTTTGGCTTGTTCTTGATCAGCCAGAGGATATCCTCGCGCGGCGTCATCGTTCCCGTCGGATTGTTCGGGTTCACGATATAGTACGCGCCGGGCGAGGGGTGCGCTGCCAGCATGGCCTTTACATCGTGAGCATAGGTAGGTGTTAGCTTGACTGGAAACTTCGGAGCTTTCATCGTCTCCGCGGCGCGTGGGCCCTGCTCGTAGCTTGGGTCGCCGTAGACCAGCGGCTTGTCTGGTCCGATGTTCGACATCAGCGCCAGGTCCAGCGGGCCGCCCGATCCCGGAAACAGCGCCGAGTAGCCGCGTTTCAGTCCGAAGATCTCGTTGAAGGCCATCACCGTCTTCATGGTTTCTTCGCCGTGATACCTGCCGCCCAGCGCGGCTGTGCTACAGATCGCCGTCAGCGCCGACTGCGCCGGTCCCAGCGGGTTTTCGTTTGAGCTGATGATGACCGTATCAGGCGGAAGCTGCCGCATCTCTCCCATGTCGGACATGCCGCGCCGTCCGCCTGGTCCACTAGACTGCGGAGTGGCTGACTGCGTAGCGGAGGCAAAGGCTGGAAACGAGGTAGCGGCAACGGAGGCTGCCCCAAGCGTGCGCAGAAACGACCTGCGCGATAGACCCAAAATGTTATCCGTATTCATGAAGCTCTCCTTCGAAGATCACGCAGACAACTCGGTTATAGGGAAATACACGACCGCCAGGACAGGAGGTGCGAGGCCACTGCGAAGCGGAAAGACTATTTCTCCTGCCGGACAAACCACACCGGCAGAACCTGCTTTGGGGGAATCATTAGGAAAGACGGGCTTATGCTCGTTTGAGTTTCAATTTACAGCGAATTTCTCAGGAAAAGCGAATTATTTTTACACGGATACGGTATAGAGCTTGGAAATCAGGCTCATTTGGCCCAGAAATCGTCACCAAATAAGAAAGGGAGCAGCGTCGCGCTGCTCCCTTTCTTATTCATTCGCAGGTTGTTAGCTCGAAGCCTAAAGCATGTTCACTATGGCTGTAGCGGAAAGACCCCCGTATTTCGTTCGAAGCAGCACAACTCGCTTGGTGCCCCATCCTTCGCGCACTTTGCGAAGGGTGGGAGGTACAAATTCACCCAACCCCATCTAAACCCACTCGCCCTTGTGCATCAGCGGTTCAGATGACCCATCCGCCGCGATTCCGTCCACATCCATCTCTCCCGATCCAATCATCCAGTCCACGTGGATCAGGCTCGAATTCGCGCCCTTGGTCGCCAGTGTCGCCTCGTCCATGTGCTCGCCCTCCTTCAGGCAGGTCGCATACGCCTGTCCGAGAGCGATATGGCTCGCCGCATTCTCGTCGAACAGCGTGTTCCAGAACAGTACCCCGCTCTGCGCGATTGGCGAGGAGTGAGGCACCAGCGCCACCTCGCCCAGCCGCCGCGCACCATCGTCGGTCGAGATCAGCCGGTTCAACACGTCTTCGCCCGTCGAGGCCGTTGCTTTCACAATCTTTCCGCCCTCGAAGGTGCATTGGATGTTCTCGATCAGCGTCCCCTGGTGCGATAGCGGCTTCGATGCCTTCACCACGCCATCTACGCGGTCTTTGTGCGGCGTCGTAAAGCACTCCTCGGTCGGAATGTTCGCGTTGCAGAACACTCCGTTGCCAGCTTCGCCACCGCCACCCGCCCACAGGTGGTCGTCCGCTAGTCCGACCGTCAAATCCGTCGTCCCATCCGCGTTGTGGAAGCGCAGCGCATGGAAGCGCTTGTCGTTCAGATAGGCCACGCGCTCGTGCAGGTACTTGCTGTGCGCCTTCCAAGCAGCCACGGGATCGTCCGAGGTTGCCCGCGACGCGGTAAAGATCGCATCCCACAACTTCGCGACAGCCTCCTGCTCCGACAGGGCAGGGAAGACCAACTTCGCCCACGCCGGGGTAGCCGCCGCGACAATCGACCAGTTGATTGCATGACGCGTAATCAGCTCCATCGCCGGCTTGTTCGCCTTCGACCCTGCAATATTCGCCCGCGAAACCTTCGCCGGGTCCTGGCCAGCCAGCAGCGCCGGATTGGCTCCCGCAATCGCCAGCCTAGACGCACCGCTGCCGAACGCCGCCGCGATGCCATCCGCCATCCACTGCGCCGCATGGTCGAACGACGCATCCTGCGCGTACTTGTACCGCGCCAACGCCGTCTCGTCGTCTCCATAGAACGTCGTTACCAGCAGCGCGCCAGCCTTGTACGCATGTTCGGTGATGCGCCGCACCAGCGGCAGCATCTCGATGGAGGCGGAGATCACCAGCTCCTGCCCAGCCTGCAGGTTCAACCCGACGTGGACCGCGACCTTGGCAAAGCGGTCCAGCTTTTCGTCAAAGGGCAGCGAGGAGAAATCAAAGGTAGAGGGCGCGGGAGCAACGGCAGTCGACATGCTCTTAGCCTAGAAGTTGCACGCCCCAAATAGCAAGCGGCGGAGATCGGTCGCCGGTCTCCGCCGTTTGGATGTCTGTAAGAACTACAGCTTCGTGTACACGTCCCGGAAGTCGTAGCAGCCCTGTTTCTGCTGCGCGAGCCACTCCGCCGCCCGCACCGCGCCCTCGGCAAACCCGCGCCGCGAGAACGCCTCATGGGTCAGAACTAGTTTGTCCGCGTCGGAGCTGGCCACCAGCACATGCAACCCAGCTGCATCGCCCACGCGGTGCGCCTCAATAGGCACCGTCGTGCCCCCGGCAGCCTTTTCGACCACCTCGGCCAGACTCAAAGCCGTACCCGACGGAGAATCGACCTTTGTCGCGTGGTGTGTCTCCTCGATCGCGAACGTGTACCCGGCATCCTTCAACGCCGATGCCATTTGGGCTGCTACCTGAAACATCACCTGCACGCCAACCGAAAAGTTCGTCCCGTGCAGCAGGCTCGCCCCCCGCCGCTCCGCCAGCCCGCGCATGTCCGCCAGCTTGTCGTACCAACCTGTCGTGCCAACGACCATCTTCGCGCCGGTTGCAAGGCATGCGCGCATGTTCTGCACGACGGCTTCGGGAGCCGTAAAGTCGATCACCACGTCAAAACCCGCGACAAACGGCGGAGTCAACGCAGCCGCGTCCTTGTTCTCCTTGGCATCCAGCACATGGACGCCGTGCCCGCGCTCCGCCGCGACATCCGCCACCAGCTTGCCCGTTTTGCCCTGTCCCAAGACCAGAATCCGCATTGTGTTCCTTCCTAAGCCTGTGCGCCTGTTGCCACTCTTGCCGCTACGTCGAACACGGTCTCGTCCGGCTCCGCGAAGAAGACCTTGTGGAGGCTGCGAATTGCCTCCTCCACATCATCCTCCTCGATCATGAAGCTCATATTGATCTCGCTCGCGCCCTGCGAGATCATCCGGACATTCACATGGCTGATGGCCGAGAAGACGCGCCCAGCGATGCCGTTGTGACCGCGAATATCTTCACCCACCAGGCACACCAGCGCCTTGCGGCCCTCGTACTTCACATCGGCGATCTTGCCCAGTTCCGCGCAGATCTCCGGCAGCCGCTGGTTCGAGTCCACCGTCAGCGAGATGCTCACCTCGCTCGTCGATACCATATCGATCGCGCACTCGTATTTGTCGAAGACATCGAAGACTGCCTTCAGATAACCGTGCGACATCAGCATCCGGCTCGCAACAATGTCGATGATCGTCAATCGTTTCTTCGCAGCGATGCTCTTAAAAGGGCTGGCGCAGCGTGGCGCGACCGCCGTAATCTTCGTGCCCTCGTTCTCCGCATTGCGCGAGTTCAGTACCCACACCGGAATGCTCTTCTGCACTGCAGGCAGGATCGTCGCCGGATGCAAGACCTTCGCTCCGAAGTAAGCCAGCTCCGCCGCTTCTTCAAAGCTGATCGCCTTCACCCGCAGCGCATCGGGACAGATACGCGGATCGGTCGTCATAATCCCGTTCACGTCCGTCCAGATCTCGATTGCTCCAGCGTGCAGTCCACCGCCAACTAACGCAGCCGTGTAGTCGCTCCCGCCGCGTCCCAGCGTCGTCGTGATGCTGGTAGTAGTCGAGCCGATAAAACCACCCATCACCGGAGTTTTCCCGGCTTCCAGCAGAGGCAGCACCAGCTCCTGCAGCTTCAGCTCGATCGCACTCTCCTGCGGAGCCGCCTTGCCATAGTGGTCGTCTGTGATGATGCAGCTCCGCGCATCGATATGAGCGCCCTGCAATCCCCTTTGGTCGAACGCCGCCGCCATCATCTGGCTCGACAGCCGCTCGCCGAAGCTCACTACCAGATCGTTCGTGCGCGGAGTCAGCTCCCCGACCGCCGCAATGCCGCGCAGCAGGTCGTCCAGCGCGTCGAACTCGTGGTTCAACACAGCCTGCATTGTGGCGAACCGCTCGCCTTCGAGCAGCTCCGCCGCTGTGTCAATATGACGATGCCGCAGCCGCGCGCTCAGGGCCAGCGCACCTGCTTTATCGTCTCGACCGGCAGCGTCGGACGCGGCCAGCAGCATATCCGTCACCTTCGCCATCGCCGAGACGACGACCACCGCCTCGAGCCCACGTTCTCGGCGTCCGCGCACGATCGCCGCCGTGCGCAGCATCGCCTTCGCATCCTCGACTGACGTCCCGCCAAACTTCATGACTACAAGCTGTTCCCGCGCTACGCTCATGCCCGTACCGCCTCCAGCTTCTTCACTGGATCGAGCTTGCCCAGCAGCGCCAGCACCTCGGCGTTCAGAACCGCCGCGCCTGCCGCTCCGCGAATCGTATTGTGCGACAGCACTACGAACTTCCAGTCCAGCAACGAGCACTCGCGCAGCCGTCCTACCGTCGCCGCCATGCCATTGCCGCGCATGCGGTCCAGCCGGGGCTGCGGACGATCCACTGCCGCGTCATACTCCACCGGCTGATCGGGAGCCGTCGGCAGATGCGCGCTGTCCAGCGGAGCGAACTCGCTCCACGCTGCCAGAATCTCCTCACGCGTCGCCTTCTTCTTGAACTTGATGCTCACGCACTCCGTGTGCCCGTCTTCCACGGCCACGCGGTTGCAGTGCGCGCTCACCTTCGCGTCCAGCACCTCGATGTGATTGCCGGAGAGTTGGCCCAGCAGCTTGCCAACCTCTTCCTGCAGCTTTTCTTCCTCGTTCTTGATATACGGTACGACGTTGCCAAGGATGTCGAGCGAGGCGACACCTGGATAGCCCGCGCCGCTGATCGCCTGCATCGTGCTGACGAACAGGCTCTCGATGCCGAAGCGTTCTTCAAGGGGTTTGAGTGCGAGGACCAGACCAATCGCCGAGCAGTTCGGGTTGGTCACAATGTATCCGCCACTCTCCTTGCGCCAGCTCTGCTTCTCGATCAGCGAAAGATGGTCGGAGTTCACCTCCGGCACAACCAGCGGCACATCCGCCGTCATGCGAAACGCACTTGAGTTCGAGATGACGAAGCACCCCGCCGCCGCGAACTTCGGCTCCAGTTCGCGCGCAATGTCCGCGTCCAGTGCGGCAAAGATGATCTTCGGCAGCTCACCAACCGCGCCCTCGGGCACATTCGGCTGCACCGTCATGGCAGCAATCTTTGGTGGCAGCGGAGTGTCCAGCTTCCACTTGCACGCCTCGCCATATGTCTTGCCCGCGCTGCGATCGCTCGCCGCCAGCCACGTAATCTCAAACCACGGATGATGATTCAGTAGTTGAATGAATCGCTGCCCGACCATGCCGGTCGCGCCCAGTATGCCAACCTTGCGCCGTTCCATAATCTTTCAAGAATAGCGCGGCACGGTCACAACCGCCACATTTCACGGCAACTCCGCTGCGTCCCAGCTGAATTTTGGTCTAAACCGTGTTGACACGCACTTCGTAGTGCATGGCGATCGGCTCAACCTTGCTCAACAATTGCCTGGCCTCTGGCTCGAATACAGGAACGGTGTAGTCGGCGCCAGCAAACAACCGGACAGCATCGAGTGAGTCGAACAAGTTCACGACAACAAACTCAGTCTCTTCCGGTCCATCGCTGCGAAGCACATATCCGCCTCGATAGCCCTCCGTGCTTTTCAAGCCAGGGAGGACTTTATCTTTGAGCAAGGTCTCGTAGGCATCTGCGTTCTGGGTCTTTGTCCACCCTCGCCAATGACGTGCAATCATGGCCTGCCTCAATGGTCTCGATCTGCGTTATCAATCCTGGTAGCGTCGTCGGCTGACCTGATGCCCGCCGCCACCCCAGACCACCAGTAGCGCCACGGCGTGAATCAGAAACCAGATGCTAAACCCCTGATCTTGATAGATCAGAAACAGGATCAGGATGCGCGGCACCAACAGGGCCAGTAGCGGCGGAATCCATCCCGTCCCTAAGTGAAAATGCACCAGGTCGCGATCGAACCACGCCACCACCAGTGCAATGCGTGGGAGAAAGAGCGAAAAAATCAGAAACCACAGTGGAAGAAAGTGAACGATCATCAGTATCGAATCCTCTCTTTGAGTCTGATGCCGAATCCTACTTCATCGTGAAGGTAAAGTCGCCTTTCGCCGCACCCTTTGCCGGAATTGTCACCGTCAGCGTCTGCTCGCCCAGCTTCTCGTGGACCGCCCCCAGCACATACTGGCCAGCGGGCAGGCCTTTCAGGTCGAAGTGCCCCGCCGCATCGCTCACCGCGAAGAACGGCGTAGCCGACACGTTGATAAACGCATTCATCCACGGATGGTTGTTGCACCGCACTGGCATCATCACCTCCGGGTCGCTGAACTGCTTCAACACCGGAGTACCCTTCGGTCCCTGCGACACATCGATCGCCTCATTGCCTACCACCGTCGGCATAGTGTGGATGTTGTGCATCGTTACATCGGAGTTCTGAAACGAGACGCTGCCGCCCTTCATCACCGCGATCACGTGCGGCGTATACCGGCAGCCCTTCTGGTCCAGCACCACAGGTGTTGTGCTCACCGGAGCAGCCGACATCGCCGCCGCAGAGCCGCTCTTCACATACACGTAGACATTCGCGAGCTTGCCGTCCTTCACCACATACTGCTCCGCGTTGAAATCCCCACCGCCGGACATCCCACACGCCGGGTCCATGCTGGTGTCGATCTTGACCGCTACTGGAGGCTTGCCCGTGAAATGGATTGTCCCGCTGACATCTCCCAGCGTCGCCGGATCAAGCGGCGGGGCCTGTGCCACCGGAGGCTTCGCCATCTCTGCTGCAGGTGCGTCCTTCACGGGTTCCTTCGGCTTGCATCCCTGTACCGCAAACACAGCCGCTGCCATCAACACCAGACCAACACGCTTCATCGTCATCTCCAATGCTGTGAAAACGAAAGCATTTTCACCCTGACTGTAGTAGAAACAATCCCTGTCATTCTGAGCGGAGCGAAGAACCCCCGCATTTCGTTTGTAGCGCCACAACTTACCGGGTGCCCCATCCTTCGCGCTTTTGCGAAGGGGGAAGCAACCATGCTCCCATCACAGCAACAGTGAAATGCTCTAAGCAGCCGATTCCATCGCCGCCACAACCGCGTCCGCAAACGCCTTTGTGCCGCTGTTGCCGCCGACATCCTTCGTCAGCGTCTTGCCCTCGGCGTAGACCACTTCGATGCCTGTCTGCACCCGCTCCGCTGCCGCCGACTCGTCCAGGTGATGCAGCATTAGCACCGCGCTCTGCAGCAGCGCCGTCGGGTTCGCCAGGTCCTTGCCCGCAATGTCCGGAGCCGAGCCATGCACCGCCTCGAAGATCGCGCACTCCGTCCCGAGGTTCGCTCCCGGAACCAGCCCCAGCCCACCCACAAACGCCGAACAGAGGTCGCTCAGGATATCGCCGTACAGGTTCTCCGTCAGCAGGATGTCGTACTGGTACGGGTTCATCACCAGCTGCATGCAGGTGTTGTCGACGATGTGCTCCTTGTACTCGACTGTGGGAAATCCAGCCGCCACCTTCCGCGCGCAGTCCAGAAACAGCCCATCCGTCAGCTTCATGATGTTCGCCTTGTGGATCGAGTGGATCTTCTTCCGGCCATGCTTCTTCGCATACTCGAAGGCCGCCTTCGCAATCCGTGTCGAGCCCTTCTCTGTGATGATCTTCAGTGACTGCGCCACGCCCGGCACCACCATCACTTCGAGCCCCGCGTACAAATCCTCCGTGTTTTCGCGGAAGATGACCAGATCTATCCCCGGATAATTTGTCTTCAGCCCTGGCAGGTTCTTGATCGGACGGAAGTTTGCAAACAGGTCGAATTTCTTCCGCAGCGTGACATTGATTGAAGCAAATCCACCGCCAATCGGCGTTGTCACCGGCCCCTTCAACGCCACCTTGTTCTGCTCGATCGACTCATACAGCGCCTTCGGAATGTACTCGCCCGTCTTCTCAAACGCATCCGCACCCGCGTCGAACGTATGCCAGTCAAAGCCCACGCCCGTCGCCGCTCCCGCAGCCTCCAGAATCTTCACTACCGCCGCCGTCACCTCCGGCCCAATGCCATCCCCCGGAACCAACGTCACCTTGTGCGTCTTCGCTGCCATCACTTCTCCTCAAACTATTTTGTGTTTGGGTTAAAACTTCTACCGGCTGTCTTGTTGGATCTTCTACCGTCTTTTTTTAGGATCTTTGCTGACCAATAACTCTTCGAGCTCCGCCTTGAACTCGCTCACATCCTTGAAGTCCCGGTACACGCTCGCGAACCGGATATACGCCACCGTGTCGATCACCTTCAGCCGCGACATAATCAGCTCGCCGATCTCGCGCGTCGAGCGTTCGCGCTCCGACGAGTCCACGACGAAGGCCTCGGTTTCATCCACAATTTCTTCAAGCTGTAGCGATCCCACCGGCCGCTTCAGGCACGCATGCATCAGCCCGTCCAGCACCTTGTGCCGGTCGAACTTCTCCCGCCGCCCGTCCTTCTTCACCACCATGTACGGGATCTCGTCGATCCGCTCGTAAGTGGTAAAACGCTTGTTGCAGCGCTCGCATTCGCGCCGCCGGCGGATCGAGTCCGCCTCTTTACTCTCCCGCGAATCCACAACGCGGTCTTCCGCAAACCCACAATAAGGACACTTCATCGCAATTTAACGATTCTACCAGTGCGCTTCAGTCGCCCGCAGGGACGGTGTTAGCGTTAGATTCCGCGCTCTCCGCCGCAACCCGCTTCAGGCTCACCTGTTCTACCTGCGCGAAGATCAGCCCCATCGGCACGATGCTTAGCATCGTCACGATCAGCAGCACCGCCCCGCACGCCGTCGCCGCTTCAATCGGAGCCCCATAGAACCCCTGCATCGTCGCCGCCGTCGCCGCAATCTGCGTAAACCAACCGATTACCGGCAGCGTCAGCAGTCCACTCCCAATGCTCGCTGCCATTAACAACATCGTCCGCGAAAAGCTCAACCCTGCTAGCTCCGGAGTCTGCACAAACGCATGTACCGTTTGCAGATAAGCTCCGCCGATCATTCCCCACATCGTCAACGAGATCAGCAGCACCTGCACAAACTCCCCGAACGATGCCAACGTATTTAGTCCGTCGCGAAAGCCAAGAATCTTAGTTGCGATGCTCTCGCCCGCACCCTTTGACAGCCGACCGACCGTCGCCCGCGCAAACACCGCGACCGCTCCACCCGCCATCCGCACCGTGATCGCAAAGACCGCAATCGCCACCGTCACAACCAGGCTGCCTACGCCCACTTTCACGAATAGCTCGTGGTGAGGCAAGCTCTTCGGCGTCACCGCCATCGCCGTCGAAAAGATGATCGCCGCCGCTCCTAGGTCGAACATTCGCTCGATCGTATACACCGCGATCTGAGAACTTAGCGAAAGCTCCACCCGCTTCGCCAGCAGGTAGGGCCGCGTCAGGTCCGCCAGCCGCCCAAACAGCGCCACCGCTGTAAATCCAATAAACTGCGACCCTACCAGCTGCCCGAAGGGCACCTTCTTCGTCGGGGAAAGAAACACCGACCACCGCCACGCCCGCAGCCAGTATGTCCCATAGATCAGCGCCACAGCGGCGACAAAATGTGCCACACTGATGTGCCGCAACTGCGTCAGGAACATCCCCCAGTCGAAGTGAATCCGGCCACGATACACAAAGACCAACGCCGTCAGTACCAGCAGCACAACGACCGAGACGATTCCATTCCGCTTGTTCATAGTTAGCCTTATTGGTAGTGCCCTGTGGATGCGGGATTGTCTACTGAGAGCTGGCCATTAGCGCCATCTGTTTCCGCCGGTTGAACTCACGGATCACACGCGCAACATACGCCTGCGTCTCCCGGTACGGCGGAATCCCATGCCACCGGTCCACTGCTCCCGGCCCTGCGTTGTATGCCGCCAGCGCCAGGGCGACGTTGTCGTGGTACCGCGTCAGCAACTGGTCCAGATACGCCGTTCCGCCGGCGATGTTCTGCTCCGGCTGGAATGCATCCGCTACACCCATCTGGGTCGCCGTTCCGGGCATCAGCTGCATCAAGCCCTGCGCTCCGGTCCGCGAGACCGCCCGCACCTGCCCGCCGCTCTCGGCTTTGATCACACTCGCCAGCATGTCTGCATCGATATGGTGCTGCTCCCCAGCTCGGGCCAGCATCTCCTTCATCTCTGCCGCCGTAGGAGCTTCGCCAGCAGATCGCGCGTCGACTTTCTTCGCAGGCGCACTCACAACAACTGGCGCATCCGCGAGCGTCTCCACGCGCACAATCGCGCCAGCAGCGACCTCTAGATAATTCGCAGCCTCTCCACCGGTCCCGGCAAGATAAAGCCGCACCTTCTCTCCAACCGTCTCCCGCCGCACGCAGTCCAGCTCGAACCCGTTCTTCAGCGTCACATGCTCCGCAGCCCGCGCCATCGGACACACGGCCGCCAGAACCGCCAGTCCAATCCGAGCCACACGAACACTCATCGCCATACTTTCAAGTCTGCCTTTGCCACTTCAGTATAGGACTGCCACACCGCCGAAATCGTTTTGTATCGAATAAATCGGCTACCTGGCCACCATGAGGGCCGTCTCGATCGCCTCAGCCACTCCATCGGCATCATGGTGCCCGCCGATCATCCACCCGCGCTCCGCCGCCACAGCCTTCAGGTCCTCCGGAGCGTTCTCCATCAGCATCGCCCGGCCCGCGACCTCCAGCATGGACACATCGTTCCAGTTGTCCCCGATCGCCATCATCTCTTCCGGCTGCACTCCCCAGCCCTCTGCCAGCCGCAGTAGCGCTGCTCCTTTGCTGCACCCCGCAGGCAGAATGTCCACGATACTCAGGTCGCGATTCGGATACTCCGTCCGGCTCAACGCCACCTGCACTCCCGGCTTCGAAGCCTCTGGGGTGATTCCCACAGCCGAAACCCCCGGATGCTCTAGCAGCCGAGCCTCCGCCCGCCGCATCCGCTCCACCGTCCCGCACAGCATCATCTGGATCGGAGCATCTCCCTCCAGCGCCCGCTCGATCGGCACCACACGTTGAATATACGGTGCATTCGCCGTCATCCACTTGTCGATGCTCCCATGCAACTCCTCCAGATGTTCGACCACCAGGGCTCCCCGCGCATCCTCCCCATCCGGCCCCACCATGTCGAAGGTCATCACCAGTGCATTCCGGAACTCTGCCATCTGATTGCACAGCCACAGCGCCGTCTCTGTAGGCAGAAACGACCGGTTCAGCAACCTAGAGCCCGCCCCCAGCGTCCGCGTCACCGTGCCGTTCGAGCTCACCAGCGCGCTCTCCTCCCGCAGCCCCAGCCCGCGCAACTGCCGCATTGCGTAGCAGTGCCGCCGTCCAGTGGCGACGACCACCTCCACACCTGCGGCCTCCGCAGCCTTGATCGCGGCAAGGTTTCTGGCGCTCACCTTGCCGTTCGAGCCCAGCAGCGTTCCATCCATATCGATGGAGATCATGCGTATCGGTAGAGGGTCAATCACCTGCATATTTTCTCATAAGGCATATGCATCTTATTCATAAGTAATTGCATAAAAAGCATTTACGGGAAATTGACACTCCCGTTACACGTTTTTGGGAGATACTTAAGCTAGGCACCACAAAGGCTTGTTTATGTTTCACAAAAATGTACCAACCTCCGTGAGGAGTATTTCCACAGTCCCTTCAGTAAGCCAGCTTCACGATTCCAACCAGAGTTCCTCTCTCTCGCGCCTCTTTCTCGTCTCATCCGGCAGCGGAGGAACACCCCAAACCCACGCGGTTTCCACTCCCCTCATCGACTTCATCGCGGTATCGGCATCCCGCTGTGCGTCCTTCTTCGCGGAAGCGGCAGTTCTTGTCCTTGTGCTGGCCCTGCTCGACAGGTTTATGTTGAAGGGCCGGATGGAGATGAACTGGGTTCTGAGCGCCTTTGGCATCAGCCTTGCCCTCCTGGCCGCCAGCATAGTCACCGAGTTCAGCGCCAGCCGCTGGCTCAAAGCGCATTAGGCGTAAGGCCCGGAGCCTGCACAATCTGGGTGCCCCACGTCTCGCTTTTGAGACGTGGGTTTCTCCGTGCCTCAAAATAGGGATGAGAGAAAGCTTTGGCTAAGATAAGCCGAAAATTATCTGAACATTTCAGATATCACGCACTTTCCAAGTACCATATTGAAATGCCTGCCATTGCATCGCTAGAGTGTGTCCGCTGCCACCACCACGTCTCCGCCAAAACCCCGCAGACTCTCTGCCCTCTCTGCGCTGGCTCCCTCTACGTCCGTTACGACATGGACGAGCTGAAGAAAACCGCCCGCCGCGAGGACATCGCCTCTCGCGCCGCCGCCAGCGAAGCCAGCCTCGGAATGTGGCGTTACGCCGGCGTGCTCCCGGACGTTGAACCGGTTACGCTAGGCGAGGGCTGGACGCCCATGCTCCACAGCAAGCGTTATCCGGGCCTCTACATTAAGGAAGAGGGCGCAAACCCCACCGGAACCTTCAAAGCCCGCGGCCTCGGCCTCGCCGTCACCATGGCGAAGCATTATGGCTTGCAACATCTCGCAGTCCCCAGCGCAGGCAACGCCGCCGGAGCCCTCGCCGCCTATGCCGCCGCCGCAGACATCGCTGCGCACATCTTCATGCCGCAGGACGTACCCCTGGCCAACTACCTCGAAGGCATCATCTATGGAGCCGACGTCACCATGGTCGACGGCCTCATCTCCGATTGCGCCCGCATGGTGGGCGAGAACATCAAGGCCCAGAAGGACGCCAACACTCCCGTCGAAGAAATCTGGTTCGACATCTCCACCCTCAAGGAGCCATTCCGCATTGAGGGCAAGAAGACCATGGGCTATGAGCTGGTCGAGCAACTCGGCTGGACCTACCCCGACGCCGTCTTCTACCCCACCGGCGGAGGAGTCGGTCTTATCGGGATGTGGAAGGCTTTTGAGGAGATGGAGCAACTCGGTTGGGTGACAGGCAAGCGCCCGAAGATGTACGCCCTGCAAGCCGCCGGTTGTGCTCCCATCTCCAAAGCCTATGACGAAGGCAAGGACACGAGCGAGTTCTTCCAGAACGCCTCCACCTTTGCCGCTGGACTACGTGTTCCCAAGCCCTACGGCGACGCCATCATCCTCGACATCGTCCGTTCCAGCGGAGGCAAGGCCATCGCCTCACCCGAGGAACAGATCCTCCAGAGCATCCTCGACTGGGCGAAGCACGAAGGTATCTTCCTCTCACCCGAAGGAGCCGCCGCCACTGCTGCCTACGATCAGCTCCTCGTCAGCGGAGACCTCAAGCCCACCGACAAGGTAGTCCTCTTCAACACCGGAGCTGGCCTCAAGTACACCGACATGACCGCCGAGGCCATGCACCTCAAGCGCCCCGGCATTCTGCCCACCTCCGCAAAAGTCGGAGGCATCATCACCCCGCAGTAATGCGATTTCGAGTGGCACCTCACCTTCGCGGACTATTGCGAAGGCAGAGAACAGCTTAGACTAAGGTTTCCGCACACGCCTTATGTCGATCCGCCGCGAAATCCCGCTCATGCTGCACATTGCCCTCCCGCTCATCCTCGCGGAGATCGGTTGGATGTCCATGGGCGTGGTCGACACCATCATGGTCGGGCACATGACGAACCCCGCGCTGGCGATCTCCGCCGCCGCGCTGGGCCAGGTGCTTTACAACACCATCGGCTTCGGCATCGCGGGCATTCTGCTCGGGCTCGACACCTATCTCTCCCAGTCGCACGGCGCTGGGCGCTTCGACGAAGCCAACCGTTGGCTCTACCATGGCCTCATCCTCGCCGCGGCGCTTGCCCTCGCCTTCTTCGTCATCATCGCCTTTGCACCTGCCGTCCTGATGCGGATGCCCATCGACCATCAAATACTTCTTGGTGCGGTGGCCTTCTTGCGCGCGCTCAACTGGGGAACGCCCGCGCTGTTCCTCTACTTCACCCTGCGCCGCTATCTCCAGGCCTTCAACCACGTCCGTTTCATCGCGGTCGCGCTGGTCACGGCCAATCTCATCAATGTGCTCGGCAACTGGCTGCTTATCTACGGTCATAGCTGGGGACCGCTCCACATTCCCGCGCTCGGCGTCACCGGATCGGGGCTCTCGACCTCCGTGTCCCGTCTCTATCTCGCCCTCTTCCTCGTCGCCGCCGTGTGGCGAGTCGAGCATCATCACGGCTACGGTCTCCGGTCGATGCTCCGCCATGTTGAGAGCTCCCGTCTCCGCCAGCTCGCCCTGTTAGGCGCTCCCGCAGGCGCGCAGATCTTCGTTGAGATCTCAATCTTCGGCACCGTCACCTTTCTGATCGGCACCATGGGCAAGCTGCCGCTCGCCGGGCACGAGATCGCCCTCAACTGCGCCAGCTTCACCTTCATGGTTCCGTTCGCCATCTCCGCTGCCGCAGCCGTGCGCGTCGGTCAAGCCATCGGACGAGGCTCGGCGGTCGAAGCCTCCGCCGCTGGATGGACAGCCATCCTCCTCGGAGCCATCTGCATGGCTGCGTTCTCCGCCATCTTGTTGCTGTTCCCGCACGCGATCGCCAACGCCTTCACCGAGGACCGCGCCGTCATCGCCGCCACTGTCCCGCTGCTCTTCGTCGCCGCGCTCTTCCAGTTCTTCGACGGCTTGCAGATCACCGCCACCGGTGCTCTCCGCGGTGCCGGAAACACCCACGCCGGACTCATCGTGCAGATCATCGGCTACTGGATCATCGGTCTTCCTGTCGGCTGGCACCTGGCCTTCACACTGAACCACGGAGCCGTCGGCCTATGGCTTGGCCTCTGCCTCGGGCTGATCGTCGCTGGCCTATCCCTTATGACTGTCTGGCGCTACGCAGCCAGATCATTCTCACGAACGATTCAGTCCAACGCAGAGCAAGTAGGGAACTAAACACTCTCTCCATGACTGTAGCGAAAATAATCTCTGTCATTCTGGCCCTGAGCTTGTCGAAGGGGAAGAACCCCCGCATTTCGTTCGAAGCGCCACAACTTGCCGGGTGCCCCATCCTTCGCGTACTTTGCGAAGGGTGGGAGGTACAAACCTCACCCCACTTAAAATCTGTCATCCTGAGCGAAGCCGAAGGACCTGCGGTTTGTCTGGATCAGCACAATCTTGGACTCGCAATCATCTAGAGAACTTTAGACTCAAGACCCTAGTTCTTCGATAACCGATACATCAGCAGTGCCATCCGCTTCGTCTGGCTTGGCAACGAGTCCAGATAGACCGTCTCACCCTCCGCATGTGCGCCGTCGCCCATCGCACCCGTCCCCACAAGTCCTGCGGGGACGTAGGGAGCAACAAAAGCAATATCACCCGCACCACCCAGCATCGGGTCCATGATCTCCTGCGGACCCAGTCCCAGCGAGGTGTTCACCTCGTTCAGCTGCTTCACCAGATCATGAGCACCGGACGTCTCAGCCATCGCGGGATAGCCTTCTTCAAACGTGATCGTCGCACCCGTCTTCGGCAGATGATCAGCAACGATAGCGCGCATCTTCGCCTCTACCCTGTCCGTTTGTTCATTGCTCAGCGTGCGGATATCTCCATGCGCCAGCGCCATGGGAGGAATCACGTTACTCTTACCTGTCGCCGTGCCACCGGTGCCATTCTCATTCACCTTCGCCGTCGCGCCGCCCAGAATCAGCCCGACGTTATAGGTCAGACCCTTCTCCGGAAGCTGGGTTCTGAACTGGTCCAGAATCCGTGTCAGTTCATAGATCGCTCCGTACCCGAACGTATCGCGAAAGATCTGCGAGGAGTGCCCGCTCTTGCCCGAGGTCTCCAGCCGCCAACTCACCGAACTCCGTCGACTGATCCGAATCTGGTCCCTGCCGTCGATCCTTGAGCCGTTCTCGAACTCCAGCGCGACGTCGCTCCGCTTTGCAGCTTCGATCATGTCGCGCCGACTCACGCTGGTTGGCTCGCCATGCCGCTCCTCATCACCGCTCAGGACGATCGTGATCTCAGCTCTATCGAGCGTGCCCGCAGCCTTCATCGCCTTTAGTGCGGAGAGCATGACCACAAGTCCACCCTTCATGTCGCAGACGCCCGGTCCGGTTGCGATCTTCCCGTCCGTACCAGGAACGATGGAGTACCTCTGGAAGCTGCTGCTCAGCTCGAAGACCGTATCCATATGTCCGATTAGCAGCAGCCTCTTCCCGCACTTGCCGGTCCCGGCAGGACATGGGTGTTCCGCTACCAGGTCGCCAGCGCGCCCATCGAACGCCTGCATCGGCACCCATCGCGTTTTGAAGCCAAGCGCCTCGATCTGGGGCATGACAATATCTTTGACCGCGATCACGCCAGGCAGATTCATCGTCCCGCTATTGATATTGACGATGTTCTCAAGCAGCGCGACAGCAGCGGGGTTCTCCGCATCGACCGCCTGCGCCATCACACTCTCAACCGGCGTCTGGGTCTGGGGCAAGGTTTGGGCCCAAAGGGTGGAAGCGCACACTCCAGCCGCAGCAAAAAGAGAAGCCAACGCAATCTTTTTCATGATGGCCGGAGGATATCATGTGCCGTCAGGTGACCGGCATCTGCTCCCGAACCCGTGTCTTGCTGCGTGTCGTCAGCGTCACCGCTGCCGCCAGAATCAAGCCTCCGCCAACCCACGCTCCCGGCCCCAGGTGCTCGCCGAGTACGAACACCCCGAGCAGCGATCCCATCAGCGGCTCCATGTTCAGCAAGACTCCCGCCTGCGAGGCTGGAACCTGTGTCATTCCCCAGTTCCACAGTAGCGTCGTAGCCGCCGTGCAGAGCACGCCGCTTGCAGCTAGCGCGAGCCACGCCTTCGTGGACACATGCGCCACCGGAGGCGCGCCATACCGCAGCGGAACCCATACAGCCAACATCATGGTGCCCAACAGCAGCCCATACGCGGTCACAACGATATGGCTGTTCCGCTCCATCAGGCTCTTGTTGATCAACAGCCAGAACAGGGCGATCCCGAGTGAGGCCACCACAAGCAAGTCGCCTGTCAGCGAGGCCTCGCCCGCGTGGCCATGCTTGCCGCTCAAGGCGATCAGCGCCGCGCCGCAGGTCGAACCCACCAGCGCCATCCATCCCACCTTGTCCATGCGTTCATGGGCGAAGATAGTCGCGCCCACAGCGAGGAACACCGGCAGCGTCCCGATCATGAGCGCGGCATGGCTCACCGTCGTCAGCGAAAGCCCATAGAACTGGATCAAGAACTGGACCGGAATCCCAAGAAATGAGGCCAGCAGCAGGAGTCCCCATTCGTGGCGGTTGAGTCGGGGCAGATGCGTCACCAGCAGCGGCAGCAGGACGATTAGCGCGAAGACAAAGCGGTACAGCACCATGTACCCGACCGACATCTCCGCCAGGGCGATCTTCCCGAAGAAAAACCCGCATCCCCACAGCGAACCGGCCAGCGCGCAGGCAGTGAAGCCAAGCGCCCGGCTCTTTTTTAAAGCGACCATATATCCACTGTCGCACAAACCTGGTTGCGCAAAACAAAGCGGGTGCAGCACTCGGCTGCACCCGCACCTAATCCGACCAGCGACTACCAGACCCGGCAGCTATTGACCGGCACCATTGGCGAGCCCTTCTTGCATCCGAAGGCAGCCGCGAAGCCCGGCTGGTTCACGATCGCGCCGTTCGCCCGGAAGTGGTCCGGCGAGTGCGGGTCCTGCAGCACCTGCGTCCGCACCGCCTCAGGACGAGCGTTCTCGCACCAGTTCTGCGCGAAGCCGATGTAGAAGCGCTGCGGAGAGGTATAGCCATCCACCTTCGCCGACAGGTCGACATGGTTGGTCTTCGCGCGCTCCAGGTAAGCGATGTAGGCCAGCACGAGACCGCCGTTGTCCGCCGTATTCTCGCCCAGCGTCAGCTTGCCGTTGACCTTGACGTCATCGACCGCCGTGAACCCGCCGTACTCGTTCACCAGGCAGTCCGTGCGGACCACGAATTTCTTTGTATCGTCCGCAGTCCACCAGTCGCTCAGATTGCCTTTGCCGTCGAATTTCTTGCCCTGGTCATCAAAGCCGTGGGTCAGCTCATGTCCAATCACCGCGCCAATGTGCCCGTAGTTCACGGCGTCATCCTGCTTCGGATCGTAGAACGACGGCTGCAGAATCCCGGCAGGGAAGTTGATGTCGTTCATGCTCGGATCGTAATAAGCGTTCACCGTTGGTGGAGTCATGCCCCATTCGCTGTGGTCGACCGGCTTGCCGATCTTATTAAGCTGGCGGTCATTCTCGAACTCATTAGCCCGATCCATGTTCCCGAGAGCATCGTCCGGCTTGACCTCGAGCTTCGAGTAGTCGCGCCATTTGTCCGGATAGCCGATCTTGTTCGCCACCAGGTGCAGCTTCTCCTTCGCCTTCACCTTCGTCTCAGGAGACATCCATTCAAGCTGGTCGATATCGCTGCTCATCGCCACCTCGATGTCATGTACCATCTCCAGCATCTTCGCCTTGCTGTCGCCGGCGAAATACTGCTCCACGTAGACCTTGCCGAGAGCCTCGCCGAGCGCGCCGTTCACCGAGTTCGAGCAGCGCTTCCAGCGTGCCCGCTGCTCCGGCTGGCCGTTCAGAATACGCCCGAAGTAGTCGAAGTTTTCGTCATCGAAGCGCTTCGGAAGACGGCTGGCGGACGCGCTCAGCAGGTGATACCGCATGTACGCCTTCAGGGTCTCCATATCGGTCGCGCGAACCTCCTTCACCAGCGTGGGGAAGAAGTCCGGAGTTGCATTGTTGATCTCGGAGACCTTCGGCGAATGAATCCCCTCTTCAAACTGGGGAAAATTGACCCCTGGAATCGCCGCCTCGAAGGTCGCAATCGGCTGCAGGTGATAGGTTTTCTCCGGGTCACGCAGATCGGTCACGCCCATCGACACCTTGGCTAGCGCCGTTTCGAAGGTCATGATCGCCGCAGCGTCCTTCTGCGCCTGTTCTGGCGAACTCCCCGCCAGCGTCAGCATCTTCGCCACATGCGCTACATATTGCTCGCGCAGCTTCACGTCCTTCTCGCCCGTCCGCAGATAGTAATCTTTCTCCGGCATACCCAGCCCTGCCTGGCTCACCGAGGCGATCTGTTTGCTCGCGTCCTTGAAGTCCTGCTGCTCGCCGTAGCCGAAGAAGACGTCGACGCCCATCCGTTGCAGCTTTCCGATCAACGCGGGCAGCGCAAGCTTCCCCCGTGGCCCATTGCTCAAGCCGTTGATCTCATCGAGGAGCGGCTGCACCGGAGCCAGTCCCTTCCGCTCGATTTCGTCTGTGTCCAGGCATGCCTTGTAGTAGTCGCCGATCTTCTGCTCATCGGCCGAACGCCCATCCCCGCTTGCCGCCGCCTTTTTTAGAATTCCATCCAAGGACTGAGTATTGACGTTAAAGAGAGCGTAAAACTGGTCTACTTCGGTCTGGTCCGCGGGAATGGGATGGTTTGCGGCGAACTTGCCGCAGGCGTATTGGTAGAAGTCCGTGCAGGGATCGGCGGTGGTATCGAGGCTCGAGGTATCGAATCCCGGAATCGGCAGATATACCTGTGTCTTTGCGGTTGTGTCCGCAGCAGGCTGCTGGGCAAGAGCCGCGCCGCTCATTCCTAAGGCCAGTGCTGCCGTTGTGATTCCAGACGCCAAGGCGCGCCCTCTGCCTGTCTGTGGTTTCCGTTCATATCCACGCATCATCGACAATCTCCTCGGGCTATCATCTCAGTTATTTTGAAATTTTGTGCTTCTTTCAGAACTCTTGGCGACGCTCCCCACTCTGTGAAACAGTGAAGGGTGCAAGGCACCTCCGAAAGATACGCGCATACGGTCATGTCTGTTCCCAGCATCTTCCTCGCGCCTCTCCGCCTCCGCTTTCTTCCAGCGCTGCTGCTTTTTCTCGCCGTCATCCCCTGCTTCGCAAAAGGGGCGGAGCCTCCGCTCCGTCTTCCATTGGAATCGCTGGGATACCAGCCTCTCTCTGCCCGGCTGCTCACCGCAGGCGGTACTCTGGCGACGGTTAATTTCATCGATGACCAGCATCTCCTCGTCACCTTCAGCGTCCGCCGCCTGATGAAGCGCATGCCCGACGCGCTTCCCGACGACGAAGACCGCACCGTCGAGGCTGTTGTCCTGCACCTTCCCACAGGCAATGTGCTGGCCCGCACGCACTGGCGTCTCCACGATTCCGGACAGTACCTCTGGAACCTGGGCCACGGCCGCTTCCTCCTCAGAATCCGCGACATCCTCACGACCTTTGTCCCCCTCGAAAATCTCACGACGGGAGACCCCTTCGCCGAACAGCCATTCCTCAATTCCACCCGTCTGATTGCAGCCGTTCAGCTCTCGGCGGACAACGCTATGATCACAGTGGAGACGTTGGAGCGAAAGCCTCCCGCGCCCGACGGTTCTGTCTCTTCGAGAAACCCCGGCCGCGTACAGGTCAACTTCTATCGCATCGTCCAGCCCGTCCAACCTACGGATAAGGTCATCGTCCAGTACGCTGGGATAGCGGTTGCGAGAGGACTCATCGACATCTCCATCACCGCCGCCGGATATATCGAAACCTACGAAGAGAGACCGGATCGCTGGCTCTTCGACTTCGATTCCTACACAGGCAAGACCCTCGAACTCTCTCCCTTCGACACCACCTGCCGCCCTCATGCGACCTTTGTAAGCTCCAGCGAATTTGTCGCCTTCGGTTGCCGTGGCAGCAGCGACCGCCAGGATATTGGCGGCTTCAACATGCGCGGCGAACAGATGTGGCAGCAGGACTTCCAGGACACGCAAGCCTTTCCTGCCTTCGCCTTTGCCCCCTCTGCCGGACGTTTCGCTCTCAGTCGCAACATCGTCGCCTCTGGCAGTGGCACCACAGTAGACTTCGCTCCATCCACGTTTACGACGCAGGAGATTCGTGTCTACCAGACCGACAGCGGCAAGCAGCTCCTTCGCGCCGAGTGCTCCCCGGTTCAGCGGGCCGGGCAGAACTTCGATCTTTCTCCCGACGGTCTTCGCCTCGCCACCCTGCGCAACGATGCCATCGAGGTCTACCGGCTTCCAGTCTTGACCAGCGGGGATGAAGCTGCCATCCGCGCAGCCAAAGCCCTCCAGCCAGAGAATACGGGAGCAGTCGTCAATTTAGTGCCCCATCGGAAACCTGTCAGCCAAGCCGCCGCCCCAACAGGGAAGACCCAGCCCTCTGCCGAAGCCCCAGAGGCCGCGCCTGCCGACGAACCGTCATCTACGAGCGAACCACGCAAGCCACCCACCCTTTACACCCTGCCAGAGGATAAACCCACCGACAAACCGCCATCCAAACCGCAATAGAAAAAGGCTGACCTCCGGTCTCCCGGAGGTCAGCCTCAAATATCTCATTGCGAGCCGCAGCCAGCCAGCTCAATAGCTAAAGTTAAGCGGCCTTCTTCACGACAACAGCCTTCACACGAGCATTCAGGCGGGACTTGTAGCGGCTGGCGGTGTTCTTGTGGAGCACACCCTTCTGCACGCTCTTGTCTAGGATCGACACGGTCTCGCGGTACTGCTCCGCTACAACCTTGCTGTCACCCTTGGCGATCGCCTCACGCAGGGAGCGCAGAATGCCGCGCAGCTTGCTCTTGTTGGCGCGGTTTACCGCGGTCTTGACCACTGTCTGACGGGAACGCTTCAACGAGGAAACATGATTTGCCATTACGGAACTCTCTTCTCTAAAACCCGTTTTGCCGGGGGAAATTTGGATGCAGGCCAGGAAGCTGGTACAGACACAGCCAAGTCACAGCCCGCCGCATACCCTGCAATGTCTAAGTTTACGGAACTGAAGCCCTTGGGTCAACCTTTTTCAGGTCAGCAGGGACGCTTTAGAGACTGTTTACAAAAATTGGCTTGACGCTGGGGCCTCCAGGTTCTAATCTTCGCTCATCTTCGACACTAGCTTGGCACCACCCGCCAACCCGGTCGTAGTAACCAAACGCATCCCTCAGCGCTGCGTTCCATTTTCAACCCCCACTACAACCTGTTCCGAACGTAACCCATCGCACCATCAGTCTTTCCTGACGGAGGTCAGATCCTCGATTGATTAAAAAAGCGCTTGAAATCACTGCCGGCATTGAGCCCCTGTATGGGACCCGCGACGAAAATCTCCGCTTGATGGAAGACGGCCTTCACGTCACCATCGATCTCCGCTCCGATTCCATCCAAATCACCGGCCAACCCGACGCAGTCGCCCGCGTCGAGCGCATCTTCGCCGACTTTGAAGCCCTTCGCAAAGCTGGCGTCAATCTCCACAATGGCGAACTCAACGGCATGTTGAAGCTTGTCGTAGCCGATCCTTCCGTGACGCTCCGCTCGCTGGTCGACTCCGGCAAACAGCGGTCGGTCGGCGTCAAGCGCGTCGTACAACCCCGCTCCCCCAACCAGCGCAAGTACGTCGAAGCCATCGAGCAGGCCGACATGGTCTTCGGTCTTGGCCCTGCCGGAACCGGCAAGACGTACCTCGCCGTCGCCATGGCCGTCTCCGCCCTGATGGCGAAGAAGGTCAGCCGCATCATTCTCGTCCGCCCGGCCGTCGAAGCAGGCGAACGCCTCGGCTTCCTCCCCGGCTCGTTGCAGGAGAAGGTCGACCCCTACCTCCGGCCGCTCTACGACGCACTCTACGACCTGATGGACCAGGAAAAGGTCGACAAGCTCCTCGAACGGAACGTGATCGAGGTCGCTCCGCTTGCCTTCATGCGCGGACGAACGTTGTCCGACGCCTTCATCATCATGGACGAGGCGCAGAACACCACCAACGAGCAGATGAAGATGTTCGTCACCCGGCTCGGCAACAACTCCCGCGCCGTCATTACGGGCGATCTTACCCAGATCGACCTGCCCAACCCCAAGAAGTCCGGCCTGCTCGAGGCACTCAATGTGCTCGATGGGGTAGAAGGTATCCGCTTCTGCCATTTCGACGATGTCGACGTCGTCCGCCATCACCTCGTCCAGCGGATCGTTCGTGCCTACGACAGCTATGGTCGCGCCCAGCAGCAGCTTCCGCTCGCGCTCGTGGAGACTGCTCTTCCCGGTGCTACCCCTGCAGTCAAACCTGTTCCAAAAACCCAATAAATCCTGCGAAAATGCGATACCATCATCAACAGAGGGCATAATCGCCCTCTGTTGATTTTTTACTGGGTTCTAGGGCATTTCACCATTGCTGTAATGGATATACCTCTTGTCATTCTGAGCGGAGCGAAGAACCCCCGCATTTTGTTCGGAGCGCCACACCGTACACCATCAGTGAAAATGCTCTAAACACATGTTTGCCTATTTTTCTTTACGATGATCACCATCGAACCCCCAAGTACATCCACCATCCCCGCCGCCGCGCTCTCGAAGTCCGGCCTGACGCGCTTCCTCAATCGCGCGCGCCTCGCTGTCGGCTTGACCGGAGAGGTCGATGTCCTTCTGGCCGACGACACGACGCTGAAACGTCTGAACCGTACCTATCGCAACAAGAACAAAGCGACCGACGTCCTCTCTTTTCCTGCTGCTTACAACGAATTTGCGGGGGAAGACCAGACCGCCGGTGACCTCGCGATCTCGCTCGAGACAGCCGCCCGACAGGCCGCCGCCTACGGACACAGCCTGCGCGATGAGGTCCGCATCCTTCTGCTTCATGGCCTGCTGCACCTCCACGGCCTCGATCACGAGATTGACAAGGGAGAGATGGCCGACCGCGAAGCCGAACTTCGTCGCGAGCTGCACCTTCCCGTCACCCTGATCGAGCGCGTCTCGATACCCCGGACGCCAGAGCCCCATAAACCAGCACAACGCAGGTCGCGAGTATGAGCCCTACTCTGGTCCTCGTCCTCGGCGCGTTTCTCATCATTCTCACTCTCGCTTCCTACGTCGATCGGGTCTACTCCGAGATGGGCAAGTTCCTTGCCCGGGAGTATCAGGACAATATCGATGCCTGGGAGCACGTCGTCGAGCCCCGGCTCCGCCTCGGTCGCGAGTCGGTGGCGCTGTCTGCCTCGGTTCTGCGACAGCTCTCGCTGGCGGCGATTGCTCTGATCTCCGGCCTGCACCTCTACACCCATCCCATGAGCGCCGCATCGCTCGCGCTTGCGCCAAGCACATTGGAGATCCTCCGTGTTGCCTTCGAGCTGATTCTCCTCATTCTCATCTTCGATCGGCTCATACCCCAGATCCTGTTCACGCGGACCCGCGGTGTCTGGATCGCCCGCATCCTCTATCTGCTCGAAGCGCTTTTCTACCTCATCCTTCCCGTCACCCTCCTGCTCGGCCTGCTGCTCTCGATAGCCGCGTTGGCCGAGCCCGAGGACGCTCAGGAGGAAGAGCATCCCTCCGAGGCGATGGACGCCCTGCTCGAGGCGGGCGAAGAAGAGGGCATTCTGGAAGAGTCCGACCGCGAACTCGTCCGCTCTGTCGTTGAGTTTGGCGACAAGGTCGTCCGCGAGGTTATGACGCCGCGTCCGGAGATCTTCTCCGTCCCCGGCAGCCTCACCTTGCAGGACTTCACGGCGCAGCTCGACGAGCACCACTTCTCCCGCGTCCCTGTCTATAACGGCTCGCTGGATCACATCATGGGGATCGTCTTCGCGCACGACCTGCTCCAGATTCTCGACACCGACGCCGGAACCCTCACTGTCGCCCAGCTTCAGCGGCCCGCTGCCTTCGTTCCCGAGACCAAGAAGGTCGCGGAGCTTCTCCGCGAGATGCAGCGCGAGAAGCAGCACATGCGTATCGTCATCGACGAGTATGGCGGCGTTGCCGGGCTCGTCACCATTGAAGATCTGCTTGAGGCCATCGTGGGCAACATCGCCGACGAACACGACGAGACCGAGGACGACGACACCCCTATCCGCGAGGCCAACGGAGCCTACACGGTCTCGGGTAGCTTCGAGATCTCCCGTCTCCGCGACCTCTTTGCGGATCAGTTTGAGAGCCACCGGCCCGCCCGTCCAGCCGGAGACGGCGAGCCGTCCTCCGACGAGAAGGAAGCCCGCGAAGAGGAACAAAGCCGCGACGACTGGGAGGACCGCGACACTCGCGACGACCCTACTGCTCTGCGTCTCCCAGAGCACTACGAGTCCACAACCCTCGGCGGACTCGTCTCCGAAATCGCCGGTCATATCCCGCTCCCGGGAGAGGTTGTCGAAGAGGATGGCCTGCGCCTGGAGGTACTTGCCTCTACCGACCGCCGCATCGACCGCATTCGCGTCAGCTTGTCCACCCCGCCTAATCCGGACTGATCTGGGCTGTCCCGCCGCTAATCTCTCCGTAGCAGCGCATAATAAAGAGGATGCCCTTCCGCTCTGGTTTCGTCTCCATCATCGGCCGCCCCAACGCCGGTAAGTCCACGCTGCTCAACGCCCTGCTCGGCCAGAAACTCGCAATCGTTACCCATAAGCCGCAGACGACGCGCACCCGCATCCACGGTGTGCTCGAGGTCCCGCTCAAAAAGAAGGCCAAGGGAGAGCCCGGCCATCCCGCCGCCCAGGTTGTGCTGGTAGACACACCCGGCGTCCACAAGCCCGAGACCCAGCTCGACCGCCGTATGATGCAGGAGGTCCACGACGCGCTCGAATCCCGTGACGCTGTCCTCTTTATCGTGGACGTCACGCACCGCCTCCCCCAGGCCGAGAAGCCCCAGGCACAAGGCGCTCTCAAGCCCTTCACCAAGAACCGCGTCGAGCTGTCGAAGGCCGAGGACGACTTCGCGCTCTCGTTGATCCGCAAGCTAGAGTGTCCCGTCATCCTCGTCCTCAACAAGATGGACGCCATCCCCAGGGCCGACCTGCTGCCTCTGATGGCGCACTGGTCGTCGCTGCATAGTTTCGCGGACGTCATCCCGATCTCCGCGCGCAAGAAGGAAGGCCTCGACCTGCTGCTCGACAAGATCGTCGGCCAGTTGAAGGAAGGGCAGCGCTACTTCCCCAAGCACCAACTCACCGACCAGCCGGAGCGCTTTCTGGTCGCCGAGCTGATCCGCGAAAAGATCCTCATGCTCACCGGCGAAGAGGTCCCCTACGCGACCGCTGTCGTGATCGAGAAGTTCGAAGAGCCCCAGTCCGAGCTGACCGAGACGGGCAAGGTCAAGAAGCGTCCAGCCGGAGCGAAGCTCCCACTCACCAAGATCTCGGCAGCCATCTTCTGCGAACGTACCGGACAAAAAGCCATTCTCATCGGCAAGCAAGGCACGATGCTGAAGCAGATCGGCACCGCCGCTCGTAAGGACATCGAATCGCTGCTCGGCACTCGCGTCTTCCTTGAACTCTTCGTCAAGGTGCAGGAGGAGTGGCGCAGCTCGCGTGGCTTCGTCGAGGACCTCGACTGGCGCCGTCAGCTCGAACAAATTGCCGCCAAGCAAGCCGCCGAAGAAGATATCTCCGAGTAATCTGGAACGCAGACCAAAGTCTGTCGGAGGAAGCAATGCGTGTAGGCCTGATGACCCGTGAGTACCCACCCAACGTCTACGGTGGGGCTGGAGTCCACGTCGAATATCTGAGCCGCGAGCTCGCCAAAAAGATCGAGGTCGAGGTCCACTGCTGGGGTACGCAGCACGAGGACGAAGGCAACCTCCATGTCCGCGGCCTCGAACCGGCCCCGGAGATCACTGGCGACACGAAGGAAAAGTTCAAGGCCGCCGTCGACGCCTTTGCCCTCAACCTCGCGCAGATGAAGTCCCTCGCCGCCATCGACATCGTCCACACGCATACCTGGTACGTCTCGATGGCTGGCTTCCTCGCCAAAAAGTTGTTCAACATTCCCTTCGTCCTGACGACGCATTCGCTCGAACCCCTCCGCGCCTGGAAGGCCGAGCAGCTAGGCAGCGGCTATGCATTGTCCTCATGGATGGAGCGCACGGCAATCCTCGACGCCGACGCCATCATCGCCGTATCAAACGGCACCAAGGCTGATATTCTGCGCGCCTATCCGGAGGTCTCGCCCGATCGCATCCATGTGATCTACAACGGTATCGACCTCGCCGAATACCAGAAGACCGACGACACGACAGCATTGGTCAAATACGGTGTCGATCCCACGAAGCCCTACGTCTTATTCGTCGGTCGAATCACGCGGCAAAAGGGCGTGACGCACCTCGTCGAGGCCATCCAATATCTTCCGGCAAATACGCAGGTCGTTCTATGCGCCGGAGCCCCGGACACCCCCGAGATCGCCACCGAGATGCGCGAAAAAGTCGAGGTCGCGCTCGCCCACAATCCCAACATCGTCTGGATCGAAAAGATGGTCACCAAGCCCGAGGCCATCCAGCTCTATTCGAACTGCGCCGTCTTCTGCTGCCCGTCCGTCTACGAGCCCTTCGGCATCATCAACCTCGAAGCCATGGCGTGCCAGACCCCGGTTGTGGCCTCGGCCACCGGCGGAATCCTGGAGGTCGTCGTCGAAGGCGAGACCGGCTACCTCGTCCCCTTCGAAGCCGACTCCAAGACCACCTTCCCCGCAAACCCCGAACAGTTCGCCCGCGATCTCGCCGCGAAGCTCTCTGCTCTGCTCGCCGACCCCGCCAAGGCAAAGAAATTCGGCGAGGCTGGACGCAAACGCGTGGAAGAAAAATTCGCATGGTCCGCGATTGCTAATCAGACCATCGACCTCTACCGCACGCTCATCGACGTAAGAAAGCACTAGTGTGGTGTCTCTAAAATTCACCACATGAATCTGTCATCCTGAGCGAAGTCGAAGGACCTGCGATTTGTATTGGTTAGCACGGTTGCTACCCTATTCCTTAACGCTGACGCCAAGCGCTTTCATCTTGCGATACAGGTGGCTGCGTTCAAGCCCAAGTCCTTCAGCGGCGCGGCTCACATTGCCGTGGCATTCATCCAGCTTCTTGAGGATGTAGTCCCGCTCATAAGCCTCACGAGCCTGTAGCAGCGTGGCGAACTCCTCCCCTCGCCCCGCTGCCTTGCCTGCATCGCGGAAGACCAGCACCGGAAGGTGTTTTTTCTCGATCCGCTGCACCTTCGGGTTCAGGATCAACACGCGCTCGACCAGATTCCGTAGCTCTCGCACATTGCCGGGCCAGTGGTATTGCCTGAGCGCCGCCAGAGCATCCTCTGTCATCTCCACATGAGGCCGCCCATACTGCTGCCCGAACTCCTGCAAAAACTCCTTCACCAGCAGCGGAATGTCTTCCTTGCGATCGCGCAAGGGAGGGACGTAGAAGGGAATTACATTGAGCCGGTAGAAGAGATCCTCGCGGAAGTTTCCCCGCGCAATCTCCTCCTCCAGATCCTTGTTCGTTGCCGCGATCACGCGTACATCGACATGGACAGGATGGCTCGCTCCAACCGGCAGAAAACGCTGTTCATCCAGCGCCCGCAACACCTTCGCCTGCGTCTTCAGGCTCATATCGCCGACCTCATCGAGAAAGAGCGTTCCGCCGTCGGCGCGCTCGAAGGTGCCCCGCTTTTCGGATGGCCTCCCCGGTCCCGCCGGACCTGCCCCATGCCGGTAGCCGAACAGCTCCGTTTCGATGTAGTCCTCTGGAATGGCGGCGCAGTTCAGCTCGACGAAGACGCGCTCCTTGCGCAGGCTCTCCGCGTGCATCGCCCGCCCGATCAACTCCTTACCGGTGCCGCTCTCCCCGTAGATAAGCACGCGCCCGTTGGTCGGAGCCATTAGCTTGATCTGTTGCCGCAGAGCCTTCATCGGAACGCTGTTCCCGGTCACCGAGTTCTTGGCGGCAAGCTGCCGTGAGAACTCCTGGTTGTCCTCGCGCATCTGCCGCGCCTTCATGGCGTTCTTCATTACGATCAGCGTGCGCGCAAGGCTCAGCGGCTTCTCGAGAAAGTCATATGCCCCCAGTTTGGTCGCCTTCACCGCAGCTTCGATCGTTCCATGGCCGCTGACGATGACCACCTCCGGAACACGAGAGGTCTCCATCTGCCGGATCTCTCCCAACGTCTCGAGGCCATCGCGATCGGGCAACCAGATGTCCAGCAGGACGACGTCATACGTGGCATCCCGTATCAGCTCTAGTCCCTCCGTGGCAGTGGCCGCGGTCGTCACGATGTAACCCTCCTCGCGCAGGATGCCTTCGAGTGACGACCGGATCTCCGCCTCGTCGTCGACGATCAGCACATGATTCAAACCAACCCTCCCTGGACCATGGCTCTCGCCGGCTCTGCCTCGACTGCATCGACGATGGGTGCAGCCTTCAGCTCCACGATGAACTTCGCGCCCGACGGTATGTTCTTCTCAGCCCGTATCGTTCCTTCGTGTTCTTGGATGATCTTTGCGGCAATCGCCAACCCAAGCCCGGTCCCACGCTGCTTGGTAGAAAAATAAGGCAGGAACAGCCGCTCGCGCATCTCGTCCGTCAAGCCCGAGCCGGTGTCCGCGATAGTCAGCTCGACCATCCCGCTCTCCAACAGAGAGGTGGATACCCACATCTCGCGCAGCAGGCTCTCCTGCATCGCCTCGGCCGCGTTGTCGATCAGGTTTCCAAGCGCGCGTTTCAACGCCTCTGGATCGGCCATCACTAGCGGCAGCGCCTCACCCATCTTCCGCACCAGACGAATACTCTGTAACCGCCCCGCAAACATCGCAAGTGAATTTTCGACGATCGTATTCAGATCCGCAGGTCTAGGTCGTGCCGTGGGGAACTCCGCCAGCGCTGCGAACTGATCCACCAGCCCGCGCATGCTCTCCACCGAACTCGTAATGACCTCGCTGCATCGGCGGATCACTGCAACGGACGGAGACACAGCTCCCTGCTCCTCCATCGCATCACCCATTCTGTTGATATGCCGATGGATCTGTTCGGCGCTCAGCGAGATCGGAGTCAGCGGATTCTTGATCTCGTGCGCCACCCGTCGCGCGACCTCTTTCCAAGCCGATTGCTTCTGAGCCTGAAGCAGCTCCGTCGCATTCTCCAGCACCACCACATAGCCAAGATGAATCCGCTCGCCTGTCTCCAGCAGCGCCACAGTGGCCAGCAGGTTCAGGACGCCGCCGCCGCGCGCGCCCATCTCCAGCTCACCGGAGGCCGAACCCATCCTGTGGCTCCGCTTCATTAGCCGGTCCAACGCTTCAGCTACCTCCGCCGGAAAGACCTCTTCCATCGCACTGCCCAGAAAAGGCCGTTGCCCGCCTGGGTCCATCATCTCGCTCAGGGCCCGGTTCGCCAGTACGACCCGTCGCTGCGTGTCCAGCGTCGCAACACCATTCGGGATCGTCTGCAGCATCGTCTCCAACTCGCCACGCCTGGCCTCGAGCGTCGCATTCGCGCGGCTCAGTTGGATCGTCGACTCCTGCACAGCACGCCGGCTGCCCTCCAGATCGGCAGCCATGTGGTTAAAGCTCCGGACCAGTTCATCAAGCTCCTCTGCGGCGCTCTCCTTTACCCGATGCGCATAATCTCCAGCGGCGATTGCCTCCATGGCATCCGCCAGCGCCTCCACCGGCTTAGTCACCTGCTTCGACAGGTGCAGAGCAAGCCAACTAGTCGCGAACAGCGCCAGGCTGGTCATCATCAACAACAGCCAAATATAGGTATTGCGAATCATCCGGCGGCTTCGGAACAACTTCCAGTAGTCATCCGCGGCGTTCCGCAGATGGGTCATGGTATTCGACATCTCAGTCGGCACCGGCAGCCCCACCACCACGGACCCGCCTTCTTTCAGCGCGGCCGTGCCCAGTGCATAGTCCGTATTGTCCAGATTGAACATGGGTTCGTCGACCCGCTGTGCAGCTGCGAGGATCGCTCCGTCAAGCGGCCCGCCAAATTGGAGCCCCTCGTGGGACTTGGCAGCCGCGTCGCCATCCTCACCCGTGGAAGCGCCGTCTCTCGCCGTCATATCGGCGTAGTCGTTGGGATAACTGCGATCCGGCAGCCACGGCTTCACCTTTGCTGCCGTTCCTGTCTGATCTGGCACATGGAACGCCGCCACTGCCTGACTGTCGTGATAGACCACGGCAAAGCCGCCCTGCAGGGTTATCTCATGCTGCCGCAGCACCCGCAAAATGGCCGAAAGAGTCTCTTGCGAGGACCGGTTCCGACCTCCAGGAGACTTCATAGCCGGCAGGCTGGCCGCAATGGAGTCGGCCTCGACCCGGGCGTTCGCCGCCGTGTACTGAGACAGCTCCAGCCCCATCCGGGTGCTGTCGATTCGCATTTGTGTGACCGGCTGCGAGAACCAGCGGTCGACCGACCGGTTCATCAGGTCATAGCTGAACGCAAACATGAACGAGATGGGAATCAGGCTGACGAGCACCGCTCCCCACAGCATTCGTGTCCTCAGCCGTTTGCCCATGACACGGCTGCTATTGTCGGCATATAGCTTGAGAACGTTCCGGACCAGCAACACCAGTACCGCGACAAAGAGCAGAAAGGCAACCGCCGACAACCCCGAGAACACAACAACCTGTCCCACTGTCGCCGGGTTCAGAAAGGTCAGCTCCTTCTGGTTGCACCCATTCAACGCCGCCAGACCTGCGAACAGCACCAGCAAGCAGCTTCCAAGAACAATACTCAGAACCTTCCGCCGATGCTCGCTGGTCGTCATCCCGTCTCCGTCGTGAACCGATTATAGGACGCACCGCAGCCGTTCTGGTCTCAACCAAGGCTCTCCGGTTGAGACCAGAGCCGCCCTAGAGCAGCTCCGCTACCGGCGTCCACGCTCGCGATTGCGCCTGTGCCACGGCCTCGTAGGTCAGGACACCGTTGTAGGTATTGACTCCCTCGGCGATGCCCTTGTCCTCTTTGATCGCGGCCGTTGCGCCCAACCGTGCCAGCTTCAGCAGGTACGGCTGAGTTGCGTTCGTCAGCGCTAGCGTAGAGGTGTTCGGCACCGCCGCCGGCATGTTGGTCACACAGTAGTGGACGACGCCGTTTACCTCATACGAGGGATTGCTGTGCGTCGTAGGCCGGGCCGTCTCGATGCATCCGCCCTGATCGATGGCGACATCCACGATCACCGCGCCCTTCTTCATCTTCGCGACCATCGCCTTGGTCACGATCTTCGGTGCCGCCGCTCCCGGAATCAGCACGCCGCCAATCACCAGGTCCGCCTCGCACACCGCCTTCTCGATGTTGTAGCTATTGCTGGCGACGGTATAGACCCGTCCGCCGAAGATGTCGTCCAGCTCCCGCAGCCGGTTCAGGTTCATATCGATCAGTGTCACCTTCGCGCCCATGCCCAAGGCGATCTTCGCGGCGTTCGTTCCCACAATGCCGCCGCCAATGATGCACACGTTTCCGGGAGCCACGCCCGGGACGCCGCCCAGCAGAACCCCGCGCCCGCCATGCTCCTTCTCGAGATATGCCGCGCCCACCTGCACGCTCATCCTGCCCGCTACCTCGCTCATCGGCGTCAGCAGCGGCAGCGCGCCAAAGCGGTCCCGCACGGTCTCATACGCAATGCCCGTGACCTTCTTCTCGAGCAGCGCATTCGTAAGCTCCACGATCGGCGCGAGATGCAGGTAAGTGAACAGCACTAAACCCTCGCGGAAGTGCTTGTACTCCTTCTCGACCGGCTCCTTAACCTTGACGACCATCTCCGCTAGCCGCCATACGTCGTGGGCCGAGCCGACGATCTCCGCACCTGCTGACTGGTACTCGTCGTCTGGAAACGCCGAAAGGGCACCGGCATCCTTCTCGACCAGCACCTTATGTCCGGCTTCCACCAAAGCCTTCACTCCTGCTGGAGTCACTCCCACCCGGCTCTCGTGGTCCTTTACTTCCTTCGGCACACCAATGATCATCGTCTCTCCTTTTTTGATACTCCGATTGTATCCACCTCGCTGTTTTGTAGAAATCCCCACATTTTCCTCTGCCTTTTAGGAGCTACACTAGATTCAGAGTCCCAGTCAGGAAACGAACTTTACTCATGTCATCCAATGGCTTTCAAATGCGGTATTCGCGCATCCATAACATGCGCTCGCTCTTCAGCCTTTTCTCTAGCGACCTCGCCATCGACCTCGGCACCGCGAACACTCTCGTCTTTGCCCATGGCAAAGGCATCATCGTCAACGAGCCCTCCATCATTGCGGTCAACAAGATCACCAACGAAGTCGAGGCAGTCGGCAAAGAAGCCAAGGAGATGCTCGGCCGCACCCCTGGCAATATCGTCGCCATCAAGCCGATGAAGGACGGCGTTATTGCCGACTTCCGCCACACCGAGAAGATGCTGAACTACTTCATTCAGAAGGCGCACAACCGCAAGATGATGGTCCACCCCCGCATCGTCATCGGCGTTCCATCTGAGATCACCCAGGTAGAAAAGCGCGCCGTCATGGACTCCGCCTATCGCGCCAAAGCCTCCGAAGTTCACCTGGTCGAGCAGGCCATGGTCGCCGCCATCGGCGCCGGTCTGCCCATCACCGAGCCCGGCGGCAACATGGTCGTCGACATCGGCGGCGGCACCACCGACATCGCGGTCATCTCTCTCGCTGGTATCGTCTACTCGCGCTCCGTCCGCATGGCCGGCAACCAGATGGACGAAGCCGTCATGACCTACCTCAAGCGCAAGTACAACCTCCTCATCGGAGAGCGCACCGCCGAGCAGATCAAGATCGTCCTCGGCTCCGCCTACCCCCTCGACAAGCCCATCCACATGGAGGTCAAGGGCCGCAACCTCATCGAGGGTGTCCCCAAGACCATCACCATCGAGGACTCCGAGATCCGCGAGGCCCTCGGCGAGTGCATCGCCACCATCATCAACGCCATTCGCGTAGCCCTCGAGCGCACCCCGCCCGAGCTCTCCGCAGACATCTCCGACCGCGGCATCGTCCTCACCGGCGGCGGCGCCCTCATCAAAAATCTCGACAAGCGCATCCGCGAGGAGACAGGCCTCCCAGTCTCCATCGCCGATGACCCCCTCGCCTCCGTCGTCCTTGGCACCGGCAAGATGCTCAGCGATTTCAAGCTCCTCCGCAAGATCTCCATCGACTAATGTAGTAGGCGCAGTTGTAGCTAAATGGTAGAAGACGCAGTCATGTAACATCCAGAAAATGACGATTATGAGCCTAAGCCGATTTTGCGCTTGTCTTAATCTGTTTGGGTTAGTGTGCAGTGTAGTGGGCGGACTCTTCTTGTTCTACTCATTCACGCTTAAAGCCTCTAACTTCAGGTTGGTAAAGGTTGGCGAGAATCAATTGGCTATGTGCCTTGACGATAAAGTCGTAGTGGCGGGCTATGGTGGCCCTCTTGTCGTTTCAGACGACCATTGTCCTGATATGAATCAGACCGGATCAACGCCGCAAGTCACTGCGGACAGATCGCGTCTAGCAACCTGGGGACTGTCGCTAATTATTGGTGGTTTTATTTTGCAGCTGCCTGCCGCAATTTCGGCTCTCCTAGCTAAAACATTTAGCTGGAGCTATAGTCCGGCTTTCAGAAGCATCTACTCCCCACATCCGCTAAACTCCTCCCCATGACCTCCAAGCGCTGGTTAGCCGCTCTCCTGCTCTTACCCCTTGCTGTGTTCGCGCAGAAGCCCGCCGACAAGCCAGCCCTGCCGCTCCTCAACTCCCACGAGATCCACCCCGACAACACCGTCACCTTCCGCTTCAAAGCTCCCTTCGCCTTCAAGGTCCAGCTCAACCTCGAAGGCGTCGCCAAGCCCATCACCATGCGGAAGGGAATCGGCGGAATCTGGTCCTACACTACCCAGCCGCTCGCGCCCGAGATCTACGGCTACAGCTTCCTCGCCGACGGCCAGCCCCGCATCGACCCTGAGAACCATACCCTCGTTCCCAACATTGCCTTTCCTCCGGCCAACAGCCTCACTATCTCTGGCCCAACCCCTGAGCCATGGGACGAGACCGCCGTCCCCCACGGCACCCTCCATCTCCACCGCTTTGCAACGAACGTAGCTCTCGGCCTCCCCGCGAATCAGGAGCCCGTCCTTGTCTACACCCCCCCGGGTTACGACGAGCACGCCAGCAAGCCATACCCCACTCTCTACCTCCTCCATGGTTGGAGCGGGCTCGCCGACAGCTGGGCCCATGAGGGCCGCGCCAACTTTATCCTCGACAACCTTCTCGCCCAGGGCAAGATCAAGCCCATGGTCGTCGTCATGCCTCTAGGCTACGGCGACATGAGCTTCGTTCAGAACGGCTTTGGCATCTGGAACGACCCCGTCCCCGTCGAGCACAACACCCAGCTCTTCATGCAGATGCTGCTCACCGAGATCCTTCCGCAGGTAGAGTCCAGCTACCATGTCTCACGCGATCGTAACGACCGCGCCATCACCGGCCTCTCCATGGGCGGTCTCGAGGCCCTCGATACCAGCCTCCACAATACTGACAAATTCGCCTGGATCGGCGGCTTCAGCTCCGCCGTCCACAACCTCGACTACGAGCACCAGTTGGCCGACCTCGACCCCAAAGCCGCCAACCTGCGCCTCCTCTGGATCGCCTGTGGCACGGAAGACGGCCTCATCAAAGCCAACCGCAACTTCGTCGCTTTCTTGCAGGCGAAGAACATGCCCGTCACGCAGATAGAAACCCCTGGCCTTCACGTCTGGCTGGTCTGGCGCGACAACCTCATCCACTTTGCTCCGCTGCTCTTCCAGCCTCAATAGGCGTACCCGCAACGACAGACTCACTTGGCAGGGGCAACAACCTCCTTCAGGTACGCGGCGCTCAGAGTCCCTTTCTTCTGTGCCAGATAGATCAGCGTTGGATAGAACTGAGCGAAGGTCGTATCCACCGCTGCATGTTGCTCATGGCAGGAGTAGCACGAAGAAGGCCGCTCGATCAGCTTTGCGCTCACCCTGTTGTCGAAGCCATAGAACCCCCATCCGCCCGGCAGCTTCGCGTCCTTCACATGCACCTCCATCCCCATCACCTCGAGCGACTGTGTTCGCCCTCGCGTGTTGATCGATTTCGCCGCCTCGCCGCCCCGGTTTTCGATCACCAGCACCGTCCTGTCAGGCCACGTCCCCGTCGCCAGAAACGCTTTATACGCCGATGGGTTCACGAACACATTGTTGAACATCGTATGCCCTGCCGCCTCCGGCTTTGGGTCGTAGCTCATATCAGTCCCGGAGGTCAGAAAGACCCACTCCCGGTAAGCCTCCGGAAACTTCAACTCTCCTGCCGTTGTGTACGCAGGCCCGTCGTCCACTGTAGCCAGACCCGGTTTCACGCTACTGTTTTGTGGCAAAAGAAAGGCAAGTAGCATAAGCAGGGAAGAACGCAGCATCGAACCACCTCAAAGATTTTGTCGATATCTCCACCGTATACGCAGACCATCAAGCCTCCGTTCATTTTTTTTCTTTGAGAAAGAGAGGCTTAACCGTTACTTGTTCCGTCCTCTCTGCAACATCAACACCCGCTTCTCGCGGATAATGTCTTCAGTCCAATGGAATCCTTCTTCACCCGCTTCAAGAACGCTCTGGCCCTGATCGCGATCCTCCTCGCGCAGACCATCGGTCTGGCCATTCAGGTCCGCCGTCCTGTCGCCGCCGACGCTGCGGACGGTCGCAGGGTCTATCTCCTGCGCTATTGGGCGACGGCGGCCGTGTCTCCCTTTGAACGGGCCTTCCAGCGGGTAGGTGCGGGCGTCCACGACCTCTGGTTTAACTACTTCGACCTCCGCCATACCCGTCAACAGAATCAGGCACTCCAGGAGCAGATCGCCCAGCTGAGGCTGGAGCAGGCAGCCTTTGCCGAGGACGCCATCCAGGGACATCGTCTCCAGGCCCTGCTCGATTTCCAGCAGCACTACATCGCCCATACCGTCGCCGCCCAGGTCATCGGCACCAGCGGTTCCGATCTCGCCCGCGTGCTTACGATAGACAAGGGCTCCGCCGATGGTCTCAAGTCCGATATGGCTGTCATCACGCCCGACGGCATCGTCGGCAAGCTCCGCGACGTCTTCGCCCACACCTCGCAGCTACTCCTGCTGAATGACCAGACCTCCGGCGCCGGGGTCATTCTCCAGACCACACGCATCCGCGCCGTCATCCGTGGCACACCGACTGGCCGCCTCCAGATCGGCAATCTCACCGCCGACTCCCGCATCAAGGTCGGGGAGACAGTGCTCTCTTCTGGTGGCGATCTCGTCTACCCACGCGGCCTCAACGTTGGCACCATCGAGTCCATCGCCCCGGACCCCGACCACCAGCCGTACACCGCGATCGTCGTCAAGCCCACCGCAAATCTTTCCCAGCTCGAGGAGGTTCTCGTCATCACCGGAACCCAGCCTGGCATCTCCGCGCAGGCCCGCCAGGATCTCGCCCAGGGGGCCGCGACCGCCGACGCCATCGCAGCCCAGGCTGCGGACTCAAAACGCGCCGCCGATATGCTCTCCGAGCGGCTGCCGAGCCTTCACGATCTGGACCCGAACTACGTTGATCCCAACAGCCCTGGCGCAAAACCTGCCGACCCCAACGCACCGACTCCGAAGAACGACCTCACGAATCCCGCAGGGATTGTCCCGAAACCTCTCCCAACCCTGCATCCGGATCGCTATACTCCCGGCACGACGCCATCCGCCACTGACCTGACCCCTGGTGCTGCCTCCACCACACTTCAGCCAGTTGAACCGACAGTGCCAGCACCAAAGAAACTCCCCAAAACCACCCCACCGGAGCCACAGCAGTAACGCCCAACTATGGCCAACCGCAGCTACACCTCCCGCCGCGAGCTCGAAGAGCACAGTTTTCATCCTGCCGTCACGCTGCTTGTGCCCATCGCGGCCATTCTCCTTGGGGCACTTCTGCCGAAGATGTTTTCACGTCTGGCAATCCTCGATCTGCCGCTCATCATCACGATCTTCTTTGCCGTCTCCCGCCGTAGCCCCATCGCCGGAACGCTCACCGGAGCCGTCATCGGCCTGCTGCAGGACGCGCTGACCAATCACCCCATCGGCGTCTACGGCATGGCAAAATCGGTCATCGGCTACATCGCCGCCAGCATCGGCGTGCAGATCGACGTCGAAAACCTGAGCACTCGCGTCCTCATGAACTTCGGCTTTTCGATCCTGCAAAGCCTGATTCTTTATTTCATCGACAGCCGCCTACTCGGCCTTCCAGGCCAGCATCTCCTCTGGAAGCACGAGCTCATCCGTGCCCTCATCAATACGGCGGTCGCCATACCGCTCTTCTTCCTGCTGGATGCAACCAAACGCACCGATTGATCGCAACGTCTCTCTCATCCGTCTAAACTAAACACGAGCATGTCCACCTCGCCCAGCTCCGATCTCCTCAACAACAGGCAGGAGAAGCTCGCCCCCGGCAAACTCCACGCCGCGCAATATATAGTTGCGCTCATTCTCGCGATCCTCTTTGCCGGGCTGTGGCGTCTTCAGGTGCTGGGAGCCACCAACTGGCGTGTTCTCGCCGAAGCCAACCGCATCCGCAAGGTCCCCGTCCTCGCGCCGCGCGGCAAGCTCTTCGACCGCGAGGGCCGCATCCTCGTCGACAACTATCCCTCCACCTCCTGTTACCTTCTGCGCGAGCAGGTTAAGGACGCCGCGGTCGATCTTCCCCTGATCTCCGAGGGGCTCCATATCCCGGTCGAGCAGATCCAGGCCACGATCCGCCGTTACCAGACTGCTGCCGCTTATCAGCCGATTCCGCTCAAGCAGGACATCACTCCAGACGAGCAGGCCTTCATCGAGGCCCACCGCAACGAGCTTCCGGAGCTCGAAACCCTCGACGAGCAGCGCCGCCTCTACCCTCGTGACGGCTTCGCCGCCCACCTGATCGGCTACGTTGGCGAGGTCTCCGAGCAGATGCTCAACGATCCCAAGTATGCCTTCTATGAGCCCGGAGACGTCGTCGGACGCTCCGGCGTCGAACAGACCTACGATGCTCTGCTGCGCGGCAAAGACGGATCGAGAGATCTAATCGTCAACAGCCACGGCAAAGAAGTCGGGCAGATGGGCCAGGAGCTCGCAACGCCCGGTCAGGACCTGAAGCTCACCATCGATCTCGATATTCAACGCGCTGCCGAGAAGGCCATGGAGGGCAAGATCGGCGCGATGGTTGCGATGGACCCCCACACGGGCGAGATCCTCGCCATGGTCTCGCGGCCCAGCTTCGATCCCAATGAATTCTCCGGACGCCTGACCCGCACCTACTGGAACTCGATCCTCAACAACCCCGACCACCCGCTGCTCAATAAGGCAATTCAGGCTCAGCTCGCTCCGGGGTCGACCTTCAAGATCATCATGTCCTTCGCCGGACTGGAGGAAAATGTCGCGCAGACGATGAAGGTGAACTGCCAGGGTGGCGCCAGTTTCTATGGACACTTCTACGCATGTGACAGACACCATGGGAACGTAGACATCCACAATGCGATTCCCTATTCGTGCGATACGTTCTACTACACGCTGGCGAACCGGCTGGGAGTGGACACGATTGCGAAGTATGCGACAGAGCTGGGGATTGGCCAGAAGACAGGTGTCGATCTTCCGGATGAGGCCTCGGGGACGATGCCCTCGACGATGTGGAAGATGAAGACGCAGCATCAGAAGTGGTACGCGGGCGAGGTGATCTCAGTCGGCATTGGACAGGGAGCGGTGACGGCGACGCCCATCCAACTTGCCCGCGCCTTGAGCGGCGTGGCTTCAGGCGGTGCTTTGAAGAGGCCGCATCTGGTGTTTCCTAATGAGCTGTCAGCGGACGATGCCGTTGCGCTAGCGAGTTCGTTCCCTGGCTCGGGAGACCGGAATGTGCCGATCACGGCGGACAACTGGCAGACGATTACAGACGCGATGGCACAGGTGACGATCTACGGGACAGCGGCAGCATCGCATATGGCGGGCATTGACTTTGTCGGGAAGACGGGCACGGCGCAGGTGATGAGTCATGACGCGCTGGCGCGGAGCGGTGGCGGCCACCGGACGGTACCAAACTCGTGGTTCATTGGTATGGCACCGCGGCGGAACCCGGATATTGTGGTAGGGATGCTGTGGGAGAACGGCGACCAGGGAGCCTCGTCGGCTAAGTGGGTGGCGCAGGTAGTCAACGCGTATGTGACGAAGCAGCGCAAGCTGAACAACAACCTCCGTATCGCCGCTGCACCACTGCCTCCGGTCAAGCCCGAGACCTCCTCGGCACCGGCTCACCCAACCCCGGTTACCGAGTAAGGCCTCCTCTTCTTCCATGTCTCGGAAGCGTCTCCTCTATTGGGAGATGAGCTACTATGGGAACGTTCCCTCGTTGAGGAGGCTGTCCTGAAGACTTTTCCGTTGCTTCTATCCAGATGTGTTGTCTTGTTTCTCGGCACCCTTTCTGCCATCGCCCAACAGCGAGCCCCATCGACCCCGCTCATCACGCACGACCCCTACTTCAGCGTCTGGTCGAACACCGACAACCTCGCCGACTCCGACACCACTCACTGGACAGGCAGTCCGCAGCCCCTCTCCGGCATCGCCCGCATCGACGGCAAGCCGTACCGCTTCATGGGGAAGAATCCCGATAACCTTCCAGCGATGCAGCAGATCGCGCGTTCCATCACACCGACGCATACCCGTTACGAGTTTCGTCAGAGCGGAGTCACGCTCCAGCTCACCTTCTTTACCCCGGCGATCCTGAGCGACCTCGACCTGCTTTCGCGTCCAGTCACCTACCTGACGTGGACCGCGCAGGCAACCGATGGAGCCGCGCATCAGGTCTCGGTGTTGCTTGATGTAGATCCAGTGATCGCAGTCAATGAGCGAAGCCAACAGGTCGTCTCCTTCCGCAACCAGACCTCTTCGCTCAACGTCCTCTCCGTCGGCTCCCGCGATCAGAACATCCTCAACCGCTCCGGCGACAACCTCCGCATCGACTGGGGCTACTTCCACCTGGCGATTCCCAAGGACGAGAACGCTACGACGGCCATAGCATCCCACTCAGCCAGCACCTTCGCCACCACTGGCCATCTCCCAGCCAGCGACGCTATAGGAATGCCCCAACCCGCCGATCACTCTAGTCCTCACCTTGCAACAGTCCTCGACTTCGGCTCCGTCAGCTCACAGCCAGTCACCCGTCACCTCCTCGTCTCCTACACCGAGGACTACGCCATCCAGTACCTCCAGCGAAACATGAGGCCCTATTGGCAGCGCAACAACATGCCGGTGGAGGAGATGCTCGACACCGCCGAGACGCAATACGCTACCCTCGAAGCGCGAGGCACCGCCCTCGATACAGAACTGACTGCCGACCTGACCAAAGTCGGGGGAGAACACTACGCGGCGATCGCCATCCTCTCCTACCGGCAGGCCATCGCGGCGCACAAGCTCGTAGCCGACGCCAACGGCGACCCAATGCTCTTCGCCAAGGAGAATTTCTCGAACGGCTGCATCGCCACAGTCGATGTCCTTTACCCCTCTGCTCCGATCTTCCTGTTCTTCGCGCCCAAGCTGCTCGAAGCGCAGCTTCTCCCCGTGCTCGAGTACTCCACACTCGCCCGTTGGAAGTTTCCCTTCTCCCCGCACGACCTCGGCCAGTATCCCCTCGCCAATGGACAGGTCTACGGCGGCGGAGAGAAGACCGAAGAGGACCAGATGCCGGTTGAGGAGAGCGGCAACATGCTCATTCTCGTCGACGCCCTTGCCCGAGCGCAGGGTAGCCCACAGCTTGCACAACGCTACTGGCCGCAGCTTACAAAGTGGGCAGAGTACCTCAAGGAAAAAGGTCTCGATCCCGAGAATCAGCTGACAACGGACGACTTCGCCGGTCATGTTGCCCACAACGCCAACCTCTCCATCAAGGCAATCGACGCACTCGCCGCCTACGCCGACCTCGCGCACCTCCTCAAACAGGAGGCCGTTGCAAAGGAGTACCACGCCACCGCAAAGACGATGGCAGGAAAGTGGGTCACCATGGCTCAAGAGGGTGACCACTACAAGCTCGCCTTCAACAGTCCCGGCACCTGGAGCCAGAAGTACAACCTCGTCTGGGACGACCTGCTCGACTACAACCTCTTCCCCAAGACCGTCCGCGAGACCGAGGTCGCCTTCTATCTGAAGAAGCTCAACCTCTATGGCCTCCCACTCGACAGCCGCGCCGACTACACTAAGCTCGACTGGTCCATCTGGACAGCAACGCTCGCCTCAACTCCGGAGCAGTTCAACGCCATCGTCGACCCCATCTATAAATGGTCCAACGAAACCCCGACCCGCGTCCCCCTGACCGACTGGTACGACACCAAGAACGGCAAGCAGGTAGGCTTCCAGGCCCGAAGTGTGGTCGGCGGCGTCTTCATCAAAGCCCTCGCTGACCGGCAGCTTACCGCCAAATGGCGCAACAAAGCGGCGGAGCAGAAGTAAACTCCGCCGCGCGAGCTTGGCCGTAGAATAGCTCCAGAACATGGCTCGCCTGTCGGTGCCGCCAAGGGCCGACAGTCCCATCCTGTGCCATGGATTCATGGAATGCCGGGTGGTGCCGATCTAGATCTTGTACAGGAGGAACCCCGATGCCCGTCTCGATCTCCAGCTCATTTTCGTCCCAAGCCTTCAGCGCCTCGATCGCCGCTGAACCGGTCCAGAAGGCCGCACAGCCTACGGGGGACACCATCAAATTGTCCCAGGCTGCGCAGATTCATCAACTGAAGCAACAAGGCCAGGGTCCCTCGCAGATCGCATCCAGTCTCGGCGTAACCGTGGCTGTCGTTGATGGCTATCTGGGTGTCGCTGTCCCCGCTGTTAGTTCGACCGCTTCCGTCACGTTGAAGACTGCCTGACGCCAAGACGGAGGAGCTGTTTCAAGGAGGCGCGGCAAAGGTGCCTCGTGGAGACCACAGTTGAACGTAGAATAGCTCCAGAACATGGCTCGCCTCTCCTCCTATCGTGACTTCGACTGGCCGCTCCTCGGCATGGTGGTGCTGCTGTGCATCATCAGTGTCTTCGAGATCAAGTCGGCGACCCTGCACACGAAGTTTCATGGTTTCGACCACAAGCAGATCGGCTTCCTCTTCGCCGGTCTGGCGCTCATGTTCCTGATCTCGCTCATCGACTACCATCGCCTTCTCGACATCGCCCACTACGCCTACGGAATCAGCATTCTGTCGCTCATCGCGGTGCTAGCCGTCGGGACCAAGGTGCTCGGAGGTCGCCGCTGGATCAAGGTTCCGGGCGGCCACTTCCAGCCCTCGGAGTGGGTCAAACTCGTCCTCATCGTCGTCATTGCCCGCTACTTCTGGTCGCTCGCCGGCAAGGAGCTGACCTGGAGCGACATCGGCAAGGCCTTCGTCATCGTCTGCGTCCCCATGCTTCTGGTGCTCAAGCAGCCCGACCTCGGCACGACGCTCACCTATCTCCCCATTCTGCTCTGCGGTCTCTTCCTCGGCGGAATTCGCTTCAAGCAGGCCGCGATCCTCGTCCTCACCTTCCTTGTCCTGATAGGCGGGGTCTGGAAGACAGGCAAACTCCTCAAGCCCTACCAGAAGGCCCGCCTCACCAGCTTCATGGACCCCGACAACGATCCCAAGGGCTCCGGCTACCAGATTCGCCAGTCGCTGATCGCCGTCGGCTCGGGAGGAATCTGGGGCAAAGGCGCTAACCAGGGGACGCAGACCCAGGGAGACTTCCTCCCCATTCCCTACACGGACTTTATCTTCGCGGCGTTCTGCGAGGAGCATGGCTTCATTGGGGCCATCGGGGTGCTGCTGTTATACTTCTTAATATTGATGCGTTTGATTCATAACGCTCAGACGGCCGCAGACCTGCCCGGCACCTTTATCATCATGGGGGTCGTCGCAGTCATTATCTTTCAGATTGCGATCAACGTCGGCATGGTCGTCGGATTGATGCCAGTCACTGGAATTCCCCTTCCATTGATGAGCTATGGCGGATCATCAATTTTATTCACATTTCTCGCACTCGGCATCGTGATGAACATCCGTATGCGCAGGTTTGTGAACTAGACGTAAATAATTCAGCAGGGCAAAGCAGCTATTTGCCACAGATTTGTTGCATACTATTTGCAACACCTGATTTTGGCCAGACGCCAGTCAGCGAAACAACCGCTCCCTTTGGCGCAAGGCGTCGGCAGCAGCGGCAACAAAGAGATTTTAGAAAAAAGGCCGGCCAGGCTGAGATCGACTCCGTTGGCCGGACAGGTTTAGGGAATGAACGCATCCGGAAGGCAAACGGCCCCGCCTCTTCATGAGGTTGTTTCGGTCACCTCCGCGTGGTTCCTCTCGCTGAAAGCTTCTCCCCGTGTCAAAGATTCCCTCCGTGCCGCTGATGCTGGCTCCCTATGGAGCCCGGTTGCAGCAGAGTTGTATCACCCATCTCGCACTGGTCATCGCCGACGCAGCTTCAGCTCCCACCTCCTGTCCGCACCTCCGGTGAGCCGCGCATAGCATCCTGCTAGCGTCGCTCCCGACCTCAGTCTGCCGTCCGTCCAACCTGAAGAATTCAGGTTAGGGCAGAAAGAGCAGAAGCAATGTCGAAAGAAATCTACATCTCCAGTACCCCCCACGAGACCCGTCTCGCCATCGTCGAAAACGACGCCCTTACTGAGATCTACTACGAGCGCGAGAATGAATACACCCTCGCCGGCTCGATCTACAACGGAAAAGTAACCCGCGTCCTGCCCGGCATGCAGTCCTCGTTTGTGGACATCGGCCTCGAGCGCGACGCCTTCCTCTACATTACGGACTTCATGGAAGAGGCTCCCGACTCCGCCGAGTTCGACACCAGCCACATCGGCGAGAACGGCTCCCGCGCTCCCCGGCTTGAGGCCTCGGCCGAAGGCCAACGCCCTGAAGGCCAGCGTTCCGAAGGGCAGCGCACAGAAGGACGAGGCGACCGCAGCGGTCGTGGCCGTCGCGGACGGGGTGATCGCGGCGACCGCAACCCCGACCGTCAGGCTCCCACCGACTCCCCGGAATTCACCTCTCCCGACGCACCCCGGACACAATTTACGCCGATCTCGGTTGAATCATCCCCAGAGGCAACCGACGGTGCCGAGCTTGGCGAAGGCGCTCCAGGAGCGGACGGAAGCCGCCGCTGGCGTGGCCGTCGTGGCCGCCGCCGTGGTCGTGGCCCGCGCGAGGGGGCTCCGCAGACCAGCCCGCAAGAGAACGGTCAGACCATCTACCCGGCAGAGGCCGAGGCAGAGTCGGTTGAAGATTTCACCGAAGACCTCTACGCAGGCGATGCGGTTGTCGATCTCGACAACGCAACCGACCAGGCCACTCCCGTTGCTTCGGAGCCTCAGCAGACCTACGACGAGTCGCGTCGCCAGAACCGTGGGAACGACCGTGGCAGTCGCGGCGACCGCAATGGACGCAGCGACCGAGGTGGCAGAGGTAACGACCGCGGCGGACGCAACGACCGTTCTCCGCGGGCACCGCGTGGCTTCTCCCCATCCCACAATCTGTATGGTGTCGACAGCGCCGCCGACGAAGCCCCAGACGGCCCGGTCGGCGAGCCGATCATCCTCCCTGGCGAGTCGCTCTCCAAGTATCGCAAGGGCGAAGAGGCTCCCGGCGCCGCGAAGCCCGAAGGCACCATCCTGACGCCGCTGCCGTCCACCGAGTTCACGATCTCCCCCGGCTGGGATGGTGGAGCCATCCTTCCCGGCGAGTCGCTCTCCCGCCATCGCCGCGCCGAAACACGCCCCGAGCCGCGTGCCGAACACCGCAGCGACTCCCGCGCCAGCTTTACCGCGCCCGCGCAGCAGCCTGTTGTTGAGCACGCTGAGGTCATTCAAGAAGAGGACGGTCCGAGCGTCGCCGAGACTCCCGAGCAGCAGCCCGAGGTAGCCCTCGCTGCCCATCCTGAGCAGGTTCCCGAGGCCGAAATCCTCCACGAGTCCGTCGCGGCTCCCACCCCGGCAGCCGAGTACGAACCCGAAGAGGCCTCCGCCTCCTACCGCGTCGATCCAGCTCCGCCGAGCGAGTTCCGCCAGAGCGCTCCGGTTCTGGAATCTCAAGAGGAGCCTGTAGAAGAGATCCAGGCAGAGATCGTCCCCGCACCGGAGACCGCCTTTGGTCACACTCACTCCTTCACGCCAGAGCCGGTAGCGCTCGCCGCCTCGGAGCTGCACACCGAAGCAGAGCCGATCGAGGCACACGTTCAGCAGCAGGCCGAGCGCATTCATGATGTCCATGAGCACGCCGCTCCCGCCCACGCCGCTCCTGCCCACGACATCACCACCCTCAGCGCCACTGGCGAGATGCACTCCGAGCCCCACGTCATCGAGCCCGCACCGCAGGAGCAGGACGAAGAGTTTGACGAGGCCGAGGCTCCCGCGACACAGTCCTTCGCTCCCGGCACCGGCGACCTTGAAGAGGAGCTGATCGAAGACGAAGACTTCGATGCCGTCTCGCTTCACGCCGGTTACGGCGACGAGAGCGACGACCTCGAGGAGGAGACGCTCGAAGGCGCAGCCGACCTCGGCACCATGCTCCGAGAGATGTCCATCGACCAGATCACCCGCCCCAGCGCCGACCCCGAGTCCGAAGAGGACGACGAGGACTTCGAAGAAGACTTCCTCGAAGAGTCGGAAGAATCCGGATTGGAGCAGACCGAGTCCGGCGATTTCGAAGATTCAGAGGACTCCGAAGAGTACGCCCGCACGGCTGAGGCCGCTGGCGACTTCTCATCCGAGTTCCGCGAGCCTGACGCCTCCGAAGTAACCCGCACCGAGGGCAGCCCCAATACCGAACGGCGTGGCCGCCGGGATGGCCGCCGCGACGGTCGTCGTGGCAGCCGCGACAGCCGTGGTGGAGACAGCTCCGGACGTCCTCGCAACACCGGCAGCGGTGGAGATCGTGACCGTGGCCGCAGCTCGGGCCGCGCGGGCCGCAGCTCCATGCAGTCCACCAACCTTCCCGCCATCAGCGAGCTGCTCAAGCCCGGTCAGGAGATTCTCGTCCAGATCGCCAAGGAGCCCATTGCTAAGAAGGGCGCGCGCATCACCTCGCACATCGCTCTTCCGGGTCGTTTCCTGGTCTTCATGCCGACGGTCAACCACACCGGCGTCTCGCGCAAGATCGAGTCCGACGGCGAACGCCGCCGCCTGAAGGAAATTCTTCTCTCCGAGAAGGGCGAGGCAGCCGGTGGCTTCATCGTCCGCACCGCCGCCGCCGGGGCCAGCGAAGAGGAGCTCCGCAGCGACCTCCGCTTCCTACTCAACCTTTGGGCCGACATCAAACAGCGCTCTGAATCGTCGAAGAGCCCCGCGCTGATCTACCACGACCTCAACCTCGTCGAGCGCATCCTGCGCGATCAGGTCACAGACAACTTCTCCGCCATCTGGGTCGACACCGAGACCGAGTACGAGCGCGTGCTGCGCTTCCTCCAGCGCTTCCAGCCCTCGCTCATCCGCCGCGTCAAGCTCTACCTCAAGGACACGCCGCTCTTCGAGCAGTTCGGCATCACCGAAGAGATCAACAAGGCCCTCCGCTCGAAGGTCTGGCTCAAGTCCGGTGGCTCCATCGTCATCAACCAGACTGAGGCCCTCGTCGCGATCGACATCAACACCGGTAAGTTCGTCGGCAAGACCGCTCGCCTCGAGGACACCATCGTCAAGACCAACCTCGATGCCATCCCCGAGATCGTCCGTCAGATTCGTCTGCGCGACCTCGGCGGTATCATCATCATCGACTTCATCGACATGGACGAGCGCAAGAACCGCAATAAGGTCATGGCCGCCCTCGAAGAGGAGCTCAAGAGCGACCGCGCCCCATCGAAGGTTCTTCAGTTCAATGACTTCGGCCTGGTCGCGATCACCCGCAAGCGCGTCAAGCAGTCGCTCGAGCGCACGCTCTCGACCACCTGCAACGTCTGCGTCGGCACTGGCATGGTCAAGTCGCCGGTCACGGTCTGCAACGACATCTACGTTGAGATGCGCAAGATGCACAAGCACCTCGACAAGGGCGACGTGATGCTCCGCGTCCACCCGGAGGTCGTCAAACAGCTCAAATCCACCGGAACCAAGTGGCTGCAGGAGATGGAGGAGATGTCCGGCAAGACCATCCTGGTCAAGTCCGACCCCAGCCTCCATCCCGAGCAGTTCGACATCCACTAAACCCGAATTAATCTAGGACGGAAATGGGCATTCGGCGGTAAGCCGAATGCCCATTTCCTTGCAGTTTTCTCGTTATCAAAGAGGTACATCTGGCCGCTAACCGGACGGCCACGACGCAAAAAGTCATCCATTCTGCATTACTTTGCGTCATACACAACAAGAAAGAAAGATCCGGGTTCAACTGTCACAAGAACCTTGCACCACCTTAGGGAGCCATACAAGATGCATACGACGAATCGAAGCCTCATCCAAGCGGGTCGCATCGCGGCCATTACTTTTTTTGCCGCCGCTGGCCTCAGCCTGCATGCGCAGCAACCTGCTGCCGCCGCTCCTCCGGCGTATCCAACGTTGAACCTTCAGGCCGCGTTGAAGACTCCGCTGAACCTGTTTGCTACTCCGGAATCTGACTCCTCCAGTTCGAGCTCCAGCTCGGACACGCCGGACGCCGTAGCAACAGAGCGATTCAATCTCAGCGACAGCACGCAGCCGCCTCCGCGCCGCCGCTACGGCCGCCCCCGCTACACCGACGGCTCGCACAATCCTGACGGCTCGAACAAGTACACCTTCGCCGTCGGAGCAGGCTTTACCCTGCCCACGGGTGGCACGCACAACTACTATTCGACCAGCTTCGACATCCAGGGTGGCGTCGGCCGCAACTTCAATAAGAACGTCGGCCTGATGGTGGACTTCAACTGGGCAAACTTCGGCATCCAGACCAATACGCTGAACAACCAACTTTTGCTCTATGACAACCTCGGTGCGACCGATCCGACCACCGGAGCCGCCCTCTCACAGCTTGGCGGATATGGGCACGTCTGGTCGTTCGCACTCGACCCCATCTACAACTTCGCGCAGGGCGATAAGACAGGCGCATACGTGACAGGCGGCGTGGGCTTCTATCACAAGATAACCACCTTCACGACACCCGCCGTGGGTTCGTACTGCGACTACTATGGCTACTGCTACCAATATGTGGCGAACCAGCCCATCGATTCCTACACCAGCAACGCCGTGGGCGTGAATGCTGGTCTGGGCTATACCTACAAGCCATCGCGCTTCGCCAACGAGCGCCTCTATGTGGAAGCTCGCTATGTCTACACGGCAAACTCCCGGCGTGCAGAGACAGGGACGACTGCGGCCAACACACCTTCGGGAAGCACGGCGTTCAATGCCTTCCCGCAGAACAGCGCTCCCACTACCTTCATCCCCATCACCTTCGGCGTTCGCTTCTAGCCCGAAACCAACCGCAATGCACGAAGGCCCGGCAAGCAGCCGGGCCTTCGTGCATTGCTCATCGAAACAATCTAAATCTCCTGCACCAGAACGTAGCCAATCGCCGCCCCCGCAGCACACATCAGGCTCAACACGGCGCGCTCTGCCGGGGACCGTCCCTCCCGCACATTCCCCGTGTTGTTGGCCCACAGCAGGACGATCAGGATTGCCGCTAATTCAGCCGCCACCTTCCCTCCAGTCCACTTTCCCCGTAGAGCCTCCGCCACATAGACACCCATCAGGGAAGAGATCATCCAGAAGAAAGCCAGCGCCATTGCATAGCCTCTCGGAAGCTCACCAGCCTTCATCGCAACGCCGCGCCTGGTCGTCGACAGCGTGGTGGTCAGAATGAGCAGCGCCACCACCGTAACGACGTATCCAGCGATTAGCGCGAGCAGCAGGAGCGGTACCGTCTGCAGCATGGCAGTCCTCAGTGCTTCATCACCGCCTCAACGTCGGCAGCTTCATGGGGGAGGTTTGCGATCAAGTCTACCAGCTTGCCCTGCGAGTCTACATAAAAAACATCCTCAATCCGGACGCCGATGCCCTCCTCCGGAAGATAGATCCCTGGTTCGATCGTGAACACCATCCCTTTATCGAGCGGCTTCGTATAGTCCCACGGATCATGCACATCGATCCCCACCAGATGCCCCAACCCATGCACCATGTATTGCCCCAGCGGCTGACCGTGAACGTCTTTTCCATGTGCGTTGACGTAATCGAATGCGACTTGATCGAGCGAGTCCGGCTCCTTGTGATTCGGGTCGTTGATCTTCGACTTGCCCGCGACAAACGCCGCCGCCGCCGCCCTCTGCGCCCCCAGAACGATATCGTAGATCTCCCGCTGTCGTGCCGTGAAGTGTCCGTTTATTGGAAGAGTGCGAGTAATGTCGGACGCATACATGCTGTACTCACCCGCCGCGTCGATCACCACCACATCCCCAGCCTTCATCGTGGCCGAGTTCTCGCTGTAGTGCAGCGTCGTCGAGTTCTTCCCCGACCCCACGATCGGCGCATACGAGACCCGCTCGCACCCATCCTCCATCAGCTTTTCCGTGATCACCCCGGCGACCTTGCGCTCCGTCACGCCCGGCCGTACTGCCTTCATCTCCGCCAGTTGCGCGGCAATCGAAGCATCCGCAGCCTTCTTCAGCAGGTCGAGCTCCGCCGCCGACTTCACTGCCCGCAACACCATCGTCACGTCCGCCACATCTCGTGTCGCCGGGGCATCCCCTACCCCCAGCGTCAGCGCCGTAAAATCCACCAGCGCCTTGGCCTGTTTCGAATCCCCCTCGGCCCACAGATTGCGCAATCGGCTCCGGTCCGTGGCTACAAGACCATTCAGCACCGCCGGCATCTCCGTCATGGACAGGACCTCGTCGACACCGGTCACGGTCGTGACTCCGCCTGTGGACGCATCCATCTTCTCGCCTGTGTACTTTTCTATCCGCGGATTCCGAGTCGGCAGAAACAAAATCTCTCGATACGGCAGTGCCGCTTGCGCCGCACTCGTCTCAGTCGCCGCCACCGAAGGAGTCGCAGCAACCAACACCAGAGCAGCCCCCGGTTCGTTCCATCCTGTCAGGTAGTAGAAGTCCTCATCCTGCCGGTACGGCATAAAGTCCAGCACCGGCTCCTCCGCCGCAAACAAGATAGCCACGCCACCGTGCAACTTCTCCGCTAACGCAACTCGCCGCTGCCGGTACTCAGCCTTCGGCACAGACTCAAGAGCACGCGCGCTGCCGCAAGTTGCCAGCGCAATCAGCAACACGATAAAGCGATGTTTCATGGGAGCTCCAGAGTGGAAATAATTCCTGTCATTCTGAGCGGAGCGAAGAACCCCCGCATTTTGTTCGAAGCGCCGCACTCTACACCATTTGCGAACATGCTCTAAATCCCAACCGGGTACGGCTTCTCATGTATCTCCTGCCCGGCATTGCCGCCGCGCTCAAACCTGCCCTGCAACAGGCTCAGCAATCCGGTATACCAGTACCCCAGCACAAACAGCAGCAGGAACGGCACCGTGAAGAAGTTCTCCGTCGAAATCGCATACCAGACCGTTCCCGCGAAGTAGCAGCCGATGGCCAACTCGATCCACGGTACGATTCCTAGCCTCTTTCGATAGACCTTAGCCTGCGACCTCTCGCCCTTCTTCTTGACGCTGTACTTTGGCGTCCGCGCAAACGCGCTCTTCACCCCGAACAGCGCCTCCATCACGGCCTTCGTATTCGTGATCGTCAGCCCCACACCCAGCGCCATCAGAAACGGCACATACAGAAACGTCTTGTACCAGGTCTTCGGGAACAGCTCCTTCTGGCTGACGAGGTAGAAGGTGGACACTGACATCGTGCTCGCGATAAACAGCGGCAGATCGATCAGCAGCATCTGCGGCAGCCCCTGCCAGCTGCGGATAATCATCGCAGGCATCAGCAGCGTGCTCAGAATAATCATCAGCGGATAGCTGATGTTCGCCGTCAGGTGGTACCACGCCTCCAGCTTCGTATGCCAAGGCGCATCGCTCTTCAGCACGCGCGGAAGAATCTTCTTCCCCGTCTGGATCAGCCCCTTCGCCCAGCGCGCCTGCTGGGTCTTGAAGGCCGTCATCTCAATTGGCAACTCTGCCGGGCACTCCACATCCTGCAGGTACATGAACTTCCATCCGACCATCTGCGCCCGGTAGCTGAGGTCAGTATCCTCCGTCAGCGTGTCGTGCTGCCAGCCCCCGGCCTCACCGATCGTCTGCCGCCGCCACATCCCCGCTGTGCCGTTGAAATTGAAGAACACTCCAGCCCGCGACCGCCCGCCATGCTCCAGCACAAAGTGCCCGTCCAGCAGGATCGCCTCCACCTGTGTCATGAAGCTGTAGTTCCGGTTCAGGTGCGTCCACCGTGTCTGCACCATACCGATACGCTCCTCCGCGAAGTGATGCACCACCTGCATCACCCACTCCACTGGAGGCACGAAGTCCGCATCGAAGATCGCAATGAACTCACCCTTCGCGACCTTCAGACCCTCATCGAGCGCGCCCGCCTTATACCCATAACGATTTGTGCGGTGTAGATAGACGATAGGCTGCGGCTCCATCCCCGCGAACCCCCGCGCATACCGCTCCACGACCCCCTGAGCTACATCCACCGTCTCGTCGGTGGAGTCGTCCAGCACCTGTATCTCAAACCGGTCCCGCGGATAGTCCAACCGGCAGATGGCCTCGACCAGCCGCTCGATGACGAACTGCTCATTGAAGATCGGGAGCTGGACCGTCACAAACGGCAGCTCCCCCTCGGCGAACCTAGCCACCGGCTCGTCCCACTTCGCAGCATTCTTCTTGTTCTTGTAGTAAAGCCACACCAGTTGGTACCGGTGTATGCCATAGAACGCCAGGATCAGCATGACGATGAAGTACGGGACCAGCATCGACGTGTCGAATGCATTCCACCGGTAAAGACCGCGGAAGTTATAAATTTTGTCCGTGTAGTGCGCTTTAAAGTAGTGCCCAATACCCGTCGGCGCAATCATCATCGCGAGCATCGCCGTCATCGTCTGAAAAAGAAAGGGCAGGGAATCACTCCGGAAATCATTTCGATTCTAACGGATACGATGCCCTCTCAGAGTTCTTCGATGGCTCGCGCGCTAGTTGAGATACATCGTCCGGTACAACGTATCCCGCTGCACCGGCTTAAAGCCAGCCCCGCGAATCACCCGCCGAAGGTCCTCCTCCGTCGTCCCATCCGCCGCAATCAGAGCCTCACCAGGCATCACCGAGCCAACATCGTTTCCGCCGAACCGTAACCCCATCTGCAACACCTTCAACCCTTGCTTCGCCCAGTCCGCCTGCACATTGTCGATGTTGTCCAGGAACATCCGCGAGATCGCCAGCGTCTTCAGGTACTCCACCGCCGTCGCCTCCTCAAACCCCCGCACGCCTGAAGCCACCGGCTGAAAAGCTGAAGGAGTAAACGCCGTGAACCCAGCCGTCTCCTCCTGCAGCCGTCGCAGAGTCTCAAGATGGTCGACCCGATGCTCCATCGTCTCGCCGACACCAAAGGTCATCGACGCCGTCGTCCGAACCCCAAGCCCATGCGCCGCCCGATGCACCCCGATCCACTCCTCCGTCGAGCATCGCTGCACCGTCGTCTGCACCGAGTCATGCAGAATTCCCGCATCGTCTCCGGCGATGGAGCTTAAACCTGCGTCCGCGAGCCTTCGAATCGTCTCCTGCGCCGGTATTCCCGCTTGGGCTGCGATCGCAACAATCTCACTCGCCGACAACCCATGCACCCAGAGGGACGGGAACTGCCGCCGAATCCCAATCAGCATCTCCTCCAACCAGTCGATCGTCGGCCCCACGGTAACCACGCCTTGCAGCACCGTGCCCTGAAGCACGATACCCGTCCCACCCATCTCGATCGTCTCGCGAATCTTCCCGTACATGGCCTCGGTCCCGGGCACCGGGCAGAACACAACACGGTCTACCACATAGCTGACCACGCCCTCCGGATGCAGCTTCCGCCGCACCGCATCGGCCTCCATCCCAATCCCGATCAGATCGTCGTTTTGGAAGCAATCCAAAGCCTGTTCCCGGCTAATTCCCATCTCCCAAGTTTACGACGTTACGATGCCCGGCGTCCTCAGTGCGCCCGCACCAGCAACGCAATCGCCACCCCAAACCCCACCACCAGCAGACCAACCCCAACCTGCGCCCACAGCCTGACCGTCGCCACCTGCTTCTCAAGCTCCACCAGCCGCTCCGCCTGACTCTCGATCGCTCGCCGCACCTGACGCACATCCGTCGCCACCTCGGCGATCTGCGCGCTCTGGTCCTGCAACTGCCGGTACAGCCCTGCATGAGCCGTCGTCACCTGCCCCAGGTCGCCGCGAACCCCCTCGGCCATCGCCGCCATCGCTTCCTGGTTCGCCTTCTCGCTGGCTGCCTTCGAAGCAAAAAAACGGTCCACCATCGGCACAAGACGGGACACATGAGGAAGCAACTCCACCAACTGCATCAGTACCTTAGGCCACATGTCGGAATCCTAGTCGCAAATCAGTGCCACGTATCGACAATCGCCTTCGAATCATCCTTCAGATCGGTCACCAGCAACCGGCGATCCACTGCTCCAGTCTTTCGCGCCGCACGCCAGCGCACATATACCGTGATCGCCGTCAGTACAAACAGCGTCGCCACAATCCCCTGCGACCACAGGCAGTAGATGCACCACTTCTCCAGGATGTACGCCTCAATGTAAGAGAGGAACGCCGCCATCATGAAGCCCACCTCCGCCATGATCAGCAGCAACCAGTATCGCCCCAGCAGCGCCAGCACCAGCATCACGCTGTAGCCGATGATCCCGAGCGTCGCCACCGGCACATGCCCCTTCGAGTCAGGAGCCTCGTCGAAGGTCCTCGGAGGAAACACCGCGAACCGGCTATGGTTCACCGCCCCGCAGTCGAACCGCTCCGTCACCGCGCACGGCGGAGCCTCACCCGGAGCCTGGTTATGCACCCGCAACGCCAGTACCGAAACCCAGATTCCCGCCACCGCCAGCAACGCAAGCAAGTACTTCATCCACTTATTTTATGTCCGACTCCCACAATCCGTAATCTAGCCGCAATCCGAGCGCAGTATCCTCATCGCATGAGCGCACTCGACCGCCGCCATTTCCTCTCGCTCCTCGGAGCCACCGGCCTCTCCGCAGCCCTTCCCTCCGTGGCTCTCGCCGCGCCCGCTGCCGAGCCCCTCACCTTCCTCTTCCTCACCGACACCCACCTCCAGCCCGAGCTCGACGCCGCCAAAGGTTGCGACATGGCCTTCAAGAAGGCCCGCAGTATCAAGGCTGACTTCGCCATCCAGGGTGGAGACCATGTCTTCGACTCCCTCGCCGTCAGCAAGCAGCGCGCCGTCTCCCTCTTCGATCTCTACGGCAAGACCGAGCAGGACCTCGGCATGAAGCTCCACCACACCATCGGCAACCACGATTGCCTCGGCATCTACCCAGCCAGCGGCATGTCTCCCGCCGACCCGCTCTACGGCAAGAAGCTCTTCGAGGAGCGCTTCGGCAAGACCTACCACTCCTTCGACCACAAGGGCTACCACTTCATCATTCTTGATTCCATCGGCTTCACCCCCGACCGCGCCTACGAGGGCCGCATCGCCGCCGCCCAGCTCCAGTGGCTCGCTGCCGATCTCGCCGCGCTCCCCGCGGGCACGCCCATCATCGTCTCGGTCCACATCCCACTCGTCACTGCCTTCGCCTCCTACGTTCCCGGAACCGATACTCCATCACCCCACCACGGTCTCAGCGTCATCAACGCGAACGAGGTTATCCAGCTCTTCGACGGCCACAACGTGCTCGGCGTCCTGCAGGGCCACACCCACATCAACGAGACCGTTCTCTGGAAGGGCGTCCCCTATATCACCAGCGGAGCCATCTCCGGAAACTGGTGGCACGGCACCCGCCTCGGGACACCCGAAGGCTTCACCGTCGTCACCGTCGCCAACAACAAGCTCACCACCCGCTACGAGACCTACGGCTTCCAGTCTATCGATCCCAAAAACACCTGATCGACAGTTTTGAAGCAACACCTAGCCCAAACTCCCGTCATCTCGACCGGAGGCGGCGCACTTTGCCGTCGCAGTGGAGAGACCCCCGTATTTTGCAGTTGTCGTTGCCTGTCCCTTTGTTTGTCATCCCGCAGGGATCTGCTTTTGCCGTTCCAATCTTCGGGTGCCCCATCCTTTCGCGCACCTTGCGAAAGGGTGGGAGACCAAAAACGCCAGGAGAAATAACTTGACCTCCCATCCTGCTCAGGTATATTGATCCCCAATTCCACAAGGGACATTTTTGGGACCAGTCCTCGATGGACAGTGTCATTTGCTTGAGTGAGGAGCAGTTTCGATGAGTGATCAGATCCCACCACAACAGCCGCCCTTTACAGAGATACCGTCCTCCGGCCCTTCCTATCCGCCACCGGCTCCTGCCTCTTCGTCGGGTCTCTCGGACAACGCTGCCGGAGCTCTCGCCTACGTCACCATCATTCCGGCGATCGTCTTCCTCATCCTGGAGCCCTACAACAAGATTCCGTTCGTAAAGTTCCACTCTTTCCAATGTCTGGGACTGGCTGTCGTCTCGTTCGTCCTGCAGGTCGGTTTCATGATCCTCTTTTTCATTCTGCACGCGATTCCGTTGATCGGAATCTTGTTTCTCTTCGTCCGTATCGCCATCATGCTCGGTATTTTCATCGCCTGGTTGATGTGCATCATCAAGGCCAGCCAGGGCGCATGGTTCAAGCTGCCGATCATCGGCGACTTCGCCGAGAAACAGGCACGCAGCTAAGACAGCTAAGTCGAAGCCTTGGTCTTTCTGCCCCTCGGACGGGAAATTTTCTCTTTCCGGGGGGCGAACCGCTTCAGCCGCTGCTCCATCACGGCAACCGCCTCTGCACTCTCGTCCACCAGCACGAATGTGCGCTCATTCTTAGCCGCAGCCTCGCCTGTAGTCCCGCTGCCCGCGAAGAAATCCAGCACCGTCTCCCCCACATTCGAGTGGACCCGCACGATCCGCTCCAGCACTCCCAGCGGCTTCTGCGTCGCGTACCCTGTCTTCTCCTTGCCCGTAGGCGAAACGATAGTGTGCCACCAGACATCGGTCGGCGTCTTGCCCCGCGCCGCCTTCTTCGCTCCGACCAACCCCGGAGCCATATACGGAATCCGGTCCACCCCATCCAGGTTGAAGGTGTACCGCTCCGGGTGCTTCGTGTACCAGAGGATGTTGTCGTGCTTCGCCGGCCACCGCTTCGTGGAGCGCGCGCCGTAGTCATAGGCCCAGATGATCTCGTTCTGAAAGCACTGCCGCCCGAAGATCTCATCCAGCATCACCTTGCAGTAATGCACCTCGCGGTAGTCGATGTGGAAGAACAGCGAGCCCGTCTCCGACAGCACCCGATGCGCCTCCTCCAGCCGCGGCCGGATAAATCCGAGAAAGTCCTCAAAAGTATCCTCGTATCCACCGCCCGCGCCTTTGATGAGTCCGACCAGCTCCGTCCGATAACGTAGCCCACCAAAGCCCACCCGGTCGCCGCAGTCATCCCGCGTTGTCTTCATCTGCATTCGTTTTTGCCGCCTCCCGGTATTGAAGGGAGGATCGACGTAGATCAACTGCACTGACTCCGATTCCATCTCGCGGAGCGCCTTCAGGTTGTCTCCATGCACGATGCGATTCATAGTCCTTCGCACCGCCTACTTCGCAAAGTCATATCTTTCATCCCAGCCATCATCGCATTCCCGCGCACCCCGTAGCCGTGTATCTTGATCTTCAGAAAAACTTTCGAAACGCAGATGCCTGAAGAACGATCCTTCAACTTCGCCATGCTCTCCGACCCAGGCCGCATTCGCAGCGGCAACGAGGACTTCTGCGCCGCCTCTCTCAAAATCGGAGCCTTTGTCGTGTGTGACGGCATGGGCGGAGCAGCCGCCGGAGAGGTCGCCAGCCAACTCGCCGCGACCACTTTTCTCGCTCATCTGAAATCCGAGCCACCCGCACACGGAATCATCGAGGCGCGCCTGCTGACCGCCGTCCGTGCTGCAAACACCGCCGTCTACCAACACTCCCAGCAGGGCGCGAACCTGCATGGCATGGGAACTACGCTGGTCGCTCTCTATATCGAAGACAAAACAGAAGAGCAGAGCCACAAGCTCTGGCTCGCCCACGTCGGTGACAGCCGCTGCTACCTCTTGCGCGCCGGAGAGCTGAACCAACTCACTCAGGACCACTCGCTCGTTCAGGAGCAGGTGCTCGCCGGACAGCTCACACCCGAGCAGGCCGAGCGCTCGCCCATGCGCAACATCATCACCCGCTCCATCGGCTCCCACACCCGCGTCGAACCCGACATCTGCGCCCTCGACCCGCAACCCGGTGACCTCTACCTGCTCGCCTCCGACGGTCTCACTCGCGAGCTCAGCGACGAAGCCCTCACAGCACTGCTCTCCACCGCTCAACCCGACCTCGAAGCCACCTGCCGCGCGCTGATCGACGCTGCCAACGCCGAAGGCGGACACGACAACATCACCGTCCTCCTCCTCCAGATCCACTGAAGACCTCCTCCAAGCTGATACACTTCGCTTTGCCAAAACCAATGACGGATCAACCTACAATCGGAGTTCTCGGAGCAGGCACCATGGGCAATGGCATCGCCCACGTCTGCGCCCGCGCTGGTTTTCCAGTCCTATTGGCCGATGTCGCCCAGCCCGCGCTCGACCGAGGCCTCGCCACCATCGAAAAGAACCTCGCCCGCGAAGTCGCCAAGGCAAAACTCACCGAACAGGTCGCCGCGCAGGCACGGCAGCACATCACCGCGACGCTCAATCTCGAAGACCTTGCCGCCTGTCACCTCGTCATCGAGGCGGCCACCGAGAAGTTCGTCATCAAAGCAGAACTCTTCCGAGACCTCGACCGCATCCTCCCGCCTGACGCCATCCTCGCAAGCAACACCTCGAGCATCTCGATCACGAAGCTGGCAGCGCAGACAAAGCGCCCCAGCCAGGTCATTGGAATGCACTTCTTCAACCCCGTGCCCGTCATGCAGCTTGTCGAGGTCATCCGCGGCCTTCAGACCTCGCAGGCCACTTTCGATACGGTGCGCGCACTCAGCGTCCAACTCGGCAAGACGCCCGTCGAGGTCAACGACGCCGCCGGCTTCGTCTCGAACCGCGTCCTGATGCCGCTGATCAACGAGGCCATCTTCGCCGTCATGGAAGGCGTCGCCACCGCCGAGGCTGTCGACCAGGTCTTCACACTCGGCATGGCTCATCCGATGGGGCCGCTCACATTGGCCGACTTCATCGGTCTGGATGTCTGCCTCGACATCATGCGCGTCCTCGAAGATGGCCTCGGCGACCCCAAGTACCGGCCCTGTCCGTTGCTCATCCGCATGGTGGACGCGGGCTGGCTCGGCCGCAAATCGGGTCGAGGCTTTTACACTTACGAAGCATCCAAGTAACAGGAGAAACCATGTCGCAAGAGCTTTACTTCGAAGATTTTTACGTAGGCCAGAAGTTTCACTCCGCCGGTACGGCCAAGGTTTCGGCTGAAGAGATCAAAGAGTTCGGCCAGAAGTACGACCCGCAGCCCTTTCACCTCGACGAGGCAGCTGGCGAGGGGTCGTTTTTCAAGGGCCTCGCCGCGTCCGGCTGGCTGACAGCCGCGATCGTGATGCGGCTTCGCGTACAGAGCATCAAGGTCTTCGGAGGCATGATCGGCGCAGGCGTGGAGGAGATGCGTTGGACGGAGCCCGTCCGTCCTGGTGACACCATCCGCACTGAAATTGAGGTCGTCGGCGCCCGACTGTCCAACTCCCGCAAAGACTACGGCATCGTCCGCACCCGCACCCTCGCCTACAATCAACGCGACCAGGTGGTCATGCGGAGCACCGTCAACTTCCTCGCCCCGATCAGGACTGCTGTTTAGCAGGGGAACGCGATGACAGAGGCAGAACGCAACCTGCTCAAGAGCAGCATCGACGAGGTTCTGGTGCTCGAAACCAACGACGGCGAGCACATCGCCCAAATCCTATTCGTCTTCGATGAGGGCGAAACCCCGGACCTGTTCTATCTCGAGGTGGAACCCCGTCCCGACGGCACCTTTGCCCAGAAGGGGAGCAGCGGCCATTCGCTGCTCCTCTCAGACATCCGCGCCGTCCGCCGCCTCGACTGATCTTTGCGGAACCAGGCGACATAAAATCGGGTGCCCCATCCTTCGCGCACTTTGCGAAGGGTGGGATGTACAAATTCACCAAGCCAGTCACTCCCGACGCACCCCTCCACTCAGTACCCCCAAATCCACCGCGAAACAACGTATGTTAACCAAATGCGCATGACCGTGCTAGCCTCGGGCTCCAAAGGCAACAGCACCGTCGTCTCCAGCGCCAAGACACGAGTCCTCGTCGATGCCGGTCTCTCCTGCCGCGAGTTGCTGAAACGCATGGCGATTGCCGGGGAAGATCCAGCGACGCTCGATGCCATCCTGATCACGCACGAGCACATCGACCACGTCGCCGGACTAGCCGTGCTCGCGCGAAAGCTAAACATCCCCGTCTTCTTCACCGAGGCGACGCACCGCGCCTGGGTTCGGATGCTGACTCCGCGCACGACCATGTCCTATGCGAAGTGGCTCGATCATCTGCAGCAGGAGAAAGCGGCCCGCGCTGCTGCAACCGCCTCCGAAGAGCTAGGGGCCATCGCCAATATCTCCGCCGAGGCCGCCTCCATCTGTAGCGAAAACCGCTCCGACGACCCCAACGCGACCCTTGAGCTTCCAGTCGATCCGGACGCCGAAGAGTCCTGCGACCCTGAAGCGCAGCCTCCAAAGGAGAAGCTCAATCCGTCGTATCTCCCGGCGGTCGAGTATTTTCAAGCTGGCACAAATTTTTCTATCGGCGACCTCAATATCATGCCATTCACCATTCCTCACGATGCGGCCGATCCGTGCGGATTCGTGCTGGAAGCCGAAGGCATCCGGATGGCACTGGCCACAGACCTTGGCTACATGCCGCCGAACGTCAAGTCCGCGCTGAAGCGCATCGACGTGCTGCTGCTGGAGTCCAATCACGATCTTGAGATGCTCCGGGACGGCCCATACCCGTGGTCGGTCAAGCAACGAGTGCTCTCCCGGGTCGGCCATCTCTCAAACGATGCCACCGCTGAGTTCCTTCAGAATGACTACGATGGGGGCGCGGCCTACATCGTTCTCGGCCACCTGTCGGAGTCCAATAATGCCCCGGAGCTGGCACGCATCTCCGCAGAGCGAGCGATCGGCAACCGGATGTCGTTGTTGGGAAACAAGATACTGCTCGCCCAGCAGTCCATCCCGTTGGACTCGATCAGCCTGTAGCTCTGTATTTTGTGTCTCCTAGTCTGTTAACCCTCTATGAATCTTTGCTGTTCTCCGCGAATCAAAAGCGGTAGACTAAAAGGAGCCTATGGATAACTCCGCGACACATTCTCAGAGCAAGCATCGCGTGCCTCTATCCCCATGTATTGATCCTGTCGTCGGAGCGATTCTCTCCGGCTGGCGCTACGACATCTCCGGCCTTTCGCCCGAGATGCGCACCGACTACGAACAGCACCTCTGCGACTGTGGTCACTGCCGGTCCAAGCAGCGCCTGCACCGCACGGTCGATGTACTACTGATCTCGGTTAGCACGCTGTCGATCTTCGCCTTTCTGTTGGCCGCCGCGGTCATGCATCGGGTGGAGGCCATCACGCATATCGGCCAGGTCCATGTTCATCTCCGCCACACGCCGATCCTCATCTCGCTGGAGGCGGTGGCCGTTGTAGGCGTGGTGATTTCGACGCTGCTATGGGTGCTGGTTGCCATCACGACCCCGCTGCCAAGCTTCCTGACCGATCTGATCGAGCAACGTCTCCCCGCCGATATTCGCGACCGTTTCCACAAAAACGCAGCCTAACGGAGGAGCGCCGTCCGGCGTTCTTCGATTCCCAAACAGTTCAGCAGGCTTATAAGCCTGCTGAACTGTTTGTTTGTCATCCGCATCCGCACACGATAGCGTAGAGAGAGTGCCCATGCCTCACACCGAACCTCAAGGCGAGATTCTTCCCCCCATCGGTCCCGCCATTCCGGTTCCCGACTACGCGCCCGCAGATGCCACCGCAAGGCGCGCGTCCCGGCCGGAGAAGAGCACGTTCAATCTGCTCTCTTCGCCCGCGACCTACCTGCTGGTCGGGGTGAACTGCGCGGTCTACCTGTGGATGTGCCTGCATGGCGTCTCCTTCCAGAACCCAACCCCCAACGACTTGGTGCATTTTGGCGCCAGCAGCCTCCACGCTGAGTTCGCAGGGGAGTGGTACAGGCTGCTGACGGCGATCTTCGTCCACGTCGGCTGGATTCACATTGGCACCAACATGTGGTGCCTGTGGAACCTGGGCCTGCTCGGAGAGCCGCTGCTCGGGGCCTACGGTCTGGTCGCGGTATATCTGCTGACGGGCGTGGCTGGAAATCTGTTGAGTCTCGGGCTGGAGGTCGTTCTCCGGTTGACTCAAGGGATAAGCCCAATGGCTGGCCCGGATGCAGTGAGCGCCGGAGCTTCCGGCGCGGTCTTCGGAATTGCCGGTATCCTGATCGTTCTGCTCAGCAACAAGAGGCTGCCGATTCCATGGCTGGAGCTAAAGCGGCTGCGGCGGTCAGTGATCCAGTTTGCGGTCCTGAACCTCATCATCGGCGGCGCGACTATCTTCTTCGACATCATCCGGATCGACAACTCGGCGCACGTCGGAGGTTTTCTCTCCGGACTCGCCCTCGGAGTTCCGCTGGTTCCGCGAATGACTGCCGGACGCGAGCGATACCTTACCCGGCAGAAGATTACCTTCGGTGCCGCCGCCTTTCTGCTAGCGCTTTTCGGCTACTCGGTCTCCAACCTCAAATAGCGCATTGAGCTATATAAAATCTGTCATCCTGAGCGGAGCCTCTTGCAGTTTCATCGCGAGAGGCGCAGTCGAAGGACCTGCGGTTTGCATTTGCCGTTGCCTGTTTTTTTGTTTGTCATCCCGTAGGGATCTGCTTTTCGCTTTCCCCGTTACGGATGCCCCATCCTTCGTGTACTTTGCGAAGGGTGGGATGTACAACCTCACCCCGCTCAGGATGACAGAGTTATGGCACTAATTTCAGATTCACGACGCTAGCTCATAGTCGTCGTCGCAAACTTGCGGACCATCGCCAGCAGCAGCCTGCGGTCGCTCTCGCTGAGGTTCGCGGAGTATCGCTGTACCTGGGTGAGGAACCGTATCTCTTCCGCGTTCAGGCTGAGCCCGAAGACCTCGCGGACGGGGCTTTCTTCTGCAAAGAACTCGGCGAGCTGCAGGTCGAGCGCGCCGGCGATCTTCTTGAGCGTGTCCAGCGACGGCACGGTGTGTCCGTTTTCGACGCGGGAGAGGTAACAGCGCAACAATCCCGTCCGCTTCTCGATGTCGCCCTGCGACATACCCTTCTGCTGGCGAAAGCCGCGGATGGTCATGCCGATATTCATGGAGTGAGGCTCGTCGGAGGGGCCGGTCGAGGTGGAGGGAAGTGTTTGCATATCAGCCATTAGCCACAAACTAACGACCCACACGGCAACTCGCAAGTCCTATCTTTGCATCGGGCCCGATTCCCGTACCTCGCCAGATTCCCCGACGTCTCAATTCTGCGGCAGAGCTCGCCGGAAGAAGGCGAGATCATCCACCTGGTTGTCGTTGTAGCGTTCGATCCGCTCGAAGCCGAGCGAGGTGTAGAGGCGGTTTGCCTCGGGCATGGCTGCGGGCACGGTATCGAGATAGATCGCTTGATAGCCCAAGCCGGAGGCATGCTCCATCGCCGCCTGGATGAGCCGTTTTCCTAGTCCAAGGCCGCGTCCGGAGGGCCTGACCCACAGCCGCTTCATCTCACAGGCACGCTCTCCGGAACGTGAGAGCGGCTTCAGGGCGACACAGCCTGCCGGATCGCCATCGACTGTAGCGAGCAGGAGCGCAGCGTAGGGTCCGGGCAGGTTTTCGATCTCCTGGGCGTAGTTTTCGATACAGATGTTGACCGCCCCCGTTGGATTATCCGCGAGGTAGTGGCCATACTCGAGCATCAACGAGCGCAGTATCTGCAGATCAGCCGCACCCTCAGCCTGCCTGATTGCGATCTCGCTCATCGTTACCCCATGTACATTCCGCCATTGACATCGAGCGTGTGCCCGGTGATGTAGGCAGCCTCATCGGAGGCGAGAAATTTGACAGCATGGGCCACATCGATCTCTGTCCCAGCCCGGTTGAGAGGGATGATCGACATCATCGCCGTCCGCTGCTCGTCGTTCAGAATGCCCGTCATGGCAGTCTCGATGAAGCCGGGAGCGATGGCGTTGACAGTAATAGCGCGGCTGGCAAGCTCGCGCGCCAGAGCCTTGGTGAGGCCGATCAGTCCGGCCTTCGAGGCGGCATAGTTGGCCTGGCCTGCTTGGCCGGTCTCGCCGACGACGGAGGTGATGTTGATGACGCGACCCCAACGGGCTTTGACCATGGAGGACATAACGGCCTGCGTCATCAGGAACGCGCCAGTCAGGTTGGTGTTGATGACGTCGTCCCAGTCCTTGCGCTTCATGCGCATGGCGAGGATGTCGCGGGTGATGCCTGCGTTGTTGACCAGGATGCCGACGCCTCCAAACTGGGCGATAACGGCCTTGGCGCACTCTTTGATGGACTCTTCGCTGGCCACATCGAGCGCGAAGGTGTGCGCTGTTCCGCCTGCCGCTGCGATCTCGGAGGCGACCTCTGCCAGCTTTTCTACGTTGCGCGCGGCCAGGGCGACGGTTGCTCCAGCTTTGGCCAGCTCCAGCGCGCAGGCGCGGCCGATGCCCTGTGATGCTCCGGTGACGAGTGCGATGCGACCTTCCAGTGTGCTCATGCTCGCATTATACGAAGGCGGACGCGGCTGGCTTTTTCATGGACGCTGTGGAGAACAGAGTGGCGTCCGGTGGCATATCCTGTAGCTCCACCATGTCAGAAAACAAGAACAGCACGGTAGTGACACCAACAGATACAGCAGCGAAGCTCGCTCCGGCGAATGAGACCGATGTCTACGCGATCCACGGAGCGGACCCGGAGGTGCTGGCCTATGCGATGGCCAAGTATTCTCGGTCCTCGCTGTCAATGAAGGAGTCGCTCGCCGAGATCAGCTCCCAGCGCGCCGAGCAGTTCCTGAACACCTTCTATTTCCAGTACGGGCACCGCTCGATCGCCGACCTGGCGCACATACCCTTCGCTATCGAGCGGCTGAGCCTGCTGGCAGCGATCTCGCTGGTCGACGAGCAACGCTGGGACGGCCAGGAGCGGTCGACGCGCTACCAGAACTTCAGGACCTCGGGATGGTTCACGCCAGAGCTGGGCGCCGAGACACCCCGCTTTACGGATGCGGTCAAGGCACTGTTCGCAGGGTACGACCGGGTCGGCGCAGGGATGCTGGAGGCTCTGAAAGGTGCAGTTGCGAAACCGGAGGAGATGAAGCCGGAGGCCTATGAGCGGACGTTGAAGGCCCGCGCCTTCGACGTGGCTCGGTATCTGCTGCCGCTGGCAACAAACACCTCGCTGGGCCAGATTGTGAACGCCCGAACGCTGGAAACGCAGGTCTCGCGGCTGCTGACCAGCGAGTTCGCGGAGATTCGATCGCTCGGCGAAAAGCTGCGGATCGCCGCAGCGGAGCCTGCCTGGAATGTGCAGCACAGCGCGGGGCAGGTGCTCTGCCAGGAGGTCGGCTCAGTCTCTTCCGAATGCGCCGAACAGGCCGCAGCGCTGCTGCTGCGCCCGGTAAAGACCGCGCCGACGCTGGTCAAATATGCGGCACCCTCTGCGTACCTCTCCGGCAGCCGGGAGCAGTTGACGCAGGCCGCCGCCGAGCTAATGGCCGGTCAGACGATCGACCCGGCTCCCGTGGTCGACTTGCTCGACGACGCGGAGGTGCTCGAGGTAGAGCTTGCGACCTCGTTGCTGTATCCGCAATGCCATTTCTCCTACCGGCAGCTTCGCGCCAACGTCGGCGCGCTCACCGAGACGCGGCGAGCGGAGATCATCCACCTGGGGATGAACCTGCGGGGCCGCCACGACGAACTGCTACGCAGCTTCAGCGCGGGCCAGGGCTTCCGTTTCGACATCCTCATGGACATCGGCGGCTTCCGCGACATGCACCGGCACCGCCGTTGCATCCAGCTCCTCCAGGGATACACCGACGCCCACGGCTACGAGACGCCGGAATGCCCAGGCCAGCCGACTCTGGCCGAGGCCGGGCTCGACAAGGACTACACCGCCACCATGGACGCTGCTTTCGCTGCCTATTGCCAGCTTCGAGACAGCGGCGTGCCCGAGGCGGCGGAGTCGGCACAGTACGTCCTGCCGCTTGGTACACGTTGCCGGTCGATGTTCAAGATGGACTTTGCCGAGGCTGTGTATATCTCTGAGTTGCGAACCGGGTCGGGTGGCCACTTCAGCTACCGGCGTGTCGCGCACCTGATGTACGAGGCAGTGGCGAAGCGGCATCCCGGACTGGCCGAGTACTTCCGAGTGGAGGATGTGAGCGAGCCGCTGGATCTGTTGCGGAGATGAAAATTCTGGTAGTGATCAGTTTGACAGTCCTCCCTCACTAAACCATTAGAATGTGGTGATGGAGATCAAACGCATCGGCTCGCAGCCGTCCAGCAAAGGTCCGGCAGACTGGTTTACCGGCACTGTTCGTATTGACCCGCTTTTTCAAGCACCCGACCCAGCGTTTGTTGCTGGTGCCAGCGTCACATTTGAGGCCGGAGCGCGTACCGCCTGGCATACGCATCCCCTCGGACAGACTTTGATTGTCACGGCAGGCTGCGGATGGGCTCAGCGGGAAGGCGGTGCGGTCGAGGAGATTCACCCCGGCGATGTGGTTTGGTTCGCGCCCGGAGAGAAACATTGGCACGGGGCTACACTGGCCACCGCCATGACTCACATCGCAATTCAGGAGCGATTAGACGGCAAGGTCGTGGATTGGATGGAGCATGTCAGCGACGAACAATACCAACTGTGAACGAGGATTCACACTGACCCCACCAATAGAATTCGCTTTTTCTTTGCTTTTCCGTTTTTAGATGCTAGAATCCGTTGACGATATCCAGAGGAGACAGTACTCGTGGCAGATGACCGTAGCAAGGCAATAGAGACAGCACTTTCGCAGCTGGAGAAGCAGTTTGGCAAGGGCTCCGTGATGCGGCTGGGCTCAAAAGAGGCTGTTGTGCCGATTGCGGTCATCTCGACCGGTTCGATCTCGTTCGACGCGGCGCTGGGAGTCGGTGGAGTGCCCCGCGGACGCGTGATTGAGATCTTTGGCCCTGAGTCTTCGGGTAAGACAACCATCACGCTGCAGATCATTGCCGAGGCGCAGAAGGCGGGCGGCCTAGCGGCGTTCGTGGACGCAGAACATGCGCTCGATCCGGCCTACGCGAAGAAGCTGGGAGTGGACATCGACAACCTTCTGGTCAGTCAGCCGGACTATGGCGAGCAGGCGCTCGAGATCGTCGAAGCGCTGGTGAAGTCGGGCGCGATCGACGTGCTGGTGGTCGATTCGGTCGCCGCGCTGGTGCCCAAGGCCGAACTCGATGGCGAGATGGGCGACTCCCACATGGGCTTGCAAGCGCGACTGATGTCTCAGGCCCTGCGAAAGCTGACCGGAACGGTCTCAAAGTCCCGTACCTGCCTGATCTTCATCAACCAGATTCGCGATAAGATCGGCGTGATGTTCGGCAACCCCGAGACGACGACCGGCGGCAAGGCGCTCAAGTTCTACTCATCGATGCGCATCGACATTCGCCGGATCGGCGCGGTGAAGGAGGGCGATGTAGTCGTTGGCTCCCGCACCAAGGTCAAGATCGTGAAGAACAAGGTAGCAGCGCCGTTCCGGGATGCGGAGTTCGACATCTTGTACGGCGAGGGCATCTCGCGCGAAGGAGACGTCCTTGATCTCGCTGTGCTGCATAACATCGTGGACAAGAGCGGTGCGTGGTACAGCTACCAGGGCGAGCGCATCGGCCAGGGACGCGAGAACGTCCGCACCTTCCTCAAAGAAAACAAAGACACCTTCGGACGTGTCGACGCGGAGCTGCGAAAGAAGCTCGGCATCGCGGGTGCGGCGGCGGAGGTCCCACCCGTTCCAGTCAATGGAGCGGCAGCAGCACAGGAAGTGGTCAAAGGCCGTAAATAGCGGCTAAAACAACTCTTGTCATTCTGAGCGGAGCGAAGAACCCCCGTATTTCGTTCGAAGCGCCACAATCTTCAATCGTACCCTTCCAAATCAAGCCGCCGGAGCTTCCCTTCGGCGGCTTTTTCTTTGACTCATGACGACCTGACGAGTGCAAGTTCATCAAAGCGCGATATGCTTCTCGTGGCATGCATACCGTCAAGGCGATCTATCCCGGCACCTTCGATCCGCTCACCAACGGCCATCTGGACCTGATTGCGCGCGGCGCAAAGATCGTCGATGAGCTGGTGGTGGCAATCCTCCGCAACACCGAAAAAGGCGAGCCGCTGTTCACCGTCGAGGAGCGGCAGGAGATGATCTTCGAGGCGACTCGCCAGTTCGGCAACGTCTCGGTGATGACCTTCAACGGCCTGCTGGTGGACTTTGCCCGGGAGCAGCAGGCGAAGGCCGTCCTGCGCGGTATTCGCGCCATCAGCGACTACGAGTATGAGTTCCAGATGGCGATGATGAACCGCAAGCTGAACCCGGATATCGAGACCCTGTTCATGATGCCGGCGGAGAAGTACACCTACGTCAGCTCGCGGCTCATCAAGGGAGTCTTCAGGCTGGGGGGCGATGTGACGGCGCTGGTTCCGCCGCTTGTGATGGAGCGGTTGAAGGCCAAGGGACCAAATCTTTCGTAGCCCTTTATCTCGACCCGCAAATCTGAAACACTAGAAGCATGACCATCACTGCAACCAAAGTGTTTGCGGACCGTATCGGCCGCATCGAAGTCTCGGCCACCATGGCGATCACGGCAGCCGCTCTGAAGCTGAAGTCAGAGGGCGTGAACCTGGCGGATTTTGGCGCGGGCGAACCGCACTTCGCGACCCCTCGTCACATCAAAGATGCCGCGATCGATGCGATCGAGAAGAACTTCACGCGCTACACCAACGTTGCCGGTATTCCGGAGGTCCGGAAGGCGATCGTCGACCGCCACGCGTGCGACTTCGGCTCGAACTACACCCCCGAGGAGTGCGTGTTTACGACGGGCGGCAAGCTGGCGCTCTTCAACGCGATCCAGGTGCTGGTCGACCACGGCGATGAAGTGATCCTGCCCGTACCGTACTGGGTATCGTTCAAGGACATCATCCAGTATGCGGGCGGCAAGGTGGTTCTGGTCGAGAGCCACGAAGAGGACAACTTCCGCGTCACCGCGAAGATGATCGAAGCGGCCATTACGCCGCGAACGAAGGCGATTATCCTCAACACGCCCTCGAACCCCTCCGGAGCGGTCGTATCGCCCGAGGACCTCGAGGCCATCGTCCGTCTGGCGCACAAACACGGCATCTACTGCCTGCTCGATGAGTGTTATGTTTACCTGACTTTCACGGGGCAGGTCGTCAGCGGCGGCACTTTTACGGACTGCAAGGAGCACGTCATCGTGCTCGGGTCGCTCTCGAAGACATACGCGATGACCGGCTGGCGTGCAGGATTCGCCCTCGGGCCGAAGCCGATTATCGCCGCGATGAGCAAGCTGCAGTCGCAGAGCACGTCGAACACGGCGAGCATGGTGCAGCGTGCCTCGATCGCCGCGTTGACCGGGTCGCAGGAGTGCGTGACCGAGATGCGGGCGGACTACGTGAAGCTACGCGATCAGATTCTGGCGGGCTTCAAGACGATTCCCGGACTGACCTGCACGGTTCCACAGGGCGCGTTCTATGTCTATCCGAACATCAGCAGCTTCATCGGCAAGGGCGGCATCACCTCGGCGTCGGACTTGGCGGCGAAGCTCCTGAGCGAGGCGCATGTGGTGGTCGTTCCGGGCGAGGCCTTTGGGACGGAGGAGCACATTCGCCTGTCTTACGCGGTGTCGCACGATGTCGCGGACGAGGGTGTCAAGCGGATGCGCGAGTACTTCGCCAGGCTGGGTTAGGGCATTTTCACCATGATTGTGGCGGAAAAAATCCCTGTCATTCTGAGTGGAGCGAAGACCCCCGCATTTTGTTCGAAGCGCCACAAGTTATACCGTTCGCGAGAGTGCTCTAGTAGGCCACTTGGACTAGGTCGTACTTCCGAGAGGCAACCAAAGGCTCTTCGGGTAGCATGGAGGCCTATGGGTTTGGAAAGTAACGAGTCTGGAATGCAATTTGCTCCGGTAATTCTGGCGGGCGGCAGCGGGACGCGGTTCTGGCCCCGCAGCCGCCGGACCCGGGCGAAGCAGGTATTGGCGCTCGTCGGTGAGCACACGATGATCCAGCAGACGGTGGATCGGCTTCTACCTTTGGGCGCTGCCGACGATGTCTGGGTGATCACGAATGAGTTGCTGAAGGAAACGATTTCGGAACAGCTGCCGGAGATCCCAGCAGACCACATCTTGAGTGAACCAGCGGCGCGGAACACGGCTCCAGCCTGTGCCCTGGCTGCTTTTCTGCTCGAGCGAAGCTCTCCGGATATCGTCATCGGTATCTTCCCCTCCGATCAGGTCGTTGGCGATGTAGAGCGGTTCGCCGAGGTGGTTCGCGCAGGCATCGCTCTTGCGGCTAGTGGAGACAAGATCGTCGTGCTGGGTGTTCCGCCGACGCGTCCGGAGACGGGCTACGGCTACATCGAGCAAGGTGCGGTTCTCGACAGTGGAACGGTGCCATGCGGCAGAATTCCAGTGCGGCGCGTGCAGTGTTTCAAAGAGAAGCCGAACCTGGCGCAGGCAGAGGAGTTTCTTGCCACAGGAAACTTTGCCTGGAACGGCGGGATATTTTTATGGACGGCGCGAACGCTGGTCGGAGCGATCCGCGAATTCTGCCCGAAGATGGCTCCGCTGCTCGAACAGATTGCAGCGGCGTATGGAACACCGGAGTTCGAGCAGGTGTTCGCAGAGCTCTACCCGCAGTGCGAGAGCATCAGCATCGACTACGCGGTGTTGGAGCCGCGCTCGGCCAAGGGCGAGCTGGCATCGGAGATCTACTGCCTGCCCGCAGACTTTGCCTGGACAGATATCGGCTCATGGCATGCTCTGCATGAGTACCAGTTGGCGACACCAGAGTTCGCAGGCAGCGAAGGAGCAAACGTCGTCGATGCAGGAAACAGCCTGACGCTGGACTCGCACCGGAACTACGTCTTCGCTCCGGGCAAGTCGGTTGTACTGTTGGGTGTGAACGATCTGGTGGTGGTGGAGACGGCAGATTCCATCCTGATTACAACACGCGCACAGTCGCAGGATGTTGGCCGGGTTGTACGTGCATTGACGGCAGCCGGACGAGAAGAACTGATCTGAGCATTTTCACCATAACCGTAGTGGAAATAACCCCTGTCATTCTGAGCGGAGCGAAGAACCCCCGCATTTTGTTCAAAGCGCCACACTCTACACCATTGCGAAAATACTCGGAACGCTAAAATTGAAGGCATGTCGATGACGGCAGTAAAGTTTGGAACGGATGGCTGGCGCGGCATCATCGCGGATGACTTCACCTATGCAAATGTTCGCGTAGCTTCGACGGCAATCGCTCACTACGTGCTGAAACAGGAAGACGCCAGCAAGGGCGTCTGCATTGGTTACGACACACGCTTTGGATCACGGTCGTTCGCTCGGGTTGTCGCGGAGGTGCTGTCGAAGGCGGGGATTCCGGTAGCTCTAGCCTCGGGGATTACGCCGACTCCGGCGCTCTCGTATGCGGTGCGGGAGCGGAAGGCTGCAGGCGGCGTGATGATTACGTCGAGCCACAATCCGGCGGAGTGGAACGGCGTGAAGTACAAAGCCAGCTACGGCGGATCGGGCCGTCCAGCGATCATCTCGGCGATTGAGGGCTATCTCGACGAGCCGCTTGCTGTAGCAGCGGTCGCAGGCCTGATTGAAGAGGTCGACTTCAATCCGGAGTACAACGCTGCGATTGCGCGGTTCGTCGATCTTGAGGCGATTCGCAAGTCGGGTTACAAGTTCCTGATCGACTGCATGTACGGGGCGGGCCGGGGCGTGATCGCGGGGATCTTTACCAAGGCCGGCATTCCGTTTGTGGAGATACGGAACGAGATCAACCCTGCGTTTCCGGGGATCAATCCCGAGCCGATTCTGCCGCATATTCAGGCGACCCAGGTTGCGGTTGTAGCGGAGAAGTGCGATGCGGGCCTGATTACCGATGGTGATGCGGACCGCATCGGCGCGGTGGACGAGCACGGCAACGTCGTGGACGCGCACAAGATCTTCGCGGTGCTGCTGAAGTGGCTGCTCGAGCGGAAGAAGTGGCCGGGCGATGTGACGCGTGCCTTCAACACGACGAAGATGCTGGACCGCATCGCCGCGAAGTATGGCCGAACCCTGCACGAGCATGGGATCGGCTTCAAGTATGTCTGCGACCTGATGCTGGAGAAGGAGATTCTGATCGGCGGCGAGGAGTCGGGCGGCGTCGGCATCAGCCGTCATCTTCCCGAGCGCGATGGGCTGCTGAACTCGCTGCTGCTGGCCAACGTGATGGCTGATGAGAACAAGACGCTCGGAGAGCTCGTCGCGGCGTTGCAGGAGGAGTTCGGTGAGCATCAATATGGACGCATCGACATGCACATCGACGAGGCGTTGAAGCAGTCGGCGATTGCTCGGGCAGGTGCTGGCATTGCTGAGATCGCGGGCATGAAGGTATTGCGCGTGGAGACGCTGGACGGGATTAAATTTTTTCTAGAGAACGACGAGTGCGCTGGGCTGGTCTCAAAAAGCAGGGCGAACCCCGCCGAGACCTGGCTGCTGCTACGCGCCTCGGGGACGGAGCCGTTGCTGCGTGTCTACTGCGAGAGCTGTTCGGTCGAGTCAGTGACGAAGGTACTGGAGGCGGCGCGGGCGTTCGTGTTGCAGGGCGGTGCTGCTTGAGCGGTGAGCTTCGCATCAGGACCAAGGGTCTGCTCTTCGATATGGACGGCGTGCTGGTCAGCTCGATCGGCTCGGTGGTCCGTTGCTGGCGGCGGTGGGCGGCGATGTACGACGTTCCAGGCGCGGAGACGTTCGAGGTGCCGCATGGGATGCGGGCGATCGACATCATCAAAATGTGCCGGCCCGATATCGACGCGCAAGAGGGACTCCGCGTGATCGAAGACCTGGAGATGGAAGACACAGAGGATCTGCGGGTATTGCCGGGCGTCAAAAAGCTGCTGGAGTCGCTGCCGATCGACCGCTGGGCGATCGTGACCTCGGCGACGCAGCGGTTGCTGCTGGGACGGCTCGCCGTGGCCGGGCTGCCGGTGCCGGAGCGGCTGATCAGCGCCGATATGGTCGAGAATGGCAAGCCGCATCCGGAGCCCTATATCCGCGGCGCGGCGCTGCTGGGACTCAAGCCGGAGGAGTGCGTCGTGGTCGAGGATGCTCCATCAGGCGTTGGCGCGGGCGTGGCTGCGGGCTGCCGAGTGCTGGGGGTTTTGGGCACTCATGAGGCCGCCGAGTTGCATGAGGCGGACTGGCTGGTGAACTCGCTCGAAGGACTGTCGGTGACGGCGGATAGCGATGGGCTGGAACTAAGGTTTACGCCGGTAGCTCGTGCGCTGCTGCCTGCTAAGGTCTAGCTTCTGCCCTCTTACGTTGCCTGTTTTTTTTGTCAACATCCACAAAATCGGGTGCCCCATCCTTCGCGCACTTTGCGAAGGGTGGGATGTAATGTACAAACTCACCCAACCCTGTCATCCTTCGACTGCCCCTTCGGCAAGCTCAGGGTCCGCTCAGGATGACAGATTGATGGCACGAATTTCAGATTTATGACACTGGCAGGCCACGCTTATTTGCAGGACTAGAGCGGTTTTGTGTGTTTTGGGGATTGACAAGGTTTTGGGTGTCCTGAAAGTAGGCGTTTTGGGTCTCCCACCCTTCGCGATGAAGCCGCGAAGGATGGGGCACCCAATTGCTGGTACTGATGCCGAGCAAAGAACGGCAACAGGTTCTTTAACGGACTCGGGACTATCTGCGGTTCATCGATCGAACTCGCGCCGGGCCTCATCCGCGTCTTCAGCCAAGTCGGCCAGGTATTTGAAAAACCCTTGCGATTGGCCACGGAACAGCCCATCAGCCGTGAGGCTCTTCAGAGCCCCCATGGCCGCCCCTGCTGTATTGGTAGGGCGAATGATGGAACATGCCGGAAACGCTTTGCTGAGAAATACGGTTGGCTCAGGCATGATCAGATTTGTTTGAAAATCTTCTCCACCTAAAGGAGACGAGTTGAGATCAGGGAAGATCACCTTGACACCTGTCACAGGATCTACCACCGTTAGCTGCGGCGCATTCCCTGCCTTGTCGTGCCAGGTCTGAAAATGCGCTATCTCTGTTCCACCAATGCTCAGCAGAATGCGTAGAACTTCGACACCGGTTACTCGTTGTGCCAACTGAGTGTAGAGACTGCTTCCACCCTGCTCAATAAAGGCAAAGTGGAAACCTGCGGTGTTGGCAATCGCCTGGGTTAGGTCGGAGATGTTAGAGGGTTTGGTTGCGTCCGATTTTACGTCATTATCGGTTCTGGGAATGGCCGTATGGAACCCCGTAGCCAACGTAGGAATCGCTTGAGGAAACGTGTCACCGAAATCAGGATTCTTCGTGCGGCTGCGGTATCTGGTCCACCAGGTGGTGTCGACAGTAAGTTGCATCAGGTTTGTGAGCCGTCCGATCTGTTGAGCGCCTGTCGCTTTACTGCTAGGCAACGTGCGAAACGGGTCCAGATCGACGGTGTCCGCACCCTTTGAAGCCAGGTAGGCATTGATGAACTGTTCGTGCGTCAGTTCATCTTCCGTGTTGTCGTGGATGTATTGAGGCATGTCCGCATCAAGCTGGGTAAGAGCAAGGGTATAGAGTGGGCTTCCGGAACCTCCCGGCACTTCCCGGTCCTGGATTCCACCCAGCTCGTTGTACTGCTGCCAAATATCGGTCTCGATAATTTCGGCCGCGGCCAGGAAACGCAGGATAGCGGCGTCTCCTCTTGTGAGCACGCCACTACGCTCTTCCTGCGCTTCAAGCTGAGTTCCTAACAAGGCACCGACAGACAGGGCTGCCCCGGTGACGCCCATGCCTTTGAGAAAAGACCGTCTCTCGACGGCACGATGCGACGGACTGGGCCCGTCTCCCGAGGGTGGATTGGTTGGGTCGAACGGCTCTGTAGAAAGAAGATTTGCTTTTGCCATATTGCGCTCCTTGCGGCCGACGATCTTCGGTGACTCAGTCCAATCGACCTTCGCCGCGCAATCAGGCTATCTCTGTGCTTGATTGGATATGTCATGCGGATGTCAGGGCTCTGTCATCGTTTTATGACATGTCGCCGCTTCCGAGCGCCAGACACCACTGCGGTTTTTTGCAGGCAGGATTGCTGCCGAAAGTACACGATCAGAACGCTCTCAGAACCTGTTTAAAAGCTGCTATCGAAGAGGGAGTTTTGAAAGGGCATGGCTTCAGCCGTGCCGTAAATAGAGGAAAAGAAGTGGGCGTTAGCCCCTGAGGGAATGTTTGTACCCGCCCGCCACTCCATATTCCCTCAGTTTTTTAGAGGGGTAACCTCTGCAGGAGCATGGTCTCGACGATCTTCAGATCATCCTCGGTATCGACCCCGACAGTATCGTAATCGGTGGGTTCGACGTAGAGGTTGAAGCCGTTTTCGAGGAAGCGGAGCTGTTCGAGGCGCTCGGTGGTCTCGAGAGTGCTCGATGGCAGGGAGGGGAAGCGGTCGAGGGCTGCCTTCCGATAGGCATAGAGCCCAATGTGTTTCCAGTAGACAGCGCCTGCAGCATCGCGGTTGTAGGGGATGGTGGCGCGGGAGAAGTAGAGGGCGCGGCCATCGGTGGCGGTGACGACTTTGACGGCGTTCGGGTTGGCGATATTGGCCGGGGTACAGAGGACCTTGAGGGTGGTGACGTCGACGCCGGGCCTGTCGAAGGGGCGGAGCAGGGCGGTAAGGTGCTCGGGGCGCAGGAGGGGTTCGTCGCCCTGGATGTTGACGTAAATATCTGCTGGTACGGTCTGGGCGACGGCATGGACGCGGTCGCCGCCGCTGGGCAGGGTGGGCGAGGTCATCTGGACGGGCCAGCCGTGGGTGTGGCAGAGCTCGGCAACCTCTTCGGAATCAGTGGCGATAATAAGACTGTCGAGCTGTGGGCAGGCCTTGGCAGCCTCGTAGACCCAGGCGAGCATGGGGCGTCCGGCGACTTCGCGCAGAACCTTGCGGGGCAGGCGCGTGGAGGCGAGGCGCGCGGGGATGACACCCAGAACGGTCGGCTTTGGCGGCTTTTCGAGGGGGCCGGAATCAAGTATGATGGCAGAGGGCTGTGGCGCGGCGATACTCGTTATCCTACGATGCCGATGCAGTCAGAAACACCTCGGCGGTGTAGCTCAGATGGTTAGAGCGACGGACTCATAACCCGTAGGTCGACAGTTCGATTCTGTCCACCGCCACCAAAAGCAATCTCTTCCTGCATCCCGCAATCTGCGTTCCAGAGTATCATTTTGTATAAGAGCTTCGTCTAACCACTTTGGATGCGATGTCGCTCGTGGAGAAGGTACTGCCCTATGCCTAAGAGTTCGAAGATCCTGCTGCTGGCTGTCTCGGTCGGTCTGGTGCTGACTGTATTTCTGGGTGTGAACTCGACCGGCGTGAGAGCGGCGACGGAGCCGCAGGACGGAGCCTATCGGCAGATCAACGTCTACAGCGAGGTGCTGCGGCACATCCAGACGGACTATGTGGTCGAGCCGAATATTCCGGCGGTGACGAACGGCGCGCTGCGCGGCCTGCTGGAGTCGCTCGACTCGGATTCGAGCTATCTGACGCCGGACGAGTACAAGGCGTATAAGGCGGACAAGGGCGGCAAGGCGCAGGTGGGACTCAACGTCTCGAAGCGTGACGGGTATGCGATGGTGGTCTCGGTGGTTCCGGGGAGCCCGGCGGACAAGGCGAACTTGAATGATGGCGACTTCATCGAGGCAATCGGCACGCAGGATACTCATGATCTGTCGCTGGCGATGATTCAGCGTCTGCTCGAGGGACAGCCGGGCAGTGAGGTGTCGATCGGCCTGGTACGACCGCGGCGGGGAGCGGTTCCGGAGAAGATAACGATGAAGCGGGCAGATGTGGCCGTGCCTCCGGTGGCGGAGACGCTGTACGAGAATTCGACGATCCTTTACCTGAAGCCGGGTGCGCTCGATCATGAGCACGTGCAGCAGGTGGAGGCCAAGCTGAAGGGGATGCAGAAGGCCGGCAGCAAGAAGATCCTGCTCGATCTGCGTGACGTCGCCGCAGGGGATATGGACGAGGCGACACGGCTGGCGAACTTCTTCCTGAAGACGGGAACAATTGCCACGCTTGAGGGGCAGAAGTTCCCGAAGCAGACGTTTACGGCGGAGTCGTCGAAGGCAGTCAACGCGACCGCGCCGATGGTGGTGATCGTGAACCGGGGGACGTCGGGACCGGCGGAGCTGGTAGCGGGAGCGCTGCTGGATAACAAGCGCGCGGACCTGATCGGCGAGAGGACCTTTGGCGAAGGGGCGCAGCAGAAGACCTTCGAGCTGCCGGATGGCGCGGCGCTGATCCTGTCGGTGGCGAAGTACGAGTCACCCTCGGGCAAGAAGCTGCAGAATGAAGGCGTGATGCCGGGCGTCCTGGTGGCCTCGAACATCGCAGATGAGGCGGAGCCCGAGGATGACGCGGCGGCTGTCTCGACGGCACCTAAGCCGACGGTAGTGAAGCCTGCTGTTTCGGTGGATGAACAGCTCACGAAGGCACTTGATCTGCTGAAGGCGAAGGCTGCCTAAGATAAGGAAATCCTCAGATATTCGGGGCAAACTCTGGCAGGGCCCATGCTAAGGTGGAGGGCGATGCAGACGAAGTTCAGCCACGAAACCAGGGTTCTTGAGCGTAGTCCCGAAGGCAGCCCTGAGCCCCCTTGGCTTCAGCGTCTCAGGAAGTTCGTTAAGTGGCTCATCGAGCGAGTTGCCAAACCGTTCTTCTGGTGGTTCATCGACAGCGTCGCCAAGCCATTCTTCAAGTGGTTCGTCGAACGAGTTGCCAAGCCAGGCTTTGAGCGATTCATCGCGCCAGTCCTCGCGCGGTTCGATCTGCGGAACCTGGTGTTTCCAAGCCGGCGCATGGCGGTGCGGACGACCTTCCTGGGGTTGCTTGCATTGTCGGCGCTGTTCGGTGTGATGTGCGGCCTGATGGTGGTGTACTCGGTCGATCTTCCGCAGATGGAAGACCTGGTCCGGTACCGGCCGAATACGACCACCGAACTCTACGATATCCATGGCAAGGTCTTCGGCTCGTTTGCGCTGGAGCGCCGCGTGGTGGTGCCGTATGAGGATTTTCCTCCGGTGCTGCGGCAGGCGATTATCTCGATCGAAGACAAAAGCTTCGAGAGCAACTGGGGAGTGAATCTCTTTCGTGCGGTGGGCGCAGCGTACCGCGACCTGCACTCAAACGGGAAGGCGCAGGGCGCATCGACGCTGACGATGCAGCTGGCGCGAAATCTCTTTCTCTCATCGGAGAAGACCTACGCGCGGAAGCTGCAGGAGATCTTTCTGTCGATGCAGATTGAGCGGCGGTTTACGAAGCCGCAGATCTTCCAGCTCTACGCGAACCAGATCTATCTGGGGCATGGGACGTATGGGTTCGAGGCGGGGTCGGAGTTCTACTTCAGCAAGCATGTGCGCGATCTGACGCTGCCCGAGGCGGCGTTGCTGGGTGGGCTTCCGAAGGGGCCGGAGTTCTATTCGCCGATCCGGCATCCGGAGCGTGCGCTGCGTCGGCGGAACCTGGTGATCAGTGAGATGCTTGCGGACAAGAAGATCTCCGCTGCTCAGGCCGCGGCGGCGAAGGCCGCTCCGCTGGGGCTGCATATTGAGTCGCCCCCGAACAGCGTCGCTCCTTATTTTGTCGAAGAGATACGTCGTCAGCTCGAGAAGGAGTATGGCACCGAAGAGGTGCATGGCGCGGGGCTGCGCGTCTACACGACGCTTGACCTGGACCTGCAGCGGGTGGCGAACAAGGCGGTGCTGGATGGGGTGGCGACGTATGAGCGGCGGCGCGGCTGGAAGGGGCATCTCCAGAACGTCACGGCGAAGGGCGCGGATGTAGAGAGCTATCAGCATCCCGACTGGGCTCAAGTGCCCGAGACGGGAAGCTATGTGCATGGAGTGGTGACGAAGTCTTCCGCCAGACAGGTGGTGGTGAAGGTGGGAGCGCAGCAGGCGGTGCTCGATCCGCAGGACTGGGCGTGGACCCAGATCTGGAGCGGGGACAGGCTGCTGCAGGTGGGCGATGTCGTCTATCTGAAGCTGGGAGCCAAACTGGAAACCGGCGATGGGTTTCATGCGGCGCTCGAGCAGGATTCGGGCGCGCAGGGTTCGATGATGGCAGTGGACAACTCGAACGGCGAGGTGCTGGCGATGGTGGGCGGGCGCGACTATGCGCTCTCGCAGTTCAACCGGGCGACGCAGGCTGAGCGGCAGGTGGGCTCGTCCTTCAAGCCGTATGTGTATACGGCGGCGATCGAGGCGGGGTCGAAGCCGACGGATATCGTGGTGGATGCGCCGACGAGCTTTGCGACGCCGAGCGGGTGGTATTCGCCACGCAACTACGAGCCGGATTATCGGGGGCGCATGACTCTGCTCAGCGCATTTGCGGAGTCGCGGAACATCCCGGCGTTGAAGCTGGCGAATGGGGTAGGGATTCGCAAGGTGATCGAGACCGCACGGCGGTTCGGCATCACCAGCAACCTGCCTGCCTTTCTTCCGGTCGCCATCGGTGCGGCCGACCTGACGCTCTACGAGCAGGTGGGGGCGTACACGGTGTTTCCGAACGACGGCATACGGATCGAGCCGCACTACATCCGCAAGCTGACGCAGGCGGATGGTCTGCCGCTGAAGGAGAAGGTGCCGCAGGTGACGGAGGTGATCTCGGTCGAGACGGCACGGTCGATGATGGAGCTGCTGAAGGCAGTCGTGCTGTATGGAACGGCGGGCTCGGCATCGCAGTTGCGGCACCCTCTCGGAGGGAAGACGGGAACAACAAATAATTCTACGGACGCCTGGTTCATTGGGTTTTCTCCTTCGGTGACCTGCGGAACGTGGATCGGCTTCGACGACCGCGAGTCGCTGGGTAAAAAAGAGACCGGCGCTCGCGCGGCTCTCCCGATGTGGGTGGACTTCATGCGCGTGGCCATTGCGAACAAGCCGAAGGAGGCTTTCCCGACGGGCGCCGCGCCGAAGAGGGCGTTGGATGTGGCGGTTACGCCGGGGGGCGAGCAGGCTCCGGCTGCAAAGGCTGCACCGAAGAGTGAGGATGACAGCGATACGGATATGCCCGATGACGAGGAGGCTCCGGCTAAGCCTGCTCCTGCTGGTTCAACTTCGCCGCCTGGGAAGGCTTCTGCTAATCCGCCACAGTAGAGCGGGTCGCTTTGAATGTAGTGTCTCTAAAATTTCCTGCATAAACATAACTCTGTCATCCTGAGCGAAGCCACTCGCAGTTTCATCGCGAGCGGCGCAGTCGAAGGACCTGCGGTTTGCTTCCGTTGGCATCCAAGTTCACGGTGGGGAAATCTGTTATCAACTTCGGTAGTGGATCAGTTTGAGTTGTCGCCGAATCCGTAGTTGCCGAAAACGCCGTTTTTTGGACACAAGATACAAGCGACCAAGTCGTCGAACGTTAGAGGTCAAGTGGGTGCCGATAGGCAAGGACATCGGTAATTCTCCAGTCAGGCATTCCTAGTTGCTAAAATGACCAAATGACTATAATATAATAATTAGTCACTTCAATCATGGAGAAATCAAATTGTCCCTACTCGAAAACAAGGCAGCAATCATTACCGGTGCATCGTCAGGTATAGGCCGAGGCATCGCCCTCAATCTCGCACGAAATGGGGCTCACGTTTTTCTAACGGGACGCGATGCGGAACGGCTGGAGGAAGCCGCGCGCATGATCCGGCAAGAGGGAGGTCTCGCATCCGTCGAAGCCTTTGATCTACGTGAGTCCGATAGACTACAGACCTTCGTCGCCGCTGCAGCGAAGGAGACAGGTCGCCTCGATATCATGGTCAACGCGGCAGGTGTAGACCATCCAGGCACTACCGCTGATGGCGGGCTTACCGAGTGGCGAGACATGTTTGAAATAAACGTTATTGCGATGTTGGTTGGCAGTCAGGCTGCGATCCGTGCGATGCGCGAAACCAAGAGCCAGGGACACATTGTCACCATCTCGTCCGGCGCAGGGCGAGGAGAGGGGTTCCGCGTCTACGGAGCCACCAAGGCGGCCATCAATTCGCTCTGCATCACACTGCGCAATGAACTTGAGGATGAGCCGATTCGGGTCGTCAATGTCATGCCCGGAGCGGTTGCTACGAATTTCGGTCGCAACTTCGGGCCAGAGTTCGTGAATGGTTTATTGAAGTCCTTTGGCCTGCCCGCTGATTTCAAAACGGGAGATGTATTGCCGGATTCGACGCTTGAGGCGCTGAACGCTCGCGCAATGGCACTTTTTGCTGCTCCTGACGATATTGCGCGCGCAGTCCTTTATGCTGTTACACAGCCTTATGAAATCAACGTCTCAGAGATCATCGTCGGTCCGCGTAAAGCGTTCCCCAGGCACGTCTAACCCTGACGAGAGTGCAGGGAATGACAAGCGCAGCCGGATTCTTGATGCAGCGCAAAGTCTATTCCTACGCTATGGCGTCAAACGAACCGCGTTAGACGATGTGGTGCGCGAAGCAGGAATCGCAAAAGGAACACTATATCTTTATTTCGATTCCAAGGACGCACTTTTTGCCGCGATCGCGGAGAGGCTTTGCGCGGAGATGCTCAGGAATGCAGAGGAGGCAATCGCCTCCTCCTCTTCGATAACTCCACGGATTGTCGGCTGCCTCGACGCCTATATAGGCTCGATGCATCGTCTTACTGCACAATCTCCTCATATCGCGGAATTGACCGAATCGAAAGAAGCTGTGGCCGCTGGAATCTATGGCGCTTTCAATCAAAAGATGAAGGATCTGCTCCGCAAGGTACTCAAGGAGGGCGGGGTCGAGCGAGCGGATGCGGTGGAGATGTTCTTTGCCGCTGCTGTTGGAACGCTTAAGACTGGTGACACCGCCGCAAAGCCTTATCGTGCCAGGTTGACGGCGTTGACGGATGTGCTGGTGAGCGGGCTCAGGCACTAGAACAGAGAGTCCGATCTATCGGAGTAGGGATAGTTTCCGAATTGCCGACACGTACACCCGGAATTCAGCGCCTATCCTTGTAAGGCTTTACCGTTACGACGCCGACTCCACCTGGGCTCATTGACCGTGTACTTCGCTGTGGATGCCAAGCGATTGCCACAAAGCCTGCATGGTACGGAACGGTCGCGGATCGCTCAACGGTCGCCGGTCTATTTTGTTCGCTGCATACGCAAAGGTGGTGCGGGCATCCATGTCGATGAAGATCCAGGAGCAGCCACCACCACCCCAATGGATGGTATTGGGGTTAGGCAGCTCCAGCTCCAGCAGAGGACCCGGCAGGGCAAACCCCATACCAAAACGCGCCGGCGGCAAGTGGCTCATTATGAGATCGGGTCCTTCGATCTGCTGTTCCAGTGCCTTGCGGCAGCCTGCCTCCGACAGAAACCGCTTCCCTCTGGCCACGCCGCCATTGGCAAGAATGCAATGGATCTCGGCGACGGAGCGTGCATTGCCCTGACCGTTCACCGCCGGAATTTCGGCGGAGCGCCACGCGCGAGTGTTAGCGACCGCCGTGCTTCCCGCCCACGGGAATTCGCGTGGCAGGTTCATAAGGGTAAGTTGCTGAACCTCGCTGAGCTCGAACTTCCCAGTACTTTGAGATCCTGCGTTCTGAGAAAGAACGATAGGGATGAGCTCAGCAACTCGCGAGTCCTCCGAGGCAGGCAGGCCGATGTGAAAGTCAGCGCCCAGCGGCTCTGCAATCTCCTCGCGGAACACCGTCCCAAGAGATCTTCCGGTGATGCGGCGCACCACCTCACCTATCAGAAACCCGAACGTGATCGTGTGATATCCAGAGGCGGTCCCCGGCTCCCACAGCGGCGCCTGCGCGGCGAGCAGCGACGTCATCTTCTCCCAGTCGTAGAGATCGTCCACCGTTGTGACAGGCTCCTTCCAGCCGGAAAGCCCCGAAGCGTGGCTCATCACCTGGCTGACCTTGATCCGCTCCTTCCCATTTGCGGCGAACTCCGGCCAGTACCTGGCAACAGGCGCATCGAAGTCCAACTCGCCACGATCGGCAAGTAACAGCGCAGTGAGCGCAGTCATGGTCTTTGTTGTCGAAAAGACATTGATGATCGTGTCTTTCTCCCAGAGCCTGGTCTTCGCCTCGTCGGCGAAACCACCCCAAAGATCGACGACCGTCTCTCCCTCCACAGTGGCGCAGCACGAAGCCCCCACATCCGCACCGCTCGCAAAATTCTCCTCAAAGGCATCGCGGACTCGGCTGAACTTATCTGCCACGAAGCCGTGAACCATGTTTTCCGGCATAAGATTCTTTCCCCTCGTACCTATCTCGAGCAACAGGCGAAACGTGTCCGCGCCGATCTGCGCTAGGACACGAAATCGTTGGGAAGCAATGCTTCACAACGGCTCATCCCATGCTTCGGTTCCCGAGGCTACTCGAAGACAGAGTCAAAAAACAGTCTTGTTTTCAATGATTTAGATTGCTATATTGAAAATAGAGAGGGAGCGGTTGATCGCCGCTGTTTCTTCGAAGCGATGACGTGCAACCCGCAGCGCGCCGACATGCGCGGCAATCCTCCACCACATTTAAAACTGCCGGAACCGAATCTGAGCACCTTCCAACTCGTCCTGAGTTGATCGTGAATGAGTGACGGGCCATCCAGAAGTTACCGCACACGCGCCGATCTAACTTCTGGATGGCCGACAATCCACGTGGAATGCCCAATGCTCTGTGTTCAGGGCTCAATGAGTGACTTGGCCTGTTCACTCGAGTTGAGGACATGGTTGGCTTATCTCAGAATTTCAAGATCAATCCAGAAATACTATTTTACATATAGGTATTTTAAAGATAAATTCCTTTGTATGGCGAAGAACCCTGAACATCGTGATCTTTTCCCCGGCGCGCTGGAGATCATGATCCTGCAGTCGTTACGGCTGAAGCCGATGCATGGTTATGCGCTTGTGAAGCACATCAAGCAGGTGTCCGACAATTTGCTCCAGGTGGAAGAAGGCTCGCTCTACCCCGCTCTGCAGCGGATGCTGAGAGAAGGCTGGCTTGAATCGGAGGCTGGCACGTCTGCCAAGGGCCGCCCCACCCGAATCTACCGGCTTACGGATGCAGGCCTTCGTCATCTGGAGAAGGAAGTCGTCAGCTTCGAAAAGATGTTCGCGGGCATCACCCGCGTGCTCGATGTCGCCAGAGCATAGGAGATACCCATGCAAGGTCTGAAATGGCTCTTCGGTCGCCGCCGCCGCTACGACGATCTCTCCCTCTCCATCCAGGAACACATTGACGAGAGGACCGAGGAATTGGTCGACGAGGGAATCCCGCGCGGGCAGGCCGAGCAGACGGCGCGCCGCGAGTTCGGCAATGTGACTCTGCTTCGAGAACGCAGTCGCGAAGTATGGCAGTGGTCCGCACTCGAATCCATACTCGGCGATATAAAGCTCACCTTCCGCCGGTTGAGAAAGTCTCCGGGATTTGCCATTACTGTGCTTCTGACGCTGGCAATAGGAATCGGCGCAAACACCACGGTCTTCAGTGTGGTCAACGGTGTGCTCCTGAAGCCGCTTCCCTATCCGGATTCCGATCAGCTTGTGGCCGTGTGGCTCAACGCACCCGGCGCCGCGGGTCTAACGAACTTTGAGAGTGGCCTCCACCTTTCATCGTCGATGTATTTCACATTCGCAGAGCAGAACCGGACGTTTCAATCGTTTGGCGTATGGACTCGGGGCACTGCGAACGTGACAGGGCTTGCGCAGCCCGAGGAAGTTCACACCGGACTCATCAGTGATGGTGTGCTGCAGACCCTCAATGTTCCACCTGCTGTGGGCCGCTGGCTCACGCAGGCCGATCAAGATCCGCATGGAGCCAAGGCCGTAATGTTGAGCTACGGCTACTGGCAAAGGCATTTCGGTGGTGACCGCGGTGTGATTGGCCGCAACATCCAGGTGGATTCTGAATCCAGAGAGATTGTCGGCGTTATGCCACAACGGTTCCGGTTGGTCGATCAGGATTTCGATCTTCTTGCCCCGCTCGCCTTCGACCGCAATCATCAGAAGCTAGCCGGATTCGGCTTCGACGGAGTTGCCCGGCTCAAACCGGGAATCACCCTCGCGCAAGCCAACGCCGACGTTGCGCGGTTAATTCCGGTCTGGATGGATATGTGGACGAACGGCCCAAAGACCAATCCGCACTTCTATGAGACGTGGAAGATCACGCCGAATCTTCGCCTCCTCAAACAGCAGGTGATCGGCAATGTGGGCAACGTGCTGTGGGTGGTGATGGCGACTGTTGGGCTGGTCATGCTGATCGCCTGCACCAACGTTGCGAATCTGCTGCTGGTTCGGGCGGACGCACGGCAGCAGGAGCTTTCGATTCGCGCAGCCCTGGGCGCAGGGCGCGCACGCATCGCGCGTGAGTTGCTCGTTGAGAGTGCGTCGCTTGGCATCATGGGCGGGGTACTTGCAGTCATTGTGGCCTATGCAGGATTGCGGCTTCTGGTTGCGATCGGACCAGCCGATCTGCCGCGTCTGAGTGAAATCTCTCTCAGTGCAAGTTCCCTTGGGTTCACACTCGCGCTCTCCGTGCTTTCGGGCCTGTTGTTCGGATCGATTCCAGCCTGGAGGTATGCGCAGACACGGGCTTCTGCGATGATCCCAGGAGCAGGCAGGACTGCAAGCGCAGGCCGTGAGCGCAACCGCTCGCGCAATCTACTGGTGATTGCCCAGGTGGCAATGGCGCTGGTGCTTCTGGTAAGCGCATTGCTGATGATTCGCACCTTCGCGGCGTTGCGCAGTGTTGAGCCGGGGTTCACCGATGCCCCGCATTTGCAGACCATGCACATCTGGATACCGGATAACCTCGTCACGGACCCACAGATGGTCACGCGCATCCAAAACAACATTGCCGATAAACTTGCGACAATTCCGGGCGTGGTTTCCGTCGGCTTCATAGCCGGTATGCCCATGGAGGGAATCGACCCCAATTGGGACCAAATCCGGGTCGAGGGGACGAATTATGAGGGCGGAGATCCGCCCATCAGGCTCTTCAATTTCGTATCGCCCGGATATTTCAAAACTGCCGGGACAAGGTTGGTAGCCGGGCGAGACATGACTTGGACCGACATCTACGGATTGAGACCGGTGGCCATGGTCTCGGAAAACTTTGCTCGCGAATCGTGGGGCTCAGCCTCGGCGGCGGTCGGCAAGAGAATCCGTCAGTTTACGAATATGCCCTGGGTAGAGGTGATCGGCGTCGTGCAGGATGTACGTCACAACGGCGTCGACGAAAACGCTCCCGCCATAGTGTACTGGCCCGCGATGCAAAAGAGCCCGTACACTTCGCAACCGACGATCGACGCGCCACGCTCGGTAACGTTCGCCATTCGCAGCGCTCGGGTTGGAAGCGAGAGTTTTCTCACCGAGGTGCAGCAAGCCGTATGGTCAGTGAATGCAAACCTGCCATTAGCGTCTGTGCGAACCATGCAGGAGATCTACAGCGTGTCGCTGGCGCGCACCTCGTTTACCCTGGTGATGCTGGCGATTGCCGGCTCGATGGCGCTTCTGCTTGGCGTTATCGGGATTTACGGTGTGATCTCTTACAGCGTATCGCAGCGTACCCGCGAAATAGGAATCCGTTTGGCACTGGGCGCGCAGAAACGCGAGCTCAAGTGGATGTTCGTCCGGTCGGCACTGCTGCTTACGGCTATTGGCGTCGCTATTGGCATGGGCACAGCAGCCGCACTGATGCAGTTAATGAAGTCGCTGTTGTTTGGCATAAGTCCGCTTGATCCCTTCACCTACATCACGGTGCCGTTGGTCCTGGCAGCGTCCGCGACCTTTGCGAGTTATCTTCCAGCCCGCCGTGCAGCAGCGGTGGACCCAGTAGAGGCGTTGAGAGCTGAGTAGTCCTGTGAAAGGCCAGCAGATAAGCCATGATTCTCTTATCAACGCGATGAAACGAGGATAGGGAGCGGTCATTCCCTGCACGGACCGACTCGTCTCATCAAGCAACTGCTCGGCGTAGAGAAAAACTTCTATTCTCATTTGTCACCAAATCGCCAATGCACTCAGCGAGCATTGTGAAAGATTTCAAGTTTGCGGATTGTGGTCGGATGACGGGCAACCGGGAAGTTGTGGTGTGCCTTTAAAGTTGCGTTATCGGCAAAGCTCAAAGAAGCGTCGCGCCCGCCGCACGTCAAGGCCGATTTGCGCGCGTAACGCCTCAGGATTAGGCCAACGCATCTCGGCGCGGAGACGCTTGAGGAAAGTGAGCCGAAGTGGCGTGTTTTCAGTGAGATCAATGGGGTGGAAGTCGAGCAGATAGGACTCGACGGTGAAAGAATCAGCACCAAACGTGGGGCGATTACCCACATTCGTGACAGCCTCAAAGGTCTCGATATCGCCAATCTGCAACGTGGTGATGTAAACGCCGTGCGCAGGCAGTAGCTCCGAATAAGGCGCAAGATTGATGGTCGGAACGGTAAATCTTGTGCCATAACCGCGGCCAGAAGCCGGAAAGCTGTCGACGGAGAAGGGACGGCCGAGGAGCGCGCGGACGTGGCCGACGCCGCCTGCGGCGATGAGCCGCCGGATGTGGCTGGAGGAGATGGCGTGGCCTCGCAGGACCTGCGGGGCGAAGACGCGGACGGCGAAGCCCAGCTCCCGGCCAAGCTGCTCGAGGCCATCGACGCCGACCTCGGCCTTGTAGCCGAAGCGGAAGTTTTCGCCCTCGTGGACCTCGGTGGCGTGGATGGTTTTGCGGAGGACGGTGTCGGCGAAGTCGTGCGCGGAGATCTGGGAGAAGGCGTCGTCGAAGGGGAGGACGAGCGCGGCGTCGATGCCGGTGGCGGCGAGCAGCTCCAGCTTCTGGGCGATGGGGGTGATGAGGGCCATCGCGGATTCGGGGCGGAGTACGCGTCCGGGATGGGGATCGAAGGTGACGGCGAGGGAGCGGATGCCGAGCGAGCGGGCGCGGGCGATGACCTCCGCGATGACCCATTGGTGGCCGCGATGGACGCCGTCGAAGTTGCCGATGGTGGCAATGGAGGGGCCGAAGTCTGGGGGGAACTGGTCGAGAGTGCGAAAGATTTGCATTTAGGCGATCTCGAAGGGGAGTTGCAGGCCGTCGTAGGCGAGACGAATGTGCGGTGGAAGCATGGACTCAGTCGCGGTGTGATCCAGATCATGGCTCATGTGGGTGAAGAAGGCGCGCTTCGGCTGTAGTTGGTTCACGAAGCCGATGGATTTTTCGAGGTGCGAGTGGCTGAAGTGCGGCTCGCGCCGGAGGGCGTCGAGGATGAGGATGTCGAGGTTTTGCAGCAGGGGAATGCTCTCGGGCGGAAGGTCGCTCATGTCGGTGAGGTAGGCGGCGCTACCGAAGCGGTAGCCTGTGGTGTGCTGGCGGCCGTGGATGAGGGGGATGCGTTGGAAGTGGGCACCGAAGAGATCGACACCCTCTCCGGGGATGGGGGAGAGACGGTGGATCTCGACGCGTGAGCTGTTCGAGTGGCGCCTCTCGGGGTCGAAGGTGTAGCTGAAGATGCGTTCGATGGTGTCGGCTGTTACGTCGTCGGCGTAGAGCGGCAGGTTGCCTTCGGCGTGGAAGCTGAGCGGGCGCAGGTCGTCCATGCCGAGGACATGGTCGGCGTGGCCGTGGGTGTAGAGGACTGCGTCAACGCGGCGGATGCCCTCGCGGATGGCCTGCGCGTGGAAGTCGGGGCCGGTGTCGATGAGGACGGTGTGGCCTTCGTAGGCGATCCGAACGGAGGGACGCGTCCGCCGGTTGTGCGGATCGGTGGAGGTGCAGACGGCGCAGTCGCAGCCAAGGGTTGGGACGCCCATGGAGGTGCCGGTGCCGAGAAAGGTGAGGATTGCCTGCATGCTCTAGCGGACGATGCTCGGGCGACCGGGGATTCCCGGCATTCCTGGGGTTCCTTGTGCTTTTGCCTGAGCGGAGCGGGCGAGCGCCTGCGTGACCTCGAGGAAGGCCATACGGAGTTCGAAGAGGGCGCTTTCGAGCAGACGATCTTCGGCTTCGGAGAGATTGCCCTTAGTTTTTTCAGCGAGGACGCTGAGCATGTCGATGCTCTGGCGTGCGCCCATCAGGTCGACGCGTGGCTGCTCGCCCTCGGGGGTGGAGCCGCCCATCTGCATGATGGCCGTCATGTAGACGGACTGCACGAGGCGGTCGAAGGTCATCTCGGGTAGGCGGTCCATGCCGGGGTTGGCGGCGCGGATGGCGGTGTCGAGGCGGTCGGCGGTCTGCTCGTAGGCGAGTTTCGCCTGGCTGACCTGCTCGTCGGTGAGGGCGGGAGGCAGATCGAGATCGGACTCCGCTGGGGGCGGCTCTACTGGGGCGGGTTCAGGAGCAGCGGCGACCTCGACCGGCCTCTGCTCGCGCTCTGGGGATGGATCGGCGTCGGGGCGGGGCTCGCCATCGAGGGTGAACTTGCGGCGATCGGTGATGACGAAGGGCTTGTTCTGTTCGGACATAGGGGCACTCTTTCTTTAAAACTGTTTCAGTGCTGGAGTGGTCACAGATCAGTTTGCGGCTGGCCTCTTAGCGGCAGCGTGATGGGTGCTGCTGTGCCGCCTGCGTAGGTGAGAGGGAGAGCGCGGTCGAGGGCCTCGCGACGGATGTAGCCCAGGCCGATCTGGAGGGTGCCGTCGGAGGTGGGGACTGCGGTGACGCTGGTGAGCTCGCCGATCGGCTTGCCTTCGGCTTCGAGAGCGGTGCCGGAGGCGGGAAGGGTTCCATCCAGGCGGAAGGCGGCAAAGGTGCGGTGGACGTTGCCGCGGGAGCGGATGCGCTCGACGATCTCCTGGCCGAGATAGCAGCCCTTGGAGAAGTGCAGGGCGCGGGTCTGGGCGGTCTCCTGCGGGAGCTCGCGGTCGCGGATGTCGATGCCGTAACGGGGTGTGCCTTCGAGGATGCGAAGCTGTTCGAGAGTGCTGGCATCGCAAGGGGTCGCACCAGCAGCGACGAGGGCGGCGGTGAGGGATTCGGCGGTGGCTGGATTGGTCCAGAGCTCGAAACGCGGAGTCAGTGGACTGTGCGCGGTGATGACGGTGACGTCTGCTCCGCGCCAGGTGGCTGTCTGGATGGCTAGTGATCCGACGGGTGGCACGGGAAGGCCGAGCTGCTCGAGCAGGGCGGGTGCGGTTGGGCCGATGACGGCTATGCCTGTCGTGGTTGCCGTGGTGTCAGCTAACTCGACGTCGTCCATGATGATGAAGCGGTCGAGTGTTGCCATGAGGCCGGGGAGGTGGGCGCGGTCGGTCTCAAGAAGAATGTCGTCTGCCTGGGCGAAGGCGTTGGCGGTGCCTTGAATGCGGCCCTGGGCGCTGAGGACGAAGTTGTAGCAGCCTTCGCCGGGTTTGAGGTCCTGGATGGAGTTGGTGACCATGCCGTTGAGCCAGCGGACGCGGTCCTCGCCGGTGATGCGTATCCAGCCGAAGCCGTCGAGCGGAGAGATGGCGACGGTGTCGAAGAGGGCTCTGAGTTGCGGGTCGGTCGTCGTGAGGGCGATGTCGGACGGCAGGGCGGGATGGAGGATCGAGGTCATGACGGAGAATGCCGAAACTCTGCGTACACTTGATTATAGCGAGGATTGCGAGGTCGATGGTGGTACACGGAATGCGAGGCGGAGGCAGGTATTCGAAGTTCGTCGTGGGGATTGCGTTAGGGGTTGCGGCGGTATCGGCGTCGGCCCAGCAGACGCCTGTGCCTGGAGGTGGATCGGCACCGGCGGCGACGAGCGAGAACCGCATTACTAAGGATCAGGCGAAGGAGCTCTTCCGTTCGGTCGACGACATTCTTGCGTTTGTGAGCAAGGACACGAAGCTGCCCATCGAACACAGCGTGAAGCGGACGCTGATCTCAAGGGACAAGGTGAACCGGTTTCTCCGGCAGAAGTTCGATGAGGATGAGGGGACCAAGCGGCTGGAGCGGTCTGAGATTGTGTTGAAGAAGTTCGGCCTGCTGGATAGAGATTTTCGTCTACAGCCGTTTCTGGTGACGCTGCTGACGGAGCAGATCGCGGGGTTCTACGACAATAAGACCAAGACGGTGAATCTGCTGGACTGGATTGAGCCGGAGGAGCAGAAGCCGGTGCTCGCGCATGAGCTGACTCATGCGCTGCAGGACCAGAAGGTCGACCTGACGAAGTGGTCGGAGGTGGCTCCGAAGGGGATCGCGCATACGGTGCAGGAGGACAACCTGCATATCCAGACGGATGAGGCTGAGACGGCGCGGGAGGCGGTCGCGGAGGGACAGGCGATGGTGACCTTCGTGGACTATTCGCTGAAGCCGACAGGCAGGACGATTCTGGACGCGCCCGATCTCGCGGAGAAGTTCAAGGATGCCGCGGCGGACACGAGCGGATCGCCGGTGATGATGCGTGCTCCGCTGCTGCTGCAGGAGTCGCTGCTGTTTCCGTACACTGAGGGCCTGAGCTTTGAGCAGGCGATTCTGATGAAAGGGGGCCGCGAGGCGGCGTTCGCCGGTGTGCTGGCGAATCCCCCGTCGTCGAGCGCGGAGATACTGCATCCTGCGGCGTATCTGAGCCATGTGCCGTCACCGGTGCTGCGGCTGCCGGACCTTCATCCGCTGCTGGACGCGGAGTACAACTCCTACGATGTGGGAGTGATGGGCGAGCTGGACGTTCGTATTCTGGCGGAGCTCTTTGGTGGCCGGGCTGTCTCTTCGGCGATCACGCCGGCTTGGGACGGCGGCATCTACTATGCGGTGCAGCGGAAGTCGGCGGTGACGGCTGCGGAGAAGGAATCCACGGCATCACTGGCGTTGCTGTATGAGTCGCGGTGGAAGAGCAGAGAGGCGGCGGAGGCGTTCCTGCGGATCTATGCGGCGCAACTGCCGACGAAGTACTCGGGTGTAGCGCGGCGAGCAAAGGAAGAGGTAGGTTTGGGCGAGCAGATCTACTCGACCAACGAGGGCGATGTGTTGCTTTCGATCTCGGGGACGAGCGTGTTTGTCGGGGAGGGGTTCCCAGTTGCGCTGGTGCGCACGCTGCGGGACAGGATCGAGGCGGCGCAGTCGAGTGGGCCGATGCAGCTGGCGGCGAGTCCGCAGAGTGACCCTGCGTTGTCGTTGGTGCGAATGTTTTCTTCCTTTGGCTTGATGAAGGCCGCAATGCCTGAACGATATACTTTGATGCAGAAGTAATGAACCAGTTTTGAGGAGAGGGACTTGCAGAGAGCAGAGATCGGCATCATTGGAGGCAGCGGGCTGTATGCGATGCCAGGACTCGCGAACATTCGTGAAGAGCGTATTGAAACACCGTTCGGCGAGCCCTCCGATGCGTTTGTTTTGGGCGATCTCGAAGGGCGCAAGGTAGCGTTTCTTGCACGTCACGGCCGGGGTCACCGGCTGCTTCCGACGGAGCTGAACTTCCGCGCGAACATCTATGCGATGAAGGTGTTGGGGGTCGAGCGCATCCTGTCCGTGTCTGCGGTGGGATCGCTGAAGGAGGAGCATAAGCCTACTGACTTTGTGCTGCCGGATCAGTTCATCGATCGCACCTTTGCGCGTATCGCTACCTTCTTCGGCGATGGCATTGTGGCGCATGTGGGGTTCGGTGATCCGGTTTGTGCGACGGTGGTGTCAGCGTTTGAGAAAGCGTGTGCAGCCGTCGGTGTCGTTGGGAAAAATGGCGGTACGTATGTATGCATGGAAGGACCGCAGTTCTCGACTCGCGCTGAGTCGAACCTGTACCGGAGCTGGGGCGCGGATGTGATTGGGATGACCAATCTGCAAGAGGCTAAGCTCGCTCGTGAGGCGGAGATCTGCTATGCGACGATGGCGATGGTGACGGACTACGACTGCTGGCGCGAAGGGCATGACGACGTTACTGTTGACCAGATCGTGGCGGTGATGCATCAGAACGCAGAGAACGCGGCGAAGGTTGTGAAGGCCGCTGTGGCGGCGATGCCCACCGACAGAAGCTGCGCCTGTGCGAGCGCGATGAAGTATGCCATCCTCACGGACCGCAAGGCGATTCCGGCTGCGACGCGGGAGAAGCTGGCGCTTCTGCTGGAGAAATATTTGTAACAGTATTTGTGACGTATTTCGGGAGCGCAATTTTGATGGTTGAGATGTGTCCGGAAAATTTCCAATAATTAAAAATTCGCGGTACGAGAGAAAGACAGGTTTATGGCAATTCTTGTTGTTGGTTCTGTAGCGTTCGACAATATCGAAGCTCCGCGTGGCAAGGTTGACGATTGCCTCGGCGGCGCAGCGACTCATTTCTCCCTTGCGGCGAGCTTCTTTACGCCGGTGCGCGTGATCGCGGTTGTTGGCGAGGATTTTACCGCCGAGCATGAGGCCGTGCTGACGCGGCGGGGCATCGATACGCAGGGTCTTGAGCATGCGCCGGGACTCAGCTTCCATTGGACGGGCGAGTATAGCGGAAACCTGAATGAGGCGAAGACGCTGGGTACGGACCTGAATGTCTTTGCAACTTTTGAGCCGAAGATTCCGGCGGCGTATGCGGACAGCGAGTATCTGTTCCTGGCGAACATCGATCCAGTGTTGCAGGCGCGTGTGCGCAAGCAGATGCCGAACGTTCGCATGGTGTGTGGCGACACGATGAACTACTGGATCGCGGATCATGCGGCGAACCTTGCTGTCGTGCTGAAAGAGTTGGACGTGCTGCTGATCAATGACGGCGAGGCTCGGATGCTGGCCGGAGAGCAGAACCTGGTTCGCGCCGCCGATAAGGTGATGGCGATGGGGCCGAAGGCGCTGGTGGTGAAGCATGGCGAGTACGGTGCGACGGCGTTCTTCTGCGATCGTTCGTTCGCTGGCAGCACGAGCATCACGGTGCCGTTCCGGGCTCCGGCGCTTCCGTTGTCGGAGGTGGTCGATCCTACGGGCGCGGGTGATTCCTTTGCTGGGGGCTTCTATGGGTATATTGCCTCGCAGCCGGAGCTGACTCCTGCGGTCTTTCGGACGGCGATGTTCTATGGCGGTGTGATGGGGTCGTTTGCGGTCGAGAAGTTCGGCACGGAGCGGCTGCAGGGCGTTACGCGGGAGGAGATCGAGGAGCGGTTCCGGCTCTTCCGGGAGATGTCGCACCTTGACGTATAGGGGACGCAGAACGGGCAGGCGCATTACCGCGGCCACGGTTGACGCTGTGGCCGCCGACCCGAATGTGGTGCGGCCAGCGACGCGTGAGGAGACGTTTCCAGTCGCGCTGCTGTCCGTCCTGCTGGCATTCCTTGCGCTGATTATTTGTTTCGTCCATGGTTACGTATTGCTGTATGGGGACGCGGTCGCGCATCTTGGTATTGCGCGCCGTATCTTCGACTCGCGCAACCCCGGATGGGCGCAGCTTGGCGGCGTGTGGCTGCCGCTGCCGCACCTGCTGTTGCTGCCCTTTGTGCAGAAGATGCTCTGGTGGCAGAACGGGCTGGCTGGCGCGTGGCCTTCGCTGGTTTGCTATGTGGCTGGCGTGGCGGGCTTCTATCGGCTGGCTCGCCGAGTTCTGATTCCGCGCTGGGCTTTTACCGCGACAGTGTTCTATGCGGTCAATCCGAATCTGCTGTATCTTTCGACGACGGCGATGACGGAGCCACTGTTTCTTGCGCTGCTGATCTGGCTGACGCTGCTGACGGTGGAGACTGTCGCGGCGATCCGCTCGGGAGTGCACGCGGCTGCAGGGTGGCGATTGCCGGTCGTTGGGCTGCTGATCGTGGCCGCTGTCTTTACGCGCTACGACGGCTGGATCGCGGGCGCGATTGTGTGGTGCGTGCTGGCGTGGGAGTTGTCGCGTCATCGTGCAGTGTGGGCTCGGGTGCGACCGGCTTTTGTGGTGTTTACGGTGCTGGCGATTGCTGGGCCGGTGAGCTGGCTTTGGTACAACCAGCACTTTATGCACGATCCGCTGGACTTTATCCGTGGGCCTTACTCGGCTGCAGCGATCGAGAAGAAGACCTCGCCGCCGGGCTCGCGGCACTACCGGGGCTGGCATAATCCTCTCTGGGCGCTGCTGTTTTACACGCGCGCGGCGCAGGTGGATGCGGCTGCGTGGGAGACCGGGTTTGCTGTGATGGCTGGCGCGATTGCGGGGCTAGTTGTGGTGATTCGCCGCAAGACCCAGCTGCCTGTATTGCTGCTTTGGATGCCGCTCCCGTTCTACATCTACTCCATTGCTTACGGTTCGGTGCCAATCTTTATTCCGCAGCTCTGGCCACACTCGTTCTACAACTCGCGCTATGGGATGGAGTTGTTGCCGGCGCTGGCGTTGTTTGTTTTCGTGGCGATTGCGGAGCTTGAGCAGCGCATGAGCGCGGCGCGTCCGCTGGTGGTGCGATGGATGCAGCCCATCGCGTTCGTCCTGATCGCGGCCAATACCGCGGCGATGATTTATTTTGTGCCGCTGGTATTGAAAGAGGGCATCGTCAATGCGGCGACGCGCGTGCCGTTTGAAGCGGCTGTGGCTCGGCAGTTGAAGACGTTTCCGGCGGGAGTGCCGATCCTGATGTACAACTCCGACCACATCGGGGCGCTGCAACAGTCGGGTATTCCGCTGCGGCAGACGCTGAACGAAGGGGACTACGACAGCTGGCATGCGGCGCTGGGTGATCCGGCGAAGTATGCCGCGTATGTCGTCGCGATTGCGGGCGATCCGGTGTCGGCGGCGGTAGCTGAACATCCGGAGCATCTGACCGAGCTGACGATACTGTGCTCGATGGGGCAGCCCTGCGCGCGGATATATCAGTCCGACATCTTCAAGGCTGCGGGCGGGCGCTGAGTTCCGTGCCGCTAGTGCTAACATCGCACCGAGACCTATGTTCGCGCCTTCATCGTTTCACTTCAGCGGGATCGACCAGGAGCTGCTATCGAGCGGTACGGCGACGCGGCTTCTGATGGCGTGCGCGATGGGCGGCGCGATCGGGATAGAGCGTGAGTGGCGGCATAAGGCGTCCGGTCTGCGCACGAATATGCTGGTCTGCATGGCGTGCGCGTTTTTTACGCTGCTCTCTGCCGTGCTGGCTGGCGAAGGGAACCCGGACAAGGGTCGCGTGGCGTCCAATATTGTGCAGGGTATCGGGTTTCTGGGCGCGGGCCTGATTCTGCACTCGCGCAACCGTGTGCTAGGGCTGACTAGCGCGGCTACGATCTTTGTTGTGGCCTCGATCGGGATGGCGTGCGGAGCGGGCCTTTATCTTGAGGCCATGCTGGCTACCGCGATCGCACTGATCGCACTTCAGTTCATAGGGGTACTGGAATCGCGGCTTGGATGGAAGCGGTATCCCCTGGTTTACGAGGTGCGCGGCACGGACCAGAACCAGATCTTCGTTACGGTTCTCAAGGTTCTGGATCGCGCCGGGGAGCGGTTGAACGTTCTCGAACGCGACAGCGTGGCGTCGCTGGAGCGGATCGCGTTTGTCGTGACCGCCGATCACAAAAAACATAAGCATCTGCTCGCCGATCTGAAGGAGAGCGATGCCACCGATCAGGTCGTTGTCTTTCGCGACGCTGAGGAGGATTAGAGCAGGATGATTCCGTTTGTTAAAGCCCACGCTTGTGGCAACGACTTTCTTCTTCTGGAAGAGTCGGTCGCTCATCGCAATCACGCTGCGCTGGCTCGCGCGCTGTGCTCGCGCAACACCAGCATCGGTGCGGATGGCATCGAGTTTATCGAACGTCGCGCGGGGGGCGAGTTTTTTTTGCGACTGTTCAATGCGGATGGGAGCGAGGCGGAGCTCTCCGGCAATGGGACGCGTTGCGTGGCGGCCTGGCTGGCGAAGAGCGAGGGCCTGACTGAGGTTGCACTGGGAACGCATGGCGGGGTGCGGACGTGCCGCGTGGTGGGAGCGTCTGGGTCTCTTTCTGGGCCTGGCTACCTGATTGAGAGCGGGATGGGTGTTCCTCGCGTGATGCGGCGCACGATTGAGCTGCCGGGTGTTGGGAATGTTGAAGGTGCGATGGTGAACGTGGGCAACCCGCACTTTGTCCTCTTCGTGGAGTCGGAGGACTTCAGCGCGCACGAGCTACCGTGGCAGAAGCTGGGGGAGCGCATCAGCACCAGCCCTCTGTTTCCGCACGGGACGAATGTTGAGTTCGTACAGGTGCTTTCGCCGTCCGAGATTGCGTTTCGTATCTATGAGCGCGGCTGCGGTCCGACGACTTCGTCGGGGACGGGGACGTGTGCTTCCTCTGCGGCGGCGATGGTTTTGCGCGAGGTTGAGCGGGAGCTTACGGCAGTGGCTCAGGGCGGTGCTCAACGCACGGTATGGCCGTCGAACGATGCGGCTATGCTGCTGACGGGGCCGGCGGAGATCATCTGCCAGGGTGAGGCATACGAGCTGTGAGTGAGCTGATACGACCTGCCGCCTTGCGACCCGGAGCGCGACTGGCTGTTGTCTCGCCAGCTAGTACGCCACGCGAAGAGTTGGTGCGGCAGGGAATGGAACGGCTTGGAGCGATGGGGTATCAGCCAGTTCTCTTTCCTCATGCGCTCGACCGCGGGCCGCTGTATTACGCAGGAACGCTGGAGGATCGGCTGGCGGATTTTCATGCGGCCTTCGCGGACGCGTCGATTGATGGGATTCTATGTACGCGTGGGGGTTGGGGTTCGGCGGAGCTGCTGCCTCATCTTGATGCTGCGCTGATTCGTGCCAATCCGAAGGTCTTTGTTGGCTATAGCGACCATACTTCACTGCACTGCTGGCTCGCGAACGAAGCGAATCTCGTCAGCTTCTATGCGCCAATGGTGGCGTCGGACTTTGGCCGTGTGGATGGCGTGGATGAGGCAAGCTGGCGGTATACCTTTGAGGGCGAATCCTCGTGGGGATTGGGTGCGGAGGATGGGCTGCGGGTGTTGCGTCCGGGGATCGCCGAGGGGCGGCTGCGCGGAGGCTGCATCTCCATCTTCACGGAAGCGTTGGGAACGCCGTATGCTCCGCGCGTCGAGGAGTGCGTTCTCTTTCTTGAGGATATTGGCACGAAGCCGTATCAGTGGGACAGGATGCTGGTCCATCTGCGTCATTCGGGCCTGCTGCAGCAGGTTCGCGGTGTTGTGTTCGGTGACATGGGCCAGTGTGTTCCGGTAAGCGAGGAGGAGCACATCGAGCGAGCGATCTTACATGCGTTGCGCGACTTCTCCGGGCCGGTTGCGATTGGGTTGCGCAGCGGCCATGTTCATGCGCCGAATATCACGCTGCCGTTGGGCGTGCGCGTGAGGCTGGACTGTACGGATGCGGAGAATCCGGGGATGCACTTTCTTGAAGCGGCGGTCAGCAGCTAGAGCATTTTCATTGTTACTGTGATGTGAGCATTGTTGCTTCCCACCCTTCGCAAAAGCGCGAAGGATGGGGCACCCGAACATTACACTAGCTATGAAAATGCTCTAGACTCCACTTTGGAACTTATGCAGACAACGAAACATATTCATCTGATTGGCATCTGCGGCACGGCGATGGCCTCGCTGGCTGGGATGCTGAAGGAGCAGGGGCACCACGTCACCGGCTCCGATACCGCGGCCTATCCTCCGATGAGCGATATGCTGGCCGGTCTGGGCATTGCGATCCATGAGCCGTATGCAGAGGCGAATCTCGACCCCCGACCCGATCTGGTGATCGTCGGCAATGCGATCTCGCGTGGAAATGTGGAGCTGGAGTACGTGCTCGATACGCGGATTCCGTTTACGTCTATGGCGGCGATTCTGCATGATGAGTTTCTTGCCGGACGGGAGTCGCTGGTGGTTGCGGGAACGCATGGCAAGACGACCACGACCAGCATGCTTGCCTGGATCTATGAAGTTGCTTCGCGACGAGAGCCGAGTTTTGCTCCGTCCTTTCTGATTGGCGGGGTCGCGGAGAACTTTGGCACCAGCTTCCGTGTGCGGCCCACGCGGCCGTTTCTGCTGGAGGGTGATGAGTACGATACGGCGTTCTTCGACAAGGGGCCGAAGTTTCTGCATTACTTTCCCGACGCTGCGATCCTAACCCATGTGGAGTTCGACCATGCCGATATCTATGTCGATCTCGCTTCGGTGAAGACGGCGTTCAAGCGCTTCGTCAACCTGATTCCGCGCCGGGGCCGGTTGGTTGCGTTCGATGGCAGCGAGAATGTGAGCGAGTGTGTTGGCCGCGCCTTCTGTGCCGTGGAGCGGTATGGATTTCGTACCGACTCGTACTGGCTACTCTCCGGGCTGCACAGCGAGGGAGGGGGGAGCCATTGGAGGTTGGACCGGGGTGGTAGTTTTTTTGCCGATCTGTCGCTGCCGATGGCCGGGGAGCACAATGCGCTGAACGCCACAGCTGCCGCGGCACTGGCTGCTGGGCAGGGTGTTCCCGTGGGGGCGATTCAGGAGGCGTTGGCGAGCTTTCGCAGCGTCAAGCGGCGGCTGGAGGTGCGGGCCGAGGTGGCGGGTGTCACCATCATCGACGACTTCGCACATCATCCGACGGCGATCCGGGAGACGCTGCGGGCGCTGCGAGGCTGGTATCCGGGACGGCGGCTGTGGGCGGTGCTCGAGCCTCGGTCGAACACGCTGCGGAGGAATGTCTTTGAGGCGGCCCTGGTCGACAGTCTCGCGCTGGCGGATAAAACGCTGATCGCGGCGGTCTTCAAGTCCGAGAGCATTCCGGAGGGTGAGCGGCTGGTGCCGCAGCATGTGGCGGATGCACTGAATGCGAGGGGAGTCTCCTCCGCCGTGTGTGCGGATGCGGATGCGATTGTGGCGGCGATTGTGCCGCAGCTTCTGCCGGGAGATGTGGTTGCTATCCTGTCGAACGGCGGCTTTGGCGATATCTATCAGAAGCTGCCAGCTAAGCTAGGGGCGTGAATCTGCGATGAGTGCCATGGTTTGGGTGAGTTTGTAGATCCCACCCTTCGCAAGGTGCGCGAAGGATGGGGCACCCGGCACTTGTACCTTGAATCCGCCGACCCGGTCGTTGGAAAGGCTGCTGCGAGGTAGCTCTGGTTTCTTTCGTTAGACTGGATAAGGTATGTTCGCCACACTGAAGCTGCTCTCTGTCTATCTCACGCTCGGTCCGCTCGCCGGGATTCTTGGCATTCCTTATTCGTTTCTGGTTGGTGACATCGGCTTGTTGTACCGGGTCGGCATGTGGATTACGCGCACAGGCATCCGGGCTGCGGGGATACGGGTCGAGGTCTCCGGGATGGAGCATGTGCCCGAGGGCCAAAGCTGCATCTTCATGAGCAACCATGTCTCGAACCTCGATCCTCCGGTGATGCTGCCTTTGCTTCCGGGCCGTTGTTCGGTGCTGCTGAAAAAAGAGCTGATGAGCATCCCTATCCTGGGGACCGCGATGCGGATGGCGAAGTTCGTCCCCGTGGAGCGCGGCAGCCGTCGCGATGCGGCGCAGGCGAGTGTTACCGCTGCGGTAGATGTGTTGCGGTCGGGGCTGCATATCGTGGTCTATCCCGAGGGAACGCGGTCGCCTGATGGAAGGCTGGCAGCGTTCAAGAAGGGGCCGTTTTTTCTGGCGCAGCAGACACAGGCACCTATCATTCCCATTGCCATCTCGGGGACTCAGGACATGATGAAGAAGGGCAGCATCGCCATCATGCCGGGCGTTGCACGGATGCAGCTTCTGGCACCGATTGACCCCTCGAAGTATGCGAGCCGGGAGGAGATTCTGCGGGCGGTTTACGACGCGATTGCAGAGGCGCTACCGGAGGCGATGAAGCCTGCCGATCATTTGATAAATGGCTTGTAGCCGTCGTTATCGAGCCGCTGGCGCATCGCCTCGGCGTCCTTTTTGCTGGCGAATGGGCCGATCTGAACATGGAAGTACTGGTCCTGCGGCTCTTTGCGGATGAAGGCGGTGTAGCCCTTGTGGCCGAGCGCGGCGATCAGGGCGTCCGCATCTCCCTGGCGCGATGGCGCGGAGACCTGTACGAGGAACTGTCCGGTTGTTACGGTGGGAGTTGCAGCTGTCGGTGGGGCTACACTGCGCGGAGTATCAGCCGGTGCATTCGCAGGCTGTTTTGTCTCCTTGAGGACGACTGGCTTCGCGGAGGCCTTCTCGCTGGCTGCGGGCGCAGGCGTTGCGTCGGCTTCCTGCGTCTCGGCGGCGGGCTGGTCTTGTCCTCCTGCGCTGGAATTGGCGGCGTTGGAATCTGAGGGAGCCGACTTGAAGTTGCTGAAGGTGGCATCCGTCTTTTCCGACGCGGGAGCGGCGACAGCAACCTGGGCCGATTTGCGGCCCATCGAATAGCCGAGGCCGAAGAAGGCCGCGCAGACCAGGGCCAGGGCAAAGAAGATACCGAGGATGGTGGAGGTTCCCAGCGAGATCTCGCGGTCACGCTCATCGTCATGCAGGTCTAGTAGATCGTCGTCGTTCTTCACGCTTTAGTCCTTCTTGTCGGAGCTCGCCGGGGGGATGAACGTGCGGTTGAGCAGGTTCATCAACTCCATGGGCAGAGGGAAGACAATGGTGGTGTTCTTCTCGACCCCAATCTCGGTCAACGTCTGGAGGTAGCGGAGCTGGAGGGTCATGGGCTGGGTGGCCATCAGGGCCGCGGCCTCAACCAGCTTACCGGCTGCGTTGAACTCGCCTTCGGCATGGATAATCTTGGCGCGGCGCTCGCGCTCTGCCTCGGCCTGCTTGGCCATGGCGCGGAGCATGGACTCGGGCATATCGACTTGCTTGACCTCGACCGAGACGACCTTGACCCCAAAGGGCGAGGTGTGTCCGTCGATGATGGTCTGGATGCGCAGGTTGAGGGCCTCGCGGTGGGCGAGAAGCTCATCGAGATCGACCTCGCCGAGGACGGAGCGGAGGGTGGTCTGGGCGAACTGCGAGGTCTGGTAGATGTAGTTCGAGACCTCGATGACGGCCTTGGTTGGGTCGATCACGCGCAGGGTAATGACCGCGTTGACCTTCAGGGTGACGTTGTCGCGGGTGATGACATCCTGCGCCGGGACCTCCATCGCCTCCTGCCGCAGGCTGACGCGCACGATCTGGTCGAGCGGACGGAAGACGAGGATGACTCCCGGCCCCGCCGCTGCCTCTTTCACCCGGCCCAGGCGAAAGATGACGCCACGCTCATACTCCTTCAGGATCTTGATGGAATTGAAGATGTACAGCAGAACGATGACGACGGCGACGAGAATGGGGAGCGACATGGTGGGTTAGCCTCTGTTGAATCGCAGCGGGTCGGCTACGACGGGAACGTTAGAAGTGTAAATAAAATCCGACGGCAGGTTCTGTGGTGGTCTGCCGCTGTTTGATGGTCAGATAGTTCTGACCAAAGTCGGGGGCGAGAAAGAAGACCTGCCGGAACTGCGCGCGGATGCCGAAGTGCGGGAGAAGGCTGTCTTCGACGCCCGCGTCGTAATAATAGGCCATCCGCGCCTGGGTAGGCAGACTTTGTCCGCCGCCGGGAGTCGCGCGGAATGCCATAGTTCCAAGGCCCGCAGAGGCAAAGGTTTGAAAGCCGAAGAGCTTTGGCGTGTGGGCGACATAGCCCACGGTGTACTCGCTCGCGTTGGTCTGCGCGCCGCCAACGATGTAGGAAGAGAAGTTCTGCGTGTACCGGGCGTAACCGTAGTTGAACTCGGCCCCAAGGTAAGGAGACTTGGTATAGCGGATGGTCACGAGGGCTCCCAGAGTGTTGCTGGGCTTTTGCGTAAGGCTTACGCCAAGGTAGTTGGTGCCGGTGACGGTGTTGGTAAACTCGCCGGTGCCGCTGACACCGATATCGATGCGGCTCAGTTGCCGGTCCAATGCGGTGACCTGCCCATCGGCACTCAGTACGGCGAAGGATGCTAGAAGGCACAGCAGGGAGATCCTGACAAAAGACGGGCGGAACACGTTCGGCATGAAGAACAGACTCCTATCGTTTAAGACCTGGTACGAGATCTAATGTCTTTTTAGTCTACTCTGTCCGCGCCTTTTCCCGTGATTCGTGGCGCTCAGGAGCGGCCGGTTGCCTCAACGATCAACACGAGGCCGTCCACGGCGCGGACGAGCACTTGCGATCCTGCGGGCAGGGAGGTGACCGGTTCCCGCAAGGTCGCCTGCCACAGCTCTCCGCGTACCTCAATTTGGCCGCATGGGAGATGGTCGGACGGATTGAGCGGGGTACGGACTACGGCCAGGCTGCCGATGAGGGCCTGTGGCCCCAGCAGAATCTTGCTCCTGCGCGCACGCAGGGCGAGCCATGCAAGGCTGAAGGACACGACCCCGAAGCCGATGCCTGCGCCCAGGGCGGTCGCCAGATGGACGCGGAGTTCGGCGATGGGGCCGTCCACAAGCGTAGCCAGGCCGAAGACCAGCGAGATGATTCCCGCGAGAGCAAGAACGCCGTGGCTGGCGAACTTCGTCTCCAGCGCGATCATGACTAATGCTGCCACCAGCAACAACACGGCGGTATGTCGAACGGGAAGCAGGTTGAGGCCGAAGAGTCCGAGTAGGACCAGCAGTGTCCCCAGGGCGCCTGGAACAACCGTCCCGGGAACATTGAACTCCAGGTAGATCAGCATCCCACCCATGACCAGGAAGAGCACGGCGAGATCAGGGCTGGTAAGGCTGCTGAGCAGCCGCTCGCGCGTGGAGGGGGCTAGCGTGACGATCTTGGCGCCACTGAGTTGCAGGGTTTCGGTGTGTCCATCGAAGCGCTTGACTGCGAGACCGTTCAACTTGGCGAGTAGCGCGGCGTCGTCGACGGCGGTCAGATCGATCAGCTTCAGATTGAGCGCTTCGGTGTCGCTGTAGGACTTCGAGTTGCGTATGGCATCCTCGGCGGCTTCGGCGTTCCGGCCTCGGCGGGTGACGTAGGAGCGCAGAAAAGCTGTGGTGTCGTTCTCGATCTTCTGCTTCAGGATAGGGTCGAGATCTTTGCCTTCGACGATGGGGTGGGCCGCACCGGCGTTGGTTCCGGGGGCCATCGCAGCGATGTCTGCTGCCTCGAGGAGGAAGAAACCCGCCGATCCTGCCCGGCTGCCGGAGGGCGAGATGAAGACGATTACAGGAACCGGTGACTGTTCGATGGCGGCGACCATTGCGCGGGTGGAGCTGAGGAGACCGCCGGGGGTGCCGAGCGAGAGCAGGACGGCGCTGGCGTGCCGGTTGGCTGCCTCATCGAGGCCGCGACGGAGGTAGTCCGCTGTAATGGGCTGGATGGTGTCGTGGAGGGTGAGTTTGAGGACCAGAGGCGCGGTGTTTGATTGAGCACGGACGCCGGTTGGGGACAGAACGGCGCACAAGACCATGAGGAGCGGTAACAGGCGTGCTGCCGCGGTGGTCATGGCAGGCTCTGCCCGCGAGTTGCCAGGGCTTGCTTCATGCCGAGGGCGGCGGAGTTGGTTGGCTCAAGCCGTAGCGCGTTGCCGACGTCTGATGCCGATGCAGCCAGATTGTTGGCCTGCAGGTCGAGACGCGCGAGCACGAGATAGGCGGCGACGTTCGGCTGCAGCTTCAGGGAAGCGTCGGCTTCGGCGCGGGAGTCGGTGGGGTTGGCGTTCAGCTCGCGTATCCTGGCCATGCTGGCGTGGGCCGCCGCGTTGTGGCTGTCGGCGGTAAGGGCGGACTGGAACTCCTGCTCCGCCTCGGGGACCAGGCCTTGCGAGAGGTAATCGTTGCCGAGTTTGACGTACTGGGCTGCCTGCTCGGTGGGAGGCAGGGTGGCCATCCGGGTGGCTCGCATCTGGTCCATCTCAAATGCGGCCTGCCGGAAGGATGCTTCAGAGTAGGTGCGGCGGATGCGCTCGACCGGGTCGAAGCCTCCGGCGGTTACGGCTGCCTTAAGGGCTGGTCCAGTGGCACCATTTGCCGCGTTGAGGCGATTGCGCAGCTCAGTGGCCTCGGTGTTGTTGGGGCGAAGCTTGAGGCTGGTCTCGACCTCGCGAAGAGAGGAGGCGGCGTCGCCGCGCCCGAGGAATGCGACGGCCAGATTGTAGTGATAGTCGGCGTCGTTGGGATCTGCTGTGGAGGCTCGTTGAAAGAGCGCGGTCGCGTCCTTGCCTTGGCGGCTCGCGGAGACCCCCTGGTTGTTGACTACCTCCGGAAGCGGCAGGCGGCTGGCGACGAAGCCGAAGGCTGTCTCTGCTGCGGCGTACTTCGCCGTGTTGAAGCGGGCTAGCCCCAGATAGAAATTGGCTTCGAGGGCTAGACGATCCGTTGCGGGAACTTTTGCGAGGGTGGTTGCGGCCTGATCGTAGTCGCGCTGGTTGAACTGTGCCTTGCCCAGAGCGAGCAGTGCGGCGGAGTAGTTCGGGGTTTCCTGCACCGCAGACTGGAGACGCTTCAGCCGTTCCTGCGAGGTGGTTGCGCCGGTTCCGCGAATGTAGTTTTCGAACGCGGCCAGCTTGACTCCAGACGAGGCCGCGAGGAAGGTCTGTTGGGCCACCTTGAACTGTGGGTCGATCTGGCGCGCGACCTTCCAGGCGATCGAGTTCTCCACATCAAAGAGGTGATCCAGAGGGCTCGAATCCTCAAGCGGTTGCGACAGGCGGAGCTGGTTGACGCTCAATGTCTGCGCCTGCACTGCGATATACCCATTGTTGATGGTGTAGCTGCCCACGACGACGTAATCGGCATCGAGAGTCTGCGCCATGCGGATGGTGGTTGCGCGGGTTGGCTTGAAGTCGGCTGGCAGCCCCAGATGGTCGAGCGCGAACAGCCGGTCGTCGCGTGTGATGGTGAGAAAGCCAGCAGAGGTGAGCCGCTGGTTCAGCGTGTCCGGGAAGGAGTCGCCGATCCAGGAGAGGTTCGCCTGTCCGGAGCGATTGTCGAAGGGCAACACGAGCACCAGGCGTCCGCCGGTTTCGCGGGTTGGGGCCTCAGAAGAGCTCTGCGCGGGGACGTGCGGAGTCAGGCAGGAGGACAGCGCAGCGCAAAGTAGGGTGTTTCGCAGGGTCCGGCGCAAGGTCGCAATCTCCAACACAATGCTGATTATAAGGTCTCAATGAGGAGGCGTCGGGCGAAGCTCTGGTGTTGTTTTTCAAAATTCCTGACGCATTCTGTTCACGCTAAATGTCGCATCTCCCAAACTGCCACGTCTGTTGAGCACAGGGCTTGCCCTGAGAAATTGTGAGAACACCATCCGCGAAAATGCTGAAGACGATAGCCTTTCAGGACGTGCTGATGAAGTGATCCTTACTCCATCGCTGTATTTCGGGTGCATCGCACTGTCGTTCATCCGAACGGAAGTTACGATACTTAGCGGGATAAAAATACGACATTTATTGTGATAAACGACACCCAGGACCTCCAAATTCTCAGGGGTGTAGAGGACCCGTCGATCCTCTTAAGATTGCGCTCCTGGCAACGAGCCGAGTTCCCTAGGCCGCAACGACAAGCTCCGGCAGGGGCTCCGTCGTGGGGATCATGGCGACGGCCTCTTCGAGCGCCCGCTGGATGGCCGTGAGGGTGGGTGGGACGTGCGCGGGCCAGGTGATGGTGACCGTAGAGAAGGGCTTTGGGATCATGAAGCCGTCCCACGAGCAGAGTATCCAGGCGCGGTCGGCCTGGGCGTGGAAGGCGCCGATCCAGGATGCGCCGGTGTGCTCGGCGAGGCGGACGACGCCGTACTTCGCGACGCGGGCCGGGCCCTTGGGACCGTCGGCGGCGAAGGCGCAGATGTGTCCGCGGGTGTGGGCCTCGCGCATGGCAAGCAGGCCTTCGGCCCCGCCGCGGCTACTCGAGCCGCGCACGGGATGGAAGCCGAGCCGCTTGACGGTGCGGGCGAGCAGCTCGCCATCCCACGAGTGCGAGATCATGATGGCGATCTTGAGATCGCGAAAATGATAGGCGCAGGCCAGGAACGAGCAGTGCCAGAAGGCGTAGATGGTGGGTCCGGGGATCTGGTGGGCGTCCAGCGTATCGGGCGCATGAACCTGCCGGTAACGGATGGTCATGCTCAGGGCACGGATCACCAGGGCCAGGACAGGAGGGACAACGACGAGCAGCACACGCTGCGTGCGAGTAAACATCGGCTATGCGAAGTCTACATCTGGACTCTACTCAGGCTGTAGCTTGTGAAGCTATTTGGCGTAGATCTTTTGTCGTTTATTGTCGTGCGAGGTGAGGGGCAGTCAAACCTGTCCAATCACCAAGCGACAAGCTAGGGATCGAGCGCGGCCTCGACGATACGGGGGAAGTGCAGGACAGCGGCCCACTCGCCTCCTTGCCAGGCTTGCCAGACGATCTGGCCATGGAGCAGGGCGGCAGCCTCGGATGGCCGGAGATCGTGGTGGAAGTCGAAGTAGCGGGCGTCTGTGGGCGCATTTCCGCGTCCCAGATTCACGCTGCCCGCGAGGGGCTCCCATTTGGTCGAGAAGATGAGGGCGGTGTCGTAGCTTCCGGGATCGGCGGCGGCCTTTTGCATCTCCTCCAGTGAGAAGTTCTGGATGGCAGTCACACGAAATGGCTGGTGGGTGTAGCCGAGTTCGGGGCGCATCAGCTCGGAGGTGGCAGGCCATGCTGTCAGGACAGTGGCCGAAGGGAATTGCTGCTGCAGGATATCGATCGCCTGCTGGTGGAGGACGATCATGTCCCTGTAGGTGAGGTTGTCCTCGGGCGCGAAGGCGTAGGGGGGATTGATCCAGATCGCGGAGAGAAATCCGGCTGCACTGAGCGCGGCGAGCCACCACCACTGCCGTAGGCGGCGCTGCCACTCCACGACGCAGAGCAGGAGGATGAGTGGGAACATCGGCAACAGGTACCGGGTGAGGAGCGCTCCGCCAAGGACGGAGAACTCCAGCAGATTGGCCAGAAGCACCACGCCGAAGGCCGTAAATACCGGTCGGGAGATGGGCGGCTTGTCAGGAGAGATTGCCGGGATCAGCAGAACCGCGAGCGTACACACCACCGGGACGAACATATTCATGTGGATGGTGAGGTGGAGAAGCCGGTGCCACAGGCAGAGCGCTATACGGTAGGCATCCAGATTTGCGGTGGCGTTGTAGCGTAGGAACTCCGGGTTGCCGAAGACGAAGCCGGTCTTGTGGAAGTGATACGCGTACCAGGCGACCAGCGGAAGGACAGGGGCAGCGAGCGCGATGCTCCAACGAAGGTGAGTGCCTTTGGCGCGGCTGCGGAGAAGCTGTATCGCCTCCCACAGAGCGAGCGCCAGGGGAGTGACGATGGCGGTCTCTTTCGAGAGGGCCGCGAGCGAGAATAGCAGCGCGGCGGGGAGCAATTCGAGCCGGATCGCGGCCACGGGTGGCCCTTCGGAATCGAGGTGGGGAAGGTAGAAGGAGAGTCCCCAGAGCGTGAAGGCTGCGGCGAAGATGTCGGCGTGGGCGAGCGTGCTCTGCGCGAACCACACCGGGTAGATCGCGGTCAGCAGCGTCGTTACCGTCGCTACGGGGCTTCCGGCGAGCCGTCGGGAGAGCCGGAAGATGCCGAGCAGAGCAGCGGCGCTGATGAGGCAGACAAGGACACGGGTGGAGTAGACCGCGAATCCTGCAAAGTGCCACCAGCCTGCCAGCAAGACTGACGGGAGTGGCGGATGCGCGTTGGTGATGGTCGACTGCGGGATGAGAGTGCCGGTTCGGAAGAAGTCGAGCGCGGCGGGGATGTAGTAGCCGCCCTCATCCCAGAAGTAGGGCAGGTGGATGAGTGTCCAGTGGGACAGATAAATGGCTGCGAAGAAGGGCGGGAACAGCAGCCAGAGCGGCAGTTCGCGGGCATTGCGGGTGCGGTCGAAGACGGATCTCTGGGGCACAGTTTATTGGGGATACGGGAGCAGACACCAGTCTAGTGGACGGGACCGCCCGGAGGGGGAAGCTGGGGCTCGAGTGCCAGCTCTCCGAAGGTCTGCTCATACTGTGCGAGGTTGTTGCCGAGCACATTCCATAAGGCTTTGGCCTGCTGCGGACTGAGATAGATGCCCTGGAAGTTCCGGACGTTGACCTCTTCGGCGCTCTCCTGGTGCATGGTCCCGAAGACGAGGAAGAAGTCCCAGACGCTCATGCGTACCTGAACGCTGTTGGCGTACCCATTGCGATACTCGTCGGTCTCGGTCAGCTTCACCTTCGGCTGATCATTCTGTTGCGGATTCGAAGGATTACGGTCGCTCACTTTGATTCCTGTTGGGTGTGGGGCGCAGGCGCGGGACGGGAGAATCTGAAATTCAGGAAATGAGAATCATTGTTGCTTGGCAGTTTTTGGTGCGAAAGGGGGGACTTGAACCCCCATGGATTTCTCCGCTAGATCCTAAGTCTAGTGCGTCTGCCAATTTCGCCACTTTCGCATCGACTGTAGTCCTGATTGATGACTCCGTCTTGACTAAAGATCTAATTATAACGATTCCGGATGCGGTGCACCTCGTGAGCGGTGGGATGCGATTTTCCGACTTTTACGATAGAGTGATTTTATCGACGAATTAACAACCGGGTGGTTGCTTCCTTCACCCTATTTCCTGGCTTGCAGGCTCCCTGTAGTGTCCTGGAGATTTCTCCATCCGTTGTCTTTACCTCTCAATGCTTTCCATGTCTCCGTCTTTTTGCTGTGGTAACAGAATTCGAAAATCTATTTGAGATTGAGGTTTGTTTCTATGGGGATTTCCAGGCGCGATTTTCTGATGCGAGTTGGGCAGGCTGGCGGGTACAGCGCTGCGTTTGCAACCATGCAGTCTCTGGGCTTGATGCCGATGAAGGGCGTCGAGGCTCAGGCGATTGCCGCACCCGCGGGTGTGGGCAAGGGAGTCAAGGTGGTGGTGCTGGGTGGCGGAATCGGCGGCCTGGTTTCAGCCTATGAGCTGAAGAAGCTGGGCTACGACGTGACTCTATTAGAGGCCAGGGAACGGCCGGGCGGGCGCAACTGGACCGGGCGCAAGGGCACAAAGGTGAAGTTCGTCGATGGGACGGAACAGACGATCAACTGGGAGGAAGGGAACTACCAGAACCTGGGTCCGGCGCGGTTGCCGAGCACGCACTGGACGATGCTGGGATATGCGCGTGAGCTGAAGGTGCCGATGGAGGTCGAGATCAACACCTCGCGTTCTACGCTGCTACAGAATGACAATGCGAATGGCGGTGCGGCGGTCCCGCAGCGCAAGGCGATCAACGATACGAGAGGCCGTGTCTCGGAGTTGTTGTCGAAGTGTATTGTGCAGGGCGCTCTCGATGCGGAGATCACGAAGGAAGATCGTGACCGCATGACGGCGTTCCTGAAGGTCTACGGACCTCTGAATAGGGAAGGCAAGTATGTGGGGTCGGACCGCGCGGGGCTGAAGGTGCCTCCGGGGGCGGGAAGCCAGGTGCCTGTGGTGGAGGTGCCGATGGACATGCACACGCTGCTCGATGAGAACTTCTGGAACGGCATGTTGTATGAAGAGGCGTGGGACTGGCAGGCGACGATGATGCAGCCGGTGGGTGGCATGGACCGGATTCCATTTGCATTTGCCGCGGCGCTGGGGCCGATTGTGAAGTTCAACTCGCCGGTGACAGGGATTAAGAAGACCGCAAAGGGTGTACAGGTCTCCTACACGCAGGGTGGAGCGGCGAAGCAGATCGAGGCAGCTTACTGCGTCTGCGCGATGCCGTTCTCGATACTGAAGAAGATCCCCAACGACTTTTCGGAGCCGTTCAAAAAGGTCATCGATGAAAGCACGATGGGCGGGGCGTACAAGATCGCCTGGGAGTCGCGCCGCTTCTGGGAGCAGGACTACAACATCTATGGCGGTCTGTCTTTTGTGGGGCAAGGGCCCAGCCCGGTCTGGTATCCGAGTTCGCGGTTGATGTCCCCAACCGGCATTGTTGTGGCCGGGTACACCGATGAGGCAGCCGACCCGGAGTTCCTGAAGATGACGATGCAGGAGAAGTTCGCAGCCTCGCGTGCCTCGATCGATAAACTGCATCCCGGCCATAGCAAGGAGCTGATGAACCCCGTCTTCTGCGGCTGGAAGCATGTGGAGTGGAACGAGGGCTCGTGGATCAGGAGCTACGGCGGTGGCGGTTATGACGTCGTCATCCAGCCGGATGGGCCGATCTACTTTGCAGGCGACACGATCAGCCACATCGTCGGCTGGCAGGAAGGCGCGGCACTGAGCGCGCGCCGTGCCGTCTCCATGATCAGCGAGAAGGTGAAGATGGCCAGGCTGGCAGGTCCGCTGGGAGCTGTTTCGGCTTAAGATCTCTTGTATGTAACTAAAATAGTTACTTTTATTTTTTTCTAACTCGTTCTAATGGAAATGGAGAAATTTGATGAAGCGGATTTTGATGGCTACAGCAATGGTGATGGTTGCAGGCGCGATGCAGGCACAGGTTGTGGTGAAACATCTGCAACCAAATGAGAAGTCTCCGATTGCGAATGGGGTTTGGGCAGGGGACACGCTGTATCTGAGCGGCCAGCTCGCTTCTCCGGTGACTCCGGCGGATGCGGCGAAGGGGACGCCTGCAGTGTACGGCGATACGAAGGCGCAGGCATTCAGCGCGCTGACGAAGATCCAGGCACTGTTGAAGGAGCAGGGGCTCGATATGAAGGACGTGGTGAAGATGACGGTGTTCCTGGCTGGCGATCCGGCGAACGGCGGCAAGCTGGACTTCCCCGGCTTGCAGGCGAGCTACACGCAGTTCTTCGGCACGAAGGACCAGCCGAACAAGCCTGCGCGGAGTGCGATGCAGGTAGCTGCGCTGGCGGCTCCGTGGGCACTGGTGGAGATTGAAGTGATCGCGGTGAAGAGCAAATAGCTGGTGGGGTTGCTATCTATGCGGCGGGACCTTCGGGCTCCGCCGTTTTAGTTTGAGGCGCAGATGTTTTCGATGTCTTCGAGGGTTGGTGAAATCCAGGTAGCTCGGGCTTCGATTGAGCCGATGACGTCGAAGTCATAGAAGCGGCGGAAGAGATCACGCTGCGATGTGAAGCGTTCGACGGCGAGTGCGGCGAAGTCTGTCCGAGAGATAGGCTGCATGTGATGGAGGAGTGCGTCGAGTACTGTGATCCAGAAGACGGTGATGGTCTCGTGGTAGCCGGAGGTTGCGGTATTCTTCCCGCCGCCGGCTTCGTTGTAGTGCCGAACGGAGTGGCGCATGTGGTCGATGGCTGCGGTCTGTCCGAGGCGATGGACGTAGCAGGCCCCGGTGAGCAGATGGGCGGCGTGGGTCCAGCGCTCTTTCGGTAGGGTACCCGATTCGAAGGCGGCGAGAAAGCTGTCTAAGTCGGGTTCGGTTGTAGGAAGGGATGACATGTTTTCAGGTTAGTGCATCTTCGGAGGTGGTAGAGAACGTGCGACTCCAAACGAAATGCGGGGGTTCTTCGCTCCGCTCAGAATGACAAAAGTTATTGCCGTTAAAGTAACCGCGAATTTGCTTCAGGGGTATGTGAGCGTTGTTGCTTCCCATCCTTCGCAAAAAGCGCGAAGGATGGGGCACCCGGCTCTCCTTATTTGTGTGCTTATGCAACGTAGTTATGGTGAAACGGTCAGCAGTTTAGGATTGTTTGGCGATCTGGGTTTCGATAGCCGGGGTGGATTTAAGTTCGCGGGCGCGCTGCTCTACGGCGCGCATGACACGAAGGAGATTGCCGCCGTAGATCTTCTTGATGTCGGCGGCGGTATAGCCTTTCTCGAGCAGAGCGCGCGTCAGGGCGGGGAACTTGTCGTAGGAGCTGAGTTCGACTGGGACGCAGCCTACGCCGTCGAAGTCCGTGCCGATGCCGACATGATCGATGCCACCGATCTTGACAGCGTGGTCGATCTGGGCAACGACGTCGGCGAGGGTGGCGGGAGGCAGCTTGGCGCTGGCATCGGCCTCGATCTTCTGGAGGGCGGCTTCGCGGGCATCCGGATCGGCGATCTTCATGGCCTCCGCATAGAGTGGGCGGACGATGGGGAGGAGGGGCTTCGATGCGTCGTAGTAGCGCTGGGAGAGATAGCCGCAGTCGAAGTTGATCTGCATGGTGCCGCCGTTCTTGGCGAGGGCGCGGATCATGTCGTCGGTCATGTTGCGGGTGTGGTCAGAGATGGCGCGGCAGCTTGAGTGCGAGGCGATGATTGGCGCGGTGCTCGTCTCGATGGCGTCGTAGAAGGTCTTGTCGGCGGTGTGAGAGATGTCGACCATCATGCCGAGGCGGTTCATCTCGCGGACGACATCTTTGCCGAAGGGGGTGAGACCGTTGTGCTTGGCGACCTTGGGGTCGTCGAAGTCGCCCTGGGCGTCGGCCCAGTTGTTGGTATTGAAGTGGGTGAGGGTCATGTATCGGACGCCGAGGGCGTAGTAGTCGCGCAGCAGGCGAAGGGAGTCTTCGATGGCGTGGCCACCTTCGATGCCCATCAGGGCGGCGATCTTGTGCTGCTTGTGGGCTTTGACGATCTCGTCGGCTGTGGTGGCGAAGACGAAGTCGTTGGGGTGCGCGGCGATGATGTCGGTGCGCGTGGTGTCGATCATCTGCAAGGTGCGGTTGGCGGAGTGATTGCCGTTGGTGTACTCGGCACCAACGTAGACGGCGAAGAACTCGGCGCCGAGGAAGCCCTTCATCCGCGCGAGGTCGGTCTGGCCGCTCTTGTTGGGTGTAGCGATGTCGTAGCCGGTGACGGTCTTTGAGGTGACGTCGTCGTGCGTATCGATCAGGATGGCGTCGCGGGTGATGCGGGCGACCTCAGCGTCGGTGACAGGCTTGGTGCGGGGCTGCTGAGCGGCGAGTGGCAGAGCGGCAGGAGCAAGGAGAGCGAACACGGCGAAGGTGCGGAGTTGGAGCAAGAGACTTCCTTTCGAAAACGGCTTTCGAGAATCATAAAGGCCCCGGCAGAGATCTGCCGGGGCCTTTGAGTTGGGTTTGAGATTAGGAGAGCTGCGGGAAGGCGACGCCAGCGAGGGGATCGTGGACTGAGGCTGTGGTTGGGGCGGCGTCCATGACCTCCTTGAAGGCTGTCTTGAACTTCGCCATCTCTGCTGGTGTGCCGACGGTGACGCGGACGGTATTGGGCCAGATGGGCCACGTGCGGCCGATGAACACATTCTTAGCGCGCATGGCTGCGATGACCTGCTGACCATTGCGGCCAGTGTCGATCATGAAGCAGTTGGACTGCGAGGGAATGAACTTATAGTTATTGGCCTTGAGGAACTCAAAGGTATCGTTGCGCGTGTCGGCGATGATCTTCTTGCGTGTGGGGATGAGCTCCGTGTCGAGCAGGCTGACGTTGGCGGCGGCGGAGCCGGTGATCGGCATCGCATTCTGGCCGAAGGACTGCAGCTTGGCCAGGAGGTCGGGACGGCCGAGAGCGAAGCCGCAGCGGATGCCCGCCATGCCGTAGATCTTTGAGAAGGTGCGGAGGATGATGAGGTCCTTATCAGCTGCGACCATGTCGACGACGCTCTCTGCGTCGGAGAGGTGGATGTATGCCTCATCGACAAGGAGGATGGAGCCCTTGGGCTTGTTCTCGAGCGCCCAGACGATGTCGGCCTTCGAGGTGATGGTCCCGGTGGGGTTGTTGGGGTTGCAGATATAGATCACGCCGGCGTTGGGATCTGCGGCGACCATGGCTTTAACGTCATGGGAGTAGTCGGCCTTCAGAGGAACCTTGGAGATCTTCGCCTTGGCGATCTGCGCGGCGCGCATTCCAGCTTCATAGGAGGGATCACCGGTGACGAAGCCGCGCGTGGGAGAGGTGAAGGCGAGCACGGAGAAATGAAGGGGTTCGGAGGAGCCGGCGTAGACCGCGATGTAATCCTCTTTGAGGCCGTTCTGCTGGGCAAAGGTTGTGGTGAGCTTTGCGGTCTCGCCGTCGATGTCGTAGCGGCCGCCCTTGTGTGCGATGGATGCGATGGCTTCGCAGGCCGCTTTACATGGGCCCAGCGGGTTCTCGTTGGCATTGATGAGGACTGCGTCGGCCGGCATCGCGGGGCGCACGCGGCGGGCTGGGGTGGCTGAAGCTGCTGGAGCGGCCTGAAGCGCGGCGTAAGCGAAGTGGGCCTCGGTGAGGATGGGCATCGAGGCAGCGACGCCTGCCATACGCATAAAGGAACGACGGGAGACGGCGCTGGTGATCTTCGACGATGACATTGGGAAGCTCCTGTAGAGTGCGAAAGGTATGTGGAGCAAATACTGGTACACGTACAGCTCTGCTGCACAGACAAGGAGCGTTGGTGCAGCTGGATTTCGGGAAACGTGGCTCTACTGTAACGCAATTTTGATCTGTGGCAAGCGGAATCTTTATGGAAGCACATTGCAGTCCGGCACGCTGCGGCGATGTTGCCGGCGCCTCAGACACTTTTTATTTCTAAGTGGTTTGTGGAATTAAATTTTATTGACACGATGTTGATAGTTCGCTAATCTCGAATCCATTACCACAAATGCTATCTCTCGCGTCAGGGGACCAGGAAAGTTCAAAGGTTCTTATTCCGAAGTGTATTTAGCTCCCTCAGTAGTGGGTATTTCGTAGCAATGGCGCAGACGGCAACCCCCGTCTTCGTGTCATGGCATCTCGTAAGTTCAATTTGCTCGTTGTAACTCCGGCAGGCATTGCCGGAGAGCAGATCGCAGAGATTCAACGGTTTTATTTAGAACATTTTAGAGTGCTGAAATAAGTCGACGCAGGAGCGTATCTCCACGTCGATCCGGATGCCACTTATGGCGACTTAGGTAGAGTTGTATCTAAGCCAGACCAACATTTTTATCCTCCCCTACCTGTAGATCCTTGCGGCAGGTATTCGCAGACCTGTCTCTACAACCGCAACGATGTGCAAATTCTGGAGGTCTACCGAAGTGCCCCGAATGAATAAAAAGATTTATAGCTTGCTCCTGTTGTTCGTAATGCTTGTGATGGTCTCGAGCGGATATGCCCAGTCGAACTATGGTGCGGTCCGAGGAATTGTCGCGGATGCACAAGGCGCCGCGATCGCAAGGGCACAAGTAGAACTGACGTCCGAGTCGACGCACATTACGCGTAAAACAGTCAGCAACGGGTCGGGCGAGTATTCGTTCAGCGCAGTCGAGCCGGGCACCTATACGGTTACAGCGGTAACGGATGGCTTCAGCACGCTGACACACAAGGGCATTGTGGTGGACTCAGGAAATACGATTCCTGTGGATATAGCTCTACAGATCGGCACCGCCAGCCAGACGGTGGAGGTATCGGCGTCCGAGCCGATCGTGAATAATGGCACCTCGTACAACGGCCAACTGATCGATTCGCAGAAGCTCCAAAACCTGCCCAATCCTGGCCGTAATCCTTTCCTCTTCTCAAAGCTGGATAACAACGTCACGCCTGTCGGCGATCCCCGCTTCGTCCGATTTCAGGATCAGTCCGGTTCATCGACGATCTCGATCGCCGGCGCGCCCATGAGCTCCAACAACTACTCCATCGACGGCGTGCCAATCACCGACTTTAGCAATCGCGCTGTGATCATTCCCACTATCGAGGCCGTCGAAGAGGTGAAGATTCAGGCAAACACCTACGACGCCGAGATTGGTCGCACCAGCGGCGGTATGTTTAACACAACGCTGCGCTCCGGATCGAATTCCCTTCACGGCGTCCTACAGGGCGAGACCCGTCAGACCAACTGGGGCGCGAACACATTTTTCAACAACCGGACACCTGTGGTCGCTAATGGAGTTACCGTTTCTTCGCAGACGCCACGCGGTGCGGCTGAGTTCTACAGCTACGTCGGTGCTATCGGTGGTCCGATTCCACTCCCCAAATTTCTGGGCGGTAACAATAAGACCTTCTTCTGGATAGCTGAAGAAGGGTATCGTCAGCGTTCCCCGTATGTGGGAACGACCTCCTTCATCGTTCCGACGGATAAGCAAAGAGCTGGGGACTTTTCCGAGATCGGGACCGTGACTGGGAGTGGCACCTGCGCAAAAGGAACCAATGGCGTTGATGCAATCTGCATCAAGGATCCATTGGTTACCGCAACGACCTATTTCCCGGGCAACAACATCTCTAGCCGAATCAATCCAGTCGGCCAGGCCCTTATCAATGCGTATCCACACTCCAACAACGGTGTAAGCACCTATGGGAGTAACAACTTCAACGGAGGCGATACCCTGGGAGATCGCGCCGACGAGTTCACTGGAAAAGTGACCCACGAATTCGGTGCGCGCTGGCTGGCCGACTTCTACTATCTCCACTACGGCAGCAAGGAGCCGGGCGGAAACCCACTCACCACTCAAGCCGGCTATAGTGGATCCTACCTGCTCTACCGCAAGGTGGATGCTATTGGTATCCAGAACACCATCACCTTGACGCCGACAACACTTCTTACAGTAGGCTTCGGCTTCAACCGCTTTCCCAACGACACGAAGGACATTAGCACTGGTTTCAATCAGGCCACTCTCGGCTTCCCTTCAAACTATCTCGGCGCACTCTCGAAGTCTGGTTTTCCAGCCATCACGACGGACTCTGGCCTCACAGCTGAAGGTACATCGAACTCCGGACCTGCCGTTTACTTCTCGCGTAACTTCGTCGTTGGCCTCTCCAAGAGCATAGGGAAGCACTCCTTGAAGACCGGCTATGTCTATCGTGCCATCAGCCTCAGTTTCACGAGCCTTAGTAATACTTCTGGAACCTTCGCCTTCGACAAAACTCTCAGTGGCGCTACGGCGGCAGACATGCTACTAGGCTACGCAAGCACCGGTTCGCTGGTTATCCCAGCCCCACTGGCCATCACCACCGCCTATCAGGCCACCTACCTACAGGACGACTGGCGCGTTACCTCTAAGTTAACCTTAGACTTGGGCGTTCGCTATGAGTATGAGCCTGGAGTACACGAGCGCAGCAATCACTATGCTGTCGGCTTTGACCGCACTGCTACTTATAACGTCTTTAACAGTGGCCCTTCGGCTACTGGCGGCGTGATGTTCGCCGGACAGAGTGGCTATCCGACAAGTACCGGAAACATGGGCAGCAAGTTTTCACCGCGCGCCGGTTTCGCCTACCAAGTGTATCCCACAACCGTCGTCAAGGGTGGCGCAGGCGTCTTCTACATGCCGCTTGTCTACAGCGGCAGCTCCGCGTTGGCTCCTGGCTATGTGTTGACGAACTCAATGAGCAATGCCGTCGGTTCTGTGAGCACTAGCCTCAGCAATCCATTCCCAATTATCCAGACGCAGGCGACTGGCAATAGCAATGGCCTAAGCCAGAACATCGGAACCACCCTCAGTGTTATCGATCAGGGACGGCGTGCCCCGCTCTTCCAGTCGTATTCGCTTGGTGTCGAGCAAGAGTTCCCCCTGGGCTTTGCTCTTAAGATCGGCTATGTCGGTGGGCACGGGCGCAATCTGCCAAACAGCATGAACATCAACCAGTTGACCGACGGCCAACTGGCCAGGGGCAGTGCTCTCACTCCCACAGTCACAAACAAGTATGCCGGATATGGCTCCTGGGGCACGGGCAAGGTCGCTACTTATCAGACCCTGCTACCCTTTCCGCAGTACAGGGCCATTACCGACTCGGTCAGTAATGGCTATTCCAACTACAACTCTCTCGACATCAAAGTCCAGAAGAGATTCAACTCAGGTCTCATGATCCTCACCGGTTACACATGGTCATCCAACTGGGACAATATCTGGGGTGCATACGGCTCCAGCAATGCGATCAACACGGGCAACAATGGTCCCCAGGACATCTACAATCTCAGCTCTGAATATGGCCGTGCGACCAACGATATGCCGAACCGCTTTACAGCCGCGATTACCTATGAGCTACCCTTCGGTCATGGCAAAAAATTCCTCCCCGGTGCTGGCAGACTGGTGGATCTGGCAGTCGGCGGATGGAAGTTCAACGACATCATGATCATGCAGAATGGAGGTCCACTGGCTCTCACGCAGGGAACCAATAACAACTCCTCGTTCGGCTATGGCACCCAGCGACCAACCATCGTCCCAGGGGTAAACCCTTGCTTATCCGGCACGCCCGAGTCGCGTCTTGGGGATGGTATTACACCGGGCTACTTCAACGGAACTACGGCGAACAGCCTCGGCAATAAGGCTGCCTTCACCACGACACCAGTGTACGGCTTAGGCAATCAGCCTCGCGCCAGCACCTGCTATGGACCTGGCTACGTCAACTCGGATCTCTCCCTCAACAAGGACTTCCGCGTAACGGAGCGCGTCCATGCAGAGTTCCGCGCGGAAGCACTGAATGCCTTCAACACGCCGCAATTCTCAACCCCCAACCTCGCAGTCGACTCAAGCAGTTTTGGCAAGATCGCGGGCACCGTTGGCTTCCCACGGTTGGTTCAACTCGGAGGGCGACTTACTTTCTAACGGCTTCCTAGCTTAGTAGAAAGGGACGCAGAATTTCTGCGTCCCTTTTTTGTTGTCTGCGTCGGACTATGGGCGGGAGCGGTTGACAGTGGATGAGTAACTTGGCTAAAGTCGCATTTCGTGGTTCCGAACGAGAAGGCTCCTCAAGACATGAGCTTGATGTTTTTTCCGACTACTGTGTGTAATTTATTGGTCAGATCACTTTTGTGATGCTTGTAGGCAGATTCCAAAACATAAATTTCTAACGATGTGCGGATAGGCTTCAGAGAGGTCTGTCACGCAGGAGAATTTGATGGCTGAAGCAACGTGCGACATTGGATTGATCGGTCTGGCGGTGATGGGTCAGAACCTGGTCTTGAACATGAACGATCATGGATACAAGGTGGCCGTATTCAACCGTACTGTCTCGAAGGTGGACGATTTTCTCAACGATGAGGCTAAGGGAACTCAGGTCGTCGGAGCGCACTCGGTCGAGGAGCTGGTTGGGCATCTGAAGAGTCCGCGCCGGGTGATGCTGATGGTGAAGGCTGGCGATGTGACCGATCAGACGATCGATCACGTCGTTCCGTTCCTCGAAAAAGGCGACATTCTGATCGACGGTGGAAACTCGCTGTATACGGACACGAATCGCCGGACGAAGGATTTGGCGGCGAAGGGAATTCTGTTTATCGGGACAGGTGTCTCCGGCGGAGAAGAGGGCGCGCGCTTCGGCCCGTCCATTATGCCGGGAGGCAGCCCCGAGGCGTGGCCGCATGTGAAGGAGATCTTTCAGGCAATCTCGGCGAAGGTAGAGGATGGAACTCCCTGCTGCGACTGGGTCGGCGAGAATGGCGCGGGACACTACGTCAAGATGGTCCACAACGGCATCGAGTACGGCGACATCCAGCTTATCGGCGAGGCCTATCAGTTGCTCAAGGATGGACTGGGGCTGACGACGGAAGATTTTGCCACGATCTTCACCGAGTGGAACAAGGGCGAGCTGGACAGTTATCTGATCGAGATCTCTGCGACGATCTTTGCCAAGAAGGACGAGGACGGCACACCGATTCTGGACAAGATCCTGGATACGGCGGGGCAGAAGGGCACAGGCAAGTGGACGGCGATCTCCGCGCTCGATCTGGGCATGCCGGTGACGCTGATCGGCGAGAGCGTCTTCGCTCGTTGCTTGTCTGCTCTGAAGGATGAGCGCGTGCAGGCGTCGAAGGTGCTTCAAGGGCCGAAGAAGGTCCTCACCATCTCCGAGAAGGAGGCGTTTATCGAGGATGTTCGGCGCGCGCTCTACTGCTCGAAGATGATTAGCTACGCGCAGGGTTACATGCTGTTGCGCGAGGCTGCGAAGTCCGAGGGCTGGAACCTGAACATGGGCGGCATCGCGTTGATGTGGCGCGGAGGCTGCATCATTCGCAGCGTCTTCCTCGGCAACATCAAGGCCGCCTACGACAAGAACCCGAAGCTGCTGAACCTGTTGATGGACGACTTCTTCTCGAGCGCCCTCAACAAATACCAGGCGAGCTGGCGCAAGGCCGTGATCCACGCGATCGAGATCGGCGTGCCGATGCCGGCGTTCTCGACCGCTCTGGCATTCTACGACGGCTACCGGACGGAGAGGCTACCGGCGAACCTGCTGCAGGCGCAGCGCGACTTCTTCGGCGCTCATACTTATGAGCGCATCGATAAGCCGCGGGGCGAATTCTTCCACACCAACTGGACCGGGCGCGGCGGAAGGGTTTCGTCGTCCACCTATAACGCCTAGTACTCTGTTCTCAACGGAGAGAAGGGCCAGAGGCGAAGATGCTTCCGGCCCTTCTCTCCGTAGTCTGCAAAGCCCTCTTCAGACGTGATTCTGATCTGTGTAGAGAGTTGCGAGGAGATCTCCTGCCAGGCGATGCATAGGGCGCAGGAAGGGGAGCCCGGCAAAACGCAGCATCAGTAGCAGCATCTTCAACGTGGAATCGAACAATACTGCGGTACGTCTCTGTTGCAGCGAACGGTCGTAGACCCAGAAGAGGATCAACCCCATCTGATACATCCAAAGCAGTCTTGGCAGATAAGGCCAGATGTCCGCGGGAAGCTTGACATGAGAGTCGACGACCGCGCGCTCGAAGTGGGCGATATCTGCCTCCCGAATCGCGGCGGTATTGTCACTGAATGGCGAGAGGGGATGTTCAGGGTCGGTGTGAGATGTCAGCGCGCCGAGCAGCCGTCGGTTCGGTAAGAAGTAGTCCAATTTGTGCTGGATGATCGCGCGCAGGCGCGTCTCCAGGGTGCTGCTGTTGTCCAGTGCCAATTGGATTGCGGGCCGCATCTCCTCCTGAGCACGACCGTAGAAGGCCATAACAATCGCGTCCTTCGACTCGAAGTAGTAGTATGCCGCACCCACAGCGACTCCGGCGGCAGCCGCAATCTCGCGCATGGTGGCACGTTCGAAGCCGCGCTCCCGAAAGACCGCAAGTGCGGCCTCGAGAATGCGGCTTCGAGTCTCATCCGACTTCAGGGTCGAGCGTACCGGCTTTTGGTCGGGTCGTTTTGCGAGCTGGTCAGTCATCTGGTCTTTATGCAGCGTGCGGTGGCGGCGCGATCAGTGTATGTCCTCTTCGCCGACGCATCGTGGCGAAGATAAAAATATTGAAGAAGTGCATGGCGCCCAGAATGAGGCAGACTACTCCCAGCTTGGCGCTCTCCAGTTCTATGATCTGGCGAAGACTCGTAAGCGGGTCTGTAGTCTTAAGAGCCACGGTGATGTAGCCGATATTAATCAGATAGAAGCCGACGACTAGGAGCTGATTTACAGAGTCGGCCAGCTCTGCATTCCCACCGAAGGCATCCAGCAGGAAGACACGCCCATTTTGGTGGAGCGTCCGGGCGACCCAGATCGTCAGTGCGATGCTGATTAGAAGGTAACTGGCATAGCAGGACAGAACGTACATAAAGTTCTCCTTTCGGCAGATTTGAACATGTTCAAATCTGCTCTCATCTCCAAGATACATCGCTTTATCTGAAAAGCAAGCATTATTTTGAACGTGTTCAAATTTCTGGCAAAAAAGTGACCCGTAACCATACCCCGTGCGTTGCGCTCACTTCTATTGAGGGAGCACAGGCTAACTGTTTCGCAGGTCGCAAGCGTCGTGCCATCAGGTAGATGCACTTTCTTTGCTCTAAACTAAGCTGGTCTAACCAGTTGCCATACGCCAAATAAAAATTACAGCTAGACCCGCTTGAAACAAGAAAATCTCTCCCAGCAGCTCGACAAGGTGGAAAGACAGTCATCCAGGCTTGATTTTCGATACGAGCCACGCTCGGCTCTTTCAACGTAGACGCGACATTCGCAATCAGGAGAACCGTTTTGAATTCTGAGATCTTCCCGCCGAGCTTCTCCCTTGCAACGACGCCCCTATCTCGAAAGTGTCGTCTCTCTCTCGTGCTCGGGACCGCCTTGTTTTCTGGCTTTGTTGGTGGTGGAAATGCACAAGTCGTTTCCTCTCCATACACCTATTCGGGCGACTTGAAAGTCGATATCAGCAAAGTTCCGTTCAGTAGATTCGGCTCTTACATCAGCATCTCGGACATGAAGAGATTTCCGGGTGGTTCCAAGCGCGAAGGCGTCTTCCTGCGTGATCTCCACCAGGGAGGCGAGCAGTCGTTTCGGCTCGAGGTAACCCACAATGGGAGCAGCGTGCCGTTCACCGTTGTCGCCGAACCCACGTTGCTCACCCTTGTCTCGGATGCCGGAACCATCGAAATCTGCTTTCAAGGGCCCGATCGACTCCGAGTACGGGGAAATGGCGTTGGCCTGAACCTGATGGCTGACGACGGTGCGTGGGCTGTCCAGCAAGGTTCGTCCAAATGGGAGGTGAACAATAGCGCAACAAAATATATGCTTTGGCCATTCGAAGGTACGCTGCAGATGGACGCTCCATGGAACGGAGCCGGAAGCAATCGCGTTCGGGCTACATTCGGAGCAGCAACAGGCTCTGACCATTTCGAAGCAGAGATCGATGCCTATACGAGCGTTTGGACAGTACACGAAAGAGATGGCGGATTCGATGAGGCACACACGCATGAGAAGCGGCTGTACGCCGAATGGCTAAGCAAAATGCCCCAGGTAGGGACTGAGTTCGGAAAAGGAGCGGAGGTCGCCGCCTATGTGGATTGGGAAAGCGTGGTTCAGCCAGATGGAAATCTGAAGCGACCCTCGATTCTTATGTCCAAGAATTGGATGAACGCACTCTGGTCGTGGGATCAGACTTTCAATGCCATGGCCATGACATTCGGTGATCCGGAGCTGGCTTGGGACCAGTTCATGCTCCCAATAGATATGCAGAGTAGCAACGGGGTGTTCCCGGATAAATGGGATTCGGATAATGCTGTCTGGGAGTATTCAAAGCCGCCTGTGCACGGGTGGGCGCTTGCCTGGATGCTACGCCAACATCCTCAGTTTGCCGACCGAGAACATCTGACCCAGGTCTATGAGCCTCTCGTGAAGTGGACGAATTGGTATTTCAAGTATCGAGATACCAACCACAATGGATTTCCTGAGTATCGCCACGGCGATGAGTCTGGTTGGGACAATACCACCGTGATGCTCTCGGGCTCACCAGTGGAATCACCTGACCTCGACGCGTACTTGATTGTGCAAATGGACACACTTGCCAGATTGGCCCATACATTAGGCAAAGAGACAGAAGCTCGCGAATGGCACACGAGATCCAGCCAACTGCTAGATGCCACGATCAAACGGTTCTGGACAGGGGATCGGTTCGTCGCCTTTCGCGTAAGTGACGGAAGCCAAATTGAGTCCGAAAGTCTCCAACTATTTATGCCATTGATCTTGGGGAATCGCCTTCCCAAAGAAGTCCAGGCCCGAATGGTGGCGAACCTTTCTGAACCAGGTCGCTACCGAACCTCAAACGGTCTAGCGTCTGAGTCCGTCAAAAGCAGATACTATACGCCGGACGGCTACTGGCGAGGACCGATATGGGCTCCCACAACCATGATCCTGGCTGAGAGTCTTGATGAAGTTGGGCAAAAGCGGTTGGCGGACAGTCTTCGCGAGGAGTTCTGTCGCATGGCGCAGACAGAGGGAATGTCAGAGAACTACGATGCTCTGACTGGCAAAGCGCTGCGAGACCCGGCATACACGTGGACATCGAGCGTGTATCTCATCTTCGCGCACGAAATTTTCATAAGGAACAGACACTGACGTGAATATCTGAAATCCGGGTTGAGAACAGGCAGGTTGAATGCGAAAGCTTTGTTGCACAAAGAGGGGGCAGAGCGTCCCATTAAAGAAACACAGGCCAATCCGTTTGCACGGAGTTGGCCAATGTGGTGGAGATTCAGTTGTGTTCTAACGGAGACGGTTCCAGATGTCCCAGGCATAGGTGCCGACGATGCCCATGGTGAGCAGGCCGCAGGCTCCTCCTACGAGGCGGACTACGGGCGCGAGGCGGTTGACCTTGCGGACAATCTCCTCCTGCTCGTGCTGTTCGTGCGAGTTGGTGTCGGTAAGGAAGAGCTGGTCCTCCTCGTAACGGGTGATCTGTCCACGGTAAGCGAGCAGTGCGAGGAAGCAGACTGCCAACACCGACCATACGACTAGCATTATAGAAAGTGCGCTCATGATTGGCCCTCCGCCTTGAAGCGAGCGAGACTGCACAGTATCGATCGGGAGGGGTTACGGGCGGGTCCGATAGCGGGCTCGGAGGTAGCCACGGCCGGTCGCGGACATAATACTCCTCTTGCTGGACCATCGGAAATAGAAAGTGACAAACCCCAAGTGACCAATTCGCGGACAAAGGCGATTGGGGGAAGATCGACGAGGAGCGAGATGCCAGCGCATTCTGCTCAGACCGGCTCCGGGCGGTCTGAGTTATGACTGTAGAACGCGGATCGCATCGTAGACGTGTACTCCTACGATGCCCAGACTCATGATGCCCGCCATGGTGCCGATACCGTACATCAGGGGCCGTATCCTATTGATTTTGCGGATGATCTCGGTCTGGGTCCTCTCGCCGTATTTGTCGTGAGCGTCCAGAAAGAGCCGCTCTTCCGCATACCGCGTCAGAGTGCTGCGGTAGAGGAGAAGCGCCAGGAACAGGACGGTCGAGGTGGTCCAGGCCATGTAGAGGGCAGGAAGCACGGGCACGGCGCGACTCCAGTCTTTTGTTGGCATCTTCGTCGAAAAGAAAAGGAACGACACCCTGGTTTATGGGGGAGCGGGCTATTTCTTTTCGGCTAATGAGCGGACGCTACGCCCTTTCTCTTGGAAAAGAGAAGCATTTAATGAGCATGATTACTAAAGATCGCCTTTGTTTATCGGTGGAATGACTAAAGTTGGCGATGGATGACCGGCTTCGTCCGAAATGCATCCTTGTTCTCTGTGACGCATCTATTACGTGCAATCCTTGCTGTGCTGATGCAGGATGAATACACTAGATTGAGTTGAGTTTTTAGGAGACTGCCCAATGGCCACCGCAACTGTTACCCCCACCGCTGAAGTTGTTACCGCACCCGCCTCCACGACTCCGGTAACCTTGACCCCGTCTGCCATCGTCAAGGTGCGTGAAATTATGGCGACACAGGACCCGATTCCGGCTGGTCTGCGTATCGGTGTGGTTGGTGGCGGATGTTCGGGCTTTCAGTATTCGATGTCCTTTGAGAACCAGAGCGGCATGATGGACAAGGTGTACAAGTTCGAGGACCTGAAGGTGTTTGTCGACGCCACCTCGGCGATGTACCTGAACAATTGCACGGTCGACTACGTCGAGACGCTCGAGGCCGCCGGCTTCAAGTTCGAGAACGCCGCCGTGAAGAGCACCTGCGGCTGCGGATCGTCGTTCAGCGTTTAGTTTTTTCCCATTTCCGTCTCGAAAAGCCCTGCCAAATTTGGCAGGGCTTTTCGTCGCCGCAAACAGGTGCCGCCAAACGTCTAAGATGGACGGAACAAAGAGATAGAGTGGACGGCGTAAGGATCTATGGCTGAATTTGTCATCAAGCTGGCGGACGAGCGGGGCCGGGTGCAGGAGCAGACCCACGCCGCCGCGACGGCAGAGGAGTTGCGGGCACGATTTACCCAGGCCGGGTACTACGTTTATTCGGTCAAATCCCATGGCGCGCTGGGCGGCGGCAAAAAGAAGGTCAAGCTCGAGAACTTCCTGATCTTCAACCAGCAGTTTCTAACGCTGATCCGGGCCGGCCTGCCGATCCTGGGGTCGCTCGAGCTGCTGGCGCGGCGGCAGAAGGTGCCGGACTTCCGGGCGCAGCTTGAGGATGTCGGCACCCGGGTCAAGACGGGTGAGTCGATCTCGTCCGCATTTGAGGCGCAGGGAGGTTTTCCTATCGTCTACACCACCACGTTGCTGGCGGGCGAGCGTTCGGGCAACCTCGAAGAGGTGCTGCAGCGTTTTCTGGACTTCCAGCGCGTGTCACTCACCTTCCGCAAGAAGCTGAAGGCAAGCCTGATCTACCCGGCGCTGCTGGTCGTCATGGTGATCGCGCTGTTTATCTTCCTCATTACGTTCGTGGTGCCTCGTTTTGCACAGCTCTACGACCAGTTGGGGACGAAGCTGCCGGGGCTGACGGTCTTTCTGCTCGATCTTGGCCGGTACGCGCAAAAGGATGGCATCTACGCGGGCATCGTCGCTATTCTGGCTGGTTTCCTGCTGTACCGCTGGGCGAAGACCGACTCTGGTGCGACTACGCTCGACCGGATACGCATTCGGCTGCCGATCTTTGGCAACGTATGGCTGAAGTACCAGGTGGGGCTCTTCTCGCGAACCCTGGCGACGCTGTTGACGGGCGGGTTGCCGTTGGTGCCTTCGCTCGAGACTGCGGCCCGGTCGATCGACTCGAGGTCGATCAGCAATGCTGTCTATAAATCAGTCGAGACGGTGCGCGAGGGCAAGGGGCTCTCGGTCAGCCTGCAGGCGACGAAGATCTTTCCGGAGCTGGCCATCGAGATGATTGAGGTCGGCGAGAGCACGGGCGCGCTGCCGCAGATGTTAAATTCCGTCGCGGAGTTCTTCGAGGAGGACGTGCAGACCAACCTGACGGCCGCGATGAGCCTGATCGAGCCACTGATCCTGATCGTGATGGGCGGGGTGGTGGTGACCATCTTGATCGCGCTGTATCTGCCGATCTTTAGTCTGAGTGCGGGGGGAACGTCACAGTAGAATTTCTTGGCGTGGAACGGTCGTTTAGCATTCGCAGAAAGTTCACCGAAGTGACGAGTTGAGGACAAGGGAGTCTTACAGGCATGGCAAATATTCCGCTGGCGATACCATTGAGTGAGATGGGTATGGACGAGATCGAGCGTGCGCAGGGTTTGGCGCGCCGATACCACGCCGAGTTTGTCGATCTCAAGAACTTCAAGATCCAGCATGACTTATTTAAGTCAGTGCCCGTGGACATGATGTTCCGGTACAACTTCGTGCCTCTGGAGCAGGCCGAGGGACGGCTGGCCATCGCAGTTAGCGATCCCTCGAAGCTGATGGTGCTCGACGAGATCTCGGGTCTGCTCGGCCAGCGACTGGTCACGCGCGTTGCCACGCTCTCGCAGATCACGGATTTGCTCAAGAAGACGGAGCAGTCGCAGCGCGTGCTCGATGAGGCCAGCGAGGGGCTTGCCTTCGACGTGCTTTCAAGCGAGGACAACGCCGACGAGAACATCTCAATCGAACGGTTGACCGGCGAGGACGATATCTCGCCGATCATCCGTCTCGTCGATACGACTATCTTTACTGCGCTCGAACGTCGCGCCTCCGATATTCACCTTGAGACCTTCGACGACTCACTGCTGGTCAAGTACCGCATTGATGGTGTGCTCCAGCAGGCGATGGCTCCCATCGCGCGCGAGCACCACCAGACCATCCTCTCGCGCATCAAGGTCATGAGCGAGCTGGACATCGCCGAGCGTCGCGTCCCGCAGGACGGACGCTTCCGTGTCCGCTACAAGGGCCGCCTGATCGACTTCCGCGTCTCCATCATGCCGACGGTGCATGGGGAGAACGCCGTCCTCCGCGTACTCGACAAGGAGTCGATGTCGGAGAAGTTCAAGAAGCTCTCGCTCGATGTAGTGGGCTTTGCCGAGAAGGACCTGACTCGCTTCCGCCGCTATATTAAGGAGCCCTACGGGATGGTGCTCGTTACTGGACCGACCGGCTCGGGCAAGACGACGACGCTCTATGCCGCGCTCAACGAGATCAAGAGCGAGGAAGACAAGATCATCACCATCGAGGACCCGGTCGAGTACCAGATTCGCGGCATTACGCAGATTCCGGTTAATGAGAAGAAGGGGTTGACCTTCGCCCGCGGTCTGCGGTCTATCTTGCGTCATGACCCGGACAAGATTTTGGTTGGAGAGATCCGCGACGCCGAGACGGCGCAGATCGCCATCAACTCGGCGCTGACCGGCCACCTTGTCTTCACCACCGTCCACGCGAACAATGTGGTGGACGTGCTTGGGCGCTTCCTTAACATGGGCGTCGAGCCGTACAACTTCGTCTCCGCACTCAACTGCATCCTCGCCCAGCGGCTGGTGCGCACGGTCTGCGAGTTCTGTGTACGCGAGGTCCACTACACCGACGCCGAGCTCGAGCTGAATGGCCTCGACCCGAAGGACTGGCAGGGTTTTGCCTTCCGTGAGGGCACGGGCTGCATGGAGTGCGGCGGCACTGGCTTCCGTGGCCGCTCGGCGATCCACGAGCTGCTGGAGCTGGACGACGAGATCCGCGAGATGCTGCTCGCCAAGAAGCCCGGCAGCGAGATCCGCAAGAAGGCGAAGGACAAGGGGATGGCGTTCCTGCGCGACTCGGCGATCGACCGGGTGCGTGAGGGTGTCACGACGCTGAAAGAGATCAATAAGGTCACATTTATCGAGGCGGGACGGTAGTTCATGTATCTTCCACGGAAGCACAATCGAAGCCGCGCAACTCGAAGAGAATAGGTAGTCTAAGACGGCATGGAATTTTTACCGACAACATTAGGGACGCGTCCGCGCCTGGCGGTCGAGCTTCGACCAGAGGGGCTGGTGGCGGCGCGCGCGGAGGATGCGGCAGGGTTGCTTGCTGCCGTCTCACGCGCGAGGCTGGCGGATGGAGTCGTGACTGCGGGCCTGAAGGCGGGCAACATTGGCAACCATGCAGCCGTAGTGGCCGCATTCCGCAAGGTTATGGAGGCGGTGGTCGACAAGGCGAACAGCCGGAGCCGCGAGGTGACACTGATTGTCCCCGACGCTGCGGCTCGCGTGTTGCTGCTGGAGTTCGACTCGCTTCCTGCGAAGGCCGTTGAGGCGTTACCGGTGGTGCGTTTCCGGCTGAAGAAGATGCTGCCATTTGAAGCCGAGGACGCGGCTGTCAGCTATCAGGTGATGTCCACGACGAAGAGCCTGATGCGGGTGCTTGCGGTCGCGATGCCACGCGAGGTTCTGGCCGAGTATGAAGCGGTGGTGCGCGAGGCAGGGTTCGAGCCCGGTGCCATTCTACCGAGCACGCTGGCGGCTCTTGCGGGGCTCGATGTATCGGAGGCTGCAGCGCTGGTAGTCAACGCCGGGCCGAAGGGCGTGACGACCGCGATCGTGCAGTCGGGTGTGCTGCTGCTGCACCGCTCGGTCGATATGACGACCGAAGAGCCCTATGTGGAGTCGGCGGTTTCGCTGCCTCTGGTGGACCGCGAAGATTCGATGCAGGAGTGGGCGCAGCAGCATCCGGTGCCCATCGGCGCCACGGCAGAGGCTGAGGCGGCCCGTGAGGCGGCGCTCGCCGAGTCCAATGCCGTGCTGGAGGGCGTCCGCGAGGAGATGCGGGAGCTGGATCAGACCTCAGGAGTGCGCGAGGTGGCGCAGGCGGTCAGCGTGGCTGCCGCCTACTTCGAGGACACGCTCGGTCTTCCTCCGGGAGCTGTGCTGTCGGCTGGGATCACCGGTTCGGAGGCCCTTGGCGGTATGCTGCGAGAGGCGGGCTTCGGGGGCCAGGAGATGCGGGTGCGCGAGATGGTGGCGGCGGAGATGCTGGGCGCAGGCGCGTCAACGGCGACGGTGCCACGTTGTTGGATGGCCGGCGTGCGGGGAGCGTTGAAGAACTGATGCGCATCTCGATCAATCTGGCGACACGTCCCTTCGTCGAACTGCGGCCTCTCTTTGCCCGGTTGCGGCTGCTGATGGGAGCTTTGGCGGTCCTTGCAGTCGTCTTTGGGATCGCGCTGCATCTGCTGAACAAGCGGGCACAGGTCGCGCAGGCGCAGATGGATGCGCTGAAGTCGAAGACTGCCGCTTTCCAGCACGAGCAGCAGTCGAACGAGGCCAGAATGCACCAGCCGCAGAACATGTCGGTGCTCGAGCGGTCGCAGTTCCTCAATGCGCTGTTCGCCCGCAAGAGCTTCAGCTGGACTGCCGTGATGATGGACCTTGAAACCGTTCTTCCCGCAGGCGTTCAGGTGACGAGCATTGAGCCGCAGATCACACCTGAGGGCGAGGTGCAGATTCGGCTGCGCGTTAGCGGCGATCGCGACAAGGCCGTCCAGCTCGTGCGCAACCTTGAGACCTCGCACCGGTTCCTGTCGCCGCGCCTTAGCGCTGAGACGGCTGAGACGCAGGATCAGGCCAGCGGCTTGGCTGGAGGCCCGCGCGGCGTGGCCACGGTCGCCGCCGCGCCGTCGATAGCTCCGGGTGGCGTGCAGTTCGATATCCTCAGTGGCTACAACCCCTTGCCGCTGGTTGTGGTCAAGAAGGCAAAGGGACTGGAGGACGAGGATGATTCGTCCGCGCTTGCTCCGAAGCCTGCTTCGAACCCCGCCAAGCCCCACGCTCCGCGTCCGCAGGCTGGGAGGCCACGTCCCTCGCTTCCTTTGGGTGCGGCCCCGCAGCCTGGTACTCCGAACAACGCCGTGGTGAGAGGGGTGCCGCGATGACCCCAACTGGAATCCAGATCGCCATCAAGTCGCGCGCGGCGCTCCAGCAGAGCCTGTCCGACCGGACGCGCGGCATCGTCACTGCTTTGAACCTGCACTACGCGGGGGTAGGACTGCTGGTGCTGGTCAACCTTTATCTGCTGATCCACATGGGTTTCGCCTGGCAGACGGCGAGCAGCCAGGATACGGCAGCAGTCGCCAGCCAGACGGCGGCGATGCATACGGCGGAGCATGCTGCCCAGCCTTTGCGCGGCCTCGACGGCAAGCTGACCGAGGCGACGGCGAGCGCGGACAAGTTCTACGGGCGGCGGCTGCCGTTCGCCACCTCGCAGGTCATCAGCGAGATCGGCGCGCTGGCGAAGAAGCAGGGAGTCAAACTGTCGCGGGGCCAGTATGCTTACTCGCCTGTGATGGAGGGGGCCGTCGGCGCGGTCACCGAGACTCGCATGGACGTGAGCCTCAGCGGCGACTATCGTCCGTTGATGGTCGTCATCAACCAACTTGAGCGGGACCGGATGTTCTTCCTCATCACCGGGGTCACACTCTCCGGCCAGCAGAGCGGAACGGTGAACCTACGTCTGCGGCTCAACACCTACCTGCGCGCTCCCGAGGGCAAAGAGACCACGGAGAAATCCGTGTCCGCCGAGCCAGATACCACAGCTGGAAAGGGAGAGGAGCCGCGATGAGGATCAAGCCAGAAGACCGGATTAAATATGCCATCCTCGGCGTCTTCGCGCTCGGGCTGGGGTACTACGGGTACACCCAGCTATTTCCGTCCGAGGCGCCTCCGCCACCGGCTGCTGTGGTCACCACGGTTGCTCCTCCGGTCAAAACTGCTGCCGCGAAGCCGGCGTTGCCTTCGGGGAATACGGTAGGCGTCTCGTCGAAAGCTGGGGCTAACAGCGACGCCCCGCTCGATCCGACACTGCACATGGAGGCGATGCTGGTTACGGAGTCGCTGGTGTACTCCGGCAGTGGGAGGAACATCTTCTCGCCGAACTCGGCTCCTGCGGTGGTGATTCCGAAGCTGGTCGCCAAGGTGCGGACGCCTGAGCTGGTTGCGCCGGTTCGGACGGGACCGGTCGGGCCTCCTCCGCCTCCTCCGATAGATTTGAAGTTCTTCGGTATTGCCACCGCCGCGAACGGGAACCGGCAGGCGTTCCTTCTGCACGGTGAGGATGTCTTCATCGCATCGGCTGGAGAGATTGTTCAGCGCCGTTACCGGGTCATCAGCATTGACGCGCATTCGATTGTGATCGAGGATATTCCCAACAGCAATCAGCAGACGCTGCCTCTCCAGATGCATTGATGAAACATACAGCCGCAAACCCGACCCCGATGCAGAGACCAGGCGAAGAGGGGTTTGTGCTCGTCGGCCTGATTGTTGCCATCTTCCTCATTTTGTTGGTGCTGGGAGTAGCAGCTCCTCGTGTGGCGAAGCAGTTACGCCGGGAGCGCGAGGTCGAGGCGGTGCATCGCGGCAACCAGTATGTGCGCGCCGTACAGCTCTACTATCGCAAGACCGGGCACTATCCGGGTTCGGTCGACCAGTTGGAGAAGGCCAACAACATTCGCTTTCTACGCCAGCGGTATGCAGACCCGATGACAGGCAAGCCGGACTGGCGGCTGATACATGTGGGTGAGGCGAAGACGACGTTGAAGGGGTTCTTCGGACAGCCGCTGGCCGGGATTGCGACTACGGGTCTAGGGAGCGCCGCGGGCACGACGCCGTCAAACGGAGTAGGCACGGGAGCGCCGGGTTCCTCGTCGTTCGGCTCGAGCAGCTTCGGCTCCTCGTCTAGCTCTGGGTCGTCGTTTGGTACCGGCTCTGGCTCCTCGACAGGATCTTCGTTCAGCTCAGCTGGTTCTAGCGGCTCATTCGGCTCGTCTGGGAGTGACTCGTCCTCCTCGAGTGGGACGGGAACGGGTACCGGTTCGACCGTCGGTTCCAGCTCCAGTTCCAGTTTTGGTTCTGGCTCGACTGGGCTCGGCAGTACCCTTACCGGCGGCGGTGCGCCGATTATGGGGGTCGGGAGCTCCAAGACGGGCAACTCCATCATTGTGCTGAACGAGCAGATCACCTACCCAACGTGGGAGTTCATCTACGACCCTCGGATTGAGCAGTTGAAGGCGAAGTCAAGCCTGCTAGGCGGCGGGATGACCTCGACGAACTCGACGGGCCTTGGAGGGAGTTCCCCAGGCTTCAGCAGCAGCCCCGGCTCAGGCTTCGGCAGCAGCTCGGGGTCTGGTACGTCGACCACGCCGTCGAATGGGACCAGCACTCCAACGACGCCGACTACCACTCCTACTCCGCAGTAGGTTTTTCTTGCTCAGCGAGGTAACACCTGCTACTGAAGATGCTCTAGTTTTTGGGTGGCGCGAGGGCGTTGGCGTTAAGCTTGCCGATACGGCCTTTTGGGCCTACGACGAAGGGTAGGGAGAGAGCGTTCCAGTGCTGGTCGGCGTCGGCGGGCTGGTCTTTGAGGGGTTTGAGGGCGCGCCAGTTTTTGCCGTCGTCGGTGGAGATATCGGTGCCGTTGGGGCCGACGGTGATCCAGAGTTTGTGGTCGGAGTCGTAGGCTACGGCGCTGCGGTAGCCGTGGGGTGGGGTTTGGGCGGCTTTCCAATGTTGACCGCCATCAGTGCTAAAAGCTGATGTGCCTGAAGTCTGCGATGGCTTCTTGTAGTCGCCTCCGACGACCACACAAGTTGCAATAGATGGAAAGTAGATGACTCGGGATGCGTTTTCCGCCTGCCATGACTTTCCTGCGCCGGGACTAAAGGAAGTAGCAATAGAAAACGCGCCCGCTGATTCTCCGTTTGCAAAGGGGATATCGCCACCGACATATTTCCAAGAAACATGAGGATCGCGTTTTACGTTCTCCCAAAGAATCCTGCTTCGACTCCCGGACGTGCCTCCTGTAACAAAGATTTTGCTCCCGTCCCCCATGTAGAGAAGTGACGAATTGCTTGCGGCAAAGAGGCTTTCTCCGTCCTTTGAGGAAGCTGAGGTCTGATCGTCTCCTCTTCTCCAGTGCTCACCTTCATCAGCGGTAAAAAACTCAGGAAACTTGCCATTTACCGAATCTCCTATGAGGGCACCCAATCGAAAGCGCGTCTTATTGGGACGGACTTCAGAATATGAGCTGAACTGCAATCCATCCCAGAAGCCTTCTTTGTCCGGATTGGCGAAGACCAGTTTCCAGGTGTGGCAGCCGTCGGTGGTTTTGTAGAGGCGGGAGAGGTCGCCTTTGCCACTGGACATGACGATGGCGGTGTTTTCGTCGAAGGCTTGGATGCCGCGGAAGTCGAGGTTCTCGGCTCGTGGGGGGATGGCGCAGGCTTGCCAGAGGTAGCCGCCGTCCTCGGAGCGGACGACGGTGCCGTGGGTGCCACTGGCCCAGACTATGCCTGCGCCGACGTTGTAGACGCCGCGCAGGTCGGCGGTGGTCGGAGGGTCTTCGAGGTCCCATTGGGCGTAGGAGGTCGTGGCCGTCAGCAGGAGGAGCAGAGCAGGGAAGAGGCGCATCGTGAGACCAGTGTATGCGGCTCCTCCCGTTTCCAGGGCGGTCTATTTATGCATCTCCTGCCACAGCCCAATGACTGCTCCGGTGGGGTCGGTGAGGATGGTGAACCAGCCCATGTCGGGCACCTCGTGGGCCTCCATGATGATCGTGGCACCGAGGGAGCGGGCCTTGTCGGTGGCGGTTTTGACGTTCTCAACGCCGACGTAGGGCATCCATTGGGAGGTAGCGCCCGGAACGGGGTGTTTCATCAGGCCGCCGCCGGGTCCGGCTTCGGGTTTGAACATGGTGTAGGTGCCGCCGGGACCCATGTCGTGGTCCTGCATCTGCCATTGGAAGAGGTCGGTGTAGAAGGCTTTGGCTTTGTCGGGATCGGTAGTGCTCAGTTCAACGTGACAGAAGGGATGTTCCATGGGAGTTCTCTCTTTCCTCGCGAAATTGGAAGCCTGAACGCTTCACGGACACGCTACTCCACGGCAGGGGGATGTGTCGTGTGGGTAAAGAGAATTTTTAGGAGAATTCAGGTCCAGTTAGGCTGGCTGACCCTGCGAAGGCCGGGTTTTGGGTGCATCCTGATGGATGGGTTTCGCATCATATATGTTGACAGTAAGTCACTCAGATGTGAAGATGGGTGAGTCGAGAGATTGACCCGGGAAGAACCCGGAGGACAAAAGGGGCGAATTTATGGGAAAAATTATTGGAATTGACCTGGGAACCACGAACTCGTGCGTAGCCGTGATGGAAGGCGGCGAGCCGAAGGTGATTGCGAACGAAGAGGGTGGCCGCACAACGCCGTCCATCGTCGCATTTACCAAGAGTGGCGAACGTCTGGTGGGCCAGGTAGCGAAGCGGCAGGCGATTACGAACCCGGAGAACACGATCTATTCGATCAAGCGCTTTATGGGCCGCCGACTGAATGAGGTCGGAGACGAGATGAAGATGGTGCCCTACAAGGTGGTTGCGAAGGGTGACGGCGTCGATATCGTGGCGCAGGGTAAGGAGTACACGCCGCCTGAGATCTCGGCGATGATCCTGCAGAAGCTGAAGAAGGCTGCGGAGGACTACCTTGGCACTTCGGTGACCGAGGCTGTGATCACGGTTCCGGCTTACTTCAACGACGCGCAGCGCCAGGCTACCAAGGATGCCGGTAAGATCGCTGGTCTTGATGTGAAGCGCATTGTCAACGAGCCGACGGCGGCTGCTTTGGCTTATGGCCTCGACAAGAAGAAGGACGAGACGATTGCGGTCTATGACTTCGGTGGCGGTACCTTCGATATCTCGATCCTCGAGGTTGGTGAGGGCGTGATTGAGGTGAAGTCGACGAATGGTGATACGCACCTGGGCGGCGACAACCTCGACCAGCGCATTGTTGATTGGCTTATCGCTGAGTTCAAGTCGGACACTGGGCTCGACCTGCACGCGAAGGGCAACGAGATGGCTCTGCAGCGCCTGAAGGATGCTGCCGAGAAGGCGAAGATTGAGTTGTCGACGGCGCAGGAGTCGGAGATCAACCTGCCGTTTATCACTGCCGATGCCTCCGGGCCGAAGCACCTTGTCCGCAACCTGACTCGCGCGAAGCTCGAGTCGCTGGTGGACGATCTGTTGCAGCGGTCGATTGGACCGTCTAAGCAGGCTTTGAAGGATGCAGGCATCGATGCTAGCAAGATCGATGAGGTTGTGCTCGTCGGTGGCCAGACACGTATGCCGAAGATCCAGCAGCTGGTGAAGGAGCTGTTCGGCAAGGAGCCGCATAAGGGTGTGAACCCGGATGAGGTTGTTGCAATTGGTGCGGCTGTCCAGGCTGGTGTGTTGGCTGGTGAGGTGAAGGACCTGCTGCTGCTCGATGTGACTCCGCTGACGTTGTCGATTGAGACAATGGGTGGCGTTGCGACCAGCATGATTCAGCGCAACACGACCATCCCGACCAAGAAGACGGAGACCTTCTCAACCGCGGCTGATAACCAGACCGAGGTTGAGGTTCACGTTCTTCAGGGCGAGCGTCCGATGGCTGCGCAGAACCGCACGCTTGGTAAGTTCAAGCTCTCGGGCATTCCGACGGCACCGCGTGGCGTTCCTCAGATCGAGGTGACGTTTGATATCGACGCTAACGGCATTCTCAACGTTACGGCGAAGGATAACGCGACCGGCAAGGACCAGAAGATCACGATCACGAGCTCTTCGGGTCTGAGCAAGGAAGAGGTTGAGCGCATGGCGAAGGACGCTGAAGCGCACGCAGCCGAGGACAAGGAGCAGCGCGATGCAGTCGAAGCGCGCAACGGTCTCGACTCGATGGTCTACAACGTCGAGAAGATGCTGAAGGATGCGGGCGACAAGGTGGCCGAGGGAGACAAGACTGAGGTCGAGGCTGCTCTCGCCGAGGCCAAGACGACTCTCGCGGGAACGCCGAGCGCGACTGAGCTGAACGCCTCCAAGGACAAGCTCACCGCGTCCAGCCACAAGCTGGCCGAGGCGATGTACAAGGCGGCTGCGGCGACTCCTCCAGCGGATGCGACGGCTGGTGCAACTGAGACGCATGAAGAGCCGAAGAAGGACGAAGGCGTCATTGATGCGGAGTATGTGGACGTAGACGAAAAGAAGTAAGTCTACTCATTCGCAATACGGCAACAAGGAAGGGCGCTCCGGGTTTATATGAAGGAGCGCCTTTCTGTATACGAAGGTAGCGGAGGTGGGATCATGACGAACATGGTTTGGAAGTGCGAACAGTGGTTCGGTGGACAGATGCAGGAGCAGCAGGTCTTCTTCAGTGAGACGCAGGCGCGGGAGTATGCTCGTAAGCTCTCTGGGGTTGCGCCTGATCTGGTGTTGAAGATTGAGCCTATGCCTATTCAGCATGTTTGGAATTAAAGGCTTACGTGTCGCGTTCAACGCGAGATGTTGAACGTGATACGCTGAAGACGTGATTCGTTCCTTTGCCGACAAGGCCACCGAGGCGCTTTTTGAGCAGGGACGTCATCGGTCGTTTGGAACAGCTTCTACGGTCGCACTGCGGAAATTGAAGCTGTTGGATATGGTTGAGAAACTGGATGAATTGCGTATACCGCCTGGAAATCGACTTGAACTCCTGAAGGGTAGCCGGGCAGGGCAGCATAGCATTCGAGTCAACGATCAGTATCGGGTCTGCTTTCAATGGACGGAGCATGGCCCGGAGGATGTGGAAGTAGTCGATTATCACTGAGGTGCTTATGGCGATCGCTCGTAATCTGAACCATCCTGGAGCCCCGGTTCATCCCGGCGAGATGCTGCGTGAGGAGTTCCTGGTGCCGCTCGGCATCTCGGCGAATGGACTTGCGATGGCGCTTCGGGTGCCATCGACGCGTGTCAGCGAGATTGTCGCAGAACGCCGCAGCATCAGCGCGGATACGGCATATCGGCTGGCCCGCTACTTTGGCATGCCGGCACAGTTCTGGATGAACCTACAGAGCAACTATGAACTTGCGGTTGCCTATAAACATGCGCAAGCGGTGATCAAGAAGGAAGTCCGACCTCGAGTGGCGTGAGTTGTATAGAGCTTGCGGCATGAGATGATCCTCTGCCGACGATTTTGCGCAAAGGAGTAGTCATGCCTGAAGGAAACGAGATACATCGCTGGGCTGAGCGCCACACTGCTGCATTCGCGGGTAAGGCTGTCCGGGTGGATGGGCCGCAGGGGCGGTTTACCGACGCTGAGATGCTGGATGGGCGCAAGCTGCAGCGAGTGCTCGCTGTTGGTAAGCATCTTGGGTATGACTTTGGGAAGGATCGGATTCTGCATGTGCATCTTGGTTTGCAGGGAGACTTCACCGAGGGCTCCGGGCCGCTGCCTCCGGTGAAGGGTGCGTTGCGGCTGCGGATGTGGAATGCCGCTGCGATCAAGCTTCCTGCTGAACCAGGTGAGGCGAAGCGGCATGGTTGGTACTCCGAGGATGATGGCACTGGTCATATCGCTCCGGAGAAGGTCGCGTGGGTTGAGCTGCGCGGGCCGATGGATTGCACGGTGTACTCGCAGGCGCAGTGGGAGAAGCTGCTGAAGCGGCTTGGCCCTGATCCGCTGAATGGCGATCGTCCCGATGAGTTTATTGCGAAGGTCCGCAAGAGCAAGAAGCCGATTGGTGCGCTGCTGATGGATCAGGCCATTGCGGCAGGTATCGGCAATATCTATCGTGCAGAGCTGTTGTTTCGTGCTCGGCTCAGTCCTTTCGTTACCGGTAAGGACGTTACCGAAGAGACGCTGAAGGCGATCTGGAACGATGCACTTCCGCTGATGAAGGCGGGCATGGTCGATAGAAGGATTGTGACCACGCTGCCGAAGGACAGGCCGCACAGCAAGGGCAAGGTGCTGAAGGAAGAGGCCCACTATGTCTACCGGCAGCATGGCAAGGAGTGCTTTGTTTGCGGGACAAAGATCATGCGGAGGGACATGGCGGGGAGGAACCTATATTGGTGCCCCACCTGTCAGCCTGACACGAAGTAATGTGTTTGGGCCTTTCGTGCGTCTAAAGTGAATGAGTAGGAATCAAATAGGTGATTGTGAAACGCGCAGTTGCAGCCGGCTTAAGGATCACAACCGTACTCGAAGCACCTGGAACTCAATCTGGTAAAGGAGCAAAAGGCGATGACAGAGACGATTTGGAGATGCGATCAGGTACGAGCCGGACAGCTTTATAACCGGATGATCTTCGACACGAAGGCCGAGGCAGAGCAGTTCGTCCAGAAGATGCAGCAGATGGAGCCCGACCAGATGTTCTCGATTGAGGCGATTGACGCGCGGCAGACCTGGAACTAAGTTTTTTGCATTGCGTAGATGGGAACGGAATGGCGCCGATGGTGGGGGTATGACCCGTATCGGCGCCATTGCTTATGCCGGTGAGTGGATGATCCCGGTGGCAAAATGGAAGAATACAGACTATGGCGACACAGACGAAGGATTATTACGGCACGCTGGGCATCAAGAAGACGGCCACGGCGGATGAGATTCGCAAGGCGTTTCGCAAGCTCGCGCGTAAGTATCACCCCGATGTAAACCCCGGCGACAAGAAGTCCGAGGAGAAGTTCAAAGAGATCTCCGAGGCGAACGACATTCTCTCGGACGACAAGAAGCGCAAGGTCTACGACCAGTTTGGCTTCTACTCTGACAACATCGATCAGGCTGCGGCAGAGGCTGCGGCGCGTGGCGGCTATGGTGGAGCGCCGCATGGTTATAGCTCGACTTCGTCGTCTGGGCGTGGCGGCCAGGATGTCCCATTCGACTTCGGTGGCTTCGATTTCTCTGACTTTCAAGAACGCGCCTCGGCGGGGCAGGCTACGCAGGGCGGCGGTGGTTTTGGCGGCAGCTTCAAGGATATCTTTGGTGGCATCTTCGGTGGACAGAAGGGCGGCGCGGCACAGCGTGGACCGCACCCTGGGACCGATCTCGAGTATCAGGTCAGCGTGGACTTCTGGACGGCGGTGCGCGGCGGCGTCGCGCGGCTCGAGATTCAGCGGCAGGAGGTCTGCCCGACGTGCAAGGGTAAATCAACCACCGGCGGCAGCATGGAGTGCCCGGAGTGCCACGGCATCGGCCAGGTGACGCAGATGGGCGGACGGATGAAGTTCAATATCCAGTGCCCGCGCTGCGGCGGCAGCGGTCGCGTGCAGAATGCTTGCGCGACCTGCGACGGCGAAGGCGTGGTGACGAAGCGCGAGCCACTGGAATTCCGTATCAAGGCTGGAACGCGTGACGGCCAGCGCATCCGGCTGGCGGGCAAAGGCAACGCCGGAACAGGTGGCGGTGCGGCGGGCGATCTTTTTCTGATCATCAAGGCGGGGACGCATCCGGTGTTTACGAGGAGTAGCGACGACATTTATGTAACCGTGCCGGTCACGATGACGGAGGCGGCGCTGGGAGCCAAGATCGAGGTTCCCACGATCGACGGGCGGACGCAGCTCAAGATTCCGCCAGGGACGCAGACCGGCCAGAAGCTGCGGCTGCGCGAGAAGGGTGTCGCGTCAGCCTCTCGCGAGGGCGTTCGTGGCGACCAGATCGTCGAGGTGAAGATCGTCGTGCCGAAGGTGCAGGACGAGCGCTCGAAGGAGATTTTGCGGGAGCTGGCGAAGTTGAACCCGGAAGACCCACGGGACGGGTTGTTCGCGCAGGTGTAGGATTGCGGCATGGGACTGGTCTTTGAGTGGGATAGAAAGAAAGCCACTCAAAATCTGAGGAAGCATAAGGTCAGCTTTGATGAGGCGAAGACCATCTTCAACGATCCTGACGAACTGATGATCTCCGATCCTGACCATAGTGACGAAGAGGAGCGGTTGATCAGTATCGGGCTTTCGGTAGATAAAAGAGTGCTACTGGTTTGTTATACAGAGAGCAATTCCACGATTCGTATCATCAGCGCTCGTGAAGCCGAGTTGTCCGAAACAACGATGTACCAGAGGTCTTGAGGATGCGAAAGGAATACGATTTTTCAAAGGGTGTTCGAGGCGTGCATGCAGGACGCTACCGCGAGGGTGTTCGCGTAGTCGTCACTGAAGAACCGGCCGATACGCTGCATAAATCTGCGGACAGGCAGAAGGACACGCAGCTGGTAGAGCTGGCTGGCCGGCATCTTGTTATCGCTCAGTTGACGGCTGGTGGAGTCGAGGTGGCCATTCCTGTCAGGGACAAAGGAATCGACCTTATTGCGTATGTGGATACTGGCGACACAATGCAAAGGTTTGTCGCTTGCCCTCTTCAACTGAAGGTGGCTAGCGGCAGACGATTCGGCCTGGATAAAAAATACGCCAAAGTTAAGAATCTGCTGCTGACCTATGTCTGGAACATCGATGAACCGGAAAAATCTCAAGTGTATGCGATGACTTATACGCAGGCGCTCACCATTTTGATAGCGAAGGGCTATGATAAATCCTCGTCCTGGAAAGATGGAGGATCGTATTCCGTGTCGGTTCCCGATAAGCGGCTGATGGAACTGCTTGAGCCGTACCATATGAATGCCAAGGCGTGGGCTCAGCGGGTGGCCGCGGTAGCAGAGGAAGTTGCTCTCAAAACTGCATAGAGCCTGTTGCCAGACAATACCGTCCCATCTCCGGATTCACCAACAAATTTTGTAATGTACACACCGTGTTTGCATAAAAAATAGTGCAGCGTGGTGAAATGTGCGCATGGGGGTGGTTCATGCGGCATCTGACGAGAACTCTGGTACTCAGTGGTTTTCTGTTCGGGGCGACTCTGGTGTGCCCCGGTCGCGCGCTTTCCCAAGCGCCTTCAGCCAACGATATTCCAGCGCTTTCCGCTAACGACATCATGGCCCGGATGCTGGAGAAGAATACCCAGCGTCAGGCGATGTTGCAACACTACGCGTCCGATCGCACCTACATGCTCAAGTACAGCGGCACCGGTGGCGACCATCACGCCGAGATGGTCGTCCATGCCGAGTACACCGCTCCCGGGCGCAAGCACTTCACTGTGATCTCAGAGTCGGGGTCGAAGGTGCTCTGCAAGGAGGTGCTGCACAAGCTTGTCGATGGCGAGGAGGAGACGGCATCCAAGACCGACTGGCAACGCGGGATGTTCTCCTCTGAGACCTATGACGCGGAGCTGCTTGGGCAGGAGCAGCTCGACGGGGTGAACACCTGGGTGCTGAAGGTCGAGCCGAAGGCGAACGGCCTCGCATCGAAGAACGGCAGAGTAGCGTATCGAGGTAAGGTCTGGGTCAGCATGGACGACTTTGCGACGGTGCGGGTGCTGGGCGAGCCGGCGAAGAGCCCCTCGTGGTTCATCAACCGCTCCCACTTCGACTCCTGGTATATGCGGCGCGGCGAAGTATGGGTGCCGGAGAAGAACGTTTCGACCACGCATGTCCGCATCGGCGGCGAGGCCACGGTGACGATCGACTATGGACAGTATCCGGTGCTGGCGACGGGCCCGGTGAGCGCTGCTGTGCCGCCTGCGGATGAGGCGAATCCGCTGCAACGGTCTACATTACAGCGTCCCACCCCGCCGACCGTCCTTGTGCAAGGCAAGGAGATGGTGAGTACCCTGCGGTAGGCTTCGGGGTTCCCGGCAAGGTGCGCCTGGGTGCAATCATGAAGTTCTTTGCGCGGTCGGTCGCTGTTCAGGCTAGACTTCGTTACAGGATTCAGCGATGGCAACGAAGCGTAAAACCCGGGGAGCGTACATGATCTCGGCGGTGGCCGAGATGTATGAGATTCACCCACAGACCTTGCGGCTCTACGAGCGCGAGGGGTTGTTGCGGCCCTCCCGCAGCGACGGCAACACCCGTCTTTACACGGACGAGGACCTGGAGCGGCTGGAGTTCATCCTGAACCTGGCGCGCGATCTCGGCGTCAACATCGCAGGCATAGCCATTGTGCTCCAGATGCGCGAGCGCATGGAGGAGATGAACCGGCAGATGCAGGGCTTCGTCGATTTCGTGCGGACGGAGATGCTGACCCGGATGCAACAGCAGCAGGACCCCGGCTCGGGGCTGGTTCCGATGCGGCGGCCGGTGATGGTCCCGGTGAAGGCTGCTGTGAAGTCGACTAGGAAAAAATAGCCTCCGAAACCACCTCATATCCCTTTGGATAACAGCTTCTGATTACTCAAGTGTGGCAGCGATGCTCTAAACTGGGATGTGCAGTGCTGGCTTGAATTAGCACTCCGGTTATTCCAGTAAGGATTCAGATGCATCTGCTGTTGCGTACTTTGTTTTACGTCGCCTTGCTCGGGACCATTACCGCGACCATCTATTGTCTGATGGTTCTGGCGGCAGCGCTGCGATTTGGGCTGCGGCGGCGGCGCGAGCGGCGGGCTCCGGCAACCTTTCTTCCTGCGCTCAGCGTCCTGAAGCCGCTGCACGGCACCGAACCGGGGATGGAGCGCAACCTCGAGACCTTTTTCGAGCAGGACTACCCGGAATTCGAGCTGCTCTTCTGTGCGCGGCAGGAGACTGACGACGGCTTGATGCTGGCACGCCGGGTAGGGGCGCGTTATCCACACGTCGACGCCCACTACGTGACCTGCGGCGAGCCCATGCCGAAGTTCCACAACGCCAAGGTGTACTCGCTTGAAAAGCTGGACTCGGTGGCTCGGCACGAGCTTTTTATCACCAGCGATGCTGATGTGCGCGTCACGCCTGACTACCTGCGGCGGATGGTGCAGAACCTCAAGGACCCGCATGTCGGACTTGCCTCGTGTGTCTATCTGGGCACTACTGAGGGTGGTTTCGCGTCACAGCTCGATGCGGTCGGCAAGAGCGTCGAGATGACCTCCGGCGTGCTGGTGGCAGACATGATCGAGGGGACGAAGTTCGCCCTCGGAGCGACCATGGCAGTACGCAAAAAATCCTTCCGCGATGTTGGCGGCTTCGGCGAGCTTGGGCAGTTTTATGCCGACGACTTCGTGCTCGGCAACCGGCTGGCGAAGCAGGGGACAGGGGTGCTGCTGGCGAGCCACGTCATCCGCCTGATGGTGCAGGACTCGCCGTTCTGGCTCTCCTTCCGAAACCAACTGCGCTGGATGCAGAGCACCCGCCGCTCGCGCCCGTGGGGTCACTTCGGCAGCGGGCTGACCTTTGCCATGCCGTTCGGTTTGTTGGGCCTGCTGTGGTCGCTGCTCAGTGGCCATTCTGTGCTGGGGCTGCTCTGGCTGGGGGGCGCTGTTGTCAACCGATGGTTACAGGCGGGCGCGATCCTGCGCGTGATGGGCGATGCCGACTGGTTTCACGGCATGGTCATCTACCCGTTGCGCGATCTGCTGGGGAGCATCCTGTGGCTGGGCAGCTATGGTGGCGACCGCTTCTACTATCGCGGTAAGATCTACAAGCTCAAGGATGGTGGGCAGGTCGAGGCGCTGGAGTAGGTCGGATCGTTTGTGGTTCGACAGGATGGGGCGCAGTTTCCGTAGACCCAAGTTTTGAGCGTAGCAAGATAACTCCCGTATTGCCCGTCATACGCCCGCAACTCGGGAGCTTGGATTTCTCCACGCGTGCCAGTGGCTGAGTGCTTCGGCGATTGTGCGCTCATCGAGAAACAGAGAATTTCATGTTGGGTTAAGCGAAGCTCGTCACGAATCTGTACCTCGTGTCTCTGCCTGCTGCGCAATCGAAGGAGTTGATATCGCGCAGGGGCGCAATTCGAAATAGTGTTACGTCTCTCTTGACAAACCATAACCACGCAGTTATGGTTTCGTGTGTGAAACCGGCCAATGCCCATCACGTATTCCGCGCTCTTGCCGACCCGACTCGCAGGGCCATCTTCGAGGAGTTGACCCGGCAGGGCGAACAGACCGTCCACGCATTGACTCGCTATGCGGGCGTGTCCCAGCCTGCTGTCTCCAAGCACCTCACGGTGCTGAAGCGGGCAAAGCTGGTACAGCATCGCCGCGAGGGACGCGAAACTCACTATCGCGCACAGCCCGATGCGCTGGCGCCGATGGTGGACTGGCTCAATCTCTACGGCGCATTCTGGCGCGACCGGTTTGACCAACTTGAAGCCCTTTTGGAAAGGATGGACCCATGACCCAGAAATCCAGTACCCAGGAATCAAAGAGCAATCCAACAGAGAGTCCCAGTACCCTAGTGATCGAGAGGGTATTCCCCCACCCACCAGAGAAGCTGTGGCGCGCGCTCACCGAGAGCCCGCTCCTCGCGCAATGGATGATGAACAACGACTTCGAGCCGGCTGTCGGGCGGAAGTTCCAATTCCGGGCCGAGCCCATGCCCAACTGGGATGGTGTTGTCGACTGCGAGGTGCTGATCGTCGACCCACTCCAACGCCTGTCCTATAGCTGGGGTGTTGGGGGAAGCGAATCCGGACTTCAATGGGTGGTGCTCTGGACGTTGACTCCAGCGGAGAGCGGCACCCACGTTCGCATGGAGCAGTCCGGCTTTCGTCCCGATCAGCAGGCAGCTTATCAGGGTGCAAGTTATGGCTGGCAGAGATTCTTCGGTGGTCTGGAGCGGGTGCTCGACGGGGGTGCAAGATGAAGACCTCCAACAAGGTTTCCAAGGGGTTGGTCGCCGGTTTCTGGATCTCCACGGCGCTCTTCGCGCTCCAGATGGGCTTCACGTCCTACGCGCAGCTGCGGCTCCCGCAGGTGGCCGAGGCCTTCGTCCACCTCGGCTTCCCCGCCTATTTCCGCATCGAGCTCTCGTGGGCCAAGCTGGCGGGCTTGGCTGTACTGCTCGTCCCCATGGTTCCCACGCGGCTGAAGGAGTGGGCCTACGCGGGCTTCGCCATTACGCTTGTCTCGGCGCTGATCGCTCACCTCGCCGTCGGCGATGGGGTCGAGAAGTGGGGCTGGGCGGTGGGGACCGGGGTTCTCTGGGGTGTGTCGTACTTCTTCTGGCGTCGGCTGCAAACGCACTTGTCAGAAGCAACGGACTGCTCCTGAGAGGCCGATTTCTCAGCACTAATGCACGGCAGCGGCGAGGCATAACTCACGCGCTTTACTTTGTAGAAGCCTCTACGTGAAGTGCGTCGCAAGTCACGGTGCGTGGCCGCTACGAACCTTCATTGGCTTAGGCTCACGACAATTCTAATTGGGTTGTTGAGGGATAATCCTTGTGGGGGCCATAGTGTTTAATCTACTTATGAAGTCTCAGCCTTGGCGCGACGGTCATGACCGGATCGACCGTGGACGGGTTTTAGAATCTACCGAAGATGCTCTGAAGCAGCGCTTCATGCCTGAAGGTCAGCTTGACCTCAATGCCTTGATCCAACTGCCGAGCTTATTTGTCCAAGAGACCGCTGGCGAATCTGATCGATTAGCACGCGTGGGAAAGATCACTCGTGCGAGATATGACGGTCGCGAAGTCTTGCTTGACTACTCCTACGACGGCGCGATTCCCGCCTTTCCCAACGGGCGCCTACAGGAGTTTGCGAGCGAACTTGAAATCGGAAATTTCGAATTCGAAAGAATTCATTGGGCGGTCAAAGATGCAGATCTGTATAGGGCGCTTATCAGAAACATACAAGTTGGCCGTCAACGCCCAACTGTCTTCCAGATACCGGAATTCGAGAATATCGAGCCACATCTTATGTCGGCGATGATGCCTTTTGATGCTAACTTTGACGCGGTCTATACCGCGCTTCGGAGTGCAGCAGAGCAGACGGGCTTTCAGTGTCAACGCGCAGACGATATTTGGCAGAACCCCTCGATCATTCAGGATGTCGTTTCTCTCATTGACCGATCAAGCATCATAATTTGTGACTGCTCAGGTCGCAATCCTAATGTTTTTTATGAAATTGGTATTGCGCATACGCTAGGCCGCGAAGTCATTCTCATCACTCAATCTGGAGGGGATATTCCGTTCGATCTACGACATTTAAGATATGTTCCGTACCTCAACAATACCCAAGGGCGCCGCGCTCTCGGTGCCGCTCTGATACCTAAGCTTGCCGAGATAGCCGCGTCGAGAAGGTAGCGAAGAACAAGGATTAGCCCACTGCTTCACTACTGATGATGTGCATTTACTGCATGGACTATCAACTATAGGGCTCCTGCGATCCACATTCGCACTGAAAGTATTGCGGAGGTCGCAGGTTACGCTGAGCGCAGCTAAATTAGGTGCGAGAGTTGGAGCTGTACATGAAAAGGCCCGTCGCGGTGGAATCAGCCTCTGCATTCATCGACGCGAAGATCAACGAGCTTGGGGACTGGCGCGGGAAGTCGAGAGACTATTTAGCGTTTAGAGGTTCGGAACTGCCTATGCAGTTTTCCGTTTCAAAAGGAGTACGCGTTCCTCCGATATTCAATAACCTGGAGTCTGAAGTACTCGAATGGTCGATATGCTGAAGCGTGTTTTGAGATACGTCAATGCATCGCGTGTGGCTCAACGAGAAGACCGGTGCATCCGCAGGCAGGCTCGCAGGATAATCGCGATTGAACAGAACGCGATTATGTCTAAAGCTTAAGCCGTCCACCGAGGCGGCGTATAAGAGTGGCTTCTGGAACAATTCAAACGAATTGTCCTCAATGCGTATATTGTGAGCATTGAAGTAATCTCCACCTTTCGTTTCTTCAACCGGGTAGAGGATCGAAATGGAACCCTGGCCATAAGGGCCCATATTTGTATCAAGAAATTTATTACGCCTAACCATCACATTATGGGCAGGAGCATTTTCGAACCAGTCGGAAGCGTCTGCGTTGAATAGAAGCGCCGGCCCCGATAGATGATCAAAGAAATTATCTTCCACAACAGTCGAGGCCTGACTTCCGAACAATGCTCCTCGCGCACGGTTATGGCGAATGTGATTGTTCCGGTAAATTATGTTGGGCTGCCATGCCAGATTCTCCACTGCGTCTTTAATCGCCACAGACGGAGGTAGGGCTTCAGTGAAGCGCACCCAGAGGTGCTTATCATCCAGTGAGCGCATTTCTGCCACCCTTGCAATGGCATAAGGTTCAAGGGTCTTAGGATGAACAAAACGGAGTGTGTCTCCAGAAGATGCAAAAGGCAAACCGAAGGTTTGTGGATGGCCAAACTCAAGAATAATAGTATCGGGCGCCGATTTTTCAGCTATTCGAAGATATGAGCCATGCACGTTGATTCCGTCGTCGAGCATGTTTTCGAAAAGGCCGTTCTCAACGATGATGTGTCCGCGGCAGTTTGAAAAATGTACGGCGTCCCCGGTCGTTGAGACGTAACGACCACTTCCTGGTTTCAGGATGACATTAAATCTGTCGAGATGAATTTCTTCGCTGTACTGTGCGATGAAGCCCATTCCCTGTGCGCTGTACACTTGCGCACTGGAAATAAGGATGTGACTGCTTTGGGTGGCTAAAATTGCTGGACTAGGGCGATCGCCATTCCAAAGTATGAGCACGTCACCAGGTCGGGTTTGCTGTGTCAGACCAAATAAACGCACATCATTTCGATCCATTCTTTTGGCTGTTGTTTTATCGATCTCCCAGTTGTCGCCTGTTCCGGCTACAAGCCCCTTGCCCTCGGGATCAAAGACGACGCTTCCTCGCGCGAGTTGTTCTGATCCAGGAGAAGCGTCCTCAGCCAGAATGAAGATGTGATCGTTTTTGACGCTGTAGGAACTGGGGTTATCTATATGAAGATCGACAAAACTGGTGTTCTTGTTGACAACGTTTGCCTGCACAATGTGCGGGCTTGCATAATCTATCGAAAAATTACGCAGAGTTACCCGGTCCGAATGCGAAATAACAATAGGCAGCATGGAATCATGAAAGACAAATTCCGACCCGTTGCCATCAAGTTCGAAGCCGCTGGCGTGTTCGATTGAGATTGCAACCGCACGCTCGGTCACTCCATCATGGTTTGAGATAAAGAGGTGGCGCATAACCGCGCCCTGAGGCCAGAAGTCATACCGTCCTCGCTTGAAGATTATCCTGGAGCGATGGTGGCGTAACGCGAAATCGATCGCTCTCGCAACGTTTGGACTGCTGTTCTGACCGGAGTTAGGTTTCGCTCCATAGAGCGAGACATCAACAGCCTGACCGATCGCCTCCCCGCGTATGAGTAGGGCCGAAGAGACAACGATTGCTGTGTAAAGCCAGCGCATTTGGGCGTTCCTTTATTTTCGAAAGTTATGAGGATTGAGAAACAGTCAATCGATACAGTTCAAATACAGATTAGTCCAAGCGAACATCTGATTGGTCTGAAGAGGTAATCCGGTTGCAGATTACGCTGAGCGCAGCTAAATTAGGTGCGAGAGTTGGAGCTGTATATGAAAAGTCCTGTCGCAGTGGAATCTGCCTCTGCATTCATTGACGCGAAGATCAACGAACTTGGGGACTGGCGCGGGAAGATGCTCGCGAAGGTGCGCGAGATCATCCACAAGGCAGACCCTGAGATCGTTGAAGAGTGGAAGTGGATGGGGACTCCCGTCTGGTCCCACGGTGGCATCGTCTGCACGGGAGAGACGTACAAGAGCGCCGTCAAGATGACATTTGCCAAGGGAGCTGCGTTGGAGGACCCTTCCGGTCTATTCAACTCCAGCCTCGACGGGAATGTCAGGCGCGCCATCGACATCCACGAAAGTGACAAGGTCGATGAGACGGCCTTGAAGGATCTCATCCGCGCTGCGGTGGCGCTCAATCTTGATCTCAAGGCCAAGAGCAAGACGAAGCCTCCACGAACGAGCAGCAAGCGAGCCGACTAGCGCAAATTACCTGTGGGTGTATAGGGAGGCTTGGTCATCATTGCCATTTTCTCTCAAGGAAAATGGCTCTGCATCATGCCTCCACTCCATAGCAACAGGTAATTTGCTCTAGCTTCATCGCAGGTCTCAGACTTATCTCTTCCCCAAAGCTCTTCCCGGAAGAGGGACTATCGGCAACTAGAACTCCTCGGAGTTCAAGCCGCTCCACGACAACCGGATACTGAGATTCAGCGGTTGGTGAGTACCGTCTTCCCGCCAGCTGTCGCTAGCACATGGACGGGGCCGTTGGGGGCGAGGTCTTTGGCGCGGGCGGCGACGTTGTAGGTGAAGAGGAAGACGCGTCGAGGGCTTGCCCAGAGGCTGTGGAGCGACTCCTCCGTCTCAAACACTTTCGGCGCGTCCGGCCAGAAGCTGCCGTACCACAGCGTGTTGACGCGTCCGTTCAGCAGATGTACCTGCTGATGGGTGTAAAAGACCAGCGTCGAGCCCGAGGTGAACTCGCCGTCGAGGATGATCAGGTCGCCCGGCTGCTGCACCTTGTCGATTGCCATCGCCAGCCCCTTCGACCCGAGGATGGGGTAGAAGCGCTTCAGCCCCTCATGGGCGCAGGTCAGCGTCAGCACCATGGCGGCGGCCATCGTCAGGTTGGCGGCATAGCCTCGTCCTGAGCGGCGGAGCAGGTAGCTTCCTAGTCCGAGAGCGATCATGCTGACCGCGACCCCTGCAAGCGGAGCGCGGAAGAGGCCCATGGCTGCGCCGGTCAGGTCGAAGATGTGTCCGAGCGAAAGGTTGTAGAGGTCGGGGTTTCCGGCGAGCAGCGTGGCGATGTCGGTTCCGGGGGCGGGGTGCGGTGCGGTCAAGGTGAAGTAGCCGCAGACGACTGCAACAAGCGTGGTGATTGGGACGAGTAGCCAGAGTGTCCAGCGAAGGGCGCTGCGGTTGGCGGCGGGCTCACGATCGGCGTGTACGAGCAGTCCGCCTGCCATCAGCGCGAGCGCCGGAATCGCGGGGAGTGAATAGTACTCTTGTCGGCTTGACAGGGTGAAGAAGCCGAGGACGAGCAGCGTCCACAGCACCAGCGAGAGTGCTGCCTCGCGCTGGCGGACGGTGACAGGGTAGCGATGTCCCAGATGCCGCGCCTGCTCGGCGATGGCTCCGGGCAGGAACGCCGCCCAGGGCATCGCCCAGATCGCCAGGTAGGTCCAGAAGAGCCAGACCGGCGTCAGGCCGTAGTCGTGCGGGATGCGTTTACCGAGGAAGCGGGCGAAGTGCTCGTTGTAGAGATAGAACCATGCCCATCCGCCGGTCGCGGGAAGCCCCAACCCCGCCGGGAGCGAAATTGCGGGGTTTCTTAGCGCTGCCAGTATGTGCCAGGGAGCAGCGATGGCCAGAAAGACCGCTGTGCTTGCTACCAGGCGCAACCGTGACAACAGACGAAGTTGTTGTGTCAGCGTCAGGTAAACCAGCACAAAGCCGAGCGGAAAGACCAGTCCGATCAATCCCTTAGTCAGCAGGTTGAGCGCGAGTGCCGCCGCGAAGCCCAAGCAGGGTAACAGCGCGCTTTGGTGCGTGTGGATGCGGTCGAGCGCGATTAGCAGCAGATGGACGGCGAGCGTCATCCAGAGCGCGATCAGGATGTCCGGGATAAAGAAGCGTGTGTAGAGATAGGGGCCGATGCTGGTTGCCACCGCGAGTGCCGAGTACAACCCGCCGCGCTCTCCAAATAGCCGCTTGCCCAGGGCATAGACCGCAAGGAACAGCCCGAGCACGGAGAGAGCCAGCGGCAGCCGCGCCGCCCAGTCGTACTCCCCGAAGACGCGCATGGAGCCTGCCGCCATCCAGTACATCAGCGGTGGCTTGTCGAAGAACCTCATGCCGTTGACGGTGGGTGTTACGAAGTCGTGCCGGTGCAGCATCTCGCGGGCGATCTCGATGTAGATCGAGTCGACATCGTCGAGCAGGCCGGGGCTGAAGAGCCCGCCAATCTGGAGCACGAACCACGTCAGCACAATGATCGCGACGGAACGCGGATTCCACCGGGCCGCTCCTGGAACGTTCGGGCGTTCGGGCGCGATAGAGCGCTCGACAGGCAGTTCGGCTGCGAGCGAGGGCTCGTTGTGGAGGAGCGCGGCGTTCGAGGTCAGTGTTGTCAACGTAAGGGGCTCAGTTGTAAGGGTACGCGGTGTTTGTATGCACCGGAAGCCCTTTGAGCGTTAGACGACAGAAGTATTACGCGGTGAGTCCTAATGGTCGAGCGGCCGGTCGGTGAGCAGGGCCTTGCCCGAGGTCTCCGCCAGGATGATCTGGCGAGAGCCGAGCAGCTTGTCGACCACATCTCGTTTTTCGAGCGGGACGAAGAGCAGCTTGCGGTCGCCCGTGCCCCATCCCGCCAGCAAATCGGCGTTGGTAAGGAAGATCGGCGGCGCATCCGGGAAGGTAGAGCCGAAGAGCATCGAGGTCGACCTGCTTTCGACCAGCGACACCTCCTCCCCGAGGTAAAACGGGATGGACGAGCCGAAGGCCTGGTCGCCGTAGAGCATTACATTGTTGACGCGCGAGATCTGACCGTCGTCCTCAAGCTCCTGGATCTTCTCGGCGAGGTCCTGCGACGAGAGCATCGGCTCGAACCGGACGAAGGCGATGTGCGCGGCGATGAGGAAGACGGCGCTGGTCAGCGCGATCATCGAGGTCGCGGCCAGGTGCTGCCGCCTCTGGCGCAACACCCACGCGATGGCCGGCCCGGTCGCAAAGGCGATGGCAGCCAGGGCTGCGGGCAGACGCAGCGCGGCGAAGCTCGGGCCGGTCAGGTCGAAGAGGTGCGACATCGAGAGCGTGTAGTCGCCCACTCCGCGATGCGCCAGCAGGTCGCCGATGTCCGGCACGAAGGCGAGGTGACGCGAGGTCCACAGGCCATAGCCCAGCGCCACGGCTACGGCGAGGCCGAGCACCGTAAAGGCCGCATGGGCAAAGGTTATCCAGTACCGAGAGGCCTTGTCCGTGACGAAGCTCTCCTCCGACTGCACCAGCGCGTGGCCGATCAGCAGCAGCAGCGGCAGATACGCCGGAAAGGTGTAGTACTCCTGGTTGGTCGAGAGCGAAAAGAAGACCAGCACCAGTGTCGAGAAGATGGCTAGCAGCAGAGTCGTCCGCTCGGCGTAGGTCTCGATGTGCAGCAGTGCCGTGCCGGGTGCCGAGCTTTGCTGGCGGCGGCGTAGTTCGACCAGCAGTATCAGGCCGCCCGCCAGCACGACCGTCCAGAAGTAGGGGAAGTGAAAGAGGTTGCGCAGCAGTGTGCCCAGGATGGCGACCGCGAAGGCGGTCCACAGCGGCCAGTTGTCCGAGATGGGTACGCTGCTCCGGCGATGGTCGCGGTAGGTCTGGACGCCCCTGCTCGCCAGCACCGGCAGGAACAACGCCCAGGGAAACAGCCACACCAGGTGCAGGCTCCAGAACAGGTACGCCGGGAGCTTGTTGTAGTCCATCGGAATGCGCTTGCCGAGGAAGCGCAGGAAGTGCTCGTTGACGAAGTAAAACCAGAAGAAGCCGTGGCCGTTCATCCCACCCGTATTGCGGAGTCCTGCGAGGATGTGCCAGGGTGCGGCGATCAGCAGAAAAAGCAGGACGCCGGTGAACGGTCTGAGCGCGCGCCACTGCCGGTACTCCCCGCTCAGCGCGAGGTAGACGATTGCCGCGCTGAAGAAGAACACCGGAACGATGAGCCCCTTGGTCAGCACGCCGAGCGCCAGTGCGGTCCACATCGCATAGGTTGGAAGCGCCTTGTGGCTCTCCAGCGCCTCCAGCAGCAGATACAGCGCAGCGCAGAGCAGCAGCGCCAGCAGCACCTCCGGGATGAAGACGCGGGTGAACAGAAACACTCCTGCGGCGGTCAGCGTGGCGATGCCGGTGTAGAAGGCAGTGCGCTGCCCGAACGCCCTCTCCCCCCACACATACCCCAGCAGTGCCAGCAGCAGCACTCCAAGGGCTTGCGGCAGGTGTGCCGCGAAGGTATTGAAGCCGAAGATGCGGAAGCTGACCGCCACCAGCCAGTAGGGCAGCGGGGCCTTCTCGAGGTAGCGGATGCCGTTGACGTGGAGCGTTACCCAATCGCCGGTCTGCGCGATGTAGCGGGCGGCATTTGCGTGGGTCGCGTCGGCGTCGTCAAGCAGCGGCGGTGCGAAGAGCGAGGCGAAGAAGAGCAGCAGCCAAAGCCCTGCGATGACGGCAAGCGCGATTGAGCGAGGGGAGCGGTCGAATCTAGTTGCCCGCAGGGAGGGCGATCGTGTTTCAACCTGAGGTTCGATCTGCTGGAGAGGCATGGGTTCCGGTGTTCTTTCTTCTTATGATTTCCAGAGGTTTTGATGCGCCGCAACAGCCGAGTGACGGAAGCAATGTATCGTTTGCAGTTGAACGCTTTTTTTTGCAATAAGTTTTGGAGTTTAAAAAGGAATCTTTAAAGATGCCTACGTTTGCCGCGATTGATATTGGGTCTAACTCCTGTCGTTTGAAGATTGCGTCGCTCCAGATGCATCGTTTAAAGACACTACACGAGGACCGCGAGGTGACGCGGCTCGGTGAGAGCGTCTTCCAGACCGGCGTCATCTCCCCGGACGCGATGGCTGCGACCATCGCCGCACTCAAGCGTTTCCATAAGGCTGTCCAGCTTCATGTTGTTGATAAAATTAGAGTTGTTGCTACCAGTGCCGTGCGCGATGCGCGCAACGCGGCGGCCTTCACGGAGTGGGTCAGGGCAGTGACGGGTTGGCAGGTTGAGGTCATCTCCGGGCTTGAAGAGGGGCGGCTGATCCATCTGGGCGTTGTGACCCACGAAGTCGGGGCCCGTGGCAGGTGTCTGTTGATCGACCTCGGCGGCGGAAGCTGCGAGGTAACGTTGTCGGACGGCGGCAGGGTGAAGCAGATGGTCAGCCTTCCGCTGGGGGCCGTCCGTCTTCAGCAGGAGTTTCTCCAGAACGACCCTCCCCTGAAGGAGGACGTCGCCCGGCTGAAGCAATATATCGACCGCGAGCTGCGCCGGGCGGAGAAACGGGTGGGGGTTCTGCACCGCATCGGCTTGGTGGTGGCTACTTCGGGTACGGCGGCCGCCCTGGCCGAGGCCAGCGCCGCGCTCCCGCCCAAGGGAGTCGCGGCGAAGAAGATGGCACTGAAAAGATCGGCGAGCAAGGCTGGCGCCCGGGTTGCAGCGACCGACGATGTCCGCCGTCTGGCTGACCGTCTGGTTAAGATGAACAACGCCCAGCGGGCAGCGGTTCCCGGCATCGGGCCGCGCCGTTCGGAGATCATCGTCGGCGGAGCGCAGGTCTACGCCAGCCTGCTGGAGCGCATGGGTCTGAAGGGTTTTCGTTATTCCCCGCTTGGCCTGCGCGACGGAATGCTCGCACAGATGCTCGGCGAGGTGGACCTACGCGCCTCGGTCCACAAGAAGATCGAGGACGAGCGCTGGGAGGGGGTGCTCGCGGTCTGCCATAGGTATGGGATCGATCAGAAGAAGGCCGAGCCGGTCCGCCAGCACGTCGTGCAGCTCTTCCAGGGACTCGCCCGCGTCCATGAGCTTCCCGACGAGTACCGGCTCTGGCTGGAGTCTGCCGCGATGATGCACGATGCGGGCAAGTTCATGAACCACCAGGGGCATCACCGCCACACCCAGTACATCATCCAGAACTCGGAGATCTTCGGCTTCTCGCCGGAACAGCGGCTGATTGTCAGCGCGATCGCCCGCTTCCTCGGCAAGAGCCAGCCCGACGCGCTGGACAAGGTCATGCGGCTGGTGCCGCTCGAAGAGCATACCCACGTTACTCGCGCGGTGGTGCTTCTCCGGCTGGCGCAGGCGCTCAACCAGGACCGGGCCAGCGCCGTGCTGCAGATGAAATCGCTGGTCTACCCGAAGCGTGTGGTGCTGCAACTTGTTCCTGGAAGGGGCGGAGCGGAGCTTGAAGCGTGGTCGCTGAAGAAGGAGGCCGACTACTTCTTGGCCGTCTTTCGGCGGGAGCTGGTGGTCGAGGTCGCGTAGAGCGCCCGGACCATGCGCGGGTCGATCATCCACTGCAGGCTGGCCGGTCCGCGCGTCAGGTTCAGTCGCGCGAGCGACCCCTTGCGCAGTCGGACCTGTGCCTCGGTACGGGTCGAGGCTGGAACCAGAAGCGAGCCGAGAAAGAGCTGCAGGTTCGGGTTATGGCCCACCACGAGCACGTTCTCCCGGTCCCTGAACTCCTCGAGCAGCTTCTGGAACTCCGGCAGTTTGGCCTCCGGGGCAAGCGCCTTAGCGAGGAGCACAGGAGCTTCGTAGCCGGTCTCAGTGCCGATCAGGGCCGCCGTTTGTAGGCTGCGTTTCAGCGGGCTGGAGACGATCACGTCAAAGCTGATCTTGAGCGCTCCCAATACATGCGCCAGTTGCAGACAGTGACGTTTCCCGTCTTTATCGAGGGGACGCTTGAGGTCGAGTGTTGGATTGGCCCGGCGAGTACCGGCACTGGCGTGGCGAAGGACGAATAAATTCATATAACTGTAACAATTGTAAAACAACGACATTGCAGACCGGTATCAGCCGGGTGAATGGGATGTTTTATCTCCACAGGTGTCAAGAAGCGTCTTCGGGAGGGGTTTGTGGCGGTTTTTCCGGGTGATAGATGCCGGGATCGGGCTCTGCAAGCGAGGGGCTGGCTGGCTCTGGCGCCGGGATCGGGTCTGTAATCCGGTCATGATGGAGAGGGACGTCCGGTTCCGGGACGATCGAAAGGGGCGACCGCTTCACAAACGACGGGCCGCTGTAGGGCGTCTCCACTATTGGGAAATCGAGGCTGAGGGCGGTCTCTGCGCCGCGCTGCCAGAACCGGGTCGCCAACATCAGAAAGAGGCCAGTCTGCGCGAGCAGGAACATCGGCCAGACACGGGGCTGGGCGAGCGAGTGCATCGCAATTCGCGCCGTGAAGAGGACAGCAGCCAGACCGAACACAGCCAGGATGACAAAGGTAAGATAAGCGCGCCAGAAGTTCTTGCGCAGTGTACGTAGCGCTGGGAGCAGCGTTTTGCGGACGCGCCGGTCGGGTTTGCCATTCGGACGGATTTGCAGTCCGAGCTGCACGGTATAGACCTCGACCAGGTCGAAGTAGAGACGCAGGACGGCGGCGACGAGCGCAATCACGAGGACGCCCGCAAGCTCTGCCAGGAAGGCGTGGCGTCCGACGGCGTGCGCGTCCACATGGTCGGCCCATCGCATCTGGAGGGCGACCAGCGGCCCGAGCACCAACCCGGAGACGATGACGGTCAGCAACGTGATGCGGACGAAGCGCCAGAAGTGCAGCAGGCCCGCCTGTAGCAGGGTGGAGAGCCGCGCTGGCGCTCCCGTCTGATAGCAGAGCAGCGTCCCGGGGACCAACAGGAAGTATGTTGCCAGGTAGAGCGGCAGGCTGGGCGCAACGCTCGGGCTAAGGCCGGGGCCAGCCGAGAGCTTGCCGAGAAGGCCGACGAGAGTGCCGAGATCGAAGCCATGGCTCAGGGGCGCGGCGGCCAGCGAGGTGTCCGTGACGTGGCCGATGTCCATCGCGATCCGGCTCGTCGCCAGCGCGGCATAGACCAGGTTGAAGACGAACGCCCAGAGAAGCGCGGGGAAGCGGCGGAGGGTGAGGCCAAGGCCGTGAAAGAGAAGGCTGCGATTCTGGAACATCAGGCAAAACCTCGGGTCAAGCTGGCTGCTACTACAAGCTGGCTGCTACTACGGGACGTATACCTCTTAGCATGTTCGCTATGCCTAGAGAGGAAATCATCCCTGTCATTCTGAGCGGAGCGAAGAACCCCCGCATTTCGTTTGTAGCGTCACAACCTGCACTATTTGCGAACATGTTCTAAATAATCCATGCGGCTAACTGCGCGGCCAGTTGTTCAGCCGCCAGCAGAAGATCTGCGAGCTTCTTGCGAGGAATCGCATCGGTACGGTTCGTGATGCTGTTGTTAAAGAAGTCCTTATCCAACAGGACGGTGTGGTCGGGGTCGATCTCGGCTGAGACGATCTTCGACTTGCGCGTGTAGGTCAGCTTCTTCCAACGATCGACGCCGTCCCACTGGTCGCGCAGACGGGTGCCGTCAGCGAAGACGACCTCGACCGTAACGGGAAGGATGAAGTCTCCCTTGCGGCGCAGGTAGACGGTGGTCAGGTAGTCGACGTTTTTGTCATCGTCCTTGACGGGGAGCCACCACTGGACGGGATCGGAAGCGATGGAATCCACAGAGTAGTCAAGCACCTGTGTTCCATAGACAGCCTGGTTGAAGAAGGGCCGCAGGCTGGAGTTGATAAAGACTCGTGTGGACGGTGTTTCGGTGGTGGAGGTGACGGCAGCCCAGAATTGACGGGCAGACTCGGAGTTGTCGGCAGGGTTTGGCGGGGGCTGGATCTGGGAAGGCAGTGGGACGGGGGTTCCGGTGGCGCGTCCGCGACGGATCGCCACTTCTTCAATGGTGTGGAGGAAGTCTTCGGTCGTCGGATGTGTGAAGCGGTACTTCATGAAGTACGTGTGCATCGCCTCATCCATTGTGTCGGCGCCGATGATGCCTTCGAGCGTGGAGAGCAGCGTACTCGTCTTGCCGTAGGTGACTCCACCATAGGAGTTGGAGTTGCGGAACTGCCAGGCGTAGCGGGTGACAGGATCGAAGTCCGGCACGGAGATATATTCGAGCCGATGCATGGAGCCGTCGCTGGCGTTGGCATAACCGCGGTTGAACATGGAGGTGTTCTTGCCCAGGATCGCGGCCATGACCTTGGCCTCGGTGTAGGAGTTGATGCCCTCGTCGAGCCATGCCTCCTCGAACTCGTTGGTGGCGACCATGCCGTACCAGTACTGGTGGCCGAACTCATGCTCGGCGGTCTCTTCGGTCAAAAAAGTCGGCTCGAACCAACTGGTGTCGCCGGTGAAGAGCGTGGGATACTCCATGCCGCCGATCTCGGAACCAGGCTCGGGGTCGATGACGGTGAGGATCTTGTAGGGGTATGGACCGTAGCGCTGGTCGAACTGCGCCAGCGTCTGCTGCATGATCCTGAGGTAGCGCTGGCCTGCCGCAGGGTGCGCGGCGAGGGCGAGGACATGGATCTGCACCGGGCCCATCGAGGAGAGGAAAATGCCGTCGGTGACCTGGAAATGCGGGCTGGCGGCCCAGGCGAAGTCGTGGATGTCCTCACCGTAGAAGCCGAGAGTCTTGGTGCCGTCGGAGTTGACGATCTCGCCGGTGGGGACGCCGCTGGCTCCGACGACATAGTTGCGCGGCAGCGTCAGGTGGACGGTGTACGTTCCGAAGTCGGAGAAGAACTCCGTCGTGGCGTGGTATTGGTGACAGTTCCAGGCTCCGTGCCAGAAGACGCCGACCTTGGGGAACCACTGGCCGCCCATCAGGAAGTCGCGCTTGTAGCCGTTGCGGGCGATGGAGAGCGGGAACTGGTCGTGGAAGGCGAGATGGAAGGTGATGATGTCGTTCGGTGCGAGCGGGTGCGGGAGCATGACCTCGGTGACGGTGTGGTCGTTCTTGTTGCCGTCGTCGGGGGCGGTGAAGTGCATGGACTGCGTCAGGTCGCCGAAGCCGTCGGCGTCGATGTGCGAGATGGCGATGCTGCCGATCTTCTCGGTCGGGTAGTCGTTGTCCTTCTCGTTGTCGCGGATTCCGCCGGTGAAGTGGGTCTCAGAGGTGAAGCTGGACTGGGGCTGGAAGCCATTGAGATAGAGATGGAAGGGAAAGCTGCTGAGGGGTTGGCCGGTGAGGTTCTTGTAGGTCAGGGTCTCGTTGGCGTCGAGTGATTTTTTCCCGGTGTCGATCTTCGCGTCGAGATTGTAGGCGACGACCCGCGTGGAGAGTGGCGTGGGGGAGTTGGTCGCGATGGATGTGGTCTGCGCGTGGCTTGCTGCGAGCGGAATAAGGAGCAGAGCGAGAAGGAGGGTACGCGGCATGGAGGAATTGTACGCATGAGAGTCACGAACGGCTCCATATTTCTGTAGTGAGCAGGCCGAAGAGGGAGCGATGCTGCGCTATGCGGCTGAGTCCGGCCTGGGTTAGCGGGGCTTCGTGGTCGGGGAGGTGGGTGATGCGAAGGCCGGTGAGAAGACGGAAGGCGAGGTAGAGGAAACGGACGAAAATCCTTGCGGGAAGGCGCATGGGGCCGGTTGGGATGCGGAAGTCAGAGACGAGCCAGAGGGCGTTGGGAGCGAGATGAGGGATGAGGCGGGCGATGAGGGCTTCGAGCTGGGGCTGGGTGAGGCAGTCGAGGAAGAAATGGGTGGTGATGAGGTCGTAGGTCTTTGTCGGGGCGAAGGTGAGGGCGCTTTGGTGGTGGATACGGAGACGGTCTGTGTACGGCTGGCAGCGTTGGCTCAGAAGTCGGAGCATGGCGGCGCTGGTGTCTACGACATCTGCTTTCAGTTGGAGATTGGCGGACAGCAGGGCAGCGAGGAAGCGGCCGTCGCCATCGCCGAGGACGAGGGCTTGTTTGCGGTCGAGGAGTCGCGGGAGGTGGTGGGTGCGGCAGCGCTGGAGGAATGGGCCGAGGGTGAGGTATTCGAGCCAGCGGTAGGGTCTGGCGATAAGGTCGAAGTTGGGCTGTCTCATCGCCAGAGCAAAAAGAGAATTGGGGTGAGGAGAGCGAGGTCGGCGGCGGCGCGCAGGGTGGTGGCGGGGAGGGTGCGACCGAGGCGATCGAGCAGGAGCAGAAGGGCGGTGGCAGTGGCGATAGCGACGGAGATCGGCCACGGGGCGCGATGGTCGAACAGGCTCAGCGCGAGGGCCGCGAGGGTGACGGTGGTGGCGGTGCTCCGGAGATGCCGCAAAGCGAGACAGGTGATGGGGTGAGTCGAGGCGGTGGGCTTGGGGTGCTCCCAGGCGTAGATGAAGAGGCAGTTGAGGCTACAGAGCGCGGCGAAGAGCAGAGCCGGAGCAAGCAGCGGAAGGCGTAGCTGTGGTGCGCGGGCGATGGTGGGGATGAAGGTGGCGGCGGCGAAGCAGAGGCCGACAGCGAGCTCCTTCGGCAGGCGGTGCGAGCTGCGGGTGGCGTGGATCAGGATGAAGTAGCCGACAAGAAAGCCGCCCTCGATCAGGTAGAGATGGATGGCTTCGGGTGCGAGGCCAGGCAGCAGCGCGGCCAGAGTCATGGAGGAGAGGACGATTCCCGCAAGAAAAGCGGTGCGATGGCGATGGTGAAAACGGTGGCGGGCTTCGAGATCATGTGCGTCGAGCAACCGGTCGGCGGCGTAGAGGAGCCAGACAGCGACGGCCATCGCGAGGATCACGGAGAGTGGAAGGCGGACATGGTTTGCTGCGGCGAGGAACCAGGTCCAGAGGGCAGCGACGGTGGGAGCGTCGAGCGAGAGCAGGTGCCATAGGACGAGCGGGTTGTTTTGCCGGCTGCGGGGAGGTGGAAAGGGCAGTGGAGTCTTGAGGGAGCGCGAGATGTGGGGTGCAGACGCCACGATTTTATTTTAGGTGCAGCTAGTGGTGCTGGTGTTAGAGTGGCGGGCATGAATACACGTGTTCGGTTGGCGGTCCTGACGGTTGTGCTGGTAGGTTCAGCGGGTGTTCGGGTTAGCGCGGCGCAGGGAATCTCAGGTGCGCTGACGTCGGACCAGGCTTCGGGTGGGTTGAAGGAGGCGTTGACGCGCGGTGTTTCGTCGGCAGTGTCGTCGACGGGAAGACCTGGGGGATACTTCGATAACCCAGCGATCAAGATCATGATGCCTCCCAAGCTGCAGACGGTAGAGAAGGGTCTGCGCGGGATGGGGATGGGGCCGAAGGTGGATGAGTTCGAGAAGAGTATGAATACGGCGGCGGAACAGGCAGCACCGGCGGCGAAGTCGATCCTGATGGATGCGCTGAAGGCGATGACCTTCAGCGATGCGCGGCAGATCGTGGCCGGTGGGAATACGGCTGGAACGGAGTACTTCAAGCGGACGACCTCGGACAAGATATCGTCTGCGTTCAAGCCGATCGTGGACCAGTCGATGGACAAGGCCGGAGTGACGACAAAATTTCAGGGGCTGATGGGTCATGCTCCGTCGATGCCGTTTATGAAGACGCCGACGGTCGACATCAACGCGTATGTACTAGAGAAGGCCGTGGACGGGCTGTTCGTTGTGATGGGTGACGAGGAGACAAAGATACGGACGAATCCTGCGGCCCAGGTGACGCCTCTGTTGAAGTCGGTGTTTGGGCGGTAGGGAAAAGACCTCTGCTTCATTGCGAATAAGATCAGACGGTGGTTTCGGCGGCATTGTTGTGTGCGCCGGTAGCCCAGAGGCCGGGGTCGATGTCGGCGAAGATGCCGTCGCGGAGTTGGATTTCGGCGAGACGCTTCTGCTGTTCGTCACTGATGGAGCCGGTGGACTCGAAGGTCTGCCAGATGGCTTTGATGTCGTTGAACTGATCGTTGTGAGTAAGGAAGCGGATCTCGGCGTAGTCGCGGGCGGCGCCGGTGGTGATGAGAAACTGCCAGTCGGAGGACTCAAGCAGGAGCAGCTCGCGGCATAGCTGCTGGACGATCTGTGTTGCGAGCGGGGAGCTGCGCCAGAGGTCGCCGGTGCAGACGTCGCGGACGTAGCGCTCGGCTGGGTAGATGTGGGTGTAAGTCCAGCTGGTCTCGGGGTTCATCCAGACCTTATTGGTGCCTTCGGTTCCCCAGGAGCCCTCGTGCATGGCGATGAATCCGGCGCGGGGGTACTTGTCCAGATAATCGACGGAGCTGATGAGGGCGATGCCGGTGTCGTGGTTGTGGAGGCGGCGTGCGACGGCCTCGAGCCACTGCGAGCCTTCGAACCACCAGTGGCCGAAGAGCTCGGCATCGAAGGGGGCGCAGAGGATGGGAGGGATGGTGTCGTGCAGGCCGGCCTGGAGAGCCTCCCCGACGAGCTGGACGAAGTGGGCGGCGTGTGACTGGATGCGCTCTTCTGCCATATGCGGGTAATAGGGCTGTTTGTTGGCGATGTCGATCTTCGTGTCAGTGACGCGCCAGTAGCGGTGTCCTCCGGGCCAGCGCTTCTTGTGAAAGTCGAGATAGTTCCCGTCACCCGGATAGCCGGTGTCTCCGGACCAGACCTGCGCGCCGGTGCGGGGATCGCGGGGGAAGACGGTGGCGGGGTAGCGCCTGCCCTGGTCGCCGCCGTAGCTTCCGTCCACGTAGTAAGGCTGGTAGAGGCTGCGGTGGGTGTCGTAGGTCATCTGGACCGTGTCTTCGTCGTGGGGAACAGTGCCGTTCATCAACTCATGTGAGGATGGGGTACGCTGGGCCTCTTCGACGAGATGCGTATCGACGTAGAAGAACTCAAGGCCGGACTCGGTGAGTGCCTGCTCGATGCCGATGCGCTCAAAGCCGGGGTGCGGCTCGGCGGCTCCGAGGTCAGCGACGGGGTAGTTCCAGAAGCCTGCGGGACGATAGCCGCACTCGGTCGACCAGATGCCACGCGGGTGCTTGCCGATGTGACGGTGATGGGTCTCGACGGCGGTGCGGATCTGGGCGCGGACGCTCTCATCGGTCCCCAACAGAGGCAAATAGCCGTGTGTAGCCGGGCAGGTGATGATGTCGATCAGACCCGCGTCGTTGAAGTGGCGGAAGCCTTTGATGATGTCCCGGCCGAGGGCGTTGAAGTCGTCGAGGGCCTGGGTGAAGAAGCGATGCCAGAAGCGGGCGGTCTCGGCGTAGTGGGCCTCGCCGGACTGGTTGAAGAAGGCCTCGTCCTCGCGGGCGGCCATCATCTTGCGGCCGAGATATTTGGGGAACTCGGCGATGAAGACGGGGTGGGCCAGTTGCTCGAGCAGGATGGGCGAGAGGTTGAGGTTGCAATGCAGTCCGATGCCATCACGTTCCAGGTTGCCTAGAACGCGAAGCAGCGGGAGGTAGGTCTCGGCGGCCGCCTCGTGCAGCCACTCCATGCCATGCGGCCAAGTGCCGTGATTGACGACATAAGGCAGATGCGCGTGCAGCGTGATGGTCAGAAACCCTGCAGGTTTGTTGGATGGCTGCGTCAACGTCGGATACCTCGTCGATGAGTCGATGTGCTGCCTGTTTGTGTGAGAAGAATCCGAGTTTACATGAGGTCGAAGACGGAGCGATGAGCAACGTGAGCGTCGGCATGGATAGCCGACGCTCAGGCGGAGCTTGTTACAGGTTAGTTGCTGTCGTGACGCTGAAGGTTGGTATCGTTGCTGGAAGCAGGTGCGGTGGAAGTTCGGACCTCGACTGGGTTGCTCAGGTGAAAGCGAACGACGGTCTCCGACGGTATCTGGACCTGCTGGCCACGGGTGATGGTGTTGGCCCCGGCACCGAGACCGCCGCCTGCTGCTGCTCCGATCGCCGCGCCCTTGCCTCCGCCGAAGATGCCGCCAAGGATAGCTCCAACGGCTGCTCCGCCACCGACCTTCTCGGCGGTGTTCTTTCCTCGTCCCTTGCCCTGTTGGGAATATGGATCGGTGATGACGGCGGTGTGCTCACCATGGCGGTTGACGCTGGTGAGCGAGATGGTCAGCAGGGAGTTGCCCTTGAAGTGAGCGGCCTCCTGAACGGCATTGACCTGTCCGGAGACGGCGGTGCCTGCCGGAAAGGCGACGAGGCCGTCGATGACGACATCGCTGGCGATGACGCCGGAAAAGGTGTCGCCAATCTTGGTAGTGGCACTGTCGAGCGTTTCCGTGATGCGGACCGGGAGAGTCGTCCCGGAGGGAATGGTGACGTTACGGAAGGCCGGCGGTGGCGGTGGTGCCGGCTGTTGCGGTTGCGCAGGCGGCTGGTTATAGCTCTGGTTCTGTTGCGGAGCCGGGCGCTCGATGGGAGCGGGCTGGCTGACCGGAGGAGGGTAGTTCGCGGCCCTGTGACTCGGCGTGGGCTTTACCGGCGCGGGTTTGGTGCGGACGGGGATGGGAGTAACTGGTGTTTCGGGGACAGGCGCGGGAGTGGGAGCAGCTTGGGCTGTCTGGACCGTGAGGCTATTGACGACGTTCTTGACGCCGGGAACTTGAGAGGCATCGCTGGCGGCGAGGGCCTTGGCCGCTTCGCTGCTGACCGTGCCCTGGAGGGTGGCGACGCCATCCTGCACGGAGCTCTGGATGGGCTCGGAGCTGATGGCGGTGTCGTTCGTGAGCCTCTGCTGCACGGCGGAGTTCAGGCTGTTGTCATCCGGCTTTGGTGTCGACTTGCAACCGGAGACGCCGAGAGCAAGGACCAAAGCTGTCAGCGCGGCGACACGTGAGATGGAGGTGATTCGAGTGAGTGGCATACATCCCTTTCTTGCTACTGAAACGCGTTCTCGTCCCTGACCACAGGGTACGTGTTCTGTACATCTTCAACATTCACAAATCTATGATTCAGAAAGTGATGGATACGGTTCATGGTTTTTGCGAGCAAGCTGTCACAATAGGGAATGGACAGCTCCTGCTGATTGTTTGACGAATCAGAGGGTAAAGGGGCAGAGGGAAGGTGGGATCCGCGCAACCTTATAGGAGTGACGGGCATCCACCAGATTTAGGCATTGCGTGATCTTTCGAAAGATTTGCCCTATCTTTCTGCGAATCAGGTTACGATCATCTTTCAATTTAGAGTTTAAAGTGGAGACTCAGCAGTCTCGACAAATTTTGAATGCGGAACAGGAGAACGACATGGCAGATAACGAGAGCAGTGTAAGCGGGTTCGGATGGTTTCTGGCGGGTCTGGGCGTGGGCGCCCTGATCGGGGTGTTGTATGCGCCGAAGGCCGGCAGCGAAACGCGAGAAGACCTGGTTGCCGGTGCCCTGGAGGCTCGGGACAAAGCTGCGGTACTGGCCCAGCAGGGCAAGGAACGGGCGGCGGAGCTGGCACAGCAGGCTCAAGCCCAGGCGCAGGCGCTGGCGGCGCAAGGCAAGCAACACCTCGACGAATATGTCGACCGCGGCAAGGAGTACTACGAGAAGGGCCGCAACCAGTGGAGCGAGTACGTCGAAAAGGGCAAAGGCCTGGTGCAGGAGCACCAAGACAAGGTCGCGGCTGCGATCGAAGCAGGCAAAGAGGCCTATGTGACGACGACCTCGGATTCGCACTCTTAATCTTCGAGCTCAGGAAGAACACCGCGGGGGCGGCACTGTAGCCGCCCCCGTTCGATGCAGGCGAGGACGAAGGAGCGGATATGTTGAGCAGTAGTGTGATGACAATGGGGATGTGGTTGCAGGAGCCGGGTTCGCTCTCCTCGGGCAACTCGCGTCTGCTGATGATCTTTGTGGGGCTTGTGGCCTTCTGCATGGTGGTGCAGGCGATTGTGGTGGTAGCGTTCGCGTTGGGTTCGATGAAGTCGCAGAAGCGGCTGTTGAGCATCGCGGAGGAGCTTCGGACCAAGGCGATGCCGGTGATCGACAGCGCGGAAGACCTGTTCCATGAGGCTGTTCCAAAGCTGAAGGTGCTTGCGGAAAACCTGGCCGAGACGAGCTATATCGTGCGCAACAAGGCGCAGGAGTTCGACGCGACGGTGAGCGATGCTAACCGGAGGACGCGGGCTCAGGTTGCGCGTGTAGACGGCATGGTGAGCTCTGCGCTGACAGCGACTGAGGCTTTGGGGCAGGCGATCCACGAAGGCATTCGAGTGCCGGTGAAGCAGTTAGCGGGAGTGGTGAGTGGGTTCAAGGCTGGGCTGGATGTGCTGCTGAACAAGGCGAAGGGGTTTGGCGGGCACCGCTAAATTGAGACTATGTTTTTAGAAAGAGCGCGGCTTAGGCTGCGCTCTTTTTATTGTTGGCTAGATAATCCAGCCGCCGCCTACGACCTCGTCTTCCTGGTAGAAGACGGCGGACTGGCCGGGGGTGATGGCGCGCTGCGGCATGTCGAAGATGGCCTGCACGGTGTGGGTGCCGGTGCTGCGGAGTGTGGCGAGCGCGGGCGTGTGGCGGTGGCGGATCTTGATGCTGACGCGGATGGGTTCGTTCAACTCGGGGATGGAGATCCAGTTAAGGCGGTCGGCGTTGAGCTCGGTCATCATGAGGTCGTCGTCGCTGCCGACGGTGACCTGGTGTGAGTCGGGGTGGATCTTGAGGACGTAGAGCGGGTCGGGCGAGGTGAGGCCGAGGCCCTTGCGCTGGCCGACGGTGAAGCTGTGGATTCCGGCGTGGTGGCCGATGACCTCTCCCGATGAGGTGACCAGTTCGCCGGAGCTGTCGGGGAGTTCTTCACCCTGCTCGTCAAGGTAGGCCTTGAGGAAGGTGTTGTAATCGCCGCCGGGGATGAAGCAGATTTCCTGCGAGTCGGGCTTGGTGGCGACGTTGAGACCGGCTTCGGAGGCCATGACGCGGACGGCTGGCTTGTTCATCTCGCCGAGCGGGAAGAGGGTGCGGGAGAGCTGCTCCTGCGTGAGGCCGAAGAGGAAATACGTCTGGTCCTTCGACTTGTCTTCGGGGCGGGAGAGAATCCAGCGGCCGCGGGCTTCGTCGAAATGATTGCGAGCGTAATGCCCGGTGGCGATCTTGTCGGCGCCGATCTGCTGGGCGGTGAGCAGGAGCTGATCGAACTTGAGGTGGTTGTTGCAGAGGGTGCAGGGGATGGGAGTGCGCCCGGCGAGGTACTCGCTGACGAAGGGGCGGACGACCTCGGCCTCGAAGCGGTCTTGCTGGTTGACGAGGTAGTAGGGGATGTCGAGCTGCTCGGCTACGCGGCGAGCGTCGTAGACATCGTCGATAGAGCAGCAGCGGCCCTGGACGGCCTCGGGCATGCCCTCGTGCCCGGCGAGGCGGCGCTGGTTCCAGAGCTGGAGGGTAAGACCGACGAGCGTGTGCCCTTGCGCGCGAAGAAGAGCGGCGACGGCGGAGGAGTCGACTCCTCCGGACATGGCGACGGCGATGGTCTCGGCTGTGGGCATGGGCTGCTTCTATGTCTCGTCTAGCTTGGGGATTGAGGGTACCCCCTCCCCCTATGTAGACCGCTAAAATCCCTGGAATGAATGACTTCTGATTTTCAAAACCCGTAAAGTCTTCCATTCAAAGGACTTAGTGGTCAAAATCTTCATTCTAAAGGGGTTATCCTTGGCTCATGGGAAGAGCCCCGAGGTTGTCGGGGCTCTTCTCGATCTCTGGTTAAAGAATAGCAGGTGGAGGGGAACTAATGGGCACGTTTATTTGCAGGACTGGAGCGGGTTTTGTGTGTTTGGGGGCTTGACAAGATTTTTGGGAGGCGGGTGTTTGTGGTCTCCCATCCTTTCGCGGAGTGCGCGAAAGGATGGGGCACCCGGGATTTTTATCTGTGCTGAAAAAGACAACTGCAGAAGCAGATCCCTGTGGGATGACAAACCAAAGGACAGACAACGGCGAAAAACAAGCAACTACAGCAGCAAAAGCGAAATACGGGGGTCCTTCGCTTCGCTCAGGAAGACAATCTCCGCAAAAATTTGTACTGGACAATTTTACTGGATTAATTCTATTTTGTAGTTATTATGATTTCTGGTTCTCCGATTGGTGAGTTCGAACAGGTTGTCCTCCTTGCCGTATTGCGGCTAGACGATTCTGCGTATGGCGTGAGTATCCGGACTGAGATTGAATCTTGTGCCCATCGGAAGACATCGCCGGGGGCGCTCTACACAACCCTTGAGAGGCTGGAGCGAAAAGGTTTGTTGACGGCTCGATCCGGTGAGCCGACGCCCGAGCGTGGCGGTCGAGCAAAGCGCTTCTACAAGGTGACGAAAGAGGGGCGGACTCGGATCGTCGAAGCGCAGTCAGCTTTTCACCGGCTACTGGTTGGACTAAACCTGCTAGGAGAGAGTCATGGATAAGGCAAGCGCTGCGGAATGGATATTGAGGCGAGTCGTGAATTCAGACAGAGCCTCTGAGCTTGTGGGTGATCAACTCGAATTTCATCCCACTGCTGGACCGCTTAGATTCTGGCTTGTCATTGTATGGCTGTTCTTTGCTTTCTCCTGGCGCACATTGGCTGGTCTTGCAGCGGCCGTGGTGGTTGGATACTGCTCATGGCTTCCGTTTGTAATAATTCTGCAAAGACGCGTGATGCCTGAACATTTGCTGACTCAGAGTTCGATTCTTGTGGCAATCCACTGTCTCAATGTCAGTATGTTGTTCTGGGCTGTGGCCGGGTTCTCGCTTGTACGATTTGGTATTCGTAGTGAGTTGAGCCGGGTCAGCTTTACAGGAGCTCTGCTTGGCACAACGGCTGCATGTTTTCTGTGGCTACCCTATGCGCCATCCATTTCGCTAGCCGGGGCAAGCGCGTGGCTTTTCTTTTATCTCAGTAGTTCGCAAAGAAGACGAGCTCTTGTGGTATTGTCCGTTGCGTCTATGCTTGGCTGGCTCACGACTGCGAGTTCCTGGTTCATATTTCGCCATTTGTTGCGCTTGCATGAAGGCTCTTTCACCCTCATCATCGAGGTTCTCCTTCTGGCACTTGTTCCTGTTGTGGAGGGCGCTGCCTCCTTGTTACTGGCCGAGCGGTTTCTCGATAGGGAGCGGTATGAGCTTGTTGGGTAGCCGTGCCTCCATTGCGGGAAGCTCGTTTTGGAACTTCGGCATAAGCGGGTTTTGTGAGTTTGGGATGCGGCGTCCGTGGTTCCCACCCTGCGGCGATAAAACTGCCGGGAGGATGGGGCACCCGGGATTTATAGCTGGGTTGAAAGAGGCAAGAGCAAAAGCAGATCCCTACGGGATGACAAACAAAGAGGACAGGCAACGGCAAGAGCAACCGCAGGTCCTTCGACTTCGCTCAGGATGACAGATTTATGCGGCAACCTCTTTTAAGGACAGCACACTAGCAGTTCTGGTATTTCCAGTTGCGTTGTTTGCCTTCGGCGATCTGTTCGATGGCGGTTGCGATTCGTTTGTCTCGTGTCTCTGGGCGCTTTGCGTCGGCGATCCATTCGACGTACTCGCGTTTGCAGCTTGGGCTGAAGGCTGCGAAGACGGTGGCGGCTTTTTTTTCTTTCTTTAGGGCGGCGGTGAACTCGGCGGGTGTTTCGATGGCGGCTTTCGGCGCTTTGACGACCTTGTTTCTGGCGGCGATGGGACTCGTATGCTCGCCGCTTGCGATGAAGGTGGCGGCCTGGCGAATCCAGCCGAGCATGAGCTTGTCGGCGGGCAGGCTTTTTACGCTGGTGATGCGACCGAGGGAGCCCATGCCGTCCTCCTTCAGCACGCCGGCCTCGCGGAGTATGGCGCCGATCTCCTCACCCCAGAAGCCGAAGCTGCAGTGCTCCTTGAAGGCCGACATATTGCAGAGGATGGTGCCGCGGTACTCGAAGAACGGGCGGCTCCATTTGATTGTCTCCTCGACCTCGGGACAGCCTTTATGCACCAGGTTGCGGAGGTGCTCCAGGATGGGTTGCGCGAAGGGCTTTGCCTTGTTGATGTATGCGTCTACCCTGGGGTTGAAGCTTTCCGTTGCCATTGCGTTCTGCTCCTGTTTCGATGTGGCAGCAGTGTACAACCACGGATGCTGACCTGGGGGTGGATGCGATGGTAGTCTGTCGGGCATGATAAATCTGCGAGTCGGAGTGGTAGGTGTCCTGGGGTTGGGGTGTGTGATGGCGGGGGCTATTCCTCTGATGGCTCAGAGTGCTTTGCCAGCGGCTACGGCTAGCCAGATCGATGAGGCTGCAGCGGTGGTGCTGAAGGCGACGGGGGTTCCGAGTGCTTCGGTGGCGGTGGTGCAGGGTGGCAAGGTCGCTTATGTGAAGGCGTATGGGAATGCGCGGTTGGAGCCGGTGATGGCGGCTGCTCCGGAGATGCAGTACTCGATCGGGTCGGTGAGCAAACAGTTCACGGCGGCGCTGGTGCTGCTGCTGGTGCAGGATGGCAAGGTGAAGCTGGATGATCCGGTGGGGAAGTATCTGCCGGAGTTGACGCGAGCCAATGAGGTGACGATTCGCCAGGTGTTGTCGATGACCTCGGGGTATCAGGATTTTTGGCCGGAGGATTATGTGATGACGTCGATGATGCAGTCGACGACGCCGGAACACATCCTTGATGTGTGGGGGAAGAAGCCGCTGGATTTCGAGCCGGGGACGCAGTGGCAGTACTCGAACACGAACTATGTGGTTGCCGGGCGGATCGCGGAGATCGCGGGTGGCAAGCCGCTGATCGAGCAGTTGCAAGCGAGGATCTTTCGTCCGCTGAAGATGACGGGGGTGTTCAACTCCGATGCGAGTCGGCTTCCTGCGACCGATCCTACGGGCTACTACCAGCATGCGTTGGGGCCTCTGCGTCCGGCACCGCAGGAGGGCACAGGGTGGATGTTTGCCGCGGGGGAGTTGGCTATGCCGGCGAGCGATCTGGCGTTGTGGAACATCAGCATGATGGATCGGACGCTGCTGGCTCCGGCTTCGTATGACGTGATGTTTACGGAGGTGAAGCTGAAGGATGGAAAAGGCTCGGGCTATGGGCTTGGCGTGCAGGTGGGGGAGCGTGACGGGCATCGCTATGTGGAGCACAGCGGCGAGGTCTCGGGGTTTGTGTCGGAGAATATCGTCTTCCCGGAGGACAAGGTTGCGGTGACGGTGCTGACTAATGAGGACGCGTCAGGTGCGGCGAGTGCGCTGGCGCGGCGGATTACTCCGCTGGTGTTGGGTGGCGGTGCCACGGAGGATACGGGAGCGCGTGCGGCCGAGCAGCGGGCGCTGGGAATCTTTACAGGATTGCAGGATGGGAAGATCGACCGCTCGCAGTTGACGCCGTTTTGCGATGCTTACTTTACGCAGGAGGCGGTGGAGGATTTTGCTGCGAGCCTGAAGCCGCTGGGTGTTCCTACGAGCTTTCAACAGGTGGTGGAGGAGAAGCGTGGAGGGATGATCTTCCGGGTCTTCAAGTTCGAGCTGGGAGGGAAGCAGATGCGGGTGACGGTTTATGAGGAGCCGGATGGGAAGCTGGAGCAGTATCTGGTGATTGCTTCGGGGAGTTAGTGGCTTGGATAAACCCATGTCTCAGAAGCGAGACATGGGGCACCCGGATTTGTGGCTTAGTTATTTTTTCTCTGTCTGTTTCAGGAAGTCGATGAGGTAGTCCTTCCAGACGGTGGCTTGGGTGTGGGTGCCGTGACCGCGGGTGGCGTCGCTGATGGGGATGAGGATGAATTTGGCGTGGGGCATCTGCTTGACCATCTTCTGGGCGATGCCTAATTCGGGTGGATTGATGAAGTCGTCGGCGGAGTTGATCCAGAGGACGGGGGCGGTGATGGTGGAGAGCTTCGGCGCGGGGTTGTAGTTGCGGCTGGCGTTGACGTAGTAGATCATGTCGTTCGCGTCGGCGTGGGCGATAGAACGGGTCATGTAGGTGTCGACGTACTGCTCGGCTTGCACGCGGGTGGGGAAGTTCTTCTGCATTTGCAATGGAGCGGAGCCCATGACGAGGAGCATGGCTTCGGCACCACGCAAGCCTTCTGCGGGCTCGGTGGTGTATTCGCCGTTCTTCCAGGCGGGATCGTTCTTGATGCTTTCGATGGCGATGTAGCGGGTCATGCGATTGCGTCCGGCGAGCTCGACGGGATAGCAGGCGAAGGGAGCGAGGGCGTCGGAGAAGGTGGGATAGGTCTCGCCCCAGACGAAGGACTGCATACAGCCCATGGAGGTGCCGAGGATGAGGCGGAGGTGATCGACGTGGAGGCCGTCGAGGAGCATGGTGTGCTGGCTGGCGACCATGTCGTCGTAGTCATACTGGGGAAAGTGCATGTGAAGGCCGTCGGAGGGCTTGCTGGACTCGCCGTGGCCGATGTCGTCGGGGAGGATGAGGAAAAACTTCGTGATGTCGAGGGGTGCGCCGGGGCCGAAGAGGACGTTCGAGAAGACGGGGTTCATCAGCGAGTGGGCGTCGCCGCCAGTGCCGTGGAGCAGGAGGATGGCGTTGTCGGTGTGGCCCGCGGCGTCGCGGTGCGGAGTGCCGAGGGTGAGGTAGTGGAGGTGGAGCTTGGGGATGGTCTCGCCGTCTTTGAAGTGGAAGTTGGCGATGTCGTAGGTGCCGTCCTGAGTGGGCCACTTCGTTTGAGCTTCGGTGCGGGCGATGGCGGTAAGGCAGAGGAGAGCGAGGAGGATGAGGCGGGTCATGGGGTTCCTTCGGCTTGGTAGTGATATCTGAAATATGACGGTACAGGTTTGTTGTGGGCTAGGGCAACGGCAAAAAAGGGTCTTCCCCCTTAGACAAGCTCAGGGGGAGGAATACGGTCGCGCTTAAGCGCGATACCCCACCCTGCGGCGATAAAGCTGCCGCGAGGGTGGGGCACCCGGATTTGTGGCTTGGGTTATTTGTCTTTCTTTTCTGCGGGGATGGCTTCGGGGGTGGTGAGGGGTTTGGTGATGTCGTCGAGGTAGTCGGGGGTGCCGTCTACGCGGACGAGGGAGGGGTAGCGTTCACCGTCGTGGTAGTCGATGTCGGCGGTGGTGATGAAGGTGTCGGACTGGAGGATGAGGTGGATGGGCTCGGTCTTGCCCTTAGCCTCGGTGATGGCGGCTTTCAATGCGTCGGTGGAGAAGACGTTGCCGTTGACGGCGATGATCTTCTGGCCGGGTGCGAGTCGGGCCTTGTCGGCGGGGCCGTTCCAGCGGATGTCGGAGAGGACGCCCTCACCGGAGACGCGGAAGCCGAGGGAGTACCAGACGTTGATGCCGCCGCCTCGGCGGCTGCCGGCGCTGGCCATGGTGCGTTCCGATTTGCTGGGCTTGTCGGTGAAGACGAGCTTGTAGCCGCCGCGCTCGATGCCGTCGAGGTCGGCTCGGGGGTTGACGTTGTCAATGTGGGTCTGGATAAAGGTGGCCCAGTCGTAGGGGGTGACCTGGTTGAGGTCGGCGATGAGCTCAGGCCGCTCGTAGGGGACGATGAGCGGGCCGGTGTTGCCGCCCTTGCCGAGGAAGATGTGCAGGAAGTCGGTAAGGGACTTCTGGCCGTTGGTCTGTTTGCGGATGAGGGTGTCGGCGTCGAGCCAGAAGAGCTCGCCCTCCTGGTAGTAGTCCTGTCCGCGCTTCCAGTTGGACCAGGCGGGGTTGCCGCCGCGAAGGATGCTGGCGGCGATCGCGGTGTCTTCGGTGCTGCGCCACTCGCGGCCGGGCTTGTAGTCGAGCTGGGCGGCGGACATGGCGAGGAGGTCGCGGTACTGCTCTTGCGATTTAAGGCCGGAGCGTGCGGCGAGAACATTGCCGAGGTACTGGGTCATGCCTTCGTAGACCCAGAGGAGGTCGCCCTGCTCGGGTTCGGCGAAGGTGGGTTGGTAGAGGCGCGCGGGGCGGCGGTACTTGCCGTTCCAGGAGTGGGTGAACTCGTGGGAGAGCAGGTCGGACTCGCCAAGCTGGTGGGCTTCGTCGGAGAAGCCTTTCTCGCCTACTCCGTTGTCGGAGGACTGGCCGTGCTCGAGGCCTTCGCCGCCGGCGACGTCGGAGAGGGTAAGGAGGAAGTGGTAGACGTGATAGTGACGGGCGTTGTAGGCGGCTCCGGTCTCGCGGACGAGATTCGAGAGCTCAACGAGGAGAGCGGGGCGGAGCTGTGAGTCTTCTGGGGAGTCGGCGACGACGTCGATGTAGTGCTTGGGTGAGACCTCGGGTGCGAGGGGGAACTCGTGGAAGTACTGGCCGGCGATGACAGGCGAGTCTTCGAGCTGCTCGACTGTGGTGGCGGCGTAGTGGGTGGTGTCACCGCTAGCGGAGCCTTCGGGCGTGAGCGCGGTGCCGATACCCCAGCCGCTCAGAACCTTAACGGATGGCTGGATGGCGATGTCCTTGACCGGAGTGTTCGCGGGATAGAGTAGGAGTTTTTCCCACTCGAGGACGGCCATCTTCTGGCTGATGCGGTTGGTGACGATGCAGTCGAGGTGAGCGTGGAGGGTGGTAACGCCCTTGGGGATGGTGACGTGGAACTCGTAGAGGTCGACGTCATCGCGGCGCCACTTGAGAGTCTCACCGTTGGCGGTGAAGACTACGCCGGTGATGTCGTCGACGGGGCCGGTGGGGCGGTGGTTGCCGGGAATCCAACGGGGGGTGGTGAGGGTGACGGGACCGGGCTTCACGGGGAGATCAACCTCAGCGTGGTAGAGCTTGCGGGGAGCGTCGGTGAGATCGGCGGTAATGCGGATGGGGGTGGTTTGGGCAAAGGCCGCAGTGGTAAAGAGGGTCGCGGCGAGGAAAACATTGGTGCGTATCGGCATAGAGGTGGCCTTGTGATGGAGATGGATACAAGCTGGAGGAAGCGCGTGTCAGATATGGTACGGGAGCGGGGGGAGAATTGTTTCGCGGGATGGGAGTGTGGTCGTGCTTTCGCACGATATCCCACCCTTTCGCAAAGTGCGCGAAAAGATGGGGCACCCGGGTTGGGGTTTCGTTTTGAATGACGTAGCGAGTTGGAACCCATGTCTCAGAGGCGAGACATCGGGCACCCGCACCCTTGCTCGAATTGGCTTAATTACAGCGGTGGGAGGGAGGCCTCGATGGCCTGGATGAGGTTGGGGTCGTTGGGGAGGGTGTCGGGGGCGAAGCGACCGACGATCTGACCCTTGCGGTTGACGAGGAACTTCTCGAAGTTCCAGGTGAGCTCGGGAGATTCGTTGACGGTGATACCGAATTTGCGGAGGTTGTCCTTGAAGCCGGGATCGGCGACGCGGGCGACGGGCTGGGCCTCGGTCAGGGTCTCGTAGAGCGGTGCTTTTTCAGGGCCGACGACGGTGACCTTCTCGAACATGGGGAAGGTGACGTTGAATTTGGTGGAACAGAAGTTCTGGATCTCTTCGTTGGTGCCGGACTCCTGGCCGGCGAAGTCGTTTGCGGGGAAGCCGAGGACCTCGAAGCCGCAATGCTTGTAGGTGCCGTAGAGCTTCTCGAGGCCCTCGTACTGCGGAGTGAGGCCACACTTGGAGGCGGTGTTGACGATGAGGAGGACTTTGCCCTGGTATGGAGCCAGGGTGGTGGCCTCTCCGGTGATGGTGTTGACGGGGAGTTCGTAGAGGGTTGGCATGGGAAAAGTGTAACTCGCGACCCGATAGAAGATCATCTGGTGGAGTGTCGTCTTCCGTCCAGAGTGACAGAGAACGGAAATGTGAATATTCTGTACGGTTTTGTAACGGTATAGGCAAAGGATTCAAAAAATCGTTGTAATAGGTGTTGGACGAAGTACCATCTATAAACGACATGGCAATTACTGACGTTCTATTTGGTAGACCCCTTGCAACAAGCGAAGAGCGGGCCGAGCACATTGGTGTAGCCGCAGGAATCCCGATCTTTGGGCTGGATGCATTGACTTCGGCGGCGTATGGGCCTGAACAGGCGCTGTACCTGCTGATCCCGTTGGGAATGTACGGGGTCAAGTACCTGCTGCCGATCATTGTGTCGATTCTGATCCTGCTGGTGATCGTGTTCTTCAGCTACCGGCAGACGATCGCGGCATACCCGAACGGGGGGGGCTCGTATACCGTCGCCAGTGAGAACCTGGGCATGGGGGCGGGGCTGCTAGCAGCGGCGGCGCTGATGATCGACTACATTCTGACGGCGGCGGTGGGTATTTCGGCGGGTGTGACCGCGCTGACGTCGGCGGTACAGGGGCTGCAGCGATATCAGTTGGAGATTTGCCTGGTGATCCTGGTGATCCTGGTGGTAGTGAATCTGCGCGGCGTAAAGGATACGGGCGCGGCGTTCATTCTGCCGACCTTCCTGTTTATCGGCACGCTGCTGACGCTGATTGCGGTCGGAGTATTCAAGACGTATGCGGCGGGTGGGCATCCGGTGCCTGTAGCGACGATGCCTCCGGCGCTGCCGCAGACGGTGAAGTACCTGGGCATCTGGATGCTGATGAAGGCATTCTCGAGTGGCTGCGCTGCGATGACGGGTGTCGAGGCGGTGTCGAACGGCGTGATGGCCTTCGGCGAGCCGCGGGCGAAGAAGGCACAGTACACGCTAACCGTGATTATCGCGATCCTGATTGCACTGCTATATGGAACGGCGTGGTTGACGAAGCATTATCAGATCATGGCGATGGACCCGGACCAGGCGCATTACCAAAGCCTGCTGAGCCTTCTGGTGGCGGCGGTCTTCGGTCGAGGGTGGTTCTATTTCTTGACCATGGGCAGCGTGCTGCTGGCGCTGGCGCTAAGCGCGAATACTGCCTTCGCTGATTTTCCGCGGCTGACACGGGCGATCGCGATGCATGATTATCTGCCGCATGTCTTTATTCTGCGAGGACGGCGACTGCTGTTTTCGCACGGCGTCTACGCACTGACCGGATTTACGGCAGTCATCCTGATCCTGTTCCGGGGCGTGACGGACCGGCTGATTCCGCTGTATGCGATAGGGGCGTTCCTGGCGTTTACGCTGTCGCAGGCCGGCATGGTCGTGCATTGGAAGAAGCAGGAGGGCGAGCACAAGGGACACCGCTGGCACATGTTCGTGAACGGCGTGGGTGCGGTGGCAACAGGGATTACGACACTGATCGTGCTGGTGGCGAAGTTTGCGTCGGGCGCGTGGGTGACGGCGTTGCTGGTACCGACACTGATCCTGATCATGATGGCGGTGAAGCGGCACTATGTGCGGGTGAAGGGCGAGATGCGGGACATGACTCCGCTGAGCCTGGCGCATCTGGAGCAGCCAATCGTCGTGATCCCTATGGCGCGTTGGGACCGGATCACCGAGAAGGCATTGCGTTTTGGGCTGCTGCTTTCGAAGGAGATCAAGGTGGTCCACGTGGACTGCGACGAGGGCGAGGAGTCGCTGTGCGTGGTGTGGGATGAGAAGATCCTGACTCCAATCAGGAAAGAGGGGATGCAGGAGCCAGAGCTGGTGGAGCTGCAATCAACCTACCGGCAGATCATCACGCCGCTGATGGATTACATCCTGGAGTTAGAGAAGACGAATCCTGGACGGAAGGTGGCGGTGCTGCTGCCGGAGATGGTGGTGAAGCACTGGTGGGAGAACCTGCTGCATAACCAGCGGGTGCAGTTGCTGAAGCTGCTGCTGCTGTTGAAGGGAAAACAGCGGATCGTGGTGGTGAATATTCCCTGGTATCTGTAGGACTTGTTGCGGAGGTGTTTCCACTGTCCGTCCTTCGGGGCGGACAGTTTCGTTAGAATCTGTTTAAAAACTGAGGAACGAGGAAGCGATGGATGGATACAAACATTCCCTCAGGGGCTAAAGCCCCGCTTCTTTCTAACTTTTACGGCGGGACTGAAGTCCCGCCCTTTCAAAACTCTCTCCTGCGAGCAGTTTCTAAACAGGCTCTAAGAGCATTTTCATTGTTGCTGTGATGTGGACATTGTTGCTTCCCACCCTTCGCAAAAACGCGAAGGATGGGGCACCCGGTAAGTTGTGGTGATTCGAACAAAATACGGGGGCTTCCCTTTCGGCAAGCTCAGGGTCAGAATGACAGAGATTATTGCTACGGTAACAGTGAAAATGCTCTAAGCGATGGCGAGGGTCTCTGGGCGCTTGTAAGTGGGCGACAGGGTGCGGAGACGGGCCACTGCGGCGGGGATGAGGGTGAGGGCGTAGTCGACCTCTTCTTCCGTGGTGAGGCGTGAGAGCGAGAAGCGGATGCTGGCTCGGGCGCGGGCGGGTGAGAGGCCCATGCTGGTGAGGACGTGGGACGGCTCGGTCGCTCCGGACTGGCAGGCGGAGCCTCCGCTGACGGCGAGACCCTTGAGGTCGAGCGCGATGACGAGGGCCTCGGCTTCAACGTGGTCGAAGTAGAGATTACTAGTGTTCGAGACGCGGGGGGTGCCTGCGCCGTTGACGCCGCACTCTTCGATGGCGGCGAGGATGCCTTGTTCGAGGCGGTCGCGGAGGGTGGTCAGCTTGGCCGGGCCGTCTGTGTTGAGCCACTGGCCAGCGATCTCAGCGGCTTTGCCGAGGGCGACTATGCCGGGGACGTTCTCGGTTCCGGCGCGGCGTTGGCGCTCGTGCGAGCCGCCGTGAAAGAGAGGGGCTAGCCGGACGTTGCGGCGGACGAAGAGGACGCCGGTGCCTTGTGGAGCGTACATCTTGTGGCCGGAGAGGGTGAGGAGGTCGACGCTCTTCCATGAGCCCTTGGGGCTAAGGTCGATGGGAAGTTTGCCTGCAGCCTGCACGGCGTCGGTATGGAAGAGAGCACCCGTGGTGTGGGCGATGGCGGAGAGTTCGGCGATGGGCTGGATGGTGCCGGTCTCGTTGTTGGCGAGCATGATGCTGACGAGCCGGGTATTTGGCCGCAAGGCTGCTTGCAGGGTGGCTGGTTCGATAAGTCCGCCGGGGGTGCAGGGGAGAAAGGTTACGTCGATGCCGCGCTCGGCGAGGGCTTCGGCGGCGTGGAGAACGGCGTGGTGCTCGATGGTGGTGGTGATTAAATGATCGCCCGCATTGAGGGTGCCGAAGAGGGCGAGGTTATCGCTTTCGGTGCCGCCGGAGGTGAAGACGATCTCGGAGGCGCGGCAGCCGAGGAGCCGGGCGACGGACTCGCGGGCGTGGTCGACGGCGGCGCGGGCCTGCTGGCCTTGCTGGTGGATGGAGCTGGCGTTGCCGAAGTTCTCCAGCCAGAAGGGGCGCATCGCCTCAAAGACTTCGGGGAGGAGAGGCGTGGTGGCGTTGGCGTCCATGTAAACCCTACGCATGACTTAATTCTACGTCCGAGAGCTATGGCTGGGGGAATTGTTACTCTTTGCGTTCTGATAGAGGAGAGGGTAAGCTGGCCGGGATCGTTGTGGGGAGGCGGGATGCATCTTCGAAGGCTCACTGGCAGCGCGGTTGTTTTCTGTTTCGTATTGGCGGCATCTCCTGTCGTTTCACAGGCTCCGCAGGATCGGAGTAGCCGACCACAGACGCGACCGGCGAATGGTCAGCAGGGTAAGCCGCAGCCGCCGAGTGGTGGCAACCGTCCGAATCCGGGGGGTGGAAATCGGCCCGGTCCTGGAAATAAGCCTAATCCCGGCGGTGGGAACCGTCCGGGGCCAGGCGGCGGTAATAGTCGTCCTCCCGCGCGTCCATCGCCTCCGAAGCCAGCTCGTCCACGTCCTCCGGTAAGGCCGAATCGCCCGCCACAGTGGGGCCGTCCGCCACAGAATCGGCCGTCTTACAATTTCCGGCCGAGCGACCGCGCTTATCTGCACCGCTACTACCGGAATCACCTCCTGGCCATCAACCGGGCGAGGCGTCCAAGCTTCGCTATTGGCGGGTTCTTCCCGTATGCGGATATCCAGTACATTTCGGCGTTGCCGCCGAACATCTACGGCTATCTGCCGCCACCACCGCCTGGATATTCGATGGGTTACTTCGATGGCTACGTCGTCGTCTACGATCCGGTGAGCTATTTCATTGCGAATGTGATAGATCTGCTGCAGTAGTGGTGTTGTCTAGACTGACGAGGGCGTGGCCGTGCTGTTGACGGCTACGCCTTTTGTCTGGGCGTCTCTGTCTCTGTGAAGACCTTGCATCCTTCTCTTGCAACGCAGGGAGGTCATTGGGGCGTAGGCAGCGGATGCCGAAGTCTGATAGGCTGGGCGCGTTTGTCCAGAAAAAAACAGGAGATGCGCAATGACGGTGAAGCGGATGATGATGGTGTTGGCGTTGGCTGGTTGTTGCAGCGCTATGGGAGTGCAGGCGCAGATGGGCAGCAGTGCTCCGGCGATCAAGCCGGGGACGGTGATGGAGCCGTCGAAGAGCTTCGACGCGTCGCTGAGCGCGTTTGAGGACGAGATGATGGGTCTGGCGAAGGCGATGCCGGCGGAGAAGTACAGTTTTGCGCCGAGCGCAGCGCTCTTTGTGCCCGGTCAGGCGACAAAGTATGACGGTGTGCGGAGCTTCGGCGCGATGGTCGCGCATGTGGCGCAGGCGAACTACTTTTACGCTAATGCGCTGAGCGGGCTGAAGCCGGATACAGATGTCCGGGCGATCTCTGAGCTGAAGGATAAGGACAAGATAGTGGCTGCGTTGGCAACTTCGTTTGCCTTTGCGCACAAGGCCATCGGCACGCTGACGGCGGCGAATGCGTTTGAGAGCGTGCGTGGAGCGCAGACGCGGGCGAGCCTTGCAGGAGGAATTGTGGCGCATGGCTTCGACCACTATGGGCAGCTGGTGGAATATCTGCGGATGAACGGGATTGTGCCGCCAGCGAGCGAGAAGAAGTAGTTTTCCTGGGATGAGACGAGGAGCGGCCTGCGGGCCGCTCTCTTTCTGTTTGGGAGGATCTTAGGGGAAGATGGCGTCGAGATCGGTCTCGAGCGGCTCTGGCGGCGGAGTCTGGCGTAAGACGTAGGTGATACCGATGGCTACCGTGTCGTTGTGGATACGGAGGCTGCGGTTGTAGTACGCGGAGAACGTGGTGTGACGGTCGAGCGGGATGTCGAGCGAGTTGGTGAAGCCGTTGTCCTCCGAGATATTGTGGCCGGTGACGACGGTCGCCTTGCCGTTGCGCGAAGGGCCGTAGGTCTTCTGGTCGCCGATCGGAAGCTGCTCGTAGGCATCGCTCTCAAAGGAAAGGTTGTGGGGTAGATCGAAGCTGATACCGGTCTGAAAGTGAGCGAGGGGGCCGAGCGAAGTGTAGTTCTTGGTGACGAGCCGGTTGACGAGGGTGCTGGAGTCGCCCGCGCCGATCTCGAGGTTGGGGGTTATCCGGTGGAAGGTGCGCTCGAAGTGATTGGTGACGTCGAAGGTGACGCGACCGGTGCTCAGGCCATAGAGCGAATCTCCGGTTGGGATGGTGAAGGCTCCTGTGACCTGATAGTCGGCAAACATGGGAGTAAGCTGCCCATGCAGGCCGATGACGACGTCGCCTAGTTCAGCGCGCTGATTGACGAGCTTCGCGTTGGGCTTGGGCCTCGCCGAGCGACTTTCCGCCAGCCGGTAGAGGTAGATGGGAATCATGGCGTCGATGTTGAAGTGGTCATTAAATTTGTAACCGATGGCGGGGGTTGCGAGTGTGGCCCATCCGGTGATGGAGTCATGAATGCCGGAGATAGTGATGCCGCCATTCGCGCCGTTCAGGATGGAGGAGAGTCCGGGGACGTCGGGAATCTCCGACTGTTCTGTGGGCGAGGCCGTTGCCACGCCTGGCTCGGGGGTCTTCGCGTTCGTGGTCTGCGCGACGCAGCAGGGCAAGGCGAACAGGTGAAACATGATGACCGGCAGGCTAAGTCTTACAGGCAAACAGGGCTCCTGCGACGGACTCTCTTAAACTATCGCTGCCATGAGGATGGCATTTTAGAAGCGCTTTGCCAATCGTTGTTTCGATTGTGGCGAGTCAGCGTTTGTCGATGGGAGTGTAGGAGGCGGGATACGGTGTGCCCACATAGTCGGCTCGCGGACGGATGAGGCGATTGTCATCGTGCTGCTCGATGACGTGCGCGGCCCAGCCGGAGATGCGGCTGACGGCGAAGATAGGAGTGAAGAGGTCGATGTCGATGCCGAGTGTTGTGTAGGTCGAGGCAGAGTAGAAGTCGACGTTGGCGTTGAGCTTCTTTTCCGTCTTGACGAAGAGCTCGATCTTGCGGGACATGTCGAACCACTTGGTGTTGCCCGCAGCTTTGCCCAACTCCTCAGACATGCGGCGGAGATGGGTCGCGCGCGGATCTTCAGTGTGATAGACGCGGTGGCCGAAGCCAGAAATCTTTTTCTTCTCCACGAACATCTGCCGCACATACTCGATCGGGTCGGCTCCCGCCTTGTCGATGGCGTAGAGGAGGTGCATCGTGGCCTCGTTGGCTCCGCCGTGGAGTGGGCCTTTGAGGGCTCCGATGGCTCCGGTGATGGCGGAGTGGATGTCGGCGAGGGTCGCGGCTATCACTCGCGCGGCGAAGGTGCTCGCGTTCAGTTCGTGGTCAGCGTGCAGAATAAGGGCGATGTCGAAGGCGCGCGTAGCCGTTTGTGAGGGCTTCTCGCCGTTGAGCATCCAGAGAAAGTTGGCGGCGTGTGAGAGCGAGTGATCAGCCTCGACGACTGGCCTGCCCTTGCGGATACGGTCGAAGGTGGCAACGATCATGGCGATCTGCGCTGTGAGCCGGAAGGCTTTGCGGACGTTGGCGTCGTGCGAGCTGTCCTTCTCGTCGGCGTCGTAGATGCTCAGCAGGGAGACGGCGGTGCGGAGCACTTCCATGGGCGTGGCGCCGGTGGGAACGCTGCGGAGCAGGTCGAGGACCTTGGGATCGAGATGGCGGGCGGCGGCGAGCTGCTCGGTAAAGTCGGCGAGCTCGATGGAGGTGGGAAGCCTGCCGAACCAGAGAAGGTAGGTGGTCTCTTCAAAGGTGGATTGGGTCGCGAGTTCGTGAATATCGATGCCGCGGTAGGAGAGGACGCCGGCGTCACCGTCGATCCAGCAGATGGCTGAGGTCGTAGCGACGATGCCCTCAAGGCCTTTTGTTGCGACGGACGTGGTCATGATAAAGCTATCTCCTGAAGCGCGAAAATCAAAGCAACTTCGGTTATAGCGCAGGGATGAAACGCTTGTCACGATTCTATGGGCGAATATCGGTACGGTTGTGCGATGTCCTCTTTCATTTGGATGCGGGATGGAGAGAAAGAGGCGAGATCGACGGCGGGGCTCTCGTCACAGAGAAGCTGGGTTATAACGTGAGCGGTGGCAGGGGCGAGAAGAATCCCGTTGCGATAGTGGCCGGTGGCGAGGAACTGATTTGACGCTTCGGAAAGTCGACCCAGGAGCGGGAGATAATCGGGAGTCGCGGGGCGAAGGCCAGCCCACTGGTCGATGGCGGGGCAGAGGATCTCGTCGGCCAGCGGCGGGAGTAGTTGAGCAGCTAGCGCACGAAGGTGGGCGAGATCTTCGGGGTGTGTTGCCGTGTCAAAGCCCACGTCTTCGACGGTTGCGCCGATCAAAGCATTGCCGGTGCGTGGTCCCTGGGTGCGCGGGACGATGTAGATCTCGGGTGTGCGGATGACCTCGCGCAAAGGGAGTGTTGGCGGCAATGCGACCAAGAGCATCTGGCCCTTGCGTGGGGTGACGGGGGCGAAGCTCCATGCACCGAGGGTATAGACAAGGCGTTCAGTATTGAGTACACCGTTTGTTGTGTCGAGGTGGATGCCGTGGCTGGTCTCGGAGGCAACACGAAGGATTGTGTGCTCGATGAGTTGGATCGATGTGTTGCGGACGGCGGCGAGCAGGGCAGCGGCAAGTTGTCGAGGATCGATGCTGTGCTCCGTGAAGACGGTGAAGTGTCGGTCGCCTGGAGTGAGGTGCGAAGTCAGGGAGGAGCCGAGGGTCTTCGTATAGCTGGGATGGAATTGGAGTGTCGTGTTGGTTTGAAATGGAACGGCGAGGCCGGAGAGTTGCTCGATGCGGGCGAGATGGCTGGGATAGAGGTCGATGCTTAGCTCAGACAGCAGACGGAGCGCTGGCGGATTCTCGGGATCGTGCGCGGCTAACATTCCGGCGGCCGCGATGCTGGCGTGGCGGAGCGCCGAGTCGCGTTCGAGGACGGTGACGCGCGCTCCACGGTGGTGGAGTTCGAGGGCGAGCGAGAGGCCGATGATGCCTGCTCCTGCAATACAGATGTCGGGGTGGGGCATGATTGAGTTTAGATGGGCGAGATAAGGATATAGTTTCTCTGGGCCAATATGGGGTTGTGCTGTCGTGTCATGCCAAGCGTCCAACAGCTGCAGCTTCCAAAATTTGAAAGGCGGAGAAGAGCGATGAGTGATCAGGAAAACGGCGTGGAGCGGTCGGCATCAGGAGCATTTATAGCGGTAGTTGCAGTGGCTTTGCTGGCGGCGGTCGGTGCGCTGATCTGGTGCTTCGGTTTGCAGAACCATATCGGCGTGGCCGAGAAGAAGCTGGCGGATGCCGAACAGAGGAACGCAGCCTTGTCCGCAAAGCTGGACGAGACGAACGCGAAGCTGCGGGCGACCACCGAAACGCTGGGTCAGAGTGTTGGGATAACACAAAAGCAGATCGAGGCTCGCACTGAGAGCATCATCGCCTCGCAGCGGACGGAGACAGCCAGGCTCGAGCGGCAGCAGGCGGCGGCGGAGAAGCAGATCGGCGCTGTCTCGACCGATGTCGCGAGCGTGAAGACCGACGTCGGCGGAGTGAAGACGGATGTCGCAACCACGAAGTCGGATCTTGAGACGACCAAGTCGCAGTTGAATCGCGTGGTCGGCGACGCAGGCGTCATGAGTGGACTGATCGCGACGAACCACAGCGAGCTTGAGATCCTGAAGCATAAGGGTGATCGCAACTACTATGAGTTCACGCTGCAGAAGGGCGCGAAGCCGATGCTGCTGTCGACGATCAAGCTGCAGTTGAAGAAGGTGGATGAGAAACGGTCGCGCTTCACCGTCAACGTAAGCGCGGACGACCGGAACATCGAGAAGAAGGATAAAAGCCTGGATGAGCCGGTGCAGTTCTACACGGGTAAGGACCCTGTGCTCTACGAGATCGTAGTGAACTCGATGGAGAAGAACAGGGTGTCGGGCTATCTGTCGACGCCGAAGAACGCGCCGCAACCAGCCGCCGCACCGCAGTAGAGTGCGCGCAAACGCAGAACGGGGGACGCTATAGCGTCCCCCGTTCTGCGTTTGCCTGGTTGGTTTACTTCTTTTTTGTGGCTGCCTTTTTTGCCGTTTTCTTTGCTGCTTTTTTGGTTGCCATTTGCCTGTTCTCCCTATTGATCAAGCACGGACTCTGCAACACGCTGTGTTGCAGCTAACGAAGGTATAGATTCGTTGAAAATCAGTGTCAAGGGAAAAAGAACAAAGTTGTAAAGATATTTTTTGCGGCGATGCAGAAGAGGAACGTCGAGAGAACTTCTCCGACGCGATGATTGGCTCCGCGAAGCTCTACGTTAGGTGTCTGAAACGCTCTATGTGAGTGACCAACAGACCAGCGACACCAGCAGAAAAGTCCTGTAACGAATGGGCGATCATGACGGCGCGAATGTTTCCTCGATGGAGCGTAACGACGCAGTAGAGCACGGAGAGAAGGGCGAGGGCGACGACCGCAGGCAATCCTTCGTAGAGATGAATTGCTCCGAAGAGGATGGAGAGCATGGCGATAGCGACGGAGGTTCGTCCAGTCCAGGCGGTGAGCTGCCGCAGGAGATAACCGCGGAAGAGGATCTCTTCTCCGATGCCAGCAGTGAGGCTGACGACAAGCCAGACGAGGACCTCCGTCGTGGTATGCGGAAGTATAGCGAGGACTGCGGGCGGCACTCTCTTGAGAGGCTGATGCAGTATGAAGCGCGAGGCGGCTGCACTCGAAGCGGCGACGGCGACGATGCCGATGAAGTAGACGATGAGGCCGGTGCCGAACTCATTCGACCAGGGCCGGGCGCGATGCAGCACAGTGCGCCGGAGGAAATCGGAACGATGGTATACGCCGCCGATGACCGCTCCGAGCAGTACGATCTTGCTCATGCAGGAGAGCAGGAAGCGCGCGGTGTAGGGAAGGGAAGAGGAATATTTCGTCGTGCTGATGCCGTAGATCGCCGAGACGACGAGGAAGACCAGGAAGCCGATCGTGTGCCACCAGGGAGCGATGGGTGCGAGTGGCGGCGGAGCTATCGGGCCTGTGGAGGCGTCTTCCCGTGCGCTTTCAGACGACGGGGGCAGCGAAGGGTAGGACATGAACCGTATACTACGTCGTCGCTGCTTTGAGCGAACGGATGACCGGAGGATGCGATGCAGGATGTGGTGATTGTCTCGGCGGTGCGGACGGCGGTGGGTAAGTTTCAGGGGGCGTTGTCGGAGATGACGGCGGTACAGCTTGGCGCGGTGGTGGTGCGTGAGGTGGTGCGACGTGCGGGGATTGCGCCTGAGAGCGTCGATGAGTGCCTGATGGGATGTGTGCTTCCAGCGGGCCTCGGGCAGAACCCGGCGCGGCAGGCGGCGCTGCAGGGAGGGCTTGCGGATACGGTGTCGGCGATGACGCTGAACATGGTGTGCGGCAGTGGGCTAAAAGCGGTGGCGCTGGCGGCACAGGCGGTGATGACGGGTACGGCGGAGATCGTTGTGGCTGGTGGGATGGAGTCGATGTCGAACGCGCCCTATCTGTTGCCACAGGGCCGCAAGGGATTCCGCATGGGCGACTCGTCCGTGGTGGACTCGATGGTCAGGGACGGATTGTGGTGCGCGTGCGACGACCAGCACATGGGTATGACCGGGGAACTGGTGGCGGAGAAGCATTCGATCACCCGCGAGGAGCAGGATGCGTATGCGCTGGCCTCGCACCGCAAGGCCGTTGCGGCATGGCGTGAAGGGCGGTTCGACGCAGAGGTGGTTCCGGTTGCGGTGCCATCGCGCAAAGGATCAGCGGTGGTCTTCGCGAAGGATGAGAGCGTGCGCGAGGATGCCTCGCTCGAAGCGTTGGCCGCTCTGAAGCCGGCGTTCAAGAAGGATGGAACGGTAACGGCTGGGAATGCTCCTGGCGTCAACGATGCTGCGGCTGCGGTGCTGGTGATGAGTGCCTCCAAAGCGAAGGAGCTGGGACTGACGCCGATGGTGACGATCAAGGCGCAGGCGACCAGTGGCGTCGCACCGCGGTGGGTGATGCTGGCTCCGGTGACTGGAGTGAAGAAGGTGCTCGAACGCGCTGGGTGGTCGCTGAATGACGTCGATCTATTTGAGTTGAACGAGGCGTTCAGCGTGCAGGCGCTAGGAGTGACGAAGGAGCTTGGGTTGGGATTAGAGCGAGTGAATGTGAATGGCGGCGCGGTGGCGATCGGGCATCCGATTGGCGCGAGCGGAGCGAGGGTGCTGGTGACGTTGATCCACGAGATGATGCGGCGGGATGTGAAGAAGGGTGTTGCAGCGCTTTGTTTGGGCGGAGGTAATTCGGTGGCGCTGGCTGTGGAGCGGTAGGAGTATGGCTGCTTGATCTTACGGTCGTCGGCGTATCGTAACCGGAGGACTGGATTTCAATGATGTAGCAATGGGGGCGGTACATGAAGCGTTTGTTCTCGGTAGTGGCAGGTGCATGTTTGTTGTGTGTGCCGGTGTATGGACAGCAGAGCACCCCGAAGGCGCTTGATCTCATACGCAGTAGTCCTGGATATCAACAGGCTGTTCTGAAGACCTATCAGTCATACGAGAGTGGGCTGTCGACGCATTGCGAAAAGATCGATCTTGACATGGCGACGCGGCAGGTGAAGGTGTATGGAGCGATGCAGACGGATGGCAACGGAGACATCGTGAGCGGCGTGTGGAAGGAGCTGACGCAGGGTGTCGCTTGTGGGGAGAAGCGTCTGTATGCCGCGCTGGTAATTATCAAAGCAGGGAAGCCGGGAGTGTATTCATTGCTGCCGGGGTACTCCTATGCCAGCCCGTTGTTGCAGCACGATGCGATGCAGTATGTGTCGATCGGGGCGATGGTGGGGAAAGGGTGTGCGCTCGATGTGATCGATACAATACTGCCGAGTGGAGAACCGAAGGGATCAGGTATTCCTTGGGACGAGAAGTGGACAGTGCGGGGTTGCGGGAAGCGCTACCTTGTGACCGTGTACTTCTTGCCAGATGAGACAGGTACGACGATTCATGTGAGCCCGCAGGAGACGGTTGCGTTGCGCTGATGCGCTAGCACTCGATGATGTTGAGAGCTAGCCCAGCCAGCGATGTTTCTTTGTAGCGCGACTGCATATCAAGCCCCGTCTGATACATCGTCGCGATGACTTGATCGAGTGAGAGTTTGTGGTCGCCGGTTTCGTGCATAGCCATGCGGCTTGCGTTGATGGCTTTGACGGCTCCCATGCCGTTGCGTTCGATGCAGGGAATCTGGACGAGGCCACCGATGGGGTCGCAGGTCATGCCGAGGTTGTGTTCCATGGCGATCTCGGCGGCGTGTTCGACCTGGGCGTCGGTTCCGTTGAGTGCGGCGACCAGACCTCCGGCGGCCATGCTGCATGCCACGCCGACCTCTCCCTGGCAGCCGACCTCCGCGCCCGAGATGCTGGCGTTCTCTTTATAGAGGATGCCGATGGCGGCGGCGGTGAGGAAGTAGCGGATCAGTCCCTCCTGTTTCTCCGCGTCGGTGCCTTCGATGAAGCGCAGGTAGTAGTGGCCGATAGCAGGGATGACACCTGCGGCACCGTTGGTGGGTGCGGTGACGACGCGGCCTCCGGCGGCGTTCTCCTCGTTGACGGCCATGGCGTAGACGGTGACCCAGTCGATGGGGGCGAGTGGGTCTTTCGAGCCTACAGTATTGAGGCGTTCGGCAAGGCGGTGGGCGCGTCGCCGCACGTTGAGTCCGCCGGGCAGGATGCCTTCGCTGGCGATGCCGCGCTCTGTGCATTGCTGCATGACCTGCCACAGCATGAGGATGCTCGACTTGATCTGATCCTCTGGTGTGTGAGGTGCTGAGAGTGGTTGAGGTCGATGGATGACCAGCGACGTGTCGGCCAGCAGAGCGCACTCGTTGGCGAGCAGAAGCTCGGCGATGGTGAGGTGATGCTCCTCAGAGGTAGAGAGTAGCTGCTTTGCGCTAGAGAAAGGATAGGGAACTGTGCGAGTCGAGGTGGGTGCCGCGCCGCTCTGTTGCGCTTGCTGCTGTGCCTCGAACTCGGCCTGCGAGAGGATGAAACCGCCGCCGATGGAGTAGAAGATATCTTCCATGAGCAACGCTCCTGTGGAATCGAAGGCAGAGAAGCGGACGCCGTTAGGGTGCGTGATGATGCCGGATGTGGGATACATCTGGTCGCGACGGAAGCGCAGGTGCTCGGCTTCCGCGAAGCGGATGGAATGCGTGCCCGCGAGGCTGAGGGTTTTGGTCGAGCGGATGGTGGCGAGTCGCGACTGGACCTGTGCTGGATCGACGGTGTCAGGCGCTTCGCCGAGCAGGCCTAGCAGAATTGCTCCGTCGGTGCCGTGGCCGATGCCAGTGAGTGCGAGCGAGCCGTAGAGATCGGCGGTGATGCTGATGGTGCGTGGGAGCAGTCCGCTGGACTCCAGTGTTCGCACGAAGCGCAGGGCGGCACGCATCGGACCTACTGTGTGCGAGCTTGAGGGGCCGATGCCGATCTTGAAGAGTTCGAAGAGGCTGGTGTTCACGACAGCTTGATTGTAGGCGTTATGGCGTCTCTCTGGCTTTCTTCGTGCTGCGTTTCCTCTTGCTGGTGGACTGCTTCAGCTCCACGTTGCGATAAGCAGTCGCAAGTGCGCCACACAGCGTGTCCTCATCAACCGCGGCAAGATGGACGAGCGTGCTGCCTATTCGGCCCCAGCCTCCGGGAACTGGTTCGAAGACCTTCGGCAGCTCCGCAACGAAGGCCGCCTGTTGATCGAGAGTCAGTTTGAGTACGCCGCAACCCCTCTCCTGTGCGGAGAGCGTGGCGAAGATGCGGTTGTTAAGGCGGAAGTCGGGATGGCCCATGTGGGCGTTCTCGACGGCATTCGGAAGGCTGAGGGCGAGGCTGCGAAAGAGGTTGACGTTCGCTGGCATGGGAACTCCATGGCTCGATCGAAGGAGTTATTTGGTTCGAGCCTTTGGTGTAGGGACAACGCTTGTGCAGCGGATGTAAGCAGCAGCGGCGGTCAGGCGGACGGGCGGCTTGGAGTCATCGAAGAGGGGGAGCAAGGAGCTGGCGGTGGCCTTGTCGCGATACTCGCCCAGGGCCTTGGCAGCGGCTGCGCGGACGCCGGGGTCTTTGTCGTCGAGGGCGTCGACGAGCTCCTTGCGAATGGGCTCGGTCTTCTTCTTCGAAAGCTCCTGGATAGCTGTGACTCGGGCGGAGTCGCCACCGTTTTTGCGGAGGTACTCGTAGGCCGTGATGCCGAAGCCGAACGGCCCGAGCAGCATAGAGGCTCCCTGCAGCGCACCGATCTTGGCAAGGGCGGCGGGATTGTGCAGGTCCTTGCTTACGGTGTGCATGGTGCCGTTCATCAGGCCAGCACTGGCTTTGCGCTCGCCGTCGACGACTGCCATCAGGATGTCCTCGCCCGAGCGGTCGTTCCACTTCGACAGTGTCACGGCGGCGGCGAAGGCTACCTGCGGCTCTTTGTCGTCCAGCTTGTCGCGGAGGATGTTGGTGAAGTTGCGGTTATTCGTCTGTCCGGCAGCGAGGACGGCAGCGGTGCGGACATCGATGTCGCCATCATCCATCACGGCGGCGATCATGCGCTCGGCGCGCGGATTGGTGCCCATGGTGCCGAGCGCGGCCAGGGCTTCGATGCGCAGATCGGAGTGCTTCTGGTCCTTGAAGTCGTTGAGGGCGGAGTCAAGCATGGACCACGCTGTCTGCATGTTCTCCGCGGGAGTTGCGTGCAACGGATCGATGGGCGCAGGAGCAGGGTTGTCGGCGTCGGTCGAATCGGACGACTTCGCAGGTGTCTGAGCAGAGCTTTGGGAGAGGGCTGCGGAGATCGGTGTGAGCGTGAGCAGTGCTGCTAACGAGACAGTGAAGATATTGGATCGAAGCTGATGGATCGAAGAGGGCATGTTGTTCTCCATCATTAGGGTAGTCCTGTTGCACTCTGGCTACCTTGTGGGGTTCGAGTGCAATGCTACACTTGCGGAAACCTACCGCCTCATCGTTTCACCAGGCACATACATGCTTTTTAAAGTTCGCAGCGCAGCCGTCTATGGAATCGACGCGCACATTATCGACGTCGAGGTCGACTACTCCGGCATCAAGCTGAATGCGGAGGAGTTTCACACGGTGGGGCTGCCTGATGCGGCCGTCCGCGAGAGCCGTGACCGGGTTCGCTCGGCGATCAAGAACTCCGGCTTCGACATGCCGCCCACGCGAATCACGATCAACCTGGCTCCTGCTGACCTGAAGAAGGAGGGGTCGGGCTTTGACCTCCCGATTGCGATCGGCATCCTCGGGGCATACGGGGCGCTCCATAACAAAGACCTGAGTGATTTTCTGCTGGTCGGTGAGCTGGGTTTGGATGGTGTTCTGCGGGCCGTCCAGGGGATGCTGCCGATTGCTGTCGCAGCACGGGCGAAAGGCATTCCGAACCTCATCATTCCGGCCAGCAACGCGCCCGAGGCGGCGGTGGTCGCTGGGGTGAACGTCTATCCGGTTTCCAGCCTGCTCGAGGTGCGCGAGTTGCTCAACTCGGCGTCGCTCGGCACGCTGAAGGCGACCCCATTGAAGATCGACACGTCGGAGCTGCTGGGCGAGTTGCAGCACTTCCCGTTCGATTTCAAGGACGTGCGCGGGCAGCAGGTCGCCAAGCGTGCCTTGGAGGTTGCGGCTGCAGGCGGGCACAACATCCTGATGATCGGGCCGCCGGGTTCGGGCAAGACGATGCTGGCTAAGCGGCTGCCGTCGATCTTGGCTCCGCTGCGGTTTGAAGAGGCGCTGGAGACGACGAAGATCCATTCGGTCGCTGGGGTGCTCGACGCGGAGCAGGGGTTGGTGACACACCGGCCATTTCGTTCGCCACACCACACAATCTCGGATGCAGGACTGATTGGCGGTGGTGCGGTGCCTCGGCCGGGCGAAGTCTCGTTGGCGCACAATGGGCTGCTGTTTCTGGATGAGCTGCCGGAGTTTCCCCGGAACGTCCTCGAGGTGCTGCGGCAGCCGCTCGAGGACGGCATGGTGACGATCGCGCGGGCGGCGATGAGCCTCAGCTTTCCGGCACGTTTTATGCTGGCTGCGGCGATGAACCCGTGTCCGTGTGGTTACTTTAACGATAAAAGCCGGGAGTGCATGTGTACGCCGCCAATGATCCAGCGGTACGTAAGCAAGGTCTCCGGGCCGCTGTTGGACCGTATTGATATCCATATTGAGGTTCCGGCGGTGCAATATAAGGAGTTACGCGGCGGAAATGCGGCGGAGGGTTCGTCGGAGATTCGTGCGCGGGTGCTGGCGGCCCGGGAGCGGCAGCAGGAGCGTTTTGCCGCAGGCGGGGAAAGGACCAAGGGTACGCCCCGGACGGCCTCCCGACCCGTCTTTGCGAACGCGCAGATGAGCACCCAGCAGATTCGCCTGTACTGCGAGCTGTCGTCGGACGCCGAGCGTCTGCTGGAGCGCGCGATGCAACAACAGGGACTTAGCGCTCGGGCGCACGACCGAATCTTGAAGGTTGCACGGACGATTGCCGATATTGAGGGAGCGCAGGACATTGCAGTGAAGCATATCGCCGAGGCGATCCAGTACCGGACGCTGGATCGAAGCTACTGGTCCTGAGCGACGGCTCCGCCCGCAAAGGAGGCGGAAAAATCCTGTTTCTGGAATATAGTTTCTAACAGGTTCCAAAAATAAGTATTGACCTTAGCTGGTTGACGGTTTATTTTTCAAGAGGTCAATTGTTTCGGCAGACGACATCGCCGGTAAGCTTCTTGACCGGCAGCAGCAGAGATTACAGCTTCCATTTCGAGGGCCTTCCTTCGCCGATGCGAGCTTTATAGCGATTCTGGAATGGCAAAAATTGGAAGGTAATATTCGAGTCATCTCGCACCACATTTACGTCTAAAGATTATGGCGGCCTAACGGAATCCGAGCTTCGGTTCCATCGAACGGTTTCATAGTCAAAAAATTTAGTTATTAGGCGTGCGCGAGTCTATCGGCCGTGCCGCTCAAGAGAAATTGAAAAGGAGAACCTATGCGCTCAGACCTTATTTTTGGAGCACTCACCCACGTCACAAACCGCTACCAGCTCTGTCAGCTTGCTTCCAAGGCAACTCGCAAACTGCACAAGCCGAACACCCGTCTTCAGGACACCACCAACGAGGTGCTTGACCGCTTCAAGGACACCATCCCGATGGATGAGGCTTCCGAAGCAGTCGTCGAGAAGGTACAATTGCAGGAACGCCGCGCAGCTTAGTGCGCGGCCGTTCTTGGCCTTCAACTTTGATTTCTATAACCCGTCTCACCGTAGCACACCCCACTTCTCCATCCGCAAATTGAATACGCAATGAGCTTCGGCCTTCCGCACGACCCCCTCGTCACGCAGATCCCGCCTCCGTTCCAAACATCCCTTCTTCTCAATTTTCCCAGGTAAAATTATGACGATTTCTGAACTAAAAGAGCACAATATTGCAGAGTTGAGCAAGCTCGCACGCGGTCTCGACATCGCCGGGACCAGCGGTCTCCGCAAACAGGACCTCATCTTTAAGATTCTGCAGGCGCAGAGCGAAAAAGAGGGCCACATCTTCGCTGAGGGCGTCCTCGAGATCCTGCCCGATGGCTATGGCTTCCTCCGCTCGCCCGACTACAACTACCTGCCCGGCCCCGACGACATCTATGTCTCTCCGTCGCAGATCCGCAAGTTCGACCTGAAGACCGGCGACACCATTAGCGGCAATGTCCGCCCACCGCACGAGGGCGAGAAGTACTTCGCGCTGGTCAAGATCGAGGCGATCAACTTCGAGTCGCCCGAGGAGACGCGCAACAAGATCCTCTTCGACAACCTGACGCCGCTTTATGCGCAGGAGCGCGTGAAGATGGAGACCGTCCGCGAGCACATCTCCGGCCGCGTGATGGATCTGCTGACGCCTGTGGGCAAGGGCCAGCGTGGTCTGATTGTCGCTCCGCCGCGCACCGGCAAGACGATGCTGCTGCAGTCGATCGCCAACAGCATCACCACGAACCACCCTGAGGTAGTCCTGATCGTCCTGCTGATTGACGAGCGTCCGGAAGAAGTTACAGACATGCAGCGCTCGGTCAAGGGTGAGGTCATCTCTTCGACCTTCGATGAGCCCGCCGCACGCCACGTACAGGTCGCCGAGATGGTCATCGAGAAGGCCAAGCGCCTCGTCGAGCACAAGCGTGACGTCGTCATCCTGCTCGACTCGATCACCCGTCTTGCTCGCGCCTACAACACGATTGTGCCGCCGTCGGGCAAGGTGCTCTCAGGCGGTGTGGACTCGAACGCGCTACAGCGCCCGAAGCGCTTCTTCGGCGCGGCCAGGAACATTGAAGAGGGTGGTTCGCTCACGATTATCGCGACCGCACTCGTCGATACCGGCTCGCGCATGGACGAGGTCATCTTCGAGGAGTTCAAGGGGACCGGCAACATGGAAGTCATCCTCGACCGCAAGCTGGTCGACAAACGCGTCTTCCCGGCGATCGACATCCAGCGCTCCGGCACGCGTAAGGAAGAGCTGCTGATCCCGAAGGAGGACTTGCAGCGGACCTGGATTCTGCGGAAGGTGCTCAATCCGCTGTCTCCCGTCGAGGCGATGGAGCTGCTGACCGACAAGCTGGCCAAGACGCGTAACAACCAGGAGTTCCTGCACAACATGAGCTCGCTGTAAACCTGGTCGCACTATGGAAAAGGCGCAGCCTCCGGGCTGCGCCTTTTTGTTTGTCTCGTCTGCTCCAGCGATGAATCAGTAGCCGTTGGCGATCAGGTACTGCTCCGTCAAGGTAAAACTCGTGGACTTGTGCTGTCGCTCTGCGTAGCGCGCGAGGATGTCGGTCTCGATGTTGAGCAGCGCGCCAAGTTTCAGAGTATGCAGGCTGGTCGCGGCGTAAGTGTGCGGAATAATGGCAATCTCGACGATGTTGCCGTGGAGGGAGGCGACGGTAAGCGAGATGCCTTCGACAGTGATCGAGCCCTGCGAGACGACATATTGCGTGAGCGCTACTGGTAGCTCGAGGCGCAGCCGCCAATCGGTGTCTGGAGCGTCGGGCGTGATGGGGTCGAGGGCGAGCAGGGTTGCGGTGCCGTCGACGTGGCCTTGGACGACGTGGCCGCCGAGCGGCGAGCCTGCTGGCGTGGGAAGCTCCAGGTTGACGACTGCGCCTTCGCGGAGATGGGCGAGCGTGGTGCGGACCAGCGTCTCGGCGGCTAGGTCGGCAGAGAAGCGCGGGGGAAAGGCATTCGGCTCGATGTGCAACGCGGTCAGGCAGACGCCGCTGACAGCGATGCTGTCGCCGGTATTTAGCCGAGCGGCCAGCGTTGGTGCGGAGACGGTGATGCGGGTCGCACCGCCGGTTGGAGTGACGGCGAGCACGGTTCCTGTGGTTTCGACGAGGCCGGTGAACATGCTTTCAGCTTATCGGATTGCGATGGATTGTGGGCTCGAGTAGCCGGTGACGCAGGCGTCGGGGCCGAAGGTCGTGCGGGTGAGGCGGCTCAGGGATTGCTCGAAGAGGAAGGGCGAGGGAACTCCCTGGGCGAAGGGAATGGCTCGCTCGCCGAGTTCGGTTTCGGAGTAGAAGAGGATGGCTTTGTCGACGAGGTGCTGGGTCAGGAAGGCTCCGTTGAGGTGCGAGCCGCACTCAAGCAGGAGGCCGAGAAGATTTCGCTCGGCGAGTGTGGCCAGGACGGCGCGCAGGCTGAGGTGTCCGGCGTGATCGGGGATGGTTTCGACTTCGACGCCAGCTGCTTCGAGGGCGGCGATGCGGGTGGTCGAAGCGGTGGTACCGCAGAGGATCAGGAGGTCGCTTTCGGTGCCACGGACGAGCTGTGAGTCGAGCGGCATGCGCAGGTGGGTGTCGAGGATGACGCGAAGGAGCGGGCGGCGGCGCGGCAGCTTCGTCCGGTCGGTGAGGGCGGGATCGTCGGCGAGCACGGTGCCGATACCGGTGAGGATGGCGTCGGAGGCGTGGCGGAGTCGCTGAACCTCTTCTCTCGCCGCTGGGCCGGTGAGCCAGAAAGGTTGGTTGGGGAAGCGGTGCGCGGGCGGCGGAGCCAGCTTGCCGTCGACTGAGAGCGCGGCCTTGAGGGTGACGAAGGGTGTGCGGTGTTGGATGAAGTGCGCGAAGGCCTCGATCAGGTCGCGCGCCTGTTGTTCGCAGACTCCGACGACGACCTCGATTCCTGCGGCGCGAAGTTTTGCGATGCCTCGGCCGCTGACCTGTGGGTTCGGGTCCTGGGTGCCGACGACAACGCGGGCGATTCCTGCGGCGATCAGCGCGTCGGCGCAGGGGCCGGTTCGTCCGTGATGGCTACAGGGCTCGAGCGTGACGTAGGCGGTGGCTCCAGCGACCTTTACCCCGCGCTCGGCGGCGTTCTTGAGGGCGGCGATCTCAGCGTGGTCGCGGTTCTCGTAGAGGTGGGCGCCTTCGCCGATGACCTTGTCCTTGCGGACGAGGACGCAGCCGACCTGCGGGTTTGGCGAGGCGAGGGCTGTTGTGGCAGCGGCAAGGTTCAGGGCGCGCTGCATGAAGGCTTCGTCTTGTGGAAGGGCAGACACGCTATAAGACAGGATAACGGGTCTGCCGCTTGAGGTAACGTTTAGTGAACCGCTGCCTGCGTTCCCTTTGGTGGCCGCTTCATCAGCAGGACCAGGGGGATCATGCAGGCGCAGAAGATACTGATCGACTGCAGGATGTCGATATAGCTCAAGACACTGGCTTGCGCCTGCAGCGATTGGTAGATTTGCAGCATTGCTTTGGCCTGAGCATCGGTCAGAGCCGCGGTGCTGGTCAGCAATTGGCGGCTAAGCGATCCTGCCTGTTCGAGATATGCCGGGCTGCTGCCGTAAACATGTTGCACTAAATATTGCTGGTGTATCTGCTGATGGCGTGCCAGAACCGTCGTAAAGAATGATGTTCCGGCAGAGCCACCGATATTGCGTGCAAGATTCGAGAGACCGGAAACGTCATTATTTTTGCCTGCTGGAACGCCCACATAAATCAAGGTGTTAATGGGTACGAAGAGGAATGCCAGGCCGATGGATTGAAGAAAACGCAGCTTGGCCGCATATGCGAAGCTCATCTGCAGGTCAATGCTCGTCATATGGTACAAGGCGAGTGCGATGCTGCTGAACCCGAACATGATGAGATATCGTCCGTCGACTTTTGAGATTAGGATGCCGACAATGGGCATGCAGATGATTGTTGCCAAGCCTCCGCTGGACATGGCGTAACCGGAGAGCTCGGCGGTATAGCCCATCAGCGATTGAAGAAGCTGCGGCAGTAGAACCGTCGTCGCGTAAAGCGTAAAGCCGAGTACGAACATCATCAGAAAGGACACGGAAAAGTTCCGGGAGGCGAATAACTTCAAGTCCAGGATCGGTCGATTCTTCCTTCGCGCTTCCCGCAGCTCCCATACGATCAGAGCAATCAAGCCGATGACCGCAAGCATCGCAAATGCAACGATGAAGTGGGACCCGAACCAATCATCTTCCTGTCCCTTGTCGAGCACCACTTCGAGAGAACCGAAGGTAAGGGCTACAAGACCGAAGCCGATCAGGTCGAGCCGGAAGCCTCCTCGTTTCGCTTCTGCGACTTCTTGCTTGATTTTTGGGGTGTCCTCTACCAGCCGGTGCGTCAGAAACAACGACAGGATGGCGATGGGGATATTGATGAAAAAGATCCAGCGCCAGTTGTAATTGTCCGTGATCCACCCTCCGAGGGTCGGACCGATGATGGGCGCGGTGATGACGGCCAATCCGTAGACTGCAAAAGCCTGTCCGCGCTTTGCCGGTGGAAATGTGTCAGCCAGAATGGATTGTTCCGACGGCTGCAATCCGCCGCCTCCGAGACCCTGAATCACGCGAAAGAGCAGCAGCAGGGGCAGTGATGGAGCCAGGCCGCACAGCAGCGAACTTACTCCAAAGATGACAACGCACGTCATATAGAACTTCTTGCGGCCAATGATGCTGCCCAGATAAGCCCCTATGGGCAGAACGATCGCGTTGGCAACAAGGTACGAGGTCAGGACCCAAGTAGACTCGTCCGATGAAGCGCCAAGCGAGCCTGCGATGTGCGGCAGCGCGACGTTGGCAATCGAGGTGTCGAGCACCTCCATGATCGTCGCGAGTGTGACCGTTATCGCGATAATCCACGGATTGTGTTTGGGTGTGTAGACCTCTTCCACGTCCAAAGACCGTCCCTCCATCTTAATGATACCAATTGGTACGGTATCGTTAAGATGAGATGTCCATAGCAAACAGGAAGTCGCAGAAGATCGCGAAATTTAGAATGAAAAGTGATGCTTCGTCAGTTCGGAGATTATTTTCGTGAAAACAACGCAACATAAGCCTCGGCCCATTCGGGCCAGGCTGGATGAAGAACGTTTGACGGAGCTGCTCGACGTGGCTGCGGAGATCTTCATCTCCGAAGGCTTTTCGGCAGCGAGCACGAACGAGATCGCGCGACGAGCCAATTCGTCGAAGACTACTTTTTACTCGCGGTTCCCAACGAAGGAGCAGCTATTTTTGGCTGTGATCGAGCGACGAATGACTGGCATCTTCCAAGAGGTTGCCGGTTCGCTCCCGGAGGAGCCTCCCATTGAAGACACTTTGTGCAATTTCGGCCTGGCCCTGATCAGACTCGCGCTGTCCAAGGAACAGATTGCCCTGATTAGGGTTGTCAGCATGGAAGCAGCAAAATTCCCTGAATTGGGAAAACGGTTTTATGAACTTGGGCCGAAGCGCGGCGAGGAGGCACTGGCTGCGTACTTCACGAAGCAGGTCGAGGTGGGGCGCCTATCGAACGAGGATACCCGACAGATGGCGCAACACTTCATGAGCTTAATCACTGGTGGTCCTATACGTTGGTTTGTCCTTGGATTCGCGCCCTCTTCTCTGTCTGAGAGCGCACTCCAGAAGCACCTTAACTCTGCGATACGGGTTTTTATGGCGGCTTACCGTCGCCTTCCTGATAAGTAAGATATGCGACCGGCACCTACAATGGTCGACATGAGAGATGACCCTGCAGGCAGGCCGATTGTGTCTCTCTTACTTTGGAGCCTGTTGTTTCTCTATGCGGTGGCACGGTTCCTTCAGCTCTGTGAGGGGACGGTTCCGATGCTGGCGATTGTGGTGCTGCATGTGCTCCCGGCGGCTACGTTCGCTCTTGCCCATGGCTGGATCACCTACCGGTTGCGTGGCATTCTCGTTTTCATGGGCCTCTGTCTGGGGACGGCTAGCGTCTTCGAAAGCATCAGTCTTCGTATTGGCTTTCCATTCGGGCACTATTTCTTTACCGACTTGATGGGTCCTAAGCTGTTCCAGCTTCCGGTTCTGCTCGCGTTGGCGTACGTAGGCATGGGTTACATTTCGTGGGTTCTCGCTCTGCTGATCCTGGGCTATACAGGTAAGCCTCTTTCCGGCAGCCGGATTGTCACGGCGCCTATCATCGCGAGCTTCATTATGGTCGCCTGGGACCTGGCTATGGACCCGATCTGGGCGACTATGCGTCACGCGTGGATATGGAGAGGTGGCGGTGCGTATTTTGGGGTTCCGGTCAGTAACTTTCTTGGCTGGTACCTGACGGTGGTCGTTTTTTATTTGCTGTTTGCTGCCTTTTTACGAGATCGGCCAGCGCCTGAACCCGTGGGGGCTACGGAGCACTGGAGGCTTCCGATTCTCTTCTACGGCGTATCAGCCGCCGGCAACTTGCTGCTGGCAATCCCAAGAACCTCATACGCAATCACGGACGCTTTAGGCAAACAGTGGATGAGTTCGGATATTGTCGGAGCGTGCATTCTCATCTCGCTCTTTGTCATGATGCCGTTTGCATCTCTGGCTTGGATCAGACTCAAGGATAGCTAGAGGTGTCGGTTAGCGTGAGCCAGTACCGGAGTCCGGAGAGGAGAGCGAAGCCGCCTCGATCAATCCTGTAAAGTCGGCTAGTGTCACCTACCTGTCGAGGCGCGATCCTCGGTTGACGCCAACAGGGCTTAGCGCAAATCTACCAGTGCGGATGCGAAGAGGCATCCGAAACGGTCGGCCGCAGGTTCCTCAAGATTCTGTCCTACCCCCGGAGAGGTACAAATGAGACGCTCGCTGTTCTCTGTGGTGCTCGTGTCGCTCGCCTCGTTGTCGCTCTTACTGTGCGCGGCCTCTGGCCTCCATGCCCAGACCTTCAACCTGCAAGCCGGACGCGAGGCCGTCGCCTCCCTCGTCGGCCTCTGGCGCTTTCACACCGGAGACAATCCCGCATGGGCTGACCCGAATTTCGACGATTCGCAATGGCCTTCGATCCGGTCCGAAAAAGCTTGGAGCCAACAGGGCTATGAGAACTATGGCGGATTCGCATGGTATCGCTTCACCGTCGCGGTGCCTGAGGGTAGTAGGGACTGGTCCATCTACTTAGGACCTATGGAAACCGGCTATCAGCTCTTCGTCGACGGACGTCCCGCCGGTTCCTTCGGCCCAATCCTCAATTCTCTGAACTACGCCGTTTCAAGCCGTGCCTTCGACCTGCCCGCCGCCGCCTCTGGCCCGCGTACGTTTCATATTGCCATCCGCGTCTGGCACCTTCCCGCGTGGGCGGATTATGTGCCGGGAGGGTTTGTTGGTAGCAGCTATTTCGGAGACTCCCGCCTCATTGCGCAACGTGCGGCGACGGACAGATCGCTTGAGTGGAACAAGCTCGTCGATGAATACGCCTATGCCGTGCTCGGCACGCTCGTCGGCCTCGTCGTGCTCGTCTTGTTTTTCATCCGCCGCGAAGAACGTGAATATCTATGGTTCGCGCTGCTTCTACTGGCGAACGCGATAGACGTTGGATTGTTCATCAGCCGGCAACTTGCTCTGATCCCTTTTCCGGTCTTTGATTTCATCGATAACTCAGTGCAATCGGCTGCTCTCTTTGCCGCCCTAGCTTTTTTCTCCGTCGTGCTGCGCGCCCCGCGGTCCAGAACCTGGTGGCTCGTCGCCGCCCTGTTGTTCATCAGTCCGCTATCGGTCTTCCTTTACGTCTTCAATATCAGTTCCGTGGGAATCGCCACCCTGGTTCAAACGCTGCCTGTGCTCCCTGCCACCGTCTGGATTCTCGTAACCCTGCTGAAGCGTGCACTTCAACGCGATCGCGACGCGCTCATCCTGCTTGTTCCCACCCTTCTCTGGCAAGGATTCTCCTTCATCAACAGCATTCTCCTCATCACGTGGGAGTTCGGCTGGCAGCGACGGGCGGCATTCTGGGGTTCCCCACTGCTAACCAAACCGTTCGTGCTGATGCCTGGTCCGGCCGTTGGGACAATCTTCATCTTTGCCCTTCTTCTCTTTCTGATTCGACGCTTCTCGCTCGCCCGGCAGGAGGAGACGCGCCTTGCAACTGAACTCGAGTCTGCCCACAGCATTCAGCGCACGCTCGTGCCGCCCATCTCTGCCTCATTCAGCAGCTATGACCTGAATGGACTCTCGCTGCCCAGCGAAAAAGTGGGCGGCGACCTGGTGGACGTAGTCCTACTCCCCAATCGATCCATCCTTGCCTATGTCGCTGACGTTTCCGGCCACGGACTCCAGGCCGGCATCCTCATGGGCATGGTCAAAACCGCCGTCCGCACCATCCTGCTCGAATCCTATGATGACCCCGCCGTCCTCCTCGCCAGTCTCTGCGACCGTCTCAACCGCGCACTACCTACAGTCAAGGAATCGCACATGTACGCGACCCTCTCCGCTATCTGCCTTGCACCCGATGGCCGCATCGAGTACACCCTCGCCGGACACCCATCGATCCTGTACTACCAGGCATCCAGCCGGACCGTGCAAGCGCTCACCTGCTATCAACTCCCCGTCGGCCTGCTTCCGGTCGACGCATATATCTCCCACTCCCTGCAAATTGAACAAGGCGATCTCCTTGCCATCGCCAGCGACGGCATCCTCGAAGCTGCCAACACCCAGGAAGAAGAGTTCGGAAGTGACCGCATCGCCGCGCTCCTCACGCAGATGCCCGGGCAGGACCTCGCAAGCATACGCGACAGCATCGTCTCCGCCGCACAGGCCTTTGGCAAACAAGCCGACGATCAGACAATCCTGCTCATCCGCCGCGCTGAACAAATTCGCGGCACCCCTTCGGACAACAGCCTCGGCACCATCACACCGGCCGCCTAGCTATTCCATTTCCTGTGCGATGCCGGCACTGACATGCGAAAGGGAGAAACACAACAGCCCCGGCTAACAGCGAGACCAGCAGCGCAATGGCGTTGAACCATGTCGGAGCTCGTTCTTCTTCCGGCGGAGGCACCGCGTAATTCTCTCCTAAGTGCGACATGGTCGCATATTATAAGGGGCGAAGAGAGCAGTGAAGCTGGGTTAGTCCAGCAGCGAGTCGATGAAGCTGGCGGAGTCGAAAGGGATAAGGTCTTCGATCTTTTCGCCGATGCCGGCGTAGACAACGGGCAGCTTGAGTTCGGTGGCGATGGCGAGGACGATGCCGCCTTTGGCGGTGCCGTCGAGCTTGGTGAGGACGATACCGGTGACGTGGGCAGATTCGGTGAAAAGTCTCGCCTGTTGCAGACCATTTTGGCCTGTTGTGGCGTCCATGACGAGGAGGGTCTGGTGTGGTGCGCCGGGGATGAGCTTCTCGGCTGTCCGACGCATCTTGTCGAGCTCCTTCATCAGGTCGCTTTTGGTGTGGAGGCGGCCAGCGGTGTCGACGATAAGGACCTGGCTGCCGCGAGCCTTGGCGGCGGAGCAGGCGTCGTAGAGTGCGGCTGAGGGGTCGCCACCTTGTTTGGTTTTGATGAGGGGGACGTCGGAACGCTGTGCCCAGACCTCCAATTGTTCGATCGCCGCGGCGCGGAAGGTGTCGGCGGCACAGAGCAGGACGGTGCGGCCCTGGCTGCTGAAGTGAGCGGCGAGCTTGCCGGTGGTGGTGGTCTTGCCGGTGCCGTTGACGCCGACCATCATGATCACCTCAGGTGGCGTGGCGGGATGCTGGACGGGGATGGCGACACCGTCGAGGATGCGCTTCAGCTCGGCTTTGAGGAGCTGTTTGAGCTCGGCACCGCCCTCAATGCCGTTGCGGAGCGCGCGCTGGCGAAGATTTTCGATGATCTGGGCGGAGGTGGCGGCACCAATGTCGGCGGCGAGGAGCAGCGGCTCGAGATCGGTGAGGGTGCCCTCGTCCACCTCCCGAGTGAGGGCAACGAAGGAGCCGAGGGAGTCGTTGAGGGTCTCGCGGGTGCGGGAGACCGCCTGCTTCATGCGGTCGAGGAAGCTGAGTTTCTGCTCCGGCTGTTCGGCCTCGGGAGTGGGCTGGTCGGATTCCTGTTTGCGCTTGCCGAAGAGGTTGAAAGCCATGGATGGTTCTAGTTTAGCGGATGGTGGTGGATTAGAATGGCGGGAAGCGAGGTGTTCTGCCATGGCGACTGCGACGCTGGTGCCTTTGAGCGAGTATCTGCAAACGGCGTATCGGCCCGACTGCGACTGGATCGACGGTGAGGTAAGGGAGCGGAATATGGGTGAAGGGCCGCATTCGGTCGTGCAGGGTTTCTTTACGATATTTTTTGGCGTTCGCACTAAGGAGTGGAATATCCGGGTGCTGCCGGAGCAACGGGTGCAAACCTCGGCGAATCATTACCGTATCCCGGATGTATGTCTCGTCCGCAAAACTGACCCCTTTGAGCCGATTGTTCAGACGGTGCCACTGTTATGCATTGAGATTCTGTCACGTGATGATCGTATGAGCGAGATGCAGGAGCGTGTCGACGATTATTTGGGAATGGGTGTCCAAACGGTGTGGCTGGTGGACCCGCGACGCCGGAAGGCTTTTGTCGCGGATAACCAAGGACTCCACCAGGTCGAGGAACTGACCGTGCCGGGAACGGCAATCCAAGTGGCCACGACAGAAGTTTTCGCGGAGCTGGACGAGCTCGAAGGCAAAAACTGAACGAAGACTGAGGACTACTCTTCGCGGCCGGGACGTGCCATCAACTCGCGGATGGCCTCGCGGGGATTCTTGTTTTGGTGGAGGACGGCGTCCATCTGCTCGGTGATGGGCATCTCGACCTCGTAGCGGGCTGCGAGGCCGAGGGCGGCGGAGGTGCTGCGGATGCCTTCAGCGACCTTGCCGTGGAGTCCGGCGAGGATGTCGGGGAGCTGGCGGCCTTTGCCGAGCTCGATGCCGACGGCGCGGTTGCGGGAGAGTGCTCCAGTACAGGTCAGGATCAGGTCGCCGACTCCTGAGAGACCGGCAAGGGTCTGGCGGTGACCTCCGCAGGCGATGGCGAGGCGGGTGATCTCGGCGATACCGCGGGTGATGAGGGCGGCGGCGGAGTTATTGCCTAGATTCAGGCCGTGGACGACTCCGGCGGCCAGCGCGATGACGTTCTTCAGAGCGCCACCGAGTTCGACTCCAGCGACGTCCTCGTTGGTGTAGAGGCGGAGGGAGGGTGAGGTGAACTCGCGCTGAATGGTCTGGCAGACAGCGGGGCTCTGGGAGGCGATGACGATGGCAGTAGGGGCGGCGGCGGCGACCTCTTGCGCGAACGAAGGACCACCGAGGACGCCGCAGGGGTTGTCGGTGATCGAGGCGATGACCTGCGACATGCGTAGATAACTGGCCTCCTCGATGCCTTTGGAGGCACTGAGGATGATCTGATCGCGGGTGAGTACAGGGGCGATTTGGGAGATGGTCTCGCGGAGGTGCTGTGAGGGCGTCACGGAGAGGATGATCTCGGCCTCGAAGACGCTGGCCAGGAGGTCCGGGGTGACATGGATGCCTGCTGGAAGGGTGTAACCGGGGAGGTAGGGCAGATTTTCGCCGTGCTCGTGTAGCTGCTCGGCGAGTGCGGGGGAGTGGGACCAAAGACAGATCTCATGGTCGCCGCGACGGGCGAGGGAGATGGCGAGCGCGGTGCCCCAGGCACCTGCGCCAAGGACGGCGATACGGCTCATGCTGCGGCCTTTCTGGAGCCGAAGCGGCTTTCCGTGCCGGCGAGCAGCCGGCGAATGTTGGCGTGATGCTTGAGAATGATGATGAGCGGAATCAGAAGAAAGCCCGTAATGACCATCGGCGTGCGAAGGGCGATGAAATGGAAGCCGAAGAGCGGTAACGAGGCCGCTGCGATGATCGAGGCGAGAGAGACATAACGAGTGAGTAGCACGATGAGGAGGAAGACCGCCAGAATTGCCACGGCGGAGGGCCATGTGAGGGCAAGAAAGACGCCGAGGGCGCTGGCGACGCCTTTGCCGCCGTGGAAGCGGAGCCAGATAGGGAAGCAGTGGCCAAGGATAGCTGCGATGGCGGCTGCGACGGCGAGGTCGTAGTCACCAGGGGCGAGGTGACGCGCGATGGAAACGGCGGCGTAGGCCTTGCCGAGATCGAGTAGAAGAGTGGCAAGGCCGAGCCCCTTGGCTCCAGTGCGGGCGACGTTGGTTGCGCCGATATTGCCGCTGCCGAAGGAGCGGATATCCTGCTTCTTGAAGAAGCGGACGAGCAGATACCCGAACGGGATAGAGCCCAGAAGATAGGCGACCGGGATGGAGAAGAGCCAGGGGTTCATTGCAGCCTAATGAGTTTAGCAAAGCTCATGCATTTCTCCTGTGGGCAGAGAACGTACCGTTCGCAGTAACGGAAGAAATGCTTTAGAGGAGGGTTCGGCGGATAAGCTCGAGGGCGTGCTGACTGGCCCACCAGCGAATATGCTCGCGGTCACCGGCGAGGGATAACTCCTTTATTTGCGTGGCTTGCCCGTCGGCGAGCGCGATGTAGACGAGCCCGATGGGCTTGTCGGCGTCAGGGCCGGGGGCTCCTGGGCCGGGTCCGGCGATGCCGGTGATGGAGATACCGAGACTGGCTCCAGTGCGAGCGCGGATACCCTCAGCGAGGGCCTGGGCGGTCTCGGGGCTGACGGGGCCCTTGGTTTCGACGATCTCGGGCGGCACGTCGGCGAAGATGGTCTTGAGGGCGTCCGAGTAGACGACTGCTCCGCCGAGGAAGTAGCGCGAGCTGCCGGGGATGGCCGTGAGACGTTCGGCGAGCAGACCGCCGGTGCAGCTCTCAGCCGTGGCGAGGGTGAGGTGGCGCATGCCGAGCATCAGCAGCACGACCTCCTCCAGGCTCTCGCCGTGCGAGGAGAAGATGGCGTCGTCCATCTCCTGCTCGATCTTTCCGGCCAGTTCGTCGACGCGGGTCTTGGCTTCTTCGAGGCTGGGCTTTGCGGACAAGAAATGGAGCTGGATCTCACCCGAACCCGCGAGGATGGTTGTCTCGACGTCGGTGTACTCCTTATAGATAGGGGCGGTGCGGGCGTCGACCTGCGACTCGGGGATCAGCGCCATGCGGAGCATGCGTTTGGCGAGAAAGCGCGGTGGCAGATTGGCGGCGAGGCGGGGTATGCATTGCTCAGTGAAGAGCGGCTTCAGCTCCTTGGGTGGTCCGGGGAGCAGGATGACGATCTTGCGATGAGCTTGGCCATCAGGGCCGGGGAGGATGGTGTCGAGGTACTGCCCGGGTGCGCTGCCGTTCTTATTTTCAAGGACCAGCGCGCCGTCGAGGACGTCGGCCTGACGTGCATTGTTGGGTGGCATCACCATGCGGCGAGCGGCGAAGCGTTTGTACATGCCGGTGAGGATCTCGGCGTCGCGATAGAGGCGGAGGTCGAGCGCGGCGGCGGCGGCTTCGCGGGTCAGGTCGTCCTCGGTGGGGCCGAGGCCTCCAGAAAAAATGACGATGTCGGCGCGGCCGAGCGCGACGCGGGCGGCACCGATGAGGTGCTCGATGTTGTCGCCGACGATGGTTTTAAAGGCGACGGAGACGCCGAGGTCGTTGAGCTCGGCGGTGAGATAGAGCGAGTTTGTGTCCTGCCGAAAGGGCGTGAGCATCTCGGAGCCGGCGGCGATGATTTCAGCGATCATGGTGTTTGCTTGGATGCAGCCATTGTTTTCTGACCTTATATAGGGTCACACAGATTGTGCGGATTTGTGTGTTCGTAAGGATGAAGCGGGAAGGTTGTTTTTAGCTAGCGGAAGGGCTTTCTTGCTGGCGATTGTTGGATAATTATTTTCCAATGGTAAACGTATTCCTTTCGCCTCCGGAATCTGAGGAGGGAGTCACCTGGAGGAGCGAGCCGCCCGGGCGATTATTGCGAAAGGGGTCGACGAGTAACTTCTGCGTCTCTAGCTCAGAATTTTTCCTTGACAGGAATGAGTAGATTTCGGTCTACTCATCGCCGTTCAAAGAAAGGATTCTGTAAAGCGTCTTGGCTACTTTCCCAGATCCCGGATACGTTAGCAGACCACGGGAATCCACAACCCGTTCTGCGGCCTTTGGCGTCCATGATTCTACATTCAGGTGCCCTTGTCGGACCTGAAAACATTCTCACCTTCTCTCGATTTCAGCGACATGGCATCCATTAACCTGAAGCCAATGTTTCAAAAGGAAAACATCATGATTGACCTGAAACAACACATCACCTGCACTGGCCAGTGCGCTATCCTGCAGCGGGTGGGACGATCCCTCGTCCTGTTCGCGCTGCTGCTCTTCGTCTCCTCCGCTGCGTTCGCGCAGCTAACCACCGCCGACATCCTCGGTACAGTCACGGATAGCACAGGTGCTGTCGTCCCCAACGCCAATGTGGTCCTCACCAACACGGGCACCAATCAGACGCGCACCAGCCAGACCAACGGCTCCGGCGACTACAGCTTCACACTGCTGCCGGTCGGACACTACTCCATTTCGGTCAAAGCCACCGGTTTTCAGGCTTCGATCACCAAGGACCTCGCAGTGGAAGCAGGTGACCGCGCCCGCAACGACGTCCACCTGCAACTTGGTGCAGAGTCCTCCGTTATCGAGGTGATTGCGAGCACGCCACTCCTTCAGGCTGACAGCGCAACGGTAAGCTCCACCGTGACGGCGAAAGCAGTGCAGGACCTTCCTTTGAACGGCCGTAACTTCGTGCAGCTCGTAGCTCTTGTCCCCGGCGCCAACGAGGGTCCCGGCAACGGACTCAGCAGTGGTGGCCGCCCCGATGATCGCCGCACCAATGCCGCCGGCCTCTCCATCAACGGACAGGACGAGAGCCTCAACAACTGGGTGGTCGATGGAGTCGACGACAACGAACGTATCATCGGCACCATCGGAATCAAGCCGAACGTCGAAGGGATTAACGAGATCACGGTCCAGACCAACAGCTATGCTGCAGAGGCTGGACGTACAGCGGGCGGCGTCATCAACATCGTCACCCGCTCTGGAACGAACCAGTTCCACGGATCTGTCTACGAGTACTTCCGCAACGACATCTTCGACGCCCGCAACTTCTTCCAGAACACCGGCAGTAAGCCCGAACTGCGTCAGAACCAATACGGGGCCAGCATCGGCGGCCCCATCTTCCGGGATAGAACCTTCTTTTATTTTGACTTTGAAGGGTTTCGTCAGGTTTCGGGCAAGACCGACACCGGCACCGTACCAACCCTTGCTGAGTGGAACAATATCAATAGTCAAAACGGTGGATCGCCTCAGGCGCTGCTGTCGACGTCCAACGGTACACTTCAGGCGTACACCGCAGGGACTCCCATCAATCCGCTCACACTGAACTACCTGAAGCTGTTTCCGAAGCCTACCAATAGCAGCCTTACCAACAACTTCACCATCAGCCCGAACATAACGCAGAACTACAAAACCTACGGCGCTCGAATCGACCACAAGATTAACGATAAAAATCTACTCTTCGCTCGCTTCTCCTATAATAACGTTGATACTTTCACGCCGCCAAACTTTGGGACTGTGAACGGTGTTCAGATCAGCGGCGGCAGGTATAACTTCGACGGTCCCGCGACCAACATAGCCCAGCAGTGGGTTCTGGGTTACACCCACATCTTTACCCCTGCGCTCCTGGTCGACCTCAGGGCGGGGTTCACTCGTATCAACAATCTCTCCCTCCCGCTCAACTACGGCAAAGGTGTTGATCAATCTGTGATCGGCTTTCCCGCTAGTATGACCTCCTTCAGTCCTTTTGCAGACTCGCTAACGCCAGTCTCAGTCGGTCCTTTCGGTGATATTGGCGATGGTGCGTATGTTCCTCTTCAAGACATTGACAATACCTTCCAGTACAACGGTACGGTCAGCTGGACCAAGGGCAACCACAACTTCAAATTCGGCGCGAGCTTGATTCGCAGGCAGGCCCGTAACGTGCAAAGCGCCTCGGCGGTCGGTGCGTACAGCTTCAATCTGCCCAGCGATAACGTTAATCTGTCGACCAATACCGCTGCTCAGAACCAGTTGGCTACGCAGAGCAACCAGCTAGCCTCAGCCCTGCTCGGTGGCTTCAATAACCAGCAGCGGAACTTCAACCTCTCTCCTCCCGACTACAGAAGCTGGGAACCGGGTGGTTTCGCGCAGGATAGCTGGAAGGTCAATCAGAAGCTGACGCTGCTCCTTGGTGTTCGCTACGACGTCTACACTCCCTTCACCGAAGCGCATAACCATATTTCGAACTTCGACTATCTACAGGCGCTCTCCTCCAGCGCTTCAACTGTATCCAGCGCATTGAAGATTGCTGGCGTGAACGGTGTCAGCGCAACAGCGGGCATCCCAACTCAATACAACAATGTCGCCCCGCGTATTGGTTTCGCATATTCTGCAACACCTGCCACCGTTATCCGTGGCGGCTACGGACTCAGCTACTTCCCCGGCAATTACACTTCCAACGGCGACCTGAAGAACGCCCCGTTCACCTCCGTTTACAACCCCTCCTGCCAGTCCACCATTGCCGTTCAGCTCGAAGAGTCTCAAAATGGTGGTCTTCTCCCCAAGGGACAAAACCCGGACTGTGCGCTTCAAGGTCAACCTGGGGCTCTCTCGAGTAGCCAGGCAATCCCAGTTCCTGCGGCCCCTTCAGCAGCCCAAATCGCTAACCTGTCCACGATCCCCGGTCTGGGGTTTGTAGCCGAAGCTACTAACTTCAAGTCTGCTCTCATCCAGCAGTTCAATCTACAGGTGGAGCAACAGATCGGTGCCAACGTCTTCACCATCGGCTATGTCGGCAATATCGGTCAGCACCTGCCGGAATCCATCAACAACATCAACCAACCCCTACCGTTCAATCCTTTGGCTACGCTTGGAAGTGCAGCCAACCCAGTGGGAGGTGCACGTCCTCTTAACAACCTGCTTTCCAATCTGGGTGGCGTTAGCTATCTCGCTACAGAAGGTGTCTCCAACTACAACGCCTTGCAGGCCTCCTTCCAGCGCCGCTTTACCAAGGGGCTGGCATTCGATGCGAACTATACCTGGGCCAAAGCGTTGAGCGACATCACCGGCTTCTCTGAGCAGGGTGATCAGGGTTGGAGTAATGCCCTTCCAACCAACATCCGGGCAACCGAATACGGCATCGCGGAAGACGACATTCAGAACCGCTTCGCCCTCTCGTTGAACTACGAACTGCAGTATGGGAAGGAGTTCACCGGCATCAAAAAGGCATTCCTCTCCGGATGGGACGCGAACATGATCACTGTCTGGCAGAGCGGAAAGCCCTTCAGCATCATTAGTAGCGGTAATGGTGCCGACAATCCTAGTGATTGCGATACCGCGGGGGTTTGCAAACCGCGCGGTTTCAACAACCGTGCGGTCCCACAAAACAGTGGCGGGGCTGATCGTCCAAACACGATTGCGGACCCTCGGTCGACTCACAAGACCCTCACTCAATTCTTCAATACGGCAGCCTTCGCTCCGCAAGCCCTAGGAACGATTGGGAACACCCAGCGCAACTCGCTGTTCGGACCCAACTTCCGCCACGTCGACCTGTCCCTTTTCAAGGACTTTCCTGTCACGGAACGTGTGAACGTGCAGTTCCGTGTCGAATCCTTCAACATCTCGAACACGCCGAACTTCTTCATAGCGAATAACAACAGCGGAAACCAGCAGTTTGGCAACGCGGCCTTTGGTACGATTTCGGCAACCGATCCGAACTACGTTCCACGGCAGTATCAGTTCGTCCTCAAAGTGAAGTTCTAACCCTGTCTCAATCGCAATAGCGGCGGAGAGTTATCTCTCCGCCGCTTTGCTTTGCGCGCTAGACGAGTTTGCGGCCTTCGATATCGAGGGCTACGTGGTAGAGGGCGTCTCGGGTGGCGAGGGTGGCGTTGCCGTCTTCGAGGAAGGCGAGGCCGATAAGGTTGGGGCCGGAGACGACGAGCGTGGCCTCGCGCTCGGGGGTGATGCGGACGATGCCACGCTGGCCGTGCAGACTGGCGGCGACGTAGAGGTTGTCGTCCACGTCGAAGGCCATGCCTTGCGCGCGGCCGAGGCCCTGGTAGAAGACGGCGGTGTTGCCGTCGCGGTCGATGGCGTGGATGGCCTGGTTGCTGGAGGTCGTCGGGCCGGAGACGAAGAGAATGCCTTCGTTGTTGAATGCGAGGTGATAGGCGACGAAGCTGGGCTCGAGCGTGGCGTAGACGAAGATCTCGCGGCTATTGCCTAGAGCGTCAGGTTTGCCGATCTTGAAGATAGTGCCGGAGCGGTCGCCGACGAATAGATTGCCGTCGCGGTCGAAGGCGATGCCGGTAGCGATGCCCATGCCTTCGGCGTAGGTGGAGACGTGTCCTTCGGGCGAGATGCGGTAGACGGTGCCTTCAGCGCGAGAGCTGGCGTAGAGGTAGCCTTCGGGATCGAAGGCTAGGCCGGTGGCGTTGAGCAGGTCGCGGACGAAGGGGCGGAGCTGGAAGTCGCGCTCGATCTTGAAGATGGAGACGGGAACCTGCTGGCCGCGCGGGCCGGAGATGGTGGTGTAGACGTTGCCGTTAGCGTCGACGGCGGGGTTGGCGACGGGGTGCAGGTTCTCGGCCATGGGGACGGCGACGCTGAGCGGCACTGCGTTGCTGGTGTTGCCGTCACGCTGGAGGACGAGGTCGCCGGAGATGGAGCCTTCGGGGATGCGGACGATGGCGCGTGTGGGGCGGCTGAGCGTGGTGTGCGCGAGGGTGTCGCCGATGGTGGCGGTGGGAAGCTTGTCTCCGTGCGGGGCCAGCAATGGGCCAAGGTTCGCGCCGTGGACCTGGACCTCGCCGCCGGGCATGGCCGCCGCAGGATCGATGCGGTCGATGTGCGGAGCGTGGGGATGCAGCTCGAAGTGGAAGAGGGAAGGCATCCGCTCCAGTGTAGAGCAGGGCTAGAAAAAGAGGTGTGTGAGTTGGGCGAGGGCGAGCGCGAAGAGGCCGGCGGCGACGTCGTCGAGCATGATGCCGGTGCCGCCATGGAGCCTCTCCAGATGGCGGATTGGCGGCGGTTTGAGGATGTCGAAGGCGCGGAAGAGGAGCAGTGAGAGGGCTGCGTGCTTCCAGTCGGCGGGGATGGCGATGAGGGCGATGAGCTGCCCGGCGACCTCGTCGATGACGACGTGGCCGGGGTCTTCGCGGCCTGATTCGCGGGCGACGATGGTTGCGGCGGGAATCCCGATGAGAGTCGCCACGATGGCGGCGATGGCGGTGCCGATGGCCAGCGCAACGGGAGCGGGGTGAAGCGCGTGGGCCGCTGCGTACCAGAGCAGCACGGCGGCGACGGAGCCGTAGGTTCCGGGACCGGGTTGGAGCAGGCCCGCTCCGAAGAAGGTGCCGACGAGCCACGCCCAGAGAGTGCGGTGGGCGGGGAGAGTTTTGAGGGGTTCCTGTTTAGCCATGAGGGTTCGCAGGAGTAGTTTACGTGGCGGTGGGGTTATTGCGGTGGCGGCGGAGCGCGTCGAGGTGAATGAGCAGGGCGATGAGGCCGCCGGTGATCGTACAGAGAGCTCTGCGGTGGGCGATGACGGGGCCGGGGAGTTGATTGAGCGAGAGCAGGAAGACAATGTACGAGGTTATGAAGAGAGAGAAAAGGCCGTAGTTCACAGTGTTGGTGCAGTAGGAGAGCAGCGCGCAGAGCGTGGCGAGGATGGCGAGGTAGAGCGGGTCTGGGTGAATGTGGATAAGGAAGAAGGTCGAGGCAACGGCTCCGACGAGGGTTCCGGCGACGCGGAGCAAGGCGCGGTTGAGGGTCTCGAAGAAGGCGGGCTTTTGTACTAGTAGCGCGGTCATGGGAATCCAATAGCCGCTCTGGATGCCGAGATGGCGATAGACCTCCGCGCCAATGGTGACGGTGATGGCGAGACGCGCGGCGTAGGTGACGCTGGCGGCGTGGCTCAAGCGGGGCAGCACTTTGGGGATGCCGCGAAGGCGGCGGAGGACGCGTCGGCGGTTGAACTGGTGGGAGAGTTCGCTGACGCCCTGGTTGCCGATCTCCGGGAGCGTCAGGATGTGAGCCTTGAGCTCGGGAAGAAGGTGGAGAAAGAGGCTGGTGATGAGGATCTGGAGGCTGCCGCCAGCGAGAATGAGCAGGGCTCGGAGGAAGGCGGCGTGAGGTCCGGCGGGGAAGGCAGAGGCGACGAGCAGGGTGACAGCGGCTTGCTGTCCGACCCAGCTAACTCCGGCTGCGCGGGCGGTGAGCAGGCCGTAGACAAAGCTCCAGATGGCGGTCACAAGCAGCAGGATGAAGCTGCCGTGGCCGACACTCATGCCAACCAGGGTCGAGACGAACATGGTGAAGGTTGCAGCGATCATCGGCCAGAGGCGCGAGTCGGCGATGCGCTGGTTGATGCCGAAGCCGACCGTCATGGCTCCGCCGCCTGCAATCAATCCGGCGGACGGATGGCCGACGAGTACTCCGATGACGAGGCAGAGCGCGATGGCGATGGCGCAGATGAGCGGGATACGGAAGGAAAAGCCGGTCCAGTCGAATGTGTAGAGGTCGGCAAAGTATCCGCTGAGCGCGGTGGTAGACGGATTGGCTGGAGTGGTGGACACGTCTCTCGTAGGATACGGGACGTGTTGCTTACTTCATGGAATCGCGGAGGTCGAGGAAGACCTGGTCGCGGTCGCTGAGTTTGACGAAGCCGCGGCGTGGGTACTCGATATCGAGGATGGCGTAGATGGTGACAGAGACGACGGCGGCGAAGGCGATCATGTGCAGCCAGCTCCGCCTGCTACCGATCATGCCGAAGCCTGCTATTAGAGCGCAGCCACAGGCGAGGGCGAAGAGCAGCAGGTAGACGATGGCCGGGGGATGCATATTGAAGGCGTTTTTGCGCGTCGAGGTGATATCGATCATGTTGTTGAGCGCGGGCAAAAGGAGCTTGGTGGCGTCAGGACTTGCACCGGGGAGTGCTGCAGCGGTGACGGCCTGTTTCCATATCGCACGTTGGAGGTGGTCGGTCTGGCTGGCGGCTTCGATGGCCTCGGGAGTGCCGGGGAGCCCGTCGAAGCGGTGTGCGCGGACGGTTGTGTAGTCGCGGAATTGCTGCCGGAGTGTGGGTTGGGCATCGGCTGGTAGCAGGTCGAGTCGCAGGTAGGCGGTGCCGATGTCGTTGGATTCCTCCGTGATGAGCGCGCGGTGAGCGTCGTAGCGGCTCATGGCTCCGGAGAAGGTGAAGGCGAGCAGCAGGCCGAAGAGAGCGAAGATGGCGGACTCGATGGCTGGGGAGCCAGGAGGCTGGTCCTTGTTGGTTGCAGCGGAGCGGAGCCGATGGCCGAACTCGATGAGCGCGAGCATCACGACGAAGAGGATAAAGGCGTCAGTGGGCGAGATCGTCGTGATGGTCATCAGGCTAAGAAATGACGATAGCAAATTTTTCGCCGGTATGGCCTATAGGCAAGAAAATGGCGGCCCATGGTTGCAGGCCGCCACCCTTCGTTTTGCAGAGTAGATCGTGGTTAGCGGCTGCCACCGGGGTTGGTTCCAGGGGTGAACGAGACGCCGCGAAGCACCTCGCCTGCATGTGCGTCCTGGACAGGGACGAAGGTCTCCCGGGCAGCGGCGGCTGGATCGGTGTTCTTCGCCTCATCGACGATGACGAAGAGCCGGTTGGGATCGGCACCGACATCGCCATTGCCGCTGACGGTCGAGGTGACGCCCCAGATGGCGGTCAAGCCGAAGGGGCCGGCCAGACCGGTGATGTTCCGTAGTCCGTCCGAAGCCGGAGCCCAAGGCAGGTTAGTTGCTGGATTATTCCCGCCAGGATAGTTCCGGATGCCGGTGTAGGGCGTACCGAGCTGGAGGCCGTTTTGCAGGGTATAGGCGAGGTTCCAGGTTTTGGTCGTCGCGTTGAAGAGCCATTTCTGTAGGCCCGCTGTGGTCTGTGCAGCCGCGTGGGTGTAGAGGTCGGCTCCGCCGGTGTAGCCGTCGCCTTCATCCGCCACGTAAAGGGTGTTGGCGTCGGCGAACCAGAGGCCGAAGGGATAGCTGAGGGTGGTGGCGGTCTTAGCCGGAGTGGTGGGGAAGCCGGCTAGGATGCACATATTGTTGGGAAGGCCCTTCGTCGCAACTGTAGCGGGGTTGTAGGTGAGCGACGCAGTGGGCAGGGTCGCGCCCTTGGCCGGAATGCCGACGCCAGAGGGGCAAGCCGTGCCAGTGGTGTCGACGAAGTAGACGGTGTTGACGCCGTTGCTGCCGCTGCCCTTGGTGTAGTAGAGGACGTTGTTGAAGACGGTCATGCCGCGGAAGTTATCGTCCTTGCCGATCTTGTCGGCCTTGGTGATGCCGGGCAGCTCGGTGATCGAGAAGCTGGCGACCGGCGTAGGCTGTCCGACAACCTGTGCGGCTTCGTCGATGGTTGCTGGAGTGATGATCTGCGCACCGGCACCGATGACGACCCCTGCCGGCTGAGGATTGCTGCCGTTTCCGGCGTTGCCGGCGGTGTAGTAAAAATTGGCACCGTTGCTGTTGTTCAGAATCGCCGAACGGCCGTTATTGCCGCTGTAGGCGTTGGTCTCTGTGAAGCTGAACTTGCCATCGAGACCTACCTTGGCCACGGCGCGGTAGTAGGCGACGCCGTCCGGGTTGGTTGTATCGACGGCTCCGGGAGTGTTGGAGTTCGAGACGTCGAGTGCGTCGATCGGGGCGACGTAGCCCATGAAGGTGAGGAACTTATCGTCGGTCGAGAGATGCAACCCAAGCTCTGACTTCGAGCTGAAGCTGGTGACAAGCTGGTTGGTCACTCCGATATTTGTGCTGTTCGGCACCTCAATTGTGTTGATCTTCAGACCAAAGATATCGATCTGATCGAGGTAGATCTTCGAGGTGATGCCGAAGCTTCCGTCGTAGGTGTCGTTGTTGAAGACGTAGGGGTAGGTGCCATTGTAGGGAGCGCCGGTGCTCGCGCTGCAGGCGCCCAGGGTCGTGGCGCACTTCGGAGGCAGGATGGTGCCGACTGTAACGTTGTTGGCGTTGTTGTCATACACGCTGCGGCTGACCACCAGGTTGCCCGGGTAGAGCCTCTGCGCGAACGCGGGAAGGTTTGTGGCCATCACGGCGAAGGTCGCGATGGCGACTCCTTTGACGAGGGTACGACGAGAGAGCAGATTTGTGGACGATTGATCCTGCATGTGGTTCCCCCTGAATGAACGTAAGCGCTGTCGGATAGTGGGAGACAGTCGCGCGCACCACGCTAGCAGGCAAGTGTGAGAGGTCTGTTACAAGCTGATTGGACTTAGAACCTTCCTGTTTGGAACCAGGGAAGAGGTTCTATAGTGGATGGTAGTCGGTCAGCCCTTTCGGTTGCCGATCTCGGATCCCCGGCAGCGCTTCGCCAAAAAAGACAGCTGCGGGGGATCTTTCGATTTGTGGGGCCGGGTTTCAGTGGGTGGTTGTGCTGACCGGTGCCCGGGATGTCTTCAGAAGCGTTATAGCCTCCATCTCCAGAGCCTTCATCCCCTGTTGGCACATCTCGGCAGTCTGAACGAAGGTCGAGAGCTCCATTCGCACGGAGATTCCGCCGATATGAAGACTGACTGTGCCGCAGGAGCAGAGTGAGATGCTACCAAGACCCTCCTGTTGCGCTAAGGACTGGATCATCGACTGACTCAGATGGCACATGGCTAGACTCCCCGGCTTGCGTAATACTCGGCGACCTGTTGTGGGTTGAACTCGAAGGGCACGTGTTCCGGGCCCGGCTGCAGCAAGACAACTCCATGGTCGCTTGCGCCGGGCGTTGCGAACTGGAGGTAGTTCGGCAGAGGGAGGCGCGGGGAGAGGCGGGAGTGGATGGTCGCGTCCAGGCTGCTGGCGTAGTCAGTGAGCCGGACGAAGTCTCCAACGCGCAGAACAGCCGAGCCGATGGTGAGCAGGCGGCCGTTGACCATGACGTGCCCGTGGCTGACGAGCTGACGGGCTGCGGCGATGCTGCGGGCGAAGCCCATGCGGAAGACGATGTTGTCCAATCGACGCTCGAGCAGGCCGATGAGGCTTTCGACCCAGTTCGACGCTTCAAGGCCGCGAGCGGTGCGGACGAAGCGCCGTAGCTGCTCCTCGCGGAGACCGTAGTGGAAGAGGAGCTTCTGCTTCTCACGTAGTTGCAGGGCGAAGCCGGTGGGTTTGGTTTTGCGCGCCTGTCCGTGCTGGCCCGGTGGGTAGTTTCGCTTCTCCAGTGCGCCTGGCTTGCCTAGCCCGGGTAGCTCGAGCCCCAGGGCACGCTGCATCTTGAACCTCGTTCGATTGCTCATCTGTCCGTCCCTCTATGCCGCATGACGCGGTGTGTTTGCCGATCTCCCCTCATCGCTGGCGCTTCGCCAAAAAACAGCCGTCGAGGAGGGTTACTAGAACTAAGACTAAATCAGTCCTAGTTCGTGCGGCAAGAGTATTTTCAACAGATTTTGGGATACGTTCAGGTGTCGATGCCGATCAGACGGAGGATGGCGAGGGCGTTTGAGGTAGGGTTGACGCCGGGTTTGAGGCGGTAGTCGAAGGCGAGCGGGTCGGTGGGATCGGAGCTGGCCATGTGGAGGTTGAGGGCGCGGAGGGTGGGGTTGGCGGCCATCTCGGTGAGGGTGAGGTCGTGGGTGGAGAGGGCTCCTATGGCGTTGTGGGCGAGGAGTGAGCGGGCGACGGACTCAGCGGCGATGCGCCGGTCGAGAGAGTTGGTTCCGCTGAAGATCTCGTCGATGAGGAAAAGGATGGGCTGGTTTCCTTCGGCGGCAAGCAGGATGGCGTGGAGGCGTTCGACCTCGGCGAGGAACTTGGATTTGCCCTCGGCGAGAGAATCGGTGAGGGCGAGCGAGGCTCCGAGGGTGAGTGGGGAGATGCGGGCGGAGGTGGCGCGGATGGGGGCTCCGGTGGCGGCGAGCACGGCGTTGAGGCCGATGGAGCGGAGCAGCGTGGATTTGCCCGCCATGTTGGAGCCGCTGATGAGATAGAGGCTGGTCGTAGGGTTGAGGGCGATGTCGTTGGGAACAGCGGAGTCGGGGAGTAGTGGATGCGCGAGGGCGGTGGCCTCGAAGGTGGCGGTGCCGGTGGGGAGGATCTCGGGGTAGACGTTGGCGGAGTGCTCGTAGGCGTAGGTGGCGAGGGCGTTGAGGGCTTCGAACTCGGCCCAGGTGGCGAGCCACTGCTTCATGGAATGCGCGTGGCGTTGCTTCCAGTTGGCGATGGAGATGGCGGCGTGGGTTCCGGCGCAGAGGAGGAGCGAGGCGAGAAGATACCACTCCTTTATGCGCTGCTCGACGATGACGAACTGGCTTTGAATTCTTTTGATGGCAGGGACGGCGTTGTGGGGCTCGAGGGAGAGTTTCTGGAGGGCGATGAGCCTGGGAGAGGTGAAGGCGGTGCGTTGGAGGAGTGCGAGACCGTCGCGGAACATCTCCATCTGGTTGGAGAGGCCGGAGGCTGCGTTGAGGATCGGGAGCACGCGGCTGCGGAGGTACATCCCAAGGGCGGACTGGACGGCGAGGATCGCGAGGAGATTGGGGATGAGTGTGGACCAGGGAATGAGGTGCCAGAGACCGGCGATGAGAAGCGCAACGAGCAACGTGCTCGTGGTGAGCAGGACGTAACGGATCGCGGGGTGGAAGACCGGCGGAGGGGCGTCGAGCCATTGGTCGAAGAAGGTGGCGGCGACCTGGTGGAACTGGTTGACGCCGAGGAGGTCGATCTGTTCGCGGAGGTCGTTGCGGGGCGTGAGCTCCTGGATGGCTTGACGACGGAGGAGGGTCTCTTCGCAGTTGGGGAGGTGGAGCAGATATTGCGCGAGGCCTCGGCGTCCGACGCCGGTGCGGACGGTGGCGAGCAGGCCGAAGAGGGAGTCGCTGCCGAGGATGCTTAGATCGTGGTCGTAGAGGTGTGTGGGGTCGCGGAACTCCTCGCCGGTGTGGCCGGATTGCGTTTGTGTGCCGGTGACGCGGGCGATGGCGCGGTCGTAGAGGCTGAGGCGGCGGACGAGGAGATCTCGCTCGCGACGGGTGCGGCGGTAGAGATTGAGAACGAACATTGCGCCGAGGAACGGGGGCAGAACGTACCAGCCGGGGCTGGTTCTGTAGACGGCAAAGTAGAGGGTGGCCAGCGTAAGAGCTCCCAGAGCGGCCAGCATGAGGCGGAGGCGGGTGGCTTGTGTGGTGATGGTCTGGAACTTGGTGGTCAACGCTGCGTGGCGTGTGCGGTAGAAGTCGAGAGCTGGTTCAGGGGAGTGATCGGGGATGAGGGGCATGGGGCTGGAGCTAAGGATACCTGCGATGGTAGACTTATCAAGTGCCGGGTCCTACGCGACGTAATCCCGCCAACCCCGCCAGGTCCGGAAGGAAGCAACGGTAACGGGCTAGTATGGGCGCAGTAGGTCGCCCGGTGCAAAAATCCTCTCAATTTCCATTTTTTCTCCTCTGTTTACAACGGATACTCATTCCTGTGCCTTTTTCGAGGGCAGGTCGAGACTCATGGGGCGGAGAATGCGTCTGTGTGAAAGCATTCCTTTTGTAATAGTTTTGTATTCTGATAAAAGTTACTTTTGATTCTTTGATGGAGAGGTAGTCCTTTGAGTTTGAAGTTGAGGCCGCAGGTGCGGGTGGGCGCGAAGATCAGTTCCATTGGGACCTATGTTCCGCCAAAGTTGTTGACCAACGCTGACCTCGAAAAAATGGTCGCGACCAACGATCAGTGGATTGTGGAGCGGACGGGTATTCGCCAGCGGCACATCGTCGAGCCAGGGGTCGCGACGAGTGATCTAGCGGCGGAGGCGGCATGCGCTTGTCTGGCCCGGCGCGGCATCGACGCTAGCGAGGTCGAGGTGATCATCGTCGCCACGGTCACGCCGGATATGTTCTTTCCGGCGACGGCGTGTCTGGTGCAGAACAAGATCGGGGCGGCGAATGCATGGGGCTTCGATCTCTCGGCGGCCTGCTCGGGGTTCCTCTATGCACTACAGGTAGGGGCGAAGCTGATCGAGTCGGGCGTCCACAAGAAGGTGATGGTGATTGGCGCGGATGTGATGAGCTCGATCCTCGACTATACGGATCGCTCGACCTGCATTTTGTTTGGAGATGGCGCGGGAGCGGTGTTGCTCGAACCGGCGGAGGAGGGTGAGATGGGACTCGTCGACTTCGTGCATGAGATCGATGGTGCGGGTGCGTCTTCGCTGTATATGCCGGGAGGAGGCAGCTGGCATCCGGCCACGGTTGAGACGGTGGAGAAGAAGATGCACTTCGTCCACCAGGAGGGCGGCGCGGTCTTCAAGGTGGCCGTGCGGAAGATGGCGGAGCTGAGCGAGACGCTGCTGACGCGCAATAGCCTCACTGCCGCCGAGGTGGACTGCTTCATTCCGCATCAGGCGAATAAGCGGATCATCCTGGCGACGGCGGAGCGGCTGGGGATGCCCGAGGAAAAGGTCATCATCAACATTGGTGAGTACGGCAACACGACGGCGGGGACGATTCCGCTGGCGATGCATACGGCGCTCGAGCAAAACCATCTGAAGAAGGGCGATACGGTGCTGCTGGCCTCCTTTGGAGGCGGATACACGGTGGGAGCCACGTTGCTGCGCTGGGAGATGTAGTGTGTATGGAAGAAACAGCGGCGGAGTTTTTGGCTTCGCCGCTGTTTCATGTTCCGAAGTCTTAGAGAGGTTCCATAGTTCTAGACTTGCGTGGTCTGGGTAGCGACGCTGCGGGATGTCTTGTAGAGCTTGTAGAAGGCCACGGCGACGCTGATCAGGATGACCGACCAGAGGATGATGAGGATGGTGGTGGCCCATTTCTCGGAGAAGTGTGCCCAGAAGCGCAGCACCTGACGACCATAGACGATTCCCAGTCCGGCGGCGATTGCGTGACGCACAGCCCTGCTGATGGTGAAGGTGGTCAGGAACTTTCGCCGGGACATATTGAGTGCGCCGGCGGCGAGGACGAAGGGGCTAAGCGGCATGGGTGGTGGCAGGATCGCTGGTAGCGCGACCGAGAGGATCGCGTGGTTCTCCATCCATTCGCAGACGCGCTTGAAGATGCGCGGCGGGACGTTCTTCTCGAGGAATGCCATGCCGCCGGAGTGACCGACTTGGTAGCTGAGGTAGCCTCCGATAGCCGAGCCTGCTGTAGCGAGAGCGATCAGGAGTATCCAGCTGGTGTGCTGCGCAGCGAGCACGATGATCATAATATCGGTGACGCCTGGGATGGGGAGGGGGACGAACGAGGAGTCAACGATCGAGATGAAGAAGACACCAAAGAGACCGAAACTGAAGAAGAGATGCAGGAGTTTGTTTCGGTGATGAGGCGCGGCGAGAGCCTGGGCTGCGATGGCGGCGACGGATCGGGCGGCAGCGGGGAGGCTCATAGACGATAAGACGCGGAGAGGCGGTGGGAAGACGCTCCCGAGGGGAAGATTGATGCGGCTTATTGGCCTGGCGCTACAGAAAGCGGAGGCTGGGGAGTGGCTGGAGCGCGTCGACTTCGGCGGCGTAGCGGCGGAATAGCTCGATGGCACGGATGCAGTCAGGAGTGAGGATGTAGTGGATGTTGTGGGTGAGGTAGTGGCGGATAGTGTCGGGTGGGATGGCGATGCGTGGCGTCCACTCTTGGACGAGGGCGTCGGTGTTGGCGAGGCCGTGGTCTCGGGAACGCTGCAGGTCGGCCGTGAGTTCCTCGGGAGTAAAGCCGCTGGCCGCGAGAGCCTCGGGGCGCGCGGCCCAGACGGCGGCAACCCAGGGCAGGCCGGTACGGCTGCGCCATTCGTGGGCAAGGTCGAGCCAGAGGCAGGGGCCTACGGCGGCCTCGATCTGCTGGCGGGCCTCGAGTGCAAGCAGGGCAGGGTCGCCGATGAGTAGCGCGGCGTCGGCCTGCTGGAGCATTGCGATGGGATCTGCGGCTGCCGGGACGAAGCTGGGTTGCGTGCCGAGAAACTTGCGGAAGAGTATCTGCGAGTAGGCGAGCGAGCTGCGGGAGGCGGTGTCGGCGGCGATGGTGCGGACGGACTCGAGGGCGCAGCTTTGTTTGACGATGAGTTGGATGGAGCGGACCTCGTCAAGCGAGGCGATGGTGCAGCCTGGGACGATGGCGAGCTCTGGGGTCAGGGCCGCGATGGGGATAAGGCCCAGGTCGGCGCGTCCGGCGAGCAGTTCGGCGGCGCACTCGGAGGGCTGGGTGTAGTGGAGCTGGTAGCGCTCGGCGATGGTGTCTTTTGCCGGAAGATGTTCGAAGTCCCACATGAGGGGAGCGGGGTTGAGGAAGTCGATGGCGGCGACGCGGAGCGGCGAGTGTGTTGATTGAATGCTCAAAGGACTAGTTTAGTGGATGTCGCAAGAAGGATGTGGGATGCAGAGGGCCGTCGTGGGTTTTTATCAGGATGAGGAGATGCATTGGGTGGCACAGTTGGAATGTGGGCATAGCATCCATGTGCGACATGATCCTCCGTGGACGGTGCGGGAGTGGGTGACGACGGCGGAGGGAAGACAGGCGCGGGTGGGGAGCCGGATAGAGTGCAAGAGGTGCGATGAGGGGGAAGCGATCCTCTCGCTTGACATCAGGATGGGCGGCGGGTAGGCTCTGCCGTCATCCAGTGAGTTGTGTTGCGGGGCTGTCAGGGTTGGCCTGCGACTTGAGAGGGAAACGGCGGGATGAGTCTGGTTGAACAGGGTTTGATGACGGCGGTGCGTCTAGAGCGGGCGCGCCTGGCATGGATGGCGTTGGTTTTGACTCCGGGGATGGGGGCGATTCGGACGGCCAAGGCGATGAGCCGGTTGGGGCAGGCGGAGCGGCTGTTCGAGGTCTCGTTGACGGAGCTGGAGGGTGCGGGACTACCGGCCCAGTCGGCCCAGTACGTCTTCGATGGCAAGGCGTTGACGATGGCGGAGAACGAGGTGAATCGGGTTGCCGAGGCTGGCGGCTCTTTTCTTACGCCGGAGGATGAGTCCTATCCGGAGCGGCTGCGCGAGATCTACGATCCACCGGCGGTGCTGTGGATTCGGGGCAATGCGGAGTTGCTGGCGCGACCGGGGATTGCTGTGGTGGGAACCCGGCAGCCTTCCCCTTATGGGTCTGGGATGGCGGAGATGCTCTCTCGCGACCTGGCAAACCGGCGTCTGACGATCCTGAGCGGCATGGCTCGTGGGGTGGATACGGCGGCGCACAAAGGAGCCCTTGAAGCTGGCGGAAAGACAGTGGCGGTGTGGGGGACCGGCATCGACGTGATCTATCCGAAGGAGAACAAGAAGCTGGCAGAGAGCATTGTCGCGAGTGGGGGAACCATCGTGAGTGAGTATCCGCTGGGGACGTTTCCGGCTCCGCAGAACTTTCCCATCCGGAACCGGATCTTGAGCGGAATGAGCATCGGTGTGCTGGTGATCGAGGCTGGGGAGTACTCGGGGACGCGGATTACAGCACGCTGCGCGATGGAACAGAACCGGGACGTGTACGCGGTTCCAGGGAATGTGACGAACAAGAATGCCTGGGGCCCTAATACGCTGATTAAGCAGGGGGCGAAGCTGACGGCGACGTGGGAGGACGTGTGGGAGGAGCTGCCTTCGGTGATACGGCGGCAACTGGAGGGCGAATTGGCGGAAAACACGCCCGGTGAATCGAAATCGGGAGGGACTGCATCCTTATTTAACGAAGTCTCTCTGCCGGAACACGAACGGTTGGTCTTCGAGCGGTTGAAGCATGACGAGTCGATGCAGCTCGACGAGTTAATTGAGGGGTTGGAGGCCGAGCTGGGGTCGGCAGAGATTTTTACGGCTCTGTTCGAACTCGAGCTGGCGGGACGGGTGAAGCAGCTTCCTGGAAAAAATTATGTGCGGTGCTTTTAGGCTAATGTCGCCTGAATGCAAAGACACGGGCTGCCAGCGGTAAGGCAAGCGGAACCTCTCTATTAACAGGGGAATACGAATAGATTTGCACAGCTCTGTAGGGCGGCGTCAAAGTTACGTTTTCCAGTGACTTGCGTCTCTCGATGGAACCGGTCTAGATGACGCGCCGGACGAAACCGTGTTAGGTTCGCAATGAATCAGCAAGAACGGAACGGATTGCTTCGGCGATCCGTTTCAGTAGATGAAGGGAACGAATGGCAAAGTCACTTGTGATCGTGGAATCGCCGGCGAAGGCGAAGACGATCAATAAATATCTCGGCAGCGAGTACATCGTGGAGGCCTCGATTGGCCACATCATGGACCTGCCCAAGAACGATATTGGCGTGGAGCTGTTGAAGCGGACGTTCGAGCCGACACTGATTGTGTCGCCGGGCAAGGAGAAGATTGTCGATCGGCTGAAGAAGCTCGCGGCGAAGGCGGACATGGTGTACCTGGCACCCGACCCGGATCGCGAAGGCGAGGCAATCGCGGCGCACCTGGCGATCCAGTTGCTGCCTGTGATGAAGGACAAGTCGAAGATTCGGCGGGTGACCTTCAACGAGATTACGCAGAAGGCCGTCAAAGCGGCGTTCCTGAATGCGCGGGATGTGGACGAAAATCTCGTGGATGCCCAGCAGACACGAAGAGTATTAGACCGTTTGGTGGGGTATCAGATCTCACCATTGTTGTGGGACAAGGTGCGGCGTGGTCTCTCCGCTGGGCGTGTGCAGACCGTTGCGTTGCGCCTGATCGTCGAGCGCGAGCTGGAGATCAACACCTTCAACCCTGTCGAGTACTGGACGATCGATGCTCACCTGAAGCCAGCTTCGGGCGGGCAGGAGTTTGTCGCGAAGTTCGTGGGAATCGATGGAACCCCCGCGCGGGTTCCGAATGGCAAGGATAAGGACGGCAAGGACGTCTTCATCGCGAACTCGCTGTTGAACGAGAAGCTGACCACAGAGACGGTCGCGCAGCTCGAAAAGGCGAAGTGGGCCGTTACCTCGGTCGAGCGCAAGGAGCGCAAACGCAATCCGACCGCGCCGTTTACCACCAGCAAGCTGCAACAGGATGCCTCCGGGCGGCTGGGCTTCAACGTGCGCCGGACGATGGGCGTGGCGCAGCGTCTGTACGAGGGCGTCGAACTGGGCAGCGAGGGCACTGTCGGTCTGATTACCTACATGCGTACCGACTCGACCCGTGTCTCGCCCGATGCGATCGCCGATGCTCGCAAGTACATCGAGACGAAGCTGGGTGCGCAGTATCTGCCGGCGAAGCAGAACGAGTACAAGAGCAAGAAGGACGCGCAGGACGCGCACGAAGCGATTCGTCCGACGAACGTCAACTTCACGCCGGACTCGATCCGCAAGTCTTTGAGCGAGGAGCAGTACAAGCTCTACAAGCTCATCTGGCAAAGGTTTGTCGCGTCGCAGATGGTTCCTGCGGTCTTCGACCAGACGGTTGTGGAGATCGCGGCGAAAGCTGACCGCACCTACGACTTCCGCGTGACCGGTTCGATTCCGAAGTTTGATGGCTTCCTGAAGGTCTACGAAGAGGCGAAGGAGAAGAAGGACGCCGACGACGAGTCGCTGGACAACAAGCTGCCTCCGCTGACCGATGGACAGGCGTTGACGAAGCAGAAGATCGACTCCGAGCAACGGTTTACTGAGCCGCCGCCGCGCTACAACGAGGCTTCGCTGGTGAAGGTGCTGGAGGAGCGTGGCATTGGCCGCCCCTCGACCTATGCTTCGATCATCAATACGATCCAGGACCGCGATTATGTGAAGAAGATCGGCGCGAAGTTCGTGCCGACCGAGATCGGTACGGTTGTGACTGGGCTGCTAGTGAAGAACTTCCCCTATATCTTCGACCCGCAATATACGGCGAAGTTGGAGGGTGAGCTCGATGCGGTCGAGGACGGCGAGGAGCGCTGGACCGATTTGCTGAATGGCTTCTACGACCACTTCGAGAAGGAGCTTCTCGTCGCGGGCGACAACATGGAAGACATCAAGCGTATGGAGCAGGCCACGACCGAGGTCTGCGACAAGTGCGGAAGTCCGCTGATTTTGAAGTGGGGCAAGTTCGGCAGCTTCTACTCGTGCAGCAACTTCACCAAGACCAAGCCGATGACTATTGCGGCGGGGCCGTGGAAGAAGGACTCCAAGGCCGTGACCAAGAAGGTGACGGAGGCGTTCGGTTTCCCAATGACCATCAAGGCGATGGTCGAGGATGTGACGAACTTCTCTGAGGAGGTTTCGGACGTCAAGCAGATGACGCACGCGATCAACGAAGCGGCGAAGTTCGGCAAGAAGATCATCGCGGAGCCCTTCAGCTGCGACTTCACGAAGGAGAACTTCGCCGCCAAGCCTGACCTGAGCGCGCCAGGGGCGGACGAAGCTCCCGAGGAGGAGTTTTGCGACAATTGCGGTCGCCAGATGGTGCTCAAAAATGGTCCCTGGGGTCCGTTCATGTCTTGCCCAGGCTATAGCGACGACCCGCCGTGCAAGACAATCCGCAAGCTGACCCAGAAGGTGCAGCAGAAGCCGCCCGTGCAGCTTGAAGAGGCCTGCCCGAAGTGCGGCAAGCCGCTGCTCCAACGAGATGGCCAGTACGGCGAGTTCATCGCTTGTAGCGGCTATCCCAAGTGCAAGTACGTCAAGCAGGAGCTGCTCGACGTGAAGTGCCCGAAGGATGGCGGCGACATCGCCGTTCGGAAGACCAAGCGCGGCGATACCTTCTATGGCTGTGTCAACTACCCGAAGTGCGACTTTGCCAGCAACCTAAAGCTGGTCAACCAGACCTGCCCGAAGTGCGATAGTGCTTATCTGCTTGAAATCAATAACGATAAGGGAATCTTTCTGGTCTGCCCGAACAACCGTGAGGCACTACCGAAGCGACGTGTGAAAAAGGGCGCTCCGGAGGAGGAGCCGACACACCCGCCATGCAGCTACGAGAAGAAGATTGCTGGGCCTGCACCAGTGACTCCCTTGGTCAGACCCGACCCGGCAGCTACCCGGGCGGTCGTGGAAAGTGTGGCGTAAGGCAACGAGCGGAGGGCTGTGGAAAGAAGAGCGACTTTCCTTTCCATGGCTACTCTGTTACAAATGCGCTTGTAGGCCTTGAGGGTTCAGTACCCGCGGCCATGGCGCACGATTCTCTGCGTCTGCCGTAACTTATTGAGAATGCAGGTAGTTGAAGATGGCGAAGGCAGTTTGGAATGGCCAGGTGTTGGCCGAGAGTGAGACATACGAGACGGTCGAAGGAAATATTTATTTTCCGGACGAGACCGTCAAGCGTGAGTTCCTGAAGGCAAGTTCTACCACCTCCAGCTGTCCCTGGAAGGGGCAGGCCCGCTACTACTCGATCTTTGTTGACGGGCAGGAAAACCCCGATGCGGCGTGGTACTACCCGGACCCCAAACCGGCGGCGCGCAACGTGAAGCACCACACGGCGTTCTGGCGTGGCGTGGAAGTCACCAAGTAACCAGTATCTGTTGAAGGAATAGGAGCGGGAGAAGTCGAGACCTCTCCCGTAGTGTTTGCAGCCGATCAGTAAGCCTGTGCCTGGTCGAGCGGGATGCGGACCTGGAAGCAGGTGGCCCCGGGCTTAGATTCGACCGTGAGAAAACCGGAGTGTTTGGAGACGATACGATGGGCCGTATCGAGCCCGAGCCCGAGTCCCCGGCCTGGTGCCTTGGTGGTAAAGAATGGCTCGAAGATGCGGGATTTGAGCTCCGGTTCCACGCCCACGCCAGAGTCCCAGACCTCAATCAACACCATCTGCCCGGCAAGATGTGTCTGGAGTCGCAGCGTACCCCGGCCGTGCATGGCATCGAGCGCATTTTCGATCAGCTCCGTCCACACCTGGTTCAGCTCGCTTCCGTAGGCGCTGACGCAAGGAACCGCAGGGTCGAACTGGAGCTCCACTTTGATGTTCTGCAATCGCGATCCGAACATGCTGAGCGTGGTTTCGAGTGATTGGGGCAGGTCGACCTCCTGGATCGGCGCCTGGTCCATGTAGGAATAGTCCTTGATGGCGCTGATAAGGTCGAAGATGCGTACCGTCGAGTCGACGACCGTCTCAGCCATGCGCTCCACGCGCAGCGAACTGGCGATGGTGGCGACTGCGACGGGAAGGACATTGGGGCTGAGCGCGGCGGCCAGTTCATCGAGCACTTCGACGGGCAGTCTCGTCTCAGCGAGCGAAGGAGCGATCGTCCACGGAGAGGGAACGTTGTGGGCCTCAAGCCAGCGCGCCAGTTCGTCCTCGCGGTCGCTTGTGGCTATGGGACTTGTCGGTGCGACGGCGAGGCTCGAGTAGGCTGCCATCCGCTCACGAGCGCTCTTGACCCAGCTTCGATAGCGTTCGGACTCCTCCGCGCTGAGGCAGAGCTTCCCGAGGTCATACTTCAGTTCGCCATACTGGCGCAGCTCTCCGAAGAGACTGGCGGCGGAGCGTTGCGCGGCTGAGGCGGGATTGTTTAGCTCGTGGGACAGGTTCGCGGCCAGTTTGCCGAGCGCGACCAGCTTCTCGGTCTGCTGCTCCATGCGAGTTACCTCGCGCACACGGTCCAGTAGTACCGAGACAGAGCGCTGGCCCATGGATGGGATGGCGGCGAGCATCTCGGGGAAGAGGTCGCGATGGATATCGACCGCCCAGACGGGACCGACGGCGTACCCATTTCCGCCATAGACCTTCATGCGGGAGAAGGGGAGCAGGCCAGTCATCTGTCCGGCGCGGCCAATGAAGAGCGCCATGGGGCCGGTGTGGCGGCGACGGACATGGACCTCTCCGCGCAGGATGAAGTTAAGCCTGCTGGCGGGCTCTCCTTCGCGGAAGACAGTGGCGCCGTCGGGACCGACTCGCTCGGTGCAGTGTGTTGCCAGCCAGGTGTATTCCTCGTCTGAGAGGCCTTCGAGTTGGACGACGGTGCGTAGTGCGGCGATGATCTCGGGCAGAGGCGTTGGCTCGAAAGGCGCCGCCACAAATACTGTGGGGTCGGGCTGAAACTCGAATGGAGCCTCGAGTGGGGTGTCGGATTGGGGGACTGTGGCCATGATTTGTCGCTATCTGGAACGTTGATTCCGAAGCTCCGGCGGGTGAAGGAAGCTCTATGGGGGAAGCTTCGTGCTCTTCTCTATTGTGACAGGTGTATGTGATCGAAGGTTTGCCCGTCATCTTTGCAAAAGATAATAAAGGTGAAGTTCTCCGGACTCACGTTAAAACGTAAGCAAAGGCCGATTTGTTCCGTGCCCTTCAATTCGTAGACTCCCTATCGGTGGAAAAGTAAGGAGGGCGATGCCTTGAACTGGCATCGCCCTCCTTTGGTGAAACGGGTCGAGCTATGCCTTGTGGACCTGGCCATCCTTGACCACGACTGGGTCGAGGAACGGCATGGCTTTGCGGAGTTCGGCTCCGACCTTCTCGAGCGGGTGCGCGGCCTCTGCTTTGCGGATGCGCGTGAACTCGTGCCGTCCGGTCTCGTTCTCCTCGATGAACCGCTTGGCGAAGGAGCCGTCCTGGATGTCATTGAGCAGGCCCTTCATCGCCTTCTTGACCTCGGGAGTAACGATGCGCGGACCGGCGACGTAGTCACCCCACTCTGCGGTGTCCGAGATCGAGTGACGCATGTACTCCAGGCCGCCGCGGTACATCAGGTCGACGATCAGCTTCAGCTCATGTAGCACCTCGAAGTAGGCCAGCTCCGGCTGGTAGCCAGCCTCGGTCAGCGTCTCGAAGCCCGCCTTGACGAGGGCAGCGGTGCCGCCGCAAAGAACGGCTTGCTCGCCGAAGAGGTCGGTCTCGGTCTCCTCGGTGAAGGTTGTCTGGAGCACACCGGCGCGCGTGCAGCCGATACCCTTGGCGTAGCTCAGGGCGAGCGCAAGAGCGTTGCCGCTTACATCCTGCTCTACTGCGACCAGGCCTGGGACGCCGCCGCCTTCGGTGAAGACCTCGCGGACGCGGTGGCCGGGGGCCTTCGGGGCCACGAGCGAGACATCGACGCCAGCGGGAGGGGTGATGGTGCGGAAGCGGATATTGAAGCCGTGCGCGAACATCAGCGTCGCGTTGGGCTTCATGTTCGGCTCGATCTCCGCGTGGTAGACCTTCGCGGCGGTCTGGTCAGGCGTCAGGTTCATGATGACGTCGGCCCACTTCGAGACCTCGGCGACAGTGCCGACCTCGAGGCCAGCTTTGCGAGCGCGCTCGGCGTTCGGGCTGTCGGGACGAAGGCCCACGCGGACCTCGACGCCCGAGTCCTTGAGGTTGAGGGCGTGGGCGTGGCCCTGCGAGCCGTAGCCGATGATGGCGACTTTCTTCGCCTGGATCAGTGAGAGGTCTGCGTCTGCGTCGTGGTAGGTCTTTGCCATGGTAGGTATCTTCTTCCTTTGGTTTTAGAGATGCAGGGTAGTGGAAAGTTGTGGCTGCTGGGCGGCGGCTTCGGCCTCGCAGCGGTGCTGGATGACGTGGAGGATGTTGGTCTGCATATCGTGCATGACGGCATCGGACCACATGGCGGCGTAGAGATTAAAGTCGGTGGAGAGGCGCTGGTGGCTGCCAAGATGAAGCATCACGTCGCCGTTCGGGAGACGCTCGATGATGTACTCGCCGTTGAGCACATCGAAGAAGCGGCCCCCCACCGTAACATGTTCGTCCAGAGTAGTGGACGGGATACGCGCGGTGTCTGCCTTGATTGTAAAGGCGATTCGGTGATCCGGCTCCCAAGTGGTGATGGTCTCGATGAAATTTAGGCCACGCTCGAAGCTGGCATTGCGTACTCCGCCTACTCCCTCATAAGAGAGCGAGGCTTCAATGGGGCGCGGAAAGCCGATGGTGTTGGCCCAGGACGGGCGCAGCTCCGAGGGGTCGATGGCGCGGACGCGTTCGATATTCTGCCAGACGACGGAGACAGGTGCGTGGATGCGAATCTCGGTGTCGACGGTACGGATCTGGAGGGGCTGGTGGATGCGGGTTTCAACCATCGCCAGGAGCAGCGGAAGAGCGGCGATGCAGGAGAGCGTGGTGGTCGAAGCTCTTCTACGAAGGCTGCGATGCAGCAGGCCTGCGGTCAAGCCGCCGAGGGTAGCGAATAGCAGCGCAGGCGGCAGGATGAAGATGGCGCAGATGTAGCCTTCCCAGTGGACGTTGATGGCGAGGACGAGATTGAGGACGATCGGGAGCCAGGGAGCGATGACCCGTTGGGTGACAGTGAAGGGCTGCTCCCCGCTCGACCGGTACACCGTAAGGAAGCCCGCGATTAGAGGTCCGAGAGCGAGAAAACTGAAGGACATCAGGATCGCCCCACCCTTTTGATCGGCATGAAAGATGGGGAAGAAGCTGACAGCGCGGAAAGCCAGAAGGTAGAGGCTGCCGATGACGATGCCGACCAGTAGCGCACGCAGCCAGGGCCAGCGCGGCGCGGAGGGGCGGCCTGCTGGCACTGTATCGGCTGGTTGCATCGTCGGCGGCAGGGAAGACACGGCTAGATCTCTTCCTCGTGGACGTTGTCGAACTCGTTGGGGAGAATCTCGTCGGCCTCCGGCTTATCCGGGAATGCCGGTTCACCGAGATTGTTAGGGTTGGGTGTGCCGAGCGCCTTCAGCACGCGGCTGGTGTGGTGGCCGCGCCGCATCGCCATGCGCCCGGTGCGGGAGACCTCGAGGATCTCGTACTCGCTCTCCTTGAGGACCTGGATGAGACCTTCGATCTTCGAGGCTGCACCGGTCATCTCGAGCATGATGGACTCGGGCGCGAGATCGACGACGCGGGCACGGAAGACCGTGGCGAGCTCGAAGATCTGCGAACGCGTCTTGGGAGCGGCAGCGATCTTGATAAGGCAAAGCTCGCGGATGACGGCCTCGCTGCGGCCTACTTCGTCGACATCGTCGGTGATCTCGAGTTTGTAGAGAGAGGCGCGAATGCGGTGGGCGGCGTGCTCGGGGGCCTCGCAGACGATGGTCATGCGCGAGGTGTCGGGGCGCTCGGATTCTCCTACAGTCAAAGACACTATGTTTATGTTCAATCGGCGGAAGAGCGACGCGACGCGGGTGAGGACGCCGGGCTTGTCTTGTACCAGGGCTACGAAGGTGTGGAGCATGGGACCTCGATGAAGGTTGGATTGCGCAGGCTATAGAGGGTGTGGCGTTGGTATGGGTGGCCTGCGGGAACACGGGGATGGTCGAAGTCGAGCTCGGGGCGGTGGGTCATACCCAGCTTTTCCATGACTCGGCGGGAGCTGTGGTTTGGAAGCGCGGTGATCGCGACTACTTCGTTCAATGCGACCTGGTTGAAAGCGTAGTCGACGATGGCGGTTGCGCCTTCGGTGGCCAAACCCTGGCCCTGGCAGGCCTGTGTAAGGCGCCAGCCTATCTCGACTGCGGGCTGAGGGAGATTGGGGACGTCGTCGCGCATGGTCTGGAGGCCGATGATTCCAGCGAAGGTGTCGGTCGCACGCAGGGTTGCGGCGAAAAAGCTGAAACCGTCCTTCTCGAAGGCGGCGCGGTAACGGGCGATGGATTCGTCGCTCTGCTCTGGTGTGAGCGGGGCGGCGAAGAAGTACATGACGACGGGGTCAGCGTTCATCGCGGCGAAGGGTGCGCGGTCCGCCTCCTGCCATTGGCGGAGGATGAGGCGCTGGGTTTCGAGTTGGAGAGGCTGGGTCAATTGCTGGTTCTCAAAGGTGTGCGTGCTGTCGTTCAAGGGTGCATGGTTGGGATGTAGTCTTTCGGCTTTTCGAAGAGGATGAGTTCGCCGGGTTTAGCCGGTGGCTTGGCATCGCTGCAGAGATTGCCGGTCGTGATTCCAGTGCTGAGAATGGTGGCGATGGAGTAGTCGGTGTAGAGCTCCCAGCGCGAACGGCAGTCGGCATACATGTTCGAGAGGATGCGGATAGTGGTCGCCTTGCCTATGTCGACGAGGATGATCCCGTTCTTATCGGTGGCCATGGCAACGGAGCCGATCTGATCGACTCTGAGCGCTACGTTGAGTTGTTCGTCCGTGACGGGTTTGTTGGTTTGCGCGTTGATGATGCGAATCTTTACCTGCCCGGTTTGAGCCACTGCTGCGGCCGCTGGCTTTTCGAAGAGGACGAGTTCACCGGGTTTGGCCACTAGCTTGGCATCGGTGCAGTGATTGCTGACTGTGATTCCTGTGTTGAGAATGTCGGCGATGGAGTAGTTGGTGTTGCGTTCGTCGTGCTGGCGGCAGTCGGTATGTACGCTCGAGAGGATGCGTATGGTAGTCGCTTTTTGTGTACTCACGAGGATGATGCCGTCTTTGTCTGTAGTCATGGCGGCGGAGCCGGTTTGTGTAGGGGCGAGTGTTACGTCGAGTTTTTCGTCCGTGATGGGCTGGTTGTTTCTGGCGTTGATGATGATGATTCTTATCTGGTGATCTTGTGCTGCAACGACCGTCGATGCCAGTGCGAGCAGGAGTAGGAGCGCGGCGGGTAGGATGCCGGACTTAGTGATTGCTCGGGTTGTAACGGTATGAAGCATTCGGCCTTTTTGAAAACCCTAGATATCAGAAGACTGCTGAGTTGGCACAGCTCGTCCCATTGCAAGTGCTTCTACAAATTCTTCCGGTGAGAGCGATGCGCGTTTCTTGTCAATATGAGGGACATACTTTCCGGCATCGGGTCCCCAATCAAAATAAAGTCCGCAATCCTCGTTTGCTATTGCATTCGCTGCTTTTCCATCCACTGACAGCTGTTCGGAGAACAATCGCAATGTCTGTTGATCTCCAAGTAGTTTGACGAAAACTTCGATGTGATAAGTTCCTTCTGAAAAGCCGAAAGAGTTCGTGTCTTTGGGTGCTAAAAAATGGTGACTTACAGTTATCCCCGACTCACCAACATATAATCCACTTCCTCTTACTAGGCGTTCTTCTCCATAGACCCAAATACTAAAGTTCTGTTTGCTTTCGTTTCGTCGCAACGAGATGTACATGGCCTCAATGATGCATCCTCTTTTCGATGTGCTGAAAAGTAGAGTTCGTAAATAGACTTTTTGTTCGCGACCCAGTTTGGGTCCACCATCTGGACCGAAGTAGATAACAGATGGGCGGGTCATTTTTACAGTGCCACGCCGAAACAGAGTCAACCACGCTGTCACCGCGGAGACTGTCAGAGCTAGCGCTGCAATTGTGATCGCGAGGACTTGCAAAGCTACTCATCCTCCGCGGTTTCAAGCAGTGGATCGGCGGTGGGCCGACGTACCATTTCGTGAAGGGCAGCGCCTGGCGCGATCATTGGATACACGCCATCTTCTTTCTCCACCTGGAAGTTGATCAGGAAGGGTTTGCCGCTGGTTCGTGCTTTTGTAACCGTTGGAATTACATTTGCGCGTTTGGAGACGTGAGCCCCGGCGATGCCATGTGCTCCTGCTAGTTGCACGAAGTCTGGAGATAGAATCGGCGAGGCTGAATAGTTCTTGTCATAGAACGCCTCCTGCCACTGCCGCACCATGCCGAGGAAGCCGTTGTTGATGACGGCGATATTGATGGCGAGGTTCTCCTGCACGATCGTCGAGAGCTCGGCGGCGGTCATCTGGAAGCCGCCATCGCCTGCGATTACCCAGACATCCTTCTCCGGGCAGGCGACCTTCGCACCGATGGCTGCGGGTAGTGCGAAGCCCATTGTCCCGAGGCCCCCCGAGGTGATGAGCGAGCGCGGGGAATCGTGCTTGTAGTACTGCGCCTCCCACATCTGGTGCTGACCTACATCGGTCACGATGATGGTCTGCTCCAACCGGCCTGCGTCCTGCGCCTCGCGCCAGATGTCGTGGATCACGTGCGCGGCATAGAGGTGGCCGTTGTCGGGCAGGTTGATGATGTCGCGCACGGCGGCGTCGCCCTTCATGGCGTTCACTTCGCTGATCCAGCCTGCGTCGTTCTTCTTTGGCAGCAGCGGCAGCAGCAGGTCGAGCGTCTTCGCGAGGTCGCCGATCAGCGCGACATCCACCTTGACGTTCTTGTTGATCTCGCTTGGGTCGATCTCGATGTGGATCTTCTTCGCGTTCGGCGCATAGCTGGCGAGGTTGCCGGTTACGCGGTCGTCGAAGCGCATCCCGAAGGCGAGCAACAGATCGGCTTGCTGGATCGCGTTGTTCACCCACGATTCTCCATGCATACCCATCATGCCGAGCGAGAGCGGATGGTACGTTGGGAACGCGCCAAGGCCGAGCAGCGTGCTGGCCACGGGTATCTGCTGCCGCTCGGCGAATGCGATCACCTGCTCGCGTGCTCCTGATTCGACGATGCCATGCCCTGCCAGAATCAACGGGCGTTTTGCCTGTTGGATCAGTTCGATGGCTTGTTGGATCGAAGTCGACTCGGCGCGGAGCATCGGATGCGGGCGATACGGCTTCGGCGCGGCGGCGGCGAAGTTGAACGCGGCACTGCCTTGCTGTGCGTCCTTGGTGATGTCGACGAGCACCGGCCCTGGGCGCCCACTAGTTGCAATCTGAAACGCCTCGCGCACCGCTGCGGCGATGTCTTCGGCGCGCGTGACGAGGTAGTTGTGCTTGGTGATCGGCATCGTGATCGCGGTGATGTCAACCTCCTGAAAGGCGTCGCTGCCGAGCACCTTCGAGGAAACCTGTCCGGTGATGCAGACGATCGGGATCGAGTCGAGCATTGCTGTCGCGATGCCAGTGACGAGGTTCGTCGCGCCCGGCCCACTGGTCGCCATGCACACGCCAACCTTGCCCGATGCGCGCGCATAGCCGTCAGCCATGTGCGCCGCGCCCTGCTCATGCCGCACGAGGATGTGGTGAATGGGGAACTTACGCAGCGCATCGTAGATCGGCAGGATCGCTCCACCTGGATAGCCGAAGACGGTGGCGACACCCTCGCCGACGAGAGAGGCCCAGAGGATCTCGGAGCCGGTGAGTTGCGGGTGTTGATTTTTGTCTGCCATCTTGTTCTCCTTTACTTACTGCGCGTTGCAACCTCAAATTCAACTAGTTCGTTCGGCCACTCGCCGGCTGCATTACTTCACAAAAGCGAGTTGCTCCCGGAAGAGACGATCCACGATCGTCAAGAGGCGGGTTTGGAATCCTCAGCAGAAGGTAGCGGCACCATATGGGACGGTTTCTCAGCTTAACGCTGATAAATCCAATCGGCCCCGCGCCGCCGTAACCCATTTCAGCCCAACTTATTTCCTTCCATTTTCCCCAACGAAAATATGCGAGTCCATGTTCATTTAACGACGCAAAGACCATGCTGAACATGAATGATTCCCACACTGCAAATGCCGATACCACGACAATCCAGACGAATGGATTATGTTCGTCATCCATTAGCACAATGGCCCATAGAGGTAACAATATTTGCCCGACTCTAACGAGGAGAATCGTTCGACGTGATCCGAAAGTGACAGTTTGGGAAGTCATCATGAGCTTTGCCTATGTTGTGACTGCGCCTTCGCTGGCGCTGCCTACGGAGTTTGCATATTTGGCGAAGACGCCGCGCTTGAAGCGGGGCTCGGGAGCTTTGAAGTTCTTCAGCCGAGCGACGATCTCTTCGTCGGAGACGTTGAGGGTTAGCTTGCGGTTGGGGATGTCGAAGGTGATTGTGTCGCCTTCATGCACGGCGGCGATCGGACCCCCGAGGAAGGCTTCGGGCGCAACGTGTCCTGCCATCAGTCCACGTGTCGCGCCGGAGAAGCGGCCGTCGGTGAGAAGCGCCACTGTCTCCGAGAGCTCTGGAATGCCCTTGATGGCAGCTGTGACGGCGAGCATTTCGCGCATGCCTGGGCCGCCCTTCGGTCCTTCGTAGCGGATGACGAGGACGTCATTCGGGTTGATCTTGCCGGCTTCGACGGCGGCGTGGCAGTCGTCCTCGGAGTCGAAGACGCGGGCGGTGCCGGTGTGATGGATGCGCTCATGGCCGGCGACCTTGATGACGCATCCCTCGGGGGCGAGGTTGCCTTTCATGATGACGAGGCCGCCGGTGGGCTTGAGGGCGTTGTCCCAGGTGTGGATGACGGGCTGGTTGGGGGTCTCGACGGCGAGGGCGGCCTCTTCGGCGAGGGTCTTGCCGGAGACGGTGATGCTGTCGCCCTTGAGCAGGCCCTTCTCGATGAGGCGCTGGGCGAGAAGTCGTGATCCGCCCGCCTCTTGATAATCTTTCGCTGCGTACTTGCCGCCAGGGGAGAGATCGCAGATGAACGGCGTGTGTTCGGAGATGCGATCGAAGTCTTCCATGGTGAGCGGGATATCGAACTCATGCGCGATCGCGATGAGGTGGAGAACGGCGTTGGTGCTGCCGCCAGAGGCGCAGACGGCGGCGATGGCGTTGTCAATGGACTGGCGGGTAACGATCTTGCGCGGGGTGAGGCCGGCGCGGGCGAGATCCATGACGAGGCGACCAGCCTGGCGGGAGGCCTCGTGCTTCTCGGGCGACATGGCGGGGACGCCAGTGATGTTCATGGGCGAGATGCCGAGGAACTCTCCGGCCATCGCCATGGTGTTGGCGGTGAACTGGCCACCGCAGGCTCCGGGGCCGGGACAGGCAGCGGCTTCGAGCGCCTCGAGCTCGTCGTCGTTGATCTTGCCGGCGGCGTGCGAGCCCATGCCTTCGAAGACCGAGAGAATGGTGATCTCTTTCGTGGTGCCGTCGGGCTGCTTGAGAGTGCCGGGGGCGATGCTGCCGCCGTAGAGCATGAGGCCGGGGATATCGAGGCGTGCGAGGGCCATGATGGCGGCGGGCATGTTCTTGTCGCAGCCGGCGATGCAGACGATGCCATCGAAGGAGTTGCCGCGGGCGACGAGCTCGATGGAGTCGGCGATGACCTCACGCGAGATAAGGGAGGCCTTCATGCCCTGAGTCCCCATGGTGATGCCGTCGTGAATGGTAACGGTGTTGAACTCCATCGGGGTGCCACCTGCCTCGCGGACGCCCTGCTTGACGGCCTCTGCGACCTTGCGGAGGTGGAAGTTGCAAGGGCCGATCTCGGTCCAGGTATTGGCGATACCGATGATGGGCTTATGCAGGTCTTCTTTGGTGAAGCCGACGCTGCGGAAGTACGAGCGCGCAGCGGCGCGTGATGGGCCTTCGGTCAGGACGATACTGTTTTTCTTCGGATTGATTTCGTTGTTCACTTGCTCTCCGTTTGAACTTGTTCGTTTGAAAATTAGGCTGCCGCGATATTGCGCGGCTTCAGCCAGAACTCGGCTTCGTGTTTCGACTCGTAGGCGTCCAGTGCGGATTCGTGCCGCAGGGTCAACCCAATATCGTCGAGCCCATTCAGCAGGCAATACTTGCGGAACGGATCGATCTCGAAGCTCGCGCTGAAGCCCTCGTCGTCCGTGACCGTTTGCGCTTCGAGGTTGATGGTGATCTGGTGCTGGGGATTCGCCGCACTGCGGGCGGTCAATAGCTCTACATCCGCTTCTGAGAGACGCACGAGAATCATGCCGTTCTTGCCCGCGTTCGAGAAGAAGATATCGGCGAAGCTGGGGGCGATGACAGCGAGGAAGCCGAAGTCGGTGAGTGCCCACGCAGCGTGCTCACGCGAACTGCCGCAGCCGAAGTTTTTTCCGGCGATCAGGATCTTCGCGCCCTTGTAGGCGGGCTGGTTCAGCACGAAGCTCTCATTCGGTTGGCCGGTGTTCGGGCCTTCTTGAATGCGGCGCCAGTCGAAGAAAAGAAACTCGCCGTAGCCGGTGCGCTCGATGCGCTTGAGGAACTGCTTTGGGATGATCTGGTCCGTATCGATGTTCGAGATGTCGATTGGAGCGGCGGTGGATGTGAGGATATTGATAGGTTGCATTACTTCGCCTCCTTGAATTTCCAGGTGCGGATATCGGTGAAGTGGCCAGTAACCGCCGCCGCCGCCGCCATCTGCGGGCTGACGAGATGCGTGCGGCCACCGCGTCCCTGGCGGCCTTCGAAGTTGCGGTTGCTGGTTGAGGCGCAGCGCTCGCCGGGGGCGAGGATGTCGGGGTTCATGCCGAGGCACATGCTGCAGCCCGGTTCGCGCCAGTCGAAGCCAGCCTCAGTAAAGACCTTGTCGAGCCCTTCCTTCTCTGCCTGCGCTTTTACTGACTGCGAGCCTGGTACCACCATCGCGCGAACGGTAGTGGCCACGTGATAGCCGCGTACAACGCTTGCTGCAGCCCGAAGGTCTTCGATGCGCGCATTCGTGCAGGAGCCAATAAAGGCGCGGTCGATGGCGATCTGCTCAATCGGCGTTCCTGCCTTCAAGTCCATGTACTCAAGCGCACGCTCGAAGTTTTTCTGATCGGCTTCGCTCGCGGTTGGGTCGGCAAAGGGCACGGTGTTCTTGACACCTGTGACCATGCCTGGACTGGTACCCCAGCTTACGGTCGGTGTAATCTCTGCCGCATTGATCGTCAATTCGCGATCGAAGGTTGCTCCTTCATCGGTTACAAGTTGCGACCACTGCGCCACTGCCTGCTCCCATGCAGAGCCGGTGGGCGAGAAGCGGCGGCCCTTGAGATATGCGATGGTGGTTGCATCCGGCGCGATCATGCCAGCCCGCGCACCAGCCTCGATGCTCATGTTGCAGATTGTCATGCGCCCTTCCATCGAAAGGGCGCGAATGGCGGAGCCCGCGTACTCGACGACGTAGCCGGTGGCTCCCGCCGTGCCGATGCGACCGATGATGTCGAGCACGATATCCTTCGCGGTGACGCCCGTCGGCAACGCGCCTTCGACGTTGATCCGGAAGGTCTTCGGCTTGTCCTGGGGGAGCGTCTGTGTGGCCATGACGTGCTCCACTTCGCTGGTGCCGATGCCGAAGGCCAGTGCGCCAAAGGCCCCGTGGGTGCTGGTGTGCGAGTCGCCGCAGACGATGGTCATCCCGGGCTTGGTCAGGCCAAGCTCCGGTCCAATGATGTGTACGATGCCTTGCTCGGGTGACTCCACATCGAAGAGCTCGACATCGAAGTCGACACAGTTCTTGCGCAGCGCGTCGATCTGCTTGGAGGCGATCTGGTCCACGATGTGCAGCCTGTCGTACACGCTGCTGGTGGGTACGTTGTGGTCTACCGTCGCGACGGTGCGATCCGGGCGGCGGAGCTTGCGCCCGGCGAGTCGGAGTCCTTCGAACGCCTGCGGAGAAGTCACCTCGTGTACAAGATGCAGGTCGATGTACAGCAGGGTTGGCTCGCCCTTGGGTTCGGCGACCAGGTGCTGTTGCCAGACTTTTTCAAATAAGGTTTGCGGAGTTTTGCTCATGGCTGGTCCTTCTTTTCGGTAGTTGCTGCAGCTATTGCTTTGGGAGTAGTCACGCCGACTGCCGTGATGGGAAGTTCATGCGGCGTTCCGTCGGGATCGACGAGGATAGCGTGGGTAATATTTTGCACGATGCCCGTTCCGGCGAGCGGCTCGACCGACCACCGGGTGATGCTATGCGTCAGCGCAGGCGGAATGCGATTCGGCGATGCACCTTCGGAGCTTAAAGCCTGGTTGGGGAAGACCCATAGCGTGTACTCCGCATCCGGCTGTGTCGTCGTCTTGCTCTCTTTGATCCATTCGATGGCGGCGAAGACAACCAGAGGATTCTTCGTGTCGAGGTCCACCCAGAGCAGTCCGCGCGATGGACAGAAATGCACGACGCAACCGCTGATCGACAGATATCGATTATCGTCGGCGATGACCTTGCCCGGTACTGAGAGGAAGTCAAGCGCCGTGTCCGCTAGTGCGCGGTACTTGCCGCTCGCTCCATTCCCCCAGAAGGTCTGCGGGGCTGTCAGGTACTGCGTAAGAAATGGACGGAAGCGCAGGTCCTGCACCAATTCATTCTCACGGCCATCTGTGGGAGGTGGGCCGTACTGCCACATCCATTCCAGATCGCTCTTGATGTGCTTGACGCCCTTGTCTTTGCCCAGGTGAAACTGGGCGTGTCCCATCGTCGCAGTGGAGAGTATAACTAAACCGGCAGCGAGTTGGAGATGACGATACATAGGGATTACAAGCAACAACAAAAGCAGTGCGGGTTCAGCAGCGTTAGACCGCGTGCATGCCCTGGCGACGATCGATGGACTCAGCCAGCGCCTGATGCACCAGCTTGCCCATCTCTTGCGTGGTGACAGTTTGTGCGCTGCCGCGTGCAATATCCGCAGTGCGATAGCCCGCGTCGAGCACCTTGTACACTGCGGTTTCAACAGCCTTCGCGTCCGCTTCTAGTTGCACCGAATGCCGCAGTACCATCGCCGCTGTCAGGATCGCGCCCAGAGGGTTCGCTTTGCCTGTGCCCGCGATGTCGGGGGCCGAGCCATGCACCGGCTCATAGAGGTTCACTGTGCCGCCTAGCGTGGCTGAGGGCAGCATTCCCAGCGAGCCTGTAATGACGCCCGCTTCATCGGAGAGAATGTCGCCGAACAGATTTTCTGTCAACACAACATCGAAGTTCCGGGGAATGTTCATCAGGTGCATCGCCATCGAGTCGACCAACTGGTGCTCGAGCGTGACGGAGGGATAGTCCTTTGCTACCTCTGTCACCGTTGCGCGCCAGAGCTGCGAGACCTCAAGCACGTTGGCTTTGTCGACGCTCGTCACCTTGCTCCTGCGTTTCGTTGCCAGTTCGAAGGCGACGCGCGCGACTCGGACGACCTCGTCGCGCGTATAGCGCATCGTGTTGATGGCTTCGTTGGTCTCGCGGTTCCACCATCGCGGCTCGCCGAAGTAGAGCCCGCCCAGCAGCTCGCGCACGAACAGGATATCGACGCCCTTGGTGATCTCAGGCCGAAGCGGCGAACTGCCGCTGAGAGCCTCATAGGCGATCGAGGGCCGCAGGTTCGCAAAGCCGCCCAGCGCCTGCCGGATCTGCAGCAGACCGGCCTCGGGTCGCTTGTCCGGTGGGAGCGCGTTGAACTTGTTATCGCCCACCGCGCCCAGCAACGCAGCATCGCACTCGAGCGTGGCATCGAGAGTTGCGGTCGGCAGCGGCGAGCCGCTCTCCGTAATGGCGACTCCACCGATCAGCAGCGGGACAAAGGTGAAGTCGTGCCCGCCCAGCTCGGCGACCGCGCGGAGGATGTTTGTGGCTTGCTGGGTTACTTCGGGGCCGATGCCGTCTCCGGCGAGAACTGCAATCTTCAGACGCATTTCCTTTTCCTTTTGAGCGAAATCGTTAGTGAGTGGTTACGGTGGTTCTGTCTGGCTGCAGCAACCCGATCAGATCCTGGTCGTAGATCGACTTCTTGCGATCGGCCAATTCGGTAAAGCGGTGATACACCTCGTCGAGCTGTTCCCGTGTCAACGGGTGGCCAAGCTCAGCCAGACGCTGTTCCAGCAACCGCCTGCCGCTGTGCTTGCCCAGAACCATGTTGGTTGCTGAGACACCAACCGACTCCGGTGTCATGATCTCGTAGGTCAGTGGGTTGGCTAGTACGCCGTGCTGATGGATGCCTGACTCGTGCGCGAAGGCATTGGCTCCGACGACGGCTTTGTTCGGCGAGCACCCAAAACTGATCTGCTCGGCGAGCATCTGGCTCGTCGGATAGAGCTGTTTCATCTGGATGTTGCTCGTATAAGGAAACTTGTCGCGCCGCACCGTCAGGGCCGCTGCGATCTCCTCGAGCGCCGCATTGCCGGCGCGCTCTCCGATGCCGTTGATCGTGCACTCCACCTGCCGCGCTCCACCTTCGATGCCAGCCAGCGAGTTCGCTACGGCCATGCCCAGGTCGTCGTGGCAATGGGTCGAAAGGATGACATTTTCCATGCCCGGCACCCGTGTCTTGACCGCACGGAACAACGCGGTGTACTCGGCGGGAGTGGTATAGCCGACGGTGTCCGGCAGATTGATGGTTGTGGCACCAGCCTGTACCGCGATGGTGACGATCTGAATGAGGAAGTCGAGGTCGGAGCGTGTTGCATCCTCTGCGGAGAACTCGACGTTCTCCACGAAGCTGCGTGCCAAACGAACCGACTCTCCTGCCTGGTCAAGAGCCTGCGCCCGCGTGATCTTCAGCTTGGCCTCAAGGTGCAGGTCGGACGTGGCCAGAAAGACGTGGATGCGCGAGCTGTGAGCAGGCTCGACAGCGCGAGCTGCGGCCTCGATGTCATCGCGTTTGCAGCGGGCGAGCGAGGCGATGCGCGGGCCATGCACCTCGCGCGCGATGGCACGGATAGATTCGGAGTCGCCCACCGACGCAATCGCAAAGCCGGCCTCGAGGATGTCCACTCCAAGGGCGGCGAGCTGGTGCGCCATTTGCAACTTTTCGGCGGGGTGCATGGTGCAGCCCGGTGACTGTTCTCCGTCGCGGAGGGTGGTGTCGAAGAAGAAGACTTGGTCCTGATTGGCCATAAAGAATTAAGCCCTCGAACTACTGCACTCAGCATAACTCAGGCTTATGATGACGAACAGAGGTATCACGATTTCTAATTGTGGTATTCATAGTCACATAACAGATGCACCTCGTCGGGAGCCGCATTGGACCTGTTTCAACTGGAGACGTTTCTGGCGGTGGCAGAGGAGCGGAGTTTCTCTCGCGCCGCCGCCCGCCTGCATCGCACGCAGCCTGCCGTCAGCCAGGCCATCTCAAAGCTCGAAGGTGAGCTCGGTGAGGTGCTCTTCGAACGCTCCTCCCGTGATGGCACCCTCACGGATGCAGGAGAGGTTCTGCGGGAGTACGCGCTCAAGCTGCTCAACCTGCGGACCGAGGCTGCTGGTGCCCTGGGTGAGTTGCGCGAGCTCCATCGTGGTCGCCTCAACCTCGCCGCCAACGAGTACACCTGCCTCTATCTGCTCCCGCTGCTCGACGAGTTCCGCCGTCAGAATCCGCGCATCAAGGTCTCGGTACAGCGCACGCTCGCCAGCCGCATCCCCGACGAGGTGCTCATGCACTCAGTCGACCTCGGGGTGCTCTCCTTCCGCCCGGACGATGCCCAAATCCGCTCCGTGGTCGTCTATCGCGATGACCTCGCCTTCGTCGTCAACCCTCAACACCCGCTCGCCCGTGGCGGCGAGGTCTCCATCCGCCAACTCGGAACGCAGAACTTCATCGGACATAGCATTGCCTCTCCACAGCGACAGAAGGTCATCCAGATCTTCAACCGCCATAAGACCCCTCTACGGATGGGGGTCGAGCTCCCTTCGCTTGAGTCCATCAAACGCTTTGTTGAGGTGGGGAACGGCGTCGCGCTGGTGCCGGGGCTCACGCTGCGGACGGAGCTTGAGAGCGGCACGCTCGTCCGTGTGAAGATCCGCGAGCTCGATATCGAGCGCAAGCTGCGGCTGGTCTATCGGAAGCAGGCGAGCCTGTCGCATGCTGCCCTCGCATTCCTTAAGGTGGTCGAGACCTATGCCCAGGCCCACGGCGATCCGTACTGCTATCACCTGGAGCGGTCGAGTTGAGCTAGCTGAATTTATCGGGGATTTTTGAAAATTCCGGAACATTATTAGGAGAACTACGTCTGTACGTGTAATGACCGCCCGGAGGATGAGCCGGGCAGCATGGTATGTGAAAGCAAGGAGTCTCCGATGGACAACAAGAACTTTGGCAGCAACGCAATCAGGACAGCGGCACTGGCGCTGTGTACGTTCGCAATGGGCACAATACCGGCCATGGCTCAGGACAATACCGCTCCGCCACCTCCGTCAGATCAACAACAGGGACAGGGCGGACATCGTGATCCGGCCCAGGCGGAGGCGCGTCATCTGGAGATGATGACGAAGCAACTCAGCCTGACGCCTGACCAAGTTACCCAGGTCAAGGCGATCGACGACGCTCAGCGGTCGCAGATGACGGCGTTGCGGCAGGACACCTCGACACCACAGCAGGACAAGCGCAGCAAAATGATGGCGATCCGACAGGACACGCAGACCAAGATCCGAGCGATCCTGACCGATGATCAGAAGCCGAAGTATGACGCGATGCTGGCACGCGAGAAGGAACGGATGGAGAATCGTGGTGGTGGTGAAGCTGGATCACCCCCTCCGCCTCCAGCAGCGCAATAGCCGATCCTCAGCAAGAAAAATAGAAGCAATGGCCGGGGATGCAGCGCCTCCGGCCATCTTCTTGCGCGCTGTCCTCTCATGAAGTCGTTCCTGCGGGTACAATAAAGTGCAGAGGCGGTGCCCCTCGTTGCGACTGTGCGAAAGCTCATCCCAAACGAGATCATGGCGGTGTCGCGCAAATGCTAAGGGGTTCAACGAAGAATGAAGAAGACGATGTTGTTGAGCGCGCTGATCTTGTCTGCCATGACCGCTTTTGGGCAGGAGAGCCGACAGGATGTCAGTGTAAGCGCCACTGGAGTATTTGGTCCTCAGGTTACTGGAAACGCAGTTCACCTGACTCCCACAAAGACAATGGGTCTTCTGGTCAGCTACCGCTATATGCTAACGCCACGAAGCGCCCTTGAAGTGAACTATGGCTTCGCGCAGAACTCCGATAAATATGTGACCAGCTTTATCCCCAACGGGCGCATCCATGCCCGCCAGCAGGAGCTAAGCGCCGCTTATGTGTATAACCTCAGCTTCAAGAGGTTCAACCCGTTCCTCGAGGCTGGCCCGGGCGCGATGATCTTTACACCGATCAAGGACTATCTGACCAACAACCTCGACGCGAAGCAGAATACCAATATCGGGGCGCTGTTCGGCGGTGGTGTGGCCTACGAGATCAGCCCGAGCTTCGACATCCGTGCCGAGTATCGCGGCTTTCTCGTCAAGGCTCCTGACTTCAGCACGCCGAACTCGGACTTCAAGACCAACCGCTACGAGGTCATCTCCACCCCTTCTATCGGTGTGGCGTACCACTTCTAAGTATTGCTCTGGAAATAAAAAATCCCCGGCAATTGCCGGGGATTTTTAATGCATGTAGGCCTGGGCTAGAAGTGGTAAGCGAAGCCGGCTGATAAAAGATTCGGCGTAAGGCTGTCGCTTCTAGGGGAGGAGGCGTCCTTCGCAAAGCTGAACCACTTTTGATACTCATAATCAACCCTGCCATTGAGATGTCGAAGCACGCGGATGTCCGTGCCTGCACCGAGGCCTACAAGGTTGTAAGCGAGATTTGCAGTGTTCTCCGGATAGTTGAATACACCTCTGCCGTACATCACCTTGGCGTATGGAGAGAAGCGTCCGTAATGCCGGACATAACGGCCCCCGACTTCATACGTTCTCTCGTAAATGTTCACGTAGCTGTCTTGATCGGAGATGTAGTGAAACGCCCCTTCCACACCAAAATGATGCTTGAAGTCGACGTCGCCATAGATTCCATAGCCATTGAAGCGGCTTCGGGAATAGTCGGAGTTGGCGTTTATATAGAGACCCCCAACTTGGACATCAAGGGTGCGTGTCGCGGCAAACGACGCCTGTGCGTGGGCGGCGGAGGCCCCTCCAAGAAGAGATAAGATCAATGCAATTTTTAACAAATCGAACCTACCTAGAAGAGAACAATGTTTGAAACCCCGGGATACCGATTGCATCCTGCCAGATGCTCTGGACATTATCGGAAGACGTGAAATTAACATGAGTTGACCTTTCGGTGAACATGCCATTGCACGATGAGATGCATATTGACTCGTTTGGGGATTGCTAGAAAGAGTTACTTTAAGCGGTCCAGGACCAGTTTGGGAGCCTGATCCTGAACCACTGAGACCATCTAAGTCCATGTTTCTATTGAGGCGGCTGGGCTGCTGGTGGTACTCCCTGGGGGGTACCCGCTGGAGCACCTGCAGGTGTTCCAGCAGCCGGTGCAGCGGTTGTCGACGGAGCCACACCTGCTGGCGCAGCATCCGTTCCGGCTGAAGGTGCAACCGCGGGCTCGGCCGGGGCCTTGTAGTAGCTGAGTTTTAGGTAGACGGGCCCGACCTCGAACGGCATCTTGTCCGCTGCCATGATGATCGGCTCAAAGGCGGTGTGCATCGTGATCACCTGGTCTGTCCAGGGGTCGAAGCGCAGGAAGCTCGACAGTGGAACAGCAGCCTGCTGCTTCAGGTTGGCCGGGTCCAGCTTGGGGCCCTTCGCGACCAGAGGTTGCAGCCAGAACGTACGCTCCTTGTTGTTCTGGATAAACCCATCGCCGATCATCGGCTCGGTCAAGGAGCGCAGTGCCTTGGAGCGTTGCTGCAACTGCTGCAGGTACAGGCTGAAATACTGCTGGCCATCGACCAGTTCCTTCGCGTTCAGCAACTCCACAGCCTTCTTTGCCGCCGCGACGTTGTCGGCGTCCGTGTGGTGCATCGGAATCTTGCTGAAGACCGAGGTTGACGGAAAGAGCAGGCTGTCGCTAAAGGCGTACTTCGTGTCGAGCCGGTGCCCGAGGATGATGTGGGCAAGCTGGAAGGCCAGCACGGCGTTCAAGTTCCCCAACTGCTGTGCGCCGTCCTGCGTCACGATGGCAGTTGTGTCGATCAGGCTCTTGGAGAGCACGATCGTGTTGCCGATCGCCATCGACTCCAGAGGCTGGGTCAGCAGCGTTCGGACGCGAATCGGCTGGGTCAACGTGATGTTGTTGTAGATCAGGATATTGTTCGCCATGTCCGACAGCGTCTTGTCGAAGTCGCTCGGAGCATCGAGCAGTCCTGCCTGGAACAGTCGTTCGACGACGTTGTCCTCTGCCTGCCTTACCCACTGGCGCTGTGCGCCGAGGGGACTCACATCCTGTGCATCGTTGCTCACATCGGTTGCGCCAACTACATCGAGCGACGTGTTCTCGGTCTCCTTGTTCGGGACCTTTAGCACGTAGCCCCAGATATGGTTGATCGCTTTGAACTTCAAAGTCTTGGTGGAGCTCTTCGAATCGCTCTCCTCGACATAGAATGAGGTCGGCAGCCACAAGTCAGGCTGCACGTTGGTACGCCAGCTGTCGAAGTGGTAGTACTCGCTGATTGACTGCTCGCTGCCTGCGAAGTCGCCATTGAAGCGGACGACGTTACCGTTGCGCCGCTCGATCCAGATGCGCCCATAGAAACGCCCGACGCTGCGCTTGCCATTGATTGGGGTTACATCAAAGACGGACGTCGGAACCGAGCCCAGAAACTCGTTCCGCACGAAACCGAAGACGTAGTGCTGGCGATCAAAGCCGTTCGAGTCCAGCAGAACCATCTGGACGAAACCGGACTGGTGAAAGCTCAGTCGGAGTACAGACGAAAGCCCGCTCAGGAACGAGCTGGACTGCTTGAACATACCTTTCTTCTGGCTGCCGCCGCTCTTGTACGTGTCGTCGTCGATCACCTTGTCGAAGTCGACACGCCCCAGGAAGTGCTGGTCCGACTCAGGCACCTGGATCAAATTCTTGTCAGGTCGCATGTTCTGGATGTAGGTCTCAACCAGCGGTGTCCGCTCCTTGAGCGTCTTGACGACCTCTTTCTCGCGCACAATCGCCTGGTCGATCAGCTCATTCTGGCTCGCGGTCAGCTTCTGTGAGGACAGGAGATCTTTGCCCTTATCCTTCTTTTTGCCGAGAGGAGCGCCGCCAGCCATGGCGGGAAGTGTGCTCGCGGCAAAGAGTGTGAGCAGCAGCGCGGCGTTGGTCTTGTTACGAAAGGTCATGTGCTTACGGCTCCTAAGATTTCCGTGAATGGTCATCTAGCGTTACTTCGATACTAGACGATAGTGATTATTTGCAAGAAATAGCCAGTACTTCTATCAAGAGATCAACCTGCGGGGTAAACGAATATCCTCTAGCTTGCGAGCTGGAAGGCGACGTTGACAACGCCCTCCCAATCGACGGGGTTGCCGGAGGCGTCCTTTGCCGGCTGGAACCGTGTGCTCCTGACGGCTGCTTCAGCCGCCTGGTCGAGTCCGTGTCCCAGGCCACTCATGACTCCGAGCACCTGCACGGAGCCAGACGCAGACACCCGCAGGCGGACGGAGACAGTTCCTTCCAGATGCAGCGCGCGGGCTTCGGCGGTGTATTCCGGCCGAGGTTTATAGATAACTTTGGGTGCAGTGCGGCTAGTAGCCACTGTTGTCTGAGGCTCTGGCCTCGTCGGAGTGTTCGCGACTCCCAGGTTCACTGGGCCCGCGACGCGGCCGGTGGAGTTGTTTGGACCGGTTCCGCCGCTGATGCCCAGTTGTACTCCCCGGATATTCCGCGTCCCATTACCGGCAAGCGCGGAGCTACCCGGGCTTCCAGAGCCCAGATTGACCCTTGACGCCGCAGGTCCGGAGCCGGTGTTCGAGGCAGGCATCCCTGGAAGGCCGCGCTGGCCGAGGTTCACCGCGCTGGTTGCAGGAAGGTTCGAAGGAGCGATGGGGTTGTCCGGACGCCCCAGGGCCACTGCGGACGGATGTTGAGAGTTGTTTGGGACCGATGCAGCCTGTGGTCGCGCCAGATTGACAGCGGCAGGTGCCGCGGGGGCAATAACGCGCTTCGGCGGAGCCGGGGCCACGACAGGCGCGGGCTGCGTCATCTTCACGATCTTCGGGGGCTCCGGAGCCTTGACTACGGGAACCGTGATCTTCGGAGGCACGACCTTCACAACCTTCGGTAGAGGAGGCTGCGGAAGTACCTTCGGTTGGATGATCGGGGGAGCGGGTTTCAAAAGAATAGGGTCGACGAGCGTTATCACCCGGGGCTTGTTGTCGTTGATTTTTTTGGCCGCGAGACTAAGGATGACCACAATGAAGGCGAGCAGCACGTTGATCGTGATCGAGGTGAAGAACGAAGATTTGCTCTGGCGGCCAGCGTCGAGAACCCCAAAGTGGCTGAACTGGATACTGCTCGGCTGGGCGATGACTTCGCTACGAAGCGGCTTTGCCATAAAAATGAACTGTCCTTTGAAGCTCTTCAGTGACGTTGGCAGATAACGCAGCGTTTATGGTGGCTTTGGTTACTCTGTGGTAACGCTAAGACGATTGGGGAGATCTCATACCGCTTCTACCGCTTCATGAATCCATGCAGGAATGCTTCCGTTGATCAAATCGGTCCAGACCTTTGGCCACGCTAAAAATCGGTCTATACCCCATAAGCAAGTCTACGGTAATCCAGCGAAAAGTACGATACTCGTACCCCTACAACGTTGGATGCCGGGAGATGATTTTGTGACGACTCCTTCAGAGGTCGTTCTGCATGTAAGCGGTATCTTTATAGAGGCACTCCAGAAATCGGTGATTTCAAGGGCTTGAAGTCTTTAACGGTGAACGCGACAGAAAGGTTAGGGTTTTCATGAATATTTTGGTGACAGGTGGGGCAGGTTACATCGGCGGCACTGTATCGAGGCGGCTTATCGCAGGTGGACATACGGTTACGGTGTACGACAATTTTTGCCACAGCCAGCGGTCGGCTGTCGCTGACGGGGTGCGACTGGTGGAGGGAGATGTCGCCGACCGGGAGCTGATCGAAACCACGCTGCGCGAGGGGCGGTTCGATGGTGTCATGCACTTCGCTGCCCTCATCGAGGCTGGCGAGAGCATGAAGCGTCCGGAACTGTACTTTCGCGCCAACACAGCCACGACCCTTACCCTGCTCGAGGCTATGCAGGCCACCGGCCACAACAAGCTGGTCTTCAGCTCCACCGCCGCTTGCTATGGAGAACCCGAGAGCTCGCCGATCCGCGAAGACGCCCGCCTCTTGCCCACCAACCCCTATGGAGAGAGCAAGTTACTGGTGGAGCAGATGTTGCAGTGGATGAACCAGATCCACGGGTTCCGCTATGCGAGCCTGCGGTACTTCAATGTAGCCGGTGCCATCGACGGGTACGGCGAGGCGCACGAGCCCGAATCGCACCTGATTCCGCTGATCCTCGATGTAGCTCTTGGCAAGCGCGCCAGCATCAAGATCTTCGGGCAGGACTACCCCACGCCAGACGGCACCTGCATCCGCGACTACATCCATGTTCAGGATCTCGCCGACGCCCATTTGCTTGCACTCGGCTCGCTAGAGCAGAAGAGCCGCGTTATCTATAACATCGGCAATGGGCAGGGTTTCAGCGTGCGCCAGGTTATCGACTCCGTCGCGCGAGTCACTGGACGGCCCATCGCGGTCGAGGAGTGCCCGCGCAGGGAAGGAGACCCGGCGGTCCTGGTCGCTAGCTCCGAGAAAATCAAGCAGGAACTTGGATGGTCGCCAAAATTCGGCGATCTCGACGCTATCATCGCCAGTGCCTGGGGATGGCATCAGAAACGCTACGCGTAACGTACTGCAGGAAATGACCGGGGAGGCCGGCGCTGGATAACAGCTCCGGCTCCAGGATTCGAGGAGCGCATTTGATCCAAAGCATGTTTCACATGGAGCTGCCGTTACTGGAGAAGATCCTTCGCCCGGTCATCGTCTACGTGTTCTTAGTCGTCTTTTTGCGGCTGTTCGGCAAAAGGGAGCTGGCGCAACTCAATCCCTTCGACCTGGTGGTCCTGCTCAGTCTGTCGAACACGGTGCAGAATGCAATCATCGGCAACGACAACTCGATCACCGGTGGCCTGATTGGGGCCTTCTCACTGCTGGCCATTAACTGGTTGCTGGTGCGCGTGCTCTACCGCCTGCCGAAGATCAATAAGGCGCTCGAGGGCTCGGAGACCGTGCTTGTTCGCCACGGCGTAGTCGACCAGGCAGCGCTCCAGCAGGAGACCCTGACCGAGCTAGAACTGCTCTCCGTTATTCACAAGCAGGGCCTTAACGACTTCTCCGAGGTGGAGAAGTGTGTCCTTGAACCCAACGGAACTTTCTACGTCGAAGCCAAAACCCCGTCGTCAGACGATACGGAACGCAAAGAAATCCTCAAGTTGGTTCGTTCGCTGGCAGCCGAGGTTAAGCAGCTCCGCGAACAGTTGGCGAGTCAGCAAAATGGCTAATCAGCGCCTCGCGCCGAGTTTTGCAAGTGCTTTACCGTACCGTTCCGGCTGTGTTGGCAACTGGGAGTCCTTGACGGCTGCCCGGTAGCCGCCCATGTAGATCGAGTACATCACGGCAAGCGCGCAGCCGACGCCGAATCCGAAACCAAGGAAGACACCGAGGATCGCCGGCCAGTAGGAGCTCATTTCACGGAGTGTAACAGTGGGTACATCGCTCTTTCCGGCGGTGTTGGTAAGGCGGTGCCGTTAGCCTATATTCTCTGCGAGTGGGCGCGAACATAAAGTGCGATGAGACAGGGAATAATGACTAATCCGAAGAACATCAGGGCGATCAAGGCAGTAGTAACCATCGTGCTCTTTCCCTCAACCCGCTGAACTTTGTCAACCAGATTCGGCTGGTTCGCGGTGGCACAATTTTACTCGCAATTAACAAAAACATGGAAGCACGGAACCAAGATGAATACTGGTCCAGTTACGTAGTTCCGCTTTCCGCTGCCGGGTCAGCTACTTAGCGGGTGTTGTAACTGTTGTCGTTGCCGTGGGCTGTTGTGGTTTCGCGAAGATCTTAAGGGCGTTTTGCACAGTGTAGTCAAGACCCCACGCCGTGGGCACCACGACGATGGCCCACGCTACGGCAATCAGGAGAGGTGAGGATTTCTTTACTGGGACGTCATTGCGGTCTGCCATAGCTATGCTCCTGTGATGCAAGCGGAGGTGCGACCACTCCGCCGGGTTGAGGTGTAAGTGTCAATGTGCAGCGCCCTGGGGCACAACGACATTCTTGTCCTTCAGCCAGTATTTTTCGGCTACCGGGCGCACTAGTAGGTTGGCGATAAAGCCGACTACCAGCAGTCCTGCCATGATATGCAGAATCAACGGATACGCCTGCTCCTTCGGCAGCTTGTTTTTGACGTAGTGATCGAGGATGCCATTGACGATCAGCGGCCCAACGATACCCGCCGTCGACCACGCCGTCAGCAGGCGTCCGTGGATGGCCGAGACGTTGTATCCACCGAAGAGGTCCTTCAGATACGCAGGAATCGTCGCAAACCCTCCGCCATACATGCTGAGCAGCACGGCGGCCGTCAACACAAACAGGCTGACTGAGTTCAGTCCATCGAGCCGCGTTAGCGGCAGGAAGATATAGAGCGCCGCGCCCAGCGTGAAGAAGACGAAGTACGTCACCTTGCGTCCCAGGTAGTCCGAGAACGAGGCCCACACAAAGCGTCCCACCATGTTGAAGATGCTCAGGACGCCGACAAATCCCACTGCGGCCACCGCCGTCACATGACCTTTGAACAGGTCCTGGATCATCGGCGAAGCCTGTTCCAGAATCCCGATGCCTGCCGTGACATTGGTGAACAGGATCACCCACAGCAGCCAGAACTGCGGTGTCCGCCACGCCTCGGTCACTGCTACCTGGTGCGTCGAGATCAGCGCGGACGGATGGGCTGGCGGCGCCCATCCCGCAGGTTTCCAGTCCTTTCCAGGAACCCGAATAGTAAACACCCCATACATCATGAAGAGGAAGTAAAGCGTCCCCATCACAACGAAGGTGTACGGGATCATGGGCTGCCCCGCTGCCTTGAAGTGTGCCATCAACTGGTTCGCCAGCGGTCCGCCGATCATCGCGCCCCCACCGAAGCCCATGATGGCGAGACCGGTCGCCAGCCCCGGCCGGTCCGGGAACCACTTGATCAGCGTCGATACCGGCGAGATGTACCCCAGCCCCAGGCCGATGCCGCCCACCACTCCGTACCCCAGGTAGATCAGGGCGAGTTGGTGTGTACTCGCACCGATTGATGCGATGTAGAACCCCGCTCCGAAGCACACCGCGGCATAGAACATCGCACGGCGCGGCCCCACGCGCTCCAGCCACGCTCCAAACAGCGCTGCCGAGATGCCGAGAAATGCGATGGCAATCGAGAAGATGAAGCCGACCTGCTCAAGGCTCCAGCTCGCGCCATCCGCCCCATGCAGCGCCAGCAGCGGGTTCTTGAAAACTGAAAAAGAGTACACCTGGCCGATCGAGAGATGAATTGCCAGAGCGGCAGGAGGGACCAGCCAACGGCTATAGCCGGGGCTGGCGACCGAACGATCGCGGTCGAGAAACGATAGTGCCATCATGCACTTCCTTTCCTTCGTCCGCATCCTGTGAGATGCCGACGAGGAATCCTACGCCATTTGGTCCATGTCTATCTCGTTCTTTCGGATGCGGTCAGCAAATACCCAACCGATCCGGTGTCCGGTAGACACACGTCGGAGGCGGCTGGTAGAACCATCTTTAGCCGCTTTTTTAAATCGTGCGGTGAAAGCTTCTGGAGATCAAAGACGCATGGCAACTCTGACTGGAAATGAGAGCATTGGCACCAACATGGACTCGCTGTTGCGCGAGAACCGGGTTTTTGCGCCACCCGCCGCCTTTGCGGCAAAGGCGCATGTGCAGGGACTTGAGCAGTATGAAGCCATGTACCGGCGCAGCATCGAACAGCCCGACGCCTTCTGGGCGGAGGCAGCCGCCGAGCTCGATTGGTTCGCCCCGTGGACCAAGGTGCAGGAAGGGGAGATCTCCGAGTCGAAATGGTTTGTCGACGGTAAGCTCAACCTTTCGCACAACTGCGTGGACCGCCACGCCCTCGGTGCTCGCAAAGACAAGATAGCCCTGCTGTGGGAGGGTGAGCCGGGAGAGGTGCGGAAGATCACCTACGGCGAGCTGCACCAGCAGGTGCAACGTCTTGCCAATGTCCTCAAGGGACTGGGCGTTCGTAAGGGCGATCGCGTAGCTATCTACATGGGCATGTGCCCGGAGCTCGCCATGGCGCTGCTCGCCTGTGCGCGCATCGGTGCGATCCACTCGGTGGTCTTCGGCGGATTTGCCGCGCACGCCATCGCCGACCGTGTCAACGACTCAGGCTGCGTCGCCGTGCTGACGCAGGACATCAGCTATCGCCGCGGCAGCGAGGTCAAGCTCAAGGCCATCGTCGACGAAGCCCTCGAGAAGTGCCCGACGGTCAAGCACGTTGTCGTCTTTCAACGCGCTCCCGCCGCTACCGTCAGCATGAAGCCCGGCCGTGATCTCTGGTGGCACGAAGTGATGGCCGCAGCCGCCCCCGAGTGCGATGCCGAATGGATGGATGCCGAAGACCCGCTCTATATCCTCTATACCTCGGGTACGACAGGAAAGCCGAAGGGCCTTGTCCACACAACCGGCGGCTATTCCGTCGGAACTTATCTCACCAGTAAGTACGTCTTCGACCTACGCGAGGACGATGTCTACTGGTGTACGGCGGACATCGGCTGGGTCACCGGTCACAGCTACGTCGTCTATGGGCCGCTACAGAACGGCGCAACCGTCGTCATGTACGAGGGCGCGCCCAATTGGCCGGAGCCGGATCGCTTCTGGAAGATCGTCGATGCGCATAAGGTCTCCGTCTTCTACACCGCGCCCACAGCGATCCGCGCCTTCACCAAGTGGGGCGATGCGTGGGTCCATAAGTATTCGCTCGCCTCGCTGCGGCTCCTCGGAACGGTGGGTGAGCCCATCAACCCCGAGTCGTGGATGTGGTATCACCGCGAGATCGGCAAGGAGCGTTGCCCCATCGTCGATACCTACTGGCAGACCGAGACCGGAGCCATCATGATCGCACCGCTTCCCGGTGCTGTTGCAGCCAAGCCGGGTTCAGCCACGCGACCGTTCTTTGGGATTGTGCCCGAGGTCGTTACAAAAGAAGGCAACCCTGTTCCTGACGGGCAGGGCGGCCTTCTGGTGATGCGAAAGCCCTGGCCCTCGATGGCCCGCACCATCTACGGCGACCATGAGCGATACAAACAGGCCTACTTCAGCGAAATCCCCGGCAGTTACTTTACCGGAGACGGTGCTCGCCGCGACGACGATGGGTACTTCTGGCTGATGGGCCGCGTCGACGATGTCATCAACGTCAGCGGGCACCGCCTGGGGACGATGGAGATCGAGTCCGCCCTCGTCGCGCACCCCAAGGTTGCCGAGGCTGCCGTCGTCGGCCGCTCCGACCAGATGAAGGGGCAGGCCATCGCCGCCTTTGTCACCCTCGAAGGCGGCTATGAGGCCAGCGAGGAACTGAAGCAGGAACTGAGGCAGTGGGTCGCCAAGGAGATTGGCGCGCTCGCCCGCCCCGACGACCTCCGCTTCACAGAGAGCCTGCCCAAGACCCGCTCCGGAAAGATCATGCGTCGCCTGCTGCGCGAGCTGGCCGAGACCGGCGAGGTCAAAGGCGACACCACAACCCTCGAAGATTTTGGTGTCATTGCCAAGCTCCGCGAAAACGAAGAATAGTTACGTGGCATTCACCTTGCAGAAGGTAAATGCACCGATACTTAGTTTGACCCGATGCACGGGCCAGCAACGTTCGCGGAACTCGAGATTTAGGGGACATTTTCATGGCTGACATCTACCTGGTAGGACACGGCGCCTGGAACACCATCGGGCAGAGCGAAGCATACTGCGTTGTGCCGAAGAACACCGAGGTGGTGTTCTACACGCCGGTGGGGCGCTTTTTGAACTCCGACCAAACGGGTGAGATTGTGTCCGGAGCTCCTGGCCGCCTCCGCCCAGACCATACCGTGGGAGCATTCAAGACCTGCACCAATCTCACCCTGTCCAACGGATTGTTCCCGGAAGAGCAGCTTGCTTTGACTGCCTCTGGAGTCCAGTACCACGAGGTCTTTGTGAGTACTCCGCTGAAGGATCTCCTGACACAATTTGCCGGTAACCGGCTGCACTGGCTCGCCTGCGCGGTCCGTCTTGGTGCCCGGGACTTCGACAACGGCGGAACCAATCAGGACTATCGCCCTCTTCAGGGCATTGGAACCAACATGAATCGTCCACCTCACTTGCGCTAGTCGCGGCTGAGGATTTTACGGCGTCGGCAGCGAACAACAGCTTCCAACTGGCGGAGCCGCATTCGCGCTCCCGTCCATGGCGACCTTCCACTTGCCGTCGGGAAGCTTCTTCCAGATGGTGATGTAGCGGCCCGTCCCGTTGTGCTCCTCCCCGTTTTTGTCTTTAAAGTGCTCTGTGTAGTGGCCCCAGGTGAAGCCCATGTCGTTCGACGGCCCCATCTGCGCGCCCTCCGTCTCCCAGCTCAGTTGGTACTCCTTCGGGTCCCAGTTCGCGTCGCGGGCGATGTTGGTGCGTCCGAGTATGGGTGCTTTGCCGTTGCTCAGCGTCACTGCGTCGTCCGCGAACCAGTCGGCGAAGGCCTTGCCGCCCTTGGCCGCGACATCCTTCGCAAACTGCTGATCGAGGCTCAGTAGCTGGAGCACGCCCGGACTGAGCATCGGCTGGTTGAGCGCGCTGGCCGAGGTTTCGGCAGGCGAAGAGAGCGGATTGAGACGAGCAGAGGAGGGAGCCGGTCCAAGCTGCGCCGCAAGTGGAAGCGTAAGGACCGAGCCGAGAAGAACGGGGAACAAGGCAAGGCGGATCATGCAACGATGCTACCAGCCTGACCCAACCCGGATATAGCTACTTGTTTGCAGTGACCGCGTAGCGGCGGAAGAAGCTATCGGGCTTCCACGAGGGCCGCACCGGGTCGTTGGCGATGCTCTCGGCAAGCGCCGCCATGAACTCGTCGAAGTGTGCCGCGGCTGCCTTATCGACCGGCTGCGAGAGGTTGTCGGCGGGTGAATGATAGCGATTCGTGCGCCAGTCTTTTTCCTTCTGTTGCTCGGGCGAGCCCAGCGCGAAGCCGAACTTCAGCGACAACGCTGGAATCCCGGCTCGCACGAAGCTGTACTGGTCGGTGCGAACAAACGAGTTCCGGTCCGGATAGGGGTCCGTCGTAACCTCATATCCTGATGTCTTCGCGACAGCACGCGCCGTGTCGCCGAGTGTGCTTTCGTTAACGCCTTGAACCATCACATAGTGCAGGGGATAGAGCGGTAGGAACATATCCATGTTGATATCCCCTGCAATGGAGCTCTTGGGAACACTCGGGTGTTCGGCGAAGAAGTGGGAGCCCAGCAGACCCTTCTCCTCGGCGGTGAAGATGACAAAAAGGATAGATCGCTTCGGCTGGAAGTGAGACGCGACGATGGTGTGGGCGATCTCCAGCACGGAGGCAACTCCGGAGGCGTCGTCCATCGCGCCGTGGTAGATCTTGTCGCCGCCAATGGGCTCGCCGACTCCGATGTGATCGAGGTGCGCAGAGACGAGGACGTACTGGTCCTTGAGTGTGGGGTCGCTGCCTTCGAGCTTGCCGATGATGTTCGGCGAGACGGCCTTCTCATTCTCCGTGACGACCTTCGCGCGAAGCGAAAGATTGAGCGGGAAGCGCGGGAGCGGCTTGCCTTCGTTGGCAAGCGAGAGGATCTCGGCAAAGGTATGGCCGGAACCGCTGAAGAGCTTTTCGGCATTAGCGGGGTTGAAAGTGGCGGTGACGATCGGGCCGGGCGTCTGCATGTCGGCGTCGGCGAGACGCATGCGCTGCTGCGTGGAGAGCAGTATCTGCCGCGGCCAGGGAATGTCCATGCCTCGCGGGATGGGGATGCCTATTGCGGCGACAGCCCCTGCGGCTGCCGCGGTCTTGGCGAACTCTGCGGCGCGCGCATGAGATTTGAGCGCGGCGGAGACGTCGGCGGGACCGCCGTTGATGTAAACGATCACCTTGCCCTTGAGATCTATGTCGGCGAAGTCGTCGTAGTGGACATCGGGCATGTGCAGGCCATAGCCGATGAAGACCATGGGCGCATCGATCACAGCGGGTTCGATGAGGCGAGAGCCGAGCAGGATGTCAGGACCGATGGCGAGTGGTTCGGTGATGCCCTTGTTGATGAGGGCCGCGCTCGATTGGTCGGCGAGTACACGGGTTACATCGAAGCGGACGGGCTGGAAGAACCCCTCGATCCCAGCGGGCTTGAGACCATACTGTTTGAAGTGCTCGACGACATACGCCGCGCCCTTGTTGTAGCCCTCGCTGCCGGTTTGGCGGCCTTGGAGCTCGTCTCCGGCGAGGTACTGGATGTGCGACCACCAGAGCTTGCCCGCAGCCTCGTAATCTGTTGGATTGATGATCGCGGATTGGGCTACGGCTGAGGCGGCAAGGACGAGGTGTGCGGCATAGACAAACGCCCGGGCAGTGGTCGACATGGAGGGGGCCTCGAGAAGATGGGTTGTTTCGAGGAGTGTACCGCGAGGAGGACGAGTTTGCTACGCGCCGCAACGAGGCTGGTATTCTGCGCGAGATGACAAAGATGATGTGGGAGCGGATTTTGTTGGGACTGGCGGCGGTGTCGCTGGTGGCGGGTGGGTTGTTGCCGGCGGTGGCGATGCCGCTGGCGGGGTCTGTGCTGCGCTGGGTGGCTATCGTTCTGTTGAGCGTCTTTGCGCTGGGACGAAGGTCGTTGACGCCGTGGATCTTCGTGGCGATGGTGGCGGGAGCGGAGATCGGGTTCGATGCGCCCCAGTTTGCAGTGGAGCTGCGAGTGTTCAGCGACATCTTCCTGCGGTTGATCAAGACCATCGTCGCTCCGCTGATTCTGGCGACGCTGATTACGGGCATCGCTGGGCATGGCGACATGAAGAGCGTCGGGCGGATGGCGTGGAAGAGCATCGTGTACTTTGAGGTGATTACGACGCTGGCGCTCGTGATTGGTCTGGTGGCGATCAATCTGACGAAGGCGGGCGTGGGATTGGCGGTGCCCACGGCATCTGCGGCCATTACGGGGATGCAGCCTGTGCCTGCACAGCACTGGCAGGATTTTGTGCTGCATGTCTTCCCCGAGAACCTCGTGAAGTCGATCGCCGAGGGGCAGATTCTACAGGTGTCGGTCTTCGCGGTGTTCTTCGGAATTGCGCTCGCGCTGCTGCCGGTCGAGAAGCGTTCGCCGGTGCTGCGGCTGACGGAGAGCCTTAGCGAGGTCATGTTCAAGTTCACGAACATCGTGATGTACTTCGCGCCGGTAGCGGTGGCTGCGGCTCTGGCTTACACGGTTGGTCAGATGGGTGCTGGAGTGCTGGTCAATCTGGGCAAGCTGGTGCTGACTTACTACGGTGCGCTGGCGGCGCTGGCGATCCTGGTGCTGCTGCCGGCGATGCTGCTGTTCCGTATTCCTGTGTTGGGTTTCTGCAAGGCGGTGGCGGAGCCTGCGTCGATTGCGTTTGCTACCAGCACGAGCGAGGCGGCGCTGCCGCGGGCGATGGAGGCGATGGAGGCCTTCGGCGTGCCACGAAAGATCGTGGCGTTCGTGATTCCGGCTGGGTACAGCTTCAACATGGATGGGGCGGCGGTGTATCTCACACTGGGCTCGATCTTTGTGGCGCAGGCTGCGGGAATGCACCTCGGGTTGAGCGAGCAGATCGGGATCGTGCTGATGCTGATGCTGATGAGCAAGGGCGTCAGCGGGGTTCCACGAGCGACGCTGATGGTGCTTATGGCAGCGGCGGCATCGCTGCGACTTCCTTCCGAACCGATCTTCGTGATCCTCGGAGTCGACGCGGTGATGGATATGGGGCGGACGACGGCGAATGTGGTCGGCAACTGCCTGGCGAGCGCGGTCGTGGCGCGATGGGAGGGACAGTTCCGGACAGAGACTCCGAGCGCGATCGTGGTGGAGGCGATGGTGGAATAGGAAGCTATGTGAGCAGCGAATCACAGGAAATTAATCTCCCGTTGCAATACGAAGCGGATATGCTTGCCAGCACATTCGTTACCGCAGGAGTTGACCTATGCCGAAGCACACCCCGACACCCCCTTCTTCCCCAGGGAAAAAGAAGCCGACACATCCGGCTCCTAAGCCGCACCCTATTCCGGTAGGCGCGAGTGGACAGCCGATCTTCTCGCAGCCTATCCCCTCACCCGATCCGACGGGCTTCAAGAATCCGGTGACGGACACGAAGGATATCGGGTTGAAGGCGCTGGGGACTGTGCCAACGCCAGTGGGTGGTGCGGTTGAGCCGACGCTGACGCTTCAGCAGGTGTATGGCAGCGCGGGTGCGGCGAAGGTGGCGACGATCACGCAGGCGGGGCAGATCGTCTTCCACTCGGTAGGCGATACCGGCAACGTCAAGGGGCCGCAGTCGCAGTCCCTGGTCGCGGACAAGATGGTGACAGACTTCAGCGAGCCGAACGCTGCTAATGTGCCTTCGTTCCTGTTTCATCTGGGCGACGTTGTGTACTACTTCGGGGAGGCAACGTACTACTACGACCAGTTCTACGAGCCTTATCGCGACTATCCCGCGCCTATTCTGGCGATCCCAGGAAACCACGACGGCGTGGTGTATGCGAAGGACCCGGAGACGACGCTCGAGGCATTTCTGACGAACTTCTGCACGGCAACGCCGACGCAGTCGCCAGATGCGGGCGGCCTGCTGCGCACGACGATGATCCAGCCGGGGGTGTACTTCACGCTCGAGGCACCGTTCGTTCGTATTCTTGGTCTGTACAGCAATGTGCTCGAAGACCCTGGGGTGATCTCAGGGGAGAACGGCGCGAACAAAGTGCTCGACGGGCGGCAGGTGACGTTTCTGACGGCGGCGTTGAAGCGGGTGAAGAGCGATGGGTTTACAGGTGCGGTAATTATCGCGGTGCATCATCCTCCGTTTACGGGCGGGTCGACGCATGGAGGCAGCCCGTTGATGCTGGCCGATATCGACAGTGCCTGCACGGCGGCGGGTGTGTGGCCCCATGCGGTGTTCTCTGGCCATGCGCATAACTACCAGCGGTTCACGCGGACGGTGAATGGCTTGCAGATTCCGTTCGTCGTGGCGGGATGCGGTGGTCACTCTCCGCTGTCGAAGATGAGCGGGACCTACCGGACGCCGTATGTGATTGACAGCACGCTGACGCTCGAGAGCTACGACGCCACGGACTTTGGTTACCTGCGCGTGATCGTCAATGCGACAACGATGACGGTGGAGTTCCATCCGCAGAGCGATGGAGGCACGACGAAGACGCCGAACGATGTGGTGACGATCACGCTGGCGACGCACACGGTGAGCTAAGAAGCTGTTTAAAAAGCTGTTACTAGGGGGATTTGGCTAGCCTGCAGGGGTTACCCCCCCAGATTTTGCTAAGGTCTCTGGAATCAGTGATATAGCGTAGGATGATCTCGCTAAAGTCGTCTATCCATTGGGGTTACGGGTAAAATCTTCTTTCTAAAGGAGATAGCCTCTGCTAGATGGCGGAGGCTGTAGTTCTTTGTTTAGTTTTTCTTTCTATATATCTAGTTTAACTGATTGGGAGAAACTAATGGGCAATTTTATTTGCAGGACTGGAGCGGGTTTTGTGCGTTTAGGGGCTTGACAAGATTTTTGGGGAGTTGCGGAGGCGGGCGTTTGTGGTTTCCCACCCTGCGGCGATACAACTGCCGCGAGGATGGGGCACCCGGGATTTTTGCCTGTACTGAAAGAAGACAAGAGCAAAAAGCAGATCCCTGCCGGATGACAAACAAAAGGACGGGCAACGGCAAAGGCAAAATGCGGGGATTCTTCGCTCCGCTCAGAATGACAGAGGTTGTTTCTCTTCCAGTCATGGTGAACATGCGTTCAATGGTTGTTAGAAGCGGACATCGCGGTAGAAGATGCAATGCGTTTCGAGATACCAGGAGGCGGTGAAGAGTAAGAACATGACTACAGCGGACCAGCAGAAGAGCTGAACGGGCAGGGTGGTGGCGAGGCGTGCCTGGGGGCTATGCGACTCGCGGAAGAGCAGGCCGCTGGGCAGCGAGATGCCTGCGGCGAGGGTGAGCAGGAGCAGCCCGTCGTGGATGCGGTCGTGGAAATCGGTGGCGGGGATCAGGAAGGCGGTGTGGAAAACGGCATAGAGCGAGAGGATGCAGAGCAGCAGGGCAACCGGTTTGGCAGCTTCGAGAAACATGCTCCGCACCTCGTACACCGGTCAGTGTACTGCAACGTCTTATAGAGAGACGATGTTTGGAAAACTGGGTTGGTATACTTAGTAGTTACGTTCGGAGAACCGTATCTTCTTTGCGGGGGCTTTGAGCTGGAGTAGGAAACAGGTCTGGAATGAACAAATTTCTTGAGACGATCAACTCGCCGGCGGATGTGAAGAAGCTGTCGCTGACGGAACTGGAAGGCCTGGCGGCGGAGATCCGCGAGCGGCTGATCGTCGGGGTTGCAAAGACAGGCGGCCACATCGGGCCGAACCTGGGTGTGGTCGAGCTGACGATCGCAATGCATTATGTGTTCGATACGCCGAAGGACAGCTTTGTCTTCGATGTGAGCCATCAGGCGTATGTGCACAAGCTGCTGACGGGCAGGGAGCGTCAATTCCATACGATTCGGCAGCCGCATGGGTTGAACGGCTTTATGCTGCGGACCGAGAGCGAGCACGACAGCTACGGTGCGGGACATGCCGGAACAGCGCTGAGCGCGGCGCTGGGGATGGCAGTGGCCCGCGATATGTCGGGCGGCAAAGAGCATATCGTCGCGCTGGCCGGGGATGCGGCGTTCACGAACGGCATCTCGTTTGAGGCGCTGAACAACATAGCAGCGCAGACGAAGCGGCTCATCATTGTGCTGAACGACAACGCCTGGTCGATCGACAAGAACGTCGGGGCCATCGCGGAGTACTTCCATAAGATCGTGACGAACCCGACGATCAGCAGCCTGCATGACCGCGCTGCCGGGTTGTTGGAGCGGTTCGGCGGCAAGACTGTGCGGCACGTGGCGCGCAAGGCGGAGGAAGCAGCGAAGGGATTGATCGGTCCGGGCATGCTCTTCGAGGAGTTTGGGCTGAGCTACTTCGGCCCCATCGACGGCCACAACCTGCCGCTGCTGATTGAGACGTTCAAATTTTTGAAGCAGCAGAACAAGCCAGTGGTGCTGCACGCGATCACGCAGAAGGGCAAGGGGTTCGAACCTGCGATTGCGATGCAGAAGAAGTTCCACGGGCTTGGGCCATACAACGCGGAGACAGGCGAGACGAAGCCCGCGGGACAGAAGACGTACTCGGAGGTCTTTGCCGAATCGTTGACGAAGCTGGCGACGGCGAACGACAAGGTAGTCGCGATCACGGCGGCGATGCCGAACGGGACGGCACTCGATTTATTCCGTCCGCACCATCCGAAGCGGTACTTCGATGTGGGGATCGCGGAGGAGCATGCGGTGATCTTCGCGGCGGGCATGGCGACGAAGGGGTACAAGCCATTCTGCGCAATCTACTCGACGTTTTTGCAGAGGGCCTTCGATCAGGTCGTGCATGATGTCTGCCTGCAGAACCTTCCGGTTGTCTTCTGCATGGATCGTGGCGGGCTGAGTGGAGATGATGGTCCGACGCATCATGGGCTGTTCGACATCAGCTACCTGCGGAGTGTTCCGAACCTGATCCATATGGTGCCAAAGGATGAGGACGAGCTTGCGGACATGATGTACACGGCGATGCTGCACGAGGGGCCGAGCGCAATCCGGTATCCGCGTGGGAGCGGGCCGGGAACTGTGGTGAAGGCGCAGCCAGTGGCGCTTGCGATCGGCAAGGCAGAGATCGTGCAGGATTCGGGGCATGCTGATGTGGCGATCTTCGGCCTGGGCGCGATGCTGCCGGAGGCGCTGCGGCTCGCGGAGATGTTGGAGCATGAAGGTGTGTCGGCGGCGGTGATCAATCCGCGATTTGCGAAGCCGATCGATCGGGATGCTGTGGAGCGGTTCGGTAGCGGGTGTGGCCTTGTGGTCACTATGGAAGACCACGTACTTGCGGGTGGCTTCGGGTCGGCTGTGCTCGAGACGATAAATGAACTGGAGCTTACCGTGCCTGTGGTGCGGATGGGCTGGCCGGACGAGTTCATCGAGCATGGCAAGGTGGAGGCGCTGCGCGCGAAGTACGGCTTGACGGCAGAGGCGGTGCTTGAGAAGGCACGACCATATCTTGCTTCGCTCGGAAGCCGCCGGATGGCGGTGCGGTAAGGCTTGCGATTATGCGAGCAATCAGGGCATCAGGACGCTGTCGATCACGTGGGCCACGCCGTTGGACTGGAAGATGTCTGCTGTAGTGATGGCGGACATTCCGCCCCTGGCGTCGGTCAGCATGATAGAGCCCCCGGACATGGTTGCAGTGAGGTCCTCGCCCTGGACGGTCTTGAGGGTGGTCTTGCCTCTACCCTTCTTGATCATCCTGGTAAGTTCTTTGGAGCTGATCTTGCCCGTGACGACGTGGTAGGTGAGGATCTTGACGAGGAGGTCTTTGTTCTCTGGCTTGGTGAGGTTGTCGACGGTGCCGGCAGGGAGTTTAGCAAAGGCATCATTGGTCGGAGCGAAGACGGTATAGGGGCCAGGACCGTTGAGCGTCTTGACCAGTTCGCCGGCCTTGACCGCGGCTACGAGAGTGCTGAGGTTCGGGGCGGTGGAGGCGTTCTCCACAACGGTTTTGTTGGGGTACATCGGTGCGCCGCCGACCGTGGGCTCCTTCTGTGCCGATGCGCTGAGGGTCGCGATGGTAAGGGCTGCAGCAGCTACTGAGGCGAGAAGCGTCTTTTTCATGTAGTCGTTATCCCTTTTTTGCTTGCTCTCTGTTTTTTGCGAAGGAACGATGCGGATAATCTTCGCAAATAAGGCAGCCCTACACCTATGTATGGATGCGATTGCAAAGATCAGGGTAACGTTGACAATTGATGCACTTCCCCGTCAACTGAAGTAAATGAGTGGGCAACAGGAGAGAGATGGTAAGCAGATGTATTCCGAAGGAGCTGGGCTTTCCCCGGCGGCTTCGACGATGAAAGAACACCACGCTCATGATCGAGGGCTGTTGGCGATCGGAATCTTCAAGCTGGGCAAGTCGCTGCTGTTCTTCTGCCTGGGGGTTGGGGCAATCCATCTTCTACACAAGGACCTTGCAGATGAGGTGATCCGTCTGGCGACGGCGCTGAAGTTCGACCCGGAGAGTCGGTTTATCTCGGTCGTGCTGGATAAGGTCGACCTGATCGACACGCACCGGCTGCGGGAGATCAGCCTGGCCACCTTTGGGTACTCTGCGCTGGCGCTGACGGAGGGAATTGGGCTAATGCTAGAGAAGGTGTGGGCGGAGTACCTGACGCTCATCCTGACGATCTCGTTCCTGCCGTGGGAGCTGTATGAACTGGTGCGGCGGCCAGACTGGTTTCGCCTGGGGCTGTTGCTGATCAATCTGGCGGTGCTCGGGTATATTTTGTGGCTGCTGCAGCGGAAGAAGCTGCTCAATGCGACGTCTTCCTGACGCGTTTTCGCTTTTTATTTGCCTTATCAGATGTTCCCGTTTCGGGACAAGTAGCAGGTTAGACCTGAACCAAAGGGAGTAACACTACTGGTAGTGGGTCTATGTCCATTTTGCGCTAGGCGCTGAGTTTTCCACATTCTATTAACCGAAAGATTTTCTGGATAGCGATTTAAGTCTTTACATGACTGGGTCGCTGGGAGATTATTGGTTTCAGAAGTGGAGCAAAGTGGAGTAAAGCGGACTGAAAACTCGATTTCCTGCCTGAAGTTTACTCCGGAAGGCGGTCTTTGAGGGGAAGCTGAACCGAACTTGGTACTGAGGTTTTTATGTTTCGTGGAAATCACCCGACGCGCGTGGATGAGAAAGGCCGGCTTAAGTTGCCGGCTGAGTACAAACACCGGGTGGATGCGGTCTACGGGACGGAGTTTTACATCACCAGTAAGGATGGGAAGCGGGCGGAGATTTACCCGTTAAAGGAGTGGGAGAAGATCGAGGCGAAGATTGCTGCGATCCCTTCGATGAACCCGTTACGCAAGAAGTTTCTGGACCTGACGAGTTATTGGGGTCAGGTGGCGACGATGGACGCGCAGGGCAGGTTGGTCATTCACCCTCTCCTGCGGGATGCGGCGAAGTTGACAAGTGAGGTTGTGGTCTTCGGGCTCCAGACGTATCTGGAGGTTGCGAACCACGAAGAGTTCAAAGCGGAGTTGGCTCCGATGACGGAAGCGGAGCAAATGGCACTGTCAGAGTTTGGGTTGTAACGGGTTGGACGACGACTCGGCAAGATTTACTCCCCAGGGAGAGCGCGTGGTGCAGAAAATGCAACACGTGCCGGTTCTTTTAGAAGAAGCGTTGGAGTACTTGAATGTGCGGCCGGGCGGCGTGGTGGTTGACGCGACGCTGGGGCTGGCGGGGCACTCCTCGGCGATTGCGAGGAGGCTGGGCGCGAAGGGCAGGCTGATCTGCTTCGACCGCGACCCGCAGGCGATGGAGCTGGCGAAGGCCAGGCTCGAGCAGGTGAAGGCCGAGCTTGGAGCGGAGATGCCGGAGGTGGTGTATGAGCCACGAGCGTTCTCCGAAGCGGCCAGCCAGATTGCTCCGGGAAGCCTTGATGGCCTGCTGGCGGACTTCGGTGTCAGCAGCCTGCAGCTGGACGAGGCGCACAGAGGATTTAGTTTTCGGCAAGAAGGTCCACTTGACATGCGGATGGATACGCGCAGTGGAGAGACAGCCGAGCAAGTGGTAAATCAGGAAGACGAAAACGAACTCGCCGACTTGATTTACGAATTTGGAGACGAAAGGAGATCGCGGAGAATCGCCAGAGCCATTGTGAGGGCCCGGCCGATATCGACGACAGCAGAGTTAGCTCGAGTGATATCGGCCGCGGCCCCAGCAATGAAAGGCGAGAAGATTCATCCGGCAACGAAGACCTTTCAGGCGCTCCGGATTCGAGTGAACGATGAGTTGGGAGAGATTCAGAGGTTGCTTGCAAGCGCCCCCACTCTGTTGAGACCGGGCGGAAGGCTGGTGTTGATCAGCTTCCACTCATTGGAGGACCGGCTGGTAAAGGATGCGTTCCGTGAGGCTGGCCGGAACAAGGTATTTGAGGTATTGACGAAGAAGCCGGTTGTAGCGGAAGAGCAAGAGGCAATGCGGAACCCGAGGTCGCGCAGTGCAAAGATGCGGGCAGCGGAGAAGCTCTGAAAAGTTTGTAACGGATTGAGTTCCAAGTTTGGAAGTACAAGATCGGGCCGGGGTTGTCCCACCTTCTTTCAGGCGAAAGACAACTCAGCAACAAAAAGTCCCTTCCTCAATAGCGATCCCGGCCCGGATCGTACTCGAGGAGAGGCAAGGTCTACCGGGCAGAGGGCTCGGGTTGAAGAAGGCGACGGGAGCAGATTATGGCGACGATGGCGATAGCGACGGGAGTAATGGCGGGTCAGGCAGTTGGGACCTCGCGCGGAACGCGGAGCCGCACCGAGACGCTGGCAGAGCGGAATCGCCGTTTGTTCGAAGAGCAGCGCAGGGCTCGGCGCGGACCGGCGCTTGAAGTTTTCTTTGCCAAACATATCGACAACAGCCGCATTGTGAAGGCGAACGACCCGGAGCGTCAGCGTGAGATGCGCAGCTTCACGATGGCGATGAGCGTCCTCTTCTTGTTGGTGATGGTGTATGTCTGGCAGCACTTCACGGCGATCGAGGTGGGCTATCACATCGAGACGCAGAAGGTGCAGGTAGAACAGCTGCGCGAGCAGAACAGAGAGCTTCGGTTGACCGAGGCGCAACTGACGGACCCGGGCAGAATCGACCAGATGGCGAAGCAGCTTGGGCTCGACGCACCTCAGCCTGGACAGGTAGTTCGTCCGGACGGTAGCGGTGCAAATGCGCCGGTGGTGGCACAGGTTTCGACCCCTGTGGTTCGCGAATACTAAATTTTCCTGACCTGAATAAGGAACAGATCAACCAGCACAGACAATAGCAGGGATGCACATGAATCAGGCGCCACGGCAGACGTTGACCGCTCCGATACGGAGAATCCGCTTCGTCTACGTGGCGCTTTTTTTCTGCTTCTGGACCTCCATGATTGGGCTGCGGCTGACGTGGCTGCAGTTGATTCGTCACGATCATTACGTGCATGTCGCAGCGTTGCAGCAGCAGAGCGGCTTTGAGGTCGCTCCGCGGCGCGGTGTGCTGTATGACCGCAATCTGCGTGAGTTGGCGATGACCGTCTCAGTGGATAGCGTCTATGCCGTGCCTTCTGAGCTGGGGGACAACCGGGCAAACGCGGCAGAGCTGCTGGCGGAGATTGTTCACGCGGACCCCGCCGATAACTTCACGTCGAAGCAACAGATGCTGGCGCGGTTCAACGCGTCACGTGGCTTTGCGTGGGTGGCGCGCAAGCTCGATCCGGAGACAGTGAACCGTGTACGGGAACTGAACTTGAAGGGCGTTTACTTTCAGAAGGAGTTCAAGCGGTTCTATCCGAACGGCGATTTGGCAGCGCAAGTGCTGGGCTATGTCGGCACTGACGATATCGGGTTGGGCGGACTGGAGCGGCAGTTCGACGACGACATGCATGGAACGCCCGGGCACATGCTGACGGCGCTCGATGCGAAGCGGCACGTGCTGGGCAGCCAGGAGACACAGCCAATGCCGGGCGAGAATCTGGTGCTGTCGATCGACGCGAACATCCAGTACATGGCGGAACGGGCGCTCGATGCGCAGGTGGCCAAGATGAAGGCGCTACATGGAACAGTGGTGGTGCAGGACCCGCATACCGGACAGATTCTGGCGCTGGCGATCTCGCCGAGGTTCAACCCGAATGACCAACGCCACATGGATGCCGGTGCGCTGACGAATCTTGCGGTGAGCGACGTGTACGAGCCGGGATCGACCTTCAAATTAGTGACGTATTCGGCTGCGCTGGACGGGGCGGGGGTGCAGCCGACGGACACCGTGGATTGCCAGGGTGGAGCGCTGACGATGTATGGACGCACGCTTCATGACGACAAGAGCGATGGTCGCCTGGGGCGGGTTACGGTGCAGTATGCGCTGGAGCGATCGAGCGACGTGGGCGCAGCCAAGATGGCGCTGAAGCTGGGATCGGACAAGTTCTACGGCTACATACGCGGCTTCGGGTTTGGAGATCGATCGGGGATCGAGCTACCGAGTGAGACACGTGGTTTACTGCGAAATCCACACAAGTGGGGCGCGACGAGCATCCTGTCTATTGCTATTGGACAAGAGATTGGTGTGACACCGGTACAGCTTGTCACCATGGTGAGCGCGATTGCGAATGGTGGCGTGTATATGCCGCCGCATGTGCTGCTGCAATCGACCGATGAGATGAAGGGCGATGCGCGGCTGCAGCCGGCGGCGTTCCGGCCCGCGAATCAGCTGCCGGAGAAGCTGCCGGACGGGGCGCACCGGGTGATCACGGAGATGACTTCGGCGAAGATGCGCAGCATGATGCAGGGCATCGTGGTGGAGGGGACGGGTAAGGCTGCAGCGTTGAACGGGTACAGTTCCGCGGGCAAGACGGGAACGGCGAATAAGGTCGATCTGGTGACGCATACGTACTCGCATACGAAGCTGGTGGCGAGCTTTGCGGGATTCGCGCCGGTGAGCAATCCGGCGATCACGGTGGCGGTGGTGATCGATACACCGACTGCGGGTCCAAGCAAGTATGGCGCGGCGGTGAGTGCGCCGGTCTTCGCTGATGTGGCGCAGCAGGTGTTGGAATATCTCGGTGTGCCGCACGATCAACCCTTGAAGACGCCGAAGGAACTAAAGATCGCAGCTAAAGATAATAGCTTCGACGATAGCCCTGCGGACAGCACAGCAGATCTGAGTGCGATGCTCGATGACGTGAACAGCCTGCCTGCGGACGATCCACTTCGCGTTCCCGCGGATGCAAAGGCTTCGAGCGGACACGCGCCAGAGGTTGCAGCTTCGAAGCCTGCCCCCGGCCCGATTACGGCGAAGCCGGAGGGGTTGATGAAGCTGCTGCCGGCGAAGGTGCTTGCAGCGTTCCATGCGGGTGGCGGGTCAAATTCGATTTTGGGTGGAGACGACTCCGCAAAGCTGACTCCTCCAAAGCTCGCTCCTGAGGTGCGGCACAACGAGAATGGCGGCGTGGTTGTGGATGCCGGGCGGCGGGTAGCTGTGCCCTCGTTTGTCGGGACAGGATTGCGGGCTGTGGTCGTTGAGGCCGCAGCTGCGGGGCTACGGGTCCAGCCTGTAGGGAGCGGATTGGCGCGGGAACAGGCTCCGGCCGCAGGGACAATGGTGCCTGCCGGTACTGAGGTAGTTGTCCGATTTATGCGGTGAGCAGTCGGGCCTCCGAATTTAAATTTATAGAACAGTAGAATGCAGGCATGGGTAATGATGAGGTGCTGCGTGGGGTCGACACGCTCGAATGCGATCAACGTGCGGTTGAGGTGAACGGCGTCGAGTACGACTCGAGGCGGGTTGAGTCGCAGCATATCTTCGTGGCAATGCGCGGTGGAGCAGTGGACGGAAATCGCTTTATCGGCAGCGCTGTAGGACACGGTGCGTCGATGGTGGTGACGGATTCGCGGGAGGTGTGGGAGGGCGCGAAGGTGACGTATCCGGAGATTGCTTTTTGTCTTGTGGAGCATGGGCGGCGTGCGCTGGCTGGGATCTCCGCCAACATCTTTGAGCATCCGGAGCAGAAGCTGGCGCTGAGCGCGGTGACGGGGACGAATGGAAAGACGACTACCTCCTATTTGCTGGAGGGAATGCTGCGCAGCATTGCTCGAACGTGCGTGCTGATCGGAACGATCGAGTACCACGTTGGCGACGAGGTGCGCGAGTCGCCGCATACAACGCCGGAGAGCCGGGATGTCCTGGAGCTATTTGCAGACGGAGTAAAGGCAGGAGCCTCCGAAGCGGTGATGGAGATGTCGAGCCATGCGCTTGAGCAGGAGCGTGTGTGGGGGCTTCCGGTTGACGTTGCGATATTTACCAACCTGACGCAGGACCATCTCGACTATCACGGGACGATGGAGGCCTACTTCGCGGCCAAGGCCCGGCTGTTTACCGGAGTAGGATCGCCACCGCCTCGCGTCGCGGTGATCAATGCGGATGATGCGTATGGGCAGCGCCTGGTCGATGTCGCCAAGGACTCGCAGGTCATAACCTATGGCATCGGTGGCCAAGCCGACTTCCGCGCAGAGGCGGTGCGGATACGTGGCGGCGAGACGCAGTTTCGCATGGCGACGCCCGGTGGTGCGGTCGAGATGCGCTCTCCGCTGACCGGGCGGGTCAATGTGTACAACCTGCTGGCGGCGAGTGCGGCAGCGTTCGCGCGTGGGCTGACGCTTGAACAGATTGTTGCGGGCGCCGCCTCGGGAGCGCAGGTGCCTGGACGTTTTCAGGTAGTGCCTTCGACGAACGGCGTGACGGTCATAGTGGACTACGCGCACACGGACGACGCGCTGCGGAACTTGATTACGCTGGGGCGGGAGTTGGTTGCTGAGCGCGGTGGTCGCGTAATTACGTTGTTTGGTTGTGGGGGCGACAGAGACCGCACAAAGCGTTCACGCATGGGCCGGGCCGCGGGTGAAGGCAGCGATCTAGTGGTGCTGACGAGCGACAATCCGCGCAGTGAGGAGCCGATGTCCATTATCGAGGAGGCGCTTGCCGGTGTGAAAGAGACTGGAACGACGTGTCTGGTGGAAGAGGACCGGGCCGGTGCGATAGCGATTGCAATCCGTGCCGCGCGGCCGGGGGACATCGTTCTCATCGCAGGCAAAGGGCATGAGAAGGTTCAGATTTTGCGTGATGGAACGATCCCATTCGATGATGCGGCTGTGGCTGCTGATGTGTTGAAGGAGATCGCGTAATGAGGCTGACTCTAGGGCATGACGCGAAGCGCGGGTTTGGAGGGGCCGCTCGATGAAGCTTTCTCTTGGACAGATTGCGGACTTTATCCACGCCGAAGGAGACTTCACGACCAACGCTGAGGCGGTGGGGTACTCGATCGATTCGCGCACGATTGGCGCGGGCGAGCTGTACTTTGCCGTGAAAGGCGAGCGTTTGGACGGCCATGATTTTGTCGAGGCGGCGCTGGCGAACGGTGCAGTAGCGGCGGTGGTCAGTATGCGCTGGCTGGAGCCCGCGGGGATGGATACGTGCAAGCTGTTGCGTGTTCCGGACGGTCATGCCGATGGTGTGTTGCATTCGCTGCAAAAACTCGCCCATGCGGTTCGGAGAGCCTGGGGCGGACGCGTGATCGGTGTGACAGGATCTGCGGGCAAGACGACGACGAAGGAGGCCGTGGCGCAGGTGTTGGGCGCGAAGTTTCGGGTGTTGAAGTCCGAGGGCAATCTGAACAATGGCTTCGGCCTCCCGCTACAACTACTGAAGTTGGAGCCGGAGCACGAGGTCGCGGTGATCGAGATGGGTATGAACCATGCCGGCGAGATCGCCGCGCTGGCGGAGGTCGCCGAGCCGGACTGGGCTGTAGTGAGCAATGTGGCGGCGGTGCATCTGGAGTATTTTCCTGAGGGGATCGCGGGAATCGCTGCTGCCAAGTATGAACTTGTTGCAGCACTCCCGAAGGATGGGATCGCTGTGTTGAACTACGACGACGAGTATGTCGCGAGCTTCGGACGCGGCATGGGGCAGCGGGCGGTATTCTTCGGCCTACGGGAGGGCGCGGCGGTGCGGGCGACGCATGTCGCCGAGATTGGAGCCGAAGGCGTGGTGTTCACCGTGGAAGCGAAGGGGGAGCGCGCGAGTGTGCAACTGAGGTTGCTGGGGCGGCACAACGTCTACAACGCACTGGCGGCGATTGCGGTGGGTTTGGAGAGCGGAATTCCTCTGGCGGACTGTTGTGCAGCGGTGGGCGGGTTGGTGCCGGGGGACAAGCGCGGCGAGGTCATCTCGTGGCGTGGTGCGACGTTGATCAATGATTGTTACAACTCCAATCCGAAGGCGTTGGATGCGATGGTGGACGCGCTGTTGGCGATGCCTGCGGAGCGGCATATCGTGGTCGCCGGAGAGATGTTGGAGCTTGGCCCGGAGGCGGAGGCACTTCATATCGCGTGTGGACGACGGATGGCTGAGCGAGGAGTGACGAAAGTGATCGGGGTGCGCGGCGTGGCAGCGGCGATTGTGACGGCGGCTCAGGAGAGAGGCGTGGATGCCACGTTCTTCGCGACACCGGAGGAGGCTGGAGCGTGGCTGCAGAAGAATCTGTTGCCGGGGGATGCGGTGCTCCTGAAAGGGTCGCGCGGAGTCCGGCTGGAGAGGGCATTGACGGGATTGACGAACGAGGCAAACGAACGCCGATGATGCTGGAGGCATCCTAAGACCATGGCAAAAGACCTGATAAAGAACGGAACGAAGGCATTGGCGCACGAGGGCGGTGCGGCTCCTAAGAAGCACGCGAAGAAGGCGGCGAAAAAGCATGCCAAGAAGGCGGCCAAACATGCTGGGGAGAAGATGGCAGGCAAGAAGCACGAAACTGCTCCCGGAGGGGGTGGATTCCAGACGGCCTTCCATCATATGCAGCGTGCATCGGCAGTGATCTCGTTGATGGAAAAGGGTGCGGGCAAGGACCTGAAGGACCTGCTGGCGCGTGGTGTGAAACTATACGAATCGGCTATCGAGGATGGCCATGATGAGGCTGCTTTGCTGAAGGCAATCGGCTTGTTGCGCGCGGCGGAGCACCTGTCGATGGCGGGGCTCTACGACGCCCGGCACAAGCATCGGCAGAAGGTGAAGGCTCCCGATGGCTTGTGGCTTGAGGGATTTATTGCCGAGACCAATGGGCGGCTGAAGCGGGTTGAAGACAAAGAGCGCGGGAAAGGACCGGATCTTTTTCCTGTTGCCGAAGAGCTGGTTCGGCAGGCTGAGGATACGGACCACGATCCGCACATGGCCTATGAGCTGGTGATGGCGGCGGACGCGCTCTGCTTCGCGCTCGAAAATGGCTTGTAGCGAGGGATAGTACTTGGTTCGCTGTTGAGATAAAGCGGCGGAGCACAGGCCTTGGCTGTTAAGATAACCATGGCCCGTACAGCGTAATGTTGAGGAATTGAGGGTAAGCTGCGGATCGTAAGGCGGAGACTTTTTGCTCTATTGGCTGCTATACCAGAAGCTGTTTCCCTACTTCCGGCTGTTTCGCATCTTCCGCTACCTGACCTTCAGGACGGTGTTCGCGAGCCTGACGGCGCTCCTGATCGGCCTGCTGATCGGGCCGTTCGTGATCGAGCGGCTGCGCGAGTTTCAGATCGGCCAGTACATCCGCGAGGATGGGCCGAAGTCGCATCAGAAGAAGGGTGGAACGCCGACAATGGGCGGGGTGCTGATCTGTATCTCGATCCTGGTGCCGACGCTGCTCTGGTCGGATCTTTCGAATCCCTTTGTCTGGCTGGTCGTGCTTTCGACGATGGCGTTTGGGATGATCGGTTTTACGGACGACTACATCAAAACGGTACGCCGGAACAATAAGGGTCTCTCGGCGCGCCAGAAGCTGGGGTTGCAGTTCATGGCGAGCGCGGGCGTGGCTGTGGCGCTGGTTGTGATGGACACCCAGGGCACCTACTCGACGCGGCTGGTCGTTCCATTCGCCAAGCGGTTCCGGCCCGACCTGGTGTGGGAGTGGATGGGCCATATTCCGCACATGCACTGGCTCGCGTTTCTTCCATTCGTAGCGTTTGTGATGCTGGTCATCACCTTTTCGAGCAACGCGGTGAACCTTACCGACGGACTCGATGGCCTGGCTATCGGTTGCACGATCATCGCGGCTGGCGCGCTCACGGTGCTGACGTATGTGAGCGGACACGTCGTGTTCTCCGACTACCTCGAGCTGCAGCGGATGCCGATGGTGAGCGAGCTGACGATCTTCTGCGGCTCCATGGTTGGGGCGAGCATCGGCTTCCTTTGGTATAACGCTCATCCGGCAGAGGTCTTCATGGGCGACGTCGGCAGCCTCGCGCTGGGCGGTGCGATCGGTACAGTGGCCGTCATCATCAAGCAGGAACTGCTACTGCCGTTCATCGGTGGCGTGTTCATCATGGAAGCGGGCAGCGTGATGCTCCAGGTTGCGAGTTACAAGTTGCGAAAAGGGAAGCGCATCTTCAGGATGGCCCCGCTGCATCATCATTTTGAGTTAGGTGGATGGTCGGAGTCGAAGGTCATTGCGCGGTTCTGGATTCTGGCGCTGGTGTTTGCGTTGCTGGCGTTGACGACGTTGAAGCTGCGGTAAAGAAAAACAAGCAGAAGTCTTGAGGATGTTTCGATGGAGCTGAAGGACAAACGGGTTCTCGTGGTTGGGTTGGGCAAGTCCGGTCTCTCGGCGGCCCTGTTTCTGCGGGCTCAAGGTGCGCGAGTAACGGTCAGCGATGTGCGGAGTTCGGTGGCGCTGGCGAAAGAGATTCCTGCGCTGATGGAGGCGGGCATCATGGTGGAAGCCGGCGGACATGGGCTGCTCACCTTTCGCAGGCAGGACCTGATCGTCGTCTCGCCGGGGGTGCCGCTCGATACGCCCGAGGTAAAGCAGGTGATTGCCCTCGGAATGCCAGTGATCGGGGAGCTGGAGCTGGCGAGCCGCTATTTGCAAGGACAAGTCGTTGCGATCACGGGGTCGAACGGCAAGACGACCACGACCTCGCTGGTCGGCAAGATCTTCGCCGATGCCGGACGGGTGACGCAGGTGGGCGGCAACATCGGCCTGCCGGTGATCGAGCTGGTCGAGAAGAGCACGCCGGAGACGGTGAATGTGCTCGAGGTATCGAGCTTCCAGTTGGAGACTGCGGTGGATTTCCACCCACAGATCGCGGCGATCCTGAATCTGACGCCGGATCATCTGGACCGCCATGGCAGCTTCGAGAACTACGTGGCCGCGAAGGAAAAGATTTTTGCCCGTCAGACAGCCGAGGACGCGCTGGTCCTGAACGCGGACGATCGCGCCGTGCAGATGTGTGCGGGACGGGCGAAGTCGCAGGTGTTCTGGTTCAGCGGGACGAAGGTAGTGCGGCAGGGCGCTTTCGTCAGAGATGGCGTGGTGGCGTTCGTCGCGAAGGAAGGCGGCGTGACCGAGCCAGTAATGCCGGTGAGCGAGATTTCGTTGAAGGGAGCGCACAACATCGAGAACGTGCTGGCTGCGGTATGCGTGGCGCGGATCGCGGGTGTGGCGGCCGAGAGTATCCGCGCGACAGTTGCCAGCTTCAAGGCGGTCGAGCATCGGTTGGAGTTTGTCGCGGATGTCGACGGAGTCGCCTACTACAACGACTCCAAAGCGACGAACGTCGATGCGACGATGAAGGCGGTCGCGTCGTTCGCAGGTGGAGTACACCTGATCCTCGGCGGCAAGGACAAGGACTCCGACTATAGTTTGCTGGCACCTCTGCTGCGCGAACGGGTGAAGGTTGTTTATACGATTGGTTCGGCGGCGGAAAAGATTGAGCGGCAACTGCATGGAGTAGTGAAGATGGTGGGAGCGGGCACGATGGATGTGGCCGTGAATGAAGCGGCCAAGGCAGCCTCGGCAGGTGATGTGGTGCTGCTGGCACCAGCCTGCTCGAGCTTCGATCAGTTCGAGAACTATCAACATCGCGGACAGGTCTTTCGCGATCTGGTACACGGTCTACGGGCACTGCGGGAAGCAAGGAAGTAAATTAGATGGCGAAGCGGGTGGGCGTCGACAAGTGGCTGTTCGGAGTGGTGCTATTGCTGGTGCTGTTTGGGCTGGTGATGGTCTTCTCCTCGTCGGCGGTCATGGCGCAGGCAAAGTATGGCTCGCCATATAAGTTCGTCATCTGGCAGGCGATCTGGGCTGTGCTGGGCTTGATCGCGATGGCTGGGCTGATGCAGGTGGACTACCGGAAATACAACAACCCTCGTGTGGTGTTTCCGGCGGTGGCGATGACGACGCTGCTGCTGATCGGTGTGTTTGCGATGAGCGGCATGAACGGAGCGCATCGGTGGATTCGATTCGCGGGCGTGACGCTGCAACCTTCGGAACTCGCGAAGCCAGTGATCGTTCTGTTTCTGGCTTACTTTCTACAGACGCGAATTCACCAGATGGATGACTGGAAGGGGACGATTCTGCGGGCGGTCGCTCCGCCGCTGTTCTTTATTGCGCTGATCCTGAAGGAGCCAGACCTGGGCACGGCGATGGTGTGTGGCGCGGTGATGGCGCTGATGCTGTACCTCGCGGGGGCGCAGACGCGCTACTTCGCGATTGGTGCGGTGGTGGCTGCGCCGGTACTCTACTTCATGCTCTTCCATGTGGCATGGCGGCGAGCGCGCATGTTGGCGTTCGTCGATCCGGAGGCCGATCCGCGCGGGACTGGTTTCCACATTCTGCAATCGCTGATTGCAGTTGGCACCGGCGGCTTTCATGGGCTCGGTCTTATGGAAGGGCGTCAGAAGCTGTTCTATCTGCCGGAGCCGCATACGGACTTTATCTTCGCGAATGTGTGTGAGGAGCTTGGGCTGATCGGCGCAGTGCTGGTCGTCGGACTTTTTGTAGTGCTGGGGTATCGCGGGTTGCGGGCCGCCTTCTTATCGACAGACCCGTTTGCGCGGTTTCTCGCGTTCGGCATCACGACAGCGGTGCTGATCCAGGCGTTCTTCAACATGAGCGTAGTGCTGGCGCTGTTGCCGACGAAGGGAATTACGCTGCCGTTTATCTCGGACGGCGGAACGTCGGTGTTTATTACCCTGGCGTGCATGGGCGTGCTGCTGAATATAACGCGCGAGATCGATTAGTTGGCGAACAACGACCCTTTACGAGTTCTGATTGCAGGTGGAGGCACAGGCGGCCATGTGATCCCAGCGCTGGCAATTGGGAGAGAGCTGCGCGACAAGCATGGGGCTGAGGTGCGCTTTGTGGGGACGGCACGGGGAATCGAGACGAGGTTAGTGCCGGAGGCTGGTTTCACGCTGGAGTTGGTGCGGTCCGGGCAGTTAAAGAATGTGAGCCTGATGACACGGCTGCGGACGATGGTTGATCTGCCTGTGGGGGTGCTGCATTGTGTGCGGCTGCTGCGCGAGTTCAAGCCGCAGGTAGTGGTTGGCGTAGGCGGGTATGCTTCGGGGCCGGCGATGATGGCCGCAGTGCTGCTTCGTGTGCCGACGCTGGCATACGAGCCGAATGCTGTGCCGGGACTGACGAATCGGCTGGTGGGCAAACGGGTGAGTGCGGCTGCGGTGAACTTTGCGCAGACCACGCAGTACTTTCACAACGCTGAGGTAACGGGTGTGCCGGTGCGGCCGGAGATCTTTGCTCTGCCGCCGCGTCCCGCCGGAGCGGCGCCTCGTCTGCTCGTTACGGCTGGGAGCAACGGCGCGCTGATCTTCAACGAGACGCTGCCGAAGATTGTCGCGCAACTGCTGAACGAAGTACCTGGGCTGACAATTGTGCATCAGTCCGGAGCTCGGCGGCTGGAGGAGACGCGGGCTGCGTTTGCAGCGAGTGGGGCAGATGCAGCGCGTTGGTCGGTGGAGGCATTTCTGACCGACATGCCAGCCCAGTATGCAGCGGCGGACCTGGTGCTGGCTCGGGCGGGCAGCACAATCGCCGAACTCTGCGCGGCGGCCAAGCCTTCGCTGCTAGTACCGTTGGCGACGGCGGCGGACGACCATCAACGGAAGAACGCCGAGGTGCTTGCGGAGGCTGGCGCGGCGGTTATGCTGCTGCAGAAGGATGTGACGCCAGAGTCGTTGCAAAGCGCATTGATGGCGCTGCTGAACGATGAGCCGCGGCGGGTGGCAATGGCGGAGCGGGCGAAGTCGTTGGCAAAGCCGGACGCCCTGCAAGCGATCGGAAAGATGGTGCTGGAGATTGCAGGAAGGGTCTAGGAAAATTCTCTAAGTGCAAAAAGAAAGGGCTGAGGTGGTTGCCTCAGCCCTTGTTATTGCCTTTGGCGTCAGATTAGCGGCGACCGCCATGCGATCCACCACCACCGCCACCGCCATGGAAGCCACCGCCGCCGCTCGGAGCGCCGCCACCGTGGGAGCCACTACCGGCATTCCCTCCACCTGCGAAGCTACGGCCGGCGCTTGGAGCGGCGCCACCATGAAAGCCGCCGCCTGCATTCCCTCCGCCTGCGAAGTGGCCGCCACCGTTGTTGACAGGTGCGTTGTTCATGCGTCCAGCATTGCTGTTGAAACCACCACGCGATGTACCGCCGTTGAAGGCTTGACGATTCGCTGCATTATTGAAGCTCTGCCCGCGGTTACCGCCGAAGCCGCCGTTGACGGTGCGGTTGCCAGCGAAGTTGCCACGTCCGTTCACGAAGCTTCCGCGGTTACCGGCAAAGTTCCCGCCGCGAGTGAAGCTCGATCCACCGGGACGACCGTTGAAGCCAGCCACAGGGCGGTTATAGAAGCCACCATGGAAGCCCGGCCCGAAGTGCCCGTAGGCGCGGTTGTAGAAGAAGTGGCCGCCGCCCCAGTATCCGCCGTAGAAGCCAGTGCCGAAGTAGCCGAAGCCGTAGTTGATACCACCATAGTAGCCAACCGTGCGGCCCCAGTAGCCAGCGTGCCAGAAGTAACCTCCGCCGCCCCAACCCCAGTAACCGGGCGTCCATAGACCGCCGACGTAGGGTGCCATAACCCAGGCTCCGTCAACCCATACATAGCCTTCGCCGTTCCAGGCCCAGTAGCCAGGCGTCCAGATGTAGCCATCGCCCGGGCAGATCGGCTGGGCGTAAACCGGAATAGCTGGAGGAGCAATCCCTACGGAAACGAAGACACCTGCGTTTGCCGCTGCGGGGGCCATCATCAGCGCGCCAGCGAGGATCGCGGCACCAACCGTATGTTTCATCATGCGTGCGACGTTCATACTCTTTCCTTGTCCTGCCCATCCTTCGCTTGCCCGGAGACACTTTGCTGCGGCGGGTTGCGCGGATGACGAGGACCTGATCTCCAGCCCGGCAGGTCTCTTCGGGGCTGGTTCTCAGTTTATTAGACACGGGAAATACAGGTTTGTTGCCAAATCCGCAAGTTTGCGTCTGCAGGGCAGAAGGACGCAAGATATCCCAAGCAGTATCAATAAGCGAATCCGTATTTCATCTTTTTTGCATCTGAATTTGATGGAGAACGGAACTGAATAGGCTTTCCATGAAAATGATTATTTTGCGACACTTTTCCTCAGCTCTTCTTCTTGCGACCGTTTGCGGTTCATGCGCCGCGTTCGCTGCACAGACGGCTTCCAGCCCCTCACCAGCGCCAGTTCAATCACCGAGAGTTCCCTCCGCGACTGTGCAGCCCGCGCTCGACAACCTGCAGCAAACACTTGGAACGCTACGGCTGGACAAGTGGAAGATCTCGGCTGTCGTGCGCGATGAAACAGACGCAAACATCAACTCCATCCGTCATGATCTGGAGACTACGCTGCCGCCGCTCCTTTTAGACGCCGATACGGCGCCCGGCTCAGTCTCGCGAGGGCTGCCGGCCTTTCGCAACATCGAGGCGCTGTACGACGTGCTCCTGCGTGTCGTTGCAGTAGGAAGACTGTCTGCGCCCAGCCCGCAAAGCGCAGCGCTGGAACAGGCGATAGTGAGTCTTGAAGATGGGCGGCGTGCCTTCGGCGACAGTCTACAGGTTGTTGCGCTTGCTCAGGAAAAACAACGGAACGACCTCCAGGCTGCCTTGCGCGCAGTTCCTCCGGCTCCTCCGCCAGCACCTGTTCCCGCCTGCCCCCCGCCCCCGGCAAAGAAACGCAAGCCCCGTCCTAAGCCTGCCCCTGCTCCGGCGAGCCCACAAGGAACATCCACCTCACCTTAAAGCTGCTTGTGGCAGTTTTATCGAGCCGGACCTCATCCATCCAGTCCCAATAGAGCTGTGGCTATGGCGAATCATCGGTTGTGATTGGCCGAGAGTGGTCAAACTGCGCCTTTTCATGGTGACGGGGTAGTTGGATCGTCAGGCAAAAAATATTCTCAACACAAATATGGTGTGCGGTGTTCCAATCTCCCTGTCACACTCCGTCTCTATCATGAGGACTCTGCCTGTAACATCGAAGATGAAGTGAGAGGTGTATGAGCGAAGGGCGTTGGGTTTTACTGATTGCAAGTGAAGTGGGTGGCACGGACTCTGTTTCCGATCGAGCCATGGAGCGGCTGGTCGATGCGATCAGCAAAGAGGGCTACGAGGTGGTCCGCACATCGACTCCCGAAGACGGGTTGTCGCTGGTCACATCCGATCCATCGCACAGTGCGATTCTGCTCGACTGGGATCTTGAGGGCGATAACCAGCTGGATGAACTGGCAGCGCTCAAAATCCTCCGCGCCGTCCGCCGTCGCAACAAAAAGATCCCGATCTTCCTCATCGCCGACCGGACGCTTGTCAGCGAGCTGCCGCTCGAGGTCGTCAAGCAGGTCCACGAGTACATCCACCTCTTCGGCGATACACCCGCCTTCATTGCCAACCGCGTCGACTTCGCGGTCGAGCGCTACCACGAGCAGCTGCTGCCGCCCTACTTCCGCGAGTTGAAGAAGTACAACGATCAGGGAGCCTACTCCTGGGACGCCCCCGGGCACATGGGCGGCGTGGCGTATCTCAAGCACCCCATTGGCATGGAGTTCCACAAGTTCTTCGGCGAAAACATTATGCGCTCCGACCTTGGCATCTCCACCTCGCCCCTCGGCTCCTGGCTCGATCACCTCGGGCCTCCGGGCGAGTCCGAGCGCAACGCCGCCCGCATCTTCGGCGCCGACTGGACCTTCTACGTCCTCGGCGGATCGTCGACCTCGAATCAGATCGTCGGCCATGGAGTGATCGCGCAGGACGACATCGTTCTTGCCGACGCCAACTGCCACAAATCCATCTGCCACTCTCTCACCGTTACCGGCGCGCGCCCCGTCTACATGAAGCCCACGCGCAACGGCTACGGCATGATTGGCCTCGTCCCCCTCAAGCGCTTCAGCCCCGAGTTCATCCGCGGCATCATCGACAAAAGCCCGCTGACGACCGGCGTTGCCAACCAAAACCCCACCTACGCCGTCGTCACCAACTCCACCTACGACGGTCTATGTTACGACGTCAACCGCGTCGTCACCGAGCTTGCCAAGTCTGTCCCGCGTATTCACTTCGATGAGGCCTGGTACGCCTACGCGAAGTTCCATGAGATCTACCAGGGCCGTTATGCGATGGGTGTTCCCGACGATATGCCGGACCGGCCCGCCATCTTTGCGGTGCAGTCCACGCATAAGATGCTCGCTGCCTTTTCGATGGCTTCGATGATTCACGTCAAGCTCAGCCCTCGTGCCCCCCTCGAGTTCGATCAGTTCAACGAGTCCTTCATGATGCATGGGACGACGTCGCCGTTCTATCCACTGATCGCAAGCCTCGACGTCGCCGCTGCCATGATGGACGAGCCCGCAGGGCCGACCCTGATGAGCGAGACACTGCAGGACGCCATCAGCTTCCGCAAGGCCATGTCCTCCATCGGCCACCGTCTCCGCGCCGCCGAGCAGGGCTGGTTCTTCCGCCTCTACCAGCCGGAGTACGTCTTCGATCCCCTCGACGGCCAGACCTATCTGCTGGAGGAGGCTGCCGACGGCCTGTTGACGAATCGCTCGAGCGCATGGACGCTCAAGACTGGCGAAGACTGGCACGGCTTCCAGGACGAGGACATCGCCGACGACTACTGTATGCTCGACCCCACCAAGGTGACGATTCTCACCCCCGGCGTCAATGCTCAAGGCGTCAACAGCGATTGGGGCATCCCCGCCGCCATCATCACCGAGTTCCTCGACGGCCGCCGCGTGGAGATCGCCCGCACCGGCGACTACACCGTCCTCGTTCTCTTCTCCGTCGGCACGTCGAAGGGCAAGTGGGGCGCGCTGCTCGAGAACCTCTTCGAGTTCAAACGTCTCTACGACTCCGAGGCTTCGCTTGAGGAGGCGCTACCCGAGCTAGTCTCGAAGTTCCCCGCCCGCTACCGTAACGTCACCCTCAAGGAGCTCTCCGACGAGATGCATGCGGCGATGGTGCAGCTGAACCTCTCCGGCTTGGTCAACGAGGCCTGCGACGAGGACTTCGACCCGGTGCTGACCCCGGCGCAGACCTATCAGAAGCTGCTCCGCAACGAGACCGAACGAATCCGCTTCACCGACATGGCGGGTCGTATCGCCGCCGTCATGCTCGTCCCATACCCTCCGGGTATTCCGATGAGTATGCCGGGCGAACGGCTCGGCGGCCCCGATAGCCCAGTCATTCGGCTGATCCTGGCGATGGAGGAGTTCGGCAAGCGCTTCCCAGGCTTCGAGCGTGAGGTCCACGGCATCGAGGTCGATGGCGAAGGCAACTACTGGATGCGCAGCGTGATTGAAACTCCAGGCAAAAAGCGCAACGGGAATGGCAAGCACCGTCCGCCAAGCTCGGCGCCGCCGGTGAAGAAGCGGAAGAGCAAACAGTCCGTGCCACTGCTGAGCGAACCACCGCACGGACCGCAATCGGAGCGATAGGCCGTATCGCCACGGAAGCGGCTTCTAAGTGTCCGATAAATATAAAACTGTCATCCTGAGCGGAGCCTCTCGCAGCTTCATCGCGAGAGGCGCAGTCGTAGCCTGTCCTGAGCGAAGTCGAAGGAACCTGCGGTTTGGCCGTAGCGCCACTGCTTTTCGCTCTTTCCAAAGGTTTTGCCCAGTTCTGCGTCGTTCTCTATGTTGATACTGCCTTAGCGAATAACTTCGCCGACCCACGCTGATAGAGTGGAAATCTGTGCCGGATCGATCCGGCACTCCCTGAAAGCGAGATCCACGCATCATGTCTGTGCCTGTCCACTTCCTCCTGGCCTCTTCGCAACGCGTTCACTTCATCGGAATCGGCGGCATCGGGATGAGCGGCATCGCGGAGATTCTCCTGACGATGGGCTACCCGGTCTCCGGCTCCGATCTGCGCCGCTCTCCGGTGACCGACCGTCTGGTCAGCCTCGGCGCCCGCATCTATGAGGGACACGCCGCAACCAACGCCGCCGCGAGCGATGTCGTCGTGACCAGCTCGGCTGTCTCACCCACCAACCCCGAGGTGCTGGAAGCCCGTGCCCGCAAGATCCCCGTCATCCAGCGGGCCGAGATGCTCGCCGAACTGATGCGCTTGAAGTACGGCATCGCCGTAGCGGGGATGCATGGCAAGACGACGACCACGTCAATGATCGCGGCAGTGCTCGCCGGAGGCGGCCTCGACCCTACGGTAGTTGTTGGCGGACGAGTCAACGCCCTCGGCTCGAACGCTCGCTTGGGCAACTCGCAGTATCTCGTCGCAGAGGCCGACGAGAGCGATCGCTCCTTCCTCAAACTCTCCCCGATCCTCGCCGTCGTGACCAATCTCGATCGCGAGCACATGGACTGCTATCGCGACATGGCCGACGTCGAAGGGGCCTTCATCGAGTTCATGGACAAGGTCCCGTTCTACGGCGCGACGACCGCCTGCGTGGACAACACGCTGCTCCGCGCAGTCCTGCCGAAGGTCCGGCGCAAGCTCCATACCTACGGCGAGAGCCCGGACGCCGACTTCCGCGTTCAACTGCTGCCTAAGCAGCCACACTGCCAATCCAGTTTTGAGGTGAGCTACCGAGGGCTAGTGCTGGGCACCTTCAGTCTGCACGTCCCCGGGCGGCATAACGTACTGAACGCCACAGCGGCAGTCGCCATCGGGGTGCAGCTCGGCGTCTCCCCGGCCCAGATCGCCGCCGGCCTCGACACCTTTCGCGGAGTCGACCGCCGCTTTCAGGAGAAGGGAACTGTGCGCGGCGTGACGGTCGTCGATGACTACGGCCACCACCCCACGGAGATCCTCGCCACCCTTCAGGCCGCCCGCGAGTGCGGCTACGGTCGCGTCCACGTCCTCTTCCAGCCTCACCGCTACACCCGTACCCGCGACCTGATGCCCGAGTTTGCCGCATCGTTTGCCGACGCCGACACCGTGCAGGTGCTCGACATCTATGCCGCCAGCGAGGAGCCGATCCCCGGCATCGACGCCACGGCGCTCGTGGCCGCTATCGGCAGATCCGGGCTGGCAGGAGTCCATTACGCCCCATCGATGGCAGATGCCGTGGCCGCGCTCGCTGCCGAAGCGCGCAGCGGAGATGTCATCCTGACGCTTGGCGCGGGAAATGTCTCGCAGGCTGGTGGACTCCTGTTGGCTGCACTTGAATCGGCCCAGTGAGTTCCTCACTCGATACTCCCCAAAGAAGATAGACCGGGGCCAAGGCGAGCGGGTTATAGTCGAAATGGCGATTCTTCGCGGCCTTGCTCAGGCGTGCGATCAGGGAACCTATCATCGAAGCGCGGAACGGCGATGCTGGATGAGCCGGAGCAGGAGTATGCTCCAAGTTCGTCCGGTCGTTCCAGCTCCCCCCGACGGTCCTCCGAGAGGCCGGAGACGAAGCTGCGCCGTGACTATGGCGAAGACTTCGCCACTGGCTACGACGACCCGTCGCAGGACGAGCGCCCGCAGGGTAGCCGCCCCCGTCAGGCCACGCTCAAGCTGAAGTTCCGCGCCCGGCTCCCGAAGACGATTTTTGGCCGCATCGTCACCGGCGCAGCACTATTGTCGATTGCCGGGGCCGGTATCGCGCTGCTCATGCTGGCGCGCAGCTTCCTGCTCCACGACGAGCGGTTCATGATCCAGTCGCCCTCCGCAATCGAGATTCAGGGCAACAATCACCTTACCCGCGATCAGTTGCTCGGCATCTTCGGCGAGGACATCGGCCGCAATATCTTCCGCATCTCGCTCGACGACAGGCAGACGGAGCTGGAACAGCTTCCCTGGGTGCAACATGCGGTACTGATGCGGCTGTTGCCTGGACGCATCCGCGTCTCCATCGTCGAGCGCAAGCCCGTCGCCTTTGTCCGGCAGGGAAGCCACATCGGCTTCGTCGACGCGACCGGTATCCTGCTCGACATGTCTTCGACCCCGGGGAGCGAGCCGCATTATTCCTTCCCCGTAGTGACCGGGATCTCCGCAACCGATCCCATTTCGACGCGCTCCGCCCGCATGAAGATCTTCGAGAGGTTCACCACCGATCTGGACTCCTCCGGCGAGAAGGTATCAGAGGTCCTCAGCGAGATTGACCTCTCGAACCCCGAGGACGTGAAGGCCCTGATCCCGGACCACTCAGCAGAGATTCTCGTTCACTTTGGCGACGACCACTTCCTCGACCGCTACCGCAAATTCCAGGAGCACCTGCCAGAGTGGCATACGCAGTATCCGAATCTCTCCTCGGTCGACATGCGCTACGAGCGCGAGGTGGTGCTGGATATGGCCGGAGCCAAGGCGGACGTGAAGCCAGTTCCAGCAGCAGCACCGTCGCAGCCCGCGAAACCGGTGGCAGTGGCCCCGCACCCAGCGGTCTCTCATCCCACCCCCACGAAAGCTCCAGCCAAAGCGCCCGCAAAGGCCAAAGTGAAGCCAGCGGCGAAGGTTGTCCCGCACCCTCCTGCTGCCGCGCACCCATCTGTTAAGGCGTCTATTGTCGCAAAACCCGATCATGCGGTCGCTCCGGCCAGCAAGCCAGCGCAGCCCCCATCCACACCGATAGCGAACCATCCAGCGGCAACAACTCCGCCTCCAGGGAATAAGCCCGCGCCCCAGGCTGTGACCAAGCCCGCAACACAAACGGCGACTCAAACCGCGTCGGCAAGTGCCACCGCCCGCTCCGGCTACCTGGCCAAGCCGTCCGCAGGCAAGCCACTAGTTTCGCCTGACACCTATCATCCCCCGCAGGTGGCTCCACAATGACCCAGAAGCAGACCAATTTGATCACCGTGCTGGACGCCGGTAGCGCCAAGAGCTGCGTGCTCGTCGCGGAGCTGCAGGATGGCGTCCTGCGCTATCGCGGCCACGGCATCGAGCCATCGCTTGGCATGCGCAAGGGCCTGATCGCCGACCTCAACCCCGCCGCCGAGGCGATCAACCGCGCCGCGCTGACAGCAGAGCGCATCGCCAAGGTCGGCATCGAGAACACCGTCGTCGGCATCGGCGGTACGCACGTCCGCGGCGTCAACAGCCGTGGCGGCATCAGCATGGGAAGCCGCATGCGCGAGATCACGCGCGAAGAGATCAAGGCCGCGGTCGACCGCGCGCGCTCCGTCGCGCTGCCTCCTGATCGCGAGGTGCTGCACCTGCTTCCACAGGAGTTCATCCTCGACGATCAATCCGGCATCCACGATCCCATGGGCATGGTCGGCAATAAGCTGGAGGTCAACCTGCACCTCTCCACCTGCTCCGGCGGCGCAGCGCAGAGCGTCGTCACCTGCGCCAACCGCGCGGGCCTTGAGGTCGAGGACACCATCTACGAGGGCATCGCCGCAGCCGAGGCCGTACTCTCCTCCGACGAGCGCGAGCTGGGCGTCTGCGTTATGGACATCGGCGCCAGCACCACGGAGCTGGCCGTCTTCTTCGAGGGCTCCATCGCCCACACGGCGGTCCTGCCCATCGGCGGCGACCACTTCACGAACGATCTTGCCGTCGGCCTGCACGTCACCGTCCAGGAGGCCGAACAGCTCAAGATGATCTACGGCAACTGCGTCGTCACTTCGGTGCCCCAGCTGAACGAGATCGAGATCGGTGGCGACCTCTCCATCTCCGGCGGACAGCCCGCCCGCATGGTGCGACAGCGCTTCCTTGCGGAAATCCTCGAACCCCGTGCCCGCGAGCTCTTCACCATGTTGCGCAACAACTTGCGCGACGGAGGAGTGCTTGAAGCCCTCGGCGCAGGCTGCGTCCTCACCGGCGGCGGGGCAAACCTTGTCGGCCTGCTCGACAACGCCGAGAGCCTCCTGCGCGTCCCCGCCCGCATCGGATACCCGGTGCCGCTCTCGCGTATGCCGCCCGAGCTGGCCAAGCCCGAGTTCTCCGCCGCCATCGGAATGCTGCTCTACACCCACCGCACCCAGATCCGCCGCGCAAGCGAGGAGCAGGGGTTGCGCGCCAAGCTCAAAGCCATCTTCGCCGGGAGCTTCTAAGTATTTTTTCTACGTCCTCAGCGCGGGAACCGGACTGACTCGGTTTTCGTAATGCTTGAAGACGGGGTGTTTCGTCCTCGTCGGATAGTGAAAAGGGGCGGACGATGAAATTCTTGCTTTGGTGTTTGCTTTTGGTTCTGTGCTGGCCGGTGGCTCTGATCGCGGCGTTGCTGTATCCGATTGTCTGGCTGCTGCTCCTGCCCTTTCGGCTGGTTGGCATTGCCGTAGGAGGAGCGTTGGAGCTGGTCGCGGAGATTATCTTTCTTCCAGTGCGACTGCTGCGGGCGATCTGAGCGGCGTTTTTATCCTTTGACCCGAATGTAAAACATGCGCTCGTCGCCGCCTGCGTGTTCGATGGCAATCTCGCCATCCGCGCGCTCGACGATACTGGGAAACTTCTCGCCCCACTCGACCAGCACGAGAGCGTCTGGCTCGGCGGCCATCTCTTCGAGGCCGAGGGTCAACAGCTCCTTCTCGGTCTCAAGTCGATAGAGATCGAGGTGGTAGAGCCGCACCTTGCGTCCCTGGTATTCGTGGACCAGCGTGAAGGTCGGGCTGGTCACATCCTCGGGTTCGGCCGCTCCCAGCGACGCTGCGATGCCCTTGACCAGCGTGGTCTTACCCGCGCCAAGCTCACCGCGCAGCACGATCAGCCTTGGCGCGGGGAGGAGCAGTTCGGCGACGTTTTCGCCAATGGCCAGCGTTCCATTCACGGAACGCGTCTTGAATCTTCGTTCGATCATCTGTGTATTCCCACCAGCCAGGTCAGTCCATCGACATCTTTCACGCGGTAGCGGAACGCATCCGTCAGGTGAGCCAGTGTGTCAGTTGCTAGCACCGTATGCTCGTTCATCGTGTGCGCGGCGAAGTCCGCTGCAAGACCATGCAGATAAACCGCCGTCTCGACCGCTCGCGCCACATCGACGGGGAACTGCCCCAGCATCGCCGCTACAATTCCCGTCAAAATATCTCCGCTGCCACCCTTCGCCATTGCCGGATTGCCCGTTGTGTTGACGGCAATTGTCCCATCGGGATGCGCGATTAGCGTCCGCCATCCCTTCAGTACCAGAGTCAGCTTGTGCTCCGTGGCAAAGTGCCGCGCGAGGTTGATCCGGTCTGCTTCAACTTCCTTCACGGTCTTGCCAAGCAGACGCGCCATCTCGCCCGGATGCGGCGTCAACACCATCGTCCTGCCTGCGCCATCGAGCAGTTCCGTTCGCCCTGCAAAGGCGTTCAAAGCGTCAGCGTCAATCACCACTGGCAAAGTCGTCTTCGCGACCAGCTCCCGCGCAAACTCCGAAGCCTCTCCGTCAGTCGAAAGCCCCGGTCCGATGGCAAGCACTGTCATCCCCTTGAGCAGCCTCTCAAGCCTGTCGCCCGCAAGGTTCGAAAGAGCCACCGCGCCTGCAACCTCGTCCAGCGGAGTCACCATCAGCTCCGGAGCGATTCGCGCTACCGTATTCAGGATCGACGCCGGCACCGCCGCCGTGACTAGCCCGGCTCCCGCGCGCAAGGCTGCCAGCGAAGACATCGACGGCGCGCCAGCTTTGCCATAGCTTCCGCCCAGAAGCAGCACATGGCCAAATTTTCCCTTGTTCGAGTTCACATCACGCGGCTTCTCCGCGATAACCTTCGAGGCTCCCGCCCAGGTTAATCTCGAGGCCGACTGAACCGCTTCATCAGGAGACCCAATATCCGCAACGACCACTGGGCCAAAAGTTCGCTCGGTCAAATGCCCGAAGACATGAGCATTCTTCGGAGCGGTGAACGTCACTACGGCATCCGCGCGGAATGCACCGTCCGTGTTCTGCTCGGTCGAGTCCGCGTCCCAGCCGGAGGGAAGATCGATGGCGACGACTGGGATCGCGAGCGTGGCGATGTAGTCTCTCGCTGCCGTAGCCAACCCGCGTAGCGGAGGCCGGAAGCCTGTGCCGACGACCGCATCCAGCAATAGGTCGCAGTGATCGAAGGCTCCAACAAGTGCGGCTTCCTCGGCGATCTCGACGACTGGCACCGACGAAACCTCCTCACGCATCCGTGCGAATGCAGCAGCAGCCTCGCCCTTCAGGTCGTTCGCGCTTCCCAGCAGCAGAACCCGCGCACCCCGCCCCGCCTGCGCCAGCACGCGAGCCGCGACAAAGCCATCCCCGCCGTTATTTCCTTTGCCACAAAGAACGGCAACCTGTGTGGCCGCAGGATACTGCCGGAGGCAGAACGCGGCCACCGCGCTTCCGGCCCGCTCCATCAGGCTCGCAAACGGGACGCCGAACTGCTCCGCCGAACGCCGGTCCGCGTCGCCCATCTCTGCCATCGTCAGAATTTTCATTGAACCTGCCCTGCGTCCGTGAAGGGAGCTTCGATCTTAGCGCGGCCCGGTCATGGCTACTGCGTCGACCTTTGGCTGGAAGTAGCTCTTGTCCCACAGCGCACGGTAGAACTCTCCCGTCAGCTCCGCGGCCTTCGGGCCGAAGGTTGGCCGTCCACCCTCGAGGAAGATGACCGTGACGATCCGGCCCGTCGGTGTCTCTGCATACGATCCGAACCAGCCGAAGCGGGTGCCGTTGTTCGAACAGGTACCCGTCTTGCCCATCACCGGAAACTCGCTGAAGCTGGTCCGCAGCGAGCGGGCTGTGCCGAACGACGAATTCACAGCTCCCGCCATTCCTGGCACGATCTCGGGGATGATCGGGGCGATGTTCAGGATGCGCTTCACTTGAGGCGTAAAGGTTGAGATCTGCTCTTGCGTCTCCGGATGTTGCAGATAGTAAAGTGTGCCGCCGTTGGCGATCGCCGAGACAATAGCGCCAAGCTGCAGCGGCGTCATGGAGACGCTCTCGCCAAACGAGCACATACGCCCAACGCCACCCAACTTCGCAGGCAGCTCCTGGTCGGGATAGACGCCGAGCTGCTCGCCCTGAATGTGATATCCGGCGAGTTCACCGAGGCCGAACTCATTCGCGTAGTGCTTCACTCGCTCGAAACCTAGTGTCCTACCCAGCACCTCGAAGTAGGGGTTAATCGACTTCGCCAGCGCGTAGGTCAGGTCGACGCGATATCCACCGCCAAGGCTGACCGGCGTATCGCGCTTGATCAAACCCTCTTCAAGAGCTGCCAGCGCCACGGTCAGCTTGATTGTGGAGCAGGGTTCGGCACCGCTCGATAGCGCGAGCTTCTGGTTGACCATCGCCAGGATGCGGCCGCTCGATGGGTCGATAGCCAATGCAGTCCCGTTCATGTTGCCGAGGGCCTGGACAGCCGCCGCGCGCACGATGGGGTCTTCCCCGGCGGTCACGTCTCCCTGGTAGTCGGTGTTTTCGGTAAACGAGCTGGCCGAAAATCTCTCCGAGTAGCGCGCTTGCCGAAGGCCGCGTGTTCTGCCTCTACCTCTGCCGCGTGTGGTGGCTACTCCATGGATAGAGCCCTTCGCGCGTGGGCCTTTGCTTCGGACGGCAGGGGATTTGCTGTGCGCCACGGGGGCTCTGCGGGCGTGCGTCGGAGCCTTGCGGGCCGTAGCGAAGAGCGGTCCTGCCATCATCACACTCAACAGTGTGGCGCTCAGCAGAACCATCCGAAGCTGTCTCATCGTGTTCATCATCCCCTGCTTCACTCGCCCCCTGAAAGCGTCAACGGTAAGGCTGGTGTCTTACCCCATCTTTAACTCTAATTGAAAGAGCGGAAGCAAGGAGTTTTGCCGCCATCGTCTCCGGCAATCAAGCGGCTCAGTGGCTGCGCCGCAGAAAAGCGGGAATGTCCAGCTCGTCCGATTCCCGCTGCTCGACCTCGGCCGTATGCGCGGTCACGAAGACCGGATTCCGGACGACTGGTTCCGCCACGCTCGGCTCCCACGAAGGCGTACTCTTCGGCGCTGCCTGCTGAGGATTGGTGGACAGCAAAAAGTTGTGCTCGTCGATGCCATGTGTCTCCGGCTTTGTCGCAGGACGGGAAGAGGCAGCTACAAATGTGCCCTTTGCCGGGTCTGCCGTTTCAGTCTCCTGGGAGCTGCGAAAGAAGTCATCGTCGAAGACTGAGGCAGGAACAGGCACCAGCTCTTCCGCTGCGGTATGCACAGCCTGTTGGGGCTCCTCGGGCACAGCTGGAGCCACGACCGAGGGCTGCTCTGGAGTGGGTGATCCTGCAGGCTTTACGTCCAGCTCGACAGCGGTTTCGCTGGCGAAGCGCGCGGCTGAAGGCTTCGGCGTTGAATAGTGCCGAATCGGCACGTCGTGCCGGTTGGTCGGCAGCGCCGGTTCGGCCAGCATACGGTCGCGCCGCAGCGGCATCTCATCCTGCCTGAAACCGGTGGCGATGACGGTGATCTTGACTTCATCGCCCATGGTCTCGTCGAGCACCGCGCCGAAGATGATGTTTGCGTCCTCGTGGGCGGCGTTCTGGATGATGCTTGAGGCCTCGTTGACCTCGCTCAGCTTGAGGTTGCTCGAGCCGGTGATGTTGATCAGAATGCCGCGTGCGCCGTCGATCGCGCCGGCTTCGAGCAGGGGAGATGCCATCGCCGCCACCGCCGCGTCCACTGCCCGGTTAGCTCCGGTGCGCGCCGCCGTGCCCATCACGGCGTACCCCATGCCGGCCATCGTGGTCTTCACATCGGCGAAGTCGCGATTGATGACGCCAGGAATCGTGATGATGTCCGAGATGCCCTGCACGCCCTGCCGGAGCACATCGTCGGCGATCCGGAAGGACTCGAAGAAGCCTGCGTCTTTTGCTACGGCGAGCAGCTTCTCGTTTGGAATGACGATGAGCGTGTCGACCGACTCGAGCAGCTCCTCCATGCCGCGCTCGGCCTGCATCATGCGGCGCTTACCTTCAAAGGCAAATGGCCTGGTCACGACTGCTACGGTCAGCGCGCCCATCTCACTCGCGAGCGAGGCGATTACCGGAGCGGCTCCTGTACCGGTGCCACCGCCGAGGCCAGCAGTGACGAAGACCATGTCCGCGCCCTCGAGGGCCTCGATAATTTTGTCCGAATCTTCGAGTGCCGCGCGGCGTCCCACATCCGGGTTCGAGCCCGCGCCGAGCCCACTCGTCAGCTTGACGCCAAGCTGCAGTTTGACCGAAGCGTTCGAGACCTGGAGCGCCTGCACATCGGTGTTCGCCGCGATAAACTCGACACCCTCGACATGAGCCGCGATCATGCGGTTTACCGCGTTGTTGCCGCCGCCGCCGACACCGATGACCTTGATGCGCGCACCGGTTGGAATCTCGTCCTGATAGTGGATGCGGATGTCGTCTGCGGGCAGATTGGTCATGGCGGGGCAATGCTCCTTACAGCGTGATTCGTGACGCAGTTAGTTCCGGCTGCCGTTGCTGCCAGCTTGTTCAATTCTGACATCTCCAGCACCGGTGCAAAAAATTAGCTTTTCAAAGGAGGAACCACAGTTGGTACGCCAGAGGGCTGTTCCGGGAGGGGCTTAGTCTGAAGGCAGTTTCTTGAACTGGTTCCGAACGATGTTCGGTGGGCTGTGTTTTTTTGAATACACTGGTACGGTATCAAGCCGGAGGGGCAAAACCCAGCCTCTTTCGCAGGTAAACAGAACGATGAGTGCGTCAAGATCATCCCTGCACGTCGTAAACACGAAGCCGCTGCCGGAGGTGATCGCCTATGGCGAAACAGCCGGTGGGCTCGCCCTGCAACTCCGTTCTGATCCTGCTGGAGTCGTTGAGATTCCCGAACTGCAGAGTGTGCTCGTCGCTATCCATGTTGGGCAAGCCGCAAAAGTCTCCTGCCGCAGAGGAGGAAAGAGCCATAGTGGCCGTGCGGTGCATGGCGACATCGACATCATCCCCGCACTCACAGCCGCCCGCTGGGAGATGCACGATCAGCACGACACAGCCCTCATTCTGAGCCTGCCTCCTTCGCTGCTGCATACGGTCGCGGAGGAGTACGGTGTCGATTCACGTCGCGTGGAGATCATCAATCGCTTTCAGATTCGCGACGCCCAACTGGAGAACATCGGCTGGGCGTTGAAGACCGAGATGGAATCCAACTATCCATCGGGCCGCCTCTATGTGGACAGCCTGGCTGTCTCGGTCGCATCCCGCCTGGTCTCTACCTACAGCTCCGTCGCGCTGCGCCCGGCTAAACAAAACGGAGGCCTTGGCGGACGCAGGCTCAAGCAGGCGCTTGCTTACATTGAAGACTCCCTCTCCGAAGACGTGTCCCTATCTCATCTTGCTTCGATCACCGGTATCAGCGCCTCCCACTTCAAGACACTCTTCCGCGAATCCGCTGGCGTTCCCGTGCATCAGTATGTCATTCAACGTCGGCTCGAACGCGCGAAGGCCCTGCTGATGGAAGGCAAGCTCTCCATTGCGGAGATCGCGTTGACAACCGGCTTCTCGCATCAAAGCCATCTGGCGCGACACCTGCGCCGCGCCTCAGGGCTCTCGCCCCGTGCCATGAAGCGATTGTTCGCAGATATTCCCTCCATCCAATCGAAGTAACTCCACAACGCTGTTTCTCCTCGGAATGTGCTCGTTCGCGTTCAAACGTGCGCGACGCACGTGCTCGAAGTAATGACAATCGAGAGCATGGCGGCCACACACCGCACAAGGAGAAGAGTGGATGCAACGACGAGATTTTCTATACGGTTCTTCAGCAGTAGCAGGTGCGACACTCCTGTCGCAGACACTTGCATACGCAGGAGCTGCACCCACAAAACCAATCGACGCGGCATGGTATCGCCGGTCACGGCGCTTCGCTGAACTGCCGGTCAGTCGAGTAGCGTATGTTGAGGCCGGCCACGGACCAGCGGCGCTGTTCGTTCATGGGTATCCGTTGAACGGGTTCCAGTGGCGCGGAGCACTCGAGAGACTGCACACGCATCGCCGGTGCATTGTGCCGGACCTGATGGGCATGGGTTCAACGCAGACCCCTGAGGGGCAATCGATCACCCCCGGGACGCAGGCGGATATGCTGGCGATGCTGCTGGACTCGTTGCACGTTGATATGGTGGACCTGGTGGCAAACGACAGCGGAGGCCTGGTGTCACAGCTCTTTCTGGCGAAGTATCCTCATCGCGTGCGAACGCTGCTGTTGACCAACTGCGATGTAGATGAGAACAGCCCGCCGCCCCAGTTCCTGCCGTTCATTGAGCTGGCGAAGAAGGGGACTCTGGTGGATAAGTTCATCGTCCCGCAGTTGAAGGACAAGCAGCTTGCGCGATCGGCAAAAGGATTGGGCGGTCTTGCGTACACCTACCCGGAGAAACTTACGGACGAGACGATCGAAATCTACTTTCAGCCGTTCGTCGAGACTCCGCTGAGGAAGACGCAATTGCAACTGTATACGGTTTCGATGGAAGCAAATCCGTTGGTAGCGGTCCGGGAAGACCTGCGTCGATGGACCGGTCCCGCGCGAATGGTGTGGGGCCTGAAGGACACGCTCTTCGGGGTAGAGTGGGCAGAATGGCTAGACCGGACGCTGCCCAGCTCACGCGGTGTGCGACGGCTGGAAGGAGCAAATCTGTTTTTCCCGGAAGAAATGCCCGACATCATCGCCGAAGAGGCGCTGGCGTTGTGGAATCACACCACCTCATCGTAGTGACTTCAGGCACCCTTGTTGGAACGCCCAACATAACGGTAGATAGCGCACTCCTCGTCGCCGGTCGAACCATATTCTTTCTGCTGTGCAATGGCGGCGAGATCGGCGACGCGATCCTCCGGTGACATCGGCACCGGCCCAAACCAGAGCCGCCTAAAAGCGGGGTGGCGGTCGAGCACATTGGCGCACTCCGCGTTGACGTAGAGCAGGTCCAACATGCCTGGGCGGTCGGCGAACTGTGTCTCAATGCGGCGAAGCAGCGCTCTCAGCACGGGGGCCTCGAACGGATGGAAGAGAAAGGCCAGCGTGGGCGTGCTCGGAAGGTCGAATTCGAGCGCATCCTGTTCGAAGAGATGAATGGGCGCGATAGGCGAGGCTGTTGTGTCTGAGGCATGAGCCTCTCTCCATCGTGCGATATTGATTTGCGCGATGTCTGCCATCGCCGGGTTCAGCTCGATCCCGATGACCTGGCGGAAAGGGAACTCGCTGGCCACCAGCATGGCCCGGCCCTTGCCTGCGCCGATATCGACGAAGGTGTAGTGCTTGATCGGCTCCGGTGGAGCGGTAGCGCGCCAGTGGTCGATCAATGTCCGGAGGATGCTCGGCGCAACGCCGTAGTAGGCGGTGACGTGGGTATCGTTCTCGTGCCCGGTGACGAGGTTACTGGCGGGGACGAGGCCGCTGGTGTCGACGTTGTGGGCGAGGTCGAAAGGATGGATGGGCTGGTCAGTTGCTTTGAGAAGGTCGCGGGGCCGTATGGCTGCTCGTTTGGCTGGGGGCATATTAGCGGATCTGAACCAGGGTTGGGTTGCCGTCGAGGCCGAGGGTTCTCCGACCCTCTGGGGTGATGTCTTGCGGGCTCCAGGAAGGCGTGCGGAGGACAGTGACAGTCGTGCGGCTGACGGTCTCGATGCCGGCGAGCCGGTTGGCGACCTGCGCACTCAGTTGCGATTCCGCAGCTTCGTTTGGGTTGGTCGAGGTAAGGGAGACGACGATTCGGTGCTTCTGGGGCACCCCCGGAATTCCGGCACCGGGAGCTTCATGATCGGGTTCGATGATGATGCTCTGGACGAGACCCAGGTCGACGATATTGCAGGAGATCTCGGGGTCGTAGCAGTCACGGAGGGCATTGCGGATTTCGTCTTTAGTCAGCATGACGCGGCTAGTTTTTACGCTCAACGAGGTAGAGCGCAAGAGATTTGAGCGGGTCTGTTGCGCTGCCGAAGGGTTCGAGTGCGGCGAAGGCGTCAGCGATCAGCTCTTCGGCGTCCTTCAGAGACTGCTCGATGCCGTAGACGGCTGGCCACGTCGCCTTGATGCTGGCGGTGTCCTTGCCGGCGGTTTTGCCGAGTTGGGCGGAGTCCTGGGTCACATCGAGGACATCGTCGACGATTTGGAAGGCTAGTCCGGCTTTTTGACCGAAGGTACGGAGGCGTTCGATGGTGTCGGTGCCTGCTGCGTGCGCAGCTGCTCCGTACAAGCCTCCGGCGACGATGCTGACCGTGATGAGTGCGCCGGTCTTGGCGCGGTGGATGGCTTCGACAAGTTCGGCGGTTGGGGTCTTGCCTTCGGACTCGATGTCAACGACCTGGCCACCGATCATGCCGGGAGGGAGAGCGCTGTGAGCGCCTACGCCGGTACCGATGGCGAGGGAGATTTCGCGGAGGATGGCGACCGTTGTGGCGGGTGGGGTAGGCAGGGCGGCGATGGTCTGGAATGCGAGCGTCTGAAGGGCGTCTCCGGCAAGAATGGCGATGGCCTCTCCGAAGACGACATGACAGGTGGGCTTGCCGCGCCGGAGATCGTCATTGTCGAGTGCGGGGAGGTCGTCGTGGATGAGCGAGTAGGTGTGCAGCATCTCGAGCGCGGCGCCGAGATCGGCAATGCCGTCGGGTAGCTCGCCGTTGCCGAAGGTCATACGGGCGGCTTCCATGCAGAGGATGGGCCGCAGGCGCTTGCCGCCGGCGAAGGTACTGTGCCGCATCGCGCGGTGGATGGAGTGGGGAAGGGTCTCGGGACCGGGCAGGAGTCGTTCAAGGGCAGCATCGGTACGTGCTACGCCGGAGAGGAGCAGATCTTGTACGGGGGACGGCATAGAACTCGATGATAAATCAGTACGATGGGTGGCGGCGCAGGGTGAACCCCAGCACTGCGAGCGAGGCTATCGAGATACCCCATCCAATAGTCTCGTCGGGGGCGCGAATGTAGGAGACCTCTAGATGAGAGGTGCCTGCGGGGATGGGAATGGCGATGAGCCCGTCAGTGCGGGGAAGGCGTTCGGCGACCTGCTCGTGGTTGAGTGTGATGCGCCACGCAGGGTAGTTGCGCAGGTTCAGGATGAGGATGAGGGTCTGCGGTTCGGGTGAGGCGATATCGAGCGGCCAGTGCAGAGAGCCTGCCGGGAGATTGGCCGGTGGAGGGTCGTCAGGGGAATCGGCAAGCCAGTAAGGTGGGTTGGTTTTGCCGAGGGCGTCGTTGTCGGCGGTATTGGGAGTGTACTCGTCGGTGGGGTCGGTTCCGGTGGGCGAGTGGTACAGAGCGAGGCGAGCGGCGACAGTGTCTTCAGGGTCGCAGCTCTGCCGGAAAATTGGATACCAGATGAAGGTAAGGGAAGCTGAGAGCACCAGGCCGGGGTAGAGCCAGCGATTGCGGAGCGGTCGCTTCAGGATGATTGAGATGGTGAAGGCAAGAACAGGAACGAGGACAGCGAGGAAGCGCCACGGGAACTGGAGGAAGCGAAGCTCAGGGGCGTGATGCCAGAGGGCGATGGAGAGCGGCATCTGAAGGAAGGCGATAACAGCAGTGAGGGCGGCTAAGGCATAGAGGGTCTGGAGAAGCTTGTAGTTGCGTGGGGCTCTGCGGGCGCGGACGATGGCGGTGAGCAGGGCCGTGGCGGTAAATAGCAGAAGACCGACAGCGATGAGCGAGGCGGTGCGGAGGACACCATCGTGATCCGGGTCAGGCGTGTGGTGGAAGAGAAAATTGTCCTCGATGCGCATGCCTTCGACGATGGCCATGGCAATTTGCACATAGCGGCGCTCATAAGCGGCGGGCAGGATGTAGAAGGCGGCAAGGCCGAGGCCGAGGGCTGTTCCGGCGACGCTGTTGAGGGCTAGTTGGAGAGGGGCTGTCCTGCTGGGGTCAGCGTTACGCGGGGTCATGACCAAACGCAGAGCGGCAAGCAGCGCCAGCGCGTAGCATCCCATGACGGCGGCGGGAGCGTTGGTGAGCCATAGTAAGGCGATGGGGATGGCGATACGCGGGATGGTGACCTTGTCACGAAGGACCGCGTGCAGCAGCAGAGGGAGCCATGCCGCGGCGAGCAATTCTGCATAGGCAGTGCGCTCGTAGGCGGTGAAGAGTATGTACGGATTGACGATGTAGAGAGTGGCCAGCAGGAGGGCGATGCTGGGTGGGGCGAAATCGCGAACGAGGTAGTGAAGGGCTAGCCCGGCGGCGGTTAGGGAGAGCCAGGTGTAGGCAATGGGCGTGATGCTCCACGGCATCAGCAGCCCGAGCACAGCGCCTATACTCCACGAGATCGGCGGGTAGAAGACGAAGCGGGGCTCGCCCGCGTTGAAGGCAGGCGTAAACGCCCAGTGCGGATGCAGGCTGCCGTGGAGGAACTGGGTCGCGGCCTCCATCCAGCTCAGGATATGGAAATCGAAGTCGTGCCCGCAGGAGCAGCCGTTAACCAGTAGCGGAAGGATCGCGATCAGCGCGACAAGAGGAAGCACCAGCAGCGGCAAGCGCTGCGATAGTGAGGTCTCAGGCACTGTGTGCGTCATTGCGGCTTGAGGATGAGCGTGTGGGTCGTGATGGATTGGACGGCGGCATCGGTGTAAGGGAAGGCGAAGGTCTTGCCCGTGTACCAGGCCTGCCACTGGTCCATGAACCACGGGCTAGCTGGGTCGCCGGACTGGCCGAGCACGAGGTTCAGTGTCGAGTGGTCGAGGTCGGAAAAGTCAGCGGTGAAGCGCTCTGACGGGCCGAAGGCGCGGCCCACCTGCTTGATGGTGGTCTTGTCGCCGCTCTGCGGCAGCTCTCCGGTGCCGGTGCGATGGCCAAGCAGACGTTGAAGCAGCGGAATACCGCTGAAGATCGGGTGCTCGATGTCGACGGGATGCGCCTTGCCATAGCGCCATGTGCTGAGATCGCTGGGCGCATGCTCGTCGCGGAGCCCCTGATCGACGGCCTCGGCGAGCAGGTCATCCCAGTTTGCGTAGTGCGCCGGAAGCCAGCGCGCCGGAGTGTGCATGATGAGCTGCTCTTCGGCGAAGCTCTTCTCGCCCCAGTCGTAGAGCTTCGACGCGTCGCCTAGCTTCGGTGTAAGGATCAGCGGCCAGAGCGCAGTCCGTGTAGCATCGACGATCGCCGGAGCAGAGGCATCCGAGTCTACATTGCCGTTCCAGTTGCGGAGCAGATCGGCGGCCTGGTGGAGCCGTTTCTGTTTGCTGCCCGATGGAATACTGGCATGGTCGAGAGCATAGGCGAGGCGTTGGGCGATCACATGATCCACATCGGAGTAGACATCCGTCTGCAGCGCGAGCATGTCGTCGGGCGTCAGGTGCGGGTTGGCGGCGAGCACCTTCCAGATACGCTCATTGCGATACGGAGCGGCCCAGTCCAGAGTGATCGGATAAGGATAGTCATCAGGAACGACGCGGGCATTGGCCGTGGCAAGAATGCCGCCGGGAGGATCGTAAACCTGCGGAAGCTGGTCGAACGGAATGTAGGGAGCGGTAGTAGACCACTCGTTGCCAGTCGCACTCGCATCCGTCGGGACAGGGCTCGGTGGCGTGGGATGCGCCGCGTCGCCGCGCAGAGGAATTCTGCCGACGGCATGATAGCCGATATGCCCCTGATCGTCCGCGTAGACCATATTCTGCGAGGGGCCGCCGAAGCTGGAAAAAGCGGCGCAGAGCGTGCCCCAGTTGGAAGCGCTGTTGACGGCGAAAAAGGGTGAGGTGACGTTGGCGGGATCGTAGATAGTCCAGCGCAGCGAGATGGCCCGCGTCTCCTTGGGGTAGATGCTGGAGATGATTGGCGTGAGGGTGTTGCCGTGCCGTGTCTCGACGACGTCGAGGGCAATATTGCGCCCGCCGTGGACCCGGATCAGCTCGCGCTGGTGGACGAGCGGCTGCCAGCTTCCGTCGGATACCTGGAACTCTTCGCTCTCACCGGAGCCGCGCGTGTGCTCGATGGTGAGGTCCTGCACATCGGCGCCGAGGTTGGTGAACCCCCAGGCAATGTGGTCGTTGTGGCCGACGATGATGAACGGCGTCCCGGGCAGCGAGACGCCCGCGACGTGAAAGGTGCCGTTGGCCGACGGTACCTCAAGATCGGCCTCATACCAGATGCCGGGGACACCGTGGCTGAGGTGCATGTCGTTCGAGAGCAGCGGTTTACCCGATGCGGTATGGGTTCCCGAGACGACCCAGTTGTTCGACCCGGCGACGCAGCCCTCGCAACCATAACGGCTGCTGAGCAACGCCAGCGTCGATTGCGCATCGAGCAGGCTCTGGGTGTGCTGCGGGCTCTTCAGGAGGGGATTCTCAGGAAGCCGCAGGCGCGTCTGGGACTCGTCAAGGGGGATCTGCTCGATCTCAGGCTGCGGGAGGGTCAGGTCGACGACCGGCTGGACGGGTGGATGGTCTCTCCAGGAGCCGACCGGATAGAGATCGGCGACCAGCTCCGGCGTCAGCTTCGCCGCAACTGTCTCGCGTTCCAGTTTGCCGGGAAAGCTGGTCGTGAGGTCCTGGAACATCGCCAGGCCGACGAGCAGCGAGTCACGCGGCGTCCACGGCTCGGGCGAGAAGCGCAGCAGGCGGAACTCCAGCGGCAGATGATCGCGCTGGACATCGATGGAGGCGTTGACGCCGCGCGAGTAAAGCTCGAGCCAGTGGAGCTGATCCGGCGGCAGCACTGCGATGGCGCGGTCGGCGGAGGCGCGGATCTGGAGCAGCCGCTGGGCGCGGTCGTGCGCGACGAGATCTTTGCCGAGAACTTCGGCGAGCGTCCCGGCGGCGTGACGGCGGAGCGTCTCCATCTGCCACAGGCGGTCCTGCGCGGTGATGTAACCCTGCGCGAGGACGAGGTCATCAAGCGACGCGGCGCGTATGTGTGGAACTCCGTGCGCGTCGCGTAGCACGGAGACCGGTGCGCTCAGACCAGCGAGCGAGAGCTCGCCATCGACCTGCGGAAGAGATTCGCGCACGGCGGAGCGCATCCAATGAGCCGCAAATGGGATGCTGAGGATAGCAAGCACGATCAGCGCGATTACTCCGAAACCAACGATCTTGAGCACGGAGAACCGGCGTGGCGGTCTCTTCCTGCCTTCAGGGCGCGGGTTGCTGGTCGCCTCTTCGGCGGCGTGACGGCGACCCAGCGCGACCGGGTCGACTTCGCTGGAATCGGAATCGGGAAGATGGGGATCGAAGGAAGCCATGCGCTAGCAGAAGTCTAATGCAGATGCGGCTCTGGAGTGCGCTGCTATCCTCGTGGCAGGATGGTGACCAATGTTCGGTAGTGCGGGTGTCCATGCGATGCAGACGGTCTTTCTCCTTCTGCTGTTGATGGTGGCGGTCTTCGCGCTGGTGGCACAGAGGCTGAAGATCTCGTACCCGATTGTGCTGGTCGTGGCGGGGTTGGTCATCAGCTTCGTGCCGCACATCCCTCGCATTCCTCTTAGCCCCGACCTTGTCTTCCTGATCTTCCTGCCGCCGCTGCTCTACTCTTCTGCCTGGGCGACCTCCTGGAGGGAGTTTCGCCACAACCTGCTGAGCATTACGATGCTGGCGGTCGGGCTTGTTGCGTTCACGGTCTGGGGCGTGGCGGAGTTCGCCGACCGTTTCATTACGCTGCTGGACTGGAAGTCGGGATTTGTCCTGGGCGCGGTCGTTTCGACAACGGACGCGATTGCGGCTAGCTCGATCGCCCGAACGCTGGGTCTTCCTCGAAAAATCGTGGACATCCTCGAAGGCGAGAGCCTGCTGAACGATGCGACCGGCCTGCTCGCGCTGGAGTTTGGCCTGCAGATGGTGGTGCGGGGTGAGACCCCGACCGCAGAGGCCGCTGTGCTCCGGCTGCTGTACCTTGTCTTCGCCGGGGTTGGGATCGGGCTCCTGATAGGCCTGGTGGCTGCATGGTGCGAACGGTTTATCGACGACGGGCCTATCGAGATTGTGGTCAGCCTGATCGTGCCCTACGTCGCGTATCTGGCGGGCGAGAGCCTTCATGCATCGGGTGTACTGGCCGTGGTGGCGTGCGGTCTGTACTTGAGCCGGAGGAGTGCGACGTATCTCTCGCCGTCGGCGCGGATTCAGATCTACGGCGTGTGGGACGCGCTCACCTTCATGCTCAACGGGATCGTCTTTGTGCTGATTGGTCTCCAACTACCGTATGTGCTCGGTGGCATTCGCGGCTTGAGTCGGCTGACGCTATTCAGTTATGGAGTGATCTTCAGCCTGATCCTGATCACGCTGCGGATGATCTGGGTGTTTCCAGCGACGCAGCTCGTCTTCTGGATACGGAAGAAGTTCTTTGGCAGTACAGAGGAGAGGCCAAACGCGCGGGGGATGTTCGTCGTTGGGTGGACGGGCATGCGTGGCGTGATCGCGCTGGCGGCGGCAATCACACTTCCGGAGACGCTGGCGAACGGTGCGCCGTTCGGGGCGCGGAACCTGATCGTCTTCCTGACCTTCAGCGTCATCCTGGTAACGCTGGTGGTGCAGGGACTGACGCTGCCGCCGCTGATCCGGGCGCTTGGTCTGTCGGGCGCAAGCGGGATGGAATCTGAAGAGCGAGAGGCTCGGCAGATCATGTTGCAGGAGGCGCTTGCGCACCTTGAAGCGGGCCGGATTGCCGATGGCGAGAGCTTCACGCATGTCTACGACGATCTGACGCACCGTTATCGGCATCGCCTGGCCGCGATCGGTGGTGCTGCTCCGGATGAGGGCGAACACGAGCACAGTCCGGAGACCTACCGGCGGCTACGAGCGATCGCCGAGGGTGCATTGCGAGCCGAGCGGAGAGCGATGATCCGGCTACGCAATGAAGGTCGTATCAGCGACGATGTTTTGCGTACAGTGGAGCGCGAACTGGACCTCTCGGAGAGCCGGTATCAGGCGGTAAGGCTGGACTGATTTCTATAGAATTTGTCATCCCGCAGGGATCTGCTTTTCGCTTTTGCCGTGACCATCTCCGGGTGCCCCATCCTTTTGCAGCCTCACCGCGAAAGGGTGGGATGTACATTCTTCGGCAGGGTGAAAACAATCACGGCGGCGATCACGGCCAGGACAGGCAGGATGAAGAGGCTACCCTCCGGGCCGGTCGCGCCGCCGCTCAACAGCGGCTTGCCGACCGGATGCGTAGCGAAGAGGTGGAACTTGACCATGGTTCCGCTATCGGCGACGCCGTAAAGGAACGACTGCGCCCAATCCCATGAGGTGTGGAAGCCGATGGCCCACCAGAGTGAGCCGGTGCGCCAAAGGCTGAGGCAGAAGACGATGCCCGCGAGCCCGGCGGAGAGCAAGCCGATGGGGGATTCACCGGGGTTCGAGCCGTGGCCGAGTCCGAAGGCAAAGGAGAGCAGGAAGGCCGCGCTCCAGAAGCCGAGCACTTGACTGCGATGGCTATGGAGGACCGCTTCGAAGATGCCCGTCAAGCCGCGAGCGAGAGTGAACTGGAGGTAGCCACGCAGCAGGTACTCCTCGAGCAGGGCGACGAGAAGGAAGCCAACGAGCCAGATTGCGCCATAGCGCAGGATGCTTGTGCCGAAGAGCAGGCGGCTATCGAAGACGAGCAGGCCAGTGCTCATGAGCGCGAAGACGAGCACCGAAAGGAAGAGGACGCCTGCAGCGAGACCGCTGAAGAAATGAGGAATCCTGCGCTGACCCCCGAGCCCATAGACGCCGACCGGCCGCCGCTCGATGCGGGACATGATCCATGTAGCGGCCGCGATCAGGAGGAAAGGAATGCCTTCGCCCAGTAGAGCCGTGAGCGGCGGCTGCTCATACGGCGCGGAGCTCTTGTGCGCCGGAGCGGATACGTGATGCACCTTACCGGCGATGAAGCGAGCCGTGAAGGCGAACGCAGCGAGGATGGCGATGTAGATCAGCAGGCTCCAGCCGGCGCGCAGCCCATCGGGGCCGAAGAAGATGGAGTGAGCGGGCGAGGCGGGCGTTGCTTCCTCAGGCAGAGGCGCATTGTTGTCGTTCAAAGAATATTCCTCGGTGATGGAAGTCTATACGGAAGCTGGCTGCGTGCAGTTCACTTGACAGTGCGGGAGGCGTGGATATGCTTAGAGATTCGCCCCTTGCGAAGCAAGCCGGGACGAGTGCTGGAGAGGATCTTACCGTGAACTGCCGAATTTTTTATCACGATCATTGTTTTGACGGAGCTTGCTCAGCTTCGTTGTTTACACGGTTTCATCGCGAGTGCATCGGGACAGTGAAGGAGTTCTCCTACCACGGGCTGGTGCATCGCGCAGGTGGGCTCTTTGACGAGGCAGCGTTCATCGATGGGGAGAACGCGATCGTCGACTTCAAATACTTCTCCTCGCCCAAGGTGACGTGGTGGTTCGATCACCATCTGAGCGCGTTCCTGACTCCCGAGGACCAGAAGGAGTTCGAAGCAGGGCAGGCTGACGGGACGCAGACGATGCGGCGGTTCTACGATCCGGCGTATGTCTCCTGCACGAGCCTGATCGCGGATGTGGCAACGGCGAAGTTCGGTTTCGATGCGAAACCGCTGGCGGAGCTGATCTACTGGGCGAACATCGTGGACGGCGCAAAGTACGAGAGCGCGAAGGCCGCAGTCGAAATGGCCGAACCAGCGATGAAGCTGACCATGGTGATCGAGAGCAGCCCCGACGAGACGCTGGTGCAGAGACTGATCCCACTGCTGACAGAGATGCGGCTGCAGGAGGTGCTCGACCAGCCGTTCGTGCAGGAGCTGCTAGGCCCTCTGATGGAGCGGCACCAGGCAGCGATCGCACTGATCGACGAGCGGGCCACGCTGCACAAGGGCGTGATTACGTTCGACATCACGGACAAGCCAACGGAGGGTTACAACAAATTCATCCCGTACTATCTGCACCCGCAGGGGACATACAACGTCGGGTTGAGCAAGTCGTCCTTCCGGACAAAAGTATCGGTGGGCACAAACCCATGGACGCCGCTACCAGCCTCGGAACTGGTAAACATCGCGGCGATCTGCGAGCGCTATGGCGGCGGCGGACACGCGCGAGTGGGCGCGATCAGCTTTCCTCCGGACCACGAAGATGAGGCCCGGGCGGCTGTAGAGGAGATCGTTGCGGAGTTGCAGGAGACTTAAGCATTTTCGCCATGATTTGGGGGCCCCATATCTCAGAAGAGAAACATGGGGCACCCGGCTTTTGCTACGGCTTCAATTTGCTGAAGAGCGACAACTTCGACAGGTCGTTGAAGATGATCATGGCGGCGAAGATGAGCAGGAAGACGAAGGCGACCTGGTAGACGCGCTCCTTCATCTGCTGGTTGAGGTCGCGGCGGATGACGCTCTCGATAGCGAGGAAGGTGATCATGCCGCCGTCGAGGATCGGGAAGGGCAGCAGGTTGAGCATGCCCAGGTTGATGCTGATGTAGGCCATCAGTCCGATGACGGGGGTCCAGCCGGGCATTTCAACGGCCTGGTGGACCTGCTGGCCGATGCCGATGGGACCGCTCAGGCTGCGCACCGAGACGTGACGGGTGAACATTCCCTTGACGACCTCCGCGATGAGCGAGGCGTATTTGAGGTTGACAGCATAAGAGGCGGCCATGGCCTTGCCGAGAGGCAGCTTCTCGACCTTCACTGGCGGCTGGACGGGCCGGAAGCCAAGCCGGTAGGCTTTGCTGCCGTCGAGGCCTGAGTCAGCCAGCTCGGGTGTGAGTTGGACAGGGAAGGTCTGGCTGCCGCGGAGGATGGTGAGGGCAGCAGGTTTGCCGGCCTGATCCTGTAGATAGGCAAGCAAGGCGGGGACGGAGTGCAGCGAGAGGCCGTCGATGGTGGCGATCTGGTCGCCTGCCTGGAGACCGGCTTTGGCGGCGGGCATGTTCGCCTCAAGCTCAGCGATCTGGACGGGTACGCCCTGCATCTTCGGGATAAGGCCGAGCTTGTCGGGCGAGAAGTTCTCGGCACCGTTCTTCGACTCGATGAAGAGGGTGGTGTCGGTACGCTGGCCGTTGTGAACGAAGGAGAAAGGGACGGTCTGGTTGAGGTTGAGGAGAGAACGGATGAGGATCTGGTCCCAGGTGGGGTTCTCGATGGTGGCGTATTGGACGATGGTGTCGCCGCTATGGATGCCGGTACGTGCGACCAGCGTGTTGGCTGGGACGTAGTCGGTCTGGGCGGGTCCGTTGAGGTACTCCTGCACCTCGTTGTGGAACATGGAGACGCCGGTCATGAGGACAAAGGCGAGGATGAAGTTGGCGACCGGGCCAGCCAGGGCGACGAGGACGCGCTGCCAGCGGGGATGGGCGTTGAACTCGCCGGGGTCGCCGGTTGGGGCTTCGCCGGGAGTGTCGCCAGCCATCTTGACGTAGCCGCCAAGCGGGAGGAGCGAAAGGCGGTAGTCGGTGTCGCCGCGGCGGAAGCCGAAGAGCCGCTTACCGAAGCCGATGGAGAAGGTTTCGACGCGAATGCCGCAAAGCTTGGCGACGGCGAAGTGGCCGAACTCATGCACTAGAACCATGATGCCGAGCACGATGCCCAGCTGGATGATTGTCGACATAGAAGGGAGAGTACCTCGTTGTGGATCGAGTTGGAAGCGTTAGGGTCGGCTGCCGATGGTCTGAACGCCATTAAGGCTTGTAGCCTGGCGGATTATTACCTCGCGGGCGCATTCCCTGGCTGCAAAGTCCGCCTCGAGCACATTCTGGATAGACGCAGGACGTGGCCCCGAGGTTTGTGCTAGCACCTGCTCTATTGTACCCGGGATGCCCAGAAAAGGGATATCCCCGGCGAGGAAAGCAGCGACGGCGATCTCGTCGGCGGCGTTGAGGGCGATGGTGGACTTGCCCCCGGCTGCGGCTGCCTCATACGCGAGGCGGAGGCAGGGGAAGCGGTCGAAATCCGGGGGGGAGAAGTCGAGCTGGCTCAATGTGGCGAGGTCGAATGTGAGGTCGGACTGGACGCGCTCGGGGTAGGAGAGAGCGTAGAGGATCGGCAGACGCATGTCGGTCACCGAGATCTGGGCGAGGATGCTGCCATCGATGTACTCGACGAGCGAATGCACGGTCGATTGCGGGTGGACAGTGACGCGGACCCGCGCGGGCGGCAAGTCGAAGAGGCGGCAGGCCTCGATCACCTCGAAGCCCTTGTTCATCATGGTGGCGGAGTCGATGGTGATGCGCTGGCCCATGACCCAGGTGGGGTGCTTGAGGGCCTGCTGCGGCGTGATGTGTTCGAAATCGGCGGCGGGGGTGTTGCGAAAGGGCCCCCCGGAGGCGGTGAGCCAGACCTGCTTGACCTCGGCGGGGGTTCCGCCGCGCATGCACTGGTGGACGGCGTTGTGCTCGGAGTCGATGGGAAGCAGGGCGACGTTGTGCTTGCGTGCGGCCTCGATGATGAGCTCACCGGCGGCGACGAGGCACTCCTTGTTGGCGAGGCCGATGGTCTTTCCGGCGCAGACCGCCGCGTAGGTGGCTTCGAGTCCGGCGACTCCGACAATGGCGGAGACGACGAAATCGATTTCGGGCAGAGTGGCTACATAGACACTGCCTGCGGTGCCGTGGACGACCTCGATGCCGGTGATTCCGGCTGCTTTGAGGCGAGTGATGAGGGCTGCGGCAAGCTCTTCGGTGGCTAACGAGATGACCTTCGGGTGCCAGCGCTCACACTGCGCGAAGGCGACGTCGATGTTCTGGCCTGCGGCGAGGGAGACTACCTGGTAGCGGTCGGGGAAGGACTCGCAGATCGAGAGGGTGCTGTGGCCGATGGAGCCGGTGGAGCCTAGGATAGCGAGCTTTTTCACAAGGAGTATTTTCGCAGATTGCGGGCGGTTCCGCCGTGCGGGGTAGGTATTAGAACCTGCCCAAGCCGAGGTAGTCCTTGAGGAGGAGGATGTACCAGAGGACGGGCGCGGCGAGCAGGAGAGCGTCGATGCGGTCGAGGATGCCGCCGTGGCCGGGGAGCATGGTGCCGGAGTCCTTGACGTTAGCGCCGCGCTTGATGGCGGATTCGAGCAGGTCGCCCAGCTGGGCGGCGATGTTGAGCAGGATGGCGAGCAGCAGGGACTGCCATACGGGCTCGGCGATGTGCAGGATGAGGTTGCCCCGGGCGGTCAGCACATCGCTGACGTAGACGACGGCCATTCCGGCGATCACGCTGCCGACGACCGAGGCGATGGCTCCCTCCCAGGTTTTGCCGGGGCTGAGGCGTGGGGCGAGCTTGTGGCGGCCGAAGTTTTTGCCGATGTAGAGGGCGGCGATGTCTCCGCACCAGACGCAGACCATGAGGAAGAGAAGGAGCGCCATGCCGTCCTCCTGCTTCCAGATGGCGGGAACCAGGGTGAGTGGGTAGGCGATGTAGATGAGGCCGAAGAGTCCCTTGGCGGTGTCTGGGAGGATGTAGGTGAGGGTGCCGCGGAAGCCGTTCCAGGCCAGCAGGGTGAGGGTGAGGGCGCTGAGGGCGGGGAGCAGCACGGCCTCGGTGGGCCAGCCGGGAAGGTTGACCAGGAAGAGCAGCGCTGTGCCCAGGGCCATCCACCAGAGGGGGATGCGGGTGGAGTCGCTAGTGCTGCCTGCGTTCGCGAGCTGGAGGTACTCGAAGGCGGCCAGCTCGGCGACGATCGCGGCGAAGAGGGTGATCATCCAGAGCTTGCCGAAGAAGGTGAGGGCGAAGACAGCAAGAATGAGGACGGTCGCGGTAAGGATGCGTTTCATGAAGGCTTAGACAGAGTATATCCACCTAGAACTAATGGACTCCGGCCATCTCGTTTTGTCTTATCTGTAATTATTTTGACGTATCAAGATATATCTTGATATTATTCAGACATGAAAACACTACACGAACACTTACACGAGCACTTTAGAGGTTTCCGCGGCAGGGAAGAACGCTGCGGAGAGAGACACTGGGGCGGTAGACATCAGGCTGGCTTCGGCGAATTTGGCGAAGGACGGCGTGGATTTCGAGGCGGCAGGGGTGGCCCAATGCGGTTCTTCGGAGCCGGCGATCTGCGCTATGTCATTCTGCAACTGATCTCGGAGAAGCCGAGCCACGGTTACGAGATCATCAAGTCGATCCAGGAACGGCTGGGCGGCAGCTATGCGCCGAGTCCGGGTGTGGTTTACCCGATGCTGACGATGCTGGAGGAGATGGGCCACGCAACGGTTGTCTCGGAGGGCGCACGGAAGCTCTATACGATCACCGACGAAGGGGCGAAGGCATTGGCCGAGAACAAAGCGTTGGTGGACAGCATCTTCGCGAGGATCGACCGCATGCGGACCGAGCAGTCAGACGAGCGTCCGCCGCAGATTGAGCGCGCGGTAGAGAACTTCCGCATGGCGCTACGGATGAGGACTGGCAAACTGACGACCGAGCAGATCCACGCGATCACCGACATCATCGATGCCGCGGCGAAGCAGATCGAGAGGCTGGTATGAACTCTTACCGGTATCGCATCACGGTCGAGGCGTTGACGGGAGCAAAAGGGGAGCGGGTCGAAGGGCGGAGTCTCAGCTTTGAGGCGGCGAACCATGACGATATCCTGGGGATAGTGTCGCGGATGCGCGAGCGGTTGCCATTCGATAGCGACACGGTCGCCTCACTCGCTGTCGGCTTCAAACTGTTCTCGGAGGTAGCGCTGATGCATCGGGATGACCCGATGTTTGGGGAGATCCGCCCGGCGCTCGGTGAGTTTATCCGTAGTTTGAAGCAGCTGTCTTCACAGGAGCAGATCACAAAACAGGATCAGCTCATGAACTAGCGGCGAGTCAGTTCGGGATCGGGTAGAGGGGTGAGGTGGTCCTTGATCTCGGCGGCTACCTCCTCGGCTGGTTCCAGGTTGCTAAGATCCTCATCGGTGAAGCCCTCGCCCAGGCCACCGAAGCGGCGTTCGCGGCTTTGGTAGTTAGCGATGGCCTCCAGCAGGTGGATGCCGCGGAAGTCGGGCCAGAGGCGATCGGTGATGAGGATCTCGGAGTAGGCGATCTGCCAGAGGAGGAAGTTGGAGATGCGCTGCTCGCCCGAGGTGCGGATGACGAGGTCGGGGTCGGGCATGTGCGCGGTGTAGAGAGTGCGGCTGATGCTGGACTCATCGAGTGAGTCGAGCGCACCGGCGCCGAGCAGGTCGTCGACCGAGCAGCCGCGAGTGTGGGCCTCGGTGGTGAGGTTGGTGAGGATGGAACGGACAGCGTCGACGATCTCGGAGCGGGAGCCGTAGTTGAGCGCGAGGGTGAGGGTGGTGCCGGTGTTCTTGGCGGTCGCCTCGGAGGCCCACTGCATGGTCTCTTGCACCTCGGTCGGGAGATCGTGCGTGCGGCCGATGTACGCCATGCGGATGTTGTTGTCGTTCATGCGCTTGACGTTGCCGGTGAGGTAGTTCCGCAGCAGCTTCATCAGGAAGCTGACCTCGGACTTGGGGCGGCGCAGGTTGTTCTCAAGCGAAAAGGCGTAGAGGGTGAGCCAGGGAAGGTCGATCCGTGAGGCGGTCTCGACGACGTACTGGACGGATTCGGCACCCTGCTGGTGACCGAGGAAGCGCTTGAGCATGCGCTTGCCGGCCCAGCGACCGTTACCGTCCATGATGATGGCGACGTGCTGTGGGATTCTCGCCGGGTCCAGCTGGCGGTAAACAGCCTGCTCTTCGGGCGAGAGTTCGTGTATGCGACTGGGGGCGCGACTGGGTGACGTTGCGGGCAAAGCGACCTCGAAGAACTGACGCTAGCATACCGCTGTTAGCGCCACAATGAAACCGTGGCGCAGCCTAACGTCCTCGCCTCAAGGGCGCGACGCCCGCCGGACCGGCCTCCGCTCTATGCGGTGCGGCGGTGGCCGGCGGCGAGTTCGCGGACGTGGTTGAGGAAGATCGAACGCTGTAGGTCGTCCAACTGCGAGGTGTACATGGCGATCTCGGCGAGGAAAGGATCGGCCATCAGAACCGCGGTTTCGCTGTGGTGCCGTGTGGTCGCATCGCGCAGCAGGGCCGAGATATCGACCTGGAGAGCGCGGGCGAGGCGGTCGAGCGAAGACAGCGTGGGCATGGCCTTGCCGTTCTCGATCTTCGAGATGTAAGTGCGGGGCACGTTCATCCGTGCGGCGAGCTGACGCTGCGACAGATTGCGAACGTGACGCAGATCACGGACGGCGGTTGCGACCTGAAGGCCGCCTTCTTGAACGGGCTGAGCTGGGACGAGGGTCAAGGGAGCAGGGACTACTTCTGGCTCCTCGACCTCGAGGGATTTGTGGCAGCGGCGGCAAAGTGCGTTTGCCGTGCGGAACTGCACCAGGTTGCACTTGTCACAACGCAGCACCTCGCGTTGTTCGACGGACGCCATCATGGTTGCCATAAGTTGTATGTAGCGGGGGGACCCAGAGCAAGTACCCCGTCGCACGTCCGATAACGGACATATGCGACGTGCCTAGAATGACACTGGGGTAACTCCTGAGTCAAGAGAAAACCGGTTCATGATGGTGTAAATGCCTAAAAAAACCGGAAAGGAACCCAAGTAGTAACTTGTTAGAGGGAGATGCGTATGAGTGGAGGTTTTACGAGAGAACAGGCGTGGGAGCTGTTGACGGAGTGGACGAAGGGCGAAAGCCTGCGCAAGCATGGGCTGGCGGTGTCGGTTTGCACGGAGGCTTATGGGGTGCTGGAGGCGCAGCGGCTAGGGCTTTCGGGGGTGGAAGAGGCTGAGTTTGTCGGGCTGTATGCGAGCGCGGGGTTACTGCATGACATGGACTATGAGCGGCATCCGTCACTTGCGGAGCATCCGTTTGTCGGGGTGGCGTATCTGCGGGAGCAGGGCTGGCCGGAGGCGGTGCTACATGCGATTTTGGCCCATGCGGACTACTCGGGCACGCCGCGGGAGACGCACCTGGATAAGGCGCTGTTCGCGTGCGACGAGCTGGCTGGGTTTCTGACGGCGTGTGCGCTGGTGAAGCCGACGAAGTCGGTGCTGGATGTCGAAGTGAAGGGTGTTGTGAAGAAGATGAAGGACAAGGCGTTCGCGCGGGCGGTGCTGCGGGAGGATATTACCGGCGGCGCGGAGTTGCTGGGGCTTCCGGTGGAGGAGCACATCGGGAACTGTCTGCGGGCGATGCAGGCTCGGGCGGCGGAGCTGGGGCTGGCGGGAGTTGAAGTTGTCTGACGCAGATTTCAACGAGTTTACACGCCCCTTGATCGGCATGAAGTTGACGCACGTCTGGCGAGGAATGGGGTCCGCAATTTTCCTAGAGTTTGGAGAATTGCGCCATAAGGTTTGGAAGAACGGTCGTGTGAGTCGAAATCCAATTGGTGAAATGGGCATTGGGCTGACTTGGAGTTGGCGGATTGAAGGGCGCCGCCGAATCTGGTGTGGGAGTTGGAGCGAAGAGAATAATTGGCCCCGGTTCTTTCAGAAGATCATCGGCAAAAGTGTGGTTGGGATATCAACTTTTGGCAGACTGCCGGAGCTCGATTTGCATCTTTCCTCTGGATTGCATGTTCTGTCATTCATGACTGCTGATGGGGAGCCTGAATGGGGAGTTCATGACAATCGAGATGGAAGAGAGCGCTCATTTGGAGTGAAGTATGGCAGATTACACCTCAGCGAAGAGAGCTTGAAATTTCCAAAGGTGAAGAAATCGCGGTTGCAGTTGGTTAAATCTCAGAAACCGCTGGACAAGAACTAGGATTGCTCCGTTATGAGATTTGAGGAGTGAATACATAGGATGTTGGCACTGGCAAAAACGACATTTGTCTGATTTACAGAGCCGGGTAAGTTGACGGGGCGGGTGGCGTCTTCGATCACGATGGTCTCGAAGCCGAGGGCTTTGCCGTCGAGGGCGGAGAAGCGGACGCAGAAGTCGTAGGCGAGGCCGCAGAGGAAGAGGCGATGGAGGCCGCGCTCGCGGAGGTATCCGGCGAGGCCGGTGGGGGTGCGGTGGTCGTTCTCGAGGAAGGCTGAGTAGGAGTCGATCTCGCGTCGGAAGCCCTTGCGGAGGATCAGCTCGGCGTGGGTGATGTCGAGCGCGGGGTGGAAGTCTGCACCGGAGGAGTGCTGGAGACAGTGATCGGGCCAGAGGGTTTGGAGGCCGTAGGGTGCGGTGATGGTCTCGAACGGCTGCTTGTTCGCGTGTGTTGATGCGAAGGAGATGTGGGCGGTGGGGTGCCAGTCCTGGGTGAGGATGGTGTGGTCAAATTTCTGCGCGAGGGTGTTGATGAGGGGGATGATGGCGTCGCCGTCGGTGACGGCCAGGGCCCCTCCAGGGCAGAAGTCGTTCTGGACGTCGATGATCAGGAGGGCGTCGGTGGGATAGAGGAACATAGGTTACTTCTTGTTGAGGTTGTCGGTGCTTTGGATGGTGTCGATCTTGAGGTCTGATTGTTTGCAGGATTTGTCGCGGCAGATGGCGGCAATCCAGAGCTCGCCCCGGCCGAACATGGCTCCCCGATAGTTGACCAGGAGGTCTTCGTAACGTTGATTTCGGATGACCTCCGCGATCTTTGGTGTGATGATGCTGTCGTAGTTCTGGATGAAGTCCTGAGGGATCTTCAGGAGGATCTTTTTGCCCTGGATGGTGACGCCAATGGGATAGTGGATCAGTATGGCGACGCCGGAGGCATCATGTGCGGCGACATCTTGCTGCAAGGTGGTCATCAGTTGCTGAAATTTGACGTGATCGCCGAGAAGGTCATCGACGGACTTGTCCATAGCGGCGGTGCTGCTTTGGCCGAGCGCGAACGCGGAGCAGGTGACCATCACGAGCAGGGCAGCTAAGGAAGTATGGGTGCTTTGTCGGTTCATATCGTCTCCATGCTATAGCGTCTTTGCATCGAGAATAGCAAGAGGAATTTGTTAGCCGGAGAGGTGAGGGGTGGAACGAAGAGGATCGCAGGCGTGTTAGGCTTGCAGGTCGCAGATAGTGCGAGGGCTCATAAGGTGACGATGGAAGGTTTGTTGGACTCGAAGATGGATGTGCAGGCGGCACGGTTCAAGGCGAATCGCGCTGCGTTGTTGACGCTCTTGGGGGCGATGCGAACGGAGGAGGATTCGATCCGGCTGGGTGGCGGAGCGAAGGCTGCCGAGGCGCAGCGGGCCAAGGGGCGGCTGACGGTTCGAGAGCGGCTGCGGCTGTTGCTGGATGAGGGGACGGAGCTGTTGGAGTTGGGTCTGTATGCCGCGCATGGGATGTACGCCGAATGGGGTGGTGCTCCGGCGGCGGGGGTGGTGACGGGGCTGGGGAGGGTGAGTGGGCGGCTGTGCATGATCGTCGCGAACGATGCGACGGTGAAAGCGGGAGCGTTCTTTCCAGCGACGGCGAAGAAGGTGCTGCGGGCGCAGACGATTGCGCTGGAGAACCGGATTCCGACGCTGTACCTGGTGGACTCTGCCGGTGTCTTTCTCCCTTTGCAGGAAGATGTGTTCCCGGATACGGACGACTTTGGGCGGGTGTTTCGGAACAACGCGGTGATGAGCTCGCTCGGCATCCCGCAGATCACGGCGATCATGGGGATGTGCGTGGCGGGCGGAGCATATCTGCCCGTGATGACCGACACGGTGCTGATGACGGAAGGGTCTGGGTTGTTTCTGGCGGGGCCGGCGCTGGTGCAGGCGGCGATCGGGCAGAAGACGTCGGCTGAAGAGCTGGGCGGTGCGGCGATGCATGCGGAGATCTCGGGGACGGTGGACTTCAAGGAGCCGAACGATGAATTGTGCCTTGCGCGGTTACGTTCTCTGGTAGGGAAGCTGGGGACACCTGCTGCGGCTCCGTTCTCGCGGGTGGAGTTCGATGCGGTGAAGGACGCTCCGCGGTATGCGGCGGAGGAGATGTATGGGCTGATCGATCCCGATCCGGCGAAGGCGGCGAGCAATGCGTACGACATGCATGAGGTGATTGCGCGGATCGTCGACCGGTCGGAGTTCGACGAATACAAGAAGGACTTTGGGCGGACGGTGCTGTGCGGGTATGCGCGGATCGGTGGGCGCGCGGTGGGGATCGTCGCGAACCAGAAGGTGCATCAGGCGGCGACGGCTCCGGATGGAAGCAGGCGCACGGAGTTCGGCGGCGTGATCTATACAGAGAGCGCGCAGAAGGCGGCACGGTTCATCATGGACTGCAACCAGGGGTTGGTGCCGCTGGTATTTCTGCATGATGTGAACGGCTTCATGGTCGGCAAGGATGCGGAGTGGAGCGGGATCATTCGCGCTGGAGCGAAGATGGTCTCCGCAGTCTCGACGAGTGTGGTGCCGAAGATTACGGTGATCGTCGGCGGCAGCTTTGGGGCGGGGCACTATGCGATGTGTGGGAAGGCTTATGATCCGCGGTTTCTCTTCGCGTGGCCGACGGCGCGGTATGCGGTGATGAGCGGCGCGAGCGCGGCGAATACGCTGGTCGAGATCAGGATCAAGCAGATGGAGCGTGGTGGGAAGACGATCTCGGAGGACGAGCGAAAGGCTTTGTACGAGGAGATTCGAGCGCAGTATGAGGCGCAGGCTGATCCTCGGTATGGTGCGGCTCGGGGGTGGATCGATGCGATCATTGATCCGGTCGATACGCGACAGGTGTTGATGACGGCGCTGGAGGCTTGTGCTTTGAATGCGGAGGTGGCGAGGTTTAATCCGGGGGTGTTGCAGACGTGATCCCTAGACAGAAAGCAATGGCAAAAGCGAAATGCGGAGGTCTCTCCACTTCACTTCGCTCCGGTCGAGATGACGAATTTTGAGGTAGTGTGATGAGTTTAGTGAAAATTATCGAGTGCCCTCGCGACGCGTGGCAGGGGTTGCCGAAACCGATGCCGGCAGAGATCAAAGCGGACTATCTGCGGACGTTGATTGCTGCGGGGTTCAAGCGGATCGATGCGGTGAGCTTTGTGTCACGGTCGGCGGTGCCGCAGATGGCGGATTCGGAGCTGGTGCTGGAGTATCTCGATCCTCCGGATGATGTGGAGATTATCGGCATTGTTGTGAATGTGAAGGGCGCGGAGCGGGCGGTGAAGACGGGGGCGGTGCAGACGCTGGGGTTTCCGTACTCGATCTCGGAGACGTTCCTGAAGCGCAACCAGAACCAGACGCCGGAGGAGTCGCTCGAGGCGCTGGAGGAGATTGGGACGCTGGGGTTCAAGGCCGGGATGGAAGTGGTGGCGTATATCTCGATGGCGTTCGGGAATCCGTATGGAGAGCCTTGGAGCATCGATGAGTTGGTGGCCGCGTGTGACTTGCTGGTGGACTCGGGGGTGACGCAGATCTCGCTGGCGGATACGGTGGGGCTGGCGACGCCGAAGCAGGTGGCGGATGTGGTCGCCGATGTGCTGGCGGTGCATGATGGGATTGAGATTGGTGTCCATCTTCATGCGCGGCCCGAGGATGCGGCGGCGAAGGTGCGGGCAGCTTACGAGGCCGGGTGCAGGCGGTTCGATGCGGCGATGGGCGGGCTTGGCGGATGTCCGTTCGCGCAGGATGCGCTGGTGGGAAATCTGGCGACGGAGGCGTTGCTGGCGGAGTTGAAGGCACTGGGAGCAGAGCTGCCGGAGTTGCTTTCACTGGACGGGCTGCTGCACGCGAGCCGGGAGATCGAGCGGAAGTATGGGGTACGAGTGCAATGACATATGCAACCATTCTGGTTACAGAAGAAGATGGAGTGCGGACGATCACGTTGAATCGTCCGGAGCGGCGCAACGCGATGACTCCCGAGATGCAGGGAGAGCTGATTGCCGCGATGCGCGAGGCGGCGGATGGTGCGTGCCGGGTAGTGGTATTTGCGGGTGCGGGTGCGGCGTTCTGCGCGGGGCTCGATCTGTCGTCGCTGCAGGGGATGAACAACCGCACGGCGGCAGAGCATACGGCGGATGCGGAGCGGATCGCGTTGCTGTTTCGCACGCTTTATGAGTTGCCGAAGCCGACGATTGCGGCGGTGCAGGGCGCGGCGGTTGCTGGCGGGACAGGACTGGCGACGATCTGCGACTTCACGCTGGCGGCTCCGGCGGCGCGGTTCGGGTATACGGAGGTGCGGATTGGGTTTGTGCCGGCGCTGGTGTCGGCTTACCTGACGCTGCAGATCGGGGAGAAGCGGGCGCGGGATCTGCTGCTGACGGGGCGCATCTTCGGGGCGGATGAGGCGCATCGGCTGGGGTTGGTGAATGAGATTGTTGAGCCGGAGAAGCTGTCGGCGCGGGTATTGGAGCTGGCGGCGGTGCTGAAGGCGAACAGTCCGCAGTCTCTGGCGGCGACGAAGCGATTGCTGGCCGCGCAGAGTAAGGTGTGGCTCGATGCAGCGGTCGCCGATGCGATGGCCGCGAATGCGGAGGCGCGAGGCACGCATGACTTTCGCGAGGGCGTGGCTTCGTTTCTGGAGAAGCGCAAGCCGGTCTGGTCGAAGTAACGCGATATTAGACTGAAACGATGAGTAAAACTGATCCGAAGATTGTAGAGACGCAGGTCCGTGTGCGGTATGCCGAGACCGACCAGATGGGTGTGGTGTATCACGCGAACTATCTGGTGTGGTTTGAGGTGGGGCGGGTCGAGTTTATCCGGCAGCTAGGCCTGAACTACAAAGAGATGGAGACGGAAGAGAACTGCATGATCGCGGTGGTCGAGGCGACGGCGCGGTATCGGGCTCCGGCGCGGTATGACGACGAGCTGGTGATCCAGACGCGGCTGACGGCGGCGCGGAGTTCGGTGATCCGGTTCAACTACAAGATTGTGCGGGTGGCGGATGATGCGGTTCTCTGCGAGGGTGAGACGATGCATGTGGTCGTCACCCGAGAGATGAAGAAAACGCGCCTTCCACAGAGATATGCGGAACGTTTTGCGGCTTACCTCATCTCATGACTACGTGCCGCTATGGCGCGAGACAAGGTGAGGATGATGAGCGAACAGACGAAGAAGGTTGCGCTGATTACTGGCGGCAATAGGGGAATCGGTTTGGAGACGGCCCGGCAGTTGGGCAAGCTGGGAATTACTGTGCTCGTTGGGGCGCGCAGCCTTGCGGCGGGTGAGACGGCGGCGGCGACGCTGAAGAAGGAAGGCATCGACGCGCGGGCGATCAAGATCGATGTGAATGATCCGGCGGACTATACGGCGGCTGCGAAGTCGATCGATAAGGACTTTGGGCGGCTCGATATCCTGATCAACAACGCGGGCGTTTTGCTCGATAGCCGGAAGGGCAATGAGACGAGCACAACCTCGGAAGAGGTTCTGCGGAAGACCTTCGACACGAACTTCTTTGCGGTTGTGGCTCTGACGCAGGAGCTTCTGCCTTTGGTTCGGAAGAGCGCGGCGGGTCGGATTGTGAATCTGTCGAGCATTCTGGGCTCGCAGACGCTGCACTCTACTAAGGGGTCGTTCATCTACGATGCGAAGACGTTTGCGTATGACGCGTCGAAGGCGGCGTTGAACTCGTTCACGATCCACCTGGCGCATGAACTGCAGGGGACGAAGATCAAGGTCAACTCGGCGCATCCGGGCTGGGTGAAGACGGAGATGGGCGGCGAGGGCGCGATGCTCGAGATCGAGGTTGGCGCACAGACCTCGGTGGCGCTGGCTACGTTGCCGGAGGATGGCCCTAACGGTGGATACATCCATCTGGGTGAGACGCTGCCCTGGTAATTGCTCTAAAGAACTAACGTGCGAGGCTTCACGTTCTCGCGGATGAAGTCGATGGTTGTTTCAAGCGGTGTCCCCGGCCCGAAGATGGCTGAGACGCCGCTTGCTTTTAAGCCTGCTGCGTCCTGATCGGGGATGGTGCCGCCCAAGACTAGAAGAATGTCTTCTGCCTTTGCGGCTTTGAGCAGTTCCGCTATGCGGGGGACGATGACGTTGTGTGCGCCGGAGAGGATCGAGAGGCCGATGCAGTCAACGTCTTCTTGAATGGCGGCGGAGACGATCATCTCGGGCGTCTGGCGGAGGCCGGTGTAGATGACCTCCATGCCTGCGTCGCGGAGGGCGCGGGCGATGATTTTAGCGCCGCGGTCATGGCCGTCGAGGCCGGGTTTGGCTACAAGGACGCGGATGGGGGGATTCGCCATTCGTGGTGAGTATACGAGATTGAATACGGCTGTGTCGCCGAGTTTGAGAAGCGCAGTCTAGCTTCTCGCAATTTGGGTAAGCATCGCCCGAACTAGAATGCGAAAGGAGTCCGTATCCCCTATTTGAGTTCGAGTATCGGAGAAATAGTAAAGACCTCCGGATTCATCTTCGAGCACAAAACGATTGTCGGAACTATAAGCGGGCATGGTTGCGGATGCCAACCTGACAAAGGTGCTGGCTAGTTCTTCGTGAATTATTGGCAACTCCAGCTTTAGTGTCTCGAACTGTGACATTGGAAATTGTTGATTTTGCATATCGACTCCTTCAGTTGTCTCGACCCTATATCGAGGCGTTCTTAAAGGCGAGTGGGTTACCTCAAAATGTTAATGTCTAGTTCATTTCTTCGTCGTCGCCGATGGGCATTCCGGGTGGGGCTTCGATGGGTTTGGCGGGGATGAATTTGGCGGGGTCGCGGTCGAACTCGTTGATGCGAGCGATGAGGGCGGAGCGGTGGATGGCTTCGGCGGTGTCCTGTAGTGGAGGAGCGGTGGTGAGCTCTTTGAGGACGTCGGCGATGTGGGAGCGAGCGATGGCGCGGGCCTGGCTGGAGGCTGCGGGGTTGACGGCGAGGGAGAGCATGGCTTCGAGGGCTCGGAACTCGACGGCGCGTTCTACTTCGGAGGACATGGTGTGGCCGCCCTCGGGGCGCTCGGCTGTGGTCTTCGAGACGCCTTCGAGGATGCCGCGCAGCGACGGTGAGCCGGGTTCGCGCATGTGGTACTGGACGAGGCGGGATGCGCGGGCGGGGTCGAGGAGGACCGAGAGGGTGAGATCGGCGGAGGACTCGGCGGCGGCGATGGGGTCGAAGGTGAGGCCAGTCTCGGAGGGGAAGGACTCGCGGGTGCGCTCTAGGCCGTTGGGGCGTGGTGGGAGGATTTCGAGGAGAGACTCGGGAAGAGTGAGGGTCTCGGGAGAGAGGGTTTTGAGGACGGCGGCGATGGCTTTCTTCTGGTCTTCAGGCGAGACGATCTTGGCGTTGGGTTGGCCGTCGCCTCGGAGCTGGTAGCGGTAGTCGAGGCCGCCGATCTCTTTGATGGTGGCTTCGGTCTGGTAGCGGTGGAGGAGATAGAGGGGGACGAGGGTGTCTTCGAGCTGGGCGAGTGGAGTGCCGGGCTTGACGGCGTTTTCGCCGAAGCGGGCTAAGGCGGCGGTGCGGATGGTGAGGATGCGATTGAGCTCGTCGGCGGGATCGGCACCGTTGTCCCAGAGGTGGGCGTGGGGGTGAGCGCCGCTGAAGGGGCGGGCGTCGGCGTCGGTGATGTAGATGAGGCCGGTCTTCTCGGAGTCTCTTAGGATTTTTTTCAGGGAAGCATAGTCATCATTTCCCTCGCGGTAGCCGTAGTCGATGGCTACCTTATCCCAGTCGCCGATGTTGACGGCGTAGGCGTGGGTGAGATCGGGAACGCCGTTTTTGTCGAGGGTGATGTAGGGGTGCGGGTAGTCCATCACTGACGCGGATTGGCTGTAGGCGCTGGCGGCGAAGTTGTGGGCGAGACCTAGGGTGTGGCCGGTCTCGTGGGCGGCTAGCTGGCGGATGCGGGCGAGGACCATATTCTGCATTGGGTCGCTGGGACCGCCGGGTCCTGGTCCTATCCATGGACCCGGCTTGTAGGGGGCTAGGAGGGCTTCGGCTATGAGGTAGTCCTGGCGGCCTCGGAGGGAGCCGAGGGTGACGTTGCCTTTGATGATCTCGCCGGTGCGTGGGTCGGCGATTTCGGCGCCGTAGCTCCAGCCACGGGTGTAGCGGTGAACCCACTGGATGATGTTGTAGCGGATGTCCATGGGATCGGCGTCGGCGGGGAGGATGTCGACGCGGAAGGTGCCTTTGGCCCAACCTGCGGCTTGAAAGGCTTGGTCCCACCAGCGCGCGCCTTCGAGGAGCGCGGTGCGGATGGGTTCGGGTGCGCCACGGTCGACGTAGTACTGGATGGGATCGACTGGCTCGCAGGCTGTCTTACAGGAGGGATCTTTTTTGATGAGGCGGTGGCGGGTGATGAACTGCTGGTCGAGCGGCTCGCCTAACGGGGTGGTGTAGTCACGCCAGGAGGTGGGAAAGTAACCGGCACGGGGGTCGAAGCGGCGTGGGGTGAAGCCGGGGCCGGGGAGCTGGATGAAGGACTGGTGCTCGCGGAGGGTGAGGGCATGAGGGTCGGGGGTGACGTTGTTGACGAACTCGCCTTTGGCTTCGCCGTCGGTGGTGAAGGTGAGGATGGTCTCGACCTCGGTGTTTTTGGGGAAGGCTTTGGTGGCGTCGAGGGCGACGGTGGAGCGGGAGGCGTCGACCTTGTAGCTGCCTTGTTTGGCCTGGGTGAGACGCTCGGTGACGCCGTGGGCGTCGCGGAGGAAGAAGTCGGTGGCGTCGACGAGGACGGCGCCGTTTTCTTCCTCCGCCTCGATTTTGAAGCCGTAGAGGATGGACTCGGGGAAGGACTGGAGTACGGCGAGCTGCTCGGCGGGATCGGTGGAGGTGGAGCGGAAGGACTGGTTGGGCTGGACGAGAAGGAGCTTGGGGCCGGTGCGCTCGAAGCGGACGATCTGGCCCTCGGAGATCTGACCGCGGTCTAGGCCGAGGTCGTTAGAGCCGGTGCCGTAGGGGAGGGAGTGGCTGTAGAGGAGGTCCTGGCTCTTGCCGTCAGTCAGATGAGGGATCTCGAGGTAGAGTTTGCCTGCTTTAACGTCCCAGTCGAGGGGGAGGAGGCCGTCGATGTGCTTCATGCCGGTGGTTTTGGCGGCGATGGTCTCGGGCTTGGAAGCTGGTGCCTGGGCGAGGGCTGCGGAGGCGGCGAAGGCCAGGAGGAAGACAGAGAGCTTTGAGGGCATGTGCATTTTTAGCACGAATGCGAGGTTTCGAGTTATCCCCATAGTCAGGGTGATAGCGGGTTGGGCGGATTTCAATGAAAAGAGGAATCCAGTGTATGGATTCCTCTTTGGGGCATGGTGACCGTCAAGCTCGTTTTATCAATCGCACAAGAAATAACAGAATCACCGCGCCGATGAACGCTGTGACCAGCGAGCCGAGAATACCGCCAAAGTGCAGGCCGAGCAGGCCAAACACCCATCCGCCGACAAACGCGCCGACGATGCCAAGGATGATGTCGACGATGACTCCGAAGCCTCCGCCTTTCATGACAACGCCAGCCAGCCAGCCTGCAATACCACCGATAATCAGCCACCAGATGAAACCCATATTTATTGCCTCCGTGTGGGTGCTGCTGTGAAAGTAGCGCCAATTCTATGTCAGGAGAATTACGATGGCTAGCAATTATTAGAGGGTTCTACCCTGGAACGGAGTGAATTGCGGGTGCAATCGGTCTATAGCTCTGGCTAATGGGACGCAGTTTGGCGGGTGGTCTGCCAGGCTTTGGCATACTTCCAGCTGGTGTAGGCGGCGTGGTAGAGGTGCAGCAGCAGGCCTTCGCGCCCGTCGAGGAAGCCGAGACGGAAGAGGTAGTTCCAGACGAAGGTGAGATTGGGGACGAGAAAGATGTGGTAGAGGAAGGCGATAAGGGAGCTGCTGGTCTTGCCCTTGTCGACGAGAAGCTGTGCGCCGAGGGTGCTGTAGCGGTCCATGTGCTCGATGTAGCTCTCGAGCGTTGGATAGGCGTGGTGGATGAGGTCGAAGTCGAGGGTGATGGACTCGCCGTCGAAGGCGATGGTCTCGTGGACGGGGCGCTCGGAGAACAGGGCTGAGTGCGAGAAGCTGGCGGCGGTTCGGCGGAAGAGGCGCAGCTTGGGGTCGGGATAGTAGCCGCCGTGCTTGATCCAGCGGCCGAGGAAGAGGTTGCGGCGGCGGAGGAAGTAGGCGTCGTGCGGAGGGTTCGAGGGCAGCAGGGTGCGGAGCTGGGCCTGGAGTTTGGGCGAGAGCTCCTCGTCGGCGTCGAGCGAGAGGACCCAGGTGCCGGTGCAGCGGTCGATGGCCATATTCTTTTGCGCGGCGAAGCCCTGCCAGGGCTCGTCGTAGACCTGGGCTTTGAAGGATTTGGCGATCTCTACGGTGCGGTCGGTGGATGCGGAGTCGATGATGATGATCTCATCGGCGAAGCGGACGCTCGCGAGGGTGCGAGGGAGGTTGTGCTCCTCGTTCTTCGTGATGATGGCGACGGATAGCAGGGGTGGCATAGAGAGAACTCCCAGGGGGTTGGTCTTGCCATTCGCTGTTTCGGTTTCGCGTTATCTCGTAGATGGAAGTACAGGGCCCGGGGCGTTGCGTTAGATCAGGAGAGCGTGATGGCAGGATCGCCAAGGTGCTCACGAAGCAGGCGTTCGAGCAGCGTTCTGAGATCTTCGCCAGTCTTCGGTAGTGTGAAGAGGCTGGTAGTTTCGTTCCATTCTAGCTTGAAGCTGGTGGCGACGGCGGAGATCCAGATCTGGCGGACAGGGGTGTTCGGAGTTACGACGAACTTGCTGGAGCCGTTCTCGAAGATGATGTTCATGACGCCGTTGTTGTCTTCGAACTCGAAGCTGCCGGAGTCGTCCTCGGCGTTGATGAGGGATTGCTTGAGCAACTCGAGGGCTCGGTCGGACTCGCGGCGGAAGGTAGCTTCGTCGATCAGGCTCATTTTTCTTAGTGTACTGGATGAGGCTTTCGGGGTTGCAAATGGAGGGAGAAGTTCCGGAGGCGGAGGCTCTTCGGGCACAATGTTTCCATCTGCCGTTGGCTGTTGAATAGTCACGAATGCAAAGGGGCACCATGGAACAGGCGGTCTGTAAGATTCTCGAGGAACTCGAAGCATCGGGGAGATTGCATGATGAAGGCGAATCGCAACACTCACAGCGATTTCTGAATCTGGAACCCGAGACGGCAGACGCGGTTGCGCTGCTGCTGAAGATCGCTGGTGCCCGGCGTGTTCTGGAGATAGGGACGTCGAATGGTTACAGCACCATTTGCATCGCTTCTGTGCTCGCACCTTATGGTGGCCGGATCACCAGCATCGAGAGAGATGCGCGAAAGCATCGTCTGGCGGGTGAAAATCTTGTCCGTGCTGGATTGTCACTGTTTGCGGAGCTATTGCTTGGAGATGCTACTGAAGTTGTTGCCTCGCTCTCTGGCCCATTCGATTGCGTCTTCTTCGATGCGGACCGGATCAGTGCTTCGCAGCAGCTGGATCTTCTCTTACCGAAGCTTTCGCCGCGTGCGCTTTTGTTGGCTGACAATGCGTTGTCTCATCCCGATCAGATCGCAGGCTACCTGGCGCGCATCGAGCAGCTCGATCGGACCTCTCATGCCGTTCTGAAGATCGGCAAGGGATTGAGCGTTGCCTATCATGAGACGGTGGACGCATAGCCTTTACCCCAATTCTGATGACTTTGTTGCGTCGCCGATTCCCGTTAAGCCCGGTTCTTCAGCTCGGGATACCGCTCATAAATGCGGTGCTGGTCTTCGGGACTGAGCTGTCCCAGACGGATTGGCTTGTCCTGGGGTCGCGTGCCTTTCTGATTAAGCACATTCATCAAGCTCCATTCCCGTTGCAGACCGCGAGGTTCTTCAGCCTTCAGGTCATATCGAGTAAAGTCGATGGCCACAGGTGGGTTGCCCTTTGTCCAGTCATGCAAAAGCGCCAGGCGAAACTCGCGGTTCATGAACCACTCGATCTCCAGTTCCTTCTCTGAACCGGGCGCCCCGGTTCCTTTGGCATCGAATCGATAGTTGAGCGACGCATTGCTGGGCGTATGCTTCCGCCACTCCAGCCCGAACGCACCTTCGGTCATTGCCTGTGTGTCCGGCCATCTGTCACGCACTGCTTGCAACCAGTAAGTCAGGTCCTCGTCGTGGCCAACCGATACCTCCCAGATCGCTGTTACCCAGCCAAAGCCATTCAGAGAGTGGCCACGATCGAAGTGCATTGCGGTGGTATCCATCATCTCTTTGCGGCCGGCCACCTTACCCAGGTTCCCCACCGCTTCAATCGGCCCCACCCCCAGCCGACTGTTGAACCCGCCCTGAAACCCTTCCCGCCGCGCTGACAGAAAATCACAGGTCCAGCCGTCAAGGCACACGCAATCGATAAAATCCGCTGCACCCTGGGCAGGCTTTAGATAGTGTTCGCGGCTAGGGTAATAGGGATAGCAGATGCCTCCGTCGCCATCGCCGTGATCGATCCCGTGCTGGCTCCAGATCTGGCCCTGGCACACATGAATGCCCTCGTCTGCGGCGAGGTGCCTCTGATTTTCCGCATCCATGAAGCCCGCCACCAGGCATTGCGGGCGATACCCTCCGCCGACCATACCGGAAACCATCCCTAAAGCTTTGTAGATCGTCTGCCGGACGTGCTCGCGCGTCTCATACATGGGAGCAAAATAGCCGCCTGGAATAAAGGTGATTTCGTCGCCGTAGCGATCGTGATACGAGGCCAGCAAATGCCGCGCCTCTTGATACTCCTTGCGGTTGTCGTTGAGAGCCAGCCAGCTAATCGCCCAGGTCATCCTGCCTTCCGGGCAGCCTCTCTCAAACGCCTCTCGCCGTGAGCGAATATGGCTTGAACTATTATCGGGAGCCTCATCCTCGCCAATCGAGCGGTCGGGAGTTACCTCGATCTGGTTCACGCGCACGACCGAGACATGGGTCAGAAATCGTCCGCGCAAAGGTGAAAGTTCTGCAGCGAAGACCTGAGAGCCTGCTCCCGATCCGCCCAATGCAAGAGATGCCGCCGAACCCATCGCCCCGCCGAGAAAATGCCGTCTGGTCCAGTTACCGTTCATCTGCCTCCATACCCCTTATCCGCCGAGTGTCCCACGACCTCCGGAACGCCCTCTCCCCGGCAAAAATCATGCTAGCAGCCGCAAGCGATGCGTGAGGGAGATGCCAGACCCCTAAGAACTTATCTCCCAAAAGTCTGTCATTCTGAGCGGAGCGAAGAACCCCAGCATCTCGTTCGTATGCCAGCTTTTTAGGGTATTCGTTCCGATTTCAGTTTCGTGATTAGAATGGCGGAATGATTTTTCCCTCTTGTTTTAGTCGCTGTTCTTCTTGTGCCTTTCTGTTTGCTGGTCTGGTGATGTCTGGCGGGGTATCTGTTCAGGCGCAGACTGCTGTTATTCAACCTGCTGTCGAGACGCTCGATCTCGATATGTATGCACGGATTCGGCAGGAGGGCATCTTTCACTCGCGGGTGATGGAGTATTCGAGTGGGCTGTTTGATGGGATTGGGCCGCGGCTGACGGGTTCGCCCAATATGAAGAAGGCGAATGAGTGGACCAAGGATCAGCTTGAGCGGATGGGGTGTGCGAATGCACATCTGGAGATCTGGGGAGATTTTGGGATGGGGTGGCGGCAGATCGGGACCTCGGCGCTGATGACGGCTCCGGATACGGCGACGCTGATCGCGCAGGCGACGCCCTGGTCTCCTGCGACGAAGGGTGCGGTGACGGCGGCGGTAGTGGCGGTGCCTGCGCTGAAGGAAGAGAAAGATTTTGAGAAGTGGAAGGGCAAACTGGCGGGGAAGATTGTGCTTTACGGGGATGCTCCGAAGATCAATCCAAACCCTAAGCCCTTGCTCGAACACTTTGATGCGGCGAAGCTAGAGTCGATCTATCAGTATCCTCTGGATGGGTACAACGGGTTGCAGGAGCAGTATGTACTGCCGAATGACCCTGCCTTCTGGGAGAAGGTTTTTAAGGAGATGGGGTTCAAGGAGAAGGTGGCTACATTTTTCGCTGCGGAGAAGGCAGCGGCAGTGCTGGTGCCGGGTGGGTCGGGTGGCATGATCGGAGACGATACGGGCTCGAGCATGGGGTGGTTTGTTTACCGGCCGGAGCATAAGCAGCCGATTCCCGGCGCGGTGATTGCGAATGAGGCGTTTGGGCGTATGTCGCGGCTGCTGGCGCATGATGTTCCGGTGAAGCTGGCGCTGCATATCCAGACGGAGTTTACCGGCGATCATGAGCAGGGAATAAATACGATTGCGGAGATTCCAGGAACCGATCCGGCGTTGAAGGACCAGGTGGTGATGCTTGGCGGGCATCTCGATAGCTGGATCGCAGGCACCGGCGCGACGGATGACGGCGCGGGTGCGGTGATCGCGCTGGAGACGATGCGCATTCTGAAGGCAGTAGGGGCGAAGCCGCGGCGGACGATTCGCATCGGGTTATGGAGTGGCGAGGAACAGGGAATCTTCGGTTCGGCGGGGTATGTGCGGGACCACTTTGCGACGTTGCAGTATTCGACGAAGCCGGAGGAGTTGGCCATTCCTGAATTTCTGCGGCAGCAGACTGGACCGGTGACGGTGAAGCCGGAACATGCGCTGCTCTCGGGTTACTTCAACGCGGACAATGGGACAGGTAAGTTTCTCGGCATCTATACAGAGAGCAACGGGGCGATCGGGAGCATCTTCGAGCAGTGGGGTAGACCGCTGAAGGACCTTGGGTTTACGACGGTGAGCCAGCGGCCTACAGGTTCGACCGATCATGTGCCTTTCGACATGGTCGGGTTGCCGGGTTTCCAGTTTATCCAGGACCCGAGAGACTACGAGTCGCGGACGCACCACACGAATCAAGATGCGTATGAGCGGCTGTCGGAGCCGGATCTGCAGCAGGCGGCGGTGGTGATGGCGACGTTTGTCTATGACGCCGCGATGCGCGACCAGATGCTGCCACGCAAGCCGCTGCCGCATCCGGAGCTGGAGGAGAAGCAGGGCAAGCCGCTGGAGGGGGTTTTTCCGGACGCAGTGAAGAAGTAAGTTGGGTGGAGAAGAGCGGTCGCGCTTTTACGCGATACCCCACCCTGCGGCGATGGAACTACCGCGAGGGTGGGACCCCCGCAGAGAGGGATTGTGTTGCTGTTTCTGACGAACCGCAGGTCCTTCGACTGCGCTCAGGATGACAGATTTTTGGTAATTAGAGTTTGGGGTGGATGTAGTAGATTGCTCCGTCGTGGTCGTCGGTGAGGAGGAAGCTGTCGGGGCCGGTTTGGAGGATACCGCAGGGACGGCCTGTTACGACGGGTTTGCCGTTGATGTGGGCGAGGAAGCCGGTGATGAAGTCTTCGGGCTCGCGGCTTGTAGGGGAGAACCGGACGACCCGGTAGCCGGTGCCAATGTTGAGGTGACTGGCTCCGTGCAGGGCCACGAGGAAGGAGTTATGCAGCAAGGGTGAGTTGCTGTCGAACCATGCTAGGCCGAGCGGCGAGCTGTGGCTGGCGAAGGTGGTGTAGGCGGGTGGGATCTTCGTGCAGTCGAACTGCGGCGGGGGTGGTCCGGCAGGGGGAGCGGGGACGGTGTGGTCGGTGGGTTTGGGATCGGAGATGCGGGGGTCGGGGTGGGGTGTTCCACCTTCGAAGTAGCAGGTGGGCCAGCCGTAGTTGGCGTCGGGGCTGGTGGGGCGCTGGGCGCTGTCTAGCTCGAAGAAGGTGTCTTCGGGGGCGTGGTCGCCGAGGTGGTCGGCACCCATGTTGGTGGCGAAGAGGGCTCCCCCGTCGATGGTGGGGATGACGGCGAGGCCGACGGCGTTGCGCAGGCCACGCGCGATGATGCGCTGGTTTTTCCCGTCGGGGTCCATCACGGAGAGGGTGGCGCGGATCTCCTCTTTTTCCTTACAAGCATTGCAGGAGGAGCCGACCGCGACGTAGAGCTTGGGCTTGCCGTGGAGGTTGGCAAAAGCGACGGTGCGGGTGAGGTGCCAGCCGCCGTACTTGTAGTTGAGGCCATAGTCGGGGTAGGTGGCGAGGACCTCGGGCGCGGAGGTGGGGGCGTTGTCACCAGCTTTGTACTTGTAGCGGACGAGCTTGTCAGTGAGCGGAAGGTAGAGCCAGCTCTGGCCGGATGGGTCGGTGTAAAAGGCAAGGTTGTTGGGGTTGCGGAGGTGCAGAAGGTACGGTGTGACCTTGGCGAAGGTGTGGGTGGTTTCGTTCCAGCCGTCGAGGATGTAGACGGCTCCGCGGGTGTTGTCGGCGAGCGAGTACATATCGGTGACGAAGATGCGGTGGTCAGGGGAGTTCGCCAGGAAGCGGACGCGGTGAAGGCCCTGCACAGCGACGTCGAGGGTGAAGTCTGCGGGAAGATTGAAGGTAAGGGATTTTCCGCTGTTCAGATGAATGGAGTGGGAAGTGAGTTGCTGGGCTGGGACTGTGACCGCAAAAAAAAGGGCCAGGCAAGGGAGCAAGTACGTCAGGTTCATCTTGAAATGGTACTTGAGGGAGCTTGGTTTCGCAGAGTTCTGGTATTTCGCAAACACGAGGACGGCTGCACACGCAGCCGTCCTCGTGTTTGAAACGCTCTCTTACTGGACAGCGATGGAGAGACTATTGGAACTGCTGGAACCTGGATTCTGACTGGTGAGGGTGATGGTTTGTGTGCTCGCAAGATCGGACGCTGGGATCGCTACTTGCAGATGTGCTGTATCGACGAAAGTGGTGGTGCGAGGAGATCCGTTCCACAGCACCACCGCTCCGGGCAGGAAGCCGGAGCCTGTGACCGTGAGGTAGAGGTTGCCGCTGCCTGCCGTGATGGTGCTTTGGTTCGAGCTGATAAGGGAGGGCGTTGCATTCGATGTAGCCTCGGCGGGAAGTACAAATGGTCCGCGGATCAGGAAGATCTGCGTGACCTGTGAGTTCGTCGTCGTTGTGGTCGGCAGCACATAAGCCAGGCCGTCCTGTCCCCAAAGGGTTCCTGCAAGCGCCGAGATCGAACCTCCTGGCAATTGCAGTTGCTGTTCCATGGTGAAGTGCTGCGTGTCGAACCGCTCGAGATAGTTGGCTGCCGTGCCAGCCGTATTGACCCCAACGACGAAGGCCTTGGACTGTGCTGCGTATGGCACCACGCCGCCGCCTGTCAGGCTGTTTGAATAAAGCCCGTTTCCGAGCGGAAGCAAGCCCACCTGCGAAGGAGGGGTGGTGCTGGGGTTGACGATGCCGCCGGCAGAACCATAAACAAGACCGCCATCTAGGGCGAACTTGCCGCCGAATCCGCCAAAGCCGTTCAGTGTTGTGCCATCAATTAGAGTGACTCCGCTCGCATCAATGCTGTAACGGTAGAACTCGGCGCCAGTGGTGTCGGCGTCGTAGGCATAGAAGTGCGTGGCGTCGGAAAAGACCGGATTATCTCCGTTGTAAGCCGAAGAGAGTTTGCTTCGGAAGTTCCCCGTGCTACCGGAGATATCGAAGATGCCGATGCCATCGAATGAGCTGATCTCCACGGCAAGGCTCGAGTCCGAGCCCGGAACTGTGGCCATGCTCTGCGCAGCTATGTCGCCGCTGCCGAAGGCTGAGATGGAGTAGATCGGGACTGTGAGGTCGAGCGTCTGGTTGAGGAGGTTGAAGCGACCGAGGCTCTTGGCTCCGCTCAGGCTGATGTAGAGGTAGTTGCCGTCGCTGGTTTCCGAGAGCAGATTGGGTTCACTTCCTACCTGTATCGGCGAACCCACACTTCCGCTTGCCGGGTCGATGGCGACCAAACTGTTGCCGGAGATCGTCGTCGATGTGCTGGGCAATACGGCGTACAGCTTCCGCGTGAATGGATCGTAGTTGATCGCATTCGCCGGTACATTCAGCAGTTGATAGATGTGCAGCGGTAGCGCGGAAGACTGGCCGCCGCCCGGAGCAGGTGTGGTGACCGAGACCTGTGCCCAGCCAAGCTGCGTGATCAACGAGGAGTCCACCGTCGCCGTCATCTGGCCGCTGCTCACCAGCGTGGTCGGAATGGCCTGTCCGTTCCACAGTACGCTGGAGCCGGAGGTGAAGCCAGTGCCGTCCACGGTCAGCGTAACGGTAGAGCTGCCGGCCGGAATCATCACTGGCGAGAGTTGTGTGACGGTGGGCGGCGCGTTGAAGGCGTTGCCTGTGATGGTCGTGCTTGCGCTCGCCTGGTTGTTGGAGGAGACAGGATCGTAGCTGACAGAAGAGGTGATCGCGGTCATCGCGAGGGTTCCTGAGACGGTTGGGATCATCGATATCGTGACGCTTGCCGAACTTCCGTTTGCGATCGTGCCCAGATCGCAATAGAGCACACCTGCTCCGCTGCAGGTGCCTTGCGACTGGGTGATGGTTCCATTGATCGCGGAGGCCGGCAGGACGGTGTTGATGGTCACCCCCTGCGCGGTGTTCTGGCCGAGATTGTTGACTTGGATGGTGTAGTTGAAAGCGGTCCCAGTAGACGCTGTCGCCGGAGTCTGGATGCTGATCGATAGATCGGCTGGTGAGTTGGAGATGTCCTTCACGATCGGTGACTGCAGCACAAATAGCTGCGATGTTGTATGGAAAGCTAATCCGTTCTGACCCCAACGGATGAGGTCAGATGGAGGTGCAGTGGTGTACGGGCCCGACGGGTTGATTCCAGTGACGGGAAAACTGCCGGCTGGATTGAAGGTGCTCTCATCGAAGGCAAGAATTTCGTATGTTCCTACCTGCGAAATCGAAGGAATGATCCAAGCGCGGCCTAGTGTCGAGTCGGAAACGATAGGCCCTGAGACGGCAGCCGGCGTTGTGGAGTAGGTGGGGATCGTCGAGAACTGGCCCAACTGGCTGCCTGTGCTCGCATGGACTACGACGCCACCTGAAAGGTAGAGACGACCGTTGTCGTATTGCACCGTGGTGCCAACGGCGTTGGCCAGTGGAGTCGCGGCTGTTACGCCGGTCGAGTCGACCGTAAGCCTGTAGAGGTTATAGCTCGTGGATTGTGAGGCGAGGTAGAGCGTTGCGGCGGAGCTACCGAATGCAAGGCTGCCCACGTTCGAGTTAAAGTAGACGGCGAGTCCTGAGCTTGCCTTGGCGCGTGGGACCCCTGAGTCGAAGACGGTGACCACGCCGTTGCTGCTGTAGACCGCAACCGAATTAGGCTGGCCTGGAAGCACCGCGAGACCTTCCGCCACATAGGGTGCATTGTAGATTCCAGTTCCACCACCCAGCGAGAATTGCTGTCCGGCCGTGGCGGTCGTCAGGTTGACTTGGCGGACAGCGCCCGCTCCGTTAAGGCCGACGAAGAGCTGCGTGCCATCACTAGAGAGCGCGATGCGAGTGGGCTCGCTGCCTACGAATATTGTTTTCACGATGACGCCCGAGGCCGGGTCGATCCCTGCGACGGTGTTGCCGAGTCCCTTTCCTCCGGACCCCGCAATCGAGGCGTAGATCAGACCATCCACCACGTTGTAAACGATATCGTTGATCGGTAGTTCCAAGTAGGTCGTAAACACCTGCGCCGGTAAGGGCTGATTCTGTGTCTCTGGGGTCAAAACCTGAATGCTGGCCTGTGTTAAGCCCGATATGAAGGATGCGGGAATGATGGCTGTCAGTTGGCCATTGTTCACATAGGTGGTATTGAGTGCTGTGTTGTTCCACATGACGACGGAGTCTTGGCGGAAGGCCCCTGAATTTTGATAGAGGTTGAGGGTAGTATCGGTACTTCCGGCCGGCGCGTAGTTTGGAGAGATGGTAAGGGTCACAGTTGCGGCCACGACCGTTATCGTGCCGGTGTTCGATTGAATAACCGGGGAGCCTGGGTTACTGACGACGATATGGACCGAGCCCGTGGTTGTAAAGAAGATGCCGGGGACATAGAGCATGATGCTCGTCGCACTCTGGGTCGTCACTGGAATAAACTGGCCATTGACCTGAACGGTTGCGTTCGCGGCAAAACCGCTTCCGAGGATTCTGACCAGTGTAGGCCCGTTGACGGTTGGGCTAACCGTCACGCCCGATGGGAGGACGCTGAGAATCGTGGGCGTGTTCGCCGATACGACGAGTTCTGTGGGGGTTGTGGTGCTGCCTCCCGGTCCAGGGTTGGTGACGGAGATCTGCCCGGTGCCGAAGCTCTGCGTATCGGCTGCCGTTAGTGCCATTTGCAGAGAAGTGCTGCTAACAAAGGTCGTGGGACGCGACGCACCATTCCATAGTGCGACTGAGTTCGACTCAAAGCCGCTGCCGCTTATCGTGACGGTTGCCGCAGCTCCCTGCGGTACGCTTTGGGGGGAGAGGCCGGTGAGGATGGGCGTGGGACTCATGATCGAGTAGTTCGCAGCCGCAGAGGCTCCGCCTCCCGGCGAAGGGTTCGAAAGGACGACGCTTACTACCTGGCCGGCAGTCAGCGCCGAAGCAGGGACAATTGCCTGTAAGCTTGTGCCGCTTACATACGTGGTCTGCAGTGTCGTACCGTTCAGGGTCGCGGCTGTGGCCGCGATATAGCCTGTTCCGGTGAAGGTCAGGGTCTGGGTTGGCGAACCTGCGACGACACTTCCTGGAGTGATGGTCGAGATGGTCGGAGCTGGATTCAGAGCGGGTGTTGTCGGGGTGGACGTAGTCGTCGTGGAACTGGTGGAGCCGCCGCCATTGCAACCGGAGAGCAAAAAGAGAGAGAAAACTGAACCGACCAAGAGCAGAAAGCTTCGACGCACAAGTCCTCCAAAGGTTGAGACAAACGTTCCTGGAATGGGCAATGGAGAGGTATGTGCCCTTATCTATGCAACTTGGGGCCTCTTTACTGCTGATCTTTTCCTGGAAGCGTTCCAATAGTATCCGGTCATCCCCAGGTTGACTATAGGGTTGAATTAATTTCTCGGATTATTTTGCGTTGTGGGGAGACGTTGTTAATGGGATAAGCCCCTGGAGACAGGGGCTTATTGGAAAGACACGATAGAAAGTCGTGGTATCCGTCAGAACGGGATGTCGTCGTCGGTGATGCCGGTGTCGGCGTAGTCGGGTTGGCTGGCCGGGGTGCGCTGGTCGTAGGCGGCGGTGCTGGACTTGGTGTAGCCGCCGCCGCTGGATGCGCCGTCGGATTTGCCGCCGAGCAGGGTCAGCTCATTGCAGAGGATCTCGGTTTTGTACTTCTTTTCGCCGCTGGTTTTGTCGTCCCAGGAACGGGTCTGGATCTTGCCTTCGACGAGGATCTGCGAGCCCTTTTTGACGTAGTCGCGGACGACCTCGGCGGTGCGCTGGAAGCAGACGATATTGTGCCATTCGGTCTTGTCGGCCCAGTTGCCCTGGGCGTCTTTCGCGCGCTCGGCGGTGGCGAGTGAGAAGCTGGCGACGGTCATGCCGCCGGCGGTGGAACGGATCTCGGGGTCTTTGCCGACGTTGCCGAGGAGGAAGACTTTATTGACGCCTTTTGCCATGGTGGGTGCTCCGGTTCTGTGCAGGTTTGCAACGTTGAGAATAGCAGATGAGACCAGGGTGGTGCGGGCGTCACGGTCGTGCTGGAACGGGTGACGATGCGGGTTTCGCCGGTGCTTCGCGTGGCCACTGCTTGGCGATATGGTCGGTCACCTGGTCGAGAAAGTCGCCAGGATGGAGCGCATTTTCGGACGCAGGCTGGATGAAGCGGATGATTCCTTTGGGGTCGGTCGCGATGAGCAAAGGGAAGTCGGTCGCAGCGAACTGCGCGAGTGTCTGTGGCGGAACGATAAGGGTAGGGGTGCCGCGGAGCAGTTCAGCCGGGGTTTTGGGTGCTTCCGGCACAGAGGGCTCCTTCGCGGCTGATTTGGGGCGTTTACTGGGAGTTGGTGGGGCTGGGACGGGCGGTGCGGGTTGTGCGAGGAGGCCGTAGAGGTGTACGTCGTCCTCGCTGATGCGGCGGAGCGTGGGCATGAACTGTTGGGCCATGCGGATGCACTGGGCGCACCAGTCGGGAAAGAGGAAGAGGACAGTGGTGGAGCCGTAGTTGGCGTTGATGCGCGGAGTTTCACCGACAGCGTAGAGGGATACAGTGAGCGGGATGTGGGGGAGATGGGTGCCAAGGAGGGCATACTGACGGCGGGTATCGGCGACGGGGATGGCGTCGTCGGGTTGGAGGGTTGCCGGGATGGCTGCGTCGAGGGCGGCAACGGTGGCGGCTGCGTCGTCGGGGACTCCGGCGAACTGTTGGAGGGCTGCAAAGGCTACACCATCTGCATAGAGGGTGTGGATGGGGATGGCGTTGGGTGACGGTCGCGGGGTTCGGAGGGCCTGCAGGAGCAGCGGCTCGCGGGCGGTGTAGAGGGTGAGGGCGTCGGGGGTAAAGGCGAGTTGCAGGTAGTGGAGAGCACCGTTTGTAGCCTCGTCGACGAGGGCGTCGTAGGGGACGGCTTGAAGCAGGGCGAGGCTGCTGGCGAGGGCGGCTTTTGGATCGCTCAGATTAAGGCTGGCGTTAATCTGGTAGGCGTAGGCCTGGGCGAGCTGCGGTTTGGCGGAGGTGCTGGCGATGTATCGGGTGGCCGCGACGAGGACGGAGGGCCAGCGCTGGCCGAGCGAGCAGAGGCGGGCGAAGGCGATCAGGTCGTCGCCGGAGAACTGCTCGGGAGCGCGTGCTTCGCACTGCTCGGCGGCCTGCTGGACGGCGATGCCGAGGGCGGCGGTTTCGGCTTCGGACCAGTTGGCGATGGAACGCCGGGTGATCTCGAGAGGGCGTGTGGCCTGATCGTAGGCGGCTTGCGGGGATAGCTGCGGAGGGGGTGTCTGGCTGCCTGCGATGCCGGTAATAAGGAGGCTTAGCAACAGCAGCCGGGGTACGGATGGGACCACGAAACGCGCTCCTGTTACTTGCTCCATTCAGGGGCGAGGATACCAGACGCTAGCGGCGGAGGTCCCCGATGAGCTTGGCAAGGCCGAGCAGCAGTGTCAGGGTTCCGGTGGGGAGGCAGCCCATGGCGATCATCAGGGCGAGCCAGCCGGAGTTGGTGTGTGGGCCCTGGCGGGTGACTCCGCCAAAGACGAAGAGCATGAGCGCGGCGGCGATAGCTCCGGTGCCGAAGATGTAGAGGCCGGTGCGGAGAAGCTGTTTTGTGTCCTGTTGCAATGGGGCCATTAGCGGAGGGCCGCCTGCATTGCGTAGACGATGACTCCAGTGATGGAGACGTAAAGCCAGATGGGGAAGGTGTAGCGGGCGAGTCTCTTGTGGGCCGGAAAGCGCCCTGTCAGTGAGAGGAAAAAGGTAATCAGTATCAGCGGGAGTGCAATGACGGAGCAGAGGATGTGGGTCAGAAGGAGCTTCCAGTAGAAGGGCCACCAGGGGCTGAGGCGATTAAAGTGAGTCTCGCCGTGGAGGGTGAAGTTGAGCAGGTAGGAGACGAGAAAGATCGACGAGAAGAAGAAGGCGGTGATCATCGCTGCGCGGTGGCTGGAGATCTTACGGCTGCGAATATAGGCGAAACCGAGAAGTAGCGCGATGGTCGAAAACGCGTTGAGAACTGCGTTCAGCAGGGGCAGCGAACGGAGGTGGGTTCCGGTGACGTCGGATGGGGCGTGAAAGTAGACGAGGTAGCAGATGAGCGCGCTGGCAGCAGCGCTGGCGACGAGGATGGTCGCGATGACGGCAGGTGGAGTGCGGAGTGTCGCGTTCGGGGTGGTGTCCATCTAGAAGAGAAGTCGTCCTTTGGCGTCGAGCATCATGGCGGCGAGCAGTAGCGGCAGATAGATGACGGAGATGCGGAGGAGGTCGCGGGCGTACTGGTGGGAGGCGACAGATTCGGGGTCGCGGGTGATGCGGGCGAAGCGGATCGTGTACCAGAGGTAGGCGAGGCCAAGGAGCGAGGCGGCGACGGCATAGACGTAGCCAGTGATGCCGAGCGAGACGGGCCAGAGGCTGACGGGGATCATCAGAGCTGCGTAGAAGAGGGACTGGACGACGGTGGAGCGGGACGCGTAGGTGGTGTTGGCCAGGGTGGGGGTGAGGCGGATGCCGGCCTGCGCGTAGTCGTCGCGGTACATCCAGCCGATGGCCATGAAGTGGGGGAACTGCCAGACGAAGAGGATGGCGAAGAGCGCGACGGCGGGCCACTCGATGATGCCGCGAATGGCAGTCCAGCCGATCAATGGCGGCAGTGCTCCGGGGAATGCGCCGATGAAGGTATTGACGGTGGTGACTCGCTTAAGCGGTGTGTAGATGGCAACGTAGCCGATGGCGGTCAGGAGCGTCAGGGTTCCGGTGAGCATGTTGGTGGTGTAGGCGAGGTAGAGCGAACCGAGAAAGACGGCCGCGAAGCCGAGGATGAGGCCGTGGGCGAAGTTGATTCTGCCGGCAGCCATCGGCCTGTTTGAGGTGCGGCGCATGCGGGCGTCAGTCTTGCGCTCGAGGGCCTGGTTGAGCGCGCTGGAGCCGCAGGTGACGACGGCGATACCGACAAGAGACTGGATTAGGCCAGCATGGAAGGGGCTGATGCCGCTACGGAGGCTGCCGATGTAGAATCCGGCTCCGGCGGTGATGACGACCATCGTGGAGACGCGCAGCTTGAAGAGGGTAGCGTAGTCCGCCAGAAGCGTCGGGGCCGCCTTCGCGGGGACGAGGACCTGGTCGGATGTCGCGGAGGTAGCCACAGGGTTAGAATACCGCGTTTGAAGGCGGTGCCGAGCTTTTCGCATGTCTGGACTTGATCTGTGGGCCGGAGCAGGGTTTGATGGAGAGCAGATGAAGCCTCCCGATCCTCAACATGTGTTCGACCTGCTTTTGGGCGAGTGGAACTTTGTACGTGAGGTGCCGGGGCAGGCCAGCATGACCGGGCATGCCACGGTTCGTCTCCAAGAAGACGGGGTGGCGCTCTATCGAGAGACGGCGCGCATCGTGCTTGTGAGCGGAGAGGTCCTCCATGGAGAGCAGAAATATCTTTATCGAAAAACAGGCGATGGTTTTTCTGTTTTCTTTCACGACACGCAAAGGCTCTTCCATGACCTGAAGTTCTCAGCGCATGACGACGAGTGCTTACAGGCCAGCGCGAGTCATGACTGCAAGGCTGATCTCTATTTCTCCGAGTATGAGTTGCGTTCCAATGGAAGCTTTCATGTGCGCCACACGGTGCGCGGTCCGCGTAAGGACTATGTCGTGCAGACGGTCTATCGCAGGGCACAGGATAGCGTAAACAAACCTGAGCCCTGAGGCTGATCTACGGTTTGGGACGGAGTTGGGCGAGTAGTGTTTCTGCGGTAGGAAGAGTGTTTAGCACGTCGGCGGGAGTGAGCCAGGCGCGGCGGAGCTGGGTGATCCCGTATGCCATCTGGTCGAGCTCTTCGGTGGCGTGGGCGTCGGTGTCGACTACGATCTTGCAGCCGTGTTGTTTGGCGAGGCGGAGGTGCAGGTCGGTGAGATCAGCACGGGCTGGGGCAGCGTTGTGCTCCACAGCTACGCCGAGCTCCGAGGCGCGTTTCAGGATGGTGTCGATGTTGATGGCGAAGGGCTCGCGTTTGAGGACGAGGCGGCCGGTGGGGTGGCCGAGGATGCGGACGTGAGGGTTCTCGATGGCGCGGAGGACGCGGGCGGTCATCTCTTCGAGGGGCTGGGCGAAGTGGGAGTGGACGCTGGCGACGACGATGTCCATCTGGGCGAGCGTGCTGTCGTCGAGGTCGAGCGAGCCGTCGGCGAGGATGTCGACCTCGATGCCGGGGAGGATGCGGATGCGGCCCTCCATCTCGGCATCGACCTCGCGGATGCGCTTGATGTGAGCGAGAGCGCGGGCATCGTCGAGGCCGTTGGTCATGGCGAGGTTTTTGCTGTGATCAGTGATGGCGATGTAGCTGAGGCCGCGTGCGAGGGCGGCTTCGGCCATCTGGCGGATGGTGTCGCGACCGTCGGTGGCGTCGGTGTGCATGTGCAAGTCGCCGCGGATGTCGGCGCGGGTGATGAGTTGGGGAAGAGTGTGTGCGGCGGCGGCATCGAGCTCGCCCGAGTTTTCGCGGAGTTCGGGGGCGATGTAGTCGAGATCGAGCGCGCGGTAGATATCTTCTTCCGATTCCGACGCGATGATCTTGTTATCTTCCAATCTCAGCAGCGCGTACTCGCTAAGGGTGAGGCCGCGCTTGATAGCGCGTTGGCGTAGGGCGACATTGTGCATCTTGGAGCCGGTGAAATATTGCAGAGCGGCACCGTAGCTGGAGCGCGGGAGCAGGCGGACGTCGACCTGGAGGTTGTTGCGGAGTGTGAAGGAGACCTTGTTCTGGCCCCGGGCGAGGAGTTTGTCAATCAAGGGAAGAGTTGCGACGTGCTCGACCGCTGCTGCGACGACATCCGGCTCGCAGGCTGGGCCGGTGGCGAGGAGGTCGAGGTCGCCGACGGTCTCGCGACCACGGCGGAGCGAGCCCGCAGGCGTGACCTGATCGATGCCGGGAAAGGCGAGGATCAGCGCGGAGATACGGTCGGCGTGCTCCTTCGCCTGATCGATGCGGAAGCGGCTGGAGTTTTTGCGGTAGTCCTCGATGCCTTTGAGGAGCTTGACGACGAACTTCTCTCCCATGCGCGGCAGCTCTGTCAGCTGGCCTGCCTTGGCGGCGGCTTCTAGCTGGTCGATGTCCGACACGCCGAGTGCGGACCAGACGAGCGCGACCGTCTTAGGGCCCATGCCGGGAAGGCGCAGCAGTTCGAGCATGGTAGGGCGGTATTTTTGCAGAAGCTCTTCGCGGAGAGTCATGGTGCCGGTCGCGACGAGGTCGACGATGTTGGCGGCCATACCTTTGCCGATGCCGGGGATGGCGAGGAGGAGCTTGGGCTCGGCGACCAGGGTTGCGAGCTGGGTGGTCTGCTGCTCAACAGCCTCTGCGGCGCGACGGTATGAGCGAATCCGGAAGGGATCGGCCGCGTCGATCTCAAGGAGAGCAGCGGTTTCGTCGAGGAGCCGGGCAATATTGATGTTGTCCATAAGGCATAACGGGGCTCTGCGTGAACCCTGGTATCCCAGTATGCCGTCGGCGAAGATTTTTAGCGAGTCAGCGGGTCGGAAGCGGCTCCGGCTAAAGCGCTTCCCTGAGCCGGATTACCTGGTCGGCCTGTGGCCCCTTCGAGCCTTGGATGATGTCAAACTCGACGGCATCACCTTCCTTCAGACTCTTGTAGCCGTCAAGCTGGATCGAGCTGTAATGCACGAAGACATCCGCGCCATCTTCGCGGCCCAGAAATCCATACCCTTTTGCATTGTTGAACCACTTTACCTGTCCCTTGTACTGTGCCAAAGTCTCATCTCCTAACGTCGCTTCACGAGACATGGATGTCCCATAAACAGAGTCAGACGCAAAATGAGAGAGCATGGTTTTCCACTTCATCTGTCCGTCTGATGTCACATGCGCCCGGCTCGCCGAGCAGCGTCGTAGAGCGACAGGCCGATAATCGTTTTGCCATCGTGAATCTGGTTGGTGGCAATCAGATTCATGGCCTCGGAGAGAGGGACGCGGTGGATCTCGATGTGCTCGTCCGGCTCCGGATGTGCGATGCCCTCGCGGATGTCGCGGGCGAGATAGATCTGCATCCATTCGCCGAGAAAGCCCGGACTGGCGAAGTACTTGGTGAGCAGCGTCCAACGCTTGGCGCGGAAGCCGGTCTCCTCGATCATCTCGCGCTTGGCGGCGGCGAGCGGGGCTTCGTTGGGTTCGATGCGGCCGGCTGGAAGCTCGATCAGGAACTGCCCGGCAGCGTGGCGGTACTGGCGTTCGAGGATGACGTCGGGGTCCTTCGGGTTCTTCGACTCGTCGATTGCAAGGATGACGACGGAGCCGTTATGGTGGATGACGTCGCGGGTGTTTTTTCTGCCGCCGGGCTCGATGACGGTGTCGGTGTAGACGTTGAAGACCTTGCCTTTGTAAGCAATCTTCGAGGAGATGAGCTTCGCCTTTAAGGAAGCTTTTGGACGGGCGAAGGGGCTTGTTTTCGCGGCTTTTGCGGTGCGGGTTGGGGCAGAGGTGGACTTGGAGGTGGGGATCTTGCGCGCGGTGGCAGCCATGAGGCTACGGTATCATCCTGCATCGGGCCAGGGGGCGCTCGCATCCAAAGCTGAGCAATCACTTTTTAGTTTTTATCTGAAATGAGCGAAGGGCGAACACAGGCAGATTTGCAGGTGCTGACGGCGTTGCGTACCCTTCTATTGAACGTGCCCGGGAGATGAGTGGATTTCGATGAGTCTTGAGTGTTACCCCATCACGATGCTGCCGCACATCTCGAAGTTGTATCGAGAGTACTTGGCGATGGGCGACGGCGCCCCGGATTCTCCCGCGCGGCGGTGGTATGGCGCGCAGCCGTCCGCGAGCAAATGGATGGGACAGCCGACGGGCTCGATCGACTCGACGCGGCTGGCGGACGCTCTGGAGGCGCAGAGCAAAGAGTTTGGTGCGGGAGCAGCGGCGTTTGCAAACATTGCAAAGCTGCGTGCTGGGGCTCGCGCAGTGGTCACTGGCCAGCAGGTGGGGCTGTTTGGCGGTCCGCTGTTGACCTTGCTGAAGGCGGCGACTGCCGTGGCTCGGGCTAAGCAAGCTACTGCGGCGACCGGCGTTGAGCATGTGCCGATCTTCTGGTTGGCAACGGAAGACCACGATCTGGAAGAAGTAGATCACGTCTCGCTGTTGGGCAAGAGCGTGGTGGAGACGCTGCGGGCGAGCTTGAAGACGGGCGGTGCGGTTCCTGTAGGCGGGGTGGCTCTTGGTCCGGAGATCGATGCGGTGCTGGAGCAGGCCAGCGAGCTGCTGACTTATGCTCCGATTAGTGACGTGCTGCGGGAGTGTTACGCGCCGCGCAAGGGATATGATCCAACTTTGGGCGGCGCGTTTGCGCGGCTTATGGCGCGTGTCTTCGCCAGTGAAGGCTTGATTGTGATGGATGCTGCCGGGCGGGAGTTTCATGCGCTTGGCGTATCGACGCTGCGGTATGCGATCGAGCATTCCGACAATCTGCACAATGCATTGCTGGCTCGGACTGGAGAACTTGAACGGGACGGTTTCCATGCGCAGGTGCTGGTGGCTGCCGGGGCTAGTTTGCTTTTCTTGATCGACGACGCGACGGGTATGCGACAAGCTCTGCGACGTACAGCTGAAGGTGCGTGGAAAGCTGGCGGCAGGATTTATTCGACGGCGGAGCTGCTGGAGATTCTGGACGCTGCGCCGGAACGACTGAGCCCGAACGCGTTACTCCGGCCAGTTTTTCAGGACACGATCCTGCCGACCGCTGCGTATATCGGTGGACCGTCTGAAATTGCCTATTTCGCGCAAAGCGCAGTACTGTATGAAGCGATCCTGGGGCGGTTGACGCCGGTGCTGCCGCGTTTGAGCGCGACTCTGATCGAGCCTGCGCTTGCGGCGGTGATGGACCGCCATGAGGTGCAGTTTCCGGATGTGATGACGACTGCGGAGGCTTTGGCGCAGCGGCTTGGGGCTCGGGCAATGCCTATTGAGACTAAGCGCAAGCTGGCTGCCGTGGGCGGCGCGATGGACACAGAGTTGACTGCATTGACGGAATACCTCGGCGCAATGGATGAAAGCTTGGGCCGGTCGGCAGTCGTGTCGGGTAACAAGATGCGTTACCAGATGAACCGGCTGCGGCGCATGGCGGCGACCTTCGAACTACAGAAGGAGGCGAGCCTCCGTAAGCATGCCGATGCGTTGACGCTGAACCTTTTTCCCTACGGCCATCTGCAGGAGCGGGTACTCGGTGGGGTGTGGTTTCTGGCGCGATTTGGCGAAGGATTGATCGAGCGGCTGGTGCAGGAAGCGGCGAATCTTTGTCCCGGGCACATTGTGATCCGGCTGTAGTCGCTCGAAAGGCACAGGCGTTTTAGAATGTGCTTTGAGGTGACGGGCGATGGGGATGAGTGACGAGCCGTTCGAGATAAGCTGTCCGGACTGTGGAGCGATGATCAAGGTCGATCCGGTGACGCGGGCGGTGATCGCGCATACGCCTGCTCCGCGCAAGAAGATGTTTGAGGATTTTGGGGAGGCTGCGAAAGCATTGCGGGAGAGCGACCAGCGGCGCGAGAGCCTCTTCCGGCAGTCGGTCGACGCGCAGAAGAACAACGACGATGTGCTGGCGAAGAAGTTTGCCGAGGCAGTGAAGAAGGCCAAGGAGACTCCGGATACTGGGAAACCGCTGCGGGAGTTCGACCTCGATTAGCTACGCCGATTAGGAGTGCTGCCGTCGAGACGGTAAACTGAAGAAATGCCACCAATCCTCAACGCGCAGGGGCTGACCAAGGCCTTCGGCGCGACGCCCTTGTTTCGTGATATTTCGTTTACTGTTTCTGATGGCGACCGCATCGGCCTGATTGGGCCGAATGGCGCGGGTAAGAGTACGCTGCTGAAGGTGTTGGCGGGCGACGAGGACGCCGACTCGGGTGATGTGGCAACGCGCAAGCGCGCGCGCATCGGCTATGTCCAGCAGGAGTCGACCTTTGCGCCGGGCCTGACGGTGCGCGATGTGCTGGAGCAGGCGCTGGTGAAGGCCAATATCGCCGAGGCAGAGCATGAGGGCAGGCTGCGCGAGACCAGCGGTCGCACGGGTTTTCCCGACATGAAGGCTGAGGCGGCAAAACTCTCGGGCGGTTGGCGCAAGCGGCTGGCGATCGCCGAGGCTGTCGTTACGCATCCCGATGTACTATTGCTCGACGAACCTACGAACCATCTCGACCTGGCCGGAATCGCATGGCTTGAGGAGTTATTGAATGAGGCTACTTTTGCTTGCGTTCTGGTCAGCCATGATCGTTATTTTCTTGAGAATGTTGCGACGGAGATAGTCGAACTGAACCGTGTCTATGCGGACGGCCTGCTGCGGGTGCAGGGCACCTACTCGAAGTTCATCGAGGGCAAGCAGGGGTACATGGAGGCGCAGTCAAAGCTGCAGGACGCGCTGAAGAACCGCGTCAAGATCGAGGTTGACTGGCTCCGGCGCGGACCCAAGGCTCGGAGCACGAAAGCCAAGGCGCGTATCGACAACGCGAACGATCTGATCGGCCAGTTGAAGGAAGTGAACTCGCGTGTGCAGACCGCCACTGCGGGCATCGATTTCTCCGCGACCGACCGGCAGACGAAGCGGCTGGTAGAGTTTGAGGATGTAAGCTGCGTGCTGGGCGACCGCAAGATCGTCGAGGGACTGAACTTTCTTGTGACTTCGGGGATGCGCGTCGGTCTCGTCGGGCCGAACGGCAGTGGCAAGACGACGCTGCTGCGCCTACTGACGGGCGAGCTGCAACCGACCGCTGGGACGATCAAGAAGGCGGGCTCGCTAAAGATCGTCTACTTCAGCCAGACGCGCGAGCTTGAGGAGGGCGTGACACTGCGGCGTGCTCTGGCTCCGGACTCGGACTCGGTCGTGTATCAGGGGCGTGTTGTTCATGTAGCGAGCTATGCTACGAAGTTTTTGTTTACGAGTGAGCAGCTCAACCAGCCTGTCGAACGGCTGAGTGGAGGCGAGCGAGCGCGTGTGCTGATCGCGAAGCTGATGCTTGAGCCGGCGGACCTGCTGCTGCTCGATGAGCCGACGAACGATCTGGATATTGCGACGCTGGAGATACTAGAAGAGAGTCTGCTTGAATATACCGGTGCGCTCGTCCTTGTGACTCATGACCGTTACATGTTGGATCGGGTGTCGACTATCGTGCTCGGGCTGGATGGCAGGGGCGGCTCGGAGCGCTTCTCGGACTACTCGCAGTGGGAGCAGTGGCGCGGTGTCAAGATCGAGGAGTCGATCGTCCCCGGAGCGGCTGGAACGGCGGTTGCGCCTGCTGCGGTGGCTACGAATGGAGCTTCATCAGGTGGGAAAAAGAAGCTGTCATACCTTGAAGCTCGTGAGTATGCAGGAATCGAGGCTGCAGTGGATGCGGCGGAGACGCGGCTGCAGTCCGCGCGTGAGGCTCTGGAGGAGACGGCGGTTGTTACTGATCCGGTGAAGTTGACGGCGGCGCTCAAGGAGATGGAGGACGCGCAGGAGGTGGCGGACAAGCTCTACGCGCGTTGGGCCGAGCTGTCGGAGAAGGCTGGGTAGCTTTTCGTCGATTCGGGTTATGCTGCTTGCACGATGAAAATTTCTTTCCTGGGTTTGGCTGCGGTGTTGTGCGTGGTGCCGGTAGTGGCACAGGAGACAGCTTCTCCGAAGCATGTGGTGGTGCTGCACGCGGCACGACTGCTGGACGTTGCAGGCGGCAGGATAGTTGCGCCGGGTGAGGTGCTGGTCGAAGGCGAGCATATCGTTGCCGCTGGCTCGAGGGTGGATCGTCCCGCCGGTGTGGAGGTGATCGATCTCGGCGACACCACCCTGATGCCAGGGCTGATCGATGCGCATGTGCATCTCTTCCTGCATCCTGGCGCGGAGGATCTCCAGACCGTCGAGGAGAGCGTTCCCGAGCGCACGCTCATCGCGGCGGACGCGGCGAAGGCTGATCTGATGGCTGGCTTCACGGCAGAGCGCGACATGGGAACCGAGGGTGCGCAGTCCGCTGATAGCGCGGTCCGAAATGCTATCAATTCAGGGCTTATCCCAGGACCTCGCATGCGTGTGAGCGGCAACGCGGTCGACATCACGGGCGGGCATGAGGACGCCATCCACTACAACCCCGACCAGCATGTGCTCTCGAACGCCACTTACGCGGACAGCGCTGCGGAGCTGGTGAAGGTGATCCGCGAACAGATCAAGCAGGGCGCGGACTTCATCAAGATCTATGAGACTGGCAAGGACTCCTACAAGGACGGCGTCTTCACGACTCCCTTCCAATACAAAGAGGCGGAGTTGGCAGCCGCAGTAGCCGAGACGGCGCGTGTGGGTAAGGTCGTCGGCGTGCATTGCACCGGTGAGCCTGGAGCGCGCTATGCAGTCGCGGCTGGAGTCTCTTCCATCGACCATGCCTACCAGCTCAGCGACGCGACCATGAAGGCGATGCGCGAAAAACAAATCTATGCCGTGCCTACCTTTGCTATCGCTGAGTACTTCGCCGATCACGCGGCGAGCCCTGCTGCTGCGGAGCATCGACGCGCCGAGCAGGCCTATCACGCGACGGAGTTCAAGAAGCAGCTAGCCGCTGGTGTTCCCATGGCTGTCGGGAGCGATGTCGGACCGTTTCCGCACGGCACGCAGGCGCGGGAGCTGGAGCTGATGGTGCAGTACGGGATGAAGCCGCTGGCTGTGCTGCAGGCGGACCTGCTCAATGGGGCAAAGCTGCTCGGCTGGGGCGGCCAGATTGGTGAGTTGAAGCCCGGCTACTATGCGGATGTGATCGCGGTACCCGGGAATCCGGTGGAGGATATCTCGGCGGTGACGAAGGTGGGATTTGTGATGAAGAACGGCATGGTGTATCGCCGATAAGTTTTTAGTATCCACTCTGTGGCGATGACGCCGCTATGCCCGGCGGCGTCATCGCAGCCGCGGGCTAGAGTCCGGTGATGTTGTAGCCGCAGTCCACGAAGGTGATCTCGCCGGTGATGCCGCTGGCGAGATCGGAGGAGAGGAAGAGGGCGGTGTTGCCGACCTCGGCTGTTTCGACGTTGCGGTGGAGTGGCCCGCGCTCTTCGACGGCGTTGAGGATCTTGGTGAAGTCGCCGATGCCGCGGGCGGCGAGGGTCTTGATGGGGCCGGCGGAGATGGCGTTGACGCGGATCTTCTTTGTGCCCAGGTCGGCAGCGAGGTAGCGAACGGTGGCTTCGAGCGCGGCCTTCGCTACGCCCATGATGTTGTAGTTGGGGAATACTTTGGTGGAGCCGTAGTAGGTCAATGTGAGGATGGAGCCGCCCTCGGTCATGAGTGGCTCTGCGCCACGTGCAAGTGCGATCAGGGAGTAGGCGCTGATGTCGTGCGCGACGCGGAAGTCCTCGCGGGCGGTCTGGAGAACCGTGTTCTTGATGTTGGGTGCGAAGCCGATGGAGTGGACGAGAATATCGAGCTTGCCATAGGTTGCCTTGAGTTGCTCGAAGACTGCGTCGATGTCGGCGTCGATGGAGACGTCGCAGCGGAAGGTCTTGGTGTCAGGGAGGTCGGCGGCGAGCTCCTCGGCATCACGCTGCAGGCGCTCGTTCTGGTAGCAGATGGCGAGGGAGACGCCGGCCTCGGAGAGCTTCTGACAGATGGCCCACGCGATGCTGCGCTTGTTGGCGAGGCCGAAGACGACGGCGACTTTACCCTTGAGATCGATCATGGTCGTGCGGAGGTTCCTTTCCGGAAACGGCTTGATGCAGGGTAAGGATAGCAGGGTCGTGGAAGCAACAGCAGGAGCAACCGCAGGTCCTTCGACTTCGCTCAGGATGACAGATTTTAGGTGGGGTGAGGTTTGCGCATCCCACCCTTCGCAAAAGCGCGAAGGATGGGGCACCCGGCGACCGCGAGTTTCTTTGACTGCGTTCTGGATAACAGTTTTTTGGTTAGCCGAGCGTCAGCCAGTCGTACTGCTCGTCGGTGATGGGGACGACGGAGAGCCGGAACTGACGGAACATAATAGAGCCGTGGAAGACTGCGGCGGCGCGGATATCATCGAGTGATTTCTCCTGCTTCAGGCGTTTGACTGGCTTAATGCGGACGTTTGGATTCTTCGGGTCGCTTGCATCGACGGAGACGACCTTTGCCGTGCCGACGGCGGCCTTCCCGATGTTCGAGTGGTAGATGACGAGCTTTTCGCCCTTCTTCATGCCGCGCAGGTAGAGTAGCGCCTGGTTGTTGGTGATGCCGTCCCACGTGGTCTCGCCGTCGCGCTCGAGGTCTTCGAAGGAGTATTTGTTCGGTTCGGTCTTCAACAGATAGGGCATGGATTCTCCGCTTGCAGCAATAGTTTAACCGCCCAGGTCGATCAGCTTCACCTCGGCGAGTGGTTGGCCCAGGAAGCGGCCTCCGAGGCGCTGGAATTTATCGATCGAATCGGTAGCATAAAAGGTGCAATTCGAGTCTGCAGTCGCAATGTCGGTGTCGAGTGGCAGCAGCGCGGCGGTGGCCTGCGCAGTGGCTTGTGCGGAGTCGATGATATCGAGTGAATGGCTCAGTTCGGCGAGCGTGCGTTCGATTGCTGGTTTCAGCAGTGGATAGTGGGTGCAGCCGAGCAGCAGAGTGCTGGTGCCGGGGGCTTCGGCGAGTGCTTCGGTCAGGTAGATTCGCAGCACTTCGGCAGTCACAGGATGATCGATCCAACCCTCTTCGACCAGTGGGACCAGCAGCGGACACGCCTTCTCCGAGACCGGAAGCCCGAGTGCGCGCAGCTCGCGGGTATAGGCGTGGGACTGGACAGTGGCGTCGGTCGCGAGCACGAGCACCTGTCTGGCGGAGGACGCCAGCGCTGCTTTCGCTCCGGGCTCGATCACTCCGACCACCGGGATAGGTAATGCCTGTTTCAGCTCGTCCAATGCCAGCGCGGTGGCGGTGTTGCAGGCGATGACCAGCAACTCGGCACCCTGCTCTTCTAGAAAGTGGGCGCTTGAGAGCGCGTAGCGGGCGATGGTCTGCTGCGACTTCGATCCGTAGGGCAGGCGCGCGGTGTCGCCGAGGTAGATGTAGCGGGCTCCGGGGATGAGCGGAAGCAACGCCCGCAGGACGGTGAGGCCACCGAAGCCGGAGTCGAAGACGCCGATGATCGGGCCGGTTCGGGCTTGTCTGGACATTGCTTGTTTGGTCATGGCTGGGCGGCCTCTACCGGTGCGGATGGCCGCACTGCGGCGTCGATGGCTGGGTAGGTGCGGGTCAGGTCAGCGTGTCCGGCGAGTGTCTCGCGGGGCTGGCCGTTGACGAGAAAGCGGACCTGCGCGATCTGCGGCAGGTTCGCGTGAAGGGTGCCAATGATGGACTGGATGGTCAGGGTTTCTACCTCGACTCCGGAGGGATGGCTATCGACGAAGGAGCTGCGAAGATTGACGACCGCGAGCAGGCCGCCGGTTGTCACCGGATTACTGCCTGTTGAGGGCTTCAGGAGGAAGACATCGTCGACTCCGGCTCCGGCTTTGAGCGGGTGAGGGGACTCGGGCAGCGCGTACTCGGCGAACAGCCGCTCGATCAGCGCCCGGGCGCGAAGACTCGGCTCCTGCGGGAGCGAGGCATCGCGTTCGGCCGAGAGGATCGAGCCGTCGAGGTCGTTGGCCAAATCGAGTGTGACCGACTCGGGGGGAGTGTTCACCGGCTCGACGTAGGGAGCGGCCTCGTTCGCGGCTGTGAAGCGGTCGTGCGCCTTCTGCTGCTCGCGGATGGTAAACGCCGCCATCAGCACGATGGCGACTGAGAGCGACAGGAAGAGGATGCGCTGGTAGCGGGGAATCATGGATTCCCTCCGTTGGAGGGTGCAGGTGCCGGTTTGGCGACAGGCTTCGGTGCCATGAGATCGCGCCAGCCGAGGATAGCTCCCGCCAACGTCTCGGAGATCCGCTGCTGGTATCCGGCGTCGGTCACCGGTGTGGGCTTCGAGACGCTTACGACCAGCGGTGCTACCTCCAGCGCTATTGCCGGGCAGGTCAGATTGTCGAGCGGCTTCAGCGCGATGCGGAGCAACTGCACGGGCAGCTTTGCCCGCAGCAACGCAAGGCCGAGGTCGTTCGCAAGGCGCTGGCTCTGCGGTAGATAGAGGCTCTGGGCCGTATCCCACGGGATCGGCGCGGATGGTTCAGACGCCGAGGGAGCTTCCGACAGGGGTAACGAGGAGGTCGAGAGACTAAGACCGTTGCCGCTCGTGGTCGCGTGCAGGACGATACAGGCAACTGGGCGAAGATGGTTGGCGGTCCCGGCTCGCTGGTCGGCGGTCAAAATAGGCGCGGCGGTGGTCAGGTCCGAGTCGCGTGTGCTGACGACGGTAAAGCCGCGTGCTGTCAGCGTGGCGCGAAGGCTCGCCGCCAGCGCCAGAGTGACGTCCTTCTCCAACGCGTGGCCGTTCAGCGTGGCCCCTATGTCCTGCCCGCCGTGCGCCGGGTCCAGCACGATCACATTCCGGTTGAAGTAGGGCAGAGTCGCCTGCATCGGAGTGCTCGATCGGTAGCTCGTGGGATAACCCGATTGTGCAAGCAGGCTGACCGGTGTGAATAACAAGATCGCCGCGAGCGCCGCCGCGCTCCCCAGCAGCAGGGCAGAGCGGCAGACGATTTGGTTACAGGATAGTTTCAAGGCAAATAGGTGAAGCGGAGCCTAGTCGAGTGCGTAGATGGCGAGCCCACTGAGCAGCTTCGGGTAGAAGTCGGTCGATTTTTGCGGCATCACATCGCCTGAGAGCGAGATATCGCGTAGCTGGTCGAGCGTGACCGGCTTGATGAGGAAGGCGATGTCGGCTTTGCTCGTGTGGACCTGTTCCACGGCCTCGCTGGCCTCGCGGATGTAGCGGATATTCTCAAGCGCGGCGATGGACTCATGGCTGAGAGCGAGCAGACGCTCAAGGACGATGCGATGGAGCTGCACCACATCGAGTTGTGCCTGCCGGGGAGAGATATCGCTGAGTGCTTTGGCGATCGCCTCGGGCTTCGCGGTCAACAGGTGGTTGCCATCGCGTGTGGTGGCGAGAAAGGCCACGCCGTGGGCGACGGTCAGCGGCTCGAGATCCGCCGTAACCAGCGGCTCGATCGTGAAGAACTCCTCCGCGCGGGTTAGGAAGGCATCGGTTGAAAAGTCCTTGAGGCCGAAGACGACCCGGTGCGTCGGCAGAATCGTGATTCCAGGCGCGTCCATGTTGACGAAGGTCATCATCATCGCAGCCTCTGGGAAGGGCGGTGCGGGAATATGACTCGGGCTGACGTTCTCGTCCGGATCGAGCGGCTGGCCGAGGGGGAGCTTAAGCTGCGCGGACCGCTCCTTGGCGTAGGCGACCGAGGTCTCGTAGCGGTGGTGGCCGTCAGCGATGATCAGCTTCTTGTCCGCCATCGCGGTGACGATCAGGTTGATCAAGGTAGGATCGGTCAGCTTCCAGACGCGATGCACGACGCCGTACTCGTCGGTGATGGCGAGGTCTGCGGGAGCTCCGCTATCGAAGATCAGCTTCTCCGCGGTGAAGGCCGGGTCGGAGTAGAGCATGTAGATCTGCTCGCAGTAGGCGCGGGTGGCCTTGAAGAGGCTCATCCGGTCGGATTTGTGCTTGGGAAAGGTCTGCTCGTGCCGGTAGACGACCTTGTCTGCGTAGTCGTAGAGATGGCCGAGCGCGATGAAGCCGCGCCGCTCGCGCACCTCGTTCGTTCCAGGAACGGTGTAAGTCTGAGCGTAGCCGTAGAGCGCGGGCTCGGATTCCTCGGCAAGAATCTTCTCCTTGCGCCACTCGGACAGTGACTCGGCGGCGCGAGTGTAGACGTTGCTCTCCTCAGTGTCGGCCGCATCCTTCTTGCCGAGGATGACGCGGATGAGGTTGTACGGGCTGGCATCGTAGTACCGCTGCTGCATCTCCGGCGAGATCTTGTCGTAGGGCTGTGTGACCACGTCTTCCATATTGACGCGGGCAGGATCGTAGCGGAGGGCGCGGAAGGGGTAGATGCGGGCCATGCTGTGTCGTTTCTCCAGAGTAGGGTCTCGATTGATTGTACGGGGTAGGCGGTGACGAGACGAAGAATCGGGCAACAGAAGACTACCGGTTGGCATCCAGACGAGCAGGGGGCTCGTAAGACCATGCAGACGGCAGGCGCGGAAGGAAGGGCAGCGATGCGGCTTTTGATACCACTCCAAAGCTTTCTTTCATAAAGTCGGCCAACTTCGCCTTTTGCGGTGTACTCTGCGGGCGTAGGATCGCTGATTTTACGATGTAGAACGAAGAAATTCTACGGAAGTAGGCGACACCTGTTGGGGTAATGGGCAGCGAGCGAGGGAAGTATGGACTCCACTAGGGACGATCGGGGAGACATAAAAATCCGGGCAGATTGGCAGCGATTCGCGCTGGCATTGATGGTGGCGGCAATACTGCTGGGCGGTGGCCAGTGCCGGGCGCAGGAGAATCCGCTGGGGCAGGTGCATACTCAGCCCCCGCCGCCGCCGAAGTCGCCCGAGGACTCGAAGCCGGTGATCGTAGGCGGAGACAATGCCGTCTCCCAAGGAACCTCGCGCCGGGACGCTCGCATCCGGGTCGATGTCAATCTGGTTCTTGTTCCGGCCACTGTGACCGACCCTATGAACCGGCTCGTCACAGGGTTGGAACGCGAGAATTTTTTCATCTATGACAACAATGTTGTGCAGACGATCAAGAGCTTTTCGACGGAGGACGCGCCGGTTACGATCGGTATCGTCCTCGACCTGAGCGGCAGCATGACCTCGAAGTTCCTGCGCGCGCGCAAGGCGCTCAGCGAGTTTCTCCGTACCGCCAACCCGCAGGATGAGTTCTACGTCGTCGGCTTCAACGACCGTCCTGCCGTCATCGTCGACTACACCTCCGACATCGAGGATGTCGAGGCCCGCATGGTCATGCTCAAGCCGGAGAAGCGGACGGCCCTGATCGACGCCGTCTATCTGGGGGTGAGCAAGATGAGGCAGGCGAAGTACGAGCGAAAAGCCCTGCTCATCATCTCCGATGGTGGCGACAACCGCAGCCGCTACACCGAGGGTGAGCTGCGCCGGGTAGTACGTGAGAGCGATCTGCAGATCTACTCTATCGGCATCTTCGACGCCTACGCTCCCACCCCAGAGGAGCAGACCGGCCCGATCCTGCTGGGTGACATCTGCGACATGACCGGCGGACGACTGTTCCGGGTCATGGACCTCGCTGACCTCGGCGACATCGCCTCCCGGATCAGCGCCGAGCTGCGCAACGAGTATCTGATCGGCTTCCGTCCGTCGGAGGTGAAGACGGATGGGAACTGGCGTAAATTGAAGATACGATTGGTGCCGCCGCCGGGTTTGCCCGCGCTTACTGTGCACAATCGCCAGGGGTACTATGCACCTTCGCAGTAACGGATACTGGTCGCGCATCGCAGCGGTATGGATTGGGACGCTGACGCTGGGCGCGGCAAGTGCGCTGGCGCAGCAGCAGTCGCCTCCACAGGCACCAACCCAAACCTCTCCTCTAACAGTAGATCGCGATCCCGTGGCCTCTCCGGACCCTGATGTGGCCCCAGCGCCCGGTGCCGCTTCGGGGACAGCCGCTGGTGCAGCGAATACGAGCATCGGTAAGGGAGCCAATGGCAAGTACACCCTGCGCGAGGACGCCTACGAGGTCCGTCTCGACGCGTCCGTGCTCGACAGCAGTGGGCGAACCGTTCAAACCCTCGACAAGGATGCCTTCCATGTCTACGAGGATGGTGTTCCGCAGACCATCGCCGGCTTCCGGCACGAGGACCTACCGGTCTCGCTCGGCATCCTGATCGACAGTTCGGGGTCCATGTACGACAAGCGCTCCGCCGTGGATCAGGCCTCGCTCGACTTCGTCAAGCTCTCCAACCCTGAGGATGAGGCCTTCCTTGTCGACTTCAGCTGGGAGGCGTTCATCGATCAGGACTTTACCAGCGATCCCGCCAAACTCCAGCAGGGTCTCAGCTACGTCAAGTCCAGCGGTGGGACGGCCATCTACGATGCGCTCGTGGCCTCCGCCGACTATCTCACGAAGAACGCGAAGCACCCCAAACAGGTACTGCTCATCATCACCGACGGCGAGGACAATGCCTCGAGCGCCTCGCTCGAACAGGCCATCCGCAGAATTCAAGACCTCGACGGGCCCGTCATCTACTGCGTCGGACTGCTCTTCGGAGCCGATACCGACAAGCGCGAGTCGCGCCACGCTCGCCGTGTGCTCGAAACCCTCTCGGAGCAGACCGGCGGGGCCGCTTACTTTCCCCGCTCGCTCAAGGAGATCGACCCGATCGCTGCCCAGGTCGCTCAGGACATCCGTACTCAGTACACCATCGCCTACCATTCCACTAAATCCCCCACGCTTGGCGGCTACCGCGAGGTTCATGTCGAGGCCAAGGCGAAGGGGTTCAGTCACCTCAGCGTGCGGACCCGCACCGGTTACTTCCCCAAGGTCGACAACCCGGCAACGCGAAGCGCGAACGGCGGCCTGAACAACCCGGACAAGCGGCCTTGAGCCGAACTGGCAGAATTTTTGTTCGGCGGTCAGGGCTTGAGTTCGAGATCGTCATCGGACCGCAGCGCAGTCTCTGGACAATGATTGTGACGCCTGTGGCTCTGTTGTACACCGAGTATCGGATAGAGGTGGCATGGCACCATCTGCTCTTTGCTCCGGTGATGCTGGGCCTTGGCATTCTTCTGGGTGTGTTCTATGTGCTCTGGTTCAGTTGGAATGTCTTTGGTAGCCAGCATTTCGTCGTTCGCGACGGCGAGATCGGAATCGAGAGCAGAATGCTTGTTGCTCTCTTCCCTCGTCGCTATGCGATTGGGGACATTGTATCGATTCAATATCATGTAGCCGGTTATCGCGGAGCGAACGCGATTCGGATGGAGCTTCGCGGACGGAGTATTCCGGCCAGCTTCGGCGAGAACCTGACGAGCGATGAGGCGCAGATGGTGCTAGAGGCGATTGCGAAGGGAATTCCTATGCTGGCAGGTAAGATTCATCGTCAGGACTAGGTTTGTTTGTACAGATGAGGAGATGTGAGGATCGATGAGGGTTGTCGAAAACATATTGGAACTGGTCGGAAGAACGCCGATGGTGAAGCTCGCTCGGTTGGGACCGGTCGGTGGTGCGGAGATTTGGGCGAAGTTGGAGTTTCTAAATCCGGGCGGCAGCATTAAGGACCGCGCCGCGCTCGGTATCGTGCTCGATGCTGAGCGTCGTGGCGTGCTACGGGCCGGCGGAACGATCGTCGAGGCAACAGCGGGTAATACCGGCGTCGGTCTAGCGTTGATCGGCGTCAACCGCGGCTACACCGTGCAGCTCTACGTGCCGGAGGGTTTCGCGGAAGAGAAATGCATCCTCATGCGTGGTCTCGGCGCAACCGTGGTGCGCACGCCCGAGGCCGAGGGCATGGCCGGCGCGATCCGGCGCGCGCTGCAGTTCGAGGCTGAGACGCCTGGAGCCTTTGCCGCATTACAGTTCGAGAACCCAGCCAACCCGGACTTCCACCAACAGACCACTGCCGTTGAGATCTGGGAGCAGATGCAGGCGCGCGTTGACGCGTGGGTCTCCGGAGTAGGCTCGGCCGGCACATTTACCGGTATCGCCCGCTTTCTAAAGGCCCAGCGCTCCGAAATACTCACTGTGGCCGTCGAGACGCAGGGAAGCGTGTTGCAGGGTGGCCAGCCCGGGCCGCATAAGGTTGAGGGGATCGGTGTCTCCTTTGTCCCCGTCACCTTTGACCGCTCCGTCTGCGATCGCATTGTCATGGTGCACGACGAGCCAGCCTTCGCGATGGTGAAGCGGCTCGCAGTCGAGGAAGGCGTCTTCGCCGGATCGAGCGCAGGGGCAATGGTGTATGCAGCGGTAGACATCGCCCGTGAACTAGGCCCTGGCAAGCGCGTCGTGACAGTCATTCCGGACTCCGCTGAGCGCTACCTGTCGAAGGGGCTGCTCAGCTAATTTTCATCTGTATTGAATAACGTTACGTTTTATATGTATTGATTGGAGTCACACATTATGACAGCTAAGAAGCATGGCTTTGCGACGCGGGCGATCCACGATGGGCAGACGCCCGATGCGCTCACCGGAGCCGTCAACGTTCCGATCTATCTGACCTCGACCTACCAGCAGGAAGAGATCGGCAAGAACAAGGGGCACGAGTACGCTCGCCTGACCAATCCCACCCGCGATGCGCTCGAGGAGAGCCTCTGCTCGCTTGAGGGTGGCAGCAGCGCGCATGTTTTCGGCAGCGGCATGGCAGCCATCACCGCGCTCTGCACGATGATGAAGTCCGGCGACCATGTTGTCTGCTCCGACAACGTCTATGGCGGGACCTCGAGGCTCTTCGACAAGGTACTGACCAACTACGGCCTCACCTTCACCTACGTCGATAGCAGCGTGGCTGCGAACGTCGCCGCTGCCATCCGGCCCGAGACAAAGCTCGTCCACATCGAGACCCCAACCAACCCCATGATGGCGATCACCGACATCGCCGCCGTCGCTGAGATCTGCCACGCGCGTGGTGTGGATCTCAGCGTCGACAATACCTTCCTCTCGCCCTATCTACAGCAACCCATCGTGCTAGGTGCAGACATCGTCATGCACTCGACGACCAAGTTCCTCAATGGCCACTCCGATGGTCTCGGCGGCGTGCTCGTCTGCACCAAGCCCGAGCACGCGGAGCGCTTCCGCTTCGTGCAGAAATGCACCGGCGGCATCTTGTCGCCGTTTGAGAGCTACCTCCTGCTGCGCGGTGTCAAGACGCTCGCTGTCCGGATGAAGCAACACGATGCCAACGGCCGCGTCGTCGCCGATTTCCTGAAGACCCACAAGGCCGTCAAGCAGGTCTTCTATCCTGGCCTCGCCGAGCATCCACAGCACGAGCTCGCCAAGCGCCAGCAGGCCGGTTTTGGCTCGATGCTCTCGCTCGAACTCGGCTCACTCGAACGTGCCAACACCTTTTCGAAGTCCCTGCGCCTTTGCCTGCTCGCCGAATCGCTCGGCGGCGTCGAAACCCTCATCTGCCATCCGGCCTCGATGACCCATGCAGCTGTCGGCGCAGAGGGCCGCGCCCGCCTCGGCATCACCGACGGTCTTATGCGCATCTCGGTCGGCATTGAAGATGTGGCCGATCTCGTGGCCGACCTCACGCAGGCGCTCGACCGGCTCTTATAGAGAATCGACATGAGATCGATAGCGGCGCGGGATCATGCCCACGCCGCTTCGCCATTTTAGGCGTATCGAATAGGCTTTCGGCCGGCCAGAGTATGCTTGTATATGATACAAGTATTAGTTTTCGTTATGCAGTGCCGGAGTGTTTTATGTTTGGATTGACAGAGGAACAGCAGCAGTTACAGCGCGAGATCAGGACCTTCGCGGCTCGCGAGATCGCTCCGCATGTCTCCGAGTGGGACGAGGCCAGCACCTTTCCCCATGCGGTCGTGAAGAAGCTCGGCGAGATGGGTTTGCTGGGCGTCATCTTCCCGGAATCACTCGGCGGTGCCGGGCTCGGCTACGTCGAATATGTGCTCGCCATTGAGGAACTCTCGCGTGTCGATGGCAGCGTTGGCATCATTGTGGCGGCGCATAACTCGCTCTGCACGAACCACATCATGCTCGGCGGCAACGACGACCAACGCCAGCGGTGGATTCCAAAGCTCGCCAGTGGCGCATGGCTCGGGTCGTGGGGGTTGACCGAGCCGGGCTCGGGCTCGGACGCTGGCGGCGCGAGAACGACAGCGGTGCGGCGTGACGACGGCTGGGTGCTCAACGGCAGCAAGACCTTCATCACCAACGGCAGCTATGCGGACTGTGCCGTCGTGCTCGCCGTCACCGATCGCGAGAAGAGCACCCACGGCGGCATCTCCGCATTTGTGGTCGAGAAGGGAACCAAGGGCTTTCGCCCCGGCAAGAAGGAGAACAAGCTCGGCCTCCGCGCCTCCGACACCGCCGAACTGATCTTCGAGGACTGCTGGGTTCCCGCAGAAAATATGCTCGGCAAGGAGGGTGACGGCTTCCGCGATGCGATGCGCGTGTTGGACGGTGGCCGCATCTCGATCGCCGCCCTGAGCCTCGGCATCGGGCGTGGTGCTCTCGATGCGGCGATGAAATATGCGACGCAGCGCAAGCAGTTCGGCAAAGCTATCAGCGAGTTTCAGGCGATCCAGTTCAAGCTGGCGGACATGGCGACCCAGCTCGACGCCGCGTGGCTGCTGACTATGCGTGCCGCCCACAGGAAGGATGCAGGCCAGGCGGTGACGCTCGAGGCCAGCATGGCGAAGCTCTATGCCAGCGAGGCCGCCTGCCGGATCTGCGACGAGGGAGTGCAGATCCATGGCGGCTACGGCTTCATCAAGGACTATCCGGCTGAGAAGTTTTACCGTGACGTCAAACTATGCACCATCGGCGAAGGGACAAGTGAGATTCAACGCATGGTCATCGCCCGGGAGCTGCTGAAGAAGCTGCGCTAAATCGTTTTCTATATGTAAATTTCTATAGGTGAATGCGAGGATGGCCCTCCTCCAGCTAAGATGACGGATGGAGGTAGTACCCAAATGGGCAGTGGAGGTGGGATGCGGATCGGTGTCGATGTGGGTGGTACGAAGATTGAGGCGTTGGCCCTCGACAGCACAGGCCATGAGATGGCCCGGTATCGTGTCGACACACCACGCGAAGACTACCCCGGAACGATCGCAGCGGTGGTGGGGCTGGTTCATCGTCTCGAGTCTGAGACCGGAATGCGGGGCAGCGTCGGCGTCGGCATCCCCGGAACGGTCGAGCGGTCCACCGGCCTGGTCAAGAATGCGAATTCGACCTGGCTCAATGGCCGGCCATTCGATAAGGATCTCAGCGCGGCCCTCGGGCGCGAGGCGCGGGTTGCCAACGATGCCAATTGCTTCGTCGTCTCAGAGGCCACAGACGGTGCGGCGGCGGGAGTCGAGGTGGTCTTCGGCGTCATCCTTGGCACAGGTTGTGGGGGTGGTATTGCCCTGAATGGGAACGTTCACGCGGGTCGCGGTGGCCTTGGTGGAGAGTGGGGCCACAATCCCTTGCCCTGGCCCGATGAGAACGAGTTCCCGGGACCGCAATGCTACTGCGGCCGCCAAGGCTGCCTCGAGGTCTGGATCTCCGGAACCGGCTTCATGGCCGACTATGAACGCCACACAGGAACGCTGCTCAAGGGGCCCGAGATCGTCAAGGCAAGCGAAGAAGGCGATGCCGAAGCCTTGGCGGCGCTGTCCCGGCTGGAAAACCGGATCGCCCGCGGCCTCGCCACTATTGTCAATGTGCTCGATCCTGATGCCATCGTTATCGGCGGTGGCGTCTCACAGATCGACCGGATCTACGCCGCAGTCAGCCGCCAACTCCCCGAGTATGTCTTCGGCGGCCGGACGGACGTTCCTATTCTGAAGGCGATGCACGGGGATTCGAGTGGTGTTCGCGGAGCCGCCTGGCTTTGGCCTCGCGTCTCCTCTGAGTCGCACACCCACGCCATTTCCTAGCGCAAGCCCGGCATGTGCCGGGCTTGCCACAACGCTCCCACGACCGGGTCGACTGCTTCGGGAAAGACCTCGATCTCCGGCTCGACCCGTCGCAACTCCTCGATCATCGCGTTCCGTACCAGCGCGACCCGCTGTACAACGCTGCCGGTGAACGCAACCTGGGGCAGAGCAAAATGCTCAGGTCCTTCCATATCGCGTAGATGATCGATCGCCTGTAACGCCAGCCCTGCGAGCTCTCTGCCTCCCCGCTGCAGTACTTCTAACGCGACCTCGTCTCCCTCCTCGGCGCAGGCCACCACCATCGGCGTCAGAGCGGGAAAATCTGGAGTCGCATTCGCTATGGCCACCGCCTCTTCGATGTCGGTCAGGTGCCACTGTTGCATGACACGTTCTTTCAACAGCGTCGGGCGGCGCGCATTGATCGCCCGAAATAGGCTTCGCATCGCCTGATGGCCGATCCAGTATCCGGAGCCCTCGTCGGCCAGCGCTGGCCCGTAACCGCCGGTGTGGGTCAGACGGCCGTCGCGTGTTCTGCCGCCCACGTTCGAGCCTGTCCCCGCGATTACTAGCACTCCTCGTCCGCCGCTAAACGCGGCATCGAGCGCGATCTCCTCGTCGCCGCAGACCACCAGGCTTCCGCTTACAAGCGAGTCGATCGCCTTCTGAATCCACTCCACTACCATCGGAACCGACGAGCCCGAGGTTCCCACGCAGGTCGCCGTAATCGCCTGAAGGCTAATCCCGCTCTCAGCCGACAGCTGCGCAAAGGCGCTCTCAATGTTTGCCCTGGCAGTCGCCGCATCGACCCTCATGCGCTTGATACTGCCCGTGCGGACACGGGCCAACTCGCGCTCCTCATCCGCCAGAACGCACTCTGTCTTCGTGCCTCCGGCGTCCAAACCCAAAAAATAACGCATGCTGCTCTTTCCTGCCCCTTGTATGGTCACGTGTTATGCGAAGACGATGCAGACCGGCGCGCCGAGACTGTAGCTCTTTCCGGTCGCTGTCAGCTCGCCTGTCGTCCGGTTTCGCTCGAAGACGACGATGTTGCTGCTGTCCTGATTCGCCACCAGAACCCACCGTCCTGTGGGATCGAGCGTAAAGTGGCGCGGCGTCTTGCCTCCGCAACTGATGTCCTGCTTCGGCGTCAGCTCTCCTGTCTGTTGATCGATGGCGAAGACCCCGATGCTGTCGTGAAAGCGATTCGAGACGTAGAGAAACTGCCCAGTGGCATCCATCGCCAGCTCGGCGGGAGCGTTCTTCTGCCCTCGTGCATCTGGCGGTAGCGACGAGACCGTAGTCTTATGAGTGAGTCCCCCGGTCGCCTTGGTCCACTCTAGATGGTCGATGGTCGAGTTCAGCTCATTCGCCGAATACACCCAGCGCCCTCGCGTATGAAAGATCGAGTGCCGCGGTCCCGAGCCTGGCGCCGCATCCCAATAGGGAGCCGCCGCTGGCGTCAGAGCAGCCGTCGCCGAATCAATCCGGTAGACCATAATGCGGTCGAGCCCCAGATCGTTGACCACCAGAAACCTGTTGTCCGGCGACACCAGGACGCAATGCGTGTGCGCTGCCGTCTGCCGGTCTGGATCGACGCCATGTCCGGGGAACTTAATCACCGTAACGGGCTCGCTGAGACCAGCACCGCTCACCTTGTATGACGACAGCGTGCCTCCGCCGTAGTTCGCTACGAATAGTGCGCGTCCGCTGTGGTCGAGCGCCAGATGGCATGGCCCGTTCGCAGCCGAGCTGACTGTATTCACTGTCTGCAGTACAGGTTGTCCCGTCTTGCTCGCAAATGTGGTGACCGCCCCAACCTGGTTTCCACCGACCTCATTGACTGCATACAGCCGGTTTGCGGATGCTACCACAAAGGTAGGATTGGGGGTCGCTATAGACAGCTGGATCTCTCCCAGCGTGCCGGTCGACACATCCCAAGAACAGCTGTAGATACCTTTGCTGCTGCTGTCCGGCCTATCGGTATACGTGCCCAAAAACAGCCGGGAGGCCACGGCCTTGTGGCCGTAGGCATAAGCCCGCAGCGCTGCAGGAGCAACCGCAATCGAGGAGAGGACCGACCTTCGTGTCAACAATCTCATTCGGTTACCCTATCGCGTCTGGCTGCCTCTGCGCCACTGCAAGGCTTTTCTTGCGAGCGCGCACACCGAATGGGTCGCGTTCTTCGCATTGCCACAGTTCTCAGCCAGCGCATCGAACAATTCAAAGAGACAAATTGTCAAGTTTAGATAGAGAATGGTTCCGTCACCGACCCGGGAGGTGAGCGCACATGGACGCACAGACGAGCACGCAAGACGCTGAATGGCCGAAGGAGCAGGCACTTCCTCTTTGGCTGCGTATCGGGTTCTGGGTCTGCGTCGTGATCTCCGTCGCGGTGGTTATCCGACGCGTGCTTGCGCTCGCCTATCCTTCGAGCTCCGCCCCGCCCCAGATGGCAGGGCTCGATGCAGTATTCGCGTCCCATACGGCACTCACGCTGGCGCATATCCTCCCTGCATTGGTCTTTGTGCTGATAGCGCCCCTGGTTGTCTTCCACTGGCCTGCCCATACTGCATGGCCAGAGAGCCTGATCTTCCCGCTGGGCGCCATCGTCGGATTGACGGCCTATGCGATGAGTGCCGATGCCGTCGGCGGATGGGTGGAGCGCTCCGCGGTTCTCCTCTTTAACAGCCTCTTTTTATTCTCGTTGTTTCGTGCATACAGGTGTAAGCGACGCGGCGAACAGCTTTTGAAGCGACGATGGCTGCTACGAGCGATCGCGGTCCTTCTTGGCATTGCCACGACGCGTCCGGTGATGGGAGTCTTCTTTGCCACCAGCACTCTCACCCACCTCGCGCCCAGTCAGTTCTTCGGCCTCGCGTTCTGGATTGGTTTCTCCATCAACACGCTCGCCATCGAGCTATGGCTCCGTTCCAGGGATCACTTGCCAACTGCCCTCCTGCACAGCTAAAGTTTCGCAGCGGTTAGTGAAGCGCGAAGAGCCGCTCGCCAGCGTAGACCCTTACCTCCGGCGGGCGGCTCTCTGTGTTTTCATGCCTACAGGGAGACAGCATGACAGCCTACATCGGAGCACTCGATCAGGGAACGACCAGCACCCGCTTCATGGTCTTCGACCGCCATGGCCGCGTCGTCTCCATGGCGCAAAAAGAGCACGAGCAGATCTATCCAAATCCCGGCTGGGTCGAGCATGACGCCCTCGAGATTTGGCGACGCACCCTCGAGGTCGTCGACGAGGCCTGCGAGGCCCGTGGCCTTCGCCCCAAAGACCTCGCCGCCATCGGCATCACCAACCAGCGCGAGACCACCGTCGTCTGGAACCGCGAGACCGGCCTGCCCATCTACAACGCCCTCGTCTGGCAGGACACCCGCGTCGCCGACTACGTCACCCGCTTTGCTGCCGAAGGTGGAAACGACCGCTTCCGCTCGAAAACCGGCCTTCCCCTCACCACCTACTTCAGCGGCCTTAAAATCCGCTGGCTCCTCGACAACATCAAAGGGGCACGCGAGGACGCCAATGCAGGTAAACTCCTCTTCGGCAACATGGACAGCTACCTCCTCTGGAACCTCACCGGAGGCATCAACGGCGGCATCCACCTCACTGACGTCACCAACGCCAGCCGCACCCAGCTTATGAATCTCGCCACGCTCGACTGGGATGCCGAGCTGCTCGCCACCTTCGACATCCCTCGCTCGATGCTCCCCGAGATCCGTTCATCGAGCGAGCACTACGGCGACCTCACCCGCACCAGCCTTGCCGGAGTCCCCATCGCTGGTATCCTCGGCGACCAGCACGCCGCTCTTGTAGGCCAGACCTGCTTCCAGCCCGGCGAGGCCAAGAACACCTACGGCACTGGCTGCTTTCTCCTCCTCAACACCGGAGAGAAGCCCGTCACCTCGAAGAACGGCCTGCTCACTACCGTCGCCTACAAGTTCGGCAATCAGCCAGCACGCTACGCTCTCGAAGGTAGCATCGCCATCACCGGAGCCCTCGTGCAATGGATCAGGGACAATCTCGGCCTGATCCAGAAGAGCGAAGAGATCGAATTGCTCGCCCATACCGTCAAGGACAACGGCGGCGTCTACTTCGTCCCCGCCTTCTCTGGTCTCTACGCGCCTTACTGGAAGGACAGCGCCCGAGGTGTCATCACCGGCCTCACCCGCTACGCCAACAAGGGACACATCGCCCGCGCCGCGCTCGAAGCTACCGCTTTCCAGACCCGCGAGGTCGTCGAGGCCATGGAAGCCGACTCCGGCATCTCGCTCGAGCAGCTCCGCACCGACGGCGGCATGACCGCTAACGAGATCCTCATGCAGTTTCAGGCCGACATCCTCGACCGCACCGTCGTCCGCCCCATGATCAAGGAGACCACCGCCCTCGGCGCAGCCTATGCCGCTGGCCTCGCCGTCGGATTCTACAAAGACACCGACGACCTCATCGCCAACTGGTCCATCGACCGCGTCTGGAAGCCACAGATGGAGGCCGCCGACCGCGACCGTCACTACAAGCAATGGAAGAAGGCCGTTACCCGCTCCTTCGACTGGACCGATGATTAATTACTCAAGCAGCGAAAGGCTCTACCCATGAAGAAAGCATTTCTCGGAGAACTGATCGCCGAAGCGGTTGCCGTGTTCATCATCATCGCTATCGGCGACTCCGTTGCTGCGATGTATACCCTCTACGATCCCAGCCCCTACCAGCAGGCCTACTGGGGCGTCTGCATCACCTGGGGTCTCGCCGTTACCATCGCGATCTACGCGACTGCATCAGTCAGTGGATGCCATGCCAATCCCGCCGTGACACTTGCTCTTGCCTTCTTCCGCAAGTTCTCATGGCGAAAGGTCCTGCCGTACTGCATCGCGCAGGTCGTCGGGGCTTTTTGTGGAGCGGCGATTGTGTATGCACTCTTCGTCCCCGTCATCGACCACTTCAACATGCTCCACAATCTCACGCGCGCATCCGGCGGGGCTGCGGGAGTTTTCTTCACACATCCGGGTCTGGCTATCACGCCAATGCACGCCTTCAGCGATCAGATCATCCTCACCGCAATCCTCGTCTTCGGCATCTTCGCCATCACCGAGCAATACAACGAACAGGCACCAGGAGCGAACTCCGGCGCTCTCATCATCGGCTTCCTCGTTGCGGCCATTGGAGCGTCGATGGGCTACCTCGAAGCCTGGGCAATCAACCCCGCGCGCGACTTCGGCCCGAGGCTATTCTGTTTCCTCGCAGGTTGGGGCCACGCGGCTCTCCCCTCGCCGGACAATTACTGGTGGATTCCCATCGTCGCGCCGCTGATCGGTGGCGTAGTGGGTGGCGGAGCCTACCAGATATTGATCTACCAGTTCCTGCCAGCAAGAAATCGCGCAAGCGCAACGCAAGTAAATCCGTAACGAAAATCCGGGTGCCCCATCCATCGCAGTCTCACCGCGATGGGTGGGATGTACAAATCCAATCCACCCAAAAATCTGTCATCCTGAGCGGAGCGCAGCGCAGTCGAAGGACCTGCGGTTGCTTTGCAGTAGCGGTTGTTTTTGCCTCCGTTCGTTCTCCCCACCTCTCTTTGGTATCTTTCATCGAGACGAGCATCTCAACTCATCAAGGACACCGCATGACCCGCGCCGCCACCCTTGCCTCATTCGACGACGACTTCGACGTCCTCATCCTCGGCGGCGGAGCCACCGGTCTCGGCCTCGCCGTGGACGCCGTTACCCGTGGCTACAAGACCGCCCTTGTCGAGGCAGGAGACTTCGCCCAGGCCACTAGCAGCCGCGCCACCAAACTCGTCCACGGCGGCGTCCGCTACCTTGCCAGCGGCCAGATCCACCTCGTCTACGAGGCCCTGCATGAGCGCGCCATCATGGTCCGCAACGCTCCGCACCTCGTCCACCCGCTGCCCTTCATCACCCCGGCCTACCACGCTTGGGAGCTACCCTACTACGGTATCGGCCTCAAGCTCTACGACCTGCTCTCCGGCAAATCCACCCTCGGCCCCACTAAGATCCTCAGCAAGAAAGAAGCCTTGGCGCGCATCCCCGGCCTCGCCACCAAAGATTTCTGCGGCGGCGTTCTGTACCATGACGGCCAGTTCAACGACGCCCGCCTCGCCCTCGCTCTCGCCCGCACTGCTGCCGACCACGGCGCAGTCATTGCCAACTACACTCGTTGCATTAGCCTGGTCCACACCAACGGCAAGGTCACTGGCGCAGTAGTCCGCGACAGCGAGACCGGCAACGAGACGACCATTCGCGCCAAGACCGTCATCAATGCCACTGGCATCTTCACCGACGAGGTCCGCCACCTCGACCAGCCCGACCTTCCCGACCTCCTCAGCGTCAGCCGCGGCACCCACATCGTCGTCCGCGCCCAGATCCTCGGCGGCGACAACGCCATCATGGTCCCTAAGACCGACGACGGTCGCGTCATCTTCCTCATCCCTTGGCAAGGCCGCGTCGTCATCGGTACCACCGACCTGCCCGCTCCCACCTCCCAGATGGAACCCGGCCACACCGAGGCCGAGATCGACTACCTCCTTGAGCTCGCTAACCTCTATCTCGCGCAGCCCATCACCCGCACCGACATTCTCTCCGTCTTCTCCGGCCTGCGCCCGCTCGTTACCGGCAAAGGTGCTACGACCTCCAAGCTCTCCCGCGAGCACCACATCGACGCCGCAAAGAGCGGCCTCATTACTGTCGCCGGAGGCAAGTGGACCACCTACCGTCGCATGGCCGAGGACACCCTCGACTTCGCCATCAAGCAGAGGGCTCTCCCCGAGCGCAAATGCGTCTCCGCGACTATTCCTCTTCGTGGAGCTACAGGCACCCCCATCGCTTCCGATCGCTATCTGAGCGAGTATGGCACCGACGCCCCCGCTGTCGAGGCCCTTGCCACCGCTAACCCAGCCCTCAGCCAGCACCTCGACCCCGATCTCCCCTATACCTTTGCCGAGGTCGTCTATGCGGTCCGCGAAGAGATGGCCCGCACCGTCGAAGATGTCCTCTCCCGCCGCACTCGCGCCCTGCTTCTGGACGCCAGAGCCGCGCTTCGCGCTGCTCCTGCCGTCGCTACCCTGATGGCGCAGGAGCTTCAGCAAGGGCCGGAGTGGGTGCAAAATCAGGTGGAGAGCTTCATCAAGCTAGCTCGCGAGGACTACCTGCTGGCCTCGTCCCGGTAAGTACAGAGCATGCTAATGATTGCTATAAACCTGTCATCCTGAGCGGAGTCGAAGGACCTGCGGTTTGCTTCGGTTGGCTTCCGAGTTCACCATGGGAAATCTATTACGAACTTCAGACTCAGAACTCTGGCCTCTACTGCAGACACTCTTTCTGGATGGCCCGCAACTCGGGGAGAATCTTTCCCAGCGAGGCTGCTGGAGCGTCTGGCGAGCCGAGTGCGAAATAGGCGTCGCGGAAGAGCGGGTACAGACGGTCGTACCGCTTCACCTGCTCCGGCTGCGGCTCGAAGACCTTGAACGGCGGGCAGAGCGCATCCTGGGCTTCTTCAATCGACAGGAAATCTCCTGCCGCAAGGAACGCGAAGATGACTGACCCTAAGCTGGTTACGTCACCGTCGGGGACGAGAACAGGCTTGTTCAGGGCGTTCGCGTAGACCTGGTTCAGCACCGCATTGCGTTTTGGGATGCCTCCGCCGTTGATGACGCGGTTGATCGGCGCGCCATTCTCCTCCATCCGTTCGAAGATGACGCGCGTGTGCAGCGCCGTGCCTTCGACCGCTGCGAAGAGCTCATCGGCGGCGGTGTGGTACAGGTTCCAGCCGAAGGTGACGCCCCCCAGCTCCGGGTTTACCAGAACGGTCCGGTCGCCGTTGTCCCAGGTGAGTCGGAGCAGGCCGGTCTGGCCAGCCTGATAGTGCGCCGTCTCCTCCGAAAGCTCTGCCACCGTGCTGCCCGCACGCTTGGCGATGGCGGCAAAGATGTCGCCAACCGCAGACATTCCCGCTTCGATGCCAACTTGATTGGGATAAACAGAGCCGGGAACGACGCCGCAGACCCCGGGAACCAGCGTCTGCTGGTCGCTCATGCCGATGATGCAGGTGGAGGTACCAATGACGTTCACCACGTCGCCCAGGCGGATGTTCGCGCCGATGGCGTCCCAGTGCGCGTCGAAGGCACCGGTGGGGATGGGAATGCCCGGCGTGAGGCCCAGTTTTTCGGCCCACTCCTGGCTCAGATGACCGGCCAACTTCTCCGAGGTCTGGTATTTTCCCGTTATTTTGGCACGAATACCAGCAAGCAGGGGATCGACACTGACAAGGAAGTCCTCGGGTGGAAGGCCGCCCCAGCGAGGGTTCCACATCCATTTGTGGCCCATGGCACAGATGCTGCGGGGGATCTCGTTTGGGTCGGTGATCCCGCAGAGGGTGGCGGCGACCATGTCGCAGTGCTCGAGGGCGGTGACGAACTGGGAGCGCTTCTCGGGGTTGTGGCGGAGCCAGTGAAGGAGCTTCGACCAGCCCCACTCGGAGGAGTAGACGCCGCCGCACCAATCGATGCCTTCAAACTTCGCGCGGTGGGATGCCTGGGTGATTTCGGCAGCCTCCTTGGCCGAGCGGTGGTCGGCCCAGAGGTAATACTCGCCCAGGGGGACGAGGTTTTCTCCTACCATGATGACGCTGGAACCTGTTGTATCTAAAGCTATTGCGCGGATATCTTTGCCGTCGATGCCGCTCGCCTGGACGGCCTCGTGCATGGCGCTAGTGAGCGCGGCCATCTGGTCATCGTGGCTCTGGGTGACGAAGTTCGGGTCGCTGGGGGAGAGATGCAGCGAATATTCGGCAGTGGCTGCGCCGAGCTTTCCCCGGGTTTTATCGAAGATGGAGATGCGAACGCTCAGCGTTCCGAAGTCGACTCCTGCTACAACGCTCACTGGTTTAATCCTTTAGGAAATCGTTTTCCCGGCTGCATAGGAGTGTAGCGCAGGGGGCAAAAGCTTGACAAAGGGAGTCTGTGGAGAGGGGGTGTTTTAAGGGGAGTGAAGGTTTTGAGGGGCATGTAACTACAAAAGCGCGACTACGGAAATGTAACTACAAATGTAGCTACAAAAAGTGTGGGATTGGGGAAAGTGAAGGTGCCGCCTGCCCGGAGGAAAACAACAGCAGATCCCTTCGGGATGACAAACAAAAAAAACAGGCAACGGCAAAAGCAACTGCAGGTCCTTCGACTCGCGTTGCTCGCTCAGGATGACAGATTTTGGGTGGATTGGATTTGTACATCCCACCCATCGCGATGAGACTGCGATGGATGGGGCACCCGGCAGCTTACGGTTGCACCTTCAGGGTGGCGGTTTGTGGGAGGTTGCGCGAGGAGGAGCCGAGCATGACCTTGTAGTCACCGGGTAGGAGTTGGAAGGCGTCCTTCTCTGGGTCGAAGACCGACAGGTAGAGAGGGTTGAGGGGGAGGTCGACGGTCTTTGATTCGCCGGGGGCTAGTTTGACGCGCTGCCATGTTACGAGGCGCTTGTAGTTCTCGTTCGCGGCGGTGGGTAGGGCGACGTAGACCTGGGCGATCTCGGTGCCTTCGCGAGAGCCTGTGTTCTTTACCGTGAAACGGACGGTGCGGTGTGCATCGTCCACAGTCAGGCCGGACTCGGTGAAGGTGGTGTAGGTGAGGCCGAAGCCGAAGGGGAAGAGCGGCTCCTTCTTTTCGGCGTCGAACCATTTGTAGCCGACTTTGGCGCCTTCAGTGTAGGTGAGGTCGAACTGTTCCAGATGCTTGTTGTCCTCGCCGCCGGCTGGCCGTGCATCGGGAGCCAGTACCTTTGTTTTGGCCTCGATTGCCTTGCCGACGATCTGCGGGTGCGGGAGGTCGGCGTCGTCTTTGGCGAAGGTGACGGGGAGTTTGCCGGAGGGGTTGACGTCGCCGAAGAGGATGTTGGCGAGCGCCTGAGCGCCTCCGATCCCCGGATACCAGGCTGCGAGGATGCCCTTAACTTTGTTGGCCCAGGGCATCGAGACCGGGCCGCCGGTCTCGAGGACGACGATGGTGTTGGGGTTGGCGGCGGCGACGGCCTCGACGAGCGCGTCTTGATTGTGCGGCAGCGAGAGTGTTGCGGCGTCGATGCCTTCGCGCATGGGCTGGTTGACGAAGACGATGGCGACTGCGGCGGACTTGGCCGCGCTGGCTGCGGCGGTGAGGTCGGTGCCGGGGTCGAACGATACCTTATGTCCCGTGGTCTTGGCGCTGATGAACTTCAAGGGTGAGGAAGGGAAGTAGGTTGGCTCGCCCCAGTGTGCGGGACCGGGCTGGGGGTTGATGGCGTTGCCGCCGGGAGGGTCGACCTGCGCGGAGCCGCCGCCGGAGAGGACGCCGACGTCGGCGTGCGAGCCGATGAGCACGATGGAGCCGGGTGCGGCGGGCTTAAGTGGGAGCAGGTGGGCTTCATTGCGGAGCAGGACGATGCTCTCCTCGGCGATGTGCTGCGCGTCATCGAGGCCGCGGAAGGGGTCGACGACCATGCGGACGGGCGGGTTATCGACGACACCGGCGGCGAACATGCTGCGGAGGATGCGGTGGGTCATGTCGTCGAGGCGGGACTGGGGGACCTCGCCGTTCTGGATGGCTTGCTTGAGCTTTCTTCCGAAGAAGTCGTCGTCGCCGGGCATGTCCTGATCGAGTCCGGCGAGGGCTGCCTTGACGGTGGAGTGGGTGCCACCCCAGTCGGAGAGGACGAAGCCTTTGAAGGCGAAGTCCTTCTTGAGAACCTGGTTGAGCAGGTAGTCGTTCTCGCAGGCGTAGTGGCCGTTGACGAGGTTGTAGGAGCACATGACGGCGGAGGGGTTGGAGATGCCGATGGCGATCTGGAAGGCGAGCAGGTCGGACTCGCGCATGGCCTTCTTGTCGAGCAGGACGTTGACGACGTTGCGTCCGGTCTCCTGGTCGTTGAGGGCGTAGTGCTTGATGTCGGACATGACGTGCTGGGCGATGACGCCGCGCATAAGATTTCCGGTCATGGTTCCGGCGAGGACGGGGTCTTCACCGGCGTACTCGAAGTTGCGTCCGTTGCGTGGCTCGCGGGTGATGTTGACGCCGCCGCCGATGGACATGTTGTAGCCCTGCTGGCGGAGCTCGCGGCCGATGACGGAGCCGTAGAGGAAGGCTCCATCGGTGTCCCAGCTGGAGGCTGCTCCGAGGGCAGAGGGTAGCAGGGTAGCGTAGCGGCTTTGGAGCGCGGCCATGCGGATGCCGACGGCGGAGTCGGCCTCGTTGATGTCGGGGATGCCGAGGCGGTCGATGCCGTCGAGAAAGCCTGCTCCGAGGTTCGAGCGGGCGGGGACGCGGTCGCCTTTGCGGAGGACTCCCCAGCCGGTGCCGTTGACGAGTTGCAACTTCTCGTCGAGGGTCATCTCTTTGACGACCATGTCGGCGCGCTGGTCGGGTGAGAGCGTCTTGCCTTCGGTGGTCATCCACGGGAGCTTCGCTACGTCGGGCGAGATTTGCGCGACGAGAGTGGGTGTGATGAGAGAGAGAAAGAGAAGGCAGAGTTTACCGTTTCCAGCGATGTTACGAAGGTGCATGGTTCTCCTGTGCTTCGTGCGGACCTTTGGCCATGCGCTTTGGCGACGGCTGAGGCCAGAGTTTAGGGTCGCTACACAGCGTAGAGGAATAAGAGGATTTTTTCCAGCAGAATCGTTTCACTTAAACGCTTTTGCAGATGGTATAGGGGAAATACTCCCTCAAAATTCTAAAGAGGATGCTGAAAGTCTGTTGTGGCTTGGAGAGAACAGCTCTATCGCTTAAAGGGGCTGCGTAGTACCAGCTTAACCTTCAGCGTCTCGGATTTCCGCCAAACTTCCAATTCGACTGACGTCCCGGTCTTGCGAAGCGCCTCAGCTACTCGCCATACTGACAAACCTATTAGCCCATCAATTTTGCGGATCTCATCTCCTGGCCTCAACCCGGCCTGTGCTGCTGGTGACCCGGGTTGCACACTATCGATCGTCACTGCTTCATAGCTCGGTGCTGGAGACGTCAGGTGTAGCCCGCTGGCGTCAGTCTCAAAGGGCTTCTGGAGGTCGGCGTTTGGGAGCAGGTACATCCGTTGATGGCTATAGTCCCACGTCACCGTAAAGCGCCTCATCACATCGGCACCGATGAAGCCTGCAATCTCCGCGTCAGCCAGGACACCCGTGGTTCCCTCCGGAACCAACGCGATTATCTTGGATAATGAAAATGGACCAAGCAGGAGGCGAGGTACCTGCGCGAGTTGCAATCGGATATCGCCGCCCACAGCAGATACCGATGGAGCAGGCACGAAGTCCTTCGCGGGAAGCAGGTCCGGGTGAGCATCGAGAAACTTCCGATTGAGGAGCAGCGCTCCGCTCGTCCCGCTGTCGAGCAGAAAGAGGCCAGTTACCTTCGTGCCATTCGCTCCCTCGATGATCGCAGTGACGAATGGAGTCTCGTTTGCGATCCGGATCGGGATGGGTGTCCCCGGGGCGACAGCATCAGTGCCGATCGGCAGAAATGTAGCGCGTTGCTGCGCATAATCGACGGTGATCACATAATTTTTGAAAAGGTTACTTCCGAAGAACGCATCAGCACGCTTGCCCACCTGGGCTGAGACATAGTCTGTCGCCAGGACTCCGGCAGTCTGGTGGACAAGCCGAAGCTGGTCATTTGGGCTGCCCCATTGCAACTCACAATCGTTGATCAGGCGGGTGGATTGACTGGTTCCTTTTCCAATCCCCGTAGCCTCCAAAGTTCCGCTGGAACCGAGTCCTAGAGCATCCGCGATTCGCGGACTCACAATAGTCAACGAAGAGCCAGTGTCCAGTACTACGCTGAGGCGGCTCGAGCCGTTTAGCCGCCCCTCCATATAAACCAGTTCCGACGCCACCTGTATTGGGATCGTCACGGCTTGCCCGCCCTGCTGTCCCGCGCACATGAGTGCCCCACTGCCTTGCAACAAAGCGGCAGTCAGAATTACGCATAATCTTGACACTTCGCGACCCATGTCATGCTTCCCTTAGCGCCGGTGACGAGCCGCTCCGATCCTAGGACTTGTTTAAAAACTAAAGATATGGCTCGGTGAGAGGATACAACCATTCCCTCAGGGGGGAACGGCAACAGCAGATCCCTACGGGATGACAAACAAAAGGACAGGCAACGACCACTGCAACAGCAAAGGCAACCGCAGGTCCTTCGACTGCGTTTGTCGCAAAAGCGCGTCAAACTTCGCTCAGGGTGACAGATTTGTGGAACTGACAGGCTGGTAGAGCGAGCTTGAGAGATTTCGCCTGTTTTATTTGGCGAAGATCTGGCTGATATCGGCGAAGGCTTTGAACTCGAGAGCGTTGCCTGCGGGGTCGAGGAAGAACATGGTCGCCTGTTCGCCGACCTCTCCTTTGAAGCGGATGTAGGGCTCGATGACGAAGCTGGTGCCTGCTTCGCGGAGGCGTGTGGCGAGTGCTTCCCATTGGTCCATGGTGAGGACGACGCCGAAGTGGGGGACGGGAACGTCGTGGCCGTCGACGGGGTTGTGGACAGTGTTGCTGACTGACGATGCAGGCTTCAGGTGGGCGACGATCTGGTGGCCGAAGAGGTCGAAGTCGATCCACTGGCTGGAGCTGCGGCCTTCGGGACAGCCAAGCGTGGTGCCGTAGAAGTGACGGGCAGCGTCGAGGTCGTCGACGGGAAAGGCGATGTGGAACGGGGTGAGCATGGGGCGGATGGTCTCCTGTTTCGCATCATAACGTGTGGAATGAGGTTGGTGGGAACGGCAGAAGCAAAAGCAGATCCCTACGGGATGACAACCAAGAGAACAGGCAACGGCAAGAGCAACCGTAGGTCCTTCGACTCGCGTTGCTCGCTCAGGATGACAGGTTTTTGGGAGGGTTGGGTTTGTACATCCCACCCATCGCGGTGAGGCTGCGATGGGTGGGGCACCCGGCTTCCGGCTAGGACTGGCTTCGACTATTGCTGGTGGTAGAAGCCTTTGTAGTAGCCGCGTAGGTAGGCGTTGCGGAAGTAGCTCTGGTAGGGGCCGAAGGGGCCGAGTTGCGGGTAATAGCCTGGCGTGTCGCGGAACTTTCCGTCGTGCTTTGGATGGTAGCCGAAGCCATTGGCGCTATCGCGTGCGCCATCGTCCATGCCGGCACGGAAACCGTTGTGCTCAGCCTGTTCCACCAAGGCGGGGACACCCTGATAGGGAGGTGGTGGCGGCGGTGGTGGGCCGGCGACGTAGGTCCGTTCCGCACAGCCTGCGGTGAGTAGAGTTGCAGCCGCAGCGAGCGGCAATATCCATCTTGAGAACTTCATCACAACCTCGCTTTTCTCTGCGCCGCTAGAGGGCTGGCGCAGCTATTCAGTCGTAAAAACGCGAGGTGGATGGAAATGTTTCTGAAGAAAGAAGTTGCGGTGTGGTGTTGATATTTTCTTGTGGTGAGGGGAAGAAGAACAGGCAACGGCAGAAGCAACTACAAATGCAACCGCAGGTCCTTCGACTGCGTTTGCCGCAAAAGCGCGCCAAACTTCGCTCAGGGTGACAGTTTTTTGTGCGAATTTCAGATTCACTGCGTTAGGCGGTGGCGGTTGGCAGGCGCACGATGAACTCGGTGTTTCCTGGCTGCGACGAGAAGAAGATGCGGCCGCCGAACTGCTCGACGATGCGATGCACGATGCCGAGGCCGAGGCCAGTGCCGACGCCGACCTGCTTGGTCGTGAAGAAGGGATCGAAGACATCCTTCTGGCAGGCCAGCGGAATGCCGGGGCCGTTGTCGGTGATGGAGACGCAGATGAAGTTCTGTGCGCTGCCCGCGTTGCCTGGAAGCATCTCAGACCATGTTTTCACGTGGATGCGACCCTTTGGTTGAACTGCGTCGATGGCGTTGTCGAGGATGTTCGTCCAGATCTGGTTCATGCCGGAGAATTCGGTCTGGATGGGAGGGAGGTCTGCCGCGAAGTCCTTCTCGACAACGATTTCTTTTTCGCGGAATTTATGACCGAGGATGACCAGTGTGGCGTGGATGCTGTCGTTGACGTCGAGCGCGCGGCGCTGTCCCTTGCCCTCGTAGGCATAGGACTTCACGGCGAGGACGAGGTCGGTGACGCGCCCGATGCTTTCTTCGATGGTGTTGACGAGCTGCATGCTTGAGACCAGCGCATCGAGCCAGCCCAGGGCGTCCGAGAAGAATGGTCCCGCGAACTCGTCCCGAGCGCATGTCAGTTCCTTTGAATTGAAGCCAATCGAGACTAGTGTTGGCGCGAGCTTCCATGCGTTTTCGACATGGGCGGACTCCATCCACTCGGCTAGTGCCTCTTCGGCGTCGCTCTGTTCGAGGGAGTTCATGCGAATGGGCTGCTTGACGGCGAGCGCCTGCTCCTGCAACTCGAGCATGCATTCCTTCTGCTCATGCGTAAGATCAGTGCGCGAAAACTTTGCTGAGAGCGTCTGCAATCGCAGCAGGTTCTCGCGAAGCTGCGAGGCCGCGCGTCGGGCCGCAGCGCCAGGATTGTTCAGCTCGTGCATCAGTCCGGCTGCGAGGGTGCCGAGGGAGGCCATTTTCTCTTGATGGACGACGAGATTCTGCATCTTCTGCATACGCATGGCCATATTGCCGAGGATGGCCTTGCGGACCTCCGGACAGCCGGTCATGAGGGCCCAGAAGGCGTCTTCGTCGAGTTGCAGCAGATGCGATTTGTTGATCGAGCGAATGTTTGCTCCGTTTGGAATATTCGCCAGCAGAGGGAGCTCGCCGAAGGCGCTGCCGACCGGGAGTACATGCACTGTCATCTCGTGGCCATCCGGCCCGGCCTGCGAGATGCGGAGCTCGCCTTGGAGAAGGATAAAGAAGTAGTGCGCGATCTCGCCCTGACGGGCGACAAGATCGCCATCGGAGAGGTGGAGCTGCACGGCGCTCTTGAGGCAGACGAGTTCATCGTCCTTCAGCGAGGCCAGGATGGGGACCTGTCGCAACTTCGCCCGCAATGCCGCGTCCAGGTTCGATACATCCAGGTTCGATACGTTCAGGGGTGTCACATCCTTCACATCGGCCGTTGATTCGCTGTTATTCATCGTTCCACGCATTCCATCCATCGAAAATTTGCCAGCTCCTGATATCACAGTGTCGCCAGATATTGGTGTACAAACTGGATTGCAATCGAGCCCTCGCCGACGGCCGAGGCGCACCGCTTGACCGAGTTGTAGCGCACGTCGCCAGCGACGAAGATGCCCGGGACGCTGGTTTCGAGCAGGTAGGGGTCGCGGTCGAGCGTCCATGCCGCTGCCTTCGCCTTCAGATCGGGCCCAGCGAGGATGAAGCCCTTGCTGTCGCAGGCTATCGTCGCCGGCAGCCAGTCCGTCCTGGGAGCGGCGCCGATGAAGATGAAGAGGGAGTTCGCATGGCGGGTTTCTTCGCCGCGGGGCGTCCTGAGAGTGAGGCACTCGAGGTGGTCGTCGCCGGAGATGCTGATGACCTCGGTCTGGGGCTCCACGATGATGTTCGGCGTGGCGGCGATCTGGTCGATCAGGTACTTCGACATACTCTTTTCGAGTGAGACTCCGCGTACCAGCATTCTTACCTTGGCGGCGTAGCGAGAGAAGTGCATCGCTGCCTGCCCGGCGGAGTTTGCGCCACCGACGATGTAGATCTCTTCATCGGCGCAATCCCTGGACTCGGTGAGCGCGGCGCCATAGTACATGCCGGCTCCGGAAAACTTGTCGGCCCCGGGGATGTCGAGCTTGCAGTAGGAGACGCCGGTCGAGATAAGACAGACGTGGCAGGTGACCTCGTGGCCGTCTGCCATCTGGATGATGTGGTAGTTGTTCTCGGTGCGGATGGAGGAGACGCGCTGGACGAGGAATTCTCCACCCAGGCGTTGTGCCTGGAGGAAGGCGCGCTTGGCCAGCTCCTCGCCGCTGATGCCCTGCGGGAAGCCGAGGTAGTTCTCGATCTTGGAGCTCGACCCGGCCTGGCCGCCGACCGCCTCGCCTTCGACGATGAGCGTCCTCAGGCCTTCGGATGCGCCGTAGACTCCGGCTGCCAGGCCTGCGGGGCCCGCGCCGATGACGACGACGTCGTAGAACTCCTGTTTGGCCTGCATCGGAAGGCCGAGCTTGGCGGAGAGCTCCTGTGGGGTTGGCTGCAGGAGGACAGAGCCGTCGCCAAAGAGGACGACTGGCATCTTCGAGTCGTCGATGCCCTTTTTCTGGAGCAGCTCAAGCGCCTCCGGGGTTTGCTCCGGGCTCAACCACTTGTATTCCACCCGATGACGGGCGAGGAAGTCGCGTACCTGGTAGTCGGCGGCGGACCAGCGTGATCCCACGACCTGGATGCCCTCGTAGGCGGGGCGGTAACCCTGCTTCCAGGACTCAAGCAGGTCGTCGAGCACGGGGTAGAGCTTCTCCTCGGGTGGGTCCCAGGGCTTGTTGAGGTAGTAGTGGATCTTCGCGGCGTTGATGGCGCGGATGGCGGCTTCGGTGTCGGCGTAGGCGGTGAGCAGGACACGTTTTGCGTCGGGGTAGAGGGGGATTGCCTGCTGGAGGAACTCGACGCCGGTCATTCCGGGCATTCGCTGATCTGAGAGGAAGAGAGCGACCGTCTCATCCCGCTTCTTGAGCTGCTGGCAGGTATCGAGCGCGGATGGCCCGGATGCCGCACGGATGATCCGATAGTTCTGACCATAGTGACGGCGCAGGTCCTGGACGACTGCCTCCAGAACGCTTGTGTCGTCGTCGATCGCTAAGAGTATTGGTTTCGACATACCTCTTACTATGGCTCATCCTTCATTAAAATTCACGGCGTGCCACTCTATTCGATTGATGTCGGGGTCGCAAGGTTTCAGAAACCACGTGGTGCTTGTCATCTTTTCTTAATGTTCTAATTTCAGCATGGGAAGGTTACGCATAGACTTGTATGAATAGAAGACACTGCACGTCACTCCCGAGCGGCTGCCGATGACGTGATTGCGGACAGGAGAGCCATAGCTTAATGCCGCAGGAGGAGAACCCGATGAAACGACTGATACTTGCGGACAATCAGGCTATCTTCCGGTCGGGCGCAGCGCGCGTTCTGGCTGTCGAAGACGATATGCGCATCATCGCGCAGTGCGAGGACCCTACCCGGCTTATGGCGGCTGTGGAGCAGTTTCCCAAGTCGATCATCCTCTTCTCCACCAGTCTGCGGGCGGATATTGCCGGTGTGCTCGATCGCTCCCAGGCTAACGGAAGCCGGACAATCCTGGTGACTGAGAATGCCGAGCAGGTGGCGGAGGAGCACGCGGTGCTGCTGGACGGGATCGTGTGCCGTAACATCAGCGGCACGGACCTGGTGGACTGTCTCCGCCGGGTGGGTCGTGGGCTGCGCTACGTCCACCACCCCAACATTACCGCCATGAGCGCGGCGGACACCGTAGGGGCTAAGGTCCGCGACCGGCTGACTCCAAAGGAGATGCAGATCGTGGCGTTGATCGTGCAGGGGTGCAAGAACAAAGAAATCGCCCAGCAGCTCAACACCAAGGAGCAGGTAATCAAGAACTACCTGCGTGGCATCTATGACAAGACGGGTGTGTCCGATCGCCTGGAGTTGGCGCTGTTTACGCTGCATCACAAGATTCTGGCGGATGCGGCGGCGAAGGCCATGGGCCTTATTCAGAAGAAGACGGCTTGAGGGTTTGTGGATTGGGTGGTTTTGTACATTCCACCTTTTACGATGAGGCTGCAAAAGATGGGGCACCCCGACTTTTGCAGCGGACACAGGTGCAAAAGCAGATCCCTGCGGGATGACAAACAAAAGAACGGGTAGCAGCAACTGCAACTGCAGGTCCTTCGACTTCGCTCAGGATAACAGTTTTTGGGGCTGGGTTGGTTTAGGGCACGGCTGAAGCCGTGCCCTCCAAAACATTCCTGCGTCTATAGAACTTTGATCTTTTCGGCAACTGACTTGGCTTGTGTGAAGAGTAGAAGATAGTCGGGGCCGCCTGCCTTGGAGTCTGTGCCGCTCATGTTGAAGCCGCCGAAGGGGTGTGCTCCGACCATGGCGCCGGTGCATTTGCGGTTCAGGTACAGGTTGCCGACGTGAAACTCGTCGCGTGCCCGGTCGAGTTCTGCGCGGGAGTTGGCGTAGATAGCTCCGGTGAGGCCGTACTCGGTGTTGTTCGCGATCTCGAGTGCCTCGTCGAAGCTCTGCGACTTGATGACCGCGAGCACCGGTCCGAAGATCTCCTCCTGGGCGAGGCGCGCGGTGGGTGCGACATCCGCGACCACGGTGGGGGCGATGTAGTAGCCGCCCTCCGGGGTTGCGACCGCGTGGCCGCCGTTGATCACACGACCCTCGGTCTTTGCGACTTCGAGGTATCCAAGGACGCGATTGTATGCGGTCTTGCTGATGACTGGCCCGGCGGCGAGGTTCTCGGCTGGGTCGCCGACCTTGATCTTGTCGACGCGAGCCTGGAGCCGCTCGCAGAAGATGTCGTAGATGCTGGCGTCGACGATGGCACGGGAGCAGGCGGAGCACTTCTGCCCGTTGAAGCCGAAAGCACTGGCGGCGACTCCCTCGACAGCGGCATCGAGATCGCAGTCCGCGTTGACGATGATGGCATCCTTGCCGCCCATTTCGAGGATGGTGCGCTTGATGAAGATCTGGCCTGGCAGGGTCTTCGCGGCGCGCTCGTGGATCTCAAGCCCGACCGCCTTCGATCCGGTAAAGGCGATGAAGCGCGTTTGCGGGTGGGCGACGATGGCGCTGCCGAAGCCGGGGCCTTCGCCTGGGCAAAGGTTGACGACACCGTCCGGCAGTCCGACCTCTTCGAGGAGGCTCATGAACTGCGCTGCGATGGTTGGGGAATCGACCGATGGCTTGAGGACGACGGTGTTGCCGCAGACGATGGCCGCGGCGGTCATGCCGGCCATGATGGCGAAGGGGAAGTTCCACGGCGGGATGACCGCGCCCACGCCCAGCGGAACGTAGAGGAGCTGGTTGCGCTCTCCGGGCATCTGGATTGGCGTGACGGCACCGGCGAGACGTAGAGCTTCGCGAGCGTAGAACTCGAGGAAGTCGATGGTCTCGGCTACGTCGGCGTCTGCCTCAGCCCAGTTTTTGCCGACCTCAAAGGTGAGCCAGGCGCAGAATTCGAATTTGCGCTCGCGGATGAGGGCTGATGCCTTGAGGAGCAGGTTTGCGCGCTCTTCGATGGGGGTACGGCTCCAGCTGGGGAAAGCTGCCTGTGCTGCCTGGACTGCCGCTTCTGCGTGCTCGGCTTCGGCGCGTTGGTGGATGCCGATGACCTGTGCGGGACGCGCGGGGTTGGTCGAGGTGATCTTGCCTTCGGTCTTCTGGCGGCTGCCGCCAACGATCATGTCGTACTCACGCCCGAGGCTGTTGGCTACTGTGGCCAATGCCTTTTCCATGGCGGTGCGGTTTTCGGTGGTGGTGAAGTCGAGGAAGGCTTCGTTCTGGAAGGGCGGTAGGGAGATGAGGAGGGTGGAAGCGGGGGTGGTCATGTCACTTATGATTCTATCGCGCTGGGGTGGACGTACCAGATTTCTGCGGATGATGAACGAAAGGACAGGCAACGGCAACCGCAGGTCCTTCGACTTCGCTCAGGATGACAGATTTTTGGGGATTGGGATGGGTTTGTACGTCCCACCCATCGCGATGGTGCTGCGATGGATGGGGCACCCGGCTACTCCTGCATTAGCTTCTCGGTTGATTTGGACATCTGGGCGGTTCGGTCGAGCTTGTCCCAGTTGAAGGGTTTGCCGTCGATGGCGCGTTTTACGGTCTTGAAGAGCACTACCGAGAAGACCTGGCGGTAGGTGAAGCGCTGAATCCAGATGTGAAAGAGCAGCCACACATCGCCCTTGCTGGCGGGGTGTTTCCTTTCGAGCGCGAAGGCGAGGGCGGAGGCGGTGAAGTCGATGATCAGGAAGGCCAGGAAGAAGGCCAGGAGCTTGTAGAAGCTGCTGGTGGAGGCGGTGTCCGGGTGGAAGTGCTTGTCGATGAAGTAGTGGATTACTCCGAAGACGAACATCAAGTCGATCAGCGGTGAGACCAGCGGCAGGAGGATCTGGAAGATCAGGATGTTCGGCAGCGCAAAGAGGCCCATCGCGCGATGACGGCTGATTGCGCCACGGTGCTTGAAGATCGCTTGCAGGATGCCGAAGGACCAGCGGAAACGCTGCCTCATCAGGCCGTCGGCATTGACGGGAGCTTCGGTGAAGGCCAGCGCCTGGTCCTCGTAGATGACGGAGTAGCCCTGCTCGAGCAGGTTCATGGTGAGGTCGGCGTCCTCGGCGACGGTGTTCGAGTGGTAGCCGTTGCCGTCTCTGACGGGAGCGGTGCGCCATGCGCCGATCGCGCCTGGCACGACCATGACCACATCGAAGAGATCCAGCGCGCGACGCTCGAAGTTCTGGCTGGTGATGTACTCGAGCGCCTGCCAGCGGGTCCAGAGGTTGACGCGGTTGCCGACCTTGGCATTGCCCGCGACCGCGCCGATCTTCGGATTGGCGAAGTGGGGGACCAGACGGGTGATGGCGTCGTGTGCGATCACTCCATCGGCGTCGATGCCGACGTAGACCTCCTCGTCGGTGGTCTCGAGTGCGAAGTTGAGCGCATCGGCCTTGCCGCCGTTGGGTTTGGTGAGCACGGTCAGCCTGCCGGAGGCGATGTCGTTAGGATAGGCCTCGCGCGCCACATCGTAGGTTCTGTCCGTCGAGCCGTCGTCGATCACGATGACGCGGATGTTCTTGTAGTTCGACATCATGACCGACCGGATCGTCCGGACAATCACCTTCTCTTCGTTGTAGGCAGGGATCAGCACGGCGACGCGCGGCTGATACTCCGGCGTGGCGAAGTTCCTGCGTTTGCGGAAGCGGTCGATGGTGGCGAAGAGGCCGATGATGATGAGGCGAGCGCTCATCAGGATGTCGCCGACGAAGAAGACGCCGATCACGAAGTGGTTGAAGAAGCTAATGAAGAAGAAGGCGATCGAATCCACACGGGCCTGCCAGCGCTGGCGTGGGGTGAGGGAGGGCATCACCTCTGCCCGGGTCTTTCCAACGAGCCGCGAGACGGGGACGATCTCGTAGCCGCGTGCGCGCAGCGTCTCGATGAGGACCGGTAGTGCGGCGATCGTGGCGGACCGGTCTCCGCCGCCATCGTGCAGCAGGATGATGGAGCCTCGCGTCCAGGGGCTGGTGTCCATGTTCGCGATCTGCTTGAAGACGCTGTCGGTGATCTCCTTGGGCGTCTTGCGCGGGTGCTCGTCCCAGTCGTTGGTGTCGATCTTGTTGCCGATGATGACGTATCCGAGACCTTCGATCCGGTCTACTGGAGCGGCTTGATCGTTGGTGTCGGGCTCCTGGTCGATGGAGTAAGGCGGACGGAAGTATAGCGGCTGGACCCCGAGCTTCGAGGCGAAGAGGCGCTCTGTGAGGTTCAGCTGCAAATCGGCTGCTGCGTTTGAGATTTCGCTGATATCCGGGTGCGTGTAGGTGTGGTTGCCGATCTCGTGGCCTTCGCGGTACACGCGCTGCATCAGTCCAACATTCTGCTCCGCCTCTTCTCCGATCATGAAGAAAGTTCCGGATACGCCGTATTTCTTCAGGATGTCGAGGATGCGCGGCGTCCACTCCGGATCTGGCCCGTCGTCGAAGCTCAGCGCTACCTGCCGGGGGTGGTAGCCGTACTGCTCCACGGTGTACGACAGTGGATAGGAGGCCATCTTCTCGCCGGTGACTGAGCGATAGGGAAGCGGAACAGAGTCGTCGTCATCCAACGTCACGACGCGCTGTCCAGTCTGGGGCTTGCGCGTGATCCGGAGGATGTCGCCCTCGCCCTCTGTATCCACGTCATATCCTGGTTGCACTGTGGCCAGATCTTTGACTGGATCGGCTCGGCCGGGCTTGTCCCAGATCTTCCAGAGCGAGTTGTCTTCGGAGCCCAGTTGCCAGAGGGCGAAGGTTTGCAACCCCAGGGCCTGTGCGGCCCTCATCTGATTCAGAACGGTGACCGCGTCGAGAAACCAGACCTGGTGCTGGACGTGCGCGTCGTCGTCGTCGTAAGCGAAGTGAGCGTTCAGAGAGTCATCGTCCAGTTCGATATCGGACTCAGAGTCGGCAGCTGCCTGCCATGCATCCTGCGTCGAGAGATTTCTGGCATAAAGCACCTTCGGTGCAGCAGGGGGCTTTACTTTTTTATGGCCCTTGGCTGGGGGGGCTTCGTCGGGCATCGTGGTGGCCCAATCGTAGCCATAGCTGCCTATCGAGCAGATCAGCTTTTCCTTGGGAACCTGCTTCAGAACATTCTTCAGATTGTCGAGGAACCAATCCTGTGCGGCGATCGGTCCGGGCTCGCTTTCGGTCTGGTGCTGGTCATAGTTCATCAGTAGCAGACCGTCGGAGTTGTCCGCGATGTACTTCAGATTGAAGTCGTCGTCCGCTACCGGGGTATTGACGTAGAGGCGTAGATTGCGCGGGTGGAAGTCGGCATAGAGCGCCGCGACCAGCGCCATGAAGCCTGGTTGCGCCGTGGTCGGAATCTCCTCGAAGTCCAGCGAGAGCCCCCGATACGAGGGGTTTTTGGCGAGGAACTGATCGATCTGCTGGATGAAGTGAGCGCGAGCGTCGGGGTTCGATAGGAAATCGCCGATCGAGGGTAGAAATTTGTTGACCGTCGGATCGTAGTTGTTGATGAGCGGAAAGATTTCCGTATCTTCGTGCGCGTCTAGGATGGTGCGTGCCACCTTGTCTTCGCGGTCGACGCCATGGACTCCGCTGGCATCGATGACAGGGTAGGCGCGGTTGTCGATGGTGTACGCCGTCAGAGAACCATCCGGCGTCACCATATGCAGCCACTCTGGGAAGAGCAGGTCGATCTGCTTGATGTGCTGCTTCAGCGAGGAGTAGCTCGCTGGATCGTCCTCCACGTAGTAGGCGGCGCGCAGACCTTCGCCCGAGTTGAAGGGAATATCCGACGGCCGCCTGTTCGTTCTACGGTGCGCGGCGCGGTGCAGCTTCGCCTGGGCCAGGGGCTGATTGGCGAGAGCCCGGTAGTTGCGCTTCGGCGTCGGGATCAGGAGCTCTGGGAGCGGCTTCATTCGCAGCAGGCCCACCACGAAGAGCGCTCCGACGACCAACCCCACCAGGGCGAGCACATCGAAGAGTATCCGCAGCCGCTTCCAGCGTTTTCGTTGCGGATCGTAGAAAACTTGTTTGCTCATGGGTGGGAAACAGCGTCAGAAATGCGGCGCTAGGGCAATCGTATGCAGCATCGTGTCCGGAGTCAACGAAGCCGCAGAACCCGGGCAGCTCTCACAGTATGATGCAGAGAAATGGATAGGAGACGAGTTGCGTTTTGGTTTTGGACGGTCGCGGCATTGGCAGGCGGCCTGGGGCTCCGCCTCTGGTTTATCTACCACTCCGCTACCATTCAGGGAGACACGCTTATCTACGGCGCGATCGCCAAAAACTGGATGCAACAGGGTGTCTACGGCTTCAGCCAGACCGCTGGCGTCACTCATCCAACGCTGATCCGACTGCCCGGATACCCGCTCTTCCTGATCGCCTGCTTTCGCGTCTTCGGGGTCGAACACTACACCGCCGTGATGTACGTCCAGGGGGTTATCGACTTGCTCTCCTGTCTGCTGCTGAGCGCGCTCGCCGGGAGGCTCTTCGGCAGCCGGGCCCGCATGGCAACGCTGTGGCTCGCCGCGCTGTGTCCGTTTACGGCGAGCTACGTTGCCGCTCCCCTTACCGAGACGCTGACCCTTGCCTGCATCGTCATCGCGTTCTATGGATTGGAACGGTGGAGGGTCGCGGGGGCTGGGTACAACCGCTGGCTCTGGGTGATCGCGGCTACATTGTCCTATGCGATTCTGCTTCGTCCGGAGCAGGGGCTGCTTGCGGCAGCGGTTGTCCCGGCGATGCTCTGGATGGTGCTGCGCTCGTCCGGTCGTCAAGGCGGTTGGATTAGAGCAATAGCTCCGGTCGTTGTGGCCTCTGTCTGCGTTCTGTTGCCGCTGGTGCCCTGGACGGCGCGGAACTGGCGCGTCTTCCATATCCTTCAGCCACTCGCGCCGCGTTTTGCGACCGATCCCGGTGAGAGTGTGCCGCTCGAGTTCCAACGCTGGTATCGCACTTGGGCCATCGACTTCGCCTCCACGGAGGACGTCTACTGGAACTACGACGGCGCTCCGATCCAGATCAGCGATTTGCCTACCCGCGCCTTTGACTCCGACGACCAGTACACCCGCACCGATGCCCTGTTGAATGAGTACAACGAGACCTCGAACGACACGCCGGCTCTCGAAGCCCGCTTTGCCGAACTGGCGAAGGAGCGAATTCAGCCCGATCCTGTCCGCTACTACCTTGCGCTACCTGTGGCCCGCGTCGTTAACATGGCGCTGCGGCCTCGGACGGAGAACTTTCCCACGCCGCTCGATTGGTGGAGGTGGCACGAGTATCGGGGGCAGACTGTCTTCGCGGCGGCTTATGGAGCGCTTAATCTTGCGTATTTTGTGCTGGCTGGTGTTGGAATTGCTCTCTGGTGGCGGCGCGACTGGGGAGGGAATCCGGCGCTGGCCTGGGCGATGTTTGCTTCGATCTTGTTACGCTGCGCGTTGCTGTTGACGCTCGATAACTCTGAGACACGTTACACGCTTGAGTTTTTCCCTGTTCTTTTTTTGTGTGCGGGGATTGTTTTTGCCGGGGAATCTGTCGAAAAGCAGATCCCTGCGGGATGACAAACAAAAGAGCAGGCAACGGCAAGAGCAAGAACAACGGCAGGTCCTTCGACTTCGCTCAGGATGACAGATTTTTCTGAGGATGGCAGGTTTCTGGGTTGGGTGGTTTTGTACATCCCACCCATCGCGGTGAGGCTGCGATGGATGGGGCACCCGGTATCTGGGGACCTTGATAAGGGATTTATTTGAAGTCGAAGGGCTTTAGATCGACCTTCTGGTTGTAGCGAATGTTGCTGTAAGCCGTTGTCCTGGTGTCCTCGGAGGGCGTGAAGAACTTCTGCCGGAGCGAGATGTCACGGTCGGTATCGACCCAGATGGTGATGTGCGAGAACATGTTCGCCACGCTCTGGTCTTTGGGCACCAGGTCAAGCTTTGTCGTAGTGATGGTGCGCCCGCCATCGGGGATCTGCTCCGTTCCCTGGTCCGTGATGGTCCAATTCTTCGCCAGGTCGCGGCCCGAGCCACCCCACCCCAGTGTCAGGAAGCTCTCTACCTGGGCCTCTTTTCCCTTCGACGACACCTTTGTCACCTGCTTGGTCCCCGGATCGTAGAGCCGCAGCAGACTGTCCTTGTACTCGTAGGTCTTTGCGTTAGGAGGCATGATCTTCGCGCCCATTTGAGTGGAGGAGCCTTTTCTGAGGAAGTAGATGATGCCCATCTGCGTCGTTGTCTGCTTCACCACGCGCTCGTAGAAGTCCTGCTTCAGGTCGGCCTGCGCCGATTGGAACTTCGCGCTGGCAACATCCATCTGGTGCAACACGGTGTCCAGGTGCGACGGCTGCGTCTGCGCCATGGCAGCTCCGGTGGTGAACGTCAAACAAACGAGAAGATGGCGAATACTCGTCATATTAGCGATGGCTCCCGGCATTGAGATGCTTTTCTGAGGGATGCCGCATTAGCGCAGCACCCACGCGTTATAGGCGATCACGCGACCGGTGGCGTCCGTGACTGGCTCATATTTCTCGATCGACACCTCGCCCGAGATTGGCTCGACGACCTTGAGGATCGCCTGACGACGATCCTCATCCGTCTTCGCTCCGTCCATGTCTTCAGTGCGAATCTGGTACAGGAAGCGGCTTGCATTGCCTTTGCTGCCCGCCTCGCGCACCAGGACCTCGCTAGCGTGAGTCGCGACCGTCGTCACTGGTCTGTCCTTGTAGTTGATGAAGTGCGGGGAGACGAAGATAAACAGAAGGATCGCCGTCACCATGATGTCGTAGTGGAGGCTGCCCCGTTCGTAGGTCCACCAGAAGTACCCGCTCAGAGTTTTAAACATGACTTGCTACTTTCTTCTTGCGCTTGATCATTTCTTTATCTTTTGCTTCCCAATCACGGTCTCGCCGTTCATATAAGGCACCAGAACTTCGGGGACGCGTACCGTTCCATCCGCCTGCTGGTAGTTCTCGAGCACGGCGAGGTAGGTCCGTCCGATTGCGAGTCCGCTCCCGTTCAAAGTGTGAAGGAACTCCGATTTCTTCGCTCCGGCGGGGCGGTAACGGATGTTTGCGCGCCGTGCCTGGAACGCCTCGAAGTTCGAGCAGGAGCTGATCTCCCGGTAGAGACCTTGTCCTGGGAGCCAGACCTCCAAGTCGTAGGTTTTCGCCGAGGCGAAGCCCATGTCGCCGGTGCAGAGCAGCATTCTCCGGTACGGCAGGCCCAGCTTTTCGAGTACTGTTTCCGCTTCCCGCGTCAGTTTCTCGTGTTCAGCGGCGGAGTCTTCTGGGCGCACGAACTTGACCAGCTCTACCTTCTGGAACTGGTGCTGCCGGATCATTCCGCGAACATCTTTGCCATAGCTTCCCGCCTCGCTGCGGTAGCAGGGAGTGTAGGCGCAGAAGTACGTCGGCAGTTGTGCCTCGTCCAGTGTTTCGTCACGGAAGAGGTTCGTCACTGGGACTTCCGCCGTTGGGATCAGCCAGTGGTCGTTGTCCTGGTACTTGCCGGGCTCGTAGGCTCCCTTGTCGTCGCAGTGGAAGAGATCTTCGGCGAACTTCGGTAGCTGGCCGGTCCCGAAGAGGGACTTCGAATTCACCATATTCGGCGGGAGAACTTCGGTATAGCCGTGCTCGCGGGTGTGCAGGTCGATCATGAAGTTCGCCAGCGCGCGTTCGAGTCGTGCTCCTTGTCCAAAATGGACGACGAAGCGTGAGCCTGAGATCTTTGCGGCACGCTCGAAGTCCAGGATTCCCAGGGCCTCGCCGATCTCCCAGTGAGGCTTGGCGGGGAAGTCGAAAGCGGGTTTTTCGCCCCAGAGCTTTGTCTCGACGTTGTCGTGCTCGGATTTGCCAGAAGGCACGTCGTCCTGCGGTAGATTGGGCAACGTCTGCATCAGTTCGCGCAGCCGCTCATCGGCGGTGGCGGCAGCGCTTTCCAGGGACTCGACGCTTGCCTTGAGGGTCTTTGTCTGCTCGGTGAGCGCCGTTGCATCGCCGCCCGAGCGTCGCAGGGCTGCAATCTCTTCCGTCAGCTTGTTCCGCTGAGCCTTCAGCGTTTCGACCTGGGTGATCGCTTCGCGGCGCTCCCGGTCGATCGCAGCAAAATCTCCAAGCGCCACGGCGGGGTCCATCCCGCGCAGGCGCAACTTGTCTTCTACCAGGGCCAGGTTCGCCCGTACCAATGCCAGATCGATCATCACCTAAGATTCTAGCGTCTCCCGCCGCAGCGTGGATTTCGCAACACCTTCCATGTACCCTGTTTTCATGCGAAAGTCTGCTTCTGGCCTGCTCCTCCTGCTGCTTGCTCTGCCTTGTGCTCCCGCCGCTCGCGCCCAGGCCTATAACGCCACGCCGAAATTGGCCGTTATCCTCGTCATCGACCAGTTCCGCGGAGACTACCTCGACCGCTACCGGGGCGACTTCAAGACCACCAACGGCTTCAATCTCTTCCTGAAGAAGGGCGCCTACTTCAACTCCTGCTACTTCGACTACGCCAACACCAAGACCGCTCCCGGTCATGCCACGATCGGCACCGGTGCATACACCGACGGCCACTCCATCGGCTCGAACGAATGGTGGGATCTTTCGCGCAACACCGACCGGGTGATCTCCTCGGTTGAGGACGAGCGCTACCGTGTGGTTGGCACCTTCGACGACCTGCCTGTGCCTCCGCCTCCGGCGATTCCGCCTGCCGCTCCGCGCATCGGTGCCTCTCCGCTTAATCTTCGTGCGACGACTATCGGGGATGAGGTGCGGTTGGCGACCAAGGGCGAGTCGAAGCTCTATGGGGTCTCGCTCAAGGACCGCGCTGCCATCCTGCCCTCCGGGCAGACGGCTAATGGTGCTTTTTGGATTGATCAGGCCACTGGCCGCTTTGTGACCTCCACCTACTACATGCCACAGCTTCCGGACTGGGCCACCAAATTCAACAAAGGTCCCCGCCCCGCGCAGGCTGTGAAGGAGGCGGGTCTCGAGGATACGACGCAGTTCTATGCGATGGTTGGCCGTACTCCGGCCGCAAATAATTATGAGCTCGACTTTGCGCGAACGCTGATCGATGCCGAGAAGCTCGGACAGCATCCTGTTACCGATGTCCTCACGGTTTCGCTCTCGGCCAACGACATCCTCGGCCATCAGCTTGGGCCGGACTCCGACCCCGAAAAAGAGATGGTCCTGGCGCTCGACCGCGATCTTGACAGCTTCTTTACCTACCTCGATAAGAAGGTTGGCCTCGCCAATGTGATGGTCGCTTTCACCGCCGACCACGGCGTTGCGCCTATCCCCACTGAGTCCGCCAAGCTTGGTGTTGCCTCAGCGCGGCTCGAACTCGAACCCTTCACCGAGAGCATCAACGCTTCGCTGAACCAGCGTTTTGCAACAATTGGCAAAAAATATCTCTTCCCGACCCAGGAGCTTCCCTACATAGAGCTCGACCCGCGCGTCTTCGGCAAGGTCAGCGAGAAGGAGGCTGAACAGGCCGTCGTCGATGCTATCCCTGCTGCTATGCGCAGCCTCGCATCTCCTTTGCCGCCCAATAATCTTGCCACCCCCGAGGCAACGCGGAAGTATCAGGAGAGCCGCGTTGATGCTGACCCTGCCCTTGCCTTTGTCCGCTCGCGCGTCGACCTGGTCGCAGGTAAGATCCCCGCGACGGAGTTCGGCCGCCGCATCGCCCACAGCTATACGGCCAACGGCGACTGGTATGTCATGGTTTTTCCCACGGCCTACCAGATGGAGTATCTCAGCGGCATCCAGACCACGCACTTTTCACCCTGGAGCTACGACCGTCATGTTCCACTGGGCTTTTATGGAGCCGGGTTTATCCCCGGCTACTATCGTGAGCTTGTTGCGCCGGTGGATATAGCCGCTACTTTTGCTTCGCTCCTCGGAGTCAATGCCCCCTCTGCCAGCGTAGGGCGCATCCTCACCGAGGTCCTCAAGCCAGCTAAAGCAGGGAATCAATAGGGAGACTGCTGCAGGCCCGATCCGCTCCAGCTAGAATCGAATCATGCGGAGAACCTGGGGAAGGGAAGCGTGAGCACAAAGCCTGACATGCGCGTCCAGCTTTGCGGCGTCGAGCTTGCTTCGCCGGTACTGGCTGCCAGTGGCACCTTCGGCTATGGAGTCGAGTTCGAGGAGATCGTCTCGCTCGACCGCATCGGCGGCTTCGTGACCAAGGGCCTCTCGCGGGAGCCGATGGCCGGCAACCCCGCGCCACGCATCGTCGAGACCGCCGCTGGGATGATGAACGCTATCGGCCTACAGAATATGGGGGCGCAGGCGTTTGTCGAAGAGAAGCTCCCGAAGTTGCGCGAGATCAAGGGCGCAGTCGTTATCGCCAACGTCTTCGGTTTCAGCATTGAGGACTGTATCGAGGTTATCCGCATCCTCAATGATGCCCCCGGCATCGTGCTCTACGAGTTGAATGCGAGTTGCCCTAACACCAGCCATGGCGGCATGGTCTTTGGCACCGACCCGACGCTGCTTGGCGACCTCGTTTATCGTTGCAAGTCCGTTGCGAAGCGGCCTGTGATGGTCAAACTCTCTCCGAATGTCACTGATATCGGACACATGGCCACCGTTGCCGCCGGTGCGGGAGCTGACGCCGTCTCGTTGGTCAACACGTTCCTCGCGCTCTCCATTGACATTGAGACAAGAAGGCCCCGCATCGCCAATGTCACGGGCGGGCTCTCTGGTCCGGCTATCAAGCCCATCGCGGTCCGGATGGTCCATGACGTGGCGAACGCCGTTCGTATTCCTATTGTCGGGCTCGGCGGCATTACCCGGGCTGAGGATGCGGTCGAGTTTATGCTCGCCGGGGCCACTGCCGTCCAGGTAGGCACGGCCAGCTATGCCGACCCTCGCGCGGTCGAGAACATTGCGGCCGGACTCGTCCGCTGGTGTGCGGAGCATGGGGTGGATAAGGTCAGCTCGCTGACGAGGGCGGCTCGTTTTTAGGCAGAGGCGCGGGTTGAGGAAGAGTGGGTAGCTCCTTGTTTGTCTTGCCAAGCTCCCAGAGCTCCTCGTATCGAGAGTTCTGGCCCAAGTAGAAGATCTGGGCCAGGTGGTAGTTCTCGTGTACGTATCGGCGGAAGGGGCCGGAGTGGTTGTGAACATCGGAGGAGTCCGCGCTCTCCGGATACAACACAATGAAATGTGGGGGATTGCGCTGGAACGCCTGAAGGACAGCGGCTACCTGTTCAGGCCGTGAGAAGTCGCCGTCGTTGATGAACTCGGAGGCCGTTGGATTGTCGAGTGCGAGGTAGAGCGAAAGGCCAATCTGGTTATAGAAGAGCTCGGCTGGATGGGTCCGTTGAGCGAGCCATTGAAATTCCTGGAACTCATGCGGGTCATGAAAAGCAGTCCGGCCGATCGGCAGGTCCAGGGTATAGTTCTGCTGAATCTGGCGTGAAACCGGTAGTAAGAGAGCAAAGACCAGCGCCAGGGCGCATAACAGGTTGCGGGTGACTCTACGCGCGAAACTCTGCCCGCTGAGGAGCCACACGCAGATGAGGATGGCAGGCGGGGCTATTGTGCAGAGACGGTGAAGTCGGGGACCGCTGGCGACAGACAGGAAGAGCGCGAGACCGACAAGGTGGAGGAGCACAAGGTGTTGCCGGAGGTTGGCGGGCAGCACATCACGTTTACGCCACAGTTGGTGGAGTCCGAAGAAATAGCTATAGGGAACGACGGCGTAAAGGAACACGGCGGGGACCAGGTGGACAATGTCGGAGAGCTTATGGAGTGGTGGAAGCTGGTGGAGATAAGTACGGGGCGAGTTGAAGTCCCCGGAGGACAAAAATCGGACCGGAAATAAGACGATATCGAAGAAGATAGTGCGGAATCCTGCTTCGTGAATGTAATATCCAAGGACACAGGAAAGTATCAAAACAAAGGGTAGAACCAGCGTTGCGAGCTGGGTGAGAAGGCTGGGAAGCCGGGCTTCTGATCGCTTGAGCCATATCAGGTAGAGGACCAGGGCGGCAAAGGTCAGTGCGCCGAGGTTCTGAGTAAACAGGGTTGCTATGGCGCAGAGTGAGCCTGCCGTGAAGATTCTCGCATGGCTTGCTCCTCCCATAAGAACACTGACTGCCGCCAGAGCGGCGAGGGTGCCGTACCAGTGGTGCGTCGGGTCGAGGGCAATATCGAAGTCAAAGACGAGGAATAACCAGACAGGCAGCAGAACAAGCGGACCGCGAAGAATCCTGCCGGCGATCTGCGTGATGACACAGGAGAGAGCGAGCCCAAGAACGACGCCCCATGCCTGCATCACCCAGGCATGGATGCCGAAGAGACGAAATGTTGCAGCGTAAAAGAGATCCGTGCCGGGGGTAACGAGCTCGAAGAAGTCACGATACAGGACTTGGCCGTGAACCATCCGCACGGCACGAGCGAAGAACAGAATCTGGTCATCGTGCGCAACAAAGGGGATAGCGGGCAGTAGAAAGGTCCGCAGATAGAGGAAGATAAGTGTTCCCGCAATCGAGAGGCCGAATACGAAGCGAGGGAGGCGCTCTGTTGCATGGGGTATGGGTTCTGTCATGGGTGGACTATTTTTGTCCTCTCGAATGATGCCATGGCCCGATTGGAGAGACAAGCCTGCGTGCCCTGTCCACCTTTAGGGCTGTTTTTCGATAGACCGCCAGACAGCATAAACTGATGGTGTGACTATCGATTCCAGTAAAACCCCGACTCCTGTCTCCGATCTTCGTCCTATCCGCCGCGCTTTGCTTTCTGTGACCGACAAGACCGGTCTCGTTGAATTTGCCCGCTCACTGGCCTCTTTTGGCGTAGAGCTGGTCTCGACCGGAGGCACTGCCAAGGCGCTCCGCGAGGCTGGGCTAACTGTCCGCGATATCAGCGACCTGACCGGTTTTCCCGAGATGCTCGATGGGCGCGTGAAGACGCTGCATCCCCGCGTCCATGGCGGCATTCTGCACATCCGCAACAACGCCGAGCATGTCGCCGCTGTTACCGAACACGAGATTGAGCCGATCGATATGGTCGTCGTCAACCTCTATGCCTTCGAGAAGACTTCGCAGAAGCCCGGGGTCGCGTTTGCCGAGGTGATTGAGAACATCGACATCGGTGGGCCGTCGATGGTGCGCTCCGCCGCTAAGAACTTCGACGATGTCGCTACCGTCACGGCGACCGCCGACTATGCGGTATTGGCCGAGGAGATGACCACGAATGCAGGAGCCCTGGGCCGCGCGACCCGCTGGCGGCTTGCCAAGCAGGCCTTTGCGGTTACGGCTGCCTATGACGCTGGCATTGCCACCGCGCTCGAGTCCATTACCGAGCCGACTGGTCCGGCCAGTTTTGCGCACGATGTCTTTCCGCCTACCCTGCGCATCATCGATCCGCTGGCGAACACGCTTCGCTACGGTGAAAACCCTCATCAGAAGGCTGCGCTCTACGTCGATGGCAGCGGCAAGGGAGTCGCGGCGGGCCGCCAGCTTCAGGGAAAAGAGCTCAGCTATAACAACATCGTCGACCTGGACGCGTGCTGGGAGCTGGTGAGCGAGTTTGGCGAGACTGCCGTAGTCATCATCAAGCACACCAATCCTTGTGGTGCGGCGACTGGCGCGACGGTGCTCGAGGCTTATCAGCGTGCGCTTGCGGCAGATCCTGTCTCTGCGTTTGGAGGCGTCATCGGCATCAATCGCGAGGTGGATGCTGCGGCTGCGGAGGAGATCGCGAAGCTTTTCGTCGAGGCGATTGTCGCCCCGTCCTTTACGCCCGAGGCCGTGGCGCGCTTTGCCGCGAAGAAGAATCTTCGCCTGATCGAGATCACCTCCGCCGAAACGCTCCGCGTTATCAAGCAGGTCTCCGGTGGCCTTCTGGTGCAGGATGCCGACCTGCGGCGGGTTACCGAGGCAGAATTGCAGATCGTCACTGAGCGGCACCCGACGCCCGAGGAGATGCGTGCGCTGCTGTTCTCCTGGAGTGTCTGCAAGCATGTCAAGTCGAACGCGATCGTCTACGCCCGCTTCAATGAGGGGCACGGCCAGACGGTTGGGATTGGCGCGGGGCAGATGAGCCGGGTGGATGCAGCGAAGTTCGGCGCGATGAAGGCTGTTCTGCCGCTGGCAGGTACCGTTGCAGCCTCAGACGCCTTCTTCCCCTTCGCCGATGGGCTCGAAACGGTCGCTGGCGCGGGTGCTACGGCTGTCATTCAGCCTGGGGGCTCGGTGCGGGATGCGGAGGTCATTGAAGCGGCCAATCGGTTGAAGGTTGCCATGGTCTTTACCGGGGTCCGGCACTTCCGTCATGGTTAAAGATCAGGAAATCATTGGATTCCGGCTATAATCACGGGCAATGGATTGCTGGCAGTTCGTCGCGCATCCATTCGCCTGTGTGTATCGTCCAATGAAGGTGTTGTTTGTTTCGTTTTCATTTCGCCGGTTCAGGAAAGTACCCTTTATGAATCCGTTCCTCCGTACTTCCTCCCCTCGCTATTCTGTTCTGCTACCTGTGGCAGCCCTGCTTTTCGCTGCGCAGACCCTGGTTGGCCAGACTGCGGCCAAGTCCCCTGTGTCCAATGCTCCGGATCATGCGGCCTCCTATTATCACTACGGTCTGGCACACCTCTACGAGGAGATGGCGGTGAATGCCGGCCGGCCCGACTATGCGACGCACGCGATTGAGGAGTACAAGCTGGCGCTCAACGCCGATCCTGATTCGGTTCTGCTGCAGAATGGTCTGGCTGATCTCTATTTCAAGATCGGGCGCATTCGTGAGGCCGTAACCGCAGCGCAAGACCAGGTCAAGAAGAACCCCAACGATCTCGAGGCGCACTCGCTGCTCGGCCGCGTTTACCTGCGGTCACTTGGCGACATGCAGGGGGCGCAGTCCAACCAAATGCTCCAACTGGCGATTGGCGAGTATGAGAAGCTCGCCCAGCTTAAGCCGAACGATGTCGAGACGCATCTGCTGCTGGGACAGCTTTATGGGTTGAATCACGACTCGGCCAAGGCTGAGGCCGAATTCAAAGCCGCACAGAAGATCGACTCCAGCTCGGAGGAGGTCGTTCTGAACATGGCGCGGCTTTACAGCGAGCAGGGAGATACGCAACGGGCGATGGAGACTCTCGCTGCCGTACCGATCGGCGACCGGACTGCGCGCATTGAGTTCGCGTTGGGTGCTAGCTACGACCAGTTGAAGAAGCCGAAGGAGGCCGCGGCTGCGTATCAGCGCGCGCTTGACCTGGAGCCGGACAATCTCGATACGGAGCGTGGGCTTGCCAGCGCTCTGCTCACAGATGGGCAGCTCGAGGCAGCCCTCAAGATTTTGAACCAGATCGTCGCGGCTGAGCCGCAGGACGCGCAATCGCAGATTCATATCTCTGAGATCGAGCGGCGTCAGGGCCATTATGACGAGGCGCTCGAGACGTTGAAGAAGGCGAAGCCGCTGGCGCAAGACTCGCTCGAACTCAGCTACAACGAGGCGCTGATCTACGACTCGCTGGGTCGCTATGATGATGCCACCAATGTCCTGACGACCATTCTTACCGGTTCCGCACATGCGGATGGCAAGTATCCGGATGCGGAGAAGTCGAATCGCGCCATTTTCCTCGATCGCCTTGGAATCGTGTATCGCGCAGAGAACAAGACTGCTGAGGCGGTTGCCGCTTATAAGCAGATTACCGATCTTGGCGGGGAGTATATCTCTCGTGGATATGGGGGGCAGATCGAAGCTTACCGCGACGCGCATCAGTGGAAAGAGGCGACGGCTGTCTCCGCCGAAGCCGCCAAGGCTCTGCCGCATGATCGCCAAGTGCAGCTGTCATACGCCGGGCAACTTGCCGATACCGGGAAGGTAGACGAAGGGCTCGCGCTTGCGAAGGCGCAACTCAATGGCTCGCCCGAGGACCGCGATGTCGAGGTTGCGCTGGCCCAGATTTATATCCGCTTGAAGCGCTGGCAAGATGCCGCGGCCCAGCTCGACAAGGCCGAAGCCACAGCAACCAAGCCCGACGAGAAGCTATATGCCTACTTTTTGCGGGGCACGTACTACGACCGGCAGAAGTTGTATGACCAGGCTGAGGCTGAGTTCCGCAAGGCCCTCGCTATCGATCCACAGAATCCGCTCATTCTGAATTATCTTGGCTACATGCTGGCCGACCGTGGCGTGCGGCTGCCCGAGGCATTGGTTATGATCCGCAAGGCGGTGGAGCTCGACCCGCAGAACTATGCGTACCTCGACTCGCTCGGCTGGGTCTATTTCAAGTCCGGTCAGTATGCGTTGGCGGAAGAGAATCTCCGCAAGGCTAACGAGCGTGGCAACACCGACCCCACCGTCCATGATCATCTGGGCGAGGTCTACGAGAAGACGGGCAAACTGAAGCTGGCCGTCTCGCAGTGGGAGCGCTCGATGACCGAGTACGCCCACTCACTGCCTGCCGATGCGGACCCCACGGACGTCGCGAAGGTGCAGCATAAACTCGAGAACGCCCGCGTCAAACTGGCGAAGGTCAGCGCCGCTCCCGGAAAAGACGGCAAGCTACAGTAAGACAGGCGGGCGCCTTCCGCTACACTCAAGAGGACGATGTCCACTAGCCTGCATCACTGCGCCGTTGCGGGTGCCGCGGAAGAGGCCCTGTTCGCGAGGGTCTATCCTGCTCCGCCTCGCGCCTCGCGTACTCCCTTTCAGCGGGACCGTGAGCGCATCGTGCAGGCGCGCGCCTTTCGTCGCCTCGCTGGGAAAACACAGGTCTTTACGAGCCGGGCCTCGGACCATTTTCGGAGCCGGTTGACCCACACCATTGAGGTAGTGCAGATCGCGCGCGATGTTGCCGCTGCACTGGGGCTGAATGAAGATCTTGCCGAGACGCTGGCGCTTGTTCACGATATTGGGCACCCTCCCTTTGGCCATGCGGGGGAGCGTGCGCTCGACCGCTGCCTGCAACGTCATGGGCTGCGCTTCGACCACAACCTCCATGCGCTGCGTATCGTCGAGCACTTTGAGCAGCGCTATGCCGCTCACCGCGGCCTCAATCTAACGCTGGGAGTCCGCGAGGGCATCATCAAGCACTCACGCGACTACACGATCGAACAGCACCCGGCGCTGTCTGAGTATCTGCTCGATCAGCGGCCTCCTCTCGAAGCGCAACTGATCGACCTCGCGGATGAGATCGCCTACCTTACTGCTGATCTCGACGACGGTGTGGAGTCGGGACTACTTGAGATCGGCCATATCCGCGAAAATGTCGAAATTCTCTCCCGCTGCTACGCCAGGGTGGAGAAGGAACACGCAGGCATCGACGAGAAGTTTCTCTTCAATGAGGCACTGCAGCTGATGCAGAACATCCTCACCGACGACCTGATCTCGAATACCTGTCGGAACACGCTTGCGATTGGCGCGCAGTCTCTCGCGGACATCCGCGCACATGGCAGCCGGCTGAGTGTCTTCTCGCCGCAGGTTGAGGCGGAACGGCTACAGGAGAAGCAATACCTGTATGACACGCTTTATACCTGTGACGCTCTTTCCCTCGAGCACGACAAGGCGGAGGAGGTGGTCGCGGCGCTCTTCCAATACTGGATCAACGCCCCCGAAGAGCTGCCTCATGGCTACTTTGACGAGATTGAGACCGAAGGGCTTGCCCGGGTGGTCGCGGACTATATTGCTGGGATGACGGATAGCTTCATCCTGCTGCAGTATGCGCAGATCAAGCGAGCGATACGCAGGTAAGGGGAATTTTTAAGTGACGACCTTTCGAAATAGCTACTCTTCTTAGAAGTTGTTTAAAAACCAAGCAGCTTTTCGACACTGCGGCAATCGACATTCTGGATGTCTTCTATTGTGTGAGACCAATCAGTCTATAGATAGGTCATAAGCCCTAGACCAAAAGGAGGCATTTGCCTATAGTCGATCGATGCGTGGGAATTTACTGTAAGTTAAAATTTGGTCATTCTGGCCCCTGCTGTCTCATCGCGGTCAAATAGGAACGGAAGCGTCGAAGACACCTTAGGACTATGAGCGCAGTTAACAAGGACACTCATATAGTTTGTACTTGTTCTAGTTCGTATCTGTGTGAGCTGTAAACTGCTGCATTTTTTGCGATTAGGAGTGCTATGTCTATTGAAACGGTGACCCGACAGGACGCACGCTATAACACCCTGATTAAAGGTAAGAACTCACGTTTTCCAGCGTCTAAAGAGGATGCGGTCAGCCGTATTGAACTATGCGATACCGCCGCAGATGTGGCGGAAGCGCTTCAGCGTACTGTGAACGCGGGGCTGCGGCCTACTGTACGGAGTGGTGGGCATTGCTATGAGGACTTCGTTTCCAGCAATCCAGACGGTGCCATTCTGGATCTGAGCATGCTCACGGAGACGACTCCTGTGATTGGGGCACCCAAATACCGGATTGCGGCGGGGACGCTACTTGGAACTGCCTACTCTGAACTGTATAAGCGCTACAACGTGACGCTTCCTGGTGGCACCTGCGGCTCGGTGGGGGCGGGAGGTCATATCTGCGGTGGTGGTTATGGCTTGTTGTCTCGCCTTCATGGGTTGACCTCAGATTGGGTTTCAGCGGTCGATATTCTCACAGTCGACGCCAGCGGTAAGGTTGTTTCGCGCAGAGTGGACCGTACACATGATGCGGACCTGTTGCGCGCCTGCTGTGGCGCGGGAGGAGGTAACTTCGGCGTGATCACAAATTATTTCTTCGACGAACTGCCTCAAGTACCGCAAGAGGTGATGTCGGCATACATAATTTTTGCGTGGGAAGATATGACCGAGGAGCGCTTTGAAGCCATCCTGACGACCTATGGGAACTACCAGGAGACGCGCGGCAAAGACCCGGATACCTGGGGCATGTTTACTCTCTTTGGACTAACGCATCGTTCGGCAGGTCATTTCGGAATGTCCGTGCAGTTTTGCAATCCCGATGGAACCTGCCGGGATCTGCGTGTCCTGAATGAATTTCTCGATCTCTTTGCATCCTGCAAGCCGGTTCCGAGTACACCCGAGAATGCGGCTGCCGCAACGGGTAAGCGATTGGCTCCGATGCATCATGCTGGAGAACAAGCGTGCTCGGGGCCGCATATGGTGAGTCGTCACCTGTGGCTGGATGCCAATGTTCGAGGTTGGGAGGGCTTTGGTGGCGAGCATAGAGGGAAATACAAATCCAGTTATATGAAGCGTAACTTCACCTCATCAGAGGTTGCATGTTTCTACAAGAACCTGACGCGCACTATTCCTGGTGTTGATCTAAGTCACTCTACTGTGTCCGTGGATTCGTATGGAGGCGCCACCAATCGTAAGGAAATGGCGGCCAGTACCTCAATACCGCAGCGCGCCTCCGTGATGAAGCTGCAGTTTATGACCTTCTGGTCTGGTGAAGCGGACGCCGCAGGATATCTGGCCTGGTCCCATGATTTCTTTAGCGAGTTGTACTCCGGCCCCGACGCGGACCCGAATCATAAAGAGACGCCATATCCTAATGATCGCTACGAGGGCTGTTATATCAACTATCCCGATAAGGATATGTTGGCCTACTCGTTCTGGCCGCAGTTGTACTATGGCGACCAGGGACTGTATCCATTTTTGCAGGGAGTCAAACGGCGTTACGATCCACACAATATTTTTCATCATGCCATGTCGATACGCCCTTGAGTAGAGTTATTCCATGTCCTTGCTATAGCTCTTAGGAGAATATTCATGAAGCGTCGCACGCTCTGGAATCGCCGGGATTTTGTGCAGATCATGGGATGTTCGTCATTGGGCGTGATGAGTTCGCATGTCCCGTGGCTACCGGGAACCAGTAGGCCGAAGAGCCAGGGTACGCCCCTGTTTGCCTATGTCGGTTATTCCAGAAAAGATCAGGGGAGCCACGCGGCAGGACATTCGGAGCATGGCATTCAAGTATTTGCTATCGAGGGAGAGCACTGGACACCAACGCAAGCTGTCGCAAGCGATCATCCTTCATTCCTAACCTTGCACCCAACGCAGCGCTTTCTCTATGTAGTCAATGAGATCGATTCTTATCAGAACCTGCCTTCTGGCGCGATTGAAGCCTATGGCATCGATCCTCATGATGGTCGTCTGACCCTGCTCAATCGGCAGCCGTTGTCGTTGTCTGGAACGATGCCAAGGCATCTGGCGGTATCTCCCGATGGGCGCAGCCTGGTTGTTGCCGTGCATGGAGGTGGGGCCTATAACGTACTTCCTATCGAGGCAAATGGACACCTGGGAAGGGTATCGGGGATCGTCAAGGAAACTGGCTCTGGGCCGGATCGAGAACATCAAGAGGCGTCCCATCCCCAGATGGTAATGTTTGATCCTACGGGGCATCACTTTCTCGGTGCCGATCTAGGCAACGACCGCCTGAGTGTTTTTACGCTGGCCGAAGGCAAGTTAGTGGTGTCTGGACGAAGCGAGATGCAACCTGGCAGCGGCCCACGCCACATTGCGCTTCATCCCTCTGGTCATCTGCTCTTTGTTGCGAACGAACTGGATGCTTCCGTATCGTGCTATGGCTATGACGCAACGAGTGGTTCCATACGGCAGCGTCTGCAGCATGTAACCATGCCCTTGAACGGTCGCAGGGAACAGAAAAACGTTGCGATGACGATGCATCCATCGGGGCAGTTTTTGTACACCTCCAATTGCTGCGGCAGACCAGATAACTTTGACGCCGATGGCATTGAGGTGTGGCGCATTGATTCCAGCACGGGTGCGCTGAAGCACATACAGTTTCAGAACGAGGGATTACGCTTCTTGCATACGATGAACATGGCCTCCGATGGAACCAGCCTGTTGGTGCTGAGCGAGGAGCGGGGCAGTGTTTTGCGTCTGCGTATCGATCCCACTAGCGGCCATCTCGGACGGCCGGTTCAAGTAGCGAAGGTGCCGTCGCCGAGGAGCGTGGTTCTGAAGTATCTATAGAAAATTATGTGGGAAACGAAATCGGGCAGATACATAACGTGGAGTCAGTGGTTCCAATCATGAATATCTCCGCATCGAAAGGCAGGCGTTTTCTCTTGGCGTTTGCTCTTCTGACCCTCAGCCAGCCAGTATGGGGACAGGAAAGCCATGGATCGGGTGACGGCAGCGCCTCAATTTGTGCTGATGTTCCCCATGCCGATCATCCAAAAGCCATGCTTTCGAATGGGAAGCTGGAGGCGCTGGTCTTCCTCCCTGATGCTGAACGCGGATACTATCGTTCGTCGCGATTTGATTGGTCAGGAGTGGTTGGGTGTGTTTCCCTCAATGGCCATAGGTTTTTTGGAGAATGGTTTGCAGAATACGATCCACTGAGAAATGACTCGATCACCGGGCCTGTCGAAGAGTTTCGGACGGATGATGGGCCCATGGGATACAATGGGCCTAACCTTGGCGAGCTTTTTGTAAAGCCCGGAGCGATTGGATATAACGAGGCTGCGCCTGGAGGACTCTTCCTCAAACCTGGAGTCGGGGTTCTGCGCAAGGTCGATGACTCGCCGTACCGGTTTGGATTTCCCTATCCGATTGTCGACACAGGAAAATGGACTGTTCACGTTAAGCGACGGTCGGTTTCTTTCAGACAGATACTCAAGGGGCCACAGGGCTATGCCTATATTTATGAAAAGACGCTGACACTGGACAAGCACGGTTCGGTGATGACGTTGGAGCATCGCTTCAAGAATATTGGGCAGAAGACAATCGATACCCAGGTCTATGATCATGACTTCTTTATGTTCGATGGAAAGCCTACTGGACCCGGCATGGTGATTCACTTCGCTTTTGAGCCGAAGCTTGATGGGCAGCTTGGAACTGAGGCAAAGGTCGAGGGAAAAGATATCGTTTACGTGGAGACACCGACACCTCGGAAGGCTATCTCCGGTTACCTCAAAGGCTACTCTGATAACCGCGCCGACTACGACTTCACGGTCAAAGATGCAAATGCGAAAGTAGGGGTAGAGCAGTCGTCTGATACTCCACTTTCGCGTTTTTACCTCTGGTCAATCCGGAGCACTCTATGTCCAGAGGCTTATATTCATCTGAATATTCTTCCTGGGAAGACCAGCCGTTGGAAGATTAACTACAGATTCTTTGCTTCCTCGAACTAGGAAATCGGCACCGATATTAGAAAACGTTGCCTGATATTTTTGTACAGATTTGCTTTCCTCAGTCGATGGAGACGACGTTGGTTGCCATCTCATATTCCTACAAGTACATTGCTTAGACCCTATTTATCAATAGACAATCCAACCCTGTAAGGTATACATTTCATCCCTCGATATCCAGCCACAAGATTTTTTGATCATTTGAGGTCAAATTGATCTTGTATTCTTTCGCGCTTGGTTGTATTTTCCATTCATCACCGATTAATACTAGCCGTCGTCACCAAAACTGCTTGAGCAGACTTGATCGCACTCTGTCCCTACACGCACCGCTTTCTTGAGAGGCAATGATATGAAGCGTCTTTGTTTATCGATAATTCCACTCTTGCTGTTTGTATCTCTATCGGGGGTAGCGCAAACTGTTACTGGCGCCATCCGAGGCATTGTCACCGATTCCACCGGCGCCATTGTGCCCAACGCTACTGTTACAGCGACGAATGTGGCAACTAGCGTCCCAACGGTAGCAAAGACGAACCAGGCCGGAGAATACGCGATCCGCTTCCTGCAGATCGGAAGATACAAGCTGGCCGTTGAAGCGCCAAGCTTCACTACTGCCAGCTATGGTCCGTTTGCTCTTGAAATCGATCAAACTGCCAAGATTGATATTGCGTTGACTGTAGGTGCCGCTAGTACAACGGTCGAGGTATCCGAGCAACTGCAGCCTATCCTGAATACGGAAAACGCAACCCTTGGGCAAACCTTCACTGAAAACACCATTAACAACGTCCCGCTGAATGGCCGAGACTTTTCTCAGTTAACCGCCTTCACGCCGGGTGCTGTCTCGACTGGCTACGGTACGTATGGCGGGCAGAACTCGGTTGAGCGCTCTACTAACGCCAATAACGAAGCCGACGTCAATGGTAGTCGGCAGCAGTCGAACAACTACTTGCTTGATGGTCAGGAGATCAACGAGAACATCAACAATACGATCGGGTACAACCCCAGCCCGGACTCCCTCGAGCAAATACGCGTCATCGGTTCAAACGCCAATGCTGAATTCGGCAACGTAAACGGCGGCGATGTGATCATGGTCACGAAGAGTGGCAGCAACCATTTCCATGGAAGCGTCTTCGGGTTCCTGGAGAATGAGAAACTCAACGCCAATAGCTGGGGGAACGATAATGCTGGTCTCCCAAAGACCTCTTATACTCAGACAATCTTCGGCGCAACCTTCGGTGGCCCCATCCTCAAAGATAAGTTGTTCTTCTTCGTCGACTATGAAGGTCTACGCGAGCACAGCAGTGGGCTGCAGTCAGCCAGCGTTGCTCCACTCGCCTTCCGTAATGGCGATCTGTCCTCTCTTGGAATTCAGCTCTACGACACACAGACTATTGGGCCGAACGGTCAGCCGACTCCCTACGCGAAAAACCAGATTCCCATCACAAACCCAGTCGCTAAGTTTCTATTTAGCCATCCCGCTGCATATCCGCTTCCGAATCACGCAACCAGTGACCCTGCTGGCATCTATAACAACTTTGCCGGGCCTGGGAACAGCACCGAGAAAAACGATCAAGGCGATGTGAAGATCGACTATCACTTCCATGGCAATGACATTATCTCGGGCCGCTACTCCCAGGGAATCGCTCGGGATGCAACGGTAACCGATCCCATCCCCGTCTTTTTCCCGAGCGCTTCGAACTATCCGGATCATCTGGCAACTGGAACCTGGACCCACACCTTCTCTCCTGCCATCGTTAACTCGTTCCGCGGCTCCTACGCACGCATCCGCTTTAACAGTGGCGTTACGACTGACCCCAGCGGCATCTTCGGACTCAATGGCAATGCAACAGTTGGTATTCCTAGCCCACCGCAACAGACCGCGGGCTTCAGCCTGCAGTCCTTCAATGGTCAGGAAAGCAGCCCGCCGGGACCAGGCAACCCAGTCAGCAGCCAGGGCAATGGCTACCTTAGCAGTTTTGGTGCCAATCCAACGCCAGAAATCTTCATCGATAACGTGTTTGAATACTCTGACAGCTTGACTTGGCAGAGGGGGCGCCATCTCCTGAAGTTCGGAGCTGAATTTACCCGCTATCAGCAGAACAGCTTCTATCCTGGCAACGACGGCGAGTTGGGTGACTTTACCTACACAGGTGGATATACAAGCAACCCTTTTGTAACCGGAGCGATTGGCTATTCTTTCGCTGACTTTATGCTCGATCGTGTGAACAACACTCAGGTCGGCGCTGTGACTGGAAGAACTGGACAGCGCCAGTGGCGCGACGCCATCTTTGTCCAGGATGACTTCAAGGCGATGCCAAACCTGACGCTGAATATTGGTGTGCGTTGGTCATTCGATCAACCCATCTACGAAGTCAACAACAAGATGGCGAACCTCAACCTGCAAACTGGAGCTATCTTGTATGCTGGCGTGGGTGGCAATAGCCGCGCACTCTACGATGCCGTATACAACCAGTTCCAGCCCCGGGTTGGGTTTGCTTATTCGGTAACTCCACGATTGGTAATCCGCGGTGGCTACGGTATTACAAGCTACCTTGAAGGCTCAGGCGCCAACCTTCGCCTGACGCAGAACCCACCGTTCCATGTGGACTTCGAGCAGCAAGGTCAAAACCCCACCGGCACCACGGCAGCAACCTATTCTCCGGGTGTTTTCTTCACCACTGCGGCCGGTTTTCCGACCACAGTTCCTCCTACAAGTACCTTCTATGCATGGAAGCAGCATCTGCAACCCGCCGTCACCCAGGAGTTCAGTCTGACGACCGAGTATGAATTGACCCAGACCACCGCTTTGAGCGTGGGTTATGTCGGCATTCTTGGCCAGCACCTCATTGATCCTCAGTTTGGTAACCAGCTGACGTCACCTGGTGTCACTGCTCCCTACGCAAATGTCGTTGGACAAACCGGTGTCGTCAAGATTACCGGCTCTGACTCTGACAGCAACTACAACGCACTGCAGACGACCATCCGTCAGCGTCTCCGGGGCGGACTAGAAATTACAGCTAACTATACCTACTCCAAGTCGCTGACGAACGATTTTGGTTTCTATGGAGTAACCAACAGCAACAGCGGGCAGTACTACCAGCAGAATGCGTATGATTTCAACTCTGAGTACGGTCCGGCAGCTTTTGACGTTCGTCACGCACTGAACGTGACGGGAGTCTATGAGCTGCCGTTCGGGCGCGGTAAGAGATTCATCGGGAACGCGAATCGTGTTGTCGATGAAGTCATTGGCGGCTGGAAGCTCAGCGGCTCAGACGTGACGTACAGCGCATTGCCAGTGACGGCAAGCTCGCCGTCTAACTACTCGAGTCTCGTATATGCCTTCACAGGCGCGGCTAGGCCTAACCAGAATCTTCCCTTGCATGTCACAAATCGATCTCTCAATGCTTTCTTTGGAACCGCAGTCCAAGGCACGTCTTGCGGTCCCAACACGAACAATGGAACCTGCGTCTTTAGTCAGCAGCCTAGTGACAGATTCGGTAATGTCCGTCCGTTTTCACTGCGGGGTCCGGGTTACGAGCAGATCGATATGTCGCTCCAGAAGTCTTTCGCTCTCTTCCACGAGCATAGCTTCGACTTCAGGGTCGACGGCTTCAACCTCTTCAATATTGCAAGCTATTTGACACCAGACAGCGGTGTAACTGATAGCAACTTTGGTCAGATCACAAATACAAGCTCTACGGAACGACATCTCCAGCTTTCGCTGAAGTATAAATTCTAAGGAGTATTGCATCCATTTAGTCTGAGTGGATTTACATCTCAATTATCTGCGCTGCAGCCGATAATCTCGGCTGCAGCGCATTTTGGGACGATCGATTTTATCGGGATTGCTCTCGAACTTAGGAACGCGGAAGGCTGATTGCATACAAGTACCATGCCGCACGGGGCAACCAATCTTCTAATAATTAATGTGCAAACCAGGTAGCCCTACGGCTTGCTGGAAGAGTCGGAACACAAAGCAAAATGATTATTATTGGCTAGTTTGATCATCATCGTGTGTATTTTGTCGGATCTATTGTGCTGTTCTTCCAGATTTTCTGATCGACTGCGCTAGAATCGGATGTTTGGAGGGAAGCTACTCGATGTCAGCGAAGATAGATGCGCGTGGTGACCGGATTATGCGAGCCTTGCTTCGGGCGGGTGATATTTCGGTTGAAGAACTCGTGAAACAGGTGGGAACGTCGGCGCCTAGTATTCGACGAGACCTGACGCGGCTGGAGAAGCGCGGGCTGATCCTACGAACGCACGGCGGCGCGACGCTCGTGGAGCCGCTGCTGTATGAGCCATTCCGGCACGACACATCGTTTCAGGCACGTGAGCTCCGGTCGGCGGACCTGAAGCGGCGAATCGGCTTAGCAGCGGCCGAGATGATCCACGAGAAGGAGACGGTGGGGCTGACCGCCGGGACGACCACGACGCAGATCGGCCGCTCGCTGCGGCACCGGCGCGGGATTCATGTGATCACGAACGCACTGAACATCGGCATGGAACTATGCAACCAGCCTGCGATCAAGACGACGCTGACGGGCGGGACGCTGGCGTGGGCGTGGACGTTCGCGTTGGCTGGACAGGCGGCGCTCAACACGCTGAACGATGTGTATCTGGACAAAGTGTTTTTGGGGGTTACGGGCTTCGATCTCGAACGCGGGGCGACGACGCTAGAAGTGGAAGAGGCGACGGTCTCGCGGGCGATGATCCGGCAAGCGCAGCAGGTGATCGTGGTGGCGGACTCGACGAAGGTGGGAGTTGTGAGTCCGGCGTTGATCTGCCCGCTGTCAAGTGTGCATATGCTGGTGACGGATTCGGATCTGCCACAGGAGAAGTATGACGCGATTGTGGCACTGGGGATCAAAGTGATCCGGGTCTAAGAACATGCGTCCAGGACTGGTTGGTTCTGCGACCTTGTTTTTGATTGCCAACCTCGGCGTACTACATCAATCGTTGCATTACCTCATCCAGTACTGCGCGGCTCGGCCTTACGCGCTCTTCAGGCAAAGTGCCAAGCGGCTCATCCACCAAGTTCAACATCTCGGTAAAGCTGGGCTTTTGTGTGTCGACGTAGAAGATCCCAGTCAGAACTTCTTCTTTTGCATGCGCGGACATGAGCGCTGAAATTGCAGCGATACGATCTGTTGGATCGAAGTCCTCATGCAGTTTGCGGAGGCGCAGATGACTGCCGTCGTGCATCTCTACATTGATCGTCGTACCGGGATCGTACTCTACATCGATCTCCTGGAAATGGGGCACGAAGCCGATCTCTGAGATGGCTTCCTCGTGCTCCTGCATATATTTGTAGCTTCGGGTCGAGCCCTCGTGGTCGTTGAAGGTAACGCATGGCGAGATCACATCGAGCACTACGGTGCCGTTGTGTGCGATAGCGGCCTTCAGCATGGCGAGCAACTGCTTCTTGTCGCCGGAGAAGGACCGTCCCACAAAGGTTGCACCCAGTTGAATTGCTAGCGCGCAGGTATCAATCGGCGGTAGATCATTGATTACGCCGGTCTTCAGCTTGGAGCCGATGTCGGCGGTTGCGGAGAACTGGCCCTTGGTGAGGCCATAAACGCCGTTGTCCTCGATGATGTAGATGATCGGGACGTTGCGACGCATCAGGTGGACGAACTGCCCGATGCCGATGGAGGCTGTATCGCCATCACCGCTGACTCCCAGCGCCTTCATGGTGCGATTGGCCAGAAGAGCGCCGGTTGCGACGGATGGCATGCGCCCATGAACGCTGTTGAAGGAGTGAGAACGGCTCATGAAGTAGGCCGGACTCTTGGATGAGCACCCGATGCCGGAGAGCTTCATCACACGCTCTGGATGAACGCCCATTTCATAGAAAGCATCGATGATGCGTTCAGAGATCGCATTATGGCCACAGCCCGCGCAAAGCGTTGTTTTGCCTCCGCGGTAGTCGAGGACCTGAAAACCAATCCGGTTCGTTTTAGCTGCTGGCTTGGGTGCGTCCATAGGAGCAGAGGTAGCAGGTGTCGTTGCCATTTAGATTCCTTCCTGCGTGACAAGATCATCGGTGATGGAGCGCGCGTCAATCGGCAGACCGTTGAAGTGGCGGATGCTGCGCAGCTTCACAATTTCTTCGGCCTTCAGATCCAACTTCAACAGACTCAACATCTGCGCGTCGCGATTCTGCTCAATCACATACACGCGCTCATGCGAAGCGACAAACTCATGCACCTCACGCGAGAACGGATAGGCGCGTAGCCGCATGTAATCCGTGTCGAGACCATATTCTTTGCTCAGCTGATCGCGACTCTCGCGCGTCGCGAAATCGGACGAGCCGAAGGCAATTAACCCGATCGTGGATTTGCCAGTTTGCACGATCGCCGGCCGTGGGACGAGCGAGCGGGCGGTCTCAAATTTCTTGGACAGTCGCTCCATATTGTTGAAGTAATCGTCCGGCCGCTCAGTGTACTGGGCTTTCTCATTGTGGCCGCTGCCGCGTGTGAAGTAGGCCGCTAGGGGGTGATCGGTACCAGGCAGGGTGCGATAGCCTATGCCATCGCCATCTACATCCTTATAGCGAGCGAATCCGCCAAGTCTAGTCAGGTCTTCAGCACTCAATACTTTGCCACGATTCAGCGGCTTGTCAGGATAAGCAAATGGCTCGGACATCCAGTTGTTCATACCCAGATCGAGGTCGGACATGATAAACACTGGTGTCTGTAACTGCTCGGCCAGATCGAATGCCGCCATCGCCATCTCGTAGCATTCCTTAACGCTGCCGGGAATCAGCATGATGTGTTTTGTGTCTCCGTGCGATAGGAATGCGACGGAGAGCAGATCTCCCTGCTGATTACGGGTCGGCATACCGGTGGAGGGGCCCGTGCGTTGTATGTCGAAGATGACTCCGGGCAACTCGGCATAGTAGCCGAGGCCAGCGAACTCGGCCATAAGCGAAATTCCAGGACCCGAGGTTGATGTCATCGCGCGCGCACCTGCCCAACTCGCTCCGAACACTGCTCCTATGGCTGCTAACTCGTCTTCTGCCTGCACCACAGCGAAGGTGGCCTTGCCATCTTCCTCGATGCGGTAACGCTTTGCATAGTCGATGAAGTTCTCCACCAGCGACGACGATGGTGTGATTGGATACCATATCACTACGGTGCAGCCGGCAAAGATGCAACCAAGCGCCGCAGCGGCGTTTCCATCGATAATGATCTTGCCCTCGGTCGCGGTCATCGCTTCCAGCACGAAGGGGTCTTTCTTGACGAAGGTTGCCGAGGCATACTCATAGCCAGCCTGCACCGCTGCCCAGTTCAGGTCCGCCGCCTTTACCTTCTTGGCGAACTGCTTGCGCAGCGCAGTTTCGACGGCTGTCAGATTCATCTTCAGAAGATGCGCGGCGACTCCGACGTAGATCATGTTCTTGACCAGCTTGCGCAGCTTCGCCTCAGGGCAGACTGCGGCCGTCAGCTTGTCGAACGGGACCGGATAGCAAGCTACGTCGTCGCGAAATTGCTGCAGGTTGGCGGACTCCTCATAGATCGCCGCAGCACCGGTGGGCAACGAAAGCATGTCCTCCTTCGAGGTTTCGGGATTCATCGCAATCAGGATGTCGATCTCCTTCTTGCGAGCGACATAACCCTCTTTGCTGGCGCGGATGGTGTACCACGTCGGTAGCCCGGCGATATTGGAAGGAAACAGGTTTTTGCCGCTGACCGGAATACCCATCCGGAATATCGACTTGAGCAGGATTAAGTTGGCTGACTGCGATCCTGATCCATTGACGGTAGCGATCTGGATGGTGAAGTCGTTGACGATGTTTCCTTGCGGAGACTGCTGTTGCGTGTCCGGCTTGACCAACGTGCCACCTTCGGCACCGGCTGCCAGCGCGACGTTTTCTGTCGCCATGAGTTGTACTCCCCCGGTGAAACTTTGGAGCTTCACGAACGAAACACAATACCATATTCACTCTAGCGCTGGTCGAAGGCATTGTGCATCAGACTCATTCTCCGCGGCTTCCTGATAGAACTTGGCTATCTTGATGACGCTTTCGAGCTCATCGGCCGTGCGCACGTCTGCTTCCATCTCTCCAATGGTCAAGCGAACGGTACGACCACGCCGGGCTTGCAACCATGAGCCGACCGGAACGCCCAGGATTGGGCCGAGCGCAGCTCCGAGCTGGACCCTCCACTCTCCCGATAGAGGGGCACACTCCGCGCGGACAGAGCGGGGGCCAACGTCGCGAAGCTCCAGACCGTCCGCTCTAAGGGTTAGTCCAAGGTTGCGAAGCTCCGACTGGTAGTCATCGCTCCTGCACGGAGGATCTTCTGGCGAAGGAATCATGCTGATCTGCAGTTCCATGGCTCACGAGGCTATCAGGGTCTTCCCGTTTCGTGCAACATTATTTTCTAATCAAAACGCGGAGACGCCCGTGATGCTCTGCCCAATGATGAGCGTATGAATGTCATGGGTGCCTTCATAGGTTTTGACGGATTCCAGATTCATCATGTGGCGCATGATGGGGTAGTCGTCCGCGATGCCGTTGGCTCCGAGAATGTCGCGGGCCATCCGCGCGCATTCCAGCGCCATCCAAACGTTGTTCTTCTTCGCCATGGAGATGTGCTGGAAGGCCGCCTTCCCCTGGTCCTTGAGCCGACCCACTTGAAGCGACAGCAGTTGCGCCTTTGTGATCTCGGTAACCATCCATGCCAGTTTTTCCTGCACCAGCTGATGGCTCGCAATGGGTTGACCGCGGAACTGCTTGCGCTGCTTCGCATACTGCAGTGCAACGTCGTAGCAGGCCATCGCCGCTCCAATGGCCCCCCAGCTGATGCCGTAGCGGGCCTGGCTGAGGCACATCAGCGGAGACTTCAGCCCATCGGACTTCGGTAGCAGGTTTGTCGCTGGAATTCGCACCTCCTGCATCGAGAGCCCCGATGTAACCGACGCCCGCAGAGACCATTTGCCGTGTACGTCATGCGCGGAGAATCCGGGACGATCCGTCTCCACCAGAAAGCCGCGAACGCGCCAATTATCCGGAGAGATGCCAGGTTCTTCTACCTTGGCCCAGATCACGGCGACATCCGCGAGACTGCCCGAGGTGATCCACATTTTTTCGCCATTGAGGATGTAGTGGTCGCCATCCTTACGAGCGCGGGTGCGCATGCCGCCGGGGTTCGAGCCGAAGTCAGGTTCCGTCAGGCCGAAGCAACCCAGCTTTTCTCCCGTGGCCATCTTCGGCAACCAGAGAGACTTTTGCTCCTCTGAGCCGAACGTATAGATCGGATACATCACCAGCGCGGACTGCACGCTAACGAAGCTGCGTATGCCTGAGTCGCCTCGTTCGAGCTCCTGCGTCAGGAGACCGTATTCAACGTTGTTCATCCCGGCGCAACCGTAGCCATCCAACGTGGCTCCGTAGAAGCCCAACTCGCCCATCGGTCGTACCAGCTCCCGAGGGAAGCGGCCATCACGATTGCACTGCTCGATGATCGGGATCAATTTGTCTTCAATGAAGGCTCGCGTGTTCGCGCGGACAAGAAGCTCATCTTCCGAGAGCAGGGAATCGAACTCGATGAAGTCAACACCTTGAAACTTAAATGCCATAGCCGCACATTCTAGTCCATAGACCCTGTCCTCTTCCAGAACCATATCTATCGCGTCCTACTGTCTAAAAAAGTGCCAGCCGCGTTAGCGCGAAATGGACACAAGTCACTGAGGTGGTTCTAGTGTGCGATGGAGATAATCGGTGGACTCGCAGGGATCGACCCTTTATCGTTGTCATCTTCCATTGCTGTTGCTGGAACTCAAAGTAGAAGGATGTATATCAGTTTGATGGGATGATGCCGCATGCAGCTGATCTCCGAGCCACCCAGTGAGGCCGTTTGACCGCCAGGCTTTCTGTAACGCAATAATGTCTGCGTACTGGCTCACATCGGTTGGGTTTGGTGCGGCGCCAGCGATCTTGTTTCTGGCATCCGGCGGGGTGACCGGATAGTCCATCACCTGCTCGATGTGGATCGGCCTGTCTTTCAACTGCGGAAGGTATTTTGCTGGATCGAGATTGGAGACCTTTTGAAGGAACTCCGGCTTGAGATAGGTGGCGCGTTCGTTCTCCGGTATTTGCTTTGAATTCTTCAACCAATCAGGCCAGTCACCCCATGGATCGACGACATCGAGAGCGGCAATGCGTGGATCGGCGGCGGCTGCGAGAATAGCGATGCTGCCGCCAGATCCCTGACCGAACATGCCGACGCGCTTCATGTCGAGATCGCCACGCGTGTCCAGGTAATTCAGGATCATCTGCACGTCGTGTGTGGAGGTCGCGAGCGCTTCCTGCAACTCGCTGACGAACCATTGCTTCATCGGCCTTGGAGTGTGGAAGCGCTGGCCAGCCAGAGCAGAGACGAAGCCCACCGCAGCAATCCCGCTCTGCTTGGCTTGTTTGCACCAGCTATCACCTCGGAAGATGTCACTGTCCTTTGTGTAGTCGAAGAGGTACAGAATCACGGGAGGCTTGTCGGCGCCGCGTGGCCGGATGACGTAGAGGTCGATGGGGTCGCCGGAACGCCATTGCAGGCGGAACAGCTCGCGAGTGCAGTCCGGCAGTTCGGCTTTGCTCAGGGGAACCCCGCCGGTTGCAGAGAGGGGAAGCCCGCTCTTGGCGAGTGAGATCGTCGTCCAGTCCTCGTCGGATGGCGTCTCGGTCGTGGGTGTGGCTGGCGTTTCAAGTATGTTTGCCACTGGAGGTGCGGCTGGTGCTGGGAGTGCGCTGGTTTGAGCGGGTGTTGCGTTGGTCGAGAGAGCCAGGAGCGTGAACAGTGCTAGTGTAACTGCGGTCTTGCGGTACATTTTTTCAATTCCTTCGATTTATAGGTCAACGGATATTGGTTATCCAGAAGGCAAGCGGCAGACCCCCTTTATGGCGGGTCTGCCCTGGTGAAGGTGTAACAGGTTTTCAGGAACTGCCGGAACGACTAGTTGCGCTGTCCGGTATGTCCTGTGGTGACGCCATGCTGGGCGCAATAGGTAGAGTCCGTGGTGAGAGCATATACGACACCACCTACGTCGCCACCAAGCTCAGGCGAGGTGCATTTGCTGGCGCTATCGCTACCCGAACCGTTGGCAGCGGTGGTTGGTTGAATGGTTCCAGCGGGCGGGATGAAGTGGGAACGAACAACCGAGAGGTTGCTCGCCTTGAGGAAGTCGGGGCGGGCTGCTGTGGTTCCGGTGGGGACAAAGTTCTGCGACGCGGTGGCAAGCTCGGTTACCGCCGTAGGTACTGATGTTCCGGCGTTGACCAAGCGAAGCAGCGACCAGATGGGATAGCCTCCAGTGGCGACGCTCACGCTCGAAAGGTCGACGTTTGCGATCTCGGCGCTTCCAGCGAGCGGGAGGGTGCCGTTGTAGGTGGAGTAGGGGACGGTGGACTTGAGAAGTGGATCGACGCCGTCGACGGTCAGGTACCGGGCGAATTGTGACCCGCCGGTTCCGGTAAAGCCCTTGAAGTTACCAACGCTCCAGAAGCCGTATCCGAGAGTAGCGTTCGAGGTCGTAGTAGCTACCTCGGTGAGTTCCTGACCGGTGCCGATGGCACGCTGCCGGGCACCAGTGCTGGGGGTACCGATGTTCATTGGATTGGATAGAGGAACGGTCCCGTTGCAGTTCTTCTGCGCGGAAGGCTGATTGACGCCGACATCCTGCGAGGTCTTGAGCACTGTGGTGTTCGGGACGTTGTACTCCATGGTGTTGTAGGTTCCCGAGAGGGGTTCACGAACGATCGTGAATACCTTCGATCCGGTCTGCGTCGGGCTTGACAGTGCCTGACCGGTGTAGGAGTAGGTTCCGTCGAGGAAGTTCGCCAGGGCCTGGTGGGTCAGGTTGGTAATGCCGGAGGTGTTGAATCCAGTGGTTGCACTGCTGCTATTGACGACGACTACGATCGGAGTTGCGCCAACCGAAGTGACCTTGTAGTTAGCTGGGAGGGTAAAGGGGATGACATTGAAGGTGCTGGTGCTGAAGAAACTCTTAATAGGTGTTGAACCATCCGCGGCATAGCCGAGGCCGAGGTACTGGGAGCCCGTCGCCACGGCAGTACCGCAGGGTGTGGTCGCGCGGGTGATTGCGAACTCAGCATCTTCGGGCCGGATATCAGTTCCTGCCACATTGGGAACATTTACGTTGTTGACTGTGCTGTTGAGCGCATTCGCGATGGCGGTGGGGAGGGACACTTCGCCAGACGAAAGAATGATATTGGCCGGTGCGGGATCAGTGGTCGGGTAGGCAATGGTGCACTTGGCTCCATTGGCTCCATTGAAGAGGCAGCGGTTGCCGACGACCGAGTCGGTCTGCAGGTAGGCGTAGATCGTGGGGCTGACTGGCGCAGCGCAGCTTCCGGTTCCGGGCGTCCAGGCGACAAAGGCGCTGCCTTTATCCGTGAGACTTTGACCGGAGATGCTAGTGTCGGTCGCGACGACGGTGTTGGTGTTTTCGGTCCAGAGGCATGTGGCGCCAAGACCGGCTGGGGACGCGGTGGTTGCCGACGATGCGGCCAGGCCGAGTTCGAGGAAGATGGCAGAGGAACCGAGCCCGTTCACGGCTACGGTCTGCGCTTGCGAGTTGACGGACAGCGCAACGAGCGCTACGCCAACGGCGAACGATGCTTTGAGGAAGTTCTTCACGGTGTTGCTCCTTGATATTTCTCTGGTTGGGTAGGGTTAGCCGGACTTGCGTGTCCCATGAAACTGCAAGCCGGGCCGAGGACTCAGTCTGCACTCGAACCGTGAAGGAGGGAGGCATGCCGAGCGTTTGCAAGGAGGGTTATCAAGCGTTAAGAGTCGTCCCACAGGATTCCTGCTTACTTCCAGTTGGGTACTACTGTCTGGGTTAACAGAGCGCGGAGTCAGTTCCCAACGATCGACGCTGTGGATTTACCGAAGTTCAACCGGAGATTCACATAGCGAGTGGTCGGAGACCTACGCTGTGAGGACATGAAGAAGTCAGCTTGAATAGGATGAAGATATTCATGTCTGCGTAATAAAAGACCCTGAGTCATCGTTTATAAATGGACTACTTCCTCTCTGCGCGACTCTGTGTCGGACACTATTGTGTCCGGGCGAAAGCCTGTCCTTAATTCGAAAAAATCCAAAAATAGGCGCAAATTTTCTAACGAATAGCCGTTGAGAAGTGGTGTGCTCAACAGTCACTTCAGTGAGCGTAAGCGTAGACATGTTCTCTTCATCGCGACATGCTTCGCCGTGCTCATTACGAAACCAGTGCGTTCCTTATCCCAGTCAAGAAGCAAGTTTTATGTTGTGGAGGCATAGTGCAAGTTCTGTCGAAGATGGTCGGTGCCCGTATCCATGTGTTGGCTGCAGCGTTGGTGGGAACGCTGATGATGGTTGGTTGCGGTACGTCTACCTCCCCCAATACAGTCACCGCGACCCCCTCCTTCAGTCCAGCCGGAGGGAACTTCAGTTCATCACAGGCCGTCACGATCACTGACACGACGAGCGGGGCAGTGCTCTATTGCACCACCGACGGGACGACACCAACTACGTCTTCCCCGCAGTGCAGCCAGCCGATCACAGTATTCAAGTCGGAGTATCTGCAAGCTATTGCGGTTGCGCCTGGGTTGACCGCAAGCGCGGTCGCTGCGGCTGGTTACACCATCAATCTGCCTGCCGCGGCGACGCCGACGTTTTCGCCCGCAGGTGGCACGTATGCGGGAACTCAGTCGATCAGCATTGCCGATGCGACCACGGGTGCGAACATCTTCTATACCACCGACGGGACAGTCCCCACTGCTTCCTCCACGTTGTATAGCGGTCCGATCACAGTTTCGAAGACCCAGACGATAAGCGCAATCGCGGTAGCATCGGGTTTCAGCAACAGCGGTGTTGCGAGCGCGGTTTACACAATCAACCTTCTTACGGCAACACCTGTATTCTCTCCAGTCGGCGGTACCTATACCTCCGCGCAGACAGTGGCGATCAGCGATGCGACGGCGGGCGCGGTGATCTACTACACCACGGACGGCAGCGCCCCGACGACCGGTTCCACGAAGTACAGCGGAGCGATTGCGGTCTCAAAGACAGAGACAATCAGCGCGATCGCCGTGGCGACGGGCTTATCCAACAGCAGTGTCGCGACCGCAACGTATACCATCAACATTCCCACTGCGACACCAACGTTCTCTCCAGCAGCCGGCACGTATACCTCCGCGCAGCCGGTATCGATCAGCGATGCGACGACGGGCGCGGTGATCTACTACACCGTGGACGGCAGCACGCCGACGACCACGGCGACCGGCTCCACGCAACAGTACAGCGGACCGATCACGGTCTCGAAGACAGAGACAATCAGCGCGATCGCCGTGGCTCCTGGCTTCACTAACAGCAGTGTTGCGACTGCGGCGTATACCGTCAACCTTAATTCCACTGCGACACCAACGTTCTCTCCAGCAGCCGGCACGTATACCTCCGCGCAGCCGGTATCGATCAGCGATGCGACGACGGGCGCGGTGATCTACTACACCGTGGACGGCAGCACGCCGACGACCACGGCGACCGGCTCCACGCAACAGTACAGCGGACCGATCACGGTCTCGAAGACGGAGACAATCAACGCGCTCGCCGTGGCTCCCGGCGACAGCAACAGCTCGGTTGCAACTGCTCTCTACACCCTCTCGGGCGTCAGCTCCACACTCAATGGCACGGTCTTGAGCGGGTCTCTACCAGTCAACGGGGCGCAGGTACAGCTGTATGCAGCCGGACAGTCCGGCTATGGGTCTGCTGCTACCGCGCTGCTGGGTGCTCCGGTTGTCACAAACAGCAGCGGCGTCTTCACCTTGACCTACAACTGCCAGGCTCCACAGGGCGATCTGGTCTACCTGATCGCGACCGGGGGCGACACCGGCGCGGGAGCGAACTCCAGCCTGGAGCTGATGGCTGCGCTGGGTTCCTGCAGCAACCTGACCGCGTCGACGAAGATTGTTGTGAATGAGGTGACGACGGTGGCTTCGGCGTATGCGCTGTCCGCGTTCATCACCACCGCTCCAAATGTAGGCTCGAGCTCCACCAACTACCAGGGACTGACCAACGCCTTCAATACGGTGTCCAACCTGGTGGACACCACCACAGGCAAGGCGCTGACAATTACGCCTGCCTATGCGGCGAACCCGGTGCTGTATCTCAACAGCAGCACGGTGCCGCAAGCGCGTATCGACACGCTGGCCAACATCCTGAACGGCTGCGTCAACTCGAACGGAGCGATCTGCGCGAACCTGTTCAGCGCGGCGACTCCACCTGCAGGAACGGCTCCGGCCAACTCGCTGCAGGCCATAGTCAACATTGCTCAGAACCCCGGGACGGATGTGACCTCACTCTTCGGCCTCGCCTCGTCCACTGGTCCCTTCCAGCCCGTGCTGGCCGCTGCACCCGGCGACTGGACCATGGCGCTTACCTTCACTGGCGGGGGCCTGGGTATTCCTCCAGGGACAACAGGAACATTCACCTCAGGCCAGGCGGCTTTCTCCAGTGTTGGACCGACCTTCAGCGCGGGATTGGCGATCGACGCGATAGGGAATGTTTGGGTTGCTGCATATGGCGAGAACTCACAATCTCCGATTGTGCCTATACTCGCGAAGTTCAACAATCTGGGTGCGCCCCTGACGCCACCGACCACCCTGGGTACGGGCACCACTCCTGTGGTTACCTTTGGTGGCTACAATCCAGAGCCATCCAATGGCGTTGGTCTAAATACGATCGCCATCGACCAGTCTGGAACCGTGTGGCTTGGCGATACCGAGTTCTACTTGTTGAATGTCAGCCCCAGCCTCTCCGCGGCGCCAACTCCTATCAATGCTGCGCTTGCGGAGAAAGCCAATAGTATCGCGCTCGATAACAACGGCAATGTATGGGCAGGAAGCGGTCTACTGTCTGAGTTCCAAAGCAATGGAACGGCTATTTTATCCGGAGTGCATGGCTATCCTCCAGGCGGTGTTACTACTCCAAGCTATGTCAACCTGACCGGTCTGGTCTTCGACTCAAGCGTTGGCCTGTGGGGTGCGGACAGCAACTCAGCCAATGGTGGCTACGATGTCTATCAGATCGATACCTCGAGCGGAGTCATCGCCTATGACGCCTTTCCTCCGCCTGCGGTCGGCGGCAAAGGTAACCCTCTAACGCTCGTCGCCGATGGTGCCAGGAACATCTATGGCTGCGCGGACGCGACTGGACAGTCGCTCAACGTCTTCAACTCTTCTGGCACAGCGGTAAGCACTTATCCGATCACAACCACAAGAGGTTGCGGCAGCCAACTAGTGCTCGATGGCCAGGGCCACATCTTCTCCCTCCAGAGCCTATCCGCCTTTCAGACGCTTGTGACCATCGACGAGTTCACCACCACCGGCGTTCTGCTCTCTTCGGCGAACGGTTATACCGGAAGCAGCGCCGGTGAGCCGATCACGCTCAACCCGGCCGCTGATACCGACTATGTCCATGGAACCAGTGAGGCGGTCGATGGCTCCGGCAACCTCTGGGTTCTGAACAGCGAAACTAACGGTTTTGACGCGAACTTCAACCTACAGTCTGGCAATGTGCTGGTAGAGTATGTCGGCATCGCCGCGCCGGTGGTCACGCCCACATCGGTTGCGCTGGTGAACGGTCAACTCGGCGCACGTCCGTAGGGTGCGAGGAGGAATTCATCAAAAGAGATTGGAGAAATAACTTGACGGCGGTAGTCGCTTCTCGCAGCGTGTACGCAAAATCAAAGGTGGTTTCCTCAGCCTGTCAGGACCCAGGGCTTCCAGACGAGGGCGCTGACAAGGGAAGACATCCGTCTTCGCCGAGGGGGCGAGAGGAAGAGATCGGGTTGGCAGCGAAGGGGTGGAAAAGATGGGTATCTCGCATAAGGCGGTGCCGTCAGTGGAAGGCAACCTCCGTTTCAATCGGGTCCAGCTACTGGAGTTTGGACCTGACGATCGATCAGACCGAAGACTAAGCATCCCGGGAAGACAGGATTTTTCAGAGAAGAAAGGAAGAGTTATTGAGCAGCAACAAGTAAGCGCTGCTTTGGAAGGACGGATTCTTGCACTGTACGACGAATATCGACCTCGGCTCTTTCGCTACATCAGCAGCATGAATTTGAGCCGGGACCAGGCAGAAGAGGTCATTCAGGAGACCTTCCTGCGACTGACGACGCAGCTCATGCAGGAGGACAACATTGAGAACGTACAAGGATGGATCGTTCGTGTCGCCCATAACTTTGCGGTGGACATGCTGAAAAAAAATGATCGGGACTCGGCTGGAACCTCCGACCACACCTTTGCTCTCGAGACTTACGTGGATCCTACCCCGAACCCGGAGGAAGCGTACTCAAAGAAAGAACAGATCAAACGAATGCAGATTGCACTGTCAACACTCAACCCGCAGCAGCGCCAATGCTTCGACTTGCGGGCGCGAGGGTTTCGTTACAAGGACATCGGCCTGGCGTTCGGAATCAGCGAGCAACGGGCGGCTTTCATTGTGAAACAGGTAGCAGTGCGGCTGGCGGTGATCTGTGGTTAGAAGGACTGGTGTTTATAACGATGGATAGATTTCTACGACGCTTCATTCCAAGGCTGGATGATCACCTCTCAGACGACAAGACGGCAAGCTTGATCTGCCATGAGCTGACGTTTGGAGAGAGACTGATCGCAAAGCAGCATCTGGCGAGATGCTGGCAGTGCCGAGCTCGGAGGGATGATCTGGAAGGGCGGCGCGCTGACCAGATGATGAGCCTTTATCGTGCCTCCATCGAGATGGAAGAACTGCCGTTGGAGGCCAGGCCACGAGAGATGTTCCTGCAGCGCCTGCAGGTTCAGATGCGGAGCCCCGTTCCACGCAGAGGGTGGCACTTTCATCTTCCGCAGGTCGCTTTCTCTGAGCGCCCGTCCATGAATCTATCCCTGGCCACGTCCATGGTGCTTTTTGTCGCGACCGCAGTCTCGTTCTGTTTCTGGTGGCAGCAGCGCCTCCCCAAAATAAGTTCGAATGCTCTGCTGGTGCGGGCCGAGCGGTGGGACACGTCCAGCCTTGCGGCGTCAGGCGGCGTGGTCTTTCAGTCGGTTCGCATCACCACTCCGGACCAGACGATAGAACGTTCCATCTATCGAGATGTGCAAGGTAGACGACAGGTACGGCAGGTGAAGCTGGCCGCGAAGGAAGATCAACTAAGGAGCACGTTGATGCGGGCGGGACTCGATTGGGACGAGCCGATCTCCGCGTCGAATTATCAGGGATGGCACGATCATCAACATGTTCGCGAGGACAAGATCGTTCGAGCGGGCAGTCATCTGCTGAAACTCACAACAACAGTGCCGGAGGGATTGGTGGCGGAACAATCCCTTACGGTGCGCGACACGGACTTTCATCCGGTGCGGCGGACGGTCGCCTTCCGCGACCGCAGGACCGTCGAGATAGCCGAGGTCGATTTCAAGATACTTCCGTGGAGTGCTGTGGACGCGAACATCTTCGAGCCAGAAGCGCGTATCGAGGCGGAAGCGACGATGGCCCCAGCCGGCGTTCTCTCTTTTCCGCGGATGCCTGAAACGTTGCCTGAGGGGGAGCTTGACGAGACAGAGTTGGGTGCCAGGCTCATTCTGAACCAGCTTCATGCGGATACTGGTGAGCAGATTGAGATCGACCGGGTCCCGCAAGAGGTAGAAGTAAAGGGCCTGGTGGAGACAGATGAGCGCAAGCGAGAGTTGCAGGCGCAATTGCGTGTTGTGCCGCATCTCAAGATCTCCATCCAGAGCTTGGCGGACCTGACGAACAATCATGGCGTTAATGATCCTGTCAGCAATATTGCGACGGCTTCGATGCCAGACCAGCCATCGCCGCTCGAGACATATTTGCGGTTGAATGGACAGAGTTTAGGTACGGTCAATGTTCTCGCGCATCGCCTCTTCGACAATGCGTTGGCGATCAGCCAGGAGAGCAAGGCCATCAACGACTTGCAGACGCGCTTTGTCCCGGATGAGCAAAAGACGGTGATCGCATCGGCGACCGTGGTGCAGTTGATCTACAGCCATCGCGAGCGGCTGCTCGCATCACTGAAGCAGGAGCGCGAACTACTCGCGGAGGCGCAGGGTGACCCTGCAGATGAGGACGCACCGCCGTCACCTGAGTCCTCGCTTATGGAGTCAGCATTGAAGAACCTGGCCCTCTGCAAAGAACTAACGCAAACCAGCACTGTTCCGACGCGGAATGCAGAAAAGATCGTCGCCGAGATGTCTGTCGTAGCAGCGGACCTCAACAGAGAAGCGCACGAAACGAACCTAAAGCCAAAGGGTAATTCGGCCCTGTATGGAAAGAGATAGGATGCATCTGGCTTTGTCACTACTGACTCGGGCGTCGTCGCTGTGGCTCGCGTTTGCTGAGCAGGTTCTGCGAAAGCGGTTGGTGTTTCAGAAGAGCCGAATCTGCGGTGCTGTTTGCCTTGCGGTGCTTGGCATGGTGGTTGCTGGATGCGGCAGTGGCTCGGGTTCCGGAGCAAAGGCCGGAGCTATTTTGATAGCCAGCTCAAGTGGAGCGACTGCTAAGATAACCTCGCTTGCCGTGGCTACGACAGCCAACCTCAGCATGATTCCAACCGGCGACAGCATTAATGCTGGTGTCGACTGGACAGTAACCTGCGGTGGCAACCCGGTCAGTGGCAGCGTCACTAATGGAGCATGCGGAACGCTGACTCCGGTCCATACAGCCGATGGAGCTACGACGGTCTTCACCGCCCCCCCGGTGGTGCCGATTGGAACGACGGTCACCATTATGGCAAGCGTGACCAGTAACCCTTCGCAGAGCAGCAGCGTGAGCCTCTCGATTGTTCCCCTGTCGATCGCGGTTTCGTTTCTCTCTCCAGCGCCGAGTTCGCTCGTCGTCAACGGGACCACGGGCCTCAGTGCGCTGGCGGCGAACGATGCAGCAAATGCAGGAGTCATCTGGACGGCGAGTTGCGGGTCAAGTGCCTGCGGCTCGTTCAATCCGACCCAAACCGGAGCCGCCGGAAGCGTTACTTCAAGTACTATATATACCGCACCCCCAACCGTGCCGCCCGGCGGAACGGTTACCGTTACCGCTACCTCACTGACGGACACCACGAAGTCTGTAAGTGCAACGATAACGATCACACCACTGCCGCCACCCCTCGCGATTGGCGTAAGCATCTCGCCCGTCAGCTTCTACGCGCAGACCACGGGCGCGGCGCGCTTAGTTCGAGTCGCTGCCGTGGTAACCAACGATACTGCCGCGGCAGGTGTTGACTGGAAGCTAACGTGCGGAACGGCGAGTTGCGGCCAGATCCCTGCTCATACGGCGAGCGGATCTGCTGTCAACTATTCCGCTCCTTCCTCGGTCCCTCAAGGCGGGACAGTGACGTTAACCGCAACCTCGACCACTGATCCGACTGTGTCGGCCACCGCGACAGCGACGATCCTAACGACGGCACCTATTCTAGTGACGATCCCGAGCTCATCGTCGCTCCCTGCCACACTGATGGTAGGGTCCCAGGCGACACTTGCTGCAACGGTCGCTAACGATACGGGCAAACTTGGTGTGAATTGGAGCGCCACCTGTGGCAGCGCGGGCGCTTGCGGCAGCTTCAATCTGTCCCCGGCGCATACGGCAAGTGGAGGCCAGATCGTCTACACCGCTCCCGCCGCGATTCCAGCAGGCGGCCTGGTGACGATTACGGCATCCTCTCCAGCATCCACGCCCTCGAACCCGGCAATCACGACGACCACGATCATCGCTCAACCCCCGGCAATCTCCTTCCTGCAATCGCCGCCCGCCGCGTTAGTGAGCACGACTCAGGCTCCGGTCAGCGCCGCAGTTGCGAATGATGTTGCGTCCGGGGGCGTGACATGGTCGGTGCAGTGCAACAGTGGCGTTGCAGGAGGGTGTGGGTACATTGCGCCGAACCAGACGGCCAGCGGAGCGACGGCCATCTATACAGCACCGCCAGTTACATCTACTGGAACCTCAGTAACGATTCAGGCAACCTCTACAGCCGATCCGCAGATGAGCGCCAGTTCAGCCCCGATTGCGATCAACCCGTCTACGAGCCTAACAGTGAATTTCATACCATCGGCTCCGTCGCAGATCCCAACGAATACCATCGTAAACCTGAGCGCCGCGGTTGCGAACGATTCCACCAATGGCGGAGTCGACTGGAAGGTCTGTGCGAGTGGCTGCGGATCTTTTACGATCCAAGCCGCGATACAGCCAACGGCGACAACGCCGTTTGTTCCAGCAGTGACTGCAACAACGGTGACGGGCTGGTCGAACAACCTGCTGCTCCCGTATACAGCTCCCCTACAGGTTCCGGCGTCTGGTTCTGTCGTGGTTCTGGTCGCCGCTCATGCGAGTCCGGTTGTAGCGAATTCCGCGACCGTCGCAATCACATCCGCCACGACCGGCCCCGCGCTCCACGGCATTGTACAGGCTGGGACTCAGCCGGTTGTGGGCGCCTCTGTTGCCTTATACGCTGCTGGAACAAGCGGCTATGGCTCTGCTGCTTCGCAGGTCTTCGCACCGGGGGGGGCCTCAACGGTCACTACGGACAGTAATGGAAACTTCACAGTACTCGCCGGGTACGACTGCCCGCAGCCCAACAGTCAGATGTATCTGGTGGCTACCGACGGCCACGTCGGCGCCAATGGGACGAACCAAAATCTTTCCTTGATGACGGCTTTGGGAAGTTGCAGCGCTCTCAGCTCCTCTCCTGTCGTCGTGAACGAGGTGACTTCTGTGGCCTCCGCGTATGCGACGGCTCCGTTTGCCTCGAACGACGCGCTTACCGGTAAAAGCAGTTATCTCTACCTCGGTACCAGCAGCACCAATGTTACGGGCTTGGCAAACGCCTTCGCATCGGTCAATAACCTGGTCGATATCACAACCGGTCAGGCAAGGTACATGGTTCCCGCCGGGAACGCAGCGGTGCCCTACTTGCAGATCAATACCCTGGCTGATGTTCTCAATGCCTGCGCGGCCAGCTCAGGCGGTGTGTATGGAGACGGAAGCGCCTGCAGCACGGTATTTACCTATACCGCAGTGCTCCAACAGAACTCCCTGCCGACCTCGTTTTTTGCGTTTGCGCCCGCCGACACGCTACAGGCCATGTTCAACATTGCGCAGCATCCGGTCTCGGCCTACGGGTATCAATTGGTGCGTGCGAACAGTCCTCTTGGTTTGGCGACAGGCGCCTCTCCTTTTCAACCGATCTTGACAGCGCTTCCGAACGACTGGTCGCTCTCGCTGAACTATACCGGTGGAGGTGGACTACCCGCGGTCAGCGGTGTTGGCTCGTTTGCCGTCGATGCGACCGGAAATCTCTGGATCACGGACACCAAGGCCGGCAGCGTCGTCGAGTGGAATACAGTTGGAGCCGCTCTGTCGCCGCCCACCGGCTTTCCTGCAGGCGGCGGGCCAATTGCCATTGATGCAACCGGGAATGTATGGATCTCCGGCGATGGCAGTCTTACCGAGCTGACCAATCTCGGTTTACCAGTACCAGGGAGTCCCTTCGGCGGTGTGGCCGGTGGCGGGAGCGATATTGCCATCGACGCACAGAGCAATCTTTGGATCACGACAGGAAGCGGGGTCGCCGAGTTCAACAGTCTTGGTGCCGCTATATCACCGAGCTCCGGGTATACCAACGATGGCGTTACGCAGGTCACGGCTGTAGATATCGATAGCTCCAACAACGTGTGGGTCGGAAATAGGAACCCGGCAGCTCCCTCAGGCGGCTACTTTGCCGAACTGACCAATCCGGGCGGCCAGTTGATCGTCGATACCAGTGGCGTGGACCCGGTTTTACCGGGGATCGCAGCTGATAACACAGGAAGCATTTGGGCTGTAGGTGCCACCAGCGTGTGCAAGGTGCCTCCATACGGTGGAAAGGGAACTACACTGTTGGCGTCATGCCAAGCGGGCGGGGGATCGGGCAACGGAACCGGTGCTCTTTCATTCGTAAATCCTGCAGGCATTACTCTGGACGGTGCAGGAATCGTATGGGTCGCGAGTAGTGGTGGGGTTGGTGCAAATAATCCTTCCGTTCCGCCCAACGTGCTTCCGATTAATCCTAGTCTGCCCATGGATACAACCCCCTATTTGGTGTCCCAAAGCCTCTCCGCCGGAACTGTTCGGCTTGCCGCAGACGGCTCAGGGAATCTCTGGGTGTTGCTCGCCAACGGCACCGTTACGGAGTACGTCGGTCTTGCCACCCCGGTGGTGACCCCGATCGCGTTCGGCGTGATGCACAAGAAGCTGGCGGCGACACCATGAGAGAGCCAATGGAAGAACTATTTGCCGCTCACAAATCTGAAGCGATGGAGACCCTAATCCGCATGAACCTGTCCCGTACGATATCTGGCTCCCGTGGTCTCCGTTCCGTTTTCAGTGCAGGGCTGGCTCTGGTCGCGATCAGTCTTTCCAGCCTCGTTGGGTGTTCGTCGGGTAACTCCGCCTCGAAGCCGCAGTTTATATCGATTGACTTCACTGACGTGAATGGCGCCACTCCGAAATCGCTCACGTCGCTTACGGTAAGCCAGGGGACATACCTCGATGTGACTCTGACGAGCGATCCGAAGCTGCTGGGCGCGGACTGGAGCGTCTCCTGTGGGAGTGCATTGGCTCCCGGTACGCCCCTGCCTCCGGGCCAGACACAGGACCAGTCATGCGGCACCTTTACTCCGGGCCACACGATGAGCATGATAAATGGACAGATACCAAGCTATCTGTCTAGTGCGGCGGGGTACGTCACGTTCTACACCGCTCCCGCAGTCCCTCCGAAACAGGGCATCGTCACGCTCTATGCGTCCGCGACTAGCGACCCCAGCGTGTTCATCAGCGTAACCATTGCCATCAACGGTCTTCCTATCTCGGTTGGATTCGCGCCTGCTCCGCCGTCCAGCCTGGGATTGAGCATCGCCACGCAGTTCAAAGCGGTACTGAACAACGATGCCACAGGTGCTGGGGTGAACTGGACGGTCCTTTGTGGCTCAAGCGATTGCGGTTCGTTCAGCCCTAAACAGACAGCAAGCGGAGTTCTGACAACCTACACCACGCCTGCCACGGTGCCAACGGGAGGCACAGTCGTGGTGACCGCCACCTCTGTTGCCGATCCAACCAAGTCCGCCAGTGCCATCATCCAGATCCTCCCGATCAGTGTGAGCGTGACGCCGGCAATCCTCTCTGTTGCGACGGCCGGTACAGGCCCGCTGACTGCCAACGTAGCGAACGATGGGTTGAACAAGGGAGTGAACTGGAGTGTGAGCTGCACAAATGCTGCGTCCCCTGCGAGCTGCGGCACAATCACCTCCCATACCGCAAGTGGAGCGACAGCGACCTATACGGCCCCGAGCGTGGCCAACATTGCGGTCGGCAGCACGGTCAATATTATCGCGACCTCCGCTACCGATCCGACGAAGAGTGCGACCGCAGTCGTGACGACGATACAAGGCAATCTGATAAGTGGCACGGCTCAAGCTGCCGGGCAGCCTGTGAGGCAGGCGCAGGTTACGCTCTACGCAGCTGCAACTAGCGGGGCAGCGCTGAATGCCAACGCAGTCACCCCCAGCACATCTGTCGTGACTGCGGCGACGACGGAAGAGGACGGCAGGTTCTCGATACCGTATGGATATGAGTGCCCAACACCGGAGACGCAGATGTATCTGGTGTCCGCTGGAGGAGACGCGGGTGGAGGGACGAACTCCGATCTTGTCCTTATGGCGGCGTTGGGTTCCTGCTCGAAGCTCGACACAACTCGCTTCGAGATCAACGAAGCCACTACGGTAGCAGCGGTCTATGCGCTGTCCGGTTTCATGAGCGACGCGCAACATGTCGGTTCAGGAAATGCATCCCCTGCCGGAATGACGGTTGCCTTTTCGACAGCGAATGACCTGGTTGATGTCACGACCGGCGTAGCTCGTCAACAGACGGTTTCGGGCGCGGGTATCGTTCCACAGACAAAGATCAACACCCTGGCAAACCTGCTGAGTGAGTGTGCCAGGAGCGGTGGTTCGACGCAAGGAGATGGAAGCACCTGCGATCAGTTGTTCAAGGCCACGAATCCGGGGACGACGCCGGTCACTCAAGCGAACAACACCGTACAAGCATTGTTAAATCTTGCACACAATGCGACTGGCTTTGCCAACGATCAAGACTCCTTCACGACGCTCTATCGACTTGCGGCACCGAGCGCATCCTTCGCGCCGGAACTTACGTCGGAACCGAGCGATTGGACGCTTGCCATCGAGTTTTCTGCTGGGCAGGAAAACGGCGGAACAGCCGCTTCTGCATCTCCGTCCGTTGACCCTGCCGGGAACGTGTGGGTGCGCGACAGCAGCGATGCAGATGTAGAGTTTGTGGGCGCAGCGTCTTGCGCGGGAGCACCAAAGGCGTTGGTTCAAATTACCGCAAGCTCAGGGAGGGTTCCGTGAACGGCTTGAACAGAGAGCGGACGCCTTTTCCATTTCGCGCCAAGATACAGGACACAAGGAGAATACCGATGTATTTGTTGAAAAAAGCACTTGCTGTGACACTTTTGGCAACCTGCGCTGTGGTGCTGGCGCAGAATGGCTCGAATCAGCCGCCGACAGGACATTCCAAGACAAGGCCGGCAAAGGCGAAGCCTAAGAGCCAGGAAGAGATCCTGCTGCTGCAGCTCAACGAGAAGTTTCAGAAACTGGACGAGTTGAACCAGAAGTATGACCAGCTGCAGGAGAAGTTCTCCGCACTGCAGAAGAAGATGGAGGCACGCGACGCGGAGTTGGACAGTACTCGCAACGCTGCAGCTGATGCGCAGGCCGTCGCAGCTAAAGCCAATCAAGAGGTGGAGGCCACGCAGCAGGTCGTAGGTCCCGATGGCTCAGGGTTTAAAGATCTGCAAAAGACTGTCTCTGATCTGAAGACGAGCTCGAGCTCGCTTTCCAGCATCGTTGCGGCGGAGCAGGTGGAGACCAAGAAGCTTGAACATCCAGAGGCGATCCACTTCAGAGGCGTGGAGCTGACACCTGGCGGCTTCCTCGCGGCCGAGACGGTGGATCGGCAGCGTGCCATCGGCGGCGATGTAAACACCCAGTTCACGGGAATCCCATTTGCAGGCCAGACGGCGGGGGTGCTTTCGGAGTTCAACGCCAGCGGCCGGCAATCTCGCATCTCATTGTTAGTCGAAGGCAAGCGACCGTCATCGACACTACGCGGGTATTACGAAACGGACTTCCTTTCCGCTGGAACTACTTCGAACGATAACCAGAGCAACAGCTACTCGCTACGCCTGCGTCAGGCATGGGCGCAGGCTGAGCTGAATAGCGGATGGACGTTAACGGGCGGGCAAATGTGGTCGCTCGCTACTGAATACAAGAAGGGTTTGGCGAATCGGTCCGAGGCTATCCCGCTGACGATCGACTCGCAGTATAACGTTGGTTTCACCTGGGAGCGGCAGTACGGCTTTCGCGTGGTCAAGCGGATTGGCGACCGGTTCTGGATAGGCGGTTCCGTTGAAGAGCCGCAGACGCTTAACATCGGCGGTCACAATCTTCCTACCATCCTCTATCAGCAGGCAGGCAATGCAGGCGGCCTATACAATCCGACCGCGAACTACAGCTACAACTATGCGCCCGATCTCCTTGCCAAGGCGGCCTACGAGACCACCTGGGGGCATTTTGAGGTCTTCGGCATTGGGCGCTTCTTCCGTGACCGCGTATTTCCGAACGGACCGGCACCGGCTGGAGCGACACAGCCGACCACCACCTCGGCGCTTGGCGCTTTTACGTCAAAGACCAGCGGCGGAGGTGTAGGAGCAAACGCGCGCGTATCGCTGTTCGCGAAGAGGTTGGAGGTGGGCGCACATATCCTCGCCGGGAACGGAGTTGGCCGCTACAGCACGGCGACATTGCCGGACGCGACGGCCCATCCCGATGGCTCGCTGGAGTTGCTTGCGGGTGGTTCAGCGCTTGGTTCAGTTGAGTGGCACGCTACACCTCGCTTCGATCTGTATGCCTATTATGGTGGCGAGTATGTCAAACGCGCGTACTATGCAACGGGCAGTTTCATCACTACCGCCGGACCTACGCTAGGGCAGCCGATTCTCGCCGGTTACGGGGCTCCAACCAATATCGTCTACGGCTGTTACACGGAGGTATTGCCTGTGTCCTCTGCGAACGGAGGCGGCAGCGTGCCTGGAACAGCGGCCAACTGCACGGCGGATAACCGCAATATCCAGGAAGGGACATTTGGATACTGGTTCCGCTTTTACAGGGGAATGTACGGGACTCTGCAACAGGGCATTCAGTACTCCTATGCAGAACGCCGCACTTGGCAAGGCATCGGCAACTCCTCTGCCAACGAGCCCAGCACACCGAAGGGCATAGACAATATGTGGTTCACCTCATTCCGCTATTACCTGCCCTAGTAGAGAAGAGCTATCAAGAACCGCGAACCAGCAACCGACCGGAACCAGGAGTGATGGTGAAGATGCATCGACTATTTGCCCGACTATTGTCAGCCCAGGTGCTGATTGCTCTGCTGCTCTGCTCCGCACTCTATGGGCAGAGCAGCGGCCGCTTCTCGGGTCAGGTCACCGATCAGGATGGAGGTGCCATTCCTGGAGCGACGGTACAGATTGTCAATCAGGAGACGCTGGTGAAGCGTGAGGTGAAGACGGATGCGATAGGAGCATATGCCGTTCCATCCCTGCCTCCTGGACGTTATCAGATCATTGTGGAGGCCGATGGATTCAGCCGGAGATCGAGTGAGGTGATTACGCTCAGTGCCGGACAGGGCCTCGTCTTCAGCGCTTCGATGTCTGTAGGCGGCTTGAGCACGGAGGTCAATGTAACGGAAGCCGGATCTTCGGGCGTAGAGACGACGACAGCGACGATCTCGACAACCATGCAGGAGAAGGAGGTCACAGGGTATGGACTGAACGGTCGAAACTTCTCGCAACTCATCAGTCTCGCTCCGGGCGTGTCTAACCAGACTGGGCAGGATGAGGCTAAGGTTGGCGTGGCGGGAAGCGCGAAGTTCAGCGTGAACGGTGGCCGCGTTGAGTACAACACCTTCGAAGTTGACGGCAGTGACGTACTTAACACCAGCATCAACGCCAGCCGCGGTCAGGGTGAACCGTTGATGGTCTATCCAAGCATCGACGCCATCCAGGACGTTAAGGTGATCACCGCAAACTACAGCGCGCTTTATGGCAAGAGCGCCTCGGGCAGTGTCCTGGTGACCACGAAGTCTGGCACGGATAAATTCCATGGCAATGTCTACGGCTTTCTCCGCAACGAGATGTTCAATGCACGGAACTATTTCGATCAGCCGAATCCGATCCCGCAGGGTTTTCAGGGTAAGCGCACATACCGGACGCCGCTTTATCGGAGACTCGACTTTGGCGCGACCATCGGCGGCCCTCTGTTTATTCCGAACCTCTACAACAAGGACAAGACCAAGACGTACTTCTTCTTCTCCGAGGAGATCCGCCGTGAGAAGACTCCCGTGGACTATAACCAGGCCGTGCCGACGATGGCCGAGAGAGCGGGAAACTTTACCGATGTATGCCCGCCGCCTGTGCCGGGGGGCTCTCCCGACTTCAACGTGTCTGCCTACCCGGACTGTCCGCAGGGGCCGTTGGATGGTACTAGCTTGTACGCCATCGGCAGGACGGTCGGTGTCGATTACACCGCCGGCGCTCTTTTGAACAGCGGGACCATTCCCGCCCCGAACTCTTCCACCGGTTGCAATTCCACGAATCCGAGCCCGCTGCCTCACTGCTACACTGCCTCAGTCTCACCGCCGACTCACTGGCGTGAAGAACTATTTCGTATCGACCATAACCTGACCTCGACGGAACGCCTTTCCTTCCGCTATATTCACGATTCGTGGGACACAGTGACGCTGGCACCGCAGTGGGGCGTGGTCCAGAATAGCTTTCCAACGGTAGAGAACCGGCTGAATGGCCCCGGCCTGAACATGGTAGTCAGTTTGGCGCAGACGCTGCCACGCGACTTCATCAACCGGATCGCCTTCAGCTATGAGGTGGAACATATCACCCTGACGCCTCAGCCCGGGGTTGGCGTCAGTTCGATCACCCGGCCTTCGATCCTGGACGGTCTCGGCTCGCCCGGAGCCACTTCGACTTGTACGACCAACACGAATATCAATACGCAATGCCCGATGGGCTACATCTTCAACAACGGGTTTGGCGGAAACAAGCTGCCGGGACTCGTCTTCCAGGGCAACAACGGTGCCTATGGCGGCCATGGCTTTGCCGCGGACACCGGCTATGCTCCGTGGAGCCAATCCAATCCAACCTTCGATCTTCGGGACGATACTGCGAAGACAATCGGCCATCACACAGTGCAATTTGGCTTCGAGGGAACTTACGTCCAGCAGAATGAGTTGAGCGCCGTCAGCGGCGCCAACTCCGGAGATCAGCAGGGTCTCCTGACCTTCAGCAATCAGCAGTCAACCCACACTACAGGGAATGCTTTTGCTGATTTTCTGTCTAATGGGACAGGAGGGGTGATAGGAGGAATCAAGAGCTATACACAGGACAGCGCACAGTCGAAGTACTACAACCGGTACAAGATCGCCGATCTCTATCTGCAGGATGACTGGCGCGCAAGGTCAAGGCTGACTATCAATGTCGGATTCCGAGCGAGCTTATTTGGCGCCTGGTTTAATTCCAAAAACACGGCTTACAACTGGCGGCCCGAGGCATATAACACTTCGCTGGGCGGCTCTTTCTTTGTCGATCCAAATAATGGCTACCTTGTAAGCAATGCAACTGGCGCTCCAATACCGCTGTATCAGAAGGACGGAAAAATAACCTCTGCGGTAATCAATGGACTGGTACAGTGCGGTGTGAATCCTGTGCCCTCGAGCTGCATGACGAACTCGCTCTTTCATCCTGCTCCCCGCGTCGGGTTTTCATGGGACCCCTGGGGTGACGGCAAGACGGCTATTCGGGGAGGGTATGGTCTCTTCTGGGAGCATGGTACCGGCTACGAAGCCAACTCCGGCTCTTTGATCGGCAGCGCCCCGATGGTTCTGAGTGAGACGCAATCGAACATTTCCGGCAATACAGCAGGCAATCCAAGTGCCTACAACACGATTGGTTTTTCCTGCCAGGATGGGGCGGCGCAGTGTGGGAACCAGGCATCTCTAGGTAGCGTCACGTTTCCGCTGAATGTTACCTCCATTCCCACGAAGGCGGTTTACTCCTACGTGCAGCAGTGGAGCCTGAGCCTCCAGCACGAGGTAGGTAAGAACCTGGTTGGACAACTGGCCTACGTAGGATCAAAGGGCACGCATCTGACCGCTGTCCGCGACCTGAACCAGATATCACCGCTCAGCAACAGTCTGAACCCCTTCGAACCAGGCCAGCCTATTACTGCAGGTGTCTGCACAGCAGGGGCAAACTATAACTACTTCACCGTGGATGGCATTAATCCTCCAAACTCAACCATCATCCCCACGTCGCCCGGGATCGGTCCGAAGAGCCCCGGCTACATCAACGCCATCATTGCCTGCACCGGCAATCCTGGTTTCATCACTGGGACAAAAAAACTTGGACTTAGCGCCGATGCTGTTCGTCCCTATCCAGGGTTCAGCAACATCATCTCTGTGAGCAACATCGCCGACTCGGAGTATCACGCGCTTCAAGGGACCTTGCGGCAGACCGTAGGAGCGCTGACAGTTGGACTTGCCTATACTTACAGCCACTCGATGGATGATTCCTCCGACCGCTCTTCCGCCAACTTCGCAAACTCGCTCGATATCCATTCCAACCACGCTAGCTCGGACTTCGACCAGCGGCACATACTCAATATCAACTACATTTACGATCTGCCTTTAGTGAAACTGCTGCAAGGTTTTACACAGCTCGTAGGGAGTGGGGACGACTCGACGAATAGCTCGTCATGGATTCCGGGCCCGAATGTCAAAACTTTGCTTGGCGGCTGGCAAGTAAGCGGCATCACTACCTTTCAGACTGGAACACCCTTTAGCGTGATCAACGGTGGTGGCTCCAATGGCACAGGTGCAGCCGATAATGCCGGTGTTGGGGATGGTCTCGGCGTGGGTTCGTATGCTGATGTCGTAGGCAACGCCAAGACTGGCAAGCCGTTTGTCGCTCCAGGAGGCAATAATGTAGGCCCTCTTCTGCTCAACCCCGGAGCATTTACTGCGCCGCGCGGCCTTACCTTCGGCAACTCCGGCCGCAACTATCTTAGAAATCCAACGCGCACTAACTTCAACATGTCCCTCTTCAAACACTTCAAGCCGTTCAAAGAGCGACTCGACATCGAGTTTCGTGCTGAAGCCTTCAACGTCTTCAATCACACTCAGTTTCGAATCACCGACCCCGCCAATCCAGGTAATACGGGGAACAACGTCATCAACTGCTATGGGACGCAAACCGAACTCTACTCTGCCGGTGCTTCAAGCTGCCTTGCCGGTAACTCCTTTTTGCACCCGGTGGACGCGCACGACCCCCGCATTCTGCAATTTGGACTCAAGGGCCAGTTTTGATCATGAAGGAGAGTTATATGGGGTCAGTCGACAAACAGGGGCGTAGATGCCGGACAATTTGGAACCAGGTTTTTTTGATAAGTGCTGCTCTGCTGATAACGACGATCAGTGGATGCGGGAGCGGTGTGTCTTCTAACCAGCAGACGACTACCCCGCCACCGCCCACTCAAACGAGCCCTCAGAGATATTTAGCGCCGTTAGTGGCAGGTTCCACGTACAGCAACAGCCTGAGTCTTCTCACTAATGCGCAGACTTACACCATCGACGATGTCGCGGAAACCTTCTGGCAGACGAGCTACCTTCTCAATTCCTCGCAAGAAGGAGCGCAAATTCTCGATGCAGGAAGCGTTAACGCCGGATCGCGAGGCCTTCTCAGCCTGGAATTGAAGGTGAGTTATAACAACGCGAATAACTTCAGTCCTATACCTTACAATCCTCCCCAGACTGGCTTTGCCCTGGAGCTGGCTGGACAAGCAGGAGGGCTTGTTCAGCTTCTCGGACAACCAATGACGCCACTGGTTCCTACTGCCAATTGCCCAAACATCTCCAAAGCAGAGACCTACAATTTCATTACAATCCCAACGTACCTGCAAAATTCCGCCAGTCAACCCTCTGGATGGAGTCCAACGACACAGACCGCTTATGGAAGCGTGGACATCATTACGAGCGGGAGTACCGTCAACTTTAACAATATCCAGCAATTCACGTTCCCTCCCCTTGGCAGCGTAAACGGCGGTGCGCGCACCAATCTAAACGTAACTTCTGTAGCCGCAACGTGCGGTCAGACTGCCTACGGCAACACTATCAGCATCCCAGGGCAAATCACCGTGACGGATCCTGGTACTGGCGGGGGCCCCCCTCAGGCGATCGCCGACATCGGGCCTACCGGTCTCCTCGTCGAAGACAATGGATTGAACCCAGTCGGAGATTATCAAAACGCCCTTGGCGCAGGCACAGGGGCCGTCGGTTTACCCATGCCCTCCAGTGCGGTCGATACGAGCGCGCTCGTCGGCGCGCAGTACCTCGGTTTTGCTTATGGATCGGGAGTGTATACAAATGCCTCTCCGTCTGGAGGTTGGTCCTCCCATCTGGTGTCATTCGGAGGCTTCTCAAATGTGCCTTCAAGCCAAAGCTGTCCCTCAGTCCCTGCGAGTACCAGCACACCGATCATCTACGGCGGAGACTATGATCCCTCGACATCCCCAAATGGATTCGGCAACCCCGATCTCACTCTGTATCTCAATGCGCCAACCAGCAATGGTCTCTATCCGAATGCCACAGTTTGTATGGGGGGCAGCTATCCAGCAAACACGACGAAACAAACGTATTCATTTCCAGCTGTCGCGATTGCAGGGCAACTTCAGGGTAAGTCGGTCATCTTCCTTCTTGGCAAAGACTCCATCTCCACCCAAGCCTGGGCGATCTATCTCTTTCAGTCAAATTGACCACCTGGTGCAGAGGGAGATATCCGGCCTGAGCGACGGCTTGCGCCTCTCCCACTGTGAATAGCCGGTTGAACTTCAGTGAATACACGGAACCGATAGTTGAGATTTGCCGCCGCGTTGAGTTAACCCGTATAGACGCCATTCTAAAACAGGAGCTCAGTTGGATAGAGAAGCTCTCTGTTGAATGCGTTTGTTCCCTTTCAATACGTAGTCGCGGGCTTACTCGCTTCATGTGTCGTTGCAATATTGCGCGTTTCTGTAAAAGCTCTCACTCGTTGATAGCCGGAAGATCTACCGGCTTCACCGATGTTACAAGTCGCGTTCCACGTCTCCCTTGGGCTCCCAGAGAGGATCGAGGAACGCCAAACCAGTCTGACCAGGAGATTAAACAAATGCTTAAGCTTGCACCTAAGTTGTTCGCTGCCGCAATCCTCACCGCCGCGATCTCACTCTCCGCAAAAGCGCAGAGCGTTACAGCGCAAGTCGTCCTCCCGAACTTCAGTACCGGTGCGATCGTTGCGAACCCGGTTACCAACCTCATCTACGCTGTCTCCAACTCGGGTTCTGCAACCGCGGACGACACGGTTTCCGTGATTGACGGCAAGAGCGATACCGTTGTCGCAAACATCTCCGTACCGGTCGGTGCTTACTATCCTGCGGTGGACGTCCTGACCAACCGAATTTACGTTGCAAGCTGCAACAGCTCCCTCAATCCCACGCCATGCTTCGTCACTGTCATCGATGGCAAAAAGAACACGGTTATCACAAGCATTCCTGTGAACACAGTCCTGAACGGATTTCTCACCGGTATTACCGTGAATCCGATCACCTGCACTATTTACGTTTCCGATAATACCAATCAGGGTGTCGCCGTCATCGACGCTCGCACAAACACTGTCACGGGAACGATTAGCCTATCCGGTGAAAATCCCTGGGCTCTCACGATCAATCCCTTCAACAATGAACTGTATGTCACGCTCGGAACCAGCCAGATCGATATCGTCAATACCAAAACCGGAAACATCTCCCAGGCCTCTACTGGAGCGGGAACCAATGGCCTCAACGCCGCTGTCAACTTGGCAACGGGACATGTGTTCGTTACTAACACCGAGTTCGGACCCTCCACGACGGCGGTTCTGGATCAAACAGGGAAGTTGCTCGCCCAGGTGCCGGTTGGACAGGGGGCTTACGGCGTGGACGTAGACCCGGTGACCAATCTAGTGTTTGTTGCCGACGGAAATGACAACAATGTGAGCATAATTGACGGTAAGACCAATACGTTAAAAGCAACCGTCACGGGTACCAACGCCACCTTCCTTTCGGTCAACCCAGTTACAAAAAAGGTCTACGCTGTAGGAAACGGCTTGGTCACAGTCTTCACGGAGTAATGGGGTCTGCCCATTCACTATCTTTTAGAAACCGACAAATGACTCATGGTCTTTGAATAAATCAGCTCTGAGAAAGGCCCCGGATATGTGACGGGGCCTTTTTTTCTGACAGTGCAGAAATTTGTGCGGCGCCCATAGATCTAACACTGCCTTTCCGTCACAGGCATCAGGATAGAGCTTGCACAAATGAGCCGACTATCGACTTATGGTGTTCACTCATATGTCACTGATCTGGGAAGGGATAGTATTGGTGGACGCGGTAGGGATCGAACCTACGACTCCAGCTTCTCTTGCCTCATAACCACAGTCGATGGCGAGAGTAACGATGTCGATCCGGTGACCAACAAAGCCTTCGTTCTGAGCACGGGGATTCCCGCACTGAACGTAATCGATGGTTCCACAAATATGATCTCGGCGACGTTGCCAGGGATCTCTGCAAACTACGTTTCAGTTGACTTCGTTACCGCCAAGGTCTACGTGTCCGGAAATAGTGGTGTCACTGTTCTTACAGAAAAGTAAAAGCAGCTCTGACGGAACGTGGTGGAGGGAGTACCTTCCGCTTCCTTCGCCATCTCCGTTTTCAGTGAATGCAATGCCCAGTGGGCAGAGCCGCTACAATCTCTATGTGCGACGCCTTCTCAGCATCACCTTGCTTCTCCTCTTCAGCCTCCCGCTGATTTCGCCGATGCTTGCCCTCGCGGCCAGCTCCGGTGCGAATCTCCCGGCCTGTTGCAGGCGGAACGGCGTACATCACTGCATGATGAAGGTGCAACCGGCAGAATCCTCAAACCCCGGAGTCATCCTCTCGGACATACCCCAGAGGTGCCCCGCTTACCCTGCGGCGGTCACACCGGTTCAACACGGCGACCTGTCGGTTCCCACTGCATCTCTCATCTTTGCAGAGATCGTAAGCCATCCCTCCGTCAAAACGCAGACCCAGGCCCGCGCCCGCGTGGCTCTCGATCGTTCCCGCCAGAAGCGCGGCCCTCCCACAGAGCTTCTCTAGCGATCCGACCAGCATCTGATCCACATTTCATTTCATTTCGCTTCTCGAGCGATCAGTGGTGTTGCTGTCCATCCCTACTCGAAGTTCTAGATTCGTCAGCACTCTGACGAGGGAGTTTCATGCGCAAACTTGTTCTTTTTTGTCTCTTGTCTCTTCTTATCAGTAGCTCAGCGGCGCACGCTGCTATCTTCGGCCAGGTCCACGGAGTCGTACATGACCCCCAGCACAGGCCCATTACCGGCGCACGCGTTGAACTCCATGCCGCGAACTCCGCCTTCGCAAAGACCGCAGTCACTGACAAGGACGGCTCCTTCTCCATCCCCTCCATCCCGTTGGGCGACTATGTCGTCACCGTCTCGCAATCCGGCTTCGCCACCACCCGTCAGACCTTCACGCTTGCCTCTGATACCTCACCCATCCTGCACTTCGAGCTGCAACTCGGCTCCGTGCAGCAGTCAGTCTCGGTCATCAACTCCGCTGATACCGCCAACGTCGATACCGTCACCCCGACCGCGCTGATCAGTCGCCAGGACATTGCACAAACCCCCGGCGCAGACCGCACCAACAGCATGGCCATGATCACCGACTACGTCCCTGGCGCGTACATGACTCACGACATGCTGCACATGCGCGGCGGCCATCAGGTCAGCTGGCTCATCGACGGCGTCCAGATTCCCAACACCAACATCGGCAGCAACCTCGGAGCGCAGATCGACCCCAAGGACATTGACTACATCGAGGTCCAGCGTGGCAGCTATACCTCCGACGTCGGCGATCGGACCTACGGCGTCTTCAACGTCGTCCCCCGTACCGGCTTCGAGCGTAACCGTGAGGCCGAGCTCGTCCTTAGCGCCGGCAGCTTCCTCCAGACCAACGACCAGATCAACTTCGGCGACCACTCCGAAAAGTTCGCCTACTATGCCAGCCTCAACGGCAACCGTAGCGACTATGGGCTTGCTCCGCCCACTGGTCAGGTCTTTCACGATGCGACGAACGGATACGGCGGCTTTGCATCCCTTATCTACAATCGCACTCCAAAGGACCAATTCCGCCTCGTCACGCAACTCCGCAACGACTACTTCCAGATTCCCTACGATCCGAACCCCAATAGCTTTGAGAACCAGCAGTTCGACTCCAGCGGTCTCCGAGATCGTCAGCACGAAACCGATGGGCTGGCCGCCTTTTCCTGGCTCCACACCTTCAATCCTTCCACGGTGCTTCAGCTCTCGCCCTTCTACCACTACAACAAGGCCGACTACGAACCCAACCCCAACGACACTCCCGTAGCAACTACCTCCGACCGCGCTTCTCACTACGGTGGCGCGCAGACCTCCATCACCACGGAGATCGCCCGCAACACCTTGCAGGCTGGCTTCTACTCCTTCGGCCAGCACGACAACTACCTCTTTGGCGCGATCTTCAACGACGGCAGCGGCACTGCGCCCTTCAACCTTCCCGACTCGGCCAACGGCGGTGTCATCGAGGAGTACGTCTCCGACAACTACAAAGCCACGTCCTGGCTTACGCTGATCGCAGGTCTGCGCCAAACCCACTTTCAAGGTCAGTTCACCGAAAACGAAACCGACCCCCGATTCGGCGTAGCCATTCGCGTGCCCAAGCTCAACTGGGTCTTCCGGGGCTTCTATGGCCGCTTCTACCAGCCCCCACCGCTGCTCACCGCCAACGGTCCTGTCGTGCAGTTCGCTCAAGCCAACAACACTGACTTCACCCCCTTGCACGGCGAACGCGACGAAGAGCATCAGTTCGGCGTCCAGATCCCCTTCCGCGGCTGGCTCCTCGACGCCGACACCTTCAAGACCCGCATCAACAACTTCCTCGATCACTCCAATATCGGCGACTCCAGCATCTACTTCCCCGTCACGGTAGACGGAGCCCTCGTCCGTGCCTGGGAGCTTACCCTCCGTTCGCCCCGTATCTGGCACTTCGGACAGGCTCACCTCGCCTACTCCAACCAGATCGCCGAGCAGCGTGGCGCTATCACTGGGGGTCTTATCTGCGCTCCCATCAGCTCGCCGCAGTGCGATGTCAACCCCGGGTACAGACCCGTCGATCACGACCAGCGCAATACCCTCAACGTTGGCTTTAACGCCTCACTTCCTTGGAGCGCCACCGCCTCCACCAACGTCTACTACGGCTCCGGCTTCACCAACGGCAATCCTGACCCAACCACCCCGTACCCAAACCCCTACCTGCCCCAGCACACTACCGTCGACCTCTCTCTCGGCAAGAGCTTCGGCGACAAAACCACCGTCTCCGTCACTGCGACCAACGTAGCGAACCGCCGCGTCCTACTCGACAACAGCCTCACCTTCGGGGGCTTCCACTTCAACGACCCTCGCGAAATCTATGGCGAGCTCCGCTACCGCTTCAAGTACTAATCCGCCCGCAAACTGGCGCAACGATATCATCGTTGCGCCAGTTTTACATGAAGCCTATTGCCATCTTCTTTCTGATATTTGGCCTTAATATTCATTTCGCCATTCAATACGGCAACGCCGGACTGATAAAGTGCGGTACTGACCAGGCTGTTTTCAACTCCGTATTGGGTGAATTATGCCGGAACGATTGCATCAGCGATTTGGTGATTTTTCAATAGTCTATGGTCAACTTGCTGTAACTAGTTTCTGTCTTTACCTCTGGTGGGCCTCAAGGAGTAACTCTCAATGTTTGATCCGCCGATTCAGCGATATCCAAAGAAGTGGAAGGAGATGTCTCTCGATTTCAAGTTGATGTTCGTTTATCACGGCAGTATGATGGTCCTTTTTATAGCGGGGCAAGACCTTTCGGTCCGTCAAGAGATAACGCTGACAGGTATTTTGGCCGTCGTGTTGGTCGCCATATCTCTCAGGCATCGGAGGGTTATGAACTGGCGGTGGCCGTCAGTCCGCCCACGTAACGTTCTTTGGGCATCATTCGGGGCTGTGGCCATCGCTTTTTTCTTGTTCTCGGCAACTCCGTTGTTCCCTCCGTCAGATCACCACGCCCTTCCGTGGTACTTTGCTGGACTCGGGATAGGAGTATTCGGCATTCTGACATCGCTTCGAGTAGTGAACACGTCCGAAGCTGACTTCTTGTTAAATTGCTGGATAATCGACCAGTACGGTCGCGAGATCGAACGTGCGTCGGACCTACCTCAACCAACAGACAGCGAACCCGACTGGATGAGAATGGTACGGGGGATCTACACCGTGATGTTCATGTTGGTGTGGACGTTCGGGGTCACGTCTTTCTTCTTCTTTGGCAATGCTTTCCGTCACGGTTCTCCTATGCCGACAGCAACTCAGGCCGAGCCGCTCACGGATCACGATAAGACCGTCTTCGTCACTCGCACCGAGAAGCGACGAATAGACTACTTTCAGCTAGCCTCAGAGATTGGGGTTCCCTTGGTAGTCGTCGGCGGAGTTATCCTGCACTTTCTGGTCGGCGTCAAACTCTTCCCAAACGCACCAACCCTTTCCGAATACTTAGCCGAAAGGACACGCCCCAAGCCTAATCCACCTCCTCCCAAGCTGCTCTAAGGCAAATACTGAGCCTTAAAAAGACTTAGCGTGACATAAGGAACGAATTTCTTTGAAAACGGTGTTATCGGCAACTTGAACTGATATACCCCCCCAAGCCCAATTGCGCGTTATGCATCCTAGCCCGAACTGCCAAATGGGTCGCTCACGGAGGGGCGGATCACCCGGCAGCAGTTGGGCCAAACCTTACCGCTATCCTCTAAGAGAATGGTATTCTCGCGGCATGAAGCACACAGTAATACTTGATTACCGCAACGTGGATATGACTCAAGCCCCTCTAATGCGTTTTGATGGGCCAATCGCGCTGCCCACTAAGGGTGACTTGGTCAGCTATGGTCACAACGAGGCTGCACCGGTAACTGAATTGCGTTTCATCTTTCAATCAGATGAAGTGCGAATAGTTATCAGCTTGGACGGTGACGGTCAGGGTGAAGACCCCTACACAAAACCAGTTGTCTATTCACTGTGAACCAAAGCTTTCCTACAGGGTGGTAAGCTGCCGGAATGTACTTCCCACCCGGATTCTCAGGGGCCGTCATCGGCCTGTTGATAACGCCTTTGTTGACCCTGTGCATTTATTGGCGCAACAGCAAAGGCTCATTTCTCTACGATCACAAGGGTGTACCGGGCGCGTTTGAGCCATTCCTTGCCAAGTACATACGGGCAACTGAGTTTGTTGTTGGTATATCTACCGGGTCGATTGTTCTGCTGGTTGGGTCTTCTGCACTGCACGGACAAGGTGGACACCTGCCTTGGTTTTATGCGTCCCCACTATTGCTGTTGGCATGGTCTGTAGTCTGGGCCATCGCGTTCATGATTTGGATAATTGACAACTATTCTAGGTATCGGCACGGTTTCACACATACCCCTCTTGAATATTCAACAACCTTATCGCTGGGCTATGGTGCAGTCATATGCTTTGGTGTTGGGTATGTTTGGCTCATTTACATGGTCACAAAATAGAACATTGCGCGGTATCGAGAGAACCAAAGGCACACTCCTTTTATTATGTTGCCTTTGTGTATCTTTAGGATTCTTTGGGATATTCGCAAAGGCACCAAAGACAACCAAAGGCATCATGTAATAGGGGAGTAGCCTTTGGAGGAGAGTCCATCAGACCCTGCAAATCTATTTCTAAAAAGGCGTCAGGATGCTTTCAGCTCAGTTGCAGGTCAATCACAGGTCTGACTTGCTGATTGCAGGTCACTACATGAGCAGCCAAGTAACGCGATTGTCCGGAAATTGCCCCACAACTTAGATTGCCCGGTGTGTATTTGCTGTAAGTTGTTCATTTATTTGGCGTCCCCGACGGGATTTGAACCCGTGTCAACGCCGTGAAAGGGCGGTGTCCTGGGCCGGGCTAGACGACGGGGACGCTGCAAGAGGATGACGGCGCACAACTTCGCCCTCACCATCTCTAAAGCTATCACATCCCTGCGGACTATCAAAACGAACGCTGCGAAACGGCGACTACCTCTATGATGGGGTAATTCGATCGCCGCAACCTCTCGATCCTCATGCCGACATCCGCGCCACGATTCAAATACCTCGACGCTCTGACGACCGCCTTCGTCGTCATCCTGCTCGTCTCCAACCTCGTCGCCCAGAAGGTCTGCCTCATCGGGCCCGTCTCAGTCGGTGGGTGGTCGATCGGTCCCTTTGCCGTCAGCGGTGCCGTGCTGCTCTTTCCCATCACCTATATCTTCGGAGACGTCTTCACCGAGGTCTACGGCTTCGCCGCCTCCCGCCGCGCTATCTGGCTCGGCTTCTTCGGCACCTCGCTGCTCTACCTCATCGGATCTATCGTCATCGCGCTCCCCTCCGCGCCAGGATGGCGCAACCAGCAGGCCTTTGCGACGGTCTTTGGATTCATCCCCCGCATCCTGGCCGCCAGCCTCGTCGCCTTCTGGGCCGGAGAGTTCGCCAACTCCTACACCATGGCTCGCCTCAAGCTCTTCACCGAGGGCCGTAAGCTCTGGACGCGTACTATCGGTTCCACGGTCGTCGGCCAGGCCGTCGATACAGTTCTGGTCATCACCCTCACCTTCGGCGGAATCTACCCTGTCCGCACCCTCCTCAACATCATCGTCACCGGATATTTATTAAAAGTCGGTTATGAAGTGCTTGCCACTCCTCTGACCTACCTCGTTATCCATAGGCTCAAAGCTGCCGAACAGGTCGATACCTTCGACCGCCAGCACGACTTTAACCCCTTTTCTTTCAATGGATAGCGTTTAAGTACCGCCGGGCAGGCAGCTTCGCTTTTTTTATGTACAAGAAACGCATCGCCCGGCTATGCGCCCTCATCTAAACCAGCTAAAGAATTAGGTTTTTCCCTAATCATTGACTTCTGCCAGAATGGTAAGTCGCCAGTTTGGCCCTTTCCACGGCGCGCAGTTGAGTGTAGTGCCGCGACATAGACGCTTTTGTTAGTCCGACGTTTTGTTAGTCCAAGGAGAAGTACTTTGCCTCTGATCCTGAACTCCCGCCATACCTTGCCGCTCTTGGCCTGCGTGGCCGCCGCTTGTTTGATCTCCGGTTGTGCCAAGCCAGCTCCGGCTGCCCCGCCACCCCAGGCGATGCCGGTGAAGGTCGCACCAGTCTCGCTCACGGACGTCCCCACCGGCGACACCTATGTTGCGACCATCAAGAGCCGCCGCTCCGCCACGATGCAGCCCCAGGTCGATGGCAACATTACCCGCATCTTCGTCAAGTCGGGCGACGCCGTCAAAGCCGGGCAGGTGCTCATGCAGATCGACCCGCTCAAGCAGGTCGCCACCGTCCAATCGCAGCAGGGAACTCAGGCGCAGAAGAAGGCCGTCTACGAGTACAACCAGACTGAGGTCGAGCGGCAGCGCAAGCTCTTCGAGGCTGGCGTCACCTCTCGCGATGCTTACGACCAGGCTGTGCAGGCCTTTCAGAACTCCAAGGGAGACTACGAGGCCAACGCCGCCCTCACCAATACTCAGCAGCAGCAGCTTGCCTACTACCAGATCCGGGCTCCCTTTGCCGGTGTTGTCGGAGATGTCCCCGTCCACCTCGGCGACTACGTCTCCCCGACGACTGTCCTGACCACCGTCGACGAGAACGCTGACCTTGAGGCCTACATCTATATCCCCACGGAGCGCGCCTCTTCGATCCGCACCGGCCTCCCCGTCGATATCCTCGATTCGACCGGGGCCGTCGTGGCGCACTCCACCATCAACTTTCTCTCCCCGCAGGTCGACAATGGCCTGCAAAGCATCCTGGCGAAGGCGGCGATTCCGCGCACCGCGCAACGTCTGCGCAACCTACAGTTGGTCAACGCCCGCATCACCTGGAAGACATCGCAAGCGCCGGTCGTTCCCATCCTCGCCGTTGTTCGTGTCGGCGGCCAGCCCTTCGTCTATGTCGCTACTCCCTCGACGCATGGAGACGGATACTCGGCGCATCAGGTTGCCGTTACCCTCGGCGAGACACTTGGCAATACCTACCCAGTCCTCAGTGGTCTGAAGCAAGGCGACAAGGTCATCCTTTCCAGCATTCAGTTTCTTCAGGAAGGCGCGCCGGTCAAGCCGCTGAGTTAGTTGTTGCACTGTTCCTGCGGCGAGTCGGAAAGACTCGCCGCCCAGTTTCTTGATTTACCCTCCCCAACATACGCGGGAGCCAGCCGCTCCACAGGGGTTTGTCTTGGTAGATTTTTTCATTCGCCGCCCGATCTTCGCTACGGTCTGCGCGCTGCTCATTATCCTCGCCGGTGCCGTCTGTATTCCCACGCTGCCGATCGCGCTCTATCCAGACCTCGCTCCTCCGCAGGTCGTCGTCACCTGCAACTACATCGGAGCCAACGCCAAGGACGTCGAGTCCGCCGTCACCACCATCCTCGAACAGTCCATCAACGGCGTCGAGGGCATGCGGTACATCAGCTCGACCAGCTCGAACGACGGCACCTCGGCCATCACCATCACCTTCCAGACCGGCTACAACCTGTCCATCGCTGCAGTCGACGTGCAGAACCGTGTTTCCTCTGTTTCTGGCCGTCTGCCTGCCGTCGTCAACAACACTGGTATCAGCATCACCAAGGCCAACAGCAACTTCGTCTTCGCGGCCGGATTCGTCTCGCCCGATCACAGCCTCTCCCAGAACTTCATTTCCAATTATCTTGACGTCTACGTCGCGGACGCCCTCAAGCGCGTACCCGGCGTTGGAGCGGTAGTCATCTTCGGCGAGCGCAAATACGCAATGCGTGTCTGGCTCGATCCCACGAAGCTTGCTGCGCGCCAACTCACTCCGCTTGACGTGACCAACGCCCTCGCGGAGCAGAACGTCGAAGTCGCTGCCGGACAACTCGGCCTCCCGCCCGGTGATCCCAAGCAGACCTTCCAGATGGCTGTCCGCGCCGTCGGCCGTCTCTCCGATCCGCGTCAGTTTGAGAACATCATCATCAAGAACAGCACGAGCGCCAACGGTCTCGTTCTCTTGAAGGACGTCGGGCGCGCGGAGATTGGCGCTGAAAACTACAACACCGATCTCAAATTCTCCGGTGGCGAAGCCGTCGGCGTCGGTGTCCAGCAGCTCTCGACAGCCAACGCGCTCGCAGTAGACGAGCAGTGCCGCGCTGTCCTCGCAGAACTCCGCAAGTCCTTCCCGCCGGGCCTCGACTACATCATTGCCTTCGATACCACTACCGTTATCGGCGACTCCATTACAGAGGTGGAACACACCATCGCCGAGGCGATTGCGATCGTCATCATCGTCATCTTCCTCTTCCTGCAGGACTGGCGAGCAACCATCATCCCCGCCGTTACCATCCCTGTCTCGCTGATCGGCACCTTTGCCTTCATCAAGATCTTCGGCTTCTCCATTAACTCCCTCACTCTGTTTGGTATCACGCTTGCCACCGGACTGGTCGTCGACGACGCCATCGTCGTCATCGAGAACGTCCAGCGCCACCTCGTCAAGGGAGTCGACGACGCGCATGCCGCCACCTCAGTCGCCATGGCCGAGGTCACCAGCGCCGTCATCGCAACCTCGCTCGTCCTCATCTCGGTCTTCGTCCCGGTTAGCTTCTTCCCCGGGACCACCGGCATTCTCTATAAACAGTTCTCCCTCACCATCGCCTTTTCGATTGCTATCTCGGCCTTCAACGCGCTTACCCTCTCTCCCGCGTTGGCTGCCATTCTGCTCCGGCCGGAACAGCATCACGGCGGCATCCTCGGTCTGGTCGACAAGGCCATCAAATGGATCATCAGTATCTACGCTGTCTTTGTGACGTGGGTGGTCAAGCTGCGTTACGCCCTTGCTGTGGTCTTCGTGGGCGGCCTCGCGGCAACGGTCTACATGTACAACCATGTCCCCACGGCCTTCGTCCCGGCGGAAGACCAGAACTACTTCATCATCGTCGTCCAGACGCCTCCTGGTGCCTCGCTTGCCTACACGTCCGAGTTCGCGGACCGTGGCGCTGCGCTTGTTCGCAAGGACGATGACGTCTTCGGGACCTTCTCCGTCATGGGCTTCTCTCTCGCCGGAGGAAGCTCGCCCAACTCCGGACTCATCTTCGCTCCTCTCAAGCCCATTGAAGAACGTTCCAAGAAGGGCCCAGGTCATTATGCGAAGGAGATCGTTGCCCGCATCGGTCCCCAGCTCTTCGGTGTTCCGGGTGGTATCCTCTTTGCCGTAGAGCCCCCCGCCATCGCAGGCCTTGGCAGCGTCGGCGGCTTCCAGTTCATGCTGCAGGACGCGGGTCGCAATACCTTTGGCGATATCGACCGCGTGGCTCATACCATCGTCGGTCAGTCCCGCGATCCGTCCTCCGGACTCAGCGCGCTGAACACCACCTTCACCTCGAACGATCCTCAGCTTGAGGTCACTATCGATCGTCAGAAGGCTAAGACGATGGGCGTGTCCATGTCGCAGATCACGGCCGCCATGTCCACCTACATGGGATCGAGCTACGTCAACGACTTCGACTTCAACAACCGCTCCTACCGCGTCTACGTGCAGGCGGACCAGCAGTTCCGTCGCAACTCGCAGGACCTCCGCGAGTTCTACGTTCGCTCCGACTCCAACCAGATGATCCCTCTCGACAACCTCGTCGCTCTCGACGAGATCTCCGGGCCGCAGGTCATCAACCACTACAACCTCTTCCGCTCGGCTGAGATCGACGGCTCACCCGCCCCGGGGCTCAGCTCTGGCCAGGGCCTCGCCAATATGGAGAAGCTCTTCGACAAGAACAAGCTCCAGGGCATGAGCTTCTCCTGGACCGGTATCGCCCTCGAGGAGATCGAGTCCAGCGGCAAGGCCATCATCATCTTCGGTCTCGGCCTGCTCGTCGTGTACCTGGCTCTCGCTGCGCAGTATGAGAGCTTCGCCCTGCCCTTTATCATCTTGCTCGCCGTTCCGATGGCCATCCTCGGGGCTCTCACGCTCGTCGCCGCCCGAGGTTATTCGGACGACGTCTATGTGCAGATCGGTCTCGTCATGCTCATCGGCCTCTCGGCCAAGAACTCAATTCTCATCGTTGAGTTCGCCGAGCAGCAGATGGAATTGGGTAAGAGCATCATCGACGCCGCCATCATCGCTTGCGAGCTTCGACTGCGTCCTATCCTCATGACCTCGATCGCCTTCATCCTCGGAGTCATGCCGCTCTATCTCGCCACAGGCGCCGGGTCCTACGGACGTCACTCGGTCGGCACCGCCGTCGTCGGCGGCATGGTGCTCTCCACCGTGCTCAACCTCGTCTTCATCCCGGTTCTCTACGTCATCCTGAAGACCTTCCTTAGCCTCTTCTCGAAGAAGCATAAGAGCCGCGAAGCTGGGGAACTGCCACCGCCTCAACCTACCCACTAAATAGCTACGATAGCCGCACAATCTGGATGCCCCATGTCTCGTTTCTGAGACATGGGGTTTTCTTTTCCTGCAGTAAAATTCCCGTCATCCCGACCGAACCCTGAGCGCAGTCGAACGGGGCAGTGGAGAGACCCCTGTATTTCGCTTTTGCAGTTGTTTTTGCCTCTGCTTTTTACTCCTTCACTGTCCCCGTTTCTCATGCATCAAAATGCACGAAAACCCGCATAATCATTCATGTTGACGCACCCCTCGCGTCCTGCCAAGCTCGTCATCGGAGACAATGATGAGCACCCCCCAAGCTGTACTTGATCTACCGATCAGCACCCAGGCAGACCGCCAGACCTTCCTCATGTGCGCCCCCACCCTCTACGACGTCGACTACGTTATCAACCCCTGGATGGAAGGCAACCTCCACGCCTCCTCCCGCGAGCGTGCCGTCGCCCAATGGCAGCCCCTCTACAACGCCCTCACCCAGATAGCCGATGTCCGTCTCATCGTTCCCCAGCCCGGCTCGCCCGACATGGTCTTCACCGCCAACGCCGGGCTCGAGCGCGACGGCATCGTCGTCCTCAGCAGCTTCTTCCACCCCGAGCGCCAGGGGGAAGAGCAGCACTTCCGCCGCTGGTTCGAGCGCGCCGGTTACGCTGTCCTCGACACTCCGCGCGAAACCCCTTTCGAGGGCGAGGGTGACGCCCTCTTCTCCACCGACGGCTCACGCCTCTGGGTCGGCTACGGCCCCCGCACCTCCCTCGCCAGCCATCACCGCCTGCGCGAAATCTGGCCCGTCGAGGTCGTCTCCCTCCACCTCATCGACCCACGCTTCTATCACCTCGACACCTGCTTCGCTCCGCTCGAGGGGAGCCACATCCTCTACTACCCCGGAGCCTTCGACGCATCCTCACTCCAGAAGATCGAAGCCTTCTATCCGGCAGACAAGCGCATCCCGGTCGAAGAGGCCGACGCCCTCCGTTTCGCCTGCAACGCCGTCAACATCGGCGACACAATCCTTCTCAACGAGATTGGTCCCATCCTCTCAGCGAAACTTCGGTCCAAAGGCTTCCACCTCATCCCTCTCAACCTCAGCGAGTTCCTCAAAGCAGGCGGAGCGGCCAAGTGCCTCGTGATGAAGCTGGGAACAGATGGAGCAGAGCACCACTGAGACGACAAACTCGGCGGCTAGTCCCGATATGTTGCCACCCACCGCACCACCCACTATCGTGTCCGTATGCAAATGTTTCGCCGGACTCTGCTGCTCTGCCTTTTTCTGACCCTGCCCGGCCTGCAAGTCTTCGCCTCTGGCGTCATCACCCCTGGTGCCGTCTGGCTCGATAATCGCGGCATCCCTATCCAGGCCCACGGCGGTGGCATTCTCAAGGTCGGCGACACCTTCTTCTGGTTTGGCGAGGACCGCACCCAGACCAACGATCCCGCAAAGCGCTACGTCGCCTGCTACTCCTCCAAGGATCTCAGCCACTGGAACTTCCGCAACCAGGTTCTCAAGCTCGCTCCACCGCCAGAGTTCGAGACCGGCTTCCTCATCGAGCGCCCAAAGGTCTTCTATAACGCGAAGACCAATAAATACGTCATGTACATGCACATCGACGCAGGTTATAAACTCGCCCGCGTCGGCGTCGCCATCAGCGACACCATCGACGGCGACTACCACTACCTCAAGAGCTTTCGCCCGCTCGACATGGAGAGCCGCGACATCGGCCAGTTCATTGACGACGACGGCACCGCCTACCTCATCTTCGAGAGCCGCCCCACCAAAGGCTTCGTCATCGCCAAACTCTCCGATGACTACCTCACCGTAGAAAAGCAAATGAGTCTCGTACCCGCCCCACTCGAAGGCGGAGCTGTCGTCCACTACAACGGCCTCTACTACGTCATCGGCTCCTACCTCACCGGATGGAAGCCGAACCCCAACGTCTACGCCACCGCACCGAGTCTCGAAGGCCCATGGACAGAGTTCAAGGACATCGCCCCGCACGAAGCCAACACCTACAACTCCCAGTCCTCGATGCTGCTCAAGATCACCGGCACCAAAACCACCTCGGTCATCTTCATGGCCGACCAGTGGAAGCCTAAAGAGCTATGGGATTCTCGCTACCTATGGATGCCGCTCGAGATCGGCGACGGCAGACTCTGGCTCCCCGAACCCAAGCCCTGGTCCATCAATATAAAGACTGGCAAAATAACCATCCAGCCCTAGCGCCTATCGAGCGGACAACTGAAAGTGAACAACTAAAAATTTGTCATCCTGAGCGGAGCCTCTCGCAGTTTCATCGCGAGAGGCGAAGTCGAAGGACCTGCGGTTCGTTCGTCGCAGCAATATCTTTATCTAAGCCGCAAACTCCCCAGCCAACACCCGCTCATAAGCCGGAACGGTCAGAAAATCCGGAAACCGCTCCGCCTCGATCAACTCCCGCATCAACCCCGCGGCCTGCTCATAGAAGCCATATCGCGCATCGTCCAGAATCACCTTCATGGTCTCCAACTCATAGTCGATGGTCGCGTTCACCAGAGTTGTCGTTACCTCGCGTCCATCCGTCAGACGAGCGTGATGATGGACCCATTGCCACAGCTGCGCCCGGCTGATCTCCGCTGTCGCCGCATCTTCCATCAGGTTGAACAGCGGCACGCATCCGATCCCACGCAGCCAAGCCTCGACATACCCGAGCCCGACCGCCACATTCTGTCGCAACCCAGCCTCGGTGATCGTCCCCTCCGGAACCCGCAGCAGATCCTCCGCCGTCACCGTATAGTCCGTCAACTGTTTCGAGATCTGATTCGGCTGCGGCATCACCCGGTCAAATACCTCCAACGCCACTGGCACCAGCCCCGGATGCGCGACCCACGTCCCGTCGTGCCCGTCCGTCGCCTCGCGCTCCTTGTCCGCCCGCACCTGCGCCAGCGCCGTCTCGTTCGCCACCGGATCGCTCTTGATCGGAATGAACGCGCTCATCCCACCCATCGCGCTCACCTGCCGCCGATGGCAGGTCTTGATCGCCAGCTTCGAGTAGCTCCGCATGAAGTGCGTCGTCATCGTCACCTGCCCGCGATCTGGAAGCAACACATTTGTATCTCCAGCGAACTTCTTGATATAGCTGAAGATATAGTCCCATCGCCCACAGTTCAACCCAGCCGAATGATCGCGCAGCTCCCACAGAATTTCATCCATCTCAAAAGTAGCCAGAATCGTCTCGATCAGCACCGTCCCCTTGATCGAACCCTTCGGAATCCCCAGTGCAGCCTCCGTCGCGACGAATGCATCGTTCCAAAGCCGAGCCTCCAGGTAGCTCTCCATCTTCGGCAGATAGAAGTACGGCCCCGAACCTCTCGCCAGCAGCTCCTTCGCGTTATGGAAGGCATACAAGCCAAAGTCGAACAGTGAACCTGACATCGGCTCCCCATCCACCAGCACATGCCGCTCTTCCAGATGCCACCCACGCGCCCGCACAAACAGCACAGCCGGAGACTCGTTCAGCTTGTAGTTCTTCCCGGTCTTCTCATCGGAAAAGGTAATTGTTCGCCGCACCGCGTCCCGCAGATTGATTTGCCCGTCGATCACGTTCTCCCACGTCGGCGTGGTCGAGTCCTCAAAGTCCGCCATGAAGACCTTCGCGCCACTGTTCAGCGCATTGATGATCATCTTCCGATCGACCGGCCCCGTGATCTCCACCCGACGATCCAGTAGATCTTCCGGCAGCGGAGCCACCACCCACTCTGCATCACGGACTGCCTTCGTCTCAAGCAGAAAGTCCGGCCGCTCCCCAGCATCCAGCTGTGCCTGCCGGGCGACACGCGCCGCCAGCAGCTCCTTCCGTCGCCCATTAAACTGTCGGTGCAGCGACACCAGAAACTCAACCGCCTCGGGCGTAAGAATGCGTCCGTATCGTTCCGCTCCTGGAACGATAAACTCCACACCGTCAATCAGATCAGCCATTATCTCAACCTTTACATTCAATATTTCACACGCAGATTTTTACGTTTTCAGGCAAATTCCAGGCCAACCTTGCCCGCCGTCGCAAAGGTGACATCCGCACTCGATCCCGGCATAGCCTGCACGTTCCCGGTCCAGCTCCCTGTCGTAATCCACTGCCCGGCCTTTAGTCCACCCGTCCGCGCAGCGCCCTCATTCGCCAGCCACGGCAGCAGCCGCATCAAATTCCCCGAAGTGTTCGAGCCCGTCCGCTCCACCCGCACCGACCCATCGATCGCCAGCGTCACCCGCTCTGCGGCAAAGTCGATGCTCTTCCATTCGGGATACGCGGGTCCATAGATGAAGCCGCCATGGATCTGCATGTCCGCCGACCCCGACAGCTTCGCCGCAACCGCTGGATCAACCAGCCCGCTCTCCAATACCTCGATCGCCGGATGACAGCTTGCAATCGCCGCAACCACCTCCTCAAGCGAATACGGAGTCGCCCGCACCGGCAAATCCTCGCCCAGCAGAAACGCAATCTCCGCTTCCAACCCGCGATACCGGTGGGTTTTCCCGCTCAGCACACTGCCGCTCGGCGCAATCCAGTTCCACGGCATCGGTGCAAAGGCCGGCGTCGCATCCGCCGTCGGAGCACCTATCTTCCATCCACCCACCTCGCCATAGGCCACAGCCATCACATCCTGCACGAAGTACGCCTCATCCAATGTTGTCGGTTGCAACTCCCCCGGAAGGTCCGCGATCGGAGTGTTAGACCTGCGCGCATCGAGCAGCATATTCGCCGCATCCATCAGCTTTTGTTCCCGGGCTCCAGTCATCATGACTCACAGTGTGCCTCATTCCGCGCGTCTCTGTCTCCCCAGCCAACAGGACGACAGTAAAGAATTCCCCATACTTCCCGCACAGAGAACAATCGGAAGGGCACGTCTTCAGGCGTGCCAAAAGAAGGCCGCGCCCGAGGCGATATACTTCTCGCGCTCACGACTAATTGTTGGAGAGGAAAAAATGGAAGTCTTCGATGACGATCTCAGGAAGTTCGAAGCAAACGGCGCCGCGCCATTGCCCATCACAAACGATCAAGGCTATATCGAACGCGAGGGAGCTCGGATCTGGTACGCCACATACGGGTCTGGCTCGCCCGTAATCCTTCTACATGGCGGTCTCGGCCACAGTGGCAATTGGGGATACCAGGTTCCAGCGTTAGTCAGGGGCGGCTATTGTGCCGTTGTGATCGACAGTCGTGGCCACGGTCGCAGCACGCGCGACGAGCAACCGTTCTCGTATGAGCTGATGGCATCCGATGTTCTGGCAGTGATGGATGCGTTGCATCTTGAAAAAGCCGGCCTGGTGGGCTGGAGCGACGGCGCGTGTACCGCTTTGGTCCTCGCCGCGAAAGCTCCCGCTCGCATTGCGGGCGTGTTCTTCTTTGCCTGCAACATGGACCCGAGCGGCGTAAAGCCATTTGAAGCCACTCCAACTCTGGACCGGTGCTTCGCTCGGCACACGAAGGACTACGCCGAGTTATCAGCGACGCCGGAGCACTTCAAAGACTTCGTCGAAGACGTTACCCTGATGCAGCAGACGCAACCCAACTACTCTGCACACGATCTCGCGAAGATCAGCGTGCCTGTTGTGATCGTACAAAGTGAGCACGATGAATTCATCCGGCACGACCACGCCGAGTATCTAGCTCGAAGCATTCCAAACGCGGAGCTTGTCGTTCTAAACGACGTGAGCCACTTCGCACCGCTACAGAGGCCCGAGCAATTCAATACCGCAACGCTTGCATTCCTCGGCAAAGTTCTACCTTAAGGCAGGATAGCTTCAGCAAGCATGCCAAAAGGAAGCTGTGCCGTAGGCGCTTCGATATAGGCCAGGAAAGAGTGATTTAATGATTAGGTCGGAGGACTGTTAGATGTTTTCCTTCATCAAGCCAACTGTGGTACTCGTGCTTCTCGCACCGACTTTGCTTTCTTCACAGAAGATTTCTGTCGTTTCCGAGCCACCGCCACCTATTTTGATGCCGGAGGGCCGTGTATCAAGCTCATACCGCATCTATTCCGGTCTAATACCTCTCGGAGAAACAGCAGGGAGCGCCTGGCCGCATGAACTCTGGCTCGTATAGGACGTAACGGTGACTGTGGTTCCTTCAGATCAGCCATGCTGGAAGCAGCCGTCCGGCGAACCAGTACGGCTTGACTCGAGTATGAATCCTCATGTTGCCGTTCACCCTCCCGATGATCAGGGACAAGACTATAAAGAGATTTTGGAGGATTTCGACGCCCACTGTCATGAGCGCGCTATCCTGGACCCAAATGCATGGAAGTTGTCTGCTCCAGTCCGGTTGCTAACGCCAACAGAGCAAGCGGAGTTTCGCGCCACGAGGCACACGAAGTCTCTTGAAGCGGACAAGTATAAAGGTGCCCCGGCACTCTACGGTTTTAGTCAGGTCTACTTCAATGTTCACCACACCGTTGCGCTTGTGTATGCCACGCACTGGTGCGGAGGTCTTTGTGGGCAGGGCATCTGGATTGCGTTTGCACTAGAGAATGGAGAATGGAAGCCTCTTCATTGGAGGGCTACGAGTTGGATCTCATAAGCACGCGGATTATTCTATGGACTCTTCAAAGCTACTTCTTCGAAAGTGCCCCCGGATTCTTCCCCAAACTCAACAAATTCGCAAACAACCGATAAGCCCCCGGAACTCCTTCCGGCAACTGCCGATATAGCGCATAGGCAACATACACATAAGCGCCCTTACCTGTCTTCGCATACAGCAGCCCGCCTTTCTGCGGGTCCTGCCCCGGATCGTGCGTTTCCGTCAGCGCGGTGTAGTGTGAGTCCCAGCTCTCCATGAATCCGTGCCCACGCTCCTCCACCCATCCGTCGAAGTCCTTCTCCGAAATCCGGTTGGGCCATGTCAGCAGCGGATTCTCCGGCGACAGCAACTGCACCGCGGCCTTCTCATCGATCACCTTCTCCGCATCGCCCAGCGAATACGGATACGGCCCAAAGTCATGGTCGTACTGCCCCGTGTTGTACTGCACGATCACCACGCCGCCATTCTTTGCATAGTCCAGCAACTGACTCGTCGCCGCGGGCAGCTCCAGATACGCCGCGTAAGCCCGAACCCCGAGCACCACTGCGTCATACCCTGCCAACCTACCCCCTGCGACATCCGCCATCGTCAACGTCGTCGCATGTATCCCAAGATTCTCCAGCGATGCCGCAACATCATCCCCGGTCCCCGGCAGATAACCAACCTTCAACCCCGGCGCAACCTTCACATCGACGCCCGTAGCCCGATAGCTCGCCGGACGATAGATATTCGCAGGCAGCAACCCCGTATACCCCACCGTCCTGTATCCCTCGCGATACTCTTTGCCTTCATACGAGGCCACCGCCGTCATCGTGTACGTCGTCTCCGTCAGCTGCGCCGGAGTCACGGTAAACGGAAGCTCCACCGAATCCCCATCCTTCGCCAGGGCAAACTCCGCCTGCTCTGGCTGCGCGTGCCACCCGGCGGGCAACTCCAGGTGAACTGTACCTGCAGCTTTACCCTTCGCATTGCTCTTTACCTTCGCCGTCACCATCAGCGTCTTCTCGGTCAGCGGAACCACCCCCGCCCCCGGAGACACCATCACCGAGATCGCCGGAACCACCACCAGCGGTTCATACACCGTCCCCAGTCCCGTCACACGATGCGCCGTCTGCACCACCTGTTTCAACTCAATCGGCACACCGTCATACGCAAGCTCAACCACCCCCGTCAGCGGAGAGAGCGGCAGGGAAGCATTCCTCATCCCCGCATCTGCGACATCGTAGAACGCCTGCTCCACCTTCGGCTGCACAAACGGCGGCCGTGTCGGAGCTATATCCGCCGGAATCGTCACCGCAATCCGCTCCTGAAACGCATGGCCGGCATCGAGTGCCGCATCGACCTTGGCCTCTCCGTCATAGCGTGTACCCGTAGCCGACTCCACCGCGCTGGACTTTACCTGCAATGGAACCCCACGCCCATCTACCACCAGCATCTGCACCGCCAGCTTCTGCCCCGGCACCGCCGAAACAAACGTATCCGCACTATCCTGGAACCGCGCAAACGGCCCTGTGTTCTCCTTCTCCGGAGCAACCTGCGCCCGCAGACTCAACCCCAGCGACTGCACCAAAGCCTGGTTGAACTGCACTCGCTTCACCCGCAGCTCATGCCCGACATCAAACTTCTCCCGCGCCGTAAGCCCGCTCGCCTCTACCTTGGCAATCAACGCATCCGTCGCCCGCAACCCATCCCGCAAAAACGGCGCAACTGTCTCCGGCGCACTCACCGAGTACCCCGCGACCGCCTGCTCCACAAATCCATCGATCGCAGCCAACCCCTGCTTCAAGAAAGTCGTCTCGCCTGGAGCCAGCGAAGCAATCCCTTCCAGCGAAACATCCACCCCATCGAAGAAGCTCTTCTCCGTATCAACAGTCTTCACCCGCGATCCATACCGGTGGTACGGTACATCGAACTGCCCGCCCGTCGGAACCCCCATCCCACCGTTCTGCGTCTTCTGCTGCCCCAGCCCGATCCTCGCGAACTGCAGATAGCTCATCCCCAGCAGCGGACTGTACGTTCCTTCTGGCACATTCACATTCGCCATCGGAGCGGTTGTCGTCCACTCCTTCGTCACATAGTTGTAGAACCGCGCCGGAGCATACTTTCCCGTCGCATAGTCATACAGCCCCTTCGCCGACACAGAAAAAAACGGCTCACGCGCATAAACCTTCAGCGGAGTCCACGGCTCCAGCCCCATCTCCGGAAACACCTTCGGATCGCCCGCCTTCTCAAACACCTCCTGCGCGATCTCTCCCGACACCTGGTGCTGCCCATGCCCATCTGTCGGCCCACCGATAAACACCGCCGTCACCACCAGCGGACGATACAGCCGAACAGCTCGCACCGCGTCATACAACACCCGGTCATGCCCCCACTCGGCGAACGACTCCTCCTTCGTCTTCGAGAAGCCGAAGTCCACCTCCGTCCCCCATAACTGGTCGACGCCGAGGTAGCGGTCCGCAGCCAGCAGCTCCTGCGTCCGCACCAGCCCCAGCGCGTCGTTGAAGTCCCCCGACATGATGTTCTGTCCACCCTCACCCCGAGTCAGCGTCAGCATCGCCGTATGGACGCCCATGCCTCGCGACTCATACGTCAGCATCCCGCCATCCTCATCATCCGGATGCGCGACGATCATCATCAAGCTCGCCCGTGTTCGCAGCCGGGTCAGGCTTTGCCACAACCCCACCGACCCTTCATCCGCCGCTACCCCACGCACTGTCACCGCGGCGTTCACCCGCTCTGCCGCCAGATTCGCCGGGTCAAGCTTTTCCTTCGCCGAACCACCCACCTGAGCCAGCGCTACTCCCACCGCCAGCATCGCCGTTGACGTCCCCACAAAAAATCCGCGCAAAATAGCCATTTCTATTAATCTCTCACATCACCCGCTACACTTGACCCATCGAACCGCCCGCCACCAACCCGAACGGCCTCACCCGTACCCTCACTCTTCGCGGAGCCGTCGCGCTCAACATGCTCGACATGATCGGCGTCGGCCCCTTTATCACTCTGCCTCTCATCCTCGCCGCCATGGGAGGCCCGCAGGCCATGCTCGGCTGGATCTTCGGCGCGTTGCTGGCCCTATGCGATGGTCTCGTCTGGGCCGAGCTCGGAGCCGCCATGCCCCAGGCTGGAGGCTCCTACGAGTTCCTCCGCCGCATCTACCCTGGCCAACTCGGACGCTTCCTCGCCTTCCTCTTCATCTTCCAGCTCACCTTCTCGGCCCCGCTCTCCGTCGCCTCCGGATGCATCGGCCTCAGCCAGTACGCCACGTATCTCTTTCCCTCGCTGGCGAGCCACACCACCACTCACACCCTCACGCTCGGCTCCTACACCGCCGCCGTCTCCTTCGGCCCGACCACTCTCGTCGCGATCGCCACCGTCCTAGTCGCGGTCTTCCTCCTCTACCGCAACCTCGCCGGTATCCAGCGGCTCTCTTTAATGATGAGCACTATCGTCCTCGCTACCATCGCCTGGATTCTCCTCACAGGACTCACTCACGCCCATTGGCATCAGGCCTTCAACTTTCCCGCCGGAGCATTCCACCCCAACGCGGCCTTCTTCACCGGCCTCGGCTCCGCCATGCTCATCGCGACCTACGACTATTGGGGCTACTACAACATCACCTTCCTCGGAGCCGAGGTCAAAGACCCCGCCCGAACTATCCCCCGCGCCATCCTCATCTCCATCGCGCTCGTCGCGGCGATTTATCTACTGATGAACCTCACCGTCCTAGCCGTCCTCCCTTGGCAACCGCTACTTGGAGTGCAAAATCTAGACGCCCGCCGCGCCATCATCTCCCTCTTCATGGAGAAGGCTTACGGCCCCGCCATCGGCCCGCTCCTCGGACGCATCGCCGCCGTCCTCATCATGCTGACCGCCTTTGCCAGCGTCTTCTCCCTGCTCCTCGGCTACTCTCGCATCCCCTACGCCGCCGCTCGTGACGGCAACTACTTCCGTCCCTTCGCCCGCCTCCACCCGACCAAGCACTTCCCGCACATCTCGCTCCTCACTCTCGGAGCAGCAGCCATCATCTTTTGTTTTTTCTCCCTCAAGGACGTCATCGCCGCCCTCGTCGTCCTCCGCATCCTGCTCCAATTCCTTCTGCAACACATCGGCGTCCTCTACCTGCGCCGCTCGCAGCCCGATCTCCCGCGCCCTTTCCGCCTCTGGCTCTACCCACTGCCACCTATCGCCGCACTCCTCGGATTCACCTATATCCTCCTCAGCCGCCCCGGCTTCGAGCGTGAGCTCTACCTCGCCACAGCCCTCATCCTCGCCGGCACAGCCATCTATCTCCTTCGTAGCAAACTTCACCACGCCACGAAAACATCCTGATTCCGCAAATTAGATTCCACCCCAAACACCGTCATCCCGACCGAAGCGAAGCGTAGTGGAGGGACCCCCGCATTTCGCTTTTGTCGTTGCTTCTGCCATTGTTCTTGCTCCCAAATGTTGTTCTGATCCGAAGAACAAAAATTCAGCTATCCCATCCATCCCACTCCTTGTAACGTTTATCACTCAGGTGACTCTAACTGTCGATAGGGAAGGAAACCGCAATGCTTATCCGCACATCCTCAAAGCTCGGCACTGAAATCCCCTCCTCCGAGATCACTCCCAAAGCCGCCTTTCAGGATCGCCGCCAGTTCCTCACCACCGCCGCAATCCTCGGCGCAGGCACCATTGCCGCCAGCCAGCTTCCCGGCATTCTGAACCCAAAGACCAGCGTCTACGCCCAGCAGAAGCTAGCGGCCACCACCAGCAAGTACACCGTCGCCGACCAGCAGACTCCCTACAAAAAAGCCACCACCTACAACAATTTCTACGAGTTCGGCACCGACAAGTCCGACCCCGCCCGCAACGCCCACACCCTCCAGACCCGCCCCTGGACCGTCCAGGTCACCGGCATGGTCAAGAAGCAGCAGACCGTCAACATCGACGACCTGCTCAAGTACCGGCCCATCGAGTCCCGCGTCTACCGCCATCGCTGCGTCGAGGCCTGGTCCATGGTCATTCCCTGGGACGGCTACTCGCTCTCCGAATTCATCAACTTCTGCCAGCCACTTCCCAGCGCGAAGTACGTCCAGTTCATCTCGAACCTCAACAAGAAGCAGATGCCCGACCTCCCCGGCAGCTACGACTGGCCCTACTCCGAAGGCCTTCGCATGGACGAGGCGATGAATCCCCTCGCCCTGCTCACCTTCGGCATGTACGGCGAGGTTCTCCCCAACCAGAACGGCGCGCCCATCCGCGTCGTTACCCCCTGGAAGTACGGCTTCAAGAACGGGAAGTCCATCGTCCGCTTCCACTTCACCGACAAGCAGCCCAAGACCACCTGGAACGAGATCAACTCCGGCGAGTACGGCTTCTACTCCAACGTCAACCCCAACGTCGATCACCCTCGCTGGTCCCAGGCCCACGAGCGCCGCATCGACGCCAGCGTCTTTCCCCACTCCGTCGCCACCCAGATGTTTAATGGCTACGGCGACCAGGTAGCCAGCCTCTACAACGGCATGGATCTCAAAAAGAACTACTAGGCCTCCGCGCTAGACTGAACTCTCATGCCCACACGCCTCATCCCAGCCGTCAAAATACTCGTCCACCTCCTCTGCCTCGTGCCCTTCGTGCTGCTGCTCAACCGCTTCCAGCACGACAACCTCGGCGCCGACCCCATCGCCACCATCACTCACTTCACCGGCGACTGGGCAGTCTATATGCTGCTCGCTTCACTCGCCATCACGCCCCTCCGCCGTTTCCACTCGAAACTGAGCAACCTCATCCGCTTTCGCCGGATGCTCGGCCTCTATGCCTTCTTCTACGCGACCCTGCACCTCGCCACCTATGTCTTCCTCTTCTCCGGATACGACGTACCCACCACCCTCGCCGGCCTTCGTGCCGGTCACCCCGGCGAGATCATCACCCAGTTCAAGCTCGTCTGGCCCACCATGTGGGGCGACATCCGCAAGCGCCCCTTCATCCAGGTTGGATTCACCGCCTGGGTCATCTTGCTCGCCCTGGCCGTCACCTCGCCGCAGTTTGTCCTCCGCGCCATGGGAGGCAAGAACTGGCAGCGCCTCCACCGCCTCGTCTATGTAGCTGGCATCCTGGCTGTCATCCACTTCTGGTGGCTGGTCAAGACAGGCGTCCGCACCCCATGGAAGGACACCGCCGTCCTCGCCGTCCTCCTCCTCGCCCGCATCGCCTACCTCGCCTTCAAACGCCGCACAAAACCCTCACCTTCCCGTGCCACCGCAACCTCCTAGCGTGGTGAGTCTTAAGTTGGTAACAGAACAACTGTCATCCTGAGCGAAGCGCAGCGAAGTCGAAGGACCTGCGGTTGCCGTTGCCCGTTCTTTGTTTGCCATCCCATAGGGATCTGCTGTTGTGGGTACGGATGGAACCCCTATCAGCCCCACTCACCTCAAAACTCATACCGCTTTGCACATCCACGTGGCATAGTAGTTCCTCACCACAACTTCCCTCCGCAAATCCCTGTCTAATAGGAGTAGAGGTTCTCATGCGAATCCTTTGCCTCGCCGTTCTAGTGTCCGCTATCGCCTCACCGCTTCTGTCCCAGCAACCCGCCCGGCCCGCCTACACCGCCAACGGCAAGACCGCAAAGCCCAAGCTCCCGGTCCCTCCAAAGTCCGCCCCGTTGACACCTCTCACCGACCGCGAGCGCGCCGTCCAGATGCTCAACCGCTTCACCTTCGGCCCACGTCCCGGAGACATCGAGCACGTCCAGGCCCTCGGCCCCGACAAGTGGTTCGAGCAGCAGCTCGACCCCCAGTCCATCCCCGACCCAGCCCTCGATCCACGCCTCGGCGACTACCCCACCCTCAACATGTCCGCCGAGCAGATCCTCACTATCTTCCCCGACCGCGGTTTCATCGAGCAGGTAGCCCAGGGTAAACGGCCCTACCCCTCCGATCCACTCCTGGCCGCCCTCTACGAGGTCCAGGTCTACAAGTACAACCAGCAGCAGGAGAGCAAAAAACTAACCGCCGCAGGAACCCCGCCTCCCGAGCCCTCCGACGCCGTAAAAAATCAGCAAAAGGCACAGGACCAAGCCACCGCCGCCCGCATCTCCGGCGATCTCTTCGCCCTCCCTCGCAATCAGCGTATGCCCGCGCTCATCCAGATGCCCGTCCCCGACCGCATCGCCTTCACTACCTACGTCGCGGGCGACCAGAAAACCCTCCTCCTCTCGCAGTTCACCCCACGCGAGCGCGAGATCTTCGTAGGCATGGCCTCTGGCGTCAACGCCGCCTATCAAGCCGCGCAGGAGCTGTCGCAGGCAAAATTAGTCCGCGCCATCGCCAGCGAGCGCCAGCTTCAGGAGGTGATGACCGACTTCTGGTTTAACCACTTCAATATCTACATCGGCAAAGACTCCGACCAGTGGTACACCACGCCCTACGAGCGTGACGTCATCCGTAAAAACGCCCTCGGCAAGTTCCGCGACCTCCTCCTCGCCACCGCCGAGAGCCCCGCGATGATGGTCTACCTCGACAACTACCTCTCCATCGGCCCCAACTCGCTCGCCAACGGCGTCAACCCCGCCAACCCCAACTCCAAACCCGGCAACAAGGGCCTCAACGAGAACTACGGCCGTGAGGTCATGGAGCTGCATACCGTCGGCGTCAACGGTGGCTACACCCAGGCCGACGTCACGCACCTCTCCGCCGTCCTCACCGGCTGGGGAGTCGATCGCGCCAACCAGGGCGGCCCCTTCCTCTTCGACCCCAGGCGCCACGAGCCCGGCGCGAAGCAGTGGTACGGCGAAACCATCCCCGACACCGCGCCGCAGGACGGCATGAGGCAGGGAATCATGGCCCTCACCGCGCTCGCCGCCCGCCCGCAGACCGCGCACTTCATCAGCTTTCTCATCGCCCAGCGCTTCGTCGCGGACGAGCCCCCACCCGCCCTCGTCGACCGCATGACCAAGAGCTACCTCGCCTCCGACGGCGACATCAAGGCCGTCCTCCGCACCCTCGTTCAGTCGCCCGAGTTCAACTCGAAGAAGTACTTCCGCAACAAGGTCAAAACGCCCTTTGAGTTCCTCGCCTCCGCCTTCCGCACCAGCGCGACCGACCCCACCAACCCCGCCGCGCTCGTCAACACCATCAAGAGCATGGGCATGCCTCTCTACTACGCCCTGCCTCCCACCGGCTACTACATCACAGCCGATCTCTGGATGAACTCCGGCGCGCTGGTCGACCGCCTCAACTTCGCCTATCAGCTCACCAACAGCAAATTCTCCAACCAGAAGTTCGACTCCCCGCACCTCCTCGCCCTGGGCCTGCTCTCGCAACCTCCCGAAGTTCAGGCTGCCGCCAATCCAACCCATGCCAAATTCAGCGAAGCGGTCGTCACAAACATAGCTCCATCTCCGACTCCGACGACCCAGGCAGGCTCCGATGTAGCCCTGCGGGTTCTCGAAGGCACCCTTATCGGCGGCGAGGTCTCCGCCCAGACCAACCAACTCATCCACAAACAGCTTGCCCAGCAGCCTCTAGCCTCCAACCCCACCGACACCCTCAACCTCCTCACCGCTCTCGTCATGGGCTCGCCGGAGTTCCAGCTCCGCTAGTGTGGTGTCTCTAAAATTAGAGGCATAGCTCTGTCTTTGATGTATCCGAAGGACAATAGCCGACTGTATGTGACTACCGCCCTCGCCCTGCAAAGAGGATTAGGTTCCCGTCGGGATCACCAACGATGAATGTACGAGCACCCCACGGTTCCGTCTTGAGTACCTGATGAAAGACCACGCCTGCCGCCTGAAATTCGAGGAAGAGCGGCTTTGCATCGTCGAGTGTGATGGATGCTGAGAGCAGATGCTCTCTGTCCCGAAGCACCTGATTGATTGCGGGCTCGGGTAACCATCGGAGATTTAACCTGGCGCCATCCCGGAACACTTGTCCGTAGAATGGCGGCTCACCATAAATGAAGGCAACCGTAAACCCTAGCTTTTTCGTGTAGAACTCACAGGAGGCCTCAATGTCGGCGACAAAGAGCTGCGGTTCGGCGGCAAGAAGTGTCGGTCTGGACTGAGTTTCAGCGTGTGGATCATTCATAGTGTGGACTCCTTTGACTTCTTTAAGGAGCGCCTCCCAATTCTCGAATCCTGCCTTTTTCGCAATCAACTCTTGAGCGTCGGATAGCTTGAAGCTGTGCGTTAGTACATCCTGATCGGTCAAATGACGGAAGCGTGGCAGCACCGCTCGAATTTGCGCCGCAACCGGATAGTAACGATCACGATGCCAACGCAGATAGAGCTTCGCTTGCTTTTTAAGGTTTTCGAGATTGGGCATAGGGCGCATGAGTGATGGATATGTAGGCGGGCATCGCCCGTCCGGCCCGAAGGTCCGTTGCGCCCTACAGCACTGGATAAACGGTAAATGTCCCTTGAATGGATGTCAAAATACGGTTGCATTTGTACGTTCGCGTGTTGCTGTGCGGTATATCGAAATGCCCTTTGCTCCACACTCGATTCGCTCCAGATTACGCCCTTAGTCTATGTCGATGCCGCCTAAACCCATAGGCGTTTTGCTACACTCCGCCTATGATCATCCACACCTTCGCCTTCCGCTGGAAACCCGACGTCACCGACGAACAAAAGACACGCGTGATCACCGACATCCGCGCCCTGCAGGGACAGATCCCTGGCCTGATCGAGACCCACGTTGGCGTCAACATCTCGCCCCGTTCGCAAGGCTACGAGCTCGGCGGCGTAATGAAGTTCGCCAACAGAGCCGCCCTCGACGCCTATGGCACCCATCCCGTCCATCAAGTTCTGCTCGATTGGCTGCTCCCGTTGATCGATCCCATCGAGGTCGACTTCGAAGCTTGACGCACATGACATAAACTTGTCCTGACGAGATGAAATCAGGCACAACGAGTTCGAAGCCGGTAGGCGCAGCCGCAGCCAAACAGCGTATGTTGAAGCAGCTCGTCTGCAGCGACGCGTCCGAGCAGGCGCTTCGCCATCGCGGCTTCCAGTCGATTGCGGGTGTGGATGAAGTCGGTCGCGGAGCCCTCTTCGGCCCCGTCGTCGCAGCAGCTGTCATTCTGCCGCCTTCCATGGAAACGCTCGCCGAAGCAGGCCTCAGAGACTCGAAGCAGCTTACCCACGAGCATCGCGAACGCCTCGACCTGCACGTTCGCAGCATCGCCCTCGCCGTCTGCGTGGCCGAGGTTGACGCCGAGACCATCGATCGCATCAACATCTATCAGGCCACCCGCATGGCGATGCTGCTCGCCGTGCAAGGTCTATCACTCATTCCCGATCATCTGCTCATCGATGCCATGCAGCTCGACCATCCCTGCGCCCAGACCAAGCTTATTTACGGCGATTCGCTCAGCCTCTCAATCGCCGCCGCCTCTGTCGTCGCCAAGGTCTACCGCGACGCCCTGATGCGGGAGCTCGACCTCGTACATCCCGTCTACGGGCTGGCTTCGCACAAAGGCTACGGAACTCCCCGCCACAAACAGGCGCTGGCCGAGCACGGCCCCTGCCCACTGCACCGCAGGAGCTTCGCCCCCGTCTTCTATTCCACTGAAACTGCTGAAACTCTGGAGAGTACCGATTGACTCTGAAGCTGATGTGCGTCATCGCCCACCCCGATGACGAATGCTTTGCCTTTGGCGGAGCCCTCGCCCTCGCCGCCGAGCGCGGCGTCGAAACCTACGTCGTCTGCCTCACCGATGGACAGGCCGGCAGCTATCGCGGAGACGCCGAAACCGGTGCCGACCTCGGCCGCATGCGCCGCGAGGAGTTCGTCGCCTCCTGCAAGGTGCTCGGCGTCACACACCACGAGCTGCTCGACTATCAGGACGGGCGCCTCGAGTTCGCCGACTTTGCCCGGACCGCAGGCCGCCTCGTCGAGCGCATCCGCCGCTTCCAGCCAGACGTGATCATCACCTTTGGCGGGGACGGTGGCCTGAACATCCACGCCGACCACATGATGGTCTCAGCCCTCACGACCGCCGCCTTTCACTGGGCCGGTCGCGAAAAGCGCTACCCGGACCTCGCCACCGCCTTCCAGCCAAAGCGGCTGTTTCACCTCAGCACGAACTTCTTCATCCCCGGCCGCCAACCGCCGCTGCCGCTCCCGTGGTCGATCAAGCTGGACATCGAGAGTGTCTTCGACCGCAAGCGAGAGGCCTTCCGGCAGCACGCTTCCCAGGCTCCTCTGATGGAGCAGACAAGGGAGCTTTTCGATCGCTACGGCAGGGAAGAGTTCTACACGCTCATCGCCACAGCGGAGCCGCAGCCTGTGCATCTCTCCATGGACCTCTTCGAGGGACTGGCAGTTTAGACGCCACGCAAAACTCCGTCTTAGCGGCCATACAAAAAAATCGTCATCCCGACCGAAGCGCAAAGCGCGCAGTGGAGGGACCCCCGCATTTTGTTTTGCGTTTGCTGTTGCTTGTCCTCTTGTTTGTCATCCCGTAGGGATCTGCTTTTCGCCTTTGCCTGTTCTTCCCAAATCTTCAATGTTAGGCGCACAAGAAAAAAGCCACGACCGTGAGGTCGTGGCTTTCATTCAAACTGAAAACTACTTGGTAGCGCGGGCGACTTCGGTCAAACGAGCTGCCTTGCCACGTAGTCCACGAAGATAGAACAGCTTGGAGCGGCGAACCTCGTAGGAGCGGACCTTGACGACGGTGTCGACGACCTTGGAGTTGTAGGGGAAGATGCGCTCGACGCCCTGGCCGAAGCTCATCTTACGAACGGTGAAGGTCCCCTGGGGCCCCTTGCGGGAGGCGATGACCATTCCCTCAAATGCCTGGAGGCGCTCTTTTTCGCCTTCCTTGATCTTGACCTGAACGCGGACGGTGTCGCCGGGAGCGAAATGGGGGAGGTCGGTCCGCTCTAACTTGGCGGCCAGTTTCTGCATGATCGGATGTATGGACATGGCACTACTTTCCTGTCGAAAACTCGAGTCTTTAGTTTACACAATTTCCACGATTTTGGTGCAGGTTTGTGGCATTTATGGCAGGAGTTGTCCCGGAAAGCAAGTCTTCCTCTAGACTTAGCCTCGATGATCTATGGTGTCCGGCGGTGGTTCTTCGTGGCGGTATTGGCGGTTTGCGTGCAATCCGCGCACGGCCTGGACCCCCATCGCTCGCTGAACCAGTATGGACGGCAGATGTGGCAGACAGACAACGGCCTGCCACAGAACACGGTCCGCGCGGTGGTGCAGACCTCCGACGGCTATATCTGGCTGGGCACGGATGACGGTCTCGTGCGCTTCAACGGCAGCGATTTTACCGTTTTTCATACAGAAAACACCCCGCAGCTCGGAAGCAACTCCATCCAGGCTCTGGTGGTGGACCACCGGAATCGTCTCTGGGTAGTGACGACAGGCGGCCTGACGCTCTACAGCGGAAGAACCTTCCAGAAAGTAGAGACTGGCCTACCCACTACGGCAGTCTGGTTCGTCCACGAGGACAGCAAGAGACGAATATGGGTAGCAACCTCGGGTGGCTTGTGTCTGATGAACGATTCGTCGCACGAGCCTCGCTGCGAGCCAGTGGCAGCGACTCGAGGCCTGAGCATCAGCAGGGAAGACAAATTCGCCGAAGCCCCCGACGGATCGATCTGGCTGGCCGATGGTGACACCACGGTGTCGCTGCTCGGAGATCGTCTCGAGCGTGGCCCTATGCTGAAGACCCACGACGGTGCCGAGATTCTAGTGCAACGCTTCGACCACGCCGGACGGCTGCTGGTGGGCACGCACTCAGGACTACAGGCGCAGAATCACGGCATTCTAGAGCTCGTTCCTATCGCTGGACACCCCGGTCGCGTCGAGGTAAACGCCATTCTCCCGGCGGCGGACGGAAGCACCTGGCTTGGAACATCCGCTGGCCTCGCGCATGGCACACAAACATTTTCGTTTCTCCCGGCGAATTCGACGTCGGTCCAATCGCTGTTTCAGGATCGCGAAGGCACAATCTGGCTGGGCCTTGACCATGGAGTCGCCCGTGCCGTTGATGGCCACATCGAGAGCTTTCGCGCAGGAGACACCCTCGTCGGCAGCACCCTGCTCGCCAGCTTTGAGGACCGCGAGGGCAATCTCTGGCTGGGCACCGAGTCCGACGGCCTCGCCATGCTGCACGAGCAGAAGTTCACCACCTACACCACTGCTGAAGGGCTCTCCGGCAACGTCGTCCGCTCTGTCCTGCAAGATGCCAACGGAGCCCTCTGGATCGGGACCGATGGCGCTGGGCTGAACAAAAAGACGGCCGACGGCTTCACCACCATGACGACGCGTGACGGCCTTTCGAGCAACGTCATTCTCTCCATGGCAGGAGCAGCAAACGGCGATCTCTGGGTCGGAACGCCCACGGGGTTGAACCGCGTGCGCGGGCATCAGGTTAAGACCTACACCACCGCCGACGGGCTCGCGGACGACTTCATCCGGTCGCTTCTCGTCGATGCCGCCGGGAACGTCTGGGTCGGCACACGCCACGGCCTGACGCAACTGCACGCCGGAAGCGGCGAGATGACGACCTATACCTCTCTCGACGGCCTCGGCAGCGACTTCATCGGTGTTATGGTGCAGTCGCGCGATGGCGGCCTGTGGATCGGTACCTCCGGCGGCCTGACCCATCTGCAAAACGGCAAGTTCAAAAACTTCACCGTCAAAGACGGACTGGCAAGCGATGCCGTCACGGCCATCCACGAGGACGGCTCCGGAACGCTGTGGCTCGGCAGCAATGGCGGCGGCCTGAGCCGGATGCATGACAGCAAAATTGTTCCCATAAAAGTTGCAAATCTGCCGCAGACGATCTTCGGCATCCTCGAAGACGCCGAGCACCGGCTCTGGATCAGCTCGCGCAGCGGCATCTTTCGTGTGTCGAAGAGCGATCTGGAGCAGCAGCATACAGGCCCAGTCAAGGTATCGGCCTACGACACCACGGATGGCATGAAGATTCGTGAGTGCAGCAGCGGAGGCCACCCCGCAGCAGTGCGGATGCGCGATGGAATCATGGGTTTTGCCACGTTGCGCGGAGTCAGCATGGTGGACCCGGAGCATCTGCACGAGAACCATGTTCCTCCGTTGGTAACGATCGGTACCGTTTTGGTGAATGACGTCCCCCACGCCAGCACAGGAGACCTCACACTCGAGCCCGGGCGTCAGCGCGCGGAGTTTCAGTACGCGGGGCTCAGTTTCACAGCACCGCAAAAAGTACAGTACCGTTACAAATTGGAAGGCTTCGACCCGCAGTGGATCGACGCCGGGACTCACCGCGCGGCATTCTTCACCAACCTGCAACCCGGACATTATGTCTTCCATGTCGCGGCGGCCAACAACGACGGGGTCTGGAGCGAGTCTGATGCCACCATGTTGTTGCGCGTTCGCCCCTTCTTCTATCAGACGCTTTGGTTCTACGCGCTGCTGGCACTGCTCATCCTCGGACTCGCCTATCTGATCTATGCGCGCCGCGTGCGCCGGGTTGAGGTCCTTTACCAGGGCGTGATGGAGGAACGCAGCCGCATCGCGCGGGAGATCCACGACACGCTCGCGCAGGGAATCGTCAGCATCTCGCTCCAGCTTGAGGTAGTGTCGCGGCTCCTGGGAGCCTCAACCGAAGCCGCACGCGCTCAACTCAACGAGACCCGCGCCCTCGTCCGCCAAAGCCTGGACGATGCGCGCAGTTCCATCTGGGACCTGCGCTCGCAGGACGAAGAGGAGTTGCCGACGAGGATGGGAAGATCCCTCAAGATGTTGACGTCTCCATCGAACGCCTCCGGAAATCTCAAGTCAAAGCTCAAGGTGACAGGCACCTACCGAGCGATCTCTCGTGCCGTCGAGGATGAGCTGATGCGCATCATGCAGGAGGCCGTAACCAACGCGGTGCGCCACTCCGGCTGCACCCATATTGATGTGGAGCTTGCCTATGACATGAAGCGGCTGCGGCTCGTGATCGCGGACGACGGCCACGGCTTCGACGCCAATGCGCCCGAGCCAGCGGGCCACTTCGGCCTGCAAGGAATGCGGGAACGCGCGGCAAAGATCCACGCGCAGCTTCAGGTGCAGAGTGTCCCGCAACAAGGCACGCAGATTTTCGTGGACCTATCGCTTGTATAACTGAAGGGACGTTCGAATGGAGTTCAAATGAGTGGTGTGATCCGGATACTCGTCGTCGAAGACCACGCCGTCGTGCGTCAGGGGCTCGTGGCTCTGCTGAACACCGTGCCGGAGTTCACCGTGGTCGCACAGGCAGCAGACGGCGACGAGGGCGTTGCGTTATTCAGCCAGCACCAGCCTGACGTGACACTGATGGACCTGCGACTGCCTAAACAGAACGGCGTCGAGGCCATCGTGCGCATCCGCGCGCAATCTCCAGATGCACGCATCATCGTGCTGACCACCTTCGACGGCGACGAGGATATCTATCGTGCGCTGCAGGCAGGGGCGCGGGGATATCTGCTGAAGGGCATGGATGGCGACGTCCTGATGGAGGCGATCCACGCCGTCCACGCAGGCAAATCGCGAGTCCCAGCGCCGGTCGCGGAGCGTCTGGCCGGCAGGCTCAGCGGTCCGGTGCTGACCGAACGCGAGACCGACGTTCTGAAGCAGATCGTCCTCGGACTGAGCAATAAAGAGATCGGCGCGGCGCTCTTCATCTCAGAGGCCACGGTGAAGACGCACATCAACAGCCTGCTGGGCAAGCTCGGTGTCTCCGACCGCACCCAGGCAGCGACCACCGCGCTCCAGAGAGGAATCGTCCATCTTGATTAGTCGGCGAATCGTCGCCCTGCTTCTGCTGCTGTGCCCGTGTCTCGCGTGGTCGCAGACCGGCCACGCGAAGCCCGCCTGGCGCACAGCGACGGAGTCCGAGCTGCGCACCCTGATCCCGGCTCGCGCGCCGGTGGTCGCCGAGCGCATCGAGACCGAGTTCCGCACAGCCTCGGGCGTGACGGATGGAAACGGCCGCTTCATCGCCGGCGTGGTTTTAATTACGGCTGGCTACTCGGCGGAAGGGAAGTATTCGAACTTCCTGATCGTGCAGATGCCGCTACGTGTCGGGACGATCTCCCTGCCTCCCGGGCAGTACGTCTTCGGGTGGACACGCAGCGAGGAATCGCTCGCGGTGAAGTTCTACGAAGCCGCCACCGGCCGACTACTCGGAGAGGTCGAAGCCAGGCACGACCTGACGATCAAGCGGGTAGAGTCATTCCGGATCTGGCCGCCCGGAGACAGGTCCGCAATCCAGCTCGGACGCTTCCTCATCCCCTATGCACCCGCCTCCTGAAGGACTGACATCCACCGAAAGGTGGAGAGAGAACCCACCTCTAGGGGCATGACTCGGCGCCTCGCGCGGCATACTCTTCATCTTGTTGTGAACGCAATCCTCTCCCCAGAGGTGCCCGAGTGGCACCTCTTATTTTTTTAACTTCCTCTCAGTGAAATAGCCTTGCGCTAGAATTTGAGTTCGTCGGAGGCAGGGATGACTCACGCAGCAGGAACCTTTGAAGTGAAGATGACACCTGAGCAGTCCGCTCATCCAGTACCAGGACGGATGTCCATCGACAAGCAGTTCCATGGCGATCTTGAAGCCACCAGCAAGGGCGAGATGCTGATGGCAGGGACTGCGGTCAAAGGCTCCGCCGGATACGTCGCGCTGGAGCAGGTGACCGGCACTCTCGGCGGCCGTCGTGGCGGCTTCATCCTGCAGCACAACGGCACCATGACACGCGGCACCCCGGAGCTCTCCGTGACGGTCGTGCCGGACTCGGGCACCGAAGAACTCACCGGCCTGTCAGGGCGGCTGACCATCGACATCGTCGAGGGGCAGCATTCCTATGGCTTCGATTACACGCTGGGCGATACAGCCTAGAGCACGTCCCCGTGTTCAGTCCGCCGGAGCAGCTCCAAAATCTTCTCATCTTCCCGCGTAAGCGTGGACTTCTCCAGCAGGTCCGGCCTATTGCGAAAGGTCTTTTCCAGCGCCATACGCCTGCGCCAGCGTCTGACAGCTTCATGGCTACCCCCGGTCAGCACCTCAGGCACCGCAACCCCGCGAAAACTCGCCGGACGCGTGTAGTGGGGATAGTCCAGCAGTCCGCCGGAGGCGTTGGTCGAAGGCGGCGGATCACCCGGACCCGCCTCATCAGGCGGCACGTCTCCACCGAAGCTCTCGAATCGCACCGAGTCCGGATTGCCGACCACACCCGGCAGCAGCCGCACCACGGCGTCCAGAATGACGGCGGCGCCAAGCTCTCCACCCGATAGAACGTAGTCTCCGATCGACAGCTCGCGGTCGCAGAGCAGTTGGTTGACGCGTTCGTCGACCCCCTCATACCGCCCGCAGAGAAACACGACGCGCTCCGTTTCGGCAAGCTCCTGCGCGACCGCCTGGGTGAACGGGCGCCCTTGCGCCGACAGCAGAATCACAGTCTCCTTCGCTGGGTCGCGGTCTTCCTTCGGAGCCAGGTTAAGCGACTCGATAGCCTCGAAGAGTGGGCCGGGCTTCAACACCATCCCCTCCCCCCCCCCGAACGGACGGTCGTCTACCGTCTTGTGCCGGTCATGCGTAAAGGCCCGGAGATCATGCACCGCGACGCTGGCGATACCAGTGTCGAGAGCGCGGCTCAGAACCCCATGGCTCAGAATCCCCTCAAAAAAATGGGGAAAGATGGTGACGATGTCGAATCTCATAGGTGCGAGTCCAGTGTGCATCTTTGCAAGAGTTTTTGGATAGGCTTCAGAACCTGTCAGCCATTGATGTCGAGTAGACCCTCCGGTAGTCGCATCGCAATGCGCTTTCCGGCAACGTCGATCGTCTCGATCCAGTCCTTCGCAAACGGGATCAGCAGCTCGTCGCCACCCGGCGACTGAACTACCAGTAGTGGTGCAGCCTCCGTCAGGCGGGCGGTTCCGGCGGCGTTGGTGGGGAAGTGGACGTCCTCGACGACTCCGATGACATGCTCTCCGTCGACGACGGAGCAGCCGAGCAGGTCGGCGATGTACTCCTCGTCATCGTCAAGCTCGACGCGCTGCTCTGGCGGAATAACCACCTCGAAGCCGGCAAAGCGTTCCGCGTCATTGATCGAGTCGATGCCCTGTAGCTTCAGGACGACGCGGCCTGCGTTCTTTCCGACAGGCAGCCAATGCGCCTCGACCGTAGCAGCCTCGGTGGTGCCGTCCGGCTTGAGGAGAAAGACGCTCTGGCGCTCGGCGAAGCGCTCGGGGAAGTCCGTCAGCAGTTCGGCGAGCAACTCGCCCTTGCGTCCCTGCGGGCGAAGCAAATGGGCCAGCCTGACCCAAGCCTCTGTTTCATTCATAGGAATAAGGTATCGCACCGTATGATGCGGAGAACTAAGGCCTGAAATAAACGGTTGAGCAGATCAGTGTGCGCCAGGAAGCTCATTCGCCAGTGTCTGGCCATTGTGTTCGATGATGTCCAGCGAATAGCGGTGATGGACCTTCATGCTCGCCGCACTGAGGATCGTCCTGAGCGAGCGGGCTGTCCGCCCCTGCTTCCCGATCACCTTGCCGACGTCTCCCTGGGCGACCCGAAGCCGCAGCACGGTGGACTCGTGGTCGGTGATGACTTCCACCGAGACATTATCTGGACTATCGACGAGTGCCCGTGCAATCCCAGTAATCAGGTTGGTAATCTCTGTGGCATCAATACTCTGCATCGCCGCAACTGCCTCTGTCATCACACACCTCTAGGAAAGTCCACTACAGCACTCTGGCTGGCCCATTGCCTCTTCTGAAGTGAGGTCTTCCGGGTGAGCCACAAACGAGTGACAAAGTGGTATGTGGGAAGGTTCCGAAGAAGACACTTCGAAGCCAACCCACCGGAGTGTCTTCGAGTAACGACACCCGTGAATTAGGAGTTTACGTGAGCAGAAAGGTAAGGCAATCAAACAATTGGTGCGGATTCTAAATCTTTGGGAACCGAAACGGCCTCCCAAAGATGTCCAACGGTCACATTACGCTGCAGCTTCAACCTCAGGAGCCTTGACGGCCTGCGACAGCAGCTTGCCGACACGCTCTGAAAGCTGTGCTCCCTTGCCGGTCCAATAGTCGATCCGGTCGCGCTTGAAGTCGACGGTGGCAGGATTGGTGCGGGGATTGTACGTACCGACAACTTCAACCGAACGGCCGTTACGGGCGCGGTCTTTTTCGATTACAACGACGCGATAGTGGGGCTGCTTGCGCGCGCCAACGCGCGCCAGACGGATCATCAACACAGGAAAAGCCTTTCAGAACAATTTGTTTGGGTACTTCGCCAGGCGGTCTGCCAGGTTGCGGGCTTGACCACAATCTATCGAACCCAACACCTAAGTATCGCTGAGATTACAGGATTTCGCAATGAAATTGCGCCAGAGGGAGTGGGTCAGTTTGAATTCCGAACCCATAACTGTCTGCCTAGAACGTAAGACTGGGCAAGGAATGCCGCACCAAACAAAGCAATGAACACTTGACCCAATATTGCCCGAGATTCGGCCATTGGCCGCAAAAACTCTGGGTTTAGGGATGCCAGCAAGAGAAAGAACCCAGCCATTACAGAGACGATCAGCCGAAATTTGAGAAGTCCAAGGCTCTTCATCGGGCCATTTTCTCAGCTTCCCAAATAGGTGACAAGCAAAAAAGCTTTCTGAACAGGGCAGGCCCACTGCCGCGCCAGGCCATACAATCCAAGCCCTACCCAGCCGGAAACAGGAAACGCAACACCTCGTCGAAGCGCCGCGCCCAGGCATCCTCGTCATGGACACCGCCCTCCACCTCCAGATAGGCGAGATTGACCCCCTCCCGCCAGCCGAGTCGCAGCAGCAACCGGTGCAGGTGGTCGGTGTCCCGGACGTGGCGCGCCCCCTCGGCAGTGCCCATATCCAGCCAGATCCGCAGCTCCGGCCTCGGGATCGCCTGGTTCACGAAGCCCAGGATGCTGCGATGGTCCCACCAGATCGACGGCGACATCACTGCCAGCTTACCGAAGACGTCCGGCCGCTCGAGTCCCAGAAATAGCGTAACCAGCCCTCCCAGCGACGACCCGCCAAGCCCGGTGTTCCGCGCACCCGGTAGCGTCCGGTAAGTGCGGTCAATAAAGGGCTTAAGCTCGTCGATCAACAGCTGGCCGTACTTCCGCCCCTCCCCTCCACCCATCTTGGAGTTGTGTGTAGGGGTGTACTCCGCCATACGCCGCAGCCCGGTATTGGCGACCCCCACCAGGATCACCGGTTCGATCACACCCGCCTCATTCAGAAGATCGGCGGTGCTGCCGGCTCGCCAGGTGCGTCCCACAACATAGGACGTCCGCCCGTCGAACAAATTCTGGCCATCTTGCAGATAAAAAACGGGAAAGCGCCGTTCCGGCTCCATCGCATACTGTGTCGGAAGGTAGACCTGCACCATGCGCCGGTCAGGATCGGGCAGCACGTGCGAATGAAACTGGTAGCTCTCGAGCCGGGGGAGGTTCTCATCGTCAGCGACGCGGAGAAATTCTTCAGGCCGGTTGAGGCTGCCTGTGGGCCGTACAGGCTTGGAAGTGGAGAATGTGGTTTGAAGGTCCAATACGGAAGACAAGGCTCCATTACGCGCTAGGATGACATCAGACTAGCAGAGGGGATGATATGAAGCGCGAGTGGCACAAATGGTTCTCTCCACGTCTCGGACGCGACATGGAGCTTCTCGTATTCGGCCACACTGGCCTGCCCACTCTGGTCTTTCCAACCTCCTGCGGTCGCTTTTACGAGTTCGAAGACCGCGGCATGGTCCATGCGGTCGAACAGCAGATCGAACATGGCGAGGTCCAGCTCATCTGCGTGGATTCGATCGACTCTGAGAGCTGGTACAACCGCAACGTCGGTTCGCGCTGGCGTATCGCCCGGCACGTCCAGTACGAAAATTACCTCATGCATGAGGTTCTCCCGCTGGTCCATCAGCTCGGAGGCCCCCATCGCAGGTCTCAGATCGCCGCGCTTGGCTGCAGTTTTGGCGGCTTCCACGCGGCCAACATCGCCCTGCGCCACCCCGATGTCTTTACGGCGTTCCTGGCGATGGGAGCATCGTTCGACCTCTCGAGCTTCCTCTCCGGCTACTACGACGACGACTGCTACTTCAACATTCCGGCGCACTACATCCCCAACACCAGCGATCCCTGGTATCTGGACCGCTATCGTCACAACACCTACGTTCTCGCCACCGGGGAGCATGACATCTGCCGTGGCCAGACGGAACAAATGGCCCAGATCATGCGTGCCAAGGGCATCCCCGTCCGTCTCGATGTCTGGGGCAACGGTTCCGACCACGACTGGCCCGAGTGGCAGAAGATGGTCAGGGCGTATCTATAGAAGCATCTCAATAAAAAGATTTAACAGAGCCCACCTCAGCAAAAAGCATCTGTACCTATAGCCAGCCAGGAAGCCAACCAGGAGGGACGCGTGAAGAAGATCGGTGTGCTGTTCGGCATGGAGAACACCTTTCCCGGAGCCTTGGTCGAGAAGATCAACTCCATGGAGATCGACGGCATCAAGGCGGAGTTCGTACAGGTCGGTGGCGTCAAGGAGGCTCACCCCTCCGGATATGCCGTCATCGTCGACCGCATCTCGCACGACATCCCCTTCTACCGGGGCTACCTGAAGAACGCTGTGCTCACCGGCACACACGTCATCAACAACCCCTTCTGGTGGTCTGCCGACGATAAGTTCTTCAACTACGCGCTCGCCGCAAAGCTTGGCGTCGCGGTTCCGAAGACCGTCCTGCTGCCGCATAAAAAATATCCGCAGGACACCAACGAGCGCTCCATGCGCAACCTTGAATATCCCCTCGACTGGCAGGGCATCTTCGACTACGTCGGCTTTCCCGCCTTTCTCAAGCCGCACGACGGCGGCGGCTGGCGCGACGTCTTCCATGTACATAATGCCGACGACTTCTTCCACGCCTACGACCAGACCCGCGACCTTTGCATGACCCTCCAGGCGGCGGTCAACTTCAAAGAGTACTTCCGCTGCTATGTCGTCGGGCAGAAGGAGGTGCGGATCATGCCCTACGATCCTCGCCGCCCGCATCATGAGCGCTACGTCCTCGATCCCCCGGAATACAGCAAGAAGCTGCTGAAGCGCGTCGAGAAGGACGCCCTCACCCTTTGCCGCGCCCTCGGCTACGATCTCAACACCGTCGAGTTTGCCGTCGAGAACGGCATCCCCTACGCCATCGACTTCATGAATCCCGCCCCAGACGCCGACCTCCACTCCGTCGGCAAGGAGAGCTTCGACTGGATCGTCGACTCCGTCGCCCGCCTCGCCGTCAGCAAAGCACAATCCTCGGAGACTTTCGCCTCGCAGTTCCACTGGTCATCCTTCCTCGCGCCACCCGTGACGAAGAAACCCATCCCCAAAACCCCCGCCCGCAAAGCCGCCAAGAAAGTCGTCTCCAAGAAGACCAAAAAAGCCGCGAAGCAAGCCGAGTAATGAGACCAGGTAATAAGACCGGGTAATAAACCGGGTGCCCCATCCTCGGCGCGGTTCCATCGCGACAGACCGGGTCCCCGGCGAGCGCTTTTGCTCGTTGGGGTGGGAGCGTGGGGTATCGCGCGTAAGCGCGACCGCTCTCCTCCGCCCACCACAAACTCGTCATCCCGACCGGACCCTGAGCGCAGTCGAATGGGGCGCAGTGGAGGGACCCCCGCATTTTGCACTTGCCGCTGTTTCTGGAGAGCCGCAAGAGTTTTAGACACGCTCTGCGGTACGATGCTTCCAACGCACCAGCACAGGAGTAAACATGCGGCCTACCTTCACCCTCGGCATCGAAGAGGAGTACCAGACAGTCGACCCTGAGACCCGCGACCTCCGCTCGCACATCGCGACCGAGATGCTCGCCAAAGGGAAGCTCCGTCTGGAGGAGCGCGTCAAGGCCGAGATGCACCAGGCAGTCATCGAGGTCGGCACCCGCGTCTGCCACAACATCCACGAAGCGAAAGAGGACCTCTACGACCTGCGCCGCAACATGATCCGGCTCGCCGAAGAGCACGACCTCGTCCTCGTCGCCGGAGCCACCCACCCCTTCGCCGACTGGCGCGTGCAGGAGATCTACCCCGATCCCCGCTACGCGCAAGTAGTTGAAGACCTCCAGCTAGTAGCCCGCGCCAACCTCATCTTCGGCCTTCACGTCCACGTCGGCATCGAGGACCGCGAAGCCGCGATCCGCATCATGAACTCGCTGCGCTACTTCCTTCCGCACATCCTCGCGCTCTCCACCAACTCGCCCTTCTGGCTCGGCATGGAGACCGGCTACAAGAGCTATCGCGCCAAGGTCTTCGAGAACTTCCCCCGCACCAACCTGCCCGACAGCTTCGCCAGCTACTCCGAGTTCGAAAACTACGTCAACCTGCTCATCAAGACCAACAGCATCGACAACGCCAAAAAAATCTGGTGGGACGTCCGACCGCATCCCTTCTTCAACACGGTCGAGGTGCGCATCTGCGACATCCCCCTGCGCGCGCACGAGTCCATCGCTATCGCCGCGCTCATCCAGGCCACCGCCTGCAAGCTCTGGCACCTGCACTCGCGCAACCAGGACTTCCGTCAGTACTCCCGCGCCCTCCTCATGGAGAACAAGTTCCGCGCCGTCCGCTACGGCCTCGGCGGCAAGATGATCGACTTCGGCAAGCAGGAAGAGGTTCCCGTCCGCGACCTCATCCTCGAGTACCTCGCCTTCGTGGACGACGTCCTCGATGAACTCGGCAGCCGCGAAGCGATCGGCTACATCCACACCATGCTTGAGCAAGGCTCAGGCGCGGACCGCCAACTCAAAGTCTTCCGCCAGACCGGCGACCTGAAGGCAGTCGTCGACTTCATGGCCGCCGAAACCAAGGCAGACCTCTAGTCCCGATTCTCTCGAAAGCTCCCGTCATCCGACCGCTGTTTTTACATGAAGATCGCGTATCACGAGAAATTGCAAATAATGCTTGACGGTCAGGTTGATGTGCCGTACGCTTCGCAGCAAGCAATCACTCATCAAAGGCGTATTCCCCGGCCCCTGAAGTAACGCTGCGCCATGTTGTCCCGGCGCTGCTGTGCGTTCCGATCCTAGGCATGTGCAATACCATCCTGCTCGCGAGGGGAAACGTCTCCAGATGCGTTTTCGCAATCTATTCTGCATCGTGCTATTGGCCGCCGCTGCCGTGTCCTGTCCTGCATTGCCTCACCCGTTTGCTGTCTCTATCCAAACCGTAGATCCTGGTTATCTGATCGCGGAGCAGCAGAATGTCGTGCTGCTCACGGGCAGGAACCTGAATAAAAAATTCACGTGCGTTCTAGTGCCAGTAACGGTTGCAGCCACTGATCTTCAGGAAGACACCAATGCCACTTCAAAGTGTCGCGCGAAGTTTATCCAGGGGAGTCGTCAGCTTGAGGTGATGGTTATACCGCAGCACATCGTCGCTCCATTGGATTTTGTGCTGAAACTTTTCAGCACAAAGGATGTTAACGCCAAAACGCTCGATCCCACCGATCAGCTGCTGGCTATAACGGTACTCCATGTGATCCCGCTGCCTGGAACTCCGAACAACTCAACCTTCTCTTCGCCTGCTGCACCGTCACCATCGTCCACTTCCCCTTTTGCGGACTGTCTCAACGCGAACGCAAGCCCCAGTACGGCGCTCACGGCGCGCGGCAGCGCCAATTCCTCAAATGTCAACTGCGCCTCGTCGCTTCTTACTGAGTCCGAAGTAACGGACAATTTTGGCCGCCATGTCGACAAGACGTACTTTGCGATTCAAGTACGCGTCTCCAACCAGAATACGAATTACGACTTTTTGCTGCGCGACATCCTGATGACGCTGCCCGATGGCCGTGTGGTCTCAGGACGCATCCGCCGGTTTGCTCAGGGCGTTGCGGTGAAAGGCAAATCTCTTGATCGGCGCGCTGTCTTCTACAACTCGCTGCAGTCGGTTGCCGGACTTTACGGCGGACTCAGTGTCTTGGCCACCCCCGGCTTCCAAACGGCCGGCAACGCCTTGCAGGGCGCTTTGCTGGCGGGTTTCAGTCAGGTGTTTCCCGACTATACGACGGAAAACGTCAATCGCTTCAACAACGCGGTCTTTGACGACCAGAGCCCGATGATCGTGCCCAAGGACGGCATCGGACAACCGCCGCTCTATGTCATCGCCCTGGTCCCGAAAACCGGTGGCCAGAGCGAAGCCGTCGCGTTCAGTTTTGGGAAGCGCATCGCCGTCTCACTCGAAGGGACATTCATTAAACAAGTCTCCCTGGTCTCCGTTTCCCCATCCAACCTAGCCTTCACGGACGATTACATCTATCCTGCAGCCATGGCAGTTCCTGCTGACCGTCTGAAGGACGCGCAGACGCAAAATATCGTCATCAGTAATAACAACCAGAGTTCACTGAGCGTGACCGGAGTTGACATTCTCAACAGCACTGGCGCCTCAGGCACATCGAAGGATTTTGTTATCGACCCCATCCAGACCGACTGCATTAAGCAACCGGCTGCTACGGCGTGGAGTCCAACTCAAGCGTTCGTCATTGGATCGCAGAGCAAATGCACTATCGTGGTCCGCTTTACACCGCAGACAGCAGGACCGCTTTCGGCCAACCTGATGATCAAAGGGGACAACCTCGATGGGACGCAAACCGTTGCTCTCAAAGGTAACGGCGTGGGTATCTACTACGACTTCGCCCATCTGACAGGGCTCCCGTCTGAAAATCTTCCAGCCAATCTTCCCGCCTTTACCTGTAGCTACAGCGCGGCGTGCCTATACAACCTGGGTTATGTGGGCACCACCGCAACATTAACCCTGCCAGTCTATTTCTACGTCCCTGCTGGCACAACCTCGTATCTCACCGCATTTCTGGATGATACGGATCTAAAGCTGGGGACGACGTGCCCCGGCAGCTCTACTCCCCCGGCTCCCAACATTGGCGTCTGCTCACTCAGTCTGGACTTGAGTAAGGTTAAGACACCCGCTTCAGGCTCGGGCACTCTGAAGCTGACGGCCGGAAACGGCTGGACCAGCACTGTCCAGCTCACGTTCAATACAATGCAAACTACTGTTGTTCTGACGCCATCACCAGCCTCACCTGTTTCGATCAATGTCCCTACTACGATTACCGCGACGGCGACCGGAGCGGATAGAACACCGATAGATGGAACCAACGCTACATTCAGCGTCGCGGTGGCCGGAGTAGCTGTCGGCAGTCCAACTATAGCGAAGGTCACAAAAGGTGCGGCCACCTTCTCCTTTACGCCCATTTCGTCAGGAACGTATACGATCACCGCTACGACAGACGCGAGCGGCATCTATGCAGCAAAGACGAAGACTTTGACTATTGCAGTAGTATTCCCCACAGCTGTCATTCAAGGCCCTACTGATTCCATCGGGTCCGGCGGCACGTCAGTAACGGTGCCTATCTTGGTTGCGGTGCCCCACTCCTCCGTGATTTGTTCGGGGGTCGTGGCAGAAACGAATAAGACCGGATTGAATATCTCCGGTGGATCTTTGGATGGCACCGGCAAGACAACTCTGAGCATTACAGCCACAACGGCTGGCCCATTCTCCAACTTTCAGGTCTCCTACCCTGGCGACGATAAAAACTGCGGGGCTGCATCACCGATAACCCTAACCCTAAACATCTCTTCTCCTTGAAGCTGGTGTCGAGTCACATATCAAGGATTTTCCACGCCGAGCCCGTCGAAGCGTTATTCTAGAATTAACAACGGGTGAAGTGATGAAGAATACAACCGAGCAGCAAACAGGCAAGGGAACCGGAGTTGCGGCAGTTTCGCAAGTCACGTCCATCGACGGATACCTTGAAGCGCTCCCGGAAGCATCTCCACTTGCGCCGCAACCTACTCCCGTTCCCATCTTTGACCTCCGCGCCACCGCCTTCCCACTTGAGTTCATCCCAGGCGCGCGCAACGCTGTCACCACTTGCCTGCGTATCCACCCCGAGGAGAAGGTCACGCTCATCACCGACCAGGCCTGCCTCACCATCGCTGCATCGCTCGGCAGCGAGCTCGACCGTATCGGCTGCGCCTGGAACGCCTTCGTGCTCGAGTCGGAAGCTCCGCGCCCACTCGCCGAAATGCCTGCTACCGTCCTCGAGGACATGGAGAGCTCACAGGTCAGCATCTTCGCTGTCGTCGTTCAGCCTAACGAACTGCACAGCCGCATGCAGATGACCGACGTCGTCAACCGCCGCCGCATGCGCCACGCCCACATGGTCAACATCACGCCCGAGATCATGACCCAGGGCATGTGCGCGGACTTCCTCGCCATCGACCGCCTCTCGCAAGTCGTACTCGACAAGGTCCGCGCCGCCACCTACGTCCGCGCTACCACCGACGCCGGCACCGACATCCACGCCGCCCTCTCGCCCGACTACCGCTGGTTCAAGACCTCTGGCATCATCAGCACCGAGAAGTGGGGCAACCTGCCCGGTGGTGAGTGTTTCACCGCGCCCGGCGAGGTCAACGGAGTCTTCGTCGTCGATGGCGTCGTCGGTGACTTCCTCTGCGCCCGTTACGGCATCCTGCGCGATACTCCTCTCACCATCAACATCGAAGAGAACCGCATCACCAAGGTCTCCTGCACCAACAAGGACCTCGAGCGCGACTTCTGGGCCTACACCCACACCGACGAAAACTCCGACCGCGTCGGCGAGTTCGCCATCGGCACCAACATCGGCGTCGAGCGCGTCATCGGCAACATATTGCAGGATGAAAAATTCCCCGGCGTCCACATCGCCTTCGGCGACCCCTACGGCGCGCACACTGGAGCTCCATGGAAGTCGTCTACGCATATCGATGTGGTCGGCCTCGGCTTCAACATCTGGCTCGGCAACGCCGACGGCGAAGAGCAGATCATGCGCGACGGAGAATTCTTGATTGAAGCTTGACGCCGCTTCTTTGCGTCTAAGCAACCATGGCAAATCTCGAAACAAAAAAGCTTGGCAACTCTGACTTAAACATCACACGTATCGGCTTCGGAGCATGGGCAATCGGCGGCGGCGACTGGGCATTCGCCTGGGGCCCGCAGGACGACGCGGACTCCATCGCAGCCATCCACCGCTCGCTCGACCTCGGCATCAACTGGATCGACACCGCCGCCGTCTACGGCCTCGGCCACTCCGAAGAGGTCGTCGCCAAAGCCCTCGCCACCACCTCGCACAAACCTTACGTCTTCACCAAATCCGGCATGGTCTGGAATGACAAGCGCGAGATCACCAACAGCCTCAAGCAAATCCGCCGCGAGGTTGAAGACAGCCTCCGCCGCCTCAAGGTAGACGTCATCGACCTCTACCAGATTCACTGGCCCAAGCCCGACGAAGAGGTCGAAGAGGGCTGGACCGTCATGGCCGAGCTGCAACGCGAGGGCAAGGTCCGCTGGATCGGAGCCTCCAACTTCAGCGTCGCTCAGATGGAACGCGCTCTCAAGATCGCCCCCATCACCTCCCTCCAGCCGCCCTACTCGATGCTCAACCGCGCAGGAGTAGAGCCCGAAATCCTCCCATTCTGTGAGAAGCATGGTATCGGTGTCATCAACTACTCTCCCATGCACTCCGGACTGCTCACCGGCGCGATGACCAAGGAGCGTGTCGCCAACTTCCCCACCAACGACTTCCGCCGCAACGCAAAGAACTACCAGGAGCCACTGCTCTCCCAGAACCTCGAGGTCGCCGACCTGCTCGAAACCATCGGTGCCCGCCACAACGTCAACGCCGGAGTCATCGCTATCGCCTGGACGCTGCACAACTCTGCCATCACCGCCGCCATCGTAGGCGGCCGCAGCGCCGCACAGGTCGACGGAGTCATCCCAGCAGCAACCTTCCACCTATCCGAGCCCGAGTTCACCGAGATCCAGAACTTCCTCGTCAGCCAAAACCGCTAACCGCCACCACCAAAATCCGGGTGCCCCATCCTCGCGGCGGTTTCATCGTCGCAGGGTGGGGTATCGCGCGAGAGCGCGACCGCTCTCCTCCACCTTCCACAAAACTCCGTCATCCCGACCGAAGCGCAAAGCGCGCAGTGGAGGGACCCCCGCATTAGCCGTTGCTTCTGCTTTTGCCGTTGCCTGTCCTTGTTGTTGTAATTGTTCTTTCCGAATGCTCCAACCCACTCAAAAACTGTCACCCTGAGCGAAGTCGAAGGATCTGCGGTTGCCGTTGCCTTTGTTTGTTGTCCTACCCCCAACGCCTAAAGCGATAGACTGATCCCCATGCTGCCCCCCCTCCGAGCCGACTTCAACACCCGCTACACCCCCGAAAAGTATCAGCAGCTCCTCGCCCGCCTGAACGAAAAAACACGCTCAACAATAGAGTTCCGCGTCTCAGAGACACCCTGCTTCTTCCCAAAGACCTTGCTCGACGAGATGGCCCAGATCGGCATCGAGCTGACACATCAATTAGTCGACAGTCCCAAATACATGGCCGCCTCAACAGGCTCTATCCCCGAACAGTACCGCGTCCCCAACGAATCTCCCCAGCCGCACTTCATGACGGTGGACTTCGGCCTCGTCCGCGGCGAGGACGACGCGCTGCACCCGAAACTGGTCGAGCTACAAGCCTTCCCCTCGATCCTCGGCTACCAGAACGAAGCTGCCCGGCAGTATATCGCCACCTACAACCTCGACCCCAGCCTCAAATGGCGTCTCAGCGGGCTTGACGAGCAAGGCTACTGGGCTCTTCTGCATCAGGTCATCCTCGGCAACCACCCCGCCGAGAACGTCGTCCTCACCGAGATCGACCCCGAGACCCAGAAGACGCTACCCGACTTCCGCGTCTACGAGGACAAGCTCGGCATCCGGACAGTGGACATCGCCACCATCCGCAAAGAAGGCCGCCAGCTCCTTTACCAGCGCGACGGCGTCTGGACCCCTATCCGACGCATCTACAACCGCGCCATCGTCGACGAGCTGGAGCGAAAAAACATCCAGTTGGCCTTCGACTACCGCGACGACCTGGACGTCGAATGGGCCGGCCATCCCAACTGGTTCTTCCGGATCAGCAAGTTTTCGCTCCCCTACCTCCGCCACGCCGCCGTTCCCGCAACCGTCTTCCTCAACGACTGGTTCAACGGAACAGGCGTCGAATCGCTGCCCTCGGACCGAGAGGACATCCTCCTCAAGCCTCTTTACTCCTTCGCGGGCCGGGGAATTCAGTTCGCTCCCACCGACGCCGAGCTGCAGTCTATCCCCGAATCCGAGCGTCCCCTCTACCTGCTTCAGGAGCGGGTATCCTTCGAGCCCGTCATCGACACTCCCCACGGAAAGACGCAGGCCGAGGTCCGCATCATGTATCTCTGGCCGGACGGCGGTCAGATGACCCCGGTCATCTCCCTCGTCCGCATGGGTAGGGGAAAGATGATGGGCGTCGATCACAACTGCAATCAGGAATGGGTGGGAGGCTCGGCAGCGCTCTTCTCTGAGTGACTTTAGTACTTTTTATTTTAAAAACAGTCTTATCTTAGTAGTGGTACGCTAAACTAAAGTTACCGAAGGACGGATCTGCGGCTTCGAGGGAAAGACACATGGCAGAGGTGGAGAGAGTGGTTGGACGGCATCTCGCACGACCCATCCGCCAGAATCCTGTACGGAACGCGGTACGTTTCCCCATTGCGCTGCCATTGACCATCCATACCGATCACGGACAGATCCAGGCGATGACAGAGAATATCTCTGCAAATGGGCTTTTGTTTGTTTGTGATGATCTCCCCGAGGTGAATAGCACGATTGAGTTCACCATGGTCATGCCTTCCGCCATCATGGGCTCTGATAAGGATGTAGGGATCTATTGCACTGGCCGCATTGTGCGGCATCAGCAGGATGGTCGGATCAAAAAAGCGGCTGTTGTGATCGACGAGTATTTTCTAAAGGCTTGATGATATGGATGTCGAACTAGATAATGGGCAAGAGAGTGATCGGACAGGGGAAGAGGCAGTAGTTTCCCCCGGAATTCGAATAATCCTGGCTGATTCGCAGGCGATCTACCGCGTGGGTATGCGCAAGGTCTTTGCCCTCGAAGATGACATTCGCGTCGTCGCCCAGGCCGAGACATTGACTAACCTCTACGCCGCTCTACAGCGCTTCCCAGCGGACATTGTCATTCTCGAGGGGCACCTCCTCGACGGTACGGTCGACGCTATTCCCGAGCTGTTACGACACTCTCCCGAAGCAAAATTGATCGTGCAGGTCGTGGGGACCGACGAGGAGAATACCGTAGAGCTCTACCGGCGTGGCGTCCGCGGCGTGATCCCAAGGTCGATAACCCCCGACCTGCTCGTCAAATGTGTCCGCAGGATCGCTGCCGGAGAGACCTGGATCGATAACCAATCTATCAGTTGGGTGATCGGCGCTTACCGGTCGCAAGCCTCCACTCTCACCAACCCCCGCACCCAGCCAAAGCTCTCGAAGAAGGAGTTGGCGATCATCAGCTGTATCACCCGAGGTATGCGCAACAAAGAGATCGCCTACCAGATCGGCACAACGGAGCAGGTCATCAAAAACTACCTGCGCAAGGTTTACGACAAGCTGGGCGTCTCCGACCGGTTGGAGCTCGCGCTCTATTGCCTCCACCATCAGCTGCTGAAGAAATATGTGGATGACTCCGAAGCGCCCTCCATGGTGCCGGAGCAGCAACAGCTTACCCCTCAGCGCGCCAAGATGTGATTGGCCATCTACTGCTGCAAAACTAAAGGGACTCCGATTCGTCGGAGTCCCTTTAGTTTTGCAGCTTCTGTTGCTCCTATTGCTTGTCGATCTCGAGATCGATCGTGAACTTTACCTCGTCGCCCAGCACTGGTGGGGCAAACTTCGTGCCGAAGCCGAAGTCCGACCGCTTGATCAAGCCGCTTGCCGAGAAGCCGCTGATGGTCTTGCCGCCCATGCCTTTCTGCGGAGCGGACGGGCCGTCGACATCCAGCGTGACGCTCTTGGTGACGCCATGCAGCGTCAGGTCGCCAACCAGCTGTAGCTTATCACCCGACTTCGTAACGGACGTCGACTTGAACGTGATCGTCGGGAATTGGGCTACATCGAAGAAGTCCGGGGACTTCAGGTGCTTGTCCCGCGCGTCGGTGCCCGTATTGACGGTCGCGGCATCCAGCACTGCATCTACCTTGGACTTGGTAATGTCCTTCTCATCGAGAACGATCGTGCCCTTCACTCCGGTGATGGCACCGCGGACAGTGCTCACGCCCATGTGGCGGATCTGGAAGTCAGACTGAGAGTGCGCGGTATCGATCGCCCAGGTGGAGGTCTGTGCATGGAGACTGCCGCCGAACACGAGGGTCGCAGCGAAGGCGAGAGCCAGGAATTTCTTTGCGTTCATACGTTCATTTCCTTTTTTCTGGCGTTTCCAGACGGTTCGGTTACTACACTGACGTTATAGAGCGCCTTGGGAACCATGCGCCCTCGATCTGCCTGCAAAACTCTGGGTAACCTATTAGTTGATGCGTAGAGGTAAATGGTTGACGCAAAAAGAGTACAACATAGCGCCAATCCCCGAAGTATACCCGCGATAAAATCCCGCAACAAAAAGGAAGACACAGTCTCCGCCTCCGAAGATATATGCTTATCAAGGCGGTCACAGGATGGGCCGCAACGGATATGGCGACTCCCACCCTCCCGAAGCAGCACCCGACCCTCACTACAGCGGCTCCCTACCTCATCGAACAAGTTTGGGCCGACTACACGCCCGAACAGCACGCTGTCTGGTCCGAGCTCGTCGCCCGCTGCATGCCCCAGCTCCGCAAGCACGCCTGCCGCGAGTACCTCGACGGCTTCCAGCAGATCGGTCTTCGCGAAGATCAGCTCCCCGACCTCGCCGCTATCAGCGCCCGCCTCTCCCCCCGCACCGGCTGGCAGTCCACACCCGTCAGCGGCTTCCTTCCCGGCGACGCCTTCTTCGACATGCTCGCCGCCCGCATGTTCCCCACCACTACCTGGCTCCGCTCCCGCGACGCCATGGAGTACACCCCCGAGCCCGACATCTTCCACGACGTCTTCGGCCACGTCCCCATGCACGCCCACCCCGTCTTCGCCGACTTCCTCCAGCAGTACGGCGCCATCTGCGCCCGCTTAACCGACCACAAACAGCTCGAACGCATGGGCCGCCTCTTCTGGTTCACGGTGGAGTTCGGAGTCATCCGCCAGGACGGCGGCATCAAGGTCTACGGCAGCGGCCTCATCAGCTCCCACGGCGAATGCACCCGAGTCCTCACCGGGGGCTGCGAGATCAAGGACTTCAACCTCAACGACGTCCTCGATCAGGAGTTCCAAACCAGCGAGATGCAGCCCGTCCTCTACGCCGTCGAATCCTTCGACCAGATCTACGAAGCTACCCGCCTGGCCGAAGCCCGCCTCGGCTAGACAAGTGAATCTCAAATTCGCGCCTAGCTCCCGCTCCATAAATCTGTCATCCTGAGCGGAGCGTAGCGCAGTCGAAGGACCTGCGGTTGCCGTTGTTTTTGCCGTTGCCTGTTCTTCTTGCTTGTCATCCCGCACCCTGAGCGAAGTCGAAGGGGGAGGGATCTGCTTTTGCAGTTGCTCCCACGGCCTACCGAACCGCCCCCACCTTCTTATCCAGCACCTCTCCCCAAACCACCTTCGCCTCCGGCTCCATAGTCTCGACAACCTTGCGGGCCTGCCCATAAGCACTCCGAGCCCCAGCACCATTTCCAGCCGCCGCCAGCGCATCCCCCAACGCGATCTCCGTCTGCACAGCCTCCGGCGCAATCCCTACCGCCACCCGAGCCTCCGCAACCGCGCCATTTACGTCCTTCTTCTTCAGTAGAGCTTCGGACTCCTGAGCATGGCTCAACGCCGAGGCCAGCGGTACCGCAAAGCTGCCCTCGTACACAAGCACGCCGTCCTGGATAGACGCCACCGGCTTCACTCCCTGAAAGCTCCGGTAAGGATTCAGCACATTCGATCCCAGCTCAAATCCCGTCAGCGTCCCCGCGCTGATGAACACCGGCCCGCTAATCGTCTCCGGAACAGGGAACTGCATGTGGCTAAAGAATGAGTCCGGCGTCGGCAGCACCTTGCACGGAATCCCATAGTCCGACGGCATAATAAACGGCGTCACGAAGTAAGCGAACCAGCAGTCCTTGATGCCATGCTGATCCGTATACAGCTTCACCGCCTTCAACTGCTGCCCCCAGTCCACATTCGAGTCCGTCAGATAAAGGTGCGTCTGCGTAGGCCCTCCCCAAAGCTCATTCGAGTAAGCCATATAGTTCGGATAAGCCCGCAACGACGACCCCACATGCAGCACTAGCAGAACCGCCACCACCCAGGCCCAGCCCTTTTGCAGTTGACCACCCGCAGGTCTGATCCACGCCCACGCTCCACCCGCAGCCAGCACGCATAGAAACACATACACCGGTAGCACATGCCGCGACCCGATATTCAGCTCGGAGCCCATTGCGATCCACAGATAAACCGCCGGAGCTGCCAGCAGGTACAGCACCTCCCGTCCACGCAGTCGCCCCATGACGATCGCGGCCAGCGCCAACGCCGTCAGCGCCAGCAACCCCAGCGTCAGCTTGATCGCCATCACGGAAGGGAAGTAGAACCATACTCCATGCTCGTACACCTTGCCGAAGAGATAGCTTGGCATTCCGTTCGCCATCGACCGCACATCGGCCAGGCCATACAGGTATGACTCCGGCAGCAGATGAAGCCGTCCCGCCAGTAGAATAACCTTCGCCTCCAGCGGCCGCAGTGGCAGCGTATAGTTCGCCAGCGTAGGACTGAGCGCCAGCCCCGCCGGACGAGCGTTGTAGCGAAACCCATAGAAGCTCCACAGCACCACCACCGCGATCACCGCAATCGCAGCCAGCGCCCCAACCAGCCGAAGCCCCTGCCGGGCAGCGATTGTCTTGTCCGCTTTCACGAATCGCCTGTGAAATATAACCTCACCCAGCCCCAGCAGCACCAGCACGGGTGCCAGAATCACCGCAGAGTGCTTGCTCGCCAGCGCCAGCCCGATCACAAACCCAGCAATAATCAGCCGCCCCAGCGAAGGCACCTTGCAGTACCGGTAGAACGCATAGACCGACGCGAAGAAGAAGCACGATACCGCAGCATCCGTAGTGACATAAGCGCCATGCGCCACGATATTGGGCTCAAAGACCAGCAGCGTCAGTGCGATCAGAGCAGGCGGAGTCCCGAACATCTCCCTGGTCGCAAAGAACACCACCAGCGCCATCAACAGCGTCAGCAGCCCCGCCGCCAGCCGTACCCGCAGCACCATCGCATCGGCGGTATAGGCAGGCGCATTACCGAAGAGCATCTCCCGCCCGTCAAGGTAAGACTCCTCTTTGAAGAAGCGGTTCTGCAACTTCGGCACATGCAGCGGCAAACCCAGCAGCGTCGAAGTGGCCAGCAGCTTCACCAGTGGGGGATGCTCCGGGTTCAACCCAAAGTCCCCAGTCTTCCACGTCATATACCCCGCGAAGATGTGGTCACCCTCATCCCACGTCAACGACTGCTGGCGAATCGTAAAGAAGACCTGCGCGGCAAATACGACCAACAACGCGACAACAATTGCGGCAACGCCGAAGCGACGGCGGTTCGGGAGACTACGTTCAGACATCGTTTCCTCGTAAGGCTAGGGTCAGGCCAGTCTACATTCTTCTCACAGCATCTTCTCCCAACAATCTGTCATCCTGAGCGAAGCGCAGCGTAGTCGAAGGACCTGCGGTTGCTTCTGCCGTTGTTTGTTTTTGCCGTCATCCTGAGCAAAGCGAAGGACCCCGAAGAACCTTACCAACCCCTACCGCTCGTACTTTTCAACCACGAAATCCAACCACCAGCCCCTATCTCTTCCCACGACTCGGCAGAAAACCCCAAATCGCCGGGTCCTCATTCCCCAACTCCCACGAGCAGAACCCCTGCAGCCCATGCTCTTCCACCAGCTTGTAACGGTCACTAAAGGTGCGCAGGTCCGTAAAGAAAATCCACTCCCGCATATAGTCGCGATAGAAGAAGAGGAACGCACTGTGGTCGACAGCATCCCACTGCACCATCCCCTTGTACGCGTCCGCCAACTGCATCGCATCCGGCGCGCTGATGTAGCTGGCCCCAGGATTCGGCTTCTCATCACCCGTAGCCTTATCGACGATCGGCCCATTTGTGTACCAGTGGTAGCCGTAGAGAGGAATCCCCAGCGACAGCTTCTCCTTCGGTACTACCTTCAGCGCATAGTCGAGGTTCTCCGTCGTCCACTGCCAACCCGCCACCGGCCCCGGAGTCGTCCAGCGCGTGTGCTGGTCATACGTCATCAGGCACAACAGATCGACTGCTTTGCCAAGCTCGGCGATATCATACCCACCGCGCCAGTCCTCATAGATCCACTTTGCAAATGCCCCCGCCCCCGGATACCCCGGAGCATTCGGAACGGTTGCGATCGACACCTGCAACCCCGCCTGGTGCAGCGCCGCTGAGGCCTCCTTCACCACGCTCGTCAGGTTGTCCCGGTCCGTCCACGAGACGTCTTCAAAGTCGAACTGGAAGCCCGTGTACCCATTCAACTTGGATTCGCGGATCATCGCCGCGATCATCTCCCGCCGCGCCGTCGGGTTCTCCGCCAGCGTGTGGAACTTCTTCTTGTCGAACAGCGCAAGGATCGGCATCACCGGAACCTGCTCCTGCTTCGCCACGGCGAGCACCCTGGGGTTCACCCCTCCTGTCACCAGCCCTGTCTCGTCCACGTGATACCACGCAGGCACCAGCAGGTCGATCTTGTCGGCGTGCGCAAGAAACGATCGGATCGAGTTCGGCTCGTCCGTCAGGTAGAACAGCGCGACCGGTTTGGCGAAGGCAGGAATCGAGAAAAGGACGAGCAGCGAGAGCAGCAGAAGTTTTTTCATCGCTCTCCACTTTAAACGATTCCTCGCCAAGGAGAGACGATCACGGTTTTGTAGCTACAGAGTTCGAAATCTGGATAGCCTGGCCGATCAGCAGCAAAACAGGGGCTGGTCCGACGGCGGTATTGTCAAGTTTTGCCAGTGTTGTGGAGTGGATGTGCTCCTCCTCTGTCGTTGCCTTCGAAACCGCGATGCAGGGGGTCTCAGAAGGGATTCCCGAGCCGATCAGATCGTCTGCCAGTGCCCGGAAGTCCCGTCCTGGCATATAGATAACCAGCGTCGCATCTTCCGGAAAGGCCCCCGTCCAGCTTGGCGAAAGCTGGATTTTGCCCGCCGCATGGTGCGCCGTCGCAAGGATCAGCTTCGACGCGGAAGTACGATCCGTAAGCGGCGTCTGAAGCCGCGCCGCCACAGCAAATCCAGCCGAAATCCCCGGCACAATCTCAAACGGAATCCCCGCCTCCCGCAGTGCCCCCATCTCCTCCCCAATGCGCCCAAAGACCAGTGGATCGCCCGATTTCAGGCGTACTACAGAGCGTTCCGCATGAGCGTGCTCCAGCATCAACGCGTGGATTCCTGCCTGCGTAATGCGTGGCTGGCCGCAGCGTTTGCCGACTGGAATTATCTCCGCGGTAGGGCTCGCCATAGCCAGAACCTCGTCTGAGACGAGGTCGTCCGGCAGGATCACATCGGCGGTCCGCAGCAGATCAGCGGCGCGAAGCGTCAGCAGATCCGGGTCGCCCGGGCCTGCTCCGACAAGATAGACAAAGCCGGGCTGCGCGCCGTTATTCACAAACCCTCCTTGGAATCCGTGGTCGTTGGAAGGGGGTTCGTTTTAGCGTGTTCGCGAGCCAGCACACGCGACGGGCAGCCGTCGTATCCGCAGACTTCGCGGCTGGCAAGCTGGTGGAGCAGCAGCTTGCGCTCTTCGTTCAATGGCTCTGTCTGGACAACTTCGCGGCGCAGGCTCCCGAGATCGTCAAGCCAGTCCCCGACGTCCAGCGGAAGCTGCTCGTTGATCTCTTTCCGCAGCCTCTGCGCTAGCGCCGGACTTGCTCCTGCAGTCGAGATGGCGATCTGCAGGTCGCCGCGCCGGACGACGGAAGGGAAGTAGAAGTCGCAGAATGGCGGGTCGTCCACGGCATTGCAGATGATGTTGTTCGCCACTGCCTCTGCGTAGACGGCTCGGTTGACCGCAGGTACGTTGGTTGCGGTGACGACGAGGAAGTAGTCGTGAACATCCCCCGCCTGGAACTCCCGCCGTTGCCACTCAAGCTCACCGGAGGCCGCCAGCTCTGCAATGCGTTCGCTGGCTTTGGGGGCGATGACGGTGATCTTCGCGTTGGCCGCGCGGAGCGACTCGATCTTCGACTCCGCGAGGTTCCCTGCGCCGATGACGAGGCAGGGCCGGGCGGTGAGCTTCAGGAAGATGGGGAAGAGATCCATGTCATCTGATAATACGAGCTTCAAGGGCTGAAGAAGTCTGTTGTGGCCTGGAGAGGCAAAGACAACTACAGAAGCAGATCCCTCCGGGATGACAAACAAAGGAGCGGCGGCAAACAAAAGAACAGCGCCTTACAAAGGAAGCAATGCCTTATTCGCCGGGAGCGAAGCGTCCAGCCCCTGCGGGAGCCAGATCGCGCTCGACCGGGTCGATAACGGCTCCGGCAAGCTGGGCGCGCAGGCTGTCGTCGTCGGTGCGGCTGAAGTAGGCGCGAAGGTCTTCACCCTCGGTACGGCTGGCGAGATAGCCGCGCAGCATCCGCTCGATTGCGGCGGGCACATCTTCTGCGGCGGCACGGTAGCCCAGCGGACGCGCGGTTGCGGCGTACTTGCCGACTGCTCCGCCCACGCAGAAATAGAACGCATCGACGACCTTACCGTCTTTCTTGATCTTCTTGCCTTCGAGGCCGATGTCCGCGATCCAGTGCTGGCCGCAGGAGTTGGTGCAGCCGGTGACGTGCAGCTTGATCTGCTGGTCGAAGCCGGGGAGCCGGTCCTCCATCTCGCTGACCAGCCACTTCGAGAAGCCCTTGGTCTCGGCGATCGCCAGCTTGCAGAACTCCGTTCCGGTGCAGGCTACGGCACCACGCCAGAAGGACGAGCTCTCGACCTGAAGAGTGAGTTTTTTCAGCTCCTCGATGAGGGCGGTGGTCTTCGCATTCGGCACATTGACGAGCAGAATGTTCTGCGCGATTGTCGCTCGCAGCTCGCCTGAACCGTACTCGTCCGCAAGATCGGCGAGCTTCACCAGTTGATCGCCCGACAAACGGCCATTCAGCACGCTGGCTCCCACTGCGGAGAGGCCAGCCTGTCGCTGGCGGGTGATGCCGACGTGATCGCGGTAGACGTCATCGGGAACGATATCCTGATCGACCGGGCTGGGATCGAGCTTGTAGCCAAGCTTCTCTTCGAGTGCAGCGAGGAAGGACTCGGCGGTCCAGCCGTGGCGCATGAAGAGGTATTTGATACGGGCGCGGGTGCGGTTCTCGCGCAGGTCCTGCTGCTCGCGGAAGATGACTGCGGTCGCATGAGCGACGGCGAGCGCCTGGTCCTGGCGAACGAACGCGGGAAGGCGCACGGCGAGGTGTGGTTCGGTGGAGAGACCACCGCCGACACGCAATGTGTAACCGACCTCGTCTTTGCCGTCGATCGTCCGCTTGATGGCGGTGAAGGCCAGATCGTTGATCTCGGGGTAGGAGCACCAGAGCGGGCAGCCGGTGACGGAGATCTTGAACTTCCGGGGAAGGTTGTAGAACTCCGGGTTGGCGGTGAGGTGGTGGGCGATCTCGACGGCCAGCGGGCTGGCGTCGAGTAGCTCGTGGTGGTCGAGGCCAGCGAGCGGGCAGCCGGTCACATTGCGGACGACGTCGCCGCATGCGCCCTTCGGGCTCAGGCCGATCTCGGTCAGGGCGTCGATCACCTCGACCAGCGACTCGATGGTGAGCCAGTGGAGCTGGATGTTCTGCCGGGTGGTGATGTCGGCGAGGTTGCGCGCGTGCTTTTTGGTAATCTCGCCGATTACGCGGAGCTGGTGTGATGTCAGCAGCCCGTTGGGCAGGCCGATGCGCATCATGAAGAACTCGGTCGCCTTGCCCTCGCCGCCGACTCCGCCGGTCGCGCCAACGCCGTCGCCCTGCGTGTAGACACCCCACCACTTGAAGTAGAGCCCGGTCCACTCGGGCAGCACGGCGTCCCGGCCCTCGCGGGCGAACTGGCGCACCTCGTCCCACGCCTCCCAGGGGTTCTTCGCGAGCTTCAGCCGCTCGGACTTCTGGGCTTTGGTTTCTTTGACGGCGGGGGTGGCTGGTTCAGGCATTGAGGGTAGATCCTTTGAGGAATATGAAGAATATGAGGTTCAAACAGAAACGCCCACTGGAGTGTGGGCGGCTGAGGACTTTGCGGGTATCGGGACTAGGAGGAAGTCTGCGAAGAGAGGCAAGGTCGGCAGCGCGCGGCGTCGCGACAACACGTACAACAGACGAAGATGCTCGATGTTTTCGCGGAGTTCATCTCTTCTAGGCTACGCGGGTCGTATTTTTGCGTCAAGATTCGGGGTTTTGGGGATTGTTTCCGGTTTGCCCGTCACTCGGGAGTAACGGTAACTTTCCAGAAGCCGACTTATGAGGACCAATGTGCGGTTGATCTCTGCGGGTGGTGGAATCCAAATGAATTAGCGTTGTGAGCTACCATGATCTCAATGCTCAACGCAGGCGCAACCTCGGATTTGAAGGACGTCAAGGATGACCCTATCCTAGACCTCTTACAACGCGAGTACTCGATACTGCAAGACAAGATCGATAAGATTGGTGGATTTCGATTCACCATCAAAGGGTGGGCTTTAACCCTAAATACAGGGGCACTTGTAGCCGCTTTCGCTACATCTCTGGCTCCAATCATTGGCGTGCTGCTTGTATCGGGGCTGGTATTCGGCTTGTGGTCATTAGAATGGCGCCAAGCTAAATTGACGGATCTCTTCCAGAGTCGAACCTTCAGGATTGAAGCGAGAATCATGCGGCGGCTCAATACACTTGGGATTCGCCGCGGTGAATTCGCAACTCTCATCTGTTGCCCCGGCATTGCGAATGAACTTCGTACTCCGATAGATGCTCACAGACCCGACACAACTGCAACATCCGCACTGAGGAGGAGAAAAGGCTTCCTCGGTCGGATTAAGAACTTTGCTCCACTAGTTCTATTTAGAAGATCCAGACTACGACGCAAGCTAGTTGGATCTGACGTCCATTTTTACATTTTGCTCTGGGGAATTTCCGTTGCTTTCATTTTTTTTCAGCAGAGCCATGTACGACAGAGTCCAAAGGGGCGAGCCATCGAACATTTCTTCAGAGAATGTTCAATAGCAACGCATAGACAACAGATTTCCGCTGAAGGAGTCTCATGGCGCGACGTAAAAAAATAACTCGGAAGCAGATTGACGCCGTGTTAGACCTCCTCGATCGAATCGAGAACGAGCTCCCGAGTGGATCTTCAATCACAATTTCCGAGGGAGAGGACGAAGTAGAAATTGAATTGGAAGAAGATAGCGGTGTGGAGGTCGGTGATGTTGACCTTGTTATCGATCTCGCCGTGATGGAATTCCAAAATCACGGCATACTACCGAAGAGAAAGAAGGGCACATATAGCCTAAGTGCTGTATTCGAAACGCTCTTCGGTAAAGAATCTACTGTTTCGGAACTAGCGATCGATTTGGAAACTACTCTTTCCGGGTATGAAGATATGATTTGGAACGACGAGGTCGAATCCGCTCTTGAACTCATCGAAGAAATTAGAGATCGAATCAAAGAGGTCCCCAGCGATGCCGCTCCTGCAGAGCAAGACTGAAAGTCTTCGAGATCAAGTTCGCCTAATAATGAGCGCTGAAGGCTTATCTTTCGATGAGCTTGCAAAATCTGCGTCGGACGTGATCTTGTTCGGGTCACGAACTGTCGGGGTAAATCGTCCGAATTCGGATTGGGATCTGTTGATAATTTCCGATCAATCCGGGCACAAAAAAAGAGGGAAATTAGACTTGGTTTTTGTTCCACAGACGAAGGTTAGTTCTCCTATTTGGAGGCGCACAGAACTTGCGAGGCATATAGGAGCATTTGGCATTAGCCTAATGCACAATGATTTACGAATTGATGCAATCGCTGATGAATACGCAGCTATACGAAAACAAGCGCGCCTCCAGAAGTTAGTGAAGAGTCTACTTCCGTGTTGGGACGCTCTAAATGAGGAGCTTAGGCATAAATACCTCACCCGAGTTAGGCGCGAGGTGCAAAGGTATCGTTACCTGAAGGAAGGTGCTCCTGTTCCACCTACCGCCAATCTGGATTCAATTCTGAACTCGCCTGACTGGACTGAGTGTGTATTTGAAGGTATCGGAGACGCCGCCAACATATCTAAAGCTGATGCTGTTCGAGTGTATCAAGTGATGGCTGATGAGGCTCGCCGCATCAGCCAAAAGAAAAAACGTTCCCAGAGTCGAAGTCCCCGGAGAACCAAATTAGACGTGTCGGAGTGAGCGCAGCCCCTTATATTGGGGTGCCCACACTCGGTACCCGAAACGCGCATCTCGTCACTTTACTCCCAACTTGTCGGCTATTCGGAAATTGACTCATTGCTGGTTTTGGAGAGTGAGGTAGTTCGCGTCAATCGACGCACTATCGGGAACCGGGCTCCCATATTGTCGATCGTTTGCTATGGCAGATGCTGCGACGCCTTCAGTTTGTCGATCTTCAAGCGGAGATCGGCAGCGGTTGCCGCCTGGAGGTCGGGGCGTACTGTTTGTGCGGACTGAAGCGCAGAGTTGTAGTGGGTGAGGGCCTCGGCAGGGTTGCCGGCTGCGACGAGAACATCGCCCAGGGTGGCCTGTACCGGCGCCGATCCTGGTGCGAGCTGTGCGGCATCGGTGGCTTTTTGCACCGCATCCTTCAGCTTGCCGGCGGATGCGAGTTTTTGAGCGTCGTGCGCCTCTACGAGCGCCGAAGCTAAGGGCACAGGGAACCGTCCGTTGTAGACATATATGCCGTGCTGAATGGTGTCGGTTGGCTGGATGCCACGAAAGCTGTCCAAGGGATTCAAGGACCCGTCGCCGAATTCGATTCCTGCGAGATTACTGTCGCTGATCAGCACCGTGCCATCGATCACTGGAGGCACGCTCATCGGAAGGTCGAGCCACCAAAGCGAAGAGGTCGTAGGCAGCCGCTTGCAGTGGATTCCATAGTCGGACGGCTCGACGGCGCCATCGGGAAAGTAGTCGAACCAGCAGTTCGTGATGTGTCGCTCGTCGAGGTATGTCTTGACGGCTTTGAGCTGCTGTCCCCAGTCGGTGTTGGCATCGCTTAGATAGCGATGCACCTGCGACGGGCCGCCCCAGGCTTCGTTGCCGTAGGCCATATAGGCGGGCGCAACGCGATACGAGGTCACAACCTGCCAGCAGAGCAAGGCGGCCAACGCGATGGCCCAGCGTGAATGGCGCTCCATGAGCGTTGCCGCGGTGCCGGCGATAAGGATGTAGAGGAATGGATATATCGGCAGTAGATGGCGCATCCCGATATCCATGTCGGAGTTCATCGAGATGGCGAAGTAGACGATGACCGGGATCAACAGGAAGCCGAGCTCGCGCGGCTTTTTCCGTAGCCCCCATCTCCAGGCGAGCGGAGACAGGCACAGCAGAATCAGGAATGGCAGCGTGGACTTGATGAGGAAGGCAACTGGGAAGTACGCGCGGTTGCCGTGCCGGTAGACGCGGCCCCAGAAATAGCTGTTGTCTTCGAACTCGGTGTTTTTGGTGTTTTCGAGGCCCCAGATGTATGCCTCGGGCAAGACGCGATGTTTGGCCAGCAGCCCCAGGACGTGTGCATCTCGCTGGTCGTACATCTTTGCCAGATAGGCCGTCAGTGATGGCTTCAGCTCACGTCCTTCTGGTGCGGCTTTGTAGCGGAATCCATAGAAGGACCAGAGGATCATCCAGGCGAAGACGCCGACTGCGGCAAGAGCGGCGAGCCGCTGCCAGAAGACCCGCGAGCTGCGCGTGAGACCCCACTCCAGCAGAACGCCGAGCAGCAGCATGGGAAAGAGGAAGATGCCTGTGAACTTCGCGGCCAACAGCAGCCCCGCTGCGATGCCAGTCAGTAAAAGCCGCGGCCAGGACGGGTTTTTGCAGTAACGATAGAAGGCATAGACTGCGGCGAGGAAGAAGCAAGAGCTGCCTATGTCCGTCGTTATCAGCGCGCCATGTGCGAGAACGTTCGGATCGAAGACAAACAGGGCCAGGGCGAAGAGGCCAGCGCCAAAGCCGAAGATCTCTCCCGCAGCGAGATAGATGAGTAGCGCCAGCACAAGAGCGAAGAACATGCAGGCCATGCGCGCTGGAAAGAGTACCCGGTCGCCCCCATTGCCAAAGACGAAGGCTCTGCCGTCGAGAAACGCTTCCTTCGGTTCCGACCTGCCTTGATTCGTGGGTACATCGAGTTGCATGGGCAGCAGTGGGAGCGCGGCTGTCAGCTTCACCAGGGGTGGAACTTCGGGATTCAGCCTGTAATCGTCAAGCTTCCAGACGGTGTAGCCGTCGAAGAGATGGTGCGCTTCATCCCATGTCACTGAGGTGGCGCGTGCAACGTGGATTAGCTGAAGGGCGAGCACACAAAGGAGCCCACTTACACAGATCACTCTCGTCAACGATTGGTTACGTAAACGCGAGGACCAGCCCATTATCCTAATCCGCCTCGGCCAGAGAGAACTTATGCCGCACATCGGAGCCGCGCAGCCAGAAGATTACGTCCTCGGCGATGTTGGTGGCGTGGTCGGCGGAGCGCTCGAGGTTGCGTGAGATGATGATGGCGTTCAGGGACTGCTCGCTAACCAGCGGGTGCTGCTGCATCACTTCGATCAGCTCGTCCTGGACGGCGTGGTTCATGGCGTCGATCTCATCGTCCATGGCGAGGACGTGCTCCGCCAGCTTGGCATCGGCTTCGAGCAGAGCCTGGATGGCGCAGCGGATCATGACGCCGACTTTTTCGCCCATTTCGGAGATGTCGATGGGGAGCGAGATCTGGGGGCGGTCTCGCATAGCCTGCGCCCGCTGGGCGATGTTCGAGGCCTGGTCGCCGATGCGCTCCAGATCGCCGTTAATTTTGATGACGGAGAGGATGAACCGGAGGTCGATCGCCATTGGCTGCTCTTTGGCGAGCAGGTCGTAGGCCATGTCGTCGACATCGCGCTCGGCGGCGTTGATAGCGGCTTCAATCTCGAGGACGTGGTCGCACAGTCCCATATCGGTAGTCAGGTAGGCATTCAGGGAGAACTCGAGTGCCTGCTGCGAGAGCGCGGCCATGGCAAGGAGTTTGTCCTTAAGAGCGACGAGCTGTTGCTGAAAGTGGATACGCGGCACGGCGTCTCTCCTGTTCTTTCTATTGTGACGCAGTTTTAAGCAGAGACGTATGAATCTGGGATGACAGGGGTTCCTTCAAGGGTACAGGAAATAGGGTTTGCAGCGCTGTTCGAAGGCGTCGAGGCTCGGTCGCCAGCTTGCTGCGATGGTGCGTGGATCTTCGTTATTGGTCAGGGCCTGCATGGTGGCAGCGTTAGCGACGATGGTCATCGCTTTAGCCATATTAAATTGAGTGGGATAAAGATGATGTAAAGCGGAGAGCAGCTCCAGGCCAAACTCGGAGGATTCAAACTGGGTGCGGTCGGTAACGGTGAAGTGGAGGCCGGGGATTGTCTGGCCGTGGTAGGGGTAGTGGTTGGTGTCGTCGGCGATGGTGAAGCGGGTGGGGGTGATGGCGACGCCGGGGATGTGACGGGTGGTGAGATAGGCGGCTAGCTCGGGAGCGTTGATGTAGGGCGCGCCGATCTGCTCGAAGGGTGTGTCGGTGCCGCGACCCACGGAGATGGTTTCGAGGAAAGCGGTGCCTGGGTAGAGGACGGCGGCGTTGAACGAGCGGAGATTCGGGCTGGGGTTGGTCCAGGGCAGGCCGGTTTCATCGAAGTACTGGGCGCGGGACCAGTGCTGCATGGGGACGACGGTCAGGGTGGCGTGGAGCTGTTTTTCGCCGTTGACGTACTGCGCGAGCTCGCCGAGGGTGAGGCCATGCCATGCGGGCAGCGGAATGTAGTTGATGTAGGCGCTGGCGCTGGCGTCGGAGATGGGGCCTTGGACTCGTGTGCCGCCGATGAGGTTGGGCCGGTCGAGGACGATGATCTCGAGTGGATGGCCGCTGGTTTTTTCGGCTGCTGCGGCTTCAACGAAGTACTCGGTGATGGTCTCGTAAGTGTAGAAGCGGACGCCTGCGTCCTGAAGGTCGATGAGTACGGCGTCCAACTGCGCCAGATCGGCTGGCTTGGGGCGGCGGTCTGCGTCCTTTGCTCCGTAGAGGCTGCGGACGGGGAGGTGGGTGGTGTCGTCGGTGGCGTTGCCGACGTGGGTGTCGTCGTGGGTGCCGGAGATGCCGTGCTCGGGAGAGAAGAGCGTGGTGAGGGTAAGGCCAGGGACGGTCTGTGCTGCGTTGGTGGCGAGGATGTCGATGGTACGGCGGCCCTTGCTGTCGAGGCCGCTCTGGTTGGTGAGCAGGCCAAGGTGGAGATGGCCGTTGTGGCGCTTCGCGGCTTCTGCGAGGGCGGCGAAGTGGGTGGTTTCGAGGACGTCGATGCCGGTGAGGGTAGCGGCTGTGGATATTTCTTTCTTGACGAGGCTGTCGAGATGGGAAGCGGAAGTTTTGGGTGGAGCGGGACTGTCGATGCTGACAATACTGCCGTCGTGTATACCGCCGTCGTGAACGATCTTCGTATGGTTGGCATCGCCGGAGTCATAGTAGAGCTGAAGGATATTGGCCGCAGCGGTGGCTACCTGGCCTCGCAGAGCAGAGATTGGCGGGTTGCCGCGCGGGTGGATGGCGTTGGCGAGCAGGACGACGTAGGTGTCGCTGGCCGGGTCCATCCAGAGGCTGGTGCCGGTGAAGCCGGTGTGGCCGAAGCTGCCGATGGGAAAGACTCCGCCGCGTGGGCGGGAGAAGGCGGAGTTGATGTCCCAGCCGAAGCCGCGTGTGGCGATGCCTTTGGTCGGCTGGCCGTCGGGGGTGAAGACGGTTGCGCCGCTCTCGGCGGTGGCGGGCTGCTCGGGCGTAGACATCAGCTTGAGTGTGGATTGTTTGAGGGGGAAGGGGCCGGTATTTTTTGTGAGCTTATCGAGCAGCGCCTGTGCGAAGCGGCTGATATCGGCGGCGGTCGAGAAGATGCCAGCTTGCCCGGCGACTCCGCCCATGCGGCGAGTGGTGGGGTCGTGGACGGTGCCGCGGAGGAGGCGGTCGAAGTCGGGGTTGGTGGCGGCGGTGCCTTCGTTGTCGTGGGCGGTAGGGGCTGTGTGCTCATCAAGAGCGAGCGGACTCCACGTACCGGGCAGGCAAGCGATGCGGATGGGGAAGCGTGGGCGCGGTCCGGGTTCGATGGCGGAGCCATGGTCGATGCGGGGGCCGCAGGTCTTGTCGAACGGATGGAAGGTGGTGGAGATCATGCCGAGCGGGCGGAAGATATGCTCGCTCGCATACGCGTCGAGGGACTCGCCGCTGAGCTTTTCGACGATGGCGCCAAGGGTGATGTAGTTGATGTCGGAGTACTCGAAGTGCGTCCCGGGCTTCGTCGTCAGCGGTGAGGCAAAGGCACGCCGGAGGCCTTCTGCTTTGTCCGGCGCGGCGAGGCCCCAGGCGTCTTTCAGGTCGACATCGGGAGGGAGGCCGGAGTAGTGGGTCAGCAGCTCGCGGATAGTTACATCTTGCTTGCCGTTGGCGGCGAATTCGGGGATGAATTTGGCGACGGGGTCGTCGAAGGCTAGCTTGCCTTGCTCGTAGAGCTGCATGATCGCCGTTGCGGTGGCGAGGCACTTGGTGAGTGAGGCCATGTCGAAGAGGGTGTCTTCGGTCATGGGCTCGGCGGCGGAGGGATTGCCGTCGAGCCCGGGTTCACCGGCTAGCTTGCGGTTGCCGTAGGCGTGCTCGAAGACGATCTTGTCGTTGTGGCCGATGAGGACGACGGCTCCGGGGAGTTTTTTAGCAGCGATGGCGTCCGTGATAAGGGTGGAGATGGGGGTGAAGTCGGATTGAGTGTTGTCGATCCCACCCTTCGCAAAAGACACGAAAGATGGGGCACCCGGGCTTTGTGGGGTAGATACCTGGGCTACGCTGCGGAATGACAAACAGGAGAGGCATGTAATCACAAGAGCGGCGACGGCTTTATGGCGAGGCTGCTTGCGGAAGATCAGGCTGGCGAGTGAGCCGACGGCAAAGGTCACGAGTGCTCCGATGAAGACATACCAGGTGAAGGCAACCTTCGGGATGGTAAAGCTGATGGAGTGCTGCCCGTGGATGAGGTCGGTCGTGAGATCGAAGCTGGAGTTTGGCAGCAGCCAGAGGGCGAGGTTGAGTGCGAAGCCGACGATCATGCCGCAGATTGCTCCTGTCTGGGTTGCATATTTTGTGAGGCTGCCGAGCAGGAAGACGCCTAGCAGGCACCCATAGGCTACGGAGGCGATGGAGAGGCCGGTTTCGACGACATGGCCTTTGCCTCCGGCGTGGACGCTGTAGACGGCGATGGCGAAGAGGACGAAGGCCCACAGCACGGTGCTGGAGCGGGAGATCATCAGCCGCTCGCGGTCGTCGGCGTTGGGACGCCAGTGCATGTAGAAGTCGACTACCGTCGTGGAGGAGAGAGAGTTGAGCGCAGCGGAGAGGTTCGACATCGCGGCTGCTAGGATCGCGGCGACGAGCAGCCCAGCGATGCCGATGGGCATCTCGGCGACGATGAAGCTGGGGAAGATGCGGTCGGCGGAGGCGAAGCTCTGCGGATGCAGGCCATAGAAGACGTAGAGGCCCGCGCCGATCAGAAGGAAGAGCGTGAACTGGAGGAAGATGACGGCACCGCTCGAGAGCAGCGCAAGCCGCGACTCGCGCAGGCTGCGGGCGGCGAGCATCCTCTGCACCATCAACTGGTCTGTTCCATGCGAGGCCATGGTCAGGAAGGTGCCGCCCAGCGCGCCTGCCCAGAAGGTGTAGCTCTGGGTAAGGTTCAGGGCGAAGTTGAAGAGGTGGAACTTGCCAGCGGCTGCTGCGACCTCGTGGATCTGGCTCCAGCCACCGGGGACGTGGGTGCCGAGCGTGAAGATCGCGACGAGCGTGCCTCCTATATAGATAGCCATTTGGACGACGTCGGTCCAAATGACCGCGGTCATGCCTCCCTCGAAGGTATAGAGCAGCGTCAGCGCGGAGATGATGGCGATGGAGAGCACGTCGCGTGTGCCGATGGCGATTCCGACGACGATGGACACGGCAAAGACGCGGACGCCTTCGGCGGCGGCACGGGTCAGCAGAAAAAGCCCGGCGGTGACCTTGTGCAGCGTGTGGCCGAAGCGTTGGTCGATGAGCTGGTAGGCGGTCAGCATCTGGCCCTGGAAGTATTTGGGCAGGAAGATGGCGGCGACCACAATGCGTCCGATCATGTAGCCGAGGACGATCTGGAGGAAGCCGAAGTCGCCTGCGAAGGCTACGCCGGGGATGGAGATGATGGTGAGCGTGCTGGTCTCGGCGGAGACGATGGAGAGCGCGATCGCCCACCAGGGGATGCTGTTGTCGGCGAGGAAGTAGCCACGTAACGACTTGTCCTTACTGCCTTTGCCGCCGCTGCGGAAGCGTAGACCGAAGAGCGTAATGCCGAGCAGGTAGGCGACGATCAGGATGAGGTCGAAGGTGTGGAGGTGTGGCGGAATCGTCAATACGTTCTCTCCCGGCGCTTGCTTGGTTGATGGTAATGATAGCGGGTGGCCGGGAGAGTATGGGTGTTGTTGGGAGAGAACGGCAACGGCAAGAGCAAAGGCGAAATGCGGGGGTCCCTCCACTGCGCGCTTTGCGCTTCGGTCGGGATGACGGAATTTGCGCTAATCGGGCTCTGGTCGAGATGACGGAGTTTGTGCTGATGTGTTGATTCGGCTCCGGTTGGGATGACGGAGTTTTGAGTGGGTAAGCTACTTTGTTTCTGCGGCGCGCAGGGCGAGTCCCTGGGCGACGGAGGTGAACTCGTTGCCGGTGCGGACGCGCGCGGGCGTGAAGCGGCTCTCGAAGATGCGGCGGACGGCGGGGACGAAGCTGGTGCCTCCGGTGAGGAAGACGCGGTCGATCTGTCCAGGAGCGATGCCGGTGGTGGCGAGCAGCCCGTCGACGCAGCCTTCGATGGAAGCCAGTTCGTCGGCGATCCAGCCTTCGAAGTCGTCGCGAGTGACGTGGGCGACGATGTCCATGCTGCCGTCGCGGAAGTGGAACTCGGCGGCAGCATGGTGCGATAGCTCCATCTTGAGCCGCTGCACGGCCTGGTGGAGCTGGTAGCCGAGGTCTTCGTCGACCAGGGTGATGAGAGCGGCGATCTTCTCTGGCTCCATGGCGCGGAGGCGTGCGGCCTTGAGGATCTCGGAGACGTTGCGGGTCTTGAGGAATGAGAGATAGTGCCAGCGCTCGAGATTTGCGTAGATCCACGCGGGTACAGCAGGGATGATGTTGGCAGGACGGTCGGCGGCCTGCGCGAAGGTGCGCTCGAAGCTCTCAGAGCCGAGCGCGGGCGAGACGAGTTTGCGCACGATGCGAGCGTCGAAGGCATCGCCCGCGAGGCCGAGACCGGAGTTGCCGAGGATGCGTTTGGCTTGGCCGCTCAAGGGACGGCTGGATGGGCCGACGTGCAACAGCGAGAAGTCGCTGGTGCCGCCGCCGAAGTCGCCGATGAGGATCAACTCGTCGCTCGTGAGTGTGGACTCGTAGGCGTAGGCGGCGGCTACGGGCTCCATCTCGAAGGTGACGGACTCGAAGCCTGCGTGCAGGAAGGCAGAACGAAGACGTTCGGTGGCGAAGTCGTCGTCCTCGGACGTTTCGGCACCGACGAAGCGGACGGGGCGTCCGACGGTGGCATTACGGATGGGCTGGCCGAGATGCTGTTCGGCGCGCAGGCGAAGGTCGGTGAGGATGCGGGAGACGAGGTCTTCGATGGCGTAGCGACGTCCAAAGACCTCGGTCCCAGTGAGCTGACGGCTGGGGAGGTAGGACTTGAGTGACTGGATGAGCCTGCCTTTGTTCTCGGCGTCCAGGTAGTGCTCGATAGCGGCGGGACCGGTGAAACTTTTGACGCGGCTTCCGGTGGCCTGGCGGTGCTGCTCCAGGTAGAGGACGGAGCGGAAGGATTGGGTAAGTCCCGACGCACTCGGAAACGAGACGAGCTCCACCGCTCCGTCGCCGTGGGTGATGGCGACGGAGCTGTTGGTGGTGCCGAAGTCGATTCCGATGGAAGGTGCAGACACGAGTGTTAGTTGACCTGCCGTCCGTGGAGGATGGTGGAGCGCAGGGTGCCGTCGGCGGAGTAGAGGTTGAAGTTGGCGGGCCTGCCGGGCGCGATGGAGAGCTGATCTTCGAGGCCGAGCATCGCCGCTGGGTTGTTCGAGGCGAGCGTCGTCACGTCGGCGAAGTCGACTCCTGTGTATCGTGCGAAGTTGGCCACGGCGCGGTCCAGCGTCAGCACCGATCCTGCGAGGACTCCGCCGGAGAGGCAGCGTCCGTCGGCAACCTCGACCACGAGGCCTCCGAGCATGTAGGTGCCGTCGGGCATCCCGGTTGCGGACATGCCGTCGGTGATGAGGATGCTGCGGGTCATACCCTTGGCCTTGAGGAAGAGCCGTACCAGCTCCGGGGCAACGTGGACGCCGTCGCAGATCAGCTCGGCGAAGAGGTTGTCGTCATCGAGCACGACGCCAAGGATGCCGGGCTCGCGGTGGTCGAGCGCGCGCATGGCGTTGAAGGTGTGGGTGGCGCTGACGGCTCCGGCCTTGATAGCTTCGCGCGCCACATCGGCGGTGGCGTTCGAGTGGCCAATGCTGACCTTGACGCCTTGTCCAGCCGCGTGGCGGATGAGGTCGATCGCTCCAGGTATCTCAGGCGCGATGGTGATAAGCCGGATGTGGCCACGGGCCGCCTGCTGGAAGCGGTCGAAGAGCTCGATGCTCGGTGGAAGGATATGCTCTGGTGGATGGACACCGCGTTTGGCGTGCGAGACAAATGGGCCCTCAAGATGGATGCCGAGCGGGACCGCGCCGTCGTGTTGTTCTGCTTCAATATTGGTGGCGATGCCTTCGAGCCCGCGCAGCGTAGGATCGACGGCAGCGGTGACGGTCGTCGGCAGGTAGTGGCCGACGCCACGAGTTGCGAGGAAGCGGCTGATCTTGCCGAGCGCCTCGGGCGTACCCTCCATCACATCGTGGTTCATCGCCCCGTGGATGTGGATGTCGAGGAAGGCTGGGGTGAGGATGGTGTCGGCCTTGCTATTGGTGTCGGTCTCGATGGACTGAATGAGGCCGTCGTCGCCGATGGTGATGATGGGATTGACCCAGGTCTTAGAGGAGGTGACGAGTCGTGCGGCGGTAATAGTTTGAGGCATCCATTCCAGTTTAGATGAAACTGATGCGATCACTTCCAGGCGTTCAATGTTTGCAACTCCCCGTTGACGATGATGCGGGGGAGTGGGGCGTATCCGAGCGAGGAACATTGCTTTTGTCCGCTTGTCAACATCCAGCGCAAGAATCCGGAGAGAGCGGTTCGCTCCTGGGTATCGCCGCCTGATTGGCGCACGAGGAAGTAGGTAAATGTAGCGATGGGATAGGCGTCCTGCCCTGTCGCATTCAAGAGCGAGTCTGGGTCGCGGTCAGCGGCTTTCGCGCTGACGGCGGCGGCTGTGAGACTAGCAAGGTCTGCCTTGATAAATCGGCCAGCAGGATTGCGCACTCTCGCGTAGCTTAGCTGGTGTTGAATGGCGTAGGTGAGCTCGACGTACCCGATTGCGTTCTTTGTTGCAGCTACCTGCTCCGCAACACCCTGGCTGCCAGCGGCGCCGACGCCCACCGGCCATTCGATAGTGGCTCCGGTCTTTGGCTTCCACTCCGGGCTTACCTCAGCCAGGAAGCTCGTCCACACGAAGGTTGTGCCGCTCCCATCCGATCGATGGACGACCGTGATCTCAGCGTCAGGTAGGCGAGTGCTCCTGTTCCATTGACGAATGCGCGGGTCATTCCATTTGCGGATTTTGCCCGAATAGATGTCTGCCAGAAGCTCTGGCGTCAGATTCAGCTCATCCCCTGCGCCGGGCAGGTTGTAGATCGGAACGACTCCGCCGATCACTGTCGGAAGACGCAGCACGTCCGTTTCGGTGACACCACCTGGGATGTCCGACGCGGCCATGTCGATCTTGCCTGTAGTGAGTTGCTCTAGTCCTTCGACGGAGCCGACCGCATCGTAGGTAATCGGAAAGCCGCCCGGCTGCTGCCGGAAGGATTCGAACCACTTCTGATAGAGAGGAGCGGGAAATGTGGCTCCGGCGGCCCGAAGAGTGGGGCTTGCACTATTGCTGGCGGATAACGGCACGGTCGAGGCAGCGAAGCCGTTCTTTATCGCTGCAAGCAGACTCGCGCTGAGTTGGCCTGCGAGGTCGTCCGCGATATTGGCAAAGCGGAAACGGCCTGGGGTAGCGAGATACGACCAGAGCGTCTGGTTTGACCGGTCAGAGAGCTCGGCGGAGGCGTAGCCCTGATAGTTGGTGGCGCTGGCGCTCTTGGTGCGTGGATTGACCGAGACGGTTCCGGTCGGCCAGATGACTGTGGTGACGCGCAAAATGGCGTCGGCTGTCTTTTCATCGGCGACTACACGCAGACCGCCCTTTTTCTCCAGGCTGTCGATTAATCCCCGGCGCACTGCGTCTGTGCTGCCTGCCGTGTTCTGGGGTGCTACGAACACAGTGCGAATCTCGCGTGGACTCTGACCTGCTTCCGCCCAGACTGCACTATGGCAAAGCGCCAAGAGGAGCACTGCGCAGAGCGATAGAAGCCCGCTCCATGCGGTGCGGTGGGTGAGTGCTTTATCTGGGGCGACAACGTGAGCTGTTCTCATGATCTGCATCAGCTTGCCACAGAGTTTATAGATATTGCGTGAATCAGGAGGCTGGTTCAGCGCACGGGTTGTGGGATGCCCAGGTCAGAGGCCGGCGGAATGGTCTGGGAGTTGCTCCACTGGCGCTGGACGGCGCGGACTTTGTCGATTCGTTGTAGCCAGAGTTGGATGGTGAAGTCGTAACGCTCGAGGTTATTGCGCAAGAAGTAGGGACGGTTGCTCTTCAGCCACGCCGTCTCGTAGAGGTCGCGCATGAGAGAGTAGCCGTTGCGGAGGTCCTGCAGCTTGCCGTTGACGTTGTTGATGTTGCCGAGTTCGCGGCCGACATCGGAGCGGTCTTCCTTATTGCGGGAGGTCTGGAGCGAATAGGCATGGGCGTAGCTGGCGGCGATCTCGTCCGAGATCTGGAATTTGAGGCCAATCAGATCCATGCGACGGGCGCCTAGATCGAGCGCGTCCAGGGCGTCCGTCTCGCGCAGGCCTGGGTTGGCGTTGCGGGCCTCGGCTACAAGTGTGATGGCGCGCTCTGCATGCAGCCGAAGTTCTGGGAGGATAGTCCGAATCTGCCCGGCCTCGCGCTGCCCGTCGACTGACCACGGATCGATCCAGAAGACGAGGTCGGAGCCGTCGGTCTTGAGCGGCGAGTCGTGCAGCAACTGATGGGCGGCCATCAACTCTTTCTGTGCTTCATCGATCTTGCCGGTTACATCGCCGTGAAATACAAGGCCGTAGGAAGTTTGGAAGGTCGGGATGGAGGCTTCGCCCTTATGCCACGCGGCCTCGGCTCCGAAGAGGATGCCGTACCAGTTATTGTCGGCGAGGGCCTCGCCGTCGTCGTCCCAGATGGTGTTGAGCTGGCCGGTGACGCCTAACTGCTGGCCCTGCACGGTGAACTGCTGGACGTTGCTGAGTGCGTTGTTCCAGTTGGGGTAGACACGCGACCAGTTATTGATGCCGGGCGCGACCCAGGTTTCCATACCTGCATTGGTGAAGGGCGTGATCCAGCGGTCAAAGCCCTTTGGCTGGGGGTTGTATTCCCACGCGACGGCGATGGTGGCCTGTTTGAAGCTGGCAGGAAGCTGCTTCACAAGGTCGGGGTCGTGCATGGCGATGTCGCCCCAGAAGAGCAGTTTGCGGTTCAGAGGCTTCAGGTCGGCGACAATCTTCACCATTGTGTCGAGGTAAACAGCACCCAGACCCTGGGCGTCGACGGCGGCCTTGGTCTGCCCCTTGCCCAGCTCGCCGGTCTCGTCAGCCCCAAGGTGCAGGAAAGGTCCGGGGTAGATGGCAGCCAGCTCGGTAAACATATCGTGGGTCAGTTTCCGGGCGTCAGGCTGAGCCGGGGCCAGCACTTGGCCGTGCGGGGTTTCGGCAAGCGGGGCGTACTGCTCCCAGTTGAGAAGGTAGTGGAGGTGGCCGAAGGCCTCTTGCTCGGGAATGATGGTGACGTGATATTTGGCGGCATAGGCGACCAGCTCGCGCGCCTGCGCTTGGGTAAATGTCCCGCCGGGAGGCGCCATGAGCGGGTGGCCGGTGTACTGCATCGTGTGCTCGAAGTATGGCGAGTAGATATTGACCTTGTAGGCGGCGAGGGTGCGGATCTGCTTTTTCTGATAGTCGAGCGTTGGGACGGGGCCGCGGGAGAGGTCGTCGTCCAAGCCGCGGTACTTCAATGCCGGCCAGTCACGGATGTTGGCGGCGTGCAGGACGGCGTGGGAGCCGCTGCCTTCTATAAGCTGCTTAATGGTCTGGGCTCCGTAGAAGACACCCTCGGCGGTGGCTCCGGTAACCGTGAGGGTGTTGCCGCTCGAAGTGATGACGTAGCCCTCGGGTTTCATCTCGGCGGAGAAGCCGGCGACGGGATGGGAAGCGAGCCGGGTGAGCTCGATCTGCGAGCCCGAGGAGGAGCCAACTGGGATGCCGCGGGCCTGGAGCGTATTGGCGAAGTCGTCGGCGGCGAACTGATCTTCAGCGTCACAGCCGGTGCAGAGGATGCGGACGCCATGGGACAGCGGCTGGTCGGCTATGGCGTGGACCTCGCGGGGCATCGGAATAAGCTTCAGCGACTGGGCTTGAACGGATGCGGGGGCGAGAGCGGCAAAAACGACGAGGACGGGACCAAGGCGGGAAAAAAGCATGATTCACGGTAAATGACGGAGATCGGAAAGGGAACCGGCGAATGAGCGATCCGGCATGACTGGGATGGATTTGGGACAACGGTTTAAATGTGAATTTTCCGTGAATACGGTTTGAATTCTCTCTCTATTAACGCCAATCTGGAAGGATCAATCTCAAAGAGCAAGGAAAAGCGAGTGATTCGGGCAATATAGCCTGAACTACAGCTGGTGTGCCCCTTGCCTTCTTATTTTTGAGAGGTTCCATGACGAAGCAATTACAGGCGGCTGTCGCAATGATGTTGATCGTAGGATCAACATCCCTGCAGGCGCAGACGACGACGGCAAGCACGTCGAAGAAGACATCCACAACCCACAAACGGGTAGTGAAGAAGGCTGAGTCTGCAACAGAGCGGGAGATCCGGGAGCTGCGCGAGGAGATGCGGGGCCAGCAGGCCCAGATCGACGCCTTGAAGCAGATGAACGCGGAGAAGGATGCGAAGCTGGCAACGGCCTCGCAGGATGCGCAGGCCGCGACTGCATCGGCAGCGGCGGCGACCGCGCAGGCACAGAGCGTCAGCTCCAGTGTGCAGGCGAACACGGATGCCGTGTCGAACCTAAGCAGCACTGTCTCGGACCTGAAGAACTCGAACGCCGGTCTGGCCCAGACGATCAGCGACACCAAGAAGGACCTGACCGAGAAGATCGAGTCGCCCCTGGCGCTTCACTATAGAGGTGTTACGATCACGCCGGTCGCCTTCTTCGCTCTGGAAAGTGTGTACCGCTCGCGCACCCTTAACTCGGACATCAACACGCCGTTCAACTCCACCCCCTACCAGGGTGCAGGGAATGCGCATGTCAGCGAGTTCAACTTCTCCGGTCGCCAGAGCCGTATCGGTGGTTTGTTCGAGGGCAACGTTGGGACGTTCAAACTGGCCGGATACATCGAAGCCGACTTCCTCTCGTCCGGTGTGACCAGCAACGAGAACCAGAGCAACAGCTATACCTTGCGTCAGCGGCAGTTCTTCGGTCAGGCTACGACGAAGAGCGGCTTCACCGTGACCGGTGGACAGATGTGGTCGCTGGTGACCGAGACGAAGAAGGGAACCGACAACCGCACGGAGAATCTGCCGATGACGGTCGATCCTCAGTACCACGTTGGTTTTAGCTGGGCACGTCAGCCGGCGCTTCGGTTGCAGCAGAAGTTCGGTGGCTTGACGGCGGCTGTATCGCTCGAAGAGGCGCAGACTCTTTACTCTGCTTCGAATGCCAACGCCAACTTCTTCATTGGTGGCGCTGGTACAGGCGGCGGTCTGCTCAACGCGACAGCCAACTACTCCAACGACATCGCACCCGATGTGATCGTGAAGTTCGCTTACGACACGCCGCACTTCGGTCACTACGAGATCGGCGGTCTGGCCCGCTTCTTCCGCGACCGCTACTACCCCAACCAGACGCTTGCGACTCCGTCAGCTGCTGGTGGTTTGAATGACACCAAGGTCGGTGGCGGCTTCATCGCAAACGCCCGTTTCCCGGTGACGCACTTTGCCGACATCGGCCTCCATGCCCTCGGCGGTACGGGCGTGGGCCGCTACGGCACCTCGACGCTGCCTGATGTCACGGTTCACCCGGACGGCACGCTTGAGCCGATCAAGGCCTATCAGGGTTTGATCTCGATCGAGCTTCACCCCACCAAGAAGCTGGATGTCTTCGGCTACGCCGGTGGTGAGTATGCGCAGCGCACGACCTACCTGAGCACGGTTGGCGCGGATGCGGGCAAGTTGGTTGGCTATGCCCCGCTCTCCGGATCGAACGCAGGTTGCAATACTGAGACCTTGCCGACGGTGCCGACCTCGGGTCTTGGCAGCATCGGTACAGCTGGTGGCGCACCCTACGATCCCGGCACTCCGGCAAACTGCGCTGGTGTAACGCGCGCAGTGTTTGCGGGGACGGCTGGATTTACCTACCGTGTCTACAGCAACCCCCGGTTCGGCCGCCTGCAGTACCAGGGCGTCTATACCTACCTGACCCGCGAGGCATGGGGAGGTCTGACGAGCGGAACCTTCGGCTCGTCAACCGCCACCTACGGCTCGCCGAAGGCGACCAACAACATGATCTTCACCGGTATGCGCTACTACATCCCGTAAATGATCTGTTTCCGCAAAAAGGGCACCCGAATTCGGGTGCCCTTTTTGTTTTGCAATGCAACATGTGGTCCGTCCAATTTGATAGGCTGCTTAGGTTAGTTGCGAAAGCAAAATCCGGGACCCGAAGGTGCAAAATAATGTTGGACAAGAATAGGCTTTTCCCTGCCGAGGGTGCCGCGCGAACAGTTGCCGCCAAACTCTATGAGACGGTGCGCGATCTGCCGATCATCAGCCCGCATGGACATACGGACCCACGGTGGTTTGCGGAGAACCAGCCCTTTCCCGACCCTTCGGCACTATTCATCCAGCCTGACCACTATATCTTCCGGATGCTCTACTCGCAGGGCATATCGCTCGATTCACTGGATGTTCCTGATGCCAAGGGGCATCACAATGCAGACTCCCGCGAGGTGTGGCGGATTCTCGCGAAGAACTACTTCCTGTTCCGTGGGACTCCTACGAGACTCTGGCTGGACTACGTCTTCGAGTACCTGTTCGGGCTCACCGAGCGGCTGGGCCCCGGTAACGCCGATGCCTACTACGACGCGATTGCGAAGAAGCTGGCCACGCCGGAGTTTCTGCCACGCTCGCTGTACGAACGGTTCCGGATGGAGGTGCTGGCGACGACAGATTCGCCACTGGACTCGCTCGCGGCGCATCAAGCTATCCGCGACTCGGGATGGAAAGGGCGTGTGATCCCGACCTTCCGCCCGGATGCGGTGATCGACGCCGAGTACGCGGGCTTCAAGGACAATCTGAACAAACTGGGCGAGGTCGCAGGCGAGGACGTCTCAAGCTGGAAGGGCTACCTGACCGCTCTGCGTAGACGCCGCGAGTTCTTCCGCAGCATGGGAGCCACCGCGACCGACCACGGGCACCTGACGGCGCTGACGGCTGACCTGAGCCTGCGCGAGGCGGAGGACCTCTACACAAAGATCTACACGGGCACGGCTGGGGGGAAGGAGATCGAGCTCTTCCAGGCACAGATGCTGACCGAGATGGCGGGCATGAGCGTGGAAGACGGGATGACCATGCAGCTTCATCCTGGCTCGGTGCGGAACCACAACAAGGTGCTGTACGAGCGGTTCGGACGTGACAAGGGAGCGGATATTCCCGCTCCGACGGAGTACGTCCGCAGCCTGCGGCCGCTGCTGGATAAGTTCGGCAACGACCCCAGGCTGACGTTCATCCTGTTCACGCTGGACGAGACTACCTTCTCGCGCGAACTGGCTCCGCTGGCGGGGCATTATCCGGCGTTGAAGCTGGGGCCGCCGTGGTGGTTCCACGATTCACCCGAAGGGATGATGCGCTTCCGCGAGCAGGCAACCGAGACGGCTGGCTTCTACAACACGGTAGGCTTCAACGACGACACCCGCGCGCTGCTGTCGATTCCCGCGCGGCATGATGTGGCGCGCAGGATTGACTGCGCCTTCCTGGGTAGATTGGTTGCCGAGCACCGCCTGGATGAGGATGAGGCGTTCGAGGTGGTGATGGACCTGACGGTCAACCTGGTGCGCAAGGCCTACAAGTTGTAGCAATGTGTCTGGCAATGTAGAGAAGGCCGACGCGATGTCGGCCTTCTCTGCGTTACGTCGTTCTATGGATTACTACGGGTTGGAGGGTGTCTGCGGTGTTCCTGCAGGCGGAGTAAACGGCGCCAGGAGGAAGTTGATGCCGTCGACGGTCCCGTTGCCGAGCACGCGGTTGTAGCCTGTCGGTGTGGTGGAGTAGAGGCCGTTGTTGCCGGGGATTCCCGTGCGGAAGACCTTCAGGGGAAGACCGGCGGACTGGGCCAGGGCAAGATTGTAGATGTAGTAGTTCTCGTTGCCCACGCGCGTTCCGAAGCGCTGGATGGCGAGTGCGGTAAGACCGGCGAAGTCGGGAGCCGAGGCGCTGGTGCCGATGACGCCGGCGTACTGGTTGCCGATGACCTCGTAGTCGAAGCTGTCGTCCGGGTTGCAGGTGCCGGTGACTCCGAATGGGCAGCCGCCCATGTGGAGCGCGAGGTCAGGAACGGTGCGGTAGGTTCTGTTCCCGGTGTCGGTGAAGGCCTGGAAGAGTGGTTTCTTCCAGAGGATGCTGTCGCCTCCGCCCGATCCCCAGACGCCACCGGTGGCTGAGGTTCCGTAGAAGATGTCCGAAGAGAGAGGATCGGCGTAGGCCTCCTCGCGAACATACTTCGAGTTGAGATTACCGGCAGTGTGAGTCGTGATGAGGTTGGTGCCGCCGACACCAGTGACATGCGGACTGGAGGCAGGGAACTCGACCGAGGGTAGGAAGGTGCCGCAGTTGGGAATGTTGTTGAAGCATGCGGCTGGAACGGCGTCGAGCGCGCCGGAGTCACCCGAGGACGCGACGAAGGTGATGCCCTGAGCGTTGCCCTGGGCGAACAGGTCATTCTCTTCTTTGAACAGATAGGTGTAGTCGACACCGCCGTTTTCGGCTGCAGTGTAGAGCAGCTCCGCGGCGCCGAAGGACATGTTGACCACGTCGGCCTTATTGTCGGTGATGATCTGGGAGAGTCCGTCCATGATGTGGGCGTCGGAGAGATCGGGAATGTTGTAGAGGATGACCTTGGCCTTGGGAGCCATGCCGCCGCTCTGCTGCATGTCGAGGTGGGTCTCGAAGGAGCCGTTGGGATCGAAAGGGGCTCCGCCATCGACCTGCACGGTCGAGAAGCTGGGGGTGGCGAGCTTCTCATGGGTGAAGTACTTGTCCATGTCCGGCGGGTTGAAGTCGCCGCTCATCAGAATGCCGATGGTCACGCCCTTGCCGGTATAGGCCAGGTAGCTGGGGTAGCTATAGGCCTGCTTCAGGTCGTCGAAGAAGTAGCCTCCGGTTGCACTGTAGCGGTTCTGCGGAAGCGCGGCGGCGTGCGCGTGGGTATGCATGCGGATGATGCCTGAGAGGCCCACGACGACGGCGTTGGTCTGGGCCAGTGCGCCGGTTTTGGTGAGCGGCTGGGTGGCGACGACGGCGGTCTTGCCGCTGGCGTAGACGCCGTTCTTCAGCACGGTGCTGAAGGCCTGCTCCACGGATGAGGCGCTACCGGTGACATGCAGCCGATGCGCGGTCACGGTGCTGACCTCAAGCCCATAGGCGACAAGTTGAGCCTTGATGGCGTTGACCTGGCTCGGGCTGGCGGCGTAGCGGGCGTTGAACTCCGCGGGCGTGAGCCACTTCTGATATTTTGCCGAGCCGGGAGTGTGCAGGTCGGCAAGCTCTTTTTCCAACTGGTCCCGGTGCTGGAGTGGAAGGTAGATATCGAATGCGACCTGTTGTGTGGCGACGGCGCGGGCTTGGAGTGCGGCCTTCTCGGCTGCGCGGAGGGGGGTGGCGGTCAGGCACAGGATGGCTGCACCGAGCGCTGCAAGCTTCATAGTGGATGTCATAAGTTAGTCCTCGAAATGAAATGGGAGCATGAACTCCCTGATGAAGTGGTGCAGGAGAGAAGAACAGGACAAGGGAAACAGGTGATGCACAACGCAGAAAAATACCGACTCGTAGGGTGCGATACGGGCACTTGGGTATAGACCATACTTGCCTCGTTGCAGCCTCATGAGCGGTATTGCGGGATGCTATCACGGAGTAACATGAGGGGCTATGAGTTTATTTTTTGGAGCTGGATCGCCCACGACTGAGATGTCCCCGGAGGAGGTAAAGGGAAACCTGTTTGCAGCACTGGATAACGTAGGCCCACGCAAGCAGGTGCTGGCGGTTCCGCCGGACTTTACCCGGATGCACTCGCAGAGCGGCGTGCTGACGGAGCTGGCATGGGAGTACTACGGGGACAAGTTGGTGGATGTCCTACCAGCACTAGGCACCCACAAGCCGATGACCGACCACGAAATCAAGACTATGTTCGGTGCGACCCCGCGAAACCTGTTCCGTGTGCATGACTGGCGTAACGACATCGTCACGCTCGGTGAGGTCCCCGGCTCCTTCATGCATGAGGTGAGCGAAGGTAAGCTCGACTACCCATGGCCCGCGCAGGTGAACAAGCTGCTGCGCGACGGCGGCCACGATCTGATCCTCTCGATTGGCCAGGTTGTGCCGCATGAGGTCGTCGGGATGGCCAACGGCAGCAAGAACATCTTCGTCGGCACTGGTGGAGTGATGGGAATTCATCGCTCGCACTTCCTGGGTGCCGTCTACGGCATGGAGCGGATGATGGGCCGCGCCGATACGCCGGTGCGCCGTGTATTGAACTATGCGACGAAGCACTTTGGCGACAAGATGCCTCAGATCGTCTATGTGCAGACAGTGGTGGGGAAGAACGCTGCGGGCAAGCTCGTCATTCGCGGCATGTACGTCGGCGACGATGAGGAGTGCTTCGAGCGCGCTGCTGCACTCAGCTTGAAGGTCAACTTCCTCATGATGGACCGCGAGATCAAGAAGGCCGTGGTCTTCCTCGACCCGCATGAGTTCCGCAGCACATGGCTGGGCAACAAGAGCATCTACCGGACGCGCATGGCTCTGGCGGACAACGCCGAGCTGATCGTGCTCGCGCCGGGCGTGCATGAGTTTGGCGAGGACGCCGCGATCGATGTGCTCATCCGCAAGTACGGTTACTGCGGCACGCCCGCTACGCTCGAAGCAGTGAAGCGCGACGCCGAGCTGGCCGGAAATCTGAGCGCGGCGGCGCACCTGATCCACGGATCGAGCGAAGGGCGGTTCACGATCCGCTATTGCCCGGGACATCTCACGTGCGAGGAGATCGAGAGCGTCCACTTCGAGTACGGGGATCTTGCCGCAATGATGAATAAGTACAATCCGGAGGCCCGCACCGACGGTTGGAACATCGTGGATGGCGAGGAGATCTTCTACATCTCGAACCCCGGACTGGGGCTGTGGGCCTACGAAGGCCGCTTCAAGGGGTAACACATGGGCAAATTCATTCGCATCACACCATTCATGCACGTCGAGGATGTTGATCGCGCAGTACGCTTCTTCGTCGACGTGCTGGGGTTCAAGGCATGGATTCATGTGCGAGATTATGCGTATGTTCAGCGGGAGACTGCGGGGGTGCGCATCTTACAAGCTTCGCAGGCTCCGGGAGAGGAGCAGCGCCCGGGGAACAGGGCATTTCGGTACTACATCGACGTGGAGGATGTGGACGAGCTTTATGCGGAGCTGAAGCCGAAGATCAATGCGCTGTGGGATGGGCAGGTCCACGGGCCGGTGAACCAGAGCTATGGGCAGCGGGAGTTCATGGTGTTAGCGCCCGACGGAGATTTGGTGGTCTTCGGGCAGGCGATCTTCGAGATGCCGGGTACGTAAGACCGGAAGACACATCTTTGTAGTGGTTCGGATTTGCTCGGTACAGTGGGGAATCGGTATGCTGGGTAACGGCGGAAGTGGTTAGACCAATTCCGCCGCGAATGGAGGGTGGCATAGCGATGAGTGAGGGACTGAAGTTGCCAAAGTTTTCCGTGGGCGTGGGGGACCGGTTTGCTCATCAGGCCAAGGCGCAGCTTGCGGCTTGCATCCTGGCGGCGGAGGCGGGTGTCGAGGTGGTGCCGGTGTGGAACAAGTCGAATCGGGAGCACCTAATCATCGGTTCCGAGCCAAGCCAGACGCGCATTGCGGCCGACGCCGCGGTCAAGGAGCTGGGTTGGACCAAGCCCTACTTCCTCGACGCCGATCACATCAACCTCAAGACCGTCGAGCGCTTCCTTGCCCCTTGCGACTTCTTCACGCTGGACGTCGCCGACCTGATCGGCCAGCCAGCTGAGGTGTCCGAGGTCACGGCCTTCGTCGAGCGGCATCCAGAGCTGATTGGCACCGTGACCATCCCCGACATCGCCGAGCCGTTCCATACCGACGCTGCCTTCGTAGAGGGCGTCGCGAACAAGTTCCTCGCTGCTGTCCAGCACGCCGGTCAGATTTATCGGCTGCTGGTCGAGAAGAAGGGCGCGGGCAACTTCGTTCCCGAGGTCTCGATGGACGAGACGGACTATCCCCAGACCCCGGTTGAGCTGTTCATTATCCTGGCTGCTATCGCGGATGAGAAGATTCCCATCCAGACGATTGCGCCGAAGTTCACCGGCCGCTTCAACAAGGGCGTGGACTACGTCGGGGACGTCCCCCAGTTCACCAAGGAGTTCGAAGAGGATCTCGCTGCCATCGCCTTCGCGATCAAGACCTACGGCCTGCCAGCGAACCTCAAGCTCAGCGTTCACTCCGGCTCTGACAAGTTCTCTATCTATAAGGCGATCCATGACGGTGTGAAGAAATTTGGCGCTGGCGTCCACCTGAAAACAGCGGGCACTACCTGGCTCGAAGAGCTGATCGGGCTTGCCGAGGCTGGTGGTTCGGGCCTCGAGATCGCTAAAGAAGTCTACGCGGAGGCCTACGCCCACAGCGAGGAGCTCTGCGCGCCCTATGCCACGGTGATCGACATTGATGCTTCGAAGCTTCCCACGCCAGAGAAGGTCAATGGTTGGACCAGCGAGCAGTTCACCTCGGCGTTGCGGCACGAGCAGTCGAACAAAGCGTATAACCAGAGCTTCCGGCAGCTGCTGCACGTGGGCTTCAAGGTCGCGGCCAAAATGGGGGACCGCTATCTGAAGGCTCTCGAAGCAAACGAAGAGGTTGTCGCAAAGAACGTGACAACCAACCTCTTTGAGCGGCATATTAAACCGGTGTTCCTGGGGTTCTGATCTAGATGATCGTTGTACTGATGGGTGTAAGTGGATCGGGCAAGACGACGATCGGCACGCTGCTGGCGAAGCGTGCCGGTGTCGTCTTCGCCGACGCGGACGACTATCATCCGCTGGCCAACAAACAAAAGATGGCGGCAGGTCATCCACTCAATGACGAAGACCGCGAGCCCTGGCTCGAGACGTTAAACGGCCTGATGCGCGGCTGGTTCACTGCTCACACGGGCGGGGTGCTGGCCTGTTCGGCGCTGAAGGAAAAGTACCGGGCAACTCTGACTGCGGATATGCCTTCGGGAGCAGTCAAGTTCGTTCTGCTGGAGCTGTCGCGCGAGGCAATCGCGAAGCGTATGGCGGGGCGATCGCACGAGTTCATGAACCCTGCGCTGCTGGATAGCCAGCTGGCGACGCTTGAGCCGCCACCGGATGCTTTGGTCGTGGTGAACGACCGCGCTCCGGAAGAGATTGTGCAGCAGATACTGTCGCATATACAGTTGCAGGATTGAAAGGGGACAATCTAAATGGGGCATCCGTTATTTGATTTGAGCGGCAAGACAGCTGTCGTAGTCGGTGGAACCTCCGGGATTGGTCTGGCGATGGCGGTCGGCTTGGCGGAGGCGGGCGCGAACGTCGTAGCCAGCTCGCGCCGGGCAGAGCAGGTGGACGAGGCCGCCAAGGCAATCGAGGCCAAGGGAGTGAAGTCGCTGCGCGTCACCTCGGATGTAGGCGACCGCGCCACGCTACAGACCCTGCTCGATGAGACGGTCAAAGAGCTGGGCAAGGTCGACATTCTCATCAACTGCGCCGGCAAGATCAAGCGCGCCCCAACGGTCGATTTCCCCGAAGACGTGTGGAACGACATCATGGATACGAACGTGACCGGAACGCTGCGCGCCTGCCAGATCTTCGGCAGGCACATGCTCGAGAACAGTTACGGCCGCATCATCAACATCGCCTCGCTTAATACTTTCGTCTCGTTGAAGGAGGTCACGGCCTACGCGGCGAGCAAGGCGGCGGTCGGTGCGCTGACCAAGTCGCTCGCGGTCGAGTGGAGTTCGCAGGGTGTCACCGTGAATGCCATCGCTCCGGGTGTCTTCCGGACGGCGTTGAACTCGGAGCTTCTCGACAAGAGCGAGCGCGGCAAAGAGCTACGGATGCGGACACCGATGGGCCGCTTCGGTAAGACCGAAGAACTGGTCGGCTCGGCGGTATTCCTGGCGAGCGATGCCTCGGCCTTCATCACTGGAGAGATTCTGGTGGTCGACGGTGGATTCCTGGCGAGCGGCGTCAACCAGTAGGACTTAAAAGCCGATGGGTGTACGAGGTGATCCTCGTACACCCATCGGCTTTTAACGAGAGCGCGTTAGTGTGCGTTGCGCCGGGTGTGCCCGAAGGGTTGCGGCGGTGCTTCCGCGTCGTCTGGTTTGCGGAGGACGATAGCAGCGTTCGGCGGGATGATGGTCAGGAGCAGAAGAACGATTCCGACAGTCTCCGCGATATGCAGCATGTCCTGACTGTAGAAGTAGTAGGCGAGGCAGATTGCGCCGATACACGAGAGAACGATGACAGTTGTAGCCACTGTCTTGGCCCATGGTTTTCGATCGAAGGGAAGCATGTCGGCACCTCTTTTACTGCGTATTTCCTACGCGGCCAAACAATACTCTTACTGAGATATGAGATGCAAGAGCTCTCTGTAAGGTGGCTGAATCCAATGAGGTACCGTGGTGCAATCAGGTGGAATCCTGATTTATCCGAGCCACTTGGGATTGGCGGCGGTGCCGTCGTAATGCTGCGAGGTCTTGAAGAGCTCGAACCTGCCCTCACTGGCGGCATCCTTAGTGCGGGCCAGAAGACTGGCGACCTGAGTCTCGGTAAGCGGCTTGAAGGTCTTCGCCGCTTCGACGGCCTGATCCAGGACCGGTATGGAGTCGATTCCGGTAATGACGACCGAGACCGGCTGGTGTAGCCCGTAGTGCAGCGCTTCGATGGGTTGAACGGTATTGCTCTTCAGAATCAAGTTGTCGCCAAAGGTTTTCATTGCCAGAATGCCGATGCCTTGCTGGATGGCGACGGGCATCACCTCTTTTGCGAACGATCGGAAGTGGGCGTCCATCACATTGATGGGCATCTGTACCGTGTCGAAGTGGAAGCCGTGCTTTTTCGCGATCTCGAGCATGCGGAGGTGGACGGCGGGGTCCTTGTGTCCGGTGAAGCCGATGTAGCGGATCTTGCCTGCCTGCTTCGCGGCTATGGCTGCCTCGATAGCGCCGCCAGGAGCGAAGATGCGGTCGGGGTCTTCCATGCGGATGACCTCGTGGAACTGGACGAGATCAATGACATCGGTCTGCAAACGCCCGAGCGACTGCTCAAGCTGCTTGTCGTACTCCACCTTTGTGCGGCCATCCATCTTGGTCATCAGGAAGACCTTTTCCCGGTAGCCGTTGCGAAGCGCTTGGCCCATCCGGACCTCGCTGATGCCGTCGTTATAGTCCCAGCAGTTGTCCATGAACGTGATGCCATGGTCGATGGCGGCATGGATGAGCTTGATGCTGTCGTCCGGGTTAGGCTGCTTGCCAATATGGTAGCCACCCAGGCCAATGGCGGAGACCTTTTCGCCGGTGGTGCCGAGCTCCCGATAGATCATGTCGGGCGATTGGGGCTGCTTGATTGGCTTGGCATGAGTCGTGGTCTGAGCTGTGGCTCCGGTGGCGGCGGCTACGCTCGCGGCTGTGGCTGACTTGAGGAAGTCTCTGCGCTCCATGGGTTCTCCTTATCCGTAACTACTACTTCAGATGACTGCATTTATCGATGGGAGGCCCGGGCGATCAGGGTCGCCGTGTAAGCCGCGCCGAATCCATTATCTATATTGACGACTGTGACGTTAGGGGAGCATGAATTGAGCATACCCAGTAGCGCAGCGGCTCCGGAGAACGATGCGCCATAGCCCACGCTGGTCGGGACGGCGATGACCGGCACGGCGACCAGACCGCCGACGACGCTGGGCAGCGCGCCCTCCATTCCGGCGCACACGATCACGACATCGGCTTGTGCCAGAGGCTCGCGATGAGCGAGGAGCCGATGCAGCCCGGCGACACCGACGTCGTAGATGCGGCTGACGTTGGTGCCGAAGAGTTCGGCGGTGACGGCTGCTTCTTCGGCGATGGGGAGATCGCTGGTTCCGGCGCAGAGGACGGCGATGTTACCGAGGAGATCTTTGGGGGCGGTTTGCCGCAGCGTGAGCGTGCGAGCAGTCTGGTTATATTGGGCAGCAGGAACCGCTGCGAGGACTGCTTCGACGGTGGCGTCGTCGGCGCGGGTTGCCAGAACATCGACGCCGGTCGCGGCCATGCGGGCGAAGATCGTGGCGTTCTGCGCGGGTGTCTTACCAGCCGCAAAGATGACCTCCGGCAGACCGGCGCGGAGGCTGCGGTGGTGGTCGATCTTCGCGAAGCCCAGGTCCTCGAACGGCAGCGTAGCGAGGCGCGTGGACGCCTGCTCGGGAGTGAGAGTGCCGCGCTGAACCTCGGCGAGCAGTTCGATGAGGGTGGCCTGATTCATCTTGATTTACTGGCGAGGTACGCTGCGGTAGCGGCTTGGATGACCTGCTTGACTGGAATGTCGTGGGTCTTACCAGCGGTGCGGCAGTCCTCGAACTCGGGTGCGGCGTTCAGCTCTTCGCCGTTCCGCGAGCCGACCTTGATGCGGATGTCGCCGTAGGGCGTTGAGACTGTCGTGTGGCTGCGGTCGAGGCAGGAGCGCTGCTCACGGTGGATGCGAACGCCGAGAGTGCTGGTCTCGCGGAGCAGCAGGCGTTCAAGCGTAGGAGAGTGGGCGTCGTCAGTGAGGATGGTGATGAGCGTGCCGAGGCGGCCTTTCTTCATGTGGACCGAGGTACACATGACGTCGAACGCGCCGAGTCCTAGCGCGGACTCGGTGACGTGTGCGAGGACTTGCGGACTGAGGTCGTCGATCGCGGTCTCGAGGATGGTGACGGTGTCGGAGGAGCTGTTGTCATCGGATTCGCCGACATTCAGGCGGAGGACGTTGGGGAAGTCTTTTGGGTTGCGCGAACCGGCGCCGTAGCCGATCTTCTCAACTCGCATTGCGGGCTGCGGGCCGAAGGTGCAGTCGAGCGCTCGCAGCAGCGCCGCGCCGGTGGGCGTGACGAGTTCCATCTGGATATTCGCGGAGTAGGTGGGGATGTTCTTCAGCAGGTCGGCGGTCGCTGGAGCGGGAACAGGGAAGCGGCCGTGGGCGCAGTCGACCATTCCGCCGCCGACGTTCAGCGGGCTACAGAACCAACGAGTTACGCTGAGCGCGTGGATGCCTGCGGAGGCGGCGACGATGTCGACGATAGCGTCGACGGCGCCGACCTCGTGGAAGTGGATCTGCTCCACGGGAACGTTGTGGATCTTGGCTTCGGAGGCTCCGAGCAGCTCGAAGGCGCGGATGGCGGTCTGCTTGACTGTTGCGTTCAATGGGGCGGATTGGATCAGCTTGCGGATGACGGTGAGCGAGCGACCGTGAGTGTGGTTATGCTCTTCGTGGCCATGGCTGTGCTCTTCATGAGTGTGAGGATGTCCGGTTTTGTGCAGGTGCTGGGTCTTTGGTTGGTGCTGATGCGTGTGGCTGTGATCCGTTTGCTGGAGCGGCTCCGCAGTTGCTTTATCGGCGATTACGCCGTTCTCAAGTACGTGGACCTTGGTGGAAGAAATGCCGCTGCGGTCAACCGTTTCGATCTTGAGGGTCGCGCCGAGGTTCATGGCGGCGGTGGCTTCGTGGAGGACCTTCGGGTCGACTCCCGCGTCGATCAGGGCGCCGAGAAACATGTCGCCGCTGATGCCGGCGAAGCAGTCGAGGTAGGCGATGCGCATGAGGTCAGTGTTCCTTCGTGGTGTTATCGGATTGCAGGTGTGATGGCAGAGGCGGGCAGAACTTCGTTCATCGATCCGGAGCGATAGCCTTGCGTGTCGAGGGTGATGTAGAGAAAGCCGAGGGGACGAAGCGCCGCGGTGATCTGGTCGAGGGTTTCGAGGGTGAGGGCGCGGGGAAGTTCGGCGCGGGCGATCTCGATGCGGGCGAGGTCGCCGTGGTGGCGGACGCGGAGCTGGCGGAAACCGAGTGTGTGCAGCGCTTCTTCGGCCTGCTCGACTTGGCTCAGGTTCTCGCGTGTGACAGCGCGCTCGTATTCGATGCGGGAGGCGAGACAGGCGGAGGCGGGTTTGTCCCAGATGCGGAGGTTTGCCTCGCGGGCAAGGGTGCGAATCTCGGCTTTGGTAAGCTGCGCGGTGACGAGCGGCGCGACGGCGTTGTGGAGCGAAGCGGCTTGCTGACCGGGGCGGAATTCGCCGCGGTCGTCGAGGTTCATTCCGTAGGCGAGATGCCGGAATCCCAACGCGACACGGGTTTGCTCCATCTGGACGAAGAGCTCGTCTTTGCAGTGAAAGCAGCGTTGGCTGTCGTTGCGCTGGTAGTCGGGATTTTCGAGTTCGTTGGTGGTGAGGATGCGGGTTGGGATGCCGTGGGTTGCGGTAAATTCGAGTGCGGCGGCGAGCTCGGTGCGTGGGAGGGAAGGGGAATCGGCGATGACAGCAAGCATCCGGTCGCCGAGGACTCGGTGCGCAGCGTAGGCCAAAAATGCGGAGTCCGTTCCACCGGAGTAGGCGACGAGCACCGAACCGAGGTCTTCGAGCGTTGTCCGAAGCAGGGCGGATTTGGCGGCCAGATCCATCTGTTGCGATTGTAGGTCAGATGCGAAAGGGGAGTCGCCAGCTTGCTTGGCAGAGCTTCCCGGGTACCCCCTCCCCCCTATGTTGGCTAAAGTATCTGGATTCAGTGATATAGCGTAGGATGGTGTCGCTAAAGTCGTCTATCCATTGGGTTTACGGGTAAAATATTCTATCCAAAGGAGATAGCCTCTGCTAGATGGAGGAGGCAGTGGTTCCTTCTCTTGTTTTTCTTTCTATATATCCAGTTTAACAAATGGGAGGAAACTAATGGGCACTTTTATTTGCAGGACTGGAGCGGGTTTTGTGCGTTTGGGGGCTTGACAAGATTTTTGGGAGGGTTGGGAGAGGTGGGCGTTTGTGGTCTCCCACCCTGCGGCGATAAAACTGCCGCGAGGATGGGGCACCCGGAATTTTTGCCTGTACTGAAAAAGACAAGAACAACAGCAGATCCCTGCGGGATGACAAACAAAAGGACAAACAACGGCAAGAATAAAAGCAACCGCAGGTCCTTCGACTTCGCTCAGGATGACAGGTTTTATAGAAATCAGTTATTTACAAGCAGCCTATAGGTCGATACACCCTAGTCCGACCGGCGACAGAATGTTGGTGGACCACTCGATGTAGATAGAGTCAGAGCAGCCGCACGGACGGTTTTATGCAGCGGTTATTCAGCTCTCAAAGCCTGCATTGGATCAAGCTGCGAGGCGCGCCATGCCGGAACCAGACACGCAACCCCAGCCACAAGCAGCAGAATCGCGGTCACTGCGAAAAAGACCACAGGATCAAGCGGCCTGGTCTCGTAGAGCATCGCCTGGATCGAACGCACCACTCCTGCGCTTGCAACGAGACCGACCAGCAGCCCCAGAAGCGCGGGTCGCAATCCATCGAGCAGGACCAGCCGCAGCACCTGCTCCCGTTGCGCTCCCAGGGCAATACGAATGCCGATCTCGCTGGTGCGTTGTGTTACGAGATAGGCCAGGACACCGTATAGTCCGGCCGCCGCCAGCAACAGGGCAATGACCGCAAAAGCGACGATCAAAATGGAGTCGAACTGCGAGTCGATGGTGGATCTTCCAATGGATTCGCGCAGCGTCCTTACATTGGAAACAGGTAGGTCTGGATCGAGTTCGCCGATGACCTTCTGTACCGGAAGAGCAAGCGTCCCCACATCTCGCATGGAGCGGATGACAATCGTAGCCGCACTATAGTCATTGCCATAGATCGGCCAATACAAGGTGGGCCTTACAGGCTGCGTGATGTCCCATCGCGTATCGCCAACCACGCCGACAACCTCGTAGGTGCCACCCCTGGAACTGTTATTCAGATGTTTGCCGATCGGATCTTCGCCGGGAAAACACAGCTGCGCCGCAGATTGGCTGATGACGGCGACATGGGCTCGTTCCAGGCGCTCGTCCGTCGTAAAGATTCGACCGTGCAGCAGTGGGATCTGTATCGCCGAAAAGTATCCTGATTCCGCGCCGCGCACCATCACGTCGAATCCCACGCCCTTTGGCAGGGGAGGATGCTCGGCCACGCTCAGCATATTGTCGCCACCCCAACCCTGCGCCGGGGCCGTGCTCACCAGGCCCGCCGCTTGCACACCTGGCAGCCCGCGGACACGCGCGATGAGATGTTCATAGAAAGCAACCTGCTGAACCGGCTCCTTATAACGTACCTCCGGCAGGCTGATGTGCATCGTCAATACGTTATCGACTGGCACGCCAGGGTCGGTAGACCGCAGTCGCTGATAGCTCTTCAGAAGCAATCCAGCTCCAACCAGCAGCACCACAGTAAGGCCTACCTCCAGCGCCAGCAGAATCCTGCGCAGGTTCGCCCGTGCGTGGCCGACACTATGCGCCCGCGACGACTCCTGCAGCGACGCCAGTATCTGTCTGCCATTCGTGCTTAGCGCGGAGATCAGGCCGGAGACAAGCGCACACACCATCATCGCTCCCACCGTAAAAGCCGCCACCGTGCCATCGATATGAATAGCCTCGATACGGTTCATATCCTGGCGCATACTGACCAGCCATTGCAGCGCTCCATAGGCGAGCAACAATCCAGCCACGCCACCCACACCCCAGAGCACGACCGTCTCCATCATCTGCTCGCGCAGCAGGCGCAGTCGCCCACCACCCAACGCCGAGCGAATAGCCACCTCCTTGCTCCTCGCCGCCGTGCGCGCCACCAGCAGACTTGCCACATTCAGACAGGCGATCAACAGGACGCATCCCGTAGCAGCAAGCAACGTATAAAGCGGAGTCTTGTAGTTCTGAACCGTATCATCCAGCATGGTGCGACCGGCAGCCGAATCGCGGACGGACGGTCCAGGATGGCTGGCTTTGATCTGTTTTTGCACCGTATCCAACTGGCTGACAAGTTCAGCCAGCGTAGCGCCAGGCAGCAGCCGTGCAACGACAGCCCACCTGTGATCTTCAAAGGTGGTCATAAGCGAGGGCGGCGCTTCATGAGTCGCCGCCGTCCACACCTGGACGGTATTGCCTGCGAATGCACCCGAATACTTGAACGAGGACGGCAGCACTCCAATCACCGTATAGGGTTTGGCGTCCAGCCAGATTTTTTTGCCAATGATGTCCGGATTGCTATCGTAACGCCGCTTCCAGAATGGCGCGGTGAGGATGGCGGTAGCTTCGGCATCGAGCCGGTCGTCGGCTGCGCTGAAGCCGCGGCCAAGCGCAGGTGCAACCCCAAGCGTAGGAAAGAAATTCCATGAGCACCACGCCGCATCGATCTTCTCCGGAAGCTTTCCCCCTTCGGCAGAGACATTGTACTGCTGCCACGCAGAGACGAAGGCCATCTGCGCGACACCCTTCGCAGAGCTCTGCCACTCTGCAAAACTGCCTGCATCGATCGGCAAGTAGGCAGCGGAGTATTCGCCCTCTTTGTCACGCTGATAGACAGAGACCAGCCTTTCGGAGTCGCGATAGGGCAGCGGCTTGAGCAGAACACTCCGCACCACAGTAAACAGCGCTACATTCGCGCCAATCCCCAACGCCATCACCAGCACGGCAACCAACGTGAATCCAGGCGACCGCGACAATGTTCTCGTCGCATACCTCAGATCGCGCCAGATATCGTCGACAATCGCAAGAGTGTTCTGTCGCCACAGACTCTCCCGCACCCGCTGAGGATTACCTAATTTGATAGAGGCCCTTCGTCGAGCCTCTTCACGAGACATACCGCGCGCAATGTTCTCGTCAATCTCCTCGGCCAGGTAGTGACTCATCTCCTCTGTCAGCTCTGCATCTGCCCGTTTGCGTTGAAAGAACCTGCGCCAGCCCATCAGTCGTCCTCCTCAACCAGCACGTTTTCGCCCATCACCAGCGCGATGGCCCGCGCCATTTGTCGCCAGCGATTCGTCTCGCTCACCAGCTGTTTTTTGCCAGAGGTTGTGAGCCGGTAGAACTTTGCCTTGCGATTGTTCTCGCTTGTTCCCCAATAGGAAGAGACCCAGCCGCGGTCCTCAAGCCGGTGCAGCGCTGGATAGAGCGAGCCCTGCTCCACCTCCAGCACATCCTCTGAGGTTCTCTCGATGACTTTGGCGATGGTGTGCCCATGTGCATCCCCTGTCACGAGGGTCTTTAGCACCATCATGTCGAGCGTCCCTTTCAGCATCTCAGGACTTGGTAGGTCGTTTTTCTTCAAGGCTAGCTCTCCACTAGAACTTCTATGGGAGATGAGCGTACACCACTAGAAGTTCTATGTAAAGAGACTTTTTAATCGACAACTCTGGGGGGTCGTCTGTCTTCTGTATTTGGATAGGGGGGACGGGGTGTTAAATGAACACCCCTCCTTTCGCATGGTGCGCGAAAGGAGGGGTGCCAAGGGGTGTTATTGCAAGTGCAAAAGCAGATCCCTACGGGATGACAAACAAGAGAGCGGGAACAGGCTATGGGTCTTAGCGGTGACCGCCGCCTCCACCGCCTCCGCCGTGAAATCCGCCTCCACCACCGCCGCCATGGAAGCCGCTGCTGCTGCTGGCTACTGCTCCGGCGTGCGCACTGCCGTAACCGCCGCGTGAGGGGCCGCCGCGATAACCGCCGTAGCCGCCTCGTCCATAGATGAAGCCGCCGCCGTAGATGTAGTAGGGCGAGTAGAAGCCGTAGCCGAAGGGGTTCCAAAAGAGGCCGTCGCCGGGTAGCCAGGTGTAACCGTAGAATCCGGAGTCCCAGTACCAGCCGGGGGTGAAGCTGCCGCCACTGTACTGGCTGGCTAGTTCGATGTTGGCTTCGCCGAGGTACTGCGAGCGCAGGCTGCTCCAGTTATAGAGGTCGTCCTGGGCGTGCTTCTTGTCGAACCCCACGGGCTTGACCGCTTCGCCGGTGAGAGTAAGTTGATGACCGCCCTTGACGACAGTGGCTTTCTCGTTGGGCTGGGGAGTGACACTGGCGAAGACGGCGGCCTTACCGTCGAAGACGCGCATGGTGTTGTTGGTGGCGTCGAACTCGTAGAGCCCATTCTTTAGGAGTTGGGTCTGCGCGCCCTTTTGATTGATGAGGATAGTGTTCTGCGGATAGAGCTGGTCGGCCTCGACGCTGGCTCGTCCCTGCGAGAGCTCAACTTCGGTGTGAGTGAGGTTGGGGGAGATCATTTTGACGGTGCTGTTGTTGCCGAGGCGCAGGAAGACGCCGGGCGTCAGCAGGATTTCGGCCTTGCCGTTGGCCGTCGAGAGATATTGGCCGGGTTGCAGTTCTTCATGACCGATAGAACGGGGAGAGATTGGATGGCCTTCAATAGAAGCCTGGCCTTCCACGTAATTGAGAGTCCCTGGCCGGGCTGGGTTTGCGCCTTGCCCAAAGGCAGGCGCGAACAGAGTCGCCAGGGAGAGCAGCAGGAGTGCCTTCGACCTTGGCATATAAGAACCTCATTCTTTAGATGAGGTAAGTTCGAAAACGTCACAGGGCTGTCGCTAATCGCACATAGAGATCTCCTGCCAGAGTTGCGGATCAACGGGAACGCCGAGGCGCATGTTTTCTTCGCGGAGGTGTAGGGTCTGCTCTCCGGGATAGCGCACGGGTTTTGTGGGGTCGACGGGGTGGGCGTTGTGGACGGAGTCGAGGATGCCGTCGGCTATGTGGTTGAGCTCGTCGGTGGAAGCGAAGTGGGAGGGGTCGATGGCGAGGAAGAATTGGGAGATACCGACCTCGCGGAGGGGGTCGAGGCCGACCTGGTGCGTGGCGAGGCCGCCGGAGAGCATGGTGGCGAAGAGATCGAGCGCCATGGAGAGGCCGGAGCCTTTCCAGTAGCCGATGGGGAGCGCGCGCTGGGATGCTTCGATGGCGGCAGGGTCGCGGGTGAGCTGGCCATTGGTGTCGAAGCCGCCGTCGACGGGAAGCATGGCTCCGCGGTTGCGATAGGACTCGATGGTTCCGTAAGAGAACTGGGACATGGCCATGTCGAGAACGATGGGTCTGTCGGTGCGCGGGATCGCGAGGATCAGGGGATTGTTGCCGAGCGCGGCGGTGGAGGCTCCCCAGGGAGGCAGGTTGGCCATGGTGTTGGTCCAGCAGAGGGCGAAGACGCCGGCCTCGGCGGCGAGCCAGCCGTAGGTGCCGCCGCGCATCCAGTGGGTAGTGTTGGCGAGGGCGACTCCGCCGAGGCCGTGTTGCCGGGAGAGCTCGATGGCGCGCTGCATGGCGGCGTAGGCGCTGAGGTTGCCGGGGCCGCGATGGCCGTCCCAGCGCTCGAGGCCACCGAAGCCAGCGACTCGTTCCGGTTGGGCATTGACGTCGATGCCGCCGTTGCGGACTGTCGCGGCGAAGCGCGGAAAACGGTTGAGTCCGTGAGTGTAGACGCCGTCACGGGTGGTCTCGGCGAAGAGACGGGCGCAGAGCTCGGCACGTTCGCCGGTGAGGTCGAGGGAGAGCATGGCGCGATGGAGGGCGGCAAACAGATCGGCGAAGGGGACACGGAGCATGGGGATAGTTTAGGGTCTGTCGAGAGACTGATAAAAATGGGAAGTGGAGCAGGTTTATAGGATTCTTGTGCGGATGAGGGCTTCGATTTTGTTCCACACGGAGGGATCGTTCTCGATCTCGATATGTGACTTCATGAACGCTCGTGCGTACCAGGGATATCCGGCGCAGGATACTGGATTTCTTCTGTAGGTTGACTCGAAGTTCCCAAGGATCGTCGTCTGTTTCGGATCGGTTGCTTCGATGGAACTTCGGCCGTGCAGGAGGCCCTCCGACTGATAGAAGTTGATCGCCTCCCGTACATTGGGTGGGATACGTTCGTCGTTCTCGTTTGGTTTTTGGACGCTATCCACCTGAACTGTCAGCAACACGGGGATGCTGAGTTCATTGAGATGCCTGGCGAGCGCGACAGTCTCCGATGCTCCCCAGCTATGTCCAAAGATGACGATGCGGGCGTCGTTTTTTTCCTTTGCGCTCAGGCAGTCATCCCTGTTCTTGTCTAAAAGCTGGAGTACTGTTTTTAGGGCGGCGGACCCGTCGTGATTCGCAAAGACCGCAGCATGCACGGCGAGCGGATAGAGGTCTTGCAGATCCTTCGCCAGAAGAGCTTCTCGGTGAACGAGATTGCTCCCTCTGACACGGCCGCCCATGAAGCCGATCACAATCAGTTGCCGAGATGTTTCGAGAGGGTTGCTGATGAGTTCAGGGGCGCCTGCCGCATTCACTCGGCTGGTATTTGTGATTGTTTGTGAGAGATAAGGAGTCGCTTGAAGAGGGCAAACCGGCTGTATCTCTTTCGCCTGCACCTCTGGGCACAGCGCTACTGAAAGAAGCAATGCGCCCGATGCAACGCAACAGATGCTTCGGAGAAGTACGTGACTGCATAGGATCATGTTTTGCAAGGAAGAGTCCTTCGCAATATCCCGGTGTTGCTGGTCATACTACGCGGAATTGCTATCGCTGACGACTCTTCCTCGTTGCTTGGTAGGTAATATTTATCCGCGAAGATGTATAAGTCTGTGTGATTTTGCTCAAAAATTTGATAAACTCTATTTACTTATTTTCCTGAAAGGAAGGCGCCGCAATGAATCCAATTATCTCTCGCGATCTACAGCCGCAGCGGCCCGCGTTCCTTCCAGGCATCAAGCTCACCTAGCCTACTTTCCTGGTTGTGATACGCGGGTCTTGAGGCACAGCCTCTGGATCTTTCGCTTAGTGTGCATATCTGAAAAACACGGCACATTTTTAACTCCAGAAAAACAGACCTTACTCGCCGGGAAATGCCTCGGCCCTTTACCCGATTCTGTCGACGAGTGGCTTATGAATAAATTTATCCGTAAAAGTGCGATGCACAACGTCCTTGCTTTTTTGTTCCGTCATTGGCGGCGTGAGGGACTGGTCGTCACCGGAATCGCTCTCAGCATGGTTGTGGCTACGGCCGCGGACTTATTGTTGCCGGTTTTTTCCGGCCAGCTTGTGGATGCCATCGCGTCCCACGGTGCTGCACGCTCACAAGGACTGCACGTTGCAATGCGGGCGATTGCCATTATGGCTGGGCTGGGCGCAGTCCTGATGGCACTGCGTTATGTGGCGCTGCTGGGTATCATCCGCTTGACACTGCGGCTCATGTCCCGCTTTGCCAGCGATGCCTTCTGGCGCGTCCAGCGTTTTTCTACCGATTGGCATGCAAATAACTTTGCTGGTTCGATCGTTCGCCGCATCACGCGTGGCATGTGGGCAGTCGACCAGATGGACGATATCCTGCTGCTGGACTTGCTGCCGGCATTGCTGGTGCTTGTCGGCTCTTCCTTGCTGCTAGGCTTGCGCTGGCCAAGCATGGGGCTGATCGTTGCTGTTGGAGCAACGATTTATATCGCTGTTTCCATAGCGTTATCGCTTAGCTATGTGGCGCCTGCCGCTCGTCTATCGAATGCGCAGGATACGAGGATTGGTGGTGCCATGGCCGACGCCATCACATGCAACATGGTCGTGAAGTCCTTCGGCGCCGAAGGCCGTGAAGACCTTCGTCTGGCGCGGGTGCTGAGCAAGTGGAACTATCGCACGTTTCGTACCTGGACGTTCGCCACGCGTAGCGGCAGCTTGCAGCACATCATGCTGCTCTTCCTGCGCACAATGGTCACGTCCTATGCCCTGTTTCTATGGTGGCATGGCGTTGCGACACCAGGCGATGTGACCTTTGTGCTGACGAGTTACTTCATCGTCCATGGCTATTTGCGCGACGTAGGACAGCATGTCCGCAACCTGCAGCGGAGTGTCAACGAAATGGAGGAGATGGTGGAGTTTCAATCCCAGCCACTCGGGATAGCCGACCATGCCGACGCCAGGCCGATCCGGGTTAACGAGGGACAGATTGTCTTCGATCACGTGACGTTCCAATATGGCGCGCACACGACACCTTTGTTCAGTGACTTCTCGTTGTGCATCGAGGCGGGAGAGCGGGTCGGACTGGTGGGACATTCGGGCTCCGGTAAGACAACATTTGTGAAGCTCCTGCACCGCCTCTACGACGTAACAGGAGGTCGGATTTTGATTGACGGCCAGGACATTTCGCAAGTGACACAGGATTCCCTGCGTTCACAATTGGCGCTGGTGCCGCAGGAGCCTATCTTGTTCCATCGCTCGTTGGCGGAGAACATTGCCTATGCTCGTCCGGAAGCTTCCTTGCATGAGATTGAAGAGGCGGCGCGGCTGGCAAACGCACATGACTTTATCGGCCGTCAGTCGAAGGGCTACGCAACACTCGTGGGCGAGCGCGGGGTTAAGCTCTCTGGCGGCGAACGTCAGAGGGTTGCGCTGGCTCGGGCTTTCCTTGCAAACGCGCCGGTCCTGGTGCTGGACGAGGCGACATCCAGCCTGGACTCAGAATCGGAGGCACTGATCCAGGAGGCGATGGAGCGGCTGATCGCTGGACGGACGGCAATTGTGATCGCACACCGGTTGTCAACGGTGCGGATGCTGGATCGTATCCTGGTATTCGATTGCGGCGAGATCGTCGAAGAAGGAACCCACGATGCATTGGTGCAAAAAGCAGGAGGGACATACAAACGATTGTTTGAGAGACAAGCCCTTGGATTGATCGTCGAGAGCGAACCTGAATTTTCCGATCAATTGGAGAGTTAGATCGTCCATCACTTCATCGGTAGCAGCTTTGGACAGGCTCTTCGACATAGAATGGCGATGGGTTCGCTTGATCGACCGGAGGATGAATGGATTTGCAGGAAGTCATACAGAAGGCGGTTGCGCCGAAGCCTAAGGTGGCGCGGCCGATTGTGGTGGTGGGATCGGGTGGGATTGCCAGGGACGCTCATCTGCCAGCGTATGCGAAGGCGGGGTTCCCGGTGGTGGCGATCGTTGATCTTGATCGCGAGCGGGCGGAGGTGCTGGCGGCGAAGTTCGGAATACCGTATGTCGCGTCAACGATCGCGAATGCGGTGCGGTACGCGCCGAAGGATGCGGTCTTTGATGTGACGGTACCGGCTCCGGCGTTGACGACGGTGTTGGCGCAGTTGCCGGATGGAGTTCCCACGTTACTTCAGAAGCCGATGGGGGAGACGCTGGCTGAGGCTGCGGAGATTCTACGGATCTGTCGGAGCAAGGGGCTGACGGCAGCAGTGAACTTCCAGCTACGGTGGGCTCCGAACATGCTGGCGGCGCGGGCGCTGTATGCGACGGGTGTGCTGGGCGAGATACACGATATGGAGGTGAAGATCTCGACACATCAGCCGTGGGAGCTATGGAGCTTTCTGGCGACGGCACCGCGACTGGAGATCTTGTACCACAGCATCCACTATGTGGACCTGGTGCGGTCGTGGTTCGGGAACCCGCTGGGGGTGTGGGCGAAGACGGTGAAGAGTCCGACGACGCCGAAGCTGGCGGCGACGAAGAGTGTGCTGGCGTTCGACTATGGGGACAGCAAGCGGATCTTCATTACGACGAACCATGCCCATGATTTCCATCCGAAGCGGCAGGAAAGCTTTGTGCAATGGCAGGGGATGGACGGAGCGATGCGAGCGCAGATGGGGGTGAACCTCGACTATCCGAAAGGGAAACCGGATACCTTCGAGCACATTCTGCGAGGTGAGGCGGAGTGGAGTGAGAACCCGGTGAGCGGCAACTGGTTTCCGGATGCGTTTATAGGGTCGATGGGAAGCCTGCAGGCGTTCGTGCAGGGAGAGGCAGCGGTGTTGCCGACCAGCGTCGAGGATGCGATCGACACGATGCGGACGGTGGAGGCGGCTTATCTCTCGAGCGAGCGGGGTGGGGTGGAGTTGCCGGAGCTAGAGATCTGAGGTTGGGAAGAACCCATGTCTCAGAGGCGAGACATGGGGCACCCGGTTTTGCGGTGGGTTAGGATTTTTTGAGTTCGGCGGGTTGTTTTGAGTGGGCCTGTTTGGACAGCTCGAAGGCACGGGTGGAGTGCTCGTGGGCTTGCCTGGAGAACTCATGGGCAGAGAGGTGGTCGCCCTTGCCGTGGGCTGCGGCTGCCGCAGTGTGGGCGTGGGCGGCGGCGAGGTGGAATTCCTGCGCCTTCTGGTGGTTATCGAACGCCATATTGGATTCCTCTACTCATTGTGATGCGTGAGAAGAGGCTGGAGTTTACGCCCGGGAACGGGTGATCCAGAGGAGAGGCTGACGGATGGGGAAGGTGCGCTGTAGCTCGGGGATAGAGGTGTCGGGGGGAAGGGTCTTCCAGAGGTCGGCGTACTCGGGGCGGGTGTAGGCGCGGGCGGCGAAGAGCAGGCTGGGGTTGCGGATGGGTAGATCGTCGAAGTGGGTGAGGTCGGCCTTGTAGGGCCAGATGTTGCGACGCTGGATGAAAGGAAAGTGGCGGGCCATGGCGACGTGCAGGCCGGGGCCGTCCTGTAGCTCGTACTCCCATAGGCTCTCGAAGCGGGTGGAGAGGAGGTCGCAGGAGGCAGCGAGCAGGTCGAGGTTGAAGAGGGAGTTGCGGTAGGGGTAGAGTGTCGTCAGCTCGTGAGGAAAGGTGCCGTCGGCTACAGTCTGGGCGCGGAGGGTGACGCTTTTGAAACGGTGGCGGAGGTCGGCGAGGGTGGTTTCGTCTCCGGTGAGGCGGGCGTAGGCGGCGGATTGCAGTAGCCAGGAACTGGCGTGGTGGTCCTTCTGGTCGCGCGCGAGGGCGGCGAGGCGGGAGGTGGTGAGCCATTGGAGATAGCTGGCGAACCAGGTTTTGAGGGCGGCGAGGTCTTCGGTAGGGAGGGAGTCAGAGGTGGCGAGGAAGGGGATGGCCTGGGCGATCTCGGCGAGGTAGACGGTCTCGAGAATGCCTTCGAAGTGCTGCTTCGAGTCGCCGCGGATCATGCCTGCGTAGGGTAGGGCCGGGGTCATGGCGGTTGCGGGGTCGATGAACCAGGTATGGAGGTGGAGAGCGGCTTGCTTGGCGTAGCGCTCGTTGTGGGTGAGGTGGAAGGCGGCGGTGAGCGCGCCCACTTGTCGGGCGAGGTCGAGGATGGCGTCACGGTGAGCGGTGAAGGCGGTGGGATTGCCGTCGGCTTCGGAGTAAAAGTCGTGTGGGGTGCCGAGTGAGTGAGGGGCTGGGAGGGTGGTGAGTGGTGCGGGCTTTGAACTGAGGGACTGGTCGGCGATGGCGAGGATGCGGTCATGGTCGATGGCGGCGACGTCGGGCCGGGCGGAGCCGTGGAGTGGTGGAGTTTGCGCTAGCAGGGGGTGTTTGAGGAGGAGCGTGGCTGCGGAGGTGGCGCAGAAGGCCCGACGAGTCAGAGGATGGATGGACCTGGTGGGCATAGGCTGCGCTTCCGGCTGAAAGGTATCACATTCAATGGGTAGGCGCGGCTGCAATCGAGGGTTTGCCGTTGGCGTCGATGGTGAGGGTAACGGTTGCGGGTTGACTTGGCCTGGTGAGCCAATGAATTTCGAGGGTCTTCGTAGTGGAGGACCAGGTGAGGCCGGGCTGTGCGAGCTCGATATTGTCGCGGCAGCTTGCGAGTTTGACGTGGTAGGTCTCGACGGGGCGTCTGCCGGAGGTGTTGATGACGCGGAGGAACTGCTCTTCGCCTGCCTGGCAGTAGGAGAGGCCACCGGGGAGGGATGGATAGGTGTCGGTGAGCAGGATCGCGGAGCCGGGGATCTCGGCGATGAGCTTAAGGGCGGACGGAGGAACTCCTTTGGCGATGGTAGCGTCGCGTTCCAGGATTACTCGTGGTCTTCTGGAGTGTGTGTCCGAGAGATGGAGGATGGTCTGTGTGGAGGTGACGGACGCAGTGATCGTCTTGCCGGAGGCGAGGGTTATCGACTGCTGCGCTGCTACAGGAAGAGCGACAGCGAGCAGGAGAAAGCTAAGCTGGACTCTAAGCCAGGACCTTATCCGCATAGCAGACTCCTGAGTACTTCCAATGCGCACCGGCGGCTGGTGGGTGGCTGTAGCTGGCGCTGTCGCGTTTGCGAAGATCGGCCTCCGACTTGCCCTGGTTGTCGGCGTCGGTCATGTTCCAGCCGATGTTGCCGGTGGCCGAATCGCAGAGGATGTCGGGGTTCCTGACCCAGCCTGCCTTGGCGTCCCAGGTGTGGTACGAACCTCCGTTCCAGCGGCAGACGGCTTCGTATTTGATCTGGTCGTCGGTGGCGGTGCGGCCGCTCTGGGTGAGATAGGAGACGGCGGAGGCGCGCTTGGTGGCGAAGAGCGCGAGTCCAGCCTGGATGTTCGACTTCCAGTTCCATATCTGTTTAAAAGTGGGCGTGGGTGTGGTGAGCTGGCACATGCCGTAGCCGTTGTCGAAGGATTTGACGGGCTCGCCGGGGGCGTCGAAGTTGCGGAAGTGCGATTCCTGCTGGAGGATCTTGTCGAAGCCGGCGCTATTGGCCTGGGTGGCAAGAAACTGTGTCGCCTCGGGGGAGGATGGGTTGGTTCCCTTGATCTTGACGGAGATCATCGCGGTGTCTTTGCCAGCCTTCACGGTGATGGTGAGGGTGCCTCCGAGGTCCATGACGACGGTCTGGGCGTCCCACTGGTTGGATGGGCTGTTGGCGATGCCGGACTGAGTGAAGGTCTTCCAGTCGATCTTCCAGGTCCAGATGTGGGGTCCGGTCGCATCGGTCTGGAAGGGGATGGATGGCCAGACTGCGCCGGAGGTAATGGTAAAGACTGCATTAGGAAGCGGGGAGGTGATCTTCATTGGATGAGATTCTCTAAGAAGCTGTCTAAAACTCTATAAAGCTTGTCGGCAGGTATTCGCTGTAGGTAACCACAACGACGAAATACAGGGGTCCTTCACTACGTTCAGGATGACGACGTAAAACAAACAAAGACAAAGGGCAGTTTTTTGACAGGTTCTAAGAGGGTTTGAGTGCGGGGGCGTCCTCGGCTGGGGTGATGTGGAGGAGGAGGACGGTGATGTTGTCGGAGCCGCCGCGTTCCTTGGCGAGGCCGATGAGGTGCTGGCAGGAGAGGTTGAGATCGTCGCTGGTGACGAGCTGACTTATCTCTGTCGCGTCGACGTAGCGGGTGAGGCCATCGCTGGCGAGGAGGATCAGGTCGCCTGGGGAGAGATCGACGGAGAAGAAGTCGGGATCGACTGTCTCGGTGACGCCGATGGCGCGGGTGATGACCGACTCCATGCCCTTGAGGTCGATAGTTGCCGCGTCTTCGACCGCGACGGCTCCGGTACGGATGAGCTCGTTGAGGTAGGAGTGATCGACCGTGAGCTGCATGCACTGGCCGTTCTGGATCATGTAGGCGCGGCTGTCGCCGACGTTGCCGATCAAGAGCTTTGCACCTTCGATGCTGGCGGAGACGAGAGTGGTGCCCATGCCCTTGTGTTCGGGCTGCGTGCTGGCGTGGAAGACGGAGGTGTTGGCTGCGGTGATGGCCTGATGCAGACTCCGTTCTATAGGGACACTATTGTTAGCTGCGGCGATAGTTTCGAGAAAGGCTGAGACGGCGAGCTGACTGGCGACTTCGCCGCTTGCCATGCCTCCCATGCCGTCACAGACGACGTAGACATGACGGACGGGGTCGTAGCCGAACGAGTCTTCGTTGTTGGTGCGGACGCAGCCGACGTCGCTGAAGGCGGTCGCCTCGACTTTCAATTGGATCATTTGGCCACCGTGGAGACGCAGTGAAGCTGTCTTCTCATAAAGTCGGGGTTGAGCAGCTTCGCGCCGCTGTCCTCGATGTCGAAGTGGTAGATGATCTCCGCGCCGGTGGGAGTTTTTTCGGTGATGCCGTTGTTCTGGAAGATGTACTCGAGCCGGTTGGGTGTGGGGTGTTTGGCGGCGTAGGCGAAGTGGAAGATGGACCAGGGGCCGAAGTTGTTCTTGGTCTGGCCGGAGCCGGTGAGCTTGACTGCGCCCTGTGGGCGGTACTGCCAGTTGACGCGGTTCGGGACACCAATGTTTGCGAGAGAGGCACCATCGATCTCGAGGGTGGCGGGGGAGAGGTCAGGGGACTTCTCCTGCGCGATGGTGAAGCTGAGCGTGGGCTGCGTGCTGCCGTTGGCGTAGAGCGTGGCGGCGACGGCGTGGGCGGCGTTGAGGAAGTTGAGAAGCGCGGGGTTGACCGGGATGGGGGAGGCCGAGGTGTAGATGGTGCCATTGAAGGCGATGAGCTTGGCCTGGGCGGTAGTGAACTGGGCGATGGGACCGGAGGGGCTGAAGAAGGTGGCGGCATCCTCGGGGGAGACATCCACCTTGGCATCGGGGTTGAAGGGGAACTTGCCGAGGACGCCGGAGGCCGCCTTGCAGAAAGCTGCGCCATCGCCGTTGGCTCCCTTGATGGGGGCGTTACCGGCGAGGTCTTCAGCGGACCTGATGGGCTCGCGGAGGAGACGCTCGGAGTTGGAATCGGCTATGCCAGCGGGGTCGGGTGGCTGGAAGCCGCCGCGCATGCCGCTGACGGCACCATAGGCGGTTGCAACGGCGGCGTTGACCTGGGAGGGGTCATTGGCGGTGGCGGGGCTTGAGAGCATCTGGTGGATGGACTGCTCGATGGAGGCGAGCTTCTCGGTGTAACCGGGATTGACTGCGGGGCCGGTGCCGGGAGGGACGATGGACTGCGGGGCCTGGAACGGCTGGCTGAACGTAGGCAGGGCGACGGCGGTGTTGCGGGAGACGACGCTGAAGATCTGGAGCAGCGGCGAGGCCGGGCCGTCGAGTTCATGCAGACGCGAGGCGGCGTCTTCCATGCTGCCGAAGCCGAGGACGTGGGAGGTCTTGAGGAAGGTGCGCCAGGCGGTGAGGAAGTCGTCCTGATAACGCTGCGGAAGCTGCTGACGCAGGGAGGCACGGTCGATGGAAGCGGTGGCGGGACCGGTGACCCACTCTTCGCCCGAGAGGTACTGGTCGGGGTGCTGGATGGCGTCCTGCATGAAGGCGAAACCTTCTTTGCTGAAGGCTCCGTCGATGATGGTGGGCGCGGTGACGTAGCGGACGGAGTTGGGGTAGAGCTTCTTGAACTCGATGGCCGGGAATCGGCGGTCGGCGGCAGCCTTCATGCTGAGATAGACGTGGTCGATGCCCTGAAAGCTGTTGAGATAGGCGCGGGTGTCGGCGACGACGATGCTGTCGGGCTTGGTGCCACCGAGGTAGGCGAGGCAGGAGTGCGGCTCGCTCTCGTCCTTTTGGGTCAGAGCGGTGGCATAGTAGTCGAACTGATTCTGCGCGAGTTGCTGGGTCTCAGGGGAGATGGGTCGGTTGGCGATCCACTCAGCTTCGAGGACGGGCGGGAGGAAGTCGCTGCTCTTTTCGGGATTCGAGGTGGTGATGAGCCAGGCCTTGAGCGGCTTGTAGCTGGCCTGGTACTCGTCGGTGGGTGCGGCCTTGGCGGGGAGCGCGGCGAGTTTGGCGATGATGTTGGCCTGAGTTTGTGCGAGTAACAACTTATAGAAGCGCAGGCCATAGGCGCGGCAGGCGGCGGCGCGGACCTCGTCGCCGTGGTAGATGCCCCAGCGGTACATGAGTGGAGCGCCGTCCTTGTGGTAGCCATCTAGTTCCACGAGGACCTGGCGGAGCCGGTCGAGGTTCTGGAGGTCGGCGACAGAGGCTACGTCTTTACCGGTGACGAGCGGGACGGCCTTGGTGGCGCTGGCTGCGCGCTTTTCGAGGTCGGAGTTGTTGAAGAAAGAGATGGTGAGGAGGATGAGGTAGAGGCCGAGGACGGCGCAGAGACAGGCGATGAGGATGCGCTTGACGACGGAAACCTTGGTGCTGGCGCGGCTGCTCTCGAGAGCGGTCTTGTCGGTGAGGACAAGACGGTTGAAGAAGTAGGGAAGGAATACCCACTGGGCTACTTTGCGGGTGGAGCTACGGTGGACGGGCGTGGGCGCGGCCTGTTGCGCGGCGGTGAAGGAGAAGACGCGGGTGGCTCCGGCATCGGGGATAGGTGCGGGAGAGGATTGCTGGGCACCGACGGAGAGGACGTCCTCGACGATGTGGGCGCGCATGCCAGAGAAGAAGAAGCCGCGCAGGAAGGGGTTGACGCCGAGCTGGCTGGGGCGCGCGACCTCGACGAGGAAGTCGACGATGCCGGAACGGAGCTTGCGGAGGTCGCGGGGGAACTCGTAAGAACGGGCGAGGGTGTCAGGCTGTCCGCCGCGGGCGAGGAGCTCGAGGCGGAACTCGGAGAGGAGATAAGCCACTTCGTCGAAGCGAGTACCTATTTGTGAGGCTGCGCGCTCGGCGTAGAGGCCTGCTCCGGTCTCGAGGCGTGCGAGCATGGAGCCGAGCGGGGTACGGACCTCGTCTTCGGTGAGGTTGCCGGCGTACTCGGCGAAGGCGGTGACCGTGTCGAGTTTGGTGAAGAGGACGTAGACAGGGAGCGAGATGCCGAGGGCCTGCGAGACCTGGCGGAGTCGCTCATTCATGGTCTGGGCGAGGGCTCGGATTTGTTCCGCGGTACTTGGGGCCAAGATGCGCTCGATGCTGACGCAAAGGACGACGGCGCGGGTGGGCTGGAGGGCGGACTTGGAGAACGCGGCGCCTAGCTTGCCGGGTGCGGTGAGTTTGACGAGTCGCTGCCAGAGCGGAGGCTGGCGAAGGAGTTCGCCTCCGGCCTCGACGACCGCGGCGGAGCCGGTGAGCCAGATGTTGGCCAACTGGGTGGGGACGACGGTCTGGGCCTGTTGTCCAGGGCCGCCTGCGCTATAGACCTGGCCGGCGAGCAGCTCGGGGTCGAGGCCGGACTGCAGGATAGTCTGGGTCTTGGCGGAGTTCTCGTCGCCGATGACGTAGATGAGCGGCATGGCGGAGAGGGACTTCGCGCCGACGCGTCCGGCCTGCTTGAGCTTGGAGTCGGCGTCGCGGAGCAGGGCGTCGAGGTTGCCGAGATCAGCGGTGGCACCCTCCGTACCTGCTGCCGGGGCAGCGACCTTCTTCATGTACCAGAGGATGACCACGCAGGCGAGCGCGCCGAGCACGCCGAGGATGACGATGAAAAGGATGAGCTTCGAGTCTTGCAGGTGGAGCAGGCGGCCGAGGCGGAACACCAGGAAGAGATAGACGGCGAAGCTGAGGATGGTGATCCAAATGCGTTTCACAGGGTGGCCCCCGTTTTCTTGTTTGTGTCCTGGGCGCAGGAGACGAGAAGCAGATTCCTCCGCTGCGCTGCGGAATGACAATCAAAAAAGCTAAAGGTGGGGTGACGACCAAAAAGACTAAATGCCGGAAGGAAGAGGATGGTGCTCTGCTGGATGCCGCTGAGGCCGGAGCCGAGCGTGAGGGTGTAGATGGTGAAGGCGCCGAGGATGAGGAGTACGAGCGCAGCGGTGGTGATCCAGAGCCCGAGAACCCACTTGTCGCGCTTGGCGGCGAACTTGATGTCAGGGACAGCGGCGAGGCGGGCGAGGGCGAGTGGGCCGCGGATGCGGACGATCTTGTCGCGGATGCGGCTGAGGATGCCATGAATCTCGCCGGAGTCGCCGAAGGCGTACTTGCCGCGATAGCCGAGGAGCAGGCAGAGGGCGTGGAGTTCGAGGGCGTCGGCGACCTCGGCGGATTCGGGTGCGTTGAGCAGGTCGGCTACCTGGCGGAAAAAGGTCTCACCGGCGAAGTGGCCGCCGAACATCTCTTCCTGCAAGGGGCGGCGGGCCCAGTCGGCGAAGGTAGGGTCGTGCGAGTTGAGGACGCTCTCGTCGAGGAAGCCGATGATGGCGTAGAGGGCCATGTGGCTGGTGGCGTCGGAGTAGCCGAGGCCACGGACCTCTTGCACGGCGGCGGAGATCATCTTGCGGATATTGGCGCGGAAGGCGGCGGCATCGGCGACGCGCTGTGCTCCATAGCGCATGCGCAGGACCACGGTGATGACGTCCTGAAAGGAGAGCGCAAGACTGTTGGTTCGCGCGACGGGCAGGCTCGGGTTAGGCGGCGGGGCCGGGGTCATGCGTTTGCCTCCAGAATCACAATCACGTCAAAAACTGCGTCTCGGATGTCGCCGGGGACGTAGACCCCGACTTGTTTCGTCTGCAGGATGTGCTGCCAGCAGGCACCGGCGGCACTGATGCTGAAGTAGTGCATGTCGGCCTCCGCCGAGATTGCTGAGGGGGGGACGGCGAGGTGCAGCATCTCGAGTCCAGGGAGGGCACGCTGGACGAGCTTGGCGACGCCCTCTGCGGAGCAGATCTTGACCAGTTTCGGGGTTAACCTTAATAGCTCCGATTCCGCCATGCTGGACCGTATGCCTAAGATCCAGCGGGAGCGGCGGAAGCAGCGCTCGTCCTGCACGGTTGCGACGTGAATATAGGAGCCCGCTTTTTGAAAGTCAAGCGTGATCGAGTTCGATGGGACGACGATCTCCAGATGTCGGCGGATGTGCTCGTCGAGGGCCTGGAAGACACCGGAGAGATTGAGGTGGGAGTAGGGAACGATCTCGCTGGGATTCGACTCGAGCCCGAAGGTGCAGAGCGATCCGGCGAGGCGGGCGAGATCGAGGTAGAGCTCCTCGGGGTGGCTGCGCTTGGCCTCGAGATGCTGCTGCAGGGCGGGCACAGCGGAGCAGAGGGCGTGGAGGAACCAGTAGTTCGCGACATCGAGTGCCGAGGTGCCGACCTCGAACTGGCCCTCGCGGCGTTTGCCACGGGTGACGGTCTTGATGCGCTCGTTGAGCGACTCGATGAGGCGCTTGAGCAGCAGAAGGAGGCTCTCGTTGGCGCTGATGCGGAGGCAGGGTGGGATGAAGTCGGGGTCGACAGCGAAGCCGCCCTTGCCGTCGCGAAAGATGCGGGCGATGGGGAAGGAGACGCTATCGGGGGTGAGCTGGGCCTGGCTGCAGAGCACGATGTTCTTATTGCCGAGGGCGACGGTGTACTCGTCGTGGCCGATGGTCTCGTCTGAGAGGGAGCGGTCCACGGAGCGATACCGGGCAGTGGAGGAGCTGCCGGTAAGGTCGCAGTCGAGACCCTGGTTGCTGCGCTTGGGGACGGCGAGGAAGAGGATGATCTCACTGTCGGTCGGCGAAAAGAGATCCTTGAGGCTGACCGTGGGCGGAGCGGGGTCGCTGTCGGGGATGTCGAAGATGAGGCCGTCGGGGAATAGTCCGGAGGCGTAGCGGAGAACTGCGTTGCCGTTGCGGATGGCTTCGGTGTCGAGCGAGAGGCTGATGAGACCCCAAGGATTTCGCCTGAGGCTGGCACTAAGGAACCAGAGCGAGTCTTCAAAGTACCTGCTCTGCGTCTGGAAGTGATGTGGGCCAAGGTGCATACCCTCCGACCAGACAACGCGAGACAGAAACTTCATAGGAAGCGATCCATAAAAAGCGGCGACTTGAATTTGATACCGGAGATGCTTGAACTAGTTATAAGTGATTGCAATCCGCTTGAATAGTCGTCCCGGCGCAAGGAGTTATGGAACTTCATAGGAAGGAAAAGACGTGACTATTCCTCATTGACTGTAGCGGTATACTAGGAATCTTCTTGATGGGTGTCAAGTAAACCTTCTGATTATGAACTATTATTTTGCAACGCACGGTGCAGGCGATGGAGCGGGACTTGAATCGGGATCATTTCATGGGAAATGACGCTGAACACGAGGAGAAGACGGTCAGCAGTAAACCACCGGTAACTGCTGGCGCTACCGATATTTTCGGGACGATTACGGCTACTCCTGTCGCTGAAAAACCTGCTGTTGTTGCAGCTGCACCGGAACTTCCGAGTGCGCCGCCTCCACCTCCGATTCCAGAGGTTGAGGCAAGTCGCGGTTCGATGCCGGTCGTACATGAGGTGGTGTTCAAGTCCGATCATGCGTCCTTCGAGGACTCCGACCCGATGATGAAGATCCTGCGCGCGGCACCCCCGGCACCGAAGCCTGCAGAACCGATGGCGGCTCAGGCCCAGGCGACTCCGTCGAGCGGTGGTTTTACGCAGCTGCTGAGGGCGTTGAATCATGAGCAGGTCAAACCGGTAGAACCAGCGATACCTGCCGAATCGGCGGCAGTGGTTGCTCCCGTTCCGGTGCCAGCTCCGATTGTGACGGTACCTCCACCGCCGCCTGTTGCTGTTGGTTCGATTACGGAGTTGCTGCGGACGATCGATGAGCCAGCGGCTGCGGAGGTTCCGCCTTCAGCGGCAGCCAGTTCGATTGCTGAGACACCTGTGCAGGCGGCGATTCGAGCGATGGAAGAAGGGAAGCCAGCTGCTCCTGCGTCACCGCCAGCGCCTGTGGCTCCCTCGAATTTTTCCTCGACGTTTCAGGTGACTTCGTTTCGGCAGGCACAACCGCAATCTGTGGCTTCTGTGGAGCCTCCGGCGCAGGAGACGCCTCGGGTTGAGGCTCCGCCTGTTGCCTCGGGTCCGGGTTCGTTTACCCAGCTCTTCAGTAGCCTCGATGCCAGCAAGAGTGAGGTGGCGAAGGTGCAGGAGGCTCCGACGGCGTCCGGACCTGGTTCCTTTACACAGATGTTAAATACTCCGGTGGCTCCGGAGGTTAGAAGTGCGAACGTAGAGCCGCCACCTGCTGCTGCATCGGTGCCAGGGTCTTTTACGCAGATATTTCATGCGTCGGATACACCGGTTGAACCGGCAAAGATTGAGACGACACCAGCCCAGTCCGCGCCTGGGTCGTTCACGCAGATGTTCAGCACGCCTGCTCCCGCTCCTATCGAGCCGAGTGCGGCTGTGCCGCAGTCCCGCCCTGCTGCTCCGTCGACACCTGGCTCCTTTACACAGATGTTTCAGGCTCTCGACACACCCCAGCCAGAGGCTAGCCGGGTGGAAGCTAAACCTGCGGCGAGTGGCCCCGGGTCTTTTACGCAGATGTTCAGTGCGTTGAACTCGCCGAGTGAAGAGGCGAGCAGGGTTGAGTCCAAGCCCGCGCCCTCGGGTGGGGGGTCGTTTACGCAGCTCTTCGGGACGCTTAACGCGGAGCCGGGACTGGCGTCGACTCCGGCGAAGGTGGAGAGCTTTCCTCCGGCGCAGCCTGCTTATCGTGAGGCGGCGTTCGAGCAGCCGCAGCCTGGTGGGGGACGGGCTCCGGATACTGGGATGAGTGGCGCGTCGCAGGTTTTTTCGACCTACCGACCGACACCCGAACCAGCGCGGGCGGATGCCTTTTCGCCGGTTGCGACTCCGTCCTACAACCCCACGGTACGCCCACCGGAGCCAACGGCTCCAGCAAAGGGTGGGTTGACGCAGTTGCTCCGCACGTTGGATCAGCCAGCGCAGTCTGGTGGGCAGCCGCTTGCATCTGCTCAGAGTTTTCCGATGCCATCGCAGCAGCCGGGGGCTTTTACCTCCGTCTACGGCAAGCTGGATGAGGGTAATGCGGCCCCGCAACCAGTTGCGCCGGTGCCTCCTCCGCAGACCTATCCTCAGACCTTCCCGCCAGCGGCGGATAACCGCGATGCGACCCAGGCGTTTCGCACGCCGCAAAATGTTGCTCCTCCGGCTGCACCGCCAGTTGGCGCTGGCCCGAGTGAGTTTACGCGGATTCTCAATGCATCCATGCTGCGGGAGAGTGCTCTTCGAGGGGGAGGAGCGGCGGCTGCTGAACCAGCGGCGGTGGCTCCTCAGGCACAGGCGTCGCAGGGGGTGAGTTTCTCGCCAGTCGCGATGCCTCAAATGCCTTCGGTTGCCGCACCTCATGTGGCTGTACCTCAGATGAGCATTCCCCATGGTGGCGGGGCGTCTGCACCACAGGCACCGCATTTGTCCATGCCGACTGTGCCTCGGGTGCCAACTGTTCCGCAGGTTCCAACGGTGCAGGTTGCCGCGCCAGGCGCAGGCAAGATGCAGCAGTATCTTCCGCTACTGCTTATCATGATCATTTTTCTGCTGGTTGCGGTTCTGGTTGCGGTGATCTTCCTAATGAAGCGCTAAGGCTGACTGGACTTGGGTGGGTACAGCAAAAAGCAACGACAAAAGCAAAATGCGGGGGTCCCTCCACTACGGCGGCAAAAGCGCCGCCTCCGGTCGGGATGACGGGTTTTGGGGTAGTTGGCCTGGCTAGGTTGCCTGGGGGAGCAGGATGATGAGCTCCATCTGGGGGTTGAGGAGATCTGAGGGGGCGTAGACGGCGAAGTTTCTGGCTCGCTGTACGGCCTCCCATGCCGATCCGTTCCGCTCGATGCTGAAGTATTGATGGCGCAGCTTTACGGGGATGGCGCGTGGGGGTGTTTCGATGTGGGTCAGCTTGATTCCGGGAAGCGCTTGCCGCACGAGGGTTTCGATGTGGGTGGCGGAGCAGACCTTGGTCAGCTTCGGGATTCTGTCGATCAGGTCTGCGTCGCGCATGTCGGCTGAGACGGCGAGGTAGAAGCGGGAGTTCTCGAAGTAGGAGTCCTTGTCGATCGAGGCTGCGTAGATGGTCTCCCGGAGGAGCTTGAGCGGGATGGCGATGAAGTTGCTGGGGACGACCGTCTCCAACATGAGACGGATCAGGCGATCGAGCTCGGCGAAGCAGGGGCCGAGCTGCTCGTGCTCGTAGCGGGGCAGGTCGCGGGGATCGATCTTGGTCGAGAAGGCGGTGAGCGCGCCAGCGAGGTCGGAGAGGTCGGCGAAGAGCATCTCCGGTTGCACGTGGCGGGATTCCAGAAAGTGCCGCAGACCGGGGAGGTGGGTGTTGATGGTGTAGAGGAGCCAGAAGTTGGCGACGTCGGAGGCGGTGAAGTCGGCGAGAGACTGATTCTTTTGGCGACGGCCACCGGCGAGCTGGCTGCTGCGGGTGACCAGCAGTTCGACGATGCCGCGGACGATGCCGGTGAGGACGTCGCTGCCGTGGACGTCGATCAGCGAGGGGATGAAAGCCGGGTCCAGGTGGTACATGCCGGTTTCGGTCCGGGTGATGCGGGCGCAGGGAAGAAGGACAGAACCTTCGAGGTTTTCGCCCTCGGCCAATAGCTGGAGGTTCTTGCCGGCGACCTGGACGGGCTTTTCGCTGCTTCCGCTGTTTTCGTCGCGGGTCATCTGGAGCTTAGCCAGGTACCGCGTGCTGACGCGACCTCGTTGGAGGGAGACGTTCATGCCGCCGTGGAGGTATTGCGGGATGGCGAGGTAGAACATGCAGCTCTGTTTGCCGTCGCGGAAGCACTCTTCGAGGACGCGGGAGGGTGGCGGAGCATCGGAGGCGGGGATGTCCAAGGGGAGGGCGTCAGGAAAGATGCCGGTTGCCGTGGAGATGGAGAGAGTCCCCTCGGTGAGGGCCTTGGCGTCGATCTGCAACTTGAGGAATCCCCAGCACTTGGAGGCGAGCGAGTCGAGATAGAAGCGAACCGTGTCCTCGACGAACCGCTCTTGCGCCTGGAGGTGCTGCGGCGAGAGGAATGTCCCTTTGGACCAGATGACGGGTTGCAGTTGTCGCATACGGTACTCCGTGAGCAGGTGGACGTGACGCAAGCTTACCGCATCGCGTGCCTATGAGCCCACGTCATCGTACCGGAGTGGAACCAATACAACTGGATTAATTAAATTGAGATGCAAGAAAACCAAGGAAGTTGAAAGTTATTCTTGAGCCGTGATCGTTTATAGGAGTAGAGTTTTATCTTCCAGCGGATTCCTGCTCAGAACAGACGTCTCTTTTTGAGATGTCGTAGGAGGTTGATCTTCAATAATTACGCCAATAATTATGTTCGATTAAATTTCACATGTCTTATTTTGAGACTCTTCGGTTCTCGAAAAAATCTGGTAGTTGCGAAGCTATAATTGCCAGCAGAATGAGTCGTGCTTTTTAGCTTTGAACACTGCAGAAGTAATAAGAAATCCGATCCTCGTTGAATTTCTTTTTTCCTCTGGACATATAGAACAGGTTGTGGTTTCGTTAGTGGCATTGCAATTTACGGTTTACGGAGAGCAAGATGGCAGAAAGTACGCAGCACAAACTCGATCGAGTCAGATCGCCGCGCGTCCATATCACCTATGACGTTGAGGTAGGAAACGCAATCGAGATGAAGGAACTGCCGTTCGTCATGGGAGTTCTGGGTGATCTTACGGGCCAGCCGGAGACGCCGCTGGTTGCCTTGAAGGAGAGGAAGTTCGTCGAGATCAATCCTGACAACTTCGATACGGTCCTTAAGGGAATGGCCCCCCATCTCGCATACTCCGTCGACAACAAGTTGAGTGACGATCCGAATGCGGGACAGGTCAAGGTCGATCTCCACTTCGAGAGCATGGACGACTTCTCCCCGGAGAATGTCGCCAAGCAGGTGAAGCCGCTGAAGGAGTTGCTCGATCTACGGACGCGCCTCTCCGATCTGCGTGGCACACTGCAAGGGAATGACAAGCTGGATCAGATGCTCTTCGACGCTGTTTCCAGCACGGAAGACCGCGATAAGCTTCGCGCAGAGCTAGGTTCCAAGCCTGAGGAGGGTGGAAATGAGTAGTGCCGCAAAGCAGGAAGCAGCAGCGAGTGCAGCACAGGTAGAGACCGGAGAGGTCTCACTTCTTGATCAGATAGTTGCGCAGGGCCGTTTCAGCCGTGAATCGGGGAACCTGGAACGCGGCAAGGATCTCGTCAAGGAGTTCGTCCATCAGGTTCTTGATGGCTCGATGACGCTGAGCAAGGACGCCGAGGCGACGATCAGCGCACGTCTTGCGCAGATTGACCGCCTCATCTCGATCCAGTTAAACGAAGTGCTGCACCACCCCTCTTTCCAGAAGCTGGAAGCGACTTGGCGTGGCATCAAGTACCTGATGGATCAGAGCGAGACGAACGACACGCTCAAGATCAAGGTGTTGAATGTTTCCAAGAAGGACCTTCTTCGCGATCTGCAGCGGGCACCGGAGTTCGATCAGAGCGCCCTCTTCAAGAAGGTCTACGAAGAGGAGTTCGGTGTGTTTGGCGGTGCTCCATTTGCCGCGATGGTCGGTGACTTCGAGTTCGGCAAGGGGCCGGAGGATCTTGAGCTGCTCGAGAAGATCGGGCAGGTTGCCTCTGCGGCCCATGCTCCCTTCCTATCGGCTGCCTCGCCCGGGTTGCTGAATCTCGGAGACTACACCCAGCTTGGCGCACCGCGCGATATGTCGAAGATCTTCGACAGCACGGAGTATGCGAAATGGAAGTCTTTCCGTCAGTCGGACGACTCGCGTTATGTTGCTCTTACTCTGCCTCACATCCTGATGCGTCAGCCTTACGGTCAGGAGACCAAGCAGATCGAGGCATTTGCCTATGAGGAGGCCGTCGACGGACGCGACCACTCGAAGTATCTGTGGGGTAATGCAGCGTATGGTCTTGCAGCGCGTTTGACGAACTCATTTGCAAGGTTCGGCTGGTGCGCTTCGATCCGTGGAGTGGAGAATGGCGGTCTCGTCGAAGGTCTGACAGCGCACAACTTCCGCACGGATGAGGGCGACATTGCGCTGAAGTGCCCGACTGAGGTCACAATCACGGATCGTCGTGAGAAGGAGCTTGCCGACCAGGGTTTTGTTCCTCTTGTCCACTGCAAAGGTACCGACAAGGCTGCCTTCTTCAGCGTGCAGACGGTAAACAAGCCGAAACTCTACGACAAACCTGAGGCTAACGCGAATGCTCGGCTTTCGGCGCAGCTGCCTTACGTGCTCGCCATGTCCCGTTTCGCGCATTACCTGAAGGCGATGATGCGTGACAAGATCGGCAGTGCGATGAGCCGTTCGCAGGCCGAAGCGTTTCTGAATCAGTGGGTTTCGAACTATGTCATTGCCGACGATAATGCGTCTGCTGCGGCAAAGTCCGAGAGACCGCTGCGAGAAGCACGCATTGAAGTGATGACAGTTCCAGGAAATGCGGGAGCGTTGAGAGCGGTTGCTTTCATGAGGCCACACTTCCAGCTGGATGAGTTGACCGTGTCCCTGAGACTCGTTGCCGAACTGCCTGCGCAAGCAAAGTAGTTCAAGGTCGTCTTGAACAGCGAGTTTTTCATTTTTTCCGAAGTAATACATATGAAAAGGAGAAGTTATGGCAGTAGATTTTTTTCTCAAATTGGATGCAATCAATGGCGAGTCGGTAGATCAGAACCATAAGGACGAGATCGGTGTGATGTCGTTTAGCTGGGGCGCTTCTCAGGTCACGTCGGTCGCCGGTACTGGTGGTTCGGGTGCGGGTAAGGCGAACCTTGCAGATCTCAGCATTATGAAGACCTACGACTCTGCCAGCGTTCCCCTGTTCAAGGCACTTCTGTCTGGGACTCACATCGCAACCGGCGTTCTGACTGCTTCGAAGGCTGGCGGCAACGGAAAGCCCTTCATCAAAATTTCTCTGACTGAGCTTTTTGTCACCTCCATCCAGGCCAGCGGATCGAGCGAAATCCCGATGGAGAGCGTCTCCTTCAGCTACAACACGATCAAGTCTGAGTACTTTGTGCAAGACGAGAAGGGCAACTTGACGGCGAAGGGCTCCGTATCCTTTGACCTGAAAGCCAATAAGCTGTCCTAGGCGACTATGACCCCGTTGGAGTTGTACCGCGCAGGTGAACTAACAGAAGCAATCAAGGTGCTTGGTGAAGAGTTGAGGGCTAACCCACTCGACACCAAGCGCCGTACTTTTCTATTTGAGCTCCTTTGTTTTTCAGGAGCCTTTGATCGAGCGGAGAAACAGCTGGATGTCCTCGCGGGCGCGAGCAGTCAGGCTGCCGCTGGAGCTTTGATGTATCGCAGCGCCCTGCATGCCGAGAGGACACGGCAGGAGCTCTTTGCAAAGCGTAATTATCCGGAGGCGGGCGTAGTCGCAGCTCCGCTGACTGGGAGTTGGAATGATGAGAAGTTTACTGAGATGAGCGACGCCGATCCTAGGATTGGAGCGAATCTCGAGGTCTTTATCGCTGGAAGTTATACGTGGATTCCCATGAAGTATATGGAACGTCTTGAAGTCGAGAAGCCGGAGTCTCTGCGTGATCTCCTCTGGGCGAGAGCCCGGGTGCAGACCAGCGCTGCCTTTCGTCTTCAAGATCTTGGCGAGGTACTGCTCCCTGTTTTGTCCCCATTTTCTTTTCAGCATGGTGATCCATCGGTACAGCTTGGCAGGGCCAGTGTCTGGGAGGCCTCCGATACGGAGGTTGAGCTCCCTTTTGGCCAGAAGCTGATGCTGATCGATGGCGAGGAGGTTCCTCTGCTGGAGCTGCGCAGTATCGAGTGGGACCTACCCGGGGAGGAAGTTGCCGATGCCTCTGCGTGAGGATCTGCTAGAACCAGTTGCTGGCGACAATCCTTCCGGTGCCAATCTTTACTACGACAAAGTCTTCGACCAAATCAAAGAAGCCCGCACCGAGGATGTCGATAGCGGCCCTTCGGGTGCCTGGGAGCGTACCCAGAAGAAAGCGGACCATGTGCTGGTCATCAAACTTGCCGGCGAGGCACTATGCAAGCGCAGCAAGGATCTGAGACTTGCCGGATGGCTGGTTGAATCACATCTAAAGCGTGAAGGTATTGCGATACTGTCTCCGTGTCTTGAGCTTTTATGGAAGCTTCAGGAGGCATTTTGGGAGACGTTTTACCCCGAGATCGATGACGATGGTGCGCTCGATCTGCGCATCAGCTCGCTTGAGGGAACGGTCAATCGTATTGCCGCACTGATCAAGAATGCGCCAATCACGAAGTCGGGTTACAGCGTGCATCAGTATCAGGAGTCGCGCCGGGTGGGCTATGAGGATAGCGCCGACACCAGTGAGAAGCGGGAGGCTCGGCAGGACGCGATCGATCACGGGGAGCTTACCGGTGAGGAGTTCGATAGCGCCTTTGGATCGACACCGAAGACTTTTTACGCTGCGACCGAGTCGGCTTTGGAAGGTGCCCTGGTTCTGCTTGGCGATATCGATCGCTTTCACGAAGAGAAGTATGGCGATGATTATCCCAGCTTGAACAAGCTGGTTTCCGCTGTCGAAGAGGTCAAGCAGGTTGTTGTCAGTCTGCTGAATGAAAAACGGAAGACCGATCCTGATCCCGTGGAAGACGGCGATTCCGTTGAGCCGGTCGAGGAGACGGACTACTCCGAGTCGGAAGCTGAGGAGCCTGCCTCTTCTGGTGAAGCAGTGCCTGCCAAGCGGGCTGCGTCGAAGGGCGCGGGTTTTTCCGGGGTTCCCACAAGCCCGGAGCAGGCGTATGCGGCGGTGTTGGGGTGTGCGGAGTATCTGCACACAGAGAATCCCCAATCTCCGGTTCCGTACCTTGTCTGCTCGGCGCTTCGTTTTGGCGAGACGCGCAAGGAAGGTGCATATCCGGCTTCAGATTTCGCAGTTGCACCGGCGACCGAGACACGGCAGATTCTGCGGCGGTTGACTAACGAGGCCAACTGGGATGAGTTGATGAAGCTGTCGTTGCGCACGCTAACCGAGCCTTGCGCACGCGCGTGGTTGGATTTGCAACGCTATATCTGGCGTGCCGCCAGGGAGACGGGTTCGAATGCGATCGCGGTCGCGGTCGTCAGCAATGTTCGCGGGCTCTTGCTGGATCTGCCTGATCTGCGAAGCTGGATGCTCGATGACGACACGCCGGTCGCGAATGCGGAGACGCAACAATGGATCGATGCGGAGATCCTACCGCCTGCTCCTGTCGCCGAAGCGGCGGAGGCCGTGGAGGCGGTTGAGAGCTTTGCTCCGGTTGCGGCTGCCCTGCCGGTCGATGGGAATCCTCCGGTTCCAGAGATCTACGATCAGGCGATGGAGATGCTTAAACGCGGCAAGACCGGCGAAGCGATCACGCTGTTGGTCCGAGATGCTGATCTACAGCCAAGCGGACGAAAGCGGTTTCAACGGCGCGTCCAGGTGGCGCAGCTCTGTCTGGTGGCTGACCAGGACCCAATCGCGTATCCGGTGCTGATGGAGTTGTCGAATGAGATTGAACGACGTGGATTGGAGACGTGGGAGAGCGGTGAGATGCTGGCGCATCCTCTGAGCCTGCTGTTGAAGTGCCTGGATCGCAGGAAATCTTCGTCTGAGGATAAGGAAGTGGTATTTGCTCGGCTGTGCCGGCTTGATCCTCAGGCGGCGCTGGCGACGCGGAGATAAGAGCCGATCTAACAATCGAAATGATTGTTAGATTTCAGGGATCGGAAAGAGAGAGTTGTATGGCGAAGACCAAAGCCGAAAACCTGGTGACGCAATCGCTGCTCGACCGCCTCTGCGATGTAGACGACTGGCCAACTACGCGACAGAACTCCATGCGTATCTATAGGGAGTCCGTGAAGCGGGATGTGGAGTGGCTGCTGAACTCGCGCAAGCCGCCGATTCCAGAGCTTCCTGGGTATCCGAGGGCGGCTGCCTCGGTGATCAACTATGGCTTGCCCGATCTCAATTCTTATTCGGATTCGGGAAAGGATCAGAGCGCTTTGCTGATTGCGATCATGCAGACGCTTCGGACGTTCGAACCGCGTATTCAGAATCTGAGAGTCTTTCTCGCCCGAAGCGATAGTTTGACGCGCAGTCTGCGGTTTCACATTGAAGGCCGTATCCAGTTCGACACGTCGGTCGAAGAGATCAGCTTCGACACGGTTCTTGAACTGACGCGCGGCGAGTATGAGGTGAAGTAGGCAATGTCGGAAGAGTTACTGGAATACTACGAGCGTGAACTCACCTACCTGCGACAGATGGGTGGGGAGTTTGCGCGCAAGTATCCACGTGTTGCCGGACGGTTGTTGCTGGATGGGGATTCCTGCGAGGACCCGCATGTCGAACGACTGCTGGAGGGGTTTGCCTTCATGGCGGCCCGAGTCCACCGCCGTATCGACGATGATTTTCCCGAGACCAGCCAGGCGTTGCTGAACATGATCTACCCGGCCTACCTGCGGCCGATTCCATCGATGTCGGTAGTGGAGTGCTTGTCCGATCCAACGCAGGGAAAGAAGACGGCGGGGGCGAAGATTCCGCGTGGCACCGCGATGGTCAGCAAGGCGACGGTCGAGGGGTTGGCCTGCCGCTTTCAATCCGCATATGACGTGGAGCTGTGGCCCTTTAGTGTTGCTGAGGCGGAGTGGCGTCAAGCGGAGCGGTTACAGCATCCGGTGCGAGCGAGCGGAGATGTCCAGGCGGTGGCCGCCGCGAGGTTAAGGCTCAAGTGTTTTCAGGATGTGGTGTTTGAGGGATTGCCGCTCTCAAAGCTGCGGTTCTATCTCTCGGGTGATGCGAGCGTCGTCTATAACCTCTACGAGTTTATCTCCTCCAACTGCATCGAAATTCAACTCTTCGACCCAAAGAACCGGGCACGTATGATTTCGCTGGGGCCTGAGCAGATCTCGATGGTGGGTTTCCGTCCGGAGGAAAGCGTCATCCCGGCGGAGAGGCGGTCTGTCGAAGGGCATCGTCTTCTGCAGGAATACTTTGCGCTTCCGGAGAAGTTCCTCTTCTTCGATCTGTCGGGGTTGGAGGCTCTGGGCGAGACTGGCTTTGGCGACGAGGCAGAGATTGTTTTCCTGTTCTCTCGTTTTGAGCGTCCGGAGCGGCAACAGGTAATGGAGCTTGGTGTGAGCGCGCGGACGTTTCGCCTGGGATGCACACCGGTGATCAACCTCTTCGCGCAGACGGCGGAGCCAATTCTGCTGAGTCAGACGAAGCATGACTATACGATCGTTCCGGATGGCCGACACACAGCGATGATGGAGATCTTCAGCATCGATGAGGTGATTGCGGCCAATCCTAAGCTACGACAGTCTGTCGTATTGGAGCCGGTGAATGCACACCGCCATCAGACGAGGGAACAACAGGATCTTGCGTTCTGGACAGCTTCGCGTCACGTTAACCAGTTGGGCGAGCGGGAGCCGTCTACGCTGACGATTTCGATCGTCGATGTTAGTGGACACATCAAGGACCCCGAGGCGGACGTGTTGACGGTGCGTTGCACCTGCACGAACTTCGATCTGCCATCACGGTTCAGCTTTGGCTCTGCCGAGGGCGATCTTGAGGCCATCGGTCATGCTGCGGCGAAGACGGTGATTGTGCTGCGCCGTCCGACGCAGAGCTGCGATCCGCCGAATGGGAAGGGACAGGTCTGGCGGCTGATCTCGCTGCTGTCGTTGAACTACCTCTCGCTGACCGAGGAGGGCCGCACGGCGATGCAGGAGATCCTGCGTTTGCATAACTTTACCGACTCGAGCCATCTGGAGAACCATATCGGAAGCATCACGGATGTGCAGTCCTCTCCTCATTTTGCGTTGGTGCAGTCAGACTATGGTCTGGTGCCGGCCAGAGGGACGCGGGTGCAGATGGACCTGGATGAGCAGCAGTTCGCGGGTGGTGGCGTCTATCTTTTCGCCGCAGTGATCGACCGCTTTCTCGCGACCTATGCCTCGATGAACAGCTTTTCGCAGTTGACGGTGCGGACAAATCTACGGAAGGAGGTGATGCGGACATGGGCTCCGAGAGCGGGAACAAAGGTATTGCTTTAGAGAGCGATCAAGAGCAGTTTGCGATGCTTCGGAAGATGCTGGAGGACGAGCCGTTCCGCGTCCACTTCTTTCAGGCGGTCCGGATGCTGCAACGGATGGAGAAGGGGCGTGGCGCGGTCGGCAACTTCTTCCAACCGCAGGATGAGACACTGCGTTTTTCATCGCTGCCGTCCTTCTCCTTCCCGCCGAGCGAGCTGTACGATCTCGAGCGCATGCCGACCGGGCAGTTGAAGATGACGGTCCAGTTTATGGGACTGTGCGCGGCGCTCTCCGCGCTTCCGTCGATCTATACCGAGGTTGTTCTGACGCGCATCCGCGAAAAAGACCGCGCGATGGCGGAGTTCTTTGATATTTTCAATCATCGTCTGGTGTCGCTGTTTTATCGGGCCTGGGAGAAGCACCACTTTTTTGTGAGTTATGAGGCCGGTGACGTAGACCAATTGAGCCTGCGGTTGCTGGATATTTTGGGACTTGGTACGGAAGGTTTGCGGGGACGGGCTGGAATCTCCGACCAGACCTGTCTGTACTATGCCGGTTTGTTGGGACGCCATATTCGGACGGCGGATTCCCTCCGTCAGATTCTGGAGGACTACTTCGATGTGTCGGTGGAGATCAATCAATTCGCGGGGACCTGGCGCAGTTTGCCGCAGGAGGACCGGACGTACCTCGCCGGCAGCAGCCGTGTCAGCGAGCGGCTCGGAGTAGGTGTCGTCACAGGAGAAGAGGTGTGGGACCACCACGGACGCATCCGGATCTCGCTTGGGCCAATGGATTTCGAGCGGTACGTGGAGTTCCTGCCAGGGGAGTCGGGCCATCGTGAGTTAGCGGCGTGGGTGCAGTTTTATTCGGACGGTGCCTATGAGACGGAGGTGCAGTTGATTTTGGTCCGCGAGGATGTTCCAGAGTGCGAACTCGGTAGTCATGGCGAGGAAGCGCCGCGACTGGGACTCGTGAGCTGGTTGAAGACCAAGCCGAGGCAGACCGACGCAGGCGAGGCTACCTATCTCCTTATGTAGAGATAAAGATTTTTATAGAAACAAGTTTTTCGAGGATCGCAGAAAGAAGGTTGCAACGTGAGTTTGAATCTTAAATCGCTGATTGGAAAACTGAATGACACGCTCCGCCAGACGCTCGAGGCGTCCGCGGGGCTGTGTATGTCTCGAACGCACTATGACATTGAGATCGAGCACTATCTGCTGAAGACGCTGGAGAGCAGCGACAACGATGTAGCCGCGATCCTGAAGCACTATGGCGTCGATCGCTCACGCTTGACAGCGGAGTTGCAGCGCAGCCTGGACAACCTGAAGACCGGGAATGCGCGCTCGCCCGCATTCAGCCCGTATTTGGTGAAAATGCTAGCGGAAGCGTGGACCGTGGCCAGCATCGAGTATGACGCAGGCAGTGTGCGCACCGGCTTCACTATTCTGGCGCTGCTGACGAACGAAGAGCTGGCGCGGGTGGTGAAGGATGTCAGCCGGGAGTTGCAGCGGGTCGAGGCAGAGGGGTTGCGGAAGGACTTCTACTCAATCGTGGCCTCGTCGCGCGAGGTGCAGTCGAGTCTGAAGACTGGTTCTGGTGGTGGTGGCGATCAGACTACTAATGATGGTCCGTCGGCGGCGAAGGGCAAGACGCCGCATCTCGATCAGTACACCGTGAACCTGACGGCGAATGCCAAGGCGGGCAAGATCGACCCGGTGCTGGGGCGCGACACCGAGGTGCGTCAGATGATCGATATCCTCATGCGGCGGCGGCAGAACAACCCAATCCTGACGGGTGAGGCCGGCGTCGGCAAGACGGCTGTGGTCGAGGGCTTCGCCAACCGCGTGGCCGAGGGAGATGTCCCACCCGCGCTGCAGGGTATCCACATCCACAGCCTCGACCTGGCACTGTTGCAGGCCGGAGCCAGCGTGAAGGGTGAGTTCGAAAGCCGGTTGAAGGGGCTCATCAACGAGGTGAAGTCTTCTACCGAGAAGATCATCTTGTTCATCGACGAAGCGCACACCATGATTGGAGCAGGCGGGGCGGCGGGGCAGAACGATGCCGCTAATCTGCTGAAGCCGGCGCTGGCGCGTGGCGAGCTTCGCACCATCGCCGCGACGACCTGGTCCGAGTACAAGAAATATTTTGAAAAAGACCCGGCACTGGCGCGACGGTTCCAGGTTGTCAAGGTGGAGGAACCCAGCGAGGAGGTCTGCTGCACGATGTTGCGCGGCATTGTCGCTTCACTTGAGAAGCACCACGGTCTGCGGATTCTGGACGAAGCCATCACGGCGACGGTCAAGCTCTCGCATCGCTATATCGCTGGGCGTCAGCTGCCGGACAAGGCGGTCAGCGTACTCGATACGGCGTGCGCGCGTCTGGCTCTGGGGCAGAATTCCATGCCTCCGGCGCTTGAGGATGTGCTGCGGCAGATCGACAGCCTCGAAGTGCAGAAGCGCGTGCTGGAGCGTGAAAACACCATTGGTGCCGACCATGCGGAGCGTCTCACCGAGATCGAAGAGAAGATCGCCTCGAATAAGACCAAGCTCGAGGAGCTTAAAGAGCGATGGGAGAAGGAGAAGACCATTGTCTCCGGCATTCGCGATCTACAGAAGGAGCTTGAAGGTGCTCCGGCAGGCGAGAAGGAGAAGGGTGCCGCCTCGCGGGTGAAGCTCGCCAAGCTCGAAGAGGAACTGGCTGCGCTTCAGGGCGAGCATGGCCTGATCAGCGTCTCAGTCGATGCGCATATTGTCGGAGCGGTCATCTCCGCGTGGACTGGCATTCCGCTCGGAAAGATGATGAAGGATGAGATATCCACTGTCCTTACTCTTGACACACACCTGAAGAAACGTGTCATAGGGCAGGACCATGCGCTTTCGGCGATTGCGCAGAGGATCATGACCTCACGCGCGAACATGGACGATCCGGTCAAGCCGGTCGGCGTCTTCCTGCTGGTCGGCCCGAGCGGCGTGGGTAAAACGGAGACCGCGATTGCGCTCGCTGATCTGCTCTACGGCGGCGAGAAGAACATGATCACTATTAATATGTCGGAGTTCCAGGAGGCGCATACCGTCTCGACATTGAAGGGGTCGCCGCCGGGATATGTGGGTTATGGTGAGGGTGGCGTGCTGACGGAGGCTGTGCGGCGGCGTCCCTATTCGGTAGTGCTGCTGGATGAGGTGGAAAAGGCGCATCCGGATGTACTCGAGCTGTTCTTCCAGGTCTTCGACAAGGGGCGGATGGAGGATGGTGAGGGGCGCGAGATCGACTTCCGCAACACAATCATTATTCTGACCAGCAATGCGGCGACGGACACGCTGATGAAGCTATGTGCCGATCCGGAGACGATGCCACTTGAGGACGGCCTGCTGGCCGCGCTCAAGCCGGAGCTTAACAAAATCTTCAAGCCTGCCTTCCTTGGCCGAATGCTGACCGTCCCGTACTACCCGGTCCGCGATGAGGCGTTGAAGCAGATCATCCGGTTGAAGTTGGGCAAGATCCAGCGGCGGCTACTCGAGACCCACAAGGTCAAGATGTCCTACGATGATCTGCTGTTGAATGAGATAGCATCCCGTTGCACCGAGGTCGAAAGCGGCGCGCGTAACGTAGACAACATCCTTTCGAACACCATGTTGCCCGAGATCTCTAGGCAGATTCTCGGACGGCTGGCCGAAGGGGCCGAGCTTGAGAAGGTCGATATCTCCGTGACGGACGGAAAGATCACCTACGAATGGCATCAGACAGCACAAGCGGCCTGATCTATCAGCCCGCCTCGCCGACTGTTCCGAGGCGGGCTATGATAGCAGGGGTATTGGAAGCTTCTTAACAATGAATTCAAAGTAGGGTAACTATGGCAAGCCCATCGCAGACCGAGAGGTTGATGAAGTTCACCAGCCCTCTCGGGCAGGACAAACTACTGATCGAATCGCTGGAAGGGTCCGAAGGTATTTCGCGCCTCTTCGATTTCCACGGGGAGCTACTGGCCGAGGCTGGCTCCGCTATCGACCCGAAAGACATCATCGGGAAAAAAGTAACAGTGGACATCTCGCTTCTCGATGTCCAGGGGAGCCGGTATGTCAATGGTCTGGTTGCGGCCTTCGAACAGACTGCGGGAGACAAGGAGTTCGATGTCTACCGGGCCCATATCGTGCCAGCGCTGTGGCAGCTGACGCTGAGCTCAAACTGCCGCGTCTTCCAGGGCAAGACGGTAATGGACATCATCAAAGAGGTCATCCAGACCTACGGCATCAGCATGGCGGACAAGACGGAAGGAACGCTTCAGCCGCTAGACTATTGCACGCAATACTTTGAGACCGACTTCAACTTCATCTCCCGGCTCGCGGAGCAGCATGGCATCTTCTACTGGTTCGAACATACAGACAGCGACAATAAGGTGAACTTCGGCAATGGCCGCACTGCCTATGCCGATTGTCCGTTGGTCAATACCGTGAAGTACGCGCCAAACTCCGACGATGGGGAGGACCGCTATATTTCTTCGATCGCAGAGTTCACCTCCACCGCGACCATGGTGATTGGCAAACACAGCACCTGGGACTATGACTATCGCTCGTACCAGGTGAACAAGGTCGATGCCCGCGCGACTGCCAGCCCCTTCGCTAACAATACCTACGAACGGTATACCTATCCAGGTGGCGAAGAGGGTTATGTCAAGGAGACAGGGAAAGCCCTCTCCACGCCGAGCCACGCGAAGGGTTTTATCGAGGCGCAGGCGGGGGCGAGCGATGCAGGAGCCGAGATTCTGCATGGAAGCTCGAGCGCTCGCAGCTTCACGAGCGGGTACACCTTCACTATGACCGACCATCCACGGGATGCGTGGAACCGCAAGTATCTTCTGACCGATGTCACCCATCGGGTCGAGCAGGTTCCGCCCTATCGTGCTGACAGCAACGGCGGCTCGCGTGGAGACTATGAGAATCGCTTCTCAGCTATATCGAGCGACCTGATCTTCCGACCGCACGCAGTTACGCCAAAGCCGTTCATCTATGGTCCTCAGACCGCCATCGTCGTGACTCCGTCGGGTGAAGATATTCACCTCGATAAGCTCGGCCGTGTCTGCGTGCAGTTCTTCTGGGACCGCCTCCGGAAGCCGAGCACGGTCGACAATACCTGGGTGCGCGTCGCCCAACCGTGGGCGGGCAGCGGGTGGGGGACGTTCTTCTGGCCTCGGGTCAAGGATGAGGTCATCATCCAGTTCATCAATGGCGACCCCGACAACCCGATCATCGTCGGTTCGGTCTACAACGGCGTCAACGTCCCCAAGTACGCACTGCCGGACATGGGGACCCGCTCCGGCCTGGTTACGCGAAGCAGCAAAGACGGCACCGCCGCTAATGCGAATGAGCTCCGCTTCGAAGACAAAAAGGGAAGCGAGCAGATCTTCATCAACGCTGAGATGGACATGGACCATCGCACCGAGAACGATCATCGCCGATTCGTCGGAGGGAAGGACTCGCTTGTCGTCAAAGGCGTGCAGTATGACGAGATCACCGGTGACCGGCACAGCAACATGAAGGCCAATCTGGTGGAGAAAATCGCGCAGAAGGCCGATCTCGACGTTGGAACCGACCTGAGCGAGAAGGTTGGCCAGAACTATTCGTTGAAAGTTGGCCAGAATCATGGCGAGAAGGTTGGCCAGAACTACGCCCTCGACGCTGGGATGGAGGTCTATATCAAGGCTGGCATGACGCTCGTCATCGAGAGCGGCATGGAGCTTTGCCTCAAAGGTGCGGGTGGTTTCATCACCATCGGTCCTTCCGGCGTCGCCATCTCAGGAACGATGGTCATGATTAACAGTGGGGGTGCCGCTGTCTCGGGCAGTCCTGCCCAGCTCACCGATCCTGGAGCTCCGACTGCGCCTGATGTGGCTGACGACGGGACCAAGGGCGGAAAGATGTAGCTCCTCTGGATTGGAATGCTTCTCCGGAACTTGGCTGGCACTCCACGGAATGCGACCTGACACGGTGCGACTTGACTGAATTTCTGCGACAACCCGACGCGACCAATAGCTTCCCGACAGTAGGCCGGTGGCGGGTAACTGCCCTGCCGTCGGGATGGATGTACGTCACAGGCTTTGGAATCCGGCAGATGACGACAGAGCAGGAGGTTATCGCCGCGAACGTCTCCCTGGGGGAGGACATCCTCGAAGCTGAGAATGCTTTGCCAGCCTATATCGAGGAGCAGGCCAGACTGATTAATCATCACCTCGGTTCAGCGAAGATGGCCGGACCGCAACCAATGGCCTTCCGTGGAGCGGACGAAGCGTTTCTGTTCTTCGTTCGGCACGCTCCTGAGGGGCTAGTGAGCATGCTTCATGCCCAGACCTATGTTCGGTCTGGCAGATGGGTCGGCATCGTGACGCTGACAACTCCTGAGTCTGAGCTGGCGACCGTGCGGCCAGACTACGATACCTTCCTCCGCGGTCTTCGGATCATTCCGAAGAGCGAGAATGGGCAACCGAAGTAACAAGTAACAACCAACGCCCGAGGGAAAGGGAATCGCATCATGCCGCATGTTGGTGGCCCGATTCTTCCGCCTGGCGCGCACCGACCGTCCTGATCGACTTTCTCTCTGCTGCTGTCACCTCGATGGCGATCTGCGTCGGTCAACGGCGTACAGCATGGCTTCTTCCACCCCAGCGATAAGGGACCAACCTTGGACGAGGCGAAGGTCGCGCAGCGGATCACGCGCTTCGGCTAGATAAAGTGCTGAGCACCCTAAGTCTACGAAGTAACCTCTGAGAGGACGATATTCTTACTTCACTTGAATCTCGTCTTGGTTACAACTGCGTCCCTGGTCCTCGATCCGCAAAAAAAGATGCTTTTCAGGTCTATTTCAAGGATAGCGCTAAGCTCGCAAAATGATCGTGGCAATACAAATACCACTTAGCCACGTGCCAATTCCAATTGGATTCAAGTAACCCTTCGAAGATAACTGAACCGTCCCCTGTGCGAGTAAAAATAAGGTCGAAATGGCTGCAGGAGTTACATGCTTTTCTATATTTCCACATTCAGAGAGTAAGAATTAACAGAAAAATTCGATGAATCTGTGAGTTGCTAGCCGACAGGTGATGGTGCTCGGCAGCTGTAGTTTGTAGCTCCGTTTTATGTTGACGCGGTATGAGGGCTTTTGTATTATCGGCGTTGGTTCCATCCACATAATGTAGCCGATCTCTTTTTAGAGATTTTCTTAACTAGTTTCAATAAGTTGTGATGTGAAGGTGTCGGTATGGCCTCGGTCCGCCAAGCTTTAATTTTTGTTTCCTTGCTTTCTTCTTTGCCTATAGTTTCGGTCTCTGCCTCTGGAGCAACAAAAAAGGCTGTCAGTTCGAACAATAAGGCGAGCAGCTGGACGCTTCCGCTCACCTTTGAGGAAAATGCGGGGCAGATGCCTGCAGAGGTCGGCTTCCTCGGAAGGGCACAGCTTTACACGGTTGCCATAGGGCAGAAGGAGCTCCGATTCTCTCTTCCGGGTGGTCAGGCTGGGGCTCCGGTGGTACTGTCCTTTGATGGTGGCCATGCTGCCGCGCCTGCCGGAGTCACGCAAGCCCCCTTGTTGACCAACTATTATGTGGGGTCCGACCCTTCACGCTATCGGAAGGGAATCCGGAACTATAGCCGCGTCGGCCTTAGCCATGTCTACCCTGGCGTCGATGCTGAGTTCTACGCATCGGGAGACAGGATCGAGCACGACTTCATCGTTGCTCAGGGTGCCGATGCGAGCCTGATCGCCATGAAGATCAGCGCGAGCCGTAAAGCTATCTTGACCAATCAAGGTGAGGTGCTGATCCCGTCGGAGCAGGGAGAACTGCGCCTCAAAAAACCAGTCGCCTACCAGACGGACTCTGCCGGAAGACAGATAGAGGTCGCGGCGAGCTTCCTGCTTGATGGGCAGAATGAAGGTTCGCAGGAGATACGTTTCAAGCTCGGCAGGTATGACCACTCCCGAAGACTGGTCATCGATCCGGTGATTGTTTACGCCACCTTCGCTGGAGGGTCCGCAGGATCGACGGCGACGGCGATTGCTACCGATGCGACAGGGGATGTCTATCTGACAGGCTACACGACATCCACGGCGGCGAGTTTTGCAGGCACCGGGACGACCCCGAACATCTACGAACCAAGCCCTGCCACCACAGCTGTCTTTGTCGCGCAGTTCCCGAACGCGCAGAATGGCTCGCAGATCGGATGGCTCACTTACTTAGGAAGCTCGACCGGTGTCTCCCAATCGAAGGCGATTGCGTTGAAGGCTGGCGGAACAAAGCTATACCTAGGCGGCTCAACAAACGCCAGCGATTTCCCAGGAACTGTGGGTGGTTTTCAATCTACGGTGACCGGCTCCGGGGGCAATTGGAGCTTTATCAGCTCTTTGAATATAGCGGATGGAACAATCGGCAAATCGACCTATGTCGACAGCGCCCCGGGCGTAGCGGGGGCAACGACTGTAGTCAACGCTTTGGCCGTTGATGGCAGTGGAAATGTTCTGGCGGCAGGCTCGGCAACTGGTAGTACGCTTCCTCTCAGCGCCGATGCGGTCCCGGTCAATGCTGCGGTTTTGGCCAGTACAGTCCAAAAGGGATTCATCCTTAAACTGAATCCGGCGCTGAGTACCGAATCTTTTGGTACTTATCTGATGGGTGATGACATCAAAGCGACGTCGATCAGCAGTGTCGCGGTAGATCCCACTGAACATATTTACGTTGCCGGTTACACGGCGGGCGACTTTCCTCAAGCTGGGAGTTACTCCTCCACGACGATGAACGCGCACAACGCGAGCGACACGACCGGTAACGATTCGTTCGTCGCTAAGGTGATGCCGACTGGAACTAGCACGGCGGCAACTCTCGGTTATAGCGTCTGGCTCTCGGGAAAGAGCACCGACCAGATCAATGCGATCGCTCTGGACTCCTCGCAGAACCTATTCCTCTTCGGGCAGACGAGCTCGACCGACCTGCTTTCTAACACCAAGTACACCTCCGCCGGTGCCACTCCGGTCACAACGCCATCGCCTGGTCAGCTTGGGAGTGCGGCTCCAGTCACCGCTACCTTTCCCACCAAGTCCGGGGGCGCAACGAAGTCGGGATTCATTGGCAGACTGGATGCGACCGGTCAGCCCATTGTCGTTACCTATCTCGGTGGCAACGGAAACGATACAGTGACTGGAGGTGCCGTCGATTCCACCGGAAAGATCTACGCTACCGGCACTACGAGCTCAACAGCGCCCAGTTTTTATGCCACTGCAAGCATCTTGCCGACTGGTCAGGACAATACCTCCTCCAGCGTTCAGCGCGCTTTTGTGCTGCAACTTCCCAGCCATTTGACCGCAGTCGACTACGTTGCCAATGTGGGCGGCTCAGGCGGTAGCGACACCGGGGTGGCTGTGGCGCTGGACAGTTCGCAGAACGCCTACATCGCCGGAAATATTGGAACAAGTTCTACTCCCTACACCTCGTACACGGCTTTCCAGGACAAAGGTCCTTCAACTACGGCCTCTTCTGCCTATGTAGCGGAGATTGCCGACTCCACTGTGAGCGCGGGGCTGGTTCTCACCGTAGCCAGCGGAAGTCCAGATATCGACCCGATCGGCTATAGCGCGTCGTCAGCTTCGAAGGTGAAATACACCTGGGTGTTGACCTCTTCCGCGGCTGCTGCTCCTGCGAACTTGGTGGTGCAGATTCCTGCCCTGACGGCGCTCTCCTACGACAGCATCGCAATTGTGGATAGGACTACTTCAAGTACTTCCATTCCATGCACGATCAGCCCTGCGGGTGCGTCCTGCCTTATCGCCAGTTTCCCGAAGACGTCCGGCACAAACGACACGCTGAACATTGTTCTTAAGGCGACGGTTCTCGTGGCGGCGCCGACCTCGGGTTCGGTGTCGATTAAGGCGAGTGTGTTTGGCCCTGCTCCCGACCTGGTCAGCAGCAGCCAGACGAGTCACTTCTCTCTACCGTCCCATCTGACCATCACGCCGAGCTCGACCTTCGGCGCGACCACGGTCTTCGCGGCCACCAATGGAACTGCCAGTCCGAATACCCAGGCCACATATGCCTTTGTCGTTTCGAATGCCGCAGGTGCAGGTGAATCCAAGGATGCGTCTTTCAGTTTGAGTACGCTGCCGGCAAACTTCAAGGTCGCGACCGTCACGGCAGCGGTTTTGGGCGGGGGGATAGCGACTACCTGTGACACCTCCATTGCGGCGAGCGGATGCGCGGCGCTCGATCTGCCGGCGGGAGCCAGCCTTACCTATACGCTGGTAGGAACATACCCCAATTCGGCACTGAACTCCTCCGGCGTGTATACGGCCGCGCCATCGTTTACGGCCAGTGCGAGCGGATTTCTATCCACGGTCACAAGCCAGACCATTAACCCGAATACGACCGTTCAACGCGGCGTTCATCTGAAGGTCACTGGCAGTTTGAGCGCACCTCCGAACAGCCAGACTGCGTTCAACCTCGGAGATTCGCTGACGTACAGCATCAATATCGTGAACAGCGGTCCCAGCGCGTCGAGCGGCTCAGATCCCCTTACGGTGACGCTGCCGTCCGGATTTGTTGCGACCGGAGCTTCGGGAATTACGTGCAGTGCGCCCTATACGTCCTGCACAATCCCGGTGATTGCGACCGGATTGAACATTACCTATGTCATTACCGGGTCTTTCCCCGACACGGGTGTGAACGCGAGTGTCAAGGCAGCGACGCAATCGAAGACATTTACAGCCGTGGCAACGCTCAACTCCTCGTCTGAATCGGGAGCAGCAGGCACCGATTACAGCACGACGAGCAGCACAGCTGTTCAACGGACTGCTGTCCTGACCGTTTCTGCATCGAGCCTGACCCCACCAGCCTCCGTCTGCGGTGGCAGTTCCAGTTGCGTGTATATGCAAAACACGTCCGACACGAAGGATCGGGTCCCCTACAACTTCGTTATCCAGAATGCGGGTCCGAACGTCGCGCTCAATGCCAACATCACGATCACGTTGCCGTCTGCTCCTGCGAACCCTGTGGGGACGGCTCACCCGTTGAACCCTGGTACGCCAGTGTCGGTGATTGTGCCTCCGGGCTTTGGGGCTGCACTGACTTGCACCTATGCCTCGGGCACAAATCAGATTAATTGCACGGGCGGCAACCTGCCGGTTGGAACGACCCCGCTGAAGATCAGTGGCAACGCTACGATCGATTCCGGAGCGCTTCCGGCAACTACTGAGCATGTCACAACATCGAGTGGCTCCGTTGCGGTAACGGAGGATGCCAATGGGGCACCGGGTGCCACCACGCTCCCTGCGATCGAGGTAGATCGCGCCGCCCACCTGGTTACAACCAAGACGTTTGCAGCCTCGGGAACCAGCCCTGTGCTGCCGATCAACCTGGACGAGAATGCACCGAGCACCACCGCTGGTGTGAACGACACTTTGAAGGTGACTGTACAGGTGGGAAATACGCCGCTCAACGATGCCCCCGGTGTTACGTTGACCGAGACGCTTCCACCATATTTCAGGCTGATCCAAATTCCAGCGGCATCAGTGAACTGCACAGTGGGTGGTGTAGCGCTCACGGTCAACTACCAGACCCAGGCCACGCCCATGGTCATGACCTGCGCCTTGGGTACGGTCGCGGCGGGGAGCTGGACTCCTGCGGTGGGATCAACGCCCGCTTCGTTTGGGGCCGGTTCCCAATCATTTACCTACGCCGGGAAGTTCGTGGACAACGGCATCAACCCGGACATTACCGGAACCCTGCCTGCGAAGCAGCCACAGGTCAGCCCGGCTCTGGGATCGGCACAATCACTCACCACCCTCGCCGTGGACCCAATTTCACCATCGAATGCGACGAGCACCTCGCCTACCGTTACTGTCGATCGTGTTGCCCATCTGATCCTCCGCAAGACACGTAATACATCGGTCGCGATTGCTCCATCGACCTTCACTGACCTGACCGACCCCAACCTCGACGAAAAGAAGACGGCTACGACGTTTGGCGTCAACGATGAGGTGGAGTATGACATTGCCGTGGGGAACGCCGGGGTCAATAAGGCCCTGGGGGTCCAGTTTACGGAGACCTTGCCACCTTATTTCACCTTGCTCAAGGCCTATCTGATCTCAGGTGCTTCGACACTTCCAGATTCGGGGGCGAATGCAGCTCCCGGCGGGCAGCTTCCGGCGAACGACATCGCCTGCTACTTGGGCAGTGCTGCCAGTGGAACTCCGCTTGCACTGCCGTATGCGACAGGTGGTGCAAGTGTAGTGATTAGCTGCAGTTACGGTACTGCCGCGAACCCTCTCTCGCTGCCAGTCGGGCCGTCTCATACCGGTAGCCCAGACAACGGCACCGCGATCGAGTTCGTCTATCAGGGCAAGTACCAGGACAACGCCCCGGCGGCCGACAATATCGGGGCTGGAGTGAGCACCTACGCGGTAGCATCGAATGTTGGCGACGCATCCGCCGCCGCGACTCTGGCAGTCGACAACGGCCCGGCCAGTGATAGCAAGAGCCTTGCGGTGCCGACCTACTCGATCCAGCGAGCAGCTCACCTGGCGATCATCGGCACTCCGCTTCAACTCAAGCCGGATGAGACTGCGCTGACCGCCGGTGGACCAGGAAACACGTCGATCATTGCGGAGGCTGAGCCAAGTTCTACGGGCAGCTCAACCCCGGTCTATAACTGCCTTCGCTACAAGGTGCAGATTCAGAACAGCGGGCCAAACATTGCTCGTCAACCGCAGTTGACGGTCACGCCACCTTCCGGGCTTGTTCTCACCGAAAGCCCGAATGCGTACACGACGACGCCTGGCTCCGACGCTCCTTTGCCCAGCACCTGCGCTTACGGGGCCACAACCTCCCCGACGATCAGCGAAACCGCGATGGTTCCTGTCTCAGAGAAGTCCGGGAATACCCTGGTAGTCGATCTCGATGCCTACTTTGGCCTGAACACGTTGCCTGCCGTCAACGCGCAGACGGGCTTTGCCCTTACCTATGCGAGCCTGGCCGACAAAGGCGTGATGGATAGCGTAAAGGCGTCAGCGTTTACGCCGGTTACGGGAAGCAACGTGACGGTCGTCAACACCCCGGTCGGCAGCAACTTCATTGTCTCGCCGTTCTCGGCTTCCGGGACACGACCGGCCATCCTGACGTTTGGCACGACCACGGCCCCCGGCGCTACCGTGCTCTCTGTGGGCGGAACCGGCCCGGCACTGCCCTCCGGAATCTCCCCTGATCCACGCGATAGCAAGACTACGGCCAAGGCGCTCTACAAGACGGGAACTGCGGCACCCAGCTTCTACACCCTCGCTACCTCTGCGGTTCCTGTGCCCGGAACGAACCCCACTGGTATCTGTCTGACGAGTGGTTCCGCCAGCACACCGCTCGCGGATGGGTTCGCGAAGCCCGAAAGGGTTCTGCTCTGGGCGCTCGCAGGCCTGCCAACGGGCACAACGCTCAACTCTGTTCCAAACATAACCTCTCCTTATACTGGAGACATTACCTCCAGTGTCACCCCCTCCGGAGCGGCGAACTACCTGGCACCTGGCGGCCCGGCACTGCCGTATACCACCTTCGCCAATCTACCTGCTCCGCAGAGCCAGCCTGCACAGGTCTGCGGAAGCGTGAATGGTTTTGCTCCAGCAGCAGCACCGGTTACCTTGGCCGTCTTGGAGCCCGTCAACTTTGCACCTTACATCTCCGGAACCATTCAAGGGTCACCGACGACAACTGGAAAAGGGCTGACGGAGGTTTCGATTACCTTTCCCCAGATCCATGACTATAACGACAATGACCCCTGCTATGTCATTGGTACAAATGGCCGTAGCACCTGTGACGACAACCTGCTCCTGACAACCTGGATGTTCGGCGGAGGAAATCTCCTTGCCACATCGATCAGTCAGACTGGCGGCGGCAGTCAGATTATCGGTCCATTGTCTCCAGCCGTCCTGGCGTCAATCGATGCTGCAAACTCACCGATTGAGGTACAGGCGAGCGGAAATATCTATATTGTGGCTGCGGACCAGTTGGCTGCTCCTCTCTACAATGCTCACAGTGATTGCGATCCGGGAGTCAATGCGTCCGGCTCCTATACCGCCACGCTTCCCAATTGCCCCATCAGCACCTCGCTTCTCACCGGGACGCCACCGCAAACAACAGTATTTGGCAGCACGGACGTTGCTGAGTTCACCGTCTCCGGCGGCGGTGGCCTGGGGTTGATTATCCTTCCGCCTGCCGTGGATGCAACGTCCCCAACAACTGTGGTCAATCCGGCGTACCCGACTGCCACTGCCACGGTCACGGCAGGGCAGACTGTGGGCTTCCAGTGGAAGCTCAGTGACATCATTCCGTCTACAGGTGGGACTTACAACCTTACCTGCTACATGGTTGACACAGCGACCAAGGACACTGTGGTTGCATTTCCGACAGGTCTCTCCTGCCAGATTCCGGCGACCGTTACTTACCCAGGCGGCTCGACTACTGCAGCTACACTTGCCGCGCTCGATCCTGCCATCTACGTTGTAACGACGGGCTCATTGACTGCGGAAGGGAAGGCGCCGAAATGGAGAACCGTGGCGGGGGGCATTGCCGTCGCGCTTCTGCTTCCCATGCTTCTGCTCCGGCGCCGGTCGGCCTACGCGAAGAGGTTTGGCCTCCTGATCGTTCTTATGTTGCTTGGCGGGGCGTTGGGGCTATCGGGATGCGGATCGGGTGTCGGGACCGGCACGACTACTACGCCGGTTACAGCAAACACGTATTATTTCCGCGCAACGGCAACTCCTATAAAAGGAAGCGGTACGCTCACGACAGCTCCGTTCCAGGTCAACGTGGTTGCGCAGAAATAGCGAGGGGCAGAGGCAAAGGGCGGCGGTTGCGTCCGTCGGCGCCGTTTTCTGCCTCCTCCGTCGGAAGAAAGAACAATACAGCGATTACAGCCGCGCGATAAAATGCGGCATCGCAGCTTATTTCGTTACGGACAGAGTCAAGACATAAATGGATACCCCAATTTCAGTTACCCATATCGGCAAGTATGAGATTATCGCGGAGCTTGGCCGGGGCGGTATGGGTGTTGTCTACCGGGCTGAAGACAAGCACATTGGCCGCGAAGTAGCCATCAAGACCTTGACCGACGCAACTCCGGAGCTGCGGCAACGGTTTCTTGTCGAGGCGCGTTCCGGGGTACTGAACCACCAGAACATCGTTACTGTCTATGACTTCGGCGAACAGGACGGCAATCCCTATATCGTCATGGAGTATCTCCGTGGCGAGTCGCTCGAAAAGGTCCTGCACGGGACCAAGCCGCTCTCCCTCGTCGAAAAACTCGAAATTATCCGCCAGGTTTGCGAGGGGCTGGGCTACGCCCACCAGAAAGGTGTCGTGCACCGCGACATCAAGCCGGCGAACGTCATGGTGCAGCCCGATGGTCACATCAAGATTGTCGACTTCGGCATCGCCCGGCTTGAGAGCACGTCCGGTCATACCCAGACCGGTGCCGTCATTGGGACATTCCACTACATATCGCCGGAGCGTCTGAAGGGCGACCCCTCCGATGGACGTGCCGATATCTGGGCAATCGGCATCATGCTTTACCAGATGCTGACAGGGGTCCTGCCCTTCGCCGGCGAGGACATCTCGGCACTGCACAAGGTCGTCAACGAGGCCTTTGCTCCGCTCAGCAATTTTCTTCCTGACTATCCGAAAGCACTCGATCAGGTGATGGAACGAGCCCTCGCGAAGAACCCGGACGAGCGCTATGCCACGGCTGAAGAGATGGCAGCCGACGTCGAAGCCATCAATGAGGTTCTCAAACGCTCGCGGGTGGGCGAGATGTTGGGTCACGTCAAGAGTCTTCTGGAGCAGGAGCAACTCAGTGCAGCGCGCCCGGTTCTGATCGATCTTCAGCGCCTCGATCCCCAGAACACGGAGGTCAAGCGGCTTTTGCGTGACGTCCAGGACAGGCTGTCTCGTCAGCAGAAATCAGAGCAGGTTCGGCAGACGCTCAACCTCGCGGAAGAGGCCGTTCTAGCACAGCGATATGTCGAAGCTCTTGATCTTTACCGGCAAGCGGCGAAGATTGACCCGAGCAGCCGTGGGCTGACGGAGAAGATCGAGCACGTCCAGGGGCTTAAGGAAAAAGCTGACAAGGTCGTTCTTCTGCAACAGCAGGCTCGTGAGGCGCGCACTCGCAATGACTTTACTGCGGCATCGCAGCTGATCGATCAGGCTCTTGAACTCGACGCGCGGAACACTGACCTTCGGAATGAGAAGGTTCGCATTGTCCAGGAGAGCGAGAGGGCTGCAAAAGAAGGTCAGAGACGCCGGCTGAAGGAGGCTGGCCGGGAAAAGCTGCACGACCGTGCCTTTACCGAAGCGATCCAGAACCTCAGGGAAGCACTGCAGATCGATCCGACCGATCTGGAAGCCCAGCAGATGTTCCAGGACGCCTCGGCACGTCAGGAAGAGGAGCGACGGCGCAAGGTCATCGACCAGATTGTGTTGGAGATACAGGACTGCATCTTCCGCGGCGAGTTGGAACGTAGTCTGGAGCTGATCAACCGGGCTCTCGAGCGGCTGCCAGCGGAGACGGTCCTCCTTCGTTTGAAGACTGAAACTGAGAAGATGTTCAAGGAGGTGTCTGCCCGGAAGCTGGTCGAGGACACCTCTATACAGGTGCATAATCTCTTCTTTACAGCTCCGCAGGACGCTCTTTCCTGCGTGCAGCAGGCACTCAATCAGATGCCTGGCGATGAGCGGCTTCTGGCCTTGCAGGAACAGGTTGTCGGACAGCTGAAGAAGGCGAACCTGGATGGTCTTCGCGCGCAATATCTGAAGCATGCACAGGCGTCGCTGGATGCAGGGCAGTTCGATCAGGCGATTGCAACTCTCGAGACGACGGCGCTTGATTGTGGCGAGACGCCCGAAGTCACGTACCTGATGGAGCATGCGCGCCAGGAAAAACAGAACGCCGAGCGTCAGCGGGTTGCGTCTGTCGCCATTGAAAAGGCGCAGGAACTGATTGCGAGCGAAGATTTGGAAGGTGCCATCGCAGTCTTGCGGCCAGCAGCCGAGCAGACCGGCAATGCTTCTGCCGAGCAACTGCTTCGCCAGACTCAGGAAAGGCTGGCAGAGGTCGCTCGCCGCCTGGAGGCTGTGGTTGCGAGAATCCAGAGCCTCAGCGAGCAGGACCCGGCACAGGCGCTTCAATTACTGCTCAGCCAGCCCCAGGCGATCCAGCAGCACTCCCAATTGAAGGCCCTCCGAGCCAAACTCGATGTACAGGCGGAACAGCAGCGTGTCACCCGCGATGCGATCCTGCAGGCGTCCGAGTTGTTGAAGAAGAAGGACCTGCACGGTGGTATGGAGGTGCTGGAGTCTGTCCAGCGGGCTTATGGGGATTCTCCTGAGCTTGCGGCTGCCGTCGCCACTTATAAGGAACGCCGCACGCCCATCGCCGGAGAGATGGTAGGCGCATCGATCACAAGTGCGCGTCAGGCGATCCTGGCGAAGAACGGGCCGCTCGCTCTGGAGGAGCTACGGCGTTCGTCCGAGGCGCTGGAGTTTGCAGAACCCGGTCTGCAGGCTGACTGGAATCGTCTTGCCCAGGAGGCTGCGAAGGCCGCAGGCGTGAAACGGGATGCGACTGGCTCCCTGCCCATCCTTGTTCAGACGAAGGGGCTAAGCACTAAGGTCCTCGCGGGGATTGCCGCCGCTCTTCTTCTCCTTGTAGGGATAGCCTTCTACTTCCTCCGTCCCTATCTTCTTCGCCCTGCTGCTGGGCCTCCGATGACCTTCCTACAGTTGAACGCGACGCCATTCGGTGAGGTCGTCAGTATTACTGGAAAGAAGGGAAATGCGATAGCGCTTCCAGCAGGCGACCATACAACACCGCTTCGGTTAGATGCTGTGCCGGAAGACACCTATACCGTCGTCTTCAAGTCCTCTAACGGAGGCACGCAGACTAAGGTCTGCGATCTGACTGCGGATCATCTCTGCACGGCGGCGCTGAAAGATCTCGGTGATTCCGAGATTGATGAAATTCTGGTAGGTCAAAAATGACGAATCTTCGCTTAGCGGCGTGTTCGTCATTTTTGTTAGCACTTGTTTTATATGCAGCCGTGTCTGCTGACGCGCAGGACGCCAAGAAGCTCCATGACCAGGCCAATTCGGAGACGAGCCAGGAAAAACAGGTTCAGCTTCTCTGCAAGGCCGCCGATCTGGAGTCGAAGAACAAGGAATATCGCAAGGATTGCGATATGGCAAGAAACGCGCTGATTACAAGCGACAAGCAGGCGTTGAAGACTGCCCTGGACGCCGCTGACAGTCAGCAGACCGCGAAGGCAAAACGATACGCAAAGTATGTCAGCTCCCTTGATCCCGATACCCATCGCCAGGCGGAGCAGTTGCTGGCAAAACTGAATGCTGGCGATGCTCCTCCACCAACGACTGCTCCAGTAACACCCCCGCCTCAGCAGAACCAGAGTGGCGCACTCCTCGCCCAGGCACTGACGGCGTATGACAGCGGAAATCTGCAGGCCGCAAAGACCGCGGCGCAGGGTGTCACGGACCCGGCCGTCAAGACTGCGGCGAACCGGATTCTCTCCGATATCGATCGATACAATGGGTGCGTCAGCGCTGGCCACCAACATGAGCAGGCAAAGGAGTACGCGGATGCCGAGCGCTCCTACCAATCGGCGTTAGAACTCAACAGTCATGTTAGCGGAGATGATCTTGCTGGCAAAACGCGGAATATGCACCAGCTTGCCAGCGTTCCACAGGCTCCGGTCACAGTAGCGAAGTTGGAACAGCCAAAGCCTGCGGCAAAGGCACCTGTGACGGCTCCTCCACCTGTCTCGCCGGAGGAGAGAAAAAAGCAGCTTCTCAGCGAGAGTGCATTGGCGATGAACCGGAACGATCTCGATACAGCGGGGCGGAAGTTCAAGCAAGTTCTAGATCTGGACCCTTCGAATGAGGATGCAAAGCGTGGTCTGGCCGAGATCACCGCGCAACTCAGTAAAGATCCCATCCGGCTGGAGAAGACCCTTCGCGAAGCTATCACGGCCTTTTATACCTCCAACTTCGAAGATGCTACGGCCAGATTAAATCGATATCTCGGTGCCGATGGAGGGAAGAAAAAAGGAGCTGCTTATTTCTACCTTGGAGCGACTGAGGCCACATTATCTTTTCTGGATGATCCTTCCAGGCGAGCCTCCCTTGCCAAGTCAGCGCAGGATGACTTCAAGCAGGCACGTTCAGCAGGCTATCAACCAGTAGAAAAATATGTTTCAAGCAGGGTCCTGGCAGTGTGGAAGTCGTCAGGTACATAGTTTCGGGAATTATTGCTGCAAGATAAAAATAAGATTGGAAATGGATAAGTGCAAATAGTTTAGATTTCAAGATTGGAGTTATACCCACAATCTGTTAGCTTCCTTTTGCAGCTTATGGTACTACTGAGTGGGTTTTTCTCCACAAGAGATAGGTATGTATACGCGTATCCATCTTCCGCATTTCGATCCTGGAACTGTCTCATGGCTGGTTAGGCGATGGTTTAGCCTGCTGCTTCAAAGGAAGGGTTATGAAAAATTGCTTCAATTTCTTTGTTGTTCTTATTCTGCTTAGTGCCTCCGCAACAGTGATGGCGCAGTCGCTTGTCGATGGCAAGGTTGTCTTCGGAAACAACTTTAAACCCGTTCCGCAGATGACCGTTCATCTTGTCAATAAGAACCGCAAGCCTCCGATGGACCTAACGCAAGTCACCGCCGTTGACGGTCGCTATAGCTTCGATGATGTGCCGGCGGGCGCGGGATACGCTGTCGCAGTGTACGACAATACAGGCAAACTACTCGGGACGGACCCATCCTTTGAAGTACTTCCGGACGCCAAGCATACAGCTATTCCAAATATCGACATATCCAAAGGTGTACTTGCCGATCGAGCTGTGCGCGCCGGCGGTCTTATCCAGAATGACAAAGGCGTTTCGCTTGGCGCCAATATTTCCAATCAGCAGCTGCGCCTTTTGCCTCTCTATAACAGGACCTTCCTCGCTCTTGGTTTGATTCAACCCGGGGTGCATGACGTCCCGCAGGGCTCGCCAGTCACAGGAGCGGCGTTCAGTATTGCCGGCTCTTCAGCTACTTCGACGAACTTTCTTCTCGATGGTGTCGACAACATTGCCTCGAGCAACAATCAGGCGATCCCATTCCAGATCAACGAAGCTGTTCAGGAGTTCCGCGTAATCTATGCCGTTCCTGACATGCGATATGGTCAGGGCACGGGTGGCGTTGTCGATGTTGTTACCAGCCGCGGCAACGCAGCCTCGGGTGGAAAGGCCTGGCATGGAAGCGTCTTCGGCTACTTCAACAACGACGCTCTCAACGGGAACTCGCCACTTTCTGTCTACTCCAACTCGACCTTTGCAAAGGCAGCCGCGAATGCGACCGATAGCGTCAATGGAGACACAACCTTCAGTTCGGATCTTCATAACCTCATAAGCGATGGTTCAACCTATCTCGGCTATGCACCTCAGCGCTATAACCAGCTTTATAACCTGGTCTCTTCCGGTTCGCCAATCAATGGTTTCTCCACATGCACCCAGTTATGCCAGGCAGGTAGCTTCAATCCAAACTCGATTCTGAGTACGCAGGATAGCCATACCTTCCCGATCAGTTCACAGCAGTTTGGGGCGAGCGCCGGTGGTCCTTTATTCGCAAACAAGCTGTTTTTCTTCGTGAGCTATGAAGGTACCTACATCAACAACCCAACTCCTATATTCGAGAGGGTTCCGACCGCTCTCGATACTTCGAACCTGACTCCTGGGATTTCAGGGGCGGACAGCAAGATTGCCCAGGGAGTTCTGGGACTTTTTCCGGCTGCGAATGTCGGTCAGACTGGCGCGGGTCTATCTACGGGGTCCAACGCGGGCATCTTTGGCTTCTATCAGGGAACTGCTCCGAACTACACCCATGTGCATAATGTTCATGCTCGCCCGGAAATCTCGCTGGGGTCTCTAGGTACGCTTAGCCTCCGTTACACCGGTCAGTTGATCGATCAACTTCATGATGACACCCTGCCAGCCGGTGGGGCCTATCCTGGAAACGGAGCCTACCGCAAAGCGCAGAACCAGAGCATCGCGCTCACCCATACTCTGCCCTTTGGTCAGAGTATCAACTCGCTCAACATCGGCTTCACCCAGTTCCGCGTGGATGAGGTCGCACAGGATAAAAACTTCAATGCGCAGTCTCTGGGACTCTCCGCCGGTAACCTGAGCACCTTCGTGCTAAGCGGTGTCGATACGCGCACAACCGGCGCAAAACCAGGCACTCCGGGACTGATGGGTGGTTGGTATGACTCCTTCTGGAATGCGTGCGGCAGCGGGACGGCAACCTGCCCCTATGGCTCCTCCTCCCCATCTCCGATCACCCCGTCCCTGGATGGCCAGTTTCCCTTCGCTCGTATCGGGGCTCCGCTCTCTGCGCCGTCAGCGCATCGCGATACCGAGGCATTCTTCTCCGATATTCTCGATATTCATCTCAACGATCGCAATAACCTGACGGTCGGTGGCGACTATCGCTACCAGCAAAATTACAGCTACGCTGGCGGGCTGGCGCGCGGCATCGTCGTCTCGAATAATATCGGTGAGTTTACGAGCGACAGCGAAACTTGCATCTCGTGCGGTGTAGCTACGGCCTTTCAAAATCCGTCCTTTGACTACGAGTTGCGCCAGCCAACCGGTTATCTTGGGGACCTGCGCAGCTCCTCATTTGGAGTTTTTGCTGAAGATAAAATTCAATTTGCCCCGCGGCTGACGGCTAGTTTCGGCATACGCTACGAGTACTTCGGCCAGCCTCTCGATACCCAAGACCGTCTCTGGAACTTCAACGCCGCAGCCCAGGGGCTCGTCAAGCAGGGCGGCAATGGAACATACGACGCATTCAATTACCAATGCGGCACGACGAACTCTACGTTTCTCGATTCTCTCTACGGCGCCAGGAGAGTTAACTTCACAGGCGGGTGGAACTGCACTCCGGGAGCCAGCTTCTCGCTCCCACAAAACAAGAAGAATCTGACCGGGCATGTGGGATTTTCTTACTCCCCGGATGACAAGTACCACGACGTCTTCCGTGTCTCCGCGGGTGGATATTACGATCACCTTCCCGCAACCTACAACCAGACTCTGCTTCAAAATCGACCGAGCCCCTACAACGTAACGAACCCCAGTTCGATCTATGGGCAGAACTTCGACTCAGCAGGCTGTGCAGGTCAGACACAGTGCAGTTTTGGTCTACATACCTTGAACTTCCAGAGCCTCAATCCGGCCGACACGGCGACGTTCCAGAGCTACCAAGCCGCAAGCGGGGCAAACATTCTTTATGAGCGGGATGTGAATGCTCTTTCCACACCGTACAGCATCCAGTTCAGCGCGAGCTATCAGCATCAGTTCAGCAGTTCTTGGGCCGGTGAGGTCGCGTATGTCGGATCTGTTGGCCGGAAGCTGCCACTCATCTATGACAGCAACTACGCCAACGAATTCTATTGCACGCAAGGTGGAGGCAGCTCGTCGAGCCCCGGTGGTCTTTGCAATAACAACACCTTTTTCCCTATCTTTACCGAGTCGAATGTCGGCTCTTCGAGCTATCATTCGCTGGTCGTTCGTATCCGCAGCGAGCAATGGCATGGCCTCTCCATGCACGCTGCCTTTACCTATGCCAAATCCCTGGATGATATTGCAGGAAGTGATTTCCCGCGTTCCACGGATGCCCTGTGGTCCCAGATCTTTGGCAGGCAGTTGTTTGGATTGGGCAATCCGATCGCTTTTGCCCTTGGTGCCAACTCCCTTACACCGCCCGGTGCTCAGGCGCGTGCTGCTGCGCTTGCACCTCCCGCGTCAGGTGGTCTTTCAACCCTGGCAACGGAAGTGGTAAAAGGCGCGAATATTCCTTCGTTCGACGCTGTGTCCTCGGCCCTAACAACCACGGGTGATCGTGCTATCAATGTCAGCCACTATAGTCTGCCCCAAAACCCGTTAGCCTTTTCTTCACTCGGTGCTGGGGGAGACCATGGGCGCTCCGACTTCGACGTCCAGAGCCGCGGGGTCGCCGACTTCGTCTATGCTCCGACCTTCCGTCATCGCTGGGAAAACGGCTTCGTCCTCTCCGGCATCTTTACCGCCCAAAGCGGGCAGCCTTTTTCTATCTTCTCCGGCCCCGCTTATGGCCAGATCACGCAGCGCATCAATCTGTCTGCGACCACACCCATTCGCACAACAGGCAAGCCGGGCGGCTACTTTACCGGTGTTGGCTTCAACAATCTGGTGGCCAGCTCATCGGCGAGTTGCCCGACTCTCTATGCTCAGCCGACCCTCTACAGCGTCAAGTCGACTCCCGCAGCCTGCGTTGGAAATAGCGGTCGCAACGCCTTCACTGGCCCTATTTTCATCAGTCAGGATCTTGCTATCCAGAAGTCTATTCGTCTCTTCAGCGATCATCACACCCTCATTCTGCGGGCCGAGGGCTTCAATATCTTCAACCGGGCCAACTACTACAACCCGATCAGCGAGCTATCGACCGATGGTGTACACATCAACCCTGAATTCGGACTTATCCGTTCCGCGCATGATCCTCGGGAGATTCAATTCGCAGCGAGGTATCAGTTCTAGCAAAGAGGCGAACTCTCCAGAGTCCTATCTTTACGCGACAGTATTCCTAAGAGTGCCGATGGCATCGATATGGATTCGGACCTCGTCTTGACTCTGGAGAGTGAACGAATCAGGCGGAACAATACCTGTTCCGGTAAACAGGAAACAGCCGAAAGGGAAGCTCTGATCCCGAAAGAGATACTCGACGAGTGTCTCCGGAGTTCGTTTCAGTTCGGCCAGGGTCGTGGCTCCAGTGAACTCCGTCTGTCCGGCTCGCAGAATCTCCAACTGAATCCGGGTGGAGGAGGGCAGGGGATTCTTCTCGATCAGAATGCCCGGCCCGAGCGCGCAACTCTGATCGTAGACCTTCGCTTGCGGTAGATAAAGCGGGTTCTGCCCTTCGATATCGCGCGAGCTCATATCGTTGCCGATCGTGTAACCAATAATTTGGGCGCGAGGATTCACGAGCAGAGTCAACTCCGGTTCAGGGACTGACCATGTCGCGTCACGCCGGATTCTCACCTGACCGTTCGGGTCCGCGACCTTGTGCGCCATCGCCTTGAAAAACAGCTCTGGTCGTTCGGCTGAGTAGACGCGATCGTAAAAATCGCCGCCGCCTGCGTTCTGGGACTCTTCGATGCGCGCGTTGCGGCTCCGGTAGTAGGTGACTCCGGAGGCCCAGACCTCCTGATGACCGATCGGGGCCAGTAAACTCTTCACGTCGAACTGATCCGTTGGAGTGGCCCCTGCGACTACAGAAGAAAGGTATCCGTGCAGGTCGTCGTGGCAGACCAGTGCATCGAGCGATGTCTCATCGATGCCGTAATACTTGCTGTGTTCTTCCACGAAGATTCCATCAAGGGTTCGATATAGGATCATGTCGAGTTTCTCTCCTTCGGCGTTTAACTTGGATAGAGTTTGTCAGCTTCGCTCATGCTTCGGCCCTGCTCGAGCTGCGAGGTTATGGCATCCACGTCATAGACGCAGCCACCCCAGATACCTCCACTTGCCTGGACAAGCGCAGCCCATAGGCGCGTGTCGTCCGGCAGCGAGTCGTGCGGGCGAAGATCCGCACGGGGCGAGCGCGTGGCTAACCGGACGGCTCCTTCTTCGGCACCAAAAACAGTGCCAGCATCACCCACCAGATTCACCGAGCCTTCCAGCTTCGTCCTGTCGATGATGATCTCGATCTGGTCGCCGTCATGGACTCTGCCTATAGCGCCACCGGCGAGGGCCTCGGGAGAGATGTGCCCGATGCATGCTCCCGTCGAGACTCCGCTGAAGCGCGCATCGGTGAGAACGGCAACATGTCTGCCGAACGGAAGCGCCTTAAGCGCTGATGTGATCTGGTAGACCTCCTGCATCCCCGCGCCCGCTGGACCGCAGCAGATCAGAACGATCACATCGCCTTCAACGATGAGACCGGTCTTGATCGCGTGGATCGCCGCTGCCTCTGTGACGAAGACCTTTGCCGGACCAAGGTGCCGATAGATGCCGTCTGCATCGATCGACGCAGGATCGATAGAGGTGCTTTTGATGACAGCTCCTTCAGGGGCAAGATTGCCTGTCGGGAAGCATACCGTCGAGGTCAGCCCGCGTGATTGAGCGCGATCCGGCGTCATGATGACGTCGTCTGGATCGATTCCATCCTGATCCAGAAGATTTTTTCTAAGCGTATGCCTGCGAGCGCTGTCCTCCCACCAATCCAGGCATGCGCCGAGTGTCTCACCCGAAACCGTCTTGACGCTTGTGTCCAGAAGGCCAGCTCGACGCAGATGGAGCATGACCTCAGGAGCTCCACCGGCGAGGAAGACCTGGATCGTCGCATAATTGCCGGGGCCGTTCGGCAGCGCATCCACCAGGCGGGGCACCTGCCGATTCACGCGTGTCCAATCCGAGGCGCTCGGCCTTTTGAGCTTTGCTGCATGCGCGATGGCGGGGAGGTGGAGAAGTAGATTAGTCGATCCGCCAAATGCAGCGTGGACGACCATGGCGTTGTCGACTGCCGCTTGCGTCAGAACATCGACGGTGCCCATGCGAAGCTGGCGCAGCCGCAGGATTGCCCTGGCCGAGCGCCGGGCTGCATCTAGCCAGATGGGTTTGCCAGAGGGAGCAAGAGCAGTGTGCGGCAGAGCAAGCCCGAGTGCCTCCGCGATCACCTGCGAGGTCGCGGCTGTGCCAAGAAACTGGCATCCGCCGCCCGGCGTGGCGCACGCGCGGCACCCCATCTCAGCGGCATACTCCAATGTGATCTGCTTCTGGGCGAACCGTGCGCCGATCGTCTGGATCTTTCCCGCATCCTCTCCGTCTTCGGGCAGAAGCGTCACCCCGCCGGGAATCAGAACCGTGGGCAGGTCACCCGCCGAGGCAAGAGCCATCATCATTGCGGGCAGTCCCTTGTCGCAGGTTGCGATGCCCAAAACACCCGCTCTGGTTGGGAGCGACCGCATCAATCTGCGCAGCACAATGGCGGCGTCGTTGCGGAACGGCAGCGAGTCCAACATGCCGTCGGTGCCCTGCGTCCGCCCGTCGCAGGGATCGGTGCAGGCTCCCGCAAACGGCACGGCATCAAGGGCTTTCAGCTCGCGCGCTGCCTCTGCAACGAGTGAGCCGACCTCCCAGTGTCCGGTATGAAATCCAAGGGCAATCGGGCTACCATCTTCAGCGCGAAGGCCACCGTGGGTACTCAAGATGAGCACCTCAGGACCGAGAACGCGGGCCGGGTCCCAACCCATGCCAACGTTCATGCTCAGCCCGAAGAGGTTTCCAGAGGGTTGCGTCAGCAGCATCTCCGGCGTCAGCGGAAGGAAGCCCGATGGGCCCGGCGCATGGGTCGCGACAGGGCCAAGTTCGAAGTCGGCGCTTTCGAGTACCGAGGCGAATGAGATGTCTGAAAGGTTTGGGATCGGAGCTTCTCCTGATAGGGAAGTGTAGTGCATCAACCCAGCGATGCTGGTGAATACCCGGGCTTTTCAGCCACATCAAGCTAACGATGCACTGCCATTTCGTTCAGCAAGCCCTACTTTACTTTGGCGACGAGCACGCCGAACGGCTCCAGCGTCAGGTGATCGAGCTGGACCGCATCTCCACTCGAGGACGGGGAACTATAGAGAGGAGTCGCGGTGGAGGCATCCACTGCTTTTACCGCGATGGTTCTTGGCTCTCCGCTCATGTTCAGGGCGACAAGAATGGTGGACCCTCCCGTCTTGCGTAGATACGCGAAGACATTCTGATCGTCTTCATTGATAGCATGATACGACCCGTCCCGGAGTGCGGGCTCCGATTTTCGTAGCGCAAGCAGCCGCCGATAGGTGTTGAAGATGGAGTCAGGGGCCTGCTTCTCCGTGGCCACATTATCGCGGGAGGAACTGGGTGGAATCGGCAGCCAGGAGGTCGGTGACGTAGTAAAGCCCGCTTCCTTTGTGGAGTTCCACTGCATGGGAGTCCGCTCGCCGTCGCGGCCCTTTTCCTTAGGCCAGCCCAGTTTGCCGATGGGGTCATGCACGTCCTCGATACGGGTCGGATCGGTGGTGCGCATGCCCAACTCTTCGCCGTAGTACATCTGAGGCGTGCCGCGCGTGGTAAGCAGAAGCGTCGCCATCAGCTTGGCGATCTGGTCGTTGTGGACCCCATCGCCGTAGCGGTCCCACTGACGCGGCTGGTCGTGGTTGCTGAAGAAGTATTCCGGCTGACCATGGGCGGTGTTGCTATCGACCTCGTTGAAGAGGCGGCGGAACTCCGGGGCGGAGAGCTTGTTGACATCGGCGATCTGAAAGTCCATGGGAAGCTGGACCTCGTCGCCGTTGCCGTACATCTTCGTCAACTCGGCCACGTTTGGCTCATCGGCTTCGGTGACCAGCACTGGATCGCCCGGGTGCTTGTCGACGACACGGCGCAACTCTTTCAGAACATCGTGTACCTGCGGGTAGTTGTCGGTGTACTTGTGCTCGATGTTGCGGTCGCCGTAGGCGTTGAAGCCGGGCAGGTATGGATCGTCGTGAAGCGCTGGGTCTTCGAAGAGACGTGAGACTGCATCGATGCGGAAGCCGGAGACCCCGTGCTTCATCCAGAACTCGAGCACGCCGTCCATCGCCTTGTGGACCTCGGGGTTGCGCCAGTTGAGGTCGGGCTGCTGCGGATAGAAGTAATGGTAGAAATACTGCTTCGTCGTCGGGTCATACGTCCAGGCGGAGTGGCCGAACCACGATTGCCAGTTGTTGGGCGGTTGGTCTGGACCTTTGCCGTCACGCCAGATGTACCAGTCGCGCTTCGGGTTGGTGCGGGAGGAGCGGGATTCCTTGAACCAGTCGTGCTGGTCGGAGGTGTGGTTGATCACGTAGTCCATGATGACGCGGATGTCGCGCTTCTTCGCCTCGGCGACAAGGTGATCGAAGTCTGCCATCGTGCCGTACTCGGGATCGATGGCCGTGTAGTTTGAGATGTCATAGCCGTAGTCGATGCCCGGCGAGGGGTACATGGGGGTAATCCAGATCGCATCGATGCCGAGATCCTTCAGGTAATCGAGCCGCGAGGTGATGCCGTTGATGTCCCCGATGCCATCGCCGTTTGAATCCTGAAAGCTGCGAGGGTAGATCTCGTAGATGACAGCGTGTTTCCACCAGCTGTCCGGTTGTTTGTGGGGAGTCTGCGCGACGGCGGTGGCTGCGAGAGCCAGTGTAAGTAGAAAAGACGTGAAGCTCGACATGGATTGACCTTCCCTCGCGCCAGAGTGCCCGTCTGCGGCAATAAAGCCGGCCTTCTTCGTTTGAAAAGGGCCTACAGCCTATCGCTCTGACTTCTGCAATCTATCACCGTTCTGGAAGTTCCTGCCGATGGCACTAGAACAGGTGCGTAGGCGACGCTATTCAGGATGCTTTCCACCTTGATTAGGATTTATTTCTCAGTCAGAACTTGACTATTCTGGTCCGACCACTTTAACGTCATTTCGTCTGCGACTGGTGACAATCGTCGTAACGGAGGGTTTCGATGGAACTGCAGGATAAGAACCGAAGAGAGTTTCTAAAGATTGGCAGTGCAGCATTGGCCACCACGGCAGTCTCCTGGAACGCGACCAGCTATGCGAGCATCGTCGGGGCGAACGACCGGGTGAAGGTAGGCGTAGTGGGATGCGGCGATCGCATGAAGCAGGCCCTCATTCCATCCTTCCAGCAGCATGCGAAGGAGATGAATTTTGAGTTTGTCGCCGTCTCGGACATCTGGAACCGCCGCCGCGACGAAGGAGCCGCCTTCATCCAGAAGCTGACCGGCTCGCCGATTGCCTCCGTGCGGAACAACGACGAACTTTACGCACGCAAGGATATCGATGCCGTTCTCGTAGCCACCGCCGACTTCCAACATGCCCAGCACGGGATCGAGGCGGTCAAGGCTGGGCGAGATGCTTACGTCGAGAAGCCGACTGCACACACCATGGCGGACGCGCGCGGCTTTCTCGCAGCGGTCAAGCAAACGGGCAAGATCGTGCAGGTCGGCACGCAGCGCCGCAGCACGCCGAGCTACCAGAAGGCGTATGAGTACATCAAGTCGGGCAAATTTGGCGACATCGTGATGGTCGAGATGACGTGGAACGTCAACCAGCCTGGCCGCTGGCGCAGGCCCGATGTTGTGCCCCTGCTCAAAGAAGCCGACACCGACTGGAAGCGCTACCTGCTCAACAATCCATATGAGCCGTTCGACGCGCGCAAATATCTCGAATTCCGCCTCTTCTGGCCCTACTCCTCCGGCATTCCCGACCAGTGGCTGGTCCACCAGATCGATACCGTGCATTGGTTCAGCGGTTATCCGCATCCGCGCAGCGTCGTCGCCAATGGAGGCAACTACCTGTGGCACGATGGCCGCAAGAACTGGGATACCATGACCGCCGTCTTCGACTATGGCCCGGAGGACGATCTGACCAAGGGCTTCCAGGTGCAGTATTCTTCACGGTTTACCAACTCGGCGGGAGGCGTGAAGGAGCTCTACTACTCGAACGGCGGGATGCTCGACATGGACAAGCAACGTGTGACGCCCGAGGGCGGGCTTAGCGCAAGGTCCGCAGCGGAGATGAAGATGCAGCCGAACCAGCTCGCCAGCTTCTCGCTCAGCGAGAACGTCGAGAAGGCGGAGACCTCGGCCAACACCGGAGCCGATCCGCAGACCTCGGCGAACATGCGTAACTGGATGGAGTGCGTCCGCTCGCGCAAGACGCCTAACGCCAGCATCGAGGCCGGCTACAGCCACTCCGTCGCGCTTTGCATGAATATCGCCGCTATCCATACCGGCCAGAAGGTCACCTTCAACGACAAGACGCAGCAGGTGATGGTCGGAGGCAAGGTCTATGCGTAGGTTGTTGCTCTGCTCTCTGATGGCAGTGACGGGACTTCAATTGACAGCACAGACAAAACCAGTGGGGAAAGGTATTCAGGTTACTCCGGATGAGGCTCATCAGCGCGTCGACATCACCATAGACGGTGCGCCTTTTACCTCCTATGTCTGGCCGGATACCCTGAAGAAGCCTGTTCTCTATCCACTCATCGCACCGGGCGGCATCGAGGTCTCTCGCGGGTATCCGCTTGCCCCGCGCGAAGGCGAGAGGACTGACCATCCGCACCATGCTGGCCTATGGTTCAACTACGGCAACATCGACAACTTCGACTTCTGGAACAACTCCGACGCGATCAAGGTCGAGGATCGCGGCAAGATGGGGACGATCCACCACACGAAGATCGTTTCGACTAAGAGTGGTCGCAATCAGGGAGAGCTTGTTGTCGAATCGGTCTGGACGAACGGCGACAATCACGATGTTCTCGCCCAGACCACCCGTTACGTCTTCTCCCATCGCCAGAACGAGCGCAGCATCGATGAGATCGTCACCCTCCGTGCGCTCCGGCATGTCGTCTTTCACGACGACAAAGAAGGATTGCTCGGCATTCGCGTCGCCCACTTTCTCGAATCCGCCAATGAGAAAGGCGGCACCTTTACCGACGCCAACGGACGGCCTACCACCGTCCAGACCAGCAATGTCCCCGGCGCCACCGGGGTCTATCTCACCAGCGAAGGCAAGCAGGGCGACGCAGCCTGGAGCACGCGTGGCCGCTGGTGCATCCTCACCGGCACCACCAGCGGCCAGACCCTGACGATCGCCATCCTCGACCACAAGGGAAACCCCAACTACCCGACCTACTGGCATGCGCGTGGTTACGGCCTCTTCGCCGCCAATCCGCTTGGCCAGCACATCTTTGACCCCAAGGCTCCGGCGCTCAACTTCACGCTCGACAAGGATCAAAGCGTGACCTTCCGCCATCGTGTCCTGCTGATGGCTGGGGCACCCTCTACCGCCGATATGAACAAAGAGGCTGATCGTTTCGACGCGGAGTCTCGCTAACGGAGTAGCTCTGATATCTGTCTCATTGTTTTTCCGTCGCCTGGAGGAGCAAAAACTCGGAAAATCTGCGAGCATAGCGTATGTCCGGAAACTCCTTCAACACAGTGCGCTACGGCCGATTCCTGATCTTCATTGCCGGCCTGGGTGGCCTCCTCTACGGTATTGACGTCGGTATCATCGCCACCGCCCTGCTATATCTTGGCGAGACGATTCATCTGTCGGTGGAGCAGACATCGATTGTCGTCGCTGCAGTGCTGGGGGGAGGCACGTTCTCCTCGCTGGTCGCAGGTGTTCTGGCCGACTGGCTGGGCCGCAAGAAGATGATGATCATCAGCGGCCTTCTCTTCGTCGCGAGCGTTGCGCTTATCGTCTCGTCTCATGGATTTATCCCGCTGTTTCTTGGCCGCCTGCTGCAGGGTGTCAGTGGTGGATTCATCGCGGTCGTCGTGCCGCTCTATCTGGCGGAGTGCCTCGGCGCACAGATCCGTGGTCGTGGCACAGCCATCTTCCAGTTCATGCTGACCTTTGGTATTGTGATCGCCGCTCTCACTGGTACCTATTTCGCACAGCAGGCAGAGGCCGCCATTAGGGCGGCGGCAGGCAATGCCACTCTCATCCGGGCAGCGCAGGACCATGCCTGGCGCGCCATATTTCTCTCGGTGATCTATCCGGGACTACTCTTTTTTCTCGGCAGCTTCTTCCTGAGCGAGACGCCGCGCTGGCTCTTCCGTAAAGGAAAAGCTGACGCCGCGCTGAATGCTCTGCGTCGCGTCGTGCCGGAGCAGCAGGCACAGTTGCAGATGCGCGAGATGGAGGCTCTTGCATCCGAGAACCGCGAGAAGATCTCGTCAGGAGAGCAGGGCTCGCTCCTGAAGCGTAAATATGTCATTCCGTTCGTGCTCGCTTGCATCATCCTCTCTTTGAACCAGACCACGGGCATCAACTCGGTTCTCCCATTTCTTGTCGTCATTCTCAAACAGGCGGGCATGAGCGTCACCCACGCAACCCAGGGCGATGTCGCGGTAAAGGTACTGAACTGTGTCATGACGCTGGTAGCGATTGCTTTCGTCGATAAGAAGGGCCGCAAATTTCTGCTCAGGATCGGGACGGGCGGCATTGTCGTCGCCCTGTTCACCGGGGCATTTCTCTTCTATCGGTTTGAGTCCGGCCGGATCGATGTGCAGGACAAGGTGAGGAGTGCGATACATAGCAATGCGCTGTCTCTTCCGGTTGATCAAATCCTCGGACCGGTCGTCGATGGACACGTCACAGCCCTGACCGTGGTCTACTCCGCTGGAGCCGGAGACATGGTTGCGACCGTACGCAACGATGAGAAGAACGCCACTCTCGAGGTCGCTTCCACGGGCAACTCTCCCCTCGTCATTAAGCAGGCGACCTACGGCCCGGTGCCAACGGAGAATACTGGCTGGCTGATCGCGGCTTGTCTAGGATTGTTCATTGCATCGTATGCCTTCGGTCCCGGCGTCGTTGTCTGGCTCATGTTGTCCGAGCTGATGCCAACCCGTATCCGTTCGGTCGGTATGGGCGTGGCTCTCCTGTTGAACCAGGGAGTATCGACTCTTATCGCCGCAGTCTTCCTGCCAGTTGTCGGCCACTATGGCTACTACGCCATGTTCTCCTTCTGGGCAATTTGTACGGCCGCTTACTTCTTCACGGCTACGTTCTTTGTGCCGGAGACGAAAGGAAAGACCCTGGAAGAGATCGAGGCATACTTCGACAAGGGCGCTCCTGCTGGGCAATTGGCTCAGGGGTCTTGAACGGCACGTCATCATGAAGGGCGAACGTATTCCTCTGACAACTGTCTAGAATAGGATGTTGTCTCGGAGTTCCGTTCTTTCTATGTCTACGTCGCCGTTTGTCCTTCTACCCAGTTCGCACACTCGCGCTCACGACAAGTTCCCGGTGGCCGCAGAGCTTGAAAAGCAACTTCGTACTGCCATTCGCGGCGAGGTGCGGTTCGACGCTGCCTCACGCGCACTCTATGCGACCGACGCATCGAACTATCGCCACATCCCCATCGGTCTCGTGGTCCCGCTCGATGAGCAGGACGTCGAGGCCACAGTGTCCATCTGCCGCAGCTTCGGCGCGCCGCTGCTCTCTCGTGGAGCAGGCACAAGCCTTGCTGGACAAGGCTGCAACGCGGCGGTTATCCTCGACTTCTCGAAGTACATGAACGGCATGGACGCCGTCGATCCCGCCAGGCGAACGGTGCGCGTGCAGTCGGGCATCGTCCTCGACCGCGTGCGCGAGGCGGCTGAGAGGTTCGAGCTTACTTTCGCTCCCGATCCCGCGACGCATAGCCGCTGCACGATCGGCGGCATGATCGGCAACAACTCCTGCGGGGTACACGCTCTCATGGGAGGCAAGACGGTCGACAACATCGAGTCGCTCGATCTGCTGCTCTACGACGGGACTCGCCTGCGTGTAGGGAAAACCAGCGAGGCGGAACTGGCGCAGTTCATCGCCGCAGGCGGTCGCATCGGCGCGATCTATGCGGAGCTGAAGCGGCTTCGCGATGTCTATGCGGATCTAGTGCGACAAAAATTCCCCCGCATCGCCCGCCGCGTCTCTGGCTTCAACCTGGACGAGCTTCTGCCGGAGAACGGCTTCAACGTGGCGCGCGCTTTGGTAGGCAGTGAGGGGACGTGCGCCGTCATCCTCGGGGCGACGCTCCAACTTGTGAAGAGTCCGCAGTTCCGCACACTGATCGGCGTTGGTTTCGAAGATATCTACATTGCGGCGGACCACGTTCCGCTGATTTTAGAGCATCGTCCCATAGGCTTTGAAGGCATCGATGGACTCCTGCTCGACGCGATGCGAAGCAAGCAGAAGCTAGTGGAAGATCTCAGTCTCCTACCGTCCGGCCGGGGCTTTCTCATCGTCGAGTTTGGCGGAGCAACCCAGGCCGAGGCCGACGAACAGGCACAGGCCCTCGCTGCCGCTCTTACGTCCTTCGCCGCTGCTCCGCAGGCCCGCATCTATACCTCCGCCGAAGCGCGGCGGGTATGGCATATCCGCGAGTCGGGTCTTGGGGCAACGGCGTTTGTGCCGGGGCAGGGAACAGGCTGGGAGGGCTGGGAGGACGCGGCGGTCGATCCAACGCAGCTCGGCTCTTATCTCCGTGCCATCGGCGCGTTGATGCAGGAGTTCGGTTACCACAGCCCCATGTATGGTCACTTTGGACAGGGCTGCGTTCACATGCGCCACAACTTCGATCTTGAGAGTGAAGCCGGCATCCTCGCCTTTCGCCAGTTCATGGATCGAGCCGCCGACATCGTGCTTGCGCACGGCGGTTCGCTCTCTGGTGAGCACGGCGATGGGCAGTCGCGCGGCGCACTTCTGCCGAAGATGTTTGGGCCCGAGTTGATGGATGCGTTCCGCTCCTTCAAGCGTCTCTGGGACCCGGACAACAAGATGAATCCGGGCAAGCTGATTGACGCGCACGAGCCGCACGAAGACCTTCGCCTCGGTGCGGACTACAAGCCCTGGCAGCCGCAGACGCACTTCGCCTTTGCCGAAAACAATGGTTCATTCGCCGCAGCAACGCTACGCTGCGTCGGCGTGGGGGCCTGCCGCAAGCAGGATGCAGGCACCATGTGTCCAAGCTTCATGGCGACCGGAGAAGAGCTGCACTCCACACGCGGACGCGCGCACCTACTCTGGGAGCTGATGCAGGGCGAGGTGCTGCCTGATAAGTGGAAAAACGAACAGGTCAAAGAGTCGCTCGATCTTTGCCTCGCCTGCAAGGCCTGCAAGAGCGAGTGCCCGGTCAGCGTGGACATGGCCACCTACAAGGCCGAGTTTCTCGCTCATCATTATGAGGAACAGACCCGCCCACTAGCGCACTACGCCTTTGGCCGCATCGATCTATGGGCGAAACTGGCCTCGGTTGCACCGGACGTTATAAACGCCATCAACAACGCACCCATCATCAGAAATATCCTCAAGTCGGTGCTGCACATCCACGAAAAGAGAACCTTCCCGCGCTTCGCCAAACCGTTCACCCGCGAGCGTAGAAACGTGCAGCCCCCAGGATCGTCTGAAGTATTTCTCTGGGCTGATACCTTTAACAATTACTTCCATCCAGGTACTATGCGTGCGGCGCACCAGGTGCTTGTTGACGCGGGCTTTCGCGTCTCGTTGCCGAAGCAGCATCTATGCTGTGGGCGTCCGCTCTACGACTTCGGTATGCTCGACACGGCAAAGCAGTATCTCGTGAAGATTCTCGATGCGCTCGCCCCGCAACTCGCTGCGGGTACGCCAATCGTCGTCCTTGAACCGAGCTGCGCCTCCGTCTTTCGCGACGAGTTGGTCAACCTTCTGCCGAACGATCCTCGTGCCGTAAAGCTACGAGATCAAACGCTACTGCTCAGCGAGTTTCTCGTCAAGCACGCGCCGAACTACCGGCCGCCTCAGCTTGAGCAGAAGATCATCGTGCATGGTCACTGCCATCACCACGCCACGATGGGCATGCACGACGAGATGAAGATACTCCGCGCGACCGGCGCCGAAGTGGAGCTCCTCGACTCCGGCTGCTGCGGCATGGCCGGTCCATTTGGTTTTGAGAAGGACAAGTTCGACGTCTCGCAGATCCTCGGGGAGCGCGTTCTGCTGCCCGCCGTGCGACGTGAAGCGAACAATGCGATCATCGTCAGCGACGGCTTCAGCTGCTGCGAGCAGATCACACAGAACACCAGCGCCCGCCCCCTCCATCTGGCAGAGGTACTGGCAGGCATAGGAATCAATCGAAGTAAAGGACAGACCCATGACCACGAATAATACTGTTTCGCAGACCTCTATCGCAGACGAGGTTAACAGCCTGCTGACTCAGCTTGGTGTCCGATCCGAGGCGTTCTCTCATGGCGATCTGACTGTTCGCACACCGATCACCGGCGAGGTCATCGCGCAGCTTCCCCAAAGCGATTCTGCCATGGCGGAGAAGGCGATCGCCGAGGCGCGAGCCGCTTTCCTGGTGTGGCGCAACGTGCCCGCTCCACGGCGTGGTGAGCTGGTTCGACTGCTCGGCGAAGAGCTGCGCGCAGAGCTGCCGCGCCTTGGCCGCCTCGTCACCATTGAGACTGGCAAGCTGCTCTCCGAAGGCTTTGGCGAGGTACAGGAGATGATCGATATCTGCACCTTCGCGGCAGGTCTCTCACGGCAGCTCGCTGGGCTGACGGTTCCGTCTGAGCGCGCGAAGCATCGCATGATGGAGACGTGGCATCCACTCGGAGTCGTCGGCATTATCTCCGCCTTCAATTTTCCTGTAGCGGTTTGGTCGTGGAACGCCGCGCTGGCACTCGTCTGCGGAGACTCTGTGGTCTGGAAGCCTTCGGAGAAGACACCCCTCACAGCGCTCGCAACGCAGGCGATTTTCCTGCGGGCGGCGGCAAAGTTTGGCGATCTTCCCGCAGGCCTGTCGACGCTCCTCATCGGCGGGGCGAGCGTCGGTCAGCAGCTTGTAGACAGCCCTCTCATTCCCCTCGTCTCGGCGACCGGCTCGACCGCGATGGGTCGAATCGTTGGTCCTCGTGTTGCGAGCCGCTTTGGCCGGTCGATCCTGGAGCTCGGTGGCAACAACGCCGCTATCGTCTGTCCTTCTGCGGACCTTGACCTGTCCGTTCGCGCCATAGCCTTCTCCGCGATGGGGACCGCCGGACAGCGCTGCACCACATTGCGTCGCCTCATCGTTCACGAGTCGATCTTTGACACGCTCGTCACGCGACTCAAGGCGGTCTATGCGTCGGTCGTAGTGGGCGATCCTCGCGACGCCGGGACCTTGGTAGGCCCACTGATCGACGAGCGATCGTTTCTTGCCATGCAGGAGGCGCTCAACAACGCATACAACGCAGGTGCCGAGATCAGCGGCGGGGGGCGAATCCAGCAAAGCTCCTCGGACGCATTCTACGTGCGCCCGGCCCTCGTCGAGATCGCCAGCCAGGTCGAGGTCGTCAAGCGCGAGACCTTTGCACCCATTCTCTACGTCATGAAGTACCGCGACTTCGACGATGCCCTTGCCCTGCACAACGATGTGCCTCAAGGGCTCTCCTCTTCGATCTTTACGATGAACTTGCGCGAGGCAGAGCAGTTCCTTGCAGCCACCGGATCAGACTGCGGGATCGCGAATGTCAACATAGGCACCTCCGGTGCGGAGATCGGCGGAGCATTCGGAGGCGAAAAGGAGACTGGTGGCGGCCGGGAGTCGGGCTCTGACGCGTGGAAGCAGTACATGCGCCGGGCGACCAACACCATCAACTATGGGACAGATCTACCGCTGGCCCAGGGCGTCAGCTTCGATGTCGGTTAGCATCGTGTCGGCCAACTCGATTCGCTCTGTTTATGGCCCAGTCACGTAAGACCATTAGGCTAAAAACATCTTGTAAGCGCTCTTCTGTCCAACGCGGAACCCCGCCTCTTCCAAAATGGAGTGTATGTGAAACGCCTTTTCTTGATCGCACTTTCCGCTTGCGCGACTATCGCCGTGGCCCAGTCCGCTTCCTCCGACGCAATTAAGCTTAACCAGATTCAGGTCATTGGCTCGCACAACAGCTACCACGCCGGTATCGCGCCCAACGAAAGCAAAATATGGCAGGAGAAGTATGCGGACGCGTACAAAGGGTTGGACTACCAGCATCCGCCATTGCCGCAGCAGTTCGATGGCGGCGTCCGCCAGATCGAACTTGACATCTTCGCCGACACCAAGGGAGGTCTCTATGCTCATCCCTCCGGCCCTGTCACAGTAGCGGCCGCGCACCTGCCGCCCGATCCCGACTTCGACCCGAACGGCCTCATGAACAAGCCCGGCTTCAAGGTCATGCACGTTCAGGATGTCGACTACCGTAGCACCTGTCAGCCGTTCATCGCCTGTCTCCAGCAGGTCCGTCAGTGGTCGCAAGCCCATCCCGGTCACGTCCCCATCTTCATCCTCATTGAGACTAAGCAGGGCATTTCAAAAAAACTCAAACTCACCACGCCGGAGACCTTTACCTCCGCGACCTTCGATGCCCTCGACGCCGAGATTCGTTCTGTCTTCTCCCCTGGCGAGATGATCGTACCGGACGATGTTCGTGGTCACTATGACACGCTCGAACAGGCTGTTCTGGCAGGGAACTGGCCCACGCTCGCCAGTGCTCGCGGCAAGGTCGTCTTTCTGATGGATCAGCGCCCTGTCGGCCCCGTCTACCTCGCTGGCCACCCCTCTCTGCGTGGCCGGGTCATCTTCACCAACGCGCATCCCGGAGAGCCGGATGCCGCCTTTATCGAGCGCAACGACGGCCCCGTATCCGACATCAACGACCTCGTCCGCAAGGGCTACCTGATCCGCACTCGCACCGACTCCGACACCAAGGAAGCGCGCACTAACGATACCGCCCACCGCGATTCCATGATCGCCAGCGGAGCCCAGATGCTCAGTACCGACTACCCCGCCACAGAACCTGCGCGTTGGACTGGCTATACCGTCGCGCTGCCGGATAAAGCGGTGGTCCGCTGCAATCCCATCAATGCTCCGGCAACCTGTGCCGGCCAGCTAGAGAAAGCTCCTTCGAACTAACCCCCGCGCAACAAAGCACCACCTGATCACCCATCTTCGCGACGGCTTCCACGTGGCGAGGATGGGTATTTGTGCAGAGTATTGCCTCTTTTCCCCGCCATCAGCATTCGGCTTTTCTGTGAATCCCGTCGTGCCGTGAGCCATTTTGGAATTTATTTTCGATTAGAAACAAGGTTAGTTTGTCCGCCGAGTTGTTCCTGAATTGGAAATTATTTTTCTATTGACTTTACTTGTTCCCTTCCCGTAAATTTCATTCCCGACGGTAAAAAGCGCATCGATGGTCCTACCACGCGTTGCTTCGAGACCGTCCTGCATCATTTTGGAGAGCCACACGATGAGCGCACTACACCTGGGTCTGGAATTCACAGACCGCTCTGTTCCTCGCAACATCCGCCGTTCCGTTCACCTCGCACTGCATGCCTCCATTCTTTGTCTCTTGGTCGGCCTCATCTTCGGACGTGCCGCTTCCGGTCAGACCGGTGGTCAGGGTGCCATTCAGGGAACAGTAACCGATCCTACCGGGGCGGTTGTGTCAAACGCGACAGTTACTGCGACTGATCAGGCGAGCGGCGTAAACACCACGCGGCCTTCCTCTTCGAGCGGACTCTATACGATCAGTCCTATCATTCCCGGTACTTACACCGTGACGGTAACGGCACCCGGATTTCAAACCTATAAACAACAGAACCTGGTCGTGGACGCCCTTAAGGTGACTGGCCTAAACATCGTCATCGCAGTAGGGCGCGCGGACCAGACGCTTACAGTGACGGAGGCGCCTCCGCGCCTGGAGACGACCAACGCGACTCTGGGCGGAGTCATAGAAAACTCGACCTATGCCAACCTTCCGCTCCAGATGAACGGCCAGCAGCGCGATCCTACGGCTTTCGCCACACTCTTACCAGGAGCACAGAGCGGCGCTCGCGCGCCGATCATCGGAGGCACGGGCAACTACATCGCTGAGGTTTATGTTGATGGTCTGCCGACAACGACAGCCAATCAGCAAGGCGACAATCGCGTCGTCTCCAACTCGATCCCGGTTGAAGCAGTCGACCAGTTTCAGGTGCTGACCAGCGTTCCTGGCGCGGAGTACCAGGGAGCAGGCGCGCTGAACTTCACCATCAAATCTGGTGGTAACGCCTATCACGGCACGGCGACTGCGTTTGTTCGCAATACTATCTTCGACACATGGGGTTTCAGTGCGCCTGCTTTGACTCAGAAAGACGCTGCGGGCAACACCATTCCCGCTCAGAAACCTATCGAACACCAGAATGAGATCGTGGGAGCAGTCGGTGGCCCAATTCCTTTTACTAAGAAAAAGGGATTCTTCTTCGCAACGTATGACCGTTACCACGGGCGCAACGGTATCAATCCGAATACCCTCACCATTCCGACAGCCCTGATGAGAACCGGTGACTTCACCGAACTGGGAAGCGCTCCAATCATCTTCGACCCCACCACTAACTCCTGCGTTGGAACGGTATGCACCCGCAAGCCGGTCATGGGCTTGAAGAATGGCGTGCCGACGGCGAACGTCATTCCAGCCAGCGAGCTTTCTCCGATCACCCAGTACATGCAGAAATTTTTGCCGGCCCCCAGCAATACCGGAACCGTCAACAACTACCTGGGCGGCGTTCCGAGCGGCTACGACAACTGGGAGTTTCTCTCCAAGGTCGACTACGACCTCACCTCCGCGCAGCGCCTGTCCGTTGTCCTGACGCTCGGCAGCCGGAAGAACGTTCCGTTCACCGTTGGGACCAACGTGCCTGCACCCGCATCAACACCCGGTGTTGTGCTTCCTTTGCCTTATACCGCGGGAGGTTATGCCACGATCAAGCCAACGATCATCGATCTCGAGCACTCCATCGTCATCACCCCGCACATCGTGAACCAGTTCAAGTTTGGATTCACGCGCTTCTCCCAGCCAATCCAAAGCCTCACGGACAATGTCTCGCCCTACCGCGCTGCCGCGGATATGGGTATCACCAATCTGCCGCCAGGACAGGCATCAGACGAGTTTCCGGGCGTCAGCTTTGGGACAAGTAAACTTTTCCCGACAGTGCAAGGGACATGGACCTCCAATGGAGCTTCGGGAGCGACACAGACGACAGTTCCCAATGCCTTTACTCTTGTGGACAACCTGCAGTGGAACAAAGGGCAGCACTCGATGACATTCGGGCTGCAGATGCAGTGGTTGCAAGATAACGTTGCCTCTCAGCTTGGGCCATCGGGGATTTACACCACTACGTTCAGCGCCAATGACACCGCGAACTATATTCTTTCTGGTGGTAAAAACGGCAATACGATCGACAGCACAAACAGCGGTTATTCGTATGCGAGCTTTCTGTTGGGTGCGGTCAATACCTCTGCCACGGGAATCCAGGCCTTCTCGGAAACAGGAGGCCGCTACCGTCCGATCTCGCCTTATTTCCAGGACGATTGGAAGGTGAATTCAAAGCTCACGTTGAATCTCGGCCTCCGCTATGACTACTTCCCTCCGTTCCATGAGGTTGCCGACAGATGGAGCTTTCTGAACCCGACTGCGATCAATGCTGCAACGGGCAACCTGGGAGCACTGGAGTTTGCCGGCAACCGCGGTGCAGCGATCAGCTGCCAGTGCAGAACTCCGGTCAGCACATACCTGAAGAACATCGGTCCACGGATCGGCTTTGCCTATTCGATCGACGATAAGACTGTGGTGCGTGGTGGCTACGCGCTTGTCTATTCGCGAGCCGGTGGTGTCGGCGGGCGCGGTGGTGCTGGTTCGGGTACAAGCCAGGCTGGGTTCGCGGTAAACCTTGTTCTACCAACGGCGCAGACCACGGGAGTCCAGTCTGGCCCCTCCTACTACCTCAACAACAGTGCGGCATTCCAGGCGTCGGGTAATGCAAACACAGCCTTCGGTGGCCCGGGTTTCGTGTTGCCGACACCGGCTGTACCGAGCGCAGCAAGCCTTACGATCGGCACAGGTAACTATGTAAACGCCTCGGGTGCCTACCAGTCACCTGGTGGCGCACCCGGTTATGCCGATCCGTATCTTTCGGGCCGCGCACCGGAGGTTGGGTTCTACAACTTCGGCATTCAGCGAGCACTCACCAACAACCTGACGATCATGGTGAACTACTCCGGCAGCCAGGCCCACTTTCTCGCGACGGGTGCCAACGCCCGGGGCTATTGGGCAGGCCAGCTCGATCCCAAGTATCTGGCCGCGCTCGGTGGCGTCGTGACCAAGGATGCGACTCCGGTCCCCATCCTGACGGCTCCCGCGACAGCTGCCAATGTCGCCACTGCGCAAGCGGCGATGGCAGGCTTGCCCGTTCCGTATGTAGGGTTCCTTGCCGCTGCGGCCAAGAACTCGGGTGCTTCCATCGCTCGCATGTTGACCGCATTTCCGCAGTACTCCGGAACGACCGATACCTGGGGGAACGTCGGCAACACCAGCTACAACTCATTGCAGATCACGCTCGACCAGAGAGAGTGGAAGGGGTTGACATACACCCTGAACTACACCTACTCGAAGAATCTGGGGGATGACAATACCTTCCGCACCGGATTCGACACCCCGGCGGCTGCCACTTCGAACGGAATCGGCTACAAGCAGGGTCGAGGAGATCGCGGCTTCACCACCGTGGCTGCGCCGCAATCACTTGCTCTCTACGGTCTTTACAAGCTGCCATTCGGAAAGGGAGGGGTCGGTGACGATAACTTCCTCGTGCGCGCATTGGCAAGCGGCTGGCAGTTCTCCAGCATCTTTACCTACGGCTCGGGAGCACCGCTCGCAATTACTTACGCGGGTTGCACAGCACCTCTCCAGGGACAGTGCATGCCCGATGTGAATACTAACTTCAGCGGCTCGGCGCGCAAGAATGGCAGTTGGGGGAAGGGCATCACGGCTGCAAACTTTACCGCAATTCCTTATATAGACGTCAACGCTTTCAAGGCGCCAAACGTCTTTTCGAGTACGTCGGCAACCAAAATCAATATGATTGGCGATGCTCCGCGTACAGCGGCTTACGGTCTTTCCAGTCCTAGCAAATACAACATGGATGCTAGTATCCGGCGTACCTTCAACCTCACCCCGGAGCGGCTCAAGCTCGTCCTTGAGGTGGACTGCTTAAACGTCACCAACAAAGTGACCTTTGGTGGCATCAACCAGGCATGGGGACCTGGAGCAACGACCTTTGGCACAGTGGGTTCCGCCAGTGGAAACCGCGACTTCCAGCTCGCAGGCAGGCTCAACTTCTAACCCATTCTGATGCTTCAACAAAGGGCCTCCATGTCAATCTGACACGGAGGCTTTTTCTTATGCAAAATACCCATGTTCGCGGTCGTCCGGGGTGCATCCAGGCGCGACCCCATGCTAGGGTTTAAGTATCGATTATGAGTGACACCACACTAGAGCAAGGGCACGCCCCCAAGTACACACGCAATCAGCCGTTTCAATCGCAAGTCTTGGTAAATGAACTACTAACCGGAGCTGGGTCCGAGAAGGAAACCCGGCACGTCGAGCTTTCTCTCGAAGCTGGTATGACCTATCTTCCGGGAGATGCGGTCGGCATCATTCCTGAGAACCGTCCGCAGGCCGTCGCCGAAACTCTGGAAGCTCTCGGCTTTACTGGCAATGAACGCGTGCTCGATCACTATAAGGTCGAGATCAGCCTTGAAGAGGCAGTGCGGACACGACTGGCGATTGGCAAGTTGACCCGCGGCAGCGTCGGGCAGTTCTCCAAGCTTGCTCCTACGATTGAAGGCCTGAAGAACATGACCGGGCCGGACAACAAGGCGCGGGCAGAGGAGTACTGCTGGGGCCGCGAGTTCGTGGACCTGGCAAAGGATTTTCCCGGTGTCGTCACCGATCCGCAGCAGCTCTTCAACGTACTCTCGCGCCTGACCCCGCGCATGTACTCCATCGCGTCGAGCCAGAAGGCGCATGCGAATGATGTCCAGACGACAGTCCGTGTCGTGCGCTACGACTCGCATGGCCATGAACGGCAGGGGCTGGCCTCCGGTCATCTCGGCGAGCGCGCGCCCGTCGGCGCATCCATGCCGATCTTCCTCCACGCCAATGGAAACTTCCGCCTGCCTGAAGATCCCACAGCTCCGGTCATCATGATCGGTCCGGGAACCGGCATCGCGCCCTTCCGCTCCTTTCTCGAGGAGCGTCAGGCGCTCGGCTCGACCGGCGACAATTGGCTCTTCTTCGGCGAGCAGCGCGAGCAACTGGACTTTCTCTATAAGGACCAGTTGCAGGGGATGCACAAGGATGGCATCCTGACCCATCTGGACACGGCGTTCTCCCGCGACCAGGCAAAGAAGATCTATGTGCAGGACCGTATGCAGGAGAAGGCAGCTGAGCTCTATGCATGGCTCGAGCGCGGAGCCTTCTTCTATGTCTGCGGTGACGCGACGCGCATGGCGAAGGACGTCGAAACAGCCTTGCTGGACGTCATCGCTAAGGGTTCGAACGGAACCCTCGAACACGCCGAGGAGTATCTGGCGACGATGAAGAAGCAGAAGCGGTATCAGAGGGACGTCTACTAGCGCGACTCATGGCTGCATCGACGGCTTTGCTGTAGCGGACCTTCGATTGTCCGCTACAGCTTTTTCGTTGGTTCTGGCGGAGTTGCGTTCGGATAGGGGTAAGATAGCGGAGAAGAAATACCTGCCGCGCAGGTCTGTCCTTATCTCCTTTGAATGAATAGGGAGATAAGGAGCCATCACAGAGGCTCATGTCCGAAAGCATTCAAGATCGCGTTCTAAGAGTTATCGCCACCACCCGCCGGGTACCGCTCGAGAGCGTCCGGGCCGACAGCACATTTGAAGAACTTGGGATCGACTCGCTCGATCGGATCAATATCCTTTTCGAACTCGAGGGAGAGTTTGATGTTGAGATCGATGACGAGCAGGCCAAGCAGGTGGCGACGCTCCAGCAGATGATCGACGGCATCACGCAGTTGGTGGCGGCGAAGGAAGCGAAAGCGTCCGGGTCGCCCGAGGCTTAAACATTTCTATATCTATTCGAAGCGACGCTGGGTATCCGTCACAGGACACCCCCATCGTGCGCTGGATAACGTCAAAAGGGCCATTTTTATGAAAATTGTGCGCGTCATTCGTAACGTGTTTCTTGTTATCGGCATCGGGTTGCTGCTCGGCGCGATTGCGATGATGGTGAGCACAGAGAGCTTTCTCCATCACGCCGTGACGGTTACTGGAACAGTGATCGGCAACGATGTGGCCATTGACAGTCAGGATCGCTCGGAGACATACCGTCCTCGATTCGAGTTTCAAACTCCTGATGGGCGCAACGTGGTGGTGAGATCAAATACGGGATCGAATCCTCCCAGCTTCTCAGAGGGAGATACGGTTACGGTGCTGTATGAACCGCAGAGCCCGGAGAAGGCCAGAATTAGTTCCTTCGCGCAGCTGTGGCTTGGGACCCTGATTTTGGGGATTATAGGTGGCGTGTTTACCGCGGTTGGCGGCGGAATTCTCCTCTATGGCAGACGCAAAACCCAAACGCGTACAAGGTTGCAGGAGACAGGACAGCAGATCGTGGCGCAGGTGACGAGCGTCGAGCGGAATGGTTCGGTCGAGGTGAACGGCGTCATGCCTTACCGTATTACCGCGCAGTGGCTGGATGCTTCGTCGGGCAAGGTCTATCTCTTCCATAGCGACAATATCTGGTTCGATCCTGCGCAGTGGGTCTCTGCTGGAAAATCGGTGAATGTCTGGATCGATCCAAGAGATCCACGGCAGTATTCAATGGACACAGGGTTTCTGCCAAAGCCTGGGAATAATTGATGAAGTGAAATGACCGGCTTCAGGCTTTGGCCGCGTCATGGAGCCAGGCGACGGAGCGGGCGATACCTTCGGCGAGGGAAATTTTTGACGCAAAGCCAAAGGTTTGCCTCGCCTTTTCCGTTGGGAACTCCTGATCGATGCCGAGAAGCTGGACGGCGTGGCGAGTAAGCAGCGGGCGTCCGCTGAGCCCGAAGAGGCGGTGCGGGGTTTCGAGGACGCGAGCCAACCTGGTGGCAGCGACGAAGCTCAGATTGATCCATGGTGGCTTGCATCCGAGGGCCTTTGCGAACAGGGCGAGGTATTCCGCCCAAGTCGCAGCTGTGCCGTCTGCGAGGTTGTAGGCTTGCCCGACGGTGTCGGGATGTATTGACGCCTGGAGCATCGCCTCGGCGACGTTGTCGACGTAGGCGAAGCCGCCTGGGGCACGTCCAGAGTCGATCGTCGCCATCAGGCGCTGACGAAGCAGCGTGGCGACTTCGACCGTGAAGTCCTTTCCACGTGGACCATAGATCGTTGCAGGGCGGACGATGGTGATGGGCAATCCGTGATCTTCGTGGGCCTTCCAGACGGCCAGTTCGCCGAGACGTTTGGTCTGGTTATAGGGAAGACCAGCATCGCGGGAGGGATGGGATTCGTCGCAGGGAACGGTGGGATAACCGTAAACATCGGTGGTGCTGACGTGGACGAAGCGCTCGAGCTTCGGGGCCTGGCGAGCCGCCTCGAGTAAGTTCTCCGTGCCGGTAACGTTGGCGTCGAAGTAGGTCTTCCAGGGAGCCCAGTCAGTGGAGCAGGCGGCGCAATGGAAGATGCGACAGGCGTTCTGGACAGCCTCGCGGAGACTTTGAGTATCGGCCAGTCCGCCCGGAACGACGCGGATGGACAGGTGCGCGAGGTGGCGAAGGTTGGAGGTCGGGCGAGCGAGGACGGTTACGTCCTCGCCCTGTGCGACGAGCATTTCGGTGAGGCGGCCACCAAGGAAGCCGCTGGCTCCGGTGACGAGAGTTGTCACTGAGTTAGTTGGTCGCGAGCTGACTAAAGACGTCGAGGACGAAGTCGAGCTGTTCGCGGGTGTGGCCGGCGGTGACGCAGAGGCGGAGGCGAGCTATTCCCTGTGCGACGGCTGGGAACATGACCGGCGCGGCGATGATGCCATGGTTGCGGAGCTTCCTCGCGAAGAGTGCCGTGGTGATCTCATCGTTGAGGACAACCGGGATGATGGCGGTCTCAGAAAGGCCGGTATCGTAACCGAGATTCTGGAGGCCGGTGCGGAGATAGTCGCCGTTGGCCTTGAGGCGGGCAACGCGCTGCGGCTCTTCCTTGAGGATTGCCAGACCTTCGGAGATGGCGGCGACGGCGGATGCAGCCATGGCGGCGGAGAAGATATAGGGCGACGAGGCGTGCTGGAGGAAGATGGCCACTTCCTGGGAACAGGCGACAAAACCGCCGACGGAAGGGATGGATTTGGCGAGCGAGCCGGACCACATGTCGACCTCGCTGGTGTCGATGCCGAAGTGCTCATCGGTGCCGCGGCCGGTGGCGCCGAGGACGCCGGAGGCGTGAGCCTCGTCGATGAAGAGGAAGCAGCCGAACTCCTTTTTGATGGCGATGAGATCGGCAAGGCAGCAAATGTCGCCGTCCATAGAAAAGACGCCGTCGGAGATGATGACGGTGCGATTGGCGGGCGGTCCTTTTTTGATCTCATCGCGGAGGCTTTCGGGGTCGTTATGGCGGAAGCGCTGGACTTGAACACCGGCCATCTTGCAGGCATCGAGCAGGCTGCGATGACAGAGCGCGTCGATGATGATGCGGTCGGAGGGACCGAAGAGGCCGGTGATGAGGCCGAGGTTGGCCATGTAGCCGGAGCTGAAGGTAAGGGCTGCTTCGGTGCCCTTAAATTCGGCGAGATCGCGCTCGACCTCGTTGTGGATGTCGAGGGTACCGGTGAGGAGGCGGGCACCGCTGGTGCTGGTGCCGTAACGGCCGATGGCGGCGATGGCGGCTGCGTCGATGCGCGGGTGCCCGATGAGGCCAAGATAGTCGTAGGACGACATCATCAGCATCTGGTGGCCGTCAGCCGTAACGCAGGGGCCAGCTTTCGCCTCGAGGGGCATGTGAAAGGGATAGGCGTCGGCGGCGCAGCCCATGGCCGTGGTCTCGAAGATGCGGCGGGCGCGGGCGTCGAGGAGTCCGGTTTTCTTGAAACTCCACTGCCTTCCGGCTGTGAAGTAATCGTTGAACATGCTACCGGACGAGGAGGGGAACACCTTGGCTTCCTGCTCCACGGTTTCTTGGACTTGCAATGGTTGTGTCATTACGATTTAACAATGCTAGACGAAAGCGCCGGGGTTTGGAAGGAGATCGCATCCACTTTTGAGAAGATCAGGGCAGGACGAAGCTCCTGTTGGTCAATCTACAAGGGTTATGAGCGTCCTTTATTCAAATAATTAGGAGCCGTCCAAAGCTATTGCAGCGACCTCTGGGGACTTGCTGGAATTTTCCGCGAGAGGGGCACCCCCCTCCCCCTATGTAGATGGGGAAGTCTCATGGATTCAGCGAGATAGCAATTTTGAATGGGCTAAAGTCTTCATTCTCTTGGGGTTAGGCACTAAAGTCGTTATTCTAAAGGAGAACGTCCTAGCGGTTGCCGGACTTTCTTGATGTCTATTTAAAGAATAGCAGGTGGCGGGGAACTAATGGGCAACGCGAATGTGCTGGATTGGCGCGGGTTTTGTGGTGGGTGGGGCTTGACAAGATTTTGGGATGGGCTTGGAGGTGGACGTCTGTGGTCTCCCACCCTCTCGCTATGAAGCTGCGAAAGGATGGGGCACCCGGTCGTTGGTGCGGGTGAAAACAACAGCAGATCCCTGCGGGATGACAAACAAGGGGACAGGTGGCGGCAACAGCAATGGCAAAAGCGAAATGCGGGGGCCCCCCACTATGGCGGCAAAGTACGCCGCCTCCGGTCGAGATGACGAAATTTTGGAGGCCCTTCAAAATGACCTTCGGCAGCAGTTTCTTAGGACAGATTTTTATATACGGAGATCGTCGGGACGCCAGGTGGGTGTTACCTGGATACATGTTTGCGATAGGCTCGGGGTATGGCGAACGAAGCGAAGCTGGTCTCTAAAAAACGGATTGGTATTCATCTGGGAACGGCAGGCGGTGCGTGGAAGGCCGTGGAGCGGGCAGTAGAGGCGGGGGCGAATACGTTTCAGATCTTCTCGTCGAGCCCGAGGACATGGCGTGCTGCTCCGGTGAAGCCGGAGGATGCGGCGAAGATGCTGGAGCTGCGCGCGGCGAACGATATCGGGCCGGTGTCGGTTCATGCGAGCTACCTGATCAACCTGTGCAGCCAGACGGAGAGCGTCCGGGTGAACGGCATCGCCGCCTTCAAGGGTGAGGTGGAGCGGGCGCTGGCGTTGGGTGCGGAGTACCTGGTGCTGCATCCGGGAAGCTGGAAGGGGCTGACGCGCGAGGAGGGTCTGCGGCTGGCGGTGGAGTCGATCGAGCGGTCAATCGACGGTGTCGCATGGCAGGGGAAGAACTTCAAGATATTGATCGAGAATACGGCTGGCGCGGAGTTCTCGCTGGGCGGGAGCCTGGAGCAGGTGGCGGAGCTGGTGGCTCGGCTGCAGGCGTGTGCGCCGGTTGGGGTTTGTCTGGATACGTGCCACATGCACGTGGCTGGGTACGACATTGTGACCGCCGAGGGGTATGCGGAGACGATGAAGCTGGCCGGGGAGACGGTAGGATTCGAGGCAGTGCAGGTGTGGCACTGCAACGATGCGAAGGCTCCGCAGGGGTCGAAGCTGGACCGGCACGAGCATATCGGCGAGGGGACGATTGGAGCGGCGGCGTTTAAGCGGCTGTTGCACGATGTGCGGTTCGCTCATGCGGCGTTCATCGCGGAGACGCCGGTGGATGCTCCGGGGGACGAGGCGCGGAATGTTGGGGTGCTGCGGACGCTGGCGGCTGGGTGAGGGGATGCTTGGACGGGGCGCTCGCGGTTTTCTTTACAATGAAGAGATATGTCCGAGATTGTGAAGAACGAGAGCGAGCAGTCGCAGCGGTATAGCCCGGCTGAGATAGAACCAAAGTGGCAGGCTGTGTGGGATGCTGATCCGACGTTGTATGCGGCTGAATCGCATGACTCTGGTAAGCCGAAGTTCTACTGCTTGGAGATGCTGCCGTATCCGAGTGGCGCGCTGCACATGGGGCATGTGCGGAACTATGCCATCGGCGATGCGCTGGCCCGCTTTATGTGGATGCGTGGCCACAATGTGCTGCACCCGATGGGGTGGGATGCGTTTGGGCTGCCGGCGGAGAATGCGGCGCTGAAGAACAATGTGCCGCCGCGAGAGTGGACGATTGCCAATATCGCGGCGATGAAGCAGCAGTTTCGGCGGTTGGGAATAGGGTTCGACTGGACGGCGGAGGTCACTACATGTTTGCCTGACTACTACCGGTGGAATCAATGGTTTTTTCTGAAGATGTTCGAGCGCGGGCTGGCGTACCGGAAGAAGAGCAAGGTGAACTGGTGCCCACAGTGTTGCACGGTGCTGGCGAACGAGCAGGTGATCAATGGGCGTTGCTGGCGGCATGAGGACACGATCGTTGAACAGCGCGACCTGACGCAGTGGTTCCTGCGGATTACAAAGTATGCGGACGAGTTGCTGAGTGGGCTCGACAAGCTGGAGGGCTGGCCGGAGAAGGTCCGCACGATGCAGCGGAACTGGATCGGGCGGAGCGAGGGGACGCATGTTGATTTCGCGGTGAAAGATGGCGCGGACAAGATCACTGTGTTCACGACGCGTGTGGATACGATCTTTGGGGCGACTTCGGTGCAGCTTGCTCCGGAGCATGCGGTGACGAAGGCGTTTGCGGCGGAAAACCCAGCGCTGGCGGCTCAGGTTGAGGAGATGCTGGCTCAGCAGAAGGCGGCTCGCGAAACGGGTGATCTGGGGGCGATTGAGAAGCATGGCGTGCCGACGGGGCGGTTCGCGGTGAATCCGTTCAACGGCGAGCTTGTGCCGATCTGGGTTGCCAATTACATCCTGGCTGACTATGGGACGGGCGCGATCATGAGTGTTCCGGCGCATGATGAGCGGGACTTTGAATTCGCGCAGAAGTATGGACTACCGGTGCGGCGGGTGATTGCGCCGAAGGCCGCTGCGGAGGAGCCTGCGCTGCCGTATACCGGCGAGGACGATGCGGTGCTGATCGACTCGGGAGAGTGGACGGGTGAGGGCTGCGTCGAAGCGCAGGCGAAGATGGCTGCGTTTGCGAAGGAGAATGAATTTGGCACTGCCACGGTTACGTATCGGCTGAAGGACTGGGGTGTGAGCCGGCAGCGGTACTGGGGGACGCCAATTCCGATGGTGTACTGCGACTGCTCGCCGGAGGAGCCAATTCCGCTGAAGGAGAGCGACCTGCCGGTGCTGTTGCCACCGCAGGTCGAGATCACGCAACAGGGTGGAAGTCCGCTGGGGCGGGTGCCGGAGTTTGTGAATGTTACGTGTCCACGATGCGGTGGTGCGGCGCGGCGCGAGACGGACACGATGGATACGTTCGTCGATTCGAGCTGGTACTTCTACCGGTATACCGATGCGAAGAATGACACGGCTCCGTTTGCGAGTGAGAAGGCGAACTACTGGTTCCCGATCGACCAGTACATTGGCGGGGTCGAGCACGCGATTCTGCACTTGATCTACTCGCGCTTTTGGACGAAGGTGATGCGCGATCTAGGGATGATCAAGAACGATGAGCCTGCGGAGCGTTTGTTTACGCAGGGGATGGTCGTCAAGGACGGCGCGAAGATGTCGAAGTCGAAGGGCAATGTGGTAAGTCCGGACTTGATGATCGAGCGCTACGGCGCGGATGCGACGCGGATGTATGTGCTGTTCGCGGCTCCGCCGGATAGGGATTTGGAGTGGCAGGAGGAAGGGGTTGGCGGGATCAGCCGGTTCTTGAATCGTGTCTATCGGCTGACTTTGAAGTACAAGGATGTGCACTCGGCGGGTGCGTCCGCAACTGAGTCGGTGACGGGGCAGAAGTTGCTGCGGAAACTGCACCAGACCATCGCGAAGATCACACAGGACTTCAGTGGGCGGTGGCACTTCAACACGTGCATTGCGGCGATTATGGAGCTGGTGAATGAGGTGCAGTCGGCGGAACCGGCGATGGATTCGGGCGAGGTTCCGGCGCCGGTGGTTGCGGAGATCTTCCGTAGCCTTGTGCTGATGCTTGCGCCGTTTGCGCCGTTCTTTGCGGCGGAGTTGTGGCAGGAGATCGGTGGCGAGGGCGTGGTCTTTCGGACGCCGTGGCCGGTGGCCGACGCGGAGCTGGCGAAGGACGATGCGCTGGAGATTCCGGTGCAGGTGAACGGCAAGCTGGTCGTCGTGATCACGGTGCCCGTGGGCAGCGATGAGGCTACGGTGAAGGCCGCGGCGCTGGCGGATGCGAAGGTTGCGGTGCGGATCGAGGGGAAGACGGTGGTGAAGGTGATCGTGGTGCCGGGCAAGCTCGTCAACCTCGTGGTGAAGTAGTGGCTGAGACTCCGCCGGACTATCGAAGTACCACAGGCCAAGTGCCGGAGCGGGTGACGCAGTCGTTTGTGGGGACGCTGTCGTCGTGCTGGCGGCGGCCTTCACTGACGGCGTTGGAGGTGCTGTGGCGCTGGGTGTATGGCATCCCGGTGCTGCTGCTGTTGAAGTATGAGGTGGTGCGGATTCTGCTGGCGACGCCGTTGGACTATACGGCTCTGAAGCAGATGACACTGCTGGACCCGATGAAGACCTCGGTGACGCTGGGACAGGCGGCTGTGGCTCTGATGCCGCCGGTGCTGGCGGTGGCGGCTTGGCTGGTTCCGCTGCTGGCGGTGACGTGGGTGGTGGTGTCGTCGGTGGGACGGACGGTGGTGCTGCGGCGTGTGGATGCCCGGCTGCATGCCAGGCCGTTGACTCTGATGGGGCTGCAGGCGATTCGTCTGGCGGCGTTGCTGGCGAGCTTCGCGGTGTGGTTTCTGTGCCTCCAGTGGGCGGCGCGTGTTGCTGTGACGGGGCCGATTGCGGCGGGTGCTGAGCCGAGCTTGGTGCTGTACTTCGCGCTGGCGATTGTGGCGACGTTGGGGCTGTTTACGCTGTGGGCGGTAGTGAGCTGGGGGCTTTCGGTGGCGCCTTTACTCTCCATGCTCCATGGTTGGGGAGCAGGAAAGAGCCTGGCGGCGTCGTTTCGGCTGGGGTCGCTGAAGATGAAGCTGGTTGAGATCAACCTGGTGATGGGGATCGTCAAGATTGCGCTGATCGTGCTGGCGATGGTGTTTTCGGCGTCTCCGCTACCGTTTGAGACGGTGGCGACGCAGGAGTTCTTGAACTGGTGGTGGGCCGGAGTGACGGTGCTTTACTTCGTCGCGTCGGACTTCTTCCATGTGGCGCGGCTGGTGGCGTATCTGGAGCTCTGGCGGGCGTCGGAGCTGGTTTAGACTGGTTTTATCGTGGAAACTTCTACTGTTGTCATTCTGGATTTCGGCTCGCAGTATACGCAGCTGATTGCGCGGCGCATTCGCGAGTTCAATGTGTTTTCCGTAGTACTGCCTTGTACGGTGCCGTTGGAGCAGGTGAAGGCGTTGGCTCCGAAGGGTGTCATTCTTTCGGGTGGGCCGTCGTCGGTGTACGACGCCGATGCTCCGAAGGCTGACCCTGGAGTGCTGGCGCTGGGTGTGCCGGTGCTGGGAATCTGCTATGGGCTGCACTTCATCGTGCATCATCTGGGTGGGAAGATCGAGTCGGCTCCAGCGCGCGAGTATGGGCACGCTGAGGTGACGGTGATCGCGGAGACGCAGCTGTTTCGCGGGTTGCCGCAGACGATGAACGTCTGGATGTCTCATGGGGACGAGGCGAAGTCGCTGCCAGAGGGGTTTGTGCTGACGGCGAAGACCTCCAATGCGGTCGCGGGGATCGCGGACGAGGCACGGAAGATCTGGGCGGTGCAGTTTCATCCCGAGGTGGCGCACACGCGGCAGGGCATGGAGCTGCTGAAGAACTTCTGTATGGATATCTGCGGGTGCGCAGCCGACTGGACGCCGGAGCACTTCATCCAGACGACGGTGGAGCGGGTGCGGGCACAGGTTGGCGATGGCCATGCGATCTGCGGACTGAGCGGTGGCGTGGACTCGTCGGTCGCGGCCGTGCTGGTGGCGAAGGCGATTGGCGATAAGCTGACGTGCATCTTCGTGAACAACGGCGTGCTGCGCAAAGATGAGTTTGCCAAGGTGCAGACAACGATGCGGGAACAGCTTGGGTTGAACGTCGTCGCGGTGGATGCTTCGGAGAGATTTCTATCGAAGCTGGCTGGCGTGACAGATCCGGAGCAGAAGCGGAAGGTGATCGGCGGCGAGTTCATCGCGGTTTTTGACGATGAGGCTAAGAAGATCTTCGAGGCTGAGAAGCATGATGGCAAGGACGTCGCTTGGCTGGTGCAGGGGACGCTGTATCCGGATGTGATCGAGTCGTCGAGTGTGCATGGGCCGTCGCATACGATCAAGAGCCACCACAACGTCGGTGGGTTGCCTGCGGATATGAAGCTGAAGCTGATCGAGCCGCTGCGGGATTTGTTCAAGGATGAGGTTCGGCGGATTGGCCGCGACCTTGGGATGCCAGACGAGATCATCGAGCGACAGCCGTTCCCGGGGCCTGGTCTTGCGGTGAGAATTTTAGGCGAGGTGACAGCCGAGCGGGTGGCGATCTTGCAGGAAGCTGACCAAATCGTTGTCGATGAGATTAAGCGGGCGGGGCTCTATCGCAAGGTGTGGCAGAGCTTCGCGGTGCTGCTGCCGGTGAAGTCGGTCGGTGTGATGGGTGACCAGCGGACCTACGCGAATACCTGCGCGATCCGCGCGGTGGAGAGCGAGGACGGCATGACGGCGGACTGGGCTCCGCTACCGTATGAGGTGCTGCGGACGATCTCAAGCCGGATCGTGAGCGAGGTGCGGGGGATCAATCGCGTGGTATACGACATTACGTCGAAGCCGCCGGGGACGATTGAGTGGGAATAGGCCTGATGGGAGTGCCTAGTTGTGGCAACTATGTCATACTTGGTCAGAGGTGTCATATGTCTGTTGAGACGGCACAGATAAGCGAAAATGGCAGGATTGTCATTCCTGCTTCGTACCGGAAGGCGATGGGGCTGAAGGGCGGTGAGGTGCTGACTATCCGAATGGATGAAGAGGGATTGCATATTCAGAGTCAGCGACAGGCGCTTCTGCGCGCGCAAGCTGCAGTTAGAAAGTTTGTCAGTGCGGATCGCAGTCTGGTAGATGAGTTGATTGCCGAACGAAGGTTGGAAGCCAAGCGCGAGAGTGAGCGTGGATAGCATCGTTCTGGATGCATCGGCGATATTGGCTTTTTTGCAACAGGAGCCGGGCGGAGCCAAGGTGCTCGCTCTCCTCGAAGGTGCGAATGCTCAGGTTGCGATCAGCGCGGTCAATTTCTCTGAGGTGATGACGAAGCTTGTGAGAGACGGCGGTTCGAGCAGCGATATCTCTGTTGCCATGGAGCCCTTCCGTCCTTTGGTTATCGACTTTGATCTCGCTCATGCGGAACGGGCAGCCGAGCTTTATCCCGTAACGCAAGCGCTTGGACTGTCTCTTGGTGACCGTGCTTGCTTTGCTCTGGCCGAGAGTCAAGATGCGCGTGTCTGGACGGCAGATCGAGCGTGGAAGAAGTTGAAGGTCGGGGTGCAGGTGGAGTTGGTCCGGGGTTGAGAGAGGGGATTTTGGGCTCGAGATCGTCAGGTCAACGAGCAGTGGGTGAGGAGCTGCGGGCGAAGGTGACAGCCACATCGACGAGATGGCTTTCTGGGTCGCTGATCGCTTTGAAGGACGCGGAGTAGCCTTCGAAGGAGCGAAGCGCGGTGTTCATCTTGAGGAAGCTCTTGATGTATTCGGGGTTGTAGACATCGCCTGGCTTTAGCAGCCATCCCCGGTTGAAGTCATTCTGCTGCGCGGGGGAGAGGTTGAGTGGGGTGACGGAGCGGACGTGGTAGACCTCTCCCGGCGTGACACCGAAGGTATAGGAGACGAGGCCAGTGGCTGGGCTCATAGTGGGTTTGGGGGAGACGATGACATCATTGCGACCCTCCTTGCGGTAGGCGGTTGCGAGCAGGTCGACGGACTTCGCAAGGGTAACGGTGGAGGCCAGATCGCCGGAGTGCAGCGGGGAGGCTGTGGCAAAGGCTTCGCTGCTCATCTCTGGCGAGCCAGACCAGACGATCTCGCCGACGTGGAAGGGAGCTCCAGTCTCGACGGTAGCGATGAGATCGACGTCGATGCGGTCTGGCGACGATGCCGTTGGAGTGAGAGTGCGGCCGGAGAGTTGAGCGTTGAGATATCCGGCGGTGAGATAGGGGTCGAGGAGAGTTTCAGCCGTGGTGATATGCTCGAGACCCTCGCTGAAAGGTCTACCAACGACCTTGCCCGCGCGTTCCCGGATAGCGGGAGCGAACTCCTGCGTGACTCCAGCGAGATGGACGTTGTGAATCAGGACCGATGGAGTTTTTACGCGGTAGGCGACGATGCGAGCGGGACGCTCGGCAGAGGGCTCGAAGACCCGATGGTCGAGGGTTGCGGTCACGCCCTTTTCTTTGAGCATGTCGGAGAGCGCGGTCTGGACGGCGTCCTGCAGGTTGCCGGACTCTGGCAGGAGCGCCCCGAAAAGGGGAACGCGAGCGTGCAGGTCTGCATCGAGCTCCGCTGGAGTGAACCAGATGAAGTTGTCGAAGGTCGCAGTGAGTTGATGGGCAGCGTCGATGGGCTTGATCTTGAAGATGACGGAGATGGCCTTGACTGAACCGTCGAGACTGACCTGGAGGTCATCGAAGGCTCCTGTATCGACCAGTCGCTGGGCTACCTGTTGCATGGAGTCGCTAGTCAGCGAATCGCCCGCCTTCAAGCCCGAGGCGGCTTCAAGAGCTGCCTGGGTATAGGGCGTGGTACCGTCGAAGACGATCTTCTTTACGGTGTACTGGGCGAGTAGAGGCGTTGCAGCCAGACATAGAAGAAAGCAGGCGGTGCGAAGGACTCGATATGGGCGCATGAGCGACCAGAGTAACGAAAGCACACGAGAGGAACAAGAAAAAAGCGCCACAGGATCGCGGCGCCTTTTATAGAGGAGGGAAGGTTTAGCCGAGTTCGGCGAGGCTGCTGGCTCCGAACTTGGTGTACCAGGGGGTGGCCGCCTTGAGGGCTTCGTTGACGTTGGAGATATTTTCGACGCCCTTGGTTTCGAGCCAGTCGCGGAAGGCCTTGACTCCTTTTGTGGCGTAGATGGCGATGCCGTCCTTCCAGGTGGCGCGGCCGCAGAGGACTCCGTTGAATTTTGTGCCGGATTCGGCGGCCAGCTCCAGGGTCTCGATGAAGACAGGGTTCGAGACGCCTGCGGAGAGGTAGATGAAGGGCTTGTGGGTCATCGTCTCGGCGTCGCGGAAGTGCTGCAGGGCCTCGGCGCGGGTGTAGGCCTTCTCGCCCTTGAAGGCGCGGGTGCCTTCGACGTAGGACATCTCAATGGGGACCTCGACCTTGAGGACGTCAACGTTGTAGCGGGCCTTGCCGAACTCGGCCATGGAGCCGGAGACAACCTCAGGCTTCTTGAGGGCATAGGCGAGTGACTTCTCATCACCGCCGTGGGCGTCGTAGCCGACGAACTCGAGGAAGAAGGGGATGTCGTGGGCGATGCACTCGTCGCCGATGCGCTCGATCCAGGCGTGTTTGAGGTCGTTGACGGCGGTCTTTTCGAACGGGGTGTAGTAGAGCAGGATTTTGATGCAGTCGGCGCCTGCTTCTTTCAGACGACGCACGCTCCAGACGTCGAGCAGGTCGGGCAGACGGCCGGGAGTGGCGGCATCGTAGCCGGTCTTTTCGTAGGCGAGCAGGAGGCCCTTGCCGTTGCGCTGGTGAGAGGCGGGCAGTCCGAACTCGGGGTCGAGCAGGATGGCGGAGGCGTGCCGGGTGAGGACCTCGGTGACGTTGAGCTTGAAGTCTTCGAGATCGTGGGGGCTGGCGGCTCCGCCGCGTTCCTTGGCGATGGACTTCTGGAGCGATCCGCGCTGGTCCATGGCGGCGGCGGCGATGACGCCGCGAGCGTCGGAGACAGCTTTGAGTCCTGCGAGTTTTCCGGGGGTCAGCTTGCTCATTGGTGCATGTCTCCTGAGTGCTTACGGGTTTAGATCCACAGCGAAATTTTACACGGCTGAGATTGGTTGCGTATTCAAGTGCGGAGGGCAGTTAGCTCTGCGGCTTTGCGGAGAGGCGGTCGGCCTCCTCTTCGAGAGGCTTGGCTTTGTAGGCCTGGTGGTTCTTTCGCAGCAGGACGGCGTGCAGCCGCAGGACTCCCTTGAGTTGCGTGCGAATATCGTCGGCCAGCAAAGGGGCCCTCTCCTGCTCGAGGAGGCCGCGCAGGATGGTCTCGGCGTTGACGCAGTCGGCGATGCTGCGGTGGAGGTCTCCGGTGTGGGAGGTGGTCTCGGCGCGGGTAATGTAGGCGATGGCGGCGGCGAGCGAGCCGGGGTAGGCGTCGGCGACTGCGACGACGGACTCGTCACCGATAGCTGCGGCTTCCTTCGGTTTGTTCGAGGACAGCAGTACGACGGCGAGGTCGTTGTAGGCGGTCGCTCGTGCGACTGCGTGCGAGGCTGGAGAGAATTTCTTCGCGATCTGTAACGCCTGCTGGCACGTATCGAGAGCGCCGGGGTCTTTGGTGCGGGAGAGGGTCTCGCACTGGGTATGGACGGGGTCGAACTCGCGCGCTACGAGCTCATCCGGAGAGGGCGGGGCCTCGTGAAGAGAGAAGTCCACCTTGGTGGTGATGATGGCCGGAATCGGCTTGCCCTGGCGCATAAGTGGCCGGTAGCTGGCGAGGGAGTAGGCATCGATTGCGGCCTGGCGGAGCTCTTCTGGGCCGGAGAGGGCGCGCACGGAGGTGACTCGGCCTGTGTCCGACACCCTGACTTCGAGTTCGACTACGCCCTGGATGTGCTTCTGCTTGGCGTTTGCGGGGTACACGATGGTTGGCGGCGTGATGGGCTCGTCGGAGACGGTCGCGGCGGCTGGAGCTGTCGCGGTTTGGGCGTGAGCGGGCGAAGCAGCGAGGCAGAGGGCGAGGACGAGTGGGAGTGCAGACTGCAAAGGTGGTTCCTCCGAACCTGCACAGGATACCGTAGCCGTGTGAGTGGCGGTTGAAGGGCGGGGGCGATAGGCTTGAGGATGTGGCCCTCTTCTGCGATGTCGCCCTGCCTGTCCCGCTCGACCAGACGTTTACCTATGCGGTGAATGGCGTGGTCCCGGTGGTGGGCGCGCGGGTGCTGGTGCCGTTCAGCGGACAGCGGCTGATGGGCGTGGTAGTGCGGGTCCACGACGATGCTTTACCCGAGGGGGTTGAGGCCAAGCCGGTGCAGCAGGTTCTGGACGAAGCCGCGCTGCTGCCCGACGAGCTGATGCGACTGGCGAGCTGGATCGCTTCGTACTATGTGGCTCCGCTGGGCGAGGTGCTGCGTGGGATGCTGCCGCTGTCGGCGGAGGTGAAGCGGCAGGTCTTCTACCGGATCGCCGAGGCTGGGCGCAGGGTGCTCTATGAGGGGGCGGAGAAGGGGTCTTCGCGGCGCTCGCGGCTGACGGCGGAGGAGCAGAACCGCGAGTATGCGGTGTTGAACTACCTTGAAGCTGGCGAACAGGCGAAGGCTTCGGCGCTGCGGTCGGCGACGCAGGCTGGTAAGGCGCTGCTCGAAGGCATGGTGAAGAAGAAGTGGCTCACGCGCGAGGCCGTCGCGGAGGAGCGGGACGCTCGGCGTCTGGAGCGTGTGGCTGTGCTGGTGCCCGAGGCGCGGCTACCGAAGCTGAACGACAACCAGACCGCTATCCTTGCGGAGCTGGCTGCTGTGGGTGGGCGAATGCGGGTGCGGGATCTGCGTCAGATGCAGGTTCCCGATTCGACGCTGGGCACGCTGGTCAAGCGCGGTCTGGTGACGATCGAGGAGGTGGCTGAGGCTTTCCATCTGGGCGGCGTCTCCGCGCATGGTAAGAAGCACGCGCACGAGCACGCGCTGAACGAGGCGCAGATGGAGGCGCTCAGTACGATTGCTTCGGCGATGACGCTGGGGGGATTTCGTCCGCATCTGCTTTATGGCGTGACGGGGTCGGGCAAGACTACGGTGTACTTTGCGGCGATGCAGCGGGCGCTGGATGCGGGCCAATCCGCGCTGCTGCTGGTGCCGGAGATCGGCCTGACGCCTGCGATGGCTGGGCAGATGGTGGCGGCGTTTGGCGACGAGGTGGCGTTGCTGCACTCGCAACTGACGCCGGACGAGCGGGCGGAGCAGTGGCACCGCATTCGGCGGGGTGAGGCGCGGATTGTCGTCGGGACGCGCTCGGCGGTCTTTGCGCCGCTGGTGAGGCTGGGGCTCATCATCGTCGACGAGGAGCATGACTCGAGCTACAAGCAGGAAGAGACGCCGCGCTACCACGGGCGCGATGTTGCGGTGATGCGGGCCAAATTGAACGAGGCGGTGGTGGTGCTGGGCTCGGCGACGCCGTCGCTTGAGAGCTGGGCGAACTCCGAGAAGGGCCGCTACAAACGGGTCGAGATGTTGGCGCGGGTGGCAGACCGTCCGCTGCCTGTGGTCGAGCTGGTGGACATGCGGGCGGAGTTCCAGGAGACGGGGCAGGAGCAGATCTTCTGTCGGCGGCTGATCGAGGAGACGCAGGCAACGCTCGACCGTGGAGAGCAGGCGATTATTCTGCTGAACCGGCGAGGGTACTCGTTTGTTGTGCTGTGCCGCAGCTGCGGGGAGAAGATCGAGTGCGAGAACTGCGCGATCTCGATGACGTTCCACAAGCATGCTGGCGGCAGCGACCTGCATGCGCAGCCGGGGCAGCGGTTGGAGTGTCACTACTGCGGGTTTCGGCGGGCGGTTCCGAAGACGTGCCCGAAGTGCCAGAGCGAGCACCTCTACTACCTCGGAGCGGGGTCGCAACAGGGCGAGGAGCGGTTGCAGGAGATCTTTCCTTCGGCGCGCATCGGGCGCATGGACCGCGACACCGTGCGCGGACGCAGCGACATGGAGCGGCTGCTGAGTCGACTGCACGCAGGCGAGATCAACTTGCTGGTCGGCACGCAGATGATCGCCAAGGGCCATGACATCCATGGAGTTACTTTGGTGGGGGTGGTTGGGGCGGATTTTGCGCTGGGTTTACCCGACTTTCGTGCCGCCGAACGGGTCTTTCAGCTGCTGACTCAGGTCTCGGGCCGCGCGGGGCGTGGCGACCTCATCGGCAAGGTGCTCGTCCAGACCTATCATCCCGACCACTACGCCATCGGCTTCGCGGCCAAGCACGACTACCCCGGCTTCGTAGCTAAGGAGATGCAGTATCGCCGCTGGATGCACTACCCGCCCTTCTCGGTGCTGGCGAATGTAGTTGTTCAGAGCGGCAAACTGGAGGAGGCGACGGCTTGGTCAGCTACGCTGGGGCGCTGGTTTCAGAAGACACCGCTCGATAAGGTGCGCGTGCTGGGTCCGGCGGCAGCGCCGATTGTGCGGCTCAAACGGATCTACCGATACCACTTTGTCCTGAAGGCGGAGAAGCGCCAGACGCTTGGGGAGACACTGCGGGCAATGCTGCGTCACGCGGACGCAGAGGGAATTCCGAGACGCAGCCTAGTGATCGACGTCGATGCCGTGCATCTGATGTGAGTTTGCCGAAGAGCCTGTTCGAGCAATTAGTCGAGCAGATGCAGCTCTTTGCCGGGTTTGAACCGCACGGCCTTGCCGGGAGCGATGCTCACCTCGGCACCTGTTCTGGGGTTTCGGCCGATTCCGGTCTTGCGAGGCTTGACGGTAAAGACACCGAAGCCGCGCAGCTCAATCCGGTCGCCGGAAATGAGGCTCTGCTTCATGCTGTCGAAGATGGCGTCCACCGCGGCCTCTGCCTTGGTCTTGGGCAAGCCGGTCCGGTCGACTACCCGTTGAATGAGATCCTGCTTGATCAAGGTCGAAGCCTTTCTTGCGCTACTATTTACAAGATACATCTGTGACCAGCACAGAATAGCTGTGATCTTAGAAACAGTTGCGTTGAATGTCAACGAAACTGCAATATCCATCTGCGGTGTAATTACATAGAAGTGGAAAGGGTTAGCAAGAGTCGAATGGCCATCAAGAGCGATCGTTGGATACGGCAACAGGCAACAGAGCACGGTATGATCTCCCCGTTCAGCGAGAAACAGGTCCGTGAAGGCGTCATTTCCTACGGATTGTCCTCTTATGGCTACGACCTGCGCGTGTCGGACGAGTTCAAGATCTTTACGAACGTCAACAGCGCCATCATCGACCCCAAGGCGTTTGATGAGCGCTCCTTCGTCACCGTACAGGCGAACAGCGTGATCGTCCCGCCGAACTCCTTTGCGTTGGCGCGCTCGATCGAGTACTTCAAGATCCCGCGGGATGTCCTGACGATCTGCGTAGGAAAGTCGACCTATGCCCGGTGCGGAATCATCGTGAACGTAACCCCGTTCGAACCGGAGTGGGAGGGGTACGTTACTCTCGAAATCTCGAACACCACGCCACTTCCGGCCCGAATCTACGCAAATGAGGGGCTATGCCAGATACTATTTTTTCAATCTGATGAAGTTTGCGAGGTCAGTTATGCAGATCGCAAAGGAAAATATCAAAATCAACAGGGAATAGTGTTACCTAAGTTATAGTACTAGGTACTACATGATTACCGAGAAATGAGTTCCGACTCAACTGTGCCATCTAGAGTAGTGGGCTATCGGTCGATGGGTGTGCAGTTTCAAGCAGCCAAGCAGATGGTGAGGCTATCAGTCGATGGATGTGCAGTTACAAGAAGTCAAGCAAGTCGTAGGATTGGTCGCAACCGACCCGTTGCGTATTCTCGGGCTTCAGGTCATTCTGTCTAAAGAATCGGGATCAAGCGTTGTTTCGCTGACTGTTCCCGTGGCGTTACATACCTTTGACCTGTCCCTGCTGTTGATCGACGCGGACAGCGTTCCGGAGTTGTTCGAACTTCTGGGAGTATTCCGCAAGATCCGGCCGGATCTTCGGTTGATTGTTCTGGGCCGCACGAGCGAGCAGAGCTTCATCCAGCGCGTGATTGGAGCGGGCGCGAAGGGCTACCTCTCTCACGATGCGAAAGAGAGCGATATTCGGCTCTGCATTGAAGTGGTTCGCGATGGCTCCATGTGGGCTCCACGGAAGGTTCTTGCGCGACTGATCGAATCAGTTCCCGGTACGTTGACGAAGGCGCCGCAGGCGACGGAATCTAGGTTCACCGAGCGGGAGGGGCAGGTGTTGAACCTTCTGATCGAGGGGCGGCCAAACCGGGATATTGCGATGACGCTGGGCATCGACGAGGGTACGGTCAAGGCGCATGTCAGCCGACTGATGCGCAAGGTGGGAGTCGGAAACCGGACGGCGCTGACGATGCATTTCCTCAGTTTGAATCGGTCGGCGAACTGATTCAAACTGTTTACTCTTAAGGCAATAGAATGTGTTACCGAAGTCTAAGTACCTGGGTACTCTTGTCCCTTTTTGAGCTAGGGTTGAAAGTGAATGAGCAACACAGACCTGGGAGAGTGGGGCTACGGAGTTTGCTGGGTTCATCCCAGTATCACCTTAGCCCCCTATTTTTTTGCCCGCACGCCGTGTGGAGATCCTTGGAACTAAAGTCTGCGTGCAACCCATCAGCTATCGTTCCCGTCACACTTAGGGTGATTGGTAGCCTGCGGAATAACGTGTGGCACCGCATATGGATAGAAGAAAGGTACGAAAAATGAAGAAGTTATCTGGAATTGTATGTATGTTTGCGCTAGCCGCAACCTCTCTGTCTGCCTTTGGAGCGGCGGATAAGGCGAAGATCGATGAGCGCCTTACCAACGCGCAGGGGGTGCTTAACGAGATTATGGCCACACCCGATAAAGGGATTCCGCAGAGCATTCTTGCCGGAGCCACCTGTGTCGTTGTGATCCCTAGCTTCAAGAAGGGTGCCTTCGTCGTCGGCGGCCAGTATGGTCAGGGTGTCGCGACGTGCCGGACACCTCGCGGATGGAGCGCTCCTGTCTTCGTGCAGCTCGCTGGTGGAAGCTTCGGCTTCCAGATCGGTGGCCAGGCGACGGATCTGGTCCTGGTAGCGATGAACGAGAATGGTCTTCAGGACATGCTGAAGAACAAGTTCAAGATTGGCGGCGACGCGGCAGCCTCGGCCGGCCCGGTTGGCCGCAACGCGCAGGCAGGGACGGACTGGAAGCTCAACGCCGAGTTTCTAACCTACTCCCGCAGCAAGGGTCTGTTTGCTGGAATCGATCTGGATGGCACGGTGCTCTCGCAGAACCAGGACGATACGCGGACGATGTATGGCGCAGACATCCCGTTCGACACAGTGTTGAAGGGAAATCAGGCGACGCCACCCTCGGCACGTCCCTTTGTTCGCACGGTTGCGAAGTACTTCGTGGTCTCCAAGAACGCACAGTAAGTTACCCTGCAGCGAGGGAGGGCGGCCACTGGCCGCCCTTTTCCGTTTTAAGGAAACTAGTGTGGGCAGCGGTAGACTAGAGTCTTGAATCCAAAGTCGCACACAAAGAGATCGCGCCAGAGCCCCAACGTCCGTCAGGCGCTTGAATTTACTTTTGTGTGGCTGTTCGTCCATGCGTTGCGGCTTCCTTCTCGTTCTGTCGCGCGGCGTATTGGCGCGGGGATTGGCGCGATGGCCCTGAAGCGATTGGGCAGGTTGCGAAAGGTGGGGCTGCAGAACTTGCAGCTGGCCTTCCCAGAGATGTCCGACGTCGAGCGTGGTGCGATTCTGCAGTCGGTATATCGAAACCTGGGCTGGCTGATGGCTGAGTTCTGCCAGATGTCCCGCTATAGCGCGAAGTCCGCGAGCGAGTTTATCCGGTACGAAGGGCTGGAGCATTATCTGCTGGCACGAGAGCGTGGGAAGGGCGTGCTGGTGCTGACAGGCCATCTTGGTGCGTGGGAGCTATCGAGCTTCTACCACTCGCTGATGGAGTACCCCATGGGACTGGTGATCCGGCGGCTGGACAATCCCTTTGTCGACCGATTCGTGAACCGTATCCGCTGCCTGCACGGGAACCGTGTGATCCATAAGGATGACTTTGCGCGGGGGCTGATTGCGTCGATGCGCGCGGGGGAGACGGTCGGAATTCTGATGGATACCAACATGACGCCACCGCAGGGTCTGTTTGTACCGTTCTTCGGGACGCTGGCATGCACGGCCTCCGGACTGGCGCGGGTCGCCCTGAAGACAGGAGCGGCGGTGGTTCCAGGCTTCTTGCTCTGGGAGGAGCAGGAGCAGCGATACGTCCTGCGCTTCGGCGAGGAGCTGGCGCTCGAACGCACCGGCAACGTCGAGGAGGATACCGCAGCCAACACAGCTCTTTGTACCGCCGTGATCGAAGGGTATATCCGCAGGTATCCGGACCAGTGGTTATGGATGCATCGGCGCTGGAAGACGCGGCCTCCAGGAGAGGATAGGATCTACTCGTGACGCGTCTGGCCCAACTCGCGGTGCTGCTTGACGTGAAAAGCGGCGCATATGACACAGATATACAGCGTGTCAGCGGGATCGAAGACGCTACGGCGGATTCGGTTGTCTTTGCAGTCGATGCGAAGACTCTCGCTGCGGCGTTGACCTCGCAGGCTGGCGCGATTCTCACCTCTGCCAAACTTGTTTCAGCGGAGAGCCCTGCCGATCAGCGAGTTGTACCTGTCCGCGATCCACGCTACGCCTTTGCGCTTGTGGCGAAGGAGCTGCAGGCGAAGGTGCAAGCGGAGATCCACCCGTCAGCTCTCCTGGGCAAGGGAGTCTCCATCGGCGACGGCACAGCGGTCGGCCCTCGCGCGGTCATAGGCGATGGCGTCTCGATCGGTAAGGGCTGCACCATCCACGCGAACGTGACGATCTATGCTGGGACGGTGCTGGGGAATTACGTCGTCGTGCAGTCGGGTGCGGTGCTGGGATCGACCGGGTTTGGCTATGTGCGCGATGCCGAGACGGGGGAGTACCTGCTCTTTCCGCAGCAGGGAACCCTTCAGATAGAAGATCATGTCGAGATTGGTGCCAACACAACGATCGACCGCGGCGCGCTGGGAGAGACGCGGATCGGGCGTGGTGCGAAGATCGACAACCTGGTGCATATCGGCCATAACTGCCGGATCGGGAGAAACGCCATCATTGCGGCACAGACGGGAATCTCGGGGTCGAGTGTGGTGGAGGATGGAGCGATTCTCGGCGGGCAGGTTGGTATCGGGGAGCACGCGACGGTGGGTGCAGGCGTCATACTAGGTGGCGGAGCAGGTGTCCTGAGCGGGAAGAAGATGCAGGGTAGTGGGCAGGTCTTCTGGGGCCGCCCGGCGCGGCCGTTGAAGGAGTATCTTCGAGACTTGGCGCGACTGCGTGGGGGCAGGGCTAGCGGCACGAAGACGGAGTAGCGGGCCATGGCGATCCTGGTTGTCGGCGGAAGCACGAGAAATATCGGGAAGACGAGCGTGGTTGCCGGGCTGATTCGTGCTCTGCCGGAGATGCGGTGGACGGCCTTCAAGATCACCCAATTCGGCCACGGAGTCTGCTCGGCGAACGGAGAGCCATGCGACTGCGAGACCGCCGACCATACGATTGCTATCAGCGAGGAGCGAGACGCGCTCTCCGGCACGGACTCGGCACGCTACCTGGAAGCCGGAGCGGTGCGGTCCTTCTGGGTGAGGACGCGGCAGGGACAGCTCGCCGAGGCGATGCCCAGGATTCGCAAAGAGCTGGCGCAGACGGAGAATGCCATCATCGAATCGAACAGCATCATGCGCTTTCTACGCCCGGACCTGTATTTGAGCGTGTTGGACCCGAAGACCGCAGACTTCAAAGACTCAGCGCGCCTGTTTCTAGATCGGGCGGATGCGGTTCTGTTGCCGGAGGGAGAGTTGGGCAGGCCGGAGTGGAAGGGCGTCTCTCTGAAGCTGTTGAGCGGGACGCCTTTGCTGGCAATGCGGCCTCCCGAGTATGTGACAGCCGAGGTCATCACCTTCGTCCGAGATAGTCTCGAAGAGCGGCTAGCGACTAAATAGAGGCGACTGGAAGCATCATCAGGTCGGCGGCCAGGCCAACCTCCTTCTGGACGAAAGGTTCGGCGTAGCGGACGCCGGCGAGTAGGCCGTAGTGGCGGGCAGTGGCGAGGGTCCGCTCGCGGATGTCGTCTTCGGCGACGAAGAGGTTGCCGCCCTGGTCTTGCTGCGCGTACTGAGAGCGGTAGGCCATAAGGGATTGGAAGCGCTGCTCGGCGAACGGAGTGATGTCCACGACGAAGCTGGGGCGGACGTCCGCGTACAGGCTGGCATAGAGGATCTTGAAGGGCCGATGCGGAGGGTTCTGATCACCCGGTGTCTCCACCTTGGCCAGGCCGCTGATAAAGCAGGCCTCGTAGCCGAGGGTGGCGGAGGTGTAATGGTCAGGATGGCGACCATGCCAGTAGGGAAGGATGACCACGCGAGGGCGAAGACGTCGCAGGACGGCAGCTAATTTGAGGCGGTTGGCGAGGGTGTTTTCTACGTTGCCGTCGGGCAGATCGAGTGCCTCGCGGTGGCTGACGTTCAAGATGTGGGCTGCTTCGGTGGCCTCTGCCGCGCGGTCGGCGGCGGTGCCGCGCGTGCCGGATTCTCCCTGGGTGAGGTCGAGGATTGCGGTGCGCCAGCCCTTTGCATGCATGGCGAGGAGTGTGCCTCCGCAGGTTTGTTCGACGTCGTCGCGGTGTGCGGCTATGGCGAGGATGTCGCAATGTGATTTCATCGTCTCACCCGATCAGAAGGAAAAGGCGGCGTAAGACAGTTTACGTCAGCTGTCTCACACCGCCTTCGTTCCTTTGTTGCTCCCGCTTAGTTCGCGGCGTTGGTGACGGCGTCCAGATAAGCCACATCGAGGGCTGTTCCCTGGACTGTGACCTGCGAGTTATTGATCTCGGAGCCATCTACGGTGCTGAATATGTGAACCTGGCCACCGTAGGCGGTGTACATCTTATGGAGGCTCTGGACCCAGCAGAGGCCGGTAAGGTCGCCGTAGTAGTACTGGTTCTGGTTGGTGTTTGGGTAGGGGACTGTGGTGGTTCCGCCGGGAGTGACGTTGGGAACAATCGACGCGGTCTTGGCGCCGAGGTCGAAGCGCGTCAGGCAGTTGTAGTTCTCGTTGAGCTTGGCACGCTCGCCGGTGGCACAGTACTGGGAGCCGATCCAGAGGGTATTGTCATCCCCGAAGAGAATCTTGGAGTGGTTGCCGTCGGAGATGGAGTACTTGCCGGTGACGGTATTGGAGGCAAGCGAGATGGTGGAGAGGTTGCCCGCAAAGAGCCCGTCGGGTTGAAGTTGTTGGCCAGCGACGTACAGAGTGGTGCCATCGGAGACTGCCACGGTCGCACCGCCGGGGACGGGTATGTTGGCTATGGTGCCCGCGGTGATGCCAGCGCTGGTAGCGACGTTGTTGATGTTGAGTGCGCCCTGTTGGAGGGCGGTAATGCTGGCGGTGGTTCCGCCGCACTCAGGACCGCAGTTGAGGATGTAGGCGGTGGTCCCGTCGAGCGAGAAGTAGGCGCCGGTGGGCCGGTCGTAGCTGCCGGGGACTGGGACGACGCAGTAGATGGGTGCGTTGAGCGGCTGGCAGTCGATGGCGCCGAGGGCAGCATCGGCCGCGGTGGCGGTGGAATACTGGTTGGCGCTCAGCTTGACGACTTGGTAGAGGGTGTTCGAGTTGCGCACCATGGCGAGGGCGACGGTGTCTCCGACGTTTGTGGCTACCTGGTAGACGTTGGGAAGGTTGAGGGCGTAGACCTTCCCAGCGGCCTGGTCGATCACTACGAGCTGACCGGTAGTGCTATTTGCGGCGAAGATGCGGGCGAAGTCCGTGGGAATGGCGAAGGTGCTGGAGGTGGTGAAGTCTCCGGCTCCGATGGCGCTTCCCTGGGCCTCTGTGCCGTAGTTGATAACCTGAAGCGAACCGGAGGGGGCGGCGGCGGAGTAGACGTAGCCGACGATCTCTTCAGGAAAGCTGTAGATCTGTGTCGGCATGCCGGCGCTATAGCCGGAGATGGAGAAGCTGGGGATGGTGTTCTCGACGTTGTTGCGGATGTCCCGGAGCGCGTCTACGATAGCGAGGCTGCCTCCGCTTCCGCTGAGACCAGCATTGCCGACCGAGATCATAACCCGGTTTGCCAGCTTGCTGGGCGGGATGGGCCGGTCGGCGAAGGTGTATGCCGGAAACTTGTAGTAGTAATAGCTGGCGCTATGGCAGGCGGAGAGTCCGATGGTGGCGAAGGCGAGCAGAAGTCCGCAGAGCGCCTGTTTGCCGAACGTCAGATTGCTAAACGACAGTTTGCCGAGTAGCAGGGTAGAGAGACTTCGATTCTTCAACGTGAACAACTCCAACCTGAATGGTGCGGCATTTTTGCGGCTTTTTTCTTGCCTGAGTATACCAAAGGAAGGGCGGTGCAAGGGTTGGGCAGGTATTGGCGGGCGAGGGGCCGAGTTGGTTTGGAAGGCATACGAGGGGTGGCATAGGATGGACTAAATGTACCCGGTATGTTTTGTGATTGGGCAATCGCATGTGGTGATGGGTGAGGAGGACGATGGGAAGTGTCGGTGTGAGCACGATTGAGAGACTCTTTGCGGTGAACGCTTCCGAGCGGCGGACGGTGCTGTGCGACGGGGCGATGGGCACGATGCTGTATGGACGCGGCGTGTTCATCAACCGCTGCTATGACGAGTTGAACCTGTCGCAGCCGGAGATGGTGCGGACGGTGCATGAGGAGTATCTCCAGGCGGGTGCGGAGGTGATCGAGACGAACACCTTTGGCGGCAACCGGTTTCGTCTGGAGCGGTATGGGCTTCAGGACCGTGTCCGCGAGATCAACAGGACTGGAGTGAAGCTGGCGCGGGAGTGTGTGGAGCATATTCGGGAGAAGCAGGCGTCGGAGGCGTTTGTCGCCGGAGCCATTGGACCGTTGGGGATCAGGCTGGAGCCGCTGGGAAAGACAGGACTCGATGAGGCGTTCGGAGCGTTTGCGGAGCAGGTAAAGGCGCTGGTGGAGGGTGGGCCTGGGGTGGGCGCGGACCTATTAATCGTCGAAACCATGACGTCAATGGCGGAGGCAGAGCAGGCAATTCTGGCCGCCCGGAGCGAGGCTCCCGGGGTGCCGCTGATCGTGATGGTAACGGTGGACGAGGACGGGAACTGTCTCGACGGTACAACAGCGGAACGGGCGGCGGTGTTGATGACGGAGTGGGGCGCGGATGCGGTTGGATGCAACTGCAGCGCGGGTCCGGCGACGGTGTTAAGTGTGATCGAACGGATGCGCACGGCGACCCATCTGCCGCTGGCCGCGATGCCGAACGCAGGAATTCCGCGGGCGGTCGATGGCCGGATGATCTATATGACCTCTCCAGATTACATGGGAAGCTTTGCACGGAAGTTTGTGAAGGCAGGCGCTACGTTTGTGGGTGGCTGTTGCGGGACGACTCCAAACTATACGCGGGCGATGAAGAGTGCGCTGCGGGCGATGGACGCCCAGGAGACGGCAGTCTCCGTGGTGGTGCAGTCCACTGCGGACGATAAGAAGGGCAAGGTAGAGCCGCCGCCACTGGCGGACAGGTCGAAGATCGGGTCGAAGATCGCCTCTGGGGAGTTTGTGACGCTGGTGGAGATCGTGTCGCCGAAGGGGATCAACTGCACGAAGGAGATCGAGGGGGCCGCGCAGCTTCATGCGCTGGGGGTGGACGCGATCAATGTGCCGGACTCGCCCAGGGCAAGCGCGCGGATGAGTGCGCAGAGCCTGTGCGTGCAGATTCAGCAGCATGTCGGGATCGAGACGGTGCTGCACTACACCTGCCGGGACCGCAACGTGTTGAGCATTCAGAGCGATCTGATTGGTGCGTCGTCGATTGGGCTGAAGAATGTGCTGTGCCTGACGGGCGATCCGCCAAAGCTGGGGAACTATCCAGATGCGACGGCGGTGTTCGATGTGGATGCAATCGGCCTGGTTAATATTGTGCGGAACCTGAACCATGGGCTCGATATCGGCAAGAACTCAATCGGGGAGTCGACCGGGTTTACGATCTCGGTGGCGGCGAATCCAGGAGTGCCGGATATTGAGAATGAGATTCGACGGTTTGCGTTCAAGGTGGAGGCGGGAGCGGAGTACGCGATCACACAGCCGGTCTTCGACCTGCGGCTGCTCGAGGAGTTTCTGCGGCGGATTGAGGCGTTCCGTATACCGGTGATCGCGGGGATCTGGCCGCTCACGAGTCTAAGGAATGCCGAGTTCATGAAGAACGACCTGCGGGTAAGCATGCCGGAGGAGATCATGGCGCGGATGGGAGCGGTAGCTACTCCCGAGGCTGCGCGGGCCGAGGGCGTGAAGATCGCTCGGGAGATGCTGGAGAAGGCGCGTGGGATGGTGCAGGGTGTGCAGGTGAGCGCGCCGTTCGGCAAGTATGTGGCGGCGGCGCAGGTGCTGGGATTGGTCGAAAGCGTGGAGGCCTGATGGCGAGCTTCGAGGAGCAGTTGGCGCAGTTGGAGACGGTAGTGGAGCGGCTTGAGCGCGGGGAGCTGTCGCTGGATGAGTCGGTGCGGCTGTTCGAGGAGGGTGTGAAGCTGTCGAACGCTTGTAAGAAAGAGTTGGAGGCGGCGGAGGGCAGGATTCAGGTGTTGGTGGAGCCGGAGGGGAAAAGGGTGCGGGTGGCGGAGTTGGAGTTGGAGGAAGGCGTTGAAGAGGATGAAGACGAGGAGTAGACAAAAGCGAAATACAGTGGTGAGGGGCTTTGGGGTAGCCCTAGCTTAATTCGTTTTTGCGAAGGCCAGGATCTAGTGCTGCCTCGACGTCCAACGCGAGTTTTGAACAGATGCTCAGGAGTTAGCGGTCGCGGGTGGTGACGAAGCCGGGGACCCAGAAGAGAGCGCGTTTGGCGTCGCTGTCGGGTAGGTCGGCGATGGAGAGGCGGGCGGCTTCGGCGTAGGCGCAGGCGGTGTCCATGGCGTAGTCGATGGAGCCGTGGCTGTTGAGGATTTCGAGGATCTGCGTGTGAGAGACGTTCTCGAAGCTGCGGTCGGCGAGGACGGTGCGGATAGCTTCGCGATCGGCTCCTGTCCCGCGTTCGAGGGCGTGGATGACGGCGAGGGTGGCCTTGCCCTCGCGGAGGTCCGAGGCGACGGGTTTGCCGAGCACCTCTTCGGAGGCGGTGAGGTCGAGGACGTCGTCGACGATCTGGAAGGCGAGGCCGAGGTTGCGGCCGTACTCACCCATCTGCTGGTCGACATTGTCGGGCTCTTCCGAATCATTCGTGAGCGCCGCGCCTAGCTGCATGGAGACCTTGAAGAGGCAGGCAGTCTTGCGGAAGATGAGGTCGAAGTACTCTTCCTCGTTGATGAGGTGGCCGAGCTTCTGCATCTGGAGAAGCTCGCCCTCGACCATCTGCTGTGTGAGCGAGATGAGGAGGTCGAGGACGCGGAAGTTGCGCTCTTCGAGGGCAGTAGCGAAGGCCTGCATGTAGAGCCAGTCGCCGGCGAGGACGCATTTGGCGTTACCCCAGGTGGTGTTGGAGGAGGGGCGACCGCGGCGGGTGTCGGCCTCGTCGATGATGTCGTCGTGGACGAGGGTGGCGGTGTGGAGCATCTCGACGACGGCGCCGAGGCGGATGCGCGAAGTGGACTCGCAGCCCAGGGCTTTGGAGCTGAGGAGGAGCAGAAGCGGGCGGATACGCTTACCGCCACCGGCCATCAGGTAACGGGCGATGTCGGTGACGACTTCGACCTCGGAGGCGGACTGGCGAGCAAACTCCTGCTCGATGGCTGCCAAGTCGTCCCGGAGTAGGTCGAATACCTCTTTTGCAGTCGCGATGGAGATCGTGCTCACTTGTTATTGAGAGTATCAGGTGCGTGTCGGGTGGCTCGGTCTAGTTGGAACGGAAGTTGGTGAACTGAAGCTCGACGCCGATGTCTTTGGCGCGAAGCAGGGCCATGACGTCCTGGAGGACGTCGCGGTCCTTGCTGACGACGCGGACGGTGTCTCCCTGAATGCTGGCCTGGGCCTTTTTCTTCGAGTCCTTGATGGCGGCGACGATGATCTTGGCCTTCTCGGACGGGATGCCCTGGACGAGCTTGATCTTCTGGCGGACGCTGGAGTTGGATGCGGGCTCGAGCTTCTCGAACTCGAGGTTCTTGAGGGAGACGCCGCGCTTGACGAGCTTCTGGGAGAGGATCTCCTTGACGGCCTCGAGCTTGTACTCGTCCTGGCTGGCAAGCTGGATGGTGTCGGTGCCCTCGAGCTCGATCTTGGACTTGGAGTCCTTGAGGTCGAAGCGAGCGTGGACTTCCTTCGAGGCTTGTTCGATGGCGTTCTTGACTTCTTGAAGGTCTACTTTGCTGACTACGTCGAAGCTGTTATCGGATGCCATAAGTTTTTCCTTGTGAGTTGCGCTTCTATTATTGCAGGGTTGCGAGGCCAAAGAGACGATTGAAGTTCTTTGTTGTCAGTATTGCCAACTCTTCGGTTGAGATGCCGCGAAGGGTCGCGAGGGCTGCCGCGGTGTGGGCGACGAGGGCGGGCTCGTTGCGCTGGCCGCGATGGGGGATAGGCGCGAGGAATGGGGCATCGGTCTCGACCAGGATGCGGTCGGCGGGGGCAAGGGTGGCGGTTTCGCGGATGGAGACGGACTTTGGGTAGGTGAGATTGCCCGCAAAGGAGAGGTGGAAGTTGGCGGCGAGCGAGCGCTGGGCTTGGTTCGGGGTGCCGGAGAAGCAGTGCATGATGCCGCCGTTCGAGCCTGCGCCATCGCCCGTATCCGTGAACGCCCAGTGCTCAGCTAGCAGGCGGAGCAGGTCCTCCCAGGCGTCGGCGTTGCCGAATTTTTCTTTGGCATCGGGGCGGGCCAGCTCTGAGGTGCGGCAGTGGATAAGGATGGGCTTGCGGGCTGCGGCGGCGATGGCCAGTTGGGCGACGAAGGCGGCCTGCTGGGTGGGGATGTCGGGGTTGTCGAAGTGGTAGTAATCGAGGCCGATCTCGCCGATGGCGATGCAGCGTGGGTCTTCGGCTAGCGCGGCTAGTTTGGTGAGGGCTTCGGGGGTGGCGTTCGCGGCCTCCTGCGGGTGGATGCCGGCGCTGGCGTAGATCCAGTCATGCTCATGGGCGATATCCAGGGCTCGGTGCATGGTGTCGGGGCCGTCGCCGATGCCGATGGCGAGCAGGGTGGTGACGCCTGCCGCGCGGGCGCGCTGGAGGACGTCGGGAAGGTCTTCGTAGTCGTCGAGGTGGCAGTGGGAGTCGATGAGGTGCATGGCCTATGTTCAGGTTACAGCGAAGGGTGCCGGAGGTGGGCTGGGTCGGGTAGGATGTTCGGCATGAAAACTTTGAACCGTCGTGATCTTTGTGTTGCCCTCTCGGCCTTTGCGGCGATGGGCAGTGTAGTGGCTGAGGGACAGTCTGTTCTTCTTCCGCCGGGAGAGACAGCGCTGGTGCAGTCGAAGACGTTTCCGTTTGGCCAGTTGCCGGTAAAGAAGAATGCGAATGGTGGAGCGACGCGGCCAGTAGTGCAGGGTGTGCTGGCGACGGGCGAGGCAGTGGAGATGCATGAGACGACGCTGCCGCCGGGGCAGATGCCGCATCCGCCACATAAGCATCGGCACTCGGAGTTCATGATGGTGCGCGAGGGGACGCTCGAGTTCGACAACGATGGCACGAAGGAGCGGGTGGGGCCGGGCGGGGTAATCTTTGCTGCCTCGAATGTGATGCATGGGCTGAAGAATGTGGGGGAGATTCCGGCGAATTATTTTGTGATTGCGATTGGGCGGGAGTCTGGGGTGCAGAAGGTATAGGGTGTTTTCACAGAGAGTGTCATGCTCGGGTGCCCCATCCTTCGCGCTTTTGCGAAGGGTGGGAAGCAACGATGTCCGCATGGCATGAGCAGTGAAAATGCTCTGGGGCGAACATCCCACCCTTTCGCGATGAGGCTGCAAAAGGATGGGGCACCCGGCATCTGAGGTTAGTGGAAACCCATGTCTCAGATACGAGACATGGGGCACCCGGATTTGTGGCTGAACTATTTGAGGCGGGAGCCTAAAGCGATCTCTTCGCCGAAGGTGGCGAGGACGGGTTTGCCGTTTTCGCCGTGGGAGGCGGCGAGGAGCATGCCGTGGGACTCGAGGCCGCGCATCTTGCGGGGGGCGAGGTTGGCGATGACGACGATTTTTTTACCGAGGAGCTCCTCGGGGGTGTACCACTCGGCGATGCCGGAGAGGATCTGCCGCTTCTCGTAGCCGAGGTCGACCTCGAGGCGGAGGAGCTTGTCGGCCTTGGGGATGCGCTCGGCGACGATGATTTGGGCGACACGGAGGTCGATCTTGACGAAGTCGTCGATGGCGATCTGCGGGGTGTCGGGGATGTCCGACGCGGCGGCGGAGTTGGCGAAGAGGCCGGAGGCAGAGGCTTCTGTGTGGTGCGGGGTTCCGGGGCGCTCTGTGGTGATAGCGTGGCTGCCGCCGACTTTTGCTCCGGGGTTGGGCTCGTTGAGGCTGCCGGTGCGGGGTCCGGCGGCGGGGTCGTTGGAGTCGTGGTGCTCCGGGGTGGAGGGAGTGGCCTCGTCGATGAGGTTCGACTTAGGGGCTTTGCTGGCTTCGATGTCGGTCATGATCTGCGCGAGTCCTTTGTCCGCTCGGGGGAAGATGGGGCTTAGGGGGCCGAGTTTTGTGCCGGATTTTAAGCCGCCCCATTGGAGGTCTTTCAGTTCGCCGCTACGGACGGCTTCTTCAATGTTGCCAAGGCCTAGTTGAGCCCAAACTTTGGCGGTAGCGTTCGGGAGTATTGGGTATAGGAGCGCTGTGATTATGCGGATGGCTTCGGCTGCAGTGTAAAGAATGCTGGAAAGCTTAGGTTCATCCAGTGCTGCAATCAGTTTCCACGGCTCATGTCCGGAGAAAAACCCGTTTGTAACTTCAATTGAAGAATAGATCGAATCTAAGTAGCCATATGAGACGTTAGCATCTGCTTCAGATACCTCTCCGGTCAAGGATTCGATTTCGTCGTGAACTGGCCGTGCACGACCTGAAGAAAATTGGAGTTCCGGAAATTTAAGCTTACAAACAAACGTGGTGAGTGTAACGAAGCGGCGAACTGTCTCACTTCCGAAAACGATGCGACGGAGAGGGCCCTTTTCAAGCTGTATGTGGAACAGTGGAACATCAACTGATGCTTGTGGAACAGCTCCATTGAAGGATCTCTGGATTATAGGAAGCACCCGGCTCACGAGGTTGCCGTAGCCGTTGGCCAGATCCGCGTTGTAGCGGGTGATCATTGCGTCGAAGCTGAAGCTGCCGTCCTGGCCGAAGGGGACTTCGCGGAGGAGGTGGTAGCGGAGGACGTCGGTGGCGAAGAGGTCTTGTTCGCGCTTGGTGCTCTCGGGGAACTGCTTGGCGTAGACCTCGGTGCCGAAGGCGTCGAGGATGGTTTCGGTGCGGACGATGTTGCCCTTAGACTTCGACATTTTGGAGTCGTCGAAGAGAAGCCAGCCATGGGCAGTGACGGCTTTTGGAGTGGGTAGGCCGGCGGCGAGGAGGAAGGCAGGCCAGTAGACGCAATGGAAGCGGATGATCTCCTTGCCTACGAGGTGGAGGTCGGCGGGCCAGTACTTTTCGAACTTTGCGATGTCTTTGTGGGCGTCGCTCCCGTAGCCGAGGGCCGTCATGTAGTTGGCGAGGGCGTCGAGCCAGACGTAGATGACGTGCTTCTGTTGGGTTTCGCTGGCGGCGGGCTCGGGGACAGGGATGCCCCAGGTGAAGCTAGAGCGAGAGACGGAGAGGTCGCGAAGGGCTCCGGGGATATACGGCTTCCCGAGCTTGGTGCTCTTTCGCTCCCCGGGAGCATTTTCGTTGTAGGCGTCTCCTCGAAGGAAACTGAGTATCTCGTTTCTGCGGGCTGGGGGTTGGATATTTAGCTCGTTCGATTCGATGAGGTTGAGGAGGGGGAGCTGGAATTCGGAGAGCTTGAAGAAGAAGTTCTCTTCGGTGACGGTCTCGGTGGGTTTGCCGTCGGGGCCGATGGTGCCGGGAGGGCCTTCGACGAACATCTCCTCGCCGACGGAGTACTGGCCGGTGTAGGTGCTGAGGTAGATCTGGCCGCGCTGGTGGAGGAGGGCGAAGAGGCGCTGGGCTCCCTGCTTATGGCGGGGCTCAGTGGTGCGGATGAAGTCGTCGTAGGTGAGACCCATGCGGTCCCAGAGGCTGCGGAAGGAGGCGGCTACTTCGTCCGTAAACTGCTGCGGCGGTACTCCTGCGGCTGCGGCGCTGCGCTCGATTTTCTGGCCGTGCTCGTCGGTGCCGGTGAGGAAGAAGGTGTCGTTGCCGAGGAGGCGGTGGCGGCGCGCGATGGTGTCGGCCACAAGGGTGGTGTACGCGTGGCCGATGTGGGGGCGCGCGTTGACGTAGTAGATCGGCGTGGTGAGGTAGAACTTGCTGGATTTATCAGGCATTCGAGAGCCCAGTTTAGCAGGATGGCGCGGTGGCGCGTGGGTTGCGCCTGCTGGGGCACAGGCAACGGCAGAAGCAAAATGCGGGGGTCCCTCCACTCCCCCCTCGGCTACGCTCGGGGTTCGGTCGGGATGACGGAAGTTTTTAGGGGGTGGGGGTGTGGCTTCGTGAGGCTTTGATTGCGCGAGGGGGTTTGGTGGCTTGGGCTGCGGGCTTTTCGATAGGAAGAAGGGAGTCAGGGGTCTCGGCGTCCTGGGCGGCGCGGGCGAGCTTGAGGTGCTGCTCCATGGTGTGGTGGGCGTGGACGGGGTTGCGGGCGCGGATGGCGCGGTAGATCTCGCGGTGCATCTCGGCGGATTCCTTGAGATCGCTGGAGTGCTGGACGGTCTCGAGGCGGGTCTCGTAGAGGTTGGCGGTGATGGTCTCCATGAGGGCGGCGAGGATGGGGTTTCCGGCGGCGCGGGCGATGGTGCGGTGGAAGCGGACGTCGTGGATGAGGTATTCGCGGGGGTCGGAGAGAGCGGCGTACATCTCGGCGACCTCGTCGGCTAGCTCGGCTAGGTGCTCGTCGGTTGCGCGCTCGGCGGCGAGTGCGGCGACGTTGGCCTCGAGGACGATGCGGGCCTCGAACATCTGCCAAGGGAGGAAGTGGTGGAGGGCTCCGAGGACGGAGAGGGAGCTGGCGTCGAGTGCGGGCGGGCCAGTGGAGACGAAGGTTCCGGCTCCGTGGCGGCTCTGGAGGACGCCCATGGCGGAGAGGAAGCCGATACCGGCGCGGAGGCTGGAGCGGCTAATGCTGAGTTTACGGGCGAGTTCGCGCTCGGGAGGGAGGCGGTCGCCAGGGTGGAGCTCGCCGCTGCTGATGAGCGAGCGCACATGCTCGACTACCTGCATGGTGAGTTGGCTATGCCCGTTTGTCGTCGGCTCTTTCGTCTCTTTTTTCACGACTCAACCCTGCCAGTGTGCGAATTTTCAGAAGGGTAACATGCTGATGCTGCGCGTTGGACGTCTGTGAGCAGCGAAGGTTCAGAGGGAGTCAATGTGGTTATGCCTCGCGGGCTACGCCGAGCCGGGGAACGAGCGCCTGGAAGATGGCGAGTGAGATGACGTAGGCAAAACCTCCGAGCGTGAAGATGAGCAGGGGATGGAGCGCGAAGTAATGCGAGACAAGCCAGGTGAAGGTCGCTCCGCCGGCTGCTCCAGCCGCTCCACCGATGCCGACGACGGTGGAGATGCTGGTGGAGGGGAACATGTCCGTAGGGGTAGAGAAGAGGTTGGCAGACCAACCCTGATGGGCGGCGGTGGCGAGACAGAAGAGTCCAATGGCGGGCCATGCGTTGTTGGGAAAGAGAGTGTGCATGTGGGGCACGAGCATGATGGGTGTCACGCACAGGGCGCAGATGAGCAGGGCGAACTTGCGGCCGGAGTTGACGCTGTGGCCGTGCTTCATGCGGAAGCCGGAGAGCCAGCCACCGGCGATGGAGCCAAAGCTCGCGGCAGTGTAGATGACGATGAGCGGATATTTGACGTGGCTCAGATTGAGGCCGTAGTTGTCGTTGAGGAACTTGGGGAGATAGAAGAGATAAAACCACCAGATAGGGTCGGTGAGGCCCTTGGCGATGCAGAAGGCCCAGAAGCCACGATGGCGCAGAAGGATGGAGTAGATTGGGCCGCCCTGGGTGACGGTGGCAAGGTTGGCCTGGGTCTGGGTGGAGCCGCGGCGGAGCCTGTTGTAGGGAAAGATGAGCCAGATGACCGCCCAGATGAGTCCCATGGAGCCGGTGCAGATGAAGGCGGCGTGCCATCCGAAGCGGGCGGTGACGGCGGCGATGAGGATGGGAGCGATGAACGCGGAGGCGTTGGAGCCGGAGTTGAAGAGGCCGGTGGCGAGGGCGCGCTCTTCGGAGGGGAACCACTCGGTGGTGGCCTTGATGGCGGCGGGGAAGTTGCCGGACTCGCCGAGGCCGAGGAAGATGCGGGCGATACAGAAGCCAGCGACACTGGTGACAATGGAGTGGCTGATGGAAGCGCATCCCCAGACGAGGATGGCGAGAAGATATCCGGTTTTGGTGCCGAACTTGTCGATGATACGGCCGGCGAAGAGGAAGCCGATGCCGTAGGCGATCTGGAAACAGATGAGGATGCGACCGTAGTTGATGTTGTAGGCGGTCTGATGGGCGGCGTCGATGCCTGGAATCCAGCCCATGAAGTCGAGGTGAAGGAGCGGCTCGATGAGGGAAAAGACCGAGCGGTCCATGTAGTTGATGGTCGTCGCGAGGAAGAGGAGACCGCAGACGAACCAGCGGATGTTGGTGCTTTGTGGGGCGCGCGAGGTGAAGCCGGAGTCGGACAGAGAGGCGGATTGGGTCGACATTACGGGCGTACTCCGGGGTGCAATTGGTTAGACCATTGCCCGCCTGGGACCGTTGAGGTCAGGAATTTTACGACGAGCGTGACGAGGTGAGGATAGCTGTTGATGGGATAGGGATGTCAAGGTGGTGGCCACGATTGGTCGTGCCACCCAGCGTTTAATCGATAAAGGAAGAAATTGGCCGGGAGCAGCGTGGGAACCGCTCCCGGGTTTGTTTAGCGCGAGGTCTTCAGGACCGCGAAGTCTTCAATACAAGGACGGTTGCGATGGGGTCGAGGGACTGGCTTGGCAGGGCGACGTCGATGCCGGTTGCTGTCTTCGTGATCTTGAGTGGAGTTTTGGCTTTGTCGGCGAGCAGGTAAGCCCCAGTGACGGTGCGGGGTAGCTTGTCGAGGTGGAAGGTGCCACCGCTGGGCCAGGTGAAGAGGTGGATGTAGATCTTGTCCGGAGCGGTGGTGGAGCGCCAGTCCCAGGAGGCGACGAACTTCGGCTTGCCGTTCTTGTCCTTCTGGGTAGGGTCGAAGGCACCGGCTTCGGCTCCGAAGAGGGTGGGGTGGGTTCCATAGAGGGCTTCACCGTTGACGGCGACCCACTTGCCCACCTGATGGAGGCGCTCGATCTCGGCGGGCGGGACATTGCCGTGGGAGTCAGGGCCGATGTTGAGGAGGTAATTGCCACCCTTGCTGGCGATGTCGATGAGGTTGCGCACCAGCGTTTCCGTGGACTTGAAGTTAGTGTCGTAGGACTTGTAGCCCCAGGTGTCGTTCATGGTCATGCAGGACTCCCAGTCACGGCCGGGGTAGCCTTGCGGCGGGATGAACTGCTCGGGAGTTTCGGTGTCGCCCTCGTAGCCTCCGCCGAGTCGGTTGTTCCAGATGAGCTTCGGGTGTTTGTTGAGGAGCGCGACGATCTCGCCTGCGAGTGCTGGAGTCATGTCTTTCGTTGGAGTGTCGAACCAGATGACGACTGGGAAGTCACCGTAGTTGGTGAGCAGCTCTTCCATCTGCGGGATGGCCTTGGTGTGCAGGTATTCGGCGAAGTCGCCATCCTGGGCTTTGTCCCAGTGATAGGTGGGAGGCTTATGATCGCCGGTCTTGTAGGCGGCTCCGCCGGGAGCGGTCCAGTCCTGGTCCTGTGAGTAGTAGAAGCCGAGTTTGAGGCCCTGTTTGCGGCATTCCTCGGCTAGTTCTCGGAGAGGATCACGCTTGAAGGGAGTTGCAGCGACGATGTTGAATGGATCGGCCTTGGAGTTGAACATGGCGAAGCCGTCGTGGTGCTTGGCGGTGATGACGATGTACTTCATTCCGGCGGCTTTGGCGAGGGCGACGATATCGTGGGCGCTGAAGGCGGTGGGATTGAACTGTGAGGCGAGGGCCTTGTAGTCGGCGACAGGAATGGAGGCGTTATTCATGATCCACTCGCCGATGCTGGGAATCTGCTTGCCGTTCCATGTGCCTGCGGGGATGGAGTAGAGGCCCCAGTGGATGAACATGCCGAAGCGTGCCTCGCGCCACCAGGCCATGCGGGCGTTGCGCTGTGCGCGGGTCTCGGTGTCCTGGATAGAGGGGACGGGATGGCCGTGGGTGGTGGCGATGTGGTCGCCTTCGAGTTGTCCGAAGGCGGGTAGGTCTCCTGCGAGGGAAGCGGCGCTGAGCAGGAGGGTGGTCGAGAAGGTGCGACGGTTCAGGTTCAAGGGATCTCCTTAGGGGAAAGCAATGGCACGGGAATTATATGTGAAAACGGTTGTTTACCAGTGCAAGTTCGAAGAGGCTACATGGAAGAGAGCTATCGAAAGCAATTCTGGGGGTGCGCGGTATCATCGCTGACGTGGATATGAGAGCACAAGCGGGCGAGATGGTCGAGCGAATGCGGGCGGGGGATATGCGCGCTCTGGCCCGTGCCGTGTCTGTGGTGGAGGATGGAGCGCCTGGTGCTGCGGAACTGCTGGCGGAATGCCGGAATTATGCGGGGAGTGCGGTGCGGATCGGAGTGACGGGGCCTCCGGGGGCAGGGAAGAGCACGCTGGTCGACCAGATGGCGCGGTGGTTGAGCGAGAAAGGGCGATCGGTGGGGGTAGTGGCGGTCGATCCTTCGAGTCCGTATACCGGAGGGGCGCTGCTGGGGGACAGGATTCGGATGCAGGGCTTTGAAGAGAATGCTGGGGTGTTTATCCGCAGCATGGCCTCGCGGGGTGCGTTGGGAGGGTTGGCGCGACAGGCGGCGGCGGTGTGCTCGGTGATGGAGGCTGCGGGACGGGAGACGATCCTGATTGAAACGGTGGGGGTGGGGCAGGATGAGGTGGAGGTGGTCGGGCTGGCGGATGTGACGGTGTTAGTGCTGGTTCCGGGAATGGGGGACGAGGTGCAGAGCTTGAAGGCGGGAGTGATGGAGGTGGCGGATATCTTCGTGGTGAACAAGTGTGATCGCGAAGGAGCAGAGCGGGTGGAGCAGGAGATTCTGGCGATGCAGGGGCTGGCTGGGGCGTCGGGATGGGTGCCGCCGGTGGTGCGAACGGTGGCGGCGACAGGTGATGGGGTTGAGGCATTGATGGAGGTGGTGGAGCGGGCGATTGCAGAGCGTGGGACGAGGAAGACTGGGGTTGCGGTTGCGAAGGGGTTGCGGCTAGACCATTTGGGGATTGCGGTACGGAGTATTGCGTCGGCGCGGGGATTTTATGAGTCGTTGGGGATGACTGTGACCCATGAGGAGACGGTGGAGCAGGAGCAGGTGCGGACGGCGATGCTGCCGCTGGGAGAGAGCCGCATCGAGCTGTTGGAGGCTACGGTGGAAGACTCCGTGATTGGGCGGTTTGTGGCGAAGCGGGGTGAAGGGCTGCACCATGTAGCGGTTCATGTGGATGATGTCGATGCGTTGTTTGCGAGGCTGAGAGCGCAGGGGGTACGACTGGCGAGTGATGCAGTGCGGGTGGGTGCGGGAGGGCATCGGTATTTCTTTGTGCATCCAGCGAGTACGGGAGGCGTGCTGCTGGAGATGGTTGGAGATGCTGAGCGGGGTGAGGCTTGATGCGGCTGTTGTTGATCGATACCTGTGGCGTGGAGGGGAGTGTCGCGCTGGCGGATACGTTGCGGACTCCTGCGGTGGTGGCAATGGAGAAGCTACCGGGGCGGAGTTCGTCGGAGCGGCTGGTGCCGGTGGTGCGGGAGATGCTGGAGTCGCAGGAATGGGGGCTACGGGAGCTGGCGGCGATTGTGGTGGTGCATGGCCCGGGGTCGTTTACAGGGATACGTGTGGGGTTGAGTGCGGCGAAGGGGCTGAGCGAGGCTTCGGGGGTGCCGCTGGTAGCGGTGTCTCGGTTAGCGCTGTTGGCTGCGGCCTCTGGCGCGGGTGAGGGAAGAGTTCATGCTGTGCTGGATGCGGGGCGTGGTGAGTTTTATTACGGAGAGTATGTGGGTGGGCGTTGTGTGGTGGAGGCTCTGCTAACAAGGGAGGAGGTTCTGGCGGCAGTGGGGACGGAGCGAGTGATTGTCTGCGAGGAGAAGATCGTGGAGGCGTTGGGTATGCAAGTTCACTGGATCGCCGAGCCGGATGCAGGAGCTGCGGTTGCGATCGCCTTAGGGCGGGTGGAGGCTGGGGCGTTTGATGATGCAGCGACGCTTGATGCGAATTATCTTCGCCGGACGGATGGGCAGCTTTTCGCCAGAGCGAAGGTGGCGGGGCCGGTCTCGGAATGACAGAGGTGACGATTGTGTCGGCGGGTGCGGCGGATTTGCCGGGTGTGATGGAGCTGGAGCGGGTGGTGGCGGAGGCTCCGCACTGGACGGAGTCGGAGTATCGGGCGATTGTCGAGCGGAGCGGGATGGTGCGGCGTTGCCTGTTGGTGGCAAAGCTGGATGAGTACCTGGTTGGATTTGCGGTGGGGAAGTTGGTGGCTTCGGTGGCCGAGCTGGAGAGTGTAGTGGTGAAGGCTTCTGCGAGGCGAGGCGGAGTTGGCAGGGCTTTGTGCGGTGCGGTGGTGGCGTGGGGCTGGGAGCAAGGCGCTTCGGTGATGGAGTTGGAGGTGCGAGCGTCGAGCGCGGGGGCGATCGCGCTCTATGTGAAGCTGGGGTTTGTGGTGGTTGGGCGGCGGCGAGGGTACTATTCAGCACCCGAGGAAGATGCATTATTGATGCGTTTGGAGCGCTGATCAGAGAGGGGTGGACGAAAGGGCGATTGTGGATGGAAGTGCTGCTCTTTCAATACGTTCTTTCTCAAGGTGCTGGCCTATAATCAGGAGAATTATGGTTCGAGATGGTTTCTTCTATGCGTTTGGACTGGGAGTAGTAGCGGTCATTTTGTGGCTGCTGACGAACGTGACTCTTCTGGTCGCGATTCCGGTTGTGTTGGCGGTCTTTTTCCTATGGTTCTTTCGGGACCCGAACCGCAAGATTCCTTCGGAGCCGGGACAGATCGTCTCGCCGGCCGATGGCGTTGTGACTGAGGCGGAATGGATCGAGACGGTGACGGGAAGCAAGTTGCGGCTGAGCATCTTTCTGAACGTCTTCGACGTGCATGTGAACCGTTCGCCGGTGAGCGGAACGGTGAAGATCGTCGAGCATCGCAAGGGACAGTTCATGAATGCGATGAACCCGGAGTCGGTGTTGAACAACGAGCAGACACTGGTGGTGATCGACGGTGGCGGGTACGATGTTGGCTTCAAGCAGATTGCAGGACTGCTGGCACGACGGATTGTGTGCAATGTAAAGCCCGGGGACCGGGTGGAGCGGGGACAGCGCGTGGGCTTGATCAAATTCGGTTCGCGGGTGGATGTGTTGATGCCCGCGGAGGCGAATTTGAAGGTGAAGATGGGGGCGCGGGTGAAGGGTGGATCGACGGTGCTGGCTGTGCTTCCTCAGCCTGGCGATGCGACGACGCTGGTTGCGGAGGCCTGATGGTCGAGGACGCGCCGGAGATGAGCGTGGACGAGAGCAAGCCGAGACGCCGCCCGAGCCGCGGAATGTATGTGCTGCCGTCACTGTTCACGGCGGGCAATATCGCAGCGGGTTACTACGCGATCACGCAGAGTATCCAGGGATCGGTGGCGGAGCCGGGTTATTTTGATCGTGCGGCGCTGGCGATCGGGTTTGCGGTGCTGTTCGACGGCGTAGATGGACAGGTCGCCCGGAGGACGAGGACGACCAGCGACTTTGGCAGGGAGCTGGATTCGCTGGCGGACGTGATTACATTCGGGGTAGCTCCGAGCATTTTGGCATATATCTGGGGATTCCGGATGCTGCCGATGCTGAACTATCCGGGGATGAGGGAGCGAATTCTTCACCTCGGCGTCTTTGTCTGTTTTCTATTCCTGATCTGCGGGGCGTGCCGGCTGGCGCGGTTCAACATCAGCGTGAACCCGCAACCGCGGAATCCGGGACGGCCGGGCAAGAAGTATTTTGTCGGGATGCCGATTCCCGCTGGCGCGGGGGTGATTGCTTCGGTGATCCACTTCTTCAATGGGGCGCCTATCTACAATCCCTGGAAGTCGCTGCTGTGGCTTGGCCTGATCCTCGGCACAGGCTTTCTGATGGTGAGCAGCTGGCGGTTCTGGAGCGGCAAGGAGATCAGCACAGGTGGGAGACATCCGTTCCAGCTGGTGGTGGTTCTGGCACTGGCGGTCGGGTTGCTGCTGCTGTATTCGGAATGGGTGCTGATTCTGTTGGCACTGGGGTATCTGGTGTCCGGGGTTCTGGCGCGGCTGGCGTATGCGTGGAGCCGGGAGCGTCGGCACTCCTCGATGCAGGGCAAGGACGCAACGTAATGGGCAGGTAGATCTGCCACCGTGCTTCAGGCACGGAGAAACGACTTGGACATGACACAGAGAATGCATCGGATCGGAATCGTGGGAGCGTCGTCGCTTGCAGGCAAGGAGCTGAACGACGAGTTGAGCGAGTCGCTGCTGGCGGCGTCGGACTTCGTGCTGTTGGACGACGAAGAGGCCACGGGACAGGTGACTGCTGTGGGGGACGAGATCTCGTTTATCCAAAAACTGGATGCGGCTTCGTTTGAAGGGATGGACTTTGCCTTTTTTACCGGCGATGCCGAGGTGACGAAGGCCCAGTGGCAGAGTGCGCGCAAGGCCGGGGCTAGCATCATCGACCTGACGTATGCGCTTGAGAGAGAGAAGGATGTTCTGGTGCGCGCACCCTGGGTTGAGGAGGCGCTGGAGGGAGACGGGCAGCCTGATGTTGCGATGCCGGATTTGAATACACCCGCTGTGGTGGCGGCGCATCCGGCGTCGGTGATGCTGGCGCTGGTGGCGGCTCGGCTAAAGGAGAAGCTAGCGTTGACGAGTGTGGCGGCAATGGTGATGGAGCCAGCGTCAGAGCATGGGCGTCTTGCGATGGATGAGCTGCATCAGCAGACGGTGAACCTGCTGTCGTTTCAGGCGCTGCCCAAGGAGCAGTATGATGCGCAGGTGTCGTTCAACCTGCTGCCCGCGCTGGGGGAGGCTGCGAAGATACGATTTGCCGCGACGGAGCGGAGGATCGCGGCGCAATATGCGGTGTTGTCGGCGGGGCGACTGCCGGAGCTTGCGTTGCAACTCGTCCATGCGCCGGTCTTCCACGGGTATGTTGCTTCGGTGCTTATCGACCTGGCAGAGACGGCTACGGTGGCACAGGTGGAGCAGGCGCTGGCGGGCGCGCATGTGGATGTGGTTGGGGAGGAGTCCGATCCTCCGAGCAACCTGAGCGCGGCGGGGCAGGAGAATATTCTGATTCAGGTGACGAGCGGTTTGACGGACGCGGTGGAGGGCCGGCGCTTCTGGCTTTGGATCGCGGCGGATAACCTGAAGCTGGCTGCGCGGAACGCTGTGGCATGTGCGTTAGAGCTGGGCCGGCTGAGGCCTCAGGGCAAGGTGCAGTAGAGCGGAGATAAGTATAGATTTCGAGGTCTCCCACCCTTCGCAGAAGCGCGAAGGATGGGGCACCCGAAGGTTGGTCATTGCATCTTAATTGTTGCGGAGAGCGACCATCGGATCGATCCGGGAGGCTCTTCGTGCTGGAATATACCCGGCCATCACGGCCACCAATCCCAACGAAAGAATCATGCTGAGGAAGGTAGGAGGGTCGTTTGGCTGGGTTCCGAAGAGCAGCGAGGCGATCAGGCGCGACACTGCAAACGAAACGGCTGTGCCTACGGCTATGCCGATTAGCGCGAGACTCAGCGTCTTTGCGATCACGTCGCGCTGCACCCGCGCCGTCGTTGCGCCGAGCGCCATGCGTATGCCGATTTCCTGCGTCCGTTGCGTGACCGAGTACGAGATCACTCCATAGATGCCCAGCGCGGCCAGGAAGAGACCGAGCAGGGCGAAGATCGAGACGAGCATCACGAAGAACTTTCGCGGCGAGACGGCGTGATCTACCAACTGCTGGATCGGCCGGAACTCCGTCGCGGGTTGCGCGGGGTTTATCTGCCGTAGCGTGTTCCTCACGCTTGCAGCGAGCGTGTCGGGAGGCAGTTTTGTGCGCACGACGAGTTGTGCTCCCTCCGGTCCTTGTTGAGTCGCTGGCAGGTACATCTGCCAGCCTGCGCTGTCCTCTGCGTTGCTCTCGCGGACATCGGCGATCACGCCAATCACGAGAGCGTCGCCGTTCACACTCGCGATGCGCCCAATGGGGTCTTCACCCGGCCAAAGTCGCCGCGCGACGGTTTCGTTGATGATGACGACCTTCTGGCTCGTGGGGCTGTCGTTCCACGTAAAGTCGCGGCCCTTTATCAGGTGCATCCCGATCGCATTCAGGTAGCCAGGCGAGATGATGTAGACGAAGGTGGCCTGCAGTTCGCCCTTGTGGTAGTCCTTGCCCTTGGCCGAGATGCCCCAGCTGCGGTTCCGGCTCATCGGCAGGTTGTCGGAGATGCCTGCCGTTTCAATGCCGGGAATTTGCTCGACGCGATGCAATATCTCCTGCCAGATTGCACCTCGCTTGGCCGCACTGCCTCCGTCGTCATAGTCCACGCTGATGGAAGCGGACCGGCTTGGCTGAAAGCCAAGATCGACATCGAGCACACGCAGAAAACTACGCAGCAGAAGCCCCGCGCCTACCAGTAGCACGCAGGCCAATGCGACCTCCGAGATCACCAACGCCGAGCGTACTCGCTCATGCTTCCGGCCCTCGCTCGTCCCGTGTCCGCTATCCTTCAGGGCATCCTGCAGGTTGTTGTTGGAGATCTTCAGCCCCGGCGCAAGTCCGAAGAGCACGGCAGCCGTAATCGCGATGAGCAGAGTCCAGACCAGAGCGGTTCCATCTACTCGCACGCTGCTGAGCAGTGGTAGCGCGATCGACCCCTGGTGCGAGAGGTACGCGGTCACGGCAAACGCGATGCCAAGGCCGAGCACAGCGCCCGCTCCCGACAGCACCAGGCTTTCTGTAAGCAACTGACGGATCAGGCGTTTTCGGCCTGCTCCGAGGGCGCTGCGCAGGGCGAACTCCTTGCTGCGCGCAGCCGACCGCGCCAGCAGCAGATTCGACAGGTTCACGCAGACGATCAGCAAGATCATGCCGACTGCACACCAGAGGACAATCAGCGAGCGCCGCAGCTTGCCGCTCACATACTCCTTTAATCCGTATGCCTTGGCTGTGTACTCCGGCTTCCACTCTGGATGGCTCAAATCAGCGTCAAGTTTGGGAAAGAGCAGGTCGATCTCCGCCTGCGCCTGGGGCAGTGTGATTCCGGGCTTTAGCCGACCCACGAGCGCGATCGTGTTCCCATAGTGGCGAATGTCCTCCATGATGACCGGCGTATAGAGATCGATCTTTGCCCCGGGTGAGAAGACCGAGCCGAAATCGAAGCTGTCCGGCAGCACGCCCACCACCGTCACTGGCGAGCCGTTCAGGTCGATTGCTTGCCCTACAATCCCCTGGTTAGCACCGAACTGCCGCTTCCAGAATGCATGACTCAGCAATACTACGGGACGGCTGTTCCGCACGCATTCTTCGGGCGTGAACAACCGCCCTAGCTCTGGCTCGACTGCCAGTGTCTTAAAGAAGTTTCCCATCACCCCCAGGCCCGTTACCGGCAGCGGCTGGCCGTGTCCCATCAACTTGTAGTTGTCGCTCGAAGAGAACGCGTAGTATCCCGTCACGTCCTGAAACGACTGGTTGCGTTGCTGGAACTCCTGCGTAGCGTCAGCCGTGTACGTGTTGCTCGACTCGCCACCTTCGGGACTCTCGCCCATGATGCGAACCAGTTGCTGTGGCTCGTGAAATGGCAGTGGCCTCAGCAGGACGGTGTCGACCACGCTGAAGACTGCGATGTTTGCACCGATGCCCAGCCCGAGGATCAGCACTGCGATCAACGTGAAGACGCGGTCCCGCCGCAGAGTGCGGAAGGTGTAACGTAGGTCCTGCAGAAGGATGTCGAGCCATGGCAGCCCGCGCGTCTCGCGTTGCTGCTCCTTCGCCTGCTGCACGCCACCAAAACGAACCAGGGCCTTTCGCTGCGCCTCTTCCCATAGCATTCCCTGGTTCATGTTCTCTTCCACGGCAAGCTCAAGATGGCTCTTCATCTCTGCATCCATCTCGGAGTCCTGCTGCTTCTTCTGGAAGAACGACTGAACACGGTTGACTGCCTCCCGTATCGCGCCCATCACAGCTCTCCTTCAACTGGCATGGCCAGCACGCGACCTATCACGCTGGAGAGCCGCTGCCAGTAAGCCGCATCTTTCTCCAACTGTTTCCGCCCATCTTTGGTGATGGAGTAGTACTTCGCCTTGCGGTTGTTGTCGGAGATGCCCCAGGCAGCCGAGATCCATCCCCGCTGCTGTAGCCTGACCAGGGCCGCGTAGATCGTGCCCTGGTTCAGCAAAACCTCATCGCCGCTGGCCTGCTCAATACGCCGGGCAATGCCGTAACCATGTAGGTCGCCCATGGTGGCCAATGTTTGCAGGACCATCACGTCCAGCGTGCCTTGCAGCAGATCGAGCTTGGATGATGCCATCTGTCTCTCCTGTGTTGATGCCACATCAGTATGGCATGGTTTATGTGGCTGTGCCACAGGAGAAGTATCACTTATTTTCAAGTTTAGTTAGCGGCAGTCATTCGCTTATATCAGACGTCTCTCAGTAGATGAAGAACCATGGATGGGAGCTTCCATCCAGGGTTGACTGAAGAACGAAGAAGAGGGAGAGCAGTAGATTTAATGCCGATAAACAACGGGCCCTCGACGTCAGTTGAATGCAGTAGAGCAGCTATGAAATACTGCAACAGCCACCGGTACAGTTGGGCTTTCTTATGCTGCGTGACATTTGAGGTACAGCGTAGAATGTAACTGTGCCAATAAGCCGGGATGGCGGAACTGGCAGACGCAGCGGACTCAAAATCCGCCGAGGGCAACCTCGTGGGGGTTCGACCCCCCCTCCCGGCACCAATAAAATCAGTAACTTAGCCCGTTGTGAGTGTGTTACCCTCTCATTTTCTATGCTTAAGTTTGAGCATAGTTTAGGCATAGTCGCTGAGACGTAGGGACTCTTGCCCTGCGGTAAGTCATTGCAGGCTCAGGTAAAGTGGATGAGAGCTTTCCTGAAATCAACGGATTTCATGACCTCTGTCTGCGGTTGATTGCCCCCTATTCGTCAATCCCTTCCACCAAACGCAACACATATTGCTCCTCATTTCCGATGAGGATTTAAGAGCCGGCACGGATTTGACCGAGGAAGTCTTTGGCTGCACGATTCGATGCGCTCGACGGAAACGCTTCGAATCAGGAGAGCCAAAATGCGACGACAACGAGGGACTGCCTATCCGGTGACTGGAGGTGCAGCCTTCCGTCCTCGTGGAGGTGGAAGGACCCTTGTGACTTGGCGTTCTATAGATCATGAAACAGGCTATATGTGAGTGATAGAATTGAGCTCTATCGATCATGAAATGGAACTGGCAACAATCCGATTGGCCTCAATTCTCTTGGGATAGGGCACTTCTGGCGCGATCGGAGGAACAGTTCTTGCTTGGTGGTGGAGTGCTTATTGGAACGGCGAAGCACTTGGGTGAAGATCAGAGAATACAGCTTGCCATCGACGAGATGATCGTGGAGGCGATGACAACATCAGAAATTGAAGGAGAATTCCTCAACCGCGCCAGCGTTCAATCTTCGATTCAGCGGCAGCTTGGCTTGAAGGTGGATGAACGTCGTGTAGGACCGGCAGAGCAGGGGATCGCGAAGTTGATGGTCAGTCTCTATCGCTCGGTTCCTGAACCGTTGACAGAAGAGATGCTTTTCAACTGGCATCGCCATGTGATGTCAGGAAGAAGAGATTTAAAGGCCATCGGGCGCTTTCGTACCAGCAAGGAGCCGATGCAAGTTGTTTCCGGAGCCCCCTACGCTCCCAAAGTTCATTTCGAGGCGCCTATTTCGGATCGTGTTCTATCCGAAATGAAGAGTTTTATCGCATGGTTCAATCGGTCGGCTCCGGATGGTTCAGAGCCTTTGCCGGCAGTGACTCGCGCCGGACTCGCCCACCTGCGCTTCGAGTCCATACATCCCTTCGAAGATGGTAACGGCCGAATCGGCCGAGCCATTTCCGAGAAAGCGTTGGTACAAGGGTTCGTCCCGACCACCTTGATTGCGCTCGCATCGACGATTCTGTCCCATCAGAGCCGTTACTACGATGCTCTGGAGGCCGCCAACAAGAGAAACGAAGTGACTGAATGGCTGCAATGGTTTGCTGAGATTACTCTCGAAGCACAGCGCCAAACCACCGCCCAAGTCGAGTTCCTTATCGAGAAGACACGGCTTCTGGATCACTTGCGCGGCAAAATGAACCCTCGGCAAGAGAAGGTCATTTCGAGACTGTTTAAAGAGGGGCCGGAAGGTTTCAAAGGCGGGCTGAGCGCGGCAAACTACAGCAAGATCACCGAAACTTCTTCAGCGACAACCACACGTGATTTGGCTGACTTGGTCACGCTAGGGGCCCTCGTCCGCCTGGGTGAGCGAAAGTACACCCGCTATTATCTCAATATTCCAGCGAAACCGATGTTTGGATCAAGTCGTGCGTAGCGTGCCGATTTTGCTTGACGTTGAGTTGATTCCACGACTTTCCGCCTCGTAAACCCCTTTCTCGGTATTAGGTGAGAATAAGGAGGTAATCAGGGACTCCGAAAGGGGGAGTGAAGGGTTAGACATGGGCTCAGAAATTCGTCGCGTGCACGCCACGTCACCATCATCAGTACTTTCGTCGACTGTTACTGGCAAAGCCAAAAACGACCCTGCGGCCATCCTCAGTACATGGACGGCGCTCGAAGCGCTCTCGCCTGCAACCTACAACGCACCGCATGATCTCGTATACGGCGATCGGAGTCGTGTCGTTCGCTTTGAGGATGGGCCGCTGCCCTGGACCACATCCACACAGCCTCCGCCCGGGAAGCAGCTCTTCTACAGCGTTGTTCTTGGTTCGATGCTGATGGACCCAGCCACCGAGGCTCTCATCAGGGGCTTCGGTGATGACGAGGCGAGAGTCCGCCTATCGAAGAAGAAGGCGGTCGCCGCGGAAGTTTTGCTGAACAGTGATGGCGTTGTGCTTGCCGAGAAGGCGATCACGGTTTCCAGCTTCCCATGGGCGCTTCCTCTTGCACTTCAGCTTAAGCTGAAAGAGCTTGGAAGCTGGCCGACAGTAGAGGATGAGTTGCAGCGCGGGCTAGATGCAATCGTGCATAGGGTTGATTCCGACGGCAAACCCATTCCACTCGATATCTCAACGATGGAGCGAGCATATCAATGGCTGGTCGAGAAGTGCCAGGTTCCAGATGGCCTGATCGAACGCCCGACCTTTGTGCTGCGCCACTATTATCCGGTCGGGTCGAAGACTCAGCCTGAGGCCCTGTTTCTCAACTCATTCTTTCTGCACGATATGGCCCGCGTTGCCCGCCATATCGAAAACGGGACAGCTTCCACCAGCGTCTTGAAATACCTTGGCGCGGTTCCAGAGACCAATCCTCTGGATGTGTTGAAAGATCGTTCTCTTCTGGAGGAAGCGGTTGCTCCTTCGAAATTTCCTGTGGCCAAATGGCCTGCTGGAGAGGGCAGATCACTCGTGATGTTGCAACAGGCTACGGTAAACCTGATCGGACAGGAGCTGAACGGTAAGGAGGGGCTTCTCGCCGTGAATGGGCCGCCTGGAACAGGAAAGACTACGCTCCTGCGCGACGTTGTTGCCATGTGCATCCTTGAGCGAGCTGTTGCTATGAGTGCTTTTGATGATCCCAGGGAGGCGTTTACCAAGACAGAGGAGCGGGTCGAAGCAGGGAAAACTTCCTTTGACATTTACCGTCTGGACGAAAGTCTGAAGGGGCATGAGATGTTGGTTGCCTCCAGCAATAACAAGGCGGTCGAGAATGTTAGCAAGGAGTTACCCGCCGAAGGTGCCGTGGCCTACTCGCATGAGCAGTTGAGTTACTTCAAGTCGATCAGTGATCTCGTCCACGGCCCGCGCAATCCAGAGGAAGAGGCGGCTGAGGAAGGCCTCGCGCTGGAGCCAGTGAAGACGTGGGGGCTGATCGCAGCCGTACTCGGCAATAAGAGCAATCGATCGGCTTTCTGGAAGGCGTTCTGGTGGAACGAGGACCGTGGCTTCAGAACTTATCTCAAGACTGCAATGGGACACTCCGTTCTAATTGAGAATCGAAACCCAGCTACGGGCATCGTCGAGAAACGAAAACCAGAAGTCGTGCTTAGGGAGCATCCGCCTTCTCCGCAACAAGCGAAGGAAAATTGGCCAAAAACGCGAACACGATTTCTTACTCTCAAGGCAGAGATAGACGCTGAATTGCAGGTGCTTGAAGAGGTGCGCCGTCTTTGCCTTGCGCTGGAGAAGGCCCGGCGCCAGTTAGCTAGCAAAGAGAGGGAGCTGGAGAGCCTGCAAGCAGAACATGACGAGTTTGCCTCAAGAGTGGAGACACTTCGTAAAGAGCGCGATCAAGTCTCTGCACGCCATGCGCAAGCCTCGACAGCCTGGAGTCGACACAAGAGCTCGCGACCCGGGTTGTTTGCGCGTCTGGCACGTACAGACGACGCAAAGGCCTGGGCGGAGGAGGCTGCTGTTTGGCGAAGACCGATGGACACGGCTGCTAGGGAGTTAGCCGTGTTAGAAGATGGCCTCAGTAAAGCAGAACGTGCCCGCTCGCTGGCTACAGCGAAGGCACAAGTTCTTGAAACGGATCTTGAAGGAGAACGGGAACAACTCGTTGCAAGGTCGCAACTCATCTCCGAGCACCGCGCCCGGCTTGGAGGTCGCATTGTTGATGAAGAGAAGTTTCAGGAGGGACACGTAAGCTGGAATCAATCGACGCCCTGGGTCACGGAAGGACTGAACGCCAGGCGTGAGAATCTCTTCATCGCCGCTCTGGCTCTTCACCATGCCTTCATCGATGCCGCAGCTTCCAAAATTCTCCACAATCTTGGTGCGCTTCAGGTGTCGAGTACGGGGATGCAGAAGAATGAGGAGCGGCGCAGACTACTCGGGGACCTCTGGTCAACACTTTTCCTGGTTGTGCCGGTCCTTTCGACGACATTCGCCTCGGTCGAACGAATGCTTGGTGATCTGCCGGCGAACACCCTGGGATGGCTCCTGATCGATGAAGCTGGTCAGGCCACGCCGCAAGCTGCTATGGGTGCGATCCTGCGAGCAAAGCGCACCATCGCTGTGGGCGATCCTCTACAGATCCAGCCCGTGGTCTCACTGCCGGAGCGCCTGAACGCGGACATCTGTGATTTCTTCAAAGTGAATGAACTGGATTGGACGGCTCCAGCGGCCTCGACGCAGACGCTTACGGATCGTGCCTCACGCTATCAATCAAGTTTCGAGGCCGTTGCAGGGGAAAGACGCGTTGGTCTCCCATTGCTTGTGCATCGCCGATGCCAGAATCCGATGTTCGCAATATCGAACAAGATCGCTTATGCCGGTCAGATGGTGCAGGTCGTTGGTCCCATGAAGCTGGATGTTGAAGCTGTACTTGGAGCGTCAACATGGATCGACGTAGAAGGAGAAGCTGATTCGAAGTGGTCCCCGGCGGAAGGCAAAGCCGTGATCGATCTGCTTACCAGGTTGGCATCGGCCACAGGAAACCCGGACGTCTTCGTAATCTCGCCCTTCCGCATCGTTGCGCACGAGATGGCTCGTTCCTTAGGGAGCCGGCCGGATCTCCTGCGCATGTTAAGCCGTGATAGTACCCAGTGGCTGAAAGATCGCGTGGGTACGATCCATACATTTCAGGGGCGCGAAGCTGACACCGTCATATTGTTGCTGGGAGCTCCTGCTGAATCTCAAAATGGTGCTCGAGAGTGGGCTGCGGGGACACCGAACATCTTGAATGTCGCCGTCTCTCGAGCAAAGCAGAACTTGTACGTCGTAGGTTCTCGGAAAGCCTGGAGTTCCGTTGGTCTAGCCGGTCACATGAGTAACGAGCTCCCTAATCGAATTTGGTTCTGATGGTTTGGATCTGTACTTCAGACTTGTCGAAATGTCTGAGGTAGACAAGAGAAGCGCGAGCTCGATTGACGGAGCATATTTTGAGTAGTAAATATAGGGATCACGCGGTGCTTCTCACAGGCAGCAACTGCATGCGCGCTCAGAACGAGAACCTCCCGGCAAACTGGAACTGGCGCGGCGTGTTCACAGTAGCCGAGATCGAGCCGAAAGCGGATGCCTGGGATGACTGCGTCTGCACCGCAGTTATGCTCGGAACAAGCGGCATCCCAAGCTGTGCCCGGTTGGTGATGTTGTAGGAAGATACTTCAAAGCGCAGCTTTTTCTTGTCTCCAAACGAGACTGTTTTGTAGAGCGAAAGATCCAGATTCCGCGCGCCCATGGTGCGAACGCTGCCGAGATACGCCGGGGCGTTTCCAGGCACGAATTGGTTATCTGGCAAAGTGAAGCAGTCGTAGTTAAACCACTTCGTCGCATTATGCGGAGCGCTTCTGCTGGGATCGCAGGTCAGGTTTGGCCGCTGATTAAAGTAGGAAATGCCAGCGCCAATGACCGGCGAAGCAATTGGAACACCAGTGCTCCAGTAGAGAATGCCGTTCATTGTCCAACCGCCAAGAATGGCATCTCCCACACCATTCAGGTCGAGAGCCCGGCCTTTTCCTGCCGGCAGATCATAGGACGCCTGCCCAGTGAGCTGATATTTGACATCCTGAGGACTGACTGCGTGCTCGTAGTTCAGGTTCTTCCAATCCTGAGGCACGCCCAGATGCGAACCCACAAACTGCAACGGAGGATTGCCGTCATCGGTGATCAGCTTGGCCCAGGTGAAGCTGATCAAAGAAGTGAAGTGGCTGCTTAGACGCTTTTGCAGCTTCGTCTGCAGCGAGCTGTATTCAGAATCGCCACCCGGGTAGCCATGCACGATGACGCCGTTGCCTGAGCCGTAGTTGCCGCTGCCGAACTGCGGAAACCGTTGCAGCGAAACCCATAGCGGAACGGTGGTTGAGCCGTAATTGGTATTGGTTGAAGGCTGGATGGCCGCCCATTGATTAGGCACTGTGGTGTTGAGCAATGCAGACTGATATTTTCCGATCGTGGCCAGATCGAGCTGATTCTGATCAGCAGTGATGAGCGGAAGAAAAAGTCCGCGGCTACCCACATAGGCAACGCTGAGGACGACCTGATGCGGAAACTCATACTCCCAGCCGAAGTTGAAGTTGTATATGGTTGGTGTGCGCTGCGAGTGCAGCACCGTATTCAACGTCGTGCCCAGGTTGTTGCCCAACCCCGAGGGAGAAGTAAGTGGTTGAACTACTCCGTTGGGAAAGGGGTTGCTCAGCGAATAGATACCGGTGGTGCTGGCCGCGGGACTGCCAGCAGCTGCTCCCACACATGTCGCCGTGCCGCTATATACCGTGTTGCCGTCTGCGTTATAGCAGGTAGCGTTCCACTGGGTGACAGTAGAGAAGCCATCGCTGTTGAGCGACGCACCGGCAACCATTTGAGTACTGGGACCGTAGTAGAAACCTGCGCCGCCACGGAAAATCATATGATCGGATGGCTGCCAGGAGAAACCCAGGCGCGGTCCGAAGTTGGTTAGATTTGTCTGATAAGGAGAGCGGTTGCCGTTGGTCACATAGACTTCGGCGCCGGTATAAGAAACACTGTTGACGGTATTGGAGACGGATGGATCGAAGTATTCCAACCGGTTATGCCGCTCAGTTCGTCCTCCAAAAATATCCCAGCGGAGACCTGCTGTAATGGTAAGAGCTTTGTTGACGTGGTAGGTATCCTCGACGAAAGCCGCATAGTATGGGCTTGTCTCGGCGACAAAGATATCTTTGGAAAAGTTGGGATAACTCGCAGATTCCGTGCCCGGGACTGTTCCCATCCCGGCAAGGAAGGAAGCGAAATCGCTGCCGCCGCCCCCATTGACTGTGGATTGATCCGTAGCGGAGATATCGAAGGCGTAAGAGCCGGAAGGCGCAGCTGGCTGACCGACATTCAAGAACCGCTTCATATATTCAAAGCCGGTGCTAATTACGTGCTTGCCCCATACTTTGGTGATGGTTGCGTTTGCATCGCTGTTCTCGCTGGCATAGAGAAAGGTGTTGTAATTGGCGGTGCCTCCGATGCCGCCACCCACGTCGCTAAAAGTAACGAAGGGGAGAAGTTTATAGTTTTCCTCGGCGGCCAGGGAGGAAGGAAAGCCCAGCGAGGTAATGTCGAAGCCAACCTGCCGCGGATCGCCACCCTGGTTCTCATAATGACGGGTAAAGGAGTAGCGCAACTGCAGCACAGTCGTGGGATTCAATGTGTAGTCGTCGGCCAGCAGGATATTGCGCCCATTGGTAATATTCTGGGCGTAATTTAAGTCCCACATATTACCAAAAGCGTTGAACATGGAATTGAACAACCGGTCGAAAGAGAAGCGCCCGAAGATGCGCTGCTTCTCGCTCTTGACCCAGTCCACGCGAATATCGAATCGATGCGCCGTAGTGGGGTCCAGTCCAGGCACAAATAGATTGTTTCGAGTGCCATTCGGATCGGTATCGCAGTTAGGGCCAACATTACACTTAGGGAACTCAGACAAAAACTTCAGAGCAATCGGGTTGGGGTTGGGAATCCTGTTGTTGGGAAATGGCTGCCGTGTTCCAGCATTCGGCCCAGAGGTGAAGTCCGGCTGGGTTGGGTCATAGATCGTAAAGCTGTCGCTGGAGAAATCGCCTGTCCGTTCCGCCGTGGTGGGCACGGTAAATACATTGGAGCCATCGTATAGCTGCTGCTGCGTAGCCTCATAATCGCCAAAGATGAAGAGCTTTTCGCGCAGAATGGGCCCTCCGATGGACCCGCCTTCCTGGTAGCGGTGAAACGAAGGCGGCGTGTTAGCGAGGCCGCCGCTCAACTGGCTGTTCTTGTTGAAGTACTCATTCGCTGAAAGCACATCCGGTCTGAAGAATCCAAAGACGTCTCCATGGAACTCTGAGCCGCCGGATTTACTGACCACGCTGATGACGCCAGCGCCACCGCTGAGGTAGGAAGCCGGAGTATTTTGCGTCTCGACACGGACCTCATCGACAGCATCTTCAGGAATGTCGAGCGCAGGAATGATGGCCGCAGCATTGTTTTCAGCGATGCCCAGTGGGCTACCGTCCACCATGTAGTAGACCGATCCCGCAATCGCGCCGTTGATGGTATAAGACGACACATCGACTCCGGGGCGGCCGCTCGAGATATTCGTGATGGCAAACGAGCTGGAAGAGTTGGGTGCGCCGTTGGCAGGTGTGACGCCGGTGCTTAACTGCACCAGATCATAGACATTGCGTGTCAACAGCGGAACGCGGTCCATGGTAGCGGCGGAGATCAGTTGACCAACGGTGGAATTGCTTGTTTCCGCAAGATCGGTCGTATCGGTGACCGTCACCACTTCGCTCGCGCTACCCACGCGCAGCGTGATGTTCACCTCGCTGGTTTGGTCTACGCTCACTATGATCTTTTCACGAATTACACTTTGAAACCCGCTCGCGCTGGCTGTCACCGTGTAAGTGGCAGGAGCCAGCGAGACAAAGGAGTAGAGCCCGGCTGCAGTCGACACCGTCGATGACGTAACCCCAGTCGAAAGATTGCGCGCCGTGACCTTTGCCGCCGGTATTGCGGCCCTGCTGGGATCGCTGACCAATCCATTGATTCCGCCGCGGCCAGCCTGGGCGAACGCTGCTGAGGACGCACAAAGCATGACAATCCAAACAGGAAAAAAGAGCCGCAAAATAGCATTACAAGCATGCTTCATTTGTCTTATCCTCAAATTTCAATTAAATTCAACCGTTTGAATATATGAATCGCAATGTAGGTGCAAGCGCGCTATGAGTCAAGAAAAAACGGAACAGAGTATTTTCTGATCCGTCTCATAAGCGTCCGCACCATGCGTACCTTGAAAAGAAATATGGAAGACAAGAGGTTACCGGTTTCATTCAGTCTCTCTGACATGGATTTTGGCTTCGGTGAAATGCTGCTATAAGTAGCCATGCCGGAATAGTCTTGATCCGTAACTAAGACGAATACTTTGACAGGCAGGAAACGAAATACAAATCATGTTGCAAGCCACATGGCCGAATTGTTATTAAGCGTGTTTTCAGTGCAGAGTCAATGGATTGGCCCGCAACGACCACGCCGCACTTAACAGGTTCAGCCCCGAGGTTGTACTCCGTATATCCACCGGGTCTGCAGCCGAGGCTGTCCCATCCGCCCAGTCGAACGCAAATCCCACGCGCGTCCCACCCACCCGCCGGTTCTTCCACAGTGTATTGGCGTTGCTCGTCAAAAACACTGCTCCCATGCGAAGCGCATCTGCATACCGACCGCATTCGCCTGCCGCAGATATGGCAACGCGTACCCCAAATGCCGCACAAACAATCCCTTAAATGTCTCGACATCCCCCTCCGCGGGTCTGTTGCCAAGCGAGGGCTCCTTAAGAATTCCTTCCGCGTTTACCAGAGCCGGGGTCTGTTTCGGGTCCAGTACGCGCAGCAAAAGACTCTGCGCTCAGTCCGCATAGCGCGGATTGCCCGTCAGCACCGTCAGTTCCGCCAGCCCATCAATCGCCACGCCTTGGCTATAGGTCCACACCTCGCCATCCGGCGCTCCGTTGCATGTGTCGCCCTTGTAGTGCACCCCATCCTGCAACAGCCCTCCATCCACAAACAGCTGCGAGCGATCCAGCAGCCAGTCCGCTTCGGCCACAGCGGCCGTTACATATGTCGCGCGCTCCGCCGACCCCGGCGCACTCAGACCCGCCAGTCGCGCAGCTAGCACGACATACAATGCATTCGTAATCGCATTCTTGTAGTTTGTGCCCTCGCCCCACGTCACGCCACCGCCGCATACGGCTTGATCCGGAGTCTGCTGGATGCGCGCAAACGCCTGCTTTGCAGCAACCAGGTATTCCGTATGCGCAGGGTTGCCTTCATACGCGCGCAAAAACGCAAGCGCCCACCACATGATGTCGTCATTCTGTGCGCCCAGTGTGTCCGTGGTGTCAGTGGTCAACATCTTCGTCATCGCCGCACTCACCACCCCGTCATCCACCGCATACGGAGCCAGCGATACAGTCCCCTTCAGCGCCGACCCAAACACTCGCTTGTAGTTCACCATCGCTTCAAAGCGAATTGAGTCTCGCCACACCGAGTCATAGAACACCCCCTGCTGCTTCGCCAAATCACACAGAGAAAGCTGGTCCGCCCACATCCCCGTAATCCCCGCCTCGTTTGTCCCCCGAGCGCTCGCAGTCTTCGAGCCGTCCACCAGCACCAGCGGCGGCTCCTTCACCGTAACCCGCCCCTCATCCCCAATAAACTGCGCCTTTCCGCTACGCACTACCCCATTCGGATAAGCACTGCAGTAGTGGTCGCTTTGCAGATAAAATACCACCGGGTTCACCTCCCGCGCCGTAAAGCCCAACCCCTGCGCCCCAGCCGCCGAGCCGGCCAACAGAGCAATCCCGCCAATCGACACAATCCGCAGTAAAGAACAATTCACAGTCAACAAGGCCTCACCTTTCATCGTTCGCGGCAATGCAATGGCTCGTCGCATACTGCTGCGAACTTGTTAAGCCCTAGACTACTTCGATTTCACAAACTGGTGTGTCAGCGATCCAGGCCTCTTGGACCGGATGTAGACCGTTTGCGGCAAGATCTTCGATAGTGACGATTCGCTTGCCTGCCGCGGTTGCGAGGGGTGTCTGGCAAGAGCGGGTTGCAGACCCATCGACGTGGATGGTGCAAGCTCCACAGAGCCCGATGCCGTAACCATATTTTGTACCTGTCATGCAATTCACGTCTGTTCGTTTGGGATATTTTCCGCCGAGTCGACCGGTAGAGGTGGGAATTATGTGCGCTGCTCCGAGCGGTCCGGGATTTGAAGCTACTTTTAAGGATTTGAAACTGCAAACGACCTCGACGTAGACTGTCGATATCAGCGCTACCGGCAGCTGGCATAATTCGGAGCGACGGACGCCCGTCGCGTACCAGGAAGATTGGATGTTCGCCAAGTTGCCTCATAACGCTGTTTCGGACATTTCGATAGCGGGAGAACGAAGTGCCAACTGCCGAATTACTTCCGGTTGGCCGACAAACGGGAAGGCTTGCTGCAAAGAACGAACATTGCCGAGGGTATGCTCTTTATCTACCTCGTTTTTTCCTGCATACGAAGGCTTTTCACAATGGACTTGCTAACTAACTTAGTGACGTTGTTGTGGCAGCAACGCACTAAACTGGAAGCTTTACAGCGCGTGATTCGCAAATGTGCTTTGCTAGGCGAATTGCTATTTTTGATTCAAACTTGTGCGCATTGGATAGCATGCAGATCGGTCTGCGAAGATCTACACCGTCAACATGAACCATAGCAAGCGTTCCGGACTGCAGTTCTCGATTGATAGCCCGCTTGGAAATGAAGGAAATCCCGAGGCCCTCTTCAAGGGAAGACTTGATTGCATCGATGTGATTGATCTGCAATCGAAATTTCCAGTCGGAGCGATTCTGAAAAACTCTCTTTTCGGTCAGTGCTCGCGAGGCTGATTCTGGTCCACGAACGATGAACTGCTCCTTATTGAGGTCATCTAGCCTGACGGAAGAACGGGTAGCAAGAGGGTGGCTTTTCTGAACCGCGAGCACAAGACTATCCTCAGCCAGGACACTGACTGCGAAGCTACGAGATCGCGGTCGGTGCGCGACAAAACCAAGGTCTACATCACCAGAGAGGACCCTCTGTTCCACTTCATCGCCACTCGTAACGAGAACCGTGGTCTCCATATCCGTGACCTTAACGTTGAAGTCCGCAAGCCATTCCGGAAGCATATACATCCCGGTCGTAGTGGTCGCGATACGAAGTCTCTTACGCGAAAGAGATGCAGTGCTCAACAGCATGTCTTCGGCGTTCTTTAGAGACTCCATCATCACTTTCGTGTGTTGATGGAGCATTTCGCCTGGCCGGGTAAGATACAGACGGCGACCGACCCGCGAAAATAGCTGTACGTTGAACTGCTCCTCGATCGCTGCAATCTGTTTCGAGACGTACGGCTGACTCGTCTCCAACTCCTCAGCAGCTCGGGTCACGCTTTGTAGACGGGCGACCGCTTCAAACACCCGAACGTTCGTAGCGTTAAGTACAGTCTTCATTTTGCCTGATGTTGATCAGGCTTTAAGTATCTCTATGAATCGTTACATTAGGGTAAATGCCCCCCGTCACCCTCGATAGAGCCAGCGCGTCAGGTCGACATTATGCTTGAAGTAGGAGCCGGATGGCGCTCCTGCGGCATTGAAGACAAAGAGTGGGATATCCAACTCATGCATGGACCCATGGCTTCGGTAGGTGCTCGACAATTCACTGCTTGCCTGCTCCATCTGACCAAAAACCGTGTTCCGATCACCGAACACACATAGATCTCCAATACGAGCCCAGTAAAGGCCGAATTTTGCTACTGCCTCGTCACGGGTAAGCACGGATTCAACCCCGGTAAGCCCTAAAAGGGCCTTCTTGACCTTGTCCTTATCTTCGGGATGATTGAGATAAACCCATGCTGTTCCACCAAGACCAAGGTGATGTTTAAAGTATCGATCTCGTTCTGCTGAGATCGATATCCGAATTGGAATTCCCGCCGCCGCCATCGTCTTGTCGAGATCGTGGGCGCGAGTCTTGTGATTCATTCCATGGTCCGCGGTTAGCAGGAATGCAGCGTCCGGGGCCGCCTCACACGCTTCTCCCAGAAGAGCATCGATCGTTTTGAGATGCTCCTTGGACTCCAGAGTCTCTGGAGCCCAGGTATGCATCGGATAGTCTGTCGTATGCACATAAAGACATTGGATCTCCGGTCGATGCTTCAGGACGTTGATGGCGGCTCGAAAGATCCAGTAGTTGATCTCGCGGCTGTAAATGGCCGGAGCCGGTCCCAGCCGATCAACCCACTCCGCAGGTGCTTGCTCTGCCGAAAGCGCGATGGTCGTCCCTCGGCTCAACAAGGAGATGGTCTTCTTCTTGCTGGAGAGAAGAGCTGACGATACACCGAGCTTGGCTGCATGTTCGAAGAGCGTAGGCGCCATGAGCAGGTCGGCAGTTTCCATGTACTCTTCATGACCAGTGCTTGGGTCGAAGTACGAGTTGCCGGTAATTCCATGCTCTTTGGGGAGGACTCCGCAGCAAATGGAGGAATTGTTTGCATTCGTAACGGAGGGCATTATGCCCTTCACCTCCTTGTACAGCCCTTCACGCTGCCATCTGCGCAACGTTGGCATGTCGCTCTGAGCCAGATAGTCCAAACCAAATCCGTCGAACATAACGACGACTGTTCTTTGCGATTTGTTATGGCTGGAGCCCTGGAGACCAAATAGGGGTTTGACTCCACTGCTATAGGCAAGTGCTGCTGCTGCTGCGGTTGATGCTAAAAAGTTTCTTCTGGATTGCATTTCTGTTGTACCCTCGCGTGTTATCCCTCTGATATCAGAGCCGTTTTGCTTTCAATGTGTTGACTGGAGCCCCTTGAACGTCTCCCTTGATGCGTCTACCAGATCAGCTTGGCACCGAGCTGAATCTGTCGCGAGCTCGTCGTCGTCGACGTGAGCCGACCTGCGTTTGAATTGGGTGCACCGGTCGAGTCGAAGATGTCGGTACCGGCAACGAGCGGCGGCACCTGGAAGTTCGCACGATTGAGAAGGTTGAAGAACTCGGCGCGGAACTGCAGGTTGAGCGACTTGGCAATGTGGTTGTTTTTGACCAGAGAGTAATCGAGATTGGCGAGGCCGGGTCCGGTCAGGATATTACGCCCGGCATTGCCTCGCAGGTTGATGCATGTTGGATAGCCGAAACTCGGATCGCAGTACTTCGAGTAGAATGCCTGCGATGGCGCCGTGGGCACCGAGAAGCATTCCGTCTTTATATAGTGGTTGGGGTTTCCCGGGTTCACCAGCGAACCGCATCCGGGGCCGGAGAGGCGGTTGGGATAGTCCCAGGGGTCACTGCTGTTCAGGCCTAGCGGGTCGCCGTCAGTACCAAACGTAGGGGTAAAGGGGACGCCCGTGTTGGCCTTGAAAAGCCCGCTCATCTCCCAACCCTTCGTGGCGTAGGCCAGCGGTCTGGGTAACGAGTCGAGCCCTGGAAACCGCCACGTCCCGGCGATCACTAAAGTCTGGGCAATATTGAAATCCGATACCCCGCGGTTCAGGCGAAGGTCGAACTGAGAAAGGCTGGACATGCTGGTAAGGAATTCGTCACCGACGATGGTAGAGGAACCGGTATCGAAGCTCTTACCCCACGTATAGGAGCCGCGAAGCTGGAAGCCGTGGGCCATTCTCTGTGTCACGTTGAGTTGCAGGGCATGGTAGACGGAGGTGCCAATCCATTGCATGGATCGGATCTCGCCGAAATTGGGGTTTACCAGTGTGCCGCTTCCCGCCGGCGAAGGCCAGACGTAGCCGGCCGAGGTGAGCGTGGGCTGGACGATATTGGAATCGTCAATTCGCATCGGCTGGTGGACACCATGTGAGCCCACATACCCTACCGTTGCAGTAAGGTCCTTCGTGAGTTGGCGTTGGATGTTGAGGTTCCACTGCATGACATAGTTCCGTTTCGGATTTTGGTCGATCCAGCTCACGGACAGTGTCTTCGGAGTGAGCTGCGCGAGCCCTCCCTGGTAGAACGAGCCAGCCGGGAGCTTGGAATTCGAGGCCAACAGGTAGAAAGGAGCAGCCCGGGTCTCCATATTCTGGAACTCGTAGGGCAAAGGCAGCACATCGTACATTCCGAAGCCCGCGTGGAAAGCGGTCTTGCCGTTGTCCGGACTCCAGACAAGCCCGACTCGCGGCTCGAAGTTCAACAATGTTGGGTTATTGAAAAGAGGGCTGCCCACATGATTCACCGGACTGGTCAAGCTCAACAAAGTTGAAATTTTCCCGTCCGTCTCGCTGAGCACGTTGGTCATCTCATAGCGCATTCCCAGATTCAGGGTGAGATTGGGGAGTATGCGCCAGTCGTCCTGAGCATAGGCGCCAAATAGCTTCTGACGCAGGTTGCGTGGCGTCGTCAGACCTGGAAGAGCCGCCCGAAATCGTGACGGCTTGTTCGTAAGGAACGCATTGAGAGAACCGAACGAGTATTGCCCAGTCACATAGGAGTAGTACTCAATGCCGGACTGCATGTCTTCGAAGTTAGCTCCGAACTTCAGCGAATGCCGGTTCCGCGTAAAGGAGGCATCATCGTAGAGTTGATACGAAGTCCATAGGAAACGCGTCGCGTCCTCGGCGCCTCCCATGAAATCTGTGATGCCGCCGACACTGACATGTGAAGCAGGCTGTCCCGGAATCGCACCGAGAGACAGGTCGGCTGCCGCCGGGTTCAGGGCTTGCGCGCTTAGATTGTCCTGCACCCCTTCCCGGTTGAGGCCAAAGCGCAAACTGTTCAGTACCGAAGCACTGAACAAATGGGTCTCCTGGGCCGCCACTGTCTTCCGGGTAGTACGAGATCCCAATAGGACGGCGCCCAGGCTGTCGGGAGATCGGTAGGGCGTGTCATCGAACGTAAAAATGCCAAAAAAGCTATCTCTGTCCGTAAGTTTGTGGTCGAGGCGACCGGTCGCGAAGTTCTCATTGACCACCTGCTGGCCCGTAAACTTGGAAATTCCGGTATCTCCCCCTGCAAGAAGCGGTCCGTTTGGCAAAGGCCAAAACGTAAGATACTTCTGCGCCGAAGGATCGACGCTCACATCGCCAGTGGATAGATGTCCAGCGCGTGCCAAGGCGGAAGGGACGGTCACGGTGTTCGTTATGCCGGTAGACTGCCGATTGCCTTCGTAGTCGATGAATAAGAACGTGTGATCCCTCCAGAGAGGACCGCCGATTGCGGCACCAAACTGGTTGCGTTTGAACGGCGGCACCCTACTTCCGTCGAAGTAGTTCCGGGCGTCGAGCGCGCTGTTGCGCAAGAACTCATAGGCAGTTCCGTGTATATCGTTCGTTCCTGAGCGAGTGATGGCGCTGATCACGCCTGCTGAGGTCCGTCCGTATTCTGCAGGGGTATTCGCGGTCAGTACCGAGAACTCCTCGATAGCATCAACGCCGAGAGTACCGCCTAGAACGCTTCCCGGCCCTCCGTTGCTGTAGTCGTTCACATTGACTCCGTCGATGCGGTAGCTGTTCTGCCGAACACGCCCGCCGGAGATACTCAACTGGGAACCGAAGCCGCGATTACCGCGGTCAGCAGCTGCGGAGTATGACGCCTGAGTCTCAATCGCCGCAACGCCCGGCTGAAGCGTCGCCAGGTCAGTCCAGGAGCGGCCGTTCAGCGGTAGCTCGCGAATAGTTCTGGAGTCGACGACTGTTCCGAGACTGGAGGTGGCGAGCTGGACCAGAGGTTCGCCGCCGTCGACGGTTACGCTCTCCGATGCGGTCCCGATAGCCAGTTCGAAGTTGATTTCGACGGCGTCTTGAACGTGCAGAACAACGTTCGGCTTTATGACCGCTTTAAAGCCAGTCATATCGGCCTCCATGCGATAGGTTCCGGGCAACAGGCTAGGAAAGTAGTATTCGCCGGCGTCATTGGTGGTGGCTTCATAGCGAATATTAGTGTTCACGTTGACGGCGAGAACATGCGTGCCGGCGATGATTGCCTTGCTGGAGTCGATGACCTGACCCGTCACAGATGCATTGGGGGACTGTGCATAGGCAAGTGTCGTAAGCGAAAAGATCGCCACGAGCCACATGATGACGACTGTTCTTTGCGGCCTCCTCGCCTGCTTTCCGAATACGGCTGGGAATGTTGCAGTTGTAATCCTTAGAAATGTGCTTGTCATTGCTTTGAAGCTGGCAGCTCATTGTTGCGAGAGTGTTACGAAGTAAAGCTCTCGCCTTGGAGTAGTTATATGTACATAACCTAGCGCAACAGAGAATAGCCATAAGCCCAACGTTCGCGATTGGCGAGTGACCCAAATGATCTACCATGGCGGACGAAGAAGCTTTCGCGGAAGAATTCTTCCAACGGGAAAAGGACGCCAGCCGCAGTCCCTTGCTATTCTTCCGCTGAGCAATCCCGCGCACTTGACTTAGTTCGCTCCCGAGCGACTCTCTCGGCTCAGATTCGGTTGAAGACTATCACTTCAATTGGCTCAAAAATACCGGGGCCGATCAACACTCATGGGCTTCACTCGGAGTTCAAAGTTCCGGATGCTGACGTATTGGTTCATGTGGGCGATTTCATCGTGTCAGGTCGTGGGCTCAAGGAGATAATCAACTTCAACCAGTGGCTCGGTGAAATGCTGGGTCCGCAACCTAGTGCAGCAAACAGTTTGCTCATTCTGGATGCCCACTCCAACAGGCAAGTTCTATCCGGACTTCGTAGCTGAGTTGAACGATGGGCGCTATTTAGTAATCGAATACAAAGGAAGAGATCGTAAGGGCAACCTCGATTCGATCGAGAAAAGGACTATTGGCGAGGTCTGGGACCTATGTCACTTATAGCGTGTCAGGCACAAGAATCCTTCTTCTGGTGAAATGGTCACGCGGCACGGTTCAAAGATCTCAATGCGGACAGTCGAGTTTTCGTGAAGATCAACTTGTGCCAACGGATGGGCCGTTTTCCTATCTGAGGAGATAGTGCAGCGCCAGAAATCCCCGGAGTCCTGCCAGGCGACGCTCAACTGCCGGTTGTCATGATGACGTTGCACTACTAAATCGTTACTGCGCAGATTGCAGGCTAGCCGCCCGAGAACTGCGGGATCGGTCGTCCGTTGATCAACTATTTCGGTCAGTTCCAACGATGTCATGAAGTTCCTCCGGTGAAGGCGAGCCAGTTTATCAGAGCGGTTGAACGATAGGGAATGCCGCAGCATTGCTGGTTGTAAACATCAGCGGCCAGAGGCGCGAATAGCTTCCAATATCCACTGCAGCAATAGATGCGGAGCGCAGCCGAGCAGCACGACTGCTCCGGCAAGCAGGACCACGATGATCTGAGTGAAAATGGGTGTCGGTACGTCGTTTGCCTCGGCGGGAGGGTTTACAACATAGACTCTCTTGAGAACTTGCAGGTAATAGTAGAGAGACACGGCGCTCGTGGCGATGGCGAGGATTACGAGCCATAGCAAGCCAGAAGATCCGGATGTCGCGCCGAGCGCAGAGACAAACAAATAAAACTTGCCGAAAAATCCGGCTAGCGGTGGAATTCCCGCGAGGGAGAGTAGAAAGATGAAGAGGCAAAGCGAGAGTGTCGGCGCTCGCCGACTGAGCCCGTCGAAGCTGGAGAGCCGGTCGCTACCAGCTTGTTTTTCTACAACACCGATCACGGCAAAGATACCTAGTGTCGTCAGTCCATAGGTGACAACGTAATAGAGGAGTGCAGCGAGGTTTTGCTGTGTATGCACCACAATTGCGAGGAGCATGTAGCCTGCATGGGCGATTGCCGAGTATGCGAGCAGTCTCCGCATACTGCTCTGGACAATGGCTACCAGGTTCCCGAGCACCATTGAGAGAGCGGCGATCGCAGCAAGTACAGGAACCCAGCCGTGAGTAAAGTGCAGCCATGCGGCACTGCCCTCCGCGCCTGCCAGACCTACCGTCATGATTTGGAAGAAGAGAAAGAAGCTGGCGACCTTTGATCCGGATGCAATAAAAGCAGCGGCAGGAGTAGGTGCGCTTTCGTAGACGTCCGGTGCCCAGAAGTGAAAGGGAACAGCAGCAACTTTGAAGCCAAATCCAATCACAGTGGTCACGATGGCGATGACGAGAAGTGGGCTCAGGGATGGGCCGTGGATTGTAGAGGCGATCTGGCTGAGGTTGGTGGAATTGGAGAAGCCGTAAAGCAGGCTAAAGCCAAAGAGCAGGAATGCTGCGGACATTCCTCCGAAGAGAAAATATTTTAGTGCGGCTTCAGATGATTTTGGGCTGCGCTTGTCGAATGCGGTGAGGACGTAGAGTGACAGGCTCAACAGTTCCAGTGAGATAAAGATGACCAGGATGTCCTGCGATCCCACAAGAAAGAGCATTCCAGTGGTTGCGAGCAGGATGAGCAGAATGAACTCGCTGACGTGCTCGGTGAATGTGGAGTCTATGGAAAGCAATAGCGTAACTATGGTGAGGACGAGTAACGCAATCTGGACGAGATGCGTCAGTGGGCTCGCGAGAAACGCTCCACCGAAGATGCTGATCTGCTCTGGAGTGAACAGGAGCCGGAGGATTGCGCCCGCACAGCCGAGTGATGCTAGACCAGCTGAAATGGTGAATCGGAGCCGCGTCGGATAATTGCGCAAGAGCAGGAGATCCAATGCAAGCACGATCAGTGACGTGAGGACGACGATGACCTCCGGCATAGCGAGTTGCAACAGGTGCGAGTAAGGGATCATTACCAGCCACCTTTACGCAAACCCTCAAACAGCGGAGAGTTTAATGCTGGAGTAATCACCTTCAGGAGCATCTGGGGATAAAGTCCAATCGCTATACTTGTGCCAATCAAGATGATGGCACCGAGGCGTTCGGGAAACGAGATGGGCGACAGCGGTGATTGGTTTGATGTGTCACCAGGTTCTGCAAAGAACGCTTTTTGCATTGCGCGCCAAATGTATACAACTCCGACTACGATCCCGACTCCTACGCAGATTGCAAAGATGGGAAACGCGCGCCATGCACCGATGAGGATCATCAACTCTGCAACAAATCCGCTGAAACCCGGAAGCCCCATGCCCGCCATCCCGGCTAGTACAAAGGTCACTGTGGCAAAAGGAATAGCTTTGTTGAGGTTCATGGGACCGAGAGCTGCTAGCTCACGGGTGTGGGTGCGGTCATAGACCATGCGCCCCACCACGGCGAAGAGCAGACCTGCAAGGATTCCGTGCGAAAACATCTGGACCACGGCGCCGGAGATGCCAATTTGATTCAAGGTCATTAGGCCGAGCAAGATGAAGCCCATGTGGCTGACGCTCGAATAGCCGATAACAAATTTGAAATCTTTTTGTACTAGCGCGACCAGTGCACCGTACACAATTCCGATGACTGCGAGGAGGGAAAAGACATCGCGCCATGAGGTGAGGCCGAGCACATGGAAGCCCCACGGGCCGAGACCAAGTGGGAATAGCGTCATGGCCACACGGAGACAGCCATAGGCGCCAAGCTTCATCACCACACCGGCGAGTAGCATCGAAGCCGCTGTGGGCGCGGCAACGTGGCCGGTAGGAGCCCAGGTGTGAAACGGCCACAGGCCAGCAAGAATCGCAAAACCAACAAAAACCAATGGAAAGGCCCACATCTGAAAGTGGAGCGGGAAAAGGAATCCGGCCAGATGGTCTAGGGACATGCTTCTTGCCCCGGCCACGACATAGGCCGCGATGAGTCCGATGAGGACCATAGCGCTGCCGATGAAGGAGTAGAGCGCAAGCTTCATCGCGCCATACTCGCGCCGCGTGGAGCCCCAGATGGCGATTAGAAAATACTTGGGAATGATCACGATCTCGTAGAAGACGAACAAGAGAAAGAGATCGTAGCTGAGGAAGACGCCGTATACGGAGCCGATGAGTAGCAGATAGAACGAAAAGAACTCTTTTGTGCGGGTCGCGATATTCCAGGAAAAGAGAATACCGGTGATCGCGATGACTCCTGTCAGAAGAATCAGGCACAGACTAATTCCATCAACGGCGAGATGATATTCGATGCCCAGAGAGGGTATCCAAGGAACGCGCGTGATCGTTTGTAGCTCGCCCGTTCTGTGTTGCAGGAATACTGTAAGTGCAATCGCGAAGCCAGCGGCTGCTGTCAGCAGCGCGAGAATGCGTGCGACGGCGGTGCTACCCTTTGGCAGCAGGAGCAGAGCCAGTGCTCCGAGAAATGATATGTAGATCGTCCACGCGAGCATAGTTAGAGCGCCAGGTTCATCTTTCGATCAAAACTTTAGGTGTTGCACCATCTGTATCACCGTGCTGTTTACGACTGCGAGTATCAGTTGAGGGTAGAGGCCTAGTAGAAACATCAATCCGATTGCGGGTGCTAACGCTATCCGCTCGCCGGTTGTTAGATCAGGAAAGCCTACCCGTCTTTCATTCAGGGGGCCGGAGAAGACGCGCTGGAGAATTCCTAGAATCACGATTGCCGTCACCATCAGGCCGATCACTGAGAGGGATGTCGCCCAGGTGACGAGAGGGAAGGACCCCTTGAAGATCAAGAACTCTCCAATGAATCCATTAAGGCCCGGAAGGCCCAATGACGAGAAGAGTGCGATGCCCATGAGCCCGGTAAAGACTGGTGCTACTTTGCGCAAGCCGCCAAAATCATTGAGGCTGCGCAGACCGCCGCTTCTTTGCTCCAGCACGGCGATGAACCAGAAGAGAGTTGCGGCGGTCAGGCCGTGATTGAACATCTGTAGAAATACACCGTTCATTGCGGCGTACTTCTCTGCGGTCAGGGCCATGTCTCCACCGGTGAACTTTGCTACTGCAAAGATTCCCAGCAGGCAGTAACCGAGATGGTTGATAGAGGAATAGGCAAAGATGCGCTTCAGGTCTTTCTGCGCGAGCGCAGCATAGGCCGAGAGAACGACCGTTGCTACAGCAAGCCATAGGAGCGGCGTCAATACTGCCTGCATCTGTGCACCGAAGATGGGAAACAGAATACGCAGAAGGCCGTAGAGACCCATCTTCGACATTGCACCGGTCAACAGGATGGTGGTTCCTGTTGGGGCTTCGGAGTAGGCAGATGGCAGCCAGGTGTGGAAGGGGATCAGCGGTACTTTTACGGCGAAGCCAAGGAATACGCCGGCAAAGATCATTAACGCTACGTGTTGCGGGATGAAGTGGTGCCACCCGAGCGTCGCGATGACCGCGGGCATAAGCTGCCCGCTTTGCGCTAATTGAGCGAGTTCGATGAAGTCGAACTTTTTCGTCGCCAGGAAGATGGCGAGAAATGCCAGCAGCATGGCAATGCTGCCAACCATCGTGTAGACGAGGAATTGCGTGGCTGCCGGGGTGCGTCGCGGGCCGCCCCACAGCTTGATGAGGAAGAAGGCTGGTATCAGGCTAAGTTCCCAGAACGTAAACCAGTGAACGAAGTTCAAGGCGGTGAAGGTGCCGAAGAGACAAGCTTGCAGGAGGAGGATGAGCGAGAAGTAGAGCGGCACTCTCTCCTGGATCTTCCACGATGCAGCCATTCCGATGGGAACGACGATGGAAGAGAGCAAAAGCATGAGGAGTCCGAGGCCATCGATGCCTACGTGATATTCGACGCTCAGCGCAGGTATCCAGTGGTAGCGCTCCTGAAATTGCAGTGAGCCCGAAGCGGGATCAAAATGGCACCACAGGATCAAGGTCAGCAGCAGTGCTGCGAAGCTGAAAGCCATGGCGAGCCAGCGCACAAGGTTTTTATTTTGCTCGCCAATCACAAGGAGGAGCAGTGCTCCTGCGACTGGTATAGCGGTGAGGGCGGTGATCCATGGATACGCGATCATGCCTTGGCCCCCCAGAGTAGGAGGACTACAAGCACGATGAGCGCGAGGCCGATCATCCGGAGATAGCCCTGAATGCGACCACCTTGTAGCCGAGAGAGGATTTGACCGCCACGAGATACGGTCTGACAGCCCTCATCGAAGCCGGCGTTCACCACGTATGTATCAAAGAAATTGTCGAGCCATGCAAGACTGAGGACAAGATAGGAGACGGTTTGTACGGCACCATTCCAGACCCATCGATCACACCAATCGCAGGCGAGGGACCACCAGGCGCTTATCCGGAGAATCGTTGCGCTGTACAGTTCGTCCACATAAAAAGCATGGCTCAGGGCAGAGAAGAGGTGGGGCTGGATCTGTTCGAGCGCATCTGGCTGTTCGGCATCTGTAATGGGCCTGCGGCCATAGAGCAACCAGCCTACGCCGAGGCCGAGAAAGACGAGGAGCGACGATGCGACCATAAGAGGGAGAATGCCAGCGTTAGAGAACGCGGCAAAGCTCAACGTTGCGTGTTCGCCTTCGAGAAAAGATTGGAACCATGGCCATGCAGGTGCGCCGATGAGTCCAAGGAGTATGGCAAAGGCAGCTAGAATCACCAGTGGCGTGGTCATGACGGCGGGGCTTTCGTGTGGCGTTGTGTCATGGCTGTGTGTGTCTGATGAATGGGAGGGATGACTGATTGCTGCTTGACGCGATACTCCGGCAAATACGTAGCAGAGTTGCCGCGTCATATAAAAGGCAGTCAACAATGCACCGAACGCACCCATGTAGAACGGTATGCGGGAGATGCTCCATACAAAGGCCGCGTGCAGGATCTCGTCCTTACTCCAGAAGCCGGAGAAGAAGAGTGGGAATCCACATAGCGTGAGCATTCCGATGGCGTATGTTGCAAAGGTGATGGGCATGAATTTGCGTAGACCACCCATGCGGCGGATGTCCTGCTCGCCAGAACAACCGTGAATGACCGAACCTGCGCCGAGGAACAAAAGAGATTTGAAGAAGGCGTGGGTGATGAGGTGAAACATGCCTACGGACACGCCGCCAACGCCGAGGCCCATCATCATATAGCCAAGTTGCGAGACGGTGGAGTAGGCGAGAATTCGCTTGATGTCGTATTGAGCGACTGCGACCAAGGCTCCGAAGAGAGCGGTGATAGCACCCACCCACGTGATGACTTGCAGCGCGAGAGTCGGTGTAAGCAGGGGAAGCGATGCCACGTGTGCGCTCATCAGCGGATAGATACGCGCGATGAGAAAGACTCCGGCTGCAACCATCGTTGCAGCGTGGATGAGTGCACTGACGGGTGTTGGTCCTTCCATCGCGTCCGGCAGCCAGACGTGCAGGGGAACCTGACCAGATTTTCCGGCGGCCCCGCAGAAGATCAGCAATGCGATACCTGTGGAAGCTGTGAGTCCGAAGATGGTCGTCTGGGTTACAAGGGTAGTGAGTGCGGAGTGTTCAAGGCAGCCTGCACCACCGTTGTAGAAGAGCAGCGTGCCGGTTTGCGCATACAACCACGCCATGCCGAGGAAGAATCCGAGGTCGCCGATGCGTGTGACGAGAAAAGCTTTTTTAGCTGCTGCTGCAGCTTTTGGATTGGCGTACCAAAAGCCGATAAGAAGATAAGATGTCAGGCCGACGATCTCCCAGCACATGAAGAGCAGGAGCAGGCTGTTTGCAATGATGACGCCGAGCATGGCTCCGGCGAAGAGCGCCAAGAAGCAGAAGAAGCGCGTGAAGTTCTCGTCGTGCGCCATGTAACCGACGCTGTAGATGAAGATCAGTAGTCCGACGAAGGTAACCATCAGCAACATCACTGCGGTGAGGGGGTCGAGCATCCAGCCGAGCTTCAACCATTCATTGCCAAACTGAAACCAGCCGAAGTTCACTACCTGCTTTGCTGTTTCTCCCTGACCGATCGCCAGTACATGCGCAAAGGCACAGAGTGACAGGAGAAAAGATATTGTCATGGAGCCGATAGCGAGCGAAGCGGCAAGCACGCGGTGGCGCTGCTTCGCAAGAGCGATGATCCCTGCTGCCAGGATCGGCAGTACGGGCACTAACCAAAAATTTTGGACGATCCAAGTCATCGAGTCTCTTAGTTGCTCAGCCCTTCATTGAATTCATCTTGTCTAGATCGGTCGTCTTAGCATGCCTGTAGACGGCGAGGATGATGCCCAGTCCAACGGCCGCTTCTGCCGCGGCGACACTAATGGAAAAAATTGTGAACATGATCCCGGTCAAAGCTGCGGGATTTGGACCGTAACGCCAGAATGCGATGAAGTTCAGGTTCGCTGCGTTGAGCATCAGCTCAATGCCGATGAGGACGAGAATGGCATTGCGCCGCGTCAATGCGCCGGCGAGGCCAATGGAAAAGAGTAGAGCGGACAGGAGCAGATAGCCGGTCAGCGGATTCATTGCTCCCCTTTCTTTTCCGGCATCGCGAGGATCACTGCACCGATAAGGGCGGCGGTCAGGAGAAGGCCCATGATCTCCAGCGGCAAGGCGAACTGGTGCATCAACGCTCTACCGATCTGATTGACCGAGACATCTGGTTGTGGCGGTGTTGGGGCGGATGTTGATCCGGAACAGATTGCCCATGCCAGAACTGCAAAGACGGCTCCGGCGACGAGACTGCCCGTTACCCAAAAGGAAGAAAGGGCTGGTTGTGCATGCGGACCTGCGCTCTGCGTCATCATGATGGCGAAGACGGCAAGGATTGCCACGGCGCCAACGTACACAAGAATTTGCGTGAAGCCCACGAACTGCGCGCCAAGCTGAAGATAGAGCATGGCCAGGCCGACGAAGCCGAGCGTCAGGGCGAGGACGCAATGAATCAGGTTGCGCAGGCTCATCGCCGCGGCTGTTCCAACGATCGTGAGTGCGGCAAGGATGAGGAAGGATACGGTCATCTCGGACTTCTACTTACCCTCCAAAACGTAGTTACTCGGCGAAACGATATGTTCGTACTTGAAGCTTCTTCCCATGCTTGAGACCACGACTAAGTAGTATCCATGGGGTCACGATCAGGAGGGTGCATACCAGCCATCGCAAGATACCTACAGGCATGAAGTGCCAGATGCCCGCAGTAAAGATGTTGAGCAGCGTCATTGGCAGCATGAATTTCCAGGCCAAGCCCATCAGTTGATCCATACGCAGACGCGGAAACGTGCCGCGAGCCCAGATGAATGCTGCAATCAGCGTCAGCAGTTTGAGAAAGAACCAAATGTACGACGGAATCCAGGTCAAGAAAGAGAATGGAGCGGCCCATCCGCCGAGGAAGAGCGTAATCGCAAGCCCACTGGTCGCGAACATCCCGAGATATTCGCCGAGAAAGAAGAGTGCGAATTTGAAGCCGGAGTATTCGATGTAGTAGCCGGCGATGATCTCGGATTCGCCTTCGGGGAGATCGAAGGGCGCGCGGTTGGATTCTGCTGTTGCCGCGATCATGAAGAGGATAAATCCGGCGAATCCCCAGGGCGTAAAGAGGAACCAGTGCGGCCAGATTCCGGTGTAAGCGGCCTGCATGTCTACGATGGCGACGGTGGAGAGCGAGCCTGATGCCATGATGACGACGATGGCCGCGAGGACCAGTGGAACTTCGTAGCTGATCATCTGTGCCACGGCGCGCATCGCCCCTAGCAGCGAATATTTGCTTCGGCTGGACCAGCCGGCCATGAAGACAGCGAGCTCGACTATGGAGCCGACTGCGAAGAAGAACAGCACACCGGCGTTCAGATTGGTGATCACCATGTTCCTGCCAATGGGCAGGACTGCATAGGCCAGAAATGCCGCCAGAACCAACAGCAGTGGTGCAAGAAAATGCACTACCTGGTCCGCGGTGCGGGGAACGATATCTTCCTTGGTCAGAGACTTTATTCCGTCGGCGATGGGCTGCCAGATACCGTAGGGACCAACGCGATTTGGACCGTAACGGTTCTGGATTCGTCCGAGGCCTTTGCGCTCCAGAACAGTGGTGATTGCAAACAGCAGAGGGAAGACCACAAGGACAGGCACGACAGAGAGTATGGCCGAGCCAATAGGCTGCAGAGGGGCTGGCACGTGGCCGAGAAGCCAGCCTTTCGAAAGAACAAAGATCTGATCGATCGTCTCTGGCGTCATTTCTCTGCGACGCTCCCACTTGCTGGTTGTGCTGGAGGGGGCGCAGCAGCGGCTTTTGCTCCGGCAACCTTTGCTCGGGCTTCGGCCAGTTCCGCATCTACGGCGGTGGCCTCCGTGGGATGGATCTCGCGGTAGTATTCGTTGGACTTGGCCAAACGCTCCTTGTTCCAGAGAAGATCGCCGAAGCGGTCGCTTGTGCTTTGTTCAAAGTCGACGTCCATTTTGATGGCGTTGAAGGGGCAGACTTCGACGCAGATCTGGCAGCTCATGCAGACGGAGACGTCGATGTTGAAGGTGGCTGGGTAGAACTGTGGTTTACCGGTGGCGTCAGGCTTCTTGTCCGTGCTCTTTTCGATGAAGATGCACTTAGGGGGGCATTCTTTTTCGCAGATCAGACACGAGACGCAGCGCAAACCCTCTTGCCAGTCGGCGCCGTCATAGACGAGGAATGGGAAGTTGCGCGACGCCTCGATGCGCGGCGCTCTCTCTTCCGGAAACTGAAAGGTGGTCAGTCGATCTTTGCTGACGTAGCTGCCGAGAAAATTGCGAGCCGTCTCCGCCAAGCCTTTCAGAATGCCTACACCAAGCATCGATCTCCCATCCCTGAAAAATGCTTTAAATTCGGTTGATCCACTCTACCCCATTTCAGTTCGTCTAGCGGTCTACCTCGCCCATTACGATATCCACACTCCCTAAAATGATGACGACGTCCGCCACGTTCTGGCCGAGGCACATGTCCTCGAGAACGGTAAGGTTGATCAGGCTGGGCGGTCGCACGCGATAGCGATACGGGTTCGGCGATCCGTCACTGATCAGGTAGAAGCCGAGCTCGCCCTTTGGAGCTTCGATCCGTCCATAGGCCTCGCCTGCTTTGGGACGGAATCCGCGGATCTTCGTCTTCGCATCCATAATAGGACCATCCGGAATGTCCCGCATGGCTTGTTGGAGAATCTTGACCGATTCGCGCATCTCCAGCAGGCGGATCATGTAGCGGTCGTATACGTCGCCGTGATCGCCGAGCGGGACTCGGAAGGTGAACCGGTCGTAGATACCGTATTTGTCCACTTTGCGAAGGTCGTAGTTGACGCCGGAGGCCCGTAGCATTGGCCCGGTGATGCCCGCATTGACGGCTAACTCCTTCGATAACACGCCAACGCCTTGCGTGCGCGCCATGAGGATTTCGTTGCCTGCAAGTAGGCGCTCATATTCATCGAGAAAACGGGGAAACGCCTCGACGACTTGCTGGGCCTGCTGCAGCCAGCCGACGGGCAGGTCCACGCGGCAGCCACCAAAACGCATGTAGTTGCACATCATGCGCGCGCCGGTGAGTGCCTCGAAGAGGTCGAGGATCTTTTCACGCTCGCGAAAGGCGTACATCAGCGGCGTTCCGCTGGCACCCATGTCCTGTGTCAAAAATCCTATGAGGCAGGCATGATTCTGCAGCCGGGTTAGCTCACCGGTGATGACACGGAGATATTCGGCGCGTTCTGGTACCTGTATTCCCGCCAGAGTTTCGACAGCGAGTGCGTATGCCCAGTTATTAGTGATGGAGCAGAAGTAGTCGAGCCGGTCCGTGTAAGGCATGGAACCGAGGTAGGTCTCTTCTTCAGCTATTTTTTCGTGATTGCGATGCAGGTAACCGAAGATCGGCTTCAGTTTGACGACGCGCTCTCCGTCCAGAACGACATCCATGCGAAAGACGCCATGCGTAGAAGGGTGCTGTGGGCCCATCGAGACTTCGAGCAACTGAACGTCACCGCCATCGGTCGATGGTTTTGGCGATAGATGCGCGGTGGATGGCAGTTCGGTGCTCGTCGTCATGCGGTTCTGCTGTGATGCTCCCTCGTTTTGCGTAGCACTTCGTCATGCGCCGTTGGCTCATACTCGTAGTCATCCGGTTCGCGGTAGTCTCTGCGCATCGGATGGTCTTCAAACTCATCCCACATCAAAATGCGCCGCAGATCAGGGTGACCATCGAAGACGATGCCATAGAGATCGAAGATCTCGCGCTCCTGAAAGTCCGCACTACGCCAGATCGGCGTCAGCGACGGCAGATGGACGCGTTCGGCGCGGTCTTCGGTTCGCATGCGGAGAATGACCGGCCCGTGTTTTTTCTCCATGGAGTAAAGGTGATAGACCGCTTCCAGGTGCCCGGCGGCTTGGATTTCGATCTCCTCTTCGTCATCGTGCTCCATGCCGTCTCCCATTTCCTTAAGATTTACCTTCCCGGAGAGCTTGGGTGCGGGCCAATCGATCCCGGTAACGTTGGAGCAGTAATCGAAGCGGAGATGCGCTGCATCGCGCAGAAATCTGGCCACCGCCAATGCGTGCTTAGGATCGATCAGCAGGGAATGCTGGCCCGATGGGCTGGGATTGGGAATAATCTCCAGCCGGCAGCCGGGAACATTCGCTTCGATCTCGGATTTAAGCGGTTCCAGAATCATCGTTATCTGCCAGCGTGATATTGACTAGAGGAGCGTGCCATACCTCAGGGTTCTGTGGCGGCTCAAGATCGTGCGCGCCAAATTGCGGCACGGGGAACTCGCTCGGCTCGTCAGCATTTAGGTGACGTGGCCTGCTGCTCCCGGTTAACTGCTGTGCGTCGATTTTCTTCTGCAAGGCCATGAAGCCGTCGATCAGGGCTTCGGGCCGTGGCGGGCAGCCGGGGATATAGATATCGACGGGAATGTAGCGATCGATTCCCTTGAGGACGTTGTAGCCCTGCTTGAACGGCCCCCCGGAGATGGCGCAGGCACCCATGGAGATGACGTACTTCGGCTCTGGCATCTGGTTATAGAGGCGCACTACCTGCGGGGCCATCTTCTTGGTAATGGTGCCGGCGACGATCATCAGGTCCGCCTGCCGCGGAGATGGCCGGAAGACCTCTGCGCCAAATCGAGCCAGGTCATAGCGAGCCATGGTGGTGGCGATCATTTCAATGGCACAGCAGGCCAAGCCGAAGTTCAGCGGCCACAGGGAACTTTTGCGGCCCCAGTTGTAGATCTCCTGCAGAGTCGTGGCGAAGACCCCTTGCTTGCTCAGCTCGATCTTTAGCGCTTCATCCATTCCGAAAACCCTTTTGGGTGTAGCGTAACAGTTTTCTGCGTAAGCATTATGTCCAGGTCAGCACGTTCTTTTGATAGGCCCAGGCTAATCCTTCGATCAGCAGAAGCAAAAAGGCGAGCATGGCGAGGCACTCACCTGCGCCGAATCCGGTAAACGCTGTCGCAAACGGTAGAAGAAAGACAACTTCTACATCGAAGACCAGAAAGATGATGGCATACAGGTAATAGCCCGGCTTGAATTGGACCCAGGCGTCGCCTGATGCTTCCAGTCCGCACTCGTAGACCGCATTTTTGTCGAGGCCAGGTTTGGCAGGAGAGAACTTCTTTGCCCAAATCCATGCCAGCGCAAGCGGCGCAACGGCAAAGCCGATGGCCCCTAGCAGCAGAACAAGGATAGGTAGATAAGGATCGTTTCTCATGAAATTAAGACAACCCACCGTATCAGATTCCAGCTATTTTAGTGAGCTATGCATCAAAAAACCAGTTGTACCTGATTTCGGAATAAAGAGTTGCATCTAGTTGCAAACGTTTCTCGTGGCGTTTCATGCACTTGGCCGCATGGCAGATCGTGGCTCTGGCGATCCACGGTTTTGCGTCATGGTGCATCTTTGCCACACATCTTCGCCAGATGATATTCTTCGCCCCTGATTGGATACCATTCTCTGGAGCCATACGACATGCAGACGAGTTACAACGGAATTCCTGTCCCAACAAACGGCCAACCCATTGAATACAAGGACGGGAAGTACACCGTGCCCGACCATCCGATCATCCCCTTCATCGAGGGTGATGGCACCGGGCGGGACATCTGGCGGGCATCGCAGCGCGTGTTCGATGCGGCAGTCGAGAAAGCGTATGGAGGCAAGCGCTCGGTTCAGTGGTACGAGGTGCTGGCCGGGGAGAAGTCGTACCGGAAGACACAGGATTGGTTGCCGGAGGATACGGTGAAGGCGACGGTGGATTTCCGTGTCTCGATCAAAGGGCCGCTGACGACGCCTGTAGGAGGTGGCATTCGTTCGTTGAACGTCGCGCTACGCCAGTTGATGGACTTGTACCAGTGCATCCGTCCAGTGAAGTACTACAGCGGTGTGCCCAGCCCGGTGAAGCATCCGGAAAAGCTCGATGTGGTCATCTTCCGGGAGAACACAGAGGACATCTACGCGGGCATCGAATTCCGCGAGGGAACTCCGGAGGCGGCGAAGTTCATTTCGTTTGTGAACGACGAAATGTTGAAGGGTACGAAGAAGAAGGTGCGGCTGGATTCAGGTGTCGGCGTCAAGCCGATCTCGATTACGGGATCGAAGCGGTTGGTGATGGCTGCGATCGCCTTCGCGCTGAAAGAAGGGCGTAAGACAGTAACGCTGGTTCATAAGGGCAACATCCAGAAGTTTACCGAAGGAGCATTTCGCGAGTGGGGTTATGAGGTTGCTACGCAGGAGTTCCGTGCGGACACGGTGACGGAGCGTGAGAGCTGGATTTTGGGCAACCTCGAGCAGAACCCTGGGCTGTCGGCGGAGCAGAACGCGGCATTGATCGAGCCGGGCATTGAGTTTGCGGCGAAGGAGTTCGGCGAGTCCGTCGTGGCCGAGGTGGAGCACGTCATTGCGAGCATCGGCGGATCGCATGGGAACGGCCAGTGGAAGCAGAAAGTCTTGATTAATGACCGCATCGCAGACTCGATCTTCCAACAGATCATCATTCGGCCGTCAGACTATAGCGTGCTGGCGACGACGAATCTGAATGGCGACTACATCTCCGACGCGGCGGCGGCGCAGGTGGGCGGGCTAGGCATTGCGCCGGGCGGCAATATCGGTGACGGATATGCGGTGTTTGAGGCGACCCATGGTACAGCACCAAAGTATGCGGATAAGGACGTGATCAATCCTGGGTCCGTGATCCTGTCTGGCGTGATGCTGTTCGACTTCCTCGGATGGAAGGAAGCGGCACGGCTGATCGAGTCGTCGATGGAAAAGACGATCCAACAGAAGTTCGTGACGTATGACTTTGAGCGCCAGATGCAAGGTGCGACGAAGGCGAAGACGAGCGAATTTGCCACTCGTATGATTGAAAATATGTAGTCGTTTCGTTCGCCGAACACGATCTAAAGTTGCGTCCCCCCGGATACTGTAGAACGCGCTTCGAGATCGTGCTTCGTCTCCAGAACCGGCGGGCTATCCTGATCTGCCGAAGGGTTGGCTTGGAGAAAATGTTTGAAGGCGATGGCTGCATTCTGCGAGTCATGGAGTCTCTGGTAGGTTTGCCCAAGGTGAAAATAAGCCAATGGATAATTGGGATTGAGCCTCAGGATACGTTGGTATTCCGTCATGGCATCAGGGAGCATGCCGAGTTCGAGGTAGGCATTTGCCAGACAATCCTCATGTAGATCAATACTGGAAGAGGGCGGCAAGTGCCGCAGAGCAGATCTAAAGTAACTGAGTGCCGACTGAGCATTGCCGGTTTTGAGTTCTATATATCCTCGGTAGAAGAACTCCATCCGGAGATCGTGTGGTGAACCACGCTCAGGGTTAGGCTGGTTAGCGAAGAGTATTTTTTGGAGCACCCTTGTGCGCTCCATCTGATGTTTGTCCAGAGCAAAGACCAAGGAGTTCCAAACAGCGTTCTTGTTATATCGAAGTTCCTGTCCCGCAGCTGTTTGCGCTTCCGCCAATTTGTTCATCGCTAGATAGACAATGGCAAGATCTCCATAACCCAGGGCCTTAGCATTACTACAGCTGGCGACCTGTATGTAACGTCGGTACTCTCGCAGCGCATCTTGATATTGGCCTTGCTGATAATAGGAATCTCCGAGATGGACAATAGAGGGTTCAAATTCAGGGTCTCGTTTTAATGCCTCGCTGAATTCCGTTATGGCAGCCCCATATTGGCCAGCCTGTTGGTATGCCATACCCAGGCTGTCGTGAGCATTCGGATTTTGTGGCGCCAGAGCTACATAGTGCTTATACGCATCAATGGCTTCCAGTGGGTTCTCCATGGAAATCAGAATCAGACCATATGCGTTGTAAAGGTCTTTAGCGTCCGGATTCCTCTGGATTGCGTTCTTCAGTAAGCTGCCCGCTTCCGCTACTCTTTCCTCTCCGCGAAGTAAGCGGCTGAGCTGGCAGTATGCTTCCGTTTCGTTCGGGTACTGGTTCGTGATCTGCTGCAGGATGCCGATTGCGGTGTTGTAATCGGCATGCGCGATCGCCGTCCATGCCTCGATATAGAGCCGATTCAGGGTAGGCAATGATGCAGAAAGCTGCATAGCTCGTTCGAGGTAACGGTTCCCACTCTCCGGCTGAAAATCCGTCACCGCGTAGGCATAGCCGATCCGGGCGTAGGCCATGGCAAACCGGGGATCGAACTCGATGGCTTTTTTCAGCAACGTAATGGCCTGCATGTTCTGAAATTGCGCGGCTTTTTCCACCCCCAGCGAATAGTAGCGGTATGCCTCGACATCTCTGGTCGCAACGTCCGCGGGCGAGGGTGTTGCATCGGTTGCGAAACCGAGGTGGCGGGCAATATCCGTGGACAGCAGATTGGCTTCCACAACGATTTCACGGGAATCGCTTAGAGAGGTGCTATCAGAAGCAATCAGGTGTCCATCTTTGCCGTCGCGTGTTTCGATGCTGATCCTGACCTGCTGACCGGAAGCAAGAATGGTTCCCATGATGAAGTCCGTGGCATGAACCGATCTGGCAACTTCAAGCGCCTTACCTAGCGGCAGTTTGTGAGAAAAAGAGCTTTCGTCGAAAAGGGCGTGGGCCCTCTCGCGGCTCAGGACATTCGCTTCGCCCCTATTCGTCAAGTTGGTAAGGATCATGTCCGACAGGCCCTCGCGCAGCCAATCTATATCTTGACGGCCGGTCCCATTGTCGAGAGGGAAGACGGCCAAGGTAGGCGGCCCCGAAAAGGAGAACGCGGCGGCATTCACCGATGTTATAGATTGCGTTCCGTCTCCATATAAGAAGAGAAGGAGTATTGCAAAGAATCCAAAGAGGATCAACCGCGATACGGTCCCCCCTCCTGGAGCGGAATCGGGCTGCCCAACAGGAAGGGGTGGTCGTTGTGGCGTTATTGCGGGGAGTTGTTCATTCGGCACAGTAAGACGTGATGAAGGTAGTGTCTCCAGAGCAATTGGATGCGGCGAGACATGGGCCACTTCCACAGTCTCGATGAATCGATATCCGATTTTGGGAAATGTCTTGATGAAACGCGGGTTGCGCGGGTTGTCGTTGAGCCCTCGCCGAATCTCGGCGATGCACTGCACCAGTGCATTATCCGTGACGGAGGTGTCACTCCAGATAGCTGTAGTCAATTCATCTTTGGTGATGAGCGTTCCAGGGTGCTCAAGAAAATAGAGCAGCAGCTGGAAGCTCTGATACCGCAGTGAGAGTTCTTTACCGGCACACCTTAAACAGCCCCGAAAGACATCGAGTTCACAGTCTCCAAAGAAGTAGGCGGTGGCTGGGGCGGCCGTGTTCACCGATAAATTTCTCCATTACTGGTCCGTTGTGGTGCCAGCGTAACAGAAATTTATAGTAATGGGATCGTTATCACCTATACGTTTTGTCTGAAGATTTCGCAAGTCATTGATAACAATTAATTTATTTACTCATATAAATTTCATCGTTTCTTCAGAACGGCTCACTACACCGAATTTGTTCAGCGCTAAGGTCGGTGCCATCAACCATGTGCATGTTGGTGCGCAGGACAGAAGTGCTCAAACTCGGGGGTCGTATGAACGGTCTTACAGGTTGTTCGCAGTTAGCATCGCTATGGAGTCGCTTGTTTCTCCTGGTCGTCCTCGTTCTGTCATCGAGCCTTTCCATGCGAGCCCAGGAATACCGCGGGACGATCCTGGGGCAGGTGACGGATCGAAGTGGCGCAGTCATTCCCAAAGCGGTTGTTACGGCGGTAGGGCCACAGCAGACCTACCGCACGACTACGGGAGCGAATGGAGGCTACACCATTCCGTTTGTTCAGCTTGGTGTCTACAGCGTCATGGTCGAGGCGCAAGGCTTTGGGAAGAAGACCGAAAATGATATTCACGTCGACATTGCTGCAAGGATTGCTCTCAATTTCAAACTGCAGGTCGGGAGCGCCTCCGAAACCGTGACGGTTTCCACCGATATCGTGGGTCTCAACACCGAGGACGCATCGGGTGGAACGGTCATGGACCCGGAAAAGGTTCAAAACCTGCCGCTTAACGGTCGGCAGGTGTACACGATGCTGAACCTGGTGCCAGGCGTGAAGAACACCACGACAGCCTATGGACCGGCTGGCAATTCCGGCACCCGCGGCTGGGACGAGTCGAACGGTTATTCGATCAATGGCCAGAGCGGCAACTACAACCAGTTTTCATTGAATGGAGCGCCCGTCTCACAACAGGGCGGCGGTGGTGCCGGCACCTGGAATATCGCACCTAATCTCGACGCAGTCGAGGAGTTCAAGGTGATGACGAATACCTACGACGCCTCCTATGGCCGTGAGGCCGGAGGCACGGTCAACACAGTGCTCAAGAGTGGAACTGACAAGTTCCATGGCACGGTATTCGACTTCTGGCGTAATTCGGCCATGGATGCGAACTACTACCAGAATAATCAGCAGGGTGTCACCAAACCCTTCCATAACCAGCACCAGTGGGGTGGCACGATTGGCGGACCCATCTTTCATCGTAAGACGTTCTTCTTCGGCAGCTTTGAAGGGTGGCGCGAAGTTAGTCCAGCTCCGGTGTTGACAACCACCTTTACCGGAGATGAGTTACCGAACGCTAACGGTGATATCGACCTCTCGGGGTATGTGAACTCCCTCGGCATCAGCGGCATCTATGATCCGTTGACGACGCGTCCGTGTACGACGAGCGATGGTCCAAACTGTTCCGGCTATACGCGCGATCCATTTCCGAACAACATCATCCCGCGCGATCGTGTGAGTCAGCAAGGATTGAACCTCGCGCACGTGTACCCTCTCGCGAACCGCAACGGTTATACGTCCAACTACATCGGCAACAATCCGAGTCGGTATACCTACAATCAACCCATCGTGCGCATCGATCACAACTTTAGCGATGCCACACGCTTCTACGGTATGTTCGCATGGTGGTCGGGCAAAGAGACCCGAAACACCTCCGGCCTGCCAGGCGCAGCAGCGACGGGCGACATCAATAACTATCGCTCAAGTCTCACGCAGGTTCTCGACCTGACCCATACCTTTAAGCCGACGCTCTTCGCAGACGTGCGTCTCTCCTTCAACCGTGCCTACGATGTGGACCCGAACGGTTCTGTTGCAGCCGGCACGGCGGCGCTTGATGCTTCGGCTCTCGGCCTGGCGATGCCGCAGATTCCTACGACGTCCCACACTTATGCGCCGCAGATCAGCATGAACGATAGCTACTTTGCGAATGCGATCGGTAATACGACTAGTCCGACCATGTATGAGACCTACGATCTGAACCCGTCGGTGACAGAGGTCCTCGGGCACCACAATCTTCACTATGGTGCGGAGTTTATGCTCTTTCACGATATTCCAACTGGGATCGGTACACCGAATGGCCAGTTCGCCTTCGGCCCCGACTTCACGCAAAGAGACCCCTTCACCAACAACAACGATGGCGCGGCTATTGCCGATCTCCTACTCGGGTATCCCGGTGGACAAGCTACCAGCAGTGTCGCTGGCAGCTACGTACAGGATTGGGAGTCCGTCTACGAGAGTTACAACTACTACGCTGCCTTCATTCAGGACGATTGGAAGATCTTGCCCCATCTCACACTGAATGTGGGCCTGCGGTGGGAGACTGAGAGTTCACCGCGCGAGCGCAACAACCGGTTGACGGCAGGCTTCTGTAACACCTGCACGAATCCGATCAGTAACCAGATCACTGCCCAGACTCTGCCGAACGGGGCTTCCCTCACATACCCGCTTCTTGGCGGCGTGCAGTTCGCCAGTTCCAACTTCAGTGCATACAAGAACTACTTCGGAACGCTGCTGCCCAAGTTCGGTTTCTCCTACCTGCTCGACAAAGGGCTCGTTGTGCGCGGCGGCTGGGGTCTTAGCACAGCGCTCGGGATCGAACTCGGTAGCCAGTCGACGTGGGAGCAGGACACCCAGTACACAAGTTCAACGGACGGCTACCTGACACCCACCTCGTATTTCAACAGCGGCATTCCATTCCCCAATGGGTTCACGCCGCCCCCGGGGAACTCGCAGGGGCTGGCCTCCGGCGTGGGTGACTCGATCAGCTTTGACCAGCGCGATCGAAAGATTCCGCGGGTGCAGTCCTACTCCTTTGGGTTTCAGGGCTCAGGACCGCTACAGAGTGTGTGGGATCTGGAGTATGTAGGTTCCTACACCACACGTCTGCGCCAGGGTACACAGCTAGGCGGCCTGACAGCAGAGCAGCTTGCGCTTGGCCATGCAAACCCGAACTACTTGGACCAGGCAGTCCCAAACCCTTTTTACGGGGTGCTGCCAGCCAGCACGACCCTTGGTTCCAGTCCCACAATGCAGGCTAAGGTGCTCATGTCACCCTACCCACACTTCAATGGAGACGTGTACAACTACGCAGTACCGAACGAGCGCACAGAATACAACTCGCTGATCGCGAAGCTCGAGAAGCGTATCTCGGGCGGCGGCCTCCTGACCCACGGACTCAGTTTTCTCGGATCGTTTACGTGGTCGAAGACGATGAATACCGCATTGTTGAATAACTACGGCGCCGACACGAGTGGCCAGGCGCAGGTAGATTCCAAACCGCAGTGGGTAATTTCATCTACAGATCGTCCTTGGGACTTCGCCTTCAGCGGTCTGTACGGCCTGCCGCTTGGTCGTGGTGGCTTGATTGGCGCAAATGCAGGGCGCTTTGCGAATGCACTGCTGGGCGACTGGCAGCTTGACTGGATCTTCTCGAATGATGGTGGCAATCCGGTGGGCTTCCCCAATGGGTACGTCTACGGTTGCGGTAGTAATTACAATATTCGACCTGGAACCAAGAACTGGTCGAGCTATCTTGCAAACTCGACGCCGGAATGTTTTGCGAATCGGCCCGAGTACACCGCGATTACCGCTCGCTCACGCACGATCGCCGTTCGCACACCCTGGGCGCAACAGACGCAGGTCGGCTTGGAGAAGAAGTTTCCGATCTCGGAACGGGTGACATTCCAGTTCAAAGCCGAAGCGTTCAATCTGACCAACACCCCTATCTTCGGTGCGCCATCCACTAGCAGTCCGAATCGAGCGATTTCGCGGAACAATAGCGTTCTCGACCCGAATCAGCCTGGTGCCTATAGTGGCTACGGCACTGTTGGTTCGACACAACAGAACTTCCCAAGACAGATTCAGCTTTCGGGCAAAATTATCTTCTAGAAGATAGTTCATACAGGTAAGGGTATTGTCTCTGGGAGATGCTCCGAGGCTGAAGCCTGACAGCTGACAACAATCATGCAAAACCGACCAACGTTGCCGGACATCCGGCAACGTTGGCTACGATAGAAGGTGAAGAGGAGGGATTGAAGATCATCTAGCACACAGGCATTTTTTTTGTTTTGAGATAGTTGGTGGACGCGGTAGGGATCGAACCTACGACCAGTCGATTAAGAGTCGAATGCTCTACCAGCTGAGCTACGCGTCCGTTGTGTTACACCCTGTGAGACTCAAGGGGTCGATCAAGGTGAATTCTGCCTTGAAGGCGAACGAATCACTCTTACATCCACCCCTTGAGGATAGCACAGTTTGGGTGCAAAACCGAGGGTACAAAACAGAGGTTAGCCGACGAAATCCACATTCGCGCGATGGGGGATGATGCCGCGATCGTAACCCAATTCGAGCAGTTTGCGGATGGCTTCTTTGCCATCGTCGCCGTAGTTCAGGGTGCGCTCGTTGACGTACATGCCGACGAAGCGGTTGGCGAGGGTGGGGTCGAGGTCACGGGCGAACTGCATCGCGTAGGCGAGAGCCTCCTCGCGGTTGTCGAGAGCGTGCTGGATGCTGTCGCGCAGGGCGTTCGTGGCGATGGTCATCACGTCGTTGCCCAGCGACCGGCGGATGGCGTTGCCGCCCAAGGGCAGGGGAAGGCCTGTCTCCTCGCGCCACCACTGGCCAAGGTCGATGATCTTGACGAGGCCGTCGTTCGCGTAGGTGAGTTGGCCCTCGTGAATGATAAGGCCGGCGTCGAACTCGCCTGAGACGACGGCGGGGATGATCTTGTCGAAAGGGATCGTTACGGTCTCAATTTCTGGATGGAGGAGCTTGAGCGTGAGATAGGCAGTGGTGAGGGTGCCGGGGACGGCGATGCGGGTCTTCTTCACCTCGTCGAGCGAGAGCTTGCGGGTGGAGACGATCATTGGGCCGTAGCCCTCGCCGACACTGCCGCCGCAGGCCATCAGGGTGTAATTGTCCTGAAGGTAAGGGTAGGCGTGGAAGGAGATGGCGGTGACGTCGTAAAACTGCTCATCAATGGCCTTGTGGTTGAGGGTTTCGATGTCGGTGAGGACGTGGGTGAACTTGTATCCCGGGACGCGGACCTTGTTGGTCGCGAGTCCGTAGAACATGAAAGCATCGTCGGAGTCGGGACTGTGGGCGATGCTGATCTCTTGAATGGCGGTGCTGGTTGCAGTCATTGTGTTGATGATCCTTGCTGATACTTAGGGCTGTTCGGTCTTCGCTGCGAAGCGTCGTACAAGACCGTTGGGTGAGGGTAAGGGTTAGGCCTGTTTAGACCGGTAGAGCGTGGTGAAGAGCGTAGCCGCGGCGACGATCTTGATGAGCTCTCCGGGAAGGAACGGGGCGATGGCCATGTGCCAGGTGGTGGCGGCGTTGAGATGCAGCAGTGTTGCGAGCCAACCGGCTCCGATGGTGAAGACGACGAGACTGGAAGCGACGCCTGCCGTAAGGCCGCGAGCGAAGATTGAGGGGACGATGCGGAGGTACTTCGCGACCCAGCCTGCAGCAGCTGCGGCGAGCGGATAGGAGAAAAGGTAACCGGCGTCGGGACCGATAAGCTGTGCGACGCCTCCGGGACCGTGTGGGCTGAAGACGGGCAAACCCATGGCGCCTTCCGCGAGATAGAGAACCATTGTGGAGAAGGCCGTGACAGGACCGAGCGTCATGCCGATGACGATGACGGCGAAGGTCTGGAGGGTAAGCGGGACGGGAGTGAAGGGAAGCGGGAGGGAGATGTGCGCGGCGAGCGCCATCAGGCCGGTTGCGGCGACCGCGAGTGTAGCCTTCCCTGCGACCGAGTCGTTGAGGGAGGCGAGCGGCTGCGACAGATCCAGGCGAGTGCGAAGAGGGTATTGCATAGAGGTCCTTTCCAATTCGTTTACGGGCGCTCCGATGAGATGTCTTCGCCGGTGCTGGTCCATTTATGACAAGGCCATCGCCGAAGAGCTTCAGGCTCATGCTAAGGATAGCAAGGTCCGGGAAGGAGCGTGTGGGATATTCGGTTCCGATGCTAGGCTGGAGATCGATGAACCTGAAGATTGCAGCGATTCGTTCGGGAACCGATCCCGTGGGCAAGTTGCCGGTTGGGGCCTTTCACCGCTGGCTGGAGACACCGTTGAACTGCCCGAAGTGCGAGGTCAGCTACAACCTGGTCGTCGATTGGGACCAGGCTGCGGACCGATGGTTTCCAGAGAGCTCGCGTCCGCTGATCATGCTGCTGAGGAAGGCAATCTTCATGGGTCACAGCACCGACCATCGCGTGACCCACTTCGAGACCGAGGGTGTTGTGGTGAAGAGTATTACGACGCCTGAGCCTTAGCGGAAGCCTTGCGCGCAACGAGGTCTAAAAAGAGCTGATGAACGCGGGTGTCGTTGGATAGCTCGGGGTGGAAGGTAGCAGCCATCAGGTGGCCCTGGCGGATGAGGGTGGGGAAGTCGTCGCGGGTGGCGAGGGTTTTGACGCTGGCTCCTGTTCGGGTGATGCGCGGAGCGCGGATGTAGACCATCTCGAGCGGGCCGCCGGGCAGGGCGGTTTCGGCGGCGAGGATGGTGGAGTCGTTCTGGCGGCCGTAGGCGTTGCGTTCGACGGTGATGTCGAGGACGCCAAGCGATCTTTGCGGCGGGTGTTGCACGTCCAGTGCGAGCAGGATGCAGCCGGCGCAGGTGCCGAAGGTCGGGGTGGTCTTGACGAAGGTTTTGAGGGCGTCGAAAAAGTCGTTGCGCTCGAGGAACTTGAGCATGGTGGTGGACTCGCCGCCGGGCATGATGAGACCGTCGAGACCTGCGAGCTCTTCGGGCAGGCGGACGAGCCGGGGCGTAGCTCCGAGCGAGGTGAGGACTTGCGCGTGGACGTCATACGCGCCTTGCAGGGCGAGGACGCCGATGAGAAGTGGATTGGGCATGATCTCTTTCGATGGTATCCGATGCGAAGGGTACTTGTAGCGGCGGGAAACGTCCAAGAGATTAGCGTTGCTCCGCAAAACTGTGGGTGAGAGGATGGCGCATGAGGCTTGGAGCCGACTTCCGCGATTCCAGATGGGTCAAGACGTGTGCGTCGGCGCTTCTGCATGTGCTGCTGCTCGTTGGGTTGGTCCATTCCTGGCGTGGCTGGGTTGCTCCGATGCTGCTGCCCGGCGATGAGCACGGTACGCGGATGATGCTGGCGTATCTGCCGGGACGGGCCGCGTCTTCGACGAATGTTTCGGTCAAGGCTGCGGTGGTTAAGCCTGTTCCGCCAACGAAGCTTGATCGTGCTCCTTTGCCGGTGAAGCAGGCCGAGGTTGTGCCTGCGAGTGCAAACTCCAGCGCGGCGGCGAATCCCAATGCGCAGGCGGGAGACGATGCCAAGGGCAGTGGCGATGTGGATATCGCGCTGGTGAGGTTCTTTCCTGCGCCGAAGCCGGATCTCTCAAAGATGCCGCACGGAACCTCGGGTGAGGTTGTGCTGGATGCGGTGATCGACGCCGATGGCAAAATTGCCAAGCTGACGGCGACGAAGACGCTGGGCTATGGGATCGATGAGGACGTGATCGCCACGGTACAGAAGTGGGTCTTCCAGCCTGCGACCAAAGACGGCAAGCCGGTGGCCAGCGAGCAGGAGCTGCACTTCCACTACGAGCGAGGCTAGTGCTCGCCGCACGGGCGGAAGCGCTTCGCGCATTGCTCAGAAGGTAGAGGGTACCCCCGTACTTAAAGTCCTAAAGTCCTCAAAACAAGAGACATAAGCCGGTAATAATATACCTGACTCATCATTGGCATATCTTGTGGTATTTTCTGGGGCCTACGCTATCATTTAGAGGATGAAGATCGACGCAGAGGCACCCGATTTCGAGAAGTTCTCCAAACTGGTCGACAAGGTTCTTGCCGTACCTAGGGAAGAGATGAATCGACGTTTGGAAGAGTATCGCGTCAGATCGAAGGCAAGTCCGGTACGGCGCGGACCAAAGCCGAAGTCTCAGAAGTCCGCAAAGGCTTAGTCGCCAGTTTTCTAGCGGCTTCCAGCCACGTATAGGTCAATACAAAGCGGGATCGATTCCCAGTTCTTGAGCTTCATATCGTAGGTTCGACACATCTGCCCTGTCATCGTATCCAAAGCCACGCTGCCGGACCATGGCACTCCTCCAAGAATTTCACTTGATCGTGGAATAGGTACGAATCGCTGATAGTGGATCGTTTCTAGATGGGGTGCTGGCATTGTCTGCACCGGTGTCTGATCGCACCCGGTCTGTTGCAAGAGGACGATTGAGGCTAAGGCTAGGAGTTTCATGGCCAACTGGGGGACTCCGAGAGTTTGGATGTTATGTGAAGTATGGTTCACATAATTCTCCAATCCTACGACCATCCTTGATGGATGGCAACGGACATCTGCGCGTGGGTGGGAGGGCGGATTCGAAAGTTACGCCTGAAGCGCGGATGGACTCAACAAATCCTCGCCGATCATGCTCAACTTGCGAGGGAACACATCTCAGCTATTGAGACCGGACGTTCGGAACCGGGACTCAGAGCATTGGAGCGGATTGCTCTGGCTTTGGGAATATCCCTCAAAGACCTCATTGATAGGTAGCCATCCCCGGAATCGCCCCGTATACTGCAGTCGATTAACGTGAAAAGACTCGCCGTGACGGGCGAGTCCATGGGTGCATCCTCAACACTCTTATATCAGAGGTGCGCCATGTCTGTCACAAAGCCTTCACTCCTTCAATTAATGCGTCGCATAAACGCAAATTTGCTGTCTCAATTAGCGTATTCCTTGCCATTACCTCCAACTGCATCCGTTGAAGGTCGATCTCGAACTGTTCGCCGTTCGTCTGCTTCAACAGTTCGCGCAAAGCGGCTAGTTCGTTCATCAGCGTAGACAGCGCGACGGTATGCGTCTTATAACCTTCGGCGAGCGCGAGGATAGCATCTTTGGTCTTGGCGTCCATGGTCAGACTCTCCCAGTAGGCGCTATCCTATCAGGCAAACTCTATCGCTTTCCTCTTCCTTGCCGTTTAGAACGGCCTGGCTGCCACCTTGCCAGTGAGATCCTGATACGTGAGCCGCTTGCCGACCATCTGTTTGACAGTAAGACTCAGCCGCCCCGCATCGTTCATTTTTTTGCTGCAGTTGTTGAAGCGGAAGACCTGCTCAGTCACATAAGCATCCAAGTGAAACGGCTCTACTGCAACGTAGGTTCCCTTCAAGGTGCGCTTCAAGAGGCTCCAGAAGTTCTCGATTCCGTTGGTGTGGACGTTCCCTTTCACATACTCCACCATGTGGTTCACGGTCTTGTGAACGAAGAGATTGGTCGCATTCAGACCGTCATAAGCTCCAGCCTGATCGGTGTGGATGTGAGCGCCCCAGCCAACGTTCTCCAAAATCTTGTTCTGCAACGTCTCGCGCTTCGCATTGGGAACCACCATCGCCCGAACCTCACGCGTATTCCGCGTCTTCATCCCCATCACAATGGCCTTCTTGTCGCCGTTCTGGTAGGCAATGCGGCGTTTCAGGTGCATATTTTTCTTGGTTCCACCGACGTAGGTCTCGTCGATCTCTACGGGGTTCTTAGGACTCCCGCCGATCTTCTCTGCACCCTCATCCTTCATGGCTAACCGGATGCGATGGAGCATGAACCATGCCGACTTTTGCGTCACACCAAGCGACCGTGCGATCTCATGACTTGAAACCCCGTTGCGGCAATTCGCCACCATCCACATCGCTGTGAGCCACTTATCGAGGCCGATAGCCGAATCCTCCATCACCGTTCCTACCTTGATAGAGAACTGGCACTTGGCATGGCGGGTCTTGCACTGCCATACCCGGCGGCTGGCAACGTACCGGACACCCTCAGAACCGCAGGTAGGACACTTCACCACTCCATCTGGCCACCGCCGCGCTACAAGGTAGGCGATGCAGTTATCAGGGTTGGAGTAGAAGATGATGGCATCTTGCAGCGTTTTGGGTTCGGTAACCATGAAACTAGGTTAGCGAAATACGCATGATGAGTCAAGTATATTTATACCCATAAGCCTGAGACCTTTCGCTAAAGTATTCATTCCATTGAGGTTAGATACTAAAGTCGTCATTCTAAAAGAGAAAGCCCCGGTGGATGCCGGGGCTTTCTTGATGTCTATTTAAAGAATAGCAGGTGGCGGGGATCTAATGGGCACGTTTATTTGCAGGACTGGAGCGGGTTTTGTGCGTTTAGGGGCTTGACACGATTTTTGAGAGGCTTCGGGGAGGCAGGCGTCTGTGGTCTCCCACCCTGCGGCGATACAACTGCCGCGAGGATGGGGCACCCGGGATTGGTAGCCGTGTCGAAAAAGGCAAAAGCAGATCCCTACGGGATGACAAACAAAAGAACGGGCAACGACAAATGCAGACGCGAGATGTGGGGCACCCAAACTTGTGGCGTTCTGTCCTAGGCGCGAAGCGCTCCCGCCCGTGCGGCGAGCACCTACCAGCCGCGGGTTTGCATGAGATCGCGCTCTTCGATGGCTGCTGCGGCGAGGCCCTTCATGGTTCCGGTGACGGCTTCGCTGGCTTCGGAGACGATCTTGGGATCGTTGAAGTGGGTGGTGGCGATGACGATGGCTCGGGCGCGGGAGACGGCTTCTTCGCGCTCGAGGGGGTTGTTCTCGACATCGAGCGGGGTGGCCCGTTCCTTCATGAAGATGCCGGAGCCGACAAAGACTGTCTCTGCGCCGAGCTGCATCATGAGTGCGGCGTCGGCAGGGGTGGCGATGCCGCCGGCGGAGAAGTTGGGGACGGGGAGTTTGCCGGCCTTCGCGACCATGCGGACGAGTTCGTAGGGCGCACCGTGAACCTTGGCGGCGTTGTAGAGCTCTTCATCGCCGAGCACGGTGAGGGCTTTGATCTCGCGGACGATCTGGCGCATGTGCTGGACGGCGTGGACGACGTCGCCGGTCCCTGGTTCTCCTTTTGTGCGGATCATGGCTGCGCCTTCGGCGATCCGGCGGAGGGCCTCGCCGAGGTTACGCGCGCCGCAGACGAACGGGGTGGTGAAGGCGTGCTTGTCGATGTGGTAGACCTCATCGGCGGGGGTGAGGACTTCGGACTCGTCGATGAAGTCGACGCCGAGGTGCTGGAGGACCTGGGCCTCAGCAAAATGCCCGATGCGGACCTTGGCCATGACGGGGATGGAGACGGCGGCCATGATCTGCTTGATGAGCTTGGGGTTGGCCATGCGGGCGACACCGCCTTCGGCGCGGATCATCGCGGGAACGCGCTCGAGCGCCATGACGGAGATGGCACCGGCTTCTTCGGCGATGCGGGCCTGCTCGACGTTCATGACGTCCATGATGACGCCGCCCTTAAGCATCTCGGCGAGACCCACCTTGAGGCGAAGACCCTGCGCCGTGGTTCCGAGGTTACCGTTTGAGGTGTGATCTGCCATGTCTTCTCCTTCGCGCCGCGGACGGCATGGTGTGCCTACTGTGTGATATCCGCGTGAATAGTAAGAATAACAGTTTTACGGACACGGGTGTGGTATTGGCGAAAGAGGGCACAGATCTCAAATTTTACTGAAAATTCAAGGGTTTTTAATGGGTGATCGCAGGTTTCGGGGCCATTCTACAAAGAACGGCAGGGTAGCCTGCGCCAGGAGATGCCGGATGGGTCTGGATAACGTCGCTGAACTGACGATTGTGATTCCTGCAAAGAACGAAGTGGAGATGTTGCCTAAGCTGCTTGTTTCGTTGAGCAGGCAGGATTATCCGCTGATGCGGGAGACGCGGATTCTGGTGGCGGACGCGGGCTCGACCGACGGCACAGTGGAGATGGCGTTGAGCTTTCGCGATCGGTTGACGGTCGAGGTGGTTCCGGGTGGGCTGCCATCGGTGGGGCGGAACGCCGGAGCCAAGCTGGCGGATACGAAGTATGTCCTGTTTATGGATGCGGATGTCGAGCTCTCCGAGCCGACGCTGCTGCGGCGGGCGATGTGGACGATGAAGCGGCGAGACCTGCACCTGGCGACGACGAACATTGCGTGCCGGCATGGTGGCTTCTTCGACGATGCGCTCTACATGGGCAACAACCTGATGCAGTTTATCGGCTCGAAGCTGAAGCCGTTTGCGACGGGGATGTTCATGCTGTTCGAGCGGGAGGCGTTCTGGGCGCTGGGCGGCTTCAACGAGCAGGCGTTGTTCGCGGAGGACTACTTGCTGTCGAAGGGTGTGGCGCGGCAACGGTTCCGGATCGTCAAAGGGAAGGTGTTGACGACGAACCGGCGGTTCCAGAAGCTCGGGCATGGACGCATGGTCTTCATGTTCTTCCAGACGATGATGCATAGCTGGGATGAAGAGTATTTTCTGCGCGACCGGGGTTATTGGGGCGAGGCTGGCTGAGTCGTTGGTGGGATGAGCCTTGGGTCGATGATGATGAAGAGGCCGGTGGCTTTGGCCAGGATTGTGCCATCCTGATCTGTTAGTTGGGCTTCATGGAAGAGCTTGCGGCCTTCGCGGCGGAGATGCTTTCCGGTAACGGTGAGTGGTTGGCTCAGCGGGGATGGGCGCAGGAAGTCGACCTGAAGATTGCGCGTCATGGCGAGCACACCGAGTGGGCGGTTGAGCTTGCTCATGGCCTCGTCGAAGAGCGCGGCGATGATGCCGCCGTGGATGTATCCCGGCGGGCCCTCGTGCAGGCGGGTGAGGTTGACTGGTGCGGTCGCGGTGATGGCTTCGGCGTCGATTGCAAACTTGAGGTGCAGTCCCTGCGGGTTGGCGGGGCTGCAGCCGAAGCAGTGGCTGGAGCGCTCGTCCAGGGTGCGATGTTCGGGGGTGTCGGGGATGTGGCGGGCTTCTTCGGGGATCGGCATGATCGTTATGGGCCTAGCGGGACGATAGCACGTCAGTCGTTGCAGACGGCGAGGATTCCGGCGCCGAACTTGTCCAGCTTTTCGAGACCCATGCCGAAGATGTTCTTGAGCTCGGCGAGGGTGCGGGGATGCTCGAGGACGATGCTGCGCAGTGTCGAGGAGCTGAGGACGAAGAACTGCGGGAGGCCGATCTTTTCTGCCTCGGCTTTACGCCAGTCGCGGAGGCGTTGATCGAGGGCTTGCTGTTTGGGGGTGAGGGCTTCGGATGGATCTGGGGTCTGGACGCGGGTGCGATGGAAGGTGGGGCCTTCGTCGGTGGTAGGGGAGCGAACGGGGTTTGCGGTGCTCCGGGCAAAATGCGGGGGTCCCTCCACTTCGCTCCGCTTCGGTCGGGATGACGAGATTGGGGTAGGAGTGGTTGGGGTTGGAAAAGCTATCGAGGGCGCGGTGGAATCGGTGCCTCGGCAGAGGGCGATGATGTCAGCTCCGTAGCGGTCGGTTTTTTCGGGGCCGATGCCGTTGACGCGGAGGAGATCGGGGATCTTCTGTGGCTGGGCGGCGACGATGTTGTGGAGGACACTGTCGCCGAAGACGATGAAGGGCGGCTTGCCGGTCTTTGCGGCTTCGGCCTTGCGCCACTCGCGCAGGTTGGCTTCGAGGTTTTTCTGGACTGGGGTGTAGGTGGCGGTGGTCTGTTCGCGCTCGGCTTTGAGCGATGCTTTTGAGGGCTTAGCGCCAGTTGCTTTGCGAGAGGAAGCGGCTGCGGGTGAGGCATCGCGGAGGAGGACGTTCAGGTCTTCGTCGCTGCCTATGGTGTTGCCCTCGTGGGTGAGCGAGGCCTTCTTGTAGGTGATGACGGTGCCTTCGGGGTTGGTGAAGGTGTCTGAATTGAGCTGCAAGAGTCCAGCGCGAGCCAGGGCGTCGAGGTAGGTATCGAAGTGCTTGCGGTCGATGCCTCCGCCTAGCTCTGAGTGGAGCTTTCCAGTGCTGCGGGAGATGCCGCCTTTGAGGGTGGCGAGGATTGCGCGGAGCTGGCGATCTTCTTGAGCGGTGGGAGCGCGGAAGGGTTGTGCAGTGGCTCCTTCGGGGGCGCAGAAGTCGCAGTGGCCGCAGGGTTTGAGTCCGTCGGCGGTGTCGCCGAAGTGCTGGATAAGGGCGGACATGCGGCACTGCGCGGACTCGGCATATGCGACCATGCGGTCGATCTGTCCCTTGCGGAAGGCGACCTGGGCGTCGTAGCCGGACTTCCATGCGGAGGAGCGGGACCCTCGGACGTTGCCTTCGATGTCGATGGAGGCGGCGCCTTGCGAGGCCAATTTTTCCGTCGCTTTGTCGAAGACCTCGGCGCTCATGCGGAGCTTTTGCCGGAGGATGTCGGGCATCTGGTACTCGTCGGTGAGGACGGCGGCGACGCGGGCGAGTTCGTCCGAGGCGGGGTAGTCGCGCTCGAGGAAGAAGTCGTGCATCTTGCGGTCGGCGTAGGAGTGCAACAGGACGGTGCGGCTGGGCAGGCCGTCGCGTCCGGCGCGGCCGATCTCCTGGTAGTAGGCCTCGACGCTGGCGGGTAGCGCGATGTGGACGACGGTGCGAACGTCGGCCTTGTCGATGCCCATGCCGAAGGCGATGGTGGCGACGACGACCTCGAGCTTGCCCGATTGGAAGTGGGCCTGGACGCGCTCACGCACGCTGGGTTCGAGCCCGGCGTGGTAGGCGGCGGCTTTGCCTCCGAGCATGCTGGCCAGCTCCTCGGCGGATTTGCGCGAAGGGGCGTAAACGATGGCGGGGCGGTTCTCGGGCTTGCCGAGGAGTTTGGTGGCGAACTCGTTGCGGCGAGGCTTGGACATCTCGACGACCTCGATGTGAAGGTTGTCACGACGGAAGCCATGGATGAAGAGCGCGGGCTTTGAGAGCTGGAGTTGCGCGACGATATCCTTCTGGACAGCGGGGGTTGCGGTGGCGGTAAGGGCAATGATCGGTGCTGGCCGGAGCGACGGAAGATGTTCGCCTAATGTCCGGTAGTCGGGGCGGAAGTCGTGGCCCCAGGCGGAGATGCAGTGGGCCTCGTCGATGGCGATGAGAGAGGGTTTCTTCTTCGCCAGCATCTCGGGAAAGCCGGGGACGCGCATTCTTTCAGGGGCTATAAACAGGAACTGTAGCGTCCCGTCGAGGTAGTCGCGGCAGGCTTGTCGTGAGTCTTCGCGCGACAAGCCGGAGTGGATGCGCGCGACGCGTAGGCCGGCGGCGGTGAGCTTACCCGCCTGGTCATCCATCAATGCGATGAGCGGAGAGATGACGAGTGCGGTGCCTCCTCGCGCGACGGCCGGAAGCTGGTAGCAGAGGCTCTTTCCCGCTCCCGTGGGCATGACGAGCAGCACGTCGCGGCCATCGGTCGCGGCGCGGCAGACGGCCTCCTGGTTGGCGCGGAAGGCGGGGAAGCCGAAGGTCTGGTGGAGGAGGTCAGTAAGCTGCATGCGGCTGCTCCAGTTTCGCATGTTCTTCGCGCATGAAGAATCTCCGTGTTGAAAAGAGGCATGGGAAGTTCGCGTGCGCCGGGATATGATAGCGCCAACCATTCACGAAATAATTTTGATTGGAGTGCAGCTTTCATGCCTTTGGCAGTGCCTGTTTTCAGCCGACCCCTTTTCAAGAGATTTAACGCGGCAGTCCTTTTGTTCGTGGTTGCCGGACTGCCCTGTGCGGCGCTTACGCAGGAGGCGCGCCAGCACAATGCCAGCGCCGAGGCTCCGGCGAAGGAAGAGAGCATTCCTGTCCCGCCTGAGACCAGCTCGGTCACGAAGCATGACACGACCATCGGTGGGAAGCTGATCCACTACACCGCGACTGCGGGCAACCTGCTTCTTCGTGATGAGAAGGATGCGCCGAACGCCAGCATCTTCTATGTCGCCTACACCGAGGATGGCGCGGAAGCGAAGAGTCGTCCGGTGACCTTTTTCTACAACGGTGGCCCTGGCGCGGCGACGATCTGGCTGCACATGGGCTCGTTCGGCCCGGTGCGCGTCATCACGCAGAGCCCGGAGGCCACGCAGCCTGCTCCTTATGAGGTCGTGCAGAACCAGTACAGCCTGCTCGACCGTAGCGATCTTGTTTTTATTGATGCTCCGCTGTGCGGCTTCTCGCGCGCTGTGGGTAAGGGAACCGCGAAGGACTTCGCGGGGACCGACCAAGACATCAAAGCCTTCGAGAAGTTCATCGTCCGCTACCTCACGGCGAACCAGCGCTGGAACTCGCCCAAGTTCCTTTTCGGGGAGTCGTATGGGACGACGCGCTCCGCCGGTCTTGTCGATGCGCTGCAGAATGATGGCATCGAGTTCAACGGCGTCACATTGCTCTCGTCAATCCTGAACTACAACCGGCGTGCTGCAGGGCTGGACTATGAGTCGATCGGGTACATTCCTTCCTTCGCCGCCATCGCCTATCACTACAACAAGGTGAAGACGACGGCGAGTTTTGCGGAGTGGGTCCAGCAGGCGCGTGAGTTCGCGCGTGGACCCTACGCGGAGGCTATCTCGCAGGGTGACCGCCTGCCTGCCGCGCAGTTCGATGCGATTGCGACGAAGCTTGCGGCCATCACTGGCCTGAGCGTCCAGTATGTGAAGGAGACGAAGCTGCGCATCTCCGCGATCCGCTTTCGCAAGGAGCTTCTTCGCGATGATGAGCGGATTCTAGGTCGCTACGATGCTCGCTTCATGGGATGGGACCCTGACGCGGCAGGCGAGAACCCGGGCTATGATCCCTCCGATACCGGCATCAGTGGCGTCTATGTTGGGGCCTTCCACGACTACATTCAACGCGAGCTGAAGTATATGAGTCAGGAGACTTACTATCTCTCTGGACCTGGGCTCAACCAGGCGTGGGACTTCAAGCATCATCCTCCGGGTGAGCGTGGCACGCAAGGCGACCAGACCGCTCCGGATGTGGCGATTGACCTGTCGGATGCCATGCGCAAGAACCCCAAGCTGCGTGTCTTCTCGGCTAACGGCTACTTCGATCTTGCCACGCCGTTCTACTCGACGGAGTACGACCTCAGTCACATGGAGTTGCCTGCGAAGCTGGTGAACAACGTGGAGTTCGGTTACTACCCAGCCGGTCATATGGTGTATCTCAACGTGGATGCGTTGAAGCAGATGAAGGTGGACATGGATCGGTTCTATAGTTCTGTGTTGCACAACTAACTGTTCTCAGGGATGGGTGCTGGCGGCTTTGACGATCTGCGCGAAGCGCTTGACGATGGGGCGGTTCTCTCCGACGAGCCATGCGAGCTCGATGTTGCTGACGACCGTTATATTGCGGAGAGGGAGGCAGACGACATCGGGCGATGCAATGTGCCGGACGCATGCCGGGGCGATCGAGACTCCGAGTCCAGCGCCGATGAGCCGCAGGATCGTGAGCCAGTGGGAGGCCTCCTGCACGATCTGTGGGCGAAAGCCGTGCTCTTCAAAGATAGTGAGCGGCTTCTCGAAGGCGCGTGTTCCGGCGCTGCGAGGATAGTAGACGAAGGGCTCGTCGCGCAACACGGAAGGTGAGATGCTCTTCTGCTTTGCGCGCGGATGGTTCGCTGGGAGCACGACGACGAACGGCTCGGAGAGGATCGTGGTGATAGTGAGGCCTTCCATAGGGTCACCGTCTCGCAGGATGCCCGCATCGAGTGTGCCGTTTTCGAGGCCCTCGATGACACGCGATGTAAAAGATTCGTGCAGATGCAGGCGCACTCGCGGATAGGCTTCAGAATAGGCGCGGAAGATGCCAGGCAAGGCTGTCAGCATTCCTGATCCTACAAAGCCGACATGGAGAGAACCGACCTCGCCTCGACCGATGCTGCGTGTCTCGTCGATATCGCGCTGCACATTGCGCAGTGTGCGCCGGGCGCTTTGAAGGAAAGCTTCACCTGCGGTGGTGAGGCTTACTGAGCGCGAGGTTCGTGTGAAGAGAGGATAGCCGAGCAGATCTTCGAGCTTGCGAATCTGTTGCGAGAGGGGCGGTTGGGCCAGATGAAGCCGCAACGCCGCGCGACCGAAGTGCAACTCCTCGGCGACCGCAACGAAGTAACGAAGATGTCGCAGCTCGATATCTCGATCCATATCCAAAAGATCATAATCGAACGAAACAAGATATTGGACGTCTCGCACGGCAACAGGCAGACTTTTGATAAGGAGCAAGACTGCCATGCAGACGCTTGATGAAAAGACCGAGATATCCGGCCCAGCGATTGGACCTAAACCGCCCGTGATTGAGATTCGTCCGCTCCAGATTGGGGAGGACGGGAGCGCGTTTCGGACGCTGAACGAAGAGTGGATTACGCGCTACTTTGTCCTGGAGCAAAAGGACAACGAGGTTCTTGGCGATCCTGAGAACAAGATCCTGCGCAAGGGTGGTCATGTCTTCATGGTCTATGCCGATGACGAGGCAGTCGGCTGCGTTGCCCTGATTCCGATGGGCGATGGTGTGTATGAGCTCTCGAAGATGGCGGTTTCACCGCGGCTGCGTGGCCTGGGGATCGGCCGCCGGTTGCTCGAGCATGCGATTGAGCAGGCAAGGAAGATTGGGGCGAAGTCCCTCTTTCTGGGCAGCAGTACGAAACTGAAGAACGCCGTGCATCTCTATGAGTCAATTGGCTTTCGCCATGTGCCAGCGGAGCGCCTGCCGAAGATGGAGTATGCGCGGGCTGATGTCTTTATGGAAATGCCGCTCTGACAGAGAATATCTACCATTTTTCATAGCCTTGCAGCTTGATTAATACGGCTAAGTGGCCTAGAATGTTAGGAGTGGTACTTGGTGCGCCTACTTTCTTAGCGGGTCACCTATTCAAGAGTCGAGGGTAAACAGAGAATGGCAAAACGTCGTGGAAATCCGAATTGGGGTAAGCCGGAGCCGATAGGGCCGGTGGTTCCGACTGTGACATCGTTCGAGATGGTCGTAAAGGAGTTCAAGTTAACGCCGGACCAGTTCATCCGGTCGACGCGTCTGCGGGAGTGGGCTCGGCGGAACAAAAACTCGAAGTACATTCCAGAGGCTCTGCTTGAGGCCTGGGGTTTCGAGATTGAGTCGACCCTGTAACGCTCGTCTCTGTTGAGTTTGAAGGACGCCGCCCGGGCTGGGCGGCGTTTCTGCGTCTGGGCGGATTTACGCGAGTGCTTTGCGAACGATTGGAGCTACGCGTGTTCCGAGGACCTCGATGGCGCGCAGCATCTTCGCATGTGGCATGGTGGCCACGCTCATCTGGAAGGTGATGCGAGAGATTCCGCCGAGTACTTTGTTCTCATAGAGGATCTTTTCCGCGACGGCTTCGGCGTCACCGATGAGCAGAGCTCCGGTGGGGCCGCGCAGAGCATCGAACTGCGCCCGTGTCGCTGGGGGCCAGCCGCGCTCTTTGCCGAGTTGGGTGAAGGTATGGGCGTAGCCGGGGTAGAAGTCGTCGGCGGCCAGCTGGGTGGTGTCTCCGGGAAAGCCGATCGAGTGCAGGCCGACGGTGAGCTTCTCGGCGGCGTGGCCAGCGCGGCGACCAGCCTCGCGGTAGAGCTCGATGAGCGGCAGGAAGCGGTGAGGTTCGCCGCCGATGATCGCGACCATCAGAGGAAGCCCTAGCGTACCGGCTCGAGCGAAGGAGGCAGGTGTGCCGCCGACGCCGATCCAGATGGGCAGCGGGTCCTGCACCGGGCGCGGATAGATGCCCTGTCCGGTGAGCGAGGCGCGGTGCTTGCCGGACCAGTGGACGTGTGTGTTCTCGCGCAGGGTCAGCAGCAGGTCGAGCTTCTCTGCGAAGAGCGAGTCATAATCGTCGAGGGCGAGGCCGAAGAGTGGATAGGACTCGACGAACGAGCCTCGGCCGACGACGATCTCTGCGCGTCCTTTGGAGATCAGGTCGAGTGTGGCGAAGCTTTGGAAGACGCGCACCGGATCGGCGGCGCTGAGCACGGTGACGGCGCTGGTCAGGCGGATGTTTTTTGTGAGTGCGGCGGCTGCTCCGAGGATGACGGTTGGGGCGGAGTCGAGGAACTCGCTGCGATGATGCTCGCCGATGCCGAAGACGTCGAGGCCCACCTGGTCGGCGAGCTCGATCTCTTCGAGCAGGTGGCCCATACGCTCCGCTGGGCTGAGGGCAACGCCGGTTGTGGGGTCTGGAATGGCTGCTGCAAAGCTGTCAATGCCGATCTGCATCTGTGTACGGGGCTCCTAGTCTGTCTATGGTAGCGGAGACCAGGGAAGCATCAATGTTTACGGCCAGCGAGCCGGAAGGAGGCGGCGACGGTGACGATGGAGAGACAAACGGCTAGTGCGACCCAGCACAGGGTGATTTCGCTGGAGGTGAGGGCCGAGGGGGTAATGAGATTTGGTCGGACGGCTGGGGTGCTGTGCCGTCCTGCGTAGGCGTAGACGATGAAGGCCACGAGGGCGCAGAGGATGGCGATAGCACCGGGAAGCACGCGCTTCCAGGGGAAGGCGATTGGCGCTGGTTCGGTGGCCTGCTGATGGATTGCGTCCATGACAGAGAGGACGAAGCCGGAGGACGGGGTCAGCTCCTCGGCCGGGGCGTTCAGGTGGTTCTGCAGGAGACTGTCGAGGGCGGTGTCGTCCATGGGATTGATTGGGGTGTGGCTCATGCGGACTCCTCTGCTCGATGGTCTGTGATGCGGGGGATGGCGTGACGATTGACGAGTGGTTGCAGCTTGCCGCGAAGCAGGTCGCGGCCCCGGAAGAGGCGGGCCTTGACGGTGCCTACGGGTAGGTTGAGGCTGCTGGCTGTGGCCGGGACGTCCATCTCATGAAAGTAATACAGGACGAGGACGTCTCGATACTTCGGTGGCAGGGTCTGGACGGCTTTGTGGATAGCGGCCTCCTGGTTGCGCTGCTCGAGGCCGCCGTCGATGGAGCGCGGGTCGCGAGGCTCGTGGACCTCGTCGAAGGGAAGCGTGATGGGTGGGACGCGGCGCAGTTCGGAGCAGTAGAGGTTAGTGGCGAGGGTGAAAAGCCACGTGGAGAACTTTGCCTCCTGCCGCCAGGAGGCGAGGTTGCGGAAGGCGCGAAGGAAGGCCTCCTGGGCCATCTCTTCGGCGCGGCCGCGGTCATGGCAGAAGCGGTAGGCGAGATTGATGAGCGGCGACTGCCAGCGGCGCACGATGCCCTCGAAGGCGGAGGTGTCTCCGGCAAGGACTCGGGCTGCGTCGTTCTGGTCGTCTGCGGGGCTCAATCTGGCTCCTTACAAACAGTGTGACCTCAGAGGGGGGATTGTGGTTGCGTTTTCTTTTTTGGCGGGGTGGACGAAGAAAACGAAACCGGTTGGAGAGAGATGTTGTCCCACGGTATGAAAGCAGCAATTGGATGGACCTAAGGAGGACTACCATGATGGACGTGAGTACCCCAGGCGTTGCAGTTTTTTTCTTTCTGGCAATCGGAGCGATTGCACTCTTTACCTTTCTCTCGGTCGCGACGTACGCGGGGACGCGGCAGGCGGAGCGTGAGGCATACTACAAGGCCGAGATGATGAAGCGGATCGCGGAGGTTGGCGGAGAACGGAACCCGGCGATCGATTATTTGAGGGAGCAGGAACGGATCGCCGCGCTCAAACGGGCAGCCGGTTTCAAGATAGGCGGGGCGGTCAACATAGCGGTTGGAATCGCTTTGATGATCTTCCTGCATGCACTGGTGCAAGCGGTTCCGGTCTATCTGACCGGGATGTTCCCGCTGCTCGTAGGTGTGGCGTTGCTGGTGTATGTCTTCTGGCTGGCTCCGAAGGCGGAGGCTTAGGAGACTTTGGTTAAATTATTAAAAGGCTCAAATTCTTCAAAACATGGGACATAAGTCTGGACTTAGGTAGTGTCCTAATTTGGATTTTAGGAATCTTCTTCCTCTTTATCTGTATCCATATCGTATTCTTCGTTTTCCTCAGAATTAATCCAGCTACTAGACCAGAATCCGAAGGAAACCCTGTCTTCGTCGGTTTCTGGGACAAGTCTACTGGACGACATCATGGCACCGAGACTGAATGGGCTTCCACTCCCATTCCACGCATAGTGGAAGTCTCTATGGAAACGGGCACCCACCGTTTCATACTCAATAAATCCGGTGATATGCGGAACAAACACACCATCGAAAATCTTTTGCGAATAGTCTCCTCGACTGGCGTCGTCAGGCTGAAAGAAATAGAAGGACTCAGTTATCGGAGCACTATTAGGGTCAATAAACCCGTCAACCACGTCCAAGTTGAGCCCACGGGATTCCTCGCCCGTAATCGCAAGGCCCCCTTCCCCCAGTCGAATATATGCCCTCCCCATACCAACATTACTCAGTTCTACGGTGGCTTTGATGTGCCAGAAATCTTCGGTCACGCGCGTAAGTTCCATTCCCAATGCTTTTATTTCAACCCGAGCGCGTTCCTTATCTCGCATAGCCCTGTTTTGTTTGTCCATGGCGTCAGCTTGCCGCTTCATCAAATTAGCCTGCAATTTGATTGCATTCAACGTTTTCTGAGTGATAATCCGTTGACGGCGCATTTCAATCACCTGTGCCTTGATAAACAAAACGGTGCAAACGCCGACTACAACGCCACAGAATCCAACGAATGCCAAAGCGATGTTCACCCAAAAAGCGGCGCGATCATAACCATCCTTGCCGGGGGTAGAGATGACCCGTACATCGGCATCGACGTGTGCCTTGGGTTTGGGTTGGAGGTTTGGGCTGGCATCTTGTTTTGGAACAATGGCTGGAGGTGCTGGCGGAACTGGATTATCGCCCTTGGTTGCCTTATGTGTTTTGTTCGATTGGGCGTAAGTCTGCATAGGGAAGACGTAGAACGTCAGTGCGAGGAACGCCAATATTTTCAACATAATTCGATAAATGTATCTCAAAAACGCTTGACTCAATCCAAGTCGAGAAATCCAAATTAGGACACTCCCTGGACTTAGTCTGTGAGTCTCCTTTGGTGTAAAAGGAAAAGCCCCGGTGGGTGCCGGGGCCTTTTCTTGTTCTTCTTTAAGGATAGCAGTTGGCGGGGAACTAGTGGGCGATGCGGATGGGTTGGATTGGCGCGGGTTTTGTGGTGGGTGGGGGTTGAAAGGATTTGGGGTGGGTCGGCAACAGCAGATCCCTCCGCTGCGCTGCGGGATGACAAACAAAAGGACGGGCAACGGCAACAGCGACAGCACCAACAAAGGCAACAGCAACAACAAAGGCAACCGCAGGTCCTTCGACTCCGCTGCGCTCCGCTCAGGATGACAGTTGTTTGCTAGCGCTGACAGGTATTTGCTCAGGATGACAGTTGTTATTGTGCGGACTGTTATCGTGCGAATTTAAGATTCCCCACACTAGGACAGGGTTGGTAGTTGGACGATAACTCTGGTTCCGGAGAGGGGATTGCTTTCGATGGAGATGTGGCCCTGGGCGCGCTCGACGATGGCTTTACAGATGGCGAGGCCCAGACCGGTGCCGCCGGTTTTTCTGGAGCGGGAGGGGTCGCCACGGTAGAAACGGTCGAAGACAAAAGGTAGGGATTCCGGGGGGATTCCGTCGCCGTGGTCTTCGATGAGTAGGTGCATGGATGTACCTTGACGCTCTATATCGAGATGGATCGTGGCTTCTGGAGGACTGTGCTGGATGGCGTTTGTCAACAGATTGACGAGAAGGCTGCGGAGCATGTCGGGTGCGAGGCCGACTGGTGATGTGTCGTTGCCCGTTGTGGTGAGTCGGAGGTCGCGTAAGGCGGCTACGGGAGCTAGTTCGGCGATGGCTTTCTGCGCTTCGACGAGCAGGTCGGCGCGTGCGTGGTCGGTGGATTCAGGTGCTCCGGCTTCTTCGACCCTGGCCATGAGGAGCATGTTCTGGGCTAGCTCTTCCATGCGGAGGCAGTCGGCATAGCAGCGCTTCAGGCCCTCCTCGTACTCAATGGGGGTTCTGGCGCGCAGCTCCAACAGTTGTACGGATGACTTGACGACAGCGACGGCGGTTTTTAGCTCGTGAGCGGCGTCGCCGACGAACTGTCTCTGCTGGGTGAATGATTGCTCAAGACGTCCGATGACGCCCTCCATGGCTTCGACGAGGGGGAGGAGTTCGCGGACCTGGCGTACATCGTCTGCGGGCGAGAAGTGCCATGCGGCTGTCGAGACTGAACCTGCTTCCACGGCGAGCGAACGGAGAGGGCTCATGCTTTTCCGGATCAGCAGGGGGACGAGGACGGCAGTTATCAGGACGAGCAGGCCGTTCGCGATCGCGAAGACCTGAACGGAGCGGAAGATGTCTTCCCAGACCTCATGGGTGGGGGAGGCGTAGATGACGGTGAGGGGATGGCGGACGTTCGCGGCCATGGGGTCGACGACGCGGACGCCGTGTAGCCGGAGGCCGCGATATTCGTGACCGTCAATCCGTAACGAAAAATAGCCTTCTTTGCCGCTCCAGAGATCCGCTTCGGGGTGCCAGTTGGGGGATTGGCCGAGCTGCCGGGCACTCCCTTCACGTACCGCGTAGACATCCCTTCTGGGCATGCGGAGGTCGGTGGTGTCGAGCATGACGTCGAGATTAGCGTCGTCCGCATCTTCGACGGCTCCCATGACGGTGTCGGCCCGTCCCCGCAGGACTATATCGAAGTAGCGGAACTGCGCATGCCGTTCATAGAAGAAGGCGAAGGCGGTGACGACGATCGCAGCTATGATCTCAACCACAAGGACGAGTGTGACGACGCGGCGGGTGATGGAATAGGGCCTCATGGTATGGGCTCGTCGGGCTGCAGCTTGTATCCGCGTCCACGCAGCGTCTGGATATACGAGCGGCCGTCGCCGGGATCGAGCTTCTTGCGCAGGTTGGAGACGTGCGCCTCGATGACGTTGGAGTGGCGCTCCCAGTTGTAGTCGTAGAGGTGTTCCAATAGCTCCCGTTTTGAGACGATGATCTTTGGTTTGTGGATGAGGTATTCGAGGATGCGGTACTCGGTGGGGGAGAGGTCGATCTGGGTCCCGTCGCGAACGACGCTCTGTTCGAGGGTGTTGATGGCAAGATCGCGCAGGCGGAGAAGCGGGGTTGCGACTCCTTTGCCGCGACGGACGAGCGCTTTGACACGGGCGAGCAACTCGCCGAGGTCGAATGGCTTGCCGAGATAGTCGTCGGCACCGAGGTTGAGCAGTTCAATCACGCTTTCTGTATCCTGCCGGGCCGTGAGCACAAGGACCGGTGTCCGATCGGTGCGGGCGCGCAGGGCCTTGAGGACGGATGCTCCGTCCAGCTTGGGAAGCATAAGGTCTAGCATGATGAGGTCGTAGTGGCCGTACCCGGCGAGATCGAGCCCGGTCCTGCCATCTTCGGCGACATCGACGGCGAAGCCTGCACCATCCCTTACAGCTGCGGCTACATTTTCTGCCAGCCGCCGCTCGTCCTCTATGAGAAGAATTCGCATTTCAGGTCCTCTGGAGCAGTCTATCGGTATTTTGAGGTGCTTTCGCGCAGGATTGACAGGACGCCGGTAGTGTTGACGGATATACTGCTCACCATCCAGCTGTTCGACGAGGAGATTGCTATGCAAAGCCGCATTCTTGGTACTACCATGCCCGTTCTGGAGTTCGCCCTTGGCCCGAACGACGCCATTGTCTCTGAGGCCGGGGAGCTTTCGTGGATGTCGGCCTCGATCCAGATGACCACGCATACGCAGATGGGCGGTGGTGGTGGTTTCTTCGGCGCCATCAAGAGGGTTGCTGGTGGCGGCTCGCTCTTCATGACGGAGTATCGCGCGATTGGCGCGCCGGGTGAAGTCGCCTTTGCCACTCGGGTGCCGGGACATATTGTGCCGGTCGACGTGAGTGCTAATCAGGAGTACCTGGTCCATAGGCATGGCTTTTTGTGCGCGACTGCGAACGTCAATCTGGGAGTGGGGTTCCAGCAGTCGTTGGGTGCGGGTATCTTTGGCGGCGATGGATTTCTGCTGCAGAAGCTCTCGGGGCAGGGAATTGCGTGGCTTGAGCTTTCAGGAGAGGTGATTGTGAAGGATCTTGCTCCTGGCGAGATGCTGCGGGTTCATCCAGGGCATGTTGGAGCGTTTCAGACCAGCGTGTCGTTCCAGATCACGCGGATTCCTGGGCTCAAGAACATGATCTTCGGTGGGGATGGGATCTTTCTTGCCGCACTTACCGGGCCGGGGCGAGTGTGGTTGCAGACGCTGCCGATCTCCCGGCTGGCCCACCAGTTGCAGGAGTATATGAAGGTGGAGCGGACGGAGCAGCAGACTGAGGCGGGAGTGGTCGGTGGGCTGGTGGGCTCTGTGCTGCGGAATATGCGCTAGCGCTTTTCGAGGGCGCGGTCGATCGACCAGACGTTGTAGCGAAGAAGGAAGAGGAGTGCGGCATAGGCCAGCGCGTAGGTGAGCTGGCTGCCGGCGGCGCTCCAGTCCTGAATAAGCGATGAGCCGAAGGTCAGGGTAAGAATGAGCAATCCGCCTCCGATCAAGGCGGCGCGGGTGCGGAGGCCGATAAGGAGAAGAAGGCCGAGCAGGGCCTCGATCCATGGGAGCGACAGACCGAAGGCGTAGACGCTCCAGCGCGGCAGGGGTGTCTGGGCGAACTGTGTGACGACCTTGCTTGCGAAGAGGGCCGAGCCTGCAAGTAGGCGGCTGAGTCCGTGGATGAAGATGTTCATCCCGAGAACAAACCGCAGAAGCGTGTAAGCCGCTTGGCGATCCTGGTCGTCATTATGGTTGTCCGAATTACTGAGTTGCACCGTCATGAGTTCATCTTCCTATCGCAAGCGAGGGATGAAGTTACTTAAGTGTAGTTGACGTCGATTCTGTGGACTGATCTTATCCTCCTGATACTTCGCTTCGCCACCCTTCGCTCGGCTATTGTGCCACGGTGACTCGATTGATTCAGGCCTACGGAGAACTCTCCATGAGCAAGTTTCCTATCGAAGACCGTCGCACTCAGATCCCCGCATTGCTTCCGGTAGTTGGCAAGGGAATTCCAACCGGGTCTCATGCCGCAGCCTTCACGGGTGCAGAAGAGGCGCGACCCAACAGAGCGCTGCGTTCGATCTCCGGCTTCTTTCGCTGGTATCGCGATTCCGTTCTCAAGCCTGAGACGGAAGCGGAGAAGGCTGAGTGGCAGAAGAACTCGTTCTGAATTCCTCTTCCTCTGCATAATCTTTGAATTTTCGGGTTTGCGTATAGCTCTCTGATAGCTGTCAGTGTGGCATCCTGACCATTCTCCTCCGAAGCGGCTATTCTAAATAGTGATGCTGCCTTTTCTCCATTTGGAACATGTCAACGTGGCCCGGGGGGACGCGATCGTCCTCCATGACATTCATCTGAGCATTCGCCGGGGGGAGCACGTGGCTATTCTGGGCCCCAACGGCTGCGGCAAATCGACGCTCATCAAGACGATGACCTGCGAGTGCTATCCGGTGGTCCGACCGGAGACGCGGGTGAGCATCTTCGGCCGGGAGCGCTGGGATCTGACGCAGCTGAAGAAAAAGCTCGGTGTCGTCGCGGCGGAGCTGCCGGGTGAGCCTACGCGGCGTACCACCGGGTTCGACGCGATTCTTTCGGGATTTTTCTCAAGCAGCACCTTGTGGCCCAACCTCACGGTGACCGAGGAGATGCGCGAGCGCGCGACCGAGGTTTTGGAGCAGGTCGATGCCGTTGCCCTGCGGGATAAAGAGGTGGGGGAGATGTCCGCGGGACAGCAGCGGCGCATCATGATCGGTCGCGCTCTGGTGGGCTCAGCGGATATGCTGCTGCTCGATGAGCCGTCCAATGCGCTCGATCTTTCGGCCCAGCGCGACCTTCGGCTGTTGCTGCGAAGGCTGGCTCAGCAGGGGACTGGAATTCTGCTGATTACGCATCACATCGCCGATATTCTGCCGGAGATCGACCGAATTCTGCTGATGCGGGACGGCCGCATCGTTGCCGATGGGCCGAAGGAGAGTCTGCTGACGGCTGAGAGCCTGGGCAGTCTTTTTGGGACTCAGGTTCAGGTTCATGAACAGGACGGCTTTTATCATGCATGGTAGCGAGGGAAATTATTTTGAGGCTTCCTCGGGCTCTCAGACGTCCAAAGGGAGGGAGAGGTTTGACCAGTTCCCCTTCCGAAACAATTTGAAATCCCCCCTGCCACCCGTCGCAGAAACGGTTTAGGAGAGCTTCATGTGGATTGTTCGACTTGCCTTGCGCAGGCCTTATACGTTTGTCGTACTTTCGCTGCTGCTTTTGATCCTCGGGCCGATTGTGATTCTCCGCACGCCGACGGATATCTTCCCTAATATCAATATTCCTATCGTTTCGATCATCTGGAACTATACAGGCCTCTCTCCGCAAGAGCTGGCGAACCGTATCGTTACGCCCTTCGAGCGGAACATGACCACGACGACCAACGATATGGAGCATATCGAGTCGCAGACGCTCAATGGTATTGCAGTCGTCAAGGTTTTTTTCCAGCCAGGCGCCAACGTTCCCGCTGGGATCGCCCAGATTACGGCGACTGCTCAGGGTACGCTTCGGCAGTTGCCGCCGGGCACGACTCCTCCGCTGGTTATTACCTATAGTGCGTCGAGCGTGCCAGTGTTGCAGCTCTCGCTTTCTGGCGAAGGAATTTCCGAGCAGCAGTTCAACGATATCGGCACGAATTTTATCCGTACCCAGCTGGCGACTGTGCAGGGCGCATCGATTCCTTTTCCTTATGGGGGCAAGCAGCGCCAGGTGCAGGTGGATATCGACAGCAAGGCGCTGCAGGCGAAAGGGCTTTCTCCGGTCGATGTAGTGAATGCCTTTAGCGCGCAGAACATTATTCTTCCTGCTGGAACGGCCAAGATCGGTACGTATGAATACCAGGTCGAGACCAACAGCAGTCCGAGCACGATCCAGGAGCTGAACGACCTTCCGATCAAGACGATCAATGGCTCCACTGTCTATGTCCACGATGTAAGTCATGTGCGGGACGGGTTTCCACCCCAGACGAATATCATTCGCGTCGATGGCCAACGCTCAGCGCTGGTGACGATTCAAAAGTCGGGAAGCGTTTCGACTTTGGATATTATTCGCCGCGTCCGGGAGCGTCTGCCGCAGATTGCGGCATCGCTGCCGCCACAGCTACGGATCAAGCCCTTGGCGGACCAGTCCATCTTTGTTCGTTCAGCCATCGATGGTGTCGTCCGCGAAGCGGTGATAGCTGCCTGTCTGACGGCCATCATGATCCTTGTGTTTCTGGGGAGCTGGCGCAGCACGATCATCATCGCGGTGTCGATCCCGCTCTCGATCCTCGTCTCGATCATCACGATGAGTGCGTTGGGCGAGACGATCAACATCATGACGCTTGGCGGGCTTGCGCTTGCGGTCGGTATCCTGGTCGACGACGCGACGGTCGAGATTGAGAATATCAATCGCAATATCGAACTCGGCAAGGAAGTAGAGCAGGCGATTCTGGATGGCGCTGCGCAGATCGCTATCCCGGCCTTTGTCTCGACGCTCTCCATCTGCATCGTCTTTGTGCCGATGTTCTTCCTCTCCGGCGTGGCGCGCTATCTGTTCGTGCCGCTTGCCGAGGCGGTTGTGTTTGCGATGCTTGCGTCCTACTTCCTCTCTCGTACTATTGTGCCGACGATGGCGAAGTACCTGCTCAAGCCACACTCGGCTGAGGCTGAGAAGGCGAGGGAGACCAGCCATAATCCTTTCATTGTCTTCCAAAGGGTGTTCGAGCGTAACTTCGAGCGGTTGCGTTCCGCATACCATGGCTTTCTGGCTATTTGCGTGGAGCATAGTGTCGTATTTCTGATCGTCTTCTTCGGGTTCAGCCTGGTGTCGATGGCTGTTTTGTATCCCTGGTTGGGGCAGGACTTCTTTCCGTCGATCGACAGCGGCCGGTTCAAGCTGCACGTGCGGGCGGCTACGGGGACGCGTATCGAGGAGACAGCCAAGCTGTGCGATCAGATCGACCAGACGATCCGGGAGTTGGTTCCTAAATCTGAGCTCGAGACGATCATCGATAATGTGGGCGTTCCCTATAGCGGATTGAACCTGAGCTACAGTAACTCCGCGCCCATCGGTACGGGGGATGCGGATATTCTTGTGTCGTTGAATGAGAACCATCATCCGACAGGGCCTTACATGCAGGAGTTGCGCCGCAGACTTTTGACGAAGTTTCCCGGAGCGACGTTCTACTATCTCCCGACGGATATGGTGAGCCAGATTCTCAACTTTGGGTTGCCTGCGCCCCTGGATGTGCAGGTCGTCGGTAATGACCTTCAAGCGGACCACAACTACGCGGAGAAGCTGATGGCGCAGATACGTCATGTACCGGGAACGACTGATCTCCGTATTCAGCAGCCGTTCGATTTGCCCAGGTTGACCGTGGCCGTCGACCGCACGCGATCGCAGCAGGTCGGCTACTCGCAGCGGGATGTTGCCGGGAATCTGCTGGTGACATTGAGCGGCAGCTTTCAGACGACGCCTAGCTTCTGGCTCAATCCGCAGAATGGTGTCAGCTATAACATAGCGGTACAAGAGCCGCAGTACGATCTCCAAAACCTGCAGGATCTTCAGAACATTCCAGTGACAGGGAGCAATGGAACGCCGTCACAGATCCTCGGCAACCTCGCCTCCATCACGCGTGGGACGGAGCCGGGAACGGTGAGCCACTACAACGTGCAGCCGGTGATTGATATCTACGGAGCAGTGGAAGATACGGATCTTGCGAGCGTCGCGAAGCAGATCGACAAGATCGTCGCGGACAATAAGGGCTCTTTACCGCGTGGGGCGCAGGTGATCGTGCGTGGGCAGATACAGACGATGCGGGAGTCCTTCATCGGCCTGGTGGGAGGATTGTTCTTCTCGATCGTCCTGGTCTATCTGCTGATCGTGGTCAACTTCCAATCCTGGCTTGACCCCTTCATCATCATTGCCGCATTGCCGGCTGCGTTGTGCGGAATTGTATGGTTACTCTTTCTGACGCACACGCGGATCAGCGTGCCGGCACTGACCGGCTCTATTATGTGCATGGGAGTGGCGACGGCGAACAGCATCCTGGTGGTCAGCTTCGCGCAGGAGCAGATGTCCGAGGGGATGGGCGCGATCGAGGCAGCGTTGTCCGCCGGGTTCACGCGCTTCCGGCCTGTTTTGATGACCGCTCTTGCGATGATTATCGGCATGGTGCCGATGGCGTTAGGATTCGGGGACGGCGGCGAACAGAACGCTCCCCTGGGCCGCGCTGTGATCGGCGGGTTGTTGCTGGCTACGGTAGCAACACTGACCTTTGTGCCTGTGTTTTTCAGCATCCTGCACCGTCGCGACAAGTTGGCGGAGCAGGTTGTCTACGATCTGGGTGAGTAGGCATCGACTTTTAGATTTACATCTGTGTTTCGTGCAATGTGGAGAAGAGGCAATGAGTAACGAACGAGAGCATGCATCCAAAGATCACGGGCACCATTCCGCAGGGGGTGGAGCTACTCCGCCGCCAGCGGCATCGAAGAAGCGTGTTGGATTGTTTCTGCTAGTGGCGCTGTTGGTAGCGGTGGTTCTTGCGGTAACTGGCATTCTGCCGCGCATCCATGCAGAGAAGAAGCTTGTTGAGGATACGGATGCGATGGCGGTGCCTCAGGTGCTTGCGATCCAGCCGAAGCAGGGCGCTCCGGCGCAGGAGATTGTGCTACCCGGCAATATTCAGGCCTTTCAGGACGCTCCGATCTATGCCCGCACCAGCGGCTATCTGAAGAAGTGGTACGTGGATATCGGTGGCCGCGCGAGGAAGGGGCAGCTACTGGCGGAGATCGACTCGCCTGAGGTTGATCAGCAACTGCAGCAGGGGCGCGCGGACCTCGCTACAGCGCAGGCAAATCTGCAGATCTCGCAGACGACCGCTGCCCGGTATACCGATCTGTTGAAGACAAACTCCGTCTCGCAGCAGGACACAGATAACTTTGTGGCCGACGCGCAGGCCAAGCAGACGATGGTGCATTCTGCGCAGGCGAATGTAAAGCGTCAGGAAGAACTGCAATCCTTCGAGCGGATTATGGCGCCGTTCGATGGTGTTGTCACGGCGCGTAATACCGATAACGGGCAACTGATCAATGCCGGCAACGCAGGTTCAACCGGTGCCGTTGGAGTGGGGAATAGTGCGGCTGGTACGACCTCGGGCAATGGTCGCGAGTTGTTCCATATCGCTTCGATCGATACACTGCGTGTCTTCGTCAACGTGCCGCAGATATACTCGCGGGGCGCACTGCCTGGAACGATTGCAGAGCTGACACTGCCGCAGTTCCCGGGGCGCAAATTTGCGGGAAAGGTTGTGCGGAATGCAAACGCGATCGATCTTGCGACACGGACGCTGCTGGTCGAGGTAGATGTGAAGAACAACACCGGTGAGCTGCTGCCGGGCTCCTATGCCGAGGTCCACTTCAAGCTTGACTCTGGAACGCCGACGGTCATTCTCCCGGTGAGCGCGTTGATCTTCCGGGCGGATGGATTGCAGGTCGCGACGCTGGACAGTAACGACCATGCCCACCTCGTTTCCATTGTGATGGGTCGGGATTTTGGAACGCAGGTGGAGGTGGTGTCCGGGCTAGCGGCTGGCCAACGCGTGATTGATAGCCCTCCTGATTCACTCGCGGATACGGACCAGGTGCGCGTGATTCAGCCGAAGAGTGGGGCTGCTCCGGAGGCTAAGAAGTAATTTTCGAAGCCTGGGTAGTGGGTCAATTTGAATGCTGGGCGATCTTGTTATTCCATCTCTGCAAAAACGGAGGCGGGCGCATTGAGAGTGTTGCAAAAGGTGAGCAACTAGCACCATTTGGGTCGCATCGAATTCAATCGGGAGTATCATTTAAAGCGTGCCGAAATATTCCATCGTTGTCCCGTTCCATAACGAAGAAGAGAACGTTACGACCCTCTATGATCGGCTGAAGGCTGTCATGGAGCAGGTCGGCGAATCCTTCGAGCTCGTCTTCGTGGATGATGGCTCGCGTGACCGCACTTATCGTCTGCTGGAGGAGATAGCCGCGGTCGACAGCCGCGTTCTGGTCGTCAAGCTGCGCCGCAACTTTGGCCAGACCTCCGCGCTTGCCGCGGGCTTCGATCACTCGCAGGGCGAGTACATCCTTGCCATGGACGGGGATCTGCAGCACGATCCGGAAGAGGTCCCGAACTTCCTCGCCAAGCTCGAAGAGGGGTACGACGTGGTAAGTGGATGGCGCGTCGCCCGCGTCGATAATTTCATCATGCGACGCATCCCTTCGCGCGCGGCCAACTGGCTGATGGCGAGGCTCTCGGGCGTGAATATTCATGACTTTGGCACGACCTTCAAGGCGTATCGTCGCGAGGTCATTCAGAACATTCCGTTGTACGGCGAGATGCATCGATTTATCCCGGCGCTGGCCTCCTGGTATGGCGCGAGCATCTGCGAGATTCCGATCACCATCGTCGAGCGCGAGCACGGCAAGAGCCACTACGGCATCTCGCGCACGTTCCGGGTCTTCTTCGACCTGCTAACGATCCGCTTTCTGCTGAAGTACATGACACGCCCGCTGCACTTCTTCGGGACGATCGGGGCGTTCGGAATGGTCAGCGGAGGCATGTTGGCAGCCTGGCTCTTTCTGTTGAAGCTCGTGACCCATGGGAACGTCGCGGACAACCACGGACCGCTATTCGTGCTCGCCAGCGTCCTCATCCTTGCGGGTATCCAGATGATGGGGATTGGCCTGTTGGGCGAGTTGCAGGTGCGCCATTTCCATACGGCCAACCACCGGTCGCCGTATGCGGTCGACCGTATTCTGCGACTGCGTTCGTCTGAGGAAAGCCTGCTGCAGTAGTGCTTACCGGCGCTTTGCCGTCTGTTTTGCCAGCTCTGCTTCAAAGGTCTGTTGCCGTTCCGCTACGTAGCGCTTGTATCCATCGGGATCGAGGAACGGATTTGTAGCGCTTTTTGGTAAGGCGAGTTTTGCATTCAGATCGAAGTAGACTCCGTGAGCACCGAGGAAGATATCGCACGGCAGGGATTTCAGCGTGCGAAAGGTGGAGGCGAAATCCGCGGCCATCTGCTGATACTTTGGATTGCCCACCAGCTTGTATCCCGTATTTACGTTTGGGCTGCCGATGATCACGACGTCATAGCTCTTCGCACCGTCTTTCACGCGCATCGTCCATGTGGTGCAGCCCTTGGTGTGGCCGGGAGTCAGGTGTGCGACGAGCACGGTGCCGCCCAGCCGTACCTCGTCGCCGTCATGCAATACGCGGTCGACCTTGGTGGCCTCATACAACGAGCCCTTAGAGTTGCCGTACTGAAAGTCGTTCCGTCCGCCGCTCTCGACGACGGGTACGTCGGCATCCATGACCTCGTACTTTGCTCCGGTCAGCCGCTTCAGTAGAGCGCTTCCGGCAGCGTGGTCGAAGTGGGCATGGCTGATCAGCAGGATCTTTACGTCGCTGAACTTGAAGCCGAGCGTCTCGATGTTCTTGCGTATCTGCGGGACGGAGCTTGCGAGGTTGCTGTTGATGAGGATATCGCCCTGCGGGGTGACGATGAGGTACGAGGCAAGGTCCTTGCTGCCGACGTAGTACACGTTGTCGACGACGTGGAACGGCGCACGATTCGTGGTCCAGTCTGGATTTTGGGCGAAGAGGCCGCAGGTGAGCGCAAAGGTCGCAAGCAGGGCTCTGAGGATCATCCGCCCAGCATACATGCGTGAGTTTCCACAGCTTTACGTGGCGCGGTGGAGCACTGCCTCGGCGATCTCCTGCGCGCGTTGCGGTGTTATGCCGTTGCGCTGCTCGATGGCAAGCGGATGGTCTTGGTCGACGATGGTGAAGTGCGGTCGTCGTCCTACTACCTGTGTCTGCACGCTTACTTCGAGGTTGAGGGTGTTGCCGAACAGAAATAGCTCGCTGTTCAGCCAGCCAGGAAACGCCGACTCGGACTCGCGGCCCTGGACGGTCCACAACTCCATCGTCCGCACGAAGTTCTTTGGGCTGATCTCGGCCCAGACGCCCCAAATGAAGGGCTCGTCGAGGCCGATCACTGGCACCGGAATCCGGCCACGGATGTAAAAGTCTCTGTCGTCGATGACGCACTGGTCGGCGACGAGGACGACTCGCTTGTCCTGCTCCTCGGCGGGAATGTCGATGGCCGCCTTCGGAGCCTTGACGCTGTAACTCAGCGGCAGGGCATCATGCCGCTCCCCACAGACCCTGCACTCAAATCCTTCCAGTAACTCATGCCCCATCTCCTTATTCTTCCATACCGGCTTGGGAATCGGTGTAGCCCTGACAAAGCCCTTGTTTCCAATCAATTTCGCGGTATAGGGCGATATACTGTTAGATGTGAGTAAAACTTTTTATATTGAAACCTTCGGCTGCCAGATGAACGCCCATGACTCCGAGAAGGTGATTGGGACCCTGGAGCATGAGGGCTATGCTCGGGTGCAGGATGAGGCGGAGGCGGGTCTGATCCTCTACAACACCTGCTCGATCCGCGATAAGGCCGAGCAGAAGGTGTTTCATCGCCTGAACGAGTACAAGAAGATGAAGGGCGAGGGCAAGAAGTTCGCCGTGATCGGCTGCGTCGCCCAGCAGGAGGGCGAGAAGATCTTCGAGCGCGCCCCGTATGTCTCGATCGTGTCAGGCTCGGCGTCGTACCGGAATCTTCCGCAGATGCTTGCGCGGCTGGAACTCGGCGAGGAGCGGATCACCGGCCTCGACGACCGGCAGACGGACGAGACCTTCGAGACGGAGTTCGTCGCGCGGACGAATCCGCATCGTGGCTACATCACGATCATCGAGGGATGCGACAAGTTTTGCGCCTACTGCGTGGTTCCGTACACGCGGGGCAAAGAGCGCAGCCGTGGCGCGGACTCCGTGCTGGCTGAGGCGCTACGCATGGCCGATGCCGGGTTTACGGAGATTCAACTGCTCGGCCAGAACGTCAACTCCTATGACGATCCGACGAACAAGATGACCTTCGCGGAGCTGCTCGCCGCAGTAGGCAGCTTGCCGGGGATACGCCGTGTGCGGTTCACTACATCACATCCGCGCGATTTCACGAAGGACATCGTGGATGCGATCGATGCCGTGCCGACGCTCTGCGACCATGTGCATCTGCCGGTACAAAGCGGCTCGACCGCTGTGCTGAAGGCGATGAACCGGGAGTACACGCGCGACTGGTACCTCGAGCGCATCTCGTGGATCAAGGCGGCGCGCCGGAAGATCAGCATCACCTCGGACATCATCGTAGGATTTCCGGGCGAGACGGAAGAGGATCTGGAAGATACGGCCACACTGCTTGAAGCGGTGGGATACGACGCGATCTTCGCGTTCAAGTACTCGCCTCGGCCAAATACGCCTGCGGTGAACATGGCGGATTCGATCTCGGACGATGTGAAGTCGGCGCGGCTGCAGATCCTGCTGGATCGCCAGCGGGAGATTCAGCGGGTGAACTATGAGCGGCATCTCGGAGAAGAGATGGAGTTGATGGTGGAGGGGCACAACAAGGCTCGCAACCAGGTGGTTGGGCGCAGCTCGCAGAACAAGACGGTCAACTTCACGACCAACCAGCTAATTCTGCCCGCGCTGGGCAGCTATCAGCAGGTGCGGATCGTGCAGACCTTCCCGAACAGCCTACTGGGCGCGGCGATCGAGGCTCACTGAGATGAAGCCGTTGATCGAGTCCGGAGATGAGGCTGCAGCCGAGGTCGAAATGCAGATTCGCGGCCTCATGATGGACCCGGTGACGAATATGCCGATCGTCGTGCTGAAGGATGTTGGCAGCGATCTGATTTTGCCCATATGGGTTGGGGTCTTTGAGGCGAACGCCATTGCGCTCGAGTTGGAGAAGACGCCCACCCCGCGGCCGATGACTCACGACCTACTTAAGAATCTCGCAAGCGGGCTGAACGCGCGTGTGCAGAAGGTTGTCGTCTCGGAGCTTCGTGACGATACGTTTTATGCGCTGATCTGGATGGAGCAGGAGGGCGAGAAGGTCGCGCTCGATGCGCGTCCTTCCGATGCGATTGCGTTGGCGCTGCGCTGGGACTGCCCGATCTATGTGAACCGCGATGTGTTGTTGAACGCGCGGCAATCCGCCGACAATCCGCAGAACGCCAGCACCGAAGATTTGAGGAGCTGGCTTGAGAACCTGAACGACGACGACATGGGCCGCTACAAGATGTAGCAGAGGTCGATGCTAGCGTGTCTCGGCCGGCTGGCCGGTCAACGTGTGCAGCAGGTGGTCCCATTGCTCTCCATACTGGTCCCATCCTCCAAGGCTTTTAACGCGGAGCAGAGCGGCTTCGCTCAACCCGCGCTGCTCCGCGGGATCGTCGGCGATCTGCTGCATCCTGTTGGTGAGAGCGTCGACGTCGCGGTCGGCGACGATGAAGCCCTCCTGACCGTCGGTGAATAGATCCTCCGCGCCAGTTGCGGTTGTGGCCAGAACGGGGCAGCCGCAGGCCATCGCCTGTCCCTGCACGAGAGCGAGGCCTTCTTCCACGCTGGGGAGCACCAGGAGATGGCTGGCGCTCATCTTCTTTGCGAGCTCAGGCTGCGGAATTGATCCTGTGAAGGTTACATTTTCTTTCGGAAGTTTGACAAGCAGGCCGCGGAGGTCGTCCTGTACGCTACCGACGATGGTGAGATGCTTCTTCGGATGCTTCAGTCGAGAAAAGGCATCGAGAAGGTAGGGGACACCTTTGCGGAGGCTAACCTGTCCGGCAAAGAGGAGCTCGAAGGAGTCAGACGGTGGCTCGACGGTGCGGGTGAACTGGTCGAGACGCACTCCGTAAGGGATGACATGGACCTTTTCGGCGGGGACGCCCATCTGAACGAAGGAACGTTTGGCGACGGTCGATGGGACGGTGATGGCATCCGCCTGCTGGTAGATCGCCTCTTCGCGTAGGACGATGTGCGGCTTGCTGAGCGGCAGGGGAGCGCCCCAGCGCCGGTATTCCTCATCGAGGATTCTCTCCTGATAGCGTTGATGCGTCGATCCACGATCGCAGATAAATTTGCCTCCGGATTCCTGCACCTTGCGACCCGTGAGCAGGCCCGCACCCGAGATGGCGATAAAGGCGTCGCAGGGCTCGATACGGCTTCGCGTCCAGCGATCGAAGCTCCGCGCATTCCACGAGCCCATCTTCGCCGAGATCCTGGCTGGATAGAAACGGGTGCGATTCAGCAGATAGTCAGTTGTATGAAGGAGAGGAAAGCAGCTGACGAGCGAGCGAGGCAAACCTTCTCGCTTGAGGCGCGCCCATGGCCACGTCGAGTAAATCTTCTGCAAATGGTGACGTTGGTGGAGCTGGTGGGCCAACTCGAAATGATGGAAGACTCCGAAGACGGCCTGGGTAACTTTCATGGGGAAGAGGTGCTATCTGAGGCAATGCTAGCAGATGAGGGAGTAAAGCCTGGGCTAGACGATCCGTACAATCAGAAAGGAGGAATGATGCTGTGAGCGTAGCGCGGAGGGTAAGGGGGGCGGTTTTCTCGGGGGTTGCGGCATTGGAGCGGGTCGTCCGGCCGCGGCGATCCAGCCGTGCGGAGCCATTGTCTGGGATCAAGGACTTTCTCCTGCTGCAGTACCCGACGGCTCTGGGGCCGGCGATCCACGCGACGCCACTGGTTCCGGCGTTGCGTGCGGCGGTGCCGGGTTGCCGGATTGCCGTCGCCGCCAGTGGTCTGGCCCTCGAGGTCTTTCGCAACAATCCCGGTGTTGACTGGCTGATCGAAACTCCGAGCCCACTCCGCGATCTCAGAGGAGCGGCACGGTCGCTGAGGAACCAGAATCCCTTCCGTGGAGGAAGATTCGCGGTACTGACGACGCGTGGCAATGAGCGCACACTTGTCGGGTTGCAGGGGCTATTGAGCGGAGCGAATGTACGAGTCGGGTTCACCGAGGTTCCGCAACTCTTTCGGAGCGCGTTCCAGTTCGATTTTCAGAGGAGCTTGATCGACAACAATCTCAGGATCGTCGAGGCGTTTGGGCATTCCGTCCAGCACTTTGAGCCACAGGTTTTCTTCAGTCAAGCTGACAAGGTACGGGCGCGTCAGATACTCGCAGACGGCGGGGTGAGGGAGGACCAGCCTGTTGTGGTCTTTGTGACGCAGAATAGCGGTGGTCAAAGGACTGGATGGCACACCAACCGGTTGACGCAGGTTATTCGACATGCATCGGAGAGGCTCGGATGCGCTGTCGTTTATGTTGGGACATCGCGTGATGCTGTGGCTATTGACGCGATTCAAAAGGCGGCTGGAGGGGTTGGAGCCTCGATTGCGGGAAGGACCAGCGTGGCGGAGCTTGCCGCTGTGCTTGCGATGAGCGATGCGATGGTGACGCTCGATACAGGGACTATGCACGTCGGCCGTGCGGCGAAGACTCCCATGGTGGTGCTGGGGCCGTCATGGCAGAAGCCGCTCGAGTGGCTTCCTCTGGAGATTCCGAATGTCAGGATTTTGCGTGGGCAGGATCGCGATACGATTCCCGAGAACTACCAGCTCGACGAGATATCCGCCGAGAGTGTGATTGCGGCGCTCGAAGACCTGCTCCACACCTATCGGCCCAGCGCTGAGGCGCGCAAGAGCCGTGTGGAGCAGAGTCTGGTTACGCCCTAGCGCTGGCAGAGCGCGTCGAGATGGATGAAGAACTCCGGAAAGGAGATCGCAGCGGCCTCGGCACCGTGGATCTCGGTATCTCCCGTGGCGCGTAAGGCAGCGATAGAGAAGGCCATGGCGATGCGATGGTCGGTGCCAGAGTCGATGGCGGCTCCGTGGAGCTGCTGGTTGCCGGCGATGTCCATGCCGTCCTCATGCTCGGTCACGTCTGCTCCCATGGCACGGAGATTGTTGACGACAAGCGCGATGCGGTCGGACTCCTTGATCCGAAGCTCCTTTGCGTCGCGGATGCGAATGCCGTCGCGGGTGTAGGGGGCGATGGCGGCGAGGACGGGAAGCTCGTCGATGAGTTGCGCGGAGAGCGCGCCGTTGATGTCGATGCCCTTGAGGCCACCGGGAGCGCGATTGACCTGGATAGTACCGATCATCTCCCCGTGATGCTCTTCGACGTTGAGGACCTTGATTGCACCGCCGAGCGCGACGATGACGTCGAGCAGGGCAGAGCGTGTCGGGTTCATCCCAATGGAGTCGAGGACGAGGTTGGAGTCGGGGAAGAGCAGCGCGGCACAGAGGAAGAAGGCCGCCGAAGAGAGGTCGCCGGGGACGGTCGCGTCGATGGAGCGAAGGGTCTGGCCGCCGGGGATCTGGAGCTTGTCGCCGGCGCGGTGGAGCGTGGCGCCGAAGGCCTTGAGCGCGTGCTCGGAGTGGTCGCGGGTGCGGATGGACTCGGACAGGGAGGTCGTGCCTTCTGCCTGAAGACCCGCGAAGAGCACGGCTGTCTTGACCTGCGCGGAGGGGATCGGAGTGTCGAAGTCGATCGCCTTGAGCGGTGTGCCGTGGATCGTGATCGGGGCGTGTCCGTCGATGAGATCGATCTTCGCGCCCATCTGCGAGAGCGGCTTGCGGATGCGCTCCATGGGACGCAGCGTGAGCGAGTGGTCGCCGATCATCGTATAGGTGTGGGGGTGCGGGGCGATCAGGCCAGCAAGCATCCGCATCGTGGAGCCGGAGTTTCCGCAGTCCAGCGGAGTCGCGGAAGCGCCGAAGTGCCCGCCGACACCGGTGACGGCGATGTAATCCTTATTGCTCTTGTCAACCGTCGCGCCGAGCGCTGCCATGCAGGCGAGTGAGGAGTGGGGGTCGGCTCCAGTGGAGAAGTTCGAGAGCCGTGTAGTACCTTCGGCGAGACCGGCGAGCATCGCATACCGGTGGGAGATGGACTTGTCGCCCGGCAGAGTGACGGAGCCCTGAAAGGAGCGGGCGGGGCGGACGGTCTGGATCTTGGACGGGGTAGTGGCTATCGAGGACATTCCTTCTAGCTTAAATCCTTTTTAGCTTTTAGCGGACGCGCAAGACCACCACAGTCTCATCATCGAAATGCTCTGTCCCGGCCTGAAAGAGCGAGACGGCATCGAGAATGGCGTCAACCGCGGCCTGCGCGCTGTCAGTTGCCGTGGGGTGATGCTGGAGCAGGGCGCTTAGCCGTTCGGAGCTGAACATCTCTGACTTGGAGTCGTGCGCGTCCACGATACCATCCGAGAAGAGGACGACGAGGTCGCCTGACTGCAGTGTCAGCGTCAACTCTTCGTAGAGAACATTGGGAAACAGGCCGAGCGGGAAGCCTTCGACATGGATGGTCTGGACGTCGATGGCGTTGATGAGGCTGGTGGTGTCGGCGGTGACGAAGAGCGGCTGGACCGAGCCAGCATTGGCGATCTGGAGCGTCTGCGTGTTGTCGTCCCAGAGTGCGATCAGCATGGTGACATATTGGGAGGCGAGCTTTCGCTCCTGAAGCTGGTCGTTGAGTGCGGCGAGCAGCGCGCCAGGTGGAAGGTGCTGGGGAGCGAGCGAGCGCAGAATGCCTGAGACCAGCGCCGCATAGAGAGCAGCCGGAGCGGCCTTACCGGAGACGTCTCCCACGGCCAGGGCGACGCGCCCCGGACCATAGTCGAGGAAGTCATAGACATCTCCGCCAATCGACCGGGCTGGTAGGAACTTTGCGGCGATCTCGGCCTTCGCGAGCCGCGGCGGACAGGCGGGCAGCAGCCGGAGCTGGACCTGGCGGGCCATCTCGAGGTCGCGTTCCATCCGCTGTTCTTCCTCGTGGATGCGCTGGTAGAGCCGTGCGTTGGCGATACTGATCGCCACCTGCGCCGCAAGCGTGGATAACGTGCGTTGATGGTCCTCGTTGTAGTAGTTGACGCGGGTGTGCTCGAGGTCGAGGACGCCGATCACCTTGCCTTTGTAGATCAGCGGCACGGACAGCTCCGAGCGGGTCTCGGGGTTTTCGGCCACGTAACGCGGGTCCTTGCGCACGTCGGGAACGAGGAGGGGCGTGCGCTGTTCCGCTGCTGTGCCAATAACGCCCTGGCCAAGCTGGATGGTGCGGATGCGCGTGACCCGTTCCCCGTAGCGTGAGGAGAAGCGGTGCTCGAACTGTTCGGTGCGTTCGTTCCAGAGCAGAATGGTGAACATCTGGAAGTCGATGACGCGCTTCAGCAGAAGGCCGATTCGTTCCAGCAGGTCGTCGAGGTCGAGGATGCTGGTGATCTCACGGGAGATCTCGTTCAGCACGGTGAGCGTCTCGGCCTGGCGGGAGACGCGGGTATAGAGTCGCGCGTTTTCGACCGCGTTGGCCATGCGCGATGCGGTCAGCTCGAGCAGGCGCTGATGCTCGGTGGTGAAGAAGCCGAGTTGCTCAGACTGAATATCAAGAACGCCGATGACCTTGTTCTTAATGATGAGCGGAACGGCCAGCTCGGAGCGCACGTTGGGGTTGGCGTCGATGTAGTTCTCGATGGCGGAGACGTCCTCGACGAGGATCGACTTGTGCAAGAGAGCAGCCTGCCCGACGATGCCGCGGCCGATCTTGATGCGCATGCGTTCGACTTCGGGAGAGTGTCCGCTCTGAAAGCGCATGCGCAGCTCGTTGGTGCGATCGTTGATCAGGAGGATGGCGAAGATACGGTAGTCGATGACGGCGCGGACGAGGTCGGCGACCCGATGCATCAGGGTGTTGATGTCGAGAGTGGTATTGAGGGCATCGGCCAGGCGGGTAAGGAAGTCGAGGCCGAGCGGCTCGACGCGGGGCGTGGCGTCGGCGCGGTGAGGATGGAAGAGTGCGGATTCAGACACGGGAGGGCGATAGTCACCCTCGAAGTGATGCTCGGGTGAAGGTGAGATTTCGCCGGGAGTGCCTGTGGGAGGTGATTTGTCGCTCATGGACATTCAAAGCTGCGATGATACTACTGCCCGACCGTGGAGTGAGTCTGGAAATATGGCTTCCAACCATTTCGCGGCAGCCGGTATCGGATTAGTACCCGGAACCGGCTATTGCCGAAGGAGCGTGTCCGTTGAGCTCCGCGACAATCTTGACGCTGGCGCTGGCTCCGATGCGGCTGGCTCCGGCTTTCAGCATGGCGGTGGCGTCGGCGAGCGAACGTATGCCGCCCGAGGCCTTGACCCCTGCATTGACCCCCGCGACGCCTCGCATGAGGGTGATATCGTCCGTAGTGGCTCCGCCGGTCGAAAAACCGGTGCTGGTCTTCAGGAAATCGGCACCGGCGGCCAAAGCGAGCTCCGAGGCGCGCAGCTTCTCCTCGAAGGTGAGCAGGCAGGTCTCGAGGATCACCTTGACGATGGCGCCGCTGGCGTGGGCAAGCTCGACCACGCCCCGGATATCCTGGCGGACGGCTTCGAAGTCCTCCTTGGTGCCGGACTTGAGGAGGCCGACGTTGAGGACCATGTCCACATCGTGCGCGCCGAGTTTAAGGACGCGAACGGTCTCGTCGCGCTTGGAGCTGGAGAGCGTTGCTCCCAGGGGGAAGCCGATGACGACGCCGACTGGCACTCCCGTTCCGGCCAACGCCTGTGCGGCGGTCGCGACCCAGGTGGGATTGACCATGGCGCAGGCAAACTTGTGCTCGGCAGCCTCATGGCAGAGCTGGAGGACCTGCGAACGCGTCGCGTCCGGCTTGAGGAGCGTGTGGTCGAGTACGGAGGCAAGATTTTGGGCCGAAGAAAGTGTGTGCGCTGCAAAGGCGGCTGCGTCGAAGGTGGTCAGTTCGGTGCTGGAAGTCGTAGTCAAGGATGCTCCTTCGGTTGGCGTGGGAGAGGGTACGCCGATGATGCTCCTTATTGAGACTAGCTGGCGCGAGGTTTGGTAGGCAAGGGCACGGTTTAGCGTGCTTTAAATTCCGTGGATGCCCTCAGCGCCTTCGTTACTTCGCCGGCTATGTCGTCCTGGACCATCAAGATGTCGTGAAATGGTCGGTCGTAGGTTTCAGACCAGACAACGTACCCGCTGTCCGCACGGATCAACCGCGCGGCGACCCGCAGCCTGGCGCCCGACTTGCGCACGCTCCCATCGAGTACATAAGCGACACCCAGCGTCCTGGCGATATCGGCGACGGGTATTTGTTTACCCTTGAAATAGAACGAGGACGTGGGAGCCGGTACCCGAAGATCCGGAATCTTGCTGAGTTTGTCAATCAGCTCCTCAGTCATGCCATCGGCGAACTCCTCCTCTTTCATCCCCTCGGTCAGGTCGAGAAACGGTAGCACGGCGATGGATTTCTGTGGCTGCGGAGCACTGGCAGCTGAGGCTGTGGGGTGGTTGTTCGCGGCGTTACCGTGGAACAGGAAAGCCCAGGAAACAATGCCAAGCGCGAGGCAAAACGCCACGCCGACGGCCCACATGAAGCTGGTTCTGAGACGCAGGCCGGACGTCGGCGCACCGCTGGTTGCTGTGGTCGGATGTTCGCTGTCCGAAGCCTGCGGAGAGCTCGTCTGTGCGATGGGTTCATCGACCCAGGGACTGACCGTAGCCACCATCCGATACCCTAGCCGCGGCACTGTCGCGATGTAGGTGGGCTGTTTAGGGTCATCACCGAGCAGACGGCGGAGCGATGTTACAGCCTGGTAGACGGAGTCCGAAGAGACGCTAACCCCAGACCAGACCTGGTTGAGCATGTCATCAATGCTGACGACCTCGCCTGCGTGCTCGGCGAGATACAGCAGCAGCCGCATCGTCCGCACCTCTACCCGAGCGGTCTCTCTATCTCGTGAAATCTGGCCGGATGTCGGATTGACGCACCAAGCACCGATGCGAAGCATTGTCGCGGTTGGGCGTTCCATCAGGAGCCGATTATACCAACGCCGTGGAGAAACGCTGGCTAAGTAAGTTCCGGCCGGTCTTGCTCTCTAACGACGCTACCCTGGTCGCTCAACCGCCAATGCAGCGTTATTTCAGAAGTATTCAGGGTATTTCAGGCCAGGTTCAGGACTTCTCGGGACTCATCTGGATATCGTAAAACCTGCATTGCGGGCTACACACAACTCAGAGGCAAAAGAGAGGAAATCAAATGATTGGAAATTCTGCACCTGAGACATTGGGAAAAAGGAACGCTCTATTGGCAATCGCAGTAGGCGGCCTGGTTGCCGGGACGTTAGACCTTCTACAAGCCTGCATCCTGTTTGGATGGGACATCCCACTCTCGATTGCCGGAGGTCTGCTTGGGCCACAGGCTGCTGAGCATGGAGGCGTCGGCACCTATGTTCTGGGTGTCTTCCTACATTTTTTTATAGCTCTATCGGCAGCGACTGTTTACTACACGGCAAGCCGCAGGCTGGGCTTTTTGAAGGAGCACCCACTGGTGTGCGGTTTGTTCTTTGGTGCAGCGGTTGAACTGGTCATGCGTCTTATCGTTTTGCCGCTCTCCGCGCTTCACGCAAGGGGGCCTTACGAACTCCATGACCTGATTGTTGGGCTACTTGTACACATGGTCGTGATCGGGCTGCCAATCTCCTTCAGCGTTCGCCGGTTCGCGAAATGACGCACCACTCTATCCTCCGCGAGTTATCAGAGGTGCGTCATTCGCGCGCATATGGAATGGGCAGGTCCCACTTTCCGGTTCGTTATCGTCAGGAAGCGCATACTGCTTCCATTCGCGGTTGATGGAGTCTCCGTAGAATCCTATATCGGGATGCACTGGCATTTCGTCATAGGCCAACATGCGCTTGTGAATACGTCGCCGGACCTCTGCTGCGATCGGCTGTGAAGTGGCTTGATCGATGAAGAGAGATCTAGGCTGGAATACAAGCACGATGCCCGGACCAAGGTTCCTGCTACGGCGGAGCCGATAGGTGGGTGACGCTCCAACGACAAACATCTCGCTACGTTGGAACGAGAACTCCCAGAGAGGATGATCGGGCGTCCTCTCTGTGGCCGGATCGCGGTCGTGCTCATGAAGAAACTGCAATACCTGCCAAAAGCGAGCAACAAAGGACGCATGATTCGCAATGGATGGATCGGGCTCAAAGAATGCAATCAGGCTGCAGCGCTCATAGTGAGGTGTGCCGATCAAGCTGACGAATTGCTGCATGTTCGTCACCAGTTCCTCAAGACCTTGCTGAGCGATGAAGGTATAGAGCATCTCTCCGCGCGCCTCGCCACTCTGACCGAAGAAGCATGGGTAGTCAGGGGTGCGGAGTTTGGCTTTGTATTGCTCGTATGCATCGAGCTTCCAGTTCTGTTTAGGAGTTATTCCCAGCTTCCCTTGATCGAGGACGCGACTCGTCCAGTTTTCAACATCGGCAACTATCATCATGCAGTCCTGGTTGCGGTTAGCTTCTTGCGTCGGCGCGCCAAGCGCACCATGCGGCGGAAGCCTGCCCGCTGTTGTTCGCCCCATGAGCCACTTACCATGGCCGGTTCGGCTCCGGCATCGCCGGTCTCGACCGTGTTATCGCGGAACCTCGCGGTACCAAAGAGAATGTCCCACCAGGACAGAGCAGTGCCGAAGTTGCAACTGCGTCGTCCAGCGGCACGCAACGCGTGATGCGTGCGATGGAACTGAGGAGAGATAAATATGTGCTCGCCGAGCCATCCGTAGCTTATCCGTGTGTTCGAGTGCGCCACGCTGCCTAGAAGCCGGAAGCAGAGTATGAGGAACGGGAACTGGAACGAGGGCACCCCGATAGCCAACCCCACCGTGATAAGCCACACATACGTGATCGCGTCCTCCAGAACATGCGATCGGTCATCGGACCAGAAGGTCATCTGCTCTTCGGCATGATGCAGGGAGTGAATGCCGTACCACCAGCCATATCGGTGAGACAGCCGGTGGCGCCAATAGTCGGCTAGATCGAGAACGATGAAGTTGGCGATGAAGACGACTGCGGGCCATGAAGCGAGAATGGGGATCAGCCCAGGAAGTGTCGGCGGCGTGATGGCGTGGGCATGAAGAAATCCGTCGAGATGCTGTCGAAACCAATCGAATTCAAAGTATGCGATGAGCGGAAACAGGACGATACGGACGAAGAACGCATAGGTCACATCGGCTGCGATGGAGTTGCGTTTAGGCCAGCTCGTAAGAGGCCAGAATCGCTCGAGTGGGGTACAGATCAGAAAACTGATGAACAGTTCGGTGACCCCGCACGCGGCAAAGAACACCCACAGGGAAGCAACATGGTCATACTGTTTGAGGCCAAGCTTTACCAGAGATGACTGAATGGAACTGAGAATGCAGTCGAAGTTCGCCGCGCTCAATGGACTGGTGTGAAGTGCCCACGTCATGTCGTCCTCCACTACCACCTTGGCAGACGCGACAGGAGCGTTCCAGATCTTTGCAGGGAACAGCGAGTTTTTTGCAGGGAACAACTCTGGCCACAGTCCAAGATGCTGGGAGCGGCGATTTTCCGCTTGATAGCGGCCGATGTTTCCAATGGGAGGGTTGCGACATCCAATATCCGTGACGAAGAACAATAGAGAGACGAAGTTACGGCTGTCGATTTTGGATCAGTCGCCTGTTTCTGCCGGCTCAACGCCTGCGGAGGCGTTACAGCGCTCGATCGAGCTGGCAAAGTGGGTGGACGCGCTCGGCTACCGGCGCTTCTGGATGTCGGAACACCATGCGATGGATACGCTCGCCTGTACGGCTCCCGAGATCATGTTAGCCAGGATCGGCGCCGAAACGCAGCGGATTCGCATTGGTTCAGGCGGCATCATGCTGCCGCACTACACTTCGCTGAAGGTGGCGGAGGTCTTCCGGATGCTGCATGCACTGTATCCGGGTCGGGTAGATCTTGGGATCGGCCGAGCTCCCGGCGGCGGCCCGGTGGAGGCGATGGCCCTGCGGCGCAACCGGAAGGTGCAGCCAGTAGACGACTTTCCCGAGCAGGTAACGGAGTTGCTGGCGTTCCTGCGCCATGAATTTCCTGAGAACCATCCGTTTGCGGGGATACGGGTCTCGCCCGAGATGCCAGGCAGCCCCGAGGTATGGATGCTAGGGTCGAGCATGTGGAGCGCCGCGGCAGCGGTGGAGTTCGGCCTGCCGTATGCCTTCGCCCACTTCTTCAGCCCCGTGCATACGCGAGCGGCGATCGAATCGTACCAGCACAATTTTCGGACGGGCGACCACGAACGCGCCCCGGAGGCGATGGCGGCGGTCGGCGTCATCTGCGCAGAGACGCAGGAAGAAGCAGAGTTTCTGGCCAGCAGCGTGCGGCTGCTGCAGCGAAGGATTCGCCAGGGGGACCGCAGGCCAATCGCTTCGCCCGAAGATTCGCTGCGTGAGCTGAAGATGTGGGGCGAGGGAAGCTTCTCCACGGCACAGGCTCAGGAAGAAGGAGAGTGGCCCCGCTACTTTGTCGGCACTCCCGCAAAGGTAAAAGAGGAGCTGGAGCAGATGGCTGGAGAGCTGGGGATTGGAGAACTAGTGGTCAACACTATCGTTTGGGATCACGCGGCCCGGCTCAGGAGCTATGAGCTTCTGGCCAATGTGTTTGAGTTACTTTAACTTGACAAAACCACCCTCAGAAACACCCTCATGGTTCGTTTTGTAGCTACAAATGTAGTTACGAGGTCGTTACGAAACTCCAAGTCTGTAAAGAAGAGGGCGCTTGTTCAATTTTCAGCGCTGAGTCGGAGATACTGCGAGGCTGATCTCAGTCCGAGCACCAGCCCGGCTGCGCTGCCTTTCCCTCTCTGAGGCCGTCTATCAAAGGAACTGACAGATCGCTATCGTCACACGTTTTTCTGAAATACCCGTTTCCAAACACAACCATGCAGCCGCTAACTTCCTGATAGGATTCGCTCTATGAAATTCCGGAGAACACGATGCGTCTACTTCGTTCTTCTCTTTTTGCTGGCCATCACTCTGCATGCGCAGGAGATTACAGGCAACTGGCAAGGACTGCTCGAAGGAAAGTTCCGCGTCGTACTCGAAATCACCCAAAATGCCGATGGCAAGCTCCAGGGAAACCTCTACCGCATCGATCAATCTCCCCATTCCATTCCCGTCACGGCCTTGCCCTTCGTTAGCCCGACCCTGAAACTCACCATCGATGCACTGGATGCCTCCTATGAAGGCGCGCTCAGTACTGACGGCAAGACGATTACCGGGACACTGACCTCGGGACAGGCGACACCCCTCATTCTGTACCGCGCCACCCCAGAGACAGCGTGGAAGTTCTATTCATCGCCCCATACGATCCAAAGGGTCTCCGTGGAGAAAGATGTCAGCCTGGAGGTGCTCGATTGGGGCGGCAGTGGCCGCCCGCTGGTTCTGCTATCGGGCCTGGGAGACACGGCTCACGTCTTCGATGAGTTCGCTCCGAAGCTCACGGTTAGCTATCACGTCTATGGCATCACTCGCCGTGGCCGCGGCGCTTCCAGCACACCGGAACCCAATGCAACGAACTATGCCGCCAGCAGGCTGGGTGAAGATGTACTGGCCGTCATCGATGCGCTGCATCTCAACAAACCCGTAATCGCGGGGCACTCCATGGCCGGCGAAGAACTAAGCTACATCGGATCGCATCATCCTGAAAAGGTCGCTGGACTCATTTATATGGAAGCCGGTTATCCTTACGCTCTCTACGATCAGACCAACGGCGAGTTGGAACTGGATGCCATTGAATTACGCAACCAGCTACGCCAGTTCATCGAGGGTTCTGAACTGCAGCCAGTGAAAGATTACGACAGCCTGATCGCCAATCTCCAGCGGGTTGAGAAGGAGATCAAAGAGAAAGAACAAGATACGAGAAACTTTCCCCCCACTCCGGTCAGCCCGAGGATGACCCCGGATCTCTTCGCCATCTTGGAAGGCCGGGAACGTTTCACTACCGTTCACGCACCTGCCCTCGTAATCATGGGCGATGAAGACAATCCACATCCCGCATCCGAAGATGATCCCAAATCCCGCGCCGAAGCCGTGAGACAGGCACTCGAGATTCGTAACAAAAAGCGGCAAGTCGCAGCCTTCGAGCGGCAAGTTCCTTCAGCACACATGGTCTTGATCCCGCATGCGACACATTATGTATTTCAGTCCAATGAGGCCGATGTCCTGCGCGAAATGAACACTTTCATCGCCACGCTGCCCCCAGCAAAGTAGTGTGGTGAGACAGGTGGCGCTGCACTATCGAGTGCGTTTCGTAACGACCTCTTTACAAAACTGCAGCTACGGTTTTGTAGCGCTTTGGACTGTATGGCCCTTGTCCCATCTAGTGCCCTGCGACCTCGGCGGGGAAGAGGCGGATATCGTCGACGTTGCGGTAGTGCTCGGCATAGTCCATGCCGTAGCCGATGACGAACTCGTTGGGGATACTGAAGGCGACGTAGTCGGCCTCGATGGGGACGAGGCGGCGTGCGGGCTTGTCGAGGCAGGTGGCGATCTTCAGTGAGGCGGGCTTGTGCTGCAGCATGAGGCCGCGCAGGTAGCTGAGGGTCAGGCCGGTGTCGAGGATGTCCTCGACAATAATGACGTGCTTGCCTTCGATGGGGTTGTCGATGTCCTTGATGAGCTTGACGGCTCCTGAGGAGACGCGGGCGCGGCCATAGCTGGAGACGGCGACGAAGTCGAAGGTGGCGTCGACGGTGATGGCGCGCGCGAGATCGGCAAGGAAGATGGCCGCGCCCTTCAGGACGCCGATCAGGACGATGGACTGGCCCTCGTAGTCGGTGGAGATCTGCTGGCCGATGGTGGCGACACGCTCGGCGATCTGCGCGCGGCTGTAGAGGATGTTCATGGTGCTGGCAGGAGGGAAGACGGGAGTGCTATTCGACATAAGGCTTAGGGTAACGCGGATGGAGGGGCGAGGGGAAGGCGGAAGAGGCTATTCGATGGCTATACTTTAGGTTGAGAGGCTTATGTATCCCTATATCAATTTTGGTCCTGTACACTTGGGCACGTTTGGTTTGCTGTTGTGGTTGGCCGCGGTGGCGGCGACGGTGGTGTTGCACAAGAACTTCGTTCGAAACGGCGTGAGCGCCGATGCGCTGAATGTGGTGGCGCTGGTGGTGGTCGCCGGGGTACTGGGCGCGAAGACCTGGCATGAGTTGCAGAATCTGGCTGATTTGCGGTTCGCGATGCGACAGATTACGGCCCCGGGCTGGCATCATCCGGTGGATGTGTTGCTGGGCTTCCTGCACTGGTTTCAGGCAGGATTTGCATGGTTTGGCGGAATGCTGGCCGGAATTGCCATGCTGATGTGGCAGGGGCGCGTGGCGAAGGTCGGTCCGGTGCGGATGCTTGATCTGGCGGCTCCGGCGGCGGCTATCGGCTACGGCGTGGGGCGTATTGGCTGCCTGACGAGCGGCGACGGCGACTATGGCATCAAGACGACGCTGCCGTGGGGCGTCCACATGAGGCCAGATGCGCTGGTCCCGACTCCAGATTTGGTGCAGCCGACGCCTATTTACGAGTTGCTGTTCTCGCTGGTGTTGGCCTGGTTGCTGTGGCGGTTGGGTGCGAAACCCCGGACGGCGGGCTGGTTGACGGGCCTGTATCTGTTCCTGAGTGGGATTGGGCGGTTTTTAGTTGAATTCGTGCGGATCAACCCGCGTATCTACTGGGGTATGAGCAATGCCCAGGTCGCTGCGCTGGGCTCGGTTGTGGTGGGTCTTGTGGTGATGGTGATCGCCCGGGGATCGCGCGTCGCTCCTGCGGCCGTCGAGACCGAGGCGGCTTAGGAATTTCAGGTTTACGGAAACGGGCTAGTTCTGCGCGATGTCCTGCGGAGAACTAGCCCGTTTTCTTTGGTGTGTTGGTTAGTCTTCGGGAAGAACTGCCATGGCCTCGCGAACGGGTTCCTGCGGTGCAGCGAAGAAGGTTAAGGAGATGAAGCCGCCGAGGATGGCTCCGAGAATTGGGGCGACCCAGAAGAGCCAGAGCTGGCTGAGTGCCCAGCCTCCAACGAAGAGCGCCGGGCCAGTGCTGCGGGCCGGGTTGACCGAGGTGTTGGTGACCGGGATGCTGATCAGGTGGATTAGCGTGAGGCCAAGGCCGATGGCGATGGGTGCGAAGCCCTTGGGGGCTCGCTCGTCGGTGGCTCCGAGGATGATGAGCAGGAAGAAGGCGGTGAGGACGACCTCGGCGATGAAGCAGGCGAGGAGAGAATAGCCGTCAGGCGAGTGCTCGCCGTAGCCGTTTGAAGCAAAGCCGCCGGCGAGGGAGAAGCCGGGCTTGCCGCTGGCGATGAGGTAGAGGACGCCTGATCCGGCGATGGCTCCGGCGACCTGCGCGACGACGTAGGGGAGGAGTTCGGAGATGGGGAAGCGCTTGCCGACGACCAGACCGACGGAGACGGCGGGATTGAGATGGCAGCCCGAGACGTGTCCGATGGCGAAGGCCATGGTGAGAACGGTAAGGCCGAAGGCGAACGAGACACCGACGAAGCCGATGCCCAATTGAGGATAGCCTGCGGCGAGAACTGCGCTGCCGCAGCCACCGAAGACCAGCCAGAAGGTGCCGAAGAACTCCGCTGCTGCACGTTTACCGAGATGCATGAGGAAGCCTCTTGTGTGATTTGTGGAGCTGAGTCTGTCGCGAAGGTCTGGCAACGAGGCTTTTTCGCGACCCCGCTACTCAACATGCGTCGACGTGCGAAATCGTAGCATGGTCGAGGGCTGGCTTCGAGAAGATTCGGGCGGGCAGAGGAGGATAATCAATCGATGAAGGTTCTTTTGTTTGGAGCGACCGGGATGGTGGGGCAGGGCGTCTTGCGGGAGTGCCTGCTTGACCCTGAGGTGGAGCAGGTCTGCGCGATTGGGCGAACCGCGATTGTCATAACCGATCCGAAGGTGCGGCAGATCGTGCATGAGGATCTCTGGCACTATGAGTCGATTGAGACGGAGCTGGTGGGCTTCGATGCCTGCTTTTTCTGTCTTGGGGTCTCGTCGGTTGGGATGAAGGAGGCTGACTATGAGCGGCTGACCTATGGGCTGACGATTGCTGCGGCAGAGACATTGGCCCGGCTCAATCCACAGATGACCTTTGCCTACGTCACGGGAGCGGGAACGGACAGTTCGGAGCAGGGACGCACCATGTGGGCCCGGGTTAAGGGCAGAACGGAGAATGCGCTGCTAAGACTGCCCTTCAAGGCTGCGTACATGTTCCGGCCCGGGGTGATTGTGCCTCTGCATGGAGTTCGGTCGAAGACGAAGTTGTACCACTTCTTCTATGTGCTTTTCAGGCCTCTGCTTTCGCTGTTGCTCCGGGCTTTTCCTAATCAGGTGCTGACGACGGAAGATGTTGGTCGCGCCATGATCGCTGTTGTCCGGAATGGCGCTCCGAAAAGGGTGCTGGAGAGCAGTGATATTCGCGCGATTGTGTCGAGCTCTTAGGGAGCCGGAGGCTGTGTAGGCGGTGCGGGTTTGTAGGCTGGGCGGAAGTGTTGCGTCGAGGATGGGGATTCTGGAACGGTAATGGATGGAGTCTTCACGGCGATGGCCATCACGTCGGCGTGGATGTCCTCGTAGGGTGGTTCGCCGTCGGGGTAGAACTTGAGGAATCCCCTGGTGTGGTTGTCCGGATAGCTGACCAGGGAGAAGAAGCGGATGTTTGCTGGCTTCCGGGGGTATTCCTTCGTGAAGCTGGCTTTATCGGCGGGGTTCGCTTCAACGTCGACCGATGGGGTGAAGCGGGTAGCTTTCTGGTAGTTCGAGACGAAGAGGAACCGGTAGCGCGTGAGCGAGTCGAATGATGGGAATTCGACGACCTCGATATGGAGACTGCCTGCGTGGTGGTCTTCGATCGTATAGCCACGCTCAATGGGCAGTGACCGGTCGCCGTTGAGTGAGAGTTGGCGGACGAGGGCGCGCTCGCGGTTGAAGTCCTCCCAGCGGCCCATTTCGGCGTAGGTCTGGACGAGGCCGAGATGCAGGACTCCTGCGTGGGTGGCATTATTGTCGATGCTCTGCTGATAGAAGGCAAGTGCGTCGGGAAAGTCGCCGGAGATTCGGGCGGCATTTCCGGCTAGAAAGAGAACGCGGACGTCTTTGGGGTAATCCTTGAGTATGGGACGAATCAGCGTGAGCGCGGTTGTGTAGTCCTGCTGTCGCATGGCCTCGAGGACGGGAGCGAGTTGGCGTTCGCGCGTGGCTGTGTAGGAGCGGACCATCTCGGGGGATAGGTTCTGCGAAGAGGGCGGAGAAGATTGTTGCGCGAGGCAGAGCGGAGCGAGGAGCGAGACGACCATGAGGAGGCGCAATCTCATGCGGCCTAGGTTAACACAGGGCTGCTAGATGCGTCTGAGGTAGGCCTTGGCTTGTTCCAGCTCCGGGAAGAGTCGCTCCTCGGCCTGGAACTCCTTGGAGTGGACGCAGCGGCGTCCTGATTTGACCCGGACGGGGTGCTTGAGGTGGAGCATCTCGTGATACAGCAGATACTCGATGGCGCAGCGAGGAGTATCGGAGCGGTCAAAGACGCGGCTGACGACGATGGTGTTATGTGCTGCGTCATAGTGGCCCAACATGCGTCGGGCGACGTGGGCGCTCCAGGTGAGCGTCGGGCGGCCGAGCAGGCCGTTGAAGAAGCGGATATTGAGCGACTCGAAGACCTCGTCGAGGTCGTAGTGGTTGCCGCGCGGGGTGGAGATGCGCTTGCGGCCGCGGGTCTGGCGGATGTGCTCGGCCTGCCGGGACACAGCCTCGGAAGAGGTGTGGCGGCGGTAGCGGTCGGCGTGCGTGGGGGCGATGGGCTTCTTGTAGAGCTTGGCCAGGAGGATGTGTGCGATGGCGTGGTGAACGGACTCCGGCGCGGACTCGAGCAGGTCGGAGAGCCGGACGTGCAGACGGCCTTCCCGCAGGCGGATGGTGGTGTTGAGGGAAGTGAAGTGGCGGAAGCGGATGTCGAAGTGAGGGATGGGCGCGCGTGGTCGCAGCTCGCGGTATTCGAGCTCGAAGATGTTGACGAGATGGTCGGCGGAGGCAAGCTTTGGGGCACGGGGTCGCTTTGGCTTCGGCAGTGCCTTGGGCTGTTCTGGAATCTCTACGGGAAAGATTGCTTCGGGCGGCGCTGCGGGGTTCGGTGCGAAGAGCTGCAGGAACAGGCGCAGGGGTGAAGCTCCGGGATGCTTGGGTCGGCTCAGGGGCGGTCTCTCTGGATCGGTCTCAGAGCCATTTTATAAGAGTGGCGAGGGGTGCTTGTGGATAGTTCGGATCGCTGCTTCTGCTTGTTTGAAGGCAGTGCGTTCCTCGGCGGTGAGCGGTATGGGAAGGAGTTTCCCCTGCGCGCCGGACTCGAAGGTGGTCTCGAGGATGGCCATGACAGCGATGGCTGCCTCGGCGGGGACAGGGTTTGGCTGGAGTCCCAGGATGGCATCGCGGACGCCTGCATAGTAGCCGGACTGGTCGGCAGGTGGAGCGGGGATTCTGGTCTGCTCCCCGGTGGCTCCGTTGTAGAGGATGCCGGGGTCAGGGTCGTAGCCGAAACCGGGTGTACCGGGGAAGATGCCTGCAACAAGCTGGGCCTCCTGCACATCGATGCCATGCTTTGCCCAGCTAGCACGGGTGCCATGCACGACGGTGCGGGCGACTCCGCCGGAAGAAATCAAAGTGGCGTTGAGGATGACGCGGAGGTCGGGATAAAGGAGCTGGACGTGTGCCCAGTCGTCGGTCTGGCCTCCCTCGCGCAGGGTGGCGAAGCTGGCAAGAACGGAGTGGGGCAGACCGAAGAGATGGATGGTCTGGTCGATGAGGTGCGGGCCGAGGTCGAACCAGAGTCCGGCCCCCGGGCCTGGGTTCTCGCGCCAGCGCTGCCGGACGTTGGGGCGAAAACGGTCCATATGGGACTCGTAGTGGGTGACCTTGCCGAGGACGCCCGAGGCGAGGACGGCTTTGGTGGCGAGGACCTCACTGTCCCAGCGACGGTTGTGGAAGACGGAGAGGAGCCGGTTGTGCTCGCGGGCGATCTGGACGAGGGCGCGGGCTTCGGCGAGGGTGACAGTGAAGGGCTTATCGACGACGACGTGCTTGCCTGCGCGGAGGGCCGCAGCGGCGAGGGGGAAGTGGCTCTCGTTGGGGCTGGCGATGACGATGAGGTCGAGGTCAGGGTGGGTCGCGGCTTGTTCCATGTCGGCGATGACGGTGACGCCGGGAAAATCAGCGAGTACGCGCTCGGGACGGCTCGATCCAACGTGGGTGAGATCAAGGCCGGGGACGGCGCGGAGGAGCGGAGCGTGGAAGGTCTTGCCGGCGTAGCCGTAGCCGATCAGGCCGACGCGGATGCGGCTTGAATCTTCGGTCATGTGTCTTACAAGGGTAGGGAGATGTGGCGCTGGAGTCAAAACGTCAGCGGGGATAGCTTAGCGAGAAATATCGAGGGGCTGGTTCTTCGTCTCTTTGGGAGGTGGGTGGGCGATAAACCAGACACGCTGCTCTTCGATTAACTGGGTGGACGATTCGCGTAGGTCGCGGACGGCTTCGAGGGCGAGCTTGCGAGAGACATTGTAGGTCTCGCTGTCAGCGGGCGACTTGAGGATGGAGGCCCAGCGCTCCGTTGCCTCGACCAGTTTGGGCAGAGCTTTGCGCATGTCGCGGTGGGCTGGGCCGTAGTCGTCTAGGTTGTCGTCCAACTCGTCGGCGATGCTGGTGAACTGTTCGAGAAGATCGTGAATGTCCTGCTCGCGACCTGGCTTGCGGGGGCCTGTAGTCAGGGCCTGGATGGCTTTGGTGCGGACGTCGAGCAGCTTGATGAAGACGAACACGCGGTCGTTGGCGATGTATGCGGAGTCGCGTAGCTCTTCCACCTCGGCGTCGGTCATCGCATTGCTCTCGCGCTGGGCATGCAGCTGGACGTGCAATGGCGGCGCAAGGAACACAAGCAGAAGCGCGAGGCTGAGGCGACGAAGCATCGTGTGTGTAGCGCCTGATTTTAGACTAATGGGCGAAGACCTGGTTGAGTAACTCGTCTTCGACCTGGGTCAACTGCTTGAGCGTAGCTTGCAGGGCATCGCGGTCTTCAAAGGAGGCTAGACGGACATACTCGCCGAGCCGTCGTGTGGTGCGATGCATCAGCATTTGGGCGTTCATGACGCGCTTGGGGTCGTTGGTGATGCCGAAATGAATCAGCTCGGCATAGTGCTGGACGCGTTTGAGCGTGGCGCTGGCGTGTTCAGTATCCCCTGCAAGCATCTGCCTGCCCGCCACCTCAGTCATCGTGTGGACGAGCTCGGTGTAGAGGAAGCACTGCTCGCGCGGTTTGGCCTGCTGGGCGCGCAACTCCATCTGCGCGATGGCATTCGCGTCGGGGATGGCTTCATCGGTTGTAGCGGCGTGACAGGGAAGGGGAAAGGCGAGAGCGACGGTGAGAGCGACGGTAAGGAAACTACAAGAACGAACCATAACGCACCTCGAGGGAGCGCGGGCTACTTCATGTGTTCCAGAGCGACGAGACGGTGACTGGCCTCCCACTCTTGATCTGGAAACTTCCCGGCCGCTGCGGCCAGGAACTGCTTGTACAGCTCAGACGCCTGCTTCGTGTGGTGCAATGTATCGTTCGCAGTTGCTGCCAGGAACAGCGATGCTGGCGACTGTGCGAGCACTTTAGCACGAATTGAAAGAGCTTGCAACACTAATTCCGGATTATTGTTGTGCGAGGCAGCAAAGGCGAGGTCTTCGGCAGCCTGGCCGAGGTCGGCGGGTACAGCAAACGCTGAAGGGTTTGCTATCGCGCGGCTGAGGACGTTTTGGGCTTCGAGGTAGTTGTGCAGGCGAAGCAGGTTGCCGCCCTGGTCAGCAAGGAGATTGGCATCCTGCGGGAATCTGGCCAGAAGCTCCGCGCAGAGTGGAGCGGCCTTCTCTGGCTGGTTGTTGTCGCCATATAGATGGGCGAGCAGGCGGGAGACATTGACGTCGGTGGGATTTGCCGCATGAAGCTTTTCGACCAGCGCGATCGCATCCGTGGTCTTGCCTTGTGCGGCATAGGTGGCGGCAAGCTGGCTGCTGAGGGTGGGATCGTCCGGATGCTTGGCAAGAGCTGTGGTGAGAAGTGGCTCGGCCTCCGGCGCTCGCTTGAGGCTGAGCAGGAGATGCGCAAGGGCCGCGGTGACGCCGGGATCTCCCGGATGGGTGGCGAGGATTCTGCGATAGGCGGCCTCTGCGGCGGGGAGATCCTTGGCGGCTTCGGCAAGCTCTCCGGCGAGCAAGGCGTCGTCGATACTCTCGGGAGAGAGCTTGAGCGCAGCGAGGAGGGCATCGCTCGCTTCAACAGGGTTGCTGGTCTGGTCGAGGCGTGCGAGCGCACGATAGGCGCGGGCCTTGAGAGCAGGGTCGGACGCATTGAGGGTAACGGCGGTCGCCAGCTCCGTGTGGGCGTCTGTGAGCTTGCCTTCGCGAGCGAGAAGGAGACCCAGCGTGAGATGCGGCTCAAAGTAGCTGGCATCGGCGGCGATGGCGCGATGGTATGCGTCAGTGGCTTCGGTGTCGTGGTCGAGCGCGTCCTGGGCGAAGCCGAGGTCGTAGAGGAGGCGGGCGTCCTTCGGTTTGTCTGCCGTGAGGGCGGTGAGGAGCTTGAGGGCTGTAGGGTAGTCCTGCTTCTCCAGCGCCTCATTCGCTTGCGCGATACGCGGGTCTGGCGGCGCGGTGGTCCGGGTTGCGCTGGCGTCAGTGGTGCCGGGAGGAAGCTGGGCGACGGCGATACCCGAGCAAAAGAGGAGAAGAAAAGCAAAAATGACCTTCATGCGAGAACCTCTTCGGCATGTACGACACGGGCTTTGGCCGAGGTGGCTTTGAGCACGGGAGCTAACCAGTGGCCGGTGTGGCTCGCAGGATTAGCAACGATCTGCTCCGGTGTGCCGGTGGCGATGATCTGGCCGCCGGCGCTGCCGCCTTCGGGGCCCATGTCGATCACCCAGTCGGCGGACTTGATGACATCGAGGTTGTGCTCTATGACGAGTAGGGAACCGCCACCTTCGATGAGCTTGTGGAAGGCAGCGAGTAGCTTGGCGACGTCGTCGAAGTGAAGGCCGGTGGTGGGCTCATCGAGGATGTAGAGGGTGCGGCTGCGGGCCTTCGCGGCAGCTTCGTTGGTGGTAGCCCTGTTGGTGATGGAGCGTGCCGTGGCCAGGTGCGCGGCGAGTTTGACGCGCTGGGCCTCGCCGCCCGAGAGCGTCGTGGCGGACTGTCCGAGGCGCACATAGCCGAGGCCGACCTCATCGAGAACGTACAGCTTGTCGACGATCTTGGGATGGCCGGCGAAGTAGTGCAGTGCCTCCTTGACGGTCATGTTGAGAACGTCATAGATACTCTTAGTCTTGTACTTGATGTCGAGAATCGAAGCCTTGTAACGAGTACCGTTACATTCTTCGCAGGGCAGCTCGATATCGGCGAGGAACTGCATCTCGACCGTGACAGTACCGTCGCCTTCGCAGACGTCGCAGCGTCCACCGGGAACATTGAAGGAGAAATGCCCGGGTGTGAGACCTTTGCGCTTGGCGTCAGGCTGCGCCGCGAAGAGCTCGCGGATAGCGTCGAAGGCCTTGATGTACGTGACGGGATTGGAGCGCGGGGTGCGTCCGATGGGCGACTGGTCGACGAGGACGACATCGTTGAGGTGCTGCGTGCCGGAGAGCTCACGGTAGAGATGCGCGGGATCAGCGCCTTCCGTTTGTCCGAGGGCCTGCATCAACGCGCGATAGAGCACCTGATGCACGATGGTAGATTTGCCGGAGCCGGAGACGCCAGTAACGCAGCAGAGCAGATTCAGAGGGATGTCGAGATCGACGCCGCGCAAGTTGTGAATGCGTGCGCCGGTAAGTTTGAGGTGTTCGCGGCCAGGCTCGCGGCGGTGCTTCGGCACCGGGATGGTGAGGCGACCCGAGAGATACTTGCCAGTGATGGAGTTGGGGTTGGCTGTGACTTCGGCGACAGTGCCGGAAGCAAGAAGCTGTCCACCAAGCTCGCCCGCGCCTGGGCCAAGGTCGAGGAGATGATCGGCTGCGCGGATGACATCGGGATCGTGCTCGACGACGAGGATGGTGTTGCCGAGATCGCGAAGGTCTTCCATGATGCGGATGAGCTTCGCAGTGTCGCGCGTGTGCAGACCGATGCTTGGCTCGTCCAGCACATAGAGAGCACCGACAAGCCGCGATCCGAGAGACGTTGCGAGCTGAATGCGCTGCGACTCGCCGCCCGAGAGAGTGGAGCTGAGGCGGTCGAGCGTGAGGTAGTCCAGGCCAACCTGGTGCAGGAAGTGGATTCGTTGACGTACCTCTTCGAGAATCTTTCCGGCAATCTCGGTTTGTGCTGGTGACAGTTGCAAATTATCGAAGAACTGCTGCGCCGCGGTGATGGTAAGCGCGGATGCCTCGCAGATGTTGGTGTCGTTAATGAGGACGGCGCGGGCTTCGGCGCGGAGCCGCTGGCCACGACACTCCGGGCAGAGCGCGTAGCCGCGGTACTTCGAGAGGAAGACACGGACGTGGAGCTTGTACTTTTTACGGTCGAGCTCGGCGAAGAAGCCGCGAATGCCAGGGAACGAGCCTTTGCCGTCTTCGATGAAGATCTGCTGCGCCTTGGTGAGGTCATACCAGGACACATCGGTTGGGACGCCCTCAGCCTTGGCGGCGCGAAGCATCTCACCGTGGTGCGGACGGTATTTGGTCGTAGTCCACGGCGCGATGGCACCCTCGGCGAGGGTCTTCGATTTGTCGGGAATGATGAGGTCGGGGTCGAAGTCGATGGTGTTGCCGAAGCCTTGGCAGCGCGGGCATGCGCCAAAGGGGTTGTTGAAAGAAAAGAGGCGCGGCTCTGGCTCGCGGTAGGCGCGATGGCACGTAGAGCACTCGAAGGCAGCGGAGAATCGGAGGTGCTTCGGCTCGGCTTCACCTTCGCGTGGTGCGGTGTGAAATTGGACTTCGCCGGACTCGCGGTAGCCGGTTTCGATGGCGTCTACGATGCGTGCGCGCGAGTCGGGACTGATGGAGAGACGGTCGATGAGAACGAAGATCGGTTGCGTAAAATCTAGTTCGAGGAGGGACTCGGGCGTCGAGAACTCGACAATTTTTCCACCTTGGTAGAGACGGTTGTAGCCTCTGCGACGCAGCTCGGCAAGGCGCTCTTTCAGCGAGTCGGCGATGTTTGTAACAATGGAAGTTGCTTTTTTAGCGACTGACTTCTTAGCGGTCCTTTTTGCTGGTTTGGGTGCTTCCGTCGCTTCAACAGCGGTGCCCTGCATGGGCTCGAGTTTCAGCTCAGCGCGGACGATGGGGAAGAGCGCGTAGGTGCGGGTGGCCTCGGGAAGTGCAAGCAGTGACGCGACGATCTCATCCACCGTGTCGTGGCGGACAGTGCCGCCGCAGTGCAGACAGGTGACGGTGCCGCAGCGCGCGTAGAGCAGCCGCAGATAGTCGTAGATCTCGGTGGCGGTGGCGACGGTGGAGCGTGGATTGCGGGTCTGGTTCTTCTGCTTGATGGCGATGGCGGGGGCGAGGCCGTCCATGAAGTCGACATCGGGCTTCTCGATGCGCTCGAGAAACTGGCGCGCATAGGCCGAAAGGCTTTCGACGTAGCGGCGCTGGCCCTCGGCGTAGACGGTGTCGAAGGCCAGCGAGGATTTGCCCGAGCCGCTGACACCGCTGACGACGGTGAGCGCGTTGTGCGGGATGTCGACGTCGATGCTCTTGAGATTGTGGGTGCGCGCCCCGCGAATTGTGATCTGGTCGTTCATCTAGAGCATTTTCACCATTGCTGTAATGTAAACAATCTCTGTCATTCTGAGCGGAGCGAAGAATCCCCGTATTTTGTCCGTAGCGCCACTCGCTCCACCATTTGCAAACATGTTCTAGCCCTGTGACACCGGTTGGGGACGGAAGATTTCAAGCAGCAAAAGGCAAGCCCCAATAACGATGCAGCTATCGGCGACGTTGAAGTCAGGCCAGTGATAATGGACGATCTTGACCTCGAGGAAGTCAACGACGTGCTGAAGCCGGAGACGATCGTAGAGGTTGCCGATGGCTCCGCCAAGGATGAGTGCAAGCGCGATAGACGTAAGCGTAAGGTCGCGGCCAACGCGCCAGAGCATGAAGGCGACGATGAGGACGGCAAGGATCGAGAAGGCGATGAGCGCGTTGCGCACCGCGAGCGGCGAGAGTGAGTCGGAGAAGAGCGAAAAGGCCGCGCCGGTGTTGAGGACATGCGTGAGCCGGAAGACTCCCGGGATGACGACGATGGCGGAGCCGGCGCGGATATGCGCGACGATCCAGTCCTTACTAAGGCGATCTGCGACGATGACGAGCGCGCTAAGGATGAGGAGGGTAAGACGGTGGTCGCGGGTGCGCATTAGGCTTCCACCTCCTTATCATAGGGCGGGTAGTGAATGGCTTCGAGAGCCTCGGCGCAGCGTAGGCAGACGGTGGGGTATTTGGCTTCGTTGCCTACATCTTCGGTGTAGCGCCAGCAGCGGTCGCATTTGGTGCCATCAGCTAGATCTGAATTAATTGTGATCATCCCCTCAGGGTTTGAATCACTAACCGAACCGACTTCAACAAGATTTACTTGAGAGACGCCAAACAATTCAGGAAGAGCAGCCTCGAATCGCTTCAGCACAGGAAACAGAATGGACTGTTGGGCAATTTGTTCCGTGATAGTCACCTTCGCTTCTAATGCTTTTCCGATTCGTTTTGTATTGCGTAGGGCTTCTAACTCCAACATGACAAAGCCCCGCTCTGAAAGAAGAAGCTGCCAGTCGCCGAATATCTGTCTGATATTTGTACCTGCTACATCCTCTAATTTAGGGAACAGGGCGAGATGCACACTAGCCTCGCGTCCTTCAACCTTCGGCAACAACGACCAAACCTCATCCGCAGTAAAGCTAAGGATCGGCGCGATCAACCGCGTCAACGCCTCCGCGATGTGCCACAGAGCAGTCTGCGCGCTGCGACGATGCGGATGATTGGGCGCAAAGGTATACAGACGATCCTTCAACACATCGAGATACAACGCGCTGAGGTCAGTATTCGTGAACTCGTTGAGAGCGTGATAGGCGCGGTGGAATTCGAACGAGTCGTAGGCAGCACGGATTTTTTTGTCTAGCTCGGCAAGACGAGCAAGGATGTACTGGTCGAGCGGCTGCATCTCCGCAAACTCGACCTTGTTCGTTGCGGGGTCGAAGTCGTGCAGGTTGCCGAGCAGGAAGCGCAGGGTATTGCGCAGCTTGCGATAGTTGTCGCTGACGCGCTGCATCAGGTTTTCGCTGGCGGCGACGTCCTCCCGGAAGTCGACGCTGGCGACCCAGAGGCGGATGATCTCGCCGCCGAGGCGCTTGGCGATGTCGACAGGATCGACACCGTTGCCAAGCGACTTCGAGAAGGCGCGGCCCTGTTCGTCGAGCGTCCAGCCGCTGGTGGCGACCATGCGGTACGGTGCCCGGTCGCGCATGGCGACCGATGTTAACAAGGATGAGTGGAACCAGCCGCGGTGCTGGTCGCCACCTTCGGTATAGAGGTCGGCGGGGAAGCTCAGTTCGGGTTCGGCTTCGAGGACGGCGCGCCAGCTCGAGCCGGACTCGAACCAGACGTCAAGGATGTCCATCTCTTTGCGAAACTCGTTGCCGCCACAGCCGCACTTCGTTCCAGCGGGGAGCAGCTCCTCTGGCGTGTATTTGTACCAGGCATCGGCGCTTTCTTTCTGGAAGAGGGCGACGACGCTGGCGTTGATGGCCTTGTCGTTGAGCGGCGCGTGGCACCTTTCGCAGAGGAAGACGGCGATCGGCACGCCCCAGATGCGCTGGCGCGAGATGCACCAGTCAGGGCGCGTGGAGATCATGTTGGAGATGCGCTCTTTGCCCCATGCGGGGTCCCAGACGACTTTGTTGATCTCGTCGAGCGCACGCTGGCGATAGGTGGTCGCGGTGCCGTCCTCATTCGTCATCGGAGTTTCCATGCCGATGAACCACTGCTCTGTCGCGCGGACGATGACGGGGTTGTGACAGCGCCAGCAGTGCGGGTAGGAGTGCTCAAAGTTGGTGGCGCTTAGCAGTGCGCCGTGCTCGCGGAGCAACTCGATGATAACGGGGTTGGACTTGAAGACGGTGAGGTCTTCATAAGGTTGTCCATTGGTGTTGCGCTGCTTGCCCGCGTTGTCAACGTACTGAATCTCCGGCAAGTCGTAGCGCTTGCCGGTAGCGAAGTCGTCGACACCATGGGCGGGTGAGGTGTGGACGGCTCCGGTGCCCTGGTCGGCGGTGACGTAGTCAGCGAGGACTCCGAGGATGCTGCGGTCGAGGAAGGGGTGCTGGAAGGTCGTGCGGTCCAGCACTTCACCTGGAAACAGCGCAAGGATGTCAGCCTGCGAAGCTGGTTCGCCGGGATTCTTTCCGCTCATCAGGTTGCAATGAACGATGACGGTCGAGAGCAGCGCCTCAGCGACAATATAGGTGCCGGTGTCGCAGTGCAGGGCGACGTACTCGAGTTTCGGGTTGAAGGCGACTGCCTGCGAAGCAGGAATCGTCCAAGGCGTCGTGGTCCAGATGATAGTGTAGACGTTCTCGTTCGCCAGCGAGGGATGGATCTTAGCGGCGTCGCTAGTCAGCTTGTAGCGAATATAGACGCTAGGCGAGGTGTGCATCTCGTACTCGACCTCGGCCTCAGCGAGGGCGGTGCGATCGTGGATGCACCAGTAGACGGGCTTGAGGCCTTTGTAGACGAAGTCCTTCTCGAAGAAGTCGTAGAAGCTTTCGAGGATGCGGGCCTCGTACTCGAACGACATCGTCTTGTAGGGGTTGTCCCAGCGGCCGAAGACACCGATGCGCTGAAACTGGCTGCTTTGCAGGTCGACGTACTTCTGCGCGTACTCGCGGCAGGCGCGGCGGACGGCGATGGGGTCCATCTCCAGCTTTTTGCGGCCGAGCTGCTCGTCGACCTTGATCTCGATGGGCAGGCCGTGGCAGTCCCAGCCGGGGACGTAGGGGGAGTCGAAGCCGGCCATGGTCTTGGTCTTGACGACGAAGTCCTTGATGCACTTGTTCAGGGCGTGGCCGAGGTGAATGGCACCGTTTGCATAGGGAGGGCCGTCGTGGAGAATGTACTTCTCGGCGCCGGCGCGGGCGGCGCGAATCTGGCCGTAAAGGTCCTGTTCCTGCCATTGCGCGAGGCGGAGCGGTTCGTTGACGGGCAGGTTCGCCTTCATGGGGAAGGTGGTCTGCGGCAGATTCAGGGTGGACTTCAGGCCCTTGGATTCAGTTTTCAGACCCGTGGATTCGGGCTTCGCTGGTACTTCCGGCATTCGTTCCTCGTATGTCGTGCGGGGGGCTTCGCCCCGGGTTTGCGCCAAACTTATATTGTAGCTGGCCGCGCGGGGTGACAAACGAGGTGCCCTAGTAACTTCTGGAGGGCGAAAAGCGTCCAACACTCCAAGCGCGTGCGGGCGAATGTTTGTAGAATGTGAATGGAGTCAGGCGCCGCGCGCCGAAGTATCGGGTTCGACTAAACCGGCGGAAGACCGGTAACGTATTTTGAGTGATGAACTGGTGCGCGAAGATCGGGGATAGGGACAGAGGACAGGCGAGTGCCAACTCTGTTGCCGAGGCGAATGGTTGATGGCGAATACGTTGATAACACCACCTGAAATCGATCCGGGCAGAGAGACTCCTTCGTTGCGCTCCATGGACGATTCACATCTGAATGTGATCGAAGAAGAGGGCGTGTTTTCGTCGCTCTGGAATAACGTCCGTGACGTCTTCTTCCCGGCGAAGCTACCGCCGCTGGTGCTCGAATCGACGCCGATCCCGGTCATTGACCGGATGGCGACCAAACAGAACCCTGCCGCGACGGGCTCAGCGGTCGTCATTTACGGGCTTGCGATCCTGCTGCTCGTCTGGATACTTCATCACAACATTGGACTTCTGTTACCGCCTAAGCAGTTGCAGACGGTCGAATTGGATGCGCCGCCCCCGAAAGCCCCGCCGAAAGCTGTCTCGATGGGTGGAGGCGGTGGCCAGCGTGGACCGACGCCCGTGACGAAGGGAACTCCGCCAAAATTTGCGGATCAGCAGATCGTTCCGCCGAAGGCTCCTCCGCTGGAAGAGCCGAAGATCAAGATTGCGCCGACCATCGAAGTCCAGAAGGATCTGAAGATGGCCAGCAGCATACCGCAGATTGGCGTGGCGAACTCGCCGCTGATTGGCATGTCGATGGGCAACGGCAAGGGAACCGGGCTTGGGTCGGGCAATGGCTCCGGGCTTGGGCCGGGCTCGGGTGGCAATACGGGTGGCGGTCCGAGGCGGATCGGCGGCGGCGTCTCTGCTCCGATACTGACCTATTCGGTGGAGCCTGAGTTCTCCGAAGAGGCCCGAAAAGCCAAGGTCGCCGGAAATGTCCTGGTGAACCTCTGGGTCGATACCAACGGCAACCCCACTCATGTACGCGTGATTCGCGGCGTCGGCATGGGGCTGGACGAAAAGGCGGTCGAGGCCGTTCGCCAGTACAAGTTCAAGCCCGCAATGGAGAATGGCAAGCCGGTTCTAGTGGAGCTGAACGTCGAGGTCAACTTCCAGATCTTCTAAAAACTTGATGAGTTAAAGAAGGGTCCACCAGTTGGTGGGCCCTTTTCTTGTCGAAGGTGACTAAAGATTAGCCTGCTACGGTTACTGCGGATGTTATCTCGTCAAAGGTGAGATTCTCTGCCAGACTGCCCGTCCGTACTTTCCATTGAAGGAAGAGCCTGCCGTAGCTTTCGGTGAGGCACATCGCTGGGTCGATATTGAGCTGGGCCAGGGTCTCGTCGATCCACGCGACGGGGCCTTCGAGCTCGGCGAAGGTGCCAATGGGAGTCTCGTCGACGACGAGGTGGGCTCCGTTCTGCGACCACTCGGTGCGGTACTTCTCGTAGCGAAACGTCGGGCTGTAGCCCATGCGGGTGAAGATCTCCGCGAGCGCGGGTCCGTCCGCCACGGGAGTTTCGGTCTCGATCCGGACCTTGTAGTGAGCTGCGGGATCTTCGTCGTCGGGATGACGCTTGTGCGTGACGGTCCAGAGGTCGCCGTATTGGCGTAGTCGGAGAATTTGGCGGGACTCGCGCAGGATGTGCTCGGGCGTGTCGTAGAGGGTATTGCTCTCGAAGGTGCGTGGAGTGTCGAGGTGAAAGCCCAGAGCTGGCAGGCGGGATTGGAGCGAGGCGGGATCGGGGACGAGGAACTTGAGCTCGATTTCGGCGCTCTGCATTCGCAAAGTATACGGCGGTTCGCCTGTGGGAAGTACGATAAGAGCGTGAGCGCCGAAGGAAAAACGGAGCAGTTGCGGGGTGACCAGATCGCGCGGGCGGCGGAACTGCTCCGTGGTGGCGGGACGGTCGCCTTTCCGACGGAGACGGTCTACGGGCTGGGCGCAAATGCGCTCGACGGGGCGGCGGTGGCGAAGATCTTTGCCGCCAAGGAGCGTCCGGGCTGGGACCCGCTGATCGTCCACGTCAGCGATCGGACGATGCTGGCGCGGGTTGCCGTCGTTTCGACGGAGGTTGAGGCTCTGATTGCGGCTTTTTGGCCGGGGCCGCTGACGCTGTTGCTGCCGCGCACCAGTGCGGTTCCAGACGCGGTGACAGCTGGACGTCCGCTGGTGGGGGTGCGAATGCCGAGGCATCCGCTGGCGCTGGCTCTGATTGCGGCGGTGGGAACTCCGCTTGCCGCGCCGAGCGCGAACCGGTTCGGGCGGACGAGCCCGACGACAGCGGCGCATGTGCTGGAGGATCTCGACGGCCGGATCGACGCGGTGCTCGATGGCGGGCCGACCGAGGTTGGTGTGGAGTCGACTGTCTTCGATCCCGCTGCCGGGATGATCTATCGTCCGGGAGCGGTGACGGCTGCGATGATCTCGGGCGTTACAGGCGCCGAGGTTCGGGTCTATCAGGCAGTATCAAAGGATGCGCCGGAGAGCCTGCCTTCGCCGGGTGTTGGGATGCGGCACTACGCTCCGCGCGCGCGGCTGGTGCTGGCTGCCGACCAGGAGGAGATGCAGGAGCGGATCGTGAAGCTGCTGGGCTTCGGCGAGCGTGTCGGAGTGATGCTGCCGGAAGGTTGGGCGTCGCCTGCGGGGGCGGTGGTCTTTCGCTGGGCGGGGTGGAAGGATGGCGAGGGGCTGGCGAGGGGTGTCTTTGCCGGGTTGCGCGAGCTGGATGCGGCTGGGGTAGGGGCGATTGTATGTCCGGTGCCAACGATCGGCGGGCTCGGTGCAGCGCTGCGGGACCGACTAGAAAAAGCCGCCCGACGAAGCTAGCACATTTTCACCACGACTCTAGTAAAAACAACCCCTGTCATTCTGAGCGGAGCGAAGAATCCCCGTATTTCGCTGGAAGCGCCACACATTCCACCATCGGTAAAAATATCCGGTGCCCCATCCTTCGGGCTTCTGCGAAGGGTGGGAAGCAACAACGCCCCTAACGGCCAGGCTGGGCCAACTGCCCCGCAAAAGCGTCCAGAGACAGGTTGCGAAGTAGATTGCGGCGCATCCCGGTATAAACCTGATCGAGACCACGGCTGGCCTGCTCGATCCAGTGAAACGAGAGCGAGCTGGAGAGGCGCTCCAGCTCGGGCCGCAGGTCGGTGTTGCGGAGCAGCTCGGGGGTTCCGGAGTCGAGCAGGAGCAGGTCTTCGAGCAGGAGCGAGAGGGCGCGGAGCAGAGCGGTGGTCTTCTGCTGGCCTTCGGCTCCGGCACGGTAGGTCTCGGTCATCTTGAAGAGGGCGGTGTGGTCGGGTTCTGCGGAGGCGTTGCGGATGAGCAGCAGGGCGTCCGCGCGGGCGGCGGTGTAGGTGGCCAGATCGAAGCTGAGGGCGCGGCCCGCGGCTCCTTGCGCGAGGCGGGCTATGAGAGTGCGCTGTTTCGGCGGCACGTCGGGGCGATGGTCGGCGAGCAGCATCTCGATCTCTTCTACCGGCAGCGCCCCAAGCCTGACTGTCGCACAGCGGGAGCGGATGGTGGGGAGCAGCTCGCCAGGGTTCTCGGCGAGGATGATGAGGTGGGCGTAGTCGGGCGGCTCCTCGAGGACCTTGAGCAGGGAGTTTGCGGCCTCCTTCATGAAGCTGGCGGCAGTGAGGATGAAGATCTTGCGAGGCGCTTCGGAGGGCAGGTACTGGGCGCGCTGGATGAGGGTGCGGACCTGTCCGAGCTTGATGAGGAGCTGCGGAGGGTCGGGCGGAAGGATAAGGACGTCGGGATGCGGCTGGATGAGGACGCGCGTCTCTTTTTTGTCAGTCTCACGGAGCTCTTCCCGGGCGGCGACGGCGGCCTCGACCTGCTCTTCGAGGTTGGCGGCGGTGGCGATGCGGGTGCAGTTGCGGCAGACTCCACAGAAGCTGGCGAGCGATTGGCCATTCGACCAGAGGTCGCGGGGCTGGCGTTCGCACTGGACGGCCATGGTGAGCATCAGGGCGAGGGTGTACTTGCCGGCTCCGGCTGGCCCGGCGAGGATGAGCGAATGCGGGAGACGACCGGCAGCGATGGAGGTGCGGAGATGATCGACGGCGGTGGAGTTGCCGAGGAAGTCGTTAAAAGTTGCCGGGGTGGTCATGGGTTGTTTCTACTTTAGCGGACAATCTTGAGGGTCCTGTTCCAACGGGTTTCACTGAAGAAGTGGAGCAGGATGTGGCCCATGAAGCTGATGCGGTCGCCTATGCTCTGTTTGTCGATCTGATCGGCTGGCGTCTCGAAGGACCAGTAGAGGAACAGGGGGCGTCCGAGAATGTTCTCGCGGGGGACGAAGCCCCAGAAGCGGCTGTCGAGGCTCTGGGTGCGGTTGTCGCCCATGGCGAAGATCTTGCCGGGCGGGACGACGATGTCGTCTCCCTGCAGATGAGTGGGGAAATCGACCGACCAGAGTGCGGTTGCGCCATACCCTGGATCGGGCGGGATGCTGGGGAAGTCGTCGCGGTAGGGGGAGTAGACGTTCTGCGGATTGTCGTCGCCTGGCTTGGAGATCTGCGGCTCGTTCTGTGCGACTCCGTTGAGGTAGAGAATGCCGTTGCGGAGATGGATGCGGTCGCCGGGGAGGCCGATGGCGCGCTTGACCAGGATGAGATCGGGCGTCTCGGGGTTGGGTTTGAGGAAGACGATGGTGTCGTTGTGCCGGATGTCGCGATAAGGCAGGAAGAAAGCCCATTTGACGGGGGGAGCGAAGGCGAGGCGATCGACGAGGAGGTGGTCGCCGATAAGCAGCGTCTTCTCCATGGAGCCGGAGGGAATGCTGAAGTTCTGGAAGAGGAAGGATGAGACGAAGAGATATATCGCCAGAATAGTGCAGATGGAGGCGAGCGACTCGAGCGGTGTTTCAGTCTGCTCTTTCTTCACAGCGGGCTTCTCAGCGGGTGCGTCCACCGGTGCGGTCTCTACGGTTTTCACGGACATCGGCTCTCCTGGCTCCGCTGTCAGTGTATCGCCTGCGGCGTGAAAGCGGGGCTGGATTGTCGCTATCGGTCTCCGGCTCAGCTCCCGGTGTGGGTGGTGTGGACGATGGCGATCTTCGTCTTGTCGTCATCCTTGCTGACGGTGACGATCACCTTGTCGTGGTCGCTCACGCCGGAGGTGAGCATGGCGCCTGTCTCTGTCTCCACGAAGGAGGCATCGCTGCCCATCTTGTCTTTGTAGAAGTCGATCACCTGGGTGGGGGAGTCGTTGGTTGCATAGACGGCGGTATACATGGAGCCAGCGGAGGTTTTCATGTGCATGGAGGCCGTACCAGCCACTGCTCCGGGGTAGACGGCGACGCCGAGCTCCGATGGGTCGACCGTTGTCCCGAGGCCTAAACCACTACTGCCGGTAATAGAGGTGCCGTCAGGAGTGGTGATATGCACGCCATCGCTGTTCGCCCGGTGGATCGCTCTGGAGACCTTCCAGATGCCGATTCCGACGATGCCTGCTGCAAGCACGCCGAGGAAGACAAAAATGCCGACGACGATCAGGATGATCTTCAGGACATTGTTGCCTGAACTCGCTTGTGGCTGAGGCGGGGCATAGACGTTGGAGGGCGCGGGTGGGTAGGGCGCGGCGGATGGGGTGGCTGGTGGAACGATGACCTGCTCGAATCCGGGCTGGGGATTCGGAGGGGTGGGGCCTCCGGCGCTCATCGTGACACCGCGGCGACTTCAAAGGCAGCTGGTTGCATGGATAGATGCGCGAATACACTTGTCACTGCGCTCTCCTTGGGTTGTATCTCGAAGAATGGCCCGTGTGACTGCTCTGCTCGTGCGGAGCGTAACCCAAGGTAAAGCCGAACGGAGTAAATGACAAGCTGGAAATTTGTGCCAATGCGTGGGCGGGTGCTTTTAAAATTCGATTCTCCACATAACCCTGTCATTCTGAGCGGAGCGAAGAACCCCCGCATTTCGTTCGGAGTGACACAACCAACCCCATCAGTGACAACGTTCTAATTTGTGGCCCAGGGGTCATATTCGCCGATCGACCAGATGTGCCCCTCGGGATCGCGGCAGGTAAATGCCTTGCCGCCGTAGTCCATCTCCGACAGGTCGCGGATCATCTCGGCTCCGGCGGCCTTCGCTGTCGCATAGATCGGCCCGCAATCGCTCACGACCAGGTAGACAGACCGCGTCTCGCGATTGCCGATCTCGTCCGGCTGAACGTTGTACGCCGCCATCTCCGACCCGTTGTCCACCGAGCCCAGCATGATCATCCCATTGCCGAAGGTCATCTGCGCGTGTCCGACGATGGTCTCTCCGGACATGTAGACTGCCTGCCGCGTAAAGCCAAAGGCTCGCTCCAGCCAGTCGATCATGGTGATTGCGTCGCGATAGCGCATGCTGGGAATGACGGTAGAGGTGCAATTCTTGGCTACGTTGCTCATGGGAATCATGCTGCCACAGCGGACCGTGCTCTGGCTTGGAAAAATCGGAAATCATTCCATCGGAACATGATTGCGCCATTGCCCGCGATACGCGGAGTACGTCGTTGGATCGATACCGGAGAAGGCCCGGAAATCATTCGAGAAGTGCGACTGGTCGTAGTAGCCGCATCGCAGCGCAAGCTGCTCCCATCTCATCTCTTCTCCAGAGCGCAGTGCGCTCAGAGCCCGCTGAAACCGATGGATGCGGCTCCACAGCTTTGGAGAAAGCCCAACGTCTTCGCTAAAGATCTGCTGCAACCGCCGCTCGCTGACGCCTAATGACTGAGCAGTCTGCCGGACGTTTTTCTGCCGTAGCGTAAGCAGGGCAGCCTTTACCAGCGGCCTGCGCTCCACCTCGCGGCCACAGAGTCTTTTCACCAGCAGATCGTCTAGGGTCGCCAGCTTGCATGCGGGCGTGTACTCCTCTCGCAGACGGTCTCGCACAGCCCTCGTGCTCCACACGTCGTCCAGGGCGATCGATTGTTCGAAGAGCGCATCCGCACGCTGTTGCAGCCATGGCGCGAGCCCTCCTGGACGGAAGACGATGCCGATCAGCTCTGCCAGATCACGCATGTGAATCACGTCGTATCGGCCACGCGCTCCGACGAGAATCGCCGGGGGCTGCGGTCTGCAGATGCCCAGCGACTCTTCGCCACTGTCGACTCCGCAATCGGTCAGCGCATCAGCCGCAAGCGAGATGATGATCTGCGCACATCCATTCGGCAGGACACGCTCACGCTCATGCGGCACCTCCGGCGCACGTGTGTACCAGAGGGAGCGGATAAACGCATCCAGCGGCGGCGACGGCTTGGCCTCCAGGTAGAGCATCGCCCTTTAAACTACGCTTCAGAAGTCGATTCGGCGACATCAGAAAAACGCGGCTCGAGTCGCATGATGACGGGATGCTTTGGGCGCAGTGTGATCTTGGGCTGGAGGACGATGGGGTAGGTGGGGATGAAGCGGGGCTGCCAGTGCTGCGCCAGGGTGGCGATTGAGAGCGTCCCCTCCATCCAAGCAAAGCTCTCGCCGATGCACTGGCGGCTACCTCCGCCGAAGGGGAAATAGGTGTACTTCGGGCGCGCGGCTTTGGCCTCGGGAGTGAAGCGGGCGGGATCGAAGCGTAGCGGGTCGGGGAAGTACTCCGGCGTGCGGCCCATGATGTATTGGCTGAAGAAGAAATGCGCGCCAGGTGGGATGCGGTAAGGGCCGAGTTGCACGGGCTTGGTGGACATCCTGCCCATGGCCCAGGCAGGCGGGTAGAGGCGCATGGACTCAGCGAAGACCTGCTCGGTATAGCGGAGATTGGGGTAGTCGGCAAGCGTGGGCAGACGAGCTTGGCTTCCTGCACCGAGGACGGTATCGAGTTCAGCGTGCATGCGGGCCTCGATCTCGGGATACTGCGAGAGCAGATACCAGGTCCAGGTGAGGGCATTGGCGACGGTCTCGTATCCGGCGAGGAAGATGGTGAGGACCTCGTCGCGGACCTGATCGTCGGACATGCCGGTATGGGCCCCGGTAGCGTCGGCCTGCTCGTCGGTCGAGCTGAGCAGCATGGAGAGCAGGTCGCCTTTGTCCACACCATGTTCGCGATGCTCGCGGATGAGGCGGTCGACGACAGCGTCGAGGCGTGCCTTCGAGCGGCGGAACTTCACGATGCCGGGGATCGGCAGGTTAAGGAACGACTCCAGCTTCGGGAAGGCGATGAGGAAGTTATAGAGGTCCATAACGGTGTTGACCTCGTCGTTGATGCGTCGGATGTCGGCGGTCACTTCGGTATCGAAGAGGGTGCGGGCGACGATCTCGAGCGACAGCGCCATGCTGGCAGCGGCGATGTCGATCTGCTGGCCCGGCTGCCAGCGTTCACGCTGAGCAGCGGCGATGGAGACGATCTGGTCGGCATAGGCGTTGATGCGCTGGCGATGAAACGCAGGCGCAGCGATGCGGCGCTGGCGGATGTGGATGGGGTCGTCGGATGTGATGAGGCCTTCGCCGAGCAGTACCTTCATGCGGCGGACGGTACGCTCCTTGACGAAGCTGGACGCCTGGTTGACGAGGATCTCGCGGATGTACTCGGGGTCATTGATGAAGACGATGGGCGTGCCCATGAAACGGTAGTGCGCGATGTTTCCGTAGGTCTTGTGGAGGTGTTCGAAGAGCCGGATGGGGTCGCCGAGTTTGACCCATGGCTTAAAGGAGTAGAAGGGAAGCGAACGCGGGAGGCCGGGTGGAAGGTTCCATCCTCCGGGCGGCGCTTTGCTTCTAGTTTCCAGCATGGGTATGAGTCGGAGCCGGAATCTTCTGCGTGACGATGCGATGGATGATCTGCTGGATCTCTTCGATGCCGTGGTCGTGGGCGATGGTGACGACGCGCTCGGGTTCGCGTTCGGCGATGTGAGCGTAAGCATCGTAGATGCGGTGGTAGAATTCGTCGGACTCACGCTCGAAGCGGTTCTCGTCGGTGCCTTGGGTCTGCGTGTGGCGATGGTTGCGGCGGCGAGCTCGGATGAGCGAGGCCTCCAGCGGTGGGAGCAGGAGCAGCGTCAAATCGGGTTGCAGGCTTCCGCAGACGGCGTTGTGGAGCGCGAGTACACGTTCGCTGCCGAGTTGCCGCCCTCCGCCCTGGTAGGCCTCGGAGGAATCGGTAAAGCGGTCGCAGAGCACGATACTGCCGGTGGCGAGCGCGGGTTCGATGATCTCAGCGATAGCCTGGGCGCGGTCGGCGAACATCAGGGTCAGCTCGGCGATGGGGTCGATGGGACCGAGCGAGGCTTCGGAGCGGGAGTCGAGCAGGATGCCTCGAATGCGGTCGCCGAGCGCCGTTCCGCCGGGTTGACGGAGGGTGACGACGGTGTGGCCCTCCGCGGTCAGCGAGGCGGCCAGGCGGCGAAGCTGGGTCGTCTTGCCGGAGCCGTCAAGACCTTCGAAGGTGATGAAAAAGCCACGCGGCATAGCTGAAGTTTACCGCACGAGCACAGATTGCATCTTATGGAACTAGGACCGTTGCGCCGATCATCTGTCCTACGCTTCGATCCGGCAAGGAGGAAGCGATGATTATCATTTTGCTTGTGTCGGCTGGAATTCTCGTCGGATGGGCGTTGCTGTCGTACAACGCAGACAAAAGAAAACCTGTTGCGGAAAGAAAAGCAGTTGTAGGCCACCCCCACGGCAGAACTACCGGCAACGACGACGATTGAAGCCAATGCGTGAGTCGAATATTCGCTGCACAAACCTGTCATCCTGAGCGCAGTCGAAGGACCTGCGGTTGCTTTTGCCTTTGTCTGTTTTAAGTTGTCATCCTGAACGGAGTGAAGGACCCCTGTATTTCGTCGTTGTGTTCCATACGGCAAGACAGGACGCCAAGCTTTCTACAGTTTTTTGGCACGCTCTAAGGCTTACGCAGCGGAGGAGCCTGCCAGTGGATTCCGTCCGGCGCAAAGGTGATGGTGAGCGGGCCTTCGTCGCCTTCCTTCAGGGCTGGCCCAGCGGTGTGCTTCTCCTGTTTAGAGCTATCCGTGTAGATGACCTTGGTCGGCCCGTCTCCGAGTACCTTGAAGCGATAGTGGAAGTCCTGTCCCGGTGCGAGGTTCTGGGTGCCAAAGCTCGCGCTGGGATAATCAACTTCAATCAGTGCGATGGAAGCTGAGGTGCGATTGCTGACAGTGGCATCGACAAAAGCGGAGTGGCAGCCAGTGAGCAGGAGCAGTGAAGCCGCAAGCGCAGGCATCGGAGAAAGACGCATGAAAGCTAGGGTATCAGGGTTACTCCTGGACCTTCGCCGATGCTCCCCGAAGGCCCCGCAGCAACTCCGGCAGCCGGTTGAAGAGCGCGACCGAGCGCAGCCATTGGCGATTGTCGATTGCGGGGTAGCCGCTGACGATCTTGCCGGGGGCCACATCGTTGGGGATGCCGCTCTGCGCGGTGGCCATGGCTCCATCGCCGATGGTGCAGTGCCCGGCGACGCCGACCTGTCCTGCGAGGATGACGTTCTTGCCAATTTTGGTCGATCCCGCAAGACCAACCTGAGAGCAGAGGAGAGTGTCCCGCCCGACGGTAGAACCGTGGCCGACCTGGACGAGGTTATCGATCTTGGCCCCGGCTTGGATGCGGGTCTCACCGATGGAGGCGCGGTCGACACAGGCGTTGGCCTGCACTTCGACATGGTCCTCAAGGATGGCGGGGCCGGATTGCAGGATCTTGTACCAGGCTGGTCCGTCGCCAGGGTTGGTCTGCTTTGCGAAGCCGAAGCCGTCGGCTCCGATGACGACGCCGTTCTGTAGGGTGACGTGGTCGCCGAGCTGGCAGTGCTCGCGAACGACGGCGTGCGCGTGTGCGAAGAAGTGATCTCCGGCACGTACATGCGGGTAGAGCACGACGTGAGGCAGCAGCGTCGCGTGATCTCCGATGACGACGTGGTCGCAGACAACAGTGTAGGCGCCGATGTGTGCGTCCTTGCCGATGCGGGCCGTAGGTGCGACGACGGCGGTCGGATGAATACCCGGAAGGTACGCGGGCGGAGTGTAGAAGAGCTCGATGGCGCGTGCGAAAGCCAGGTACGGATTTTTGAGCCGGAGGGTGGCGGCGGCGATCTCGGGGAAGTCGGGCTCGACCAGGACGGCGGTGGCCCTGGTGGTTCGGGCCAGGGCGGCGTACTTCTGGTTGGCGACGAAGGTGACGTGGCCAGAAGCGGCGTCTTCGATGCCGGCGACTCCGGTAATGAGGGCAGCGGGGTCGCCATGGAGGGCGGCGCCGAGATGGTCGGCAAGTTGGGCCAGCGTGACAGAGGTGCTCATGCTGGCGATTGTAGTGGAGGTGCAGCTTTCCTAGTTCGGCCGGGTATTGGGCGGCAGCGGAGCGTCGAACAAGCTCTCTTGCAGCGACGGAACCTCAGCTGCGGGTAGGGGCTTCTTGCGGGAGGGGCTGGTGATGACGGCGATCAGCTGTAGATCGGTGATAGCCGAGCGCGGAACGAAGATGCGCTGCGCGTTGGAACGGGTATCCGGCGGGATAAGGTGCAGGCCGATGTCTTCGATGACGTTGTTGAGCAGGCTGAGGTCGGTAGGGGCCAGGCCTTCGAGCAGGTCGCCGGTACGGAAGGTCATGCGGAGCCAGAGTCCTTCGTTGCGTGGGCGGGCGAGGAAGGTGCGACGGGTGAGCCGCTCCGGGTTTGCGGTGTCCGTGAGGTTGAAGTCGCGGACGTAACTGATCATTTTGATGTCGTCGAGGGAGAGCGGGACGATGCGGCCACTGAGATCGAGGAGGTCGAGGGCAGGGGTGTGGGTGTCGTCCCGGACGAAGGCAGAGAGAGGCAGGTAGCCGGAGAGCAGGCCTCCGGTGAAGCGGCGCACGATCACTTTTCTTTGGGTAGCAGCCATTGCATCTCTCTGAAAAGGTTACCCCGGAGGTCGGGCGATTGTCGCACGACACCCGTCGGATGTCGCAGAAAAGGTGCGGAAAGGGTAGTCAGAATATCAACGCTATGTTACGCTTACATTTTGCGTTTCGTAGTCTCGATCTTTCTAAATTATTGATTTAGCACAGGTTAGGCTAGGAGCGTCTACCCGGGCCTGGTTCCGGGATGGGAGTGAGTATACCGATATGGCCGATTACATCTACCTGCTCGAAAACCGGCTCTCCGCAGCCCAACAGGCAGCCCTTCAAGCGGTGCGCAATGTAGCGCGTTCCAAAGGACTTACCGTTTTTTTGGTGGGTGGTGCAGTACGAGACCTCACGAGTGGTTCTCCGGTACGTGATCTAGATGTAGTGGTTCAGGGAAATGCTCTCAAGCTGAAGAAAGATCTGCAGTTAGCCGGAGCTGTAGTGACTGGCGAGTCGGAAGCCGGACAAGCTCTGTTCGTTAGTTTTCCGGGTGGCGTTCGAGTCGAGATTGGAAGCACGCTCTCGGTCAGTTACCCAAAGCCTGGCAAGCCAGTCGTGAAACCAACGACGATTCTGGAGGATCTGCGGCGGCGTGATTTTACCGCCAACGCGATGGCGTTGTCGCTGAACGAGGGTTCTTACGGTCTGCTGATGGACCCGCTGAATGGCGTCGCGGACATCGAAAACCGGCAGCTGCGCCTGGTCAGCAACTATGGCTTTATCGAGGACCCTGTCCGGATGATTCGCGCGGCGCGTTTCTCGGCGCGGCTGGGCTGGGCGATGGACGAGAAGACCCAGGCCCGCTACGAAACCGGCAAGAAAGAGAACTACATCGAGGCGTTGAGCGACTTCCACCGCGGATATGAGACCGAGGAGATCTTCCACGAGGAAGATCCTCTGCGGATTCTGCGCAAGCTGGAGGAAGAGGGCTGGATGAAGAAGCTCTTTCCAGCGCTGACGGTGGCGAAGGCGAACGCTGTGGAGCTCGAGAAGCTGCGCGAGGAGCAGACGAAGCTTCAGTTGCGGGGTATCCACCCGGAGGCGGCAGCGGCGAACTTCCCGCTGTTGACGGCGAAGCTTTCGACGACCGACCTTTCCCACCTGAAGAAGAGTTTCGTGCGTCCCGGTTTCGTGAAGGAGATCGAGGCTTTGGAGAGCGAGGCTAAGGAGTTTACGGCCCAGCTGACGGGCAAGGGCGCGGCGAAACCCTCGCAGGCATGGAAGCTGCTCGGTTCGGCCAAGCCGGAGGCGGTTCTCTGGGTGGCGTACTCCTCGAAGAACGCAGCCATTCGGGCCAAGTTCAATAGCTTCTATACGGAGTGGCCGCAGGCGCGATTGAAGATTCCGTACACGCTGATGCAGGAGATGCGCATCATCCCTGAACTGCCGGGGTATGACGAACTCGTCGAAAAGCTGTTCTTCGAGCTGATGGATGGAAACCTCGGGACGGTCGAAGAGATGAAGGCGTTCCTTGAGCCTTACTCGCCGCCGGCTCCTCCTCCGCCGGTGCATCTGCGCCGTCCCCGTGCCGCCAAAAAGGATGCGAAGGGCGCGAAGAGCCGGAAGAAAGCTGCCGCTGCCGCGGCCGCAGAGTCAGAGGATGAGACGGACGACGAGATCGACCACGATCTGCCAGCGGATGTCGACGAGGACGAGGACGGCGACGACAGCGAGGATGAGGAGACGGATGAAGAGCCGGTGGCGGCAAAGTCAGCTCCGGTGAAGACCGCGGCGACGGTCAAGCCTGTGGTTCCAGCGAAGTCTGCGCCCGTTAAGACTGCACCGGCGAAGGTTACCGTGCCGGTGAAGGTTGCGGCTAAGCCTGTGGTGCCAGCGAAGGCGGCTCCAGCGAAAAAAGCAGTTCCCGCTGCCAAGGCTCCGCATGTGAAGGCGGCCGTAGCGACGAAACCAGCGCCGGTTAAGGCAGTGGCGAAGAAGCCCGCTCCGCCGACGAAAAAGGCTGCTGCTCCGGCGAAGAAGGTTGTCGCGAAGGCTCATGCCAAGCCTGCCGCGAAGCCTGTTTCGAAGGTGGCTGCGGCCAAAAAGCCAGTTAAGAAGGCGGCCGCGCCGGTAAAGAAGACTCTTGCTCCTAAAAAGAAACCTGCACCTCCAGCAAAGAAGGTAGCGGCAAAGACTCCTCCGGCGAAGAAGGCTTTGCCCGTGAAGAAGCCAGCGAAGCCTGTGGTGAAGAAGCGCCGGTAGCTTCACGAAGATTGTTCTGAAAAGTGCCCGGTGCCCCACCCTTCGCGCTCTTGCGAAGGGTGGGAAGCAACAATGCCAACGCTACCCTGGACCATCTTCACAATGCCCGTACCAGCAATAACCCCCCTGTCATTCTGGCCCTGAGCTTATCGAAGGGAAGTCCCCCGCATTTCGTTTGGAGCGCCACGGCTCTTACACCATCGGTGAGAAGCCTCTAAACTGGCGGCAGACCGACGTCAATCTACTCGAAGCAAGGGGGCACATGGGGATGCTGAGTCGTGAGGAAGTCTCTGCCAGGATTCTGAGTCAAAAGGTAGCTCTTGGGCTGACATGGAAGGGGATTGCGGCCGAACTGGGGACGAGTTCGCCGATTCTTTACACGGCGGCGTTGCAGGGGCAGTCGACATTGACGGCGGAAGAAGCAGCCAAGGCTGCGAAGATTCTCGACCTGACTCCGGATGAGGCAAAGTGGCTGACGTTGCCGCCTGAGCGTGGAACCGCTGCCCTGATGCCTCCCACCGATCCACTGATCTATCGCTTCTATGAGCTGATTCAAAACTACGGGATGACCTGGAAGGCGCTGATCGAGGAAGAGTTTGGAGATGGCATCATGAGTGCGATCGACTTCAATATGTCGATCGAACGAGAGGCCGATCCGAAGGGCGATCGCGTGAAGATCGGAATGTCAGGAAAGTTTCTGTCTTACAAGCGCTACTGAGCAGGCACGGAATCGCGATCAGCGGCTGCGCTTGAAGATGGTCAGGGTCGCGGCGAAGAGGCCGCCGGCGGTTACAGCGAGTAGAACGATCGCGTGACGATAGGCCCGCTGGGTGGCGGGTGGCGTGGCGGCGGTGTTATCGCGGCATTGGGCGCATCCTTGTGCGCGGAGCGAGGGCGCGGCGAGCATGGCGGCGAGGAAGACCAGCGCGGCGGCGTAGTGGCGAAGCTTCATTGGAAGAACACGAGCAGGCAGAAGAGAAAGATCCAGAAGATCCCCATAGAGTGCCAGTACCAGGCGGCACAATCGACGAAGATCTGCCGGTTCTCCATCTGCCGCGAGGTGTAGAGGGCGATCAAGGCTCCGATGAGCGCGGCGACTCCGAGCACGAGGTGGATGCCGTGTACCCCGGTAATGAGGTAGAAGAAGTGGCTGCTTGGATTTGAGCGGAAGAAGACGTGCTGTATCGCCAACTGCTTCCATGCGATCCACTGGCCGACGAGGAAGACGAGACCGAGGACGATGGTCGCCGAGAGCCAGGGCATCGCATTGCGTGTGCTGGGCTTGCCGATGCCGAGCCACTCGTCCATCACGTCGACCTCGCGGAACATGTGACGGCGGGCGGCTTCGATCGTGATGGAGCTGAGGACGAGGATGGCGGTGTTGAGCCAGAGAATCGGCGGAATGGTCGTGGGGAGCCACTGGTTGATGTAGTTGTTGTAGGCGTCGAAGTGCCCGGCAGACTGAGAGACGAAGAACGCACTGACGATGGCGACGAAGAACATCAGGTCGCCCGCAAGCGCGAAAAAGATGGCGAGGCGAAAGCGTCCCAGCTTCTCGCGGGGACCGCGGCTGCCCTGGGGACGGCCATTCCAGCCCTCATTGTCGCCCCCGCCGCCGGTGCGTTTATCGTTCTTGTCGTTGGGCGGTCGTCTCCCGTGGCCGCTGTCGTGGTCGTCTGGGCGGCGCTTCTTCTCGTGTTCGGTTCCGATGGGCGTAATGGTTGCCGGCATGGCCGAGGCTCCCGAGGATGACGTGGGTACAGCTTACTCCGGATTTTGGCCGGTAGACCACTGGGTTAAGAAAGAACTTCTTCCCGCTGCATCGTTGTATTCGCAGGGGGCACGATGAACAGTAATTGCTTCATTGGATGCTGGAGGGCCGGCAAAGGGAGCTAGATTGGGGTGCCACTCCAGCGTCGTCGCCTGCCAGGGATTCGCAAGAGCAGGAAGGCCATGGCGCACGCTGCGGGCGAGGTTGTAGAGGAACGGAAGCTGGGCGGCGGCAAGGAAGAGAGCTCCATAGGTGATGTGGGACTGCATCGGCATAGTTCCCGCCAGCAGATGTCCCGCTGCGTTGGGAATCCCTGTGAGTTGCGCGTAGTGGCGTGGTTCTCCGGCAAGGCCTGTAATATGCATGGGGAGAAAGGTCGCGTAGGCGCCAAGGAACGATCCCCAGAAGTGCAGCTTGCCGAGGCGCTCAGACATCATGCGGCCCGTCATCAGCGGAAACCAGTAGTAAGTCCCGGCGAAGAGCCCGAAGATCCCAGCCATCGCCATGATGAGGTGGAAGTGGGCAACGACGAACATGGTGTTGTGCAGGTACTGGTCGAGGATAGGCTGGGCCAGGATGGGGCCGGTGAGTCCTCCGGTCAGAAACAGCGAGACAAAGCCAAGTGAGAAGAGCATCGGCGTGGTGAAGCTAGGGCGGCTGCGCCAGACGGTCGCGATCCAACTGAGCACCTTGGCCGTGGCTGGGAGCGCGATGGCGATGGTGGAGATGGAGAAGGCGTTGATCGCAAATGGGCTCAGGCCCGCGACGAACATGTGGTGTCCCCAGAGCAGGATGCCGAGGAGGCCGATGAGCAGCGTGGTCGCGATCATCGTGCGATAGGCGAAGACCCGCCTGTGGGAGAAGTTCGCCAGCAGCATCGAGGTCAAACCCATGCCCGGAAGGATGGCGATGTAGACCTCCGGGTGTCCGAAGAACCAGAAGAGGTGCAGCCAGAGCAGAGGCGAGCCGTTGCCCGAGATATGCAACGCTCCGTTGACGAGGTCGCCTGCGGGCAAGAAGAAGCTGGTTCCGGCGTGGCGGTCGCAGAAGAGCAAGAGCAGCGCGGCCAGCAGCACCGAGAAGGCGATGACGCTGAGCAGCGCAGCGGTAAACCACGCCCAGACAGTCAGTGGAAGGCGATCCCAAGTCATTCCTTCGCAGCGTAGCTGGATGATAGTGACGAGCGTGTTGATGGCGGAGATGGTGGACGCGATGGAGAACAGCCCGATGCTCAAGAGCCAGAGATCCATTCCGAGCGCTTGTCCGGGGCCTGCGCTGGCGACTGCGGAGAGCGGTGGATAAGCGGTCCAGCCGGAGATGGGCGCTCCGCCCTGCACCAGCGTGGAGGCCAGCAGCGTGATCAACGCAACAGCCGTCAGCCAGAACGACGCCGCGTTGAGTCGTGGAAAGGCCATCTCGCGGGAGCCGATCTGCGCGGGCAGGATCAGGTTGCCGAAGCCGGACTGTGGCGCTGTGGTCAGCACGAAGAACAGCATGATCGTGCCGTGCAGAGTGACGAGGGCGAGGTAGTCTTCAGGAAGGATTGGGCCGTGGAGTGGAAACGTCCAGTTTGGCCAGGTGAGATGCAGCCGCATGACCAGCGACATGCAGGTGCCGATGACGACGGAGACCAGCGCGAGGACGAGGTACTGGATTCCGATGATGTGGTGATCGGTGGTGAAGAGGTAGCGAGTGATCGCGGGCTTTGGCGAGAGTGCTGGATTGGGGGTCATCGGGCAGCACTCTCTTTCTTCGCAAGCCACTGCGCGAACTCGTCCGGCGGAAGCACGCGGAGGTTGGCGTTCATACGGTAGTGGCCAATCCCGCAGAGCTGCGTGCAGAGGATGGCGTAGGTCCCAGGCTGCGTGGGCGTGAAGTGGAGATGGATCGTCTGGCCGGGGATGGCATTCTGCTTGAGGCGCATCTCAGGGACGGAGAAGCCGTGGATGACGTCCTGCGCGTGGAGGCGGAGATCGACCTGACGGCCTGCGGGGAGAACGAGCTCAGAGGCGACGAGATCGTCGTGGCCATGTGAGTCGGCGGGGTCGATGCCGAGCGGATTGCCCTCGGCCGGAGAGACGAGCTTGGGGAGAGTCGTGCCGAAGATGGCGTCTTCTCCAGGATAGCGAAAGTACCAGGCGAACTGCATTCCGGTGACCTCGACCTGGAGCGCGGATGGGTCCGCGCCGGTGTAGCGAGCAGCAGCCCAGAGGCGTTCTGCCTGGATGGCAAGAAAGGCGAAGAGGAGACCAAGTGCGGCGAGGGGAAGATATTCGATAAGCCATGCGCTCCTCGGCCCGTTGCTGCGGCGTCGCAGCAGACCGATGAGCAGCAGCAGATGCGCGAGCGCGAAGAGGCTCATCGCGATCCAGAGATTGAGGAAAAGGTGGAGGTCGAGCGAGGGGCCGTGAGCGGAGGCATCGACAGGCAGCGGCCAGAGCGGAGGAGCATGCAGGAGCAAAGCAAGCGGCATGCAGAGGAGGGTCACATTTTGAGGATATCGCGATGTGCTTCGTTAGATACAACCTTGGTTCTCCCCGCGTCTTGCTGGTGTTTTCTACTTGACGGAAGAGGCGTGCAAATTTGTACTCAAGGATGGGATGTCATCGCAAGCTCCAACTCAGCCATCGCACCGGGGCCGGTCACGGATCGTCCGGATGTGCGAGCAGATTTATGTTGGCCGACGGAGAGTCGCCACGGGAGCTGCTGCGCTACTTGCGCTTGGCCTGGGCTATCACGTGATCTTTGGACACAATGGCCTGACGGTCTATGAGCAGAAGCGGCAGACAACGGTGTCGCTTGACAAAGAGCTGGGCACCCTGCAGAAGGAGAACGACCTGCTGAAGGGGCATGTGGAGCGGTTGCAGAACGATCCCGACGCGATCGAACATCAGGCACGCCAGGAGTTGCACTACACAAGGCCGGGCGAGGTTATCTACACCCTGCCGGTCGCGCCAGAGGCAGGGAAACAGGCGCCTGCTCCGATGCCTCCTACAGATAACTAGTGCGAATCGATCTGTAGGCTACCTGTAAGTAACTGATTTCTATAAAATCTGTCATCCTGAGCGCAGTCGAAGGACCTGCGGTTTGCTGGAACCGGCAGAAGTTTCCCCTTCGGAATTGCCCGATGAGGCGTAAGGCTCAGGCCCCTAGTGCCCAGCGCCGTATGGGCTTACGGCTGCACTGGGTGGGGCGATGTCGGCGGGTGGGCGCTTGCCGTGGATATGTCTGCGGATGTCGGGGTAGAACTCGATCAGCAGGGCTCCAAAGGCACCCTCGGCGGTAACTGTCATGCCTTGTTCGATGGTGAGGCCGAAGCCGCGATCCGCCTGCGGGTAGTACAGGTTCGAGATGCCTCCGGCGGCAATGTTTCCAAGCACGTTGGAGTAGTTTGGCTGCCACTTGCCGTTGTCACCCTTACACCGGACCGTTGTGCTGAGCGAGTAGATGAACCGCTTCTTGAACGATCCTGTTCCCATGCGGTAGTAGCGGGCGTCCTGGTGCAGAAGGATCGGGAGGAGTCCGTTGCCGATGATCGTGCCGTCGAACTGGTCCGCGAAGTTGGCGCCGAAACGTTTGCCATAACCGACTGCGCCCTGCTCGTAGCCGTGGCGGAAGCCGGTGGAGTCGATAGAGCTGTGCGAGTCAGTCGCCTGGCCGTAGCCGGAGGTGACGAGCGCGAGGCCGAACTGATAGGGATCGATCGCACTGCGGAAGGCGGCACGCATCTTCTGTCCCGGGCTGAGCGGAAGAGCATCGCCACCGAGAACGGCATTGAAGTTGGGGACAACTCCGGCCATGCGTTGATGCAGCTCCTTCCTGAGCTGATCTTCGGAGGTCTCCTTCTTTTCTGAGTCGGGCGATGGCTTCTGAGAAGTATCCGTCGTGGGCGTAGTCGTCTGAGGTGTAGCTTGCTGTGAGGAGGACGAGGTCTGGGGTTCTGTATCGCTGCTGCTCGTGAGATCGATTTGAGGCCGTGGTGCGTCCGGAAGCGTGGGCAGGGTAAGCCTTGCCGTTTCCTGAGCGGAGAGTGCCGGCGAAAAGACCATCAGAACTGCCAGTGCTACGAGGGAAACCAGGGGACGGTGGGTCAAAAAAGTCACAGCTTATAGTCTACCTGAAGGTTTTTCGTCAGAATGCCGATATCCAGAGACTAAATAAAAGAGTCATTCGGTGTATGAATATTCTCTGATTGCGGGGCATCTTGTGGCGAAGCGCCTGTTATAGAACGATGATGGTTCGTTGGAGGAAGAGGAACTCATGGACTTCGAGCTGGATGACCTGACGACGCGTGAGACTTACAACCTGATGATTGGGCTGATCGCTCCGCGACCGGTTGCGCTGGTGACGAGCATGAACGAGGATGGCGGCCTGAACGCCGCGCCCTTCAGCGCGTACAACTACCTTTGCACCGATCCGCCGATCATCGGGATCGGAGTAATGGATAGGCCGGGCGTCGGATTTGTGCCGAAGGACACGGCGCGGAATATCCGCCGGACGGGGGAGTTCGTGGTGAATGTCGTGACGGAAGACCTGATGCAGGCGATGAACGTCTGTGCGACCGACTTTCCTGCCGAGGTGGACGAGTTGGAGATGGCGGGGCTGACGACGGCACCGTCCAAAGTGATTCAGGTTCCGCGTATCAAGCAGGCTCACGCTGCGCTCGAATGCCGGGAGTTCACGACGATGGAGATTGGACGCTCGCGGATCATCCTGGGAAAGATTGTGGCGATTTACATTGAGGACAAGTTCGTCAATCCCGAAGGGCCTTACGTGCTGGCGGAGGAGCTGCACGCGATCGGGCGGATGAATGGCCAGGGATCGTATGTGCGGACGCGTGACGCGTTTTTGACGATGCCGCGGATTCCTTATGAGGAGTGGAAGAAGAAGCACTGAACACATTGACAGCGCTGCAATGCTCGGGTGCCCCATCCTTCGCGCCTTTGCGAAGGGTGGGAAGCAACTCCGCTCACACCGCCCCGAAGCACTTTCACCATGCCGGTAGCAGCACTAATTCCTGTCATTCTGAGCGGAGCGAAGAATCCCCGCATTTCGCTCGAAGCGCCACGACTACACCATCGGCGAAAACTTAGGCCAGGTAGTCCTTGAGCCAGGGATCGGTGGTGCGGACCAGTTGTTCCGTGGTGCCGTCGAAGACGACCTTGCCTTCGTTGAGGACGAGGAACTTGGTGCTGGGGTCGATGCCGTTGTCGGGGATGGGTTCCATCCTGCCGGTCTGCTGGTTGAAGCGGTGCATGGCGAGGGTGAAGGCGTCCTGCAGGCGGTGGGTGATGAGCAGCGCGGTGGCGTGGGAGACGTCGCGCTGCTTGACGACCAGCTCGACGATGGTTGTCGAGGTAATTGGGTCGAGGCCGCCCGTAGGGGAGTCGTAGAGGAGCAGCTCCGGCCCGGTGATAATAGCGCGGGCGATGGAGACGCGACGGCGCATGCCTCCTGAAAGCTCGGAGGGGAACTTGTCGATGGCCTGTTCGAGGCCGACGAACTTGAGGGCCTCGACGACACGTGTGTGTGCTTCGTCATCAGGGACTTTTTGTTCGTGGAGACGATAAGCGACGTTGTCTTCGACGGAGAGGGAGTCGAAGAGCGCCGACTCCTGGAAGACCATGCCGATGCGCCCGCGCAGCTTGTAGAGGTCGGTTTCGGACATCTGTGTGATGTCCTGCCCGAAGATCTCGATGGTGCCGCTGTCTGGGGTGATGAGGCCGTTGGCGAGCTTCATGAGAACGGACTTGCCGCAGCCAGCGGGGCCGAGGATGATGAGCGTCTCGGCGGGGTCGACGGTGAAGGAGATATCCTTGAGGACCTCCTTCTCGTCGAAGCGGATGGAGACATCCTTGAAGACGACGACGGGGCCGGTGTGGTCTGCTGGCAGCAGGACCGGAGCGGTCTGGTCTGCGACCGTGCTCATTGGAAGAAACCGATCAAGGCGCGGCTGATGAGGAAGTCCACGACGATGATGAAGACGGAGGAGACGACGACGGCCTGGGTGGTGGAGCGGCCTACGCCCTGGGTTCCACCCTTAGTGTTCATGCCGAAGTAGCAGCCGACGCTGGCGATGATGAAGCCGAAGAAGAGCGGCTTGGTCAGCCCCTCGACGATGTCCGCGTAGACGAGGGCGCGATAGGAGTTGTGGACATAGGCCGAGGCGTTGAGGCCGAGGATGGTAACGCTGACCAGGGCTCCGCCGGCGATGCCCACGGCGTCGGAGATGATGGTCAGGAAAAAGAGCATGAAGATGGTGGCGACGAGACGCGGGGTGACGAGCTTCCGGTAGGGGTCCGTGCCGAGCGCGCGCATGGCGTCGATCTGCTCGGTGACCTTCATGGAACCCAACTCCGACGCCATGCCGGAGGCGTTGCGACCGGAGACCATGAGCCCGGTGAGGACGGGGCCCAGCTCACGGACCATGGACAGGGCAACTAGGTTGCCGGTCATGCTGACGGCGCCGAACTCCTTGAGCGCGGTCGCGGACTGCAGCGCGAGCACGCAGCCGGTGAAGAATCCGGTAAGGATGACGATGGGTAGGGAGCCGATGCCGATGGAGTCCATCTGGGTGAAGGTGTCGGCCCAGTAGCGGGGGCGCGAGAAGAGGTTGCTGATCGCGCGGCCGGAGAGTAGGGAGTACTCCTGGAGCGCGGCAATCTTCTCTTTTGCGAAGACCTCTGGGGAGACGAAGGGCATGTCGTTATCTGGCTCAATGTATCAGATGCAGGTGAGACTGCGAGTGATTGCTTTCTCTCAGAGCCTGTTTAAAAGCCGGGTGCCCCATCCTTCGCGCCTTTGCGAAGGGTGGGAAGCAACAACACCAAAAACTGCTACCGTAAGCTGTTTTGAAAGGGCGGGACTTCAGTCCCGTCGTAAAACATGAAAAGAAGCGGGGCTTTAGCCCCCGAGGGAATGGCTGTACCCGCTCGCCACTTACTTAAGCTTCTCATCATCTGCTAGAAGCGGGAAAGCTCTGCAAAATGAGAAGATAGAGGGAATGAGTTCCGAGATGAGTGCGGCAGTTCTGTACGGGAAGGAAGACCTACGCCTGGAGCGGGTTGAGCTTCCACAGGCCCGGGCAGGCGAGCTCGTGGTGCGGGTGGGGGCGGCGCTGACCTGCGGGACAGACCTGAAGGTTTATCGGCGAGGCTACCACGCGATGATGCTGAAGCCTCCGATGCCGTTCGGGCATGAGTTGGCGGGGGTGGTGACAGAGGTTGGCGCGGGGGTGACGAAGTTTCGCGAGGGAGACCGGGTAGTGGCTTTGAATTCGGCACCGTGCGACCGGTGCTACTTCTGTGGGCACGGTCAGCAGAATCTCTGTGAAGATCTGTTGTTCAACAACGGGGCGTATGCGGAGTTTATCCGGATTCCGGCGCGAATCGTGGAGAAGAATACACTGACGATCCCGGAGGGGGTTCCGTTTGAACATGCCGCGCTGACGGAGCCGCTGGCCTGTACAGTACGCGGGCTGGAAGAGAGCGGAGCGAAGGCCGGGGACTCGATGGTCGTGATCGGCGCAGGGCCGATCGGGCTGATGTTCATACATGTGGCGGAGCTGAGTGGGGTCGATGTGATCGCGGTAGTCAAGCGCAAGGACCAGATTGAGACGGCGAAGCTGTTTGGCGCGCGGCAGGTGGTACGGATTGGTGCGGGTGAGGATGCGGTTGCTGCAGTCCAGGCGTTGACGCCGGAGGCGCGCGGAGCGGATGTGGTGATTGAGGCCGTGGCGACTCCGATGACATGGGAGTGGGCGGTGGACATGGTGCGGAAGGGCGGCGTGGTGAACTTCTTCGGTGGGCCGCCTAGTGGGACTAAGGTTGCTCTCGACACGAACCGTCTGCACTACGGGGACATCACCTTGAAGGCGAGCTTTCATCACACGCCAGCGACCTGCCGGACGGCGTTCGAGTTGATTGCGAGTGGACGCTTCAAAAGCGCGGAGATGATTACGGGGCGGGTCGGACTGGACGCTGTTCCGGCTGTCTTTCGAGCGATGATGACGCGAAGCGGCGGCTCGCGGGAGATCAAGACAGCTGTGTTTCCGGGTGAGGTTGGGCGATGAGCGTAGAGGTGCAGGATCGGCTACTCGGAGCGCCGGAGGAGTATAGGACACCGGAAGACCGACCTACGCTCGAAGAGGCCAACGCGTGGTGCCAGCGGCTGACCGGTTCGCACTATGAGAACTTCCATGTGGCGACGTTCTTTCTGCCGAAGGCGGTGAAGCCGCACTTCGAGAGCATCTACGCCTACTGCCGCGTCTCGGACGACCTGGGCGACGAGGTGGCGAGCCCAGAGATTGCACTGCGCCTGTTGGACGCATGGAAGGGGATGCTCGATGAGTGCTACGACCAGCCGGAGCGGTCGCGGCATCCGGTGTTCGTAGCGCTGCGCGAGACGATCGTGGCGTGCGAGCTACCGCGCGAGCTGTTCTCGGAGCTGCTGCTGGCGTTCAAGGCCGATCAGGTGAAGACGCACTACAACACATGGGAGGAGCTGCTGGAGTACTCGCATTACTCGGCGAACCCGGTGGGACGGTTGGTGCTGTTGGTGTGCGGGTATCGCGAGGAGTCGCTCGCGCTGCTGTCGGACAAGGTCTGCACGGCGCTGCAGCTGGCGAACTTCTGGCAGGATACAGTCGAAGATGCCGAGCGCGGGCGGCGGTATATTCCGGCGGAGGCGATGGAGCGGTTCAACGTCGATGAGGGGCAGATTGAGGGGCGGGTGTTTACGCCTGCGTTTGCCGCGATGATGGAGATGCTGGTGGCGAGGACGCGTGCAATGCTGATGGAGGGTGGCGAGATCAGCAAGCATGTCGACAAAGAACTGAAGGTAACGCTGGACCTGTTCCGCAAAGGGGGCGAGGCGATTTTGAATGGAATTGCAGCGCAAAAATACGATGTGTTGCGGGGACGGCCGGTGGTGACAAAGGTGATGAAGCTCCGTCTACTGGCAGGGGCTCTGTTGAGCAAGGTGCTTGCGTGACGATTGTCGAGGCTTATGCTGCCTGCCAGGATATAGCGCGGCGCGAGGCGAAGAATTTCTACTATGCGTTCCGTGTGCTTCCGGAGCAGAAGCGCGACGCCATGTGCGCCGTGTATGCCTTTATGCGGCGAGCGGATGATATCGCTGATGACGAGACGATGCCGGTCGCGAAGCGTCGTGTCGTAATGGCTGCATGGTTGGCGGCGTGGCGTGCATCGCGAGCAAGTGGAGATTCTGACGATCCGGTGTTCGTTGCGTTGCACGACACACAGGCACGGTTCGGAGTTACGGATAAGTTGCTTGAAGAGTTGGTGCAGGGAACCAGCATGGATCTCGACGAGGCGGATGCCGGGGTTGGGGTAGATGTAGGCGCGGGGCTGCAAGGATATCGAACGTTTGAGGAGTTGTACCGCTACTGCTATCTAGTGGCCTCGGTGGTGGGGCTGGTCTGCATACGGATCTTCGGCTATAGCGACCCTTATGCAGAAGACTTGGCGGAGAAGACGGGGATTGCGTTTCAGTTGACAAACATCCTGCGCGATGTGAAGGAAGACGCCGAACGCGGGCGTCTGTATCTGCCGATGGATCGGATGGCGGAGTTCGGGGTGACGCCGGAGGATGTGGTGGAGCTGGCGAAAGGGCGGAAGCTCGAACGGAATGAACGCGCGCTGGTGCAGGCGCTCTCGGCGAGGGCGTGGATGTACTACGAGGCGGGGCGTGAGTTGCTGCCGCTGATCGACGCGGACAGCCGTGCGGCTCTGTGGGTTCTAGTGAAGATTTACAGCGGTCTGCTGGAGAGGATCGACGCTCGCAATGGGGATGTGTTTACCGAACGGGTGAGTGTGCCGACCTCGCGGAAGCTGGGGATTCTGGCTGTTGGGGCGGGGAAGTCGTTGCTGAATCGGGGCAAGGATTGAGCGGCAGTTCACACAGTGATGTCATCGTTGTAGGGGCGGGAGCGGCGGGGCTCGCTGCGGCTTGTGCTTTGGCCAGGGCGGGGAAGCGTGTGACCGTGCTGGAGCGCAAGCCTGATGTCGGCGGCAGAGCTTACTCGTATGAGCATCCTGCGCTGCAAGAGGTGGTGGACTCGCAGCATGTGTTGTTGGGGTGTTGCACGAACCTGATCGAACTGTGCGAACAGGCAGGGACTGCGGACAAGATCAGATGGTACGACGAGCAGACTTTTCTGGAACCGAATGGACGAGCCAGCACGATTGCCGTCAGCGGTCTCCCTGCGCCTTTTCATTTTGCTCCAAGCTTTTTGACCATCCCGATGCTGGGATGGAAGGACAAGCTGGGAATCGCACAAGGGCTGATGGAGTTCTTTCGGGGGTATCCAGCGGAAGACCATGAGAGCGTCGAGCAGTGGCTGAAGCGAACTGGACAGACTGAGCTTGCCATTCGACACTTCTGGAGCCCGATCGTGATGGCTACGCTGAATGACGGTATGGCCCATTGCTCGACGCGCTATGCGGGCAAGGTGTTTCACGAGCTCTTTGTCAAGTCCTCAACCGGCGGACGTCTGGGGATTCCAACAGTTCCTCTGAGCGAGTTTTACCTCGGTGCCGCGCAACTGGTGGAGTCGCATGGCGGAACGATTCAGTTGCGGACCAGTGTTGAATCCATCACGCAGGAGCCAGACGGACGCTGGCGCGCAAACACTGCCGACGCAGCCTACACGGCGGACTCGATCATCCTTGCCTTGCCGTTCGAGCAGACACAGAGGCTGCTGCCTGCTGTCCGCTTGAGTGACGGACAGACTGTGGATACAAGGGCCGAGCTGGAGTCAAAGATGGCCCGGATGGTGCATTCGCCGTTCACGTCGATCCTTCTCTGGTATGACCGCGAGATCACCGACCTCGACCACGCCTGGCTGCTGGATACGACCATCGAGTGGTTTTTTCATAAGTCGAGAATCAGGCGATATGCTCCAGAAAAAGGCAGCTATGTCGAGCTGGTGATCGCAGGCTCCAAGGCGCAGCTGAACATGTCGCGCGACGAGATCTTCTCCTCTGCCCTAAGGGAATTGGAGCTGTTCTTCCCTGAAGTGAGACGGGCCACTCTGCTGAAGAGCGGCGTGTTGAAGGAGGCTCGGGCGACCTTCTCGGTGACACCAGGACTGGATCAGTTTCGACCAACGCAGCAAACGGAGTGGCCGGGGTTGTATCTGGCAGGAGACTGGACCGCGACGGAGTGGCCTTCGACGATGGAGGGCGCGGTACGGAGTGGACGGCTGGCTGCGGGTGCTCTGGTGGGTGATGCAAACCGCTTTATGGCACCGGAGACTCCGGCGAGTGGGTTGATGCGGTGGTTTAGCCGGTAGTGTTTAGCGGCTAAGCAGGGCGACGCCAGCGCAGACAAAGATGGCAGCGAACCAGCGGCGGCGGTCTACATTCTCGTGCAGGAAGAACTTGGCGGCAAAGGCATTGCCGACGAAGGTCAGCGACGCACTTGCTGGAGCAGCGAGCGAGACATCCACATTGCTCAGCGTGAAGAGCAGCGAGAAAAAACTCAAAGCCATCGAGAGAACGCCGAGCAGGAACATAGGGCTGCCGACAACGGCCTTGATAGCTCCGATGAGGCCGGATTTGGCGCGAATTACGTCTAGATCGCCGATGCGGCGCATGGCTCCGGCGGTGAGGACGTCGCCTGCGACGGCGGTGGCGGCGACGGTAAGGATCTCCGCCCAGGTTCCGATGGGGCCAGCGGTGGTCATTTGCTCTCGACCGCCGGGTGTTCGGTGAGCGACGGGCCGTTGGCGATGAAGCCGACACCGCCGACGATCAGCACGATGCCAAGCCAGCGATAGGGCGAGACGTACTCATGCAGCCAGAACTTCGAGAGTAGCGCCACGATGACGTAACTGAACGAGGTCGAGGGCAGAACAAAGGTCAAGTCGGCCCAGCTGAGTGCCGTCAGATAGCTGGCAAAGAAGCCCAGCAGCATGACGACTCCGGCGATGACCCAGGGGTTCTTCAGCGCAACAAAGAGAAGGGCTAGATTGCTGAACGAGACAGCTCCGACCTGCGACATACCGTGCGACAGCATCGTGTCTCCAAAGGAGGCCGTGAGGATGACGCAGAGCAGGATGAGGTAGCGCTGAGGTGTAAGGGTATGTTTCATCTAGACGTTAAAGGTTAGTTTACCGTAGCTCCCTACTTGTAACGATTCCCATTCGCCACTGTCATTCTGAGCGAAGCGAAGAATCCCCGTATTTTGCTTGGATCACCCAGGCTCTCTCCCTCAACCAAAGGTGACAGGCGGCCTTATCTTCGACTCCTCAAACGGCTCAATCGCCTTCCCCCAGTCCTCGCTTAAATCTTTCCACGTAGGGTTTGCAGCCACGATCAAAGCAAGCTTTCTCGCTCTCATCCACCCTTTGATCTGTTTCTCCCGCGCAATCGCATCATTGACGTACTGGAATCGCTCGAAGTAGACGAGCCTGTCGATACCATATCGCGCGGTAAATCCTTTCGGGTATGCCGCAGCCTTGTGGTCCTTGACTCGACTCTCAAGATTGCTGGTAACGCCGGTATACAGACGATGGAAGGTATTCGAGAGAATATAGACAAAATACTCATGGTCTTGCATCCGACGAGTATCGCAGACTCCAAGCAAAATACGGGGATTCTTCGCTTCGCTCAGAATGACAGGAGTATGGGGAATAACAGATGAAAAAGGGGATAGCACGGTGGCTATCCCCTTTTGTGTAGGTGCTAATGAACTACGCGTTCATACTCACGGATTCCTGCGCCTTCAGAGCATTGGCTTCCTTGGCTGCGCGAGCGGCCTTGTTGCGCTGAGAACGGAGCTTCATGAACGACTTCGACTCCTCGTAGAGGCGGGGAACATCGCGGTTGACGATGGCCTGCCAGACGACGCGGAAGGCGGCCTTGGGGCGGAAGTAGTACTCGTCGTAGAACTTGTGGACCATCTCCATGACGTACTCGACGGGCAGGCCGGGGTATTCGATGTGCGCCATCTGGTGGCCGCCGTCATCGGACATGGCCTCGTTGGTGATGAAGCCCTTCTCCTTGGCGAAGTCGAAGAACTCCGTGCCGGGGAAGGCGTGCGCGATGGAGACCTGGATAGTCTCACAGTCGATCTGCTTGGCGAAGTCGATGGTGTTGCGGATGGACTCTCTCGTCTCGCCGGGGAGGCCGAGGATGAAGTCGCCATGGATGACCAGGCCGAGCTTGTGGCAGTCGCGGGTGAAGTCGCGGGCGCGCTCGACGGTGGCACCCTTCTTGATGTTCTTGAGGATCTGGGGGTCGCCGGACTCGTAGCCGACGATGAGTAGTCGGCAGCCGGCGTCTTTCATTGCCTTCAACGTGTCATAGTCTGTCGTAACGCGCGAGGTGCAGGACCAGGTGAGGCCGAGCGGCTTCAGCTTCTCGCAGAGCTCGATGGTGCGTGCCTTTTGGATGTTGAAGGTGTCGTCGTCGAAGAAGAACTCCTTGACGTGGGGGAAGAGCTCCTTGGCCTGCTTCATCTCGGCCGCGACGTCATCGGTGCTGCGCTTGCGCCAGGCGTGGCCGGAGAGAGTCTGGGGCCAGAGGCAGAAGGTGCATTGCGCCGGGCAGCCGCGGGTGGAGTAGAGCGCGACGTAAGGGTGCAGCAGGAACGGCACGTTGTACTTAGTGACGTCGAGGTCGCGGTGGTAGATCTCGGTGGCCCAGGGCATCTCGTCGAGTTGCTCGGGGGTGACCTGCGGGCGATCCGGATTGTGCAGGATCTTGCCGTTGTCCTTGTAGCTGACGCCGAGGATCTCGTTGAGCGGCATGCCGTTGGCGTACTCGACGACGGAGAAGTCGAACTCGCGGCGGCAGATGAAGTCGATCGCGGGGCACTCATTCAGTGCCTTGTCCGGGGAGGTGGTCACCGGGGGGCCGACGAAGGCGATCTTGATGCTGGGGTAGGTCTGCTTGATGGTCTCTGCCATCTTCTGGTCGCCGTCCCAGCCCATGGTGCTGGTGAACAGGACGAGGAACTCGTAGTCCTTGAGGATCTCAACGACTTCCTGCCACTTGATGTGGTGCGGCGGGGCGTCAAGCAGTCTGGAGCCCTCGAGCATACCGGCCGGATAGGTGAGCCAGACGGGATACCAGTAGGACTCGATCTCGCGGGTGGCAGGCCAGCGCGAGCTGGCTCCACCGTCAAATTTCTCGAAGGAGGGCGGGTTCAGGAACAGTGTCTTTAATGGCTTCATCGCTACCTTGTAGTTTACCACTGAGTGAATACTGAAGGCGGAATCAAGGTCAATTCCGTCCGGATGTGCCGAGGGAGCTACCTAGGGGTGGGCCTGGCGCGAGGTAGCCTTTGTCCGCCCATTGGCATCCATGAAAACGAGCCAGTAGGACGACCGGAGAGGAGCCAGCGCGGAACGGTAGATAAGGACGTGGTCGCAGGTCTCTGAAAGCTGGGTCCCATAGGCCGCACAGGAGTGGTCGATGGTAGAGGGCGTGCCCATCGCATCGCGGACGCTCTGCTCGCTGACTTCCGACTGGACGGAATCGAAGCCGTCCTGGAGCCTACGGTCGTGGATGAGGCCAAAGGTTAGATAAGCGAGGGCGAATCCGAGAACAGGTAAGAGAAGAGGTTTTATCTTCATTGTGGTCAGGGGATGGACAGCGTGGCCTGAGGCGCATTGGCAAGGGATTTCAGCCAGGGCTCAAGCTGTCCGGTCTGGCGCAGAAGATTGATCTGCGCTTGCCGCATCTGCAAGGTCATATCGAGGACGCTGAGGAATTTTTCGCGCTCTGCGATTCGCGCGTTCTGCTCGTCCTTCGGGCTCATCTGGCGGCCGGAGGCGTTGCCGTTCCCAGCCTGAAGCTGGACGAGCATCGCATCGAGCTGCTGCTGGGCGAGCTGCTGGTCGAGGTTGGCGACCTCGACACGGGCGGCCAACTCAGCCGTGGAGTGCTTCAGCTTGAGCCTGCCTTCGAGGAACTGGTCACGCTGTTGGTCGGCGTCGCGAAGGGCATGAACGGCATCGGCGGCGGACTCGCGTCCTTTGGCGCGACGCACCATGTCAAAGAGAGGCAGGTTGATCTGGACACCGATTTCGGCGTTGTTCTGCTGAAAATTTGTGTAGTAGGTGCTGTAGTTGTTGTAGGTGGAAAAGCGGCTGTACTGTGCGCCGAAGAAGACCTGGGGCCGCCGTTCGTATCGTGCGTCGCCGAAGGCCTGCTCACGTTTTGCCTTTGCGTTGGCGTATGCCGCTAGAATGCCTGGGCTGGTCGCTGCCAACGATGAGGTGGCGGGGACGGCCCAGGAACTCACGTCGGGAATGCTGCTGCTTATGGTGGTCAGACTCTGTGCGGGCAGGCCGGTGAGGCGGGCAAGGTGATCGCGGTCGGTATCGGTCTCGTCATCTCCGCGTAGACTGACAAGGCGAATTTGCGCGTTGGTCAGCCGTGCCGTAGTCAGGTCGATCGGAGTATCCTGCCCCGCATCGAGACGATTCTGGACGATGGAGACGAGCCGTGTTGCAGAGCCGCCTTCCTCCATCAGTGCATTCTGACGCTGGAGGTCACGATCCAGGGCCAGGTAGGTGACGGCGGCGTCTTCGGCGACGGCTTGACGAACCTCCATGAGCGCGAAGTTCGCCGCTTCGAGGCCGGCACGGGCTGCCCGGATATAGTCGTGCTGCGAGAAGTTGAAGAGAAGCGACTGCGCACTGAAGTTATAGATGGATGGCTGTCCTACGGGAAAACCGTAGGAGTAGCCAAGCCCGGAGCCGCCGACGACGCTTGGGATATACACATCGCGAGCCTCTGACAGTGAGGCCCGTGCCTTGTCGACATCTGCCTGGGCCACGAGGACGCGGGGACTATTGCGAAGGGCGAGGTCGATCGCTGAGGTAAAAGAGATCTGGGCACGCGCGGGACAGCAGGCCAGAGTAAGCGCACACAACGCGATGGAGAGACGAACAGAGAGAGACATGGGTGCCGACAAAGCCCTTCGGGTTCGATAGATGTCTATGGTATCGCGTTCCAGCTCAGTCTCCCTGCAATGCTTTTCGGGCTGGCCCATATCCGGGTGCCAGCTTGAGAGCAGCATCGTATTCGCGTCTGGCTCCAGCGGTGTCGCCGCGATGAGCGAGGAGTCGGCCAAGCTGAAGATGAACCTTGAAGGCGGGGGCAGCATCGGACTTCGCAGGGGAGGCCAGATACTCGCGCAGGACTCGTTCCGCGAGCTCGGGAGAGCGTTGCGCGTCGGTGAGAATGCTGGCCACGTCGACCAGGACGGCGTCGTGGGCATGATCTGCATCCAGAGCGGCCTGAAGAGCGGGGACTGCGCGGTCGGGTTGGTTCTGTCGCTGATAGAAGAAGCCCAGATCCACATATGTTTCTGGGCTCCTGCTGGCGGCGACTGCGTTCTTGAACTCGGTCTCCGCTCTGCCGATGTCCTTCTTTTTCTCTGCTATGAGAGCCAGCAGTCGATGTGCGCGTGCGGGGGAGTAGGGCTGCACGCTGGCAGCAAGACGCTGTGCCTTATCGAGACCTCCGCCTGCGATCGCCGGGGCTCCTATATAGAACTCGCCGAGATCGCTTGCAGCTTGAACGTTTGCGGGCGACAGTTGCACGGCGCGCTCAAAGGCGAGGCGAACTTTCTTTGCCAGGAACAGCCCTGAGAACGGACCGGCGTGAGAGGCTTTGAGGCCATACGCCCGGCCAAGCCACATCTGGTTATCGCTGCTGCCGGGGTCGCGGGCGACGGCTTGTTCGCACTCGTTGATGGCGGAGTCCGCCATGTCCTGTGCATAAAATACCCGGCACAAAAGTTGGTGGGCCGACGCATCGTCGGGTTGTGACGCGACGGTAGCCTGGAGGAGCCGGGCTGCATCATCGACACGGCCCTGCTGCAGGGCCATATTTGCCGCTGAGGGGTCTGCCCATGCGGATCGGAGAGAGAAGAGTGTCAGGAGCAGGAAGATGGTGAAACCAAGGCGTGTCGAATTGATGGTGTGAACCTTCATCATTCGACTGATTTGACCTCAAGCCCATTGGAGAGATCCCGGTTGCTCGTTGCACTGAGGGCGACGGTGTCTTTCTCAGTCAGACCGCCTGTGATCTCAACCCGCGTCAGATTCAAGATGCCCACTTGAACGGGAGTCCAGACAAGTTTGTGATTGACGACCCGATAGACGTAGTTCTTGCTGACACCTTCCGTATGCAGGGCTTCACGCGGAATACTCAGGACATTGAAGCGCTGTGAGACCGTGACGGTTACTGTGACGTTGGTGTTTGGCAACAGGTCGCCCTTTGCGTCATCGACGGCGATCACGCACTCACCCACGTTGCGTGTTCCATAGGTGATGACGGTCGTCGGTGCGAGACTGACGTGGCCATGCCATGTCTGATTTGGCTTGGCGGGCCAGTCGATCCTGACCGCCTGGCCCTGGGCCAGCTTGCCGATCTCGGGCTCATCGAAGTAAGCGCGAATCTGGATGTGATTGAGGTCGGCGACACGCAGGAGATCATCTCCGGCGGGGACGAAGTCATACTCCGACACGGGGATCGAGTAGACCGTGCCTGCGATAGGCGACCGGATATTGGCTCCGGCGTAGCTGCTGCGGGCTGCGTTGAGTGTAGCCTTCGCTTCATTGAGTTGCGCCTGAGCGCGCGACCGGTCCGTGTTGCTGTAGCGTTGTGTCGACCGTTGTTCCGCACCTTGCAGGGTCGCGTTCGCCATGTCGAGCCGCTGTCTTGCCGACTCAACCTCGGCGGCAGAAGCAGCACCTTTGGTCTGCAGGGCCTGGAGCGCGGTGAGGTCCTTTGTGGCCTGCTGCTGTTGGAGCCGCGCGCGGCTCAAGTCGCCCGCGGCGACGATACGCTCCTCCTGGGTCCCATTTTTCAGGAGATCGGAATCGGTAGCCTCCGCCGTTTTGAGGGTTGCGGTCGCGCTGGCCATCTTGGCAACTGCGTCGGAGTCATCCATCTTGATGAGGAGTTCTCCAGGATTAACCTTCTCGCCAACATCCACGTAGATCCGTTCGACAACTCCGGCAGCAGGAGCGTGCGCCTGGAACTCGCCGATTGTCTCGACCTTGCCGTTCGTGGGGATGGAGCTGATGAGATTCTGATGAGTAACTGGAGCCACGCGAACGGCAATGACCTCGCGAGTCAGCGACCGAATCCCGACCACGGCCAGAAGGATCACAACAATCGGGGTGCCCCACGTCACTGCCGGGCTGATACGTTTTTTTTCTAGAGTTGGCATTATTCCAAGATCGAAGGTCAGTATATAAGACGTCAGCGCACTGGAAACGAAGCAAACCTTTTTGCAACGAAGCAAACCTTTGCATAGTCTTCAGGCAAGCTTAAGATCGACAAGCTCCAATTGAAGACCACGAAACTGAGGGTGCTGGTTTTCCTGGATTCGGTAAACAATGTCGACGAGCGACCCTTGTGTGAGATGCAATTCGTTGCAGCGGGTTGGCCAGTCAATGCGCCGGGTCCAGCCAACGGCGCTGATGGTAGTGGAGGCATCGCCTTGCCTGAGCTCCAGGCAAATGTGCTTCTCCTTGATATAGCGGACCGCTGCTGCGAGCTGGACGCCTCTTGTCGTAAAGAGTGGCTCTAGGTTGGCGTTGCCGAAGGGACCGCAGCGAACGTACCAACTCCAAAGCGCCGGATTGATCTCGTCCAGGGTAAGCTCCGCATCGCATTTCCATTCCGGTCGAAGGGTCTCCGGATTAAGGGCAGTGCGCGCGTATCGTTTCATGCGGGAGCGCAGCGCGTCGAGATGGTTTGAAGGCAGTGAGAACCCGACCGCGTGTGCATGGCCGCCGAAGCGGCTGAAGAGCGTTCCGATTGAGTCGGCCTCGGTATCTTGGTGAATGGCGGTCAAGGCGTCCAGCAGATGAAAGCCGCTGACGGAGCGGCCAGAGCCATGGGCCTGACCATCCTCATGCGTAAGGACCAGCGCCGGCCGTCCTGTCCGGTCGACGACGCGGGAGGCGAGGATGCCCAGAACCCCTCGATGCCAGTCTGGATCGTCCAGGATGATGCAGTCGGCAGGGAAGTCGCCCTCCGAAGAGCGGAGGGATTCAAGCTGCTCCTCGATGGCATCGAGCGCATGGGCCTCAGTGGCACGGCGCTCCTGGTTGAGCCGGTCAAGCTTCTCTGCGAGCATCTGCGCGCGGCCCGCGTCGCGGGTGAGGAAGAGCTCGACGACATCGTCCGCGACGTCCATGCGTCCTGCTGCGTTGATGCGTGGGGCGAGCCGAAAGCCGACCTCAACCGCGCTGGGAGACTGGTCCAGGGGCAGCTTGGCGATCTGCATCAGCGCCCGCAAGCCGGGCTGCACAGGGTTGCGGAGCTCCTGAAGGCCGATAGTGGCGATCACCCGGTTTTCGCCGACCAGCGGCACCGAGTCGGCGATAGTGGCGATGGCGACGAGCTTGAGAAACGAGGGCAGGAGCACAGTGCGGAGTCGCTCCTGCTGCTCCGGCGTCTCGGCTGCGGCGGCGAGCAGGGCATGGGCAAGCTTGAAGGCGACCGCCGCTCCGCACAGCGACTTGAATGGGTAAGGGCAACCCTCCTGCGTGGGATTGATCACCGAAAGTGCCTCGGGAACCCCCGAGGCGTCATCGGGCAGATGATGGTCCGTGACGATGAGATCAAGGCCGAGCAGCTTTGCCTCGGCTGCTGCCGCGAAGGCGCGAATGCCGGTGTCGACGCTGATGACGAGCTGGACACCCGCCTCCGCTGCCTGCCCGAGAATGTTCGTCTGCATCCCGTACCCCTCGCGGATACGGTGCGGAACATGCCATGTGACGCGCGCGGGCTTGTCTTTGGGAGCGATTCGCTCGATGGCCGTCTTGAGCAGAACGGTCGCGGTGGTGCCGTCCACATCGTAGTCGCCGTAGATCAGGATGGGCTCGCCGCCTGCCACGGCCTGTTGTATCCGCGACACAGCTGCTGCCATGCCGAGCATCTGCATGGGGTCGGTCAACTGGTCGATAGAAGCATGGAAGAACCGGGCCGCATCAGCGGCGTCCGTGATGCCTCGGGAGACCAGCAGGCGCGCAATGACCGCCGGACATCCGAGATGTCCGGCGGTCATTGCTACCACTGATTCGTTTACAGGCTGGACCGTCCAGAGATGCTGGGTCGCAGCTGGCGTGGTTGCCATGGGAGAGTTACTCGTCGTCGCTGTCGTCGAGGATCACGCCACCGAGGTCCGTGACGGTCTCCATCAGATGCTGGAAGCGGTCATACCATTCGGTAGAGATCTCGATGATGAACATGACGCCCTGGTACGCGAAGCCGAGTTGCAGGTAGCCGGTCTTGCCGACATGGTTGACGAGGTATTCTGCGTCGTCGATCTCAGGGGCATCCTCGTCGGGAAAATTCTGCTCGCGTAGCTGCTCCAGCAGGAGGGCGACATCTGCTTTTTCGAGGATGACCTCACTCATGGTGATGAAAGCTGCGTTCGCGGCCTTGGCGTGCTCGACGAAGTCCTTCCAGCCGTCAGGATCGTCCTCTTCGAATAGAACTGTGGGTACTTCTTCGGTGACATAACCGTTGAAACGGCGCAGGCCGTGTCCGGCGATGAACGCCACCATATCGTCTTTGAGCGAGATGAGATTATCGGGGTGCATGAAGCATTGATTGTCGCAGAAAGCAACGCCCAGCGCACAGTCCTATTCGTCTCGCAACGTTGTCGCAGGATCAATTTGTGCAATTCGCAGAGTTGGCACAGTGGTAGCAATGAGCGTTATAGACGCCAGCATCAAAACAACTGTCAGGATGGTAGGCCCGTCATAGACGCCTACTCCATAGAGCACGCTATGCATAGCCCGCAATGCTCCTGCACATAAGACCAGCCCCAGGATGAGCCCCAATACCGAGGCCCGCACTCCTGGCGCTCCGATATGGACCATGGCTTGACGGACGCTGGAGCCCAGGGCGATGCGGATGCCGATCTCCCGCGTCTTCTGCGCCACGATATTGGCTACCAGTGAGAAGATTCCGATGGCACTCAGCAGCAGAGCCAGGGCCGCCATCGCGCTCAGCAGGGCCACTTCGACCCGCTGTGTCGCCAGGGTCTTCGCCATCAGGTCGCGCATACTGTAGAAGCCTGAAAAAGGGAGATTGGGATCGACACCCGCCAACGCGCGCTGCATCTGCGCGGTCAATCCCTCCACCGGGCCGGCGGTGCGGACGATCCAGCTTGGCTGGAACCAGACGTGGACCATCGTGAGTAAACTGGCCGGCGCCTGTGAGGCAGGAATATAGATCATCTCTTCGCCGGTAAGAGGCGCAGTGGCATCTATCCCCGGCGCCATGGCCACATCGTCCACCATCCCGACAATCATTATGTCCTTATTCACGTAACGGCCAATAGGACTTGTCCCGTGGAAGAACTTGCGCGCGAAGGTCTGGTTGACGATGGCGACATGTTGCGTATCCGCGCCATCTCCTTCGTTGAAGGAGCGCCCTGCCAGGACGGGAGTCTGCAATGCCGCGAAATAATCGGGGGTGATGTAGGCCTCATCCGCCATGACTTTCTGCCCGGCTTCTTTCCCGTCGCTGATCGCCAGCCCTCCCATAATCAGGGAGCGCTCATACGGCAAGCTCAGGCCCGCGGCTGCTTGCTGCACACCGGGAATCTGCCGCATGGCGGCTGTGCTTTCATTCAGCAGCTTCAGGAAAGTTGCGGGGTCGTGATACCGCACGTCGTCCAGGGATGCCTTCGCGGTCATTACTCCAGTCGGGTTGAATCCCGGTGGCAAAGTCTGAAGGTGGATCAGAGTACGAATGAGCAGACCCGAGGCGGCCAGCAGCACCACTGTGAGGGCAACCTCGATCACAATCAACGCCTGTCGCAGGCCTAAACGATCACCGCCGATTGCGGACCGGCTGGCGATAGCCGAACGCAGGTCGAACCTCCGCGTTGCAAGGGCAGGAAGCATCCCGAAGAGCACGCTGGTCAGCAGCGAGACGAGGAGCGTAAACGACAGTACGCGGCCATCGAGGGGCACGCTGGCGACAGGCAGAAAGTGCTCAGGCAGAAGCACGAGCAACCCGCGTAGAGCGGCGAAACCTACCGCAACGCCAGCCGTTCCACCTACACATGCCAGCAGCAGATTTTCAACCCAGAGCTGTTTCTGAATCTGCCAGCGCGAGGCACCCAACGCCAGCCGCGTCGCCACTTCAGGCCTGCGCCGCAACATGCGTACCAACGTCAGACCGGCAAGGTTGGCGCAGGCGATCAGCAGAATGAACCCCGCTGCCAGCATCAGCGTCAAAGCCTGCGGCCGCAGCTTGGCCGTTGCACCCTTTTGCAGCGGCACGGAGTAGTAGGTCACCTGGGCGCCCGGGTTGTCCTCTAATTCATAACGCTGGGAACGGTGAGACCAGGCACGGTTGATCTGAGCATCCGCCTGCTGCCAGGTTGCCCCATCGCGTAGCCGGATGATGGCCTCGAAGTTCGTTCCCGCTCCTTCACCCGCGCGGCTGGCCTGAATAGCCGTATACAGGTCGGCGTTCAGGGGAGTAGTAACGCCATCGGGCAACACCCCAATGACCGTGTACGGCTCGCCCTTCAACAGGATGGCTTGCCCCAGAATATTGCGATTCGAGCCGAAGGTATTTCGCCACAAACCGTAGCTCAGGATGGCAGACTTTGGCCCATGAACGCGGTCCTCTTCCTCCGAAAAATTCCGTCCGATGAGGGGATGGATGGCCAGCACGTCGAGGTAGTGCTCCGAGATCCGTCCAGCGTGAAGGTACTGCACATGCGAACCGGCCTGGAGGTTGACCCCCGCGGCCCGGATGCTGGACACAGCCGATATCAGGGATGGGGCATTGTCGCGCAGCAGCTCCCACTGCTCGCCATTCACATGGTGCCGCTCATCGGAGGCCCTGGTGCCGGTGACCCGCGTGTAGATCGTGCCCATCTGTTCAGGGCGCGAATAGGGCAGGCTCTTCAGCATGAGCGCATTCACGATGGAGAAGATCGCAGTATTGGCCCCGATGGAGAGCGCCAGCGTAAGGACCACCGTCACGGTGAATCCGGGATTGCGCCACAACTGGCGCACTGCAAATCTGAGGTTTTGCCCTAAAGCATCCATGGACGGTCCTCCTGACGAGCCAGCAGGGATTTCTCCGAGGAGAAGATTATCTACCATACGTTGAAATGCCAGGAGAGGTTCCGCGCGGGCCATGTAGAAGAAAGGAATTCAGTTAGGCTCATCGATGGGGCAAAACGGATCACCTGTCACGTAAATATTGCGTGATATATTGAGAGGAAAGTCAATGATTTTTTCTAAAGATTATGTAGGGTATCTGGCGCGCCAGACGGTCAAGCATCTGGTGGACGCGAAGATGATTCAGACGGACAAACCCGCTGTCCTGAACGAGCGTGTCACCGCCGCGATGATCGACGAGCTGTCCCTTGAGGACCGCATCAACGATGAGGTGCGTGTCATCCTGGAGGCGTTCCAGGAGGACATGCGCAAGACGGGCGCGAGCTACCCCGAGATGTTCAAAAAGGTCAAAATGGAGCTCGCGCGCAAGTACAAGGCGGTGCTGTGAGAATCTCCCGCGACAAACTCAACAAGATCGCGCATACCGTTGCCGACACCCTGGCCGAGATCGACGAGGTCGGTTTTCTGGAGGACCGGAATACGATCCGCCAGGAAGCCCGCAAGGCCCTCGAAAAGCTCCTGACCGAAGAACTCAAGCTGGATTCGAACGCGCGGCTCAAGATCGCGTCCCAGCGCAAGATCATCCCCGAGGGCTCCCAGGAGTGGGACATCCTCTATCGCAAGTACTACAACGATGAGGTCAAGAAGCTCGGACTTTAGGGCATCGCCACGATGGTTGGACTGTAAACAACTCCTGTCATCCTGAGCAAAAATCCCTGTCATTCTGAGCGGAGCGAAGAATCCCCGTATTTCATTTGGAGCGCCACAACACTCCACCATCGGCGAGACGTTTCATCCCCTCTCATCCTTCAACTTTCAACCCTAAGCTGATATACTCAACAAGTCGCAGCAAGAACGACCGTTCCTGCTTTGGCGTCATGGTGTAACTGGTTAACACGTCGCCCTCTCAAGGCGAAGAGTCCGGGTTCGAGCCCCGGTGACGCTACCAAAATCAACAACTTACAAGCACCGCAACACTGAAAGTCGCTCCGTACGTCATACGTACGTCATAGAGCTTTCAGAGACCCCCCACCACCCCAGATAGCTCCACCTGTACGGCGGGTGGTCCACCCAGCAGTGCGTGAGCTATTTGGACGTGCGGGCTAGGCGGTATAAAGCGGTGCGTATACTTCCGTCATGTCCCTACTCAATCCTGATGATCCGTTCAATCCAAGTGTGTCCCGCGATATGTCGGAACCCGGTCGCGTGGTCATTACCGATATAGACATGACCATCGGCGGGATGTGCCGTTTCATGGTCAAGTGGACAATTGCGTCAATACCGGCAGCAATCATCCTTTTTGTACTTTGGTTCATCGTGAGAGCGATCATCGCTCTAGTTTTCGGGGCCGGTCACTAGGAAGGCAATTCCGACCGTCCGTAGTCGCCCGCAGTGCGCGAGTATTTTTGAGCGTTCATCCATGCCGGATTGTAAGGAAGAGATACAAGCAAAGGGAGTCTCACCTGCATACCGCTCCATATATCTGGTTTTATACTCGCCCCATGCGAACAGCCTACTGTGTGGCTATCTTGACCTGCCTGTCACTCGCTCTTTGCTCTTGCAAGAGCGAACGCGCAACTCCAGCGAAGCCCAATTGCCTAGCAGCCAAGATCACGGCGACTGAAGTCGGGATCGACATACAGAATCATTCAACAGGGCGATTGACTGGAATACGCATTCAGATGAACGGCACTGACGCCGATGCCAATGGATTTACAGCGGTCGCGCCGTCTCTAGACGCGGGTCAGGATGTGACGATTGGCTATAGTCAATTCATCCGGGAAGACGGACTGAGATTTGATCCAAAGACATACGCTTTCATTGATGCAGAGTTTTACTCGGACCAAGGGCACTATAGTCAACTGGGTTGTGATGCGGAATTCACAAAGCGGTACATAGAGCGCCAAACGGGACACACGAATTAGTACGCGTTGAGAGGCTTATAAAGCCAAAAAAGTCCATCAACGTCCGCTACCATTCGGGTAAGTAATTCTAAATAAATAGCTTGCGCCCAATGGGAAGGTGCGCTACATTGTCCGTAGCGTGATGCCAGTCGGCGTCAGGCTAAGCAGGTCTCACCCCTCTCAGTCGAGAGGCGGGTCTCAGGCAGTCGCCTAGCCCGGATCAATAGCCGTTCATTTTGATTCGAGGTTAGTCCCATGCCACAAGTCCAAATTGCCGATGTCATCGTTCCTGAAGAGTTCACCGCGTACACGGTGGAGAACTCTCTTGTGTCCACCGCTCTGTCTCAGAGTGGCGTGGTCGCCCATAACGCTCTTATTGCCGATCAGCTTCAGGCAGGCGCGGAGAGTTTCACCATTCCGTTCTGGCTGGACCTGTCCGATACCGAAGCGGATATCACCAATGATGATCCAACCATTCTCAGCACCCCGCAGAAGATCAGCGCGAACAAACAGACTGTCCGCAAGAGCTTCCTTCATGCGTCGTGGTCTGAGATGTCCCTCGCGTCCGAACTCTCCGGCGATTCGGCGCTCGCTCGTATTCAATCGAGAGTCACTGCCTATTGGTCGCGTCAAATTGAGAAGCGGGTCATCTCCACCCTGCTTGGCGTGTTGGCTTCCAACGTGGCGAACAACGCGAGCGATATGGTCGTGGACATCTCCGGTCTCGCTGGCGCTCTCGCCAACTTCAATGGCGCGTCTGTCATCGACACGGCGCTAACCATGGGTGATCGTCTGGAAGATGTAGCCATGATTGCAATGCACTCCAAAATCTACGGCGAAGCACTCAAGAACAATGAGATTGAGTTCTTCAAGCCGTCCGAGAATGGCGTGGAACTGAAGACGTACAAGGGAATGGCGGTCATCCTAGACGACAACCTTACCCCGGCTGCTGGTGTCTATACGACGATCCTGATGGGTGCTGGCGCAATTGGCTACGCTATGGCCCCGCCGAGAACCGGCTATGGGACGGAACTCTTCCGTGTCCCGGCAGCGGGTAACGGTGGAGGTCAGACGCTACTCCATAGCCGTGTGAATGTCGGGATTCATCCTCTCGGCTACGCATGGACGGACGGTACGGGCGGAAGTGCAATTGCAGGCGACTCGCCTTCGATTGCCGATCTTGCCGTTGCTGCCCATTGGAGCCGTGCCGTGTCACAGCGCAAGTCTGTGCCGCTCGCCTTCCTTATCAGCAAATAGAGATTCCCGCGTCCTCGGGATAGAGGGGCCACGTACTAAAGTGCCGCGTGGTCCCTCGCTTTTCATATTCAGGAGAACACCATGCCGAAGCTCAGGATTCTGTACTTCATTCATTCGTCCAAGCCGACGAACCACGAACGCCAAGCCGCTTTCTATACCGGGCAGGCTGTAGCGTTCCGCAACGTCGCCTTCGTCAAGCCCGATGACATCGCAGAGCCTTGCGATGCCGTTATGGGTGTGCCTATTCCCGTCCAGTACAAAGACAAGCCGACCTTCACAGCTTAGCGAGTTCATCATGGCCTTTCTGAAGAATCCACCACAGTATGTAGCGGCAGAGACACACGCTCTCGCCGCTACAGGTCATTCCAAGTTGGGCATAGCTGCCTACTTCGGCGTTGGTATCGGTGTGTTCGAGCGATGGATGGAAGAAGATGACGAACTGAAAGAAGCCTTTGCCAATGGGCGGGAGAACGAGCGCCATGCTCTCCATTCCGCTCTCTTCAATAAGGCGATGAAGGGTGATGGTCCGGCTGCTATGTTTTTGCTAAAAAGCAGGCACAACTATAGGGAAGGCGATCAATCCGATATATCCAATCGAGTTCAAGTCACATTCAATCTTCCCGGAGCTATGACACCAGAGCAGTACAAGACGATTGAGGGCATAGCGACTTCAAAGCCAAAGCGAGTTACAGATGGCGACTGAAGAGCTACAACTCAACCCGTTCCAAACAAACCTGCTCGCTGTGCCTGAAAGCTTTGATGTGTTCTTAGGTGGTGGGCGTGGTGGTGGTAAGTCTTACGGTCTCGCATATCTCGCTCTGAGACACGCTGAGCAATATGGGGCGAAGGCTCGCATCCTCTATATCCGTAAGACGTACAAGGGACTCTCAGACTTCGAGTTGACCACGCGAGAGCTATTTGGGCGTGTGTACGGCACGGCTGCCCGGTACAACTCTGCCGATCATCAGTGGTCGTTCCCCAATGGCGCGTACATGGAACTGGGGCAATTGGAAACCGCTGCCGACTATGCCAAGTATCAGGGACGCTCGTTTACCTTGCTCTTGGTTGATGAAGCTGGACAGTATAGCGATCCGACTTTGCTGGACATGATGCGCTCGAATCTCCGTGGCGCTAACAAGATTCCCATCCGCACTATCATCGCAGCGAATCCCGGCGGTATCGGCCATCATTGGTTAGCAGCTAGATACGTATTCAAATCGTCGGCTCCTTGGACTCCGTTCTATGAGGATAGGTCGAAGCGTGAATGGGTTTATGCGCCTAGCACGTTCGATGGCAACAATATGATTGATCGTGAGCAGTACCTCGATCAACTCACGTCAAGCTGCCCGGACGACCCTGAACTTCTGAGTGCATGGGTCGATGGCAATTGGGCTATCATTCGTGGCGCTTATTTCGCGGACTGTTTATCAGAGCAGCGCAATGCTGTAGCGTCTTGGGAATCCCTGCCCATTGATGATGGATGGCATATATTTCTCGCTCACGATTTCGGGTCGAGCGCTCCTTCTGTAACTTTCGTGGTGGCTAAATCACCCGGCGCTGAGCACGAAGGCAAATTCTATCCACGCGGTTCATACGTTTTGGTCGATGAACTTGCAACACATAAGCCAAACAATCTAGCCGTAGGCATGGGATGGAATGTCGATCAGCTAGGCTCAGCCATTCGTGATCTATGCGCTAAGTGGGACTGTCTACCCGAAGGAATTTGTGACGACGCATGTTTCAGTCGTTCTGGCGCGTCTGCTGGCAGCATAGCCGATGAGTTCCAACACGCGGGCGTTCACTTTGCGCGAGCGGGCAAGGCTGACCGCATCTCAGGTTGGCAGAAGATGAAGCGCCTACTGATGGACGCTGGAAAGCCGGACAAAGCCGGTCTCTACGTATCGCGTTCATGCCTATTCTTTTGGGCCACGGTTCCTAGTATCGCGCGTGATGAGAGACGAAGCGAAGACGTTGATACTACGTCTATCGACCATGCCGCAGACGCAGCTAGATACGCGATTCTTGCTCGTGAATATGCTCAGTATGTCAAAGTGACATGGGGCAGTTAGTAGGTCGGATTTTTATATCCGGCTCTATATACATCCACATAAAAATCATTTCTAAGTACATATAACAATGTGCTTGATAGGCCTAGTTTTGTGCGTCAGTATTCTCTCAAGCGTTCGACAAGAACGAGAACATCTGAGAGGACAACATGCCAAAAATCTACCCAAATCATAGGCGGTCACAGACCGTAGGATTCCGCCTCGACCCCAAGCTCGACTACCTACTGACACTCGCGGCGCGTGACGAGGGCTGCTCAGTTTCCAGCTATCTTGAGCAGGCGCTCCGCAATAGGCTTGCAGAGCAGGACAAAGAGCCTGCAATTGGACACGACATCCCTACGCTGCCCGCACCTAAGCCTCTCTGGGAAGAGAAGTTATGGAGTGAGGATGAGTCTGATCGTTTTTTCTTACTCGCTGTGTACCGGCACGATCTGCTCACCCCGGCTGAAGCGCGACTATGGAAACTCCTGTCTGGGAGCATCCTCTATCGCAACGAAAAGCTCAGCCCCGAGACGTTCCGCGCTGCCTACAATGACACGGCTATAGACAAGGCGCATCTCGATGTGGAGGAAAATCATGCCGGAATCTAATGACATAACGGAGCTTCAGACGTTGCGCCAAACCGTAGCCGAACTTACCGCCAAGAACACGACCAGGAAAGCACGTATCGCTGAGCTTGAGACTTCGGTCCAAACCCTTCAGGCATCTCTTACGACCACGCAAACAACGCTCTATCAGGTTGAAGTGGGCGAGCCGTTACAGACGATGGCGAATGCTGTATCTCCGATGCCAGAGCTATTCCTGTCTGAGTTCGCCCGCTGTGGATACAAGGTCGCAAAGACGGATGGAAAGCTCGTAGTCATACAGAACGATAAGCCGGTAGAGGGTGCCGAGTTTACCGTCCAAGGCTTGACTAAGCTGCTCGCCAACTCAAACGACCCGACACTGAAGAGCTTCAAACACCTGATGATTGCGAGCCGTGCAAGTGGCGGCGGCGCTACAGGTGCGGCAGATGGACGACCGCTGTATCAAGAGCAGCGGACACCCGACGCAGCCCAACCAAAGCCAACTCGCCGTCTTGGACTAAGGTGAACGCCATGGATCAGCTACTTGTTTCTGTGCCGAATGCAGCGAAGATGCTTTCTATATCGCGCTCTGCAATCTATGTCCTGATGTCTGAAGGTGCGATCAAGTCATGCAAGATCGGCAAATCACGATTGGTCGTGACGGCATCGCTCCACTCTTTCATCGAGTCCCTTCCCACGGGCGGTCTCGCCGTCCCTAACTCGGTCAACAGATAACGGAGTACGTCATGCCCTCTGTCCTCACATTGCTCCCACCTAATCTTGCATGTAATCAGCTTCGTATCGACTCACCCGTCTTGAGCAATCGGGAACGATACGAAGAAGATAAACGATGGTTCAAAGACAACCCCAAACGCCGCATGTTCTTTCGCTCAGAGATAGATGAGTTTGATCCCACAATTATCCCAATGAGCGAGCGCCTTCAGATGCCCCGGCTAACCGTGCTTGTAACCGAAATAGCTCCGTCCGTTCACTCTGTCCAACCTGTCTATCGTGGCAAGCAATTTTGGAATCATCATCTCGATAGTGATTCTGCCGTCGCGTCTGTGTTGGTAGAAATGCAGCAGCAGCGCGGCTATGATGCCAAAGAATTTTCAGAGTTCCTTGACCGAGTAGCAGCTAAGAACAAGGCGTTTGCGGTAATGAACGCGACTGGAAAAGTGCATTGATGAGCAGCCCAAACAGAGACGCAGCCGTCGCACTCGCCCATCAGGGATTCCGCATCTTTCCGTGCAATGCAGACAAGACGCCGAAAGGACCGTGGGCAAGTATTGAGCCACGATCACCGTTCGCTATCTCTGGCGTTTGGAAGGCGGACGATCTACCCGGCTTAGCAATCGGAAAGCAGGGCATGATCGTTATCGACTGCGACCGTAAACCGAATGGGCCGGATGGTGTAGCAGCATTCGATGATCTATGCAGGCGAGAGGGAATCGACCGCTCAGACGCTTTCGTCGTTACGACGCCTTCAGGTGGTTTGCACTTCTACTACCGCACGGAAATACCCTATGGCAATTCCAGCGGCTCACTTCCCCCAGGTATCGACGTGAGGGGCAAGGGTGGGTACGTGATCGCCCCCGGCGCGGTTCTGCCGGATGGTCGCTCGTATCGGCACGACCACGGCTCATGGGATGCGATACCGGCTCTACCTGACGCCCTCGCTAGCTACCTGAAGCCGAAGGATGGTCTAACGGCCCCCGACGTTGTAGCGGACGCGCCTGAAGGCGCTGGAGCTTCCCTGCCCATTCCTACTGATGGTGATCGAGCGTATGCCGACGCCGCGCTCAAGGGGATATGCGCCGATCTTGCTGTGGTCGGAGCAGGCGGACGAAACAACGCCCTAGCAAAAGCGGCGTACACAATGGGTGGGTATGTCGGCAATGGATCAATCGACGGGCAGGCCGCTGCACAAAATCTCTATGCTGCTGCTCAGGACAACGGACTTGTACAGGACGACGGCAAAGACGCGGCTATCAAGACAATCCAAAAGGGAATTGGCGACGGCATGGCGCAACCGCTTCCGCTCAAGTCACAGAAAACGATCCCTGATATTCCAATGCTTCTAAACGTAGCCAAGACTTCAAATAGCGTCCCTGCAATCAAGCCGAGCGTCAAGCGTTCTGTGTCACTGCTCCAAGGATCGGAGATACAGGAGACGCCTATAACGTGGCTCTGGGACGGTTATCTTCCTCAAGGCAAACTCACGCTCTTAGCCGGGGCAGGCGGCACGGGTAAGTCTACGCTCGCCTTCAGTATCACAGCGACAATCACAACCGCTGGTCTATGGCCTGATGGGACGCAGTGTAACCAAGCCGGGAATGTCTTGATATGGAGCAGTGAGGATGATCCTGCCGATACGATCAAGCCGAGACTGATGGCTGTGAACGCTGACCCGACTCGTTACGGCATTATCTCCGGCACTGTCGATGAGAATGGCGTTCGTGATGCCTTCGATGCAGGGCGCGACATGGACAGTTTGCGCGAAGCCGTCAAAAGCATCGGTGGTATCAAGCTGCTCATCATTGATCCAATCGTGACGGCTGTAACAGGTGACATGCACAAAGCAAATGATGTGCGCCGTAGCCTGCAAGCTATCGTGGATTTCGCAGCGGAGATGAATTGCGCTGTGATCGGGATCACTCATTTTGCAAAGAACACAGGCGGGCGAAATTCAGCCGAGCGCGTCATAGGCTCGCAAGCATTCGCGGCGCTCGCTCGCATGGTCCTAGTCGCAGCGAAAGAAGAAGAGTCAGACCGTCGCGTATTCACTCGCGCCAAGTCGAACAACTCAGTCGATACGGGCGGTTTTGCGTACACTATCGAAGCCCTCTCGCTTCATCGCGGCATCATTGCTACACGAGTCGTTTGGGGCGAAGCGCTGGAAGGATCATCCCGCTCCATCTTGGCTGATGTAGAGGGCGAAGAAACAGAGGAATCGAGCCAAATGAGTAAAGCTCAAAGCTATCTTTTGGAAGCGCTAAAGCATGGTCCCGTTCCATCCAAAGAACTCATGGAACATGCGCGAGAGATACACGGCATCTCGCCTAAGACATGCCGCAGAGCCAAAGACGAGCTACGCATTCAGGCGCGGAAAGCTGGCATGACTAGCGGGTGGTTGTGGCAGCTTCCCGTCGCCGTTTGACCATCTTCCAGAGAACAAGATGGTCATGAAGATTCCCTATTACTAAATACTGACCATCTTCTTATTTATATATGTATTTGATGACCATCTTCAGAGAGAAGGCCATCTTCCGAAGGTGGTCAAGATGGCCGAAGATACCCATCAAAATGAGTAATACGAAAGATGGTCATCTTCACATCGGAGATGCCCTCCCAGCCCCCTCCCGAGCGATCAACGCATTTCATAAAAAGAGTCGTTCCAATGGGCAGGGTTCATCGATTAGATGATGTGAGACGCAAGAAAACCGCGCCCGAAGACGCGGTTTGTTTGATTGGATATATTCGCTATGCCGGGGCGACATATCCGAAACTCGGTAGATTCGCACGGACCATATCGGACACGTAGGACTGTCCGATGTGTGCGTAGTGGCGCTCTGTCATCCGTGTATCAGAGTGTCCTAATTGAGCAGCGATAACAGGCATCGGCGTACTCTTCATTGCAAGTTGGCTTGCATACGTGTGACGCAGGATGTGAAAGCTGATAGCCGGGATAATCTCAGCTTTCTCGCAAGCTGCTTCCATCCAATGACGTTGTTGTGAACTTAGCCACGGCTCGTCCTTATGTCGTCCGCTCTGATGCGTGAACAGGAACTCGTTGCCGTCTCGTCCGTTTGCGATGCTCTGAAAAAGAGCCGTCCCTTCATCGTTCAACGCGACATTGCGAGTTTTTCCGCTCTTGCTCTCAGCGATATGCAGCGTCCGCGACTCAGGATCGAACGCCTTCACCTTCATAGCGACAAGTTCACCGTATCTTGCGCCCGTATATAGAGCGCCTTGTACCAGAGCCTTGAAGTCATCGTTACAGGCGTCCATCAAACGCTTGCACTCAGCAAGAGATAGATAGCTCACTTTTGGCGCGTCCACCTGCCGGTATGGAGTGATCTTCTCCCATGCTGCCTTTGTCGGGATGCGGTTGCGCCTGTAGCCGTGGTTCAAAGCCGCTCGCAGGACAGTGAAGATGCGGTTTGCTGTGGCGTAGCGCTTACGCATCACGCTTTGATCGTCGCTATCAATCATCCGTGTTTTAGGTGCATCGCCTTTCTTTACTCGCACCTTTGGAGCAGCATCCGCGATTCCGTCACGCCATGCTTTCACGCGGCTATGCGTCAGCTTGGCCACTTCGACCGTGCCTAGAATGGGCAGGATATGAACGTCGATCACAGAGCGCGTCCGGCCCAAATCCTTCCGGGTCTCGCGCTTCCGGTCTGCGAGGTAGTCAGCCATAAGCTGAGCCACACAATACGGTCCTGTGTGGACTTCGCCCGCGTCAAGGTGCGCTAGGCCCTTGAAATACGTCTGAGCGGCTTCTACGGCCTGCTGGAAGCTCAGCACGGTCGTTCCATTCGCAGCAGAGCTATCGTCCGCTGTGCCAAGCGCCTGAAAGCGTCTACCACGCTCCACATCGTAGGCTCTAGCGATCCAAGTCCCGCCGAAATCGAGACGCCTGTACCCAATGTGTTGCCCCTGAGCGATTAGGTGCCAGTAAGGATCACGACGGGCTGTGAGCTTCGCTCTAACGCTGCGATTGATGATGCGTGGGTTGTTCGATGTGCGAGCCATAGTGATCTCCGTACGTCACACCGTACGTCATAGCTATGACGTACGCAAGCAAATAATGGTGGACGAATGAAAATCATGCACGGAGAGAAAACTCTAAAACATGGCGTCTTTATTGATCAAATCTCATTTGTCGGTCTAGACTGATTTCACGTCTTGAGCTTGTTATTCGCCCTCTCAAGGCGAAGAGTCCGGGTTCGAGCCCCGGTGACGCTACCAAAAACAACAACTACAAGCATCGCAACACTGAAAGTCGCTCCGTACGTCATAGAGCCTTCAGAGACCCCCACCACCCAGATAGCTCCATCTGCGCGGCGGGTGGTCCACCCCACGGTGCGCGGTGAATTTGCGATACACCCCAACCCATATATCGCGCCATCGGGCTAGGCGCAACCACGTCGCGAATAGAATGTGACGAATGAGCGAACCCACCAAAGGGCCTACCATCGTGCATCTTCTGTGGTTTGCTCCTAATGGAGCAGACAATGACGATGATTCATTGCTAATCGGAGTCTATGAATCCGAAACGGCCGCCCGGGAGGCGATAAAACGGCTTGATAAGAAGCCCGGTTTCGCTGAGTTCCCACAGGGTTTTCAAATTCATACCCGCGAGCTTGGACAGGATCATTGGACGGAAGGCTTTATCAATGATTGACGCCAACCCTCGATGCGCGAGCTATTTTGCAATGCACCCATAGCCCTATATAGCGCCGATTCGGCTTAGGCGGTATATCGTGGCTAGGTGCAAGCTCTACTCACTACCCTGCTGACAGGAACCATTGGCGGACTCATTGGCGCGTATGCTGTCCATTTACTGACCAAATCGCGCGATCACGCAATTTGGGTGCGCGATAGCAGAATCAGGGAATGGCAGGGGCTTCTTGAGACACTAAGCAAGTCATATATGACCCGGCTTATGGACCCGTACACCTTCCACCCGCACGCCGCATTCAATGATGAAATCAAGGCGCAATATAACATCAGTCAAGCCAATGCACTCGCCGACGTTGATGTGATGCTCGCCACTCGCATCTTCATTTCTGATGATGTAGAGGAATTGAACGTGCGTATGAGATGGGCAGCAATGGTGACCGCTTTCCTCCCGCGAACCGACAAGCCGACATTCATGGCCGCTTATCAGGCACTCCGTAAAGATGTCGTTGCCAAGGCGAAGCTGACACGATAAGTTGCCATGTGATCCCCACGCTTCGAGCACGAAGGTTGCATATTGTGCAGAATGGTCAAGGTGTACTTTCTCACACTTACGCTCAGAGGGTTTAGACATTTGGAATCGGCGTCTGATTTCCTGCCTTGTATTCGCCATGCAAACCAAGCGACACTAGGTGTCAATGACGGAGCATAGAGACATGGTTCTCAGGCAGTTGCCTAGCCCGGATCAATAGCACTTCATTTTGATTCGAGGTCAGTCCCAAGCGGACATCACCAACGATGATCCAACCAGTCACTTGTGGAAGCCCTTCCCATGAGCGACGATTAAGTATGAGCGCGCACAACAGCAAGTTGGATAAGACAGTGAAAGATGGTTACGTATCATTCGGTCACCCATCGGTCACGCTGAGAATGGATTCGGGCGAATCAGTCGAGATTGATGAAGGTGTCATCGACCTCATCAAATTGATGAACAGTATTCCAGGTATCGAAACCAAGGGCTCCTGTCAGGGGCAGGATTCAAATTATGGCTATGTCCAGTTCATGCCTGACGATACCGAAGGCAAAGCTCACGCATCTGTCTATTTCATGTATCACATTTTGAAAAACATGCACGGCGCATGGGTGATGCATAGGCACGCGATGGGGGAGTACAAGGAATCTACCGGCTCAGAACATCCAGATGCCTACAAGTTCACAACTGAGCTTGGCAATGGATACGTATTGAAATGGTCCCCGTACACTTATCCTGCGGTCTTGGCTGCTGCACAGAAGGCAGCTGAGGAGACCAGGCTAGACACATAGGGGTGGATGCTCTACACACCAAGCCTCCTCCCGACTGCAGAATTCGCTCATGTCCTTCATACGTGGGTTATGGGGAGCTCAGCTATGGAGATGGAGATCGCTGAATGCTCGTTTCAGAGGAGAGTACAGACTACGAAAACCGACCTTGAGTCAGTCGTTTCAAAGAGTATGAACTTGTAATTGCACCTTGCAGATCACTGGAGTGCCTGAAACGATGGTCAGGTGAAAAAAAACTTGCTCATCGTCCGGTTGCTTGTAGAGGCAATGTTCGGCTTCTGCATGGCTGCTCTCCTTCTACTTCCCGAAATCTGGAGAGGGACGTTCCTGCAGCAGTTTATTCTTGGCTACCTGGGCATGCCGCGTCGTTACCATGCTTCGGCAGAGTTCCAGCTCGCCAACGTTATAACGCTCGGTGGTTTGCTCGCTGTGACGATCATCCTCCTGATTGGCGCCCTCTGCTTCAAAGATGTCTTCAAGATAATCAGGAAGCTAAGAGTGAGCCATCACGAATCCTAGACAGGCAGCCTACATAGATTTGAGCGTTGAGGCTAGGGTGCATATCTGAGCAATAGGACTTGGCGGTATATCGGTCCAAGTTGCGGATAACACTGTTTTTCGGGGAACATCAATCATTCGCGCTTGGCAGGTATAGACTTACGCTGAATGAGACGTGGTCTTCTAATTGTCATTTCCACCCTCGTTTTAGGAGGGATGCTCTGGTATCTGCTAGTCGTGCGTCCGTTTCATGGTGTTGCAAATGCAGACCATGTTCGCGTCCTAGAGGCCAAGACTGCCTCAAACGGTAGAGTCGCAATGCTTGTTGAACGCTCAGATGACTCGGCCCTAAGTGGCAATGATGTTTTCGTCTTTCTGCCGGATCACCTGTACACAATTCCAGAGCTTCGGAAAAACCTCTACGCTTTGGACCCAGTCTTTCAGGTGGGAGATAACAGACTGTCCATGGAATGGGTGAACGGAAGCGAACTAGACATTCGGTGCGTAGCTTGTATGGTCATGAAAGAGACGGTGACGACGCAAAGAAGCTTTCAGTCTGGTGTCACCGTCCGATATATTGATTTTCCATAGTTGCGGGTGCGGGGTGTCGGCATGGTTCCCTGAAAGTCGGTTTTTTGGCAACTTCGACTCTTCCGATTCGAGGACGCTACCAAAAACTCTTAAAGTCGATGCACTGCAGAACGAACGATGGGGAGACGCATGCTCTCCTTGGTCTTTTGACTTTCCGCAACACCGTCCCATACCTTAGAGACCAGCCCTTCTTCTGCGGTCAGCCTGTATGCGGGCCGCGTTTATCCACCTTTGTACCGCAATGGAATGTTCGGGAAGCGCGGTGAAACTCCGCCACTGCCCCGCAACTGTGAACGCGCACAGGAACGCCCGCCGTTGGGCGTCGTGTGAATGCAGCCAGCAATCCTCCCACTGAGCGCCAGCGCGTCGGGAAGGGAGGCATGGCATCAGGGCCGCATGGATCGCGTCAGTCAGGAGACCGGTTCCGCTTGCGCACATCAACCACGTTTCCGAGGGGGAACGGAGGAACTTGACCCCATGCCCGTGACCCAATCGTCACCTCCGCACCGCCGTGCGGCCACATCGCCGACGCGTCTTATTAAACTACTCTCCATCCTCGCTCTGCTCTCCGCCTCCGCACACGCGGTCATCCTTCGTGGCACCGTTAAGGACCCGCTTGGTGCCGGCATTCCTTTGGCGAAGGTCGACCTTGTCCAGGGCAGGAAGGTTGTAGCCTTTGCCTACACCGGCTTCGACGGGTCCTATGAGCTCCTTTCAGATGCGTCCGGCCGCTTCCTTCTGCTGACCTCTGCCCGTACCTTCGCCATTGGTGTCGGCCAGGACTTCTACGGCGGCCGCACCGAGGTGATTACGCGGGACATCACCCTCGATCCCGCTGCCATCACCGAGCAGGTAACCGTGACCGCTACTGGAATTCCGTTGCCGCTCCAACAGGTCAGCTCCGCCGTGACGCTGACTCCGACAAAGGATCTCGAGACGCGTGTTGGCCTTGTCGACGATCTGCGCCAATCGCCGGGTGTGAACGTCGTCCAGACGGGGCAGTATGGAGGCATCAGCTCACTCTTCATCCGTGGCGGCAACTCCGACGCCAACAAGGTCCTCATCGATGGTATTCCGGCAGAGGATGTCGGCGGCCTCTTCGACTATGGTCCCGTATCCAGTACCGGTATCGGCTCGACGAACAGCCAGGGAACGGCGATCGAGCTCTATCGCGGGCCTAACTCTGTCCTGTACGGCTCGGACGCCGCCGCAGGTGTCGTCAACCTCGCGACCACACGTGGAAGCTCGCTCCGTCCAGTGCTCAACTACTCCGGAGACGCCGGAAACTTCCACACCTACCGCAATGAGGCCACGCTCAGCGGAGCGTACCGCAAACTCGACTACTTCGGCGCCTTCTCCCGCTTCGACAGCTCGAACTCCATCCCACTCGATCGCTTTCATGCGGCAACGTCGGTTGCCAACCTTGGCTACAACCTGTTCCCCAACACCCAGGTCCGCTTCACTATTCGCAACACCGACTCCGGCACCGGCCTGCCTAATGCGCACGACTTCTATGGCATCTCGCAGGATGGCAAGGAGTCCGATCAGGATTTATATTCCGGGATCACGCTGGAGAACCGCCTCGCAGGGAAGTGGCACAACCTTGTGCGCTACGGCATCGTGCGTAAACGCGAGCAGGCCGACTACTTCGGCAATGTCGGCACGCTTGTAACCATTCCGAACAGCTTCGGAGACTACCAGGCTTACGTTGGGAATTTGGTGACCTTTACCGGAGCCAATGGCTATAGCGCGACCGGACAGGCGCAGTTCTTCAGCACCAACCGCGATCAGGACTCAAATCGCGACGAGCTCTATTACCAGACTGACTATATCTTTCCCCATCGGATCACGGGGCTCTTCGGCTTCCGGTACGAGAACGAACGTGGCAGCTTCAATTCACCGGGCAACAACGAGCAGCTCCAGCGCACCAACTTCCAGTACACGCTCCAGTTCCAGGGAGACATCAAGAACCGCCTCTTCTACTCTGCCGGCGGCGCGATCGAGAAGAACCATCTCTACGGCATCGCTGGAACTCCGCGCATTGGTCTTGCCTACGTACCCATGCGTCCCGGTACACGCGTCTTTCGTGGCACGCGCCTCCGCGTGAACGTCGCGACCGGCGTGCAGGAGCCCAGCCTGGCCACCGAGTTTTCAAGTCTGTACAAGCTGCTTCAGGAGTCGGGCGACACGGCGGACATTGCCGCCTTCAACGTCAACCCGCTCGGCCCCGAGCGCTCGCGCACGCTCGACATTGGCATCGACCAGAACATTCTCGGCCAGAAGCTGATCTTCAAGGGCGGGTACTTCCACAACCAGTTTTCGCATCAGCTGGAGTTTGTCGCACCCGGAGATCTCCAGACCTACTTCGGCATCAACCCCACTGGCGACCCATCGTTCTTTGGAGCTGAGCTGAACTCGCTGTCCTTCCGGGCGCAGGGTGTCGAGTCCGAGCTGCAGTATCAGCCTTTTTCGCATCTCTTCCTACGCGGCGGCTACACCTATCTCGACACGGTCGTGAGCCAGTCCTTCGCTTCGGACGCCACCGCCGCGAGGCAGGGTGTGCCGACGACGAATCCTAATCTTCCGGGTATCCCGATTGGCGGCTCGTCACCGCTTGTCGGCGCCCGCGTCTTCCGGCGTCCGCCGCACACGGGCTTCTTCGCGGTGCAGTACTCGGGCTCAAACTTTTCCGCCGCCTTCAAGGGTGCGCTGGCGAGTCGCGCCGACGACTCCACCTTCCTCGGCGGGCTGGACACGACGCTGTCGGGCAATACGCTGCTGCTTCCGAACCGCAACCTTGACTATGGCTTTGCCAAGATCGATGCGAACTTCGTCTATCGGGCGAACAGCCACGTCAGCGTCTTCACGCAGTTTGACAATCTGCTCAGCCAGCAGCACATCGGGCCCATCGGGTATCCGAGCCTGCCCTTTACCTTTCGTAGCGGTCTCAAGATCCGCATCGGAGGTGAGTAGCGAGGCGAAATAAGCCGATGCGTCCTTTAAATCGTCTAATATGCAGAAGTTAGACAGAAGGGCACAACGATGAAGAAGCTCCTCCCCCTCGCACTCCTCTCCCTTGGCCTCCTCGCTCATGCGCAGGAGGGCCCTGTACCCACGCAGACGCTCGTCACTGTCGACAGCAAAGCTCCTGCCACGCTCGTCGCGACCGACCTGACCATTGAAGTCAACAACCGCAAGCTGCCTCCGACCAGCCTCAACCAGGTAGTGCCCACGGGAGCCCAGATCGCGCTCCTGATCGACGACGGTCTCCGCGAATCCGTAGGCCGCGAACTCAACACCCTCCGCTCCTGGGTAACGAACCTGCCGCCGGGAACCGAGATCTTCATCGGTTACATGAGCAACGGCACCATCCGCCAGGCCTCCTACTTCACTGCGGACCATGCCGCTGCCGCCAGCAAACTCCGCCAGCCGATGGGGATGCCGGGCATCAGTGCCAGCCCGTACTTCTGCCTCTCCGAGTTCGTGAAGCACTGGCCAGTGGAGGGCTTCGACTCCAGCCCGGCGAGCAAGAAGGCGCGCTTCGTGCTGATGATCACCAATGGTGTCGATCCCTATAATGGCAGTACCAGCCCGCTGAATCAGGACAGCCCCTACGTGCAGTCCGCGATTCGGGACGCGCAGCGTGCCGGAACTGCTGTTTACTCCATCTACTTTGCCGACGCCGGTCGCTTCAACCGTGGTGGAGCCGCCAGCTTCAGCGGTCAGAGCTATCTCCAGCAGGTCGCTGACGGAACCGGCGGCCGTGCCTACTATCAGGGAACTGGCAACCCCGTCTCGATGGCGCCTTACCTGGAAGAGTTTCAGCACGACATCTCCGAGACCTACGTAGCGACCTTCCCGGCTGCTGGTCGAGATCTTGTCCAGATCAAGGTGAAGTCGAACGTGCCGCACCTCAAGGTGCGCAGCCCGCAACAGGTCTTGCCCGGTAACGTCGAAGTCGTCGCACAGCAATAATGCTGGAGCTGTAGAACTGTATCGGACCAGGAGGGTTGCGCTCTGCGCAACCCTCTTCCTTTTTTGAGCAGGGAAAATATCTCGTGAATGGAGGTTGCTGGATGCTAGGATTTGCCACCATTAAACCCCGCTTTACTGGAGTTTTCTATGCCTTCGTTCAAAACCTTCTCACTCTATTTGGCTTCCTTCCTTGTCGGGACGGCAGCTATCGCGCAGTCCACCACAACTGCAAGCAGCACAACCGTAATCAATGCGTGCGTAGGCGGCCTCACCGGCCTGACACGCATCGTCGATTCTCAGGCGGACTGCCTTCCGACTGAGTATTTCGATTCGTGGAACATTCAGGGTGTTCCAGGAGCGCAAGGCCCGGCTGGACCTCAAGGAGTTCCCGGTGCGACTGGTGCTACCGGCGCGACTGGCCCAGCCGGTCCTGCCGGAGCAACTGGAAGCGTTGGGCCTGCTGGACCCACCGGACAAACTGGATCAACAGGCCCGGCTGGTCCCGCTGGTCAGACGGGAGCTACCGGTCCGGCTGGACCAACAGGACCGACTGGGGCCACTGGAGCTACTGGCGCGACCGGGCCAGCCGGAACGATTCCGGCGAATCTGACGGCTTTGTCGGGACAGTTGGGTCCGAATGGGGCTTATGGGGGCGCTACAACGTACATTTACCCGGCGGACAGTTTATGCATGACCGGGGATGTCGTCCTCTCGGTTAACGGCTACGGTCGGGGTGCGTTGCCGGCGGATGGAAGACTGCTTCCGATCCAGGGCAACGCAGGTGCATTTTCCGTTCTCGGCACTAACTTTGGCGGGGATGGGACGACGACCTTCGCCTTACCCGATCTGCGGGCGTTTGCACCGAATGGGCTCCAGTACTCCATCTGTGTCGAGGGCATCTCTCCAACAAAGATCTAGTATCGTGAGTCGTTAGTTTGCTGTCATTCTGACCCTGAGCTTGCCGAAGGGGAAGAACCCCCGCATTTTGCTCGGAGCACCACAACTTACCGGGTGCCCCATCCTTCGCGCTTTTTGCGAAGGGTGGGAAGCAACAACGCCCACATGACACCAGTAGCAAATAAAACAGCGTAGCCCAGGAATATCCGGGGCCACGCTGTTGCTTTTGCGCCAAAGGCGCTTTCCGCCGTCCGCGAAGGACCTAGTACATGCCGTCCATGCCGCCGCCGTGGTTGTGGCCGCCGCCTGCCGCTTCCTTCTTCTCCGGGATGTCGGCGATCATGGCCTCGGTGGTGAGCATGAGACCGGCGATGGAGGCCGCGTTCTGCAGGGCAGTGCGCGTCACCTTCGTCGGGTCGATGACACCGGCCTTCACCAGGTCCTCATAGGCGCCCGTTCCGGCGTTGTAGCCGAAGTTGGCTTCCTTGGACTCGTGGATCTTGCCGATGACGACTGCACCCTCTTCGCCAGCGTTCGAGACGATCATGCGAAGGGGCTCTTCGATGGCGCGGCGGATGATCGATGCACCGATCTTCTCGTCGCCTTCGAGGCCCTTGATGACTTCCTCAACCGCAGCGGTGCAGCGAACCAGGGCGACGCCGCCGCCCGGGACGATGCCTTCCTCAACGGCAGCACGGGTTGCGTGCATCGCGTCTTCGACACGGGCCTTCTTCTCCTTCATCTCAGTTTCGGTAGCTGCACCGACCTTGATGACGGCGACGCCGCCGACCAGCTTGGCGAGACGCTCCTGGAGCTTCTCACGGTCGTAGTCGGAGGTGGTCTTCTCGACCTGAGCGCGAATCTCCTTCACGCGGCCTTCGATCTTCGAGTTCTCTCCGCCGCCATCGACGATGGTGGTGTTGTCCTTGTCGATGGTGACGCGCTTGGCGGTGCCGAGGTCCTCGATCTTGACGCCCTCGAGCTTGATGCCGAGGTCTTCGGTGATCGCCTTGCCGCCGGTCAGGGTAGCAATGTCCTCGAGCATGGCCTTGCGGCGATCTCCGAAGCCAGGAGCCTTGACGGCAGCAACGTTCAGAGTGCCACGCAGCTTGTTGACGACCAGAGTCGCGAGCGCTTCGCCGTCCACATCCTCAGCGATGATGATGAGGGGCTTGGCGGTGCGGGCGATCTGCTCGAGCAGGGGAAGCAGGTCCTTCATCGAGGAGATCTTCTTCTCGTAGATGAGGATGTAGGGGTTCTCGAGGGCAACTTCCATGCGCTCTGCATCGGTGACGAAGTAGGGCGAGAGGTAGCCACGGTCGAACTGCATGCCCTCAACGACGTCGAGCTGTGTCTCCATGGTGCGGGACTCTTCGACGGTGATGACGCCATCCTTACCAACCTTCTTCATGGCCTCGGCGATGATAGTGCCGATCTGCTCGTCTGAGTTGGCGGAGATGGTGCCGACCTGGGCGATCATGTCGCCGGTAACGGGCTTGGAGAACTTGGCAAGGGCGCCGCCGACGACTACGCCGTTCTCGTCGCGCTTGCCGATGATGGCCTCGACGGCCTTGTCGATGCCACGCTTCAGAGCCATCGGGTTTGCTCCGGCGGCAACGGTCTTGACGCCTTCGCGGTAGATGGCCTGGGCCAGGACGGTGGCGGTGGTGGTACCGTCGCCGGCGACGTCGGAGGTCTTCGAGGCTACCTCACGGACCATCTGTGCGCCCATGTTCTCGAGCGAGTTGGGGAGCTCGATCTCCTTGGCGACGGTGACGCCGTCCTTAGTGATCGTGGGGGAACCGAACTTCTTCTCGATAACGACGTTGCGACCCTTCGGTCCAAGCGTTACCTTCACTGCGTCAGCCAAGATGTTGACACCACGCAGGATAGCCTGGCGTGAATCTTCTCCGTGCAAAATCTGCTTTGCCATGTTGCTTGCTCCTATTTGCCGGTTCTAACCGGTGAAATTCTGTATTTGCTGCTGCACTTTAAGCTTTTGCCGCGAAGCGGCTTTCCGCCGCGACGCGTAGTCGCTACTTTTTGAGGATTCCGAGGACTTCTTCTTCGCGCATGATGAGGAACTCTTCGCCGTCGAGCTTGATCTCGGTGCCGGAGTACTTGCCGAAGAGGATGGTGTCGCCAGCCTTGACGTCGAGCGGGAAAACCTTGCCCTCGTCGTTCGACTTGCCCTTACCAACGGAGATGACCTCGCCCTGCTGTGGCTTCTCTTTTGCGGAATCCGGGATGATGATGCCGCCACGGATGCTTTCGCCTTCTTCTACGCGCCGGACCAGGATGCGGTCGTGCAGCGGTGTGAACGATGCTGTTGCCATTGCTTTGCGTCTCCTTATTGCGATTGGGTTGCGATTGCGCGAACGGGGGAGCGTTCGCAGTAAAAAATCGTCAGAACCAGGGCATATAGGGTGTCAAATCAGCTTGCCGCCCAACTCGTTAGCACTCTAGCTCTACGATTGCTAACGATAGGACAAGCGATAGGGCTTGTCAACCGGGAGACGTGAAATGTGAGTGAAAGTCGCGCAAGTCTTGTTTCGAGCCGCAGCGAGCCTCCCGAAGCGGCGCCTGTCCAGGGTATTACGAAACTCGCCACACGAAATCCTCTATAGGCTTGTTTGATCACTGACTATCAAGGCGATTTTTGGGGAGCAATTCATGTCGGTGCGTGACTTGGAGATTTTGCACCTTTCGAGAGTATAATCTTCGGCCGGTGATATAGAACCGTTTGCAGAAAATCCAAGGCTTATTTCTTGCCGAGTGTATCCCGCATCATCTGTGCATATTCCCGATCGAGGAATCCGACACGGAAAAGAAAGTCGCCAAAAGATCCTAGATAACCCGGAAATCTCTGCTGATTCAATTGGAAAGAATAGGTCCAACGTACTTGCGTGCGTCCATTGCCCAAGTCGGTCCAGGCGAAATGGCCAACACCGTAGAGAATTGGGCGCGCCTTTTCGGTTGTGTAGTTCCAGACCACGTAACGAAACTGGGCCGAGGTCTTGTCCCGATCATGCTCGAGTACTTCCTCTTCGGTGGTAGAGCCATCCGTTAAGCAAACAAGCCTGCGCGATCCGGGTTTACCAAAACCCACACTCGTTAGTTCATAGGTTCCGGAGACGCCAGGCAGCGAGTCACTTTTGCGGATAGCTTGGTTGAGAGGTGTTCGATCCCCTTCCGCCAGGACCTCATCCAGGGAGCGATTCACAATCACCTCTTCCGTATGAGAGACGAGTTGGTCGATTGGTGCAATCCCCGGATGCGGGGTGTCCTTGAAGCCGGACGGCGGAGTGCAGGTAGAGGGAACAGCACCCCAGGCGGCCCCAGCTAGCAGAGTGACAGCAACGGTCAAAATCAGGTTTGCATTCCGGGAGAATCGCATAACCACCCCTTCGATATTATTCCGATAGTCGTAATATACGATGCACGTAATAATATCGTCAATTCTTCCTTTCTCTCTCAGACGAAAGTTGGCTTGGCGGGATCACGAGGGCAACAACGGTATCCTGAAGGAGAGCGATTGAGATATCAATGAAGAAGCCGTCATCTGCACGTGGCGCCGTCGAGGATCGGCACGCCCTTACCTTGCATGAGTGCATTTCCGCGCTCATGCGCGATTTCCGTATCGAGCCGAGTCTGCTGGTCGGAAGTGTCTATGCCGACCTTCACGCGAACGATATCGGCCTCTTCGAGGTTCTGGCCGGATCGGAGTCGTGGACTGTCCGCCAAATCGCCGTAGCCCTGTCTGCCCCAATCTCCACAATCTCCTCCGCGCTCGACCGTCTGGAGAAACTCGGATTGGTCAAACGGAGCCGCACGCCAGACGACCGGCGTGTCGTTCGAATCGAACTCACCACGCGTGGACAGCGGCTGGCCATTCGGCTCCGCGATGCGCACATCGAAAACTGCCATGCCATGCTTGCGCGACTTGCCCCAGAGCAGCGCGAGCAGTTCCTTTGTTTGGCTGTTCAAATAGCCGGTAAGTAACCTGCCAGGTTGCTCTGTCGGATGAAATTCGATCTCTGGCTGCTGCAAACAGGGCAACGCACTCATTGGCCTCCAGTTGAGCGCAACTTGCAGGATTACTCCTCAGAAACGCTTTTCTCGTCACCTGGTTCCCGATTTGTTGACGATGAAGAGTTTCGTAGCAGTCCCGCGCCGTTCTCGCGGGGCTTAAAAAGTCGTAGAATGATCCGATGGTTTCACGTAAATTGATCGGTCTGTCTCTTGCCCTTTGTGCAGGCATCGCCCTGCTCTCACCTTTGTCTGCCTTCGGTCAGGATGACACCAAGCCGACGCGTCATGGCCGTAAGTACAAGGCTCCCGATCCGACCGCGCACATCGAAGTGACTGTTGTGAAGTCTTATAACGGCAAGCCGATCTCCAATGCGGCGGTTGTCTTCCATGCGATCAACAATGGTAAGGACGAGGGAAATCTTGAGGTGAAGACCGATCCGGATGGCAAGGCGACCATCGACGTGATCCCCATCGGGAGCGGTCTTCGCGTGCAGGTGATCGCGAATGGCTTTGCGACCTTCGGGCAGGATTACACGGTAGACGGGGATCACAAGGAGATCTCGGTTTCGATGCTCAGGCCACGGGCGCAGGTCTCGGCCTACATGGACAACGATGGGAAGGCCGCTCAGCGGAAGCCTGGAGTGCAGGAGCCGGTTCATCCCAAGCCAGCGACCCCACCAGCTACTCCTCCTGCGACCACGCAGCCGGCTCCGCCACCTGCATCGTCGACCACGCCGCCATCGAACCAGTAAAGCGAAACATGACGAAGAGACTGGCAGGAAAGACAGCGCTTGTAACCGGAGCGGCCAAGCGTATCGGGCAATCGATCGCGCTTGCGCTGGCAGAGGCAGGTGCGAACGTTGCGATCACCTATCTGGGCTCGGCGGAGCAGGCCGAGGAGACCGTTCGCCTACTGGCTGAGATGGATGTGGATGCCATGGCAGTCCGTTGCGATCTCGCGCAGCCGCAGAGCATCCAGGAGACGGTGGCCGCCGTTGTCGAGGAGTTCGGGCAGCTCGATCTATTGGTCAACAACGCCGGATCATTTGAGTCGGAGGCGCTCGAAGATATCTCCGTCGAGCAGTGGGACGCGATGTTTGCGACCAACACACGCGGGCCTTTCCTGATGGCGCAGGCTGCTTATCCGTATCTCTCCGCGCCGGGGCGAGATGGTCGGATCATCAACATAGGTTCACTGGGCGGTATTCATCCGTGGGCCACGCATGCTCACTACTGCACGTCCAAGGCCGCGCTCCACATGCTCTCGCAGACAATGGCCAAGGCGTGGGCTCCCGCGATCAGCGTCAATTGCGTTGCACCGGGGATGATTGTTCAGGGAGAGGTGGGTGCCGCTTACGAGCACTTCGCCCACAAGACTCCGATGCAACGCAACGGCAGCGCCGCCGATGTTGCGGCAGCGGTTCTGTTCTTTGCCACGGGACCACATTTCATTACGGGGCAGTTGCTTGCGGTTGATGGCGGGCTGGGGCTCACCTAGGCGCTGCTCGCTATGGGTTGTAGTGCAAAAACCCTTGTCGTTCTTCCCCTTCGGCAAGCTCAGGGTCAGAATGACAGACATTGGTTCTTGGGATGAAAGGAAGTCTTGGGCAGTGGGTCAGGTTGATTCCACAGTTTCCGGATTGCCCGTCACTTGGAAGTAGCGGTAACTTCCCAGAAGCCGACTTCTAAGGACTCATCACTCACGGGCGCTGAGCGGACAAAATACTTTGCATCCAGACCGACTAGTTGGTAGTCTACTTTGTATGCAGGGAGAAACGGCAGAGCGCATTCTGAAGGTGGCGGAGGCCTTGATGATCGAGAGAGGATATTCGGCTTTTAGCTATGCCGATATCTCCGAAGCGGTCGAGATCAAGAAACCAAGCATCCATCATCACTTCCCGACGAAGGCTGGCTTGGCCGCAGCCGTTCTCAGGGCGCATCGCGAGAAGACAATCGAAGGAACCGAACAGCTCGACAGGCAGATCGAACACCCTTGGAGACGCCTTCATGCCTACGTCCAGTACTGGGAGGGATGTATCCGAGGACGTACGGTCCCCTTCTGTGTTGCGGCACTCATGGGAGCAGAGCTTCCGTCGTTGCCAGAGGAAGTACAAGCCGAAGTGCGTCTACATTTCAGGGCGTTGGGCGAGTGGCTCGAACGAACCCTGAAGGCAGGTGTGAAGGTGGGTGTCATCAAGCTGCATGATTCAGCGGCAACGGAAGCTCAGACGCTGATGGCGGTTGTGCATGGGGCTATGCTCTCCGCGCGCGCCACTGGTGACTGTGAAGTCTTCAAGCTCGTGACCGGAGCCGCGCTCAAACGTATCGCTACAACAAAGAACTAACCCGAGGGAGGCCCTGAGTGGCCACTCTACCCAATTTACCTACCAACTAGAAGATAGCGAGGTCTCTTATGCAAACCAACTCCACTGAATCAGCCCGCTCCCTGCGGAACCTTTATTTTGTCCGGACGGTGTTCCAGGTGATATGGGCTGCAGCTGTTCTTTCCACGGCACGTACGCAGCCGCGTGTCGCTTCCATCTTGCTGATCGCGTACCCGCTCTGGGACGTCGCTTGCACGCTGTACGATCTCATGGCCTCACGTCCTACCGGAAGCGCACGGACTTCGCAGGTCATCAATGCACTTCTGGGTTCCGCTACTGCTCTCGGGATAGCCTTAACGGTCTTTAGCAAACCGGCTTATTCCATTGCGATCTTCGGTGCATGGGCACTCGGATCTGGCCTACTTCAACTCGTCACCGGGCTTATTCGCCGTAAGCAACTCGGTGGACAATGGGCGATGATCCTGAGCGGCGCTCAATCGACTGCAGCAGGTGTTGCATTTGTGCTCGGCGGCCTTAGCGGAAAGTTGCACACGAAGGACATGGGAGGCTATGCCATCTTCGGTGCGATCTACTTCCTGATCGGCGGAATTCTACTGAGTCGAAAGCTGTCACAGGGTGTGGTGGAACCAATCACCAGCTAAGCTTCTGTAAGTCCCTATAAATGCTCTTCTCTTGAGTTGTTCCCGGATGTCGGCGACTCGGAAACAGTGGATTCAAATTGACCCACTACTTCTCGCGCATCTGGCTGAAGACACGCTGGAACCAGTTCTCCTGCTTGTGTTCCTCATAGAGATGGAGTGGTTCTTCCTGGCCACTGGGCAAGGGATCGCCATAGAAGACCGCGCGCGGGTTCCTGACACATAGGTACTCGGCGTACTCGACCCCATATTTCTTTGCGACGATCGCCTTCGCCTCGCTCATGCGCGGTGGCCTGGAGGAGGTGTTGTGCGCATCGGTAGCGAGGAAGTGGACCCAACGCTCCGCCAGTAGCAGGTGTGCCATCTTCTCCGCGCTCTTGCCCATGTTGCCGCGCACGGAGTCCGCCGTCACCTGTACCAGCACACCCCGCTGGAGCCACTCCTTGAGGCGGGGCAGGTCGGACTGGAGCGTCGGATTGCGCTCGGGATGGGTGAGGACGGGCGTCAGGCCGACAAGCTGAAGCTCATAGAAGATCTCGGTGAGTCCGCGCGGCAGGCCGTAGTCGGGGATCTCCACCATCACATAGCCGAGGCCGTTGACGGAGTAGCGGGCCGGATTGGCCTTGGCGTCCTGGATGTTGTCGTAGGAGAGATGGAAGTCGCAACCGAGACCCAGGGTGAGCGGAACGTTCTCCTGCGCCAGCAGGCTGCGCAGCTCCGTGATCTTCGCCTCGTTCACCTGGGGATCGAAGTTGTACTGCCCGTTGGCGTGGGGGGTGCAGACGACGTGCGTGATCCCGTCCGCCACGGCCAGCTTCGCCATGGCGATAGAGTCCTCCATGCTTTTGGAGCCGTCATCAAGGCCGGGAAGGAGATGGTGGTGAAGATCGATCATCGCAACGCCAGACTACCACTGTGGGCGGCTCTTCGCCGCTCGGAGCCGTTACGCCGAGGCGATCAAAGACTGCGCCATCGACTGAAAAAGTAACAGGCCGTCAGCCGAGCCGAGCAGGCTCTCACTCGAGCGGTCCGGGTGGGGCATCATGCCGAGAACGTTGCGGCCCTCGTTGAGCACCCCGGCGATGTTTTCGAGCGATCCGTTCGGATTGGCTTCCGCCTCGACCGCTCCGGCGGGGGTGGCGTAGCGGAAGGCGATGCGGTCCTGCGCCTTGAGCGCCTGGAGGGTGGTGTCGTCGCAGAAGTAGTTGCCCTCCATGTGACCGATGGGCATCTGGAGGACGCGGCCCTTGCTGAGGCCGTGGGTAAAGGGTGAGTCCGCGGTTTCGGTGCGTAGATTGACCTGCTTGCAGATGTAGCGCTGGCTGGCGTTTCGCATCAGCGCGCCGGGAAGCAGCCCTGCTTCGCAGAGGATCTGGAATCCGTTGCAGATGCCGAGGACGAGGCCGCCGGAGTCGGCGAAGCGCTTGACCGACTGCATGACGGGCGCAAACTTTGCGATGGCTCCCGTGCGGAGGTAGTCGCCGTAGGCAAAGCCGCCGGGGACGAGGATGGCGTCACAGCCCTCGAGATCTTCGGAGGCGTGCCAGAGATAGGTGACGGGCTGGTCCACCAGCGCATCGATGACGTGGTGGGTGTCGTGGTCGCAGTTAGAGCCGGGGAAGACAAGGACGCCGAACTTCATGAGTTAAGGGTAGCAGATGCGGTTTGGGTATTGCTGTGATGTTTGACGGGTGCTCTGTTGGTGGTTGTGTGGTGGCGCTTTTGCGTTCGTTCTTCCCACCCTTCGCAAGGGCGCGAAGGATGGGGCACCCGGAGGTAGTGGTGCTCCCAACGAAATACGGGGATTCTTCGCTCCACTCAGAATGACAGGAGTTATTGCTCAGGATGACAGATTTATTTTATGCAGCGGTCTGGCGTGCTTTGATCTTTTCGCGGAGGCCTCGTGGCAGGCGGTTCTGGGGATGGTATGGCTGGGGTAACGGTTTCTTTGGCGGCACTGCCTGCGAGGTCTTCTGGGAGTGCTGAAGGCCGTTTGCTTTGATGTCGATGGTGGGAGATGGAGCATCCGGTTTGGGGCTGTCTTTTTCGGCGGCCTTTTCGATGGTTGTGGTGAGTTTTGCGGCGAGGGTGAGTACGCGGAGGAGGAGGTTTGCGCGTTTGGGGTCGATGGTGTTTTGGGAGACAGCCTGGGCGAGGATGGAGAGAGCGGCGAGGATGGCTGCGGGGTCGGTGAGGTCGGGCAGGGTGAGGGTGGCCTCGAGGTTGGCGGGGGTGGTGGGGTTTGGGGTGCGATCGCGGTCGCGGCTGTGGAAGTAGCAGAGGTCCTGTCCGGTGAGGGCGGGGGAGGCGCAGGTGCGGTCGTCGAATTGGTGCCGGCAGAGGTTCATGGGGTCTCCTTAAATGCGTGATGGACGCAACGGTTTAGCGGTGGAAAACGCTAAAATATTGCATCCATGAGGGTTATGGGTAGAATATTGATTCTAAACGAGAAAGCCCCGGCGATGTGCCGGGGCTTTTTTTCTATCTATTTCTATTATACCAAGGGTACGGAAACTAATGTGCCAGTTTATTTGGGTTTATTTTGGTGTCGAAGTGTTTTGATTTGAGTGGCTTACCGACTTATGGGTACTAAAGTAGGGCTTGACAAGGTTTTTTGGCACTGCGAAAGGCCGGATATTGACAGGGGCTTGGGATCGATTGGCTATAGGATGTTACGCGCTGGAAAAAATAGCTGATCGACATAGTGTGGAGGAATTATGGCAGTTAGAGCCAGTGCTCTTGGGATGGCTAGGGGGGCGGGTCGCCCGAGCTCCCGCCGAACGGCAAACATCGTGGTAGCGGGCGGGGGAATGGCAGCGGGAACGGTGATGCGCCAACTAGGAGAGCGCGGAATACCCGGAAAAAAGCTGCTGGTGTTTGCGAAGGACCTACCGTGGGCGGCGAGTGTGCCGCGCCATCATCTGCTTGGCCAGTCCAGAGAGGGGTTGAGCCTGGAGAAGCCAAAAATCGATCCCTACTACCTGAAGCAGAAGATGCCGGCTGATGAGTTTATGCGGCAGCAGGTCGATCACCAGACGAAGGCGGTGGAGCTGTTGCCGGACGATGCCGACTGCGTCGAGACGAACCTGTTGAAGGTGGTCCGGCTGGGACCGCAGTTGCTGCTGACCGGTGAGGATGGCAGCGAGGTGTTGACCGACCAGCTGTTTCTGGCGACCGGGGTAGGGCCGGAGAGGGACCTGTGGGGGTGTGGGGCGCTTAAGGAAAATGCGGTGTCGGCAAAACGGCAATGCTTCGAGGAGGTGACGACAGCAGTGCAATCGATGAACCGCGATCCGTCGTACTGGAAGGGCAAACACGTGACGATCTATGGAGGCGGGGCGACGGCGGCGTGGGTGGCAGAGGTGGCGATGTCCCATGGAATTGGCGGTATTCTCTGGATTGCGAAGGACAACTTCAATGGGGCCAACCCAGGTAACCGGAACAGCGAGACACTGCATTTGACGAAGAGGTACCGGCTCGTTGCCGATATTCTCAGCGTGCGTTACCTCGGAAGCGCCGACGCACCGCCAGGCTCGGACGGACTGGAGATGACGTTGAAGAATAAACGTGGCGAGTGGACGCGAAAGACGGACATCATCATCTCTGCGGTGGGCGCGAACCCAATGGCGCCTACTGGCGTGATGTCGGTGCTGGGGCCGCTTTACTCGGATCTGGTACCGCATGTCGGGAGGGAGAAGGGCGTGTTCGCCTGCACAAAAGACAAATCGGTCTTTGTGTTGAGCACTGCGCTTACCATCGGTAAGGATCTTAGTACGCAAATCAAGGGCCTGATCGCGAGCCAGACCTTCCCTGTACTGAACCCGGAGAACCACGTTGTGGCAGGGATGCGGGTCGCCGATCTTTCCGCAAGGGACGCGGTCGAGGAGGCGATGATGCCGGATACGAGTGGTGGCGGTGCGAAGGGGGCTGTGTAGGGGATTTTGTTTCCCACCCTTCGCAAGGGCGCGAAGGGTGGGGCACCCGGCTTTTCAAAATTCAGCCACCGCCGAAAAACGGGTCTTCTGACATGGGGCCGCTAGCGTTCTTCAGGAAAATGCGATTCATGGCCGGCTACACACTGCCAGCGCCCATCGCGATAGACAAAGATATCCGTAAAGCGATTCTTCGCATGGAATTTTCCGTCATTGCTCCTTGTCCCGCCCACCCCGCGGACATACGCGGAATTGCCATGCACATGCGCATGCAAGTCAGACAATTCGAAGTGAACGGTGCTCGGCTTCGTGACGGTCGCCAGCATTGCGCCGCGGTCGATCAGTGAGCCATCAAAGCTTGCCTCTTCGAATTCATCTGCAAGAATGCACCCTAGCGCAGCCTTATCGTGCTGCTCCACGGCTCGTAGCCAGACCTGCTCGATCTGAACCAGCGTCGCCGAATCCTTTTGCTGACCCGTTGGGCAACCTTGGCCATGCGCCAACGAAAACGAACACAACAGCAACAGGGGTAGGACAAATTTCATGGTGCGCACCATTCCTCTGCCGTTAGAGACGCAGCCGTGGGACATTTTGACTCCGGGAATAGTTAGCCAGAATTTCCTTTTTGACATCGACAACGTCACCCGTTGTAAACCCATTCTGGCGTGCTTGCGAACTTGTTACTCCAATATCTCTCGAAGGAGATAATGGCGGTAGGAGGGTGCCGATGCTCGAAGAAAGTGATGTGGCTACCCGGCTCCCAGCGCGAGATTTGAGCCGGGCCCGGAAATTCTATTCGGAGAAGTTGGGCTTGGAGCCTTTAGAGGAACGGCCCGGCGGCCTTCGCTACCGGAGCGGCAATCATTTCTTTGCTTTGTTCGAATCCGCAGGAGAGGCATCGGGCAGTCACACCCAGATGGGCTGGGAGGTTGCTGATATTGAGGCGGTCGTGGCAGCGCTCAAGGCGCGTGGCGTGGTCTTCGAAGAATACGATCTGCCCGGCCTTAAGACCGTAAATGGAATCGCCAAAATCGCAGGAAATTATCCCAGCAAGGGAGTCGGTGAGAAGGGATCGTGGTTCAAAGACAGCGAGGGTAATCTCCTTAGCATTGGCCAACCCCTGCGTTGAGGTCTCGTCGCGACGAGCTCGGTACGCCCTCAGTAGATCGCTTCGAGATCTCGATCATCTTGAGCGCCGGATCATAGTCGCTCAAGGAAAGCCAACGCACGTGACCAAGTGAGTTCCGAGGCGGCGGCACTGTAATCGGTCGAGTTGAAATCAGTGAAAAAGTGGCCGGCGTCAGGATAGCTATGGTCCTCGGACAAGAGGCCGGCAGTTCGTGCCGATCCAGCCCAGTGGGCTTTTTGCTCAGCGGAAACAAGTCGATCAACATCCGCTATATGGGTTTGCACCTTGAGCCCGGGTCTCACGTTCCTCGGGATCTCCGAAAGTCCATGGAACAGGAGAACGGCCTTGCTCTCGGGTCGCTGGCCCCACAAGTTGGTAATCACGCCTGCACCCATCGAGAAGCCTGCGAGTACCGTCGGACCTGGCAGCTTTCTCACCGCCTCAAATGCACGCTGACAAATCACGGGCCAGCCGATTTCGGCCATTAACTCAAACCCTTCGTCGAGCGAGTCGGTGCGCTTGCCGGCATATAGGTCAGGCAGGGCAACTTCAAAGCCGCCAGAGCGAAACCGTTCCGCAGCGTCCTCTTCCACCGACCGACGCCCGAGAACAGAATGAAAGATAACGATTGTTGTCACAGCATCATTTTGTCAAAATTTCTGAAGCGATGCGACGTTGATGAATTCTCGATGCTTGCTTAATCGCCAAAGGCGGTGAACGCTTCAGAAGAGTTCCTCGGCCAGCGCGACGATGATGCCCGCAGGGCCTCGCATGTAGCAGAGTCTGTACTTGTCCTCGTACTGGGCCACCTCGCCGATGAGTTCGGCGCCGTTGGCGCGGAGGTGAGCGACAGTGTCGTCGACGCTTTCGACTGTAAACATGACGCTCCGGAGGCCCAGCGTGTTCGGCGGTGCGATCGCCGGTGTGATCTCGACCAGTTTTGGATTGCGAAACTTCGTCAGCTCAAGCCGCCCGTGCTCATCTGGGGTCCGCATCATAACGATGTCGACTTGAAGATTTTCGAGCCCGTTGACGCGGTCCACCCACGAGCCCTCGACCGGCATCTCGCCTTCGATCGTCATGCCGAGCACAGTGAAAAAAGTGACAGCGGCGGCAAGGTCCTCGACGACGACGCTGACATGGTCCAATCTCTTGATCGTCATGCCCCCTAGTATAAGGCCGTGAGCGTGGCCACATTTCACTGAGTTTCTGCGACCGCGCTGGAGCTAGGCGGGGACGTAGATGCAGTAGCCGCGGGGTGGGGCGGGGAACTCGGCGTTGCCTTCGGCGTCGGTGGTGCGTTCGTCGGGGTGGGCCTCGTCGTGACCGTCCCAGGCGATGGGGACGAACTTCTGATTGGCCCATTTGGTCTTGACGGAGGTGCCGGACCATTTGTCTCCGAGGTTATTGAGCACGTAGACGAGGCCGGGCTGGTCGGTCGAGTCGTCCTTGTAACCGACGCGCTGCATGATGTAGAGGTCGGGATCGGCGTGGAGGATCTGCGAGTCGCCGCCGGCGTATTTGTGGTGCGCCTGGATGAGAGCGTCGATTCCGTTGGGAGTGAAGGGACGGGCGAGCGAGTTGTTGTAGTAGTCGTACCAGAAGATGCTTGGATAGCCTTCGTGGACCATGATGAAGGAATAGGCCATGAGCTTGTCGTTGACGATCATGTCCGCGCCCATGTCGTGGTTGTCGACGAAGGTGGCGGCGTGGGCTGGGCGGTGCATCACGACGGAGCCGCCGTAGGTGAGGTTCCGGAGGTCGTAGCTGGGTTCGTCGCAGACCTTTTTGAGCTGGTAGCGCAGCGGGAAGTCGAAGGCTGCGATCTGGTTGTCGGTGTAGCTGTTGACCTTGTCGATCCAGGCGTCGATATCCTCTTGTCCAGACCAGTACTCGCCGACGACGTAGGGCGCGAACTCGTTGCCGTCTTTGACGTAGCGATACTTTGCGAGGATGCCGATCATCCATGCGCCGAAGCCTTTGACGAAGTCGAAGCGGAAGCCGTCGAAGCCTAGCTCTTCGATGAGCATGCGGGCGTAGTCGAACATGGCGGTGTAGACGACGGGGTTGCGGTGGCAGAGGTGAGGGAAGCCGGCGAAGTTCTCGCCTTCCAGCATGAACTGCTCGTAACGGCTGGGGTGGAAGCAGTTCCAGTCGCGGGGGAAGCGGCCACTTTTGGGATTGAATTTGGTCCAGCGCTTCTGGCCGTCGAGCGGGTTGACCTCTTCCTCGTCGGCACCGGAGTTGTGGTTGATGACCATGTCGGCGTAGAGACCGATGCCGTTGGCGTGGGCCTTGGCGATCAGAGCCTCCAACTCGGCGCGATTGCCGTACCAGGTTTTTGTCCCGCCCTTCTGGTCGAAGTCGCCGAGGTCGAAGTAGTCATACGGGTCGTAGCCCATGGAGATGTTGCTGGAGGCCTTCGAGACCGGCGGCAGCCAGAGGGCGTTGAAGCCGGCCTTGTGAAGGTCTTCTACCTTTTCGGCGATGAAGTTCCACCATTCGTGCTCTTTGTTGTCGAGTTTCGGGGAATCCCAGTAAAACGCCTGCATCATCACTGCCATGTTTGCTGCTCCGGTCGGTTGAGATCGTGCGGGGTGGAACTACAACTCGTCCGATTGCATCCAAGCGGGTAGGGCCGTAGCAGGTGCTGCTGGTGAGGGAATCCCTTACAACAAGCTCTGATGCCGCGCCAGATAAGCAGGTTGGAATATGGGGATGAGAAACACGCTCTCGAAGAGCTCTTCCATGGACACGGTCAAGACGGCTGGTAGTGCGCTGCTCGGCTGGTGGCGCGCGATTACGCTGGACGCGCTCATCGTCGGCGTGATCTGGTTCATTGGGCTGGAGCTGATCCACGTACCGTTCGCGCCTATGTGGGCACTGTTGGGCGGGATACTACAGTTCATCCCGACCTTCGGTGGCATGATCGCGCTGATCGGTCCGGTGCTCTCAGTCGCCTTCAGCGGGCATGACGAGTGGCGGCTTGGACTGGTGCTGGGTCTCTACGGCGTGATCGTGATACTGGAGGGGCTTGTGATCGGTCCCTATGTGCTGCATCGCACGACGAAGGTGCCTTGGTGGGCGTCGTTCCTTGGGCCTATTGTGCTTGGCATCCTCATCCCGTTCTGGGGAGTATTGCTGGCACCGCCGTTGCTGGCGGTTGTCTTCGCGTTCTGGAAGCCGGGAGCGGGACCGACGGCTGCTCCTTAGAGCATTTTGCTTCCCACCCTTCGCAAAGACGCGAAGGATGGGGCACCCAGAGGGTGTGGGTGGTTCGAACGAAATGCGGGGATTCTTCGCTCCGCTCAGAATGACAGGAATTATTTCCGCTATAGGCATGATGAAGACGCGCTAGCCCAGCTTGTACTTTGTCTCCGCCAGCCGGTAGAGCGGACGCCACACCAACCGGTTCACCGTCACCACCATCAGTGCCATCACGATGGTCGCAAGTAGCAGAATCTGGAACTGGCCCTTGTCGCTGGCCGCGCTGATCTGCGCGCCGAGGCCGAGCGTGTGCATCGTCTGGCCTTTCAGGTGGAAGTACTCCGCGATGATGCTGGCGTTCCATGCGCCGCCTGATGCAGTTACCAATCCAGTCACGAGATAGGGGAAGATTCCCGGCAGGATGACCGTCTTCCAGCGTTGCCATCGGGTGAAGCGGAAGAGCGCGGAGACCTCGCGCAGGTCCGATGGGATTGCCATGGCCCCCGCGATGACGTTGAACAGGATGTACCACTGCGTCCCCAGCAGCATCAGAGCAATCGACCCGATACCGAGCCCGCCGCCAAGTTTGAGCAGGCCAAGGATGATGATGGGGAAGAGGATCGGCGCGGGGAAGCTTGCCGCTACCTGCACGATGGGCTGCACGATGCGTGCCAGCTTCGGATTGAAGCCGATGGCGACTCCCGCGGGAATCGTCCATGCCGAGGCCAGCAGCAGCGAGAGGTTGACGCGCAGAAAGGTCGAGCCCGCTCCCTCGAGGATGACAAGGTATTGGCTGCCGTGAACCTCACGCAGCTTCAGCAGCGCGCTTATTGCGGCGTAGAGTACGATTGCGGCGAAGACCACCATCACCGACACGCGCAGCCAGACCGGCGAGTCCTCCTCGGCCCCTGCATCCGCACGGCGGGCCTGCTGCAGCCGATGCCGATGCGATACGGTGTGATAGATCCGTTCGCTCAGCGGCGTCAGCGTGTGCCGCTTGATCACAGAGAGCGCGTTCGAGTGCTGGATCAGGTGCAGGATCGGCGAGTTGATACGGTCCGCGCTCGCCGACTGCTCGATCTTGAACTTGTCGCTCCACGCGATCACGGGCCGCCAGACCAACTGGTCCGTCGCAACGATGATCAGGATGACCGTGCCGATGCCGTAGGCCATCGCCGGGATGTTGTCCGCGCTGGCGGCCGTCTGGAGATAGGAGCCTAGCCCTGGCAGGCGGAAGTCCCGGTCGCCCAGCACGAACATCTCGCAGGCCATCAGGAAGAACCAGCCTCCTGCAACCGAGATCATCGAGTTCCAGACGAGGCCGATGGTTCCGAAGGGCAGCTCCAGCTGCCAGAACCGCTGCCACGTCGAAAACCCATAGATGCTCGATGCTTCCCCCAGCTCGCGCGGCAGGCTTTTCAGCGAGCTGTAGAAGCTGAATGCCATGTTCCACACCTGGCCGGTGAAGATGAGCACGATGGCTCCCATCTCCACGCCGAGCTGCCGCGTGGGGAACATCGCCACCATTGCGAGCATGACTCCGGGGAGAAAACTCAGCACCGGGATCGACTGCAGGATATCGAGCGCCGCGATCATCAGCGCCTCGGCGCGCTTGTTGTAGGCGGCGATGTAGCCGTAGCCGATGGCGAAGACGAGGCTCAACAGGTAGGCGAGGCCGATTCGGACTACCGAGTAGAAGGCGTAGAGCGGCAGGCTGGATGGGGACAGCGAGACGATAAATTCCGGCTGCGCTTTACTGAACCAGAACTTCGCGATCTGGAGCACGCCATAGAACGCGGCGAGGCAGAAGGCCGCGACGGTCAGGTCGAGAAAAAAGGGCCAGCTGCGCTTGAAGACCTGTGCGCGGGCGAGTGTCTCGCGTCCGCGCGTATAGCTTAGACCTTCGGGGAGGTGGATCATGCATTGATCTCCGAAGTCTTCGGCTCACTCTCGGAGTGCAGCTTCTCCGCCCGCATGAAGCGCCGCCGCGATGCATCGAAGTCGAACAGCTCGGCGTACCGGCCCCAGTTGATCGCCGTTTCGAGCTGGCGCAGCGTCTCCTCTTCGGTGAACTGCTCGTCGAGCATGTCGTGGAAGAACTCTTCGGGCACGGTGCCGTCGCTCTTTGCCTCGATGGCGCGCACGATCTGGCGCAACAGCAGGACGTTTTCGACTGCCGCTACGCGGAACAGCTCTTTCTGACGCAGGATCTCTGAGTTCGCATACTCGGAGCCGGTCGGTGTGATCGCCGCGTCGCCCTCGGTGACGGTGAGGAAGCCGAGCAACTGCGCCGCGTCCACGATCGGCAGCAGGTCGTCGATCTCGAAGCCGAGGTCGTCCGCGAGACGATAGATGTCGTCCTTGCCGTGGTGGTCGAGCACCAACTCCAGCAGGCCGGCGATGCCACCTGGCCTCGCATGGGGAAGCATCTGGTAGTGCATCCTGCGGGGCTCGCGCTCCTGCTTGTCGGCGGGAGTGGTTGGCAGCTTGGGCGGCTTGGCGTCGGGCTGCGTGAGCACCTTGTAGATGTAGTCGACAAGTTGCGTGAAGGCCGTCGCCTTGCGGTCGCGAGGGTGGGTCAGCGATACCTTGAAGTCGGTCCGGATGTGTCCGGGGTTTCTCCCCAGCACGATGATGCGGTCGGCGAGCAGCACCGCCTCCTCGATGTTGTGGGTGACGATGAAGATCGCCTGCGTAGGGATGGTCTTGTTCTGCCACAGCTCCAGCAGTTCGCTGCGGAGGTTCTCCGCCGTCAGCACGTCGAGCGCGGAGAAGGGCTCGTCCATGAAGAGGACTTCAGGTTCGACGACCAGGGCGCGAGCGAAGCCGACTCGCTGCCGCATTCCGCCTGACAGCTCTTTCGGGTATGCTGCCTGGAAGCCGTCCAGACCGACGGTGTCGAGCATCTTCAGTGCCTGCTTGCGCCGGTCGGAGGCGTCCACGCCGCGTGCTTTGAGAGGTGCCTCGACGTTCTCGAGTACCGTCAGCCATGGAAACAGCGCGAAGCTCTGGAAGACGATCGAGACGTTTACATCGGCTGTGGCGATCGGCTTCTCATGCCAGTACACCTGACCCGCAGAGGGCGTCGACAGGCCGGTCAGCATTCGCAGCAGCGTTGACTTGCCGGAGCCCGAAGGACCCAGCAGCGCTACGATCTCTCCAGGAACGATCGAGAGATCTGTCGGCGAGATGACCTGAATGCGGTTCTCGCTCGGCTGGGCATAGTATTTTTCTACACGTTCTGCGCGTATGATCGCTGTCTGCATAAATGAGGTGTTCGTTCGCGAGTTAACTGCCAATCGAAATGCTACCTCTTATCCGACTTGGCCATGCGGTCAGCGTATCATTACTAAGTACATCCCTGGGTAAAGCGGACTGTTATAGTCGCGATACCATTACGTGAGTTAAAATCAGACTTTTGAGGGTCCTTCAGCATGGCAGATATAGCAACCACCACGTCAAAACCCCGGGTGCTCGTCGCGGACGACGAACAGGTGATTGCCAATACGCTCGCGATCATTTTGAACCAGGCAGGTTTTGAGGCGCGCGCCGTCTACAGCGGAGAAAAGGCGGTCGAAGCACTCGACACCTTCCAGCCGGACATGCTCATCAGCGACGTGATTATGACCGGAATGACCGGCATCGAAGCCGCTATTGCCACACGCAAGAAGATTCCCAACTGCAAGATACTCCTGTTCTCCGGTCAGGCGGCGACCGCCGACCTGCTCGAACAGGCCAGGACACAGGGGCACGAGTTCGAGATCCTCGCGAAGCCGGTCCATCCGACGGATCTTTTGGCTAAGCTCCGCTCGTAGTGGGTGTTTGCCGGTACTGTTATTCGAGCATTGTTGCTTCCCACCCTTCGCAAAGGCGCGAAGGATGGGGCACCCGGGGGTTGTGGTGCTTCGGACGAAATGCGGGGGTTCTTCCCCTTCGACAAGCTCAGGGTCAGAATGACAGGCGTTATTGCAGTTAGTTAGCGGGGGTGAACCGCCGCCGCTCTTTGACCTTGATCGCCGGGACACCCGCGTAGACCGTCCAGGGCTCCAGGTTGCGGGTCGCGACTGACCCCAGCCCCAGCACTGCGCCCTCCCCGACATTGACCCCAGGCGCGACTGAGGCCCGCGCGCACACCCACGCATACGGCCCAACCTCCATGGCATAGGCCAGCAACGGGAAGCTGGGGTCGTCGAAGTCGTGCGTCGCTCCACAGACGTAAGACTCTTGCGAGAGGATGGCGTGCGAGCCAAAGCGGATCGGCGCTGGGTTGTAGATCTCCGCGCCGTCGCCTGCCGTCACCTGGTCCGCGCAGATCAGATTCCATGGTGCCCATACCTTCGATCGGGGATAGAAATGGCAGTTCGGCCCCATCGTCGCTCCGAAAAGCCGCAGCCAGCCGGAACGCCATCCATGCAGCGGTCGTGGAGAGGTGCGATAGAACAGGGCCCAGCAGACATTCCAGACCAGACGGCGAATCTGCTCCTGTCGAGAGAAGGCTGGCCGCAGGTACGGGTCGGCTGCCGTCTCCGCCGAGATATGGTCCGCAGCGTTGTAGTGAGCCTGTTTCGCCATCGTCTCCTTGCCTACGCGTTCTGCTTTACACTCTCGAAGATACGCACGATCGTCCTGGCGTTCGTGCGCATGTTATACCTCTGCGCAAAGGTGGCGATCGCCTTCTGGCCCATCGCCTCGCGTTCCGCCTGAGGCATTCCGATCCATCCTCGCAGAAGACGCAGCGTCCCGTCTGCGGTGTCCGACTCCATCAGCCCTGCTCCATCCTCTGCGATATCGGGAGCGATATTCACTTTGTCGGAGAGCAGCACCGGCTTGCCACAGGCGAGAGCTTCGGCCACCGCGATCCCGAAGTTTTCCTGATGGGAGGGCAGAATAAATGCTTCGGAGGCAAAGAACGCACCCCACTTGGCGTCGCCCTTTAGCATCCCGGTCCAATGCACCCGGTCGGACAGTCCGGCCCGTGCGACCACTTTCGCCAGAGCGGGCTGCCAATGCTGCTCGTCTGGCCCCGCCATCACCAAGTCCAGAGCAGGGTCCTCTGCCGCGACCTTCAGGAAGGCGTTGATCAGCAGGTCGCACCCCTTTTTGTGGTGGATGCGCCCCAGAAATAGCAGGAAACGGCGCTCTCTCAGCTGAGGTTGCAGTGCAAAGAACGTCTGCTTCTGCAACTCCGGATCGCCGACAGGCCCACTCGCTCCATAGGAAACCGTATGAGGGTTCCAGCGGTGCAGCCAGAAGCTCTTCTCGGCCAGTTTTTGCTCAGTATTGCAGGTGAAGAGGACCTTATACGCATCGCGGAGCACCCAATACTCGGCGGGCAGCCAGTAGAGCCACTTCTTCAGATGCTTCAGAGGAAATGCATGCTTGAAGTAAGGGTCGAGCATGCCGTGAGTGAAGACGACATACGGCGTGTGCCCCAAAAGCGCTCTTCTTGCAGCAAATCCGCAGTACTGCCACAGACCGTGGACGAAGACCCCGTCGAACCGGTCGCGGTTGGCGACCAGCCACGGCATGAGCTTGTCGCTGTAGGCGTACTTCGTGGAGACCGGCCCCAAAGCATGCACTGGAACCTCAATACCGGCGAGAAACGGGGAGGCAGGATCGTCGAGCGTCACGATCTCGCGATGGTAGTTCGACGGGGCGAACTTGACCAGCGTCAGTACGGATTCGGTCGGGCCTCCTGATTTGGGGTTGATCGTCCCGATGATGTGCAGGATTCGCATGGGTGGTCCCGCGAGCGCAGGGGGCGGTTGTATCGGTGTCAGAGCTGCTGTCATTTTATTAGGCTGAGATCCTTCCTGTGATCGCTGCGAGCGCTTCCCGCAGGCCACGAATATCTTCCTCGAAGCTCCAGCTCCGGATGCGATCGAGCGCTCGCTGGCCCATCCCGGCGGTTGTCTCCGGCGATGCAAGGACCCTCTCGAGGGCCTCCTTCAGCGCCTCCACGGCACGCGCGGGAAAGATAGCTCCCTCGACACCGTCCGTGATCAGGTCTGGCTGGCAACCAACGTCGTCTGAGATGATGACCGCCCGTCCCGCATTCATCACTTCGTTCACGATCAATCCCCAGGGCTCGTGGCGGGAGGGCAGGACAAAGACGCTGGCAATATCGAAGAACCGAGGTAGCTCCGACTGGTTGCGAAAGCCGCAGAACCGGATGCTCTTAAAACCGGTAGCTGCCGCGGATTTTTCGAGCGAAGATCGCATCTCTCCGTCGCCGACGATGACAAGGTAGGGATGCGGTTCCACTCCTTTGCCCGGTGAAAGCCTGAGGTACGCTTCGAGAAGATCGTCGCAGTGCTTCCGCTGTTGCAGCTTCGAGGCAAACAGGATGACTGGTCGCGAAGGGTCGAGGTCCAGCTCTGCGAGCAAGTCGGCACGTCCCGCCTGCGCAGCGACGCTGCGTTGCTGAAAGTAAGCATTATCCACCGCATACGGCATCAGAAACTGAGGAAAGTCCTCGCCAAGATAGTGACGCCAGTAGGCAGAGTTGAGCGTCCCGATCGGGAGAGTTGCATCCACCAGATGCTTCAACATGCCGAAGAAGAGCCGCTTTGCCACCAGCTTGGCCCCGCTGCGAGAACGGTCGCGCAGCCAGGACTCCGCCCGCAGGAGCACTGGAATTCCCAGTGCGTTCGCGGCCAGAATGCCATGCATTGCATTGACGGTGGCGTAGCCGTGGACCCAGAGCGCGTCGAAGCCCGGCTCTCCGTTCCGGCCATGCAACCGGCTCAGGATGCCGCGGCTTATCGGGCTGGTGACGCTCACGCCGGAGGTGTCCCGCAGCGCCGGCAAAAACTCGTGGCGATACCCCTCCAGCAGCGGCACGTCCCACTTCACGCTGACGCCGAAGCCCTCATCTTTATAGCCGCGAACGGAGAAGTCAGACCCGAAGAACACCGTCAGATCGATATCCGGTTCCTGCGCGATCCGCCGCAGCAGTGGGGCCTGATATTGAATAGGGTGGCTCACAAGGTAGGCGAGCCTTACCTTGTGGGCCGTGCTGCCAGAGGGGTCTGGAAGAGGGATGGACATCAGTATCTACACTCCTGCCGCTACGCGGTTGTATGGCTGGTCGCAGCATCAGACAATCCGCCGGGGCGTATTGAAGTCCTTACCTGTTCTGGTAGGCGACCAAGAAAAGAGACGCGAGACTGGTGACCGCCCCGAAGCCGCCATTGATCAAGGAAGCTTTCAATGCGTTGGTTGGCAGGAATACGATATCGTCTGCCTGCAGCACGGGGTCCGGATCTTTCCCTCTCATTATTCTCTTGATGTCGGTCTGTACCACCTTGCGTTCGAAACCGACCGTCCTGATAATCCGCAGGTCCTTATAGTTGCCTTCAAACCCGATGCCGCCACCCAGCGAGGTCGCCTGCATTAACGTCAGTGGAGAGTTCTGGATCAAGGGGATTGCTGACTGGGTCTTGAAGGCTCCCAGAAGATAGACGACTCCTGCTTTTGTCACAACCACCGTGTCGTGAGGAAAGACCGGCACATCGGCCTTTGCACTCTGGATAGGGTCCGGGCCGAGATCGACCACAATCGCCTGGGCTACGCCAGGCCGGTTGATGATGACGGTGTGGCTGGCCGTGAGAGGGAAACCACCTGCTGCGGAGAGAACGCTCAACAACCCTCGTTGACCGGCAACCGGGATCACCCCGTGCATCTCTCCCGATACCGTGACGACCTGGTTCGGGGAATCTATAACCTGCACTGTAATCTGTGGATTGCGATACATCCCTGCGCTCTTCAGGCGCTCCGCGATTAAGTCGGCGGCTTCATGCAGCGTCAGTCCGATCACGGGTACGACTCCGATCAAGGGTACCTGCAAGGAACCGTCGAGCCCTACGCGCTCCGGAGTTGAAAAGTCCGTCGATCCAAAGAGATGGACCATCAGTTGATCTCCGACGCCGATGACTATCGCTCTATCTGCCGGATAAAGAATGGCCGGATCTGTCGTAACCGTGATGGGAGTGTTGACTGGCGTGGAGACAGTAAGAGAAGGCCCGGTAAACTGGCCGAATCCAGGGAGTGCGCAACCGCACAAGAAAATCATGGCTGCGGCGGCTCGCCTCCCCATCCATCTCGCGTCTGTAATCTTTGTCACTGAAGCATCCTTGTTTCCTGCAAGCAGCTTTCGCAATATCATCGATCAGCCTCTCTTGCCATTGATCTTGTCGCCGGATGTGGGCTGTGTCTCCCAGCTATCGGAGTCGATGCTGGAGTACGAATAGCCCGAGTAACCGTAGTACCCATAGTATTCCGGCGCGTTCAGGTCGACCGCGTTGAGAACGATTCCCGTAAGCGGTGCTCCTGCTCTGAGGAGCAGATCGCGCGCGCGCCGCACCACATGCTTGCTGGATTTTCCGTGACGGATCACCAGCGCGACCGCGTCAGCCTTTCGCGCCAGAAGGACGCCGTCCGTGACCGACAGAATCGGCGGCGAATCGATCACGACGTGTGTGTATAGCTTTCCACATTGCTCCAGCAGGTCGTCCATAGCCTGGGATGACAGCATCTCGGTCGGGAAGGGTGGAACCGGTCCCGCCGGCAGGATGTGAAGATTCGGAACCTCCGGAACTTGCTGCACGGTGTTCTCAAGAGTCGAGCTTCCGGTCAGCAGAGTCGTTACACCAACCTTACCGTTCAGGCCGAACCGATGATGAATGTTCGGTCGGCGCAGGTCGGCGTCGATCAGAATCACACTCGTGTCGGCCTGCGCGAGGATGCAGGCAAGATTACTGGAGGTCGTCGTTTTACCTTCCGACGGCGTTGCGCTCGTGAACATGATGTACTTCGGTGGACCGCCGGTCGTCGACAACAGGAGCGAGGTACGCAAGGACCGAAAAGCCTCGGCAAACTGGGACTTCGGCTGCGTCAGGACGCTGATGTTGCGTTGAGCGGTCGTATAGTTCGCGGCAGTTTCCGTAGTCGTCCTGCGAGACCGAGGAATGATCGCCAGGGAGGGAAGCTCGGTGATGGACTCGATCTCCGCAATGCTGCGCAATCCGGTGTCCAGGCTCTCCAGGAGGAACGCAACCGCAACTCCAGCCATGAGGCTGAACAGCAGCGCGATGATGATGATCGTCGATCCCGCCTGCAGCGTTGGGCTGGCAGGTGGGAGCGCCTGATCGACAACGTCGATCTCGAGGGACTCCAGTCCAGCCTGCACTCCAGCCGCTCGCAGACGCTGTTTCAACCCGTCATAGAGCGTCCGGTTGGCTTCATACTCGCGTTCGCGAAGCGTGTACTGCACCAGGTCGTCACGCAGTTTGTAGGCGTTGGCCTTCTCTGTATCGAGTGTTGCGGAGGTCTGGTCCTCCGCGCTACGGGCGATCAGGTATGCTTCCTTCGATGCAAGCACCATCCGCTTCTGTTCGAGGTCGACTTCTTTTTGAAGGGCATCGATCTGGGCCTTCTGGGCCAGCACTGTGGGGTGGTTCGGACCCAGGGAAGCCTGCGTCTGTGCATAACTGGCCTGAAGAGTCGACAGCTGCGTGCGCAACTGTTGGAGCCCTGTCGAATTGGTTCCGGAGTCGGAACTGCCGACTACGCCTGGAGCAGCACCTGGCGTTGACACGGTTCCGCTGCTGATACCGCTGCTGACACCTGTGCTAATACCTGCACTGCCGTCCGGGTTGACAGCACTCGAACCCATCTCGCTCAACATCCGATAACGGGCCTCGGCAAGGATGCGTGCGATCTTCGCCTGACCACTCGCTTTTGCGAGATCATCGAGCCCGGCAACCATTTGGCTGTGGGTCGGGTCGAGGCCGATGATTCCCAGGCGCCTCTGAATATCAATCATCTGCTCTTCCGACGTCTCCACCTGCTGCTTCAGGTCGTCGAGCTGTCCGGAGAGCCATTGCGAGACACGTTGTGTCGATGCAAAACGTGTCTCGTAGCTGCGTTGGATGTAATCCGAGATAAGTTTGTTGACGATATCAGCGGAAAGCTTGGCATTGAGGCTGCTATAGCTGATACGGATGATGTCCGTTTTGAGGACCAGCTGCACCTGGAGATTTGTCTGCAGAGTGCCGACGGTTGCCTGGCGAACGTGGGGATCATCCAGGGAGTAGTGAGTAAGTCCACCCTTTGGCCCGAAAAAATTAGGGTTGTTCGGAAGGTCCAGCTCTCGTGCGACTGTCAACAGCAGGGATTCGCTCTGTAGGATGTTGACTTCGGTCTGCAGTCTGGACGAAGAATCTGAGGCAGCGCTCGCAAGACCAGTGACACGGTACTCGTTTGACGATCCGGTCCGAACCTGAATACGTCCCGTTGCAATGTAAAGCTTAGGCTGAGTCGTCGTCTTGTAAATACCGTAGAACAGGCCGAGAAGAGCTGCCACCACAAGCACCCAGCGCTGTTTCCGGAGCATAATCAATACTTCAGGGAGGCTGGTTTGAGGCGAAACTGTACTGAATCCCGATGGTCGAGCGCCAGGTATGCCCACGTCGGGTGGGGTTGAGGTTTCTTGGGAAGCCATTGCCCATATACTACGCGACCGGGACACTGGAAGGAAGAAAATCCGGGCGATGGGCCGTCAGGCTTCCCACTTTGAATGGACGAGATTTATCCAGTTTCAGGAGATCGGGAGTCAAACGACCAAGAGTCGAATAGACTTGAATCAGACGTTTCTCGATAGAACCTCCAACCGGTTCGACCAAACCTAAGGACTGAAGCTTAGCTACTTTATGAATTTTATGAATGAAAATATTCAAATTGCTGTAGTCGGTTCCGGATACGTCGGTCTTGTCGCCGCCGTCTGTTTCGCTGAAATGGGTCATGACGTGATCTGTGTCGATAACGATGAGCGCAAGGTTGCCGCGCTGCAGGGGGGAGATACGCTCATTCATGAGAACTATCTCCCGGAGCTGCTCGAGCGCTATCGCAATACAAAGGTGCGCTTCATGACCGATCTCGCCGAGGCGGTTCGCGAGTGCGAGGCCATTTTCATCGCCGTAGGCACCCCTCAGAGCGAGACAGGTGATGCAGACCTGTCTTATGTGGAGGCAGTGGCCTGCGAGATCGCCCGCTCACTGACCAGCTACAAGGTTATTGTCGAAAAAAGCACGGTCCCGGTCTACACGAATGAGTGGATTCGCCGCGCCATCGAGCGCAACGGCGTTGACCGGGAGCTCTTCGACGTAGTCTCCAACCCCGAGTTTCTCCGCGAGGGAACCGCCGTCGCCGACTTCCTGCACCCCGACCGTATCGTCGTCGGTGCCGATAGCGAGCGTGCCGCAGCTGTTCTCAACGACATCTATGCTCCGCTCACCAGCGGCGAGTACTACAAGCGCCCTGACGCCATCGCCGGCGCCTGTGGTGTTACCGCACCGCCGCCCCTGCTCAATACCTCCACCAAGAGCGCCGAGATCATCAAGCACGCCTCAAACGCCTTCCTCGCCGTCAAGATCTCCTTCATCAACGCGGTCTCGAACCTCTGCGAGGCGACGGACGCGAATGTGGAGCAGGTGGCGCGGGGCATGGGCCTCGACAGCCGCATTGGCCCCAAGTTCCTCCGTCCAGGCATCGGCTACGGCGGCTCCTGTTTTCCCAAGGATGTCGCGGCCTTTCGCTCGGTCGCCGACCAGCTAGGCGTTGACTTCAGCCTGCTGAGTGAGGTGGAGAAGATCAATGTTCAACAGAAGAAGCGCTTCCTCAGTAAGGTCCGCTCTGCTCTCTGGACCCTCCGCGGCAAGCGTCTTGCCGTGCTCGGCCTGGCCTTCAAGGGGGAGACGGATGACATCCGCGAATCTCCAGCCATCGACCTCGTCGAGATGCTGATCGCCGAGGGCTGTACCATCGCTGCCTTCGATCCTGCTGCGATCAAGCGCACCGAACAGGAGCTTCCCGCAGGCCCCCAGCTTCGCTATGTCTCCGATGCTTACGCCGCCGCCGATGATGCCGATGCACTCCTTATCCTTACAGACTGGACCGAGTTCGCCGCTCTCGACCTTCCACGCCTTCATAAGACGCTTCGCTACCCCATCGTCATCGACGGCCGCAACCTCTATGACCCAGCCGTTATGGTCGAGCACGGCTTCACTTATCTCAGCATTGGCCGCCCCACCGCCACGCCTGTGAGACACCGTGTCCCAGCCTCTATGGTCTAAGCAGATCGACCTATTGATAGATAGCTGGACATGAATTACTAAAAAGGTATAAGTCTTCAACTGCCAAAAAACTTGTCAATCCGGAACAACGTCCTCGCAGTTTCATCGCGAGAGGCACAGTCGAAAGACCTGCGGCCTGCTCAGAATGGCAGCCGCTTACCTTGGTAGCAGCACATTGCTCTCCTGCTTGGCTTACTAAACCGAGACGTTTAAGGAATAAATAAGGAATCATGATCTCTCAGACCATTCTTGTTACCGGAGCCGCAGGTTTCCTCGGCTCCCATCTCACCGACACGCTCCTCGCCGAAGGCCACTCCGTTATCGGCGTCGATAATCTTTGCACCGGCAATCTGGCGAATCTCGCGCATCTCACGAGAGAGCCACGCTTCCGCTTCGTCCAGCAGGATATCTGCCAGCCCTTCGATGTCGGGCCGGTGGACTATGTGTTTAACTTCGCTTCTCCCGCCAGCCCGGTGGACTACGAGCGCCTGGGGCCTGAAACCCTGCTTGTCGGTTCGGCCGGGACTGTCAACACCCTCGAGATCGCTAAGAAGTACAGCGCCGAATACCTTCACGCTTCCACCTCGGAGTGCTACGGCGATCCCGAGGTCCATCCCCAGGTCGAGACCTACTGGGGCAACGTCAACCCCATCGGCCCGCGTTCCGTGTACGACGAGGCCAAGCGCTTTTCCGAGGCGACGGTCATGGCGTACCACCGCTACCATGGCGTTAACACGCACCTCGTCCGCATCTTCAATACCTATGGCCCACGGCTCCAGGCGAACGACGGACGCGTCATCTCGAACCTGGTGATGCAGGCGCTTCGCGGTAATCCGCTAACGATCTATGGCGATGGCTCCCAGACTCGCAGCTTCTGCTTTGTTTCGGATCTCATCGACGGTATTGTCCGCCTCTCCCGGTCCGACGAGCACCTCCCCGTCAACATCGGCAACCCGGTGGAGTGGACCATCCTCGAGTGCGCCAATGAGGTTCTTGCTGTCACTGGTTCCAAGAGCAAAATCGTCCTTAAGCCGCTCCCGCAGGACGATCCCATGCGCCGCCGCCCCGATATCACCCGCGCGCAGACACTCCTCGGCTGGGAGCCGAAGATCAAGCTGCGAGAGGGATTGGAAAGGTCTCTCGCCTACTTCCAGTCTTGTGTCGATGCAAGCATGGAAGTAGGGAAGAGATGAAGAGATGTAGCCGTCCGTCTTCGCAGGCTTGCGAAGACAGACGGCTATGGTGCTCCAGCAGAGGTGTGGAGTTTGGGAAACCAGGTCAGTTGCACGGCGACCGCAGTGTTGCTTTGTTGTCCTGGCAGATAGATAGGGGCCTTCCATCGCTCATACTGCACCCAACCGTTGATCTCCAGGTCGTTGCCGACGCGCTTCAGGACATTCACTTTGAAGGAGTTCTGAGTTGTCCCGCCAGGGAGGGGGGCCTGAGGAATGTTTGTATTGAATGAGACCGGGGTTGGCCCGCCGGGGATGAAGTCCTTTGGCGTCTTCTTGTTCAGATACTCCAGTTGTATCCATTCATTGCCGGAAAGGTGATAAGTCAGCCACGCCTGACCTCCCTTGGCCTCGCGCCCAATCCAGTCTCCCATAATATTTCCTTTGTTCGTATATCCCTGTCGTTGGACAGTCTCCGTGTAGTTTCCACCGCCGAACTCGCAGATCGTAGTGGAACAGTCCGTCGATACGCCCTCCACCCTCAGATCGATTTTCTTTGCCATCGGGAAATGGGAGATATAAATACCCGGGCGGTAACCGGCGCGTCGTGGCGCGGAGACCGGCGTGTAGTCGTCATGCGTCTCGGAATCCGTATAGAGCGTGACGTAGTTGCGGAGAAAGGGCAGCCGATACGAGAAGTTGAACGAACTGAAACGAGCGCCCGGGTCGTCCCTCGAAAACTTCTCGGCTGCGGTCGTATCACTCAGACTGAAGAAACCTTTGAGAAAGGTGTGCAGCGTAACCGGCTCATGTCCTGCGCCGCCAAAGATGATGGTCCGCTGAAATCCGAACTGAAAGTTCTTGGTAGGGGCGAACGAAAGGGTATCCGAATGCACCCACGGATGGTTCGGGTACGTGTGTCCCTTCAGGCTGCCATAAAAGAAGTCGTAGCGCATTGGCCCGAAGACCTTTGAAACCCATGGGATATAGAGTGGCTCAACCCGGTTGATCCGGAAAGAGTAAATATTCTCAGCGTTGTTGGACCATGCCATTCCACCGCCCATTCCCGGCCCAAGCCATGCGTCCGACTTACCCCCGGAGATCTCGTGTCCCAGCAGATGAAAGGATAGCGTCGCCTCCACTAGGCGAAAAGGATTCTGCGCGGCGATCGGCCCTGTCGGAATCGTCGATTGGGGATCGTTCGGCGGAGCGAAGACAATCTGATCGATCGTCGAAAGCTGCTGCGACAACGCCAGTGAGTACCCCGTCGCCGATGGCGCATGCTGATACTCCCCGCGCACATGCAGCGAAAAACGCCACCACTCATTCAGCGTCGAAAACCCCGTAATGTTGTTGAAGCCCTTTTGGTATGGCCTTCCATAGTCGTTCACGATCGTCTGCCCAAGGTGGTAGCTGTCGTTCAGCGTGTTTCCGCTGATGCCCATCAGACGTGTGTACACCGACTGCACTCCATGCACCTGTCCGCGCGGAGTGCTTCCATCCGGCACTTCTGCCGAGAGCTCCCGCAGTAGTACATCAAGAATCGCCTGTGCCTCCTGGTTGTCCCCGGCCAGGATATCGGCCTGCGACTCCTGGAGCATATGCATCGCGCTCCTGCGCGTCCACGGGCGCATACTCAGGAACGCCGTATCCAGGTAGCCCATCCCGTACAGGCGCGCCATCTCCGGATAGACCCAGCTATCGACAGGAATATAAGCCGAACCGAGGGTGTCCTTCATGGTAATGGTAGGAGGACCATACGGCCCATAAGGCTCATACGCGGTAAAGATCTCATCAGGAGTGTACTTCGGCTTCCCAGGAGGCGGTGCGCTTCGGATGACCGTGATAGGTGGAGCCGGCTGCGGAGGCGGAGCCCCCTTTTGGGCTGGATCGATATCCGGATCGTAGGCAGGACGGGATGGCGTGACTGTCGGGGACGGGGACTGGGGCGTTGGAACCGGGGCGGCCTGTACCGGTTGTTGGGGCGGCGGGGTAGAGGGGGCTGTCTGTGCATGGCCTGACGAGAGGGTCATCATCGTCAGCCCTGCAAAACCAAGTAGAAATCCTGAACGCACTCGCACCTCAAAGCATTGCCTGATTGGTACACCTAGTGTAAACCGCGTTCCGGCTTTGCCGTTGTTCATGTTTCAGAAAGGCCTTTGAGCTCTCAAAGGAGATCAATTCGTGCCTGAAAGGAGGTCGCCACCCGTGCCAGCCACTCTTCGCTGCACACTTGTCTGCGCAGCAAGGTCTGTCCCATCATCATGATAGGGTCGAGGGCCTTCGCTTTTTTTTGCCCCTCCAGACGATAGGTTACGCACTCCATCAATGCCGGTCCGCCACCCATCCGCGCTCGTCCAATCGACTCCTGCGCTACCCGGTATAGCGCCACCGCATCGTTCGAGTCCACCGGGATGCCTGGAACTCCTTCGGCCGTCGCCCGCTTGCTCAACGCCGTGACCTTTGCTCCTTTGACTCGCTTGGTGCTCGCCTCCGGTAGTGCCACAAACAGCATCGGTAGCTCGTGGTGACCGGCAAACCGGAGCACCTCGCGCCATACCGACGCCTTTACTGCATGGCTCTGCGCAAACACTACAACGACCTTCCGCAGGTGGTTCTGCTTCAAGGCCAGGGCTGCGCCCAGTGCCACCCGAAACCGGTCTCCCGTCTCCTCAATCGGCGGAAGCAGACCCGCCATGTGCAGTTCCGCGGCTTTATGTGCATTTTTCTTGCTTGCGGAGATCGAGTCCAAGTGTTCCAGAACATCCTGAAGCTCTACCCCTCGTACAAACGCTGTCGTCACGCTTCCGGCCACATCGCTCGTAAGGTCCTCTGGCTCGAGCTCGACTAGCGCGCTTACCCGGCAGGCCTCTTGTCCGTGAACGCCCGTCCCCTTTGCTTTGCGCCGTTTGGCGTGGGCGAGATCTTCCAGTATCCGGGACTCCACCATACCGGCATACATCCGTTGCATCGTATTGTTGCGAACTAGCGGACTCTCAGGCGGTACACTCCCGCTCGACGAGTCCGTCCTACCGACCATCTCACCCATCACGCCTCAACTAAAAATTTCATTGGAACTGTATCGACAATAAATGAGGCCGCCTCAATGTGGCGGCCTCATTCTCACATACGACGATTAAGCGCGTGCTGGATCGGTTGCCTCGGTGTCCAGACCAAGCTCCACCAGGGCCTTTTGCGCTGCCTTGGGCTTGAACTTGCCCTCTCGCGCCAGCTTCGACAACGTCGCTCCTACCACTGACTCCGCATTGACCTCGAAGTGCCGTCGCAGATTTTCACGGTTGTCGCTGCGGCCAAAGCCATCCGTTCCCAGCGTGACCAGCCGTCCCTGCAGCCAGGGAGCGAGCGTGTCGGGGATCGACTTCATATAGTCACTTGCTGCGATGATCGGCCCAGCTGTGCCGCCAACCATTGTCTGGAGGTAGCTTTGCCGCTCCTTCTCTGCTGGATGCAGCCGGTTCCAGCGTTCCACTGCGAGTGCCTCGCGGCGAAGCTCGGTATAGCTCGGCACACTCCACACGTCGGTGTGTATGCCGTACTTCTCGGCAAGGATAGACTGTGCCCGCAGCACCTCGTTCAGAATTGGGCCGCTGCCGAACATCTGTGCCACAGCCTCACCGCCAGTTGCTGGCTTCAGCTTGTAGAGGCCGCGCACGATCCCCTCCGCCGCGCCCTCCGGCATTGGAGGCATTGGGTAGTCCTCGTTGTACATCGTGATGTAGTAGAAGACGTCCTCGGCCTTTTCGTACATGCGGCGAATCCCGTCCTGCACCACCACCGCCAGCTCGTACACGAACGCCGGATCGTAGCTTACGCAGGTCGGCACCGTGCTCGAGAGCACATGGCTATGGCCATCCTGGTGCTGTAGCCCCTCGCCGAGCATGGTGGTGCGGCCTGCGGTTCCGCCCATCAGGAAGCCCTTGCCTCGCGAGTCCGCGAACGCCCAAACCATGTCGCCGATGCGCTGGAAGCCGAACATCGAGTAGTACATGTAGAAGGGAATCGTCGGCACCTTGTAGTTCGAATACGCCGTGCCCGCTGCGGTAAACGAGGCCATCGAGCCCGCTTCGGTGATGCCTTCCTCGAGGATCTGCCCGTCCTTCGCCTCGCGATAGTAGAGCAGCATGTCCGCGTCGTGCGGGGTGTACCGCTGCCCCTCGGGTGCGTAGATGCCCACCTGACGGATCGCCGACTCCATGCCGAAGGTGCGTCCCTCATCCGGCACGATGGGCACGATCAGCTTGCCGATCACCGGGTCCTTCATCAGGTGACGCAGGATGCTGACAAACCCCAGCGTCGTCGAGACCGAGCGACCATTCGACCCCGCCGTCCACTCGCTGTAGTACGCCAGATCCGGCGCCTTGAAGTCGCTCTTCGGTACCTCACGTGTCGGCAGATAGCCGCCCAGCTCTTTGCGCCGCTCCTGCATGTATGCAATCTCGGGCGAGTCCTGGGCCGGACGGTAGAACGCGCCATCCTTCGCTGCCTGTTCGGGGATCGGGATTTCGAACCGCTTCACGAATGCCGCCAGCCCATCATCGGCTAGCTTCTTCTCGGAGTGGGTCGCGTTCCGCGCCTGCGCCGAGCCCAGTCCATAGCCCTTCACGGTCTTTGCAAGGATCACCGTTGGCCCGCCCTTATGATCGAGGGCACGCTTGTAGGCGTTGTAGATCTTCGCGGGATCGTGTCCACCGCGATGCAGCACCGCAAGCTGATCGTCCGTGTAGTCCTTCACCAGCTCCAGCAGCTCCGGGTACTTGCCGAAGAAGTGCTCGCGCAGGTACGCGCCGTCCTTCGCCTTGAAGGTCTGGAAGTCGCCATCGACGCACTCTTCCATGCGGCGGAGTAGCAGGCCTGTATGGTCGCGCTCAAATAGCGCATCCCAGTCTGAGCCCCAGATGACCTTGATCACGTTCCAGCCTGCACCGAGGAAGACGCCTTCGAGCTCGTCGATGATGCGTTTGTTGCCACGCACCGGGCCGTCCAGCCTCTGCAGGTTGCAATTGACGACGAAGATCAGGTTGTCCAACTTCTCGCGTGCGCCGAGCGAGATCGCGCCCAGCGTATCGACCTCGTCCGTCTCGCCGTCGCCCACAAACGCCCAGATCTTGCGGTCGGTCTTCTCGATCAGTCCGCGGTTCTCCAGATATCGCATGAACCGCGCCTGATAGATTGCATTCAGCGGCCCGATACCCATCGAGACGGTAGGGAAGTTCCAGAAGTCCGACATCAGCCACGGGTGTGGATACGATGACAAGCCTGGCTCGCCGCGAAGCTCATGCCGGAAGTTCTTCAGCCGCGCATCGTCGAAGCGTCCTTCGAGATAAGCCCGCGCGTAGACGCCGGGTGAGGCGTGTCCCTGGAAGTAGATAAAGTCCCCCGGTTGCTCGCCATACTTGGCGTGGAAGAAGTGGTTAAACCCAACCTCCAGCAGCGTGGCCAAAGAGGAGTACGTCGAAATATGCCCGCCGATTCCGGCATCTTTCTTATTCTGGCTATGCACCATGGCCATCGCGTTCCAGCGGATCAGGCTCTCGACGCGGCGTTCCAGATTCCGGTCCCCGGGGTAGGCGACCTCATCGTGCTTGGGAATCGTATTCCGGTAGGGGGTGGTCAGCTCGTTCGGCGTCGGCACTCCGGCCTCGCGTGCCCGCTGGCGAAGCGCCGTCAGCAGCTCGGTGCCGTTCTCCCAGTCCGTGGCAACGACGTCGTCAAACGCCTCGATCCACTCGGACATCTCTTCGGAAAAGTCAATTTTGGTAGAAGCTTCAATCTTGGTCGCCATAAGCAGTCCTTATACCCCCGGGTCCAACACTCTAAAGATAATTGCATGGAGGCTAAACCGTCACCTGCGGGTTGGTATTCGGTCGGCTGCTGGTGGGAATTACCAGCTAAAGCCACCCGACGGAGGCGGCCACGACTGATTGAGCTGACGTAGCAGCACGATGCGTCCGAAGTGATAGGCGTTGTGGGCGGCAAGGCTTTCAAGCTGATCGCGAACCGACATCGTCCGCACCGGCGCTCCCGGTCGAGACGGGCAACGAATTGGTTCGTCGAGCCGCCCCAAATCCCGCGCCGCAGCGGCAGCCTTTTTGTTTCCCTCGAAGAACCGCTCGCGAAGTTGCTCCCAGCTCTCTTGCTTGGCGTCCGTTTCCGTGGGGAAACCAGCAGAGGGATGCGTCGGAAAGGGCGTCTCGATCCCGCCGACCCAGTCCAGCGTCACCTGTTGCCAGAACGTAATGTGCCAGAGCTCCTCGTAGATCGTGTGTGGCACGTTGGCGATCCGATGATGGGCGAGATCGGCTGCGAGGGCCTCGAGGATGTGGCTCGGAGGTGCTGCCGCGCTGTCGCCGATGAGCGTCTGTTCCAGTTCGTTCATGGGTTCTCCTGGGGTTGTGCTGCTACGAACAAAATGCGGGGGTTCTTCGCTCCGCTCAGAATGACAGGTAGGGTTGCCTCTTGAACGTGAGTTTAAGAGTACCTACGTTGAATAATCTGCGTTGATCCGCACGTACTCCTCGGTCAGGTCGCAGGTTAGAAACACGCACTCCTCCGCGCCTACGCCGAGATCGAGCGCGATGGTGTACTCCCGCTGTTGCATCAGCGCGTGCGTTGCGGCTTTGTCGAAGATGGGAGAGCGCATGCCTCCGGCAAACACGGGCAGTCCGCCAATCGTTATCGTCACCAGCGCCGGATTAAACTCCACGCCGGAGTAACCTGCCGCTGCCAGCAGTCGTCCCCAGTTCGGGTCCGCGCTCGACCATGCCGTCTTGCACAGTGGTGAGTGTGCAATTGCCTTTGCTACGGTCTTTGCCTCAGTCGTCGTCCGCGCTCCCGTGATGTGCAGCTTCACTACGTGGCCCACACCCTCGCCGTCGTCCACGATCTGGTGTGCCAGTGAGTCGCAGACCAGCTTTAGTGCATCCGCGAACGCTGTGTTGACCTGTCCATCCAACCGGATGCCGCTTGCTCCGCTTGCCAGCAGCAGAACGGTGTCGTTCGTCGAGGTATCTCCGTCGATTGAGATGCTGTTGAAGCTTCCCTCGACAGCGGGCTCCAGCAACGCTCGAAGCTGGGCTGCATCAGCAATCGCATCGGTAAAGAGATAGACCAGCATCGTTGCATGAGGTGGTCCCACGGGCGCGCCAAGCTGCGGATGGATCATCCCTGCTCCCTTCGCTGCGCCGAACAGCCGCACCTCTGTGCCATCGATCGCGACCACTGCGCGGGCCACCTTCATCTTCGTATCTGTCGTCATGATCGCGCGTGCAAACAGCTCCGCATGATCGGATGTGTCACCCAGCGCGGCCTTCGCCGCGGGCAATGCGGCGAGCACCTTCTCCGCTGGAAACGGCACTCCGATAATCCCGGTCGAGGAAGGGAAGACCTCGTCGAAGATGCAGCCGAACTGCTCCGCCGCCGCCACGCACGTCCGCTCGCAGGCCTCGATTCCAGCGTGGCCGGTGGCACAGTTCGCGTTCCCCGCATTCACCAGCACCGCCGACACTCGTCCACCGGTTCCCAGCATATGCCGCCGCCCCACCGTCACCGGAGCTGCTACGACTTGATTCTTCGTAAACATCACGGCTCCGACCGCACCCTTTGGAGCAACGGCAACGGCCAGATCCAGATTTCCGCTGGCCTTGATCCCGGCTTTGACTGCTCCCCACTCAAACCCCAACGGCAACGCCTGTGCAGGCAACTTCAGCTCATTCTCCATACCTTCTACTCTACCAAGCACCCAAAGAAAACGATTCCCGATGTATCCTGCTGCCATGCTGCTTGAAGCGCTCCGCACGTCTGTCCTCGAAGCCAACCTCGAACTCGTCCGGCGAGGACTCGTCCTCTATACCTTTGGCAACGCCTCGGGCGTCGACCGCGAGCAGGGCCTCGTCGTCATCAAGCCCTCCGGCGTCGACTACGACGACCTGCGCCCGGAGCACATGGTCGTGACAGATCTCCACGGCAAGGTCATCGACGGCAAGCTCAATCCTTCTTCCGACCTCGACACCCACACCTTGCTCTACCGCGAGTTTCCCACCATCGGCGCCGTCGTCCACACGCACTCCGAGTACGCCACCAGTTTTGCCCAGGCCGGACTCGCCATCCCGCCCCTCGGCACCACTCACGCTGACTACTTTTACGGTCCCGTCCCTTGCACGCCCGACCTCAGTGATGAGGCTATTGGCGGCCGCTACGTCCACGAGACCGGCCTCGCCATCGTTGAGCACTTCCGCCAGAACGGCATCGACCCGCTTGCTGTCCCCGCCGTCCTCGTCTCTGGCCATGCTCCTTTCTGCTGGGGCAAAACGCCTGACGATGCTGCCCACAATGCCGTCGTGCTCGAGGCTGTGGCAAAGATGGCGTACAAGACCCTCACGCTTGTCCCAGGACACAAGGGAGTGTCGCAGGCGCTGCTCGACCGACACTACTTTCGGAAGCATGGTGCTTCGGCGACTTATGGGCAGTCCCGTTAGAGCATTTTCACCATGAGTGTTTTGTGGGTGTTGTTGTTTCCCACCCTTCGCAAAGGCGCGAAGGATGGGGCACCCGGAAAGAGGAAGCGATGGAGGGATACAACCATTCCCTCAGGGGCTAAAGCCCTGCTTCTTTCCAACTTTTACGGCGGGACTGAAGTCCCGCCCTTTCAAAACTCTCTCTTGCAAGCAGTTTTTTGGACAGATTCTAAAACTTCACCGGCAGCGTCCGTCCTGCATCCGAGCTTTCGCGGGCCATCTCCAGCAGCTTCACCACACGATAGCCCTCCTCGGATGGCACCGCTAGCGGAGCGACACCGTTGATTGCATCGCGGACACTCGCGTAGTAGCCGCGATAGTCACCGCGTTCGGTCTCGACGATGGTGCTGACCAGTGTCCCGGGATTGGCTGGGTCGGGGGCGATGGTCAGGGTTCCCCATGCCTTCTCGGGCTCCGGCAGCCAGTCTCCCGAACCCATTGGCGGAACCTTCGCACCCGCGACCAGGGCGGGTTCCTGTGGGTCAAGGCCGCGTTTCTTGAAGCTGCCATGCGTCCCGTGCAGCAGGAAACGCGGCGAGGCATCACAGGCCACCATGCTGGAGCGGCAGTACGTCATCAGCCTTGGATAGTGCAGGGTAATGTCGAAGGCGTCTTCGATGGCTGTCTGGTCGCGGTCCTTGCGGACGCTGGCGGTGATCGCCTCCGGTACGCCGAAGAGTGCCAGACACTGATCGACCAGATGTGGCCCAAGGTCGAAGAGCAGGCCGTTCGCAGGATTCTGTGCCTCCTTCCACGTGCCTTCCCGTGGCAGGGGACGGAAGCGGTCGAAGTGCGACTCGAAGGTGACGAGACGCCCCAGCACACCTTCTCCGAGCAGTTTGCGGACGGTAAGGAAGTCGCCGTCCCAGCGCCGGTTGTGGAACGGTGCGAGCACCACGCCCTTCTGCTTCGCGAGATCGACCAGCTCTCTCGCCTCGGCGCTGGTCGCCGCAAAGGGCTTGTCGATGACGACGTGCTTGCCTGCCTCGAGCGCTTGCTTTGCAAGCGTGTAGTGCGTCTCGTTGGGAGTGCCGACGACGATGAGCTGGACGGCCTTGTCGTCGAGCGCCTCCTCGAACGACCGCAGAATGCGCGCTTCGGGGTATGCCTTCGCGGCCTCGTCGCCCTTGCGCTGCACGATGCCATTCAGGTGCAGCCCCGGCACAGCGCTTACGAACGGAGCATGAAAGACCCGCCCAGCCAGCCCAAATCCCACCACTACCGTCTCAATCGCAGCACTCATTACGCTCTCCCAATCTCTCGCAACGCAGGATAAATCTTTCGATACTCCTTATATGCGATATCCATCTCTGATGCATGGACGGGAGAAATCGTCTCGGCGATCCGGACGGTTGAGGCACAGGCTGCCTCGACGCTCGGCCATGCGCCGATGCCCGTTCCGGCCAGCAGGGCCGCGCCAAAGGCTCCACCCTCTTCGGCTTCGAGCAACTGCACTGGTTGACCATAAATATCAGCCTGAATCTGTCGCCAGAGCTTGCCCCGTGCGCCTCCGCCACCGAGGCGGATCTCCTCCACGGGAATGTTTAGCTCGGAGAAAAGCGTCAAGGTATCGCGCAGGCTGAAGGCCACGCCCTCCAATACCGACCGCACAAAGTGCCCCCGTGTATGCGAGGCGGTGATGCCGACGAAGGCAGCTCTTGCCTTCGCATCAAGGTGCGGAGTCCGCTCTCCGAACAGATATGGCGTCCAGAAGAGGCCATCGCTCCCAGCCGGAACCAGCGCGGCCAATGCGGAGAGCGCGTCGTAGTCGCTCTCCGGCGCGAAGGTGTCGCGGAAGTAGCGCAAGCTCAGGCCCGCGCCGTTGGTCACCCCCATCACATGCCAGAGCCCCGGAGCGGCGTGGCAGAAGGTATGCAGTCGGCCCAGACGGTCCTTCGTCGGTGCATCGGTCGAGGCGAAGACGACTCCTGAGGTGCCGATTGTTGCCGAAACCGTCCCCGGCTTAAGAATGCCCATACCCACAGCACCCGCACCCTGATCTCCGGCACCGGCAGCGACAGGGGTTCCGGCAGCGAGCCCCGTGGCTGCGGCTCCGGACTCGCTAATGCGCGCGCAGATCTCCGGACCTTCGAAGAGGCGGGGCAGCCACTCCATCGGGATGCCGGCGGCTTCCGCCACCTCGGCGGACCAGCGCCGGTTGGCAACGTCCAGCAATAACGTGCCGCTGGCCTCCTGCATGTCGATTGCGTACTCACCCGTCATGCGGAAGCGCACGTAGTCCTTGGGGCAGAGGACATGGCGGATCTTCGCGAAGATCTCCGGCTGATGCTCGCGTACCCAGAGCAGCTTGGTGAGGGTGAAGTTCGGAAGCGCAGGGTTGGCAGTCAGCTCGATCAACTGGTCGAAGCCGATCTTGTCCGTGAGCCAGTCGCACTGAGGCTGCGTCCGCTGGTCGCACCAGATGAGCGCAGGACGCAGGACCGTGCCGTTCTCATCGAGCATGACGCAGCCATGCATCTGCCCGGTCAGCCCGATGGCCTCGATCGCCTCTCCGCGATCACCGCTTGTGGCAATCGCCCCGCGAATGGCCTCCTGTGCTGCTCGCCACCAGTCTTCGGGACTCTGCTCCGCCCAGCCAATCTCCGCTGAGGCGATGGCCGCGTGTTCGCTCGAATGCGAAGTTATCACCGTCCCGTTACGGTCCACCAAAACTGCCCTTGTTCCGCCGGTTCCAACATCCACTCCAAGAAACATTACGGATCACCTCTCCCTTGACCTGCCAGAGAAGTGTAACGAAAGAGTGAGCTGAAAAGACCGAACTGAATCGTATAAGTGGAGGGAAGATCGCTCATTTAAGATGAAGACGCAAATAATTAGATACAAGCAGGTATATTTTTTTGAAGACTCGTCGACGCTGAGTGCATCAGATTTATTACCGAATGCTTGTTCAGCCAGACTCACGGCGAGGTTGTGCCGGTCTGCTGTTCGGACTCGATACCGAGGTGCAGGTACCATTACCGATATGACGCAAAGAAAAACAGAGCAGGGTCTCCTCCTGGCGTGTGCCGTTATCGGGCTCTGCCTGATTGCGGTGCCCCGGGCCTCAGCTCAGGGCGGAAGTTCCGCCACGGCCGCTCCCTCAACGGCTTCCGGAACGGATTCAACCATCCCGGCTGCGCAGACGCAGCTTTCCAACGCCTCGGGTCAGAATGGCGCGCAGGTCACGTCGGATTCCTACAAGGGAAGCATCACCGAAGGCAAGGCGACTGACGGCGTGCTCGACCTCTCGCTGGATGACGCGATTCAGCGCGGTCTCAGGACCAATCTGGGAATGATCCTACAGACGGCGGCGCAGAAGAACGCCAATGGCCAACGGCTCGAACAACTCCAGGCTCTTCTGCCTACCGTGAACGCGAGCGCTAGCTACAGCGTGGAGCAGATCAACCTGGCAGCCGAGGGCATCAAGTTTCCGGGTCTCAACCCGATCATCGGCCCGTTCCAGGTGATGGACTTCCGGGCTTTCCTGACGCAGAATCTGGTCAACGTCCAGGCGCTCCAGACCTACATCGCGGCAAAGCATAACTTCGAAGCAGCCAAACTGACCGCTCAGGATGCCCGCGACCTGGTGGTGCTGACCGTCGGCAATGCCTATCTGCTGTGCATCGCGGACCAGGCCCGCATCACGGCCGTCAACGCGGAGCTGGCGACGTCCAAGGTATCGCTCGATCAAGCGGTGGCGGCGCACGACGCCGGGACCAGCCCGAAGCTCGACGCTCTCCGGGCGCAGGTGGACTACCAGAACGAAGAGCAGACGCTGATCTCGACCACCAACGATCTGGCGAAGGCAAAGCTGGCGCTCGCCCGCACGATCGGCCTGCCGCTCGATCAGAAGTTCCAGCTCACCGATTCTGAGCCTTATGTCTCGTTGGACACCATCGATCCTCAGGCTGCCTTCGACCAGGCGCTCAAGGGTCGCAAGGACCTCGCAGCTGCAGCCGAGCAGGTAAAGTCCGCGAGTGCGCAAAAGACCGCCGCCTGGACGCAGCAGCTTCCGACGGCGACCGCCAGTGGCGACTTCGGCGACATCGGAACCACGGTGGGCCACTCGCATAGCACCTACACGGCTACGGGAACGGTCAGCGCACCGATCCTGCAAATCGCCAAGACCCGTGGCGACGAGCAGGTGGCCGCCGCACAGTATGAGTCGGCGAAGGCCCGCTACGTCGATCAGATTCAGCAGGTCAACGCCGACATACGGGACAGCATTCTCGATATTCGTTCAGCAGCCAAGCTCGTCGAAGCGGCTCAGTCCAACGTCGATCTGACGAAAGAGGCCCTCAGCGAGGCGCAGCAGCGCTTCCGCGCGGGAGTCTCCGACAACCTGCCCGTTTCGCAGGCTCAGTCGCAGACCGAGCAGGCCAACGACCAATACATCAGCGCGCTCTACCAGCACAACGTCGCGAAGCTATCGCTCGCCCGTGCTCTCGGTATCGCGCAAACGAACTACAAAGACTATCTGGGAGGAAAGTAACTGTGGCAGAGACATTAGAACAAAATAAGGACAACCAGACAGCGCAGAGCGGCACGGAGAACGAGCAGCCGGAGAAGAAGTCCCGGCGTCGCTTCCTCATCATTGCCGTCGTTATTCTATTGGTGCTCATCGCAGGGCTCTTCTACTGGCACTCGACCTTCTCCGAGGACACGGATGATGCCCAGGTAGACGGCGATCTGTATCAGATCAGCTCGCGTATCACCGGGCAGGTCATCAAGGTCTACGTGGAGGACAACCAGAAGGTAGAGGCTGGCGCTCCAATCGCCGACATCGACCCCAAGGACTACCAGGTTGCCCTGGAGCAGGCACAGGCAACGCTGGCCAGCGCGCAGGCTGCTTTTACCCAGGCTGACGTCAATGTCCCGATCACCTCCATAACCACTCACACCACCATCAGCACCACTGGCAGTGACGTGTTGTCCGCCCAGGCAGCGATTGCGCAGGCGCAGAAACAGGTGCAGGCTGCAGCAGCCAGGGTCGATCAGGCCAAGGCGAACGCTGTGAAGTCGCGTTTGGACGTCGAGCGGTACACACCTCTCGTCCAGAAGGACGTGATCTCGAAGCAGCAGTACGATGCAGCCGTTGCGGCTGACGCGGGCAATACCGCAGCCGTGCTCGATGCGGAGGCCACATTGCTGGGGCAGCAGGCAGCCGTATCGCAGGCTGACGAGAGGCTCGCCCAGGCGCGCTCCACCTCCATGCAGTCCCAGAAGAACGGCCCGCAGCTGATACGCGTGCAGCAGGCCCTGGCGAGCTCTCAGCTTGCACGGGTCAAGGAGGCGCAGGCGCAGGTCGACCAGGCATTGCTCAACCTGACCTACGCGCACATCACCGCTCCCGCCACTGGCGTTATCAGCAAGAAGAATGTCGTCGTTGGAATGAACCTCAGCGTCGGGCAGAACCTACTGACGATCGTGCCGCTCACGAACCTGTGGGTTACGGCGAACTTCAAGGAGACGCAGCTGGAGCAGATGAAGCCGAAGCAGAAGGTCACGATCAAGGTCGACGCGCTCGGCGGACGCAAGTTCTCGGGTACGGTCACGCAGATCGGAGGAGCGACCGGATCACGCCTTTCGCTCTTCCCACCGGAGAACGCCACCGGTAACTACGTGAAGGTAGTCCAGCGTATCCCGGTCCGCATCGACTTCACCAATCTGCAACAGGAGAACGGCGACTATGCTCTCCGGCCAGGTTTCTCGGTCACCCCGGAAGTTGCCGTAAAGTAAATTCACCTAATTGCAATGAATTCAAGGCGTGGAGCCCAAAACTCCACGCCTTTTCTCTTGGAGGCAATAAGCTAACCGCCCCAGCCGACGTCGCATCCAACCGGGTGTACGAACAAGCTCAACGAGGTGAACTATGGCAGTTGCAATCAAGAAGGCGTCCGGCACACACGATCTCACCACCCCCCATTGGCATGCGCATGCCAGGGAGATTCAGAAGTACGGCAGCGTTGTCGAAGATATGCCCCATCCCCTGGGCGCGAAGGTCCGCGCCGACATGGTCGCCAAGCTCAATCAGCTTCTGGCGGACTCGATCGTGCTCCGCGATATGTACAAGAAGCACCACTGGCAGGTCTCCGGCCCTACTTTTTACCAGCTCCATCTCCTCTTCGATAAGCACTTTGACGAGCAGGTTGAGATCGTAGACACTATTGCGGAACGCATTCAGCTTCTCGGCGGCGTCACGATCGCCATGGGCGGCGATGTGGCGGAGATCACCAAAATCCCCCGCCCGCCTCGTGGCAGGGAAGAGGTTCCCGTCCAGATCTCACGCCTTCTCGAGGCCCATAAGATCATCATCAAGGCCTGCCTCGACCTCTCCGAAGCAGCCGATGACGCAGGCGATCAGGGCACAAACGACCTCGCTGTCTCGGATGTGCTGCGCCCCAACGAGCTGCAATCGTGGTTCATCGGGCAGCACCTGGTGGAGATGCCCCTTACGATTCCTGAATAGCCTACCCTGGCGAGTATGATTTGTAGAAGAAAAGCCCAGCTCCAGCCAGAGCTGGGCTTTTTCTTCTGCCATGATGGGCAGGACGCATCGAACGTCTTCGCTTTATCATCTACTGTAGTAAGACTTCCTTTATGCCGATCGCGCTCGCATTTTTCGTGCAATATGCTTACGGAATCCTCTTCCTCTGGGTTCTGGTGGAGCAGTTCGGCATTCCGATCCCCAGCATTCCCGTGCTGCTCACAGCAGGCACCCTTAGCGCGACGCACCGTATCCACGCCTCCTATTCGCTTCTGGCCGTTCTGCTGGCCTGCATGATCGCGGACAGCGTGTGGTACTTCCTCGGTCGTCGCTACGGCAACAGCATTCTGCGTCTGCTCTGCCGCTTCTCGCTGGAGGCGTCGACCTGCGTCGCGAAGACGGAGGGTTACTTCGTGCGCCGCGGTCCGGTTACGCTGCTCTTCGCGAAGTTCGTCCCCGGCCTCTCGACGGTTGCCGCTCCCATAGCAGGACAGACCGGTATGCCCTATAGCCGCTTCTTTTGGTGGGACCTGGCCGGTTCCATCGTCTGGGCGGAGGCCTACTTGTTGGCCGGGCGCTTCTTCGGGGACATCGCCCAGAAGAGCACGGCTTTCTTCCACGTCCTCAGCCACTTCGCCTTCACCCTCTTCGTCTTGATGGTGCTTGGCTTCATGGCCTACCGGATCATCAAGCAGCGCCGCTTCCTCACCCAAGTTCGCGCCCTACGGCTTGAGCCCGAAGAACTGAAGACGATGATGGACCACGCCGCTGAGGCTGGCAACATCCCCCCGTTCATCGTGGACCTGCGCCATCCGCTCGACTACCTACCCGATCCGCGCGTCCTCCCCGGAGCCGTCCGCATCGGACCGAACGAGATCGCACTGCATAACGAGAAGATCCCCCGCGACCGCGATGTCATCCTCTACTGCACCTGCCCCAGCGAAGAGACCAGCGCGAAGGTCGCCCTTCAACTCCAGAAGGTCGGCGTCTATCGCGTTCGTCCCCTGCGCGGAGGGTTCGACGGCTGGAAAGAGGCAGGTTATCCGCTTGAGGACTACGTGGAACCGGAGCAGCAGCCTGCAACGTCCAAGCTGATTGCCGCGCTTTAGAACATTTTCACCGATGGTGGAGTGTGTTGGCGCTTCGAACGAAAGGCGGGGATTCTTCGCTCCGCTCAGAATGACAAGGGTTATTTCCTCTGTAGCTATCGTGAAAATGCTCTAGGGGTCATACATGACTCCATCAACCCGAATCTTAGAGCACCAGAAGCAATAATGAACTTCTTTATGAGGTACGAGTTCTTCCAGATTCAGCTGACGCCAGCGATGCAAGCCGAATCGGCAAAACAGATTCTTGACGGCATTTGACTCGTGTTCTCTGTGGGGCCACAGCTTTGCTAATGAAGTTACCAGTGCTTTATCGGATGCGGACTTCGGTGTAGATGACGGCCGCATCATATTTTTCACCTCGGACAAGTCCTGTCTTTGAGACTTTCAGCGGAGAAACCGCTCCACGCTTCAATTATTCAGCCGGAAGTTCACTGTAATCGTCGTTTGCACCTCCGTCGGCTCTCCGTTCAGCAAGAAGGGTTGATACCTTGCCGCTCGAATCGCGTTGATCGCCGCAGTCTGCAGCATCGGTGGCCCGCTGATAACGTGCAGGCTCTCGATCGATCCCGTCTTCGAGATCACTGCCCCAACCACTACGCTGCCCTCCACATGCGCGGCCTTCGCAATCTGTGGGTACACAGGCTGGATTGGCGCGAGCAGCAGACCCGCAATCACGCCCGACGAGACCGTCACAGGCTTGTGTTGCGCAGGAGTCGCAACGACGACACGGGGCGTCGTGTCGGCATTCGCGACAAGGCCGTCCGGCAATCCTGTCGTTGTGCCCATGCCGGTAAACGGCGTCGTCGGTCCCGGAGGCTCTGGGGTGCTGTCGATCCGCGACGGCGTAATGCGCGGAGCTACCAGCGCTCGCCCCAGAATGGGCACCATCGAAGCGACGGCACTCGCCACTCTCTGCTGCATCTGCCTTGGAGGCGTCGGCGGAGCAGGCAGCGGCACCATCATCTTCGGCGCACGGAGGTTGTCCGGCAGAATCTCCGTGTGTAGCAAAGGAAGGATCACCAGAAGGGAAGCGATCAACGCCTGCAGGGTGATGGAAGCGGCTACCGTCCATCGCCTGCGAGGCGATGCGACACGATGTTGCGACTCGAAAAGACTCTCCTCAAACATAGGCACCTCCGGTACTACGGCTGGTGCGCATCTGCGAGGAATGCGTCCTGGTTGCTTAGACACCTGCACCCCCGGTAAAAGTTCCCGGACAGGAGCATGAGCGCGGTGATACAAACAAGCCTTATGACCACTGTCGTTCCGCAGCGCGTTCTTTCGGTCGATGTTCTCCGGGGAATCACGATCGCCTTCATGATCCTCGTCAACGACCCCGGTGACTGGGAGCACGTCTACGCGCAGCTCGACCACGCAAAGTGGAACGGTTGGACCCTGACCGATCTCGTCTTCCCGACCTTTCTCTTCCTCATCGGCATGTCGATCATTTTTTCAGTCCAGTCGCGGATCGCCCGTGGTGATAGCCGCCTTGCGCTGGCTGGGCACATGGTTCGCCGCGCCGCGATCATCTTCGCGATCAAGATGTTTCTCAGCGCCTACCCACACTTCCACCTAGCGCACCTGCGCATCTATGGTGTGCTGACGCGAATCGCGCTCTGCTATCTCTGCGCTGGTTTGATCTGCCTGCTTACGAGGAAGATCAGCCATCTTGCGCTGATTACTGCTGCTCTACTTGTTGGATACTGGGCGTTGATGCGTTTTGTTCCGGTGCCCGGCTTCGGCGTTCCTACGCACGATATTCCGATGCTTGACCAGACCGGCAACCTGGCGGCATGGATCGACCGGAGTATCAGCTCCTTTACCCTTCGGACGATCCATCTTGGTCGCCTCTACAACGGCACCCGTGACCCCGAGGGCCTGCTTAGCACGCTGCCTGCCATCGCCACAACTCTGCTCGGCTCTATCACAGCTCTCTTCATGCGCTCACCGAAGTACAGCCCTGCGACGAAACGCAACACATTTGTCCTTGCCGGTGTCGCGTCCGTCCTCGCAGGAGAGCTCTGGAACTTCAGCTTCCCCATCAACAAGAATCTATGGACCAGCTCCTACGTTCTGCTCGCGGCGGGCATTGCTCTGCTTGGACTCGCATTCTTTTACTGGCTCCTCGACATGCTGCGCCTGCAAGAGAAGAGCCGTATTGCCCGCGCCGCTTTGTGGCCTTGGCTGGTCTTCGGCTCGAACGCCATCACTGCGTTTGTCGTCTCCGAGCTGATTGTGGAGACCATGCTCTGGATCAAGGTTCCCGACGCGGACAAGACGATCACCGCTTGGAACTGGGTCTATCTTCACGGCTTCTCCCATGGCAGCTCTACTGAGGTCACCTCCGTTGCCTTTGCTCTGGCTTTTGTTGTCGTCTGTTTTGTGCCCAACTGGGTGCTTTGGCGCAGGAAGATTTTTATACGGATTTAGAGCATGTTTGTTGGTGGTGTAGAGGATGGGTGGTTCAGGCGAAATACGGGGATTCTTCGCTCTGCTCAGAATGACAGGAGATAAGGTGGGATAACAGGGGTTGATGATAAGGGTTGTACATCCCACCCTTCGCAGAAGCGCGAAGGATGGGGCACCCGACAGGAGTTTGTGGCAAGGGGTGGTATGTCCCAACCTCCTGCACCCGTTACGATAGAGGTGCAAGCAGGAGAGGGAATTGGCCTACAACGATCTACGCGACTGGATAAAGCAGCTCGACAAAGCAGGGGAACTGAAACGCATTGCCGTCGAGGTGGACCCCATCCTCGAGATGGCCGAGATCGCCGACCGCGCCTCGAAGCTCGGCAAAGGGACAGCGAAGGCGGGCGGCCCGGCTCTACTGTTTGAGAACGTCAAGGGCTACCCCGGCTCCAGTGTGCTGATGAACCAGTTCGGCTCCGAGGCGCGCATGAAGCTCGCCCTCAACGTGGATTCGCTCGATGGCATTGCTGACCGCATTCGGACACTGCTGCACCCGCAGACGCCGACCAGCATGATGGATAAGTTGAAGATGCTTCCCATGCTTGCCGAGGTCGGCAGCTTCTTTCCCAAGGTCATCTCTGCAAAGGACGCCGCCTGCAAGCAGGTCATCCACAAGGGCGACGAGGTGAATCTCCTCGACCTCCCAATCCTCAAGACCTGGCCGCAGGACGGAGGCCGCTTTATCACGCTGCCCTGCGTCGTCACGCGCGATCCTAAGTCCGGCAAGCGCAACGTCGGCATGTACCGGATGCAGGTCTACGATGGCCAGACCACCGGTATGCACTGGCAACGCCAGAAGGTCGCCGCCGAGCACCTGCGTGACCGCTTCCGTGCGGCATCGCCCGACCTCGCCAGCCGGGTCGACCTGATGGCCGTTACCAGCGGCGGAACCACCGCCGCAAGTTCGCTCGAAACCCTCAATGCCCAGACCATCACGCGGCTGCGCGGCGATCGCATGGAGGTCGCCGTCGCCATCGGGACCGACCCGGCCATCACCTTTTCGGCCATCGTCCCAGCGCCGCCCGAGGTTGAGGAGTACCTGATCGCAGGCTTCCTCCGCCAGAAGCCTGTCGAACTCGTCAAAGCCGAGACTGTCGACCTCGAGGTCCCTGCTCACGCCGAGTACATCTTGGAAGGCTACGTCCAGCTCGACGAGCTTCGCACCGAAGGCCCCTTTGGCGACCACACCGGCTTCTACACCATGCAGGACGAGTATCCGGTCTTCCACCTCACGGCCATCACTCATCGCAAGGACCCCATCTATGCCGCGACCGTCGTCGGCAAGCCTCCGATGGAGGACGCCTGGATGGGCAAGGCCGTCGAGCGCATTTTTTTGCCGCTCATGCAACTGCCGCTGCCTGAGATTGTGGACGTTAATCTACCCGCCGAGGGGGTCTTCCACAACCTCATGATCGTCTCGATCAGAAAGTCGTATGCGGGGCACGCCAGGAAGATCATGAACGGTATCTGGGCGATGGGCCAGGCGATGTTTACCAAGTGCGTCATCGTCGTCGACGAAGACTGCGACGTGCAGGATGTTGCCGAGGTCACCCTCCGCGTCGCCAATAATATCGACCCTGAGCGCGATATCCAATTCACCCTCGGCCCGGTTGACTCGCTCGACCACGCCTCGCGCCTGCCCAACTACGGCAGCAAGATGGGGATCGACGCCACACGTAAGTGGGCCGCCGAAGGCTTCACCCGTCCCTGGCCGCCGATGCTGAAGATGGACCCTGCCGTCGTCGCGAGGATCGATCAGCTCTGGAAGACGCTGAAGATCGATTAGGCATCGAATACAGAAGAGGGAAACGATGCGGCGCACAATTGTAACCATCACGGTAGCTTGTACGGTGGCAGGGCTTTTCGCGACCAGCGCCCCGGCTCAGAGACACCCTAGCGTCCAGCAGGCGAACGTGGATTGCACCCTCGACGGTCAGGCCCATACCTGCAATCGTGCCGATCTCCTGCGTCTCTTCGCCGAGGCTCACACCGTCGCGGTCGAATCCCAGCCGAAAGATCATATCGCCGATGCCGAGCTGGCTGCGCTCACGAGAAAGCTGGCGAAGGAGTTGTCCACCTCTGCGTCCGCAGACATCACGCTTCGTCTCGTCCGCACCCAGCCTGCCGGAGTCTCGGTCGGTCCCGGCGACGTGGAACTCGCAACCCTGCGCGTCTTCTCCACGAAGACCGGCCCGCAGGATAGTCGCCTCATCTGGGTCGAGACCTACCGTGGGCAGCCTGATATCCCTTGGGTCGCGGTGGTCCGCGCACTCACGAGTCAGCTTCAGGCCACTCTGGCTGGCCGTTAGAGCATTTTCACCGATGGTGTCATGTGGGCATTGTTGCTTCCCATCCTTCGCAAAAGCGCGAAGGATGGGGCACCCGAACATTATGCCTTGATCGTGCCAGATGGTGAGATCAGGAAAAACGTGACGCTTCCTTCGGTGCTGCGCTTATGCGGCGTTCCGCGCGGGATCAGCAGCATGTCTCCCTTGTTGAGCTTGAAAGACGAGCTGCCTTCTGATGCGGGTGCCAGCCACTCCCCAGCGCGGATGTTCCGTGGGTTCTTGGGCGTGCCGCCGACTTCATAGAGGGTGCTGCCGTCGATGATCTGCACGATGTGATCGCGACCTTCGTGCCACTCGAACTCCTTCGCGCTCTTGCCCACTTCTGTCGTCATCACGATGGCGAAGGGAACCGCCTTCGAGTCGAAGAGGTTGTTGTTTCCCGGCGTCGCTGCGAGCGCCTTTACATCATCCGCGAGCGCATTGGCGGTAAAGACCCGAAACGGCACCGGTGCAGCGGACGCGGGGCTCTGAGCTCCGTCGGCAGGTGCTGTTGAGGCGAACAGCAGTCTATCGGGAAGCGCGAGGCTGACTGCGGCGGCGAGAGGTGCCGCCTGTAGGAAGTTCCGGCGAGTCTGTACTTTGGCCATGGCGAAAGTGAACCACATTCTCCGGCAGACTGCCAAGCACATTACCGTTTACACCGGAAAGATGGCCTGTTAGCCTCTTCCTGCAACGGGATGTACGCAATCCGGCCAGCAGCAAGGAGTCAACATGAAGTACTTCTTTGCGGTTCTCTTACTTCTTTCCTCTGCCTTCATCGCTTCCGCTCAGAAAAATGTGGCCTCGTTTCCAAAGGCGGTATTTACCGCTAAAACCGTTGCCATCATCAATAACACCCACAACGAAGCCGTCGAGGAGGGTGCCAACGAGGTGCTCAAGAGGTGGGGGCACTTTACGATCGTCGACGACCCCGACACCGCGGACATCGTCCTCAGCTTCGACAAGTCCGGGGGGCGCGAAGGTCGCAGCTCACAGTCCACCGATGCGAGCGGAAAGCCGGACTACAGCTACAGCATGTCGTTCTCGTCTACGATTCGCATGAAGGCTAGTCTTAAAGGCGCTGCCACTTCCTTTTACTCGACGAGCACAGGCGACTCCAAGAAGAAGGCTGGCGCCTCATGTGTGAACGACCTTCAAAGCGCCTATCTTGCTGACCACTGAGGCGATGGCTATAGCGTAATCGCGCGCTTACTCTGCGCTCTTCACTGTAACCGTCGTCAGATTTCGCACCCACCGTGCTGGACGCTTGTCCTCACTGCTGACCAGCTTGAACGCTCCATCTGTCGTCAGCGCAGCGCCGTTCAGCGTGTCCGCAACGATCACGTCGCCCGTATGGTTCACCGGGTCCGTCTCGTCCAGCGAATAGACCACCCGGTAGTGGTCCGTACCTTCCGCTAAGACATACAAAAGAAAAAGTTTGCCCCGGAGCGCAGAGCCCGTTGGCACGCTCGCCTTCGCCAGCAGTTCGGTCAGCGGAACACCGGAGTAGGTCTCATTTGCCTTGGCATGCTCGTTATAGACCGTGATGCTCTTGTGCGTGAGCGCCTTCAGGTCGGCTGCGCTGTAGGCCGTCGTCTTACCATCTAATCCAGTCACCGTCAGCGTCGTCGAAGGCTCAGATTTTGCATGCATCTCCATGCCGCCCATCTGGGGCTGCGCCTGGCCCTGCAATACGGTTGGAAGGCCTGTCCAAAGGAGCATCCCCGTGGCCAGTAAGGCAAAAGAGAGCAGTGGAGTCTTTCGGCATGTCGTCATGCCCTTCAGCCTAATCCCGTCCCGTCGTATACTCAAGACATCATGTCCATCGTCAAAAATGCCGCCGCGATCGCCAAGGGAATGAGCATCACCTTCAAGGAGATGTTCCAGCCGACCGAAGTCGAGAACTATCCCGACGGCAAAGGCCCTATGCGCGGCGCGCAGTTCCAGGAGCGCTTCCGTGGGAAGCATCAACTCCAGCGCGATGAGAACGGCCTCGAGAAGTGTGTCGCCTGCTTCCTCTGCGCCGCGGCCTGCCCCTCGAACTGCATCTATATCGAGGCTGCCGAGAACACCGAAGAGGTTCGCATCTCTTCGGCGGAGCGGTATGCGAAGGTCTACAACATCGACTACAACCGCTGCATCTTCTGCGGCTATTGCGTCGAGGCTTGCCCGACGGACGCGATTACCCATGGCCATGGTTTCGAGCTGGCTTCGCTGAACGCGACCAATCTGGTCATGCGGAAGGAAGATCTTCTGGTCCCGCTGAACGTGCTACCCAACAACGTTAACTCCAGCAAGGACGAAGCGGAGATGCTCGCCTAACCGGCTCTCCAGGATTCGCATAAGCAGAAACGAAAACAATGAGCACCTCAAACGAACAGCTACCGCCTGTTACCTTGCCGAACGAAAAGCCAGCCATCCTGCATATCTGCCGTCGGGAGATGTTACGTCCCCTTCGTGACCAGATCCTCCGGCTCTCCGGCTTTCATGTGGACTCCACACTGCTTGCCAGCGAAGGCCTGTCGATGTTCTGGGCCAGGCACTACGATCTCGTCCTCATCGATGTCGAAGGGGAGGAGGGAATCCCGGAAGCGGAGCGCCTCTGCTCCGAGATCAAGACCGCCCAGCACGCACAGATGATTGCCTTCGTCTGCAACTGGCGCGTCGCTATCATGACCGATTGCCCGGATGAGATCGTCCGCACGGAGTTTGACCCGGCGGCTTTTCTTGAAGGTGTTCGGGATATTGTGCAAAAGCCTTAGCGCGAATACTTGCGGTCGCATCACAGCTGTGTTACAAACGATGTATTCCAGTCTGCTTCGGCAGATTTGAATTTCATGCAGAGTGGTTGAGGGACGAGCCCTTTGACGCCACGACAACCGGACAGAACAAAGGCGTACCGGTGTCAACTCTCTCCTGGGAACAGGGAACATGAGATTCGGAGCACGCAGTCCGAAATCCGAACTGCACCCCGTTTTTCACCTTCCTTCGTAGCACCCCCACAAGAGAACGTCAAAGTAGCCATTCCCCCTCTCCCACAGGAGATGTGCAATGGAGTATTCCTGTTCGGCGTATGAGTTGAAGTGTAACGAGTGTGGCAAGCGGTTCGGCAACCAGCCACTCTCAGCCTGCCCTGACTGCCTGGCACCGCTTGAGATCGCCTATGATCTCGAGGCAGCACGCGGCAAGTTCACCCGTGAGGCGATCGCCGCCGGTCCCTTCAACATCTGGCGCTATGCAGCTCTCCTGCCGATCCCTGAAGGCTTCCTGCCCGATCTTCCGGTAGGTTTTACTCCGCTCGTTCGCGCAACGAATCTCGGCAAGCGTATCGGCGCGAAGAATCTTTACGTCAAGAACGACGCCGTCTGCTTCCCGACCCTCAGTTTCAAGGATCGCGTCGTCTCCGTCGCTCTCGCCAATGCGCAGAAGTTTGGCTTCGATGTCGTCGGCTGCTCCTCGACCGGCAACCTTGCCAACTCCGTCGCTGCTCAGTCCGCGCGCCTTGGCCTCAAGGCCACCATTCTCGTCCCTGCCGACCTCGAGCCTGCCAAGATCCTCAACACTCAAGTCTACGGAGCTCGCCTCGTCCGCATCGACGGCAACTACGACCACGTCAACCGTCTCTGCACCCAGATTGCCGACGAGTACAACTGGGGCTTCGTCAACGTCAACCTGCGGCCCTACTACGCTGAAGGTTCGAAGACCGTGGGCTACGAGATCGCCGAGCAGCTTGGCTGGCGTCTGCCCGACAACGTCGTTTGCCCGATGGCTGGAGGCTCGCTGATCCGCAAGATCCGCAAGGCCTTCAACGAACTGATCTATCTTGGTCTCGTGGAAGACAAACCTGTCCGTTTCTTCGGTGCTCAGGCCACCGGCTGCTCGCCCATCTCGCAGGCTGTCAAACAGGGCCTCGACTACATCGAGCCGCAGCGCCCCAACACCATCGCCCGCTCGCTCGCTATCGGCAACCCGGCTGACGGTCCTGCCGCAGCCAAGATGATCCGCGAGACCGGTGGTTGGGCCGAGGATGTTTCCGACATCGAGATCGTCTCAGGCATGCAGGAACTTGCCGAGACCGAGGGCATCTTCACCGAGACCGCCGGCGGCGTTACCACCGCTGTCACCGCAAGACTTTACTCTCACGGCCGCATCTCGCCGGACGAGACGACCGTTGTCTGCATCACTGGCAACGGCCTCAAAACAACGGACGCTCTCAGCGACCAGTACCAACCGGAGCGCGCTGTACGTCCTCGTCTCGCCGACTTCGATGAGTATCTGCGCGAGCTGGATGGCGCCCCCGAACCAGAGCTGGTGGCCGCAGGAGGGTCTCATGCCAATTAAAATCAAAGTCGTACTTCCCACAGCCTTTGTTCGCCACACCGATGGACGCAAGCAGTTTGACTCCACCGCCGAGAACCTTCCCGGCCTGATCGCCGACATTGACCAGACCTTCCCGGCGCTCAGCACGCAGATCAAGGACGAGGGCGGTAAGCTCCGCCGCTTCATCAACATTTATGTCAACGACGAGGACATCCGCTTCCTGGGCGGCGAAGCCTATGCTTTTCAGGATGGCGACGAGGTTATGCTCATCCCCTCCATCGCTGGTGGAGCCATCTAGGTGTTAGCTGCATATCAGCAAAAAAAGGCGCGTCTAAGGCGTGTCTTTTCTTTTGTATCGGCTCGCCTAATTTTAACCCTGGAGCAACGAAAGATGAGCCAAACCGCTCTCATTTAGTAGTTGAAGTTGCTCCGATTAGGCATGGCATCAACGAAAGCAGGTTCGACATGTTTCTTATTCTCGCTGTAGTTCTGGTTGTGCTCTGGCTCGGTGGCTTTACCCTCTTCCATGTGAGCGGATTTCTCATCCATCTGCTGCTCATCTTCGCCGTTATTTCCATCATCATGCACTTCGTCGGTGGTCGACGCACCTAGCGTTACGCGCGCAACAGCAAAGGCCGAGCCATTATGGCTCGGCCTTTGCTGTTGCGGTACCTCATTTACTGATGCGCGCTCGGTTGCGGAGCCGGAACGACCGGCGGAATCACAGTGGGCAGTGCCTCAGCAGTCTCTTCCTGTAGCTCGGGCAGCTTCTCCTCGAGAGCAATCTGAAGCACCTGATCCATCTGCTCGACGAAGTGCAGCTTCATGGTGGACTTCAGCAACTCCGGCAGATCGGCATAGTCCTTCCGGTTGTCCTCTGGCAGAATTGCCTCGAAGATCCCTGCGCGATGTGCCGCCAGTAGCTTCTCCTTCAGTCCGCCGATCGGCAGAACCTTGCCGCGTAGCGTGATCTCGCCCGTCATGGCGATGTCGCGCCGTACCTTGATCTTCGTCAACGCACTTGCCAGTCCTGTTGCCAGCGTAATGCCGGCCGAAGGACCATCCTTTGGAATCGCTCCCTCCGGAACATGGACGTGAATGTCGACGTTGCGATAGAAGTCCTTTGCCAGACCGAGATGGTGCGCCCGCGAGCGGATGTAGCTGAGTGCCGCCTGTGCGGACTCCTGCATGACGTCGCCTAGCTGTCCCGTCGCGGTCAGCTTTCCCTTGCCATCCAGCACCTGGACCTCGGTCTGCAGAATACTGCCGCCGACCTCTGTCCACGCCAGCCCGGTCACCAGGCCGACCTCGCTCTTCTCCTGGACCTGTGAGTCACGGAACTTGGTCACACCCAGAATCTCCGGCAGGTTCTCCGCAGTGATGGCTTCCTGATGCTTGATCCCATTCTTGACGACCCGCCGCGCAACCTTGCGGCAGACGTTTCCGATCTCACGCTCCAGATTCCTAACGCCGGCCTCACGCGTATATCCCCGGATCAGCAGGCGCAGGGCATCGTCGTCGAAGCTGATCTGTCCTTCTGTTAGACCGGTAGCCTCACGCTGTTTCTTCACGAGGTACTGCTTCGCGATCTCCAGCTTCTCGAGCTCGGTGTAGCCGTGCAGCCGCAGGATCTCCATGCGGTCCTGCAATGGCCCTGGGATCGTGTGCAACACATTCGCTGTCGCAACGAACAGCACGTTCGACAGGTCATATTCCACATCGAGATAGTGGTCCTGGAACGAAGTGTTCTGTTCGGGGTCCAATACCTCCAGCAGAGCGCTCGCCGGATCACCACGGAAGTCCGAAGCCATCTTGTCGATCTCATCCAGCATGAACACCGGGTTCTTGGTTCCGGCCTTCTTCATTGACTGAATGATCTGTCCCGGCAGGGCACCGATGTAGGTGCGCCGATGGCCGCGAATCTCTGCTTCATCGCGCACGCCGCCGAGCGATAGCCGGACGAACTTGCGCCCGGTCGCCTTAGCGATGGACATGCCCAATGAGGTCTTACCGACACCCGGAGGTCCGACAAAGCACAGGATCGACCCCTTCGGATTTTTGACGAGCTGTCGCACGGCGAGAAACTCGAGGATGCGCTCCTTGATTTTCTCAAGGCCATAGTGATCTTCGTTCAGAATCTGCTCCGCATGGTCGATCGAGCGAATCTCCTTCGACCGCTTCTTCCACGGTACGGAGATCAGCCAGTCGATATAGTTCCTCGATACCGTCGACTCAGCCGACATCGGCGGCATCGCCTCCAGCTTCTTCAGCTCCTGCATCGACTTGTCGAGGACGTCCTTAGGCATTCCTGCCGCTTCGATCTTCTTCTTCAGCTCGTCGAACTCGGATTTTTCTCCGCGGCCAAGCTCCTTCTGGATGGCTTTGATCTTCTCGTTGAGGTAGTACTCTTTCTGTGCCTTCTCCATCTGCCGTTTCACGCGCGACTGGATGGTGCGGTCCATGTTCAGCTTTTCAATCGCGACATCCAGTACATCGGCCACTCGGGAGAGCCGCATTTCGGGGTCGAAGACATCCAGCAACTGTTGCTTCTCTTCGATGGAGAGTTGGAGGTTGGCCGCAATCGTATCGGCCAGCTTGGCTGGCTCGTCCGCGCGCACGCTGGCCGCCATCGTCTCGTAGTTCAACGACTGCTGTAGTTTCACGTACTGCTCAAACAGCGAGTGGACGCGGGACATCAGCTGCTCGACCGACGGCGTCAGCTCGAGGTGCGTCTGCCCGGTGCGTACCGTTGCGACGAAGAAGCCGTCTTCGTCGTTTACCTCGGTCACCCGAGCGCGCTCTACTCCCTCGACGAGCACCTTGATGTTGCCGTCCGGCATCTTCACGCTCTGCACGATGTTGCCGATGGTGCCAGTCTCGTAGATGTCGTCGGCGCTCGGCTCATCGACGGAGGCGTCGTGCTGGGTTGCGAGGAAAATCTTACGGTCCCCCGTCAGTGCCTCTTCGAGCGCGCGGACGCTCGATTCGCGGCCTACGACAAAAGGGGTCATCATGTGGGGAAAGATGACCATGTCACGAATGGGCATCATCGGTAGCTTGCGAACGTCGCCGCTCAGCGTTTCTTTTGGTTGATTAGTCATCATTCTCCCCAATTAGACGATTAAAAACCGGTTACGATGCAAACCGGTCTTTGCGGCTTCCAGTGATTGTAATGTGTTGGCCAAAAGCGTGCTGACGGCGGTACTGTGCGCAGTGCGGCATTATCCACAGGTATATAAAAAATAGATTTTGAAGTATATACGAGCCTGCACCTTCCTCAGAGCTCGAAGTAAGGTGCGAATAGAAGAGCAGGCAAGGGAAGAGGGATGCTTTGGGCAGCCTTTAGCCAGCCTTCTCCAGCATCGGAGGCAGCGTCAGATCGCGCTTCTGCACCATCGGCTCAGTGATCACGAGCTCCTTGATCTTCTTGTTTCCCGGTACGTGGTACATCAGGTCGAGCATCAGCTCTTCCAGGATCATCCGGAGTCCGCGTGCTCCGACCTTGCGGTGCAGCGCTTCACGGGCGATCGCACGGGCTGCATCGTCGGTGAACGTGACCTTGACCCCCTCGAAGTCGAAGAGCTTCTGGTACTGCTTCAGGATGGCGTTCTTCGGCTTGGTAAGAATCTCAATCAACGCTGCTTCGTCCAGCTCGTCCAGAATGCCCAAAACCGGTAGTCTGCCGACAAACTCCGGAATCAGTCCATATTTGAGCAAATCCTGCGGTTCGGCCTGGCGCAGCATCTCGGAGTCACGCTGGGCGCGGATCGGCATCACATCGCCTTCCTTCGCATTGGGGTCCGCGATGGCGCGGAAGCCGAGCGCCTTCTTGCCGATGCGCCGCCCGATCACCTTCTCAAGTCCCACGAACGCGCCGCCGCAGATGAAGAGTATGTTGGTCGTGTCGACCGCTGTGAACTCCTGGTGCGGATGTTTGCGCCCACCCTGGGGTGGAACATTGGCGACCGTGCCCTCCAGCAGTTTGAGCAGTGCCTGTTGCACGCCCTCACCCGAGACATCGCGGGTGATCGAAGGATTCTCGTCTTTCCGTCCAATCTTGTCGATCTCGTCGATATAAATAATGCCGCTCTGCGCACGCGCCACATCACCATCGGCGGCCTGCAGCAGCTTCAGGATGATGTTCTCGACGTCCTCACCCACATATCCAGCCTCGGTCAGCGTCGTCGCGTCCACTATCGCAAACGGCACATCCAGCATCTTCGCCATCGTCTGAGCCAGCAGAGTCTTACCCGAACCCGTCGGTCCCACCAATAAAATGTTGGACTTAGCAAGTTCTACATCGTTGCCGCGGACCTTGTTCATCTGGATGCGCTTGTAGTGGTTGTAGACCGCGACTGCCAGCTTCTTCTTCGTCTGGTCCTGGCCGATCACGTATTCGTCCAAAAATGCCTTGACCTCTTGCGGCTTCGGCAGGTGAGCAGGCGCTGCGCCCGGAGCTGCCTCGGAACGGTCATCCTCAAGAATCGAGTTGCACACCGCAACGCACTCATCGCAGATATAGGCACGGGGGTAGTCCGATGGGGACGAGATCAGCTTAGCCACGGCGTCCTGGGACTTATGGCAGAATGAACAGCGAAGAGATTCGTCAGTGCCTCGTGAGGTTTTCATAGATGCGACTACTCCCTGGGGAGAACTGCTCCCTCTTAAACTTCCTACCAGTTTATACCTAAACCCCGGCGTCTCAGGGAAGTGCATAACCCCGCACCACAATCGATCCCCCAAAAGTAACAGGGTCACATGATTAACGTGACCCTGTTACTTCGGAATGGGTTATTAGAATGAGTACGATCGAGCTATGTTCTCGGACGATCGATGATATCGTCGATGATTCCGTACTCCTTCGACTGCGCTGCGGTCATGATGAAGTCGCGTTCCACGTCTCGCTCAATGCGTTCAAGAGATTGCCCGGTGCTATGGCTCATCAGCTTGTTGGTGATCTCGCGAATCCGCAAAATCTCCCGCGCATGGATGTCGATATCCGTCGCCTGTCCGCTTAGTCCGCCCATGGACGGCTGGTGGATCAGAATACGCGAGTTCGGCAAGGCAAACCGCTTGCCCTTCTTACCCGCCATCAGCAGAAACGCGCCCATGCTCGCAGCTTGCCCGATGCAGAACGTCACCACGTCATTCTTGATGTACTGCATCGTGTCGTAGATTGCCAATCCGGCCGTAATCGATCCACCCGGTGAGTTGATATAGAGCTGAATGTCCTTCTCCGGGTCCTCGCCGCTCAGGAACAACATCTGCGCGATGATGACATTCGCGATATTGTCGTCGATTGGCGTGCCCAGAAAAATGATGTTGTCGCGCAGCAGACGGCTGTAGATGTCGTAGGCGCGTTCGCCCCGGCTCGTCTGCTCGATCACCATCGGTACTAATCCCATAGCACTCTCTCTTCCGAAAACCTTTAAACAAAAGTTTCTTGTTTTGTTTTTATGTCCGCCTACGAAGAAAGCTTCTCGTAGAGCACGTTTCCAGTCTTCTCCCTGCGCATCTGCTCGCGGACACGATTCAATCCGCCATCCTTGGCCAGTCGCTCGCGTAACGTCTCGAGCGGCTCGCGATGCTGAATCGAGAGCATCAACAGCTCGCGGTCCAGATCCTCGTCGCTCACCGTCACGTTCTCAGCGTCGGCAACCCGATCCAGGATCAGCGATGCCTTCACCTCATTCACGGCCTCGTCCCGCTGTGCGGCGCGAAGACGATTGAAGTCGAGCTTCCGCATCTCATCGGCCTGCATACCCTGCTGGGCCAGCGCGCGAAGACCACGATCCAGCCGTGCATCTACCTGCTGCTGCACGAACGACTCGGGAACAGGGAAGTGGAAGCGCCCAATCAACTCCTCGAGCATCGTCTCCTTCACCCGGTTCTCGAGCGCATCCTTCTTGCGGTCGCCCGCGCGTTCACGAAGCTTGCTCTCGAACTCCTCGAAGCTCTCATAGTTGCCAAGCTGCTTGGCAAACTCCGTATCGCGCTCCGGGTAGCTCTTGCTCTTGATCGCTTTCACGGTCACGTCGTAGGCGACCGTCTGCCCTGCAAGACGCCGCTCGCCGAAGTCTGCGGGATACTCGACCTCGAAGGTCAGCTCCTGCCCGGGCTTCGCGCCTTTCAGGGCTTCGTTGAAGGCTGGAAGCGTGTTCTTGCCGCCGATCTCCACCAGAACGTCCTCGCCAGTGATCGGTTGCGCCGGAGCCGCATTCTCCACGCCTTCTTCCGTTACTGTCTGGGCCAGATCCTTTACCTGTCCCTTGAACTCAATCTCCGCCCAGTCACCATCGACCAGCGGACGGTCCTCTTCCACCGGTTCGACCGTTGCATGGCCGTCAAGTACACGGTTCAGCTCCGCCTCGTACTCGTCCTCGGTCAGCGCGACATCTGGCTTTGCCACCTTGATGCTGTCATAGCCCGTGACGTCAATCTCCGGAAGTACCTCGAAGGCAGCTTTGAAGCGCAGCGGCTCACCCTCCATCAGGTGCAGGTCGGTCATCTGCGGCTGCGACACAGGGTTGATCTTCTGCTCTTCAATGGCTGCGCGGAAGCGGCTCGTCACCAGGCTGTCGAGAACCTCCTGGCGGACCTCCTTCATGAACTTGGACCGGATCAGCGACTCCGGGACCTTGCCTGCGCGGAAGCCGGGAATCCGCGCCAGCTTCTGGTATCGCTTGATGATCGACTTGTAGCTCTTCGATACCTCGTCCGCAGGCGCTTCAACGTTGATCTCCCGCATCAGTTCCGGGTTCAGGGAGGGGCCATGCTGGTGGTCGTGATGATGCTCGTGTTCGTGATCGTGTGTATGTGCTGCTTCCGGCTGCAGTTCAGCCGTGTCGTTCGTTTCCGTAATCTCGCTCGGGGTCAAAGCCATGCCTTCCAAAAACGCTTATGAATATGCCGCTCCGCTCCAGATGAGCCGAATACGCAGCAAGCGCCTCATACCACTGTACGAGGCTTCCTTGAGGAGGGTCAAACCAAGCCCCTCAGCCCCCGTGCGCCAGAATAGGATCTGAGGCTATTTCCCCTGCGCCATGTGCCCTGCCGGCAGGAACAGTTCCAGCCGGACCCTCCACTGGAGGCTCTCTCCGGGCTGCAGCACCACCATCCCCGTATCTTCATCCTTCGACCATTCGTGCCCAAGCGGATCGTCGTAGTTCGTCTGCGGATTGATGGAGACGAAGGCGTCGTTCTCCGATGCGCTCACATGAAGCGCTTTAATGCTTGGGCTCAGTGCCGTGATCCGAAGCCCGTAGCCGCTCGCGGGATCGGTCAGCTCCGTCTCCGCGCCGTTGTCCAGGGGGCCTGCCTTCAGATGGACAAAGCTGTCATTCAGGCTCAGGGACTTCAACGCCGTTCCCGTATGGCTGCTGGAAAAATCATATGGTGTGCCCTCCACTGGAAGCAGCTTTCCGGTAGGCAGGCCGCTCCCGTGTTCGCTCGACTCGGCCCGGAGACTGACAGGCAACCGCAGCGTCGCCTGGGCCCTGTTTCCACTGGGAATAGCAAATCGCGGATACCAGCCGATTCCCATGGGCTGCGGCTCGCTCCCCACATTCTTCGCCACGACCGTTAGTTCAAGCTGTTGGCCGCTCAGCAGCACAGTCATCTGGATGTCGGTCTTCGAAGGCCAATGGCCATCGAAATCACCCGCATGGAAGGTCGCCTCGGCGATCCCGCCATCCGGCATAACGTTCGATTTTACTGAGTCGGCTCCACGCTTCAACAGAAACCCACCGATAGCGGTCTGTCCGCCGGTGGAGCCAGGCCCGTTCACAGGAAGCGTCAACCCTCGGCCCTGCCAGTTGGCCAGGATCGTCGTCCCGCCGGGAAACACCGCGCCTGAGATCTGGTTGGCCCAGGGCGCCTCGATCGCACCGCCCATATTCAGACTTTCTCCGCCATTGATGTCCGTATCCGAACCGATCATCCTGTTCGCGGCCTCCGCAAGCGAGGGAGAGACAAGCAGCGGAATCTCTCCCTTACTAGGCACAAAGGCGGTGATCTGTAGAACATTCATCCCTCGTCCCGGAAGCAGCGTGGCCGAGAGGAACTCCGGCATAATGCTTCCGGTCCTCTGCGCCCGCGTCAGAACGATCGCATCCTGTCCTCCGGGCTGGGGAGCCGCTACTGCAGGCGTCTGGGACCCGGTGATCAATCCCGACTTCAGTTTGGTCAGGTCGCCCCGTCCTTTTTCTCGCTTCGCCACGCCGACGACGATCAGCAGTAGGACCAGCACAATAATCCAGGTCATACCCGAGCCCGCACCCTTCATGATTTTCTCCGCCACCCGCATAGCGGAGCGCCCGATCATGGCTGCATACATCCGACTGATTCGTGGATCTTCCAAGTCAACCGCCCATCTATTTTTTCAAACACCAAAGAGGATTCTAACCGCTCGTACGAACTGTACGAGATTACTCTAAACTTGGTTCGCTACTTCCTATATGGCCGAGAGGACTTCATCTCCAGAGTGACTTCTCCATCTTCGGCATCCCCGCTCGTACAGATGCCGCCCACCGCGATCCAGAAGAACGACCAGACCCGCGAAAGCATCATCGCCTGCAAGCTGTGTCCGCGTCTGCGCGACTATTGCAAAGGCATCGGCGAAACCCGCCGCCGCGCCTATCAGGATCAGGTCTACTGGGCTCGTCCCGTCCCCGGCTTCGGAGACCTGCGCGCCCGCGTCCTGATCCTTGGACTCGCTCCCGGAGCCCACGGAGCCAACCGAACTGGCCGTCCCTTCACCGGCGATGGTTCCGGCGACTTTATGTACCCCGTCCTGCACGAGCTTGGCCTCGCAACCAAACCGCGCGCCATATCTCGCGACGACGGCCTCAAGCTCCGGCACGCCTGGATTGCCTCCGTCGTTAGATGCGCTCCTCCCGGAGATAAGCCGCTCCCACAGGAGATTCGCAACTGCGGTATTCATCTCTCCCGCGAGATCGAAGCCCTGCCGCGCGTCCGCGTGGTTGTTTGTCTCGGTAAAATCGCCTGGGACGGCTATCTAGCCCATCTACTGAACCTTGGCGTCATTCCACGTAGATCGGCCTACCGCTTCAGTCACGGCGCGGAGTACATCCTCCCCAACGGTCTGCATCTGCTCGGCACCTACCACCCGTCCCTGCGAAACACCAACACCGGCCGCCTCGACCGTGTCATGTTTACCCGCATCTTCGTTCGGGCAAGGGAACTGGCAGGTCTGTGACGCTCTCAACGATGATCACGACAGCGAGCACCGTAACCAACCCATTTGCGTTCCGGGGAATCGTAGTTTAAAGCAGGTTAATCCGTGATGAGGTCCGCTGTATGAGTGCAAAAGGTATCTGGTTCGCTTTTGGTGTCGGTGTTGCTGCAGGAGCCGCCGTCGCGTTGTTATATGCTCCTCAACCCGGTGTCAAAACCCGCCGGCAGCTCCGCAAGGGAATCGATGAGGCCGCCGACTATCTCGAAGACGCAGGCGACTACCTCAAGGAACAAGCTGAGAAGCTGAGCAACGAAGCCCAGAAGGCCATCAAGCACACCAAGGGTAGGGTAAGCGACATCGTGGATGAGGCCGTCGACCGCTCCAGCGGTGCAGTTAAATCCGTCACCTCGATCTTCTAAGTCAGTTTTACCCAAACCGCAACCCGCCATCGTCTCACCAAGCCGGATGCTTTCTGTCTCGCTTCTGAGATAGAGAGCACCCCTAACTCCTGTCATTTTGGCCCTGAGCTTGTCGAAGGAGAAGGTCCCCGTATTTTGCCTGAAGTGCTACAACACTCTTGGCAAGAAACTCTCTAAGTCCAATAAATAGAATATTTTAGTGGCAGTACGGTCAGTTGCCCCCAGCACCGACTGAAAAAAATGCCCCGGACAGCATCGCCGGGGTATTTTCTTGTTGAAAAGAGTTTGCTATACCGCAGTTAGCGCCAGCCCGGCGAGCTTCTCTTCGCCGTCCGCCGCGATTGGTCGGTAGAACAGCGAATTGTTCTCCATGTAGACCTCAATGAACGCAGGCCGCTCCACGATGCCACCGCCGATCAACGCCTCCGACAGCGGATCTTCGATGAACCGCTGCAGCGCGCGGCGCAGAGGACGGGCGCCATACGTGCGGTCCGACACGGTCTTTTCGAGTATCCAGCGCTTCGCATCGTCGGTCACCGAGATCGTGATCGCCTTATGCACCAGGTTTGCGTTGAGCTGCTGTACCAGCAGTTCGAGGATCTGCATCAGGTCCGCATCCGACAGCGATGTGAAGATGATGATCTCGTCCAGACGGTTCAGGAACTCTGGATTGAAGGTGCGCTTCACCTCGCCCCTTACCAGTTCTTCCATCTTGTCCAGCACCATGTTTTCCTTCTCGCTCTGGAAGCCCAATCCCTGACGCTTCTGCAGGTGCTTCGCTCCAATGTTCGAGGTCATGATGATGATGCAGTTCTTGTAGTCGACCGTGTTGCCCAGGCCATCCGTCAACTGGCCGTCCTCAAACACCTGCAGCAGCAGGTTGAAGACATCCGGATGCGCTTTCTCGATCTCGTCAAGTAGCACGACGGAGTACGGATTGCGTTTCACGCGCTCCGTCAACTGGCCGCCCTCTTCGTAGCCGACGTAGCCCGGAGGCGAACCGATCAGCTTCGAGACCGAATGCTTTTCCATGAACTCCGACATGTCGAAGCGGATCAGCGCCTTCTCGCTGCCGAACAGGAACTGCGCCAGCGTCCTCGCCATCTCCGTTTTGCCAACGCCCGTCGGCCCAAGGAACAGGAAGCTGCCGATAGGCCGCGCAGGATTTTTGAGGCCTGCACGAGACCGCCGAATCGCCCGCGCCAGCGCCGAGATCGCCTTCTCCTGCGAGATCACGCGTTTGTGCAGCTCCTCCTCGACCCGCAGCAGCCGCTGCGTCTCTTCCTCTTTGAGAGAGGTAATGGGAACGCCCGTCCAACGGCTTACGACGTCCTCGATATCTTCGCGCGTCACGATGCCCGCCGAAGAGTCGTCGAGGTGGTACTTGTCCCGCAGCGCCCGCAGGTTCTCCCGCTCCTTGCGCTCCTCGTCCGAGTAGAAACGTGCCTTCTCGAACTCGTGGTTCGCAATCGCGTTCTCCATCCGGTGGACGATGAACTTGATCCGCTTCTGGACCTCGGTCAACTCTTCGGGAAGGGAAGTCTGACGCAGCTTTACCCGCGCCCCGGCCTCATCGATCAGATCGATCGCCTTGTCCGGCAGAAAACGGTCGGGAATATACCGGCTCGAGTGCGTCACCGAGAAGGTGATCGCATCGTCGGTATAGCTGACTGCATGGAACTTCTCGTACTTGTCCTTGATCCCCATGATGATCTTGATCGCATCTTCCTCGTTCGGTGGAGGCACCTTCACCGCCTGGAATCTGCGCTCAAGCGAGCGGTCCTTCTCGATCGATTTGCGATACTCCGCAGGAGTCGTCGCGCCGATGCACTGGATCTCGCCACGGCTAAGAGCCGGCTTCAGGATGTTCGCCGCATCAAGCGAACCCTCCGCCGATCCAGCTCCAACGAGCGTATGCAACTCGTCGATGAAGACGATGGAGTTCTGGTTCTCCATCAGCTCCTTCATGATGGTCTTCAGCCGTTCTTCAAACTGTCCCCGATACTTCGTACCGGCAACGATCAGAGAAAGGTCGAGTGCCAGCACACGCTTGTCCGCCAGGAAACTCGGCACCTCGCCGTCGGCGATCTTCTGCGCCAGCCCTTCAACGATGGCCGTTTTACCTACGCCGGGTTCACCGATGAGGACGGGGTTATTTTTGGTTCGGCGGCAGAGGATCTGAATCACGCGATCCACCTCGGTGTCGCGTCCGACCAGCGGATCGAGCTGCTGGTCCATGGCCGACTGCGTCAGATCGCGCGAGAACTCCGCCAGCATGCTCTGGTCGCCGCGCTGTCCCTTGCCACCACCCTGCGATGCAGGAGTCTTCTCCTGCGTCGTCCGCTGCAACTCCTCACGGATGGCCGGAAGCCGCAGTCCGCGCTCGGTGAGAATCTCTGCCGCGAAGCACTTCTCCTCGCGCAGCAGGCCGAGCAAAAGATGTTCGGTGCCAATATGCTTGTGCGAGAGACGCTCGGCCTCTTCTGCCGCATACGCAAGCACTCGCTTGCACTCGTTCGAGAGCGGCAGGTCGACTGAGGTCGACACCTTCTCGCGGATCGTCGTATGACCTTCAATCTGTTTCCGTATGGACTCCACCGATGCATGAGACCGCAGAAAGCGGTTCGTCAGTGCTTTGTCCTCACGCAGAAGACCGAGAAGCAGATGCTCGGTCTCGATATAAGGCGACCCAAACTGACTGGCTTCATAGCGGGCAAAGAAGATCACCCGCCGCGCCTTCTCCGTATAGCGTTCGAACATGTTCCCCCTTCAAGCCGGCCACCACACGTGCCCGAAGGCTACATGCGGAGCCATTGGTCCCAATCACATTCCGGGCAATTCACCCGGAACACTCAGGCTGCTGCCAATAGGCGGAGCATCCATACCACTACTAATAGTGTATCCGTACCGCCTCTCCAGGCAAAACCCCGGCGAAACTTACCGATACCCTACATCAATCCGTATTGGACAGGCCATGTGTAAATTCGGTACGAAACTCGGATGGTACATCCGCAATCGGCGAGGGTCAGCGCACCGCTTCTTCGACCAGCCGTCCATCCCGCAGCCGCAGCATCCGGTCGCACCGCTCCGCGAACTCCAAGTTGTGCGTTACCAACACACTCGTCAGCCCGTGGGCCACATGCAGCCGTTGAATCAGTCCGAAGACTACCTCCGCCGTCCGACCGTCGAGATCTCCCGTAGGTTCATCAGCCAGCAGCAGTTTGGGCTGGGTTACCAGCGCCCGAGCCAGCGAAACCCGCTGCTGTTCTCCACCGCTCAGTTCGCCCGACCGGTGCTCCGCGCGCTCCGCTAGCCCCACCTCGCCCAGCCAGACGCGTGCCTGCTCCATCGCCTCCCCGCGCCGCGTCCCGCGAGCCAGCAGCGGCATGGCGATATTCTCCAGCGCCGTAAACTCCGGCAGCAGGTAGTGAAACTGCCACACATACCCGATATCCCGGTTGCGAAACTCCGACGCCTGCCGCTTCGTGAAGGAGCTGAGCCGGTTCTCCCCGCACCAGACCTCGCCTGCGGTCGGCGTATCGAGCGCCGCCAGCAGGTGCAGCAGGGAACTCTTGCCCGTACCGCTCTCGCCGACGATCGACACCATCTCTCCCTTCCGGACGGCCAGGTCGAGCCCGCTAAACAGCTCCAGCTGCCCCCGGCCAGTCTGGTAGGTTTTGGTCAGCCCCACCGCCCGCAGCACCGCCGGATGCTCCACCGGCGAGGGCAATGGTTGTAGCGAGCTTCCGTCTCCGAACTGTACCCGGGGTTCGCTCAACCCTTGGCTCCACGGTTTGAATGCGCGCCTAGCGAAATCGCAATCCGGTTCCATGCATTGATCGTCGTGATCACCAGCGTCAGGTTTACCGTCTCCACGTCGCTGAAGTGCGCCCGGGCCTCGTCGTACACTGCATCGGGAGCGTGACCGTCCTGGATGTTCGTCAGTGCCTCCGCCCACGCCAGCGCTGCCCGCTCGCGCTGTGTGTACAGGCTGGAGCCACGCCACTCCGCTACCCCGGCGATCCGTTCCGCTGTCTCGTTTTGCTTTTGCAAGACACGTGTATGCATATGAATGCAATATTCACATTCGTTCATCAGCGAAGCCAGCAGCCTTACCAGCTCCGACAACGAAGCCTCCAGCCCTGTACCGGTGTTCAGATAATGTTCGAGCGCCGTCATCTTTGCCAAACCCTCAGGCGCCAGTTGTCCGTACTTCAATCTTGGTTCACTCATACCGCAAAGCCTCCGCTGGTAAAACTCTTGCCGCCGACCCACTCGGATACAGCGTAGCAATCAAACTAACTCCCAGACTCACCGCTGCCACGATCACCGCATCCAAAACTCTCGGTGCAAACGGCAGGTAGTCGATTGAATACACCGCCGCATCCAGGTGAATGAACCGATAATGTCCGCCCGCCCAGCTTAGCCCGTAGCCGACGATCAGCCCCAGCACCGTCCCGATCACCGAAATCAGCAAGCCCTGCAACAGGAAGATGCGTCGCACCTGTTCGGCTCGCACACCAAAGCTCATCAGCACAGCGATATCCCGTGTCTTCTCCATCACCATCATGGTCAGCGCGATCAGGATGTTCAGTGCCGCGACGCACACGATCAGCGCCAGCACGATGAACGTCACCACCTGCTCCAGCTTCAGCGCGCGGAAGAGTTCGCGGTTCTGCTCCATCCAGTTCGTTGTCTGGAAGCCCTTGCCTGCGGCTTGCTCGATCGCCTGCCCAATCTTGTCCGCATGGTAAAGATCATCCACCTTGAAACTGATTACGGAGATCAAATCTGGCTCCGAGAACAGCCGCTGTGCATCCGCTAGCCGCGCAAACGCATAGCTCGAATCGTACTGATAGAACCCCGACTTGAAGATCCCCACAACCCGAAAACGCTGATACCGTGGCACCAACCCGAGCGGTGTCAACTCGCCCTGCGGGCTGGTCACCAGTACCGTATCGCCGACCTTAGCTCCTAGCGTCTCATCCGCCATATCCTTCCCAATCACAATCGGTGGAAGCCCCCCAGCAGCAGAGTCAGGCGCTCCCGAAGCATCCCCCTCCAAGCTCTCCGCCGAGCCCTCCGTCACGGCTTGCAGCAGATTTCCAACGGTCCGTTCATCGCGTGGAATGATGCCCTTAATCAGACCGCCGCCGCTTCGCGCGCCCCGCGAGATCAGCACCTGTCCATAGAGCCCTGGAGCCGCAGCCGTTACATGAGGAAGCAGCCGCAGCCGTTCCAGCAGTGGTCGCCAGTCCCGTATCCCGTCGCCGGCGACGCGCATCAGGTCCACATGCGCGGTCGAGCCCACCAGTCTCTCCTGCAGGTCGCGTCGCATTCCGTTCGTAATGGCGAGCGCGATAATCAGCGAAGCCACTCCAGCTGCAACGCCGATCACGGAGATGGCCGTGATCACGCCCACCACCGCCTGCCGCCGCTTCGCCCGCAGATACCGCGCCGCAATAAAGAGTTCGAATCGCATCGAGTCTCAGCTTACTATCCGGTAGCCACTGCTAGTGGACCAATACCTTCGGCAGACTCCAGTGCAGCCACACCGCCACCATGCGCAGCGCAAAGCACACCACCCCGCCGCAGCTCATGGCAATGCTGCGACGTATCTTCACGCGCAGAAGGAGCACCATCACAATCGCGCCTGCCAGCGCCGCCGAGGCGTACACATCGGAGTTCAGCACCAGCGGGATATGCGCGAGCAGCACATCCCGTATCGTGCCTCCGCCCACGCCTGTTACCGCAGCCATCAAAGTCGCAAGCAGTGGATGGATGCCATACTCCAGCGCCTTGGCCGCACCTGCCATGGCAAACAGCGCAAGCCCCGCCGCATCGAGCGTGATGATCAACCCAGGCGGAACCCGCTGCACGTACTGGTAGAAGAAGAACACTGCGCCGCCACCTGCAAACGCGGTTGCTCCATAGCGCCAGTCGCGAATGCTGTTCGGGGGAACCGCACCGATCAGCACATCGCGGATCACGCCGCCGCCCAGCGCTGTCGCGAAGGACAACACCAGCAACCCCAGGAGATCGAGCTCCGCGCGGATCGCTGTCATCGCCCCTTCTACCGCGAAGACGAATGTCCCCACCAAGTCGACCGCCAGCAACACGACGTCCTGGTTGTATTTCGGGAACCACGCCGCCAACCACGCCCGCATTACCGCACCACCGTTTTCACCGCCACCACGTTCTCGTAGCGGTCATAGACCCGCACTGCGATCACATGCTCCTTTGCGTCTGTAACCGGAGAGGTTACAACTGGAATCGCCGCGAAGAAATCGTATCGTTCCGTCAACGAATCTGAGACCTTTCCCACCGGCTCCACATACTGCCACGGCCCCGCGTCCACGGAGTACTCCGCATGAGCGATCGGTGAGGTCGCATCCCGTGCCTCGAGCTTTGCGTGGATACTGCCACTCTCCATCGTCGCCGTCAGCGCACCCGGCACAGGAGGCGTCGTATCTACCACGAACACATCGCTGACCTTGTCGCCACGAAGCGCCTCAGTCTCTGTGTGGCCTGGAGCGTCACTCGCCACTACCTTTGCCGCATAGCTCCCATCTGGCAGCAGCGACGAGTCGAAGCTGTAGTATCGTTCCGAGATCTTGTCCTTTAGCAGGCGCCAGTTGGCCTCGCCCACACCCTTGTAGTACAGCGCGAACATCAGGTCGTCGCCGTTGTCATCGTGCGCGGCCCATCGTACCGTCACTGCTGTTTTGTCCTTCTGTGCTGCAAGCGGACCGGCGTCCGACGCGACATTGAACACCGGAGCAGGGGATGCCGCAACAGGGAGGTTTACCTGCACGGCCGTATTCTGTGGAGCAGCACCAGACGCGGGCACACGTGCGCCCGGTTGCACAGCAATCTCGTCCACCACCGGAGCCACATTCGCTTGCAGGTAGTTCAACCCCACCGCATCGATGCTCCCACCCTCGCGCAGCACCGCCTTCCACTGGACGAACCGCGCCGCTGGAACACCGACCGACGCCGCATCGGGAGCGACTCTGGCCCACTCGCTCCAACCCATCAGCGGGCTTTCGACGTTCCCGCTTCGCGCATACAGATCGAACGCTGTGGGAGTCGTCGAGCGCACCTCGGCGCGTCCCCATTGCGAAAATCCCTGCGCGTCGAAGACTGCGCTCGTGTAGGTCGCTGGAGAGGTCAACCTGTCCCGCAGCTTGAAGACCTTGCCGCTATTGCTCGTCGCGATCAGTAGACCATCCTTGACCGCGGCGAATGCCATCCCCTGTGCCGCTTCGAGGTGCGCGACATCGGTAAAGCGTCCCGGCATCTCCGTATCCAGCTTGTAGATGCGACCACGGTTTCCCGTCGCTGCCAGCAGAGTGCCACTGCGGACCGCCAGCGCATAGACGACATCATCCTTCAACGCCAGCAGCTTCGACGGAGCGCCATCTTTGCTGATCCGATAGATCTCCGTGCCCTCCGGCACCAGCGTGTTCGCGCTTGCCGCTGCCGTTGATCCTGGCTGCACGAACGTGATGCTTATCCCGACGCTCCCGCTCACCGGAATCGGTGGCAGGGAAGAGGCACCCCTCGCTCCTACGCCCGCTGCATACACGTTGCCCGCAGCGTCCATCGTCAGCGCGGTGATCTCCCGCTTCGGAGCCGCATACACCGCAAATGGCTTCGCATCCTTCTGCATCGCCGCGATCCGGTAGATCACACCCGACCCATCCGACCCTGCCCACAACGTGCCATCCTTCGCTGCGAGCAGGCAGCGAATATGCTGATCGGTCGTCCGGAACAACAGTGTTTGCTCCCCGCCATCCACCCGATACACCGCCGCAGGCGCGCCTGTCGCAACGAAGATGCTCTGCCCAATCACCGCGACGTCCCAGATATATTTAGGCTTCTCTTCTGTCTTCGCCGGATCGAAAACGATCGCAGACGCTCCGCCACCAGCGGGAATCCGGTACACCTTTCCATCCGGAGACGTCGCTGCCAGCAGCGTCCCGTCCTCTATTACCCTCAGCGCCTGGACCCCCAGCTCCTTTGCCTCGAAGAGCTTCGTCGTCTTTCCATCGGGCGCGATCTTCATCACCACGGCTGCTCCGGTCGCCGTTCCACCCAGGCCAGCATAGCCATTACCGGCAGAGTCCGCTGCCAGCGACCAGACATAGCTCTCTCCGGTTGTGTAGAGCAGGGAGGTAGCTGGCCCTGCCTCGAGCCGTCCATCGCTGCGGATCGCTACGCCTTCCGACGTTCCCTTCGCCATGTCGTCGAACCGGTCCACGTTCCACAACTTCGTCCCCTGCGCTGTCGCACTGCCGCAGAGCCCAATCAACGCCATCACAACTGTCATCACCCGTCGTATCATCTTGCCCTTGAGTCTAAAGCACACTGCCTAAAACAAATGGGCGGCAGCCGAAGCCCCGCCCATCTGCAACCATGTTGCCGCTCGAAATCAGTTCGTCAGTACCGCGCGATACCGCACCTGATTCTTCTTCACCTTGGCTACAGCGTCGTTCGCCTTCGCCATGGGAAACCGCTCGGTGATGGCCTTGACTCCATGCCGTGCCGCGACATCCAGCATCTCGTGCAGATCGCGCGGGCTGCCGGTCGGGCTGCCGGAGATGCTCTTCTGTCCGCCGATCAGCGAGAACGCCTGGATCTGCATCGGAGATGGCGCGGCTCCGACCATGCAGAGGACACCCTTCGGTCGCAGGATGTTCACATAGCCCTGCCAGTCCTGATCCGCGCTCACCGTCGATAGCAGAAAGTCGAAGGATTCGGCTACCTTCTTCAACGCGCCGGTGTCTCGCGTATTGATAAAGTGATGCGCCCCAAGTGACTTCGCCTCGGCCTCCTTGTCCTTCGAGGTCGAGAACGCCGTCACCTCCGCGCCGAATGCTTTGGCAAACTGCACTCCCATGTGGCCAAGGCCGCCGATGCCAATTACACCCACACGAGAGGAGGGCCGCACGCCGTGGTTACGCAGCGGGCTGTACACAGTAATTCCACCGCAGAGCAGCGGAGCGACATTCTCGCTCTCCAGTACCTTAGGCACTGGAATCGCAAACTTCGAGTTCACACGGATTGCATCAGCGTATCCTCCGTTTCGCCCGACGCAGGTCGGCTGCGACTTGGCGCAGAGATGCTCGTCGCCCTGACGGCACCACTCGCAGATACCGCAGCTATCCGCCTGCCAACCCACTCCAACCCTATCGCCCACCACGTGGTCCAGCACCGCAGAGCCCACCTCGATCACCGTTCCCACAATCTCATGCCCTGGAATAAACGGGTACTTGCTCAAGCCCCAGTCGTTATCAATCAGATGGACATCGCTGTGACACACGCCGCAGTGTGAGATGCGGATCTCAACCTCGTTCGACTTTAGCTCTCCCGCCTCATACTTGTAGGGAAGCAATTGTGCACCGGCTGCATGCACGGCTAAACCATGTATTTCACTCATTTGAAATCTTTCCTTTTGCTCGCCGGCAAATTGTCTGCACGAACCTTTTGATGCTACAACAACGAGTCCGACAGTTTTGCAGATCATTTCGGTCGTGCTTTGGAAACGTTTAATCACGCAAACTGAACAGCCGAAGCCCTTGAAAACACTGCTCAAAGCAGAATTGGATCGACCTGCGTGCCGTTTATCGCACCACAAGTCGCAGCACTTGCGACCCGCTTACGGCGTATTCCACGTCCGCAGAGCCAAGCGCCAACGCGCTCTCTCCTGAGAGCTGCATCCGCTGGTCATCCTTGAGCGGCTCCAGAACATTGGCCATCGAAACCGGAATCTCCGGTAGCGTACCCGTCTCCAGCACCGCTTGTGCGGCATGTTCCAGCAGCGTGACGTAGACTCTGTCGTTCGAGTGAGCGCGGTTCATCTGAGCCACTGTATCGGCCAGTCCAACCGCGTGCAGTGCTACTGCACCGGATGGGCTCGTCATCCGGTCAACCGCTCCGCCATCGCTGACGACGATGCGTACCACTCCCGGAGTCAATGTCGCGGGCAACGTTATCGGCATCCGAATCACCTGCGTCGCTGACTGATACGGATGCAGCGTCACCTCGACCTCGACTGTCTCGCCCGCGTGCGCTTCCGTCCTGCTCAGCCTCGCCGATTCGAGCACCGCCGTTCGCCGTTCCGGCAGAGTCTCCATCCGCAGATGAAGACCCGTGACCACAGGCTGCTCGACTGCATTCCCATACATCTTTTCAAACCGCTCGTTCACATAAAGTGCCGACTGGATCGCTCCGGTGTTGAGGCCGTTGGGAGCCATGATGCCGTGTAGCTTCACGCCAGGCTGTCCCGCCACATTGATCTCGCCGCTCAACCGATAGCTCTGCTCTGCCGCCGCTGAGTTCGTTCCCTGCAGCGTCTGATAGACCGAACTCAGCATCACCGCAGTTGTCAACTGTCGATCGTCCACCACCTCAAAATGAAAAGTCTTTGGCTGAGAGGCTCCGCTCACCTCGACTGTCACCGGAATCATCCGTGCCGCAACGCCAAACCGTCCCATGATCGCTGAGGCGCGGTCTTCGGTAAATGACCCCACCGTTTCTGTCGTATTGACGATCTTGAATGCATTTAGGGGAGACGCCAGCGTGGCCACCACCGTCGCCTTGGTCATCGGTAGCGACACCTCACCGTTCTGCGTGATCGGATGTCCGCACGCCAGCAGCCGCGTCGGATCGACATAGGTCACCGTGCAGGTCCCCGCCATCGCCAGGTCGCCCCGCACCAGCACCGCGCTCACCGCAGATCCGGGGATAAGCGGTTCTGGTTGTTTCGTGGAGTCATCCGCGCCACCCAGCCCTGCCACCGGTGTCAGCCCCATCGCACGAAACCTGTCTCCGAATCGGTCCAGCGTCTCCTGGTTGAAGCCACTGAAGATCAGCGGTGTCTCCATCGCTCGTATCTCCGGCTGCCCCTCAGTCTGAGCTTTGGTGGCACTCGTCGGATGCTCGCCATCACGAACCTCCAGCATCTCCGCGATTGGCGTGATCCCGGCGATCGGCTCCTTGCTGAACTGCCCGATCCGGTAGCTCAGCGCCCCCACCAGCCGGCCGTCGATGTACACCGGACTCCCGCTCATTCCGGCGACCACCCCCGTATACTCCGGCTTCTCGCCATGCAGCCGTGCCAGAATCAGGTCCCTTTCCGGTCCAATCGCGTTCTTCAGTACCCCCAGGATCTCCACCTGCATCGGCTCTGGCAGCACGCCTTCAAATACTGTGTACGCCACGCCCTTCTGCCCGCGCTTGACCTCGGAGAGCGGAAAAAATCGCGTCTCCTTTGGTGGCCCGCTCATTCCGGCCCCTAAAGATTCCGTCCCGGTTTGTGCCAAAGCACTACCCACCAGCGTCAAACACAGCACGACACCACATACGAACCAACCTGTCTTTGAGCTTGGCTTTACGAAACTTGGCTTCACAAGTACAGACTAGAGCGTTCCTGCTCCAGCGCAAAACGCAGCACCGCAGAGCTTCATTCGGCCATCGCCATTTTGGGAGTAAAGTTTCAGATGATGACCCCTCACAGCGCTCACGCCTCGTCCCGCTCCGCCAGCCTCGCGCCGGTCCGTTTTGTCGCTACCCTCCCGCGGCTTTTCGCTGTGCTTTTGATCCTGGCCATCGTGCCTGCCACGCGCGCTCAGGAGGCGCCATCGAGCACCCCGCAGCAGCAGAAGCCTGCCACTCCCGATCAGACCCCCGACTCCGCCGGCCCCCAGACCGACAGCGGCCCAATCGTCCTCAAAAAGAAGAAGGACACCGACGAGCCGCCGCCACCCCCCGCTCCCGAAGAGCCTAAGATCAAGAACCCCAACAACGAGACCTACTCTCTCCGCGTCGACGTCCCTATCGTCAACCTCGACGTCAACGTCGTCCTCGACAAGACGCACCAGTTCGTCCCCGGCCTCAAAGCTGGCAACTTCCTCATCCTTGAGGACGGCGTCGAGCAGCAAGTGACCAGCGTCCGCATGGCGCAGACCCCCATCACCGCCGTCATGCTGCTGGAGTTCGCGGCTAACAGCTACTACTTCATCCGGGACATGCAGAATGCTTCCTATAGCTTCTTCCGTACCCTCCGCCAGGACGACTACATCGCTGTCATCACCTACGACCTCCGCACCCACATCCTCACCGACTTCACCAACAACAAGGACCTCGTCGCCCAGTCGCTCCAGACCCTCACCATCCCCGGCTTCTCCGACACCAACACCTTCGACGCTCTCTACGAGACCCTCGACCGCGTCAGCCGCATTGAAGGCCGCAAGTACATCGTCCTCATCGGCACCGGCCGCGACACCTTCTCGAAGATCAACCTCGACAAGATCCTCGCCAAGGTCAAGGCCACACCCAACGTCACCATCTTCACTATCGGTACCGGAGCCTTCCTCAACGAGATGCAAGGCGGCCGCGGAGGTATGGGCAGCGGCATACGCGACCTTAACTACCTGCAGGCCCAGAACCAGCTCAAGACCTTCGCCGCCATGACCGGCGGCCTCAGCTTCAGTCCTATCTTCCAGGGCGAGCTGCCCGACATCTTCTCCCAGATCAACGATTCCATCCGCAACCAGTACATCCTCACCTACCGCCCCAGCAACACCAAAAACGACGGCAGCTATCGCAAGGTCAAGGTCCTGCTGGTCGACAACGAAGGCCACCCCCTCCAGATGCAGGACGAGAAGCATAAGCCGCTGAAGTACTCGATCATCGCCCGCGACGGCTATCGAGCCAAACTCCCCGTCGAATAACCACATTTTTCAACAAAATGGTCATTCTGCTCCCGTAATCTCTGTCATCCTGAGCGGAGGCGAAGCCGCAGTCGAAGGACCTGCGGTTGCATTTGCCGTTGCTTATTTTCAAACCCATCCTCACCCTCTTATCGTCACTCAAGCCGTATTATTAGAAACCCCATGCGCATCGCCAGCCTCCAGCCCTCGATCAGCATCACCTTGGCCGCTCTTGGGAGACTCGACGCCCTCTGCGCCGTCACCAAATACTGCGTTGAGGCCCTCCCCGAACTAGCTGCCCGCAATCTGCCGATCCTCCACGACAGTTGGACCGCCAACACCGACGAAATCCTCGCCACTACACCAGACCTCATCCTCGCCAGCGTCCCCTATCGCATGGAGTCCCTTGCCGCGATCCTCAAGTCCGGCCTGCCCGTCCTCGCCCTCGCGCCGCACAGCCTCGCCGACATCTACAAAGACACCCGCCTGATCGCCTCGCTGGTCGATGCTCGAGAGGCAGGCGAAGCCCTCATCGCTCGCATGAAGCAGGCTATCGACGAAACCAGCAGCAAAACAGCAGCCGCACCCAAGCCTCTCGTCTACTGTGAGGAGTGGGGTAAACCCCTTATCCACTCTCAGCCCTGGATCGCCGAACTTGTAACCGCTGCCGGAGGCAGCTTCGTCGGTGAACCCGGCTCCCACACTACTCCGGAGCAAATAGCTACCGTCAATCCCGACGTCCTCCTCTTCGCCTGGTGCGGAGCAGGGAACCGCGTCCCCTTGGAAAGGGTCATAGCTCAGCGCAACTGGCACGATCTCCGCGCCGTCCGCGAGCGCCGCGTCTACTGTATCCCCGACCAATACCTCAATACCCCAGCCCCCACCCTGCTCGAAGGCCTCGCCTGCATCGCAGCCGCCACCCACCCCGAACTCTTCCCGCTGCACCCAGAGCTCGTCCAGCTAGCCTGAGCTAACGAGGACGAGGAATCGTAAGGTCGAGATCCTGCGCGGTCATCTGCTTGGTCAGCAAAATGATCTGTCCCACATGCTGCTGCACATGCCCCACCACCTGATAGATCGCACCCAGCACGCTCACGGTGCGACCCTGCGGATGAGTTATCTCGGCAAGCTTCTCCGGAGACACCGTCGCGATCGTCTCGCGTGCCTCCGCAACGGTGGTCACAAACAGCTCGATCAACTCGGCGCGGCTCATCCCGCCCGTTGTAGAGAACTCAGCATCCCGCACACGGACATCCTCAGCTCCGCCAACTCCGTGCATCACCCACTGCCGCATGTTCCCGCACAGATGCAGCACCAGGTTTCCAATGGCGTTCTCATGCGCTCCATGCCGCTCCCATACCTGCTCGTCGGTCAGCTTGCCGAGGCATACCTCAAGGCACGACCTCATCTGCTCCAGTTTGTCGCACGAATAATCCAGGAAGAGTCCAGCTACTTTGTTGTCCATCCCCGCATTCTAAGCCGGAACCGCACGTCAATTCATCGCACGTTGACCCCAAACGACACTCACAGTACACTCTAAAAGGCGGTCAGCGAGCACTTGAAATCGCGACCTCGCAGCGGCACCATCCCTGCATTGCCCCCTCGTTCAATGGTAGGACTAGCGACTCTGACTCGCTCGATCGGGGTTCGAATCCCTGGGGGGCAACCAAAAGCTTGTAAACGCGCCCAAGAGGCGCGTTTTTCTTTGCCCCTCTTCGCACTTCTTTGCACCTCCCTAAACTCATGTAAGCATATGCAAATGAATGAGTTATGAGGAATAACCCCAGGCATTCTCCCAGAATTATCGTCTCAGGAGGTGCCAGTTGGTGCAAGGACAGCCACAGTTATTGTTGGGGAATGGTTTGGGGTACGATGAACCAAAGGTTGGGGAATGAGAATTCCCCCATCTTGGAGGCTCATCATGGCACTGACCGTCAAGGAACTCGAAAACGCTAAGCCGAAGGCCAAGAAGTACAAGATGCTCGACGGAGGCGGCCTCAGTCTGCTCGTCTTGCCGACAGGAACCAAGCTCTGGCTTTGGCGCTATCAATTCAATGCTGGCGAAAAGAACATGACATTCGGGGAGTACCCGGTTGTTGGCCCGAAGGAAGCTCGCGAACTTCACTTCGCCGCGAAAAAGCTATTGGCGACCGGCGTCAACCCGATGGCTGAACGCAAAGCAGAGGCCGAAGCGAAGCACGAAGAAGCGAAGGCAGTTCAGCGCGAGACAGAGAATAGCTTTGAGAAGGTGGCCCGCAAGTGGTGGGCATGGTGGTCGATTGGTAAGTCTCCCAGGCACGCAGAGACCTTGATGAATCGGCTTGAGGCCGATGTCTTTCCGGTCATTGGGCATCTGCCCATTGACGCCGTGCAGACGACCCATATTCGGGACATCATGCTTACGGTTGAGACGCGAGGTGCGAGTGATGTAGCAAAAAGGGCACATCAGTCTATCGGGCAGATTTTTCGCTTCGCAATTGCGCGGGAGCTTGCGAGTCGGAATCCTGCGGCTGACTTCAGGCCGCGAGACGTATTGGCGGCAACTGAATCGGAAAACTTCGCTCATGTAGATGAGAAGGATTTGCCCGAATTGCTGGTGAAGGTGGATGGCTACAACGGAGACGCCCTCACACGCTTTGGGCTCAGGCTTCTGGCCTACTGTTTTCCTCGCACCAGTGAGTTAATCGAAGCGCCATGGACCGAGTTCGACCTGGACAGAGCGCGATGGGAAATTCCGAAGGAACGCATGAAGATGAAAACCCCTCACATCGTTCCTCTGCCACGCCAAGCCGTCGAGGTCCTTCGTGCGCTCAAGCTGCTAACCGGAAATGGCAGGCTGGTATTCCCAGGGGCTTTGGACAAGGAGAAGCCAATGAGCAACAACACACTCTTATATGCGCTCTACCGGCTTGGGTATCAAGGCCGTATGACGGGACACGGATTCCGTGGACTGGCCTCGACGATCCTCAATGAGAACGACTTTGACGATGAGCATGTAGATTTGCAACTTGCCCACATGAAGCGGAACAAGGTGTCTGCGGCCTACAATCACGCGAAGTATTTGAAGCAGCGCACAGTAATGATGCAGTGGTGGGCCGACTATCTGGATGCACAGCTTGCTAAAGGAAGGCAGAAATTAGCGGCCTAAGCGTACTTCTTCGATGTTGCCCAAGGTTCCCCAAGAGCGCGTTGTGGTGTCCGTCTCTCCCCGGTGTCTGGGGACGCGGATCGTGACTTGGATATGCGCTCTGCGGCCCATTGTCTGACTTCAGATCTTACCCAAGCGACCGTTCGCGGTCCGAGTTGAACGGGCGAAGGAAAGGTCTTCGCGCGGATCAATGCGTAGAGACTGGACTTCGATAGACCCGTCACCGACTTCAATTCTGGTAGACGCAGGAAACTCACTTCATCTTGAAGGTTCGGTCGTGTGATGAGCTGGTTAGTCGTCGAAAGGTCATCAGCGGCCTCCTGCATTCCAGCGGGCAACTTCTCATCGGCAAGCATGATGGCACGACTAGGTCTCTTTCGCTCGGTTGCGGTTATTTCTGCCATTGGCGGGGCTCCGGGGGTTACTGCGGTATCGAGTGATGCGATACCCAGTGAAGGATGTCCTAAGGATGGGGCCACGTGCTGCCGCCGTCCAATTCAAATAATCAATAGCAAAACCGGAGGTGCCATTGGCATTTCCAATAGCAGCATTTCATCTCAAATTGAGTTGTAATCGAACTGCCCCGCGTTGACTTCATTGGTACATGCGCCCACAATTAGGTTGACTTCGGGCCTGACTTGCATTGCGAGGTGAGCCGCTCTCCGAATCGCGCACGGCGCTATCTGAGAGGGACTCCCGCTATGCCAGACCCAATCGAACACCGTCATCTCAAGAACCTCACCGTGGTAGTAGAAGAAGGCAACATTAGCCGCGCCGCGATTCGTCTCTACATATCCCAATCTTCCCTCAGCCAGCAGATGAAGCAGCTCGAAGTAGATGCTCAGGCTTGTTTGCTGATACGGCATCCCGGCGGCGTCCACGCAACCCCCGCCGCAGAGATTCTGATTGCGGGAAACAAACAGATCGTCAAGCTCTGCAATGATGTGTTGACTGCGGCACGTTCTGCGAACAATGTGCCGCTTCTACCCTTGCGTCTCGGCTTTTCGTCGTTCGTAGACCATGACCTGTACGAGATGGTTTGCTCTATACACAAGGCACTCTTTCCATCGTGCGAAATCATGTCGCAGAGTGGCGATCCGGTAGACCTTCTTCGTATGCTCGAAGAAGGAGAGATTGACGCTGCATTGGTTACGCTTCCCGCTAGCGGCGCGGGACTGACCGCACATCAATTCACGCAAAGCCGACTCGTCGTGTGCATGAGAGCCGATGATCCTTTGTCGAAGTTGAAGGAAATTACACCGGCTGATCTTGGCACCAAACTAACCATCTTCCGTGAACCCAAACAGCATCCTGAAGCTCACGAGCGTTTGATGGAGATGTTGAATGTCGCTGGTATCGGCAGTGACATCATCAGCACGAACAAGACGCCAAATGATCTTCAATGGATGGTCGAATCGGGTCGCGGTTGCGCGCTCATCCCAGAGGGTTCTCATCTACAAGATGGGCTCATCACGCGACGCATTGCTGGAGTCACCTGGACAGTCGATAGCGCGCTAATCGTGGGCAGGTCGAAATCGCAAAAGACTCTGCCGCAACTTGTGAAGGAGTTGCGAAGGAGATTCCGGGCTTTGGCAAAGCTGCCACCAGCCAAGCCCGTTCGCTCCGTGCGGCCATCCATCGGCAGCAAAACCCTTCCGCTTTTTGGCTAGAGTTTGCTATTGGATTTCCCAATAGCAAACCGCATTTGGCCGAAATCGGTATTGGATATTTGTATTGGACGCGAGAAGGATCGCGGCCTAGTGTCATGCCTATCACGACCATCCCGGTCGTTGGAGGTGCCAATGACACGTATCCGAATCATCATCCCAGCAAGAACGATTGAGCGCACCAAGCTCTATCTTGTACGCGGAGCAGCCCTGCTCCTATGCGTATTGATCTTCCCACTCGCCGCTCATGCTTCGCCGTTCGATACGGGCATCAGCTCCATCCAAACACTGTTTACCGGAACGATTGCAAAGGCGGCAAGCCTCATCGCCATCGTGATCGGCGGCTACACGTTCGCCCACGGAGAACCGGGCGCGAAGAAGACGCTTGCTGGGGTCGCCGCCGGGACCGGGATAGCGATCATGGCGACGAATATTCTCACTTGGCTTTGGGGCTCCTAGCCCTGCCGCCGCCATCATCGTCCCGTCCATTCCACTTCACCTCCAAAGACGTTTCCAAGCGAGGGGCTTATGCCGGAAATTACTCAGAAGCGCCACAACCGAGTCTTCAAGAGTCTGCATAAGCCCCTCACGTATATGGGGATCGAACGCACGCTGTTTTTCATGATTGCGGTGTCCGCCGTGGGGATGTTCAACCTCTTCAATTCGATCATCGGGGCAGTGGTGGTATTCATCGGCGGGTGCATCTTCGGTCATTGGGTGACGAACTCCGACCCAGCTTTCCTCAAGATTCTCGGACGCTCAGAGAAGTTCAAGCTGCGCTATGACGCCGCCAAACAGTCAGTCCCGAACGTAGAGGTGCGGTAATGCTGAATCTCTCGCGCGTCATCAAACCGTGGAAAGAAGCAGACGCCCTCAGCGCCCACATCAACCTATACGGGTTCTGGACTGAGACGGCCTTCCTCACCAAGAGCGGCGACCTTGGGATGGTGTTGAGCGTTACAGGAGTGGACTACGAAAGCCTCGACACCGACGAACAGCAGTACGCTGTAAAGCGTCTTGAATCCGCGCTCAAGTCCTTTGGTGAAGGCTTCCACGTCTATCAATACCTCTTCAAGACCAACCGGCCAGAGATTCCGTTTGCCCGCTACGACGATGAGCTGATCGACGCTGCCATCGACCAACGCCGTCAATACTTCGAGTCCAAGCGCGACCGGCTGTATGAGGTGGAACTCTTCTATGTGATCGTGCTTGAGGGCGCTCGGTCGAAGACCGGCATCTTCTCCGCTCTCGGACGCTTTCCGCGCGATCCCCAGGGCGCTATCCGGGAACTCAAAGCGCAGTTCACCAACGACAACATGAAAGTGTTGCTCCGTATGCAGATCGACACGGACATGGTACGGCTTGATCAGTGCGTCCAGAACTTCACCCGGCATCTTGCTGACCTGATGCCCATCGAGGTTCAGGGACAACAGGCGCAGTTCAGTTTCTTTCGCCGGCTGCTTAACTTCGACGACTGGCGGATCGCGGGCAAGCCGCAATCGACCCAGTACCTCGACTTCCAGGTGGTGAACTCCAATATCGAAGCGGAGCGCGACCACCTGCGCGTCGGAGACCACTTCGTTCGCATCCTCACGATGAAAGAGGCCATCGCGGAGACACGCCCCCTGGTCCTTGACCGGCTCTTCAAGATCGAGGGCAACTTCTATGTCGTCACCGAGTGGACTCCGCTTTCGATGGCGAAGGCCCGGAAGGAAGTGGACAAACGTCGCCGCCACTTCAACATGAGCAAGTCTGGTTTCGTGTCGCAGATCGGGAGCGACCCGACGAAGACGAACCAGCGTGACGTGCTGATCGACGAGTCGAAACAGGCCGACATCGAGAACCTTGGCGAGTGTCTGCGGGCACTCGGCGACGGCCAGACGTTAGGTGATTTCTCCCTTACGGTCGTGCTTTATAGCACCGACCTCCAGACGATCAATCAGGAAATGGGCGAGTTTACAGGGGTGTTCACGAATGCCGACGGTGCGCTCTTTACCGAGACCTACAACCAGCTCAATGCCTTGTTTGCGACGGTTCCAGGCAACTACGCCCAAAACCTCCGCAAGATGTATCTCCTCAACTCCAACTACGCCGACCTATCGTTTCTTTTCACCATCCACCCAGGCGAAAAGACTAACCCGCACCTTCGTTCCGAGTACCTTGCGGTGCTTGAAACAGACAACGCCACGCCTTACTACCTCAACCTGCATAACGGCGAAGTGGCGCACACGCTCATCCTCGGAATGACCGGTAGTGGCAAAAGTTTCCTGTGCAATTTCCTCCTCACAAATGCACAGAAATACCGGCCGCAAACCTACATCTTCGACATCGGCGGCTCGTTCCAGTCGCTTACCGAGATCTTTGGAGGAACGTACTTGAACGTCGGCCAGGAGAGCAGAGACTTCACCATCAACCCGTTCAGCCTGCCGGAAAGCAAAGAGAACCTGCAATTTCTGTTTTCGTTCTTTCGTGTGCTCATCGAGGGCAACGACAAGCGGTACAAACTCGACTTCAAAGAGGAACGCAAACTGTGGGAAGCCATCGAACGGATGTACGTGGTTGCGCCGGAGCAGCGGACGCTATCGACTTTCAGCCAGATCATCGGGGAGTTGAAGGAGCGGCTGCACCGTTGGACGAAGGAAGGCCAGTACGGATTTCTCTTCGATAACGTCGAGGACACACTCAGCTTTTCAAAGTTCCAGACGTTCAACTTTGCCGGCTGGGGCGATGCGCCTGAGGTGTTAGAGCCGCTGCTCTTCTACGTCCTGCACCGTGCCAGCAACGAGATTGCCAACCCGGAGAAGCTGGCGACCTTCAAGACGTTCCTATTGGACGAGGCGTGGCTCTTCATTAAGAACGAGACCATCCGTACCTATATCGTGGCCGCTCAGAAGACGTGGCGGAAGCACAACGCCGCGATGATCCTTGCCACGCAGTCCATCAAGGAGCTTGAAGAGTCCGGGATGTTGGCGATAGTCGCCGAGAGCTGCCCAACCAAGATTTTCCTGGCGAACCCTGAAATGAATCGCCAGGTCTATCGCGAGGCGTTTCACCTTAACGACACCGAAATCGACATCATTGCCGACCTAATCCCACCCGGCGAGATGCTGATTCGCAAGGCGCAGTCCAGCAAGAAGGTTCGGCTCAACGTCGATTCCGTCTCGTACTGGATTGCCACCAACAATGCCCGCGACAACCTCCTCAAGCGAGAGGCCTTTGCACAGTACGGCATTGCCGAGGGCGTTCGCCAACTCGCTTCCAATCACCCATTTCAACCGCGTCGCTAAGGAGTTCCTATGAAGATCCTAAAGACAACAACTATCGCCCTTGTGTTTGCCATCTTGGGAAGCATGGCAGTCTATGCCCAGACTGCCTCCCGCAACGTCTCGTATCACTCCCAGGACATCGTCCCGATCCGAGCGAAGGTCAAGTACACGACGCTTATCGTCATTCCGGCCACCGAGAAGATCATGGAGGCCGCCACCGGCGACAAGGATTTCTGGATTGTGGATGTGGTCGGAAACTTCTGCTTCGTTCACCCCGCGAAGGCGGGCATCAGCTCCAACCTCAATCTAATTACGGACAAGGGGAACATCTACAGCTTCACCCTGACCGACATCACAGCATCGGGTGGCGATCCAGATCTCAAGGTCATCATTCAGCCAGCGGATGCGTCCAACATCGTCGCGGCTAATGGCCCCGCCCAATACGTTCCAGCCGCCCAACTTGAGCAGGCCCATCAACAGATATCAAGCCTCCAGTCTCACGTCGGAGCCACCGTCGATGAGTACAAGAGTGCCTACCCACTCGCCTTGAAGTTCGACTACATATTCAAGACGAACGAGGCTCCCTTCGATATCCAGTCGATCTACCACGACGACAAGTTCACTTACATCAAGACCAATGCGCCGGAGAAGTTCAGCGTGTATGAGATGAGGGACGGCAAGCCAAATCTCATCAATTACGACCTGCGCGATGGGACATACGTCATCTCGAAGGTCATGGACAACGGGTACGTCGAGTTGGGCAAGAAAAAGATGGACTTCACGAGAAAGGACTAACGTCATGGCCGATACCGTCACCGTCGCAGCAGACCCGAAGCTCACCGATCACACGCCCCAGCCCAAAGGCGTGTTGCAGAAGAACCTCAAGATGTTTCTCTATCTAGGGGCAGTCGTTCTCCTCATCCTGGCGACCGTTATCAGCTCTCGGAAGAAGGCACCCACGGATGCGGAGAAGGCCAAGGCCAACGGGCCGCAGCCCTATGTTCAAGACAACACGGCGACCAATGTAGACGCTCTGCAGCGTCAGCTTGGAGCTGACAAGCTGAAAGCCCAGCAGGACGCTCAGGTGGCGGCAGCAACCGGCAACCCAGGATTGGGAGGCACGGGCGCACAGCAGGCGGCAGCAACGGGTTTCGGCCCAGATGGGCGTCCACTCAACCCGTCGGGAACCTATGTCGCCAATGGGCAGCAGAATGGGACACAAGCCAACGGCCAGACCCAACTTACTCCCTCACAGCAAGCCGGACAGCAGCTCGCGGCTACCGAAAAGGAGCGCGCAGACACAGCCCGGTTCTCGTCCAACATTGCATACGCGCGACCATTGGAGCAGGCTACTCCCCAGCAGCAGAATCCGCCCCAGCAGCCTTCGAGTGTGCCCCAGAACCCCTTTGCTGCCGCAATGCAGCCAGGTCAGCCAACCGCATTGACAACGGCTAGAGGCGCGGGAGAGCAAAGAGCTTCCGGCGATCAGATACCGGCGACCGACTACAAACGTCCGTCTGAGGTGAATGTCGACAATGCCGTGGGCCAGCCCTACGTCCTCTACGAAGGATTGACGCTTGATACCGTGCTGATGAATCGCCTGGATGGTGACGCGGTGGGTCCGGTGAAGGTTCTTGTGTCGAATCCCGTGTATTCCCATGACCATCAGCACATACTCATTCCAGAAGGAACAATCGTGCTGGGCGAAGCCCGCAAGATTGGTGGTGCCGGGTTCGGCCAGCAACGCCGAATTTCCGTTGCATTTCATCGTCTGCTCATGCCGGACGGATACAGCGTGGATTTAGACCAATTCCACGGACTCGACCAGATCGGAGAGGAGGGACTGAAAGACCAGGTGAACAACCATTACCTCCAAATCTTCGGAACGTCGATTGCACTCGGCGTTATCTCCGGTGCCTCTCAGATCAGCCAGGGCGGATCGAATCTCAATAGCTCAGGCTCGCAGTCCTTTACCAATGGTGCAGCTTCGAGCGTGTCGCAATCGGCTACGACGATTCTCGACAAGTTCATCCAGATTCCACCAACGATCACGATTCGGGAGGGGCACCGCGTGAAGGTCTACTTTACACAAGATATGCTCTTGCCGGCTTATGAGAATCACCGTATCGCGCAGTCATTCTAAGGAGCTTCCTATGCGCAAGACCTCTATCGCTATCGCTTTCCTTGTCCTCACTCTCGTCGGCTGCAAGAGTAAGCAGGATCAACTCACCGCGCTCAACAAGCAGTTCGATACGTTGAACGCCAAATACCAAAAAGATTGCCTGCTCGCTCCAGTCGAAGTGATCCAGCGCACGCAAGCTGAGTGCAAAGCACAACGAGACACGATGAATCCTCTGGGCAACAAGATTATGGAACTCCAGAACGATATCGCAGCCTCGAAACGCTGACCATTTTCCGTAGTCGTCCTACACCCTAACAGTCACTTCCAACCCGGACCGCGAACATGGAGAAAACCATGAAAGGCACCCTCTTGTCTCTAATTCTGGCTCTTGCCACCCTAGCCGAACCTGCATACGCGCAGTTCGGTGGCGGCATCGTGTTAGACCCAACACAGTCAGCCCACGCAGCGCAGCAGCTTATTCAGGGCAGCCAACTGTATACGACAACGATCAAGACCACGCAGAACGTAATGGAGACGTACAACCTTGCACAACGCATGGCTACGGCTCCGTCGAGCTACTACACCGCATACAGCAATATGGTGCAGCAGACGTGGACACCGGTAGCGCATCCCGCGAACACCTATGGAAACTCGCTTCCTTGGACCAATGCCGCAACAAACGGCAATGGTGCAGCAGCGGCTAACCAGGGTGCAAGCATCCAGCGAACAGGCCAGATCTCCGGTTACAGCTCCCTAAACGCGCAAGGCCAGCAGGCTATTGCGGCGCAGGGAGCGACTGTTGATTTGGCCGACGCAATCAACGCAACCAGTTTGCAAACGATAGGCACGGTGCGGGCCAACGCTCCGCAGCGAGAGGCTGACATCAAGACGTTGGAGACAGCCAGCCATTCTACCGACCCGACCCAACAGACAGAGTTGGCTACGTTGCAGCGCATCAACCAAGCGATGCTTCTGCAACTCCGTACACAGCAGGAAGCAAGCCAGATGACACAAGCCCAGAGCTTGCAGCAGATGGTGCAGCAGAAGCAGCAGCAGGACGCCTTAAAGATGTCGATGCAAGCCGCCGACGGATACGAGACAAACTACAACAGCCACGTCTCGCATGACACAACAGGCATCACCAAAGCACTCAGCTATTGATCCGCCGGGGCGATTATGGGAAACCAATTACTCACGTTCATTACGCAACAGTGCGACACGTTGACCGCTACGATGTCCCAATCTGTCGATACGATCGGCCTCCACATTGTCCTTTCACTGGCAACGATCATGATGGTCTGGTTCGGTGTGCAGGAAGCGCTCGCTTCCTCACGCGGTGGCCCTGGCTTCGATATGGCGAAATTTCTCAATTTCTTCATGCTCATCAGCTTTGCCTATATGTTCGTCAAGTATTACGACAGCAGCATCCCAGGAATCGGCTACTCGCTCAAAGGCTTTATCAGTCAAGGGACTACCAGCCTCGCGCAAACGATTGGACAGGATGGTATTCAGTCGATGTTCCAGTCGATTGACTCGGCGTTGGCGAAGTCTGGTCCCGGTATGGCAATGTTCACCGCACCCTATATGCTCTTCGCCTATATCAGCACCCAAATCGGGCTCACGGTGCTTGCGGCTATCGCCACTGTGATTCTCGCCTATGGTGCAGTTGCCGGAACGATCATTGGACTTCTTGGTCCAATCTTCATTCCATTCTTAGTCGTTGAAAAGTTGGAATTCCTCTTCTGGGGATGGTTCAAGGCCTACCTGAGTTTCGCTTTTTACAAGGTTGTTGCCGCTGCAACAATGAGTGTTCTTGGGCATCTGTTCATCAGTTACTACGCTAATCTGACCGACTTCACCAATCCAATCAATCTCATCAAGAATCTTCCATTGCTGATCGTACTTGTAATCGTCAACATCTTCCTCATCCTCAAGATTCCGGCTATCACAGCCTCAATCTTCTCAGGCAGCAGCAGCGGCCATGATGCAGGAATGGGTGCAGTCACCGGAGCCATCACAGCCGGAATCATGGGTTAGAGGAGATCAGCGATGCCAGTCCAAGAAACGAAATCCCCAGAGATCACCCGCGCGGCGGAACGCTATCTGGAGCAGTATGGCGACCCCCTCGTAATGAACACGTATCTGAAGATCACGGTTGTCGTTCTGGGTCTTGTCTGCCTAATGTTAGGTGCGCTCACCTTCAAGAGTCAGAAAGCCCTTGCGGGTATGAAACCTCTCGTCATTCGCATCAATGACGTGGGTCACGCCGACGCCATTGACTACCGCAACTACAAGTACAAACCGCAGGAGGCGGAGAACAAGTATTACCTCTCGCGGTGGGCCAACCTGTACTTCCAGCGCAACCGCTACACGATTGAGCGTGACCAGACGCAAGCGCTCTACTTCCTCAATTCGGATGTCCAGCAGGCCGTCATCCGGCAGGAGCAGTTGAGCAAGACCATCACCACTTTCCAGCAGGACAGCACCCTACCGTATGTCGATATCAACATCAAGAGCGTCATCCTCGACGATTTACGGCAGTCGCCGTATTCTGCGCGAATTGAGTTCGAGAAGGTTTACACGAACGCCAATGACCATTCGGAGATCAAGACGGAGCGTTGGACCGCCAGTGTGACCTATGTCTTCGCCGATCACGTCGAGAACAATGCGCTCGCGTTCAATCCGCTTGGGCTCACTATTGTTCGTTACCGCGCCGACCAGGCTTTCGACTAGGAGCAGCCATGAACCACGACTTGGATCTTCTTATATCGTTTCTGCAGCCCATCAAAGACCTTCTGCTTGACGACTCTGTTAGCGAGATCATGGGCAATCCGAATGGGCAATGGTGGTTCGAGCGCAGGGGCAAGTTGGAACACGCAGAGATCGTCTTCGATGCGAAGGCGCTGCGTACCGGCCTTGAGGTGATTGCGAACAAGTTGAGCCGCAAGCTGGATGACGCGCACCCACTCTTGAATGCACAACTGCCGGACGGTAGCCGCCTTGCGGCAGTCCTCCCTCCGGTTGTGCGGCCTAACCCAGCCGTCACCATCCGGAAGTTTTCCAAGGCTCGCTTCACCATCGCAGACCTCATCCAGACGGATGCTATGACGCCGGAGACAGGCGCGACACTCAGCGGCTATATCGAGGCTGGAAAGACGATGCTGATTAGCGGCGGAACGGGTAGTGGAAAGACGACACTGCTCAACGCGCTCGCCGATTACATTCCCGAAGAAGAGCGCATTGTCGTGATCGAGGATACGTCGGAGCTGCGTATTGGCAAGCCGAATCTATTGGCGTCGGAGTGCCAAACGGAATCGCACACCGGCACGGTGAGTTTCAACGATCTATTGAAGGCTGCGTTGCGGTGGAGGCCCGACCGCATCATCCTCGGCGAGGTGCGAGGAGAAGAAGCTCGCACCCTGCTCGATTCGTTCAATACCGGACACGCAGGTTCGATGGCAACGATTCACGCTAGCTCTGCGGTGAAGGCGCTTCGCAGGTTCTGTGAATTGGCGATGCGTTCGCACCAGCAATCGAACCGGGACGACATCTCGGCAGAGATCGCAGATACCGTCCAGATTGTCGCCCAGGTTGGAAGATTCGCCGGCGGTCGCAAAGTGAGCGAGATTATCGCTGTGCGTGGATATGACCGCACCACCAAACAGTTCATGTACGACACCATCTTCGATCTCGCAGGTGAGCGCGACGTTCCAGCAATTCACCCAATCATTTCAACCAGCAACAAGAGGGAGAACGTCCATGCCATTGCTTGAGATCACAACCAGCCGCAAAGTCACCGCCACTGTTTCGCTTGAGGAGCCCACCGCCAACCTCGTCAATCAATACGCAGCGTTCACCCATGTTGGCGCGGACGATGTTGTGAACAAGGCGCTCGAATACGTCTTTACCAAGGACAAGGACTTCCAGAAGTTCATCGGTGCGCCGCACGATGCAAAGCCGATCCATTCTTTGCGTATCAAGCGCAGCGGTGATGATGCGCCAAAGGGAAAACCGGGACGCAAGCCAGCAACGTCAGCATCAGCTCCGACAGCGATTCCTATGTCTAATGTGGCGACCAAGTAATGTGCATCTCCCCCTCAATCATTTGTGCCGGGATGGAAGCGGTGCTACGCACCGGATGAATTATGACACTCCATCCCTCCGAGGGTCGTGCTGGAGCGGCATAAGGCGCTCTGATCTAGCAGCGGAAATCAAAGAGCTTACGGACCACAAGGCGCTCTAGGGCGCTTCAAAGCACCCCAAAGCGCCTCAGCTTTCTTGGAGTAAAGGATGTCAATACTCAGCGATGAAGCGGTCACGCAAAGAGCCAGCTACCGGGTCAAGACCGCCGGTACAAAGCTAAACCGAGATGAGCTGGCCGCACTGGCAAAACACTGCGCCGACCGTGGAACTACGCCAGGGGAACTTATCCGGCGGCTCATCCTCAGCGAGCTAAAACCTCATATCGCCGAACCGACTGCCAGCGCAGAGTTGAGCGAGATCGTGGGGATTCGGCTGATGCTGACCAACCTCTTGAAGCCTTTGACAACCGGCATCAAGATTACCCCGGAGGTGTTCGAGGGAATCATGGTGGAGGTCAAGAAACGGAAGACGGCACTTGCCGTTGAGACGAAGCAAGACCTGGAGCGTGCGTGATGGCAAGTCAACAGTGGGGCCGCAAAGAAACGGTCATTTTCCCGCCGCATTCCGCGATCTACACCTATGGCGCGGTGTTCCTCGCGTTCGTGATGACCGGGTGCTTCTTGTATGTCCGTTTCACTTACGGACAGACTCCTTTGCAGCAGTTCTACACGCCGATCTACGCACGAGCAACGGCAGGCGCAGCCCTCAGCAAGAGGGACAAGTACCAACTGCTTTACGTTGGCGACGGCACCAAAATGGGCGAGCTTGCAGTTGAAGGCGATGTGCAGCAAGGCACGACTCTCGCCCCCGGTGGCAAGCATATTCCACTCGCGCTTTCAAGTGCGGCGGCAGTGCGGGGACTCCGCGCACTCTATCGCGGGCCGGAGCAGCCGTACCTCGACAAGCCCCTGCACGAGTACCTGAAGACGAGCGTCTTCCAAGGCGACCCGCTCTGGAACATCTACAGACTTCCGCTCCTGTTTGGCTTCCTCTCGTTGTTCGCCCAGCTCCCACTTTCGATACGGAAGGACATCAAGCGCCGGAAGCAAATGAAATACGGGCGGCTCTTGAAGGGGCCAGTGCTGCTAACTCCCAAGGAGTTCAACGAGACGGTCCAAGGCGACGGGATTGGCTTCAAGACCACCGAAGCCAAGGAGATGATGAGGATACCGCTGAGAGCCGAAGCCCAGCATATTGAACTCATGGGCGACACCGGGGCTGGAAAGACCAGCCTGATTATGCAGATACTTCGGCAGATTCAAGACAGGGGCGAAATGGCAATCGTTTACGACCCTGCTTGCGAGTTCATTCAGCGGTTCTACAGCGCCGACCGTGGGGACATTGTGCTCAATCCTTTGGATGCCCGCTGCCCCTATTGGGGACCGTCTGAGGAACTTCGCCGGAAGGCGGAAGCCAAAGCGATTGCCGCCTCGCTCTACCAGCCGACCAGCGACAAGAAGGGCGAGTTTTTCACCGAGACGCCGCAGAAAATCTTCGCCCATCTCCTCACCTTTGGGCCGACCCCGACGCAGTTGGTCGCATGGCTGTCCAACCCGGATGAGATCGACAAACGTGTATTAGGAACCGAAATGCAAGCCATGATTGCGAAGGGCGCACAGCAGCAGCGCAACGGCGTCCTGGCTTCGCTCGGGCTGGTAGCAGACAGCCTACGGATGCTGCCCACAAAAGAGCAGTCGAAGACGACGTGGAGCGCCACCGAATGGTCAGAGACACGCAAGGGTTGGATCTTCATTACCTCCAGCGCGACCGAGCGCGAAGCCCTCCGGCCTCTGCACAGCCTTTGGATCGACCTCTTGGTTTTACGACTCCTGACCGCTCCGCAAGGCACCCAGAAGCCAGTGTGGTTCGTGTTGGATGAGCTGGCGAGCTTGCAGCGTCTCCCTCAGCTCCACACGGCCATTACCGAGAACCGGAAGAGTCAGAACCCGCTCGTTCTTGGCTTCCAAGGGAAGGCCCAGCTAGAGGTGATCTACGGCCATCTGGCGGAGGTAATGCTGTCGCAGCCTGCCACCAAAATCTTCCTGAAAACGACTGAGCCGAAAGCGGCAGAGTGGGTGTCGAATGCCATCGGCAAGATCGAGATCGAGCGCATGAAGGAGACACACTTCGACGGTACGCGCTCCGGCAAGAACTTCACCTTGGATCGCCAAGTAGAGCCGTTAGTCATGGACTCTGAAATCTCCGGACTGGAGAACCGGCACGCCTTTCTCAAGCTGGGAAACAACGTCGCCCGCTTCCATTTCGAGTACATGGACTTGCCTCAGAGGATTCGTGGCTTCATCGCACGCGATATGGAAGACGATGCGCTTGGCTTCGATCCAGTCACTCTTGTCCCGAAGCCTCAACTCGCCAGTGAGCCCAAGACCGACCTCGAAGCCGAGGTGCCAACAGGGAAGCAGGCTGTCTCGCCGAAGGTCGAGGATGCGGTCGCGCCGGTTCCTGAAGAACAGGCGAAAGAGGACATTACTGAGGCTGACTCTAACGAGGAAATGCCCCCGGACTCCGCCACAGTCGAGAGCGACGAGGAACTCCAAACCACGTTCACCTTCAATAATTAGAGGGTCGTATGCTCACCATCTCGAAGCCAATCAGCTCCGGCCAAGCACAGACCTACCACGCCAAAGAGTTCACCTCCGCCGAGCAGAACTACTGGAAGCAGGGCGACACCATTCTCGGAGAGTGGCAGGGGCAGTTGGCCGAGAAATACGGCCTTACCGGAGCCATTGACGCCCAGCACTTCGCCCGCCTCAGCGAAGGCCAGAACCCTCATACCGCCGAGCAGTTGGTCCAGCATCGCAAGGCCCAGGAGTACACCACCGCAGACGGAGCTACCGTAAAGCCCGTTGGGCATCGGGCCGGGTGGGATGCGACGTTCTCAGCTCCAAAGTCCGTTTCATTGACCGCTCTGGTAGGAGGCGATGATCGTGTCCGCGAAGCCCACCGGCAGGCTGTGACTATCGCCCTGACGGAATTGGAGCGTTACACGCAGGCACGCATCGGTGGCAACAACCCCGCCGAAACGACGGGCAAGTTCATAGTCGCAAAGTTCGAGCATGACACCGCCCGTCCCGTTGACGGCTACGCCGCTCCCCAGCTCCATACCCACGCCGTCATCTTCAATATGACCGAGCGCGGAGACGGCTCTACCCGCGCACTACAAGAGCGCGGATTCTTCGATAGCCAGCAGTTTGCAACCGCTGTCTACCAATCCGAACTAACATACCGTCTCCGCAATCTCGGCTACGAGATTGAGGCTGGCAAGAGCGGCGCTCCCGATGTAAAGGGCTACACACCTGAGTACCTTGAAGCGTCCAGCCCACGCCGCCAGCAGATCGAGGAGGCCATTGCGCGGAGCGGCTTCAGCGGGCCGGAGGCAGCGGAGATTGCGGCGCATAACACCCGCGACCGGAAGGAGATTCATACTCCGTCCGAGGTGATCGCCGCTCATAGGCAGATTGCGGCCGAGTTCGGCAACCAGGCAGATCATGTGGTCGCAGCAGCCAGAGAAAAGGCGGAGGGGCTTGCACAGAATCGAGTCTCGGATGTGCCCCAGCGGGCGCAGGAGGCTGTCAGCTTTGCAAAGGATCGCAGCTTCGAGCGGGAGGCCGTCACCGACGAACGGGACATCCTGCGCGACGCTTTGCGGCGCGCTATGGGCGATCTCACCTATGAGCAAGTGCGGACGAACTTTGACCAGCGCCACGGCAGCGGCGAGTTCCAAATCGTGAACGGCCAGAAGCATGAAACCGGGCGACAATTCACCACCCGCGAGACCATCGCCGCTGAACTGGCGACGGTCGGGCATATGCAACGCGGGCAGAATACCGTCGAGCCGATTCTCCCAAAAGAACAGGCTGCAGCTCATGCGAACATCCGCGAACTTCTCAATCCCGCGCAGCGGAAAGCGATTGAGGAGGTTCTGTCTACCCATGACCGCGTACACGGTTTGCAAGGACTCGCAGGGTCGGGTAAGACCAGTACGCTGTCCAGCATTCGGGAGGGCGCGGAGCAGAACGGCTATGCCGTGGAGGGTTTCGCTCCGACCAGCCGCGCCACCGCCCAACTACGGGAGGCTGGTATCTCGGCAGACACGCTGCAAGGCTTTCTCGCTCGTGGAGGACAGGAACAAGCGAAGGGCGACCCCGACCGCAGACACCTTTATATGGTCGATGAATCCAGTCTCGCCAGCACCCGCCAGATGCAAAGTTTCATGGAAAAGATTGGCCCGCAAGACAGGGTTTTGCTCGTGGGAGATACCCGCCAGCACCAAGGCGTAGACGCCGGAAAACCCTTCGAGCAGATGCAGCAGGCGGGGATGCAAACCTCACAACTTGACCAGATCATGCGCCAAAAGGACCCGGAGTTGCTGCGGGTGATCGAACACTTTGCCAAGAACGAAACGGCGACGGGCGTCGGCTTATTGCAGCAACAAGGGCGCGTGACCGAGATCCCCGACAATGCCCAGCGTATCGAGGCTATCGCCAAGGACTATGCCGCCAAGCCTGAGAACACGCTTGTCGTTTCCCCCGACAATGCCAGTCGCCGCGACATCAACGATGCCATCCGTACTGAGCTAAAAGACTCCGGTGTCATCTCGAAAGACGACCACCGTATGGACGTGTTGACGCAGCGATCGGAGCTTACCAGTGTCGATAGAGAATGGGCGGCGAACTACCAGCAGGGCGACATTTTGTTCTATTCGCGGGGCAGCAAGGAACACGGGATCGAGCCGCGCACCTATGCGACCGTCGCCTCCATTGATGCCGCAGCCAACCGGATCACCGTCGCCACGGACGACGGGAAGCAAGTCACCTACAACCCGGAACGCTTGAGCGGCATTACGGCGTACCGCGAGATCAGCCGGGACTTTGCCCAGGACGACCGCATTCAGTTCACGTCTACGAATCGCGAGTTGGGAGTCTCCAACCGTGACCTCGGAACCATCGACCGTATCGACGGCAAGCAGATCGACGTGAAGATGGACGGCGAGAAAGAGCGCACGGTCAGCTTCGATTCCTCCAAGATGCGGCACTTCGATCACGGATACACCGTGACATCGCACAGTTCGCAGGGACTCACCACAGAGCGGGTATTGGTGAACATGGATACGACTGTTCACCCGGAACTCATCAACACACGCTTTGCTTATGTCTCCGTTTCCCGCGCGTCACAGGACGCGCGGATTTATACCAACGACGCCGGAACTCTTGGCGAACGCCTTAGTACCGATGTGACCAAGACCTCAGCCATAGACCTTCAAAAAGCGCCGGTCGAACCGACCGCCAACCAGCAGACCCAGGAGCCTCCGATGACCAACAGCAGAGAACACCCGCAGGATGACTTACGCCGCGAACCGCCGACCGAGGCGATGGTTTCGCTCCCTGAGATCATCCGCCACGAAGCCGAGGTCGATTCGAGGCACTATGCGCCCATCGAAGCAGCTCTGCCCAAGGAAACGGAAGGGTACGAGTGGAAGCGCGAGACAGGCGACATCGAGAGCTATAAGCACGATCAGACCGGAGGTTGGTTACACATCGACCCGCAGAGTAATTTCTACGACAGAGAAGCCCAACCGATTAGCCGAGAGAACGCCCTTGAATACGCAGCGCACGAGCCGTTTCATTCAGTTCCAGGAAATGCAGTCGTGACATCCAACAACGGCGATAACAACAACGATCAAGGAATCAGCTTGTAGCCGAAGCTCTACATCTTTCAGAGCAAGTTTCAGAGTATCCACCACCAATAACTAAAGGAGTCTGAGCGGGGAGGGCGTTCCCTCCCTGTCTCCGGCCCTTCGGTCCTCCGCCACCCACCTGAGCGGATAGGTCTTGCCTCCCCGCAACGCCCCACCGCCAAGAACAAACAGCCAATGCAATTTCTCGCGCTTCGCGCCCAGCAAGGAAACCAAACCTGCTGAGGAGCGCCGCTCCTGGCGCGCGCAAGGCGATGGAAAAAGCTCCGTGCAGCTCCAGGTATTCGCTTCCTCCGGCCTTCGGCTGGCCTGACGGCCACTTTTCCCACACCGTTGCACTTGCCGCCCTTGATGGCGTGGGCCATGGCCAAGGCGTGTTTGGGAGCAAACACAGCACAGCTATTCAAAACAGGAGGAACCACCCATGAATACCGCAATCGTCACCACCGCAGCCACCGTCAGCCCTTTTATCCAGAACCTCCAACAGCAGCAGCCACAGAAGCCGCAAACCTCGAAAGAGGCCATCGCCGCCAACGTCAAAGCCCTTATCGAACAGTTGGAAGAGGGACACAGCGAAGGTCTAACCGCCTACCTCACCGCAATGGGGAGATTTCACAATTACAGCTTTGGGAACATCTTGGAGATCGCACGGCAGAAGCCGAGCGCAACCCGCGTTGCCGGAATGTATGCGTGGAACCAGCTAGGCCGCAGAGTCAACAAGGGAGAGAAGGGCATCCGCATCTTGGCTCCCATGACAGGCGTTCGTCGCAAGAAGGACGACGAAGCCGCGAAGGATGTCCGCACCCAGAATCAGTCTGTCTTAGTTGGCTTCCGTTCCGTGTATGTCTTCGATGTCTCGCAGACCGAGGGCTTGGAGCTTCCAGAGCTTTCCAGCCGTGTGAGTGGAGATGTGGGAGAGCGCATGGAGCGGTTGCTCGATTTCATCGCAGCCCAAGGCATCTTGCTTGAGTACAAAGAGAGCATCGCCCCGGCGTTGGGGGTGAGCTACGGAGGCAAGATCGTCTTGCTGCCCGGTCAGTCTCCACCGGAATCCTTCAGCACCCTCGTCCACGAGGTCGCGCACGAGATGTTGCATAAGGCCGAACGGCGCACCGCTACCACCAAGGTAGTGCGTGAGACGGAGGCAGAGGCTATCGCTTTCGTTGTCGGAAAAACTATCGGCCTCGACACTGGCCGCGCATCGGCTGATTACATTCACCTCTACCACGGCAACGCGGCACTCCTCACCGAGAGCCTTGAAGTCATTCAGAAAACCTCAGCCGTCATCCTCTCCGCACTCGAAACGCCCGTAGAGGAAGAGCCGACAGCAGAGCCGGAAACCGGAGGCCAGCCCCAAGACTACTAAGCCCCTCTCCATGGGCGGACGGCATGATGCCGTTCGCTCAAACGCCCCCGAACGCCCAACCGCTCAAGGAGAATCACCATGAACCCCACCACCGCCACCGAGTACCGCAACCTTCCCCTGAACGTCCTCATTCCATCCAAGACCAACCCGCGTCGCATCGTCGAAGACGACTCGCTCAGAGAGCTTGCTGAAAGCATCAGCGTTCACGGCGTTCTTGAGCCTCTAATCGTCCGCCCTGTCACCGAGCGGGATTTCGAGGTTGTTGTCGGAGGGAGACGTTTCGCCGCCTCAAAGAAAGCTGGCAAGGATGATGCGCCATGCAGCATCCGCAACCTGACAGATGCCCAAGTGCTGGAGATTCAGCTAGTCGAAAATCTACAGCGTCGGGACGTTCACCCATTGGAGGAGGCGCAGGGATTTCATGCGCTTCTCAATCTGGAGGAGCCGAAGTACACTATCGAACAGATTGGAGCGAAGGTCGGCAAGGCACCCGCCTACGTCGCCAGTCGCGCCCGATTGACCGAGCTTATTCCGGCGGTGGCCGAAGCGTTCTATGCCGAGGAAATCGGCATTGGACACGCTCTGCTACTTGCGAAACTCCAGCCAGCCCAACAGGAAGCTGCCCTCGCAAGTTGCTTTCGTGAGGATTGGGGAGGCGGAGCGGGGAAAGCCAAGCATATCGTCCTTCCAGTCCGGCATCTCCAGTATTGGATAGAACACAACGTCCTCTTGCTTCTCAAACAGGCACCGTTTGACAAGCGGAATGCTCAACTCCTACCCGCCGCCGGAAGCTGTGTCGATTGTCCCAAGCGGACAGGACACAACAAGCTGCTCTTCTCGGATGTGAGTGGGAACGCGGATGCTTGCACCGATCCCGTCTGCTATGCCGCCAAGCTGGAGGCGCACGTTCAAAAGCAGATTGCAGCCAAACCGGAGATCGTGCAGATCAGCACGGCCTATGGCAAAACGCAGGACGGCAGCAAGATCATCACGCGCAGCAAGTACGTTGAGATTCGCGCAGACAAACCCGATACCCCGGAGAAGGCCAAACAGTCGGAATTCAAAACGTGCAGGTTCATCGCCGAAGCCATCGTTTCCGAAGGCATCGACAAGGGCGAAGTGCGGAGGGTTTGTGCCGAAGCGGATTGCCCGATTCATCACCCCAAGAAGCAGTCCACCAAAGCCGATGCCAGCTTCAAAGCGGAGCAGGACAAGAGCCGGAGGGAACAAGCACTGGCGAACGCCACCGGAATGCGCGTCCTGCAAACCATCGTCGCCGCCGTTCCAGTTCGGTTGATGAAGCGCGATTTTCTCTTCATCGCCGAACAGATGCTCCCATTGATTGACGACAAAAGGCTTGAGATGATCGCCCGGAACCGTGGCATTCGAGCGAAGGAAGGCGAGTCCGCTGCCAAGCTGCTATCGGCGTTTCTCCGTAAGGCCGAGGAAGGCGTTATCGGCAAGCTGATCGTCGAAGCCATCATCCTGCTTTCGGCCAGCAAGCAATCGGACGGAGGTAAGATTCTCCGCGCCGCAGCCCAGGCGTACAAGGTGGACACCGATGCGATTGCCCTCAAGGTCAAGCATGAGTTGGCTGCGAAAGAAAAAACGAGACAGCAAGCAAAACCCATAGCGAAAGTCATTCCGAAGACCAAGAAAGCCGCATAGGCATATGGGGAGCCAGCAATTGGCTCCCCATATTTTGTTGAACCAGTGGCCAAAAATCTGCAATCGGCAGGAGACGTTCCCCCTCCTGCACCTTCCCCTTCGATCATTTCCGAGTCCTTGAATGATTCGAACATTGCTACACCCAATCCCCATCCGGGAGGTTGTGTAGACTCAAGGGATGGGCTTCTGGGCCAAGGCGTTTCGCTTTACCGCTCTCTTCCTCGTGCTGTTTACGGCGGGGGAGATGATTGCGTGCGAAATGCCGGGTTCAGACTGCTCGGCGGTTCATGCTTTAGATAAGCCATCACCTGACAAACATTCACCGGACAAACATCGCTCGACTCCTGACAACGATAACTGCATCTGTTGCTGCGCCCATACTATTGTCAGTCCGGTCGTTTTTCTTGCGGCTCCGGTCACGGTTTCCGTTCATACGTCCATCGTGTCGATTAGTCTTCCTTCTTCTCCCACAATAAAGGTTGAGCGCCCACCGCAACTCCTCTAGCCCTTCGTCAGAACTACGACTTTGGAATAGAGGAGATGTGTATGTCAGGAAGATTTTCTATCTTCCTGTGCGTCTTGCTGGCTATCCCCACCGGGATAATCGCGCAGCAAACCAGTCCGCCGACAGTGGAAGACTTGGTACGCACAGGACTCGCTCGAAATAAGAGTTTGCTTGCGATTCGAGAACGAATCGCAGAAGCCCAAGGATCTCTCACGCAAGCTGGGGTTCGTCCCTCACCCGTGCTCGAACTCAAGGGGGCCACGGGAAAACCACTCGGCACCTATGGTGAAGAGCAATATGGCGCTGGGTTCTCGCAGTCTATCGAGACATTCGGCAAGCGTAGTAAGCGTCTTCAGGTAGCGACCTTCGGAGTTGCGCAGGCGGAGGCTGAGTTGCAGGAAGGCTCCGCGGCTCTTGCTTACGAGATTCGCTCTGCCGCAGCAGAACGTCGCGCCGAAGAGCAAAAGCTAGCTTTGCTGGATGAAGCGGCAAAGGTCAATGCTGAAGCGCAACGTCTGACCGATGCCCGTGTGCATGAGGGCGATGTGGCCCCGCTCGAAGCCAATTTGCTCCGAGTGGAAACCAACCGCGCACTTGTCTTGAGACGTAGCGCCCAAGCACGACTCACCACTGCCGAGCTCAATTTGCGTCGGCTGTCTGGGCTATTACAAAGTGAAGCCCTTCCTTCAACAACTGATGTCGTACCGGCAGCGAGCGATCTCGATTCCCTCAAGACGAAAGCACTGCAATCGAGAGCCGATCTTCGTTCGGCGCGATTGCAGGAAGAGCAGAGTCAGGCAGGAATCCAGTTGGCTAGAGCGAACGGTAAGCCCGACGTTGACCTATCAGTCGGTTACAGCCGGCAGTACAGCCAGTTCGACGATCTGTTCGGTCAGACTCCTACCGGCACACTTGCACCGCTTCACGACCGCGACGACATCCTCAGCTTCGGTATCTCGATTCCGCTACGGACCAGCCGGAGCGTCAAGGGAGAAGTACAGGCCGCTATTGCCCGGACATCCGGGGCGCGGCTGCGTCGCGAGTATTTGGAGCGGTCTATTCCGCTTGAAGTTGAAGGCGCCTATCAGCGTTGGACGTCGGCGACCGAATCAATCGAACTACTTCGCTCCGGCGTGGTCGATCCGTCAACTTCAAACCTCCAAGTCATTCGTGAAGCCTACAAGCTAGGGCAGCTTCGCTTACTTGATGTCTTGAACGAACAACGGCGGCTCGTCGATACCGAGCTTGCCTTCATTGACGCCCAGGCCGACGCTACTCGTAGCTGGGCCGAAATTGAACGTGCCATCGGAGGCAATCTGCCATGAAGAATTTTTCGATATTGATGATCTGCGGCCTTGTCCTCATGGCCGGATGTAAGCACAAGCCGACCGAAGCTCCCGGCAAAACCGGAGCTGAAGAAGAGTCCCAGGCAGCAGCGAGCAAGCAAAAGCAGATAGAGATGCTGCTGCCCGCGCAGAATCACGTCGGGATGGTCGTTACCCCCGCTGAAGTGGTGCAGCTTACGGAGTACTTCCGGGCAACCGGTACGGTGCAGCCCATCGACAGTCACATCGGAGAGGTCTCACCACTCTCGCGTGGTCGTATTGTGGAACTGAAAGTGAAGGTCGGTGACCGCGTCCGCGCGGGACAGACCCTTGCTGTGTTCGACAACATCGAGGCGGTAGACCTATCTGCCCAAGAGCAATCTGCGAAAGCCGAACTCGCCAGTCTGAATGCGAAGCTCACTCCAGCCACCCGCCAGACCGAGCGCAGCAGAAAACTCGCGGACATCGGAGCTGGTGCTGAGAAGGACTACGAGTTCAGCAAGGCGGAAGAGCAAGGCATTCGAGCGAGCATACAGTCTCAGCAGGCGGTCATCGAAGGCATTCGGCAGCGTCTTCGCCGCTACGGATCGACGGGTGGCAGCGGTAGCCCCCTCACTGTCTTGAAGGCACCGTTCGCGGGAGTTGTCACGAAGGCACAGGTCTCCGCTGGAGACGCTGTTGAACCGGGTAAGAGCCTCTTTACGATTGCTGATCTTTCGAGAGTCTGGGTACAGGCAGAAGTTTATGAAAAGGACCTTGGCCGCATTCGACTTGGGCAGGATGCCTCAATCAAGGTTGATACCTATCCCAACGAAAGCTTTTTAGGACGGGTCGCGTACATCAGCGACGTACTCGACCCCCAGACCCGCACTGCGCGTGTTCGCTGCGAAGTGGACAACCGCGATATGCGGTTGAAGACCGATATGTTCGCCAATATCGAGTTGCCGACCAAATTTAGCAAGCAGGCACTCGCCGTCCCGTCGAGTGCGTTGCAGGATGTGGAGGGCAAAAACGTGGTCTTTGTCCAGATTGCACCGACGAAGTTTGAGGCGCGCCAGATTGAGAAGGGAGTGTCGATCAACGGCAACACAGAGATCGTCAGCGGTGTCTCGGCTGGCGAGCGAATCGTAACTCAAGGGGCGTTTCACTTGAAGTCAATTCTCGCCGGCGGCGAGTTGGGGGACGACTAATGCACCGTCTTGTTGACATCGCCCTTCGTTACCGCGTCCTTGTCATCCTGGGTGCGTTGTTTGTTGCTGCCATGGGAATCGTCTCTCTTGGCAATTTGCCTGTCGATGTTGAGCCGGACATTACCCCCAATCAAGTGCTCGTCCTGACACGGGCTCCGAGTTTGTCGCCTCTTGAAGTTGAGCAACTGCTCTCCTTTCCGGTCGAGATGTCTATGAGTGGATTGCCGGGTGTGCGCCGCATCCAGTCCACATCGAAGTACGGTCTGTCCTACGTTGCGGTGTATTTCGAGGACAACATGGACCCCTACTTCTGCCGGAATCTCGTGAATGAACGACTCACGCAAGCGAAGGAGGCTATCCCCGCGCGTGTCGGAGTACCCGAGATAGGCCCAATCTCAACGGGGCTTGGAGAAATCTATCAGTTCAAAGTGACCGGCGGCGGTAAGACTCCGATGGAGCTGCGCACGATTCTCGACTGGCAGATTGCTCCGAAGATGCGCCTGATTCCAGGCGTAGTCGAGATCAACAGCCAAGGTGGCGAACTGAAGACTTACGAGGTCGAGGTAGACAGCGATAAACTATCCGGCTATCACATCGCGTTGGATAAGGTGATCGACGCACTCTCCAAAAACAATGCCAACGCCGGTGGTGCCTACCTTGAGCGTAACGAACAGCAGTCTCTCATTCGCGGAGAGGGACTGATTGGCAGTCTGTCCGACATCGAGAATATCGTCGTTGCCACTTCACCCACGGGAACGCCGATTCTCGTCCGCAACATTGCAAATGTCCATTTCGCCCCCATGGTGCGACGCGGCTTTGCTACCCAAGACGGTAAGGGCGAGATCGTCATCGGCGTTGCGATGATGCTGCTCGGCGAAAACTCACGCGTCGTTGCAGATCGCGTCAAAGATGGGCTTGTCGAGATACAGAAAACTCTTCCTCCTGGTGTGAAGATTGAGCCTCTGTATGACCGCAAAGACTTGGTCACTCGCACCATTCACACCGTCACCCGAAACCTCATCGAGGGCGGTATTCTCGTCATTGCCGTTTTGTTGTTGCTGCTCGGAAGTTTCCGGGCGGGCATCATCGTCTCCGTGGCAATTCCACTCTCCATGCTTGTAGCAATCACCGGTATGGTGCAGGCGAAGATCTCCGGTAACCTGATGAGTCTCGGTGCCATCGACTTCGGATTGATCGTCGACGGTTCGGTCGTCATCATCGAAAACATCCTGCGACGCCTCCACGAGAGGAAGCCGGACGAGTCTGTCGAAGACACAATACGCAAAGCTGGGAGCGAGGTGGCGAAGCCGATCTTTTTCGGCGTGGCTATCATCTTCCTCGTCTATGTGCCGATCCTGACACTCAGCGGCGTTGAAGGCAAAATGTTCAAGCCGATGGCTGCGACGGTACTCTTCGCACTGACCGCTTCGCTTGTCATTGCGCTTATGCTCATGCCCGTCTTGAGTTGGTACGTACTCCGAAAACTCAAGGCTGAGAAGCATACGTGGATCATGCGGAAGATCGGCGATACTTATCGCCCTCTCTTGCGAAAGGCACTCGCTCACCCTGCGTGGACTGGGGGAATCGCTTTCGTACTGTTTGCTGGATCGCTGATTCTGATTCCGTTCCTGGGTGCGGAGTTCATTCCTTCGTTAGATGAGGGTTCGATACTCGTTCAGATGTACCGCGTCCCCGGAATCTCTATCAGCGAATCACTACATGGCAACGAGATCATTGAAAATGTCTTGCGGGAGTTTCCCGAGGTATCGCGTGTAGTGAGTCGCACAGGAAGTCCAGAGGTCGCAACCGACCCGATGGCTATCGACCAGAGCGATGTTTATGTGACCTTGAAATCACCGGATGAATGGCCGAAGGGTACGAACAAAAACGATCTAATCGCCGCCATGAAAAAGCGCCTGCAGGAAGAAGCGCCCGGAGCAGCATATAGTTTCTCGCAGCCAATCCAGATGCGAATGCAGGAGTTGATGGAAGGCGGTTCTCGCAGCGACCTTGCGATCAAGCTCTACGGCGAAGACCTTGAAGTCCTTCGCCAGAGAGCCGACCAAATCGCGGCCGCTGTATCCAAGGTCCAGGGTGCAGCCGATGTGCGTGCCGAACGGGTCGCAGGTTTGCCGTATCTTCGCGTCCGCATTCGCCGGGATGCTTTGGCGCGTCATGGGTTGGATGCCTCGTCTGTGCTCGACACGATTGAGGCCATCGGTGGGAAGCCGGTTGGCGAGATCATCGAAGGCAATCGACGGTTCACTCTCCAGGTTCGGTTTCCACTACTACAGCGCAATACCACCGAGGCCGTCAGCAACCTTCGTGTCGGCGATAGCGAGGGGCATTTCATTCCACTCGCACAACTCGCCGATATTCAGGAAGAAGAGGGCCCGGCGCAAATCAGTCGTGAAGGCGGTCAGCGTCGCATCAGCGTTGAAGTCAATGTCAGAGGCCGTGACCTTGCAGGGTTTGTGGCTGAGGCACAAAGGGTGGTCAACGCGAAAGTCAAGATTCCAGACGGCTATGAATTGGAATGGGGAGGTCAATTTCAGCAACTCCAAAGCGCTAGCCGGAGGCTGATGATCGTTGTTCCCGCAGCCCTGCTGATGATCTTTGTCCTGCTTTATTTCAACTTCCAAGCCACTCTTCCTGCGGGACTGATTTTCCTGAATATCCCGTTGGCGGCTACCGGAGGCATCATTGCTCTCACGCTCAGAGGGATGCCGTTCAGCATCTCAGCAGGTGTGGGCTTCATTGCACTGTTTGGCATCGCAGTTTTGAACGGGATTGTCTTGCTGACGTACATTCGAGAAATCAGACAGGAGGGACTGTCGATTGCCGATGCTGCCGAACGAGGGGCAGAAACTCGGCTCCGTCCGGTTTTGATGACCGCTCTAGTAGCAAGTCTTGGCTTCATCCCTATGGCAATATCGACCGGAGCCGGGGCGGAGGTTCAACGGCCTTTGGCAACGGTTGTGATCGGAGGGCTGGTTACCTCAACACTCCTAACTCTTCTCGTCCTGCCGTCTCTCTACAAGTGGATTGAGGAATGGCGGGAAAGAAAGCTAGGCACAAAGAACAAGCAACAAGAAGAGGTTCAGCATGGCTGAACATGAGGGGCACGTACACGGACCGACAAGCGGCAAGAGGCTATGGATTTCGCTGATTGTTACCTTGATCTTTTGTGCGGGTGAAGCCCTTGCGGGTCGTATTTCGCACTCTCTTGCGCTTCTCTCAGATGCCGGCCACAACTTGAGCGATGCGCTAGCCCTCGGGCTCGCCGCGTATGCAGTGTGGGCGATGCAAAGACGCGCAGGTGGCAAGCATACCTACGGGTACTATCGCGTCGCGACTCTGACAGCGCTCTTCAACGCCGTTACTTTGGTGGTCATCGCATTGTGGATAGGGTTTGAGGCCGTCGGTCGCTTTCGTCATCCCGAACCTGTTGGCGGCAGTCTAATGATTTGGGTTGCGACAGTCTCGGTATTAATGAATACCGTTATTGCGCTTGCACTTTCAGGGGATGCAAAGAAGAGTCTCAATAGTCGCGCTGCTTTCATTCACATGGCAGGGGATGCTCTTTCGAGCCTGGCCGTGGTCATCGCCGGGATCATTGTGCATTACACTGGCTGGCCCTACGCAGACCCATTTGTCTCTGTCCTCATTGCCTTGTTCATTCTGGGCTCAGCCGTCGGAATCGTCCGGGAAACCACTGACACCCTCATGGAAAAGGCTCCAAAGGATCTTGATCTGAATGTCCTCGCTGAGGCCATTAGGTCGGTGGAACCAGTCTGCGGCCTACACGACCTGCACGTTTGGACAGTTGGCGAGGGGAAAACACTTTTGAGTTGTCATGTAGCGTTGCCTTCAGATTCTTCTTTGGATCAGACGTGCAGCGCCATTGAACGAATTACTAAAATGCTAGAAGTTGACTTCTCCATCAGTCACGCAACCATTCAGCCGGAAGTCGAAGGGCTATGTGTGTTGGGACAACCCGAAACACTTTTCTGCAACATGGACGAGGAGCAAAAGCACGAATGAGTGGGCAATTCAGTTGTTCATCGCCCAGATGGGCATATGGCGATCCCGAGGGTGACGCGATATACAGGTCAGCTCAAAATCGCAGCTAAAATTTCTCCGATTGGAATGTCAGCAGCAACCGCAATGCTGTCCTTGCCAAGCCGAACGGCCCTCTTTGATGAGTATGGGGACGCAAATGAGCGCGGCGATTGAGTCGAACCAGGCGATATGGAATAGTGCATTCAGGGTGAGGCCCACCAGAGCAATCGCCGCCAGATACGCACACGTCGCAGATTGAACGGCATCCGCAGCCAACGCTCGGTTGCCGGTCCGTACAGCTTCTCGTTTTTTTAGGGTCGCGAGAATCGGCATTACGATCAACGCCGCTATTGTGATGGCGATCCCACATGGACTTTCGTCAGGCTCATGCTGGAATAGCAAAGAGACTCCGGCTATCCCGGTAACAATCAAAGCAAGAACGAAGAGCAGGATGGCGGATACTCGTGTCGCCTTTGTTTCGGAGACCGACAATCTCGGAGTCCATTGCAGCAGGACGAGTACCGCTGACAAAAGTTCAACGAGACTGTCAGATCCAAAGGCGAACATAACAGGGCTTCGCGATGATATCGCTGCATAAGCCGCTACACCAAACTCCACCAACATCCAAGCCAAAGTAAGGCCTTGTAGCCAGAAAACGCGCTTCCGAGGCTTCGGAGCGCAAGCCCGCATTTGGGGAGGGTTCTGTCCGATCTCGATGAGTTCCTGCACTCAATCATTATCCACCTACAGGAATGGTCGGTAGATACGCGCTAGGCCGGTGGTTTCCAAATAGATGGTGGATCAGTATTTATGCGCCTGCGCGCAATGTGCCAATTCGCAGTGCTCGTTCCTTCATCATGACGAAGAAGACAGGCACAAGGATAAGGACGTGGATGGTTGAGGTAATCATGCCGCCCACAATAGGCGCTGCAATGGGCTTCATTACATCGGAGCCGATGCCAGATTCCCAAAGGATCGGTGCGAGACTTGCGAGGACGGCAACGACTGTCATCAACTTGGGCCGAAGACGTTTTACTGCCCCTTCAATGACCGCATCTTCAATGTCCGCATTGGTATGAATGTTTCCCTGGAGCAACCTTCGTTCCAGAGACTCATGTAAGTAAACGACCATGACGACACCCGTTTCCACCGCAATTCCGAAGAGAGCGATATAGCCCACCCAGACCGCCACACTGAAGTTATAGCCGAGCAGCCATTGCAGCAACAGCCCGCCCGTCATGGCATAGATCGTAGGGAGAATCAGTACAACCGCCTCAGCTACGGAATGGAAGACCATGTAGAGCAACAAGAAGATCATGAAGAAGACGATGGGCAGGATGAGTTTGAGGCGCTCTTTCGCCCGCAACTCAAACTCGTATTCACCCGACCATTTGTAGCCGTAGCTCGCGGGAATGGAAACGTCCTTCTGCAATCTGCGGGTGGCCTCTTCCACAAAACCCCCATAGTTCGTACTCTTTAGGTCAATGTAGACATAGCCGGTAAGCTGGCCATCTTCATCCCGGATCATCGCCGGACCATGCGAGAACGACACTTGAGCGACCTGCCCTAGCGGAATCTGCGACCCCGAAGGGGTAGCGATCAGAACGCTCCGCATCCGCTCGACACTGTCGCGGAAATCCTGCGAGTAACGCACACTGATGGGGTACCGCTCTCGTCCTTCGATGTTCTCGGCTATGTTTTGGCCGCCGATGCCGGACGAAACCGCCGTCTGCACATCTGCCACGCTGAGGCCGTACCGTGCTGCCTCAGTACGGTTCACTTCCACGTTGACGTAGAAACCCTGTGAGATGCGTTCAGCAAAGATCGACCGCACCTGCGGCATGGAGGAGAGAACGCCCTGCATCTTCGCCGCAAGCTGCTCAATGCCGTCAACACTCGGACCTTGTACTTTGAGGCCAAGCGGAGTCTTGATACCCGTGAGTTCCATGTCCAGACGGTTTTCGACCGGACTCGTCCAGGTGTTCGCCAGTCCCGGAAACTGCACTTTCTCATCCATCTCCTGAATGAGCTTGGTATACGTCATCCCAGGCCGCCATTGCTCCCGGGGCTTCAGCATAAGAGTCGTATCGTACATATCGAGCGGCGCGTTGTCCGTGGCACTGTCTGAGCGGCCCACTGTGCCGAAGACGCTCTCCACCTCGGGAATAGTTCTAAGAATCGCATCCTGCTTTTGCAGGAGCGACTTCGCTTGCTCGATTGCAATGCCGGGAAGCGAAGTTGGCATATAGAGGGCGGAGCCTTCAAAGAGCGGCGGCATGAACTGACTTCCCAGCTTGAACGCGACGGGTAGCGTTACAAGAAGGAACAGCAAATTGACGGCAATCGTCAATTTGCGATATTTGAGACAGAATCGCAGGACAGGTAGGTAGACGGCTTGAGTGAAGCGGGATATTGGATTGGCGCTCTCAGGCTTGAGCCGTCCTCGAATGAGCATCACCATCAGGACCGGAACAAGCGTAATCGCGATGATGGACGAAGAACCCACCGCAAGCGTTTTGGTCCAGGCAAGAGGCCGGAACATTCTGCCCTCCTGAGCTTCCAGGAGGAAGACAGGGAGGAACGACACCACGATAATAAGCAGTGAAAAGAAAAGCGCAGGACCAACTTGCTTCGCCGCGTTGATGAGGATTTCGCGGCGTTCTGGTTCTGATACTGGCGTCGGGTCAGCCTCCTGCCTCTCCGAAAGATGACGGTAGCCATTCTCCACCATCACAATCGCAGCATCGACAAGAACACCGACAGCAAGAGCTATGCCGCCCAGGGACATGATGTTCGACGTAACGCCGAGGAAGTAGATCGGGATGAACGAGACGAGCACAGCAATGGGTAGGGCAAGAATGGCGATCAACGCCGAGCGGAAGTGAAACAGGAAGACGATGATGACGAGGCTGACGATGATAGCTTCTTCCAGCAGGTCGCGTTGGAGCGTGGCTATCGAATCGTTGATGAGGCCGGAGCGGTCGTATCCCGCGACGATCTGCACCCCCGGGGGCAATGAAGGTGCGATCTCGCGGAACTTTTGCTTCACGCCTTCGATCACCTTCAATGCGTTCATGCCTTGTCGCATGACCACGATGCCGCCAACCGTTTCACCTTCACCGTTCCACTCCGCCACGCCCTCCCGGATGTCCGGGCCAAAGGAGACGCTGCCAAGATCGCGCAGCAAGACCGGAGTGCCGTTCTTGCTGCCCACGGCAATCAACTCAAGATCGTTCAGCGACTTCAGGTAACCAAGGCCGCGAATCATGTACTGCGCTCCACTCAGGTCGAGTACCCTCCCGCCGACTTCGTTTGTGCTCGCCTTTACCCGGTCGATGACCATCGAGAGAGGGATGTTGTAGGCCAACAGCTTGTTGGGGTCGAGCCGTATCTGATACTGCTTCACATACCCGCCGATGCTCGCGACCTCCGAAACACCGGGAACGGTCTCCAGTTCGTAGCGCAGATGCCAGTCCTGAAGGGTACGAAGATCGGCCAGACTATGTTTGCCGCTCTTGTCTACCAGGGCATACTCAAAGACCCATCCCGCGCCAGTTGCATCCGGGCCAATAGCCGGATGAACTTCAGCAGGTAGGCGACCACCGATTTGTTGTAGGTATTCGACTACCCGAGAACGTGCCCAGTACAAGTCTGTGCCGTCCTCAAAGACGACGTACACATACGAGTCACCGAACATGGTCTGGGCGCGGACAGCCTTGACATGCGGTGCAGCAAGAAGGCTTGTCACGATGGGATATGTAACCTGATCTTCGATGATGTCGGGCGGCTGGCCCATCCAACTCGTATGTACGATGACTTGCACATCGGAGATGTCAGGAAGAGCATCCACCGGAACATGACGCAACGACCAAATACCTGCAAGCGTCAGAAAAAGCACGCCCGCGAATACGAGGAAGCGATTTTGAGCGCAGAGATCAATGATTCTGGAGAGCATGTCACATCCCCCCTTCGGCATTGACGCGGAGCTGTTTCGTGCCGATGGTCTGGCCGTTCTGTTTGACCATCACTGTGACCTGCCACGTTCCACCAGACTCAAGGACGCCTGTACCGTCGTAGACCCCCGGACTCCTCTGAGTCAGCTGTGTGGTCGTGTTCATCGCCCCCATGCCCATTGCCGGCATCGCCGCCATGAAGAAAGTGACCGCAACTTGGGCCCCAGCGACAGGCTGACCGTTCGCTCCGGTCAGCTTGACGTGGAAGACGTTCGAGCCTTTATGGGCCGGGTTGGGATCGGTGGTGAAATCAATCGCGACTGTTGATTGCTGTTGCGCTGGATTGGCCGGCGCTTGTTGCCCGGCGCCTGGAGCGGGCGGAGTATACGAACCCGCCGCAGCCTGTAGCTGGCTTTCAGAATCGAGAAGGAAATTCGCTGAGGTGACAATTTGCTGATGGACCGCTAGACCTTTCAGAACGACAAAGTCATCCCCAACGCGCACACCCAGACTGACATCCTTTGGTTCGAGGCTGCCGTTGCCGTGATCGACAAAGACCAGTTGGCGCAACCCCGTCTGAAAGACTGCCGAGGCAGGGACAACAAGTTGTCGCCCGAGGGCCGACTTCAGATCGACGTTCACGAACATTCCCGGCTTGAGGGTCACGCCGGGATTGTTGACTGCCAGTCGCACCTTGACGGTGCGTGTGGTCATATCGACTTGCGGCAGGATCTCTTCAACACGGCCCTGAAACGTGCGTCCGGGATACGCATCGACGGTAATGGCCGAGCTATCACCACGCTTCAGCCTGCCTACGTCATTTTGAAACACCTGCGCGCTTACCCAGACATGCGAAAGGTCGGCAAGCGTATAGAGCTTGGTTGCGGGCTCGACGTACATATTGGGAAGCGCCACGCGCTCCATGATGTAGCCGGAGGCAGGGGAATTTATGGTCAGCTCCGCCACAGCCTTACCTGTCTCCTGAAGCTTGTTTATCTCGCTCTCGGGGATGTCCCACTGACGCAACCGTTGCTCTGCCGCCGTGGTTAGGGACGATGCGCCCGAAGCGACTCCATCAATGGAGCTTCCCGTGAGAGCCGCCTGATTTCGACGGGCAAGCAGATACTCTTCCTGCGTCGCTACCAGATCGGGGCTGTAGATCGTGAAGAGCGGATCGCCCTTGCGGACATATTGATAGGTAGCGTTCGCAAACACTTTGCGGATGTACCCGGAGAACCGAACCTGTACGGACGATTGAAGTCGTTCGTCCACATCGACTGTGCCGGTCGCTCGAATCTCATCGTTCAGTTGTTTGTACTCAACTGTCCCAGTCTTGACGCCGATACTATTCATCTGTTCATTCGTCAGTTGCACAGGCACGAGCGGAGCCTCCATCTTTACCGCTGGCAGGGATGCATTTTTCCCTGCATCTCTGCTAATGTCTGCCATCGGCCCAGACGCGATTGGTTGAACACCGGTCGGAGCGGGCGATGGATGGACGATTGACCTGGTGCGGTAGACATACACCGCAACCACAACCGCGAACAAGCCAAGCCAGAAAAGGGATGTACGGACAATAGTTCTGTTCATCGCAGTTGCGCTCCCGTCAAGGTCTCAAGACGTGCAAGGGCGGCCTCGTGATCGAGCAGCGCCTGTTGATAGTCATGTTCAAAGGTCAGAACATCGAGAAGAGAAGAAAGGACCGGGGCGAAGGCTTGTTTGCCTGACTGATAGGTCGTCTGTTCAGCCTGAAATGCGGCCCGCGCCTGGGGGAGAAGGCCGTCCTGATACTCCGTTATCAGCTCGGCAGTGTTCCTCACGGCGATGTATTGCTTCTGTACCTCGGCGAGTTGCTGTTGCACCTGAGAGTCGAGTTCCTGTTTGGATCGCTCCAGCGACTCCGCCGCTTCCGCCACACCCGCCTCGACTCGCTTGCGTCGAGGCAGTCGCATACTAACGGTCAGCATGTAGTAGTCGCGATAGCCGCCGCCTGTCTGCTGAAACATATAGCCGACGTTGAAGTCAGGTTTGCCTTCGCGCTGCGCCGACTTCAGTTGAGCGTCCTGCTTGTGGACTCCCGCTGTTTGAACAGAAATAGCCGGATTTTGGGCGAGGACAAGATTCTGCAATTCTTCGGCGGTGCGTTGCAGCGGAGTCAGAGAGAGCGGCTCTGGCACGATGTCAGGGGAGGCCTGCGACCGATGAATGATTTGCTTGAGGCTGGCCTGAAGCTGCCCCATCTCCTGATGGTGCATGGTCACTTCACGCAAGATTTTCGTATGCTCGATCTGCGTTTTCAGCACCTCTGCCTGACTGCCTTGACCCAGGCTGTATCGGGACAAACCAGTCTCGATCATGGGTTTCAGAACGGCATCGTTTCGAGCGAGGATCGAGAGCGTTGCATCGAGATAAGCGAGTCGCAGGTAGAGCGCCTTGACCTGATCCGTGATCGACGAACGCAGAAGATTTGTCTGCGTTTGCTGCATGTCGGCCTCACGGTTGGCGACTTCGCCTTTCAGCCGCAATTTCCCGGCGTAGGGCAATTCCTGCGAAGCTCCAAAGCCGATGTAGGCGAAGTCGCTGTTGCTGAAACCAGCAAACGGTTTGGGACTGCCGACGCTGTACGACTGCACCGTAAACTGCGGGTCGGGCAGACTCGTCACCTGTTGAGCGACGTGTGTCGCCGCCTTCCAGGCATGGTCGCCGGCCGAGATTTGGGTGTTGCTCGATTGCGCTTCTGAAATCAACGTAGCAAGTGGCGTTGGCATCCCGGCCATCTCCTGCGAATATGCAGGGAGGGACGACGCCATCACCAATGCGGCGGTCCAATATATGGCCACCTTCATAGGTAAACTCCTGTCTCGATTGCAGTCCAGACATGAGCGCGCACGGAAGCGCAGCTCGAATCTTTAGCGAGAGAGGAGCGAACTAGATTCTGAGGGAAGAAATGATGGAGGGGGGAGGTTTTGGTGGCGAGTGCTCCGGTTGCCGAACCCAACCGATAGTTGCATCCTGTGGCGGGAAAAGGTCGAACAGCGGAACCCAGAAAGCAACGGTAACGAGAGGATGGAAGGATACCGAATCCGACCTCAGAGCACTGTCCTGTAGGGTCCCTGGAGTCTTTTTGCAGCAGTCGTGGGAAGCGGGCATTTCCATCTGTCCACAATCGTTTTTCATCATGCGGCAGCAGGCACGTTCTTCGACCGTCATCTCCGCATTCGGTGCCATACATGCCATCGCCGGTGCCACCAGGGACACAAGCAGCAGCAGAACAACTCCGAATTGGCGTAGAGGCTTCACTGTCAGAAGAATACTCCCTGCTACGGAGCGGCCTCAACCGGATGTACTTCAAATGCTGACTGTGGAGCAGTGAAGTACCGCTTTCTGAGCCAGAACGCGACATTTACGAGGCCGATGAGGGCTGGCACTTCGATTAGCGGTCCAACCACTCCAACAAAAGCCTCACCCGAATTCAGGCCGAAAACTGCCACAGCGACGGCAATCGCGAGCTCAAAGTTGTTGCCCGCAGCAGTGAACGAAAGTGTCGCCGACTGCGCGTAATTCGCGCCCAGCTTCTTGCCCATCCAAAAGCTCACCAGAAACATAATGAGAAAGTAGACGACGAGAGGAACGGCTATCTTCACTACGTCGAGCGGAAGCCGCACGATCAGATCACCCTTAAGCGAGAACATAACAAGGATTGTGAACAATAGAGCGATCAGGGTAAGAGGGCTAATGCGAGGGATGAAGCGCGTCCGATACCATTCCTCACCTTTGAGCCGGATGAGAACAAATCGCGCAATAAAGCCAGCGACGAACGGAATCCCAAGGTAAATACCAACGCTCCTCGCGATCTGCCCTATCCCGATTTGAACGACGCTTCCTTCAAGACCAAACCACTTCGGAAGAACGGTCAGGAATGCCCAGGCGTAGAGGCTATAAAAGAGAACCTGAAAGACGCTGTTGATGGCTACAAGTCCCGCAACATAGTCCGTGTCGCCCTCCGCCAGTTCATTCCAGACCAGCACCATTGCGATACAGCGGGCAATACCGATCAGGATCAGGCCACGCATGTATGCAGGTTCACCACGCAGAAAGACGATGGCTAAGAGAAACATCAGCACCGGGCCAATAAGCCAGTTCTGTGCCAAAGAAAGGCCGAGAACGCGCTTGTTGCGGAAAACTTCTCCCAGCTTTTCATAGCGTACTTTCGCGAGCGGCGGGAACATCATGATGATGAGACCGATAGCGATAGGAATATTCGTCGTGCCGGTCTGGTAGCGATTGACGAGACCCGCTGACGACGGGACAAAATGACCAATGGCGACGCCGATTGCCATTGCAAGGAAGATCCAAAGCGTTAGGAAGCGATCAAGAAACGAGAGCTTCTTACGAGCGGCAGGGGCGCATACACGGCCCTGGGTTGTAGACACTGACATCAGCAAGCCTCGCAGAATGAATCGTTGATCGTGATGGGCGAGGGTGCGCCGTCGAGAAGGGCATACTTTGCCGGAGAGCAGCAAGCTTTTGTAAGCCGTGCCTTGTCAGCCTGCATCGTCTTTTCTTCCCGTAGCCAGCCGAGTGTCTGCTTCAAAACTTGCGTCGCTCCGATGTTCGGAGGCATGACGATTCGGTAGTGTATCCACTTACCCTCCCGTCGCGCCGCAACGATACCGGCATTCCGGAGATATGCCAGATGCCGGGAAATCTTTGGCTGAGGCCCGCCAAGAATCTCGACGAAATAGCAGACACAGATCTCTTGGTCTCCCATGAGGTTTAGGAGCCGGAGCCGAGTGCTATCGCCGAGGGCCCGAAAGAAGCGCTCCATATCGAACGGTGGTGTTCTCATTGCCATTCCTTACTTATACGCATTGACGAATGTGATTGCAATGGATATAGTCGCCAAAGCGGATATGTTTTCGGAGGCAGTCATGGCGGAACAGGTTTGGATTCAGTTCGTTCTAAGTACGAGGCAGTAGCGGAGAGCAGTCTTTCCAACGATCATGCGGGTGTACAGGCGGTCGCGGAAGCCTTCGGCTACTCCGCTGAGGAACTGACCTCGATTCCGGCTGGGGCGAACATGGGGCTGTCCTGCGGCAATCCCACCGCGACAGCTCATATTCGGGCTGGCGAAGTGGTCGTCGATTTAGGCTCTGGCGGCGGACTTGATGTGTTTCTGGCGTCGAAGATGGTTGGCCCGTCCGGTCGCGCTATCGGCATCGACATGACCCCGGCCATGATTGACCGAGCGAGGACGAATGCTCACGCGGGCGGCTACACCAATGTGGAGTTCTATCAATCCACGATTGACCAGATTCCATTGCCGGACTCTTCCGTCGATTGCGTCATCTCGAACTGCGTTCTCAATCTCGCCCCCGACAAGCCCGCCGTCTTCCGAGAGATCGCCCGCGTCCTCAAGCCCGGTGGGCGAGTGGCTGTGAGTGACATCGCCCTCAAGCATGAACTTCCCGAGGCTGTGGCAAAGAGCATGGCCGCTTATGTAGGCTGCATCGCTGGTGCCATCTTGATCGACGAGTACCGTTCCGGCCTGTGTGATGCAGGACTTGAACACATACAGATAGTCGATAGCGGAGCGGACTTGAACGCTTATGCCAAGGTCGAGAACCAGGCCGGATGCTGCTCCCCCAGCATGGAGACAGGAGGGCCGTTCCAGGTCGTGTCGGAGCCTTGCTGCGCCCCGGCTACCGAGACAGTTCCTTCATTCCACGATGAGCTTACGACGCTGCTTTCGCAGTATGACATCAACGCAGCAGCGGCCAGCGTGAAGGTTTACGCGATTAAGCCTGTGACGGCGGCATGAAAACGCCGATGAAAACAGTTATCTTCGCTTGCGTTCATAACGCAGGTCGCTCACAGATGGCCGCAGCTTTCTTCAACCATTTTGCCGATAGGTCAAAAGCGGAGGCTGTCTCTGCGGGCACGGAACCGGGCGTGCGGGTGCATCCAGAGGTTCAGGCCGCGATGCAGGAAATTGGCATAGACCTCAGCAATGCCAAACCGCAGAGGTTGACCGAGGAACTTGCGAAGGGAGCATCACTGCTCATCACGATGGGCTGTGGTGACAAATGCCCTTACGTTCCAGGGCTGCGGCGAGACGACTGGCCGTTACGCGACCCGAAGGGGCTACCGATGGACGAAGTGCGGCTCATCCGCGATAACATCAAAGAACGGGTGCAGGTTCTGCTGCAAAGGGAATCTCTCAACTCATAAGCAACTGGCATCTGACTGCCGTGGTCTGTTCGGGGGAAGTAGCGTCGGGTTGGACAGGTGACGTTATCTCTGCACGATCTCCTGTTTGCACGTTCACTCGGCCACCGCTTCGGTGCAGGAGCTGCGCCCTTCGGCTCTGCGTTCAGAACTCGCGTCCCGCGCCCTTCGGGTGTTGGACTCCTCCCCCCTCGCAGGCTCCGGGTCCCTTTCCAAAAACTTCTTCTCTTGGCAACGCGGCCATGCCGCGACTTGGGAGCAGCGCACCTTCGCGCCCTTTGGGATGTGTCCCGATTGACCGGGCAAAAAGGAGAAACACCATGCAGACCCAACGGACCATCACCTTCTTCGGCACCGTCAGCAACTCAGCCACCAGTCGCACTTCCAAGACTGGACGCAAGTACACTGCCTTCGGAGTCTCCATCATCTCCGACCGCAACCTCCACGCCTTTCACTACAACGTCGTTGCCTTCGGCAAGCAGGGCTACTTTGCCAAGCAGCTCCAGACAGGCACCCGCATCAAGTTAGTCGTGCAGGCGCAGTCTCAGCCAGACAACATCGCCAGTATCCCACTCCTCACCGCAACCTTCGTGCGACCGGTAAACCCGGTCGCAGTTGCACCCTCAACAGGGGTGTAGTTTGCCGCCCTTGAAGTATGTCAATATCATTCAATACTGGAACTATATTGACATGACGGATACATTCGCGCAAAATCAGTAAATGCCGCGTACCCGCATGGACGAACTGTTTGCACTCGCCGAAGAGCATGATGGCCTGCTCACGTCGAAGGAGGCGCGCGCCGCCGGCATACAGGATTCCGTCTTGGTTCGTTTGGCCCAGCGTGGCCGATTGGAACGGATGACGAGGGGCGTCTACCGGATTGCTCATTACCCGGCAGACCGTCTCGCTCAATACCGCGAGGCTGTGCTGTGGGCGAAGGCCAGCCAGGGGCCAGAGCATATTGCCCTTTCTCACGAGACGGCATTGCTGCTCTACGGCATATCCGACGCGAACCCATCGCGCGTAAACCTAACGGTTCCCACTTCGGCAAGATTGCGTCGGAAATGTCCGGATTGGGTAGCCATCCATCGAGCCAATCTTTCTACCCAGGACATCGGGGAACATGAAGGTCTCCCCGTTACCACGGTGAGCCGCAGCATCATGGACGTGCTCTTGGCTACACACCGAACCGATGTTGCTCGGCAGTCCGTTAGCGACGCCCTCCGCGAGGGGCTACTCAACAACGCCGAGGCAAGCAGCCTTCGAAGATCCATTACCCGGACCTCATCTGGACCCTCACCATCAACTAACGGAAACCAAGTGAAGGTGCAGGATGCCGCAGCCAGTTGAACGCCTCGAAAAGACACTAGCCCGAGTCGCCAAGGAACAGGGAGTTGCGCAGGAGCGTCTTCGCCGCTGGGTTTCGTTCCTGGCGCTTTGCGGTGTTCTTGAACGAGCGGTGAGCGAAGGTATTCTCGACAGCTACGACCTGAAGGGCGGTGCCGCTCTCGAACTTAGATTCGCCGAGGGAGCACGAGCGACAAAGGACATCGACATCGGTGTGCCGGTCGAACAGTCGAAGCGGCTACGGGCATTTCAGGATGCCGTTGCGTTGGGCTTCGATGACTTCACCTTCCTCTTGAAAGGGAAGCCCTTGAACATGGACAAGGTGGACGCGGTTCGATTGGAACTCGCGATCCGATACAGAACCCGTGCATGGCAAACCATCGACGTTGACCTCGGACCATTTGGCAAGGGTGCGGTGGAACTTGTCGTGCCAACAATTCGAGGACTTGCCGCGATGGGCTTGCGTGTCCCATCACCGATCCGTTGCCTCAATCTGAGCGAACAAATAGCCCAAAAGCTGCACGCTTGCACCGGGCCTTATTCGGCGGGCCGCGCCCGCGACGTTCTCGACATTCTGTTGATCGACATGCTCGGCAAGTTGGACGCGAAGAAGGTACGAGCAGCAGCGGAACAGGTGTTCGAGGAACGCGCTACCCATGCCTTTCCGCCGACCGTTCGGATCGCAGCGGAGTGGAAGCCGGAGCTTGAAGTGCTGGCGAAGCAGCTTGGCTATCCGACGACTTCGGCCACGGAGATTGAGTCACGCTTCGGGGTCTTCGTAGAGTTACTAGCGAAGGCATAGGAGTCAGATTTCGTTCACGCCCGCTTCGTCCGGTTGCAAAGGGTAGTCTGAAAGAGTCCTACAAAGTGCGCAGCATATCGGGATACACATCCTTAATTCGCGTATGGGGAAGAATTTGGGGAAAACTGTGGAAAATACCATATCCCCTTTGTTTTCAGAGCCGGTGGTTCCCTGGGGGGCAACCAATACTTATAAGTTGTTGAAAATAAATATGATAATTCGATGATTCGAATCCCTAAACCGCAGCCATCTGAGTTGTTGGCTGCATAGCCTATCGAATCTAAATGGGATATGAATCATGCCTGGGCCACAAATCCGGCGCTTCCTCGAGTTTTCGAACTACTGATTACCCAATAAAAACAATAACTTAGCCAAAAGAAATCGTTCCAGGACGTACGAAGAAGTGCACTTACAGCCAACCTCTTCTGTGGGGGTTATTGTGGGATTCGATGAGCGAAATTGTGGGGGGGGGAAAACACCCCACTTCTCAGGCTCATTGTGGCACTGACCATTAAGGAAATCGAGAATGTAAAGTCCAATAGAAAGCCGTACAAGCTGGCCGATGTCAGTGTGCTGTTTTGCCAGCCGGTGCAAAAACTCTGGCGCTGGCGTTATGGCTTTGATAGCAAGGAAAAGGTGACGCTATTGGGATGGGCTTGCATGGTCCAGTGGCTTACGCCATTGATTCGATCAGAGGTACTCTAAAGGGGATTGCCAGCAAATTAGGGTTGGTTGCGGGGGTAGGATTTGAACCTACGACCTTTGGGTTATGAGTGAGAGTATGAACGTAGTTTCAACGAGTTACAAGGCCCGATCGGGAGCCTTAAGTAGTTGCAAGTCGTTGAAAAGACATAGAGGGTATTTTTAGTCCGGGTCGAAACCGGGTTGAAAGACCAACGATCCTTGGGTTTCAACCCGCCGAGAATTACTTCGTCCATTGGAAATGGAGGCGCTCCTGATTGGCGCTACTATTCTGGCTCTGAGAAGACGCGTCTTCGGAAGCTGGCACCAGCCAGCGTCGAGGGCCCTTGCGCAGTTACTTCCGAGAAGACGACTTCCCGTTACTAATCTTCTCGGTGAGTGCATCGGTGTTTCATCACTACCTGCTCATCGGTTGCAGAATTTCAGCGATCCGATCCGGGGTATTCGGAATACGCTCCAGCACGGGATGCCTTTGGCCACCGTGATAGTCAAGACGCAGGTCCGAGATTACGCCAGTATTGTCAACCTTGAAGTCGATGGGCGTCGTCGTCATTTTCGCGGCATCGATTGCCTGCTGCAGAGTAGCGAGCGCGAATGGCTGGCCGTTCACTGCAAGTATTTTCATCCCAGGGCCGAAACCTGCCTGATAGGCAATTTCGCCCATCAAGACATCCGAGATCACGCCGTCCGCTCCGATGCTCATGGCAAGGGAATACCGAAAGTCGTCGTCAGCGCCTTCTTTGTAGACAAGCTTGTAGCCGGCTCCTGCGATGCCTTGAAGCGGAGCTTTGGATAGGTCGTGAAGGCGTTCGCTGAGGAAGCCTGCCCAGTCGTTCGGAACTACCTGATTCAAGCAAGCTACGATGTCGTGGAATGAGTATGGGACGACGTTGGGGCCGGTATCTCCACCGAGACCATAGAAGAGAGCCGCAAAGTCGTTAAGTGACTTCTTCCCGTTCGACTTGTCGCGGAGGGTCACATCGACATCAAGCCAGATCAAGTTCCCCGCGCTATAGAAATCGAAGCCGTTGAGCCGCCAGTTGTCGTAACTGGAATCCTCACTGCTCCAAAGCGGGTAGGCCATCGTGTCAACGTCGTCAAGATCCCTCCACTGCATACCTGGGCGACGATCGTAATAGGCAGCTCTTGATGCCAGAGCAACCAAATAGTCTTCCTTGCTCGCGCTACCTGTTCTTACGGTCATCACGTTGGAAAGATAATCGGTCAGCCCCTCGTATACCCACATTCCGCTCGTAATCACGCGAGTTTGAAAGTTGGGTGTGGCGAGTCCTTCAGGGCGCCGATATTTGCCGTTCCAGCTGTGGAGAAAATCGTGGATCGTGTAATTCGCGAAAAGCTTCTGCCTTTTCTCGTTACGAAAAAAGTTCGCCCGACGACGATTGTCCAGGGATTGCAGGTGATCGATCGCAGCACCCGAGATGTTGTTCGAAAGCGTTATGAGAAAGCGATATTCGTCATAGTGATGACTGCGAAACAGTAGCCCGGCCTGGAGAATCGCCTGGCTCAATTCATCAATTCGCCCTTGAGGGACTTCGAGATCTTCCGGATGATCCGCTACTATGTCGAGGTAATGCCTGGGTGAAACTTCGGGGGCAAGTGCGATTTCTCGGAAGTAGCGTCCCGCAATCATCGGGGAATCGACGAGTTGTTCGAGCGATACGGGCTGAAAGTTTACGACCGAACTAGTCGGCTCCATTGCGCCCGCCACAGTCTTGAGCGAGGTGGCCGTATGCCAACCGCTTGGCAAGACGACTGTCGGCGTGACGGTGAGATTGGCGACTCGCGTATCGGGTCCGCTGTAGGGGTAAAGGACGACAGTGTTCCAGTCCAACACCGCGAGGTTTGCATCTGAAGATGCGTGGGCGTCCCCATTCTTGTCCGAGGTAATGAAGTCAAATCTGACTTCGATGGAGCGGACTCCATTCGGAATGGTCACATGGTAGAGATATAGGTCGAGGGGATCACGCTTCCAGGAAAGAGCCTTGCCCGCAGCTCCGCCGCCGTCAAAGGCTCTAATGAATAGGCCGACCTGCTGCGTGAGGGGAGCGGGCTCATGCTCGTTGCGTATCCATTCCGGAAAAGCGAGAGTCAATGGACCGTTTCGTACCGGAAGAATCTCCGTCGCATGAAGCAACTTACGTGGAGCATCGCGCAGGTCCACGGAAAGACTTAGCGGCAATTGGGCCCACGATTGGCAGGCGCTCACCACGAGCAATGATAGAAACAACGGCTTAAGACGCACATGAAACATGAAATTCCTCAACACGAGTGAATTGGTCTGCTGACAACATCGGTCAATCTACCTTGGTCCACAAGGTGTCACTGTTTTCATACCGCACGACGAAGCCGTTCACTTTACCTGCCGCGTCTCGCAGAAAGACCTTGTGCACGCGAGGAGTACCCGGCGAAAACAGCATGTCGCGTGTCTCAGCCTTCAGTTCAGTTTCTGGGCCATCTGGACGCTTCGCGAGAATATGATCACCGTCTCGGCGGATCGTGTAGGTGACTGAATCTGAATGATAGGTGCCCGCAAGCTCGTCAATTTGGGCTTGTGAGAGCTGGATAGATGGCGGGTCAGAAAGCACATTTGTGATGTGGAGTACGCGTAGCTTCCAAGCGCCGTTTAAACGCTGCCATGTCTCTGTAAAGATGTATCGGACTTTGTTCTCGTCTGTATCTTCATGGAGAACGACAGCTGTATCACCTGCCCGAGTCAGCGTGTAAGTCTGAATTTGTAGTGGCCTAGTGGTCATTGGCACTAACTGCCGAAGAAAGGCGTCCAGGCGTGTAGCTCCGCCTTCCTCGTCGAGATAGAAGAAATCGGGTGCCGCAAATGTCTGCCACGCTGTGAGATTCGCGGTATGAACAGCCTTGAGCAAAATCTCGTCGCTCTTACGCAGCCGTGTTGCCAGATGTTGGTCAGGTCCGATCGTCTGTGAGGCATGTGAGCTTGCTGGTACAAATGAAACAGTCGCGGACACAATGGCAAGCAGGGTCGAGCGAAGCCAAGACATATTAAAGACCTTTCCACCAAATGAATCGCCTGAGCCGTTACGCACGCTCACCACAGCTAAGAGCCAAGCGCTGTCTTATAGGCTCCTTCGAGTCCATCGGTCATGCGTAACATCATCCTCAGGTGCGCGATCAATGCCTGAGCCTGTATCTCGGCGGTTTGGGCTTCTGCTGGAGACATCGCCTGAATTTTCTCCCCATGCCCAACATAGGAAGAAAGCGACATCATCGACTCCATCGTGGACGTTTGGAGTTGCGCTAATCGCGCCTGCTCGAAATAGGCTGCAGCGAATCGCTCGACCGAGGTGTACTCAACCGTTCCAATTGCCCCAGTCACTGAGGCTGTTTGCCAGTTGGCGTTCGTGAGAGACAGCACGGCTAAGCCGATCTTCACCTTCGAGCCGTCCACCGTGTGTCCGGCTTGTCTTTGTTCGAGAAGTGCGACCGTGCCGGAGATGTTTTCGATCTCCGTCGGAATGGCGGCTCTCATTTCCTCCACTCCTTCATTGTTCTCTCGAAGCTCTTGTCGTATGCCCTCTTCGGCTGCGACGCGCACACGTCTTTGGCGCATCGCCATCGCACCGCCGATGAGTCCTGCGATCAGAAGCGCCAGAATCGCGACTAGGAATATTGGCGGCTTCAAGTTGTGCATTCTATGTTGTCCTCTCTTTCATGTCGTTTGACCTGTTGTTCAGCCGGAAGTGATCGGAGCTGGCAAGAGGAGGGTTTAGCAGGACTGATGGTGCCACAGCGGTGCGCTTGGGAAAAGCAAAACGTGCCGAGGGTGTTCTTCATATTGACCACCTATTTGCGCGCATGCGGCGTCTCAATCCATACGAGGCAACGACGAACGCCAGGACCAGAATTGGATCAAATTTCTCAAAGGTACTTCCACCACCATTTAGCTGTGAGTAGAACGCCAGCAAGAGATTGATCACGAGACCGGCATAAATCCACTCAGTCAATCGAGGAGCATTGGGAATTAGAACGCCCACGCCACCAAGGATGTGGGTCACGCCCAACAGAGGGATGATATAGAGCGGATATCCGAGCTGCTGATGGGCATCCCTCCATTCGCCAGGATCGTGAATTAGATATAACCTTCCGAAATACAACCAGCTGAAGGCGACAAGGCCGGTTGTTACCATCGCGGCTATTTGAATTGCTCGACCTGCCTGCACGGATTTATCTATTGTTTGTTCGGCTTTCATGGTGAAAGGAATCCTCGTCTTCTGGTGGATGTGCTGGCCTATCGACAGCGCGGAACCGGACGATCAGCCTTCCGGTTCCGCCAGTTGACATTTGTGCCGCAGGTTTCCAAGAAACCGGGCTGACTCAGTTTGCTCGGGCTTACGCCTTGGCGGCGTTCTGTGCAACTGTGAACACATCGCGTGCGGACGTCTTACCTGCTACGTGCTCGGTACCCGTGACTCCAAGGTCCATCGATCCCGCGTTAACGCCCTCGTAGAGTTCTTCGGCAGGACCTGTGTGGCCCTTCGGAACGCCAAACTGCTGGAACGCATCCGCCCAGGCGGCACGCGGGAGCGCGAAGGCTTTTACGTCGAGTTTCAGGACTTCACCCAACTGTGCAGCCACCTCATCCGCGCTTACCATCGAACCGAGCTCGATGACGCGCTGCCCTGACCACGCCGGCCCCGTGAGAAGCGTTGCCACCTCTACGCCGATGTCGTCTGACGCAACCGTGGTCGATTTCCGGTTGGTCGGATTGTAGAAGACCGGCAGTGTTCCGCCCTGGGCGGCCTGCAAGCCGAAAAGAAAGTTTTCGAAGAAGCCGCCTGCGCGCACGAATGCGACCGGAGAGGTCAGGTTGCGAAAACTCTGCTCCAAAAGTGCTAAGCCCGTGATCATCCCCAACCCGCTTGTTCTATCTGCGCCCATCGACGAGAGGGCTACCACCCGCGGGGGTACTGCGTTGGTCAGCGCCTCGACGTAGTTCGCTATCACGCCCTTTGCTTCTCTGAAATCAGGCGAGGGTGCCCATACCGCCGGCAGCATCACAAACGCCCCCGCAACACCTTTGAGCGCCGTCGCTATGGCTGTCGCATCGTTCCAGTTTCCCTCTATCAACTCCACGCCTTGGTCTGCCCACTTCGCCGCTTTCTCGCGATCGCGCACAAGTGCCCGCACCTGTTTGCCTTGCTTGAGCAGATGCCGCGCGGTGGCGCCGCCAACTTTTCCTGTAATGCCCATGACTAAATACATGATTATTTTCTCCTTGTTTATTGTTGAAGCGATATGGGACCGTATCTTGCAGCCCCGTTTTTGTGTCGCGGGGCATCTCTTAGGTTCAAACGTGAACTCAAGAGACGTCCCCTGCTACGCGTGGTCTGCGACGAGAAATGTCTGGTTCTTTTCCATGGACATGGTCAACTTCTCAAAGTCGCCCTGGGTGAGTTGAGCAGGCAAGAAGTCTGTCCTGCCATCCGGATGCACCGCATCCTTCATCATTCGTTCGTGGTGATACGTTGAGACACTCAGCACGCGACACGGACGCTCACTCTTATTGAAGAATGAGTGAGGCGCATTGGGTTGCACCATCAGACTCTCTCCGGCTTCACACGTGTCCCACTCAGTGACACCTTGGTTGTTCCAATACGCGATCGACAGATCGCCTTCGAGCACGTAGAAAAACTCTGCAAATGGGTGCCTATGAAGTGGAATACCCATGCCCGGCACAACCGTCATTTCATAAATGGAAAAGGTGTAGCCCGTGTTTTCTCCCAGTGCCCTCCACAGCAACTGCATTGGCCCGATGTCCAGCGTCGGGCCGCCTGCTTTGTTGTTCTTAATAACGTTGTGATGAATGACTTCTTCAAGCGGTGTGGGGAAGTTCGACATAAAACAATCCTTTCGTGAACGAAGTTGTTGCTCTAACGTGAATCCCAGAGCTTGTGAGTTGCGCAGCTAGCACTCCGCTATTCCCGTGGGTTTCCACAGTGAGCTGTCGCATTCTTACAGGGACGAGTGGATCGCCTCGATGAGAGAGAGGTAGTTGATCCTCGCCGAAGTCTTGCTATGTGGTCGTGACCGTCACTGCCTGCCGCACATATTGGTGACTCTCCAGTTGCTGCACCATGAAGGCTGCCAGATCGGCCCGCCCGATTTTGTGAGCTTTCTCGCCGCCCTCCGTGCTCAGCACCTTGGCAATGCCGGTCTTCACGTGGTCGGTCAACATCGGCGGTCGCACGAGCGTCCAGTCCAAGTTGCTGCCTTCGATCTTGGCCTCCATGCCCGCCTTGTCTACCAGCAGACCCTTCAAAAACGTGCGCATCAGTACGTGCTCGTTGAAGAAGCCGGCGTTCTTGACACTCTCTCCCGCACCCACCACTGAAATCTTCAGTAGCCGACGCACGCCATTGCGCCGCATCGCGTCCACAATATTGTGTGCGGCGTTCGTTTCCATCGTCGTCACTTTCCAAGGCGTCTTGCCGCCCAACGCGTCGATGACCGCATCCTGTCCGACAACTGCAACGTCGACCGCAGCCGCGTCCAGCACGTCTCCCGCAACAACTCTGACGTTCTCTTTCTTGTACTGCGAAGTACCTCGCACAAAAGCCGTCACCTTATGTCCGGCCGCAAGCGCCTCATTTACCAGCGCCTCGCCGCTCTTGCCCGCTGCTCCAATCACTAGAACTTTCATCGCATTCTCCTTTTGCCTCGTATATGGCCGCCAATCCAATACGCGACCTAACGATTAGAGGCATCATGTAACCATTGGTTGCAAATTAATCGCTGGTTTGTTTGTCAGATAAATTCGACCTTGCACGCTCGTAAACATAACTTCCGGAGATCGTACCTGGTACTCTCCGGGCCGTTTGTTTGGAGGGATATTCTTCGCGCTTATGCTCCAGCGCCTTGATCATCAGCCAAAAGCCCTTGTCGCCGAGAGTTTCGTGGGAACAGCGGCAGGATTCAAGATGCTCGTGTACTCGGGGAGGATGAGCTTCGCAAACACGCTGCAATTCGTGAGCAGAGAGGCGAAGGTACCGACGTTCCATGTGACTTCAAGGTGGTCCCGGAGCCGAGATTCTTCATCAAGACTGCGCTTGAAAACGGAACTTACTTTAGATCAGTACCGGATCGCGATCGGAACTATGGTCGTTATATTGTCGACCGGGAAGACCGAAGGATCGAACGGGGGAGGCCCCAGCTTCCCACGCGTACCATTCGATATGCCATAACCTTCCAGTGGAATACCGGGGAATCGTGTGTCGAACTTGCCGTTCTTGTTCTCATCGTGCCAAGTGCTCACCGCATATTTGCCGAACGGAATTCCGGTAAACACCGTACCTGCGGCACCGTTGACGATGGGCACCTCTATGGTTCGCAATGCTTTTCTGTCGTCCGTGGGGAATCCATCTTTCTTGTTCCACAGCCTGATACAAACCTGTCCATTGGCATTCTTCAACCCAGTGACTTGAATGGTCAGCGTTGAGGTCTGTTGCGCGTAAAGTCGCTGCGGGGTCAAGCCGGCGGAGACCAACATTGCAAGAAGAAGAGTTGAAAATATATGAATTCGATTGAGTCGCATCGATGATTCTCCTTTGGTGATTTCGTTTGGCACTCGTCCGATTTGTCCGTCCAAGCCCTTGACGAAGTCTCCTCTGTCCTCTGTACCGAGAGCGTTGGCAGCGGTATTTGCCTTCCGCATCCATCGGTTATAGTATAACCATTGGTTACAAGTCAACAAACGGTCGCAAATATTATCAAAAGGAGCTAAGCTATTCAAATGACAACCACATCGCCGAGTCGCCGGGTAGAGCGTAAGGAAAGACTGCGAGGCGAAATCCTTGCGGTAGCAAGCAAGATGTTTGCCGATCGCGGCTACGAGGCCGTGACGCTTCGCGAGATCGCTAAAGAGATCGGCTATACACACGCCGTGATTTATCAGCATTTCCCCGACAAATGGCACATTCTTGCTGAGTTGAGCCGCCAGACGATTGGGCTGATGATTCAGGACTTCGACGCGACTGCCGCTAAACATCCTGCACCGAAGGAGCGCCTTTTTGCGACTTCACGCGGCTTGATTCAATTCTGCGTTGACCATCCGCAGCAGTTCCGCAACGTCTGGTTCGGTCCTGAGAACAGAAACGGCGTCCGCGCTGGACAATACATCGACGACATCGGCGCCCCGCTGTTTGTCCGTTTCGTGCAGCTCTTTTTCGAGGTTGCCAAGGATGAAGGATTGCCAAATAGGGGTGACATCGTGATAGCTCACACCTGGTGGTTTACGATCTTTGGCCTCGCCACGCTCTTTGTTATTCAAGGAGTTGTGCCTGGATTGTCTGACCAGCCTCTCGTGACCGAGCAGACGATCGCAACGCTTTGGGCGGGAGTTCAAGCGGTACCGCGATTGCCGAAGAGTGCAATATCTAAGCGATCTGGCCGCTCCTCTATGTCGAAGCTATAACTGCTTCTATGTAATTAGGAGCCGTTACGATATTTTTTCTGGGCGCAGCCTCGAAAGGTAAATTATGTCTCTGTTGTTGGCCATGTTGCTCTATCCGATGCCCGCGTCTTCACCCATCGTGCGAACAGATCAGACGGTTTCAGTCCTGCTGCATAGCAACCTCCTGACTGTCGCACCTCTTTACCAGAAGACGACTAGCGGAGCGAGTCCGGCGGGACAAGAACTGGAGGCGTCTTCCCTACAGAGCAAGCTCGACCGGCAGAATCAGCTCTTCAAAGAACAAGCTGCTTCGGACGCAGCTCCGAGTTCCGGAGAGAAGAAGTCCCTACTCGGCGATTTTTCTCTCGCAGGAAGCGCACGTCAGGATGCGATCGACCGCGCGTTCCGCACCCAACTCGCCGCCATCTCTTCCGATGGATTTTCCGAACAAGATCGAATCTCGCACGAGCTGATGCTGCGGGAGTTGGGTCAACGGATGACCGACTACTCTCTAAAGACCTATGAGATGCCACTCACGCAATTCAGAGGGATTCACACAGATCTTGCGGACATCCCACGATCGCTGCCATTCCACTCGGTCAAGGATTATGAGAATTACATAACGCAACTGCATGAGATGCCGCTGGCCTTTGAGCAGACCGTTGAGGTACTGAAACAGGGGGAAAGAGATGGCTTGATGCCGGTGCGCTTCTTGCTTGAGCAGATCCCCGCTCAGTGCCAGGGGATCATTGCTGAAGACCCATTTCTCCTGCCGACGACGAAATTTCCGTCGTCGATTCCGGCCGCAGATCAGAAGCGCCTTGCCGACGAGATTGTCAGTGCGATGAGTAATGAAGTGCTGCCCGCATATAAGCGTTTTGCTGCTTTTATTGCGAACGACTACGCGCCCCATGGGCGCACCGAAATTGGCCTGAGCAGCCTTCCAGATGGAGTTCGGCGCTACCAAAACGCCATTCACGAAGAAACCACGACGGATATGACCCCAACTGAGATTCATGTGCTCGGGCTTCGAGAGATCGCTCGCATCGATGCTCTCCTCACCGACCTCGCTCATAAGGCGGGGTATCCCGATTTGAAAAGCTTTCGGGCCGCGCTCAACAGCGATCCCAAGTACATCCCAGCGTCAGCGAACCAGATCGTCGAAGACTACAGGCATTACGTCAACCAGATGGAACCCCGCCTGCCTGAGCTTTTTCTTGACTACCCTAAGACTAAGCTAGTCGTCGAAGCGATACCTGTATCACAACCGCAAATGGGTACCCATTACGTCGGTGGAAGGGCAGACGGAAGCACCCCAAGCCGCGTCGTCGTGGCTACTTCCAACTATGCCCATAGACGGCTCATAAGTGATGAAACACAGGCTTATCATGAAGGCATACCGGGGCATGAACTGCAGGTCAGGATTCAGCAGCATCTGAAAGGCCTACCGGCCTTTCGATCAGAAATTCGCAATAACGCGTACGCCGAGGGCTGGGCCGTTTACGCGGAAGCGCTGGGCAAAGAGATCGGATTCTTTCAGGATCCCGGCTCGGATTACGGCCGGCTAAATCTCGAACTCATGAGGGCTGTTCGCTTCGTTGTGGACACTGGCATCCATGCCGATGGATGGACCCGCGACCAAGCGGTTTCTTATTTTCGCGAGAGTGGCGCGGCCGACGAACCGACTATTCAGGCTGAGATCGACCGATACATCGCCCTTCCTGCCCAAAGCCTCAGTTACAAGATTGGTCAACTAAAGATCCTCGAATTACGCGCACGAGCACAGCAGGAGCTTGGTCCGCGCTTCGATATCCGCAAGTTTCATGACGAGATACTCAGTGCCGGTAGCCTGCCCATGGACATGCTGGACGCTCGGATCAGAGGCTGGATCAAGAGCGAACAGGCGGCAGGTGAAAAGTCTGGGCAACCGCAGATCGGCTCTTGAGAGCCGGTTGCTGATTGAAAGCTAATCGCTTGCAGACTTGGATTTGTCGTAATTCACAAAAGACGGTGGCATAGCCATCAGAAAGTAAAGGTGCAACATGGCATTCTTCCTGGCAGCTACCCTCTTTCTCGCTTCTTTAACCCCGGCGACGACTCCGGCAGAGAATCCCTGGAACGGTACCTGGGTTCTCGATGCCAGCAGAAGCACTCCCGGAATCAAGGATCAGGCTGCGGAGGGCTATCGGTTTACTCTGCAACCCGATGGACAAATCAAGTGGGAGATTCCATCTCTTGGCGAAGTGGTAACAGGCAAGACAGATGGCGTGCCGATGGAGATCCATAGGACCAAGCCGTCGCCTGGTCTAACGCTAAGTGTTACGGCGGAGGGTCCGGAGGTGCTCATCTACAAGGTCGCTCGCAACGGCAAGTCCGTGGGGGAAGGTCGAATGACCTTGGTAGAGAACGGCAAGGCTTGGGTCGATATCTCATGGCCCGCAGGTCAGCCGCAATACGCGGGCGAAGTTGTGTATGTGAAGCAGTAAGGCTGCCCCGCTCCGGATATGTCTCCGAAGACTGGAGGGTTTGGCCCAATCGTTGCTCCAGGAGCGCTCGGTACGTTCTCGTTGCTACATCACGTTGGCGCGTCCATCACTTCACACGTTTCAACGTGATCATTACGGTATCCCCAGGCCCCTTCCCAATCTGGGTTCTCAAACTCTTCAGCACGCCTAGCAGATGCTGCGGAAAACCGTACTTGAAAAGTTTTCGGCTGTACGGGACGCCATCAATGACCCCGGACACGCGTACTTTTCCGGTCGTCCCAAACGACTCAAGGATGTTGAAAGGAAAAAATACAAACGCGCCGCCTGCTTCCCCAGCTTGGATGACTGGATGAAACGTGAATTCCTCGCTCATTGCGAAATCATCCCACGGGGGTAAAGGTTGTTCAAGCAAGGATTAGTAACGCGAAACGCGCTTTTCGTCATCTGGCGGGAAGCTATCTCATCGAGTTTGGTCAATAAGGAAACCGCTGACGCGCGCGGGGAATTCGCGTATCCACTGCGATAGGAAGGGATCTTCAAACCTCATTCTCACGCCGCCCTCATGTTCCTCTTCACGAAGGATTTCCTTATCGGTGAGGGCTTCGAGCGCACGCTGTACCGTTGACGCTCCTTTGCCCACGGATAACGCTACCTTCTGAGATTGAAGACGAGCACCAGCCTCTTGAATCACTGCCAGCAACGTCTTCTGCTGAACCGCGGTCAGAGATGACCATATTTGCGTGTAGAACGGGTCGTATTGCCTCACGATGAGGCCCATTGCCTCGTTGACGAGACGCGAGGTGAGAATGGCTGTTTGCTTGGGCCGGGTGCGCAGTTGGTCCCAGCAGGCGTGCGCCAACATCTGCACGTTGTAGGGCACTTCTTCAGCGAAGTCGAGGATGGCTTGGAGCGCGTCGTCGTCTTCAATCCGATAGCCGCTCCCTTCGAACTTGGAACGGAGAAAGGCTACAAAATCGGCTTTGGGTACAGGACCGATAAAGCGAACAGCACCCAGCCGATAAAAGGGTCTGGCCGCGTCCATCGTCATTGCGGTGAGCATCCGTGTCTTCGAGCCCGCGAACACATACCCGACCCGCTTGTGTCGCTGAATGGCCGCGCGAATTTGCGACTCGGCCTGAGTGCCGCCCAACTCGATGATTTTCTGAAACTCATCGACAATGAGGCCAACTGGCCGACCTTTTGGCTGCGCCGCCGCAAGAGCTTCCAGCCCATTCAGCGCTTCAACCAGCAGGGTTAGATGTGCCTCCTGTGTTGATGCAACATTCATTCCCAACTTGGCGCTCCACGCATCCTGGGTGATGTTGAAACTCATTTCAGGTCGAAGACGGGAGAAGAAGCTGCGCACTTGCTCTCCAACCCGTTCGACAGGCCCTTTTAGCGCTTTTGCAGCGGTTGAGATGAGGCTTGTCACGAAGGTGTCCAACGCGGGGTAGCTCTCAGCGTCGAACCGCAACACGACGGCATCCGTGGTGCTCAGACGATCCTCCGATGTTTTCAGGATTGAGGTCTTCCCGAAACGTCTTGGTCCCACGAGGAACAGTTTGGAGCCTTGGCGGATAGTTTGAACGACCGCAGCGACCTCGTCGGTGCGATCGACGAGCTCTTCGGTGCCCAATTCGCGGCCGAATTCAAAAGGGTTATTCATCACGCACTTTTGTATCACGCAAAAGTGCGTAACGCAAATCATGCTGATTTGATCGAGCGCAAGAGGACCCGCCGCCGCGCATTAGCCGCCCGGCACGGCGCTCAAAACAGACCCTTATTCACGGGATGAATAAGTGACCCTCTTGCATTTATTGGACTCCGCAAACCGAGTGATTCTACGTTGCCCATATCGCAACCGAATCCACGGTCGATTGAGGTGCCAATGCAGATCAAAGTCAGGTTCGATTCCCGGCCCACCCAGAGGTGGGCAAGACTCTTCTCAAAACAGACACTACTCCGTGCCGCGCGTGATGGGTCCGACTCTGGTCGCTCTCGCATTCGCCGGCGTTGCTCATGCCCAAGGAACGATGGACTTCTCGGGGGCGCAAACGCTCATGGGAACGTTCAAAACTTTCGCAATTTATGCGGGTGCAATCATCTGCTTCGGCGGTCTCATCTTCGCTGGAATCCGCATGATGTCTGGGCGTTTTCAGGATGCTATCCCAGGACTCTTCGGTGCGCTGTTCGGTGCTGGAGTGCTCGGCTGGGGAGCCGGTTGGATCGGACCTCCAGCGCCGTGACGTTCACCCGCTCGAAGAGGCGCAGGGTTTCCGTGCGCTCCTCAACTTGGAAGAGCCGAAGTACAGCATCGAGCAGCTTGCCGCTAAGACGGGCAAGAGTCCGGTGTATGTGGCGACTCGGCTCAAGTTGACCGAGCTAACGCAGAATGTCGTGGATGCGTTTTACCGCGACGAGATCGGCGTAGGCCATGCCCTCTTGCTGGCGAAGCTCCAGCCAGCCCAACAGGAACAGGCACTCGCCGCTTGCTTCAAAGAGGATTGGAGCGCGGGTGGACAGAAGGCCAAACGCATATTGCTTCCCGTTCGCAGTCTGCATTTCTGGATTGCGACGAACGTCTTGCTCATCCTCAAGGATGCGCCGTTCAACAAGCGGGATGCGGAGCTTGTAGCCATCGCTGGGAGTTGCGCTGATTGCCCGAAGAGGACGGGGCACAACAAACTGCTGTTTGGGGATGACCTCGGCAAGCAGGGCGACCAATGCACCGACCCGGCTTGCTATCAGGCCAAGGTAGACGCACACATTGCCAAGACCATTGCGGCGAAACCGAAGTTGGTACAGATCAGCACCGCCTATGGATGCAACAGGAGGGAAGCCGGGTCCTTCCACGCAATAAGTACACCGCCATCCGCGATGATCGCCCGAAGTCCAAAGAAGAGGCCAAGCGTCCCGAGTTCAAAGAGTGCAAGTACACCACCGAGGCCATCATCACTGAGGGAAGCGACGTCGGCACCCTGCATAAGGTATGCGCGAATCTGAACTGCCCGGTGCATCATCCCAAGCAAGTGAACGGCAGGGACGAAGCCAAATGGAAAGCGGAGCAGGAGAAGCAGCGCCGCGATCAAGCGATTGCCAATGCGACCGGGCTTCGTGTCCTGTCTGCCATTGCCGCAGCCGTTCCGGTGCGCTTGCTCAAACGTGACCTCTTCTTCGTTCTGGAGAGGCTGGTCGGCATCTTGGATGAGCCGCGCATTGAGACGTTAGCGCGTCAGCACGGCATCCGACAGAAGCGAGATGAGGGAGGCATCACAAAGACGCTCCTCTCCTTCATGCGCCGCGCCGATAAAGGCACTCTGTCCCGGCTCATGGTGGAGGCTACAGTTCTTCTCGCCGCTTCCCGCCAGAACGGAACAAGCGTCCTCAAGGACGCCGCCGCACTGTACAAAGTCGATACCGAAGCCATCGGTCAGAAGGTGAAGCAGGAGTTCGCGGCGAAGGCCAAATCTAAGACCGCATCCAAGGCCGAAACCAAAACCGTTGCCAAAGCCAAGAAAGCAGCCTAACGTTCCATACGTCGAGGGGCGGCGAACCTGCCGCCTCTCGTTCTCTTTTTCGCAAAAAAGATCGCGCAGGAAGACACCGCTTCGGTTTCTCCCTGCACCCACGTTCCCGCTGTCTTCCGGCCTTCGCTCGCCGGCTGCGATTGCCGCACCGCCGAGTCAAGCCCAAGCCTAGCGTTGCTGGCTATACGGGCCAGTTCCACTACGTTGTGGCCCCGCAAGAGCGCCTTAGCTACAATGTTGCGGCCAACGTACCCGGTAGCTCCAGTGATAAATAAACGCATGATGGACCTCCTAGAATGCCGAGTGTCGGACGGATGGAACGCGCCAAAGGCGCGCTAGGTGATATTGAGACGAGAGATGAGGCCATCGCGGAGTTCGATTTCAAAGACACCGTCCCCGTTGTAGCCATTACCGCTAACGGAGATCTTCAGCCGCACCTGAGCCCCCTCAACAACACCAGTCACACGAATGACGTTCTGAGTTCCCGTGTTTTCTTGCCGGTCCCAGACTGCGATTTGTAACCTTCCTCGGAAGGTGCGTCCGAAATCTACGAGCACAGCATCTTCGGTGAATGACCGCAGCAACGACTCCCCATCTCCCGAATTGGTCGCAGAGATCAATCGTTCAATTGCGGGTTCCAGTTTGAACTGCTTCATTCCATGCTCACCTATCGTTTCCCGCGAGTAGACCTGTGACGTGCATTCTCTTCGCCAACCTCAGACGCAGTTGTTCGGCTGCACCGTTCACGATCTCGGCACCGTAGTCTGAGCCGTCCGCAATGGCTCGGCGGGGACGCTGCCCAACGGGAAGGTTGACGATCCGGACAATCTCATCAGCCACTATTTGCGGATCGGCGGACACGCCTGTTGGAAACATTCGTTTCGTGTCTTCAAGGTTCGAGTCTAGGAACGGTTGCACCTTCGAATAGGCGTTTACACGTTCCGCATCTTTTGGAGAGACCGCTTTAGCGAAGTGGGCTGTGCCTTCCGTGAAGACTCCTGGCATGAGCATCGTCGTCTCGACGCCGTAAATCGCGATGTCCCATGCCGTCGCCTCGCACAGTGCGTCGAAGGCGGCCTTGGCAGTTGTGTACGGGCCGAGGAAAGGTGGAATCGCTCGGGTCGTTCCGGAGCCGATCCAAAGCAGCAGACCTTTACCACGTTCTCTCATACCCGGAAGCGCGGCACGGTTAACCCTGTGAGCTCCAACACAGTTCACGTCGAACGCTTCCATCAAGGCCTCGGGACTGAACGCTTCCGTAACGCCAAAAAACAGATGGGCGGCATTGTGAACCACTACGTCTAATCTGCCGTCGGTTGCTTCAATCGACCGGACGGCCTTATCAGCGGAGGGTTCGGATAACACGTCCAAGTCGATGATCCGAACTTCTCCCCGCAATCCTTTTGCTTGTTGGAGCAGTGAGTGCGCTTTGTCGGCGTTGCGCCCGTTCGGGTCCCGCATCGAAGCGTAAGCAATGTGCCCTGCCGCCGCTAACGAGACTGCTCCAAGAGCACCGATACCTGTTCCTGCTCCGGTGATAAGGACTACCTGGCTCGAAGATTCCACGCCTGCCTCCATCGTGTTGAGAGAACGCGCATGCCGCCGCTCAACGCCCCAACAAGCGTCGCAGACGGGGACGGTCAAGTCCAATGCGATTGCAGAATGTCCTGCATGTTGAATTCGCATAACGCCCGGATTTAGCTTGCGGAGCAATCGTGTATCGTCAGCTCCGAGCAACTGATAGTGATGCAGGTTTTCGACTCCAAGAGTGAAATCGACCTGTAACAAAGGGGCTCGCAGTGCAGCTCCGATGGTTGCCTAGTTGTTATCCGCGGTGAGCATGATCGACATGCCAACTTAGCATCATGGTCGCGTCTAATCGCGCCTAACATCTCCACTAGGAGGCTTTACAGCTCATGAAGATCACAGGCAATACCATTCTCGTAACTGGCGGCGGATCAGGCATCGGTCGCGCGTTTGCCGAGGCATTTCATAAACTCGGTAATCAGGTCATTGTGGCCGGACGGCGGCAGCAGGTTCTCGATGCAACTACCTCCGCAAACCCAGGAATGGCTTCTGCCGTTCTCGACATCGAAGATCCCGCCGCAATCAAATCGTTCGCCGAATCGATCGTGAAGAAGTTCCCGGCATTGAACTTCATCATCCATAGCGCCGGAATCATGCGCCCGGAGAAGCTCTTGGGTGGTGCACCAGAACTCGCAACAGCCGAGGCAGAGATCACTACCAATCTGCTTGGTCCGATCCGCCTCAACAATGCGCTGCTCCCCACGATCGTCAAGCAGCCCCATGGCGCGATCATCACCATTACCTCGGGCCTCGCATTCGTGCCTATGGCGCTCACACCGACCTACTGTGCGACGAAGGCAGCCATTCATTCCTATACCCAGACTCTCCGCTTCCAGCTCAAGGACACCAAGGTAGAAGTCATCGAGAGCATCCCGCCCTACGTGCAGACAGAACTCATGGGACCGGGTCAAGCTGCCGATCCACGTGCCATGCCGCTTGCTGATTTCATCAGCGAGACGATGGAGGCTCTGAAGACCGAACCGACCACCACGGAGATCATCGTGGAGAAGGTGAAGATGCTTCGCTTCGCTGAGGCGAATGGCCTTGAGAAGTACAGGGCGTTCTTCGAGCAATACAACAACGCGATGATGGCGCCCCACTAATCGCGTCGGCGTTGACCGATTCAACGGACAAGCGGCATGTCTGCGAGGCTTGACACACCTCGTGGGCATCCCAACCCTTCACTTCTGGAGCACTCCATGCCATTTGCAAACTACAAGTTCCCGCAAGGTCTACTGAATGAACAGCAAAAGGAAGAGATCATTCACAAGACCACAGACCTTTTTGCCCACTACTTCGGTGAGTCAGCTCGTCCGTATTCGATGGTGCTGATTGATGAGGTGACAGACGGAGGATGGGGCCGTGCCGACGAGATGATCAATCTTCAAAAGCTCGGTCTCAAGAAATAATCACGACCGAACTCGATGCAAAAAGTAACGGTTGCACCGCGCATCAAGGCGCTGGTGCAACCCTCAAGGGTGATGTTGAAGATGAGAGACTAGGGCTTTGTTGGCTTGAGCAGGTCGGCCAGGCCGATATTGCGAAGAAATTCGGTTCGCACACGATCAGCAACCGCATTTACGACTTGAGCGCCGTCATTAGACGGGTCGATGTGCACGCGGAAGGGGCGAGTGCCGAACGGCATATCGACGACCTTGACGATGGCCTCAGCGACTTCCGCCACGTCGGCATCGGGCACGGCTGTCCGAGCCATTCCATCCATGATCTCCTTGCCCAAAGTCGCATTTGGTCCAGACTCATAGGCGGCAAGTGCCGTCTTGTCCGCAGGTGATCCAGCATGGGCAAAATGGTTCGTTCCAGACGTATATGACCCAGGAACCACAATGGTCGTCTCGATGCCAAATCTTGCAACCTCGCCGGCATAGGCGACTGCCATCGCATCCATACCTGCCTTTGCCGCAAAGTAGGGAGCCAAGTAAGGCGGGCTGCCCCCGCGGGTGCTGGTGCTGCCTACCCAAAGCAGAAGTCCTTCTCCTTGCTTGCGGAGCACGGGGAGTGCCGCGCGGTTTACCCGCTGTGTGCTCAGAACATTTGTGTCATAGAGCGAAGCAAGCTGCTCAGGAGTGAATGCTTCGGCGGGACCGTACACCATGTGTCCCGCATTGTGAACAACAACATCCAAGCGACCGTTCTCAGCGACAATCTTTTCGATTGACGCCTTTACGGACTCCTCTGAAGCCACGTCCATTTCGACCGATCTCAAATCGTAGTGGTTCGCCTCGGCATACTCCTTTGCGGCTTGAACCTGGGGCGCGTTCCGGCCCTCGGTCTCACGCATACCTGCGTATACGATATGTCCTGCTTTTGCCAATGCTCGTGCCGAGAGCGCGCCGAACCCGCTCGAAGCGCCTGTGATAACAATCACCTTTTTCACGTCTTAGCCTGCCTTTCTTTGTCGCGGAGATTCGGTTGGATTACCGGTACTGCAACGTGACAAGGTTCGCAGGTTGAAATGAGCAAGTCCAATGCGATTGCTGAATGCTATACATGTGGAAACCGCATGACCAATGTCGCCAGATAGTCACAGTCAAGCCCAAACCCATATCCATCCGCAGATCGCATTGATAAGATGTCTCTCATGCGATATCCGCATATCAAAAAACTGGATTTGGACCTGCTCTACTACCTTGCCGTGCTCCTCGAAGAACGGCATGTGACGAGAGCGGCGAAGAGGTGTTTCGTCAGCCAGTCTGCTATGAGCAGGCAGCTCGAACGCTTACGCGAAGCCCTTGGCGACGAACTGCTCCTTCGGAATGGCAGATCGCATGAGCGCACGGCAAGGGGTGAAAGACTTCTTCGGGAACTTGAGCCTCTCCTTCCGCGTTTGGAAGGAATTCTTCAAGGCAAGAACTTCGATCCTGCCGCGAGCCGAGATAGCTTCAGAGTCGTGATGACGGACTATGCATGTGTCGTCATCCTCCCGGAGATCGTTAGGCGTCTCACAAACGCAGCGCCAACATCGTCGCTTGAAGTCCAAGCTTGGCATGAAAATTGTTTGGATGACCTAGCGAGTGGCCGGACGGATACCGTGATTACAGTCGCCGGCCTTGGAGTCCATCCCAGCGTTAACTGCGAGACGATCTTCTCCGACAAGTTTGTCTGTGTTGTCTCAACAAAACATCCATTGAACGGCCAGAAGGTCACGCTGGCGCAGTATCTCAAATACCGCCACATCACTATCGCGGTCATTGCAGGACAACAAACGCTTGTAGACCGGCAATTGAATGCGGTCTCAGCCAAGAGAGAGGTAGGATTGTCTCTTCCTTTCTTTGCTCCCGCGATTGGCATTGTCGCGAACAGCGACATGATCCTGACCATTCCACGTCGCCTTGCTTTTCCCATGTCACGCTCAGCCGCGGTGCGGCTTATGGCTGCACCACCAGAGATCAAGGGTTTCAACTACGACATGATGTGGCATTCACGTCTTGACGATGATCCCGCGCATCGTTGGTTCCGCGAGATCGTTCGAGGGGTAGGCACTGACATGATGAAGAGCCGGATGCAACGGCCTCATCGCCTGCGCGATTTCTAATCATGCCGGGAATGCATGGTCAGCATTCAAAGAACGCATGAAGCGGCGCTAGGTCAAAGGACTCTAATCGTTCAGGAGGACAACGTTGAAACTGTAATTCTTGAGTTGCGCCTCCGTTACGGGGCGCAGCGTTTTTATCCTGGTTGCTGTCAAGTGATGCCGGTTGGGTGAACGGACAAAATGTCCGGGCAATGACGGCCTGATCTAGGCGTCGAACAGAAAAAATAACACGGAAAGGGAAAACCAACATGGATTTAGCACTAAAAGGAAAAAGAGCGCTAGTCACCGGAAGCAGCACAGGCATAGGCGAGGCGGTCGTCAGGCGGTTGGCGGCCGAGGGCGCTCGAGTCATCGTCCACGGCCGTAATGCCGTGCAAGCAGACCGTCTGCTGACTGCACTTCGAGCAGAAGGCGCGGATGCGGCACTCGTCCTGGGCGACCTGAACACCGATGCGGAAGCGGATCACGTTGTATCGCAGGCGCTAGAGGCTTTCGAAGGAGTAGACATTCTCGTCAACAACGCCGGTCGTTTTTTCGGACAGCCGTGGGTGGACATCGAACCTGCTGAATGGAATTCGATTTACAACAACAACGTTACCTCTATGGTGCGAGTGAGCCGCCGATTGGCACCGCTGATGGCAGAAAGACAGTGGGGCAGGATCATCAACATGGCAAGCACGATTGGATTGATGCCCGATGTGAACATGGCTGCGTACGCCGCAACAAAGGCAGCGATGCACAATCTTACTGTGGCGCTATCCAGGGATCTTGGAACACGAGGAGTAACTGTCAACGCGATCAGCCCTGGCCTGATCAACAGTGCTGGCGTCCAATCCTTGCTTCAGATGATGGTGGAGGCTCATGGGTGGCCATCCGAACCTACTCAACTTGAGCAGAAGGCCGTCGGCGCATGGGCTCCCAATCCAGTGGGACGCATGGGCCGGGTCGAAGAAGTTGCCGGCCTGGTGGCCTTTGTCGCAAGCCCCCTTGCGGATTACATCAACGGAAGCAATCTGCGGATCGATGGCGGCCTGGACCCGACGATCAGCTAGGAGAAAGAATGGAAATGGAAAACCTGTCAAAGCCGGCGCTTCTCTCGAGTCAAGAGTGGCATGCGTTAACTACGTTTTACAAAGCTGTAGAAACCCATAACCTCGAACTGCTGAATGATGTGCTCACTGCAGACTGGCTCGACCTGCCACCCGGTCCCGGCCAGAAGCCTGGCCCTGAGGGGGTCAAGCCCATCCTGCAGGGTCTAATCGATGCTTTTCCCGATTTCGTCATCACGATCAACGAAGTCATCGCGGAGGAACATCGAGCAGCAGCGCGACTCTCTATCTCTGGCACACATCTCGGACCACTGATGGGACTGCCTGCATCTGGCAAGCACGTGACATTATCGCTGCATGAGTTCCACATCTTCCAAGAAGGACGAATCTCAGTGACGCGCCACATGGAGGACTGGATGAGCTTATTTCGGCAGATAGGCGCACTGCCATCAGCCTTATAAACGCTGTCGACAAACCAGTGACCTGACCCTCTTCCTTCGTCGTCCAAATCGAATTCCGGAATGAACGAAAAACGGGGTCAGGTCACCATCACCTCGCGCTCCAGTTCCAATCGTTCCCGAACCACGGCATGTTCACACGACTATGCCGCTTAGGGAAGCACTTCTAGAAATGCCGAAAGTACATTTCAATTCAATGTCGACTCAAGTTTTAGCGGCAACCTCTTCCGGCCTGTTTCCTCCCAACGAGAAGGAGATCGCGGGCTCAGTCACAAACGCATCTCACATCTGTTCCAACCGAATCTCCAGCATCGATGTCTTACGCGGCGTGGCTCTGCTGGGTATTCTCGTCATGAACATCGATCTCTTTGGCAACCCCGAGATAGTCCATGACATACCCGTTGGACTTCCAATTGATGCTTTCACTGGGCCCCACATCCACATCAACCTTGCCCTCCTCCTCGTTAAGTGGATGTTTTTCGAAGGCAAGATGCGTGGTCTTTTCACCATGCTCTTCGGCGCCGGCGTCATCCTTTTCACCAGCCGCACAGAGCGTCGAGGCAGCACCGAGATCGCCGACATCTACACGCGCCGCAACCTGCTGCTTATGAGTTTCGGCGTCCTCCACGCCTGTTTCATCTGGATCGGGGACATTCTCTTCGACTACGGCTTCATTGCTCTTCTCTTCCTTTACCCCGCAAGGAAACTTAAGCCGGCAACGCTGCTCTGGCTTGGCACGTTTTTATCGGTCGTTGTTTCTACCGTCAGCACATCTCTGTATCTGCAAGCTACACAGGATTTCAACTTAAGCAAGAAAATAACCTCGATCCAGGCCCAGCAAAGTTCTGGAAGTCCCATCACAGCCGCGCAAAAAGAACTGCTTCACAAGTGGAAGGATCATGTCGAGTCTCAGCGCGTGACCCCGGAGAAGACACGACAGGCTGTCGAAGAGGCTACGCTAAGTTACCCCGCCAGCATCCTTGATCGTGCCCAAGGCCATCAGAGTGCCTTTCATCTCATGCACATTGATCTCCTCCCCGATTACCTTTCCCCGATGCTTATCGGCATGGGTCTGATGAAGCTCGGCTTCTTCACCGGCGAGCTCTCTTTTGCCAGTTACTGGTGGACTGCGATCCTCGGCTTCGGCATCTCGGTCCCCCTCTATGTTCTAGGCATCCTCAAAACCTATGCCAGCCATTTTAACTTTCTCGATATGGATAAGTGGATTTGGCTTCCCTACTACCTCACCCGCGAGGCCGGTACGCTGGCCATTGCCGCCACCATCCTGATCCTTATCAAATGCGGCTATCTCAAAACCCTCCAGCGCCTGCTAGCGGCCGTCGGCAGAACAGCTTTCAGCAACTACATCCTCACAAGCATCATCTGCCAGACCATCTTCGTATGGGGTCCGTGGAAGCTCTACGGCAGGCTGGAGTACTACCAGCTCATGTATGTCGTCTTCGGCGTCTGGATCATCAATCTAACCATCAGCCCGCTCTGGCTCAAGAAGTTCGCCTTCGGCCCGCTTGAGTGGTGTTGGCGTTCGCTTACCTACGGCTCCGTCCAACCCATGTGCATCAAAACCAATCCATAAACGCCACCTCAACCAGCTACTTCGACATTGAAACCAATTGGTGCTCGGTAACGTGAGAAGCAGGATCGAGTCTCTACCTCACGTTCACACGCGTGAACATTTGAATTGATCGTCGGCCAAGGTTTTCTTACAAGCTGACAACTGAAGTACACGAAGGGTAATGGACATGAGCGCGCAAAAACAGTTTGACTACATCATAATTGGGGCCGGTTCAGCTGGTTGCGTACTCGCCTCACGCCTCAGCCAGGATCCAAATGTGCGGGTGGCCCTGCTGGAAGCAGGAGGGTCGGACGATGCGGACGAGATCAGCATGCCGATCGCATTTCCTCAGCTGTTCAAGACTAAGTACGATTGGGACTACTCGACTGAGCCAGAACATGGTTTGCGTGAGCGGCGGATCTATTTGCCTCGCGGCCGAACACTCGGCGGCAGTTCCGCAATGAACGCCATGATCTACATTCGGGGAAATGCGGTCGATTTCGACGGCTGGGCCCATGATGGCGCATCAGGTTGGTCGTATGCGCAAATGCTGCCGTACTTCATCAAGTCAGAGTGCAACGAGCGCGGCGATCCACGTTATCACGGACATTCAGGACCGTTAGCCGTGCAAGACGGTCGATCCATGCACCCTCTGGTTGATCATCTAATCGAAGCTGCCGTGGCCGCGGGATATAGCCCTAATGACGATTTCAATGGAGCCTCACAGTTGGGGGCCGGACGCTTTCAGGTTACACAGCGCAACGGGGTTCGATGCAGTACGGCTGCGGCCTATCTTCACCCTGCTTGCAAACGAGCCAATTTACACATTTTCACGAACGCCCTCGTGCTCCGACTGCTCCTGCAAGGACGCCGTGCTACCGGCGTGTTGATCCATCGTCATGGTCGAGAAGAAACACTTCGCACCGACGGAGAGGTGATCGTCTCGGCCGGTGCCTATGGCTCACCGCAAATCCTCATGCTGTCAGGAATCGGGCCTGCCGGCAAACTGGCCTCGTTCGGTATATCTCCCATAGTCGATCTTCCGGTTGGAAGTAATCTTCAGGACCATCCTTTATTGCCAATGAGCTACCTCACGGATGAGAGTTCACTATACGGTGCTGGCTCATCCGAGAATGCGGCGCTGTTCCTCCAAGGCCGAGGTCCATTGACCTCAAACGTCGCCGAAGGCGGGGTGTTTCTATCAACGTGTGGCGATAATAGCGTCCCCGATGTTCAATTCGAAATGGCGCCTGTGCTTTACTTCGACGAAGGATTATCGCCGCCAGCTGATCACGGCTTTACGATGACTACAACCCTGCTGAAGCCGACGAGCCGTGGCAGCGTTGCACTGCGGTCTCCGCGTCCTGATGCGAAACCACGCATCTCCCATAACTATCTGGCAACCGAAGACGATCGCGCAACGATGATTGCTAGTGTCCGGCTGGCAATGGATGTCTTCGCACAGTCCAACTTGACAAAGTTACAGCGCTCTCCGTTCTCAATCCCGCACTCCAACTCTGAGGCCGACATCGTGGCGTTTATTGAGCAGCGGTTAGCCACCAATTACCATCCATCATGTACCTGCGCAATTGGCGGTGTTGTTGATTCTGATCTCCGAGTTTTTGGCGTCGCAGGCTTGCGTGTAGTCGATGCATCAGTGATGCCATCCATTGTTCGAGGCAACACCAACGCAGCCGTCATTGCAATTGCGGAGAGAGCAGCAGACATTCTGATTGGTAACGGATTCATCGGGGAGGGATGACCGAGGTCGGCGCTCGTGCCGAAATCGTGTACCCCACCATGAGCGACATCGGCGGCAGCTACGAAAGCGTCGTCAGCGCACAGAAGATCCGCTTCCGCGAGCGCCGGAGCTTTATAGCGCGTAAGAACGAGCCGCGTTCACGGCCATCTGGTTATGAAAGTTGAAAATGAGTACAGGCGAAAGCGATCCGAATCGGAATCAATCGTGGGAGAGCGTTCACGTCTGTCCAAACTGTGGACAGGTCATCAATCTCGCGGAGTTGGACCTGAGAGCAATCACGACCGGAATTGTGACCTGTCCGAGCTGCGATTGGTCAGGCCAGATCGAGATACAAGTTGTCGATCAAGTCCCTCGGAAGAAGCCGACGTCGGTCGAGTAATAGTGCTACGCCGAAATGGGGAGTGGCAGTTGTTGGTGCTTCTTCTTATCAGGCATTTTGCGCATGAATGCGCGGACGAGCTCGCTGGCAATCTTCGAATCATCATCTGCGCGGCAAACCAGACATGTTTTTAGATTTAGGCTTGGCTCGTTAAGCGGGCGCACAGTCACTCCGTTACGCGCCATAAGCAAAGCCCCGGTCTTCACCACAAAAGCGATAGCGGAGCCGTCAGCTACGAACGGGAATGCCTCTTCCGGGGCCGTCACATGCTGAATGCTTATAGGACGGATGCCGCGCTGTGTTGCCGCATGAATGATGGCGTCATAGAGCGGCGGATGCAGTTGGCGCTCGAAAAGAATCCACCTATGTCCACCCATCTGATCGAGCGACAGTGCAGGATAACGCGCCAACTCTTCTCTTCTCGACATTGCGATATAGAACGGTAGCTCGGCAACCTGAATGCAGGTGAGCAAGGACGATTCAGGCGGTTCGTTGGCAATGGCTAGATCGAGCACACCCGCCAGCAGATCGTCGATAAGATTCATCGAAAACTTGCTGACCAATTCGATCTTTAGGCGTGGGAAGAGAGGAAGTTGGATCGAGAGAAGCGTGGAGACCAAAAAGGGGTCTGCATATGGAGTGAGTCCCACATGGAAAGTCTCATCCATACTCTGCATTACCGCTCGCGCAGATTGGACGGCTCGTTCGCTGTAGAGAAGCGAGAGCCGCGCCTGTTGCACATAGGCGCGGCCCGCATCGCTCAGGACAACGTGGTTGCGGTCACGGAGAAATAGAGGACCGCCGATCAGGGCTTCTACATCTTGGATGTTTTTCGTTAGCATGGGCTGGCTAATGCGCAATCTGCGGGCCGCACGTCCAAAGTGCAACTCCTCAGCGAGGGCAATCACCGATTCCATCAGCTTCGTGTCGTTCTTTGACATGCCGTACCCCATAAACTCCGCGGAAATGGGGATAGGACGTGGACTGGGCACTCGGTTCTTTCAACATATTGGCGCGCAGGCGCGTCCCACCGTCGGGTTGTAATTCCTTAGATGACTGGGCTGTGGAAAAGGTAGGCCGATATGTGCTTATCAGCGTCATTGATAAGTAGCCCCTTCCCATGAATTGGACTCGACAGGCATCTTCGGCCATCTTCAGAGCACGTACGTTATCTCCGCCCCTCCTTGGGGTTCTTCGAAGTGAGGTTGTATGCTCTCAGCCGCCAAAACACATTCACGCACCCCTACACCAGCCTTCGAACCTCTACTTGATCTCCATGAGGCGGCTTCTGTGCTGGGCATGCACTGGAAGACCCTTGAGGGCAAGGCAAGGCAGCACGAAGTCCCCGCCTTCAAGGTCGGAAAACGCTGGAGATTTCGGCTCAGTTCGCTAAATCACTGGCTTGAGACTGGCCTAAAATTGAATACAACCGATCGGGCCGTTGTGACTAGACAGGAGCAGCTTCCTTGAAGCACACACGGCAACGCTATCAACGTGGCTATTTGCGGCGGGTGCCGCGGGCCAACAACAAGTCGGCTTGGGAGTATCGTTACGCAGATCCTCAAACCGGCAAGGAAAAGTCCATGTATTTCAGCACAGAACAATTTCCAACGCAGACCGCGGTCGAGCGGCACTTGGAAACCTTTGTGCTCAAACTCAACACTGACAACCCGACGTTAGCCGTCCTTGAGCCCACCTTCGATGCGTTGTTGGATCGTTTCATTGAGGAAGAACGCCTGCTTGAAATCAAGAAGGTTCGACCCGGTGAATCCTGCGACAACGTAGGCGAGCTGAGCTATTCGACAGCCAGTTCCTACCTCAGCGTCATCAAGCGAGTGCGTGCGAAGTGGGGAACCACTCGTATCACTCGCCTGAAGCCGATGAATGTCCAGGAGTGGTTACGAAACCTGGAAGCCGCGCCCAAAACCAAAGGTCACATCAAGGCCGTCATACATCGCCTGTATGAGAAAGCCATGCTGTGGGAGATGGTCGAGTGGCAACGGAATCCGATGGATTTTGTCGAAATCAAGGGCATTAGCAAACGCCAGAAACGACCGGTAATCCTCACCGTCGAGCAGTTCTTTTTGATCCTTCCGCTGATTCCGCAGCCTTACCGCATGATGGCGCTACTCGCGCAATGCTCGGGTCTTCGCGTTGAGGAAGTCTTGGCTATCGAAAAGCCGGACGTCCACTTCGAGAAGCTCAGTATGCAGATCGTTCGAGCAGTTGTTCATGGTCGGCTGAAGCTGGTCAAAACGGAATACTCGGAGGACGAACTGCCCCTTGACCCGGATCTCGCTGCCATCTTGCTCGACTTCATTCGCGAAGCCGAGAGGGAGGCGGTAGCCAAGTTGGGAGACGAGGGCGCCGGAATCATCGAGTCGGACCTGCTCTTTGTCAGCCCCATGACGGGGCGGCATTTCCACGCGTCGCCAATCGGACAGGACTACATCCGTCCTGCTGGTTGCTGTCTCGTGGATTGCCCGAACTGTGGAGCCCTCGCAGGCGAGTGGTGCAAAACCGACTTTCCCGTTCCCAACGGGAAGCGCCTACCGCTGCACGATGAGCGGTGGGATACGGCCGGCAAGTACGGCAGCATCGGTTGGCACACCTTCCGGCATACCTACCGGTCCTGGCTGGACGACACCGGAGCACCCATGGGAGTGCAGCAGAAGCTGATGCGGCACGCCCAAATCTCGACCACGATGAACGTGTATGGCAACGCGCTGATGGAATCGAAGCGCGAGGCAAACGCAGCAGTCGTTAGCAGGATATTGGGGAGGGCATGACCCATGAAGGCGAGCGTCAGACGTGCGAAAACCCGGCGGAGCAAATGTTGCTGCTCTTACACCGGGTTATTCCGGGTTGGCGGTTTCGCTAAGTGGTTGCGGGGGTAGGATTTGAACCTACGACCTTTGGGTTATGAGCGGCCCGGCGCTCGCGTATGTTGCAGACTTTGCAGCACGAATGGCCACCCGGAAGTACGGAAAAGTACCCATCGGACACCCATTTGGGAGTCAGTTGGGAGTGAATTCTGCATAGTGGGAAATACACGTAATGGTCATTGGATTTAGGACACCGAGATGCATAGATGCGATGAAGGTTATGATGGAGTATGATAATCTACATCGCGTAGGAGGAATCATCATGCCCTCTAGTGCTCTCAAGAATCCGATTCGACATCAACATTGGGACGTTCAGGAAGGCGAGGCGCAGGAGATCGCCCCCCGGCTCAAGAATGTTGCGGCCCGGGCTCTCGTGTTCGTCTCCAGCGGCAAGGACGACGACCAGCGAACCAAAGCCAGATTCGATACGCTCAGGCAGGCATCGGAGCTGATCGACTTGCTTCTGGACGCGAAACAGGAAGACCGGTGGAAGGCGCTTGTCGAGGCCCTCACGCCGGACGTTCCCCTCAGTCCGAACAGACTCATCGAGGCCGGTATGTTTGCGCAGGCAATTCAAGGGATTGTCGAAAGCAAAGATTTCGCCAGGGCCGCGGACATCGCCGAAGCGGCGCACTTCAGCAAGACCAATACGAGTTCTCAGCCGAACCGATGGAAGAAGGCTGGACTGATCTTTGCAGTCCCCTACAAGGGCGCTGACCTTTACCCCATTTACGCTCTGGAATTCAAAGAAGGCGCGAGACCTCTTCCGGTCATGGAAAAGATCCTTAATGTCCTTGCGGACAAGGACGACTGGCAAAAGGCGTTTTGGTTCGGCAGTGTGAACTCCTACCTCCACAACAAAATGCCGAAAGACCTCCTCAAGTTGAAACCTCAAGAAGTCCTGCGAGCTGCTGAGATCGAAGCTGCAGGCGTCCAGCATGGGTAGGAGCGCGTATCAAGACTCCGACTGGCAAACTCGACGCGACGATCATCTCCTGGGGTAAGGGGGAGACGGTCTTTCGTATCCACCCGGCTATCTATGGCAGCACGCAGTTCAATTCCTCACCCACCGGCGACGCGAGATTCAGTCCTCTCGTGAATGCGACCAGGGCGGTTGTCCCCACTCTCTATGCTGGCACCACCTTGGACTGCGCTTTGATGGAGACTGTCTTCCACGACGTGCCTTTTGTGGCCGGTCCGAAGATGTGGTCCAAGGCAACGCACGTCGCCGGCAAAGTGTGGTCGCAACTGACCCTCAGCCGTAATCTGGCTCTGATCGACCTGTCGGCTGTTCCGCTACACAAGCTTGGGATCTCGCGAAAAGACCTGATCGAGTGCAACGGTACGCAGTATCCTGAAACCCGTGCCTGGGCATTGGCCTTGCACGATCAATATCCAAATGCTGAAGGTCTTAGGTGGACTTCCCGCCAGGCTGATCCTGCGCTGGCTCTTGTCTTGTTCGAAGATCGCCTCACCACTCCGGCGATGACCGCAGGAGGACTGCCGACCTCACTATTGCGGTCTGATGGCAGCGCGATTCTTGAAGTCCTTATGCTCGCGCAGCGACTGGGCGTTCTCTTGACGCCATGACCGACTGCTGACTATTCGGCTTCGAGGAAGTATTGAGGGGTTTTGCCGTAAAGATCAGCAAGCAGAATCAGTTCCATGACGTCCAGGCGACGGTCTCCAGATTCGGTCTTCGATATCCAGGAATGGAACATGCCGAGTCGCTCTGCTACATCTCTTTGTGTGAGTCCGGCCTCTTCTCTGGCGTTGATTAGCCTTGCCAAAAACCCGTCGTAGCGGGCTTGGTAAGGCACCGTCCTGGCCTTGCGCGACTTCCGAGTTTCACCTTCCGCAGGCTGGACCATCCTCTTAGTGTGGGTAGCCCTTGCGGTGTTTCCTAATAGGAACCAAAATGGAAGCAGCGAGGTTCGAGAATGATGCCTTCTCAGATCGTGGACTGCCCGGAAGTAGTCGGTAAGACCGTCAAGTCACTCAAACTCCACTCAAGCGCCACGGGCGATGTGGAAGTGATGATCGAGTTCACAGACGGCACGTCTTTCTCCAGCTCTTTTGAGAGCCGCCCGGCTCTAAAGGCGAGCTTGATCCGAACCGGTATTGGAACACCAGAGGTGCTCAAGAACTACGCCGACTAGGCACAGTTATTCCCGCCCGGAATAGCAGACTTACGGGAAGTTATTGGACTCGCTATGGGGAATGACCTTAGGTTTGCGCCATGCTGATGCACGCGATCAGCGGAGGTGCAAATTGGTTAATCATCTTCCCATACTCCGATCGGATCAAACCTCCGTTCGGTTGCCATTTCGACTCAACCAACCAATCACAATTCGCTCGCGCTTTGTAAGGCTTCCAGTGTCGTTCAAGAAGAACGGTGCCCGTGCCTTTCGTGTGCTGGCACCCACGCTCGTCGCACTCTCTTTCACAGGCATTGCTCACGCGCAGGGAACGATGGATTTCTCCGGGGCACAGACGCTTATGGGGACGTTCAAAACCTTTGCGGTTTATGCGGGAGCTGTCATCTGCTTCGGCGGGCTAATCTTCGCCGGAATCCGAATGATGAGCGGACGTTTTCAAGACGCGATTCCCGGACTCTTCGGTGCGCTTTTCGGCGCCGGGGTGCTCGGTTGGGGAGCCGGTTGGATTGGCTCGCTGACCGGACAGTCGATGTAGGAGGTACATCGACATGACCAGGCGTGGAGAACCGTTACCAATCAATGGCGCACTGAATCGACCCAGGACCAAATTAGGTCTCGAACTGTCAGCGTGGATGTCCATTGTTTTCGTCACGGTGACGGTTTTCCTCGCCGGTTTCAAATGGCTTGCCATCTTCAGCTTCCCATGTCTCGTACTAGGCGCATGGCTGGTGGTTCGCAAGCACCCCAAGATGTTCCAACTCTGGGCCTTGAGCCTCAAGCAGAGGAGCTACTATGACCCGCGAAAATAACGCTCCCTGGTTTACCAAGGCTGGTGCGGCCACAAGTATTGTGCCTCTCTCTCACTTCGTGGGAGGCAGTATCTTCGCCCTCAAGGGCGGCGGATACGGATGCCTGTTCTCGCTTGACGGCATCGACCCCGAGAGCCGCACTAACGAAGACTTGGACGTTCGCGTTCGTGGCGTCGAAGCCGCCTTGCGCGGACTCCCGCAAGGCTCATGCCTCTACCAATACGCCCGTGTCATCTCCGGCTTCGAACTCCCACGGCAGGAGAAGTACCCCAGCTTGGTCACGGAGTCCTTTGCCAGCGACCGGGTTAAGTTTCTTAACCAGACGGCCCGGTTCCGGCGTATCGACCTCCACTGGTGTCTGACGATTGAACCGGACGCCAATAATCCTTTTGCACGTAAGCCGAAGGAACAGAGGACTGCTACGGATCGGCAGCTATTCGATCTTGAGAAGGCCGCGACGATCCTCGAATCGCACATGAGCGATTCGATTGGTCTCAAGCCGCTCGGCAAAGACCAGGCATTTCAGTTTTTCAGCTATCTCTTCAATCTTGAGGAGTGGGCTTCCGATGTCCGTCTCCGCTCGGACGACAGCGTGGACCGCCAGCTCGTCCACGCTCCGGTTGAGTGGCACAGCGATCACCTCCGCATCGGACGCCGCTATGTTCAGATGTTTCCCCTCATCAATACGCCGGAGATTTCGCGTCCGTGCCTGTTCACTAACTTAATGGATCTCGACTGCGACAGCGTTCTGTGCTCGGTATGGCGACCCCGGCCCGACAGCGCCACCCGTAAAGAGGTAACGAATCAAGAAAAGTTTCTTGAGTTCTTTAAGCTGTCTCCGTTCCAACGCTTGATGAGCGGCAGGAACACCGCGCCGCTTGAAAACACGGCCACGGCGAAGGCCGTCGCCGGCAACGTGGACAATCTCTCAGAAGTCGTCTCTTCCCTCGATAAGTTGAGCCAGGGGGATTATGCCCTGCGGCTGCTGCTCGCCGCCAACACCGCCGCAGAGCTACGCGCAGCGACGCCCGCCGTACATCGGCTGTTTGTGGACGCACGCGCCCCGATCATCGAGGAGACCTACGGCAATCTCTCGGCGTTCTACGCGATGTTTCCGGGCAATCGGCAGTTCAATGTCTATCCGCTGTGGCTGCGCGAAGACCACCATGCTCGTCTCTCCAGCATCTTCGCTCCACATCTCGGCCACCCTCATTCCGATGACCTCGACTCCGAGTATCTGAACATCTTCGAGACCCGCACACGAACCCCATATTTTCAGGATGCCTATGTCAACGGTGTGCGGGTACAGCTCATCATCGGCCCAACCGGGACCGGCAAAAGCGTACACGCCAACCAGATGTTGAGCCTTGAGCAGAAGTACAGCGGATTCACCTTCATCTTCGACATCGGCGGCAGCTACGAGAGCGTTGTCGAACTTTATGGAGGCCGGATCGACCGGGTAGGCAAAGATGGGCCGCGCATCAATCCGTTCGCGCTAGAGCCGACCGAGACCAACATCGCTTTCCTTCATTCGTTCATCAAGTTGTTGCTCACTAACTCCGGCGCGACGATAGGCCCCGAGGATGATGACGAGGTTTTCAAGTCCGTCAAGGGCATCTATAACCTGCCTCAAGCCATGCGGCGACTTGGCAATCTCACCCTGCCCAAGCACCTCGATCGCTACATGGCGAAGTGGAAGGATCACGGCGTCTATCACGCGGTCTTCGATAACGCCGATGACAGCCTCACCATGTCGCGGCTGCAATGCTTCGACTTCCAGGGAGTCAACAACAAACAGTACGCCGACCTGATCGAACCGCTGATGGTCTGGATTCTGCGCCGCATCGACGAGATCGTGTACGACCCGAAGAATTTGGGTGTCCCCAAGCATGTCCTGATCGAAGAGATTTTCTCGAACATGAAGAACAAGCAGTTGCTCGAAGGCGCGCTTGCTTCGATCAAGACAGTGCGGAAGAACCTGGGCGGCGTGACCATGATCGGGCAATCTGCCAACGACCTCGGCGAGAACGCCGACTCGATTGTGAACTCCTGCACCTCCTTCCTCTTCCTTCCCGATGCGACGTTCAATCGTAAGTTCTACGGCGAGTTGTTCAAGTTGAGCCGGGAGCAGCTAGACCTCTTCGAGAGTCTGCGCCCACGCGAGGGCCTGTATGTAAGGCGCGATGGTATCACCAAGGTCATCACACTCAACCTTGACTCACGCAGTTACGCGAAGTTTTCGACCAAGCCGAAGGACAAGGTGCGACGTTCCAAGCTGGTCGAGATGTACGGACTCCATGAAGGCATCGAGCGTTTCGCCCAGGGCGAGACGGCATAGCACCAACCCATTCTCAAAACCCAAAAGAGGATCAATCATGACGCCACGCCCGTTCCTGCTAATAACCGCCGCAGCCATCAGCACGGCGGGTTTCGCTCAGACTCCCCACCTCCAACCCAGTGCCCCTCGCACTCTCGTCATCACCGACGCCGCACCTCCTCCTGTGGTCCGCGTCGGCCTGCTCCAATCGACGCTGTTTGAGCTGCCCACAGGGGAGAAGGTTGTAACCGTATTCGGCGGCGACACGAACAGTTGGATATTTGACGCAGGCCATGTGGCCTCCCGGTACGTGTCCATCAAGCCGAAGATAGCGGATGAGACAACCGACGTTCACATCGTCTCCGATCACGGCAATGAGTACACCGTCGAACTGCGGGAGATTTCAAGCGACAAGAACGATCCGCATTTCGACTCGAAGATCAATATCGCGCCGAGCGATGCGAAGGCCGCCGACAACATCGCAAAGGCCCCGGTGTTTGTTCCGGCAGCGGAAGCAGAGGCGAAGGAAGCGCTGCTTAAGAAGGACGCCGACGACGCGAAGAAGGCGGCGGAGGCAGACCATAAGACGGTTGCTGCTGCCACTGAGACCTTCAAAGCTACCTACCCCGCGACGCTGCACTTCGACTACACCTGGGATCAGAAGAAGGGCGCGGCGCTTGGCATTCAGCAGATATGGCGCGATGACAAGTTCACTTATCTGCGTGGGCAATTTCAGGAGACCCCGGCTCTGTATGAGGTGAAGGACAAGAAGCCCTCGCTCATCAACTTTGACTACAACAACGGACTGTACACAGTTCCGAAGAAGTTAGAGAGCGGCTATCTCGCCATCGGCAAGCAGAAGGTTGAGTTCCATCGGACCGGAGAAAGGAACTAGCCATGACTGAACCGAATCAAAATCCCCCTGCAACCGTTCCAGAGCAGCCCGAAGCGTCCGCGCCGATCAACAAAAAGCAACCACTTCTCATTCTGCTGTTCATTATCCTGCTGGTCTTCGTTATCTCCAGTGTCGTGACGGCCAGCAAGAAAGCCGCACCACTCAAGAGCCAGTTGACGGCGAGACCGGCGACCGCCAATCCACAGCAGGTTAACTCCTTCGAGACGCAACAGGAGCAAGTCGCCAAGAAAGATCAGGAAGTGCAGCGACAACAAGCGGCGACGGCTGCCTTGCTTGCGGCGATCCAAGCTGCGGATGCACCCGGCCCCGAGGCTCCGGGCGCTCCGCCGATGACACCTGCCCAGCGAGCCGCCATCTATGGCTCCGGCAATCCGAACGCGCCGCAGGCAACGTCGCAGATGTCGGAGCGGCAGGCACAGGCGAAGCAGGCCGAACTAGCGCGGGAAAAGCAACACCAGGACGCCATCAACAGCGATACGGTTGCCGTGGACTTTTCACAGTCCACGACGGACCACCCATCGTCCGCTCCAATCGTTGCCGAGGATCACCATGCCACCAAGCCTGCTACGGATACGCCGGAGAAGCCTGAGCCGAAAGACGCAGCCATCGACACATACGACTTCGACACCTACGACGGCAAGCTGTACCGGATCTTTGAGGGCAGTGTCTTTGAGGGAGTCGTGACCAACCACATCGACGGCGGACTCTCTGGTCCCATCCTGATTATGCTCACGACGGACTATTACTCGCACGATCATCAGCAATTATTGCTGCCGCAGGGCACGCGGCTGATCGGTGGCGTGCAGGCCGTCAACTCCAGTCAGGCTCGCAAGATGGTGGTGACTTTCCACCGTGCGATATGCCCGGACGGATTCTCCGTCGATCTCGACAAGTTCGCGGGCCTCGATCCATTAGGCACAACCGGGCTTGCAACCAAGGTAGACAACCGCTATTTCCAGACATTCGCCGTCGCTGCCGCGATTGGCGGGTTAGGAGGTCTCGCACAGATTGGCAATAACAACATCCTTGATCCCTCGGCTCAGATTCGCAACGGAGTCACGTCGCAAACCAGTGAAGAGGGCGAGCAGATACTCAATCATTTTCTCAACCGCCTTCCGATCATCACGCTCAAGGAAGGCTCCCGCGTACGGGTCTACATTGGCCGTGACATCCTCATCCCCTCCTACGCAGAGCACCGCGTCGAACCCGCAATGTAACTCCAGGAGCTACCTATGCAGCTAAGTCTCAACAAATATCGCATCGGAGCGTTCGTCTCTGCGCTCCTCTTTCTCGCCGCGCTGCCCAGCCAGGCACAGTTCGGCGGTGTCGTCTTCGACCCAACCCAATCCGCCCACGCTTTGCAGCAGATCGAGCAGAACATCCAGAACAGCGTGACGTGGCAGCAACAGCTCGCAAATACGATCCAGTTGCTTGCGACTGCCGACAAGGACTACCAGCAGGCCATCACCACCTACAACATGATCCACGGCAACCTCCAAAACTTCAGCAGCAAGTCCATCTGGAGAACCATTCAGTCGCAGCTCACGATGGCGAGTTTCGCCAATCAGTACGGCGAGACCACCGGGCTACAGTCTGCGATGAACGGTCAGGCACCCGGCACCGCAAGCATGGTCTGGAAGCTGATGAACCTTGGACTCAACTCCACTTCGTCCTCATTTCTGAGTAGCCAGGTACTCGGAACGAGTCACGCCCTCGCAACGCTCACGCGCATGGAAGCGATGGACGGTGTATCGAGCCAATGCCTCAACTCTGTCGGGGATTACAACTGGCAGCGGAATAACAATCTGCAACCCCAAGGCTCGCTCACCCAATCGCAGTTTGATACCACTTCCTTTACCTCCACCGAACTTGAACAGCTCAACCTCGTCAATATGGGGAACGCGCACCATCTGAACGAGACGCAAGCGCAGGGCGCGCTCCATGCGTGCCAGGCAGCTCAGGCGGCGGTACAGAACATGGCGCAGCGCACCGCCGCTGCGGATGAGATCAACAACGCCTCCTTTGTTCAACAGCAACGGGCGACCTACTCCTCCGCTCCGGCAAACAGCTCCGTCACCTGGCAAACTTACCTGCCATAAGAAGGAGGCGCCATGCAGCAAGCACTCAGCACGAAGCTCTTGATCGGGATTCTGGCCGCCGTCACTGCTCTCGGCGTCCTGCTCGCCCACCAGCTTCGCGCCAACCACCAGACAGCCGTAGAGGTACACAAACTTGCGGACGAGCGAGAGAAGGCAGCTCAGATCGACCGCGACGATAAGGCTGCTATTCAGAAAATCCGTGAACGCAACGCTCAGAAAGCGGCCACCGCGCCAACAAAGTAACCATGCACAACATCAGCCCATTTCCATACAAGGGAGTACCCACACAATGATCCTTCATCCTATGGCCTCCCTTGCTTTTTTCTTGCAAGCCGGTCCCGGCGTCGATTGGCTCTATCAGTTCACCAACAATTTGACGAACCTGACCACCGCGAACGGCAACGCGCTCTCGTCCATCGGCATGAGCCTACTCGCCTTTATCAGCCTCATCAAACTTGTCCGCATGGTCGCGCACTGGAACATCTCGACCATGACGATCAGCCTTAGCGCCCAGCCGGTTCGCATCGGCGATCTTGTCGAGTTTTTGATGCAGCTCATTATCTGCCTGCTCATCATCAACTATTGGGTTACGCCGTTCCCAGGCGCGAGCTTTGGATTCAATCACCTCTTTTCGTACTTCGCGCAGGTCATCGTCGCCGCCCTCGACCAGAACTCGCTCACGCAACTGCAAAACGCATTGAGCACGGCTCTCAATGGCACGCCCCAGCCCAGCTATCTCGCGCCGATGGAGATATTGACATACCTGCTCGTCTACATCTTCGTTGGCCTCGCCGGTGGGATTCTCTTCCTCATCAACTGCTCGTCCTTCATCTTCTATGGAGTCGCCGCGCTCTTTGGACCCATCTTCGTGCCGCTCTTGATGACGCGCACGTTTCGCGGCAAGTTCTACAACTTCGTGGATGTCTTACTGAGCTTTGCGATGATTCGCGCCGTGGCCTCTGCTTTTATCTTCGTCTGGTCTGGATTCCTTATCACCTTCCTCCAACAGACCTTCAACGGCGATTACTCGCTCCCCATGTGGATTGCGAACCTTTACGGTGTCATCGCCGTCTTCATCGCCTTCATCCTCAACATGACGATGGTTCCAACCATCACGCAGACGCTCTTTGGAGGCGGCTCAGGTGCCGCCGGAAGAGTCGCACAGTTCGCCGAGGCCCTACTCATCCGAGCGGCAGCGGTGGCGGCGGCTGCCTGATGTTCGCCCTCCTCTACGCCTACCTGTGTGTCCCTCGTCGGCTCCAGTGCATCGTCCGATGGCTCGCCGCCTGCCTGTTTCTTGTCGCCTTGGCACTGTTGCTCATTCTCTTCTACCGCGTCCTTATGACCGTGCCAAAGCATCATGGATGGATTCTCCATCCACGGCCACATCAACCGTTGTCGCCGGACTTCATCCGTGACCACGCGCATCGGCACTATTGCCCCAAGGAGACTCTGTGATGCCTGAAACCCTTACGCCCAAACAGGTGCTCCTCACCGATGAGATCGCCAACGAGAAATACGTCGGATTCTACGCCGAACGCAGACTAAGCCGCATGGTCATCACCGCTGGCAGTGTACTTTTGCTCGGCTCGTTCGGTGTGATCGTGTCGCTCTCCCACCGGCCCATCCAGAACCGCTACATCCGCATTGACGAGATGGGTAAAGCGACTGCGATCCAGTATTCAGACCTCGCCTACTCGCCCCGCGAGGGTGAGGTGCGAACCTATCTCACCGATTGGGCCAACTACCGCTACACGATCAACCGGGAGACTGTCTCGAAGAAGTACCCGATGAACTACTATTTCCTGTCCACGCAGCTCGCCAATCAGTACATGGGAGAGGACAATGCGATGCACTTGGTCTCGCAGGTCCTCGCCAATCAGATCGAGCAAAGCGATGTCGAGATCGACGGCGTAACCATCACTTCCATGTCGCAAGAGACCGTGAAGAACGCAACTATGGCACGCGGTACGGCACTCGTGAACATCACGAAGATATACTCCCCGCGTAACTCCCGCCAGCCTCGTAAAGAGCACTGGGTACTGTCGGTGACTTACTACCTCAATCCTGCACAAGTGAGTCTCGCTGCGCAGACCTTTCCCCAGTTCGAGACCATCAATCCCCTCGGTCTCACCATCACTGAGTTCCATGAGAATCGGTTGTCGGTAGAGCCGATTGATCCTACCGTGCCCCAGCAGACAACAGCGGTCCCGCTAGTGCCCGGAGTCCCGACGATTCCACACACGACCGAGGCCGCCCGATGAGTTGGGATCTTGTGCTCGGCTTCTTCCCCGAAGAGATGCAGAGGCTCATCCTCGACAACACCATCTCCGACCTGATGATTAATGGGACGACGGGTGTGTTTGCCGACCGCAATGGGATGGTAGAGCACATCCCGCTTGCCTCTGCACTGACGACCGATACACTCCTGGCGGCGACCCAGCAGATTGCCCGGAAACTCGGCCAGAACCTCTCCGATCAGAACCCTATTCTCAACACCCGGCTCCCCGATGGCTCGCGTGTTGCCGTCGTAGGACCGCCAGCATCGATCAACGGCATCACCATGACCATCCGAAAATTCAACCGCTGGTATACGTCCGAGGAATTGATTGCATCGGGTAGCTTGCCGGAACAGGTTCGGGATACGGTTGTGCGGCTGGTTGGAGACAGGAAGAACGGCATCATCAGCGGCGGAACTGGCAGCGGTAAGACCACATTGATGAAAGCCTTGCTCGACCATGTTCCATTGCATGAACGGTTGATCGTCATTGAGCAGCCAGCAGAGCTAAAGGTAGCGCATCCCAACGTCATCCGCTGGGAAGCTGTCGAAGCGATTCCGGGCCAGGTTGCCATCACGCCAAGTCAGCTCTTGGCCGCCGCGCTACGCCACCGTCCCGACCGCATCATCATGGGCGAGATACGCGACGAGTGCGGCTACGACCTCTTGCAAGCTATGAACACAGGCCACGGCGGAACGCTCTCAACCATCCACGCAAAATCGGCGTGGGACGCTCTCAATCGGCTGTCCGATCTGGCCCTGAGTGCCAGGCCGAATCTCAATCACGCCTTCGTGCGTTCCGAGACAGCAGAGGCCATCGACTTCGTTCTGTATTGCGAGCGTGACCACGCTGGCAAACGCCGCGTCCGCGAGTTGATCCATGTCGCCGGATACAACCATGCAGAGCAATCCTTCCAGACCGAGGACATCTATCGTGCTTCGGCTGGTGTCGCTTGAAAGGAGCAGCATCGATGACAACTGACCAAAAGGCAGCTTTGGAACGTCTGATTGCGATAGCACAAAGCGATACCGGGCAGGCACGGCGTGTCGCCGACTTTCTACTGGCGTGGTGGAACGCGGGTGAGTGCGGAGGATTCGATCTCACTACCCTATGGTTCGTTGATCGTTCGATTACGGATGACATGGTGATTGTCTTCAGCTACGTCGCTCGTGCAAACGCCTATCCCGACACTCTCGGCTTCAATGCCGAGTTCCAGTCCATCGTGCGCGGCTGGCGGCCTGAGCTTGCGGGTTGAACAGAACGAATCGGAGCTGTGCAATGGATCTTCTTGGTCTCAATGCGACGAACAAGCCCTCATGCAGAAGATGTGCATTTGAGCGCGACTGCACCGAACAGAAGACACGCGAATACGGTTGCGATATGCGGCTCTTCCTCAGAGGTCTGGACGGGGAGAGTGAATCTGGATTGCCGGTGTATAGCATCGGCGGGAAGCGGATGACTTCATTGCTCAGCCGTGTGTCTCCAACCACGAATCCCGCTTTTACTCGGTCACTGCCTCGGGGGCAAACCGACGCCCAGCGGCACAGCGCTCTTCTGCTTTTACGGCTTCCATCAAAATCTTTTCGGAAAGAACACCGAAAACATTTCGACGAACCCACCGTAAATGCAGAGCTTGGCACTTGGGAGTCGGCCCCACTCGCTTGGCTTCGCCGGGTGTGACCCGAGCAAGATCGGGAATTCAAAAACGGAGACACATCATGTATCAGAACAAAGCAATCCTCATGGGCTTCCTCGGCAGCGACGCAGAAGTTCGCACCGGCAAGAACAACCAGAAGTTCACCACGTTCTCCCTCGCCACTAAGACCTCTTACAAGAATAAAGAGTCCGGCGAGTACATCTCGCATACCGAATGGCATCGCTGCATCGTCTTCGGTAAGTTCGGCGAGTTCGCGGCCACGCTCAAGAAGGGCGCACATATCAATCTTGAGGGTGAGATTCAGCACACCGAGTACACGCCCAAGAAGGCGAAGAAGCCAGTACGCTCCGACAGTGTTCGGGTCACTTCCATCCTCAAACTCGACCGGGCGGAGAAGGCCGCCCCGGAAGACCTGGAGCATGAAGACGTTCTGCCCGAGGACGTGCCCTTCTAGGGCATGTCCTTATCACCTTTGGAAGCCCGGCAACGCTGGGCTTCCGCAGTGTTCTTTCTGAGGTGCAATGATGAACCATCTCGCAGCCAACTTTCTTACCCGTTGCTTTGCTCCCGACGAGACCATTGCTCTCCTGCTCCGCAGCGAGAGTCCCACCCCTCCGAAGCAGCGCATCGTTGCTCTTGAGAAAGCGCTTGTGCCGCGCTATCTCGCGTGGCTCGCGCATGAGAACCGGAATGGCGCGAACGTCCACGTTGCCGCTAATCCGCTGCTCTCCGGCAGCCGCAAACGCACCAAGGAGAGCATCGCATCGGTTCGCCATCTTTATATCGACATCGACACGGATGGCGATGCGCGGCTTGCTACACTCCGCGCCTCCGATGCCGTGCCGACTCCGAGCGCCATTCTCTCCACATCCCCCGGAAAGTATCAGGTACTTTGGCGCGTCGAAGGCTTCGACTTCGAGGCTCAGGAAAGCGCCCTCAAGCTGCTCGCCATCGCCTTCGGCGGCGATCCCGCTTGCACCGACTGCAACCGTGTTCTCCGGCTGCCCGGTTTCCAGAATCGCAAGTACGATCCCTCCCACCGCGTCGCGGTCGAGTATCCCTGCGATTCTGTCTGGACTCCTGCCGACTTTCGGCTCGATAGTGGCGGGGTGGATGCCATGCTCTTCGACCATGCCATCCCGCCCCGTAAGCAGCCCGGAAAGCACAGCAATTCAGAGGGTGATTGGGCTTGGGTTTCCCATGAGCTTGCTCACGGTAAAGACCCCGTGAAGCTCACGAGGGAGCTGGCTTCGCGCCGCTCCGACAAGCCCAATCCTCTCTACTACGCGCAGCGCACCGTCGATGTAGCTTCGGCCCGCCTCTGGCTTTTCGAAGGTATCCGCATTGAGGAAGTGAATACGATGCTTGAGTCCCGCCGCCGCTTCGAGCTTCCCGCTGCACTTTGCTCCGCTCGTGCGCGGGAGATTGCATCCACAGCACAGCGCATGATTGCCCGCAAAAAGATTGCTTGATTCCACCACCTAAAGGAGAACTAAATGCCTCTACTTGAAGTCGTCCAGACCCGACACCTCAGCGCCTCGATTCGGCTGACAGATACGACCGCTACGCAGGTCGATCAGTACGCCGCTTTCATTCATGCTTCTGCCGATGATGTCGTGGAGCAGGCGCTCGCCTATGTCTTCTCCAAAGACCGCGACTTTCAGGAGTTCCTGAAGTCGCCGGAGGCGCAGCGCATCACGCCTACACTGCGCGTCCGTAGAGCAGCGGCCAATGATGCAGCGGAGCCGCCTGCGAAGAAGCCCGCAAGCGGGGTGCAGTCTCTGGCCCAAACCCCGGCAGTTGTGGCGGGAATGAAGGCATGATCCTCCATCGGAATCCGTGGCAGGACCACAGCGGCGCTTTGCGCCGGGAGTACGTTGACACTCCATCCCTTAAAGGGTTGCGTTTGGAACCAATTTGGTTCCTACGGGAAACATGCAGAAAACAAGTGGCTTCCCGTCGAGAGCAAATTCACGCGGTTCCATTAGGAACCACGCCTGAAGTTCGCAACAGAAGGGTCAGCCATGCTTTCACACACCTCTGAAATCGAAGGCCATCTCCAGCGGCTTAAGGGACGGGAGACACGCACGCAGAGCATCGCAACGCGGTTTACCCGCAGCGAAGAAAGGGCGTTATTGCAGGTTGCCGCAAGCTGCGGGAAGAACCTCCGCGAATGGGCGCGGGAAGTCCTATTGGATGCCGCGAATGAACAGCAGAGCAGCGATGGCATGGCGTTGTTTGCCGAAGTGCAAGCCTTGCGTCTCCTGCTCATCAACACCCTGGAGCCGTTGCTGCGCGGCGAAAAGATGACGCCGGAGCAATTCAAAGAAATGCTCCGGTACGTGAAAACCAATAAGCGCAAGGCGGCGGCAGACATGCTCGCCAGCTATGCAGAAGGGGCATCGGAACAGCCATGACCGACACACAATGGGGGCGGAAGGAGACCATCGTCCGTCCGCCTCACTATCCCGTATACAGCTTCGGAGCCGTCTTCGTTGCACTCGCCGTCGCCGGTCTCTGCGTCTATCTCTATCTTGCTTTCGCAATGAGTCCGCTACAACGCTACTATCTCTCCTGCTATGTCGAAACGGGCTTCCTCGGCATGATGCGCCAGAGCAGCGAGTATCAGCTTGTGACGGTCGCCGACCGCCAGCATCACGTCCGGCCTGTTACCGAGGCCGATGTGCAGCCAGGTTCCACGCCACAGCCGATCGGCAAGCCGATTCCACTCGCACTCTCCCCGGCTGCTCGTGCCGCAGGGGTTATTTTTCTGTATCGGGGAGCGAAGGTCGGTTACATGAATCGACCGCTCCATGACTACCTCCGCCGCTTCGTTTACGACGGAGCTACGTTCGTGGGCATCTTCCGTATTCCTCTCTTATCAGGGCTTGCCGCGTTTCTTTTCCAGCTCCCATTCGCCGTCCGTAAAGATATTCAACGTCTCAAAGAGATGAAGTACGGGCGACTCTTGAAAGGGCCGGTGCTCGTGTCACCAGAAGGCTTCAACAAAGCCGTCCGAGGCGATGGCGTCGGGTTCAAAACCACCGAGTCGAAGCACCTCATGCGTATCCCGCAGCGTGCTGAAGGACAGCACATCGAGATCATGGGCGATACCGGCGCGGGCAAGTCCAGGCTGGTTATGCAGCTCCTCGTACAGATCAAGGAGCGCGGCCATTCTGCCATCGTGTATGACCCTGCTTGCGAGTTCGTGCAGCGATTCTATGACCCCAGCCGCGGCGACATCATTTTGAATCCTCTCGACGCACGCTGCCCCTATTGGGGACCATCCGAGGAGCTGCGCCGCCGTGCCGAGGCCAGGGCCATTGCCGCGTCCCTGTACCAACCGACAACGGATAAGAAGGGCGAATTTTTCACTGAGACTCCGCAGAAAATCTTCGCCCATCTGCTGACCTTCGGCCCATCGCCGCAGGAGTTGGTGGAGTGGATGGCGAACCCCGACGAGATCGACCGCCGCGTCCAAAACACCGAGATGGCGATGATGATTGCGAAGGGAGCGCAGCAACAGCGCAACGGCGTTCTGGCCTCTCTCGGTTTGATTGCCGATAGCCTGCGAATGCTTCCTCGGAAAGAGAAGTCCGCGAGTCATTGGACTGCAACCGAATGGGCGGAAGAAAGGAAAGGATGGATCTTCATTACATCGAAACCAAGCGAACGCGAGGCCCTGCGTCCGCTTCATAGTCTCTGGATTGATTTGCTTGTATTGCGTCTCTTGAATGAACCGAAAGAGAGCCAACATCCCGTCTGGTTCGTGCTGGACGAGCTGGCGAGTCTGCAACGTCTGCCGCAACTTCATACTGCGATCACCGAGAACAGAAAGGCGAAGAACCCATTGATACTCGGCTTTCAGGGCAAGGCCCAGCTTGAGATGATCTACGGTCATCTCGCTGAGGTCATGCTGTCACAACCGGCCACCAAGATATTCCTAAAAATCACGGAGCCCAAGGCCGCCGAATGGGTGTCGAACGCCATTGGCAAAGTTGAGATTGAGCGGCTGCGGGAGACACACTCCACCGGCTTACGGGCAGGCAACAATTTCAGCGTAGAGCGCCAGGTCGAACCCTTGGTGCTGGACTCGGAAATCTCCGGACTCCCTGACAGGCACGCTTTCTTAAAGCTGGGAAACATGGTCGCCAGATTCTCATTTGCCTATCACGACATCCCCGCCACCCAGCCCGCATTCGTGCCGCGTCCGCTGGACGACGATGACCTTACCTTCGATCCAAAAACGCTGACGAAGAAGCCGCCGAAGTCTGCTGGAATGACGGCAACCACCGTTCCCGGCGATAGCGAAGACGAGCCGGTCGAGACTGGATTCTCGTTGGGAGACTAACCATGGTGACGATCTCCAAGCCGCTCTCCGCAACGCAGGCGCAGACGTACCACGTCAAGGAGTTCACGTCTGCCGAACAGAATTATTGGAAGCAAGACGACCGGACTTTGGGCGAGTGGCATGGCAAGCTGGCTGAAAAGTTCGACCTTGCAGGAGCCGTGAGCGAGGAACACTTTGCGCGGCTCGCGGACGGCCAACACCCTCATACCGCCGAGCAGCTTGTGCGTCATCGCGTCGTCCAGGAGTACGAAGGCGCGGACGGGAAGACAGTCGCGCCGGTAGAACATCGTGCCGGTTGGGACGCCACATTCTCCGCGCCCAAGTCGGTTTCACTCACCGCGCTCGTCGGTGGGGATGACCGGGTGAGGGACGCGCACCGGGAAGCGGTGAACGTCGCTTTGAGCGAGCTGGAAAGGTACACGCAGGCCCGCATCGGCGGCAATCACGCCGCCGAAACCACCGGCGAGTTCATCGCCGCGAAGTTCGAGCATGACACCGCGCGCCCCGTGGACGGCTACGCCGCGCCGCAGCTCCACACACACGCCGTCATCTTCAATGTCGCCGTGCGCGACAACGGACAGACGCGGGCCTTGCAGGAGCGCGGCCTGTTCGAGTCACAGCAGTTTGCCACTGCGGTGTATCAATCGGAACTGACCTATCGCCTCCACAAGCTCGGCTACGAAATTGAACCGGGACGCAGTGGCGCACCGGAGATCAAAGGCTACTCACAGGAGTACCTTGACGCTTCCAGCCCGCGTAGTCAGCAGATACGCGAGCATCTGGAAAAGACCGGGTATCAGGGGCCGGAGGCCGCGCAGATCGCCGCGCACTCCACCCGCGACCGCAAGGGAATTCACTCGCCCGCCGAGGTACTGGACGCTCATCGGCAGATCGCCGCCGAGTTCGGCAACCAGGCCGACAAAGTCGTGATGGAAGCACGGAGGCGTGGTCAGGAACATGCGCCCGAGCATGACCGGGAGAGTTCGCAACAGGTTGCACGGCAGGCTGTCACCTATGCCCGCGACCGCAGCTTTGAGCGCGAAGCCGTCACCGACGAACGCGAGCTTTACCGCGATGCTTTGCGACGCGGTATGAGTGAAACAACGTACTCGGAAGTTCGCGCCGGGTTTGAAGCTCGCATTGCCGCAGGTGAGTTCCAGCTTGTGCCCGGACAGAAGCACGACTCAGGTCGGAGCTTCACGACCGCCGAAACGATCCGCGCCGAGAAAGAAATCCTGCGCCGGATGCAACAAGGGCAGGGTCGCGCCGATCAGATCATGTCCATCCAAGCTGCCGTCGCCCATACCGAAAAGCAGCGCCATCTCAATGCCGGACAGCGTTCTGCCGCTGAGGAGATTCTGACCTCGCGCGATGTCGTCCAAGGGCTGGAGGGACGGGCTGGTGTCGGCAAGACGACCCTCTTAAAATCCGTCCGAGAAGCAGCCGAAAACCGGGGCTATGTCGTCGAAGGCTTCGCCCCAACATCCCGTGCCGCCAACCAGCTCCGCGACGCCGGTATCTCTGCCGACACCCTACAGGGTTTCCTCGTCCGTCGCGGCCAGCCGAACCCCGACCGTCATCTTTACATGCTTGATGAATCCAGTCTTGCCAGCACGAAACAGGTCCGTGACTTCCTCGCCAAACTCGAATCCAGCGACCGCGCATTGCTCATCGGAGACACCCGCCAGCATCAGGGCGTCGAAGCGGGCAAACCGTTCGAGCAGTTGGTCAAAGCCGGGATGAAGACCGCCCAGCTTGACCAAATCGTGCGTCAGCGAGCAGCCCCGGAACTGCTTAAAGCGGTCGAGCATCTGTCGCGTGGCGAAGTCACAGAGGGCGTCGCCCTGTTGGAACAACAGGGGCGCGTTACGGAGATTGCCGATGCACAGCAGCGTATCGCGGCGATTGCACGAAGCTACGTCGCCAACCCGGATAACGCCATCGTCGTCTCGCCCGACAACGCCTCCCGCCGTCTGATCAATCAGGCCGTGCGTTCCGAATTGCAAGCCCTCGGCGCAGTCGCCGCAGAAGATCATGCGATGCGCGTGCTCGCGCCGCGTTCCGATATGACCGGAGCCGACCGTACCTGGGCCGCTCGCTATGCCGTGGATGACGTACTCTATTATCCGCGCGGCAGCCATGACATCGGCATAGAAAGACAAAGCTACACGAAGGTTATTGCTACCCAACCCAAAGACAACCTGCTGACCGTTCAGAAAGAGGACGGAATAACTGCCACCTACAACCCTGCGCGGTTATACGGCGTGACCGTCTACCGCGAGTTGGAGCGGGAGTTTGCGGTCGGCGACCGTTTGAGCTTCACCGCGCCCTCCAAGGAGCTGGACGTTGCCAACCGCGACCTTGGCACGGTGCAGCGCATCGACAAAGACGGCCAGCTCTCCGTAAAGATGGACAACGGCAAAGCGGTCAGCTTCGACGCCACCCAGATGCGGCACTTCGACCACGGTTACGCCGTCACCAGCCACAGTTCCCAGGGACTCACCGCAGACCGGGTATTGGTGAACATCGACACGCAGGTTCATCCAGACCTTCTCAACCCGCGCTTTGCCTACGTTTCGGTGTCGCGCGCTGCCCGCGATGCCCAGGTCTTCACCAATGATGCGTCTTCGCTAACCGCCAGTCTCGGCCATGACGTGACCAAGACATCCGCCATCGAAATGGAGCCAGGAATTGCGATCTAGGATAACGGCCTGGGTTACATCTTTGAGAACGATACATCGCTCTGGTTAAAAACGTACACCTTGTCCGTTCTTGAAGTTCGCGGCGCTAGATCTTGAAAGTTTCGTGATGACCAGAACCTCTCATTACGGAAAGAGCTTCTGTGCAAGCTTTTCTTGTTCTGCTGAATTAGCAGAACGAAGTAGCGCGCTCGCTACGTGCTTCGCATATTCCGGTGATAGTTGCTTCACAGCCTTCCTAAGCTTCTTACACCGATCCCATTCTTTCCATAGACCGAGATGAGGCAAACTTGGAGCTAGGAGAAGCCAAGACTCGCCGGAATAGTGACCTGACGCAAGCTCTTCGTGTACTTGGAAGAAAGAGCGCGTCAAACACACGACTCCGAAATCGTCTGTAGCCGCAAGCCCTAAAGTCGTTAAGAGAAACGCAGTGTGCGAGCGCAGCCAGCCAGGAAGCGTATCAAGCGGTTGCCTCGCAAGCTGTTGCACATCTTGTCGCGAACTCGACAAGCCCTTCCGCGCTATCTGTGGGGGTACTAACCACGCACAAAGAGCCAGCTGAATGGGCGCCAACGAATTGCTCGTCTGAAAAAGATCTGCAGCAGGCCCAGAGAGGGCATCCCGCCACTGCTCAGTAGGAATCCATTCGTCGCCCCTTTCAACGGGTGTCCATTTGAATACGCCATTGATAGCGAAGGGCTCAGCCTTCTTAACAAGGGTCCGAGCTGTGATCGCCGTGGTGCTTGGCCGCATTGCGCCGATCAGGTCGGACCACCAATGGGCTGATAGTGGCAAACTATCTAACACCTCAAATGCTCGCCATTGCATTTCCGGCGACGCCTTCCAAAGATCTTCGCTAAAGGCAAGGTTTGGGTTTTGTCCTAAAATCAAAGTTAGAAGCTCTGGTCGCTGGGCAACTATGAATTGAATTTCGTTCTGTGCCACAGCTTCGGCAATGGCCGCCGCGAACGACGTTGCCATTGGCCTTTCAGAGCGTCGTACCAAGTGAGCAAGTAGGTCGAGAACTTCATTTTTCTTATAAAGCCAAAGTTCCTTTGCAAGTCCACTCAGATCGATGGAGAGGTTTTCAAAAGGGGAAGCTTTGGAGGAAGTGAGAAGAAACGTCGCAGTCGAAAGAGCGCGGTCGATCGTTAGCGTCGAAGGAGATGTAGCGCTAACATTGCAAACCTCTTCCTTCAAACTGATCGCTTCGGTGGGCTGCGGGAACAGTTCTCCGACAAGTTCTAATGTACGAGTCCAATCGCCTTCAGAGCCGGTGGAGAGAATCTTATAGGCTCGCGCTAGCTTAGAAAACGCAGACCGTGGACGGTCGATGTCAGAACCGTAAGAGCTCAAGAACATTCTAAAATCTGTTCGACCGGGCATTAGCAAATCGTCGAGAGCAGGCTGAATCCAATCGCCCCCTTTTATCCGCATATCTGGCGGAATGGACTCGTTCACCCACTCTAAGACTAAATACTCGCCCTCACGCTGCCACAAACGTCTGCTTGAAATCGGTGCAACCTGGAGATCAAATGGCAATCTTCCCCGTCCTCGATCCGAAAAGGAACCGGTCGAAAACCGAAAATTGCGGCGAAGTTTCGGCCATTGCTGAGACCAAAGCGAAAAAACGATCCGCTCTCCTTCACGCTCGTTGGAGTCGAGAATTACGATAGACCGCTCTGGTGTTTCATACAACGCTTCCATTGCACTAGCGGCTTGAAAGATACTCTCCTTCGACCACACCGCTTCGTCTCCCATTTGGGATAAGACCGTTACAGAACGACGGTACATCTCAAAGTTATGTTCCGAGGGCCGACAGAACAGCGTTCTAAGAGAACCCAAGTCTTTCAGTTGAGCTAGATCCCCTAGTTCGATAAAGAACACCTGGCTCCACACGCTCCCAGGTCTTGGCATCTCCAATGCCTGCCAAGTACAAAACAGCACATAGTATTTGGTTCCGGGAAGGGGCATGCCGGTGTAGCTTGTTTCGAAGCCCATCTGAGGCGCCGAACCGGACAAATCCGTTGCAACTGCCAGAAAATGCTTTACATCGGCGGACAAACTCAATGAGGAAGCCAACAGATGGTGCCCCGAATCATAACCAAAAAGCGCCTGATGAAATGTGATGTCTGGGCTCATCAGCTAATTACACCTCTCCGTTAATCAACCATTGCAAGGGAGAAGTCAGATCTTTCGACTCGGAATCCTCGTAGACAAGCTTTACACGTTCCTGGGGAGGCAAATCGCCCAGTTCACCATCCAATTCCTGCTGAGTTCCGCCTAAGGCTGACACGCCAAAAATTCTTGTGCGAAATGTGTTCGAATTGGTCTTCAAGTATTGGTCAAGCAACGGCCACTCTCTCTTGAGAAACGCCGTCGGGTTTTTGGGTTGAATGTTTCCAGGATGATGGACCGTGTCCCATGCAGAAATCAGCACACAGAGCTTGAGAATCTTTGTCTGCAAAGGACCACGTTCCGCGATGAACTGGAGAACGTCAACTAGCTGTACCTGCGGCGATGCCTTCCTAGCGTCCCAGGGTAGGATCACCCGTTCTCCAGACGGCAACTTCGCCATCTCTCCAAGGAGTTCCTGGTTAGACGCTGGCAAATCCGCACGGACGAATAGCAAAATTCCTGATAATCCCTGAAGGCTCGTACTATAGACTTTGGACCATTTACGGTCTACCCATTGGTCTTGAAATACTTCGCCACTTATATCGGGCAAAAACAATTTACCCCTAATCCCATTCGCTGGATCTTCAAACCACAACTCCGGGATTGGCCCTTGTAGATTACGCTCTGTGTGAAGTAGTTTCTTCCCGCTACGAAAATCCGCTTTGTCTCGCTCAAGATAAGTGCGATCCTCGGCCAATCCATAGCTGCGTAGTGAAGTTACATTCGGTGGCTTCTGAAGCAGATCATCGACCGCATGGATGTACGAAGTTTTTCCAGCATCAGGTAGTCCGATGATGAGAAAGTTGTGCGTCCCACTATTCATTTACTCTCCTCCCGCGTGCAGCCCGAAACGAGAGAAATCTCGACATCCCTGCACCAGCAACCGATCGATCCGCTGAGGGATGGGGTACCGATTTGTCGAACTGACGAATGCAGAAAATAGAGCCGCAATTTTTTCCGTAGTCGGCATCGTGCCGTCCAACGGTCGCGCTGCGATCCTCCAATTGTGAACGTCCGCGACCTGCCCCTTGAATTTAGTCTGAAACGTCTCTTCGAGCGACTTTACCGCCGTGTGGCTCGCCGAATCCTCCGCCTCCGCATTTAGCTCGTCTTGCTTTGTAATTATGAGGTGAAGAATTGTGTGTGACCCGATTTGACCTGTTTGCAAGAGGCGATCTACAAAATTCACCGCCTTCGGAGAATGATCATGCCTACGATTGCGATCAACCATCGCGCCACCGTCAACAATGACTGCGAGGTGGTCTGCCCGCCGCACACAGAGAAGAGAATCGCAAACGCTCAGCGCAGAAATCGCGTCGGGATATGTATCGCCCGATATGTCGTTAAGCAACAGGTCGATATGAGGCTGATCGCCATTCTTATGCTGCACCGCAACATGCAAGCAACTATTATCATATCGTCTTGATGTGTGTTCCATCGATGGCGAATCAGCACCGCTTTCGACAGTCGCACGCCAATTCAGTTCCTCAAAGCGCATCAATGTTCGACTACCTGCGAACTGGTAGTCACCAATCGGTCCCATCTGGAACTGTTGATGAAATCGGGCGAGCAAAGACGTCTTACCACTCTCGGTCATACCAGCGATCGATACTAGCACCGCTCTTGAACGACGTGTAATGCTTCTTGCATCCTCCAGATCCAACGACGCGCCAGGATGAAGGGCCTCGGTTTCTACGAAAGAGTTGTCGAGATCGTCGGAAAATGTTTCAAAAGGCTCTTCGGCCTTGCCAGTAATATCGACCGATCCTGCTGACTCTGGCATTACGACGACCTCGGCCTCACTAACTAGGTTAGAACAGGTAGCACCGCGTCCCTCGATACACTTCCCGTCGATGGCTACCATGCAAAGATCCAACTTGCAACGAGCCATGCGTCAACCTCCGCTGATCTGTGACAGAGCTTCTAAAAACATGATTTCTGCATATGTAGCCTTGGCAGCATTGGCAGCTGATATGCGAATCGCAAGATTCAATCCTGGACATAGATTTGGCAGGACCTGGGTAGCACTTGCTGCGTTACCAAACTCGTCCGTCTTCGCGAGGCCGGTCATAATAGGTAGCAACCCTTTGGAATCCACCAAGCTTAGACCGTTCACAAACGGTGTTCGCCATTCGGCATCGGTTGCACCTAGTAGCTGGTCCAACGAAAAGGGCTCGTCGGGCTCCACACGGCAAGGTGTAAGCGCCCTGCTAATCAGAGCGTTCATCGAATTCGACGGTGGGAGTACATGCGTTCTCTCCGAGGCTTCGACAGCGGCCGCAAGCGCGTACTCCAACGTGGAAAGACCGGCAGTATTCTTTTTTAGCCGATCGCTATACTCATTGATAAGCCACCAAAGCAGCGCGCTTTCTTCGGACAGACGCAATATCTGGCCGTTTGATACCTCACGATTGCGCTTAATCGTTTTGATGATTTCTTTGAAAAAAGCATCTTGTGCAGCCGGTGCCGCTTCTTCCGTGGCAGCACTCAGTTTTTGTAGTCGACTTGCTAGCGCTTCCTCTGGAGGCTTTCCTTCTTCGCCAAAACTATCGGGTCGTTGGGCCTCAGCTTCTTTGGAAAGGTAAGACTCCGCTTCTCCCAAAATTGCGGGCTGGGCTGCGTCATATTGTCTTTCAAGAGCGGTGACAGCCCGCAGCCCAAGTGCAAAAGCGTCGGCAGCATGGCTGCTTTCCTCGAAGGTCACAACCATAACAACTCCCGCCATCAATCGGAGCTCTTGGTCATTTCCAGCGACCGGGAACTCCTGGTCTATTTCCAGAAGTGCCTTTTCAAAGAGCGCCTTATCCCCTGGATCAGAGACAGAGAAGAGGAACAAGCGAAGCAGACTACATATCGAAGACCGCGAGAGCTTCTTTGAGTATTTGGTGGCAGCATCCCAGCGTTGCTCGACCACTTTAGAATCGGAGTGGATGTGGACATTTCGGAACCAGTCAATAAGGTGTGCGTGCATATCCCTACTCTTCGAATGGATTTGGAAGACCTTTTAATTCGTTATCGCGCGACGCAACGGCAGTCCAGAAGTTGGCGAGGCCACGGGCTTCAGTTGTCGCTCTCCGAAAAACTTCTGCCCACATTACTTGGGGTTGAAGGGAATCATCGCCATCGCGCAATAATCCCGCTTCATTTGCGGAGGCGTAGCGGTCCGGTGTGGGCAACCTAAAGAAACGGACAAGCAGGTCACGCTTCGCGCTTTCAGTTTTCGTCGGCATGGAGTCCTCCGTAGACTGTAAGTCAGTCGGCATGTTGGGCAGCGGTGCAGGAGAGACACCGGCACTTGGCATAGTCGTTGTCTTACGAGAAATCGGTCGGAGCTTAAGTAAATGCTCATCTACCGGCTCATCATTTTCATTGCGATGAGCTCTGAACTGATAGTTCTCTTTGTGGAATTCACGGGTATGAATTCTGACCGTCAATTGTGGCCCAGTAGTCTCTTCTGATGTCGCAAGCTGCAAAATATGATACGTGGGAAGCCAGTCGCCGGGATCGCGCCGCGACGGCTGTACCGCACCTGCGAAGAGTTGAACTTGCTTAGCATCCCCCACGATACGCGTACTGTGTTCATGTCCGAACAGCGCGACGGGGGCGAAGGTTCGGAGCGCATCACGGACTGTTGCCTTATCCATTAGCCACTCCGGCGGATGATGGCATAACGCGATGTCGATTAACCCATCTGTATGCTCCAAGTGAGACGTTTGAAAATCAGATACCAAGAGTTTCCCTGGCGCATCGCCCTGATCCGAAATCAGAGCTGAATTAATCCCATGCAGCCGGATGGCCCAACCATCCTCAAACTTCTTTGGAAACAGTTTATGCCAGGCAAGTTGATCAGGAGTGGTTCGACAGTCGTAGCCTTGTGCAAAGTCGTTATAGGCCTTCAGAGGAGCAAGCATACTGTGCAGAGGATCTTTCTGGAGTTGCTTCGCGATCAGATCACGCCAAACGACCGGGTCTGGATCTTGCCGCAATCGCACATGAGATTCCCACAGCGGCAAATCCGGCTCAACATAATCTCTATCCACGTCATGATTACCGGGTATCACATAAGTATTGGACGCGGTGGCTCCCGTCCGCACGAAAACTTCGTCTAGCCAAGTCTGTGCGGTCACATAGTTCGCTTGCTTGCCACCAAATGCGATGTCACCGGTTATTAAAATGCCGTCATAATCAGCGCCGTCTGCTGGCTTTGTTTCGAGATCCTCTAACAACGCTCGCCGGATCTGTTGATCGAGGTCGAATTGTGACATATCGTCGCGTGGCGAGAAGTGGATGTCTGAAAGGTGTAGTAGCGTAATCAAGATGACGCTCTCCCGTTAGGTCCGCCTAGCGAATATCGTCCTTCAAATCTAGGCGCGGATCACTGTTAGCGTGAGGTCAGCGTATCTTTTTGAAAGTAATAGTCAGCCAGAGGATTTTATCATGGAGACCCAAGAGCTCTACCGACGGTCTGTGGATACAGTCGCTCCTTCGCATTGCGCGCATACTCCCCATCGATCGCAACAGCCTAGTGAAAATCATGCGACCGCATATCAATCGGTCCAAGTTCCAACACACGAATGGCAGATGCCTTCACCGAGATCACCCCATCCTGATTCTGGAGCAGACCTTCAACCAGGAGAAACTTCCCTCGCGTTACCGTCATTCTGTTTTGCTCATATACCTTCGGGTGAATGATGGCGTTCGAGATGCCGGACTCGTCCTCGCCACTGATGAAGATGAAGCCGCTGGCCGTGCCAGGCCGCTGGCGCGCAATCACCGCTCCTGCAATCCGAACAAACGTCCCATCGGGAACGCTCTTCAGATCGGCGGCGCGGACAACACCGGCCTCATTCATGGCGACGCGGTGATACGCCATCGGATGCGGTCCTATGGTGAAGCCAGTGGTAAAGAAGTCCGCAACGAGCCGCTCGTCGATCGTTAAGCTCAGGAGCGGCGCGGCTGTGTCGATCTCAAACTCGTCGGGGATGTTCTCAAAGAGAGGGCCTACACTTTGTCCCGCACGCTCTGCTCGCCACAGAGCCGTGCGCCGATCATGCTTTTCTCCCGTCCAGTTGAATGCTCCAGCCTTCGCCAGCAAAGCAAGCTCCGGCTTGCGGATAGATGGAACGCGACGCTTGAGATCGTATTCCGACGCGAATCGTCCATCAGTCTCTCTCGCCTCCTCGATGGCATGGCCGGTCTCCTGCCGCAATCCCTTCACATAGCGGAGGCCGATTCGTACTGCGAACGGGTCGCTGTACTTGTCTCGTTCCGCCTCGTCCAGTGTTTCCAGCGTGCAGCTCCAGTTGGACCGCTGCACGTCGATAGGCCGGAACTTCAGGCCGTGGCGCTTGGCATCGCTGATAAGAGTGGCGGGCGAGTAGAACCCCATCGGCTGATTGTTGAGCATCGCGCAGAGATAGGCAGCGAGGAAATGGAACTTCGTGTAGGCGCTCGAATACGCAAGGGACGCGAAGCTCTGCGCGTGCGATTCAGGGAACATAAACTCCCGAACTGTGGCGAGGATACGAAGAATCTCTTCCTGTATCTTCGGCCCGATACCGTTGGCTGTCATTCCCTCGATCAGCCGCGACCGCATTCTGGCGAGGATCGAGTCGGAGCGCTTGCCACCCATCGCCTTCCGCAGCTCCTCGGCTTCTCCTCCCGTGAGGTTCGCCGCAGCCATGCCAATCTTCATGACCTGCTCTTGATAGAGCGGGACGCCAAGCGTCCGCTTCAAGAACGGCTCGAAGGACGGATGAAGATACGTGACCGGCTGCCTGCCCAACTTCCGCTCGATGTAGGGATTCACAAGCTGGCCGGTGACAGGACCAGGGCGAATGATGGCGACCTGCTGCGACAAATCCTCGAAGCACTCCGGCCTGGTGCGCGGCAAGGCCGACATCTGCGCCCGGCTCTCAATCTGAAACAGGCCCACGGTATCCGCTTCCTGAATCGTCTTGTAGACCGCTGGGTCTTGCGGAATCTGCGCGTAGTCGTGGACTACGCCGTAGTACCTTGGCACTAACTCCCGGCACTCAGCGAGAACCGCCATCATCCCAAGGCCGAGCAGATCGACCTTGATGATCTTCATGTCTGAGGCATCGTCCTTGTCCCACTGAATCACCGTTCTACCTTCCATCGAGGCACGTTCGATCGGCACCACCGAATCAAGGTTTCCCTGGCAGACCACCATGCCGCCACTGTGCTGCGAGAGATTGCGGGGAAGCTTCTGCATCCGTTCGCAGACCTCCAGATACTTCTGGATGCGCGGCTGCTCCAGATTGAATCCGGCAGTCGTGAAGGTATTCGCAAGGGTATCTTTGGGGCCACGCCACTCCCAGGGCGTTTCGAGCGCCGAGAGACGCGCTGTTTCTGCCTTGGTGAAACCCAGCACCTTGCCGGTTTCCCCGGATGCGGAACGATGGCGATACGTCGTGACATTCGCCATCATCGCGCACCCTAGCTCGCCATAGCGTTGGTAGACATATTGAATCGCCCGCTCGCGGTCGGTCTCGCTTGGCAGGTCAAGGTCTATATCGGGCCACTCTCCGCGCTCCAGTGAGAGGAACCGTTCAAACAGCAGATCGAGTCCAACGGAATCGACGATAGTGATTTCGAGCGCGTAACAGACGACACTATTGGCGGCGGAGCCACGGCCTTGAATCAGGATGTTGTTCGCCTTCGCAAAACCTACGATGTCCCAAACAATAAGGAAGTATCCCGCGAGTCCCAACTGCTCAATGACGCTTAACTCATGGCCTGCTTGCTTTTGTGCTTTGGCGAACAGGGCCGCATTGTTCTTCGGCAGGTAGCGTCTCCGTATGCCTTCCTCGACTCGCTTCCTCAAGAACGAGTCCATCGTCTCCCCATCCGGTACGGGATACGCTGGAAACTCATAGCCCAGGTTCGTCATCTCGAATTCGAGACGCGCGGATAGTTCTCGCGTGTTCGAGATCGCCTCCGGGTGGTCATAAAAGAGCTGACGCATCTCGTCAGCAGAGCGCAGATACCGCTCCGTGTTCGTGCTCAACAATCGTCCCGCTTTGTCGAGCGTGGTCTTATTGCGGATGCAAGTGAACACGTCGAGGATTTCACGTTCATACTCCGTCGCGTAGTTCACGCCCCCTGTAGCCAGCAGAGGCAGGTTTAACGACTGAGCGATGCGGACCGCCGCTCGATTCCGATGCTCCTCTTCGCGGTCGAAGTGACGCTGTACTTCGACATAGACATTCTTCGGGCCGAAGATGCCTACCAGCCGCTCGACGCTTTGTTGCGCTGCGTCGTATCCGCCCTGCGCCAGTGCCGTCGCCAGTGGTCCCTCACTGCCACCCGTCAGGCAGACCAGGCCCTCACCGAACTCCTCAATATCGTCCGTCAGCGCCGCTCCTTCGGCCTTCGTGCTCTCGCGCAGCTTGAAACGAGTCATCAAGCGGCAGAGGTTCTTATAGCCAGTGCGCGATTCTGCCAACAGCGGCAGCCGCACAGGTTCAACAGGCCACTGATGCGGCAGGTAGGATGCTGGCCGTAACCGCTCTCCCAGATCGGTGACGGCGATCTCCGCGCCGATATGCGCCCGCATCCCTCGCCTCGCTGCCTCCATGTGGAATCGCGGCGCACCATAGACGCCGTTACGGTCGAGCAGCCCCATCGCTGGCATCTCCAGCGCGGCGGCGCGTTCGATCAACGCTTCCGGCAGCGACGCGCCTTCCAGAAACGAGAAGGCTGACCTGGCATGGAGTTCGACATACTCAGTCATACGTCCCCTGCACATACCAACAACGCGAACGCGGATCGAAGGCGATGCGGCACACCCGCTCTGCGCTCTCCGTCGCCAACCGCACGTCCCATTCCTCGCGGCACCAGTTGGCCTCGTTCCACCATTGACCGCTCACGCGCCACGGCCCTGCGATCTCGCGGACGGCATAACCCTGTCCGTCCCAAAACACTCGCGCCGGGACGCTGCCAGTGAACACGACGCCGATGGTCTGCGGTGGACGACAGACACGGAGCGCGGTCGCTACTGCGAGATTCCGTTGTTCGCTTCTCTTCGGGGGCGGCGGTGCGAACGGGACGATCCGGAATGCGTTCGGTCGATGATCGTCTTTCAACTCCACGGACCCGACACGCTCCTCGCCTAACAGCTTCCGCAGACGAGCCAGCAACACTTCGAGTCTTCCCGGCTCCGGGGCCTGCGGCAGAAACAATCCATGCTGGGCGCGGTAAGGCTCAGCAGAGTGGGCGTGCAACTCCAGACTGAGAATCGCGGCACCCGGAGGGTGCGTCTCTAAATCCAGTTGCAGCAGCTTGAGCAGCGTCAGTTTGTCTTCCAGCGGCAACGCTGGTCGGACGATCCGCTCATGTCGCTTCCCGCCGTCGAGGTGCAACACCACGCGCAGCGAGGCAATCGCACGCGCCTTCGCCTTCGCTCGCTCCAGTAAGGTATCCGTCATGCGACCGAGCAGGAACAGTAACGGCTCCAGCAGCTCTACCGGAAAGTCCAGCTCCATGCGCTCCACTAAGCTGTCCTCGAAGTTCGACTCTACCGGGAACATCAGGTGCGGCCATGCGCCCCGAGCCAGTGAATACAGACGCTTTCCTGTCTGTCCGATACGTGAGATCAGATCAGTTTCGACGAGCGCGGCGAGCTGGCCGCAGGTACGGATGCCCCACGCCTTAAAGGTCTCCGCCTGCTCCGCTGTGAGGTTCAACACATGCAACGGGAGATCCCGCAGGGCGGTAGCCTCACCACCTTGCGGCACCACCGAGACACCGGTTCTACCGAGCGCAAGGCACAAGGCAGCATCGAAGTTCTGCGCGACCGCGACATTGGCGAGGAAGCCCTCCGTCATCACGCGCTGGCGCAGCTTGTTCGCAAGTCGCATCTCATCTCCGAACATGCCGTTCATGCCGTCTATGTCGAGCGCGTAGGTGCCGGGATGGATTTCGACGTATTCGATGCGCGGCGAGAACATGCACGCGATGGTGTGAAGGATCGACTGTGCCGCAACTTCATCCTCGTGTACACGGCGAATCGTAACGACTTCGGGAATGGTCGCCGCTTGCAACCGCGTCATGCCGACCTCGACCCCCAAGCCTCTCGCCGCTTTGTTGGCCGCAACGACGGTATCCGCTGGCGGCTCCCCGTCGATCAGGGCAACCGGTCGTTTCCGCAGCTCCGGGCGCTGCTGCGCGACGACCTGTGCGGCGAAGTTCGGCGGATGGAGAACGGCATACATCACCGCACCCTCGACCAGGGCGTCTCGGCAGACCATTCGGCCCGCACCGGCGGTTTCTTGCGAACGATGGCAGAACCTTCATTGCGGTTGCGCTCACGGACCAGCGAATATCGCTGTCTCTCGAACAAAGCTGTCTCTTTCTCGCTTCGGAAAGGCTGAATGCCCGCAAGTTCGCAACGTAGAGACAACGTCGCGCAACTGCTGGCGCATGGAGATTGCGAGAGAAAGATGAGAGCTGTCCGCGCTTGCTCTGCCGCAAGCCGAAAGCGATACCACGTCGAGAGAGGGACTCGCATGATGTGTTGGGGAAGCACATCGCTCATGTCGAGCACGATGGCCGCGAAGCCTCCGGCCTGGAGCAACAGGTCGGTCGCATTCAATGCCTGCCCCAACCGTGACCAAGGCTTGTCCGTGATCCGTTCTCTGCGCTCTGCCGATATGCGAAGCCATAACAGACGCTTGAGCACGATGTTGGCTGCCGCTGCGGATTCCGGCGAGAGCGCATCGCTCACATCGACCCAGGCGCAGGCCGCGCCGGACTGGGTGATCGCGGCGATGGACGAGAGCGCAAACGATGTCTTGCCCGTCGTGGCCCCACCCGCAACCTCGGTGATGCTCCCGCGTGGGATACCGCCGCCCAGGACGGCATCGACCTCCTCGATCCCGGTTGAAAACACCTCCGGGGCCTGTTTGATCTTGAGCGTCAAGGCGGCTGGCACCCGTTTTGCCAGTGCGGTTTCGATTTGGAGACGAAGGTTTGTTGCACTTGCCATGCAGGACAGGTTAGGCGAAAATAAAGCGAAAGTCACCAACAATGGCTTGCGCTTGCATGGGCAGCACTACATCTTGTGGCATCGATCAACAAAGACCCATTAGCGTGTATAATTTGTGGCATGAGTCCTCACCTGCACCTTGAAGTCGTGTAGTAGAACCTCGCAGCAAGAACGCAAGGGAAGCACGGCGAAGACGGAGGTGCATCCGTGTGGAATTACGTCATCCCGCATTTCAACAGTTTCCTTAAGGCACTGGAACTAACGCCAGGAGATCGCAAAGACGCCGATGGTAAGGCCGAGCGCATTGCCCGTTCGCTTTACGCGAAGTATTACCCTAATCGCCTCATCTTCGATCCCAGTTGCTACGTGAAGGTCGGCTCATACGGAAAGGACTGCGGCTCCTCCAACCATTCCGACCTAGACGTGATGTTCATCCTCCCCTGGGATGTCTACACGCGGATCGAAGCTCTCTCCGGCAATAAACAGTCGCAGTTGTTGCAGGAGTTCAAAGCGCCGCTTCTCCTCACCTTTCCCAACACACCGCTGAAGGCAGACGGCCAGATCATTACAGCCTCGTTCAAGACCTATCACGTTGAGGTTGTTCCCGCTTTCCGTTTGCTGGACGGCACATTTCTTACCGCCCACACTGGCGACAATGGAAGCTGGAAAATATCCAATCCCGTCGCTGAATTTAATCAGCTCCGCACCGCCGATCTTGCAACCCAAGGGAAGGCCACCCATCTGACCAAAATGCTCAAGGCTTGGAAATACGAGTGCAATGTGGAGATCAAATCCATATCGCTCGAAGTCCTAGCGATCATCTTCGTAAATCAGTGGCAACACCGAGACCAGACCGTTTTTTACTACGATTGGATGATCCGTGACTTTTTCGCTTTCCTTCTGCCTTATGTCAACGGGTGGACACTTGTTCCTGGCACGACAGAGCGCATCGAACTAGGCGATCGTTGGGAGAGCAAAGCCCGCTCAGCGTATGCGCGTGCATGGAAGGCTTGCGAACATGAAAAAGCCGATGCTCCGTATTCAGCAACGACCGAATGGCAGAAGATATTCGGGGATACATTCAAAGGCTCATCAGCGTTCCTAGAGGCGTTATTACGCGCATGAGCATCGACGAACAACGCGAACCAATTCTGGCAACAGCCCGCGAGTTGTACGGTCGGGTCGTCTACTCGCACAAAACCCACGAGCAGGAACGCGAGATTTGGGCAGGCAAAGCCTGCACGATGAACCGCATCAACATCTGGCTCACGTCGCTTACTACGCTCTTCGCTGTGATCTCAGCCGCCCTCAAGCCCACATGGGCACTCGTGCTGACAGCCCTGTTCGCTGCTGCCACCGTAGCCTTTGCCCTCTACCAATCAGGCTTCGATCCTGTCGGCAAGGAGAACCAGCATCGCACAGCGGCGAAAGAGTTGCTCTGGATTCGGGAACAACTCCTTTTGCTTATCACCGAATGTCACCTGCCGGATTCGTCTCAAAAACATCTGGAGAGATGTCTTGAAGTGCTCACGCGCGAATTGACCGCTGTCTATAAGTTCGCACCGAACACCTCGCCGGAAGCGTATGCTTCTGCCGAGAAGATGATTAAAAGCAGCCACTTTACATTTTCCGATGACGAAATCGATACGCTATTGCCAAGCGCTCTGCGCAAGAACGGCCCGAAACTGGGAGATGCCTGATAGATGGGGACTCTATCTCAGAAAACACCAAAAGCAGGTGTCATGGGTGAATTCGATCTGGCTATAGAGGCACTGCTACCGGACTTTCGGGCGTGTCCTCCGGTGCCATAAGAAATCCGCACGTCTGACAGATAGCCGTGTCGGTGTCCAGCTCCGGCATGTAAACCAGTTGTAGTCGCAGAGAGCTACAACGCCCGCACCGTTCAGGCATCTGACGCTCGTGTCGTATCAGGGCAGCGCCGAACGCATCTAGTACCGATTTCGTTGCGTCAATCGCCAAAGTGCCGTCGATCTTGGTCACGTTCCCTGCGTGGGTCAGCCAGTTGACAAGCTCCCAGGTCTCTTTTGCCAGCGCCTTGAGATAACCACGGATTCGTTCATTCCTGGACCCTGATGCGAGATGACCCGCGACTATCTCAGACCATTTCACAAAGTTGGCCGCTTGCGGCGACTCTGTACCAGTCGGAACCATTGCAGGATCACTGACCGATCGTATGAAGGCGAGAAGAGTTTCCCGACATCGCATCCCCACCGCCTGTACCTCTTCCGATTCATTTGAGGCGTCCAACGCTTGTGCCGCCTGCTCCCATTTTCTAAAGGCCGCGGCAAGTCGATCGCTGAGGCGCGGATCTTCTGTACCCGTACGCTCTGAGTTCACACGAAGCGCCAGGCCGAGATGGAAGGACAGTAGATAGTCAAGGCTGGGAAAGAGCTTCTGCAAATATAAATTGGTCATGTACCCGTCGATGACCCACCACTGCCGTTTGTTCGTATGGACATTCCAGCAGTTGTTTGCAACGCCCATGACGTGCTCGGTCAGCACCCTCTCCAGAAACGTGACCTTCTCTTTGTCGTCACGTACTTGCCATTCGACGTAATCTGCAATACGTTGTGCTTCGGCATCATCCCTCTTAAATGCAAATTGATTGATCGCCGCGTTTGGAACACGAGGCGGAATCAAACAATCGCCAGAGACCTCCGACGGAGACTTCTTCGCTGGAGCCATACGCTTTGCGGTCTTGGCAGCCTTCGGCATGTGGCAAGCATAATGCAAACCCGCAACTCTCTTACAAATATGCACGGCAGGGAGGAGTCTCCTCCCTGTCTCCAGCCGCATAGCGTCTTCCGCCACCCTCCCCGCAACGCCCCTCCGGGTAGAACAGGCAAAAGCTGCTAAGGGGAGCTTCGCCCCTCGCGCCTGCAAGCCACTCCCCAATCTTCCGCGCTTCGCTTGTGCAGACCTCCGCTGCGCTTCGCCCTCCGCTTTGCTCCGGGTGGGGATACCCCTCGGCTTGCACTTGCTACCCCCCACCTTCGCCAGGAGGCGTTCGGCATGTACATGCCGCGTTTCAACGCGGACGTGCAACAGCAACCGCGAGGAGAAGCAAGCGATGAAGAAGCCAAGCACCAGCAGCAGACCGAACATCTACCAGACCGTTACCGACCGCATTCTTTCCAGCCTTAAGGCTGGCGTCATTCCATGGGAGAAGCCGTGGCAGACCCCACACTTTACCGGAGGGCCGTTCCCGCGCAACTTTCGTACCGGGAAACCGTATCGCGGCATCAACGTATTTTTACTTTGGTCCAGCCCTTATAACTCCCCATTCTGGCTCACCTTCAAACAGGCACAGGAGCTAAAAGGCACCGTCCGCAAGGGAGAGAAAGGGACACAGATTGTCTTTTACAAACAGCTAGGCGACCGCAGGAAAGAAGATGAAAGCACTCACGCAGAGGACGACCGCGCCCCCTTCGTTCTTTGCTACTACACCGTCTTCAGCGTGGAGCAGTGCGACGGCCTCACGCTCCCACAGATCATCGAGCAGCCCACCACCGCCCCGGAGATCGACGCGGACGAGACTTGCGAAGCCATCGTTACCGGATGGGAGAACTGCCCAGCCCTTCATCTGACCAGTGCGACCGAGTGCCGCGCTTACTACCGGCCAAGCACCGACTCCGTCCACATGCCCATCCGCTCCCGCTTCGTGGATACGCCCCACTACTACAGCACCCTGTTTCACGAGCTAATCCACAGCACCGGCCACGAAAGCCGCTTGAATCGCACCTTTGGTGACCACTTCGGAGATGAGCTTTATAGCAAAGAGGAGCTAGTCGCAGAGATGGGCGCGGCTTTTCTCTCTGCCATCGCGGAGATTGCCAGCGCGCACACCGACCGCAACACCACCGCCTATATCCAGAACTGGATTTCCAAGCTGGAAGAGGATAGCAGGCTGATTGTCCATGCCGCCGCGAATGCCCAAAGAGCCGTTGATTCCATTCTCGGCAGCACGTTTGCGGAAGAGACAGAAGAGGACGCCGCCAACCTCGTTATCTTGCAGACGCCTATCACCAGCGGCACAACGGAAGAACTTGCGGAGGTGGCGTAATGCAGACCATCCTCGACATTCTCAAGAAGGTCGGAGGACTCCGGCCTACCCTCTACCTCAAGATCGAAAACGCTCCTTACATGGAGCTTGTCATCGAAGCCATCGGAACAGGGCCGATGGGACTTCCTGCCATCTCCGTAGCGCACTACGGGGAGCAGAACAACGACCTCATGCGTGACCCGGAGATGTGCTTCGAACTTGGACTCGCGGGAGGGGCGCACCTTGACCCCTTCTATTGGCGAAACGACTACGTCGCGGTCGAGCAATGGAGCCGCAATATCGTCCGCGACCACTACGTGTATCTCGTCGCGCTCCACGAAGAGCATGAGCATTTCGCGCGGACATGGGACGCCAACCTCAAAGCGCAAGGTTATCTCGCCGCCTTTTCGGATAAGTGCGTTCTCGGCTAATCCGCTCCCTTGGAGCGGCTACAGCCCGACGAGTGCCGCTCTACTACCTACCACACCTAACCAAGCTCAAAAGGAGCCTCGCATCATGGAAAATACCATCATCAACGCCTCCGAATACCGCAACGTTTCACTCGCCGTCCTGAATGAATCGAAGACTAATCCACGCCGTATCTTCGAGGATGCCGCCCTCAAGGAATTGGCCGAGAGTATCCGCACCCAGGGCGTACTATCTCCATTACTTGTTCGTCCCCTCACCGAGAACGGTTTCGAGATCATCGCGGGAGCGCGGCGGTATCGCGCCGCCCAGATAGCCGAGGCCGCAACCGTACCCATCCGCATCGTCAACATGAATGACGCGCAAGCCTTAGAAGCGCAGTTGGTCGAAAACCTGATTCGTGCCGACGTTCACCCGATGGAGGAAGCACAGGGATTTAAGGCCTTGCTGGATTTGGAAGACCCGACCTACTCGATTGAGCAGATCGCAGCGAAGACCGGAAAACAACCCGCCTTCGTTGCTGCTCGGCTCAAATTGATAGACCTCGTCCCGGCAGCGGTCGAAGCGTTTTATCGCGATGAAATCGGCGTCGGCCATGCTCTCCTGCTGGCCAAGCTGCCAGCAGACCAACAGGAGCATGCGCTCTCCGCTTGTTTCCGTGAAGACTGGGGCGCATCGAGCGACCGCAAGGCCAAGCGGATTTTGCTTCCTGTGCGGAGCTTGCAGTTTTGGATTGAGCAGAATGTGTTGCTCTTGCTCAAAGATGCTCCGTTCGACAAGCGCGACGCGCATCTCGTCGCCATCGCGGGCAGCTGCGTCGATTGCCCCAAGCGGACGGGCCATAACAAGCTACTCTTTTCCGACCTCGGCAAGCAGGACGCTTGCACCGACCCGAGCTGCTATCAGGCGAAGGTCGGGGCACACGTCGCCAAGCAGATTGAGGCAAAGCCGCAGTTGGTGCAAATCAGCACGGCCTATGGCAAACAACAGGAAGGCAGCAAAGTCTTGCCGCGCAACCAGTACACGGCCATTCGTGACGAGAAGCCGAAGACCAAGGACGAGGCAAAGCGACCCGAGTTCAAGGTGTGCAAGTTCACCACGGATGCCATTATTACCGAGGGCAGCGATGTTGGCACCGTTCACAAGGTCTGCGCGAATCCCACCTGTCCGGTGCATCATCCGAAGCAGGAGACGAACCGCGACGATATGAAATGGAAAGCGGAGCAGGAGAAGCAACGCAAGGAGCAGGCCATTGCCAACGCCACGGGCATTCGCGTCTTGAAGGCCATCGGCGATGCAGTTCCGGTGCGGCTGATGAAGCGCGATTTATTATTCGTCCTGACGCAGACGTTTCCGCTCCTGAACGAATGGCAATTGCAAACACTGGCGCGACAGCACGGTATTCGCAAGGATCGGGAAACCGATATGCTCGACAAGCTGTTCGCCGCTTTCCTCCGCCGCGCCGATGAGGGAACGCTCTCTCGCTTGCTCGTCGAGGTCAGTCTCGTTCTTGCATCGGGGCGGAGCAACGGAACGAATGCTCTCCGCGAGGCAGCCGCGGTTTACAAGGTAGACTCCGATGCGATTGCCCTGAAGGTAAAGCAGGAATTCGCCGCCAAGGCGAAGGCCAAAAAGGAAGCCAAGCCGGTAACTTCAGGTACAAGCAAGAGTCGCAAGGCAGCATAGACAACGTGGGGAGCCGCAAGGCTCCCCACATTTTTGCTTGCATAACCGGCTCCGCGCCGCGCGGCAGGACGACGTTCCCCCTTCCTGCACCTTTCCCCTTTACTCCCTGCGGCGCTCAACTCAATACAAGCGGACATATCGGGACTAATTCCGTGTCGGTGAGCGCATTGGCGATATTGGCATAAACGGAGACCGGGGCCACCTGGCGAAGTGCGCGATCCCATGGTCTGCGGCTTCGCCTTACCCAAACGCAAGAGCGCGTATGCACGAATGCGGTTCAAATGATGATGATTCTGCTGATTTCAGTTTGCATGAGGCGCTATTGCAGTCTCTGAATGATTCATTATGAAAGCAAAAAAATAGACACTGCCCCACAGCGTGATCTTATAAGCCACCGTGTAAGGATCATCGAGTGCTGCAACGCGAACTACTCTGAATCCCGGACCCACATGCACATCTTCAGCAGCGGGGCTTTCGAGTCCCCGCGCGAGGTCTTCTGGAATGTTGTGTTCGTGTACGAAGTAAATCTGAATGCCGTACGGCTCTTCAATGATTCTGCCTGCCAAGACGTATTCGCAGCCGCGCACGATTTTCTCGTAGACCTTCAAAAGAAGATCACTGGGAATTCTGATTTGAGGAAGGTCCTCATCTTTGAACCCGGGATGCGAACCCAAGCCGGGAAGTATGGAAGCACTTGATGCTGGATTATGAGGCTTAATCGCAGCTATCAGCCCTAGCTTTTGCCTTTGTCTGTGCGCTACCTCGTCTTTACTCAGATCAACAACGCCCACTCCGAGCGAGCGCTTAAGCTTCGCGTAAAGCCCCGCAGCTTCAGGTTTTTGAGGATCAACACAAAGTATGAGGCGACTGAACACCTTATTCTCCATCGAACCAAGGCTGTTGTTGCACTTGCCGCAGCTTGGCGCAGTCCACCGCCGGGTGTACTCCGGTGTCGTTTCGGGATACCAGGATGTCGGAAATACATGATCTTTGGTCGTCTCGTCAACGTGCTTGCCGCAATGAATACATCGAAGTTGAGTTGTCTCTGCCACCAATCCATTCTCTTTCGAGACCGAGCGCAGAAGCAAGAGATGCCTGGGCACAGGGCCACCGCAACTGAAATTACCGGCACTGACCGGAACGCGCTGGCAACCGCTCGGTCACAGCTCAGGCGCGTGACCTGGTTCTCGGCCCACGGGGTTCATCTGTTGCCAACAGGACAAAGCACTCATTGAGCCAAGCAGAGCGACCCATCACTTCTGAAATCGTTTGTCGGGAGCGGGCCACTACCAGTTCTCGTCTTCAGATGGATGACACCTAGAGCGAAGCCCGATAACTGTCCTTACGTCTCCGTAGTTCGCCAATGTACGAGGCTCCATCGCTGGTTTGAAGGAACGCGACCTGCGATTTCCAATTTTGAGTTCTAAGCTCGTCGTATTCCCACACTAAGCCAGCGACAATCGACAATAGAGAATTGAATTGTTCAGGCTTCATAGAGTCTTCCAGGCCAGGGCGGTTTTGCCTGCACCACGCTACTGCAGTCTGCATTAGAGAATCGAGCCTCACGGGATGTGGCGGATGCCTAAGTTCGTAGACATTCTTGGCATTGAGTTCGGGCACAGGACGCAGCACGAAATATGCGCCGATCGCAACAACGATACAGCCAAATAGGAGTGCATCCTGATCATTTTCATTGGCAGTGCCCATCGCTAGGGATGATATTGTTGGCGACCGCTCCACTCCTCGAATCCAGTTCGACATAATGTGGAAGATCGCATACGAGTCTGCGTCAGCTTCTAGGGTTTGTTCATCGAGGCTTGCAACCCGACCATCCGGCAAGACCTCGCTAATAGGCCACGAGTCCGTTGCCTCAGAGAGAGGATGTCCGTGAACGATATGGGTGTACTCATGAGACACCACGAAATAGAGCAATATCTTCAGAAGTATTGCTCCGAGGGCTTCAGAAGTTTCCTCCGTCGGGTTGAGGCCCAAAGCGTCAAGCAAATCAACTGAATTGCACAAACGGGTACAAAGGCGTGCTGCCTCATTGACGAGTGGAAGTGTCAGACCGATAAAGGAATAGCCGTCGTACCGAAACGCTAAGGCGTTCGCCAGCGTAGACTGGATGTAGTCGACATGGAACGGCGGATGATCTCGATGTTCTGGAACCGCCCGCTCATTTGCCAAAGCAAAATTCAGACCACTCTGGAGCCGCACCAAAAGCTCTTTGAGTGGACCACTGGGGAGTTGTTCTAGATCGTATTTGCCTTCGTAAACCTTCCGTTCCTCTGGATTCAGTCCACGAAAATAGCGATGAAATGCGACTTCAGGAGGCGTAGGCACTTTTACAGTATCTCGCGCCGCATCAGTACCGGGAAGTCGGCATATCGGAAGTAATGGTGAGTTCTCGATGAGCGCATTGGCGATTTTGCGCCAATTGAATTCTCAGCCCGTAACCATTCCACGCTTCAAGCCGGCAGAGCATCCACGTTTGATTCAGCGATATAACTCCTCATCGCCTGACTCAGTTGCGAATCCACTTCATCCGCAATAGTCATCACACCAATCAGCAACACGCTGAAGTCGATACTCGCGAGGTTATTCTGCAACGTATTGAAGATGCTCACCTGCAACACCCGCGACTCTTCCACCATCTGGGCAGCGGTATACCCCTGTTGACGACGGCTAAACCCATGGTCGGTGGCGGAGTTCGACATGGCTTCTTTGGTTCCCAAAGCCTTGAAGGAACGCAGACGACCCACCAAGTCGCGAAATAGAGGACGAAGGTGACTGCAACGCAAGTCTTGAGTCAACGGCACCGCCATTAGATTCTCGTCGCGTTGAACGCGCTCAAACCAGTCCTGTATGGTACTCTCCGTCGATCGCTCCAGAATTGTAGCCACGCTCTCCACCACACGAAAGCGAGAAGGGCCACTTGCCAGCCGATTCTTGATCGCATCGATAAGCGCAGGCACATTCATGGGCTTCACCAGAATCTCATCCGCCTGAAGCAGAATGGCTTGGGCAGCCGCATCCATCTCCGGAAATGAACTGAGCAGCATAGTGACAGCTTTAGGATTGGAATGGCGCATTGCGCTCACAACCGTCAGGCCATCCCCCGCGCCCGGCATGTGCAAATCGCTCAACAGCACGTCATACTGACCGGAACTGATGTACTTCAAGGCCTCCGGCACGGTCGAGGCTGTCGTCACCATGAAATCGTGGTGCTTCAGAACCTGGGCCAGACTGGACAGCAGAGTCGTATCATCATCGACCAACAGAACGTTCGCGACGGTCATTTGTTACCTCCAAGGGCAAACAATGTGGGAGGGCCTGCCTCAACAAGTGCGCTTCTCATTGCTAATTCGGTTGACCGACCTGGGCAGAGGTGCTGAGCAATCTGAATAGGCTATGACTTCGATTGCATCGACCCGTAAGGGATAAAACGCCAGATACTCCTTAATGTCAGCGACCGCCTCATACGGTTTTTCGTATGTCCAGGCGGCATATTCCGATTTCGCTCCACCAATGGGAATGCTGTAGTACGTGCAATCGCCCTTATACGGACAATAGGTGTAGTGCGTGGTCCGAACGAGCAACGACATGTCCGCATCATTGCGTGGCAGATAGTAGACAGGTGGATATCCCTTCTCCTCCAGACGAAGTGCTCGCGTGGATTCAACAACGATCTTTCCATCGACCGTTACACGGACCTTGCCCTCTGCCGGCGAAATCGTAATAGGATGATCGGGGCCAGGAATTTTGATCTCCTTGTCCTTGCTCGATTTGATAGACATATCTCTCCTCATAGATCGGTTACGGCTTAGAACCGCCATCGACCGGGATACTGGCACCTGCGATCCAGCGCGCCCTCTGGCACCGCCGCTCGAGCCCCCATCATTTCAATCTTTCGACGGGCGTGGCAGGACCTTCATCTCTTGCAATTCCTCGAAATAATGAGCAAACATGATTTCGCTATCGATGCATTCGTGGAAACCAGCCTGCCGGACCTTAATGGTGCTGGAGAGGTTATCGAAGTCCTGTCGGAAAGCAAAATCGCCGTACCCCCAGGAAACGAGTTCTTCGTACCGGATCGGCTGTAGATTATGCTTCTTCACAATTGCCTCCCATACCGGGGCCTTATCTGCCATATAGGTGGTGAGTGAAAATGGGACCGGCTCCGCGGTTTCCATGCCGAACATCTTCGCGATTCGTGGCCACATGTGCTTCCAGCGAAGCTGGTCTCCATTCGTGACGTTGAAGATCTGATTCCTCGCCGCCTCGGTCTCACCCGCCCAGATGGTTGCGCGGGCTAACAGATCGGCCGATGTGACGTGATACAGAGCGTTGTACATCTTCTGCGAGCCCGGAAACCGAAGTGGCAGACCCATCTCTCGACAAATGGCTGCGTACACTCCGATGACGGAAATAAGGTTCATCGGGCTGCCCAATGAGAATCCACAGATCGCCCCACCAGGACGTAGGACGGTAAAGTTCCACTTGCTTCCTTTTTGATGGGCCCGAAGGAGATCTTCCTGATCGTAGTAATAGTTTGGAGACATTAGCCTCGGATCGTCTTCACGAGCTGGGGTCTTATAGGGGCCGAGATCGGACCCATAGGCCTTGCCCCCTTGGAAGATCGTTACGTGCTGGAGACTCGGCGCGCTTTCGCTGAGATATTCAAGGAGCCCCTTTAACAGCCGAACGTTGATCGCGCTCTTTTCGGCAGCATCCTGTCTATCGATGTAGGCTCCAAAGAACAGGTGCGTGATGTCTTTTATGGACACGAGCTTCGCCTTGATGTCGGCAACGTCCAAAAGATCGACCGAGATATGCTGCACATTTCCTTCGCTCTTTGACGATCTTCGGGACAACCCGTACACCGTCGTGCCGGGAAGTTGGGCATACTGTTCCAACACTGCCCGGCCGGACACACCCTGTGCTCCGGTGACGAGGATGGTGCGCTGTGAACTCATTTTGGTTTGCTTGAATGCCATGGGACTATAACTCCTCCTGCTCTCTTCATCGATCAGTTACAGCTTAGAACCGCCATCGACTGGAATGCTCGCACCTGTGATCCAGCGCGCGCCATCGGACGCCACAAAAGCGACTACATCGGCAACATCCTCGGGTTTACCGAGCCGCTTCAACGCCTGCATTCCCAGCGCGGCTTCGCGTCCCGTTTCTGTCTTAGTGAAATTCGACATGTCCGTGTCGATGATGCCTGGAGCGACAGCGTTCACGCGTATGCCGCTCGGCCCGAGAATGGCGGCCCAGTTCTTAACCAGAGTCTCAAGTGCGCCTTTGGTTGAGGCATAAGCAAGAATCGAAGGATTTTCTAAACCGGGTTTGCCCACCACCATGCGGGCTCCGAGAGAAGAGATCACAACAATGCTTGAACCCTCGCCCAGAACCGGCAACAGTTGCTGTACCAGGAAGAAAGGGCCTCGGACGTTTGTCGCAAAGAGGCTGTCAAAATCGTCTACGGTGTAATCCGCGATACGTGCCGACTTGCTGATTCCAGCATTGAGCACCAGCACATCTAACCGATCACCGACGATGGAGCGCACCTGTTTGGCGAGCAACGCTGCGCCGTCTGGAGTGCTCAGGTCCACTGAGACAGCGTTTGCACGTCCGCCCTTCGCTTGAATCGCGGCGACCAGAGACTCAGCCTCCTGTACAGAACGACCATAGTGAACGAGGACATGCGCCCCGGCCTCAGCAAGCGCCACTGCAGTGGCGCGGCCAATCCCTTTTGATGCGCCCGTCACAAGCGCCGTCTTGTTTTGAAACGATGTCATTTGTCTTCTCCTGAAGATGAGCAACCAGATATGCGGGGAGACATATCTGGTTGCGTCTATAGCCTGAATGCATGTGACGCTTTAGGCGTTCATTCCACCATCAACGGTCAGGTTCGCTCCGGTGATGTACGAAGATTCAGGACCGGCGATGAACGCCACCATTGCGGCGATCTCCTCAACACGTCCATAGCGGTCGAGCGCTGTGGCGGCCTTCTGCGGTACTGCCCAATCGCCCGAAGCGGGATTCAAATCCGTGTCGATCGGACCTGGCTGCACGTTGTTGACCGTGATACCCCGGCCCCCGACCTCTCTGGAGAGTGCCTGAGTAAACATCTTTACGGCACCCTTCGTGGCCGCGTAGGGCACAAGCCCGGGCGCGGCAGCGCGCTCGCCCACTGCCGAACCGACCATGATGATGCGGCCACCATCCTTCAGGTGTTTTAGCGCAGCCTGAGTGGTAGCGAATACGCCACGGACATTGATGTCAATTACGCGATCCATCTCCTCCTGCGTGGCCTCTTCGAACGGTTTAGGAATGGCTGTGCCGGCATTGTTCACCAGGATATCGAGCCGACCGAAGGTTGCGACGGCCTTTTCGACCGCAGCTTTGACGGCTTCGACGTTGGCAGCGTCCGCCTGGATTGCAATGGCTTTTCCGCCGCTGAGTTCAATCGCCTTGACTACAGCCGAGGCCGCACTGGCGTCCTTGGCATACGTGAAGGCTATGTCTGCTCCATCGGCGGCCAGACGCTTCACAATCGCTGCGCCAATACCCCTCGAACCGCCGGTAACAAGTGCCACTTTGTTCGCTAACTTAGACATGGATCTCCTTGGTTTTCAAAATGATCGATCGATTCGCTGATCAACTGGCCGCCAGCGCATTCCTGCCTGCCAGACGTTTATCTGATGTGGGAGTTCTGAATCAGATTTGGCAGGCTTGGGAATATCGGCTATTCCTCAAAGGAATGAGTAACTAGAGCGGGTAATTCATCTTGCAGATACTCAGTTGCTGTCCTCGTATCTCCGGTTCAGTCGATACCCGTTAAACAGTATTTGCGCTGGTAGCGGTTCACCTGAGTCATTGCGGAAACTTGTCGCCGAACATGATGGTCTTCGTTCTGTAAATTGACGTCGAGGCTCATGTAGCTACTCCCTAACGAGAATTCTGTGCGAACCGGCGTTGCCTTCGTTCGTCCGATTCCTCTTGATGCGGCTGTCACAATCGCAGTTTTCTTTGGAGTGAAGTCATCGTCATCTCTCTTGCCTTCCAGATAACGGATAAGACGGGTACGGAGACTGGAGCCGATAGGAGAGCCGACTCCGTTAGGTCGTCGGCTCTCAATCAGGTCAACCGTTCAAAAACAGAGTCGCGTGTTCAACGAAGAGCTCCGGGTACATGTGGTTCGCGCCGTGATTGGAGTCGGGGTAGATGATCACCTGCGCATTCGGTATGTTCTGCTGCATGATGAAAGAGTTCACCGTTGGCATGATCACGTCGTTACTGCCGTTCGTGACGAGTGTTGGCTGCTTGATCGTCTTCAGATAGTCGTAGGACCCCTTTTGCTGGACGCCCCATTTGTCCATCGCTGCGACCTGGGCGGGCGACACCTTGTCGTTCACCTCGGGATCGCGGCCCTCTTGCCGACGATGTGTGCGCTTCAGGTACTCCCGTCCCGCCGCCTGGCCTGCTGCGGACGGGCTGAATTTGACCGCGAGCCAGACATTCTCGGGCGGATCGTAGGTGGCACCAAAGAGCCGTCCTGCAGATTGGGTGAGCAACTCCATTCCCTGACCACCACGCGGACCAGTGCCATCGACGATCAACCTGCGAATGAGATCGGGTGCCTGCAAAATGATTTCCTGCACGACGATGCCGCCAATTGAGAAGCCAAATAGGTCAACTTGCTTCAGGCCCAGCGCCTTGATGAAGGCGATGGCGTTAGCGCCCATCCGCTCGAACGTCGTCGGGACCTCGCCGGAGCTGCTGGAGACGCCCGCGTTGTTGAACAGGATCACCTCACGGTTGCGAGCGAGGCCGTCCGTCACCGTCGGGTCCCAGTAATCCATGGTGCCGATGTAGTGCTGGTTGAAGACGAGCGGTACTCCGCCGGCCTTGCCGAATCGGCGATAGGCGAAGCGGATTCCGTTGGCCTCGACGAACTGCGTCGGCGCGGTCTGGTGGGTATGAATCATGATGGTTTCTCCCTTATCGTTTAGTTGGCACGTCATTTAGTTGGCACGGCATCGGACACGAGCGCTAGGGCTGCTCTCGCGCAATCCATGTCATTCTCTGTCGTGGGAGCCCCACTCAGCCCGATCGCCCCGACAATTTCTCCGTCCACCTTAATGGGAAATCCTCCTCCCCACGCAGCCATACGGGGAAGCGTGGGCATGCCGGCCAAAAGCGATGGATCGGCTTTGATAAGGTTGAACAAGTCATCCGTGGGGACGCCGAACAAAGCCGTATACGCCTTGTTCTGGGCAATCTCGATGCAAAGGATCGGGGCCCCATCCATCCGACTGAATGCCTTGAGATTGCCGCCATCATCGAGAATCACTACGTTCTCGGTTACGCCAAGTTCTCTGGCTTTCGCCACGGCTTCATCCACCATTTTCTGTGCTAACTCAGAAGAGATGCTGTGTTTCTTGATCACGTTGTTGCCTAACTTAGACATGGAATCTCCTTTCAGTTCTCTGTGAAGAACGCACCACTCCAGTGATTCAACTGATCGTTATCTTGCTCGGAGTGTCCGACTCTCTGTGTGATGCGCCAATCTTGCAAGTAAAGTTCGCACTATTGGGCATACCATCCATTCCCAATAGGAATGCATAGCGCCAGCGAGGGACTTCTTTGGTCTGTATTCTTTAAATCTGACAATGATGCGGAAGAATCGTTATTCTCCGCATAGAATCCATTCCGTAGAAGAATAGGGAGGCTGTGTGGACCGACTGGATGCTATGCAAGTGTTTGTACGTGTAATTGAAAAAGGGAGTTTCTCCGCTGTCGCGAAAGAACGTGGAATTGGTCAACCTGCCGTCAGCAAACAGATCTCCGCCCTTGAAGATGAACTCGGTACAGAACTGATTCGTCGCACCTCTCGCTCGATTGCACTGACTGAGGCAGGTCGCGGTTTTTACGAGTCTTCTTTGCGTATTCTCGATGACTTCGAGAGCGCGACCGCACGAATTGGTCGAGGCCAGACCGCCCCGAAAGGACTCATCCGCGTGGCCGTCCCTCCCGCATTTGCGCGCCTCCATATGGTGTCAAAGCTGCCAGCATTTTTTACTGCCTACCCTGATATGGCAATCGAGATGTCCACATCGGAGAGTCCTGCAACAACCGTCGAAGACGGCTTCGATCTGGCGATCCACTCCGGCGATCTCCCAGACTCCACTCTGGTTGCGCGAAGATTAGGGCAGACGAGTACCGTTCTCGTCGCCACTCCTCAATATCTCGCACGCTACGGTGGACCGGAATCGCCGGAGGATCTTAAGCGCTTTCGATCTGTCGTTTTTGTTGCGCGAGATTCCGTCCAGCCGTGGAGCTTTGGGGCCGGACAAGAGATGAAGCGTGTTATCCCCACGGGTGTGTTTCGAACCAGCGATATGGAACAGATGAGAATGGGTGTCCTTGAGCATTTGGGAATTGCACAGGCGCCAGCATGGCTCTTCGCTGCAGAACTCAGAGAAGGTACAGTTGTACGTCTACTCACTCCGTTTGAACGGACAGTGCCAATCCTCGCCGTGCGGCCCGCGAGTCGCCGAATGTCCGCCAAAGTTCGCATCTTCATTGAACATCTAGAGAAGACTTTTGCAGTTTGTTTCCAGTTCAATCCACGACCCAGCTAGTCCTGTGAAGAATGCTCGGACGTAGAGATCAGTCATCTTAAGTCGGCTTGTCGAAATCACTTCATGAATAGCTAAAGGCTCACGGGAGACAATATTTGTGCTGTCTCCCATGAGCGCCCGCGACTGTCTCTCATCAAACCGAACAATAGAAGAGGTCGGCTTTTCGTAAAGGCGAGTGCGCCAGCCTCGTGCATCAACGCGATATACTCCGCGCTTATGTTGATCACCTCTCGACGATTTGACCACCTTCGGTCATGGCCCCGGATGCGAAATTATTCACGAGTTCAGCCACCGCTCCATTCTCGTGTCGAGGTGCGGGCCGTGGGGGATCGTGTCTGTCACATGCCGTGCGTCTTGTAATCGATATACCCCTCTGGTCGAAATCATCTTCTATCGGCGAACACTATGTCGGAACCAGACTCTTGCGGGCTTACCCCTATCATTCGATTTTGGAATGGGTATTATTCATTTCTCTGGTGAATCGCAAGGTCCGTACATCCATCTATTGAGCGAACAACGTAGTGCAAGGAATGAGGAGATTGCGGGGATAAAGTGACAGTCATCACCGGATGAAAACGATTTGATCGGAGCGGCAACGCGTCCCCCGTGTACATACGTTGAGTTTAAAAAATGCACTGTTAGGGATTGCCCTTTGTCTCCGCCTGAGGTCCGGTTACAACTCGCCGCTGTCACGCTAGCTGAGGAACTCAGCTTCACTCGTGCCGCCGAGCGTCTTAAAATCACACAGCCCGCCTTGAGCAAGCAAATCGTGGAGCTTGAAGGGCGAATCGGCTTCGCGGTCTTCAAGCGAGATCAAAAGCGCGTTCAACTCACAGACGCGGGACAAGTCTTTGTCAAAGGCTGTAGAGATGCACTCGCGATTCTCGAAAAATCCGTCCGTCTCGCACGCGCTACCCACGACGAAGTGCAGCCGGTTGTCACAATTGGACACGGCCCCTACATAGACCCATCGCTGGTGTCGGCGTTGTTGAGCATTCATCTCCCGTTGTATCCCAATCTCAGGCTCCGCATGGAAAGTATGTTCGCGCTGGAGCTAGCTCATAGCTTGCTATCCGCCGAATTGGATCTCGCGATCATTGCCGAGCCTACCGAGACCCCCCTGCTCACCCTCGTCCCAGTCGCTACGGTTCCGCTTTACGTAGCTATGTCCTCAGATCATCGAGCAGCCATACAGCGCAGTGTGTCGATAAACGAATTCGGAGACATTGGATGGGTGATGTTCCCGAGAAAAGCAAATCCTGTCATCTACGACCGCGTCCTTGAGGCCAGTCGTCAAGCCGCTGTTTCGCCAGTCGAACTCCATCATTATGTCGCCCCTCACGAAGCGGTCCAACTCATCTCCGAGAACTTTGGAATCGCATTCATGTCCAAGGGAATCGCAGACCAGATAGGGAACCCTGACATCGTTGTTCGACCTCTTTCGCACAAGGCGCTAGAGGTAACGAACTATCTGGCTCTACGCGCCGACCAATCCTCCCGCCTCGTGAACGAGTTTGGTCGCGCATTCCTGAAGAAAGTGATCCCGAATTCGAAGCTGGCTGAGGCATCCGGCCAAATGTTGCTGAAACTCTAGCATCTGTTGGGTCCGCGACAGATCAACAGTTAGCTGTGCGCTCGACTGTCGGTATCAGGGCGAGTCACTGATTGAGCCGGGACACGGAAGCGCATTACTTCCGCGATACGCGTTTATCAGTAGCAACCCAAGCACATATCGCGCATAGAGGCTTATAGCTATACGGAATCCCTCATCGGATGGCCGTAGGCGATGGCCAATCCGATGCTTGGCAAGAGAAGTGATTCTCGTTAGAACTATGTGAGGCCGGAACGCTGTTCGGCGTTTTGCCTACCACATCAGTGTTGATTGGCGGTTTCATCTGGACGGGCAGGACTCGAAATGGTAAAGTTTCCTGAATATGTAATCACTGACTACTTGATTTTGAAGCTCCTCTTTTGAAGGAGGCCTTTGCCTTGTCTGCCGATGAATAATTTCCCGGAGAGCGCTGCCCATTCTGCCGAGGCCTCGGCACTTGGCTTCTACTATCAAGCGCTCTTTGCGCTCCTTGTGCTATTCCAGCAGAGTACTGACCTTGCCGCCGTTTCTGTTGAGCAGTTGGATGACGTTCAGCTCACCACAGATGGCGAAGAACTGCTTTTCCAGTTGAAACATTCTTTTTCAGAGACGCCAACACCCATTAGCCTCAAGTCGCGTGCATTCTGGAAGACCATCAAAGCCTGGATCGACATTCTTGATGAAATCTCTCTTCCCGAAACGACGCTGCATCTGATCACGGTAGCTTCCGTCCCTCAGGATGATTCGCTCCAGTCTTTACTTCAAAATCCGCCTGCGATCAACGCGCTCGTCGCCGCGATGGCTGAAGAAGCACAACGAGTCAAGGACGACCGCGAGCTTGCCAACAGCCTGAAAAAGAAATTGCCCCATGCTGACAGAGCAGCCGGCTGCCTGGCATTCCTAGAACTCGGGGAGACCACGCGCTTAAGCTTGTGCTCGCGAATTCGCCTCGCACCCGGAAGCCTGAATATTGCAGAGATCGAACCGGCAATTAAGGCTGGACTCGGCATTTTGCCCGCGGAGCAACGTCCTATCGTGGCCGAGAAACTTGTCGCGTGGTGGAACCGAGAGATCATCTATTCCCTTTGCGGAAAAAGGAACCGGGTCATCACACGTTTTGAACTTCAGAGTCGGATTGTCGAGGTCGTTGGTGAACTCGAGAGAGAGAGTCTCTCCGTAGATTTCGAACAGTTGGAGCCGCCTGAAGATTATCAACCGGATGGAATGCTCACTCGCCAAATCAAATTAGTCAAAGGTCTGAAAAGTGATTTTTCAAAGGCTATTCGGGAAGAATGGCGCGCACGTTCTCAGCGCTCACGGTGGATTGAGGCAAATGCGGGGAATGCGACCAAAATCGATGCATACGACAAACTTCTCGGGGAAAATTGGTCCGATCGGCACATCACAATCAAGGAAGAGTGTGAGACAAAGGACGACGCCTCCAAAGAGATAGCTGGCTTGAACCTTCTCCGCTGGTCGCACGAAGGCGCTCCGATGTCTATAAGACCAATTGAGCCTAACCTGACGGCCTCTTATTATGTGCGAGGCAGCATGCAAATCCTTGCCGTGAATCTCAAAGTTGGGTGGCATCCAGAGTTCGAAGATAGGTTAGAGGAAGGAAACTCAAAGTGAGCGTCACGCATGACATTTATTCCGAAACCAATCCCGCTTTCTGCGCTTATGTGATTGCTGCTTTCGTCACTGCGTTTAGCTCTATCCGTAGCGAAGGACCCGAGCTTGTCACAACATATGCGTCGATACCCATAGCGCTATCTGGTGAGTTGGAAACCACTTTCGAAGGAACAAACAAGAATACGGGACTCATCGAATGGCTAGGGCGCGCCCCGGTTGTGCAGATCGGTTTGACGTTAAGGATCAATGAAAGTCTCAACATCGTTACCGAAGGACTTCGCTTCGCCTGCTTCGCAGGAGTTATTTCGCTGGATACGAGCTCGCGGCTCCGGCTCGGCAGCAACATACTGAAAGAAGGTCCCCAGAAAGCGCTCTCAATGCAGCCGAGAAATGCCATCAAGAGGGCTACCCGTCTTGGCTATTGGTTTGCAGCTGAAGGCTCTTCCCGTTCGACCTTTGAATCTTTGGGGTTAACCGTATGAACCGATGGAACATTGAAACGATTTTCTTTCTAGGAGTGACAGGGGAAAGACGAGAGATCAACTTCGAAGTCAATCAGGTAAATATCATCACGGGAGCATCGGGTACAGGGAAGTCGACACTTATTAAAGCCATCGACTACTGCTTGGGTTCAAAGAATTGTGAGCTTCCGGCGCATGTCCGTCGGCGCTGTATCGCAGTGGGCGTGAAGTGGGTTCGTGGCCAACAGGAACTAATTGTTGGAAGACTGGTTCCTCCCATTGGTCAGGCGACAAGTACTCACATGTTCTGCACCGCCGGCCGGAATCTAAAATTGCCAGCAAAGTTGGAGGAATTTGAAGGGCCTGCGCCCGTGAACGCAGCAAAGCGTTTTATTGAGAGTGCATTCGGTATAGACGACGTCGTCGGCTCACAAGACAATTTCGGCGAGGTCAAGGGAAGAGCAACGGTCCGGCACGTCACGCCTTATTTATTTGTGACAAAAGAGGTCATCTACAGCGAGACGATTTTGCTTCACGGCCTCGAAGATCCCGAGAAAGCCAGGGACATCGTATCGTCAATGCCGTACTTCTTGGGAGTCGTGGATCAGGCTGCGGCAATTGAACTTCAAAGATTGCGCCAACTTGAGAAGGCGTTAGAACGCGAAGAAGCAAAGGCGCTCGCTCGCTCCCGCGAGGAAAGCAGCTCTAAGCAAAACGCATTCGCTCTTCTGTCCGAAGCACATCGTTTTGGCATTGCCGCAGCCGTCGACGAGACCGCTTCTGAGAGCACACTTATCAGCAGTCTCAGGCGTGTGAACGACATTGGGGTGCCGAGCGGCAACGTTATCCCCGAGGACGAGTTGACAACCTTGACGGATCGGCGCCAGGCAACGCTAAATCGACTGGCCGACTTGCGTCGACAGTCGAGAGCTGCGAAGTTCGCGCTGCGAGACGCGAGTGATGCGGGTGACGCGATTACACGTCAACGCGAAAAGCTCCAGCTAGCGGAACATCTGAAACTCGACGCAATTCCGACGGTATGCCCTATTTGCTCGAGTCCCTCAGATAAAGGGAAGGAAAGCGCTACAGCCTTACAAAGCACTCTCGCGACGATCCGAGCCGAGAGCGCGGCGGTCGATCGTGTGCGGCCTACCTTCGTTGAGCACGATCGATCTGTGGATGTGAGTCTCGCCACAGCTAACGCCGAGCTTCGCACGATCGATGCTCAAATAACAGGAATCATCCGTGCCAATGAGTCGGCTCGATCACTGGCCACCGCAGCGCAAGCCCGAGCCCACGTTTTGGGCAAAATCTCATTCTTTTTGCAGTTGGTCGATAGTGTGCCGACATATGCTATCTCCAATCTGGACACTCTGCGTGAATCAGTTGAGGAACTCCGTGCACGCGTCGGACGCGAAGAGAGAGATACACGACTGCAAATTGCAGAAGGCGAAATCTCTGGCTATGCTTCGACAGCGTTTTCAGACCTCCCGAGCGTTGATCCGTGTATGGGAGCACGCCTGTTCTTCAACTCCCGCAGGCCGGACGTCTCAATCATTGAGCAAGGCACGAATGTGCTTTTACGAATGACCGATGTTGGCTCGGACCAGAACTATCTGGCCGTGCACATCGCGTTAGCATTCGCGCTCCAGCATCACTTCGAACACGTGAAAGCGCCAGTCCCGGGAATCCTAGTCTTCGACCAAATCAGCCGACCTTATTTCCCCAGCAAATCGGAGAATGAAGACAGGGACGAGGCTGAAATCGTCGGCGGAAGTGAAGATGAAGACATCGTAGCAATGAGAAAGCATGTTGACTTCCTCTTCAACGAGACGGCCCGACGAGATGGCTTGCAGGTCATATTGATTGAACACGCGTACTTTGCGGACGATCAACGTTATAAAAACGCCACTCGGGAGAGGTGGACCAAGGGATCGGGTAAAGCGCTGATTCCGCTGGATTGGCCGTTACGAGCGGATGCGTAGTCATATAAACATCAACGCCGAGTACAGGCGCATTGCTACCGATATGTCGTCTTCGCGGTAGCAATTTCCCGCAAAACGGGGCGGGGGGGCTCCCCGATCGGATTTTACCGGTAAGCTGACTTTCCGGGACTTCGGCGTGATTGGGTACAATCGCAGAATCTCTTCAAGTGGAAGACTCTTATGCCCAAGTTAAAGGTGTTGAAGGGGGTTGCACACAATCTCGGTAGCTCTTTCACCAGCCTGATGAATTACTCTGACGACGACTATTCAATGGGGCACATCTTACGGTTCGCGCGGGAGTCAGGGCGCAACTCACTGACGATAAATCTGCTAACAGGTCAGGGATCCCCGGCGAGCCTGCTGAGGGAACCCATCTCTGCCTTGCCGAGCTGGTACTCGAAGATGTTTCTCAGGTTGGTGCACAGTTCGGGATCAACCCCGGAGCTAGTTCACTCGGCTACCCTCACCGTGGTCTACGATTTGCAACGTAGCAAACCAAGCCCAATCAGAGAGGAGCCCCAGAGCCCCTTTAACTGCGATGTCTCTATAGTCGATGTCCGTGGCAAGAACTACGCTGCTCATTTCGACGGATGGTGGTTTGTCGAAAGAATGACAACCAATATGCCAGACATCTCACCTATTCGCCAGTGGTGGAATCCGTTTCGTTGGTTCGTTCATCGCAGAAAACGATGACCCGATTGGTAATCAAAAGTCGGCTTGTCGGAAGTAATCATGGGGCTCGATGAGTGCCTTGGCGATTTAGCGGAAATCGACCTCACGGGGTCCGTCGACGCTTACTTATAGGGTGATAAATGACTCCTAAACTGTGGGCGTTGGTTCGATGTTTGGTGTCTCCACATCGCTGGCTAGAATAGATTCGTATTCCACATCAGTGATTCCATAAAGCGCACACACGACGGCTTCAATCTCGCCTTCCAGCTTCGAAATTTCACGACGGTAAGTCATCGACGTCTTCTCCGACGTTGATTCAGCAAGAGACTTGTTTAAGGCCGTCAAGCGCTTTGCTTTTGAAGCAACTTTTGACTCGGTAATGCTTTTTGCTGAAGGGAACGGTAATGTATGCAACTTCGCGGCCTTGATCTGGGGTATGACACGACTCTCACCTTGATTGGAGAGTCTATATAAATAAAGGAACGTTTTGGATTGCATAACAGCCATCACACCAAGCGGATCAAGACCTCTCTTCGGTCTAAACACATACATTGCATCGGTAACGTACAGGTTTTCTGTTTCATCAAAGACAAGCTGGATTGTCTTTGCGGTCGTGAGGCCGATGATCTTCGGCGATGCAAAGATAGCCGCCTTGCGCGCGCGATGCAATGACCACCAAGGGTGTTTGCCTTGCGCAACTTCTTTGCATGTATTCGTGCTCCTAAATTTTGCTAAATGCTTCCGAACATTTGGAGCACCCACAATCGAGTTCCCTTTATGAGTGTAGATAATCACCTGATCGCTGCCGAAGGGCCGATAGCGCTTTATCTGAGTCCCGCTAAGACTGTTCCGTAAAGCAGCAGCTTCTAAGCCGAGAGACTCCGCATTAGACGGACTCATAACGTGGGCTTCCACGTTGTCAGGGCTGACGCCTCTTTGGATCTTGCCTTCAAGAATGTTTAATAACGTCCCGTGTTTTTTACGCAGACGGCCCAACAAGGCTGAGGCCGCTTTAGAAGACAAGAGAAAGCTAGCATGAGGATCAGAAGCTACATTCGACTTCCAGGCTTTCCAAGGAAGGGACGTTCCTTCAATCAACTTGTTCTTGCGATCTGACAACGGGACATTGGCTACATCGACAACATAAACGGGATCAGAAGCACTACGCTTCTCACTGACAAAGACAGTTGATGTATTTAAAACTTTCGAGCCGAAGATTCCCTGTCCCAAACTTGCGACCGTCGATAAACCTCTCTCCAGGAGCAATTTGCGTGCTGGCTCGGCGTCTACTTGATTCAACAGGGTGCTCGGGACCACGAATCCGACGACACCGTTAGCTCCAGCAAGGAGACTCGCCTTGTCAATAAAGTAGATATACGAATCGATCATTCGTGCGACAACCCTGGAATACTCCGTAGCGAGGTATTTGCGGTGTGGAACACTCAGTGTTGCGCCCCAGGGGGGATTTCCAATAACTGCATTGAATGGCGTTGAGTCTAGACAAGGAAACTCTACTGTCCAATCAAAGGCGTTTGTCTCTAGAGTGTCTTCAGTCTCAGATGAATCATAATTACCGCCGATAAGGGAATTCCCACACTTAATATTGTTTTGAAGATCCGGAAGGAACGTCTCTTTTGGAAAGAGCAGTCGTTGCTTGCCAAGGGTTGATTTCGTTTCATCCTCTAGAATTTTGAGATAAAGTGAAAGCATCGTTACTTCCACCGCTTGGCTATCAATATCCACTCCGAAGATGTTGTCAAGGAGTATCTGGCGCTTCAGATGACTTGTAAGGCGCAGAGTACCTTCAGCATCCTTGTAGCATAAATCTGGCTTTTGCTCTCTGGGCTGCGCCGCGAAGCATTGGAGATAAGCCAAACATATTCGTTCAAAGATGCGGATCAAGAAGGACCCCGATCCACACGAGGGATCGATGACCCGAAGTTTCGAAAGTCCCTTCAGCGTTTGACCTTCCAAGATGCCGCTTAGGGTTCGATCTACCGTGAAGTCCACTACATATTTGGGTGTATAGAAAACACCGCCTGCGCTACGCACAGCGGGTTTATCTTCAATCTTTACGACGCCTCGTGGAGATACCTCGACCGTTTTACCGATGAATTGCTCATAGACGGTGCCAAGAATCTCGACAGGGATCGTATTGAATAGATAGTCAGAATCGTCCTTCGACAAATCTCTGATCAGATCGACCAAAAATGTATTTGGAACAAAGAGTCTTTCCGATAGATGACCGGCACGAAAGAGTTGCCCATTGAAAGACGCGTCTAATAGGTTGAAATGGGTAACCAATGTTCGGTAAAGAGGGTTGTTGTTGTCCCTATTTTCTTCCCAATCGTCAGCCAGAGCACTCAGAGAACGGCCCGTGTCTATGTCGCGATCTTCGCAAATGCGAACGAATAAAATGCGATCCAGAATTCTCTGGATGCATTCACTAAGAGAGCCTGACTCCCATTTGATCGTAGGGTTGAACTTTACTAGGAGCTTCGCCAATTGCTCCCGTTGAGATTCAAAGAAAGCAAGGAACTCGGAGTCCACCGTCCGAATGCGCTCAACTGGGATCAGCCAACCCTGCCTTGCCTTACCTTTGGCCTCTTTCTTAGGGAGGCTTGCTACCCAGCGATCTAGCGATCCGCTGGCAACGGCTTGCCTACTGAAGAGATTCCAGATCTCCTCAGCCTTTTCGGTATACTCCGTGAACTTCCACGTCTTATAAACGGCCCAAGGAAGTTGGACATCCGGTTTGCCGCCGACGATGAAAACTTGAAGTTCGTCAAAATTCGCAAGTGTTGCTACGAGAAGGCCAAGGTTGAAAGCGTACCGTTGTGCTTGAAAGGCATGTTTCTTAAGGTCGGCGCTCGGCTTTTTCGCTTCGCACACAAAACGATCGATTCCGTCTGTGCGAAATAGGTAATCGGCTCGCTTTTTAGCCCCCGCTACGTCAACGCGAGTTTCTACTTGGACCTCTCGCAGTTGTTGTGTGAGGCCCTCACGATTCCTTACGTCCCATCCAAGCGCCCGCCAAAATGGCGTCAGGAAGTCATTTCTTAGCGAGGATTCATCATAAGCAGCAGAGAGAAAGTAGGCCCTGTTCTTACGGAAGGCCTCGACAAGCCGTTCCAACTCAACGATAAACGTAGCTTGATCCATCAGTTGCAAATTTTACACGCCTCTGGCACGAATCTGCGCCGCATCGGTTAGCGATATCAGGCCAATGCACTCACTGAAGACGAAGACCCTCCGTTGGTCCTGAGAAGACGCTCTTCGTCACTTGGCAATCGGCTTGTCGGCCACGCGGAAGTTGACCAACTATCGACTATAGGCGTTTCTTGGGCGATCGTGTCGCATTAGCGACGCTGCGTCGATTTCGCTGTTATTCCGCGCCGGAATAACCCTCGTACCGATTGGAATTGGACTTCGAAGAAGGTTCAGATCAATGCTTGTCCCCAACGATGTATCGAGTTGGTAGACCAGCCCGCGACACGAAAAGCTCAGTCGATTGCTGGATTCAACATGGAGGGGAAGCAATGACAGAGTTGCGAAAGCCAGTCGCTTCAGAGCGTGCCGCGAGACCGATCTTCGGTCCCGGCGCGCAACCTCTCCTCAACAGCAACCAGGCCGCGCGGTTCCTTGGAGTTCATCCCAGAACGCTTCAGCGGATGGTCCTACGTGGGGAGATCACCGGTGTTCGGGTGGGGAAATTATGGCGTTTCGTGCCTTCCTCCATCCGCGATTGGATTCAAGAGCACAACATCGCCAGTTGACGTGAAATCTACCGACTTTTGCGGCGGTTTCTCTGGTTTGGAGCTTCGTTTTCAACTACGCTTAAACCAGCCATTCGTGCCGTGAAGTCAGGGAGAAATGCCTTGATAGATCGCACACGATATCAATTCGGAAGTTTATCGCTCAAGAAGCGGGCGAAGGGAGCCGACGTTTGGGAGTTCCGTTACTACGAGACACAGGCCGACAACACGAGGAAGCGTAAAGCGACCTTCATCGGAACCACGACTCAGTACAAGAACAAGTCAGACGCTCGGGTCGCAGTAGAAGCCCTTCTCCTAAGACTCAACGAAGAAAAACCACAGCATCACCTGGGTGCTGTCACCTTCGGCGCGATTTGCGACCGATACATCGAGGAAGAGTTGCCAGAACGCTACTCAACCCGGAAGTCGTATCTGTCGAATATCAAGCTGCACATTCGCCCAAGGTGGGAGCGTTACCTGTTGCACCAGATCCGGCCAATGGTGGTCGAAAGTTGGTTGAAGAAGATGGAGATGGCCCCGAAAACGAAGGCTCATATCCGCGGCGTGATGCACCTGATGTTTGAGTGTGCTGGCCGCTGGGAACTTTTCAACGACCGTCGCAACCCCATGCAAATGGTCCGGGTCAAGGACAGCACCAAACGGCGTCAGCGCCCAACCGTGTTGACTGTTACTGAGTACGAAGCCATCCTCGCCATGTTGAAAGAACCATATCGAACGATGGTGATTGTTGCCCAATGCCTCGGTCTTCGCGTGAGCGAGATCGCGGCGCTCCAGTGGCAAGACTTCGATTTTGAGCATCAGCAACTTCTCGTGCAGCGGAGCATCGTGAACGGGCAGGTGGGTGATGTCAAAACGGAGTATTCACGGGACCACGTACCGCTTCACGAATCGCTTGTGAAGGTTCTGCTCGAATGGAGCAAGCAAGCCCTGCCAACGGAAGAAGGCTGGGTCTTCGCAAGCCCTCTGACGAATAGACCTTACCAGCCGACGGAGATTCAGAAGCGGCACCTTCGGCCTGCGGGATGGTGTCTGGTGGAATGTCCGAAGTGCGGTGTTGGTTCGGGTGTCTGGTGTCGGCAAGATCGTCCGACACCGAATGGCGCTCGGCTAGCCATCCACAAGGAACGTCGGGCTTCGGCCGGAAAATTCGGTTCGATTGGTTGGCATACGTTCCGCCACACCTATCGTTCCTGGCTCGATGAGACAGGAGCACCGATGAAGGTCCAGCAGGAACTCATGCGTCATGCGTCGATTCAGACGACCATGAATGTTTACGGACAAGCAATGGCGTCCTCGAAGCGGGAGGCGAATGGGAAGGTCGTGGAGATGGTGCTCAAGCCGATGAAAGCGAGCGCCTGAAACCGTGAATTTTGCGAATGGGAGTCAGTGGGAGTGAATCTAAGGGAAGGGGCACTCAAATTCGACTTGTAACTGATTGAAAAGATTGGTTGCGGGGGTAGGATTTGAACCTACGACCTTTGGGTTATGAGCCCAACGAGCTACCGGGCTGCTCCACCCCGCATAGCTACTATAACTCTCGCAGGGAGTGTAGGTCAAACATTTCAAAGCCCTGGCCTTCGCGATCAACCAACGCGCGGAGTGAACTGCCTCAACCGTAACTTTTTCATAAAAAACGAGTCTTCATAAGTACGAGATTGTTGGGGCAGCGCGAAAACAACTCGCCCGCATGGAGGATTTATGGGTCAAGGTAGCGGCAGCAAAGGGCTTTTGGGAACTACGCTGGCTCTCGCAGGGGTGCTATTTGTAGCTGGAAGTGCATTCGGCCAGGCGAGCGGCAGTAATAACATGCCCGACGCACAGATTGAAGCCAATGTTCTGAAAGCGCTGGCGGGCGCCCCCCAGCTAGCGAACGAAAGCATTAGCACGAACACCGTATACGGCACGGTCACGCTCAGTGGTTCCGTCAAAGACGAGCCAACACGGCAGATGGCCGAGAATCTTGTATCCAGAGCTGACGGCGTAAAAAAAGTCGTGGATGAGCTGACGCTGGGATCTTCGGGCGTCGCAAGTACAAATGATCCCGCACCAATGCAGGGTGATTCCTCGCAAGGCACAAATCCTGTGCTGCAGTCGGACGGGACGATGGCTCCTCCGCAGGCGTCTGAGCAGCCCTCCGCGCCAAACAACACCCCGGACTGGGGTCCGGCCGGCCCTCCTCGCCAGATGGGTCAAAGCAATCCTCCCGATGATTCAGCAGTAAACGGACAGCCTTATCCGCAGCCTGCTGCCCGTCAGCCATATAACAGTCCCAACGGTTCGCAGCCTGCTCCAGGATATGGACAGCAAGGACAGCAACAACCTTATGGACAGCAACAGCCTTATCCTCCTCAAGGCTCGTACCCCAATCAGCAGCAGTACCCCAACCAACAGTATGGTCAGGCTGGCCCTCCTCCTTACGGAGCGCAGCAGGCTGGGCAGCACGTTGTCGTTCCCAGTGGCTCATTGGTCCGTATCCGCATCAATGAGGGGCTGGATAGCAAGCACACCCAACCCGGAACTCCGTTTGATGCCGTCGTATTGAACGATGTGGTCGCAGATGGAGCTGTCGCAATTCCTCGTGGAGCCAGCGTTCAGGGCACGGTTCTCGACTCGAAGAGTGGCGGCGTCCTCAAGGGACACGGCGAGCTCTCACTCCAACTGACCCAGGTCACGCTGGGAGGGAGACCCTACCCCATCACCTCGGATGTCTGGTCGCAGGATAGCTCGGATAAGGGTCTCCAGACCATCAACAGCGCGATTGGTATGGGAGCAGTCGGGGCGATTATTGGAGCTGTCGCCGGCGGAGGACCGGGTGCGGCGATTGGCGCTGGCGTAGGCGGCGCTGCTGGGGTTGGTACCTCCGCTGCTTCTGGCAGCCGGCAGGTTCTGGTCCCCTCGGAGGCGATTCTCACCTTCCATCTCACCCAGCCTGCCCCACTTGTAACCATCTCGCAGGCTGAGATGGATCGGTTGTCCAACGGCGTTCCGGTTGGCGCGCAGCAGATGCGCCGCCGCTACCCGCCTCCACCCCCTGGTTACTATGCCCGCGCGCCTTACTATCCTTATCCTTACTAAACGTCGGGAAAATGCAGCAAGGGGAGACTCAGTCACTGAGTCTCCCCTCATTACTTAACGAAACATAATCGCCTGAATTTTAGTAGTGGGTCAATTTGAATCCACTGTTTCCGAGTCGCCGACAATCCAGTAATAACTGACGACAAACGCGTTTTCGAGGACCTATCCGAGATTCAGCGCATAATGCAAACTCGATGAGTGATTTGGCCTGACAGCGGCAATTGAGGAAGAGATGCCTTATTGGCTCAATTTAGAACCTATCCCAAGTATGCTTCCCTCTTGGGATGAACGGGGCTGTCGCATCCTTCCCTAGGCAGAGGTCGTCTTTATGAATCAGAATTTCGCCGCAATTATTCTCGGTGGTACTGGGCAAGTAGGTGGTGCGGCGGTCGCTGCGCTGCTAGCAATTCCGGAATGCCGGGAAGTGGTGATGGTCACCAGAAAGCCCATTGCGGCGCGATCGCGGGTGCGCAACGTCGTTCTTGATACCGGCGCTGCGGACTTTGCCGAGCGCACTGCCGCCCTTGCCCGCGAAGTCTTAAGCCAAGGTTCCGTCAGCGCCGTGAGCTGTGTGGGTGTCGGTTCTGGATCGATGCGCTTGAGCGAAGAAGAATTGAAACGGCTTGAACTCGGCGTCGTCGGTGCATTTGCGCGTGGCTGCCACTACGCCGGAATCGCCCAGTTTTGCCTACTTTCTGCGGTAGGAAGCACAGCCCGCAGCCGGTTTCGATATGTCCGCGTAATGGGCATGAAGGAAGACACCGTGCGCAACATCGGTTTTACCCGCCTCGCCATCTTTCGCCCTGGCATCATTGTAGGCAACGCTCATACCCCGGCCTGGGTCGGTTTGTTGGGAAGCCTCGTGCCTGGGCCGTTCGGCAATATCGATCAGCGAATTCTCGGTCGCTCAATCGCCGCAGAGATAGCTTTGCACAGTCGAGAGTCTGGTGAAGTTACCCGCGAAAATGCAGCAATGAAAAAACTCGCTGCGCAGTTCAATAGCGTGCCTTAGGAATTTTTGCGTCGAGCGCATCGGCCTGTTATCGCCAATTGAAATCGTGATCGGCCAACAGAAGCCGACTTATGAGGAGTTATCAAGCCTGCGTCGATCCGTTCTTATGAGAACTTCGGCATTCGCTCACGCCGCTGCGTCGTCGGGGGAGCCGGTATGCAAAGGTCCGGCAGGCGGGATAGATCCGGGGCCTCGCTATTTTTGCCGCGTGCGGGGCGGGGTAGAGAGTTGCTTGGGCGTTGAGCGCGAACCTGCGATGAGGATGTCGACGAGGCGGCGGGCGCTGGGCTCCCAGCCGGGTAGAGCAGTGGTGTGGAAGACGCCCACAAGGGCACGGATGAAGTCGTTGGGGTCGGTGTCAGAGCGGAGATCACCGCTGGCGATGGCGCGCTCCATGGAGGCCACGAAGGCGGTGTGGATGAGCGAGCGGGAGCCTTCCATGAGCCGCAGGGAGCCGCCTGCGACGGTGTTCATGGCGGGAATGATGAGCATTTTTCCGGCGACGTGGTCGATGAAGAGAAGCATCCACGCGCGGAGCGCTTCAAGCGGCGGCATGGTGGCCGCGAAGCGCTGTTCGGCTGCGGCAAGCTTTTCAACTTCGCTGCGGTAGACAGCTTCGATGAGGGCGTCGCGCGTTGGAAAGTGACGATAAAGGGTGCCAGAGCCAAGGCCGGATCGGCGTGCGATGTCGTCGAGGCTCGCAGTTGCGCCGTCGCGGGTAAAGGCCTCCTTGGCTGCCTCAAGGATGCGCTCGCGGTTGCGCTCCGCGTCGGCGCGGGGCTTGCGGACAGGCGGGAATGGCGGAAGCTTCTTTTTGGGCATCGGAACCGTGGGCGGAAATATTCTGCAACCGGGGACAGTCCCCGTTTATCTATCTATCCGGGGACAGTCTCCGTTTTATTCGACGGAGACGCAGATGTCAATTGGCGCGATCTCCCCGGGTAGCGTCCCAACAACAGGAGGATGACGATGCGTGTATTTGTGACGGGAGCAACGGGATTTATAGGAACGGAACTGGTGAAGGAACTGATTGCGTCAGGGCACCAGGTGCGTGGCCTTACACGCAGCGATGCCGGCGTGGAGCAGCTGAAGGCTGTGGGTGCCGAGGTTCATCGCGGCGACCTGCAGGACCTCGACAGTCTGCGCAGCGGAGCGACGGGGATGGATGCTGTCGTGAACCTGGCGTTCAACCACGACGATATGTCGAAATTTGTGCAGAACGCGAAGGACGAGATCCAGGCGATTGAGGCGCTGGGATCGGTGCTCGAACCGGGCAAGCTGCTGGTGGTCACCTCCGGGATCGGGATCACGAGCGGCGCGCCGGGCCATGTGCGCAAAGAGACTGATCCTCCGACGGATTCGCCTGCGATGCCGCGCAGGCCGGAACAGGCGGCGCAAGCGCTGGCGGCAAAGGGTGTGCATGTGGCGATTGTGCGTCTGCCACAGGTGCACGACACGCGCAAGCAGGGGCTGGTGACATGGCTGATTCATATCGCGCGCGAGAAGGGTGTTTCGGCGTATGTGGGCGATGGCGCGAACCGCTGGGCCGCAGCTCCGCTAAAGGATGTGGCGCACCTGTATCGGCTGGCAGTCGAGAATACGGGCCCGGGTATGACGACGTATCACGCGGTGCAGGAAGAAGGCGTCTCGCTGCGGGATATCGCGGAGACGATCGGTAAGGGGCTGAAGGTGCCGCTGGCTTCGATCCCGGGTGAAAAAGCCGCCGAACACTTCGGGGAGTTCTTCGGGCGCGCTGCGGCGCTGGATATGCCGGCTTCGAGCGAGTGGACGCGCAAGACATTTGCGTGGGAGCCGACCGGGCCGGGGTTGATCGAGGATTTGGCGAATATGAAGTACTGACGATTTCCGTTGGGCTATATATGATGGGCTGAATGCGAGGCCCCGGGTCGTTCCGGGGCCTCGTTATGTTTGCATAGAGTGCGAATCGATGTGTGTTGCTCACACTTTGGTCCTTGCGAGTCAGCTTGTAGGAAGCCAAGGTTACTGGCGGATGACGGGCTATACGGAAACTGTTGAATAAAACTGACCTACTACCTGAATTCCTCCCAGAACAGCAATCCCCGTCAGCCTGATTTATACTTGTTGCTTGCCCTGCAATGGGCATGGCGTTTGTCGTAGGACATCGCGCCATACCAGGCAAAATCACGGGTAGGTGCCTGTTTTCTGATGGAAAGCAGGGCGCTCGAAGCAAAGGTCTTTAGCCAAGCATGATTCGTATTCTGCAACAGGACAATCGCATCACGAAGATTCTTTTCGCCGTCATTATTGGAGCAGCGGTGATCTCCATGGTGGCCTATCTGATTCCTGGCATGGGAGGAGACAATTCGTCCTCCAGTGATCCGGCTGTCTTCGCCACCGTTCGCAGTCCGGGCGTCTTCGGACGCCTCACAAGCGAGAGCACGCCGATCAAGACTGTCGAGGTCAATCAGCTTGCCCAGCGGCAGCTTCAGCAGCAGAAGCTTCCTGACTTTCTGTTGCCGTATATGGCCAATCGCGCCGGCCAGATTCTAGTGCAGCGGGCAATCCTGAAGCATGAGGCGGACCGCATGAGCCTCCAGGTCAGCGACGAAGATCTCCGCCGCGAACTGCAGACCGGTGCATTTGCACAGTATCTCTTCCCGAACGGGACCTACATCGGCGATGACGCCTACATGAACTTTGTGCAGGCCGCCTTCCAGACGAGCCGCAGCGACTTCGAGTCGCAAGTGAAGCAGGATATGGAGTTGAACCGTCTGCAGGCGTTGATCACCGGCGGCGTTACCGTCTCCGATGCGGCTGTCCGCGACGCATACCTCGTCCAGGGAACCAAGGTGAAGTTCGACTATGCCGTCATCTCTGCGGACGACCTGCGGAAGGGCATCAACCCGAGCGACGCCGATCTCCAGGCGTTCTTCAAGCAGAACCAGAGCCGCTACGCGACAGCAATCCCCGAAACCCGCAAGATTCAATATGCCTCCTTCGATGCCTCTAGCCTACCGGGTGGCAAGCCGCAGGTAACCGATGCGGACATTCAGGCCTATTACAACCAGCACCAGGCCCAGTACCAGGTCAAGGAGCAGGTGAAGGTCCGTCACATCCTGATCTCTGTTCCTGCCGGCGCGGACAGCAAGACCGATGCCGCAGCCAAAGCGAAGGCAGAGGACATCCTGAAGCAGATCAAGAGCGGTGGGAACTTCGCCGACCTCGCGAGCAAAAACTCGGACGACCCTGGCAGCAAGGCGACGGGCGGCGAACTCGGCTGGTTGGATCGTGGCAAGACGGTGCCCGAGTTCGACAAGGCAGCCTTCACGCTTGCTCCCGGACAGACCTCCGATCTCGTGAAGACACAGTTCGGATACCACATCCTTCAGGTCGAGGATAAGAAGACCGCTCACCTGCGTCCCTTGGCTGAGGTCAAGCCTGAGATCGTTCCTCTGCTCGAGCAGCAGAAGTCGGGCGCAGCAGAGCAGGCTTTTGCCCAGCAGCTTGCGACCCAGGCCCAGAAGGATGGCTTGGATAAGACCGCCGCCGCGCACAACCTCAAGGCTGTCACCACCGACTATGTTGCCAAGGACGGCGTGGTAGCTGGCTTGGCAGACGCCTCCGGGCTCCTCACGCAGGCTTTCACTGTCAACAAGGGTGCCGCTCCTGCAACCGTGTCGACGGGCGACGGATTCGCGGTATTTCAGGTTCTCGATGTAAAGGCCGCCCATGCACCGGACTTCGCCGACTACAAGTCGCACATTCTGGATGATTACCGCGAACAGCAGGCCCCTCAGCTGTTGAACGCGCAACTCATCAAGCTGAACGACCGTGCGAAGGTCCTGAACGACCTGAAGAAGGCTGCGGCGGAGATGAACATCCCCGTCAAGACCAGCGATCTCGTGGGTAAGGACGGACAGGTTCCCGATCTCGGCGCTATGACCGGGCCGGGTGCGGTTGCCTTTACTCTGGCCAAGGGCGCGATCTCCGGGCCGATCAATGCAGGCCGGACCGGTATCGTCCTGAGCGTGCTCGACAAGCAGGAGCCAACGGCAGAGGACATCACCAAGAACTTCGCCCAGACCCGTGAGCAGTTGATGAACGACCAGCGCGAGCAAATCTTCCGCGTGTACGTCTCCAGTCTGTCGGAGAAGTATCAAAAAACTGGCGCAGTTCACTACTCTAAGAAGCAGCCTGCTCCTGGAGCGTCACCTTTCGGAAGCTAGCATCAAGATCGAATAACGGGCCTGTTCCTTTGTCAATTTACCGGCGGGGAACAGGCCCCTCTTTATGAGGGGCAGTTCTTTTGGCCGGGTGCCCCATCCTTCGCGTACTTTGCGAAGGGTGGGATGTACAAACCTCACCCTGCCTAAAATATGTCATCCTGAGCGGAGTCGAAGGACCTGCGGTTGGCTCGTAGCGCCGACTCTTTCCCCTGCTTTTCCAACACGTCCTGTTCCGGCTGACGGTAACCTATATCTCGACCTCGCAACCGACGAAAGCGCATAGCTATACTACGTGCGAGGCATAGCCACGATGCATCTTGGGACCGTAGGTCGCTCTGCCGCCGGATGCATTGCCGCCATTGCGTGGTTCGGACTCGCCTTCCAATGCATGAGCACCTTCCAGACAAACCACTCCGTCCTGCTCACGCTCTGGATTGTCCTCGAATACTTCACCATTCTCACTAACATGCTCGTCGCCGTCGTCTTCACCGCACTCGCTTCAAGCCGAACCCAGATCCAGGAGTCTTGGATCGTCGCCGGCACCATGCTCTCCATCCTGCTCGTTGGCATCATCTACGCCCTTCTTCTTCACGGCAAAACGGAACTTACCGGCGGCTCCGCGGTCGCTAACGTGCTTTTGCACATGGCCACCCCGGTTCTGGTCACCCTTTTCTGGATCGCCTTCACCCCCAAAGGTCAGCTTCGGTGGTCACATCCACTCTTCTGGGCCATCTACCCGCTCGCTTACCTTGCTTACTCCCTGGTCCGCGGAGTTCAAACTGGTAAGTATCCCTACCCGTTCCTCGATCCCGTTCTCGTCGGCTGGCAACAAACCATGCTCAATAGTCTTGCCATCGCCGTTGCCTTCCTCATCGGCAGCTACACGCTCGTGGCCTTGGACCATCGCCTTGGTCCCAGATCCATATCAAGCCCGCAACCGTCTTAAACTCCAACCTCGCCGGAGACCAGCCTTCTCGTCCCATCTGTTACTTTGTCTATTGACCGGCAGGGAACAGGCCTTTCTTTATGAGGCGACAGTTCTTTCGGCATCACATTGCAAACGTCCAAGGTGCTAGTAGTCTGAGAGGTAATGATGAGTCAGGATCGGCTGTCCGGAGTTCTCCTGCACGTAACGTCGCTGCCCTCGTATGGCGGCGTCGGTGACTTCGGCCCTGCGGCGTATGCGTTCCTCGACTTTCTCTCTGCCGCAAAGCAGCGGCTATGGCAGGTACTGCCCCTCAATCCCACAGGCTATGGCAGCTCACCTTACTCCGCTCTGTCGGCCTTCGGCGGCAATCCGATTTTGATCAGCCTCGAGCGGCTCGCTCAGGATGGATGGATCGCGTGGGATCGCATTCAAGGCTTGCCTGGGCACGATGGCGCCGCCGACTTCGACGCGGCCGCCAGACTGAAGCTACCTCTTATTGAAGAGGCGGCTGGCAACTTCCTCGATCGTGCCGCAGACGATACAAAAGCTCGCTTCCACAAGTTTTGCGCGGACAACGTCTCCTGGCTTACCGATTACGCGATGTTCAACGTGCTACGACGCATCCACGGCTATGTCAGTTGGAACGAGTGGCCCGCTGAATACGCGCAGCGCCACCCGGAGACCCTCACTGGATTGCTCAATGAGCATGCCCGGGAGCTGGCTACCGAACAAGCGATCCAGTTCCTCTTCAGCGAGCAGTGGTGTGCTCTGAAGAGCTACGGCGCGGAGCGCGGCATCCGCATCCTTGGCGACGTAGCGATCTTTGTCAGCTACGACAGCGCCGACGTCTGGACGCACCCCGAGATCTTCGAGCTCGACGAGAACCTCAAGCCGATCCGCGTCTCCGGCGTGCCACCCGACTACTTCTCGGCCACTGGCCAACGCTGGGGCAATCCTCTCTATAAGTGGGGACTCCTGCGCGAGCGCGGCTTCGACTGGTGGGTCGCGCGCATCCGCCGGTCGCTCACACTCTACGACGTGATCCGGCTCGATCACTTTCGCGGCTTCGAAGCCTTCTGGTCCATCGCTGCGGAGGAAGAGACGGCGATCAACGGTCAGTGGGTCAAAGCACCCGGAACTGAGCTGTTTCAGCGCCTGAAAGAGATCTTTGGCGAGCTGCCTTTCATCGCGGAGGATCTCGGCCTGATCACCATCGAAGTCGATGAGCTTCGCGAGCACTTCGGCATGCCTGGGATGCGGATTCTCCAGTTCGGCTTCTCCGACCGCGGCAGCCATCTCTATCTCCCCCACCGGTTCGTTCCCAACACGGTCGTCTATACCGGCACGCATGACAACAACACCACACTGGGCTGGTGGAGCGAGGATGTCAGCGATACAGAGCGTGCCAACGTCAACACCTACTTCCAGTCCATCGATAACAATAGCGAGATCGTCTGGGCGATGATCAAGACTGCTGCCTGCTCGGTCGCCAACATCTGTATCTTCCCGTTGCAGGATATTCTCCACCTCGGTAGTGAGGCCCGGATGAACAGGCCCTCTGCCGCAGCCGGAAACTGGGCATGGCGTTACCGTTCGGACGCACTGCATCCCGACTTCGCAACCAAACTGTCCGCCTTGATGGAGATGACGGACCGCGACGGCTACGAGGAACCGGCCAAAGCCGCACAGGCAGAGCACGGCTCCAGCACTTAGAGCAACTTAGCTGTTGGTGTAAAGCGTCACTCCCGCTTTGTTTGTCATTCCGTAGCAACGCGGAGGAATCTGCTTTTCGAGGCACCTCTACACCTACAGAAAAATCGCTATAGACTGGTAAAGAGCAAATTCAATCTCTGGGAGTAACCATGCCTCTTTCCGGCGAAGCAATCCGTACCATGAACTATGTTGACGATATCTCCGTGACCCTGCGGCGCATCCTTGCAGTGCTTCCTTCGTTGACGGACGAAGACCGTCAGCGCGTCGCCGAACACTTCCGCGTAGCAGAGCCCAGCTACGAATCCGTCCTGACTGCCGTAGCGAGCAAGAAGTAATGCAGGCTGCCGCGCCTCCGGTCACCGCGTCGATCAAGACGGTTGCGGTGATCGGGGCAGGCAGGGCCGGACGCAGTTTTGCCCTGGCCTGCGCTGCCGCTGGCCTCCATGTCGTGTTGGAGGACGTGATGCCCGCCAACCTCCGACAGGCCGAAGCTGACTTCGCCGACCTCCGTCTTCAGGCCGCGCCGGGACGTCTTGAGCTGGCAGGCACGGTCGAAGATGCCGTCCACGCCGCAGATATCGCAATCGACTTCGTGCCGGATGAGTTGGAGTCGAAGCTCGAGATCTTCAGCCTCCTCGACCGCATGGCCCCGCCGAAGACCATCCTCTGCACTCCAAGCAACGGCATCAGCATCACCGACCTGGCCTCCTGTACCTACCGTCCCGAGCGCTGTCTGGCTGTCCGCGGAATCTTGACCCAGTCGATCCGCCTGCTATACCCCGCAACGGCAGACGCCTCTGTCCTCACCGCCACCCGGCAGCTATTTGAGCTGCTCGGCAATCAGGTTGAAGCCGAGCCGGACCCCGAACTGCCGATGCTGATGAAAAACATCGTCTACACCCGGTAGTGCGGGAAGTTTTAAGTTCATTCCACAAATCTGTCATCCTGAGCGAACCCTGAGCTTGTCGAAGGGGCAGTCGAAGGACCTGCGGTTGCTTTTGCTGTTGCTTGTTTTTTTGTTGTCATCCCGCAGTGAAGCGGAGGGATCTGCTTTCTTCACCCCAGAGCAAATTGCCTGTCGGGACAGAGCGATTTTGAAGGGGCGGGACTTCAGTTGAAGGGTACGGGCTTCAGCCCGTACATTAGAAAGCGCCGAAAATTCACGCAGCTTGAGCCGCTTCCACTTCTTCGCCGCGCAGCTCGCCGTGCCGCACTGCACCAGCCAATGCTGGATCAGATCGTCATTAGATTCATCGAGCGCGATGCCGAGGTGGATCGATACACGATGGCTGCCGATGGATAATTTTCTGGTTGCCTGTGATTCACCCGCAATCCGCCACTGCGGGGCGCCTGTCCGGAGTTTTCACTGAGAGCATCGGCGATTTACCACTCACCGCGTAGGTCCTAGCGAGCCGTCTGGCAAGATCACTTGCCCAACAGGGCGGTGAGACACCGAGAAGGTTCCAGAGACAATCCGCATTCCTCCTGCCCCTGATGCCAGCGCCATAACCCTTACCGGCTCGCCCTCCTGCGCAGAGTATCAATCAGCGCAGGTGTCAGGGTTGAGAGACTCGGGACAGAAATCACGAATCGCAAAATTCACATTTGACATCGACCGAAAATACACTACCATACGGTTGTGGATAAATTAGGTACAACATTTGCGGCTTTGTCTGATCCAACCCGCCGGGCAATGATCGAACGACTCTCCCATGGGCCTGCCTCTGTGCGTGGATTGACGGAACCGTTTGCACTCTCGCAGCAGATGATTTCAAAACATATTGCCTACCTGGTGCGGGCGCGGATTGTAATCAAGACGAAGCGTGGACGAGAGAGAGTGTGCACGCTTAGGCCAGAGGCGATTAAGACAGTCAGCGACTGGGCGATTAGCTATCGCCGATTCTGGGAAGAGAGTTTCGACAAACTGGATGTAGTTGTAAATCAAATGAAGAAAGAGGAGGTCAGAGATGACAGAAAACACGGTTAGCGAAATTGAGCGGATGGTCGTTACAAGAATTTTTGATGCCCCACGCGAGTTGGTTTGGAAGGCGTGGACAGACCCGAAGTACATCATGCAGTGGTGGGGACCGAAGGGCTTTACCGCGCCCGTTTGCCAGATGGATTTTCGCGTTGGAGGAAAACTTCTCTGCTGCATGAAGGCGCCGGACGGGCAGGAGTTCTGGAATGCGGTTGAATACCACGAGATTGTTCTGCACGAGAAGATCGTTTCCTTGATGTACTTTTCGGACTCGAAGGGAAACAAGGTCGATCCTGCGCAGTTAGGAATAGAACATGAGGCCATAGACGGTGCGTACGACGTGACCATCTTTGAGGATCTCGGAAACGGCCAGACGAAACTCACCTTCATTGGAAATGAACCCATGGAGAGCGCGAAAAATAGCGGTCAAATGGAGGGCTGGAACCAGATACTCGATAAAGTTGCCGCGGTTATTGCGGGGCTGGTGCAGGCGAAATAGGAAGTTGACGTTTTGACGATCGTCATGCGCGAGATACAGCTGAGGCTGGCGGCGAAGGCTTGGTTAGAACAGGCTTCTCGCCGCTCGGCCGAATAGTCGCCTTTCCGGATAAGTGACCCTTGGCTCAACTGTTGACTTCAGGCCAAGTCACTCGTGGAGGCGCGACGCCAACCTGTTCTACGAGTTCTGGGCGTTTGGTCGGCAAACAGGAGGTGATCTTCCCGTCTTGCAGGGCTGAATCGTCCGGCTTTTGCTTGATTTTCGCAGTCACGACCACATTGTGCTCGGAACGACATGGATGACTTTAAGATAGGGTGCCCCCTGCCTCTACTTAAGCCTCTTCTCGCTTTTGCCTTCAATTCAAGGCTGTCTGAAAACCTGTCAAGCCCAACTTAAGTAACCATTAATTCAGCAAACCATTCAAATCAAACCACTTCCACGCCAAAATAAACCCCAAAAAACTGGCACATTAGTTTCCCTCCACTTGGTAAAATAGAACTAGAGATAAAAAAGCCCCGGCCATCAACCGGGGCTTTGCCTTTTAGAATCAATATTTTACCAATAACCCCAATGGATGCAATATTTTAGCGTTTTCTCACGCTACTTTATCGCATCCATCACGCATTTAAGGAGAGAAAAACCATGCCCACCAACCTCTGCCAGTCCACCGAAGCCGTTCTCAACCTGCCCGCCCTTACCGACCGCGCCGCCGTCCTCAATGCTCTCTCCCAGCTCCTCCAGGCCGTAGCCCTCAATCAGATCGACACCAGACGCGCCAACCTCCTCCTCCGAGGACTCTCCCTCGCCGCCCGCCTCACCGCAGCCCTCGAAAAACAGGAGAGTAGCACACAGGAGAGCAACCAAGCGGGTGCCCCAGGTCTCGCTTCTGAGACCTGGGTTCTCAACCCGGCACCAATCTCGCACGAGTCCGACCCAATCAGCGTCATCGCATCGACGGAAGGGGACGAACCTCAGCCCATCCAGGAAACCCCATCGCAGCAAGCGGCTTCAATCGCCGAGATAACCATTCCCGCACCTGACACGATCCCACCGCCCCGGCTTTTCCTGACCGACCACCAATTCGGCGGCCACCACCTCTCCCTCCGCGAGAAAATCGCCGCACGCAGAGGCCGCGTAGGCTGAACGACGGAGTTTGGGGTGGCTAGGGCGCATCGACATAGAGGCTGCCTGTAAGCAACTGATGTATATAAAATCTGTCATCCTGAGCGGAGCTTCTTGCGGCTTTATCGCGAGAAGCGCAGTCGAAGGACCTGCGGTTTGCTCGTAGTGCGGATGCTTCCCCCGTTTTCCAGCACGTTCTGCTCCGATTGCCGAAGACCTATATGTCGATACGTCCTAACGTGCCGGCTGCGCCGCGGCACAAAGTGGCGACGTAGCATCCGACATAGAAGGCGGAGGCTCAGTCGTGCCCCATTTGGTCGGAGCTGAGCCCATTGTGAAGACGAGGGTCCCGCCCTCTGCAATCTGGCTGTGTCGAAACCATGAAGTGTTGAGCGGCTTTCCGTTGAGCGTCGCCGACTGGATGTAGCGGTTGATATGTTCCGCATCCAGATTGCGCGCGATCACATGCAGCGACTTGCCCGAGGAGAGCATGATCTCCGCCTCGGGAAAGCTAGGTGTGCCGATCAGGTAGATGTCCTGTCCAGCGTTGGGGTAGAAGCCGAGCGAGTTGAAGATGAACCAGCTCGACATGGCTCCCGAGTCGTCGTTACCGGGGATGCCGCTGCGCTGATCGGTGAACGCCTTTTCGAGCAGAGCGTTGATGACCTCGGCGGTCTTGTCCGGCCGTCCGGCCCAGTTGTAGAGGACGGGGATGAGGAAGCCGGGCTCGTTGGTCACGTCGAAGTGTTTGCGATAGAAGATGTTGTCCAGTCGATGCACGAAGGTCTGGTCTCCGCCTGCCATGGCGATGAGCTTGCGAACGTCCTGCGGGGCGTAGAGCGAGTAGGTCCAGAGGTCGCCCTCGTAGAAGAAGTCGGGCCAGGTGCCGCGGACGAGCAGATTCGGCGGAGCCCAGGTGCCGTCGGGGTTGCGCGGACGGAGGAAGCCTTTGAAGCCCTCGGCGGTCAGGTCTTTGTCCCAGAGGTTCTCCCAGTTGTGGGCGCGGCTGGCGAAGAGCTTCGCTTCGGCGGGACGGTTGAGACCGCAGGCTACTTCGGCGATGGAGAAGTCGTCGTAGGCGTACTCCATGGTGCGGGAGCCGGAGCGCTCGTCGGCCAGGGTGACATAGCCCTTTGCGTTGTAGTCGAGGATGCCGCCGCGCCCTTCCTTCTGCGCGTCGGTTGGAGGAACGGAGGCGTCCTTCAACATGGCCTTGAAGGCCGTGGGGTAGTCGATGCCTTTGAGTTCCTTGACCCAGGCATCGGCGATGACGACATTGGCATTGCTGCCACCCTGTGTGCGGCCATTGTCGTTGCCGCTGCGGGCGTCGGGCATGTAGCCGGTGTGGCGATAGATGTCGATGAGAGAGCGGATGAGGTCGCGCTGTCGATCGGGCGCAATGAGTGTGAGTAGTGGCCCGGAGCTGCGATAGGTATCCCAGATCGCGTAGTAGTCGTCGTAGTAGGGCTCGGACGATTGCCAGCCAGGATTCTCACCGGTGCGATCCGATGGCATGAGCATGGTGTGGTACATCGCAGTGTAGAACTGCGTGCGCTTCGAGTCTGTTTCACCATGAAGCTCGATCTTCGCGAGGGCGCGGTTCCAGCTACCGACAGAGGCGTTGCGGATTGCATCGAAGTTCCACGCGGGAGCTTCTTGCTGTACGTTCTGGTGTGCCTGTTCGGTGCTGATAAACGAGATGGCGACCTTCGCCTGGATGACCTGACCCGCGTGGGTGTGGAAGTCTAAGCTGGCCCCGATGGGTCGGTCCTCGTCGACCGATACCTCTTTGGCTGCGGAGGGTGCGTTGCCCGCCCAGGTCTGCGTGTTGGAGGATGGCGTGTCGAGGACCATGTAGAAGTAGACCTTGTACTCGCCTCCCTTGTTCCAACCTCCGGTGTAGCGGCCCACGCCTTCGACCTCGTGGTCGGAGAGGATGCGAACCTGACCGCCGAGGAAGCGCTGCGACTCGGAGCCGGGACCCTTGTTGAGGCAGTGGTCGATATCGACGGTGAGATGTGATTGTGTGGACGCGGGAAAGGTGTAGCGGTGGAAGCCGACGCGACGCGTAGAGGTCAGCTCCGCCGTGGTGTCGTAGCGAGTGAGCTTCGCTGCGTAGTAGCCGGGATGATTGACCTCGTTTGTGCGGGGCGATTTGATGTCTGCGAGGTCGAGCGGCCCGGTGACAGGGGCGACGAGGATATTGCCGTACTTGCCCGAGGCTCCGCTGAGATGCAGATGGCTGAAGCCCAGGATGCGGCCACCACTTACATACCCGAAGCCGGAGGGGCGGCCGTCGAAGTTCTCCATGTCGGGGCCGACCTTGACCATGCCGAAGGGCACAGCTGCGCCGACGAAGGTATTGCCACCCCAGTCGACTCCGAGGAAAGGATAGACGTCGTGGACATGATCATGGGCAGGCTTGACGGATGTTGCCTGACCGCAGAGTGAACCAACCATGGTTGTGCAACCCAACAGCGTGAGAGCGAACTTCCAACTGCATCGCATTCTTAACATCCCCTCAGAAGCATAAACAATATTTCTATGAGTCCACGGAGATCTGTATCGGTACAAACCTCCATGGACTCAGTTGATCATCAAGAGCTGACGATGTTTAGAACGAGTACCGCAGGCTGGCCTGCATCGAACGCTGACCGTTCTTCTGTGTCACCTTGCCGAAGGTCGAGCTGTTGTAGGTGGAATCGGGCGAGTTCCAGTTGGGGTGGTTGGGAAAATTGTAGGCGTCGAACCGGAAGGTAAGGGATTGACTCTCGAAGGTTGGGAAGCGCTTCTGGATCGCTGCGTTGAAGTACTCCTGTCCAGGCGCGCGGAGGATGTTGCGGTTCTTCTGTGCGGTGAAGGTGCCAGCGGTTGGAGTGGTAAAGATCTGGGAGCCATCGCCGTTGGTGACGTTGAACCAGGAGTTGCTGTCAGTGTTGCTGTTGGAGAACTTGCCGTTGCCTTTGAGGTTCGCTCCGGGAGTGATCTGAAGCAGTTGCGCGCCGCTGCCCGAGCCGACTCCAGCGATATCCTGTGAGGTTGCGACGGAGAAGGGTGCGCCGGTCTGGAACTGGTATGCCTGCGTAAGCTGCCATCCGCCGAGGCCCTGGTTGAGCAGGCGGCTGCCGCTCTTGAAGGGGATCTCATAGACGGAGTTGATGACCAGGGCCTGGCGGATATCGTAGTCCGATGGGCCGCAGATCGCCTTTGGATCAAAGGTGTTCGGAACGACACTCTTTTGGAACGAGCCGCAATCTTGAGACGACGCGTAGGTATAAGCGACGCCCAGTCCAAGGCCATGAGAGAAGCGGCGGTTCACGTCGATCTGCAGGCCCTGGTAGAAGGCACCGTCTCCCTGCTTGACCAGGTTGATCGCCGAGTAGCCAAGATAAGGACGCAGGGCGTTGGTTGAGATGCCCTTGTTGGCAGGATTGGTCAACGTGCCGGGTTGTAGCTGGTTGATATTAGCGCCGTACTGCTGATGCAGCGCACGGCGTCCGACATAAGAGATCTCGGCAACAGTACCGAAGCCAATCTCACGTTCGACCGAGGCGTTCCAGATATACGCCTCTGGCTGAGGCGAGCTCTGGTCAATATCTCCGGAGAGCGTTGGGTAGGAGCCACCGGCGCCTGCGCCTGGGTTGTCGACGCTACCGCTGCTGACGGAGGCGACCTGCTGGAGTGGCGGAATACCTCCAGCAAAGACGAAGTCCGAGACGCCCTGGCGGTTGGTGTAGCGGCCAAATCCAGTGCGGAGGACGGTCTTGCTGTTCAACGCATAGGCGATGCCGACTCTCGGCTGGAAGAGGTACTTCTGCACATGGATGTAGCCGCGCGGCAGGTTGTGGAAGAGGTTTCCGTACAGCCCTTGTGCAGCGGCAGGGACGTGGCTCTTGGCGCTGTCGGTGAAGCCATTGCCCCACAGCACCGTGCCGTTCAGAGTATCGCCCGTGCCGGCGATCGGGTTGCCGGTCTTTGGGTTCACCTGCACGGCGGAGCCAGCGTTGTAGAAGGCTGGATCGAAGCTGCCCGCGTTGTTCCACAGGCTGTAGAAGGGATGGATGCTGGTGTAGCGAAGGCCGAACTCCAGATGCAGCTTGGGTGTTGCCTTCCATGAGTCCTGCGCGAAGAACTCGTAGAGGTTGCCGCGGTATGGAGTCTCTGCGCGGGCGCCGACCTCGGAGTAGGCGTAGTAGTTGCCTAGTGCGGCATCGGCGAGGTCGTAGCCCGATGTGTTCGGATTGCTGGTGCTGAAATCGAACTGGCCGTTCTGGTTGTTGGTCTGTCCTGTTGTCGAGGTCGAGAAGGCGATCTGGTCGCGGTCGTTTTCGCCAGAGCGCTCGTACATTGCCCCGGCGCGAACGGTGTGGTCGCCGAGGATGCGGGTGAAGGTATCGGCGAAGGTGAAGATCTCTCCCTGCGAGTGAGACGGATAGGTGCTGCCATCCATCGGCGTGATGCTGGTTGTCGTATCGAACTTGATCGTGGGGATCTTGTTCGGCAGGTCCTTGGTGCCCGGGAAGAGGAAGGGATAGTTGATGCCGTACCTCGTCCGGTCGTAGAGGCCGGAGGTGGTGTCGATGGTGAGGCGAGCGGCATCGTGGCTGGCTGTCAGCAGGACCTCGTTCATCATGCGCTCGCTGAAGGTGTGAACGTAATCGAGCGAGCCGGTCTGATTGGGACGGTCATAGAGACGCGGAACGGTGTCGTAGGCAGACGCGAACGGGTTGTCCTCGTGGTAGAAGAAGTGGATCAGACGGAAGCGAATGTAGTCCTTGTCCGTGGGGATGATGTCCAGGTTGCCGCTGTCTATTTGTTGGTTGGCTGGATACTTCGCGATCTGGAGAAGGTTGGTGGTGCCTATCTGAAAGTTCGGCGTAGGGTTAGGAAAGGTGGAGAGCAGGGCGACACCGTTGGGGCTCAAACGGCTGGCCGGGATGATGTTGCCGGCGAAGCATCCAGCGCCACCGGTCTTGGGATCGCAGGGTAGGGAAGACTGCGGGTCTTTGATGTGTGTTGCTACGGAGCTGAAGTCGCCCGTCTTGAAGGCTGGGTTCGGCACAGTGACGGGATTATTGACCGTCTGCGGGTAGTGGACGAAGGCCTCGGAGTATAGGAAGAAGACCTTACCCTTCGGCAGGATGTGCGGGATATAGAGCGGCCCGTTGATGTTGAAGCCGAACTGGTTGTAGGTGAAAGGCGCTACGTAGTTTGTCTTCAAAGCCTGTGGATAGGCTGGATTATTGTTGTTGATGGTGTTGCGGTTCCGGGTCCAGCTATTCGCGTTCAGAACAGGGTTCTGCAGGTACTCGTAGATACTTCCATGGAAGCGCTCGCCACCGCTCTTGGTGGTGATACGGATCTGGCCGCCAATCGAACGCCCGTACTCCGCCGGGTAGTTGGTTGCGAGCACCTGGACCTCCTGCACGGCATCGAGGTCAGGGGTGCCGACGGAGTCGCCGCTGGCCCGGATGCGGACGGCGACCGCGCCGTCGTAGGTGATCAGGTTGTCACGCTCGCGGCCTCCGTTGATCTGGATGGCGCCGAGGCCGGTGCTGAAGTTGAAGCTTGAGACGTTGCTCCCGGCTCCACTGGCATTTGCGGTTGTAGGGCTGCCCGGCCCGCTGGTGATGCCCGCCTTCGTCAGGGCGACGTAGATGGGGTTGCGTCCGTTCAGCGGCAGGTTTTCTACCTGGTTGCTGGTGATCACGCGACCTAGCGTCGAGCTGTCGGCCTGTAGAGTCGTCTCTTCGGCTTCGACCTTAACCTCTTGCGAAGCTCCTCCTACGATCAGTTGCAGATTCGCGGTGGTAGGCAAAGAAGGGTCGAGGTTGTTACCCGTGCTGACCAGTCTCCCGAAGCCCGGAGAGACAACCATGATGGTGTATTTGCCAGGGGCAAGGCCGGGGATCGTGTAGTATCCGCTGCGATTGGTCGTGGTCTTGTGCTCCGCGCTAGTCGATTCACTCGTCAGAGTCACGGCAGCGCCAGAGACTACTGCGCCGCTCGGGTCGGAGATCGTTCCGGAGATCGAGGAGAGATCGGACTGTGCGAGCAGCGAAGCCGGCACAAGTGTTAAGAGCAGAAGAACAAGATGGAATAGCCTGTTGCAAGACATGAAACCTCCCTGGGTGTGTCGATCGTTGCGTGCGGCGTGCGGCTCTCTTGTCGCCAGACTCGAGCCGCTGTGTGTGTTGTTCTCGGTGAGTATGGTTGGCAAACAGCATCCACGAAAGGGGTTTGCACCGTGTACGAAATTCAAACCCCTGCCGGTTGTGGCGCGATCAGCCGCAGATTGATGCATATGCGGTATGGGTGCGAATTACATCGCACACTGGGAGTCTGACTTCGCAGAGCGAGACGGAAGGGCGTCGTTTACGGTCTGTTCATGGAGGCAATCTAGGGTGGAGTAAAGCAACTTGAGCAGAGAGAGGGCTTGTCCGCAGCAATGCTCTCCAGAATCACCTATGGAAAACGGCACAGGCACAATCAGGCAGACTGTTGCATCCATGCCGGTACGCTCCATGGGAACGGCGGATGGGCAAATTGCACCCAAGGCCCGCGAGCGTCTGGACGATCCGCGATGGCAGTTGGTGCAACGCATCACTGTCAGCCGAAGCCTTGGGCGTTCTGCTCTGCTCTCACGTTTCCTGCTCTATATATGTGATCGCCAGATTCTGGGAAGAGCCTCGGAGATAACCGAGCAGCAGATCGGGGTAAACGTCTTCGGGCGGCCCGCGGGGTACAACTCCAGCGAAGACAACATCGTGCGTAACTACGCGCGTACTCTCCGCAAGCGCATCCAGGAGTACTTCGAGCATGAGGGAACACATGAGGATCTCAGGGTAGAGATTCCACGCGGCGCCTATGTTCCGGTCTTTTCCCACAATACAATCACGCCGCCAGTTTCCAATCTCGACAAGCGTCTGATGGGTGCCAATCCAGTCAGTAAGCCTTCGGAACCGTCGCTTGAGGAGAGGGAAGAGGCCGATCGATTGCCTGTGGCCATGGACGAAACCAGCGGAGTGGAGCCGTTCTCCTCTCACGAAAGGCCATGGCTGGTCGCCCTCATTCGCAGATTCCGTTATATGGCGATTGGCCTTGGCGCGATCATCATCAGCGTCCTCATTGGCTATAGCCTTGCACTTGGACCGAGAGGCCCGTGGTTCCGCACGTCGTCATCCGCGACGCAGGCAGCACGCGTAAGCCATTCGCTGTGGAGTCATCTCTTCGAGCAGCAGCGTGACACCTTTATCGTCCCTGCGGACGGTGGCCTTGTGATGCTGCAGAGCTTCACCAAACAGCCGGTGTCGCTGGAAGACTACGCAAGGGGGAATTACCGGAGCCATACGGAGGTCGCACAACGGATGGCTGGGCTGATGGAAGACATGAAGCCCGAAGACAGTTCTCAGTTGACTCGAAAGGTTGAGGTGCTCGGTGCTCGACGCTATACCAGCATCGTGGATCTCGACCTGACAACGCACTTGTCTCGCCTCGCAGAGGTTGTGCCGGAACGGCTGATGATCCGCTACGCTCGCGATCTGCGAATTGACGACCTGCGTAGCGGCAATGTCATCCTGCTCGGCTCCTCGGACGCTAACCCCTGGGTCGAGTTGTTTCAGCAGCAGTTGAACTTTCGTTTTGTGTCTAGTGCGCCTCCCGGAGGCTCTCCTGTCATCGTGAACCAAAAGCCTCTGCCCGGAGAGCGTCCGACCTACGCCAGCGAAGCAAACGATCCCTTGCACCAGACCTATGGGGTCATCGCTTATCTGCCGAACCTCGACGGCACCGGGCATGTGCTTATTGTCGAAGGTGTGAACATGGCGGGCACGCAGGCTGCTGGAGCATTCCTTCTCAGCCCGGCGTTGATGCAGCCCGTACTGGAACGTGCGCTGAGCCCGAACGGGGCCATCCGGCCATTTGAGGTACTGCTCTCCACGAACGACGTGGCCGCGAATGCGTCGCGTCCACAGGTTGTGAGCGAACACATCGGAACACTCTAATCGGCTATTTGTGCTTGATAGGCGCAGACTAGTGTAGTCCGCCGTTAATCTCATCATGTATTCAGTGCGGCCCGTGCGCGGGTGACCTTATCGCCTGCTCAGCGCCACAGTCCCCATTCGTTGACGAGATAGAATCCGCGATCGAGCAATGGATAATGGCTGGGCAGCAGCACACGGGTGAGATGCAAGGTGCCATCGGCCGAGGCGTGCTCGCCCGTCGGCGTCAGGACCAGGTGCTCCGAGTCGGGCGCGGTGAGGTTGTAGAGGGTTCGATGATCCTCTTGGAGCAGGTATAACGTGTGCTTTTTGTCGTCTACCTCGAAGTCGGCTTGCCAAAGAACCCCGGACGAGTCGCGAAGCATGACGTGACCGCTGGGCTCCATAAAGATGTTGGTAATGGGTAGGCCCTCACCGGTAGGGATTGGTTTGGCTGTGGTTTGGCCATTAGCGGTAAGGGTGGCTGAGTCGACGTGCCACTGACCGCTGAGTGAAGATGGATGCCGAAGGTTGGCTCGCTGCTTCACATCTCTTCTGTACGACATCAGCACGAAAGGTAGAAGGTTCGCGAGCAGCATAAGCTCAACGACCCGGGTAGCAATGCGGAACGTGCGACGTTCGGTTGGAGGGACCCAGGTCCCTGTGGGTGCGGCTGGTTTGTGGTGCCAGAAAAAGTCGAACAGGGCCCGTAGGTCCGGAGCCGTGATGGCGATGGAGAACAGCAGCAGGTGGGCCGCCAGGATCTTGACCGGGACGTCGAAAAACACGTTGTAGATCAAAACGTTGGTCATGACGAAGCCTGCAAGCAGTGCTCCGGCAAGTGCCGTGCGGCGAAAAAACAGCAGGACGGCTGCCGCGACCTCAGCCGCGCCGCAAATCATCTCATAGCCAGGGTGGAGCGCAATCAGTGTCCAAAGCAGTGTATTGGGCGAGGTGTTGCCCAACGGCTCATTGAGCACCGCTAAGGAGGGAGGAGGCATCTGTACAGGGAAGAGCTTCACGAAACCGAAGCCAGCCAGGCCTGAGATCAGCGTGAGGCGCAGGAGGAAACGTAGCCACGCGGCTGCGGTCTGGTATTCGAGACGGCGTCTGTCTATAGCGGTCCAGAGGAGCGCGGCGGCCAAAGCGTAGACAAACATCAATCCCACCGAGACCCAGCCGATGAGGGTGTCAGTTGAGCCAGTGGGATGCAGGTGCGCGGCGACGCCGGTGACGTGGAAGCGGTGTTGCACCAGCCATTCGGCCGGCTTAAACGAGGCAATGGCGAACCCCCAGGAGATATAGCTCCCAATTTTGGGAACTATATCTAACGTTCCGCAGCGGCCGAACGCGAAGAGCAATAGATAGCAGAAGGCAAAGCGAAAACCGAAGCGGCCGAGAGGCGTCCAGCGCACAGCCACAGGAGTTGTTCCTGCAGGCGCGAGAGTGTCCCCAGAGAACGCAGGTACAACGGGAATCGCAATGGCTTCATTCATGATCGGACCTCGTTCGAAACGATGGGGCGATTGCATCTTGGCTTACCCTTCCAGCGTCCTTATCGGGCTCTCTAGGCCTTTCGCCCTTGACACCGTCGGATGTTGCTATGGAGATTACTACATAGGTAAGAGTAGCGCACCCATTAGGCCAAACCTTTTTGTTTACTGAATAAATGATGAGAGTAACGGCGGACTACACTAGAGCATTTTCACTATGACTGCAGAGGAAACAATCCCTGTCATTCTGAGTGGAGCGAAGCCCCCGCATTTAGTTCGAAGTGCCACGCTCTACACCATCTGCGAAAATGCCTTATTGTTTCCCTGGAACAGCCGTCATGAAGAAAATTATCTAAATCGCGTTAGCTCTAGCTTAATAACGATGCTGGGCACTATTATTCCTCATCAGGTTTGCCATAGGTTTTTGGTCCTTCAACGCGCGGCAGTAGCTCCGGCGAATTGAGGGTGCAGCCCATTTCGGCATCTGCAATCTTTGCAACCTGCCCTTGTCTTTTCGATTTGAGGAGTAGTCCGCATGAAACGTTTTACGATGGTCGCCTTCGCATTTGCCTCAGTCTCTTTGTTCGCACAATCCAAGCCACCTGCCTACCTCGATTCATCCCTTCCCGCTGCAGTACGCGCTCACGATGTTGTGTCGCGAATGACGCTGGATGAGAAAGCGTCGCAACTCGAGGATTGGGCGACTGCTATTCCGCGTCTGGGCATTCCGGACTACCAGACGTGGAGCGAGGCGCTGCATGGTGTTGCGAACTCCGGCTATGCGACGGTGTTCCCGCAGGCGATCGGCATGGCCGCTACCTGGGACCCCTCCATCGTGCAGCAGATGGGCGATGTCATCTCCACGGAGGGTCGCGAGAAGTACAACCAGGCCCAGCGTGAAGGGAACCATCGCATTTTTTATGGACTCACTTTCTGGTCGCCGAACATCAACATCTTTCGCGATCCGCGCTGGGGCCGTGGCCAAGAGACTTACGGCGAAGACCCGTTCCTGACAGGCCGCATGGGAGTAGCTTTCATTCACGGCGTGCAAGGCGACGATCCCGAGCATCCGAAGGCAGTCGCCACCAGCAAACACTTCGCTGTTCATAGTGGTCCTGAGTCGACGCGACACGTCGCCAATGTGGATGTCAGCCCACGCGACCTGGAGGAGACGTATCTGCCTGCCTTCCGATCGACGGTAGTGGATGGCCATGTGAAGTCGGTGATGTGCGCCTACAACGCCATTGATGGCACTGCAGCGTGCGCGAACACGATGTTGCTGAAGGACCATCTGCGCGATGCATGGGGCTTCAAGGGATTTGTTGTCTCGGACTGTGCGGCCATCATGGACGTAACGCACGGCCACCACAATGCGCCGGACATCCTTCATGCGGCGGCCATCTCGATTGAGGCTGGCACCGATCTTTCCTGCAGCATCTGGGCACCGGGTTTCAATACCCTCGGTGATGCGGTTCGGCAGAAGGTCGTCTCCGAAGATCTTCTGACTCGTTCTGCGGAGCGCCTGTACACCGCTCGGTATGAACTCGGGATGTTCGACGCACCTGGGACAAACACTTACGACAAGCTGCCGTTCTCCGATGTCGCCTCAACGCAGCACAAGGAAGTTGCCCTGAAGGCAGCCGAGGAATCCATTGTCTTGTTGAAGAACAACGGGGCGCTACCGTTGCGCGAGAGTCCGCGCCGTATCGCCGTTGTTGGCCCAACCGCCGATCTGTTGACCTCTCTCGAAGGCAACTACAACGGCCAGGCGCGTGGTCCGGTCTCTCCTTTGGATGGGATTGCGAAGCAGTTTCCCAACGCAACTATTCACTACGCACAAGGTGCGACGCTGGCGAGCGGCTTTACCGTTCCTGTTCCGCGTACTGTCTTTGGAACCGGTTTACAAACGGAGTTTTTTGCTACGCCCGATTGGACAGGTCGCCCCGTTGCAAAGAGGACAGAGCCAGGGATTCAGCATGACTGGCGTGATTCCGCGCCGGTGCCCGAGATACAGACGCACGACTACTCCGTGCGCTGGAGCGGTAAGTTGAGTGTGCCGGCGGCTGGCAAGTACACCTTTATCGTCGAAGGCGGCTCGAACTTTCCTTACTCGCCGAAGGAGGGCTACCGCTTTGTGCTCGATGGCAAGGTTCTTTCGGCTGGGTCCCTCACGAAAGGAAAGCTGGAGATGGGGGCCTTTACTGTCGCTGCGGGGGCGTCGCCGACGGCTCCTCCTGTGATGACTGGATCGTCGCCAGCGAGGATTGAAGTCACGATGGCGGACACGAATCCGCACGAGTTCCAGTTGGACTACAGCCACTCCGGCGACCTCGCGGGTGGCGGAGTGACGCTGAAGTGGGAGGCCCCAGCGGAGGCGCAGATCGCTGAAGCTGTGACGGCAGCAAAGGCATCCGATATCGTCGTGGCGTTCGTCGGTCTTTCTCCGCAACTGGAAGGCGAAGAGATGCCGATCAAGATCGAAGGCTTCAATGGGGGAGATCGCACGAGCGTCGATCTGCCTGCGTCGCAGCGGCAGTTGCTCGAAGCAGTGGCTGCGACGGGAAAGCCGGTCATCGTCGTCTCGCTGAGTGGCAGCGCGCTCGCGCTTACGTGGGCGAAGGAACATGCTGCTGCGGTTCTGCAGGCCTGGTATCCGGGTGGCGAGGGTGGAACGGCAATCGCCCGAACGCTCGCTGGCTTGAACAATCCCGCAGGCCGCCTGCCTCTTACCTTCTATGCGAGCACGAGCGATCTACCGGCCTTCACGGACTACTCGCTCAAGAATCGCACCTATCGCTACTACACTGGAACGCCGCTGTGGGGTTTCGGATACGGGTTGAGTTACTCGACCTTTCGCTATGGTCCCGTGAAGCTGTCTACATCCTCGGTGGCTGCGGGGCAGCCAGTGACCGCAACTGTTACTGTCACCAATACCAGCAGCCGCGCGGGTGACGAGGTCGTGGAGGCATACTTGAAGACGCCGCAGCCGGATGGCCCCACGCATTCGTTGGTAGGTTTCCAGCGAATCCATTTGAAGCCAGGCGAAAGCCGGGATGCCGCAATACTGCTAAGTCCTCGTGCGCTCTCCAGCGTCGACAACGAAGGACAGCGTTCCATACTGCCTGGGGTCTATCATCTAAGCGTCGGAGCAGCGCAGCCATCGGAGACTAGGGCGAAGTCGGAGATAGACTTCAGCGTCAACGGTACTGCCAGTCTGCCAAAATGACGATCGACTGTATTGGAGGTTGTAAGTAGATCATCTATGACGAAATCTCCCGCTACGATCGGTCGACTGCGGAGTGTTGGGGGCTTCCTTATTGGAGCAGTATTTCTACTTCTACTGGGATCGGAGCCAGTCCGCGCACAAGAGGATGATTTCAAACATGCTGTCGAGCTGACTCAGGCTGGCAAGCTGCACGATGCAGAGCTTGTATGGCGTAAGCTTGCCCAGACGTATCCGAAAAATGCCTTGGTGCATTCGAGGCTTGGCGTAACACTTGCCCAGCAGGGTCAGCTTGAAGAGGCTGCGGTCGAGTACCGGAGGGCCCTCGCCATCAACCCTCATCAGCCTGATGTATCCATGAACCTCGGGCTTGCCGAGTTCAAGGGAGGGCATTTTGCGGCAGCCATCGAACCGCTGACGGCTGTCGCAAAAGAGAAGCCCCAGGACACCCGAAGCAGGCTGCTTCTAGGCATGAGCTACTTCGGAATGCGGCAGTATGGAAAAGCTGTTCCTTATCTTCAGGCGGCGACTGCCTCTGATACCTCCAACCTTGAACTGCATAATGTATTGGCGCAGAGCTGTCTGTGGAGCGCGCAGTATGACTGTGCCATGACGGAGTACAAGAGCATCCTGACCGCTGATCCTAACTCGGTCCAGGCCCACATGTTACTTGGACAGGCGCTCGACAGCATGAATCGATCTGCAGACGCTATCGCTGAGCTGGAGACGGCGGCGCGCATTGCACCGGGGGAACCGAACGTACACTTCGAACTGGGGTACCTATATTTCAAGGGGCATGACTATGAACATGCGGCTGCTCAGTTCGAGATGGAATTGAAAAACAATCCGGAAAATGCTCAAGCCTGTGCCTATCTCGGGGACATCAAGCTGCGGACGAACGATGATGCGCAGGCGGAGTTATTGCTGGCCAAGGCAATTCATTTGCAAGACGGAATCCGCCTCGCCTACTTCGACCTTGGCGACGTCTATGCCAAGCAAAAGCGAAATAAAGAGGCCCTTGCGGCATTTCTGCATGCGGAACAGCTTGATCCTGCGGAGCCTGACGCGCACTATCGTCTTGCGCGAATCTATACGTCTCTTGGAGAGAAGCAAAAGGCCGGGCAGGAGTTTGCGAAGACCAAAGATCTGCATAGCAGGGCAGCGGAGTCGCTCATTCAGAAGGTGTCTGGAGATCCTGGATCACAACCTCCGCAGCAAGCCAAATAGAGCTTCTCGCTTGGCCCTTCTCAATGTTCTACTGCTGAGATGAGTATGAGCAGCACTCGCCGCGAGTTCCTATGGATGGTCGCTTCAACGGTAGCCATGGGACAAGGAGTCATTCCTCGCAACGTCAAGCCACAGCCGCGCGGAAAGCCTTCCGGAATCCCGTTTCTCGCACACTTTACCGATGTGGCGGCTACGGCTGGTCTTACGCATCCCATCATCTATGGTGGGCTCCATCGCAAAGACTACATTGTCGAAACGATAGGCTGCGGCATTGCGTTCTTCGACTACGACAATGATGGATGGCTCGACATCTTCGTGCTTTCTGGAACCCGCATGGAGAATCCTCCCGCGGACGCAACCAACCGGCTTTATAAAAATAATCGTGATGGGACATTTACCGATGTCACGGAGAAAGCTGGACTGGTTCGCACCGGTTGGGCCAGCAGCGTCACGATCGGAGACTATAACAACGATGGATTTGAAGACATCTTCATCACCTACTACGGTCAAAATGTCCTCTACAAAAATAATGGCGATGGTACGTTCAGCGATGTAACCAAGGAGGCGGGACTTCTTTATACGGGCAACACTCGATGGGGTTCAGGCTGCACCTTTCTTGACTATGACCGTGATGGGCACCTGGATCTTTTTGTTGCGAATTACGTCGACCTGAATCTTCACAAACTACCAAAGCCTGGAGAAAACCCTTACTGCAACTTCAATGGAGTGCCGGTCAACTGCGGCCCGCGCGGTCTTCCCATGGGACAGAACTCTCTCTATCGTAATCAGGGCGATGGGACCTTTCGTGAGGTGACAGCGACGTCCGGAATCCCGAAGGCCACGCGCACCTATGCCATGACCGCTGTCGCGGCGGACTTCGACAACGATGGATGGACGGATCTTTATGTAGCTTCTGATTCGACACCCAGCTTACTGTTTCGAAATCAGCACAATGGAATCTTCCTCGAGGAAGGCGTCGAGCGTGGAGTAGGCCTGAGCAATGAAGGGACGGAGCAGGCTGGCATGGGTGTCGCGGTTGGTGACTTCAATCTGGATGGTAATCTCGACATCTTCAAAACGCACTTCTCGGACGACACCAGTGTGCTGTATCAGAATGACGGTAGCGGAAACTTTACCGATGTCACGATTGAGGAGGGAATCGCGGTCGAGACTCGTTATATAAGTTGGGGAACCGGGTTCGCGGATTTCGACAACGATGGCTGGCCTGACCTTGCGGTTGTCACTGGTTCTGTCTATCCCGAACTGGAGGCCAGATTTCCTGAGTACCCCTTGAAGACGCCGCGAATGATCTTCCGCAATCTTGGCAATGGCAAGTTCGAAGAGTTGATTGATGAGGCAGGGCCAGGTATTTCGGCGCTTCACTGTAGTCGAGGATGTGCGTTCGGAGACTTCGACAATGACGGCGATGTCGACATGGTGGTGGTCAACCTCAATGAACCGCCATCGTTGCTCAGAAATGATGTGAGTGGGGAAGGGAACTGGCTCAAGGTTCTTCTTGTTGGGACTAAGTCGAACCGTAGCGCAATTGGCTCAAGAATTATTGCGAAGTACGGTGGAAAGATGCAGGCTCAAACGGTCATGGCGCAGTCTAGCTTCTATTCCGTCAGTGATAAGAGGCTCCATTTTGGTTTGGGGCACAGCACACAAGCTGATTTGGAAATTCACTGGACGAATGGGCTTATCGAAAAAGCTACAGCAGTAAAGGCAAATCAGCTTGTGACGATCAGGGAAACCAATGGTGTTGTTAAGTCAGAGGTCTTCGGGCCGGGGAAGAAGTGACGGTATTGCTCTCTTCGCGAATAGAAAAACGCCGCAGGCTGATGAGCCTGCGGCGCTTTTCTTGCTACATCATTTAGAAGAGCAGCTTTCCTCCGAACTGGAACTTACGAGCGTCCCAGGTTGAGGTGACCTGTCCATAGGTGCCGGAGGTGAAGCCGCCGTCAATATTCTGGAACTGCGTGTGATTGAAGGTGTTGAAGGATTCGGCGCGGATCTGCAGTCTGAGTGACTCCCCTATGAGCGGAAAGGATTTGAAGAGAGCAAGGTTCGAGTTGAAGCGGCCCGGTCCAACAACTTTGTCCTTTCCAGAATTTCCGTAGCCCTGGTTGACGCCTTGGCTTATACCACCGTTCAAGGGTGATAGGGGCGCGGAGAATGCAGCAGTGTTGAAGTACTTCGCCTGTGTCTTGGGCCCAACGGTTGAGGTACTTGGCACCAGGTTTGCACGGTTGGTTGTTCCTCCACCGAGACCGATTGTGTCGGTCCCATAAGTGACGGCGACTGGAACGCCGCTGTTCGCGATCGTAATTCCAGAGATTTGCCATCCGCTCAGAGCTTGTCGCTCGAAGACATTGTCAGAGTGCTTGAAGAACGGCAGATCGTAGATGTAATTCGCGCTGAAGATGTGCCGGCGGTCGAGCGAACCCGATCCTCGGTCATACCGCTGGTTGAATGGATTGGAGAGCGTCGACAGGTCGGAGTTCGCGAGATCGATCTCATGCGACCAGGTATAGGAGAACTGTAGCGTGACCCCGTGTTTGTTTTCTACGCGGAGGCCTGCCTGAAGCGAGTTGTAGTTCGCGTTGGTTGTCTGCTCTTCCTGGGTGATATTCCCATATCCGAGGAACTGCCGATACGCATTTGCGTTGACAGAGCCGTTGATAACGTTCTGACGCCGAGTCGGATCGCTGCTCAGTGGCAACGTATTGATCGCCCGATCATCGTTCTGATGCCATGCCGATGTGCCGACATATTGCAGTATCGCGATGACTGCGGGTGCAATTTCCTGCTGAACGCCTAAGCTATACATCGCAAGCCCCGGGACGGGGTACTTGTAGGCGAGGTTCGTGAGGTTTGCCGGAAAAGCGGATGCCGATGACGACGAGATCACACCTGTCTGGTTACTCTTATTCGGGTTTGAGAAGTACACGTTATTCGAGGACGGCTGATAGGAGAAAGGAGGGTTGCTGCCGGCATTGTAGGAGTCGTTCCCTTGAATTCTCTCGTAGAACAGTCCGAAGCCCCCGCGAACAACTGTTTTACCATCCCCATACGGGTCGAAGGCAAAACCAATGCGAGGCTGAACCGATTTGTAGTCGTTCTGGACGGCCCCGCGCGGGAACCCGTTGACACCTGCGAGTTGCATGCCGTTGAGATAGAAAGGCGTCGTAAGACCGGCGGGCGTGCTGAATCCTGGACCTGATGTACTCAACGTACCATCGGCTCCTGGCACCTGGGCATTGGCGGCGTTGAAGTCTGCGGGGACGAAGTTGGCGAACCGGTTGAACCGCTCGTAGTTATGTGGCAGCGCGTCATACCGGACTCCGATATTCAGGGTCAGTCTTCTGGCTATCTTCCAGTTATCCAACCCATAAACGGAGTAGCTGTTATTCACCCAGTGCAGGCCATTGAGTGCCTGAAGCTGCGTGAACGAGTCGGCAGTGCCTAGCAAAAAGTTGACATAGGAATCCTTGGAGTTTGTGGAATTGGAGAACTTGAATGTTCCCTGGGTGTTCGACTGAAGCTGCTGGTTCTTGATGAAGTGCATCCAGGAAGCGCCAAATTTGAAGCTATGACGTCCATGCGACCAGGAGAGGTCGTCACGGGTCTGATAGTCCATCGCTGCATTCTTCCAGGGGAAGTATGCAGCATTCCAGTTCGTCCCGTATGGAGTGCCGAGGTCGATCTCCGGGAGGCGGTTGAGAAGGTTATTGCCAGTAAAGAAAGTCCCGGCGGTGAAGCCGGAGGGCTGGGCATAGATTCCTACAGGGGTGAGAGTGATCTTATTGCCATCGAAGTTGAACGCCGTCTCATTCAGAAGATTAGGTGTCAACGTCTGGGTAAGCTTCACCACGGCTGCCCACGCTGGGTTCTGCATGACGCTTCCAACTGTAGGGTAAGAGTCGTTGCTCCACAGCGGAGGGTACAGGGTCTGCGAGTTGGCGTCGTGGATGTAGTTGCCCATCAACTGGAGTTTTTCACTGATTTTATGATCGATGCGGACCAGATCCTCTCGAACATAGGTCGGTGCGCTGACGGAGGTAATGAATTGGTTTGCACCGCTGGCTGCATTCGGCTTCGGGAAGGCGCCTGTGCCCATGAAGAGGACAGCGTTCTGGTCGATCAGGTTGGCAGGGATTGTGTTGTTAGGAAATGGACTCCCAGCAGTCAGACCATCCGTTAGATATAGAGCATTCCTGGCTGGATCATTTGTCACAGGGACAATTGGTGCCGTACCGTTGGAAGGAGGCGTATAGACAAGTGGCTGGCCTGCAGTTGGGAAGTCCGAGGTTGGAATCGTAGTCGTGATGGAAGGTGCGCTTCCTCGAATCTCGCGCCGCGCTTCCTCGTTGAAGAAGAAGAAGGTCTTGTCGCGATGGGTGTTGAAGAGGTGCGGGATATAAAGGGGCCCACCGATATTGCCGCCGAAGACGTTGACGCGCAGCTTTGGTTTGGCCTGCCCATTCATTTTGGAGAGGTAGTTGTTCGCGTCAAATGCCTCATTGCGATTGAACTCCCAGAGAGATCCGTGGAAGTCGCGTGTACCGGACTTGAGAACCATGAGGATCTGGCCGCCAGACCCAATGCCATAGTCGGGGCTGTAGTTGCTGTTCAACGTCTGGAACTGAGAGATCGCATCCTGTGAGACGAGAATACTGAAGCAGCCGCCGCAACCGCGGTCGTAGATCTCACCACCATCGACAAGGTAGATATTGTGGCTCGGTCGCGTTCCGTTGAAACTGATGCCGTTTCCGGCAGTCAATGCCATGACGCCGTTGTAGTCGGGGAGATTGTTTGCGACGCCCGTGCCTAGAACTGCTAGCGCTGTGATATTGCGCCCGTTGGTCGCCAGTTCGGAGACCTGGCTCCCAGAGATAAGATTGCTGATCTCGTTGGTCTCGGACTGGACCTGCAGTGCGTCCGCTTCGACAGAAACGGTCTGTCCGGTGCTTCCCACCTGCAAGACGACATCCTCTTCCAGAGTCTGGGCAACGTTCAGTACGATGCCACTCGTGGTGGACACTTTGAAGCCAGGAGCTGTAATGGTGAGGGTATAGTGCCCGATACGTAGCCCTGTGAAGTTGAAGATGCCCGAACCATTTGTAACGGCGGTCCGGGAGACACCCGCTTCGGTATTGACGAGTTTCACCGAGGCGTTCGGAACGACCGCTCCGGTGCTATCCGTGGCGGTTCCGTTGATGTTTGCATTTTCCTGGGCGTGCGCGCGAGGGATCGAAACCAAGAGCGCTATCAGAGCAATTCCAACTACTAGTAAACGGATGTGACGCATTAGGTCTCCTAAAAGGTGCAAGCCTGCTTTGTATCGACTAGGTACCGCTTGTTGAGGACTGGCCTTGTCGTTTTCTCGTGGTCTTCGTTATCGGTATACGTTATCCGTGAGACTATTCAAGGATCGGGCCTGACCGGAACAACGTGGGATTGCAGCCTGCGTTTTGCTCAATAGGCAGGGATTACAGTTTCGAAACGATTTAGTAGCCAGTTCATGTTCGGAAAAGGAATATATTGATCAGTGCCAGAACTGTCAAGAAATTTATATTTTGAGCATGTGTCTGCATTCTGAGCAGATGATCGCGTCAGACAACAGCCTTTGCACGATTTAGGTCGTGGAAGAATCTACACGTAAGCGTTATCTCCACGCTGTGTAGACAGAGAAAACAATGGATTTCTATCGATCCACTATCTACAGATAGCCTGTGTGCTGATACCACCGAGTTCGCGACCGGTTCTTTAGTCTTTTGGATAGCGCATGGCGAGAATGTGCGTTTCCGTGGCGCGGCTATCTAAGCTGGTCGCCGTAAGAAGAACTTCGAAGCTGCCAAGCGTTCCGTCGGGATGGGTTACCGTCCTGAGAACCTTGCTTAGCTGATGGCTCTCCTGCGGCTTCGGCACATTACCAGTACGCCAAACGCCGGTGGCGCTCCTGGAGTGGGCCTCGGTGAATCCTTCAACGTACAGCTTGCGCTGAAGATCCTCTTCTAACCCTCAAAGTTCATAAGCTGAATGCCCTGACGCAATATTCTTTGCGCCGGGGCATTCTTTTCATGAAAGCATGAACATCGCCTTGAACCGTCGTAATTTCGCTTAGGGCTTTAGTACGTTAGAAACATGCGTAGCCTATCTGGTACGCGGTGGATGCGGTTAGCGGTACTGGCCCACTGTATATGACAAATCCTGTGGTGCTAGGTGCAGTAATGATGATGTTGTTTAATGCAGTTCCTGTGGCTTCGTTTTGAGCTGTAGGAATACAGACGTTTGGCGCTTGCGCTAGAGCTGTTGCAAAGGTAATCGTCACGGCAGCGGAAGATGCCGCCGGGGCTGCACCAGTTATGAACGATGCTGAACCAGAGACGCTTGTGCTGCCTGTAGAGAGTAAGACCGAAGTTGGAAGCGTGCCTGCTCCGGGGCCGGCGACGATGCTGGGAATAGCAGAGTTGCCGAGAAACTGGCTAGCTGCAATCTGCCCAGCCTCTACAAGAGCTGAGTAGTCTCCGTAGGTCCCATTCCCTACGCACAAACGCACGGCTCCAGCGGAGCAAGGAGATATGCCGAGAAAGTCCCCATTTGATGTAGGATTTACCGACCATCCATAAACATAGGTGCCACCATTGGCCCGGATATTACTCGGAGTAACCAGTATCTTCGGGATGTTGCCCCAGACTAGACGCAGGTTGCCATCCAGTGCCCATTCGGTCCGAGTACCAGTGTTATTCTGCTGGCTTGTTCCTTGCCAGTGGAATATTGCACCGGGAGCTATACTATTCGTCATTGTGACGCCTAATGCGTTCATGAACCCATTCGCAATGAATTGAGTGGTTGCTCCGAGCTTGAGCAATGTTGCCCCAGTGCAGGAACCAGAGGCATTGACACATTCTCCTCGTATAAACACGACATCATCACCTGCATTTCCTCCAACAATAGCGGTACCACTTACTGACATGACTATACCGGTGGAATCAGAGGTCTCTGCGATTGCATCGATATAACTGTGATACAAAAATGTTCCGGTCTCGACCGAAAGACCAATTTGACCTCCCCTGACCTGTGCGCGGAACCCACGAATCGACGTGTACCCAAAACTATTGGAACCTCCTGAATTGGTGAAGCGCATGGCAATGGAGTTGTTGTTCGATGTGTCATCTACGAGCGCCATACCCTCCGTGAACGAGACGGTATTGTCGAACCAGTAGCCCGCCGATGTGGCTGACCCATTGAAGTTATTCACCGCTACGTTTTTGAGGTGAATTTTGGAGATGTCACCGGCATGGATACCGCTGACGGCTGTTGACGATGTGTTGTAGATGGAACAGTTCTCAACGGAGGGGCCCTGGTTGGGCTGCGTTGGGGCAGGCCCTGTAATCTGCGCGCTAGGCAGAATGCGGATGGCATCTCCCGATCCCGTGTACGTCAGAATGGTGCCCGGCTCGCAGCGCAGATTCACATACGGGGAGTTGAGGACAATTGTTGTGCTGTAGGTGTAGGTGCCTGCATAAATTGTGACCGTTCCTTGTGTCCATGTTTGTGAATTCTGAGTCACTGTTGGGAGCGAAGCGATTTCATTATTGACCTGGGTTCCGATATCTGAACTCTGGGCTTGTGCCCCTGCGGTCAGTATCGAAAATACAACAATCAAAATTTCCTTCTTCATGTAAAGCCTCTTTTTTTGAATTTTTGTGCTAATGAAAATACAAAGGTTTCCTTGTCAAACCTCGCCGACCCGTATATAGTTGCGAGTCAAATCGAAACAAGGTTAATTTACCGTCAACAAACTTTATTTACAGTAAATGTTGTTTGTAATCATGGTGTTACGTGCCAATCCCAGGCAGCACAGAAACGCATAATGGTGGATCGAGAACGGCGCACTTCCCACTCGAGCGCGACGAGAGGTGGCTCCTCGTGCAACGCATTGTCAGGAGCAAGTCCTTTATCAAGGCGTCACAGCTTCGGGAGATTCTGATCTATGTAACGCACCGGGTGCTTCTGGATGAAAGCGTAGCGATCCCCGAACACGAAATCGCCTGCAAAGTGCTTGGACGAAGAGAAGCTTTCAATCCTAATGATGACAATATTGTTCGGGTACAGGCTGGGCATCTTCGAAAAAAGCTTGACCAGTATTTTTCTACTGAAGGTCTCGAAGAACCACATATCTTAGTGATTCCAAAGGGAGCGTATGTCCCACATTTTGTGCCGCGACAGAATTTGGAGGCTTTTGACAATACAGTCTACACGTTCGAGCAAAATCCAAGTGGGCCGCAAGCTGTTTTCACAACGGCAACTTTAATACCTTCGAAGCTCGAACGAGAGCCAACACCTATTCCTTTCCGCACGCATCCCGACCCTGACAACAATCTTTCCGCACCCGCTCTTTTAGATCAGCCACCCGCAGGGTCGCGATGGAATCTGCAACCTCTTCTGAAGGTCCAATGGTATTGGCTTCTTGTAGCCTTCGGCCTTGGACTTGGTATTATGATTGGTTTCTACCGGCTGACTCCCGCATCGCCTTCTGTCGCTGCAACGAGAGGGCTACCTCGAAATATTATCGAGCAGCGTATCTTTGCGTCAGGCTCTCCTCTCTCGATCGTTAGCACAGACTCAAGTCTTGTCCTACTACAAAACTCCCTGCATACCGACATCTCCATCAACGACTATGTAGGAGGTCAATACCCCTCGAATGTCCTTGCACATTCCACAGATCCCTTGCAACGAACTGCTCTGGAGAATGCTGCAGCGGGGCGCTATACAAGCCTTGGGGACCTGACCATTGCCTGGCAGTGCGAAGATTTGGCCCAACAGTTCAATACTCCAGCAACACTACGGTATGCGCGGTATATGAGTGTGCGGGATTTCGAGAAAGGGAATTTCATTTTAATTGGAAGCCGCAGAGGAAATCCATGGACTTCTCTTTTCGAACCGCAGCTAAATTTTGCTCTCGAAGAAGATAAGGAAACTCATCTCTTTCATTTTGCGAATAAAAAACCTGGACCTGGAGAGCAGAAAATATATTTCAACCAGCAGCAAACAAGCGGAGACTATGTCAGCTATGTCGACATTGCTCTTGTTCCAAATTTAACTAAAACTGGTTATGTTCTTCTCCTCAATGGATCGGTGATGGACTCGAATGAAGCCGCAGCTCATTTGATCTTCGATGGAGACCTGTCTGCTCCTCTCTTGCATACAGTCGATAGTCCAGTAATCGGAAAAACGCAGTCGATTGAAATCTTCCTTCGGGTCCATTCTCTGCAAGGTGCGCCTAATAAATTCGACGTCCTTGCTACTAGAACTAGCCTTATAAATTTCTAAAGAGACTGTGACTGCCTGCACTCATTGCGGTTTGCCGTCTTTTAGCTGGGCTAAAGCGCGTTCAAGGGACGTCTTGTACTGTTGGGCGCGCCCGGGAGTTATCTTGCTGCCGGGATGCTTTATCAGTTGTTGGGTAAGTTGATCATTGGACAGGCCCGCAATGGAATCGAGCAGTTGCTGCACAGAGGCTTGTGCGGCGGTGTACTTTTGCGCGAAGTGTGATAGCTCGTCACGTGCCGTTTCGGGGTGGTAGCTGAGCCGGTCGCCGGTCTGCCACGCATCGATCAGCGGGTCGGGCGACCAGACAAAAGGCCACTCATGGTTGAGAGTATCGTAGGTCGAATGAAGACGGGCGATCGCTCCGGCAAATCCGTCCAACTGCGCTAGATCTGAATGGGACCCCGAGGCACGACGAACTTCGATACGAGTAGTTTCTGATACAGGATGTGAGGGGACACGAACGATGGTCGAAAGAGTGTTGCCATCGTAAGACCACCCACGAGTGATTGCATCGGAAGGCTGCAATGGGAGTAACTCTCCGTTCGCCGTGACAGATTCGGGCGGCCAGTCAGCGGGCAGGCGCAGCTCGTAACCGCGACTCGTCTGCATGCTAGGATAGTTGCCCTGGACGGGGGCGATGTCGACCGTGAGTGTATCGCCCCGCCGCACCGCGGAAAGAGGCGTGAGTGCGTAGACGCCATGCTTGTAGGATTCGGAGTCGCTTCCATCTTCGTAAAGAACATAGGATGAAGACTGTCCTTCGACCAAGGGCCATACGTTGATGATGAGCGGGTCGACTGGCTTCTGGCCGGTGTATTGCATGGGCGGCTGCATGGGAACGATGGCGCCGGTGCGAAGATAGACCGCTTCCTGGTTGATTGAGAAGGAGCGTTCTACCATCGCGGGACCTGAGAGGTGTTTGCCGGAAGACCACTCGACCCACTCTCCTTTGGGTATCCAGACACTCTGCTTCGCCAACTGTGTCGCAGCGTCAACAGGATGAACGACCGGCGAAACAATCATGGAGTCGCCAAATGCATATTCGTCCTTGTTGCTATAAGCTTCCGGCGCTTCCGGGTAGTCGTAATAGAGTGGGTGCAGGAAGGCGGTGCCAGTGTCGTAGGTGTGACGCGCCTCGGTATAGATGTAGGGCTCCAAAGCGTAACGAAGTTGGAAGGTAGAGCTCAGGATGCTTGAGTACGGCTCGGGGTATGCCCAGATACGCCGTTCTGAATCGGGGTTCTTAGTCGTATGGGTGCGAAGAATTGGACTGAAGGCTCCGAACTGAACCCAGCGCGTGTAGAGTTCTGGATCAACGGGACCGGGTACGTGTCCGCCGATGTCATGGCTCCAGTATGCGTAGCCGACGTTAGCCGCGGTGGAGGTAAACCACGGCTGGAAGGCAAGCGAATCCCAGGTCGAGAAGGTATCTCCAGAGAAGCCGATCTGATAACGGTGATTTCCGAGGCCGCCCCAGCGATGGAAGAGTAGAGGCCGCTTACCTTCGCGTTGTTGATCGGTGAAATGAACGTAGTTGAGCCACCATGTTGGGCTGATACCAGCTATCTCGGTGGTGTTCTCCTGTTGCCAATCAATCCACCAAAAATCTATGCCCTGCTTTTCGAGCGGATGGTGCAGGAGATCTATATAGTTCTGTGCAAACTTCTTGTTGGTGATGTTGAAGGGGACATATTTCTTCTCCGCAGGGTCCTGCCCCATAGCCTTGGCCATGGAGGAATATTGATCCTCCCAAGACTGAACACCGGAGGCGGGATGCAGATTGAGGGTAACCTTCAACCCATCCCGGTGTAGCTTTCCAAGGAAGGCAGTGGGATCGGGAAAGAGCAGCGGGTTCCAGGAGTAGCCGTCCCAGCCCTGCTTATGACCTGACTCGTCCATCTTCTCGAAATGCATCCCCAATGTCTTGTGCCAGTCCATGTCGATCACGAAAACATCGAGAGGGGTGTTGCTCTCTCGAAAGCCGCGGGCAAGGTCATCAAGCTCCTGGTCGCTGTAGGCCCAATAGCGCGACCACCAGGCACCAAAAGCAAAGCGCGGCGGTAGGGGAATGCGACCGGCTACGCGGACATAATCCGCGAGAGCCTGCTTGTAACGGTGCCCATAGCCGAAGAAGTACCAGTCTTGTCGATCACCTGCAGGACGCTGCATCGCCCATGGCCAAGTGCTCTGTTCTCCTTGAGCAAAGGTGAAATCGTCGGAGTCGAAGAGCGGGCGCATGGAGTCATCAACCAGCGTCCAGCCATTGCGGGAGAGTAACCCAGGTTCGATGGGCTCATTCGTTTTGTCTCCTCGCACGCCGTCGAGCGTGCGAGTGGTGCCTTGCAGGTTGCCGGTATCGCTAAGTCCGGGATGCCACACAGTAGGCGTGGCATCGCTGGAGTGGAAATCCGTGAGTGTAATGGAGAGATTTGTGGGATTAAATTTGCCATCGTCCTGCGGCGTGTAGCTCATGAGCAGAGCACTCGTTGCAATGGTGAGGCTCTTGCCTTTGTGAGTAACCTTGAATTTTGGTACGACGAGGTGCCTGTTGAGAAAGACGATGGAAGGGCGATCTTCGAAGTGGCCGTCCGCGGCCCACTCCATGCGGATGAGCTGCGGCGTTAGGACGGTGAAGCGGGCATGACCGGACACAATGACAGCTTCCGGATCAGCTATGGCTGAGTAAGAGGCCTCTGGTGGCTTCTGCAGAACGGATGGAGACGGGATCTCACCCTCTATTTGTGCCAATGCAGAAAGAGGCGCCAGCAAAGCTAACACTGACACGAATGCAAAGAAGGGCAACTGTCTCAGGTATATCAACGGATGTATAACCTCTCTTGCTAATCAAAACAGTATCTTTGCTGCGATCTGAATCTGACGTGGGGAGTTAGCTAGAGATGTAATCTGGCCAAAGTTCGCATCGGACACACCTGTGTCCGGCCCAGAGAAGGCTGGAGTATTGGAAATATTGAAGGCTTCACCACGGAGCTCCAACCTGATCTTTTCCGTTATCGCAAATTGTTTGAAGAGGGAGGCGTCCAGGTTTATCAATCCTGGATTGCGGAGATAGCTCGATGTACGCGACATGTTTCCAAAGGTGTAGGTAGCAGGCTGCGAGAAGTCTGCAGTATTGAAATACTTTGTCAGCCGGTCCTCTACCTTCCCTCCAAGCGATGCGTTCTGGCCATTCCAATTGGGACGTTCGCCTGGATTGAAGATGTTAGCTACGTTATTGGCGGAGAAGGCGAGCGGCGTTCCATTATGAGCAGTAAATATCCCATTGAGTTGGTATCCGCCAAACAATGCATCGACCAGGCGGTTCCAGTGGGTTCCAAATCGCTCTCCACGTCCGAATGGAAGGCTATAAACGCCACTGACAACTAAGTTTCGAGACACATCAAAGGTGGACAGCGAGTATGAGTCCTGCATGAGAGGGATACTCGCATCTTGATAAGTACCATTCGAGCCAAAGTTCGAGTTATCGATGGAATAGTCATCTAGGGACTTACTTCCTGTGTAGGAGAGAAGGAGTGTAGCGTCCTTGCTGAACCGCTTCTCGATGCGTATTTGCACTGAATCGTAATGAGAGATCGCCCCAACATCCTGATAACCGTTGACGGTCGTGAACTGCGGGAATGGCGCGAGCAAATACCGCTTCTGAACGGTGGCTCCGGAGAGCGGCCCAGATACCTGAACCTTCCCTTTGAAGGGATTGGGGACGGTAGTCAACAGCTGACCGCCGAGTGCGAGATTGGAATTGGGAAGCTGATTGTAGCTAGGACTATAAGGTAGTTGCAGACCATGGCTTCCGACATAGGAGACGCCGATCAGCCAGTTCGACGGCAATTGATATTCGATGCCTAACTGGTAGTTTTCGGAGTATGGAGAAGGTTGCCGACGCACGCCCGCGACAATGGAACTCCCTGTGCTTGTAAGAAGACCCAGGGTGTTTCCAGTCGCAGGTACAAAGACGCCTCCAGGAAAAGGATTGGAGAGATAATTATTCGGCGTAGCTCCATCGAGAGTGCCATAGTAAGGGGTAGTAGCACGGTAACCCGTGTTCTGAACAGTGGCAGCGGCCTGGTTAGGACTGTCGGCAAAGAAGATGCCAAATGCGCCGCGCACAACAATTGGATTGGACAGGTGGTAAGCGAATCCTAGACGAGGCGAAAAATTCTTGTAGTTAGGGTTGGTAGTATTCCGTGGATTGCCGTTGACTCCGGCGTATTGGAGACCGCCCTTTAGACCTGCGATTCCAGTTGTTGCAGCAAGAGGGGAGGGAACAGAAAGGTCGAGGTAGGTCGTTTGATTGTGACGCTCCGTCCTTGGCCGGAAGAGGTCATATCGGATGCCCACATTAAGCGTCAATTTATCAGTGGCCTTCCAGTCGTCCTGAAGGTAAGCAGCGCCGTAGTGACTGAGCGTGTTGACAATCTTGAAGTAATGCACGACCGACCCTGATGTTCCTAGCCCAAGCAGAAACGATGCAAATCCATCTCCCGCGGTGCTTGAGGCTGTCAGGGCATTGGGACCTTGAGTGAGGGTCGTGCCAAAGCTGAAGGTGCCTGTTGATTCACCGTCATCATTGATGTTGTTTGCTAAGATCCGAAACTCTCCACCAAAGTTAAGCGTATGTCGTGACAGGAGCTTTGTGTTGTTGATGAGAAACGAGTCCTGCAAATACCCGGCCTTTCCCTTACCCTGCTGACCACCAGACCCGATCCCAAGATACCCAGACGGGCTTATTCCTGGAAACGTAAGTGCAGTTGAAGAGCTCGCAAGTGCTGCCGATGCCAGATAGGAAGGGAAGCCCAATGCTGTGGGATCAAATCCGTCAGCGGCAGTAGCAGTGTTGTAGTTGACGTGGGTTACACCTGCCCTCAATTCAAAAATGTATGTTGGACTTACTGCGAAGCTATAGTCCAATCCAGCACCAATCGCAGGCTGAGAACCAGTCGATGCGTTCTGCGCTATCTGAATCGCCGCAGGAAATAGATGAGCGTAGCCTTGTACCGGGTTCCTCTTGGAGAAGCGGAATGACACACGCTGACGATCGGAGATCACCTCGTCAACCTTGATATCGTATTGATTGATCGAGTAGGGATTTGCGCCGTTGGCGAAGTAGTTGTTTATTCCGAACGCGGCTGTGTTGGGTAAAGGGTAGTACTTGAGAATATTGGCGGCGACAGCATCAAACCGCGATGGATTGATCATATTTCCCTGAAATGCCGTTCTCGAATAACTGGTAGAACCCGAGGAAGAGACAGTTTTCACGGTAGTGAGCGGATCGTAGATCACAATCTTGGCCCCCGTATTGGTCACATCTCCTGAAAAGTCTCCCCCCCGTTCAGCGAGGGTCGGTACTCTTGCCAGGAGTTGAGTCCCGGCTTCTTGACGGAGACCTTCATAGTCGACGAAAAAGAACGTCTTATCGCGCCCATGGTAGAGCTTCGGTATATATACCGGGCCTCCAAGGCTGAAGCCGAACTGGTTTCGTTTGAAACTTGGCAGCGCGACTTTTGCCCTGTCGGAAAAGAAGTTGTTTGCATCAAGGTAAGAGTTGCGAAGGAAGTCGTAGACACTCCCATGGAGATCGTTCGTTCCAGATTTGTAGATTATATTGATGATGCCGCCGGCGGCGTTGCCGAACTGCGAAGAGAAGTTGCTGGTCTGTACCTTGAACTCCTGGGTGGCATCGACCGAGGGAAAGATGCTGAGAATCGTGAAGTTGTCTGACGGCGGAGCGGCTGGAACACCGTCCAACAGAACGTCTGTGCTGCCAGATCTAGCGCCGTTCACGTTGAACTGTAGACCGATAAAGGTGGAGTTGACCGTGCCTGTGACACCCGGGACGAGGAGAATCAAACTGTATGGATTTCTCTGGTTCAGAGGAAGGTTTTCAATGCTCTGATTGCTGATGACTTGTCCGATATCGGAGCTCTGAGTCTCCAATAAAGGTTCGGCGGAGTTTACCTGAACGGTTTCAGTGGTCGATCCCACTTCCATAACGAGATCCAACTGCGCGGTCTGGTCGACATTCAGCACCAAACCCGATCGCAAAAGACGCTTGAAGCCGGGCGCATCCACAGTGACGGTATAAGGCCCGGGAGGTAAATTGGGAACGTTGAACAGTCCCAGACTGTTTACCTGAGCCTTCACCGTTACCTTAGTCCCGTCGTTCGTAACGGAAACCAGAGCATTTGGGATAACGGCAGCACTGGAGTCGCGGACCGTCCCTCCAAGCGAGGCTGTAATCCTTTGCGCGTTCAGTTGGGACTGGCCTGCGAAGAAAAGCGAGATGACGAGCGTCAGAAGAAGCCACGCTTTACGGGGCTGAAACGTGGAGATCGGGCACAACTGAGTGAGCTTTCGGTGCATTGCGGCCTCTAAAACTAAACGAAATAGCAGTGAAGTAGGTAGAGCGGTCAGCTTGAAGTTGCGGTTGAAGATGACCGGGTATCCACAATCAAAACTGATCCGTGGTAAATTGCCGAGCCGAACCCATCAAGGTTAATTTACCGTCTATAGGGTTCGTTTACGGTAAATTGTTATTTGTAATCAATATGTTACGCGTCAGTTTTGCGCAGTTCGAAAACTAGAACGCACGAACGCAAGCCTGGTTTTTTTCAGCTTGGGCGTAGGTTCTGGATAGCCTGGGAGTGGCTAGTAACGGGTGGGTTGGCGGATTTTTTGGGGTGATCCGATCAGGAATCAGACGTGAACGGTTGGCGTAGCCCGCAAGACACGCGAGCGTCTTGCTTACCCGATCACGCCCATTTTTATCCGCAGCTTCTGTCCCCCAATTCTTGCTATAGAGCCAGAATTATGGTTCGAACCTGGGAGGACACAAAAGGGGCATAGAAAGAACGCAAAGAATCAGAGGGTTATAGTGTTTATTTTCAATAGTTTATGGTGGAGGCGGTGGGAGTCGAACCCACGTCCGAAACTACCAACAACAGAGAGCTTTCATGCTTTTTCCATGTTCATTTTTGTCTCGTCTCCGGCACTTAGAACGGACGAAGATACGCCGGCGACCAGTCTGATCAATCTCATCCGACCCGCTCAGACGGAGCAGGGAAGACCAGCCTACTGTGCGACGATCGGTACAGGCCCGTAGGCGAAGCTTGAGCGATCGGCTACTTATTTAATTAAGCAGCAAGAGCGAACTGAGGTTCGGCACTTATAGTTTTGTGAGCGATTACGGGTGTCCACACCCCGGCATGCCTCTCTGCCACAAGCAATCCCGTCGAAGCCGTGACGCCCCCATTTGGAGCAGCAACGCCGATGCATTGGGCCTTGCAAAGAACTGTTTTCAGTATACTCTTCAACGGATCTCGACCTAAGCAAACGCCAGAATCACCGCGCCCAGAGCGACCAGCGATCCACCCACGACCTTCAGCGGAGTCAGCCTCTCTCCAAGAAACACTGCCGCAAACACGATCACCAGCACCACGCTCAGCTTATCCACTGGAGCCACGCTCGACGCAGGCCCCATCTGCAACGCACGGAAGTAGCAGAGCCACGAAAGCCCGGTGCATACTCCCGACAGCACTAGAAAGACCCAGCTTCGCCGCCCGATCAACGCCAGATCGTTGTGCTTTTCCAGCCCAATTGCAATCGCCCAGGTGAAGACCAGGATCACGCTAGTCCGTATCGCAGTGGCCAGGTTCGAGTCCACTCCTTCGACCCCAACCTTCGCTAGCAACGCAGTTGCAGCGGCAAATACAGCCGACAGTAAAGCCCAAAAGACCCAGGTCATGCCTATAAGAGTACGCTTCGGCCGGAGGAAAATCAGCTAGAGCGTAGCAGCTTCCAGGTCGACTTTCTGCCAGTCCCCACGCTCAATCCCTGCCCTTATCTGGGAGGGTGTCTTGCCGGCCTTGGTTTGCTGATACGCATAAACCGCCTCGCGCATGCAGGTCGAACAGGCCGCGCCATGGGTTCCTTCGAAGCAGCTATGCAGGCTGTTATGCCCCATCTCCCGGTCGCAGCGGCAGTAGCAGGGCTGCTGGTGCAGGACCGCGGGGATCTTTGCCGCCATCTTGTACGCCGTCACCTGGTAGGGATGTGAGAAGTATGGCCCCGTCAACTGGTTGCCACTCAGCACGGAAGGCAATGGCTTGGAGGGCGCAACTGCGTTGTAAGCCGGAACATCCTCGGAGGGGTTCGACCACTGCGCCGACGCAACCATCGTGGCAAGACCAAGCGCGATACATCCCATCAGTCGCTTCATAGCAACATCATAATCCGTGTTTATGTCAGGGGAAGAGGGTCGCTGCCCACCAGCTTAAAAAAAGGACGGCATGAACGGTGTTTTGCCCATGCCGGGAGGCCAGTGACGCAACTTGTATCGGTGAGCGGTAATCCAGCTTCTACCGAAAATCTTTCGACTGCGAATCCCTCTCGCTTGTCTATGTAAGATCATAGCACGGGTTTTCCATTTTTCACATTTCCATACATTTTTTATTTAAAAAAGTGAAAAGCATGGAAAACAGGGGATTAGAGCTCTCGGCTGAGCCTCTCAGCCATCGCCGCATCCCGCTCCGTAATGCCGCCAGCATCATGGGAAACCAGCGCCAATCGCACTTTGTTGTAGCGAATATCGATGTTCGGATGGTGTCCAGCTTCTTCCGCGACCCCCGCCACCCGGTTCACAAACGCCATTGCGCCTACAAAATCCGGGAAACCCCACTCCCTCACCAGCATCCCGTCTCTTAGTTTCCACTCAGGCTCGGCTGTCAAAAGCTCATGAATCTCCACTACCGTCAATTTGCCCATAGCACTCTCCTTAGCACCCCTTTTTTGCCTCAATCGAAGCCCGCCGAGCTGTCGCCCATCCTTCTTTCGTCACCTGGCGGCTCCGTCCAAGCCCAAGCGCCCCATCCGGGATGTCCTTTGTGATGCAGCTTCCCGCCGCCACGTATGCCCCCGCGCCCACCGTAACCGGGGCCACCAGCGTCGAATCCGACCCCACAAACGCGCCGTCCCCGATCGTCGTCACGTGCTTGTGGACGCCGTCGTAGTTGCACGTAATCGCCCCTGCTCCAATGTTTACCCCAGCCCCAATCACCGCATCGCCCAGGTAGCTCAGATGGTTGGCCTTCGATCCTTTGCCCATCGTCACCTTCTTGGTCTCGCAGAAGTTCCCCACATGGGCCTGTTCGCCGATCCGGCTCTCTGGACGCAGATGAGCGTATGGCCCCAAGATCGCCCCATCGCCGACTTCGGCACCGTCCAGTACGCAGCCATTTCTCACCAGCACGCCATCTCCCAGCACTGAATCTTGTACCACCGAGTAAGACCGCACCCGGCTGTCCGCTCCGATCCGCGTCGCGCCCAGCAACTGTACATAAGGCTCAATCACCGTATCCGCGCCTACTGTCACCTCCGCATCGATCACGCATGTGTCTGGTCTAAAGATCGTGACGCCCTCCGCCATCAGGCGATTCGCCGTGGCCAGCCGCATCGCTGCATCCAGGTGCATCATCTCAGCGATCGTGTTCGCTCCCAGCACCTCATCCACGCTCTCCGCCTTCACTGCGACCACGCGTTCGCCATCCGCGACCAGCATCGCCGCGACATCTGTCAGGTAGAACTCTCCGTGAGCGTTGTTCGTCGAAAGAGAATCGAGCTTTCCAAGCAGCGCCGCCGTCCGAAAGCAGTAGATCCCCGAGTTGATCTCCGGTGCGCTCCTCTGCTCCGCGGTCAATGCCTTCTGCTCGACGATCGCTGTCACCTCCGGCCCGTCCTGCGTCGCTCGCAACACCCGCCCGTATCCTGTCGGATCGCCGGGCACCGCCGTCAGAATCGTCATCGCTGCGTGCTCGGCCAGATGGACCTTACAGATCGCCGCAATCGTCTCCGGCCGGATCAGCGGCACATCGCCCGAGAGCACAAGCAGGTTCTCCGGAACCGCCGCGCCAGTCGCCAGAAAATGCGCCTTCACCTGCTGCAGCGCATGTCCCGTTCCACGCTGTTCCGCCTGCAATACAAACTGCACCCCAGTTGCGGCAACCGCAGCCTTTACCCGCTCCGCCTCATGCCCCACGATGCAATAGATCCGTTCCGCCGGAACCACCTTCTTCGCTGCCGCGATCACATGCAGCAGCAGCGCCCGTCCGCCAATCTCATGCAGCACCTTTGGCCGCTTGCTCTTCAGCCGTGTGCCCTTGCCCGCTGCCATAATCGCAATTGAAAATCCCGCAGTATCCATAGCTCAAGATTTTCTCACGCAACCTCACTCCTTATACGAAAGGGTGAGAGAGTCCTCGGCTGTGCTAGCATCTCGAATCGCAGCCGGTTCTCAAGGAGTCCTCATGCGAAAGCCCGTCCTATCTCTCATCAGTGCCGTATTCCTGCTGGCATCGTTCGTCAATCTACACGCCGCCAGTCTGGCGGGAGTGACTCTGCCGGATACGGCGCAGGTCGGGGGCACAACGCTGGTGCTCAATGGTCTGGGATTGCGAACGAAGTTCATGGTGAAGGTCTATGTCGCGGGGCTCTATCTTGAGCAGAAGTCGTCAGACCCCAGCACCATCATCAAGACCGACGCACCCAGGCGGATCGTCATGCAGTTCGTGCACAGTGCGAGCAAGAGCCAGATTACCGGTGCCTTCGACGACTCGTTCAACGACAATGCGCCGGATGCCAGGAAGACGATGAAGGCCGACATCGACCGGTTGCTCGGCGCGCTCGAACCCGTCAAGGAGGGCGACCAGATGGTCTTCACCTACGTCCCTGGTACGGGTACGACCCTCGTCATCAACGGCAAGGAGAAGGTGACCATCGCCGGTCCGGCCTTCGGCCAAGTGCTCTTCTCGGTGTGGCTTGGACCGAAGCCGCCCAGTGCGGATCTGAAGAAGGGACTACTCGGGCAGTAGAGTCAGTGCCGGGGTGAAAGAGGTCGTTACGAAAAGTCATTCGGAGTGGAGTGTAGTGATTGGATCGAGGCGCATGGCGCGTAGCGCCGGGATATAACTGGCGGCGAGCGCGACAGTGGTAAGTACAAGGGTGACGCCAGCGAAGGTGGGCAGATCGGTAGGCGATACGCCATAGAGCAGTCCGGCCATGAGGTGAGAGACGATGAGCGCACCGGCCACACCCAGCCCGGCCCCAGCGGCGGCCAGACCGAGTCCCCGGCGCAGGACCATCTTGAGAATAGTGCCTCTTTGAGCTCCCAGCGCGAGGCGAATGGCGATCTCACGTCTTTGTTCATTCACGACAAAGGAAATGGTCCCGTAGATTCCGAGTCCAGCGAGTAGCAAGGCAGTGGCCGCAAAAAACGCCACCATTTCCATCGAGAATCGCCTCACGGAAAGTGAGGTGGAGAGCACGTCCTCCAGCGTCTCCGCATGGAAGACGGGAAGTCCCGGATCGACAGCTTGAACCTGGCTTCGCTCCTGTCCGAGGATGGTGCTGGGATCGAGTTGCCCGCGAAGAAAGATGGCCAGATCCTTGGACGGGTGCTGGTACACACTGCGGTAGATCTGCGGAATTGCCGCGTCCGCCAACGATTCCGTGCGGGCATCCTCAATTACGCCGACGATCGTGGTCCAGGTCGGCTTGGCAGAGTTCAACAGCTCGCGACTATCCAAGTGCAGACGGACGCGTTTGCCAAGCGGGTCCTGGTCTGGCCAGTAGGTGCGAGCCGCAGCCTGATTGATGACCGCAATCTGGGGCGTACTCTCAAGGTCCTGGTCGCTGAAAAGGCGTCCGCGCAACAGCGGCATGCCCAACAGGTGGAAGTATTCGGGCGAAACGATGGGGCTATCGATCACAGGAGCCTGATTGTCCATCGTCTCGATGCCTTCGCGAATCAATGGCAGCTGGCTGGGATGGCTGTGGCCCAGGGGAAGAGCGTCCACGTCGCCGATGGCCGCTTCTTGTACGCCCGGCAGGGTTCGGTTGCGGCGTAGAACCTCGCGCAGCAAGACCGCTTCCTGGGTCGCGGTCCGGTAGGTATCTTGACTGGGATCGTTAGGTCCCGGAAGCCAGGTTTGAATGGCCATAACGCGGTCAGGATTGAAACCGGGCGGCACCTTGAACAAGTCCCAGAAACTGCGCAGCAGAAGCCCCGCGGCGACCATGAGCACCAGAGAGAGCGCCAATTCACTGACGACCAGAATCTGGCGGGCGCGCGAGCGACCAAGTGATCCGCTTGACCCGCGTCCTTCCTGGCGAAGCGTACCGATCAAATCGACACCGCTCATAAGCCAGGCCGGTGCAAGCCCGAAGATGGTTCCGGCGGCGGCGGAGAGGGCCACGGCAAAGGCCAGCACGCCCCAGCCAACCCCTATGTCATTGAGGTGCGGAAGGCTCTCCGGAACAAGCCGCAACAGGAGATGCTGGGCACCGAAGAGAATGGCAAAACCAGCGATTCCGCCAAGCAGGAAGAGCAGCAGAATCTCGGTCAGAAGCTGGCGGATAAGGCGCGTTCTTTGCGCTCCCAGAGCCTGTCGAACCGCGATCTCACGGCCTCGCCCACTGGCCCTGGCGAGCAGGAGATTTGCGACGTTGACGCAACTGATCAGCAGGACCAATCCTACCGCGCCGAACAGCAGAACGAGAGATTGGCGAACGCTGCCGACCACGCTTTCGCTGAGCGGAATCAGGCGCACGGTCCATGCGGCCTGTGCCGGATACTCGGCCGGATATTGCTTTTTCAGCGACTCAACCAGCGCATCGAGGCGTTCCTGCGCGGCCGCAATCGAGAGGCCGGGCTTCAGGCGCGCGATCACTCGACTCGACTGACGTGAACTGCGCAGCGGGGGCGGAAACGGCAGGCCGGCCATGCCGGCTCCCAGCCACACTTCCGTATTCCACTCTTCGCTGGTTGAGCCCAGATCGCGAAAACCGCGCGGCATGACGCCCACGACGTGATAAACGTCGTTGTCCAGGCGCAGAGCTTTGCCGACAATGTGCGGGTCGGCTCCGAATTCCCTTTTCCAGAGCCCGTTGCTGATCACGGCCTCCAGGTTGAAGCCGGGAGTGGCATCGTGCGGATCGAATGTGCGACCCAACTGCGCGTCTACACCAAGGACCGCGAAGTAATTCGGCGTCACATGCTTATAGCTGAGACGCTCGGGCTGTGCACTGCCGGTGAGGTTCACGTCTGCGCCGTGACCGGAGACCGACACGGACTGGAATATCCCAGCACTCTCGAGGTCTCTCCACTCAGGGACGGAGATGCCGACGTCCTGCGCGCCTACGCCGGGAAGGTCGTCCTCAACGCGCACCAACTCGGCAGGACTTGGATACGGCAAAGGGTGCAGCAGCGTGGCGTCGATCACGCTATAGATCGCGGTGGTAGCTCCGATGCCCAGCGCCATTGTGGCGATTGCAATGAAAGAGAATCCAGGAGATCTCACAAGCATGCGGACCGCGTACCGCAGGTCGAAGAGCAGATTCTCGATGAAAGGAATGCTGTGCTCGGCGTGGTGGTGTTCGCGGATCGCCTCCGCCGCGCCAAGCTTGAGTGCGGCCTGACGCCGCGCCTCGGCGGGCGACATACCGGCATGCATGTTCTCTTCTGTCTGGAACGCGAGATGTTCGGCGATCTCTTCCTGCAGGCGCTGGTCGGCACTCCGCTTTGCCGCGAAATTGGAAAGGCGAATCAGGAAGCGTCGCAGGAATTTCACGGTAAATCCTCCGCCTTGACTTTGAAAAAGCGTGCGATAATCGCTGCGGTTTGTTCCCAATCGCGGGTCTCTGCCTGGAGTTGCTTGCGGCCGGCCCCGGTAAGGCGATAGAAGCGCGCGCGGCGGTTGTTTTCCGATGCGCCCCACTCGGAGGCAATTGAGCCTTCATGCTCGAGCTTGAGCAGCAGTGGATAGAGCGTGCCCTGATTCACATCCAGAAGGTCTCCGCTGATCTGCTCGATGCGCCGGGCAATTCCCCAGCCATGCTGCGGTCCCAGGACATCGAGTGTCTTGAGGACCATCAGCGCGAGCGTACCTTGCAAGACGTCCGGCTTTTCTTTCATGGCGAATCAACCTTTAGGTTTCCAACAGGAGAATAATTGCATGCTTCCTTTTGGAAAGCAACAGGAAATTTTGACCTTTATTTCGACGACAAATCCAGAAGAGCTGTCGGGAAACCGCCGGGGCACTGTTCATTGAAGACGGCGTAGTTTGATTTTTAATGAGAAAGTCGGCCAGTGTCCGCCGATCGGCTTGCGCATGATCCTCGGTTAACGAGAACAGGCCAAGGCGCTCATTGAGGCCTGAACACGGGGCACTGGGCATTTCCGGCGAATTGTTGCCAACTCGGAAGTCGGACCAGCGATGAGCTGGGTCCGAGCGCAGACTTTCGTAACAGTCTCGAAACTCCTCGCAGCAGTATCTGGAGAGACTCCGAGACTCAGGTTCTTCCCAGCCGCTACTTCTTCGGCATCGGAGGAATCGTAATGTCCAGCGGCGTCACCTTTCCCAGCGTACTTAGCGGAGGAGCGAACTCCGAGGCGTTCCCCACGACAACCGTGGCTAGCTTCGACTCGTCGATGTACTTGTTAGCCACTCGCTCCACGTCGGCTGATGTCACCTTGTCGATCCCTACGCGATATCGCTCCAGGAAATCCGCCGGATAGCCGTAGAACGCCAGTGTCACCTGCTCGGCCAGCACCTTGTCGGGCGAGTCGTAGTTGAAGATGAACGAGTTCAACACCTGTTCCTTAGCCTTTCGCAGTTCATCGACGCTGGGCGGAACCGTCTTCAACCGGCCGATCTCCTCCATCATCGCTTTGGTTGCCGCGACCGTGCTCTCACTCTTCGTCCCGGCTCCGACGAAGAACATCCCGGGATGGTCGTAGGACGTGCCGAAGCTGCCACCCACGCTGTATGCGAGCCCCAGCTTCGTCCGCACATTCTGCACCACGCGCGATCCGAAGCCGCCCGAGAAGACCTCGTTCATCACGCTCAGTGCGTAGTAGTCCGGATTGTCCTCTCGCGTTCCCAGCCCGACGATATAGACGTTCGACTGGTCCACATCGGTCTTGTCTACAAAGTAGAGTCCTGGCTTCGGCCCGGGAAAGGTCATCTCCGTCGCTTCAAACGCCGGCCCCTTCGCCAGCGGCTCGAATGCAGCGCGCAGCTTCGACTCCATCGCCGCTCCGTCGAAGTCGCCTGAGACCGCGACGATCATGTTGTTCGGCACGACCGATTGTTTATGCCATGCCTTCAGGTCGTCCAGCTTCACCGCCTCGACTGTCGCAAACTCCGTCTGGCGTCCATACGGGCTGTCCGCGCCATAGACCAGCTTCACCGCTTCGCGTCCCGCGATGCCGCTGGCGTCATCGTTGCGTCGCGCGATTCCAGCCTCCATGCGACGCTTCGCAAGCTGCAGCTTGTCCTGCTTGAAATCCGGTTGCAGCAGTACCTGCATCGTGATGCCGAAGACAGTATCGAAGTCGCTCTTCAGGCTCGACCAACTCACCGAGGTAGTCGCCTGGCTGCCGCTGGTCTCTACCGATGCCGCTTTTGCGTCTAGCTGATCGTCCAGCGCGTCGCCGTTTACCGCCGTCGCCCCGCTAGTCCGCCAGGTCTGCCCGTAGAGCGAGACTAATCCCACCTTCGCCGCAGGTTCATCGCGGCTGCCACCGCGTATCAGGATGCGCCCATTGATAAAGGGCAGCTCATGATCTTCCTCGAGTAAGATCACCAGCCCGTTCGTCAGCTCGATCCGTCGTGGCTGCACTGGCTTGAACGCATGGAGCGGAGGAATCGCAATCTTCTTCCACGGCTCAGAGGAGACAGTTTTCGTGGCCGCGTCATGCGCCGGTGCTTCCTGGGCAAGGCCTGTGGCGCCGATCATTCCTGCAAGTCCGAGAACAGCCAGCTTCATCGAAAGGTCTCTCATTTCGCACCTCCCGCGCTCTGCGGAGCAGGTGGTGGCGCCACCGTCTCGATCCGCGCGCTGGTCCGGTTGCTCTCGATGAAGATCTTGTTCGCTACCCGTCGGATATCCGCTTTGCTTACCTTGTCGATCTTGTCCAGATCGAGGAACATCTGCCGCCAGTCGCCGAAACGAGTCTGGTACTCGGCCAGCGTGTGCGCCAGCCCGTCATTGTCTGCCAGCCCGCGCAGCATGTCCGCCTTCGCTCTGGTCTTGAAGCGCTCTAACTCGGCGTCGCTGACGTCCTCGTTCTTCAATCGGTCCAGCTCCTTCTCAATCGCGACGCGTAACTCGTCGTTCGTATGTCCCGGCAGCGGAGTCGCGTACACCGCGAACAGCCCGGGAAATTTCTCGCCCGGAAACCCGCTGAACCCTTGCGCCGTCTGTGCGATCCTCTGATCACGCACCAGGCTGCGATAGAGCCGCGCGGTTCGCCCGTTCGAGAAGATGTCTGAGATCGCGTCGTACACCGCATCGTCCGGATCGCGGTAGTCCGGCTTGTGATAGCCCTCTATATAGAAGGGCTGCGAAGCATCGCGGATGATGACGGACTTTTCCGCCATCTGCGGTGGTTCGATTGTCGTCATCGGCTCCGGCTTCGGCCCCGCCGGTATTGGCGCGAAGTATTTTTCCAGGACCGGCATCGCCGTGCTGGCCTTCACATCGCCCACGACTGCGATCACGATGTTCGAAGGCACATAGTATTTTTTGTGGAAGGCTTCCGCCTCGGTCGCTGTTACCTGGGTGATCTCGCTCTCCCAGCCGACGCCGCTGCGCCCATAGGGGTGGGCTACATACGCGGTCGCCAGAAACTGCTCCACCATCCGGCCAATCGGGGAGGAGTCGATTCGCATCCTGCGCTCCTCGTTCACGACATCGCGCTCCTTGTAGAACTCGCGCTCTACCGGATGGGCGATCCGCTGGCTCTCCATATAAGCCCACAGCTCCAGCCGGTTCGACGGCATGCTCCAGAAGTACTGGGTCGAATCCTCTGACGTCGAAGCATTCACTCCCACCGCGCCGTTCTGCTCCGCGATCTCCGAGAACTGATTAGGGATGACGTACTTCTGCGCCTCAGCCTGAGCGTCCTCAAACGCCTTTTTCAGGCTTGCCAGCTTTTCTGGGCTTTGGCCGACGCGTTTGCGATACTCCGCGTCGTAGGCGGCATACGCGACTTCGACCTTTGCCAGCGCGATCTTTTCCGCTGGATAGTTAGTCGTCCCGATCTCTGTCGAGCCCTTGAATGCCATGTGCTCGAACATGTGCGCCAGCCCGCTTGCACCTTGCGGATCGTCCACGGAACCGGCGTCGACTTCGGTGTAGAAGCTGAACACTGGCGCCTCGGGGCGCTCGCACACGATCAGCGTCAACCCATTGGGAAGCACCTTGACTGTCGTTCGCTTTTCGAAGCTGGCCAGGTCCTGCGCCCGCACCGCGGAGCACGCTCCTGCTATCAGAACTGCAACCAATAACGCACGTACTCGCACCAATCCAGCCTCCAGGATCACAGAACTTTAACCATACCCGAAGGTTTCAATCGGGAACATCGCCAAAAAAGAGAGCGGCTATCGAACGAGAAATTTCCTATATCACAAAATTGTTCCACGTGGAACAATTTGTTTCACGGCTTGCTTTTGATCATCGACTCTTCTGAAGAAGACGAGCCAGAGCGGCAAAATGATGCAGCCCAACTCGTGTTCAAGCCATGCGAACCTTATTGCTTCCCACCCTTCGCAAAGGCGCGAAGGATGGGGCACCCGGCTTGTTGTGGTGCTTCGAGCGAAATGCGGGGATTCTTCGCTCCGCTCAGAATGACAGGATTAGAGTTTGGTGGGGTGGTGTCTTACCTCCCACCCATCGCGGTGAGGCTGCGATGGATGGGCACCCGGCAGTTTTAGCGCAAAATAGGTTCACGGACTGTTGACTTGACTCACTGAATGGTCATTCAGTATCGTTCAGGCGTCCGGTGATTTGTCCCGGAGGGGAACCAGAAGCTATGTTGACCAGTACCGCCAGCAGACAGATTCGTAAAGTCGCCGTCCTCGGCGCGGGTACGATGGGCTCCCGTATAGCCGCTCATATCGCTAATGCCGGGGTTCCCGTTGCGTTGCTCGACATCGTTCCTGCAGGCATTGCGGCTGATGCATCGAAGGTACAGCGCAATGCGGTGGTTCTTGGCGCGCTTGACGGGTTGAAGAAGGCCAAACCGGCTGCCTTTTATACCGTCGACTCCGCCCGGCTGCTGACCCTTGGCAACTTTGAGGATGATCTCGCGCTGATCGCAGATTGCGACTGGATTATTGAAGTGGTCGCTGAGAATCTGGAGATCAAGCTGGCGCTGCTCGAGAAGGTGCAGCAGCACCGCCGTCCGGGCTCTATCCTGACGACGAACACCAGCGGTATTCCCATCGCCAGCATCGCTGCGGGGCTTTCGGCTGAGGCGAAGCCGCACTTCTTCGGGACGCATTTTTTCAATCCGCCGCGCTATATGCGGCTGCTTGAGATTATTCCAACGCCTGACTCCGATGCCTCGGATGTTGCGACGATTGCTCATTTCTGCGATCAACGGCTGGGCAAGACGATCGTCCGCTCGCACGATACGCCGAACTTTATCGCCAACCGCATCGGCACCTTTTCGATGGGCAACGCGATCCGCCTGATGATGTCGCAGGGGCTCACGATTGAAGAGGTGGATACGCTGACCGGTTCGGCGCTGGGCTGGCCAAAGACCGGCACCTTCCGGCTCGGCGACCTGGTTGGCGTCGATGTGCTGGCCCATGTAGCCACGAATTTTTCGGCGCAGGCTGAGCGGATCAAAGACGAGCGTCAGGATGTGACGCTTGCCCCTTTCATCACGCAGATGCTGGGCAACAAGTGGCTCGGCGATAAGGTTGGTCAGGGCTTTTATAAGAAGGCTGGACGCGATGAGCAGGGCCGCGATTTGCGGCTCGTGCTCGACTGGCAGACGCTTGAGTACAAGCCTTCCACGAGGCCGAAGTTCCCCGCGCTCGAGATGGCGAAGAACGTCGAGAGCACTGGTGCGCGGATCGCGCAGCTGCTCCACGCCGATCCAACGAAGGACAAGGCGGCTGCGTTCTATTGGCCGTTGCTGACCGAGCTGTTCACCTATTCCGCCAATCGTGTGCCCGAGATCGCGGACAGCATCGTTGAGATCGACCAGGCGATGAAGGCAGGCTTCAACTGGGAGTTGGGGCCGTTCGAGATCTTCGACGCTGTTGGAGTTCGCACTACCACGGAGAAGATGCGCGCTGCGGGGCTGCCGATCGCTGCGAATGTGGAGAAGCTGCTGGCCTATGGCGCGGCGCACGGTGAGACAGAACCCACATGGTACAAGGACGATCCCTCCACGCCTTCAGGGCGGCAGTTCTTCGATCCAGTAAGTGGTAGTTACAAACCGGTTGTTGTTCCTGAGGGTGTCTCGAGTCTTGCTGTCATCAAGAAGCAGCGTGGTGTTGTCAGGAAAAACGCTGGTGCCTCCGTTGTCGATCTGGGCAATGGTATCGCGGCGATTGAACTGCACTCGAAGATGAATGCGCTTGGCGATGACATCGTCAACCTCATCACGCAGACCCTGAAGCCTGCGAGCGAACAGGTCGCTGACTTTGAGGCCTTTGTTATCACTGGCGACTCGGCTAATTTTTCCGTTGGTGCGAACCTGATGCAGCTGCTGCTCGGCGTGCAGGAGGAGGAGTGGGATGAGGTCGAGCTTGCCATCCGCGCCTTCCAGAACATGACGCAGGCGATTAAATTCTGTCCGCGCCCCGTGGTTGTCGCGCCTTATGGGATGTGCCTTGGTGGTGGCGTTGAGATCTCGCTTCATGCGGCTGCGCGCCAGCCTCATGCGGAGCTTTATATGGGATTGGTCGAGGCTGGGGTTGGCCTGATTCCCGGTGGTGGCGGGTGCAAGGAGATGACGCTTCGCAGCATCGAGGCAGGCTCCAGCATTCGTCCGGACGCACGCGGCGAAGGGGTAGAGATCTTCGAGGCGTTGAAGAAGAACTTCGAGACGATTGCGAAGGCCGCGGTTTCGACCAGTGCTGCGGAGGCGCGTGGGTTAGGCTTTCTTCGCCCGTCGGACAACATTACTATGAGCCGCGAGCGGCTGCTGACGGATGCCTCGGCGAAGGCGCGTGCGCTGGCGGACGCTGGCTATGCGGCACCTGCTCCGCGAACCGATATTCCGGCTCCGGGAGAGAATGCTCTCGCTACGTTGAAGCTCGCTGTGTGGACGATGCGCGAGGGGCAGTACATATCCGAACATGACGCGAAGGTTGCCAATTGGGCGGCACATATTCTCTGCGGCGGTAAGGTGACGCCGGGGACGCTGGTGAGCGAGCAGTATCTGCTCGACCTGGAACGCGAGGCGTTTTTGAGTTTGTGCGGAGAGAAGAAGACGCAGGAACGCATTGCTTTTACGCTGAAGACAGGTAAACCGCTTCGCAACTAAGAAGGGCTGCATTATGAAAGAAGTCATCATCGCCTCTGCTGTTCGTACCGCCATCGGGAAGGCTCCGCGTGGCACGCTTCGCTCGACTCGTCCTGACGACCTTGCCGCTTTTGCTATCAATGGAGCGCTGGCCAGGGTTCCGCAGCTTGATCATTCGGAGGTCGAGGATGTCATCCTCGGCTGCGCGATGCCGGAGGCTGAGCAGGGCATGAACGTGGCGCGGGTTGCGAGCTTTCGCGCTGGCTTGCCGATCACTTGCTCGGGCATGACGATCAACCGGTACTGCGCGTCGGGGTTACAGTCGATTGCGCTGGCGGCAGACCGGATTCGCGGTGGCAGTGCTGACGTGATCGTTGCGGGTGGGACGGAGAGCATGTCGTATGTGCCGTTCGGGGGCAACAAGATCTCGGTGAACCCGTGGTTGGTGGAGAACTATCCGGGCAGCTATATGTCGATGGGGCTGACGGCGGAGCGGGTAGCCGCGCACTACGGCATCACGCGGGAGCAGATGGACCAGTTCTCGTATGAGTCGCACCAGAAGGCGCTGGCTGCGATTGCGGCTGGCAGGTTCGACGATGAGATTGTGCCGATCTCGGTTGCAATTACGACTCCGAACGGGAAAGGTAAGGCCAAAACCGTTGAGGCGGTCTTCAAGCAGGATGAGGGGCCGCGTGCCGATACCTCGCTTGAGGCGCTTGCGAAGCTGAAGCCGGTCTTTCATGCGAAGGGAACGGTGACGGCGGGGAACTCCTCGCAGACGTCGGATGGCGCGGCTGCTGCGGTGGTGATGTCCGCCGAACGCGCGGCGCAGCTGGGGATTCCGGCGATGGGGCGGTTTGTTGCTTTTGCGTATGCGGGGTGCGATCCGGAGGAGATGGGGATTGGACCGATCCATGCTATCCCGAAGGTGCTGAAGCTGGCTGGGCTGTCGCTGGAGCAGATCGATCTGTTCGAGCTGAACGAGGCATTTGCCGCGCAGTCGCTTGCGGTGCTGAAGGTGTTAGGGATCGATCCGGCGAAGGTGAATGTGAATGGGGGCGCGATTGCCCTGGGGCATCCGCTGGGATGTACCGGGGCGAAGCTGACGGCTACGCTGTTGCGTGAGATGCCTCGGCGTAAGGCGAAGTATGGGATTGTGACGATGTGTGTGGGTGGGGGGATGGGGGCTGCTGGGATCTTTGAGGCGGTCAACTGAAGCAAAACGATTTGCAGAACAAGATTGAGGGGAATGAAATGGCCACAGTAACCGCACCGATCACAGCCGCCCGCATCGCCGGCGGTTCGTTTTTGATTCAGAACCCCACACCAGCCGACTGTTTTTTCCCCGAAGACTTCACCGAGGAACATAAGCAGATTGCGCAGACGGCTGCTGACTTTGCGCTCAATGAGATTGTGCCTGTGTCCGATCAGATTGAGGCTAAGGATTTCTCTGTCACACGCAAGCTCATCAAGGAGGCGGCCGATCTGGGGCTTACCTCGGTCGATATTCCGGAGGAGTATGGCGGGCTGGAGATGGACAAGATGAGCTCGGCCATTGTTGCGGACAATATTGCGAAGCAGGGGAGCTTCTCGGTCGCGTTTTCGGCGCATACGGGCATTGGGACGCTGCCGATTGTCTGGTATGGCACGGCGGAGCAGAAGAAGCGGTATCTGCCGAAGCTGGCGAGTGGTGAGTTTGTGGGGGCGTATGCGCTGTCGGAGTCGACCTCGGGGTCGGACGCGGTGAACGCTCGGACGCGGGCGGTGCTGTCGGAGGACAAGCAGAGCTACGTCCTCAACGGCGAGAAGATGTGGATCACGAACGCTGGTTTCGCGGATATCTTTACGGTCTTTGCCAAGTGTGCGATTCCGGATGGGCCGAAGGCGGGTGAGGAGAAGCTGACGGCGTTTCTGATCGAGCGAGGGACGCCAGGGTTTGCGGTGGGCAAGGAGGAGCACAAGCTGGGGATTCGGGGGAGTTCGACCTGCCCGTTGATCTTGACGGACTGTAAGATTCCGGCTACGAACCTTCTGGGCGAGGTGGGTAAGGGGCACCACATCGCGTTCAACATCCTGAACGTCGGGCGGTACAAGCTGGGCAATGCCGCTGTGGGGGCGTCGCGGATGACGCTGGGCAACGGTATCCGGTATGCGAAGGAGCGCAAGGCTTTCGGCAAGGCGATTGCCGAGTTTGGGCTGATACAGGAGAAGATCGCCGACATGGCCGTCGGGGTCTTTGCAGGGGAGGCATTGACGTACCGGACGGTAGGGCTGATCGACGCGGCGCTGGCGGGGGTCGATAAGAACGATACGGCCGAGATCCAGAAGCGCATCGAGGAGTATGCGGTGGAGTGCTCGATCGTCAAGGTTTGGGCGTCGGAGATGCTGGGCAAGGTGGTCGACGAGACGTTGCAGATCTTCGCAGGGTATGGGTATGTCGAGGAGTATCCGGCGGAGCGGGCGTACCGGGATGCGCGGATCAACCGGATCTTCGAGGGGACGAACGAGATCAACCGGCTCATTATTACCGGGTGGTTAATGAAGTCGGCGATGTCGGGCAAGCTGCCGCTGATGCCGGCGATCAAGCAGCTGATGGACGAGGTGATGGCTGGGCCTACGCCGAAGGAGGACCGCGAGGGGCCGCTGGGCGAAGAGTTTAACTTGCTTGCGGCGGCGAAAAAGCTTACGTTGTTTGCCGCTGGAGCTGCCACGCAGAAATACATGGCCAAACTTGCCGACGAGCAGGAGGTCATGGCGGCGATTGCGGACAGCATTATCGAGGTCTTTGCGATGGAGAGCGCCATCCTTCGGGCGGAGAAGCTGGCTACTGGGAAGGGGAGTGGGGGCGAGATCGCTGTCGCGATGGCTCGGATCTATGCCGCAGGGGCGTTCGAGAAGATCGAGCTGGCCTCGCGAAAGATTATCGCCGCGGTCGCCGAGGGAGACATGGCCCGGACACAGATGACGATCCTGCGGCGGCTCGCCAAGCACGAGCCGGTGGATACGATTGCGCTACGCCGCCAGGTCGCTGGGCATGTCATCAAGGCCGGGAAGTACGCGATCTGAGCAGAGGGTGGTTTTGGGGCCAGTTTTCGAGCCAATTTGCCCCGACGTGTAGTCGTTTCCCGGAATGAGACGTCAAAGAAAACTAACACAACAACTTTTCTCCGTGCCGATGGTCTAATTGATACAAACGAAGGGTCTACAGAACCGCGTCCGTCTGGAGCTTGAGAGTAGCCGGGCGGATCGATATAGCAGTTAATAGGAAATTCTTCAAAATAGGGACCAGCCAATGCGCAGCTTAGTGAACTTTCGCCCCGTCGTCGCCGCCCTTGTCCTTTTCGCGAGCCTCCCGGCATTCAGCCATGCCGCCGTGCAGAATCGCATCACCGCTGCTGTGGACGATGCTCAGACAGTTCAGCTTCAGGAAAACCTTAGTCCTCTTGTCAAACAGGCAGTGGATCAGGGCCAGGTGGCGGCCGCGCAACCGTTGAGCAACCTCGCCTTGAACTTTCAGCCCTCAGCGACGCAGCAGGCGGCCCTCGATGCGTTGTTGATCGCGCAGCAGGACCCGTCTTCGGGGAGTTATCACAAGTGGCTCACTCCGGCCCAGTTTGGGGCGCAGTTCGGTATGAGCCAGAGCGATCTCGCCAAAGTAACTGCATGGCTCCAGTCGCATGGCTTTGCGGTGGAAGGAGTCGCTGCAAGTGGTAACTCCGTCCATTTCTCCGGCACGGCGGCACAGGTAGAAGAGGCGTTCCACACCTCGATTCACAGCTACGCGCTTAACGGCGAAACCCACCTTTCCAACTCATCCCAGCCGTCCTTGCCCAATGCTTTTGCGGCTACGGTGTCGAGCATACGTGGCCTGAACGACTTCAGGCTCAAGCCGCGTGTGAAGATGAACAGCACGCTGGTTCCTTACTCCACCCGTTCCAGCACATCCAGTAGTGTCGGGGCACATTTTGTATCTTCCGGCAGCGAGTATCTCGCTCCGGAGGACTTCGCCAATATTTATGATGTGAAGGCGCTTTACAGCAGCGGATACAGCGGCAGCTCCAGCTTTCCCATTGCTGTTGTTGGACAGACGGCGGTTAACACGGCCGATATTACCGACTTTCGCACTGGCTTTGGATTGACGACCAATACGCCAACCATGGTTCTTATGCCGGGCACTGGATCATCGGCAATCAACAGCACCAATGACCTGGGCGAATCGGAGCTTGATCTGGAGTGGTCGGGGGCGGTTGCACCGAGTGCACCGATCTACTTCATCTACACCGGCAACGCCAAGACCGGCAGCAGTTTCACCTACGGCGTCTTCGACGCGCTGCAGTATGCCATCCAGACCTACACGGTCAACAGCAAGGTCATACCCATCATCAGCATCAGCTATGGCGAGTGCGAACCGAGCGACACGACCGCCGACTTTACTACCTTTGAGGGCTGGTTCAAACAGGCAAACGCTCAGGGACAGACGATCGTCTCGGCAGCGGGCGACGCTGGCGCAGCGGACTGCGATTTCAGTACGACCTCTGCCAACAGCTACCAGGCTACCCAAGGTTTAGCGGTGGATTACCCGGCTAGCAGCGCCTATGTCACCGGTATGGGAGGAACTTCCTTCAGCGGTGACCTGACCAGCCAATCGACCTATTGGAGCACCAGTAACGACACGAACTTCGGTAACGAGCTTGGACTCTACATTCCGTCGTCGAGCTGGAACGATACGCAGACGACAGCGGAAGCCGTATCGCACAAGGGCCTTGAGGCCAGCGGTGGTGGCGCGAGCGCGCTCTGGAGCAAGCCATCATGGCAAGCGGGAGTCACTGGAATTCCCTCCGATAGTAAACGAGATGTGCCCGATATCTCCTTGAACGCGGACCCTGACCACGATGGCTATCTGACCTGCTACAACCTGAGTTGTGAAGCCAGCACTCCGACGTTCAGTGTTATTGGCGGTACGTCTGCGGGTGCTCCGGCCTTCGCTGGAATGCTCGCGCTCATCGAGCAGAAGCTTGGGGCATCGCAGGGCAACATCAATCCGACGCTGTACACGCTGGCATCGAATGCGACCACTTACGCCAGCGCCTTCCACGACATAACCACCGGCACGAACATTGTGCCGTGCGTCACGGGAACCACTAACTGCACCAGTGGCACCCTGGGCTTCAGCACCACTAGCGGATATGACCAGGTGACCGGTCTTGGCTCGGTCGATGCACTCAACCTGGCAAATGCCTTTGCTGCTTCTGCTGCCGTATCCTCCAAACTCTATAGCACTATCGCTACAACCTATTCGCCAACCAGTCCCGCGATCAACGCGACCGTGACGTTTACCTCGACGGTTGCCTCCAGCAATGGAAGCACGGTACCGAGCGGGACAGTGGTCTTCACTGTGGATGGAGCCGCGACAGGAACCTCCGAAACGGTCAGTTCCTCGGGCATAGCTACCTTTAGCTCCACATTTTCCACCGCCGGTTCGCACACGGTGGTCGCGGTTTATTCCGGCGACGCAAATTTTTATGGTTCTACTGTGACGACTACCGTTACGGTTGGCGCGAGCACGGGCACAGGTTCGATCACCTTGGCGTCGACGCCTACCACTATTACGGTTACCAGTGGCTCAAGCGGTAGTTCCACAGTTACCATTACGTCGTCCGGAGGCTACGCTGGAACGGTTAATCTGGCTGTGACAACCGCTACTTCTTCTCTGAGTAGCTTGGGTTCCTTCTGTTTCACGCTTGCCTCTTCAGCAACCACCTGCTCCTCGTCGGTAACTGTTGCTTCCGGCGGGTCGACGAGCGGCACGCTTACCATCTACACGGGGTCGACCACCGCTGCGATCAAGGGAGCTACGAAGTTTGGTGGGAGCACTGGGGTCAGTAAACTAGCTGCGGGCGGGGGGATTGCATTTGCCGGTTTGTTCCTGTTTGGATTGACCGGAACGCGTCGCAAACGGTTGTCCATCGTGCTTAGTCTGCTGGTCTTCAGCGTATTGATCGCCGGCACCGGTTGCAGCAGCAGCTCATCCACGACTTCTACTACAAGTTCGAATGTTGCTGCTGGAACGTACACCATCACGGTCACGGGAACAGATAGCTCAACCAGTACAATTACCGGCTCCACAAACATTACTGTCGTCGTTCAGTAGGTGTCACCTGAAATGAAAGAGGCCGCGTCGTGATGACGCGGCCTCTTTGTTTTTTACAAGTTTTTAGAATCTGTCTAAAGACTGAGGAGATAGGTAGTGATGGGCGGATACAAACATTCCCTCAGGGGCTAAAGCCCTACTTCTTTTCCGTATTTTATGGCGGGACTGAAGTCCCGCCCCTTCAAAACAGCCTGCGGCAGCAGGTTTTTTGGCGTTGTTGCTTCCCACCCTTCGCAGAAGCGCGAAGGATGGGGCACCCGGACGTTGTGGCGCTTCGAACAAAATGCGGGGGTTCTTCCCCTTCGACTTCGCTCAGGGTCAGGATGACGACGTAAAACAGACAAAGACGAAAGCAGTTTTGGGACAGGCCCTTATGCCTCGGTCTTCTTCGCTGCTTTGGCTGGTGGTGGTGCAGGGGTTGCTGCCGTGCTCTGTGCCAGCGACATCAGGTGTTGCTGGGCGTTGAAGGGCTTGCCGTCATGGTGGGCGCGGAGGTACTCGCCGTTTGGTTGGAGGAGGCGGGCCTTGGTGTTGTCCTTCAGGTAGGATTCGAGGATCTCTTCGCGCAGGCGTTTGGACAGGGTTGCATCTTTTACGGGGAAGACGACCTCGCAGCGTTCGTGGAGGTTGCGGGCCATCCAGTCGGCGCTGCCGCAGTAGATGTCGAGCTCTCCGCCGTTGGCGAAGCTGAAGATGCGGCTGTGTTCGAGGTAGCGGCCGACGATCGAGCGCACGCGGATGTGGTCGCTGAGTCCTTTGACGCCGGGGCGCAGGGAGCACATGCCGCGGACGATCAGGTCGATCTCGACTCCGGCCTGGGAGGCGGCGTAAAGCGCTTCGATCACGCTGCGCTCGAGCAGTCCGTTCATCTTGGCGACGATGGCGGCGGGCCGTCCGGCCTTGGCGTGGGCTGCCTCGCGCTCGATCAGCTGGACGAAGCAATCGACCATGGTGAGGGGAGCGACGAGGAGCGGCTCGTAGGTTTCGGACTCGGACTCTGCTGTGAGGTAGTTGAAGACGGACTGCACTGCCGAGGTCATCTCGGGGCGTGAGGTCAGCAGGCTGATGTCGGTATAGAAGCGCGCCGTGACGGGGTTGTAGTTGCCGGTGCCGAGGTGCGCGTAGCGGCGGACGATGCCGTCGGGGTCGCGGCGCACCAGCAGCGCCAGCTTGCAATGGGTCTTTAGGCCGAAGATGCCGTGGTAGACGCCGACTCCCGCGTCCTCGAGCTCGCGCGCCCAGCGGATGTTGGAGTCCTCGTCGAAGCGAGCCATCAGTTCGACGACGACGGTGACGTCCTTGCTCTGGCCGGCCTCGATGAGGGCGCGGAAGATCGGCGAGTCCTTGCTGGTGCGGTAGAGCGTCTGCTTCATCGAGATGACGGCGGGGTCGATCGCGCCTGCCTCGATGAACTCCTCTACCGTCTGGTAGCTGTCGAACGGGTGGTGGAGCATGATGTCCTGGTTGCGGAGATCTTCGAAGAGGTCCTGCGACTTCGGCTGCAGCTTATAGTGATGCGACTGGAACTCGGGGTACTTGAGGTCTGCACGCTTGACCGCCGAGGCGAGGTTCATCAGGCGCGAGAGGTTGACGGGGCCGTCGGTGCGGAAGACCTGCGAGGGTTCGAGCTCGAAGTTCATCTGTAGCCGCTCGATAATCTCCTCATCCGCGGAGCTCTCGATCTCCAGACGCACGGCATCACCCTTGCGGCGGTTATGCAGCTCCGCGCGGACGCTCTCGAGCACGGAGCGCGACTCTTCTTCCTGCATGTAGAGGTTGCTGTTTCTGGTAACGCGGAACGCCGAGCGCGAGAGCACCTCGTAGCCGCGAAACATTCGCTCCACCTGGGACTCGATCAGCTCGTGCAACAGGATGAAGTCGGCATTACCCTCGGGCGCGGGGAGTGGAATGAGGCGAGGCAGGGAACGGGGCACCGTAACCACTCCGAGAACCGTCGCGTTGCGCGTGCCGGTGCTGTCCTTGCGCTTGTAGCGGAGCAGAAGCGCGATGCACAGCGCCTTGTTCAGCACGCGCGGGAAGGGGTGCGAGGGGTCGATGGTGACCGGGGTGAGCAGGGGATCGACCTCGTTCCGGTAGAACTCCAGCGCGTGGGCCCGTGCCTTTTCGGTCAGCTCCTTCCATAAGAGTACGCGGATCTTCTCGGCCTTCAGCGCGGGGATAAGCTGTTCATTCCAGCAGCGGTACTGCTCGCGGACGAAGATCTCCATGGAGGCGCTGAGCGTATCGAGGCGCTCCTGCGGGGTCAGCCCGCCCTCGTCGGGGGCCTGCGGCTGGTTGTAGCCGTCCTCAATGCGCTGGAGGATTCCGGCGACGCGGATCTCGACGAACTCGTCCAGATTGCTCGCTGTGATGGCGAGGAACTTCACCCGCTCGAGCAATGGATTGGTCGGGTCCTGCGCCTCTTCGAGTACACGCTGGTTGAACTTCAGCCATGACTCGTCGCGGCTGAAGAACAGGTTCTGGACCTCTTGGTCGGCGGACTTCGTGACGGCGTGCTTGGCGGGGGTTCGCTTTGGGGTCGTCATATCAGTGACCTAGAGTAACGCAACAATATGAACATTCGGCAAAGTGGTATGCCAATGAGACATTATGCTGGACGAAGAGGCCCCATGGTTACGCTGGAAGAGAGCACGGTGATCCGTGCGCCGATCGACCGCTGCTTTGATCTTGCCCGTAGTGTTGAGGTACATCTCGCGGGGAACGTCCACTTCGGTGAGCAGGCTGTTGCGCTGGGTGGTGTGACCTCCGGGCTGGTTGGCCTGTCCGAGGAGGTGACGTGGCGCGCGCGGCACCTGGGCGTCAGGCAGAATCTTACGAGCAGGATCACTGTGATGAATCGTCCGGATTACTTTCAGGACACGATGGTTCGCGGGGCTTTTCGCTCCATGCTGCATGACCATTATTTCCGGGTGCTTGGCGATGGTATGACCGAGATGAGGGATGTCTTTCGGTTTGCAGCTCCCTTGTCAGTGTTTGGCCGCATGGCTGAGGTCTTGTTGCTGCGCCGCTATATGGGTGCTTTGCTAAGAGAACGTAATACGGTCCTGAAGCAGATTGCGGAGTCGGATGGGTGGCGGCGGTATCTTCCGGACGGCCCAGACTAAGAGGCTGTCCAAAAACACCAGAAAGCTTGTAGGCAGGTCTGGCTGTATGGAACGACAACGACGAAATACAGGGGTCCTTCACTACGTTCAGGATGACGACGTAAAACAAACAAAGACAAAAGCCTGTTGTTTGACAGGCCCTAAGAGGCAGGTAGCTGATGCGTATTGTTATCCCCGGTGGAAGTGGCCAGGTTGGTCAAGTGCTTGCGCGGTATTTTCACGCTGGAGGACATGATGTTACTGTTCTGAGCCGGAACCCCGGCCCTGCACCGTGGAGTGTTGTTGTCTGGGATGCGAGGACTCCGGGGCCTTGGGTGGATGTGCTGGAGGGGAGCGACGTCTGTATCAATTTGGCTGGGCGGAGCGTCAACTGCCGTTATAACGAGGCCAATCGCCGGGAGATCTTTGACTCTCGCGTTCAGTCAACGGAGTTGCTCAACCGGGTTATCGCTGGTCTGGATCATCCACCACGGGTGTGGCTTAACTCGAGCACCGCGACGATCTATCGCCATGCGCTTGACCGATCTATGGATGAGGCGACCGGGGAGCTGGGTGGGAATGAACCGGGAGCGCCGGATACGTGGAATTTCTCCATCTCGGTCGCGAAGGCGTGGGAGGAGGAGTTTTTTGCCACGCCGACTCCACGCACACGCAAGGTCGCTCTGCGAAGTGCGATGACCTTCAGCCCGGATCGCGGAGGGGTCTTCGATGTTCTGCTGTCGCTTGTGCGGCATGGGTTGGGAGGCAGCCAGGGATCGGGACGGCAGTTTGTCTCGTGGATTCATGAGGCGGACTTTATCCGCGCGGTTGAGTTTTTGATCGCGGAGGAGAGCTTTGAAGGCGTGGTCAATCTGGCCTCGCCGAATCCTTTGCCGAACCGTGAGTTTCTGCATGTTCTTCGCGAGGCATGGGGAACGCGCATCGGCTTGCCTGCTGCGCGATGGATGATTGAGATGGGTACGTTCTTTATGCGGACTGAGTCGGAGCTGGTGTTGAAGAGTCGCCGCGTTGTGCCGGGGCGGCTGCTTGATGCGGGCTTTGTGTTTCAGTTTCCGGAGTGGCCCGCCGCCGCTCGGGAGTTGGTCGCTCGATGGCGCAAAATGGCCGGGTAAGCTACCCGGCCATTTCGTGTTGGAGTTGTGAGCAGGTGCTACTTGTGCCAGTGCATCTTCCAGTTGAGGTACTTGGTGGAGGCCTCGAAGACCGGGGCTGCGGTGGTCGAAAAGCTGGCCGCTACGTGGTGTTCGAAGCCATTCTCGCAGATGTAGCGGAGCAGCTCCTGCATTTTAGGAATTTCGACTACACCGGCGCCGCCGAAGGTCTGTAGGGGGTCGTTGGTGAACGCGCCCTCGCCGACGTAGCCTGTGATCTGGCCGTTGAAGTCGTCGGTGGAGAAGCGGGCGAAGCTCATCGCGCCGGCCTTTACGGTTCCGTCGAGTGTGCCGTAGGTGTTGTCCTTGCCGACCGTACCCGCGATGATCTGCTGGAAGTCCATCTTCACTTCGTTGAAGAAGTGTTTGGGCAGGTTGGAGCAGTGGAAGCAGACGGCCTTGTCCGGGTTGTCGCCGTAGTTGTTGTTCCAGTCGAGCAGGGCGGAGGGTGTCTCGCTGGCCAGCGTCAGCGCGTACATGCTGAGCGTGCCGAGGACGTCGACCTCGCAGGCCGAGGGGATCAGGTTCTCGCTCATCATGCTCATGACAGTGCAGGGGACGATGCCGAGGAACTCCTCGATTGAGGTCCAGCACTGGACGGCGGAGACGGTCAGCTCGCTGGCGGTCATCCACTGGTCGATCACGGCTCCGAGCTTCGCCATCTTGATGAGCGCGGCCTCGGGGGTCTCGCCGACGGGGATGTATTTCTTGATGGCGGAGAGTTTTTCCTGCGCGGCATCGTCGGTGTCCTTCATGCGACCGATGCGGCCCATGACCTCGCTGAGGTCGAGCGTCTCGACGGTGATGCCGCTCTTCTCGAGCAGCTTCTCCGAGTAGCGGACGGTGTTGAAGGCCGTGGGACGCGCGCCGATTGCGCCGAAGCGGACGTTCTTCAGGCCGCGAACTACGCGGCATACGCCGGAGAACCATTCGAGGTCTGCCTTGAACTCGGGCGAGTCCGGGGCTTCGGTGTGCAGGCGGGTGAGCGAGTAGGGAATCCCGTACTGCTTGAGGTTGTTACAGATCGACATCTTGCCGCAGAAGCTGTCGCGGCGGAAGGCGATGGTCATCTTGCCTGCATGGTCGGGCGTGGCTTGAATCAGGACGGGGACCTGTAAGTTGGAGAGGCGCAGCGCATCGGCGAGACCGCGTTCTTCGCCGAAGTTCGGCAGGGTGATAATGATGCCGTCGATCTCGTCGGCGTGTTTTTTGAAGAGTGCGGCGCACTTCTTCGCGTCCTCGTAGCTCTCGACCGCGCCGTGTGCTGTCTCCTCCGGAGTGAGCACGATGGGCTTGATCCCAGCGGCTTCGAGCGCCGCAATCATCTCCAGACGTCCACTGGTCGCCAGGTGACTCGGAAAGAAGCCACGGTTCCCAACAATCACACCCATTGTCATCTGCTTTGCCATAACTCTCCCATGACCCTGAACCGAGGTCTTTACCCTTCCATTATGCCTTGGTTTACACGATTTAGTTTTAGAGCTTGTGGTCCCTCAGCGGCTAGAGCCGTACTGGATCTTAGAAGCTGTTTAAAAACTGAAGAAATAGAAAGCGGTGGGCGGATAGAAACATTCCCTCGGGGGCTAAAGCCCGCTTCTTTTCCGTATTTTATGGCGGGACTGAAGTCCCGCCCCTTCAAAACAGCCTACGGCAGCAGTTTTAAACAGGTTCTAAGATACTTTAGCTCGCTACGGTTATGCTTTGCCTGGACGAAAGCGGATGGTATAAAACGCTCCGAAAATACCGAGAAACACCCCCCACCACAGCGTCGGGTGGAGAGGCTGTAGCCAGGGCAGAAGGATCTCGTTCGGGGGCGGAGCGTGGAACTCCAGAAACCCCGTCACGATCAGCACCAGCCCGTAGGCGAGCATCAGTATGCCGCAGAAAAACCAGATGGAGATCTCAGAACGCGTATTCGGGACTTCCGACATATCAGCCTCATTGTCCGCTCGTCTGGAGCGGGGTAAAACGGTCTAGAAAAAGATCAGGTTCAGGATAAAGAAGATAACGATGACGATGATCGCCCAGAAGATCGGCTTCTGGAAGAGTCCCTTCGAGCCATCGTCGGGAATCGGCGTCACGCCGTAGACCAGGCCCGCGAGCTCGGACGTGGGCAGCGGTTTGGTCATCAGGCTGACGATCACGGTGACGAGCACGCAGATGATCCAGCTCCAGAGGGCGCGGTAGAGGTTCTCCGCCATCGGCCTAGCATCTGGGCTCATTGCGATGTAGCGCAGCGCCGACGGCGACGCCTGCACCCAGCTGAACATGCCAATGGAAGCTGCCGTACCTGCAAACAGTCCCCAGAAGCCGCCCGCGTGGGTTGCCCGCTTCCACATCATGCCGAGGATGACGGTGCCGAAGAGCGGCGCGATGAAGAAGCTGAAGAGCGCCTGGACGTAGTCCATGATGCTGTTGGCGTTCATGACGAGATACGCGGTCATGATGGAGATCAGCATGCCGATGACGGTCGACCAGCGGCCCATGGCGACGTAATGCTTGTCGCTGGCCTTCTTGTTGATGAAGGCTCCGTAGATGTCATAAGTCCAAACGGTGGAGAAGGCGCTGACGTTGCCGGCCATGCCGCTCATAAAACCGGCGACCAGCGCCGTGATCCCGAGGCCGAGAAGGCCAGGACCGCAGTAACGGATGAGCATCAGGGGGAGGACTTCGTCGTAACTGTGTAGACCGGGGTTGCCTTTGGCGATACTGCCTGCCACCAGGTGCATGATGCTGCCGTCGGGGTTTTTGAGCACCGAGAGAGCGAGCAGGCCGGGCACGATGACGATGAACGGCACCGCCATCTTGAAGGCGGCTCCAATCACCGGGGCCAGCTTCGCGGCGCGCAGGTTGTTCGCGCTGAGCACGCGCTGGACGACGAGGAAGTCGGTGGTCCAGTAGCCGAAGCTGACGACGAACCCGAGGCCGAAGACGATGCCTGTCCAGTGGACGCCCATGGGGTTGGATTTGAAGTGGGCGAGGGTCGTCCACATGTGGGTGTAGTCGCTGCTGCCGACGTTGACGGCGATCTGCGCCTTGAGCTTGGTCCAGCCACCCGCCTCGATCAGGCCGAGGATGGGGATCATCGCCGCACCGGCCCAGATGAGCACGAACTGCAGAACCTCGTTGATGATCGCGGAGCGGAGACCGCCGAGCATGACGTAGAGAGCGACGGTGCCCGCGCCGATCCAGATGCTGAAGGTGATGTTCCAGCCGAGGATGGTCTGCATGACGACGGCCATCGCGTACATATTGACGCCGCTCATCAGGATGGTCATGAGCGCGAAGGACACGGCGCTGAGTGCCCGCGCGCCGTTGCCGAAGCGGAGGTGCAGGTATCCGGGCACCGAGTGCGTCTTCGAGATGTAGTAGAACGGCATCATGACGATGCCGAGGAAGAGCATTGCTGGGATCGCGCCGATCCAGTACCAGTGCGCTGCCAGGATTCCGTATTGATAGGCCGAGCCCGCCCAACCCATCAGCTCCAGGGAGCCGAGATTGGCCGAGACGAAGCTGAGACCGGCGATCCATGCCGTCATCTCGCGGCCCGCGAGGAAGAACTCCTCACTGGTATTGGTCTGCCCCTTCACATAAAAGCCGATGAACACGACCAGCGCGAAGTAGAGCACCAGGATGACAATGTCTACCGGAGCCAGCTTGGTCAACTGGGTGCCAGAGAACAGCAGAAGGGCTGCAGATACGTGCATAGAGTTCGGGTTCCCAGCTTGCGTGCGTTCCTTCGGGGGGAAGGCGCGCAGACTCTCTCCATCAAAATGAACAGCAGTTGCAAGAACTATAAATCTGCCTATGAAACGTTTACCGTACTCTATTCCTGCCTATGTAAACGTTTCAGAATGTATTTCCATGGACGCTGCCAATATACAGGAAGCAATCCACCACTAGCCATAGCGGGGAAATCGGACGCTCTTTCGTTCTCGCTGCAACGCATGGTTCCAGTTTGGAGTCTTACTACTTAACTACACTCAACGATGACTCGTATCAGTGTCCAGGAGATCAATTTATGCAACTTCGACATATCGGCAGCCTCGTCCTCGCAGCAACCTTCACCCTTACTATGTCCTCCGCGGCAGCGATCGCACAGGACGGCGCCAAGCAGGACATGAAGGCCGCCGGTCATGAGACCAAGGATGCCGCGGTTGATACCGGCCATGGCGTCAAGACGGGCACCACGAAGGCGTATCACAAGACCAAACACGTCACGAAGAAGGCCTATCACAAGACGGCGCATGGTACCGAGACCGCCGCGCATGACACGGCGCACGGCACTGAGACTGCCGCGCACGATACTGCGGATGTGAGCAAGAAGGCCTATCACGGCACCGTCCACGGGACGGAGAAGCTGGGCGATAAGGTCGCGGGCAAGCCCACTCCGCAGTAAGAAACGTGTCCCACGGAGTGGCGGCATAGCCCTTGAAGGCTATGCCGCTTTGCTCTTCCATCCGCCGACGATAGCGCCTTGGACGACCATACCGATCAGTGGGAATCCGGTATTAATGGCCAGCGTCTGCAAACTTCGCACCTCATACACATACTCTGTCGACCAGGTTGTTAGTACAAACCCAAGCCATAGCAAGCCTGCAATCCGCATTCCGCGTAAGGCAGTCTGCTCTCCTGTAGCTTGCACGAACCACGCGATCGTCGCGCCGATTACAAGGGACGCAAGGAACGCAACGCCATACTGCAACAGTGGACTGACGCCCGCAGCTTGCAACCACTCGATAGTTCGCCCGACGCCTGTGAGCCAGGGCATCATAAACACAGTGAACCAGACCGCCGCGAGCGCAAAATAGACGACGGCAGAGACCACGATTGCGAGGATGTTCAGCCTTGGCTTCGAAGCCATGGTTCGCCTCCTTGAGTATTTTTCAGGAACGACCAGATTCTACGCTGCTTATTCGAGAGCGCAAGACAAATCAGGCGTTGGTCGGAACTCTGCGTAGGGTGTCTACAAAGTGCTCTTCCGACGGCCAGATTACCCGGATCGCAAGAATCACCAACGCCACCCAGTACAAATCTGCGCCCAGCAGGTGAAGGATCTGCATCCACACCGGTGCCAGAAGAATTACATCCGCTAATCCAAGGGCGATCTGCGCTGCGAGCAGGCCAAGCACAATCTTTCCGAGGCCTGTCGCCGCTACCTGCTTCGCGCGAGCTACCAGCCAGAGGACGAAGACAGCCGAGAGAATGGCGCTGACGGGATGGACTCCGCGCAGCCGGAGCAGCCAGGGTGACGATGCAGCAAAGTCCTGCGCGAACGCGGCCCGGAGCGTTGTGGCAGGGAAGAGCGTGTCGCCGAGCGCCGCCATCGAGCCGCTCACTCCTACGACCAACGTCGCCGCTAGCCCAGTCACTGCTAGGCCTAGCCCACGCACGCGATGCCAGTCGGACCAGCGCTGGCCGGTTCGTAGGAACCATGCCGTTAGAGTCAGCGCTCCGAGGAGCAGGAGCGTGTTACTGAGGTGGATTGAGAGCAGCACCATCCGGCCTACGGACTGGTTGCCCGTCACGTATCCGAGCTTGACGAGCAGGGCGCCGAGGAGGGCCTCATTGAATAGAAGGATCGTCGATGCCACTGCCATGCCGCGCGCTGCCTGTCCTTTGATCGTGGTGCGAACAGTCCAGACGAGCAGGGCCGGTATAAAGAAGATTGAGCCACCCGTCATGCAGCGGTGGATGAACTCGATGATGGTGTGGAGGGTTGGCGACAATGGAATGACCTGTCCGTTGCACAGCGGCCAATGATTGCCGCAGCCCGCGCCGGAGCCGGTCGCACGCACCAATGCGCCCCACAGGATGACGAGGACGTTGTAGCCCACGACTGCCCAGGCAAACCGCTCCGCGTTATGGGTCTGTGTGCTCAGCTTCGCCGATGGTGCTGCAATCGTCGTCATACTTCCATTCTAGCTAGCCCTGGGCCAGCTCCTTCGCGCGCTGTGTAGCGCGTTTGACGGCTTTGATGAGCGTTACGCGCAGGCCGCCTTCTTCGAGCTCCAGAATACCGTCGACCGTGCAGCCTGCGGGGGTCGTTACTTGATCCTTGAGTAGGGCTGGGTGATAGCCGGTCTCGAGCACCATGCGTGCGGAGCCGTAGGTCGTCTGGGCCGCGAGCAGGGTTGCCACATCGCGGGGCAGGCCGACGTTGACGCCGGCCTCGGCGAGTGCCTCGATGATGATGTAGAGAAACGCCGGGCCGGAGCCGGAGAGGCCGGTCACCGCGTCCATGTGCTTCTCATCGACCACTACCGTGCGTCCGACGGTCTGGAAGATCCGCTGGGCGACTGCCATTTGCTGCTCGGAGACGAAGCGTCCGGCGCACAACGCTGTTACGCCTGCTGCGATCATCGCTGGAGTGTTCGGCATGGCGCGAATGACCGCCAGATCGTAGCCCGCGATGTCTTCGATGCTGCGCGTTTTGACCGAGGCGGCGAAGGAGAGCAGCACTTTGCCCGGGGTCAGGGCGGGACGGATCTGCTCGACCAGCGCGGGGACCTGGATCGGCTTGACGCCGAGAAGGATGACGTCCGCCCGTTGGGCGGCCGCGAGGTTGTCCGTTGTGACCTCGACGCCAAACTGTACCGAAAGTGCCTGCGCGCGCTCCGGATGATGCACGGTCGCAAAGATCTGGTCGGGTGCGATCAGGTTGTTCTTCAGGAAGGCCTGCAGCAGGATGCCGCCCATCTTGCCAGCGCCCAGAATGGCGACGCGGAGCCCGGGCAGCACCGGCGCGGGGGCGGTTACTTCATAGATCTCTTCGCTCATATCGAAAGGCTATCAGACCTGTTTCTTCTGTGAGGCGATCCAGGCATCGACGCGCTTCTCGAGCACATCAAGCGGTAGAGCGCCGGAGTCGAGGACGAGGTCGTGGAAGTCCTTCAGCCGGAATTTTGGACCCAGCGCAGTCTGCGCGCGTTGGCGGAGCTCGAGGAGCTTCAACTGGCCCATCTTGTAGCCAAGTGCCTGTCCCGGCCACGCAATGTAGCGGTCCACCTCGGCCTGGACGTTGGTCTCGTCGATGGCGGAGTGCTCATGAAAGTAGTCCACCATCTGCTGCCGTGTCCAGTGCTTGGAGTGAACGCTGGTATCGACTACCAGCCGGATTGCGCGCCAAATGTCGGCTTCGAGCCGCCCGTAGTCGCTGTAGGGATCTTGGTAGAATCCGAGGTCCTTGCCGAGCCGCTCACTGTAGAGCCCCCAGCCCTCGGTGTAAGCAGTGTAGTAGGTGTAGCGCCGGAAGTCCGGCAGGCCGGTCAGCTCCTGTGAGATGGCAATCTGGAGGTGGTGCCCGGGAACGCCTTCGTGGTACGAGACCGCCTCAACCGGCGCGAGCGAGCGCTCGGCGAAGTTATACGTGTTCACATAGACGCGGCCCGGACGGCTGCCATCGGGTGTTCCTTGCTGGTAATATGCCGCTGCTTGGTCCTTCTCCATGTAGGCGGGGACAGGCAGTACCTCGAGCGGGGCCTTCGGCAGTCGCCCGAAGAGCTCAGGCAGCTTCGGCTTCATTCCGGCGATGTATCCCCGATAGGCGTCGAGCAGCGCTTCTTTCGAGGCCGGGTGCTCCTTCGGATTCGTCTTCAGGGCTGCGCTGAAGCTCTTGATGTCCGCGAAGCCAAGCTGCTTCACGATCGTCAGCATCTGCGTCTCGTCGCGCTTCACCTCGTCCAGGCCGATCTGGTGGATCTCTGCGGGAGACTTGTCGAGCGTTGTGCTTTGGCGGACGCGGAAGGCATAGTAAGCGTCGCCGTCTGGAAGCGACCATGCTCCCGGTTCGGTCCTGCCTTTGGCGATGTACTGCCCGCTCAGGAACCGCGCGAACCGCTGGTATGCCGGAAGAACCTGTGTCCCGATTGCGTCGAGTACTGCAGCCGAGATGCGCTTCTGGTCGTCGTCGCTGATGCTCTTGGGGAACTTTTTAAGCGGCGATGCGAATGGGCTGTCCGCAGGCTTCTGTGTGGCCAGTGTCTGCGTCTGCGTGAGGACTTTTTCAAGCAGGAGCTTCGGCGGCATCCGGCCATCCTGCATGCCAAGCTGCATGTTGTCGGTCACCTGTGCGAAGGCGGTGGACATCTTGCCGAGTCGCGCGATGTAGTCGTCGTAGTCCTTGGCGGAGTCGAACGTGATCAGGTCCACAAGCCGCGGGAGATCGGTGTGCAGGCCGCTGAACTGGTTGACCGGCATCTCCCATTCTTTAAACTTTGCTGCCTCCTGGTCGTCGATCAGCGACCGGATCATCAGCTCGGCCGAGAGCTGCTCCTGCTCGGGGAGGCCTGTCGTATCTATCTCCGCCAGCCGTTGGATGAAGACGCGTCCACGCGCGAGCGATGCGTTGACCTCCGAAACGGAGTAGTCCGATAGCTGATCGTTATAGCGCTTGTCGCCGATGGAGGATGCGAACTCCGGCGAATGCTTCAAGTTGTTCTGCCAGATATCAGCGAGGACGGTTGAGAGCGCCTTGCTCCGGGCTGAAACCGATTCCGTGGCTGCAGGCGCCTGCGCGAGGGCAGAGCAAGAGGCGAAAACCATCGCTACTGCGGTCAATATAGTTACGAGATACAAGCTCTTCTTGAAGTGATTCTGGAGGGAACCGAACATGCCCTCCAGTCTACCGCTTTCGTAGTGTTCGGAGGGCTATCCGCCGAAGCCGGGACCGCTGCCTGCGGCACACGCATCGAGCATCCGGTACAGGGTTGAGCGGCTGATGCCCAGCGCCTCGGACGCGCGGAGCTTGTTTCCCGAGCAGCGCGTCAGCACCTCGAGGACGTGCCGCTGCACCACGTCTTGGAGACGCTCCAGCCTGGGACTGCGCTCCGGGGTTCCGTCACACGAAGTGAGCGAGGGCAGATGCTCCTCCTCAAGTGGCCCTCCCTCAGCCAGCACCGTGGCCTGTTGGAGCGTGTCCCGCAGCTCGCGTATGTTTCCCGGCCAGTGGTAGTGCTCGAGACGTGCCCTCGCCTCGGGGCTCATCGTGCTCGCGCCTGGGGTTCTTTGCAAGAGATACTCCACCAGCGTGTGGATGTCCTCTGGCCGGTTCCGCAGCGGGGTCAGGACGATCTCCACGGCGGCGATGCGACGATAGAGCTCCTCGCGGAACTGCCCGGTGGCGGCGAGGGTGCGCAGCTCACGGTTGCTTGCGCCGATAATTCGAAGATCAGAGCGCTGGGAGCGTAGCGCTACCTGCTGCTGGAGATGGTGCAGAAGCCTGCCCTGTTGCGTAGGCGAAATGTCGCCAAGGTCTTCAAGAAAGAGCGTTCCCCGATGGGTCGCCTGCAGCAGGGCGGCGCTTCGGCTGGCTGTCGTCAGACATTCCGCGAACGCCTCTGCCCGGCAGACGAGGAAGGGGCCGTCGGCTCCGGTGCTGCGTGCGTGCAGCGCGCGGGCCACCGACTCTTTGCCGGTGCCTGCCTCACCGGTGATGAGAGCCATGCGAAAGTATGGCGCGATCCGCTGAAGCTGCGAGCGCAGCCGGCGCATGGCCTCGCTGTCGCCGGTGAGATAGCAGCCATGCGTCGAGTTCTCCGGCTCGATGCCGTCCAGAGCCGATGGAAGGGGAGGAGAGGGGATGGTGTGCAGGGTCGGCATACTAAGCCCTACATCGGCAGCAGTCGCCATTTGTTGAGAGTGCTTATCTGGCACGGCGCAGGTTAGGGAATCGCGGCGGCCATAACCTCATGTATTTCATCCACCTTATGAGATCCTGGGGGCCACGAGGGTGCTAAGTATTAGGCCAGCGCATGAAGTCTATGGCTTGATCCAACGAATGCTCATTGGTAAACGCAAGCCGACTTCGCGGTACTGACTTCTGGACCGCTCAGCCTCCGGTACGATGAGGAATCGACCGCCAACAGGTCTTTGTACCTCATAGAACATTCGGACAGACTTCTTATGCGCCTACAAGACGTCGATATACCGCAACCGATCATTGATGCACATAAGCAGGGCAAGCTCGTCCTCTTCTCAGGTGCAGGAGTGTCCATGGATGCCCCCTCGAATTACCCGAGCTTTCTCAAGCTGGCCGAGGAAATCGGAGGGGCAGCATTTCCCAAGCCCGACAGCGAGCCAGTCGACCGCTATCTCGGGCGGCTGGAACAGGAAGGACTCGCCGTACACGAGCGGGTGAAACAGCGTCTTTCGCTCCCCGATTCACTTCCCAACCATCTTCACCAATCGATTATTCGTCTTTTCGGCAGAACAGACGCCATCCGGATCGTCACTACGAACTTCGACGACCACTTTCGGGGCGCGGCTACGGAAGTCTTCGGCAACGCGCCAGAGATTTATCGCGCACCCGCTTTGCCGTTAGGAGATGACTTCAAAGGAATCGTGCATCTCCACGGTTCTGTTCGCGATGATGCGCGAGCGCTCGTCCTGACGGATGCGGACTTCGGGCGTGCATATCTCACGCAGGGATGGGCACGCCGATTCGTGCAACGCCTGTTCGCGGAGTTTGTCGTTCTGTTTGTGGGGTACAGTCATCAGGACCTCCCCTTGCTATACCTGGCTCGTGGCATTTCGGCGGCGTCTCCCGGTCCGGGACGTTATGCGTTGACCTCGCCAACGAGCGATACCGACTGGCGGAATCTGGGGATCACGCCGGTGCACTATCCCGTGCGTCCAGCTCCCTTAGCCGCACACGGTGCATTGGGAGACTGTCTCGCCAAATGGGCGGAAGTTGCGAACCTGGGTTCCCTGGGTATGGAAGAAGAGATTCGACTGATCGTTACCGCCGATCGCCCGGAGACCCCCGAAGAGTCTGACCTCCTAAAACAAGCATTGCTCGAACCAAATACGTTGCGCTATTTCACTCGTCACGCCCGCCATCCTCGTTGGCTGGAGTGGATCTCTGACGCACCAGAATTTCAGACGATCTTCACTCCCGAAGCGACCCTGAGCGAGACTTCCCGTGAATTTGCCTACTGGTATGCGCAGATCTTCGCAATCGATCATTTTGATGCGGCCCTCCAACTCGTTCGACGCAAGGGACAGACCCTCTCACGCGACCTATGGCATGCCGTCGCCGGCTCCTTCCATCAACGAGGCGCCGCTGGTGACCCCTTGCGGTTTTGGGTGCCGATTTTGTTAGCCACAATGCCTACAAAAGCGAATTCGGATTTCCTGGCGTACATGATCGGCCACTGTACCTTTCCGGACGACCAGCACACGATCCTGCAACTGTTCCGGAAATTAACCACGCCCGTCCTTCAACTGCGACGTCGATTCCGTCTAAGCGACGATGACAGAGCCGCTGTTCCCGACGCAGAAGTTGTTCCTATTGGCAGCGATTACTGGGTGACCCACGTCTATCAATCACATCTACGTCCCCACATTGATGTGTTGGCCAGAGGCCTAACCCTCATTGTCACTTCCGCGTTCGAAGAGACGCGGACCCTGTTGTTGATGTATGGCAAAGCCGGTCCCAGGTGGGACCCGATCAGCTTTTCTCGTGGTTCCACCGCGTCGCGCATTCAAGATCATCTGCGCAACGGATTCTCCGCGTTGATTGATGCTGGCGCGGATGTGCTCCACTGGGCCAATGAGCATGAACCGGACTTCGCCTCGGTCCTGATTTCGCAATGGATCGAGTCAAGTGCGCCGATCTTGCGTCGGCTTGCGATCACGGGCATGACGCGCAATCCATCGCGCACCCACGGGGGAAAGCTCTCCTGGGCGATGGCGCACCGCCTCATTGAAGACTTCCAGCTGAAGAACGAGACGTTCGCTCTCTTGGCGGAGGTCTACGCCGCCAGCGCCAAAGAAGTCCGCGCCGAGTTTCTTGACCAGGCGGAAGCGACGTATAAGCTGGAAGGCGAAGACCACGAACGGTATGAATTGTTCAATATCCTCTCATGGCTGCAAGCCCACGCCCCCGATTGTGATCTTGTCGCCGAGAGACTGAAGCCTATTCAGGAAAGGCAACCGCAGTGGAAGGTGCGGGAGCACCCAGACTTCAATTCGTGGATCGGCGGTGGGGTGCGCCAGCTCGTGCCGGAAAGTCCTGTCCCAGCATCACAGATCGAGGAGATGGATCTAGGCTCGCTCCTGGCGGAGTGTGCACGACTCTCTACCTTGACCGACTCTTTTGGGGACTCGTCGAAAGACGGCTTTCTTCAAGAGATTGCGCGCACCGCAGCAGCAAACTTCCCATGGTCCATGGCCATCGCCGAAGAGGCTGTAGCCAGCGCGAAACATCCCGTCGAGATATGGTCCGCATTGCTGCGCGGGTGGTCTTCCGCTCATGACCTAGACGAGTGGACATCTCTGTTAGCGGTACTGACCTGCTTAGAGCCCGTCTATACCTCTGTACTCTACGAGCTTGCATCGCTCCTCAAATCTTCCATCGATCAAAAGGATGGCAGCTTACCGCTGGCGCTTCTCAGCGAGGCTCTCGCGAGTGCAAATGCCGTGTGGAAAGCGTGCGCTGCCAGCGAGACACCGCTGCCGGAAGAGTCGGACAACTGGGTGACGGTCGCTATTAACCGCACGAGCAGCTATCTGTTGGATTTTTACTTCGGCGCGCTGCGGTCGTTGTGGCAAACGCGTGCCCAAGAGCAGCCGCTGATCCAATCCATTTTGCAGGCACTTAGGGAGACGATTGGAGGGGAGTCGCCAGCTTCTGAGGTGGCGAGGATACTTGTTGCCGCCAACGCGTATTTGTTGGCTGGAATGGATAAAGGCTGGTACGAAGCGCATGTTCTGCCCTTGCTGGAGACACCCGCATCACCGCAGACCCAAGAACAGTGCTGGGACGGATACCTGGTCTGGGGAAGCTGGTCGCAGGAGATGCTTCCAGGATTGTTGCGGGCCTACTTAAGCCACTTGCCTAGTGCCATCGTGGCTTCCGACGGACGGTCCCGCATGTATTGCGGTCACCTCGCCAATATCGCGGTGTTCGGCTTCATCGATCCCCTTGGAAACGGCTGGCTCGATTCGTTTCTGGTTCACGCACGCCTGCGGGAGCGCCTGAGTTGGGTAAGAGAGGTCACGCAGATCTTCCGGGAAGCGGACCAACAGGCGAAGGATTCGGCGTGGGATCGGTGGCTGCATCGATACCTGGAGCGTCGCGTTCAAGCCGACCCCATTCCTCTCGATGCCGCGGAGTCAGGCGCGATGAGCGAATGGGCTCTTGTGCTCGAGTTGCACTACGTCGAGATTGTGGAGCTATTGCTTGCCGGCCCGTCTCCCAGCGTGAAAGGCGACATGTTTTATTACCGACTTCATAAAGCGGCGGTGCTCGACGAAGCCCCCGTGGCCACAGCACGCTTCTTGACCGCGCTTCTTTCGCAGGAGGGCGGCAACGGTATCTGGGACTTGGACCAGATTCATACGATGGTCGCGCGTCTTATCGAACTAAATCCTGCGGAGCCAGTGTTGCGACCGCTCTGCGAGGAACTCGGTAGATTGGGTTCAGCCCGAGCCCTCGACTTCCGCGGTTTGCTACCCAACGCCGATTAGTACTGATAAACGCTGCTCTCGGCACGAATCTGAACAGACCTGCCGTTGTACGGCAGCGGTCGGGACCAAAGTGTCGAGGGCGCTGAGCTGAATAGAGTACTGAAAGAGTTTCTACCTTTTGTTAGCCATCAGTGCTCATCATTTTCAATGAGTTACGATCAAAAGCACTTCTGGCACAAAAAAGCCCCGACACCGCTGGGTGGCAATCGGGGCTTTGGTTTCTGGTTGCTGAAGACTTAGGCGGTGGTGGTCGTGCAATAGGTGTCGAAGGCGCGGGCGAGTTCCTGCGCGATCGCGGGGGCGGTCGAGGTCTCGATCGCCGAGCGCTGCATCAGGTAGACGAGCTGTCCATCGCGGAGGATGGCGATCGCGGGGGAGGTGGGTGGGTGGCCGCCGAAGTAGCTGCGCGCGCGCTCGGTTGCCTCACGGTCCTGGCCTGCGAAGACGGTGACGGCGTGGTCGGGCTTGGCGTTGTGCTGCATCGCCAGGCGAACCCCGGGACGCATCTTGCCCGCGGCACAACCGCAGATGGAGTTCACGACCAGCATCGTCGTTCCCGGCTTTGCGACAGCGGCGTCGACCTCAGCGGCGTCGCGCGCCTCCTGTAGACCGGCACGGGTCAGCTCTTCGCGCATCGGAATTAACATAATCTCTGGATACATTCGGTCCTCCTGGACTTGGTACTGCTTTCCTTGATTGTACGGCCCAGCGTTCTGCTGCGCCACCTGGAGGCTCGCTGTTGTACTCTCAAGCGGTGCAGCCTTCAGCCATCGAGATTCAAGAGCACGTCCCGCTCGCGCCTTACACTACGCTTCGGATAGGCGGGCCAGCACGCTACTTCTGCGAGGTCACCACGCAGGGCGAACTGCTGGAAGCGGTGGCTTTCGCTCGAACTCAGGGCCTGCCGATCTTTACTCTTGGCGGCGGCAGCAACCTGCTCGTCAGCGACAAGGGCTTTGATGGCCTCGTGCTCCATCTGGCGATTACCGCGCCCATCATCTCGATCGAAGACGGCGCGTATCTGCGTTATGAGGTTGCCGCCGGAGTGGACTGGGACTACTTCGTCCACCACGTCTGCGAGCAGGGAATCGCCGGGGTGGAGTGTCTTGCCGGAATCCCCGGGCTGGTCGGCGGAACGCCCGTGCAGAACGTAGGGGCCTACGGGCAGGAGGTCGCTGAGACCATCGAGTCGGTTACGGCGCTCGACCTCGACACGCTCGCGTTCGTTACCCTGCCACATGACGCGTGCTCCTTTGCGTACCGCCGTAGCATCTTCAACAGCACCCACCGTGGCCGCTACATCGTCACCGGCGTCACCTTCCGGCTCGACCCTGCCGCCAGGCCGAGGCTCACCTACGCAGATTTGCAGAAGCACTTTGCAGGAGCCGAATCTCCCACTCCGATTCAGGTCTACCACGCCGTCCGAAGCATTCGCCGAGGCAAGGGAATGCTGCTCGTCGAGGGCGATCCCGACTGCCAGAGCGCTGGATCGTTCTTCAAGAACCCCGTTGTCTCACGCGCAGCATTAGAACCTATCGCACAGACCCTCGGTATCGCCGAAGCCTTTATTCCCAACTGGCCGGTGACAGAGGACACTACCAAGCTCCCGGCAGCGTGGCTGGTCGAACGCGCTGGTTTTCACAAGGGCTTCTCCATGGGAGCTGCTGGAATCTCCTCGCGCCACACCCTTGCCCTCATCAATCGCGGTGGAACTACCTTCGCGGAGATCGCCGCGCTGCGAGATGCCATCGTCGCTGAGGTCGAGCGACGCTTCTTCATCACGCTGGAGCAAGAGCCCGTTCAGATCGGGGTTTAGAGCATTTTCACTGTTAGTGTCATACGGGCATTGTTGCTTCCCACCCTTCGCAAAAGCGCGAAGGATGGGGCACCCGAACATTGACTCCTCTGTGAAATGCTCTAGCCTCGTAGCTGGCCCCGCAGTCGTTCCCGCTCCCGCGCCAGCACCTGTTCCACCGGCCCCTGTTCGACCACGCGGCCCTCGGCCATGCGGATCACCTCCGCGTCCAGCAGAAACGCTTCGCCAACGTCGTGTGTTACCGATAGCACCGGCGTCTTCCACTCCCGCAGCCATGTCTGTAGCTCCAGCATCAGCTCATCGCGCAGGGCGAAGTCCAGTCCGGTGAACGGCTCGTCCAACAGCAACAGTGCGCCGCTATTCGTCACTGCCGAGGCCACCGCTCGCGCTACCGAAACCCTCTGCTGCTCTCCACCGCTCAAAGCTTCCGGCATCTTCTCCGCCAGGGTGTCGATCCGGAAGAGCTGCAGTACCTCATCGACGAGATTCCGGGCCTCGTCTGGTTTTGAAGACCAACCCGTGCCGAACGTGACATTCTGTCTTACTGTTTTGCCGGGAAACAGCCTCGCCGACTGTCCTGCGCTTCTCACGCCACGCCAATGTGGCGGAACAAAAAGCCTTGCCGTCCGATCTACCAGCACCTGACCTGAGCCTAGAACGATCTTCCCCACATCGGGGCGTACAAATCCCATGATCGTTCGCAGTATGGTCGTTTTCCCGCTACCCGACGACCCGAAGAGCACCGTCCACGGCTCGGTGAGGGCAAAGCCTACCTCGATCGCCAGCGGCCCTTGCCTGTGTTTGATGTCTACCTGGAGCAGCGCGGGGCTATTCGACAAGATCGCCTCTCCTGTCCCTCGCCCGTCGCATTGAGGGCAGCAGATAGATTGCCAGCAACGCTGTCATGGCCACTCCCAACAGCAGCAGTGCTGTCCGGTTGGCTGCCGCATAGTTGAAGTCCTGCACCTGATCGTACAGCGAGATCGACAGTGTCCGGGTCGCCCCTGGAATGTTCCCTCCCAGCATCAGGACTACGCCAAACTCCCCCACTGTATGGGTAAATGCCAGCACCGCCGCCGTCACCAGCGACCCCTTCGCCAGTGGGAGCAGCACCTCCCAGAACGTCCGCCAGGGTCTCACACCCAACCCTGCGGCGGCCTCCGCGTAGCCTGGATCGATCGCTGCAAATCCCGCTACCAACGGCTGCACCGCGAACGGCAGACTGTAGATCAGTGACCCTACCAGCAACCCGCCAAAGCTGAACGCCAGCGGATGCCCCATCAGCCGCACGTACAACCTGCCCACCGGCGTCAGCGGGCCCAGTGCTATCAGCAGATAGAAGCCGATCACTGTCGGCGGCAGAACCAGAGGAAGCGCCACCACTGCCTGCACCACCGCGCGCCCCGCGCCCTGACCCGACGATATCCACCACGCCAGCGGCAGAGCGAACGCCAGCAGCAGGATCGTCGTGCTCAGGGCGAGTTCTAATGTCAGCAGCAGGGCGGCTGTGTCCATACAGGGTCAGTCTATATGCCGTAGTAGATGGAGCCTTCGCTGTGTTCACGTATACGCGCTATGTTCAAGTATACGGTTGCGGTTGAGGAACCCATGTCTCAGAAGCGAGACATGGGGCACCCGGTTCTGTGGCAGCTCCTAATTGACTGGGGCCAAGCCAAACTTCGGCAGGTTTGCCTGGATTGGTTGCGATGTCAACCAGTCCATGAAGGCGTGCGCGTCGCTGCGCACCGGAGACTTTAGCAGCACGACACCATACTGCACGATCTTCGGATAGATCGCCGGAGGGACCAACACGTAGGTCCCGATCTCCTTGAAGTGCGCGGAGTTGGCTGCCGTCAGCGAGATCAGGCCGAGGTCCGCGTTGCCGGACTCCACAAACTGTGCTGTCTGCGAGATGTTCTCGGCGACGACCAGGCGGGGCTTGAGCTTGTCATATAACTTCAGGCCCTTCAACGCGGAGACAGCGGCCCGACCATAGGGAGCGTGCAACTCGTTTGCAATCGCGATGGACTTCACGCGGGGGTCGCTCAATGCCTCCAGATGCAGGGGTTGGAGCGGCGAATCTTTCCTCGCCCATAGGACGAGGGTCCCCTTCGCGTAGGCAATTGGGACCTTCGTATCTGCCAGTCCGGCGGCTACTATCTGTTCGGGGAAGGAAAAGTCGGCCCCGAGGAACAGATCAACCGGCTCGCCGTTCAGGATTTGCGTCGCCAGCGTTGCGGAAGAGGCGTAACTGACCACGAGCTTGATGCCGGTCGCGTGTTCGTATGCCTCTGCGAGCACCGGCATCACGGGTTGTAGATCGGCTGCTGCAGCTACCCGTATTTGCCGTGGTTCCGGCTGGGCGTAGGCGTGTATGCCCGAAAATAAGAGGATAAGCAGGGCTCCGAGGGGCAACAATGCAGAGTTCAACCTTGGGGCATACGCGCGTTTACGGTAGGCTATCTGTATCCATGAAAGTTTCATCACACCAGCTTAGATGTACGGAATGCGGTCTCGGAATCGAAGGCACCGAGGCCAGCAGCGATTTTCGCTGCGCCAACTGCCAAGGCCTCTACGAGGTGACCTATCCCTGGTCCCTGACGCCGAGCGGTACCGGCAGCAAACTGCCCAACGCGAGCGCCCTCCGCTGGCTCTGGCAGGAGCGCCGTACCTCGAGCCTCGCGCTGGACCAGAGCGGTGTCTGGCGCTTCCGCGACCTGCTGCCCATCGTCTCGGACTTCGAGCATGCCGTCACCTTGCGCGAGGGAAATACGCCGCTCTATGACCTTCCGCGTTGCGCGAAGGCTGCTGGGATCGACTGGCTGCTCGCCAAGCACCAGGGGATGAACCCCACCGGCTCCTTTAAGGACACCGGCATGACCGCCGCGCTCTCGGTCGCCGCCGACCGCGGTTTCGAGTGGGTCGCCTGCGCCTCTACCGGCAATACCTCGGCTGCGATGGCAGCTTATGCGGCGCGCGCCGGGCTTCGCAGCATCGTCTTTATCCCCGAGGGCAAGATCGCCTGGGGCAAGCTCTCGCAGTCCATGGACTACGGCGCGCTGACCATCCAGCTTAAGACCGATTTCGACGGTTGCGTCCGCATCCTCACCGACCTCGTCAAGCGCTTTCCCATCTATCTACTCAACTCCGTCAACCCGTATCGCCTGGAGGGTCAGAAGACACCGGCCTTCGAGATGGTCGAGCAGCTCGATTGGCAGGTTCCCGAGCACATCATCGTCCCCGGCGGTAACCTCGCCAACTCAGCCGCCCTCGGCAAGGGGTTCGCCGAGATGCTGCACCTTGGCCTCATCCCCCGCATCCCGAAGATCAGCGTCATCCAGGCCGAGGGGGCGAACCCGCTCTATCGCTGGTTCATCGACTCCAACCGCGTCATGAAGCCGGTTACTGCCGATACCCGCGCCACCGCGATCCGCATCGGCAATCCGGCGAGCTGGCGCAAGTCCGCTGCCGTCATCGAGCAGATGGGCGGCTGGTGCGAGCAGGTCAACGAGGCGGAGATCGCCCTCGCCAAGGCCGAGATCGGCGCTGAAGGAGTCGGCTGCGAGCCGGCCTCCGCTGTTACGCTGGCAGGTCTCAAAAAACTGGTCGCCCAGGGCAGGGTGCAGCGCGAGGAGCGCGCAGTCCTGATCCTCACCGGGCATACGCTCAAGGACTCCGATTACACAATCCAGTACCACCGGGGCGATTTACTTACGGCGGAGGAGTCGGCTGGGATTCCGGCGTCGGACCGTGTTCTGCATGACAAGCTGCGTAAGCCTCCCGTGGTGCTCGAGGCCGATCCGGACGTCGTCCTTCGCACCCTTGAAGCGCACATGAGCGCTCCGCAGCCCGCATGACCGGCCTCCACCTCCGGCTTCCTGCGACCTCCGCCAACCTTGGCCCCGGCTTCGACGCCGTCGGTCTCGCCATGGCGCTCTACCTGACGATCGACGCCGCGGTGGCAGACGACTTTAGCATCGTCGCCACGGGCCGTAACGCCGACCTCTGCGCGCAGATCGAGAACAACTTTATCTTTGCGACCTATCGGGAGGTGCTCGTGGCCACCGGTCGCCCTGTCCTTCCGCTGGCGCTGGTGCTTCACAACGAGATCCCACTGGGGATGGGAATGGGGTCGAGTGCCGCGGCACTGCTCGCCGGGGTACTGCTGGCCAACCACTTTGGGGAGCTTGGGTGGACCGGGCAGCAGATTCTCGAGGAGGCGTGTCGCCGCGAGGGTCACCCTGACAACGTTGCTGCCTGCTGGCTGGGAGGGATGACCTCTTCCGCGTCGGTCGGAAGCCACGTCGTCACCGCTACTTGCGGAGAAAACATTAACTGGAAACTGCTGATTGCCCTGCCTTCGGGCAGCCTTGCTACGGAGAAGGCGCGGGCACTTCTTCCAGACCTTTATACGCGCGTCGACGCCGTCGCCAACGTCCAGAACACTGCTCTGCTGGTCGCGGCCTTCGCGCTGCATCGCGGCGACCTGTTGCGGCATGCGATGCGTGATCGGCTCCATCAGCCCTATCGGATGGAGGCGTGCCCGCTGCTGCCGAAGCTGTTGCCGATGACAGGCGAGAACGGTGTACTTGGGGTGGCGCTCAGCGGGGCTGGGCCCTCGGTGCTGATAATCGTAGAGGACGATGCTCCTACTTTGGAGTTGGTTGCTAAAATTCGTGAATCAACAGAAATTCCTTTGTTAGAGATAATTGAGACGAAAATTGCAAGTGGAACATGCAGAAATTTCAGTGGATAACCTTCCTTTTTTTGCGGCAGGTTACCTAAGTTTTCTTTACACAAATGACGAAGGTTCCTAAACTTTAGATGTAGGCAGTTCTGGGGAGGGCTGCTTCACCGCCCGTTGACCTCATACCCTTGAGGTCCGGGCGTTTTCAATTGGTTCCCCCACGAACCAGTTGAAACTCCCAGCCAAGACAAGCATCTATTATGAAGTGGTATATAAAACGCCACCTGCGCCTGCCGGATAGGCAGAGCAATACAGGCTAGCGGGAGGAGTGTGAGATGGCAGGACAGTTTGTAACCGAAGTAAACGATGACACCTTTGAGAAAGAGGTGTTGCAGTCGGAGCAGCCGGTGTTAGTGGACTTTTGGGCCGCATGGTGTGGTCCTTGTCGCGCTCTGGCTCCTGCGGTCGATGAGGTCGCAACCCAATACAACGGACAGCTCCGGGTGATGAAGATGGACGTGGACAAGAACACCGCCACGCCCGCTCGCTACGGAATCCGTGGTATCCCCGCTCTGTTGATCTTCAAGGGCGGCCAGGTCGCGGACCAGATTGTGGGCTTTGTCCCCAAGGACACCATCGACCAATCGATTACCAAGGTGCTTGCCTAACTCTTTACTTCTTTGGATTCGACGAAACGGCCCGGCGCAACAAGCCGGGCCGTTTTTATTGCGCCTCTGCCGTTACCTGTTTTTTTGCCTGCCTTTTGAACGTTTTTGGGACAGCTTCTTCCAGTGACTTACACTGCCTAGATGCTGGAATGGATGCTTTTCCGAGGAATCATGGTGGCCTTTTTCATTCTGGCCAACAGCTTCTTCGTGGCGGCGGAGTTTGCCCTGGTCAGCATCCGTGAGACCCGCGTCGAGCAGCTCATCGCCCTGGGCCGCCCCGGCGCAAGCACCGCCCTCCAGCTGAAACGCTCGATCGACGAGTTTCTGCCTGCCGTACAGTTCGGCGTCACCCTGGCTGCACTAGCTTTGGGCTGGATCGGTGAGCCAGCGGTTACGGAGATCATCCTGCAACTCGCCTCCCGGTGGCTTACTGCTACGCCACCGCACCTGATCGTCTATGCCCACGGCATTGCCATCACCATCTCCTTTGGCATCATCACTTACTTCGAGGTGCTGCTGGGGGAGCTCGTCCCCAAGTCGCTCGCCCTCCAGCGCGCCGAGCGGATCGCCCTCGCCGTGGCCGGGCCCATGGACGTCTTCATCCGCATCACCCGCCCCGCCGTCAAGTTGATGAACAGCTCGGCGACGCTGGTTCTGCGGCTCTTCCGCGCTCCTCTGCGCGGCGAGGGAGCGGTGCATTCTCCCGAGGAGCTGAAGCTGATCGCTACCGCTACACGTCGCATGGGGCTGCTGCCGGTCTTCCAGGAGGAGATCATCCACCGCGCCATCGAGCTGAACCACGTCACGGTGCGGGAGATCATGACGCCGCGCGGCAAGATCTTTTCGCTGCCTGCGGACCTGTCGGTCGAGGCTGCCAGCGCCCGCATCGTCGACGAGCAGCACTCGCGCATCCCGGTATACGACCCAGCCGGGGGGCCGGAGCACATCATCGGCGTCGTCTATTCGAAGGAGATCTCCCGCCTCATGCACTTCCGCAGCGTTGCCCTCGGCTTTGGTGGTGCTGCCGAATCCCACCTCACCCTCAGCAAGGTGATGCGCGAGGTGTTGTTCGTGCCGGAGACCAAGCTTGCCATCGAGCTTTTGCAGGAGTTCCAGGAGCGTCGCCGCCAGCTTGCCATCGTCGTCGATGAGTTCGGGTCGACAATAGGCATCGTGACCGCTGAAGATGCCCTCGAACAGATTGTCGGCGAGCTCGAGGACGAGTTCGACATCGCCAGCACCGTCACTCCTCTGAGCGCTACCGGCGTCGTCACACTGGACGGAAGTACGCCGTTGCGGGATCTCAGCACGCAACTCCGCTGGACGTTTCCTCGCGAGGCTGCGGTCGAGACACTCGCTGGCTTTATGCTTGTCCAGCTTGGCCACATTCCGGTTGCTGGCGAGTCCGTCGAGCACGATGGTAGACGCTTTACCGTCGCGGGGATGAACGGACGTCGCATCAGCCAGGTCCGTGTCGAGACGCTTCCGAGTGCCGAAGGCCCGACGGACGAATCCACTGAGAACAGGGAAGCGGGCGCATGACCATCCGCGCTCTGGCGAAGCCGCTCCGCCGCATTCTGGTCACGCTGCCGGTTCTCTGGGTTGTGGTGTCGGTTGTCTTTCTGTTGATCCATCTGGTGCCGGGAGACCCCATCGTGCAGATGCTTGGCGAAGGAGCGACCGCCTCGGATATCTCCGTTCTGCGCCATGCTTATGGTCTGGATGCTCCGCTTGGCGAGCAGTACGCGCACTATTGGCATGGGATTCTTCGTGCGGATCTAGGGCAGTCGCTGCGGCTGCACGACTCGGTCACACACCTTATCCTGCAGCGGTATCCCTATACGCTGACGCTGACGCTCGCGGCGCTGCTGATTGGGATCGCGATTGCCTTTCCCGCCGGTATCTGGTCCGCGTTGCGCCGCAACCGGTGGCAGGACCGCACGCTCGGCGTTGTCTCGCTCGTTGGGCTCTCGTTTCCCAACTTCGCGTTGGGCCCGATTCTTATCCTGGTCTTCTCGATTGGCCTTGGCTGGCTGCCGGTATCGGGTGCGGGCGTTGGCGTTGGGGATCTGTTTTCTCACCTTGTGCTTCCGGCGATCACGCTCGGCAGCGGTCTCGCCGCGATTCTGACACGCATGGTTCGGACTGCGATGCTCGAAGAGCTTAGTCAGGATTACATCCGCACCGCGCGCGCCAAGGGGCTGACGGAGCGCGCCGTGGTCTACCGGCATGCTCTGCCGAATGCGATGATTCCGATCCTGACTGTCATCGGATTGCAGTTTGGCTCGTTGCTTTCGGGAGCGATTGTCACTGAGACGATCTTCAGCTGGCCGGGCATCGGCCGCCTCACGCTCTCGGCTATCTCCAATCGCGACTATGCGCTGGTGCAGGGATGCATCCTGGCGGTCGGGCTTACCTACGTCGCGGTGAACCTGCTGACCGATGTCGCGTATACCCTCGCCAATCCGCGGTTGCGGGTCTGAGCAGTTTCGCAAATGGTGTAGTGTGTGGCGCTACGAACAAAATGCGGGGGTTCTTCGCTCCGCTCAGAATGACAGGCATTATTTCCATTACAGTAATGGTGAAAATGCTCTAAGCAACGTTCGAACTTCTACTTTGTGTGGAAAGCAAAGACGTCGGGACGGTTGTAGTGGCCTGCCACGTCCAGATCGAACCGTCCACGCTGAATCTCGTCGAGGTCGAGCTTGGCAAAGAGCAGGCCCTCGCCGTTCATTGGGTCGGTAAGGATATTCCCCTGGGGAGAGACGATGAGGCTCTTCCCGTCGATCTCGCCTCCGGATGCGCGCAGATCCTCCGGCCAGTCGGCCTTCGTAAGGAACTGACATGCGCTCAGGACAAAGCAACGGCCTTCGTAGGCGATGTGCCTCATGCTGGTCTGCCACATCTCTCGCGCATCGACCGTGGGGGCGCACCAGAGCTGTACTCCCTGGTTGTAGAGATGTTGCCTATACAGAGGCATGTAGTTCTCCCAGCAGATGGCCATGCCGATCCGGCCAATCTCCGTGTCCGCGACCTGCATGGTGGAGCCGTCGCCCAATCCCCAGAGGAGGCGTTCGCTGCCGGTGGGTATGAGCTTGCGGTGCTTCGAGACGAGGCCGCCTTCGGGAGCGAAGAGAAGCGAGGAGCAGTAGAGGGTACTGCTGTCGCGCTCCACGATGCCGATCACGATGTGGAGGTTCAGCTCCTCTGCCCAGCTGGCTAGCATCTCGGTTTCGGGACCCGGACACTGGATTGCCGAGTTTGCATAGCGAAGAAAGTGCTCTCGGCCCTCGTCGGTGCGATTGCCCACGGTCGCGCCAAAGCTCATCCCTTTGGGATAGCCGCCCAGCAGCGCCTCCGGGAAGACGAGCAGGCGCGCACCGGCTGCCGCTGCTTTTCGGCACTGGCTCTCAACCCTGTGCAGCGTAGATGGCGTGTCGAACAGCACGCTTCCGACCTGGGCAACGGCGACTTTCAGCATCCGTCAAGGATAAACCGGGGCAGATTTAAAGCAGAGAGACGATCGAAGGCGTGAGCGCTCCGCCTTCGACTTTGACCAGTGCCACTGTTACGGGCAGCTTGAACCGACGTGGCCCGGCGCTGCCGGGATTGAGGTAGAGCACACCGTTCTGTGTTGTTATTCCGGGCTGATGCGAGTGGCCGCTGACTACAGCCGAGACTCCGGCCACGATTGGATTCAGGTCGAGATCGTGGATCGAATGCACCAGGTAGAACAACGCTCCGCCGAGCTCTACTGCGTCGGTTGCAGGCAGCTCGGCACAGGGGCCGTGCGTATCCACATTGCCCCGGATGGCTGTGATCGGAGCGATGGCGCGCAGGGATTCCAGGATGTCGGCGTTGCCGACATCGCCCGCGTGCAGAATGTATTCGACACCGCGCAGCGCTGCGACTGCCTCTGGTCGCAGGAGACCGTGGGTATCCGAAAGTATGCCAATCAGCATGGTGCCAAGCTCCTAAAGCATTTTCACGAAAGGTGTAGTCGTGGCGCTCCAAACGAAATGCGGGGGTTCTTCGCTCCGCTCAGAATGACAAGCGTTTTGAACTACAGTCATAGTGAAAAATACTCTAAGCGTACTTATGCGATTCGCAGGCTGGCCAGTGAAGCGAAGCTCTGGCTGTGCGCTGCATCGTGGGCTCGGTCGGGATCGATCCGCAGCTCAAGCACGGTTACTCCTGAGAGCTCTACCGCGTAGTCCTCGATCTCTTCGGTCGCGCCGCTGGGGCTGAAGGTCCACTGTTGACGGACGACCTCGCTCAGCGTTCCGTCCTCACCTTTTGAAAGCAGGACAAACTCTTGCGTCCGCTCGGCGGCGCGGTCGATAAAGTGCAACTGGATGCGCCGGATGTTCAGTGGCTCATCGAAGTTTAAGCGGATCATCTGCGGCCCGGTAGCCGCAGCGCGCCAACCTGTCGTGATTGTCTTGCCCAGCGCGTACTCGATGGGAAACGTGGCGTCCTCCGACGTCATTTCAACCCTCGCAATGCGGATCAGGTCGCGCCAAAGCTCTCCGAGGGGTGATGTTGCCGTGACGATGGGGGTAACGATGCTCTTGCGCATGATGGTGGAACCTCAGCTTGCAGGCCAAGCATATCCGATTCGCGAGGCTGCTGTTCTAGATCCCTGTTGTGAGCCGTGTCCGTGGATCGAGATAGTCGCGGAGGGCGTCGCCGATGAAGTTGAACGAGAGCACGCTCAGCATGACAGCCATCGCGGGAAAGAAGACGAGATGCGGCGAGTCGAACAAGTGGGAGCGGGCATCATTCAACATCGCTCCCCAACTGGCTGCGGGAGCCGGGATTCCCAGTCCTAGAAAACTGAGGGTGGCCTCGGCGAGCACCGCTGCCGCCATTCCGACGGCGGCCTGTACGATCAGCGGCTGAAGAATGTTCGGCAGGATGTGCCTGCAGATGACGCGGAGGTCGCTTGCGCCGAGGGCCCGAGCGGCCTCTACGAACTCGCGCTCCTTTACGGCCATTACTTGCGCACGTACCAGCCGCGCGTAGCCGACCCATCCGGAGATCGATAATGCCAGAATCAGGTTGACCAATCCGGGACCAAGGAAGGCCACAAAGGCGATCGCTAAGAGAATTCCTGGTAACGCGAGAAACGCATTCGTCACGTAGATGTTCAGCACGGTGTCCGTCCAGCCACCGTAGAAGCCGGAGAGGCATCCCGCGATCAGGCCTACCGAGAGCGACAACCCCATGACGCTGACTGCGACCGCGAGCGAGATGCGCGCGCCGTAGAGTGTTCGTGAGAGGATGTCGCGTCCAAGTTCGTCTGTCCCGAACCAGTGCGCGGAGGATGGGCTGAGCAGCCGACCGTTGAGGTCAAGTTGGGCCGGGTCATGGGGAGCGAGGAGCGGTGCAAAGACGGCGCACAGCACGAACCCGATTAGCAGCAGAACTCCTATCGCTGCCAGTGGCTGCTGGAGTAGGGTTCGTGTCAACCGCCGACGGCGTTCTACTCCGGGCTGTGGTGCAGAGTGGCTCATGCAGTTTCAGGATGACGCCATATCGCATCGAACGCAAGGAAGAAGAGAGGTCGATCGGCTGCTCGGTTTCGAGCCAGTCAAAGGTAAAGTAAAATGATCCTAAAGCATGGAATACAGAGATAGTTGCGCCCAATGGATACACAGGGAGATTGTTTGCGGATTCTGATCTATGGGCTCAATTATGCCCCTGAGCTTACCGGTATCGGAAAATATACCGGTGAGATGAGCGCGTGGCTTGCTGCGCGAGGGCACGATGTCCATGTCGTCTGTGCGCCGCCCTACTATCCGGCGTGGCGTATCCGCGACGACTATCGCAATGTGCTTTACCGTACAGAAACTGCACCGGGGCAGCCCACTGTCTACCGCACTCCGCTCTATGTTCCCGAGAAGCCGAGCGGCATCAAGCGCATGGCGCACCTCTTTTCGTTCATGCTCGGCAGCCTGCCTGTCATGCTTCGCCAAATCGGCTGGCAACCTGAGATTGTCTTTACCGTCGAACCCACGTTCTTTGGGGCTCCGCTCGCTTTGCTGGTGGCCCAGGGAGCAGGTTCCGCCTCCTGGCTCCATGTGCAGGACTTCGAGATCGATGCCGCCTTTGACCTCGGCCTCCTTCCCGCGGATGGCCCCATCCACACGTTTGCTCTCTGGCTGGAGAAGATCTTCACGGGGGCCTTCACGCGGGTCTCCAGTATCTCAGTGAAGATGTTGGAACGTACCGTGAGCAAAGGGATTCCTGCCGAGCGTGCTTTTCTCTTCCCCAACTGGGTCGATGTCGACGCGATTCATCCGCAGGATTCGGGCGTGCCGAACTCTTTTCGTCGAGAGCTTGGCCTTGAGGACAAAGTCCTCATCGTTTACTCCGGGAATATGGGGAACAAGCAGGGGCTGGAGTTGCTCGCACCGTTGGCGGAGTTCTTCGCTCCGAACCCTCGCGTCCATTTTCTTTTTTGTGGAGACGGTGCCTTCCGCCCCCAGTTGGAAGCCCTTGTCAGGCATCGGCCCAATGTCACTATGCTCCCATTGCAACCGCTGGAGCGCCTGAATGACCTGCTCAACGCCGCTGACATCCATCTGCTTCCGCAACGTGCCGGAGCTGCCGACCTCGTGATGCCGTCGAAGCTTACCGGAATGCTCTCCAGCGGGCGGCCTGTGATCGCAACGGCAGATGTTGGAACCCAGGTTGCTCATGTCGTCGAAGGATGCGGCATTGTGGTTCCTGCTGAGGATGAAGAAGCTTTGCACGCCGCAGTCTCCGAGCTTGTCGAGAACGAGTCGCTTCGGCATCGTTTGGGGGAGGCTGCTCGTCGCTATGCGGTTGAGCACCTGGGAAAGGATCAGGTGCTGCTGCAGTTCGAGCAGGATCTGATCTCGCTTTGCAATGGGAGATAGGTGCTAGTGCCTGTGGCATCAAGTAAACTTACAGGTATTACGTTAGATGGGAGAGTGTTGTTTGAAGAAAGCGCTGATAACAGGAATAACCGGGCAGGATGGAGCCTATCTCGCGGAACTGCTGCTGAAGAAAGGCTATGAAGTCCACGGGATCAAGCGTCGGAGCTCGCTCTTCAACACGGCCCGCATCGATCATCTCTACGAAGACCCGCATCTTCCATCGCCTCACCTCATCCTTCACTACGGTGACCTGACCGACAGCTCGTCGTTGATCCACATCGTGCAGAAGGTGCAGCCGGACGAGATTTACAACCTCGGCGCGCAGTCTCATGTGCAGGTCTCGTTTGAACAACCGGAGTACACTGCCGACGCCGATGCAATGGGGCCGCTACGGCTTCTGGAAGCGATCCGCATCCTTGGGCTGGAGAAGAAGACGAGGTTTTACCAGGCCTCTACGTCGGAACTTTATGGCCTGGTACAGGAGATACCCCAGAAAGAAACGACTCCTTTCTACCCACGTTCTCCCTATGCCGTGGCGAAGATGTATGCGTACTGGATCGTGGTGAACTACCGCGAGGCCTACGGGATTTATGCCTGCAACGGCATTCTGTTCAACCACGAGTCTCCCTTGCGCGGCGAGACATTTGTAACGCGCAAGATCACTCGCGGGCTTGCGCGTATTAAGGTGGGACTACAACAGCAGCTCTTTCTCGGCAACCTCGATGCAAAGCGTGACTGGGGCCATGCCCGGGATTATGTCGAGATGCAGTGGCTGATGCTTCAGCAGGAGAAGCCGCAGGACTTTGTGATCGCCACAGGGGTGCAGTTCAGCGTGCGCGAGTTTGTTACCCGGTGTGCCAAACTGCTCGAGCTTGACCTGAGCTGGCAGGGAACCGGCATCGATGAAAAGGCTGTGGACAAGGACGGCAAGGTATTGATCGCGGTCGATCCGCGGTACTTCCGGCCGACCGAGGTCGAGACACTGCTGGGTGATCCTACCAAGGCCAAGAAGGAGCTGGGATGGGTTCCACAGACGAGCTTCGACGACCTTGTACGCGAGATGGTCGAGGCTGACCTCAACACGGCGAAGCGAGATGCGCTTGCCGTGGCTCACGGCTTTGATGCCTTTACTGTTCGCGAGACTTAAGCTGCTTTGACAAAGATCTAACAATGGATGGCCCAATGCCGAACTACATGAAATCCGACTCCCGCATCTACATTGCCGGTCATCGCGGCCTAGTGGGATCGGCTATTCGCCGTTCGCTCGATGAGCAGGGCTTTACCAACATTTTGGTGCGAACACATCATGAGCTGGACCTGCTGGATCGGGCGGCCGTAGAGCGCTTTTTTGCGACAGAAAAACCAGAGTTCGTCTTCCTTGCGGCAGCGAAGGTCGGTGGAATTCTCGCCAACAATACCTATCCCGCGGATTTTATTCGTGACAACTTGATCATCCAGACCAATGTGATCGAGGCAAGCAGGATTCATGAAGTCAAGCGGCTGCTGTTTCTTGGGTCGAGTTGCATCTATCCAAAGCATGCTCCGCAGCCGATGCCGGAGAACTGTCTTTTGACCGGGCCTCTGGAACCGACGAATCGCCCGTATGCGCTTGCGAAGATTGCCGGTATCGAGATGTGCTGGTCGTATAACCGGCAGTACGGTACGCAATATCTGGCTGCGATGCCGACCAACCTGTATGGCCCTGGGGACAACTTCGATCTTGCGAACTCGCATGTTTTGCCGGCGTTGATTCGCAAGACGGCGGAGGCCAAGGCTGCAGGGAAGAAGGAGCTTACGGTCTGGGGGACAGGTGCTCCGCGGCGTGAGCTGATGTACTCGGACGATCTGGCGAAAGGATGCACCTTTCTGATGAATCTCGACGATGCCCGCTTTCAGTCTCTGCTTGTAGAAGAGGAGCCACCGTTGATCAACATTGGGACCGGCGAAGACGTCACGATCCGCGAGTTGGCGGAGATTGTGACCCGCGTTATCGAGTTCGATGGCGAACTAGTATTCGATACGACGAAGCCGGATGGTACTCCGCGCAAGTTGATGGATGTGACTCGCCTGCATGCGCTGGGCTGGCATCACACGACTGGGCTGGAGCAGGGAATTCGCCTTACATGGGAGGCCGTCAGGGGCCAGTTGGGTGCGGCGAAATAGCGACAGATCCGGAATGTTAGGGTCTAATTCCAATATGAGTAGGTTGCTGCTTGCCGTCGTTCTGCTGCTGGTTGCTTTTGCGGATGCCAAGGCTGATACCGTCGCGGAACAGTACCTGCTTTCTGCCCTCAATCAGGAGCGGGCTGCGCGCAATATAGCTCCGTTGCACCTGGATGCTGCGCTCAAGCAGGCGGCAGCGGGCCATGCGCAGCAGATGGCCAGCCATCGGGCGATCTCGCATCGTTTTCCGGGGGAACCGGAGTTGTCCGAGCGTGGTGCCAATGCAGGCGCGCATTTTGACCTGATTACGGAGAACGTGGCGGAGGGACCGACTGCGGTGATTCTGCAGGATGCGTGGATGAGGTCCGCGGGGCATCGCGCCAATATCCTTGACCCTGCGGTCGACGCCGTGGGCATCTCGGTGATTGCTCGTGATGGTCAGCTTTACGCAGTGGAAGACTTCGAGCGATCCGTTCAGAGCCTGACCCTGGAACAGCAGGAGGCCACTGTCGGCCTGCTGCTCGATCAGGCTGGGATTGAAATCCTCAGCGATAGCGACGCCCAGCAAACTTGCACGATGCAGACCGGGTACGCGGGCGATCAACAGCCGGCATTCGTGATGCGCTATACGACTGCGGACCTTTCGCAGCTCCCGGGCAAGCTCAAAGCGAGGATTGCCCGGGGGCAGGAGCATCATGCCGCCGTTGGAGCTTGCCCGGTTACGGGCAGTAGCTCGTTCACCACGTATCGGATTGCCATCGTCCTCTATCCATGAGAGGCCTTCAGGCCGCGCCGACTGTTGCCAGCTCCTCCAGGGTTGCAGGCTGGGTCGGCTCCATCTGAAGAAGGTCGTTGAAGCGGTTGAAGTAGTTGAATAGGCCGATCGCTGCCATCAACTCGACGATCTCACCCTCGCTGTAGAAGCTGCGGAGGCGAGAGAAGTTGGCCTCGCTGTACTCGTGCGCGTCGAGTGTCATCACCTCGGCGAGGTGGATGGCCACTTTTTCCGCTTCGGTGAAGGTGGGGCTGGCGGCGGAGTTTTGGAGGGCATCGATTTGCTCGTCGGTCCAGCCGAGGCGGCGCGCGATCGTGGTGTGCGACGCGAGGCAATAAGGTGTCCGGTTGAGCTGCGACGTCCGCACGATTACAAGCTCCTTCAACGCCGTTGATAGGGTTCCGGTCTTGAGGACGGCTTCCATGTGAGCGATGATGGTCTCGAAGATCTCGGGCCGGTGGGCCATGGTGCGGAACATGTTGGGGACGTTGCCGCGGTCGCGCAGATACCGGTCGTAGATGGTGCTCGTCGGGGGGGAGACCTCATCGCGTTTGAGTCTGGAGATGCGGGGCATGGCAGTGTTCCTTTCCTGCTGCAGTCTCAAAATGATACCGCCGAGGTTTGTGTGGATGCTGGACTTTGACCCCCCGTTCATCATTTGCTATAACTGTGGAGGGGCATGACGCGCCAGCGCGCTCCAATAAGACACTCCTGAGTAGCTCAATGGCAGAGCATTCGGCTGTTAACCGAAGGGTTGTAGGTTCGAGTCCTACCTCAGGAGCCAATAAAATCAACAACTTAGAGCGGTAAAGAGAAGCAGAAAATCACAGAAATGACGAAATTGTAGTCACTTTTGTCGTCACTCTCTTTCAAAACGGGTGCTAACCCATAGCAACCCGGCTCGGTTGTGGTTCCCTGATCGACCGGCTCCAGACCTCCTGCCACATGCCCCGCACCACGCCTTTCCGTGCCGCGGGCCTCCTGAACTTGATCGAGTTTTGCATTCGCCCGAACCTTCGTTCGCGCGCCCAGCACCGGCGCGTCTCACGGACCAGGACAGGAGTCCCCGAATGGCAACGTATCAGAGAGGAAAGTTTTGGTGGTACCGGTTCCGCTTCGCCGGAGAACGTATCGACGAGCCGACAAAATCGACATCGAGAACCGTCGCGAAAGAGGCCGAACGGCAACACCGGCGATCACTCGAAGATGGGTTTAGCAATTTCAAAGAGGTTCGGCAGAACCGCATCCGGGTTCTTGAGGACATCATCGACGAATACCTGACGGGTTACCGGCTCCGTTACCGGTCGGCGAGCTTCGCCGAATATGCGCTCGGTCACGTCGGCCGTCTCCTCGGCACGAAGATCGTGGCCGACATCACCGAAACAGCGGTTCTCCGCTACCAGGAGGACCGGCTTCGCGAGAAGTCAGCGCCGAAGTCGATCAACGAAGAGGTCCGGTTTCTGCTCAAGATGCTGGGAGACCCGGGCGAGGTGATTCGTGAGATCAACTATCAAGTCGTTGCGCTGGAAGAGACTTGTGATTCGCGATTGAGTCTCAGACTCGCGATTAAGTACGTGGAAACGCTATCGGGGTAGACTGCCGCGACGAAGTTTAATCTCGCTAGAACTATTGTCAATCGCAGCAAATAGAAGAGTCTGTCCGTCAGGACTGATTGCGAAGCTGGGTGTTCCGAGAGCCAAATTCTGATTCACGTGGCCCAGTTTTCTCAGTTTGCCATTGCTGACATCGAAGGCGAGGATGTCGGCTCCCCCGGCCGACGTCGAGGAGGCGAAGTAGATCGACGTGCCTACGGGAGTCCAATCCAAATCTGGCGTAGGACTAACCTGCGAAAGTTGTTTTGGGCCACCGCCATCTGGATCAGAGACCCAGACATGGCGCTGTTCGTTCTCTTGATAGAAAAGCCGCTTTCCGTCGGGCGACTCAATTCCGATCATGAACCCAGCGGGAGCGATCACTTGATCCTGATTGGTTTTCAGGTCGCGTCTCCAAATCTCTGGTGCTCCGCCACGTGTTGTATCGAAGTAAATGTATCTGCCGTCGCGCGACCACGATGGACGCCTGACTTCGAATGGCGGTTGATCCTCAACCAGTTCTGGCTTTCCTTGATTGACGGTCATCCTATATATGGCAGAGTGCCCCTTGGGGCGGGCGTCGAATACAATGGAATCGCTATCAGGCGACCAGCGTATTGTCCCGAGCCAAGGCCCACCGAAATGGGTGAGTTGGCGTAAATGTTGGCCGTCGCTATCGCAAAGCCAGATCTCCGGATTGCCGGACCGATCCGAAACAAACGCGATGGTGCGTCCGTCTGGTGAAAAACTCGGGGAATGATTTTGCCCCGTTGATGCAAGAAATCTCTGTGGTGCACCAATCTCATCGCCCTTAAGGGGCAATCGCCAGATGTTCCAGTTCTCGTGGTTCTCGACGAAAACGACGAACTTGCCGTTTGGCGAGACAGAGGGATCTGCAGCCGACGCTGTAGCCGCAGGCAAGGGCTTCGATTCTCCACCTTGTACTGAGATCACCCGCAATTGATAGGCGCCTCGCTCCTTGGAAGCGAAGACCAAATGCGATCCATCAGGGGTCCAGCCGACACCACGTAGATCTTTGACTTCTCGCGTTAACCGACTCAGATGGTTGCCGGTGACGTCGACGGTATACAGATATCCAACCGCGTGGCTGATCAAACGGACAAAAGCAATCGTTTTGCCATCTGGAGAAAGCCGGGCATAGCAATCCTGATCAGAACCGCCAGGCCTGGAAATTGCCTTCTGCTCTCCTGTAAGAGTCGACACGGATAATAGCCCGTGTTCTTCCCTTGAAGGGTCGGTCAGAATCATCTGATCACCATGTGGGCTCCAAGATAGCGTCTCGCAGCCGGCCAGCGGATTAGTTGAGCCCCACATACCGAGCGAATCCTGCATTCGACGGATCAATCTCTCTCGATGCGTGACTGTGTCAAGCACGATCAGTTGAGCCTCTCCTACAGTTTCACTCAGCGGAAGCTCAGCTCCAGTTTCGCGGAGAAACGCCAATTGCTTTCCGTCGGGTGACCAGGCCGGATGGATACTCGGCAGAGAATCGTGAGTGAGCCGTTGCAGTTCCGCTGAACCAATCGACTTGCTGTAGATATCGAATTGATCCCCGCCGCCGTTCCAAACAAAGGCAATCGTCTTATTGTCCGGAGAGATAGCTGGGCTGAACTGCAGGCCCGCCTCTGAGGAGAACGGCTCGATGTTGTAATCATCGTCCCGAGCCTCCGATCGGTGGCGTAAAACGGCAAATAGAAGAGATAAAAGGCATACGACGCCGACGAGATAAAACCAAGCTCGCTTTCCAGCCACATGTCCGCTCGGACGCTGCGGGAGAATCGGGCTGTCGGCGGTAGGTTGTCCAGGTGGATCTTCAGGAGGTTGTCCAGCGGGGGCGACCTGAGGAGAGAGCTCTTCGAACTGCACACCATACCCGCCTGTGGGCATCGTGATGCGGACGGTTTCATCGGGGTCGTTGCTTGCTGCATACGCTTCCAGCTTTCCACGAAGGCGCCGGGCTTCACTGCGAACGATGTTGTCTAGCTTAGGGTCCCAGTCTGGAGGGCGCTCGAACACCGAAATCCCAATCTGACGTTCTCGTAGCGCAACGGTATTGCCTTCCAGCGTCTTGTCCACGACAAATCGCAGGAACTGAACCATGCGGTCCGCCCGTGCGAACTCAGCGCTGGCTGCAAGCCTTTCGACTTGCGCATGCAATTTTGTCTCATCCAGGACTGTCATGGTGGCTTCCAAATTAAGGATACTGCGTCAGCGACGGACTTCGGCGACCTCAAGAATGCTTCAGAATCGTATTCACACAATATTCTTTTGCTAGAGCGATAGCCACAAACATTTCATATCAAAGTAGTTATGCGAGGTGAGGAGCTTCGCTCACCCCCGATTTCCCTGCGTTCCTCACCCCTTTTCACACTTTGCGGCCCTAGCGACGGTCAGCGATGGTTGTTTCGCCCCAAGATTCAGCTACGAATGCGATTCGTGCATTCGTTTCTTCATGAGGCCGGGCGATTGCACCAATTTAACGAGGTGACGCATGCACATCCGCATCAAACAGTTCATAAGATTCACTTTCGCCATTGCAGCGCTTCAGCTGTCAGTCTGTGGCGCGTACAGCCAGACACTGTATGGCTCCATCGTAGGCAATGTAACTGATGTTTCAAATCAAACCATCCCGAACGCAACCGTCGTTGCAACGAATACCCAAACGGGCGTGTCGACCACGGTGAGTGCCAACTCAACTGGAAACTATGAGGTTCGTAACCTGACGCCAGGAATCTACCGCGTCCAGATCTCCTCCCCAGGTTTCGCCTCCGTCGCTGTGGCCGGCTTGGATGTCCGAGCGAACGTCATAGCGCGTGCCGACCAACACCTTAACCTCGCGTCAGTCGATCAGACGATCCAAGTCAACGCGGCCTCTTCTGCGTTGCAGACTGACAGTGCAACGATCCATGGCGAACTGACAGCCACGCAATTGGCCAATATGCCAATCGGCGGGTTTAACAACTATCAGAGCCTACTCAGCCTGCTCCCAGGCGCAACGCCGTCCCGCTTTCAGAACTCCGTGATGGACACTCCCTCTCGATCCCTGACTACGAACATCAATGGCTCTTCTCGCAACGGCAATGTTACCTCGGTGGACGGCGCGGCGATTCAACAGGTGTACTTGCCGCACCACACGCTCTACAACCCTCCAACGGAAGACATCCAATCCGTCGATGTTGTGACAAACGCCTTTACTGCGGAGCAGGGCCTCGCAGGAGGGGCCGTCGTCTCGGTTCTAACGAAGTCCGGCACAAATGCGTTTCACGGTGCTCTCTGGGAGGAAAATACTAACTCCGCCCTTGGGGCGAGGAACTACTTCTACAACAAAACGTACTTCTCCCACGCCGGCAGCTCCGCCCCGAAGAACATTCTCAACCAGTTTGGCGCAAACATCGGTGGGCCCATCCTTCATGACAAGCTCTTCTTCTTCTCCGGCTTTGAGGGCCTGTCCCAACGGCAGCTCTACCCGGAGATCATCTCGCTGCCCACCGCAGCGGAGAGGGCTGGAGACTTTACGGGCCTCTCAACGCTCTACGATCCCAATACCGGCAACGCAAACGGAACCGGGCGCGTAACCGTAGCAAGCGAGAATGCAGACGGGCGCAATGCGATCGAGACGGGCATCGCTCCAGCGGCGACCAAGCTGTTGGCCTTGATTCCATTGCCGAATCTCTCCGGCACTTCCAGCAACTACTCCATAGCTGGGACCTACAGCCTTGATCGCTGCTCTTACGACGAAAAGGTTAACTGGCAGATCAATCCCAAGTCCTCCATGTTCGCCAAACTGAGCTACTTGTCTGCGGATGTATTTTCGCCGAGTACATTAGGTATCGGCGGAGGTACAGGTCTCAGCCCAGGAGGCAGCAACTCAGGCTCAGGTTACAGTCAAACTCGTGTGACCGTTGGGGGCGTGGGGTATACGCGGACGTTGACCCCGAAACTCCTCTTCGATGCGAACTTCGGTATTGGCCGCAATAATCTGAAGTGGTTCGAGTCGGACTTTGCGCGCAATCTTGGACCAACGTTAGGAATTCCAGGCACCAACGGCGACGGTAACGGTGCTTATGGTTCTGATCCCAACCAGGCTGGCCTCCCTTCGTTCGCTGTGACAGGATTTGAGACGTTTGGAAATCCGGACGCCTATACTCCCGAACTCAAGAACGACTTTACCTTCACCTACGCTGCAAACCTCAGCTGGGCAGTCGGTTCGCATACTCTCCGGTTCGGCGTTCAAATGCTGAATAACCGCATGAATGAGTATCAACCGCAGAGAGGATTCGGACCTCGTGGCGGTTTCACCTTCACGGGCGGTGTAACCGCTCTGAACGGAGGAGCGTCTTCGACTTCGGCCAACGCATTTGCCCAGTTCCTCCTCGGTCTGCCTGACTCGTTGGGCAAGAGCTATCAATTCGAAAATCCAATAACTGGAAACGAATGGCAGTACGGAACCTATGCCCAGGACCAATGGCAGGTATCGAACAAGCTGACCTTGAATTATGGAGTTCGATGGGAGTATTTTCCAATCTTTAGCCGCAGCGGCGAAGGTATACAGCGATACGACTCCGCTACAAATGCTGTCATCCTGGGCGGTATTGACGGACAGCCAAATGGGGCAGGTTCGAGCGTTGGCAAACTTGAGTTTGCTCCGCGTCTAGGAGTCTCCTATCGGTTGAATGACAAGACTGTCCTGCGTGCAGGCTACGGCATTAGCAATGACCCTTATCCCTTCACGCGGGCGATGCGAGACCCATATCCGATCACCATCGCGCAAACGGTCAATGCAAATAATTCGTATGTCGCCGCTGGCAACTTTACGACGGGCATTCCGGGTTATGCAACCGTCGCTCCAGTTATCAATACGAATGGAACGGCTGTACTGCCTCTCGCGGCCTATACCAAAACCCTGCCTGCAGGAACATTCCGCCGTGGCTACGTGGAATCCGCGAACGCCACTATCGAACGCGCTTTGCCTGCAGGATTCGATTTGACGGCAAGCTATGTGCTTACACAGACGATTCGGCAGACGATCTACTTCGAGGCGAATGCCGGCCAAACTCCAGGTCTGGGCGCAGCAGGCCAGCCACTGTATACGGCTTTCGGAAGGAACGCTGAAACCCAAACGATTCTTCCGTTTGGTACGGCGAACTACAACGGACTGCAACTCAACGTAAAGCACCCCTTCAAGCACGGCGTCTTGCTAACCGCGTCGTACACGTACAGCAAATCGATCGACGTAGCCACGGACGATGACAGTGTGCCTTTGTTCAATGCGATTCCGTATCTCTCCCGGAACCGCGCCGTCAGCGACTTCAACCGAACGAACGTCTTCGATGCAGGGTTCACAGCGGAGCTACCCTTCGGTAAGGATCATGCCCTCCTAAACTCTCCAGGTGTGGTGAGTGCGATTGCCGGCGGATGGAAGATCAACGGAGTTGTGTCGAGGTACTCTGGCCTTCCGTTTACCCCGATCGCCTCAGCCACATCTCTCAACGCTGCCTTCAATACTCAGGTTGCGAATCAGGTTAAGTCGTCTGTCGCCTATCCGAAAGGAATCGGCAAGTTCGCGACTTGGTTTGATACCTCGGCGTTCGCTCCTGTCACTACGGCGAGCTTCGGCACAGCAAGCCGAAACTCATTGCGAGGTCCCGGTGACTCTGATTTGGACCTAGGCATATCGAGACTGTTTCCAATCACGGATCGGATACACTTCGAGCTGCGTGCTGAGGCTTTCAACGCTACGAACACGCCCAACTTCGCCGTCCCAGCCAACAATGCTTCCACCAGCAACTTCGGTGAGATTACATCGACCTTTGGCAGTGCGGCCGATTCACGCGTCCTGCGATTCACTGGAAAACTCAGCTTCTAACCAATACGCGGCCAACTCATTCCGGAGTTGGCCGCACTCAATCCCAATATCAGGTGAAAAATTCATGGTACTCAACAGACGAGGATTTCTCGGCAAAGCTGCTGCTTCGCTTATCGCGACACAGATCTCTCCTATGCTTCTAAGCCAATCCGAGACCGCAGAACACTTGACCCTGCCCCCTTGGGAGCCGGGCTACCTCGATATCCACCACATCTCAACAGGTCGCGGCAGTTGCGCGTTGCTTATCCTTCCTGATGCGACCACGATGATGATTGACGCGGGATCGATGATCACACACTACTACCCCGAACGAGACAAGTACATGATCGACCCGCGGCCAAATGCCAGCCTGCGCCCAGGTCAATGGATCGCTAAATACGCGAAAGAATATCTCTCACAAGCAGGCCGTAGTGAGATCGATTACTTCCTTCTCACTCACTTTCATGAAGATCACATGGGAACCGTTTGGCCGGAAAGATACGACCTTTCTCCACGCTCACAATTCGGACCGTATCAGCTTGGCGGCATAACCGACGTGGCGGAGACTATTCCGGTTCGCCAGGTCATCGATCGCTGCTATCCCGACTATGCTTATCCTGTTCCAATCCCGGGTCCACAGTTCGCGAACTACCATGAATTCATCAAGAGTTTGCCTGGCCGCGGAGGAACCGCAGAGCGGTTTGTTCCGGGTTCAGATAGACAAATCACACTTAAGCGCGCTCCAGAACGTTATCCAGACTTCGACATTCGCAATCTTGCTTCTAACGGAGATGTTTGGACCGGCGTTGGTGAACAAACCCGAGCGCACTTCCCGCCATTGAAAGAGCTCAAGCAGGAAGACTACCCGACCGAGAACAAATGCGCGCTCGCCATCCGTCTGAGCTATGGAAAATTCAGCTACTTCTCAGCGGGCGACGAAGACCATGAAGAGAAATATGGTCGATGGCCTTGGGGAGACATCGAAACCTCAGTCGCACGGGCATCTGGGAAGGTCCAAGTTGCTGTGGCGAATCACCATGGATATATGGACGCATGTGGCGCGGAATGGGTTCGAGCGCTGCAGCCGAAAGCTTTTGTGATAAACGCCTGGGATTCAGCACACCCAACTATACTTTCTCTCGCCAATATGCTCAGCCAAGAGCTTGACCCTGGACCGCATCTGGTCTTCTCGACGGCTACAAAGCCAGAGGCCGACATTGCGATCCGCCAAATGGCCGAAATGGCGAGCCAAAACGGCCACGTGATTTTTCGAGTTCCGCCCGGCGGTAACGCCTTCGAGGTATTCGTAAAGGACAGCTCAGTGCCTGACGGCGAGGTCATCGCGCACTTCGGGAGTATCCCGTGTTCATAAGGAAATGGCAATTTCCTTTCGCTTTGCCTGAGAACAATCCAAACTCAGGCAAGGCGATCACGCCTCTACACTGAAGCACCTTTCCGCACCCTCGTGAACACTCTGAATCGCTGGAAATCGGACCCTTCTAGGGGAAACCTTTGCCGGAATGAGCAGAGGTCCGGTTAGCCATGAGAAGTCCGCCAGCTTACAGAAACCATCCGCAGCCCGAACTGCCAACTGTTGCCAACAGGGCAAGGCACTCGTTGTGCAAGTCGGCGACTTGAGTTATATCGTCCTGATTCGAATGGGTATCTCACGGAAAGCAAAAGGGCGATATCTCTTTCGAGATCCCGCCCTCTACTTCCGATTTTTCGAAGATCCGGTTCGGCTTCCAGATCGCAACTTACCGCTACACCGGAATTACCTGGGAGCGTGAGCCTCGCAGCTCGCGACCACCATGTGCTTCCACTGTCTCAATCGTTGCAAGAGATTGTTCGGTTCCACCTCGAAGCTTTCAGTTTCCTGAGTGCTTCGCGAGTTCCGTCGCCGGTTCTCGCGGCGGTGACCGCCTCTTCTCTCTCTCCTCCTGGAAGATCTCTCCTCCGTTGATTCGAAGCATACTCGCGATCTCGCGGAATACAAGTAGCTCAAGAAAATATTGCGGTGTGGAAATAGAGTACTCAATGTTGAAATTCAGTACTGAATTCCACTCGCACACGGACGGCCATCACCTGTCATCCGTATGTTCTTGGGTCCATAAAAGTCGGCCTCTGGAAATCAATCAGCGTACCCAATCTGGAGAGCTTCCGTCGACGAGTGCACCGGCGATTTGCCATCAACCGGGAATCGCTCCTGACATGAGCGCTTCTCAGCACCAACCCTCAGTCCGTTCCGAACTTCCGCATTGACCATCATCCATGTCCAGTCGGATCGTAGCTTTGAATCGAGGATATGACTTCGGTCGGCAATGTCCGGCCTATGCCTGAGTCAGCCATCATAGGTTCTCCACAAATTTCTCCTATATATACAATATGATTTCAGATACAGTCTGTATATAAAGTCTGCAACGAAGTGACGAGTAAGGAGTCTTAGCATGGAAATGCGCGAATTTGGAGGCACCGGAATACGGACGTCGGTCGTCGGGTTGGGCTGCAACAACTTTGGTATTTATCAGAACGCTGCGCAGGCTGTAGCCGCCGACGCTGCGAAGGCGACCATACAATGAACACTGCTCTGTGGGTCTTGCAAATTCTGTTTGCCGCGCTCTTCATGCTGCATGCGGTGCTGCATCTGTTCCCGCCTCCACGCTTGAAGGGGATACTCGCCGAGCAGAACATTCCGGTCAAACGGACGATCGCCACGTGGGCGGAGGTCGTGGCATCGCTCGGACTGATCCTTCCGGGCGCGGTCAGCATGGCCACATGGCTCACGCCGCTGGCTGCGCTTGGTCTCGCTGTAGTGATGGTCGGGGCGGCAGCGTTCCATGTGTCCCGGAAAGAGACTCTCGCCACGGTCGCCGCCGCGTCCCTCGCGCTGATCATGATCTTCCTCGCCTGCGGCCGCACCTTCGTGGTCCCGCTCCACTAGATGACCAATTCCAAGGGGTCATCCGTGGTCGTAGGCGGCGCGACAAGCGCCGAGCAAGTCGTGCAAAACGCGGCGGCGGGTAGTATCACGCTAAGCGCTGCCAAGCGCGCCCGGGACCGTCCAAGGGTGACGGCATGTCCTTGAGGAGTGTGGGCGGTACAAGCGGCGCGGTAGGATAACGCATTCCTGCTAACGTTTCTCAGAGCAGTCAATGAATCGCTAGAGCGACGATCGGGAGGAGCTAAGGACTCAAATGCCTTTGAGTGAAACAAGACCACGAAAGCGACTCACGCGCGAGGAGAGCAGAGCACAGACTCGTGCCACATTGATCGCCGTAGGGCGCAGGCACTTTCTGCGCTACGGGCTTGGCGGCGCTGTGGCGGAGAAGATCGCGGAGGACGCTGGGTATTCCCGGGGCGCTCTGTATTCCAACTTCGACGGTAAGGAAGAGCTTTTTGTAGCTGTAATCCAGGAGGAACAGGCGCGCCACCTGAATATCTTTCGCTCTCTGCTGAAGGAAGAGCCTTCAAGCAAGAAGCGGTTGAAAAAAATGCGGGATACCATTGCCGACTTGATGACTGACCATGATTGGATCGTGCTCCGTGCTGAATTCGAGGTCGGAGCTCTTCGAAGCGAACGTATCCGGCAAAGCTTTGTTGAAGTGCATCGGCAGCAGCTTCGCGACGGAAGTGAGCTTGTTAGGGACCTCTTGCGGTCTCCTGAAGTCACTTCGAAATTGAAGCCGGATGATTTCATCGCGGTTATCACCAATCTCGCTCATGGTCTGGCAGTCACCCAGAGAATCCTTGGCGCAGAACTCTCTCAGAAGAGCACGCGCAACCTCGTTCAATCGCTGTTTGATCATTTGATATCGTCCGCATGAGTAGTTGGCTAGCACAATAATGCGTCGGTTGATTTGGAAACACGTCTTTGGCAAAGGACGCTGTCGATTTTGCACCATTCCACCGTCACTACCTACCACTCCCGAATGAAGGACAAAATCGATAGTAGAGTCTCAGTTGGTGAGAACAGGCCGAGTGACTCGTTGAGCCGTGTTATGTGCTACTAGCTTCTGCGTGGATCGCCAGTGAACCGGAAGTAATTCAACGAATGCTAGTTGGCGGATGTTCTCTGATCAGCAAAAGAACGATTCAATTCACATAAATTATGTTTGATTTCTCACACGGTTGTGAAACAAAGCATAATTTGGCCGGGAATAAAGCATATCCTGGCCGTGCCAGAATGACGCGCTGGCGGGAATCGGCCGACGAGCCACGGGAATTCCACGTTGGCAGAGTTGGAATGAGTCTCGCTGAGTGCATTGCCGATTTCTCATCAACCGAGAGTGATGAGAAGCAGATTCGACCATAGAGGAATAGATCTGAGGAGAGATACAAGAGGGTAGCTCGCACCGGCGCGTCTCTACAGGGTCAGGGGCGACAGCCCTCAATCCGGATTCCTTGCCCAAAGCACACTGGATCACTAAACTTACCTGAAATCAGGAGTCGGCCCATGAAGCTCTCGGTATTCTGCGGAATAAGCGTCGATGGCTTTCTTGCTCGTCCGAATCACAAAGTTGACTTCTTGGACACAGGCGAGCAGGTGCCCCACGGTTTCGAGGAATTCTATTGCAGTGTGGATGTCGTTGTTATCGGGCGGAAGACATACGAGTTCGTTGTGGCATTCGGCGAATGGTCGTATGGTACGAAACCGGTAGTCGTATTGAGCAGTCAGCCGCTTGATTTTTCGTGGATCAAAGGCGGAGTTGTCGAACAGATGTCGGACGAACCGGTCGAGATTGTGACGAGGCTCAAGACGCGCAGCTTCAAACATGCTTATATCGACGGCGGTGTCACAATTCAACGATTCCTCGCTGCCGGACTCATCGACCGATTGGTGATCACTCGCGTGCCAGTGCTGATCGGAGAAGGTATACCGTTGTTCGGGTGGGTGCCGCATGACATCAGGCTTCATCACGTTGGAACGCGCAGCTATAACGGCGGCCTGGTGCAAAGTGAATATGAGATTGGCTCTGCGGTCTTTACTTGAGATCGTAGCCTAGAAGCGCCTCTCGCTTGCCCATGCCGTTGCAGTCCTCCGTATTGGCGGCGAAGTGGGATTTCTCCGTGTCGGAGTAGCAGCGGTAGAGCGGCTGTGTATTCGGTTCCGCGGCCGAGAAGACGTATCCAGCGCTGCGTAGACGCTGGTAGTCCTGCGTTTCGCACACGCCCTTTTGAATTAGGATGCGGTCCGGGTGGCCCGGCCACTTGCTGATGCACTCTTCCAACTCGACGGAAGCCTCTTTGGCGTCCGGCGCCGTCATCATGTACCCAAGCTGAGCCACCAGTTTGTACTCGGTATAGTTGCCCGGCACGGGCGCGGTGGTGGCCCAGTGGTCGTGCTGGGCGGCGTTGTACCAATGGGTCAGCATCTCGCCCACCGGCGGCTCGCCTGCCGCGCGCCCCCAGGAAATATCGACGGGACGAAAGATGAGATAGCGCTTGCCGAAATTTTCGCCGGGGTTCAGATACATATACGCGAGCAGCCAACGGTCGCCGAGTTGATTGAGTCCCGTCTTGGCATCAATCAAGTCGGCGTACGACACCAGTTCGAGGCCGTTCTTGCGCGACCAATCGCCCGTCTCGGTAAGCATGAGTGGCTGCGACAACACAGGGTTGAAATGCAGCCGGTCAGAGGACGCAATCAGCCCTAAACCGCCTTTGACCCATTTGAGGCCGATGGTTTCGCCGGTGGTAGTCCACCATCCGGAGCCTGCGCCGTCGATGGGACTCGACTTGCCGTCCACGCCAGGTTCGCTCCAATTTCCGTTGAAGTATTTCTTCCACTTGCCCGGTCCAGGATCGGAGGCAGGCGCGCGTGCGATGAACCCGTGGCCTCCATTCCAGGATTGACCGAAGTTGTGCAGGCAATAGGCGTAGTCGTAGCCGTCCGAGCCGCGGACCACTGAGGGGCAGCTGTCGCCTGTTTCCTTGCCCGCTGTCGGCGGATCGGTGCCCCGGATGATCGGACCCAGGATCTTCCACGTGAGTCCGTAGTCGGTGGAGGAGGCGATAGTCATCATCGCGTGGGTTTGGCCGTAATTCGCGTAGTCGCACGCGGTTTCGTTATGCACCCATCCAAAGAGCGTCTTGCCATCCACCTCGACGTGGGTGATCCATTGCCCGCAGGAATTGGGACTTCCTGCCGATCCCGGCTTCAGGACTGTCGCAGCCTGGCCGCCCATATCGTAGGGGCGTTTGCCGTCAATGGCGAATGTTGTTCCGGCAGCGGTGAATCCCCGAAAGAGGCCAGTGGGGAGTTTAACCTCTGTGAATTCGGCATCGGCGATGTTTGGTGCCGGTCCGCGGGCGACAAGCGGAGTGCCGACCCGGACCTTGATCAAAGAACCAAGGTCCGCGGTTTTCTCATGGCCCTCTGGTGCGACTGCCTGCTTGCCACTCTCGGTGAGCGCGCCGCAACGGTAGACGCTGTCTGGATCGGTCGTTTTGGACCATGGATCAGAATCCCAGGAGAAGTAGTCGATGCCGGCGAGGCGATGCTCGGCGTCGGCTACGGCAAAATCGCCCCGCAACTCCTCAATGAGAAGGGTGCGGCCGGTTTCCTGCGCAGGGCATGACAGGTCGGCGTTCGGGAATCCCCATTCGGTGATCCAGCAAGGCTTACCATCTTTGGCTCCTTTCGCACGGCACTCGGCCAGATCGACGTTGTTGAGCCGGCTCATGCGTTGCGCCTCGGCAGCCGGGTTCCCGGGCTGCGCGCCGGAGGGATAGCTGTGGACCCCATACGCATCGACGAGGGAATCGAGGCCATGGGTGCGTAGAAACGCGATGGTGGCCGACAGGCTGACCATGTCTTCCTTTTTGTTGTTGTAGAGCTTTGCGCCGTCCTCGGCGCTTACCATGCCGGCGGAGATGATGGGCGTGCTCTTGTTCAGACGGGAGTGGTCGCGAACCTCTTTGAGGGCCGTGAGAACCTCGATGTATCGGAGAAAGCCCTTCGCGATCTGCTTGCCCTCGGGATCGTGGGAGAGATCTTCGAGGCTGAGAATTTTTCCCTCGCCGGGCAGGGAAAACTCCGAATTGAAGGCGGCCCAATTGATCTCGTTGCCGAGTTCGACGCCGGCGAGCGCAATGCCGTTTGCATCCAGGCTGTCGAAGAGATGCAGAAAGGCGGTTTTGGAGAGCACGGGATCGGCATACGAAAGCGGATGGCCGCCCCACATCTGGGGAAACTCCTGTGGTTGATATGGCCGCGAGGGCGCGTCAGTCGGATACTCCGGACTGACGATCAACTGAATGCGAATGCCCGCTGCAGCTGCGCGCTTGGCAAAGTCGATGCCCTTGTCGTCGTTCGAGATTCCGCAGCGGATAACGTGGACCTGCGCCGCTTTGAGCTGGGTGAGGAGGGTGTTCTGGTCGGTCAGGCTGGCGCGGAGGGGATTGACGACGTTCACCCCGACGACCATCTCTTGCGCCGGAGACCGCGCGGGCGCGAGGAAGAAAAGCGTTACGAAGAAGCCGGCAATAAACCAGCGCTGTCTTAAACTGTGCATTCTTACCCTCGGATTATCGCGAAAGCGTGAGGAGTGGAGCAGCCGCGACGCTCCAGCTTCGGCTTCCACCTTAGACACACGAGAGTCGCCGAAGTTTTGTTTAGGCATGGAAGTAAGTTTAGAGAAGCCGGGTGCCGCACGTCTCGATTCAGAGAGCCGGGATAACACAACCCTCCGCCATCAGCTTTCTTCGCGGCTCTAACTCCGCTTTGCGCCAAATCGCCGATGCAGTCAGCGAGACTTCTTCCGTTTCCGTCAACGTGGAATTCCCGTAGCTCGCCGACCGATTCCACCAGCGCGTCATTTTGCCGAAGCAAATGTCACTTCGCCTATGGGGCAGTGACAAAGTAGCAAATCGATTCGCTTCGATAGAACTCCTGTTATGGCTGGAGCTGCCACCGAATCTCGACCGTTACACCCGAGTTTCAGGTCGACAGAGCTGGAACGAGTCTCGAAGAGTGACTCGGCCTGAAGTCACCAGTTGAAGTCTGACGTCGGCACCGGTCAGTAAACATCGGCCGACTCTACAGGAGTAAAGGAAGGTGGCGCACATCTTCAAACGTGGCCACCTTCTCTTGGATTTCTCTTTGATACGGGATCACCTACCAGGAGTAGACACCATCTTTATGGATGAAGCTACCGGATGGCCCATCGTCAGGCAGTTGGGCTAAGCGAACTATTGCGATGGCCCCCTCTTCTAGCGTCTGATGTCCGGTATGGTTGTTCAAGTCGGTCGCGGTATAGCCGGGGCAGGCAGAGTTGACCTTGATAGTGGTCTCGCGCAGATCATATGCCAGGTCGACAGTGAACATATTGAGCGCTGCCTTCGAGGCGTTGTAGGCAAGAACCTTGGTGTCGTAGTACGGAGTATTCGGATCGCCATTGATCGCGATCGAACCCAATCCGCTGGACACATTCACAATACGCGCACTTTCTGCGGCACGCAGCAGAGGCAATAGCGGCTGTGTGAATGCCACTGTGCCGAAAAAGTTCGTTTCGAAAGTGCTTCGCAGCGTTTCGATGCTGACATCACTTGCGTGTCCATCGCCCTTTTCGAAGACTCCGGCGTTATTCACGAGCACATCCAGATGCCCGAACTCTGCGCCGATCTTCTTGGCAAGCTCTGTCGCACTTCCACCAGCGTTGCTGAGGTCCGCCGCAACGAAGCGCACATCGAGCCCATCTTCTCGCAGCTTGCTCGCAGCCTCTTCTCCTCGCGAAGCGTCACGCGCTCCTAATAGCACCGTAAAACCGGCACGCCCCAATTGACGTGCTACCTCAAAGCCGATGCCCTTGTTGGCTCCTGTGATCAGAACAACCTTTGCCATGAATTTCTCCTGCTGTGGTTAATTTGGAAGTGATTTCATAAGATGTACGCCGTTCACCACTATTATGTACAGCGTACATCTTGGATCGCCTATCCGTCAAGATGTACAGTGAGATTGATGGCATATCCGGCAAAGACAGACCGAAAGAGCATTCTGGCCGCGGCGTTGGAGCAGGTCGAAAGCGAGGGTCTTGAGAACCTTGCCATTCGATCCGTGGCTGGAAAGCTGGAACTGGCGCCTAATGCGCTCTACCGATACTTTGAGAATCTCTCCGCTCTAGAGCTTGCCGTGGCTGAAGAAGTCCGCTTCCAGATGCTTGAAGGCATGCAGAAGGTGATCGGCCGAAAAGGCCCTACGGAGTCGATTCGCGCCATCTCTGAGGCGTACCTCCACTTCGCCCACGAACGGCCTCGCGCTTTTGCGCTGTACTTAAAGAATTCGGATTCGCAAACTCCACAGTGCGCAAGGAACACCGAGTTTTTCATAGAACAAGTAACGCGCGTCTACGGAGAAGACCGAGCACGGATGGCGGCACATGCGCTTTGGGCGCAGATCCACGGTCTAGCCGTCTTGCTCGGCGCCGGGGTTCTCCTTCGGGAGGAGGCGCACGTCCGTCTTAAGTTCGCTCTCAAGATCTGGATCGACGGTGCGGCGGCTTCGTAAGAGAATTAGCACCGGAAAACGCGCTTCCCGCCAGTAGTGACTCTGGATTGGCGCAAAATCGCCAATGGACTCACCGAGCCTCGTTCCGTCTCCGTTACAGGGGATTCCCGGAGCTGCCAGCCTGTTCGCATCCCCGTGCCATTCTGGCGCGGCAAGGATATGCTTTATTTCCGGCAAAGATATGCTTTAAACCACAGGCGAGTTTTCTATTAATTATGGAGAAATCATGCGCAATGTCGCTCGCATCAAACTCGGCTACTATCCTCTTCCTCCCTCAGAGGGAATGCGTTTCAGACGGCTGCTAAGATTCCCAGCCGAAGCAGCTTCTGTCCTAGATCCGTGTGCCGGAACAGGAGCGGCCCTCGAACAGATTACGAATGCCGCGGTGGTCGATCGTTACGCGGTGGAACTCGACGCGGAGCGTGCCCGGCAAGCGGAGACCGCGGGCATCAAGACGATCCAGGGCAACCTCTTCGACGTCCATTCCAAAGTCGAACGGTTTTCGCTGCTGTATCTGAACCCGCCGTATGACAGTGAGGTGGGATCGTCCGGTAACAAACGCATGGAGTTCCTGTTCCTCCGGCACACCTGCCGCTGGTTGGTGAGTGGCGGAGTACTGGTCATGGTCGTTCCCCACGGGCGCCTGGGAGATTGCGAACCGCTGCTCGCCGAAGCGTTTACGGACTTTCGAGTCTACCGGCTCACCGACCCCGAATCGGAGCGCTTCGATCAGGTGGTCTTGTTTGCCGTTCGTGCGCGAATCAAGCCGACGGCTTTCGAAGCAAACCGACAAAGCCTGATCCGGGCGATGTGGAATAACCCTCTTCCGGTGCTGACGGGCGAGGAAACCCCCTATGATGTGCCTCCGTCTCCTCCAGCCGAGTTGACCTATCGCGGTCTGCCTCTCGATGCGCTGGAAGATGCCGCACTCGGCTCGACTGCGTGGGGCAAGATTCGCTCCTTTCTGCTGCCGAAGGAAGACGTCGAAGTCGGAAGGCCGATCACGCCGTCGCACGGCGGCCACGTAGGATTGCTTTGCACGGCAGGGCTTCTGAACGGCACCTTCGGCCGCGACAAGGATCGCCACATCGCCCGCTGGCGGACGGTGAAGTATGTCACGACGTTCACCGAGGAGATGGAGAATTACGTCGAGGTCCACAAACGGGAGCGATTCTCGAATGAACTGGCGCTGGTGTATGCGGACGGCCGCACCCTGGTGCTGACCGATGAGAAGCCGAAAAAGGAGAACCACGATGCAGAATGCACACCTCCGGCTCGCGCGGCTTGACTATCAGCGCAGTACATCCAAGACATCGACCAGCACCTCCGTCCATGTCTCGCATTACATGGGAGAGGGAGAACAAGCTCATCTTCTGAGCTTCTTTGGCAACGATGCGGAGGTTGCCGCTGTATCCGCGGCCATTCAGGAGAACCATCGCTTTCAGTTGGTGTATCCGGACGGCACGACGCAGAAGATTGGTCTCGGCCTAGAGGCTGCTTGCTACAAGGGAACGCTTAGCGTACCAGGCGAAAAGAGGTCCCTCCGGCACGTCATCGCCGTGTCGTCCTTACTGCACGCGAACGGAAGCGCCGGACGCAGTTTCATACTGAACGACGAGCCGCATGCGCAGACCCTGGTATGGGCGACATTGGCGACTCTGCTGGGATTACCTGTCGTTCCGGAGTGGGGAACCCACATGATCGAAGCCTTGCGGCGTGAGAAGAAGATCATCCCGATATCAGGCGTCGCCTGTGCGCCGGCTGTTGTTCAAATCACTCGCTCGGAAATGCTGGAGTGGATCGGTCGTGAATGTGCGGCCGGGCACCTGAGATTTCCGGAGACTAACGGACCGATATCCTGGCCATCCTTCGAACCTCAGCAAGCTCTCGCACTCGCTTCATGGGGCAAACCCAACACGCTTGGCTTGTCCAGCTAGTTGCCCCCGTCTACCGGTACGATTGGCAGAATCGAGGGGCTTCCGATCTGCGGAAGCTTGTTTCCTCCCTCTACGGGGACGATTGGCAGAATCGAAGGACTTCCGATTTGCGGAAGCTTGTTTCCCCCCTCTACGGGGACGATGGGCAGTATCGAGGGTTTTCCGGTTTCCTGAGCCATTTCAGTTCTCCTTCGCTTCAATGTTCATAATCCCATGACAGACGGGTTGGCCTTCAAATATAGCAGCCAAACCGATTCGCTCAAGCTGAGCAGTCGGGTACGGGTATTGCTCAGTGGAGGCCAAGCGTAACGAATCATCCAGGAGGCTAGGTGAAAGCCATCGATTCAGACCCACAAACGCTCTCGGAGATGTTGCTTGTGCTGCTCGAAGACCGATTCCCGTGGCTTGGCACCGACGACCCGGCCGACGGGGCCGATGCGGTCGAGCAACTCAATGAGATTCATCAGAGTCTGTTGGAGCGCAGATCCGTCATGCGAAGCGAGTCGCGGCAATAGCAACAGCTCTCTCCGAACCCAACGCAAGGGCCAGCGAAAGCTGGCCTTTCTCTTTTCTCCCCTGTTTTACCGGAGGTGTGCGTGGAGACCTATCACGACTATTTGAGAACCTACAGCGCAGAATTGGGCGCGCGCATCGTCGAAATGTACCCGCCTCTCCAAGGCCCCAAGGACCCCGTCGCTCCCGCGCTCAAGACTCTGCTCAGGAAGCCGTTGCCGGCCCAGGCCATGACCATCACCGGCATGGCGAAGTATCTCAAGACAGAGGACAGCGTACGACTCGTCGGCGAGTGCGGAACAGGCAAGACTCTCATGTCGATCGGCGTTGCTCATATCCACGCCGAGGGGAAGCCCTACAGCGCCCTGGCGATGTGTCCGCCTCATTTGGTCTTGAAGTGGGCGCGCGAAGTCCTAATCACCGTGCCGCGGGCGCGAGCCTTCGTGGTGTACGACCTCCGGAACGGAGGCGATCCGAAGAAGCCGCATGGCATCGTCGAGGTACGGCTGCGCAACGGACATGTGGTCTCGCAAGGGTTGAAGACCTCCGTTTCCGAACTGCGGAAGATGGGGCGCAAGGGTTGGAGAAAGCTCTGCCCGGTGCCGTCATACTTCATCGTCAGCAGGGAAACCGGCAAGCTCAGCTATTACTGGAAGCCTGCCTACATCGAACCGAAGTCGGGAGAGGCAAGAGCCTGCGTCACCAACCCGGACACTGGCAGGACAGTTCCCAATCCGGATGGCGGCCACCTGTGCCAGAGCGACTTCGACGAAGTCAAGCACTTCGAGATTGTCGCAAGGCCAAACGGCGGCACGGAGATCTACGCCCCGCTCTGGCAGGCGGACAGAACGAAGATTCAGCGCGTGGCTCCACTGGAGTTTATCGGGCGCTACATGAAGAAGTTTTTCGACTACTCCTTCGCCGACGAACTCCACCAGCTTGCCAACGACACCGCCCAGGGAAACAACCTCGCAGTCCTCGCGCGTTGCGCCAAGAAGCTGATTGGCAATACCGGGACGATGATGGGCGGCTACGCCAGAGACCTCTTCCACATACTTTTTCGGATGGAGCCCTGGAAGATGGTCGAAGCCGGCTTTGATGCGGGGAGTCAAGGCGAGAGCGACTTCCAGGCGACCTTCGGAGTCCTCGAGTCCATCGAGAAGATACCGCTTTCCGACAACGCTTGCACGACCGCCGCCAAGAGCAACATCCGACTTTCCAAGCGGCCGGGGGCGTCCCCGCTCCTGTTTGGCAAGTTCCTGATGAGTTCGACGGTCTTTGTTTCTCTCGAAGACATCGCGGACTATCTGCCTCCCTACGAAGAACGAGTCATCGAGATCCCGCTCGACCCAAATCTTCAAAAGGCATACGAAAAGATCGAGAAAGACATTCAGGCTGCGCTCCGCGCAAACCGTGGCAGTCGAAGCCTGATGAGCCTGATGCTTCATCGGCTGCTGCTCTATCCGGACCACCCGTTTGGCATTGGGGAAATATGGGGCAAGAAGTTCGATCCGCAGAAGCGCTGCCTCGTTCCTTTTCTGGTGACGAGAGCTCCAGAGCTGCCGCAGGACTTCCTCTATGCCAAGGAGCGGGCCCTCATCGAAGACATACGAGAGGAGCTGCGCCAGGGGCGGCGATGCCAGGTCTACGCGACCTTCACCGGTAAGCATGATGTTCCGGCGCGGCTTGAGAGCGTATTGCAGCAGGCCGGATTTCGCGTTGCCGTGCTCCGTCAGACCGTTCCGGCATTGCAATGCGAGCGGTGGTACGAAAAGCAAATCAAAGCCGGGATCGAGGTCGTGATCTGTCATCCGAAGTTGGTGGAGACCGGGCTTGATCTGTTGTGGTTTCCAACGTTGTACTTCTATGAGACGGGATACTCGCTCTACACCTTGAGGCAGGCGTCACGCCGGTCGTGGAGGATCGGTCAACTACTCGACGTCCGCGTCAAGTTCTTCGTGTACCGAGGCACAACACAGACAACCTGTCTTCGGTTGATGGGTCGCAAGATGCTGGTCGCGCTGATGATGGAGGGGAAGTTCTCCGGCGAAGGTATTCACTCGATGGATGCCGACGACGACCTGGTTGCCGCTATGGCGCGGGAACTCGTCGAGAAAGGCGGAGTCGGAGAAGCCGCCGACGCTGTCTGGGAAGAGCTAAGGCGGGAGCGCGCGGCGCAGGGCATCGCGACCGTGGCGAACTCTGGACCGAAGTCATGGGAGAGCGGAGCGGAACCCGACCTGTTCTCGCCCACCGCCACCGACCTTCCAGTGGGACCGATGCTCGTTGAAAGCCGGAGCAAGCGACCCAAGAAAGTCGAATCGATATGGCCCAGCGGCTATGTGGTTGGCGAACAATTGCGACTCTTCGGCTGAGCCGCGGGAGCGTCGCACCTGGATATTGCCAACCGTCATTTCAACTCAATCGCTAAGGAGGAAACACCGTGGGTTATCCCGTTTACTATAGGGGCGAGATTGAGATCGCCCCACCGCTTACGGAAGGACATCGCGCGGTCGCGCTCGCACTATCGAAGCGCGAGATGAACGACCAAACGCAATCGATCTTCGATGCCATCGAATCCAGTCCCGAACCGGATCTGCCGTGGCACACAGACCTCTTCACCATAGCCGAGGACGGGGCGTCGATTCTTCCAGACGAGGACGAAAGTCGTTACGGTCTTAGATTGTGGCTCGAACTTCTGGTCGAGCATTTCTTCGAGCCGGCAGGGTACGTCCTGAACGGCGAAGTCCATTGGACTGCCGACGAACTGGATGACCGCGGGTCGATCTTTGTCAAAGACAACCTCATCGAGGCCGTGGTCGACGTGGTGATCAATCCCGGCCCAAGCTGGTCTCCAGAACGCTTTGCCGACAAGCAACTCACGGACCTCGTTCGCGACCTGGTGGCATCGTCCGACGCAACGGGTTGCTCTGACGATCTCACGGTGGTCTCCGCTCAGTCGGTCGAAGCGCTGCGGACCGCCCTCCCTCGCATGGAGGATTTTGCCATGATGCTGGAGTAGTCGACGTGATCGACACAGAACTGCTGCGCCGAAGCATGGGCCGTGCGGCCGCCGATGACCGCTGGTGCCGGCTTCTAAGTCTCGAACCACAACCCAACGATGAACGAGAAGGAGAAGAGAATTGAGCACCCTTAAAGCGTCACCACTAGTCCGCGAGTTTTACTACAACGGCAGCCGCATCCCCGATCCCAACCCATCCTTGAGCGTGGACCAAGTGCGCGACTTCCTCACTCCCATATATCCAGAGATCGCAACCGCCTCCGTCACCGGACCGGAAGACGCCGGCACCGCGATGCGTTATACCTTTGCGCGCGCCATCGGATCGAAGGGTTGATCGATGGCTGCGCCCCGAACGCAGGAGGAGCTTCTGGCCGTGTTTGCCGCGAAAGCGGCAGATCCGCTGCCGGAGGCAAGTCGCCTACTCGTGAGCCACCTGACATGCAAAGAATCTCTGAACCTCGCCAATTCCGTCAGCGGGGCGCTCCATCGATACGCCGCAAACGGCAACCGCCGCCTCCCTGCGCCTCCGGAGTTGCTGCCGCCGCTGGGGTGAGAACGCTCGCTCCTGCCTTTGGGCAAGCTCTGCCGTCACTCGGTGGCGTTCCCCTGACGTATAACCACGAGTTGCACGCAGAACTCCTCTTCAACCTGTGTGCCGCTCTGACGAGGGAGGGGCTGGGAACGCCCGCGATCTGGACGAAATGCGATGGGAGCTGCGTTATGTTTGCCGAGCAAGCGATCCTGAGCGCGATCGGCAAAGACACCTGGGACCTTCTCCGGCGCCATAGCGAATATCACCTGTCGGTGAGCGATGTAGGAACGAGGGACGGTGACGACGCTCCGATGGGCGAGGGTCTACTCGCAGTCACCATTGAGTGCAGCAGCTACGCTTATCTCAAAATCGGGCCCGCGATCGCGGCGCTCGAGCAAGAGAGGGAAGGGCTTGGAGCGGCGTTCTATTGGGGTCTGCTCCATGCCCTGTACCCGGGCATGCGAATCTATGACCACGAAGACGCCATGCGCTACGAGGAGATGATGCGAGAGAGCGCGGAGCAAGATGCCGACCATCAAGACCAATACGAGTTTCCAGAGGTTGAGAAGGCGATGCCGCCTTGTGTCCGCAACTCGTGGAACGGCAACTTCGGCGCAAACGTGCGTCAGTCGCGCCGCCTGCTTTCCCTCGCCCGGAATGGTCGCTACCGGTCATGGATCGATCGTCTCCGCAACATGCAGCGGCTGTCTCGCCTTCCGCTCCGATCAGACCGGGAGTTCATCGAGCAGGGAGGATACGATGGGCCGCCGCTGCCCTCCTTGCTCGTGACCTTTGAGTCCAACGATGCTGTCATAGCGTGCTTCGATGAGGAGGCACAATCCATGATGGAATATGCCTCCGAACCCACCTTCGCCGTCGTTGTCGCACCGGATGATCCGGGACAGGTGAAGCGCGCCGTCCGGATGGTCCGCCGCTTCGTTGCCCTCAACCGAGAGTTGTTCTTGCTGGTCGAGGAGATCGAGGCATTCTGTAGTGCCTGAGCTTATGTCGCGCAAAGAGCATTTCGGTTGCTTGCTGTGGACCTGGAGACCGCATTAGGCCTTACATAACCGTAAGGCCAATTTGCAGTGTTTGAGGTCGTCGACGACCTTGCTTACACACCTTCGACGAGAACGGCACGATAGGTCGCCCCCTTGAAACGGTGCTGCGCGATCGCCTGATACGCCGGGCTGTCATACCATTTGCGTGCGGCGATCGTAGTTGGAAATTCCAGGATGACGACACCCTCTGGCACCGGTCCCTCGAGCACTGCTGTGGCCCATATGCAGCATGAAGCTTGACCGGGTGACCTTCCAAGGTTTCGCGTCCCTTACTTTGGTAGATGTTGAGTTTCCGACAGCCTGGAGCGGTTCCCATGGATGACGACGTTGCGCGCCCAGCCCCTATGACGACGAGGGCTGAGCGCAGTTGTGCCCTTAGAATTCAAGCCTCATTGAGACCTGTCCCGTGCGATTGCCGCCAAAATCCGACCCGCGGGCTGTAGTAATCTTTCCAAAATTCGGGTTTGTGATGTCGAGTTCTGGATCGTTCAGGTTGGTGTGGTTGAAGACGTTGGTGAAGGTACCCTCTGCGCGCAAATGGAGATTCTCGGTAATTGCTATCCGTCTACTGAGGCCGGCTGACAGATTCACCGTTCCCGGTCCTTCGATATCGCCGACACTCTCGTTGCCAAACCGTCCAATGGGATTCGAGGTCACGCCCACGCCACATGCATTGCCTGCATAGGAGCTGGCCGCGTAGCCACTATTGCTGGGACATGCAAATGCTTGTGGATTAATCCACTGGTCTCTGCTCCTGTGCGCGGGAGCAATCTTCCCTGCGATGTCAGGATGTTGATCCCGCCCGTACAGAATTCCAGAACCTGTGCCGGAAGGGTCAGCATCGTTACCAGGGATGTACGCCGTGAGATACGGTCCGGTCTGCAGTAGAAAGATGCTGCTCAGTTGCCATCCACCGACCAGCGTGTCTTTGAGATGGCTTATGTTTGCGCCGAATCTCCGGCCATGTCCGAATGGCAGCTCATATACGCCGGTATTAATCCAGCGTTGGCGGCGTGTGCCATAGACGTTCCCGAAGTCGATCTCACGGTTGGCCAGGGAGGAGGAGACACCTCCAACATTACTGCCGTTCTCTGCCGCAAACCCCGTCGATCTTGGCCCCTGATTGTCCGCGAGGTTCTTGGCCCAGGTATACGCTGATTCGAAGGTGAAACCGTGCTGGAACCGGTGGTTGGCTTCCAGCTGCAAGGATTCATAGGTTGCCTGCGCACCGGGGAGTCTGGTGTTCACAGCTCCCCAATTCGGAAATGGACGATCGGTAAGAGGACGCTGTGCAGCCGGGGTGGTCCTGGAGAAGGACATATCGTTCAGATTGGGACCCCAAACCAGGTCATCGGTCTTCATACCAATGTAGGAGATACGCGTACCGATATTGCCGGGGAACTCGTGGTCGATGGAGAGGTCCCACTGCATGGAGTAAGGATCTTTCCAGTTAAGCTGGTTGGCCGTACCAAAGCTCGCCGCGCCATATACAGGCGTGGTCGAGGATGATCCGGGACTCGTCTGCGGCCATGCATAGGCCAACCCTGTCGCTGTCGCCGAGTTTTGATAAACGAGCGTGGCCGCCTGCAAGGTGTCGGTCAGAGAAAAGAAGATGCTGCCAAGCAGGGTTGTGTTATAGACCCCGAAACCTACTCGCACGGCGGTTTTGTCATCGTTGAAAGGACGCCAGGAGAGGCCGATGCGAGGCAGGAAGCGATCCTTCTGCGACCTGCGCAGGCTGCTTGGAAGATGGTCCTGGCTACTTGAGAGCACTGGAGTGCAGTTTGCATAGGCCGTGCTCGCGGGACCGTATCCGCAGGCATCGAAGCTCGCCAGGAAGGTCGGGTCGAGCTGACTCTGATGGCCGTCCGGATAGACCACCGCGCCTGTGCCTGGATTACTGGGATCGAAGTTGCCGATGGAGCCTTTTGCATCGTGGTAAGCGGGATGATATTCGTAGCGCACCCCGTAGGAGATGGTTAGATTGGGCAGCGCTTTCCACTGGTCCTGTGCGTAGAAGCCGTAGTAGATCGATCGCCCGTCGTTCTTGGGAACCAAGGTGTAATACTGCGTCTCTACTGGAGTTCCAGCCAGAAGGTCTGCGAACTGGTTTCCAGTAATCTGGCCGGTAAAGGCAAAAACCTCGATGTTGTTAAGCCCATAAGCTCCAAGAGTGGTGGTGGACTGAAGCGTGCGGACATCGGCTCCGTATTTCAAGGTATGGCTGCCTTTGGTCCAGGTCAGATTGTCGGCGTATTGAAATAAATGGCTCTGCGAGGTTTGATTGATATTGCCCGCTTGGAGTGTCGTGATATTAGGGAAGTATAGTGCGGTGACACCGTCGGCCGGATAGTTGGCAGCAACGGGATCAAAACCAGCGGCAGCCGTATATGATCCACCATCGAGCGAGTTACGAATGCCATTTCCCTCGGAGGTAAAGCCGAAACGAAATTCGTTGAGCAGGTTCGGCGCGAAGCTGTAGACGAGGGAACTGGCAAGTATCCGGTAATTGTCAAAGTTGGTGATCGATTGGATGTTCAGATCCTGCGGCTCGAGAAGCGTCAGGTTTTTGAACGTATATCTGGCGAAGCCCTGAAGCTTCTGGTTGAAATGCTGGTCGATCCGAGCATCGAACTGGTTTGAGTTATAGCTGCTGTTCCGATTGGCAGCATAGTTATAGCCGGTGCCAGCCTCCGCGGCTGCAAGAGTCTGATAGTTGCCGACATTCGGCAACGGAAAGAAGCTCAGGAACGGCTTGGCCGAAGCGTTGATTGAGGTGATCGTGTCATTCGGATAATAGGCGCCTGTGTACGGATTGAAGAGCGTACCAGCTGGCACTTCCTGGCTAAAGTTCCCCTGCTGCATTAACTGTGTGGGGACCAGGTCCTGAATCGTGGATTGCCTGGGAAAACGAAATCCTTCATAGGTTCCGAAGAAGAAGGTTTTATCGTGCCCACTGTACAAGTGCGGAATGTTCAGAGGCCCCCCGATGCTGGCGCCAAAGTCGTTGCCGATCTTCTGGGGCCGTTGAGCCTTGCCTGTCGTCGGGTCGGTAGGCGTGCCAAAGGCGGTAGCGTCAAAAGCGCGATTCTGGTGATACCAGAAAAGTGATCCGTGTAGTTGATTGGTTCCGCTCTTGGTCACCGTTGTAACCTCGCCAGCCTGACCGAATTCAGCATTGTTGCTTACACCGTCGACGCGGATCTCGGATACTGACTCCGCCGAAGGGAAGGCATCAGAGAGCGGCGTGTTGTTACGCACGTTCTGCGTGGAAATACCGTCGACAGAGGTCTCCGTTTGAAACGGTTGGCCGCCTTGCACGGAAAAGTTGGTAGTCGGGCTTCCATTCGCCGTTGGGGTGGTGGTGCCTGGCCCGGTATCCGGCTGCACACCAGGAAGCACCTGAATCAGATTGAGCGGACTCGTGCTGCCGCTGGCACGAAAGTTACCCGGCAGGTTCATCACGCTTTGCGTATTCAATGTGGCCGCGATAGAGGGCGTTTCCGTTTCAATGGCTCCTGCGGTACTGGCATCCACGGTGATCTCCTGCTGAGCGCCGCCGGCTGCGAGACTTACATCGACCCGCAGTTGTTGACGAGCAGTTAATTCGAGATTTTGGATCAGCTTGGTTTGAAAGCCATCTCTCGTGATCCGGAGTCTGTATCTTCCCGGAGGCAGGTCCTGGGCCTGGAAGTTGCCGCTTGCATCGGTGACATGAGTGATCGAGCCTCCCTTGTCCGCGTTGATGACGACAACCTGAGCGGAGGGAATGATTGCCCCGCTCGCATCCTTTACGGTGCCAAGGATGGTGGATTGTGTAGATTGCGCATTCAGCAGCGTTGTAGTGAGACACAGCAACAGGGCAAGGATAAGCTGAACGCCAGGGCGTGGAAACGACCGCACGATGTACCTCCAAATTGAAAAGAGAACTGCTAAGGACAGGGCAGATGGGATGGGCTAAATCCATAATATGAGCAACGCTCATATTCTTCAATGAAGAAATGATGAATCTCGAGATATAGAAAACGGCCCGGCTCAGGACCGTAGGCGAGCAACAATGTATCCGCTTGTTCGATGCCGGGAAGGATGTCGGTACGGCAGCCTAACGAGCCGAAGCAGGCTCAAGCAATACGTCCACGCAGTTCGGCGATCCGGTCACCGGGTTGCATCGAGCGGGCAATCCATTGGGCAGCGCTACGCGATAACCGGACCACTTGGCAGGTTCAAAGGATGGATAATCGGTGCTCACGAGCTGCGCCCCACTGCTTAGGTCGAGATCGCTGCGTCGGTGATCGTTGACTCGCGCCTCAACAGTATCGGAATCGGCTTGCGTGCGAACCAGATAGCCTTTGCGGACGAGCGTGGAAATTATGGAGGCGCTACCCTCGTTCTCTTCGACAAATGCAGCGTCGGAACGACCGGGGGGTGCATTCGTGAAGAGAATACGACCGCGTAATCCAGCATGTCCCTTCAGATAGAGCGGACTGGCTGAACTCTGGTCCATCAGGAAAATCACCTTTCCGCGTGCCTGTGCCAGCGTGGGCCAACCGCCCTGACAAACGGCTTCATTGAGCGTGTGATGGCGCCCGCGCACTTGGTCGGGAGTAATCATTTCGTCCTCCGGAAAGACTGAGCGAATCTCCGCATCGAGCGCATCGAAGGTTGCCGCAGTGTACGGTTCGGGAACAGTCCATGCTAGCTTTGCATCCGGTACGTCCTGCTTTGTTTCGACCAGGATGAAGACGGGGACATGTTGAGGATGCGCCGTCGACCAGGTGCGAACAATCTGGAGGCAGGCGACAAACGGTTGGCAGTTGCTTGCATAGTCGATGTCCTGCACATGGATGACCTTGAAGCCGGGCTTCAGCATCACTCCCTTCGGATCGGGGTCCGGATCCAGGGGCAATCCGGCTTGTGCCACCAGAGATGGACCTAAAGGATGTGCAAAGCGCCCCCCCTTGCTATCTGCGAAGATGTCCAATTCAATCTGTCGGATTCCCTGGTTCAACTGGGCGGCAAGATCGGCATGGGCGTAGTCAAGAGTCTTGAATGCCGCAGGCTCCTTCTGTTCGAGCAGTACCGAAAGCCCTGGGAGGAGGCCGGCATGATAACTATTGTGCGTGCCGATCACCTGAATCTGATTGAGGCGCACCGAGGCGTCGACATCAACGCCAGGGCTGGAGATCTGTGCCAGAACACCGCTCGTAATCATGCAGATTCCGGCCAGCGTAACCACACGTGCGGGCAGTTTCATCGATTCGCCTTTCATGTACAAGGGATGCCAGAATGTTCTTATCTGAATTGGTATGGGGATGTGCGAAACAGTTTCTTAGCGCCAACGTGAGTCTTGCTCATATTATCGTGAGAAGAGCGCAAATCATGAGACGACAAAGAGTAGATCAGGTGAATTCAATGAATTTTCTTCAATGCCGCCGGTCGCACATGCGCGAAGGCGTCGACGGAACCGGTAACGATATAAGGATTTCAACTTTGGGCGAAGTGGGGATGCAGTATGTCTAAACGAACAAAGAGCATAGAACCTCGCCGGACTCCGTCTCAGGCAAGAAGTAAAGCAACGGTGGATCACATTTTGCGCGCTGCAGAAGCATTGATCGCAAAGGGCGGAACGGGATCGCTCAAGATGCGGGAAATTGCGCTGCGAGCCAAGGTGCCTATTGGCTCCGTGTATATGTACTTCCCGAATCGCGAAGCAATCATCCGTGCAATCGTTGATGGCTACTATGAATTGATCGATGCGTCTCTCGAAAACAGTGTTTCCGAGGTTAGAACGCCACAGGACCTGGTGGAGGTGTTAGGTAGATCCGTCGATGAGTACTACACGTTTATTCGCGGCGTACCGTCGCTACTCAATCTCTGGTCGGGCTCGCTGTACAACAAGGCCCTGACAGAACTCAGTATCGAGGACAGCAAACGCACGGCGCAGATTCTCTATCGCGCATCGCTGCCATTCCTAACGCCAGAACAGGCTGAACGCGCTTTTCCCTGTTATCTCGTATGCGTGGATATCATCGGCAGCATCGCAAACCTCGCCGTCAGTCTCGGTCCCCAGGAGGGCGATCGCGCAGTGGCGGAACTGCGCAAGATGATTACGTTACACGTGGCCACGATGCTGGAATCCGAGCCGACCGCAGATACGCCAGCACCGCGTAAACTTCGTGGTCGCAAGAAACCATGAGTCCGGCACCCAATAATCGATGGCGTAGTGCGGGTGCCCCACAAAATCAATGAATATGCTCGAAAAACAGGTGGTACGGGCGCGTTCACAGCTCATTCAGGGTACATGGCTATACTCGGGGTTGTCCTGAAGTTGAGCCCAGCACTGAGATCGTGACAGCGCAGAAAGGGTGCAGGCATGGAGGTCATTGCTGCGTTCTCGCCACGCCATGAAATCACAATGAAACCCGCACACAGACGAGGCCGCTGGATAGTGTTGGCCATTTATCTGAGCGCATTGCTGCTCACACAATTCTTCAATTACAACTTCGCGGGCATCCTCCCGGTATTGGAAGCACGCTATGGCATCAGTGCAATTTTTGCAAGCTGGACAGTGATGGTCTTTCCGCTGATGAGCGTCCTGACCTCCGGCGTATCTGGCAGAATGATCGACCGTTTTGGGTATCTCGTCTGCACGCGCATCGGGTTATTGCTGATGGTGCTCTTCTCCGGGTTTCGTGTGTTTGACGGCAGTTTTGGACTTCTACTCCTGAGCCAGAGCGGAATTGCGCTCGCTGTTCCACTGATTGTCGCCTCTCTGCCTGCGCTGTTGCGCACATGGTTTGAAGATGCGGAACAACCCTCAGTTACAGCAGTCTGTACTGTCAGTCTCTTTACAGGAATAGGATTGGCGCTTGCTGTTTCGCCCTTGCTTATCCTCGCCGCCGGTTTTCATCAAGTGATGGTCATCTCGGCCAGCATCTCGGCTTTGAGTTGCACCCTATTCTTGCTCTTCGTTCCCAAGAGCCCTCCAGAAGAAGTACCTTGCCAGGCTGCTGACATATCCTGGCTCTCCCTCCTGCGTAATCGCAATGTGCTCCTGCTTTATGTTGGCGGTTTTTTGGGCCAAGGCTGCTTCAATGCGGTAATGACCTGGATCGCAGTCATCTGGCATGAACGGCAGTTTCCTCTGAAGGCCGCTGGAATCGCCAGCAGCGGCGTGGTGTTCGCCGGGATCTTAGGTACTCTGCTCATTCCTCCCATAGCCGATCGCATCTTGCATGTGCGGGTAGCGCTTTGGTTATGCCTGGTGCCTGCAATTTTTCTCATTCACCCCTTCATTTGGACAGGCAATCTAAATCATGCCTACACCTATGGAAGCATCATGGGATTCTTTCAGCTTCCCTCACTAGCTATCTCGCTCACTCTCCTCGAACGATCTGTCTTAAAGGATCAGATCGGACTCGCCTCGGGAATCTACTGGACTGCCGCAAATATTGGAATCCTTGCGCTCAGTTACTTTATCAACCTGGTTCATGAGGTCAGCGGATGGCATATTGCGATTCATTGCGTGACAGCGCTCCTTGCCCTGATCGTCTTACTGGTCGCGTTCCTGCGCGTGCCTCCAAGGGCGATAGAGAATGTTCCGTCGATGTGAGTTTATTGCCAGACAGGGTGGATACCTGCAACCATCCGCCCCTGAGAGCCGCGACCTGAAGTTCCAACAGAGAATCGATGACCCAGTCAGCGTCACCAAGGTCTTCTCGCGCATGCGAGGAGGCTACAGCAAGAACCTTGCAGCCTGCTTGTTTTCACGATCTCAGACCGGCCGGCGAATCCTCGATGACGAGACAATCCTTGACTGGAACCCCAAGAAGCTGCCCTCTCTTCAAGAGCGATCAATGGATCGATCCTCTACATTGGCGCCATCGCAAATCGGCCGCTCTCCGTCAATCCACCGCAGCGATAGACGTCAAATGGCGGATCGCCGATCCAGGAATAGTACAAAAGCCCTGTGATCCTCTTTTCCTGCGTGAGTTGGCGGAAATCACCCATCATTTCCTGTACGAGCAGGCCGCGCGCCTTTTCGTCCGAAGGACAGGCTTTACTGTTATTCGTGAACCCCCATTCCGTTATCCAGCACGGTTTGCCACTCGGCGAACCTGCCGCAGAACACACCGGCAGAACTAGAGCCTGTAAACGTCGTAAGCGATGGATGGCGGAGGTCTTATCCCCGGGGCCATCGCCCCAGGGATAGGTGTGCAGGTTGTAAGCATCCACCAGTTTGTCCAAACCATTTGCGCGAAAGAACGCAATCGTCGCGCCCACACTCACACCGTCATACTTCTTGGGTGTTGGCCATGGTCCCTCTTGCACGATATCTACAAGACTGGTGGGAAGCAGTAGCGTATGTTGATTGAGCTTCGAATGATCTCGTACCTGCTTGAGCGCCGCCAGTTCTTTGAGATATTGCAAATAACCCTTAGCGACCTGCTGACCTTCGGGATCGTGATAAAGATCACTCAGACTAAGGACTTTGCCCTCACCGGGCAGACGAAAGTCCGGGTTGTTTCCAGCCATATTGATCTCATTCTCTAACTCCAACCCAGCCAGAACAATTCCATTGGCGTCCAGCTTATCCATTACCTGCTGAAAATACTGTTGCGAAAGCCCAGGGTCCAGGAAAGATAGCGGAGGACCTGCCCACATCCCCGGAAATTCCTTCGCAAGATAAGGTCGCCGCGGAGCATTGGGCGCATATTTCCCGTGAAGAATCAGAACAGTCGCGATATTCTCGGCATAGGCCCTCTTCATAAAGTCCAGGTTTTTGTCCAGGTCCTCTTCGATCCCAAGGCGGATGACGTGGACGCCGGCAGATTTGAGGTGCGCAAGATCAGCATTCTGGTCCGCGACGCTGAACTGCAGCGGATGAACAAAGTTCACACCGCGAACAACATTCTGCGCATAAGCCACGCTGGAACCAAACAGCAACAAAAGAAACATCAGAGTGCAGAGAACTACCGAAAGGCCGCATCGCTTAGCTACGGGCATGAATTTCTCCTTCATCTTGATGGTCAACTCTGCCTATCGCTCCAGAACATAACCGAGCAATCGTTCTGAAGTCCCCAGTTTCTCGCAGTCCGGCTCATTGGAGGCGAAGTGAGACTGATCTTTGGAGTTGTAGCAGCGGTAGAGCGGGATAGTTTCTGGCTGAGCTTTTGCATACACCCAACCCGCTGTGCGCAGACGTTGATAGTTGTTCGCCTCGCAAAATCCTTTCTCGGCGAGCAGGTGGTCAGGATGTCCGGGCCGCTGGCTGACACAGTCTTCCAACTCGACGGAAAGCTTCGCTGCATCGGCAACCGTCATCAGATAGCCGGATTCTTTTTCAATCTTGTACGAGGTGTAATTGCCCGGGACAGGAGCCGTAGTAGACCAGCGGTCATGCAGCGCTGCGTCATGCCATCGCGCCAGCAACACACCAACCTGCGGAGTTACAGGCGAGTTAGACACAGATACAGTTACATCGCGGAAGACAAGGTATTTCTTGTCGGCGCCTTCGTAGGGCGGCCAATAGGCATAGACCAGCGTCCAGGAATTCGAGAGCTGATTGCCGCCTGTCTTCGCGTCCAGCATTACGGGATAGGCATAGACCTCGGATGGGTCGGGGCGCTTCCAGATACCGGGATCGAGATCCAGAAGCGGCTCGGCCAGAGAAGTAAAAGTGGTGTGGTCGCCAGAAAAGAAAAGTCCCATGCCGCCACGAACCCAACCCAGCAGCAACGTCTCGCCTGTTGTTGTCCAGCGGGCAGCGCTTGTACCTAGACCTCTGCCAAGGGATGTCGCGTCGCCGCCAAGTCCAGGTTGGTCCCACTTACCTTGAAAGAACTTCTTCCAGTTGCCGGGGCCAGGGTTAGAAATTGGCGCCCGTGCCACGATCGCCGCGCCATCCCTGGGCCGCCCGCAGTAGATGTAGTAAAAGCTATCCTTACCGTTCAGGGCAGTGCAGTCACCTTCGCCCGTGTTTTTGTTGGCCGTTGGTACGTCCGTGCCGGTAATGATTTGCCCCAGGTTCTTCCAGGTCAGTCCATCATCGGTCGAGGTTGCGAGGGACATTGATTTATGGGTCTGGCCGACCTGGTAGCGGCACGCCGTCTCATTGTGAACGAAGCCGAGGACTGTGCTGCCGGCAGGTTCCACATGCTGTATCCATTGTCCGCAGGAGTCGTATGTTCCGGGCTTACCCGGAGAAAGTACGGTGCGCTCTGGGCTGCCCATATCCCACGGATAGCGCCCATCGATAACGCGAGTATCGCCATGGGCATCAAATCCCCGAAAGCCTCCGGTCGGAAGTTGAATCTCTGAAAAACGATTGTCGGCGATGTCAGCCGCCGGACCACGCACAACACGGGGAAGGCCAACACGGACACTGATGCACTGAATGCAGAGAGCAGGGTCCGAGTGCAAATTCGTTGCGTTCTGTGCGCAAACGGTACCGGACAGTATCGAAAGAATCGTCAGAGTACTGAGAACTGCGGAAATGTAAATCGGCTTAGTTTTGCGCATGCAACTTCTTAGACCCAATCGAGTTGTCAGAGTTTTGGTCGTATTGCAACAAGCCAAGGCGAGATCAGGTCCTGAGAGATGCTGCAAGCCTACAGTCCTTCCGTCAACCGGTAATAAATCGCCGAGTCCATCGTTGAGCCATCTGAGGGTATCTTGGGTTCCGGGGGGTGACCGCCAACTCTTCAGTTGCCCGTTGTTCGACATCTCCGCCCGCATTCGGAGGGGCGATACTTGTTCTCCTCGCAACTTGCCGGTGCAGGATTCCGCTGCATTGATTGGCAGCGTGATTCTTGAGCGGATGGCAGGATTCGGCTGGAACAGGCAGCAGCATTTGCTAGAACCAGCAGCCACCATGGCCTAATTATGTTGTGCTCGTCATCATGAACGTCAATGAGTACGTCCCCTCGCAGCTTCTACGAAACATAATTAGTGCCTCAACATAACTCCTGTTATGTAGAGCGCCACATAACAGGAGTGGGAGAAACGCCATGAAGGTTCACATCTCGATCGGGGAGAACCATCGCTTCGCGCTGCGTGAGGCGCTGCTCGTTTATGGTGACAGCCAAAAGAGCTTCATCACGCGGCATGAGATCACGGGCGGCGACAAAGCGCCACCGACGCTCGGGCCGGCGCAGCCGCTTACGGTTGGATTTGTGGAGACGCTGATACGTTCGCTGCATGGCAGTGTCGCAGCCGAGGTCTTGCCGGAGAACGCTCTCGCAAAAGGCGATCGCATGGTGGTGTGGTGGACACCCTGGCCGAGGTGCCGGAGGGGACTGGGAGTTTCACTCCCTCGCCGCTTCCGGAGATGCCGTTCGTATCGCCGGTTCCGCTGCTTGCTCCGGGGAACGTGCAGGAGACGGCATGGGCAGACCAGGCCGCGGCCTGGAGCCGGACGATGCACATCACGCACGGGTCCGGCAGCAGTATCTTCGTCTTCGCCGACGCTCCGGCGGACGCCCTAGCGGGAATCGCTCCGTCGACCGTAAGTCTACGAACATTCGCGGGCGAGACGATCGGTTTCCTGGGGCAGGGAGCGACCGAGGGCGGCCGCTTCGGATGCACATTCGCCGTGGCTCCCGGGGGCTATTTTATTGAAGTGCAGCGGTCGAACGCCCCAGCGGTTTGCCAGGCGGTCTACGCCATCTCGGGTTGGCAGACGGAGGTGTTCCTGCCGGTGGCCGCAGGCGCGACGGCGCAAGCGATGGTCGACCTCTCCAACTGCTCGATCCTGATGTCGCCCGCGCAGATCGGGTTTCGCCCCGGGGCCAAGTCGTATTTGTGGGCGGAGTCCGCACGCAAGACGCTGGCGTCGGGAAGACCCAATGTAACCCCGGCGGAGGTGTTGCGAGGCGCGCAGACGATTGGCGTCGATTCGGAGACGATCGAGGACATGTTTGAAGGCAAGTTCATGGACCCGATGCTGGGTCTTTACGGCGGACACTTGATGGCGATGCAGGATTCGGCCGAAAATCGGTCGATCGTGCAGGATGTGCTTCCGAACCTTAGGAAGTTGCTGGGCGATATTCCCGATGTCGGGGCTCTCGCTCTTTACCTGGATGACAGCAACGCGAGCGGCCTGCAATTCTCAGAGCCGCCGATGCTGGCCTCCAGTTGGGCTATGATCGTCAAAGCCAGCGCCAAACACCACGATATTGTGCCGCCCGGCTCGTTCGCAGCCGAGATCGCGGCAAACCTCTGGGGCAACGGCCCGTGGCTGGGATGGAAATCGATCGACCAACCGCCGGTCCCGCCCGCAATCACTGTGCCGTCGGATTTCGACTGGGACTATCTCAAACAGATGGCTGCGACTGAGTTGCCCAACCAGTTGCGCGCCATGGGATTGAGCTCCAGTGAACGGACGGTCATGTCCTATTTCGCGGCTGACAGCAAGCGCATCTCGCTCGCGCCGCCGGAAGAGGGTGCCAGCGGCCTCCAGGCGCCACCCAGCGGCGAGTCACCCGAAGCGATCACGTCCGGTACGGGACTCCCTTACTCCGTCGTATCAAGCGCCGTATCATCGCTGACTCGTAAGCTGCGACCAGAGTAATCCAGGTGAATCGGTCTGCCCGGGCCCACGCTGTACTAATTCGGGGAAAAGGATGCCCATGCCCACCGGAGACGATTCTGCGCAAGTCCTTGAATCGGGCGCAAATCCTCGAGCTCTGCGTGGGCGACACCCTGGATCAGAATCGCGGCCGCACCGCCTTCCCTCGCACCAAAGCCGAGTTGGTCGTCGCACCGCAAGGCCAGGCCATGTTCGACATCGCTCACCAGGCCCTCGTCGACATCGCGAAGCACATTCCCTCGTTTGCGCCCTATGCAAAAAAGCCGGATAAATTCTGTCATGGCTATGGAATATTCCAGCACCGCGGAATCATCCGTGCCTATCGCCTGCGCCGGGCGGAGACTTCCCCAACGAAGAGGAATTCCTGGTCGCGTTGCCCGCGGTCGTTGAGACCAAGGCACGTTACGGCCTGGAGTGGTTCGAGGAACAGTGGCAGACAGCGCAAATAGAGGTTTTCGTGTGAGGAATGGCGGGCTATGCCGGGCGGCATTTCGATCTTTGCCGCCGCAATTCTCGGTGACGCCCTTGCTTGCGTCCCAGATTGAACAGACAATGAAGATACCGACTGTGCCAGTTCCGTAACGTGGAGTCTTTCGATGAACGCCTTCAAAGTCCTCTCCTTTGTCTTGTTGGCTATTCTCACGGGATGGATCATCTATTGGTTCGCGACACCCGCACTCCACCATCCCGTTCCCCAGGTACTCGAACTCGGCAACGGATTTGAGGGGAACCTCCAACTTCCCGCCGGGACGATTCAAGCAGCCTTCACGCAAGCGCGGGACAGGATGCTCTCCGTCAACACAAACGGTACGAGGTTCGAACTTGTCGGGGAGATCATCGCGTGGCTCTCCTTCGCGGCCACGGCCATCATCACGCTCGTCGTCGGATTTCATGCAAGACAGCCGCAGTCTAATGGAGCTCCGGTAAACACCGACGGGCTCCCGGCGCGCGCAGTGCGCTTCATCGGCATCCTGGCTGCGATTGCAGCGATTTGTACGGCCGCAAGCAGCAAGGCGACCGCAGAAGCTCAGACTTTGTTCAAAAAAGCCGACGAGATCCGCGAACTGATCGTGCAAGATCGCGTACAGGTTCTTGACGCCAAAGATGCCGGGGCAGCTCAAGCGGTCCTTGATGACCTTGCGCTCAAGAGCTCGCGATGAATCGCCAGTGGGCATCGATCGGGGTCCTGCTGCTGTGGGCGCTCGCGGGATGCCGACAAAACCCACCTTCGGATAGTGGCGGGATCGAATCGTACGGACTGGCGGAATCGCCAGTTGATCATCCGCTGCTTGAGCAGGCTGTGAAGACCGCGAACCTGGTATTGGGTACGGCGCTAACAAGGTTCGTCCCAGGCTGGAAGATCGATGGCTCCGCTTCAGCCATCCGTGTTTTCGCCGCTACCGCGAAAGGCCTCAGCACGAGCGAGATCATGACCAGCTTTCCGCAGTGCCAGTGTGTTGTTGTCCAGGTCGGAAGAATGCAGGATTGGTCGAAGCATGAAACAGGTGACAGTTCTGCTCTGTTGCCGATCGATATGAAGAATCTCCTGGCGTACATGTTGCTTCACGAAATGGGCCACATCACTCACGGCGATGTGGCGGTATCCGAACGCGCTCTCCAATCCAAATCCACAGGCGCTTCTAAGTTCAACCTCGATTCGACCGCGCAGAAGGCGCGTGAGGTTGCGGCTGACGGCTTCGCCGCCCATGCGATTGCGGAGGGTGAAGGGGAAAAGGGAAGTGATCGGGGCCTAGCCGCTACCGAGGTCGCTACGACACTGGCTGAACTGTCGTGGAATCTCGGGGCTCATCGCAGCCTCGACAGCTTCGGTGGAACCGCACTGCACGACCCCGCGCTTTTCTTGGATGCGGGACTCTCCCATCCGAATCTCGAATGGAGGATACTCTCGGTGAACGGGGAGATCAGCGGTAGCCCGGCGGCACAACAGCTCCTGCAGCAGTTTGAACAGGGCCGCAAACCGAAAAGCTATGTGCTGTTTCAGGCGACGCCGTAGATCCCTGCACAAACTCTCCAGACATAACTGCTAACACCGGTCAGCGTGTGTTGCTGCGTTCACTTTGGGGCATCATCATCGTCATCATCCTGAATATCCAGCTCTCCATAACGTTCCAGCAGGTCTCGGTCGAAATCCACGCCAAGTTCTCTTGAGCGCTTCAGATAGTCGGCAATCGTGGCGACTGCGAGATCAGCGAAAACTCGTGGGTATTCGTCGAAGTAAGGGGCGAGGATCGTCAAACATTCTGACGTCGCGTCATACGCCTCCTTCGTTTGGCCCGTTGTCATATAGTCGGTCCCCTAGAAACGCCAGGCTCTCCGCGAGATTCGGCATGGAAATCTCAGCATCTTTGCGTGCCAAGAACCGGTTGAGTTCCACGACTTCCTGTGCCGTCGCCAGGCCGCGCGCAATGTCGCCGGAATAACTCAGTTGCGTAAGGGGCATAAAGCCATTATGAGCGTTGCAGTCGTTTGCCGGTCTTCATGTCTACCACAGGCGCGATTGGGGCGCTCCTGCAAAAGCAAACACAGGCATTTTGAAGCCGAGGGAGTGCCGGCTGTTCGTTACTCATCGGTGAATTCTGTGTTCTCTTTGCGGCGGGCATGGTCGTGGAGCGAAACAAATCCGCGGGTATCATGCTGGAGGAGGCCCGCGTAACCTCAGGTATAACAACGGTGGTGAGCGCGAAACGGGGATTCACATTGCGGTTCGTTTAGGACAGCCATCATAGGACAGCCATAAGTTGTTGGTTTAGGATGGTCCTAATTGGTTCTAAGAAGGTGCTTTAGGACTATTCCCTGGGGGCAACCAACTTGTCTGCCGCGCAGGACCAGGTTTCCCTGATCGTTGCGCGCCCATGCCCACCTCTTGGAACTTCACCGAGGGCAGTCGCAAGCCCTGCAACCGGCCCCAGATTCGAACCATACTGAGCTCGAAATTCCACCCCAAGGCTGTAGTCATTTTTGTCGTCAGCCCATTTCAAAATCGGTCATAATCGGAGACGTACCGATAGCAATTCATGAAAGGGAGGGAAAGAGGGAACGGCAGCAGCAAACATCGTTGGTGCATGCAAAAGTCGTTCATTTTCAGCGTTTAATCGACCGGTGCAACCGTCTTTGCTATAAGAGAGTTAGCGTAGTGCGTCCTCCAAAACGTGCCCCATCTGACGATCCTGAGTAGCTCAATGGCAGAGCATTCGGCTGTTAACCGAAGGGTTGTAGGTTCGAGTCCTACCTCAGGAGCCATAATTTATCAATCACTTACAACCCCCCTTTCAAAGACTTCGCCGAATTGCGATAGAACCCTGCACAGACGCAGGCAGTCGTTTGATGTTGCGCTCCGTCAATCCGCTTTCTTCTCCATAGTGCAATGATTGTCGAAACCTATACAGGTGTCGATATCTGTATAGGTTTTGCCAGAAATTTGCCCTCCAAATTGCAGCAGTAGACGAGATATATACCTCGTCCACTGCTCACATCCAGTAAAATCCGTTCTGCTGCAAGGTCTACATATCAAGCAGCAGAACGATAAAACTCGCGTGCCGCGCCAGGTATTGGCCGACAGCAGAGCACAGAACAGTAGCACCGCGGAAAACCGCCATGCTAACTGTCACTGACAAGCCCTTGAACGTGGCGGTTCAGGTCACCTTCATACCCCCATAGCATGCGCTGCTGTATTTCCTCTTTCAGGCATCCTGACGCAGGAGCAAAAAACCTTGTTCCTACGTCACGTAACTCCCTAACTCGCCAAAGGAGAGAACTATGACAATGCCAGTATGTAAACGCGGACGGAACCAACTTTTCTCGAATGTTTGTCTTTTCCTATCATGCCTTCTGGTAATGACCATTTCGGCCGTAGGGCAAACTCTATCGGCAGGGCGCCCGGCGAACGTACCGCCAGAATATGTGGTCACGCCATTCGGATATATGCATCCTTCGTGTGTGGTGCATGCGCGCCAGGACGAAAGGGTCGGGCAAAATATGCTTCATCATGCTGACGGAACAGTGGAGAATATCCCGGTCTGTCAGTATCCGCGCTATAAGGCGAAGGGAGAGGTTGTTGAGCCCGCAGCGGGAGGGCTTGATGCGCTCGCAGCGTCAAAACCGCCCACAATTAGCTGGGACTGGGTTGAGGACGTCACTGACTTTTATTCAAGTAATCTTGGCGAACAATCCAGCACCTGGGTTGTACCGGCAGCGCCGACCAGTCATGACGGCCAGACCGATTACTTCTTCCCGGGCATCGGCAATATTATGCAGCCGGTGCTGGGATGGGGTGCCGATTTTTCAACCGGATGGGGCATTGCAAGTTGGGTATGCTGCAGTCCTGCTGCGGAGAGCACGGCGATTCAAGTCAGCCCCGGCGACCTAATCTCAGGAACCACAACCCAAAACTGTAGTTCGGGGAGCACTTCCTGTGGCTCCTGGATAGTCTCGATGACCGACGTGACAACCGGTCAGACCACAACATTGGGCGCCGAGCCAACCCAGGGAGATCAGAACGAAGCGGTTGGCGGGGTGCTCGAAGTGTATAGCATCGCCCAATGTAGCGATTACCCTGCGAATGGCGAAATCGTCTTCAATTCGACATTTTATGATTATAACGGCAACTTCGTACCAAATCTGAATTGGACCACTGCCGCCAGCACCACTGATTCACCCCAGTGCAACTATTCTGCGCACGCGCCGACGCAGTCGCAAATTGTACTTACCTTCGGCACCGTTCAGAACCTGAACGGCGCGCACACCTTGACCCCACAGAACGCCACCGGCTTGCGCTTGGATGATCTCCATTCCGGAACCAGTTCCGGGAACCCGATCGATATCTACACGGCGAATAACACAGGGGCACAGAGCTGGGTCTTCAACAACTCGGGTGTTGCGCCTTCTGGTTTTTACAACATTGCGGTCTCCTATGGGGCGTATTGCTTGACTGCTTCAGGCTCTAGCAGCGGCTCCCTGGTCCAACTCGATCCCTGCAATGGAGCCTCTTCTCAGGCATGGGAAGCGGTGACTGCAGGTAACGGATACGTGCTTCATCCTGCCAACAACACCTCTCTCTGCCTTGACGTGCAGGGCGATGGAACTACCGATGGAACGCTGGTGCAAGCCTATACCTGCAACGGCAGAAACAATGAGGAATGGGTGCTCAACTAGTTGCTTCATTGATTCGCTTTTCCCAACAGAAATCCCCCGGTTTTATCGGGGGATTTCTTCGCTGTCGAAGCTCTAGCGCTTGTTCGTTCCAACATGCCGCAGAGTGCAAGAGATGAGACCCACCGACGAAGCCGCTCCTGATCCAGCTCTTATTCTCGCGAGATATGGTCGCGGTCTGGAACTAAGTCGCAAAATTAGAGGCTCCGCGAAATTGAATTGAAGGGGAGGGAATGGCCATGTTGCGCGAAGTCACGACAAGACACTTCTGGGCTGCTTTCTTCACACGGTGGAAGTCGTAGGTTCGAATCCAAGAACGCTCCGACTGTTCCCACGGCCAAATGGCAATATCGGTTCGTCGTCAAATTGTGTGTCGTAGGTGCTCCAAAAACGCTTCTCGGCTCCACGCTATCCTACAGAAAACAAACGTACCCCATGCTGTACACGTCGACTGTTAGCCGAAGGGTTGTAGGTTCGAGTCCTACCTCAGGAGCCATATTTATCAATTACTTAGAACCCCTCCTCTCAAAAAAAATGTCAAACTTTGCCAAATTGCGATAGAACCCTGCACAGAGGCAGGGAGCTGTTTGATGTTCCGGCCCTTCAACCCCAGGCTCTCAATCGGTGGTGTCCAGCCATCGAGCACCGCGTTGGCATGGGAGTTGATCGGGCTCTGGTGCAAATAGCAAAAACTTCACTCCATACAGAGGAGTGAACGAGGTCAGAGTTGCGAGTTTCCCCTCATTTCTGCACATAGAGGGTTAGAATTCGTCGAGCTAAAGCGCGCTAAAAAGCTATTTGCATCAGAGCCACTCGACTTACGGGGATATTTGCACCAGAGCCGAACTACGAGCCGTGGTTGTCTAGAACGTGATTTTGACGGCTGCCTGCAAGACGCGCGGACCGCCGACTCCGTTGACGTTGCCGACGCCGCTGCCAAGGGTGCTGGTGATCTGGCCGAAGGTGCCCGACCCGAGCGTGCTTCCCGGCAGAGCGAACGCAGGCGTGTTCGTCGCGTTGAACGCATCGAAGCGCGTCTCCATGTTCACCCGCTCGTGATAAATCGGGAAGTTCTTGAACAGCGAGATATTGTCAGAGAAATATCCCGGGCCACGGAACTGGTTGCGTCCCGTGTTGCCCAGTGCACAAGGAATAGGATTCGCCGCAGTATACGCTTTGCACGCCGCAGGTGCCGCGAAATTAGCCGTGTTGAACCATGCGGGATATGTATTCGTATTGCCTCCGACAGTCTGGTGCGTCACCTGGTAGGCGCCCACCAGGTTTGCCGTCTGCGTGGTGCCGGTGGTCGCACTGGTGTACGTAACCGAGTATGGAAGCCCCGATACGGCCGAGAGAACAACCGAAGTCTTCCATCCGCCCAACACATATTGCGTAACCCCAGAGTTGAAGTATTTATGCCCTTTGCCGGCGGGCAGTTCATACGTCAATGTCTGCTCGAAGTTGCGGGTGCGGTCAAAGTCAGCCAGGCCGTAGTTCCGGTGAATAGGGCCAGCCCAGGAGAACAGAGCGCCATCCTGCGGAGTGGTCACGTAGCTCATTGCCTTGCCCCACGTAAACGCCGAGCTGAAAGCGAGCCCATGCGTAAACCGGCGCGTCAACTGCGCCTGCAGCGACTGGTAGTTCGAAGAGTATCCCAGAAAGTACTGATTGATCTGAGCGGTCTTCGGGTTTGCACCCCGGTTGTACGGATCATAAGCCGCACCCTGTCCGTAGATGCGTGGCAGGTTGATGTTCTGTGAGCTGTCGATCCTCGTTCCGTGGTTGGCAACATAAGCAATCTGCAGGGACATATCCTTGGGAAGTGCCTGCTGCAGCGCCACGTTCCAGGAAGACACATAGGCATTCTTGAAGTTCAGCGGGATATAAAGGTTATTGAGACCGATCGTGCCGTTCGCTGCGGTCTCCGTCAGAGTCCCGTTGGACCCGAACGCGACCGTCGGTGTCGCCGGGATGCCCGTGGTGAAGTTGACCACACCACCTACAGGATTCAGAGCAGGGCCGTACGTAGCGCCGCTGTTGTAGCCGGTGCTGGTCTTGATCGGATAGTTGTACGCATAGGTGTTGTCGACGAACGGGACATAGCTGACGCCGAAGCCGGCACGCGCAACGAGCTTGTCAGTGATGCGGTAGGCTGCGCCAAGACGCGGAGCGAAGTTAGTGTAGTCCGTCTGCATGCCGAGGTTCGATGGATTGCCATCGATGCCCGCCGCAACAAGCTGGTTCGTCGCGGGGTTATAGTTCACAAAGCCGCCCGCCTTGCGCGGTGTTGCCGGTGGATACAGCTCGTAACGCAGACCGAAATCAAGCGTTAGCTTCGATGTAGCCTGCCACTTGTCCGAGACGAAGAAGAACAGCCATGTCTGACGGAAACAGGGGAAGGTGCTGTTGGTGTCCTGTCCCACCTGGTAAGGAACATTGAACAGGATGCTGGCAATATCATTGGCCGCGCCGGTGGCGGAGCCTTTGTAGACCGCCGCCCCGGGCGTAGAGGTCTGGTTTTCGCTGAAGTAGAACTGGCCCGCAGCGGCGTTATTGTTGCCCTGCAAAAGATCGTCACGCACCCGGCGAATATCCGCGCCTGCCTTCAGAGCATGGTTGCCGAGGATCAACGTCCAGTTGTTCGCAAAGTCGATGTTCGACTCAGCGCGCAGCCACGGCAACGAAGCGGAATAACCAATAATTGGCGACGAGAACGTGTTGCTGTTGTTGTTCACCGTGATGGCTATCTGCCCGCTGGTCGTCGGCGTGTTGTTCGTGCCGTTCGGTCCATTGCCCGGGATGCCCAGTGCTGCGGCGTCGTTCTTGCCGTAGTCGGTCTGCGTTGCGGAGTTCCGAAGATGTGCAACACCGACACGAACTTCGGTGAACAACTTCGGCGAGAAGACGTGGTCGTAGTTGAAACCCGTGCTGTACGCCGCTGCAATGCCCGTCGCCTCAAAACCACCGCCCGCAGGACCACCCAGGAACGATCCGAACAATGGCGCCTGGTAGGTGTTTGTCTTCTGATGGCTGAAGCGTCCGCTCAAATGGTCCTTCGTTGAAATCGCGTAGTCAGACTTGATGTCGTAACTAATGTAGTCCTTGCTGAACGGTAAATTCTGCGAGAAGTTGTTGGACGCTGGTCCTGCAATATAGGTCGCTGCCGCGAGGTTTTGCTTCGGGTCCCTCGCGACCGCGCTGAGGTCCTGAAGTATCGTCAGAGACGCTTTGCTAATACCCGAGTTCGTCAAAGGAATCTGGTTGCTCGCAAACGCCGTTCTTCCTGTTCCGCACGTTGCACTCGTGGTTGCGCCTGAACAGTTGACCGTGTTGCCCGTATTCGGATCGTAGGTTTGCCCAGCGTATCCACTCAGATCGATGTTTCCGTTCACTACGTTGTAGTAAGGGATTGTCGCATTCGTCGTTGACGACTCATGGTCCGATACCCGCAGGAAATCGCCGAAAAAAAACAGCTTGTCTTTAATGACCGGCCCACCGACCGACCCGCCCGTGTAGTTGTACACCAGACGTCCATTGGGGCCCTTCGCAAAATAGTTTCTTGCATTAACGCCGTTGTTCTCCATATTCTGAAACACTGACCCATGGAACTGGTTCGTGCCGGACTTCAGCGTCACGTTCACTACCGTGCCCACCGCGCGTCCAAACTCCGCTTCAAAGTTGTTCGTCGTAATATCCACGTTCGCAATTGCAGCAGCCGGGGGCACCAAGATGATGTGGATGCCCGTGCGCTGGTCATCGTCAATACCTTCGATCTGATAGAGGTTCACATACGACGACTGGCCGTTGGCGTTGGTGGACAGGTCATTGTTGGCGTTGAAAAACTGCGAGTTATTGAAGACGATCGGAGCCATCCCCGGAACGGTGTTCAGTAACGACTGGAAGCTATTGCCGCTGCTGAGAGGAAGATTACTTATCTGGTGCGACTCAAGGGTCGTGGAGATATCCGCGCGATCGGTCTGCAGCTGCGGCGGCGCATCGGTCACTGTTACCGTGTCGGAGGTGTTGCCTAGCGTCATCTTGATGTCCACGCGTGCCGTAGTGTTCGTCTCCACCACGATGTTCGCTCGCGTCTCTTTCTTGAAGCCCTGCGCTACGATCGTAATGCTATACGTACCAGAGGGAAGGTTAGGCTCTGTGAAGTTGCCACTCTCGTTCGTCGACGTGCTATAGCTCGTATTTTGATCAGACATGACGATTGTGACCTGAGCATTGGAAATGTTCGCTCCCGTCGCATCCGATACCGTCCCGACAATAGTTCCGCTAACTGCCTGCGCAAACAGATGTGCGCTGGCGGCGCTGATGAGCAGAAGAAGCATGGCGAACCCTGCAATTCGCCGAAGTACCCGACTCGAGACATGTGCAAGTCCATTCAATCGCTTCATAGGAATTCACGTTCTCCTTGAGAGGATCATTTTCGTGGCCCGAACTTTCGATATCGATAAAACAGGAACAGAAGCGTACCTAAAGCACATCCCGAATTTTGCAGACAGCTTCCATCCTCAAATAGCTTCTGGTCACCAACTCAGGGGAGAAGTACACCCCCTCTAGACTGGAACTTGTTATTGCGTAGTGACAATAGCGCATAACCGAAATAAAAACAAACAACAAAAGCATTGCGCAAATTGTTCGATATTGGGCTCTGGTGGAAATCGGTAAAGTGGTCTCAGTGAGACACAGAAGAGAGATGAGATTTATGCGGCAAGGCCTGCGTTCCAGATCGCCGGCGCAGCTTGATCTTTGAGTTGGAGTCGACGGAGTGAGAACTATCCCTTGCGGATACGGTGAAGCAGTTCGATTTCGGCAAGGGTGATGGCAAGTGGAGGCCGTCCCTCATGCCGGATTGCCTTCTTGAAGAAGGCCTTTGCAGCGGCTACATCGCGTGCCCTACTGAATCCGTTATTGGGGCGGTTGGGAGTTTGCTATGGCTTTTCGGTTTTTTTAATCTCTTCCCTTGCGGAAACACTTTCCATAAAAGCTAACTCCATATGCCATGTCGTTAGCTATCGAGGTTACCGCCATCCCCCGCCAAGTGCCGCATAGAGTTCTACGAGAGAGGCGGCCTCCTGCTGTTGTGCCTGCGCGAGAAGCAACTGGGCAGAGTAGAGATCAGTATCGGTGGTGAGCACCTCGAGGTAGCTGGTGTTGCCTCTGGAGTAGCGCAGGCGTGCAAGACGCACGGCGTCGCCCGCTGACTTTACCTGCTCAGCCTGCTGCTCGCGCCGCTTTCTGGTCTCTTTGTAAGAGATAAGAGAGTTGGAGACATCCTTGAGAGCATTCAAAATGGTCTTCTGGTATTCGAGCAGCACCTCCTGTTCCTGCGCCTTCGACAGACGATAGTTGCTGCGAATACGGCCGCCGTCGAAGAGAGGTTCCGAGATGGAACCTGCGGCGTACCAGTAGGCATTGGGTCCGGTAGCGATGGCGTTAAGCTGGTTGCTCGCGGCGCCTCCCAGACTGGTGAGCGATATCTGCGGGAAGTACTGAGCCCGAGCTACTCCGATGCGGGCGTTGGCAGCGATGAGTTTCGCCTCGGCCTGCTGCACGTCGGGACGTCTTTCGAGCAGCTGCGAGGGGACGCCGACCGGGATCTGCTCGGGGTGGGGCTGCTGCTCGACCGACAGCCCACGATTGATGTCTCCGGGGTTCTGGCCCAGCAGGACGCTGATGGTGTTCTCCTGAATGGCGATCTGGCGCCGCAGGTCGGGAAGGTTGGCCTGGGCCGCATAGAGCAGCTCTTCTGACTGGCGCACATCGGCGAGCGATCCGGCACCGTGCTCTTCGAGGGTCCGGGTGAGCTTTAGTGAGTCCTGACGCGCGTTGACGGTGTTTTCAGTGATAGCGAGCTGAGCATCAAGGCTGCGAAGCGCGAAGTAGGACTCGGCTACGCTTTGGATTAGTGTGGTGCGCGTGGCTCTCTGGCCCCACTCGCTGGCGAGCAGTTCGGCACGGGAGGCTTCGGTTTGACGGCGATAGAGGCCCCAGAAGTCGAGGTTCCATGCGGCGGAGGCGCTTGGACCACCGCCACGAAAGAAGGAGTTCGCAGGTGTGCCGTCGTTGTTGGTACCGGCCAGAGTGGAAGGAATCTGAAGTGCGCTGTAGCTTGCGCCGCCGCTTGCGGAAGGCAGTTGCTGCGACCGCGCGAGCCCCACCTGGGCCTGGGCTTCGAGCACTCGCTGGGCGGCGATGCGAAGATCGAGGTTGTTTGCGAGCGCTTTTTGAATGAGGGCTTGCAGGGTCGCGTCCTGGAAGACAGTGGGCCACTTTTCATCGGCAATGGAAGACGCCGGAGAGGTGGCTGCTACGTCGGGAGCGAGGGCCTGCCGATAGCTGCCCGGAACATCCACGACAGGGCGCTTGTAGTCAGGACCTACTTTGCAGCCGACCGCCACCAGCCCGACGAGAGCGAGCAGAGCGCCACCAGTGATTTGTTTCATACGTTCAACAGCCAGAGTTGCAGACATACCGAATCTTCCTTCCGTGCGCTGAGTTGTCGAGGTCAGCGGACTTCTACATCCTGCCCGTCGTGCAAGAGATCGCTGGGGCTTGCGACGAGCGTGTCAGAGTTCTGAATGCCGCGTACGATCTCGACCTGCGTTCCCATGTCGCGGCCGATCACTACCGGAACGAAGTGGACCTTGCGGTTCTCCGCTACGGTGACGACGTGCATGCCGCTATGGTCGATCACCAGCGAGCTGGTGGGGATGATGAGCGAGGTATGCGGTTGAGCCAAGGTGAACTTCACCTGCGCGTACATGCCGGGGAGCAGCGATCCGTCACGATTGTCGACCTGCACCTCGGTGAGCATGGTGCGTGCTGTGCTATCGAGCGAGCCCGCGCTGCGAGTGACTGTTCCGGTGTACTCGCGGCCGAGGCGCTCCTTGACGTCGATGGAGGCCTTCTGGCCGTCCTGAATGTTGACTGCCTCGGACTGGGGCACATCGATCTGGATACGCAGCGTGCCGCTCTGTGCGATGTTGAACAGCGGTTTGCCGACGGCGGCGCTGCCTGTGGTCACGAGATCGCCGCGCTCGACGTTGCGTGCGGTGATGATGCCATCGAACGGCGCGATCACGTGCTCAAAGCTCTGTAGCTGCAGAAGACGGGCTACGTTAGCGCGGTTCGCGGTGACGTTTGCCTCGGCTGCTGTGATGTTTGCCTCTGCAGCTGCGACATCGGCGACGCGTGCGTTGTGGGCCTGTACGGCTTCATCCACGATCTGCTGCGAGATGGCGTGCTGCTCACCCAGCGGGAGGTCGCGCTCCTTGGTGAGGCGGGTCAATTCAGCGTTGGCCCTGGCCTGTTCGAGGCTGGCTTTGGCCTGCTGGAGCGACGCCTCTGACTGTGCCAAGGTCGCACGCGCCTGAAGCAGCTGCTGATCGACCTCGGGCGAGGAGATGACAGCCAATACCTGGCTGGCCTTCACCTTTGAGCCGATGTCTACGTTACGCCGGTCGAGATAACCCTCGGTTCGCGCGTAGACTGCCGCATTGTAGAGAGGCTCGATGTTGCCGGGCAAGAGTAACTCCGAGGTGGGCTCGCCGAGCTTAGGATGAATCGTGGTGACTACGGGATGGGTTACGGGCGATTCACGCATGGCTGCGAGCGCCTCGCGCTGGCGAGTCAGGCGAGGAACGGTGCCGATGGCTACTAGGGCGAGCACTACCGCCGCCGCTCCGGCGAGTCGGAGCATGATGCCAGAGGCGGTCTTCTGCTTCTGCTCGGTAAAGGGTGCCTGGGTCTGCTGCGTCATATAGCCTCCTGGGGCGTGTTGGCATTTCTTCCGTGGATCAAGGTGAACATCAAGGGGACGAAGAAGAGTGTGGCGAAGGTGGCGACGCTGAGGCCGCCGATAACGGCCCGGGCAAGCGGCGCGTTCTGCTCGCCGCCTTCACCGATGCCGAGTGCCATGGGCAACATGCCGATGATCATGGCGAAGGCGGTCATGATGATGGGGCGCAGGCGGGTGTAGCCGGCGGTGACCGCGGCCTCGAAGGGAGCGATGCCGGTTGCGCGGAGCTCGTTCGCAAAGGTGACCAGCAGGATAGAGTTGGCCGTCGCTACGCCGATGGACATGATGGCGCCCATGAGGCTGGGCACGTTGAAGGTCGTCTGCGTGAGGAACAGCGCCCATACGATGCCGGTGAAAGCCCCGGGCAAGGCGCAGATGATGATGAAGGGGTCGAGCCAGCTCTGATAGTTGACGACCATGAGGAGGTAGACCAGCAGCGCCGCGAAGGCGAGGCCGATGCCAAGACGGTCGAAGGCTTCGTTCATGCTCTCCACCTGTCCACGGACCACGATTTTCGTTCCGGGAGGCAAGGTTTTGCTCTCTTCTTTCACGATGCGGTTGATCTTTGACGCGACCGAGCCGAGGTCATCGTCCTGGGTGTTGGCGTAGATGTCGAAGACGGGAGCGCCGTTGTGGTGGTTGATGACTACTGGCATGACGGCGGGAGATAAGGTCGCCATGTTGCCCAGCACTTCGGTGCGATTGCTGAGCGTGTGGATGGGAATGGGCGTGTTCTGCAGCGCATTGATGGAGTCGATGCGGTACTGCGGCGTCTGCGCCGCCACGGTGTAGGTGATGCCCATCTTCGGATCGAGCCAGAAGTTAGGCTGCACGGCGGCGCTGGAGCTCAGCGAGATGTATAGGCTGTTCGCTACGTCCTGCTGGGTGAGGCCGAACTGCGCGGCTCGTACGCGATCGATGTCGAGGTGAAGGTCGGGTGCATTGACGACCTGGTGCATGTGGACGTCGACTGCTCCGGGGACGGTCGCGACGCGCTCACGCAGGCGGCGTGCGATCTCATAGTTGGTGGGATCGTAGCCTTGTACCTGTACGTCGATCGGCGCTGGCAGACCGAAGTTGAGGATCTGGGTGACCATGTCGGCGGGCTGGAAGAAGAAGGTTAGGTCAGGGAACTGCTGCTGCAGTTGCGAGCGCATCTGCTTCATGTACTTTTCGGTCGGGCCATGATGCCTGGCGTTGAGCGCGATCAGGACTTCGCCATCGGAGCTGCTGATGGTGGCGCCGTCGCCGAAGGCGTAGTTGAAGGTCTCCGGGGTGAGTCCGATGTTGTCCATGATGAGGTCGACCTCGTCCGCGGGAATGATCTTGCGAATTTGATCCTCAACCTGACTGAAAAGTACCTTGGTGGTCTCGATGCGGGTGCCGGGCTGGGCGCGGATGTGCAGCTTGATCTGTCCGGCGTCGACGGCAGGGAAGAAATCTTTGCCGACGAAGGGCAGGAGGATGAACGCAGTGGACATAATCGCGATGGATGCGATTAGCGCCGGCTTGCGGTGGTGGAGCACGGTTTGCAGTGCGTGGGTGTAGCGTTCCTGGACCCAGAAGTAGCCCTGATTGAAGCGGTCGTTGATACGGCCGAAGATGGACCGCTTCGCGGGTACACCTGCCTCGAAGTCAGTCTGGCCTTCGAAGTTGTGCTCAGTTCCCAGCAAGAAGTTCACCAGCACGGGGACGAGCGTTCTCGAGAGCACGTAGGACGCGAGCATGGCGAAGACGACCGCAAGCGCCATGGGAGTAAAGAGGAACTTCGCGGGTCCGGTAAGGAAGACGACTGAGACGAAGACGATACAGATGGTCAAGGTCGAGACCAGGGTAGGAGTCGCAATCTCAGAGGCACCGATGAGTACAGCCTCCTTCAGTGGCTGCGAGCCCATATGCCGATGAATGTTTTCGACGGTGACGGTCGCGTCGTCGACCAGGATGCCGATGGCCAGCGCGAGTCCACCGAGCGTCATGGTATTCATGGTTTCGCCCATCGCGCTCAATACAATGATCGAACTGAGAATCGACAGCGGAATTGAGATTGCAATGATCAATGTGCTGCGCCAACTGCCCAGGAAGAGCAGGATCATCAGTGCGGTCAAGCTGGCCGCGATAACTCCTTCACGGAGGACGCCGATGATGGAGGCCTTCACGAAGATCGATTGGTCGAAAAGTTCTGTAATCTTGAGGCCCTTCGGCGCAGCGGCGCGTGAGCCCGGGAGCACATCGTTCTTAATTTGATTGACGATGTCCAGTGTGGAGACTGAGCCCGTCTTCATGATGGTCAGCAACGCTGCGGGTTTGCCATTGGCACGAGCCACATTCTGCTGTACAGACCAGCCGTCTCTGACATGCGCCACGTCTCGCATGTAGAGCAACTTTCCATCCACTGTCTTGATGGGAACATCGTTCAGCGTCAAGGCATCGACGGGGCTTGAGTTCGTGCTCACCGTATATTCGCGAGTGTCTACCTTAGCTGTGCCGGATGGAAGCGTAACATTCTGCGCATTGATGGCAGCCGTAACATCGATAGGAGTAACACCCTTCGCAAGCAGCGCATTCTGATCGAGATCGACCATGATCTGTCGCGCGACGCCGCCGTACGGTGTCGGTAGCAGAGTGCCGGGAACAGTGGTCAACTGCTGGCGCACTCGGAACAAGCCGTAGTCGTAGATCTCAGACTCCGAGAGCGTATCGCTGGAGAGGGAGAGCTGAATGATCGGTACGGTGGAGGCGCTGAAACGAAGAATCCACGGGGGATTTACGCCCGGTGGCATTCGGAATCGGATTGAGTTGACTGCCGCCCCGACCTGAGACATGGCTGCGTCGATGCGGACCTGCGGCTGAAACGATATCTTGATTACGCTGGCGCCGTTAACTGTCTGCGAGTCGATTGATTTCACGTCGTTGACGACGGCCATGACGAACTCGCTGAAGGTGGTAACGCGCTGCTCCATCTCTTTCGCAGGCAGGCCGGAGTAAGACCAGATCACGGTGACAACGGGGATATCAATGTTCGGAAAGATGTCCGTGGGGGTAGTAGCGATCGACGTAAAGCCCAGAACCAGAATCAGGATGGAAGCTACAATGAAGGTGTAGGGTTTGTTCAGTGCGAGTCGTACAATCCACATTTGATCTCTCCAGCGATGCCTAAAGGGGCGGCAGTTACTTAGATGGGCATCGAAATAGTTGGATTCATAAATGTCTGCGCTACATCTAAATCTTGACGGGTGAGTTAGAAGCAATATGGAAAAGATGTCAGATGACGAAGTAGCACAGATCGGAAAAGCACTGGGAGACCCCAACCGGCTGGCAATTTATACGCAGATTGCACAATGCGACGAATTATTTTGTGGGGAGATGCATGCCAAACACGTCATCTCAGCGCCTACGCTCTCACATCATCTGAAGGTCCTGACTGATCTTGGGCTGATTACGTCTCGCAAAGATGGCTTGAATGTTTACTACCGCGTTGTGCCAGAGAGATTTGCCGCATATCTCAAGTACCTGGCAAAGATTGGACCGAAAGCGCGCTAAAATCCGGTGTTGATAAACTCTTTATTCGGTGCAAGATCGCGGAGTCGCACATCGAGACAGGACAGATACGGGAAGCCAATTTCTCGGAAGACAATGGAAGTATCCTTCGACGGTTCGATTCCGTCTCTGGCTTCGAACTGTCGACTCGGCTATAGCAGTGCCAATTTTGATGTCGAGGGTCTATTAGGGTCTAATAACAGCAAAATTCTGTGTATTTCATCGCGTTCCAATGCGGTTGGTAGCACCTAGTTTCAATGAGTTGCGCTAAGCTGCCAAAATGCGCAGGAAGCCATCATCGAGTCAATGTCGCTCGATCCTACTTATTTTGTGAAACTTGCATTGGCCGGCCGACCTTCGCGAAGGTCATAACAAAGGACGCTGATGAATGACCGCCCTTGAAGCGTCAGAAAATAATGAGCGATCGTCTCCCGGCTAATCAGTTGTCGATCGCTGGTGAACCCATCTCAATGAGCCCGGTCTAAAGCTTCTGTCCAAATCGTTTCTCCAGTGAGTTGCGATAGGTTCTGCTGACGCGGAGATGGGAACCGTCTTTTAAAAGAACCTCGAACTCCCCATGGGAAAGGGGCTCCAGCTGCACAATACTTTCGACATTGACGATGACCGAGCGATGTATGCGAAGAAAGTGGTTCGGGTCGAGACTCTGCGCTAGATCAGTTAACGAGGCTCGGTAAAGAAATTCTTTCCCGGAGGTGTGGAGGGTGACATAGACCCCCGCCGCTTCGATCCATTCGATGTCTTTCACACGCACGAACCTTGTGATTCCATCCACCTTGACTGCCAGCCGGTCCAGATAACGCGTTTCCGTTGCTTGCATCGCAATCACCCGCGCAACGTTTTGGCCGAACTCCCGAAGATGGAGGTCGTCCCTGCGCCTCTTCACGCGCATCATCATCACCTCAAATCGCTCATCGCTGAAAGGCTTTAGCAAATAATCCAAAGCATTTGCTTCGAAGGCGCGGATGGCGTGCTGGTCGTACGCGGTGACAAAAACCGTAAGGGGCATAATCTCCGGCCCAACCGCTTCAATCACCTCCAGGCCGTTCAGCTCAGGCATCTGTACATCCAGAAGCACCAGGTTTGGCTTTTCGCTGAGAATCAATCGCACTGCTGTCTCCCCATCGCCTGCTTCTTGTAGAGAGCGCACGTCTATATCTTGATTTAACAAGTCGGAGATGCGCTGGCGCGCTGGTACTTCGTCATCCACGATGAGTGCCCGGATGCCATCAGCTTGTAAGGCCGTCATCTGTTTCCTTTCGTTTGTGAAACGGAAATGAGAGGTACACCTCTGTTCCGCCCTCACTTCTCCGCCGGACGTCGAATTGGCTTGTATCGCCGGGGTACAAGCCGGCAAATCGCTCTCGTGTCACCGAGAGGCCCACTCCCTTATGATTATCGAACGACCAGCCAGAGGGTAATCCCACGCCATCGTCCAGCACTTGAATGAGGAGTCTCTCCTCGATGCGCTGCGCGCTCAAAACAATGGAACCGCCCCGAGCTCTTTTGGAAATGCCGTGGCGGATCGCATTTTCCACCAGTGGCTGGATGAAAAGACTGGGAACCAGAGCATCTTCTACGTCTGGAGCGATTCTCGTCTCGATTTTCAAGGTATCGCCGAAGCGAATCCTTTGTATGGCTAAATAGTGGTCGAGGAAAGCTAATTCTTCGGCAAGTGATATTTCGTGAACTCCTTGTGAGTTCAGAGAAAGGCGTAACAAATCGCCCAGGTGTTCGATCATTCTTCTCGCGAGTTTGGGTTCGCGCTCGACCTGTGAGGATACCGTGTTGAGCGCATTGAAGAGGAAGTGTGGGTCCAACTGCATGCGCAAAGCGTTGAGGCGAGCTTCCGAAAAGGTTCTTTGCAGCCGCTCCATCTGCAGTTCAGTCGAAACATAGCGCTGGTGGTAGAGATAAGCCTCCCACACGCCAACGATGAGACAGTAAACGAGCATGCTCCAAAACATTTCTCTGAGAGCTTCCGTGATGACTCTCGTCCCGGACAGCCTGGACCACGCTCCTACGCCGAACAGAGCTTTTAGAACGGCCTCAACGTAGCAATACAAAATTGTCACGAAAGGGCCCAAACAAAGATGCGTGATAAGACGCGGCAGGATTCGTTGCTCTGGAAACGGAAGTACATGATCCACGGCTAGGATGCCGGGAACCAGGATTCCCCACGACCACCATTGTGCCAGCGCAGAGGTAAGTACCCTGGGCAGGTTACTGCTCTGCCCCAGCTGGGGCAGAGCAAAGATCACGGCGATCGCCGTCCAGAAGACGACTGAGACGATCGACCACTTGAGAGTTCTTTTCATCATGGTGCCTAGCCATTCTGACAGATGACATTCGTCAGCTTAATCATACTCAGTGGTGGAACGGAGGTTGAGGGCGTGCAGCCTCTCATTGTGCTCTGTTGTGCGGCCCTCTCGTTCGATCTCTATACCGGTCTGCGACTGCCTGGACCGCTTCAGAACATATCGTCCAGCTTCGCGGCGAACGTGCGTAGAGTCACGTTAGACGTTCCTGCCCTCACATCCGAATGTCACCTTCGCAGTCTTCGTCTTCAAGGAGATAACACATGAAGCATTTCATCGGCAGCCTCATCTTTGCTTCCACGATTCTGGTAGGCATCGCGAGCTTCGCTCAAGGCCCATCACCTGCTGCAAGCAACAAGCCTGTTACGCTCAACATCGCTTCGGATACTGTCGACGTTCAGCATGTGATCGACGCATACCACGAAGCTGTACTAACTCACGATGGAACTCGGCTGGCGAGTCTATTTATTCCCCAAGGGAGTATGTGGCTCAACGTGCTTTCCGATGAGGCTTACGCCCGCGCTAAAGCGAAATCGCCGGCGGCGGTGAAGATTCGTGTGGGAAGCTACATGGATTTCGCAAAGCTGGTTTCGGCATCAAAGGCCAATTTCAATCCGACACACACACATCTACAGGAGAACAGCGACGGCACAATCGCCTCGGTGTACTTTGACTTCGTCTTCTTGGTTGACGGAAAAGAACAAAATCGCGGAAGCGAAACCTGGGTCTTAGTCAAAGGGGCCGACCGTTGGAGGATAGCCGCAATAACTTACTCGTCCAGTCCAAAGATGTCATAAGCGTTCGCGCCGGTTGCGTGACATTGTCGAAATGGCATGGAAGAGAGCACAGGCTCTGGTTCCAACGAGGGCACAAAACTCCGGTGCGAGGGCATAGAATTCTGCGTCTTATGCGGTTTACAAGGACTTATGCGGCGGCTGAGGCCTTGTTCGGATTGGATTTTTTACACGGTGGAAGTCGTAGGTTCGAATCCAAGTACTCGCCGATTGTTCCCACGGCCAGGTGGCAATATCGGGTCTCCCTCGTTAAACGTCGCATAGGTGCAGCCGTTGTTCCTTCCTGTGTCGCATCCGTGGCTTGTGAGCGGGTAGGCCTATGGTTGGATATCCGCATCGCTGCGAAAGACGCTCGCCAGCATGGATCGCTTTAGGACGGTTGCCTGGAAATCAGAGTTAGAGCTTCACCTACCAGGTGTAGCGTACCGAATAACTCAATTTGGCCTCCCCATGTGAGGAGACCACTATAGGGACTTCGATGGTGCTGCTGTCACGTTTTGTAAACTGGCCTGGTTTCTCCGTTAACTCCCAGTTGCGCCCGCGATTGAAATGTTCCACCACGTTCACGCTGACCGGAGCGTCTTTTTGGTTCTTTAAAGTGATCTCATAGGTCTCATCGATCGTGTGAGCGTTGTTGTCTACATGAAAGTTCGTTTGTTTCCTGTTACCGGTGACATCGAAAGCATTGCCAACCGCGAGTTTCAGGGTCTCTTCGGCGGGAGTATGTCCGATCTGGCTCTCCCCGACAAACTCCATCTGTCTGTCCGCGTCTCTTCGATATAAACGAATCCTTCCTGCTGGTATCGGCATTCCCAAATGGTTCGCCTCGCTGTTCTTGATATGCTCCTGCACAGTCACCTTCTTTGAGCTTTCGGTACCAAACGAAACTGAATCGTTGTGATACCCGACCCCTGTGGGGAAAATCCTTTGGGCACTTCCGTCGTACTCATAGACTCGTTTCATCTCTACGTTTGTGGCTTGCAGGAACTCGACTTGTTTTGTCTCTCCGTTGCGGAGTGTGACTGTGCGATTCAGATCGTATAAGTGGAAGTCGTCGAAGGCCTTTTGAGTAACTAGAGGAGCTTCGGCAACCACATCCACGTTCTCGGCGTACATCCTCCCGCTGATTGGCAAAGACATCGGCCGCAGGTTACGCAGCTTTGCTACATCTCCAGCCATCAATTTGATGTTTGCTTCAGGGAATTCCGTTCCACTGTCGTTCTGGATCGTGACCCAGCCGACCACCTCGCCACGTTCAAGTTCAGTAATGTCTTTAGCCTCGGGAATAACGATGTTGTATGTGGCCTGCCAGTTCATTCCGTGAGTGATATAAGCAAGCTCGGCATCAACATGTGCTGGCTTCGGGCTGTATACCTGCCATCGAAGTGTTGGCTTTAACAACAAACCATCGGTGGAGGCAGGGAAGAGCGGTGTTCCCGGCAGTTGAAATTGCATGACGCCCTTTACTTCGATGAGTGGCTGCTGACCCGCGCGGATGATCTTTCCTTCGACGGTCTGCCCCGGGCTCCACTGAAACTGGATCGTTTTGCCCTCGTACTTCTCAAGCATCCATTCCTGACTCACAACGCCCGCGTCGTAGTTCTGCTCTGTCACCTTCAGTGCTAGCTTTCCGCTTGGGTCACGCAAGACCACGGAATCCGGTTCAAGCTGACTTGTGACGTTTGTTGTGGTGACCTCATTGAGGCCAGCTCTCAACTCCAGACCGACGGAGGTACGAGCCACTGCGAAATCTTGATTGTAGATCGTCAATGACGTAGGCTTTGCGGCTGGCTGCTGGGCTCCGGCACTACAGGTCATCGTGGCAACAATCAAAACAACTTTATACATTCTCATCAAACTCTCCCGTTTCATATGTGTTTGTTGGCACGATTCGTTGTTCCTTTGAGATTTGCCGCTTGTGATGGATTAATGAATGGCTCTCTCGAATGGGCCGCCCTCTTTGATGAGAAGCTTGCTTACATGCACGTCATATCCCGTGCCCGGGAGCAAGGTCTCCAGAGCAAAGGAGTCGGTTCTGTCCGATTTCACTTCGCGATAGCGATACACTCCGACCTCACCTTCTGAGGTTTCGCGTCCGTGCGACGAATTGTCTAGAAAGAGCTGCGCATCTTCGACCGTTGCCGGCTGATGCTGGCGACCGCCGGACAATGCTTCGGCGGCGTAAGATCTCACCAGCTTCGTCCAATAGCGACCCAGGAGATCCGTATCGCTGAACATGTCCGCCCAGATGACCTCACCCCGTAATGCAACGACGACACCCACTGCATGCTCTTGCCTCAATGTTGCCAGTGCCTGCTCACGACTGTGCACAGAACCTGCAGCCGCTTCATCCACCTTGGCGCTCACTGCGGACGACTGCATCGCTTTCGCATAACTTGTGGTGCCAAACGCGGATCTGGCACCGCCAGCAGGAGCAATCATCTCTCCGTGTATCGACGCCGAACCATTTCGGTTTACGATGCTGGCTTCAGGTGCCGCGACAGCCATCGTGGAGATGGCACCGCTTACCGAGTCCCAGACCTGTTGCTGATCCTTGGAAACCATCGCCTGCTGGCGCACCGCAGGCTGCACCATAAAGCTGTTCATAGGAGTCTTTGCAGTCGCACCAAACTTCTCCGAACTCTCCGTCCATCGGCCATGCTCGATACAAAAGACAGAGAGATCGATTGGGTCGCTGCCTGCAGGGACAATTCTGTCTTTGGCAATAACGCGATCCTGTTTGCCGCCCGTAACAATCTCTCCGGCCAGAAGCAGAAGAGGGCGCTCTGAATGGTTCACAAGGACGAGCGTATTGACCTGATCTCCGGTGTACACCGGTGTGCCGCCGCGTCGTGAACGTTGTAAACCTCTCACTTTGCCCGCTTCAGTGACTTCAACATCTCCTGTCTTCAGCCCTTCGTCAAGCGTAAGAAACTGACCGGGAATTGATGATTTACCCCCTGTTCGAACTACAGGAAAAAGCGTCAGTTCTCCGCTCTGGATCGGTTTGAGAACTGTGTAACCGGAGCTTTCGACAGGTCCGGCCGCTACTGGTTGCCACTGCCACAGTACAAGCAGCGCAAAGCATACTAGTGCCCACGCGATCATCGCTGCAGAACGAACACTCTTCATCACAGTCCTCCCAGAACGCGTCATCTTGAGTTCGGCGTCTTACCTAAGAACGGAGGCTGAGGGATCTCTTGCAGATTTTCTTTTGAATTTTTTCGATGCGACTACGTCCAAAGCGATGGAGTATCTTCAAATCGTGGATGCAACAGCTCCTCAACCCGGAGATCTCGTACTCACCTTGCCTTCGAGCCAGCCACAGACCGTGCCCTCAGCTGAGTTGGCAGTTCAGACGGATATTCCTGACGCGCTTCTGGAGGAACTGTGGATCAAGGCCGAAGCTGCTGACCTCGACCTCACCCGTTCTGAGTTCGCTGCGAAACTTATTGCGGTCGTTACAAGACACAACTGTGGCCTGAGCGCCGAAGTCGTACCGAGCGCTGCAAACACCGCATCGTTCCTTTGGTCTCTCCATCTCTCCGACCTAGCGCTTGCGTCCGCGTGCGCTCTCGGAAAAGAACCAGCATGGCAAAAATTCTTCTCGCTCTATCGCTCAGCGCTCACTCAATCTGCTATCGCCATCACTGGCTCGGCTACCCTCGGTCACGATCTCGCTGAGTCATTGCACTCTCAGTTGTTTGGACTGACTGAAAGAGAGGGGCAACGGCGTTCTCCACTCGATTCCTACTCGGGCCGAGGTTTTTTACTTGGATGGCTGCGCACCACGCTTGCCCAACGCCACATCGATCATCACCGGCATACACACCGTGAAGCACCGTTGGGAACTCACGATGTGCCAGTGCCACCGTCTCCAGCGATCCAATCTCAGAAAACGACTTTTAAGCTTGAAGTTGCGATCAAGGTCGTGCTTCGTTCACTGGCTGAAGAAGATCGATTTCTGCTGTCCGCGTATTTCCTCGATCGATGTACGCTTCATCAGATCGCTGGATTGATGAGGGTCCATGAGGCGACGGTAAGTCGGAAGCTGAAAAGACTCACCGACGAGATACGCAAGCTCCTCCTCAAAAGTCTGCAGACATCAGGTCTCAGCAGACGAGCGGCAGAGGAGGCTCTCGGGACTGACCCTCGTGATCTCAGCCTCAATCTCCGAAAACTTCTGCAATATTCTTCTTCTCAGCCGTTCAAAGATAAGACAGCTCCCCCGGGGCAGGTGCCATGACCGAACCTCTCCATTTCGACATTCACCCTGATGCGGACCAGCTTAGCGCCTTCGTCGAGCAAGCGTTGCCTGAGCATGAGCACCTCGTCATGCTGGCTCACCTTGCAGATTGTGCGGACTGCCGGCAGATCGCCTTTCTGGTGCAACAGGCTACGGAGATCGATGCTCCTAAACAAACGGAAGTCCCGCTTCGTCAGCCGTGGTTTCGGCGCTGGAACCTTGTTTGGCCCGCTGCAGCGGCGTTAGCATGTGCGCTCATGACCGTGGTCATTCTTCGCGAGGTAAAACCGAAGACGCTACCTCAGCAAGCTCGAAACTACGAGCCACAGCCGCCCTCGTCCGCTCAAAAGACGCCGGTGCCCGAGCCCAAAACCGTTGTTAAGCCTGCTCCTGCGTCTAAGCAACTGCCCACACAGGCTCATTCTTCAATCCCGCGGAGATCTGAAGCCGTGAGCAGCGCACTGGAGCCTGCAAATCCGGCTGCGAGAGACCAAGTGCTCTCGAGACAAACAGTGAACGAACTGCCCTTGCAGGGACGCAACGTTCAGAATCTCGTGCAGCTCAACGGCCAAACCTCTTCTCATAGCGAAAGTTCCATCCATGGAGCCGTTGCTGGAGCAGTTTCAAAGCAGGCGCTGATGGTTCCTCCGCAAGCAGCTTTGCCCACTAACAGCGTCAGTGCGCTCAATACAACGCAAGATGCGGCCGTAGCGGCTCCGGTCCAGAAGTTCAGACAGCAGGTTGGTCCCATACCCGCCGCTGCTCCCCAAAGCACGAGTGAAACGGTCGAGGTATCGAGTGCCGCGCCGATCCTTCAAACTGAAAGCTCCGCTTTGACTGGAAGGATAGTAGGCTCTACCGTCGCACTCCCATCTGACTTAAGCTCTTTACTGCCGAGCAAGCTGCCTGCGAAACTCCGCCTCTCAAATGGACATGAAACATTAGCAGTCGATACGGAAGGGCAACTCTTCCTCAGTCAGGACGCAGGTGTTCACTGGCAGAAGATCAAGCAGCAGTGGACGGGAAAGATCACGACGGTTGTTCTCACTTCGAATACCCCTGTCGAACAGGAGAAGATCAGCAAGACTTCACCCACGGGATCGATAAAGTCCGCGACGAGTCTGGCATCCGCCTCTCGAGTTTCTTCGACTAGAAGACCAGGGTTCGAACTCACGACGGATACGGGCGCTAGCTGGACTAGCTCCGATGGATTCGTATGGAGCACAAGATGACGGGTGGAACTGGCCGCGGTCTAGTGGCAGACGCTATCCGAGGCTGTAGGCCTCGGTAGCCGTTCTCCAAAGAATCCAATCCTGTTCGTCGCCCGATAGGTGGGAGATGGCTTCGTGCACGGTTTGCAACCACCGTCCGTAGGTCGAAGCGAGGGTGACGAGAGGCCAGTCTGAACCAAACATCAAACGCCGCGGGCCGAAGGCCTCGAGAACGACGTCGATGTAAGGAGCGATCTCCTGTCGCGTCCAATTCTTCCAGTTCGCTTCCGTGACCATGCCGGAGATCTTGCAATATACGTTTGGCCGCCGCGCGAGTTCGATAACGTTCTCCCGCCATGGACTCACAGCACCGCCGCTGATACGGGGTTTTGCGACGTGATCGAGGATGAATATCTGATCTGGATGCCGGTCCACCAGAGCAGCCGTCTGGGGGAGATGCTTCTCGAAGATGAGCAGATCGTAGGTCAGACCGAACTGCTGAAGCGCAGCAATGCCGCGGTTGAAGTCGGTCCGAGTCACAAAGTTATCATCCGGTTCGTCGTGAATGGGGTGCCGGATGCCTTTGAGCTTCGGTAAGGCGGCGACTGTTTCGAGCGTGAATTCAATCGATGCATCCGTGAGGTCTGTCCATCCGACGACCCCACGGATGAGTTCGTGTCTCTCTGCGATCGAAGTCAGCCAGAGCGTTTCTTCCGCTGTGCGTGTTACCTCGATCACTACTGTTCCTGAGATACCGGAGGCGGATGCCACCGCTTCTAAATTCTGGGCAAGAAAGTCGCGTCGTAAACCGCTCATCTCCTCCGTCATCCAGGGTTCACCAGGGGCGTTGTATCGCCAGAGGTGATGATGAGCGTCAATACATGGCGGCTTTCCAGTCGTAGCATCTATCACTTACCTCAAGGACTCAGTTGTTAACGTTTACCTTCAGGTCAGTTGAGGAACCGGGCGATTGCGGCGTACGGTACACACCACCTACTACTTCCGCTGGGTGAACGAAGTGCTTGCGAAGGTGCGGGATGTGTTCAAGGAATGCCGCTTCATGATCGAGAGCGATGTGATTGAACAGAACCAGGTGCTGGTGGATCTGTCCCATATCGCCGACGTGAGGAACCACAGGCACATCGAAGAGCTTCGCAAGAAAACTCACAGTGAGAAACTCGCTCACTCCCGCCACGCGCGTGCAGTCCACCTGTAGGAAGGACAGAGCCTTCGACTTGAGAAAGTTCTTGCACAGGACACGGTTGGAGATGTGCTCCCCGGCCGCAATTCTCACAGGAGCTACGGCATTCGCAAGCTCGACGTGGGCGAGGAGGTCATCGGGATGGGTTGGCTCTTCGATCCACAGAGGCTTGAACTTCGACAGCTCGTGGCACATACGAAGTGCATCGGGCAGGTTCCAGTGCTGATTGGCGTCGAACATGACTGTGCTCTTGTCGCCAACGAGCTCCCGTAACATGGCCGCCCTTCGCAGGTCTCTGCTCTCTTCAGGCGACCCCACCTTTAGCTTGAATGCAGAGAAGCCCTGATCGAGAGCGGATTTGGTCAGCTCTGTCACCTTATCGTCGCTGTAGTCCATCCAGCCAACCGAGGTGTCATACCCAGGATAGCCACTTGCGAGAATGCGCTCTCGAGCAGGGCGAGAGTCCAGCTTCTCGCGAAGCATGGCGATGGCACGTTTCTCGTCGACAAGGTCTTCCACGTAGGTGAGGTCGAGAACGCGAACGAGCTCTTCCGGGCTCAGATCGAGAAGCAGCTTCCAAAGAGGAACGCCACGGCTCTTGGCCCAGAGGTCGAAACACGCATTGGTGATCGATGCGAGGGCGAGATGGACGACCCCTTTGTGAGGTCCAAGCCAGCGAAGCGCTGCGTGGTCCGCGATGTTTCGCGAGATGCGCCCGAAGTCGGCCATTACCGCCTCGATGGATTTGCCTTGCAGCGGCTCAGAAAGCATGGCGATGGCCTTGCAGACGAGGTCATTCCCATTGCCTAGTGTGAGGACAAAACCGGACCCCGTAGGGCCACCGTCGGTGGAGAGCAGAGTGACCGCGAGGCAATACTCTGACGTCGCATGGATAGAATCGGTGCCGGCTCCCGCAGGTAAAGGGAACCGCGCGTCATAGGTCGAGATCGAACGGATGATATGGTCTGCCATTATTCCTCTTCAGGGTTATCGTTTGTAGCCAATTTCCGCCCCACCGCTGACTGGCAAAATACAGCCTGTGATGAATCGGGCTCGATCTGATAGCAGAAACACTGCTGCGTCCGCGATGACATCGCCGTGAGGGCAATAGCCCAGCAGGTGTATGTCGTTCAGATACTTTCGAATGGTGTCCGGATCTTGCTGATCGGCTGCCCACTGCTCGAGCATCGGAGTCCACACTCCCGCGGGGCAGATTGCATTGATCCTGATGCCGTACCTGGCATAGTCAGCCGCCATCGCCTTGGTCAACGAGATCATGGCGCCCTTGGTGGCCACGTATGCAGCATGATCCTGCTGCCCGATAAGACCCACCATACTCGCGGTGTTCAGGATCGCGCCCTTGCTCGCAATCAGAGAGGGAAGTGCAAATTTGGTCGTCCAATAAACCGACTTGAGATTGACCCTCTGGAGTTCATCCCATTCTTCTTCGGTGGTCTCGTGGAGAGGGCGAGAAGGTCCGACGATACCCGCATTGTTGTGAACTGCGTCGATCCGTCCATGCCTCTCAAGCACTGCATGGACAGCGCCTTCAACTTCAGAACCGTGGGAGACATCGGCACGAAGAGCGATGCTGTCGTTCCCGACCGCTTCTGCTGTCTGCTGGGCTTCGTCGTAGTTGCGGTCAACGATGGCCACTGCAGCGCCGTCGCGGCCGTACGCCAGTGCGCATTCCCGACCGATTCCGCTGGCCCCTCCTGTCAGAAGGATCACTTTGTCCTTCAGGTCATTTGCCATGGGGTAACCAGTTCTCCCGTGCTGTCAAGGCAAAGCGGGTCATAGACTTTTTCACGTAGTGTTCCGCGAGTTCGGGCTCGCCTTCACGGATCAAATCGACAATGCGCTGGTGGACATCGACATCTTTTCCCCATGCCGAGGTGCCCTGGCCGTTTGCGCTGACTCTCAGCCGAACAAACGCGAAGAAGGGTTGAAGGAGCTTCTGAGCATAGATGGAGAGATGGGCGTTGCCTGAGATCCGGCAGAGCTCGAGGTGGAAGTGGAGGTCGTGATCGGTTAGTGCTTTGCTGTCGCGAGCATCCGATGCGCGGCGCATGTCTTCTACGATAGCCTGCAATGCAGAGACATCTGCGCCAATTGAGGCTGCAAGATAACCTGCCATTCCCTCAAGACCCGCACGGACCTGATAGAGCTGGAAGACATCTTCGTCGCTCAGATTAACGACACGGGCGCTTCGGCCGGCTTCCTTCGTGACAAAACCGTCGCGTTCGAGGATGTTGAGGGCCTCACGAATCGAGGCCTGAGCGACACCAAACTTCTGAGCCCACGTTCTCTCAGAGATCTGTTCGCCCGGCATCAGAGTGCCTCCAACGATCTCAGCCAACATCTGTTCCGCTATCTCATGCTTACGGAGATCCTTGTTCGTTTTCGAACTGTTGTCTTGTGTTTGAGCGCTCATATGGTCAATCGGGATGCTAATGGTGCGAATCAAAGAACGTCAACATGAAAATTTTTGAGCGCTCATTTTTTAGCAACATGCTTGTGGCAAGTGCCGCAGCTTCTGTATTTAGTGAGGATAAATAAAGAAAAATCTCGGAATCTCTCGATTTGACTTCCCTCGCGTGTCGACCGAATGAGCGCTCAAAAATGCAGCTCTAGATGATCATCAGCCGAGGTATGTTGATATTTATTGTTTATTTTCAATAGTTTAGCAATTTAAGTTGACTGTGTTGAGCATCTACGCCTAATGTGTCTTTTTTGTGAGCGCTCATTTGCAATTCAGGGAGCGCTAGGAGGCAGCATGGCTATACCCCAGGTCACACCAGAGAAACATCCTATGAGTTCCGGAAACATGAGTGAGGAACCGAGCAAGCACACTCCCGTGTATTCCATGTCGGAAACCAGCAACACCCGTTCGCGATCAAACGCAACGAAAGCTGCTCTCAAACTGGTTTTTCTGATGTTTGCAGCGCTGTTGCCCGTGGCTGCGTTCGGTCAGGCCGATCAGGGAGCTATCACCGGACTGGTCTCGGACAGCACCGGCGCCGTCATTGCCGGTGCCACGGTAAATCTCAAAGCGGTCGACACCGGCCTCGTGCTCACAACGAAGTCGAACCAAAGCGGAAATTACACCTTCTCACCGGTCAAGATCGGCAATTACTCGGTCAGCACCTCGGTGAATGGTTTTCAGACGCTGACACGCGAGAACCTGCATGTGAATGCACAACAGCGTATGGAGGTCGACCTTCGTCTGACTCCTGGCGAGATATCTCAAACAGTCACTGTCAGTACGGAAGCACAGCTACTACAGACCGAGACGAGCGGCGTAGGCCAGACCATCGACAGCCAGACGATCAACAATACTCCGCTGAATGGACGCAACTGGGTATACATCGCTCAGCTTACTGCAGGAGCTGTTTCGGCCTCCGCTAATATGGGGTCGACCCGCGCCGCCGGCACAGGCGATTTCCAGGCGAACGGACAACGTGCGGAACAGAACAATTTCATCCTTGATGGTGTTGATAATAATTCGAACATGGTCGACTTCCTTAACGGCTCCAGCTTCGTGGTGCGTCCACCTCCAGATGCTCTCTCGGAATTTAGTCTCCAGACGAGCAACTTCAGCGCCGAATTTGGTCACTCCGCTGGAGCTGTCATGAGCGCCAGCATCAAGTCGGGCACAAATCAGATCCATGGTGATGTTTGGGAGTACCTACGCAACACTGATCTTGATGCCACTCCCTGGAATGCGCTAACAACCCCTCCGTATCACGAGAACCAGTTCGGAGCGACACTAGGCTTTCCCATCTGGCGTAACAAGCTCTTTTACTTCGGAGACGTTGAAGCGAATCGCATTGCGATCAGCAATGCGAATATCACGACCGTCCCTACTGCCCTGATGAGACAAGGCAACTTTTCGGAGCTGTTGAATACAAACTTAACGGACTCACAACCAGTCACTCTTTATCAACCGAACTCCGCTAATCCCGGTCAACCACTTACATGCAACGGAAACACAAACGTATTCTGCCCGAACCAGATCAATTCGATTGCTCAGAACATTCTCAGTCTTTACCCCAATCCGAACGCCAATAACGGTAAGACCTACAACAATTACAACGTCAATCTTGCTAGTAAAGACAATACCTTCCAATGGGACCAACGCCTGGATTGGAATATCAGTGCGAAGGATCAAGCCTACGCACGTTATAGCTATGCGCATGAACAAAAATTGAATGGTCTGCCCCTGGGCCCTGTCCTTGACGGTAGCGGATATGGTGGATTGAGCGATCCAAGCCTCTTCATGAATTTTATGTTGAGTGAGACTCACGTCTTCAATACCCATCTAACGAACGAGTTCCGCTTTGGCTACAACTGGGGACGTTCTAAATTCATCCAGGCCCATGCGTTTGAGCCTACGGCCGCCACTGCACTTGGTCTGGGAGGCGTTCCGGCCCTCGGCGCAGGACAATATGGTTTGCCCTACGGAGGCGTAGGCGGGATCAATTCGTGGGGATCAGAAGGGACGAACAATGAGGGGCAGAATGTCTATCAAATTCTCGACAATGTCACCTGGAACCTAGGCAATCACTCAATAAGAACGGGCGTATCGTTCCAGGCAGTTAGATTCTCATACCTATTCGCTCCAGCCTCACTCGGACTGTATTACTACAATGGAGCATTCACCGGTCTTCCGGGCGTTAGTTTCACCGGTTCCGCTGTCGCGGACTTCCTCGCCGACCAAATGAGCAGTTCCAACCTGGCAAATGCGCCCAACGTCAACGATGCGCAGTGGTATCGCGCTGGCTACGTCCAGGACGACTGGAAGATCTCTCGCCGTCTCACGTTGAATCTCGGCCTTCGGTACGACTACTACCAACCTTACAAAGAGAATTCCGGACAACAAGGGAACTTCGTGGTTACGGGGCCGCTCGGACTCGGAACTGGTTCGGCCGTGTACCAACTTCCAACGCGGGCTCGGAATGTCAACCTCGGGGCTCCATTCCTCAGTACCCTTGCTAAGGACAACGTCTCGGTTCAGTATGTCGATAACGAGCGGTTGGTGACGGGGCAGAAGACGAATTTCGCTCCACGTGTAGGTTTTGCCTTTCAAGCTGCGAAGAACACAGTGGTTCGCTCCGGATTTGGCATCTTTTATGGTGGCTTGATGTCCGAAGGGAATACAAACCTCGGCGCGAATTTTCCGTTTTCGAACGAGGCTTCGTTTAATCCGACTAGTTGCTCGATCAACAATTGCCCATCCGTCTTTGCCCAGGGCATTTCGCTCGAACAGGGCGTTCAGCACGTAATCACGGACAATGGCGGTCTGCAGAACTACGTATCGTATCCAGGGTTCCACGCCGAGGACCCGAACATCAAAACGCCATACACCATGAACTACAGCCTTTCGGTGCAGCAGGCTATTACTCCAAATCTCGCCTGGACGATCAGCTATGTTGGGAATGAGTCGCGTCATCTTTCTGTAGCTGGATCGCCAAACACAGTTCCTGGGCTATTCCGGCCGGGGACCGACACGCGGCCTTTCAGTCCATTCCCAGATCTGGGCGGTATCGGGCAAATCCATTATGGGGGAATCAGTAACTATAACTCACTGCAAACGAAGGTGGAGAAACGGTACTCCCACGGCCTTTCGTTTCTGGCGACGTATACATGGTCTCACGCGCTTGATGACTCCAGCGATGCCGCCGGTAATTTCGGCGCGGTTGGCGATCGCAATCTGGCGTTGATTCCATATCGTGATGAGTACACAAACTCTGTCTACGATGTACGTCATCGATTCACGATCAACGGTAACTACGAGCTGCCTATCGGCAGGGGTAAGCTGTTCCTGAGAAATTCTAGGTTGGCGGATGAGACCGTCGGTGGATGGTCGGCCTCCATGACTTGGGTCGCGCAAACCGGAACTCCTTTTGGGGTGTCTCCAAATATCAGCACAGCCGGTCCGGCGCGAGCATACATCCTCGGCAACCCATATGCGGGCGGAGGTACGCCGAACGCGACCAATCCGGGGATCACCTGCCCAGCGAAGGTTCATACGAAGGCAAACTGGTTCAATCCGTGTGCTATGGCAAATCCCCTGCCGGGTGAGACGATCTCGGATGCGACGCACCCGGTTGGTTCAATCAACCCAGATGGTGTCCCGGTCCTGTTTCAAGGGCCAGTACGCGATGAGCCTACGGCAATCGCATTACTCGGAGGGAGACAGGACATCCTTTACGGCCCAGGTTATAACCGATTGAACATGTCGCTGTTCAAGTCGTTCCCTACATGGCGTGAGCAATACCTGCAGTTCCGCGCCGATGGATTCAATGTCTTAAATCATCCCACACTGGGGGGGCCGAATGGTTCGCTCAATAACAATGGTGGTCAAATTACCGGGCCACAGTTCTTCCAGAACAATACGCCTGATGCGCGCTTCTTTCAGCTCTCGCTGAAGTACGCGTTCTAGGCACGTATGACGGGGTAAGGGTGAAGGAGCGACTTCCTGGCTGCGCTGGGAAGTCGCTCCCCACCCTTGCCAAAGAGCTCACAATCGCTTGATGATTATGTCACATTCCAGCCGCGGTAGCGGTCCAGGGCCTTCTGAACGATGAGAACCACGCGCCGTAAATTCCTTCAAACATCCGCTATTGCCTCACTCGCGGCAGTCGGGTCTATCGATGTTGCTGCCCAGGATGGTCCTCGATCCAAGATTCGGAATGACGGAAAACTGGATGCATTCGAAATAGCGAGTCGCCACCCTCTTGTAAGAACAAAGCCGGGTCCAACCTACTTCGAAGGGATGCTCCTCGGCAATGGAGACGTTGGCGTTTGCGCTGTGGTTCGGCCCGACGCTCTCGCCTTCCACATCTCGAAGAGCGATTGCTGGGACATTCGCGTCACTGAAGGAAGCGAAAAAGAAGTCCGACCCTTCTCCGAGATAGTCGAGATGTGGCGACAGGCCAGCGCGGCGGTCAAACGCGACGGGAAGGAAGATCCTCTCACGATCGACGGAGATCAGGCATTTCACACGTACTCCGAGAAGGTCGGAGCCTCCTATGGTAAGAGTTGGCCTCGGCCATGGCCTTGCGGCACGGTCTGGTTGAAGTGGGACGCTCGATGGATTGAACCCGTCGTCTACTCGCTCAACCCGGCGAACGGGTTGTTTTCTCTCGAGTTGAGAGTCACAACCATCCAAGGGGAACGAAGCAGCACACACCTCACCGCCTTTGTTGATTGGGAGTCCGGTCGCCTGATCGTTGAGAGCGATTCTGCTTTCCCACTGCTGTCGGTCATCTACTCCCCTGAGCTGGACGGATTCCGTGCCGGTGCCTTTGATTCCGGCCACGTCGAAGTCCGTCCGGAACAACTGCCCAGACCGACGCTCCATCACCAGAAGAATGGCGAGGCAAGTGAGTTCTCCTGCTTCCAACATCTTCCAGCGATCGGACCGGACCAGGAGAATCCCAATCCGCCGCGCTCCGACAAGGACCGTAACTTTGCGTTGCACGGGCGCATCGCAGGAACTTGGTCTGCGAGCGAGGACGGGGCGAGCAGCAGTCTGGCCTTTGCGCCAAAAGACAATCGTCCGGTGCGGCTTGACGTGATGGTCGCCACACCCAGGGACATCCTGCTCAAACGCCTTGAAGGACAAACCTCCGCCGAGCCTGCTTCGTGGATCACCATTCCTCAGACCCATGTTTACACTCCCGAAGAGCTCGACACATCCTCATTTGCCGAACGAGGCATATTGGAGTCGTCGAAGGTTTCGTTCGAAGAGTTGAGGCGTCGATCCGAGTCTCACTGGCGAAACTATTGGTCGGCGTCCGCAGTGAGCTTCGACGATGAAGTGCTGGAACGCATCTGGTATCACAACCAGTACTTCCTGGCGTGTTGTCTACGCAAGCACAGGACCGCACCAGGTCTGTTTGCCAACTGGTCGTCGGGAGATGTCGGGAGTGCCTGGCACAGCGATTACCATCTGGATTACAACTGCCAGCAGGTCTACTGGGGAGTCTTCTCCAGCAATCATGTGGAGATGCATCAGCCCTATCTCGAGCTGGTCGAAAACCTGATGCCGATGTCAGAGAAGTTTGCCCGCGATAGCTTCAATTTTCCAGGCGCCTTCTTCCCTTTGTCCGCTTATCCAGTGCCCAGCCAGATCGTCCCATACCCCGTTCCGCCATGGGGCTACCAGGTCTGTATGACGCCGTGGGCGGTGCAAAGCCTCTGGTGGCAGTTCCTCTACACACAGGATGAAGCGTACCTGCGAAGGGTCTATCCGACCATCCGGGCGGCGGCTCGGTTCCTGGCTGCTTACCTCACCAAAGAAGCAGATGGTCGATATCATGTGTTCCCCTCGGTCTCATCGGAGAACTGGGGATTCACGGTCGACTTCAAGCTGAACAAGGACTGCATTCTGGATCTTGCCCTCATCCGATTTGTGCTGGATGCAATGGTGAGTGCGTCGACGATCCTCAACCTGGACCAAGGTGAGCGGCCGCGATGGAAAGAGATCGCGGAAAACCTCGCACCGTATCCAACGGCGCAAGGACCGCATGGGAAGGTCTGGCTCGATATTCTGAATGCTCCAGCGGAGCACGTATACAATGTCCCGATCACGCTCGCGCCCGTCTTCCCCGGCGAACAGGTTGGTCTTGGCAAAGGGCAAGAGTTTCTGGAGATCGCCACCCGCACGGCGCAAACGATGCGTCTGGAAGGCGGGAATGATCTGGTTTCACAACCGCTGATCCGGGCTCGTTTAGGAATGCTTGACCTTGAGTGGTTCAAACGTCAGATTGAATACTGCATGCTGCCGGATGGAGTATCGAACGACAGGGTGCGACAATCCGGCGGCCGCTATAGCCTCTGGACCGACTTTGATTTCCTGATGAGGATGGGGCTGTGGTGCGAGAACTTCGCAGTCCCGGTCGTCCTCAACGAATGTATGTTGCAGAGCTACACCGGTACGATTCGGCTCTTCCCGAACGCCCTCCATCTGGGGTCCGCCCGGTTTAGAGACCTGCGTGCCGTAGGCGCTTTTCTGGTGACCGGGTCTCACGACGGTAAGACCGTTACCAGCTTCGAGGTTCTAAGTGAGAAGGGAAAACCCCTGCACTTCGAATCTCCATGGCCAAACAAAACGGTTGGAATCACGCGGCTGCGCGACGGTCAACGAATCGACGCGCAACGGGAAGGAGAGGTCTGGAGCGCGAAGACCGAGCCAGGCGAACGCTATTCCATCCGCTTGGCATAGGTTCAAACAACCTTCTACCATCGGACGAGCAACCCTACAAGGAATGAACATGCTTAACGGTAGACCCCCGCTTTGGTTCGCAATCATTGGTCGTGCCTTCCTCGGCAGCTTGCCGCATCGTCAATCCTCCGGGCCTGGCACCCGACTGGGATTGATGTGTCTTTGCAGGCCATCCTCAACATTCGTCTCAGCGTAGCTTCTTCGGCCAAGCAACTTTTCGGGGTTCGACGGGTTTAGGCGCTCATTGGGTAAGGCACATAACAATCTTTGAAGCGGAGAAGAGATGCGTTGTTCGAGAAGTATGTTTGTCGCTGGCCCCATCGTGCTGTTATTCCTTTCTTCCATAGCCGGAGCCACACAACCCAAGTCATCACCTATTGCCGTAGAAGGTATACGTGTTTCCGAGGACGCCGCATCGAGCGCTCCCTGTCCCATTTTTCCCCCAGTGATGTCGCTGATCCTGGGTGACATTTACAGCGATGCGCATGGGTCCATTCCCAATGAGGCGATGGTTCAGAAGAATAAAGAACAAACGGACAAAATAGATGGCTTCCTTCGCTATGCGGAATATGCGCTTGACAGTCCGGCTGCCCGCATCGGCGATGCTGCTGCGGAGTGCGCCTACGATAACTTCCGGCAATGGGCCAAGGCTAGAGCATTGACTGTTGAGCCGAAACCCTACAATCGCCAGGGAGCGGTGAGTCGCGGTGAATATCTGATCGGAATCGATATGCTCGCCCTGAAGTTCAAGGCGGCGGAATTCGTCCTCGATCCCGACACAATGCTGTGGTTGCATACCCTGAACGACGAGAACTTGAACTCTTATGAACATGCCACCAATCGAGGTAATCTGCGCATTTGGGCTGCCGCTGCCGCATCACTCGATGCGCTGCTTGAGAAAAATCCCATGGCAGAGTCCTTCCAGGATCGGGTATGGCATGAAACGATGGACGCCATCCACGATGATGGCACTATCGACGCCGAGATGGCTCGCGCGCATCGAGCGTTGATTTATCACATGTTTTCGTTCTCTGCGACGCTGGTACTCCGTTCCGCTCGCTCCGCACTTGGCTACATAGAGTCCCCTGCCGATCAGACCCGCCTCAAGCTACTGGCGGATATGATCGGAAACACACTTTGCGATCCAAAACGTATCGAGCCTGCCGCTCATGCAGTTCAGGAGATACCGGGCGACTGGGCGTATCGTGTCCCCATTGGCTTTGGATCGGATTTGCTGAACGCCAATTGGTCGAAATGCGGTCAACCGCACGCGGGCCTCTCCGATCCCACCTCCGGCGGCGACACAAAGCATACAGCGGAGATCCTCAACCGACTCGCACAGACTGCTCGCCGTGAGTGATGCTCGCCAGCACATCTGAATGAAGCTTCGAGGTAGGTCAGTGCTTGCAGATTAGATTCCATTGTCGGTTTGAAAGGCCCCGCTGGGATTAGTGCGACTCTCTCGGCACCGAGGTTCCACGGCAGCCGACCAAAAAATCTAGGTCTGCGCCCTGAGAAGCCTGCATTACATGCTGAACATACATCTGTTGATATCCGCCATTGAGTACCGGCAACACAGGCTTCCAACTCGCACCTCGTCGCGCCAACTCCTCGTCTGACAGTTCGACACTCAGGCTTCGGGCCTCCACGTCGAGCTCGATCATATCTCCATCTTCGATCAGTCCCAGGGGGCCGCCAGCAGCCGCCTCGGGACAGACATGGAGGATCACAGTGCCGTATGCCGTGCCGCTCATGCGTGCGTCGGAGATTCGCACCATGTCTGTGATGCCCTTGGCGAGAAGCTTGGGCGGGAGTCCCATATTGCCAACCTCCGCCATGCCGGGATAGCCCTTGGGTCCGCAGTTTTGCAAGACGAGCACTGAGTTCTCGTCGACCTGCAGATTTGGATCGGCTATTCGTTCCCGATAATGCTCAATCGTGTTGAAGACGACTGCCGGACCACGGTGACGAAGCAAGTGAGGAGACGCCGCCGAGGGCTTCAGAACGGCGCCACCAGGGGCAAGATTTCCACGAAGCACAGCGATGCCGCCCTGTTCGACAAGCGGATTGTCGAAAGGACGAATTACTTCTTCATTCCAATTCTCGGCGTCTTTGCAGTTCTCGGCGATTCCTTTCCCGGTTACCGTCAGGGCGTCATCGTGCAACATGCCGCGTTGGGAAAGAGCTTTAATAACAACAGGTAGGCCGCCAGCATAGTAATAGTCTTCCATCAGGAATCGCCCGGAGGGCATTAGATCGACGAGTGTAGGAGTGTCACGTCCTATACGATCCCAGTCCTCGAGTGTCATCGGCACACCGATACGGCCCGCAATGGCCAGGAGATGAATTACGGTGTTCGTTGAGCCCCCAAGAGCCCCGTTGACGCGAATTGCGTTCTCAAAGGCCTCTCGCGTGAGGATCTTCGACAACGTGAGGTCCTCGCGAACCATCTCGACGATGCGCCGACCCGACATTTGAGCGAGGACGGACCGTCTCGAATCGACCGCCGGAATCGAGGAGTTGTAAGGCAAAGAGAGTCCAAGCGACTCCGACATCCCACTCATTGTGGAGGCAGTTCCCATCGACATGCAGTGCCCGGCAGATCGGTGCATGCAGGATTCAGCTTCGGTAAATTCCTGAAGAGTCATCTTGCCCGCATTTAGGTCTTCACTGAATCTCCAGAGATCAGTGCCAGAGCCAATGTCTTTACCACGGAATTTCCCATTGAGCATCGGGCCACCGGAGACCACGATGGCGGGTACGTCACAGCTTGCGGCCCCCATCACCAGTGATGCTGTGGTCTTGTCACAACCACACATGAGCACTACGCCATCAATGGGATTGCCGCGGATGCTTTCTTCGACATCCATGCTGACCAAATTGCGGAAGAGCATAGCGGTTGGGCGCAAGTTCGTTTCGCCAGTGGACATGACGGGAAACTCGAGAGGAAATCCTCCTGCCTCCCATATCCCATTCTTGACACGCTCTGCCAGGGCCCGGAGATGCGCGTTGCAGGGAGTCAATTCAGACCAGGTATTGCAAATGCCGATCACTGGACGACCATCGAATACATCTCCCGGAAATCCTTGATTTCTCATCCAGCTCCGGTGGATGAAGCCATCTTTACCAGCGCGTCCAAACCATTCTGCGGATCGAAACTTCCGTGTTTCTGACGACATTTCTTAGCTCCAATGAAATCTAATCTGAGGCCAACCAAGGGCATGCTAGGCTGGTGAAAGTGGCCAATAAACTATACGTATGATCTTACTGTAGACACGACTTATTGAGCATATATATGATCTTTGAAGTTTTACGTTGCAAGACCCGAGCTAAGCGGGCTTTGGGACCACTTAGCTGGGAAACCGACGCATGACCTCAGCCTCACCTTTTCTTATTCTTCGAGATGCTTCTCAGTCCGATCCAAGGCACCCCCACGAAGGCTTTTCCGCGGTTCAAGATCTCCAATCGAGACTTCGGAACACGGTACAGGGCGAGGTGCGCTTCGACGATGCATCTCGTGCCCTCTATGCCACGGACGCTTCAAACTATCGCCAGGTACCGATCGGCCTAGTTGTTCCTCGGAACGAGGAAGATGTTATAGCAACGATTGCGGCCTGCCGAGAGGTTGGTGCACCGGTGTTATCGCGTGGTGGAGGAACCAGCCTTGCTGGTCAATGTTGCAATGTAGCGGTTGTCATGGATTTCTCGAAGTGTATGCATTCGATTGTCGAACTGGACCCGGTGGCGAGAAGGGCTCGTGTCCAGCCAGGTATCGTGCTCGACGCGTTACGCTTCGAAGCGGAAAAGCATGAACTCACTTTTGCTCCGGACCCTGCGACTCACAGTCGCTGCACACTCGGTGGCATGATCGGCAACAACTCCTGCGGTGTTCACGCGTTAATGGGAGGAATGACAGTCGATAACATCGATGCGCTCGATATTCTCCTCTATGACGGGACTCGGATGCGAGTCGGCAGCCACACCGAGCAAGAGGTTGACGCTATTATCCTCGGGGGTGGGCGGCGTGGTGAGATCTATGAAGGACTCCGCCGTTTGCGAGACAGATATGCGGACCTCGTGCGGCAGAAGTTTCCAAATATTCCGCGACGCGTTTCCGGTTATAACCTGGATCAGCTTCTGCCGGAGAATGGCTTCCATGTCGCTCGTGCCCTGGTCGGTTCTGAGGGGACCTGCGTCACGATTCTCGAGGCTGAGTGCTCTCTCAAGCCGAGCCCGCAGCATCGACGTTTGGTTGCCCTTGGTTTTCCCGATGCCTTTATTGCTGCAGACCATGTTCCGGCTGTTCTGGCTTTCGATCCGATCGGACTAGAGGGCTTTGACGGCTTGTTGGTCGATTTCATGATACGGAAGAATCTCGTCGTCGAGGATGTCAAGCTTCTTCCTTCAGGACGCGGTTTTCTTCTATGCGAGTTCGGTGCGGATACAGCCGATGAAGCAGATCGCATGGCGGATGCTCTCTGCGAGACGGCGATGTCGTTCGAGTGCGTTCCTGTAGTTGCCCGGTACGCACCGGAGGAGGCAGCACGAGTTTGGAAAGTCCGCGAATCCGCGTTGGGAGCTACGGTATTTGTTCCTGGAGAGCAGAGTGGCTGGGAAGGCTGGGAAGATTCTGCGGTGCCGCCTGAGAAGCTCGGCCTATACCTGCGCGAATTGTTCGACCTCATTGACCAATACGGTTATAAGACTCCCATGTATGGGCATTTTGGGCAGGGCTGCGTTCATCTTCGGATTACCTTCGAACTGAAGACCACTGAAGGAGTTGCGAAATATCGGCAGTTCATCGATGAGGCCGCGGATATAGTTCTCAAGTACGGCGGTTCATTCTCGGGAGAGCATGGCGACGGACAGGCAAGGGCAGCTCTCTTGCCAAAGATGTTCGGCCCGGAACTCATGCAGGCATTCGTCGAGTTTAAGCGTCTCTGGGACCCGCTGAATCGCATGAACCCGGGAAAGCTCATCGATCCTGTTGCCGTCTACGATCCAACGGAGAACCTTCGGATCGGACCAGGCTACGAACCTGCAGATTTGAAGACATGGTTTCGGTATCCCGCCGACCAAGGTTCTTTCAGCGATGCCACAACGCGCTGTGTCGGAGTCGGCGCATGTCGCAAACAAGATCATGGGACAATGTGCCCAAGCTATATGGCAACGCGAGAGGAAAGGCACTCGACTCGGGGGCGCGCACACCTACTCTGGGAGATGATGCAGGGAAATGTCATTAAGGGAGGATGGCGAAATACCGAGGTAAAAGAAGCGCTTGACCTTTGTCTCTCGTGTAAGGCATGCAAAACCGAATGTCCCGTGAACGTCGATATGGCGACCTGGAAGTCAGAGTTTCTGGCGCATCACTACGAAGGGCGTCTTCATCCTCTTCAGCATTATGCTTTCGGGTTCATGGACCGATGGGCAAGCCTCGCGTCCTTTGCCCCCTCCATTGCGAATCTGCCATTCCGATTGCCTGGTGTGAACAAACTCCTGAAGTCCGTCCTTGGCGTCGCTCCCGAGCGAGAATTGCCGCAATTTGCCGTCCTAAATTTCAGAGAGAGATTCAAGCGCGCTCAAGCACTATCTGAACCACGAAACGGGGAACAGGTGCTTCTCTGGCCCGACACCTGGAACAACTACTTCCAGCCGCAAAACCTTCATGCGGCCGCCAAAATTCTCACAGCTGCAGGTCTCAGAATCCAGGTTCCGAAGCGCCACATCTGTTGTGGTCGGCCTCTCTACGATTTTGGTTTCCTCGATGAGGCCCGAAAGTACTTGCTTGGGATTCTCGAGGAATTCGCATCCGAGATTGATGCCGGCATACCTGTGGTGATGCTGGAACCGAGTTGTGCGAGCGTGTTTCAGGATGAGTTGATCAATTTCTTTCCGAACGATGAGAGAGCACAGCGCCTGAGTAAGCAAACCGTCATGCTAAGCGAAATACTTGCTCGAAGCGCCCCTAACTGGACGCCCCCACAGCTTCAAGGTCGCAAAATTGTCGTCCATGGTCACTGTCACCAGAAAGCCCTCATGACCATGAATGACGAGATGATGCTGCTGCGATCCACAGGCGCCGAGGTCAGTCTCCTGGATTCTGGGTGCTGTGGCATGGCAGGCCCGTTTGGTTTTGAGAAAGACAAATTCGAGGTATCTCAGACGCTTGCGGAACGTGTCCTACTCCCCGCCGTGCGGGCGGCTGGCGACGGCACTATTCTTGTCACTAACGGCTTTAGTTGCCGCGAGCAGATTAAGCAAAATACCGATCGCAGGGCGGTTCACCTAGCTGCAGTTCTCGCCGGCGATTGTTGAGTACTGAAAGGGATTTGCCAATGTCCGACGAATCACAGAAAACTGCTGCATCGGAGGGGGTCGAACTGATCGCCGACTACGCGTGCGAGACGGGAGAAGGTCCGCTGTGGCATCCGATGGAGAACCGGCTTTATTGGACCGATATACCTCGGGGCCGTATGTTTCGCTTCGATCCTGTGAGCCGCAGGCATGAGCAATTCTACGAGGGACGGCCAGTGGGTGGGTTCACCATCCAAAATGATGGATCGCTCCTGCTATTTCAGGATTGTGGGACGATTGCTGTCTGGCGGGATGGCACGCGCGTTGAGATCGTGCCGCATTTACAGTCGGAATTAGATTCACGATTTAACGATGTCATAGCCGATCCGCGCGGGCGCGTGTTCTGCGGGACGATGTCGAGCGAAGGTCATAAGGGGAGACTCTATCGCCTCGAACTTGATGGTTCGCTTCACCTCGTTCTCGAAGGGATCGGTTGCCCCAATGGGATGGCCTTTACTCTTGATGGCAAGGGGTTCTATTTCACAGATTCGTTTGCGCGTGAGATTTATCACTTCGACTATTCCGTCAAAGACGGGACGCTTTCCAATCAGCGCGTGTTCGCGCGCTTTGGGGATGGGCTCGGCCTTCCGGATGGTGCCACGATCGACAGCGAAGGGAGACTGTGGACGGCACTCTGGGACGGTGGTGCGGTCGTTCGCCTTGGGCTCACAGGGGAGATTGAGTCTCAGGTAAGGGTTCCTGCCCGAAAGGCATCGAGCCTGACTTTCGGGGGAAGCGACTACAAGGATATGTACATCACGACAGCCAGCGGTAACATCCGGGACGTCGATGGGCAGTTTGCCGGAGCCCTATTCCGCAAAAAGTGTGACGTCGCGGGGCGTCCAGAGTTCCTCTCACAGGTCGTCTCAACTCACAGAACTCATCAAGAGTGAGCAATCACGCTAAACACAACGTCCTTCTGATCAGAGGGATGGAAAGGGATACGATGTCAGGAATTCTTGATGGCAAAACTGCTCTCATTACCGCTGCAGGACAGGGAATCGGACGAGCGGCCGCTCTTAGCTTCGCCAAGGCTGGTGCTGCGGTATGGGCTACGGACATCAACCAGGTTGCCCTTGATGCACTCAAAGCCGAGCAGCTCGGCATCGAGATTCGTATTCTCGATGTAACGGATACGGATGCTGTCAATGCGCTTGCCCTTGAAATAGGCACGCTCGACGTCCTGTTCAATTGCGCGGGGTACGTTCATCAAGGCAGTATCTTCGATTGCTCGAAGAAGGATTGAGACTTCTCGTTTGACCTGAACGTCACTTCGATGTTTCGAACCTGTCGCGCGTTTCTGCCTGGGATGATCGCCGCTGGACGAGGAAGCATCATCAACATGTCTTCTGTCGTATCGAGCTTGAAGGGCGCGTCCAACCGATTTGTCTATGCCACTTCCAAAGCAGCCGTCATTGGGCTCACCAAGGCGATTGCCGCGGACTTCGTATCGAAAGGCATCCGCTGTAATGCACTGTGTCCTGGCACGATCGAGACCCCGTCGCTGGATGACAGGATCGCGAGTCAAGGCAACGTCGACGCGGTGCGCGCCAGCTTTATTGCACGGCAGCCAATGGGGAGATTGGGGAAGCCGGAGGAGATCGCTGCCGCTGCCTTGTATCTGGCCTCAGATCAATCCGCTTTCACGACTGGCCAAACCCTCGTGATTGATGGGGGCTGGAGTATTTAGATTTCGATAAAGGTAACGGAGGTCTTATCAATGAGACCGGCCCAGCGGAATTCTTCGGTAACCAATGACCTTGATGCGAAAGATGGCATCGCTAAGCCTAATAGGCATACATATAATCAAACGGTGAGTTATCCCATAACAAAGAGTCCCAAACCGCTCGGCATGTTTGCCAAGCAGAACCTGCATGGACAAATCGCCGAATATCTGGGAACCAAGATCGTGAGCGGCGAACATGTGGCCGGTGAGATTCTTCCCACTGAAGCGTTCTTAGGCGCATCTCTTGGAGTCAGTAGAACAGCCATTCGCGAAGCGATCAAGGTACTTTCTTCGAAAGGGCTTGTCGAAGTCCGAAGAAAGACTGGTAGTCGCGTTAGAGCGCAACGGGACTGGAATGCTCTCGACCCGGACGTCATCGCTTGGCAATTCTCAGGGGACGGGACACCGACAGGGGTGATCAATGATCTGACTGAACTTCGCAGAATCATTGAACCTGCATGCGCTCGGCTTGCGGCCAAGTTAGCCACAGCTGAGGAGCTCGCGGAGATTGAGAAGGCCTTTATCGAGATGGAGCAAGCGACGGGGAAAACCGATGCCTCGGTCGAAGCCGATCTCAAGTTTCACCTTGCAGTACTCGAAGCTACCCACAATTCATTCATGCGGCCATTCGGCGCCCTCATACAGGCGGCGCTGCGAGCGAGTTTTCAGCTGACAAATGCAGACACGGCAGCGTATCGCTTATCACTGACGAAGCATCGAGCAGTTCTTACGTCGATAAGAAATGGTAAGCCTGAAGAAGCCGATATTGCGATGCAAGCTGTTCTGCGAGGATCTCAAAGAGACATAGAACATGCTCTCCGTCCACAGGCCTCGTCCCGCGCCTCGGCACGGGAGAAGAAGCAATTGACCGGGCGCAAGAGATCTTAATTTAGGAAGAGGGCTTCCAGGAGCGCCTTCTCCGCTGGGCTTCCTCCATATTGTCTGATAAAGACAGAACCCCATCTTCCCTGCGAATAAACCCCAGCCTCCTCAAACTTGGACTTCCCCTCGTTTTGGCGAACCTCAAATGGCTAGAACGTATCTACGCAGAAAGTTCTGATACTGCATGAAATTAGGCTATTACGGTGCTATTGTTGCCATATTTAGTTCAATATAATGAATTTATACATGTATAACTGCCAAAATTTCTTGGAATTATCTCGATTTCAAGCGTAATATGACTACGAAAGAGAAGTGAAGCTCTAAGGAAACGTCGATCACGCTACACAATCTTGTGATCTTCCAAGACGTCTTGCTGTTATGCCTACGAAGTCGAGTGACCATTTATGAAGAAAATCGGTATGGGCATCATCGGCCCTGGATTTGTCGCGACCCATCACATCGATGCCGTGAGGCGTCTGGGAAATGTAGAAGTCGTCGCCGTTGCAGGCTCGACACAGGGGTCCACAGACGCGAAAGCCCGAGACTTAAGGATCGACCGGGCCTACGGCCATTATCAGGATCTGATCGATGATCCGGAGATCCAAGTCGTTCATAACACTACGCCAAATTACCTGCATTACGAGATCAGCATGGCGGCAATTGCCGCCGGAAAACATGTGATCTCGGACAAACCGCTCGCCATGAACTCTGCCGAAGGCAGGTTGTTGCTGGATGCAGCGACCGAGGCTGGTGTCGCTCATGTCGTCACCTTCAACTATCGCGGCAATCCTCTGATACAACATGCCCGTTCGATGGTTGCCGGCGGTGAGCTGGGAGCGTTGTGTTTCGTCCATGGACATTATTTGCAGGACTGGATGACCGACCCGAACGTCTATTCATGGAGATCTGACCCCAAAAAGGGAGGCTCAAGCTCCGCTCTCACAGATATCGGTTCTCACTGGTGCGACCTTGCAGAGCATGTCGTCGGGAGCCGGATCAAGGCGGTCCTTGCTGACCTGACCACGGTAGTTCCTGTCCGATACTCCGCAGGGAAGTCTGCCGAGGCGTTCACCAAAGGTGACCGTAAGTCTTCGACAGAAGTTCATGTGGAGGGCGAGGATCTCGCAAGTGTTCTCATTCGCTTTGAGAATAGGGCCAAGGGCAGCTTCTCCGTTGGTCAGGTACTTCCGGGCAATAAAAACAATGTCCAGTTGGAGATTAGCGGAAGGGTGTCCTCCCTCCGTTGGCAACAAGAGCGGCAGAACGAGCTGTGGATCGGATATCACGATCAGCCGAATCGTGTGATGGCAAAAGATCCAGCTCTCGTCTCTGATGGAGCCCGCAAATATGTCCATTTACCCGGAGGCCATCAGGAGGCTTGGTCGGATGCGTTCTTCAATGTAATTCGTGACGCCTATGAGTGGATATCAGCGGGCGCCGGACCAGAAGCAAAGCCTGACGCTCTTGCTACATTTGCGGATGGATATCGAGCTCATTGTCTGATTGAGGCTATGATTGCCAGTCATGCCGACGGTGGACGATGGACAGAGGTTGAAAATCACTCTGCCAGGGAAGCCATCGCAAGTCTGCAAACTCAGTAAGATCTCATATTCTGCTTGAGACAGGAGGAGCATTGAAGCTTGGAATTTTTACCCCGGTTTTCGGCAATCTTTCTGTCGATCAGATGTTAGCCGAGGTTGGCAAGTATGAGAAGGTCAGCGCGATTGAACTGGGAACCGGGGGATGGCCGGGTGCAACCCACGTGGATGTCGAGGGGCTCTTGCCGATCCTCCAGTTGAGGCATGGTGGGTCTAGTGGCGACATCGATCTCCGTCACCACTGGCTTGCTCGACCCTTCGAAGATGGTGGCCATTTAGGTTGTTAGCCTGCCACTGAAGCACTTGACAGGGCCTGATGGAATCCTTGAATGATGTCGTCTTCGTCTTGCCGATTCAGACAGGAAGGGATGGTGAAAAGAATACTGCGTCTGAATAAATCGTCGGCGACCGGGTTTGTGCCCTTCTGATAGGAGACCTTCGAGCCTTGATTCTCGTGCAAGGTCCAAGGGGCTCCGCGCTTATCAGTTCCGCGCTTCTGAACGAGGCTGGCGATGTTGTAGTAGATGTGTAATCCGTAGTCTGCGAGGACGACGTTGCTGGTGTCTGGGCTGGTTGTCACGATCCCATTAGCTCGCATCGATCTACACGTTTCCCGCGCGGTCGCTTCGTCCGGATAAGTGGTGATCAGAAATCCACCCGTATCCCCGGTTGGGTCGATAATCTTTCGCGGACGAAGCTGGGGAAAAGCTTTGAGAGATTGGAGGATGCGATATTTGCTGGCGCGCATTCTTGAGATCACCCGAGGGAGCTTACGGAGCTGTACCCGCAAAATCGCTCCCCGCAGCTCATCCAGTCGATAGCCTCGCCCCCAGGATGTAATCTCGTTTTCATCACAGGAGAATAGACCCTCAGCAGTCCTTGTATATCCGGCGTCGTGAGCCGCGACGGCTCGTTGGTAGAGTCCCTCATTGTTAGTAACGACGCATCCGGCTTCTCCACATGTCATATTCTTGTTTGTCTGAAAGCTGAAGACGCCGATGTCTCCGAAGGTGCCTACCGACCGACCTCCGATCGTGCCGCCTACACATTGCGCGCAATCTTCGATCAAATAAAGCTTGTGACTGAGGGTGACTTCGAGCAAGCGCGAGATATCGACATGTCCCCCATTCATGTGGACTGCTATGACAGCTGTCGTGCGTGGTGTTACGCGCTCGCGGACAGACTCGGGACTGATGCAAAAGGTATTGTCGATGTCAGCCAGCACCGGGATCGCGCCAACGTTGACCACTGCTGCGGCAACCGCTATCCACATGTACGCCGGAATGATTACCTCTTGTCCTGGCCCAATGCCAAGCGCGGCCAGAGCCGTGATGAGGCCCCCTGTGCCGCTGGTCACTGCCAAAGCGTGCCGAACACCGATATACGCAGAAAACTCAGATTCGAAGGCGTTGACTTCTGCCTGTGGAGTGAGCGAGTAGTAGCGATAGAGAGACTTGCTTCTGACAACCCTGACTGCAGCCTCAACTTCCTGCTCGTCCATCCCATGGACGCCGGGAAACTCGCGAGGCAAAGGTTCGGTTCGGATCGGCTTAGCCGCCTGGATGAGATTTTCGGTCTTCTTCTCTAGCAGCTGACTCATTGTTCTTCGCAGCTCCGGGGGGCCATCAACCTTCAAACGAGATCAAGTCTCGGTTGTATCTTTTCGCATGTATCATAGTCAAACGGCAGTTTTAATGGGCGCGGCGGTGCTCTGCATGTTTGGCCGTGATATCGTGGCCGCTGTTGAGGCGTACAGGGCGGGCCGTTGCTTGATGCCCAGGATTGCTTCGCTGGATATTCCGACACATGTCTACAACTATGCCTGCAACAGTTCGGCCAGGATCAAAGAAGCACTCGCCCGCTGAGCTGAATATACTGACGCTCATTCATGGAAAGCCGGGAATATCTCGAGTGGAGCTCGCTCAAGCTTGTGGCATGAGCACTGGGTCCGTGAGCGCAATCGTTCAATCCTTGATCGACAGGAATCTTGTTTCAGAGGGGCAACAGGTCTCCTCAAAGTCCGGGCGACGTCGCATCGCCCTTCGGCTACGTTCGGAATTGGGCTATGTGGTTGGTGTCGATCTTGGCACTTTTTTTGTAAGGATCGTCATTACTGATATCGGCGGCGAAGTCATCTACAGCACCGAATTAGAGAGTGGCATGGGCGCTAACAGGGAAGAGATTCTCCGACGCACCTTTGCCGCCGTTCGGAAGGCAATAGCATCTGCGCCGATTGATGGTCGACCCTTCCTCGGAATTGGATTGGGACATTCTGGTGTCATCGATTCGCAGAGAGGTATCGTCCTTTCCTTTCCACGGCCCGGCCAGACAGAACAATGGAAAAACGTCCCGCTGCAGAAAATGCTCGAGGACGAATTTGGAGTTCCTGCTCTCCTTGAGGACAGCGTGAGAACCATTGCAATGTCCGAAGCGCAATATGGGGCTGGTGCCGAGCTAGAGGACTATATCTATGTGTACGTCGGGATGGGTGTAGGTTCGGCGATCTTTATAAACGGGAAGCTCTACCGCGGCTCCGGCGGAAGTGCTGGGGAATTCGGTCATATCACTGTTGCTGAGGATGGTCCCCTCTGTTGCTGCGGAAACACCGGATGTCTTGAGGCGGTTGCTTCCTGTGCAGCAATCATCGAGACCGTAAAGGCTGCGATCAAGATGGGCGTCGCGACCAAGGTCAATGAGATGGCGGAAGGGAATCTCGACCGAATCAGCATAGAGATGGTTGCCGAAGCGAGGGACCAAAACGATAGTCTGGCTTTCCGCGTGATGAGCCAAGCGGCTTCTCACATCGGAGCTGCGTGCGCCGATCTGGTGAATCTGCTGAATCCCTCAGCAATCGTATTTGGGGGAGGGTTGTTTCGTGGCAAAGCAGATTTCTTTCTGGACCACTTGAGAAGAACGATACGGCAACGTTCGCTTGAAAAGCTGGCGAATGAAGTCACGCTGGTTGCGTCAGCGCTAGAAACTAACGCAGGCGCACGAGGAGCTGCACATCTCATTTCCGGCAAGTTGATTGAGTCGGTATATGCGGATAGCTTGTAAATGACCGACAGCTATTTGAAACGACTGCACCGGCTCTCATACCCATCCGCCGTCGACGATATAACTCTGATTCGTAATGGCAGAGCTATCCTCTGAGCCTAAGAACAAGACGGTTCGAGCAACGTCCTCAGGCATCAAACTCCGTTTCAGAGCCTGGCGCCCCATGATCTCGGCTTCGTACTCGAGAGTCCACCAGAGGCGTCGTTGGCGTTCGGTCAGGATCGCACCCGGAAGTACACTGTTCACCCGTATGTTCGCTTTGCCAAGTTCGTGGGCCATCGCTCGGGTCAGTCCAACGATTGCAGCCTTCGCGGTAACGTATGCCGGCAAGCCAGTGGAAGGAATCATCCATGCGATCGAACTCATGTTGATGATCGAGCCACCTCCGGCTGCCCGCATGCCTGGAACCACAGATTGGATGGCGAAAAAATGATGGCGCAGGTTGACGGCCATCCTGTTGTCCCAGTATTCGGGCGTGACGTCCGACAGCTCATGGCGATCGTCATTCGCGGCGTTATTCACGAGAATGCGGACAGCGCCAAGGCGGTCTTCCATCTCTGCAAGTGTGGTTCGCAATGCGGGAATGTCTGTCAGATCGCAGCTGAGGAACAGCGGCGTGTGGGTGCACTGATCCTTAAGCCTTTCGATTAACTCCTGCGCATTCTTTGCCGCCAGATCAACAAATCCGACTTTGGAACCCTGAAGCGCGAACTGTTCGACCAATGCTGCACCTATTCCGGTCGCGCCCCCTGTGATCAGAACCACCCGGTCTCGCAGACTGGGATAGCGAGCGAACTCTTCCTGGGCAGCCATCGTTAGCCTTGCTCCTTTGCGTCAGTTTCGCCCGGTTCGGATATGACGAATTGGTTCTGTTCCCCAAGCCCCTCAATGCCAAGTCGAATGCGACTTCCAGGTCTCAGAAAGATCGGGGGCTTCTGTGCCATGCCCACGCCTGGAGGCGTTCCGGTTGAGATGACGTCTCCCGGTTGCAAGCTCATAAATCGGCTCAGGTAGCTAATGAGATGAGCAACACCAAAGACCATCGTTCGTGTGTTGCCATTCTGATATCGGTGTCCATCTTTCTCGAGCCACATGCCCAGATTCTGTGGGTCAGGAATCTCATCGGGGGTCACGAGCCATGGGCCGATTGGTCCGAACGTATCGGCGCTCTTTCCTTTGGTCCATTGCCCGGTTCCTTCCAGTTGAAAGGCTCTTTCTGAGAGATCGTTGACCACGCAATAGCCAGCGACGTGTGAAAGTGCGTCGGCTTCGGTGACGTACTTTGCAGGGCTGCCGATGACGACGCCTAACTCGACTTCCCAATCAGTCTTTCCTGAACCACGCGGGATAACGACGTCGTCGTCCGGGCCGCCGACAGCGGACGTTGCCTTCATGAAGATGACAGGTTCCTTCGGGACCGCCATACCGGTCTCAGCTGCGTGATCGGAATAGTTCAGACCGATGCAGATGAACTTTCCCACTCGGCCTACGCAGGCTGCAATGCGTGGCTTGCCGGTTACGATCGGCAGACTACTCAGATCCAGAGTCCGAATCCGGTTCATTTCATCAGGCAAAAGCGATTGTCCCGAAATGTCCGTGACCTCTCCGCTTAGGTCACGGATGTTCCCCTCGTGATCGAGGATGGCGGGGCGTTCATTTTCCTTAGGTCCGTAGCGTAGTAGTTTCATATCTCACTTTCCCAGCGCTGGTTTTGCATCAATAGGCAATGTTCAAGTTCACAGGAGCGAAGAGTCCTGGGATTAAATCGAAAGTGCTCGGACGTATTCATAATCCTTCGTAGCCGCTTCGAAGGCAGTCGTTCCAATAAATGGCGGTTCTTGCTCCACGTAGAAGTGTTCCACTCCCGCCGCCTTGGCAGCCAACAGGATCGGTTTGTACTTGATATAACCCGTACCAAGAGCCGTTCCCTGAGGAACTTCGTCTTGCTTCAGAGAGGTGCTAGGTTGCGCGGGGCGTACGAAGTCTTTGACGTGGACCATGCGATATCGGTTCGGATAACGCTTGAAGTAGTCGATGGGGTTGTTACCTGCCGCCACCATCCAGCCGCAGTCGAGTTCGAGCTTCACTAGATCGGGATCAGTGGATTCAACCAAAACGTCATACCCGATCTTGCCATGGCCGAGATCCTTGAATTCGGTATTGTGGTTGTGAAAAGCAAACTGCAATCCGGCCTGTTTAGCCTTTTGTCCAAGCTGGTTACAGTAGTCGGCGAACGCCTTATAGTCTTCGACTCCCATCTCCCCGGCTGGTTTATTGGGAAAGTTACCCATCATGGAACTGACGGTGTAGTGCACGCCCAAGGCGTTCGCTTCTTCAAACAAGGGACCTGGTTCCACACTTCCGAAATTGAAAAAATGCGTACTGGTACACTTCAATCCAGCGCCATCGAGAGCAACTCGGAACTGCTTCGCGGAGAGTCCAGCGAAGCCCGCTGCTTCAACCTCAACGTAACCGATAGCTTTGACCTTCTTGAGCGTTCCTTCTACATCTGCTTTGAGTTCTTTATCGACTGTGTAGAGTTGAATTCCTGGAGACGTGACCAGAGGTTTGGCCCACAGAGACTTTGGAAATACTTCGGTGAACATTGTTGCAGAGGCGGTCGCAATTCCGGCCTTGATTGCCCTTCGGCGAGATATCTCTCTCATGATCCGTCAATCCCTTTCTTGTTGAGCTTGCCTGCTGTTGAGCCTGGTTGATCGGCCGTAGAAGGTAAAAGGAGGGCGGACGCGACTGCATCTGCACCTTCTATTGAGGTCACGGCAGCGCGAAGGCGACGTAAACACCTCGAGCCGGTGCGATCTGATACCTTCCTCCGCCGGTGGCGACAGCGATGAATTGCTTTCCGTCGACCATGTAGGTAGCAGGCGTTGCACGCCCTGCATACGGGAGTTTCGTCTCCCACAAGAGCTTTCCATTGCGGCTGTCGAATGCGTGGAACTTGTAGTCATAGAGGCTGGCTCCGATGAACACGATGCCGCCCGCAGTAACGATAGGGCCGCCGTAATTCTCTGAACCTGTGTTCTTCATGCCTTTGTCCGCAAGCGCTGGATACTCACCCAGGGGTATCTTCCATAGATATTTTCCGGTGTTTAAGTCGATTGCATTCAGAGTGCCCCATGGAGGCTTGATTGCCGGGTAGTTTTCAGGATCCAAGAACTTCCGATAACCGGTGAAGGTGGGTGCCGCCTTTTCCGCGCTTGCCTGTGCAGTCTCGGAGGCGATATCGGACACGCCAAGGAAGCGGAGAAGGGAATCGAGTTCTTCGGTGGGAAGTTTCGGGAAGCCGGGCATTCTGCCTCTGCCCTGATGAATGACTCCAACGAGTTGATCTTTCGAAAGACGCTGACCGGCACCGATCAACATTGGGAAAGAAGGAGGAATTCCTTCTCGATGCTCGCCGTGACAAATGGCGCAATGTTCTTTATATGCGGCTTCACCCTTCGGGTCGGTCAAGGCCGTCTCCGCGGCCGGAGGCGATCCCATCTCTTGCTTGTCGCTTGCGGTCGAAGTCTTCGCGATAGTGCTGGCGTCCTTCAAATAGCGCAAGAGATCGACGAGTTGTGCGGCGTTCAAATTCGGGAAGGTAGGCATTCTGCCTTTTCCCTGATGAACGATGGCTTCGATCTGCTGGTCGGACAGGCGCTTGTCGATTCCAACCAGAGACGGAAATCCCGGGGGTGAGCCGCTTCTGTCTGCACCGTGGCATACGCTGCATTGACTGCGGTAGGTCGCCTCACCGGGTGTTTTTGATGGTGTGTTCTCAGCGAGGCCTCCAGTCCATGCCATTTCATTGGCGTTGATATAGATGACGCCGGTCTTTATGTCGACGGCAGGCCCACCCCATTCTGCGCCCCCATCGAACCCAGGAAAAACAACCGTCTGTTTATTCAGGCTGAAAGGGATAAACAGTCCTTCACTTCTAAAGGCGCGGAACTTTTCTAATGCCCAAGCATGAGCTTCCGGGGTCCGGTTCGTAAGCATGTCTTCCGTCAGAAGCTGCCTTGCATACGGTGCCGGGATTGTCGGACGAGGCTGGGTGGACGATGCTATCTCACCGGGAACAGTGCTCGCTGGATAAGGATGTTCTTCAATAGGAAACAGAGGCTTTCCCGTAGTGCGGTTGAATAGGTAAAGGTAGCCCTGCTTCGTTGTTTGAGCAATTGCGTCGACGCGCTTACCGTCGTGCATGACAGTCATGAGCGAAGGAGCGGATGGAAAATCACGATCCCAGATATCGTGATGCACGCCTTGGAAATGCCAGATACGTTTACCAGTGTTCGCGTCCAGGGCAAGGAGTGTGTCTGCGAAAAGATCGTTACCGAGTCTATCGCCACCGTAGAAATCAAATGACGAGGAGCCTGTTGGAACGTACACAATTCCTCTGTTCACATCGAGGGACATACCGGACCAATTGTTTGCTGCTCCTGAGTGTTGCCAGGCATCCTTGGGCCACGTTTCATACCCTAATTCACCTGGGTGCGGGATGGTGTGGAAGCTCCAGCGCATCGATCCTGTGTGGACGTCGAAAGCTCGAATATCACCAGGAGGTGCCGGCAGCGTCTCGGGCATCTCTCCTCCGACGATGATCAGATCCTTGTAGATGATGCCTGGGGTGGTGAGCGCTATCGATTGGAGTTCGAAATCTCCACGCAGGTTTTTGCGGAGGTCGATTCTCCCGCCCTCGCCAAAATCCTTGATCGGTGTTCCTGTCTTCGGGTCAAGAGCATAGAGGTAGTTCATGACGCCGGCAAACAGTCTGCTCTCTTTCCCGTCGGTCCAGTAAGCAACTCCACGAGTGGGTTGAGCGGCCGCGATCCCGGAGTCAAACTTCCAGAGCAGTTTTCCCGTCACGGCATCGAGAGCGATAACTTTTTGCGATGGAGTATAGGCGTAAAGCACACGACCGACGATGAGAGGACTGGTTTCCATGCCTCCTGCTTCGCCGGTGTCATAGGTCCACGCAACCTTGAGTTTCGTGACATTAGTCCGGTTGATCTGAGTCAACCCTGAATAGTGATCATTCGATGGGTGTCCTCCGTATACGGGCCAATCGGAAGACGGGCCTTTCTCCTGGGCCGCCTGACGAGTGGCTGCGGAAACATTAATGGTATGAACGCCCACCGAAATCCCGATCAACGAGATCACCATTAGAGCTGCGCTCGCGCTCTTGATTACCATTTGCCTGTCATTCCGCAGTTGATTTCCGTCATGAAGATTACCTCAACGAGGGGATGGATGCCCTTCGGACATCGTGTCTGAAACGCTAATCAATATATTTAATGAGCTGCATAAACCCGTAGTCCATGTGCAATTGCTGATGACAGTGCATGAGAGTGTCCCCTGGGTTGTCTGCAACGAAGTCGACCGCAACAGAATCCAAAGGCATCACATTCACGACGTCCTTGAACAATCCACTCAGCTCAGTTTTTCCGATCTTGCTTATCTCGAAGGTATGCCTGTGAAGGTGCATCGGATGCTGATCTCCGCTGCCGTTGCGCAAGATCAGACGATACCGTTTTCCCTGGCGAACATGTAGCGGATCTGTATCGGGCCAGGATTTGTTGTTGATTGTCCAGGAGTCGAACTGAGAGCCGTTGACGGAACCGATATCGCGGAAGGTAAGCACGAACGTCTCATCCGGCTCCTTTGTTTTCGTCCTCTGGGCAAACTGGCTGTAGTCCCAATCTGCGGATGATGGCTCTCTCCAAACTGGTTTTCCGCTTTGCCCGGCATACTCTACGACAATGCCGAGGCCCATCGCGCGGCTCTTCTCGAGCGTTGAACCCAAGATCCAAACTCCGGGGTTGTTCATTTCCACGACCGCGTCGACTCGTTCGGCTACCGCTAATGACAGCACCTCGACTGATCGGGGATTTGGCACAGGATTGCCGTCCATGGCAATGATCCTGAATGTATGGCCTGGCAGTGAAAGTACTACGTTCTCTGTGGCGCTGGCGTTTAGCAATCGGATCAATACACGTTGGCCCTGCTTCACCCTCAGGGGCTCACCTTGTCCGAGCATGTGCTGGTTACAGGTTGCATATCGATACACCACGTCTGAACCGGTCGTGAGTGGCATATTTGCAGATTGGGCACGCATCGTCTCAACCATGGGCGCAAATGAAGGCTCCCAATGGCGAACAGCGAGATTGAGCTCTTGATCGTAGTGGCCAGGATCGTGTGCTCCGTCGATCAGAAGAAACCCGAACTGGCCGCTATAAGTCCCGAGTGTCAGATTTGCGCCGGCTACAGCATGTGTGTGATACCAGCGAGTGCCGGATGGTCGAGGCGTGAAGTTGTAACGAAGGCTCTTTCCGGGCTCAATCATCGGTGACCCCTCTTCCATCGCGCCATCATTATGTGAGTCAATCGCCAGACCGTGCCAATGAACCAACTCGGGGCTGTTGGTGGCGTTGGTCACTTCAATTGACACCGGCTTGCCCTCGGTTAGACGAAGCGTCGGTCCTGGAACCTGACTGTTATAGGCGACAGTCTTGAGGTCGATCCCTTTACCGATTTCGATCGAACACGCTTCAATCCGCAAGCGGATGTCTGCATGCGGCGGACCCGACTCAGTCCTTGGAATGTGGGTTGGAAGCTTTGACGCGAGAGCGTGATGGGCTGTAGCGGCCCCAGCTAGCGACAAGAAATGTCTGCGCCTCATTGAATCACCTTATAGGAACTCAGACGGCAATATCGGTTTGATCGTCCCCGAAGTTGGCGGCCTGCTTCTGAGGTCGCAACCTGTTCAAAAACAGCGATTCAGGTCCCGCTCGTATCCTCGGAATAAGTTCGATTATGACATAAACATGCTCTTATATGAGGATATATAGAATATGTTTCATCATAATTGAACTTAATGCTTGACATTCGAACACTGATTTACCTAATCTTCCGGGCATCAGAGCTTTTGAGATATATGGGACGTGAAGATTCGCGATCAATCTACAAGTTCTCGTTCGAGAGCGTCACGAAGCTCCATGGCTTTGGATTGTCAGAGGACCGATGTTCGGTCACGGCTCAGATTGGAAGTAAATAACATGCGCAAGATAAAGCCGATCCGGCTCTCACACTCGAGCTTGCGGGCGTGCTCGGGCCCAGATCTATCTCACGTGCAATGAGCATCTTGTCCGGTCGAGATCACCTTTGCAGTTCATTTTTCGGAGGAAAACACGATGTTACGACGCAACAATCTTTGGTCGGCGGTCATTCGCCCGATAACCACGATGTATTCTTCCGAAATCGCAAACGGTTCGAATCCAGTCGGCGCTTGCCACTCGTCGAAGGCAACATTTCCGGGTGCGAAGATCAATGGCTTGCAAGGCTGGCTTCGCCCTTACCGCGAGGTCAGGCTTCTTCTGATTATGGTTCTCGTCCTCACATGCGGCAGCGCATGGACCCAGACTACAGGGACTCTACTCGGGGTAGTCTCCGATCAAAGTGGGGCTGCTGTCTCGTCGGCGACGGTCCGAGCCACAAATACCGACACGGGTTTTACTACGAGTACAAAGTCTGATTCACAGGGATCTTACTTGATCCCTCTGCTGCCTTTGGGCCATTACTCGGTTTCCGCTGAGGCCGGTGGATTCAAAAAGCTAACCCGGTCCGGCGTGCTGGTTCCGGTCGGCCAGGATATCCGCGTGGATGTGAAGATGGAAGTTGGGGAAGTGTCTCAAACGATCAGTGTCGTCAGTGACACAGTCAACATCGAGACGGCCAACGCGACACTTGGAGCGACTGTAGACAAGGCTAGCCTGAACAGTCTTCCGTTGGATGGGCGGAATGCCATGGGCCTTATGCAGACACTGCCCGGCGTTGCCACATCAACCGCGCCAACTGCTGTTACCGGTGCGCGCGGTGGCCCAACATTCAGCATTTCGGGAAGCAGAACCAACACCGGAGCCATGATGCTTGACGGCACCATATTTACCGACGCACTTGCAAATACAGGTCAGCAATATCCCTCTGTCGATGCGTTAGAGGAATTCAGAGTTCTTGCCGACAACTACAGCGCGGAATATGGAAGGGCGGCAGGTAGTGTCGTCGTGGCTGTCACTAAATCGGGCACTAACCAATTCCACGGAAGTGCGTGGGAGTATATCCGCAACAATGCATTCGATTCCACTAACCATTTCACGCCCCAAGGTCAGGGGACGCCCTTTCTGCGTCAACATCAGTATGGAGGCGATTTAGGCGGGCCAGTCATTCTGCCTAAATATAACGGTCGCAATCGGACCTTTTTCTTTGTGGCTTACGAGCACCTTCAAATACATCAAGAGAACATTCAACTTTCTCATCCGCTGACAGCCGCCCAGCGGACGGGAGACTTCTCGGCACTACTGCCTTCGCAGATCATCACCGATCCTCAAACGGGCTTGCCGTATCCCGGCAATATAGTCCCCGCTAACCAGATAGACACTTTCGCGAAGAACACCATTGGTCTATATATGCCTCTCCCCAATCAGCCGGATGGCGTCACTCTGTCGCTTTTAGAGCCCAACCCGACTGATGGCAATCAAATTACGGTCAAAGTGGACCAAACATTGGGGGAGAAAGATAGGCTGTGGTTCCGTTTCTACTGGAACAAATATACAAATGTTTCCTATGGCCAATTTCCAGCTTTCCATAGTTCACAAGGCGAAGTGTTCAAGAGTTATGCCGCTGCAGAAACACACATGTTCTCTCCTAACCTTATCAACGAGTTTCAGCTCTCCTACTCGCGCCCGGAAGGACTTCCGTCGATATTTGCGCCGACTGAGACAGCAATCGCTCTGGGCATGAATGCCAATCAGGTCGCCCCTTTTCCCCAGACGCCAAACGTGACTGTGAATGGCGCCTTCGGTTTCGGTACTGGTTGGTACGTGGACGAACCCTCTTCGTTTGTCCAAGGTGACGAGAAGCTCTCGTGGATTCACGGGAAGCACTCCTTGAGAGTGGGCATGTTGTACATGCATCAGCGCAATGGAGATCTTGCCTACCCAGCCTGGCCAAACGTGACGTACTCGGGGACGTATACGGGAAACCCGTCGGCGGACTTCCTGATTGGCCGTCCCTCGAACATCAATGGGTTGAGCACAATCCACGACGACGGTGGGTCTAATTTGTACCAACCGTTCGTTCAGGACGACTTCAAGGTAGCCAAAAACCTGACTTTAACCCTTGGATTACGTTACGACCTGCAAACGCCTTGGGTAGAAAGGACCGGCGGTGCCTCAACATACGTTGCCGGATTGCAATCCACGGTGTATCCAAATGCGCCTCCCGGATTGGTCGTTCCTGGAGACAAAGGGGTTCTGCCTGGTTTTTACGCTACGTTTAAAACGCCCTTCGCGCCCAGGATTGGCTTTGCATGGGACCCCACGGGAACCGGCCAAACTTCGATTCGGGGGGCTTGGGGGGTGTATCACGGTGTTGTCAATCAGGAAGTCGAGGCCGTCGAAACGAACAACGCTCCTTTCCTGGTCTCGTTCAATAACACTCCTCCCAGCGCCGCCAATCCCTGGGCCGGGACAGTAGACCCGATGCCTTACAACCCGCAGACTCCGAAATTCTTTTATCCGACTGAGGAAACTAGCGTGGACCCGAAGTTCCGGCAACCGGACACGCAACAATTCAATCTCAATATTCAGCGTCGGTTCTGGAACAACCTCTTTGTTCAAGTAGCGTATGTGGGAGGAGTGTCACATCACCTCTACGACGCGCGTGAGCTGAACGCCGCCGTCTTTGCCCCAGGGGCCACCGAAGCCAATGCGCAATCCCGGCGGCCGATCCTGCCACAGTATTACTCCGACATCCCCGGTCTTTTCTCCGACGCCAATTCCAACTACCACTCTCTCCAGGCCCAGGTACAAAAGACGTTTTCCAGGCACTATTCTGTGCAAGCAGCTTACACCTGGGGAAGATCAATCGACACCCGGTCTGCCACGACGATCGACAACAACAGTGAGAGCGCGCAAGACCCAAACAATTGGTTTTGCAGGTGCGAGCGGGCAGCATCAGATTTCAACGTAACCCATATTCTTTCGGTGAACGGGCTGTGGGACCTGCCAACTCTGAGCGGTCGAGGGCTCTTGACCGTTATCGCGGGAGGTTGGCGGATCGCCGGTATCTTCCGCTATAACACCGGCCAGCCTGTGAACATAATTATCGGTCAAGACGTTGCCTTGATCGGAGGGAGTCGCACGAATGGAAATAGCCAGAGGCCCAATCTTGTCGGAAATCCAACCCTGTCAAAGAGTCGCTCCCGCCAGGCGCAAGCGCTTCAATATTTCAACACCGCGGCTTTTGCAATCCCCGCTACTGGGACGTTCGGTAATGTCGCACGGAACTCAGTGGTTGGCCCAGGGGTTCTCACCAATGACATCTCTGTCAATAAGTCATTTCCTCTTTGGGGCGACAAGGGAAAGTTAGGGTTCAGGGCCGACTTATTCAACCTGCTCAATTGGACTAACCTCAACTCTCCGAATAACACTCTGGTATCAGGCTCATTTGGTCAGATTCAGTCTGCCGGTACCGGAGGTGACCAGAGAATTGCGCAATTTGCGTTGAGGTACGATTTTTAGTCATTGATAAACAGCGCGTCATTACTAGCTAGTGGCGCGCTGTGTGAAGATCGATTCTCTGCTTCGGAATTGCCCGCGGACGGCATCTATTATTGTAGTCACTCGATTTCAAAACGGGTCACAGTCGGTGAGGTGCCGATAGCAACGCGTGGCTGGAAAGGGGATGTGACGCTACCACGAAAAATCGATGGCTTTGGCAAAAGTCTCGTTTTTCTGCTCGTCATTCGGCCCGAGAATTTCATTTGTGGTGCCATTCACGGCAGCACGGACAGTCTCCGGAATTTCCTGCACGTAAATATTCCAGGTGGTCGTAATGCTGGCGTAGCGCAAATGCGCCTGCACGTCCTTAATCGAGCCATGCTTTTGCATGGTGGTACCGAGGGTCCATCGCAGAACTTGAAAAATGATCAAGTCCCGATCAATGTTCAGCTCTTCAACCAGCGGCTTCGTATGCCTCCGTCTTCGATTACCACGGACCAACTCGGCTACTACCCCAAAGCGATCAGCCGATTGCAGCGGGAAGGCAAGCTGTCAAACTCTACCAAGCTTAGGACCTGCAAGTACTTGAACAACATCATCGAGGCTGACCACGGCGCACTCAAACGAATCATTCGACCAAGACGGGGCCCTTCAGACGATGAAGACAGCGGCCGCTACGATCAAAGGCTTCGAAGTGATGCGGATGATCTGACGAGGCCGTTGCCCCGTGTGCAAGTCGCATGTCATAGAAGAGGTGCGTTTCGTCAACAAGCTGTTCGACATCTTCAATATCGCGGCCTGATGAAAAATAGAGTATTAACGATACTGCCAGAGTTTGCACGAGAACCGGATCAGGCAATCCATTCGGAGGTGATGGAGCATAACGGCTGGTTTGAGTCCGAGGAGCTTGCTGGCGCCTACGGCTTTTTACCGACCTTTGGCAGGGCGACGCCACGGAGCGCTGCCGGCGGATTGCCAATGACTGGGGTACCAGCAGCGAGCTGGATGTTCTGATAGGTCGCTTGGCCGAGGGTTGGTTGGAAGGCTGTCTTGCTGAGGTAGACGATCTGACCCTCGGTGTTGGCGATCTCGAGGTAGAGCGTTGGGGTAGGCAGGTTTACGGGCAGAGGTTGGGTCTGTTCCGTGGCTGGTTGTTCTTGCTTCTGGTCCAGAAGTTGCAGGACAGGTGGTGTGCCGGAGGTCTGGGTGGGGCTCGAAGATCCGGTCGAAGTGCCAGTTGTAGTTCCGGTCACGCTGGTTGCACTTCCGTTGTAGACGAGCTGGAAAAATCCGTTGCTATCGGTGTATGTGAAGCCGTATGCGCTTTGATATGCGTTCTGCGCATCGACTAGAAAGACCGCGAAGCCGGGGACGGGCTGTGCCGGAGGCGTGGTGAGGTAGCCGTAGAGCGCCCAACCGCTGGTGGAAACCTGCGGGGCGGGTGTGGTGACCTGCTGGTTGACCAGAGTGACACGTCCGATGGTGCTGGCAGTGGAGGTGACGTCGGCCTGAGCGGCAGCCGCCTGCGCGGAGCCGGCACCATACTGCGCTGTGGCGTTCGCGGCGGTGCGCGTGAGTTGCGCCAGCCGAGCCTGATGGACGAGGGCCAGATTTTGAATGCGCGAGGCCGTGGTGGCGTCGGTGGAGGCGAGCGTGGCGGTGAGGTCGCTTTCCATCTGTGCTGCGCTTGTGGAGGAGGTGGTCGCGTCGGACTGTGGGGCGGTATCCATGGTGGTGGTCCTTTCCGTTACGTCTGGTCTAGATCTTTGGTATGCCGATTGCAATTTCGATTCCGAAGTACGGCAGGATCATTCCTTGATGAGAACAAGCTGATCACTGCAGAGAGTGGGATTGATGACCAGGTTGGGGGACTTGACGAGCATTCCAGGCATGGCCTTCGTCAGTAGGCAATAGGTTGAGATGTTCTGAGAGGTGATGTTGATCGATCCAGCGGTCATGGCGGAGTAGATCACGGCATCGGGTGCCTCCTGGAAGCGGTTGCCCAGGACCTGAAGTGAGACGGCAAGCAGGATCGCGTCGGCCCTCGCGGTGCGTTCCGGGCCGTCGATCCAGCAATGATTGTTCGAGAAGATGAGATGGTCGAGGCTGAGGATCGCCACCGAGGCGAAGCCGTGCTGGCGGCTTGCGTTCGCTTCCAACTGGCAGATGTTGTTGGTGAAGAGCACGGCCCCGCTGGTGGAATTCGACATGGCGTTCGTGCCGACGGAAAGGCTGGGCGTGAAGGTGGACTTGTACATCTCGCTGTAGCTCGATGCCGCATCGGCGACCTCGATGGCCACGCCCATGTTCAAGACCATCACGGTGAGCGCGATCGCAGTGCCCTCTATATATAGAGTGCCTCCCGAACTGAGGTGATTGTTCACGATGGAGAAGGGACCGAAGCCGACGACCTCGAGCGCCTCGCCAAGGGGCACACGGACGACGTTATGCTCAACACGCAATGCGGGCAGGTTGGGCTCGTAGATTGGCTTAGCAAGCGAGTAGGAGTTGCTGTTGATGGTCTCGCTCTGCAAGTTGATCCGTTCGGGGGCGGGAGCTGCGGAGGCTTCCCACAGCGAGTTCGAGGCGGAGTTGAGAGCGGGAGGAGTGACTAGCATGACCAGGATGCCAGCGCGCATGCCGTTCGGGCCCCCTTGATCTTCGGATCGGCTGAGCGCCCAGTCGCGTGTCTCGAGGACATGATTGCGGCTGATCTCGACGAATTCGCCATGCAGGATGAAGATGCCGCAGGCCTCAACTCCAGGTCGGACACCGAAGTTCGTGATGGTGTTGTCGCGAATGATCAGGGTTTCGACGTCGGGCACGCAGATGGCACCGTACCCGAAGCTCGAGGCAGTGACATCAAAGGAGGTGAGCGGGCTGAGTAGTGTGTTCGATATGGTGTTGGCGACGATAGTGAGGTTCTCGATACTGATGACTTCGAGGAGCTCAAACAGGTTGAAGAACCCGACCGGCCCGATGCCGCACAGGCCCATGTTGCGAATGCGGTTGCGAGCGATCAGGATGTTGACGAGCTTGGACCCGGCGGCGAGCTTGCCGATCTTAGGGGAAGGGGGAAACAGCGTGGACGTGGTGGAGCAATTGTCCTCCGAGACGGTCAGCACTCCGTAGATCTCGTGAGTGTCGGCACCGGTGGCGTCGAGCCGAAGAAAGTTGCCCAGGGTGATGCCATTACGCTTGCCGCCCTCGATCTCGTTCTCGATGACGTAGACGTCCATGGAGGGGCCGGCGATCTGAATGCCGCCGGGAGTGTTGGCGACGGCGGTGGTTTCGGAGACGATGTAGGTGTAGGCTGCGGGGTTGATATTTTCCGTGGGGGTGGTGGGATTGGGTGCAGCGGTGCCGGTTGCGGAACTGGTTTGCGTACCCGCCTGGGACGTGGGTATCGTCTTCGAACCCGATTTGAGATCGGAGGCGACCGAGGCGGGCAGCCACTCGATGTCGGTGATGGTTCCCTGGACGCCGACCCAATTGTGCTCGATGTGAATTTCCTTGCCACTGACGTAAACAGCTGGCCAGAGGCTGGGGATGTTCTTCATCGCGATGCGATTGTCTGCGATCTTGAGCAACTCGACGCGCGAGGCGAGGATCGCGGGCAGTGTGGACGCGGTGATCACCAGGTCTTCGAGGGTGGTGTCGATGACTATCGGGGAGAAGTCCCTCGTTTTCTGGGTGGCACTGGGCGAGCCGGGCGGCGTCTGGCTGCTAGCCTCATTTGTGCTGAGTTGCTGAGTCTCTATGAGCGTGGGGATCGTAGTGGTGCCGGTGGCCGAGGCGATGGTGCCGCTTCCGTCGAGCAAGATGCCGACCTCGCCGGTGGCTGCCTCGACGGCGAAGGAGCGCAGCACGATGTGCTCGGAGCCGGTGATGGTGAAGACTGCATCGAGGTTGTTGGTGACGTTGTTGCTATTAGGGTTTGCCACGGTGGATGTTGTTGAGCCAGATGCCGTAGAGCCGGAGGGTGCGAGCACGGCTGAGGCGACGCGTGTCTGCCAGCCGCAGCCCTGGATGACGACGTCGCGGCGCTGGTCGATGAGCACATTCTCGAAGTAGCGACCGGGGAGGATCGAGACCTCGCCCCCCTGCGCGGGCAGAGAGTCGATGGCCTTCTGGATGGAGGTGAACTGGCCGAAGCTCTCGATGCCGTCGCCGACGGTTGCAGTGCTGCAGCAACCACAACCAGTGCTGGGGCTGCCTGAGACGGGAGGCCATTCGGTGCGGCAGTCGCTGGCGCCAGCCGGACCGAAGGTGACGAGAGAGAGTTTGGTGTAGTGGTGATGGATACCGCGTGGTGGTGCGCTTGCCAGCGGTGGATCGAGCGAGCCGTCTGCGGTGCGGGCGGCGAAGGTCCAGAAGTCGCCAGTGAGGAAGGTGCCGGTGGAGGAGCTGAGGCCGAAGGTAACGGTGATGCCGCTCTCGAGGATGAGCGTAGTGCCCGCTACCGGGACGGGGATGTCGCCGGTAGCACCGGTGGCGCCGAGGTCATACCAGACGGTCGTGCCGTCCGCTTCGTAGATCTTTCCCGACTGGTCCCAGCGGCGGATGCGGGTGTTGCCGGTGGGGGTTCCGGCGGGAAAGTTCGAGAACGTAAGTGGTGCGGTGAGCGTGATAGCTTTGCCGGAGACGTCGATGCTGTCGATCTGGCAGAGCTCGCCCGGTTGACCGTTGAGATACAGCGTGTCGTTGAGGACCTCTATCCAGTTTCCCGGCAGGAAGCCAAGTACCTGGTCGCGGCCCAGGCTGAGCACACTGAGCTGGGTCGCGGCTCCACCGAGCGAGTTGGTGGCATTGGCGATGGCGGTGACACCGGTCTCGACCGAGGCGTTGTCGCGCGACCACTTGAAGGTGGCGCCGCCGGTCGCGCCTAGCGCGTTGGTGCCGCCGGGCTGATGGATCTCGACGCGATAAAACTGGTTCTCGACGCCGGTGTATCCGCTGCCCGTGGTGAGACAGCAGGGGCCGGATGGCGAGGTGGCGACGGTGCCGATCGAGAGCTGCCCAGAGGACGCGGGCCACGGGATGGATGAGTCAGGGGTGGAGCAGTTCCAGTTGCTGCCCGACGGGATGGGCATCAGCTTGACCTGCCACACCGTCTGCAGGCGGCCAGTGGTGTCGACGCCGACGGCCTTGTCGATCAGGCTGGGGTCTTCGAGATACGTAACGGGCCGAGTCCACACGTCGAGGTAGGCCAGGAATGGCCCGTTGCCTGTGGGAATGGTGGCGCCGGGATAGTAGGGCTGCTGGGTGGCGAAGTCGATGGGGTTGGTGTTGCTGGATGGCGGCGGCTGTGGCGAGCCGGAGAGCTCGGCGAGGGCAGGGTCCCACTGCGCGTTGGCGAGCAGGCCATGGTTTTCCGCAAGCAGGCCGTCGAGATACATGCGACCGCACCCGATGGAGATGGTGTTTGCGCCGCCCGAGGAGGTGGAGGCAGTGATCTGAAAGGCGAAGGGCGTGGTGGACGGGTAGACGGCGTGACCTAGGGTATCGAGCGTTCCCGCCTGGATACGGCGCAGGATCTCCGCGAGCCACTCGTTCCAGTCCGAGTCCAACTGCACTCGTCCCTGCTCCATTACAACCCCGGCATAGTCGTTCCAGGGATCAAAGGTGAACCGGCTGTTATCGAAGCTCAAGGTGGACTCCTATCGGTTGCTGTCGTGCTGTTACTTCGTACTGGTAGCTAATTCTGGGTAACTAATTTTGGTAAATGAGGCCGACTTCGAGGCCCACAGGAAGGTACTCCTGCAATCGGATGTTGAGGTCGCTCTCGCGCTGCGGAGCGAGCAAGAAGTGAAAGGTGCCCATCTCGCCGCCATCGTCCGCGCCGCGGCGGATGGAGTTGTCGGTCGAGACCAGCAGCTTGAGGTAACCCGGGTGGCCGTAGCGCAAGGAGAAGAACAACGGCTGTGGCGAGGCCAGTGCCTGCACCACGCACTCGAAGTTGCGGGGGATGATCGGGTTGACAGGAAGAAAACTGAAACGCACGCAGCCCTCCTGTTTGCGATCGGCGACCAGCGCGGAGGCCCAGCTGTCGCCGGACGCGAGCGCGGCCCAGAAGATGCTGTCCGAGACCAGGGTCAGCAGAGCCGCATGGACCTTGCCGACTACCGTTACGCCCTGGAGGGTCAAGGCCCCGCCACCGCTTGCGTTGTCGAGTGCCGCATAGGCGACCTGCGTGGTGCCTGTCGCGTCGATGATGCTGTCCGAGGCACTGAGGGTGACCAGCGAGCCGGTACGGATGGCTCCGACGATGGAGCGTTCGATTGCGACCTCGAGGCCCGGCGGCTCGGCGATGAGTGCGGGGGCGGTGGGGTAATGCGGGTCGCCGTTCGATGCGACGGACCAGCCGGGAACGAGCGTTGTGTGAATGAGGTTGAGCTGTCCGAGAGCGTTGGTGGTGCCGCCGTCGGGACGTAGCTCGGGGACACGCACGAGAGCGGCGGAGGATGGGCTGGCCGGAGTCATAGTGCTGTTGGCACTGACGATGAAGCCATTGAGGATGAAGGTGCTCGAGGCGGCACCGGTGACGGCGAACTCAGCGTTGAGCAACAGCGTGGGGCGGGCCCCATCGGCGGCCCGCAGCTCGAGAGTTGTTCCGGTGGGAAGGTCGACGGAGAGATTGAGGGAATCTGCTGGAGGTGAGCCGGGTGGGGGATAGATCCAACTGCCTGCCACCTCGACGGCAACCTGGCCTTCGAGCGCGAGTTGGGAGACGGCATAGTCCAGCGCACCCTGCAGTGTGGTGTAGCGGGGCGTGGAGGCGGTGTCGGGAAAAGGGAAGATCCATTCCGGGTTGGTGACGGTGAAGGTGGCCTCGCGGGAGTACTCGCCGCCGCCTGTGTCCGCGTTGAAGCCGTAGAAGTAGGAGATCTGCAACTGGGGCCAGTTTGAGCCGATGGGCAGGGGAGGGAGCGCGATGCGGCCAATCTCGGGATCGATGGCGGCGACATAGGGTGAACCAGCCGCAGGCAGGTTTGCCCAGGAGCCATCGGGCCCGGAGAGATCGGCGACCTGGAGCTGGTATGGGTTGATGTACTGGCCGTCGAGCTGGAGGATGACACTATTGCCCAGCCCATAGTAGGACGAGCCGATACCCTGCCCAAGGTCGGCGCAGAGGACGCGGCGCAGCAGACGATCAGGGACGTTAATCGCGGTCGCTGGGGCGGTGATCTGCTCGCCCTGCGAGCGCGCACGATGGAAGAGCGGAATGTCCATGCCCAACTGGCTGAAGCGGAAGCAGAGCGGGTCGGTAGTGGTGATTGTGGGAGTGATCGCGGTGGTTGCTGTCGGCGTGCTGTCGGTGACGCTGTTTGCGCCGAGCGACCAGAGGAAGATACCGATGTTCTGGATGTCGTATCGTCCCCGGCGCGATTCGATGCGGCGGACGTCGACCTTATGCGAGGTGGTGTCGAAGCCTGTGTCGATGTACACGCCGGGCTGCCAGCGGCGCAGGTCGGGGGAGTAGTGGCTCTGAAGCCGGATGTGGTTCATGTACTGCGTGTCAGCGAGGAAGCGGAAGAACTCGACCGCGTGGGCTCCCCAGGCGGTGACGTCGCGGGCAAGCTGCTCGAGCACCAGGACAGTGCCTTTGCGGCGGCGAAGCGAGATGGTCTCGGCTACTTCGGCGCGGGGATTGTCGACCGATGGGGCGATGCCGGTGATCGATTGGTAGCCGATGAGGTTGCAGATGTAGGGGATGACCCAGGGGGCGCAGGTCTCGATGAACTGGTCGTCATAGAGCTGGTCGAGGTCCTCGGCTAGGACGGCGAGCTGTTCCTGGACGAGCATGAGCACGGACTGGAGCGGGCCGCGCGAAGCCTTGGCGGTGAGAGCATCGAGCTGCGCCTGCTGATCGGAGGGGAGTGGAGGCGTGAGTGCCTGGAGCGTGCTCAATTCAACCAGCTCCGCTGCTGTGAGCAGAGGTTGAGACTGGGCTATCTGCGTGTCGCGGATGCGATAGACAGCGGGCACCAGTTGGAAGAGGTCGAAGCTCATGCCATTACCCCCAGAACGACGCTGGTTGGATCGGGATCGAGGACGAGAATCTCTGCGGGCATCGGCAGCGCGCCAGGGCTGGCTACAGGGGTATAGGCGCAGATGCGGGTGGGCGAGCCGGAGCAGGCACGCATGATGTCGACCTTCTGCGAGAGCCAGTTGTTATAGGCGGAGACTGAGTAGCCGCTACTGGCAAGGTCACCAGCGGCGCTGGTGGCGACGACTTTTACCTTGGTCACGTTGACGGCGACCACGCCGGGCACAGCCTGGATGAGCGCGGTGATCTCGTCGCCTGAGACACCCTGTCCGAAGCTGCGCGAGGCGAAGCTGTAGGTCGCGGTGAGAGTCGAGAGCACGGCGGCTTTGACGGCGGTGGAGTCGTAGGCGGGATCATAGAGAAGATCGGCGGAGAGTCGGAAGAGCGTCTCGAGGAAGGAGACGGCGTAAATGGGGACGTTGGGGTTGCCGTAGTCCGCGAGCGCGGTAGTGAGGTTGGCGAGAGTGGGATTACCCGGCGGCAGAGCAGCTCCACCTGCGCCCGCGACGGTGAGGAAGACGCCGCGGTTTGCGCCCGAAGAGATCCATAGCGCGGAGGCCTTGGCGATGCCGGCGAACGTAGCGGCGAAGTTCTGGTAGTCGGTGATGGAGACGGCGCGGCCAAGGGTGAGCACGGAGAGCGGCGCATTGGCGCGGATGTCACCGATCGATTGCACGTCCTGCCCGCCGGTGGCGGCGAGAGGATTGGTGACGCCTCCTACACCGAGTGGGCGGTCCATCAGCGTGGTGATGGTGCCCGCGCGGACGTTGCCCGCGGAGCCGAGCCCAATGCGGTAGCTGGCCCGGACGTTGTTCTGCCCGGTTGGCAGCGTGGCACCTTCGATGCCGTCGCCGAATTGGACCGTTGCGCCGCCGCCGGGAAGGTTGAGTGTGGCGAAGACCTGTTGCGAGGAGCCCTGATTGTAGAGTGTTGGCACCGGGGTCCAGGAGACCCCATTGGCCGTGACGTTGAGAGAACTGATGCTTCCCGTGGGGGTGGGTGCCTGCACATAGGTGAGCGGCGTCTGCTTGAGCGTGAACTGCTGGTTCGGCGTGGCCGCCGAGCCATTGCCGAGCATCTCGGTGACGGAACTGCCCGCCGTTGCCGGACCGAGATTGGCATTGACTGTGGTGACTGTGCGGTCGTAGCAGTACCGGAGCGGCGTTGCCAACACGATGCGAGTGTGCGGGAAGGGCTTGGCCACTACCGAGACCGAAGAGACCAGGGCGTACTCCTGCACCACCGGATCGCTCGAGGCGGAGAGCGCGAGCGAGAAGTCTGTGAGTGCGGCCTTTACCGTACCTGACCTGCCATTGGTGTCGGTGACGGTGAGGGTGAGCTGCTTGTACGACCACTTCCAGTGGGGACTGGAGCCGTCGGCGTGGAGCAGGTCTGGGGGCTGGAGGAGGGTCAGCGTGTTGCCCTGGACGAGGGCAACATGGGCGGTGCCGTCGTCGGGCACGAAGAGGAGTCCGGTGATGCCGGGGTTGATGGTGAGCTTCTGGCTCTTGCCGGTGAGAGCGACGGCCTGGATCTGGGCGAGGTCGGACTGGACGTCTTCAAGATCGAGGAAGGTGCCGTAGAGCGGGTAGTCGAGAGGCTGCTCGGCGACAGGCAGCGCTTCGCTCTGGGTGAGCACCGAGGTACTACGCGTGTCGGCGTAGTATTCGCTGAGATTGGTCGAGGTGTCCGTGCCTATTCGGGTGATCTTCGCGCTGACGCCGTAGCCCGAGCGAGAGATCGTGGTGACTGATTTCATCGCGTAGAGGCTGATGAATCCGGCGGGAGACCTTGATGTTTGCTGGTCGGGGTGGATGAGGATGATCCAACCGCCGGGTGTGAGCTTCGAGTAGACGTTGTCGAGATCGACCAGCGATTCATCGGAGAGCAGCTTGCCAGTCGCGAGATCTTTGCCAAAAATCCATTCCGTGTAGGAGCTATTGATGAGGTTGTTGTTAAGGAGAGAGGTCTGATTTCCTGGGGCCAGCAGGAGCGGGTTGACGGCGTTGTAGCCAAAGAAAGCGGTGCGCTGGCGGAGGGCGAAGAAGACTGGGTTCTTTGCCGCGGGCTTGTAGCCGAGACCCTCCGACCAGGTCACCCAGGTTCGGTTGTTGATGTTGTCGGGCGTGACCGAGCTGACCAGTCGGACATCCCACTGCTCGCTCGCGGTTGATTGCAGAGCACGTTCGTCGCCGACGATGAGGATGGCATCGCCGGGATTGAGTTGCGTCGAGGTACCGGCGAGGTAGACTCCTGTCTCGCCATACTTCGGCTCCCAAGGCATACCGGTCTGCACCTCCATCGCGTTCCAGTCAGGCTTGGCGAGGATGTCGACGGAGGTGGCGAAGGTCTGCGGGGTCTGTCCCTGTGCGGGCGTGCTTTGCACCTGGCTGCCGGCCGGAATGGTGATAGCGGTGGTGCCGGGGTTGGTGGGCAGACCAGTGGCCGATTTTAAGGTGAAGGCCAGGTAGGTGGAGGCGGAGACGCCGGGTGAGGGCTGGTAGCCGATGAGCCGGGAGAGCTGGGTGAGCGAGTACAGCTGCGTGGCAGTGCGCAGATAGCTCTCGTTGGCGAGACGCTCCTGGTAGAAGGTGAGGATGTCGAGCACGACCGAGGTGGCGTCAAGGAAGGCGATGCTGAAGTCGTCATCGTCGCGCGTCTTGAGATACGCGAGCGCGGGGTAGTCTGCGCTCGAGAGCCGCGCCAGCATGGACTCCTTGAATGTGGCCCATGTGCCTGTGCGATAGGCGATCGCAGACAGGCCGGGGAGGTTCGACTCGCCCTGGGGAGTCTGCACGCTGATGCCGGAGCAGCAGCCGCAGGCGCAGTTTTTATCTCCGTTGCAGCTCATAAGCTCCTCACTTTCCCCCCTGCATATTCAGGGTCAACTGGCCGTTGCCGGGCAGGCTGGGGTCATTCGCCATCCGCGCGACCTGGAAGGGGCCGAGGGGAATCGCACCGTTGTTCAGGAAGCTGTTGGTCTTGACCCCTTGTGGCTGAAAGACGGTTGCAGCAACGGTCTGAACACCAGCGACCGAGCGCGCGGCAGCGTAGATAGGGCTCAGGTACACGGTCTGGCCGAGGATGAAGTTCTTCTGGGCGAAGAGCGCTGTCTGACCGTTTGGCAGCACGTCGCTGCCCAGGACCTGCAGCAGCGACTTCTCGACGTCCAACGCGAAGTAGTCGGGGTCGACGCAGATGGTGAGCGAGATCTCGAGCGCGACGTACTGCGGCGACTCGAGCTGGATGTCCTGTCCGGCGAGACGATAGCGGTTGACGTACTGCGTGAGCGATTTGCATAGAGCCTTAGTCAGGTTGCCTCCGCCCTGCGGCTCGGCGGCGATGAAGACGGTGTACCAACTACCCGTCCAGCGAAGCGTGGCGGCTGCGTCTTCGATCTGCGAGTTCTGTTCGGTGACGGTGACGTAGTCGGCCATGGTGATGGCGCGCTCCTGGGTCATAAAGGCTTGAGGCGCGCGGCGTTGAATCTGAGCGTTGGTCTCGGGATCGGTGCCTCCGGAGGTGGCGATCGGATTAGTGCAGGATTGAATGCGCGGGTCCGCGGCGAGATGGGTCAGGCTGCTTGCTCCGACGTTGCCTGCGGTGCCATTACCGATGCGATAGAACGCAGTGAAAGAGGTGCCGGTGAGTGGGCTGAGGCCGTTGGTGTTGTCGCCAAAGCGAAGCAGCGCGGTGCCGTCGGACTCCACCTCAACGACGAAGTTGGTGTCGGTAGGAGAGTCGGCGAGTAGATCGGGCGCGGCTGTCCAGGTGGTGCTGACGCCGTTCAGGAGCCCGGTGAGGGTCATCACGGGCACAGCTTGATTGGCGTCGTAGTTCATCAGGTCGTAGGCGGAGAGGCTGGGATTCGGTTCCTCGTCGAAGCTTCTGACCGTGACCAGGTCGGAGCCCAGGCTAAAGGTTACGGCGACATTCGCGAGCGATACGTTGTTGAACTGCTCGACGATGGCAGGGGTTTGAATGCCAACCCCGCCTGATGCGGGCGTATAGAGGACGAGCAGATTGAAGACGGATGGGTTCTGCTGTTCGCCTTGGGCGAGCACGCTGAACAACGGCGGCCACGACAGAGGATTGGTGGATTGAAGGGTGAGGTACGGAGTACTGGTGATGTCGTCGAGGTCGATTGTGCCCGTGTTCGGCAGCATGGTTGGCGCAGTAGGAAAGGACGTGGGCGTGGTGGCCGGTGGGGTATAGCTGGAGGGGACGCGGAGGAGCCGCGAGAGCGAGTTGAGCTGAGTGATTGCGTAGTTCGGATCGGCGGAGTTGAGTGAGAGTCCGAGGAAGCTTTCAAGCACGACTGGACCGGACATTCCGGCTGGACCGCCTGGGGGATCGAAGACGACTGAGAGATCGAAGGTGTTCGGGTTCACGCCGGGCTGCACGGCGACACCGAAATATTGTGGCCAGGAGAGCGGCGCGTCCGCCTGGACCATTAGGCAGGTGAAGCCGTTGGTATCGCTGAGGCTGACGAAGCCGTTTGCCACCAGAGGAATGGCGTTGGGTGTGACTGGACTGCCAGCGAGTGGCAGAGGCACAACCTGGGTGACTGGGCTGTCCTGCACCTGCGGACGGTAGCGCACGGGTAGGGGAATGGGCGCGGATGGATGGCAGCGGTCTGCGGCGGGGTTCGGCGGAACAAAGAGGGTGGGTGCCGGTACGGTCCCCAGCGCGACGCCCGACATGGACAACCCCTGGTCGGCGAGCACGACGTTGCCGAGGACGATGCTCACGTTGGTGAGCGTCACCTCATCGCCGCTTGAGTTGAGGAACTTCGATGACAGGCAGACCGGAAAGGGCAACGCGTCATCTGATGACCACTGGATCTCGGTAACCGGTGTAGGCAGCTGCGCGGTAGAGGTAATGGGCGCTCCGGTACCGGCTTCAAAGAGCGGATCGACGAGCGGCTGGCCCTGGCCGTTCTGCGTGACGACGCGGGTGAGCCGCACGGCACAGCGGTGGCGGAGGTCGGCATCGGCGGCGACTCCGGTTTGCGGGCCCATGACCTCTTCGAAGATGAGCACGTCGCCGGTCTGAAGGTCAGGATAAGAGCCGAGGAGTGTAGCCTCGGTGGCACCTTGCGGGAGGCAGCAGTTGCTATCGCCCCACGTGTAGAAAGACATTTGATTGTGCTCGGGGTAGAGCGCGGCGTTCTGCATAGGTTCGAAGACGACGACGCCAGCGATGAGCGCGGCCTCCTCGTTGCCTCCGCCGACATTGAGGGTGGAGGGCATTGCTGGTGCGTAGGTATAGAAGCGCGTGACGGTGCGATCGAGGAAGACCTGTGCGGTCACATGGAGATGCACCCATGCACGCGCGTTGCAGCCGTCATGCACATGGTAGTCGACCAGCAGGGCGTGTCGGCGGAGCGAGATGCGGCTGCGCGCGGTGAGCAGATAGGCTTCGGTGGCGATGGCGTCCTGCTGGTAGCTCAACTGGTCGCCCACGTAAGCGATCAGCTCGGCGAGCAGGATGCCCATGTCGGCTTCGCTGGTTGCGCCCCAGGATGGCACCAGCTGGTTGAGTCGATCGAGCAGAATGGTACGGAAGGAGCCGTAGTCCTTGGCGAGATAGTTGATCGGCGGCGGAGCGGGCAGTTCGGGAGGGCAATCGGCGGCTGGTGGAGCGCAGTCGAAGTCCGGGCCGCACTCAATCTTGAAGGAGAATGTGATTTCGGCCAACTGCGGGTCGAACCCGGAGAGGGCTTCGGTCACATCGAAGGCGTCTTTGCTTGCCGCAGCGGCGTTGTCGACCAGACGCAACGTGTAGGGGGAGAAGTCGCCGTACACACTGGTGCGAACGACGAGAATGTTGGCCGCATTCGCGAGGCCATTGAAGTATGCGAACTCTGCCGCCGTGGCCGGATAGGGCGGCGAAGGCGGCGGCGTAGAAGCGGGGATGATCCACAGGGCGGTGATGCCGGTAATGCTCTCCCCGCCTTCGATGAGGACGTTGGCCGGCGTGAGTGTGGTGGGCACAGGCTTGAGGCAATAGACGAGCAGCGTCTGCTGGGGCGGGCTGCCTGCGGGGGCTTCGCCGTCGAGCACCTCGAGGTAGTCGATGCCGTTCAGCGTGGGGTTGCCGAGGATGGCGGCACGGCGCGCCTCGTCGCAGCAGGTATAGATCACTGAGCGCCTCCGTAGACGAAGGTCTGTACCTGGGTGATCCCGGTGTTGAGAGGAGCATAGGTGACAGTGACGGTGAGTTCGGCCTCTTCAGCCGATGCGACGACCGAGATAACTTTGATATAGCTGCTGAGCCATTTCTGCAACGCGCCCTGCACTGTGAACTGGGTGGCGGCGGTCATCTCCATGCTGTTGGGAGCGAAGGAGAGCTGCAACAGGCCGCTGCCGAAGTCGGGCAGGTTGACCCGCTCGCCTGGCGAGGTGAAGAGCACCTGCTCGACCAACTGGCGCACGTAGTCGTCGAGCGGGTCCAGGGTGCGTCCACGGCCATCGAATTGGAAGGGAAAGTTGACGTTCATATCCCGAGCCTCATCCTTATGTTGCAATCACCAGCATTTGGGCCGAGACCGGCAGGAGTGGCGTGCCAGTAGGGACGCAGACAGAGACGCCGCTGAGGATGGCGACCGGCTGCCCGTTCGATAACACCTGCACGGCGCCCACCACCCATTGCGCCGTGACGCATGGACCATTGCCTGCCGGAGGCACGAAGGCACATCCGGCGACGGCATAGGGGGCAGCGATGGTCGCGATCGGCATCCCAGAGACGAGGACGCTCGGACTGGGAACGGTGGGAATCGCCTGCCCTCCGTGCGCGCAGGTGACGACAGCGCCCATGTGAAGAATCGGTCCCGGCATGGATAAACCTCCTTGAAGCAACTTGCTTGCGTAACTAAAACCAACTGCAACTGCTATGGCCCGATGATCGTCAGTGCGCTCACGTTGATGGCAACGGCGGGGCCGATAAGGGTGATCATTGCGCCCTGTCCGTTGCTGATGTAAATGCCGGTTTCGTTGACGACGATCATGGCGCCGCTCGCGCCCTTGAGAACAATGCCGCCGGTGATGGGTGTAGGAGGCCCATCGCTGAGGATGAGCGAGTTCTGGCCCGAGGTCTGGAGGACGATGTTCTGCCCCGGTGGAATGGCCGGTGGGGCAGTGGCGAAGATGGGGACTTCGGCGACCAGGCCCCAGAAGCCGCCCACCCAGATCGGGTAGTCCGGGTTGCCCTGCTCGAACTCGATCCACACCTGCGACCCGATGGGCGGAACGATGAAGCAGCCCGACTGAATGCCGGCGGCGGGGACGCAGGGCATCGCCCAGCTTGAGGGGATCTCGCCGAGCACGTCGGGCACCTGCGCGAGGATGCGCCCGATCTGTAACGGATCGATGTTCTCGACCACAAGGCCGCGGTATTTGCCGAAGTATCGAGGGGGAGTGCCTGAAGATCCTGCGCTCATGGGGTCACCGACTGTACTGTTGAGACCAGGCCGTTGCGAGTGAGGGTGAAGTTCTGCTTGTACTCGCCGCGCTTGATCTTATGGGTAACGCTTTGGACGTAGTAGAGTCCGTCGAAGGCAGGACCAGCACCGCGAACGCCGACCAGCTTGCGTGCGTTGAGCACGCGCCCGTAACGGGTGACATCGAGCGAGCCCTCGCAGGTGACGACCTCGGCGCTTTTGGCGGATGCGGCGAGGCCCATCATGATGCCTTGCGGAATGGGCAGCTTCGCTGCGTCGTCGCGGAAGGCCTTGAGGTCGGGTGGCAGCAGGTTCACCGGCATCGGAAGGATCGCGCCAAGTGGCGGGTTGATGGGAGAGATGGGAGGAATGGGGATGGGAACGGTCACGCCCGCCTCCTGGACATAGACATAGAGGATAGGTATCCGGAACTTCTCCTGGTCGTAGGTGAAGTGCAGGCTCTCGACGTTGGTGTAGGCGTCCATGTCGGAGCTGAGCGCGGGCTGCACATCCCCGACTTTAATCTGCGGGCCCCAATAGGCCTTGCTGGTGCCGGGCGTGGAGCCGGGCTCGATGTAGAAGACGTAGCCGACCTCCTCGGCCATCGTTCGGATGTACTGCAGGTCCGTGCCCTGCTGACTAGGGATCTGTTCGATCGGAATGACGATGTCGATCATGATGCTGGGAATGACCAGCGGAATGACACCGAAGAACGAGTACTTGAGGAGCAGAAGCGCGACCCGTGCCTCTCGCGGGCATGCCGGGAAGGGAAAACCACTCCAGTTGACCTGATCCATCAGCGCGGTAAGGTCCTTGCCAGTGATCGTCAACGTCGAGTTCGAACCCTTGTCGCCGGGCGCGAGCGAGTTATTGGTGACGACCCCGTCGATGAGCACGTTGGCGACACCGTTGACCGTGACCACGATGACGCAACGCATGAAGAGCAGGGGCTGACCGCCGGTGAGCAGGAAGAGGATCTGCAGCGGCGACTGCTTGTCGATGCTGAAGACGAGCTGGAAGCCGCTCTGGCCCACGTCGTCGATCTTGACCTCGACCGAGGCGAGCGAGTCGAGCACCGCGCGAGGCACGGTCATGGGGATGAAGGGCCCCATCATCAGCGTAAGTTGGACGCTGTCAAGCACTCACATACCTCCCGGGACGCCTTGCGGTGTGGTGATGGCCAGCACCTGGCCGGGTGTTGCGACCAGATCGCTTGGCCGGATGGCGCCATTGGCGTCGCAGATGAGCCAGAACATGAGCGGGTCGCCGAGATACTTGGCCGCGATGAGGTCAAGCCGATCGCCCTGCCTGACTGTGTACCGATTGATCGTCGCGTAGTTGGGCGCGCCGGGCTGCGGCACGATGCGTCGGGCAAGATAGGAGACCGCCTGCCCGTTCGCGGCGGTGTATGGCAACACTCCGAAGCCGTAGTACCGGCTGTCGGTGGGAAACGTGACGGGTGGCACTAAGCCCATCTGGATCATGGCCTGAAGCGGATAGTTCACGGGAGACCTCCGAGTCCGAGCGTGGTGAGGGCCGCCGAGGTGGCTCGTGAGGCCAGCGACTCCTTGTTGGTGAGGTGCGACATGAAGAGCCGGCCGCCCGGGTGTTCGAAGCCGAGGTCATCGACACTCAGCACACGCATACCGAGCGAGACCTTAGCGCGGATGGGGTTGAGGTTCGGGTCGAACGCCTCCTCGGTGATGGAGAAGTCGGTGAGCCGCACCGGGATGACCCGGCTGCTGCTCCAGACGAAGAGGGTAAGCGGCTGTTCGAGAGGGATGATCTCGAGTGTGCCGGAGTTGGCCATGGAGTCATCGGCGAGCAGCGTCTCGACGGTGGGGTTGACCAGCATCTCAAGCTGTGCCAGTTGTGGATGCAGGCCGTACTTGCCGGCGAGGGGAAACTGCTTGGGGAACTCGAGCTGATCGGTGGCGTCGAGCTCGGCCTCGAGCTTGATGGTCTCGATTGCCGGCCCGCGCAGACGCAAGGCATCTACACGGACGCCATCTGCGCCGCCCGGCACAGCCTGGATCTGCAGCGTGCGCGAGAGGGAATCGGGGTTGTACTGGAGCGCGATCACGCTCCGGACCACCGAAGTGTCGGGGTCCATCGTTACGATTCCGCCCTTGACCAGGCGAGGCGATATGGGGGTACCGCTCAACTTGCTTCTCCTGACTTGTTTGACAAAGTCTTGCTCCTCGTTCAACCGTTTTCGATCATCGTTTCCGCTTCCATGGCCTGCCATCATGAATGGACAAGCGACTTAATGTTTCTGCAAGATGCCCTTCTCCACCAGGGCTTTGATAATGGCTTTGAAATTGGCGTTGATCAGATTCACTACAGCATTGATCAGGCTGGGAGATTTTGGATCTGTACCCGATGACACGGTGTCCTTGACCGTCGTTTCGGCTGCACCGGCTTGTGGGCGGGGTACGAAGTCCCAGACCTTCTTGAATAAACCGACCAGGTCCAGAGCACCTATCAGTTTGAAAACGTCCAACACATTCATCTGGGACTGGGCAACGGCCTTTCGCCCCACTTTCAAAGTCTCGTCATTCAGAGTGTTGTCGCCGGATAGCTGCCATTTATCACCCTTATTGTTTTCGACAGGCAGCCCGCCGGGCAGCGTGTTAAGGGTGTCGTGGGCACCTTTAGCCACAGCACTCTCCAATAAATCCGGTTCCTTCATGTGTATGCCCTGTACCAGCTTGGAAAACGTGGACTCCGAGTCGATTGTGGCGCGCACCGTCGTCGCATCTGAGCAAGGGGCCTCAGGGTTGTCCCCCCATATTGAAAAGCAGGCAACGGTCTCCCATTTTGAAAACTCTGTCTTGACTGCTCCGGTGAACGATCGTTTCGCGATCTCATTGAAGAAGCCCTGCGAAGCAGGGGTGAATTTGTCGCCCGTCGCGGTCTTGGGCAAGTTTCCCTGAAATTTCTCCATCACGTCGCGTTTATTGAAGAGATGGCCGGCTGCAAACGCATCGGTAAGAAAATGGTCGGCAAAGGTGTTGATGGCCAGAGCCTTGTCCTTGTCCCCACCTTGCGACTTTTCGAGCGCTGTCCTGTGGTTGTTCTCCCATTCTGTCTTGTGATTGCCCGTGCTTTTACCTGAAACCGGTGCAAAGGCGGCATTTGAGGGGGCAAAATGCTTCTCATTTTTTTCTGCTAGTTTCAAATATCTTCCGCCAGTAGCAGCTTGCCACTGATCGGTGGTGACAGGTGTTCCGGACTTCTCCTGCTTGATCAGCGCGGAAAGCTTCTGCAATTCAGCTGGCGAAGCAGATAACATCTGTTCGTTAGTCTCGAAGAAATCTCCCATGGCAATTCCTTCGCCGTAGTCCAGGGCAACCCCATTTACCGATAGGACGATCTCTTTGGTCTTCAGTGCTTCCTTGATCGCTTCATTTGTAGTTGGTGGAATCGTGATGTCATCTCCGATAGTGAAGCCGTCGACGATTCTTGCGGGGTCTGTGAAGCGCCAATGCTTCAGTTTCGCGCTATTGGCTGCGATAAGTTCGGCCTCGGAAATATGGAATTTTGCGGCAAGTCTATTGAGCGTGTCACCCGATTTCACCTTATAAGTCAAAGCTGTCGCAGATACCATTTGGTTAAGGATTTCGCCAGTTTCGCCAAATTTGGCGTGTTCACCTGCTTCATACCTTTGAAGCACCGGTGCTGGTATTCGATGCCGAGTCACCTTTTTACCCAACTCATTCCTTTTCGCGGAGCCAAGCATTCGCGTGTTGTTGTCCGCCTCTCTTTCTAAGGCATCGTGAGGACGGCCCATTTGCGGCTGGCTTTTTATGGATGATCCATCGGCCTGTTGCACGACGTGGGTAAGTTCGTGGGCGAGCAGACGGCGGCCCGTAGTGGTCTGCGGGGCATAGTGGCCGGCGGCGAAGACGACATCCTTGCCCACCGTGTAGGCATGGGCGTGCAGGGCGCGAGCCGATGTGGCGGCGCGTGAGTCGGTATGCAGCCGCACGTTGCTGAAGTCGTAGCCGAAGCGCGACTCCATGAAGCGGCGCGTCTCGCGGTCGAGCGGGCGGCCGGGGTGGTTGATCACGGAATCGACGTCGGTGGAGTCAGCGAAGACTTCGGCGGTAGTCGCGGCCTTGCGCTGAATGGGAAGCTCTTCCTTCTTCGCCTCGGGCGTCGGAGCCTTCAGCTCCAACTGCTTGTCGAGCAGGGTAGGAGTCTTGGGCTTCAGCGAAGATCCGAACTCTGGCATGTGCAGACTCATCGCGTGAGGTGCCACTTCGTCCGCGGGACGCAAAGGGATCTGGCCGGGTTTGCCGATCGCTGCGAGGCGCCGCATGTTCCAATCGTCGACCAGGTTGTATTCGGGCGTCCGCACTGGCCCCGGTCCAGGTCTGGAGCCAGGTTGCATCCCTGCGCGAAACTTTTCCTGGTCGGCGGTCATGCGGGCGGTCTCAGCGCGGTTGGCGTCGGTGGAGCTCTGCTGCTTCTTCTTGGGTGCCTTGCCTGCGAAGCTGACTGTCAGCATCGCCGCTGTGGGATGGTTGACCGGTCCCTGGTAGTCGATCTTGACCTCCAGTCCGGGATAAAGGATATCGAGTGGAATCTTGGGGATCTGCAAAGGCAGCGGTTGATGGGCGGCGGCGAGCGCGGAGACGGTGCCGATTGCAGCTGAGCCGGCGACGACTATCCCTGCAGGTGTGGTAACGAAGTCGGTCGCGTCCTTGACTAGCGGGTCGCGTTGGATCATCGCCAATAGGGCCTTACCGGCTTTGGTTGCGATGAAGGCTTCGGCCAGCTTGGCCAGGATGTCGCCGGGGGAGGTGGACTGCGCTACAGGCTGCGGGCTGGGTGAACCTCCTGGAGGTGCACTCTGGCGCTGGATCTGGCCGAGGCCAGAGGATGCCAATGACCACCCGGAGATTCGTCCGCCAGACGAGACTGCATCGGCGACTCGGTCGGCCTCTACCTCATAAGCGTCGCCCGGTCGATTGACGCGCAGGCCGCTTGACCCGACGCTGGTCTTTGAGACCTGGGTGGAGTCCGTATCGCGGGAGAGCATGGCAGCGCGGCTCATGGCTTGATCCCCCTGCCGATAGCGCGTGCGATACCGCTGCCGAGCTTGCGCGCCCCACCGATGCCGGGTTCCATCGGCACCCTGCCTAGCTTCAGCACTGGCGTTCGCCGTGAATGGGCGCAGGCGGCGCGGGTCGCGGGGTCGGCCAGCATGCGCGCGAGTTCGCTCTTGAGGCCGCTCAGGAAGGCCTGCTGCCCGGATAGGTCGAGGCCACGCAGGACCAGGCGATCGATGGTCACGTCGATGCGGCTCATATCCACCCCCTGGTCTCCATCTCGGAGAGCGGTCGTTCGATCTTGATGGCCTCGAGTCGCGTGGCTTGAAGGACGTGCGCCATTTCGACCGACGTGCCCAACTCGGCCGCGAGAAACGCAGCGTTCAGCGCGATGTTGCGGATGTTGCCGCCGGTCATGTTCAGACTGGCCAGCCGGGCAGGTTCGAGGCCGCTGGTCGGAGTCTGCCGGGGGAAGACGCGCGACCAGATCGCCTCGCGCTGTGCGGCATCGGGGAAAGGGAAGTCTACGGTGAAGCGCAGACGTCGCTGGAACGCTTTGTCGAGCGACGACTTGAGATTGGTGGTGAGGATGGCGAGCCCCTGAAAGCTCTCCATGCGCTGCAGCAGGTAGCCCACCTCGATGTTGGCGTAGCGGTCGTGGCTGTCCTTGACCTCGGCCCGCTTGCCGAAGAGCGCATCGGCTTCATCGAAGAGCAGCAGGACTCCACCCGCCTCGGCCGCATCGAAGACCTGCTTGAGGTTCTTCTCTGTCTCGCCGATGTACTTGCTGACCACGGATGACAGGTCGATGCGGTAGAGGTCGAGTTTGAGCTCTCCAGCGAGCACCTCTGCGGCCAGCGTTTTGCCCGTGCCGCTTGGGCCGGAGAAGAGCGCGCTCAGTCCAAGGCCGCGTCGGCCCTTAGCCGAGAACCCCCACCGCTCATAGACTGTCATCCTGTGCCGCGACTGCGAGGCCAGTTGCCGCAGTGTCTGTTTCTGCGTCTCGGGTAGCACGAGGTCGTCCCACCCCGAGGCGGGAACGATGCGCTCGGCCATGTCTTCGAGCCGGGGACGCGACCACGACCGGCAGGCGTTCCAGAGCCGCGTGCGGTCCAAGGTCTCTTCGTCCGCGACCGTCGATCCGACGATCGAAACGATGGTCTCGGCACTTAACCGGAACTGCTCAGCGAGATCGTCGACCAGGGTGTTCAACTCCGCAGACGCAGGCCCGAGCGCGCCCTCCCAGAGCTGCTTCTGGCCGGCGGGGTTGGCCTTGTCGACCTCGTGCCGCTCCACCGTGCGATGCAGATTCAGCGGGTTGCGGCTAGCGATCATCAGTGATCCAGGCATCCTCTCCGCCAACTGGCGCGCTGCTGCGGTGGGAGTTTCACTCTCCCACTGGAGCAACAAGAACGCCGGCAGAAGCAATGTTTCGCGGCTCCACAGATGTATGAACTGGTCGAGTTCGGCACCGGCTGGAGGCGTATCTTCAAACCGTAGTACGAAGAGTTGACGTCCGGAGTGATGCGCGATGATCGCCGCCACGCCTTCCTGACCGGATGGGTCGTCGCCGCAGAGATGCAGCACCGTGGCTGGTGGCACGGCGCCCTCGACGTGCCGGATGGTCTCGTTCGCCAGGCGCCAGTGTTCTTCAGCGATCCACTCGGGTGGCTGCTTCGCATGCAGCAGCCCCTCCAGCCGCTGGTCGAGCTGGTTCACTCCGGCGAGGTAGTGCAGGACGCGCTCGTCGATGTGCAGCGGCGACGAGGTGAGCCCGTGACCGGACTCCATATCGATAAGACGGAAGCGGCGCAGTGGCGCGCCTGGAGCGAGCGCGCTCCAGTGCGGGTCAGTCAATGCGCCAAGGGCGAGCGAGAAGGTGACGAAGTTGCGCTGTGGGCGGCCAAGCTCCTCGCTACAGCGCGCGGCGAGGACGGAGTCCATCTCGATACCGGCGCAGAGCAGCAACAGCTCGCGCTCGAATGTGCTGAGCTCGAAGATCGCAGCTAGGGTGTCGATGGCTGGAGGCGGGTCCATCGGAGCCGGGTTGCGTTTGACTGCTGTCTTCGGCTGGAGCTTGTTCTCGGCGTCCTCCTGCACTCCAAAGCGCCTCCTGAGGGTGGCAAACTCCCCGACCAGGTATGCCTGGTTCTGCTCCGCCCACGAGATGGAAGCGTTCGCCCTCATATCGTCACCATCGGATGGGTAAAGGCAGGAGGATGCACCGTCCAGTCGACCTTGACCTGGCTGGTCACTCCGTCCACTTGCAGACGGGCGAGCTGAGGCCCGGTGGCAAGGCCGGGAGGGAACTGGAAGCTCAACTTCCCGGTAGCACCGGTTGGCGGATTCGTCGTGATGAACGGCTGAGCCGGAGCCATGGTACTGCCCAGGGACGATGGGCTGCTAAGGGCGAGCGAGACGCTCTGGCCATCCCAAGCATAGGGAGTGAAGTTCACCGTGACCAGGCTGCCATCGGCATTGTTGACGACGGTCGCTATCTGGTCCGGAATGACAGCGGCCACAGCGAGGGGGAGGCTGTTCGAGGACTGTACGACTTTATTCGCTGCGTTCAAGATCTGTGCGGTGAGGGTGTAGACGCCGGCGGGGAAGTTCACCGCATCGCTGGGAACAACAAAGGTGAGCGAGTTGCTGCTGAGCAGCGAGGCAGTGGCTGTGGTTTGCCTGCCAAGCTGTGGATTGCTAAGCGACACCTGATTGAAGCCGTTGAGGTACTCGCCGGTGATAGTGACCGTATCGCCTGGGGCCGCTACGGGCTGTCCGTGGGGAGGAGCAATGGCAAGGATCTGCGCCGGCGATTGCGCCAGCGCCTGGAACGAGCGCCGCAGCACTGGCCAGGCGAGTGTGGTCGCCAACTGCGGCTGCATCAGCACCACCGAAACCTGGAAGGGAAAGGTCGGCCGGTAGTCGGCCTTCAACGCTGTCCATAGCCATGCCATCTCTTCGCGTCCGAGTGGGGAGGGCGTGATTTTGATCATCTCGATCTGCTCAGCCAGACCTGATGCAGCGAGTGCGGCAGGAAAGTTGGGCAGACTGGGAGAGGTCAGGTTATTCAAGGCGTGCTTGATGTCGTCCCGAGTGAGCACGGGGTTCTCATGCAGCATCATGAGTCCGTATCCCAGCAGAGCCTCTGCCTGCCAATCGGCCGAGCCGTAGACGGTGAGCAGGTAGTGCAGGTCGAGCGCGAGCGGCGGGTTCTTCAATCGGGTCTTGCCATCGGCATCCACGGAGGGCAGCTCGACGTTGCGCCAGCCTGCGTTGTGCGTCACCTGGTGCAGAAACAGGTTCACCTGGTTTTCGAACGAGGAGCCGGTGCCGAGATCGTTCTGAACCAGGTCTGGCGCCCGTGCGGTGACATTGACCGTGCCTCCGAAGATAGGCGTAAGGCTGCTGTACACATTGCTCAGATAGAACTGCAGCACGGAAGTTACTCCGGAGATGGCCAGTGCGTTGCTCATCGCGCACGTCCATCCCGCCGGCTGAGGTACTCATCGAGGCTGGGCCCCTTACGCGCCGCCGGAGCGACCGGACGCGCGACCGGCGGCGGTACCGCCGTTACCTCGATGCGTCCAATGTGGATCTGGATCTCATCTGGCTCTCGTGCAGGTGATGCGGACTGGGGAGCATAATTCGGCGTCATCCTTCGTGCTCGATTGACACCCAGGGGGCCTTCGCTCTCGCGCAGCGTTTGGCGAAGAGAGCGGGTCAGCTCAACATTGCCGCCCGACGAAGGCGTGTCCTCGAAGACGATGCGCTCGGCAAGTTCGCGCTCGGCGTGTTTGGTCTCTGGCTGGTTCGCATACAGGAACACCGGCTGAGAGTCTCTGTCTCGCTCGTCTGCATTGGCATGGATTTCCGGAGTCGCGGTCTCTCTCCGCGCGTCTGGCAGCAGCGGCTGGAAGGGCACACGCTCTGTGTTCCGCGTCACTGTGGGATGCGCGTTCGCAGACGCTGGATCATGTCTTCGCGTTGCATCGCTCGTTGGCCCCGAAGCGTCCCGCCTGGTTCCGGCTCGCTGTCCGGCGTCGGCCAGGATGAGTTCCTCAATCTGAGGAGATGCGTCGGTTGCCGGTTCGCGCCTGGCGGTGGGAAACATCGACCCCACGAACGGATGAATATTTCCGCGAGGGCGAACGGCGGTCGCGGCGATGCGTTGCAGATAGCCCTTCATGCGTGCACCATCTCGAGATAGCACTCGCGCCGCGCTGTGCCGAGCGAGAGGATCTCCGATTCTGTCCAACCGTAGGCTGAGGCCAGCGCATGGATCTCGAGTAACAGACGTTTCGCTCGACCTTCCATCTCCGCCCACAGGAAGGTAGGCAGATCGAGACTCTCCTGGCAGCAGCTTCCGCAGACGGGGCAGACGAAGCTAAGCAATATCTCGGCCAGAGGATCGGCCTGGGCCATCCGCTCGCCTACAGCGTCCAACTGCTCCTCAGTCCAGGTTTCGAGTGATAGGTGCTCCTTCTCGTCTAGCGAAGCGTCTATCCGGCAATGCTCAAGCAGCCGGATCGCTGCTGCGGTTGTATCGCGCTCGTCGGCGATTCGCGCGAGATCGCGGCTGGTGGGCAGACGAAAGGCCTGGCCGTTCACGACGATTGGATCGCCTTGCTGGTCCTGCTGCGAGGCCTGCGGTTCGGCGGCCAGTGTTTTCGCGTCCATCTCGAACTCCAGCTTGTCGCCGCACTGAGGGCAAGAGGTCCAGCCGTGCAGCCGAGTATCAAAGTAGGTGCAATGCAACTCCGTGAGCGCTCGGTTGCGCCGACCGAGCGGCCAGTCCGCCACGCTCTCTGCCCGCGTCTCGGGGAACGCGGCATGGACCGCCAGCAGTCCCTGGTCGATCGGATGCAGTGTCCGGCCGCTCTCCCACAGCGCGAGAAAATCGGCATTGGTCAAAGTCTGCATACGAAAGTGCTGCTCCTGTTCTTGTGGTATCGGATGAGGCCCACGAGAGCCGTCCTTCCGGAGAAGGACGGCGCAAATACTTCAGCTTCGGCGTATCCCAGCAGGGAAGACGCTCTAGGTCGACACAGTGCTGAGGGTCGGTTCCACCGGCTCAGTGACGCTGATATCGCGCTCCCATCCTTCGTTCTCGAGCTTGATGTGCTCGATGGCGACCGCATTGGCGTTGGCGTCGAGGTCCGGCAGCGCCTGGTACTCCGACACCCAGCACCGGTATATCTTGTAGGCCATGACCCGTTGACCGGCCTCGTTGTAGAACTCGAGATACATGTCCTTGCGCAGGTTTGCCAGAGAGCTCTCCGAGCCCAGGCCGGCGCCGAAGTTCCACACCAGTCCGGCCCAGTCGTGGAAGTTCTTGTCCTGGGTGAGGCCACGCTCAAGGGTGATGGCCTCATACTTCTGCCGTCCGGGTGATTTGTGCGAGGTTGAGGGATCGCCGCCACTTCGGTGCTCGACCACTTCGGTCGTGCGCTTGAGGCTGCTCATCTTGCTGATGCCGGCCACGTATTTACCATCCCACTTGAGACGGAACTTGAAGTTCTTGTAGGGGTCCAGTCGCTTCGGGTTTGCTGGAAAAATAGCCATGGTGTTTGCCTCCTTATGAGCAATAGACCGGTATGAGCTACTGGCTGATGATCTGTTGAATCTGGATAACGACAAATTCGGCGGGATAGAGCGGCGCGAACCCTACCAGGATGTTCACGATGCCCAGCGCGACGCTGGAGCCGGGGTTGTTCTCCGCATCGCACTTGACGAAGTAGGCCTGCTGCGGCGTCGTTCCCGCAAAGGCTCCCTGTAGGAACAGGCCTTGCAGGAAGGTGCCGACGTTGAGCCGTACCTGACTCCACAGCGTCTCGTCGTTCGGCTCGAAGACCACCCACTGAGTGCCGTAGTAGAGGCTGGACTCAATATAGAGAGCCAGTCGCCGGATGGGAACATACTTCCACTGCGACCCAACCTGGTCGGCACCGGCCATGGTGCGTGCGCCCCATACCACCTGGCCATAGTTCGTGAACTGCCGCAGACAGTTGATAGCGTAAGGATTCAGGGTGCCGTTCTGGGTATCGCTCAGGGTGTACTGTAGCCCCAGCAGGCCACCCAGGCTGGCGTTGATCCCCGCAGGTGCCTTCCACACGCCGCTATTAGCGTCGGTCGAGGCATAGATGCCGGCTACATAGCCGCACGGCGGACACAGCTTGGGCCGTCCGCCAAAGAGTGGATCTGGAGCCGACACCCACGGAAAGTAGTACGCCGAGTTGCTCAGGTACTGGCCTGAGAAGGTGTTATTGCCGGCTCCCAGAGGTTGCTTGTGGTTGGCCAGCAGTGTTTGCGTCATCGTCTGCGGAGGATCGACGATCAGAAACGCCCGTCGCTGATTGCAGTACTGTTGGAGGGTTTCGAGATCCGCTGCGTTGCTATATCCCGGTACGCACAGCAGGTTGAAGATCTCTACTTGCTCTAACAGCTTGTATCCGACAGTTGCAGGAGTGGCGCTGGAGGGGAACAGAGTTTTGGTGAACTCGCCAGCGAAAGTGGCATCAGTCGGGTCCAGGATATCGCCGTCGACACCGGCCGTTGCTACGGTTGCTCCCAACATCGCGGTCACCGCGCTCGCCGGAGCAGTCAGAGGCCCGATCGTTGCGGCCGGATTCGCTGGATCTATGAAGGTGATGTAGTTTGAGTCGCTATTGATCACCGCTACGACATACTGTGAGCTGCTCGAAGTGACCGAGAGATTGGTGTAGCTCTCGAGCAGCGTTGTCGTACCGTTAGCAACTAGCGAGACCGTAAGACTGAATCCCAAACCGGACACCGTGGACGGCGTCACCGTGATCGAGAGGCTACTGCCCCAGAGTCCAGGACTATTGGCATGGAGTGGAAGACCCTCCACTATGCCGCTCGCGGTAGCAGCTTCGGTCGTGGCGCCGCTATCGCCGTTGGCCACCAGGCGCAGAATGTATGCCTGCGTGCCACCGTTGGTGAAGAACTGGCTCACTGCGTAGCCCAGATAGCTGCTCGCATTCAGGCCACCGAAGACCGTCTGATACTCCGCCCAGCTCTCGACCATCACCGGTCCGGTGACCGGCCCTTTGGGGGCCCATCCGATAAATGCGGCGATCGAGGTGGCGACGCCTGTGATGGTGTGAAGACCACTGGTGATCTCCTCTATATAAACTCCGGGATAGGTAAACGTAGTGCCCATAGATGCGTCCTCCCTGCGTGATTGCCGGGACAAGTACCCGGCTGCTGTATCGCTACACTGCCCTCTGCGCCAGAGACGGTTTACACTCCCGCGTATGCGTGAGTTAAGACGCAGGTTCTTGTTGCCATTTGGGGCGCCCCTAACGGCACAACACTACGATTTGATCGAAGGAATTATCTGGCCCGGAAACGAGAGTCTGGCCGATCCGTATTCGCATCCGTGTCCGAAGCACGATCTACGAAACATCTTGCAACATCGGTCGAGAAACAGTATCTCTGCCGCTCGCCGCTATTCCATGCGAAGGTCCAGCACATGGAAACTACTCAACCGGCACCATGAAACTGAGGCCTGGGAAGATCTCGGTAGCCCGGTCGGATTGCAGTGTAGCGCAGGATACCCATCTGTCAACATTAAAGCGAATATAATTTCCACACTTCGCTAACCTAGTCAAAGTGGCAGGAGAAATGATGTACACCTTCTCACAGAGAGCGAGTTCTGCCCAGCGCGGGGTACCTGCCAAGTCTCCGCCTTCCGTTAGCAGGTCTCCGCTCGCATCCCACCTGTCCGGGGATGTAGGTGTGGACGCAGGGTGGCGCACACTCCTAACTACAGTCTTGTTGAAGGCGAGTGTGGGTTATGACAGTACCATTCGATGAATCCTCTGATGGCATGATCGTAAGTTCGTTGTGAGCTTCGAGACGTCAGGCTGTTCAATACGGCTGACTTCGATTGCTCAAGGTCCGGGAGTTTCAGAACATACTTCGGTGTCCGTTTTCGGTTTGTCTTGGTCATTGCCACGGGTGGGACTGGAGAGCAGGCTATGGCTTCCTTGAACGCAAAGGTCTGGTGCCAACCTATGCTTTAAAGAGATGTCGGCACAGGTCTCTACCGTTAGCGTCCCGTTAGGACAGAAAAACTTGTCTTTTCCCTAAATTATGAAAGGTTAGGGAACCGCGCTAACGTTGCGGGAACTGGGATTGTGCTCTGTAGATTGGTTGGTGGATGGCAGATTGGATCGCGGACTCGCCTCGGTGATGGAGATACTGGGATGGCCGCATGGTGGTGATGCGGTGACGGCCTGGGAGGCGATGGGAAGGCCGGAGTCTCCGATGCTGGAGCAGACAGAGGAGCTGCAGGCCGATAAAGATGGCCAGCTGCATGTCAGACTGAGTATGCCTGCATGGGCCTGGTGCTGATGAATCAGATGCAGCAGTAGGATGGACCGGAAAGAATGGGAGACAGCTTGAGAGCCGGTGAAGACTTTGATTTTTGTATACCAAACCTTGCGGAGTTTGTGGCTGTGCGAGACGGTTGGATGATCTGTGCTGGAGTGATTTCATTGCGCTTGCCTTGCCTTTGTCCGCAGGAGGCCGCATGAAGCTGTTTCGAAGATATACAGCTACTACTGGACGCCGGATCTTTCTGCTGGCCTGTTGCGTCGCACCCATTTCGGTGCTGGTGCGCAGTGGGGTAGGCGAGTCAGCCTCTGATGCTGTTCCCGTGTACAAACGGCCGGGTGCACTGATTGAGGCGCGAATTCAGGATCTGATGGGCCGCATGAAGCCGGAGGAGAAGGTTCGGCAGCTCGATCTCTACGCGGGTGCTCCGGCCCTGATGAGCGGACATACAGACGACACACACGCCGTGAAGGATGCGGTGTTTCTGCCGGAGAAGGCGGCGGCGTTGTGGAGCGATCTTGGGGTGGGTGGCATACACGATCTGAACCCCACGCCGGAACAGTCGAATGCGATCCAGCGATGGGTGATTGCGCATAACCGGCTTGGAATTCCTGCGCTGTTCATCGAGGAAGGGCTGCATGGTTTCGATACCGGCACGGTATTTCCTGCACCGCTTAATCTTGCAGCTACGTTTGATCCTGATGTGGCGCAGGCGACCGGCGCGGCGATTGCGGCGGAGGCGCGAGCAACTGGTGTGGGTATGATTCTGGCACCGGTACTAGACCTTGCGCGAGAGCCGCGCTGGGGCCGCGTCGAAGAGGATTTTGGCGAAGACCCTTACCTTACTGGGCAGATGGGTTTGGCTTATGTGCGTGGCGCACAGGGAGAGAGCCTCGGCACGGATCATACGGTGGTGGCCGAGCCGAAGCACTTTGCTGGCCACGGCTCGCCCGAGGGCGGAACGAATACGTCGCCGGTGCATATCGGCGAGCGCGAACTGCGCAGCGTGATGCTGAAGTCGTTCGAGCCAGCTTTCCGCGAAGGTCATGCCATGGCGACGATGGCGGCGTACCACGAGATCGATGGCATTCCCGTCACGGCTGATCCGTTTCTCCTGAAAACTGTACTGCGCGGGGAGTGGGGCTTCGAGGGGATGGTGCTGTCGGATCTCGGCGCGATTCAACGGTTGTACAAGGTGCATCACGTGGCAGCCACACCCAAGGATGCGGTTTGTCTTGCGATTCGGTCGGGCGTCGATATGCAATTCTATGATTTCGATCATGATGTATTTCAGAAGGCTCTTCTGGATTGTCTGCAGGAGGGTTCGCTGCCAGAGGCGGATCTGGATCGGGCTGTGGCTTCGGTGCTTCGGCTGAAATTTTCGCTGGGACTCTTCGATCGCCCCTTTGTTGATCCCGCGCTCAATGGAAGGACGTATCGGTCGCAGTCGCATCTCGATGTCTCGTTGAAGTCGGCTCGCGAGTCGATGACGCTGTTGAAGAACGATGACAATCTGCTTCCGCTGTCGAAGTCGGTTAGCCGGATTGCGGTGATTGGGCCGAACTCTGATGTTGCGCGATACGGAGACTATGAGAAGGAAGCAAATGGGAAACGCATCAGCCTTTTGCAGGGAGTTCGGAGCGCCGTACCGAAGGCGACGGTGACCTTTGATGAGGGAAAGAACTTAGCCGCGGCGCTGGAGAAGGCTAGAGCTGCAGACGTGGTTATCCTGGGGCTGGGGGAGTGGCAAGGCATCTCGGGTGAGGGGTTTGATCGCACGGAGCTTGGACTGCCGGGGCAACAGGAGCAACTGCTTGAGGCTGTGGTGCAGGTGGGAAAGCCGGTTGTGTTGGTGCTTGAAAACGGACGGCCTCTTACGATCGGCTGGGCGAAGAAGCACGTTGGAGCAATCCTCGAGGCATGGTATCCGGGAGAGTTTGGTGGCCAGGCCATCGCTGAGACGCTTTTTGGCGATAACAATCCGTCGGGCAGGCTGACGATTACCTTCCCGAGCAGCGTGGGGCAATTGCCCGACTTTTATAACGCAGACCCATCAAGCATTCGTAAATATGTCGACGACGATGGCAAGCCATTATTCCCTTTTGGCTTCGGGCTTAGCTATACGAGTTTTGGCTACGGAGATATCTCTGTTCAGACTCCAGCGGCGGGGAGCAAGGACGATGTTGTTGTGTCGTTTCGCGTGACGAACACTGGTGAGCGGGAAGGCACGGAGGTGCCTCAGCTCTATGTGCGCCAGGAGGTTGGCAGTGTGGAGACTCCGGGTCGTTCGCTGGAGGGCTTCACCCGGATTCACCTGAGAGCGCATGAGAGCAGAATGGTCACGATGCATCTGCACCAGAATCAGCTTGCGGTCTGGAATGTGGAGAAGACCTGGGTGGTGGAGCCCGGCTACTACACGCTCTGGGTTGGTGGATCGTCAGAGGCAGCGTTGACGACACGTTTTCTATTGAAGCCGTAAGTGCGCTATTGAGTGCGCGATCTGAAGACAGAAGAAACGGAGAGCTATGCGAGTACAGATCTGGACGTGCAGAACAGCATCATGGGTGTGCGTAACATTGCTGCTGGTCCTTCCAGGGAGATCTGAAGCTGGTGTTACAACGAAGCGTATGGAGCCGGTGGACTACGTTTCGCCTAACATCGGCGGCATCGGCCACCTGCTGACTGCGACTGTTCCTTATGTGCAAACGCCTCATGGAATGGCGCGCCTTGCTCCAATCACGACGCCGGAGATCAAGGACCGGTATCTTGCGGACAAGATCTATGGGTTTCCGGCAGGGCCGGCCATGCTGATGATTTCCTCCGGAAAGGTAAGCACACAACCGAAGGATTACGCCTCGACCTTCGACCATGACTTCGAGACAACTACGCCGTACTACTATGAGGCGGACTTGCAGAGCTGGGACATCAAGGCGGAGTTTACGGCCAGCCAGACGGCGGCGTATTACCGGTTCCTACTGCCGACGGGTTCTACCGCTCACCTGGCTTTGAGTATGGAGGATGGATCGGAGCTGAGAGTTGTCGGAGATTCGGTGGTTGAAGGAAGTGAGAAGGTGGGCGGGTCTGTTGCTCAGTTGTCGGAGAACAACGGTGAGACGAGGGAATACTTCTACGCCGAGTTCTCGAAGCCGTTCCGCCACTATCAGACATGGCAGAAGGATGCACTGTCGCAGAGCCTAAGCCAGACGGGCGATCACATCGGCTTCGTTGCGGAGGAGGCAAGTGCGGGGCGAGATCAGATCGAGGTCCGTGTTGGACTCTCGTACATCAGCACTGAGCAAGCCCAGAAGAATCTGAAGAGAGAGATGTCTGGGCGGAGCTTCGATCAGGTAAAGGAGGAGACGCGGGAGCTATGGAATAAGAGGCTTGCAACGGTACGGATTGATGGTGGAAGCGAGCGCCAGCGCACAATCTTTTATACCGCGTTATATCGGTCGCTGGGCCGGATGACAGACATTACGGAAGATGGCAGGTACTTCAGTGGGTACGACCATAAGGTCCACGAGAGCAATGGGCATGACTTCTATGTGGACGACGGGCTGTGGGATACCTACCGCTCCCTTCATCCCTTGCAGCTACTTCTCGAAGCTCCGCAGCAGGAGGATATGATCCGCTCCTATCTGCGGATGTATGAGCAAAGCGGCTGGCTGCCATCGTTTCCTTCGGTGGCCGGCGAACAGTCGGTGATGATCGGGCATCATGCGGCTGCCTACATCCTCGATGCGTACATGAAGGGCTATCGCAACTTCAATGTTGAAGAAGCTTACCAGGCAATTCGGAAAAATGAGACCCAGGCGACGATGCTGCCGTGGAAGCGTGGTCCGCTAACGGACCTGGATCGCGTGTACTTCGAGAAGGGATTCTTCCCAGCGTTGGCCGCGGGACAGGTTGAGACGGTTCCGCAGGTCACGGGAGAGCGGCGCCAGGCGGTTTCTGTGACGCTCGAGACGAGCTATGACGACTGGTGCTTGGCCCAACTCGCGAAAGCTCTCGGCAAGCAGGACGACTATACCTACTTCATGAAGCTGGCGCACAACTATCGAAATGTATTCGATCCAAAGATCGGCTTCATGGCTCCGAAGAGCGAGGATGGGCAATGGGTGGCTCCCTTCGATCCGAAGCTAGGTGGGGGACAGGGTGGGAGGGACTATTTCACCGAGGTAAACTCCTGGCTGTATACGTTCCATGTGCAGCATGACGTTGCCGGTCTAGTCCAGATGATGGGGGGACGAGACGATTTTAATGCCAAGCTTGACCAACTCTTTATAGAGCAGTACGGGACGTCGAAGTACAGCTATCTCGATCAGTTTCCCGACTCGACTGGACTGGTTGGACTTTATGCGCAGGGCAATGAGCCTAGCTTTCATATCCCGTATCTATACGACTTCTCCGGGCAGCCTTGGAAGACACAGCAGCGCGTGCGCATGCTGATGGATATCTGGTATGGAGATGGGCCGCTCGGAATTCCGGGAGACGACGATGGGGGTGAGACCTCGTCGTGGTATGTGCTGAGCGCTATGGGATTTTATCCAGTCTGCCCAGGCAGTCCGGTGTATGAGATCGGCGGCCCGATCTTTGCGAAGAGCTCGATTCGGATGGCAAATGGCAGGGAATTCACGATCGTTGCGAACCATGTTTCGGCGCAGAACAAGTACATCCAGTCCGCGCAGTTGAATGGAAAGAACCTTGAGCGGCCATGGTTCGCTCATGCTGCGATTGAGAACGGCGGCAGTCTTGTTCTTGAGATGGGAGATAAGCCAAACAAGACGTGGGGCAGCACTCCTGCGGAGGCGCCTCCTTCCATGTCCCAGGCAGAAAAGGATCTTGGCGCTTCAGCGTTGGGAGAGAATTGAGGATGGTCGTGCTTAAACGGGCGGGCCGTTCTTGATCTGCTTGAGCGTACATGCTGGTTGGAGGTTGGTATGAAGCGTTTTGTTGTCTCGATTCTGTCTCTGTTCCTATGGCAGAGTGCCTGCGCACAAGGAACATCAGCCGTACATACAGCCTCGAATCAGACGACAGCATGGCACGACGGCGCATTTCATGTTGATGTAGCTGGCGTCATTGGCCGCTCGGATATTGTGCTGGGACGGGCGAACGTGGATGCCGGCGAAGCTCTGCCGCTCGGCAACGGACAACTGGGTGTTGCGGTGTGGGCGGCGGATGGGTTGACGGCGCAGTTGAATCGCGCCGATACGCTACCAGAGCGGCTTTCGCCAGGGCAGGTCGTGATTCCGGGACTCGCAGCGATGACGCAGGCGAAGGACTTTGCAGGACGGCTGAATCTCTACAACGGAGAGGTGCAGGAGCAGGGCGGTGGAATGCATGCCGCAGTCTACGTACAGCCCGGCACAGATACGCTGGTGATCGAAGTGACTGGGGCGAATGCAGAGGTGCAGCAGACGGCAAAGCTTATGCTATGGGCGCCGCGTGTGCCGCAGGCGCTGGCAAAAGGAACGGTCGGTCTGTTGTCGCAGGCATGGGTGGATGATCAGGAACCCGAGTCGTCGGGGCGGCACTTTGGTTCGCTGTCGGCAATCACCGCGCTAGGGAGAGATGTTTTGGTCTCGGTGGCCGATCCGCTTACTGTGATCGTCTCCTTCAAGCCTTATGCCGACGGTCATTTTCGCATCCTCGTTGGGGCGCCTCACTTCGATGGCAGCCAGGACGCGTATGCGACAGCGCAACGTGCGCTTACAACCGCAACTGCGGAGGTGCATCGCACCTGGTGGCATAGTTATTGGAGCCGTGCGGGTCTTATGAAGATAGACTCTGCGGATGGCTCCGGCGAGTATATGGAGAATTTGCGCGCTATCTATCTTTTTGCCGCTGCGGCGGAGAAGGGAGTGGAGTATCCGGGCTCGCAGGCGGGAGTTGCCGATATGCTGTCTTCGGCACGTGACGTGCATCGCTGGGCGCCGTCGGCCTTCTGGCACTGGAACCTGCGGATGATGGTGGCGGCGAATTTGGGCGCGGGCGTCGAAGACCTGAATGCTCCCTACTTTAATCTCTACCTTGAAAATCTTCCGGCGATCGAAAGCTGGACTAAAACCTACATGAAGGGAAGACCTGGAGGGTGCGTGCCGGAGACGATGCGCTTCAACGGCAAGGGCATCGAGTACGAGTCGAGTTGGACTCCTATCAGTATCGGCCGTGACTGCGATGCGGACTTCAAGCCCTACTACAACTCGAGGACACTCTCGACTGGGGCTGAGGTTTCGCTCTGGATCTGGCAGCAGTATCTAACGACAGGTGATCGCCGCTTCCTGACTGAAAACTATCCCGTCATGGCTTCGTCGGCGCGTTTTCTTCTTGCCTACCAAAAGACAGGTACAGACGGGTTGCTGCACACTAGTCCTTCCAATGCGCATGAGACGCAGTGGGATGTGACCGACCCGACGACCGATATCGCTGCCGCAAAGGCTCTCTATCCGGTGGTGATTCAGTCTGCAAAACTACTGGGTAGAGACTCCGATCTAGTACGTCAGCTTGAGGCTGCGCTGCCGAAGATCCCGCCGTTTCCGCGTATGCCGGAGAAGGGATCGCGCACTCTGATGCCTGTCTCGGCAGACGCGGACGGTCATGATGTGATCGCGGAGTCGTATCTTCCTGGTGCGACCATCCATAACGCCGAAAATATCGGGCTCGAGCCGTTGTGGCCCTACGATTTGATTGGAGACGATTCTCCGATGTTCGACCTGGCCAAGCGGACCTACGAGCATCGGCCGTATGTAGGAGTAGCAGATTGGAGCTTCGATCCAATACAGGCTGCGCGGCTGGGGCTTGGTGATGAGGTTCGCTCCACACTGCTCAAGGTGACCGAGAGTTCACAGCACTCCATCAACGGCTTCGCTAACTGGGACAAGCAGTATGGGGAGTTCTACGTCGAGCAGGTCGGTGTTGTGGCGGATGCGCTCCAGGAAGCGCTCGTGCAGGACTACGACGGACTGATCCGGCTTGCTCCAGCAACGCCGCCCGGGTGGAACTTCGATGGAAGCGTCTATGTGCATGGAAAGACCCGTGTCGATCTCCAGGTGCGGGAGGGGCGCGTCACTACTGCTGTCATCGAGGCCGGCACGACGCAGTCTATCCGGATTCGGAACCCATGGCCGGGCGAGGCCGTCGATGTGGTCTCTGGCCGGACGATGGCGAAGATCGTAAGCGGCGCAACCAGCCCGGTTATCACCTTTCGTGGTGTAGCGGGCACGCGCTATCTGCTTGAACGGCGTGAGGACCCCGTTGAAGGCAAGAGTTTTGTGCCCGTGACGGGAGTGCAGGCGGTGACGGCGAAGAGACTTGGGAAGGTCCAGATTGGTTTCTTCGCTTCAGACTTACTTCCTGGGCATGACGTTCGTGGATCGGTGGTCACATTCGGGGCGTCGATTACGGAGGGGGCCGGGAGCACGCATGGCAAAAGCAGTAGCTGGGCGTCGGTTCTCGCGGTGAGGCTGGCCAATGAGGGCTTGAATATCGCTGTGCTCAACGAGGGGATCAGCGGAAATCGGTTGCTGGTAGACGGCGCAGGCCCGAGCGCGCTGTCTCGATTTGACCACGACGTGCTTGCGCAGCCCGGTGTTCGCTGGGTGATCTTCTCCGACGATCCGATCAATGATCTGGGGTCAACGCATCCACCGCCGACGGCCGATGCGTTGATCGCCGGTATTGAACGGCTTATCGCTCGGGCCCATGAGAAACACATTCAGTTCTTTTGTTCCACGCTGACCCCGTATGAGGGGGCCAATTACTGGACACCCTCCGGAGAAGCCGTTCGCGAACAGGTGAATGCCTTTTTACGCAGCGAGAAAAGTGGCTGCGATGCGTTAATCGATCAAGATACCGCGACACATGACCCTGCTCATCCAACCCAGTATCTCCCGGCCTATGACAGCGGCGACCACCTCCATCCCAATGATGCGGGTCATCGCGCTATCGCTAAAGCTATTGACCTTCTTGTATTTCGGAAGCGGCCAGAATGAGATGGCCACACTAACTAATAGGTACGGCGAACGATTGAGTTTATTGAATTGACGAAGTTGCTTCAATGCCAGCATTACTCTGGCGCCTATGAGAAGGTTCAAGCATTCAGGGAGTAGTTATGTTTCTAGAGACACGACGGCAAGCGTTCACAAATCTATGGTTCGTATTCATTGCAGTTCTGATCGTCTGCGGAGCGGCCCGGATCGCATGCGCGCAGCAAATTGGTGTGACGTACTCTGCCGCGGCTCAAACTGAATCGGTGCTAAAGAGTCTTTCCCCAGCGTCGCAAGCAGTAATGGAGCGGCTATCTAAGCTAGATACATTACCCGTCGGCGATCTGCGCTACTTCGCTGGCGATGTTCCGAACGGCGCCGCCGTCGACCTGGACGACTCATCGTGGCAAACGATCCAGTTTCCTTTCACGGCTTCGAACGGCGTGGTGTGGCTGCGCAAATGGGTCATCGTCCCCAAGACGTTCAATGGATATGATCCGAGCGGCGCGAAAATACGGCTTGAGGGGCCAACTCGCGGTGATGCAGCGGTCTATTGCAATGGTGAGCGCCTGGCGAGAGGTGAGGACATGGAGCCGGTCGTGTTGCTGAACCAGGCAAAATCCGGAGACAAGTTTCTCCTTGCGATCAGGCTCGGTAAAACAAATGAACCCAAAAGACTCCGTCGCATGGCATTCCGGATCGACTTCGCTCCTAATCGCCCGAACCCGGAGGTTCTGCGTGCTGAGTTCCTGTCTGCTGCGCTTCTGCTTCCATCCCTCGCTTCCGGAGCAGCAAGTACAAACAATGCGTTGGAACAGGCCATACAGTCTGTCGATCTAAAAGCTCTCGACCATGGCGATGCACAGGCATTCGATGGCTCCCTTCGTAAGGCGAAAGAGGAATTGGACTCGATCAAGCCAACTTTGCAGAAAGCAACGTTCCATCTCACTGGAAACTCTCATATTGATGCAGCATGGCTCTGGCCCTGGACCGAGACCGTCGACGTCGTAAAGCGGACATTCGGGTCAGCCGCTCAGTTGATGGACGAATATCCAACCTATACCTATACGCAATCGGCGGCTCAATACAACGAATGGATGGCCGATAAGTACCCGCAGCTGAATGAAAAGATCAAGCAGCGGATCAAGGAGGGCCGCTGGGAGATTGTCGGCGGAATGTGGGTTGAGCCCGACCTCAACATGCCGGATGGTGAATCTCTGACTCGCCAGTTACTTATCGGCAAACGCGTTTTCAAACAGCTATACGGAGTCGACGTCCGGATCGGGTGGAACCCCGATTCATTTGGCTATAACTGGCAGCTGCCGCAGATCTACAAGAAGTCGGGAATCGACTATTTTGTAACTCAAAAGATGTCCTGGAACGAGACGAACCAACTTCCACTTAAATTGTTTTGGTGGGAGTCTCCTGACGGCAGCAAGGTATTGACCTATTTCCCGGACGGCTATGGCAATTCCAATTTCAGCCCGGTTCGTCTGTCGAACGACCTGCTCCATGCCAGAGAATTGAATCCCGGGCTGGACAATATGTTGGACCTCTATGGAGTCGGCGATCATGGTGGTGGCCCGACTCGGTCGCTGCTGGATGAGGGGCTGCAATGGATGGCTCCAGACAGGACCGTTCCAAAGATGAAGTTTGGCACCGCGCAGACTTACTTCAATGATGTACAGGGGCGGATAGTTTCTGATTCGCCGGTCTGGAACTATCAGACAGTTGCTGGCGGAAATGCACAGTTGCCGACTCCTCCCGAGGGAAAGATCAGTATTCCAACCTGGAAGGACGAGCTATATCTGGAGTTTCATCGTGGCGTCTTCACCACGCAGAGCAATCACAAACGCAATATGCGGGAGAGTGAAGAATGGGTGCTGAACGCGGAGAAATATGCATCTTTGGCATGGCTGGATGGCCAGCCCTATCCTGCGACCGCACTTACGGACGCATGGAAGAAAGTGACATTCAACCAGTTCCACGATCTGGCTGCGGGATCGGGAATTGGCGTCATTTATAAAGATGCGCAGGATGACTACGATCAGGTTCGACGCGCAACCCATGAGGTAAACGCGAAGTCTCTCCATACCGTGGCATCTCTCATCGATACGAGAACGACTGGAAGTCCCGGCTCCGTGCCGCTGCTGATCGTGAACCCGCTGGGATGGAAACGTCAGGGATTGGTGGAGGCGGACGTTCAAATGCCGGCTTTCGCGCCTTCAGGTGTCTCTGTTGTCGACCCCGACGGTCATGTGCTCCCATCGCTGGTTCTTTCCCGCAATCCAAAGACGAACACGTATCATCTGCTGATCCAGGCAAGCGATGTTCCGTCTCTCGGATATGAAGTAGCCCACGTGGTTCCGGGCCAGCGGACCTTCGCAAGCGATCTTAAGGCAAGCGGAACGACGCTCGAAAATGCCGCGCTCAAAGTGAGTGTCGATTCCAAGACGGGATGCATCACGAGTATCTATAACAAGAAATCGAATTTCGAAACTCTGACTCGAAACAGTTGTGGAAATGAGCTGATTGCCTTTAAAGACACGCCGAAGATGTTCGATGCATGGAACATCGACGCGGATTTTGAGAAATTCGCAACTAAGTTGGATACTGCCGACTCGGTGCAGCTTGTGGAGAACAACCCCATACGTGCAGTCATTCGCGTAAGCCGCTCCTGGCAGAGTTCGAAGTTCGTGCAGGACATCGTTCTTTACAACGGCGCGGATGAAGTCAACGTGGTCAACGATATCGACTGGCACGAGACGCATGTCCTGCTGAAAGCGGCTTTCGATCTGTCCGCGTCGAGACCGATGGCAACCTACGAGATACCGTATGGAACCATACAACGGCCTACGACGCGAAACAATACCTGGGAACAAGCAAAGTTCGAAGTGCCGGCCATTCGTTGGGCAGATCTCGGCGACGATCAGCATGGATTCAGCCTCATCAACGAATCCAAATATGGCTATGATGCCGCAGGGCATATTCTGCGAATCTCATTGTTGCGTTCGCCAACCGATCCAGATCCTGATGCCGATCGCGGCCACCACCATTTTAGCTATACGCTCTACCCGCACTCCGGGGACTGGAAACAGGCATTTACTGTGAGGCGCGGCTACGAATACAACTATAAATTACAGGCTATGCAGCTCGAGTCACACACCGGAACCATGCCGACAAGGTATTCCTTTGTCGCGCCGGAAGAGAAAAATGTAGTGCTGACTGCGGTGAAGAAAGCAGAAGACAGCAACGCGCTTATCCTGCGGATGTACGAGTGGGCAGGAAAGGACAGTCAAGTCCGCATTAAGATTCCGAGGGGCGCTCAATCGGCTCGTTTGGTCAATCTCATGGAGCAGGCTCCGGGGCCAGCGTTCTCTATCGAAGGCGGAGACGCGATTACCGTGCCGGTTCATCCCTATGAGATTGTAACGGTGCAGGTGGATTACCCTGTGCCTGCTCCATAACTGCTGTCTGGCGGTACGCAGATCTATCTCGTGTCCGCCGTCCAGATAGCCCGAATTTCCTCCTCGTCACCCAGGCCATCAGGTATGGCCGAGCTAGGCACATTGGCGTAATACCAGCGACGGTGGTCGAGCGGTGAACTCATCGTCCGGCTGCCGGGCATTTGAAGGTAGCCATTCGGGTCTGTCTGTCGTACCCAGTTCCAGGCATATCGAAGCCAGTCGCTACGGTCTTGTTTGCTCTGGTGGGCGAACCAAGTGATCTCATCGTAGCCCCAGACCCAGTTCCCGCCAGCCTTCGGCTGTCCCGGCTGCTTGCTTACTCCCCAATTGTCCAATTCAACCAGATAAGGAAGATGTTCGCAGGTCCAGCCGCTGTACGTGCTTCCGCCCTTGCTTCGGCCATAGATGCCATCGGAAAAGCCGACTTTTAGGATGGCTTGCTGCGGCCGATCAGGCACCTCCATAATCCTCAACGGAAAAGCATGGAAATCTAGCAACAACCTTCCGTTCCGCACAAGACCACCGCTGGGAACATGGGCATTGCAGAGTACCATTCGTCTGCGTGCGTGCTTCGCTGCATAGGCGCGGACCAAAGAAAATATCTGTTCCCAATGAGCCAGATCAGGATCATTGCCGTTCATGATCTCAACCTGGCCGAAGTGCAGGCCTTCTACTCCCAGATCCATGTAGGACCTGGCCAAAAAATAAAACCAAAGCTTTGTCTCCGGACGGCTCACGTCTGGCACGGAAGAACCCTTACCCCACTGGTCTCTGCGTGGTCCTTGCGGATAAATGATGTCGGCATAACGGAAGTTCCGTTTTTCTACCGGTTGCCCCAGCGCAGCAAATGCCCAGTCCGGGACGGGAACCTGTTCCACCTGGGTTGTGACAATTTCGAAGATGCATGCCTCCAGGACCATCTCTGGATCGGCCACATGTACTTGCGGCAATTGTTGTCTCGCCCGTTCGAGATTGTTCAGCAAGTTGGCTTCTCCACCCCATAAACAGATGCTGCGGCCGATATACTTTGCGCCGATACCTGCCAGCATGCGAATGTTGTCAGTCAGATTGCCCCGTCCGTTGAGTAGACCTTCCATGGAGATTGCCCTGGAAAGATAGTTATCGAGCACTTCCCTTGAGATGGTCTGGTGAAAAGCGTAACTACGCTGTCGCGAAGCCGGATTTGCTTCAAGCGAAAGTCCTAGCGCCTCCTTTGCCAGGGTCAGTGCAGATGCCGCAAGAGATGATGTCAAAAACCGCCGTCTGTCCAAAGGTATGCCTCAACTAAAGCTATCTCGCTAGCTCGTGTGCCATGAATGACCAAAGACGAACCAACGAACTTAGACATGGAGCCAGCTCTAAGTTTGGATAGAGACGTCTTCTTGCATTCGTAAGTTGCATTTCAATCGCGATTTTTCTAACGTACCTACCGTTAGAACGTTATGCATGAATCTAACTTCAATTTTCTCAATGCGATACATGCTCCGTTAGAGCTCTGTCCTAACGTTGTCAGCCGTATGAACGCAGCGTAACGTGATTTGCGGTTGTGAGACCTCAATTTTCCATTCATGAAAAACATATTCAAACCATCGGTACTGCTTTGTTTAAGGGAGGGCAAAATGACGCAACTAGGGAACTGGTTCAAGTACTTGAATTTGGGTCTGACGTTCATCGTGCTAGGCTGCGCTAGCATGTTGTGTTTTGCGCAAACCGATCGCGGCAGTGTGTCAGGAGTTGTCACCGATTCGTCGGGGGCCGTAGTAGCAAGAGTTAAGGTCACTGTCACCAATTCCGCGATGGGCACACAGCGATCCACCATCACGACTGGAGAGGGAAACTATACCGTACCGCAGTTGCCTGCGGGCGTCTATTCGGTTACGGTGGCTGCACCCGGCTTCGCGACGCGGGTCCGCAACGGAATCACGGTTTCAGTTGGAGAGACGGCAGTTGCCGACCTGCAACTGAGCGTTGGGCTAGGCACGACGACGGTCACGGTAACGGCTGACGCTCCCCTGCTCAAACTCGATAGCCCACAGAACAATATCCAAGTCTCCACAAAAGACATGAATGAGCTTCCGCTCAACATCACCGGCATCGGAGCTGTACGTGACCCGATGAGTTTTGCCGCGTTGGCGCCCGGAACCATCGTGGGTGGGTGGAATGATATACACATAAGCGGTTCGCCGGCGACAACGTACCGCGTCTTTATGGACGGCCTGGACGACACCTCGGCGGTCAAGGGCGCCATCTCCGATGAAAACCAGCCCTCGGTCGAATCGCTCGGCTCGCAAGAACTCCTGGTGAACAACTATTCGGCGGAGTTTGGTCAATCAGCGGGCGGAATTTTCAACTACACCTCAAAATCCGGCACCAACAGGCTGCACGGGACGCTCTTCACCTACTTTGAGAATGAGGCTCTGAATGCCACACAGCCCTTCAATAACGGCGCAAACCCCCAGGCGCGGCAGCTTGATTTTGGCGGCTCTATCGGTGGACCGGTGGTGCTTCCTCACCTCTACAACGGCCACAACAAGACCTTCTTCTTCTTCGCTTACGAGGAGTACTACAACAAGCAGACCCTCAACCAGGGAACTATTACGGTTCCTACGAATGCCTATCGCAATGGCGATCTGAGTTCTCTCTTGCTTGGCCCCATTACGAATTCCAGTGGAAGTCCGGTCCTGGATTGCCTAGGCCGACCGATGATTAATGGGGCAGTTTACAACCCAGCGACGACCAGAACGGCAACTTGCACGAATGGTTCGACCGCAGTGGTCCGCGACCCGTTCCCGAACAACTTTATCGGCGCGCCCAGCACATGGGATCCGGTGGCGCAAAAGATTCTTGCCTACATTCCTACTCCCTCGGGGGCCACTGCCAACGCGCTGACCAACAACTACCCCAATTTGCAGCCGAACAACAAATTCCAGTACCTGACCAGCATCAAGATCGACCACTCTATCGGCGAGGCTTGGCACTTTTCGGGTTATTATATTGCCGAGTTCTCAGACAAGGACAACGCGGCTAACGGCATTAACGGCACGGCAGCCCAGACTCGGTATAACACAACCCCGGCCCCGCAGGTCTATCTCAATATGGACTATACGGCCACGCCGAGACTTGTGCTCCACGCCGGATTCGACTTTACGCGCCACAACGCTTTGCAGAATTCAGCGGTGCAAAACTTCGATTCGACAACTCTTGGGTTGAACACGGCAGCCGATATGCCTGGCGGCGCTGCACGCACCTTCCCGATCATCTCTGGACTCAACGTCAACCGCTCAGGCGTTCCTAACCTAGGAATCAACAACGCTCCGTTTTATGACGACAACTGGTATCCCACCGTCTCCGCGACCTGGATTCATGGTGATCATACTTTCAAATTTGGCGGTGATCTCCGTCATCAGGTATTCGGCACTCATAACGACCTATCGGCGGGATCTTACGGCTTCAGTTCCAATGAGACGTCCCTGCCGTCCTCTCAAGGCCAAAACCTCTATGGAGCCAGCATCGGCGATGCTTTCGCGAGCTTCGCTCTTGGCCAGTTGGATGGCGGAAATATCGGGAACGATAACATTCAATGGTTTCACCGCAAAGAGGGCGGAATTTACGCGCTGGACACCTGGAAGGTCACGAAAAGGCTCACGTTGAACTACGGTCTGCGTTGGGATTGGGAACAGATGCAGCACGAACAGAAAGACCGGGAGACCCAGTTTAGTGCGACCGTCGCGAATCCGTCGGCTGGCGGCCTGTTGGGTGGAACCGAATACGAGGGGTATGGGCCTGGGCGTTGCAACTGCAGCTTCGAGAAGTTCTATCCCTGGATGATTCAGCCTCGGCTCGGCATCAATTATCAAGTTGATACGAAGACCGTGATCCATCTGGGGTCCGGACTCTACTCCGGCCAGCAACTCTTCATGAATGAAATCAACTACAGCAACCAGGGATTTGGCTTCAACACTGTGACTCTTAACAGTCCTTCGTATGGCATTGCTGCCGGCAAGCTTTCCAATGGCATACCGTACACTGCGGCTGAGCTGACAGCCACCCACTTCGACCCTGGCGCCTACCCGAATGTGGGTCAACTCAACGCACCCCCTGCGTTTACTGTTCCAAACAATGGTCGTCCTGCACGCTTTCTGCAATCAACCATAGGCCTTCAGCGTGAGATTACTCAGAATCTTTCGGTTGAGGCAGCTTTCATCGACAATCGCGGTGTTTGGCTCGAATCCGACGGGCTGAGAGGATTCAACCAACTCCCGGCATCGGTCCTTATGAGTAAATACGGTTTGGACGTTACCAACCCGGCTGACTTCAACCTGCTCACGCAGCCGATCTCTTCTGCCAGCGTGGCGGCGAGAGGTTTCGTGGCGCCGTACTCCACCTTCCCATCCGGAGCCAGCCTGGCTCAGTCATTGCGGCCATTCCCGCAATTCAACAGCGTGAATGACCAATACGAGCGCGACGGCAATACCTGGTACGACGCGCTTCAAGTCAAGGTCACCCAGCGGCTCGGCCACGGACTGTCGGGCGGCCTAGGTTACACCTGGGCTAAGGATCTGGGAACGGTCTCCAGCACTGGGACTTACACTGCGGCGATACCGATACAAGATCCCACTCTGCCGCCCAAGAGCCAGAAATCCTATTTGGCCATCGACGAACCGCAGATGCTGAACTTCTACTTTAATTATGAGTTGCCGAGGTTGAGCTTTGCGCAAAGCGGCTGGAAGGCTGCATTGTTTGCGGGCTGGACACTCGACGGCATCTTCCATTACCAGAGCGGTTTTCCGATCCAAACACCTGGATCGACGAGCACCCTGACTTCGGTGACTTTTGCCCATGGAGTTTGGGCGAATCGCGTTCCAGGCCAGCCGCTCTTCTTGCATAGTCTCAATAACCACAACGTTAACCCCTCCACTACGTTCTTTCTTAACCCCGCCGCGTGGGCAAACCCAGCTCCAGGGACCTACGCCACTTCGAAGCCATACTATGGCGATTTTCGTGGCCCAAGATACCCCAGCGAACAGTTGGGCCTTGGCAAGGTCCTCACGATGGAGAATGGCCTGAGATTCTCGATTCGCGCGGATTTCTTCAATGTCTTCAACCGCTGGGCATATCCTAGCCTGAATGTTGGAAGTCCTTTCACGACCCCTCAATACAACAGCAACGGAAGCATTGCCAACGGCTTCGGTTACCTGGGGAACAGCATCTCCGGCGCTGGCGGAAACTATGCTCCGAGAAGTGGAGAGCTTGTCGCGAGAATCCAGTTCTAAGCGCCAATTCATCTGAAATTCCAACGAACAGGCCAGATGGATTCATCTGGCCTGTTAGCTTGTTAGAGCATGTGCTCTGTGGACGGCAAGGGAGTACCATCGGCATCCAGGGAATGGATTATTGTGTTATGAAACTCGAAACTCTCAAGATTCCAAAGGTCCTCAAGTCGGCCCAACCAACCCTCAACGACGGCCAGAAACGCTCAAAAAGTGTAGGACTGATTGCGAAGATGCCTAAATTCGGCTGGAAATGCAACGGACGGATGACAACAAGATTTCATTTCAAAAAAGGGAGAACTACTGCGCAGGCGACTCGCGGGGTGACGGCTGTATTTGGGGAGGACTGACGTTGGACATTACGCGACGTGACTTTGCCAAGATCACCTGGTCGACCAATGGTGTCGAGCACGGCGTCTTCAAGCGAGGCGGCGGAAGCTATCTTTCTTCCTGCGATCCGCGCGATGTGTTGGGCCTAGGGCAGGCTGAATATACCGACTGGATTCAGGGGCCCGCGGCGATCAGGCGCACAGACCGCTTCGAACATGTGCGCGCTGGCAAGTACTACTCTCTGGCGCCCGGAGGCAAGCTTCTATGATCTGGCTTCTCGCATTCCAACTCGCAGTCGGCCCAGCGCAGCATTACGAGAACGCAAAACAGGATTTTGCCCAACGGAAATTTCCAGAGGCTGTAAGCGAAGTCAATGCTGCTTTGCATGAGAGCCCGGACATGGTTCCAGCCCTGGTCCTTAAGGCTCGGCTGGCCTTGTTTGCGCATCGTCCGGATGTTGCTAAGAGCTGTCTCATCACGGCCGTTACGGTCGATCCAACATCGGAAGAGGCGCAGTTCTTTCTCGGGTTGTTTTACTACAATCAAAACGAATTCAAATTGGCGATCTCGCCGCTTCAGACAGCCCAAACGCTGTCTCCCAAGAATCCCCTGCCAGTGTTCTATCTTGCAATGACGCACGAAGCTATGGGCGATGCGACCCAAGCGTTGGACCTCTACCAGCAGGCCGAGAATCTCTCTCCAAAGAAATCGCCGCAAAGCGCATCGATTCTCGTTGCATACGGGAGGTTCCTGTTTTCACTTGGCCGGAGCCAGGACAGTCTTGAAAAAGATCGACGGGCCATTGAGGAAGACCCCGAATCCCGCGAGGCGCACTATGAATTGGCAAAAAAATTAGACTATGAGGGAGATTTCAAGAATGCCGCACTCGAGGGAGAACGAGCCCTGACTCTGCCAGAGGTCGGCGCTACCGATGCCCAGATTCATTTTCTCCTGGCAAAATTCTATCGGCAGTTGAAACAACCTGATTTGGCAAAGGCCCATTTGGAGAAATTCCAAGCAGCTCACCAGGCGGCTCTGTTGCCTTAGCGGAAATGGTTTTGTTACGAATCCGGCGTGCCAGCCGACGGGATACAACCTCCGTGTCTTTCCGACCCGTGTGAATGGAGTACGTCAGATGGGTATGAATGGCGCGGCGGCCAGCGTGCAACGGACATTTCCCATAATAGAGAGGATATCGCTGGAAACGACGTTTAACGTCTATAACTTGTTCAACCATCAGGTTCTGGGCGGAGTGAATTCGAACCCGACAGACCCAAACTTCGGGCGAGTTACGAGCGATGGTTGGCCAAACTCATCTGGTCGATGGCTGTCCATCCAAGGCCGCTTGCGATTCTGAGACACTGCAAACCTAGCAGCGCAATGCGAGCGTAGTCAGTCTGCTCCGGCTTTTCAATGTTTGCCTGTTCAAGGCATTGGCGTATTCTGCATGCGGAATGGCGTGTTCTGCATATCATCAATTCGTCGAGCGGTCTACATTTGACCCATGTACAACGCAAAAGCATTCTCCGCTGCCAGTGCGACATCGCCGCTTGCATCCACCACAATCGCGCGGCGCGATCCAACCGAAACCGACGTGCAGATCGAGATCCTCTTCTGCGGCATCTGTCACTCCGACCTCCACCAGGTCCGCAACGAGTGGAGCGGCGTCTTGCCGACTGTTTACCCCTGCGTTCCCGGTCACGAGATCGTCGGCCGCGTCACCAAAACAGGTTCTGGCGTGACAAAGTTCAAGGTTGGCGACCTCGCCGCAGTCGGTTGCCTGGTCGACTCCGACGGTACCTGCTCCGAGTGCAAGCAGGGATTCGAGCAATTTTGCCCGAATATGACCCTCACCTACAACTTCCCCGACAAGCACACCGGTGGCATCACTTACGGCGGCTACTCCGACAGCATCGTCGTCGATCAGCGTTTCGTTCTCAAGGTGCCCTCGAACCTGGACCTAGCAGGAGCCGCCCCTCTCCTCTGCGCCGGCATCACAACCTACTCGCCCATGCACCACTGGGGAGTCACCAAGGGGAAGAAGGTTGGTGTGGTCGGTCTCGGCGGACTCGGTCACATGGGTGTCAAGTTCGCTCACGCCCTCGGCGCCCATGTCGTTCTCTTCACGACCTCGCCCGGCAAGAAGGATGACGCTATCCGCCTTGGCGCCGATGAGGTCGTCGTCTCCCGTAATACCGATGAGATGGCCAAACACGCCGGCAGCTTCGACTTCATCCTCGACGCCGTCTCCGCCGACCATGACATTAACGCCTACCTCAATCTTCTTCGCCGCGACGGCAACCTCTGCCTCGTCGGTGCGCCAGAAAAGCCCCTCGCCGTCTCCGCTTTCAACCTCCTCTTCGGACGCCGCAGCCTGTCCGGCTCCCCCATCGGCGGTCTCGCCGAAACCCAGGAGATGCTCGACTTCTGCGGCAAACACAACATCACCGCCGATGTCGAAGTCATCCCCATCCAGAAGGTCAACGAGGCTTATGAAAGACTGTTGAAAGCAGATGTAAAATATCGCTTCTCCATCGACATGGCTTCACTCAAATCTGCATAACCATGAGCAAACATTTTCGGGTTCCCGGCCGCTTGGCAACACGATTACAAGAGTTGGGAATCCGTGTGTCTGCGCTGCTTCAGAGCGCTGGATTGCCTCCGGGACTTCTTGATCAACCTCGCATTGTCGTAACAACCGAAGAACTCTTTGCCCTGTGGCGGGGAGTCGGCCTAGTAAGCCCGAACCCCGCTATTGGCCTCGAACTTGGTACCGAGACCAAGCCCGAGCACTTCGATCCCATCGCCCTCGCGGCTCTCTCCACCGCCAGCTTCGGCGAAGCCATGCAGCAAATGGCCCGCTACAAACAACTCTCCTGTCCCGAAGAGATCATCCACGAGACCGATGACACCGAGTGGAGCATTCAGTTTCGATGGCTCCTCGCCGACAGCGTCGAGCCCGAGGTCCTCACCGACCTCTGTTTCGCCTGGGTGCTCTGTATCGCGCGCCATGGCACTGGCACCCGGATCTCTCCACTCCGCCTTGAACTCGTGCGCCAACCTGCACACGCAAAAACTCTCGAACACCACTTCGGCTGCCCGATCGTCTTCGGAGCCGCACGGAACGCCATCATCTTCCGCGCATCGGATGCCGCCCTGCCATTCGTAACCCGCAATGCTGAGCTTTTAGCCATGCTCGCGCCGCTTTTTGACGAAGAACTGAAACAGCGCAAGGGCCAGGAGACCTTCCCCGAGAGGGTCCGTGCCACCATCCAGAGAAAACTTGCCGGCAAAAGACCCAGGATGCAGGACATCGCACGTGAACTTCACATCAGCTCCCGGACGTTGCAGCGACGCCTGCAGGACGCGGGCTACAGCTTCCAGCAGGTTCTTGAGGAGGCACGTCATCAACTCGCTCGCCACTATCTCAATAGCTCGATGCTCGAACTGAACGAGACCGCCTATCTCCTCGGATACGAAGACTCTAACTCCTTCGTCCGCGCCTTTCGAACCTGGGAAGGAACTCCACCTGCCCATTGGCGCGGAGCGCAGCGGGAAAAGGCCTTATCGTAGATGCTTGGCGCACACTAGCGCTGGATTACTCCCCAATAGTCTGTCATTTGAACACCATCCGGATTATTTCTCGCAAGCCGAGGTCATCGGTAACTGCGTTTGGACCGTAAGAGTCTTCTTTTACAGCTGACACAAGTGTGTGGTGCCGCCTCATTCAGAGGAGTCTGTGGCCGCTGTAGCCTTCCAGAATTCATGTGTCGCTAACACTGACGTGCATCTATGGGAATGGGATAGCTGCCGTACTCCTGGCCTTTTCCAAAGTTCGGCCGATTTCCCGAGAGAAAAACCAGAGGAGGATCCACCATGCTGATGACCCGCACACGGCAGGCGCTTGCGCTCTCCGCGACGTTGATGATTATTGTTGCTCCAGCGCTTTCGCAGAGCAGCACACCAAAGGCAGAAAAAGGCTACAAACTCAGCGTGTTTGCCACGGGCGTGACCGGGCAGTACACGGCACCGGACTCAATCGCAGTATTCGAGAATCATGTGTATGTTGCTTATGGAGACGGAAACGACCCGACCGGTGCTGACGGCAAGTCGAATATGGTGATTGAGTACACTCGGACAGGGCAGAAGGTTTACAGCTTCAGCGTCAAGGGGCATAACGACGGGATGAAGGTGAATCCATACACACATAAGTTGTGGGTGATGCAGAACGAGGATGCGAACCCCAATCTGGTAGTGTTTGACCCCGAGACGCGTGCAAAGAAGCTGTATTCGTTCGCTGCGCCTGCACAGGCGGGTGGCGGATACGACGACATCACGTTCCGTAACGGTAAGGCGTATCTGAGCGCATCGAACCCGGCGCACAATCCAAACGCCGCGCCTGCAATTGTCGAAGCGAGCCTGAATGGTAATCAAGTGGTGGTGACGCCGGTGCTGGAAGGCAATGCGATGGCGACGAATGTGCTGACGGGGCAACAGGTCCAGCTGAACCTGCAGGACCCTGATTCGATGACGCTGTCACCAGGGGGAGATCTTGTGCTGGACAGCCAGGGCGACTCGGAGTTGGTGATGGTACGGAAGGCGGGATCGAAGCAGCAGAGTGCATTGCTGATTCCGTTGAGTTCTCCGTATGGTCAGCCGCAGGTGGACGACACGTTGTTCACGCCTTCGAGCGATGGTTTCATCCTGGTCTCAGACACCGCCGCGAATATTACCTACAAGATTGAGAAAGCGGAGTTTGCGCCTGGTGTCGCTTACTCGGCAGGTGTTGCGGGAAGCAGCTCGGCGCCTGGCTTCGTCGGACGACTGGATCTGGAGTTTGGTGAACTGACGCCCATCATCAGCGGACTGAACAGTCCGCATGGACTGGCGTTTGTGAAGACGAAGGATGAGGACGACCCGCTGAAGGAAGAGATCAAGGATATCTGCCAACAGCTGCTCTCAGATAACTAACCTACAAGGGGCAGAATAGCCAAGAAGGCCGCCTGCGGGCGGCTTTCTTGGCGATGATCAAGATGCATGTTGTTGTGCGTCGGTGCGGGGTTTCCAACCATAGACCGCGCGAGAGTTGCTCCAGAAGAACTTTCGTGCGGCGGTCGCGCTGTGCGTGGTGAGGTAGCTTCGCGCTATGGAAAAGACATCGGTGAGCGGAGTGAGGTGGTCGCTGTTGGGCCAGTCACTGCCGAAGAAGAGGCGATCTTCACCGAAGAGCTGCCACAAGGTATCGAGCCACGGTGTGTAGGTGGATAGGGTGAGCGGAACCGTTCCCCCTATCTGCCTTAGGATCTCAGAGCCTTTGACGAAGAGGTTGGGTCGCTCACTTAGTTGCTTGAGCGTCATGAGGTACTGGGTGCGCAGAGTGTGATCGTCTGGCGGCACTGCTTGCGGGAGATGATCGATCACGATACGCAGATCGGGGATCTTCGTTGCAAGAACAAGCAGATCGGCAACAAGCTGGGGCGTAGGATTTGCGCTTTCCAACACAAGTTTGTGATGCGTCAGCCTGCGCAGGTTTGCGATGAAGGTCGGATTGTGGATCTGTTGTCCCAGATCACGCTTCCAGAGATTGCCGTAGCGGATTCCTCGAAAGAGCGGGTTTGCAGCGAGGTGCTCCAGTTGTGCGGCAAAGCTGTCGTCTGCGGGATCGAGGTCTCCGATGACACCGACGATGAGATCATTGCTGGCGGCCACGCTGAGAAGCCAGTCATTATCGGAGGCGAGCGGACTGCACTCTACGGCGATGGCGGCAATAACGCCTTCGGGTTGCGCGATGGTAGCGTAACGGGCTGGGAGGGCCGGGCGATAGAGGACTGTATCGGATGGTTCGGGCCAGGGCACGCCGCCTGGGCGGGTGGGATCGAAGAGGTGGATGTGAGCGTCGGCGATAGGTGAAGCATATGGTAGTGGCAGTGCGTGCCCGATTGATCGAAAGGCGGCAGTAGAGGCGAGCGCTGCAGCATGGCGAAGAAATCGCCGACGTGAAGTGTGGGTCATCTAAAATCCGAACCTTGTTGAAGCACTTGGCAGGTGCGCGAGGTTATTGCGAAGACTTTGGTGACGTCTCGGCATGAGTAGAGAGCCGCAGAGCTTTTTACTGCTCTGCGGCTCTTAAGTGATTTCCAACTCCTTGAGGTTAATTCCCGGCGGGTACTGAGTCCTGACGCAGGAGACGGACGGGACCAAGCAGACCGGCGGGCACGAGTAGTGAGTTAGCCTTATAAGGATTGCGTGCGGTGAACGTGTATTTTTTCTCGACGTTCGGCTGTGCGTCGCCGATGAGACGGTTGACCCAGAGGTCCACGACGCGGACCTCCAACACGTTGTCGCCTGCGTGTAGGGCAGAGGTCACGTCGAGGCGGTAGGGAGTCTTCCAAACGGTGCCGAGCGATTTACCGTTGATGGTGACTTCGGCGAGGTTGGCGACGTCGCCGAGATCGAGCAGTATGGGAGTGCCGGAGTTGAACCAGTCGGCAGGAGCATCGATGTGTTTGGTGTAGGTGCCGTGGCCGGAGAAATAACGGACGCCAAGGTCGGACTGATCGCTCCAGGAGCCGAGGCTGGCGAGATGAAGAGTCTCAGGCTCACCGCGCTTCTCCTCGAAGTGGACGTCCCATGGGCCGGAGACGGTAGCGAGTTCGGTTTCGGTCCGCTTCAGATCGGGTCGGGAGGTCTCCTTAGTGCCGTGTCGAAAGACGACGAAGGCGGTCCCCCAGGGCTCAAGCGAGAGAGGCACGGAGGTGCGACCGTTGCTCGCCGTAAAGCCGACGGGTTCGATCGTGCCGGTGTCTGGACGAAAGAGTTCGGGAGCCTTGCCACTGACGCGGAAGCTGGCCTGTGTTTCGATTGAGCGTGCGGAGCGATTGTCGACGAAGTAGATATCGGTGTCTGCGGTGCGCCGATGGACAAAGAGAACTTCGCTGTCCGGTGTGGTCTTTGTGTAGCTGGTATCAGTGGGCAGATCGAGAGATTTAATTGCAGCTTCAACCGTCTCTCCGGTGATCACGCGGCCCTTGCCGACCTTACGGTTAGGTTCGATGCCGGAACCCCAGAGTTCATGCACGATGGAAGCGAAGGCGGCTTTATCGTCAGCAAGCGAAGGATCGTCGGTTGGCGCTTTGCCGATGACGGTTGCCCCCTGCTTGACGAGCTCCTGTATGCGACGGAGGACAGGCAGCGACATATGGCCAGCGTACTTATCAAGGACGAGCACGCGGTAGCGCATACCGCTTTCCGTAACGAGTGCGCCTTTGTCGACGCGAAGTTTATGTTCGAGGATGTCGGCGTTGACGTAATCGAAGTTGTAGCCGGAGGGGACGTCCGGCGAGTGGTCTCCGAAGATGGCGGTGATGTTGCTGTCTTCGCCGTAGTAGTAGGCGATGTCAGCGACGAAGCTGCCCTGCTGGAGCATGTAGGAGGCGCGTGCGAGATAGGTGATCCACGGAGTGGCTTGTTCGGACCAGGTCTCGTTGCGGTTGAACCACTGGCCGAAGGGTCCGAGGGTGAGGCCCGGAGCCGGGCTGCCTGTGTCCGCACCACCGGGGCCAGTGAGTGGCTGGTGAACGGAGGAGTGGATGACAAAGCGGTTGAGTCCCATGGCCAGTTCCTTGTCGGCGGTGGGTTTGAGCGTTGAAGGTGACCAGCCCCACGGATTAGCGGCGGCGGTCATGGACTCGGCCGCGACGAAGGGTCGGCCGTAGATGTGTGCGACCGAGGCGGACTCGCGGATGTCGGCGTTATAGCCATATTGTTCGGCGTTCACCCCTGGGCGTTGCACCCACATGGCGGACATCGGCACATCGTCGGAGCGCTTCATCTCCATGCCGTCGCCAATGGTGGCGCGACCGGCTTCATGCGACTCGCCGTACTGCCCCATGCCTCGGGCGTGGAGTGTTTCTGCGATGACGGCGTAGTGGTTCTCGGCGAGAAGCTCTTCGATGGTGCGACGGTAGTCCCAGAGGAAGCGGTCGCTGTCTGCGGAGCTGCCGATCACGCGGCCAGCGAGGGTGGGGAGCCAGGGCCGAGCGTCGTAGCCGCGACGTTTCTGGAATTCGGCGAGCATGTCGTCGGTCCAGTTCTGGGTGCCGGCCTCCCAGGAGTCGGTGATGACGAAGCGCAGACCCTTTCCATTGCCAGCGGTGCCCATGTTTCCACCGGTGGCGTCTTTGTAGTTGTCGAGGTAATGGTTGAGGTAGGCCTGGACATCGGCGCGGTTAAGTTTGTCGACCTCGGGGCCGGTGGCTTCGGGTGGCGCGGGGTGATTCGTGATACCAGTCAGCGAGTAGCCCATACGAAGCACGGTCCAACGACCGGGCGGCGGAGTCCAGTCGAGGGTGCCGTCTTTGCCCATCTTCGCGGTGAGATCGATGATGTCGGATTTATTGATGGCTGTGTTCGGGGCGGCTGTTGGGCTAGCGAGGGAGTAGATGTCGGGAAGGGCAGCGAAGGCGGCTTTTTCTTCAAAGCGATGGATGCGCGGTCCGGTGTGGAGGGAGAACTCGGCGATACCGTGCATGGGCGGCCCTTTGGGCGCGCCGCCGCCGAACTCGCTGAGATCGATGTCGCCCTGCATGTTGGATCGTGGAGGCTTCTCAGCATAGGCGAGCCGGAAGAAGCGAGCAGTAATGGGCGCGAAGCTGAGAGTGTGCTCGGCTGCTCCGGCGAGCGGCATGCGAACGATGTCGGTGAAGGTCTGGCCGTCGGTGCTGCTTTGAAGCACTGGGCCGTCGTTGGTTTCGCCGCGGAACTGCTGGAGTGGATCGCCAGGGCCTCCGGGGACGTAGGTGACGGCCTGAATGGCTACGGGCTCGGGGAACTCGTAGAGCAGCCAGCTGGTCTCGCCGGGTTTGGCGGCAGGAAAGCTGACGCTGTTGTTGAGGTCGTTATCCCATAGTTTTGGGCCGTCGACCGGGGTGCCGCTGGAGGTGGAGAGCTTTGGGTTGAGGACCGACATGGGTTGCTCGATAGCGGGCTCGCGGATTGCAAGGACGGCGATGTCGGCGCCAAAGTCGACGGGCGGTGGCGGAGCATCGCCGCCACCCATGGCTCCCATGAGGTCGTTCTGTGCGAGGTTGCCGAAGGGGCCGGTCTGCCGGGGCGGTGGTGGCAGAACGCCGTGGAAGGGCTTGCTGCCTTCGATGGCGGTCTCGCTCCAGGTGACCTTCTTCATGGCTTGTTCGGGCTTGACCCAGGGACCGCCACTCTCGCTCCATCCTGGCGATCCGGCAACGGCCATCTCGAAGCCATAGGAGTCACCTTTCTCGATGGCGAACTTGAATGCGTCTTTCCAGCCAGGCGTCATGTAGATGAGGCGATTGTCGACGACCTTAGGAGTGTTGAGGGCAGCATCGAAGTTCTGAAAGCCTGCAATGCCGACGCGATGCATCCAGTCAAGATCCTGCGCGATGCCGTCTTTAGTGATGTTGCCGTTCATCCAATGCCACCAGACGCGCGGGTGCGCTGTCGCAGGAGGCATAAGGAAGCCCTGAGCTAGCGCATCGTTCGCAGCAGGAGTGGATGGCTTCTGTGCAGGCGCGGGCAAGACGAGACATGCGGCGAGTGCCAGCGCGGCACTGTTGCGAAGGGCTATGGTGCTTCGAAGGTACTGTTTAGGATTAGTGCGTGGCATCGACGACCTCTGTGCTTGGGGAGGGTTGCTGGAGCATGGCGGAGAAGCTATAGGTGCTGGCGAGGAGGAGATAGTCTTCGTCTGTCTTTCCGGGCTTGAGTGGGCTCTTTACGTCTGCGAGAGAGGCGCCGTTGGCCGGGAGTCGATATTGAGAAGTTGAAAAGCGACAAGAGCGAACCGCTATCGTTCGTAACGTTCGTGGCAGTAGTGGCAAGTTCTATGACTCCGCTAAGATTCGTGAATTACTGAAGAGACCTACTTGAACGACTGCGATGCAAGTGGGGCTACATCTCACAGGACGACATCGTGATCTGGTCGGTGGTGAACTCAGCATTCAAGAGACAGTGATTTTTAGCTCCGTGACGTGGTTCCTGTCAATAGAAAATATATTTTTCAAATGAATTCGTATGCTTAGTTAATTCGCGAAGGACAAGTGGTGTTACCTCTCGTCCACTTGGAAGAGACAAGGACCTACTACAAGGGAGTAAGGATCAGACGTAGTTACATATGAAGCTGCATCGGAAATGCCTGTCGTTTCTGTAGCAGGTCTCGTGAAGCCCAATATGACGCTTCGAAGGGAAGCACGTGCAGAGGTCAGACCGCTTGAGAGGCGTATTACTCATAGCCGTCGCACTCTTCTTTTATAGAAAAAATCATAGCTAACTTTTGCTTGACTCTGGGAGAGAATCCCGCCTAGTATTCCCGCCTGTATTTCCTATTGAATAAGTTTTCAATTGAAATGAGGCGGCCAACATGAAGTATCCGCGAATCCGGAGTTACATCGCTTTCGGTGTGTTGTCGTTCTTTCTTACGGTTTCTGTAGCTCTCGCTCAAGGGAACATGGGAGCCATTCGAGGCACAATTCTAGACACGACGGGCGCGGCGATCGGTGGTGCCAGTATTGTGATTACAAGTGAAAGCACTGGAGCCGTGAGGTCGCTCACTACTTCCGACGGCGGCTTCTATTCGGTCGATGCTCTCCCCCCGGGGCTCTACAGCGTCAAGGTCGCTCGCGACGGCTTCAGTCAGGTCACCGTGCAGCACGTTCAGATCGATCCTGGTCAGACTAGAGAAGCCAGCGTCACCCTCAAGATCGGCAATACCGGCGAGTCTATCAGCGTTACCGCCGATGCCCTTGCCGTTGAAACCCAGGACTCCGGTTCCGGCGGGACCATCACCGCCAAGCAGGTCGAAAACCTCATGCTTAATGGACGTAACTTTCAATCCATGGGACAGCTTATCCCAGGTGTTAGCAGTACTGCAGGCAACAATCAGCAGACCGCTGGTGGCCTTACAGGTGGCACCACGCTCATCGTCAACGGAGCCTCTATCGAGTATTCCGTTTACACACTCGACGGCGTCTACAACATGAATACCGGCAACCTTGCAAACATCAATATCCTGCCCATCGTCGACTCCATCGACGAGTTCCGCATCCTCAAAGACAACTACAGCGCTCGATACGGCCTCGCTGGCTCCGGCCAGGTCGTAGTGCAAACCAAGTCGGGTTCCGACACCTTCCATGGCAGCGTCTGGGACTATTTCCGCAATGACGCCCTCGATGCCGACCCCTACTTCGCTACCGTCAAATCCAAGCTTCGCCAGAACATCTTCGGTTACTCCTTTGGCGGTCCGATCCAGATTCCACATCTTTACAACACAGACGGGAAGCACAAGACTTTCTTCTTTGCCTCAAATGAATGGCGTCGCATCGAGACTGGTTCAACCTCACAGGGCCTCGTCTTCACCGCCGCCCAGCGCGCCGGTACCCTGACCAACACCACACCACTCACCCTTGACACTCTTGGTGCACAACAGCTCGCGGCACGCGGCGCCACCAATTGCATCACCGGCCCGAATACGATCAGCTTGGCCTGCATCGATCCGAATGCCATCGCCCTGCTCAACGCTCTCAGTAACCCACCGAACAATCCGGGCAGCACCCTGAATTACATCAACCAGGAGCCGCAGACTCTCAGTCAGGACAGCTACAACTATCGCGTCGATCACTACGCCACTGACAAAGAGATTCTTACCGGCCGAGTTTCGTACGAACAGGTCAAGAATGGCATTCCCTACAACTCCTTCAACGGTAATATTTTTGCTGCTACACCGACGACTTACTACACAACTGGCATGAACATGATGGTTCGTCTGAGCTCCACTCTCACGCCACGGCTCATCAACACGGCGACCATTGCCGAAACCTACGATAAGCCACGCATCAACACCTCGAACTTCCAGCTACCTGCTGGCGTCACGATCAATCAGGCATTTCCTGATGCCAATGTTTTGAATAAGGCCCCGTCGATCAGCTTCAGTGGTGGATACGCTGGCTTTGGCGCAGGGACCCCAGCGATCCACGCCTCCGATGGGGAGGGCATTCTCCAGGATGATGTCAGTTGGACGAAGGGTTCACACGTCTTCCAGTTCGGCGCTCTGTATATCGCAGGCATCAAGAATCAAAACGTCTTCACGCTTCCCGGAGGGTCGTTCTCTTTCAATGGCACGCGCACTGGCGATCCTGTGGCCGACTATTTACTCGGTCTCGACTCCACCTACCATCAAGACAGTGGCCAACGGAGCGGCTCCTTCCACTATCGGCAAGGTGAAGCCTACGCCCAGGATGACTGGCGCGCTACTCGTAGACTTACGATCAACGCCGGTCTCCGCTGGGTGTACTTCTCACCGAATACGAGTTCGGGAAACCAGGTTTCCTCCTTCTATGCATCGCAATACATCGCGGCGCAGGCTCCTGTGGTTGCCCTTGGTGGCGGTTTCGCCACGAACGCCGCCGGTGTTCCCATCACAAGTACCGGCACGGTTGCGAACCTCTCAACCGGTCTCGTCTTTGCAGGCCAGAATGGTGTTCCAGCTGGCTTCTTCAATGCAGGCCTGAAAAATTTCGCTCCTCGAGTCGGCTTTGCTTTTGATGTGACGGGAGATGGCAAGACCTCCATTCGCGCGGGCTACGGCATTGGGTACTCCCGCCTCGCCGTCGAAGCCATCTACAACGCCTTCGGTCAGAATCCTCCCTACTCAGAGCTCGAATATCAACTCTGGCACGCTGGAAAATCCCACCTCGGGTACTGCAAGTGGTGCCACCCCACAGTCTCTGGATGCTGTCGGACCGAAGTTCACTCCAACCCAGTTGCAGTCGTTCAGCGCCACAGTAGAGCATCAACTCTTCCCCAGCGCCGTGCTGAGTATCGCCTATGCCGGAACACTGTTCCGGCACCAGGACACCTTTGGCTACGACCAGAATCAGCCGACGCGAGTCACTGCACCATCACAGCAGACAGCGGCTATCAACTGCATCGCCGGTCAGCCAGCCACGGCCTCGTATGACTTCGACCCCTGCATCAACCAGAACTACACAAGCGCCAATTACACTCGCCCCTACAAGGGCTACTCCAATGTCTACACCGAGGCCGGCCTCGGATCGGGCAACTACAATGCTCTGCAGGCTGGCTTCGTGTACCGGAAGAACACTGTGAACGCAACCGTCGCCTACGCATATAGCAAGTCGCTTTCGCAGTTCGGTCACTCCAGCAACAGCGGTGGCGGAGGCAGCATCGGTGGTGGCGGCGGTACAGGCGTTCAGGATTGGACCAATCTCGCTCCCGAATACGGCCCGTCGAACTTTGACCGGACGCACGTCCTCACTATGTCCGGGGTGTACGACATCCAGGCCTTCCGTCATAACGGCAACCTGCTTGAACGGCAGGTACTAGGCGGTTGGAGCCTTGCCGGTCTCGGAGTTCTCGAGAGCGGCTTTGCCTTCACCCCTGGACTGGCGACCGGTGTTCAAGGCCTCGCGATCCGGCCCAACCAGGTCAGTCCGATCAGACTTCTTAAGACAAAAGCCGAGTGGTTCGACACGACTGCCTTTGCCGCTCCCGCGAATGGCTTCTACGGTAATGCAAGGCCTGGAATCATTCGTGGACCGCGTGAGATCTCGTTCAATGTCGCCAGCTACAAGACCTTCCCCATTCACGAGAGACTCAACGTCCAATTTCGTGCGGAGGCTTTCAACTTCCTCAACCATCCGAACTTCGGCAACGTCGACACAAGCATTGGCTCAGGAACCTATGGGCAAGTGACATCGTCTCGCGATCCCCGGGAGCTTGAGTTCTCCGCCCGCGTCACCTTCTAGTGATCGCGGTGTTGAGATGAGACAACCTGGAACACAAGGAGCTTCGTATGATGCGAGGGAAGAAGCATACAACGGAGCAAACTGCGAATCCGCTGTAGCTATGGCCAAGCCTCCCTTCTTCTCTATGTCTGAGAAGAAGGGAGGCTTGATCATTCGTCTGCCATTTTCTGGGAAAGTAGTTTCAAAAAGCTACAGGTGAGATAGTGATGGAGTCCAGATTGGGTGCGTAATTGCTCGGATTGTTGAATTCAACCTGGTTGGACCCCGCATGTAGCACCACCGGAATCACTGTGCTAGTCGGTGTGCCGAAGCTGTAACCATTCAGAGCTAGTTCTTTCGCTGTACCCCCGTTGACCGAGACGAAGAAGGATCGCTGACCCTGTGTCATGTAATCGATCTCCATCTGGTAGATCCCCGCGACCGGCACATTCACATTCTCGAAAGTGACGGAGTTTTGCGCAGCGCCGCCCAAGTTGCCGACTGAAGCGAGGCCGGAGCAGTTTCCGCAAAAGCCAGCCGACGCCGAACCGCTCAGCGTTGCATTCTCCGCCTCATAAACGGAAAATTCCGGATATGGCTCATGACCGTCCCCGCTGATGATGATTTGGTCCACGTCCGGCGGATAGCTCGTTGGGTTGCCGAACTGGATGCTATTTATCCCCTCATTCAGACGAACCGGAATCGTCGTAGGGAACGGCAGATTCGAGCTTCCACCACTCAGGTTCAGCGTAAGACCCGGACCGTTGTTGACATTGATGATGAAGGAGCGGGTGCCGGTCGTCATCGAATCGACTTCCATCCGATACACACCCGCCTTTTTGACGTTGACATTGAAGATGGCATAGTTGGCTGCGCCGATTCCGAGATACGTCAGCTTATTACCACTTGCGCAGGTCGAGCATACCGAGAGTTGGGTTCCCCCATACAGCGTCGCGGTCGCCGCACCGTAGATCTGCGATGGAGCTGCCGGAGCATGACCGACGGCCGTGACCTTGAACAAACGTGTTCCATGTCCCGGCAGCACATCGGAGAAGTATCCGTAGGTTGGTCCGAGATCAGCATGGTTCCAGAGGTCCCTCACCCCGAACGCGCCGAGAAAGCCCAGGTCCTTCCAGTCGACGGTCACGCGTGTGGGAGCGGCATTGAGATTGAAGACCGCGACGTAGTAGCTGCCGTTCCCGAGATCGGAGACCCACACGGGTGTGAAGCCTCCCGTAACCTGTTTTGCCGGATGTCCGGACTGATCGACGGCGAGGACTTCATCGTTGAGGAGCAGCTTTTTGCCGTAGCTGGTCAGCTTCGTCAGGTCTCCCCCGAGTGTAAGCGGAGCATTGGCCATCGACCACAGGGTCATCGCGGTCTTCTGTTCCGTATCCGTGATGCCGTCCGTGATTCCATTGCCCACCTCAAGCGAGTCGAGATCGTTCCAGCCCAACGTGGGACCCGAAGTGTTTTGCCATCCGATCAGATCGTAAAAACGCAGCAGCACACGCTGCCATTCTGTCAGATTCGGGCAATCTCCTTCGCACTCCACGTCGCCTTCGATGCGGCGCGCATTCGAATTCTGCTGCCAGTCACTAACGTAGTCCTCATCGAGTGCCCAGGAAAGCGTAAGCCAGATGGGGCGGCCGCTCTGCGTAATCGCTTTGGAATAAGCCTGAACATCGGGGATGTTGTCGATGTTGAGATTGTCGTTATACGAGCCGGGGGTTACCGAGTCCATCTTGATGAAATCGATGCCCCACGATGCATAAAGACTGACGATTGAGTTGATGTATTCCTGCGCGCCTGGCTTGGTGAAATCGATCTTGTCGCCGTAGCCAAATCCATTGCCGATAGTGACAGGCTGCGCCACGATATCTTGAGCATGATACTGCGTACCGAAAATAGGCAGGTTTGCCGAGACCGTCGACGTACCAATTCCGGGGAGCAGATAGATACCGATCTTTTGGCCATTGGCATGGATGTGCTGAATCATCTCTAGAAAATGCGGGAACGCAGTCGTGTTCCAGAGCGTGCGGCCATACTGATCGCTGTTGCCGCTCCAGCCTGCATCGAGGTTGATGTACTGGAAGCCATGAGCCCCCAGACCAGAAGAGCGCATCGCATCGGATTGCGCGAGAATATTCTGCTCATTCATCACGCTGCTGGAGGCTACAATCGTCTGCTGACTATAAGTGCTCCAGCCAAGATAAGGTTTTTGGCCGACGCCGTTGACTTGTGCGAGCGCCGATGTCTGTGGAATGAGGGTAGCGGCTATAAGAAGGACTGCGATGGTCAGGGTTCTCCGGAAGCTAATCCTGTAATCGGTTACATGATTGGCTGCTCTTTGCCCTGGCGAACGGGGGAGTATGGCTTGCATATGTACACCTCATGGAATTGCGATGGTTGACACTGTTTTACAGATAAGTGTGCTGGAACATCTCTGGCGGGCGATGAATGTTCGTCTTCATCTAAGTGCTTAATATTGATGCATGCCCGTTCCTGATAAAGACAGTTGTCTGGGATAACCTCAGCAATAACATTGCAATAAAGCCGTGTAGTTGACTACGGAGATGAATGGTAGCCATCTTGGGATAAATTCGTCAAGGAAATAAGCATTTAAATGTTTTAGACAGGCGATTGGCCACATCCCAATGCGGCATCGTCAACCTAAAAGTCCGATGCGGTGTCATATAGGGTGCTGACTATGACAAATGGCTGGAGATCTTGGCTCAGGAACTGACGCAGGGCTCCGCAATCTGATCTCACAGGCTCATACAGAAAACACCGGAGACTCTACTGCACTGAGAGCGGTGAACTCACGCGAACTGGGCTCGCCATGATTTCCTGCTTTAGCTCGTTGTTGAGGACTGATTTTAGATGATTCAAGACCGGGATCGCCTCTTCGTTACGATGCAGCTTGCGGAGCAGAATGAATTGGCGATCGAGCGCGGAACGATTATCGGGTTCGATTTAAGAGCTATTTCGTAATGTGAAAGAGCGCCGGGGAGATTGCTTTCCTGTTCTAGCAGGTGCCCCATGAGGATTTGACCTTCGGCCGAATCTGGTTTTGACTCGAGCGATGTGGCGAGATGAGTTTTGGCCTCTTGGAATTCAGACTGCCCTGGTAAGACGCCCGAACGGATGAGAAGGTCGGCAAGAAGATAGTTGGTGACGCCGTCTTTAGGTGTCGTCTTGAGCTGATTGGTAAGCAGGGTTTTTTCCTTGTCGAGTTGATTTCGATCGGAGTAGAGCAGGCTCATGGCGATGGTGCTGTGCGGCTGGTCAGGCTCAATCTGCGCGGCGACGACGAAATCGCTCTCTGCCTTGTCGTACTGGGCGAGCTGCGCATAGGCTACGCCGCGGATGAGATAGAGCGATGCGGCTTTGGGAATCCTAGAGATCCCGGCTGTCGCCGCTTTCACTGATCTGTTTTCCTGGTTATGCTCCAGGCACAGAATGGCCAAGTCAAGATAATTGGTCTGGTCTCCGGGGCTTATCTCGATCGCGCTTTCGAGAACGCGAAAGGCGTCGTCTGGTTGGTCTGTATGTAGGCGGAGGCGAGAAGATTCAGCAGATCAGAATCTTTCTGAGTAGCGAATGGAGCTAAGGTTTTGATCGCTTCTGCCGGGTGATGGGTCCGTATCTGTGCGACGGCGAGGTTGTATTGGAGGTCGGCGCGATCGGGATGAAGCTGCGCTCCGCGCGCATCGTGATGTTCTCAGACCGTTCTGGGTTCTGCCTTAACGTTGATTTCCAGCGCTGTTCTCGCGATGATTGAACGACAGATCACACAAAAGGATGGTGACGTTAGGCGCAGTTGTAACGCACATCTATATGTCTGAAGAAAAAGGAGATTTATCCGAGCCGCCGTTACGTAATGGTGGCTTTGGACGTGCCTCTCTGCTCCAAAAACACTCCGTTAAAAAGAATGTTAGAATTGCACTCGCTCAAGATCATCTATGTCTCAGAACTCTCAAATTGAAGCCCGGACAATAGAACTAGCGAAAATCTCTGAGACAGAGGAAGACATTTTCCTGCTTCAGAAGCATGTCAAGGAAATCATTGAGGGAGCGGCGTTTAAGGGAAGTCATCGTAGCGGACAATTTCTTCAGTATATTGTTGACCAGGCAATTGCCGGCCATTTCGAATCGCTGAAAGAACGTGTCATTGGGATCGAGCTGTTCGGGCGCGCTCCTTCTTATGACACGGGTGACGATGCAATTGTTCGCGTAACTGCAAGCGATGTGCGCAAGCGCTTGCTGCAGCATTATGGCAGATATGGAGGTACCTCGGAGTTTCGCATCAGCCTCCCGTTGGGGTCCTATTTCCCGGAGATATCCCGTGATCCAATTCAAGAAGTCAGTCCGGCTTCCGTGGAGACAGCGCACCAAGCATCCGAGGACGCTCAACACCATACCGTTACGGCACAGCCAGAGGTAGCTGTAATTCCTCCGGAACCAGAGGTCACGGCCTCAGCCATTGCTCATCCAGAAATACACGAAACCCCAAAGCAGAGAGGACACAGATGGCTGGTGATCTGTCTGGTGCTTACGCTAGTGAATGTTGCACTGTGGGGTGTTTTCTGGAACCACTTTACCCACAAGGCCGGGGCAGCAGCTTCTATACTTCCATGGTCCGTGTTTCTCACTACACCACGTGCTTTGCACCTGATCATCAGCGACCCGGACATGGCAGAGATTCAGGGATACACGGGACAACAAATCTCTGTTTCTGACTACGCTAATCATAATTACATCCCGCATCCAGATAAACTGACGCCTGAGGTCTACCGAATTTGCCAAATACTCCTGCGCGGAAACAAAACATCGCTAGTCGACACTCCCATTGCAGTCAGCATTGCGGAGCTCGCACAATCCGGTGCAAAACGGATTGAATTGCAAACCGCTAGAAGTGTGCAACTTTCAAATCTTCAGACCGACGATAATTTCGTCCTTCTTGGAAGTCCACTCTCGAATCCATGGACTGCTTTTTTCAGCGATCAACTGGATTTCCGTTTCGTCTTTGACAAGGACTCTGGACAGGAGATCATTCGTAATGTTCACCCGCGCGAGCATGAACAGATGCAATATGTCCCGACCGCTCTCGGATGGGCTACCGGCCAGTCCTATGCTCTTGTCGCTCTGGTGCGAAATCCAGATCAGAATGGACAGGTACTTCTTATCGGCGGAGCCAACGCCGAAGGCACAGAAGCTGCGGGAAAGCTTGTCACAGATCTACCCCGCCTATCGAATGTGCTCCAAAGCTGCGGCATCCCTCCTTCTGGCCCGCTGCAACACTTCGAGCTATTATTGCGGCTGAATATGATGGCTGGCTCACCTACAAACATAAATGTAGAGGCGTGCCACATTTTGCCTGGAACCTCCATTCACTAGGAATTGCTATCTGCGTTCGAGGTGGATGCCCCAGACAAGCTGCGGCTTTGTCTCTAGATTTACCCTCTTGACCTTCGAAGACCTGGGATAGCCGTGGCTACAACCAGGGTTCCCTTTGAGTTCATATTAGAGTAAACGCATTCCGTCGAACTTCGATCTATGATTGTCGCGCTATCGGTTACTTATCAAGAGCAGGTATCTACCGTTAGGGGCAACGTATATTCGGTGTCGCCATATTTTTCATGGAGATACGGCGACGTCAAGACTAAGCCTAACGTTGCGTGAACCTGCAGACTCCCCCATAGATTGTAGAAGTGTAAAAGTACCAGCTGCATTGTTGTGCATCGACCAGCTATGACTAGCCGGACGGCATAAACGGCATGCATGTGAATGGCGAAACTGGAATGGGAGATTCAAAGAATGATTTCCAGAAGAAGTTTTCTTGCGGCCAGTTCGGCTCTTGCTTTATGTGGCCTGGAAAAAGCTCATGGTACCTCGGAGCGCGCAACTACTCAGGGACCTCCCAGATCAATACCTAATGGTGTTACTCGATTCGTCAAGATCGAGATTGGAACGGGTGGCCACGGACACACCTATCCAGGCGCGACCGTTCCCTTTGGTATGGTTCAGCTCAGTCCAGATACTAACAACAGGGGATGGGACTCGTGTTCTGGGTATAACTATGCTGACAGCTCGATCATGGGGTTCAGTCACACCCATCTGAGCGGCACAGGAGTCGGAGACATGCTCGATATCCTTCTCATGCCATGTACCGGCGCTGTGAAGACAACCCCCGGTCCCCTCGAAAACCCCGAGGAAGGCTATCGCTCCCGTTTTTCTCACAACGAGGAAATAGCAGTACCCGGTTACTATTCCGTGGTTTTAAAGGACTATCAGATTCGCGCGGAACTTAGCGCTACAACAAGAGCCGGGATTCACAAATATACGTTCCCATCCAGCAGTACAAGCCATTTCGTCCTCGACCTTGCCCACGGTTACGAGGATGGGCCCGGTTCAGTGCGATGGGCAAAACTCAAAGTAATCGGAAAAGACACCATCGTTGGAGGACGAAGCACGGCGCGATGGGCCAATGGGCGGGAGATCTACTTCGCGATGAAATTCTCCCGGCCCTTCGATCGGATCGACATCCTTGCGGACGACAAAACTTTGGACGACCCTGAAAGAGAGATTGAGGGAAAATCGCTCAAGTGCATTGTCCACTATGCGACAAAAGATCGAGAGGTCATCCTTGTCAAAACCGGCATCTCAGGTGTGAGCATTGAGGGCGCTCTGAATAACCTCCAATCGGAGATCCCCGGCTGGAACTTTATGGAGGTCAGTTCACAAGCTCTCAGCCTCTGGGAGAGGGAACTAGAAAAAATCAGAATCGAGGGTGGAACACAACGGCAAAAGGAAATCTTTTATACCGCGCTCTATCATTCGCTGCTCGCGCCAACGATCTTTGACGATGTAAATGGAAGCTATCGCGGCATGGATGGGGAGATCCACCATCTTCCAGTTGGAGCGCACAACTACAGCACTTTTTCCCTTTGGGATACATATCGCGCCGTGCATCCCCTGTTTACGTTGATTCAATCAGAGCGTGTCCCCGACCTCGCGAACTGTCTTATCCGCATGTCGAATGAGAGTCCGGTCGGGATGCCTGTCTGGCCGCTCCAGGCGAAAGAAACGGAGTGCATGAGCGGCTACCACTCCGCAGTGGTGATTGCCGAAGCGGTGCAAAAGGGTTTTCGGGGTATCAACCTGATCGATGCGTATGCGGCAATGAAACGTCAAGCGACAGTCAGCGATTATCAAGGTCTGCCTCTCTATCGGAAATATGGTTATATCCCCTGCGACCTTGTTGCAGAATCCATCGGCAAAAGTATGGACTACGCCTATGACGACTGGGCGATGGCTCATGTAGCCCGTGCGGCTGGCGCTGAGGATGAAGCGGCTGCACTCCTAAGTCGCGCTCAGAGCTATCGCAATTTGTATGACAAAGAGGTAGGATTTATTCGGCCGCGCCTTGCGAATGGTCAGTGGGCAGAACCATTCGCTCCCAACGAGATGGGACATGCAAAGAAATGGCGCGACTTTACCGAGTCCAATGCCTGGCAGGCTACCTTTGCCGTTCAGCACGATCCCAAAGGGCTGGCAGATCTTATGGGCGGACGGGACCAGCTTCTTCAAAAACTGGACGAAATATTCAACGCCAGTTCGGAATTGCCGCCCGATGCTCCGGACGACATTGTCGGACTTGTCGGACAGTATGCGCATGGCAACGAACCAAGCCATCACATCGCATATCTTTACGTGTACGCAGGCGCTCCATACAAGACCCAGGAGCGCATATGGAGCCTGATGGAAACCATGTACCGTAACGAGCCGGATGGTCTTGCCGGCAACGAGGACTGCGGCCAGATGTCAGCCTGGTACGTGATGAGCGCCATGGGATTCTATGCAGTTGATCCGGTAAGTGCGAATTACACTTTTGGAACTCCACTGTTCGATAAAGTCACCATCGCTCTCGGTGAAAACCGTCAGTTCACTCTCGAAGCAAAGCGGGCGTCTCCAGCAAGTAAATATATAGATGCGCTCAGTTTGAATGGAAAGCCCGGCACAAAGCTGTGGTTCAAACACTCCGACATCGCTGAAGGTGGCCACGTTATATTCAAAATGACGGATCATCCGAACAAACACTTTGGTACCGAGGTAAAAGATGCACCCCCATCCATGAGCACATAGAGTGAATTCAATTTCACCGAAGCAAGTTTCAGTCATTACCCGACGAAACAATTAATTAATTGCTTGGGAGATTTATGGAAACACAGCGATTCACTGATGGGTCTTCAAGACAGGCGATTACGGCCAGGCTGCTTTGGCCGCGAGCGTCTCGTTCTACTTGCTGAAAAATCGTTCACGGGAACGAATGGCCTCGGCTGTTCAGGCCCGTCACCAGATCACAAGCAGTTTCACAGACTCGAGGGTACTAAATTGAAACATAAAGTGATGAGATCAAAAGCTTATCTAATCTCTGTTACATCATGGGCCATCCTGTCGTTTTGCATGGCGAACGTTGTTTATGCTGCGACCGGAGCAGTGACACCATTTACCAGCTACGAGGCGGAGGCTGGAACCACTGGTGGAGGAGCCACCACCGTTTCGCTCACTTCTCCACCAACGACACAATATTCAAGTCCAACTCTCGAAGCATCCGGCCACGCTTATGTTCAGCTCACAGGTACCGGTCAGTATGTTCAGTGGACGAACAATACCGGCCATCCAATCACCTTTATCAATGTGCGCGAAAGTATTCCGGATGCTCCAACGGGCGGTGGGATCACTGCCACGTTGAATTTGTATGTTAATGGCATTTTCCGCCAAGCCCTGAACCTAAATTCGAAGCAGACTTGGCTTTATGAGGGCACCAACTACCAAGGCAACGACCAGAACCCCACGGACGGTGATCCACGTGTCTTCTTCGATGAGGCGCAGACATTTATAACGGGTGCGGCGATCGCTCCTGGCAGCACATTCTCGCTTCAGAAGGATGCATCAAACACCGCTGCCTTTTACTACATCGATGTCATTGATGTTGAGAATCCTCCCCCACCGATTACGCAGCCCGCCAACTCGATTTCCATAACCAGTTGCGGGGCTGTTGCCGACAATACTCCCACCAATGGTTCGGCTGACGGTAATGCAGTGGACAGCACGGCGGCCATCCAGAATTGCATTAATCAAGCTCAGTCACAGGGGAAGATCTTGTGGATACCAGCAGGAACCTTCTATTTGAAAGGGACAACAGGGCTCACCGCGACAGGGATCACGATTGAAGGAGCAGGGATGTGGTACAGCACGATCTACCGTGATGTCCCACTTCCTAATGCGAATGGTTTAGCCGCTATTTTCTCCGTTACCTCATGCACTGTTAGAAATTTTCACCTCGATTCAAACGCCACTAGCCGTGCCACAAGTGACGGAGTAGGCGGTGCGATGGATACGACCGGCACTAATTGGCTAGCAGACAGCATCTGGAGTCAACACGTGGAGTCGGGCTTCTGGGCGTCAGGCACTGGGGGAACGGTGCAAAATAGTCGGCTCACGTCGATTTGGGCTGATGGATGCAACCTGAATAACGTCTCACTCAACGCAAGCGTCGGGAACAATCTTACTGCGAACAATAATTTCATCCGAGGCACCGGCGACGATGCAATGGCAATCAACTCCGTCGCCTATAACACGAACTCGGACGGAACGAACACCTACTACACAGCGATGTCGAACATCACAGAGACGAATAACACTTTGATCGCCTCCTGGGGAGGGAAGGGCATCGGGATTTACGGCGGCAGCGGTCATACTGTTGAGAATAATTACATCAGTGATACGGCGCGATATATAGGACTCGGTGTCGGACGGTTCGGCGTGAACGGTAGCGACCTCCTGTCTGCAACCGTATCAGGCAACGTTGTTGTGCGATCCGGTGGCAATGGCTTCAATCAGGGGCAGCCGGCTTTGCAGATTGGAAACGGCGGTGATGGTCAGAACGTTGGAACCGTAAACAACATCAATGTGACTGGAAACACGGTGATCAATTCGTTATACGACGGCGTCGGCTTCTCAACTTCGACCAATATAACCTTGCAGAACAACACGGTTACTTCTCCTTGGCGCAACGGGATCGTCATCAGTCCTCCGTTTTACCCGGCTCCGACAGGATCTGCCACAATCACGGGCAATAGCGTAAGTGGACTGCTTGCCGGAGACTCTCCCTATATCAACAACTCGAGCGGATTTACTGCGACTCTTAGCGGCAATAGCTGGCAGTGACCGGATGATCAAGCGCCGTACCAGGGAGTAGCAGCGTCAATTTCTGGTACAGTTCGGGTCGAAAATTATGATATTGGCGGTCAAGCAGCAGATGCCGTCGGAACAGCTATCGTTCCGACGGCACCGATCGGAACACAGCGTTTCCTACCCCATCAATGTGGCTCCATCGACCATACTGGCCGCGGTCGCTGGTGCCCTGCTTTACTTTCTGTTTTTATAATAGATATATGTCGAAACGTGAATTCCAGACCGAAGTCAGCCAACTACTGCAACTGATCATCCACTCTCTCTACTCGCATCCCGAAATATTCCTGCGCGAACTTATCTCGAACTCCTCCGACGCGCTCGATAAGCTGCGCCACCTGACGCTTACAGAAGATACCTATAAGGCGCTTCCTTTCAATCCTCGCATCGACCTTGAACTGGACGAGGAGAACAGTACCCTTACGATCGCCGACACAGGCATCGGTATGAATGAAGAAGATCTAGTCTCGCACCTGGGCACTATTGCCCGCTCTGGCACCAAAAATTTCCTTGCCCAACTCTCTGGAGACGCGAAGAAGGATTCGAATCTCATCGGCCAGTTCGGAGTTGGCTTCTATAGTGCTTTCATGGTCGCCGACCGCATCGAGGTCGTCTCCCGCAAGGCCGGTGAAGACCAGGCCTGGCGCTGGGTAAGTGACGGCAAGACAGGCTTCGACATCTCTCCCGCAGAGCGCAACGTCACCGGCACCACGATCCTTCTTCACCTCAACGAGGAAGGCAAGCAGTATGCCAATAGCTGGCGACTGCAGCAGGTTGTGAAGAAGTACTCCAACCATATCGCTTTCCCGATCTTCCTCACATACGACAAAAGCGAGTGGAGCGAAGCAGAGAAGAAGTCGGAGAAGATCCGTACTACCGAACAGGTCAACGCTGCCAGTGCTCTTTGGCGTCGCCCCAAGAATGAACTCTCGGATGAAGATTACAAGGAGCTCTACAAATCCATCTCCGGCGATTCGCAGGACCCGCTGTTCTGGTTTCACACCAGGGCAGAGGGAACCCTTGACTACACCACATTGTTCTACGTGCCCGCGAAGGCTCCGCTTGATCTTTATCAGGCTGAATACAAAGTTGGTGTGAAGCTCTATGTGAAACGCGTCTTCATCATGGACGATGCTAAAGAACTTTTGCCGCAGTACCTGCGCTTCGTTCGCGGCATCATCGATAGTGAGGATCTTCCGCTCAATGTCAGCCGCGAGATACTGCAGCAGAATCGTATCCTGACCAGCATTCGCACCGCCAGCGTCAAGAAGATTCTTTCCGAACTGAAGAACATCGCTGCCCACCAGCCCGAAAAATATCTAGAGTTTATCGCAGAGTACAATCGTCCCCTCAAAGAGGGTCTGTACAGCGACTTCGCGAATCGTGAAACGTTGCTCGATCTCATACGCCTCAAGACCACCAAAGCGAATGGACTTACCAGCTTGGCTGACGTGAAGTCACGCATGAAGGAAGGCCAGAAGAGCATCTATTACATCACTGGCGGAGCCGAATCTCTCCTTCGCACGTCACCTCTTCTCGAGATTTACAAGAAGAAGGATCTTGAGGTCCTCATCCTCGATGACGACATCGACGAAATCGTCTTCTCTGGCATCGAGAAGTATGGTGACATCGACCTCAAGGCCGTCAACAAGGCTTCTACCAGCGATGACTTAAAGGATGATGCCGAAGCGGAGATGGACAATGCCGAAGCACTAAAGCCTCTGCTCGATAAGTTGAAGGCCACACTAGGAGATCGTGTGAAAGATGTACGAGCTTCCGTGCGGCTTGCAGACAGTCCATCCTGTATCGTCTCCGACGAAGAGGAACCCTCTCTGCAAATGCAGCAGATGCTGCGTGCCATGGGCCAGAAGGACATTCCTATGCCCAAACCTACGCTTGAGATCAATCCTGATCACGAGATCGTCAAGAAACTACTCGCACGTTCCGACGATGCCATCACCCTGGATGCAGCGTGGATGCTTTTTGACCAGGCTCTGCTCATGGAAGGTGTGCCACTCCAAGATCCAGCCACGTTCGTTCAGCGGCTCAATCGCGTGCTGAGTCTTTCGATTTAGATGTTTGGCGGCTGCGTATACGCGCAGCCGCCGCCACATGGCGCGACATCGCCACCTCACGCTGGTATCCGAACAGAGAATTGGCTCAAGCCAAGCCTACCTTCGAGTACTAGTCCAGCTAGGATTGAGTTCAGTGGTATACGCGAAACGGCTAGCACTCTTTACAGTATCGCTATAATGAAGAAGGCATACTAAAGTGCCGAATTTGGCAAAGCTAGAGCTAAAGTGCGCAGAAGAACTCAATGGGTGAGTTCCGACCAGGTGCCTTCGGCTTCCTGCGGATATTGCCGATATCACCCCGCAAAGGCCATCAGGGAGACATGACGAAACCCCACCAACATCCTCTTGAAAAGATTCTCGAGAATCGAATTGCCATCATCGACGGAGCTATGGGTACGACGATCCGCACCTATGGCATGACGGAAGCGGACATCCGCGGGGAGCGCTTCAAGGACTCGACGAAGGACCTGCTGAACAACGGTGACATTTTCTCTTTGACTCAGCCTGAGATGATCTGTGACATCCATCGCCGGTTTTTGGAGGCCGGGGCGGACATCATCGAGACGAACACCTTTGGCGCGACCAGTATTACCCAGAGCGAATTCTTCGTGGACGATCCGCGGGAGCATGGCGGTCGGAAGGACCCAGCGTTCTACCAAAAAATTATCGACGATCCGATGCTCAATAATCTGGCTTGGGAGATCAATGAGCAATCGGCGCGGCAGTGCCGTGAATGGGCCGATCGTGTGGGAAGCGCAACCGGACGTCAACGGTTCGTCGCGGGAGCGATTGGCCCGCTGACCGTGTCTCTCTCGAACTCGCCCGATGCCGATGATGCAGGCTTCCGGGTGGTCACCTTCGACCAGGTGAAGACTGCCTACGCTCAACAGATACGCGCCCTCATCGCCGGAGGCTCGGACCTGCTTCTGGTCGAGACAATCTTCGACTCGCTGAATGCGAAGGCGGCACTCGTCGCAATCCGTGAGGTGTTTGATCAAGACAGCAAAGAGCTGCCAGTGATGATCTCGGCGGCGGTGGGGCGTGGCGGCGAGACATTGATCTCTGCGCAGACCACTGAGGCGTTCTGGAACGCAGTACAGCACGTGAAACCGCTCTCGGTAGGGCTTAACTGCTCTCTCGGGCCCGATCTGATGTATCCGTTCCTGGAGGAGCTCTCGGAGAAGGCAGACGTTGCGATCTCGTGCTATCCGAATGCCGGATTGCCGAACCCGCTCTCGGAGACCGGGTTCGATCTTGGGCCGCAGGACATGGCTCGCTATCTGGGCGACTTTGCGCGGGGAGGGCTGATCAATATCGCCGGCGGCTGCTGCGGCAACACGCCCGAGCACATCGCGGCTATCGCCAAAGCACTCGAAGGCCAGCCTCCACGGAAGCTCGGCCAGATCGAGGTCGCAGCTTGAGCGTAGCCGAAAACGCAACCGTAGGCGCAGAGACGAAGCCGCTCCGTTTATCGGGATCACAGCCATTCACCCAGCAGCGCGGTGTCTACATCATGATCGGCGAGCGGACCAATGTGGCTGGTTCGCCGAAGTTCGCCAAGCTGGTGAAGGAAGGTAAATACGAGGAGGCTGTAAGTGTGGCCCGGCAGCAAGTCGAGAATGGGGCGAATGTCCTCGACATCTGCATGGACGAGGGCATGATCGACGGCGTCGCTGCAATGACACGCTACCTGCAGTTGCTGGCGAGCGAGCCCGAGGTCGCTAAGGTGCCTTTCATGGTGGACTCCTCGAAATGGGAGGTCATCGAGGCTGGGCTCAAGTGTTTGCAAGGCAAGGGCATCGTGAACTCGATCTCGCTGAAAGAAGGCGAAGAAAAGTTCCGCCAGAACGCCGCTACGGTGCTGAAATATGGCGCGGCGGTGGTGGTGATGGCCTTCGACGAACAGGGCCAGGCCGCGACTTACGAGGAAAAGATCCGCATCTGCGCGCGCGCCTACCGGATACTGGTCGACGAGGTCGGTTTTCCACCCGAAGACATCATCTTCGACCCGAACATCCTCACCGTTGCCACAGGCATGGAGGAGCACAACAACTACGCGGTTGACTTCATCAACGCAACGCGCTGGATCAAGGCCAACCTGCCGCACGCGAAGGTCAGTGGTGGCGTCTCGAACATCTCGTTTAGCTTCCGAGGCAACAACAAGGTCCGCGAGGCCATGCACTCGGCCTTTTTGTACCATGCGATCGCGGCGGGCATGGACATGGGCATCGTGAATGCCGGGATGCTTGAGGTGTACGAGGAGATTGAGCCTGAGCTGAAGGTGCTGGTCGAGGATGTGCTGCTCAACCGTCGTCCTGACGCGACAGAGCGCTTGGTGGAGCATGGCGAAAAGCTGAAGGGCGTTGGCACGATCGTCAGTGAGAAGAAAGCTGAGGAATGGCGTAACGGCACAGTCGAGGAGCGTCTTTCTCACGCGCTGGTCAAGGGGATAGATGCGTACATCGAGATCGACGCCGAGGAAGCTCGTGTCAAGCTAGGCCGCCCTCTCTTGGTCATTGAAGGCCCCCTGATGGACGGCATGGGGGTGGTGGGTGATCTGTTCGGAGCTGGCAAGATGTTCTTGCCGCAGGTGGTCAAGTCTGCCCGGGTGATGAAAAAAGCTGTGGCGCACCTGACGCCGTTCATGGAGGCCGAGAAAGCTGCGATGGAGGCGGCTGGCCAGATTGTCAAGGCACAGGGAAAAATTGTGCTCGCAACCGTCAAGGGTGACGTTCACGACATTGGTAAGAACATCGTCGGCGTCGTGCTCGCCTGCAACAACTATGAAGTAATCGACATGGGCGTGATGGTCTCCTGCGAAAAGATCCTCGAACGCGCGAAGGCCGAGAAGGCAGACATGATCGGCCTCAGCGGCCTGATCACGCCGTCTCTCGACGAGATGGTGCATGTGGCTAAGGAGATGGAGCGTCAAGGTTTCAAGTTGCCGCTGCTCATTGGCGGAGCAACCACGAGCCGGGCGCACACGGCCGTCAAGATTGCGCCTCACTACAGCGAGCCAGTGGTCCACGTGCTGGATGCCAGCCGGGCTGTACCGGTGACGACAAGCCTTCTGAGTGACGAGGGCAAGTCGGCATTCGTGGCGCAGCATCGCTCCGACTACGAGGCGCTCCGCAAGGCCCACTCCGCGCCGCGCCAGAAGGTGGTGTCGCTTGAGACCGCTCGCACAAGGCGGACTCCGATCGAGTGGCGCGCCGAAGACCTGTCTGTACCTGCGTTTACCGGTGTGCGAGTGCTGGACAACTTTCCCCTAGCGATGCTGCGCGACTTCATTGACTGGTCCCCGTTCTTCCATACCTGGGGGCTGAAAGGGATTTACCCTCGCATCCTCGAGCACGAGGGACAAGGTGCTCAGGCGCGCCAGGTCTTTGCCGATGCCAATGTTCTCCTGGATCGCATCATTGAGAAGAACCTGATCACGGCTCGTGGCGTATACGGCTTCTTTCCTGCAAGCGCCGTGGGTGACGATGTCGAGTTGTACACAGACGGTACACGCGGAAAGGTGCTCGAACGATTCCACTTCCTCCGCCAGCAATCAAATAGGGAAGGCAGCGAGCCGTGCCGGTCACTTGCCGACTTTATTGCGCCGAAGGAAACCGGGCTACCCGACTATATCGGCGGTTTCGCGGTAACCAGTGGGATCGGCTTGAAGGAGCTGTGCGACCGGTTCAGGGCTGAGAACGACGACTACAACGCGATCATGGCGGAGGCCGTCGCTGATCGCCTGGCTGAAGCTTTTGCCGAATGCCTGCACAAACGGGTGCGGGATGAATGGGGTTATGGTTGCGAAGAGGGTCTGAGCAACGCGGATCTCATCCAAGAGAAGTACCGGGGGATCAGGCCTGCCGCGGGTTACCCGGCGTGCCCGGATCACACGGAAAAGGGTCCACTCTGGCGTTTGCTCGATGTGCAGGCAAACACCGGAATGCTGATTACGGAGTCGTTTGCAATGTGGCCCGGTTCGAGCGTGAGTGGGCTCTACTTCGCCCATCCGGAATCGCGATATTTCAGCCTCGGCAAGATAGACCGCGATCAGGTCGCCGACTATCACGAACGCAAGGGGATGAGCGTGGCAGAGGTCGAGCGATGGCTTGGGCAAAACCTTAACTACGACCCTGCGGAATAGCATCCGGACCCGTGGTCTCTGGCGGCTATCTGAACTCCTGGGAATTCGCTTCGGAACCTTCCTAAACGGGTCGAGGGCTAACTCTGAAATTGGCACAGAAATACTAGGCCTCCAATGACTGTGCTGCACTAACTCCCCACTGGCACAAAAGATCGGGCATATCAAAAGATTTCGAGCAGGAAAAGGTAGCGCTCAAACGGATGAGTAGTTGATCGAAGAGGCAGCAGGGAAGTGCTTTATACGGGAGTTTGCAAATTTCTTGACAGTGATCGTTTTCTCCATGCATAATGCGTCGCTATAGTTAGTCGGGGTTTTTGTGGACAATTCTCAAGATTCGAGAAAACGTTTGCTTTGTCAAAACCTACCCCATAGTTGGTCACTCCTTCGGAGGCAGTGCAGATGCATCATAATTTGGTCGATCAACATTCAAATCATGTTCCCGCGATAGTGAAAGCTAAGAGTACGTGGTATTTCGCTCTGGTTCTTCTCACGCTTTTGTTTACGCGTCCAGTCTTCGGGCAACTCGATCAGGGTGCTATTACGGGCATCGTGACTGACCCCCAGGGAGCCGCGGTGCCGCGTGCAAATGTTAAGCTCGAAAATATCGACACCAATTTCGTACTCGAAGCTCAGACCGACAGCAGTGGTGTCTACACCTTTCAACCTGTCAAGATCGGCCATTATTCCGTGGCTGTTGGCGCACCCGGGTTCGCCACCACCACAAAGACCGGGCTCGAACTGCACGTCAGCGAACGGCTGGAAGCCAATATTCGGCTCAAGGTAGGTACCCAGACGGAATCAGTGCAGGTAAGCGCCGTTGACACCCCGTTGCTGCAGACAGATGATGCATCCACCGGCCAGGTAATGACCGCAAAGCAGATTACGGACATCCCGCTCAACCAGCGCAACTATGTGTTTATTGCTCAATTGGCTGCTGGGGTGAATCCTTCGAATGGCTCACGCGGTCAAGGTAACGGAGACTTCAATGCAAATGGTCAGCGCGCGACGCAAAATAATTTCATCCTGGACGGCGTTGACAATAACTCGAATGCAATCGACTTCCTGAATGGAGCAAGCTACGTTGTGAAGCCTCCGCCCGATGCGCTGCAGGAGTTTAAAATTCAGACCTCGGATTCCAGCGCGGAGTTTGGACATTCGGCAGGCGGAGTGGTAAACGCCACTCTTAAATCGGGCACGAACAGCTTTCACGGCGATGTGTGGGAATACATTCGAAATAATGATCTGGAGGCGCCTCCCGGACAGTGGTATGCCCCAAATACCCCCAAAGCGCTTCCTTATCACCAGAACCAATTCGGCGGAACGGTTGGTGGGCCGGTGCTTAGGAATAAACTCTTCTTCTTTTTCGACTACGAAGGAAACCGGATCGTCCAGGATTCTCCGCAGCTCACAACGGTGCCAACCGCGTTGATGGAGAGCAATCCGGGTAATCTGACGCAACTGCTCAACACCACTGTGACGGGCCAAACTCAGCCCATCAAACTTTATGAGCCGGGTTCTGGCGGAACGGCGACTCTGGGATCGAAGTGCGGAAATGCTGCAAACATTATGTGCGCATCCGAGATCGACCCGATCGCACTGACTCTCTTCAAGATGTATCCCGCGGCAAACACCGGTCCAGTAGGGCAGACTTACAATAACTATGCTTGGAACCAGGCAACTAGAGATATCACGAACCAGATTGATGCGCGAGTCGATTACAACCTGAGTTCAAAGGACCAGGTTTTTGCCCGGGTAAGCTGGGCGCATGAAGATAAAACTGAGACTGCTCCCCTTGGTCCGATCCTCGACGGCGGCGGCACCTTCTCTGACGGGACGTTCACCAATTATGCCAAGAACGCGGTCTTGAGCTGGAACCATGTGTTTTCGCAAACCCTGACTAACCAGGCACGTTTTGCGTACAACTGGGGGTACTTCAACTGGTTGGCGCAGAGCGCAAATGTGAACCTGGCTGCGCAGTTCGGCTTCGGCGGCGTTCCCTTCCAACCGAGCAACGGCGGATTGCCGAATATCAGTATCAGTGGCATCAACGGCATGGGGACACCTGCATTCACGCCCTCTCCGGAGCATCAAAACGTCTACCAGATCATTGATGATGCAACGAAGATCTGGGGCAACCACTCATTCAAGTTCGGGGTGAATTTTCAGAACATCCGTTACTCGGTCATTCAGCCGACGAATGCACACACATCGCCCGGATTCGATGGCCATATAACCGGACAGCCGGGCACCTCATTTACGGGATCAGGCATAGCGGACTATCTCGCCGATCAGCAGAATAGTAACAACACCTCCAGCTTCACCCCCGTGAACAATGGCCACTGGTACCGAGCCGCCTATATCCAGGACGATTGGAAGGTGAATAACCGCCTCTCCCTCAACCTTGGAGTGCGCTACGACTTCTTTCAACCGCCCATCGAGCGGCTGGATCATCAGGCCTCGTTTTATCCCACTGGGGGGATAAACATTCCAAGGGGTGGGACGGGAGTTTACTTGATGCCGCAGTCCCAGAAGAACGTCCCGCTCAGTCCAGTATTTCTGAACCTTCTAGCCAAGGACAATATCACGCTCAAGTACACGGCCAACCGGGAGCTCAGCAATCCACAGCGCACGAACTTCGCACCCAGGATCGGGATTTCTTTCCGGCCCTCGAATGACTTCGTTGTTCGTACCGGCTTTGGCATTTTCTTCAATGGAGTCGAAAATCTCGGAAACTTCCCCAACCAGGGAACGAATTATCCCTATGACATCGAGGCGTCTTATCCCGCTCCTAACTGCTTGCCGAACAACTGCCCGTCCAATGGCATCACGTTCGAAGGTGGTCCGCCGACCACCGGCCTAAATACCCCATCTCTGGCCGGGACGGACCCAAACATTAAGACTAACTACACCATGCAGCAAAACCTGTTTGTGCAATTCGCGATATCGAGCAACACGACCGCTTCGCTCGGTTATGTGGGCACCGAGTCGCGGCATCTGGCGATTGCAGTGACTTATAACGGTTCGGCTGCACTGCTTCCTCCAGGTCTAAGTACGCAGCCCTACCAGCCGTTCCCCGACTTTGGAGGTACGCGCAATGTCACCTTTGGAGCGATTGCGAATTACAACTCGTTGCAGGCTAAGCTTGAGCGGCATTACACCAATGGATTGAGTTTCCTGTCATCGTACACATGGTCACACAACCTGGACGACTCAAGAGAACCCCTGCCGAGCAACGGCGACGGCTCATTTTATCGGTCCTACAATGTTCTCGGCGCACGACCCGATTATGGCAACTCGCCGTTTGATACGGCGCATCGCTTCGTTTTTACCGGTACCTATGCGCTGCCGTTCGGGGAAGGGCGCAAGTATATGAGTAAGAAAGGGGTGATGAATATCCTTGTTGGCGGCTGGGATTCAACCATCCTCTTCCGCACGCAGACGGGAAATGGTATTACCGTCAACCCGAACACCTCGACTGTAAATGGAGCGGCCGCCCATGCTATCCAGATTGGGAATCCATTCGCCGGTGGAGGCACGGCCCCAGCCAATAACCCAATCGTTTGCCCGGCGACGGTACGCAATCGAGTGAATTGGTACAACCCCTGCGCATTTGAAAATCCTCCACAAGCCAGCGTAATCACTGCGCCGGTGACCGGCGCCGCGAATTTCTTGAAGTACCTCGGCGATGCGCGCGAGCAGCTGCACGGTCCCGGCTACCAACGGATCGACATGACACTCACAAAGAACTTCAAAACGTATGAAAGTCAATATCTGCAATTCCGCGGAGATGTTTTCAACCTGTTCAATACACCTACATGGGGCGCTCCATCGAACGGCGGGATTTCGGCTAAAGGCGGTCAGATTACTGGTACAAACTTTCTCGGAAACTTCACTCCTGATGCCCGCTTCTTCCAGCTAGCCCTGAAGTACTACTTCTAAAGGTTTGCAGGAATAATAAGTATCCACCTTATTACAGATGACGGCGCAGTGTCGGTTTATCGACTTCTTTCTCCCAGCGGGCTATTACGAGGGTTGCAACACCATTGCCGATCATATTAACTGCTGCACGAAACATACTCATAAAGCGGTCGATGCCGAGAATAAGAGCCATGCCCGCGACTGGAACCGTTGAAACTACCGATAGAGTGCCAACTAACGCGATGAAGGAAGCACCTTGTACGCCACTCGCTCCCTTGGAGGTGAGGATAGCTACGGCAAAGATGGTCAACTGTTGGGCGAGGGTGAGATGTGTTCCGGTAGCCTGGGCTACGAAGAGAGCTGCCAACGTGATGTAGAGGCTCGTGCCGTCAGTGTTGAATGCGTATCCGGTGGGAACTACTAAACCTACCAAAGCCTTGGAGCATCCTACTAATTCCAACTTCTTCATAAGTGAAGGAAGTGCCGGTTCGGAAGAGCTTACAGCCAGCACGAGCAGAATCTCTTCCTTTATATACAGCAGGAATCTGAAGATATTGAAGCCCGCAAGAAGCGCGACAGCTCCCAACACGACCACCACAAAGAAAATCGAAGTTATGTAAAACGTTCCGATGAGTTTGAGGAGCGGTCCGAGCGACGCGATGCCGTACTTGCCCACTGTGAAAGCCATAGCACCGAATGCGCCCAAGGGAGCAAAACGCATGAGGATGCCGACGACGCCAAAGATAGCGTGAGTAAATGTGTCCAGTAAAGCAAGAAGTGGTTTGCAGCGATTGCCCATCAACGACAAGGCGAAGCCAAACAGAACCGCTACCAGCAGGACCTGCAAAATATCGCCTTTGGCAAATGCATCGACGATCGTTACCGGGATGATATGCATTGCGAAGTCGGTTACACTCTGAGCCTTCGCCTGGCCTGCATAGCCCTCCACTGCCTTGGCGTCGAGAGTCGCAGGGTTGACGTGAAACTCGGAACCGGGATGGACAATATTGCCTACCACTAGGCCAATAAAAAGCGCCAGCGTCGATACGACCTCGAAGTAGAGTAGGGCCTTGCCGCCGACTCGACCGACCTTCTTCAAGTCCTGCATACCGGCTATGCCGGAGACGACAGTACAGAAGATGATCGGCGTAACCACCATCGTGATAAGTCGGATAAATGCGTCGCCCAAAGGCTTCATGGCTACGGCGCGAGCAGGGCTAAAATACCCGAACCCGATTGCCAGGACGATAGCAACACAGACTTGAAACCAGAAGCTGAAATAGAACGGAGTCTTGCTCTTTAGCTCATCGGACGTAGCTCCCGGGAACTGTTCTATGCTGGCACTTTCCATGTTCAATATCCCTTCCTAACGTCGTCCCGACACGTCCGCTCCTATGTAGGCAATGCCAAAGGCAAGATGGCCTAGCTGAGCCAACGGTCCGGTTCGTGAATCGACTCGGCCAAGTCGTGCAGAAAGGTTGCAGCCTTAGCCCCATCGATTACGCGGTGATCGCACGAGAGCGTCAGGCTAAACATAGGTCGCACTGCGATAACTCCGCCAATGGCAATGACTCTTTCTGTGATCTGGCCGACGGCCAGAATTGCAGCCTGTGGCGGGGTGATGATGGCGCAAAAAGAATCGATGTGGAACATCCCTAGGTTGCTGATGGTGAATGTGCCCCCTGCAAGATCAGTGGGTCGCAAGCGGCCAGCCCGAGCGCGGTCCGTCAGTTCACGACGCTGTTTAGCGATCTCTCCAAGCGGCGCGATCTGCGCGTTGCGAACAACGGGGGCCACAACGCCGTCCTCAATCGCCATCGCAATGGCCACATTAATCTCCGGATTGAGACGGATTCCATCCTCAATCCAGCTGGCATTGATGCGCGGATGTCTGGCCAGTGTGTGAGCCACGAGTGCGATCATGATATCCGTGTGCGTGAGTTTCACGCCGAGTGATTGTTCTATTGCGGGTCCCAGTGCTGCACGAGCCGCATTCAACGCGGTCGCATCTACCTCTCGTTGGAGGAAGAAGTGCGGTACCGTTGTCCAGCTCTGCGTGGTGCGTTCGGCCATCAGGCGGCCGATGGACGACAGTGACTCCTGTTGAACTGCCGGGCTGGCTGGAGCCCCGGCAAGTATATCTACGAGTGTCTGGATGTCGGAAGCTAGAATTTCTCCATCCTGGCCTGAACCGCGCACTGAATTCAGATCGATCCCAGCTTCTTTTGCCAGCCTGCGCGCCTTGGGAGAGACTCTTGCAGCAGATATCGCGGCTTGCGGGGAGACACCGTCTAACGGACGAGCTGCTTCAGTAACGGACGGAGTTACTAAAACCTCAGCGACAGCATTAGCCGGCATGTCTTCTCCTGGCTTCAGTATCCAGGCAATCGTCTGGCCTACCGGAATGTCAGTCCCTGCTTCTCCTGTAACTCCAGCAAGAATTCCATCAGCAGCCGCTTCTACCTCAAGAACGGCCTTGTCCGTTTCTATTTCGAGCAGGAGGTCACCCTTGGCAACTGTGTCGCCTTCCTTCTTGAGCCAGGCGACAAGCTTTCCTGTCTCCTGTGCCATTTCGAGCGCGGGCATTACGACGCTGATAGCCATAGTTTATTGGGGAACGCGGGGCCAAGAAGCCACAGCGTTATTGCCCGATCCTTTCCTTTTGTGCGCTGGCCGCAACCAGGTTGAGAACGTCTTGGCTAGGAGCTGCCTCGGTTTCGCGAACAGTGGGGAGAGGGCCACCGACCGTGTAGTAATGGGCACCTGCGACGAGGAGTTTTTCCGCCGGGAAACGCGTGATGACCTCGTGACCGGTCTCCGTTACCACGATCTCTTCTTCAATACGCGCGGCGCTCCAGCCATCGGTCGAGGGCCAGTATGTCTCAAGCGCGAAGACCATGCCCGGCTTAATCTCCTGCGGGTAGTCCAAGGAGACGAGACGGCTAATGACTGGTTTTTCCCAGATGGCGAGACCGATGCCGTGCCCGTATTGGAGCGCGAAGGCGGCTTCTTCATTGGGGAAGCCGAAGTCCTGGGCCTTTGGCCACACTGCTGCAACTTCTCCGGTGGTACGGCCGGGACGAATCAGGTCGATCGCTGCATCCAGGTAGTCTCTGCAACGCTTGTAGGCATCGACCATCGCGTGTGACGAATAACCTATTGAGAAGGTGCGGTAGTAGCACGTGCGGTAGCCCATGTAGGAGTGGAGAATGTCATAGTAGACAGGATCGCCGGGGCGCATGATCCGGTCGGAAAAGACGTGCGGATGAGGATTGCATCGTTCTCCGGAGATGGCATTTACAGCTTCGACATACTCCGATCCAAGGTCATAAAGCACTTTGCTCACCAGACCTACAGCTTCGTTCTCGCGCATGCCCGGCTTCATAGCCATATAGAGCTCGTGGTAGGCTGCGTCGACCATAGAGGCAGAGGTGTTGAGCAGTGCGATCTCATCCTTCGTCTTAATGACGCGGGCCTCAGACATGAGTTGCTGTCCATCGATGACCGTAATACCCTCGCGCTGCAAGGCGAATAAGACTGGCAGCTCGATAATATCGATCCCTACTGGCTCCTTATGCAGACCCCGCATCTCCAACTCAATGCGAATCTTCTTCGCGACGTCTTCCGCGCGACCGTGCTCAGGAGACATGGTGCCACGCAACATGGATATGCCTGGGCGTGAGCGTTCTCCGAGCCATGGACAATGCAGTTGGTGATGCCGTGCAGCGGAACCAAAGTCCCACAGAATGGGCTCATCGTTCTGTGGCAACAGGACGAAGCGGTTTGCTTTGTCTTGAGCCCATGTGCCGATGTGCGTCGACGTAAGGTAGCGCACATTGTTCATGTCGAAGCAGAGTAGCGCACCCATCTCAGATTTCGCGAGCAGGTTCTTGGCACGCTGGAGCCTTTCTATACGGAGGCGATCGAAATCGATACGTTGCTCCCAATCAACTCCCATGGTTCCGTAAGTCGGCTGCGCCATTGTCGTTTCTCCTCTTACTTATCCTTACGATTTGCTGCAGAGCTTTCGCGCTGCTTCAAAGAGTGTCTTCTCGGTCGGTACCGTTAGGTCCTCCAATGGAGGTGAAAATGGTATGGGGACATGCATCGCTCCCATACGGATGACCGGACCGTCGAGGTCGTAAAATGCGCCCTCAGAGATCATCGAAGCCAGCTCCGCAGTGACACCATACCGGCCATAGCCTTCATCGATCACGATGGCGCGTGAGGTCTTTTTTGCGGACTCAATGAGCGTCTTCTCATCCAGTGGCCACAATGTTCGCGGATCGACGACCTCTGCGCTGATGCCAATCTCCGCGAGCATGTCCGCTGCGCCCAGCGCTACTTGAACCATGCTGCTGGTGGCGACCAGTGTGATGTCCGTGCCTACACGCTTCACATCCGCAACGCCGAAGGGTATGGTGTACTCTCCTGTTGGTACCGGACCCTTCAGTTTGTGGTGCATCATCTTGTCTTCGAAGAAGATGACGGGGTTTTCATCGCGGATCGCAGTCTTCAGCAAGCCTTTGGCGTCATAGGGCGTCGACGGCATCACAACTTTCAGACCGGGCACATGGCTTAGCCACGCATGCAGCGACTGGGAATGTTGAGCTGCCGAGCGACGGCTGGCGCCCAAAGTCGTGCGCAGTACCATCGGGACTCTCCACTTGCCACCGGACATATAGTGGATCTTGGCAGCCTGGTTGACCATCTGATCCATCGTCAGGGTAAGGAAGTCCCCAAACATAATGTCCACAACGGGACGAAGCCCAGTCATGGCTGCACCGACGGCCAAGCCGGTAAAGCCGGCTTCCGAGATGGGCGTATCGAGGACGCGGTCTGTTCCGAACTCCTCCACTAGCCCAGATAGCACCTTGAAGGGAGTGCCGGCTTCGGCCACATCTTCGCCGAGGATGCAGACGCGCGAGTCGCGGCGCATCTCTTCTGCCAGCGCCTCACGCACGGCCTGTGCAAAGGTTAGTTCGCGATTATCGGTGTCATGCATAAACGTGCATCTCCACTTCTTCCGGCCCCGGATAGGAAGAAGCGATGGCGAACTCCACAGCTGCCTTCATTTCGTCGCGGACCTCGGTCTCAAGAGCGTCGAACGTGGCCGCATCTGCGAGCTTTTCGCTAATGAGCCACTCGCCATGCAGCAGGATGGGGTCATGCATGGTCTTCCACTCCTGCTCTTCCTGCTTGGTACGGTAGTATTCGCGGTTGATGTCGCCGACGTGATGGCCGGTATAGCGATACGTATTGCACAGCAGGAAGGCTGGCCCTTCGCCAGCACGGGCGCGATCAACAAGTTCTTTGGCCGTGTCGTAAACAGTCCGTACATCTTGGCCGTCCACGGTTTCTGCTTTGACGCCAAACGCGGTGGCACGAGAGCAAATGTCACCTGCGGTGGTCTCGCTGTAATGCGTGTACTCGTTGTAGAGGTTGTTTTCGCAGACATAGATGACCGGCAGCTTCCAGAGTTGAGCGATGTTCATTACCTCATAGAGAAGGCCCTGGCCCAGCGCGCCTTCTCCGAAGAAACAAACGGCGACGCGGCCATTCTTCAGGTGCTTCGCCGAGAAGGCCGCACCTGTAGCAATGCCTATGCTGCCGCCAACAATAGCGTTCGCTCCCAGATTGCCAGTGGCGGGATCGGCGATGTGCATCGAACCGCCCTTGCCGCGGCAGTAGCCGGCCTCTTTGCCGAGCAGTTCAGCGAACATCAATTTTGGCGTCGCACCTTTGGCCAGGCAGTGCCCATGTCCGCGATGCGTGCTGGTGACATAGTCATCTTGCAGGAGAGCCTCGCAGATGCCTACAGCGATCGCTTCTTCACCGCTGTACAAATGAGCGAGACCGGGCATCAGCGCGCGCGTATAGAGCTCATTGACCTGCTCTTCAAACATGCGGATACGCACCATCTGCCGGTAGGCATGCATCCAGAGGTCTTTGCTGAACGTGTTTACGGACCGGTTGGAGACGGTAGTCATTTTCCAACTCCTGTATCGATGCCGGACATATGTGCGAGGACATCGAAGATGACGGCGAAGTCCAATTTGGCCCAGTTCATTCCCCGTGCGGCGGTAAGAAACTCATTGGCAACGGCGGTGGTGGGTAACGGTACATTCAACTGACGGCCGAGCTCCAGCGCCAACAGCATGTCCTTCTGCATCATGTTCACGTCGAACCAGGCCTCTTCCGGCTGCTGGAGGACGAACGGGCCGCGGTACTTGACCATGGGAGAGGCGATGGCGCTGTGAGTGAGCACATCGACGGCAACTTCGCGCTTGATACCGCTCTTCTCAGCCAGCAACACGCCTTCTGAAAAGGCCAGCATTTGCACTGCAAGGCTCAAATTTGAAGCGATCTTCATGGACAATGCAAGTCCATTGCCGCCGACGTGTGTCACCTTAGGACCTATGTCCAACAGTATCGGCTTGACGCGCTCGAAGGTCTCAACCCTTCCTCCCACCATCACCGAGAGCTGACCTTGTTGCAGCGTAATGACGCTTCCGGAGACAGGCGAATCAACCATGTCGGCGCCGAGAGCACGTACCTTTTCGACAATCTCGCGGCTCAGGTCTGGGCCGACAGTGCTAATGTCGACGAAGATTTTTCCCGGGCTGAGGCCAGCGAGTAAGCCGTCTGGGCCTTCGGTAATTCCCTTGAGGGCCTGACCATTGGTGACCATGGCAAAGACAACATCGGCTGCTTCGGCAACCTCGCGGGGAGACTCTGCGAACTTCATCCCTTTCTTGATTAACCGCTCCGCTTTAGAGCGCGTGCGGTTATATCCGGTCACAGAGTGTCCCTTAGAAAGCAGCCTGTCTACCATCTCACTGCCCATTACTCCGAGACCGATAAAGCCGAGGTTCGCCATTCGATTATGCCTTTCTCATTTAAGAAGGATGCCCTTGCGTGATCTGCTGCCCAAGGTTGCAGAAGCAGTCGAATCCTCACGGACCTGTTGCAGGTGAGCACGCATTGCCTTGCGCGCTCTGCTGGCACTCCGCTGCTCGATTGCTTCAAGAATGAGTTTGTGATGGACCTGACCGCGCTCCGGTCCGCCGGTAACGGCAAAGATTCCGAGGCGCTGCTCGCGCAAGACACCCACAAGGGAATCAAGCAGAGATAGGATGAGCGGATTGCCAGCCGCCTCGGCTAGAGCCAGATGGAAATCGAGATCGGCTTCAATATAGGCATCTGGATTCTGCATGCTGCGGTCCATTACGGCCACAGCCTCTCGCATCATTACCAAGTGTTGGTCTTCAATGCGCGTGGCGGCGAGGGCCGTGAACTCGGGTTCTAGGATTTCGCGCATCTCCGCAACGTAGGTGGAGTCCTGAAGATCGCCGCTCTTCAGGAACGAGTCGAGCGAATGGCGTATCGACTGGGATTTCCCAGAGGTGACAAATGTGCCCCGACCGGAATAAGCCTCCACTAAACCCTTCTCGCTCAGGGTTTTGACGGCTTCGCGAACTGCCGTGCGACTTACGCCGAACTCCTGGGCGAGTTCGCGTTCGGCTGGTAGTTGATCGCCCGGTTTCAGTTTGCCTTCGCGAATTGACGCTTCAATCTGCTGAACGATCTGTTCGTAGAGTCTTGAAGCTCGAACTACTTTGTACATTGGCGTCTCCCTCGACTGGCCAGCTTGGAGGCTGACCGTGGTCGAAACACTATACAGGATGCCATGGGTGGAATCAGTCATTTGCGATGGAGAACTCTATAGGTTTTTGGATGGACCGCAATACCTTATCGCATATTGGTCTAAGTAAATCCTTATGGTTTGTGGTTATACCAAATAACCACATGGAATGTAAACTCAATTTCTAGCCTATCCTCCCTCCTCTACTTTTCGATCCATACAGTCTTAATATTTGTGAACTCCCGAATGCCAAACGGTCCAAGTTCGCGTCCAAATCCGGACTGCTTGACGCCGCCGAAAGGTACTCGTGGGTCGGAGGCCACCATCTTGTTGATGAAAACCATCCCGGCCTCCAACTCTTGGATGAAGTGGTCCCGTTCAGCTATATCTTGTGTCCACACGCTTGCGCCTAGCCCGAAGCGCGTGTCGTTGGCAATACGGATCGCCTCATCGGCATTCTTGACACGGAAGATGGAAGCAACCGGACCAAAGAACTCTTCACTGTATGCGGGCGAATTTTGTGGGATATCCGTCAGAACGGTTGGCGGATAGAAGCTACCCTTTCCCGGAAGGGGTTTGCCACCGGTCAGCAAACGCGCACCCGCTTCGATCGACTTCTGCACGTCGCGCTGCAAGTCTTCAACTGCACTTGCAGAGGCCAATGGGCCGAGGTCAGTCTTCGGATCTAGAGGATCGCCAACTTTCAGCGCTTCCATGCGCACTACGAACTCGTGCTCGAACCTATCGGCGATGGACTCTTCCACGATGAAGCGCTTGGCGGCGATGCAGGATTGTCCATTGTTCGCAACGCGCGCTTTGACCGCCCTTGCTACTGCTTCGTCGAAGTTGGCAGTCTTCATCACGATGTATGGATCGCTTCCACCCAGTTCCAGCACGACTTTCTTGATACGTTTCGCAGCGGAGATGCCGACCTGGATGCCAGCGCCTTCACTCCCAGTGAGTGTCGCGGCGACGATACGGGGATCGTCAAGGATCGCATCGACCTTCGAGGCGCCAACCAATAGAGTCTGAAAAACTCCTTCAGCAAATCCGGCGCGAAGAAAGACATCTTCCACGGCAAGTGCGCTTTGCGGGACATTTGAGGCGTGCTTGAGCAGCCCGACGTTGCCGGCCATGAGTGCCGGAGCCACAAAGCGAATCACCTGCCAGAAGGGGTAGTTCCACGGCATAATAGCGAGGACGGGACCGAGTGGCTGGTAGCGGATATAGCTGCGACTCGCGCTTGTTTCGATGATCTCATCTGCCAGAAAATGCTCGGCGTGCTCAGCGTAGTAGCGGCAGGCCCAGGCAGACTTGACGGCCTCATCGATCGCAGACTGGATTGGCTTGCCCATCTCCAGGCTCATGAGGCGGCCAAAGCTTTCCTTTTCATGTTCAAGGATCTCTGCAGCTTTGAGCATCCGTTCCGCGCGGTAAGCGAAGCTGGTATTTCGGTGGGCGGCGAACGCCGCAGCAGCCAGGTCGAGTTTTGTCGCCAGTTCCCTGTCGGTCAGCGGCTCGAAGGTCTTGAGTACTTCTCCGGTGGCTGGGTTAACGCTCGCGATAGCCATCTTGAGTTCCTTCCTGGTAGGTGGCTGTCGATCAGCACCTGTGGTCTGACAGTTATACCGCAAGCGTCCCAGCGTTTGTCAAACGTGAATTCAAAAAAAATATTATTTTCAATTTGCTTGACCGGTGTTGTGGAGTGGTGGTAAAGCTGTCGTACCAAAATATAGGGGACATACGCGAAATGAACTTTCAGGCAACTGCTGGCCGAGTAGCGAGAACGATACAGGGTGTTGCTGTGACCCTCGTGGTCCCTGTCCTCTGTATGTCCATTTGTGGATATGTGGGAGCCCAAACCAATACGGGCCGCATCCTTGGCGTTGTGACCGATTCATCGGGAGCGACAGTTGCCGGGGCAACCGTCACCATCACAGAAGTGCAGCGGGGAACGACGCGCTCTCTGACAACTACCCAGGCGGGTGAGTACGTTGCACCGGACCTCATGCCGGGCATGTATAAGGTGCGAGTGGAGTCTAAGGGCTTCAAGAGCAGCGAGCGGACTGATATTCAGGTCGCCGTAGCGTCCGATGCGCAAATAGATTTCGGGTTACAGGCGGGACAAGCCTCGGAGACTGTTACTGTCACCTTACAAGTCCCGCTCATCAACACCACCTCCTCAAGCCTTGGTGGCACCCTCAGCAACAAAGAGATCAACGATCTTCCGCTGAATGGTCGCAACTACGAAAACCTGCTGCAGTTGCGGCCCGGTGTCGTGCGCTATCCAGGGGGCGGATTCTCAACCACTAGCGCCAACGGACTGCGTGCTGAAGACAATGCCTATATTGTGGATGGCCTTTTCAATAGCGAGCCATTCTCGGGGCAGAGCATTATTAACGGAGCGGGCGTCGCGGGTGACTCCGCCACGATTTTGCCAGTTGACGCCATCCAGGAGTTCACTCTGATTGAAAATCCACCTGCGGAGTACGGCTGGAAGCCCGGTGCCATGGTCAATGTAGCACTCAAATCAGGCACGAATGCTCTGCACGGCACGGCCTATGCTTTTGGTCGCAACACACCGATGGACGCGCGCAATTACTTCAACTCTGTGTCCTCAGGTGAAAAGAACCCGCGCAATTTGGTGCAGTTTGGCGGAACAGCGGGTGGGCCCATTCTGAAAGACAAACTGTTCTACTTTGGAGGATATGAGGGCCAGCGTTACACGGTGTCGAGCATCAGCCAATTATCCACACCGGCGACGGTATCGCTGAACGGCGATCCACTGAACAGTGTCCCCGATGCTATTACCGGTGTTCAGCAAGCGGGCTTTACGCCTAGTCCACCCAGCATGAAGATTGGCGGCTGTCAGCTTGGCCCTCCGATCACTTGCGACGGCAGCGGTTTCCCCACGAACAACGGTACATCCGCGGCAGGGCCCACGACCATCAACTATGGACTCCCCAACAATGTGACTACAGACAATGCGGTGGCCAAGATTGACTACCAGATCAACCAGCGACACTCGGTGAACGGATTATATTTTTTCGGGAACAATAACGGTACAGTATCCGACGCAAACCAGTTACAGACGGCGTGGCTCACACAGATCCATACACGCGCTCAAGTTGTGGGACTGAGTTGGACGTGGATTCTGAGTCCGCGCATGGTGAATGAAGCTCGGTTTGGCTACAACACTCTGTACCAGCCCACCTTCACGAATGATCACAATACCCCGGCGTCGGCCTATGGCCTGAATACTGGCGTAACCAATCCGCTCTATGGTGGATTGCCGCGTATCAACATCTCTGACTTTTATGTTTTTCCGCAGGAACTGGGAGGGTTTAACTGGCCTAAAGTGCAGGGGCCGGATAACCGCTACCAGTTCATCGATCATGTCTCGTACACCGTGGGCAAGCATGCCATGAAGTTTGGCGGAGAGTTACACCACGACAGTTTCACGGGTGGTGCCTATGGTGGTGTGCGAGGCCGAATCAAGTTCGGTTTTGGAACGGATGCGTTCCCGGGTGCCACTTCTCTTGAAGATTTTTTCGCTGGGGTCCCAGCATCGGGCACCTTGCTTGTCGGCGATCCTACAAGACATATCCATAACTGGGGGATTGCGGGTTTCGCACAGGATGACTGGCGCGCCACAAAAAAACTCACCTTCAACCTGGGCTTGCGCTATGAACTGAATACGGTAGTGAAGGAGTCCAACAACCTGCTTGGAAACTTCGATCCTCAACTCGGGCTGGTGCAGGTTGGGAAGGAAATTAGCGCACCCTATAACGGCGATCACACTGGCTTTGCTCCACGTCTTGGTTTTGCGTGGGACATCACTGGCAACGGAAGGACCGTCGTGCGTGGCGGCGGCGGCATCATCTACGAGACAGTGAACTGGGAGTCGTTTCTAGCACTGAACAACTCTCTCGGCATCAGCACAATCCCTACGGGAGCGTTAGGTGTTGGTCCGGGAGGAACGGCCGGGACCGGATCGATTGCAGTGGGTACAGTCAATTTTTCGAGCTCGAGCCTGAACTGGAATGCCGGATACAACTCCGGACCATCGACGGTCTTTCCTACCGGCACTATTAACTGCGGTGCAAATCCTTGCAGCATCATGGGCATGGATCAGAACATCCGCACGCCTATGGTTTATAGCTGGAATCTGAACGTCCAGCACGCTTTTACGCCAAACATCACGCTGGATACGGCCTATGTTGGATCGCATGGTTCTAAGCTCGTCGGTATCCACGACATCAACCAAAATGTTCCGGCACTCGATACGCTGGGGAATGAGCAATCAGGCCGTCCGTTCAATGCCAAGTTCCCGTTCCTAAGCTTCATCTATCAGATGGGGAACATCTATAAGTCAAACTACGACGGCCTGCAGATGACCCTGACCGCGCGAGACTACCACGGCATCACCATCCTCGCCGGATACACCTACTCGCATTCGCTGGACGATGTAGGTGCAAACTGGGACTTCGGAGCGGGAAGTGGGCTGCCGCAGGACAGTATGAATCCGACGCGAGAATATGGGCATAGCGATTTCGATATTCGCCACCGCTTTACGTTGTCTGCCACGTATGCATTTCCCGGGAGAAAGTCATTCGCGGAGTTGCTTGAGGGCTGGCAGGTGAACTCGATCGTCAGCCTCTATGGTGCGCAACCGTGGGGGCCGATTGATACAGGCAATGACCTGTCCCAAACCGGAGAGCTTGTCGATCGCTGGGACTTCTTCGGGAACCCTAAGGACTTCAAGTCGGGTGCCAATCCAATTCCGTATCTGGCCGGCAGTGCTGCAGTCAACGATCAAGTCTGCACAGCACATGCCAGGTCGATGGCGTCTCTCAAGTCGGCGGGATGTTACAAGGTGGGGAACTCGGTGATGACTCCACCAGCGCCTGGCACCTTCGGCCTGATGGGGCGCAATACATTCCGTGATTCCGGATTCAAGAACTGGGACTTCTCGCTGGATAAGAATTGGAAGTTCCACGAGCGCTTCGGAGCACAGTTCCGCGCAGAGTTCTTCAACTTCATCAATCATCCGAACTTTGCTAATCCATTTGGCGGACAGAATGGTTGGGCCCATAACGATCCGTCGGTCCCAGGCAGCGGCGGCTTTGGATGCGGATGCGCTACTCCTGACGTCGCTGCTTCGAACCCGGTTATCGGTTCTGGAGGTAGTCGTGCCGTGCAACTAGGCCTCAAGCTCTCGTTCTAGATTGGCGAGAAACAGAATTTGAAATTCAGATCTGATAACTAGTACCTGATGAGGAGACAGTGCAGATGGGAAACGGGACTTCGAGAAACTTGTCGTACTTACTGATGACATGCGCAGTTATGGTGCCAGTGTGTTCCCTTGCTCAGGAACATAAGGAAAGAACCTTGAACGAGATCAAGGTGGAGGCTGTACATCGTGCTGAGGTTGGGGGCTATCCATTGATCGGCCTTGATCCTGCCGACGTGAGCGAGGCGTTCAAGTCGATTCAAACATCTGACAAGGATGAATGGGCGAAGGGTTTTATCGGGATTGCAGACCACTATATGGCAGAAGGCAACGCCATCGCAAAGACTGACCCAAAGAAGGCGGATGCAGATTACATTCGCGCTTGGCACCTCTACTCGTTCGGGCGGTGGCCAGTTGAATCTTCGCCAATGAAAAAAGTTGCCTATGCGAAGGCTATCGATGCTTTTCTGACTCATGCACGCTCGATGGACCCGCCTTTGGAAGTGGTTCATATTCCGTTTGAAGGCAAGGAGATCATTGGCTATCTGCGTTTTCCAAAAGGGGCCGCGGGCCCTGTACCAATGGTAATCGCGGTGAATGGACTCGACAGCCGCAAAGAAGATTTGACAGAGAGTTTTTCCGCGATCCTGCCCTATGGTATTGGCTACCTTGCAGTGGACGGGCCAGGAACTGGGCAGTCTCCTATCAAAGCCAGCCAGACCGCCGATCGTATGTTGTCGAAGGTGATCGATTACCTCAACACGCGGCCAGAGGTGGATAAGACGCGCATTGCGATGCACGGCGTTAGTTGGGGAGCGTATTGGGGAACGAAGATGGCAATAGTCGAGAAGTCGCGGCTGAAGTGCGTCAGCGTTCAGTCGCCGCCGACTGACCTCTTCTTCCAAAAGGAATTTGTGATGAACTCACTGCTTGGGAATCGCGAGTATCTCTTTGACCAGATTCCGGCCATCATGGGCATCTTTGATAATGTAACGACTCTGGACCAAGTAGTAGACGAATTCTCGAAGATGTCGCTGGTGAATCAGCATCTGCTTGGCAAGCCAACAACACCCATGCTTATCCTGGCCGGTACGCACGATACCCAGGTGCCGATCTCTGACATCTACAAATTGATGGACAGCGGCGATGTTCCGAAAGACGCATGGATCAATCCGCAAGGCGGTCACCTAGGCCGACAGGTAGGAGTGTGGCCCGATCCTCGCATCTTCAAGCAGGTCATTCTTCCATGGCTCGCCCGAAATCTCGATGTCAAGACAATAGATGACAAACACTGAATCCATCGATATTTCGCATAGTCGCCGATCGGAAAGGGAAGTAGGTTTCGAGTGTTTTCGTGAACTGGGCCCAGATTTGGTTAGCGAGTACGGGTGATCGCGTTATGCGTTTTGCATCAGTGCCTTGATGCATAGAACAGCTTCGTGCAACTGAGATATGGGAACGCATTCTCGCGGACTATGCGCCGTTCGCATGTCTCCTGGTCCGAAGACCACGATCTCCTTTACGACTGAGGCAAATACGCTCGCTTCAGACCCGAATGGAATCGAAATAGCCTTCCTGCCGCTAAGAAGTTCCATGGTCCGCGTGAGTATTGAGTCCGCAGCTGTCTCGAAGCCCATCTGCTGGCGCAGCATTTTCAACTCAAAATGGAAGCCTGGACGCGCTTTCTGGATTCGTTTCCCGATCGTTTTTATTGCGTTCTGAACAAAGTCAGTCTCATAGCCTGGGATTGGTCGCCACTCGACAAGAAAACTGCATTGTCCAGGCACAACATTCTTTGCGGTGCCTCCCTGGATGGTGCCGATGTTGATCGTCGTGAAGGCTGGATTGAAGAACTCGTTTCGTGCCTCGGTCATCTGCTCTGAGAGCCGTTCGATCTCAAGGATCAAGCGCACCGCGTCGTAGATCGCAGATCTTCCCTGTAGGGGGTGTGCGCTATGAGCCTCTGCGCCGAAAACTGTGACCTCTGCCAGAAAGTAGCCCTTCCCAGCTCGAGCCGGGGACAAACAGGTGGGCTCTCCAATGACGAGGCATTGCGGCCGCAGAAGATCAGAAGCGAGCAGACGATGCGCGCCCAGACAACCCACCTCTTCATCCGCCGTGAGAACGACGCGCATACTCGGTTTGAAAGTTATCGCAGCGGTATCCTCGACCGTAGCCAGCAGACACGCGAGAAATCCTTTGACATCGCATGCTCCGCAACCGTAGAGTATCCCATCCGCTATAACTGGGTTGATTGCTTCAGCCCAGTCCCTAGCGTAGGGAACAGTGTCCGTATGGCACAGGAAAGCGAGATCCACCGTGGGGTGTTCTGGATTCTGTCCCGGAGGAGCAGCGATGAGGTTGAATTTCTCTACGCCATTTGCATCGACGTGCCTCATCGTGGAAGTTTTCCATCGGGCCCCTTGGAAGACTTCCACTGCGTACTCTATGACTGATCGGTTCGACATCGACGAGACAGATGGAATGCGAATGAGTTCCAGGAGATGATCGACGACTGTCCTCATGAGGAGATTCTCACGGACTGGCTCTTCCAGACTCTTCTATGGACTTCTTGGTAACGGGCTACGATCTCCGTTTGCAGAGGATGCTTCTGATCGTTAACTATCACCTTTCCATTTACGATGACGTCTCGGATTGCAGACTTGTTCAAGGAAAACACGAGGATTGGAAGCAAGTCTTCTGGAGAGTGACCAGCAATCGAGAGGTCATCGAGGTTCACAGTAAAAGCGTCGGCAAGTGAACCTGGAACGAACTCTCCCGCTGGCACTGAGAGTGCTTGGGCACCGTTGAGGGTGGCACATGAGAACAGACGTTCAGCGATATTTCTCTCTTCGATCAGATCAAGAATGGCACGCTGCTGGTCGCGCAACCGGAGGTGATAGTCGAGTTCGCGGGCATCTTCAAGTGGATCGATTTGCGCCTGGCTGTCAGAGCCCAATGCCACGCGAATGCCGGCGGCCATTACTCGGTCAGCGCCTAGGATGCCGTCGCCGAGATTGCGTTCCGTCGTAGGGCACGAGCAGATTGTGGCGCATGCATGGGCCAGTTCTTCGACTTCATCCGGTTGAATATGAATGGAATGAACGGCAGTGAAACTGCGAGACAAAACCCGGTTGCGGCTTAGTAGCTCGACCGGTGTGCATCCGTACTCTCGGACACATGCCTCGTTCTCGGCGACCTGCTCAGCTACGTGCATGTGCAGGGGAAGCTGTTTTGTGTTAGCCCAGGCCGCAATCTCTGCAAGATCATCCAGCGGCACCGCGCGAATACTATGCGGTGCGACGCCGAAGCGAACCTTGTTTGAGGTGTCTTGGTACTGTGCGGCGAGCTCGGTCATGTTACGCAGGAACTCGCCGGTCGATTCGAAGAAGCGTGTCTGCCCGGGGTCGCGGGGCAGGCCAAATCCGGATCGAAGGTAAGCTGTCCGAAGCAACACGATGCGTAGCCCGACTGATTGGGCAGCAGCGATAACCTGCTTGCTTAGCAGGTTTGGGTCATCGTATGCGTGACCTGCGGGATCGGTGTGCAGGTAGTGAAACTCCCCCACGGTTGTCGTTCCGGCAAGGATCATCTCCAGAAAGGCCATGCGGGCTACGTCGTAGACCTCATCTGGGCTGAGTTGAGCGGCAGCGTGGTACATCGTTCCACGCCAGCTCCAGAAGTCTCTCCCACTCACGATTCTAGATTCGGACTTACCACGGATCAAACGCTGGAAGGAGTGCGAGTGGGTGTTGACGAAGCCTGGTAGGAGTGCTTTTCCAGGAAGATCCACGATGTTATCAGTGCCGCTCTCATGCTTGGTGGGGACGCGCTCGATTCGCCCAGCATCGTCCACAAGCAGCCCTCTGTCCGTCACAAACGTGCCATCGAGATAGAGCAGGTCCGGGCAATAAAATGTGCTCATAGAACCTCCGACTGGAACGCTTGCGGGAGATGAAGATACGTAAGCATCTCCTCAAAAGAGATTGTCATTGCTCAATCCTTTTTCCATGTATCCAGACTTCGCGTATAGGGTTGGCTCCGAGGGCGTAGACCAGCTCGCGCCAGTCGCTGCCCTCGAGCACGAGAAAGTCGGCTTCCAGCCCTGCTTCAATTCGGCCTGCATCTTTGATGCCGACGGCGCATGCTGCATTGACCGTGCCGGCGATCAAGGCCTCACTGGCCGTAAGCCCATTTAAACGGACCGCTAAAGCGAGAGCGGCTGCTGCGGAGAACAGGGGACTCGACCCGGGATTGAGATCGGTGCCGACTGCGACCGCGGCACCTGCGTCCACCAGTTGTCGGCCGGGAGCGGCAGCTATGCCAAGGTGGAGCGAGACTCCGGGAAGAATGGTTGCAATGGTGGAGCTCGAAGCAAGGAGCGCAAGTTGCTCAGGTGCACACGCCTCCAGATGATCGACGCTCAACACACCCATTCGCACACCCAACTCCAACCCTCCTATTTGCTGAAATTGTTCGGTATGCAGCTTCATATCCATGCCGTGCAGCCTTGCGCAACTCAGCATGACTTCCGCTTCTTCGACGTGCCAGGCTTCCCGCTCGACGAAGATGTCGATGGCGCTTGCAAGGTTCCTGCTCGCAACCTCAGGGATTAGCGAATTGCATACGTTGGCAACATAGCTCGCTCGATCCAGGGCATTGGTCGGAGGAATATGGATGAGCAGCGTCGAAAGGATGCATGCAGGCGTCGAAGCGCGAAGTGTCTGGATTGCCTCGAGCATTGCAATTTCGACGGAGGGGTCGAAGCCGTAACCTGATTTCACCTCGATCGTCGTCGCACCTGAGTGCAGCAAGCTTGCAATGCGCGGCGCAGCCAGGTGGACGAGCTCTTCCTGCGTGGCTGCTGCAGTGGCGCGGATGCTGCTTCGAATGCCGCCGCCTGCCTTCAAAATATCTTCGTAGCTTTTGCCGGATGTTCTCGCGTCGAAGTCAGCGAGTCTGTCACCTGCCCACACTGCATGGGTATGCGGATCGATGAGCGCTGGAACCACGGCTCGTGCCTCAAGATCGATTGTCGCAGAGGCTTGGCCTGCCCAATCGCAGGACCTTCCTGCCCAAACGATCACCCCACTGGCGATCGCGAGTGAAGCTCCTTCGATCACTTCCAACTCGCGCATCGCAGCGCCATGCTTGGCGCCGCGACCCCTGGCCGTCACAAGCTGCGAGATCCCCGTGATAAGCAGGTCAGCGTTCATGGAATGCTCGGCAGATCGAGACCGCGCTCCCGTGCCGTGGTCAGCGCTTTGTCGTAGCCTGCATCGGCGTGACGGATGACACCCATCGCTGGATCGTTTTTCAGGCAAAGCCGCAGCCGTTCCTCGGCCTCATCGCTCCCATCCGCTACAGCGACCAATCCTGCATGCTGACTGTAGCCCATGCCCACACCTCCGCCATGATGGAAGCTCATCCACGCTGCGCCACTGGCGATGCCAGTGGCAAAGTTTAGTAAGGCCCAATCCGAGACAGCATCGGAGCCGTCCAGCATTGCTTCCGTCTCTCGAAACGGACTTGCCACCGATCCCGCGTCGAGATGATCGCGTCCGATGACGATAGGCGCTTTGAGTCGCCCATCACGAACCATTTGATTGAAGAGCAACCCTGCGCGGTCGCGCTCGCGATAGCCTAGCCAGCAGATGCGCGCGGGTAGGCCTTGAAAGGCCACTTGGGTCGATGCAAAGTTAAGCCATTCCTGTAGGCGCTTGTCCTCTGGGAAGAGATCGAGCAGAGCCTGGTCAGTCTTCGCGATATCCGAGGCATCTCCGGAGAGGGCGACCCATCGGAATGGGCCGCGCCCTTCACAGAAAGAATCGCGGATGAACGCCGGAACGAAGCCGGGATAGGAGAAGGCATCTGTCACTCCCGCCAGCTTCGCCTGCGTGCGCAGGTTGTTGCCGTAGTCGAAGGCGATGGCCCCTCGCCGTTGCATCTCGAGAATTGCCTGCACGTGTTGGGCGATCGAGGCTTGCACTCTCTCCGTATAAATTGTCGGGTGTTGAGCGCGCAAGACATTCAGATCTTCGTCGGCTCGAGCGATGGGAAGATAGCCCCACATGGGATCGTGAGAGCTAGTCTGGTCCGTAACTAGATCGGGAGTGAACCCTAGTTGCACCATCTTTGGAAGCAACTCCGCTGCATTGCCCGAAAGCCCAATAGAAATAGCCTCTCTGCGCTTCTTTGCCTCCTGAGCCAGGCGGATCGCTTCGTCCAAGGAATGCGTGGCACGGTCGAGATAACGCGTCTCGATGCGACGTTGAATGCGTGCTGGATCAATTTCGACGCAGATGCTCACCCCACCTGCCAGCTTCACGGCAAGCGGCTGTGCTCCTCCCATGCCTCCAAGTCCGGCAGTAACGGTAATTGTTCCTGCGAGGGTATCGTTGAAGTGGCGCTTCGCGGCACCGCGAAATGTCTCGTAGGTGCCTTGGAGGATGCCCTGTGTTCCGATGTAGATCCATGATCCGGCTGTCATTTGGCCGTACATCATCAGACCTGCGGCATCTAGACGGTCAAACTCCTCCCAGGTTGCCCAGCGAGGAACGAGGTTCGAGTTTGCGATAAGTACACGGGGAGCCATGCGATGGGTCTCGAGCACACCGACGGCCTTGCCGGATTGCACCAGGAGCGTCTGATTGTTTTCCAGTCGATCCAGAGTCTCAATAATCTTGTGATAGCACTCCCAGTTGCGTGCCGCTTTGCCCCGTCCACCATAGACGATCAGCTCTTCAGGTTTCTCTGCAACCTCGGAGTCGAGGTTATTCATCAGCATCCGTTTGGCTGCTTCCTGTATCCATCCCTTTGCCGTTCTGGTGTTGCCGCGTGGTGCCCGGATCGGAGAATAGCCCTGTGTCATCGAAGAACCTCCTCGGTCTCGGGATTCTCTACATGGATCTTCCCCAGGCCGTCATCTGCCAGGAAACTTGCAGCTTCTTCCATCCAGACCGAGAGGACGCAGTCTTCCTTCCATGCCGGGATGCGAGCCCGGAAGCGGTCACGAGCCTCTTCAAGTGGAGGTGTAGAAGTATCTCCTCGAAGATCCAACGCGCGCGTCGCCGCCAGCAGTTCGATAGCAATCACCATTCTGGCAAGAGTAACCGCTTGATCCAGTTTGAGTGCGGAAGTCATACCCATACTGACGAAATCTTCCTGATTTCCGCTGGTAGGAATGGAGCCGGTCGAAGCTGGTGAAGCGAGTACGCGCAACTCTGCAACCAATGCGGCAGCAGTTACCTGAGCCATCATCAGCCCTGACTCAATGCCGGGATTGGATGCCAGAAACGCGGGAAGGCCCTCGTTCAGACTGGGGTTGAGCATGCGTTCGGTTCGACGTTCCGAGATACCTGCGAGCTGGCAGAGAGCGATCGCCAGGAAGTCCAGAGCTAGCGCCAGCGGAGCGCCGTGGAAGTTGCCTCCAGAGACGATTGCTCCGTCGAAGACCAGCGGATTGTCCGTTGCGCTGTTGAGTTCGATCTCGAAGATGCTGCGCGCATGTGCCAGTGTGTCCCAGACAGCGCCATGTACTTGTGGAATGCAGCGTAGGCAGTATGCATCCTGGATTCGGCTGCCCTCGCCATGAGTCCTGGGGATCGAACTGCCCCGGAGGAGTTCAGTAAGGTTGGCGGCGCTTAACCCTTGCCCCACATGGGGCCGTGCAGCATGAAGACGCGGGTCGAAGGCAGCCGCCGTGCCTCGAAGAGCCTCGATGCTAAGGGCAGCCGTGATCTGCGCAGAGAAGAACAACTCTTCAAGTTCGTGTAGGCGTAGGCATCCCAGAGAGAGCATCGCCTGCGTCCCATTCAGTAGCGAGATGCCTTCTTTGCCCAGCAAAACCAATGGCGTCAGACCTGCGCGTTCGAGGCAAACTGTGGCGGGTAGGATCTCACCACCGTATTCAGCCTTCCCCTCGCCGATCAGGATAAGGGCCATGTGGGCCAGAGGAGCAAGATCTCCGCTTGCCCCGACACTTCCGCGCGAAGGAATGATCGGAGTGATCCCGTGGTTCAGCAGATCGCATATTCGTTCCGCTACGACGGGGCGAATTCCGGAATAACCTTTCGCCAGCACATTTGCGCGAATCAGCATCATGCCTCTTACCGTAGACGCAGCTAGAGGAGGGCCAACCCCGCAACAGTGTGAGCGAATCAGGTTTACCTGCATCGCTTCGATTTCGGTCTCGTCCAGACGGATGCTCGCCAGTAAACCGACCCCCGTGTTCAAGGCATAGACCGGCTTTGATCCAGCCATCGCGGTATCCACTTGGCCACGCGAACGGTTCATGCGTTCCAACGCCGGTGGCGCGATTCTTGCCAACTCCGCTCTCTCTGCCACGGCAACAACATCTTCGAGCCTGAGACTTGCACCATCCAGATCGATCATGACGCAATGCTATGGAAATATAGTCGGCAAGAGAATGGAGATTCCGCTGCTATTTGGTTCATAAACCTTCGGTTCAATGGTTTATGAACACATATGCCGTGGAAACATTGGTACATATACCACTTTGGATGTGACCACTGACAAAAGTTGTTTCATACTTAGGTCAGGGGTACTGCATGGCGCTTGATCGTGGAATTGATCTTCTCGATAAGAAGATATTGAAAGAGCTTGCTCTTGATGCTCGCCTTCCCTTCGCAGAGTTGGGCCGCAGAGTTGGCCTGTCACCCTCCGCTGCGGCGGAACGTGTCCGTCAGTTGGAAAGCCTCGAGTTTATCCGCGGATACAGGGCTGAGATCAATCTAGAGGCACTTGGCTATTCCATTACTGCTTTCGTGCGGCTTACCTGTGATGGTGGCCGGTATCGACCTTTCTTGAAATTTCTTCCAACCCTGGAGCCTGTTCAGGAATGTCACCACCTGACTGGAGGGGATGCGTTCCTGTTAAAGGTAGTGCTCTCCTCAGTCGCACAGCTCGAGGACTTGATAGAGAAATTGCTGCCCTATGGAAGCCCCACGACGAGCATGGTGCTTTCAACACCTCTTGAGAGGAAGCAGGTTTCAGGCCTCCTGAATAACCTGTAGGGTGGGTGATGTGACGTCCGAATCCTGGGGCCAGCCTGATACAGAGGCACTTCAGTGCGGTGTTACGTCAATCGTCAACACTTCAAAAGGAGCCAGATGGAACTCGTGTGGGCGGTGCGCTTGGAGTTCCACGGGCGGTTTGTCGGCATCATCCTTCCAGGGACTTTTTGCGATATAGTTTTGCGGCGTGCCTGACGGAAGCTCGAAGGCGTCCTGGATATCGATCTGTATGCTCTGTTGGTGATCGCTTGGGTTGCGTAATACCAGGATGCCTTTCCTCGGGCTCCAGGAGGCCCATCCATAGATTTCCAGCCATGCAGGATCGCCACCGATCCAGTGCGTGTCTTTCAATACGTCGGCATTCGCGCGAGACCATTTTGCCGCTTCCGCGAGGTCATCCCAGTTCGCCTGCGAAAGCAGCGAGGGGGTGATGTACATTTCCTGCAATTGCGTGCCGGTGCCGAAGTAGGAGCGGATCTCATTGCGAAAGTCGTTGTCTGGGTCCTTGCTGAGTTCCCTGTGATGTTGCGCGTAGATCATGCCATGCAGCATCAGGGAGTTCAGAGGGTATAGCGGCCCGGCCTTCACCACTTCTTTGTAGGTATCGGCGTCACGATAGGTGATCCAGCGCTCGCGATACGGACCTACTCCGGCGATGCTGTCGTCCTCGCCGCCGCGCCAGATGGAGTCCGCGTCCATAAGCCAGAAGGGTGAGGGATAGGTACCGGTGGTGAGGTTGATGTAGATATCCGGCTTCACTGCGCGCAGCTCGCCGATCAGATGGATGGCCGCAGAAAAATCACTGTCGAAGCTACTACCCTTGAAGACAGAATCCGCGTTGCCGGTTCCATCGAACTTGAACTGGTTGATGCCATACTTCTGGATCATCTCCATACACGCATCGCGAAAGCGCGCATAGTATTTCGGACCGGAGAGTGCGAAGCCACCATCGACAATTTCGTAGCCAGCAGCTTTGCCAAGTTCGACACGTTCCTGCTTCGGTTTGCCGTATCCTCCCCATGGAGAGAGCCAGACGCCGGGGGCTGCGCCGTATTTTGTCGCCGCATCCTTGATGGGCGTGAAGCCGTCGGGAAAGCCCTTGTTGAAGCTCCAGAGCGAGGCGTGGTTGTCCCAGCCGTCGTCGAAAAGATACGAATCAAGGGTGACACCGCGCTTCTCGTGAAGTTCGCGGCCGAAAGTGTTCACGCGATCCAGCGCGCCTGCCTGGTCGTACTGACTGAAGTAGCCCAGATCGTACCAGGAGTTGTAGTGCAGAAATGTTCGGTAGGGATGGGCGCGCTCGCGCTCCACGTAGCGCAGAAAATCTCTGCGCATCTGCCCGGTCTCCGCCACGCCGATGACCGAGGAGTAGGAAACAGACTGTTTAGCCGGTAGAGGCAGTTCGCGCTCAATATCGGCCACGGCCCGCTCTCCGACGACTTTGCTGTCGGAGAGCGGATGCTCAAAGCCCAGAAAGATGTTGCCCGCAACGATCGGCGAGCCCTTTACCGAGCCCACCACATGCGCACCGTCAAGATGTAGATCTATCAGCTGCACGCGGCTTATCGGCAGGTCATGGCTCCCGGAGGAGATGGTAACGATCTGTCGTACATAATTGGAGCCGTCACGCAGGATCAAACTCCAGTTGATGCGGGAGTCGTCGTTATCGGGTGCCAGCGTTACGTCGAATTCATGACCCGGCAGTCGGTCGGAATAACGGGACGCCTCTGGTTGAGGAGCAAGAACACGCATTGTTGGTTCGCCCACGGCCCGCAGATTGCTGGCTGTGTCGATCGAGCCATCTTTCAGCAGGATGGCAAAAGGCTTCGGCACGAAAAGGGTGTTTCCGTGCAGCCGGTCTGTAATCGTCAGATTGCTCAACTGGCCGTTGTCCATGATCCAGTCAGCGCTGATCTCCTGGTTTGAAAGCCGGTAGCTGTGTCCATGCACGCTCGCTTCGGCTTTTCCGGAGGACTGCGTCTGAGCCTTCAACCTGCCAGGGAGCAAGATGAAGACAAAAAAGAGAAGAACGCAGAGGTTGTAAGCAGCCATTGCTCTGCTCGACGTGCGATGTCGCACCACGGTGTAGGTCATCCTTATTCCCTCTAGCGGCGGAGCAGATACGAGACCACTGATCGCGCCTTTTCTGAAACACATTTGGTTCTATCACATCTGGGCGTCATTCGTAATCAAATGGAATGAATCGAAATTAAAGCAAAATGTACGCATTCTGAAGGCCCAATCCTGACAGGGTTCCGAGAAACAGCTTAAAGCCACGTATCGCAATCAAAAAATATTGTGTATGGTTGCGTAAATTCTTGTTGACTATTTCTTATTGTTTGTTTAGACATCTATTACCTGCTTTTCTGTGAAAAGGAAATGAAAGCTCTCAACCCGCTTGCCAGTACTTAAAGGGCGGGTATGAGCAAGCCGTATGCAGTTTCCCCGTCCGGTATTGCCGTTTTGCTTCAGGAGGCTTCCATGCGTAAAGACAGTCCTGCTTTCTTCGTGGTCATCGTGTTCCTGACCACGATTCTTTCCTTGCCTTGTCTGGGCCAGGAGTACCGTGCGACGATCACCGGAGTTGTCACGGACGCTTCCAAAGCTGTCATCCGTGATGCAGCAGTGAGTATCCGCAACCTCGACACCGGCGAAGTGATCAGGGTGAAGACAAATGCTGCCGGCGTCTATGCCGTGCCCTTTCTGCATCCCGGACAAAAGCTGGAAGTTTCCGTGGAAGCGCCTGGGTTTAGGACAGAAACTTATCCGCCTGTGGTGCTCTCTGTTTTGCAGAAGCAGACCGCGAATTTTGTGCTACAGGTTGGCTCCGCCACCCAGGAGGTGACGGTCAGTACCGAGGGCTACCAGGTGAGTCTTGACACGGAGAGAGCGGACCGCGGCACCGTGGTCGACAACAAAACCATGACCCAGATGCCTTTGAATGGCCGTAATGCGTTATCGCTGATGGATTATATCCCCGGCGTAACTAATGAAAACGGCGCGGGTAACGAAGGCTCCGGCTTGAACGTGGAAGGCTTTAATAGTTTCACGGTCAATGGCACTCCGGCAGGGAACACGGAGTACACCATCGACGGAATGTCGAACAATGCGCTGCCCTGGTACTCCATGGCTACACCGTCCTCCCTTCCTTCCATCGATGCACTTCAAGAGTTCAAAGTTACGACCACTCCCTACGATGCACAGAATGGCCGCACCGCCGCTGGCGTGGTCAGCATGGAGCTAAAATCGGGGACAAATGCTCTGCACGGTACTGTATTCGAGTTCGCAAAGCGCGGCTATATGGATGCCAATAGCTGGTTTAATAATTACCTCGGTTACCCTCGGGGAGCACACACAGAAGATCAGTACGGCTTTGAGATAGATGGTCCCGTCTATATTCCGCATATTTATAACGGTCGCAACAAGACCTTTTTTATGTTCAACTACGAACGGTTCAAAGAGGTACTTCCCACTACTCAAACGTACGATATTCCAAATGCGGCATGGCTCCAGGGGGACTTCTCCAATTTTGTCGATCAGTATGGGGCTCTGATGCCTGTCTTCGATCCCTCTACCGCAAATACAAACAACCCCACCCGGCAGATATTCCAAAATTCATCCGGGCAGTATAACCATGTGGACCCTAGCCGCCTTAATCCCATTGCGGTCAATGCAGTGAAGATGATGCTTGCCGCGGCACAGCCCACACCGATTCGGTTCCCTAACGAATTGCCGTGGGAGCAAATCTGGATAAATACCATTCCGAGCACATCAAGTTCCACAAATTACATCGTGAAAATCGACCAGATTCTTGGAAGTAAAGACCACGTGTCGGGAAGCTGGATTCGAGAGTACTATCCATCATTTCAGCCAAATACACCAGCGGATGTTCCCTGGTTCAACGGTTCTACGTATACGCAATATCACATGAATGCCGGTGTCGATTGGGTTCATACCTATAGCAGTAGCCTGATATCCGACGTTCACGTCAGCTATCAGAGGCTATGGGATGCCGATGGTCCCACGCCAGCGAATTTGAACTATGATCCTGCGCAACTTGGCTTCTCATCGTCTCTGCTTGGTCAGCTTCCCCTTAAGCGGGGTTTCCCGATCATCAACTTCAATATGCAGCAGCAGGCCTCAGCTACTGGCAATGGCTATAACAACTGGCTTGTCATGTCCCGAGATTTTTATAACTTTCCGAGTGACACCTATAGCGTATCTCCTACGATTACCTGGAATAAGAGCAAACATGGCCTCCGTGCTGGGATCGACATACGCACATCGCATACATCGAATCCTCTCCAATATGACAACACGATGGCCATCAACGCCAACGGCCAGGCCACCTCGGAATACTGGAATCAGCTCGCTTCGAACGACATCCCGACCTTGCCTGGTAGCACGACGCAACTTTCGCAAAGCTTTAGTGGAAATGCTGTACTCGATTTCCTAATTGGACAACCGAACAACGTAGCGGTGCAAAATCAACTCTTTCCTTACTACACCTGGCATTACTATGCGCCGTGGATTCAAGACGACTGGAAGATTACCCCGAAGTTCACCTTGAACCTCGGCTTCCGCTATGACCTGAACGGGCCGCCTACCGCGCGCCACAACTGGCTGAACACCGGGTTCGACTTCAACGTCATAAACCCAGTCGCTGTACCTGGCCTCGCCGCGCAGAAGGGTGGCATCACTTTCCCCAGCACCTCCGGAACCGACCTTCCGTGGGCGCGAGACTATACCAAGTGGCAGCCACGTATAGGCTTCTCCTGGCAGGCCCTTCCCGGCACGGTTCTTCGTGGTGGTGCTGGCCGGACTGTATTGAACTCCACCGACCTGCCTCGGGCGACGGGGTTCACCTACAACCCGGTATATAACAACTCCTCTGACGGTGGCCGCACCTATTTCTCCAACAACCTTGGCAATCCTTTTCCGAATGGAATTCCCTCAGTCCCTGGAGCCTCGCTGGGCCTGCTGACCAATGTCGGTCAAAGCGTCACGTTCGCGAATCCAAAATATAAGCTTCCTTCGGTTATCAATGGGTCTTTGGGGCTCGAGCAGGTCTTGCCCCACAATGGGAAGATGGAGATCAGCTACGTCATGACTAGAGGCTATGGTCTGACCGTAGACGGCGATTACAAGTACACCTATACCGGCATCGACGCAAACCCCGCGCTGTATCAAAGCTGTAATGCACTTCTCTATACGGCGGCGAACCCAGACCCGCAGCAGCAATGCCAGAATCTGACCCATAATCCTTACTATGGCGTGCCCGGTGTAACCGGAACTCTGGCGCAGAACCAAAGTACATCGCTTTACCAGTTAGCGCGTCCTTACCCTCAATTCACCGGTATCTCAGAGACCCTGAACAATTGGGGTAGAAGTTGGTACAACTCCCTGCAGGCCACCTATCAGCAGCGTCTTGGTTGGGAGCAGATTAATGCCTCATGGACCTGGTCAAAAACAATGATAGGCGGAGGGTATGTGGATGATATTTATTTGATACCTGTGCGCCACACCGCCGGAACAGACCGTGCGAATCGCATCACATTGACCAGCGTGCTGAATATTCCCGTAGGGAGGGGAATGAAATATTTTGCAGGGATGAACCGTCCGCTTGATGCAGCGATTGGCGGATGGGAGCTGGCAGCCGATGCATTCTGGGAAACCGGCCAGCCAGTTAAGCTCAATCTAGGCTACAACGTTATCGGCAATATTCGTTCTTCGATGGCGAAGCACAGTACACATGATGTGATTGACGAAGGCGTGAACCCATGCGTTGAGGTATGGCATGGCGCCACGCCTACGAAGCACGGTACCTACACGCTCCCGAATGGGCAGCCTCCCTCATCTTGCGCTGAAGGCATAGCCTGGCAGCAAGTTGCACCCTATGCTCCTAAGACAACCCAGGCATACACAGATCAGATTCGCGGACCCAGGGCGAGCCAGATCGATGTCAATCTGTCCAAGAGCTTTAAATTCACCGAGCGCGTCCGCATGCAGCTCCGTATGGAGGAGTTCAACGTGCTGAACCATCCCACCTGGTACAACCAGGTAGATATGACCCCCACAGATACGAACTTCGGAATGGTGAACAAACCGTTGACCGGAGGACAGTCTAACAATCCACGTCTGGGCCAACTGGGAGTGAAGGTCCTATGGTAGCCAGAACGTGCACATAGCGCACTGAGTATTTTGCAGTCATGGTGGCATGCTGTATCACCATCCGTTCCGTACATACTGATTCATTTTCAGACTTGAGCTGGAGCCTTGTCTATGAAGTTGCGAACACTGCTGACGGTTTGTCTACTGATGGTGCATAGCTACGCTGGCCTGAAATTATCTGCTGCGGAAACAGCACACTCTTTGGTAATACCTGGATTCACCGCATACTCTGAGCCCAATCCTGAAGCGCTGGAAATGTCTGACACGAATCCCATCAAGGGCTGGGCGGATGCGAATACCACCGTGGCCTGGTATGGACAGATTCGCGTAACCGGGAAGGTGAATGTAGCGGTACGCTTGCAGCTTCCGAAAGGTGACAGCTCGAAGCTGCGCATGAAAGTTGGCGACCGTGACCTTGCGGCAAAGATTGTTCGCGGCTCTGCAGGGGATATCACTGTTTCTTTTGGGTCGATGCGAATCAAAAAAACTGGAGCCTACCGCTTTGCGTTATCGGGGTTAGAAAAATCTGGCTCGGTCTTCGGCGATGTCGAGTCGTTGCTCCTCTCAGGGGACGCCGCGAAAGACGCGCTCTTCAATCTAACTCCGCAGCGAGGCGCGCCTTCCGTCCACCTTAACTTCCCGTTGCCAGACGGCGTCAAGGCCAAGTGGTTTTATAACGAGGTTACGGTAAAGACAGATCCTATCTGGTCATACTATGAAGCGTGTGGCTTTGCGCGCGGATATTTTGGAATACAAGTCAACAGCCCAACTGAGCGTCGCATCATCTTCTCGGTTTGGGACAGTGGTAAGGAAGCCGTGGACCGTGGCAAAGTTGCCGCCGAAAATAGAGTCCAATTGCTACAAAAAAGTCCGGATGTTGTCGCTTCCGACTTTGGCAACGAAGGCACGGGCGGGCATAGCCATCTAGTGTATCCCTGGAAGACCGGCGAGACCTATCGTTTCCTGGTCAGCGCGGAGCCGGATGGCGCGTCAACGGTCTATACCGGCTATTTCTACTTTCCGGAGAAGCATGCTTGGGAGCTGATCGCCAGCTTTCGCGCCCCCAAAGACGGTGAATACCTGCGGCATCTCTATTCCTTCAATGAAGACTTCGAAGGCGCGAATGGGCAGCAGAAGCGACTTGCGGAGTTCGGCAACCAATGGATTAAAACGACAGACAATCAGTGGATAGAGTTGACCAAGGCGCGCTTTACGCACACGGCGCGTGGGATCTACAAAGATCGCATCGACCGCGGTGCAGGCGTTATTGGCAACCAGTTTTACCTTACTAACGGCGGCTTCAAAGCAGAGACGATGGAGTACAACGATGAAATCAGTCGTCCGGCAACCGGGCGACAACCTGATATTGTGCTACCGGCACTGTTGCATTAACTAGCTAAGGCGCAGCATGGCTAACTATTTTTAAATTAGGTAGACAATGCCACGGCGAATTGAAGCCGAGGGCGTCGCAGCCGCACGGCTCAGATCTCACATTTATAGTAAACAGATAATCTTGCAAGCTAAACTTGCAAGATTATCTGTTCGTTATATATGATCATATTGTTATGCCGAGAAAGACGTTCGAAACCTCCGTAATCGATTTTGGTCAGTCCATTGGCCTATTGGTGCGCCGCGCGCGAACGGCTGCTGCTTCCCATGAGCTTTCATGGACTGAGACTAGCGTTCTGAAGCGCCTCGCTCACGATGGACCTTCAACCACCGCCGATCTCGCACGCACGCAAGGCATGAGGCCGCAGTCGATGCGACCTATCATCGCAACGCTTGAGGAAATGGGCATGGTCGAGCGCAAGCCGCATTCGACCGACGGCCGCCAAGTGAATCTTGAGCTGACCGCCAAGGGAGCCGCCACGCAGAAAAGCGTGGGCGATGCAAAACGGACGTGGTTGGCGCAAACTATCGCCCAGCTCGATGAACAGGAGCGGGAGACGTTGTTCGCGGCCGGTAGGATCATCAAGCGCTTAGTAGAAAGTGATCCGCAATGAGAAACGAACGCAGCTTGTGAGTAAAACCACAATCAGTCCGGATAGACAGGAGACCTTCCTCCCCAAAGGTTCGATGTCGCACGCCTGGCGAGCACTGCGACACCGCAACTTCAGGCTCTTCTTTTTTGGTCAGAGCATCTCGGTGATTGGCACCTGGATGACAAGGCTGGCTACAACCTGGCTGGTCTATCACCTGACCCATTCGGCGCTACTACTTGGCATTGTTAGTTTTGCAGGGCAGATTGTTTCATTTCTGCTGGGGCCATTTGCGGGTGTCTGGGTCGAGCGCCTCGAACGCCGCAAGCTCCTGGTGTGGACGCAAGCCTTTGCTGCCGTGCAGTCGCTTGCCCTGGCCGCACTTACTCTGGCACATGTCATCACTCTCTGGGAGATCATCGCCCTTACCGCTTTACAGGGTGTGATCAATGCGTTCGACATGCCTGCGCGCCAATCCTTCCTGGTGCAGATGGTCGAGGATCGTAACGATCTCAGTAACGCCATCGCCATCAACTCCTCGATGGCAAATGGCGCGCGGCTGATCGGCCCGGCCATCGCTGGCCTGGTGATCGCAGCTTTCGGCGAAGGCGGGTGTTTTCTGATCGACGGTCTCAGCTACCTTGCTGTGATCGCATCCTTGCTGCTCATGCACATCAAGTTGTTAAACACCCGTCGCAGCAAGGCCAACATGTTCGAGCAGATGCTCGAGGGGTGGGACTACATACGTTCCTTTCGGCCTATCCGCACGATTCTTCTGCTCTTTTCGTTTATCAGTCTGATGGGTTACTCCTGGTCCGTTGTCCTGCCGATCTTCGCTGCTCAGGTGCTGCACGGCGGCGCGACAACCCTCGGCTGGCTTATGGGAGCCGCAGGCATCGGTGCGCTTGTGTCGGCACTTTCCCTTGCGGTCCGCAAGTCGGTCGTTGGGCTGACGCGTATGCTTCAGATTGCTATTGCGATGCTGGGAGGCGCACTGATTCTCTTCGGCCTGTCGCATACGTTGTGGCTGTCGCTTGTACTGATTGCCTTCGTCGGCTTCGGCATGCTCCAGGCTGCGTCCGTTAGCAACACAATCATCCAGTCGCTGGTGCCAGAAGATAAACGCGCTCGCGCGATGAGCTATTACACGATGGCCTTCTTCGGCTCGGCGCCGTTCGGCAGCCTGTTGGCTGGCACGCTGGCTGACCGGATAGGAGCGCCGCACACTGTCATCATTACTGGCGCGTTCTGTGTCGCAGGCTCGCTCTGGTTCACGCTCGAACTGCCGAAAGTCAATGCGATCATAGGCCTGATCTATCAGCAACAAGGCTTACTGCCCGCGAGTGATACGGACCTCGTTGTCGAGGAGACTGAATCCGCAATATGAAGTTTTGACAAACGAACTACTTGAATCCTCACTAAGGAGAACCATAGTGCCCTGGTATGACTACATTGCTACTTTCTTCGCCGGAGCGTTGCTGTCGAACGTTGTGCCTCATTTCGTGAATGGTGTATCGGGTGACCCTTTCCCGACACCGTTCGCTAAGCCTCCAGGAAAAGGATTGTCCTCGCCGACGGTGAACGTCGTATGGGCGCTCTTCAACCTGGTCATCGGTTACGTCCTATTCCTGGTCGGAAGGGTATCGAGCGGAGACCATATAACACTTGTCGTCTTCTTCGCAGGGATCGCTGCCATCAGCATCTTTGCGAGCGCGAACTTTGCAAAGAAAGATACCAAATAACAGCTACAAGAGCTCCTAGCCAGACGCCATTAGTGGAAGGAAAGATCATGCCTTTAACCACTCTCGATACCAACGCTGCCTTGATCGTGATTGACCTGCAGAAGGGGCTCGTTGCCACACCCGTCGTTCACCCCATCGACGGAATCATCGGACGATCTGCCCAACTTGCACGCGCTTTCCGCGAGCGCGGTCTGCCTGTCGTTCTCGTCAGTGTCGCAGGCGGAGCTCCCGGGCGTACCGATGTGGCACGTCACAGGATGTCACTTCCGCCCGACTTTACCGAGCTTGTCCCTGAACTCGGTCAGCACGCGGACGATATACTCGTCACGAAACAGAGAGTAGGCGCATTCCTCGGCACATCATTGGATGAAACCCTGCGCCAGCGCGGCGTCACGCAGATTTTCCTGACGGGTATTGCCACGAGCAATGGCGTTGAGGCGACGGCGCGCAGCGCCTACGATCTTGGCTATAACCTGGTGCTTGTCACGGATGCGATGACGGACCGGGACGCCGATATGCACCGTCATAGCGTTGAGAAGATCTTTCCCCGGCTCGGCGAGACGGATACAACCGACAACGCGCTGAAACTATTGCACGGCTGAAGGGGCGGCGTAGCTCTCGGATGCCGGAAATTATCAACGTTGAGAAACTGTTACCTTGAAAGAATAGGTCCCGGCTGGTAGTTCATAGACGCTTTGATCGTCTTGTTTTGCCGCTACTCGTTTGAAGGAACTATGCACAATGGTGTCACCGTTGATGGTATAAGCCTGTTCCTGTGCAGTTGATAAAGGCAGACGCCCGGTTGTATTCGGCGGTATCGTAACCTTCCATGCCGCTTCTCCCTTGGTTAGCGTCCATGCTGATCGGATCGCGCCATATGGAGATTCGTAGGAGAAGTCCAGACTACCCAAACGCTCGTCAAAATTTGGATGCAGATAGATGGTATGGAAACCGGCATCCTCTGCGACAGTATCGATACCGGCGGCGTACCGGTAGATCCATTCTGCAACAGCTCCATAAGCATAGTGGTTGTAAGAATTCATCCCGGGCTGGTCGCGCATCTTGTCGCCATTCCAACGCTCCCACATCGTAGTCGCGCCATGTTCCACCATGTACCCCCACGAGGGATATGCTGTATTCAGTAGCAACCGATAGGCTACATCGGCATGTCCTGTGTCGGTCAGGACCTCTAAGAGATATGGTGTGCCGAGAAAGCCTGTCCCAAGCCGCCATTCGTTTGCCGCGATCCGATCCACCAATCTCTTTGCAGCGAGCGGACGCGTGGCTTCAGGCAGCAGATTCATGTGCAGCGCCAATACATATCCCGTCTGCGTTTCCACCGGCTTTACACTACGATTTTTCTCAGCCTCATCCGACGAGGCTGATGAGGGGGAGATAGAGCTGACTAGACCATCTGAATGCACATACTCCTGGTTGAAAGCCGCTTTGATCTTTTCGAACAAGCTGGCATACCTACGCTCATCTTCTGTTCTGGCCAGCGCATGAGCCATCTCTTTCATCAAAGTCACGTCATACGCCCAGTACGCGGTTGCAATAAGCTCCTGCGAGGTGCGCCCTTCGGGGGCCAACCAGTCTCCAAAGGCTATGCCAGATTTATTCTTCCAGAGGTAATCAGGATTGGCATCCTGAATGGCTGCCAGGTATCGCTCCATTCCGTCCCAATTCTGCTCGATGATCTTCAAATCGCCACTTTGTATCCACGAAGTCCAGGGAACAATCACACCCGCATCGCTCCATCCAGGCCCATAGCCAGGATTCGGCTTGGCAGTACCAGGCGCATAGATCCCATACATCGCAGTCCCGGTCTGCGTTCCGCGCAAATCAGTAGCGTACTTACGCGAAAATGCGGTGAGATCCATGTTGAAGCTGGCTGTACGCCAGAATACCTGTGCATCTGCAGTCCAGCCCAGCCGCTCATCACGCTGAGGACAGTCGGTAGGCACACTCACGAAATTAGAACGTTGTCCCCAAAGGATGTTGCTCCACAACTGATTGACCATCGGACTGCCGGTTTCCAGATGCGCTGTAAAGGGGGCATCCGTGTGTAATACAACTGCCTTCACAGCATTGAGCGGAAGAGCGGTGGTCAAACCAGAGACCTCAAGATAGCGAAAACCATGAAAGGTGAAGGAAGGTTGGTACTCCTCCAATCCTTTCCCACTCAGTATGTAGTGGTCTGTGGCCTTGGCATTTCGCAAGTTTTCTACATACAGTGTGCCATCAGCGTTTAGTATTTCTCCAAAACGCATCCGTACATCCGTGCCGGCCTTCCCGCGGACCTTTATCTTAGCGACACCAGCGATCTCCTGACCGAAATCATAGATATAGATGCCAGGTTGAGGGGTGGCCACTGTCTTTGCCGGCAGGGTCTTCATCTCGCGAACGGGCTGGAACGATTGCGACACAAGCTCCAGCTCGTGCGGATGAATTACTTCTGCGGAGTTCCACTTTGTATCAGAGAAAGCTGGTGTGTCCCAGCCAACCTGGAGTTGGCGTGCATCGTAGGTTTCGCCATTGTAGATTTCTGCAGAACTGATAGGCGAAGCATCTGCTTTCCACGATTCATCTGTTGTAACCCACTCCACTGACCCATCCGTATGCTCGATCCTCAACTGTGCTTTCAATGCGGGAGGAGTCGTGCCATAGTTGTTGCCCTGACCAATCCACTCAAGCGGCGTTGCATACCAACCCGGAGCGAGATACGCCCCTATAGCGTTATTTCCCTTTTGCAGAAGTGAAGTCACATCGAAGACCTGATAGGTGACACGCTGCCGGTAATCTGTCCATCCCGGCGAGAGGATCTGGTCTCCGACCGGCTTACCATTCAAACTAAACTTATATGCACCGAGCGCCGTAGCATACAGCCGGGCTGATGCTACAGGCTTAGCTACATGAAAACTACGTCGCAGAGCGGCAACAGGCGGAGTGGGTAGAGGTTTTCCTAGTTCGTCCGATCCACCAAAAGGGTCGCGTGCAGACGGATATAGTTCCGGCTGAGTCCAGGAATCGTCGCTGTACTGCGGTGTATACCAGGCGCCTGACGCGTCGAATGCGGATTTCCAGGTCGGATCTCCCGTCTTCAGAACCTCGGAGGTGCCGTCCGTCATCTCCACATAAAGAGTCGAACTCATGGGTGTCTGACTACGGTCTTTTCTTCCGTAGAGAGTAGCCTCAACAGCAAGAAGGTTCCTGCCAATATGGAGCTCCAGTGTGACGTCCTTCCACGCATATGTTCTCCAGGGAAGACGACCCCAGGGTGGCTGTGATGTTGCGCTCAAGACTTGTTTGCCGTTGACCCATGCGGCGGTAGTATCTTCGCCGGTTGCGTACAGAATGGCGGTCTTCACGGTTTTAGGCAAATTGAAGGCAAGCCGGAGATCATGTCGCGTATCCGCGGTGCCTTTATAGTCCCGAACAGCCGGATTGGTGACCCATGCAGCATCCGCTTCACGCAAGGTGCGATGCTCGGCATCCTCATAACCAATCCACTGTGCGTGCCAGTTTGTGGCGTCGAGAAGCCCTGTCTCCCACCAACTTATATCGCTCAGTGGATAGGGTCTGCCATTTTTATCCCACACCTGAACGCGCCAGTAGTAGCGCTTTTCCGGTGCCATTGATGGCCCACTGTATAAAACAGCGATGGACCGATCCGATTCCACGCGCTCGCTGCTCCACACATCGGCTCTTCCATTCGCCAATAGATCGGGATTGCTCGCCACCAGTATCTTGTAGGCGGTTTGTCTCGCTCCGGGACGGCTATCCTGCAACTTCCATGAAAGCAGGGGTCGCTTTGTATCGACACCCATTGGGCGAATGAGCGAGTCGCACTCGAGCTCTGCGGGCTTCAATGTTGCGGCAAGCTCTGCTTTAAATCCATTGCGCTGTCCGTACATACTCAATGGTATGCATAAAAGCAAAATGCTTTTACCCAAAGCAAATGACTTCTTCATGACCCTCACTCTTCTCACCAATTTACAGCATGACGCGTATGACTCTGCGACCGTCCCGACTAACTTTACGTCAAGGCGGCCATTGAAGAACAGTAAGGTTTTAACAGATGTCCAAACCTTACTGTCTTAGAAACTGAATTTCAATGCTAGTTGGACATTGCGAGGGATGTTCGTCTGCGCAAAGTTGGTGAGTGCTCCGAAGTTAGAGTCATTAACACCAGTACCGGGCTCGGGGAGTCGGCAGTTTCATAGGCTCTCTGTTTGGATTCCTACGCTCTGTTCAGAAAGCAAGCTGGCGATACTTTCTGCGACGAGGCCGGCCCACTTCCTATAGAGGCTTTCCCCGGGATGGTAGCCATCTGTCGCCATTTCCTTTGGATTAGTAGCCCATTGAAGCGAGACATAGACAATGTTCCGCTGGCCTCCAATCCATTTGTAAAGTTGCTTATCAAGCAAATGCGCGCATCTCCCTAAGTACCAACGAAGTGGTTGTGGCGCAACGGGTGTAAGGTGTAGTGGAGGCAAGCCACTAATTACCACAAACTGTGCTCTGACCCGCGGCAAAAGCACATGTATCAACGCCTCATAATCTGCAACGAATTGACGCGGCGTTCTTTGCGAAGTGACATCGTTAACGCCTAGAGCTATTACAAGTACATCGGCGGGCAAAAGCTCTTGACCTTTCACGAACTCGAACGCTTGGCTGGTGTTTATACCCGACTTGGCAACGAGCTGCCACCGAACCGAACGATCAAGCTGCTTCGCCAGAATTGAGGCGACTTGGAACGCCAAGGCAGCTGTCTGATGCCGAACACCAACCCCAGCCATAGTCGAGTCGCCTACAAAGAGCAGCTTCAAGTCGGATCGACTACCTTCACTCAAGATGACACCGGTTCGTTGGCCTGCCGCTTCGGGAAGACGCAGAGCCGTTCGACGCATTTTTTTGCCCTGGGCAAAGAGCACAGGGGCTAGCATCATCTTGTAGATCCACATCATTCTCATGGGGCAATTGGAAACCGGACTTGCTTCTCGAGCTAGTGTAGCCCTCCTGATTGGAAGTTTCACAAAACGGATTAAGGGATCTAACGTCGGTAACTCAAACCGACTCACTACCAAAGAGCAGTTCCGTTTGTTCCGAAATTGGGACGGAAACTAAACTCACCCTGATCTTTGCAGCGAGCAGTGCTGTTACTCCAGTGGCAGCCGATAAAACGGATGGATACCAACCGGACCAAGCAGCCCTGACGGCAGAAGCGTGGAATCCTTCGTGTACTTGCGAATATTCGTCCAGGTGTAGTGTTTGGCGGTGGATGACTGTGCATCGCCTATCAGGCGATTTGGCCAGAGATTCGTGACGTCGACCTCAATAAGGTTATCGCCGGCGTGAAGCATGGAATCGACGCGTAAGCTGTATGGAGCTTTCCAGCGAACTTCGGCCGGCTTGCCATTGATCCGGACAGCAGCCACTTCATGTACTTCGCCAAGATCAAGCCATCTGGAACGGGTTTCCGCAAGTTGCTCGGGGGTGAGGTGAAGTGTTGTCCGATACGTTGCAGTGCCGGAAAAGTAGCGCACGCCGGGATCGGAGAAATTCGTCCACGACTGTAAATGGTTCACCTGGAGTTGTGGTGGCGCGCCCCAGTTGTCGGGAAAATTCAGCGTCCAGGGGCCTGAAAGAGGAATGTCCGCTACGTGAGCGGCATTGGCGGACTTGACCGTCCCATCGGCGAATGTGACCTGGTATGCGCCGGCATCCGGCGTATGCAGCACAGCCGCGCCATCTTCCATCTGGACGGTCATATTTGGCGGTAGCGCAAGCTGATCCGCATCCGCGGCGGAATAGAGAACCCTGCCGTCGTGGGTGATGCGGGTCACGCCGTTCTTCACCGCAGGATGGCGGAAAATGACAAAGATAGAGCCATAGGGCTCAAGCGCAAGGGGTAGGCTGGTGCGGTGGCCGTTCGTGGCAGCAAACAGAAGAGTCTGGCTTGCCTCGCCGGTGACTGCGTCGAAGATCTCTGGCTGTTTGTCCGCAACACGCAGAGTAACGGTCGCCTGTAGCGGTTGCGGTTGTGTATTTCGAATGAAGTATATGTCTGTGTCTTTGGTACGGCGATGGACATAATCGAGGAACTCGGTGCGCTCTGCCGAAGCCTCGAAATCAGGGAGAAGACCGGCAGCGCCGAGTGCGGCGTGAGAGGACTGGGTGCAATAAAGCTGGCCCTTGCCAATCACGGCACGGTGATCGGGGTTTTGTTCACACCTGGACCACAGGGCGTCAGCAATCGCAGCGAACTCCTTGGCGTCTCTATCAGGAACGATGCCCTGACTCCGTAACGGACGGACTCCAATCAAGGTGCCTCCAGCTATCACATAACGCTGGGCCAGTTTCAGCACAGAAAGAGGCACAACCTGTGAACGAGGAAGTGCGAGGGCCCGATACTGGATGCCTTCAGGAGTCCGCATGATTCCGGCGTCGAAGGAGATTCTATTGAGAAGAGCATCCGTATTAGTCACGTCATAGTCGAAACCGGGGAGCACCTGCGCGGGATCGTCCCCTTTAAGGCGAACAAAATTGGGGACGTTATCGCCGTAGTAGTAGAGAACGTCCGCAACTGGCAGCCCCTGCTGTAATAGAAACTGCGAGCGGTTCAGGTAACTCAGAAACTGACCTGCATAGCGCCACCAGGTGACGTTTGGATTGAGATGTGTTCCGGCGAAGTACTCCTGGCCGGGAAGGCCCAGTTCGGGAGGTGAGGACGTGAACTCATGCCATACCAACCGGTTCATGCCTTCGGTGAGGGCTTGGTCGAAGGCGGGCTTTAGATTCATCCCCAGCGACTCATTCCATTGATTTCCTATGGAGGTCATACCCTCGGCAGCGACCAGTGGACGGCCATAGATGTGAGCAGCGCTGGCAGCCTCCTTTACGAAGAAGCGATCAGCATCTGCGGAGCGATGCTCATGTGACATTGCCCAATACTCGGTTTGAGGAATAGCGCTCGAACGGAAGGTCTCGAGTGCATCGAAAGGAGCGCCATGAGGGCCGCCCGACTCGCATTGAATGCCGAGGCCGAATTTTACAGAGAGTTGGGCGAGGTGATCGTAGTGACCACTCACGAGATCGGCGACGGTTCGACGAAGGTCCTCCAGAAACCTGGTGCTGAGATCGCGGCTACCTACGATACGGCCGGCCACCACCGGAAGATAAGGCACAGGATCGTAGCCGCGCCGACGGCGAAACTCTTCTCGAAATTTGCCAGTCCAGTTGGTGCCGCCTAGCTCCCAGCTATCGGTGGCGAGATATTTGAGGCTTCGACCAACATAGGGTTGCGCCACGGTGAGCAGAGGTAAAACGTTCTTGTTCCAGTAGCGATCAAGCGCAGCGGGATCGAGGTAGTCGATGGCGAGCCCCTGCCATGCACCGCTGGAGGTAGATACGCGCGCATCGGAGTCGGTGTAGCCGATCTGCATAATCTCCCAGCTCTTCCCACCCGTGGAAGGCGGCGCCCAGTTCACCTTGCCATTGGCGTCCACCAGATCAGTGATATCGCGCACCTCGGAAAAATTGAAGTCTTGCTCGTCGCTACCTGTAGATGTATCTGTAAGTAGGCGCGTCAGGTCAGGCATGGAAAAACCTGCCTCTGTAGCAGCCGACTTTAGGGCGAGATCGGCTAAAGGCTTGCGTGCATCGCCGGACTGTCCAGGCAGGTTCAATCCATGACGCAACGGGTAAGCGAGCACCGCAATCTGGCGGAAGAAGCCGTTCTTGATGGGAGGCTGTGCCAGTGATATGGAGCCGGCCTCACCGGGATGTATAGAGGTTCGAGACCATGTAAGCAGCTTCGAGGCTTCTTCCGGTTGAACATCCGGGCCACCCAGATTCCAGCCGCTGGTGATGCTAAACGTCACCTCAAGGCCAAGCTGATCCGCCACACGGAGTGCATGAAGGTACAGTTCTGTCCATGCAGGGCTGCCGAACTCGGGGCCTGCGGGGACATTATCGTTTCCTACCTGGTTTGCACCGTTGGCATCCACGAGGAGGAGTCCGCCGTAGCCCTTGTGCTGCATCTCGGTGAGATCGCGTGTGATGGTCTCCTTGGTCGTGTGACCGTTGAGCCACCACCAGTAGCAGCGAAGCCGAGCGGAGGGAGGCGGGTTGAGGAATCCGCTGCGAAGGGGGTCTTGATTGGTGGTGCGAGGGGTTTTGGATAACTGGGCGTGCAAAGGGGGAAAGTATACCGGCAGAAATGCCAGGGCTAGGGCAAGGTGTTGTGCTCGAGGAAGCGGTGGCCTGATCATCAGTATGTCTCTTTGTGGACTATCTGTTATCGAAAGGATTTGAGGAGAATCGGGCAGAGCGACGAGGTAAAAGTAAGCCACGCTGTGAGGCCGCTGAAGACCTCACAGCATGGCTTGGATTTCGGGTTAGAAGTTGATGCGTGCGGTGAGCTGTGTGAGACGTGGGTCATTGGCCTGAGTCCGGGTGACAGTACCGAACGCGCTGTTGCCGAGACTTGTGTTTGGGGCGCCGAAGTTGGGAGTGTTGAGAACGTTGAAGAACTCGCCGCGGATCTCCAGGCTGGTGCGCTCCTTGATCCTGAACTGCTTGAAGAGGGAGAGATCCATGAGTGGATGGACGCGCTGGCGGACATCGTTCAGGTATGGACCAACGTTGTTGAGAGTGAAGTTGAGGTGTTGTTGAAAGGCCGGGATAGAGGTAGTGCTGTCGCAGGCACCCGTCCCAACGACATTCTGTACGGCTCCAGTGGTCGCATTGACACTCTGATAGCAGGTGTTGAAGTAGTGGGCATAGGTCGCATTCCCCAGGCGCGGGCTCGAGAGCAGCGTGACATTTCCTCCGCTTGTAGTGCTGCTCCCAGGCGTGGAAACGAGATTGCCATTCTGCGCACGAAGGACGGAGTTGATCTCCCAGCCGCCGATAGTCAACCGCTCATAGGCCGGCTTTCCGGACAGTGTTGGGAGCTGGTATGTGGCGACCAGGTTTGCGACCAGGTTTGGATTTGGATCTTGATAGCGGAAAGGAGAGGTGAGGGGGTCCTGGGCATTGAGGTAGATGTTCTGGTCCATGATCTTGGACCAAGTGAAGTTGCCCATGACAAACAGGCCGTGGTTGACCTGTTTGGTAACACTGGTTTGCAGGGAGTTGTAGAGAGCGCTTCCATAGGAGGCATAGGCATCGGTGACGGTGCCGAACTCCGGGAACGGGAGCAAAATATACTGTCGCTGGATGGATGCTCCATTGAGATTGCCATTGGTGGGAATGAGACCGGCCATTGGATTGGTAACGGTTCCCTGAAGAAAAGTAACTCCAGACGGGCCCCGATTGAAGTACTGTGCCGAGAGAGCGTTGATGTTCTTGCTGATCTCAAGCTGAGAGACCTTGTTTCCGACATAAGCAATGGTGAGCACCATGCTGGCCGGAAGCTGGGTCTGGGAGCTGACGGAGTACTGGATCATCTTGGGATTTACGTGATTGGGATCGGGGAAGGTAAGATTCTGCCCGATCTGAGTGGCTAGGCCCAGAGAACTGCCGGTAGGCAGGTTGACTCCCGATGGAAATGGATTGGCGAAGCTGGTTGCGGGGTGGGTGTTATCGGTGGTCCCTACATAGTTAGTCGTGGCACTAAAGCCCTGGCCGAGAGGGTTTTCCAGGGTGTTGAAGTAGATGATTCCGATTCCACCACGAAGCACGACGCGCGGGTTGAGTTGGTATGCGACGCCGAAGCGGGGTTGGAAGTTATTGAGATCCCTGGGGTAGGGGAAGCGGTTAGCACTAGAGACGAACTGCAAGCCACCAAGAAGGGTAAGGCCAGAGACGGAACTTTGCAGGGGATTGGCGCAGGTAGTGCAGAACCCGGAGTTCTGACGGTTGTAGCGATCGGTGAAAGGCGACTCATAGTCCCAACGCAGACCCATATTGACAGTCAGTTTACTGCTGAGGCGCCAATCGTCCTGAACGAAGTAGGCCTGGTAGGACTGCTGGAGGGCGAAGGCAACCTGGTTGCTGTAACTTACAGTGCTGCCGGTTGGACTACTGGGGTAACCGAGGAGTAGAGCTGCTATGGGGTCTCCAGAGCTTGCATCAGCTCCGGTGGCTGCGCTCACCGAGTTTTGTTGCGTGAACTGGCGGGTGAAGTTGAAGACCCCCAGACCGCTCTGCGGATTCTGAACGTTGTAGCGGCTCAGGTTGCCATCGAAGCCGATACGAAGAGAGTGCTTGCGAATGATTTTGGAGACGAGCAACGAGGCGGACCCGAGAGTGAACTCGCTGATCTGGCCAGAGTTTCCAGCTGCGAGACCATCGGCTGTCGTTCCCTGGGCGAGGTAGTTGTCGGTGAAGGTCGATCCAGGGAACGACTGATAGGGCAGGCCAGTTCCGTTGATGTTGATCGTAGAGAGATCGAAAGTATTGCCAGGATAGACAAGACCAAAGGGGTGGTAGATGACGCCAAGGCGGGCGTCCACCACGTAACCATGTGGCAGCACACTTACATAGTCCAGACTGCCACCCATATTGTTGCGGTAGACGGTATATCCGATGCCCGAGGGGCCAATGTTTTTGGGAAAACCCTCATTCGGTTCGAGTTGATTCAAGACGGCTTTGAAGAAGGTCGCGTTGAACTTGTTGTTTTCAGTGATGGAGTGGTCCGCACGAGTCACGAACGAGAAGTATTTATTGGGTTCCGAGGTGTCGGATGAGATGTAGTTGATGGTACGGCTCAGGCTGCTGTTCGGAACTGGAAAATAGCTCGCGTACGCCGAGCCTACGGCGCTGATCCGGCTGGCCGGAATGATGTTTCCCGGAAAGAAGGCAGTACGGTTTCCTTTGCTATCGACTGCAGAGGTTGGATCGTAAAGCTGCTGCCCGGCTCCGGCAACGCAGCGACCGGTCGAGTCGAAGTTCGTGCAGAGGCTGGAGAAGTTGCCGCCCAGTTGGGCTGCGGTTGGGACCAGGGTCGAGTAGGGGAGCGGCTGATGTAGCTGGATTCGCTCGTAGGCAATCATGAAGAAAGTCTTATCGTGGGCGTTATAGAGGTGGGGGATGCTGAGCGGGCCGTCGAGGACGAAGCCGGGTTGGCTCCACTGATCGTTGACGCGATGGGTCGGGGAAGCAGCGTTGACTGCGCCGTTCTGATTGGGGACACGCTCGTAGGTATTGGCGTCGAGGTAGGTATTGCGGAAGACGAAGTAGGCTGAGCCGTGGTAGGTGTTCGAGCCGGAGCGGAGGACAGTATTGAGGACCGTACCGTTGCCGTGTCCGTATTGGGCATCGTAGAGAGCGGTCTGTGTGTTCATCTCCTGGACAGCCTCTGGAGAGGGAACGAACCCAGTGTAGCCTGCTCCGGAGAGACGCTCGGCGGGATCGTCGGGGATGCCGTCGAGCGTAAGACGGTTGTGACCAGAGCTGCCGTTGGCGAGGATCTGCACGGCAGTTCCACTGAAGGGGTTAGTGAAGCCGCTGGCCTTGGATTGCATATAGGCGCCGGTGGTGACTCCCGCGGCGAGGGTAGAGAGAACGAAGGGGTTGCGACCGACATTAGGGAGATCGGTGACCTCTTTGGCACCGAGAGTCGTCTCAAGAGTAGCCGAACCAGTGTTGAGGGGTGCGGCTTCGGTGGTAACGATTACCTTATCAGCCTGTGTTCCGACCTGGAGAGAGAAGTCAGTCTGCAGGTTGGAGCCTGCGGTGAGGACGATGCCACTATGGGTCTCGGCACGGAATCCCTGGCATTCGACGGTGATGTCGTAGGTTCCGGGCGTGAGAAATGGAATCGAATACCCGCCCGAGCCGTTGGTGACCGACTTGGTCGTGAACTTAGTGGTGGTATTGGTTGCCGAAATCTCTGCGCCGGCAACCTTTGCTCCGGTTGAATCGCTGACCTCGCCCGTAAGGTTTGCCAGATACTGCTGCGCTCGGCTTGGGACAACTGTGCCAAAACTGAGCATCAACAGTACCCCTAAGCAGATGCGTTGCCCAACTATGCGAATCTTATACACAAGAACCTCCAAAAAAGGGGAGAGATGTTGGACTAATAACTGTCGTTTGTTGATTGATGTCTCGGTCTAGTGCATATAAAAGCGACGCCTTGAAGACATACAACAGTCGATTTCCTGCCACGAATGGGCAAGTTAATTTACCGTTTGGTAACGCAAGTATTTACCGTAAGACCCGCATTAAGGCGCGTCCCAGAGTGTCGAATATGCAGTGTTATCTTGCAGATACGGAGCTTCAATGGGCCCTTCAAGGCCTTTAGCCGGAGCGCCGCCAGGACGAGATCATACGATTAGAAACAATTCTTCTAACGGTATGAGACACATGGTTTGAGTGCTAGACTAGGAACGTTTTTCAAACACGCGTGCATACAACATGGCTTCAATAATCAATACTCCGATGCCGGAGGTCGTAGACGACCAACTGAGCATCGACGAGCGGCGCGCTTTAGTAGAACGCATAGCAGCAAGTGTGCAGCTCAGGCGATCGGCTCGCTTGCGTGATTTTCTACTCTACGTCGGACGACAGGCTCTCATAGAGGGCTGCCCAGAGATCAACGAGCAGGAGATCGGCGCCAAAGTCTTCGGCAGATCTTCTTCCTACGATAGAAGTCAGGACAATATTGTTCGGGTCAACGCCACAGAACTGAGAAAGCGCATTGATCTGTACTTCGCGTCGGAGGGAGCTCACGAATCTCTCATCATCGAAATTCCTCGCGGCGGCTACAAGCCCATTTTTCGGAGACGCACCCCCAAGCTTCAGGAGCACCCGTCACTCTCAGTAGTCCCATATCAGTCAACGGTCTCCTTGCCAGGTGATGTTGACCCTGCGGCACGGAGTGTCTTCCCCAAGGCTGCACGTATATTGTGGCCAATGCTGAGCCTGGTTTTTGCGGTTGTTTGCCTGGTGCTCTTTCAACAAAACCGCACCATGCGGAAGACGCTTTACGCGTGGGATGGAAAACCAGCAGTAGCGGCCTTTTGGGCAGACTTCCTCCATTCCCATCAACAGACCGATATCGTCCTGCCCGATGCCTCAGTCACTCTCATCGAAGACCTCACCCAGCATCCCATTTCGCTCGGTGACTATCTGAGTCGCAATTACATGCGTCAGGTTCAGGCTTCGGATGTCAGCCCGGATCGAAGATTCGATTTGAACCAGATTTACAATCGAAACCTGGTTACGTTCGGCGATTTTCGTGCGGCACAGCAGATTCTTGCGCTTACTCCTGTTTCTTCATCGCTTCACCTAGCGCTCTCGCGCTACTACATGGCTGACTCAATCAAACGCAACAACGTCATTTTGATTGGGGGCAAAAAGGCGAACCCCTGGATTCGACTCTTCGATGACCAGATGAACTTCAGCCTCGACTACGATGCTGCTCATTCTCAAGGCTTCGTTGCGAACCGTAATCCGCAGCCAGGAGAAGAGACAATCTACTCGGCACCAGTCGACCCAAATACGCTCACCAGCTACAGCGTCATCGCCTACTTGCCAAATCCAAGCCGGACTGGCAACGCAATCATTCTCGCAGGAATGGACTCAGATGCTACGAACGCAGCCGCCGAGTTCTTGACATCGGAAGAGCAGTTAGAAAAATTCCAAAAGATTCTCCATCTCCAGACCTTCCCTTACTTTGAAGTTCTTCTCAAGACATCTCGTCTCAGTGGAACTTCATTCAGCGCCGAACCCATCGCCTACAGAACCTATCCAGGCCTTCACTAAGCAGCCCTGAGATGGAAGACAACAACACATCGGTTTTGCGTCGGCTGCAACAGCCTGATCGTTTAGAGACTTTAACTGTCTCAGCGTCCTCGCAGGTGCTGCAGTGAGCGTCCGACAATAACCCATGAGCCCTGACTTCTGTGAGGCAGCCAAGACCGTCGACTCTTCACTCGATCCGGTAAGCGTGTTTATGGGAGGTCATCTCCATATCGTATTGGAGATGTCTCTTCCATTTCAGGAAACGGATCTCAAATACGTCGTAGCTCAACTTCGCTACCAGGAATACCGTCGCGAAGGCGATGAGGTTCATGAGGATGCCGCCGAGATTTGGGGAGTGGAGCTTTCTCCCAAGTAAGAGACGAAGCTGTATCCAAGCTTCAAAGAACAGAATGTGAAGAATAAAAAAGCCATAGCTGTATCGGCCAAAATAGCGCAACGGCCACAACCCAAAAAAACGATATGGAAGGGAATTGACTCGCAAGGTGCTTCCGACGAGACCTGCTGAAGCGATAGCAACGAAGGTGACTCCGAGGGAGCGAGTCAGAGGTTCACCGACAGTGCCCGGCAGTAGAAAGATCACCGCAACGATGCTCATTCCAGCAAGGAGCATCCAGCGGCAGCTACGCTGCCAGCGGTCTGCGTTCCGCCCGCGTAGCACGAGCGCCAGGACGGCTCCCATAAGGATGGTGTCCAAACGAAAAGGTAGAGTGTGGTTGGTCCAGTGCTCGGCAACAGTACCCTGGACGGTGTATACGACAATCGTTCGCGCAAGGAGCGAAAAAGCACACAGCACACTGGCAATCCAGAGAAGACGTTCTCGATGGCGCACTTTCCAGACGATCAGCGGCCAAAGGAGATAAAACTGTTCTTCGACGAAAAGCGACCAGAAATGGCTGATGAACACTCGAGCATGAGGGTGATTAGCGCTGGGGATAATGTAGAGACTTAGATCTGAGGTGGCGAAGAAGTTGCCAATATAGATAAGAAAAGTGAGTTGGAGCCACCTCCATTGATAGTGAAGAATTGGCGTTAGCAATAAAAGGATCGCAACAACCAGATAAAAAATTGGAAGGATTCGGATAGCTCGGCGGCCAAAAAAGCGTTGGAAAAAGTGAGAATCCGACTGGGTGTCGTAAAGTATCCCAGTAATCAGAAAGCCGGAGAGTACAAAGGTCAAATCGAGGCTAAACCAGCAGCGTTGACGTATCCAGTCGAGCACATGAACGACAAGGCCACCGGTGAACCCTCCTCCATAGTGAACATAGAAAATCAGAGATAGCGCGAAGGCTCGAATGCCTCCTAGCGCGGGGAAATTTGTTCGGAAATCAATCGGTGCAAAATAGCGTGTGATAGTTCCTCCGTGTCAACTTGGTCTCTAAGCAATAGAGCCCTTTGGGTTCACATGGAGCATTGGTTTGTAGCCCGCAACTGGAGATCAGCTTGGTGATACAGACGTGTTGCCGCAAGTACTTTACTTACTCTAGTCTCGCTGAGCCGTTCCCTCAGCCTTTCAACCAGGGTGGGGAGATCGTTCATATCAAGGCACAACTCGCAGATGCCGGTGTAGTGGCTTCGTTCAGGAAGAATATCGCTAAGCGATGGATCGTTCTTGATGAGATTGAACAACGAATGGGGGCCAACGGTGGCGATCGCCTCAAAGATTGGATCGCGGACAGCGCGATGGAAGATGCTCTCCAGGCTCTCGTTATTCGTGTTGCCGAGGATGAGAGGAGAGTTGGCGCTCTTGCTGCTTCGAGAAGGGCCACAGCATGCGTATACCTGTCCGTTAGGTTCTATGACAGGCTGCAGGATGTTCGCGCAGCCACCCGTCATCGGTATATCGCCGAAGGTGAAATGATCCTCAGGCAGCTTTATAGCGGAACCCAGTCGGACAATTTTTGTCTTCTGGTACTGAACGTTGATGCTGACGAGTGTTTGCTCAATGCGCGGCGAAGGGCCGCTGGAGGACATAACCCCTCGAACCTGAACGGAGAGTCCAGCCTCTCTGGCAAGCGCAAGGAGTAGGAGCGCATTCTCCGGAGGAGAGAACTCTTCATGGTAGGAGTCCCAGCTGACGACGAGGGAATCGAGCCCAGCCTTCTTGATTCCGAAGATGCGTTCGCGAGCGATGAGCGGCTTCGCTGTGCTGACCCATCCGGCACCGGTCACGAGAGAGACGCCGAGCCCCAACTCTTTGCCTTGGCGAATGAGAGGAACGATCTCGTTGTAGTAGAGAAGCGGTTCCCCTCCGGTGAAACATAGTTGATTGGAGTATTTGGAAATAACATTGATGTATTGGCTGGCCACATCTTGCTGTATCTTGTCCGTCTCCTTGGGGGACGATTCGATGATGCAATGCCTGCACGCAAGAGGGCAGGTGCGGGTGTAAAGAAGGCCGACAGTGGAATATCGAATCATAGCGGATTCAGTTCATGCGATCGTTTTGGATTAAGTCGTAGACCTCGGAAAGGCGATTGAGGTTCCGAGGAACATAAAGGCGCGCGATAGGGATTCTCCGCGATACATCGGCGATTCCGCGAAACCGGTTCTCAACAAGAGGAAAACAATCAGGTTTGGAAGAATTGTGCAGGCTGTAGTGGATATTCGGAAACAATGCTGTTACTGCATCCATTCCGAAAAGTCTTTCGATCAGGACCCCTGTCCCGGACGGTGCGGGTGCCAAAAGATACAGACGTTGCAGTTGTGTCGCCGCCGCTGAGTAGAGTGCAGCGCACACACCAAGTTCCTCTGCAGCGCGATAAGCACGGTAGAAAGGTGGCGCAGGTAGAACCTCGGTATAGTCACGCCTCGATAGAGCGAGTTGATCGTCGGTAACCAGAGCATGACCTCGAGCTAGAAAGTAGCTGAGTAGTGTGGACTTTCCGGCATAGGACGGACCTAGAAATCCTATGCAGGATAAACCGCTTTGATCGTTCCGATAAGGTATCGCACTGACCGCCATGCCATGGAGAAACTCAGTGGAACCGTTCAGAAGAAGAAATAGAGGAATGATCTGCTGGAGTATCCAGTACTTGAGGAGATCTTCGGACGTACCATCCAATGCGAGGCAATATATACGTCTAGAAGAAAGCCAAAGCTCAAACCCAAGGACGAGATCAACCTGAACACTCACATGGGACGCATGAGACACAATATGAACAGTTCTACCCTGCGCGGTGCAGGGCCGAACAGAGATGCCCGTATCCTTTTTGATTGAGGAGACGCGCTCAACCTGGATCAAAATTGTATTCTTGATGCGAGTCGCGCGAGGGAGCGCATCAAAGTCTAAATCGCTCTCGATACTCTCCCCGTAGACCATAAAGACGTTCAAGAAATTTCCTCAGAATGTGAGGGTCGTAATCGAAGGAGTGATAGCATCGGGATTCGATTCGTCCGGGATGAGGAACCCGAGTACTTTAGTGTGCTCGGTGAGCGAACCGTACTCGATCAAGGTGGGCTTCGTGTAGGGGGCTTTGGCTGGTTCTTCTATTTTCTGCTGATCACTCATAGTATTTTCACCGACATGCTGGGAATATTGAATGTCCAAGCCTATAACTAAACTTCTCTTTCGTCCAAGGCTTAATAATTAAACTGCACCTTACTATTTTTGTAGCGCAATACCTTACCTTAATTGACTGGTATTCCTATCAGCGCACCCGATTGAACATAGGCATCGCCGACTCCAGGCTCATACAGGGCTCCGATCAAACGTGAGCCGGATGTCAGCGTTACGCCGTTGAGGTTGACGATGGCGGTCTGCGTTCCGAAATGCACTCCAACAATATTGCTGCCAAAGGTTGTGGTCGCAAGATCCTGCTTGCCGTCGCCGCTGAAGTCAGCCACTGTGAGCTGGTACGGCGCCGTAACGGACGGGTACGTCACCTGTGTCTGGAAGGTCCCATTGCCGACGGCCGTGAGGATGCTCACCGAGTTACCGGCATAATTGGCGACAGCTAAGCTTTGCTTCCCACTTCCGTCGAAATCCAGCGCCACGACTGAGCTTGGCCCGCTCCCTGTCGCATAGGTGACCTGCGGTTGGAAGATGCCACTCCCGTTATTCAAGAGCACACTGACAGTGTTGCCACCCAGATTGGCGACGGCCAGGTCTGGCAGTCCATCGCCGTTGAAGTCTCCTACTGTGGCCGAATAAGGTGTCGCGCCTGTGTTGTAGAGAACTTGCGGCTGGAAGGTGCCATCGCCCTTGCCGAGCAGCACCCCAACGGTATTGTCGCTGCCATTCAGAACCACCAGGTCCAGATTGCCGTCTCCATTGAAGTCGGCTGCAACTGTCGTGTCGGGATCGGTCCCGACGGGTGTCGTCGTCTGCGCCAGGAAGGTGCCATCGCCCTTGCCCAAAAGCACTCCGACCGTCTTATCATTGAGGTTTGTAACCGCCAGGTCGGCTATTCCATCGTTATTCAGGTCAGCTACGGTTACTGAGTACGGCCCGGTGCCCGTAGGATACGTGGTTTGGGCCAAGAAAGTGCCATCCCCTTTGCCTATGAGTACGCTCACAGTATTGTCGAAGAGGTTGGTCACAACCAGGTCTGTATTGCCATCATTGTTGAAGTCGCCGACAGCTATCTTATAGGGACCGGAGCCGACTCTGTACGAGACCTGTGGCTTGAAGGTGCCGTCGCCATTGCCCAGCAGCACACTCACGGTATCGTCTGCCAGATTGCTCACTGCAATATCTGGGAAACCATCATTGTTGAAGTCGCCGGTTGCGGACACTAACGCGCCAGTACTCTGCGCGCCAGAGGTGTAGGAAGACGGTGCCGAAAGCGTCTGCGTCAGTGTTGATGGCACCGGTACAGTGCCGAGGATATCAAGAGAACCAGTGATGTCCGAGAACTGAACTGCACCATTTGGTATCACCTGACCGTAGAAGGTTACGATATCCGTCAGATTGTAGGTGCTACCTGACTTGGTGTATGAGAGCGCTCCTGTCGTCCTGTAATTGCCGAACGCCGCTACAACCAGCGTCGTCTGTGCAGAAGTCTTTCCGGTGAAGGCTTTTGTTCCCTGAAACTGTACCTGGAGCGTATGAGTCCCCACTCCCGGAACGATCTTGATTGTGGCCACTCCGAGCGAGTTCAGCTCCTCCGTCGCGATCAACGACGTTGGAGTCGTCGACGTGTCGTAGAACTTGACGATACCGGTAGTTACAGGAGCGGAGGTCAAAGTTGAGGTTACGGTAGCGCTCACCGTCACAACCGTTCCCGCATTGACCGGCGAAACAGGGGAGACCGCTATGGCGGTCGATGTAGACGTGGCCAGCACGTTCACACTCTGGTTTGAGGTGTTGCCTGTCCCGGCTTGGTTAGACGTGGCCGCTTCGCTATTGTTCTTTACGCCAGCGCTCGTGCCTGTGACGTTGACGGCAAAGGTGCATGAGCCTGAAGCCGCGATCGTTCCATTGACGAGTGAGATTGCGCCCGAGCCGTTGACTGCTGTAATCGTTCCAGCACCACAGCTTCCGGTCACTGCACTTGAAACAACCAGGCCGCTTGGCAGGGAATCGCTGAGGGACACTCCGGAGAAAGAGGTGTTGGAGTTAGGGTTGCTAATGGTGAACGACAACGATGTGCTTGTATTGATCAGAATGTTTGCCGCACCGAAGCTGCCCACGACGCTAGGTGGAATGTACACGTTGAGGGTCGCGGAGGCGGTCGATCCGGTTCCGCCATTCGTCGAAGTGACAGCGCCCGTTGTGTTGGTATAGCTTCCGGCGCTCGCGCTGGTGACGTTGACCGTTACGGTGCAGGAGGAACTTACCGCCAGCGATGCGCTGGTCAGCGAAATGGAAGAACCACCGGCCACCGCTGTCAGCACGCCTCCACTGCATGTCGTGGCTGCGCCATTTGGTGAGGCGACCTTCAGATTGGCCGGCAAGGTATCTGTGAACCCGACCCCAGTCAGTGCTGTGCCCGCGTTTGGATTCGAAAGGGTAAAGCTCACCTGGGATATGCCTCCCGCTCCGATTGAAGCTGGCGTGAACTTCTCCGAAATCGTCTGTGGTGCGATCACAATGGTGGGATCGGTCGAGGTGTTGTTCGAGGTATTCGTCTCGCCACCGCCGCTTACGGTCGCGACATTGTTGAACGTACCTGAGACCGAGCTGCCAATACTAACGGTAAGCGTGATGGCCGGATATAAGCTTCCAGCTGTGAGAGCATCCGAGCGCGTGCAGGTTCGCGTCGCCAGAGTGCAACTCCAGCCGGTGCCGCTCAGCACGGTAGCTGTGAAGCCGGCCGGCAGTGTGTCCGAAACGGTGACCGTTCCCGAACTTGCCGCATTGCCGATATTGTGTGCCGTCAGCGTATAAGTGTCAGCGGTATCGCCGGCGTGGAAGTTGCCCGTATGACTGCTCGTAACCGTCATGTCAGGTGCGATCACGGTAAAGCTGGCCGACACGCTTGTGCCATCGACAGTGACAGTAGCCGTGCCAGCTCCAGATGCGGTTGCGGTCGCTGTAGTTGCGATCTGCGCAACGTTGCTCAACGCAGTACTTGAAGAGTTCGTGGTGCCGCCGCCATTCTGGACAATAGCAAGTGTTGCGGGTAGACCGAAGTACGCTGCATCTTGCGCGGTCGTGTAGGTGGCAGCCGATGAGTTCTGGCCCAGGCTACCGGTTGCGGTAAAGGTTGAACCCGCCGTGGGAGTTGTCGATGAAAGCGAAACGGTCAGCGTGGTGTAAGGAGAGAGCGTGATTGATCCGGCGACCGCCACGCCAGTGTCGCATCCGGTCCCGGACGCAGGACCGTTGCAGCCCCACCAATTATTGGTTGCGTCGACGGTCGAATGTGTCTGGCCTGAGGTAACGTCCGCGCTGTCGCCAAGTACGATGCCGGTATGCGCCCCGCCTGTGTTTCCATGGATGCGCGAGTAGTTGATCGTCAGCTGATTTCCAGAGACGGTGGGTCCGACAAAGATACCCGCGCCGTCCGCCGACGGGTCTCCCGCAAGCGAGTTGGCGGTGAACGCCGATGAGGTGATCGTGCTAGCCGCATCGCCCCCGACAAACAAGCCGGCACCGTAACGGCTAGCTGTATTACTCGTCACAGAGGTGTTCGTGAAGGTCATCGCCTCCACGTCGTAAATTCCGCCACCATCGACCGTGGCCGAGTTTCCGGTAATCACACTGTTGCTGATCGCCGTTATGGTCGACGTATCGTTCCCGAAAGTGTCAATACCTCCACCCTGACCAAGTTTCGCAGTATCGCTCGTATTCAGGCTTGCGAGCGCCTCATTGCCAGACACGGTCGTATTCGTAAGCAGCAGAGGGTTATCGTACCCTGTGTAGATACCACCACCCTGCTCCGGAGTGGTGTTGCCGGAGACCGTTGAATTGTCGATCTCCAGTGGGCCAGCTGCGGTTTGAGTCGCGTTGCTGGTGCCAATCGCCCCACCCGGCCCCCACTTGGCAAATCCACCGGAAAGAACGCAGTTGTTGATCGTCAGCGTGCCGGACCCATCGGACTCCCAGTCCATCAGACCGCCGAAGTAGTTCTGCGTAAAGGGTGCAACTTCACCGTTGTTATTGTTGAGACCATTCTCAATCGTCATGCCGCTGAGAAACACCTCGTACAGAGCCAGAGGATTGACGATTCCGGAATCGACCGAAAATACCTTGTCGAGGGAATTTGCATTGATGATGGTCGAGCCCGAACCCGCGCCGACGAGATTCATTGATGCATCGAGATCGTAGTGATAATTGATATTGCCCTGCGAATCGTTAGCAGGATGGAATGCAGTCGTGAAGGTATAGGTCCCTGCCGGAATCATGATTGTATCGACGGTGCTGATTCCATTCCCGGCGTCCTGGTTGGCAAGGCCAACCGCGTCCCGCAATGTGCATGTGACCGCCGCGTTTGTGCAGCGACCAGTCGTCGTCAAGTTATCCAAACCATCCGCCGTCGTGGTGACTGTGAACGTCTTGTTCGTTGGAGGTACCGCAATGTTGGGGTGTACTGTTCCGTCGGCAACGACTAGGCCCTGGCGAGTATCCGCGCTGATGCGTGCCGGTACTGCAGCCGCAACCGCATTGCTTGTGGAGTCCACCGTTACCAAGGGTGTGGTCTTCCGTTGCGTATTCTCCAGTACCGTTGGGTGAGCCACCTGGACAAGCTGCCCTGATCCCATGACGAGAAGGTCGTCGGCACCACTTCCACTCGTCCGAGCGCGCATCAGTAGAGGAGTCGTCCCGCCCGGTCCGATATTGGCCAGCCGCTCGACCTCTGTCCAAGCCATTCCGTTTCGTTTCACCGCGGCTGCACGCTTGACCATGCGGTTTTGTCTGTTGAGCCTGACCTCTTCCAGCGTGACTGCCCTGCTGTCTACGCCCTCGCGCGCGAAGACGTGCAGCTCTGCATCAGAGCCAAGCACGGCAAGTTGAAGGAAGCCCCGCTTGTCATAGACGAAGTTTCCGGTTGCGATCGACGCTGCTCCGTTGATGGGTATTCTTTCGATCTGCGGAGTTCTGCTTGCGACGGAATCGCCATCGATCAGCAGTGTGCCCCTACCCTCCACAACCACGAAATCTTCGAGCGCCCCACCATTCAACCGCGCAACTTCGATCTTGCTTGCCGCCGATGGCAACGCGATCGAAGAGCGTACCGTTCCATCTGCCCCCAGCAGTTGCACGTGGCAGCCAATCGAGCCATTGCATACACTGGCGACAAGCAGGATAGATCCACCCGGGCCGCGCCAGGTCGTTAGCGCCGAAATCACACCTTGCACAGGCAGTGCCCTCGGAGAGGAAAAGCCGCCCTTGCCATCGCCGTCTAGCACGTAGATCTTGCTGTCACCTAGAGCGGCGACAACAAGATCGATCGTTCCATTTCCATTGATATCGGCGGCCTTCAAGAGGTCTGGCCGGACCGGAAGCGAAGTTGCTTTGGCGGTCGTGACAAAGGGAGCAATGAACTCACCCTGCCGTATCGCTGACCATTCGGCGGCCGTCGGAGACGTTGCCACGGCTGATCCACGCTGAAAGGTCAGTGCGCCACCCTTTCCCATGGAATAGCCGGTTATCAGGTCAGGCGTTCCGTCTGCGTCAAAGTCTGCCACGACAAGCGAGATGCCGATTCGTTCTCCATCAAGCCGTGTCTTCAGTCCAGGCTCTGTGGCCGCGATGGTCTGCGGTACAGTGCGTTCGCTGTTTCGATGGGCCGAGCTGTACTGCACCTGCTGTGCGACACCCGCACGAGCAGTGACAGCAACAAGCGTGAGAGATCCGAGAAGAAGAAAGGCAGAATGGCGCAACCAGGTAACTGGCATAAACAGGCTCCGCTAACAGGGCACAACGTGGTGGAGATATCCGAAGAAGCTCCGTGCCACTTACTTTTGTCTGCTGACCGAACCCAAACCTACACGTCGGTGTATGGTCTGGCAAGTCAAATTAGTAACTGATGGCCCAAAAAGAATGCGCTTCCTACGCTCGCGCCGGAAAAACTCCCTGCAAGGCGATCATGTAATTGACTACAAGATAGGGGCCCATGTTGTTGTGCGGTTGGCCTCCGCCTGTCGAGCCGACCGCACTCGAGGCCATAGTGGCCGAGCTTGAAGTCTGCTGTGTGGCGGAAGCATAGATTCCCTTAGTGCCACGGCCGGTCGCCCCAAGGAAGCTCGATGGCGATGGGGATGACACTCTCCCTGCGGCTCCGCTTACGGGCAGGGTATGGGAATGGACTGGCATTTGCTGTGTGGCGAGCGTGACTGCCGACTCACCGCCGACCTGACCCAGGAAGTAGGCCGAGAGGCCGGCTCCTTGTCCCATGCCGACGGGTATGCTGCCTTGAAGATTAGGCAATGCAAAGGTGCTTCTCCCGTCTCCGCCGTAGAAGGTGCCGAGCAGTGAAAAAAGCGCAGTGTTCTGAGAGATAGGCATGAGCTGCCCCTGACAGAGAGCCCATCCTAGGGGGGCGAAGTTGAAACCGGCGAGGCGGATTTCACCGACAAACGGGTCCATGGAAAACTCCTGACGAAGCTACTCAGTTACGCGATGGGAAGATACCAGCCATCGCAATACAAAAAATCACCACAAGATACGGAGGCATATTTTCGTGGGGCTGACTTCCTCCCGTGGGACTCGATCCAGTACCAAGCGTGGTAGTCGCTGCCCCTGAATACCCCTCATCGGTAAGCACACTCGGAAAACCAGCGACAGGCGAAGAAAGTATGCCAGCCACGCTCGATGCAACAAGTGGATGCTTGTGCCCCGGAAGTTCAGGAACCGTGAGGGTATGGGTCGCCTCCCCACCGGCCAGCCCCTGGAGGTAGCCATTACCCACATCCAGTGCGAACGACCCCTGTAGATTCGGCAACGCGAACGTCGTTACTCCGTTCCCACCATATTGCGTTCCCAGTAGAGAAAACAGGGCCTGATTCTGATTGATGGGCAAGAGCTGGCCGTTGCATAGGGACCAGCCTTTCGGCGGAAAGTTGAATGAAAAGATCGAGATCTGGCCCAGAAACGGTGTACTCATGGAAAACTCCTAGTTCTGGCTGGGAAAGATACCGAATAAGGAAATGATGTAATTCACACACAGATAAGGCATCAGGTTGTCGTGGGGCTGAAATCCGTTTCCGACGCTCGGGAAGTTGGCGAGCATCGTTCCTGAAGTTGCCGTAGCTCCGCTTGCATACTGCTCCTCTGCCGAGCCGGCGAAGAAAGCTCCACTCGGAGAGGTTGTGTTCCCGGTGCCGCCCTGCGCGGCAATTGGGTGGGTGTGCTGAGGAATCTGCGCTGTTGTCAACGTCACATTTTCCACCCCACTTTTGGTTCCAATGACGTAGGAGTTCCCCTGATGGAGCGCCGCTCTGCCTTGCAGGTCGGGCAGGGCAAACGTCGACTGACCGTCGCCGCCGTATGTCGTCCCAATCAAGTTGAAGAGCGTATCGTTGTCAGCGATCGCAAGCAGCTGGCCGTTGCATAGGGCCCAGCCCTGTGGAGCGAAGGTGAAACCAACGAGTCGTATCTCGCCAACGTATGGGGTGGCCATCTACTTACATCTCCTTAAAACGCATCACTTATTTACACAACAGTCTGCCGTGCCCTGCCGGTTCATGAATGATTCAAACTAATTTTGAAAGGGGCCCGAAACAGAACAGGTACTTTTTAGTGATCGCGTTACAGTAACTCCTGTCGCGGAATTCGGCAAGTGAAATATATCTACAAGAAGTAGGCCTACCACCGCGATCGTTGAGAGACTGCTTCCAAATGCAGACAATGGTAATCATCTTGTCCGGCTTACTAGGTGTCTTTCGTAACCGTCACATCGAATTACTCAGTGCCACAACCTTTATTCGCTCTAGCTCCATAGCTACGGCACCATGCGGTTGAAGATAGCCTCGTACTCCATCTCGCCATGCTTGATTCCAAGTGGAGCGAGAAAGATAACCATCGGCTCGCCTTCCTCCGGTCTAAGCTCCACGCATGCAGAGGGAAGCGCGGGCTTCGCAGGGCCATGAAAGGTCACTGTAAAACTATCGCCCATATCGACCTCGGCTCCGGTCTTCGGAGCCATGAGCGGCTGTACCGTCGCAACAAGAAGCTCGACCGGTTCATCGCCTGAAGCGCTTGCCGTTACTCTGCTGCCAATCAACGAGGTGAAGTAGGCCCTGGTTAATCCCTGCTCAACTTTTACATCTGATTTCATGTCCCATTGGGCAGATGAAACTTCAGAGGGACGATCTATCGACTCGCGCAGTTCCATTGCCATATTCATCCCGTCGCCGCCCGTGCGTACGAACCCCAACCGTTGATAGAGCCGTTCCGCACGGTTGCCGAAGCGGACCGAGAGTCGTAGCGGTAGCCGGACTTGTCTTGCCCGCATACATAGCGCTTCCAGGATGCTTGCCCCCACACCCTGTCCGCGCCAGGAGCCAAGCAGGGCCACGTCAATCAATCGAATCTCGCTCGCGCTCTCATCAACCAACAGCCGTCCGGCGCGCGTGGATTCGATCCAGACAATTTCGTCGGTAGCGTTCGGAAACTGGGCCTCATAGCTCATTCGCTGAGCGCGATACTGCATTGCCAGCAACTGACTGAGTGCCGAAGCTGGAAGGCCAAGCGGACTGAACTCGCCAGAATGAACATCGTCGAACAACTCTCTCAGGAAGCCTTCGTCAGCCAACGCAGCGGGGCGCAACACATACTCCATCATTCCCTCAATCTAACTGCTCCTTCTGTCTCCGGGCAGAGAAGAAATAATAGTCAACAGATAGGAGCATGGCTAGCTACTAGATACCACTACCGGCAATAGATAGAACGACTGACGCGATCGTCCTTATAATTTTTTACTAGCATTTTTCTTGAATGTTCAATAGGATCGCACCGTTCCCGTTCTGTGAGGTGTTTATGCATAACCGTAGAAATTTTCTAGTAGCCTCAGCAGCTCTGGTTACAAGCGTTACGTTACCTAAGTCTCTCTTCGCCTCCCGCATCGGCGGCGACGTGTTTACAAATGCCAGCCTCGGGGCCTACTCCCAAGGTCTGCTGACACAGGCAAATTTCGAGCGAGTCATCGGATCGCAGTTCACGCTATTTCTCGAACACAACAAGGTCGTATATCTGCGCCTTCGAACAGTCGAAAGTCTCGGACCGCAAACCGGTGGGACCCTCTCATCGCAGACGTCGCCCGCCGTGCCTCGTGCCAAGTCGCCGACTGTTCCGGTGCCAGGCTCAACTGCTTCGGCCCAGCAAGTCGTAGGCTTTCACCTGACCTTCAGCACCGAGGGTGCTGTATTCGCTCAGGGAACTTACCTGGTCGACCACGGTACGCTAGGGCGCTTTGCACTTTTCCTTGTTCCCGGCGATCCGATTCATGGAAATGTAAGCTGTGGTGCGACCTTCACTTCTCTTGCCAAACACGAAGGTTAGGACGACCGGCATTCCGAAACCCAGAGATCCGGAACTTTTAGATCTGGGGTTTCGGATTCCGCAGCGGGACGAGAGCGCCCAGTCGATCTTCGCGCAAGAAAATACCTGCCCAGACCAGCACCCCAAAGATGACCGGAAAGGTAGTTTCGAATAGGGTCGAGCCAGCACGTGCCTGGATAGAGATTGCGCCGCCCAAATAGCCTGTCAGCAGGATCGCACCAAGAATTGAAGTGCCCGGAATCGCGTAAATGACAGTACAAACCAACAAGAGAACCCCAATCCCAACTCCAAGGTTATTGGGAAACCCGAGCCGAGCGAAGGCCTCCTTGACAGGAGCCAGCATCATTAGATGGATGACGCCGTCGAAGAGCAGAAACAGCACAGCCAGGATGCTGAGAACACGTCCAGCCCAGAGCCTCGTTTTCGAGACAGGAGCAGTCTGAGTATCTGATTGCATGGATGTTTCCTCCATATGTCTTTCGATTGAAGAGCAACAAATGTTTGAAACTGGAGGAGTGATCCATACACGTTTCAATAACGCTGGATCTTTTAGCCTCCGGCGATGGCTCCTATGATGAGAAGGGGTTCGGCCGCCGTTGCGATGGCGTCAGGCAGCGGGGCGTCCGGTGATTCGTGGGATAGGTCTTCCTCGCAAGCGAAGAATCTGAGGAACGGCCGTCGCTGTTGCGTAATGTGGTCGCGGATGGTCCCGCGCAGCATCGGATAGCGTGCTTCGAGTTCGTCGAGGACCGAGCGCTGTGTGATGGGGCCGGCGATGTCGAGCCAGATCTCGCCGTTGACATGGGCCAGCGTGCGGAGATGAGCAGGTAGCTCGACCCGGATCATGATAGCGTCTGGACCTCGATGGAGAGGACGGCGGGAAGATCGCGGACGATGGGGGCCCAGTTATCTCCGGCGTCGACCGATGCGTAGACCTGTCCGCCAGTAGTGCCGAAATAAATGCCGCAGGAGTCGAGCGAGTCGACGGCCATGGCGTCGCGCAGCACATTGACGTAGCAGTCGCTTTGCGGCAACCCTTTGGTCAGCGGCTCCCACTCGTTTCCGCCGGTGCGGCTGCGGTAGACGCGGAGTTTTCCGTCGAGAGGGAAGTGCTCGGAGTCGCTCTTGATGGGAACGACGTAGATAGTCTCGGGCTCGTGGGCGTGAACGTCGATGACGAAGCCGAAGTCCGTGGGCAGATTGCCGCTAACCTCGTGCCAGGAGTCTCCGGCATTGTCGCTGCGCATGACGTCCCAGTGCTTTTGCATGAAGAGCACGCCTGGTCGCGACGGGTGCATGGCGACGTGGTGAACGCAGTGTCCTACATCGGCGGTGGGGTCGGGAATGTATTGGGAGTGGAGCCCCTGGTTGATAGGTTGCCATGTTTTACCGGCGTCATCGGTGCGAAAGGCTCCTGCGGCCGAGATGGCGATGAAGATCCGCTGCGGGTCGCTGGGGTCGAGGATGATCGTATGCAGACACATGCCGCCAGCACCCGGCTGCCAGCGCGGGCCTGAGCCATGTTCGCGCAAACCGGCGAGTTCGTGCCAGTTCTGGCCGCCGTCAGTTGTGCGGAAGATGGCTGCGTCTTCCACTCCAGCATAGACCGTATCGGGATCGGTGAGCGATGGTTCGAGATGCCAGACGCGCTTGAACTCCCATGGATGCGGCGTGCCGTCGTACCACTGGTGCGTGCCTGGGACGCCATCGTAGGCGAACTTGTTGCCGACCGGCTCCCACGTCTTGCCACCATCGTTGGAGCGCTGAATAAGCTGCCCGAACCAACCGGTAGACTGCGATGCATAGAGCCGATTGGGATCAGCGGGAGATCCTTTGAGGTGGTAGATCTCCCAGCCCGGAAAATGAGGGCCACTGACGTCCCAATGTTCGCGCTTTGCATCCGATGTCAGGACGAATGCGCCCTTGCGTGTGCCAACCAGTACTCGTACCTTGCTCATTGTTTGCTCCTTCCTGAACTTCGCTGCATCTGGACCACACTAAGGTTAGCGTCGCTGCCCAAATTGGCCACTATAGGCTCCTCATACACGTCCGCCACATTAGCAATGTGGCTTGCAAGGTGCAAGTAATATTTGGGCGGACAGTGCCAAATAGCTGTGGGAATGCTGCATCTCCTCGAATTGGCCCATAACCCGGTAGCGGTCAGTTTGGAGTGAATGACTGAAGTTTCCGAAAAGCAGACTTTTCGGGGAGAACGACCAATCTAGAATGACGGGATGTCGAAGTTCCAGGCTTTCAAGCGCATGCCGCGCAAGCCACCCGTAGGCGATGTTAGCGGAGTCAGCATTCTTCTTCTTCAGAAGCGTCTCGAAAGATTCACAACTGAGCAGCTTTCACTCGCAATGAAACAAGGCTGGCGACGAGAACACGATCCAGTGACCTTTTTTGCCACTGCTCTGAGCGATGGTGAAGGTGCAGTTATAAAGCTGAATGACTTGTTCATTACGATGCAGCACTTCGATCATCGGCTGGATAGCTCCCTACTTGGAGATCAGCACCTGCCCATATGGGCTACGCACGCTGCGTATTCCTCGATCGCTTACGCATGCCCCGGGGGCATTCCCGTCGGCGATACCCGGGACAAGTTCTACGGGTTCCTTGGTCTATTCTGCGCAGAACTGATGACCGACAACGTTACTGGACTTTTCTTCATGGAAGAGCACGTGTTGGTGCCCAATACCGTTATGCTTCTGCGGGAGCTTCGCTTAGGGAACAATATCAATCCTGCTCGACTCGCCGCAACGCTGGCTTCAATCTCTTCTGACTGAAAAACGGTGTTATAAGCAACTTTGGTTGCTCCGGAGTTTAAACTGGCCCGCTACCCGTAACCCGCTTCTTTTCCTGGAGTCTCGACAAAGAATTATGATGGTTGAGGAGAGATATAGCCATGTTTGCTGAGGTCGAAGCGGCGATTGCCGAGATACGTGCTGGCCGGATGGTCGTCGTAGTCGACGACGAAGATCGCGAGAACGAAGGCGATCTCACACTGGCGGCGGAGTTCGTCACCCCCGAGGCCATCAATTTCATGGCAAAGTTCGGGCGCGGCCTCATCTGTCTCACACTCACTGAGGAGCGCGCCGACTACCTGCGCCTCGGTCCGATGACACAGGAAAATACCTCGCGCTTCGGCACGGCCTTTACCGAGAGCATCGAGGCACGCGAGGGCGTAACGACTGGCATCTCGGCGGCCGACCGCGCTCACACCATCTGGGTTGCCATCGATCCCAACTCGACGGCGCAGGATCTCGCCCGGCCCGGGCATGTCTTCCCGCTTCGTGCGCGCAGGGGCGGCGTCCTGGTACGCGCCGGGCAGACTGAGGCTTCAGTCGATCTCGCTCGCATGGCCGGTCTGGTTACGGCTGGCGTCATCTGTGAGATCATGAACGAAGACGGAACCATGGCCCGGGTGCCTGATCTCGTGAAGTTTTGCGAAGTGCATAACCTCCTGATGGTCACCGTCGCCGACCTCATCCGCTACCGTCTCCAGCACGAGCGCTATATTCACCGTGTCGCCGAGTCGATGTTGCCCACTCAGCACGGCGAGTTCCGCATGATCGCCTACGAGAGCGAAGTCGAAGGTGATGAGTCCCATATTGCACTGGTGTACGGTGACGTAACGCGCGAAGGCGACGTTGTGCCAGTGCGAGTGCATACGCACTGTCTCGCAGGTGACGTCTTCGGGACGACGTTATGCGACTGTCGAGCGGTCGTCGAGGGCTCGCTGCGCATGATCGCGGAGGCCGGTCGAGGTGCATTGGTCTATCTGCACAATGGCACCAAGGGCTTTGGGCTCGACCGGACGGTAACGCCCGCTCGCGTGGTGCTGCACCGGGAGGCTCGCTCGAAGGAACGTGCAGATGACCGGAGCCAGCGGACGCTGCGTCAGGTCGGTCTGGGAGGGCAGATACTGTCCGACCTGGGAATCCATCGTATCCAGCTCCTGACAAACACCCCGACACATGTTCCTGCGTTACAAGGCTTTGGGATCGAGATCATCGAGCAGATTCCCGTGCCCGTCAGGACAGTTGTCTCACGTTAGCCGTCGAAAACACAGGGCACACGCTACTGGATAATCAATGTGAGTGTGACGCTTTGGGTAAGTTGAGTGCCGTTGGTAGAGCTGGCCACGACCTGATACTGATACGTCCCTTGGGGAGTAATACGCAGGTTGATATCACCACCGCTACCGCAGCCGGTGGCAAGAACCATCACAACGCAGCAGAGCAGAGCCAGAACCAATGAGCGCAGGCTTTTGGGAAGTTTCTTACGAAACCCCAGGAAGAGTAAGACCGCCGGGGCCAGGATGCACAGCGCTGTGCGATTGAATCCGCGAAGAGTAGGGGAGCGAAACTCGGCCGAAGTAATGGTGTTGATGGTGACGGTAGCAGTCTGGCTGGTCCCGTTCAAGGTGATTCCAGATGACGACAGCGAGCACGCAGCATCCGGCACCGTATTTACCGCATTGCAACCCAGAACAACAGTGCCAGTGAAGCCGTTCAGCGGGGTGACAGTGAGGGTGTAGTTGGCTGGGCGGCTTTGTAGAACGCTTTGACTTGCTGAAGCGCCACCATTCACGGTGAGGCTAAAAGAAGAATTGCTGATGACAGAGGTGTTTGTACCGCTTCCGCTCAGGGCGACGGCATCCGGTGAGGTGGCATCGGAGCTGGTGATGGTGAGCGTCCCTGCGCGGCTCCCGATCACAGCCGGGGTAAACGCTACGGTGACTGAGCAACTAGCACCGGCTGACAGCGTGGTGAACGAACAGGGCGACGTGACGGCATAGTCTCCTGCGATCGCCAGCTTGATCCCGCTGATCGCGGCTGTGCCAGTGTTCGCGAGCGTGAGCGAAAGGCTGCCGTTTGCACCGACCACAACGTTACCGAAGTTGAGACTAGTGGGATTGATCTGTAGATGCGACTGCACGCCGAAACCAGTGAGAGCGGCGGTCAGAGGCAGTACCGAGACAGAGCTCGACACGTTAAGCGATCCAGTTCGAACTCCGGTGGACGTCGGGGTGAAGCTGACATTGAGAGTGCAGCTCGCGTTTGTGGCAAGGGAGTTGCCGGACGTAGGGCAGGTGCCGGTAACGGCATAATCGCCTGTTGTCGTGATGCCGTTGAAGACAGCAGGTGCGGTTCCGGCGTTGGTGATCTGCAAAGGTAGCGTTGTGATGCTCCCAACCAGTTGCGTGCTGAAGTTGAGCGCATTTGGCTGGAAGACGAGGGTGGACGGACTCGCCGTTCCGATCAGACTGAGAAACTCAAGTGGTGTGCTGGAGTCGGAGCTTATCTCGACTGTCCCGATGCGGGTCGCGGAGAGCTGGCTCGAAACCTGGGGTGTGAAGGTCACAGTCAGCAAGCAACTCGCCCCCGGCACAAGCACCGAGCAGTTGCCCGATACGGTGAAGTCGGCGGAGGCGGTAAGCCCCGTCGTCACGAGGTTGGTGATGTGGACTACGCTGTTACCCGTATTGGCGAGCGTGACGAACTGCGACACAGAGGCAAAGCCTATGGGCGTCGTCGCAAAGGTAAGCGAGCTCTGCGAGGCGGTAAAGGCAGCGAGGGGCGGTGCGTTGCTGGGCACCGCGACCGCGCTGGGGGCGCCAGTTCCGGCAAGGTCGATCAGGTCCGGACCACTCACAGCGTCGCTCTCAATGACCAGGGTTCCGCCATCGGTGTTGTTTTGGGGCGAGGTCGCCCCGATGGCAACCTGATTGAGCGGCGTATAGATGACGGTGACGGTGCAGCTCTGATTGACTGCAAGTGTTGCGCCACAAGTAGTCGTCGAGAGAAAGGGCCACTCGCTGGTGATGCGGCGGATAGTGATCGTGCTGTCCGTGGTCGAGACCGAGGTGCTGGAGTTGTTGGTCAGTGTAAGTACCTGCTGAGTTGATTGCCCGGACGGCACCTGACCGAAGTTGACGACTCTGCCAGGCGAGATATTGCCCGTTACTGAGAGGCTGTTCGTGCCGACGCCGTAACCCTCGACATAACCGAGACCGTTGAGCGTCGCGCTGCCGTCGGTGGGCGTTGCCTGCGCGAAGAGAGTTCCGGTGATGTCACCGTTCGTCACCGGTAGGAAGCTGACGGAGAAGCTGCAGCTGGCATTGGGTGCAAGGCCGGCACATGGTGCTCCGCTCAGTACGAACTGACGGGGAAGCGCCAGATCGAGCGTAAGGGATTTTGCGGTCAGATTATTGATGGTGAACTGGCGGGTGCCCCCGAGGGCATTGACAGAGTTAGGCCCATAGTTGACCGCACCGGGGATGATCTGGAGGCCCGCATCCTCGGTGGTGTAGTTAGCTACGAGCGCCACAGTGTAGGTGGTCAGCACGGCGCTTCCACCGACGGTCGCCGTGATGGGAATCTGAAGTGTATCGGTCACTGTAGCCGCAGCTGGAACATATGTGACGGCGATCGAACAGGTAGCTCCCAGAGCGAGACTGGAGCAGGTCGTCGTGGTCTGGAAGGCCGCGTTGCCGTTTGTAAGCGCACCCACCTGGACAGTTCCGGCCCCAGTGTTCGAGACAGTGATGGTTTGCTGGGTCGCCGAGGTTCCAGGCACATTGTTGAAGACCAACGCGTCGGGGTTGAAGGCGATACCGGGATCGGGAGAGCCATTGCCGGTCAGCACTGCGCTGACTGCGGCGGCACTGTTCGGGATAGTAAGGGTTCCGCTGCGTTTGCCCACGGCGGAGGGAGCAAAGAGTACCTGCACAAAGCAAGAGGTGTTGGGTGCCAGCGTCCCTGCGCAAGATGCACCGCCGCTCGCGTTGGTGCTGATGCTGAAGTCCCCTGTGACGCTCGGTGGGCCGACTGTAATAGACGAGCCACCAGGGGTAAGGTTGGTCAAGGTGAAGAGTGCCGCTGCACTCGAGCTGTTCACATTGACAGGGCCGAAGTCCTGACTGAGAGGGCTGAGCACAACGCCCAATGGCGCGAGCCCATTGCCAGTCAGGGTCAGATTATAGGGATCGCCTCCTGCAGCCGAGGTAAAGGTGAGCGCAGCACTCTGCGGCCCGTTTACGGTCGGCGTGAACTGGATACCAAGCCAGCAGTTGAGGCAGCTTCCAGTGGTAGCTGGGAAGAAACTCGAAGAGGGAAGCTGCCCGTGACCATAGCCGATGTCTTCGACCAGGACAGCCCCGAACATAGAGCCCGTGACCGATGCGGTCAACGTACTGAAGGGCTGCGAAACTTTGTACCACTGCACGGCAGGCTGGCCGAGCGGGACGTTCCCAAAGTCGAGGGTGCCGTTATTGGCAGGCAGGATGGCGGTTCCGGTGCCGCTAAGAGTGACGTAGCCGGGGGTGGTTCCGCTGCCTGCGGTGACGGCGAGCAAACCCTGCCGGGCCCCGGGCTGCGAGGGCGCAAAGGTCAGGACGACGCTGCAACTCGCTCCACCGGCGAGAGTGGCACCGCAATTGGTGGCGTCGGTGAAGTCCCCGGTCAGGGCGAGCGAAAGCGTGAATGGACTCGCCCCGGAGTTGCTGACCGTGACTGTCTGTGCAGTGCTCGAGGTTCCCGTAACAACGACCGCGTTGGCGAAGCTGATGCTCGCAGGGGTGAGGCTCAGATTCGGATTGACGACAGCTCCGCCGACTCCGGGCTGGGGAATCGTCTGGCCGGTGACGAGAACCGACAGGCCCTGATCGAGTGAGAGCGTAACCGAATCCGAAGAGGTCGACTGCGTTGATTGGTAGCCAAGCTGGAGTTGGCAGACGGTATGCGGCGCAAGCTGAGCGGGGCAGAGGTCCGTGATGGTGAAGGGTAAGCCGGACGGAAGCGTGACCGCTGTATGGGAGATCCCCTCTCCCGAGTTATTTGAGATATAGAGGTAGCGTGCCGAGCGGAGGCCACCGTAGAACTGCGTACCGAAGTCGATCTCGGAGGACGAGAGATTCAGTGCTCCTGCTTCTGCAAAGCCGGTCAGCCGAACGTTGCCGCTGCCGATCAGCCACCCTGCATTGGAGGGGCCATCGTTCGCAGGTGTGCTCGAGGCAGCTAGGCCGAGGGTGATGTGGCAGGTCGCTCCAGCTGCAAGCAGCTTGTTCGTGCTGAGGCCCGAGGCGGCACAATCGCTCGATACCTCGGAGAAGGTGTACGAGGTGAATCCAGCACGGCCGTTGAGCGCGGAGGTAAAGGTCTGGCTGACGTTGCCGATGTTGGTCACAGTGATGGTGCGCGTTACAGGAGCGTCGATGGAGGTCGCGATGCCGAAGTCCAGCTCCTTCGGCGAAAAGACCAGTGTGCTGGCGGTTGTGGTCGACAGAATTGCGGCGAGGGATACGGTCTGGGTAGTCGCATTCGCAGCCTCGACAGTCAGACTTCCGGGGCCTGTGCCCGAGAGGGCAATGGTGCATTCATCGCCGGCGGCGAGGCTGCTTCCACAGTTGGTAGCTACAGTGAAGCCGCTTGGAACGATCGCGAGCCCGGTCGCCTGTGCGGAGCCGAGGTTGCGTAGGAGGATCGTCGGCGAGGCGTCGGTCGAGAGTGCGAGCGACGCGCCAGCCGTCGGGGTGAGCCGAGCCAGATACGCTCCGGTTCCGGCGCACAGGCTGCCGGCACAGGTTCCTGGGGCCAGCACGGAATTATGGACTGAAGACGGAAGCGCTGTCGTCGGGGAGTTCAACAGCGGCAGGTCGAAGGTTTGGGTTGCGAGCAGGCTGGAGCTGGCGGTTGGAGCGACGCTCCCAGCGACGACAGGCGAGCCGGAGGCATCGACAGCGAGCGACGTCAGGGTGAGGGGAAGGCTGGCGTAGTTCGGGTTGACGGTGGGCAGGCCACCAAAGCGCGCGACCTGATCGACGACGGTCGCGCCTTGCGAGCCCTGCGGTGAGACGCGGAGGGCGAAGCTGTCGCCGATATTCGAGAGCGCAGCCAATGGAAGCAAAGGGACGGAGAGCGTTCCATCCACCCAGACTGTTCCCGATGGGCCCGGAGCGACAGTAGATTGGTTTCCTGGCGCAAGCACAGTAGAGGAGAGGACGGAGCTGCCGTCGAGCGGCATCCGCAACAGCACCTGGTAGGTCGTTCCGGCCAACGGCATCGACACATTCGCGACAGGGAACTGTCCGAGCGCGATGGAGCCGGAGAGCAGGAGATTGTTTGCCGTGTGATCGAGCGCGAGTGAGCTGATGCCGTCGCCGGGGATGAAGGTTGAGAAGGTGATGCCGTTGCCAGCAGATGTCAGCCTGGTCAGGAAGCCAGTGGTCGTGCCTTGAGCTCCGACGATCCGAGGGATGAGGGCAGCGACGGTGGGATAGCCGGAGGCGGTGGTAAATCCGGCCACGAAGGCATCGTCGGAGGCATCGGCCACGATGGCGGTCGGCGAGGTGTCTCCGGTCGCGCCGCTCAGGTAGGTGGCGTAGAGCAGAGTCTTTCCGGACGCCGAGAACTTCTCGATGAAGCCGTTCTGCATACTGCCAGCGGCGGGTGCCTGAATGATGCCAGCCGGGGTGACGGGCAGGCCGCTGCCATAGATCAGTCCGGTGATGAAGACGGCGTCGGCGGTGGCGGCGATACCGATGGCTGAGGTTCGCCCGCTGCCGCCGAAGGTGAGGAAGCCGAGGTTGAGGTTGGAGTCGAACTTGGCGATGAAGGAGTTGACGGAGCTGCCAATGGGGCTCGGGAAGGCTGCGCCCGATGTCGCGGTCAGCGCACCAGAAGTCGAGGTCCCGGTGACGTAGACATTTCCCGAGGGGTCGAATGTCATGGCCAGTCCGATGTCGCCTGCCGCTCCAAGTAGTGTCTGCACCAGAATGGTGCTTGCACTGGCGTCAGTCTTCAGCACGCGGACGCCGTCCTTCTCATCGAGAAGAAGATAGAGATTGCCTGACGAGTCGCTCAGGACGCTATTGAACTGCCCCTGGCTTGCGGAGGATCGGAGACCGGCGAAGGTGAGATGCTGTCCCGTCGATTGGGCCGGAAGCGCTGGAGAGACAGCAGCAAACAGGCCCAGTACGAGGGCCAGGAGCGCAGGCAGGGAATAGATTCTTTTCATCATGGTAAAGGGCCGCGGTTACTGCACTGGTTGCGGCCTGACCTCAATATCCATGGAGATGCAGGTTATTTTGTTGCCTTGATTTGAGAAAGTGTAACCAAACGTACTATACGTCCCGAATCGGGAAATTCAATTCGTTACTTTTGGGTGGTTTCGGCGACTTGGTTTTGGGGGCTTAACAGATAGGAGAAGTCTCTTTGACTCATCTCCGCGATGAACTGTAGGTGGTTGGTGTACTGGATCGCCTGCATGCCAAAGGCTCGGGCTGCTGCGATGTTGTCGGCGCGGTCGTCGACGAAAAGGATCTTTGCCGGGTCGGTTGCGAGGCCCTCAGCGGCGTGGCGGTAGATTTCGGCTTCCGGCTTGGCGAGGTTGAGAGCGTGAGACCAGATGCAGTGGTGGAAGCCTCCGATCCAGTCGAACCGGGCAACCAGGCCCTCGGCCATAGCGTCGCCGATGTTCGAGAGGATGCCGGTGCGGATGCCGGCGCGCTGGAGTTGCCCAGCCCATTCGACCATGGGAGGGTTCAGGTCTCCCCAGAGGTCGACGTCGGCTTCGATCAGACCAGTGATCTGGGTGGGATTGAGTTCGAGGCCATTGTTTGCGCCGATCAGCTGCCAGTAGGCATGGGCGGTGAGGTCGCCGCGGTCGTAAGGGTGGCGGTGCGCCCAGTACTCTCGGTGAAAAGGCTCTTCATCGAGGCTGGTGATGGAGATCATGCGGGCCCAGGCGGCTGGGTTTGGAGGGCCGGAGAGGACCATGCCGAAATCGAAGAGGACTGCGTCGATAGGTGTCATCAGTCTGGATTGTAAGGGAGCCGGTAGCATAGGGGAGTGAGAGCTCGGTTTTCAGCACGGACGGGTTGGGATGTGGGGGAGAGCTCGTTATCGGCGGCGGTGCGGGAGGCGCGGGCTTCAGGTGCTCGCCTGGTCGATATGACGGTGTCGAACCCTACGTTGTGCGGCTTCTCTTATGATGCAGAGGCGGTGTTGGGAGTGTTTGGCGGGTCCGAGGCGATGGTGTACGACCCTGATCCGCGCGGCATCCGATCTGCCCGGGAAGCGGTTGCTGCTTATTATGCGGATCACGGCGCGAAGATCGATCCCGATACGGTGGTGCTGACGACGAGTACCAGCGAGGCTTATGGGTATCTCTTCCGACTGCTCTGCGATGCAGGCGACGAGGTGCTGGTCGCGCAGCCGAGCTATCCGCTCTTCGATTTTCTGGCGGACCTCGAGGATGTACGGCTTAAGCCGTATCCGCTGTTCTACGACTATGGCTGGTGGATCGACTTCGCCGAGTTGGAACGACGGATCGGGGCGCGAACCAAAGCGATTCTGGTGGTGCATCCGAACAATCCGACCGGGCATTGGACGGCGGCGCGGGAGCGGCAACGGCTGCGGGAGCTCTGCGCCGAGCATGGGCTGGCCCTCATTGTGGACGAGGTGTTTCTGGACTATCCATTGCGGGATTCCATCGAAGCGGTGAGTTTTGCCGCTGGCGAGCAGTCTTGCCTGACTTTTATTCTTAGCGGAATGAGCAAGATAGCTGGATTACCTCAGATGAAGGTTGCATGGGTGGTGACGTTAGGACCTGATGAGGCGCAGCGAGAGGCGCTGAGTCGGCTGGAGGTGGTCGCCGACACCTTCCTGTCGATGAGCGCGCCTGTCCAACTCGCTCTGCCACACTGGTTGGGCTCTCGGAGAGCGATTCAAGAGCAGATTTTGGAGAGAACTAGAGGCAATCTGGCGACGCTCGAGAAGTCTGGGATACCGGTGCTTCGGGTGGATGCAGGATGGAGCGCTTGCCTCCGGGTGCCGGGTTCGGCTGAGGAGTTGGTGCGAGAACTGGGTGTCGTCGTGCATCCGGGGTCGTTTTATGGAATGGCGGAGACGAACCGGATCGTGGTTAGTCTGCTCACTCGGGCGGACGAGTTCGTGGAGGGAATCGGGATGCTTAACCGGTATCTTGCGAGTCGTTTGTAGGCATAATTCTGGACTTGTGTGGAGATGATGGTGCCCGTGTCGAAAAAAAAACAAGAACAACAGCAGATCCCTACGGGATGACAAACAAAAGGGCAGGCAACGACAACGGCAACAAAGGCGAAATGCGGGTGGACATTGCTTCCAAGACCTTAGGAATGGCTAGTGGCGACTTTGATTCGCATCGAGTGTTAGATTCAGTATCTTATCTATCTCATTCATTTTAGATATTTTGAAGAAATGGATTATCCATGCGCTCGATCCCGATAGTGGTGTTGGCGCCGTGTCCGGGGACGACGATCGTTGCGTCGGGCAGAGGCAGCAGGCAGCGGTGGATGGAGTCGAGCAGGGTCCGCGTGTCACCACCGGGAAGGTCGGTGCGTCCGACTGAGCCGGCAAAGAGTGTGTCCCCAGCGAGCAGAAGGGTGTGTTCGGGCAGGTGCAGGCAGACGCTGCCCTCGGTGTGGCCGGGAGTGTGGAGGACGTTGGCAGTGATGCCTGCGATGGAGAGCTTGCGACCGTCCTCGAGCGAGTCGTCCGGTGGGGAGACCTCGGGCGTCGCTATGCCCAGCCAGGAGGCCTGGATGTCCATCATTTTGACCAGCGGGAGGTCGAGCTGGTTATAGAAGATGGGGGCTCCGGTGAGGCGCTTGAGTTGCTGGGCTCCGGCGATGTGGTCGATGTGGGCATGGGTGACGACGATCTGTTTGACTACGAGTTGGTGGCGGGCAAGGACTTTCAGGATGCTGGGAATATCATCGCCGGGGTCGACGACCATGGCCTCGCGCGAGGTCTCGTCGCCGAGGATAGAGCAGTTGCACTGGAGCGGGCCGACGCGGAGAATTTCGTGGATCATGGGTTCATCTTAGTGGGGCGGGTGAAACAAAGACAAAGACGAATAGGCCCGGCTTTCTTAGCTTCCTTTGGACTGATTCAGATTGAGTGACGTGAGATAGGGTTCTAAGGGACCGGCAGGTGAGAGCGTTCCTGTATCTGGAAAACGGCGGTAGATGGCTTCGATGACCTCTTTGGTCTGGAGCTTGTCCAGGTGGGGTAGGACGCAGATGCTAGGGCCACCATGATATTCGACATAAAGCCCTTTGGGGAGGTCAAGAAAATCGCCGCCGTCCATAACTTCGCGGAATTCAAGGTTGTAGATGTCTGCTCGCGAAATAGTGGACGGTCTATAGTCTTTTGATGCCCGGCCCGAACTGATGAAATCGAGGTTGGTGATGCGAAGCTCTACGTCAACACCTCGAAGAGCGGAGAGGATGTCTCTTATTAGAGAAATTATGAAGACCCCTCCGACAAATATCTGCAAGAGCTTCGAACTAAATGAATCATGGAGAAAGAAATAGATGCAGGCACTGCCGAATGCAAGGGTAAGCAGAATGCGCCCGATGTGTCGGGGCGCGGTGATACGGATGGAGAGTCCCTTGGGCAATTCGCGAATTTGGAGAGCTGCGGACATTGGTGGATAGTGTACGCGCCATGTATTGGGCCGCGGGCACAAAAAAGCGCAGACCCGAGGGGTCTGCGCTTGATCTTTCTTGGGGAAGAATTACTTCTTGGGAAGCGTATGGCTGCTCGGGGTTCCGGAGAGCACCGAGTGGTCGCCGCTGGCGCGCGAGAGCAGGATGGTGAGCGCGATCGAGAGAAGCATGAAGATGATGGCCGCGTAGGTGGTCAGCTTGGTGAGCAGATTGGCCGCGCCGCGTGGGCCGAAGGCGGTCTGCGATCCCTGGCCGCCGAAAGCCCCAGCGAGGTCGGCGGACTTGCCCTGCTGGAGCAGGACGACGCCGATAAGGAAGAGGCAGACGATCACATGAACGACAACGAGTAGATAGATCATCGGTTGTTTCTGAACCTTCTTGCAACAAAATGTGTGGATTGGTGCGGAGGAGGGGACTTGAACCCCTATGCCTTGCGGCGCTAGCACCTCAAGCTAGTGCGTCTGCCAATTTCGCCACCTCCGCATTCGTGTCTTGGCCTTTTTGAAGGCGAAGTGCGGTGAGCAATCCGAAGAACAGTGTAGCATCCGCGGAGGGTTTTCGCTGCACCGGATTTAGGGCACTCTGCTCGCCTGGGGCTTTGCAACGCTGGGTTGATAGACGGGATCGGGATTGAGGCGGGTGGTGGTATAGGTGACCTTCGATGGGGACTCGCCGCAGATGTTGCTGGTGAGTGCGGTGGTCAGCTCCGCTCCTGCGATGGTGACGGAAAGAGTCGCGGGGCTGAGGCAGGTGCCGTGGTCGTAGACGTCTCCAGAGACCCAGCGGAGGGATGCGGTGAGCTCGGCGCCGGGAGCGACGATGGCGGGCAGCATGACTGGGCCATGGCCCATGCCGGGCCGGAAGCCGGGGGTGCTTCGGGTGATGGCCAGTGTTGCGTGGGCCGCGTCGCGGAAGGTGAGGGTTGGAAAGGCAGGAACGGAGCAGGCGTCGGGGCCGATGTTTCTGAGGACGAGAAGGGTCCCGCTGTGGGACATGCCGTCGAAGTTCCCGTTTTCGCTGTCGAGCGTTAAGGAAAGCTGATTGGCGGTACAGGCAGGTACGGTGGCATGGGCGGCCGAGGCTGCGAGCGTAAAGGCGAGGAGGACGAGCTGATGAGTGCGGAACATTGTCAGGTTGGATGCGTATTCTTCGGAAGTGGCTGGGTCGTGGTGTCCCTCCGGTATATATAACAAAGAACAACCAGCAAACTAAGCCATAGGAGCCCCACGGTTCATGGATAGACGTCTCTTTTTGCGGAATATGAATCTGGCGGCGGCATCGCTGGCCGTGACGGGGTGCATGCGAAGGCCGGTCGGCGCGACGTTTGGGGTGGGGATGTTGCCGGTGAATCTGCCGGAGAGCTCCTGCGGTCTGCCACGGGTGCATGTTGCTCCGGAGCGTGAGATTCGCACGGTGGTCGGGCTTCGCCCGTTTCGACCCTCGGGTTTTCGCGTGGCAGTCGAGATGGTGGGCGAGACGAAGGTCGTTCACAACTATGGGCATGGCGGAGGCGGTATCACGCTGAGTTGGGGGACGTCGAAGCTGGCTGCGGATCTTGGGCTACCAGGACATACGGGGCCGGTCGCGGTGCTGGGTTCGGGAGCGGTGGGGCTGGCGACGGCTCGGCTGGTGCAGGAGGCGGGATTTGACGTGACGATCTACGCTAAGGCGCTGCCGCCAGAGACGACCTCAAACATCGCTGGAGGGCAGTGGTTTCCGGCCACCGTGTATGACTCGGATGTGGAGCTGACGCCGGAGTTCACCGAGCAGTTCAAGGCGGCGGCGCGGTATGCGTACCGGCGTTACCAGATCATGACGGACCCACGCTACGGCATACGGTGGATGCGGAACTATTCTCTGTCGGACACACCGTGGCACCCGCCGACATCCGGAGGGGTGGTCGGATTGATTCAGGATCTAATGCCGGAGAGCAAAGACCTGCCGGTGGGGCAGCATTCCTTTGGAAAGAAGTTTGTACGGCAGTACGACGGGCAGATCGTCGAGCCGCCTATCTACTTACCGGCAATGATGACTGACGTTCGTATCGCGGGTGGGCGGATAGTGGTGCGGGAGATGAAGAGTGTGGCAGAGGTGCAGGCGCTTCCGGAGAAGCTGGTCTTCAACTGTACCGGGCTGGGCGCGAAGGCGCTGTTCGACGACAAGGAGCTGACTCCGGTCCGCGGGCAACTGACCTTCTTGTTGCCGCAGCCGGAGGTGACCTACGCGACCACGTATCAGAACACGTACATGTTCTCGCGGCGGGATGGCGTGCTACTGGGTGGGACGCATGAGGAAGGGAACTGGTCGCTTGTGCCGGATATGGAGACGAAGGTGGCGATTATGAAGAAGCAAGCGGAGCTGTTCGACGGGATGCGAAGCTGCTGAGGATCAATCGCAGGTGCAGTTGACGCAAGCTCGTTTGGCGCAGATGCCGCAGACCTGTATGAGCTGCTTTTTGAGCGCCTGACGAGCTCGATGGACGCGGACTGCGGCGTTTCCTGCTTTGATCCCGGCACCTTGTGCAAAGGACTCGAGGGATTTTTCGGCTAGATCGACCTCGCGGATGATCTGAGAGTAGGCCGGTTTCAGGGTGAGCAGGACGCTGTTGATACATTCGCAGACGATCTCGACAGTCTGTGGATCGGAGGGTGCCTCTTCGGTGAGGTCCTGTGCCCAGCGCTCGAGGGCACGGTCTTCGGCGGCGCGGTGGCGGTAGTGATCGATGACGGCGTTGCGCAGGATGCGGTAGAACCAGGCGACGGCGGACTCGTCGCTGCGCAGGTGGGAGGACTGCTCCATGGCGCGGATGTAGGCGGCCTGGAGGATGTCTTCGGCTGCCGCGTTGGAGTTGACGCGCTTTTCCACGAATTTGAGGAACTGTCTTCTGTGAGGGAGAAGATCTTCAACTATGTTGGTCTGCATCGGCTGCTGCCTTTTAAGAGGGTATGGAGACGGGCTCCATACCCTCGACTCTGGTTAGTTAGATGAGGGGCAGGTGCAGCCGGAACCACAGGGGCAGGGCTCCGGGCAGTTGCACTCCGGACCACAGGGGCATTCGCATAGATAGGTCATGTTGCTCTCCTTTCACTCCTGCTGACGGATGAGGGGAGCAAACATTACAGTCAGCTAGAAATGGCGGGCGAGATCAGCGAAGCTGCTGAGCTCCAGCAAAGTCTGGCCGGTGGGGGGATGGTTGACGGACTCGTGCTCGAGCACCCAGGTGAAGTCGTGGGGAATGAAGACAGCGTGCAGGCCGGCGGCGAGCGCGGGATTGATGTCGGACTTTGGGCTGTTGCCGATCATCCAGGTCGTGCAGGCATCGCAGCCGTGCTTCGCCGCGAGCGCGCGATAGGCGGCATCATGCTTTTCGGGCAGGACTTCTACCTCGGAGAAGAAGGTCGCGAGGCCGGAGCGGTGGAGCTTATCGGTCTGCTCGACGGGGTTGCCCTTGGTGACGAGCAGGATGCGATGGCGATTGGCGAGGTCGGCGAGGGTGTCGGCCACGCCGGGAAGCAGCTCGATCTCATGGTCGGCGATGGACTCTGCGAAGCTGTGGATGCGCTGCCGCTTCTCTTCGGTGAGGGGTGCGTCGGTGAGTTGCTCGAAGCAGCGAGCGAGTGAGAGCCGGAAACTCTGGAGGCCGTAACCGTGAGCGGCGACGGTGGCGTGCTCGATGGCGTTGAGGTGCTCGCGGACCTCTTCGGGCGTGTGGATGCGGTGGTCGAGGTAGGAGATGAAGGCGGTAATCGCCCGCTCGAAGTAGATGTTGTTCTCCCACAGGGTGTCGTCGGCGTCGATGAGGAGGGTCTGACCGGCAAGAAGGCGGGTGGTCTGGATCGCTGGGGGCACGGCTCTATTATAGGTGGAGTTCTTCAGCAGACTTGGTTCTCCGGTGTCCGGCCACTCTCGTACTCCCGCAGTGCGTCGAGCAGGATGAACCCCATCGCATCGCGTGTCTCGACCGTTGCACTGCCGATGTGCGGCGTCAGAAAGACGTTGGGCAGATCGAAGTATCGGGTGTCCACGGCGGGCTCGTTCGCATAGACATCCAGCCCGGCGGCAAAGAGCCGCTTTTCGCGCAGAGCTTCGATCAGAGCATCGTCCACGACCATCTCTCCGCGCGAGATGTTGACCACGATCGCGTTGGGAGGGAGCAGTGCGATGCGCTCGTGGTTGAGGAGGCCTGCAAGCTCCGGCGTACTGGGAGCGCAGATGATGAAGATGTCGCTTGCTGCAAGCAGACTCGCTGCCGTGTTTTCGTAGATTGCGTCGCCTTCGAGCTCCGCGACTAGCCGACTGCGGTTATGGTAGTGAATCTTCATGCCGAAGCCTCGCGCGCGTTTGGCGACCTCCTGACCGATGCGTCCCATGCCCAGGATGCCGAGCCGCTTTCCTTTGAGGTCCAGCCCCAGCAGCTGCACAGGAGACCAGCCCTTCCAGTTGCTGGAGCGGACGAGCGTGTCGGCCTCATGGCCGCGGCGAGCAGCGTTCAGAATCAGCATCAGGCCCAGATCGGCGGTGGCATCGGAGAGCACTCCCGGGGAGTTGAAGACGGCAACGTTATGCTCGCGGGCAGCCTCGATGTCGATGTGGTTGAAGCCGACAGAAAGCGTCGCAATCGCTTCCAGCTCACCACCGAGCTGTTCGATGACTGATCGCGAGACCGGCTGCGCGGCCGAGACAAAGAGATAGGCAAAACCCTTCGCGGCCTCGGCAAGCTGGTCCGCGCTCAGAACCTTTCCTGATTCATTCCGGACGACGGTATAACGCTCGTCGATTGCGGCTTCTACACGCGGCGGAAAGAGGCGAGTGAGATAGACCTGCCGTTTCCCCTGACTCTGATCGTTTAGCCTTTGCTGTTCCAATGTCTGACTGTCCTTCCGGTGCAAGAGGGTATCGATATTCATGCTAATTGCTGCCTGCGACAGAGAACAATCTGGTGTGACGAGGCTAGAATGAACGTGCGCCCGAGATGATCGAGGCAGTTTCCAGAAGTAGTAGAAAGGCAAGAACCAGTGAAGGCATTAGTAAAGAGCCGCGCCGAGCGTGGCATCTGGCTACAGGACGTTCCTGAGCCGGAGATGGGTATCAACGACGTCAAGATTCGCGTTCTCAAGACAGGCATCTGCGGAACGGATCTTCATATCTACGAGTGGGACGCGTGGGCGAGTGCAACCATCCCCATTGGCCTTACCATTGGCCACGAGTTTATCGGCGAGGTGGTGGCGATGGGCTCGAACGTTGCCGATCTCACCCTTGGACAGCTTGTTAGTGGTGAGGGCCATGTCGTCTGCGGGCGCTGCCGCAATTGTCTCGCTGGCCGCCGTCATCTCTGTGCCAACACCAGCGGCGTCGGGGTCAACCGCAACGGTGCGTTCGCTGAATTTATTGTTCTGCCTATGTCGAATATCTGGCAGCATACTGCGGGTATCGACAAGGATGTAGCCTCGATCTTTGATCCTTTTGGCAATGCCGTCCATACGGCGCTCGAGTTTCCTGTTCTCGGCGAAGACGTCCTCGTTACTGGTGCGGGTCCTATCGGTATCATGGCCGCTGCGGTCGCTCGTCATGCGGGTGCGCGCTATGTCGTTATCTCTGACCCAAACCCTTACCGCCGCGCGCTCGCCGAAAAGGTTGGCGTCACCCGTGCCGTCGACCCGCGCTCGACGACGCTCAAAGAGGTGCAACAGGAGCTCCACATGCAGGAGGGCTTCGACGTTGGGCTCGAGATGTCTGGCAATCCGCAAGCTTTTCGCGACATGCTTGCCAGCATGAGCCATGGCGCGAGGATCGCGATGCTTGGCATTCCGTCTGAGGACATCTCGATCAATTGGAACCAGGTCGTTTTCAACCAGCTCACTATCCGCGGCATCTATGGGCGGGAGATGTATGAGACCTGGTACAAGATGACCGTCATGCTGGAGTCTGGACTTGATATCTCGCCGGTTATCACGCATCGCATGAACTGGCGCGACTTTGAGGAGGGGTTTGCGGCGATGCGTTCCGGCAACTCCGGCAAGGTGATTCTCGATTGGGCGGATGTAAGCTGATCCGCCCCAACCTTCTCTTTTTTTAGGGGTACCTTCATAACTCCTTAAGCTATTCGCAACTACATTCAGGATGTGAATTCGAACATGCATACTATGCGATGTTTCGGGGTCGCAGTTCTTCTTCTTACAAACTGCTTCGCCTTCGATCCCTTCGTGTCTGCTCAGCAAACTGCTCCGCCGACGCCCGTGGCCGTTACGCTGGACCAGGCCCTCAGCCGTGCGCAGGCCAATGAGCCGAGCTTCGCAGCGGCCTCGGCTGCGAGCAAGGTCGCGGCTCTCGACCACTCGATTGCTCAGGCCGCCTTGCTGCCTAGCGCTGTCTATCACAATCAATTCCTCTACACTCAGCCGAATGGTGCATCGACCGGCACCCAGTCCTCTCCGCGTTTTATTGCGAATAACACTGTGCACGAATACACCAGTCAGGGCGTCGTGAGCGAGACGATCGGGCTGCAACAGCTGACTGCTGTCAGCCGGGCCTCTGCCGCTGCTGCCGTGGCCTCCGCTGAGCTGGAGATCGCCCGTCGTGGCTTGGTTGCTACGGTCGTGGGATTGTTCTACGGCTCGCTCGCCGCCGACCATAAGCTCACCGTGGCCGAGCGTGCTGCAAGCGAGGCGACAAGCTTCACGACTCTGACGCAGCAGCGCGAGACGGCCCGCGAAAGCGCTCATGCCGACGTGGTCAAGGCACAGCTGCAACAGCAGCAGCGCGAGCGCGATCTTGCCGATGCTCGGCTTCAAGCGCAAAAGTCGCGCCTGGAGCTTGCTGTTCTGCTCTTTCCCGATCCACGGACGCCTTATACGCTCACTACTCCGGACAGCCCAGCGCCGCTGGGCACGCGGGCCGAAATCGAGGCTGCTGCTACCCACGACAACCCGGAGCTTCGAAGCGCGCTCGCGTCGCTGCGTGCCAGCAACCTTGACGTCACCGCTGCCCGGGCCGCGTATCTCCCCGATTTGGGACTCAACTTCGCCTATGGTATCGATGCGGACCGATTCGCCGTCAATGGTCTGCAAGGCACACGGAACCTCGGCTATTCGGCCACTGCGACGCTTGATATTCCTCTCTGGGACTGGCTCAACACGCAGCGGCGCGTGCGCCAGACCAAGATCCTTCGGGACGTTGCGAAGACTACCCTCTCCGCGACGCAGCGCCGGTTGATCGCGCAGCTCGACGAGAGCTACGCCGAAGCCTCCGCCGCGCGTGATCAGCTCCAGTCGCTCGACCTCAGCGCGACTACCGCAGGCGAGAGCCTTCGTCTCACTCGTCTGCGCTACACGGCGGGCGAGGCGACGGTGCTCGAGGTGGTGGACGCGCAGAACTCGCTGACCACCGCCGAACTCGCCCGCGAAGACGGCACCATTCGCTATCAGACCGCTCTCGCTAACCTACAACTTCTTACAGGAAGCCTCTAACCATGCGCCTTTCCAGTACATTCTTCGCCGGCACCATCCTTCTGGCCGCGCTCGGCTGCAGCAAGAAAGAAGCCACGCCGGAGCCCGAGGTCTACGTGCAAGCTGCTCATCCACAGCAAGGGAGCATCTCCGAGGAGATCACCGCCGACGCTACGCTTGCCCCGCTGGCGCAGGCTGCGATCTCACCGCGTATCAGCGCGCCGGTGAAGAAGTTCTTCGTGCAGCGTGGCTCTCGCGTCAAGGCCGGCGAGTTGCTCGCAACCCTCGAAAACAGCGATCTTCAGGCCGCCGCGCTCGACAACAAGGGAACCTACACCGCTGCGCAGGGCGCATTTGAGACCGCGACTCGCGCGCAGGTTCCCGAGGACACCACCAAAGCCCAGACCGATCTCGCGCAGGCGAAGGCTAATCTCGATCTTAACCAGAGCATCGTCAATGGGCGCTCGCAGCTCTTCGCGCAGGGGGCCATCCCGGGGCGCGATCTTGACACCGCGAAGGCAGCGCTGGTGCAGGCGCAGTCCGTCTACGAGATTGCGAAGCAGCACCTCGATTCGGTCCAGCAGGTCAGCCGCAAGGCGTCGCTGCAGACGGCTGAGGGACAGCTCTCGTCCGCCAAGGGCAAGTACCTCGGCGCGGAGGCGCAGCTCAGCTACACCGAGATCCGCAGCCCCATCAACGGTATCGTGACCGACCGGCCTCTGTTTGCCGGGGAAACCGCATCCGCAGGCACGACACTCCTCACCGTCATGGACACCTCCGCGCTGCTGGCGAAGCTGCATATCTCGCAGATCCAGGCGCAGCTGCTCTCGTTGGGAGGCGCAGCGACTGTCACCGTTCCCGGCATCGACGAACCTATCCCCGCGAAGGTCTCGCTCATCAGCCCGGCTCTCGATCCGGGCAGCACGACCGTCGAGGTCTGGCTGAGGGTTGAGAATGCTGGCCGGAAGCTCAAATCCGGAACCCCCGTGCGCGCCTCCATCACGGGCCGTACTATCTCGAACGCGCTGCTGGTTCCTACAGATGCCCTCCAGACCGCGCCGGATGGAAGCGCAAAATTCGTCATGGTTATCGCCTCCGACGGCACAGCGCGGAAGCGTACCGTGACCGTTGGCCTCAAGTCCGCGGAGACAGTGCAGGTGCTGACGGGGCTTAGCCCGACTGACATGGTCATTACAACTGGATCGTATGCTCTGGACGATAAGACGAAGGTAAAGGTTGGAGCCCCTCCCGACGACAAGGCGGATGATAAGGGCGGCAAAGATGCGGGGGACAAATGACGGCTGTTGACTCCGCATCCTCAGAGACAAGGAAGCCTTTCTGGCTAGTGCGCTCCTCGAAGACCATCTTCTTCTTCCTGTTTGTGCTTACTATTGCAGGAATCTACGGAGCGTATCAGGTTCCAATCGCCGTTTTTCCGGATACGAACTTTCCCCGGGTCGTCATCGGCATCGACAACGGCGTGATGCCGGTCGAGCAGATGCAGGTCACGATCACCAAACCTATCGAGGATGCGATCAACAGCGTGCCGGGTCTGCTGACTGTCCGCAGCACAACCAGCCGCGGGTCCGCTGAGATCAGCCTCTTCTTCGACTGGAACGCCGACATGTTCCGCACGCTGCAGTTGACCGATGCGGCCCTGGCCAAGGTGCAGCAGACGCTTCCGGCGACCGCCCGCATCACGACGAACCGGCTCACCTTCGCCACCTTTCCGATCCTGGGCTATGCGCTCGCCGCCGACGATCGCGGTGCAGATACTGTCTCGCAGAGCCGCCTGTGGGAGATCGCCACCTATGATCTAAAACCGTCGCTCAACCGCGTCAATGGCGTCAGTACGGTGATTGTTCAGGGCGGAGAGGTCCCTGAGTTCCATATCGTTCCGGACCTAGCGCGTCTGCAGGCCTCTGGTGTAACCATCCTCGACCTGGTCAATGGAGTGCAGACGTCGAACATCATCGACTCGCCCGGTCTCTACGAGGCAGATCATCAACTAATTCTCGGCCTCATCGGGGCACAGGCGCACGATGCCTCTCAGCTTGGCGATCTCGTCATCAAGACCACCACCGCCGGGGCTCCAGTACACGTCTCCGACGTGGCTACCGTCGAGCGCTCGAAGTTACCCGTCTATACGATGGTGACTGCGCAGGGCAAGCCCTCGGTGCTTCTGAATATAGCGAGGCAGCCCTCCAGCAATACCGTTACTGTCGCCAATGCCATTGCAACCGAGATCGATCAACTCAAAGCCAAACTTCCTCCCGGCGTTCATCTGGAACCGTTCTACGACCAGTCGGAGCTGGTGCGGGAGAGTATCTCGAGCGTGCGTGACGCCATCCTCATCGGGTTGATCCTCGCCTGCGTCATCCTCTTCCTTTTCCTCCGCGACTGGAGCTCGTCGCTGATCGCCGGCCTGGTTATTCCCGTTACCGTCGCGATCACGATTCTTTTCCTCTGGTTGATTGGGCAGAGCTTTAACCTGATGACCCTTGGCGGCCTCGCTGCCGCGATCGGTCTCGTCATCGACGACGCTATCGTCGTAGTCGAAAACATTGTCGTCCACCGCGACCGGGGCGAGTCTCGTGTCGAAGCTGTCCGCAAGGCGCTTCACGAGATCACGACTCCGCTGATCGGATCGACGATTACTCCCGTCGTGGTCTTCCTTCCTCTCATCTCGGTTACAGGTGTGACCGGCAGCTTCTTCCGGGCGCTGGCGGTTACCATGACAGCGGCCCTGCTAACATCGCTGCTGCTGGCGTTGAGCTGGACTCCGGCGCTCAGCCTGTCCCTTCTCCGGCCCTCCAAAAGATCAGAGAAGGCGGGCGGAGGTCATGAAGAAAATGGCCCGCTGATGCGCCGTGTGCTCGCCGCGCATCAACGAATACTTACCTGGGCGCTCGCTCGTCCGTCTTACCTCGCACTGGGCTGCCTGGTGCTGGTGTTGGCTGGGTATTTCAGCTATCAATCGCTAGGCTCTGACCTGCTTCCTGCGATGGATGAAGGCTCGTTCGTTCTCGACTACATCATGCCGGCAGGCAGTTCGTTGACGGAGACCAGCCGCGTCCTCGAGCATGTCGAGCAGATCCTCCGCAATACTCCTGAAGTGCTGATTACCTCACGCCGTACCGGGTTGCAGATGGGACTGGCCGCCGTGACGGAAGCCAACTATGGCGACTTTACCGTTCGGCTCAAGACGAAACGTTCCCGCTCTATCGACGAGGTGATGGCGGATGTGCGCGCGCAGGTGAAGGCGAGCGAGCCTGAGTTGGACATTGAGTTCACGCAGGTCCTACAGGACATGATCGGCGATCTTTCGAACTCGCCAGAGCCCATTCAGATCAAGCTCTTCGCGAGTGACCAGACGCTGCTCAACGATCTGGGGCCGAAGGTGCAGGCCGCGATTGCAAAGGTGCCTGGCGTCGTCGACACCCAGAATGGCATCGACAATACGATCTCCGGACCGGCCACCAGCTTCCAGGTAGATCCTGTCCTGGCAGCACGGCTCGGCTTCACCCCAACTGAAGTCGCGGAGAATGCGACGTCGATCCTCGACGGCCTTCCCACGAACGACCCAATTATCATGAATGGGCGTCCTTATACGATCCGGATTCGCCTCCCGCAGCAGAACCGGGCATCGCTCGAAGCGATTCAGAACACCGTCTTCAACTCGAGCACAGGCCACACGGCCACGCTTGGTTCCATGGCGCAGATCACTCAGCTTCCTCCGCAGAATGAGATCCGCAGGGAGAACCTGCAGCAACTCATCCTCGTGAGCGGCCGTCTTGAGGGCTCCGACCTTGGCTCTGCGATGGTGCAGGTCCGACAGACAGTGGCGAATCTGCATCTGCCTTCCAGCGTTCGCGTGGAGTACGGCGGCACCTATGAGGAACAGCAAAAGTCTTTCCGGGACCTGGTCCGGGTTCTGCTTCTAGCGCTCGCGCTGGTCTTCGGTGTGCTGCTGGCGGAATTCCGTAATCTCTCCGCTCCTATCGCCATCCTGACCAGCTCTGTTCTGTCGATCGTGGGTGTCGTCTTCGCTCTTCTTGTCACCCAGACGGACTTCAACGTGGCTAGTTTCATGGGGCTGATCATGGTCATCGGCATTGTGGCCAAGAACGGAATCCTGTTGTTGGACGCGGATGAGAAGTTCCGCGCTGAAGGCGATAATGGTTCCGCCGACTTTGCCCGGGAGGCGATGATCCATGCAGCCCAGCGGCGGCTCCGTCCGATTGTGATGACGGCCATCGCTGCCGTCTGCGGCATGTTGCCCCTGGCTTTTGCACTCGGTGCGGGCTCGCAGATGCTGCAACCCCTGGCGATTGCGGTGATCGGCGGACTTCTGCTCTCAGTCTTCCTCTCGCTGGTTGTCACGCCGGTGATCTACTACCTGCTGACGCGAAACCACAAGCCAACCAGCTACGTCGCTACCTCATAGTTACAACAGCTGGAACAAGAAAAAGGCCGGAGGGCATTTAGCCCTCCGGCCTTTTTGGCATACTGCGTTCCGCAGACTACTTGCGGCCGACGACCAGAACCGTGAAGCTTCCGGGCACGATTGATGCGCGGGGTCGTGGATTCTCCGGAGTTGCGGCTGGCTTCGGCCCCATCTCGGCGGTGACGAGGTAGACGCGACCTGTGCCGGAGTCGAAGGCCATCGTGCGGGCGCTCTTCTGGGTTGTAAGCGTCTGGACGACCTTATAGGCAGGGGTAGAGGTGTCGACGATGGTTAGGGTTCCGTCGCCGTTGGAGCTGAAGGCGAGGTGGCGCTTGGCGTCGTAGCCGGCGGCGTCCGGGCCGTCACCGATGGGGACCAACTTCAGGACCTTGCCCGAGTTGGCGTCGGTTACTGGCATCACCCTGCCGTCGCACACCGAGAAGAGCTTGCGACCAGCGGTATCCATGGCGAGACCGCTGGGAGAGTCGCAGCCAGCGAGCGGCCACTCGGCTGTCACCGTCATGGTTTTGGCATCGATGCGGGCGATCGAGTTCTTGGTCTCGATATTGACGAAGACGGTGCCCTTGCCGTCGGCCTGGGGGAACTCAGGCTTGCCGGAGAGCTTGACAGTGCCGATGACCTTGAGTGCCGCGGTGTCGATCACAGTCGCGTCGCTGCTTCTGCCGTTGAAGGTCCAGACGGTCTTGGTGACGGGCTCGAAGACGATGCCGTCGGGGTTGGTTCCGACTGAGATGGACTGTACCTTGGCGAAGCTCTTGCGATCGAATACGACTACGTTGTTGCCCCCGCCCTCGCTGATGTAGCCATACTTGCCGTCGGTGTCGAGTGCAACGCCATGTGCTGGTGCTTTCATACCAGTGATGGCTCCGACGGACTTTCCGGTGGTCGTGTCGATCACTTCGACACGGGTTCCATGAGTCAGGTAGAGAAGATGTGCGTCCGGATCGGCGACGAGGTAGTCCCAGCCGCCCTCGCCACCGATGGTCCACTTGTCAATCACAGCATAAGGGCCGGTCTGGGCGTGGAGTTGGACACAACTCAACGGAAGGATGGCGCAGGCGGCCAGAGGAAGAGAGTACAACAAACTTTTGAGACGCATAATAGAAGCTCCTTAAGTGTGCCAATTTGGGCAGCACGGCCAGTCTCTGCTTATCTGCCTGAAGGGAAGCTGAAGGGATCACAAAGCTATCGTGAATGAGAATAGATCTCCCGCTGCTGTCGTTGCAACAACCCCACGTCTCAGAAGCGAGACGTGGAACTCTCAGATTGTGTGAGCGTCCTATTCATTCAGCCTTCTATAGCGCTGAGGCGAGTGCCTGCTGCTGATGGACAAGGAGGTCGCGAATGCCTTTTTCGGCGAGGTCGAGCATCTGAGTGAGCTCGGCGCGAGAATAAGAGTCCTTTTCTGCCGTGGCCTGGGTCTCGACGAGGCCGCCGTCGGCCAGCATAACGACGTTCATGTCGACCGTCGCGCGTGAGTCCTCTTCGTAGGCGAGATCGAGCAGCACGTGGCCGTCGACGATGCCGACCGAAGTAGCCGCGACCATCTGGCGCAGGGGTGAAGCCTTGAGCGTACCTGCGGCGACCAGCTTGCCGAGGGCGATGGCGAGCGCGACCGAGGCTCCGGTGATGGCGGCAGTGCGAGTTCCGCCGTCGGCCTGGAGGACGTCGCAGTCGAGGATGATGGTGCGCTCGCCGAGGGCTTTCATGTCGACTACAGAACGCAGGGAGCGTCCGATAAGTCGCTGGATCTCGTGAGTGCGTCCGCCGATCTTGCCGCGCTCGCTCTCGCGAGCGGTGCGGGTGAGGGTAGCGCGGGGCAACATGCCGTATTCGGCCGTGACCCAGCCGCGGCCGGAGTTGCGCATCCAGCCGGGGACGCCCTGCTCGATGGTGGCGTTGCAGAGGACGCGGGTGTTGCCGGACTCCATCAGGACGGAGCCTTCGGCGGTCGAGACGTAGCCGGGGGTGATGCGGATGGAGCGGAGAGAGTCGGCGGGGCGATTGTCAGGACGGAAGAGCAGGCTTGCGAGCTGGGAGGCTATTTGGGACATCTGGCGATTATAGTGTTCCGGGTGTTCGGGATTGGGACGTCTCAGCTTGATTGCTGGCGGGAAATCCGCCGCAATCGCTCCCGTTTTGGGAATCGTGTTCCATAATGGGAAACACGCAATTTCGGGTTTTGTGGGGTTTTGTCCCGGTTTGGTTTTGCGATCGTTCCGAATCGGGAATAGGTGGGGAAAGATTGAATTACCTTTGTAACTTTATTAGTGCTTTCTTTTGAATTACTTATCGTTGTTGTCCCGGTTTGGCACGCAACGTGATTACAGCATCGGCAGAGACACTCCAAAAGATCGGGGTGCAAACCAATCCGGAGTACGACCATGCAGGCACCGCTGAGCAGTACCGCCTCGGGGAAACATTTCCGTTCAGGACCACTCACTGCACTTCTACCCACATCATCTAGCAACGACCATCCCAGACAACGAAGCAGTAGTCCCGTCCCCACCTTAACCATCGCGGAGGGAGCTGGCCTGGCCCATGATGCGGGAAACCTCTTTGGAGCGCTCGGCCTCTACTGCGATCTGCTCGCCCTGCCCGGAGTGTTAAGAGAAGAGCACCGGCACTACGCCGAAGAGCTTCGGTTGCTGAGTAGGCGGAGTCGCACGCTGATCGACCGTCTGCTGAATCCCAGCCTCCAGAGCCGGACTACCGAGATGAAACGGACGCAGGAGCGTGTGGTGGTGCCCGAGGTGATTGAGCAGTGCCGGGGGCTGTTGGACAAGGTTGCTCGCCGCGCGGTGCAGGTGCAATACGAGTCGGGGACCCGGTTGCCGGTTGCGGTGCCCCGCGAGGCGCTTGAGCGCATCCTGGTGAACTTGACGAAGAATGCGGCGGAGGCCTCGGGTAGTGAGGCTCCGATCCTGCTGCGGGTGAGCTGTCTTCGGAATGGCTCTGGTCTTAAAGATGCTTCTAAGACTACGGCGAACTCCGAGCGGATCGTACTGACCGTCGAGGACAAGGGATGCGGCATGAGCGTCGCCGCGGTGAAGGTTCTGATGAGCGGGAGACAGGCCGCTCCTGTTGGGCCGCGTGGCATTGGGTTCCGCGTGGTGCGGGAGCTGGTGTCGGCTTCGGGAGGACAGCTTCGTTTGAGGAGCGATTCTGGCTGTGGCACATCGATTGAGATTGCATGGGCCGTTGCCGCTGAGACGGAGCAAGGCGTCTTCGAAGAACGGCGGCAGTTGAGACTGATAAAACGGAACGCGAGCCTGGGGAGGTTGTCATGCTGAACGACAACAGCTTTGGGATAAATCTGGAGACGGTGCAGAGCAGGCCCGGTCGGGGAGGAGAACCGACCGGGGTGCTGGTGGGCCATTCGAAGGCAGACTTTGCCCATCGTTCAGAGGTGCTGCAGTCTGAGCATTTAGCCGAGCGGACGCCCGCATTGCATGTGCTGGTGGTGGATGACGACGGGCCAGTGCGGAAGGCGTGCTGCGAGATCGCGGCAGGCATGGGATTTCTTGTGGCGTCGGCGGAGAGTGTGCCGGAGGCGCGGGCGATCCTGAAGCATCAGCCGGTAGATCTGATGCTGCTGGACCTGAAGCTGCCGGGTGGAGGCGGTCTGATACTGCTCGAAGAGGTGAAGGCACTGCACCCGGAGACGGCTGTGGTGGTGATGACGGCGTTCGCGACGGTCTCCTCTGCTGTCGAGGCCATGCGGATCGGCGCTGGGGATTATCTGACCAAGCCGTTCGCGCTCGAGGAGCTGACAGCGGTGCTGGACCGGGCAGGGCAGCGGCGGGACTTCGACGTCGAGAGCCGCAGGCTGCGGGAGCGGTTGCGGACTACGAAGGGGATGGGCAATCTGATCGGCCGGTCGCCGGAGATGGAGAAGCTCTATCGGATTCTGTCGAAGGTCGCGACCTCGACCCATCCGGTGCTGATTCTGGGCGAGAGCGGCACGGGCAAGGAGTTGGTGGCGCGTTCGATCCACTTCAACGGGCCGAGTGCAACAAAGCCGTTCATTCCAGTGGACTGCGGGTCGCTGGTGCCGACCTTGATCGAGAGCGAGCTCTTCGGTCACGTCAAGGGCGCATTCACCGGCGCGAACCGGGCGAAGGAAGGTCTGCTGGCGGCGGCGGAGGGCGGGACGGTCTTCCTCGACGAGATCGGGGAGCTTCCGCTTGATCTACAGGCCAAGCTGCTGCGGGCGCTGCAGGAGAAAGAGGTACGCCCGGTGGGAGCGACTCATGCGGTGCCTATCTCGGCGCGGGTGCTGGCGGCGACCAACCGCGACCTGATCACGATGGTCGAGCAGGGGCGGTTCCGCAAGGACCTTTACTTCCGGTTGAACGTGGTCAATATCAAAATTCCTCCGCTGCGAGAGCGGCGGGCGGACATCGCGGTACTGGCGCAGCACTTTCTTGAGCGGCTGCAAAGGACGTCCGGCGTGGTGCATACCTTCTCCGACGAGGCGCTGCGGTTGATGACCGCATACGACTGGCCGGGCAATGTGCGGGAGCTGGAACACGCGATCGAGCGAGCGTGCGCGCTCTCCTCCGGGCCGGTGCTGCACATGGGCGACCTGCCGACGCAGTTGCAGGACTTTCGCATGCATAGCAGGCAGACTCTTCAGACTGTTAGTCCGGAGCAGGAGGAGACGGACTCGGCGTTCATGGAGCGCGCCTCTGGAGGTAACGCGGGTGTCGTGTCGATCGCCGAGATGGAGAAGCACGCCATCCTGGTGACGATCCGGCAGTTGAAGGGCGACAAGCTGATGGCGGCGAAGCTGTTGGGGATCGGGAAGACGACGCTTTACCGGAAGTTGAAAGAGTACGGCATCGCCGAAGAAGGCGGGGCGGAATGACACGGACAAACAGTATGCCAACCGGAGAGCAGACGATGAGCAGCAGAGTGTTGATGATTGCGGCGGCGGACCATGCGGAGCGTTGCGCGACCGCGCTTGCGAGGCAGTTGAACCTGACTGTGGAGATTGCGACCAGCCGCAGGGCAGCCTTGGCGGCGGTGCGACGGGAGCAGTACAGTGTCGTCGTGGTCGAGGAGAGCATGGTGGAGGCCGATTCGGACTGGGCCGACCTGCTCTGGCAGAACGCCGGGTTCACGCAGCCGGTGCTCGTGAACCTCGCTGATTTTTCTGGCTCCGTCCGTTCGCGTCTGGTGCGCGAGGTGAGGTCGGTGCTGTTGCGGCGGGATCACGAGTACACGTTGGCACGGAGGGCGGCGACGGCAGAGCTTCAGAACGAGTTGAAGTCCTCGGTGGCCGGTCTGCTGCTGCAGTCAGAGCTGGTGCTGCGGGAGCCTTCGGTCCCGGCGGCGCTCGCTCCCAGGCTGCAAATGTTGGTGGAGCTGGCTGGGACGATCCGGCAGCAGCTTCGGCCGACGGCTGGATGAGAAGCTGCGAGACGTTGAGTTTGCTATGCTGACTTCACCCTTGTACGAGAGAGTGAGAGTCTGAATGTCTGAAGAAACATCGAACGTCGTTACGAATGAAGTAGTGCCAACAGCCGTGCCCACGGTGAAGATCACTGTGCGTCCCAACGGCCCGTTCCGGGTCGAAGGATTGATCTCGCTGGTGGATGTGAATGGGGTGGAGTGGGACCTGACCGGTAAGCCGGCGATCTCGCTTTGCCGGTGCGGATTGTCGTCCAAGCGGCCGTTCTGCGATGGGACGCATGGCAAAGAGGGTTGGAAGTGCGATGCGAGCCCGATTCCGGTTGAGCCAGTGGCGCTGGGCTAAAGAGGTGGGTTCTCTGCCTCGCGAGAAGAGGCAGTTTTGACTGGAGAGCGTTCGCATGAAGCTGTATAGATCGTGTCTTGCGGGAATTTCAGTGCTTGTGCTGGGATGCGGAGTGGCGTTCGGTCTTCAGGACGCCGCTCCGTCATCGCAGGCGCCCGTGGCTGTTTCTTTGCCTGCGGCAACGCTGGCGGAGTATGTGGGCACGTATGCGGACCCGGCTGAGCCGGACGTGGTGCTCTCGGTATACCTGCAGGATGGCAAATTGTACAGCGAGTCGGAACGGGCTCAGCGGCTGGAGTTGCAGGCGGAATCGCCGGACCATTTCTTCTGGGTAGGAAATGCAGCACGTATTGTCTTCGAGCGGGATGCAACGGGAAAGGTGACCAAGGGCACGATCCACTCCAGCGGTGGTCGAGGGGGACAAGGCTCGGAACAGACACTCACGCGAACAAGCGATGTGGGAGTGCGGTCGAATCACTTCCGCGAGTACGCGCGAGAGGAGGTCATGATCCCGGTGCGGGATGGTGTGAAGCTCCATGCCGTGATCTTGCGACCCGCGGGCTCGGAAAAATCAGGCGAGGCGCTGCCGTTCCTTATGCAGCGGACGCCGTATGGGGTTGATGGGGTCTCGTCGGTGAGAGTGAATGAGAGCAAGCCGGAGTTGGCGGCGAGCGGTTACATCTTCGTGTATGCGGACATTCGTGGCCGCTACAAATCCGAAGGTCAGTTTGTGATGAACCGGCCGATCGTGGCGCACACCACGAAGAACGATGTGGACGAGACCACCGATACGCGGGACACGATTGACTGGCTGCTGAAGAACGTACCGCACAACAGCGGCAAGGTCGGTGTGCTTGGGGTGTCGTATCCGGGGTTTCTGACAATGATGGCGGGGATCGACGCTCACCCGGCGGTCAAGGCAATCTCACCGCAGGCTCCGATGACGGATGTGTGGATGGGCGACGACTTCTTCCACAACGGTGCGTTCCGCGAGACGTATGGCTTCGACTATGTGCAGCAGCTCGAGGGACAGAAGACCGATGTGCGGGTGGATACGAAGGAGGATACCTTCGACTTCTTCTTGCGGAACGGGAACTTCGCAGGTGCGGCGGAGTCGGCGAAGATGAGCGAGCTACCGACGGCGAAGATCTTCCTGACACAGCCCTCGTATACGAAGCTCTGGCAGGATATGGCCGTCGAGAAGCGCCTCACGAAGGTAGAGGTTCCAACGCTTGAGGTTGGTGGTTGGTGGGACCAGGAAGACATGTGGGGCACGCAGGCCGAGTACGCCGCGTTGAAGCCGCATGATGCGAAGCACGAGGTCTTCATGGTCCTCGGTCCATGGAACCACGGCGGATGGGGCCCGACAACGCGGCACCTGGGAGTGCTGGACTTTGGTGCGCCAGTCGGCGACCAGTATCGCAAGACGATGGAGGCTCCGTTCTTCGAGAAATATCTGAAGGGAAAGTCCAGCTTCGATCTGAAAGACACAGCCAGCTTCCGGACGGGTGTGAACGAGTGGGAGCGATATGCCGCATGGCCACCGACTACTGGCTTCAAAACTGCGAAGCTGTATCTGACGAAGGGAAAAGTGCTGAGCTTTACGGCTCCCAACGGTGCCTACGACACGGTGGCTGGAGCGTATGTCGCTGACCCGGCGAATCCGATTCCGTATCGCAACCGGCCCATCCAGGCGACGTATGGGGACGGCTCGAAGTGGCGGACATGGCTAGTGGAGGACCAGCGTTTCGTGAGCGACCGCAAAGACCTCGCCAACTTCACGACGCCTGCACTCGATCACGATGTGACGGTGACCGGAGACGTTGTGGCCGATCTGTTTGCCGCGACCACCGGCACCGATGCAGACTGGGTGGTGAAGTTGATCGACGTCTATCCGGACGATGCGCCCGCTCCGATGGCTGGATATCAGTTGATGATCGTGGACGAGATCTTCCGTGGCCGGTATGTGAAGAGCTTTGAAAAGCCGGAGGCCTTGAAGCCCGGCGAGGTGGTCGAGTACAAGTACAGCCTGCATGGAGCAGACCATACCTTCCTCAAAGGCCACAAGATCATGGTCGAGGTGCAGTCGAGCTGGTTTCCCCTGTACGACCGGAACCCGCAGACGTTTGTGCCGAACATCATGACGGCTCCGGCAGAGGCGTACAAGCCAGCGACGCAGACGATCTATGGCTCGGCGAAGTATCCGTCGCACCTTGAGTTTTCGACACCGGAGCAGAAGTAACGCGCATGTCGATCAAGACGATCAGCAGCCGCGAGGTCTACCGGAACCCCTGGACACGGGTCCGCGAAGACATCATTGAGCGGGATGGCGGAGTGCGCGGGATCTATGGGGTGGTCGAGAAGGACCCGGCGTGCATTGTGATTCCCCTGGAAGTTACTCCCGAGGGAGAGTTCCTCTACCTGATCGAGCAGTTCCGCTATACGGTGCAAGCCCGGTTTCTGGAGTTTCCGCAGGGTGGGTGGGAGATGGAGGAGATCGTCCCGGAGGAGCTGGCGCGCGGAGAACTGCGCGAGGAGACGGGGCTGACGGCGGAGCGGATGACGCTACTGGGCGAGCAGTGGATTGCCTATGGTGTGATGCGGCAGAAGCACTACGTCTACCTGGCCGAAGGGCTGACGCATGGCGAGACGGAGCGCGATCCGGAGGAGCATGACCTGGTACTGCACCGGGTACGAGTGCAGGAGTTCGAGGACATGCTGCTGGATGGGCGGGTGATGGACAACTGCACGATCGCTGCGTGGGGGCTCTATAAGGTGTGGCACGAGCGGCGGACTCTGGCCTGAGAGTAGCATCCTACTTGTCCAGGATACTGTTCAGGAGGAGCACAGGATGGCGGCGGAACGGTTCGATGCGATTGTGATTGGGTCGGGGCAGGGCGGTAATCCGCTGGCTGTCGCGATGGCGAAGCATGGGTGGAAGACGGCCATGGTGGAGCGGCGGTTGGTCGGTGGGACGTGCGTGAACTTTGGGTGTACGCCGACGAAGACACTGGTGGCAAGCGCGCGGGTGGCGTATCTTGCGCGGCGGGCGAAGGACTTTGGCGTGGAGGCCGGAGCGGTGACGGTCGACATGGCAGCAGTGCGGGCACGCAAGCAGCAGGTCGTGGAAAAATCCCGAAGTGGCAACTACAAGCGCCTGACCGAGACCGAAAATCTGACTCTGATTGAGGGCGAAGCTGCGTTTACGGGACCGCATGAGATCTCCATTGCTCTGAACGACGGTGGAACGCGCAGCCTCACCGCGGAAAGGATCGTTATCGACACCGGTGTGCGTGCTGCGTTGCCTCACCTAGATGGATTGAGCAAGGTCCCCCATCTTGATAACGAGTCGATTATGGAGTTGGAGACAGTGCCAGAGCATCTGCTGGTGTTGGGCGGCGGGTACATCGCGCTTGAGTTCGCGCAGATGTTTCGGCGGTTCGGTAGCGAGGTGACGATCGTTCAGGAGGGCGAGAGTCTTGCTGAGCGCGAAGATGCCGACATCTCCGACGAGATTGCGAAGATCCTGCGCGAGGACGGGATCGAGGTGCTGTTGAGCGCTCATGCCCAGCGAGTGCAAACGACTGGTACGGGGCTACAGCTGACGGTGAAGACGAAGGACGGCGTGCGCGAGCTTGCGGGCTCGCATCTGCTGGTGGCGACGGGGCGGGTGCCGAACACAGAGGCGCTTCATTTCGAACGAGCCGGTATAGAGGTGGACGATAAGGGTTTCGTGCAGGTGGATGAGTGGCTCGAGACTACCGTTGGTGGCGTCTATGCGATCGGCGATGTGAATGGTGGGCCGGAGTTCACGCATATCTCGTATGACGACTACCGCGTGTTGAAGGCGAACCTGCTGGATGGCGGCTATCGCACGACCAAGGGCCGACCGCTACCGTATACGCTGTTTCTCGATCCGGAGCTGGGGCGCATCGGCATGACGGAGGCGCAGGCGCGCAAGTCCGGCAGGGAGATTCGCGTCGCGAAGATGCCGATGACCTGGGTCGCCAGGGGGTTCGAATCAGCCGAGACGCGAGGTTTTATGAAGGCGGTCGTGGATGCGGGGACGGACCTGATCCTTGGCGCGTCAATCCTTGGCGTCAACGGTGGCGAGGTGGCGACGCAGATCCAGATTGCGATGATGGGTGGGCTGACGGCTTCGGCTCTGCGCGATGGGATATGGAGTCATCCGACATGGGCTGAGGCCTTGAATAACCTCTTCTCGAATTATGAGAAGGAAGCGTAGCAACCTAGCCTGTTATGAAGTGTCGGGGTGCCACCAGGTAATGAGGCCACCTCTCATGATCTGAATTTGGAGGTACTTGGTCGCGCAATAGGGGCAGACTGTGCCTCGGTGCAGCCATATTCTTTTTTGTAAAAATACCCTCCAAATGATCATTTAAAGTGCTATTATCTCGCTCCATGATCAGCTGCTTCTATTTTCTCTCCTTGAATCAAGTATTTGTCTGAAGCACCACATTCATTCATTTCACGCACCGAGGAGAAGCGCAGCATGAAATCCAAATCCATTTTTATCGCCATCGTCGCCATAGCCACTATCTTTTTCATAACCAACGCAGCTCATGCCAACGCAGCCACTGCCTGCTATGCAGCCTGGAGTTCCTCAGCTATCTACACAGCAGGAGGGCAGGCAAGCCAGAACAACGTCAACTACACTGCGAACTGGTGGACCCAGGGAAATAGTCCATCGACCAATAGCGGCGGCTCAGGCTCCGGACAACCCTGGACCTCAGATGGTGCCTGTAGTGGCAGTGGGTCAGGCGGAGGGACAGGCGGCAGCGGCGGAACCCCACCAGCGGCCGGCACCGCTATGTTCGCGCCCTACATCGATATGAGTCTCACTGCAGACGAAAACCTCACGACCATCCAGCAACAGTCCGGAATCAAGGTATTCACTCTGGCGTTCATCGTCGATAACGGAAGCTGTCAGGCTGGCTGGGGTGGTCTCGGCGGCACCATCCCACAGGACTCTCTACCAGATGGAACGACCATCCAATCGCTTGTACAGCAGGTTCGGAGCAACGGAGGAGATGTCATTGTCTCCTTTGGTGGTGCGAACGGAACGGACATCAGTTCGGCTTGCACCAGTGCAGGGCAGGTGCAAGCGATGTACCAGTCCGTCATCACGCGCTACAACCTGACGATGGTTGACTTTGACATCGAAGGTGGCGCTCAAGCAAACCCGGCAACAATTAGCTATCGCAATCAGGCCCTCGCCGCTTTGAAAGCGGCCAATCCTAACCTCTATATCTCATTCACACTTCCCGTGCTGCCAACGGGCTTAACGCAGGATGGCGTCAACATTCTGAATGCGGCCAAATCCAGTGGCCTGAATCCAGACCTGATTAACGTCATGGCCATGGACTATGGCAGCGCAGTCGACAACGGTGGCCAGATGGGTACGGACGCCGTCGACGCAGCGACCGCTACCTACCAGCAGGTGCAGACAGCAGGCTTGAGTTCTACGATTGGTGTGACGCCAATGATTGGAGTGAACGACGTCAATCCAGAGGTCTTCCAACTGGCCGACGCGCAGACTCTACTGAACTTCGCTACTGCCAACACCTGGATAAAGCGACTCGCCATGTGGTCTGTTGCGCGAGACAACGGCAACTGCGCTGGAACCGCCTATGCGTCTCCTTCCTGTAGTGGTCTCTCACAAAACGACTACGCCTTCGCCAAAGCATTCGAGCCGTTCTAGCAACTCCCTCAGAGATACGGAGGCGTCAAACTTCGCCTCCGTATCTCTAGTATGCTATCCCTGAAATTCGCCGCATAAATCTGTCATCCTGGCCCTGAGCTTATCGAAAGGGTAGCGCAGTCGAAGAACCTGCGGTTTGATTGGGTTGGCAACCATGCTTGCCACGGGAAATATGTCCTGGACTTTGAGAAAACCGCTCTAGTTTTGAAGGGTGTTTCCGTTTGCTTTCAAACAATTTTTGCATCGCAAGTATGCTGCCTCTTAGGCTCGAGCCTAAGAGGCGGCGGTGTGCTGGCGGGCCTGCAGGACCATTTCGACGAAGGCGGCCCGGGTTTCGCCAGGATTGGTGACCTCGCGGGGAAAGTTGATGCGGGTGCCCTTCATGCCTTCGGCGGTTTTGAAGCGAAGGTGGAAGCCGAGGCGGTCGACCGAGGTCATGGCGGCTTCGGTGGCTTCGAGCTGTGAGTGCGCGCGGGCGAGCAGGATCATCGCGTCAGTGTGGTCAGCGTTCATGTGAGCGAGGATTCCGGGTGCCGAAGAGCTGAGTGGGTCCGGGGAGGCGTGTTCGTATGCGCCGGCCTCGACCCAGCCCATGACACCGAAGCCGCCAACGTAATAGACGTCGAGGACATCCATGCGAAAGAAGGAGAAGTCGGCGAAGTCGACCCAGTAGCGGCTGTTCTCGTGTCGGGCCAGGTAGAGCTCGCGGGCATCCGCTTTCTCTTTTTCGGAGACTTGCAGGATATTGCCGATGAGGGTGGCGCGTGCGGCGCCGAGCGGGTCGCCGTCGGCTGCGGGCTGGGTGATGAAGAGGCTGGCGCGCGGGTCAGCCTTGAGGTTCTGCGTGTGCATCGCCATATTGCTGATGAGGAACAGCGGTCGGCCTACGGAATCAAGAGCGTAGGGCATGAGAGAGCCGAATGGAAAGCCGGACTGCTTGCGTGAGAGGGTCGAAAGAGTCGCAAGCGAGTTGAGATGGAGCAGAGTACGGGTGCGCTCGGCGTGGGTTGGTTCGAGGACGACGGGCAGAGCGGGGCCGGTGTAGGCGTGCTGGCGGGGCGGTGTGGACATGGGTTCCTTGGAAAAGTGCTTCAGCTTAAGAGGTAGCTAGTCTTCTTCATAGATTGAAGTGCTGATTTCGGTTACGTCGGGAGTTTGCGGATTCATATTCGTTTTAGAGAAAAATCGCATCGCTATTGCAGTCACGACTGTAATGGTGAAGACAAATCGGAAGGGATGATCTTCAATCCAAGTGATACGTTGTATATAAGTGATACGTTGTATAAGCGTATGCGGAGCAACATAGCTGATTAGATCGAGCCAAATAACAATGACGTAGAAACTCACCCATTGGTTAATTTTGGAAACAGATATGGCTGAGGGACGAGTTGGATGTACGAAACGGATAATACTCTTAATACCCTTATTGCGACGATGTAGCACTTTTGAAAACAGCGGGCCTACTATAGGTGGTGCAAGCAAAGCCGTATGATTTTCCCAGTTCTCCTGCCAGAATTTGCTTCCCTTGTTAACGAAGAACCAAGCTAGCGTGAATAAAAGCCCTATGCAGGCAACTGTAAAAGCGAAAAATCTTTTGTCAGGTAACTTACAAGTATCAACTGTTAGCAATGTGAAAAATCCGGCGAACGAAGCTGCATTAAATGTCCAACAGTATGCAGCTCGCTTCCAATAAAGATCTATTTCAAACTCTCGGCTAGCGACCGCTTGTTGAAAAGCTGCAAAATGGACACTTTGTTGCTTGTCGAAAAACTTGCCTTTGAACGCATCTTTGTACTCGTCTGTACGCGACATCGACTAATCTCCCACAATCAACGTAGCAGCAAAGTGAGCTAATGTACCGTTTTCATTCTGCGGGACATGAAGTCCATCAGGAGATAGTTGCCGAGGTTCGCGGGGCTAGTGAAGTAGGCCTTGCCGCGGCACATCGCGCTGACCTGCTGGACGAACTGCATCAGGGCGAAGTCCTGCGCGAGCATAAAGGTGTTGATCATGATGTTCGAGCGCTTGCAGCGGGAGACCTCTTCGAGTGTCTCGGCGATGACGAGCGGATCGAGGCCGAAGGCGTTCTTGTAGATGCGTCCGTCTGGCAGGGTGAGCGCCGAGGGTTTGCCGTCGGTGATCATGACGATCTGCTTCATGTCCTTGGTCTGGCGGCTGAGGATGCGCTGCGCCAGCCGCAGTCCTTCGCGAGTGTTGGTGTAGTGCGGGCCAACTTTTACGCGGGGGAGCTGCGAGATGGGAATCTCTTCGGCGGTGTCGTGGAAGAGGACGAGGTTCAGCGTGTCTCCAGGGAACTGCGTGCGGATGAGGTGCGAGAGCGCCATGGCCACGCGCTTGGCAGGCGTGAAACGATCCTCCCCATACAAGATCATCGAATGCGAGCAGTCGAGCAGGACGACCGTCGCGCAGCTTGAGGTGTAGTCGGCCTGATGGACGTGGATGTCGGAGTATTCGATGTTGAGTGGGTTGTTCTCTTCGCCTTCGACGGCGGTGGCGATGCCCTCGCGGGCAAAGACGCTTGAGAGCGTGGCAGTGATGTCGAGGTTCAGAGTGTCGCCAAACTCATACAGCTTCGATGAGCCGTTCGTCTCGACCCCGGAGGCTTCGTGGCGGGTATCGTGGCGGCCGAGGTTGGACTTGCCGAGAGGGCCGAGCAGCTCGCGCAGGGCTTTGTAGCCGAGGAAGTCCATGCCCTTGTCGGTAACCTCGAACCTAGCTGATTCGCCCTCGCCACCAGCTTCGCCCTGGCCTTGCTCGGGCATCTCCGCGTTAATGAAGTTCTGCTCTTGCATCTTCTGAATGATGTTGTCGATCAACTCCTCAACCTGCTCGTCGGAGAGCGCCTCGAACTTCTCCTGCGACTCCTCGTCGAAGAGTTCACCGGATTCAAGCGCCTGACGGATGGCCTCGCGCAGGTTCTCCATCGTCTGCTCGCCGTCGAACTCCTGGAAGCGCGACATGGGGTCCTGGAAACCAGAGTCGAGCAGAAAGTCGGAGAGCGCCTGCATCAGATCTTCGAGGCCGAAGCTGGAGGAGAGGTCGCCAGTGAACTTGGTATAGCGGATGCGCTTCATAGTTTTGACCTAGTGGACCCAGCGAGTGTTGACGATGTTGAGCTTCGGACAACCGACCTGTGCGGCAAGCCGATCGACCGGAAGCGGCGAGGCGTTGGACGCCTTTCGGATGCGTGCCTGCAAGTCCTTCACGTCCTCGAACTGCAGCAGGTCGCAGCCATGCATGAAGTCGACGATGTCTCCCGTCTGCCTTTGGATCGAGTACATACGCATCAAATGCGCGTTGCGGTAGAGACCGATACTGTAGAAGCTCTCCTCGGCGGCGGGCTGCATCGGATCGAAGGTGTAGCCCTTCTGATTGATCGGCCAGCCTTCGTCTATGGCGAGTTTATGCGCGGCCTCAATTAGCTCCGCGCTGGAGAGGGTGAGCGGCGCGGGCTGCTGCGGAGGTAGGGCCATAGCAAGAAACGCGATGATCGGAGTCAAAAGCATGTTCACTCCAGCCTGGTCGAAGAAAAGACGGAGGCAAGGGAGGCGGAGCGCCAGTCCTTACCCAAGGAGTGCTAGTTGAAACCGCGCCGAGTGCGGTTCTTGTAGTCTTCGCGTTCGATCTCCCGTTCGCGCATCTTTTCGGCATAATTGGCTGCGTCGTTGTTGCGCTGCTTCTTCTCGCCCGCGGTGAAGCTGCGTTCTTCAGTGCGGCTGAGGAGCTTGTGCGCGTACATGCCTTCGAGTAGGAACTCGGCGGCGCTAACGGCGATCTCCGCCTTGGACTTGCTGTTGATTTGGAGCGGCGAGAGCTTTTCGAAGAGCCCTTGAATCTGCTGTAGCTCCAACAACGAACCGGCAGACGGTTGCGCGTCGTTCAACTGCACCGTTCCGCCAAGGTTGAACCATTGCTCGATCTGCTGCGTGTTGGTTCCAGCGAAATACTTGTCGTAGACCGTGGAGACGGAGTTGCGGATGATCTCGCGGATGACGGTGTCGGCACCGCGCATCTCGCCCTCGTATTCGAGCTCGATCTTGCCGGTGATGCCGGGGAGCGCAGTGTAGATGTCGCCAACGCGAGGCACAACCAGCTTCTCATTGTGAAGAAATGCCCGACGCTCTGCGTTCGAAACGACCAGCTCCATCGTACTGATAGGCAGCCGCTGCGAGACGCCGCTGCGCTTGTCGACTTTCTTGTCCTCGCGGGCCGAAAAGGCTACCTGCTCGATGATCTGGCGGATGTAGTGCGGGATCTCGATGTTCGAGTCGCTGCGCTTCGACCAAGCTTCCTGCTCGGTGATGCGGATGCCTTCTTCGATGTTCTCCGGATAGTGCGTGCGGATTTCGGAACCGATGCGGTCCTTGAGAGGTGTGACGATCTTGCCGCGCGCCGTGTAGTCCTCGGGGTTGGCCGAGAAGACGATGGCGACATCGAGCTTCAGGCGGACAGGATAGCCCTTAATCTGCACGTCGCCCTCCTGCATGATGTTGAAGAGCGCAACCTGGATCTTGCCCGCAAGGTCGGGAATTTCGTTGATGGCGAAGATGCCGCGATTCGCGCGCGGGAGCAGGCCGTAGTGCATGGTCAGCTCGGAGCCGAGGTCCTGGTTGGAGCGCGCGGCCTTGATGGGGTCGATGTCGCCGACGAGGTCGGCCACGGTGACGTCCGGCGTGGCTAGCTTCTCGACGTAGCGGTCGTCGGGGGTCATCCAGGCGATGGGGGTGTCGTCACCGAGTTTGGCGATCAGGTCGCGCGAGAACTTCGAGAGCGGCGCGTAGGGATTGTCGCGCAGCTCGGAGCCGGCGACATAGGGTGAAAACGGATCGAGCAGCGTCGTCAACGCACGAAGAATGCGTGACTTCGCCTGTCCGCGCAGGCCAAGCAGGATGAAGTTGTGCTTTGAAAGGACGGCGTTGACGATCTGCGGAACGACCGTGTCCTCATAGCCGACGATACCGGGGAAGAGCGGCTCGTCCGAGGTCCCTTTGGCGCGCAGCCGTGCGATCAGGTTCTCGCGGAGCTCGTCCTTGACGGTGCGGGCGAGCCGTTTAGGGGTGAATTCGCTGGCGCGGAGAGCACCTAAAGTGGTCGGGAGGGAAGTCGCCATATCTGAGTATAGATGTTTAGAGGGGGAGAAGGATGCGGGTGGAGAGTCGCTGTGACAACGTAAAATATTTACTTCTCCTGCAACCCTCCTTGACGTAGAGTTATCTCGCGCTGGGGCCTCTGCGCGATGAACAGGAGGAAACATGCGTAAGATCCTGGTTCGGATCACGTTTTTCTGTTGTTTTTTCATTGTGGCGGCCTTCGCCTGGGCGCAGATCAGAAAGGCTGGGCTGTGGGAGCTGACGACCACTACGACCTGGCAGCAATCTCCGTTTCCCGCAGGCAGTCCCGCTACGCTTGGCAGCAGTCCGCACACCATTCAGGTCTGCCTGACGCAGGAGGAGATCGACAAATATGGCGCGATCATGCCGCGAACAGGCCGAGGCTGCCAGATAACCAATATTGTGAAGAAACCCGGCGGCATGACCGCCGATATGGTGTGTAGCGGCGGGACGATGACCGGTAAAGGAAGCCTCGAATCGACGTCGACGGATAACGAGCATGCCAAGGGTCATATCCACTTCGTCGGTGCGATGCAGATGGGTCAGAACAGCAAACCGATGGAATGGTCGTCTGTATCCACTTCCTTCTATAAGGGTGCGGACTGCGGTTCTGTGAAGCCCTTTCCTATGCCGGACAAATAAAGAGTGGCTCTTAGTGGTGAAGCTCTTCGCGGAGGCCTTCCATCTCGGCGAGGGCGTGCTGGTTGCCGGTGCGGTTCGCGGTGGCGATGCCTTCGTGGAGGCGGGCGAGGGCTTCGTCGGTGCGGTTGAGCTTGGCCAGCGTCTGGGCCGACATCTGATATGCGGGGACGTAATCGGGATTGTGGGCGATAAGGGTGGTGAACTCTTCGAGCCCTTTATCTGTGTTGCCCTGGCCAATGTGTTCCATGGCGAGTCCGTAGCGGGCGAAGGCGTTGGCGGGGTCGAGCTGAAGGATTTCGTTGAGTGCGGCGATCTTGTCCATACAGGTATGGTGCGGCGGCAGTCGTTGAAAGGCAAGCGCGGCGATTTACACTGGTCTGTATGAACGAAACGGTTTTAGAACGGGCGGTCGTGGAGTCGCAGTCGGAGCGTAGCGAGATCGTCTTTCCGGCGGACTCAAACGCACTGGGCAATCTCTTTGGAGGGCGTCTGATGCAGTACATCGACCTGGTTGGCGCGATGGCCGCGAGCCGCCATGCACGGGCGATCACGGTGACGGCTAGCATGGATCACTTGGACTTCGTCGCTCCGGTGCGCGTGGGTGAGTTGCTGATCCTGAAGGCCAGCGTCAACCGGGCGTTTCGCACCTCCATGGAGGTCGGTGTTCGGGTAATGGTCGAGGATGTGCGGGAGCAGCAGCTCCGACATGTTTCGAGCGCCTATCTGACCTTCGTCGCCGTGGACCAGACCGGGCAGCGGCTGGTTGTTCCGCAGGTCGTTCCAGAGACCGAACACCAGAAGCGCCGGTTTGAAGATGCGGGTCGGCGGCGCGAGATGCGCTCCGGAGAGACGCAGCGTAAGAAAGACATGCGGGTCGCGCTGGGAGCGGGCTGGCATATTTAGCTTTAGTTTTATTGGTTTACTAAGAGAAGTTAGAGGAGAAGATTATGGGGCATACAGGAGCAGGAGCACCGCAGGGGCCGCAGCCGTTGCCGGGAGTGGCGCACGTCGTGGCCGTTGGCAGTGGCAAGGGTGGGGTTGGCAAGACGACGGTCGCGGTAAACCTGGCCGTGTCACTGGGCAAGCTTGGGTATAAGGTCGGGCTGATCGACGCCGACATCTACGGGCCGAATGTGCCAATGATGCTGGGCGCGACACGCCAGCCGAACGTGGTTGGTGAGAACCGTATCGAGCCGCTACTCGCGCATGGCGTGAAGTTCATCTCGGTCGGGCTAATCTCCCCTGGTGACAAACCGATGGTGATGCGCGGACCGATGCTGCACCAGATCATCCGCCAATTCCTGACGCAGGTGGAGTGGGGCGAGCTCGACTTCCTGATCGTGGACCTGCCGCCGGGAACGGGTGATGTGGTGATCTCGCTGGTCCAGACGGTGCCGCTGACGGGAGCGGTCGTGGTCTCGACCGGCTCGGGCGTGGCGTTGCAGGATGCGCGTAAGGCGCTCGAGATGTTTCATCAGGTGAAGGTTGAGGTGATCGGCCTCATTGAGAACATGTCGCAGATGACGCTGCCCGGCGGCGAGGTGATCGACGTCTTCGGTGCAGGCGGCACGGAGCGGACGGCAGCACAGTTCGGGCTACCATTTCTCGGCGCACTGGATCTCGATCCGGCGATCCGTATCGGTGGCGACCGTGGCCTGCCGGTGACGCTTGCTGGGCCTGACTCGGCCAGCGTCAAAGCGTTCTACGACGTGGCACGCAAGGTAGCTGTGCGTGCGATGGAGATCTCCGAGCATGATGAGAATGTGCTGGAGATCATCTAAGAAGGGGACACCATGCCAACTCTCAGTACCGCAAACCTTCGCCTGAGTGAGATTGCCCCGGCGATCATTCAATCCGAGATTCGCTCCATGTCGGTCGAGTGCGACCGTGTAGGCGGCATTAACATGGCGCAGGGAATCTGCGATACCGAGTTGCCCTCGCCGGTCGCGGATGGCGCTATCGATGCGATCCAGACAGGCCATAACATCTACACCCGCCTGGATGGCATTGCTACGCTTCGTCATGCCATCTCGGCAAAGCTCCAGCAATATAACGGGATCAGTGCCGATCCCGATACGCAGGTTCTGGTCACGAACGGAGCGACTGGCGCACTTTATGCTGCGCTGCTGGCTTTGCTGAACCCTGGGGACGAAGTCATCCTCTTCGAGCCTTTCTACGGCTACCACGTCAACACGCTGCTCTCGCTGCGGATGCAGCCTGTCATTGTTCAGTTGACGCAGCCGGACTGGCAGCTCGACCTCGATGCAGTGCGTCGCGCGATCACGCCTCGCACACGCGCCATCATCGTCAATACACCGTCGAATCCATCGGGGAAGGTCTTCACACTCGCCGAATGCGAGGGGCTTGCCGCGCTCTCGATTGAGCATGATCTCTTCGTCATCACGGACGAGATCTACGAGTACTTTCTCTTCGATGGCAATCGCCACATTTCGCTCGCGACGCTGCCTGGAATGGCGGAGCGGACGATCACTATCTCGGGGCTTTCGAAGACATTCAGCATCACCGGGTGGCGCGTCGGCTATCTGGCTGCCGATGCGCGATGGATCTCGGCGATTGGCTACTTCCACGACCTCACCTATGTCTGCAGCCCCGCTCCGCTACAGTACGGAGCCGCCGCTGGTCTGCGCCAACTACAGGATTCGGCCTACTACACGGAGCTTTCCACGGTCTATCAGGAGAAGCGCGACCAGATTTGCGCTGCCCTCGCGGATGCGGGGCTGGCTCCGTCCATTCCTGGCGGAGCCTACTACGTGCTCGCCGACGCTACGCGGATCGCGGGCAGTACGGCGCGGGAGAAGGCTCGGACACTGCTTGCGACAACCGGGGTTGCTGCTGTCGCGGGTTCTGCGTTCTTTGCCCAGGCGCGCGGGGAGAATACTCTTCGCTTCTGCTTCGGTAAAAAGCCTGAGGATCTGGATAAGGCCTGCACCGCGCTGCGCGCGCTCTAGCGGGTAGTGGGCCAGTTTGCGCTAGCGCCTGTAATTCCCAGAAATCCAGTTTTGTGGGCATGACTGCATGTTCGTATTGTTGTTCGACAGGATTGTTTCCTAGTTGCCGACAATCCATTCGGAATCCACAAGCGCGAGCAATGCGGCTCAACGAGTGCATTGGCCTGTTAGCAATAGGCTAGAGCGCGTTCTCTGAATATTCATAGCCGAGGAGTCCATATTCCTCTGGGCGCGGTCGAATTTCCTCAAATACCGAACTGCGATAGGCTGCAAGAATTCGCATTACCGTGCGCAGCCGGATCTCAATATTCCCGCTGGTCCCGCCCGAAATGAAGAAACACCCCGACCATTCATAAATGTCACTTTCCGGTACCCCCCGCGTAGCAATCCTTCCGAGCCTCGGAACCATACCGAACCGCGGATGGCACTGCCCATGTAACTGCTGAAGGAGCAAAGTCTTTGAGATGCCGCCCTCCAGTAGAATCACGCAGGCAATACTGTGCAGGGCAATGCTCCTTTCGATGGAGTTGAGGATGGACGAACGATGGCATTTACCCGTCTTGCATTCAAGGTATAGGAGGTTCATGTCCCCAAGGACAGAAAGAACATCGTAGTCTCCTGACACGCCTCCATCAGAACCTCGAATCACGTCCCCAACGGTGACCCCAAACGAAGACGAAAACGCCCCAAACTTTCTTGCAAGCAATTCCCCAACAAACCACTCAAAAGTGGTTGAAAAGCGCTGACGGTCTTTTAGAAACTCAGGTCTATCCGTCAGGGACCTTACCAACTCAAATTGGGAGACATAATTTGGCTCAAGAGTAGCCCGAAGGAGATCCGACCTCATTTGAACATTCTGAAAAACCTCAAAGAAAGATTCGCGATCGTGCGACGTCCAGTACTCCTTCTCTAACACTGTCTGGCTAGCCCCACCCTCCGATTTAATTTGAAAACCTCGCGCATTCAGAATTCTCTCGACAGAAAAAATCTCCCGCAGTCGCATTTGGCTTGAGTTAATCTGCTGCGGCCCACCAATGACTATTTTCACCGCTGTTCCTCCTGTCGGCCAAATCACTAAGTGTCAACGTGTCGATCTTCAGCCGCTTTCAGAGTTTACCAACCGACGCCGGATGCCCGAGCGTTTTTGGATGTTCGATAACATATGCTCCGACCTCGAATTATGTTAAATCGCCGAGTCACTCAGTGAGCTCTGACGCAGGCCTATCAGCGGACCCGATTCTGGCTTTGTTGGTGAGTAACGGGCAATCCGGAAACTAGCCTGTTGTGCCTGCAAAGTCAGTTTTTGATAAGTTGCTTCAATAGATTCAACCTGACCCACTGCCGCCAAGCGGCTCTGCTTGACGGTTGGCGTATCCTTGATCTATGAGGTGGCAAAAGATGGCGGAGCGTTGCACGGCACGACAGCGGGCGATCCTGACGGCCATCGTCGAGAGCTATATCGACACGGGCGAGCCGGTGGGGTCAGGCACGATTGCTCGAATGCCGCAGCCCGATATCTCCGGACTTAGCCCTGCTACGGTGCGCAACGAGATGGCTGCGCTGGCCGACGAGGGGTTGCTCGAGCAGCCTCATACCTCCGCCGGACGGGTGCCGACGGCGCGAGCGTTTCGCATGTATGTGGAGCAGTTGAGCGGAGGCTCCGGGCTATCGCCTGGATCGCGCTCTCTTATAGATACGAGCTTTGCCGGTCTTGCGGGGACGCAGGCGGTGCTTGAGCGTACCTCGCATGTGCTGGCTACATTGTCGAGCGGAGTTGGGGTTGCGATTGCCGCGGCTTCGGGCGGCGACATGCTGGAGCATGTACACTTTTCGCGACTGGCGGAGGCTCGCGTGCTGGCTGTGGTGGTTACGCGGTCGGGACTGGTGCGCGATCGTGTGCTGGCGCTGGATAAAGACCTGACTCTACGGGAGTTGGAGACGGCAGCGAACTTCCTGAACGAGAACTTTCGCGGATGGAGCATCGAGCGTGTCCGCACGGAGATCGCCCGTCTGGTGGAGCGAGAGCGCAGCGAGTACCAGCGGCTGCTCAGCTCGGTGCAGCAGCTCTGGTCGAGGGCGGTACCGGAGACGGATGCGCCCAGGCAGACGGTGTATGTCGAGGGCGTGGCCAATCTGATGACTGGACAGGGTGCGGTCAGTCCCGAGGACCGGGAGCGGTTGCGCGAGGTGCTGATGGCTCTCGAAGCCAAGCAGCGCGTGGTCGAGCTGCTGAATGCTTATATCGACGCACGGCAGGAGTCGGTCCGGGTGGTCTTTGACCTGGAAGAGCAGGCGCCGGAGATGGCTGGGCTGGTGCTGATTGCCGCACCGGCGCGGATGGCGGGTGAGAGCCGCGGAACGGTCGGGGTGATCGGGCTGAAGCGAATGCAGTATGAGCAGACGATGAGCGCGGTGAGCTACATCGCGCAGGTCTTCGACCGGATGCTCGAGCCGCCGCAGTAGGGTGATTCGTTCAACAATTGTTCAGTTTTGGAGCTGGCGGGTGGAATGACAAAGGAAAATGGCTGGGACAGGTTCGCGGATGGGGTCGCGCGTTGGACGGGAATCGGCCACAATAGAAGTGAGAACGAAAATACGAGGAGCAGGGAATCGATGCAGGACGAAACAACAGCAGAGCAGGCAGTACAGGAGCAGGAAACACCAACCGGACAGGAGAATGCAGGTGAGCCGACCCTAGCGCCGTCCGAGCTGGAGCAGTTGCGTGGAGAACGGGACCAGTTGCTCGACCGTCTGGCCCGGCTGCAGGCGGAGTTTGACAACGCTCGCAAGCGTGAGGCCAAGGAGCGTGCAGCGGCCCGCGACTATACAGTAGGAAGCACAGTCGAGCCTTTTCTCGGCGTGATGGACAACTTCAACCTGGCGCTCAACGCTGACGGTACGGCCGAGCAGCTGCGGGCGGGCGTCCAGTTGATTCTGAAGCAGATGGAAGACGCGCTCAAGGGGCTGAATGTGCAGGCGGTTGAGTCGGTTGGGACGCAGTTCGATCCTCGCATCCACGAGGCGCTGGGAAACATCGAAACAACAGAGTTCCCGGACCACCAGGTGCTGGAGGAGATTCGCCGCGGCTACCGTATCCGCGAGAAGCTGCTGCGGCCGGCGCTGGTGAGAATCGCTTCAAACTCCGCGCAGGTATCGGAGTAAAGAAACAGCTAAAGTTTTCAGAAAGAGTTCAAGAGATTCTTAAGAGATGAGTGCGACGGCAAACGTGACGAAGATTGATTACTACGAGGTACTGGCGGTTTCGCGAGACGCCTCCGACCAGGAGCTGAAGACGGCCTATCGCAAGCTGGCGATGCAGCACCATCCGGACCGCAATCCGGACAATCCGGCAGCGGAGGATAAGTTCAAGGAGTGCAGCGAGGCTTACCAGGTGCTGAGCGACCCGGAGAAGCGGGCGGCGTATGACCGGTATGGCCATGCGGCGTTCCAGGGCGGCGGACCGGCGGCTGGTAATCCATTCAACGGTGGCGGCTTCGGCGGAGCGCAGGACCTGGGCGACATCTTCGGCGATCTTTTCGGCGAGATGTTCAACATGGGAGGCCAGAAGAAGGCTTCGCGTGTGCAGCGTGGACGCGATCTCCGCTACGACATGACCCTCGAGTTCGAGGAAGCGGTCTTCGGCAAGGAGCAGGAGATCCGCATCCGCCGGATGGAGATCTGCGACGACTGCCGAGGGACGGGCGCGGCCAGCGGCAAGGCTCCTATCACCTGCACCCAGTGCGCGGGACGTGGGCAGGTGCGTTTCCAGCAGGGCTTCTTCTCGGTGGCACGGACGTGTTCGGTCTGCAATGGAACCGGCACTCTGATCGTCGATCCGTGCAAGACTTGCCGGGGCGAGACCCGCGTCCAGAAGGAGCACAGCATCCTGGTCAAGGTGCCTGCGGGCGTCGAGCAGGACACGCGCATCCGCTATCAGGGCGAGGGCGAGACTGGCAAATTCGGCGGACCGGCTGGTGACCTATATGTAGTGCTGAACGTGAAGGCACACAAATTCTTCGAGCGCGATGGCGACGATCTACACTGCGTGATGCCGATCTCGTTTCCACAGGCGGCTCTGGGTACGGAGCTTGAGCTTCAGACGCTCGAGGGAACGGCAACGATCAAGATCCCCGAAGGCACGCAGAGCGGAAAGGAGTTCAAGCTGCGTGGCAAGGGTGTTCCGCACCTGAACGAGCATGGCAAGGGCGATCTGATCGTCGAGATCCGCGTGGCGACTCCGGGCAAGCTGACGAAGACGCAGCGTGAGCTGCTAAAGCAGCTTGAGGAGACCATGACGGTCGAAAACACACCAACCTCGCGCGGGCTGTTCAGCAAGGTAAAGGACATCTTCAGCTAGGTGCTCGCCGCACGGGCGGAAGCGCCTTTGGCGCGAAGAGCAACAGCAAAGACGGCCACGGGTTACTCCGTGGCCGTCCTTTGTTTGAGACATCGCCAGCGTTTCAGCTTCTTCCTCTGAGGTCGCGAGCGAAAGTTGGAGAAACCGAACCTGTTGGCTTCCCACCCTGAGCACGATCAGAAAAACTCAAAGTATTCAAAATAAGTGGCCTAAATCTGGACTTAGGTAGTGTCCTAAATCTGCGTTGATCGGTTTGCAGCCTTCGATTGCCCAAATCAAGACGACAGCGCGTGGACTTTCGCGAACCCTTTGCGAGACCTTGAGGAGAGCCCTTAGGAACGCATCAGAGGTTGAGTCTCAGGAGTCTTGCATTCATCTTAGCGTCAGCGATACGGCGCGCGCGCGCCCTGTCCTCCGCTGTTCTCCATCGCTTTCCTGACATAATTAACGGGAGGGAAATGGCTACAAAAAGGCCTACAGAAATGGCTACAAAAATGGCGGTCGCTTGCATGTCAGTCTCCTACGAAGAGGTTACACCTTCTAGGCTCGGACGGGACATCCCGGCGCTGTCCACCCAAAAATACAATCAACGCAGATTTAGGACACTACCTGGACTTAGGTTGGAGCTTAGGTGAGGTAGGAGCTGGCTATAGCTATGGCTGCGATGGCGGCGGTTTCGGCGCGGAGGATGCGGGGGCCGAGAGTGACGGGTTGCCATGAGTGTTCGGTGAAGAGAGACATTTCCTCGGGAGTCCAGCCGCCTTCGGGGCCGATGGCGAGACTTAGAGCTACGGACTCATAACCCGTAGGTCTAGCCTGGTTCAGGGCCGCCGCCAGGGTTGTTTGCTGTTCGGTTTCGCTTAGAAGGATGCGTGTAGTGGATGTTTCCTGTTCGAGCGCTAGTTTGAGGGCGATGGGATCGGTGATCTCGGGGATGTCGGTGCGACGGGATTGTTTTGCGGCTTCGAGGGCTATGCGGCGCCAGCGTTCTACGCGTTTGGCGGCAGCCTGTGCGAGGTGTTTTTCGGTGCGGCGGGCGAGGATTGGGGTGATCCGCTCGACGCCGAGCTCGGTGGCTTTTTCGATGGCCCACTCCATGTGGTCGAACTTGAAGACGGCGAGGAGGAGATGCAGTGGCAGGGCTGAGGCGGCTTCGAGCTCTTCGTGCAAAAGGAACGATACCTGTGTATCGGAGACGGAGGTGATCTCGGCGTGGTGGAGGAAGCCTCCAGCTACGACGTCGAAGATTTGACCGGCTTCAGCACGGAGGACGTGGGCGAGGTGGTGAGCCTGATCGCCGGTGAGGGCGGCGGTCGTGGAGTCCCAGGTGTCGGCGATCCAGCGGCGACGGGTCATTTTGCGGACGGTGCTGCGGCGGGGATAGCGATGGTCTGCGGACCCTGGTGGTAGAAGTCTACGGTCAGCGTGGCGGCTTTACGATGGTCCCATGCATCCTGCTTTATCGGGAGTTGCAGCAGGATCATGCCCTCGGCGGGCTGTCCGGGTGCGATGGTGGCCTCGCGGAGCAGAGGTGGCGAGGAGAGTGACTTGAGGACGGGGAAGGTGGTGTAGAGCGCCTCGAGGTCGTTCTTTTCCGCGGCACCGGTCTCCAGGGTCTGCCCATCGGCTGTGGTGAGGGTTGCGGTGAAGTCCTTGAGGAAGAGCGGTATCTTCAGCCGATCGTCGATACGCAGGGTGACGAGGAGGTAGAGATCGTCCTCTGCTTTGTCCTGCCCGACGACGATGGAGTCGGATTTATAGACAGTGTGGGCTTGCCAGGTTGCGACGTGGGTGATAGCGAGGTCGGCGGTTCGGCGCGGCAGGAAGGCAAGGACGAGAGCGGCGATGGCGACGAGAATGACGGCCGCGATGCCGATGGGGAGGAGCAGATTGCGTCGCTCGGGCTGGGAAAAGGTCAGGTCATCCACAGTCTTAGGATAGCAGTGGTGCTGCCTGGAGGTACTGTCCCACGATTTGGGAGGTTGAGAAAAGAGCAAGTGCAAAAAGCAACAGCAACAGCGAAATGCGGGGGGCCCTCCACTGCGGCGGCAAAGTACGCCGCCTTCGGTCGGGATGACGGAGTTTTGGGGATGTTAAATGTTTTAGGTGGAAGACATCACCAGTCGCGTTGTACAGCGTACTCGTTCATGAGGACGGTAATGAGCGCGGCGGTGGGGACGGCTACCAGTGCGCCGACGACTCCAGCGAGAGCTGTGCCGATAAGCAGCGCAGTTAGCACGGTCAGCCCCATCAGGTCGACGCTGCTCTTCATGATGCGTGGTGTGAGGACGGCGTTTTCGACGTTGACGTAGATGACGTAGAAGAGGAGGACGCCGAACATCTTGGGCCAGGAGTCGAGCGCGGCGACCCCGGCGGCCAACACGATGGTGATGACTCCTCCAGCGATGGGGATGATGTTGAACAGGCCCATCAGGACGCCGAGCAGGACGAAGTAGCGGACGTGAAGGATGCCGAAGACGATCGTGCTACAGATGCCCAGGATGAGCATCAGGAGACCCTGGCCGAGCAGCCACTTGCTCATCTTCAGCTCGGCCTTTTGCAGGGTCGCGTCGAGGCGGCGGCGTTGGTCGAGATGGAAGAGTGAGAGAAAGAACCGGTAGGCGTACTCGCCTTCCAACATGAAGTAGATGCAGAGGAAGGCGGTCGTGAGGATGTCGAAGATATGGGAAAGCCAAAGGGGCAGCGAGGTGAAGAGGTAGCTGGCAGTAGCGGTAGCGGCGTTTTCGGTGCGTTCGGCGAGCGAGTCGATGCCGATCTTGTCGGCGAAGGGGAGCTTTTTGAGCTTGGTGACGACCTCAGGGATGCGATGTGGCAGGTCATCGGAGAACGCGCGGAGATCGTGCAGGACAGGGGGAAGGCCGAGGGTGAAGAAAATGGTCAGGGCCAGAGCGACGCCCGCTATCAGCAGTACGATGGCGAGCGCTCGGGGTGGATGCCAACCACGGATGTTGATCCGCATGATGGCGACGACGATGGGCATCAGGACGACCGCGAACAGCGCGCTGACGTAGAGGATCTCTATCTCCTTGAGGAGCCTCCATGCAAGTGCAAGAAACAGGAAGACACCAACGGCGAAGAGGATATGGCCGCGGACATTGCTGCGGGCCTGTTCCTGGTTCGGATTTGGTTGTGGCGTTGAGGTAGCCAGTGCGTTCTCCTGTGGTGTCACCATTCGGTGTGATGCTGATTAGAGAGTCAGGGGCGAGTTGCGGGAACTTTCTTCGGTGAACCTCTTAAATCGCCTGGTCAGAAAATTGCAGTCCCTCAGCGGCTAAAGCCGCACTCATTTCAAACTACTTACGGACGGGCTGAAGCCCGTCCCCTTCAAAGACAATGTTCGATCAGAGCTTCTTTAAGGCCAGCAGAAGGGCGATGACGGTCTCCTCGGGGGTCTGGCCGTCGGTGCTTTGTGTCAGGCGTGCGAGACGGCGGTAGATTGGCTGGCGGTGCAGGAAGCGGGCACGGGCGGCGTCGACATCCGCGAGGACGGGCCGGTCGATCCCTTGCAGGACGCAGCGGTCGAAGAGGGTCTCGAAGGGTGCATCGAGGAAGATGGTCAGCGTGCCGGGGGTCTGCTCGAGCAGAAGGCGGTTGGTGAGGATCTCGGGGGTTCCGCCGCCGAGGGCGAGGATGGTGGAGGGGCGTCCGAGGGCGGAGGCGAGGGCGGAGGACTCCAACCGGCGGAAGTGGGCCTCGCCGTGTGTGTCGAAGAGCTCGGGAATGGTCGCGTTGGCGCGGGACTCCAGGTGGGCGTCGAGATCAAGGAAGCTCCAGTTGAGCTGTTGGGCCAGCAGTCGTCCGATGGTGGTTTTTCCCGCTCCCATGAAGCCGGTGAGCACGATGTGTCGAAGATGGACGGGCACCGTATGGGTGGTGGCCGGTGCGGGTTCAATCTGAGTGGATGTCATTGCCTTCTCCATAGTCTAGTTTGGTCTTGCCCTGCTTCGGTTGAATTTCTGTCTGAACAAGCAAAAGCCGCGACCTTTGGGGGTCGCGGCTCGAGAGGTTTCGAAGTTCTCTGAAGGTTTATCTTTTCTCAGAGATGCATGCGATGACTCCGCTCGGCCGCACGAATGCGCCAATAGGAGTACGTAAAAAAGACGGACTGGAACGAAGTCTTCATGCAGTTTCGAGAATATATCCGTAAATCATAGTTGGCAAGAAATTTATTCTGCCTCGGGATCGGGTTTGATGGTGCCCCCCTCGGCGTCCATCCTACTCTGGATGTTGCTCCAGACCAGGTCGCTGGGATCGTGGGTGGGCTCGAAGAGGCTGCGGGCATGATCTGCGATAGTTTCGAGGTCTCGGACCAGCGCGGCGCAGTCCGGATTCTCCTGGAGGAACTTCTGCAGCCGGGGGTCTGTGCTGACGCGTCCGTTGCCGGAGCCGAAGAAATCCGGCAGATAGCGTTCGAAGTCCGCGGGGGTCATGGTGTCGAAGTCGGGAAATTCCTGAAGGTCCTGATCTGTCATACCGCAGCCTCCTTGAGCCCGGCTTGCTGGGGAGTCTGTCCGGTCTGACGGAGCAGTTCACGGAGCTTGAGTCGTGCCTTGTGCAGTTGGGATTTACTGTTGCCGGTGGAGCACTCGAGCATCGTCGCAATCTCGTTGTGCTCATAACCCTCGACGTCGTGGAGGACAAAGACCATCCGGTATCCCGGGGGCAGAGAAGCGACGGCGCGCTCGAGCGCAACGCGATCCACAGAGCCGGCCAGGATGGGGTCGCTGCTGCCGAAGTCGCGCTTTGGGGCATCGTCTTCCGAGGGGTTGATGGTCTCTTCGAGCGAGACCAGGTTCAGTCCCTTCTTGCGGAGGTGCATCAGCACCAGGTTGACGGTGAGGCGGTGAAGCCAGGTGGAGAATGCCGACTCGCCACGGAAGCTACCCAGCTTGCGAAAGAGGTGGAGGAACGCCTCCTGGGTCATGTCCTCAGCTTCGGACACGTTGCCCAGCATACGGAGGCAAAGGGTGTAAACGCGACGTTTATGCAGGGAGTACAGCTTCGAGAAGGCTTCGGGATCGCCGTTCTTCGCCGCTTCGATCGCTTCTGCTTCGCCCGCGATCGGAGGGTTCCGCTTGAACAAGCCGGAGTTCGGTTTTGATTGCGTCATCTGGAGGCCTTGTGTGCTCATTGGGCTCGATTCCGGTTTGTGTGATCCTGTATCGCCGCGTTCTCGCCTTCTCCAGCGTACCGCAACCGCGTGCATTTCCAAACTTAGGTGGTTAGAGGGGGAGCAATGAGGAAAGGTTGTGTTTTTACTGCTTCTGTGGGCGCTACGATCCAATAAAGCGTGCGTAGAGGGAGCGGGCGAGTGTAATGTCAGTGGTTCCCTGGACGATGGCGCGGCCATCGGCGAACAGGGTAAGGGTCTGCGGACCGCGCCGGAAGCGGAGCAGAAGATCGTTGAAGCGGAGGTCCTCGATGTCCGCATGGGCCTCGAGTCGGTCGCGCATGGCGAGGAAATCGACCGGGCGATGATGTTCGTGGATCTGAACGGAGTTTCTTCCGCAGAGCGTGATATGGGGACGGCCCTCGCCAGCCAGGTGGGTGAAGCGGCGCTGACCGCAGACGGTACAGGCGGGGTTGGGGCGCGAGGTCGAGATCTCTGACCGTTCGCTAGTCCAGAGATCGAAGGAGAGCAACGACCGGCGCATCGCGGCAGGCTGTTCGGTCAGGAACTTGAGCGCCTCTGTCACCTGCAGGGAGGCTGCGAAGTTGACAGCGGTCGAGAGGATGCCGGCGGTGTCGCAGGTCTCGACCGGCCCGGTGGGTGGCTTGGGGAAGATGCAGGCGAGGCAAGCGGTGGGGGAGTAGGAGGGTACGTCTGGTACGTCGCTCCGCTCCGTCCGTAAATGCGGGGGTTCCTCGGCTTCGCTGCGCTCGCTCGGAATGACAGCGGTTTTGGCGGTGGTGCGGGCTGACGCAGGGAGGATATTCATGGTGGCGGCGTAGGAACCGATGGCTGCGGCGTAGATCCAGGGCTTTCCCTGCTGGACGGCGAAGTCGTTGATGAGGTAGCGGGTCTCGAAGTTGTCGGTGGCGTCGAGGACGAGGTCGGCAGCGGAGAGCAGCGGCGCGATGTTTGCGGGGACGAGGTCGGCGATGTGTGGATGCACGACGATGTCGGAGTTGAAGAGGGCGATCTTGCGGCGGGCAGCCTCGGCCTTGGGGAGCGAGAGCAGGGCGTCTGACTCGTCGAAGAGGACCTGGCGTTGCAGGTTTGAGGGCTCGACGAAGTCGCGGTCGATTAGGGTAAGCGTGCCGACGCCGGCGCGCGCGAGTAGGGAGGCAGAGGCTGCTCCAGTGGCTCCGCAGCCGACGATAGCGACGTGGGCGGAGGCGAGGGCGCGTTGGCCTTCGGGGCCGATCCCCGGGAAGAGTATCTGGCGCGAGTAGCGGTCTTCGGCGGAGATGGCTGGGGCGGCGGTGGCTGGCGGTGCAGTGGCGGGCATAGTTGGCTCGATACTTCAAAAAAAGAGCAGTTGTCCATAGTATAAAGACGGGGCGGGGGCAGTGACTCGGAGACAGGCTGACACTGGATCGGCTTTCGGCATCCAAGAGCCAAATGACCAGGCGTACCGCTCCTTAGAGTGGTACGCCGCTCGGTATGAGGCATGGAGTCATCCCGGTGGCTGCGCCGCGTGGATTTTGTGAACATGAAGGAGTGTAGTAGGTGGCGGTGTTGCGAGGGGAGACGAAGAGCGCGCAAGGGTTTCCTTTGGAAAGAGCGCAGAAGCGTGCTTTCAAGGCTACCCTGGTACTCGTTCTGGGCTTGCTCGCGTGGCCCTGGAGTGCCGTGGCGCAGGGAGTTCCGACTCCTCCTGCGCCAGCCGCTACCGCACCCGCAGACGACGCGTCGACCGTCTCTCCGCTGACGACCACGATCTGGGAGTTCAAAGGGCTGCACGTAGACAAGATCGAGTTTCAGGGTGTGACCTTCGACCCCGGGGACACGCTGTCGACCGAGATTGCGCAAAAGGCAGGGGACCCGCTGGACCCGCAGAAGGTGCGACAGAGCCTACGACGTCTCTTCGCCAGCGGCCGCTACCGCGACATTGACGTGCGCGGCGTTCGGCAGGGGGACACGGTCACGTTGATCTTTGCCGGAACACCCCGATACTACGTTGGCCGCGTCGCAATTATTGGCGTGAAGAGCGAGCGGCTGACCTCGTTGCTGGAGTTCGGGACGAAGCTCGACCCGGGGACACCCTTTACCGAGGGAGCGATTGAAGCAGGAAGCGAGGGGATCAAGCAGATCCTCACGCAGAACGGATTCTATCAACCGACGGTCACGGCCGTATCGACGATCGACAGTGCTGGTCAGCAAGTCAATGCCACCTATACCGTCACGGTCGGTCCCCAGGCCCGGATCGGCCAGGTAACGCTGGAGGGAAAAGACCCCGGATTCACGGAGGCCGAATTTCGCAAGAAAGGGAAGCTCAAACAGGGGAAAAAGGTAACGCGGGAGACGACCAGCAACGCTTTGACGAGGTTGAAGAAGGTCTATCAGAAGAAGGAGCGGCTGGAGGCGACAGCGTCGCTGCAGAAGTCGACCTATGACCCTGCGCGGAAGCAGATCGACTACGAGTTCAATGCAAACCAGGGTCCTGTCGTCAAGGTGACGACGGAAGGGGCCAAGTTCTCCAAAAGCCGTCTGCATCTGCTGGTGCCGGTCTTCGAGGAAGGAACGATCGACAACGATCTGCTGAACGAGGGGACGTTCAACATCAAGGATTATCTCCAGCAGCAGGGCTACTTCGATGCGACGGTGACAGTCAAGGTGATCGGCGAAGACACCCCGGCGGAGCAGATCATCTACTCGGTAGATAAGGGTGTCAGGCACAAGGTTGTTGAGGTTACGCTCAAAGGGAACAAGTACTTCAACGAGGACACGATACGGGAGCGGATGCGGGTGCAGAAGGCCGATGCCTATCTGCGCAGCGGGCGGTTCAGCCTCTCCCTGTTGAATGCGGACGAGTCAGCAATCCAGGCGCTCTATCGTGCCAATGGCTTCAGTGCGGCGAAGGTGACCGCCGATCTCCAGGACATCAGCAAGGCTCAAGACGGAAAGGCAATGAAGGTTGCCCAGATCAAGGTGGTCTTGACGATCAACGAAGGGCCTCAGCAGAAGTTTGGCTCGGTAAAACTGGCGGGCGTGAGTGACGATCGCGTCAAGGACGTGACCCCGTTGCTGAACGCACAGTCCGGACAGCCTTTCTCGCTGATCACGCTCTCAGGCGATCGAGATGCGGTGCTCGCCTACTACGTCAGCAATGGATTCGAACAGGCGCGAGTAGAGATCAAGCAAGAAAAAGAGAGTGAGGACTCCGAGAGGACAGATGTCGCGCTGAACGTGACGGAAGGGCAGCAGGTCTTCATCAATCGTGTGCTGCTCTCCGGAGTGACGCGGACGAAGCCGAAGCTGGTGCAGGACCAACTCAAGGTCCACGCCGGGGACCCACTGGACCAGAGCGCGCTTCTCGATACCCAGCGCAAGCTCTACAATCTTGCTCTCTTCAACGAGGTGATCGCCGCGGTACAAAATCCCACGGGTGATGCGCCGAGGAAGAACGTTCTGGTGCAGGTTACAGAGGCAAAGCGCTGGGATGTGACCTATGGCTTCGGCCTCGAGGCGCAGACGGGAACACCGAGCCAGGGGACGATCTCCGAGGCATCGGCGGTGCTGCTGGGGTTGAAGCCGGGGGTGCAGTACGCGCAGAACGGAAAGGCTTCGGTGAGTCCACGGGTCTCGCTCGACGTGGGGCGCATCAACCTGCGCGGAACGGATGAGTCGCTGACACTGCATACGACGTATGGTCTGCTCGAAAAAGTCGCGACATTGAGTTTTCTAAATCCACACTTTTTGAGCAGGCAACCCTTATCCTTCTCGGTGTCCGGAGGATATTCGAACGTGCAGAACATCACGACCTTCCAGGCGTCGACGCTGCAGGGCGATATCCGCTTGACGCAGAAGGTTCGCAAGGCGGACACCTTCATCTATGACTTTCAGTACCGCCGCGTGAAGGTCGACCCTGCGAGTCTGCAGATCTCGGCGAATCTTATTCCACAGCTTTCGCAGCCGGTGCGGGTCGGTGGACCTGGGTTGACGTGGTTCCACGACACGCGCACACCCAGCCCCCTCGATGCCGTCAAGGGGTCGTATACGTCGGTGCAGGAGTTCCTCGCCAGCTCGAAGTTCGGATCGCAGGCAGACTTCAACCGCGTGGACCTGACAAACTCAACCTACTACGCCTTCGGGAAGCGGAAGTACGTGCTGGCGCGCAACACGCGGATGGGCTTCGAGACCTCCTTCGGCGCCAATTCGAACACGACGACCGATCCGACCTCAGCTTGCTACGGTCCGTTGCTGGGAACCAATCCAAGCTGCAACGCGGTGCCTCTGCCTGAGCGCTTGTATGCCGGTGGAGCGACCTCGCACCGCGGCTTCGGAATCAACGCCGCGGGTCCGCGCGATCTACAGACCGGATATCCGGTGGGTGGTTCGGCGGTGTTCGTCAATACTTTGGAACTGCGTCTGCCCGCTCCAACCTTGCCCTACGTCGGCGACAGTATTTCGTTCGTAGGCTTTCACGATATGGGCAACGTGTTCGACCGGATCAGCGATACGTTTCCCAGCTTCAAACGCTTTCGCCAGCCCAATCAGCAGACCTGCGGAAACGTCTCGAACAGTGTTGGGACCTGTAATTTCAACTATTTTTCGCACGCCCTTGGTCTTGGCGCACGCTACAAGACTCCGGTTGGCCCGATTCGTCTCGACTTCAGCTACAACCTCAATCCGCCTGTGTATCCCGTGATCTACGACTTCAACGGCAGTGTGCCGCACGTGGGCCAGGCTCCACACTTCAACTTCTTCTTCAGCATTGGACAGAGCTTCTAATGACGAATGCGAGGACAAATACGGGGTGGACGAGATTGATGCAAAGCTCAGTGTTCTTAGCGCTGGGACTGATGCTAACGCTGCAGGAGCCGCGATGCAGCGGACAGGCTGTAGCTTCGACTCCGCAGACGGCAGTCCCCGCCGTGCAGCAGGGCATCGTGCTCGATCAGATCGTCGGCGTGGTCAATAGCGACCTGATTCTAGAAAGCGATGTGGATGAAGAGCGCCGCTTCGAAGCCTTTCAGCCATTCCGCGATCAGCGGCAGTTCTCCCGCGAGCGCATCATTGCTCGGCTGGTGGACCGGACGCTGATTATGCAACAGGAACAATCACAGTCCCAGGTTCCGATCACAGACGCAGAGGTAGAGAACCAGCTCTCGGCGCTGCGGAAACAGATCCCTGCGTGCAAGCAATACCACTGCGATACCGATGCAGGGTGGCAGAAGTTCGTCGAGGACCAGGGGTTCACCTTGCCGGAGTTGACGGAGCGATGGAGAGAGCGGATGGAGGTGCTCCGTTTCATCGAGATACGCTTCAAGATGGGCATCCACGTCACCCCTGACGAGATCAAGACCTACTACGATAAGACGCTGCTGCCGGAGTACGCAAAGCAAAAGGCGACCGCGCCGAAGCTGGATACAATCTCCGATCGCATCCAGGAGATCCTGCTGCAGCAGCAGGTGAGCGCCCTGCTCGTAGATTGGCTGAAGTCCCTGAAGGCGCAGGGCAGCGTGCGGATGGCGAAGGCGGGAGAGGTGGTGCCATGAGCCTCCCCGAAGAGAACGAGCGGAAGGTGCAGGCGACGGGGAAGAGGTCGTTGCTCGGAAGAATCTGCAGGCCGGTTCTGTGGACGATGCTCGGCCTGATCGCGTTCTTGCTGGTGGCGTTCGCTGGATTCGGCTGGTACACCACCACTGCGGATTTTCAGCAGCGGGTTGGCAGGCAGGTCGTTAGCCTCCTTGAAGATACGACGGGGGGGCGTGTCGAGCTTGCGAACATCCGCTTTAACTTGTGGCATCTGGCGATCGAGGCTAACGGCCTGGTGATTCATGGGCTCGAGGGACCCGGAGAAGCGCCGTATCTTTCAGCCGATAGAATCCTCGTCCATGTGCAAATTACGAATTTTTTCGAGCACACTGCAGGCACTGGAGTCGCGTCGCACATCGGCCTGAACCTGCTACGCGTAGAGCACCCTCAAGCGCACCTGATCATCTATAAGAATGGCAACACCAACCAGCCGGTGCCAATTCATCTGAGCACCAGTAAGACCCCAGTGATCGATACTCTGCTTGATCTCAGGGCGCATGAGGTGGAGCTGGTTAACGGCGTTGCCATGTTTAACGATAAGTCAACCTCATTCGATCTGGCGGCGCGCGATCTGAACACGCAGGTGCAATATCTAGCCTCGACCGACCGCTATGGCGCGACGATCGACCTGAACGACCTGCGGACGAAGATGCAGAAGAAGCCCGAGGCGCAGTCGAAGCTCCACATCGAGGTCGAGGTGGGCCGCGATGTAGCCGAGTTGAAGACCCTCAACCTACACACTGGCGCGGCCTCCACATTGGTGGCGACGGGATCGGTCCATAACTTTGCCCAGCCGGAGTGGCAGGCCAGGGTAAAAGGCTCCCTGGAGCTGAAGCAAATCTCGGTACTCTCGGGCGTCGATGGACTTGATGCGGGCACGGTCGACCTCGATGTGAACGGCCACAACTGCATGGCGGCTCCCGTCGTCGCGCAGAAGCACCCGCACTTTTGGGAGCGCGGTCACTCGAAGGTCGCGCAGAAGCCGGGCAGCAACACCCTGTCGTCTGACGTGGATTGCAAGACTGGGTTCCTGCTGGTGGGCTCGGTCAAGCTCCACAACGCAGCCTATGCGGATCAGTATGTCCGGCTGCACGATGTCAACGGTGGGGCGCAACTGCGCATCACGCCGTCGGAGCTGCTGCTGCCAGCGTTGACGGCATACCTGCCGGGCGGTGGCAGTGCCGAGGGTGTTCTTCGCATTACGAACTGGCTGGGCGGAGCCTCGGCGAACACGCCTGCAAGCTCCGCCACTCCAATAGGAGCAGCAACGACGGCCAACAAGACGGCAACGACGCTGGGCTCCAAGCCGGTTGTGACCGCAGCGAAGCCGCCCCCTGTGCAGAGCACCCACGCCTACCTGACGGCGACGATCACGAAGATTCCGCTGCGAACGATCATGGACATCACAGCGCCGAAGAACTATGGCGATCTTGGCTTCGATACCGCCGTGACCGGGCCGGTGAAGGTAGAGTGGGGAGGTCCGGCGAAGAACGTCGCGGACACAGTCGAGGTGGATGCCAATCTTAGCTTGTCGCCGACCGGAATGAAGCGGCCGGGAGCGCTCTCTGATATTCCGGTGAGCGGCCAGGTGCTCGGACACTACATGGGCAAGTCAGAGGTAGTGCAGATACAGAGACTAGCCTTCCAGACCCCGCAGTCCACACTGAATGCGAGCGGCGTGCTGGGTGTGAACCAGGGCGATCGGCTGACTGATCTACGTACCGATCTGACGGTGCGTGATCTCTCGGAGTACGACCAGCTTCTACAGACACTCGGACTTACCGCGAATGGAAAGAAGGGAACCGCTGCGATTCCGGTTGTGCTCCATGGCAGCCTGGAGTTCAACGGGACAGCGAAGGGAGCGGTCGCTGATCTCGCTCTGAAAGGGCATCTGCTGGCCTCTCAAGTGGAGGTCAAACTGGGGACACCCCCCAATATCGCGACGGATGTGCAGATTGACTCGATTGTCGCCGATGGGGAGTATTCGCCGGATGCGGGGCTTGCGGTGGCCTCCTCGACTATCAAGCGTGGGACTGCGGTGCTGAACCTGAGCGGCACGGTACGTCCGCGACAGGTGCTCTCGCGGCATGGCGTGGCGAGCTATGTGTGGGACGACCAACTCGCGATCGACACCCATGTGCAGCTTGCGAATGCGCAGGTCGCTGATGTGCTGCAGATGGTAGGACAGCAGCAGAAGATTCCGTTGACTGGAACGCTCTCGGCGAACGCGCATGTGACGGGCACGTCTAAGAACCTCTCCGGTACTGGGCAGGTCTCACTCATGAACGGTGTGGCCTACGGCGAGAGCTACGAATCTGCAGTTGCGAACCTAACTGTGCAGGGCCAGGATATCGAGGCCAGCAGCGTGGCCGTTAAGCTGCACGGGATGCAGATCGACGGCAAGGGCGGCTACGACATAGCGTCGGAGCATCTGCATGGGCACGTCGAGGGAGACCATCTGCTGCTGTCGAAGTTCCAGACCGTGCAGCAAGCGGACATCGCTGTGGATGGCACCCTCAGCATGACTGCGGACGCCGATGGAACCCTCGCCGAGCCCGGCCTGAAGGCAAACCTCAAGCTGGCTGGAATAACCGAGAAGGGACAGCCTCTGGGTGACGTGGCAGCGGAGCTGCACAGCCAGGGCAAGACGCTCTTCTTCACCTCGCAATCGACCCTTGTCGGCGCGAAGCTCAACCTCGCTGGCCAGACACAGCTGGTGGGTGACTACGACACGCAGGCGAAGCTGACCCTGACCGGGCTCGATGTCGGCAAGCCGCTCGAACTCTTCTCTCCGGGTTCGGTCAAGGCAACCTCGTCGATCAACGGTGTGGTGAATGTGAGCGGCCCGCTGAAGAACCCGCAAGCCTTGAGCGGCAATGCGGAGTTCAACGACTTCGATGTGAAGCTGCAAGGGATTGAATTGAAAGCCGCGGAGCCGCTTCGCGTGGGGCTCAAGAATGGCATCGCCACGCTCGACCAGGTCCACATCACCGGGCAGGATACCGACATACACGCGAGCGGGACCGCGCAGCTGTTCGGCTCGACCAATCCGAAGGGAGGCGAGCTCAACGTGAAGGCAAACGGCAGCATCAGCCTCACGCTTGCGCATACCTTCAATCAGGACATCATTTCGAGTGGCAAGGTGCAGTTTGCCATTGCCGCCGGCGGGCAGGTCAAGAACCCAGCGCTGACGGGAAAAGTTGAGTTCCAAAAAGTAAACCTCGCGATGGAGGGCGTACCGAACGGCCTCAGCGATATGAACGGTACGCTGGTCTTCAATGAGGACCGCCTGCAGGTGGAAAACCTTACGGCGACGACCGGTGGAGGCCAGCTCAAGATTGGCGGCTTTCTCACCTATCGCAATGGGCTCTACGCCGACCTGACCGCGACCGGCGACGTGGTGCGCGTGCGTCTCTACGGTCTCAGCGCGACAGCGAATACCAACCTGAGATTGCAGGGGGGAGTGCAGAATCTGCTGCTGAGCGGGACTGTCCTGTTGACGCGATTCGGCATCGGCCCGGACGTCGACTTTGCCGCATTTTCGAGCCCTGGAGGCGTCAGCGCACCACCCGACCCGAACGCCCCCTCGAACCGTATCCGTCTCGATGTGCGTATTACGAGCTCTCCGCAGCTAGACTTCCAGAACTCTTACGCCAAACTTGCCGGAACCGTGGACCTGACGGTTCGCGGCACGGTAGCCGAGCCCTCGGTGCTCGGAAAGATCCAGATCACGGACGGCAGCGCGACCTTTGCCGGTACTAACTATCAGTTGCAGCGCGGCGATATCTACTTCACCAACCCGGTGAGGATCGATCCGGTCATTGACCTCGATGCGACGGCGCGCGTGGAAAACTACGATGTCAGCATCGGCCTTCATGGCACGACCACCAATCTCAAGCCCACCTATCGTTCCGAGCCGCCGTTGAGTGAGGCTGATATCTTCGCCCTGCTGGCGCTAGGACGAACCCAGGAGGAGGCGCAGCTCTATCAGGAGCAGCAGGTTCAGGCTGGCAGCGATCCCACCACCAGCTCATTGCTCGGAGGCGCACTCAACGCCACCGTCAGCAATCGCGTCGAAAAGCTCTTCGGTGTCGGAAGCGTCAAGATCGATCCTGCATTCGTCGGCACGCTGGGCAACTCCTCTGCCCGCATCACCGTGCAGCAGCAGCTATCGCGGCAAATAACGGCGACCTTTGCGACCAACGTCAACCAGTCCGCTCAACAGCTCATCCAGGTGCAATACAACTTTAGTAACAACAAATCGATTGTAGTGACCCGCGACGAGACCGGAGTCTTCAGTGTTGTCTATAAGTTGCGCCAGCGATATCGGTAATGTTACTAATGGAACCGATTCTGCGTCATATATCGGCGAGGGGCGTCGTCCATAGCCCACCGATTCCCCATGAGGTGATTTCGATGATCGGAACTATCGGCAGGAAAAGGCTGAGCGCGGGCCTTCTGGCTTTCTCTCTGGTTCTGGGCGGTGTGACTGTTGCTCGCGCCCAAAACCCCAACGACCCCCAGATCCAGACGGATGTGACCAAGGTTCTGGACAACAAGCGGTTCAAGGATGTGAAGTCCACGGTCCAGGACGGCATTGTCACTCTCACCGGAACAGTTGCCCTCTACGGCGACAAGGAAGACGCTGAGAAGAAGGCTCACCACCGCAAGAATGTGAAGGCCGTCCAGAACCTCATCGAGGTCAACGGCCCTGTCGTCGAGGATGAGCAGTTGCGCAACAAGCTCGCCGAAAAACTGGCATATGACCGTGTCGGCTACGGCACGACCGCCTTCAATGCGCTGACCATCGGGGTAAGCAACGGAGTCGTTACGCTGGGCGGAACAGCCTACGGGCCGGTCGATAAGGACTCCGCGTTGAGCCTGGCGGCGAACTATCCTGGAGTCAAGGACGTCATCGACAACATCGAAGTCGCCCCTGTCTCTCCGATGGACGACCGCATCCGCATGGCGTCGTATCGCGCGATCTATGGAGCGGCCCAACTTAACCGGTACGCTCTCGACCCTGCGAAGCCGATCCGCATTACTGTCGTCAACGGTAACGTCACGCTCTCGGGTGTCGTCGATTCTCAGGGGGACAAGGACGTCGCCAACATCCGTGCCAATGGTGTCTCCGGTGTCTTCAAGGTGATCAACAACCTGCAGGTTGCTGGAAAATCTTCAAACAAATAAGTAACTGTCGTCAGGCAAAGGCCGTGCGTGTCCTCCGCGCACGGCCTTTGCTGTTTATTAAGTAAGATGGAAACATGGCAGGTTTGTGGAAGAGCACGGTAGCAACGCTCGAGATGATCAAGTGGGAGCACTCCATCTTCGCGTTGCCGTTTGCGCTGACCGGCGCTGTGCTCGCGGCCAATGGATGGCCGCCGCTGCGCTCGCTGTTCTGGATTGTGGTGTGTATGGTGTCGGCGCGATCGGCTGGCATGGCCTTCAACCGCCTCGTCGATGCACGGCTCGATGCGGCAAACCCTCGGACCGCGATGCGCGCCTTACCGGCGGGAACACTTCGCAGCAGTTTTGTCGCGGGCTTTGTCCTGGTATCGGCGCTGGTCTTCGTGCTGGCTTCGGCGATGCTCAACCGGATGACGCTGGAGCTCGCTCCGTTCGCGCTAACGGTAGTGCTGGTGTATAGCTACATGAAGCGTCTCACGCGCTGGTCTCACCTGGTGCTGGGCCTGGCCCTGGGGATCGCTCCCTCAGCTGCGTGGATCGGCGTCCGCGGCTCACTTGAGCCGCGCATCCTCGTGCTTACAGCCGCGGTGCTGCTATGGGTGGGAGGTTTCGATATCCTCTACGCCTGCCAGGACTTCGAGCATGACCGCAAGGTTGGCCTCAACAGTGTGCCGCAGGCCTTCAGCCTCGAGACAGCCTTCTGGATCGCGCGCGTCATGCATCTTGGAATGATGGCGTTGCTGCTCTGGTTTGTGCGGCTCTTCGCGCTGGGTCGAGTAGCCGAAGCAGGCCTGATCGTCGTGGCTCTGTTGCTGCTCTATGAACACAGCATCATCTCCCCGAAAGACCTGAAGCGAATGAACGCGGCCTTCTTTACTTTGAATGGAGTGATCTCGGTTGTCTTCTTCCTCTTCATCGCCGCCGACCTGTTGCTCTTGCGATAGCTGTGGCTCCAAAGAAAAAGACCCGCGATCAAGCGGGCCTTTCTCTTTTGCCCGACCAAGCGAATCAGGCTCGATTGTTGCCCTTCAGGTTGTCCAGCTTGCGGTTGATGCTGTCCTTGGCGTGCTCGGCGGCAGAGGTGACCTTGTCGCGCAGATTGTCACCGTTGCGATGCGCCTCCAGCTTTGTCTCTTCGGTGCGAGCGTCTGCTTTCGCACGCGCGGAGTTGCTGAGGTCGTTGGCAGTGTCCTTCACATTGCCCCACGCCTCTTTCGCGTGACCTTTGATCTCCTGCGCGGCGCCTTCGTTGGCCAGTTTTTCGTTCCCAAGAGCCTCTCCGAGGCCCTGCTTGAACTTGCCTGCAACCTGATCGAATTTTCCGCTTACGTTTTCCTGGTTCATAAGACTCTCCAGCGGTGCTGCTTCTTTGTGATTCACTTCGTGCCGAGCAGTCGTGCGGAATGTCTCACTCGGCGCGAAACTACAACGCCCGTCTTCCCGAAAGAAGATTGAAGATGAGCACGATGATTGCGAGGACGAGGAGAATATGTATCCACCCGCCGAGCGTGTAACTGCTGACGAGTCCTAGTATCCAAAGGATGAATAGGATAATCGTGATAGTCCAAAGCATGTTGTCTTCTCCTGATGCTCGCCTGGCAATCGTTTCTGCCATAAGCTTGGTAGATCAGGGCCATTCCGGCCTCAAGGGTTAAGGTGCAGGGTTCGGGAGTGAGGTTGCCAATGCAGCAAAAATACGGATCGGCGGGACGTTGCCTGTGAGAGTAGCAATTCAGGGAGAACTTGGGTCGAACAGCCATATGGCCGCGCTGGCCATGCTGGGCAAGAGCACGGAGAGTCTGGAGATTATTCCATGCAGCGTGTCGGCGGAGGTCCTCGAGCGTGTCATTGCGGGAACGGTGGATGGTGCGGTTCTGCCAATTGAAAATAGTCTGCATGGCTCTGTGGCGGAGCACTACGATCTTCTGCTGGAGCATCCGGTACGCATCGAGCGGGAGAGCCTGCTGCACATCCGGCATAATGTGATCGCGATGCCGGGGGTAAAGTTGTCCGACGTGCGGCGAGTGATGTCGCACCCAGTAGCGTTAGCGCAGTGTCGCCGTTTTCTCAATCAGCATCGTGATCTGGAGGTCGTTCCGTTCTACGACACAGCGGGCAGCGTGAAGCATGTGATGGAGGCTGGACTGCGGGACGCCGCTGGTATCGCTCCGGCGCTGGCCGCGCAGCAGTATGGCGGCGAGGTGCTGCTGGAGGGAATCGAGGATCACGCAGCCAACTTCACACGCTTTCACCTGATTCTTCCGGAGTCCAGCGTGCAGGAGCCGGTGGGCGCGAATAAGATGAGCCTCGCGTTTGCCATCGAGCATCGTCCTGGGACGCTGGTCGCGGCGCTGGAGCGGCTCACTGCCGAGCGGGTCGATCTGACGAAGATCGAATCGAGACCGGTACCGGGAAGTCCTTGGGAGTATGTCTTCTATGTGGATGTGCGCTACGAGAGCAGAGAGGTCGCCGATGCAGCCGTGGCAGCTCTGCAAGGACACTGCCGGATGGTGAAGGAACTCGGCCGCTATGTCGCGGCTTGAGGCTCTTCCACGATGGGTGGCGGTGGATTGAACGCTGTGCGGTAGTGGTGTAGCAACCAGATCAAGACGATATTCATGATGAGGCCGAAGCTGCTGTACAGGGCCATTTGGAAGAGAGAGTAATGGAACGCATTGGGTGGTGCGTTCGGTGGCGTTGGGATGAGTGCCATGAACTGCTGCATATACGCGCGGAGGTGTTCCTGGGACGAGGGCAGCAAGCTTAGGGGAACGTTGATGCAACCGAACAGCAAGTATGCCATGGTGGCGATGCGCGCAGCAGGATGAAGGCGCAGAAGCCCTATTCCGATGAGGGCGGTGCAGAGGGCAAGGCCACCATAGAGAATATGGGCCGCCGGGGACTGCAGCATGAGGCCGCACAGAAACGCGGGAATCGGCAGGAAGGCAAGGATCGCGAGGAAAGGGACACCCAGAAGCAGGAGCACGCCGAGGATGGTGATCGCAACCGGTCTGCGCGAGGGGGCCTGGGGCAGGAGCAATCCGGTGGTCAGGTCGTAGCGGTCGCGCTGGCGGAAGAACTCCTTGGTGAAGCGCAGATTGAAGTAGATGAGCCACCAGACTCCGATGGCAAGCAGGCTGGTATAAAAAATTCCGACGGTGGCTAGGATGATGTGCAGCATGTGAGGATCGCCCCCCGGAAATGGGGCTCCAGGAAAGCCGGCGAAGTAGAAAACAACGGTGCCGACGAGGCTTATTCCACCCAGGCCAGCCAGACAGCCGCCAATGACAAGAATGGAGTAGCGGGCCCACAAGCGCAGCATAATCAGGCCGACGGTCGTAATGATGGCCCATGCAGCCAAGGCGAGATACATCACGCCTGCCCCATACATCACATAGAGGAAGAAGGCAGGCTGCGCCGGGGTGGTGGGGTGCGCGTGCATCGCAAACCCGGCGATGACCATCAGGGCGGCCAGGAGTAGCAGGACGACAGCCGAGAGACCGAGGACGATCGCAGCAAGGATAAGCCCGACGGGACGCTTCATGATGCGGCCAGTGTAGCGTCAGACGTCTGATAGCGGGACAAAATCTATCGGACGCAACTATATTGAGGAGAAAAGGTCTCTCAGAGTGAAGGGCGCTTACATAGAAAAGATGATTCGTCTCGGGTCTAATTCTCTGCTGGAGTGGCGGACCGCTGCATTCTAATGGGAAACGTATCCGGGCCGATGACGCAGGAATACCCGGAATTGGCTTAACGGAAAGACGACTTGCGACCTCCGCTTGACTTGCTGCATCGAATAGCAGGAAACTTGATAGAAGGACACTCAATGGCAAACGACTTCGTAAGTGTAATCCAGCCGAAAGCGGCAAAAATAAGCGAATCGACCGGCGTAAAGGCCGATTCCCGTCCCATCCCTGTTCTTCCGGTCAGGGATACGGTACTGTTTCCCCATGCCGTGCTCCCCTTGACGGTAGGGCGCGACAGCTCTATCCAGCTCATCCAGTCCCTCGGCGAAGAGAAGGCCATCATTGTCGTGGCCCAGCGGGACGCGCGTCTGGATAGCCCACAAGCAGCCGACTTGTACGCCATCGGGACCAAGGCGACCGTCCACAAGGTCGTCAAGATGCCCAACCAGAGCCTTTTTGTCTTCACCGAAGGCAACGAGCGAGTGCATCTGGGCGAATTCACTCAGATCGCGCCGTTTATGGTCGCCGAGAGCGAGGTCATTGAGGAGATCGAGCCGGAGACCTCTCCCGAGGCCGAGGCACTACAGCGCAACGTGGTGAGCCAGTTCCAGCAGATCGTCACCTCATCGCCGACCCTCTCCGATGACCTGCAGACCATCGCTATCAATATCGAGGAGCCCGGCCGATTGGCCGACTTCATCGCCTCTTCTTTGCCGTTCCTGACAACCACCGACAAGCAGGAGTTGCTCGAAACCCCCAACATCGCGGCCCGTCTCGAGCGCATCAACAAGCACCTCGCCAAGGAGCTGGAGGTCCAGCAGCTTCGCAACAAGATCCAGACCGAGGTGCAGGATTCGGTCCAGCAGTCGCAGCGCGACTACTACCTGCGCGAGCAGATGAAGGCTATCCAGAAGGAGCTCGGCGACCTCGACGACACCCAGAAGGACATCGCCGATCTCAAGGAAAAGATCGAAAGCGCGGGCATGCCCGATGAGGTGAAAAAGGATGCCCTCAAGGAGCTGTCACGCCTGAGCCGGATGAACCCCGCAGCGGCGGACTACTCCTTGACGCGCAACTATGTGGAGTGGCTGGCGGTGCTCCCGTGGTCGAAGACCTCGGCGGGCGAGGTGGACATCCTGAAGGCTAAGGAGATTCTCGATACGGATCACTATGGCTTGAAAAAGGTGAAGGACAGGATTCTGGACTACCTTTCGGTACGGCGTTTGAAGCCGGATATGAAGGGGCCGATACTGTGCTTTGTCGGACCTCCGGGCGTGGGCAAAACCTCGCTGGGACGGTCGATCGCGAGGGCACTGGACCGGAAGTTCTCCCGAATTTCATTAGGCGGTATGCACGATGAGGCGGAGATTCGCGGCCATCGGCGGACATACATCGGCGCTCTGCCGGGACAGATTATCCAACACCTGAAGCGGGTGGAGGTAAAGGACCCGGTGTTCATGCTGGACGAGATCGACAAGCTGGGGCGCGACTTTCGAGGCGATCCGGCGAGCGCGCTGCTAGAGACGCTGGACCCGGAGCAGAACAACACGTTCCGCGACAACTATCTGGACCAGCCGTTCGATCTAAGCAAGGTGCTGTTTATCTGCACAGCGAACCAGCTCGACACAATTCCCGGGCCGCTGTTGGATCGTATGGAGATCATTGAGCTGACCGGCTACACGGAAGAGGAGAAGGTAAACATCGCCATCAAATACCTGATCCCGCGACAGATCAAGGAGAACGGCCTCGAAGAGGGCCAGATCGAGTTCCCCCAGGAAAGTGTGCATCTGATCGCCCGGCACTACACGAGGGAGGCTGGTGTCCGCAAATTAGAGCAGCAGATCGGAACGGTGTGCCGCAAGGTCGCGCGCAAGATAGCGGAGGGCGAGAAGGCGAAGGTCGTCATCACGCCGGAGATCGTCCACGAGTTCCTCGGCGGCATCAAAGTCCGCGTCGATACCGAAATCGCCGAACGTACCAAGCGTGCAGGCGTAGTCGTTGGTCTCGCATGGACTCCAGCGGGCGGCGACATCCTCTTCATCGAAGCAAACAAGATGAAGGGCAAGGGCGGCTTCAACATCACCGGCCAGATCGGCGACGTGATGAAGGAGAGCATGCAGGCCGCGCTCACGTGGGTCCGCTCGAACGCCGCTTCGCTCGGCCTCGATGAGGACTTCACCAAGGACCTCGACCTGCACATCCACGTGCCTGCGGGAGCGATCCCTAAGGACGGCCCCTCGGCTGGTGTGACAATGGCGACGGCTTTGGTGAGTCTGCTGACGGATACTCCCGTGCGGCCTCTCACCGCGATGACCGGTGAGATTACGCTCAGCGGCAATGTGCTACCGGTCGGCGGCATCAAAGAGAAGTTCCTCGCCGCCAAACGCGCCGGGGTCCGCGATGTGATCCTGCCGAAGGACTGCAAGCAGCAGGTCGACGAAGACCTGACGCCGGACCAGACCGAAGGTATCACCATCCACTATGCGACGTTGATCGACGATGTCCTTGCGGTCGCCTTGCCGAAGACGAAGAGGGAAGCGGTCGTCGACCAGATCGTCCGCGAAGAGATCCTGAGTGAAGCTGCTGCGGGCTAACCCTTTGTAGAGCGTTAAGTGATGTTGCACGCTGCTGGACGTCCAAGACTCGTACTCGCGTATTCTTTCTGGATATGCGGGTACGAGTTCTTTATTTTGGAGTGTTGAAGGACCTCTTCGGGCAGGAGCGCGAGGAGTTGGAGTTGGTCGACGGCAGTACCGTTGGGACTTTGCTGGCGTTGATGAAGCAGCGTGCCACAGCGCGTGAAGGCGTATGGGAGTCCATCGCGGTGGCCGTCAACCAGGAGTATGTTCGAGCCACGATGCAACTCAATGAAGGCGACGAAGTAGCGTTGTTGCCGCCGGTCAGCGGTGGTATAGGAGAGAGCAATAAGCATGCGGATTGAGATCACAAAGGCGGTCATCGACTCCGCAAGCATCATGGTGGAGATCAAGGCTGGCCCGGACGGCGCGGTCTGTGCCTTCGATGGCATCGTCCGCAACAATACCCGTGGCCGGCAGACGCTCCATCTCGACTACGAAGCCTACGAGGAGATGGCGTTGGACCAGATGCGTGGTCTCGCCGCCGAGGCGGTGACGAAGTTTGGTGTACGTGACGTGGTGATGGTCCACCGGCTAGGACGGCTCCAGGTGGGCGAGACGAGCGTACTGATCGTGGTGGCGTCCGCGCATCGAGGTGCTGCCTTCGACGCGTGTCGCTGGCTTATCGACACGCTCAAGAAGACAGTGCCCATCTGGAAGAAGGAGCAGTTTGTCGATGGCGCGCTTTGGGCGGACGGCGAGCCGTTTCCCGAGACGCTTGTAGCGTCCCCGGTGGTGGAGGGGTGAGGGGAGTCGGGCTTATTTTCTGTGCATGTTTCGCTCCGGTTGTCCTCGCACAGGCTCCTATTGAACGTCGTCCGCCATCGGATGCTCCCGTCCAGACGCTTCATGTGGAGACGCGGCTGGTCAACGTCGCTTTGAATGTTGTCGATACCAAGGGAGCTCCCGTCGGCGGCCTTGAGCGTGAGGACTTCGAGCTTAGCGAGGACGGTCATCCGCAGAAGATCGCCATCTTCGAGCGTGAGTCCACCACGCCTCTCTCTATCGTCCTCGCCATCGACGCCAGCGAGAGCGTCCTCCGCGACGAGCATCTGGAGAAGGAGGCTGCGAAGCACTTCGTCAAGGCGCTCCTCCGCGAACAGGACGAGCTCGACCTGATGGATTTCTCCGATACTGTGCGCGAGGTTGTGCCGTTTACGAATCAGCCGAAGCGCATCGAGGCTGGTCTGGGTGAGATTCAGCATGGCGACGCCACCGCGCTCTACGATGCCATCTACCTCGCCTCCGAGCGTCTCGCTGGGACGAACGCCGCCGATGGACGCCGCCGCGTCATCGTCCTCATCACCGACGGCGGCGATACCGTCAAGGGCTCCCGCTACCAGCAGGCGCTCGAGCAGGCGCAGCGCTCCGGGGCGATGGTGTATTCCATCATCATCGTGCCGGTCTACGCCGACGCCGGACGCAACACCGGGGGTGAGCACGCGCTTATCCAGATGGCCGAGGACACCGGTGGCAAGTACTACTACGTCGTAGACCCCAAGGACCTTGAACCAGCCTTCCGCCACGTCTCTGACGATCTGCGGACCCAGTACCTGCTTGGCTACTACGCACCGCAACGCGGACGCGATAACTCCTTCCGGACCATCCGTATCACCATGAAGGATCGAGCGCTCCAGCAAAAGTTAGGCCTCCAGTACCGCAAGGGCTACTACGCGGATTCGCGATAGGCTGGCTCAAATAGTGATACAGCTGAAGGAGCTATCTACTTGATCGCCGTTAGCCTCTTTCAAAAAGCCGACCATGACTCCCGACCACCAGAAGACCTGATTCTCGAAGGCCTGGACGGTGCGGCCATTGAGGGCGTTCGAGATGGTGGTGAGCAAGCCGCTGCCGCGTTCGCCCTCTCCGACGTTACACCCGGCGAGGAAGATGGTGGCGTTGTCCGAGAGCACGCCATTGAGGGCAGAGATGGTGGTTTCAGCCGGGCCTATGAGATAACTTTGGCCGGGCTGGGCGAATAACTTATAGGCCATAGACTGAGTGCCAGTGGTCTCATACCTTCTGCCGGCGCCAGCTGATTGATAGCCACCCGTCCCGTGGCCGAAGAGGGCGAGAAAGTCGATGGTGCAGGAATTGTCGATGGCGAAGCTCTGTGCCTCGCGGACCACGTCGTGGAGATTGAAGATCTTGACAGTCATATTGCCCATGAGCTGATCCATCCAGGTGAGGGCGTCGAAGAGGGAGTGGTCGCCATCGACTAGCCAGAGGACGTTGCCGTAGGTTTGGTAGGGAGTTGGAAGCTGACTCATATGTGAAACTTTCGCGGGACAGGATTGTATGTGCCAAACAATGGTGATCGGCGATGGCAAAACGTTTCAAGGCAGGTGGCGAATAGACTTGAGCGAGAAGTATGACTGGAAAGGGGCAAAGTCCGATGAAGAAGTTTGAGATCGCGCATATCGCTGAGGGAATCGCACGCCAGGCAGGCGGGCTGCTGCGTGGTTTTTACGAGAAGGGTGTAGCAACCGAGTATAAGGGCGACGTCGATCTCGTCACCGAGGCCGATCGCGCCAGTGAGAAATTGATCGGCGAGCGGCTATTGGCGGCCTTCCCCGACCACGGCATCTATGGTGAAGAGGGAACCCGCGACCGGCTCGACAGCGAGTACCGCTGGTATATAGACCCGCTCGACGGCACGACCAACTTCGCGCACCAGTTTCCCGCCTTCTGCGTTTCGATGGGCCTCGAACGCCGCACTCCCGGCCTTGCCGCCGACCAGGATGGAGAGATGGTCGCGGGGGTTATCTACGATCCGCTGCGCGATGAGATGTTCTCCGCAGAGGCCGGTCGCGGGGCCTGGCTCAACGGTCGCCGCATCCATGTCTCGAAGACCAAAGCGCTCGCCGAGAGCCTCACTGCCACCGGCTTTCCAAGCCAGAAGCGCCACAGCAGCCCCAACATCCACTTCTACCAGCAGATAACCCTTCGCTCACACGGTGTTCGCCGGGCCGGCTCGGCGGCGCTCGATCTCGCTTATGTCGCCTGTGGTCGGCTCGACGGCTTCTGGGAGTTCAATTTGAACCCCTGGGACACCGCAGCGGGCGTGCTTTTGGTCGCGGAGGCGGGTGGCTCCGTGACTCATTTTAACGGGGACAAATTCACGCTAGATAGCCGCGAGGTCCTGGCTACGAATGGGCTTATTCTGGACGAGATGACACATATCTTCAAGGAGATGTTCGCGGGGCGTGGGCTTGAGGCCATCCCGACGCCAGCCGAGTTTGCAGCACGCCGCGCAGCGGCAGGGAGCGCAAATAAGGCCTGAATGGTCGCATTTACACAGGGGATTCGATTTGCGGCGAAGGCGAGATGTGCTGTTAGAATCGAGTCGAAGCCCAACATTAGAAGCGATTCAATAGCGGGGCAAAGGGAGAGTACCAAACGATGGCATATGTGATTGCAGAACCCTGCATCGGAACCAAGGATTCGGCTTGTGTTGACGCCTGTCCGGTTGATTGTATTCACCCGAAGAAGGACGAGGCCGGCCACTCCGATGCCGAGCAGCTCTTCATCGATCCAGTCGAGTGCATCGACTGCGGCGCATGCGTTCCGGTCTGCCCGGTTTCGGCGATCTATGCTGGTGATGACCTTCCTGAGAAGTGGGCAAACTTTCAGACGAAAAACGCGGAGCACTTCGGCCGCTAAGCATTTGCTGCATAAGTTTTGGAACGCGCAGCCTCAGAGGCTGCGCGTTTTGTTTTGCGATTGGAATGAGCAATGATCGACCGACAGGGTGAGGCAATCGTGTTGCGGACGTGGCCTTTCCATGAGGCGGATCTTCTCGTCAGTCTCTTCACTCGCGATCAGGGCCGTATCAAGGGAGTCGCACGCCACGCCATGCGCTCACGGCGGCGCTTCGGCGGCGCACTCGAACCGATGACCCACGTCCGTGCCAGCTACGCCGAAAAACCTCGCCAGGAGCTTGTCCGGCTCGACGCCTTCGAGATCCTCTCATCGCCACTCGCCCGTCCAGTAGACTATGCCCGCACCGCCGCCCTTCAGCTCGTCTCCGAGGTGCTCGAAGAGGCTCTACCCGAGCAGGCCCCCGAGGACTCCGTCTTCCGGCTCACGTTGGCCGTGCTGGACGAGTTGCAGGTTGGCCGTGTCTGGATGCCCCTCACCTACTTCGCCCTGTGGATGAACCGTCTAATGGGCTGGATGCCCGAGCTGGGCCACTGTGTCGTCTGCGGGCTGGACCTGCGTGGTGGGACGGTCTGGTACTCGCCGAACGGCGATGGCGTCACCTGTGCGGACGACCGCCGGGGCAACAGCACTGCTCTCTCCGCAGCCTCTGTTGCAGAAGCAGAACGGATGTTTCGAGGCACCGTGCGCGGTTTAGCTCAAGAGGAATGGCCGCAGGCACGGGCCGCCGATCTTCGCCGCTTCGCCCTCGAAACACTAGAGCGGCACCTGGAGCGACGACTCGCCAGCGCCCGGGCTCTTGGGCGGCTCTGACCAACGCACCTTCTCCACTCCCAACACCATCCACTCCTCGCCACCATTTAGAATCACAGGATTACCGAAGAAGAGAGATGCATGACTGTCACCGCTGAAAAAAAGAAGGCACTAACCTTCCAGGAACTCTTATTCACCCTCCAGCGCTTCTGGGCCGACCGCGGCTGCGTCCTCCAGCAGCCCTATGACGTCGAGGTCGGTGCGGGAACCATGTCGCCCGACACCTTTCTCCGCGTGCTCGGCCCAAAGCCGGTGCGGATCGCCTATGCGCAGCCCTCGCGCCGTCCTGCCGATGGCCGCTACGGCCAGAACCCCAACCGGCTGTTTCGCCACACGCAGCTACAAGTCATTTTGAAGCCGCCACCGGTCAACATTCAGGAGATGTATCTCGAGTCGCTCGAGGCCATAGGGATCGACCTGCGCGAGCACGACATCAAGTTCGAAGAGGACAACTGGGAGTGGCCCGTCGGTGGTGCCTGGGGCGTCGGTTGGCAGGTCATGCTCGACGGCCTCGAAATCACACAGTTCACCTACTTCCAGCAGTGCGGCGGCATGGACCTCGATCCGATCTGCGGCGAGATCACCTACGGGCTCGAGCGCATCGCCGGATTTCTACAGGATGTGGACTCGATCTACGACATAGTCTGGGCGGTCGAGCCGGATACGGGCCGTAAGGTTACGTATGGCGAGATGCGGCTGGCGGAAGAGGAGCAGTTCTCAGCATACAGCTTCGACTACGCGGACGTGGCGAAGCTCTGGGAGCACCTTAATCTGTACGAGGCCGAGTGCCTGTCGCTGCTGGAGCAAGCCAAGGGGTTGGAGAAGATGGACGCGCTGAAGCTCAAGCGCTTCCCGGTCCTCGGAGCGTATGAGCTGGCGCTGAAATGCTCGCATGTATTCAATCTGCTCGATGCCCGAGGCGCGATCTCTGTGACGGAGCGGGTCGGCGTGATGGCGAGGATTCGCACGCTGGTCGTTGGTGTCGCCAAGGCTTATGCAGCACAGGGCGAGGCCTTGAGCCTGTCTCAGATTGCCAGCTAGCTGTACCCGGAACGGATTTTTCAGCCGCCCATGAGGCGAGGATTGAGTCGAAAGTATGTCTGAGTTTTTGTTCGAGATCGGTTTGGAAGAGATCCCCGCGCGCATGATCGCCGGGGCGCAGGCGGAGTTGGAAAAGCGCGTGGTCGCCATGCTGGAGCGCGAGCGGCTGATCGTCGCCGGGGCGGAGAGCAAGAGCTTCTCCACGCCGCGCCGCCTCGCCGTCCGGGTAGCGGGTGTCGCCGATAGGCAGCAGGACGTGGCCGAAGAGCTGATGGGGCCTTCCGCGAAGATCGCCTTCAAGGATGGTGTGGCGACTCCTGCGGCGGTGGCCTTTGCGAAGAAGGCTGGCGTTGCGGTCGAGGAACTGAAGACCGTAGAAACGCCGAAGGGCGAGTATCTCCAGGCGACTGTCGTCAAACCGGGCCGTGGAGCCACCGAGGTTATAGCAGCGGAGCTGCCGAAGGAGCTGGCCGGGATCTATTGGGCAAAGAACATGTACTGGCGCGCAGGGCGTCCGGAGCGGTTCGTGCGTCCCGTGCGCTGGCTGCTGGCGCTGCTGGGCGAGGCTGTTGTGCCGGTCGAGTTCGCCGGATATACAGCGGCCAACGTCACCTATGGGCATCGGGTGCTGTTCGGCGCTCAGGAGATCGTCATCCCATCTCCGTCCGCGTATGAGCAGGCGTTTTCGAGTGCGTTTGTGATGGCCGATGTCGAGCTGCGGAGGCACACGATCCGTAAGGCGCTCGACCACGCCACGCGCACTGTCGAAGGGTTACGTTGGCGCGAGGACCACGCGCTGGTCGACAAGCTGACTCATCTGACAGAGTGGCCTTCTGTATTGCTGGGCGGGTTTGAGCCTGAGTATCTGACGTTGCCCGAAGAGGTTCTGGTGACAGTGATGCGGGACCACCAGAGCTACTTTGCGGTGGAGGACAAGACTGGCAAGCTGGCACCCTACTTTCTCGCCGTGCTGAACATGCAGGCGGATGAGGCTGGGTTGGCGGTGATTCGGCACGGTAACGCACGCGTGCTGCGGGCGCGGTTCAACGATGCGCGGTTCTTCTGGGAGTTCGACCAGAGAACACCGTTAATCGAACGCGTTGAGCTGCTGAAGAATGTAACCTTTCAGAAGGATTTGGGTAGCTATGCGGCGAAGAGTGAGCGGGTGCAAACGCTATGCAGAAAGCTAGTGGGACTGGTTCAAGGACGTGGCTTTGAAGCGGATTTCAACGCGCTCAGCGATGCGGCGATACTGGCGAAGACAGATCTGACATGCGAGCTGGTGAAAGAGTTTACCGAGCTGCAGGGAGAGATCGGCGGCCTATACGCACGGGCGCAGGGGCTTAGAGAAAAGACTGCGGACGCAATCTACGACCAGTACCGGCCAGAGTCGATGGAGGCTGCAATTGCACGCACTGCCGAGGGGCAATTGCTGGCGATTGCGGATAAGGCAGACACGATCGCAGGGATGTTTGGATTAGGGTTAGAGCCTACAGGATCAAAGGACCCGTTTGCGCTGCGACGGGCGGCGAACGGAATTGTGAAGACGTTGGCGGAGAGTTCGGTTCCGCTTCTGCTAAGTGAGATTGCTTCGGCTGCTGGAGCCCCAGATAAAGTGATCGGATTCTTCACTGAGCGTTTGGAGTTCTACCTCCGCGAGGCTCGCGGCCAGGCATACGACGTTGTGAAAGCTGTACTGGCTGTGGGCTCCGATGATGTGCGCGATGCAGTGGCTCGTGCTGAGGCTGTTACCGCCGTGCGCGGTTCGGAGGACTTCACTGCGGTCTCCGCCGCATTCAAGCGCATGAAGAACATCCTCGCGCAAGCTGCGGAGAAGGGAATTGCCGCGGGTGCTAGCGTCGATGCAGCTTTGCTGACCGAGCCCAGCGAGAAAGCGCTCGCCGATCGTTCCGCCGAGCTTGTCGTGCAGGTTTCTGGCCTGCGCGACAAGAAGAACTACATTGCTGCTCTCGAGGCCATCGCCACGCTCCGTCCACAGGTCGATGCCTTCTTCGATGCCGTCATGGTCATGGCTCCTGAGCCCGAACTACGCGCCAATCGGCTCGGACTCCTCACTCGCGTGCTTGCCGATTTTTCCGGCATCGCAGACTTCTCGGAGATCGTGACGCAGGGGTAGGTTGTATTTTCACAAGCAGTCTCCGGTTCACGAGTACAGTAGGACAACAGTCAGAACCCAAGAGGAGAATTACCATGCCCCTTCCTACCGACGAGAAGCTGTTAGCACTGAGCAACAACCTTATCCAGCAGTTCGATACGATCTTTGGAGAGCACCCCGGCTTTCGGCCAGCCCATGCAAAAGGTGCCATGCTGACGGGCACGTTTACACCTTCGGCTGATGCTGCTTCGTTGACCCGGGCACCGCACATTCTGCGGGAATCAACTCCGATGACGGTGCGGTTCTCGAACTCCACCGGCCTGCCGTTGGTTCCGGACAACGACCCCAATGCGAATCCGCGTGGGTTCGCGATCCGTTTCCAGCTTGCTGAGCATAGCCACACGGACATCGTCAGCCACTCGACCGATGGGTTTCCCACGCACACCGGCGACGAGTTTCTGGAGTTCCTGAAGGCGCTTGCCTCGAGCGATCTTTCGACGCCCTCCGATCCGGCGAACCCGAAACCGATCGAGGTATTTCTTGGCGGGAATCCAGCAGCGCTGGCTTTTGTGCAGACGCCGAAGCCTGCGCCGTCCAGCTTTGCGCGGGAGTCGTACTTTGGTGTGACGGCGATGAAGTTCACCAATGCCGAGGGCGTGAGCAGGTTTGGACGTTATCGCATTGTTCCCGAGGCTGGGAATGAGCATCTGGACGCTGCAACGGTTGCGACAAAAGGCGCGAATTATCTGTTCGATGAGCTAGCGGAGCGGATTGCCACGGGGCCGATCAAATTCCGTGTGTTGGTGCAGCTGGCGGAGGATGGAGATGTCGTGGACGATGCCACGATCCACTGGCCGGAAACACGGACGGTGCTCGAGCTGGGCACAATGGAGCTAACTGCGCCGGTCGCAGACGACGCTCAGGAGCAGAAGCACATCATCTTCGACCCTATTCCGCGGGTGGATGGGATTGAGCCTTCGGATGACTCGCTGCTGGAGCTGCGCGCCGCGATTTATCTAATCAGTGGCCGCCGTCGGCGGGCTGCGCAGGGCTAGAGCGGTTTATCTGCGTGACAGATCTGGGGTGCATGGCTTTGGGAGGCGGCGTCCCGGATTTGAACAATAGTTGTGTTGCGGGATGATGCATTCTGCTCGTCTGCCGATGAAGGGAGTGTGCCAAAGATGCACATTTCAAAGGGAGATGGGGAGACAGGCAAATGATCCGGCAAGCGATAAATTGCGATATGTGTGCGGCAGAGAAGCAGGCGACCAACTCCTGGTTTGTCGCCTATGACCACGGGGGCGAGCTGAAGGTACGTGGCTGGGAGTCGCGGAAGAACTCGCAGAAGGGTGCCAAACACCTGTGTGGGCAGAAATGCGCGCAGCGTATGATGGCCAACTTCATTGCCACGCTGATGACGGCAGGACACAGTAGCGAGCAGAGCAAAGAGGCAGTGCTCGAGGGCGCTCCAGCGGTCACGATCGAGGGTATGGAGGCCGTTGATCGGTCCGAGCGCTTCGACCGAGCTGGGCGTGGCGACCGCTTGCCACTGGGACGTTCCAGCAGAGACATGGCCGAGATCGAAGCCGAATCGTGGGCGGGCCCGGTTCGCCCGAAGGAAGACGTCTGGGAGATGCAGAACAGCAAATTGCGTCAACAGGGCGGTACCTTCCTGCACGAGACGCGCATGAAGGTACCTGCGCCGAGCCGCATGGATCGGATGGCTTAGGCAAAAGGAAGTTTGGCGGTCGGAGGACGGGACGAAGAGGTCCCGCCCTTTCTTTTCTTTATCCGATCTGATCAGGCAGGAGCTTGTTGAGAGCAGTACGTCGATGAGGAGGAGTGTGGCGCTACGGACAAAATGCAGGGGTTCTTCGCTCCGCTCAGAATGACAATTATTACCGAAATACTCTAGTTCAAGCGCTGTAGGCGGGCAATGAGCTTCTCGGCGAGGGGCTCGCCGGACTCGGTCCAGAGCAGGCGGCTGGAGATGCCGCAGTGCTTTTCGACCGAGAGCGTGAAGGCGAGCAGCATCTCGATGTTCTGCTGGATGTGCTTGGTGGCCAGTTCGTCGAGCTCGGCGTCTTCGAGAACCCAGGGGGTGTCGAGGCCGAAGTCGACGCGAATGTGGCCGTTCTGCTCGAAGCCGGCGTCGTCGAACTGTGGGCCGAAGCCGAAGAAGTGGACGGTGGCAGGCTGAAGAGCCCAGGCCGTATCGAGGCCTTCGGGGCCGTCGGCGAGGACGGGAGCCCAGAGGTTCCAGCGCATTTCGAACTCATAGGCCATGTCGTCGTGGAGTTGCTCAGTGGCCTCGGTGACGGCATTTTCGATAATCGAGTCGGAGGTGTCTTCCGAGCGGTCGTCGTTGACGTAGATGCGCTGATAGGTGGGGGACTCGGTGAAGCCGATGGGGTAGACGGAGGCCGCGACGACGCGTTTTTCCTTGCTAATGAGGGCGAACTGGCGCAGGACGGAGATGAGCGCCGCAGGCAGGGTCTCGAAGCGGAAGTTGGGGAACCAGAGGCTAAGGTAGAGCTGATCGGCCATAGCCTCAAGTTTACTGCGAAATAATTGGAAGGCTTATTTTACTTCCCGAGCCTCGCCAGCGCGGCGGATGAGAAGATAACGTAGATGCGTATTTCCGTCGAAAGGCTGCGTAATTGGTTGCTGGTAGGCGCGGCCCTGTTGGTGCTGGTGATCGCGGGCTTCCTGGGGTATGCGCGCTATCGGGCGCATCGCTTTATTGCGGGTCTTCCGAGCAAGCTGGGGATCGACATCCGCCGGGAGACGAACGGATATACCTATTCGCAATCAGTGAAGGGCAAGACCGTGATGACGCTGCATGCGGCTAAGGCAGTGGAGCATCTGAACGGGAAATTGACGCTGCATGACGCCAGCATGGTGCTCTACGGCCGCAAGGCGGACCGATCGGACCGGATCTCCGGCAGCGAATTTGAATACGATGCGAGCTCGGGCGTGGTGCGGGCGATGGGCGAGGTTCATATCGACCTGGAGGCCCCGGCTCCGGTTGGGGCGCAGAAGAAGACCGTGGCTGATCCGAAGGGAAAGCCAGACGGCGCGAAGGGCACAGTCGATGAGCCCGGTGAAGAAGGCGAGCGGGTCATCCATGTGAAGACCAGCGGACTAGTGTATCTGCAGAAGCTGGGCGTCGCGGCAACGGACAAAGAAGTGGAGTTTGTATTTCACGGGATTACGGGCCACGCCATGGGAGCTGAGTACAACTCGGACACGGGGGTGCTGATCCTGCAGTCTGCAGTGAAGGCGAACGGCCTGCAACATGAGAGGCCAGTGGTGCTGACGGCGTCTCACGCGGAGATCAACCGGCAGCAGAATTTCACATTGCTGACGGATGCGAAGTATGTCTCGCCTGGGCAAACGGCGCTGGCGGACCATGCAGTCGTACATCAGCGCAGCGATGGATCGCCGGAGCGGATCGAGACGGAAGGGCATGTGAGACTTATTGGCACAAACGCGGGGACGGTGTCGGCTCCGCATGGCGATGTGCTTTTGAACGCGGCAGGCAAGGCGCAGAACGCACACCTATTCGGCGGCGTGAACTATGAAAATATGGACTCGTCGCACGAGGGCAAGGGGCAGGCGGCGGATGCCAGGCTCGCGTTCGATGCTGCAGGGCATCCGGGAAATGTAGTGCTGGCTGGTGCGGTTCATGTGGTCGAGCGGGTGCGCGCTCTGGTTGCGGGACAAGTTCCCGCGAATGCTCCCTGGAATCTGCGCGAGGCCACCGCCGGAAGGATGACCTTTGCGTTCAAGAACGACGGCACGGGGCGGCGCAAGGAGTTGAACGAAGCGGAGGCGACGTCCGCGGCGCATGTGACGGTCGTGAGCGATGTTGGGACGGCGGCGCAGACGAAGAGCGAGATCGCTGGCGATACGCTGAAAGGGCATTTCATCCGGATAGGGAAGACTGAGCAACTTTCGGATATCCACGGCGTGGGGAATACCGTCCTGCACCGTGTCGGCCTTAAGGGCGCGGAGCAGACGAGCACTGGCGAGAAGCTGGATGCGACGTTGCGGCCGAGTACAAAGCGAGGTGCTGGAGAGCATCTAGGCAGCGAGGAGATTGCGAAGGCGGTGCAGTCGGGTCATGTCGCGCTGACGAATGTCCCCGCGCGCAAGGCGGGCGAGACGGGGCCGCAGGTGCCGGTGAAGGCTACGGCGGAGTTGGCCGTGTATGACGGCGACGCGGACCATCTGACACTGACAGGACAAGCCCAGGTGGTCGATGCGGGGAGTACGCTGTGGGCGAACCGAATTGTGATGGAGCATGAGAGCGGCGATGCCACTGCAGAGGGTATGGTGAAGGCGAACTACGTGCAGCCGAACTCGACTGAGCCGGTGCATCTGCTTGCGGACCATGCGGAGTCGAAGCACGCTTCGAACCGGGCGTTTTTTTACGGAGTGCCTGGGAAGCCGGCGCGGATGTGGCAGGGGGCCTCGCAGGTCGAGGCTCCTGTGCTGGACATGGAACAGCAGCAACGAAGGCTGACGGCGCATGGGGATGGTGGGAGCGGAGGAGCGGTTCCGGTCCATGCGGTGCTGGTGAGCGCAGGGAGTGGCTCGGCAGAGCCGAAGGCTGGGCATCCAGCAGGTCGTCCGTCGGTAGTGAGGGTGGCGAGCCAGACGATGGTTTATCTGGATGGCGCGCGGCAGGTGGATTTCAATGGCGATGTGAAGGTGGAGGATGCGGATGGCACGATGCGCGCGCGACAGGCGACGGCGTATCTTAAACCAGCGCCGGGTGTTTCTGCTCCTGCGGGGGGCGTTGCCGCATCGAAAGACATACAGGGGAAAGATACTGGCAGGGTGGCCACTGCATCCTTCTTTGGAGGAAGCGTGGAGCGGATTGTGGCAACGGGAGCGATTGAGATGGACCAGCCGGGACGCCGGGCTATGGGAGAGAAGCTGGTCTACACAGCCAGCGACAGCATGTTTGTTCTGACGGGGACAGCTGGCGCACCTCCGAAGCTGATCGATGAGATACAGGGTACGGTGACTGGGAGTGCGTTACGCTTCCATACGGGCGATGATAGTGTCGTGGTCATTGGCGGCGATGCGGGCAACCCAGGACAGAGGGTCCATACAGTGACACGGGTGAAACAGAAGTGATACGGACGCTGGCGACAGAGGAGATTGGCAAGTCGTATGGAGGCCGGGAGGTCGTGCGCGGGGTGAGCCTTCAGATCCAGCAGGGCGAGGTAGTGGGGCTGCTGGGTCCGAACGGTGCGGGAAAGACGACGAGCTTCTACATGATCGTAGGGCTGGTGCGGCCGGATGCGGGACGGATCATCGCGGACGGGAACGACATCAGCCGGCTGCCGATGTACCTGCGGGCGCGCAACTACGGCATCAGCTACCTGCCGCAGGAGCCGTCGGTGTTTCGTAAGCTGACGACGGAAGAAAACATACTGGCCGTGCTTGAGGCGCAGCCATCGAGCTGGGAGAGCCGGCGCACGCGCACAGAGAAGCTGATCGAGCAGTTGAGCCTGGGACATGTCCGCAAGACGCGTGGCTATGCACTGAGCGGAGGGGAGCGCAGACGCGTGGAGATCGCCCGATGCCTCGCGATCGAGCCTGCGTTTATCCTGCTGGACGAGCCGTTCTCCGGTATCGACCCGATTGCGGTTGTAGAGCTGCAGGAGATTATTTTTAGCCTCAAGGCGAGCGGCATTGGCGTCCTCATCACCGACCACAATGTTCGGGAGACACTCTATGTGACGGATCGCGCCTATATCATCGCCGAAGGCAAGATCTTTCGGACGGGGACGCCCAGGGAATTGGGGCGTGACCCGGAGGTGAAGCGTATTTATCTGGGGGAAGGGTTTTCGATGGATTGATTGCCCCTGCAGGAGGTATTTTGAGCCCGCTCTAGATCTGAAACTATTTCCTAGGCCTATTTTGGGCGACGCCCTGAATCAAGCGAGGCACCTGTGACTGAATGTTCAAGCTTTGGTAAAAACAGGAAAGGCGCGGGGCGTATAGACTGTCACCAATCCTCATGGGTATTACCGAAGTGCGGGGATCGCCGCGAACACCGCTGTTCACGTAAACCGCCGAGTAACCTGAGTTTTCGAAAGGCTGAAACGTGTACCTGCAACCCAAGCTGAATATGAAGGTCTCGCAACGCCAGGTGCTGACGCCTGGGTTGGTGCAGATGGTCAGCGTGCTGGCGCTGAACAAGCTTGAGCTGAAGGAGATGATCAACAACGAGATGGTTGAGAATCCGGTGCTCGAGGAGATGGAGGAGTCCGTCGTCTCGCTGGATGAGCGGTCGGGCATCGAGGGTGACCGGGAGCGCTCCGCGGAGGAGGTCGCAGCTGAGGGCGAACGGGCAGAGAAGGACCCCTTCGACGAGATCGACTTCGGCAGCTACTTTCAGGATTATCTCGATCCGGGATTCAAGACCGCCTCGAACTTTGAGGAGTCGGACAAGCCGTCGTTTGAGAACTTTCTTTCGCAGCCAAGCCGATTGAGCGACCACCTTGCGTGGCAGCTTGGATCGCTGACGCTGCTACCCCTGGTACGGGCCGCGGCGGACCTGGTGGTTGGCAACCTGAATGAGGATGGCTACCTGATCGCGACCGACGACGAGCTTGCCGAGGCGCTGCTTCTGCTGAAGGTGCCGGTGCACAGCGATCCTATTCCGTTTGAACGCGGGGCGAAGAACCGGCTGATGAGCCATTGGATCGAGGGGCAGGCGGAGAGCCACGCCCACAACGGGACGATGGCGATGGCAGCCGCCGCCATGGACGAAAAGGCTCTGGCACTGTCGATTGTGGAAGAGGCACGAAGTGTCGTGCATCAGCTTGATCCCCTGGGAGTTGGAGCGAGGGACCTGCGGGAGTGTCTGCTAATCCAAATCGGCGCTCAGAGGCGCGAGGCGGCGCTAGTGCTGCGACGGCGGCAGTCAGCCGCGGCCAATATTCACGTGGAGGAGGATTCCACGGAGGACTATGGTGCCGCTGAGAGCGTGGCTCCGGGGGTGCTTCCAGTCCAAATGGATGTGTTTGAGGTCGCGACGCACATTGTGACGCACTGCTTGCAGTTGCTGCAGAAAAAGGACATGCGCGAGCTGACGCGGAGCTGTGCGCGGACCGCCGAAGAGGTGCAGGTGGCTGTGGACTTTATCCGCACACTCGACCCTCGGCCGGGTCAGCGCTACAACCAGAGCGAAACTAGGCTGATCGAACCCGATGTTGCCTTCGTCAAGCGCGACGACGCCTATGTCGTGCTGATGAACGAGGAGGACATGCCGGTACTACGGCTGAACCAGGGTTATCGTAAGATGCTCCGGCAGAAGCAGACGGAAAAAGAGGTGCGCGAGTACGTCAAGGAGCGGTATAAGTCCGCCATTCAACTGCTGCGAAACATTGAGCAACGGAAGAACACGATTGTGCGGACATGCGAGGTGATCGTGCGGCGGCAGGCGGAGTTCCTGGAGCATGGGGAGCAGTCGCTGAAGCCGATGATGATCAAGGAGGTCGCGGAGGAGATCGGCGTCCACCCTTCGACGGTCAGCCGCGCGGTGGCCAATAAATATGTCCACACCACACAGGGCGTTTATGAGTTACGATTCTTCTTCTCGGAGGGAGTGAACGGGCCGGAGGGTGCGGACCTTCCACTGGTGCTGTTGAAGCGCAAGGTGAAGAAGCTGATTGAAGAGGAGGACGAGCGCAAACCGCTGACCGACGACCAGCTTGCAGCCGAGCTGCAGCGGCAGGGAATCCAGGTGACACGAAGAACGGTGGCCAAGTATCGCGAGGACATGCAAATACCGAGCACACATCAACGCCGTGTGCGCTGAGTGCGTCTAAGAGGTAGAACTTGTAACCGAGGTGAGCACAATGAAGGTTGAGTACACAGGAAGACAGACCACCATTAACAAAAAGCTGAAGGCTCAGGCCGAGGCAGGACTCGACCAGATTGCAACACTCATTGGAAGAACAGCTAGCGCGCATGTGATTCTGACCGAAGACAAATACAGGCATATTGCCGAGATCACGGTCGCGACCCGCGGGTACAGCCTGGTGGCGACCTGCAAGGCGGGGGAGATGACGACGGCGTTGCATGACGCGCTCGCCAAGATCGAGCAGCAGGCCATCCGCCACAAGCAGAAGAGCACGACGTTGAAGCGTCACCCGAAGGGCGATCAGAAGGAGGCCGTGGCGGAGGCGGCGAGCACCGAGACTCCGGTGAAGCGGGCTATCAAGAAGGTAGTTGCGGTGAAGATTGCTGCCAAGGCCAGCAAAGCAAGCAAGGCAGTGTCGATGATCGTCCACTCCTTTCCCTCGAAGTCGCCTGTGATTGAGCCGCATGTGGTGCGCTCGATCGATAGCGCGGCGATGCGGCCGATGTCCTTCGAAGAGGCAGTCAAGGAAGCTGCCTTCCGCGATAGGGATGTGTTCGTCTTTCGGGACCATGCGGGACAAGCGATGGTGTTGCATCGCAAGCGTGACGGCAAGATGGAGTTGATTGAGATTCCGCTCTAGGTGAAAGGTGTGGGAGAAACCCAGGTCTCAGAAGCGAGACCTGGGGCACCCGCTTCCGTGGCGAAAACGACAGCGACAAATGATCCAGGTGCGGGTTGATACGGCTATCGACGTCGGATGCTAGGATTTCTCCATGCCACGCAAGCAAGTTGCGAAGACCACTAGAGCCGCTGCCGGAGTAGGTACAGAGCCTGTGTCCAAAGGGGAACTGGTCATCCTGACGGGGATGTCGGGCTCGGGCAAGGCGTCGGCGCTGAAGGCGTTTGAGGACCTGGGGTACTACTCCGTTGACAACCTTCCGCTCGATCTTGTGCCGCGATTTGCGGACCTTGTCCGGTCGACAGAAAACAAGCGGGCCGCGCTGGTAGTCGATGTGCGCGAAGGCATAAGGCTCGACGAATTCCCCGCGATTCTGAAGAAGGTTAGAAGAGTACTGCCGACACGGGTGGTCTTTCTGGAGGCGGACGAGGACGTGCTGGTACGGCGCTTCTCGGAGACACGGCGGCCACACCCGCTCGGTAGGGGTGAGATGGTCGTCAAGTCGATCCGGGCCGAACGCAAGCGGCTGGACCCGATTCGCAACGTCGCGGATATCCTGCTCGATACGACGAAGTTCAATGTGCATGATCTCCGGGCGCACATCAACGCGCAGTTCGAGCGTGGCGGGGACGAGCACAACCTCACGATCTCCACGATCAGCTTCGGCTTCAAGAACGGCGTTCCTGCCGAGGTCGATCTGGTCTTCGACGTTCGCTTTCTGCCGAATCCGCACTTTGTCCCGGAGTTCCGCAAGCTGACGGGGCGGCATCCGAAGGTGGCAAAGTATGTGCGTCAATCTCCGCAGACGCAGGAGTTTCTCGACAAGACGACCGATATGCTCGCGTTTCTGCTGCCGCATTACATCAAGGAGGGCAAGAGCTACCTGACGGTGGCGTTTGGCTGCACGGGGGGGCAGCACAGGTCAGTGTTTATCGCCGAAGAAATGAAGAAGCGGCTGACGGCGGAGGGATATCGGGTGAAGGCAGCGCACCGGGATATGCCGCGGCCGTAAGGGTTACAGGTTTTAGAATAGGGAGATGGACCGCGCGATGATGACGACAGGGAGAGGAATGGCTTGAGGCGTATCTGGCGATTGCTGCTCTATGTTCGTCCGTATCTGTTGTACTCGCTGGTCTCGGTAGTGCTGATGGCGGCGGTGGGCGCGATGGCGGCCTTCCGCATCCTGCTGGTAAAGCCAATCTTCGACAATGTGCTGAGACCAGATGCTCCTCCGGCATTGGTACTGCTCTTTCACGTCCCTCATAGCGATCTTGTGATCAACCTACAGCGGTTCATTCCGAGCTACTTCCACAATGCGTGGACGGTGGTGGCGGTGGCGCTGGCCGGGTCCGCGCTGATCAAGTCGATCTGCGACTACGCGGGAACCTACCTGGTAAACCGCGCCGGATTCGGGATGATCACGGACCTGCGCAACGACCTGTATGACGCGGTGTTGCGACGATCGGTCGCGTTTTTCCAACAGAACACGACAGGGACGCTGCTGTCGACGCTGATCAATGACGTCGAGCGTGTGCAGTATGCGATGTCGAGCGTGTTGAGCGATTTTCTACAGCAACTGTTCACGTTGATCTTTACAGCGATCGCAGTGGTCATCGTCGGTGGCAAGATGGCGTGGGTTCTGCTGCTGTTTGTGCCGGTGGTCATCTCCTCGGCGAGGCGCATCGGACGCAGCGTGCGGCAGACGACGCGCAAGGGACAGGACAAGCTTGCGGAGATCCAGAACATCCTGCACGAGACCATCACGGGCAACGGAATCGTGAAGGCGTTTGGTATGGAGGTCTGGGAGATGCGGCGGTTTCGTCGCGCGGCGAGCCGCCTGCTCCATGCCAACCTGAAGTCGGTAAGTGTACAGGCGATCAGCTCGCCGCTGATGGACCTGATTGCGTCTTGCGCGATCGCGCTGCTGCTGTACCTGGGACGGATTAGTATTCAGCACCACACAATGACGGCGGGATCATTCATCACGTTTCTCATTGCGGTGTTTACGCTCTACGACCCGGTGAGGAAGATCGCGGGGTTCTACAACAGCTTCCAGCAGGCACTCGGGGCCAGCGAAGAGATCTTCCGTTTCATGGACGCGCAGGACGATGTGCGCGAGAAGAAGCGCGCATTTGTATTGAAGGGCTTTGTCGAGGGCATCCGGTTCGAGAACGCAGGCTTTGCCTACTCGACCGCCGAGGGCACAAAACAGGTGCTAAAGGACATTAATCTCCAGGTGCAGCGTGGCGAGGTGATCGCGTTCGTGGGGCCGAGCGGAGCAGGGAAGTCGACTCTGGTAAACCTGCTGCCGCGCTTCTTCGACGTGAACGAAGGGCGCATCACGATTGACGGCCATGACCTGCGCGACGTGACAATCGCCAGCCTGCGCGAGCAGATCGGCAAGGTGACGCAGGAGGTTGTGCTGTTCAACGACACGGTGCGGAACAATATCGCTTACGGACAGCCCGATGTGCCGATGGCTCGCGTGGAAGAGGCCGCGAAGATGGCGTTGGCGCATGACTTTATCCTGCGTATGCCGGAGGGGTACAACACAAAGATCGGCGAAAAGGGCGTGCGACTGAGCGGCGGTGAGCGGCAGCGGTTAGCGATTGCCCGGGCGATCCTGAAGAATGCGCCTATTCTGGTCCTCGACGAGGCGACCTCCGCGCTCGATACGGAGAGCGAGCACTTCGTGCAGGCGGCACTGACGAACCTGATGCAGGGGCGCACGGTGTTTGTGATCGCACACAGGCTCTCGACGGTGCGACGCGCGACGAGGATTGCGGTCATCGAGCATGGCGAGATCGTCGAGATTGGCACGCATGATGAGCTGTTGGAGCAGTCGGGGACCTACCGTCGGTTGTACGACATGCAGTTCGGCGATGACGAGCTAGCGGCACAGGTAGCGCCGACGGAGCTGGAGGGGATTGCGTGAGCGCCATCTATTCGATGACGGGATTTGCCAGTACACAGGGGCAAACTGCGAGCCCGGCGGGGGACGGCGTCAGCTTCACACTGACGCTGAAGAGCGTGAACCACCGCTTCCTTGATCTAAACCTGAGACTGCCGGTGAACTGCGAGGAGCTTGAGGTACAGATCCGGCGTGTACTGAAGGAGACACTGCGCCGCGGGCATATCGACGTGAGTCTGCAGGTGGTGCGCGAGGCCAGTTCGCAAATTCAACTGAACGACGAGCTGCTTGCCGCGTATGTAGGGGCCTTTCGGCAGGCTGCGGCGCGGTACTCGGTTAACAGCGAGCCTGACCTGAATGCTATTCTTCGCCTGCCCGGAGTGATGCGTGCGGAGACCGGCGCGGCCGTTGAGGACATGGCGGGGTTCCAGGCGGAGGTGCTCGCGCAGCTTCCTCCGCTGCTGGCAAGGCTGAACGAGGTTCGTGAGCAGGAAGGACGCTCACTGGCGGATGAGCTTCGCGCTGCGATGTTGCGGCTGGAGGCCCTGGCGCTGGAGGCGGCAGGTTTGCGCGGCAATATCCGGGACATCTATGCCGAGCGCCTGCGTGCGCGCATGGCGGAGCTGTTGGAGGGCGCGGGCATCACCGAGGAGCGGTTGCTCGCCGAGGCGGCGATCCAGGCGGAGCGCAGCGATATCGATGAAGAGTTAGTGCGACTGCAGACGCACGTGGCTCGCTTTCTGGCGTTGCTTGAGGGAGGCGGAGAGCTGGGCAAGCGTCTCGATTTCCTGCTACAAGAGCTGAACCGGGAGGCAAATACGCTGCTCTCAAAGACCAGTGGAGCGACGGCAGGGAATGGCCTGCGCATTACCGAGCTTGGGCTTGAGATGAAGCTCGAGATTGAGAAGGCGCGGGAGCAGGTACAGAACCTGGAGTAGGGGCGCTCGGGGTACACTTTTTAGAACGCTATGGCTGGCATCTTATTTATTATTTCGGCCCCTTCGGGGTCGGGCAAGTCCACCCTGGTGAGCCAGTTGCGCACACTGGTCGAGGGGCTAGAATTCTCGATCTCCTATACGACGCGCGCGCCACGCGGCTCCGAAGAGGATGGGCGTGAGTATCACTTCATCGGGCGCGCGGAGTTCGAACGCATGATCGCCGCGGGTGAGTTTCTGGAGTGGGCGGAGGTCTTCGGCAACTACTACGGCACGGCAGGCTCCGCGCTTGATCATGCGCGGTCGCAGGGGAAGGACCTGCTGCTCGATATCGACGTGCAGGGAGCGGTGCAGGTAATGCAGAAGCTGCCTGCGGCGATCTCGATATTTATTCTGCCGCCTAGCCCGCAGATTCTCGAGATGCGGCTGCGGAACCGCAGTGAGGCAGAGAACATGACCTCGGAGACGGTGATCGAGCGACGCCTGTCACAGGCGCAGAACGAACTGGAGAGGCTGGGAGAGTATAAGTACGCACTGGTCAACGACGTACTCGACCAGGCGGTGTCGGAGATGCGGGCTATTGTGCTGACCGAGCGGGGTGTCGAGGACGGGGTACAGGCGGTAGCGGCGAGCTGTCGCACCAGCGCCGCGTCCCCTCGGCTACAGGCGGCGCTTGATAGTTTCGGCACGGCCTATAAAAATCATTCGAACTAATTGCCGAAATAGAGTAGATTCAAAACACCGAGGAAAATCTATGACGACCGAGAGTCCTTTTCACAACAAGTACAGCTTGGTGAAGGGTGCAGCACGCCGAGCTCGCCAGCTCCAGTCCGGAGCGCTGCCACTGATTGCCTCGAAGTCCATGAAGGCCTGCAGGGTCGCTCAGGATGAGATTCGCAGTGGCCATGTCAAGTTCGTCCTACCTGAGAAGGTGGTCGAACCGGTGATCGACATCGTCCACTAGCTACGCTGTAGCATAGAGCGATGGCAGCAGATGCAGATGCAGAGCAGTTGCGGGCGTACGTCGAGTACCTCCGAGATATGGGGGTTCACGACCTCTATCGCCAGGGTGAGCCCATTGAGGCGGCTCCTGTCACGCACGCGACAGTTTTGACGCAGCGCGTTGCGACACAGGTAGAAGCAGTGCCAAGGCCTCAGCCACCGTCTCCTTCCATCGAAAAACTTGTGCCTGTCGCGCAGCCTGAGCCAGTCCTATCTGGGAATACGATGCCAAAACCAGTCAGCTTCAATCTGCTTGCGCCTCTTCCGCAGGCTCGTATTGCTGTGTCCGATCGCCCTGACGCCCTCCAGGCGATTCGAGATGAGATCGGCGACTGTACCCGTTGTCCTCTTGCGTATGGAGGACGTCATAAAATCGTCTTCGCCAACGGCGACCCAGGGGCGCGGTTGATGTTTGTGGGCGAAGGGCCGGGAGCGGACGAGGACGCCACCGGCGAGCCCTTCGTGGGCAAGGCAGGGCAGTTGTTGAACAACATGATTCAGGCGATGGGGCTGCAGCGTGAGCAGGTTTATGTCGCCAACATTGTGAAGTGCCGCCCGCCGGCGAACCGCGTCCCGGAACCTATCGAGGCTAACACTTGCTCGCCGTTTTTGCTCCGACAGATCGATGTTGTGCAGCCCCAGGTGATCGTGGCGCTTGGAGCGACCGCTGCGACGTATCTGCTCGGCGTGAAGCAGTCCCTGGCTTCGCTGCGAGGCAAATGGCATGAGTGCCGGGGAGCGAAGCTCGCGGTGACATATCACCCGGCCTTCCTGCTGCGCGATCCGCGGCAGAAAGGCGAGGCGTGGAAGGACCTGCAACGGGTTATGGCTGAACTGGGGTTGCAGTCGCCGAAGCGTTAGTATCCGTTTGAGGCCATGAGCTTGTTTTAGTGAAACGCTGCCGCGCTGACAGTACATCCGGCACACTGACTGCTATAGAACTCTTTCAATTGGCGTTCTGCAATCGTCTTTGTCCGAGCTGCCTCCGAGTGAGCGCCTGTCTCATCGAGTACACGCGCATACGCTATCTCTGCTGTAAGGTATCGCGGGTTTTCATTGCTCAACGTGCGACCAAGGATTGCAAGACCCTGATTCATTTCAGCGAGTCCCGTTGTAAGCTCGCCAGCTCCAACACGTGCGTTTCCCAAAAGAACGTAACCCCATCCGGTAAACGGGTGTTCTTCCCCGTGACGTTTTCTCCACCAGTCAAGTGATTGCGTATATTTCGACACACTCGCTACAAAGTCGTTGTTGAGCTGCGCTAGCCAACCTTGCATGGAAGCGATAGAAGCACGATCATCGTCATCGAGATCATTCGTCAATTTCGATTCTTTCAATGCTCGCTCTAGATATCTCTTACCATCGTGAATTTTATTATTACTAAATGCTACCCCTGCTAGATCGCAGGAAGAATTTGCAATACCCGCGTGATCATTAATTTTTTCGTAGAGTTGGAGGGCCTTCACCCTCATTCCGAGAGCGAGCTCGAACTGTCTTGTGTCCACATAGAGCCCGCCCAGATCGTCCAATGCCATCGCATAATCACCGATGCTGTTTGGCAATCCCTCGAATGTCTGAACGGAGTGTTCATAAGCATTTTGAGAGGCGGAAAAATTTCCTTGATCTTGAAAAGCAAGACCGAGAATATTCCAGGCTTTACCAACGTCACTGTCATCCAGCGATTTGGAATCCAGAAGCGCCTGGAGTTCGACGATCGCTGGTGCTGGCTTGCCTTCTCTCTCCAACGTAAATGCATGAGTCAGCATCTGTCTTGGCGCCATCTGCGCTAAGAGAGGGCAAGCGGTGAACAGAAAAAGAATGGTAGACAAAATTCCAAGAGGTCTTATCCATCTTGAATTCTTTAACACTTCGAATCGCACAGTGGTGTCTAATTGGGTATTCATAATCTATCTCCGTTAGTCCTGAATGTTGGATAGCTTCCTGTTGCTCAATGGCCAGGTTCGTTGTTATTCCCGTGTTCAATCTTGTTGGCAATTTGATCCAGCCTGGAACTCCATCGTTTTTGGAGTTCGTCGGCTTTGGGGCGTTGCTCTGGAGTTAGAACAGTCGTATAAATCTTTGACTTCATCCGTTCTTTTTCAATGAGAAGTTTTGTTAGCGTTACACCCTGACGAGCGGCGATCTCCTGCACTTTGCTTTCATCCAAATTGCCTTGAGCATTAGCCGTGTCCATCTCCTTATTTTCGGCAGCGAATTCCTGGACAAGCGACGAAAGTGTCGGCCGCTCAGCCTGCCAGATTGATTTGATCTGCGACTTCTGCATGTCATTCAGATTTAGTTGGTGAGCTATATAGCCAAAAGGGCCGCGATGGCACCAGCCGCGCCAGCGCGGTGCGTCTGCTCTGGCAATCGCTATTCCAATTACAACCAACACTAGAGCTGCACTTGACCAAATTATGAGTCGTTTCATATCAATCTCTCCTTTTGCTGCCATCTCGATTTCAGCATTGACTAACAAGTCATGCGATAAAGATTGGCTAAGTTAGATAAAGTTTTGTAAAGGTTGTTGCCGGTGATCGAGGATGGACTAGTATCAATTTCGGTGAGGTTCTACCGAGGATGGATCGTGTTCTTATCGTCGATGATGATGTCGAGCTATGCGGGCTTCTTGCCGAGCGATTGAGCTCTGAAGAGTTCGCGATTGAGGCTGTGCATGATGGACCGCGCGGACTGGAGCGTGCGCTCTCTCAAGAGCATGCTCTTGTTGTCCTTGATCTGATGTTGCCGGGGATGGGCGGCCTTGACGTGTTGCGCAGGTTGCGTGTGCAGTCACCTGTTCCGGTGCTCATTCTTACGGCGCGTGGAGAAGATGTAGAACGAATTCTAGGGTTAGAGATTGGTGCTGACGATTATTTGCCCAAGCCATTTAATCCGCGAGAACTTATTGCTCGTATCAGGGCTATTCTGCGACGTACTAGCCGAGTGACAATGACGACAAGCCCACTGGTTGCAGGTGATATTTGTCTCGATCCCGTAGCCCGCGAAGCGCGGTTGAATGGAGCACCGCTAGATTTGACCAGTGCGGAATTTACGTTGCTAGAAACGCTTTTGCATGATGCCGGACGCGTTGTTACGCGTGAGCATCTCACTGAGACGGTGCTTGGTCGAAATCTCGGGCCATTCGATCGGGTCATCGACGTCCATGTCAGCAATGTCCGCAAAAAGCTCGGTCCAGCGCAGGGAGGCGAGCGGATCAAAGCCGTGCGTGGCAGCGGCTACCTCTTCGTGGCGCGCTCCGAGACGAAATGAAATTATCTATGAGTCGACTCTTTTTTAAAATATTTCTGTGGTTCTGGGTAACTGTGATAGCCACCGGCATCGCACTTGTCCTGACATTTATCCTGGAACCACGTAGCGTACCTACACAATGGCACGCTAGTCTGACGGATACAGCGCGTTCCGCTGGAATGGTGGCCATCGAGGAATTCGAAGCGGACGGCGCGCAGACGGCATCCGCTTACATTGAGCGGTTTGAAAGTGAAACACATCTACGAGCTTGCCTCTTCGATTTGTCAGGAGATCCGATCGCTGGGGGCGGCTGCGGGAGCTTTGCGGACACGATTTCACATCTGACGGCTTCGAGGACATCTGACTTCAGCATGAAATATGGCATCGCTCGCGTTGCCTTAATATTGCAAGGTAGCAACGGCCGTAAATTCATCTATGCCACCGAACTTCCGGCCGGACCCCGTGCCGCGGTAGGTTTCAATAGAAATGCAATTGTGCTGCAATGGGGGGTTGCGCTTCTGGTATCAAGCTTCATCTGTTATCTGCTTACCCGGTATCTCACTACCCCTATTCTGCAATTGCGCGAAGCGGCGCAGCAGCTCGCGGCCGGTGATTTGAATACCCGTGCTGGCGTGGGTATAAATCGCCGGAACGACGAACTCGGAGATCTGGTGCGCGATTTCAATGCTATGGCAGGCCGTATCGAAGAGCTTATCTCTCAGCAGCGTCAGCTCATCTACGATGTTTCGCATGAGTTGCGTTCGCCGCTAGCTCGATTGAATGTGGCGCTGGATCTTGGTCGCGAGAGGAAAGGCAACGATTCTGCTTTCGATCATATGGAGCAAGATCTCGACCGTCTCAATGAGATGATTGGGCGCTTGCTCACCATAGCCAAACTCGACAACTCTTCGATGCCAATGCAGATGACTCCGGTGAACTTGGCAGAACTGGTATCGCAAGTTGTCCATGACGCCGGGTTTGAATCGCAGGAACGTGGCGTCGTGGTGAAGTTAACGGCGGAGAGAAAGTATTTTGTGTGTGGGAACGCGGAGTTACTGCATAGCGCGATTGAGAACGTAGTTCGCAATGCAATTCATTACACGGAATCCGGCAGCTTAGTTAATGTCTTACTTGAAAGCAAGGGTACGACAGATGAATTTGTCCGACTTATAGTTCGCGATCATGGTCCAGGTGTTCCAGAGCCAGAGCTAGCTAACATCTTCCAGCCGTTTTATCGTGTAGCAGATGCGCGTGATCGCCAGTCAGGAGGAACTGGCCTCGGCTTGGCCATCACTGATCGTATCGTCAAGATTCATGGGGGAAGTATTCACGCAGAGAATGCCTCTCCGCAAGGACTGCAGGTAGAAATATTTTTACCTCAGGTTGTGCCGGACTCGCTGGATTCGCCCTCGAGAATTTCGGCGTAGGAGTCCGTCAGTTCAGCATTGAGCGAAGTGAGAATTCGATGGGCGGCAGAGTCGATCTGTTCGAGCTGTCCGGTGAGGTAGGTGGCCGAGCTAGAGATGCAGACGATGCCAAGTGTGGCGCGGTTCCACACCAGCCCCTCATCGAGCTCGGCGATGGAGAGGTTGAAGCCGTGGCGGAGCTTGTCTTTGAGAGAGCGGATGACCTGACGGCGGTCTTTGAGCGACTGCGCGTGCGGAATATTGACCTCAAGCGTCAGTTTTCCTACCGGCATGGCGTTACTTTCTCGCCCTCGATTAAATGAAACGGCTGCATAGGAGGTTATCCTGTGCAGCCGTTTCATTTCTAGTGACTACGAATCCTCAGCCAGTTTTCAATTGACAGTAAGGGCGATGGTCTCCGTGTGAGTGGCCCCGCTGGTTGCGGTTGCGGTGATGGTGTAGGAATAGGTTCCAGCTGGGGTCCCGTTAGGGTTGGTTGTTGTGGTGCCGGTCGTGGTGCTCTTGGGAGGGCTGCTGCCGCCGCACCCGATTGCCGGGAGGCAGACCGCGAGCAGAAGTAGCAGGAGACCGGTGATCCGGACGCTGAACTGGCCAAGGCGACGCGAGCGTGCGGCGAAGAACATCAGTAGTCCGGCGAAGCCGAGGGTACTGGTTGCAATCCAGGATGAACCACGCCAAGAGGTAATAGCGAGGCCGCTTGCCGCGACTCGAGAGGTAGTTGTAATGGTCACCGTTTGTGTGACTGGAGTGCCGTTGATGGCGAAGGGTGCCGGGACATTGCAGGTGATGCCAGTTGGTACGGGTGATGTTGGCGGGGTACAGGTCAGGGTGATCGTCGTTGAGCTATCTAGTACCGGTATGAAGGTGAGATTGACCGTTGCGGAAGAGCCCGCAGCGATCGGTGCCGGGTTGCTGGTTGGATTAGGGATGAAATCCGCCTGACCGGTGCCGGTAAGGGATGCGGACAGGGTTATGCCTGCCGCGCCTGCGGTGGTGACAATGAGGGTTCCAGTGCGGATACCTGAGATTACGGGGGTGAAGGTGATGGAGATGGCACAGGTTCCATTGGCCGGGATACTGGTTCCGCAGGTGTTGGTTTCAGGGAAGTCTCCGGTTGTAGCCACTACCGAGACAGGAACGGCGATGGGTGCATTGTTGGTGACGGTAATGATTTGTGCTGCCGAGCTGGTTCCGAGTGTAGTTGTGGCGAAGGTTAGAGAGGAGGAGGAGAGGGTTGGCCCAACGGGTGTCTGGCCGGTACCAGTAAGAGAGGCTATTAGGGTTGCTGGGGCGGCGCCAGTAGTGGTGACTGTTAGGGTTCCAGAGCGCGTGCTTGCGGCAGTCGGGGTGAAGGCGACGGAGACGGTGCAGGTCCCATTGGCCGGGATGCTGGTTCCGCAGGTATTGGCCTGACTGTAGTCGCCAGTGATGGCAACCGACGCGACGATAACGGCGACGGGTGCATGATTGGTAACGGTCACGGTCTGCGAGACGGACGTAGCGGTGAGGGTAGTTGGGGCAAAGGTGAGCGCAGAGGGAGAGAGGGTTGGGAGAGGGTTGGTTCCGGTTCCGGTAAGCGAGGTGGTCAGAGTGGCAGGTGCGCTACCGGTGGTGATGACGGTGAGGGTTCCGGTACGTGTGCCTGCGGTTGTCGGGGTAAAGGAGACGGTGATAGTGCAAGAGCTGCTTGCCGCGATGCTAGAACTGCAAGTGTTGGTTTGGCTATAGTCGCCGGTGGCGGTCACAGAGGCTACGGTAACGGCGACGGCTGCATGGTTGGTAAGGGTCACGGTCTGCGACTGCGAAGTCGTGTTGATGGTCGTCGCGGCAAAACTGAGAGCGGGAAGAGAGAGGGTTGGCAATGCATAGATGCCGGTTCCGGTGAGGCTGACCGAAGTCGACACTGTGGCCGCGTTAGGAAATGCGGAAACCGCACCGCTCACACCTAGTGTCCCGGTGGTCTGTCCCGTTGCTGGAGGCGCGAAGGCGACAGATATGGAGCAAGATCCCCCGGCGGGAGTAAATCCAGAGCAGGTAGAGCCTGTGATAAAGAAGCCACCGATGCCCACATTGACGACAGTAATCCCAGTGAAATTAAGCGGAACTACAGAGTTGTTAGTGACAACGACTGTTTGTGGTGGCGAATTGGTTTGGAGTGGAGTACTGGGAAAGATGAGAGCTGAGGCGGAAACAGAAGGAGCTGCGGGGGCGAGGCCTGTGCCGGATATTGACGTGCTAAAGTTTCCATTTCCATGCTGATATCCAACTGCAGTAAATGTAAGAGTGCTAGTTAGAGAGCCGGTACTGATCGGTGTGAAAGCAACTGTTGCCGAGCAGGTTTGACCGTTGCTCAAGCCGCCTGAACAGGTGGTGGAAACAACTTTGAAATTGTAACTATCCGAGAGGCTGACGCTGTTAACGGTGATGCTTCCTATCGCTGTCAGGGTATAGGTAAGTTGTGTTGGGGAGATTGCACCTGCGACGGTGTTATGGAAGGAGCCGGAAGGAAGAGTAATGTAACCCGAGATGATAGTGTAATCGGCGGTTATAGGCACGATCAGGGGGGCTACGGAGGCTCCAGCGGTTTGTACGATCAAGTTGCCGCCGGTAGTTCCAATCGTATTTGTAGTGGGATTGAAGGCCACAGTGATGGTACAAGAGCTGTTTGCACCGATTGAGAGTCCACAGTTATTACTCTGCGATAGGTATGGACCTCCCGAGAAGGAGATACCGTTCGTCGCAAACTGCTGCGGTGTGCTCGTGGGGTTGGTTAGTGTAACGGACAAGGTAGAAGTATCGTAGTTCGCTGTGGTCGGGAAAGTGAGGCTTGTGGGGTTAGCGATCAGGGGTGTTGGTGCGATCCCTGTCCCGGTTAGGTTGACGGTACTCGAAACAGAAACCTGGTTGATCACTCCGGTCACGGTCAATACTCCGGAGCTCGCCCCTGCGGTTGTGGGGGCGTATTGCACGGAGACGGAACAGGAGCTTCCGACAGCAAGCGCACCGTAGCAGGTGGTGCTCAAGTTCTGCGAGTAGACAAAGGCTCCGCTGATACTTCCCGTCATATTCAGTGGGACGGTCGAGTTGTTTGTGACTACGACTGTTTGTGACGAAGATATTGTATTGATTGGGGTACCTGGGAAGGTGAGCGAGGTAACGGACAGAGAAGGAGCCGCCGGGGCTACACCTGTGCCGGTGAAGGGGGCGAGGAATGTGCCGTGTTCAACGAACGCCTCGAACTGAAGTTCGCCTTGGCGAAAGCCGGTAGCAGTCGGAGTGAAAACGACCGTTGCTGTACAGCTTTGACCCTGGCCGAGGCTCTGGTTAGATGCGCACGTGGTGGAGAGTAGTTTAAAATCTCCGCTGTCTATAACCCCGACGATCACGGGGGTGACGCCTGGGACATGTCCTATCGCGGTAAAGGTAAAGGTCAGTTGCGTTGCAGAGGTCAAGCCAACCGTGGTGCTGCCAAAGTCTATATAAGGGGGTGAGCTGACAGTACCCGATGAGTAGGTAGATGGGCCAGTCAATGGGACGGTGAGTGTTGCTGCTGAACTTCCTGTGGTTTGTATGATCAGGCTTCCACTGAAGGTTGTAGGCTGTGCACCACCGCCAACGTTTGGAGAGAAGACCAGATTGATCGTGCAGGAGCTATTGGCGGCGATAATACTTCCGCAGTTATTAGTCTGGCTGAAGGGATTGGAAGACCCTTGAGTGGGTGTAAGCGCAGCGGAAGTGGAGATGCTTGCAATCGCCTGAGGTGTGGCCGAGTGGTTGGTCAAAGTGACCGGAATGGCAGCGGAGATGCCACCGTCGCCTATCATGGGGAATGTGATGCTCGTAGGATTCACGGTCAGGGAAGCAGTCCCCGTGCCAGTGAGCTGTACCTGGGTCGTCACTGCGGCCGCATCGACCGTACCGGTCACGATCAGAGTCCCCAAGGCCGGTCCTGTAGTTGTAGGTACGAAGTCCACAGAGATGGAGCACGTACTGCCAGCAGCAAGCGGAACAGTTGAGGAACAGGTTGTGCTTGTGATCTGGAAGGGGGCAACGGCTATGGCGGTAATGATGCGTGGAAGCGAGTCACCCGTGACGGTCACTGTCTGTGACGGCGATGCTATGGTGAGCGCTGTACTGGGGAAGGTCAAAGTAGCAGGGGATACAGACGGAGGTCCCGGCGTGAGCCCTCTCCCGACGAGTTGCGCGCTGAAAGAGCCCTTCTGAGGCGTACTGAAGGTTATCTGGCCGTTCCGTGTTCCAATGTCCGTTGGAGTTAAGGAGAGCGTAGCTGAACAGCTCTGTCCGCTGCTGAGGCTGGTTGTGCAGGTGGTGGATACTATCTTGAAGTCGCTTGCCTCCTGGGTGATGGTGGGAGTGACAAGGCCGACTGTTGCCGCAGCGGTGAAGACGACTGTTTCCGGCGATAGAGAGGTTTGGGAGACGACGGCACTGGCAAATGTCGTCGTGGCAGGAGCGACGGAACCCGCACCGGCTGAGTAACTGCCGCTCAGTGGAACGGTCACCAAGGCCGTGTAGGTTCCGCCAGTGATGACCAGGTTGCCGGTAGCTGTTCCTGAGGTTAAGGAGTTTGGGGCAAAGAACACGTTGACGATGCAGGAGCTTTTCGCAGGAACGGAGCTCCCGCAATTATTAGTCTGCGTGAATGGGTTTGCGGCTGAATAGATACCGATGCCTACAAACAGTGGTTGCGGTGTCGATGAGGGATTGGCGATAGTAACGGGAAGTGAAGCGGAGGTGAAGCCGCTTACCGTTAGAGGGAAGCTGAGGCTCGTGGGGCTAGCGGTCAGAATGGCCGGTGCAATCCCGGTCGCAGTGAGATTGGAAGTGTATGTGCCGGCGCTGGTGACGGCGGTCAGCGTTCCAGAGGCAGAACCGCCTGCGGTGCCTGTGAAGACGACATTGACGGTGCAGGTTGCTCCGATACCAAGCGAGGAGCCGCAGGCGCTGGTGGAGCCAAAGTTACCATAGCTGGCGCTGGAGGCTCCGACTGCTGCGGCAATGCTGGTAATGGAGATGGAAGCTTCGCCGGTGTTGGTGAGGGTAAAGACCTGTCCGGTGGAGGGAACACCAACGTTGTTACTGCCAAAATCAGCGCTGGCTGGGGTCAAGGTGGCGCTCAGTACCGGGGCGGGCAGGGTGAAGTAGCCGACGGCAACGTCGTGGTCGGAGTTGCGGGCAGGAGTGGTGGCATCGTTGTAGGCGGTGAGCGGGAAGTCAGCGTTCATGTGGGCATAAGCCATATGAGCGCCGGCGCTGACGAGCTCCGGGGTGACGACGAGGTGGTCGAGAATCTGGGCGCTGCCGTCCTCTTGATAGGACCAGCGTTGATCCGCCGAGAGCAGGAGGGCCATGTCAACGAGCGGCGGGGTTACGAGTCCAGCTAAGCCGGGTTGGACGACCTGGCTGGCGGGAAGGACGTTGGTGTTGGTGTAGGTGCCGAGGGTGTCGGTGTAGCCGTCGGAGAACTCGAAGGCGTTGAAGTCACCACCCGAGATGACGTGCTGGCCAGCGGCCTGGAGGGTCTGGATGTATTTGGCGATGTCCTCAGCCTGGAGCTCCTTCTTCTGGCGGGTAGAGGTCGAGGTGGTGCTGTTTTCCCCGGTGAGGGCCTTCATGTGGTTGACAATGACGGTGACGGGGTAATCCTTGGCATTGGCACGCTTGATGCCGGCGTTGAGGACGAGCCAGGGGCGATCGTTGAGGGTAAGAAGGTTGGAGTTGGCCGGGAGGTTAGGGGTAAAGGTTTCAAGCGCTCCGTACTGGGTAAAGCCGAGCTTGTCGACGGTATTTTTGACGAGGAAGCCGACGGAGATGCCGGTGCCGTCTTGAGAGTAGTAGGTGGAGTTGTCGGTGCTGTAGGCGGTGTAGAGGTTTGCGACACCTGCATCGGTGTTTATCTGGTTGGCGATGTCGTTGGCGACGCTCTGGTTCTCGACCTCTTCGAGGGTGACGATGTCGGGCGTATTCAGGACGTTGCGGATGGCGAGCGAGAGCTTCTGGAGGCGACGGGTGTAAGCAGCCTGGGTGACATCGACAGCCCCGGAGATAAAGGTCTGCCCGGTTGAGACGATGGGGGTGCTGGAGCTGCCGTTATAGCCATTGACGCCAGCGGGGACGTAGTAGAGATCGTCGGCCGCATTAATGTTATAGAAGCGCTCGATGTTGAAGGACGCCACAGTAAACTCGGTCGAAGCGGGCAGCGGAACGGGCTGAACGGTCATGCCGGTGGCGACGTTGCTGCGGCTGTAGGAGGCGTCGAGGAGGAGACGACTTGGATCGTAATAGGTGTCGTTCGAGAAAGTGAAGTCGAGGACGCCGGTGACGTTGGTGAGTACGGCCCCTGTAGATATCTCGATGGAGGCGCCGCCGGTGAGGACGGAGTCGACGAGGATGCGTTCGGGGTTATCGTCGAACTGGGCGATGTTGGCAGGCTCACCGGGGATGGGAGTGTCGCGAATGTCGATGCCAGGCTCGCGGAAAGGACGAGAAGTCCCGGTGATGACAGCATAGAAGTAGCCGTTGGAGGTTGCGGTCTCGGTGGGTTCATTGGCGCTGCTGATGGTGCCGGTGGTCCCGGAGACGGCTGTAAGGGAGGGGACGGTTACGCGCATGCCCTCATAGGGAGTGAGTTGGTAGAGGCCGCCTGACGGAGTGATCATGGCGGTAGTGAGGCTGATAGGCGTGGGGAGCGCGTTTCCGGTGCTGATGAGGGTGACAGTGGGCGAGGTAATCTCGGAGGCGGGAGTGTGGCTCGCACTGACGGCGGGATAAATGGAGACGGTGCCGGTGACCTGGACGTAGTTGCCGAGGACGGCAGTGGAAGGAACCTTGCCGGAGCCGGTGAAGACCTGGATGCCCTCGGGGGTGGTGGGATCAGCGTCGGCATCGACGTCGCGAGACTGGATGAAGAAGGCGTTGGAGAGGACTGAGGTGACTACACCGGTGGTGATGACCTGCTGTCCTGCATAAGTCGTGGTGCCGCCGGTGGTGGTGGACCGGGAACCCTGGATAGTGTGGATGGCAACCGTGACGGGGGTTGAGGAAGACCCAGAGTTGTGGGGGGTCGGGGTTCCAGTGCTGAAGTCCGTGGCGTTGTTGATGTTGTCGGTGGTGAGGCTGGTGCGAATGTCAGTGGTGGTATTGCTGGGGGCGGGCGCGGGACCGGTGCCCTCGTAACAGTTGGCCGTGGCGCCGTAGCCGATAAGGTCAACATAGGCGGAGCTAGCGGGGCAGGCGACCGTGAGAGGGGTGGTGTTGGCGACGATGCCAACCTTGCCCGCGGTGGCGGAGAAGTTAAGCGCGTTGCCGGTGGAACCGGTTGCAGGCACGACAAAGTCAGGAGTGACAGGCAAATTGATGCCGGTGACTGTGGTGCCGGCGGCGGCCTGGATAAGGAAGTAGTGCCCGGCAGCGACGGAGACGCTAGGCAGGGCAACTTCGTTCCAGCTGGCACTGGTAGCGGCGGCGTACTGGACAGAGTAGCCGGCGAGACTGATGGAGGAACCGGTGGGGTTGTAGAGCTCGAGGAAGTCGTAGGTATAGGGCGCACCGGAGTTGCCGCCGCCACCGTACATTTGCGAGATGACGAGGCGAGTCTGCGCAAAGGCAGAGATAGTACTGAGGAGGAAGCTGATAACAAGGAGAGAAAGGCAGGAAAGAGACAGTTTCTTCAAGGGAAGCCTCAATGCGTTCGTCTTGCCCGCAATACGATGGCGGGCAAGACATATTGGGCAGCCGCAGCCTTGCGGGATGCCATTCAGGAACAGACTCGGAACGTGAGTGCTCCTTTGTAGCATGGAAAAGATGAAATAGCGACCATTTTGTGTAAATTGTCCCGAGAATCGTACAGAGGAGAGCAGCAAAAAGATCCTGGCCGTAAGCGAAGCTTCTTTCGAGGCCAACAATATAGATTCGACTAAGTGGGACTGCTAGCACACTCGGCCAAATCGTATATTTTCACCATCTCACTTCGTTCGATAGCGACTAAACTTTTGCTACTTACAGCCGCAGGAATTACGGATAACAAGGTGAGTTGGGAACATGATTTTTGTGCCCCGCTCGGTGACATGTTTGCTCTCGTCTTCATTACGAAGTCTGCGGAATAGCATCTCTGCAGATCGTCTTCCGATCTCCTCGACAGGTTGAGCAACGGTAGTGAGAGGAGAATGCAATACTCGCGCAAGATTAAAGTCATCGAAACCAATGAGGGCAATATCTTTGGGAATCTGTAGTCCCTGTTGCACTATTGCATTGACGGTGTTGACTGAGGAGAGATATTGAGCTGTGAAAATAGCTGTGGGCCGCCGTTTCGATTGCCATTTATGGGCAATGAGTTGTTTGATCGATTCCGCTGTCTCAAGATCGCCATAAACTTCGGGCTTCAACCTGGCATTTCGCATCGCATCGATATACCCAGCTATGCGCTCTTTCACGGTATACGCCTTCGCATCGAAGCCAAGGCAGAGGATATTCTTGTGCCCATGTCCGATAAGATGCTCGACCGCCTCCCTGGTCCCGTTGCGGTTCTCAGCCAGCACCGAATCGACACCAGCGCGATTCAAGGGACGGTCAAATGCGACGATGGGGCATTCTGTAAACTCCGCCCCGGCATAGGAATTCGATGTTCCGTTGGAGGTGGCGATTAGGAGTCCGGCCACGCTCCGGCTCATCATCTCCCTTGCTTGCTCCAGTTCTTGCGTTCCCTTTCTTTCCGATGCGCCTACCAGCGTCATATAGCCCTCAGACGCTGCCACCTCTTGAACGGCATGGAAGTACGCCCCAAAAAATTCATCGAGATAAGGGACGAGAAGGCCAATCGTCCTGGATGCTCGCCCCTTCAGCATTCGCGCGGCTTCGTTCGGGCGATAGCCGACACGAAGTATGGCGGCGCGTACTTTGCGCTCCGTCTTCTGCGTAACGCCCTTGCTGTTGTTAAGAACTCGCGAGACGGTCATCAAGCCGACACCGGCTTCTCGTGCGACATCACGGATGGTTGTTCGTTTCATAGGCGTAAGTGTATGCGAAGAATGGAACTTATTGAATAACTTCATCGAAGCCCATGGGAACGATAACGACAAAGGGATGAAGACCAGGCTATATCCACCCTCGAAAACAACGATAAAAGTAGATTGAGCCCACGCCGCATCGTCGTGCTGAACCGTGCCGGTCCTTAGAAGCTGTTTAAAAGCTGCTCGCAGGAGAGAGTTTTGAAAGGGCGGGACTTCAGTCCCGCCCTAAAGTTGGAAAGAAGCGGGGCTTTAGCCACTGAGGGAATGTTTGTGTCCCCCCATCGCTTCCTCTTTCCTTAGTTTTAAACAGCTTCTAATGCTCTCGAAGGAGCGCAGTAAGACGCAAAAACTAATTTAAAACAATAGTTGTCTATTCAACCACTGCATGAGCTTCATGTTTCATAGAGTTCTTGTGGGGTGCCTGCTTCGCGAGCGCCTTCAACGTATCTTTGCTGACGGGTTTCTCGTGCAACAATAGTTCCGCCGCGCGAACTCGCGGGTTGGCATGGAACCACTGCTGAATGATGTTCTCGCGCAGCAGATTCGCCAGAGCCAGCAGGCTCATCCCCTGGTGGTGCGCCATCCAGGAGCGAACAAGCTGCGGCGTCTTTCCTTCGATGTAGTCTGCGGCTTCGTAGAAGCCATACGCTCCCACCCAGCCGAGGGCCGCCATCTTGCGCAGATTCTGCAGTGCATCCTTGCGTAGCAGGGGCAGTGCCAGAAAACTCGAGTAAGGCGAGATAACCGGCCCATCCTCGGCTCCATACTTGAGCGCCAGGGCCGGAATCCCCCACGCTTGATAGCTGTAGCGGCCGATCTCGTCGGTCTTCGCAAAGCCTGACTCCGAGATGCCCCACGGAATATTACCTCGCCTCATCGTGCGCACATGATCGCGCTGAATCCGGACGGCCGACTCGAGCGAGCGCGAGATCAGCGTATTGGGGAAGGTCTGCATCCACAGCGAGGGCATCATGTATTCGAACATAGTGCCGGTCCAGGAGAGCAGCGCCGCGCGGCCATTCACGAGAACGTGCGAGCGGTCGAGGCGGAACCAGGACTGCTGCGGGATGTCCCCTTTGGCGACCGCGAGGAAGCTCGCGATGCGCGCCTCCGACGAGAGAAGGTCATAACATGCCGAGTGAATCTCACCGGTTGACCCATCGTAGCCAATCGAGAGAAGCTGCCGCGACTTGACGAACAGGAAGCCATACTCCATCACGTCGGCGAAGTGATAAGCCTTCGCGGCTATCGCCTGCATGTCGGAGCAGAGACGCACAAGACGTTGCCGGGCTGCGACAAGCTGTTCGTGCAAGGGGCCGATGAGCGTAAGCGCAGGTGAGTCCGGCGTGAGTGTGCGGGTCGCTTCGGCCAGACGGGTATCCAGCGAGTGGGCATAGTCGGCAGCGTTGAGGAGCGAGGGAAGCTGGTCGTCATCTGAGTTGGGAACGATCAGCTTAGGCAGTGTAAAGATGGGTGCGAACTCCGGCAGCAACCACGGAGTGTACTGCTGGACGAACTCCGTCAACGCCCTGTAGCGGCGGAAGGATTCGAGTTCGATCCAGCTCTGGCCATCGGGTTGTATTAGCGGGTGTTCCAGATGCCGTTGCACCCGGCTACGCATGACTGCGGTACTGCTCTGTTCTGCGCCTGCTCCGGAAGAGATCGAGGAGTTTTCTTCAGCAGTGGTGAGCATCTGGTCGAGGCCACTGAAGCTGTCCTGGCTCAGAACAGGGCGCTTCAGCAGGTCGAGCGCGCCGGTGTGGAGTGTGTACAAACCAGCGGCCAGATTGCCGCTATCGACGGCAGAGACAGTGAAAGGCGGCACTGCCTTCAGGGTCTCGATGTCGTACCAGTTGTAGATGTGACCGTGGCTCTTCTCCAACCGATCGTAAGTCTCCAGTGTGCCGAGCGAGGCGCGGGCGAACTCAGGCAGCGTGAGGAAGCCAAACTCGTAGGCCGCCTGCCGCGAGTTGAACAGCATCCCGAGGTTCGTCGGCGACAGCTTACGCACCTGGTGCATGTTCTTCTCCTCGACGTTGTCGGGGATGAGCCAATGGTTTTGTTCGTCGCCGAACTCGGCAAAATAACGCCAGATGAGCAGCGCTTGTTGGCGAAGGAAGAGCGTATCGGAGGCCGACAGCGGTCCCTCCTGTTTACGCGGCGGGGAGTCCAGCCAGAGGACGAGCAGCGGGGCGCACGCCCAGACGATGAGCACCGGACCGGCAATGACCAGCCTGCGCAGGAAATCGTGGTGATGCGCGACGGCGAGACCCGCGACCAGCAGGATGGAGACGACCGGAGAGAGTTGAAGATAGAGATCGAGCGACGAGCGCGTCTTGCCAGTCTCGGCCTGCGCAGCCGTCTCCCACTCAAGCAGCCGCTTACCCGAGAAGAGGCGGCGTACCGTCGAGCGCACAATAGCGTCGATCGAAAGCAGCATCTGGTGAGGTAGGAAGACCAGGTTGATCATCGTGAACCCCAGCGACGATGACAGAGTCGACAGGCCGTCAAGGGCGGTGGGCACGCTGCCTTTGAGCAGCGCGCGGCCCAGGTTGAATCCGAACTGGAAGAGGTTCGGCAGTACAAGTAGCAGCAGGATGGCGATCGTCCAGTAGCGCGGGCCTCCGGGCAGGAAGAACCAACCAAAGACGAGCATCAGGAAGGTGACCGGCTCGACAAGTGAGCGGCGGAGGTTGTCGAAGATCTTCCAGCGCGAGATAGTGCTGATGGGGTTTTGGACGAGCTTGCCGGACTCGTCGGGCACGCGGCTGAAGAGCCATTGCGCAATCTGCCAGTCGCCACGGACCCAGCGGTGTTTGCGGCGAGCATGAGCGGCATAGCGCGAGGGGTAGTCGTCGATCACCTCGATATCGGTGACCAATCCAGCGCGAACGTAGGCTCCTTCGATCAGATCGTGCGAGAGCAGGGCGTTTTTGGGGAAGCGATGGTCCAGCACCTGGTGTAGAACACTTACGTCATAGATACCCTTGCCGGTGAAGATACCTTCGCCGAAAAGATCTTGATAGACGTCCGAGACGGCGCGAGTGTAGATGTCGTAGCCCGTTTCGCCGGAGTAGATGGCGGCCAGGCGGGTGCGTGAGGCCGAGGAGACGCTGACGCCGACCCGGGGTTGCAGAATGCCATAGCCATGCGTGACGACGCGCAGCTTCGGATCGATGATCGCCTGGTTCAACGGATGCGCGAGGGTGCCTGCCATGCGCGACGCGGTGGCCCGTGGAAGCTGGGTATCGGAGTCCAGCGTGATGACATAGTGAATGCTTTCGAGCACCTCCATCGGGCCCGCCTTGATGGGGAAGCTGTCGAACTCGCGGACAAGGAGCTTGTTCAGGTCGAGCAGCTTGCCGCGCTTGCGCTCCCACCCCATCCACACACCCTGACGGGCGTTGAAGACACGATAGCGATGCAGCAGCAGGAAGGCTCCGCCCCTCTGCTGCCCATACTTTGCATTCAGCTCGTTGACGTGCTCGATGGCTTGCAGCACCAACGGATTGCGATCTTCGGCTGAAGGCTTCGCGACACTGTCGGGAAGATCGGTAAGCAGGCCGAAGTGGAGATTAGGGTCCTGGTTCGAGAGATAGCGAGCCTCGAGCTCTTCGAACAACTCACGGACCTGGGCTTCGTTGAGCAGCAGCGTGGGAACGACGACAAGCGTAGACGCGCTGGCAGGGATGCCCTTCGAGAAGTCGAGCTTGGGCAAGGACTCAGCTTTCAGCAGAGAAGAGACGCTGCTGTTGACGAGGTCGACAGCGCCCTGTGTGGCTGGAAGCAGCGCCAGCAACAACGCGCCGACCACCGGCCAGATGGCGTTGTGCGGCACGAGCGGCGCGATCAACACGAAGATAAGAACGACCGAGAGGATGAAGATGCCGAGGATGTAAAAGTCCTCGTTGTGGTGGCGGATGAAGTTGCGCAGGTTCTCGATCGGCGGCGCGTGATAGCCGATGCGCCTCTTCAGCACGGGAAGACCTTCGGCGAAGAGGTAGTAGCCGATGTGCCTCTGGCGGAGCGCGCGGCGCGGGTCGGAGTCCACGGCCTGGCTTGCGGAACGGGCGAGGTCTAGCGCGGCCTGCGCGGTTTCGACCTCGCTTGTATCGGCATTGAGGGCCAGCTCGGAGATGCGAATGTGATAGGTGTTGCGGGTTTCGTCCTCCATGCTGGAGAAAACCTGCGCGGGATCGAGGCGAAGGATCGCGTCGTAGGCGATAAGCGGTTCGAGGATGGTGCGCCACTCAAACTGATTGATGCGGCGGAGGCTGTGTAGCGGTGCGGAGAAGGGTGACTGCTCGATGGGCGGGAGCTGGCCATGATTCAGCTCGGCTGCCGCGAACACCTCATCAGCACGGTCGAGGAGATACTCGAGCTGAGCGATCTTGAGGGCGACTGGCAGCACAGCAACCTCTTGCAGGAGCAGCGCCTCGTGCTTTTGGACCTGTTGGACGAAGAGCGTAAGCGATTCGGGCGACCAGATGCCCTCGGCGACCGAGAGATAGCTCTCTGCCAGGCTCATCACGCGGGGAAGATTGCTCGCGGTGGTGTCCCGTCGGCTAGCGCTTGCGGCGATGCGGACATGCGGCAGTTGGAGGAAGGTCGGAGTGGCCGCTTCGGCAGAGGTCAGCACCGACTCCATCATGCGGGTGCTCTCGAGCAACTCGAGCTGCGGCGTGAGCTCCTTGAGGTTTGCCATGCGGCGGCAGACGTGGAGGCGTTCCTTGAGGCTCTCTGCCAGCTCTTCGAGACGCTTGGGAAGGCCGGTGTCGCTCGCAGCGGGGGGCAGTGCCTCCCATTGCTGAGGGAGGGCATCGGCCTGTCGAAGCAGGTGCTCGTCCGAGACCGAGGGCTTCTCGGGCAGACCAACGGTGGGCAGGTCAACGGGAGGAAGCGCAGGGTGTCCGGCGGACTCAAGCGCTTCGGAATCGGAGAAGAATGATGCCATGAACGCTTTTCCTTTCAATGTTTGGCTGACAATAGCTTAATTTCAAGATGAAGTCTGTGTCAGCGGTAACTGGCGGCCTGCATTTCGAACATGCCGGCGTAAACACCGCCGCTGTCCATGAGCTGTTGATGATTACCTTCTTCGATCAGATGGCCTCCGGAGAGGACGACGATGCGGTCCGCCATCCGGACGGTCGAGAAGCGGTGCGAGATCAGCAGCGCCATCTTGCCCTCGGTTAATTCAGCGAAGCGTTCGAAGACCTCGAGCTCGCTGCGGGCGTCGAGTGCGGCAGTGGGTTCGTCGAGGATGAGGAGTTGGGCATCGCGGAGGTAGGCGCGGGCGAGTGCGATCTTCTGCCACTCACCACCGGAGAGCTCGACGCCACCTTCGAAGCGGCGACCGAGGATCTGGTCGTAGCCGCCAGCGAGCTTGGCAACGACGGTGTCGGCAAGACTCTTCTGCGCCGCAGATTCAATGTCCTCCTGCGTGTGCTGTTGGGCGTGCTCATAGTCGACCCGGCCAACGGCTATGTTCTCCCGAGCGGTCATCTCGAAGCGCATGAAGTCCTGGAAGATGACACCAATGTTGCGATGAAGATCTTCGAGATCGTAGTCGCGGAGGTCGATGCCATCGAGCAGAATCTGGCCTTCGGTGGGGTCGTAGAGCCGGGTGATGAGCTTGACGACGGTAGTCTTGCCCTGGCCGTTCTCACCGATCAGAGCGATGCGTTCGCCGGGATGGAGGTGGAAGGTGAAGTTCTTCAGCACCGTTCGCTCGGTACCCGGATAGGTGAACGAGACATTGCGAAACTCGAAGCCGCTGCGGATGGTCTTAGGCGCGGGCAACCCGTCGGGCTTCGAGCGGACGGTGGGCTCCATCTCGAAGAAGGCGAGCAAGTCAGTAAGGAAAAGCGCCTGGTCGGCGATGCCCGAGGCGGTCGAGAAGACCTGCTGCAGGTTCGAGCTGGCCTGCTGGATGGCGGCGGTGAGGAAGGTGAACTGGCCGATGTTGTATCCACCCTGCAAGGTGCGCCAGATCACATAGACATACGCACCGTAGTAGCCAAGGGTGCCGATGACGCCGAGCAGACCACCAACAATGAGCTTCGAGCGGGAGAGCGCGACATCCTCCCGATAGATCTGATTGGCAATGGTCTGGAAGCGGTCGGTGAAGTATTTGTTGAGGCCGAAGAGCTTGACCTCTTTCGCTCCTTCACGGCTGCCGGCGACCTGGCGGAGATAGTCCATAGTGCGCTTGGCGGTAGTCTGGCGGAAGTTTTTGGCATAGCCGAGGAAGGCGTAGTGGGTCTCGCCGAGGAAGGACGGCAGCACACCAAGCGCGAGCAGAAGGACCAGCCACGGCGACGCCCACGCAAGCGCAGCCGAAAAGACCAGCGTGGTGATGACCTGCTGGAAGAGTCGGCCCATCTGCTGGATCATCGCGAGGCGATCAGTGGCCTGAACACGCGCTCGCTCAAGGCGGTCGTAGAAGACGGGGTTCTCGTAGGTGGTGAGGTCGAGGCGAGCAGCCTGCTCCATCACACGGACGCTGACGTGCTGGGTGTAGCGGTTGGCGAGCAGCGAGTCCGAGTAGTCGATGGCTCGGGTGAGCAAGCCAAGGAAGACGTTGAGCAAGACCTCGGCGGCGACCAGCGTCCAGAAGTTCTGGGCGAGGTGCTGGCCGCGAAGAACGTTCGCGATGTCCTGAATGATGTACTGCGCGACCTTGGCGATGGCAAAGGGCAGGACTGCCACAATGACCCGGAGAATTAGTCCCCATGTCACGACGCTCGGGCCGGACTCCCAGAGAATATGGAGGACGGGGGGCATGTTGCGCAGAGCACTCAGACGCTCGCGCCAGGGGCTTTGGGGTGTCTCGTGGTCTTTCGGGTCCGTTATCGAATCAGTCATAAATTTTGGTTCGACAAGCAATGCAGTTGGCATGTATTGCAAGCGTGAAAAGTCGTTATCTTCCTGTGTGATGCGAGAGTGGTCAGACATGTTGGATGACGTACACGGATGAGGGTATTCACGCTGTGCTCATCGTCAAGCTGGCAGAAATTTGTGCTCGTCAGTGAGCACTTTTGCCTTTCGACGTGACGAAATACACATCGGGCCTCTTCGTTGTGCAACGAAGAGGCCCGATAAAACGCTGCTACAAGGTTATTTGCTGCCGAGTGCTGATTCGATGGCTGCGATGACCTCTGGTGAGTCTGGCGTAACGGCAGGTTCGAAGCGAGCAACAGGTTTGCCATCGCGACTGAAGAGGAACTTGGTGAAGTTCCACTTGATGTCACCGCCAACCTGCGGGTTCTGCGTCTTGTCGGTGAGGAACTGGTAGAGCGGTGTCTTATCGGCGCCGAGAACGGAGACCTTGGACATCATCGGGAAGGTGACCTGGTACTTCCGTGTGCAGAAGGTCTTGATCTCCGCATCGGTCCCCGACTCCTGGTTGGCGAAGTTGTTGGCGGGGATGCCGACGATGACCAGGCCACGGTCTTTGTACTTCTCGTAAACAGACTCGAGGGCCTTGTACTGGGGAGTGTAACCGCAGGCGCTGGCCACGTTCACAAGTAGAAGCACCTTGCCCTGAAACTGCTTCAGACTGGTTGGCTGGCCGTCGATGGACTTCATGGTGAAGTCGTAGACGTCGTGGTTTGCGGCTGCGCGAGATGTTCCCGCGACGCAGAACATAAGAATGAGAGCGAGAGTTAGTTGGCGCACAAGTCTTCTCCAGATGGTACGTGGATGATATCTGATATCACCTCACTCTGAATCAAACAATTGCGTGGAAGCGCAAACGGACGTAGTCGGCAGTCCAGTTACCAGTGCTGTCTGAGAGGATCGGCCTGAGCAAGGCAACGGTGGCGGCCAACGCGGCGGCGCGGTCGTCTGGTGGCAGCAGGTCGAGGACTCCGTTCCTGAAGGTATTGAGCCAGATTTCCATGCCATCTTCTCCGCCGGGGAGTGGAGTGGGGCGTGGGATGAGGTCGATGCTCTGGACGGTAAAGCCAGCCTGCTCGAGCAGGAGCTGGTAGCTGGCCGGGGAAGGGAAGAAGGAGGCCGCTGCGGCCTCGGCGTCGATGCCGTAAGGAGCGAGGACGGCCTGGAGCGCGGTGCGGATGGAGGCGATGTTGCCGTGGCCGCCCATCTCAGCGACGAAGCGAGCATTGTGACTACTGACGCGAAGGGCGCGCTGGATTCCGGCGAGGGTTGCAGGTTGGGAGGCAGCGGGAATCCAGTGCAGCGCGGCATTTGAGAAGACGGCGTCGAACTGGCCGTCGTAGGGAAGGGCATCGGCGTTGTAGTGGTCGATGGCGAGACCGCGGGCACGGGCGGCGGCAATCATGGTTGGGGAGGCGTCGACTCCGGTAACGATGGCTCCGGTTGCGACCAGCTCTTCGGTGAGAGCTCCATCGCCGCAGCCGAGGTCGAGAATGCGTTCGCCGGGTTGAGGAGAGAGTAGCCCGGTAACACCGGTGGCGAGATTGGCGACGAAGCGGCCATTGGCGGCATAGGCAATGGTATTCCAAGTCTGGCCGATATTGGTGGAAGTGGACATGAGGTGATTGTTTCCCCGCGGGGGGAAAGATTACCAGCAGAATAAGAAGTTATTACGCAGGGATAAGAGAGGGTGGTCATGGTCGAGGGAGTCGATTAGGATGGGCGTGGCTAGCAGTGCAGGAAAAAGCGACGAGGAGTAAGTACGATGGCGAAGGTTTGTGGTTTCAGGAATGGCCTGGTGAGTACAGGGTTGGGTTTGTTGTTTTTGGTGCAGGCGGGCTCTCTTGCGGCACAGCTGCCATCGTTTCCGAAGTTGCCAGGGCGAAAGAAGCCTGCGGCTGGTGGACCACCCCCTTTCGTCTGGACGGTAAAGCCGGAGTGGGTGCGGGCGCATGAGGAGTTTCTGGCGAGCGACGCAATGGCCGGACGGGGCAGTGCGACGCGCGATGAGGAGATTGCGGCGACCTATGTCGCCTCGGAGTTCCGGATATATGGGCTTACGTCAGCGCCGGGAACGTCGGGCTATATCCAGAGCCTTGATGTCGTGGCGCCGACGCTCGACGGCAAGGCGACGCTGGCGGCAGGTGGCGTGGTGCTGATGGAGGGCGATGACATGCAACTGCTGTTCTCGTCAGGGGTAACGGTGATGGGGCCTCTGCAGCGGATTCCGGCCAAAGAGATTGCACACGCCAAAGTGACGAAGGGCGCGGTTGTCGTGGTGACGGATATGCCGAAGGACGCAAGTGTCCAGGGGATTGTCCGTGGGTTGCATGGTGCGGGGTTGGTGCTGGTTCCGAAGGGCGACTCGGCGCAGAAGCTCTTTGAACTGGTCGGTGGCAAGACGCGGGTGCCGATCCGGCTGAAGGACTCTGATGCCACGCCGGGCATAACGGTGGCGGCGATCAGCGATGCTGCCTCGAAGGGACTGGATAGCGTCAGGGAAGGTGAGTCGGTGACGCTGACGGTACATGCCGAGGTGAAGCCGCGACAGAGCTTCAACGCCATCGGCTTTCTGGCAGGGAGCGATCCGGCGAGCGGGACGATTCTGCTGTCGGCGCACCTGGATCACTTAGGCGTGGGAGCGCCGGTGAACGGTGACTCGATCTATAACGGTGCGAACGACGATGCAGCAGGAACGACTGCCGTGCTGGAGCTGGCGCACGCGATGGCGGCGGGGCCGAAGCTGAAGCGGAACATCCTCTTTGTTTGCTATGGAAGCGAGGAGGCCGGAGAGCTTGGCTCGGAGTACTTCGGCAAGCACTCGCCGGTACCGATCAAAGACCTGATCGCCAACCTCGAGTTCGAGATGATCGGCACGCAGGACCCGAAGATGCCGGCGGGAACGCTGCTGATGACCGGATGGGATCGCTCAAACCTGGGCTCGACGCTGAAGGAGCATGGAGCGAAGCTGGGGCCGGACCCTTATCCGGAGGAGCATTTCTTCGAGCGCTCGGACAACTACCAGTTGGCGCTCGAAGGTGTGGTCGCGCATACAGCCGCTGGTTGGGGAACACCGCCGACGTATCATCAGCCGAACGACGATCTGGCGCATCTGGACATCGATTTCATGACGACTGCGATCCAATCGCTAGTGGACCCGATCCGATGGTTTGCGGCGAGCGACTTCAAGCCAGCGTGGTATCCGGGCCAGCAGCCGCACCGGTAGAGAGTGGCTGCAATAACGACGGAGAGAGTGAGCAATGGCGCAGATAGAAGTGGCAGTGGCGTTCGCGCGGGAGAATGGTGCGCGGTTTGTCGAAGAGTTGAAGGCGCTGCTGCGGATACCGTCGGTCTCGACGCTACCGGAGCACGCGGGAGATGTGCGGAAGGCAGCTGAGTTCTGCGCGGCGGAGCTGCGGCGGATCGGGATGGAGAACGTCCGGCTGATCGAGACCTCGGAGGAAGAACGGATGGTCGCGGCAAGCGAGGGACCGGCGCTGCTGGTTCCGGGGCGGCTCGGGCACCCGCTGGTCTATGCGGATTGGCTGCACTCGGCGCCCGCGGCTGATGGAAAGCCAAAGCCGACCGTGCTTTGCTATGGGCACTATGACGTACAGCCGCCGGACCCGCTCGATGAGTGGAAGTCGCCGCCGTTCGAGCCTACGGAGCGTGATGGCAACCTCTATGCACGTGGAGCGGTGGACGACAAGGGGCAGATGTGGATGCATGTGAAAGCTCTCGAGTCGCTGTTTGCGTCGGGCGGCGGTGCGTTGCCGGTGAACGTCAGGGTGATCCTCGAAGGCGAGGAAGAGGTTGGCGGGGAGGGGATCGCCAACTACCTGCGCGAGCATGGAGAGGCTCTGAAGGCGGATGTGGCGCTGGTCTCGGATACGGAGATGTTCGCGCCCGATCTGCCGACGTTGTGCGTTGGGCTGCGCGGAATGATCTATACCGAGATCGAGGCGCGAGGGGCGCGGACAGATCTGCACTCTGGAATGTACGGCGGCGCCGCGCCGAATCCATTTGTGGCGCTGGCACAGATCATCGCGAAGCTGAAGGACGAGGAAGGCAAGATCTTGATCCCGGGCTTCTATGACAAGGTGCAGAAGCCTACCGCCGACGAGTTGAAGGCATGGAAGCAGCTCCCGTTCGACGAGGAGCACTACCGCGAGACGGAGGTGGGCTCGGTCGAGCTGACCGGCGAGCCGGGATACAGCGTGATGGAGCGGACGTGGGCTCGGCCAACGCTGGATGTCCATGGGATGCCGGGTGGGTTTACGGGAGCTGGGGCGAAGACTGTGATTCCGGCGAAAGCTCTGGCGAAGGTGAGCCTGCGGCTGGTGCCGGACATGACTCCGGCGGAGAGCTTTGCCCAGTATGAGGCCTATGTTGAGTCGCTCTGTCCGAAGGGTATCGAACTGGAAGTGCGGCTGATCCACTCGGGCGATCCGGTGGTAGTGAGTACGGACAATGCCTATGTTCGGGCGGCGGTTGCGGCGATGCACGAGGTGTTCGGGCGGGAGACAGTATTTGTGCGGGGCGGCGGTTCGATTCCAGTGGTGGGGGATTTCGTGCGCAACCTGAAGGTGCCGACCGTATTGATGGGATTTGGGTTGCCGGACGACAACCTACATGCGCCGAACGAGAAGTTCCACCTGGCGAACTTTCATCGAGGAATCGAATCGATTGTGCGGTTCCTCGGCGGCGTTGGGGCCTGATGTTGTCGCAGGTTGCGGGATATGTGCTGGCGGGCGGGAAAAGCTCTCGCATGGGGCAGGATAAGGCTCTGCTCGAACTGGCGGGGAAGTCGTTGGTGGCCCTTGCGGTCGAGAAGCTGCGGCGAGTTTGCGAGGACGTCCATATTCTGAGCAGCAGGCCAGAGTTGGAGATGTTCGCCCCCTTGGTGCCGGATGTGCATCCGGGGTGCGGGCCGCTGGGTGGGATCGAAGCGGCGCTGCTGCACTCTCCGTATGAGTGGAACTTGTTTTTGCCGGTAGACATGCCGTTCGTGCCTGCCTCTTTTCTTGAGGATTGGGTACGGGAGGTGCTTGCGACTGAGGCGCGGGTGGCGCTGTTTACTGTGGATGGAAGGGCACAGCCTACGCTCTGTCTTCTGCACCGGGATGTGACGCCGTTTGCTCAACAAGCGATGGCTCAAGGGGAGCACAAGCTGTGGCCCGTGCTGGAGGGAGCGGCGCGGGAGTTGGCTGCGCGATCCGGGGTAGCGCTGGATCAGATGTTATGGAACCGCCCGGTGGAGGCGAATGCGTGGTTCGCCAATCTAAATACGCCTGAGGAGTTTGCGGCGGCTGCGCTCGGATTTGTACCGCCTATCTATACTTAAATACCTAAAATATTCCATCTAAATGGGTTATGGCTAAAATATTCTATTCATTGGACTTAGAGCGCTTTGCCACTGGTGTTGGTTGTGGTGGTACAAACGAATGCGGGGTTCTTCGCTCCGCTCAGAATGACAAAGATGATTGGCGTGCTCCTTAAATGAGAGAAGCCCCGATGGTTGCCGGGGCTTTCTGTGGTCTCCCACCCTTTCGCATGGGGCTGCAAAAAGTGGGGCATCCGGCGGGGTGGCGAGTTTTTTGGGGTACGCGGGTGCATCATATTGAGGTACAGATGAATTCATGGTGAGGATCGACGTAATGAGCGAGCCGGACGAACGGACGACTGGGTCTTATAAGGAGGACACGCACGAAGAGGGTTCGCATCTGCGGGAGCCAGCGAACACGATGAGTCCGTCAACCGATGCGGACTCGTCGCTGACGGTAGACGTGTCGGAGGATGTGGCCCCGATGATCGAAGAGTTCATGGAGCAGTCGGCGCAGCAGAATGAGGCGGCGGCAGAGGCGGTTCCAGATGTAAAGAACAAGCCGGGTGCGTACATCTCGTTCGAGCACGTCTATAAGTCGTTTGGGGACTTTGTGGTGCTCGAAGATGTCAGTTTTTGCGTCAATCCAGGGGAGACACTGTGCATCCTGGGGCGAAGCGGCGTGGGTAAGTCGGTGTCGTTACAGATGTTGCTGGGTTTTCTAACCCCGGACAAGGGCATGATCAAGGTGGCGGGGGAGGATATCTGCGGGCTCGACGAAAGACAGCTGCAGGCGATCCGGCGGAAGGTGACGATGGTCTTCCAAAACGGCGCGCTGTTCGACTCGATTACGGTGGGGGAGAATGTGGCGTTTCCGCTGCGGGAACGGGGAGAGCTGGGGGAGGAGCAGATATTTCAGGTGGTGAAGGGGTTGCTGGAGATGGTAGGGGTGGCCGGGATGGACCATCTGCTGCCGTCGGATCTTTCGACAGGAATGAAGCGGTCGGTGGCAATCGCGCGGGCGCTGGCGGCACAGCCGGAGGCGGTTCTATATGATGAGCCGACAACTATGGTGGACCCCCTGATGGGACATTTGTTGGGAGATTTGATCGAACGATTGAAACAGCAACTGCATCTAACCAGCATCGTTGTGACACACGATATGCGGTTTGCAAAGAAGCTGGCGGACCGGGTGGTATTCCTACACCAGGGTAAGGTGCGCTTCTTTGGAACTATGGAAGAGATGGAGGAGAGCGATGACGAGGTTCTGAGGGAGTTTTTGACGCTGGACGCACTGGTGCTTCCAGTTCTGCCCATGGGCGACGCGCAATTGGTATAACCAGAATAGAATGAGCATATAACTCGTCATAGTACCAACGGGTGAATTTCAATTGCTATGTCAGCTTGCGAAACGTATCCTGTTTTAAAGCACGAACTCTTCGGGTCTGGATCTAAAAAACAGTGAGGCAAGCGAACAGGGAGTTTTATCTCCTTGCCGAATCGATTGACGTGTGATCGGAAGAGGCTTTTTTGCCATGGCAACTCCAGACTATCTACAACAGGTCGTGATCTCGGGACGAAGAAGGGCGGCAGGCAGCGGCAAACGCAGCTCTGCGATCTTCGGGGTCTTTCAAAGGCCGTCGGTGACAAGCCTGGTATGGGCGTCGCTCGATCTGTTGACGGCACTGGTGGCCAGCATCGTCGCCCTGCGTATCCGGGTGATGATGCCTTCCTATATAGATAACGAAAAAGGCCTCTATCATCTGTTTTCCAACTCCCCCAAGATCATCATCCTTTATATGGGGTGGTATGCACTCTGCCTGATCTTCTTTTCGCGGTCGTATGGACTGTATGGGCCAATCCAGAGCCGGGGCGGCCTGCATGAGCAGCGCATGACGCTACAGGCGGTGACTGTTGCGGGATTGTTGCTCTGTGGAACGCTCTATCTTTCCCGGGGCCTGGTGGTTTCACGCGCAGTAGTGGGAATGACTGTCGCGTTGACGGCGGTGCTGCTGTGTGTCCGGCGGGCGATCTGGCGGAGGATGGTCTACAGCCGCTACCGGGAGGGCCTGGAGACGCGGAACATTCTGATCGTCGGAGCGGGAAGGGTGGCTCATGCGTTGCGCAACCATCTGGAGTCATTGCATCACATGGGGTTCCGCTTCAAGGGGTTCGTTGCGTTGACGGAACGGGAGGCCGAGTCCGGAGACGCGGATGTGATTGGCGATGTGCAGAACTGCCTGTCATTGGCGAGGGGCCTTTTTGTCGATGAGATCTTCTTTTCGGTCCCGGCGGAGAAGTCGCTGGTGATCAATCTGGTTGAAGGCGCGCGGTCCGCGGGCATCGATGTGCGGGTCGTCCCGGATCTCTACGACGGTCTGGCATGGAATGCGCCGGTCGAATATATCGGCCAGTTTCCGACGATCCCATTGCATCGCCGGGACTTCCCGCTGGGCTCGTTCCTGTTCAAGCGAGTGCTGGATACGACGGTGTCGACGATTGGGCTAGTGGTTGGTTTTCCCGTGATGCTAGCGATCGCTCTCGCGGTGAAATGGGATTCGCCTGGGCCCATCTTTTACCGGGCCCAGCGTATTGGCCGCAAGGGGCGGACGTTTACCTGCTTCAAGTTCCGGACCATGGTGGTGAACGCGGACAATTTGAAAGCCGACCTCGAACACATGAACGAGCGTGAGGGCATTCTATTCAAAATAGTGAACGATCCGCGCATCACGAAGATAGGACGCGTGCTGCGCAAGTACTCGCTGGACGAACTTCCGCAGTTCTACAACGTCATGCGTGGAGATATGAGCCTGGTGGGGCCGCGACCTCCGATTGCGTCCGAGGTGGAGCAGTACGATCTGTCGCACCTGCGGAGGCTCGACGTGCTACCGGGCATCACAGGACTGTGGCAGGTGGAGGCGAGGCAGGACCCGTCGTTCGACAGCTACATTTCGCTCGACGCGGCGTATGTCGAGAACTGGACACTGTGGCTGGATCTGAAGATTCTGGCGCGGACAATTGGCGTGGTCTTCAGCGGGACCGGCTCCTAAACCTGCCCGCAGGCGATAGACTTAATTCGTGAAGATTGCACTCGCCCAGATTAACCCTACAGTAGGGGACTTTACCGGAAACACTGCGAAGATCATCGACTATGCACGGCGTGCGGCAGAGGCTGGCGCAGAGCTTGCTGTGTTTCCAGAGCTGTCGGTGTGCGGCTATCCTCCAGCGGACTTTCTCGAGAAGGCTGCGTTTGTCGAACGGGCCGAGCAGGCGGTACAGGAGTTGGCGGCCTGGACTGCAGGGCCGGGAGCGACTGCGATTCTGTGTGGGACGGTGATGCGGGCGACATCGCCAGTTGGTAAGCATGTGCGGAATGTGGCGGTGCTGCTGGAGCAGGGGCGGGTGAGCTTCGTGCAGCAGAAGATGCTGCTGCCGTTCTACGATGTCTTCGATGAGCAGCGATATTTTGAGCCGGCGACAGAGCAGGGGTTGGTGTTATTTCGCGGGCATAGGTTGGCGATCACGATCTGCGAGGATGCGTGGAACGATAAAGGATTCTGGCCGCAGCGGCTCTACCCGTTGGACCCGGTGGAGAAGTTGATGCAGCAGTGGGACGGGCAGGGAGAGGAAGGCTCTGAGCGGCGGATTATTTTGAATATCTCGGCCTCGCCTTACTGGCAGAGTAAGCGGCAGGTGCGAGAGGAGATGCTTTCGGCTCTGGCGCGACGACATGGTGCCGTGGTGGCGCTGGTGAACCAGGTGGGCGGGAATGACAGCCTGCTGTTCGATGGGACATCGCTGGTGATTGCAGCGGACGGTGAGGTGGCGGCTCGAGCGGCTTCGTTCGCGGAGGATTTGATTTATTTCGATACGGACGCGGTGTCGGCGGGGACGGCTGTTGCTGAGGACGATGAGGTTGCGGCTACGTGGAACGCGCTGGTGTTGGGGACTCGCGATTATGTCCGGAAGTGTGGCTTCAGCAAAGCGCTGGTGGCGTTGAGTGGGGGAATCGACTCGGCGCTGGTGGCGGCGATCGCGGTAGAGGCGCTGGGAGCGGAGAATGTGATGAGCGTCGGGATGCCAAGCGAGTACTCGTCAGAGGGATCGAAGGACGATGCGCGAGTGTTGGCGGAGAATCTCGGGATACAGTTCGAGATGCTGCCGATTCATGGTGTCTTCGAGCAGTACCAGGCAACTTTGAAGCCTCTGTTTGAAGGGACGCCATTCGGACTGGCGGAGGAGAATCTGCAGTCGCGGATACGTGGTGGGCTGCTGATGGCTTTGTCGAATAAATTCGGCAGGCTTGTCCTAACGACGGGGAACAAAAGCGAGATGTCGACTGGTTACTGCACGCTCTACGGAGATATGGTGGGTGCGTTGGCGGTGATCGGCGATGTGATGAAGACGCGGGTATACAAGCTGAGCGAGTATGCGAACCGCGAGCGCGAGGTGATTCCGCGGGCTACGATCGAAAAGCCGCCGTCGGCGGAGTTGAGGCCAGAGCAGAAGGATACGGACTCACTACCGCCTTACGAGGTGCTCGATCCGATCCTTGAGGCGTATGTGGAGCGGTATCTTTCGGCGGAGGAGATCGCCGAGGAGCAGGGAGTTGAGGTCGGGTTGGTGCGTTCCGTGTTGCAACTGGTGGAGCGGAGCGAGTACAAGCGGCAGCAGGCGGCTCCGGTGTTGAAGGTGACGAGAAAGTCGTTCGGCATGGGAAGGCGATTTCCCATTGCGGTGAAGGTTCAGGTTTAATGAGCGCAGGTTTCTATAACGCAGGTCTAACGGATTCGCCGATCGCGTCAAAGCGGCGGCAGGAGGAAGGTTTCTTGAAGAGAGTCGTTTCGAACGTGGTTCTTGCAGGATTGGTTTCGGTTCTGGGTACGGGAATGATGGCGGGGGCGCAGACCGCGGCTGCTCCAAAGCCCGCGGCGCAGACCCCTGCGCCGTTGCAGTTGCAGAAGCTGGGTGAGCATACGGCTCCGGCGGACCCATTTCCTCCGGCGAATCCGAAGTTCTTTACGGCGACCTCACCGACAGTAGATACCGTGAACAGCTTTCTGCGGGCGCTGTGGGGCTACGATGCGAACCGCATCTGGCGGGTAGAGGCGATCCAGACGACACCTGCTGCTGGCGTGAGCAAGGTGGTGGTGTTCGTCGCGGAGAAGACGCCGAATGCCAAGGTACAGACGAGCTCGTTCTTCGTCATGCCGGATGGCAAGCATGCGATCGCAGACGCGTCGAGTGTGATGAACTTTGGTGCAACTCCGTTTGCCGAAGTTCGGAAGCTGCTGCAGGACCGCGCAGATGGTCCCGCTCGCGGATCGGCAAGCAAGGACCTGCTGCTGGTGGAGTTTTCGGATCTGCAATGCCCGCACTGCAAAGAGGCGCAGGGCACGATGGACCAGCTCGTGAAGGACTTCCCGAACGCGCGGGTGGTCTATCAGAACTATCCGCTGGTCGATATCCATCCGGCGTCGTTCGAGGCGGCGGCCTATGGCGTGTGCGTGGCGAAACAGAAGAACGATGCGTTCTTCCCCTACGCGCAGGCGGTGTTCGATACGCAGGGCGCGCTGACTCCAGAGGATAAAGACACCACGCTGAAGGCTGCTGTGACCAAGGCTGGGCTTGATCCGGCGGCGATTGCGTCCTGCTCGGTGACGCAGGCGACCAAGGATGAGGTGAATGCGTCGATCAAGCTCGGACAGGACGCCGGGATCGACCAGACGCCGCTGCTGTCGGTGAACGGCCACCTACTGCCGCTGACGGCTATTCCGTATGAGACGCTAAAGCAGATCATCGCGTTCCAGGCGGAGTTGGATGGAGTGAGCACGGGATCGACTGTGACCCCGGGTCTTCCTTCGCTGCGTCCGAGACAGGCTGCTCCTACGTTGGGTAAGTAAATAGCAGAGAAGCGAATGTTATTTGGAACGGGGTGCATCGAGTTTCGATGCACCCCGTTTTTACGACTTAGCGAGGTAGAAGAAACGAAGCAGGAAGAGGATGACGAGCAGGTAGAGCATCCAGTCCTGTCGGCGGGCCCGTCTTGTAACTAACTGGAGGGCGGCATAGCTGATGAGGCCGAAGCTGAGGCCGTTGGCGATGGAGTACGTCAGGGGGATGGTGATGAGGGTGAAGAAGGCGGGGATGGCGATGGTGAGCTCGTCCCACTCGATGGTGCCGATGCCGCCGACCATAAGGCAGCCGACCAGGATGAGGGCTGGCGAGGTGGCGTAGGTGGGGATGGCTCCGACGAGTGGAGCGACGAAGAGGGAAGCGAGGAAGAGCAGGCCGGTAACGATGGCGGTGACGCCGGTGCGGCCTCCGGCGGCTACTCCAGCGGAGGACTCGATGTAGCTGGTGACGGTGCTGGTTCCGGCGAGCGAGCCAACGATGGTGGCGGTGGCGTCGGCGAAGAAGATGCGGTTGAGCCGGGGGATGGTGTGGTCCTTGGAGATGAGTCCGGCGCGCTGGGTGACGGCGACGAGGGTGCCGATGTTGTCGAAGAGATCGACGAAGAGAAAGACGAAGATGATCTCGAAGGCTCCGAAGTGCAGGGCTCCGGGGATGTCGAGGTGGAAGGCGGTGACGCGGATCGCTCGGATGTCGAAGGTGCTGGGATGCCAGTGGAGCTGGTGGACGAGTAGGCCGGCGAGCATCGTGCCGAGGACTCCTATGAGCATGGAGGCTCGGACACGCAGCACCTGTAGCACGGCGATGAGCAGGAGACCGAAGAGGGCGAGGGCGGTCTGGGGCGCTCGGAGGTTGCCGAGAGTAACGGTGGTGGCGACGCTGGGGACGATGATGCCTGCGTTTCGGAGTCCGATAAAGGCGATAAAGAGGCCGATGCCTCCGGCGACAGCGGCGTGGAGTTGGTGGGGGATCGCAGCGACGAGGCGTTGGCGCAACCCGGTAAAGGTGAGCAGAAGGAAGATGACTCCGGAGAGGAAGACGGCTCCGAGGGCGGTCTGCCAGGGAACTCCCATGCCCTTGACGACGGAGTAGGTAAAGTAGGCGTTCAGGCCCATGCCGGGAGCAAGGGCGAGCGGGTAGTTAGCGATGGCTCCCATGAGGATGCTGCCAAAGCCGGCGCAGAGGCAGGTCGCGGTGGTGACGGCCGCGATGGGCATGCCGGTTTCGCTGAGGATGGCCGGGTTCACGAAGATGATGTAGGCCATCGTGATAAAGCTGGTGAAGCCGGCGAGGGTCTCCGTGCGCCAGTTGGTGCGGTGGGCGGTGAAATGGAAGTAGTGCTCGAGACGGGTGCGTAAGGGCAACGGGTCTTTCCTCTTCGACTGGCGAATGATGAAATGGAATAATTCCAGAATAGCGTGAGAGGGACCGATGACAGCAGAGGAAGTGAAAAAGTTACTTGGGTTGCAGCCGCATCCGCGTGAGGGCGGGTGGTATGTGCAGACGTATAAGGCTTCAGAGGCGATAGCAGCGTCCGGATTTTCCGACGGGCGGTATGCGGGACCTCGACGGACAGGGACGGCGATCTATTATCTGCTGGAGCCGGAAACATTCAGTGAGATGCATCGTCTGAAGTCGGATGAGGTGTTTCACTTTTATCGGGGAGATGCGGTAGAGATGCTGCAGTTGCTGCCGGATGGGAGCGGTCGAGTGGTGGTGATCGGGAACAACCTGGCTGCGGGCGAGCGGCCGCAGGTGGTGGTGGAGCGTGGGGTGTGGCAGGGCTCGCGGTTGAAGGCCGGTGGAAGCTGGGCGCTGATGGGGTGCTCGGTCAGTCCGGGGTTCGAGTTCGAGGACTATGAAGAAGGGAACCGAGAGAAGCTTTGTGCGGAGTGGCCGGAGTTTGCGGAGATGATCGTGGGGCTGACTCGGGGATAGGGCTCGGAAACTAAAAATCATCCTTAAGTTGGTTGTGTCTTGTATCAGAGACGGGTACGGTTTCGGCATGGCGATTCCGACCGAACCAATAGGCAGTATCCCCCGTCCTCAAGCATTGCTTGAAGCGATGGTGTCGTTTCAGGCTGGCAAGATTTCACAGAATGCACTGGATCACGTATCGAGAGAGGCGCTTCGAGATACAATCGAGCGGCTCGAAGAGACCGGTTCCCCCGTCCTGACCGATGGCGAACAGACCAAGCCCAGCTTTGCAACATATCCGCTTACCGGGCTTGAGAATCTCGCCGCGGACGGAGTAGTCATCCCGTTTGCGGATGGGCACCAACGCCAGCTGCCTCGCCTGACGGGCGGGCCGTTCCGCTATGGTGTTCATGCCGACAGCTATCTGAAGGCTGCCCGCGCGTATACGCAGCGCCCAGTCAAGCAGGCTGTTATCTCTGCTTCCGCACTCAGTCTGCTCTATCCAGCGAAGGAGTTGCCGGGCTACTCACGGGAGGAGTTTACCGCTGACCTGCTCAACGAGGCCGAGGCTGATATCCGAGGCGCTCTCGATGCGGGTGCGGCGACGGTGCAGATCGACTTTACCGAGGGTCGGCTTTCTCTCAAACTCGATCCATCGGGGAATCTGCTGCGTAGTTTTGTCGCGCTGAATAATGAGGTACTGGAGCGGTTCGATTTGACCGAACGCCACAGGATCGGCGTGCATGTCTGTCCGGGAGGCGATCACGATTCGACGCATAGCGCGGACGTGGATTATGCAGGTCTGTTGCCAGAACTTTTTCAAATGAACGTTGGACGATTTTATCTCCAGATGGCCAGTGAGCCGGACAGGAAGCGAATCCTGCGTCTCGTCAGCCAGCTTATGAAACCCAACCATCGTGTGTTCATCGGGGTCATCGACCCGATCCATGCGGTCGTTGAGACTGCGGCTCAGGTTTGCGAGCGTGTACTGGAGGCGGCAGCGTTCCTGCCTGTCGAACAGCTCGGAACTACCGATGACTGTGGCTTTTCACCCTTTGCCGATGACAGGTCGACTGCCCGAGAGATTGCCTTCCAGAAAATTCGGGCGAGAGTGGAGGGAACTGAGCGTGCGGCTCAAGCGTTGGGCTTTTGAGCGATACGGGTGAACTGAGGCTTATTGCGCAGGCGGCGAGCTGGTCGTGTTGGCGGCTGCTGGCAGCGGTTGCCCCAAGGCTGTATCTGCTGTTCCGATGCGGCCCGAGGCTGTAACGCGGACGACAAAGCGGGCTCGCGACGCCTTGGGATCGTGATCCATCTTATAGACGATGTTGAGATCGCGTTCGAGCCTGCCAGTGGGAGCTACAGTTGTCGGGGCGTTTACGCGAATGGTTTTCGCGGTGCGCTTCAACTCCTTGTTCTTCCGGTCGAAGGTTGCTACCAGCAGAATCAGATCCGCATGGCGCGGCTCGGTGTCGGTCGCGTAGGTCCATGCCAGACCGCGTGCGTCCACATGCACGGTGAAGGAGTCAGGATCGGTCGGCGAAGGTTGCAGCGTGATGGGGACGCCATCGTAGACCATCGTACTGCTGTCGGCAGAGACAAGATCGGCGATGAGACGGTGCGATGGGTTCTGCGGATCGACGCGACCGGGCCCGTACTGTAGGTAGTAGCCTTCGCGCGTGGTCACGGTAAGACCGGGTCGGTCGAGCGTGACTTTGATCCTGCGAAACTTCTGCGGGTCGGTCGAGGCATTGGCCGGCCGGTAGGTGAGGGTGTACAGGCTGGAGCCATCGCGGATGGCAGTGCCGATCTCCGCATCCACATCATTGCGGCCGTAGAGGGTGCGGCCTCCGGTGGCCTTCGCCAGCTTGCTGAACTGGTAGTTTCCGCCGAAGGGGTCGTTGAAAGCTGCGGCAGGCCCGTAGGTGCCGGGATCGACGAGCAGGCCGGCAGGATCGACGGTGTAGAGGGTCACGCGCGCATCGCGAAGCACGTTGACGCAATCCTGCACGGCATTGTTGACACGCCTCTCGGTATCGACAGGCGCATTCATGAAGTTGAGCGCCGGAAAACCTCGTCCGATCCAGACCATATTTTTGTGGCCCTGATGACCGATAACAGCCTCGGCGACACGACGGAGGGTCATGAAGGCTGTCGCGTACCGCTCGCCGATCCAGGCGCCCTGATGCGCCTGCCATGGATAGGCAGAGAAGTGATGATCGAGGGCGGAGAGGATCTCGTCTTTGTTCTGGGTGTAGTCGCGGAGCACGGTGAAGTGTTGCAGGTCAACGGCGATGAGCATCGTTGGCGTGTCCAGCTTGCCTGGCTGTTTCTCGAGATACTTTTTGAGTGAGTAGCGCGCGAAGGCCATGTCCTCGAAGCGCGTGTTGAACTCGTCGAGCAGAATGATATTGACCGGGGCCCGGGGAGCGAGGCGGTCCAAGTCGGCGGTGGAGTTGATGTTGAGATCAGCGGGCGGAATGTTTTTGCCTGCCTCGTCGAAGTTCAGGATGGTCTGCGGCTCGCCGGCTTCCTCGACGTGAAAGTCATCACGGTTGAGGTCCTTGACGAGGTTTCCTTTGGCATCGGTGACGACCATGTCGAGTATGACCAGACGCGCGGTGCGGCGAATGGTGAAGGTGCCGTCGGGATTCTTCGTGGGTTGTGGGCTGCCGTTAGGAGCCTGTGCCGGTGAGGGCGTTGGGGATTGTTGAGCTGCGGGCTCCGCCGGTTGTGCCTGCGCAGGCGGTGTGACCGGAGGCTCCTGAGCGGACAGAACAGGTTTTATTCCTATGGCGAGAACAGCGAGTGCAAGAGCCCGGAGAGCGAAAAGTCGCATGTGGCCTCGGTGGTTGTAAGTACAGACACACTATATGCCACGAAGTTCCGGGCTCTTCGTGAATTGTTCAGCCGCGGATTTGCATGGCGATGCGTTCGATGGCGTGATGTGCGGAGAGGGCTGCGCCCTCCTGCCAACCTACGAGATGCGAGAGATAGTCTCCGGCGAAGTAGGTTCGGCCTTGGGGTTTTTCGAGCTGGGTATAGGAGGGCTCACTGGAGGCGAGGTGGTTGTTGGCGAAGCAGCCGAGGGAGTAAGGGATCTTGCTCCAATTGATGTAGATGGGCTTGGTGAGGAGCGAGCTCTTGCCAGGGTGGAGGGTCTCGACGGCTGCGCGCGAGGCGGCGAGCTTGGCCTCGGTGGAGGGCAGGGCTCCGAAGGGGGTGGGCTTGCCGGTGTTGCTGCCGCCCATGCCAAGACCGCCTACGTCTTCGCGTTCGGAGTTGAAACCGGCGACGAGGACGCCTGTGGGGGAGAACAGCTTGTCGGTGGGGTACCAGACGAGGTCGACGGGGCCGGACTGGACGAAGGAGATGCCACCGTAGATATTGTTCTGCTTCTCCCAGAAGCGGGGCGACTCCCAAGCGATTTTGTAGAGAGCCGTCATGGGCATGCCGGTGAAGGCTTGCTTGGTCTCGGGGGAGAAGTTGTTTTTGGTTTTGGCGAGGACAGAGATGGGGATGGTGCAGATACAGAAGTCGGCGGTGAGGGTTTGTGGGGTGCCGGACTTTGTATAGGCGATAGTGACGCCGGTATCGCTGGTGGTGATTTCGGAGACAGGGCAGTCGTAGTTGATGAGGCTGCCGAGAGATTTGGCGAAGCCGTAGCCGATGCGATCCATACCACCGATAGGCTGGAACATGGTAGCCTGCCAGTCGATCTGCTCCTCGTAGAACTCGCCCTTGGAGAAGTCGGCGGCGAGGAGTTCGGTGAACTTGAGCGGCTGGTGGAGGACTTCCTTCGTAGGGCCTGCGCCGCGCGGAGTGGTGAAGCCGGCGCGAGTGGTGCCGGTGTACTTTCCGGTGGCGTCGAGGTCGCCGAAACCCTTGAGGAAGCCGTCGAGGCGGGCCAGGTCTTCCTTTGAGAGCTCGTCGTCAAGGGTGTTCTTGTGGATGGACTTGGAGAGGAGTTCGGCGAGGTAACCGCGGGTGTCGTGGATGACCTGGCGCTGCTCGACGGGGCTGCCTCCGTTGAGCAAAGGGGACTGCATGAGAGCGGAGCGGGAGGCGTTGACCTCAACTTCGAGGGGAACGCCGAGCTCGTGGCAGTAGGAGAGCAGATGGGTATGAATGGAGGGGATGCGAGCGGGGCCGGCGTTGAGATAACCGCCGTCCTGCCAGGTACACTCCTGCACGGTGCCGTCGGTGAACTCGACCTTGCTACCGTTGCGAACGGACCAGCTACGGCCGCCGGGACGGTTACGGGCCTCGAGAATGGTGCAGTCGAAGCCTGCTTTGCGGAGCTCATAAGCGGCGACGAGGCCAGCGATGCCTGCGCCGAGGATGACGACCTTCTTTCCTTTGCCGAAGTCGGCAGGGAGCTGCGGGAGGGGTGATGCGCCGACGGCGGGCATGAGGCCCAGAAGCTGCATGGTCGAGAACGCCGCAGCGTATCCGCCGGTCTGCGCGATACGCTGGATAAAAGCACGTCTAGTGAGGCTCATGGTGATGGGCTCCGCGCGGCAAAGTTTTTGGGTGATCTTTGGACAGAGTGCAACAAGGTTCGGCTGTAAGTCAAGGCAGGAGCAGCCACTTGGAGACCCCATTGCGGCATCCCGGCAAAGTATTTATCTGGCTAACCCAAGCTATTTCAGATGGTTAGCTGAATAGATAGAACCCTATATTTGGCTATATGGAGTAGATGGCTGATTTTGAATGATTTAGAGGATGAAATGAGATGTATGGCGGAGAGACAGGGATTCGCCCAGAGCCATCTACTAAAGTGTTGATACATCAGCACATAATCGCTAATCGTCAATGATGACGCAGGTATCAGCGATGTATTTGTATACAAGGATGTACTTGAAGATACAACCCGATACAAGCAGGAAGATAGCAGACACGGTAGCAATTTGGTAGCGAAAAATGGAGGAGAGGTTAAACAAAGAAGCCATCCCTCAATTATCCCTTGGGGCGCTGCAGGGATAATTGAGGGATGGCTGGGAAGAAACATCATCAGAATGAGGATTCGCCGGTAGCAAACAAGGCAATGTTTACCTCTAGCGAGGTTATTGCATTATTGCGGATCAACCGGGGTACTCTTTGTAGTTGGTGCCGGGGAGGAAAGATCCCTCACCTGCGACTGCCCGACAACAGCTATCGCTTTTACGTCCACGAGATTGAGGACTGGCTCGACAGACGTCACTTACCGTGAAGCCCTGTTTGCCGCTGAGCGATCCAGTTCTCTATCGCTAGAGGAGCGAACATGTAACCGCCGTCCGGCATTCGGATCGCTGGCAATTTGCCAGCTCGAACCCAAGCGCAAATCGTGTTCCTCGACCGACGGAGCAGACGCATCACCTCGTTTGTTGTCCATAGGGGGCTTCGCGGATCATTGCCGCTCGGGGATGTTGGGGGCGCTGGTGCAGTGGACTTGGCCATACAAGGAGATACCGACCCGACCGGCCCCGCCTAGAATATGGGGCCGGAGATGGGGCTACTCCATCAGGTCACGCATTAAAAACACGCCGCCATCGGCATAACCGTTGACGATGTAGTTGTGCATTTTCCAGCGGCGGAACTCCTGATCGTAGAGCAGGGCCTGCAACTTTTCGTCGTGGGTGCCTACCGCTCCAAGTTCCTCCCACGTAAAGTGGAACCATGACCCCGGACTATTGGCCATAGTGTCCAGTACGCCTTTATTTTTTGGAAGGTCGTGGTGCTCGTGTGGGGGCAGACCCAGGCGGGCCGCCTCCTCTGCTTCGATTTTTCGCATGGGTGGCTCCTGATGGTGGATACCGGCCTGCCAAGGCAGGCCGGATATTGGCGACCGAAATAAACAGTCGCCTGTATAGGGGGCGTAGTTCAGTTAGTTTTTTCGGACGGCTTCTTCTTCAGTATTCATCGCGGATCTGATCGACGACGGCTGGTAGCCACCCCGCGAGATCCGTGAGACTAACCCAGTCGCCGGACTCCTCCAAGTATTCATCGACAAAAGCCGCCGCCTCAAGCTCGTCCCGTCGAGTCCGGCGGGCAATCCACTGGCAGAGCATATCGCGTAGGTTGATGTGGGTGTCCCCCACCTCGATGAGGTACTTATGGGGGATGGTGGCGAGGCTGACGTTGTATGCCATACATGCCTCGGCGAGGGTGATGTCGATGGTCTTAGGGGCGGGGGTGCTGGTGGTGGGTGTGGGCATCATGGTTCTCCTTTTTGTGGTTCCAATCCGAGTTCCTCGGCGCTTACGCCAAGGAACTTGCGGATGATTGACGGCGAAAAATTGCGTACATCTTGGGTGTCGTAGTTCATTTGTTTAAAAGTCAGTAGTTAGCGGCGGTCTGTCGCATCATCGGCTCCCGTGTCCAAAACTCCTCGGCCTTGGCCTCTACGTCATCAAATTCTTCATCGTCAAATTCGCCGTCATCACATTCAACCGTCTCTTTAAGCCCGCTGTCGGGTTCACTCTCCGCGACATCCAGCCCGCCATCGTTCAGAGTGGTAAGTATGTATTCGACTGGATCGTCCGTCGCACGCAACCCTTCTCTCCACGCTTCATCCATCGTCAGTGACCGGCAACGATCCAGCGTCGCCTCGTCCGCCGAAGCCGGGATGCGCTCGGGAGATACTGGCGTCGCCGTGGAGCGGGATAGGAGATTGGCGATCTTGTAGGCGGGAGAGATGACTGCGGTCAGTGCCAGGTCTTCCGGCACCCACTTGATGTCCTTCAGGTGGGTGCCAACGACGCTGCGTAGATGGCGTTCAAATAGGGGTGCGATATCGCTCGTATCCGGCTCGAATACAAGATCGCCGTGGTCGCAGAGAGTGTCTAAGTGTGACAGGAAGTCTGTGCGCCACTCGGCCAGCCAGTTGGGGAAGCGGCTCTTTATGAAGCCTCCCAGCCAGACGGCGTGGGACACCTCAGTTTTGGTATCGAGGTTGGCGAAGTTCCAGAGTAAGGTCAGCGCAGTCGCGGCTACTTCCCCGTCAGCGGCGGCCAGGCAACTATTAATACAGTCGGTGGTGATGTTCTTGGCGGTGGGGCCTGTCAGCGATGGGTGGTCAGGGAAGTTATCGTGCAGGATGCGGACTAGTTCGTCTGCGCCTGCTACTTTATTCTGCGTCCTATAGTCTTTTTGCGCGGGCTTGGTGTCTAGGTCGTCGAGGACGGCGGCTTCGGCGGGGGATGCAGCGACGGGAGGTTGGTCAGCGTCATCGTCATCCATGACCGGTCGTTCAAATGACGAATCGTCGAAAACATCGTCGGATGCCCGCTTAGCCGCATCTTCAGCTTTCGCTTTTGCCGCCTGATCCTGTAGCAGAGCGACGTTTATGTAGAAGTGATTGGACCGGTTGGCGCGAACCACACGCTTAATCAGACCCGCTTCCTCCAGGCGTTTAGCTGCCCGCTGGAGAGTGACCTCGTCAAGCAGGGTGTCGAGAGCGAGGCGAGCGTAGCTGGGCCACGCGATGAACTTCTCGGCGGGGCGACAGCGCAGCACAAGCGCATACAGAAGTGCCCGGTCTGCTTTCTTGGTTGAGCGGGCGTCTCTGACGAGTCGCAGGATACGGAAGATTGGCATGTGTTTTCGTTCTGTCATGTCTTACCCCTCTAAAGGTGGATACCGGGGTGGCGTTTTCCACTCGGCTTACACACGGAAAGTTTTAAATATTTACTTTCCTGATAGTGGGTCAGGTAGTTTCTTTGTCCGTTAGCTGTACTTTTTGTGGGTGGGTGGGTGTCGTTTTGTAGCTCACATCGCCCGGAATGTTATCTAGGGGTGTCATTTTGTGGGTGGGGTGACTCACAGAACTGCCATCCGTAACGTGTCAGTGAAGAAGTCAGTTAAGAAGTCACTTAAGCCGTCAGGTCGGTCAGCGCTGTAGCGCATCCCTCCCGAAGTAGTGCCGCTACGCGGCGTGGGACGGGAGGGCGCGACGTCCAGTACGAAGGACTAGGCCTATCGGCCATAGGCAAAGGCAACCGCAAGGGCGCATCCATTGCAGCCATGTAGATCATGTCCTGTCCCCAAGCATCGATAAATACACACCACCCTTTGGGCCGCCGCTCGCCCGCCGCGCCCAATCCCGAACGACTCGACTACCGCACCCCTTATTCAGAGGTGCCTCATGCCCACACCGAAGTCGAAGCCCACCCCCAAGTCCTGGCGAGATATCCCGGACGCCAGCCACAACAACCCACTGACATCCTGGCCGTCTCCGGAATCTTTAAGCCCAGGCCCACAGACGTCGTTTGCAGCGGTCTGCGGAAACCCAGAGGCTAAGGCCATCATCGATGGCTACGCCTTTCGCTTCCCGGTGACCATCGTCGCCTCTCTGGAGGTGTGCCCATGACAAATAACGAGGATCACCGCTTCGACCCTCAACTCGAAGAATGCCGTAGGGTCTCTGTTTTGGAGGCACGGCGGCGTGGGCTGTCCATGGACGCAGCCGACGATGTAGCGCAGGACACATGCCTTGACCTGTGGACCGCTCTGATAGCGGAGAAGCCCATACGCTCAGTTGGTGCGTGGGCGCGGACAGCCGCCGGACGACGTATCGTGGACGATCACCGGAGGACATCAGCGTCCAAGCGCGGCGGCGGCCTGCTCGAATCACTCGAAGCACACCTGGAAAACCCCACTTTACGACAAACGTATTAGAGGGATAGCAACCGGTTCCCCATAGCCGCAGGCGCGATCGCCTAATCTGGTGACCCCTGCGGCCCCTCATTACTTCGGAGTCTATATGCACACCATCGTCATCGCCGTCATTCTTCTCGCCGCGTTTGCCCTGCTCACATATGTCATGCACCGATTCGTCTTCGTCCGGCTGCTCCCGGCTTATACCGAAGTGTCGAAACGGTCGTTGCTGACGTGAAGACCGATGCAATCAACGAAGTCGAGAAGACCTAGTCATGCAGGACAAAGTGACGAACGAGCGACTTGATGATGTGATCGCCAACTACCACGGAAGCATCCGAGCTATAGCCCTCGAACTCAAAGCCAGCCGCGAGAAAGAACACCCTTCGGCATCCACTTCACTTCTGGTGGAGGGATTCAAAAAGGAAGTAGAGAAGGTCTGATGATCGAACGATTCCTCAAAACCATACTCGATGTTCCGGAACATCTGATCGCTCTGGCTCTGGTCGCCGCTGGATCGTGCATCGCGCTCACTCATCTGCCTCATGCGTTTGAAGTCGGATCTGCATTGACCAGCTCCGGACTGGCCATGTATCGCGGTGTTAAGCAGTAACAAAATTGAATTCGGTCAGCCCCGAGCTTGGTCGGGCTAGTCTCTGATGGCCCTTACGGGACGGAGATATCGTGGGTTGGAATTGCCCGCACACATCCTCATCGCACCCTGAGCCTCCATCTTCCAACCCATCGCCAATACGGTCATTCTTGGCGAATGCCTGGATGAGATGAGCAAACTGCCAGATGGTATCGTCGATTGTGTTTTAACCGATCTACCGTATGCCACCACGCGGAAATAGTGGGACATGCTGATTCCGATGGATCAGCTCTGGGCTGCATGGACGCGGATATGCAAGCCGGGTGCTCCGATCATTCTGTTTACACAGCAGCCTTTCACAACGACTGTTGCAGCCAGCAATCTGAAGCAGCTCCGTACTGAACTCATCTGGGAGAAGCCACAGGGAACGAACTTCCTAAACGCTATCCGCTGAAAGTTCACGAGAACATCCTGATCTTTTGTGATCGGACTCCTGCGTACTACCCGCAGATGACGACTGGTTCAAAGCCGTATATCACCGGTAAGAATGGACGATCCTCGAACTACGGATTCTTCAAAGAGTCGCGCACGGAGAATCAAGGCACTCGATGCCCACGCTCTGTTCTCAAGTTCACTTCTGATCGTGGACTTCATCCAACGCAGAAGCCGGTCGCACTGATCGAGTATTTGATCCGGACCTATACCGAGCCAGATGCGATCATCCTGGACTGCTGTGCTGGATCAGGTAGTACGGCGGTCGCTGCAATCAACACCGGTCGTCAGTACATCGCGATTGAACGTGACGAGATTTACCACGCGCTGGTTGAGAAGAGACTAGCTGATGCCACAAGCAGCGAAGCGCCCTTGCCGCAAAACTGGCTGCCCGAAGCTGTCTGCCACCGGCTACTGTGACGATCATACTGAGTTACGCAAAGCTGCTGATAGATATCGAGGCAATGCGGCAAGTCGTGGCTATGACCATGAATGGTCTGTCTTCCGACTGACCGTACTCCGGCGTGACAACTGGTTGTGCCTGGACTGCCTTGCTGCTGGCCGCGTTACATCAGCTCTCGATGTAGATCACGTCATCCCGCTGTCTCAAGGTGGCGAGCGCCTAGACGCCACCAATTGCCGAAGCCTCTGCCGTGCCTGCCACCGGGCCAAGACCGCCGCTGACCATCGTTGACAAGCAGCCTCAAGTCGATGACCTACCGGGGGTATGGGGGTCGGATTTGTTGACCTCAAGGCCAAAGCTGACCAGCCATCCGTTTGACTTTTATTTACGCGATTTGAAATCTCATTTTTTAGCTATTTTGCCACTGTTTTCAAGGAACGGACTACCATGGCCGGTCGCATTCGTAAGCCAGCCTCAACCCGTGAGCTAGAAGGCAATCCGGGTCACCGACCTATACCCGCTGAGCTCAACTTCGATGCCGCCGGTGAGATTGGTAAGCCGCCCTCATGGCTGGACAAAGAAGCGAAGCGTGAGTATCGACGCATCACCGCCGCGCTCGCCGATCTCGACATGCTCCGCGCCACAGATGTAGGAGTGATGGCCTCATACGCGGTTGCGTTCTCCAGATGGATCGCTGCCGAAAAGAAGATCGCCGTTGAGGGAACAGTCCTCAAAGTAGAAGGCTCCCAGGGACAGATAAAGTTTGTGAAGCACCCGGCCCTCATGGTCAGCTCCGAGGCTCAAAAGCAAATGCTTCGTGCGGGTTCTTTGCTTGGCCTGAATCCCGTTGACCGGTCAAAGATCAGTGCCACGCCGAAGCAACTCGCAAACCCATTCGCCGCCTTAATGGCTGATGATGAGGCCGATCCCGACTAGGACCACGAATGAAAGATCACGCCGCCGTCGCACAAGAATATGCGCGGGCAGTGATCGCCGGTGAGATCCTCGCGTGTCGCTGGATCAAACTGGCGTGCAAACGACACCTCGATGATCTTGAGCGCAGTGCCGCTGATCCTGAGTACGCGTATAAGTTCAGCTCGAATAAAGCCAATAAGATTTGCCGGTTCGCCGAGATGCTTCCGCTCGGTGGGCGCTGGGGCGGCAACGGTAAAACCCTCAAGCTCCAGCCGTGGCAAGCATTCATATTTGCCTGCACCTTCGGATGGCTCCGCCGTAAGGACAACCTTCGCCGGTTCCGTACCGTTTGCCTGTACGTGCCACGCAAGAACGGCAAGAGCTTCATGTCTGCGGTTGTCGGCTTGTACTGCCTGCTCCTTGATGGAGAGCAGCAGGCCGAAGTATATTGCGGCGCGACAACTCATGAGCAGGCGCAGTATGTTTATCGCCCCGCCGCTCAGATAGTCCGTAAGACACCTGGGCTGAAACAGCTCGGCATCAACGTACTCGCCAACGCCCTCGTAGTTCCAGCAACCGAATCAAAGATGATGGCAATCATCGGGCAACCGCCTGATGGATCGTCACCGTCATGCGCTCTGCTAGACGAAGCGCACGAATGGCCAAATGACCATCTGCTGTCCACAATGCAGACAGGCATGGGAGCGAGGCTCCAGCCTCTCACCTGGATCACGACCACAGCCGGATACAACACCGCTGGTCCTGCCAAGCTACTTCAGGATGACCTTCAGGATGTACTGGAGGGAACCAAGATCGATGACGAACTCTTCGGCCTGATCTACGGCCTCGATGCTGGGGATGATTGGAAAGAAGAGTCGGCCATCCACAAGGCCAACCCGAACCTGGGCATAAGTGTTGGCCTCGATTATCTGAAGTCGCAGCAGCAGAAGGCAATCAATACTCCTCGGTTGCAGACCCAGGTAAAGACAAAGCACTTCAATATCTGGTGCGCGTCTGCAGTTGGATGGTTAGACCTGGACCTTTGGGCTAAAGGTGTCGACCGCACCCTCAAGATTGAAGACTTTGTAGGTGAGACGTGCTGGGCTGGCGTTGACCTTGCAAATAAGTGGGATCTCACCGCGTATGTTCTCCTGTTCTGCCGCGAAATTGCGGGCAAGCAGCACTACTATCTCTTCCCGCGCTTCTATCTTCCGGCGTCGTGTATCGATGACCCGACCAATGGTCACTATAAACAGTGGGCAGAGTACGGCTACCTTGAGGCTGTACCGGGCAACATCAACACCCACGACGAGCTACGGGAACAAATATTCGCGGATGCCCAAAAGTTCACTCTGCGAGAGGTTGCACATGACCCACATGGCGCGGCGAAGCTCGTAGCTGACCTGATCGACGGCGGTATTACCTGCATCGAGATCGAGCAGAAGTGGAAGTTTCAATCCGAACCTATGAAGGAGATGGAAGCCCTTGTAAGGGATTCCCGACTTCATCACGACGCCAATCCCTGCATGACGTGGTGCGTTGCGAACACCCTGGCGAAGAACCTCCCAAACGAGGTCATCGTTCCGCGCAGGTCATCGGACGACCGAAAGAAAATCGATGGCGTGATCGCTACCATCATGGCGATTGACCGTGCCACCCGATTAGCTCCCAAGAAGCCCAAAGGCTTCAGCCCCTTCTACGCATAAGACACGGACATCATGGCCCTTAAAGACGTACTAAACAGAACGCTGGGCCGTGGTAACTCGTCTCTCACGACGTTGAATCTATCGGAAACACGCGCCAATCCGCTGGAAAATCCGAGTGTCAGTCCGACCTCGCCGGGTGCATGGGCCATCCTCTCGGGTGATACGCCTACTCCGTCCGGCGAACTCGTAGGACATGCGACCGCACTCCAGGTAGCGTCTGTTTACACATGCATCAAGGTCATCAGCGAAGCCGTTGCACCGTTGCCATTCCGAGTATTCGAGCGAATGGAAAATGGTCGCAAAGAGGCCATTGACAACCCCATTTGGTATCTCCTGATGGTTGCTCCGAATCCGGAGATGACAGCGTACACATTTAAGGAAACACTCACCGCTGGTTTAATGACCACGGGCAACTGTTACGCCGAAATTAGACGCAACCCCAGCAAGCAGCCCGCTGCGCTGTATGTACTTCATCCGCTGTTGACCTCAGCGATGCGTGACGAAAGCGGGAAACTCTATTACACGACTCGCGACGGCATGAAGGCGGGCGAGACCCGCCGCATCGAAGCCTCTGACATCCTGCACGTGAAGCTCTATAGTCTCGACGGCATAACCGGAATGTCACCTATAACGCAGGCTAGAAACATGATTGGCCTGGACATCGCAGCCAACAAATTCGGCAGCCGATTCTTCGGTAATGGCTCCCGTCCCGGTGGCGTGATGTCGACTAAAAGCGACATCGACGACCCGACACGGCAAGAGATTAAGGAATCGTTCGAACGCGGCAATAGCGGTGAGAATCAGGGCCGGACAGCCTTTTTATACGGTGACTGGACCTACACCCAATTGGGAATCTCACCAGAAGAGAGTCAATTCCTCGGCACTCAAAATTATACCCGGTCATCCATCTGCGCTCTGTATCAAGTCCCTCCCCACATGGCCGGTGACCTTTCCCGATTGAGTAACGCTAACGCAGAGCAAGCATCACTCACGTTCGTATCGAATGCGCTCACTCCAATCACGAGTCAGTTTGAGAACGAGATGCTCGTCAAGCTGTTCCCGTCTACGGGCCGTAACGCAAACCGGTTCTTTGTTGAGGCTGACTATCGCCAGCGACTCAAGGGTGACTTTAAGTCAACGCTCGACGCTCTGTCCTCCGCACGTCAATGGGGGTATATGAGCGCGAACGAGGCTCGCAAAAGCATTGGTCTGAACCCAATCGGCCCAGAAGGTGATGTTTATCTCGCCGCCGTAAATATGGTCAACGCGGAAAAGTTACTCGATCCGACCTATAACGGCCAGCCCACCGGTACTGCCACAAGCAAGTCCAAGTCGGACCCGACAGGGACGGCAAATGATGGTGATTCGAATGAAGACTAACAGGGAAATACGCTCCCTCAAGATTCAAGAACTACGTGTAGTAACTAGTGATGACGGCGTCCGCAAGGTTACCGGCTACGCGGCCCTTTTCAATAGCCGCTCTGTCGACTTTGGGGGCTGGTACGAAATCATCTCTCCCTCAGCCTTTACCGCGACTCTCGCCGATAGCCCAGACGTACTTGCCCTCCGGGATCACGATCCTTCGATCCTGCTGGGCCGGACGCTATCCGGCACGCTTACGCTTAGTGTCGATTCGGTCGGACTGAAGTTTGACCTCACGCTTCCAGACACGACTCAGGCGGCTGATCTAGCAGAGTCTATGAGCCGGAAGGATATCGACTCTTGCTCCTTCGGCTTCACCACGGACAACGATGTGTGGACTGAAGACGGAGAAGGTAACACCGTTCGCACGCTGATCGCGGTAACTCTGTACGAGATCAGCATCGTCAGCTTCCCCGCGTACCCGGACACATCGGCTTCGCTGCGCTCTTGCCCGGTAGAAGTACGATCTCGCATCGAAGCTCCGGTGCTCGTACCGGTAGCCACAGATGAAGGCCTCGACCTGAATCTTCGCATTGCATTGGCTCAGCGCGTCTCGCGCTAAACGTCCCTAAACCTTCCCTCTAACTCCCTCGGCCATCTGCCGAGCGACCACCTTTGCCTCATAGGAAACAGCCACATGCCGACTCTCCTCCAGCTCCGCGATGCGCGGAACAAAGCCCTCACGGATGCACAGACCATCATGGTATCCGCCGACAACAAGCCTACCGCCGAGCAGCGCACCTCCGTCGAGGCCATGATCGCCGATGCGGACCGCATCGAGGGCGACATCGCAGTCGCCGAGCGTCTGGAGAAGTTCGACGCCGAGCAGCGCTCCTTCGTCCCTCCGCCTCGTGGTGGTGTGTCGGTTGATGAGCGTGCCGATGGGGAGCGCCGTGCCTTTGGTCAGTTCCTCCGGAGTGGTGGTCGCATGGAGGCCGTATCGTCCGATCTTCGTTCGTACCTCCAGCCCGCAGAAACCCGCGACATGACCTCCACCGGTGCCGCTGGTGCCGTCATCCCGCAGGCTTTCTCTCGCGTGCTGGTCGAAGCCCAGGCCGCATGGGGCGACCTTCTCAATATCGTCAACGTGGTCCCGAGTGACACTGGCGCACCTACCAAGATTCCCGTCAGCAATGACCTTGCCAACGCGCTGTACGAGGTCGGTGATGAGACTGTGCCGACCCAGGGCGCTGATCCCTTGCTCAGCTCAGTCATGCTGTCGACGTCACTGCTGACCGGAAAGCCCGTCATCGTGCCTCTGGCAACGATGCAGGATTCTGCGTTCGACCCTGAGACGTGGCTCCGCAACCAGTTCAGCAGGCGTTATTTCCGGGGGCTATCGCAGCTCATCGTGACCGGTTCGACATCCGGAAACATCGCCTCGATCCTCGGCCTCGCATCTGGCGCACAGGTGGCGGCTGTACCGGGTAGCGGCGACGCCGATCAGCACGAGATCAAGTACAACGACCTTGTGTCGCTGTATGGGGCGCTCGATCCCGCCTACGAGCAGTCCGCAGTGATGGCAATGAACTCCACCACGCGAGCCTACCTCCTCGGCATCACCAACACACTCGGCGACCCGATCCTCCAAAAGGATGTGCTGGGCAACCCGTTCAGCACGATTTTTGGCCGTCCGATCAAGCTCGTCCAGGCGCTGCCGAATCGCGGCACCGGGAAGCTGCCGATTCTGTTCGGTGACTTCTCACAGGGCTACACGCTCAAGACTGTCAACCCCGGTCTCCAGATCGTTCGCGCAAACGAGCGTTACATCGACCAGTGGTCCACCGGCTTTTTCTATGCGGTCCGTGCAGGTGGTGTCCTTACCGACGCGGGTTCCCACCCCATCGTTGGTCTCAAGACCCTGTAACCAGAAGAGGGAACGGGTTCTTAGCCCGTTCCCTCGAAAGGCTCTCATGACCGTTACATTTCTCCGCACCGTCGACAACTACCGATCGGGCTCCAGCTCCGAAGTAAGTCAGTCTCTCGGTCGCGGCCTCATCAGGCTTGGCCATGCCTACGAAACTTCGACGGTGAATACTTCCTCGTCAGTGTTCCCGGCTGAGACGGCCACACGTTTCGCTCCCAAGCCCGCGCAACGCAGAAAGAAGTAGGCAGGCCGCATGTCCATCGGACTCAAACTCGTGACGCCGCCGACGGTTGAGCCGGTCACCCTGGCCCTGGCGAAATCTCATCTGTGTGTCGACTTTCCAGAGGACGATCTACTGATAGCCGCTTACATCACAGGGGCCCGTCAGTTCTGTGAGAGGTACACGCATCGCGTGTTTTTTAGTCAGACCTGGCAGCTCAGTCTCGATCACTTCCCGATGTACGGCTGTGACTCTTCGTCGATGCAGCCGTCGACCGGACGGAACTGGCCTTACTGGGGTGCTCTCTGGGACGGTTTGATAATTCGCCTGCCCCGGCCTACATGTGTCTCGGTCACCTCGATCACATTCACCGATCAGTCCGGCAATCCGCAGACGCTTGCCCCGGCCAGCTACACCGTCGACGTCAACAGCGAACCGGCCCGCATTGTTCCCGCACCGACTACCTTCTGGCCATACACGCAATCGTACCTACCGGGATCGGTGAATATCAAATATGTCGCGGGTAGTTATGGCGACGGCACGGTGGTCAATACCTGTCCTCAGACGGTCGTCATTGCAATCCTCTTGATGGTTGGTCACCTTTACACGAACAGAGAAACGGTTAGCGAGCTGTCTCTGAAAGAGATCCCGCTTGGCGTCAAATCCCTGCTCGATACCGTCCGGTTCGACACCTTCACCTATGAGACGGGCTACTAGATGAACGCTGGCAAACTAAACCGCCGCATCCAAATACAGTCCCAGACCACAGCACAAGACTCTTTTGGACAACCGGTGCAGTCTTGGTCGACAGCCTACTCTTGCCGGGCATCCATCGACATTCAGCAGTCGCAACTCCTCTACTCGACTGCTGAGTTCATGAGTAAGGTCACCACTCGTATTTCACTAAGATGGACGTCCAGCGTCATCATCTCCGCTGCCATGCGTGTCGTTTACACAGAGCCTACTACCGGCGTTGTTCACACATACGAAATCATCGCGCCTCTGAACACCAAAGCTGCTAACCGCGAGCTGGTCTTGCTATGTTATGAGCTTTCGGTGAAGGAGTAATCGTGATCGAACTATCCTTCGCCGCTGCCCTCCAGGCATCATCAGCCGTCACAGCGATCACCGGACCACGCATCTACCCGTTGGTTCTTCCCAACGATGTCACATTGCCTGCCATCCACTACTCATTCGTAGGCGGATCGGCTAGTCCGACACTTACCACGACAGGCACCCAGAAGTATCGGGTTGAAGTGAACTGCTGGGGCGCAACCTACTCCGATGCGGTAATGCTTCGAGCCGCTGTCATCAAGGCGCTCAACGGGTATCTGGATGGGACGATGTCCATCCAGTTCCTGATGCCGCGTGATCTCTTCGATCACGAGTTGCTGCAATACCGCGCCGCCGCAGAGTTCTACATCCACTTCACCCCATAAGAATCCGCACCACCAGGAGCAACACACATGCCACAGCCAGCAGGAGCATCCCTCGCGCAAGCGGTGGGAACAGGCAGCATCATTTCGATCGGTGGAGTCACCGGTTCCACAGGCACCGAGACCTTCATCCCCATTGGTGAGATCAGCGATGGCAAGTTCACAGGCCGCAAGCGTGCGGTCACACCGACAACCAGCTTCGCTTCGCTTGGCATCGCCCGCAAGCTGGGAACTATCCTGGACTTCGGTCAGTTCACTTGCACCGTCCTTCGTGTCGGCAATGATGCAGGCCAGACCGCACTCATCGCCGCGAACCTCGCCGGTGGTAGCTACGATTTCGAGGTGCAGCTCCCGATCAATCCGAAGATCGGTCAGACGGTCGCAGGCGATGTGGTCACTCTCTCTGGAATCGTGACTGAGGCAGGGGACTTCGACCTGTCGCTCACCAAGGCCAGCGAGTACACGTTCACCGTGGACATCGACGGCTCTTACACCGTCACCGCCGGTAGCTAGTCAATCATGGCCATCCGCCTAACGGGTGGCCTCTATTCTGGGTAGCGAGTCGCCCTCGCTCTACTTGTAACTCCCACACATAAGGACATCCACCCATGGCCAAAGTAGCCAAGAATCCCGCTGTCGATCCCACTCTGCCGAAGGTAGAGCTGAAGCTCGGCGGACAGACGTACTTCCTCTGTTTCACCTTCGCCGGTCTCGCTCTGGCTGAGGCCAAGCTCCGCGCCCAGGGTATCGCGGCGAACCTGCTCCATGCTCTCGACCTCTCATCCCTCGATGCGAGTACCGTTGCGCCTCTGCTGTTCGGAGCGATGGTCACGCATGACCCGAAGATCACCTTCGATCAGGTGTCGGCGCTCGTCACACTCCGCAATGTCCCTGCGATCCTTCAGGCCATCACAAGCGCGTATGAGCAGTCGTTGGCCGAACCGACTGAGGAATCGAAGTCTGTCCCTTTGGACGAAACGCCGGAGTAGCTCCTACCCCGGCGCAGCTCTGGACCTCGATATGGTCCTGCGCTCGATATGACCTTCATCTCTCCGACGAGGACTTCTGGGCACTGACTCCCCGGTTGTTCGATGCTCTGTTAAAACGGCATCGCTATCACACCGAATCGAACGAGTTTCTGTTCGCCCAGGTAACGAGCTGGGTAGCGAACACGGGCTTCCGCTCAACGGAGAAGCCGACTACTCCGCGTGACTTCATGCCAAGTGAATGGCGTCGTGCCAAACCAGAAGCATCCTCCAAACCCAAACGCATGACCCGCAAACGTCGCGCTGAAGTGGCTGACGCTCTCCGCATGATCTTTCCCACGAGGTAGTTCCGCATGGCTGATGGACTTAGTTTTGAGATCGAAGGCCTCGCGGATCTCAAGGCAACGTTCGAGTCGTTAGCTACCAAGGAAGCGGACCGATGCGTACTGAAAGCACTGAAAGCCGGGGCCGTCATCGAGCAAGCTGCTATCACGGAACGGGCTCCTATTAAGGACACCACCGGCGGTCTGCTGCCTGATGGTGCCTTGAAGAGCGACATCGTCATCACTACGCGCCGTGACTCCCAAGGGAAGCCCTATGTCACTGTTGCTCCGGGTAAATACACGCGGCATGTAGCGCAATGGGTTGAGTACGGGCATCGGCTCATACGTGGTGGCTACTCAAAGCTGCTCAAGTCGGGAAAGACACGCGGCCCCGGTACACAGCTAGGCACTGTCGAAGAACATCCCTTCATCCGCCCCGGCTACGAAGAATCCCGCGAAGCCGTAGCCGCTGCCATCTCCACCACGTTGATTGAAGAGATCCGAAAGTCCGCTGCGAAAGGTGGCAAGTAAATGAGCACCGCCGCCGGTTCCGTCACAGTTGTCCTCAGCGCGAATACCACCAACTTCAGCGCGGCTTTGACTGAGGCGCAACGGAAGATCGATGCTCTCGCAGGTAAGTCCAGGGCCGCTGGTCATGGGACGGTTAGCTCCATGCAGGCAGCTTCTGCCTCTATCCGCTTAATGGAGAATCCGCTCGGGAATAATATCAGGGCAATTGAGAGATTGATCTCGCAGAGCAAGTTTCTCTCTGGCGTCCTGAAGGCTGCGTTCCCTATCGTGGGAGCCATCGCCATCGGGGCCATGGTCGCCAAGCTCGGGTCTGAAGTTGGCGCGTTCATCACCAAAGTCAACCAGATGCCAGCCGCTATCACCAAGGGCTTCGCATCGTTGGACCTTGCTGCGACGACATCCGTCGATGAACTCCAGCTTACCAACGATGCACTCCAGAACAGTATCAACAAGCTGCAAGGCAAGCCTCAGAACAACCTCAAGATCGTCTTCGACGATGCCAAGATTGCAGCCGACAAGCTGGCAACGTCCATTGAAGGTGATAACGACAAGCTAAACGAGCTTCTGTCCAAGGATCACCTCTCCGCATGGGCTTTCCTGCTCGGCAAGGCTGGTACGGCTGACCGCGAAGGCACGGTCAAGTACTACGGGAACCAGCAGGACGAGGCCGGATATCGCTATCAGCAGGCTATCCATAATCACGATGATGCTGGGGCTGCAAAGGCTCTTCAGGATCTGCACAACTCGCAGAACTCCGAGCTAAAGAATGTTCAGAGCGACCTTACTAAGCGTCAGAGCGTCACGGAAGGTCCGAACAACGACGCCAACATGGCAATCGACCGTGGTGTTGCGACCAACATCCTTGCCGAGCAGAACCGCGAGGAAGCCCAACTCACGAATGCTGACCTCACGGCGAAGAACAAGAAGCTAGAAGCTGCTAAGGCCGCAAGTGCCGCGTTCAAGGAAGCACAGAAGAAAGCCGCTGAAGAGCAGATGCAACAGTGGGAGTCCGATAACTCGGACTGGAAAGCCCTTCAGGACCGCTCACTCCTCGATAATGCTGCCTGGTGGAAAGCTAAACTCTCGACTCTGAGCACCGGGGCGTTGAACTACCGGAATGTGAACAAGAGGATCAATGCCGACATCATCGCGGACAACCGCGAGTTTGCGGCGATGATCGCCAAGTACACGACCGAGTATCAGGCCGACTTCCAGAAGTCTTCCGGTCTGACTGCCTCTGACGATGATGGCCTGAAGGTCCAAGGTAAGTCGGCAGTCGACTACATCCAATCCCTACGCGCTTCCATCGACCTGAACAAGCAGAACGCAGATGCTATTGCGGAATCATCTATCGCGATGGCTGTAGCGACGGGCCAGATGACGCGACTCGACGCGGCCCAGGCGATGGCAGCGGTCCACACGCATGATTACGCGGCGGCGCTACAAGCCCTCAAGGATCAGCGGGACAGCATCAGTACGTCTCATGAACAATCCACTTGGACGGAACGCCGCTCTCCAGGACAATGCCAATCGCACCATTGCTCTGAATACAACTCGTAGCATCCAGGTTGCACAAGATAGTTACGCGACGAATCCCGTCAGTTCGTCGGCATCAGTTGGATTCACGGACGCGCTGAATGACTTCGTGATGTCTACGCGAGACGCTGCGTCGCAGATGCGTGAGATCACCACCTCGACTCTGAGCACGTTGAACTCGGAGTTCGTCAAAGGCATCTCCGGTCAGCGCACCAGCTTCGGAGATGCAGGCGCATCGATCTTCCGCAATGTCGCCGGTGCCGGTATCCAGAAGGCCGAAGGTTCCATCCTCGGTGCTATGGGATTCGGCGGAGGCAAGTTAGGCACCAAAGCTAACCCGATGTACACCATCGCAGCCGATGCTAAGGATGCGGCCAGCGCTGCTGGTGGTTTCCTTAGCAAGTTCTTCGGTGGTGGCTCAAAAGGCCCAGGCTCGTCAGGTCTCAGCTCTGTCCTCGGGTCTGCCGCCGATGCTTCCATGACGGACCAATCCAACGGTGGAATCTCCACTATAGGTTCCGACCTAACGAGCCTGATTCCGTTCATCCCCGGATTCGCCGGTGGTGGCGCTGTCTCTCCCGGAACTCTAGCCCTAGTAGGAGAAAACGGTCCGGAACTCGCGTTCTTCGGCTCCGGCGCTCATATCACCCCTAATCATCAGCTATCCAGCGTCATCGGCTCGACGGGTGGCGACACCCATACGTGGAACATTGACGCGCGTGGATCGACCGATCCGGCGCAGACCAAAGCACTGGTACAGCAAGGCATTATGCAGGCCGCTCCTCACATCGCAGCCGCCTCGCAACGGAAGTCGACGGAAACCAATCGCCGTACTCCCTCCACACGCCGCTAAACACAACAGCTCATAGGAACACTCATGCCCACTGGATACACCATAGTGTCCGGGTCCGCTTTAAAGGACTCGACGGACACTCTCGTCACAAACGCCACCATCAGCTTCCAGCCAGTCAGCAACACTGGAGTACCAATCGCGTTCATGGCGGGCGGTGGTGGTCAAACCATCTTCAAGGCGGTGTCTGCGCCGGTGACAGCTGGTGTATTCACCATCCAGCTTGCCGACACGACGCTCACAACCCCCGTCCACATCGGCTATGCCGTGACGGTCACTGACAACCTGACTGGTGACCAGTTGCTTGGCCCTGGCTATGGGTGCATCCAGCCGTTTGGCGCGGCGTGGAACTTCGACACCTATGTCCCAAACCTTCCCGCACAGACAACCATACAGCTCGGACCCAACGGCCTCAGTGCGTATCAAATAGCTATCGCCAATGGTTTCTCTGGAACGCAGGCCCAATGGCTTTCATCGCTTGTAGGGCCCAGCCTTTCGATTGATGTGGTTACATCCGGTAGCACTGGATCTCCCCAGACACTCGTGTTCGCACACAACCTTGGGACGTTCAATCCTGACTGCACTTGGCAACTAGCATCGGGGCCAGTGCCCGATTGCAACCCGCCGATCTTTGCGGATGCCAACACTGTTACGATCGTCTGCCGAACTTCGGGATCAAGGATACGGGGCAACTTTGTTTACATGCCTTCGTCTAGCGTCATCGCGACCCAGCCTCTTTATGACTGGGAGTCCAACGAGCTTACGGGAACCGTGTTCGCCAACTCCGGGATCGGTCCAAGTAACGATGCCACCCATACAGCAGTGTCCGTTGGGAGCAGTACGACCTCTGGGTTTACCGGCTTCACTGGGTATACCGGCGGGATGGCCTTCTATGACCCCACGCACGGTAATTCCTCGTCAGTAACGGTTCAGCCAAACGTGTTTGCACCTAATAGAGCGTTCACGCTTTCGTTCTTTTGCTCTCTCCTCAATCTCGGAACCATCCTGGCAGACTCGCTCAACTTTACTACTGGTGGCCATGCCGGAGTTTTCATCGGGTTTGTCGGTAGCGTGACTGCTCCTCAACTCAAGTTCAGTCTTGTCGAAACAACTGGTGCCCGTGGAATCATTGTTCCGAGTGTGGTCATGTCGGTATCGACAACCGCTGCCGTGCACTATGCCGTCTCTTACGATGGAAGCGGCCATGCGTCGGGTGTGAAGTTTTATTGCAATGGCGTCCCGGTGGCTCAGAGCTTCGTAAATGCTGACAGCCTGCTCACAACCGATACCACGGCCAACAGCGGGAATCCTATTTGGATAGGTCGACAGCCTGACAACTCCAATCCGATGACGGGTATTATCTGCCGCGTCAAGCTGTATGCCTTCCAACCCACCGATGCATTTATCGCCGCCCTTCACGCGGCTGGAGCCTAATCATGCCGATTACTCAAATATTTCCGGGTGGAATCGGGGTCACTGTTCCGCAGTTTCTTCCGTTTAGTCCTAACGTTGTCGTGGCCTCACGGATTCCCGGCGTGGTGCTTGATTGCGATCTCGGTACTGGCGCAAAGATCGGTGGTGGCGTAGCTACGGACAACTCAGACGCGTTCATTGCTGTAACATCCGTTCCCGGCAATGTGCTGTTGATGGATGGTCCAAGCCTTATTAGTAAATGCCTACTACTTCCAGCGGCGGGCGGCGGTGGAGGTATCGTCGGCATCGGCACGATTGCCTCCGGGTTCTTCCTGAAGAGCGGGTCGAATTGCGACATGATCCACAACGGGGCCGTTGGTGCGAACATTCCGTCCGACCCTGGTGGCGGAGTCGGGAGCATTGGTCGCGGCTCTGGCGTCATCCTCAAGAATTTCATGCTCAATGGCAATGGTCCTAATGTGACCAAGATCCCCGCCGCAGACACGTTCAATATGGGCATCAACCTCATGGACATGGAAGACATCGTCATTGAGGATGTCGATATCTACGACTGTGTGAGCTACGGCATCAGACTCTCAAACTGCGGAACCGTGAGTGTTCGTAACTACAACGTCATATCTCCAAGCCGTGCCATCAACACAGACGGCCTCCATATGAACGGTGGATGCAACGATGTCGATTGGAACGGGGGCTATGCCGATGTGGGGGATGATCCATGGGCGGTAAATCCTCCGGAAGGTCGCGGTGGGGACTGTTTCAACATCACCATTCGGAACATCATTCTTGGCAACTGTTTCTCGGCTGGACGTATCTACACCACTATCAATGGCACTACTAATTTCACTGTCTCTGATGTCTTGATTGACAACGTGAGGGGCACCACCTTCAATACAGGGTTTGTGCTTGGTTTGGCTGGTGCGGGCACGGACTATGCTGGAAACGTTGAGGGTATCACCAATGTTAGGTATACGAATTGCACAATAAACTGCACGGCAAGCACGGGCGGGACCGCTCCGGGCTTCTGCACGCAATCAACCAACTTGGGCCACGTAGAGTTCCGTAATTGCATCTGGGACTCGCCAGTGGTAGCTGCATCATGGATAGGATCGGCGGGGCCGTTTTCTGCCACGCATATCGGCTTCCACAACTGCAAGGTTCGCCGCACGACTGCGGGTCACGCCGACGTATCCTTCCTCGCCGGTCCGGGAACAGTGTCGAATCTTGTCATCGATGTATGTGCGGTTGAAGACGTTCCGGGGACTGCCTTCGCTCCGATCACTCAGTTTTCAACCAAGGGTGATTATCTCGAGCACGTCGTCATCAATGGACTGGACGGCACAAAAATCACCGCGTTCGATACCCATCTCAGTGCGGCAAATGGGGTCATCTCCGGCCCCGGTGTGCTTACATCGGGTCTGCAATTCGCGGATGCATTTGTTGCATCCGGAACACCGTACTTGTCGTCCACGAGCAGCGGAGCCCTGTCGATCAATCTTGCAGGCACAACAAGGCGTATCAACGTGACTTAGGCATAGCTCTTCGTCTCATCCCGCCTCTCTGACTCTTCCTTTCAACCTGTAGGAACCCCGCACATCATGTCCATCATCGGCACAACCCCTAACGGGGTTCCTATTATCGCGTGTCCATCGTCCGGTCATCTCGCCGCAATCGAGGTAACGATGACGGATGCTGTCTCTATCGTCTCTTCTCCATTCTCCGGGCAGACACAGGCGCAGCAATGGCCGGGTGCGGATGCGTGGAGTGGAATGCTGACATTGCCACCGCTCAACCAGGATGAAGCGGACATCTGGACATCGTTCCTGGCTGAGTTGCGGGGTATGGCGAATGCCTTCTCTATGGGCGATCCGATGAAGCGTAATCCCAAAGGAAACGCTGTCGGACTGCCAGTGGTCGACATGACCACGGCGGGCACCAACATCGCGGGAGCGCAGACTCTCTATACGCGAGGCTGGACTCATAGCTCATTCGGCCTATTGCTTACGGGTGACTACCTACAAGTCGGCAACCGTCTGCACAAGGTTCTTGACCGCATCAACTCGGACGCCACAGGTAAGGCACAGATTCCCATTTGGCCTTCGTTGCGGGAACTTCCTACCGATGGTGAAGCCATCATCCTCAACAATCCCAAAGGACTGTTCCGTCTGGCTCAGAACAAGCGAACCTGGAGTTCCTCGGCTGATCTGACCACTCACATCTCCTTCCCGATTCAGGAATTCCGATGAGCCGCAATCTAGACCCGACATTCGCCGAAACCTTGAACGCGGGGATTGTCATGCCCGCCATCCTCGTCATGTTGACTTTCAAGTCGAGTACGGCTTACTGCTGGTCCGGAATCGGCACGCTTGTATGGGATGCGCAGTCGTTCCTCGGTGTCGGCTCTCTCGGCAAGTTGGGTGCAATTACCGAAGGCATCGATGTCAAGGCCGATGGAACGACACTCACGCTCTCGGGCATTGACCCGGTCTTCAAGGCCTCGGCTCTGACCGATATCAAGCTGGGCGCACCGGCGAAGGTCTGGTACGGGCACATGCTGAATGGCGTGTTGATCGGCGCTCCTTATCTCATCTTCTCTGGGCAGGTCGACAAACCTTCCTTCTCCATTGGCGGCGATACCGTGTCAATCACACTCGCGCTCGAAAACAAACTTATCAATCACGCACGGGCGAGCAATCGTCGGTACACGTCGGCAGACCAGAGAATCGCTTATCCGACCGATACAGGCTTTGCTGGGGTGGAAGCGCTTTCGGATCAGGCCTTGATGTGGGGATAAGCTGACTCCTCTCTTTCTGCGCTAGCCACCTTCACAACTGACTGGACCACTCTCATGTCTCTCCAAAAAATAGAGCATTGGCAAACTCGCGCCTTTGACGAGTACCTGCGGACCAATGCTCACGCTCCCTTCGCCTGGGGCACGAACGACTGTTGCTTGTTTCCGGCAAACGTCATTCTCGCCAACACTGGCGTAGACATCGCTTCCGACTTCCGGGGCAAGTACACCGATGAAGCGTCAGCCTTTGCGCTTATCAAGTCCGTGACGGGTGGCTCGACCGTCGCTGATGCTGCGGCCTATTGTGCGACCAAGCATGGACTGGTCGAGCACACCTTTCCCCTCATGGCGAAGCGCGGTGACCTCGTCGCCATGAAGAACGGTGACACCCTCATCTGCGGCGTCGTGCATTTGAACGGTCGGCACGTTGTCACCGTCTCCGAGTCGGGCTTGCGCCGACTTCCCATCACCAGCGTTACGAGAGCGTGGTCTGTATGAGCAAGGCGATAGAAGGGGCCGCGATGCTCGCGGGTGCTGTCGGGATGGGTGTCGCTGTCTATTTTGACCCGGCTCTCCTCGCATCGCCCGCATTCGACAAACTCTGGGCGTCACTCGCCATTGGCGGGATCTCCATGGAAGCGGGTGCAATCGCCAACTCGCTGACGAGTAATCGTGGAATGGCGATCACCACGCGGTCAGCGGCTGCGAACAGACAAATCATCTACGGACAGCGTCGAGTCGGTGGAGTTGAAATCTGGCGCTCTACCACTGGATCGAGTAAGTCGAACTTCAATTACGTGATCGTGCTTGCAGGTCACCCGTGCGACTCCATCGTCAATCTCTATCTCGACGGGCGGCAAGTCTTCTGGCAGGTTGGAAGCGTCGGAAACACCACCCGCAACGGGCATAATTTCGGCGGATCGTCGAATGCCAACTCCTACACCGGCCCGAGCGGGCAATATAACTTCGGCCCTTCCGCCGTCTACTGCGAGGCTCGCTACGGCGATCAGGTAGAAGGCGATGTCATCGGCGGGCTTACCGCCAATGATCCTAACTGGGCAGCGACTGCGGATGGTTCTCCCTGGGTTGGGGGATGCACCTACGTCTATTTGAAGGTTGAATTCAACTCTAACGACTTCGTCAACGAGCCCGAGATCCGGTTCACGGTCAATGGGAAGAACAACATCTTCGATCCGCGCACTGGGACAACCGGATTCACCACGAATTGGGCGCTGATATGTGCCGATGTCATCACCGACCCGGTGTTCGGACTGGGCGACAATACGGTCAACCAGGCGCAGCTCATTGCTGCGGCGAACGTCTGCGATGAGCAGGTAGCGCTGGGCATAGCGCCGGGGAATCTCACAGAGGCTCGTTATACGACGAACTATAACTATGACACCTCCGTCACTCCAGGAAACGCGCTCGCAGCGATGATGGACGGTGCCGCCGGTCGCCTGTCTCGTATCGGTGGCGAATGGTTCATCTTTCCTGCTTACTGGCAGGGACCTAGCTTCACCTTTGATGAGAATGCACTCACCGGGACGATGCAGTGGGAGTCGTACAGGTCATTTTCCGACCTTATCAATGTTGTAACTGGCACGTATATTGCTCCGAACTACCCGTACAACATCACCGGCAATCTCTACTACGCTAATGGCTTCTATAACGGAGCGATCCAGAACAACTTTCCGTTCGCATTCCAGCCGACAAACTTTCCTCAGTATGCGGTGGACACCTTGCATGGCTATGCCAGCAATGTCTATTTGGATGAGGATGGCGGTCAGGTACTTCCCAAAGAGATCTCGCTATCGACTGTGCTAAGCGTTTCTCAGGCTCAAAGAGTCGCCAAGATCCTGCTTGAGCGTAATCGCCAGCAGGGAAGCGGAACCTTCCCCATGTCGCTCGCGGCCTTCGCAATGCAGCCCTGCGATGTCATGCAGTTCAACTTCGCTGAGAACGGTTGGGTCAACAAATACCTGGAGATCGTCGGAGTTACCTTTGCGATCTCCGAGTCCCAAGATAGCGGAGCCCAATTCGTGGGCTGCCAAATGCTTGTTGGGGAAACGTCGTCATCGGTCTACGAGTGGGCTACTACCGAAGAACTAAGCGTATACAGCCTGCCGGCAGCTGCTTAGTTTCAGAACTACATCTTCTCCCCATCACTACAAAGGACCACGCATGTCAGACAGCACCCAGGATCTCATCCTGGAGGAGCTTCAACTCCTCCGCAGAGACTTCAGCGATTTCAGTCGCGATACAGCGGGGCGAGTTTCGTCCCTTGAAACGGATGTCCGGTCCCTGGTTGGGAACGGGCAACCAGGCCGTGTGGCTTTGCTGGAGAGAGCGGTCTCAAAGCTCTCTCAGTGGCGTTGGTGGCTGGTCGGATGTGCGGCGGGGAGCAGTGGCGTGATCTCAGCGATTGCGTGGGTGATTGTGGCATCGAGGAAGCAATGATAAACATGACTATCAGTGATACAGGAATCAAACTCATAGAGAGCTTCGAGGGCCTGCGTCTCACCGCGTATCAAGATGTCAAAGGCATTTGGACGATCGGCTATGGGCACACCGGAAAAGACGTCCATCCAGGCCTGACCATCACCGAGGCTGAGGCCGACAACCTCATGCGCCTGGATCTCAGGATTGCGGAAGCAGGTGTGAACCATCTAGTGACGTATCCGGTTACGCAGACTGAGTTCGATGCGCTCGGGTCGTTCGCGTTCAATGTCGGAGTAGGTTCCCTGGCATCGTCAACTCTGCTGAAAGATGTCAATCGAGGCGATGTGACCGACGCAGAGCAGCAGTTCCTACGTTGGGATCACGCGGGGAATGTAGAAGTTGAGGGACTACGTAAACGAAGAATGGCGGAAGCGGCTATGTTCGCCGGAACAGTGGCGGAGTAAGCAAAACACCGCAGAGAATAAAAAGCACGCGACCCCAGTTGTCTTCATCATCGGATGAGGATGGCTGGGGTCCTTTTGCGTTCACATAACAAGGGTTAACGCCCGGTGGATGTTCTCGGACATGTTTATACCTTGATTAACTTTGAAGGTTACCTCACACCCGCTATTTTCCTCAGTTGACTCACCTCAAGGTGCCAGCTAGTATCCATCTGATCCTTCCAGCCAAGTAGCTCTGTTGTCCCTTTGGAGTCCTATGCGTCTTCTTTACTCTGTTATCTGCCTTGCTTTGCCTTTTTCCACCGTAGCCACGTTCGTTGGCCAGACTCCCAGTCCATCGGTCTTTCTGGCGCAAGCACAAACCGCCACATTAGCTGGAAAGTCCTTTCACACATTAAAGCTGAGTGGGACGGCAGAATGGACCGCAGGGTCTCAGCAGGAGACCGGGAACGCGGAGCTGGAAGCGAATGCCGACGGCTCGACAAGCGTTCAACTCAACCTCAGCAAAGCCACTCGGACAGAGACGCAAGCGAAGACCGATTCCGAGAAAACATGTCAATGGACAGATGCTGCTGGTACTGTCCATGACGTCCTGGGGCCGAATTGCTTCGTTTCTATACCGTGGTTTGCCCCCATTCTCTTCACTCAGGCTTCCTCCCAACTACCAGCGTTGCTCACAACTGCGGACGACGGAGCCGTGACAAAAGATGGTACTGCGCTTCATCAGGTCAGCTACAAGCTGAACATTCAAGGCGCGGATGATGCGGCTACCAAGAGGGCACAGGATGCAAGCACGGTGAAAGTCTTCTTCGACCCGCAGACGTTTCTGCCGTCGAGTCTTGAGTACGCCATTCATCCGGACAACAACGACCTTCAGTCCCTCGACGTGAAGGTGGTGTTCAGCGACTACCGCTCGGTCTCTGGAGTCATGCTGCCCTTTCACATCGAAAAATACATTCAACGCTCGTTGCAACTGAAGTTGGATATCAGCAACACCTCCATTGAATAACTTTCACTCTTGCTGCCGAGGTTCCATCATGCGTCTCGTTCGTCTGGCCTGCGCCCTTGTATTCAGTCTGAGTGTCAGCTCTCTTGCAGCAGCTCAAAACCTGGGAACTGGCCTATACGCGTTTAGCTCGTTCGACAATAGGGGTTTCGATTCGGTCAATCTCGGCAATCTCAATACTCACTTTGAGATTCCCATCGTTGCCAAGCAGGGGCGTGGTCTTAACTTTGACTATTCCATCGTGTACGACGGACTAATGTGGTCCACAGCTCTTAGTGGTGGAACACAATATTGGCAGCCCCGGGACAACTGGGGATTCTATGGACAACTCCTTGGAGGGTCTACTGGATTTCTATCGTACTCGCAACTGTCGGTACCGTGCCCACGTCCCCCGAACTACTCCGGACCGGTACCCAACGGCATAGATTTAATCAATTATGTCTACCATGATCCGTTTGGCCGGAGCCACCGTTTCAACTACAGCTTGAAAGTCTGTGTATTAACAGATACGGGAAATGGAACGGTATCTGGCAATGGATCATCCTCTGATGGGTCAGGTTACTTCTACGACCTCAATGACAATAAAGTCCACAACCGTACTGGAGCGATCATTGATCCACCCCAAGTGGTCAACGCAACTTCGGGTGGACAGGCAAGTGGCACCATCACGGATTCGAACGGGAACACGATCACCAACAATGGCAATGGCACCTTCACCGATACACTCGGAGTGACGGCGCTGAACATCACCGGGAGTGGGACTGCTGCAAGCCCTCTCGCGCTCACCTATCCAGTTACATCGCAGGCGGATGGCGCTGCTTCAGCATCCGCGTCTGTGACCTATCGAACATATACGGTACAGACGAACTTTGGATGCTCGGGCATCTCCGAATATGGTGCGACCAGTGTTGATCTGACCGATAAGATCACCCTCGCCGATGGAAGCATCTATAGCTTCTCGTATGAGCCGACCACGGGAGTGAGCGGAGCCGTAACCGGACGCTTGGCCTCTGTCACTCTTCCCGCGGGCGGAATCATCAACTATAGCTATACCGGTGGCTGCAATGGAAGCGGCATAAACTCGGACGGGACCGTCGGAATTCTGACACGCACACAGACTGACGGTCCCAGAAGCTACGCCCGCGCACCGATCAATAGCAATGCGACCACCACGACACTGCAAGACGAGAAAGGCAATCAGACTTATTATCAGTTTACGGAAGTTGGAGACTTCTTTTACGAGACTCACCGGCAGGTTTATCAGGGCGCGGTTGGTGGAACCCTACTGATGGATCAGTCCACCTGTTACAACGGTGCGCAACCGCCTTGCGACGGCGGTGCCATCACGTTGCCTATAATCAGCACGATTGCGCTGAGCAGTTACAACGGTGGCACTCAGGCCGAGACAGACAATATATACACCGCCTCTGGATTCCTAACATCGTCTACGCAAAAGGGTGGTGGTTCAACCTTGCAGTCCACTGCGATCACCTATAACTCAGTCGGTGGTGTCTTATCGTCCAAAACGAGCGATGGTTCTGGGAACATCGTCGCGTCGTCAACATACGGATATGACGAATCTGCTCCCACTGCTACGTCAGGAATTCCACAACACGCGGCGGCTTCGGGATCAAGAGGTAATCAGACTTCGGCTCAAGTTTTCACCAAACTCGGCCCTCAAAGCAACGCCCTTGACACGACAACTATCTACTACGACACGGGGGTTCCCGTTTCGACGACGACACCAAACGGGACAACGAAGTACAGCTATGACTCGACTCAGACCTTCGTCACTGGCACCACCCTTCCAACACCGTCCAGCGGCGTTCAACTCGCTACATCGGCGAGCTACGATCAGCAGTCCGGGGTGCTAATATCTACGGCTGGCATGAATTCAGGGCAGACCATGCAAGTCAAACAGTATGACCGCCTGCTCCGTCCAACCGTGATGGCCCTGCCCAATGGTGGTCAAATCACTTACAGTTACAGCCTCACCCAGACCGGTGTTGCTCAGACCACGGGCAATGGTCCCAATGCGGATACCGAGACTCAACTCGATATGTATGGGAGGACGAGCCGTGTTGCTGTTTATAACGGCCTAACTAGCAATGGTTGGTATCAGGTGGATTATTGCTACGATTCGACCGGATTGTTGAAATTTCAGTCAACCTCATATCAAGGGACCGGATTCATTGCCACGAAGCAGTGTTCGGGCAACGGGACGAGCTACGTTTACGACGCGCTCGGACGCATGACCAGCAGCAGTAACGCCGACGGTACAACTTCCTATCAATACACGAACAGAGCAGTGCTGAAAACCGATGTCAACGGCGTGAAAAGGATCACCCAATACGACCTGCTGGGAAGAACCTTGAGCGTCTGCGAGGTCTCTTCCAATGCCAACATGCCTGGGTCTGGATCACCGGTGACCTGCGGAATGGACATAGCGGGCACCGGGTTTGTAACGTCATATTCTTATGATCTTTTCAACCATATGACCACTATTGCACAAGGAACGGCTCAACAAAGAGTCTTCCAAACGGACGCGGCGGGGAGACCCGCTTATACCAGTGAACCCGAGCGAGGAACAACAACCTATAGCTATGCCTATAATGGAACGGGCCTTGTGGTTACCCGCACCCGTCCTAAGGCCAATCAAACCAGCGCCACGGCGCGAACAACGACCACGACCCAATACGACTCCCTCAACCGGATAGCCAGCGTTAGCTATAGCGATGGAACACCTACGAAGAACTTTTTTTACGACAACAACCCCTTCGTATCCTGGTCTTCTGAATCCACGACAAACCTTAAAGGCAATCTTGGCGTTTCTGCAACGACATCTAGCTCGGGTACGCTTCTTACCAGCAGCCTTTTCAGCTACGATTCCATGGGGCACGTGACCACCATGTGGCAGTGTGCGCCGTCAATCTGTGGAACCACATCTCAAACCAGTCGGCCAGCGCTGACCTTCGGCTATGACTTGGCAGGAAACCTCACCAGCGAATTCGATGGCGCTAGCGGGTCTATTTCCTATGGTCGGTCACCGGCAGGTGAGGTTACATCGGTCACGAACCAAAGCTATACAAACGTATTCAACACACCAAAGCTAGTCTCAAACGTTGTCAACGGTCCCAACGGGCCGATTAGTTACACACTGGGTAACGGACTCAACATCTATAAGCAATATGATTCCTCCGGACGGTTCTTTGCCCAATGGGTCTGTACCGGTACTGCTGCATCCAATTGCAATACCCAGCTTTATGGGACCGATGCATATCGTTCCGGCGTTCGGGTCACAGCCATGGATGACACGACTCAGGGAGCAAGCCGTTCCTTTGGCTATGACGAGTTCAATCGACTTACCTCCGCTACGCGCATTGGCAATACGACTCAGAGCAATTTCAGCTACAGCTACGACCGTTACGGAAACCGATGGTCGCAAACGGTGACCCAGGGAAGTGGTCCGGCTCCCAGCGTTACATTCGACTCCACGAGCAACAGAATCACCAGTAGCGGATACGGCTATGACGCAGCCGGTAACCTTACCTCGGACGGACTTGGGCACACCTACACCTATGATGCGGAGGGCAATCTCATCACCGTCGACAATGGAAGCACAGCGCAGTATGTTTACAACGCACTCAACCAGAGAGTGAGCGTTGCGATCGCTGGCTCCGGTGGCTATACAAACGAATTTCTGTTCGACTACGCAGGACGTATTACGTCAACTTGGCAAGCGGCTACCAATAGTGGAAACGAGGGTCGCATCTATTGGGATGGACAACCTATCGCTTATCGTGCGTATGACGGCACAACCTACTTTCAACATCAGGACATCCTGGGAACGGAACGAATGCGAACGAACTACGCGGGAGCAGTTGCCGCAAGTTTCGGCTCGCTTCCCTTTGGAGACGGATACAGTAAAAATATCGGGTTTACCTGGGCAGACCAGGACGGTGACCACTTCGCCCAACAACAGTACGACTCCGAATCGAACACCGACCACGCCCAGTTCCGGCAATATTCCTCAACCCAGGGCCGCTGGATGAGTCCCGACCCCTATGACGGAAGCTACGATCCGAGTGATCCACAGAGCTTGAACCGGTATTCTTATGTCGGAAACAATCCTCTATCCTACATCGATCCCCTCGGTCTAGTGAAGCCATGTACTGACGCCCATGGTGAGCCTTGTCAAACTGGTGGTGGCGGTGCCCCACCGCCAACTTGCAGCTTCTTCTGTTTTGGTATTGGATCAGGTCCGACTCCTCCACAAACACCACCTCCGACCGGACCTGGCGGTGGCGGAGGGGGGACGGCAACAAATAACGGACCGCCTAAATCTCCTGCGCGGCAATCCTGTGAGAGGGAAGCTCAACAGAAATATTCGCAAGCTAAAACAGCAGCTCTCAATGGCGCAGGAAAAGGCTTCCTTATAGGAGGGGGTGTGACCGCTGGAGTGCAAGGAGTAGCTGGTTGCGCTGTGGGAGCTGCTGTTGGAGGTACTATCGGTGCTATCGCGACGATAATTATTGGAGGTGAGGGAGCCTTTGGAGGTGCTCCCGTAGGTTGTGTTGTTGGAGGCGTTAGTGCGGTTCTTGATGGCCTCCCACAATCTGTTTTAGTTGGAACGATTAGTGGCGGAATCTCATATTTTTCGGATACAAGTGCAGCGGGACGCACTTTGCAGCAAGACTTGCAGGCGTGCAGTCGAATCCCATGAGGTACAAATGAAGATCAGAATGACTATTGGAAAGCTGATTCCAGCTATTATCGGCATACTCGCATTCGGAGGCTGGCTGTATATCAATGGAAAGCCTATGCAAGTCAGGGCCTACACGCCGGAAATTATGACGAGGCGATGGATTGCAATATCTGCTTACCTTGGTACATTGTTTGGCATTGCCTTAGTAGTGTTGTTCGTCGCATTTTGGAGACGGTTAAGTCGAGAGACCATTCTTCGGACAGTTTTGAATGTCATTACAGCTTGGGGATTAATCGCACTATATTTTATTGCCTCAGATCCCTTGGCACATCCCGCATTGGAACAGATAGGTCTCGGAGAAGGCTATTGGATACCTCTTCTAGGTGGCATTGTGTGGTCGGTTGTTTCTTTCTACCTATTCGCTCAAGGGGTAGATACCTCTGCACGCAAATAATTGCTGTCCGGTCCCGTTGAAGCCTCAAGTAAAACTGCGCCCCTCACAAAGGCGCAGTGTCAGGCTCTCAGAACCGTCTTGAACAGAGAGCAACAATTTGGAACGGCAAAAGCCGCACTGATGTCATCGAATACATTCGGCGATGCAACTTTGGCACCGTTCAATAGCACTTATGTACCTAACCTCCAAACACCTGCTGGTCAACTTGATCTTGACTGGTACACGGATCTTGCTGCGGCACGATATTATCCGGTACCGACTCCATACGTTTATACGGGGGCCAAGCTGCTCTGGCGCTTTATCCGTGCGGATAAGCAGATGCCTATTGGCAACTTTTGGCCTTTTACAGATCCCGGCGAGCGAACAGCCGTTTTCCAGAACATGACGGGTGCCGGGTACTCGGACATTTTCAATTCTGCTTATATGCAACAGGCTTGTGGAGGAAACTGATTATGTCGACGCTGAGAGTCATAGGAGTTGTAGCGGTCTTATTTGCAGGGCTGTGCCTCATCCTTGTTGACGTTAATCGGTATGCAGCCGCTCACGGAGGGCATGACCTCAAACCCTTGTTATATCCGGCGATTTCCTGTGTAGTCGTCGGATTCGGCCTTATCTTCCATCAAAAGTGGGCAGCAGCATTGTTTGCAGCACTGGGAGGGTGGCTAATTGTTGTTTCACTAAAGTCGATTCCAATGACCTGGGCGTTGGTCAATATCGGTGTAGGAATAACCCTCTTCGCTGTATCGGTCGTTGCTCTCCTGAATTGGTCTAAGCTAACCAAGAGTTGAAAGTGATTTTGTTGCCTCAAGTAACCCAGGCACAAATACGCTGCATCAATGCATCCAGCAAGCAAAAGCAGATGCGGACGCTTTTGCTGCGAAGAATATTGCACCGAGCGGCAAAAGTTTAACTGTCGGTGTACTCTCCGGTCTAGTCAACGCTGGATATACTGTCGCAACGGCGATTGAGTCGGGAGGAATGGTGGTTCCAAGTCTTGTTGCGACGAACGGTGTAAGATCATTTCTGATTAGTCAAGCAATCGGCGCGACATACGGTTTCCTGGGTGCTTCTTTAAACTTCCAAGCTGGTGTCCAAACGTGTAATGCGGCAGAGAGTCCATTTGCCGTCAGTATAGCGTATTAGAATATTGCATCAGATTGGGGGATTATGCGGCGACTCAACTATTCCATAGGAGACTTGCAAGAAGTTGTGCGCGTCGCTCTGATGACATTACCCGCGTTGATCGGCTCAAGGATGGTGCCGACCCATCCTTATGTCGCTTTGGGGATCGGATTTTGTGCGGGCTCCCTCTTGCAGAGCTATTTGTTCCCCATGAAGTTCGCCCGGTGGAACTGGATATTTCGTATTACAGTGACTGTCGCGATTGTTCTGCTTGGCTCAACCTTATTGAGAACAGGTAGCCCCAAGTAACCTCATCCCCGCAACAAGAAGCCCCGGCTCATCACCGGGGCTTTCTCTTGTCTATACACCCATCGCCAGCGCACAATCTCAAGCGTAAGATCTCGCGTCCAGCGGCGCTTTCGTTTTTTGCCGTGTTGCGGTTAGGCCTCGACGAGCCAAGACTCAGAGAGTATGTGTCCCGTTTCGATGGCCTGCTGGTAGAAGCAATCGTAGCCGCTCACCACAGATCGTAGGGCGGCCTCGGGCGTCTGGTGATGTCCCGATGGCTGGGGGATATAGCCGTCGTTTTGACCGGGCGTGTGGATCGCATGACTCGCGGTAGCCGATAGCCAGCCTGTGTTTTCGTCGCGCCACAGTTGGATGGTGACAGGTGTGGTTAGACCGTCGAGGTGCATACGATGCGTCGAGACTAGAGTTTGGATGCGGGTGGCGCAGTCGTGTGGCTGGTGGTTCGTGTTGTGCATGTTGTTCTCCGTGAGGCGTGGCCTCATTACTGGGGTTGGGAAGTTGGTTTCCTACTGATTACGTAAAAAGCCCCCGGTCAGAGATGGCCGGGGGCGTGTGTTTTAGCTCAACCTATAAACCGTGAGTGCGGAATTCCCTGTTGATGCGTGATCTCAGGCTGCCGATTTCCCTGTTTAAGGCTGATACTTCCTGAGCGATTGGGATGTACCTCAGTGCCAGTGTTTCACCCGATTGGCCGAATGCTTCCCGGTGCCGGTCCATTATGGCCCGCTTACAACGGGCGCGATACCATCCCTTAAAAGTGTTGGATATGAAGGGCGGATGACCGCCACTACATTCTTCCACGAGTGCCTTGTAAACTGGCTCCCCCAATTCAATGCGCTTCGCTGCGGCGGTCGCTGAGCGGACCTCTGAGTCACCGGCACCGAAAGGTGCGTAGATTCCCCGGAACTCGCCGTTCAGTGTGTTCAGGAGCAGACCCCGAGTAGGTCGTCCATGAGACGTTGACCGAGCGAACACCACATCTGTTGTGCTGCCATCTACGATCAGTTTTCGCCCATCAAGAGAAAGCGTCCCAGTGAATCCATCCGCACCGCAGGGGCCATAGAAAATACCACGTACTCTGTAATTATTCTCTCGCCTCATCCCTGATACGACCGCCCAGAGGGTGTCATCATCCTCTGAATCCGCCGATTTCAGCAACGCGACCACCGGAAGATTCAGGGCCTCATACATCTCGTCGTATTCGACGAGGCCCAGCATCTCATCTAGCCCGCTGATGTACTCTGCATCCTGCATCAATTTGTCCATTACAGCACCTTTTGATCCGTTAGCCCTCGGATCATTCTTCGTCTCACTTGCCACCTTCTTCGCCTTCTTTGTTTCGCTCTTAATGCTCATGTTTTTCTCTCTCTGTCTTACGGTGATGTTTTTCTATCTGAAGGTGGATACTGCCTATGTGCCCGTGACCTGAATTACTGAATCAAGTATTTTGACTTCATAATTCAGAGCGAACAAGCCGATACCTATACCTCGCCCGTCAAATCGAAAACGGGTATGTTTCCGCCGATTTATCTCGCGTCCGGCGGCGCTTCTGGCTCGTCACTCGTCGCCCACCAGAGGAGAATGCCGAGCGCCCCTGAACCTTCCAGCACCCAGGAGACAGCGGCGAGACGATCCGCCGCCCTCGTCAGTGCCTTACTACCGGGTTTGGCGGCACGTACCTGGGTAGCCAGATCGCAGAGTTCGCGGACGGTAAGATCGTGAACGTCTTTAGCTGGCACGAGAGCATCCTTTTCCGGTCACACACCTGACTGGAGGTGGAATCTCGGAAGCGGGGCAGATGTAACCGACGCCCGACCGCACGTAAAAGCGACAGGGACAGATGGAGTCGGAACCACAATCCGTAAGGATATCGATGGCGGTATCGACAGGAATCGCCACGGTTACGCGTCCTCTGGGTGTCCGGAGAGGTGCATAGATCACCTCTCCGGGATGGTTATATAACCGCATACGTATTTGCCCATTGGTGAATAGTCTCGATGTGTTCAATCGTTTTCCCCCTCTGCGTTGATCTCGTCTGTCCAATCGGAAATGGGTATGTTTCCCTCGATCAACTCCCGCTGCATCCACCACAGCCTGACGCGGGTGACCCTGCGATGGCATCGCACCGTCGCTGGCGGGGCGGTGATCAGGGAAAGCTGCTGCTCGTTCTCCGCTTCGTTTATGCGACCGTAGACAAAGCTGAAGAAGTGTGGCCCCGACACATCTCCGCGTCGCTCCGGATCGAACATCGCGATACGATCCACGAAGATTGAGCCGGTGGGTGGGGCCAGCAGGAAGCGCTTTAACTGAAGTACTCTCTGGGCACGGTCGGCGTCCGTGGCGTGATACATCCGCATTTTGACGACCGTCTGAATAAATTTCGGATAGCGCTCATGAAAATCGAGAAAGTCCTTGGGGACGACAAAGCCATCATCGCCGACGACGTGTCCATCGGGTGTAGTTGACGGACGTTTGATTTCTGGCTGCTTGCTCATGCCGTCACCTCCTCTTTATTGATCTCCGGCGGCGAGAACGATCCGGGTATGTTTCCCTCGATCAACTCCCGCTGCATCCACCGCAAACGGGCTCGGGTGACCCTGCGATGATGTCTAGCGGTGCCGGATGGGGCGGTGATAGTGGAGAGTTGCGCCTCATTTGAGTTCATCGCGCACCTCCACCAAAGCCGTTGAAGGTTGCGTTGATCGTCTCGCGCACCTGCTCGTCAGGCTGATCGGCGATGTATTTGAGAGTGGTTGAAAGGTCCGAGTGCCGTAAGTACCGCTGGAGTGTCTGTGCGGGCAGCCCCTTGTGGTGCAAAGTTGAGGCGAACGTCTTCCGCATCTTGTGCAGAAGGATGTGACGGCAGACCGGATACGAGGCGCATGACTTACCGGCCTTGTTCACACACTGCCCACAGTTCGCCCCCGAGCGGAGAGCGAGTTGCTTTACAGTTCGGAGTGCGTGACCATTTGATTTACCGCTCTTTCCGGGGAAAATCAGCCGCGTCTTCGGATAACGTACACGTCGGGCCTTCAGAACATCGACCAGCAGGTCCGGGATCGGGACCGTACCTTCCTCTTTGTCCTTGGGGCGATAGCCAAGGTCCAGATGCTCGGTGACGGTGTATGTCTTCCGCTCCAGATCCATATCCGGCCAGCAGACAAACTGGGCCTCCTGCTCCCGAGCACCGGTGCAGAGCAGGAAGTGAAGAAGGTCTGACTCATCCTGGGTCGCATGACCGAACATAAGTCCGAGCTCATATTCGTTGTATGCGCGAACCTTTTTGTCGGTGTACTTCGGTAGATCGTTGCCCGTCACCAACGAAGGGATTTTGAAGTGATGAAGGAAAATCTGGAAGAAGTCGACCCGGTTACGGATGGTCCGGGGTGAGTTGCCCTTCTTCCTCATCCACGTAACGAAGGCGAGGATGTCTTCGCGGGTGAGGTCTTCGATATACATCTGAGTGGACGCGAGGCGCTTCAGGAACTCCTCAAGGGTGAGCTTATTCGAGGAGATGCCGGTCTTGTTCATGCAAAAGGTGAGGACCGTCACGCGGTAGGCCGCAAGAGTCTTCATCGACTTGTGCTCTGCCGTTTCGGCGATGTACTCGCCAACGCAGTTCGCAAGAGGGCGTTTTTCGGTATTGACGGTTGGAGGATCTACGACAGCGGGCAGGGAAGTGATCGGTTGGACCAACTCGGTCAGACCCAGGGCGACACCCTGAAGCGCATGGGTCTTCTTTCGAAGGTTGATCAGCGCCAGACAAGGGTCGTCCCCGGCTGGCTCCCATGTCCGCTTCCCATCGATCGAGACGCGCAGGTAATAGGTTGCGCCCGGGAAGTGGGTAGCTTTCCCCTGATGGAGGGCATGGTGGGGCCGGAGACGCCCATTGCTGGCGTAGGCTGGCTTGAGATAAGGATAGGAACCGTCCGGGAGTCGGACTCGAATGTACAGCTTGACTGGTGACTTCATACGATATCGCCTCTATAGGCTGATACCGGCGTCACTGGGGCGGTCTGGACTATGTACTCGGAGATTTTGGTAGCAGTCTTGGTAGCACCGCTACTTTTCCATCTCTAAGTTTCTGATACATAAACACTTACAGTTTGCTGGCGGAGAGACAGGGATTCGAACCCTGGATACCTTGCGGTATACACGCTTTCCAAGCGTGCGCCTTCAGCCACTCGGCCATCTCTCCACTGGAACAACTGACTTAACAAATCTAACACGATTGCCCGAGTACATGGATGCTGCGCTTGGCCAGTTCATCCCTCCAGCTTTTCATTCAGGCCGGATTTTGCCGACCCTCAGGAGAACTGGAAGTGGATGTTCCGACTCCAATGACGCCCATCAAGATGGACAAGCCTCGTTCCTGGATCGCGACTGCCTCCGCATAGGGTAAAAACGAGTCGTTCGAAACAAAAGCCAGATCTATCTGCCCACGGAAGTAAGTGGTGACAAGCGTAGTCGAGTCTCTCCATGGAAGCGCAGTAGTAGAACTGAGAAAGCTTTCGACCTTAAATGTCCGGTAGTCTTCCTGTATATCGAGACGTCCGACATTGGAAAAAATAAAGTCGTGGCTTCCTTTAATCCGCGGCAGAAGCCCGACGATTTTGGGAACAACTGCGTGAAGATGTTCAGCCCCCATCAGAAACTCGTAGGCATCCAATCGTTCTACTTCTTCCTGCATCGACTGCTTGAATTTTCTTGCCAGTTCCCAGAAATCCGTCGTCCCGTCCTTACTGAGCGAGATCATGACAGTGGGAGCATAGTTGAACATCATGTCAGGCGCGATGCTCGGCACATATTTTCTGATATTGACTGGACACATTAATTTGTTCTTGAAGTCTTTTGCACCCTTGACTTCACGAAATGCCTGCATGAAAGCCACGCACATGGCGGAGTATGGCGTAGTTCCTTCTACTTTGCAGCGGTCGGCCAATGCTGCTGATAATTTCGTATCCGCCTTCCAATAAAGGAGATAGTGTTCGCCTTGAGAGATTGTTTTTTCTGTCTTGTTCGTTACTGCAAAATATAACCGGGCAAGAGCCGCCTTGCTTCTAACCACTAGAGCCATCTTTAGATTGGAAAGAATATTTTGCGGAATTAAATCTTGCAGGGACTGAAAAGGTGGATAAGGAATTACTTGCAGATCGGGCTGGTCGATCAGTAGCAGAAGTTCTTTGTATATAGCGACAAGGGAAGCGCCATCGCAGGCACAATGATGGCTAACCAGCAGTAATTCAGAGACCTCGTCCGATTTTATCCAGACCATCCGGGCCAACGGACCATTGTCCATATCAAACGGTTTCTTCCATTCCTCCTTGGTGATGGTTTGCCAATCTTCTTCATCGTGGCGTTTAACAACTCGCACTGGAATCTTAGGCGGGTTTTCGTCGAACACAAAGTACGGCTGGCCGTCTTCTACTACTACATGCGCGCGCAGCAAGGGATGTTTGGTCTGCACTTTGTCCAATGCCGCGCGCAGGTCATCGGCTGTAATTGTTCCTCGTATTCTTGCCGTCAAGAGACAGTTAACCGGCGTTCGACCATCGAAGTACATGATCCTCTCGAAAAACAGCATCTTTCTCTTCATGATTGGCCCTGTATCCCCATCTCTTTTCAGCTGCGTTATCGTTTTAGCTTATGGCACATGAAGACCCCGTGCACCGGTGTCGTTGCAATTTAAACTGCTGTAATCAGAGCATCATCAGTCGTAACATTAATTACGCTACTGTAGCTTGAACTGTTGCGAACAGTGCAGTATGATCCCCGTATAAGTCATGATATTTCAACATTTGCAAGCCTGCCGCTCTTCCATTTCCCAGCACATGACACATTAATTGAACGGCAGATGATGTTACCCATCGATCAATTTTTTAACTTGGGGCATCGACAGCACGGATACTGAAACTCTGAGTATTTCCATGGCGCTGTAGCTGTTTGGTGTTTTACACGAGCTGCTTTTCATAGATCGGCGAAAAGGGAGAAGACTTTGCGTATTATCGTCGTTGCACTTGGCAGCATTGGGGATGTACACCCCCTGCTCGGACTAAGCCGTACCTTTGCCCAGCAGGGACACAAGGTCATATTCTGCGCGAATGAAATCTTTGCCAATGCGGCGGAACGTTGCGGCCTTGAGCTTCTACCGATGGGATCGGTAGAACAATACCACGCTGATATTAATGATCCGAAGATGTGGAACCCCAACACCTCGTTGAAGGATCTGTGGGGGCCTTTATCGACACGAATCCGGCCCATGTACGATCTGCTCCGAAGCCAGATCGACGACGAGACCGTGATCGCTGCTCATCCCTGGGCCATCGGTGCAAGATTACTGCAAGAGCAATATGGCGTACCGCTTGTCACGTTGACGGTCTCACCCGCGATCTTCTTCTCCGCAAAGAAACCGCCAAAACTCAGAAAGATCCCAATTCCGACCTTCATGCCTTACCCTGTACGCGCAGCCCTTCTGTGGGCGCTCGAACGCGCTGTGCTCGACAGGGTCTGTGGACCGGATATCAATGGTCTGCGCGCAGAGCTGGGACTGCCACCCGTCAAGCGCATCATGTGCCGTTGGCTCGCATCCCCGATGGGCGTACTCGGGCTGTTTCCGGCGTGGTTCTCCGAACCCCAGTCCGACTGGCCGCCCAACGTCACACTGACCGGATTTCCCCTCTTCGATGAAGCAGACTTCCGTGAGATCGATCCTGAGATGCAGGAGTTTCTTGCCAATGGACAGAAGCCGATTGTCTTCACTCTGGGTTCAACCTTAGCCGATGGTGCTGCCTATTATTCGGCGGCAGCCGAAGCGTTACAGGCGCTTGGCCAAAGGGGTGTCTTCATCGCTCGCGCCGAAACGGTCATGCCCAAACTACCCTCCAATATCCTGGTCCGCTCTTACATCCCTTTAAGTAAGTTGTTACCGCAGGTAAGAGCTCTAGTGCATCATGGCGGCATCGGCACAGCCTCCCAGGCATTCGTAGCGGGCATACCACAACTCATTAAGCCGCATGCCATGGACCAGTTTGATAATGCCGCGAGCGTCGAACGTCTAGGCTGCGGCTTTGAGCTCAAGACACAGAATGGCCTCGACATATTGCCGTCCCTCAAACGTCTTCTGGAAAGCGAAAGCATTCAACAGAACTGCACCGCGGTTCAGGCCAGAATGAATTCAGGAGAGAGTGCAGGCCTAAAAGCCCTTGCTGTCATCGAGTCTGTCGCCAAGGCTGCGGTAAGGAAGGTGCCGTCTGAGTTGACAGCTACAAGCCGATAACTTCTTCCATCTGAAAGACGTCCAGAGATGGCCCTGTTCGCGCAGGGCCATTAGCTGTTATTGGGAAGCCGTTGCCGAGTCAATGGCCATTTCTAGAAATTGCCTCAACAGACGGAATACATCAATGTCTGATAACACATATTATGTACAGTTTCGAGTGTTACTTCGCGTCTACTCGAAAACCTACTGTGATCAGGTGCTTTAGCCGCCACCGACAAAGTGGACCATCTCGAGCCGGTCCCCTTCCTGCAGATGGATCTCGGGCCAGCTTGTGCGGGAGACGATTTCTCCGTTGTGCTCGATGGCGACGCGATCTCCCTGGAGTCCTAGTTCGACTACCAGCAAGTCCAACGTTGAAGTTTGTGCGAGGGTGGGAAAGGTCCGGGATTGGCCGTTGAGAACAAGCGTAAGCGACATGACAATTTAAGCCTAGCAGGTGGCAGGGCCGTTTCAATTGCATAGGAAGCGGTCTCGCCTGTTATCAGACTCTGCGAGCTGGAGGCAGATGGTTCCAGGTTGAAAGCCTGAGACGCTCAACCACCCAGCGCTTGACGCGGCGGCGGATGGAAACGACCTCTGCACAGGTGGCGAAGACCTCGTGGCCGAGACGAGCGAGCACCTGGATCGCCTCACCGTCTGCCCTGCGGGCGGGTTCGTTGACGAGAAACATCCGGGAGTCGACCAGGTATTCGATGGCGTGCGCCAGGGTCTCCAGAGCACGTCCCTGCTGCATGTTGGCACGGCGACGGACGGGCATCACTCTGGCCGCTTTGGGATGGAGGGGAGTTGCTGGATGGACTGCCGGGCCTGGGAGTGGGGTGCTTGCGGTGGACATGATCTGGACTCTCCGTGATCCGCTTATCGGCGGGATCGGCGGAAACTTTATACCGGGATGCCAGGCTTGCGGAGTGGCCACAGATGATGGACTGGGCCGCGTCCGTTGCCGATTGGGATGGCCGTGCGAAGGGCCTCGGCCACATAGCGCTTGGCGTTTTGTGCGGCGGCAAGGGGGGTATCGTTCCCTATAAGGCGGCTTAGGACGGCGCTCGAGAGTGCGCAGCCGGTGCCATGGGTCGAGGTCGTGGCGATATGCTCCCCAGGAAGCCAATGTTCGTCGCCATCTGAGGCGAGAAGCAGATCGTCAGGAGGATCAAGGTGTCCTGCTGTGGCGAGGACGGTCAGCTTCGGGTTGCTCTGCTGGAGGGTCCGAGCAGCGAGAGCTATCTCCTTGCAATTGCTCACCGGTTGCCCCGTTAGGATACCCAGTTCGTCGAGGTTTGGGGTGATCCAGTCGACGAGCGGCAGCAGGCGTGTACGCATGACCCGAACTCCTTCCGGCGACAGCAGTTCCCTGCCAGAGCTGGAGCGAAGAACAGGGTCGAGGACGACGGGAATCTCTGGATGTTTCTCGAGAAATTCTGCTACGGCATCGACGATCGCTGCATTGGCGAGCATGCCGATCTTGATGCCTGCGGGCGGCAGGTCGGGTTGGAGGTGGTTGAGGGTAACGCGAACCATCTCAGCCGAAATAGGGTGGACCGCTGCCACTCCAAGCGTGGATTGCACCGTGAGCGCGGTGATGCAGGAGATTCCGAAGAGTCCGTGAGCCGCAAACACCATCAGGTCGGCAGTAATGCCGGCGCCCGAGGAGGGGTCAAAACCTGCGATTGTGAGAGCGGTTTTCATGGCGGGTCTGCTCAAAACATAACAGATAGAATTAGTTCGGAGATGTGATGACGATACCGTTGTTAGATCCAAGGGAGCGGCTGGTGGTGGCACTCGACTTCCCTGCTGCCGATTCGGTGCGGAGGTTTGTGGAGCGGCTGGATGGGAGCTGTCGCTGGCTCAAGGTCGGGATGGAGCTGTACTACGCGGAAGGCAATGCTTTCGTGGAGGAGCTACGCACGCTTGGATACGAGGTCTTTCTAGATCTGAAGCTGCACGACATTCCCAACACAGTAGCTGGAGCGGTGCGGTCGACTTCGCGTGCAGGGGCTTCGCTACTGACAGTACATGCGTCCGGCGGCGCGGTGATGATGGCGTCTGCTGTTGAGGCATTGTCGGGACTCCCGAGCCCGCCGAAGTTGCTGGCGGTAACCGTCCTGACGAGTATGGATGCGACGCAGCTTACAGGAGTTGGCGTGGTCGCTTCTCCGGCGGAACAGGTGGTCCGGCTGGCCCGGCTGGCGTGGGAAGCTGGGATTCGAGGGATGGTCTGTTCGGCAGAGGAGGTTAAATTGCTGCGGGCTGAGCTGGGTGCGGAGGCGGAGCTAGTCGTTCCGGGAATACGACCCGCCGGCGCAGCGGCTGGGGACCAGCAGCGAATGGCAACGCCGGGTGAGGCCATCCGGCGAGGTGCGTCGAAGCTGGTTGTCGGCCGCCCGATTACGCAGGCGGCCGATCCCGCAGCAGCGGCGCGGTCGATTCTGAAAGAGATTGCTGAGGCTTAGAAGCTGTCCAAAAACTCCAGAAAGCTTGTCGGGAGGTTTGTCTGCATGGGACAACAAGGACGAAATACAGGGGTCCTTCACTCCGTTCAGGATGACAGCGTAAAACAAACAAAGACAAAAGGTAGTTCTTAGACGTTGAATTTGAAGAAGAGAATGTCTCCATCGCGAACGACATACTCCTTGCCTTCGGAGCGCAACAAGCCCTTCTCCTTGACGGCCTGCTCGCTCCCGTAAGTGAACAGATCTTCGCAGTGGTAGGTATCGGCCTTGATGAAACCCTTTTCGAAGTCCGAGTGAATGACTCCAGCAGCACCGGGAGCTTTGGTCCCGCGACGGATGGTCCAGGCCCGAACCTCTTGTACACCCGCCGTGAAGTAGGTGATCAGATCCAGCAGTTTGTATCCGGCATGAATCAGCCGGTCGAGGCCGGGTTCGGATAGCCCCATGTCCTTGAGAAACTCGGCCCGCTCGGCAGGATCGAGCTGCGCGATCTCAGACTCGAGCGCTCCGCAGATGCGCACAACCTGGCTCTGCTCCTCCTTGGCCCTTTGGTCGACTGCAGCGGTCCACTCGTTTCCATCGACAAGGCCAGCTTCGTCAACATTGGCGACATAGAGCATGGGCTTCGCGGTGATGAGGAATAGGTCTCGAGCTATGGGCTTCTCTTCCTCGGTCAGTTCCACCGTGCGCGCGGGCTTCCCTGCCTGGAGAACCTCGAGCAGCTTGGTCAGGCAGGACGCCTCGGCCTTGATCTTGGCGTCGCTGGTGTTCTTGGCCGCTCGCTCAACCTTGGTGTACCTCTTCTCGACGGTGTCGAGATCGGCCAGGAGCAGCTCCGTGTTGATGATGTCGATATCGTGCAACGGATTGACGCCGCCAGCCACGTGGACGACCTCGGGGTCGTCGAAACAGCGAACGACGTGAACTACGGCATCGGTGGCCCTGATGTGACCCAGAAATTTATTCCCAAGTCCTTCATTCTTGCTTGCGCCCTCGACCAGTCCGGCAATGTCGATGAACTCCATCGTCGTGGGAATGGTGCGGTTGGGTTTGACGAACTCAGTGATCTTGTCGAGCCGCAGGTCGGGGACGGTGACCATTCCGGTGTTCGGTTCGATCGTGCAGAAGGGATAGTTTGCCGCCGCTGCCTTTGCAGAGGTGAGAGCGTTGAAGATGGTACTTTTTCCGACGTTAGGCAAACCGACGATTCCGCAGTTCAAAGGCATTTCCGTTATTTCCTTTTCATAAAAACTTTATTGTGGCCGTGGCTGGGTATCCAGCGCGAGAGATTGGATCGCGTGTCTGGCGCGATGCTGTAAATTTTCGGAGAAACCTGTGGCCCCATCGCAAGCGATCTATTGGGCTCTTCTTCCATTATGCCCTTTGCAGCCGCTCTTCGACAGAAGGGCGAGGCAACTCCGCACGGGACAATGCACTCCATAAAGGAAGGCACAGGACGCGTCGGCAACACGGAAACCTTCTCTGGAGCGAGGGCAGACAGCAACGCCTTAAGCCATGAGAACGAGCAAAGTTAGGCTCAGAACAACCAGGCCCCGCAGGATGATACCTTAATGCCCTTGAATTCCGACGCCCCTCCCGCGTCCCCGCCCAATACAATTTTGCTGGTGGATGATGATCCCGATGTACGCTCCCTTGCACGAACGTTTCTTGTGCATGAAGGCTATCGCGTCTTCATCACCGGAGACGCGGAGCGTGCTACCCATGTCTTTCGAAGCTCTCCTCAGATCGATCTGCTCATCACCGACCTCTACCTGCCGCAGCGTTCTGGCATGGAACTGGCACAGGACCTGAAGGCGCTCCGTCACGATCTTCCGATACTGATGATCTCGGGTGGTTTTCTCGATCCAGTCCATCGAGACCAACTGCAGCATCAAGGATGGAAGTTTCTGGCAAAGCCCTTCTCTCTACCCGAGTTGCTGGCTGCCGTGCATCTCATCCTCGGAACGTTCGTGTCGGCGTCGCAAGCCTCGTAGTAGGCAGAATGCCAGGGTAGAGGTCTTTACAAAACTTTATCTTGCTTCACCAATCTTTACCGCACTCAGACCTTCCCAATGCTCGAATCGAGTTGTAGTCAAAAGGAGATCTGGGATGAAGCAAAGTGAACGAATCATGGGACGCCATGCGGGCCCTCATCTGCTGCTGCTTACACTCGTCTACGTTGGCTTAATGATCGCAGGAGGCTCCAGGCTCAGCGCTGCCTTCGCCATCCCGAAAGACTCCGCCGAGAAGGCCGTTGCCTATGTTGCGCAACACGGCTGGTCCATCCAGTTGGGTTCCTTCTTCGAACTAGGATCGGCAATCCCGCTGGGCATCTTCATCGCAACCACCGTCAGCCGTCTGCGGTTCCTCGGCGTCCGCGCTGCGGGAGAGTCTATCGCGTTTTTCGGTGGCATCGGTGCAACGATGATGCTGATCCTCTCTGCCCTGGCCAGTTGGTCCCTTACCAGGCCCGGCATCGCCGAGGCAACCGGTGCCGTGCGCGCGCTCCAGGCAATCACCTTCGCCGGCGGAGGCCCCGGCTTCGTCGTGCCATTAGGTCTCTTTATCGCAGGTGTGTCCATTGCAGCCGGCCTGCACAGACTCATACCGCGCTGGCTTATGTGGCTGGGTATCGTCGTTGCCGTTGCATGCGAGCTCGCCTCGCTGACACTGCTGAATTTCAAGGCGGGCTATTTTATTCCAGTGGGTCGCTTCATCAGCATCATCTGGATGGTCGGCGTCGCCCTCACGCTTCCGATCAGCACCACTAAGGCAATAGGTGAAGCCGAGGTGAAGCTGGCAGCATAGTGCAACAGAGGAAGTGATTGGTTGGCTTCCCAGCTCAATTTAGCAAAACAAACCGGCTACCCACTTCGAGGGTAGCCGGTTCTATTAGCGCTGATTGTCCTACAAGCCAGCAGTGACATCCATATCACTGAGCCGCAGAGCCAGCGATTTTGCCGACCCGCCACCCTTGAGGAACTCGCCGAGCGGAAGCTGCGTCACATCGAAGCCAAGATCCATGAGGCGATCGGGAAGATCGGAGTGGACGATCGTGTTCATCAGAATGTTCTGGCCGATGTTGATCACGTTGCAGGCAAAGTGGGTTGCCTCCTGCTCGGTCACGACGATGCGCCTTGCTTCGGGATACGCTGCTTCAATCTTTTCGATAGAAAGCGCGTCGAATGCCTCCGGAAAGTACAGGACATAGCCGCCATTGAGCGGCGCGAAGCAGGTGTCAAGATGGTAAAAGCGGGGGTCGGCCAGATGCAGCGAGGTGACCCGTGTATGCCAGGCATCGGCGACATGGCGATGACTGTGAAGGCAGGTGCGAACGCCGTGCGCGGCCCAGAGGTGGCGACCATCGGCGTCGAAGAGCGCATCCCCTTCGCCCTCAAAGGCAGTCTCGCGTGGAGTCTCCCAGAGCAGGAAGCCTGCATCCTTGAACCAGTTGCGAAGGGCCTGCTCCTCTGGCTGACGCTGTGCATGGGCAAAGCTCGAGATCGCAGCGATGCCATGATGCACCAACGCGGTATGCGCGACGAAGACCATATCCGGCGCGCCTGGACGGGCATGAAGCAGCTTTACATCGGCGATGGACTTCATGGCCTGATAGAGGCCGTTCCACTGGGCGAAGGCGTTATCGCGCGAGGGACGATGGAGATTCCCTGCCATCCATGGGTTGATGACGTAGCTGACGTCGTAGAACTGAGGTGGGCACATCAGGTAAGTTGGGCGGGTGTAATGCGGAGTTGGTGCAAGGTCTGACGTTACTACTGGTGAAGTCATGGTGGTGATCATTGGTACTGCCTTCTCTACTTTCCAGCTGTTGAGTCTGCCCCTCTTGAACAACAGTCGTCAAGTGGGTTGAGATAAATTCTCAGTCCCCGGGTAACGAGGCAGATACATCGGCACACATCCGAATAGACGCGGTGTGCTGGTATTAGTTGTCTTCTCTCAATCAATTGCTCGATAACGCAAAGACCCTCATGAAAGAAGGCCGGGGTAATGGCCAACGCTCATGAGGATCTTTACTTGAATGTAATGTTCTTAGAGCTTCTCGAAGAACTCGCAAGCCGAGCAGGAGATGTAGACTCCGCCAGGAATCCCGCGTTCGCGGTCTTTGACGCGCTTCACGATGCGGGTAGGTTTGGAGCACTTCGGACAATCGGTGCTCTTGTTGGTGTCCATGACCTTCATACGGTCGCCGGTCTTGGCAATCTTCGCCATAATTCTCTCCCCTAATGCAAATATGTCGCGGTTCGCGCATTGGATGACCATCGGACTGGCTTTGTGGGGCCAAGCTGGACCGGATCATCCGGAACTTCTCAAGTGGATCTGCACGGGACGGGCCAGGGCGGGAATCAGAGGAGAAGAACTGCGTTAACGCTCAGTCTGTAAGTTTACATGATTGGAGTCAATTGCGTAGCCATAAGGGGCGTGGGAGGAACCGTGGCAGGTGCGGGGGGTATTGGTGCATTCGGCTTCTGTGTTGGGAACTGCACCTGTCCCTGACCTCCAGAAGGCGCTGCCTCACCGGGCTTCCGGAGCGTGGGCGGAGGAGTCTTTCCGGACTGATCGGAATCACCGGGCTTCGCATCGCCCAGGGCAATCTCGCGGGTCTGGACAGGGGGTGAAAATCCGCCCATTTCGTCTGTGTCATGGATCTCCATCGGCTTGCCCATGGCGGCTATCTTGACCAGCGTGACCTGATCGCCGACAAAGCGGACAAAACGCACGGTCTGGGGGACATGACCATAGATCCATTCCTCGTACCGCGAGCCGTCCGGATTGGTCTCGTCGTGTTCGCGGACCTTGCTCTCTGGCGCTCCAAGCGCAGCGAGCACCATGCGGCGGTTCATCCCGACGAGCACATCATGCGAAGCGATGGCTTCTTTGAGTGGAGCAGGAAGCGTGTCGGCATAGGCCTCCTGGGAGTTCTTGACCCCGAAGTCGAGTACCGGTTCAAGTAGCGCTTTAACCTCGGGCGCTGATATCTCCGGAATAGGGCCTTCAAAGGCAAGGATCACCCGCGAACCTGTGACGACCTGGTTGTCGGTCGGTGCAACCGGGATATCGTTAAAGGATACGTGGCTCAGGAAGCGGTGCTTCGCGTATGGGCCGCCGTTGAGGTCAAGGATGATCCTGTCCGCCTTGAAGGTGACAGCGGTGATGACGATGCGATCCCCGGGGGCCGAGGATTCCCCCTTCTTATAGATCATTTGCCTGTACTGCTCCGGCCCTGGGGTCAGCAGGCCGTTCGCCTGCAACGTAATGCCGCTGCCCATCGGGAGCGCCCGATGAGCGAAGCCCTGCTCGGCCTCCAAGTTACGCACGAGGTCGCGCCGCCCGCGCTCGGTAAGACGGTCGGTAGGAAGCGAGAGGCGTGTGGGAGTGAAGTCAGTGGCGATGTCGGCGGTTGCGGTCTTCTCACCGACTACAAAGACCTGGGCTACTGTTGGAGCGGACACGAGGACGAAGCAGGCTGCGATCAGAGCCCATCTGGGTATGCTTCTGGAAGAAAGGAAGGCCATGGCGGCACCTCAGATGCATAGGATTTTGCACCTTTTGCGCACCTTTGACAAGAGAATGTTTCGATTGTTTCTGGGTTATCTTCCGTCGATCGAGCGGGATTGCGGAGTGGTGGGCAGTATCTGGACCAGTGCGGGTGACTTCGCGGCGACTTCCTTTTCCATTGCGGTGTGAGCGGCGGGCGGAGCCGGCTCAACCTCGTAGCCGCCAGGGACAATCTGCGGATGCGTGTAATCCCAGGCGTAGTCGCGGGTGGTGCGAACAAGGACGACGATACCTCCAAGGAGCACCAGCGCGGTCAGGAAGGCTCCCTCGGGGCCGAAGTCGTCACCGGTGAGCCATGCCGATCCAATGGCCCGCGTCTGGATGATCGAAGCAAAATCGACAACCCCGCGAACGGGCAGCCCAAAGAGGATCGCAATGCTGGCGTTCCAGGCAAAGTGCAGTCCCCAGGGGAGCCACAGGCCGTGGGTACGCAGCCATGCGACGGAGAACAGGATCGAGGCAACCATGGTGGCGAGAACGCTGATCCAGGTCGGGTCGGGGCTGAAGTAATGGACGATCCCGAGCAGCACTGCCGTGGCAACGGTCGCCCATGCGGGACCGATCGCAGCAATCAACTGGCGGAAGGGATAGCCACGCAGCGCGATCTCGGTCGCGATCGTAGCGGCGGCGATGGTTGCGACATTGAGGAGGAGCAGCCCGAACGCGCGCGGCTCCGTCCAGAACCGGACATGCAGCGAGCGTGCGAGAAGCATCGGCAGAATAGAGCAGACGGCGAGACCCCAGCCGATGGCCGCGCCAAGAGCCCACTCCCGCCCAGCGGACGGACGGCGTGGCAGACCGAGCGTACTGCGAAGCGTGGTCGTGCCAGTCTGCGTAATCCCCTGCAAAATAGTGAAGCCGACGATCAGCAAGAAGATGAGAAAGAGTGCCGTGAGAAGAGGCCGACCAGCCTCAGCATCGAAGCGATTTGACAGTCCCCGAGCCGCTCGTGCCGCCAGCGCATTCGACAGGACAAACCAGGTAAGCGAGGTAATAACGAGCGCAAGTTGGAGCGAACGGCGAGGCTGTCGGTGATCGGTGGAGCTGGGACCGATGGAGCTGGCTGGGATGGGTTGCGGCAATGAGGCTTGCTCCCTGCTGGTCTTATGCCATGGTTAGGCGGTAATCCAGGTTTAGGCGGTGGTGTAGAACTGTGCCATGTTGCGGAACTTCTCGAAGCGTCGGTCAAGCATCTGGTCTACCGAAAGGCTTCGAAGTTCGCCGAGATGATGCCGCAGACGCTCGTCGATAAGGGCGAACGCAGCAGCTGGATCTTCCTGTGTTCCGCCTGCCGGCTCGGGAATGACCTCGTCGGCGCAACCGAGTTTCTGTGCGTCCTGCGCGGTGTACTTCAGGGCGGCAGCAGCCTGTTGCTTCTTGGTGGCGTCCTTCCACATGATCGAGGCGCATCCCTCGGGCGAGATGACGGAGTAGATGGCGTTCTCGAGCATCAACACTCGATCTGCCACGGCTAGCGCCAGCGCGCCTCCCGACCCGCCTTCGCCAGTGATCGTCGCGATCGTGGGTACGCGAAGTCTGGACATCTCCAACAGGTTGCGTGCGATGGCCTCGCCCTGCCCACGCTCCTCCGCGCCGATGCCGGGATTGGCTCCGGCTAGATCGAGAAACGTAAAGACGGGGCGGCCAAATTTTTCGGCGATCTTCATTGCGCGTAATGCTTTGCGGTAGCCTTCGGGATCGGGACTGCCGAACTTGCGGGCGACGCGCTCTTTGAGCGTGCGGCCCTTCAAGTTGCCGACGACCAGCACCGGCTCACCATGAAAGCTGGCCATGCCGCACGTCATCGCGGCATCGTCACCGAAGGCACGGTCGCCGTGGATCTCGCTGAAGTCGGTGAACAGTGCTTCTATGAAGTCCATCGGATGGGGGCGCTTTGGGTTTCTTGCAAGCTCCGTTTTGGTCCATGCCTCTGGAACGGGGGGAGTATGCGCTGGTCGAGTAATCTCTTGTTCCGCCATATGCGTGCATGTCCAGTCTAGTTGGATGGGAGATTAGAAGCAATTTGCGGAAGCATCCGGTCACTTCTCCCGAAACTTGCGAAAGAAGGCGCGAATATCTTCCGCCAGCAATTCAGGCTCTTCCGCTGCTGCGAAGTGGCCTCCGCGCGGCATTTCAGTCCAGCGTTGAACGTTATAGCCGCGCTCGATCCATTCGCGGGGAGGGAAAGGGTCTTCTTTTGGAAAATGTGCGATCGCGCAAGGCACATCCACAAAATCGCCAACTCCAAATTGCAGCGGTGCTTTCCGATTTTCGTAGTACCAGCGGAATGAAGAATGGATCGTTTCCGTCAACCAATAGAGCGTCACGTTAGTCAGCAGTTCGTCCCGTGTAAATCGGTGATAGAGGTCACCCTCGCAATCGGACCAGCTGCGAAATTTTTCTAATATCCATGCAGCCAGGGCGGCGGGCGAGTCGTTCAGACCATAGGCCGCCGTCTGAGGCTGCGTTCTCTGAATGTGCGCATAGGCTCCACTTTCGTCATACCAGTGGCCTACATGCTTCAGAAACTCTTCTTCAACTGGGGCCAGCTTTGTTTCGACTTCAAGATGTGGCCGATAGGACCCCGGAATATAGTTCAGATGAATGCCAAGGATTTGGTGTGAATGGCGCAATCCGAGGACTGTGCTTACAGCCGCACCCGCGTCACCACCTTGGGCGGCAAAGCGACTGTACCCCAGCTCGTTCATGAGTTCCACCCACAATTCGGCTATACGGAAAGTATTCATACCGCGAACGACTGGGCGATCAGAAAAACCGTATCCGGGCAGGGATGGAACCACAACATCGAACGAGTCGGAGGAATCCCCTCCGTGCGCCGCCGGGTCTGTCAGCAGCGGGATGATTCGCATCATTTCCAGAAAAGATCCGGGCCACCCATGTGTCATGATGAGCGGAATCGGAGCAGGACCTTTGCCGCGCTCGTGGATGAAATGAATTCCGATGGTATCCGACGTGTACCGGTAATGGTGGAAGGTCGAGAGTCTCTCTACTTGTGCTTTCCAGTCGAACTGGTCTCTCCAGTAATCGCAAAGATCTTTAAGGAATGCGAGATCGAACCCGTACTCCCAAGCAGTGCCGGGCACCTCGTCCGGCCAGCGTGTTCGCCCCAGCCGGTCTCGAAGATCGTCCACTGCGTTCTGTGAAAAAGGTATTGAGAACGGTTCCAGAGCCATAAAGTATGAGCCTTAATTGGTTTGAGCTGTAGCTCAGTCCATGACGCGAACACCACCACGACCAACCAGCTCTTCGACGTGATCGATAAAGAGACGATCGGCGGCGACCATGATTCCGTGGGGCTCAAGCACAGCGCAGAACTCACCCGGTTCTTCAAGATCAAGCAGTAGCTTTCCGCTGCCCGGAGCCGCCACCAGGATGGCGTGCAGCTTTTCGAGTAGCGCAACGTCGGGACTGTGAAGCGGCACCTTGATCCGAAGCGAATCGGGCAGCTTGAGCTTCACGTCTTCAAGTGCCTGAATGCTCGAGATCGCCAGCTTCGGAGCGGAGTCCTCTTCTCCGCGCAGCACCCCACGGATGAGTACCGGAACCGGAATCTTCAGTTTCTCGGCCAGCTTCTCGTAGGACTGGGGGAAAGCGATCAGCTCGATCTTGCCGACCGTGTCTTCGAGGATTGCCTGCGCGTACATCTCGCCGGAGCGCTTGGACTTAGCGACCTTCAGCCCGGTGATAACACCCGCGATCTGGATCTCGTTTTGTGGCTCCTCGTTGCGGCCACGGCGGAATGCCTGCGGCTCGGGCTTCATCTCGATAGCTGTCGCCGTATCGACGACCTTCATGTTGCGCAGCTTCTCGCGGTACTTGTCCATCGGGTGGCCGGATACGAAAAAGCCGAGGACGTCCTTCTCGTTCTGCAGGCGGGTGTGCTCGTCCCACTCGGGAACATTGGGGAGCGCATCTTCGCTGCTGTTGCTGGAACTGGCAGGGCCATCGTCGAAGATTCCGAAGAGGCCATGCTGTCCAGCAGCTTCGTCGCGTTGCGACTTCTGTGCGCGCTCCATGGCCTTGTCGAGCGCGGCAGTGACCTGAGCGCGGCCGCCGAAGCAGTCCATCGCTCCGGCTTTGATGAGGGACTCAAGCACACGCTTATTCAGCAGGCGCAGGTCTACCTTTTCGCAGAACTCCCACAGGTTGGCGAAGCCTGACTTCCCTGCTGCCTGCAACGCGGCGCGCGCGGCGATGATGGACTCGATGGCGTTGTGGCCGACGTTCTTGATGGCGGCGAGCCCGAAGCCGATGGCGGCGTCGGTGTCGGTGCGAACGGGGGTGAAGTTCGCGTCCGAGACCTGCACGTTCGGCGGGACGACAGGGATGTTGATCTCGCGGCACTCAGAGATGTACTTGACGACGTTCTCAGGCTTCGAGGTTTCGCTGGTGAGAAGCGCCGCCATGAACTCCACTGGATAGTGGGTTTTGAGATAGGCCGTATGGTAGGCCAGAAGAGCATACGCGGCGGAGTGCGACTTGTTGAACCCATACTCCGCGAACTTCGCCATGAGGTCGAAGATATTGCCGGCAACTGCTTTCGGGTGCTTGTTGTCGGCAGCCCCCTCCATAAACTTGATCTTCTGCTTGGCCATCTCAGCGGCATCTTTTTTGCCCATGGCGCGACGCAGCATGTCGGCTTGACTCAACGAGAAACCGGCGAGGCGGTTCGATATCTGCATCACCTGCTCCTGATAGAGCATGACGCCAAGGGTCTCGGAGAGGATCGGTTCAAGCTCCGGGAGCTCGTATTCAACCGCGCGGCGGCCCCATTTGCGCTCGATGAATTCATCAATCATGCCGCCCTGGATGGGGCCGGGACGATAGAGGGCGTTGAGGGCGGTGAGGTCTTCGACGGTGTTCGGCTTGTAGCGGCGAAGGACGTCGCGCATGCCACCGGACTCGAACTGGAAGACGCCCGAGGTGAGCGCTCGGTGGAAGACCTTCTCGTAGGTGACGGTGTCGTCGAGCGGGATGGTAGCCATGTCGACGGTTTCACCGGTGGTCTGCTTGATGAGCTTCAAGGCATCGTCGATGACGGTCAAGGTCGTCAGGCCGAGGAAGTCCATCTTCAGAAGGCCCATCTTCTCGATGGCCTTCATGTCATACGCGGTGACAATAGAGTCGTCTTTTGCGCGGGTTACAGGAACAAGTTCAGTCAGTGGTTTAGGTGCGATAACAACGCCTGCGGCATGGACTCCCGCTCCACGCACCAGACCTTCGAGGCGAAGCGCCGCATCAATCAGTTCCTTGATCTTCGGGTCAGCCTCATATGCCTGGCTTAGAGTCGGCGAGTCCTGCATCGCCTTGTCGATGGTGATGCCGATGGTGGTCGGGATCATTTTGGCGATGCGATCTACTTCGCCATAGGGCATGTCGAGCGCGCGACCGACGTCCTTGATGGCTGCTTTGGCGGCCATGGTGTTGAAGGTGATGATCTGCGCAACCTGATCGCGGCCATACTTGCGCGTGACGTAGTCGATGACCTCGCCGCGCCGGTTCATGCAGAAGTCGATATCGATATCCGGCATGGAGATGCGCTCAGGGTTGAGGAAGCGCTCGAAGAGCAGCTCGTTCTGGAGCGGATCGATGTCCGTGATCTCCATGCAGTAGGCCACGAGCGAACCCGCCGCAGAACCACGGCCCGGACCTACAGGGATGTTCTGCTCTCTGGCATAACGGATAAAGTCCCAGACGATCATGAAATAGCCGGGAAACTTCATCTGTTTGATCGTGTTTAGCTCGCGGTCGAGGCGGGCATGATAGTCGGGAATGGTCTTCTTGAGGAGTCCTCGGCTGCGAAGATGGGCAACAGCGGTATCGAAGCGCTTTTGAAGGCCATCGCGACAGACCTGCTCAAAGTAGCTGTCGAGTGTCTCGCCCTCCGGGACGATAAAGTCCGGGAACGGATTGTCGACCTTGGTCATCTTCAGGTTGCAGCGGTCGACGAACTGCATCGTGCGGCTGCAGACCTCGGGGTTCTGCTCGAAGGTGCGGTACATCTCGTCCGCGCTCTTGATGTAGAACTCCTGCGTGTCGAACTTGAAGCGCTTGGGGTCGTTCATGCTGCCCGCAGTCTGGACGCAGAGCAAAATCTCATGAGCACGCGAGTCGTCGCTCTCGACGTAGTGACTGTCGTTGGTGGCGATCAGCGGAATATTGAGCTCGCGCTCCATCTTGAAGAGCGCATCGCAGACGGGCTTGTCCGGCTCGAGGCCGTGGTCCTGGATCTCGAGGAAGAAGTTTCCCTTGCCAAACATCTCTTCAAACTGTCCGGCTGCCCGTTTGGCCTCATCGTACTTCCCTGCCATCAGGTGCTGGTTGACCTCTCCCGCGAGACAGCCCGAGAAGCCAATCAAGCCTTCGGAGTGCTTGGCGAGGAAATCCTTCGAGACGCGAGGCTTGCGATAGAAGCCATGCAGCGCGGCCTCGCTGGTAAGGCGGACGAGATTGCGGTAGCCAGCCTCGTTCTCGGCGAGTACGAGAAAGTGGTTGTACTTGTCGCCCTCGGGCGCGGCGCGGTGATCGTCGTTCTTGCAGAGGTAAAGCTCGCAGCCAAGGATGGGCTTGATGCCCTTCTTCTGCATGGCGTCGAAGAAGTGGACAGCACCGTAGATGTTGCCATGGTCGGTCATGGCGGCGGCCGTCTGGCCGATCTTGCTGAGATGCGCGGCCAGCTTGTCTACGTCGCAGGCTCCGTCGAGAAGCGAATAATCGGTGTGAAGATGGAGATGGGTGAACTCTGCTGCCATACCCCTAGTTTAGGCCTCGACAGGGATGAGGAAAACGAGTCCGAAAGCGCAGGCAGTGGGCAGGTTGAATTTTGAAGGGACTGTAGTTACCTAAATCCCGTTTTCAGGGAAGAACGGGAAGGAAGAAGTTCGCCGCCAACGGTAAGGTTGTTTCCGGTTGGCCGACGATTCGGGAGTTGGCGCTCGGTTAGGTCACACAAACGCATTTGCGGTACTATCCTAGATCACTTCTGAGTGACCAGTCATCTGTCTGAGGCAGTGTCCTGGTTTACGAAGCCGTTGACTGAGCCAGATTGCCGGTGGTCTTTGAACGGAAGGGCAACACCTTCGGTCTCCTTGTGGATTCAGATTGCTCAGAGTTGTTCCGAGTTCCAGCGATCCAATATCTCCAGTCTTGCGCGTTGTACGGCGATCCCCAGCTCCACGCGGAGACGCTCGATACGATCAATCTCTGTCACGTATCTCTCCAAGATCGGAATACTTGCTTCAATCTCTTTCCGAATTTTAGTGAAGACTTTTTTTCGCTGCCCAAGTGTCAGTTCGGTCCAGATTCCGGAGCGTAGCCGAAATGGATCAATACCGATGCTGGACGCCCGGATCGGATCGCAGGCCCAGGACATCAGTTCTTCCTTGCCCAGTTCGGTCAGGGAAAGTGCCCGCGTGGCTCTACCCCCCTGGGCTGCCGATGCCTGAATGAGACCGCGCTGTACCAGACGCTTGACGGCAGGATAGACCGCGCCGGCGCTCCCTTTCCACTCAAGAGAAAAAGAGACGGCAAACGCCCGTCGCACCTGAAATGCCGTTTTTTGTCCGCGATGCTGGATCTCTGAGAGAATCGCGCCTTCCAGCTCTGTGAGCATTGTGTGTCCTTCCCAGTTGCCAGCGTACCTCATATGTGAAATAGTACGAATCGTACTATCAAATGAGAGGCGACGATGATTTACAGGACAAAAACGTGGATGGCGGTACTTTTTCTATCCGGAACCGTTCTCCGGGCCAGCGCGTTTCAAGCCGCCACAAACCCGGCCCAGGTTCCGTCTCAAGCCGAGCCATCGAAGTCTTCTACAGAGGCGCCTGTAAAGCGCGAGATCATTCCTCTCTACATGTCCGAACGGCGGATGATGGTGATGTTGCGCCTGGGCGATAGCCTGCCGCTTCCCGTAGTCTTCGACACAGGCACAAACGGCAACCTTGTGGATCTCAAAGTCGCGGATCGACTCCATCTGCCCAACACTGGGCCGTCACCATCCGTCGACGGAGATACGGGAAAGCCGGTTCCGGGGTACGACACGTTTCTCAAGAATGCCAGTATCAGCGGAATCGCCATTCAAGATGCACGGGCTACTGCCTTTGCCTATGAGATTCCGGATGAAGCTGGAGTCGTAGGACCCAACAGTTTCCCCAATAAGTTGGTCCGCATGGAAGGAGCCAGGAGCCGACTTGTCCTCCTTCCGAAGACGACTGATACGATCCCGCATTGCGAAGCGTTTCCATACGAGGCGGATGCTCTGCCGTCAGCCATACTCGAGATCGGAGATTTGAAGATCACAGCCATGCTGGACAGTGGAAACGATTCCTCGATCATCCTGCCGATGGAGTACATCAAGAAACTGCCGCTCGTCGCCGTCCCCGTTCCAATTGGGTACGCCGTGTCGGCTGCGGGAAAACAGCCCATACTCAGCGCTCATCTCAAGGGAACCGTGAAAATTGGAGACGTGACGCTTGATGGACCTGAGATTATCTTCATGGCAGGAGGAAAACCGAATGTGGGTCTACCCATCCTGCGCAAGTTGACTGTAGTGATGGACCCCACCGAGGGTCGTGACTGGGTGTTGTCCGCTGACCCGGCGCAGAAAAGCTGTGCGGCAGGAACAGCCGTCGCCAAACCATGAGCCGCGGAACCTGTGTCACTCTGGGCGGAGGCCGCATCCGATAGTCGTCGTGCTCAAGCACGACGACTAGTTGGCTCTACTCTAGGTAGAGGAGAGCGTGAAACTCCAGAATGGTTTGCTACCCGGAAGTTGTTCCGCAATCCAGACGGATTAGTAACGCTAAGTCGGCTTGTAGGAAGTTAAGAATCACGGGCAATAAGGAAGTTATGTGTCGCGTTCGAAAAGTCATCTTCTCGGCAACTTCCCTTTATTTACGTCAAATAGACCCATCGTCCAAGGGACAGCTCTCTATCAGGTCAACTCACAAGACTGGTCGCCAGCTCCACATACAGCTCCACGCACTCCAACAGCTCCTTCTTGGCGATCTTCTCGCCCGGAGTATGTGCGACGTGGATCGACCCCGGTCCCAGTAGGAACGGCTCACCCCAGTTCGTCAGCGTCGGGATATCCGTCGCAAACTTGGCGATCATCGTCGGCAGGTTTCCGACCTTTCGCATGCGGACATAACTCAGATCGAGTGAAAAGGTAACCTTGGCGCGATCGCCGACAGCTTTGAGGATGGCCTCCCTGATCTCTTCCGAGGGGCCGACCGTGCGGATGAGCAGGTGCGCCTCCGCTTTGTCCGCGATGACGTTCGGTGCGCGGCCACCTTCGATGAGGCCGACGTTCAGCGTGGATGGCCCAATCTCCGGCTCGATCGGCAGCGGGAGCGCCATCACATCGTGCAACGCTTCCAATAGCTTGTCGATGGCGGACTCGCCCAGTTCGGGATATGCAGAGTGGGCCATGCGTCCGCTGCAACGTAGCTCGACGCGGAGGGCTCCTTTGGTGGCGAGAGCCAAGCGGTTGTCCGTCGGCTCGCCGTTGATGAGGAACTTCGAGCCTTTAGAGTTCAGGTTGGCGATCTGGGCTCCAGCGGAGTCGCGCTCCTCGCCGACGACGAAGAGCAGGCCCACCTTGACGCCGGCATCGCGGAGACGGTCGGCAGCTGCGACCTGCGCGGCGATGATACCCTTGGCGTCGCACGTGCCGCGGCCATGGAGGAACTCGTCATCCTCAGTGCAGCCGAAGAACGGCGGCACCGTATCCATGTGGGTCGACAGCACCACATCCGGCGTCACACCTGGCAGAGCGGCGTAGACGTTGAAGCGCTCTCCCTTCCCTGCTCCAGGAGTTTCGCCAGCGGGCTGCGGCACCGCTTGACGCTCCACGTCATAGCGCTGCGAGACAAGAAATTCGTGCAGGAAGACTCCTGCCAGCCCCTCGTGATAGGTGGTCGAGTCGATGTTGACGAGCTGCCGTGTGAGTTGAATCGGATCGATAGCCATGGAATCTCAGGATAACCGACCTGCATGGATGGAGTGTGACGTTATTCCCTGCTGGCCCATTAGACTGGAAGAGATGACGCAGCCGAACGAAATACCCTCGCAGATTCGCTCAATCGACAACCTCTATGGGCCCGACGGAAGACTCGAAGCAGTACTGAATACCGGGCGCGATGATGCTCCCTATGCAGCGCTGGTGTGTCACCCTTACCCACCCGCCGGTGGCACCATGCACAACAAGGTCGTCTACCACGCGATGAAAGTGTTCTCGTCCTTCGGGCTGCCTGTCCTGCGGTTCAACTTCCGCGGCACAGGCTTGAGCGAGGGTGTCTTCGACAACGGGCACGGTGAGCAGAATGACGTTCGCGCGGCGCTAAGCTGGCTCGAGCACAATCTGAAGCGGCCAATTCTGTTTGCAGGATTTTCGTTCGGATCGCACGTCGGGCTGCGCGCCTGCTGCGGGGACGTGCGAGTGAAAGGCTTGATCGGACTAGGACTGCCGGTGCATGCAGACGGCCGCGACTATACCTACGGCTTCCTACCGAAGTGCATCGAGCCGAAGCTCTTTATCAGCGGAGATCACGATGAGTTCGGACCACGCGAGGCGGTGGAGAAGGTGCTGGAGAACGCTCCTCAACCGCAGCATATGGTGTGGGTGGAAGGGGCGGACCACTTCTTTCAGGGGGTTCCCGGCTCACCTGCCGCGAAGCTCGATGTGATGCGGAAAGAGATGGGCGACTGGCTCCGCACGGAGTTCCAGCTCACCTGAAAATCAGGCGGCCCTGTGAGTTGCGTTGGGAAGGGATACAGGCTGCGGATCAAAGAGCCAGTCCCCCATAGCCCGATTGCACTCATCCGGCATCTCCGCGAACGGAATGTGCCCCACTCCGGGAATGACGAGCAGTTTGGACTTCATCAGTACCTGCTGCAACCGATGCGCCGAGGACACGCCTACTGTCCGGTCGCGGTCGCCCCAGATCAGCAGCGTCGGCTTTTCGGCCAGGCCGGAAAGCACGCCCCTCAGAAGCCGCATATCGTCAAACCAGCTCTGGAGAATATGGAGGATATGGTCCATCGTCCCAGGAACCTGTAGGCCGTTGATGTAGCCCTCGAGTGTGCCCTTGACGACCTTGGAAGGATCACCGTACATCCGGCTGAGAGCAGTTGCCTTAAGACGTCTCGGAACCCATGGAATCAGGCGCGCGATCCTGGCTCCAAAAGGCGTCTGGTAAAACCGGATGGCCTGATGAGCAAAGTCGCAGAACGGATTGGCAGGAGCAAACAGTACCAGCTTGCGGACGCGCTCCGGATGTCGGGCGGCAAGCATCAGGGCGACAGCACCTCCATGGGAGTGTCCCGCGATGTCTGCCTGACGAAGCTCAAGCGCATCGAGCAAGGCAGCCAGGCCATCCGCAGTTGCTTCCAGTCCGGCGTCGAGCCCGGCAACCCTCTCGGACTCGCCCATATTGAAGAGATCGATCGCGTAGACAGTCGCGTGAAGTGAGAGAAAGTCGATGTTCTGCTGCCAGTTGCGGGCGGAGCCGACAAGGCCGTGAAGCAGCAGCAGCGGCGGGCCGTTTCCGGCGCGCTGCAGATGAACCCTCATTCCGTTTACATGGACAAAGAGATCTTCAATCGAACTTTTTTCTGTTTCCCGCGCCACTTCCAACCCAGCCTATTCTGATCTGATAAGCCTCGGTTCCGCTTACAGGCGTCACCGGGCAAAATTCCTACAGATCAAATATTACAACAAGGTGAATTTGTTGGGTGACTTACTTTGAATAGGAAGACGGAAAGAATGAGTCGAATGGTGCGGCTTATCAAAATTGCTCATTCTAAGGTCTTTGCCGAGATAGAATGGAACCACGTTTGGTCAAACCACGTATAGCAGTTGGGAACTCCAAACAAAGCTCTATTTATCAGAACCTCTTATGAATATCTGTAGTTATCGATTAACGTAGTGATATTTCGCCTGAGCCTGCCATGGTTCAGGTTTGGCACTCTGCTTGCTGCAGCATTGGGTGTCCGCTATGAAGAATGCCTTCCAAACCCGCATCCTCGCCATTGGACTCGCTTTAGCGACCTTGGCAGTCTGCGTTTTGGCGGCGTTCAACCTCTCCCAGGAGAACAGCTTCGACGTCCCGACCGACGGAGTTACCTGGGTCGAGGTAAAAGGCGGCCTGCGCGCGGAGCGAGTGCCTGTGGAATCTCCGGCGCATCGTGCAGGTATTCGTACCGGAGACATCCTCGAGGCGGTCAATGAGCACCCGACCCCTCGGCTGTCATCGTTCGAGCGGCAAATCTACGCCAGCGGAATCTGGACCCGGACAAACTATTCGATTCTTCGTCCCGTAGGTACGTGGGACGCTCGCACGGGCGCTCCGAAGCTGGATATCGGGGTCATCCCTGAGCCATTGGACAGGAGCACCCACCAGGTCTCTCGCTTGATCGCGCTGGTCTACCTGTCGATCGGGCTCTATGTTCTCTTTCGACGCTGGACTGCGCCCAAGTCAACCCATTTCTTCGTCTTCTGCCTGGTCTCTTTCGTTCTCTACGCCTTCAAGTACACAGGGCAGTTTGACACCTTCGACTGGACAATCTACTGGTCGAATATCGTGGCAACGGCGGTTCAGCCAGCACTGTTTTTGCATTTCGCGGTCAGCTTCTCCGATAACTTTGCCAACCGAAGACGGAACCTGGCCGGTCGCCGGATTCTCACCACGCTGATCTATCTGCCGGGCCTTCTACTGATCGGGATTCAATATACGGCGATCCAGTTCTGGTCGGCGACCGAGATTCTGAAGCATCGCCTGGACCAGACGGCCTATGCGTACCTCGCGCTCTACTATGTTCTCGCCGCTGTAGTCTTCCTCTTCCGCTACCGTTCTGCGGAGTCGGCGCTGGAGCGGCAACAGCTCAAGTGGCTCACCCGTGGAACGCTGTTGGCGGTCGTCCCTTTCACTGTCTTCTATGTCCTCCCCTATGTCTTCGACATGGCGGTTCCGGTTCTGGTCACGAAGTTTGCTGGCCTGTCACTGGTCTTCCTTCCACTGACCTTCAGCTGGGCCATCGTGCGCTACCGCCTGATGGACGTCGATCTGATCTTCAAACGCGGTGTGACGTACACGCTTGCGACAGCCGCACTAGTCGGGCTGTACTTTGGCGCAGTCGCCTTTACTGCGGAACGCGTCCACACGGGCCTTCCCAACCTTAAGAGCTGGGGCCTGCTAGCAGCCATCGTTATCACCGGCCTCGTCTTCGACCCGCTCAAGCGCGCAATCCAGGCGCAGGTCGACCGTGTCTTCGACCAGAAGCGGTTCGACTACCGCGAGACTCTTGTAGATTTCGGCCGCAGCCTCAACTCGCAGACAGACCTGCGCACGCTGGTAGATTCCATCGTCGAACGGCTTCCGCAGACTCTTCTGGTGACACGTGTCGCTGTGTTTCTAGCTGATGAAGACGATCTCCATCGCACCAACCCTAAATTCACTCTGGCGGCATCGCATGGACTCACCAATCTTCCGTCTGCGGAGTTGAAGGCGTTGGACGTGCGCTTTCTCGACTTCGACGAACCGGGCGCAAACAACCATATCTTTCTCGAAAATCCGCAGCAGGTACTGCGCCTGCCCGACGACCAGCAGCGCACAGCAGGGCGGCTGGATCTGAACTACTACCTGCCTTGTCGAGTCGCTAACCGCGACGGGGGCGGTGCTCGAACGGTCGCTGTTATCGGTCTCGGCCGCACCGACGATGGAGACTTCCTCTCAAGCGAAGACATGGAGCTGCTGGAATCTCTCGCCGGCTATATTGGCATCGCGATCCAGAACGCGCAGTTGTATCGCCGTCTCGAGTCCAAGATCTCCGAGTTCGAGCGACTGAAGGAGTTCCACGAGAACATCGTCGAATCGATCAACATTGGAGTCTTCGCCGTCGATCTCGAAGACCGCATCGAAAGCTGGAACGCGCCAATGGAGGCCATGTACGCCAAGCCCCGCCGCGACGCCTTGCATCAGCCTCTCTCCGCTGTCTTCCCTCCGGAGTTCCTCGCCAAATTCGACAGCGTGCGCGATGAGCACGGCACCCACACGCTCTACAAGTTTCGTCTCGCACTTCCGAACGGAGAGTACCGGATCGCCAATATCGCCATCGCTCCCTTGGTGACGCGAGACCTCATCGCCGTCGGCCGCATCGTGCTGGTGGACGACATCACCGACCGCATCCAGCTCGAGGTGCAGCTCACACAGGCGGAGAAGCTCTCCTCCATCGGCCTTCTTGCCGCAGGCGTCGCGCATGAGGTCAACACACCGCTCGCCGTAATCTCCAGCTACACGCAGATGCTGAACAAGCATATGCGAGACGATGAGCGGCTCGCGCCCATCCTTGAGAAGATCACGCAGCAGACCTTCCGCGCCTCAGAGATCGTCAACGGCCTCCTGAACTTCTCGCGCACCAGTGGAGCGGAGTTTACCGGCATCGACATGAACCAACTTCTGCGTGACACCGTGACCTTGCTGGAGCACCAGTTCAAGACAGCCCAGATCCACGTCGAGACGAACTTCGATCCCACGTTGTCCCTGATCAACGGGAACCAGGGCAAGCTGCAGCAGGTCATTCTGAACCTCATGCTGAACGCTAAGGATGCCATGCACGGCACGCAGGATGCCACCTTGCGAATCGCAACAGAAGACACTCGGGACCACGTCTTTGTCACCATTCAGGACTCCGGCAACGGCATCGAACGCGAGCATCTTCATCGCATCTACGATCCTTTCTTCACCACCAAGGCCACACCGCAAGAGGGTCAGCGCAAAGGAACGGGACTCGGCCTTGCCGTCAGCTACGGCATCATGCAGGAGCACGCCGGCAAGATTCAGGTTGAGAGTGAGGTCGGAGTCGGCACGACCTTCCGGTTGGAGTTCCCTGCCGCGATGATTTCGCCTGACTCAGACACGACGGCCCCTTCACCCACAGCAGACGCTTCATCCGTCGAAGATATGAGGAACACGATTCATGCCTGAGCTTTACGAGTCAGAACCACTTGAGGTAACACCAACGCCTTCATCGTCACGCACACTCCGAGACTCCACCGGTGCCCGCATTCTGATCATCGACGATGAGGCGGCGATTCGCGAATCGCTCGAGACACTGCTGACACTGGAAGGTTTCGAGGTCTCGATGGCTGCCAACGGCGCGACCGGACTGGATCTTCTGTCGCGCAATCAGTACGACTTGCTCCTGCTGGACCTCGCCCTGCCCGGCGAAAGCGGCATCGAGTTGCTGCCTCGCATCATCGATATTCAGCCCCACCTGCCGGTTATCATGATCACCGCTTATGGGACGGTAGGCAACGTCGTCGACGCCATCCGCGCGGGTGCGGAGAATTTCACCCAGAAGCCCTGGGACAATGAGAAGCTGCTCGCCGACATCCGCGTTGCCATCTCGCGCCACCGTGCCGAAGAAGAGGTCGTACAGCTCAAGCGCACCCTCAAGCAGCGCTACAACTTCGAGCAGATCGTCGGCAAGAGCGATCCCATGCTCCGCCTCTTCGATCTCGTCGGCCAGGTCGCTCCCAGCCGCTCCACCGTCCTCATCCAGGGCGAGAGCGGCACAGGCAAGGAACTCATCGCCAAGGCGCTCCACGCCAACTCTCCACGCCGTGACCGCCCCTTCGTCCCCGTCAACACCGGCGCTGTGCCATCGGAGCTACTCGAGTCCACCCTCTTCGGCCACGTCAAGGGAGCCTTCACCTCCGCCATCAGCTCCAAGAAGGGCCTCTTCGAGGTCGCCAACGGCGGCACGCTCTTCCTCGACGAGATCGGCACCATGGGCATGGACATGCAGGCCAAAATCTTGCGCGTCCTGCAGGACCGCCGCTTTATGCACCTCGGCGGCACACAGGAGATCCAGGTCGACGTCCGCATCATCGCTGCCACCAACGTCAACCTCCAACAGGCAGTCCGCGATGGGCGTTTCCGCGAAGACCTTTTCTACCGCCTCAACGTCATCTGCCTCGAACTGCCCCCGCTTCGCGCCCGACGCGAGGACATCCCCCTGCTCGCCGCGCACTTCCTCAAGTTCTACGCCGAGGAGAACGGCATGGAGCCCCGCACCCTCGCTCCCGACGCCATGCGCATCCTGATGGACTACGAATGGCCCGGCAACGTCCGCGAGCTTGAGAACGCGATGGAGCGCGGCGTCGTCCTCTCTACGTCGAAGACGATTCCCGCTGACCTGCTCCCCGCCAGCCTCACCGGCAGCACCTACTCGGCCAGCATCCTCGACCACCGCCCCGACGCCAGCCTCTTCGACCTGATGGAAGAGATCGAGCGCCGCATCATCGCCGACCGCCTCGAACGCTGCCACTGGAACCAGACCGAAGCCGCCGAGTACTTCAAGATCCCCCTCTCGACGCTGAACCAGAAGATCAAACGGCTCAACGTAGAGATCAAGAAGCGTGGTTTGCGCGACTAACCGGCAGCCTACTGCACCCGAATCTTAGTCACCAACCTTATGTCCTTCGACGAGCTGCCTACCATCAGCTCGACTGGCTCTGCCTCAACCTTGAAGCTGCCAAGCTTCTCATCCCAGTACGCCAAGGTAGACACCTTCAGTGGAACTTCCACTGTCTTCGTCTCGTTCGGCTTCACCGTGACGCGTTGGAACCCCTTCAACTCCTCGCTCGGTCGTTCCACCTTTGATCCCATGTGCTTCACATAGAGTTGGACCACTTCATCCCCGCTCATCGCTCCTGTATTCGTCACATCCACGCTGACCGTCACCGTTCCGTCCTTAGCCACCTGTGGCGAACTCGTCTTCAGATGCGTATAGCGAAAGCTCGTGTAGCTCAATCCGTAACCAAACGGATACAGCGGCTCACCCTTGAAATACATGTAAGTCCGCCCATGACGGATGTCGTAGTCCATCATCGCGGGCAGCTGGTCGACCGACTTCGGCCACGTTGTCACCAGGTGGCCACCTGGGTTGTAATCGCCAAACAACACCTCAGCAAGCGCAGTTCCTTCGTCCTGCGAAGAATGAGCCATATGCAGAATCGCCGGCACATTCGCTTGCGTCCAGTTGATCGCGAATGGAAAGCTCGACACCAGGATCACAACCGTCTTTGGGTTCACCGCGTACACCCGTTTGACCAGTTGCTCCTGTGCAAGCGTAATGCTCTCGCGGTCTCTTCCTTCGCGTCCATCGCTCGCCGCGGCGCACGGCAGTGTGCCGCCACCATCGGGAGTATCACGCCACTCATGCTCCATATTCGGGCCGCATGTCGGGTCATTACCGACAACCACTACAGCCACATCCGAGGACCGCGCGGCCTTCAGCGCCGCATCTTCCGTCTCATCAGCCGCATAGTTCACCTTGATCCCTGGCCCAGCCTCGTCTTTGATTCCCTGCAGCGGAGTCACCGCATGGGGTGGTGTCCCGCCATACCAGTCCCAATGCACCGAATCTGCCAGCGGTCCGATCACCGCAATAGACTTTAGAGCTTCCTTCTTCAGAGGTAGAAAATTCTTCTCATTCTTCAGCAGCACCACGGACTCCAGCGCCATCTTTTTCGACACTGCGAGATTTTTCTCCGTCGTCCACGGCTCAGGCGAGTCTTTCACCTTTGCATACGGCACCATCTCTGGCGGGTCCAGCAATCCCAGACGTACCGTCACCCGGAACTTCCGCCGCAGCAGATCGTCGATCTCCGCCTCCGTCACCGAGCCATCCTTCAGTGCCGCCTTCGTCTCGTCCTTGTAGGTGTCCAGAAACTGATTGATGCCCGCATGAAGGCTCGCGACCACCGCCTCCTTCTGCGTCGCAAAGCGCTTCCGCGGATTTACCAAAAGCTTCACTGCTCCGCCATCACTCGACAGCACATCGACGCCCCACTCCTTCTCGACGATGCTCTTCAGGATCGGATTAATCACCATCGGCGTCCCGTTCCACGCGTTATACGACGCCATCACTCCCTTGGCGCCTCCATCCAAAAAACCCATCCGGAACGGCACCGAATAGTATTCCCAGAACAACCGCTGGTCGAACTCCGAAGACGAACTCGTCCGAAAGTTCTCATTGCTATTCGCAAGAAAGTGCTTCAGCAGAGCAGCCGCCTGCCAGTACTTCGGATCATCCCCTTGCAGCCCTTTGATAAACGCGACCACCATCGTTCCATTGAAGAACGGATCTTCCCCGTATACCTCTTCACTGCGCCCCCATCGCGGGTCACGCGCCAGGTCTGCCTGCGGTCCCCACTGCATCAAGATCTGCCGGTCATACTTTTCCGTCTGCGTAATAAACCGCGCCTCATCCCCCTCGACGGCGCCCGCCTGCCGTACCAGTTCGGGGTCCCATGATTCACCCATTCCCGGAGGCTGAGGAAACTGGGTCGTCGGAATCATTGTTCGCTTCCCTTGTCCGCCGCCCCGCTGTACTACCCCGTGAATTCCCTCAGAACTGCCGAAGCTCTTCACTCCCAACCGTGGCACACCCGTTCGCGTCCCCAGGCAGTCGATCTTCTCTTCCACCGTCATGAGTGAAAGCAGGTTATCGATCCTCGTGTCCATTGCCAACGCCGGATTCTGGAACGGATAAGCCGGTTGCTGCGCAACTGCCGTAACGAACCCCAACGACAATACTCCGAGCACACTTGCAAAACGCCTTATTTCCATGAAGACCACCGCCCCAGATCTGAACCCCATCGCTTTGCACAACCTTCGTTAGAAGGCAAGATCGAAACCGTCTACTTAAACGTTTCAATACTATCATCGCGCAGGAACAAGATGCACAATAGGCCCAGCCATAACTACCTGCTTAGCACTACAGCCCCGGCTGAATCACAATCTTCAGCGAGTCCGCCTGCGGGTGCGAGGCCAGATCGATCGCCTCTACCGCCTGCTCCAACGAAAACCTGTGCGAGACCAGCCGCGTCAGATCGAAGCCGTTCGCAAACCCTTGGAGCACCAGCTCCGCCACCTCATCATTGATCGCCACCGATGAGCTGTACGAGCCCATCAGCGTCTTCTCATCCATGCATACCGCCGCTGGATCGAACGGAGCCTCCCCATGCTGCGTCGCCGCGAAGAGCATCACTCGCCCGCCCGGCCTCACCGCATCCATAGCGATCTTGATCAGCGCATTGCCTCCTACAGCTAACAGGCAGACATCCGCTCCCCTGCCCTCGGTCGTTGCCTTCGCCGCCGCTACCACATCGCCCCGGGCATCCACCGGATGTTCCAGCCCAAACTTCGCCGCCACGGCATGACGCTCCGGATACAAGTCGCTCGTCAACACCGTCGCACCGGTTCTCTTTGCCAACGCCGCCAGCAAGATCCCGATCGATCCCTGCCCGATTACCAGTACCGTCTCATCCGGCTTCAGATCGAGCAGCTGCACGGCTTTGTAGCAGGTATTCACCGGCTCGATAAACGCTGCCTGCTCGAACGGGACGTCATCCGGAATCTTCACCAGCCCACCCCGGACGATCCAATCCATCACACGGATGTACTCGGCAAAGCCTCCACCCGAGGGCTCAAAACCCGCCGTGCAACCGACCCTCTTGTACACCTCGCACTGCGCAAAAGTCTGCTTCCGGCAGTAATAGCACTCCCCGCATGGAATATGGTGGTATGCCATCACGCGATCGCCAACAGCAAAGCCGAGAACGCCCTCGCCAACAGCGGCAATCGTCCCCGCCATCTCATGCCCAAAGATCCTTGGTGCCGAGTGAGAGCCGGTGTGAATCTTCTTCAGGTCCGTCCCGCAGATGCCGCAGGTGTCAATCTTCAACAGCACCTCGCCAGCGCCGATCGTAGGCACAGGCAGCGTTTCAATGCGAACGTCGTTGATGCCGCGATAGACTGCAGCGCGCATCGTTTTGGGCAGTGCGTCAGACATGCTATTTAACCTTTTCCTTTTGCTGCAAAGCTTTCGTTGAGCCATGCACGGATTGCATCCGCCAGATGCTGCGCCGCCAGATCGCTGTTACGCCCGAGCCTCATCAGTCCTGCCCATGAGCGTGGTCGTACTGCAACATGGGCCAAAAACGGTGCCATGTGCATACGTCCATCGGCCCTGACAAACGGATTCAGATCCGGCAGGCTCGCGTCCATGTCATCCGACACCGCCTTCATGCAATAGAACGGGATGCCCTTCGCCAGCGCAAGACGCGCAATCGTCGCGGCTTCCATATCGACAAGCGCCGCGCCATAGCTCGCGGCCAGCCGGAGCTTCTCCGGCGCATCCGCGACCCGCGTAGCGGTAGCCAACACAGGCCACTCCGTGGAACCGGGCAAGCTCTGCGCGGTGCTGAAGTGCTCTCCGGTCTGCGTATCGATCACCTGCGAAATATGCCAGACTGAAGCCGCGCTCATCCCCGGATTCAACCCTCCGGCCCAACCGACCGAGCAGACCGCGTCGATCGAGCCATAGCGCTCCATCTCGCGAAACGCGACCGCCGCACGCTCGCCGCCCATGCCGGAGCATCCCGCGATCCAGCGCCCGCCCGCATGTTTGTGCTCCCAAAGCACTGTTCCTTTGCTGGCCTTCAACCGTTGCCATCTCAGCCCTCGTTGAGGCGATACGAGCGGTTTCAACTCACCCGGCAGCGCAGCGACAATCGCAATTGTCGTCATACGCTCGCGCTTTCCCAGGCTGGCGCATAGCCGTTCTCCACAAACCAGTCGATCGCTGAACGCATAGCCTGATATACAGGCAACACCCGAAATCCCAGCTCCCGCTCTGCCTTTGCCGACGACGCAAACATGATCTTCCTGCCCATCCGCACCGCCTCGACCGTCGCTCTCGGCTCTTTGCCCAGCATCTTACCCGTAATCGTCTCGTCGAAGAACGCAAAGGCCATCGCCACCGCGTGAGGCACCTTCATCGTCGGTGACGGCAGGCCGGTGATCGAGGACATGCGGTCGAGGATCTGCTTCAGCGTCAGGTTCTCACCGCCGAGAATGTACCGCTCGCCCGGTGTTCCCTGCTCCAGTGCGACGACATGCATCCGCGCCACCTCAACCACGTCGACCAAGTTGAGCCCCGTATCAACATACGCCGGAAACTTTTTGTTGAGGAAGTCCACGATGATCCTGCCCGTTGGCGTCGGCTTGGCATCGCCTGCTCCAATCGGAGTCGTCGGGTTCAGAATGATCACATGCTGGCCTTCGCGGGCTGCACGAATTGCTTCCTGTTCTGCCATGAACTTAGAACGCTTGTAAACGCCGATCATATCGGCAAGCGACACCGGCATGGCCTCATCGACAATCGTCCCGTCGGCTTTGAAGCCCATCGTCGCCACACTCGAGGTGTAGACGACGCGCTCGATACCCACCTCGCGAGCAAGTCGCAACAGCTCCCGCGTGCCATCGACGTTCGCCGCATACATCTCCTTCGGATCGCGCACCCAGAGCCGGTAGTCCGCCGCAACGTGGACCAGCGCATCGCATCCGGTCAATGCCGTGCGCAAGTTCTCCGGGGACCGCAAGTCGCCAGTGACTAGCTCGGCATCGAGCCCGGCGAGGGCCTCCGTCCGGCTTGTCTGCCTGGTAAGTAGACGAAGCTTTGCTCCCTGCGCAGCATAAGCGCGGGCGACATGGCTGCCGACAAAACCGGTCGCTCCCGTGATGAATGCGCGCACGTCCCGCTCTTCTCTCCGCACGCCGTGCAGGAGCTACCTCGGCACGTGCGCTGCACTGAATTTTCTTTGGTTCACGGTACGCCGGAGAAATGTTTCAGTCTAGTTTTTCTGGCTCGATCTGAATGTTCTGCTCGCCCGCAGCCTTCTTCTCCCAGTACTTCTTGACCCAGGCTTCGAAGGTCTTGCCTGCCGCAGTATCGCGGCCGGTAAAGGCCAGCGCCGCGACGTCCGCATATGGGATATTCACCTTGCCCGTCGCGTTGGACGGAATAACGCGAATGATCGACTCTGCCAGAGTCGCAGCCGTCCGCCGGTCGAAGAGATAACCCTGGACCTGCGTCCCATCCTTGCGCGTAACGGTGATGTCGCCGCGATAGTCAAACGCCTTCTCCAGCGCTTCGCAGATCTCAGCATCGCTCGCCAGCTCTGGAATCCATCCCTCAAGCTGCTCGCGCTCGCGTCCCGCCGCTACCTCGATCTCATCTGCATTCTCGTGCGAGAGCTGTTCCAGCTTTGCTGCTTCCTGCGTATAGGTCGCCATCGACTCTTAATCTCCTGAGACTTGCTGAAGCTCGGATGCGTTATGTGTTGCAGCTGGAGCTGCGATCTGGACAAGTGGCCCATGCTGCGCCTTCGGCCACTCATTCAGCAGCTTCTGCGCATCCGCATCCTCATACACCGGCGGGAACATGAACTTCTTCGCCGTTGTCAGAAACCCCTTCAGTGAACTGAAAGCATAGTCCACGGCCGAAGCCTCGTGGCCAGAGTGAACCATGCAGTTCGCGCACTGCGGGTTCCCGCTTTTCGCGCCATAGTTCTGCCACTCCACCGTCTCGATCAGCTCTTTGAAGGTGTCGGCGTATCCATCCTGCAGTAGGTAGCACGGCTTCTGCCAGCCGAAGATCGAGAAAGTAGGCATACCCCAAGGGGTGCATTCGAAGTTCTGTTTCCCCATCAGAAACTCCGAGAAGAGTGGATGGGTATTGAACTCCCAGGACTTCTTGCGGTTCGACAGAATCGCCCGGAACATCCTGCGCGATCTCGCCTTACCTAGAAAGTGGTTCTGGTCGGGGGCCTTGTCGTAGGTGTAGCCAGGCGAGACCATCATGCTCTCCACGCCCGCCGCCATCATTTCGTCAAAGTGTGCCCGCACCGAGTTCGGATCGGCACCGTCGAACAGCGTCGTGTTCGTCGTCACGCGGAAGCCTGCGGCTACGGCAGCCCGAACACCTTCCATTGCAATGTCGTATCCACCCTCACGGCAGACAGAGAAGTCGTGATGCTCGCGCTGTCCATCCACATGCACCGAGAACGAAAGATACTTACTCGGCTTGAACAGATGCAGCTTCTCTTTAAGTAGAAGCGCATTCGTACACATGTAGACATACTTTTTCCGAGCCACAAGACCGGCCACGATCTCCGGCATCTGCGGATGCAACAGTGGCTCACCACCGGGAATCGACACCATCGGCGTGCCGCACTCTTCGACAGCCTTGAAGCACTCCTCGGGCGACAACTCCGCCTTTAAGATGTGGGCTGGATACTGGATCTTGCCGCATCCCGCACACGCCAGGTTGCAGCGAAAGAGCGGCTCCAGCATCAGCACGAGCGGATATTTCTTCCGGCCCATGAGCTTCTGCTTCAGAACGTAAGTTGCGACGGTCCAAGCCTGCGAGACTGGTACAGCCATCAGAATGTCTCCTATAAATCTTTAAGCAAAAAACCTTGCTTGTTTTCTTTACGACGCTTCCTGTTCCATCGCCCGCTTGTAAGTCGTCAAAGCGAGCAGCGGGAAGTACTGCTTATATAAGTGGTATCCCAGATAAAACACGCGGGGGAAACCTGTCCCTGTGTAATAGCTTTCGCCGTTGCGGCCTGGGACCAACTCGTCCCAGCTTCCGTCCTCATGCTGACGGTCGATCAGCCAGCGAACACCCTTCGCAACGGAATCGGAACGACTGTCACCCCCTGCGAGAAGTCCCAGCAACGCCCAGGCTGTCTGCGAGGGAGTGCTTGGCCCAATTCCCTTCTGCAACTCGTCGTCATAGGTTCCGCAGGTCTCACCCCATCCGCCATCGGAGTTCTGCATCATGCGAATCCACTCCGTCGCCTGAAGAATGCAGGGCTCATGGCTCCACATGCCGATCGCCTCCAGACCCCGCAGGACGAGGAACGTCCCATAGAGGTAATTGACCCCCCAGCGGCCAAACCAGCTTCCGTCAGTCGCCTGCTCTTTGAGGACGAACTGGATCGCCTTCTCGACGCGCTTGTCCTTCCGGGTGAAGCCGTACTGCGCCAGCATCTCCAGCATGCGCCCAGTAATATCGACCGTCGGCGGGTCGAGCATCGCGTTGTGGTCGGCGAACGGGATGTACTGGAAGATCGTCTTGGTATTGTCCTTGTCGAAGGCTGCCCAGCCGCCGTTCTTGCACTGCATCGCCCAGATCCAGTTCAGCGCCCGCTGGCAAACTTCATACTGATAACGCTCGCGAGGGTTGTCGACGCAGTTCAGCGCCAGTAGAACCTCTCCGGTATCATCGACATCCGGATAAAACTCATTGTTAAACTCGAAGTACCAGCCGCCAGGCTCTACATTCTTTACCTTTTCCGCCCAATCGCCCTTATGGCGCACTTCCTTAGATAGCAGCCAGTCAGCCGCTTTCAGCAGGCGTGGGTCAGTCCGCGACAGTCCGGCCTCACCCAGCGCCGAGACCACCTGCGCCGTATCCCACACCGGCGGAAAGCAAGGTTGCATGCGGAAGGTTGGCGTCGGATAGTCTGGCTGGCCATCGGGGCAGTCGATGCCGAGCTTCTCGAGCTCGTCCATTGCGCGAATCACCTGAGGATCGTCCATCGAATAACCCAGGCAGCGTAGCGCAATAATCGAGTTCATCATGGCTGGATAGATCGCGCCCAGTCCATCCGATTTTTCGAGCCGTGCGAGCATCCACTTCTCGGCGGCCTTGATCGCCATCTTCCGCAGCGGACGAATATGAACACGCTCGGCCAGATGAAACAGCCGGTCCCAAAACAGGAAGAAGTTCCGCCAACTCACCAGCTTCTTCTTGTCCCAGCGCAGATGCAGATCGGCGTTCTCTCGTCCTCCGACGAAGAGCTCTTCAATTCCCTGCTCGGGGGCCAGCTTCTTGAATGGCTTCTTCGCGTAGACGATCGAGAGTGGCACAAGAATGCCACGCGACCACGAAGAGATCTCATAGATATTGAAGTAAAACCAGTTTGGACAGAGGACAATCTCTGGAGGAATCGCCGGCACCGCGTCGTACTCGTACTGCCCAAGGGCGCAAAGATAGATCTTAGTAAAGGTGTTGCACTCGACCACGCCGCCGTTGGCCAGAATCCACTCTCTCGCCTTTGTCAGCAATGGATGTTCCGCAGACCAGCCCATCAGCTTCAGCGCCAGATAGCTCTTCACGCCATAGTTGATGTTCGATGGGCCACCGGGAAACTGGCTCCATCCACCATCTTCATTCTGATGCCGCAGGATCTCGTTCACTGCGCGCTGCATCTTGCCTGCATCGCCTGTTCCCAGCAGCGTGTGCATGAAGATGTAGTCGGCCTCCAGCATGACATCAGCTTCAAGCTCGCCACACCAGTAGCCATCCGGGTGCTGCTGGCCCAGCAGCCAGTCCTTCGCGCGCGCGATCCCATTCGCCACATGCTCCAGGCCAAGATCCATCCGGCCATAGCGGGGCTGTGCCGACCTGGTTGCCGTCTGCGGGTTGCGGGGTAATGTACTCATTGGTTGAACAAACTTTCTACGCCGTGAATCGTGGTTCTAGCGGACGACGGCTGGCGCGGAGGCGATCGCCTGAACGATCTCGGGAGGCAAACCGAAGCGCACATTCTCCGGCATGACCTCAACTTCGTCGACATCGCCATACCCCTTGGACTGCAGGTATTCGACAACGTCTTTGACCAGTACCTCAGGAGCGGATGCACCTGCAGTAACGGCTACCGTGTTCACCCCATCGAGCCACTCTGCCTGAATTGCATCGGCAGAATCGATGAGATAGGAGTTCGTATCGAGGTTCTTTGAAACCTCCACCAACCGGTTGGAGTTCGAGCTATTGCGGGAACCGACAACCAGAACCAGGTCAGCGCCATCGGCGACATTCTTGACCGCAGTCTGACGGTTCTCGGTCGCGTAGCAGATGTCCTGGGCGTGCGGTCCGACGATGTTGGGGAACTTCTTCTTCAGCGCCTCGATCATGTAGCGCGCTTCGTCAAGCGAGAGCGTCGTCTGCGTGAGATAAGCCACCTTATTCGGATCGGGAACGATCAGCGCTGCAACCTCTTCGACGGTCGAAACTACCTGCGTTACATCCGGAGCTTCGCCTTGCGTTCCCTCAACCTCTTCGTGGTCCCGGTGTCCCACAAGCACCAGCGAATAACCCTGTTTGGCAAACTTAATTGCTTCGACGTGAACCTTGGTGACTAGCGGACAGGTTGCATCGACAACCTTCAGCCCACGCTCCTTGGCCCGCTCGCGAACGGCAGGTGAGACGCCATGCGCGGAGTAGATCACGCGCGCGCCCTCGGGCACCTCGTCCAACTCGTTGACAAAGATCGCGCCCTTCTTCGCCAAGTCATTCACAACATAGCTGTTATGGACGATCTCCTTGCGAACGTAGATCGGAGCCCCAAAGGTATCGAGCGCTATCTGAACAATGTCGATAGCACGCACGACACCAGCGCAAAAGCCGCGCGGCTTCAAAAGGAGAACGCGCTTCGTCGGGGTGGGGTTGCTGGCTGAGGTGATGTCTACGGGATCAAGAGTGGTTGTAGTCACATTGATAAGTATACCGCGTCCGGGGTTAAATCGAGCCGGATTGAACCAAGTTTGGTGCAGCCGCGGACGAAGTCCCCAGGAAAAAAGTTTCATCTTGAACTCTACGGTTTGCCCTACCCTCGGCAATCTAATCTCTGCAACTTCTCGCGAGAGGAATTACCTACTGGTTTCGAGCAGATGCTCGGCATGCTTCAGACTCGTCTCCGTCAGCGTGGCCCCGCTCAACATGCGCGCGATCTCCTGCTTCCGCTCCGCATCTTCCATCTTGCGAACGTTCGTCTGGGTGCGTCCTTGCTTCTCCGTTTTTTCGATCAGGAAGTGCTGGTCGCCGAACGCCGCGATCTGCGGTAGATGGGTAATGCAGAGCACCTGTTGCCCCTTCGAGAGCGTCTTCAGCTTGCGGCCCACTGCCTCGGCCGCCCTGCCTCCAATCCCGATGTCGATCTCGTCGAAGACCAGCGTGCGCGGTAGCGGGGCCTTCTTCTTACGCGACGCCGCACCCGCAGTTCCCTCCTCGACCGTAACCTTCAGCGCCAGCATCACGCGCGACATCTCGCCACCCGAAGCGATCTCATCCAGCGGCTTCAGCGGCTCTCCTGCGTTCGTCGCGATCAAGCACTCCACCCGATCCCAGCCGTGCGCCGTCCAGCTTACAGGCTCCTTCTCCGGAGTGATGCGGATCGAAAACCGGACGCTCATCGCCAAATCATTGATCTGCGCCTCGGCCAGTTTCTCCAGCCGCTTCGCCGCCTCCAGCCGTGCCGCCGTCACCGCTCCAGCCGCCGCCCGGAACGCCTCGGCATCCACAACCTCCTGGGCCTTCAACTCGATCAGCAGCGCATCGCGGTTTTCCACCTCCGCGAGCTGACGCGCCGCCTCCTGTCCGAAGGCAATCACCTCGGCTAGCGTCTTGCCATACTTTCGTTTCAGCCGGTCGAGCGCCGCCAGCCGGTCCTCGATGTCCTCAAGCCGCCCAGGAGCGGCATTAATATTCTCCGCAAAGTCCCGAACCTCCGTGCTCACATCCTCGACCGTCGCCTTGGCTGCTGCCAGCTGCTGCGCCGGCTCCACAAACCGGGGGTCGTACTTCGCCAACTCCTCAACCTGCTTCAACGCCGCAGCCAGCGTCGTCTCCGCCGAATTCTCCGACTCGTACAGCAGGTCGTGCGCGCCCATGGCGGCATTGTACAGCTTTTCGGAGTTGCCGAGCACCCGCTTCTCTGCCTCGAGTTGCATATCTTCATCCGCCGCACTCAACCCCGCGCCATCGATCTCGCCGCTCTGAAAGCGCCAAAGGTCGGCCATCCGCAGCCGGTCCTGCTCGGCGGATTGCAACACCTCCAGCCTCGCCGTCGTCGCCTGCCAAGCCTCAAAAGCCGCAGCAACCGCCTCCGTGCCGACCGCGCCAAAACGATCCAACAGCAACCGCTGTTGCGTCTGGTCGAAGGACCCCATCGTCTCGCCCTGCGAATGCACCAGCGCCAGCTCCGGAGCCAACTGCCTCAGCACCCCCACCGTTGTCGGCTGATTATTCACAAACACCCGACCCTTGCCATTCGCGCTGATCTCGCGCCGCAGCAGAATATCGTCCGATTCCGCCTCGATCCCATTCGCCTCAAGGATCGCCAGCGCCCCTGGCGTCATCTCGAAGACGCACCCCACTACCGCCCTGTCCTCTCCGTGACGCACTACGTCGGACGAGGCCTTGCCGCCCAGCAGGAGAGCCAGCGCATCGATCAGGATCGACTTACCCGCGCCTGTCTCTCCGGTCAGCAGGTTCAGCCCGCGCCCAAAGACGGCAACGGCCCGGTCGATCACCGCATAGTTTTCCGCCCGCAGCTCCAGCAGCATCTCAGCCTCAAATCACAACGTACCGCGAGCATAGCAAACCACTGCCCAAGCCGCTTTGCGTCCTCGAAAACTTCCCTGTAGAACCTGCACAAATTGGCATCTACATGGCAGACTAAAAGGATGGTTCACCTCATGGTGGAGTGGACCTTTCGGAAATAAGCCCTCTCGGGCCGGAGAGCGAAAGATTTCTTGCTTATGAGAAGAAAAAAAATCGAGCTGTTCCTCCCTCTTTTCTTTATTGTCCTCACCCCGCAACTCTTACATGCGGATAAGCACGCAGACAATAAACGCGCAGAAGACCTGGATGCCAAGTACAAGACGGCGATGTCGAAGCACGAGATCGACCAGGCTACCGGTTACATCTGTGATGCGGCAAAACTCGATCCGAAGAAGTATGAGAAAAGATGCGCCAGCGCGCAGAAGTATGCAGCCGACCAACTGCTTGCTTATGACGGCCTGATCGGCACCGGCAAGTTCGAGATGGACCATAAGGACTACGCAGGCGCCGTTCGCGACCTCAGCAAGATCTATTTCGGACCCCATCGAGAGGAGGCCCAGCACATCCTGCAGCAGGCAACCTATCTGTTGGGTCACCCTCAGGAGATTGCGGAGAGCACTCAGGCCCTCAACGCGGCACAGGCAGCCTATGATCGCGGTGATCTGACCACGGCCGCCGCAAACGCCAAAGCCGTTCAAGTCAATACACTTCAGCCTGCGGCACAACAGATCCTCACCAACATTCGTATCTACAACGAGGCGATCCAACTCGGCGACACCTACATGCAGGACAAAAATTACGCGGCAGCCCAGCAAAAGTACAAGTTTGCCCTGGTGATCGTGGCGAATGGCCCCGGCGATCCAACCGGCAAATTGCAGCAGATCGCGGCCCTGCTCGCTTCTTCCACCCCGCCCGCTTCGCCTTCTGCGGAAGGCAAAACCGCGGCGAAGAATGAAAAAAAGCTGGAGCCCCCGACCGCCAACGATACCGCGTTGAAGATTAAAACTGCTCTTGCGGAAGCGCACGCCGCCGAATCCAAACAAGACACTCAGGCTGCATTGTCAGCATTTGAGCAGGTCCTCGCAATCAATCCCCGCCAACCCGAAGCACTCGCTGGGAAACAGAAAATCCTGGATAGCGCCCAAAAAGACCCACAAGAGCTCGAAATAGCCTTGAAGGCTGGAATTCGTAGCTATTACCAATCGCAGCTTGCGGAAGCCAACGATAAGATATCCCATTACCTGACCGCAGGCGGAACTCTCCACAAAGGTGCGGCCTATTTTTATTTAGGCGCGACGTTCGCTACGGAAACCCTTCTGTCGGCCCCACAATCCGCAGAGGAGCATACATTGCGCCAACGCGCCCTGCAGGAGTTTAAAAACTCCAAATGCGAGAGCTACAAGCCCATCGAGAGATTCCTCTCTCCGAAAGTCCTGGCTATATGGAATGAGAGCGCCTGTTGATCGCAGAAAAATCACGATAGCGATTCGACAATCCTCCTCCTTGACAATCTAGGAGAGCCCATGGAAGATTCTCCTAGACAACATAGGAGAGCCTCATGGCGAAACAGATTGACTTGATGCAAGGCACACTGGAGATGCTGATCCTCAAGGCAGTCTCCTTAGGCAAGCTGCATGGTTATGGCGTGCTGCTGCGCATCCAGCAGATCAGCGGCGAGCAGCTCGTCATCCAGCAGGGATCGCTCTACCCGGCGCTGTACCGCCTCGAGCACGAAGGCGCGATCTCCAGCGAATGGGGTGAGAGCGAGAACAACCGCCGCGCCAAGTACTACACCCTCACGCCCGCTGGCCGGAAGCAGCTTGCAGCCGAGACCGAGAGGTGGAACCAGATGGCCGGAATCATAGGCGTCATCCTGCGGCTGACCGCTCATGATGTAGTGGAGGCAAAATAGTGAGCGCGCGCTGGACACGGTTGCGGTCGTGGCTACGGTCGGTCATGGGGCGTCGCCGGCTGGAGGCCGAGATGGACGAGGAGCTCCGCTTCCATCTCGAGGCCCGCGCCGCCGACCTGATGCAGGAGGGATTCGACTCCCGCGAGGCGATGCGAAGGGCCCGCATCGAATTCGGCGGGGTCGCCTCGCACAAGGACGGTATGCGAGCTTCGTTGGGATTACGCTGGGTTGACGAGCTCTGGGCCGACCTGCTCTACGGGACACGCATCCTGCGCAAAAGCCCTGGATTTACGGCCATTGCGGTGGGGTCGCTGGCGTTGGCAATCGGGGCGAATACGACGATCTTTTCGCTGGCAAATGAGGTACTCTATGCGCGGCTGGGAGTGCCATATGCGGAGCAGTTGCGATTGCTAACGGTAATCGCTGACAAAAACTCGGCGGTGCATGGGTCGTGGGGAAACTGGTATCCAGTGCCGGGTGGAGTTCATTACAATTCGTTTACCTATCCCATCTACCAGCAGCTGCGGCGAGAGAACCGCGTGCTCGGGGAGGTTTTCGCATTTAAAGAGGGCTTCCAGGCAAACGTAACGGCTAGCGGATCGGCTCAGTCGGTGACGCTGGAGTTGGTCTCCGGCAATCTGTATCAGCAGATGGGAGTGCACCCGGCGCTGGGACGAGCCATCCTGCCCTCGGACGACGGTGCGCCCGGAACCGGCACAGTCGCGGTGATCAGCTACGGCTTCTGGGAGCGGGCGTTCGGACGTTCGCCGGATGCTGTGGGCAAGGTCATCACGGTAAATATGACGCCGGTGACGATTGTAGGGGTGAATCCGCGCGGCTTTACCGGAGCACAGAGCGTGCAAAGCTCGCCCGAGATCTTCATGCCGTTATCAATGATTCCGTTATTGAAAGCGGAGGGTCGGAGTGGCCCTTACCTGTCGAGTGCAAACCTGTGGTGGGTCCAGTTGATGGCGCGGTCGAAGCCGGGTGTGTCGACAGAACAGGCGCAAACATCTCTGGACGTTGCATTCCATGCGGCGGTTCGCGGCACGATGAAGCTGGACAAGAACGATACGATACCGCAACTGGTGCTGGAAGACGGTAGTCGAGGGTTGAACTCCTCGGGCAGGTACTATGCGAAGCCGATGTATGTGCTGCTGGCGCTGGTGGGATTCGTGCTGCTACTGGCATGCGCAAACATTGCGAACCTGATGCTGGCTCGTGCATCGGTACGGCAGCGCGAGATGGGAGTTCGTCTGGCGCTCGGCGCAGGACGAGGGCGGATTCTGCGGCAGGTGTTGACCGAAAGCCTGATGCTCTCAGCGATGGGCGGCGCGCTCGGGCTGTTGCTGGGGTACATGGGGCGAAGTGTGATGCCGAAGCTGATGCTGAATGCCTGGGAGCGGTCGGACATGAACGTGCCGTTCGATTGGAAGGTATTCAGTTTTACGGCAGGCGTAACGCTGGCGACGGGCGTGTTGTTCGGGATCGCCCCAGCCTGGGCAGCAACTCGGGCCGAGATTGGGACGGCGTTGAAGGAAGGAGGAAAGTCGGCAACAAGACGTCGCAAAGGCCTGAGTGGCAAGGCAATCGTCGCCTTCCAGATAGCGCTATCGACACTGCTGGTCGTGGGCGCGGGGTTGTTTCTGAGGACGTTGGTCAAGCTGAACTCCATCGACCCGGGCTTTCGCACGGACCATCTCGTGTTGTTCGACATCAATCCACCAAGCAAGCAGTACTCGGTGCCAAAGGATATTGCGCTGCATGTGCAGATCGAGGAAGCATTGCGGACTCTTCCAGGAGTTGAAGGGGCGACGCTGACAGATATTCCACTGCTGGCGGACTCGACAGAGAGCTTTGACTTTAATGTGGAAGGAGTTCCCGCGAGAGAATACAAACGAGGTGAGGACCCGAATGCAATGATAGCCAACGTGGGCCAGGACTTTCTTCCTGTAATGGGGATTCCGATTATCTCTGGACGAGGCTTCACGCTTCAGGATACGGAGGCACCCCGACAGGTTGCAGTAATCAACCAGGCACTGGCGAAGGAGTTCTTCCCAAATCAAAACCCGGTCGGCAAACGCTTTAGCATGGAGCGTACTTCGGATAAGGACCGAAGCTGGCTGGAGATTGTAGGGGTATGCGCAGATACACGGTACGCACACCTCAAGGATGAACCTCCGCCACTGCACTTCGACCTGTATCGGCAGGCGAAAGATTTCGGCGGAGCAACCTACATCGTGCGAACACAGATGAAGCCGGAGGCAATTACTCCCTTATTACGAGCAACGGTGCAGAAGATCGATCCCAACCTGCCACTGCTGGACATACGCACCCAGCAACAGCAGATCGACGCAACTATGCAGCAGGAGCGAATGTTTGCAAGCCTGACGCTGGGGTTTGGAGTCCTTGCGCTGGCCCTCGCTTGCGTGGGGATCTATGGGATTATGGCCTACACGGTCTCGCAGCGGACAAATGAAATCGGCATTCGGCTGGCGCTCGGTGCGGAGCGTAGCCAGGTACGTGGCATGGTCTTGCGCGATACGGGCCAGCTGGCCCTGTTGGGCGTTACCACCGGGCTCGCAGGGGCGCTGGCATTAGGCCAACTGGTGAAATCCATGCTCTACGGACTACAACCGGCAGATCCCGTCTCTCTGCTCGGAGCGTCGTGTCTGTTGCTGATCGTGGCGATGGTCGCCGGATGGGTACCAGCCATGCGCGCCTCACGCGTCGAGCCGATGGAAGCCCTTCGGCACGAATAATCTCGCATTTCAGAGGTTTGGGATATCAGGTTTACCGCAAAAGGGGGTTCCTCCCCCGGTACGCCTATCCCTCATCCCACCCCATTGCCTTTACACTGGAGATCAGATGACGATCATGGTCTCGACCCTCTCGCTCGCCTTGCTCTGGTTCCAGGACGCTGCCGCTTCACCCGACGCCACCGCGCCGCCACCATCCGCCGCCAGCGGTGGCGCACTTCTGGAGATGATCCACAACAGCGGCCCCGTCGCCTTCGCGGTCCTCATCCTCCTTCTGCTGTGCAGCATCTTCTCCTGGAGCATCATGCTCTCCAAGTGGTCCAGCTTCGGCAGGGCAGACAAGCAGGGTAGGCGTTTCCTCCGCGCCTTCCGCAAGTCCGGCCGCCTTGGCGAGATCGCCACTGTCTCCGACCAGTTCAAGCCCAGCCCGCTCGTTGCTGTCTTCAACGAAATCTACGACGAGTACCAACGCCAGTCCGGTGGCCGCGGCCTTCCCCGTAACCCCGTCGCCCTCGACCGCGCCGCGCAGACCGCCTCAAGCGAAGCCCTCACCGTCATGGAGAGTCGCATGACCTGGCTCGCCACCATCGCCGCCATCGCCCCGTTCATCGGCCTGCTTGGCACCGTCATGGGCATCATCGACGCCTTCCACGGCCTCGGGCAGAGCGGTGCCGCCACCCTGCGCGCCGTCGCCCCCGGTATATCCGAGGCGCTCATCACCACCGCTGCCGGCCTGGTCGTGGCGATCCCCGCCGTCGTCGGCTACAACCAACTCACCGCCCGACTGCGCGAATTCGCCGCGCGCATGGACGACTTCGGCCGCGAGCTGCTGAACGCCATCGAGAACGCCGCGATGATCACGCCGTCTGCGCAGCAGGAAGAAGTAAAACGGCAACCGGAAGAGGCCAGACGGAGGGACTTCTAACCCATGGCCTTCTCCCTCAAAGGCCGCACGCAGACCTCGCTCGCCGAGATCAACATCACGCCGCTGGTCGACGTCGTGCTCGTTCTGCTGCTCATCTTCATGCTGACGGCCCCAGTTCTTCAGTCCGGCATCGAGGTCGCCGTGCCGCACACGCGCTCGGTCAACCAGCTTACGGAAGAGCGCATGGTCATCACCATCGACAAGGACCAGAGCGTCTTCCTACAGGACAAGCCAGTCAACGTGAACGAGCTGCCCAACCTGCTCAGAACCGGCACTAAGCCAGATGCTAAGCGCATCGTCTACATCCGCTCCGACGAGCGCGTCCCTTTCGGCGCCTTCGCCTCCGTTATGGACGCCGTCAAGCAAGCCGGCATCACGAACATCAGCATCGTCACTCAGCCGATCGAAAAATAGCTCACACAGGACGGCGCACCATAGCTACCCAGACCAAAGCGACGCAGGACGAGGCCACCAGCCGTAGCACCGGCAAGGACCTCGCCGGTTCTCTGCTCCTGCACGTCCTCGTCGCTGCAGCGATCTACGGATTTGCCCGGCTCCATCCCAGCAGCACTCCCTGGGGACAAAATGAAGCGACCGCCGGAGCCATCCAAGCCACCATGGTCTCCGCCCTTCCGCTGCCGCCGAAGCAGCGCACGCTCGACACCGGCGTCCTCACCTCCGAGCAGCCCAGCCCCGCGCCGGTCGTCGCCAAGGAAAAGACCGAGCCGCCACCCAAGCCCGACGAAGTCGCCATTCCGAAGAAGATCACCAAGCCCGTCAAGGTAGCTGAAAAGCCCACACCTGAGCCACCGAAGCATCCCCAGCCCGCGCCCCCGCAACCCACCAAAGCCGTCACCGGTGAGACCGCCGGTATTCGCATCGCCCAGGCCACCATGCAGCTCAAGAACGGCACTGCCAGCGTCAGCGTGGAGGACAAGACCTTCGGCGCGCGCTTCGCGTACTACATCAACATCGTCAACCGCACCGTCGCACAGAACTGGTTTACCCAGGAGGCCGACCCGCGCGCCTCGAACGGCAAGAGCGTCACCATCGTCTTCGATATCGATCGTGCGGGCGTACCTTCCAACGCCCGCGTCGAGACCCGAAGCGGCTCTCCCAGCCTCGATATGTCCGCCATGCGCGCCGTACAGCGGGTCGATGGCTTCGGCCCTCTGCCCCAGGGAGACCACATCACTGTGGAATATAAATTCGATTTCAAGCTGCAATAGGAAAAATCTGCGTCTAAGTAAAAGTATTGGTAACAGACAGTTAGCACAGGATGATCGCTTTGCAGCTACCATGGAAGAGAATGACTAGACCGGAACGTACTTCCCTCATCTCCTGCCTCCCATTACTCCATCGATCCCTCGCGCTCCTATTGTTCCTGTTGGTCGCCACCGGCTCCTCCAGCCTCCTCGCACAGGACTGGTTCAAGACCGAGACCAGCAGCGGTGCCGATCGTATTCGCATCGCCGTGGCAGATTTCAAGCCCGGATCTGCCGACGCACAGACCTCCACCGATAAGCAGACCTTCGACACCACCCTTTACTCCGACCTCGCCAACGCAGGTATCTTCGACATCGTCTCGAAGAGCCTCGCCCCGCAGGCCACACCCGGCGGGCCATCCGAGATCAGCCTCGCCCAGTGGTCGAACGCTCCCGCCTCCGCCGCCATGGTCGCCTTCGGAAGCCTGGCCGTACAGGGCGACAAGCTCTCTGTGAGCGGTTACCTCTTCGACGCCAAGAACACCCAGTACCCCCAGGTGCTTGCCAAGCAATACAGCTCCGATCCCAGCGAGAACAGCGCCCGCCAGATAGCCCACCGCTTCGCCGACGAGATCATCTTCCGCCTCGGCGGTGGCATCGCCGGTATCGCCGAGACCAAAATCTTCTACGTCCACATCGCCGGTGGCAACAAGGAGATTTGGATGATGGACTACGACGGCGCAAACCAGCACGCTGTCACCCATCTCGGCACCGTCTCCATCTCGCCCCGCGTCGCACCGGACAACTCTCGCGTCGCCTTCTCCACCCTCGGCAAGTACGGCTTCCAGATTCAGATGTACTCGCTGCTGCTGAACCGCGCTGTCGCCTTCCCTGCCGTCGGTGGCACGAACCTCTCCCCGGCATGGTCGCCCAGTGGCAAAGAGATCGCCTACTCTTCCTCACGCTCCGGCGACCCCGAGATCTGGATCGCCGACGCCAACGGCGGCCTCTCCCGTCGCGTCACCAGCTTCAAGGGGCCCGACGTCTCGCCCACCTTCAACCCCAAGACCGGCGCGCAGATCGCCTGGATCAGCGGCCGTACCGGCCTGCCCCAGCTTTACATCATGGATAGCGACGGCTCCGGTATCCAGCGCATGACCGACGGCGGCTACGCGACCTCGCCTTCGTGGTCCCCCAACGGCCAGTTCATCACCTTCGCCTGGGACCGCAAGTACGGCCCCGGTGCACCTGGCGGTCAGGACATCTATGTCATGGAGGTTGCCACCAAAAAGTGGATTCAGCTTACACACGACGGAGGCCGCTGTGACTTCCCCTCCTGGTCTCCCGACGGACGCCACATCGTCTATGCAAATAGCACCAGTGGACGTCCCGGAGATACCAAGATCTGGACCATGTTAGCCGACGGCACCCAGAGGCGCGCCCTCACCGGAAGCGGCGGAGACATGCCAAACTGGAGTTGGAAGTAGTTCTGCTTCATCTGCGAGGTCGCTCTCGCAGTCAACCTGATGATTAGATTTTGAGACTGCTGCATAGGAGAGACTGATGAACTTGACCAAACCTGGACTTCATAAGGTATTTACATTTGCTGCCGCTGCCCTCGTCCTGAGTGCTGCCGCTGGCTGCCATAAAAAGGGGATCGACTCAAACATCGGGGCGATGGCACCACCCCCCGCTACCGGTCCCGCTCCCACCGCAGTCATCACCGCCGACCCGCTCGCCATCGACCTTGGCCAGTCCGTCGTCCTCAACTGGCGCACCCAGAACGCCGACACCGTCTCGATCGACGGCATCGGCACAGTGAACACCAACGGCACCCAGACCGTCTCGCCCTCCACCTCGACCAACTTCCATCTCGTCGCCAAGGGCTCCGGCGGTGAGACCGAGGCGAGCGTCCGCGTCACCGTCCGCGTCCCGACCGCACCCACCGCGCCGGTTATCGACGAGGGCGACATGGGCAGCGAGCAGGCCTTCCACCAGAACGTGCAGGACATCTTCTTCGACTACGACAGCTACGATCTCCGCCCCGACGCACAGACCTCCTCCTCTCGTGCAGCCGCGTACCTCATCGCCCACCAGTCCATCAAGGTCGTCATCGGCGGCTACTGCGACGAGCGTGGATCGGCTGAGTACAACCTGGCTCTGGGCGAGAACCGCGCCAACGCAGCCAAGACCGCTCTAGTCAACGCCGGTGTCCCCGCAAGCCGTCTGCGGGTCGTCAGCTACGGCAAAGAGAAGCAGTTCTGCACCGAGCAGGACGAGAGCTGCTACCAGCAGAACCGTCGCGCTCAGTTCTCGCTTGATCGATAAAAAATAAGCAGAAAGTATTAAAACAGCAAGCCACAGGGCCCGTGCCACCAGCACGGGCCCTCACAGGAAGCCCCCTATGACGAAGCAGACGAACTACCCCCGCCTTGCCTCTGCCCTTCTCACCATCGTCCTCTGTGCCACGCCCGCGTTCGCTGCCAACAAGGACATGATCCAGCTCCAGACCCAGATCCAGCAGTTGCAGGACGCGGTCGCACGGCTGCAGCAGTCCAACGACGAGCGCATGGGTGTCATGAAGGACCTCATCCAACAAAACGCCGACTCGGTCAATAAGATGTCGGCCGCGATGGACGCTCTCCAGCGCAACCTCCAGACCCAGCAGGAGGCGCAGAACGGCAAGTTGGACCAAGTCTCCGGCCAGGTCCAGTCCCTCAACGACTCCCTCGATGAGATCAAGGCCCGTCTCGCACGGCTCGAGAAGTTGTCCCAGGATATCCAGAACCAGCAGCAGAGCATCGGGGCTCCTGGGACACCCCAGGGAGGCTCACCGGCTGCGCTCCCCGCGACCCCACCGACAGCTGCTCCCGATCAACCGGCAACTCCTCCACCTACCACCAAGCGCGGTAAGCCGTCCGCCGGTACTCCCTTGGCGGACGCAACGCCTGCTCCCGACACCTCGGCCCCCTCGTCTCCGCCGGTAGACGAGCTCTACAAGTCGGCGCTCGGCGACTACATGGCGGCAAAGTACAGCGTCGCCGCAGGGGAGTTCGCCGACGTCATCCGCTACTATCCCGAGCACGCCCTCTCCGGCAACTCCTTCTACTACCTCGGCGAGATCGACTACCGCGCCGGAAAGTATGAGGAGGCCGTGAAGGACTACGACATGGTCGTCGAGCACTTCCCCGACAGCAACAAGATCCCAGCCTCCCGGCTGCATAAAGGGCAGGCTCTGATCGCCCTCAAGCAGAACGACGCAGGAGTTCGCGAGCTTCGCGCCCTCATCCAGCGCTATCCGAACGCCCCGGAGGCGATGCTCGCGCGCAGCAAACTTAGCGGCATGGGCATCACCGTCACCCCACGCCGGGCCCCAACTCAATAGCCAACACAGTAATTAGCTTCGCAGCCCCTGCATCAACGCCTCAATCTCCACCCTTTGCTCCCCCGTTACCGGCAACAATGGAAGCCGGGGAGTTCCACCAAAGTACCCGTTCAGATCACATCCGTACTTGATACCCGCCACACCCAACTCCCCTTCAACTCTGCGAACCACCTCCACCAGCCGAAGCTGTTTCTCTTCCGCGAGCCCCGGATCGCCGTCCTTCCACGCCGCCACCACCTCATAGCAGGCCTGCGGAGCGGATGCGCTAAACGCCGGAACCACGCCCACCGCACCCGCGGCCAAGCCCTCCAGCATCCGCTCCGTCCCAGCCGCCAGAATCTGAAACCCAACCACCTTCGTGCGTGTCTTCACGGCAGGCTTCGAAGCCACCGCCGCAAGCACGGCAACCCCACCTGTCAAACTCTCCGCCGAAACCAGCGCTCCCTCCGGCGTATCTGATACCCGCATCCGCCCCGTCACCGCCGTAAACACCTGAGTCACCGTCACGGACCGCTTCACCGCAGCAGTCTTCTCAACCAACAGCTTGATCTCCTTCGGGCGTGCAAAGTCACTCACCAATCCCAGCACTCGTGGATGCCCCGCAAGCTCCGCCACCAACTCCACTGGCAACTCACCCGCAAGCACCACCGGCAGCGCTGACCGGTCCGCCACCGTCAGCAAATAACCATGCGTTTCTTTTGCACTTACCCCAGCGAACGAGGGCGCCCGCACAACTGCCGCATCGTAGCCCAGCTCTGCCGCATAGTCAATCAGCTCAAGCGTAGCCGCCACTCCATCACGCGACACCCCCGCCAGCATTACCTTCGTCTCCGAAGCCGCCTCCAACGCCATCTTTAAAGCCTCTCGCGTCTCCACATCCGACAAAAGATTAGCCTCGCCAGACGCACCCAAAACCACTATCCCCGCCACCGGAGTCAGCGAATACCGAGCCACATTTTGTGCAAGTTTGCGAACATTCAAACGCCCGTCCGGATAGAACGGCGTCGTCAGCGGGAGATACATTCCTTCAAGCAGCATCTCTCCATTCTAAAGCGGCTCTCTGCAAATCCCCGCCACATGCAAAGCGAATGGTTGCCACATAGAAATGTCGTTGCCTTGAAGGGGCGGGACTTTAGTCCCGCCATAAAGCCATTCAAGACAACGCGGCTTCAGCCGCTGAGGGGATCTCCAGCGACGGAGACTTCCTAGATCGCAGCCAACTCACGCTCGCTATGCAGTGTCTGCAGCGCATTCACACTCAACGTCCCACGCTGCAACGCAGAGATACCCTCCGCCGCCGCTCTCGCCGCCGCCAACGTCGTAATCGTCGGCACCCGCGCCAGAACCGCAGCCCGTCGGATCGCCTTCTCATCGAAGACCGTGTCCTGCCCACGCGGCGTATTGATGATCAGGTGAATGCGATCGCCCTTGATCAGATCGACAACGTTCGGTCGTCCTTCCTTCACCTTGTACACACGCTCCGGCTGCATCCCGGCCCCTTCAAGAACCGCGGCAGTACCATGCGTCGCCACCAGATGAAAGCCCATCTCGGTGAACTGCCGCGCCAACGACACCAACCCTTCCTTGTCATGGTCGTTGACGCTGAGGAAGATCGTCCCCTTCAACGGCAGCACCTGTCCGGCCGCAATCTGCGCCTTGGCGAAGGCCTCGCCGAAGTTATCAGCTACACCCATCACCTCGCCGGTCGATTTCATCTCCGGCCCGAGTACGGTATCAACACCAGGGAACTTGCCCCATGGAAATACCGGCGACTTCACAAAGAAGTGCGACCCCGTCTCCAGGTCCTTCGCACTCTTCACCTGCGCGGGCAGCAACTCCTTCAGCTTGCGTCCAACCATGATCCGCGACGCAATCTTCGCCAACGGAATCCCCGTAGCCTTCGACACATAGGGCACCGTCCGCGAAGCACGCGGATTCACCTCGATCACAAACACCTTGCCACGCTGGATCGCGAACTGAATATTCACCAGCCCCAACACATTCAACGCCATCGCCAGCTTCCGCGTGTACGCGCGAATCGTATCAAGCACCTCAGGCGCAATATCGACCGCAGGCAACACGCACGACGAGTCACCCGAGTGGATGCCTGCCTCTTCGATATGCTGCATGATGCCAGCGATCACCACATCGTCGCCATCGCAAAGCGCGTCCACATCCACTTCTGTAGCATCCTCGAGGAAGTGGTCGATCAGCACCGGCCGCTCCTGCGAGTATTCAATCGCCGTGCTCATGTAACGCACGATGGCCTCTTCGTCATACGCGATCACCATCGCCCGCCCGCCCAACACATACGAAGGCCGCACCAGCACCGGGAAGCCAACACGGTTCGCTCCAGCCACCGCCTCGGGAACATTGGTCGCCATTGCTCCTTCAGGCTGCGGAATTTCTAACTCTTCAATCAGCTTGCCAAAGCGCTTACGGTCTTCTGCTAGATCGATCGACTCTGGCGAAGTTCCAATGATCGGCACACCAGCCTTCTTCAGCGGCAACGAAAGATTCAGCGGAGTCTGTCCGCCGAACTGCACGATCATCCCAATCTCTGCGCCCGACGAAGCCTCATGCTCATACACAGCAAGCACGTCTTCCAGTGTTAACGGCTCGAAGTACAACCGGTCGCTCGTATCGTAGTCAGTCGAAACCGTCTCAGGATTGCAGTTGACCATGATCGTCTCGTAGCCGTCCTCACGCAGCGCGAACGCCGCATGGCAGCAGCAGTAATCGAACTCGATTCCCTGCCCGATCCGGTTCGGTCCGCTGCCAAGAATCAAAATCTTCTTCTTGGTCGTCGGAGCCGCCTCGTCCTCTTCGTCATAGCAGCTATAGAGGTAAGGCGTGAAGCTCTCAAACTCCGCCGCGCACGTATCGACCAGCTTGTACACCGGCATAACGCCAAGCTTCTTGCGCAACGCTCGCACCCGAGCCGTACCGTCCGCGCCTTCGAGCTTCCAGCTAGCCGCCAGCCGCTCATCGGAGATACCCATCCGCTTGGCGACACGCAACTCATCGCTAGTCACCTCTTCGATGGCTTTCTCGCCGATAGCCTTAATCTCATCGGTGATCTGCTTCATCTGGTGGAGGAACCACGGGTCCATCGACGTCATCCGCGCGACCTCGCGCACACTCATCCCACGCTCGAACGCATACCGCAGGTACGCCAGCCGATCAGGATGCGGCGTCACCAACCGCTGCGTCAGACGACGCGGTTCGATATCCTCCGCCGTCGCCTTCTTCCCCGTCTCGAGCGACCGCACGGCCTTCATCATCGCCTCCTTGAAGGTCCTGCCGATGGCCATCACCTCGCCCACAGACTTCATCTGCGGCCCCAGACCTTCATCGGCACCAGGAAACTTCTCGAACTGCCACTTCGGAATCTTGACGACGACATAGTCCAGCGTCGGCTCAAAGCAAGCAGGTGTGGCCTTCGTAATATCGTTCTGAATCTCATCCAGCGTGTATCCCACCGCCAGCCGAGCAGCAATCTTCGCAATCGGAAATCCCGTAGCCTTCGAAGCCAGCGCCGACGACCGCGACACACGCGGGTTCATCTCAATCACCGTCATGCGCCCGTTCTGCGGATTCACCGCGAACTGCACATTGCTTCCACCCGTCTCGACACCAATCTCACGGATCACAGCGATAGCCGCATCGCGCATGCACTGGTACTCACGGTCCGTCAGCGTCTGCGCCGGAGCGACTGTGATCGAATCGCCCGTATGCACGCCCATCGGATCGAAATTCTCAATCGAGCAAATGATGATGACGTTGTCCTTAAGATCGCGCACCACCTCCAGCTCATACTCCTTCCAACCGAGCACGCTCTCCTCGATCAGGCACTCACCCACCGGCGAAAGATCGATGCCGCGCGAAAGAATATCCGTCATCTCCTCGCGGTTGTACGCAATGCCGCCACCTGATCCGCCCAGCGTAAAGCTCGGCCGAATGACCACCGGGAACCCGATCTTTCCAGCAAAAGAAAGCCCATCGCTTACGTTGTTCACCAGCAGCGAGCGCGGCATGTCCAGGCCGATCTTGTTCATCGCATCCTTGAACAACAGCCGGTCCTCGGCCTTCTTGATCGCCTCCAGCTTCGCGCCGATCAGTTCCACATGAAACTTGTCCAGCACACCCGAGTCCGCAAGATCCACCGCAAGATTCAGAGCCGTCTGTCCACCCACCGTAGGCAGCACGGCAAACACGCCCGACCCCGGAGCCAGCATCTCCGACTCCACCCGCAGAATCTCTTCGAGATACGCAGCGTTCAGCGGCTCAATATACGTCCGGTCTGCGACCTCTGGGTCGGTCATGATGGATGCCGGGTTCGAATTCACCAGCACTACCTCATAGCCCTCAGCCTTCAGCGCTTTGCACGCCTGCGTGCCGCTGTAGTCGAACTCTGCCGACTGCCCAATCACAATCGGCCCCGAGCCGATCACCAGAATCTTCGCAATGTCATTCCTACGCGGCATCTATCTTCTTTCTTCCCTGCAAAACATCTGTGGCGTTTCAAAGGGCGCCAAAACCACGCGCCCTTTGGACTCAAAATTGAGATTAACTTCGCTTCACTTCTTCCACTCTTCCATCATCTTCCGGAAGTCCTTGAACAAATAATGCGAATCATGCGGTCCCGGACTAGCCTCCGGATGGTACTGCACGCTGAACATCGGATCGGTCTTATGCTTCAAACCCGCCAGTGTCTGATCGTTCAGATTCGTATGCGTCTTCACGACCGTCGCCTCATCCAGCGACTCCGGATCGACCGCAAAGTTATGGTTCTGCGCTGTAATCTCCACCTTCCCCGTCTGATGATTCAGGATGGGGTGATTCCCGCCGTGGTGCCCGAACTTCAGCTTGTACGTCTTGCCGCCCAGCGCCAGACCGAAGATTTGATGGCCCAGGCAGATACCGAAGAGAGGAGCCTTACCCTGCAGCTTCCTGACGTTCTCGACCGCGTAATCGAGCGGCTCCGGATCTCCCGGCCCATTCGAGAAGAAGATGCCATCCGGCTCCATCGCCAGCACATCCTCCGCCGACGTCTTCGCCGGAACTACTGTTACCCGGCAGTTTTCGCGTGTCAGCATCCGCAGGATGTTCTCCTTGATGCCGTAGTCATACGCGACCACATGCAGCGGTTCACCTTCAATCTGCGCGGACAGCAGCTTATCGCCAGTCTGGTTCTTCGGCTCCTGCGCGTCCCATTTGTAGATCGACTTCGTGCTCACGACGCTCGCGAGATCGGTGCCCGTCATCTTGCGGATCGCCCGTGCCTTCGCCACCAGCGCATCTGCGTCGAGATTCTCGCCTGAAGCGATCACGCCACGCATTACACCATTGGCGCGCAGATGCCGCACCACAGCCCGCGTGTCGATCTCCGAGATCACCGGAACGCCATAGCGCTCCAGGTACTCGTCCGCCACCTGCGTCGAGCGCCAGTTCGAACTCACCGGCGAGAACTCGCGCGTCACCAAGCCCTCGATGTAAGGCCGCGTGGCCTCCGCATCGTGCGGTGTCGTCCCATAGTTCCCAATGTGTGGATTCGTCAGAACAACAATCTGTCCCGCATAGGAAGGATCGGTGAAGATTTCCTGATAGCCCGTCAGTGATGTATTGAACACCACCTCGCCCGAGCATTCTGCCTGGGCGCCATAACTTGTTCCGCGAAAGATGCGCCCGTCTTCGAGCGCCAGCATTGCCAGCATTGCCTCTCCTGCTTTTTGGGAGTGGATTCAATCGATTCTATCAGTTGATGAGGGTCCAGACCCATTGCAGCGCAATGAAAAGACTCGGCGCTGTGGCCGGGCCTCCTTTACTCGTCGATCGAGCTGAAATCTGCGTTTAACGGCGGCGGTGATGATGGCGGTGGTGACGACGATGATGCCCTTGAGCATTTGCGGGAACAACCGCCCCAGCGAGAATGACCAAGGCGACAACAGTGAGCAGAATATTGTGAATCTTCATACAAAAACCTCCAGAGCTGGCCCGCTCTAACTTTCGAGCAACGCTTGCTTGACTGCAAGCATACCCTTCCTCAACTTCCATACAAGTAAAAGTTTTCCTCACTTCATCAATGTACCGACTTGGCTTCTCCCTCTACTCCAAATCGACCAGAACATCCTCTCCCTCGATCCGCACCGGAAAGACAGCCACCCTCTCATTCTCAGGATATTCAGCCTTTCCAGTCTTCGCATTGAAAGCCCACGAGTGCCATGGGCAGATCACCGCCTCACCCTCCACCCATCCCTGCCCCAGTGGCCCTCGTCGGTGCGGACACCAATTATCCAGGGCTGACAGTTCCCCATTCACATTCGCCAGACAGACCCCTACGCCTTCTACCTCCGCCTCCATCACCGTTCCCGACGTCGGCGCTTCCGCCACCCCGCAGATCCTCACCCATTGCGCCACGTCTAAAATCTCCTCATCGATTCGATGTTAAATCCCGCCTCCAAGTCGTCATCTCGACCCCAGCGCGTAACGGGGAAGGATTCGGGCGACATCATAAATTCCACCTCCGAGTCGTCATCTCGACCGGAGGCGGCGCACTTCGCCGCCGTAGTGGAGAGACCCCCGTATTTCGCCGTTGCTGTTGCCGTTGCATCTGTCTCCCTCATCCCCCACGGCAACCTTCAAAATGATCTAAAGTTCAAGCAGAAGAAGATGCCGACCCCAACCCCGAAGACCAGCAAAAATACCCCTCGCCAATACCCCCCGCGCCCACCCGCCTCCGCACCAGAGGTCGTCGACCCTGCCTGGCTCCTCAAGGCCATCGGCGTCATGATCCTCGCCGCCCTCCTCTGCGGCTACGCCACCCTCTGCCTCCTGTTCTATCAAGGTCAGTGGCAGCTCATCCTGCACCCCACGCACAGCTCCACACCCCTGCCCACCAACCTTTTCAAGTTCGGAGCCGACGAGACCGGCCTACCCCAACTAACCGGCATCTGGACGTCCGCAGCAGAGGGTAGCCGCTACGCCAACCTGACCATCCTCTACCTGCGCGGCGGAGACGGCTCGCTCGACGACTCAACCGCCGCCCTTGCCACCCTCCACGATCTCGGCATCAACATCTTCGCCTTCGACTATCGAGGCTACGGCCACAGCGTCGACGCGCACCCCAACCAACTCCGCATGATCCAGGACGCCGAAACCGCCCTGCAGTACCTCACCACCTCACGCGCCATCCCCGAAAAACAGATCATCCCCTATGGCATCGGCCTCGGAACCAGCCTCGCCACGCACCTCGCCGCCACCCATCCGGCGATCCCCGCCCTGATCCTCGACTCACCCGCCCGCGATCCCCTCGATATCGCCCTCAACGACCCCCGGACGAAGCTCCTCCCTGTCCACTATCTCTTCCATGACCGCTTTCCTCTGGCCGAACCCCTCGCCACCCTCAAAATCCCCAAGCTGTTGCTCTCTCCAAACGCCACTAACCCAGCATTTACGAGCGCGGCAAACCCTAAAATAACAGTCGAGCTACCTACCCCCTCGACTGCCCTCTATACCCAGAGCATCGCCCGTTTTCTCGATCAGTACGTCCCTGCGACCGGTCTCCATCCACTCCAGCCCACAACCCCGGCACCCTAAAGGAGCGCGTCTCATGATCCGATGGCTCAACAGCCTACAACCCTGGGGCATGGTCCTTCTGCGTCTCGTCCTCGGCGCAGCCCTGCTCTATAACGGATGGGACAAGGTCGTCCCTCACGGTGGCTTTCACGGGAACAATACTCTCTCCGCCATCGACCACTTCTGCCACTACGTCTCCACTCTCGGTCTTCCCTACTGGCTCGGCTACGTCTCGGCTTTCACCGAGGTCGTCGGTGGCTTCTGCCTCCTGCTAGGCCTCTTCACCCGCTTCTTTGCCCTACTGGTCACCGGTGACCTTCTGGTTGCGCTCATCCTGGTCAATCGCCACCACGGCTACAGCGGTTCGGAGTACACACTTGCACTCATCTCCATCGCTGTGATGCTGCTGTTATGCGGTTCCGGAGCAGCGGCGCTCGACCGCAGAATGGGTCTCATCTAGAACAATCCGCAGCACTTAAGGAGTGAAGGCCCCCGGTACTCTGGGGGCCTTACATATTGGGAAGGGGAGGGTTTTGCAGATAGGTGAAGCCGGTACCGAAGGAACTGCTAGCCCGGCGTTTTAATTGGTACACTCATTCAGACGCAAAGGCGATGAAAAAGTTGTACCCGTTTCTTATATTTTTTTACTGAATACTGTATTTCCACAACTAGAACAAAGAGGCCAGCACACCAAATGCACCATTCTGTCGGATAAACGACACAATAGTACATCTGATGTCTGATATCTCTTCAATTATCCACCCGTTAGGTTTCATTTATATGAAATTCAGAAATTGACCCGGCCTCACCTGCGCTCCGGGGAAGACCACGTCCAGATTCTTCGCTCCGAGCGTCTTGTACGCCGCCTCGCCCAGCACATTACGGAAATCGGTCGTAACGGTCAGGTCGCGTCCCTCGTTGAGCTGCTCGTTCGCTAGCCCGGGCCACTTGCCGTAGACCTTGCCGCCCCGAACACCTCCACCCAGAATGAACATAACATTCGCATGCCCATGGTCAGTGCCGCCCGTCCCGTTCTGCCGAGCCGTGCGTCCAAACTCCGACATCGTCACCAGTGTCAGGTTCTCGCTATCCTGCCCCATGTCCTTCCAGAAGGCGGCGATCGTATCGGAGAACTCCTTCAGCCGATTCGCCAGTTGGCCGTTCGCATTGCCCTGGTTCTGGTGAGTATCCCAGCCTCCGATATCCGTAAAGGCCGCCTCCACACCCAGATTCGCCTTCATAAGCTGCGCGATCTGCTTCATGCTGTTGCCAAATGCTGTCTTCGGATAATCCACACCCGCCGCCGGCTGGTAGTGCGCGGGATCGGCTGCCTTCAGCATCCGCACCGCTTCGAAGGTCTCCTGCCCCGTGCCATGCAGCATCGAGTCCGAGCTCTCGTCATACATCGCCTGAAAGGCATTGCTGATCGGAGTAGCCTGCGGTCCCTTGCCCCCAACAGAAAAGTCTGCAAGGTTGTTCACTGCAATCGCCGGCTGTTTTCCTTGCAGCGTCCGTGGAACCTGCGATCCCAGCGCCACCGCCCGAAACGCCGACGCCTTCCCTTCCACCGGCCCAACCTGCAACGCACGATTCAGCCAGCCATCCTGCGTAATCTTCACGCCAGGCGTGCCGCTCTCCATATAGTCCTGCGCATCGAAGTGCGACCGCGACATATCCGGAGACCCGGCAGCATGGACGATCGCCAGATGCCTCTGGTCATACAGCGGCTTGAGCGAAGCCATCGCCGGATGCAATCCAAAGAAGCCGTTCAAATCAAGAACCTGGTTCTTCTGGATGGCAATCGTAGGACGCATCGCATAGTAGTTCTTCTCGGCATAAGGCACGACGACGTTCAACCCATCCGCCGCGCCTCTCTGGAAAATGACAACCAGCTTTTTCTTATTTGCCGCTGCCGTCGTAGCCTCTGCCATCACGCTCCGCACCAGAAAGCTCGGGATCACCGACGTGCCGACCAAGGCAAGCGCGCCACCCTTCATGAACCCCCGCCGAGATACCGCACGCCGTGCAAGGTCCCGGCCGTGCATATCGCATCCCCAGTCGCTCTGATCGCTAAAGTTCTTCCAGATGCTCATCGGTCGTCTCCTGTGCCTACCATTGCAAACGCGAACCACCCCGGGAAGTTGTTCCTACCGCCGCTGAAACTCAGGTGACCCCAGCAACAACCCTGCCATCACCTGAGCCTGTCTATCCGGAACGCCGCCGCGTCCAACCACACCCTCAGCCGGAGGATACAACGACCCACCCGGCAATGCATTCGCCATCTGCTCCGGATCGCTGGTCCGGATCGAGAAGTTCTTCTCCGCCTGCTGTTGCGCCGAGGCATCCTGTATCTGCTGCAAAACTGTCGCCCGGGTCTTGTCGCTCACCGGCTGTCCAAGCAACAGAAGTTCCAGCTTCTTTTCTTTATCGGCATTACCGTCGTTCATGCCCGTCGTCGTAAGGGACACCGGTTGCACGTTGGTCGTCGACGCATCGAGCAGCCCTGTCCAGTCCGTCCGCACTCCCGGCAAACGATCCCCCGTCAGCACCAGCGCGAAGTTCATCCGGCTCACCAGAGTTCCCGTGCTTACCCACGGCTCTGCCTTCCAGCTATAGCCGTTCGGAGTCTGCATCCCATAGAGAGGCATTCCCAGCTTATCCAGAGACTGCACCAGTGGCTGCGCACTCGCCACCTCCGCGCCACTCGCCCGCACCGCTGACACCACAAATTCCAGCGGCGTCTTCACCTTTGCCCGGTAGATCTCTGGTGACCAGAACTCCGGCGAGTCGAACATCGTCCGCAACACTACCTTGATATCGCCACCGCTCCTGAGAAACGCCGCCGCCATCCGGTCCACTAGCGCCTGCGGAGGATCGTCGCTTACAAACCGCACCGCCAGCTTCGCCGAGATGAACCTCGCCGTCGCCGGACTGGTCGCCAACATATGCAACACCTGGAGGCCCTCCGCTTCTCCAGCGGGCTTGATCGTCACTCCCAGCACCTGTTTCGTCCCCGGCTCATGCCGGTTCGGCTCGAAGCCATACGCCGCACCACGATAGGGCCGGTCGATCGTCCAGCCCGTAAACACCTTCGCCACCTGCGTCACATCCGCCTGCGTATATCCACCGCCAACGCCCAACGTATGCAGCTCCATCAACTCCCGCGCATAGTTCTCGTTCAGACCCAGCGGCTTACCCTTTCCGTCTGGATTCCGCTCCTGCCGCTGCGCCGCTCGTTGTGCCGCCAACGACTCCGGCCCGATGCTCTGCCAGTTATCCAGATACATCAGCATCGCCGGACTCTGCGCCGTCGCCACCAGCAGGTCTTCGAACTTACCCAGAGCCCTCGGTCGAATCACATCCCGCTCAAACGTCGGCAGCAGAAACGGCTCGTTCTGATTCTTCTTCACATAGATATTGAAGTGGTTCAGCCAGAAGTCGGTCATCACCGCCTCAAGCTGACGGTCACTATAGATGTCGCGGACCAACCGCGACTGCAACAGCTCCCCACTCACCATCCGCGCCGACCCCGGCAGCGCCGCCAATATCTCGCGCTGCTCCGGACTCATACCCGCCGCCGCGTCCGCCAACTCCCTCCGGCTCAGGCTCTCCCGGAATGCGATCAACTCCTTCGGCTGCATCGACAGCAGCCGCTGCATCCGCTGGTCCGGTGGCAGGTTGATGATCTTCACCGCCTCCAGGCCTGAGTAAAGCTGCTCCTCATGCGTCGCCATCGCCGGCATCGAGGGATCGACGCCATCGCCGGGCAACGCCGTCTTCGCATCGTCCATCCCACTGGACATCCCAGACATCGCCGCTCCGCCCTTGCCTGCGGCTTCTGCATCCTTGGCCGCCTTCTTCTCCTGCGCGATCCGGTAGAACTCCATCTGGTCCGCATAGATCACACGCTCCAGCGGATCAGCCGGCAGCGGAGCATTCTGCCTCTCCATCTGCCGCAGCACCTGCGGCGACGGATACCGCTCCATCAACGCCTCCTGCGACATCTTCATCGCAGGAAAATTCGCCAGCCTTGCCTCAAGAGCCGAGTCATCGATACTCTCCGGCTGCAACTGCTGCTCGAACCACCGCTTCAAACCTATTGCCTGAACAGCCGCAATATCACCCGGCCTCGGCCCAAAGGTAAGCCGGTTCAGCGCATGAAGAACCCGCTCATCCCCCTGAATCTGCCCCACGTTCGAAGCAACCCTCGGCTTTTTCCCAACCGGCCCAACCGCTAACAGAGGCTGCTCCACCATCAGCACGCAAAGCGCCGCAGCCACCAGCCCACTAAACCTACCAGGAAAAGCGACCCTACGAGCCATCGAACCCACCTCCCGCAGCAATAGCAGTGGAGCATACCAGCTTCTACCCAGAGAAACCCGCACGCCGAGGATCAGTTGCGGCCAAACACAAATCCGGGTGCCCCATGTCTCGCTTCTGAGACATGGGTTTTCCAAGGGGCAATTCCTATGATCGCACCGGAGGACTCCATAAGTCCAAACTCAAACCACTTGCTTTGTGGAACTAAAAAGCCGCCAGATCCTCAATCGCCCGGTACAAATCCTCCGGCTGCGGCAGAATCGCATCCTCCAGCAGCGGCTGGTACGCGACAAACGTATCCATCGCCGCCACCCTCCGAACCGGAGCGTCGAGGTCATGGAACAGCTCATCACCGATCCGAGCTGCGATCTCCGCGCCGTAGCCCCAACTCAACATGTCTTCGTGAGCAATGATGACCCGGCTCGTCTTCTTCACCGACTCAGCGATCGCCTCCCAGTCATACGGGCTCAACGAGCGCAGATCGATCAGCTCTACATCGATCCCTTTGTCGCGATGGATCTTCTGCGCCGCCTGCAACGCTCGCGGCACCACAGCGCCGTAGGTCACGACCGTGACATCCTTGCCCGGACGCACAATCTTCGCCTTGCCGAATGGAATCGTATAGTCCGGCCCTGGATACGCCGCCCGTCCGAAGGTCTCGCGGTATAGCCGCTTGTGCTCCAGGAACAGCACCGGATCGTCGCAACGGATCGCCGTCCGCAGCAACCCCATGGCGTCGAGAGCATTCGAAGGCATGACGATCCGCACTCCCGGCGTGTGCGTAAAGATGCTTTCACCCGACTGCGAGTGATAGAGCGAGCCTCCCGTCAGGTAGCCGCCGATCGGCACCCGCATCACCAACGGGCAGTTCCATGTTCCATTCGACCGCCACCGGATCACCGACAGCTCGTTCCGCATCTGGTGCATCGCTGGCCAGATGTAGTCGAAGAACTGGATCTCGACCACCGGCTTCATCCCGCGCACCGCCATGCCGATCGCCCGGCCAACAATATTGGCCTCTGCTAGCGGCGAGTTCCAGCACCGGTCGCTGCCAAACTCAGCCTGTATCCCCGATGTCACCTTGAAGACGCCGCCCTTGCCCTTGATCTCTCCGGCCAGCAGCGCCTTGTCCCGGGTCGCATCCGCCACATCCTCGCCAAAGACCACGATGCGATCATCCCGCCGCATCTCGTCCTTCAGGCAGGTGTTGATCAGGTCAGCCATCGTCCGCTCATTCGAATCAGCCGTCGCAACCGGCTTCGCATCGAACCGCGCATCGCTCGGCAGCAGGTCCTCCGAGTACACATGCTTCGTGATCGACTCCACCGTCGGCAAAGGTGCATGGATCGCGCGATCCGCCGCCCGCTGCACCTCCTCATCCACCTGCCGTTCCAGCTTGTTGATCCCCGCCTCGTCCAGAATCCCCTCGCGCAGCAGCCATAGCTGCATCCGCGAGATCGGGTCTCGTGCCGCATCCACCTGTAGTTCGCTGGCCGAACGGTAATCCCGCTCATCCTCACTTAACGAATGCGAATAAGGCCGGATCACATGCCCATGCACCAGCGCCGGTCCCTTCCCAGCCCGGCAGTACGCAACCGCCTCCACCATCGCCGCATAGCTGGCAATCGGATCGGTCCCATCCACCTCGGCGAAATGGAAGTTCGGGAAGTTCGCAATCAGCTTCGAGATATTGCCACCGGGAGTGTTCGCCTCCACCGGCGTCGAGATCGCGTAGCCATTGTCCTCAACCACATACAGCACCGGCAGCTTGCCGTTCGAGGCCGTATTCAGCGACTCCCAGAACTCACCCTGGCTCGTCGAGCCCTCACCGATCGACACATACACCACCTCGTCGCCGTGGAACTTGACGTCCTTGAACTCCCGGTAATCCCCGTCATGCTTCGCCGCAGCCCCCGGATGCTGCGAAAAATACCGTCCAGCCTCCGCGCACCCAATCGCATGGAGGCATTGCGTCGCCGTCGACGAACTCGGCGTCACAATATTCAACTTCGTGCTCGACCAGTGCGACGGCATTTGCCGACCACCGCTGGCTGTATCCTCCGCCGCACCCACCGACTGCAGCAACTGCTCCTCGACCGTATTGCCCAGCGTAAGGCAGATCGCCCGGTCCCGGTAGTACGGGAAGAACCAGTCGTACCCCGGCTTCATCGCCATGCCCGCCGCCACCAGCAGTGCCTCATGCCCCGCGCAGGAGATCTGGAAGAAGATCTTCTGCTGGCGCTTCAGCACGATCTCACGGTCGTCCGTCCGCCGCGACAGGTACATCAGCCGGTAGAACTCCACCAACTGCTCCGCCGTCAGCGTTCCCACGCTGGACGAGACCGGCATCTCCCGGCGAACTGCTGTGCTATTTCGCGCCACGTACCCCTCCAGCCACCGGAGCCCCACGTCCAGAGGTAACTACTCTTCCGGATCTTGTCCCCGACGAGCTTGATTGTAATTCGTCCGCCATACTTCCCGCTTTCAGGACACCGTTTCCTGTGGAGAACAAACCAAAGTAACCGTTGCAGTACCGGTCCGACCTCCAGCCCCTCCAGGTTTCGCCGATGCAGGAAACCAGTAACAAGTCCGGCAATGCCAGAGGTGTCCATGTTTGCTCCACGTCGCTTTCCAGGTCAGCCACCATCTCCATTTCTGATTCCCTTCGTCATCGTTACCCTGGCGCTCCACACCGTCGCGCTTCAACACCTCTTCGCCCAGGACTCGGCCCGTCTCACCCCGCTCGCCCCCATCGTCGCCAACCATTACCTCGTCGCCTACCACAACGCCTCCATCCCGGACGATGCGGAGACCCGCACCCGCCTCGCCGGAGCCCATGTGCTGCAGCGGCACGAGCGTTTCGGTATCATCGTCGTCCAGACCAATGGAACCGCTGACGACGCCTCCAACCTCCGCCACCTCTCTACGCAGCCCAACGTTGACTACGTCGTCCACGACCGCGTCGTCTACGCCCACCAGATCAAAACCGGGCCGGTCTACCATAACCCCATAGCCCGCCCGCTCACCCCCGTCACGGCCCAGACCATCCCCATCTCGAAACCCAGTTCTGCCGACAGCTTCTACCGGACCCCGCAATCATGGGCCGTCCAACAGGTCGGCGGCTACGGCAACAACGTCCCTGGAGGCCCCGCGCACGGCCCCTGGGACATCACCATGGGCAAAGGCGCCCGCATCGCCATCCTCGACTCCGGCGTCGATGCCAGCCACCCCGACATCGCCCCCAATCTCGTCTTCAACCTCTCCGAGATCGACCAGACGGCCCTCCCCAGCCCCTGCGACGATGGCACACCACAAGACCAGCAAGGTCATGGCACCTGGACGGCCTCACTCGCAGCCGGAGCCGTCGGCCCCACCACCGGGGAGGTCATCGGAGTCGCCCCCGCCGCCAGTATCCTCAATATCAAAGTGCTCGAGCGCACTCCCAACACCAGCATCCCCACTGCCACCATCGCCCAACAATGCACCAGCGGAGAGGCCAGCGGCCTTCTCAGCTGGGTCATCCAGGGGATCGACGACGCGCTTGCCCAACACGCCGATGTCATCAGCCTGTCGCTCGGCGCGATGGTCGATCTCGACACAGGCGACGGTGCCGGACTCAAGGCGCTCTTCGACAGCGCCACCTACGCCGCTTCGCAAGGTGGAGCTGTTCTCGTCGCGGCCGCCGGGAACGACGGCTTCGACCTCTCTAACCCGCGCTATATCGAGCTCCCCGCACAAGCCCGGAGCGTCCTCGCTGTCGTCGCCTCCACCAACCCTGCCTGCGCTCAGAACACCGCCGCCGGAGCCACCTGCGCTGCCGGAGCCGTCACCCTCCCCTACTACAGCAATTTCGGAGCCCCGCTCAACGCTCTCGCCGCACCCGGAGGCAGCCTCCCCGCAGGCGGAGACCAGACCGTCAGCGGATGGGTCCGCGGTGCCTGCAGCTCCGGCAAGCCCAACACCGCCGACGGCCTGCCCACCGATTCCACCCACAGCTTCGGCTGCTTCAACCTCGGTCACACCCAGTACGTACAAGCCATGGGAACCAGCGCCGCCGCTCCACTCGCTGCCGGAGTCGCCGCCCTTCTCCGCGCCGCGCATCCGACCTGGGACGCCGCCACCATCATCGCTGCCATGCGCTCAACCGCCACCACTATCTCCACGCTGCCCGCCGCACCCCAGGTCAACGCCGCAACAGCACTAGCGCTCCCCAACTAGCGGACGAAGTCCCTACCCTTTCATCCGCTCTTTCACACTCCGCGCCAGCCTCTCGATCTCATCAGCCTTCTTAATCACATCGACAGACAGCGTATCCTTCGTCGATTTGCCCACATCCACCTTTAGCTGGTTCGCCAGCACCACCAGCTTCTCCGTATCAGCGATCAGCCGCCGCTGCCGGTCGCTGTTGCGGCTCTTGTCCATCTGGGCCTGCTGATCGGGCGAGAGCGGGTTCGGATCGATATCGTGACGCGGTGGAGCGCCCGGCTGTTGTATCCCGCTCCCTCCCGTCCCAGGTAACTGTTGCGCCCCTGTTCCCACAGCCGAAGCCAATACAAGCACCGCTAGAATCACTCCCCCAGTCATTCTCATCGTCCCCTCCATGCGCTTCACATTTTTGAGCCCCGCGTGCCCCGAGTGTACGGATTTCCCACCCGAGAAACCACCGCTTCCGGTGAAATTGCGTCACACTTACAAGCGAAGCACCCGACGGTACCGACACTCGGGACTCCTAGACTCAGAAAGCGAGACGCCGCCATCATCTTCCTTACGACCCTCCTTCAGCAACCTCTCGTTCAGGATGAGAAGGGCATCAAGACCCTCGAGCGCGGCTGGCACAACGAACTCATCGACTTCGCCCAGCACGAGCTCCCGAAGCTCATTTTTGTTCTTATCCTGGCCTTTATCATCCAGCGCGTTGTGGACTTCTTCGTCAATCGTCTACGCAGGCTGGCCGATCGGCATGCTACCCATGACTCTTCGCGCGCCTCCCAGCTCCGCACCGTCGCGTCGATCCTCCGCGCCACCTCCTACGCGGTCATCGGCTTCATCGTTCTCCTGCATATCCTGTCGGTTTTCAACATCAATCTGACTCCCTTGCTTGCCTCCGCCGGCGTGGTCGGCGTCGGCATCGGCCTCGGCGCGCAAAGCCTCTTCAAAGACATGCTCAACGGCATCTTCATCCTCGTCGAGAACCAGTACAACGTCGGCGAGGTCGTCAAGCTCGCGAGTCTCACCGGAACCGTCGAGAATCTAACCCTCCGCTGCACCACGTTGCGCGACGGCGACGGCACACTCTACATTATCCCCAACAGCCAGGTCGCCACCGTTGCAAACCTATCTCGCGACTTCTCCGTCGCCATCCTCAACATCAGCGTCGATGCCAGCGCCGCCCCCGACGAGGTCATCAGCGTCCTCCAAACCGTCTCCATGGCCGTCCGCAAAGACCCCGCTTTCGAGAAAATTGTCCTCACCGACCCGCAGGTCCTCGGCGTCGACAAGATCATTGGACGCGAGGTTATCTACCCAGTCAACTTCCGCGTCCGCGCCAACCAGAAGGACATCGTACTCCGCGAGATGCGCCGCCGCATCATCCCCGCCTTCGAAGACGCAGGCATCCCACTGGGCATCGATCCGGCCAACATGCTCATCGTCAAACACGTCGATCCTACCGCCCCACCGGCCCAGCAACCGCTCACCAGTTGAACAAGTGTCGTTCCCGCCACAAATCCGGGTGCCCCATGTCTCGCTTCTGAGACATGGGTTCTCTCAAAGCTCACACCCATCACACTCAACCACTATCAAACTGCGGTATTCAACAACTCCATCAGCTTCTCCGCATCCGTCACCGGAGGCTGGCAGCTATTCCCGCTGCACACCACCGCGTAGCTCCCTGCGACTGCAGGCAGAAACGGCAGCGTCTCCGCCAATGCTGGAGGCAGCGAGGCCAGCTGGTCCCGGCGCAAGCGAATGACGCTCTTGTTCACCGCATACCGAGCCAGCGCCACCGCCTCCAACCGCCGAGCATTCAGGTCTTCGCCGATCACGCAGACCCGCACCGGAGCCGTTACCATCCGCTGCAACGCCAGTCCATAGCTCGCCGCGTACAGCCCGAAGTGCTCAACGATCCCCGCAAAGGCTTCAAGCGTATCCTGCGCCTTGTCCGCAAACTCCGCCCGGTTATTCAATGCAGAGAGCCGCAGCAGCAACATCGCTCCTACCGAGTTGCCCGCAGGAGTCGGCGAGTCCTGCAACGGCTTACGCCGCGTCGAGAGCGCACCCAATGGCCGCGCACCTTCCAGCGGAGCCTCTGTATCAAAGAACGCCCCACCGGTCTTGTCGTAGAAGCGCACCACGGCACTCTCGGCGATCGCCTCCGCCGCCTCGTAGTAACGCATCTCACCCGTAGCCTCCCACGCATCGAGCGCGGCGGTTCCGAGAAACACGTAGTCCTCAAGCACACCATCTACCCGCTTGCCCGAACCACCCGTCTCGCCATAGGCCACCACATGCGAGAGCCCCGCCTTCGCATCCCAGGCCTCAGCCAGCACACGGTCCAGCGACTTCAGCGCGAACCCCGTCGCCTCCGGAATATCCAGCACCCGGCCCGCATCGAGATACGCCGAGATCAGCATCCCATTCCAGCCCACGTACACCGTCTTATCTATATAAGGAGTCTTCCGCGCCAACCGAGCCGCATAGAGCTTCCGCCGAGCTGACACCAGCAGCTCCTTCGCGACCTCCAACTCAACGCCCGCAGCTTTCGCCACCGTGGCCAGCGGCTGGTTCACATGCAGCACATTCTTCGCCACGTTGTGGTGCATATCGCCCACCTCGCCGATGTCGTAGAACGGCCCCGCAATCGCCAGCTCCTCCGGTGTCAACGCCGCCTTTGCCTCATCGAGCGTCCACGTAAAGTAGTCGCCATCATCATCCAGCGAAAAGTCCGCATCCTGCGACGCGTAGAACCCACCGCGCTCCTGGTCGCTCAGCCACTCGTTCATCCACCGGATCATCTCCCGCGCCACACGTGCGCTCTCCGGCTCCACAAACGTCTGGAAGGCATGGACGTAGTTCTTCAGCAGCTCGCTATTGTCATACGCCATCTTTTCGAAGTGCGGCACGATCCAGTGCTCATCGACCGAGTAGCGGTGAAATCCTCCCGCCAGATGGTCATAGATGCCTCCGCGCGACATCTTTTCGAGCGTCACCAGCGCCGCCCGCTTCGCCGCCTCGACGTTACTACCGGCTCTCGAAGCCACATCGAGCAGCAGATCAATCGCCCCCGAGTGCGGGAACTTCGGCTGCGACCCAAAGCCGCCGTTGTGTCCATCGAACTGCTGCAGTGCCGACGCCACAAGTTTCTCAACCAGACCCGGCCCTGGGTTTCCATCGCGCCCGGAGAACGACTCGTTATGTTCGATCGCGCTCATCACGCTCCCAGCCGACTCGTTCACCTCATCGCGCTTCTTCTGGAATGCCTCCGCCATCGTGTACAGCACACGCCGAAAGCTCGGTCTCCCATGTCGGTCCTCGGGAGGAAAATATGTCCCCCCAAAATACGGCAGGCCTTCGGGCGTCAGAAACGCCGTCAGCGGCCACCCGCCCTGTCCACTGATCGACGACACCGCCGCCTGATACCGCGTGTCCACGTCAGGCCGCTCGTCCCGGTCCACTTTTACCGCGATAAAGAACTTGTTGATCGCTTCCGCCGTCTCGGCGTTCTCATACGACTCGCGATCCATCACATGACACCAGTGGCACCACACCGCCCCGATATCCAACAGGATTGGCTTGTCCTCGCGGACAGCCTTCTCAAACGCAGCCTCGCCCCACTCCTGCCAGTCCACCGGTTGGTGCATCGCCGACCGCAGATACGCCGATGCGGCGTTCGCCAAAGAGTTCAAATGTCCCGATTCGTGCTCAGTCCCGTGTTCATCGCTCATAGATTCAAGTTTAGCCGTTTCGCCCGATGAGAGTGTCCGAAGCCATGCTCACCAACACGGACTCGAAGCGTTATACTGCGGTCAACGATGCCGCGTAATCGCCAACCGAGTCTCTTGCGAACCGTTGTACTCACTATCCTCCTGGTGAGTCTCCTGCTGCTGGTATTCGCATACCCTACTGGCCATCATCACGGGTTCGCACTCGCCTGCATCGTCCTTGTGCCCCTCTTTCTATTCGGAATGGTCGAGAGCCCATCCTCTCTCTGGCTATTCGCATCAGACAGCGAGCTTCTACCCACCTCTTCCCCCGGCCTTCTTCCTCGCTTTCAGCGTCCCCCTCCTCCCGCAATCGCCTGAATCCCCTGCTATGAGGTACAGAGACATCTCTGTGCCCCTTTGAGATTCAACGGTCAGCTTCGCGTGCGCCTGCACAGAGGAGTTCCATGGACTTTTCCAGCATCATTGCCCAGTTTCTCACTCTCTTCTTCGTATTCTGCATATGCATCTTCTATCTCCGGCGATTCCTCTGGAGGCGCAGAAAACGCCTCGGCAGGAAACACCTGGGTTTCTTTCCACAAGCTCTATTGCTAGGAAATGCTCTCCAGACCCTGCAACTCATCGCCCAACCACATACAAGGCACGTTCTCGCAGAAACACTCAAAGAGGAAGTAGACGAGGACGAATCGGGCGGACCAGAAGATCCCACAAAACACTTCCATCGACAAATAAAACGGATTCGCAGGGGAGAAGAGGTAGACCGACTCACTGTCTTGCTTCGAAGATGACGTCAGAGGTGCCCAACGAAAAGGGCCCGGCGCATAGCCGGGCCCTTTCGATAAAACAACGCCAGCTTATTGCAGCGGAGCGGGCGCACCCGAGATGGGCTTCGGAGCCGCCGGTGCTTTCGGTGCCGTCAACCCCGGAATCACCGGTGCCTGTCCCACACCACCCTGCGCCGCCGCCTCGATGCTGATGCCGTAACGCTCCAGCGTGTTCGCAAGCAGCTGTAGCAGCGATGCACGGTCCTTCGCGTAGGCCGCCGTCGCCGATATCAGCGTGTTGTCCGATGTGGCCAGGTTGCGGCCCATCTGCAGCACCAACGCCGTGGTCGAAGCACCAAGCCTGTACTTCTTCTGCTCGGCGTCGAGGCTCTGTGCGGCGTAGTCCCTTGCAGCCTGTGACGCCATCACCTGCGCCCTGTCATTCGTCAGGGCGTACTGCCCGTTGATGACCTGGATGCGAACCTGCGTATAGAGCTGCTGCAGGCGCATCTGCGATTGGCGATACTCCATCTGCGAGCGGGCCTGATCGGCCTGCGCCGTGCGGTTGCGGATCGGTATCGTGATGCTCAGACCAACACCTTTATCCGGTGAGCTGCTATTGAACAGGTGGCTGAAGACAGTGCTGTAGTCAACCGTTGGATATGTCCCAGCAGCACAGGGCGTGAACGACGTTCCGATTGAACCACAGCTTAGAGCTGGATTCTGCGACCCGCCGAGAGCACTGGCACCGTAGAACGCGTACGCATCCACGACCGGCAGCAGACCGTTTTTCACGCCCCTGATGGTGATCTCGTTGTTCTTCATGTTCAGGATGGCCTGTTCAATCTGAGGATTGTTGACGTAGGCCTCCCTCACCAGATCTTCGGCCGGCATATCCTCTTCGGACAGGCGATCGAGACCAACGCGGTCCGTCGGAACAATGGGAGCACTCGACAGCGCCGGGTCGTTCAGGTTCCGTGCGATCGCCTGCTTCATGATGAGCTGCTGGTACTCGAGGTTCGACTTCGACGCAATGAGCGCTTGCCGGTCAGTCGCGACCGAGCTGTCGGAGTTGACGATATCGAGAGGCGCCAGGGTGCCGATCTCCAGCTGCTTGCGGTTATCCGCCGCCAGCTGAGTCGACTGCGCCAGAGCGCGTTCCTTAGCCTGCTCATCCTCATACGCGCTCACCAGACCCCAGTAGATGTTCTCTACTTGGTTCACGGTGTAGAGCAGCTGCTGCCGGAAGACCGAGTCGGTGATCCGCCGATCATTTTTGGCTTCCAGGATGAAGCGTCCATTGATCCCGGTCCCGAAACCATTCAGCAAATGCTGGGTCGCGGTCGCACGAAAGGTGGACTGTATCTGCGGGCTATAGCTGGTATAGCCGCTGTTGGACGTCACCCGGTTGTTGTTGAAGCTCACCCCTAGCTGGGTGCCCGTGAGAAAGCCCTGCGTATACCCGAAGTTGAAGGTGGCCGTGGTGTTCTTCAAGGTGTTGGTTCCATTCAAACCAGAGAGCAGTGGGCTCGACTGCGCCGTATCTGCCGATTCGTACTCGAGACTCGACGTCAGCGAGGGGTCCAGCGACTCTGGCGTCGGTCCCAGGCCATTGGTGCTGAGCACAAGGCCTGATGCACCTGTACCAGTGGAGCTCGAGGTCCCAGCCGCCGGTCCGCCGCCGCTGGTGATCGTCGTCGTCGTTCCTCCGAGCGTATTGGCCACCAGGGTGTTGGAGACGCCGCGCAGACTGGAGCCTGCCTTGGCCCGCAGAAGATCGGTGTCCGCAATGTCCAGGTTGATGCGAGCAATCGCGATATCGAAGTTGTTCTCAAGCGCGAGCGTCACCGCATCCGACAAGCTCAGCCAGATCTTGCCGTCCACCAGCAGGGAGTCCAGCCGTGGGGTATTGCCCAGCCGCGGTAGAGGCACATTGGTCGCTGTGTACGGAGCGATCGGATTACGGAAGTAGTTCTTCGCCTTGGTGTAATCCGTAGCGGTATCCCGCAGGTATAGAGGCTCGGTAAACTTCGGCGCTGGGGCCTCGGGCAGATCACCCGCCGGTGTCGTGGTCGGGCTGGCCAGCGTCTGGACAACCGGCTTTTTAGCCCTTTTCTTCTTCTTCACCCGGGCCTGAGTCTGGGTCTGGACCGTTGTCTGGGTCTGCTTCGCGAAACCCTGCTGTGTGCCCGCGCTCATCAACGTCAATGCGATACACGCTACCGCCTGCAAATCTTTTAATCTCAAGATGCCTTCTCCAACCCTGCCTCTTTTACCGGATCGCCGTTATGCCGTCGATCTCCGGTTTATCCATCAACGCAACGCTCCGAAGACGCCGCAGGATCTCAACCTGAATAAGTCAGTAGTATCTAGACGCTCGTTCCGCTACGAACGACTCTGAAAATCTCCTCGTGGATGCTGGAAGCACTTCGAAAGAGCATACGCAGAAATCTTCCTTCCCGTTCCCGATAGCATGAAATATTTGCATGGTCTTCGTAGGCGAAGTATACCAACGCTAGGCTATTTAATACTTAAGTTATCAGCCAAGACTCTCTATGCAGCTCTGGAAGACAGTTCTCACCTACGATGGCACGTCCTTCCATGGCTGGCAGGTACAGCCCGGGCTCGCCACAATTCAGGGAACTTTGTCTCAGGTAATTCAGCACATCACCGGCGAAACCGTCCTGCCCCAGGGCTCTGGCCGCACTGATACCGGCGTCCATGCACTCGCCCAGGTCGCCACCTTTTCTCTCGAGTGCGCGATCCCCGCCGCCAACCTCCATCGCGCTCTCAACCGCGCCCTGCCGCCCAGCATCCGCGTGCTCTCGGTGGAACCCGCTCCTGAAGGATTCCACGCCCGTCACAACGCTCTCCGCAAGACCTATGAGTACCGCATCTTCCCCAATCTCTCGAAGAAGGGTCGCCCCGGCAACATCTGTTCCCCCATGCTCGCGCCCTATGTCTGGGACTGCCCTCTACCTCTCGACCTGCAACCTCTGCAAGAGGCTGCACACCACATCCTCGGCACCCACGACTTCTCTTCCTTCGCCGCATCCGACCCCGACCAGGCTACCCGCGCCTCCGAGAGCCTACCCCAGCACGCCACCAACATCCGGACGATCCATCACTCCTGCTGGAAGCAGCAGGATGGCCTGTTGATCTATAGAGTCACCGGCTCCGGCTTTCTCCACCACATGGTCCGCAACCTCGTGGGGACCTTCGTCGAAGCAGGCACAGGCCGTATCTCTCCCGACGCCATCCCTGCGATCCTCGCCGCCCGCAACCGCTCCGCCGCCGGCCCTACTGCTCCTGCTCACGGTCTCTTCCTCGTCAAGGTGGAGTACTGATGCCCAATTCCCACAGCGTCGCCGCAACCCAGGCCCGCATCGCTCGCCTCGCCTCCCTGACGCCCGTCCATCGCGCCTTCCATTGGCTGCACCTTCATCAGCCCCAGCTTCGCAAGTGGCAGTTGGAGATGACCGCTATCCCCTCACCCCCTTTTGGCGAATCAAGCCGCGCCACCTGGTTCCTCGACCGCTTCCTCGCCCTTGGCCTCAGCAACGTCCACCTGGACGAGGCCGGCAACGCCATCGCCGAGCTTGCCCCCGCGACCGCAACCCCGAACGCCCCCTGCATCCTGCTCTCCGCTCACCTCGACACCGTCTTTCCCGCCGGGACCGACTGCAAGCCCACGGAGTCTGAATCCACCCCGCAACTCTTCGCCCCGGGCATCTGCGACAACGCCGCCGGACTCACCGGCCTGCTCGCCATCGCCGCCGCCCTGCGCTTCGCCCATATCACCCCTCCCATCCCCATCCTCTTCGTCGCGAATGTCGGCGAAGAGGGCGAGGGCGATCTCCGCGGAATGCGGCACCTCTTCGAACACGGAGCCTACCGCTCCCGCATCGCAGCCGCCATCGTCCTCGAGGGCAGCGGGACCACCGCCGTTGTCACCCGCGCCCTCGGTAGCAGACGTTTTCGCCTTACCGTCACAGGACCCGGCGGCCACTCATGGTCCGACGCCGGAGCCCCCAACCCGATCCTGATCCTCAGCCAGCTTCTCTCCGCACTCACCGGCCTCGAGCTCCCCGAAACACCCCGAACCACCCTCAGCGTCGGCCTCATCTCGGGTGGCACCTCGATCAACTCCATCCCCGAGTCGGCCACCGCCCATCTCGACCTCCGCTCCACCGACCCCGAGCAGCTCGTAACGACCGAAGCCTGCCTGCGCCACATCTGCGACGGTTTCCTCTCTCGCATCACCCCACCCACGACCGGCCACGACATCCAAATAGCCCTCGAGACCATCGGTAGCCGCCCCGCAGCCACCCTCCCCGACAACTCCTCCCTGCTCCAAACCATCCGTGCCGTCGACCGGCACCTCTCCCTCCGCACCGAACTCCGCATCGGCTCCACCGACGCCAACCTGCCGCTCTCGCTTGGACTACCAGCAGTCGCTCTCGGTGCCGGTGGCTCCGGTGGAGGCATCCATACCCTCCAGGAGTGGTACGACCCCACCGGCCGCGAGACCGCCCTCCGACGTATCCTCTTAACTCTTCTTGACACCGCCCAAATCACCACACCCTCTTGACTCCCCATCTCCGGATACAATCTTCGGGTGCTTCCGCAACTATCCCAAATTCCTGGCAAGCCCCAAAACTCACTAAAAATACCCCCTGTCATTCTGAGCTGAGCGGAGCGAAGAACCCCGTATTCCGTTCGTACCACCACAACCAACACCATTGGCGAAAATCCACTAAGTCCAATTGAATGGAATATTTTAGTCATAACCATTTTAGATAGAATAGTTTAGCTATTTTACGATTCTCTATCTCTCTGCATTCAAGAACTTTACCTCCAGGGTAGAGAACCTTCTTAGCAGCTTCTTAGCAAAAAAAGTGCAGGCACGAATGCCTGCACATGAGGAAACTTCTCTGCTCACAACGTTTTATCCGACGAAGTCGATCGTCACCGTATCGCTCGCAACCGAAACCGAGGTCAGGAGCTTTCCGTTGACGGTGGTGATATTCATAGTGTCGCCAGTCAGCGGATTGGCGTAGGTGCTGTTCGGGCCACAGGCAACTGCCGTGGTGAACGTGACCGGGGTGAACTTCGGCAGTGAGGCCGTGGGTTCGCCGCCATCCGGCGCCTCCATGATCCACTCGCAGCTATCCCCGTTGAAGTTCGCGCCTGGAGGAGGGGCGAGCGTGATCGAGAAGTGCTGTCCCGTCGTCTCGTTGGCGAACGAGATGGCGGCGGCTGTGTTGTTGTTGACGTACTGCACCGAGCAGTAGACCTGCTGGCCGGGGCTCACCGGGAAGTTCGCGATGTTGGTCTGCCAGACGTAGCCGGGCGATCCCGCCTGGATAGGCGCGTACCACTCATACCAGGCAACATAGGTGGCGACACCGCTGGCACTAACGTGCTGCTGTATCCCAGCCTGCACAACATCGTTCGAGATGAAGAACCCGTCCAGGCCGAGCCAGGACGAGGAATTCCAACCGCCTTCCGTGCCCTGCGGCTCCGCCGGTTTGCTGACTGTGGGGATCGTCCAGTAGCCGACGATGCTGGTCCACTTCCCTATCTTCGTGCCCGCGCCTGCCCACATCGTGCCGTTGTAGCTGGTGTCGGCGACCTTCGTTGGTAGGACCTTCAGGTTGTGGGTCTTTCCGGTCTGCGGGTGCATCTCCGGAACGATGCGGTCCTTCGCGAGCCATTTGCGCGAGAAGAACTTGTCCCAGGCTGCCTGCAAGGCAGGATCATCCCCGGCGGCGGGTTTGCGCCAAAGCAAGCCATGCTTGATCAGGTCGAGTTGGCTGGCGGTCTTCGGATCGAAGCTGTCAGGAGGGGCAGGGGTTGTGTAAGCGCCCTTCAGGTTGGTGGCGACCAGTTTGAAGGGAATCTTCTCGCGGAATGCCTTTTCATCATGGACGAATTCAACGGGTACGGTCAGTGTGGCGGACATAAGCATTTCTCCTTGGATAGGAAAAAGGACAGCTTTAGCCCAGGGGTCCTCTTAACCTTCATCCGGATAGTGCGTCTCGACGCCAAACCGTTTCATGGAAAGAAGAAGTAAAAGGCGTCGGAAGGGAGGACTTGCGCAATACTCAACTATCGCTAATTGATCTTTGGCTAATAATGATGAAATCTCGAAAGGCGAACTCCTCGTGGCACTAATGAGCTACTTTGACGGCGCGAACCAAGCTGACAGCACTCAATATGACCTTCTTGCGCTAGCTGCTGTATCCGGCACGAAACAGCAGTGGCAGCCCTTCGAGAAACAATGGAAGAAAACTCTCCGAGATAACCATGCCGATTTTCTCCATATGACGGATGCCCTCAGTCTTCAGGGGCATTTCTATGGGTGGACCAATACGAAAGTGGCTAAGCTCATCAAGGATTGCGTAAAAGTGTCAATTCCGCATCTAGCTCGTCAGCGAAGGGCAGACTATCCCGGCAAAATCGGTTTGTTCGCATATGCCATCGTTATAGACCTAAAGGACTTTGCGAGAGCCAGAAAAAATAATCCTGATGTGCCGAGGAATGCAAACGAACTATGCGCCACACAAGCTGCTTTTCAGTGTCAGCGGTGGGGGGCAGAAATATTGGGAACGGTTCATTACCATTTTTTCTTTGACCAAGGCGAGCCATTCCGAGGCCACATTGTTGATCGAATAAAGAGTCCGAAAGCGACTAAAGATATACCAATGCTGAAAAATATAACGCTGAACGAAGAGGCCAATATGCGCTTCGTTTCGGCACTCCAACTCGCTGATCTTGTTGGCTGGTCAGTCAGCCACAGGAACAATCCGGCAATCCACAAATGGCAGCGTGATCTTCTCAAAACAATCTTTGTAGAGATTGCTGATTATGAACAATTGATACGCCCAGTCCCAACTACGGTAGAGTTTGCGAAGAATTGGAAATTGCCTAAACGAAAACAACACCCCTAGAAACTCTAGGCAATCTTTGAAGTTTTAGTCGGCCAAGTATGTTTTTACCGAAGTAAAACCGCTTGATCCAAAGAAGAGAGCTGCGGCAGCTCCTTGATACACTCCACCTCGTGACCATCTTCTGCACAACAACATCCGCGCGGGCCATTGTCATTGCCCTCCTTCTACAGTCGGGAGCCGCGGCCCTTCGCGCTCAGCAACCCGCGCCCGACGCCATCTTCTTCCATGGCAAGATCCTCACCGGAGCGCATCTTCGCGCCGACGATCCTTCGGCGACCCCGCCGACCGTAGCGGCCATCGCCATTCTTCAGGGAAAGATCGTCGCAGTGGGCAGCGATGAGGAGATCCTCAAACTCAAGTCTTCCCAGACGAAGGTCATCGACCTCCAGAACGCCTTCGCGATGCCTGGCTTCAACGACGCCCATACCCACATCGCCTCCGCCGGGCAGGAAAAGCTCACCATCGCCCTCGAAGGCGCGGCTTCGCTCGCCGACATGCAGTCCCGCATTCGCGCCTATGCAGCCACCGCCAAGTCCGGTGCATGGCTTCAAGGTGGAGGCTGGGACCACACGCTTTGGGCAGACAAGAAGCTCCCCACTCGTGCCGACCTCGACAGTGTCACAGGCGACCACCCCGCCGTCTTCTTCCGTGTCGACGGACATATCGTTGTAGCCAACACTGCAGCTCTTACAGCTGCAGGTATCACCGCATCGACACCCGATCCCGGAGGCGCAAAGATCGACCACGACGGCTCGGGTAATCCCACCGGCATCGTTCGGGAGACGCCTGCCTACAGTCTCATCCTCAAAAAGATCCCGCCGCCCACCGTCGATATTCGCCGCCGCGCCCTCCAGCTCTCCATCGATGACGCTCTCGCCCACGGCGTCACCTCCGTCCAGGACCTCTCCGACTGGGAAGACTTTCTGGTTCTCAAAGAGCTCGAGCACACCGGCAAACTAAAGCTCCGTGTCAGCGAGTGGCTCGACTTCAACCTTCCGCTGCCCGTCCTCCAGGAACACCGCGCCAGCCATCCTGCCGACGATCCCCTGCTCCACATCGGGATGCTCAAAGGCTTCATGGACGGTTCGTTAGGATCGAGAACAGCCGCACTCGAAGACCCCTACACTGACGATCCCGGTAACTCCGGCATCCCTCGCTACGATGAAGACAAGCTCAACAAGCTCGCCTCCGAGCGCGCGGCAGCAGGCTTCCAGCTCGGGTTTCATGCGATCGGCGACCGCGCTAACGAGATTGCGCTGAATGCCTTAGCCGCGGCCGAGCAGGTCGGCATCCCGGCCAATCACCCAACGCCGCCTGTTCACCCCGATGCGGCCATCGTGACGATGAACTCCCACGACTTCACACCAGCCGACCTCCGGTTCCGCATCGAGCACGCCCAGGTCGTCCAGTCCGGCGACTTCGATCGCTACGCCAAACTCGGCGTCATCGCCTCCATGCAGCCCAGTCACCTGCTCACTGACATGGCCTGGGCCACGGCTCGCCTCGGCCCGGAGCGCGCCAAATACTCCTATGCATGGCGCTCCTTCCTCGACCACGGCGTCACCCTCGCCTTCGGCACCGACTATCCCGTCGAATCCATCAATCCCTTCCGAGGTCTCTACGCCGCCATCACCCGCCAGAACGAGGCCGGAACCGCCACCTACCAGCCGCAGGAGAAGATCTCGGTCAACGAAGCTCTCTACGCCTACACCCAGGCCTCTGCTTTTGCCGAGTTTCGCGAGCACACCAAGGGCCGCCTCGAGCCCGGCTTCTTCGCCGACCTCATCGTCCTCGACCGCGACCCTACGACGGCCAGCCCACAGCAGCTCCTCCACACCAAAGTCCTCCGCACCGTCGTCAATGGCGAAACCGTCTATGAAGCTACAGGGAAGCCACAGGAATCAAACAGTCATTGAAGATCAGCCCCGGAACGCTCGCCCAACTCCTGCTGCTCGCCGTCGTCGCCATCTGGGGAGCGACCTTCGTGCTCGTCAAGAACGCGCTCCACGACGTCTCTCCGCTGCTCTTCAACCTCATCCGCATGACCCTCGCCTTCCTCGCGCTCGCAACGATCAACCGCCGACACCTGCGCGAGCTCTCCCGGCGCACCCTGCTCTCCGGCCTGCTCGTTGGAGCCTTTCTCGCCGCCGGCTACCAGTTCCAGACTGAGGGTCTGGCTCGTACAACTGCTGCCAAGTCAGCCTTTATTACCGGCCTCATCGTCGTCTTCGTCCCGCTCCTCACCGCTATTCCCATCCTTCGCCCGGCGGGAACTCCCGTTCCCGGCCTGTCCACCTTCCTCGGAGCCATCTTCTCCTTCACCGGTCTGGTTCTTCTCACCACTCCACCGGGAACCGGCTTTAGGCACATCTTTTCCAGCATCGGTCTCGGCGATCTTCTCGTCCTCCTCTGCGCACTCGCCTTCGCTGGTCATCTTCTTTCCCTCGCCCACGCCTCGCTCCACCTTCCTGCCGGTCTGCTCGCCACGCTCCAGATCGGAGCCGCCACCGTCATCATGGCCATCAGCCTGCCTCTCGAAGGAACCCCGCATCTGCGCCTCACCACTGGCCTTATCGTGACATTCGCCGTCACCAGCCTGCTCGCGACCGCCGCTGCCTTCACCATTCAGAGCTATGCCCAGCAGCACCTCGCTCCCACCCACACCGCACTCATCCTTACCCTCGAGCCCGTCTTTGCCTGGCTGACCTCGCTGCTCGTCCTGCATGAGCACTTCGGCCACCGGGCGCTTGCCGGGGCTCTCCTTATCCTGACCGGCATTGTGGTCATTGAACTTCTACCCACGAAGGCCCAGCTTCCGGCGATTCCCGCTTAGCGCCAATTTGTCCGAAGACCAGCCACTTGCGAACCCTTCCGCCGTACTTTGCGTCTAAGGAGAGTTGAGTGTCTATACTTAAGTCCTAAGCTTTAACGCACTAACTAAATGAGGTTCGACCCAATAATGGAAATGAACACCCCCAGAAGGACCCTGCGCGACTTGATCCGCGGCCGCGGTCTGACGACCACCTTTGTTCTACTCGCAACGCTCTCTGCTGGAATCCTCGCGGGCTCCGTCCTTACCCACGGTGTCAGCGGCAAAGAGGCGCAGGCCGTCGATTCCTCTGACGCCCGCCCCATCACCGTTCCCTCCCCCCTTGATCTCTCGAACGGGTTCTCGAAGATCGTGAAGCAGGTCGGCCCTGCCGTCGTGAACATCAACACCGAGTCGCTGCCCAAGCAGTCCACCACGAAGACTCCCCGCCGTCGTGGCCAGTTGCCGCAGGGCCACCCGAACCAGGGCGGCAATGGCGACGACGACAGCCAGCAGCCCGGCGACATGCAGGACTTCTTCAACCGCTTCTTCGGCGGCCAGGGTGGCCAGGGCGATGGCGATGACGACGGTTCAGGCAGTGAGCGCCGCGCCCTCGGCTCGGGCTTCATCGTTGACTCGCGCGGCTACATCATCACCAACAACCACGTCGTCGACAAAGCCGACAAGATCTTCGTCAAGCTCTCGTCCGATCCCGACGGTGGTAGCGACGAGGGCCACCTCGCCAAGGTCATCGGTGTCGATAAAGATACAGACATCGCCGTCATCAAGATCGACACCAAGGAACCCCTTCCTACCGTCAAGCTCGGTAACTCCGACGGCGCACAGGTCGGCGACTGGGTCCTGGCCCTTGGCAGTCCGTTCTCGCTCTCGAAGACCGTCACCGCTGGTATCGTCTCGGCCAAAAACCGCTCTATCGACGAACCCAGCGCCAACGGCGTCTCCCAGAGCCAGTTCCAGAAGTTCATCCAGACCGACGCTGCCATCAACCCGGGTAACTCCGGTGGTCCGCTCGTCGACATGGCAGGCCAGGTCGTCGGCATGAACACTGCCATCTACACCTCATCCATGGGCTCGCAGGGTGTCGGCTTCGCGATGCCGTCCAACATCATCGCTGGCGTTTACAACATGCTAATTGGGCCGGAACATAAGGTTGTGCGCGGCTCCATCGGCATCCAGTTCCAGCCTGCCATCTCTTCGGCGGTGCAGCGGATGTACGGCTTCCAGAACGGTGTGATGGTCAGCACCGTTACTCCGAATGCCGGTGCCGCGAAGGCTGGTCTCCAGCCAAACGACATCATCGTCTCCATCGATGGACGCTCCATCAAGGATGGGGATGACCTGGTCGCCGACATCTCCGCCCGCAAGGTCGGCAGCACGGTCAAGCTGGGTTACATGCGCGACGGCAAGCAGAACTTTGCGAACGTCCTCATCAGCGACCGCGCCAAGCTCTACGCCAACCTCAACAATGGTGGCGATGACTCCGACGACGACTCCAAACAAGAACCGGATGCAGGACAGGGCAAACTGGGCATCACCGTCTCCGCCGTTCCGCCGGCTGTGGCGACCAAGCTCTCCCTCAAGGGTGGCGTTGTGGTGACTTCGGTGCGACCTGGTTCCTTCGCTGACGAAATCAATCTCGGCAAGGGTCTCATCATCACTGCCATCAACAAAAAGCCGGTCACCGATGAGGCCAGCTATAAAGCCATCGTCAACGGTCTCAAACCGGGCGAGGATGTCGTCTTCGTCGTCCGTTTCCCCAACGACGCCACCCGAGGGAACTCCTTCCTCGGTGGAACCCTCCCGTAAAGCACTGATAAGCCAAGAAGAAAGAACGGGGTGTCCAGAAAGAACTGGACACCCCGTTCTTTCAATAGAAAATAACCTGACTTTGAGATTGAGGCATGATAAAGACTATTTTGGGAAAACTGTCCCTTAGACAACCTTTTCGGGTTGCGCATCGTTAACTATCGCGATACTCTGAACTCGGAATCAGCAGATGTCCGACCACTGCTTGACTGATACTTATCTCCGAGGTTGAATACTAATTATGAGGTTTGGACGAACCGTTCTGGCGACATCCCTGCTTGTTGCAACCTCCGTATCCGGTCTGGCGATGACTCATTCCCGCCGCGGACCTACCTCCCAGAGACTCTTCAATAAGCGTGCCCCAAAACCCACCACGAGATCGTCTGGTCAGCGCGCCATTGATGACACACGGGCGACCGCCATTCAGACAGCTCTGATCAAACAAGGTTATCTGTCCGGTGAGGCGACCGGCCACTGGGATTCCCAGACGGAGAGCGCCATGCAGAAGATGCAGGCCGACAATGGCTGGCAGACCAAGCTGATTCCGGACTCGCGCGCCATCATCAAGCTCGGCCTCGGCCCCAATCACAGTAACGATCAGGCCTCGACCACTACCATTGACCCTCGCTAAAGCCAAAAATTAGCGAATAGCCGTTGCCTTCACCGCAACTCCCTTATCGGAAAAGTCACTCGCGACAGGGTCTGGTCTGAGCGCTTTCAGACCGGCGACAACGCTTGCCGCATTGATCTCCGCACCGGCAAGGCTGGTATGCGTGTGCGGATCTCCGAACAGAGGCTCTACCTTCGCTTCTCCTAGCGCATCGTACTGCTGCGCGATGATCTCGTTGAGGTTGATGAAGCCAACTTTTCCCTTCGCTGCGACCTGCCGGGCCCATCCGCCATAGGTGTCCTCGTTGCGAACGATTTTGCCATCCTTCCAGGTCTTGCGTGGGATCGGCGAACAGACGATCGGCGTCGCGCCCTTCGCCAGAGTATCGGTGACATACTTCGTCATGTACCAGCCGAAGCTATGCACCACCTCATGCTTTTTCAGGATGGGGTTTTCGATCTCCTTCGACTCGTCACCAACACCGGGAATCGTTCCTCGTGCTCGTGCCGTATCGTCGAGCGGGCCGCTGTCGTTATGCCCGAACTGCAAGAGCACGATGTCACCAGGTTTGAGCATCGAGAGCACATCGACCCAATGCCCTTCCGTGATGTACGTCCGGCTGCTCCGCCCACCGATGGCGCGATTCACGACATTGATTTTCGTCTCGTCGAAGTAAGCGACCAGTGGCTCGCCCCAACCCCATTGCCCGTTGGCCCCATCACCGTGGCCGTTGCGGACCGTAGAGTCGCCCACAAGAAACAACGTAGGGAGCGATGTGTTCTTCGGCACGGGAAGGTTCAAGCGCGCGTTGAATGTTGGATCGGTCTGCACCGCGGCTGATGCGTCCGGCTTCACATCTTGTGCGGCTACTGAGCCTGACCGAAGAAACAATCCAGCAATGAGCGCAAAGACGGCAATCATTAGTATCGTGATTTTGCTTCTCATGGGTGCCTCTACTTTTTGTGATGAACGGACATCTTCTTAACCTCTGAGCCCGCGAGCAGGAAGGCACCGACACCATAGTTGTAGCTCGCCGTTGGAAGGTAGAAGGCAGGCGCTGCGCCGGTCTGCTGGATGCACCCAAGCCGACCGTCGGCGTAGATATGGGTCAACATTCCGCGCCACGCCTTCTCGACGACTAGGCGGTAGACTTTGCGATCGAGAACGCCTTCGTTGATGCCCCATGCGATGGCATAGGTGAACAAAGCGGAACCGGATATCTCAGGCAGAGGATAGCTCTGCGGGTCGAGCAGGCCTGCGTGCCACAATCCGTCCGAGCCTTGCAGTTCTTTAACGCGAGCGGCCATCTCCCGCAGTTGACCAAGATAAAAGTCACGCTTCAGGTCGTCCTTCGGCAAGTATTCGAGCGTGCGGACAATGCCTCCCATCACCCATCCGTTACCGCGCGACCAGAACATTTTCTTACCATTCGGCTCGGTCTTCGTCAGGTAGGTCGCGTCGCGCGCGTAGAGGTGCTCTTGTTTGTCATAGAGCAGATCGGAGGTCTTCTGCCACTGCGTATCGAGATAGTCGATGTACTTCTTATCTCCAGTTGCAGCATACATCCGCGCCCATGCAGGAGGAGCCATAAACAACGCATCGCACCACCACCACGGGATGCGAGGGTCCTTCGCGGAGAGGATCGGCAGATTAATCACGGAGTCCAGATCGGCCTGCATCGGTTCAATCATCTGTTTATCGTGCTTCAGCAGGTAGAGTTCCGCGTAGGTTTGTCCGACACTCTGGTCATCGGCATTTGGAAGGCGATTGCGTAGCTCCCACTTGTACTGCTGGCCCATCGCCTGCATGGCATCGCGGTACTTCGCATCGCCGGTTGCATCGGATGCGGCCATAAAACCGCTGTAGAGAACGCTCCAGGTCCATATCCGGTCGAAGTAGGGTTGAGCAACCGCGAGTTGCCAGTCCGCAACCTTGCGTATAGCCTTGTCCACTGCGGTAGGCTTCAACGCAGGAGAAAGGACCTTCGCCATCGGTCCACCGTCGGCTGGAGAGCTTCCGAAGTGACGGGAGTTATCCTTATCAATTCCCGCCTGCTGAAGCGGCGTCGGCAGCGGAACCTGCTGTGCGGATGATGAGATCGCCAACGATCCAAGCACAACCGCGCAGACACACGCCAATGACTTCATCCAACTCTTCTTCACCATCTCCTCCATATTCATTCTGCCCTCGGCAGGCCAACGATATTCACGCTATCGGAGACCGCGACCTTGCTGCCATCCTCAGTCTTTAATGTGATGTCGGAAAATTTCCAGTCACGCGCATCAGTGATATGTCCTGCGGTGTGTGACTGAATATCGAGATGATCCAGTATGAATCGCTCAAGCGGCGCCTGTGGAAATGCATCTACTTCAAAGGCAGTCGTCACGCCAGTCGCCTTGATATTCCAGATGTGCACATCATGAAAATGCGCGCGGCCCCTGTCCTCGGGGACAGGTGTGGACAGCACACGCCAGTAATCGGGATAGTCCTTCTCGCCGCTCGGTATCGCGGCGTAGCTGTAACTCGGGTTCCAGTTCATCGTGACGCGGAAAACTACGGGCACGTCCGTCATCGCCACGTCGTGAATGCGGATGTTCTCCGCGAAGCCACCGCGCGTATGAGCGGACTTGAAGAGAATGCCTACCGGAACCGGCTTCAACACCGTCAATCCATAAGCTTCGATATTGCGGAAGCCGCCGGAGGTCTCACTGCCGATCGTTACTCCCGCCGCTCCAGCGCGTATCGTCGAGTCGCGCAGGACAACGTCCTCCGTTGGCCGGTTCACCCGAAGCCCATCGGAGTCGCGGCCCGCCTTGAGGCAAAGAGCGTCGTCGTTCACTGCAATGTCGGCGTGCTGCACGAGAACCTTGCTGGAGGAGTCGATATCGATGCCATCGGTGCTGGGGCCGCGACCACCCTCATTGTTGCGGATGGTGATGTCATCGATCACAACGTCGTGCGAGTAGCAGATGTGGACCGTCCAGAAGCCTGAGCGTTTGAGCATCAACCCACTCAGCTTTACATTCGATGAGTTGAAGATCTGGATCAGTCGCGGCCTACGCGCATCGTAGTCGGAGGCCCATCGCAGACCGCGCGGCTCGTATCCCTTCCGCAGCGTCCAGTAGCTGTCCCACCAGATCTTGCCGTCGCCATCGATGGTTCCCTCGCCTTCGATCACAGCATCCTTCTGCTCGTACACATTGATCAATGCCGCAGGCCACTTCATCTCGATACCGGCAACGCGTGTCGGCATCATCGGATAGTCAGCAAGACTTTGTGAGCCGCGAATGGTCACGCCCTTATCCAGATGCAATGTCACGCCGCTCTTTACGAAGATCGATCCGCTGAGGTAATTTCCCGCAGAGAATGTGACTGTGCCGTGTGTGCTGGCAGCAGCATCGATGGCCTTCTGAATGGCTTGGGTCTCAAGGGTGACGCCGTCTCCCTTCGCTCCGTAATTCGCGACACTGTATGTGTTATTCGGAGCAGCCACAAGCGCTACGGCATTGAGCGGAAGAAGCACTAGAGCTAGCTTCAAAACAAGCTTGATACGAACTGAAACAGCAGACATACCCATCTCACTTAGCCTTGGTCGCGAAGAGTTTGACCGGCCAGAGGATGCCAGACGGTAACGGTTGCAGGTTCTCCATATCTTGCGGGATAAAGCGTTGTCCGTATCTGAGATTGAGAAGGCGGTAGTCCGGCAGCGTCTGCCCGGAGAGTTCGTTGATCGCAAGGTTGGCAACTCTTACCTCAAGATGGTTGTGGCCTTCATGAAGCTGCGAGGTGATGTCGAGCGTGTAGGGAGGATGCCAGACAGAGCCCGACCGCTGACCGTTCACAAAGACGATAGCCGCCTCCCGAACAGGGCTCTCCAGCAGAGCGCGCGTGCCATGCAGTCTGGGACTATCTTCAACAGGGCTTCCTTCGCCGAAGTCCAGGCTGATACTATTCCCTTTCAGTTGAGCCGAACTAAGATCGAAATCCCTTGTGTAGACCGCCTGGCCAGAATAAAAGCGCGTGCTGTCCTCTGCAGTCCATGAGGTGAGTGATGGCATCGCGTGCGAAGCAAGAAGGTTTGGAAAAGATATCTCCCAATCTTTGCTCAGGTCGACGATCGGGGTCTTCTCGGCGATAGGTGATGGACGTGGCATCGCTATCCCCTGGTCGCCGAAGACGATTACCCGCGACTCATACGGCGCGAGATTGAGCTGAAGAGGAGCCGCTGTAACCGGGGTCATCGCTCCGGAAAAGGGATTCCATGAGGTTGCTGACCTATGGGAGCTACGAAACTTTGCCTCGACGTGAACATCCTGGTTGCTCGTATTGACGATGAAGTAGATATCCGAGTCGGCTAGCTTGCGATGGATAAATCCGATCTCCGCGGCGTGGGCGGAAAATTCGACATCCGGAGCGAGCCCTGCCTTCAATTCCGTGCCAAGCGCGTCGTCAGAGACGATGAGCTTTCCATGAGCGTTCGGGCCGTCGAACAGCTTTTGAGAGATTGCTTTGACTTGCTTCGATAGCTCATCCGCATGCTCGAACCCCGGCCCATGTGTGGGTGCTGCGCTGACCGCGATGACCTTGCCGCCATGCTCCGCGTACTCGGCGATCTTCGTCAACACTTCGGGTGAAAGCCTATCGACATGCGGCAACACTAGTACGGGATAGTGGATGCCTACCTGCTCGATGGCCTCCGCGTCGATGTAGTCGAGGCCATAGCCGCTGCTTAGAATCTGCTCGGTCAGCGTTGGCGTGATGTACTTCGGCATCACAGCCGAGAGCGAGACGTGTCCGGGATTGAACTCGGTATAAGCGTCGTCGTTCGGCAGCAGCACGGCAATGTCATTTGCAGGCTGACCCTGTCGCAGAAGATAACTGACACGCTGCAGATACTTCGTGATGTCGGGCATCACAATCCACCAGGGGTTGTGATCGTTGAAGACAGCCGCTGCGTAGAATGCCCAGCCAGGCTCCGCGATATCAGATGGCGAGTAAGGCCATCCGTGCCCGATCAACTGGTTCACACCTTCCAGAAAGAAGAGGTCCGCCTCGGCTTTCATATCAAGCGGTGTCGCCCGAAATGCCGGGGAATGAAGCCACGTCCACGTCTCCGCCGAGGTTACGGGACGATCATAGAGATGGCTGGCAGAGGTCGCCCAGCGGGTAAATGAGAACCGCCGCCATTGCGGCCCCTCGCCCTCCGGCAATGCCACGAGTCTGTTACTTGAGAGGGATACCGCCGGCTCTCCATAGGTCTGGGAGCGAAAGCGGGTGTGATGCGCGGTAGCCCAGGTATTGATCGGCTCGAGATATCGCTCGTCGATGAGTTCCGTCAGCGTCTCACCCCAATCGTGGCGCACTGCTCGCGCTTCATCGCTTGTTCCTTTGAAGAGCTCGGGCAGGTGCGGGGTCAGATCGTAGCCACGACGCTTCTGGAATTCTGCTAAGAAGTCTCCGGTCCAATCGGAGCTATAGACCTCAAGACTATCGCTGAAGACAGCGTAGGGTGGATGGTCGCCAAACGCCTGCATGAGCTTCTCGCCGACGTTGTGCAGATGGTTATCGATAGCAGCCTTGTCAAAGTGATCGAGCACGAAGCCGTCCGCATCGACGGCGGGCCGCTTCACTTGTTGACCGGTACGGCTGGAGATAAAAAACAAGGCGACACGACTGTTTGCGGAACTCGGCAAAGTGGCACGCCCCGCTACATCATGCAACTCGACTTGTTTGAGCTTTGCTATGTCGTAGTGCTCCGCAGAACCATCACCAACGAAAGCAGCAAGGAGTGATTCGCCATTTCCGATATTCGGGAGTGAAACAGAGGTCGCTGTTGGAGCAATATCGACCGTCGCGAGACGGAGTTTTCCTGCGGCTTGAGTTACCGGAACATGAGGTCCGCCATACGGCCATCCGCTCGCAAGCGTCATGTCGACCCGCATGTGGTTCTCACGTGCTTTTGCAGAGGCAAAACTCACGGCATCCAAAAATTCGTTGGACAGATAAGGAAGATTGCGAAAGCCCTTCGCCGGGTCGTCCAGTGCGAGTGAGTATACCGGCTGGATCTCGAAGCCTCCGATGCCTCCTGCCTTCATCGCGAGAATCTCGCGTTCGAGTTCCGGCTTTGTCACCGCGGAGCCGAACCACCACCAACGCATCATGATGCGTGCGTCGTCCGGAGGGTTCTGAAATAGCTCCCTCACTTCGGCCAGCTTTTCATGCGGCTTTGTTAAAGGTTCTGGAATGGAAATATTTTGGCCCACGAGAGGCGCTGCGCCCAGGAAGATCAGGAACAGGCACCCGCAAAGACTTCTGAATCGTGCATCTTCTATCTTGCTCATAGGGATAGCGGCGGTATTTTTGTGGTGCCTACCGAAGTAGACGTTACGAGAATAGAAACATATAAGTCAATAGATAATGATTTTCATCTGGGGAATTACTATGATTGCAACACCTATCGCTCGTTAAGCAGGGAGAAAGACTATGCCAAGAACCCATTATTCTGCCGCCCGCCTTCGTGGAGTCCTTGTGACTACGGCGATCTTTATTCTCAGCCTGTCACAGATCTCGGCACAGGAGGTCTCCCGGTTTGAATGCAGCAAGGTCAAACCCCATGTAGGGGCGATTCAACTTACGTCTTCGAGTATCTATCAAACATCCCCGGGGCATAGCTTTGGATTTGATCTGAAGACGGCTCCGTCGACCTTTAGCGGAGGCGCATGCTCGAGCAATGCCCCGTTCTTCTTCTCCATGACTGCTGTCGATGGGAACTACGAAGTAACGTTGGAACTAGGCGCAGACAAGGCCGCCTCCACAACTACTGTTCGCGCCGAGTCCCGCCGGGTCATGGTCCAGCAGCAAACGGTTGCAGCTGGTCGATCACATAAAGAGACCTTCATTGTGAATGTAAGGAGCGCGACAATTTCTCCTTCCACCAACGCGGCAGCAGTAGCTGATTCTCCCGCGCGAATAAAACTTAAAGCTCGTGAGATTGGTGCGCTAGATTGGGATGACAAGTTGACGCTCGAATTCAATGGCGCCCATCCAAGTGTGCGATCGATCGCTATTCGCAAGGTCGAGAATGTGCCCACGTTGTACCTCGCAGGAGATTCTACCGTCGTTGATCAGGACAAAGAACCATGGGCGGCTTGGGGACAGATGCTGCCACGCTTCTTCACCTCCGCCGTGTCCATCGCTAATAACGCAGAGTCAGGGGAGACGATACGCAGCTTCGTGGGCGAGAACAGGCTCGCAAAGATCATGTCTACGATCAAACGCGGTGACTATCTTTTCATTCAGTTCGCGCATAACGACCAGAAACCGGGCTCAGGATTTGTCTCCATCGCGGACTACAAGAACTACCTCGTCCGTTACATCACCGAGGCGCGGGAGCATGGAGCCTCGACCATCCTTGTGACCTCGATGAACCGGCGCAAATTTGATGCTCAGGGACACATAGTGGCGACGCTTGGCGACTATCCTGATGCCATGCGAGAGGTTGCCGCCGAGCAGCATATGCCACTTATCGACTTGAATGCAATGAGCAAGACGCTCTTCGAGGCCATGGGCGAGCAGGGCACCCTGAAAGCCTTCGTCCACTATCCCGCTAATACATTTCCGGGGCAGGATGCGGAGCTGAAGGATGACACGCACTTCAACTCCTACGGGGCCTACGAGCTTGCGCGTTGCATCGTTCAGAGCATTCGGGATCAGAAGCTGCCGTTGGCCGCGTTCCTTCGCAAGGACACAGGCCAATTCGATCCCGCACATCCGGACGCGGTGTCTGCATGGACTCTGCCAGCAAGCCCCATGATCTCAACCGACACGCCCTATGGACGCTAGCTGAAACTAGGCCAGCTTCGACTGTCGGAAGGATTTGACGATGGCAAGATACTTGCGCGCGCTCTCGGTGACGAGCTCCGGTTTGCCTTCAGCCATGGCCTTGGGATCGACGAGGTCCGCGCCGACGCCCAGCGCAAACGCTCCGGCTTCGAGGAACTCTGCTGCTGTCGCCAGCGAGACTCCGCCAGTCGGAATCAGCTCGATCTGCGGCAATGGTGCCTTCAGCGACTTGAGATACTTTGCCCCACCGAGCGCGTTCGCCGGGAAGACCTTGATGACGTCCGCACCCGCTTGCCATGCTGTGACAACCTCTGTCGGAGTCAACGCTCCCGGCAGAACCGGGATGGAATAGCGGTGGCACATCTCGATGGTCTTCAGGTTGAGCGCAGGGCTGACAACGAACTTCGCGCCTTCGAGGATGCACATGCGAGCGGTCTCGGGGTCGAGCACCGTGCCTGCGCCGATGAGAATGTCGGGGCGCTCCTCGGCTAACCGCCGCATGACCTGCATGGCTCCCGGAACTGTCATTGTGACCTCGAGCACTGTCACTCCACCAGCGGCGATCGCCGTGGCGAGTGCCATGGCCTTCTCGACGGACTCCGCGCGCAACACCGGAACCAGCCCAATCTCCTGCAACGTCTGAAGAACCTGCACCTTGTCCATGGTCACCCTTTATCTATCTTACCGTTGCACGCCAGCAGAGCCGCCCTGCATGGCCCGTTCTACCTCTGCCAGCGTACTCATTGAGCTGTCGCCAGGAGTCGTCATCGCAAGCGCGCCATGCGCGACTCCACAGTCGAGCGACCACTGCATCCCGCGATCTTCCATCAGTCCGTAGATCAACCCTGCAGCGAACGAATCGCCGCCACCAACGCGGTCGTAGATCTCGAGGTCGAGGAAGTCGATGCTCTCGAAGACCTCGCCTGCTGCCCAAGCAAAGGCGGCCCAGTCGTTGCGGTTCGCCGTGCGCGGACGTCGCATGGTCGTGGCGATGACCTTGATGTTTGGGAACTCCGCTGAGACCCGTTGTGCCATCGCACTATAGCTCGCGCGATCATGCCAGGGTGGGCCCGAGGATGCCTCGCACAGAGCGGCGGCAACATCGCCCTCGTGCCCGAAGAGCACATCGACGAATGGCGCAAGCTCGCGGTTGACGTTGCACGCACCCTGACGACCGCCAGCGGACTTCCAGAGCGAGGGGCGATAGTTGCAATCGTAGGAGACAATCACGCCGTGGCGTTTGGCCGACTTGACCGCTTCGAGGGCGAGCGCTGGCGCATCCGCTGAGAGCGCGCAGAGGACACCGCCCGTGTGAAACCAGCGAACTCCCTCCGTGCCAAAGATCGAGTCCCAGTCAATCTGGCCAGGCTTCAACTGCGAGATCGGAGTGTGGCCACGGTCCATCATCCCCAGGGCTGCCCGATTGCCGAAGCCGCGCTCCAAAAAATAAATGCCGTTGCGGGAGGCGTTGCCTATGCCATCGTACCCCGACCAGATGAGGTGCGAGAGATCCACCCCGCCCTGCAACATCAGGTCTTCCAGCAACCGCCCTACAGGATTGTCAGCGAGCGCCGTGACGACCGATGTCCGCTGATTGAAGCATCTCCGCAAACCGCGCGCGACATTGTACTCGCCGCCTCCCTCCCAAACACGGAAGCTCCGCGTGCGGGTGATGCGCTCGTCGCCAGGATCGAAGCGCAGCATCACTTCACCGAGGCTCACGAGATCCCAGCGGCACTCCTGCTTGGGTCGAATGACCAGCCCGGATGAGGTCGTCTGCATTATTTCAGCGCGGCGATGGTCACGCCGTCCATGTCGTCATACGCCTGGTTCTCGCCGCCCATGCCCCAGCAAAAGGCGTAGTTCTTCGTGCCGACGCCAGCATGGATCGACCAGCCAGGCGAGACCACGACCTCTTTGTCTGCAACAACCAAATGACTTGTCTCCTGCGGCGGCCCCATCAGGTGCAGGACGCGGTGCGCGGGATCGACATCGAAGTAAAAATAGACCTCCGAGCGGCGCATGTGCGTGTGCGGCGGCATCGTGTTCCAGTTGCTGCCCGACTCCAGCAGGGTGAATCCCATCACCAACTGGCAACTCTTCAATCCGTCGCGGTGAATCGCCTTGTAGATCGTCCGCTTGTTGCAGGTCTCGGTTGCGCCAAGCGCAAGCCCTTGCAGATCCGCAAATTTTGCGAGCCCGGTCGGATGCTCCGCGTGGGCCGGATAGCTGAGCAGATAGAAATACGCCGGGGCGGCGGCATCAGTGCTACTAAAGGAGACTTCTCGGCTTCCACGGCCGACGTACAGGCAGTCCAGCTTACCGAGTTCGAAGGTCTTACCGTCGACCGTCACAGAGCCAGCCCCGCCGACGTTCAGAATGCCAAGCTCGCGGCGCTCCAGAAAATACTCGGCGCGCAGCTCCGGCTCTGTCTGCAGCACAAGAGCGGAGTCAGTCGGGACAGCAGACCCGATCACGGTACGGTCCAGGTCGACGTAGGCAAACTCGATCACACCGGGCCGAAACATTCCTTCGAGGAGGAAGGTCGCACGCCGCTCCTCGGTCGTCATTCGCGAGTAGCGCACGTGGTCCGCCATCTGATAAAGCTTCATAGCTCTCCTTGAACTCCAGTTCAGTATAGGTCGTCGCGCCGTGCCCGGTTCCCTACTGCGGCTCCGCAACCAGCCGCTCCGTTCCCCACCATACGAAACCCGGAGTTCCCCGTCAACGCACCTCCGTTTGCCCTTCGGCAGATCAGGCGATACAGTGGCCTCTATGACGACGCATTCGCCCGCCCGTGTTCTGGACCTCTTTCGCTTAGACAACAAAGTCGCCCTTGTAACCGGCTCGGCCAGCGGGCTGGGAGCGGCCATTGCCACGGCCTTGTCGCAAGCCGGAGCCACCGTGGCCTGCCATGGCAACCGCCGCGCAGCCGTGGATACCGCCGCCGCGATCACTGCCGCTGGTGGAGTCTCTGAAGCGTTCCGCGCTGATCTGTCCTCGACCTCGGGTGCAAGCGAGCTATTCGAGCAGGTTCACGCACGGTTTGGTCGCGTCGACATCTTGATCAACAATGCGGGAACGATCCATCGCGCCGCAGCTGAAGAGGTGCTGCTCGAAGATTGGCAGAATATCCTGCAGGTGAATCTCACCAGCGTCTTCCAGCTCTCGCAGCTTGCCGCTCGCGACATGATCGGACGCAGCCAGCCAGGAAAGATCGTTAATATCGCTTCCCTGCTCAGCTTCCAGGGCGGCATCCGTGTGCCTTCCTATGCGGCCTCCAAGGGCGGAGTCGCCCAGTTGACCAAGGCTCTGGCGAACGAGTGGGCGTCCAAAGGCATTCAGGTGAATGCAATAGCCCCGGGGTACTTCCGGACGGAGAACACCTCCGCACTCCAGGCCGATGAAACACGAAACCGTCAGATCCTCGAGCGTATCCCGGCCAACCGCTGGGGCGATCCGCAAGATCTTGCGGGTGCGGCTGTATTCCTTAGCTCACGCGCCAGCGACTATGTCACCGGTACAGTCCTGACCGTCGACGGAGGCTGGATGGGCCGATAGTCCAACTCAGGCCCGGCTTCCCACTGTAAAGACGGTGTCACTCACATCTTCGCCGGTCGCTGGAAGGCTTCCTACTCCGCTGTACGCCCCACTCTCAAGCCATATCCGCAGCCAGTAGTGTTGATGAATACGGACCAGGCGCGCGCCGACAGGCTGGGCCTGGTCCAGAATCTTCGCGATCTTCACGGCCAGCGTCTCCTGATCGCTTACCGCCACCGCCTTCACCTGGACGAAATTACTTTCAAGCAGACGGGCTCGCGCTGCCTCGAACTGTGTCTCTCCGACAAGGCCGCTCTCGACCTTCAGGCCACTCATCTGCTCGATCGCGAATGCCGATGAGGCGTCGAGGTGCTCCTTGAACGCCAGGTAGAGGATGCGCGACCCAGCCACGCGTAAGGGCAGCAGTCCAAGCTCTTCCAGAAAGAGACGCGGCAGGACAAGAGCCATCGCGGCAGGAGCAAAGCCGTCCATCGACAGTACCGGACAACTCCACTGGACGGAGAGTCCACGGGTCACCTGCTCCCGGCTGACTCCACACTCTTGTATCAACCAGTCGCCAATCCGGCCCTCGTTCGCAGAGCGTTGGACATCAAGCGCCTTGCGAAGCTGTGGCTGCGTGATCCAGCCTTGGGCGAGCATCACCAAACCTAACGGAACACGGTGACGGTGTGGCGTTCCTTCGTCCGCCATAACAGCGACATCGCCACGCTCGCGCCGGATTGCGCTGCGGATGATCGACTGCATACAGCGTGTGCTGCATCCCCACTGGCCTTCGAAGATGGGACGGCGACGGTCTCTCCACGGCATCTTCCAGCCGCCTGTACATTCAGGATTGGCGCATGTCCGGCGCTCGGTGTTGAGTGCCGGGGGACGAAAGGGAGAGGGCGGGACGGCAACGTTGCCGGGCATATACACATCGCGTCCCCAGACCATGACGCTCTCGGCAGCAAGTCCATGAGAGGCACCAAGTGCAGGAGGCATTTCCCTGCTGAGTTTTCCTAGAAAAGGCATCGCATACTCTCCAGCCGCAGCTGCGGCGTTGCAACCTCGGTAATGCGCAGCGCGAAGTTCCCGTTGGTAACAACAACCTCACCGCGCGCGACGATCCGGTCTCCAATGATGAGATCGACAGGCTCGGAGACATGCCGGTCAAGCTCGACAACGTTTCCTGGACCAAGCATCAACACATCGCGTAGAAGCATCTCGCGAGAGCCGAACTGCAGGGTCGCGTCCAATTGAATGTCATAGAGCAGACTCAGATCTGCCTCCCCGTTCGGCCGTTGATCCTCTGGTATTGCTTCATCGGTCACTTCGTGTCATCTCCTCGATCCGTTCCGATCAACTGCCATACTTGGCCTCCTCCGGTCGAACCGTCACGAGGATCGCGCCTGCCGCTTTTGTGTCAGCGCTTCCTTCTTTACGCTAGCGGATCGCTTACCGGGTTGCGCTGTGCCTCGTAATCCTGCAAGCGCCGTCCGGAGCCGCAGAACGGCAGAGGAGTGAATCTGAGAGACACGCGACTCCACGACCCCGAGCGTCAGTCCAATCTCTTTCATGGTGAGTTCTTCGTAGTAGTAGAGGGTCAGTACCAGACGCTCCTTCTCCGGCAGCTCATCGATTGCGTCGGCGAGTCGCTGCTTCATCTCTCCCTTGAGACAACGAAAGAGCGGGTCTTCCTCGGGCGAGCCCGGGATGTAGGCGAGTTCCTCATCGCCCGAGTCCTCTGTCCGCTCCATGTGCAGGCTGCCAATCTCGAGCCCTTTGAGGTCTCCGAGAAGCTGCTGGTAGTCGTTGAGACTCAGCTCCATCGCGGCGGCAATCTCCTGCTCTGATGGTGCGCGTCCGAGCCGCTGGGTCGCCGAGCGAATGGCCTCTTCAACGGCCCTCCCTTTACGACGAAGCTCGCGAGGACTCCAGTCGAGCGTGCGGAGAGAGTCGAGAATTGCGCCACGAATGCGAAACTGCGCGTAGCTTTTGAACTGCACCTTCTTGCTGTGATCGAACTTGGAGAAGGCGTCGATGAGTCCAACAACGCCTGCCGAGATAAGGTCGTCGAGGTCCACATGCTGCGGAAGGCGCTCATGGATGCGCCGCGCCAGGTAGCGAACCGTCGAGAGATGTTCGAGCAGCAGGCGGTCGCGATCCGGTATGGCCTCGTCTGTACCGATTTCGCCAGCCTTGTCCTCCTGCTGTCCCAGCAGATTGGGGAGGTGCGATGCCTCCGGCAAGAGCGATACCTTGAAGCCGAGGTGCTCCTCCGCAAGCTGTTTGTGCTGCAACAACCCATCCAAAATCGTGACCGGAACCGCGTTCCCCATACTCATAACCGCTGCATCCTCTCCTTCATCGTTTGTCATCGCTCAACCTCATTGGCCCTTATTCTTGCTTCCTAACCGACCGTCCCCATGCTCCTCACCCGGATCTCTGGAGGGATCTCCGCTGGTGCAAGCACCGTAACCTTGGGCAGGAACGGCTCCAGCCAGCGCCGCACATGATAGCGGGTGGGGCTTGGGCATAAGAGCACGGGCAGGGCCGATCCAGAGCCGCCCTCGGTTAGCCGTTTCACAGAGTCGAGTAGCCGCCGCAGATACTCCGCCGGAGTGCCAGACGGACGGCTGCCCTCGCCCAACATCAACGTGGCATTATGCGGGTCGAAGGTGTTGAGGAGATCCGCCTCAAGAGTCTGATCAAGCGTGAGGACGCGGAGGCCTCCGTCCGCATCAAGCAGCGGATGAATCAGGCCACGACCAAGCGCCTGGCGAACACTCTCAACCAGATGCACGACACTCTTCGACTGCTGTGCGGCCTCCACCAGCACCTCGAGGATAGAACCCAGATCCCTGATCGAAACCTGCTCCCGCAGAAGCTGCTGCAGAACCTTCTGGACCTCACCAAGCGACATAAGCTTCGGCACAAGCTCCTCGACGAGCTTCGGATAGGCCTCGCTCATGCTGTCGAGCAGGCGTTTAACCTCCTGTCGACCGAGCAACTCGTGAGCGTGTCGACGGATCAGTTCGCCAAGGTGCGTGCCGATGACCGTAGTCTGGTCTACAACCGAGTAGCCTGCGGCTAGCGCTGCCTCTTCCAGGCCAGGTTGAATCCACCGCGCCGAAACACCGAACGCAGGCTCTCGTGTCTCGACGCCGGCAAGAACGCGCGCCTTCGGATCGGCGTTGACCGCGAGCAGAAAATTCTGTTCGGTCTGCCAACGCGCAATCTCGACGCCGCGCAGGCTGACGACATACTCCCGAGGTTTGAGCCTCAAATTGTCCGTAATGTGGACCGGCGGGACGATGAAACCAAGCTCCGTTGCGAGATGACGACGGAGGGCGCGCACACGATTCAGCATCTGACCGCCCTGCTTCTCATCCACCAGCGAGATGAGTTGAAAACCAATCTCCAGCGTAAGCTCGTCCATCTTCAGCAGCGACGCCAAGTTTTCGCTCTTTGCCAGATCGGCTGTACTGATCGTGCCGGTCGTTGCCGCGTCGACAGCCAGCGCGCTGGGCTCTTCTACCGATGGCGGAAGTTTTCGTGCGACCAGCGCAACGGCTGCCGCCATCAACACAAACGAGAATTTGGGAAGCCCTGGGATCAAGGCAAGACCAAGCAGTACCGCACAGGCGATCCAAAGCGTGTTCCGTCCGCGCAAGAGCTGCGTGCCCAGTTCAGCGTCCAGTTGCCCGGAGGACGAGGCGCGTGTGAGCACCAGGCCGCCTGCAATCGACACCAGCAGGCTCGGGATCATCGTCACCAGGCCGTCGCCTACCGTGAGGATGGTGTAGGTCTTGACCGCTGTCATCAAGTCGGCACCCTGCTGCAATACGCCGATCAGCAGCCCCGCGACGATATTGATTGCCGTAATGAGAATAGTGGCGAGCGAGTCTCTCTGGTTGAAACGTGCGGCTCCGTCCATCGCTCCATAGAACTCTGCCTCGCGGGCAATCGCTTCGCGCCGTTTGCGCGCACCCTGCTCGTCGATCAGTCCGGCATTCATGTCCGCGTCGATCGCCATCTGCTTGCCGGGGAGCGCATCGAGGGTAAAGCGCGCCGTAACCTCGGCGGTGCGAACCGCTCCGTGGGCAACTACGAGGAACTGGATCGCGATCAGCGCGAGAAAAAGAACAAATCCCACGACGTAATTTCCGCCCACCACGAACTGACCAAAGGCCTCGATGACTGATCCAGCGGCATGTGTTCCTTCGTGCCCGTGCAGGAGAATCCTGCGACTCGACGCCAGATTGAGCGACAGCCGAAAGAGCGTCAGTAGGAGCAGCAGAGTAGGAAAGACGGAAAAGTCCACCGCGCGTCGTACCTGCACGGCGGTTAGAAAGACGATGACTGACGCGGTGATCGAGGCTGCCAGCAGAAGATCCAGCACGAAGCTGGGGACAGGGATCAGCATGACGAAGACCATGCTGATCGCCGTTACCGGAAGCAGAAGGCGTTGTAGCTTGGCCAACGGCCACCTGCTTGTTGCGTTCTCCATAACGACTGGGGCTGTGCTCATATTCCTCCTTCAAATCCACGCAACGTTGTTGGCGCTGGAGCAACAGCCGCGGCCTCGCGTTCGGCGCGCGCTTTTTCGTTGCGCATCTTCTCTTCCATCTTTTGGCGATAAAGAAAGGCAAGGATGCCCGCGACCGCCGCATACAGCTCATACGGGATCGACTGTCCAGGCTCGACAGCCTTGTAGAGACTGCGGGCCAATACCGGGTTTTCGATCATGGGAATCCCGGCCCACTGCGCCTCTTCGCGGATCTCCGCAGCATGAAGGTCGCGTCCTTTAGCAAGTACCGTAGGGGCTTGCATCGTGTCGAAGCTGAACTCCAATGCAACTGCGTAGTGGGTCGGATTGGTAATGACCACGCTGGCCCGTGAGATGTCGGCCTTGACCTTCCGCCGACGCATGGCACGCTGGATCTGGCGCACTCTCCCCTTCACTTCGGGGTTGCCCATGGCGTCTCGCATCTCCTGCCGCATCTCCTGCTTGGTGACCTTCAGGCGTGAGTTCCAACTCCTCCACTCAATCGCATAGTCGAGCGCGCTCCATGCCAACGTAACCCATGCGGCATCGAGCGCGAGGCGATATGCAGCAGCAAAGGTCGCCGGCAGGCGTACAAGACTCATCACCGGCATCGGTACCATCAGAGCCTTCAGCGCTCCCCATCCAAAGACCACCATGACCGTAGCGGGAACTAACGATTTCACTACTCGCGTAGCTGCACGCAGGCTGAATAAATTGCCGAGGTTTGTAACCGGGTTGAGTCTCTCGAACTTCAGTTCCAGTGCGTTCGGATGGATGGAGACGCCGCCTCCCTGTGCAATCCCTACCGCTAGGGCTCCCAGAAAACAAGACGCTAGTACCAGACCGATCGGGACAAGAGCGGGAGCGAGCATCATGCGCACAGCCTCCTCCCATCGCCCCTCCGAGGTCACCTGCCCCACTGCTGCCATGCGCAGACTCTCGATGTAGACCTTGCCCCAGCTCGCAACAAAGCCATGTGCCGTCATGCCAAGCGCAAGTACACCGGCAAGCATGGCGGTTGCCGAAAGCAGCTCACGGCTCCGCACGATGTCGCCTTTTTCTTTTGCCTTCTGTTTCCTTTGCGGACTCGCTTGCTCCGTTCCCTTGTCGCTCATGCGGCGCCGATCAACCTTCCTGCCGCATCAAGCAGCGCGATAAAGTGTTGCTCGATCCAGCCCGGCCACACAGCCAGCGATCCAACCAACACGGCGTAGGAGACCATCGTCTTCACAGGAATACTCACAATCATCGCGGGCAACTGTGGAGCCAATCGGGACACCAACGAGATCGTGACCTCAACCGCTAGAGCTGCCGCGATCACTGGGGAAGCAAGTTGCAGCCCAGCCAGGAAGATTCCTCCGACCATCGACGCAAGCGCGGCCCCCGTCGTTGCATGGACCATCGCCGTGCCCACTGGGACAGTACAGAAGCTACGAGCCATCGCGGCAATCAGTGTTCGATCGAGCCCCGCACCGATCATCACTAGCAGCCCCAGCCATCCAAGCATCTGGCCGAGTACCGGCGTCTCAATCATCGAGTTCGGATCGAGCAGATTGACGAGCGAGAAGCTGAACTGCATCCCCAGCAGCATCCCAGCAAACTGTAGCGCTTCGTTCATCAATGTGAGCGAGAGTCCGAAGACCAACCCCACGCCAAGCTCACCCAACACCGCAGCCATATCGGGTGTTGCATGGGCTCCCGGCACAGCGGCAACCGCTGGAGCCAACAACACCGTCATGGCAATCACAAAGCCAGCCTTGATGCGCGGAGCAATCGCCGCCGAACTGAAGAGTGGCGCAAACGCCATCAGGCCGCTCAGACGCACCAGCACCAGCAACGCTGCTGCAAGATAATGCGGCCAGTCCTCAATCAGACCGCTGATCTCCCCTTTCATAGGTGTCACAAATTCCATCGATCCGCCGCCTAGCCCAGATACCGGTGCAGATCGGTGAACAAGTGCAACGTGAAGCTCACCAGCCGATGAACCGTCCAGGGCAGCACCATCATCGCGACACAGAAGACGACGACCAGCCGGGGCACGACCGTCAAAGTTTGCTCCTGCACTCCGGTCAGCGTCTGCATCAGGCTGACCAGCAGGCTCACCACGCAGGCCGCGATCAGCATAGGCGCGCTCAACAGCATCGCCTCCAGCAAAAGCCTCCGCATCATCTCCACCGTCTGGTCCGGTCGCATCGTTGCTCCTTAAGTGCGCTCTAAAAACTCTTCAACAACTGGTCCGCCAACAGGTTCCATCCATCCACCATGACGAACAATAAAATTTTCAACGGCGTCGAGATGACCACCGGTGGCAGCTGCATCATGCCGATCGAAGTGGTCACGCTGGCAACCACGATGTCCACCAGGAGGAATGGGAGAAAGAGCACGGCTCCGATCTGGAAACCGGCCTTCAACTCGCTCAGGATGTACGCCGGCACCACCACCTGAATGGGCAGGTCTTCCTTCGTCTTCGGACGAACGCTCATACCTGCCGAGGCGAAGACTGCCAGATCTTTTTCGCGCGCATAGCGCAACATGTACCGCTTCACCGGTTGCACTCCGCGGTCCATCGCGTCCTCTCCGGAGATCATGCCCGCGCGGTAGGGTGTCACCGCCTGATGCTCGACCTCGAGTAAGACCGGCTGCATTAGAAACCACGTCATCATCAATGCAAGCCCCATCAACACCTGGTTCGAAGGGGCTGTCTGCGTGCCCAGCGCCTGGCGAAGGAAGTGGAAGACAACCAGCAGTCGCACCAGTGGCGTCATCGAGAGCAACAGTGCAGGAAGCAGTGTCAACAGCGTCAGGCCTAGGACGATCGACCAGGGAACGCTTTGACTACCGGAGAATGGCCCCGCCGGTATTGCTTTCGTCGCAACATCTGTCGCTGGAGTCTGAACTAAATTCGGAATGATCGCGCTTCCGTTCGTCCCTTTGTCGTTGGTCTTCGGCTTGGCCTGCTTCACAACATGCCCAGCCACAGGCTTCTTCACCCAGAATGACTCTGGGGACACACTCGCAGCATGCGCCCAAGTAGTCGCTGCCAGGCAGGCAAGCATCATCGCAAAGGCAATGAGCTTTCCTCGCGCCTTCTGCATCAGAGCCATGTCTGAGCCACGGTCTTCATCGCTGGTCTCGACTCGACCGCCGCTGACATCTTCACGATGGTCGCAACGGAGTCAGCTCCGCAGCCCACAAGGTACCGCTCGCCCTCGCAAGCAACCAGCATGACCTGTCGTTTTCCTCCAAGAGACAGAGTCTCCAGCAGCCGCATCTGTTGGGCATGGCCGCGCGCCGGAGAACGCCACTTGATCCGCACACGTCCTTGCAGCGCTCCGGCAACCCATCCTGCCAGGCCTCCGGTTGCTGCAACCTTTTCAATTTCCTGCCTGCGCGTAAACCCTTGAACCAACTCCATCGCCGCCTCCTTCACATCTGCCAAGTCAACCGCATCGCCACGCTATCGCTGCACAAGAAAATCGGAGAAAAATAGATCCACTACTTTCAATTCGGGGTTGTGTTCGAAGAGCGCGGCTCGCAACTCGGACTTCAACTTTTCCTTGCCGTCAGAAGCAAGCAGCGCTTCAGCCGTCTGCCGCCCGACCACCGTCAATACCGTATCGCGAACCGCAGCCTCCGCGTCGCTGCTACTCTTCGCACCCTTCTCTTTTTGAGTAGGAGCATCCTTCTTCGCCGGTTCGTCCGCGATCCGAAGCGTCAACGAGACCTTCAGGTAAGCCGCTCCCCCCGCATCCGCAAGGTTCGCTACCATCGGCTCAAGCACCATGACGTGTGTCACAAGAGTTGTCGGAGACCCAGCAGACTTTGTCTCATCAGGAGCGCCCGCCCGCAACGGCACCCGGCCGGAGCGAATCAGATAGAACGCCACCCCGCCGACAGCCGCAACACTTAGCAGTACCGATAAAACCATTGCGATCAGCAGAGGAATCAGCGGTGGCTTAGCAGCGGGAGCGGAGACGATAGCATTTTCTGCAACAACAGGAGAGATAGCCATGATGCAAAGGAAGATGCACATCGATAGCCACAATCTGATTGCAAGAGATTAACCGATTCTCAGGAGGAGGCTTTGGTGATCTCATACGAACAAAAAAGAGCAGCGACGCTCGACCCGCAATCACGCACGGTCCCGCGAAGCTGCTCCTTCTGTTGCCTGACTGTGGGTTCTAACGAATCATACTGATTGCATCCTGCGATACCGTGTCGAAGGTCGTTACCGTCTTCGAGTTCGCCTCAAACGCGCGCTGTGCGACAATCAGGTCTGAGAACTCCGTCGAGATGTTGATGTTCGACTCTTCAAGAGCGCCATCATCCAGAGTTCCTCGTCCCCCGATACCGGCCACGCCTACACTCGCCACCCCGGATTGCGCCGTCGTCGTGTAGTTGTTGCTCCCAGAGACCAGCAGGCCCGCAGTGTTGGACACCGTAGCCACCGCGACTTGCCCGACCGTCGACGTGCGGCCATTGCTGAACGTCGCCGTAATCAATCCGCTGGAGTCCACCTTGAAGCTCTGATAGACACCACTGGTAAAGCCATCCTGCGTGGCTGTCGTATTGGTCGAAGCAGACGCAAGCTGGGTGATCGTCGGACTGCTGCCACTTCCGTTCAGGTTCCAATTGAAGCTCAAGTCGCTCGCTCCGTCCGTCATCCCGGGAAACGTGATGCTGCTCACCGTCCCGGTTGGCGAAGTAAGGTTTCCACTGGAGTCGAACGTCATCGTTCCCTTATTGTTCGATGGCGTTCCAGTTGCATCACCCGAAGGAAGCGCTACCGCATAACTCCACGTGTTCGTTCCGGTCTTGGTATAGCTCACTGTCCCCTGGTGGCTCTGGCCGAGCGAGTCGTAGAGTGTTACTGGTGTCGAGAACACCGTGCCCGTCGTCGCGCCCGAATTCAGGTTCGCCGTAATTGAGAAGCTCTGCGTCGCCTGAGCCCCCACATTGACACCAACCGGTATCGTGATCGGCGACAGGTTTGCATTCGAGTTCACAACTCCGTTCACCGCTGGATACCCCATCACCTGCTGACCATCCTGCGTGATCAGGTTTCCACTTGAATTCAATTGAAAGTTCCCCGCCCGCGTCAGTGACTGGACTCCGTTCTGCTGCACAACAAAAAAACCGCTTCCGTCGAGTGCCATATCGGCCGAATTCGTAGTTGAGTCCGGCAGAATCGTCCCCTCGGTAAAGTCGGTGCTCGTCCCCGAGACCTTTGTTCCAGCTCCGACCTGGATCGCATCGCCCGACCCGGACTGTCCGACCTGCTGATAGAACAGATCCTCAAAGGTCGTAGTCTGCCCCTTGAAGGCTGTCGTGTTAAGGTTCGCCAGATTGTTTCCAATCGTGTTCAGCGCGACGGAATTAGCCTGCAATCCAGACAGTGCAATCGAAAAATTTCCCATCCTCGTTCTCCTTGGTCCCGCATGGTTGAACGTTCGTTATCGTCGTGTCCGGCTCATAGGCCGCCGGTCAATTTAAGTGGTGCTTGTGCTAGTCGAAGACGTAGAACTCGTTGTGGCCGCTGTATCGAGCGACGTGATGCCCTGGTCGATCGAAATCAGCTGCTGCAGGCTGTTCACACCAACCAGCTGCGTGATGTACGCATTCGGATCGGTCGGCTGCGTGGGGTCCTGGTTCTTCAGTTCACTTACCAACAATGTCAGGAAGTCGTTCGAAGTAATGTTGCTGCTCGACGAGCTCGTGGAGGAGGCAGAACTCGTTGTTCCACTCGTCGAACTGCTGTCCATCGCCTTGACTGAAGACTGCGTCTGCTGTTTTGGGTTGAGAGCAGAAGCCACCGTCGTCGCGGCAGCCGTGCCCGCACCCGTAATCGAATTCATCTGAAATACACTGCTCATCCTTGCCTCCTTAATTGCAAACTCTGCGTTATACCCGTACGTTCAGCCAGCCTCCGCCGCTCCCGTACTCCACAGGCGACAACCGTCCATTGACGCCCAACCCCATGCCACTCCCATACGTCGCGGCATCCGGCAATCGCTCCACAGCGACGGCTATTCCGTCCTCGTCGTTGCTCGAAACGCCGGCACTCACAACATCTCCTTGAGGAACTCCCGAATCTGTACCCTGATGCGGCTGCCCACCAGCACCTCCCCCGCTCATGCTCCCGCTAAAACCGGCCTGGCTCCCAAAGCCGGATGAATCGGAGCCACCCGGCGTTGTAGACACACCAGCAGCTATCAATGGAGCCTGCAACGTCGAGTGAATGGCTATCGCACTCAACTGCACATGTTCTTCCTGCAGATACGAGGTCAGCGCAGGCAATTCACTCCGCAGCTTATCGGCTACGGCGTGCGAGCCTCCCGCAAGAGATGCGCTCACATCACCACCTGCCGTAAGTTCGGCGCGGATCTTCAGCCAGCCAAGTGTTCCACTCGCGACTCCAACCTCAAGCATCGTAGGGCTCGAACCAAGCGTCGTGTGCGGTAGAGCCGTCGCTGTGGAGGAGCCCATCGAGGTCTCTCCAGAGGCGACAGTTGCAGAAGAAACATCTGTGCTCGCAGCAGGATGACTCTTGACTGTCTCTGCATTCAGCACCATCACAGGAGATGGTCCTGTAGCATGCTCCAGAGCAACGGGTGTCTGCGCTGCTGTGGAAGCTGTTGTGAAATCCGCCATCCCTTTCGCAACGACTGGCACACAGGCTTCCGTTACAGTCTTTGTCCCGTCGGTGCCAGAAGATGTTGTTGCACCGGCGGATGTAGCCCCTGCGGCTTGCGATATCTTCTCCCCAGCGCTCTTCTCTGCCGGAGGCTCCACCCCACCCTTCACGTTTTTAGCACCAACTGGAACGTTCGAATCAATTGATACAGACTGTCCTGAGCTCCCACTCATTGACGAAGAGGAGGCAATGACGATCTGATCCGGTTCCGTCTTGCTCTCTGTTACGGTCAAAGTCTTTGGTTGATCCGAGACGCCTGCGGGCGAGATAGCGTCAACAGACACTATGGCGTTCCCTGCAATTGCCGCAGGCGCACCAGCGGTGGCATGCACCGAAGCCTTCACGCTTATGCTTTCAGCCGCGCTCTCCTTCGGTATCTTTTTCTCCTCCGCCTTGTGCTGCTTTTGAGCACTAGAGCCAGCCTGGATCTCCTTCGTCGAGATGTCGCCTGATGCAATTGGAGTTGCGACGCCTAACAACTTCTCAGTGGCAGATCCCGATTGACTCTCACCTGCTGTAGCTCCTTGAGCAGGCTCTTCCTTCGATGTCGCGACTTTATCTGTGATCTTCCCTTCTAGGGGCTCCGGCTTCGGCGCGATAATTGTGTTCGCCGTCCCACCAGTAACATCCACAGGCATCTTGGACGCAGGAGGAACCAGAGAGCCCAAAGCAAGATCTTTTTTGGAAACGGTAGCAGCTGTTGTTATATTGTCCAGACTTGTACGTGGCACCTCGGGAGCGGATGCAATACCGGTGAGTTTAGATACGGATTGCTTGGCCGTCGAAAGGACCTCAGCAAAACCATCAGCAGGCGCATGCTCCGTCTCAGTTACATTCTTTGAAGAGAAATCCGGCTTGTTCCCGGTCTGCGTAGAAACGCCTGCAATGGACAAGTTCGCTTCAGGCCGAGTACCTCCGGTTTGGTCCAGCACCACTGCGAAGCTATCGCCCGGAGCAGTGTCCTGTCCAGCATAGGTCGAATGGCTCGGCCCTGTGTCCAGGAACTGCGAAACTCCTATAGGCTGTGCCATCATCGCTGTCTCCTTGCCTTGATATGAAAAGAAGCATTCGATCGGCCAAAGAGCTGCGCGCAAGATTAGGAAAGGTTCATATACCTTCGAGCCTGAGTTTGTTCCAGAGCAGCCGCGATAGGAAGCGGTCATCCGATGCTGCCTGAACACGCCTGCCCTCGATGAGTTCTTCCTCTGTTCTGATGGTTTCGACGACGCTCTTCATCTGCTCGCTCTTGACGCGACTGAGGTGATACTCCTCCCTGGCTTGATCGTTCCTGATCTCCCGTTCCAGCCTCACCGTCTCCAGCAACTGTCGCCGCGCTCCCGACAACTCCAGCTGCGACTCCGTCAAAGCCCGTCGTTCGCGATCGCCTCCAAGCAAAGCCTCGCGGCCTCCGTATCTAGCCTCGCGCATCTGCTCGCACTGCCTTGCAATTGCGATCTCCGCCTCACGCACGGCCAGCGACGCCTGTACAAGAGCCAGCGAATGCACCTGTTCGACAAGTCCGTATAAAGTTTGAATCCTCTTCAGCACAGGCAATCTTGAGTTCCCGGTCATAGCTCCATCACTCGCAGCCGTTCCACTGTCTGCTCCATCGTCATGTGTTCTTTGCTTCCCTGTTGCATAAATTCCTTCAGCAGCGGCATCGCACGCATCGCACGATCTAGCTCTCCATCGGTCCCCGGCTTGTAGGCACCGATGCGCACCAGGTCGGCCGAGCGAGCATGAGCAGCCAGAAGCCGCCGCGCGACAGCCGCCCGCTCGCGATGCTCCGGCGTAGTCACCGAAGGCATCAGGCGGCTCAGCGAATCGAGCACATCAACCGGCGGATACCATCCTGCGGCCGCCATCGACCGCGAGAGTACAACATGCCCGTCAAGAAAAGAGCGCACTGCATCCACCACGGGGTCCTGCTGATCGTCGCCTTCCATCAGCACCGTGTAGAAAGCCGTCACACTGCCACTCTGAAAATTTCCGGCGCGCTCCACCAACTTCGCCAGACGCGTGAAGACCGATGGGGTGTACCCTTTGCTTGCAGGTGGCTCTCCCGCAGCCAGACCGACCTCGCGGGCGGCCATCGCATAGCGTGTCAGCGAATCCAGTACCAGAAGCACATGCTTCCCCTGCGCCGCATAGAACTCCGCCACCGCTGTCGCCGCCATGGCCGCTCTCATTCTCAATAGAGGGCTCTGGTCTGAGGTTGAAACCAGCACCACGGAACGCTTCCTGCCCTCCTCTCCGAGAGAGTCCTCGACAAACTCGCGTACCTCGCGGCCTCGTTCCCCCACCAGCCCCACGACGGTAATATCCGCCGCCGTATTTCGCGTCATCATCCCAATCAAGGTGCTCTTACCCACACCCGAACCACCGAAGATACCAATTCGCTGCCCACGACCTACCGTCAACATGCCATCCAGCACGCGCAACCCTGTCTGTAGCGGCTCTCGAATCGGTTCACGCTCCATTGCTCGCGGCACCGTCCCATCGAGCGGCCACATCTCCGCCAATCTCGGAGCAGGCAACCCATCCATCGGCGCACCCAGCGCGTTCAGAACACGCCCTGCCATCTGCGCGCCTACTGCAATACCAGGTCTTGCACCAAGGGCAGTCACCGCATCGCCATATCGAATCCCAAGGGTCGCTTCCAGTGGCATCACCAGTACATGCCGTCCGCGAAAACCGATCACCTCCGCAAGATGTTTATCACCTTCACCATCCACAATCTCGCAGCTCTCTCCGACAGAGCACAGCGGCCCCTCCGACTCCACCGTTTGGCCGTCAGCCTTCACCACATGCCCGCACCATCGCCACGTCGGCTTCGACGCCAGCTTCGTAAAGTAAGGCTCAAGCGTCACATCACTCTTAGCTCTGTCCTCCGCTTCCACGCTCGCTCCTGACTACATCGGCCTCTGCTGCAGCAGGTCGAAGAATCCCTTCTCGATCTCCTCAAGTTGCACGACAACACCCAGCTCCACGTGCCCTATGCTTGTTGCGAGTGTGCATTCCGTAGCCTCCATGCGCTCCTCTCCAGTCACCTTCACCGTCGCGTTGCCATCCGCGATGAGCATGGCTCGCCAGGCCTCCACCTGGGATTCGGGCACATGCAGCACAGCTCCACTCTCCTCGGCCACCTTGTCGAGCGCGACCCGTACCACTCCCGCGAGCAGCAACGGGTCCAGCTTTGCCTCACGATGCAACACACGGGTCGCAATCGCCAAAGCCAGCCGCACAACCTCTCCTTCAACCGCCGCGAAGTAACTTGTACGTTCCTTCGCGAACTCAGTGCATGCCCGCGCGATCGAGGCACGCTCTTTCACAATCCGCTCCTCCAACTCTGCCTCCCATTCCAATCTTGACTCAAGTGCGCCTTCCTTCCGTGCCTCTGCAATCTGGGCTGGAATCTGCTGCGTCTGCAACTGGAAGCGCATCTCCAATGCCGCCATCTCCTCCCGTAATCGCAGCATCAACGTATGAGGATCACCCTCATGTCCCAGCAAAGAATCGGTCTTGCGCCGAAGCGGATGATCGAGCGCTTCGAACTCAAGCGGAAACACCGAGCCTTCCTGCCACGCATCGCGCAAAAGGCCTCCGTGTAGTCCGGCATTGTGATTGAGTCCAGCATCTTCAGACGGTGAGATCATTGTCAGCCTCTATCTTCAGAATGATTTTTCCTTCGTCTTCCATCTTTCGCGCCAGCGCCAGCAACTCCTGCTGCGCCGCGCTCACGTCCCTGCCCCGAACCGGCCCCATCACATCCATGTCCTCCTTCAGCATCTCAACCGCGCGCGAGCTCATCGCCTGGAACAGGTGCGCCTTCAGGTTGTTCTTCGCGCCCTTCAAAGCCATTGCCAGCACACGCTTATCCAGCGCGCCCACCAGTTCACGAATACTCTGCGGCGGCACAGTTAAAAGATCTTCAAAGGTGAACATCAGGTTTCTGATATCGATTGCGAGCTTAGGTTCACTCGTCTCAATCTCTTCGAGTATCCCCTTGCTTGCTACCGGTTCCAGCCGATTCAGCAGTTCGGCCACGGCTTTGAAGCCGGAGTACGATTTGCGCCCACTCGATCCAAGCGCCTCCATCTGACGATGCAAGACCTGTGCTACGGTCTGCGCCATCTCTGGAGAGAACTGCCTCATCTCCGCCAATCGCCTTACGACATCGACACGCACCGATTCCTTCAAGTGCATCAGCACCATTGAGCCCCGCTTCGCGTCCAGATGGGCCAGCACCAACGCCATTGTCTGCGGATGCTCGTTCTCGAGAAATGTGCTCAGTTGCCGAGGCTCCATCCTCTGCAGCAGCGCCAGATCACCTGATGATCGCTGCTGCATCCCTCTGATCTGCCCCAGGAGAGCCTCTGCTCTCTCCGTGCCGAACGCCTCCGTCAGCACCTTCAACGCATACTCCGGCCCACCACGGAGCATGTGCTCCCGTGTCTCGAGCAGGCCATAGAACTCCGTGAGCACCTGGGTCAAATGCAACGCGGGAACCTCGCCCAGGCGCGTGATCTCGTCCGTCAGACGCCGCACATCCGGGTCCGACAAACTTTGAAAGAGAGACTTGGCGAGATCCTCGCCCAGCGCGACCATCAGGATCGCAGCTTTGCGCAGACCCTTCATCTCCGCAGGAGCAAAGCTCGCCTCCACCGGCAGCCGGAGCGAATTCTGCCTCGACATCTCCGCCGTATTCCACTGTGCGGCAGCTCCCATCACGCACCACCTTTCCTACTTGCGACCTGTGTCATCATTCAGTCTCCCCAGAGGTCCCGATCCACGCCTCGAGCAGCCGTGTGCTCTGTGCCGCATCCCGGCGCACGCTCTCGGCTACGTAGTCGAAGATCGCATCGCGCGAGCTGGGTACTCTCGTCCTCACGTTCACCGGCTGCTCTATCCGGTCTTTCGCGCCCTGCATCTCGACAAGAGTGTCATCCCCTCCCGGAGCGTTGAGCTCCGCGACCGCTCCTCCTCCGGCTGCCAGTAACATCGGCTCATTCAGAGTGGCCGTTACCTGTCGAACCGCCGGACGCACGACAAAAAGAATCAAAAGTACCCCGCCAGCTCCCAGCATCAACGTGCGGAGCAGTCCGGGCTCGTCGTGCAGCAACCTTCGTGCTGTTTCCAACGCCTTGTCGACTGCAGGTGCCGTCGCATCCGGCACATTGGAGCTAAAGCTGATGTTTTGCATGACTACCTGGTCCCCCCGCTTTGGGTCGAAGCCAACCGCCGCCTGCGCCAACTCTTCCAGGCGACGCATCTCCTCTCCACTGCGCGGCTTCCAGACTGCGTGCTCGAGCTTGCCTGCGCCTTCGGTCATCATGCGATCGTTGACTAACACCGCAGCTGTCACACGCCGCACTCGGCCCGGCCCCTGTTCGGTATGGATCAGATGCTTCGTAACGGCGTAGGTCCCGTTCTCTTCCTTGAGACTCTGCCCCTGCGAGCCGTTCTGCGGATACACCGGCAGCGGGACCTTCTGGAGCAACGGTGGCACACCCGGAGCCGCAGCCGCGGCTGAGCCCTGCACCGCACCCTGCGCCGACCCCGCTGGAGTATTGCTCGCCGTCCCCGGAACCCCACTCGCTCGCGCCTGACCAGCAGAGCTCTGTTCACTCTTCTGCAAGCTCACCGGAGCAGTCTGCGACGGGTCATAGATCTCATCCGTCCGCTCTTCGCTGCCCTGGTCATAACTCACATTGACCGTGGCGCGGACGTTGTCGCGGCCAGCTAGTGGCTCCAGCATCGCAACCAGCTTCGCTTCCAGCGCCTGCTCGACCTCCGCATCCTCAACACTGCCCTGCGACTTCGGCTTCAGGTTCACGCGACCGTCCGCATCCACTAGCGTCACCTGGTCCACGCTCAGATTCTCGACCGCACCCGCAACCAGGCTGCGGATCGAATCCGCCTCGCCAGGGTCCATCGCCGCGCGCTTCAGCTTCAACACCACCGAGGCCTTCGCCACCTTCTCCTGCGCCAGAAAGAGTGATGGCTGCGGCAACACCAGATGCACACGCGCCGACCGCACCGGCCCCAGTGTCCCAATCGTGTGCTCCAGCTCGCCTTCGAGCGCCCGTTGATAGTTCACGCGTTCATCGAATTCACTCCCCACCCAGTTCGGTTTATCGAACAGCTCGAACCCCAGCCGTCCTGTCTGCGGCATTCCTTTCGCCGCAACCTCCATCCGAGCCTTATCGACCATCTCCGCTGGAACCTGCACTCCCGTCCCATCCGGGGTCATCTCGTAAGAGATTCCAGCAGCCGCCAGCTCCTGCGAGACCTGCTGCACATCCTTGCCATCCAGACCGGAGAAAAGGACCTTCCAGTCCGTCCGCTGGGCAAACCACGCCATCCCCCCGCACACAGCAGCAATCACACAAGCCGAAGCGATCAGCGCGTTGCGCCTGCCCGGCGGCATCGCCAGCACCCGCTGCTTCAGCGCGGAGGCCATCGCGATTGCCTTCTGTACGGGACCGGCGCCGGGTGCGCTCACCGCCCCCTTACCCATCGTCCTATCAATCACTACTTGTCCTGTTTCAGCCATCTTGATCTCGTATTCTCAGAGCGCGTTGATTGACTATCCGATCTAGCTTGCCAAACCTAGAACTGCATGCTCATCATCTGCTGATACGCGCCAACAGCCTTGTTCCGCACTTGGAGTGCCAACTCGAACGCCATGTCAGCTTTTTGCGTGGCGATCATCGCGTCATGCACCTCGACGCCCGAGCCGTTAAGCAGACCAGTCACCGCCTGCGACGCCTTCTTGTCCAGCGCACTGGTCTGTTGCATCATCGACTGCAACAATCCAGCAAATGGCATCGACGCAGTCGCCGCCGTACCCGCATCCGGAAGTCCGGTAAGCACCGCTGTACTCCCCTGTAATGCTCCAGCTATCGCATCAATTCCAACCATTGGTGCCTCCTTATATGGTTCAAATACTCTCTACTTCAAAAGGTCGAGCGAAGCGCTCAACATGCCCTTCTCCGCCTGCACCGCAGAGGCGTTCATGCCATACGCCCGGGTCGCTCCCATCAGGTCAACCATCTCGGTCAACGGATTGATGTCCGGATACTCCACGTACCCATCCGGCCCAGCATCTGGATGCTGCGGATCGAACCGCCGCAGCGGCGCACTCTGGTCCGCAATAACCCCAGACACCACAACTCCGCCAGCAGCCTCATCCGGAGAACTCCCCAACAACCCGGAGCTAAGCGCCGTGCCACTCCCGCCAATCTGGCTCATCAGCGACTGCTGAAAACTTCCGCTGCCACCCTCCGCCTGGAACACCACATGCTTCCGCTGATACGGCGTGCCATCTTCCGTGCGTGTCGTCTCCGCGTTCGCCATGTTCGACGCCACAACCTCAGCGCGTACTCGCTCTGCCTTCAACGCCGACGCGCTCACATCCATTACCCCGAAGAGGTTCATCGCTTACTTCGCCTCCGCATGGATCGCAGACATCACGCTCGAAAACTCATGCTTCAGAAGCTCCACACCCATTCGGAACTGAAGCTGCGTCTTCGCCAGCTTCAACCCCTCACGGTCCATGGAGACGTTGTTGCCATCCGGTCGCGCGACCAGCCCATCGACCTCCGTCACCTGCACCTCGCCGGTGCTAAGCCCGGCCTGCTGTTCTCGGAATGCCTGCTCAAAGTCAAAGCCCTGCGTCTTGTACCCAGGCGTGTCGATGTTCGCCATATTGGTCGCCGTCAGCTTTAGCTGATCGCTCGCCAGATCCAGATACGTTCCCAATGCGTCGCTTAACGATGTCGTCGTCTGCATACACTTCATCCCTCGCCAAAGACAAAAGCAGTCGAACGGCCAAACCAGGACACACGCAGATAAGAGAGCTCTCATCCCCAACCGCAAAATTGCCCCCAGGCAGCCCCGCATCCAGCCGATAACCTCCCACATTTCACTTTTGCCGTTGTCTGTCGTTTGTTTGTCATCCCTGCTTCTATTTTTTGCTCGGCCTCAGTACCAGTGACCGGGTGCCCCATCCTTTCGCAGTCCCATCGCGAAAGGATGGGAGACCACAAACGCCCCAAAAACCCTTCCAAAATCTTGTCAAGCCCCGAAACGCACAAAACCCGCTCCAGTCCTGCACATTCGTGTTGCCCATTAGTTCCCCACCACCTGCTATTCTTTAAACAGACATCAAGAAAGCCCCGGCAACCACCGGAGCTTTCTCTTTTAGAATGAAGACTTTAGAAGCCAACCCTAATGGAATGAAGATTTTAGCACTTAGAAAATCGCTATCTCGCTGAATCCATGATACTTACCCATCTACATAGGGGAGGGGTACCCCAAACAAAAGCTACAGCAAGCCAGATAAATTCCGAGCGGGAGCAACTTCTAAGAATCTGTTTAAAAACTGAAGAAATAGGAAGCGATAGGCGGATACAGCCATTCCCTCAGGGGCTAAAGCCCGCTTCTTTTCCGCGATTTACGGCACGGCTAAAGCCGTGCCCTTTCAAAGCCCTCTCCTTCAAGAGCAGCTTTTAAACAGCTTCTAAGACACCACCGGGATACGCGATACTATCTCCAAGATGCCCACTGCTCTTTTAAAGACCGATCTCGGCAATACCCCTCTCGTCGCGCGCGGCAAAGTTCGCGACATCTACTCGCTCGGCTCCGCTCCCGATGCTGACCTGCTCTTCGTCGCCACCGACCGCATCTCCGCCTTCGACCACGTCCTCGGAACCGGCATCCCGGACAAAGGGAAGATTCTGACCCAGCTCTCGCTCTTCTGGTTCGACTACCTCAGCAGCCTGACGAAGAACCACCTGCTCACCGCCGCCTCCGCGCAGTTCCCCACCGAGTTGCAACCCTTCCTGCCGCAGCTCGCCGGGCGAAGCATGGTCGTCAGCCGCGCGCAGATGTTCCCTGTCGAGTGCGTCGTCCGCGGCTATCTCTCCGGCTCCGGCTGGAAGGACTACCAACAGACCGGAGCCGTCTGCGGCATCCCGCTGCCCGCCGGTCTCCGCGAGTCTGACCGCTTGCCCGAGCCCATCTTCACCCCGGCCGCTAAGAACAACGTCGGCCACGACGAGAACATCTCCTTCGACCAGATGGTTCAGACCATCGGTCAGAAGCCAGCCGAAGACCTCCGCGCCCTGACCCTCGCCATCTACGCGAAGGCCAGTGGCTATGCCGCAACCAAAGGCCTCATCCTCGCCGACACCAAGTTCGAGTTCGGCCTGATCGACGGCGTCATCACCCTGGCCGACGAGGTTCTTACCCCGGACTCCTCCCGCTACTGGCCTGCCGCAACCTACTCTCCCGGCGGCCCACAGCCATCTTTCGACAAGCAGTACGTCCGCGATTACCTCGAGAGCATCCGCTGGAACAAGCAAGCTCCAGCACCCTCGCTACCCGACGAAGTCGTTCAAAGGACCCGGGAGAAGTACCTCGAAGCCTTCCGCCTCATTACCGGACATGCAGGATTGAGCGAGTGAACGTCGCCAGCCTGACCCCGTTCGACTGGGCACTGATCGCGCTGCTCGCCTATTCGACGATCCGCGCCTTCCTGCGCGGCTTCCTTTTGGAGGCGTTCTCGATCGTAGGTCTGGTCGCCGGTATCGTGCTCGCCAGCTGGAACTACAACCTGCTCGCCGGGACGCTCGGCCGCTGGATCACTCCGCTCGCCACTGCACAGATCGTCGCCTTCCTGTTGATCGCCATCGGCATCATGATCCTCTGCGGTCTGACCGGCAAACTTCTGCGCAGCAGCGCGGACGCCATCGGGCTGGGATTTGTCGACCGGGTGCTCGGAGCGGCCTTCGGTTTCGTCCGCGGATGCCTCCTGGCTGTCGCCGTCATGATGGTTCTGGCTGCCTTCAGCCCACAATCTGCATGGATTTCAAAATCTCAGCTCGCTCCCTATTTCCTTGCGGGTGCGCATGGGGTATCCTTCGTTGTACCGCACGACCTCCGGCAGCTCATCTCCAACGGCGCAACGCAACTCAAGCACAACGCACCCGACTGGATCAAACAGCCGCAATGAGGTCACAATGAGGAGAGCAACCTCAAAACGAGGGTGCAAGAGGTGACTTTTGAAACGCGAACTGGACGGAATCATTACGCAGATGTACAGCGCCGGGATCTCTTACACGGACGCGGTCCGGCAGTTTAAGAAGCGTTACATCCTCGAGGTCCTGTCCCACCACAAAGGCAACCAGTGCAAGGCCGCCGAAGAGTTGGGCATGCATCGGAACACCCTGAGCCGCACGCTCTCCGAGCTCGACCTGGACACCGCGCAGATCCGCAACGGTATGCGTCGGCCACCGAGCAGCGAGCGCCCGCGCCTGCAAAGCATCGTGAACGCCCGTTAGCCGCCAGCCGAGTCTAACCTGCAGCACATGATGCAACCCTCTCAACCTCGTCGGCAGCCACTCCTCGTCCAAGCCTGCGCCCTGTTGGTTTCGACCAGTCTCTTTGGCCCTTCAGCGGCGCTACTGGCGCAAGCTCCGACGACCAGCCTCTCGACTCCTGCTCCAGCTGCAACTACCGACCCAGCCAAAGAAAAGAAGGCTGAAGACGCCTATCTCGCAGGCGCCCGTATGTTGGATCGCCGTGATTATCCAGCCGCTGAAAAACACTTCACCCGTGCCCTCGAGCTTAGCCCTAACAACCGCCGCTATCTAATAGCCCTTGCGCTTACGCGCGAACATCACCTCTCCGATCTCGCACAGCACGTCGGCAGAGAACGCCTGCTTGGTCATTCCAAACAAGCTGATGCCCTCCTGGCGGAGGCCCGCGCCCTCGATCCAAAGAGCGTCCTCATCGCTGAGCACGAGACCCAATCTCAAACCATCGGAAGCTCGGAGTCCTGGCTGAGCCAGCATCCGACCTATGCCGGCGCCATCACCTTGACTCCCACGCCCGCCTCCAAGGACTTTCATCTTCACACCGATCTGCAGGAAGTAATCCGAAACGTAGCAACCTCATACGGAATCCGCCCTGTCTTCGACTCCTCAGTCGCACACAAGAGCATCCGCTTCGACCTCGAGGGCGCGCACTACGAACAAGCCATGCCGATCCTCCTGCAGATGGGCCGCCTATTTGCTGTTCCGCTCGATGCCACCAGCATCCTGATTGCGCAAGACACTGCGGAAAATCGTCTGCGCCTCGAACGACAGATGCAGGAGACAATCTATGTTCCCGGTATGACCGCGGAGCAGATGAGCGACCTCGGCAATCTCATTCGCAACGTCTTTGACGTCAAACAGGCCACCGTAGAAAACAACCTTGGCAGCATCGTCCTTCGGGCCCCGGAAGCCAGCATCACCGCTATCAATCGGACCCTCGACGATTTACTGGATGGCGGCAGCGAAGTCTTGATCGAGCTCAAGATGTACTCGGTCAGTACAACCCACGATCTCGTCACGGGACTTCAGCTTCCTAGTCAGATTGGGGCCTACAACGTCGCAAGTGCAGCGCAAAGCCTGGTCACTGCCAACCAGTCAATCGTCAATCAGGCCATCGCACAGGGACTTATCCCGTCCAACTCGAGCATCCTCCAGATAGCCGAGTACCTGATAGGTTCCGGTGTGGTCACGAGCACCCTTCTCTCGAATACCCTCGGCATCTTCGGCGGGGGTATTACCACAACCGGGGTTTACGCAACCGGCGGTGCCACCCTCAACTTCGGCCTCAACTCAAGCGATTCGCGGGCTCTTGACGATATTCAGCTTCGCGTCGGAGATCGTCAGCCCGCCGAATTCCGCGTGGGAACCCACTACCCCATTACCACGTCGACCTACACGACAGGAACCACCGCTAGCTCCTCCTCGCTCGCCGGTATCACCATCAATGGAGTCAGCGCCGCCAGCCTTCTCGGCCAATCTGGCTCTTCGCAGACGATCCCACAGATTCAGTACGAAGATCTTGGCATTACTCTCAAGACCACCCCCTACATTACAAAGACCGGATCGATCAACCTGAAGTTGGACATGAAAATTGAAGCACTCTCGGGAAGCTCACTCAATAACATTCCAATTCTGTCCAATACTCAATTCGTCTCCGATGTAACTGTCGGCGACGGAGAGACCGCTCTGCTTACGAGTAATATGAGTGGCTCCCAGGCCGCAGCCATTACTGGTGTCCCCGGCCTCAGCGAGCTCCCCGGCTTCCAGAGCGCCTCGGACACAACGACTCAAAAGGACACCAGCCAGCTCGTGCTCCTGCTGACTCCGCATATCGTCCGCCGGCGGTCCAACCTGCTCGCTGGACCGCGCATAGCCTTCGCTCAGCCGGTAGCTGCAAACTAAGTCTTGCGAAACGAAGATCGTAGGAGATAAACATATCCGGCTCGCATTGACCGTAATGTCACAAGACCGATATACTCAATTCTGTAAGAGCGGGAGTAGCTCAGTGGTAGAGTGCTTCCTTGCCAAGGAAGATGTCGCCGGTTCGACCCCGGTCTCCCGCTCCAAACAGCATCCATCTGCGTTCTAATCCATGAACAATCAGAAGGGTTTGCAGTTGCGATAGCCCAACCCGAGGCGCGGTACCCAAGTGGTAAGGGAGAGGTCTGCAAAACCTTTATGCGTCGGTTCGATCCCGACCCGCGCCTCCAAATTCTCTCAACAACCTAGAACGACTGACGAAGGTGGCTTTGACCTGTGGCCGCCAATAAGGCGGGCAAGTAGAACCACGCCTCCTGACGGGGTTCTACTTGGCTCAGGGGTACTTTTTTAACAAAATAAGACTGCGTTATCCGCCGCTTGCTATCTCCTCTGTCGCCAATCCGCGTGTCCTTGGACCGAAGATCGCGATCGAGACCATATTAAGGAGCGACGCGCAGGTCACAAAGACGAGAACGCCAGTTACACCGACCCTGACCATGATGAACCCGATCAGGTAGCCATTGAACGCGGCAGTCAAACGGTCGATCGAATAGATCATGCCGATAGCTCGGGCACGCAGACCTGTAGGGAAGAGTTCGCTTCGGTAAGTATGGGTGCCAAAGGAGGATAGATTATTCCCGATGGTCACGAGAAGCCCAAAGACGATCCATCCCGCGACCGCGGTCTGTTGAGCAAAGAGGAGCCCGGCGGCTGCCGTCAATCCGGCCCCAGCGACGATCTGCCATTTTCGCTCCATACGGTCCGCTATCAAGCTGAAGAACAGCGGCGCGATCGGATATGAAAACGCAATGATGGCTGAGTAAAGAAGGCTCTTCGTTATCCCGACCCCCCGCGCTTCCAACAGACTAGGCAGCCAGTTGCCGAATCCGAAAAAGGCGGCGGTCCCTGCGCAACTAGCGACGGTCATCATCAAAGTGCGGCGGAGCAGAACCCCGCGAAAGAGTTCGGTGAAATCTCCGCGAGAAGAAGCCGGCAGTGCAGGTATATATAGGGGATCTGGAAGCGGCTTCCCTGTTCGTCGAACGATTGTCTCTTCGACATCTTTCAGGATACTATCCGCTTCCTGCAGCCTTCCATGTTCCGCAAGCCAGCGCGGCGACTCCGGCAATCCTCGCCGGACCAACCAGATGAGCGCCACTCCAACGGTCGGAACGAACAACATCATTCGCCAGCCTTGAACTCCGGCAATCGTCTTGCGTGCAAGCACAGCTGCGAGCAACCCAGCTAAGGGCACAGCCATGAATTGGATACTTTGGCTAATTGCGAAGCCTCTCCCACGCATGCCCTTGGGCATTAGTTCGGCAAGGTAGGCATCCACAGCAACGCTCTCTGCTCCCACCCCGATGGCGGCGACGAACCGCCACAAGCAGACCGATAACGCGGTCGACTGCGCACTCATGACGAGCGTCGCGACAGCATACCAGACGAGGGAATACGTGAAGATGGGACGGCGGCCAAAGCGGTCAGCAATCGTCGAGAAGACAAGTGCGCCAACGAACAACCCTGCAAAAGTTCCAAATGCGAAGGTTGCAAGATCGGGAAGACCGAAGAGACCCTCCTCTCCGTTGTGAAATATTCCAGCAAGCACCAACGGAGGTGCGAGCAGGCTCGTGAGTGCGATCTCGTATATCTCAAAAAAAGCACCGAACGAGATGCGCGCCACCCAAGACCACAGTGTCCCACACGAAGGCAAACGGTCGATTCGTGCAGAAATTGTCGGAGGCGCGTCTAGAGTTGGCATTGTCAATCCTCAGCCCGGAGGCTACGGAATCTCAACAGTCATGAGAGGCACGAACTGCTGGCCTCCATGTGTATCGCCATCGCCGAGCTCGCCTTGGGTTAAGGGCCGGGGAATGCTGAACTTAAAAGCTAGGGCGTTTGCGCACTCGAAAAAACGAACCTTCTCAACCGAACATCCGTAGAGTTTCGCAAACAACTCTCGGGACAGTGCTTTGGATTCAAGGACACGGCGATAGCTCGCCAGGTCCGAAAACATGATGTCGAGGGTTAATGTGAAAGGACCGGCGTTCTTGCTCCGGATCAGCGTTGCGATTTCGGCAAGGATCATGATGTTCTCGAGCCATCCAGATCTATCAAATGTGTGCGGAACATCTCAGTAGCTGAAGATGGAACCGCTGCGTGATGCAGGTTGAAGCGAAACACCGGACCACGGTCGATCACGGCAGGATTATGAAGACACGCAAAGGCAGTAATCGAACCGGCCCATTCCTCAATGGGGTAGTGAAGCAGCGGCTGGCGGCTCAACTCAGCAAGTTTGCGTGCCATGTCTTGCGTTGGTGCAGTCGCCTCGAGAACGATACCCACCTCGTGAGGGAGGTTTGCCGCATCGGGCTCAAGGCTGCCCATCACCGCATTGATTCCATACTTATGGAAGACGAGACTGTATGAAGCCTTGTCCGCTTTGTCACCCAGCACACGAGTCACGCTGTCTTGTATGTAGTTGCGGACCGAGGCAAGCCAGCTATCCAGTTGCCGGATAATGTATGGGTCTCGTATCCCACCTACGATGATGCTTTGATATCCGACAAGTTCAGCTCCCTCAAGCTTCACCGTGTAGAGTTCGGGAGTAAACATTGTCCCGCGAATGCTCACCGTTACATCGTCGATGGCCTCGAAACGCGTGTTAGTCAGGTCGAGGATTCCAGAGCACTCACGGTGCAGATATGGGTCGGCGCTTTCATACAGACTATGCGCCGCCACGCTTTGCGGCGTACATCGCAGATTTCCGCCGTATGGACGAATGGTGATTTCATCGTGGCTTACGGTAGTAAAAATGACGCCTTTGCCAAGAGTCTCGCAAACGAGCGTCCCACATTCAGATACTTTGCCAGCGTGCCATGCCAAAGCTGGCGGAAATCCCTGCATGATTGGGATGGCAGCGAACAGCGCAGGATCACTGCAGCGTCCAGCCAGCACAAAGTCGGCTCCGTCCCAGATAGCCGCCTGGATCGGCTCGACACCCATCATACCGACGATGCGACTGCTGCCGTCGATAATACTGTCCGTGAGTGGGGGCGCCGGATCGAGCGGCAGTATCCGGTTCTCGTGCAACAAGGTCTTCAAATAGCTCTTGTCCTGCTCCGCGTAAATGACCGCGGTACGCAGCTTCAGCCTATGTTCGGCTACGATCTCTCGAGCAATCTCAAGTACCCAGTCGACATGAACATCGCCTCCAGCTGTCCCCGCAGAACCCACAATCACGGGAATCTTCGCCTTCTGTCCTGCCAGCAGCATCAATGCAAGATCGCGCTTAACAGCTTCCCGCGGAAACGCCGGCATACCCATGCCTAACGAGAACGGTCCGGCGTCCGTTGTGCCTGCATCACACGCGATAAAGTGCGGCGAGTGCGACATAGCTTCATCGAGAGCCGTGCTGCTAATACCTCCGCCCACACTTCCCGTGGGCGACACAAAGCTGATCTGTTGTAACTGATCTTTCGCCATACCTACTGCTTTCCCGTTGCGGGCAAGGTGGGAGTTCATGCCTTGAAAGTGTATACACTTTAGCAATAATTATGTCTACGCTATGGTTTAGTTTGAGTAGTCAATACCCTTTTAGTCTTGGTCTGCACTAATTCGTTGCCCGTCATTCCGTGCAGCAAAACCTCGCGAGAGTGCGCAAGATGCCGACGCATGACCTTCTCACAAGCATCAGGATCGCGTGCCGCCAATGCTTCGAGGATTGACTGGTGATCCGCATATCCCAGTGGGATGCGACCTGGACTTAGAACCCCAGGATATCGGTAGAGACGCAGCAAACACCAGATATCCCCACATAGCAGGTCGATCAATCGACGGTTCCCACTCGCCAGCGCGATCTGATAGTGGAAGTCCAGATTGTGCCACTCACTATATAGGTCGGAGATCTTGTCTGGCTTCACATCCTGATGCCGAGCCAGGGTCAAACGCAGCTTCTCAAGCCCCTCATTGGTGATATTTCCGGCCGCCAATCGGCAGGCTGCCACCTCCAAAGCCTCACGGACTTCAAGTAGCTCCGACAGTTCAGTCTTTGTCAGAGCAGTTACCGAAGTGCCCAAGTTAGGGTGTCGGACGACCAGCTTTCGCCCCTCTAGCCGACGAACGGCCTCGCGCAAAGGGCCACGACCGACCCCTAGAGTGTTCGCCAGTCGAGCTTCACGAATCCTAGTACCTGGCGGAAATTCTCCACGAAAGATCGCGGCTTCAAGCTTCTCCACGAGTTCGTCGACGAGTGCCACGGACTTTGCTTGCTTGGACAGGACACACCTACTACACGCGATGAATCGGCCAGCGAGACTTCCCTTGCGGCTAACACCGCAATCGAAGTCTTTCTACGGGCCTCATCGCGTTTCCCCTTGACAATTCCACGTACCGTCCCTGAGTATACGCCTGCGTCAAAACTGTCTACACTTTTTGTCGCGAACTTTAGACACTATTTGATTGCAACTGAGGCGTTATGCATTACAAGAAAAGCATTCGCAAAGCGTTCCGGGGCAAAATCCTCCTGCTTCTGAATCTCGCACTGGCCCTCGGAGCCGTTAGCGCAAGGGCCCAACTAGCTGGCGCAACCCTTTCCGGCCAGGTCTCAGATTCGTCCAATGCCATCGTGACCTCGGCAAACTTGGTCGTCAGGAATGACGCAACCGGCACCGTGCGCACTGTGAGAACGAACGGCACGGGAGTGTACAGTGCGGCAGACCTCCAGCCGGGTATCTACTCCGTCACCGTCTCCGCTCCAGGGTTTTCGACGTATGTCGAACGGGGCCTGCAACTCACTGTGGGAGCGACCCGGAAGCTGGACATAATGCTCACGGTAGGAATTATCTCCGAAAAAATTGAGGTGATTGCCGGTGCTAGTGACGTCGAAACGGATACGTCGGTCGTCAGCGCAACCGTAGGACAGAAGCGCATTGAGGAACTACCTTTGAATGGCAGGGACTGGACTCAGCTTGCAACCCTGCAGCCAGGTGTGACCAATGTTCGCTCACAGCAGTCGACCACCGTGGCTGGTTCGAATCGTGGTGTGCGTGGTTTTGGCAACCAATTGGTAAGCAACGGCCACTCACCCTATGAGAACACCTACCGAGTGGACGGCATCAACGAGAACGATTTTACAAACGGCGCTCCCGGCAACGTGATTGGCGCGAACCTGGGCGTGGACGCGATCCAGGAGTTCAATGTGGTCACCACGTCCTACACCGCAGAGTATGGCCGCACGTCGGGTGCTGTTATCAATGCGATCACGCGGTCCGGTACCAACCAATTGCATGGGAGCGTCTACGTCTTCGACCGCGACAAGATCTTTGATGCCCGCAACTTCTTCGACCCAGTGAATATTCCCCCGTTCCATCGCGTTCAGTTCGGGGCCACAGGAGGAGCGCCCATTCAGAAGGACCGAACTTTCATCTTCGCCGATTATGAAGGTATCCGCCAATCCCAGAGCCTCCCCTTCAACAGTATTGTGCCCTCCAGTGCCGCCAGAGCAGGTCAGTTGCACGCGCCGGACGGTACGCCATTCAACGTTACGGTGGACCCTTCAGTTGTTCCTTACCTTGCGCTGTACCCGCTTCCGAATGCGGGCATTAACCCGGGCACCTTCGGCGACACCGGAAATTTCATCACTTCCGGGCTTCTCAATCTTCACGAGAATTTTTTCACATCGCGCCTTGATCACGTTTTCACGGAGAAGGACACTCTGTCCGCGACCTACATCTACGACAACGGTCCAGAGACCGTCCCGGATAATTTGGGCAATACACAAACATTGTTGAGTGCTGGTCGCCAGGTAGCTGGTCTCACCGAACGGCATATATTCAGCTCCAGCCTTTTGAACGTCGTCCGAATCGGATATAACCGAAGCACCGGCTCTATTCTTACTCCGATTAAAGCCCTGACAGCGACAGCGGGAGACCCGACCCTGGGTCTGTCAAGCGGGCTGTTTGCTCCGTTGATCAACATTAGCGGTATCTCTTCGACTGGTGGGCTGAACAGCCAGAGACAGGCAACCGCCCGGCAGAATTCTTATCAGTTCTATGATGATCTAGCAATCGTTCGCGGCAGGCATTCGTTGAAGGCGGGCTTCGCCTACGAGCGGTTCCAGGATGGTCTAAGCGGAAAGTCCCAGAACGGTAGCGTTACATTTGTGCCATTTCCCAGTTCCCCTCTTGGGCCCGCCAGATCGGCTTTCTTGAACTTCCTTACCAATCATCCCTATGCCGCTATTTATCTTCCTTCGGGCACTTCTACGCCGGTGGAACCGGTTGACGATCTCTTCGCAGGATATATCCAGGATGATTGGCGAGTCCGTAGGAACCTTACATTGAACCTTGGCTTACGATACGAGATGCTGACCATTCCGACGGATCGTAGAGGCCGTCTCGGACTGATCAATACGCTCACCGCCGCGCAGGGGACGGGGCCCTGTCCAACTGTGATCAGCGCTACAACCGTTCCCGGATGTACGGTGCCAGCCAACCAATTTTTTCAAACCAATCCGACGACCCACAACTTCGAACCCCGAGTCGGATTTTCTTACGATCCATTCGGCAACGGCAAGACGGCCGTCCGCGCAGGATTTGGAATGTATGACATGCTTCCGCTGCCTTACCTGTACTCCACGTATGCAGCGATCTCCTCTCCTTACTCTCAAGACTTTGTCGCGATCGGAATTTTGCCTCCAGGCAGCTTCCCAGGGAACATCGCGGCGGCAGCAACTGCTAACCCGGCGGGCCGCATCGGTCACTATATCGAGCCGCATCCGAAGAGAAACTACTCTCTGAACTACAACCTCAATGTGGAACAACAGTTTTCCCCACACTTCTCTTCAACAGTTGGCTACGTGGGTTCCCATTCCATTCACCTTCCCTTCCAGGCTGACGAGATGAACCAGATAGCGCCCTCCCAGGTCCAGATCATCAATGGCCGCTATGTCTTTCCTGCGTCCGGAGGTGTCGCACAAGATGCAAATAACGGTCCAATCTTCGGATTGCTCTTTGATGGAAGCTCCCACTACAACGGCCTGCTGACCCAAATCAAAATCTCGGACTACAAAGTTCTTACGGCACAGGCTACTTACAGCTGGAATAGATGCACCGACTACGGCTCGGGCACGCAGTCTCCATCCACCTATCAGAACTCTTTAGTGGGTCTCATCTACTACGACAAAGCAATGCGCAAGGGAGCGTGCGACTTTGACATAACTCAGAACTTCTCTGCAAATGTCCTTTATGAGTTGCCCAGTCGCGGCAACGGCCTTGCGAAAACAATTACCAGCGGTTGGCAGGTCGGTGGAATAGTCTTCGCAGGTACCGGTGCTCCATTTACCCTCATACAAACAGGTGATGTTCTCGGGCAGCAAGGCCTCAGTTTCGGTCCTCTACCCGATGTAGTTCCAAACTGCAATCCGATCAACCGAAGCTACAAGACGACAGGACTCAACTACATCAATCCTGGCTGTTTCACATTTCCTACTGTCCCTATCGGTTCCCCGATCGCCCCACTCTGTAATCAGGGCGGAACCACTCCAACCAATGGTCAAGTCCTCTGCTTGAACGTCCAGGGAAACGAGAGGCGAAATCAGCTTGTTGGACCACGTCTAGTTGAAGCTGATATATCACTCCTCAAAAATACCCGCATCCCTCGAATCTCTGAGGCGTTCAATCTCCAGCTCCGGGTTGAGGCCTTCAATGTCCTGAATCATACAAATTTCCAGGCTCCGACCGACAATATCACCTTTGGTGGCCTCTCCGGCTTCAACCAGGAATCGCCCGGCAACGCTGGGTTGTTGGACTCTACTGCGACCAGTTCGCGACAGATCCAATTGGGAGCTAAGGTCATCTTCTAGCTACCGTGACTTGATTGACGAACATCGTTGTGGGTGAAGGGCCCGGAAAATCTGTACCAAGCCCATTACTGGTGGCAGCGATCGTGTCCTTCTCAACCCGAACAAAGGGCTTGAAGATTGAGTCCAGCATCTTCTCTGGCATCCCAGGCCCCGATCTATGACGAAGGCTAGTGGGTTCTTGGCTCCATTGACTACTCTGTAATCGGCCAGGCGTAGAGATAGCCGGTTCCGCGAACGCTGCGAATCCGGTCACTTCCGTCTTTTTGTGGACCGAGCTTCCGGCGTAGATTACTGATGTGTAGGTCGATGCTGCGATCAAAAGGTGAAAACCTTCGATCGAGCACATTCTCAACCAGCATCTCTCGTGTGAGTACTTTGCCCGCGGAATCGAGAAACTGCCGCAGTAGATCAAACTCGGCAGAAGTCAGCTTCACTTCCTGCCCATCTCGCTTGACAGTGCGAGTCGCCATATCCAGCGCAAGATCGCCGGAGAGGACAAGCGGTGGCCGCTGAGCGACGCTTTCCTTCGACTGCCAGCCTGATCTGCGTAGAATGGCCGAAATGCGGGCTACCAGCTCGCGAGGATTGAAGGGCTTCGCCAAATAGTCATCCGCACCAAGTTCTAAACCAAAGATGCGATCAAAATCGTCACCCTTCGCCGTTAGCATAAGTACGGGTGTCGTAATCTGCTTTCTGAGGTCGCGCAGTACATCGAACCCCTTCCGATCGGGGAGCATAACATCCAGCACGATGAGCTGAAAGCCGCCTGCAATCGCGGCTTTTTCTCCTGCAATTCCGGTGTGAACCGTTGTCGAGAGAAATCCTTCATCGTCGAGATAGCGGGAGATAAGCTGACACAGCTCCCGGTCGTCATCCACGATGAGAAGATGCGGCTTTGCAACCTGCGCTCCTGCAGCGGACGTGTTCTCTGAAACCTGCGCCATGCCACACGCCTCAGATAAATCATACTTGTTCCTTGCAACAGGATGAAACAAGTTTACAAATACTGACAATTCCTACCTATTCCTGGCATGGTCTGCACAATACCTTCCCAAGAGTGGGAATAAAAAGAGATAGGACAGGCGCTCGTTCTACCGTATTGGGGTCTTGCGTTCTTCCACCTCACGAGCAGCCTAGTTCCAGTCGAGTTCGGTCCATAGGCATATGGAACCGGACCCTACGTCCGCTTTGAACATGCGATCTCCAATTCATGACGTTGGCCTATTGTCGCGTAATATTGCTGCGAATGTGCTCCGCCGGAATGATCGTGAGGGCGACTGGATCGATCGTGAAGATGAGGAGATCGATCATGATATGCGGGTGGAGCGGAGTGAGCGAACGCGGCCGGTCCGCCTACTATTAATAGACAGGTTGCGAAGAGTAGGTATTTCTTCATCGATAGCTCCAGTCAGACGAGATACAAACAGAGGAACGGATTACCAGCTACTGAAACAGAAAGGCAAAGCGAACGAACGTAATACAAAGGAGCCATATCGTGTGATTGAAGATAAGTTTCCGGATCATTGGGCCATCCCCCTACTCCACCCATTGTTGAATTTTGATAGGGGCAGTGCTGTCAGGAAATATCTATTGATTGTCAGGATTTGTACTGTCCCCGCGAAATACCTAAAGGCTCTCAAATAGCTGAGACCGTCATGGTGACATCCATTTGCTTCACGGATGGACACCACCCCGAGCGGCAGATGTCCCTGCGGCAAAATGGCGCTAGACACACATGGGTAACAGCCGGCTTCTGTTTACAGCAGAGATCGGCGCGCTCGAAGGGTGAGCGAGAATGTAACTCTTTGGCTAACAGGTTCAGGGTCGCGTAAGAGCAGCGGCCTGAGTGAGGCTGAGGTGCGGAGGCAGCTCGATTATGTCTGTGCGGGTCTCCTCTTGCTCCTTTGAGAGGCTTTTCACCACCAGGAGCTTTCCAGTGAAGTGGAGTTTCATGGCTGCGATCATCCAAATGCCCCATGAAGTGTGGACGCGAGTTAAATACACTGTCCCGTTCTGATCGACGTGGCCAAGCAGGCCGAAACCTATCTCGACCGGACGAGATACTCGTGCCGTAAGAGCGCAGACCCTGTTGTCGGGCTGCTTGATCTCTAGCGTGCCTTCGAGCGCATGGAGGAGACGTTGCTGATAAGTAGAAGGGGTGAAGCCAGGATTTGGCTCGAAACGAATCTTTGTGCATCCATCGGAAGTGCCATCATACGTAAACAAGAAAGCATGAGGAAATGAACGCATCAAGTCGAGTGCAGTCTGTTGATCCGACTGTTTGGCCTGGTTCGCCCGTCGGAACTCCGCCGGATGTGTGACAAGGTTCGCGATCCTTTGCTCTTCAGCCTTTGCTCTTTCTGGAGAGAGAGGTTGGCCATCTTCAGAGATGAGCCGTCGGATGGCACCATCTTCTGTCTCTACAACCTTCTCTACCCACAGATGGCCACCCGTTCGTGTGGAGCGCACGTGGGACAGAAAAGAAACATGGTCGGGAACACTGCGATTTGCAGTTTCATTTCGCATTGTCTTTTCAACTACAGAAGACACACTCTCCTGTGCCCGCATTGCGCCGGCAGAGACAAAGAGTAGCAGGGGGCATGCAAATGCCCGAAGATAAGATGAGGTCATTCACATATCCTTCTTGAGGGAGTGTGACATGCGTATCCGGCAGATTGCGGATAGGCAAGCTTGCGTAGCCATTCACAGATTGAAAACTATATTTTGGGCGCAAAGACTGCCAGGCGAGGCGCGATAAAGAGACTCGCATAGCCGACGTAGACCCGATGCGTCGCCAGATCCAAGGCCAAAGTATGCGCGCCATAATGCGTGTGAATCGAGTCAATGAGTTCGTATTTGTCCGGAGAGTCCTGCTGAACCACGGACAAGATGCCAGATTTCCCCGCAATGTACAGGCGATGCAGTACGGGATCAAAGGCTATAGCATCGGGGCCGCCACCAATTGCGATCGAACTAATGACTCGATGAGCGTCAAGATCGAAGACCAGCAGGCGTGCATTTTCTGAGCAGGCGATGAAAAGCCGCCTGGCAGTAGTGTCGATAGCCATGGCGGTAGGAGCTTCGCATTCTGGCAGTTGCCACTCCTGCACAACCGACTTGGTGAGTGTATTGACGGCAGCCAGGGTGTTGGTGTCTTCAAGGTTCTGATAGAACAAAGCACTTTGCGAGTCGAACGCCGCAAACTCAGGCTTACCCGTGAGATGGATCGTCGCGACTGTCTCCTGTTTCGTTGGGTCAATGAGTGTCACCAATTTCGCATCCCCACTAGCTACGTAAATCTGTTTGCTGCCGGGATCATAAAAGATGCCGTCAGGGTCGTCGGCGACGGGAATGTGTTTTATGAGCGCAAGGGTGTTCGGATCGAATACATCGACCGTATTCGCTTCGCTCCGCGTCACATAGGCTAACTTGCTCGCAGGATCGATCACCACTCCGTGCGCCGCACCTTTTCCTACAAACGATGTAAGGGTGGCAGCATTTGGCGATATGCTCCCGTAAAGGTCAACTTTATAGACAGAGCCATCACTCTCGCTTGTCACGAAGAGTGTGTCCTTGGAAATCGTGATGTAATCGAGAACATTTAGAGCACCGGCCTTGGGAAGACTGATGTATCCCTCATAATTCATGCTTTTGCTCGTACTTGGCGGGGCCGGATATGCGAGTTTCGCTGCCACGAGGCAGATAACCAAAATTGAAATAGCAAAGCACGATAGTGTGATTCTAATAAGTGTTTTGCATCGAGTGTGCATTTGAGTCTCTCCTGACAATCCGTCTTGCATCCTTGCTTTACTTTGATTTTCGAGTACGCAACACGCCAGTGCTGTCAGGAACAGCTAAGGATTGTCAGGATTTGTATAGGTGGTCTTCTTTTTTGGAATCTCCGTATTCTCTCCGGAACTGGGCGGATCATTATGGCTTGTTCGCACTGATCTCCCGCTCAGTCGGTAACTTCGAAACATTCCAGCCACCACCTAGAGCTTCAATCAGCTGAACACTGCTGGACATCTGTTGCACGCGCAGCGTGATTACCGCTTGCTGGTTCGTGAGCAAGGTCGTTTGGGCGGTGAAGACGTTCAGATAAGGATCAAGTCCCGTCCTGTAGCGCGCAGATGCAACATCCAAATAGCGCTGCGCGGACTGAACTGTCTCTTCCTGCTGCGCGATCTGTTCCTTGAGCAGACGCTGCGAGGCTAGATAGTCCTCAGTCTGCTGAAAGGCCGTCAGAACAACCTGTCTGTAATTTGCGACATCCGCGTTGTAAAGAGCTTTGTACTGCGCGACTGTAGATTTCCTCAAGCCGCCATCGAAGATAGTCTCCGAGGCCGTTGGCCCCGCTGACCAATAGCGACTCGGAGAGGTCATCCACTTTGAGAACTTTGTGGTCTCGAGTCCAACCGAACCAGAGAGACTCACTGTGGGATAGTAGGCGGCTTTTTCCACTCCGATCAGTGCATTTGCTTCCGCCATTGCCCGTTCCGCGGCTGCGATATCAGGACGTCTCTCCAGTAGTTCAGAAGGTATTCCGACCGGTATACCCGGAACCTGGGTTGTCAGGGATTTGATTGGAATCGAAAAGGACGAGGCAGGCTCTCCTATCAGCAACGCTATGGCATGCTCATACTGCGCACGCGCAATGCCGGAATTTGTCGCAGCCGCCTCGGCAGTTTTAACAGCTATCTCAGCCTGCGCAACAGCCTCATCATTCGCCAGTCCGAATTTGTACTGTACGCGAGCCAGAGCCAGCGACTGGCGGTCCACCTCTGCTGTCTTCTGGTACAGGTCCTCCAGCGCGTCCTGTCCCCGCAGTTCAAAGTAGTAGATCGCCAGGTTCGCCTGTTCGGTCAGCGTTTGGTTTGCGAGGTCGGCAGCGCTTACCTGCGCGGCATAGGCGTATTGATGTACTGTATTGCGGACACGGCCCCAGAGATCAGGCTGCCAAGAAACATCGAAGGGGAGGTTGAACAAATTGGTGTTTGGATTGTTCGTTGAGTTGAAAGATGTTGTTGTCGTCTGGGATGATCGACCGCGAGTGTATGAGGGACCGACGCTGATGGTTGGATAGTAACTCGAACGTGCCTGCCCTACCTGGGCGCGAGCAGCCGTGAAGTTGGCAAACGCCTGGGCTACATTCTGGTTTGAGATGTTGACCTTCTCTTCCAGAACATTCAGCTCGGGCTCTTGATAGATCTCCCACCATTTCCCGCGAAGCGGAGTATCTTGCGGTTGTGCCGCCTTCCAGGTCGTGCCATCCTGTGCCTGTTGTGGGTCTTGCTCCTTGAATACGGGCGGAGTTGGCATTACGGGCGGGCGATACTTAGGTCCGATGTTGCATCCCTGCAGTCCGCATATGACAGGCAGAAGGAATAAGATTGCGGTGAAACAATGAAGCTTACTAAATTTCAGCTTTACCAGCCGCAGGGTGGGAGATTGCATTGTAGGTCCCATTAGATGACGCCTCCGTGAGCGACTAGTTCAGGTGTATTGCGTTTACTCCGGAAGCGAAGCCGAAGCCTGTCTAGAAATAGATAGATCACGGGTGTTGTATAGAGTGTGAGGATTTGGCTAAGCACCAGTCCACCCGCAACCGCAATGCCCAGTGGACGCCTGAGCTCCGATCCGGTGCCGTGACCAATTGCAAGCGGGAGCGCCCCAAACAGAGCAGCCATCGTGGTCATCATGATGGGGCGAAAACGAAGCAGACACGCCTCGAAGATGGCATCCTCTGGGCTCTTCCCTTCCAATCGTTCTGCCATAAGAGCGAAATCGATCATCATAATCGCGTTCTTCTTCACAATACCGATCAGCAAGACAATGCCGATGATCGAGATCACGTCTAACTCGCTCTTGAAAAGAATGAGGGCAAGAACAGCCCCGACACTGGCCGGGGGCAACGTCGAGAGAATCGTAATTGGGTGCATCAGGCTCTCGTAGAGAATACCCAGTACGATATAGACCGCAAACAAGGCCATCACGACGAGCACAATCATGTTGATCGCAGACTTATTGAACGCTCCGGCGGTGCCAGGAAAGGCGCCGCGCACTGTTTCCGGCATAGCAAGCCTCTGCTGCAATTGCTCGATGGCTGCGGTTGCCTGTTCGAGAGATGCGCCCGGTGCCAGGTTGAACGATACAGTTACTGCAGGAAATAGGCCGTCGTGATTGACGGCAAGAGGAGACGTAGACTTCGTCAATCGAGTGAAGGCATCCAGCGGAACGGGGTTCCCGTTAGAGGGGTGGACATATATAGAGCTAAGACCCAACGGATTCTGGGTGGATTGCGGCGCGGCCTCCATGACGACGTGATACTGATTGAGTGACGTGTAGATTGTAGAAACCTGCGCCTGCCCGAACGCACCGTAGAGGGATTGATCGATGAGCTGAGGTGTGATGCCAAAGCGAGCTGCTGTAGGTCGGTCATAATTAACCAGGGCCTGCAGACCCCTGTTTTGTTGATCAATGCTGATATCTCTGATCATGGGGAGCTTTCTCATCTCCTGATAAAGAAGAGGTCCCCACTTGTTCAGGTCAGCTACGCTATCGGAGGACAGCTCATATTGGTATTCGGCGTTGCTATCCTTGCCTTCCGATGGAATGTCCTGGAAAGGCTTGAGCTCTGTGGCTGCATCCGGGATTGCCTCTAGCTTCGGGCGCAAGCGGTCGAGTACTTCGGAAGCGCTCACTTTTCTTTGCTCCAATGGCTTCAGCGTCACAAATAGAAATCCGGAATTACTCCCATCCCCACTCCCTGGGCCTGAACTGCTTCCTGTGAACCCTGTGACCGCGTCTACAGCTGGATCGGCCTGGATGACTGCTTCAATAGCCTTCAGGGAGTTTTGCATCGCTCGAAAGGACGCATCCTGCGGCCCCTGAATTCCACCGAGGAGAGAGCCTGTGTCCTGTATGGGAAACATGCCTTTCGTGACATGTCCCATCAGAACAACATTGAGGACAAGCGTACCAAGAAAAATGAACAAAACCATCACGGGATGCTTCAGCACCCAGGTCAAGCTGTGGCGATAGCCAGCCAAGAGATGGTCGAATCCACTCTCACTGAATCGATAGAGCCGGCCACGTGCCACGTCCTTCTCTGATCTAAGCACGTAAGCACACATCATAGGCGTGAGCGTGAGTGACACCACCATCGAAATGGCGATCGAGACCACCAATGTGAAGGCGAACTCGTGAAAGAGCCGCCCGGGTATTCCTCCCATGAACAAGATCGGAATGAACACTGCGATGAGAGACAAGCTCATCGAGAGCACGGTCGGTCCGGTCTCTTCTGCACCCTTGAGAGCCGCTTCCCTCGCAGGAACGCCGAGTTCCATCAGACGCACGGTGTTCTCCATGACAACGATGGCGTCATCAACGACAAACCCCGTTGAGATGGCCAGCGCCATCAACGATAGATTATCCAGCGTATAACCACAGAGATACATCACTGCGAAGGTGCCGATCACCGAAACCGTCACCGCGGCGCCAGGGATCAGCGTGGCTCTGGCGTTCCGCAGAAACAGGAACACGACAAAAACAACCAATACAATCGATAGAACAAGGGTCCCCTCCACATCATTCACGGAAGCGCGGATGGTAGTCGTAAGATCTCCTGTCAACAGGAGTTGCTGATTGGCAGGGATGGAAGCACGAATCGAGGGCAACACACGCTTAATCTGATCGACCGTACTGATTACGTTCGCTCCGGGAGAACAGTAGACCAGAAGACTGACCGATTCCTTGCCATTGACGTAAGCCACTGATCGAACGTTTTCTATCGAGTCAGTGATGCTCCCAACGTCCTTGAGCCGTACAACAGCACCGTCCTTAACCCCCACAATCAGAGGGGCATAATCCCGAGCCTTCCTGATTTGATCATTGGCAGTTACATCGGCGATCGTGTTTTCGTCGGAGATCTGCCCTTTCGGCCTGTTCGCGTTTTGTTTGCTAATTACGTTCGCGATGTCCTGCATACCAAAGCCATAGTGACTAACCTGTTGCGGATTGAGTTCGACCCGGACAGCTGGCAAGGAGCCGCCAAGAATCGACACCTGACCTACCCCTTTGATCTGCGAGATCTTTTGCTGAATGATGGATGACGCCGTGTCATACAGTGCGCCTGAGTCGGCCGTCTTCGAAGCAAGGTTGAGTACCAGGACAGGCGCCCGTGCGGAATCAAGCTTGCGATAGGTTGGATTTGCCGGAAGATTTGTGGGGAGATAACTGCGAGCTGCGTTGATGGCAGCTTCTACATCGCGCGCCGCCCCATCTACATCTCTGCTCATATCGAAGACCAACTTGATCTGCGTCACACCAAGCGTGCTCGTCGAACTCATCGTCGTGATGCCGGCGATATGACTGAACTGCTTCTCGAGCGGAGTCGCAACCGAGGACGCCATATTCTCTGGACTCGCGCCAGGCAGTGCCGCGGTCACACTGATCGCGGACAGATCAACCAGAGGTAAAGAAGCCACGGGTAGCAATGTAAACGCAATGATGCCTGCGATCGAGAGGCCAATGGTGAGAAGAGTCGTGGCTACAGGACGCCTTATAAAGAGAGCGGAGATGTTCATGCCTGCTCCGCCGTGCTGAGGTGCATTTCAGTTGTCTTTCCTTGTGCAAAACGGCTTCCAAGCCTGTCGAAGAAGATGTAGATCACAGGAGTTGTGTAGAGCGTTAGTATTTGGCTGAGCAATAGACCACCCACCATCGCGATGCCCAGTGGCCGTCTGAGCTCGGAGCCGATACCAGACCCGAAGGCTAGCGGTATGCCTGCAAAAAGCGCCGCCAGGGTCGTCATCATGATCGGCCGGAAACGCAGTAGAGAGGCTTCATAGATTGCGTCAGTGGAAGAAAGACCGCGCGTCCTCTCCGCCTCTAACGCAAAGTCCACAATCATAATGCCGTTCTTTTTCACGATTCCGATCAGCAGGATGATGCCGATGATGGCCACGATGCCCAGGTCCTGCTTGAAGAGCATAAGAGCCAGCAATGCGCCGACACCAGCCGACGGAAGTGTCGAAAGAATTGTGACCGGATGAGTGAAGCTCTCATAGAGAACCCCAAGCACGATGTAGACAGCCACCAGAGCCGCAAGTATCAATAGCCCTTCGTTTGCTCCCACGGCTTTGTAAGCTTCGGCTGTCCCCTCAAAGCTCGTCTGCACGCTGGCAGGCATCTTCATCCCCTGCTGTACCTTGTCGATCACGGCAACCGCTTGACTCAACGAGGTGTTTGGTCCCAGATTGAACGAGACGGTCACTACTGGAAACTGGCCCTGATGAGCGATGGTCAGAGGGCTCGATGTCTTTTCAATATGGGTGAATGCAGAGAGCGGTATCGGCAAAGACTGGGATGTTGTGCTTGAACTACTTGATCCAGAAGACTGATTTGACGTGCTGGACAGGCTAGACGATGCGCTTGTCGACAGGGACGTGCTCGAGGATGAGGAAAGCGCACTGGAAGCAGTCGATGAAAGCGAAGAAGCCCCGATGGAACTCGATAGACTGGACACTCGTGCCGTTCCCACCCCGCTCGTAGAAGAGGAGTTCAACGTGGGTACTACACTTGTCGTGCTATTGGAGGAGGTTCGCCCAGAGGTCGAGCTAGCACTGGAGCTGCCTATGGAAGAGGAACTCTGCAGATAAATGTCGTCGAGCGTTTGCAGGTTGCTCTGGAACTCTGGAGATACTTCAAGAATGACGTGGTACTGGTTCGACTGCGTATATAGAGTGCTGATCTGCCTCTGGCCAAAGGCATCATAAAGGGTAGAGTCAATCTGATCCGCAGAGATGTTCAAGCGTGAGGCGGTCGCCCGATCGAACACAAACTTTGCCGCCAACCCATGTGGTTGTTGGTCGGTAGAGACGTCTTTCAGCTCCGAATGTTTCCGCAGCTCCGTGACCATCCTTGCAGCCCAGGTGTCCAGTTCGAACTGATCCGCGTCTTCAAGGGTGTACTGGTACTGGCTGCTGCTGGCGCGGTCGTCCACTGTAAGATCCTGCACTGGCTGCATGAATAGATGAATTCCTGCCACCTTCTGCAGGTTGGTCTGCAGACGTTCAATTACCTCGGTTGCGCTGATATCGCGTTGCGATAGAGGCTTCAGATTGACCTGAATGCGTCCACTATTTAGCGTCGCATTGGTGCCATCCACTCCGATGAACGAGGATAAGCTTGCCACTGCAGGGTCTTTCAGAATGACGTCCCCTAGCTCCTGCTGCTTAAGCGCCATGGCCTGAAAGGATATGGATTCCGGGGCCTGGGAGATGCCCTGAATGATGCCAACATCTTGTGTGGGAAACAAACCTTTCGGAATAACAGCATAGAGATAAACAGCCAAAGCTAGGGTGGCGCCCGCAACCAGAAGAGTTTCGACCTCGTGACGAAGAACCCAACGCAATGTACGACCATACCGTTCGATCAGATTTTCAAACATGCGCTCAGACCAGTGGTAGAAGCGGCCCTGCTCGGATACTGGTTTATGGCGCAGTAGGCGAGCACTCATCATTGGAGTCAGCGTAAGCGAAACTACGGCAGAGATGAGAATCGTCACTGCGAGCGTAATCGCAAATTCGCGGAATAATCTTCCTACGATGTCTCCCATAAGAAGCAAGGGAATGAGAACGGCTATGAGGGAGATGGTGAGCGAGATGATAGTGAAGCCGATCTGATCGGCACCCTTGAGCGCGGCTTCGAGAGGGCCATATCCTTCTTCAAGATAGCGAGAGATATTTTCAATCATTACGATCGCGTCGTCGACGACGAAGCCGGTGGAGATCGTAAGAGCCATCAAAGTGAGGTTATTGAGGCTATATCCCAATAGATACATCACAGCAAGTGTCCCGACGAGTGAGATCGGAATGGCGATGGCAGGAATAATCGTGGCCGCAAAATTACGTAAAAAAACGAAGATGACCATGACAACAAGGCCGATCGTTAGAACGAGTTCGAATTCGACATCGGCGACAGATGCCTTGATCGTGGTGGTCCGATCGGTGAGTACCGTTAGTTGCACTCCTGCCGGAAGGCCGGCCTGCAACTTAGGCAATAGATCTTCAATGCTCTTGACCACGGCAATGGTGTTTGCTCCTGGCTGCCGCTGAACATTAAGGATCACAGCGGGTGTCTGATTCATCCAGCCCGCAAGCCGAATATTCTCGACGCCGTCGCTGATCTTGGCGACATCAGAAAGTGTGACCGGAGCTCCATTTCTATAGGCGACCAGCACATCCCCATAGTCCTTGCTAGAGAGCAATTGATCGTTCGCATTGATTTGATAATTTTGCGTATGTCCATCGAAGGTTCCCTTCGCCGAATTGACACTCGTGGTCACAAGCGCGCTTCGCAAATCCTCAAGACTAATCCCATAAGCCGACAAAGCTGTCGGATTGACCTGAATCCGCACAGCAGGCTTTTGACCACCGCTGATTGTCACAAGCCCAACTCCACTGAGCTGCGAGATCTTTGGAGAAAGCCGCGAGTCTGCCAGGTCCTCTACCTTCGAGAGTGGAAGGATCTTGGAGGTCAGAGCGAGCGTCAACACCGGCGCGTCCGCCGGGTTCGACTTGCTATACACAGGAGGTACAGGAAGATCGGTCGGCAGATAGCTCTGCGCGGCATTGATGGCAGCTTGGACCTCTTGTTCGGCGACATCGATATTCAGGCTCAAAGTGAACTGCAGCACGATGGCTGAACTGCCGTCCGAACTGGTGGAGGTCATCTGTGTCAGGCCGGGTATTTGGCCGAATTGCCGTTCCAGGGGGGCTGTGACCGCAGAGGACATCACATCCGGGCTGGCTCCAGGATAGAAGGTCCGCACTTGAATCGTGGGATACTCCACCTCAGGCAATGCCGAGACCGGCAGTTTGAGATAGGCGGCGGCTCCAACAACCAGGATCGCCACCATGAGCAGCGCGGTCGCTACAGGGCGAAGGATGAAGGGACGAGATGGACTCACAACCCGCCTCCCATCGGAAGGCCTCTTGCGCTATCGGCTTGTTGCACGACCGTGACCGGAGTTCCGTCCTGCAGCTTATCGAAACTCGACAGTGCCACCCTCTCTCCGGCGTGTATACCTTCCACTGCCGTTGCATTACCGTCCGTGCTTTGTTCAATAACATTGCGGATAGAGATTGTGTTGTTGCTGTTGACGACAAACACAAAGGCTTGCGTTCCATTGCGCTGGATTGCGGCACTTGGGACAAGAACGGCACCCTTCAAGGTATGCACCAGCAACCGTGCGTTGACGAACTGGTTCGGAAACAGAGCGAGGTCGCGATTCGTGAATTCGCCACGGAAGCGAACTGTTCCAGTCGAAGTGTCAATCTGGTTGTCGAGCGTCAACAACGTTCCGGTAGCGACTTTGGTTTGCGCGGCACGATCGAATGCATCAACAACGACAGGAGTATGTTGGCGTAGCCGCGATTGGACCTCTCCGAGATGATCTTCCGACACATTGAAGACAACGGTTATCGGCTGAAGCTGAGTGACCACAAGCAGCGGGCTTGAAGTGCCCGAAGCGACGAGATTGCCGGAGTCAACAAGCCTCAGGCCCACTCTCCCTGAGATGGGAGACGTAATGTGACAATAACTCAGTTGAACTCTGGCACTCTCGACTTGTCCAAGGTCGTATTTGACGGTTCCCTGATCTTGAACGACCGCCTGCTCTTGGTCGTCAAGAATCTGTTTGGCGACCGCGTGCTCCGCGAACGCCTCCTTGTAGCGCGCCAGGTCGATCTCCGCCTGCTTAAGGACTCCGCGGTCATGATCGAGCAGGCCTTCAGCCTGTTGCAATTGCGCTTCGTAGGGCCGTGGATCGATCTCGAGGAGTGGGTCCCCCTTGCGCACCGTCTGGCCTTCACGGTAATGAACCGCAACTACCCTTCCGCTCACCTGGCTGTAGATATTGACTGTTGATATTGGCGTCACGGTACCAAGCGCGTTTATATAAACGCCAATGTTGCCCTCACTCGCCACTCCCGCGTGAATGATGACGACCTGGCTCTCGTTCCCGGAGCTTGCAGAAACCTCATTGTGCCCTTTCGAATGCAGTACAAAGTAGATACTGACTGCCAGAACGGCAATCAGGACAAAGACAATTTTTGTTCTTGATCGGGGAGTTAGTCCTTCTGTTTCGATTCTCCGCGGAAGATCATTCTCTTCGATCTTTTCTTTGCTTTCGTCGAGATGTTGCGTCACTTCCCAGCTCCTTTTGAAATCCTTTGACGAACCTGCGCGTTGAGCCGATCATGCGGAACGGAAACGAGAGACCCGCATAAAACTTGTGAAGCACCCATGCTCTGACCACGAGTCCTCCAACGATGTTTCTAGCTTGAGGGTGATGAAGAGGCGGTGCGGTAAAGAAGCGTCAGTTCAATGTAAGGATTTGTATGGAATTGGAAGTGAAGAAGCTACGGTCCGCAGCGTATCAGCAGTCCTATACAAATCCTTACAGGCGACACACATTTCCTGACGGTGCTGATGTGACTCGAGCCCTATCGTGAGAAAAGGAAATCTTTCCTGCCAGGAGAATCATGGATCACAAGCGCTTCAGTCATAGGCGTCTCTTTGGTTTAGCTGCGGTGCTTGTTACCGCATTCGCTACTCGTTCACAGTCCGCCGTCGCACAAAATTCTCAGGTCGCAGGACACGCGAGAGAGGTTTCGTTGCAGCTCGCATCCCTGGGATATTTGGGGGCTACTGATCCCGGATCAAGCAGCTCGAGTTCAAGTACGGACTCTCTTCCAGACGCGCCACTTCCACAGGATCAATCGGCTGACCCGGCTAAGCACACCAATCAATTTCCACTTCTGCCACCAAGGCTGAACTCCCTGGTACCTCTCACGACGCAAGATAAATTGCACATATACGTCCACAGGACCTGCGGTCATTCTGCCTGTCATTACATCTGGAATAGCCATGGCTAATCCGAAGAGCACGTATCCCAAGGATTGGAAGGATGGAGCAGGTGCCTATGGCAGAAATTACGGATTTCAGATCGCAACGCGCACATCCAGGAACACTGCTGAGTTCATGACCCAGGCGATCATGCATGAAGACCCCCGCTATCTCCGGTCGACCAGCACAAACCCGCTTACCCGCACGGCTCACGCACTCGTCTTAACCTTCGTGGACAAGTCGGATTCCGGTAAAACGATGATCGCCTATAGTCACTTTACGGGTGCCGCGGCCGGCGGCTTTGTCGGTATGGGTATTCTCCCGGACGGCTACAACGACGTGACCCACGCGGAACAGGGGATGGCTCATGAATTGGGCTCGTATGCCATTAGCAACCTCCTCACTGAATTTCAGCCAGAGTGGGGGCCATGGGCTCAAAAGCTGCACATCCCCAAGATTCTCCCAGCCTGGTGGGTTCCGGAACACAAAAACTAGTCATAAGGCTCCGGTGATCTTCATAACTTTTGTAATGCGACAAGTATCTAGAGCCTGTTAGGTCGCGCTATTATGCTCGGGCTGCAAACGTTCATATCGAAGAGACGGGGTCTCGAAAACAATCGGCAATCGAATCGTCATTTCAAGGCCTGTCGGACGAAGATTCGCAGCACTTATCGTACCGCGATGCAAACGGATTGCCTCCGCTGCAATAGCCAGACCGAGACCGTTTCCGTCCGGTCCTTGTCCATCGCTACTAATCCGATAGAAGGGTTGAAAGATTGCCTTGAGTGACTCCTCCGGAACCCCTGGACCATGATCCCGGACGGAAACGATCGCGAGCGGTTCCGGGGTGCTCCTGTCAATCGCCAATACGACCTCGACATTGGTTCCCGGTTGGGTAAAGCGGACTGCGTTGCGAATGATATTCTCGCAAGCACTTCGTATGGCATGTGGATCTGCTTTCCCAGTGATGAACTCGCCTGTTGCACGGAAACTCACCGACTTGCCCGACGCCTCTGCTTCGAAGTTGCTGTCGGCGGCTACCCCCTCGACGAGCTGAGTAAGGTTTACGTCTTCTCTTTCAGCAGAAGAGAGCCCGGCTTCGAGACGTGAGAGTGTCAAGAGTTGCCCAATCAGGAGATCGATCCTCGTGACATCTCGATCCAGACGCTGAAACATATCGTCCGAATCCGCCGAGTAACGTTTTTTTAGAAGGGCCACAGAGAGATTGATGCGAGCCAGAGGAGAACGCAGCTCATGCGATACGGAATTCAAAAGATTCTTTTGCGTTTGCATCAATAAGTCAAGACGACCTACCATCGAATCAAAATCTTTTGCCAGAGCTGATAGCTCGTCAAAGCGCCTGGACACCGAAGCCGGTACCCGTGCTTTGAGATCTCCTTGCGCGACTCTTCTGGCCGTCAACTGAATGCTGTGAATCGGTGACGCAATATGATACGCAAGTGCGAAGCAGAGCAGGGTGATTAGAAGGATCAGAGAGATGGTATACGGGAGGCCCTCGCCGAACAGCGCTTCGCCTAACTTACGCAGACCGGGCTTCAGGTAGAGCATCAATACGTAAGGATGCCCCGAGGGAGAGATAAACCTGTAAGCCGCAACATCGTTTCGGAGCATAACGACTTGACCGCTCTTTGCCGCGTGCGCAACTCGAAGACCGTCGCCTGTTATCGGTCGCGATAGAACATCTTTATAGAATCCGTCGAGCAGGAAGAGTTGCCGTTCGTGATCGGCGGCACTGCTCTGCGAAAAACGAGCAAACGCTTCAGGGCCGTCCGATTCATATATCCTAACGGCTTCCGCCGCTAAGATAGGCGCGACGGTAGCATACATATCTGGGGCTGAAACCTGTCTCATGCCCCTGAGGTGGGCACCGAGAAGCACGATAGCGAGAATGCCCCAAGCCGTCACCCAAAACCAGAGGAAGATCGTCAGGGAGAGCCTGTATATGGGCACTCTGGCTCTCAGTCTGGTAAACCTGGTTTGAAAATTAAGAGGCAAATATTCTCCCTTCCTGAACATCGATCTTTACTCTGATGTATACGATACAACCCTGCCTACAAACATGCTCCTCGCCAAATCTATACAAATCCTTACAGACACTTGACGTTTCCTGACGGCACGCCACTCCCTAGACTCATACCTTTTGAATATGGATGTTCGTCCCGTCGTAAATTTGTGCGTTTCAGAGGCTAACGAATCCTCGTGCTCTCCGTCTTACGCTGGCTACCACTGTGCTCATTGGCATCAACATGAAGCCAGCCTTCTCTCTGACACAAAGAGAGTCACGTCAGATGAATTTTGCATAGCTTTTTCGTGACATGCCACTTCGCACATGATCTACAAAACTTGACGAACAACTAATTTTTCTAAGCAGAACAACACCCAACGAACCGATAGGGTTCGTTCAAAGGAGACGCAGAATGAAGAAGAACCTAATGATCAAGCTATTATTCGCTGTATCGATAGTGCTTCCGATGTCATCGCAAGTTTACGCTGAAGGCGCGACTCTCACCGGCAAGTGGTATGTGCTACCTGATGGAAAGTCCAAAGTTACCCTCTTGACACTCAGCCAGTCAGGGGACTCGATTACCGGCAATTGGGCACCAGACAAAGGCACTTCATCGGAGATCGAGAATGGCAAGATCGCGGGAGATACTCTGACCTTCTCATTCATTTCCGAAAAGAAGCAATTCAGTGCCACAGGCCATGTCAGCGGCGGCACTATGTCCTTCGACATCATCGGGCCTAAGAAGACGATCCACGCCAAGGCCGCCCGAGGGGATATGTAGTAGTCTTCGCGCTCTTGCAGATCTCTCACGCCCTAAGAAGAGGCCGCAAACACATCAGGGTGACATGAATCTCATGATCGGCGCAGCCCCTTTCAATCCTCGTCAACCATTCACAAGTATCAATTTGGAAGAAAGCTCTTTTTGAGGGTAGATTACTATGCAGCTGTTTATTCATAACATCGCCACGCTGGGTGTGAATGTGCCTCGCGCTTTGGCTCCCTCTCTGTTCTGGAGACGCGCCTTCACAAGGACCACGTGGCTCCGACCACCTGCTGTTCTTACCTATGCTTCACTTCTGCTGCTGTGTGTGATCCCTGCTACTGCACATGCCCAGCAACAAACTGCCGAGTTAGAGATTAGTAGTAGCAGTTCCCTCCCTGATGCCCCTCTGCCCCAGTCAGGCCCGCAGGGCTCGGCCGAGCAAACATCCTCTGCGGAGGGGTCGGCCACTGTCTCCGGCGTTGTGTTGGACGGGAGTGGGGCCGCCGTTCGCGGAGCACAGATCAGCTTGACCCATACGGACGGAACATCATTGCACAGGCTAACGTCCGGGGGCAGCGGTGAATTTGAGTTTACCCGGCTTCCTGCCGGTTCCTATCTCGTCATCGTCACCGCGAAGGGGTTTGCGCCGTTCACATCTGCTGAGTTCGACCTCACACCGCAGCAGTCTTACCAAGTTTCTAAGATCTCATTATCGGTTGCGTCGGCAGACACAGAGGTGACGGTCCGTCCCACCGAAGTGATTGCCGCTGAACAGATAAAGGCGGAAGAGAAGCAACGTCTGCTCGGCGTTTTCCCAAACTTCTATGTAAGTTATGCCCAGAACCCAGCCCCGCTTACCACGAAGCAGAAGTTCTCTCTTGCTACGCACGACACTCTCGATTGGACTTCGTGGGTCGGCATCAGCTTAAGAGCAGGCATCGAGCAGGCGAATAACACCTACGCCGGATACGGGCAAGGTGCCGCAGGATACGGCAAGCGATGGGCTGCAGGGTTCGGCGATGGGCGTACAAGTGACTACCTGAGTCATGCCGTCTTTGCCTCCATGTTTCATCAGGACCCACGCTATTTTTACCAGGGAACTGGAACTAATAAGTCACGCCTGTACCATGCAGTGAGTAATGCATGGATCGCGCGCAGTGACAGCGGCAAAAACATGCCGAACTATTCCTATCTCCTCGGGGCTATGTGTTCCGGTGCACTCTCCAATGCGTACTATCCCCATGCGGATCGAGGAGCAAATCTTGTCTTTACCAATGCCTTAATCGGCGTTGCCGGCCGGGCGGGTCAGAATGTGCTCCAGGAGTTCCTCGGGAAGCGCTTGACCAAGAACGCCTCAGTCTCGGCCGACGCAAAGCCATGAACATGGCGATTGACCATAAAAGGAACGCACAGAGATGCGCACTGATCGTTGATGTGAGACCCGTTGGATCGAATAGCATTCCCGACTTCAAGTCCTTGGTCCTTCTGTCCTTAATGCAGACGATAAGGAATCACCCCACCCTTCGCGGTTGACATGATTGAACAGGAAGAGAGCAAAGTAGAAGCCCTTACCGTGTAGGACATGTGAAGCGGCTCTCATGGACATAGTCACGGAGTAGATGCAGCGATTGGAACCAAGGCGAAGAGGACGCGGTAAATCGCCATGAAGATCTCAACCGACAGCGCTTGCAGGCCACTAACTCGAACTATAGATCAGTCGGTCGATATGGCCGGCGGAACGATCATCCGTTCACGATGTCCAGTGTTCGCACTGACGACCGCATTGAGCTGTGTCCTAACTGCTGGCCTCCTCCTTTTCGAGGGTTCATGGAGATGGTGCGGAGCATTGGCAGCAATAAGCACATGGATGGGAGTCTGGCAGACCCGAATCCTTTTCTATTCGCCGATCCTGATGATCCGTGGCCCGATCGCTACTCTTTATCGAGAGGGAGAAGGCACAAGCATTTTTATGCTAAGTGACTTGACTATTGTTCAAGGAAATCTGACTACAGGCCTTGCATTCCTTGCCGCCGCGTTGATTGGTATAGCGCTGGGAGCGATTGGCTTGTCTCCCGATTTAGAAGTGTCGATGTCGTTTAGTCTGTCTCCAACTCAACGCCTACTTCTGATCATGTCAGGACTGTGGTTCTCTGGCACTGCTGTTTCGATTGCCTACCTTGATTTTCCGCGCCGCAAACTACTCCTTGGCGCTGCTTCTGACCGTCCCCAGGTCATCTTTATCGCCAGCAGGAGGCAAAGGCATCAATTGCTCCTTCTTCTTCAAACTCTAAAGCTGGAAGAGGTGATGCAGAGGGTCGGACTAGGCGGCTATGGTAGCGCGACAGAACACTACAGTACAGACTTGCCAGACTCCCACGGAAATGGCGCGACCGAATGAGGCTCTGGTCCAGACCCGATAAGCAGGAGCGAGCACCGGCGAGATCAGTGTGCGCTGGTGCTTGGGTGCGTCGACTCGCACTGCTCACGCTCGCGCTCGGGGGACTCTTTGGAAGCCACTTGCAGGGATATCAAGGGTCCCAAGATGAACCTCTCACTATATCTATCGTAGACGCGCACGGGGGAGCCATGCCGGACGTAGACGTCGTTCTCATGAGAGAGGGGAAACTTTTCGCGCGGACTAAAACCGGTGCCAATGGCCGTGCTTTGGTTCGAGTGGGCCTCGGTCCACTTACCCTATCCATCCATCAAACCGGATATATACCTGTGGAGCAGGTTGTGGACATCCGATCCATGTCGGTGCCTATTCTCGAAGTCAAAATCGTGCCCGCTCCGCAGGTACAGGAAACGGTGAATGTACAAACCACCAATGAAGACATTACAGAGCAGACTTCGTCGCCAGACGATTCGATCAAGCCTCAGGAGGCCAATGAAAGCCCACTTCGGCCGCTTACCCTGACCGACGCTTTGCCGCTTGTTCCTGGGGTCGTGCTTGCGCCGAATGGTCAGACCCAGATCGCAGGAGCCGGGGAGATGCATAGCGCCCTTATAGTAGATTCGGTGGATACCGTAGACCCGGCGACCGGACGTTTCGGATTGAGCGTCCCCATCGACGTCGTCGATTCGCTTCATGTTCTAACCTCTCCTTACCTGGCTCAGTACGGTCGCTTCACCTCCGGAGTGGTCACTGCAGAAACACGGCCGGGTGGCAATAAATGGCATTATGATCTCAACGATCCATTGCCAGAGTTTCGGATTCGCAGCGGCCATGTGCGTGGCCTAAAGTCAGCCACACCCAGAATCTCTTTTGGAGGACCGATCGTTCCCGATCGCGTCTCTTTCTCGGAAGGGTTGGAGTTTGTCGATAACAAAGTCCCAGTCCGCACACTACCGTTTCCCGTCAATGAAACCAAGACCATCTCGGTAAACTCGTTTACCCGGGCAGATGTCACGCTGACGCCCCGACAAACTCTGACTACCATCTTTCATGCGGCTCCTCAAAACATCCAATATGCAAACCTCGACTTCTTCAATCCACAGCCTGTTACCCCGAACGACGACACCCGGACCTATACTGGCGCCATCACACATCGACTTGCCATCGGAGATGGACTCTTGCAGAGCACCTTTTCTTTGGGCGACATTGCAACCACAATATCTCCGCAAGGCAGCCTTGGCATGACAGTTCTACCGACTGGAAACAGCGGAAATTATTTTGCAAACCAGCAGCGGCATTCCCGGCGTTTTGAATGGAATGAGTTGTGGTCTTTTAAGCAGATAAACGGCTTCGGAATACACAAGGTTCAAATTGGTTCTTCCATTGCAAGCGTGGGTGACGAAGGACAACTAAATGCGAAAACGATCACCATGTTCAATAACCAGGGAGTGAAAATTCGCACGATCGACTTCACTAGCGGAAGCCAGTTTGATCGAAGCGACCAGCAACCGGCGGTCTTCGTGCAGGACCATTGGAGCTTCAACTCACATTTCGCGATAGATGCAGGCATCCGTGCGGAAGCGCAGACCATCACAGCAACGACCCGTTTTGCTCCTCGAATTGGGTTTGTCTGGAATCCGTCCGTAGGAGGACGCACAACTGTCAGCGGAGGAATCGGTACCTTTTACGACAGCGTGCCCTTGAATGTCTATGCGTTCAGCCATTATCCAGAGCAGATCATCACAACATATCAGCCGGATGGGACTGTGTTAGGCAGCCCCCAAACCTATCTGAACCTGACATCGGAAGCAGCGGCATCAGAATTTCCTTTTATCGACCGTGAGCAAAAGATTGGCAATTTTGCACCCTATACGGTTGCCTGGAATCTTCAGGTGCAACATCAATTTTCGGAACACTTGACGATGCGTGCCAAGTATCTTGGGAGCCATGGAAATGGGTTTGTCACTATCTCCCCAGAAGTCGTTCAGGGACAGAATGCATATGTGCTTGCCGGGGACGGGAGTTCTCGGTACCAACAGTTTGAACTGACGGCACAGCTTTCACTGCGACCGGGCAACAAATTTTATGCCTCATATGTCCGTAGCTTGTCTGAGGGCTCGCTCAACGAATCGGATACCTACCTGGGCGACTTTTCCTCACCGTTCATACGCGCCAATCTGTATACCAATCGAGCAGGAGATCTTCCGAATCGCTTCCTAACGTGGGGGAGTGTGGCACTCCCATGGAAGATCAAGGTGTATCCAATGATCGAGTTGCGAAGTGGTTTTCCCTATCAATCGGTCGATGTCTATCAAAATTATGTTCAGAGCATGAAAGCAGATAGCGCTCGCTTTCCCACGTACTTCTCTGCGGATGCGCGAGTCGCCAAAGATATCAAGCTGAACTCCAAATACACCTTGAGACCTTCGATATCGATTACTAATATTACGAACCACTTCAATGCCCTTCAGGTCCATGCCAATACTGCAGATCCGCAATATGGACAGTTCTTCGGAAACTACGATCGTCATGAGCGTTTTGACCTCGACGTAGTTTTCTGATTTGTGCGCCTATCAAGTGACGGCGGACAAGGTCTGCCTCCGCAGAATAGGTAGCGTGAAGCTCCTGTAGTGTAGATCAATTTCATACAAATCCTTACACATCCTCAACACATCTTGACCGCATCGCACTGCGAACCCAATTAGCTTCAAGACAGCGTAGAGAAACGATAAGGTGCAACTCTCCTCATTCCTTGCGGGGCTTAAATCATCTTCCGATTATCAGGTGAACCAGGTGCGATCCGAAGAGTACGTTCTTACGGCGCAACAAACTCTATCCCCGGGCTGCTCGAGCCCCTGCACCCTCCCTTTAGGAAGGAAATGACGACTCTCTATCAAGATGAACTCACTCAAACGTTCACGGCGAATCGAACGGATTCGTTCCATATCAGATCAGCCGCAATACTTTTGACATCGATGGTCTGCTGCGCATTCGTTCTTCGAATTGCTGTAGTAGCATCCAGTTTCCTCAGCGTAGCGGCACCTTCATATGACCATGGACAATTTGGTGCTGAGATGGGTTGGGTTGCCCGCAGTCTGGCTTCTGGGCATGGATTTAGCTCACCGTTCTCCCCCACAACTGGACCTACAGCTCTCGTGCCTCCACTTTTTCCATACTTGCTGGCGCAGGTCTTCCGTATTTTTGGTGTCTACACCGCGAAGTCCGCTTTGGCTATTTTGTCGCTCGACAGCTTGTTCTCGGCACTGACCTGCATTCCTATTTATCTGAGTCTAAAATATATCGCGGGCGAAAGGCCGGCTCAGTTGGCAGGCTGGCTCTGGGCAATCTATCCATTTGCAATCTATTTCTCCGGAACTCAGGTTTGGGACTACGCCTTGACCTCTTTTCTCTTTGCAACCTGTTTTTGTTTTGTGCAACGGCTTCATTTGCAAGAACGTGTCTCGGTATGGTTCGGCTTTGGCATTCTTTACGGAGTCACGGCTCTCTCCAATCCCTCCGTTCTCTCAATCTTTCCCTTTCTTCTTCTGACGGCTCTTTGGAAAGTTAAACGCGTCGGCGGCCGCTGGTTGCTCCACGGCATTGTCACCGTTATCGCCATCACCCTTGTAGTTGGACCATGGGCTGTCCGCAACGATCGTGTCATGCATGCCGCATCTCCGGTCCGCGACGGCTTCTGGCTGGAATTTTGGGCCGGCAATAGTGGTGATACCTTCACGTCGAACCCCGCATGGGCGCATCCTGCCAGCAATCCTGTCGAAATGCAGAAGTTTGAAACTGAAGGAGAGGTGGCCTACCTTGCTCACAAACGCACCATAGCAATGAACTTCGTGCGTCATCATCCTCTCTTTTTCGCAGGCGTCTCACTCCGCCGCACCGTCCGTTTCTGGACTGGATTCTGGAGCTTCCGGCCAAACTATCTGCAATCCGAACCGCTGGATGTACCGAATGTTTTCTTTTGCACTAGCATCACAATTCTCATGCTTCGCGGAATATGGCGTTGGTGGAAAGAAGATCGAAACTATGCAACTCCTTATTTGATTCTGCTTATCGTGTTCCCCCTCCCTTACTATTTAACTCACTCATCTATGGATTATCGGCAGCCCATAGAACCCCAGATTGTCGCTCTGGTGGCCATAGGCATCTTCGGGTTCAAAAATTGGCCTGCGACAGCACAGTCACAAGAAGTGGACGTCATCGAACGGAGCCAAAATGAGCCTGAGGTGGTCTATATGACCTCTGGAGAATCGATGAGGTTTTTGGAGCACCTGCAGAACAACATCCATGACGGGCTCAACAATTCCGTATACGACACGCTCCTTACCTCCTCAGACGGTGAGACGCATTGATTCGGCCGTGAACCAACTCGTGTGGCGGAGCGTGAGGATGGTGCAAAGCTGTCATGGTTCGTCGGCCGGGATACCCACAAACCTTTACGTTCCGATAACTCTTCCTGACGGAATATGTCTAATTGCTCTTCTTACAAAATGGAAATATAGGTGGTCATTCAATGCTTAGAAGATATTCTGTTTGCAAAACGGCTGTATTAGCCCTGTCCCTGCTGGGCATTTCAGCCAGTCATGGCCAAGAGCCAAAGCGTATCGACCTCACCGGCAAGTGGCAACTCAGAACACAAGACGACAAAGGCAAAGAGGACATCTCCACGCTCGACTTGACAGAAAGCGGATCGTCACTGATAGGTATGGTTACACCCGCGAACGGAAGTCCAATGACCATCAGTGATGGTTACTACGTCGGGGCCGCTATCAAATTTTCAGCATCTGGAAGGCAACGTCTGTTTCCAAGGTCGATAGAGATTTCAGGGCATGTAGAGGGAGACAAAATGATCCTAAACGTGAAAAGAGGGAGTGGCACGACATATCCTGCTGTTGCAGAGCGTGTGCCAATAGGACCGCAAAGGTAGATCGCCACTCTCGATAGAGGCTGAACACGTTATTCTGGTGCAACCGAGACGGGACCGCTGGGCAGCTTGGCGTTTCTTCCTCAAGCTGCACCATACAGTAGACAGAACACCGCGCTTCATAATCACGGGCAAGCTATGAAGCATCGCCTTGTGGCTCTACGTCCGTAGCTCACCAAGCAAGCAGCTCCTTGCTCCGCTCTAACAGCGCACCATTAAGTTGACGATGCCCGGCAAGTGTACGACGTTACTCATAGTTCCTCGAGACTTAGAACTTGAACCTAGCTGTGAACTGAATTCTCCGAGCAGGGAGCGCGGATGTTGGCTGCGCGAAAAACGCAGACTGAACATTTCCTACATAGCTTGTGTAGTTTGTGCGATTCGGGATGTTGAACGCATCGACGGCAAAGGTGAACATCGGCGACTCATCTTTGCGGCTGTATTTTAGAGGGAAGTCATGCGACCAGCGGAGGTCGAGATCGGCATACCCGCCGGTGCGTAACGTATTACGGCCGACTCCAGCAGGACGCTCGTTGAGCAGCCCCGTCTGAAAGCTATCTACACCTGATGTTTCCGTGTACGGTGTGCCGGAGTAGAGATTTGTCGCCAGTCCAAGGCTTAACCAGTGCCCCTCATTAAGAGTGCCAAGCAGGTTCAACCGCTGAAGCTGATCGAAGTCAGCGCGGGCATATTCACCTGAGTCGTTGTACTGGTTCGCAGGAAACCAGGCGATACCGCCGGTGTTGTTGTTCGTGCGGCTTAAAGTGTATTGTGCGAGACCGCTAAACCAGCGTCCAGTCTTGCCCCTAAAGGTAATATCAAGTGCATTTGAAACCTGCCTGCCCCTGGCCTGAATCTGCCGCACAACTCCGAAAGAAAGATTCGGTCTGACCTTATAATTAGGACCCAGCGGAGCATTAGCATCTTGTGAGCGAAAGAGGTTCATGCCCAAATTCCCGCGGTAGGTTACAGCAAGGGTCGTTCCTTTTCCTAGTTGATAATCCACGCCGAAGCTATAGTGGCTCAACAGTGGAATGCTGATATTGGGTGCCAGTGTTACCAGATCAGTTGGCAGAGAGGATAAGTCCTGGCCTGCCGGTATGGGGTTCGCATAGTCTGGGTTTAGAATCGTGACCGACCGTACTACCTTACCGTTGAAACGCTTCAGTTCAGAGATAGGTCGTGCTCCGGAGCGATCGTAAAAGAGACCGTAGCCCAACCGGAATACAGTCTTACGATCGGGGCTCGGAGCATAAGCCAGGGAGACACGAGGAGCGAAGTTATGGGGCGACTCAAAGTAAGTTTGCCAGTCATAGCGAAGCCCAAGCGACATCTGCAGATTTGGCCGCACCTGGATCTGATCCTGAATAAAGGTTCCAATCTCATTGGCCCAGAAGACCGCGCGGCCAGGGCCCTGTTCCTGCGTGTACGCATAGGGGTTTTGCGCAGCGTAGTCGGAGAGGCTGGCGAACTTAAAAGTGCCGAGACGGTTCCCATGATCTTCCCACGCCCTTCTACTCAGGTTTGGTATGGTTACGCCGAACTTCAGAAGTTGCCTTCCTTTGCTCCAACTGAAGATATCGTTGATCTTCATATTGTTCTCAGTATCGAGAACATCCGCCTGAGCACCACCTCCGGTAAAAGCCCCGTCGACGATCACCTTCTGCGCGGAGAGGGTACTACGAACAGGGTTATGATCCTTTTCAAGGAAGAGCTGCAATTGGTTGATCAGACGGGGCGAGATCGTCAAACTATCGTTGAAGATGATGTCATCTTCTCTCGTCTGAGCATTCACGCCGCTCTGCCCAAGCACCAGTCCACCAACCCCTTGATTGCGGGTGATGTTGTCTTCAATGTTGTACTGCAACGAGATTCTGTGATTTGCACTCAACTCCCGGGCGACTCGAAGTTCTACCAAGGTTGTACGAAGCGGCGTGGGGATATTTGCAGTGATATTTCCATTCAACCCAGAAGCATAGACGATTGCCTGTAAATCGTCTTCCTGCCTCGTCCCCGAGACGAGAAACGTCGTCTTCCCGTCTCGACTGATCGGCCCGGTGGTCGATCCTTCGTAGATTCGTCTCTGCTCAAGAGGTCGTTGCAACGCGAAGGCTGTTGTCGCGTCCAGACTTGAGTCTCGAAATGTGAAGTTGAACGTGCCATGGAATCTGGGAGTCCCCGCCTTCGTGGTGATCTCGATCCGTCCCTTTCCCGGTCTGTTCGATTCCGCGCTATAAGGATCGTTGTTGATATTGACTGACTTGATCGCAGATGCGGAGACGCCCGTGCCCTTCATCTCAACACCATCAACGACGAGCGTTACTCCATTCGTACCCACACCTGTCTGGCTAAGAAATGGGGTGAAGGTCGCAACGATATCCTGATTCAGAATTGGGATCTGCTCGATCAACTGACTGCTTGCAGTGACCTGATCTCGGTTCTCTCCTGGATCAACGCCGACGGCATTTGAATCATCGCCGACATTCATTGTTTGGTCCACAGCCTGCAACCGGAGACGAATTTCAATGGGCACGGACGTGCCCGAATCCAGATGGACGGGCACGCGTTCTGCATCAAAACCGCGGTCCGCGGCAATTGTTATCACGTAATCCCCAGCTGGGACGGGCTGCAAACGGAAATGTCCAGACCCGTCGGATACAGTCTTCTGCAAGACTACTCCGCTGCTCGATTCAAGTTGCAGCGTGCAGCCCCGCACACTTGCCCCAGCGGGATCAGTAACAGCTCCCGTCGGCGTACTCTGGCTCTGGGCCACACCGCAAAGCCAAAAAATGCTGGCCAGTGCGACTGTAACTATCAAACGATTTTGAAAAAGACCCATCCTTTAAGCTTATCGTGGAATTTTCTCTGATTGTTACAAATTGCTGAGGAAAAGCTTACGATTTCCTGTTCTCTAACCTATTCAAGCCAGTAGCGAAAAGAACCTTCCACCTATAAACGCGGTGGTATTGTCTGGATCAACCACCTTAAATCTTCAGCTAAACTTAAGATATTGTTCATGAACGAATGACTCTGTATTTACACAGCGAATTCTAGCAGCCTCTACTAATGAAACATTAGCCTAGAACCACTAGATGACAACCCCGACAAGCGGACTGGAACAGATAGTCTTGGCCGTCACTCGTGGAGTTATGCTCAAGGCTTAGGAGGCAGTACATGACATATCGCTCGACACTAGCCGCTATCGCATTAACCCTAACCCTTGCAATTCAGTCCTCGGCCCAATCCGTGCAGGCGAAAAATGTCATCATCTTTATGGGCGACGGCACAGGTGTCTCAAGTTTGAATGCAGCCAGTATTTATGGCTACAACAGACCACAGGCACTCTATATACAAAGCTTTCCTGGCGTGGCACTGGCCGACACCTCAACGGCTACGCAGTGGGTCACCGACGGCAGTGCCGGAGCAACCGCCATCGCCACCGGCGTCAAGACGAATAACGCGATACTTTCTCAGTCATCATCGGCTGTGAGAGATCAAAAAGACGGAGAGATCCTCAAGACGTTCTTTGAATATGCCCGCGAGCATGGTCTTTCAACCGGTGCGGTATCGAACGACGAACGCTCCGGTGTGACAAACGCATTGACAGCAGCCTTCTTCGCTCACAATAACGACCGCGGCAAGTCTGGCGAGATCTTCGAAGAGATGATTGCGCCTAAGAATGGGGAAGGAGTCGATGTCGCCATCAGCAGCGGGCATAAGGATGTCTTCAAGCAGACAGTCGCGATGGGCCATGATCCACTTGCAGACCTGAAGAGCCATGGCTACGTTTTCGCGGATTCACTGGATGCTCTCCAATCGGTCGACCCGAACCAGAAGAAGGTCGTCATGCTGAGCGATGACTCCGACATGCCCCTTAAACCTGCTGTTGATGACGCAATTGCTCGCCTCTCGAAGAACCCTAAGGGTTTCGTACTCGTCGTCTTCTCCGACTGTCATACCGGCAAAGCGACAAGCTCTCTGCGCCGGATCGTCGAAATGGACAATATCGTCCGCGAAGTTGCTGCAGCCCGAAAGAATGACAGCCTGATCCTCTGGACGGCAGATCACAGCTATGACCTTCGCATCAAAGGCGAAACGCTTACAGAGACGATGAAGAAAAACGAAGGCAAGAAGATCACCTCTGCTGTCTCTCTTGAAGACGAGCACACGGCAGAAGAGGTTCCGGTGATGGCAATAGGCCCTGGCTCACAGCGCGTCCATGGCTTTATCTCTAACACCGATGTATTCCACATCTTGATGGAAGCTCCCGGTTGGGAGAAGGCAACAAATATCGCAATGGGAGATACCAATTGAAAAGCATACTGAAACTCCTATTACTTGCGGTCGCGTTCTTTTCCACTCGAGGAATATATGCACAGGCATACGAAACCACACTGACTGGCACAGTGTCGGATACAACGGGAGCTACAGTCACAAATGCACTTGTAACAGTTGTCAATTCGGATACGAATGCTTCGCGTTCCTCAAAGACAACCGGTGCTATGGCCTACTATGTAGGAAGCCTTCCTATTGGCCACTACAACTTAAGGGTTACTTGTCAAAATTTCAGCACAGAACGAATTAAAGATATTGAACCATTAGAGCGTGTTTCATAAACACGCTCTAATAATTTACTAAATTTGACCTTCCAGAAAGAGAATAACTATGACGATTATGTTTCGTGCTGCTGCACTCTTTATTTTCGGTACCGTAGTTGCGCAAGCAGCTACCGGCTACAATCTTCAGACTCGCTTCGCAATCGAGGGAACCGACGGCTGGGACTACATTACGATAGACAGCGCTGCCCGCGTCTCTATATCTCACACGGCATTCGCGTAAATGTTCTTGATTCTGATACCGGCGTTTCGGTCGGCACCATTGAAGACACTCCTGGCGTTCACGGTATCGCAATTGCATCCCCGTCAAATCACGGCTTTACCTCAAACGGGAAAGAGAACAAAGTCTCGGTCTTCAATACAACTGACCTTTCGCTTATCAAAAAGATTGATGTGGGTAAAGGTCCGGATGGAATCTACTACGACGCCGGCTCAAACCGTGTCTTCACAAATAATCATGGCTCCCATGACATTACTGCGATTGACGCAGCCAGCGGCGCAGTTGTTGGCGCGGTCGCGGTCGGTGGTGACGGTGAGGGTGTTGTCAGGGGTAAAGACGGCCTCATCTATGTTGCGCCAGAGGACAAGAACGAGCTCTGTGCTTTTGATCCGCAGTCGCTCGAAGTTAAACCTCATCTCCCTCTCGAAGGTGTCGAAGCCCCTACAGGGGTAGCTGTCGATATCAGAAACAATCGTTTTTTTGTTGGTGGACATAACAAGACCATGCTCGTCATCAATGGAGAGACAGGCAAAAAAATCGCCAGCTTCCCTACTGGGGCCGGAACAGATGCGGCTGCCTTCGATGACCAAGCTCGCCTCATTTTTCTATCGAACGGTGAAGGCAACATCACGGTCATCCGACAGATGTCCCCCGACAAATATGTAGCCGATGCGCCAATCGTCACCCAGGCAAGCGCCAAGACCATGGCGCTCGATACAAAAACGGGAAAAATATTCCTGCCGGCTGCCACCGTCGTCATCACTCCCGCCATTGACTCTACTCAGAAACCGAAGCGCTCTATTACTCCGGGAACATTCGCCGTTCTAGTGGTGGGAAAATAGTCAGCAATATTTTGTAAAAGAGGGCTATTAGCGCGGCTCGGTTCGGGCCGCGCTCTTTACAGAAACATCCCATAAACTTTTGAAGGGACCTTTGGATCGCGAATGGCTTCAATCTCCAATTAGCATGCGTGAAGTCTTGAAGTCAGTCCCATTTGTTGTCGTGCCGACACCTGCTCGCAAATTGACCAGTCTGAAACATTATGAAGATAAGTCTTGAGTATGGTCGTCGCAGGTTTGAGATCGAGCTTAACAAAATCAAAGATCCTCGTGATTGAGGATGAGCTGAATATGGCCGACCTCTTGCGTCGAGGGCTCGAAGACCAGCATTACGTCGTGACAGTCGCCAGTACCGGCGTGGAAGGACTTGAGCTCGCAAAGAAGGGTGCCTTTTCCGCAATCATACTGGACATCATGCTTCCTCTGCTTGATGGTTTTTCTGTCGCATCGCTGTTACGAAATCAAGGTATTCACACTCCGATCCTGATGCTCACGGCGAAGGACTCCGTGGACAATATCATCTCTGGCTTGGATGCTGGAGCTGAAGATTACATGACCAAACCCTTCTCCTTCCTGGAATTGCTTGCGAGGTTACGTGCCTTAGCGCGCCGGGGAGCGAAACCTCCTCCATCTGAGTTTCAAGTAGCCGACTTGACCCTCAATGTCGCCACACGGGAAGTTTTCCGGGCAGGCGTGAATGCGTCGTTGACGAAAACCGAGTACCTATTGCTCGAGGTGCTGATGCAGAATCCCGGCCACGTGGTTCTTCGCCAAGAGATCATAAAAGCTGTCTGGGGTGCATCCGATGCGATCGAACCAGCTAGCCTTGATGTCTTCGTCAAGGCTCTCCGGTCAAAAATCGATCGGAATCCAGCTAAAAAGCTTATCTACACCGTGCGCGGCTTTGGCTATAAGATCAGCGAAGCTTGATGTAAACAAGAACAGAGATGAAGATTTCAATCCGTAGAAGCATGACCATCTGGTATTGCATCGTTTTTTGCCTCAGTGTGTGCCTCTTGGAGGCCGGTGTCTATGTTGGCCTCGACTCCGCAATGACCAACACGATTGACAAGGAACTAGGCATCAGACTCAACGGGTTGGATGATTTTCTGAAAGAACACCTTGCTCGATTTCCCTTGGCTCGAGTTTTACAGGATCTGGTCATACACGTGACCTTGCAGCCAAACCTTGCGATCATACAAAACGAGCAGGGTCAAACGCTTTACTGTGGTGCTTTTGTCCAGGACCTATGCGGCTCTGCACTTGGCCATCCGTCGCCAAAAGTTCTTGCGGACAAAAATCTGCGCGCGCAAACTTCTGTGCGCATCATAGACGGCGCAAAATATACCCTCCTGGTCGCCACCGATCTCCGCTTCCAGCATGACTTGCTCACTCGCTTCAGGACGTTATTTTTCCTGATCATCCCTCTAGCTCTCGGCTGTGCGGTGATAGGTGGCTATTGGCTTAGCAACCTCGCCTTCGCTCCGGTTCGTGAGATTATCACCTCTGTCCGATCAATTAACGACAGGAGCCTGAGTCTCAGGCTTCGCGTTCCCTCCACCGGCGATGAGATCCAACTGCTCTCCGAAACTTTGAACGGTATGCTTGGGCGTGTAGAGGCCTCTTTTCGACAAGTAACGGAGCTGACTGCAAACGCCTCGCACGAGTTACGAACTCCCCTTGCCATCATTCGTACCGCATCGGAGGTGGCTCTCTTGAATGCTAGACCCTCCGTCGAGTCGCACCGCAGAGCGGTGTTGCAGATCTGCGCCGAAGCCGAGAAGAATACGCGCTTGCTCGACAGTATGCTGATGCTCGCACGCACGGACTCTGGTGTCCAACCACTCAATCTCAAATCGATTAGTTTACAAGACAGTCTTGAAAAAGCCGTGAATGTTTGCCGATACCTTGCCGAAGCTAAAACAATAGACCTCAAGATATTCCCCCATTCGGAGGAGATCGTCGTTTGGGCCGATACCGTTCAACTCCATCGTCTCTGGCTTTTGCTGATCGACAATGCCATCAAGTACACCTCTGCTGGAGGCTTAGTGACCCTACGGACCATGGGCACACCTGGAGGTGCTCCAGTCTGTGAAATCACAGATTCAGGGATAGGTATCTCGGAAAACAATCTTCCAAACATCTTCGATCGGTTTTTCCGAGCAGAGAATGCAAGGGCTCAGTCCGATGTCGGGTCAGGTCTTGGTCTAACCATTGGTCGCTGGATAGCCGATGCTCATCATGCACAGATAGAAGTGGAGAGCAAAGTTGGAAAAGGGTCAACCTTCCGTGTTGTCTTCCCTATTGAACCCGAACGCTCTAAGAACATCGTGAGCAGTAGTTCTTTTTTGCTCTCCACTGTTCCAATGTCGGAGAAGGATCTGTCATAACTGCGGAAAGACTACAAGATAATCTTCAGGGAGTGGAGCTCGTAAAACCTATGCGGGACAGCAGGCTTTGAAATTGCGGCTCGGATCGCAGACGATCGAATTGAGGGTCGACCGCAAGGAAGATGACATTATTGGACCGGTCTGCGTACGCTTTCTCGAGCCAGTCGATCGCTTGCCCGTGACCGCCTAGGCCCACATATAGAAGGGCAATATAGAAGGGCGACACATACTGCTTCTCGGACTCAGACCGGAGTTGGCCGAGGAGCCGATACGCATCCTGCGTTCGTCCGGCCACCGCATAGGTATGCCCCAGGGAAGCAAGTACGGGCGGGCTGTCGTGTGACATGGACGCCGCCTTCTCCAGTTCGGAGATTGCCAAGTCATATTGCTTTTGCTGCTCATAGCATTGACCGAGCACAATGTGAGGCAGGATAAAGGATGGGTCCATCTCAATCGTATTCTTAAGCTGAGCTATGGCCTGGTCATATTGTTTCGCCATGTAAAAGCGCCAACCTAGGCTGAAGTTCATGCTTATGGAGAGTGGATCGAGCGACCGTGCCCGGTTCATTTCATCAAGACTCTCACTTTTACGTCCAAACGCAATCAGATAGAGCGAGTATCGCTGGTGAGCAGTAGCGTAATTGGGATTCAGTTCAATTGCACGACGAAAACCAGTCTCCGCAGCCTTCCAGTTCCAGTTGTAGTTGAACCGGACAGTCGCTAAGGCAGTCTGTGTTTCAGCCAGGCTCGCATCGAGCTCAACAGCTTTTGTGGCTGCAGCTTCGGCCTTCGGTGCGACGCGGCTGGTGGGAACTGTGCCCACGATAGCAGCTCCAAGAATCCCATAGCAATCAGCAAGGCCTGCGTAGGCTAGAGCGTATTGCGGATCAGCCTCAGTAGCTGACTGGAAGTATTGAATCGCCTTGATCAGATCTGTCTCGGACCGTTTGCCCCAGTAGAAGCGGCCTTTCAGATAGTCTTCATATGCTGCGGGGTTGACTATCCTGGTTACAGCGAGCCTGGACTTGTCCTGCGGAGTCAACTGGATGCGAATCTGGTCAACGATCGCAGTCGTCACTTGATTCTGCAAGGTGAGGATGTCTCCTAACGGACTTTCGTAGGTATCCGCCCACAGATGCCGGTCGGTCGAAACCTGGATCAGCTCTGCCGTAATTCTGACGCGGTTCCCCGCTCTCAGCACTGTGCCTTCGACGACGGCGTCCACCCCAAGATCGTGCGCAATCTTCTCCAGCGGCTCGTGCTTGCCTTTATACTCCATCGCTGTCGTTCGGGAGAGCACTCTGACTGAGCTGATTCTTGCGAGACTGGCAATCAGTTCATCGGTCATGCCATCGGCAAAATAGTCCTGACTACTATCGCCTGAAAGGTTCTCCAGCGGTAAGACGATCAATGAAGTGATCTTCGTCTGGGCAGGAGGCATCAATCCAAGTTTTTCGCGAAACCCGAATAGAGTGGCCGCTACTACTGCGAGCAGAAGGAGCAACCCTCCGCCGAAATCCAATGCGCGTGACAGAGAAATCTGCCGGGGAACAGCACCTACAGCGGGCGGCAAAACATGGGAGGTTGTCTCCAATTTCAGAGTATCTCTACTCTCTCCATGTCCCTCCTTTGGTACCAGATTTTCAGAGAAATCCTCGTGTTCTGCGACGGCACGTCCGGGCTCATCTTGCCTCACATAGTGGACTGGCGCGATAAACCGATATCCCTTCCGGGGCAATGTTTCAATAAATCTCGGATTGTCAGAGGAATCACCAAGTACCTCGCGAAGTCGCATCATAGCCGTGTTGAGGCTGTGGTCGAAGTCGACAAAGGTACCTGGTTGCCAAAGACGGTTACGAAGCTCTTCCCGGCTGACAAGCTCTCCCGTGTTCTCCAACAGTATCCGTAGAATGTGCAGGGGTTGATCCTGCAGCTTGATTCGAAGGCCCTTCTTGCGAAGTTCGCATACCTCCAGATCAATCTCAAAGAGACCGAAACGGACAAGGCGCGATGGTGCTTCTGTCAATGCCATAACGATCAGTCCGTGTTTAGCGCCTTACTGTTGATAGCGTGCCAGTATAGACACTGGCAGTTTGGGGTGTCAACGATTCGTAACCTGTACTCTTCCAGTGTTATCGTGCCCCGCAACTCCATCATTCAAAATGGATAAGCCTGTGACCTCCAAATGTCTATCAACTGACATGAAAAGCCTTGCGTGCTGGAAGACGCACAGCCCAATATGCATTCGTTACAAACAGACTAAGAATGGATGTCGATCTGCACAGCCGTTCTTGGCTTCAATTCAATGAGATTGAGTTGGTGTTCCATGAATTTTGGAGGCTTTATGACGTATGAAACTTGCTGCAGGAAGCTTGCCTCGTGTCTGTCAGTACTCGCAGCCATTGCTCTTCTTTTGATCTGTGTGACCGTCATGGCACCTCTGGCAGCCGCGCAAGTTGCGGGCGCGACACTCTCAGGAGTCATTGTCGATGGTTCAGGCGCAATATTGCCAAACGCTAAAATTACTATCCGAAATACCTCCACTAGCTCCACTCGTATCGTAAATTCCAACTCAGACGGCTTCTATTCTGCGCCTAATCTGCTTCCCGGTGACTATGAGATCAAGATCGAGTTTCCCGGATTCAGCACCGTCCTGCAAAAAGGAATCATTCTTACGGTTGGGATGCAGCAGACCTACAACGGCACCTTATCCGTCGGCAAGGTCTCCCAAACCGTCATAGTGACGACGCTCCCTCCTTCAGTCCAGACTTCAACCTCTGGTTTAAGCGCAACGGTCGATTCCAGAACTGTGCGCGAACTCCCCCTGAACGGCAGAGACTGGACATCTCTTGCGACACTCGAACCGGGTGTGGTGAGCATTCCGAATCAGGCAACGACCGGCTTCAGCGCCAATAAGGGAAATCGTGGCTTCGGAAACCAGTTATCCAACGGTGGACATCGTGCCAACGAGAATAGCTATCGAGTTAACGGTATGGTGACCAACGACTACTCGAATGCATCCCCTGGCGGTGCGACTGGAGTGAATCTCGGTGTCGATGCCATCGAAGAGTTCTCCGTGCTGACTACCAACTACACTGCGGAGTACGGTCGAACATCAGGCGCGATCGTCAATGCAATCACCAAGTCCGGCACCAACCAGCTCCATGGTTCAGCCTATGTTTTCGATCGCGATAGCATCTTCGATGCGCGCAATTATTTCGACGGAACCGCGATTCCTCCCTTCCGCCGTGTCCAATTCGGAGGATCGGCAGGTGCTCCAATCGTTAAAAACAGGACATTCATCTTCGGCGACTACGAGGGTATTCGTCAGAGCCAGTCTTCCTCCGGCACCATTCATGTCCCCGATGCGGTCTCTCGAGCGGCAGCCGTTCCCGCAATCGTCCCTTACCTTGCACTTTGGCCCGTGGCCCCCGCTGGAGCACCGGATTCAGGTGGCATTCAGTCTTTCAATGTCTCCGCTGCGACTCGTGCTACCGAAAATTATGTGATCACCCGCGTCGATCAGAGAATCTCTGCTGCAGACAACCTCGACGGAACCTATATGTGGGACTCCGGTCCGCAGACCCAGGCCGACCCACTTAACAATGCCGTGCATCAGGTTCTGTCTAGCCGTCAGCTCTACAGCGTTGAAGAGACCCACATCTTTACCCCCACAATTGTCAACACGATCCGTGGCGGGGTCAGCCGTATCTTGGGAAAGATTAATTCCCCTGTCTCCGGGGATGCGGTCGCTACAAATCCCGCACTCGCCATCGCGCCCGGCTCCGTGGCACCGCCGCAGATTCCTGTCTCCGGGCTTACCACTGCCTACGGCCTCAATGGCTTCAACAAATTCAACCATGCCTGGACCTCTATCCAGTTTTCCGACGATGCCTTCATCACCAAAGGCACCCATTCCATCAAAGTAGGCTTTGCCTTCGAACGCATGAGATACAACATCCTTGAGCAGCTCAGCCCCAACGGCAGAATGAACACCTATGCAACTCTTGCAAAATTTCTGAGCAATGCGCCGGATCAGTTGAATGCCCTTGCTCCCGGCGGGTCATCCGAGGTTGGGCTTCGGGAGAGTCTCTTCGCCGGCTACGTCCAGGATGATTGGCGAGTCACAAAGAACCTCACACTCAATCTTGGACTGCGTTATGAGATGACCACCAACCCTACCGACTCGCACACCGTCCCCGGATACACTGTGAACGGCTACACGGTTGCAACTGCCGGTTTTCAACAGATTCAGACCCTCGTCAACTGCACGCCCGGCACAACTGCCTGTGGCCCCGTGGGAACCAATAGTCCATTCTCATCAAACCCCACGACCAAGAACTTCGAGCCCCGGATAGGCTTTGCCTGGGACCCGTTTGGTTCAGGAAAAACAGCGGTGCGATCAGCCTTTGGGATGTTCGATGTATTACCGCTGCCCTATGAGTTTGGCCTCAATACCGCCGCAACCGCTCCATTCCAGATCATCGGCGCCGACCCAAATGCGACCTTGGGGACTGGCTCCACCGACACTAATATCAACTTCAACCGCCAGGGGATTCGGAACCGCTACATCGACCCCAATCCCAAACGTGCTGCAGTCTACAACTGGAATGTGAATATCCAGCAGGATCTTGGCCATGGCTTCACGTTTGTCCTGGGCTATGTAGGATCTCGCTCACTCCATCTGTCCGTCGCGGCCGACGACATCAATCTGGTACCACCGACGGCTGTCGGCGGTCAGCTAATCTTTCCCTGTAATCCCTCCGCTCTAGGCACAGGCAATACATGTGCAAACCAAACGACTGGAACAAGACTTGACTCCAACTGGGGTGGTGGCTCCGGCATCCGGCCCGTACTCTTCGATGGCGCTTCTAGTTACAACTCGCTTCAATCGCAGATAAAGAAGGCCATGTCCAGCGGAATCCAGGGGCAGTTGTCTTATACCCTTGGCAAATGCCGCGATCTCAGCTCGGCCCCTGTTACTGGCGATACCTACCTTAACTCGATCGCAGTTCCCATTCTTTCGAACAAGAAGACCAGGGTTGGGGCCTGCGACTTCGACATACGCCAGGTTGCCACAGGCAATCTCATCTGGGAGATTCCTGCGCCAAACTTCTCTTACAGCGTTCTGAACTTTGCACTCCATGGATGGGAGATGGGGGGCATCTTGACTGCGGAAACTGGTGCTCCCTTCACCGTAACCGTCGGAGGCGGCAACGATCCACTTGGCACAGGCTTCAATGGTGACTACTCCATGAACTTTGCTGACGTTCTTCCGGGCTGTAATCCAATCCATGGTGGCTTGAATTACCTCAACACAAACTGTTTCACCCCGCCAACCGCTCCATCGTCGCTTGCTACCGCAACAGCAGCCAATCCACTAGGATGCGCGCCGAACTCCTATCCCAAAAGCCCTGTGCAGGCACCTTCGGGACGGCAGTTCTGCTCCAACATCGTCGGCAACTCCGGACGCAATGCATTTTATGGACCCCATCTCACAAACCTCGATTATTCGCTCTTCAAGAATACGAAGGTTCCGCAAATATCAGAGGCCTTCAGCGTCCAGTTTCGAGCGGAGTTCTTCAACATTCTCAACCACACCAACTTTCTATCTCCAGGCTTTCTGAATACGTTCGGACAGAACAACTCCGTCTATGACTTCGACGGCAGCACACTACCAACTGCACTCAATCAGACATCCACCACCTCCCGTCAGATCCAGTTTGGGCTAAAGCTTCTGTTCTAGTTGTCCCTCGCAACGGAGATGCCGGGCTTAAACTCCCTTATTTTTCGTTCTTCCGTCATCGGGAGATAAGCCTCCCTCGTTGCTTCTCCACGCTGCACTTCACAAATTGGAGCGTCCATGCATCTTGAAGAGAACTTGCTTCCGTTGAAGCTTGAGCAGAATGTTCCCGGCTGGCAGTTTGCTGTTACTTCCGGCATCCTCGGCTGGGTACTGGACGCATTCGATTTTTTCGTCGTCGTCTTTTTGTTCGATACCCTTGCCGACCATTTCCACGTTCAGAAAAAAGCAATCGTCTGGACAATCTCCATTACCCTCGCGATGCGCCCGGTCGGGGCATTAATCTTCGGCGCATTGGCCGACAGGTTTGGACGCAAAAAACCGCTGATGCTTTGCGTTGTCTATTTTTCCGTAGTCACCATCCTAAGTGGCTTCTCCCCTAACTACACCTTCTTTGTCGTCATGCGTGCGCTGTATGGAATCGGCATGGGCGGCTATTGGGGGATCGGCGCATCCTTCGCTATGGAGAACGCGCCACGCAGCCGGCGTGGTCTGCTGTCGGGCATGATGCAGGGCGGTTACCCGTTTGGCTATCTCCTGGCCGCTGTCGGCATGTTAACCATCATGCCTCGCTTCGGTTGGCACGCCATGTTTCTCGTTGGATCTCTGTTAGCGGCGGTGATTGTCGTTATGACCTCGCTCTCGCCCGAGTCAGAGGCATGGAAGCTTCACCGAATGGGATCGGTCGCAACGATCTTCAAAACACTCTTTCAACATATGGGCAGCTTCTCCTACCTGTTGCTAGTGATGGTCGTGATGTCCTGCCTCTCGCATGGCACGCAGGACCTTTATCCTGATTTCCTCAAGACCCTCCCCAGCATTCAACACGCACTGGTCCTGGGGATGAAGCCACTTTATGGCATCCCAATCATCTACAACATTGGAGCGATCACAGGCGCCGTCTTCTTTGGAAATATCTCCGAGAAGATAGGAAGGAGATACTCCATCATGGCGGCACTCGCACTGTCGCTGTTGTCAATCCCCGCATGGGCCTTTGGCAGCTCTATCGCCGTCCTTGTGGTGGGCTCGTATCTCATGCAGACGGGCGTTCAGGGGGCCTTCGGAGTCATCCCAGCGCATCTGAATGAGCTCTCGCCCGATTCCGTCCGCAGTCTCTTTCCGGGCTTCGTCTATCAACTGGGAGTGCTCGTGGCATCCCCTGCTGTTTCAATCGAATTCTTATTGCGCGACCACTTTGGCTATCCCTGGGCTCTTACACTGTTTGAAGTCATCGTCATCGTCTTACTTCTCATTATCTTTGCTGTAGGCCCTGAGCAGCGCGGTCGCAGCTTTCGCTCAAAAACGAGCTAAGACCTATATATGAGTGAGTGGCGTTTCTGGAAGGAAGACACAAAAATGCAGCAAGCCACGGCCACATAGCAACGCCAGACCAAGATGCTCCGTTTTGCCTCAATGCCACGGCTGCGGTAGCCTGTTTCTTGGAGCATGTAACGGAATGATTCTTCGTTCTATGGTTTTGACGTTTGCGGTAGGGCTGAGTTCCACCGCGTTTGGGCAACAGCCGGCAACCCCGCCAGCAGCCCAGGATCTACCCGATGCACCCAGCACGACGACCAATGCGAAGCCTCCCGCCGTACCTACCGGGCCGACCGTGGTGATCGATACGACCATGGGACGCCTGACCTGCAAGCTGTTCGACAAGGAAGCACCCGTGGCCTCGGCCAACTTCATCGGATTGGCCGAAGGGTCCAAGGAATGGACCGATCCTGAGACGCTCAAGAAGATAAAGAACAAGCCCTTCTACAGCGGCGTGACCTTCCACCGCGTCATTCCCGGATTCATGATCCAGGGCGGCGACCGTCTAGGGACTGGCATCGGTGATGCCGGATACTTCTTCCAGGATGAGATCGATCCCGCACTGCAGTTCGACGTGCCGGGCAGGCTCGCGATGGCCAACGCCGGTCAAGGACCCACAGGTGGCGGCACCAACGGATCGCAGTTCTTCATCACCGAGGTCCCAGTGCCCGAGTTGAACGGCAAGCACACGATCTTCGGGCAGTGCGACGCGCATAGCGTGTTGCTGGTAGCGTCCATTGCACGGGTCGACCGCGACTCGAACGACAAGCCGACGACGCCCGTCGTCATCAATAAAGTGACCATCGTGCGGGAAGGCCAGCCCGTTCCACCCGAGCCAGTCTCAGCTCCCGTGCCTGCCGCTACGGCACCCTCGACTCCGAAATAAGTCTTTCCACCTCCCTGCCCTCGACGGCGGGGTGCAATCTACTCGTTCAATCAACCCTGTTCAGGAGAACAAATCGAAATGCCAACCAAGCCAGGTACCTATGCCACATTCAAGACATCCGAAGGAACTGTAGTCTGCGAGCTGTTTGAGAAAGACGCGCCGGAGACCGTAGCGAACTTCATCGGCCTCGCCGAGGGCACCAAGGAGTGGAACAGCCGCAGCAAGAAGGGCGACAAGCTCTACGACGGAACCGTCTTCCATCGCGTGATCCCGCAGTTCATGATCCAGGGCGGCGACCCGGAAGGCACAGGTATGGGCGGACCGGGCTATAAGTTCGCCGATGAGACCAAGGGCTCGAAGCACGGCTTCCAGGAGACGGGCAAACTCGCCATGGCAAACTCCGGACCGAACACCAACGGCTCGCAGTTCTTCATCACCGTCGCCGACACCAGCTGGCTGACGGGTAAGCACACCATCTTCGGCGAGGTCGTCGAAGGCTACGAGATCGTCGAGAAGATCTCGAAGGTAAGCAAGGATGGGATGGACCGCCCAAAGACCGCAGTAGTCCTGGAATCGGTGACAATCGAGCGGGTTGCGTAATCCCGCATTCGTATAAAGCAAAAGGCCCGCTCAATTGAGCGGGCCTTCCTGTCAAATAGGTAGTATTTAGGCGACACCAATGACAGTGCAAAGCTCTTTGACGGAGTCAGCGCTCTTCTGCAGAGCAGCCTGCTCATCCGAGGTGAGCTTGATCTCAATGATCTGCTCGAGCCCCTTCGCGCCGAGCTTGCACGGCACTCCAACAAAAAGACCGCTGATGCCGTACTCCCCCTGAAGATAAGCAGCGCAAGGAAGAATCTTCTTCTTATCCTTGAGGATTGCCTCAACCATTTCGACCGCAGCGGAAGAAGGAGCGTAGTAAGCGCTGCCAGTCTTAAGGTATTTCACGATCTCGGCGCCACCATCGCGCGTGCGCTGGACAAGAGACTCGAGGCGCTCCGCAGGAATGAGCTCGGTGATAGGAATGCCCGCAACAGTCGAGTAGCGCGACAGCGGCACCATCGTATCGCCATGTCCACCGAGGACGAAGGCAGTGACGTTCTCGACCGAGACGTTCAGCTCCTGCGCGATGAAGGTGCGGAAGCGGGCAGAGTCGAGCACACCGGCCATGCCAATCACACGCTCACGTGGGAAACCGGAGTGCTTGAAAGCCGCTTGGGCCATCGCGTCGAGAGGGTTCGAGACCACGATAATGATGGTCTCGGGTGAAGCAGCCACAACCTTGGCGACCACGTCGGACATAATCTTCGCGTTGGTGTTCAGCAGGTCGTCACGGCTCATACCCGGCTTGCGCGCGATACCCGCCGTGATGACAACAATGTCTGAGTTGGCTGTATCAGCGTAGTCGTTGGTGCCAAGAATGTTGCAGTCACGCTTCTCGATCGGCATAGCCTCGAGCAGGTCGAGCGCCTTGCCCTGCGGAACGCCTTCCACCACGTCGAGCAATACGACATCCGCAAGCTCTTTGGCGGCGATCCAGTGTGCCGCAGTTGCCCCTACATTGCCCGATCCAACGATTGTGACCTTTTTACGCATCTCGCTTCCATCTCCCTTGACGTACTTCAATCAACGTCACCATGATACGTGGGCAGACAGAGCGCATTCCAGCGATAAACGAATTCTCCGTTCGGTTATCGACCTGAGTGCAGCAGAAACATCGAGCTATCGCGTATCGACATATAGGCTGCCTGTAAGTATGTGATTTGTATAAAATCTGTCATCCTGAGCGGAGCTTCTCGCGGCCTCATCGCGAGAAGCGCAGTCGAAGGACCTGCGGTTTGCTCGTAGTGCCCAATCTCTCCGAGCCTATTTCACAAGGTAGTAGTCGACAGTAGCCACAACGCGGACCTTCTTCATAATGCTGGCATCAGCCTGATCCCCGCCACCACCGCCATCCTCATCAGGAGCAGAGGCAGTACCCGCACCAGCCGCAGAGATCGAGAAAACACCCTGATTAGCAGAACGGATCGAGCCTACCTGACTACCTGAGTCAGCCGCGAAGCGGTCAGCAGAGGCACGAGCATTGCGCGTGGCCTCTGTAATCATGTCAGGTTTCAGCGCATTGAGCCCCGTGAACTTGTAGGTGATGCCGGACTGGCTGTTGCCGGGTCCACTGCCCGCGAGCACGATGCCCGCCTGGACGAGGGTCGCTGTCTTTTCACCCGCCTTCGCAAGCTTATCGACGTCCTGTGTATGAACGGTGACAGTCTGCTGGACAATATAGCGATTAGGCGCTCGCTCGGCACTGTACTCGTTAGCCTGTGTGTCAGTGACCTGGATCTGTCCGACGGTAAGGTCGTCTGCGGTGAAGCCCTGCTCATGGAAGAAAGCAATGATGCGCGCCTTGTCCGCCTCGCTCTTGGCAAAGACCTGAGAAAGATCGTTCCCCGCCTCTTTAAAGCTCACCGGCCAAATGGCCGTGTCTGATTTGACCGTCCGCTCTACGAGCCCCTTGACCGTGACATAGCGATCGGCCAGTTTTATGGCCTTGATCTGCCCGCCGAGAAGCCAGCCTCCCAGAACGAGGCCGAGAAACAGGCAGACACCAAGAATGCCGGACGCTTGAACAGTAGTGTTGCGAAACTCCGGTCTCTCCATCGTCGTGTTCCTCAAAGGTCAACAGCTTACCGCTTCCCCGCCCTTTCCGCATTAACAAAACAGGCCGGCAATATGCCGGCCTGTTCGCTGCGTTCGATGGAACCAATCTCTAGAAATCATTCCAGAGGAGCTGGTTGTAGACATCATGATGGAACTGGATCTCGGGTGCCTTAACAATCGATCCGAGCAGACGGGCGCAGCGGTCGGCTGACGCCTGTTTGAGATCCGCATAGCGAGCCTTCACGTCCTCGCCGAGCAAGGTCGTCGTCCACTCCGCACCACGAAAGTTTTCAAGGGCGGTGTAGACGTTGTCCGGCAGGTAACGCTCGGCCTGACGGAGGTTCTTGATGCGCGAGGTATCACCATGCAGGCCGCTCTTGAAGACAGAGTAGAGAACCAGGTATGGGTTGGCATCGGGGCCTACGGAGCGGACTTCGACGCGCGCCGACTTCTCGTTGCCGATGGGAATCCGGACCATCGAACCGCGATCGGTAGCCGAGGCCTTGATCTGGTTCGGGGCCTCGAAGTGAGGATCGAGACGGCGATACGCATTGACGCTGGCGTTCAGCAGCAGGCAGATATCGTTGCCATGCGTCAAAATGCGGTCGACGAACTGCCATGCGAACTTCGAGACCTTCTCCTCGCCCTTGGGGTCCCAAAACAGGTTCTTGCCGCCCTTGGTGATCGAAACGTTCGTGTGCATGCCACTGCCGTTGACGCCGGTAACCGGCTTGGGCAGGAAGCTGGCAGTCATACCCATCTGCGTCGCGACCTGGCGACAGATTAGCTTATAGAGCTGAATCTGGTCCGCAGCCGTAACGACATCGCCATAGGTGTAGTTGATCTCGAACTGCGAAGGCGCAACCTCGGGATGGTCCTTCTCGTTCTCGAAGCCCATAGCGCGCTGTACTTCGGCGGCCGTGTCGATAAACTCACGAAGCGGGTCGCCCGGCAGCGAGTGGTAGTAGCCACCCTTGTTGACGTATTCGAAGGTACCGGTCTCATGAAAGCTGCGCTCGGCGTCGATGCCGTCGAAGAGGAAGCCCTCGATCTCGTTGGCCGCGTTGAGCGTGTAGCCGTTCTTGTCGAAGCTCTCCTGAGCAAACTGCTTGAGAACGCCACGGATATCAGCCGAGTAGGTCCCGCCATTCTTGTCCACGACCTCGCCAAAGACGAGGACCTTGCCCGCGCCGAAGATGTCGGCGGGCACCCAGTAGAAGGCGCTCCAGTCGATGCCAAGGCGGAGATCGCTCTCACGCTGCGCCGTAAAGCCGCGGATCGACGAGCCATCAAAGGTCAGGTTATCCCAGCCCTTCACGAAAAACTTCTTGTCATAGTCGAGCATGTGCAGACGGCCTTCAAGGTCCGAGAACACAACGGTGACGGCCTTGATGCGCGGCTCGTCGGTGAGGTACTTCAACCGCTCTTCCTGAATGACATCGGCTGGAACACGCTTCTTGCGCTGTTCCTTCGCCATGAGGTTCAGGTCTTCCAGCTCAGCGTAAGGGAGTTCCAGAAAATTGCGAAATTCGTTCAACATGACATCCTCTCTGCATTTGAAGTACACCGCCGCCACAACCTGCACGGAAAGAGTTGTGGAACTATTTGTGAGAACCGGGGGCGAAAAAAGAACAACCGGATGCCTCAAAACTATCAGATATTGCAATAAAAATCTGAAAGATTCATCGGATCATCACGGCTTCTTTATATCTTTTTGGTCGAGGCGTTCCGCGCGCGGACGTATTCGTCGCGACAGGAAACACAGTGCAGGCGGCTGCGGCTGTAAAATCAACCATGGGCCTGCCGGCCAAGGGTGGTTCGGCAAACGGGGCATGGGCGCTGGTCATCACCGGCGTCCTTTTCTTTGCAATTTGGGTATCAGGGAGAGTTTGGATGGCGAAGTTGACGACAAACAAGCGGATCGGGTTGATCCAGATGTCCTGCGCAGCCGATACGGCAGCAAATCTGGACAAGGCAGCAGACAAGGTCCGCGAAGCAGCCCGCGCCGGGGCGAACGTGGTGTGCCTGCCGGAGCTCTTCCGCGCCCAGTACTTCTGCCAGCGCGAGGAGCACGCCCTCTTCGATACCGCCGAGTCTATTCCCGGCCCCAGCACCGAGCGGCTCAGCGCCATCGCCCGCGAGGAAAAAGTCGTCGTCATCGCCAGCCTCTTCGAGCGCCGCGCCCCCGGCCTCTACCACAACACCGCCGCCGTCCTCGAGGCTGACGGCTCTCTCGCCGGGATATATCGCAAGATGCACATCCCCGACGACCCCCTCTACTATGAGAAGTTCTACTTCACCCCCGGCGACCTCGGCTTCAAGGCCTTTTCAACCAGCCAGGGATCGGTCGGCACCTTAGTCTGCTGGGACCAGTGGTACCCCGAGGCCGCCCGCGAAACCGCCCTCCGTGGAGCGACCACCCTCTTCTACCCCACCGCCATTGGCTGGCACCCCAGCGAAAAGGCCGAGTTCGGCGAAGCCCAGTACTCCGCCTGGCAGACCATCCAGCGCGCCCATGCCATCGCCAACGGAGTCTTCGTCGGGGCCGTCAACCGCGTAGGCTTCGAGCACGGCGACGTCACCCACAACGGCGTCGAGATGAAGGGTCCCGAAGGCGCAGGCCTCGAGTTCTGGGGCGGCAGCTTCATCGCCGACCCCTTCGGCCGCGTCATCGCCCAGGCCAGCCACGATAAGGAAGAGATCCTCATCGGCGAAATCGACCTCAAGCTCCTCGAAGACACCCGCCGCAACTGGCCCTTCCTCCGCGACCGCCGTATCGACGCCTACGGCGGCATCACAAGCCGCTTCCTCGATTAGCCACAAAATTCCGTCATCTCGACCGAAGCGGTTCACAGCTTCATCGTGAACCGCGCAGTGGAGAGACCCCCCGCATTTCGTTTTTGCCGTTGTTATTAGATTCGCCAAAGTTTTAGCCTTAGCATCCGGCCCAGCCAGGCGCCCCACCCATCGCACTTTGCGATGGGTGGGAATTCAAACCGCCCATCCGCTCATTCCCGCTCTCCTCACCACCCCAAAAACTGTCATCCTGAGCGAAGTGATTCACAGCCTCACCGTGAATCACGCAGTCGAAGGACCTGCGGTTGCCTTGGCTGTTGTTTTTACCCTTCTTCTAGCGAACGAAAATCTGGACGAAGTTATCAAACTTCGTCTGGACGAGTCTCAAACTCCCTGCAACAAAACCTCAGTACACTGGAGTGGATATGTCGCAAACGGCCCGCCAATCTCACTACCGCATGCCCGCCGAATGGGCCCCCCACGCTGCCACCTGGATCGCCTGGCCCCACAACGCCGAGGACTGGCCCGGCAAGTTCCAGCCCATCCCCTGGGTCTACGCCGAGATCGTCCGCCATCTCTCCTGCTGCGAAGACGTCCATATCCTCGTCAACGACCTCACCGCCGAGCGCCGCACCACTGGAATCCTCAAGCGCGCCGGGGCCAACCTCGCACGCCTGCACTTCCACCACTGGCAGACCGACCGCGTCTGGCTCCGCGACTCCGGCCCCATCTTCGTCAAGAACGCGCAGGGGGACTCCGCCATCACCAACTGGAAGTTCAACGCCTGGGCCAAGTACGACAACTGGCGTCGCGACGACCTGATCCCCCACCATGTCGCCACGCACTACGACATGCCAGAGTTCAAACCCGAGATCGCAGGCAAGCGCCTCGTCCTCGAGGGCGGTAGCATCGACACCAACGGCGCGGGCGTCCTCCTCACCACTGAGGAGTGCCTCCTCAGCGAGATCCAGCAGCGCAACCCCGGCGTCTCCCGCGAGCAGCTCGAAGCCGCCTTCGCCGAGCACCTCGGCATCGAGCAGGTCCTCTGGCTGCACCGCGGCTGCGCGGGCGACGACACCCACGGCCACATCGACGACATCACCCGCTTCGTAGGCGAAAACACCATCCTCACAACCGTCGAGCCCAACACCGCCGACGAGAACCACCTCCCGCTCGCCGAGAATCTTGACCGCCTCCGAACCGCTCGCAACCTCTCCGGCGAGCCCTTCGAGATCCTCGCACTCCCCATGCCCTCCCCGGTCGTCTTCGAAGGCCAGCGCCTCCCAGCAAGCTACGCGAACTTCTACATCGCCAACGACCTCGTCCTCGTCCCCACCTTCAACGACAAGAACGATCGCCGCGCCCTCAACATCATCGCCGACTGCTTCCCCACCCGCGACATCGTCGGCATCCACGCCGTCGACCTCGTCTGGGGCCTCGGCACCCTCCACTGCATGACCCAGCAGGAGCCAGCATGAGCGTCTGGCCCCCACCACCCGACCTCGAATCCATCCGCGAGCTAGTTCGCGAAGCCGACCCGGAAGGCCACATCGCCGAGGGCTCACCCGCCGACGAGTACGAGCCCGAAGAGGAAGCCATCTTCGCCTCTATCGCTCATCTCTCCACCAGCGAAATCACCTTGCCTAGCCTCACTCCCATCATCGAGGAGGTCTGGCGCAACAGCTTCGCCCACGACGACGAAGCCCTCGCACGCAGCCGCCCATCCCTCGAAGCCCTCGCCAAGCAGATCGCCCGCTTCTTCGGCCCCGAGGCCCAACCTCAGACCCGCGGGCAAAACTAATCCATGCTCGACGACCTCGACCACCTCCGCGCCGCAATCGCCGAAGCCCAGGCCGCCGAAGCATCCGGCGAAGTCCCGGTAGGCGCAGTCATCGTTCACGAGGGCAAAATCATCGCCCACGGCCAAAACCGCGTCCTCCGCGACAACGACCCCACCGCCCACGCCGAGATCGTCGCCCTCCGCGCCGCTGGCCTGCACCTCGCCAACTACCGACTCAACGACTGCGACCTCTACGTCACCCTCGAACCCTGCGCCATGTGCGCCGGAGCCATCCTCCACGCCCGCATCGCCCGCCTCATCTACGCCGCACCCGACCCCAAAGCCGGAGCCTGCGGTTCCGTCCTCTCCGTCATGAACCACCCCCAGCTCAACCACAAGGTCGAAGTCGTCCCTGGCCTCCTCGCCGAAGAATGCGGAGCCATGCTGACAAACTTCTTCCGCTCACGCCGAGGCCGCACCGCATCTATCTAGTGTGGTGAATCTAAAGTTCGCTCCATAAATGAAATACGCTCCACAAATCTGTCGTCCTGAGCGGAGCGCAGCGCAGTCGAAGGACCTGCGGTTTGTTTGAGTTAGCACACTAGAAAGCGGAGGAACCATGCCAGGTCGTCTCACAGGAAAAGTCGCCATCGTCACCGGTTCATCGTCAGGCATCGGACAATCCATCGCCATCCGCTTCGCCACCGAAGGCGCAAACGTCGTCGTCGACTACCGCAACCATCCCGAAGGCGCAGACGACACAAAATCAAAGATCGAAGCCGCAGGCAGCAAAGCCATCACCGTCCAGGCCGACGTCTCGAAACTAGCCGACACCCAGAACCTCATCGACCAGGCCTATCAGCAACTCGGTCGCTGCGACATCCTCGTCAACAACGCCGGAGTCGAAAAGAACGCCGCCTTCTGGGACGTGACCGAAGCCGACTACGACGCTGTGCTCGGCGTAAACCTCAAGGGTCCATTCTTCCTCACGCAAGCCTTCGTCCGCCGACTACGCGATGCAAAACAGCCCGGCCGAATCATCAACATCAGCTCCGTCCACGAAGATATGGTCTTCCCTAACTTCTCCACCTACTGCGCCTCCAAGGGTGGCATCCGCATGCTCATGCGTGACCTCGCCGTCGAGCTCGGTCCGCTCGGCATCACCGTCAACAACATCGCCCCCGGAGCCATCAACACTCCCATCAACAAGTCGCTGCTCGAAGACAAGCCAAAACTGAACGCGCTCCTCGCTAACATCCCCCTCGGCCGTCTCGGCACCCCCGAGGACGTGGCCTCCCTCGCCGCATTTCTCGCCTCCGACGAAGCCGCCTACATCACCGGCTCCACCTACGTCGTCGACGGCGGCCTTATGCGCAATTATCACGAGCAATAACAGCAATCAGCTAAAATAAAAGCTCTATGGAACTTCTCCTCTACTCCGCCGCCTGGTGCCGCGACTGCCGTGAAGCCAAGCGCTTCCTCGCAAAGCACAACATCCCCTTCCAAGAGATCGACATCGAAAAAACACCCGGCGCCTCAGACGAAGTCATCGCCAACGTTGGCAAACGCGCCATCCCGCAGTTCGTCATCGACGGCAAATGGGTCCAGCCCTATCGCCCCGGCCACGGCTTCCTCCACGACGAGATGGCCGAGCTGCTAGGCGTTACCGAAGCAGGCTGAACCATTCCGATCGCTCTCTTCCGTTAGACTAAAGATCTACGTGAGGAGAACGCATTGATCGCTCGTTACACCCGTCCCGAGATGGGCCGCATCTGGTCCGATGAGAACAAATATCGCTGCTGGCTGACCGTCGAAGTCGCTGCCTCGCAGGCGCTTGCCCACTTCGGCCTCGTCCCCCAGGCTGCCGCCGACGCCATCCGCGACAAGGGCAACTTCACCGTCGCCCGCATCGACGAGATCGAAGCCGAAGTCCGCCACGACGTCATCGCCTTCACCACCACCGTCGCCGAGCACATCAACTCCGCCGACGACTCCCGCTGGCTCCACTACGGCCTCACCTCCACCGACGTCGTCGACACCGCACAGTCTCTCCAGCTCAAGGAAGCCTCCGCGATCATCCGCACCGGCATAGTGCATCTCGCTGAAGTCTTGCGAGCGCGAGCACTCGAGTTCAAACACACACCCTCCATCGGACGCACCCACGGCATCCACGCCGAGCCCACCACCTTCGGCCTCAAACTGCTCCTCTGGTACTCCGAGGTGCAACGCGACCTCAAGCGCTTCGACGCAGCCGCCGAAGACCTCCGCGTCGGCAAGCTCTCCGGAGCCGTCGGCACCTTCGGCCATCTCAAACCCGAGCACGAAGAGGCCATCTGCGCTGCCCTCGGCCTAAAGCCCGTTGAAGTAGCCACGCAGGTCGTCCAGCGCGACCGCCACGCAGCCTATGTCGCCACTCTCGCCGTTCTCGTCTCCACGCTCGACAAGATCGCCACCGAGATCCGCCACCTCCAGCGCACCGAGGTTCGCGAGGCCGAGGAGTTCTTCTCCGAGAAACAAAAGGGCTCCAGCGCCATGCCGCACAAGCGCAACCCCATCACCAGCGAACAGATCAGCGGTCTCGCCCGCGTCGTCCGCGCCAACGCCCAGACCGCCTTCGAGAACGTAGCTCTCTGGCACGAGCGCGACATCTCGCACTCCTCCGCCGAGCGCGTCATCCTGCCCGACTCCACCATCCTCGCCGACTACCTGCTCGCCAAAACGGCCACACTCATCGAGAAGCTGCTCGTCTACCCAGCCCGCATGTTGAAGAACCTCGAGTCCACCGGCGGCCTCATCTTCTCCGGCCAGCTTCTCCTCGACCTGGCCGAGTCCGGCATGTCCCGCGAAGACGCCTATCGCCTCGTCCAGGGCCACGCCATGAACTCCTGGAAGAACGACCTCGTCTTCCGTGACGAAATAGCCAAAGTCCCCGAGATCACCACCCGCCTCTCCCCAGAAAAACTAGCCCGCGCCTTCGACTACAACCGCCAGCTAGCCAACGTAGACGCCATCTTCACCCGCGTTTTAGGCCAGGTGACAGGTCCGCTTGTAGAATAAGCGACTCAGAGGGAGCAAATTATGTTCGACAGTGGAGACGTTGTTGAGGAAATTGCAACAGGCCGAAAGGGAGTAATGGGACTCAGCACAGTTGGGCCTAAATTTGAAGTCCGCTTTTTTGATGGGAAACAACCCCTCGTAAAGGGCTACGACGACTCTGGCAAATTACGCCTTATCGAGCGTCCGGGTGAAACAGGAACGCCAAGACTCATCCCGAAGAATAGTGTTGTATAGACAGCAAAAGCGAGCGGGACGATGACTAAAGCATATCGTGTTGGAGCGGCACTGGGAACTCTCCTACTGCTTTCCGGGAACAGTTCGCTTGCACAGGTGCAAACATACTGCACAAACATCACAGGTAATATTGCCTGCACAAGCTACGATCACGGAGCATCGTCACAGTCGTACTGCACCAGCATTGCAGGTAGCATAAGTTGCACTACTTACGGAGACAATACAGATCGAGTGCAAGTTCAAAGGAACTACGAAGCCGGACAGGTCATAGGCACTGCTCTCGGCAACGTGATAGTAGCGGCCATCCAAGAGTACAAGGCAAACAAGCGTATCCGACAGACAAAGGAATACGAATGGAACCAGTTTGTGCAGGATACCATCGCAAAGGCCGAATTAGCCTGTGAGGCAGACCCTAAGCACGACACTCCAGTGGCCGTTTGCAGAACTGGCGTTTTGGCGCTTAACCAGTTCATCCATAATCATCAAAAGGACTTTGTGCCAGACGGCACAAATGTCAAAATGCTGGCGGACGCCCTACGGGCAACGGCTCCTGCTGACGATTCGTTGTGGACGGAACAAACATTTGAGACAGCATTTCAGTCCATCGATAAGAAGAGATTGGACAAAAAAATCTACCTGGGTTCAGGTCACGATAAGAATAGAGAAGTCTGGTAGAGGGGTGTCCCACGTCTCGCCTCTGAGACCACCGCATCGGTCAAAGCCAAAGACTCCTTCGCCGGGTGCCCCACGTCTCGCTTTTGAAACGTGGGTTCTGAGCCCTACAACTGAGCGATCACATCCTCAACGCTCAAACCATCCAGCCATTGATGCCGGTCCCGCGTGTAGTCCCCAGCCCCGGCCCGAGAGACGCGAACGAAACGCGCAAGGCCATAGACGCCCATCTCGCGGTGCAGTATCTCCAGAACATGCCGCTTGAACTCTTCGTCGGTCATCTTATCGATCATCTCTACTGTTTCGACTGGAGCCATATCCGCACCTCCGCAATGCCCCCAACTCAACTATCCTACGGGAACATCCCTATGGCTCCCACCCACAGCCAACCCATTGGCCCCGCTAGTCTCATCCAAATCGTAGACACCGCCGTCACCGACGCCTACCAACGCGGCGGCCATCACCTCGTCTGCAAACCCGGATGCTCCCAATGCTGCATCGGCGTCTTCCCCATTCGCCACCAGGACGCCGACCGCCTCCGCGAAGGCCTCGAAGCTCTCACTCAACAAGACCCAGCCAAAGCCACCCGCATCCGCACACGAGTAGCCGACTCCCTCACCCGCCTCGACCCCTGGTTCCCCGGCGACCTCGCCACCGGCATCCTCAGCGAAGACTACGAAGCCGCCATCCTCTTCGAAGAGTTCGCCAACGACGAACCCTGCCCCGTCCTCGACCTCGATCACGGCACCTGCGACCTCTACGAGCACCGCCCCATCCTCTGCCGGACTTTTGGTCCACCGATGAGGACTGAGGAAGGCAACCTCGCCACCTGCGAGCTCTGCTACATTACCGCCACCACCGAAGAGATCGCCGCCTGCGAGCTCGACCCCACCATCCCCGCTCAGGAAGAAGCCAGCAACGCCGCTTACGACGCCGCCACCGGCCACCACGGCGAAACCCTCATCGCCTACGCCCTCCGCGATGCCTAATCCGCATTCCCTGTAACGCAAACAGCTCCTCCCGCGTCTCACAAACAGTCGCTATCCAGATCCGCAGCAGGAGAGACAGAGTGGGCTCTTTGACAACATACGCGGCGATCCTCGCCCTGACGCTGTCAGTCGCCATCCCAGCCAGCGCCGCCCCCATCTCATCGCACACATTCACCATCGGAGACGCAACCATCCAGGTCGACTTCGGCCCTGGCAAATTCGACCTCCCCACTCCAACGATCCTCTCCTGGGTAGAGACCTGCGCCAAATCCGTGACCATCTACTATGGCCGCTTCCCTGTCGCTCGCGCACGCATTCTCATCCTTCCGGTCGCGGGCGAACACGGCGTCCTGCAAGGCACCACCTGGGGCAACCTCCACGGCTTCCCAGGCTTTACCCGCATACGGCTCGGCGAGCACACCACCACCGCCGATCTCGCCGCCGACTGGACCTTGACCCACGAACTCATCCACACCGCGTTCCCCGATCTCCCCGACGACCAGCACTGGCTCGAAGAGGGCCTGGCAACCTACATCGAACCCATAGCACGCACGCAGAACGACCAACTCTCCGTCACGCAGGTCTGGGATGGCATGATGCAGGGCATGCCCAACGGAGAGCCGGAGCAAGGCGACCGCGGACTCGACCGCACCCATACCTGGGGCCGTACCTACTGGGGCGGAGCCATGTTCTGTCTGATGGCCGACATCGCCATCCATCGCCAGACCAACAATCGTCAGGGCCTGCAGGACGCCGTGCGCGCCATCGTCAACGCCGGCGGCGGTATCGACAAAGACTGGCCACTGCCCCGCACCCTTGCGATCGGCGACCACGCCACCGGCACCACCGTCCTCACCGACCTTTACCGCCAATGGAGCACCGCTCCCGCGCAGGTAGACCTCACCGACCTCTGGAACAAGCTCGGCGTCCACTCCGGCCCAAACGGAATCACCCTCGACTCCACCGCCCCCTGGGCAAAGATCCGCGAAGCCATCACCACGCCACGGCCCACTTCGACCTCTCGATAGCGTCATCGGCGATAATAGTCTGTGCCCGAGACCCGCAACATCACGCTAGCCGTCACCGGAGCCAGCGGCAGTATCTACGCCGCCGAGATGCTCCGCGCCCTCGAGGCCGACACCCGCGTCACCAAGATCAACTTCATCGTCTCCGAAAGTGCCCTCCGCGTCTTCGCCGAGGAGCTACAACTCAGCGGACGCAACGGCCTGGCCGAAAAACTCCTCGGTGCGCAGCCCACCAAGACCCAGCAGCACCCCGAGAGCGATATCGGCGCAAACGTCGCCAGCGGTAGCTATCCCTCCGACGGCATGATCATCCTTCCCTGCTCCATGGGAACCCTCGCAGGCATCGCCAACGGCCTAGCCGCCAACCTAATCCAGCGTGCCGCCGACGTCTCCCTCAAAGAGCGCCGACCGCTCATCCTCTGCGTCCGCGAGACCCCCCTGAACCGCATCCATCTCCGCAACATGCAGCTCGCGTCCGACGCAGGCGCAACCATCTTTCCTGTCATCCCCACCCTCTACAACCACCCGCAGAGCACCACCGAGATGGCCCGCGAGTTCGTCAACCGCGTCCTGGCCCACATCGGCCTACCCCAACCCGGCGCATATCAGTGGCAAGCCGACTCATGATTGTAAATAGAAAAATCTCTGTCATTCTGAGCGGAGCGAAGAATCCCCGCATTTCGCCCGGAGCACCACGATAGATCTAGGGCTGCGTAAGCCTCTTCTCAACCCCAGCCATAGGCGGCTGCGCCTTCAAAAACTCAACTGTTCCCTTGAGAAACGGCTCCGGACACTCCCCCGGCGCAAGATGTCCGCATCCCTCCACCACCTCGAAGACCGACTGAGCCACCGCCTCATGCAGCGACTGCCCAACCGAGACAGGGATAAGCTCGTCAGCCCCACCCCACATAATCAACATAGGGTGCTTCAGGTTACCCAGCCGAAAGTCCAGCAGATAGCGCCCGCTCGTCATCGAGTCGAGACTACGATTGACGATCCATCCATTCCTCTGCAGCTTACGCAGCGAGTCCCTCGCAACAAACCCCGGCAAAACCCGCGGCTTCGGTTCAAGTACATTCACCAGCCGCTGCACACCTGCGACGTCATCGGGAGTAAACAGCCCCGGAGGCAGCACCGCCGGAAAGTAGGTCCCCGCTGTGTCGTACACAGCCAGCCGATCAACCAGCGCTGGCTGATCGAGCGCCAGCTTCATCGCGATCCACCCCCCCATCGACCAGCCGATCACATGCGCCCGCTGAAGCCCCATCGCCTGCATAAACTGCACGACAACTGACTCCTCCGTCGCAATCGAGTAGTCCACATCCGGACGGGCAGACCGGCCATACCCCAGCAGGTCCGGTGCATATACATGGAAACCCTGCGCCACAAATCCCGGGATCAGCGGCGCCCAGTCCGCGCCCCGCGACCCTAGTCCATGGATCAGCAGCAGCGGCGTCTCCGCTACGCCTGCCGGTGGTTTGGCCTCGTAGTAGTGCAGGCGATTGCCGCCAACCTCGACGTACTTCCCTTCCACCCCGGCGCGCCACAACCGGAAGTAGACCTGCTGGTCCAGCACCCACAGCGGAGAGCGGTAGAAAAAGAGACCGGCAACGATCACAATCAGCAGGAGAAATCCGGTCACGCGCCAGACATACTTCATCGTCGAAAATGCCTCCGCCCGCGTTCGCTCAATGCAGGAGAGCCCACGCGCCTAAGCTGTCGATACTAAAGCATTTTTACAGAGAGTGAAATGTTCGGGTGCCCCATCCTTCGCGTTTTTGTGAAGGGTGGGAAACAATAATGCCGCCTATTTCAGCGGCTTGCCAAACTCCTCGCCGAAGACCGTATGGCTCATCTCAAAGCGGCCACCATCGAACTTGTCCGGCCCTTTGATATGCCCAATCGCCAGCAATCCCACCACCCAGTAGCTCAACGGGAGCCGCAACGCCTCATGGATCTTATCCTGCTCAAAACCTTCCATCGGTGCCGTATCGTAGCCCAGCACCTCGGCCATCAGCAGCATATGCGTAAAGGCCAGCATCACATGCTTGTTCAGCCACCCATGCATCTGCTCGCTGCTGAAGCTCGACATGTAGTTGGGAACGCTGCTTCGCGCCTGCTCCGCATAACTCTCCGGCATGCCGCCTTCGCGTCCCTGCTGCAACATCAGGTCGAGGTCCTTCCGCCATCCATCCGCATCGCCACACGCGACGATCACCGCAGAGGCCTCTTCGACCTTCCCCTGGTTGTAGCTGGCCGCACGCAGCTTCTTCTTCTGCTCCATCGACTGCACGACGATAAACCGCCACGGCTGCAGGTTGTACCCACTGGGAGCGTGAAGACCAGCCTCAATAATCTTCTTCAGGTCCTCCGAGGGGATGGGAGCCCCGTCAAAACTCGGTGTCGCTCTGCGGTTGCGAATGACCGCACTCAAACTCTTTTCCTGCTGTGCCATCGTCTCTCCTGCGCCTCTACTCAACTCATCCTGAAGACCTGCCTGAAGCATCGTCTCAGCCAGCAAAATGTCCGGGTGCCCCATCCTTCGCGCTGTTGCGAAGGGTGGGAAGCAACAATGTCACATGACATACACAATGAAAATGCTCGAAACACTTCTTTCCATCCTGTAGGAATGAGATACAAGATAGCACTCCCTCATCAAACCCACTTCAAGGGATATCCTTAATTGCCTGCTCCGTCGCAAACGCATTCGACCCCGCAACATCGGCAAACACCCAGATGCCATGGAAGGACTTGCGCAGCTCAGGATGAGCCGCCAGCAGCGCACTCATAGCGGCGATGTTGCGCTTCCGGGCAACAGCCTGATCGCCAACCTGATCGACCTTCAGATGGACCGCGATATCGATCGCAGGATTATTCAGCGAGTCATCGACACCCAGGCTGGTAAAGTGATATTCCGCTCCGTCGGCTCCCTTCACCACCAGCGGCGCATCGACAGTCACACCCTCCGACAGCGCTGGCGGAGCGACAGACGTTACTTCCGTGCGTAGCTTCTCAAGATGCGTACTCTGGACAAACCCCGCCGGCTGCAACAGCGCCTCCGCCTGCTGGTAGTAGAGCCACGCGCTCCACGGCTCCTTGCGAGTCCCCATCTGCCGCGCCTGCGTCCAGTACCACAGCCCATCATGGCCCGCCGCCGTCGCCGGCTTCGGGTAAAGTCCAGCCATCAGCCACTTTCCCTGCTCCTGACGAAGCAGGAAAGACAGCCGCCACGGAGCCGCGCCACTCTGGACCTGCACAATCGCAAACGCATACTTGCCAGGAGGCAGCGCCGGAATCAGAAAATCCGCCTCCGCTGTAGAACGATTGAGCGTACAGAAGAACTGAGCATCAGTAGCGGTACCATCGGCAGCACGCTTCAGCGTAGACGCATCGAGCAGGTACACCTGATCCACCGCAAGCGTCCCACCCTTCAGCTTGGGAGATATGTTCCCAAGAACATCCGAGACTCCGGCAAAGTCTTTCGCAATCTCGGCAACCGATACCGCCCGCAGGCCAGCAACATCCCTCGCCTGCACCTTGCTAGCAAGGCCAGTCGCGGCAAACGCCAGCGCATCTCGATCAGCCGCAGCCATCTGCGACTGCGTCGTGCACAGCTCGGACAATGCCTGACGAGGGATCAGAAGCATCCCCACAGCCATCACCGCAACCGCCGTAAATTTGATCCTATGCATCGCCAGTCGGCCAGCCCTCGCAAGCTCCAACCGGAGCCCGTGTAAGTCATTGTCAGTCTAGAGCAAATTCTAAAATCAAGGAGAGTTCCCGTGTTTCGTCCCTGCTGCCCATCCTATTTTTTTCTTTGCCATCCCGCCCCCTGAGCGAAGGTCGAAGGTGGGATCTGTTGTTTACCAGTGCCAGAGAAACGCCAGCAACTCCCTCCCATTCGCGATAAACTCCTCTCAGGAACCAAACGGGTTGATACCTTACCCCTTTGATCTGCGTCCTATCTAAAAGAGATGCCCCACCCTTCGCCAATTCGATTCGCTGTGGCCCTCTCATTCTGCATGGCACTCTCCGCGCCATGCATCCTGGCGGCGCAAACTCCTACCCCCGCGTCGAGCAAGCCCTCCACCGGACTCTCAGCCGGGCTTCCCGCGAATCCACCAACCCAGGCTCAACCTGACACATCTACCCCCGCGGTCCCCCCACCCCCGGCACAGCGCCCCCCGCACCGAGCCGAAGTGGCATACACGCAGGGTCAGATCTCCGTCATTGCGGACAACTCCAGCTTGAACCAGATTCTGCGTGAGATCAGCCGCGAGACGGGAATGAAGATCACCGGTGGGGTCACCGACGAGCGGGTCTACGGCAAATATGGGCCATCTCCCGCTGCGGATGTTCTGGCGACCCTACTCGAAGGCACCGGAAGCAACATGTTGTTGCTCCACAACGACAGCACCACACCAGGAGAGCTCGTTCTGACTCCGCGCCAGGGCGGCCCGACACCACCGAATCCAAACGCCCCCGGCTTCGATGACGATAGCCCTGTGGACGACGCCGCGTCTCCCCCTCCAGCCTCGCAGCCAGCCGAGCAAGCTCCTCGCAACAGAAATCAACCCCCTCCCGGCGCCAACGGAGCTCCCCCAGCCTCGACCGACCAGAGCACGCCCGCTTCAACCGACACGAGTGATCCAAACGGTGTCAAGACCCCGCAGCAGATCTACGAGCAACTACAGAAGCTGCGCCAGCAACAGCAGACGCCTCCCAGTAACTGAAGTTCGCAATGTAGAAAAATCCGGAATTATAGAAAATTTGTCATCCTGAGCGAAGTCTCTCGCAGTTTCATCGCGAGAGGCGAAGTCGAAGGACCTGCGGTTCGTTTGGGTCGGCAAACTGTTGGACATCGCAACTATCTTGCGAACTTCAGCCGCAGGCTACTAGCCCTCGACCGTCCGCACAGCCACCACCTGGCTCGCCGAGCGCACAGCGACCTGCCGGGCATGAATGCGGAACAACGCAAACATCGCATAACAAACGCCATACGCGACCAACACACCAGCAGCCAACGACGCGAGAACCGCACACACCAGAACAATCGAAGTCACACCACACCTGCCTTGCTTCTTATAAATAAATCGTCTGCCAACCTCATAGACGCTCCCATTGTTACAAAAGACCGTCCAGAGTGCGATAGAACACCATAAAAACTGTATTGACCCTTTGGATACATCTTTCCCATCTTGAAGTTGCACAGCGCAAAGCAGGAAGCCATTACCCATGGTGCGCTCACACGAGGGATGCCGTATTCTAAAGACTTGGCTGAACCTCAGCTGAAACCAACCATGGGCATCACTCACATTACCGTCCGCGGCGCACGGCAGCACAACCTGCGCAACGTCAACGTCAGCATTCCGCGCAACACACTTACCGTCGTCACCGGTCTCTCTGGCTCCGGCAAGTCCTCGCTCGCCTTCGACACCATCTACGCTGAGGGCCAGCGCCGCTACGTCGAAACCCTCTCCGCCTACGCCCGCCAGTTCCTCGACCAGATGGAGCGTCCCGACGTCGACGCCATCGACGGCCTCTCCCCCGCCATCTCCATCGAGCAGAAGACCACCAGCCGCAGCCCCCGTTCCACCGTCGGCACCATCACCGAAATCTATGATTATCTGAGGCTTCTGTACGCAAGTGTTGGCCAGCCCCACTGCCCCAACTGCGGACGTACCATCTCCCGCCAGTCCGCCGAGCAGATCGTCGAACGCATCGTCTCCCTCGCCCCCGGCGAACGCATCACCGTCTACGCTCCCATCGTGCGAGGCCGCAAAGGTGAGTTCCGCGAAGAGCTCGAAGCCCTCGACCAGCAAGGTTTCCGCGCCCGCATCGACGGCGAAATGACCGAGCTCACCGACGGCATGCGCCTCGAGAAGCGCAAGAACCACACCGTCGAAGCCGTCGTCGACCGCATCATCCTCAAACCCGCACCCGGGACCAATGGCGACAAGCCCACCTACGACACCCGCCGCCTAGAAACCTCCGTCACCAAAGCCCTTCAAATGGCCAACGGTCTCGTCCTCATCGCCATTCACGGCATGGACGAAACCCTCTACAGCAGCTCGATGGCCTGCCCCGACTGCGGCATCAACGTCCCCCGCCTCGAGCCCCGCAGCTTCTCCTTCAACTCCAACTACGGCGCCTGCCCCGAGTGCCACGGCCTCGGCAGCATCTACGACTTCGACCCCGCCAAGACCATCGCCGACTGGTCAAAACCGCTCCTCGACGGCGCCATGGGTCCGGGCTCCGCCTCGCAATATCTCCTGCGCCTCATCAAGCTCGCCGCTGAAAAATACAAGATCAACCTCAAGGTTCCCTTCAGCGAACTAACCACCGTGCAACAGAACCTGCTCCTCTACGGCCCACCCAAAGGCGAGTCAAGCCGCACCGGCTTCCACGGCATCTTCGCCTACCTCCGCAGCAACCTCGAAGAGACCAAGTCCGAGGGCTACCGCGAGTACATGATGCAGTTCATGTCCGCGACCATCTGCCCCCGTTGCCAGGGCAAGCGCCTGCGCCCCGAGTCTCTCGCCGTCACCGTCAACGGCGCATCCATAGCCGACTTCACCGAGCTGCCCCTCGAACGCGCCCTTACCAGCGCCCAAGCCATGCACTTCACGGGACGCGACCGCATCATCGCCGACCGCCTCCAGCGCGAGGTCATCGAGCGCCTCGAGTTCCTCAACGCCGTTGGCCTCGGCTACCTCTCCCTCAGCAGGTCAGCCGCAACATTATCTGGTGGAGAAGGCCAGCGCATCCGCCTCGCCACACAGATCGGCTCCAAGCTCCGCGGCGTCCTCTACGTCCTCGACGAGCCCTCCATCGGCCTGCACCAGCGCGACAACCAGCGCCTCATCGCCGCGCTCGAATCCCTCCGCGACCTTGGCAACACCGTCCTCGTCGTCGAGCATGACGAAGACACCATCCGCAAAGCCGACTACGTTCTCGACCTCGGCCCTGGAGCCGGCAAAAACGGTGGCCACCTCATCGCCAGCGGCACCCCGCAACAGATCATGGACAATCCAGCGTCCCTCACCGGCCAGTACCTCGCCGGAAAGATCGAGATCGTAGCCCGCGCCAAACCACGCCCGCTCACCGGCAAGTGGCTCACCGTCGAAGACGCGCACTCCCACAACCTCCAGAACGTCACCGCACACTTCCCCATCGGCGTCATGACCGTCGTCACCGGCGTCAGTGGCTCCGGCAAATCCACCCTCGTCAACGACATCCTCTACCGCGCCCTCGCCAAAGAGCTCTACGGCTCCCGCGAGGAGCCTGGCCAGCACGGCACCGTGCGCGGCATCGACCAGCTCGACAAGGTCATCCAAATCGACCAGTCCCCCATCGGGCGCACCCCACGCTCGAACCCCGCCACCTACACCGGCGTCTTCACCGCCATGCGCGACCTCTTCGCCATGTTGCCCGACTCCCGCGAACGCGGCTACAAGCCTGGACGCTTCTCCTTCAACGTTCAGGGCGGTCGTTGCGAAGCCTGCCAGGGTGAAGGCCAACGACGCATCGAGATGAACTTCCTGCCTGACGTCTACGTCCTCTGCGATGTATGTAACGGTCGCCGTTACAATCAGGAGACCCTCACCGTCAAGTTCAACGGCTACAGCATCGCCGACCTCCTCGACCTCCCCATCGCCGACGCGCTCCCCATCCTCAAGGACATCCCCACCGTCGCCATCAAGCTGCAAACCCTCGTCGACGTCGGCCTCGGCTACATCCATCTCGGCCAGTCCGCCACCACCCTCTCCGGCGGCGAAGCCCAGCGCATGAAGCTCGCCCGCGAGCTCTCCAAACGCCAGACCGGACGTACCCTCTACCTCCTCGACGAGCCCACCACCGGCCTCCACTTCGACGACGTCCGCAAGCTCCTCGAAGTCCTCCACCGCCTTGCCGACCACGGCAACACCGTCATCATCATCGAACACAACCTCGACATCATCCGCAATGCCGACTACATCCTCGACATGGGCCCCGAGGGAGGCGAAGGCGGCGGTCGCGTCATCGCCCACGGCACCCCAGAGCAGATCGCCACCGTCGCCGCATCCCACACCGGCAGCTTTCTCACGCGCCACTACACCCTTCCGTCAACACCGAACGGAATCAGCCACGCAGGCGCACAGCCCGCAACCATCATCGCCGCCGAAGACCGCAAAAAAGAGCCACGTGGCAAGTTCATCGCTCCCGAAAAGAAGACCGGCGTCCCCACCACCAAACCAAAAGCCGCACCGGCCAAGCCTGCAAAGAAAGCCGTAGGCCGCCCCAAAACAAAAACCAAATAACCGCCTTTGCCGTCACCCCGTACTCTTGTTTGTCATTCCGTAGCGCAGCGGAGGAATCTGTTTTTCGCCCGGCCAACCTCTACACTAAAAACTTCACGGCAAAGCTAAACCCATGAACGAAGAAGACATCAAAGTAGGCGAGTGGCAGCCCGCAACAGAGCCGTACCACCCCCTCCCCTCCGCGCGGGTTCCTCACCTCGGCCACGCGCTCCTCTTTCTCTTCATCACCGGAATCATCCTTCTGCTCTCGCAAGCCCTCCTGCTCATACCAGTTTCAGTACCACACGGCGGCGTCTCGATTGCGCTCAACCTTCGCAACCAGCCGAAGCTTCTCATCGCAGCCGAAGCCGCGACCTATTTGCTCACATTGGTTATCTGCAGGTTCCTCTTCCCCCGGCTCTGGCATCGCAGCTTCGCCGACGGCATCGCCTGGAACTTCCCCGCCGCCCGCCGCCTCGCGCTCAAACTCATCCCCATCGGCCTGATGACCGGCTGGAGCGTCCAGGCCATCTCCAGCCTCATCTCCATGCCTAAAACCGTCCCCATGGACGAGTTCTTCCGCTCCACCTCCGACGTCTGGCTGGTCACCCTCTTCGGCGTCATCATGGCACCGCTCTTCGAGGAGATCACCTTCCGCGGCTTCCTCCTCCCAGCCTTTACCATCGCCTTCGACTGGCTAGGCCCCATGCTGCGCTACGTTCTCCAGTTCTCCCTGTGCCGTCTCCGAGGCGAACTCCCGCCCGAACACTTCGTCCTCTTCCCCGAAACCGCATCCGCCGGACTAGCCGAGGGCACCGGCAACCTCGCCTTCCGCAGCCTGCCCGCCATCATCCTCGCAAGCCTCGTCACCAGCGCCCTCTTCGCCCTACTCCACGCGCAGCAGCTCGGCTACACCTGGGCGGCAGTGCTCCTGCTCGCCGGAGTCTCCCTCCTGCTCACACTGGCCCGCGTCCGCACCCGCTCAGTCGCCTGCTCCACCCTGGTTCACTCCTGCTACAACCTCTCCGTCTTCATCGTCGTCTTCATCGTCACCGGCGGCTACCGCCACCTCGACCGCATGGCAAGATAGCGTGTATCAAAATCCTCTTCGCTACAATCGGAAGAAACCATGCCTACCGACAACCGCACCGCCCTGCTCAATCTCATCGCCACCCACTCCTTCAAACTAGGCGACTTCCTCCTCGCCAGCGGCAAGCGCAGCGACTACTATATCGACTGCCGCACCACCACCCTCCACGCCGAAGGCGGCCGCCTCTCCGGTCTTCTCCTCTACGACCTCATCCGCGAGCAGATCCCCCAGGCCGAAGCCGTCGGCGGACTCACCATGGGTGCCGACCCCCTTGTCTCCAACACCGCCAGCGCCAGCGCCTGGGCCCTCGCCGACTACCGCGAGATCCGCGAGCTAGCCGCCGAGATGGAACTCGAACAAGACCCCGAAGAAGAGCCAACCCTCCTCCACGGCTTCCTCGTCCGCAAAGCCGAGAAGACCCACGGCACCGGCCGCCGCGTCGAAGGCTTCCTCAAACCCGGCGCCCACGTCGTCATTGTCGACGACGTCTGCACCACCGGCGGCTCCACCATCACCGCCATCGAAGCCGCCCGCGAAGCCGGAATGATCGTCGCCGGAGTCCTCTGCCTGGTCGACCGCGAACAAGGAGGCCGCGCCAACATCGAAGCCGCCGCCGGAGACGCCCCTTTCATCTCCCTCTTCACCGCCACCGACATCCGCGCCGCCCACATCGCACTTAACTCATAACCATCGGACTCTTACGATTTTTGGAGAAGCCGCCGAAGCTTATCTAGCAAAGTTAGCTGTGCTTTCTGATGAGCAAGCATGAGTTGACCCATTTGAGGTAACCACACTTCTTCAATGCCAGAACTGACATTGAAGAACCCCAATTCGTGTTTCACAGCTAAATCAAAAACGGTTCGGTAGGCAATATCTACCTTTGACCACGAAAAACAGGCGTAGATGATCTGCTTGCCGATACTGTAATCGGTAGCAGACGCTTCATCGTCGGGAAGTTCTTCTTTGCTACCGACTCCGTTCAGTGGTGGAAAGTTCCTGCTGATATCCGTAAACCAATTGCGAAGGCGATCCGAAGTAACTGCTGGGTCACCGTAGGAATGTCCTTCGTTCCATTTTGTTTGTTTGCTGTACCAGTCTAGAAACCTTCGATGATCCTTCGGCGCGGCTTCTGGTTCGAAAACCATGAGGTCGTAACTCATGTAGCGATCTTAGACGAGACGGCTTTCCTCGGCTCAAAAGCTTCGTATGTACATCCGCGATAAACTAGACAAGACATGATTCCCACCCTCGAATGGCTCCCTACCGGCGTTAACTTCCTCGACCAAACCAAGCTTCCCCTCGAGGAGACTTACGTCCTCGCCACGGACTACAAACAGGTCGCCACCGTCATCCGCGACATGATCGTCCGCGGAGCCCCGGCCATCGGCGTCGCCGCCGCCATGGGAGTCGCCATCGGTATCGACCGCAGCACCGCAACCACCTTCGACGCGCTCACTGCCGAAGTCAACACGATCTGCGACATCCTCGCCGCCACGCGCCCCACCGCTGTCAATCTCTTCTGGGGAATCGGCCGCATCCGCGATCTCTACAATCGCCTCGTCGCAGGTGGCGCGGACATCGCGACCGTCAAGAAGGCCGTCGTCGAAGAGGCCCGTCAGATGTACGACGAGGACATCGCCGCCTGCAAGCTGATGGGAGCCCACGGAGCAGCGCTGCTGCCCAAGACCGGCACCGTCCTCACCCACTGCAATGCCGGAGCCCTCGCCACCTGCGGCTACGGCACCGCCCTCGGCGTCATCCGCGCCGCCATTGAGCGCGGCCACACCATCGACGTCTTCGCCGACGAGACCCGGCCCTTCCTGCAAGGCGCCCGCCTCACCGCCTGGGAGCTGATGAAGGACAACATCCCCACCACCGTCCTCTGCGACAACATGAGCGCCCACCTGATGAAGCAGGGCCGCATCCAGGCCGTCATCGTCGGGTCGGACCGCATCGCCGCCAACGGCGACGTCGCCAACAAGATCGGCACCTACGCCGTCTCGATCCTCGCCAAAGAGCACGGCATCCCCTTCTACGTCGCCGCTCCCTGGTCGACGGTCGACCTCGCCACCGCGCACGGCGACCTCATCCCCATCGAGCAGCGCTCCGCCACCGAGGTCACCCACTCCAACGGCAAGCAGATGACCCCCACCGGCGTCGGCATCGAGAACCCCGCCTTCGACGTAACCCCCGCCAAGTACGTCACCGCCATCATCACCGAGCGAGGCATCCTTCGCGCTCCCTATGGCGAATCCATCGAAAAAATGTCGCGTCAGGAAGATCCCACTCTGGTCGGCAGATAAGCCTGTGCGGGTCGGGCTTACCGAGACGACCCCAAGTGCATCCAAAGAGCGCATCCTAAGAGGAGAGCGTGAGATTCACCATCCTCAATCCGCGATCCCGCTCTCTCCTCCGCGGCAATCTGCTCGTCCTCGGAAGTCTCCTGGCAGCCTTCTTCCTGTCCGACTTTCCTCGCAATCGACCAACTCTCCTGCTCGCCATACCTGCGCTCCTCTCCTTCTTCGGAACGGTCGATACGGTCCGCTGCATGAAGCCCCGCTGGAGCTTCTATCACGGCGGCGTTCTGCTCTGCATCTACATGGACCTCATGGCCGTGTCGATGATTATTTTTTTCTTTCTCTACCCTTACATGCACTGGCTCACCGCATCTCACTGATCGGTTCCCCCAGTGCGTCCGTCGTCCGGAAACACTGGTGGTAGACTTCTGCTACTTCAGTTCAGGGAGGGTTTACATGCTCAAAGGTTTCCGGGAATTTCTTCTTCGTGGCAATGTGATCGATCTCGCAGTCGCCGTCATCATCGGCGCGGCCTTTACCGCGATCGTCACCTCGCTTGTGACCAACATCATCACCCCGTTGCTCGCCGCGATCGTCGGAAAACCCGACTTCTCCAACCTGATACTGACCCTCCACGGCGGCAAGGTGCTGTACGGCAGCTTCCTGAACTCCGTCATCTCCTTCGTCCTTCTGGCGGGTGTCGTCTACTTCTTCCTCGTCGTTCCCATCAACTACCTACTGGCCAAGTTCAAAGGCCCCGCAGCTCCGGCCGATCCGACCGTCAAAACCTGCGGAGAGTGCCTCTCGGAGATTCCACTGGCCGCGAAGCGCTGCAAATTTTGCGCCCAGCCAGTAGCCTAAGTCTCTTTTAGAGAGAGCCACTTCGAATCTTCCTCATCGACAAGCGCCGCCCGCAGCGGTAGCATGTGGTGCCAGCGCTCAAGGAAGGAAGAAAACACATGCCCCCAGCGGCACGAGTCACCGACATGCACACCTGTCCCATGTTGACGGTGCTCGTCCCGCATGTCGGCGGCCCGATCCTTCCTCCAGGCGCGCCGACCGTGCTGATCGACTTCCTCCCAGCCGCCACGGTAACGAACATGCTGGTCTGCGTCGGCCCTCCAGACATCATCGTGAAAGGGTCGGCCGGAGTCTTTATCAACTTCATGCCTGCTGCGCGCATGGGAGACATGACCGCGCACGGTGGCGTGATTATTCTCGGATCTCCAACATGCATCATCGGCGAGATCGGCTCACCATCACCAGGAGCGGGAGGGTTGGGAGGCATCGTCGCCGGGTTGGTCGTCGCTGGAGCAAGCAAACTAATCAACCCGAATGCTTCAACTTATGGGTCCCCGAATGCACCGGCACCTGCTGGAGGCGGAGCTGCTCCTCCACTGACCGGAAATCCGCTCACCCCGGCGTTGATGAAGGACATTGAGAAGTCCCCTTTGCTCACCCAACAGATTGCAACGTTGAAAAGCTCCGGCTGGACCTTCAACTATGGGACTCCGGGTAAAGGGACCTTTGCAAATCGAGCTAACAAGACGGTTGTGATCGATCCGCAGATGGCCGACAAGCCCTCGGTGCTGCTCACCCTGCTCTCGCATGAGGTGGGACATGCCATTCGACCGGCACCCGCAGCAGTTCCTGTAGGCTCTCTGAGCAAGTCCGATTTTGTTGCTCAGAATGTCCAGGGGCGCCTTCTGGATGAGGCCGATGCTACGATCAACAACGTCAAAGTGCAGGAAGAGCTGGCGAAGAACGGAGGGCCCAACATCGGAATCGCAGGGCAGCAAGGGGCCCAGTACAAGCAGCTTCTGGACACTGACCCAGCGACCGCAAGAGATAAAATCGCCAATCTGTTTGCGGATGGTGAACATCCAAGCACCGACCCAACTTCGACTTATCGTCAGTATTATTCTAAGGGGCTGCCAGAACTCTACGATGCAGCAAAGGCCGCAAAGCCTGGAGGGTAGGATGCAACGATGGACATACTATCTGGCTGCGCTCGCTCTTACACTAATGCCCGGCAGCATCAAGGTTGATGCCCAGAGTCAAACTGAAAAGAAGAACCATGCTTCCCCAGTGAGGACCATGCTCGAACTATTCGACAAGATCGACCAGGCACCGGCTCTCTCTCCTGCAAAGGCGAGTGAGTTCCTAAAGGTGACCCTGGAGCCAGTGCCCCAGGAAAGTGACGAGTATGTCTATATTTTTCGTGGACATGGGGGCCTTTGGAAAAAAGTGGAACTCAGACTGCCACCGAAGGGAGACGGAAGCCGGTTCGTGCTGGTGCTGGTGCCTGTCACTCCAATTTCGATGAAGGACATCACAGCTCACTTCGGACAGGAGTTCGCCCTGGATCTTCCCAATCCAAGTGCCGGAGATGAAGCAACGTATGGTTACTCCTACGATAGAAAAAAAGGAAAGCTGCGCTTTTCCTTCCCTAATCCTCAGGACTATGCCGCCAGTTACATCCTTTTTGATCGGATGTAACTGTGAGCGACCTGAATACGGCAATTGACTTGCCGGCAAAACGTCTTGCCGATAACCGGTACGCCTTCTTCCAGAATCCCTTCAACTTCACCTGGTGGTCGAGAGGAGGGGAGCCAGGTTCTCCCTCCGGTAATCTGACCCTCGAAGGTGATCACGGACATGTCAAGGGTACGTATATCCGGGCCTGCTTCGATCCTTCCCATCAACCACCTGTGCATTCTGAGACCTTCCATGAGGCAGTTTCTCTGGATCGTGCAACCGCAATTCTGACGAAGCTCTTCGAGAGCCCCTTTTTCCGGAGTCCCAGTGAGGCAGACGACGCAGAGATGCGCGATGCACGAAAAGAGAGCTGGGGGTTCCGCAACCAGCAGGCGAAGCTGGACAAAACTCTTATCGAGCCGTTTCCAGAAGCCCTTGCCTCTCTGCAAGCCATGTGTGTAGAGACTGCCGAGGATATCGTCAAACTTCATCCACGATAGCCTCGTGCCGGAAACCCCGACTCAACCTCAAGAGGATATGCTGAAGGGACATCATCCGTTTTCGAGGTATCCTTTTTGACCCTTGTCCGAACTCTTGCCTGCCTGCTGCCACTTGCCGCAGTAGCGGCACAGGCCCAGTCCTCACCCTCCCAGGTCTTTGGTTACCGTGACTTCACGCAGCAGAGCAAATGGGATGCAGTCTTCATGGCAGTTCCCGACCCTAAGCTGGCTGGCCAGCACCTCAAGACGCTGACCGCCGCGCCACACTGGGCCAGTTCTCCCGAAGACTACGCGACCGCCGTCTATGTCGCGGACAAGTTCAAGGCTGCCGGACTGAAGACCGAGATCGTCCCTTATAAGGTGCGGCTCAACAAGCCGGTCAGCATCCTCATCGAGGCCTTCGACGCAAGCGGCAAAAAAATAATGTCCGGCCCTGCCGCCGAGCATGTCGATCCCACGAAGGACGGCGGTGACCCTTTTCAGGATGATCCGCGCATCCTTCCCGCCTTCAACGGCTCCTCTCCCTCTGGCGACGTAACCGGAGAGGTTATCTACGCGAACTACGGCAGCCTCGCGGACTTCAAGAAGCTGGCCGAACTTGGCATAAGCGTCAGGGACAAGATCGTCCTTGTGCGTTATGGCACCAACTTTCGCGGCGTGAAGGCATATATCGCGCAACAGTATGGGGCAAAGGGCGTCCTTATCTACTCCGACCCAGCCGATGACGGCTACTTCAAGGGCGATGTCTATCCCAAGGGCCCCTATCGTCCGGAGTCAGCCGTCCAGCGCGGCTCGGTGCAGTTCTTGCCGATCTACCCCGGCGATCCCGAAACCCCTGGCATCGCCTCGACTCCCGATCTGCCAGCTTCGAAGCGGCTCACTGCGGATCAACTCCAGAACGATCAGCCGCACATCCCCGTCAACCCGCTCTCCTATGGGGACGCTGAACCTATTCTCCGGGCTCTTGTCGGCCCGGAGTCACCGCGCGACTGGCAGGGTGCGCTTCCCTTCACCTACCACCTCGGACCGGGTAAGGTCACCGTACACATGCGGCTCGAACAGGACAGCAGCCTGCGGACGATATGGGACGTCATCGGGACGATCCCCGGCACTGACGATAAGAGCAACTGGGTCGTCGCTGGCAATCATCGCGACGCCTGGGTCTACGGAGCAGTCGACCCCAACAGCGGCACCGCCGCCATGCTTGAGACCGTTCACGGCCTCGGCGAACTGCTTAAGCAAGGGTGGAAGCCGCGCCGCACCATCGTCATCGGAAGCTGGGACGCCGAGGAGGAGGGCCTCATCGGTTCGACCGAATGGGTCGAGCAGCACTCCAAAGAACTGACCCACGCAGTCGCCTACTTCAACACGGATGTCGGCGTCTCCGGCCCCGCCTTCAACGCGTCCGCCGTTCCTTCGCTGAAGCAGTTTGTGCGTGAGGTCGCAAAGGAGGTTCCCAGCCCAGCCGGTGGCACAGTCTACGATCGGTGGAAGACCGACCAGGAGACGAACCACAAAAAGCGCGGCCACGGTCCGCGAGCCGAAGCCAGCGTCGATGGAGACGTCAAGGTAGGTGATCTCGGATCGGGGTCGGACTTCACTCCCTTCATCCAGCATCTGGGCGTGCCTTCGACCGACATCGGTTCCGAGGGGCCGTATGGCGTCTATCACTCGGTCTTCGATAACTACAACTGGTTCATCAAGTTCGCAGACCCGACGTTTGTCTACGAACAGCAACAGGCACGCGTCTTCGGGCTTGAGATCCTGCACATGGCCGGAGCCGACGTTCTCCCCTACGACTACGAGCTGTACGGCAAAGAGATCGTCAGCTACCTGGATTCGGCACAGCAGAGCGCGGCGAAAGCAAAACTCGACCTGGACTTTAAGGCAGCGTCAGCAGCGGCGCAGCGATTCCAGGTCGCTGGAACCGCGATTCACGCACTACAGGCTAATCCTCCGGCAAATCCTGCGGCTCTGAATGACGCTCTACGCGCGGCGGAGGGCGCACTGCTGAACCCGGCAGGTCTGCCGAAACGGTCCTGGTATAAGCACCTCATCTATGCGCCGGGTGAGTTTACGGGGTATGCCGCCGTGGTGATTCCGGGAGTGAATGAGGCTATCGACGTTCCAGATGCCGCGAGGGCGCAGGCCCAGATTGGGGCTCTGACGGAGGCTCTGAACCGAGCCGCTGGGGTTCTTGAAGCTGCGGCGAAGTAGCTCTGTAACCGAAAAAAGTGGGTGCCTACAAAAGTGTAGTTACATTTGTAGTGCGCTGGGTATTTTCACTGCTCTTGGGATGTGGGCATTGTTGCTTCCACCCTTCGCAAAGCGCGAAGGATGGGGCACCCGAACATTACGCTAACTGTGAAAATGTTTTAGCCTCTGAGGGCCATCTGCTCGGTCATGATCTGGGTGAGATCGGGCTTCTTGAGGCCGTATTCGCTCTCGTTGAACTTGTCGACCTTGCTGGACCAGTTCATGCTGCAGAACTTCGGTCCGCACATGGAGCAGAAAGCCGCCTCCTTGTAATAGTCGTCCGGAAGCGTCTCGTCGTGCATGGAGCGCGCTGTCTCTGGGTCGAGCGAAAGCGCGAACTGCTTGTCCCAGTCGAAGGTGTAGCGGGCGTGCGAGATGGCGTCGTCGCGATCGCGCGCGCCGGGACGATGACGGGCAACGTCGGCGGCATGTGCCGCGATCTTGTAGGCGATGATGCCGTCCTTGACGTCCTTCTCATTCGGCAGGCCGAGGTGCTCCTTCGGCGTGACGTAGCAAAGCATCGCCGCGCCGTGCCAGCCGATCATCGCAGCGCCGATGGCGGAGGTGATGTGATCGTAACCGGGGGCGATGTCGGTGACGAGCGGGCCGAGGACGTAGAACGGCGCGCCGTCGCAGAGTTCGACTTCCTTATCTACTTGCAGCTTGATCTGGTCCATCGGAATGTGGCCAGGACCTTCGATCATGACCTGTACGTCGGACTTCCAGGCCTGGCGGGTGAGTTCGCCGAGGGTCTTGAGCTCCGCAAACTGCGCCTCGTCGCTGGCGTCTGCGAGACAGCCGGGACGAAGGCCGTCGCCAAGCGAGTAGCTGACGTCGTACTTCGCCATGACCTTGGTGATGCGGTCGAAGTTTTCGTAGAGAAAGTTCTGCTTGTGGTTCGAGGTCATCCACTGGGCGAGGATGGCACCGCCGCGGCTGACGATGCCGGTGATGCGCTTGGCGACCATCGGGACGTACTGGATGAGCACGCCGGCGTGGATGGTGAAGTAGTCGACGCCCTGCTGGGCCTGCTCTTCGATAACCTCGAGGTAGAGGTCGATGTTGAGGTCTTCGACCTTCTTGACGCGGGAGAGCGCCTCATAGAGCGGCACGGTGCCGATGGGCACGGGCGAGTGGCGAAGAATCTGCTCGCGGATCATAGGGATATCGCCGCCGGTCGAGAGATCCATGACGGTGTCTGCGCCGAAGTGGACGGCGGTGTGAAGCTTGCGAAGTTCTTCGTCCACATTGGATGTGATCGCCGAATTGCCGATGTTGGCGTTGATCTTGCAGAGCGACTCGACACCGATGGCCATGGGCTCGAGCTCGGGGTGGTTGATGTTCGCCGGGATGATCATCGTCCCCTTGGCGACCTCGGAGCGGACCAGCTCGGCGGCAATCTTCTCCCTGTGCGCGACGTAAGCCATCTCTTCGGTGATGAGGCCTTTGCGGGCGAAGTGCATCTGCGACATATTGGTGTCGCCGGTGCGGGCGGCTTCGGCCTTGCGCTTGACGACCCACTCGGTGCGCGGCGCGGGGACGGTATAGTCGTTGCCATTCGTGCCGTGGCCGTTGCCGTTGGTGTGGTGGCCGTTTCCGTTCGCCGACTGGTCAGTCCCGTTGGTGCTCATGCTCTACCTCTGATGATGGAATTGTCTCGCTCGCAGTCAGACAGCGTTATCGCTTCAGTATACGCCGCATGGGAGGTTGGTTCTTCGACCAGAACCGCGTCGATAAGCGCGCAGATAGAACGACTTGCCCAATCTTCGAGATAACGCTAACCTTCTCCGGAAAGAAGAACAAAGAGAGGGCTCCATTTCATGCGTCTGACTTCAGCAGCGTTATTCCTGCTCTGCGTTACGAGCATCCCCGCCTTTACCCTCGCACAGACCACAGCCGCGACGCCGCCGATGGGGTGGAATAGCTGGAACCACTTCGCCGCCAAGGTCGATGACAAGACGATTCGAGCGACTGCCGACATTATGGTGTCGTCGGGAATGCGCGATGCAGGATATGTCTACGTCAACATCGACGATACCTGGGAGGGTAAACGTGACGCTTCCGGTGCAATTCAGTCAAATGAGAAGTTTCCGGACATGAAGGCGCTGGCGGACTACGTGCATAGCAAAGGCATGAAGTTGGGAATCTACTCCTCGCCGGGAGCCCAGACCTGCGCGCGTTATGAGGGCAGCCTTGGCCATGAAGAGCAGGATGCGGCGACCTATGCCGCGTGGGGCATTGACTATCTGAAGTACGACCTATGCGGGTACACCGAGGTTATGACGGCGAAGCTGGGAATGCACCCCGACAAGGTCGCTGACCCTGCGGCTTCGATCGAGATGATGGAGCAGGTCTACGAGAAGATGCATCAGGCGCTGCTCAAGACCAACCGGCCTATCGTCTTCAGCCTCTGCCAGTATGGCTGGGGCGCGGTGTGGCGCTGGGGTGCGGGAGTGGGTGGAAACGCGTGGCGGACCACGGGCGATATTCAGGACAAATATGATTCGATGACCCGGATCGGCTTTGGGCAGGCGGGTTTGAGCCGGTTCGCCGGGCCCGGCCACTGGAATGATCCGGACATGCTGGAGGTCGGCAACGGAGGCATGACGGGTGAGGAGTACCGCACGCATATGAGCCTGTGGTCGCTGCTCGCAGCGCCGCTACTGGCAGGTAACGATTTGGAGAAGATGACGGACGAGACGAAGAGCATTCTGATGAACCGCGAGGTCATCGCTCTCGATCAGGACCCGGCCGGCAAGCAGGCCGACCGCGTCTACGCCGAAGGCTACCTCGAAGTGTGGGCCAAGCCGCTTGCGGATGGAGGCAGAGCGGTCGGGATCTTCAACCGCAACTCAGTGCCGATGTCACTCGATCTCGACAGAAAGACGTTTGGGACGAATGCTACGCAGATGCGGGACCTCTGGAAACACGCGGATGTCCCTCTGTCAGGGCCAAAGTACCATGCGTTGATTCCGGCGCATGGCGTACTTCTGTTTCGGGTGAAATAGCGAGATTGTCAGTTCTGGGCGGGAGGATCAATCGTTGGATGGATTGACCCTCTCGCGGGATGGACTAAACTAAGAGGTAGCCATGAGCGACACCTCGAAGAGCCCCGTCAAGATCGTTATCGCCACCGTCATCATCCTTGCCACCGTTGCCTACCTCGCGGTGACCGGCGTGCAGGCGAACAAGAGCTACTACGTCACCATCGGCGAGCTGCAGGGCATGGGGAGCAAGGCCTATGTGCGGCACCTGCGAGTGGCTGGCAATGTAGCTCCGGGAAGCATCAAGCGAGCGGGGACGAATGCTCATTTCGTTCTGCTCGAGCAGGGCCGCAAGCTCGAGGTCGCCTACCAGGGGTCGGAACCACCACCAGACACCTTCAAGGATGATGCGCAGGCTCTGGCCGTGGGGACGTATGGGCACGATGGCGTCTTCCATGCAACGCAACTACAGGCCAAGTGTGCTTCGAAGTACGCTCCGGCAGACATGAAGGCTCCGAAGCCGACGACTACGGCGACGGCTGTTTTACCTGCTGCGCGGTAGTCATCGACCGTGCGCTCTACAAAACCTTACGCAGTCTTCAATCTCGCTTCCGCGATAGCAACCGAGATCACCTTATCTGCAATGCCCTGCTTTCGCAGACTCTCTGTGAGCATCTGGACCTGAGAGTTTTCGAGGTGTGCCTGATCTTTTCTGAGCCCCTGACCGATGTAGGCGCGAATCAGCGGCTGATAGCCGGAGAAGCCCAGAGAAGGGGCGATCTCCTTCAGTTCTTCGATCACATCCTCCGGCATGCGGATGCTGATAGTCGTCATCTGACGATCTTTCCTGATGCGCTGCTTTACTCGTTCACTCGCTGTCTTCATAGGATCTCCGTTCCTGCGCGGTCGCTGGCCGCGCGGAGATGATGCGGATGGAATCGCTCTCATAGGACATGTGGACGACAAACAAAATGCTCCAATCCTCTGTCAGTCCGATAGCAGCATTACGTTGTTCAGAACCGACGCTCGCGTCTTCGACCCTGAGAAATGGATCGAAGAAAACCTGACATGCCTTTTCAAAACCAATCCCATGTTTGGTGAGATTGCTGGATGCCTTCTCGGGGTTCCATACAAACCGCTGCCCCTGATAGAGGAAGAAGAGATCCATGATTCTTATATATACAACGTATATACGTTCGTCAAGAGTGACACTCCACGAAGGGTCACTCCAGAAATTTCCTAGCAGCGGAGAGGTAACCATGCTATAACTACGTCATGCGTAGTACGCGAAACGTAGTAGAAACCGAAGAGGGCACAGGAATGGGGCACTATTCTGACCCGCCACTGCTTGTGCTTGCCAGTCTGGCTAGTGGACCGAAGCATGGACACGCAATGGTTGAAGACATCGAGCATCTTTGCGGAACCCGTCTCGGTCCAGGAACGCTGTATGGGGCAATTGCCCGCCTGGAGCAGCAGGGTTGGATCGAGCCGCTTCCACCCGACGAGCGCCGTCGGCCTTATCGTATTACCGCCGAGGGCCTGCGCGTCCTGCGCGCAAAACTGACTACGTTGCAACAGTTCACCAAAGCCGGGTTGAGGAGGCTGGAAGCCTTATGAATCTTAGACTCGCTCGCCTGCTTACCCGCCTGTATCCGCGTCCCTGGAGAGAGCGCTACGGCGCGGAGTTTGAGGCGTTTCTTCAAACCGGCCGTGGCGGCCTTCGCTCGTCGGCAAACGTCATTTGGTCGGCACTTTGTGAGCATATTTTTCCAACTCGAGGACGCAAAATGGATCAACATCCCAATTCTTTCGGCACCATAGTGAGGGAGCCGAGCGCTTTTATCCCACTGGCGATGTCGTTCACCGCCCTAGCGCTCGTGCTTGGTCACATTGCAATGTTTGGCGTTGTCCGTGAGGCCGACGAGGGAACCACTGCCCATATCTGGCAGCTGCTCATGGCTGGACAAGTTCCGGTACTGGCGTTTTTCGCGATCAAGTGGCTGCCACGAGCTCCAAAACAAACGCTGAATGTACTTGCACTGCAAGCCGGAGCTGCCCTCGCATCCATTGCCCCCGTCTTTTTTCTCAATTTGTGAGCCTGAAGGTTTGATGTAGTGCCCCTACGTGCACACCATACTACTGGCACGTCTGGCAACCCATTCGCTCTATACTCCATGAAGACGTATGGAACCTCTTGCTTGCCAAGCCGGAAACGTGGACGCTGCCCCGAAGAGCCTTGCTTCAGCGGTGGTGGAGCTGGCGGGGGTGTCGAAGATCTATGGCAGCTTTGCCGCGCTGCGGAACGTTTCGACGAGCTTTGCGGCGGGTAGCTGCACGGTCATTCTGGGAGAGAACGGTGCGGGAAAGTCCACGCTGCTTCGGCTGGTGGCCGGGTTGATCACGCCGACACGGGGACAGGTGACGACGTTTTCCAGCTCGCCACAGAAGCACCGGAGGCGCATCGCCTACATGAGCCACGCTCCGATGCTGTACGACGAGCTTTCGGCCATGGAGAACCTCACCTACTTTGCTTCCCTGCATCGTGAGGAGGGTTGTGCGTGCGTCGGTAGCCCGGAGATGGCGCTGCGAGCGGTGGGGATGGACCCGAAGCTGACGCGGCCTGTCGGCCAGTACTCGCAGGGGATGCGGCAGAGGACCTCGCTAGCGCGGGTGCTCCAGACCGACCCGGAGCTGCTGCTGCTCGATGAGCCGTTCTCGAATCTGGATGTGGAGTCGGCGGCCCAGATGGTGGAGCTGCTGGCTGATTTTCGGACGTGGCCCGTCGCGGGCGGTGGAAGCCGGACGATCCTGATGACGACGCACCAGGCCAGGCTGGCCGAGCCGCTAGCGGATGTGACGCTGACGATGCGGAGTGGACAAGTGGTGCAAACGACAGCCGTGGGCGCTCGCGGATGAAGCCAGCGGGTAAGACCAATGCTGTCCGGCTGCTGGATGGGCTGGGAATCAGCTATGAACTACGACCGTATGAGGTTGATTTGGACGATCTCACGGCTATCTCTGTGGCCAAAAAGATCGGGCTGCCTGCCGAGCAGGTCTTCAAGACGCTACTGGCGCAGACGAACGCCGGCGGCCATGTGTTTGGGGTCATCCCTGGAGATGCGGAGCTGGATCTGAAGAAGCTTGCGGTGGCGGCTGGAGCGAAGAAGGCGGAGCTGGCGTCGCTCAAAGAGGTCGAGCCACTGACCGGGTACGTGCGTGGTGGGGTGACGGTGATGGGGGCGAAGAAGCCCTTCCCTGCCTTTGCGGACGAGGTGATGGAGCTGTTCGATGTGATCTCGGTCTCGGCAGGGCTACGGGGACTTCAGGTGCTGCTGTCGCCGACGGACTACCTGCGGGCGTCGGAGGCTTCGCTCGCCGACCTGACGAAGGCTGTGAGTACATGAGCTATCTGCGGCATGTACTCGACCATCTGCGGAAGGACCTTCGGCTGGAATGGCGGTCGCGGGACTCAGTCAACGGGATGCTGTTTTTTGCGCTGCTGGTGGTGGTTGTTTTCAGCCTCGCGTTCGACCCGACGGCGGCGGAGTCGCGGCGGATCGCGGGGGGCATTTTGTGGGTGGCGATCCTGTTTGCGACGATTACCGCACTGAACCAGTCCTGGACGCGGGAGCAGCGAAACCATGTGCTGGACGCGCAGCGAATGGCTCCCTCCCCGGCTTCGGCGTTGTTTCTGGGCAAGGCGCTGGCAAACATGCTGTTCGTGCTGGTCGTGGAGGCGGTGCTGGCGCCGCTGTTCATTATTTTCTATAACCTGCATGCGCTGGGGAACGTATGGCTGTTGCTGCTGGTGATGCCACTGGGAACGTGGGCGCTGGTGTGCAATGGGACCTTCTTCGCCGCACTGGGGCTGCGAACGCGCAACCGCGAGCTGATGCTGCCGCTGGTCCTGCTGCCGATCTCGCTGCCTGCACTGCTGGCGATGATCCAGGCGGCGACGGGCATCCTGACGGCGGAGCTCGACCCGATCCAGGTGAAGCTTTGGGTACAGTTGCTGGCTGGATACGACATCATCTTTACGGTCGTCTGCCTGCTACTGTTTGACACGGTTCTGAGCGCCGAGTAACTGAAATCGCGGTAAACTAAATACACTATGCCGCAGCGTGCGCAACCTTTCCGCCCTATGCAGCTCGTCGGTTTCTCCTATTTTTTGGCGACGCTCGCCGTGCTTGTGATCGGTTTTCGCGAGGCGATCTTCCTCGTTCCCACGGATGCGGCCCAGGGCGACGTCGGACGCACCTTCTACTACCATGTCCCGACCGCGATGTTGAGTCTGCTGTTTCCCTACATCAACTTCGCAGCCTCACTCGCGTATCTGTACTGGCGGCGACGCGATCCACTCAAGGCTCTTACCGCTGATGCGCTAGCCGTCACCTCTGCTGAGGTGGCCGTCGTCTACGCGAGCATCTGTCTCATTACCGGCAGCATCTGGGGACGCGCCACATGGGGCATCTGGTGGACCTGGGACCCGCGCCTCACGAGCATGCTTCTTCTCTGGCTGCTCTATGTCGCCTATCTGATTACGCGGCGGCTCTCGGCCACAGGCCAAACCTCGACGATTGCAGCAGTCCTTTCCATCTTTGCAGCAGTAGATGTTCCTATCGTCTATATGTCTATCCGGTGGTGGCGCACCCAGCACCCTGCTCCGGTCTTTGGGGGCGACCCGGGCTCAGGGATGGACAAGTCCATGCTTCCCGCCTTCTACTGGAACATAGCTGCATTTGCTATGTGGGGAATCTTTATTATGTTCTTCCGCTTCGCGCTGGAGCGGCGGCGGCAGATCGCCGAACAGGACGCGGCGCTGAGCGCGCTTGAAGCATCCTTGGAGCTGACACAATGACCTGGCATACTTTTTTCGACATGCACACACTGGAATCGAGACACCTCGTGTTCTCGTATGCGACTGTGCTTCTGCTTCAGGGTGGGTACTTCGCGTGGGTGGTCTGGGGCTGGATGCGTACTAGGCGTCGGTAGAGCGTTTGGATTTGATGGCTGTAACAGCAGATTCCTCCGCTGCGCTGCGGAATGACAACTAAAGAACAAATAACTGCAAAACAACCGCAGGTCCTTCGACTCCGCTCAGGACGACAGGGATTGGGGGAGCTCCTCGCTCAGGGTGACAGATTTTTTGGGGCGGATTGGGATGACAGTTTTGGGTAGGGTCGTCAGCTTGGATGAGGAAAAAAGCAACGAAGCCGGGGAAAATCTCCCGGCTTCGTTGTCCGAGGAGGGTTGCTTACGCCGCGTTCGTCACCCGTAAGCGACGTGACGCTCACTAATCCATTACCCGGATTGAAAACAAAAGTTTCGGGGAAAATGCTTTTTTGATTCTGTTGTTCGCTTGCGGGCGATGCGGCTCATCGCTAGACTCGCAGAAGTGACGATACCCCTTTTCAGTTTCCACCCCCTGCGGCGTCTCGTTGCAGCTCTTCCCCTGCTTCTGCTGGTTTGCAGCTTGGGCTGCAACAGCTCGCGCTTTCCCGATGTCCCTGCCGGGTATCGGGAGTTCGCCTACGTCAGCAATGGCGCCAGCAATACGGTCAGCATCCTCGATCTGGTGTACCTCCGCCAGGACCGGACGGTGCAGGTGGGCGCCAATCCCACCGGAATTGCAGTCAACCCTGTAAAAAACGAGGTCTACGTCGTCAACACGCAGTCGGGCTCGATCTCCGTTATTGATACGGAAAAGAATCAGGTTGTCGCGACGATTCCGGTGCGCCGCCTGCCGTATTTCATCAGCGTCGAGGGTGCGGGGCATCGCGCGTATGTCGCCAACTCGGGCTCCAACAGCGTGAGCGTGATCGATCTCGACCATCGGAGGGTGATCTCCGTGGCCGGAACCGGGGAGCAGCCGGGGCTGGCTCGCGTCTCGCCGGATATGCGGTCGCTCGTCGTGACGAATCGCGGAAGCGGAAGCGTCTCGATCTTCGATATTGCGCCGCATAACGGGCCCAATGCGGACGATGCCACGCCGTTGCGGCTTCGCGCCACCTTTGGCGGCTGCCCACAGGCGACGGACGTCGCTATCCTCCCGGACTCGTCGAAGGCTTTCATCGCCTGTTCGGGCGGGCATCAGGTGATGGCGGCAGGCCTGGCGCTGCCGGCGAATATCTGGGCGACGAAACATAATTCGTCGCTGACTGCCGACCATTTTCTGGCTTTCCTCGATGTCGGGCTGACGCCGGTGCATCTGGCGATGAAGCCGGATGGCGGCGAGATCTTCGTCTCGAACTTCGCGTCGGACAGCATCTCCGAGATCTCCACTTGGACGAACGAGGTTGGAGGGACCTATCCGATCGGCAGCAAGCCGGTCCACGGGGTCGTCAGCGAGGACAATGGGACGCTGTGGGTCTCTAACTTTGGCGCGGACTCCATTAACATCTACAGCATCGATGACGGCAGGCTAGCTGGCAGCGTGCATACCGGTTCCGGGCCGGATGCGCTTGCCTTCTCGGCGGATGAGCATCTGCTGCTGGCCGCGGACGCGCACTCTGGGGATGTTTCTGTGATCCGGACGCAGGGCAAGCAGGGACCGGCTCTGTTTACAATTCTTCCTGCAGGCGGATCGCCGAACGGGATTGCGGTAAAGGCGATGCAGGGGAAGTAGCTTTTGGGAGCATTTTCACCGGTCATAGACTGCGGCGTTGTTGCTTCCCACCCTTCGCAAATGCGCGAAGGATGGGGCACCCAGGCATTTCGCTCGTTGTAGAAAATGCAACAGCAGGTCCTTCGACTGCGCTCAGAATGACAGTGTTTGGGTAGGGTGGAAGGTTTGGCCTATACCTGCCGCGCGAGGACGAGGGTGATGTCGTCAGGCTGTTCGTCGGCTCCGATCCAGGCATCGAGGGCCTGCATGACCTGGGCGGAGATGACGTGGAGGGGGTGGTCGCGGTAGCGTGCGACGACCTCCATCAGGCGCTCCTCGCCGAAGTCGCCGAAGTCGTTTTCGGGCTCGGTGACACCATCGGAGTAAGCCACCAGGATGTCTCCGGACTGCATCTGGAAGCGACCCTCCTCATACTTCATGCCATCCATCAGGCCGACGACAGTTCCGCCCTTGTCGAGGCGCCGGATGGCCCCGTCGCGGCCCAGCAGCAAGGGTGGAAGCTGGCCTGCGTTCGAGTAAGTGAGCCACGAGGAGGCTGAGTCGTAGTGCGCAAGGAAGAGGGTCGCGTACTTCTCCGGTTGCGTACTGCGATAGAGGTGCCGGTTCAGCAGAGACATGATGCGGCCGGGGGATTCGAAGAGTTCTCCGGAGTCCCCTGCCCTGCCATCACGGCTGGCGGTGAGGCCCGCGACGGAAGACTCCGAGTAGACCATGGCCTCGCTCGAGAAGCGGTAGGCGCGGACAGCCGAGTGGAGAGTCGCCATGAGCAGTGCGGCGGAGATTCCCTTGCCGCTGATATCACCGATGGCAATGCCGACTCCGGTATCGACGCGGCCCGCATGGCCGTTCTGCGTGTCTTTGGAGAAGACAAGGAAGTCGTAGTAATCACCGCTGACAGAGCGCGCGGGGCGGCAGACTCCATGCAACTCCAGGGTTGGCAGGTCTCTCACCGAGGTTGGGAAGAGGTTCGCCTGGACCTCCTGCGCGATGGAGAGCTCGTTCTGCAGCCGCTCCTTCTCCTGCTCTTCTCCGAGGAGGCGCTGGAGCGATCCGCTCATGCGGTTGAAAGAACGGCTGAGATCGGCAAGCTGGTCGGTGCGAGAGACGGCGATGCGGTGGTGCAGTTCGCCGCGATCGATGCGGAGGGTCGCGTCGTAGAGATCAGTGACCGAGGCCGTCATGGTCCTGGTGAGGCGAATCGCCATGGACAGGGCCAGCAGCTCGATGATCGCGAAGATAATGCAGAGCGCGACGAGGCCAATGCGGATGATGTCAGTGACGACACCGCTGATGGAGGACCCAAAGAGCTGCTGGTAGAGGAGCGATGGCCGCGTATTGACCACGATGGGGCTATGGTCCTGGTTGCCAGTCTCCCAGTCCGTGACAGCAATCGTAGACGCGAAGCCGACGCGGATATCCACGAAACCGGCAGCCTGTGGCTCGATGCCTCCAGTGATTAAAGTAAAGCGAGGCTGCGTTCGGGGTCCATTCCGTAAGCTACTGTCGCCCGTCTTTTCTTTTTCCGCTCGCAACGTGACGCGACCGAGGCCCTGCGCAACGACCTCCATCAGGGCGTTATTTACCGGGAGACTGCTGAGGAGGGTGAAGACCCGGCCATCGTCGATGCGCTGCTCCTCGATGGAGACGAGGTAGAGCTCGCCGCCGTCGAGCACCACGCTGCGCAGGCTGCCTCCTTTGAGCTGAACGGCCCATGGAGGCAGCCCCAGAGGAATCCTTCCACGGTTGTCTGTGGCCGAGGAGACGAGCGGAGCTCCGTTGACGAAGGCCTCGATGTGCCGGTGCAAATGGGCGTGCTTGTGACCAACTACCTCATTTGCGTCACTATCGGGTAACGCCTCGAAGCTGCGGAAGACCTCGGCTGGAGATTCGTCACGCATGGAGCGAGCCATCTGGGCTGCGCGTCCAGCGTTCTCCGAGCTTATCTGGTCGAGCTCCGCCTCGACCCTGGTGTCGGCGAGGTGGATGGCGAACTGTCCAGCGGCGATATAGGCCGATATCCCAACCAGCGTAACGAAGAGCACCACCGGAGCAAAACCGATGAGCAGATAGGTTAGAACGAGCTTGTTGCGGAGGCTCCACAACATATGCGCGCGCACGAACCGCCATATCAGAGGAAGCGCCACGCCGACCAGGACGATGCCGATGAGAACCTGCAAGACGGCGAAGAAGGTGCCAATCGGTCCGGAAAGCAGGCTTAACAGCCAAGACAGTAGGAAGCTGGCCGTCAACCAGAGGGCCGCGCGGGCGAGGCCGGTCAGTTTGCTTGGCCGCAACAGGGTTGCGAATTTGGCCCCTATTTCTCCCGGCGTCACTGTTTAGCCTCCAACTCTGCCTGACGCGCCAGCCGCAGGGTATAGCGCGTCGCCGAAAAATGGGCTCCCGCAAGCAGCAGCATGCCGGAGAGGAAGGCCCACATCATCAGGCCCACAGATATATAGAAGGGGCCGTAGACAGACTGAAAGTCGAGCCAGGGGAGCGCGAGGATGTAGAGATACTTCGCCACCTCCCAAAATAGGCCGATCACGATTGCGGTCGGCATGACGGCTCGGGCTGGAACGTTTCGGTTGGGAAGTATCCAATAGATGAGGAAGAACAGCAGGATGCTGGCGATGACAGCGAAAAACTTAAGCGCCGCGAGTCCGAGGAAATTGAAGAGAACATTGTCCGTGTGCCCGAAGAAGACCCAGGTGATCATCGCCTGATGCTTTGCCGTAAGGGCGACCGAAGCCATGGCGAGAGCTCCGACACCGAAGGCGAGGCCGATAGAAACCAGTTGATTGTGCAGGTAGGAGCGGTTCTTTTTGACTCCCCAGACGCTGTTCAGGGCGACTTCGAGCGGCAGGAAGACTCCGGTTGAGGTGATGAGCAGCATAACCAGTGAGAAGACCTGCGTTCCCTTATGAGGATGCGCCAGCATCTGCATGTTGCGCATGACGAAGTCCTGGCCTACGGGAAGGAAACTCTTCATCATTTCGGCCACAACCGACTCCATCGCCCGCGAGTGGAAGACCTGCCGACAGATCGTGAGAAGCAGAACGATAAACGGAAAGAGGGAGAGGATCACGTTCGCCGCTACGCTGAAGGCGTAGGTATGAACCTCGGTGGTCGTCATGTAGCGGGCAAGCGCGACCGCCTGAGGCCAGAGGCCGTACTGTCGCACAACTGGAGCCACCGCCGCTATCGGCAATACTCCTTCTTTTCTCTCGGTAGTTTCCGCTTCGTTCACGACTGTTCCGGCTTCGTTCATGGGTGAGAAAGCAAGCATACCGCAGGTGGCGGCACGGGTGTTCCACGCCACCACCACGATGCTAGCAGAGCGAAAGATCGTCTCCCCGGCTAGCTATCTTCAGGCTTCGAGGAAGACCGCCGAATCCTGCTCGCGGCCCAGGTTGCGCTCTCGGCCAGGATGGGATCTTCGCCGCTGGTCCAGGCCTCGAGCTGGGGAAGAAATCGAGGCTCGCCGCTGTTTCCCATCGCGATGGCGACGTTCCGGTGCAACCGCTTGCGCTTCGTCCGCTCAAGCGGAGAGCCCTTAAAGTATCGCTTGAAGGCTGCGGCGTCCATCCCCGCGAGCCATTCGAGGGCCGGGTTCACCAACTCAGCGCGAGGGGCGGTTCCCTGCTTACTGGCTATCGGGGCCTTGCGGTTCCAGGGACAGACGTCCTGGCAGATGTCGCAGCCGAAGATCTGGCGTCCCATGGGTTCGCGGAGCTCCTCGGGGATGCTGCCCTTCTTCTCGATGGTCAGATAGGCGATGCAGCGGGAGGCGTCCATTTGATATGGAGCTACGAGGGCGTCGGTCGGACAAGCGTCTATGCAGCGGGTGCAGCTGCCGCAACGGTCTGCAGCTATCTGGAACGGATCGTCCTGCGCCATGGGGAGTGAGGTCACGATGACGCCGAGCAACAACCAGGAGCCGAGGCCCTGGTTGATGACACAGGTGTTCTTGCCGATCCAGCCGATGCCTGCCTTGGCGGCTAATCCCCGCTCGATGATGGGCCCGGTGTCGACGTAGCAGCGGGTCTCGCACTGGGTGTGCTCGTGCAGGCCCGCCTCGACAGTGCGGAGACGGGCGAGGAGGTCGTCGTGGTAGTCGGTCGGGATGAGTTGATCTTCCGATTCGCCGGGCTTGCCACTCCAAGCGTAGCGGGCGATCCATCCTTCTGCCGACGAGGCTGGGTCGATGGAGCGTGGGGCTGCGGCGTTATAGTTCAGGGCGCAAACGATGACAGACTGAGCCCAGGGGATCGCTACCTGGACAGCGCTTCGCAGGAGGACTCCGTGCTCGTCTCGGCGCTTAAGGTACTCCATCTCGCCGGCACGACCGGAGTCGACCCATGCGGCGAAGCGCTCGCTCGTGCGAGCCGGCTCACCGGAAGCGGCTGCTACCCCGGTCGCATCGAAACCTGAAGCCTGGGCGAGCTGTTCGATCCGGCTTCGTAACTCGGGGGTCCATTCGTTTAATGTCGCCACAGGATTCAGGGTAAACCGATATGCGGGCCTTTGGCTGGCTTGCTGGAGGGATATTCCCTACCTTTACTTACAGGGGTAAAGTATTCCAAATAAAGGGCCTATGTCTGGAGTCTTTTGGCCGAGATGAGCGGGTGTGGCGCTCCAAACGAAATGCGGGGATTCTTCGTTCCGCTCAGAATGACAGGAGTTGTTGCAGGTCCAATCTTTCTATTTTCGATCTCTTTATTCCTATTCGATCTCACGGCGGACTGAAGTCCCGCCCCTTCAAAACCGTTCTAGTCGACCTTGATCTTTATCTCGGAACCGCTATATACGACCGTCTTGTCAGCCTGCGTCTCCTCTTGGTCGCCTGCCCCATGGCCGCGGCGTGCCCAAACTATGTGGAAGGTCATCTCCTTCGGCATACCGGCGTACATGCCGGTGCGGGCTCCCACCGTTAGCGTTCGGTCGGATTGCGACCAGGTGATGGGGATGATCGCATGCTTCCCTTTCTCGTAGTTGTAGTTGTCGCCTTCGTCCTGATAGAGGTTGAAGCTGCCGTTTGCGCCGGGGTAGATGCGCAGCTCGATTGGGCCGTTGACCTTTTCATCGGCATACTGCTCGTCTGGGCCGAGAGGAAGGATCGAACCGGCGCGCACATACAGCGGAATGCGATTGAGCGGTGCCGCTGCCTGGATATGCGTGCCGCCGTCTATTGTTTGTCCGGTCCAGAAGTCATACCAGAGCGTGTCTTTTGGTAGATAGACACGACGTTCGGTCGCCTTCGCCTCGGTTACCGGGCTTACGAGAAACGCCGGTCCAAACATGAACTGGTCCCCGATGTTCCATATGAGCGGATCGTTTCTCCAGTCCATGACGAGAGGCCGTTGGATCGTGTAGTCCTCGCTCGAGACCTTCCATGCGAGCGAGTAGATGTACGGCATCATGCGGTAGCGGAGCTTGTCGTACTCGATAAGGGTGGGCTCGATATCCGGATAGCTCCACATCTCGTTGTGCGCGCGATGCCCGTGCGTGCGGAAGATCGGACAGAAGACTCCGAACTGAAACCATCGCAGGTAAAGCTCCTGATAGGCACGGTTTTTGAGCTGATCTTCGGGGTTCGTATACTGGCCATCGGGGACAGGCCAGTATCCTCCAATGTCCGTTGTCCAGTAGGGCAGACCGGAGATCGCGTAGTTCAGACCACCTGCAATCTGATGAGAGAGGCCCCAGTAACTGCTGTAAACATCGCCCGACCATACCGTCGCACCTACTCGTTGCTGTCCAAGGAAGGCCGAACGGGTCAGCAGAAAGGTGCGCTTCTGGTCCGTGGTCTTTCTCCAGTGGTCCTGAATGCCTTCGTTGTGCAGAAGTGGATAGACGTTCGTGTACATCGCTCCATTGCCGATGGCGATCTTTTTATCGCGAAGGATGGCGTTCCCCATGTGGGACCAATACTCTTCGGGCTCCGCGCTATCCAGCCAGAAGGAGTCCCAGCCTTGAGCGAATAGCTTGCTCGTCAGGTTGTCCCAGTACACATCGCGAGCTCTCGGGTTCGAGGCATCGTAGACACGCGCGTTGGGGACCAGAAGGTTTTCGGCATCCAGCTTCTTATAGGTCTCGGCAGCAGGGTCGATAAGTCCCCAGGTGGAGATCATGGTGTGGACGTGCTCGTCGTGCAGCTTCTTAAGATCGCCCGGGACATCATGGTAGTTCTCATTAAAGTCAGGGTCGCCTTCGTGCTTCCACCAGAACCAGTCCTGCACCATGACGTCCATGGGAATATGCTCGGCGCGGTAGCGGTTGGCGATGGAGATGATCTCATCGAGCGAGGTATAGCGGTCCTTCGACTGGATAAATCCATACGACCAGCGCGGCAGCATGGGCGCGTGACCGGTCAGGTTGCGGTACTGGTGAATGAGGTCGTCCATTTCGGGACCGTAGACGACAAAGTAGTCGACGCCATCGCCAGCCATCGAATCGAAGGAGAGCTCGAGTGGGAAGCGGTTGTCTACATAGGTAAAGGAAGCGGTATTCCAGAGGATGCCATAGCCTTTGCTGGAGACTAGAAATGGTATAGCGACGTCTGTGTTGTTCTGGCCAAGCTCCACCGTTGCGCCGCGATAGTTGAACATGCCGCTCTGGTGTTGGCCTAGACCGTAGAAGGCCTCCGATGAGTCTGGCGAAAAACGATCCACCACGTGAAAGGTCTGATCGCCATTGATAGTGACAGGAGCATACGTGCGTGGGACTGAGCCGCCTTCGCTTAGCAGTGTTTTTCCGTCAGATGTGGAGTAACTCAGGTTGCCGTGATCCAGAGAAAGTACGACTGACATCTTTTCGGTCTTCAGCACTGCACTCTTCGCATCCTTGCTGAACTGAAAAGCAGATCCTTTGCAGGACTGGTCGGTGGGCAGGAGCCAGGGCTGCGGATGTTCGGTGGCCACTCCATCGGGACGCGTTGTGACATGGATGGCCGAGTCTGAGCAGACCACCAGGTGCAGCGTCTCTTTTCCGATCGTTGCATCGAAGCCTCGGTCGGATTGCGTGACATTGATCGGAGGCTGATCTGGGGTCGACTGGCCGGGCATTTGCGCGAATGCAGCCAGAGAACCAGCGAGACCAATAGAAAGCACAAAAGAGAGGTGCGCACGAAAACGTAGATGGCTGTAGATCGTCATGGGCCCCTTAGTGGTAGCTATTTCTCTCCAGATGGTAAACCGGACACCTCATCCTTCAGTTCCGCATAGAGCCACGCCCGGGCAAGTGTCCATTCGCGCTCGACGGTTCGGGGAGAGACACTGAGAACCTCGGCGGTCTCATCAACCGTCAGTCCGCCGAAAAAACGCATCTCCACGATGTGGCCCTGTCTTGGGTCCAGATTTTCAAGCTTCGTCAATGCATCGTTGACAGAGAGCAGACCTCCGGGAGTGTCGGTGCGGAGCTGAAATGCCTCCTCAAGCGGAACGATCTCCAGTTCCCCGCCCCGTTTCGATTGGAGCCGGGCGCGGGCATGATCGATCAGGATGCGTCGCATGAGTTGCGCCGCTACTGCCAGAAAGTGCGCACGGTTTTTCCAGTTGGGTTCGCGCTGCCTGACCAGCTTGAGGTAGACCTCATGCACCAAGGCGGTGGGTTGCAGGGTATGATTCGCTCGTTCCTGCCTCATATATCCTGCGGCGCGCCGGTGGAGCTCGTCGTATACGAGAGGGATCAACCGTTCAACGACGCTCTTATCGCCCTTGGATAGTTGCGTCAGAAGTGCTGTTACATCGGTAGACGATGGTTCCACGATCACATGATCCCAGACTGCATGAGTTGGCAAGCAATCACACATTCTACTCTGTTCCAGTACCATCGAGGTCGTGCCTCGTAGCTGCATTTTTCGCCATGAAAAGCCAACGGTTCAGAACAGCGCACGGTACTCGGCGATGGCTTGGCGCGGCAGGGCAGGCTCTGGGTCCGCGCCATTCCAGCGTGCGAGGAGGTCCCGGTAGGCCAATCGGCTGCCCTGGGTATCTTGAAGAAGCGCCAGTGACCGGGCCAGCCCCAGTTGCGCGAGCGAGCCGGTAGGGCAGTTGAGCACAAGCCCGCGATGGGCGAGCACCTTGCGAAACTCCGTGGCCGCTTCCACTCCCTGATGCATGGCGAGGTACGCCTGGCCGCGCACGTAGACGGAGTACATGCAGGGCAGAGTGTCAAAGAGACCCGTGTCGTAGGGCGTGGCGGTGTCGAGAATCTTCACCGCGAGCGCTGGCTTTTCCTGCTGCAGCGCGATGCGTGCGCGGATCACCGGAAGCCAGTATTGATTAAGCACGGTGTCGAGAGGGTGGGCTCGCTCCAGTGCGACGGACCACACCTGGGCATGCTGCGTGTCTCCTGCCGTAGCCAGAGCCAGCGCTCCTATCGTTTGTGCAGTCTTGTTTTTGCTTGGGCCCGCAGTGGCGAATACCCGTGTTGCATCGGCGCGGGCAACTTTGGCTTCGCCGAACTCTGCCTCCCAGAGCGATTCCTCCGCCTGCCAGATAGCCGCTGTCTCCACCTCTCCGCTGTGTATAGCAGCGTTTGAGGCTCGTTGCGCAAGCTCCTTCGATGTGCGGAGGCGACCATGGTAGGCCTCGGTTTCGGACTCTTTGGCCAGCATGGTCTCTTCAAGACCAGGATAGGCCGTAACAGTGGCCAACACCTTCTTCATGCCTACCTCGTCGTTGTCGTAGAAGGCCAGCAAATACAAGTCCCAATCGATATTGATCTCATGGAGATGGGCCTGCGCCGCCTGATCGAGGGTAGCGCGGGCCTCGTCCGGACGTTCGAGGGCTAGATAGATCTGGGCAAGGTTCCCATAGGCGGCAGCGGTCTCTGGAGCGTTGCGGATCTGACGCCGTTCCATCTCTGCGGCTTTATCAAGCTGTCCATAGTAGGAGTAGTCGATGCTCAGCCCTGTGGGCCACACGGTATCGTCCGGATAGACCTTGCCCCAGTCCTCATAGGTGTGCATCTCCTTGTCCAACTCGCCTGTAGCAAAAGCGTAGTAGCAGGAGAGAATGAAAAACTGCTCCCACTGCGAGGTACGGTCACGGCTTTCATAGGCTTTCGTTGCAGCCTCCGCAGCGCGCTCCGGCTCTCCCATGTCCCAATCAATGGCGGACAGGCGCGCCTGGGCAATGGCAAATCCGGGATCGACTTCGGCGGCATGGCGGAAGTAGGGCTCGGCGGCGACCTGTCCCTGTTCGTTGCTCAGTTGCAATCCTTGCGAATAGGCGGTGAGGGCCTCAAGTGATGGTGTCGAGGCGTCCTCAAGAGGCACGTCGTACTTGTGAATTGATTCCAATGATTCGCCCAGATCTGTGCGTATCGCGTCCGCAGCCTGATCGAGCGCGGCAAGGGCCGATCCTCGTACCTCGGCGGAAGACTCACGGCTTGCAATCATCTTCCCCGAGCGGCACTCGAAGGCCTTCAACGACAGGTTGTAACCCCTGCTCTCAGCGGCGATGGTCCCCTGCAACACCACCTGACCGTCTTCGCGCTGGCACACCTGTCGGGCCACTGTCTGAGTCAGCCGTTCCTGCATCGGTAGTCCCATGTAACGCAGCGCCAGACGGACTTTGGACTCCGACATCAGGTTCAGGAACGGGGACTGCTGCAACTTGGCCAGCAACGCCACATTTAAGGTGTGGTCGAAGATCGGCTCGCCAGTTGTGTTGATGAAATCGGCCAGAATGATTGTGACCTGGCTGGCTGGTGTTGGCCGGTGGCGCCAATACCGGTAGAGCAGGCCGGCGCTGACCAGAACCACGCAGGCTACGAGTAAGTATGCTGCAGGCTTCCAGAAGCGGGTGGGCCATGACGGTGCAGGTTTTAAAGGGCGCGGCAATGCTGCCTTGTTTCCATCCAGTACTGCAGCTACTTGCTGTGCGGATTGAAATCGCAGGGCGGGGTTGCATTCGAGACAGCCGGACACCAGCTTATCCCACCGACGATCAAGCCCCGGTATCACCTGGCTTGGCAACGGTGGAGCTTCGCTCAGGCGCCGAAGCGCGGAAAAGATCGGAGCATCACTGTCAAAGGCCCTCATGCCGGTGATCATCTGATAAATCAGGAGACCAAGGGTATAGAGGTCGGAGGCAGGTGTCAGGTCCTTGCCTTCAATCTGCTCGGGAGACATGTACTCAAGGGTTCCGAAGGCCGGTTGACCTCTGCGCGTTAGAGGAGCATCGGTGTGGGAGTCCAGGCTCCAGGCAAGTCCGAAGTCTGTGATCACGGCCCGGATGCCTCCCTCTCTGTCGTGCTCCAACATAATGTTGGCCGGCTTGAGATCGCGGTGGAGTATCCCTACAGCGTGGGCAGCGCCGAGTGCCGAGGTAATCTGGCGAAGAATGGGGAGCGCCTCATTCGGGCTTATGCGGCCTACTTCGTGCAGATGCTCCGCCAGGGTCTTGCCACTGAGCAGTTCCATGCTCACAAAGACCACGTCGGCAGTCGGTCCCCGATGGCGGAAGAGATCGAAGATACGGCAGGTATTGGGATGGGTCACCTGTTGGGCCAGGTGGACCTCTCTTTTAAAGCGAGCCAACGCCTCGGGATGCCTGGCGATCTCCGTCCGAATGGTCTTGATCGCCACTCGGTCGTTCAACTCAAGGTCTACAGCCTCATACACCTCACCCATGCCGCCCCTGGCCAGAAAACTCACAATTCTGAAACGGTCAGCGAATAGTTGTCCGGAAGCAAAGAGCGGGGTCTCCTGCAGTGTCGCGGTCTCACCGGCGGAAAGGGCGTTCCCATCCAAAAATGACCCGGCCTCCTCGTGAGCAAGAAGCAATCTGTCCACCGCGCTGCGCAGTTCTGATGAAGGACACTCGCGCTCCAAGAAACCAAGCCGCGTCGCAGGCTCCAACTCAAGGGCTGCCTGGAATAGCTCCTTGAGACGGGCCCACTCGGCTTCTGTCGTTGCTGTCCGTTGTGGCTGCATTGTCTATCTTCTGAAGGACTTGCCTGCTGGATTAGGCAATTAGCTTTTATCGCTGCACCCTTGTCAAGTCATTAGTAAGGCACCCGAACCTCCAATCTGTTTTGCCTTACGTGCCTCTGTACGAGCGATGAAACAACCCATGGCGGCTTTTTCCACGAAACTCCGCGTTAAGGAGCAGATGGTTTAGTGCGGGCCACTCTATTCCTTTTCCTCGGTTAGAGCCACATTTTCTGGAGGCAGTCTATGCGTAGCGCATCCTTCTCACGATTAGCGGCAGGTTGCATGATGACCCTGACGGTGCTTCTGATCTCCGCTTGCGGAGGAAGCAGCAACCCTATCTCGGTGTCCATCTCTCCCGGGACCACGCAAAGCATCGATCAGGGACAGACGCTCAGCTTCACCGCGACGCTGGCCAACGACTCCTCCAACGCTGGGGTTACATGGACCGTCTCCGGTGGCGGCACGCTGACCAACAGCACAGCCACAGGAGTCACCTATAACGCGCCCGCCACGGTCACTTCCGTAACCACTGTCACAATGACCGCCACGTCGGTTACAAGCACGGCCCAGACTGCGACCGCCAGCATCACCGTCAATCCGGCCCCGGCAATCACGACCTCTGGCGCGTTGACTGCGGGAATGGTCAATGCAGCCTATAGCGCCACATTAACGGCAACCGGTGGCTCGGGCACCTTGACCTGGAGTCTTGCCTCCGGAGCGCTTCCAACCGGACTCAGCTTGAGTAGTGCGGGCGTCATCTCCGGCACTCCTGCATCCCCGATTGCGGCCAGCTTCACCGTCAAGGTAACGGACTCGTCGGCCGCCACTCCCCTGAGCGCTACCTCGTCTGCCATCACCATTGCGGTCAATTCGGTTCCGCTAGCAATCTCGACACTATCGCTGACCGGCGCTGTACAAAATAAGGCCTACACCTCTGCGGCGGTCACTGCTACCGGAGGCGTCGGCATCATCCACTGGACAGCTACCGGGCTTCCCTCCGGACTGGCCTTGAGCGCAGCTACGGGTTCAAGCGTCCAGATTAAGGGCACGCCAACCCTGACGGGAACATTCAGTGGCATCGTTGTGACCGCTACAGACTCCGGCGGCGCATTCCAACAGACAAAATCTACCCCTTCGCTCAGTCTCACGGTGGTTTCGCAGTTGCAGACTGCGTCATCCAGCGCGTTCCCCTCCGGTATCGTGGGCCGTGTCTACGTGCAGGGCACAGCCTCGCTTCAGGCCAGCGGCGGAACTCCTCCTTACACCTGGAGGTCAACGGGGTTGCCTGCTGGGCTGACTGCAACCAGCAGCACCACCCAGGGTGTCAGTGTTCAGATTTCGGGGACACCAACCACCTCCGGCAATAGTACGGTCAGCTTCACCGTCACTGACTCCGGCGCTGGAGCCTTGCAGCAGACTGGCACCATCAGCTTTAGCCTAACCATCATTCCTCAGTTGGCAATCTCGACGGTCGCACTACCTAATTCCATCCTCAATATTGCCTATTCTGCTGTGTTGGCCTCTACCGGCGGGACTGCGCCCATTACGTGGTCCGCCACCGGATTGCCCTCTGGGTTTTCTATTAACTCCAGCACTGGTGCGATCACCGGAACGCCCACCACGGTAACAGGTAGCCCGTTCTCCGTCAGCATAACGGCAATCGATTCAGGTACTGGCGCCACGCAGCAGACAGCCACTAAGCAACTCACCCTCACAGTTCTTCCGACACTCTCCGTTACCACCACCTCGCTCGCCAGTGGAACTGTGGGGACAGTGTATTCCGCTACGTTACAGGCCATGGGTGGAGTCGCCCCCTATACGTGGAACGCTACTGGACTGCCTGCCGGACTCTCCTTGAACGCGACCTCCGGGGTACTGTCCGGCACACCCACCACGCCTGGTGCCCAGACCGCTACCATCACTGTTACCGATTCCGGTGCTCCGCAACAGCATGCCGTAGCACCATTCGTCATCACCATAGCTCCCGCCGTGCTTGCGATCACTACAACGTCCCTGCCCGGCGCTTCGGTCAATACCGCCTATTCGCAAACGCTGCGATATACAGGTGGAACCCCGCCTGTGATCTGGAGCGTCACAAGCGGCAGCCTGCCCTCGGGCCTGCTACTGAATGCGGCAACCGGGGCCATCTCTGGCACGCCAACCACAACCGGCGTCAGTACATTCACCGTCAAAGCAGCAGACTCCGGGAGTCCGCAGCAGGCACAGACGCAAGCACTGAGCATCACGGTCAGCGCCATTCCACTCGCCATCACGACTACATCCTTGCCGAATGCCGAAGCCGCTAGCGTGTACAGCGCTGTCCTTACCTCTTCCGGCGGAGCTGGCAGCATCACCTGGAGCGTTATCGGCTCTCTGCCCACGGGACTCTCCCTAAATACAGCCACGGGAGCGATCACCGGCACACCCACCACAGCCGGGACAGTCAATTTCACCGTCAAGGCAGCAGACTCCAGCGTTCCGCAACAGACGCAGACCGCCAATCTCAGCATCGTGATTTACACGCAACTTACCGTTACTACGAGTTCCCTGCCCAATGGCACCGTAGGTTCGGCGTACTCCAGCCAACTGCAAAGTTCGGGCGGCAGCGGAAGCGTGACCTGGAGTCTGCAGGCTGGCAGCTCCTTGCCGGCAGGACTCAGTTTGAGCAGCGGCGGTCTCATCTCCGGCACTCCTTCAGCCCAAGGAACCACAGGCTTCACTGTTCAGGCGACCGATTCTGTTACGACGGCCACTGCGCATCTGGGCATCCTTGTGAATGTCACCACGCTAATGGTCCCCACCACTTCACTGCCCAATGGCACGCAGAATGACCCGTACCAGGGCGTCATCCAGGCGACCGGCGGAGTCACACCCTACACCATCTCGGTGATCAGCGGTTCCCTCCCAGCTAGTCTGAGCTTTAGTTCCTGCAACGGCGGTTGCAACGGTGCGTTCCAGTTGACCGGAACTCCAACCACCACCGGCACCTATAACTTCACGATCAAGATTGCGGATTCGGAGACCACACCACAGACCGTGACGCAGTCCTACTCCGTCATCATCGGTGTCGCAACTCCTCTCAGCATCGGCTCCGGCAGCATGGCCAGTGGCGAGATAGGTCTACCATTCTCCTTCTTCCTGAATGCCAACGGCGGCACGCAACCCTACACCTGGGCTCTTGCTTCCGCCAGCGGTCCATTACCAGCTGGTATCAGTATCAATAGCACCACTGGTCAGATCACGGGTTCACCTACTACGGTTACAGGTAGTCCGTTCAGCATCAACGTCCAGGTCAACGACTCCGCTTCTCAGACAGCAACGCAGCAGATGACCATCACCATCAACGCTGCTCGCGGCAGTGTGAACAATAGCGAGTTCAAGGGCCAGTATGCGGCCTTGATGACCGGCTTCGACAACACCGGCAACCCGCTCATGAGCATCGTCGCATTCACGGCAGATGGAAATGGCAACATCACCAGCGGGGTCTTTGACGCTAACGGGACAGGGCTTACAACTCCGATCAGTAATACGTCTTTGACCGGAGGAACGTACACAATCGGCTCGGACAACCGGGGCAAACTCACATTCACCAGTTCCTTGGGAACCCACACCTATGTGATTGCCCTCAACCAGATCACCGGAGGGATTGCCGGTGGCGGCTATATTACAGAGTTTGATACCAGCGGCCAGACACTGACCGGTACGCTCGCCTTACAGAACACCTCTGCCTTCACCACTGCCTCCATCTCCGGCGGCTATGCGTTTGGCCTCTCCGGATTCAATAACAACAGTACGAGCCACTCCGGCGCGATCGGCGAGGTCCAATTGGATGGAGCCGGTGGCCTCACCAGCGCGGAGTTCCTCGTATCCGGCTCTGGCAGCAGCACGCCCATCGCGATCAACAGCGGCACCTATGCAGTGGGCTCCAATGGCCGCGGCACGCTGTCCTTCAGCGTTCCCAATGGCAGCAGCGGTACAAACACAGTCGATATGGTCTTTTATGTCGTGTCGGCGAACAAGCTGTTCATGCTCTCCGCAGATCCGGCGAGCGGAACCAATAGCCAGAGCCTGCTCTCCGGCAATGTCTTGCAGCAAACCGTAGCCAACGGAAGCTTTACCAACGCAACCCTCCATGGCACCTCGGTCCTTCACCTGGACGGACTGGATAGCTCATCCAATGGCACCTCCACCACCTATTTCCCAGATATTCAGCTTTACCTGGCCACCTTTGATGGCGCCGGGAATATTGCGGTCTCCGGCGACGAAAACGATGGCGGCACAGTATCGAGCAATAACCAGTCTGCGACCTACAGCGTTGCTTCCAATGGCCGGGTAACACTAGCCGGTGGCGGCAATCATCCACCATTCTTTTACCTGGTTGGCAGTAATCAGGGATTTGCGATGGACTTCAGCGGCAAAGTCAAGACCGGCTACTTCGAACCCCAGACAGCAACTGGATTTTCCCTGGCTTCGTTAGACGGAACATACGCCCTCGGCACTCTCGCCCCATTAGCGAACAACGGAAGCGACGGCACAGCCGTGGTCACATTCACAGGAACGGGCTCCGTCAGCGGCACACAGGACAAGAATAGCCAGGGCAATCTGAGTCCCGATAATATTTTGAACGCTACCTACACCGTGGGTTCCAATGGGCGCGCAGTCCTCGGAGCTGGCGGTTCTGGCTCTGTTGTGTACATCATTTCAGCCACAAAGGCTCTCACGATCGACTTGGGCAGCAGTAATCCGAAGGTCCAGGAGATTCAACACTGACCACCATTCACGATGTCATGTTTGTAACCTATTGAGCTGAATAGTAACCAGTGGCATCGAAAAGTCAGTTCTGCCATTCGGCGAGGAGGCTACCTGAGATACAAAACCCATCAAACGTCGCTGAGTCTTACACAAGTATTACCCAGCGACTGAGACCTTACGCACATTGTTCCATCAAACTTAGTAAGAGGGACGATATGCGACCGCCAAGGATCTTCACGCACGACCGAACGTTTACGCAGCCTGTCGTCTGGCTCACCACTCTCATCATGGTTGCGTTTCACATCGGCGCACTGACCGCGCTTTTCTTCTTCAGTTGGAAGGCGTTCCTGCTCGCTATGGTTTTATGGTGGCTCGCCGGAGGCCTTGGCGTAGGCGTCGGATACCATCGGCTTCTTACTCATCGCGGATATAAAACCTCCAAATGGATGGAATATTTTCTGACCGTGTGCGCCACACTGGCTCTGGAAGGCGGTCCGATTTTCTGGGTTGCAACACATCGTCAGCATCACCAAAACACGGACAAGGAAGGCGACCCGCATTCTCCCCGCGAAGGCGGTTTTTGGGCCCACGTCGGTTGGCTCCTGACTGGCCAAACCATGCACAACGATTCGGATAATCTCCTGCCTTATGTTCCTGACCTTCGCAAAGATAAGTTCCACGTCTGGATCAGCCGCTGGCATTGGGTGCCCATCACCGTGCTAGGTATGGTCCTTCTTATTGTCGGGGGATGGAAGTTCTTATTGTGGGGCATCTTCTTTCGGACAGTTCTCGGCCTGCACTCCACCTGGTTAGTAAACTCTGCCACTCATATGTGGGGATCGCGACGATTTCCAACCGGCGATACCTCCAAAAACAGCTTCTGGGTCGCCCTGTTGACTTTCGGCGAAGGCTGGCACAATAACCATCACGCCCATCCACAATCATCCCGTCATGGTTTGGCTTGGTACGAACTCGATCTTAACTGGTATGCGATTGCCGTACTACGGATGTTCGGCCTTGTGTGGGACGTGAAGGCACGGAACCTCCACTCTAGTGGGAACAAGGAAGCGTCACCGCTACCACCTCTGGCGCCGTCGTCGCAACCGATCGCGGTGGCGCCACTGTGACCGTAAAGGTGGCACCTACACGGCTAGTGGTTATCGTTCAGCAGGGTTATACTCGACCGGTTCGATCATTGTCACCAATGGCACCTTTACCGCTAGTGACGCTGACATCAGCACAGTTGCGTTGTCGCTTACGAGCGGTTCCACACTCTCTGATACAAGCGGTATCTCGGGAACGACAGTCTCCAACATCGTCGGCAATAGCTATACCGTCTACTACTTGTCCTCGGCTAACTCTTCGCTGGGCAGCTTGACCTACACCCTGGCCGGAAGCGCAGGAGGATACCTCAAACCGATGTAAGTAGTTGGGAGCGAGTCACAACGGTAGCGCTCAGCTTTAACGGTTGACCGAGGTCCAGACTCAAAGGAAGCTATGAGTACGCGTAAGGATTTTTGTCGATAGTAGTTGTACCGCGAGTCTGGTTACAGAGAAAGACCGATCCGGTGAAATAGATGCCGGGTTCGGTGATGGTCTTCGCCACCTCATAAGCCTTGCGAAGTTCGGCGACCGTCAACTGCACTGGTGCTTCGTCGGGTTGATACGTGATCCCGTAAGGGTAGTCCTCTCCGGTGCGGCTGATCTCGACATGGCAGCCAATAACATGAGTAACAGGGTGAGCATCCACGAATGCGATCAGCCGCTTCATGCTATCGAACCACTTGTCCCAGAAACTGATGTAGCAGCGTCCGCGATAGAACATATCCCCGGTGAACAAGATCTGGGTGTAGGTGTCATAGTAGGCGAACTCCGACATGACATGACCGGGGTTGCCCCAGATGAGGATGTTGCGGCCACCAAGATCCAGCGTGACACGCTCCTCCGGATAATTGGTCATACCCCAGAAACCAATCATCTCCTCATCTGTTTGGCCCATGTAACGGGTATTGGGACGGTCGAAGAACTGATTGATGGCAGCATAGTGATCGTCGTGGAGGTGGCTGAAGGAGATCAGGAGTGCCATGTCTTCCACCTTGCAGTTGTGACGTTTACACCATTCGGAGATGCAGGCATCAACGACGTCGCGCAAAGGCCAGTCTGTTCGGAGTTGTGTGTACCCCTGATCGATCAGGAGAATGCGTTGGTTGCCGAAGTAGAGATGCATGAACGGAGCCTCGTAGCTATAGGCCTTGTTCTGCCGGAGAAAGACAGTATGTTCGTTGTACCAATGGACCTGGATGGGAGGGTCCTGATTGTCCATGCATGAGGAAGAGCCGCAGATCCACTTGGCCGGGAAGGAGCCTGGCGCCGGAACATTGATGGTGAAATCAATCTTCTCCGCCAGCGGGAGATCCGCAAGCTGCTGCTCGTCGACTGGCTCACGCGTCATCATGGCAGAGGCAGTCGGAAGCACGACCGAGACGATAGGCAATGCAATAAAGGTTCTGCGATTCATGGAGAACGATCCTTGGAGGGGTCTCAAGCGGTTTGCTAAGAAAGCGGGCTACGGGAGCCAGATGGGCACTGGGATATTCGGCATATCGGGAGAGGTGCGATAGGCCTGCTCGTCTGGACCTACCCGGTTGAGCAAGATGAAGTCATTACGGAAGACTACCTCGGATTTGCCAACCATCCCGGTGGCCTGGAGCAGGGCGTCCTGAATGAGAGAAGGCTCCAGTTGCAGAATATGTTCGAAGGGTCTGTTGTTCGCGAAGCGGCGATACGCTCTGCCGAAGACGAACATCATTTCGATGTGCCCACCCATGACCCACTTCACGGGATGGGCCTCGCCCCATTGCTGGAGCCGAGCAAGTGAGGCGACATAGTCCCGATCGTTCGCTATCTGAATTCGTCCCGGGTAAAAAAGATCGCCTGTGAAGAGAAACCGGTTGTACGTGTCGTAAAAGGTGATGCCATCTTTATGTGTGCCGGGGGTGGGAATCACATCAATAACGCGGCCACCGAGGTCAATGGCTCCGGTTCCGTTGGGCCAGGAGGAAGTGAGCTTGTGAAACTGCTTGATAGCGGGGAGTTGGATGGGCGTGAGGGTTGTGTCCGGTCGACCAACGAACTGCTGTAGGCCCTGGTTCTGGGCAATGTCTTCCCCGGAGGTGAGAACGACAGTGAGCGGAATAGTTTTTCTGGCGCGGATCTCGCACCAGCGGCGGATGATGACGTCGACGGTTGCGCGGAGGGGATAGTAAGCCGCCTCTGGTGTCGCTCCTGTGTCGATGAGCAAAGCTCCAGTGTTGCCGAAGAGGAGATAAGTAAAGGGAGCTTCCCAATGGATGCAGGGATTTTCCCGGAGGATATAGGTGTCCTCGTTGTAGGCGATGGCCTGAATGCGTGGATCGGAGTTGGTAGCAGCGCAGACCGAGCCATGAATCCAGCGAAAAGCGATATCTCCGGGAGCCGGCCCGTCGCACGTGTAGTTATGCACCACTTCTCCAGTGGGATGTAGCGGCAGGCAGGAGTCGGTATTCCGCGAGCCTGGCGGGTTATAGAGTGCGTTGGGGTTGCCGTTGGGGTAGGACTTAGTGTGGACGCTTCCAGGCTGCGAATTGACAGGAAGAGTGGGGCTGCTGGTCTGCGACGGAGTCATGTGTCCTCATGGAAGCGAAAAGGGAGCACCACGCGCAAGGACGCGTATGAGGGTAGAGCGTATACATTTCCAAAAGGCACTCGAGGGATGTCTGGTGCAAATATAGCAAGCCGGTTCAGAAGACTACAGAGGAATAAACGGAACCTATGCTGCGAATAATGCAGATTCTACTAAGGCACTCGATTCCACATCCGCTCCTTCTCTTCCTTTTCATGTTTTTTGAATTGCTCTCTCTCTGCCGGATTCATGAATTCTGGCCCTACTGGCCAAACAGAGAAGTCTCGCAGTGCAAGGCGCTTCGGGCTTCCATGCATGGAGAGCAACGCATCCTCAAGCTCCAGGAGAGAGCCTCGCGAGAGCGCCAGTTCATGCTCGTTCGGCTGATACATCGTACCGACCGGGTAGTCCAGATACGGCGTATTCGACTGCTCAATATGATTGCCCAGGATGTGCGCCACCGGCTTGCCCTCCGTGAACCGAATCATCCGCTCCGTACTCGCCTGAAAGGCAGGAAAATCCGCAACATACAGGCGTCCCGGATAGAGGCTGTCCCCCGCCAACAGAATCGCCGTGTTCCGGTCATACAGCGCAACGCTCACCACGCTATGCCCCGGAATCGGTATCAGGTCAATCACTCGCCCACCCAGATCCACATGTCCGATATCTGTTGGCCAGTGCTCGATCCCCCAGAATTGCTTCGTAGCTTCAAGCTCCGCAGGGACAAACGTGACAGGCATGGCTGGGTTCTTGAGGGCTCGTACCTCCACGTCTCCCGCCGTATGGTCCTCGTGCGGATGCGAGTGCAGCACGATCAGAGGAATACTGGCTCGTCCGTTGCGTACCAGCCAGTTCTTCACCGTCCGCTCGAGTGCAGGTGCCAGATTCCCGTTCCTCGATCCCGTATCCATCAGCAAAGCCTTGTCTTTGCCGAAGAATAGGTAAATAAATGGTTTCTCGAAGTCCGTACAGGGGGACTGTCTCAGAATGTATAAGTTCGGGTTGTATTCATGTACCTGCCACTCGGGAATCTCCATGCATTTCGGCTCCTGCGAGAGCCACCGCGCAGGGAGAACACCCTTCTCGATCGTCCCGCCATCAGGCTGCGGAAGCTGCGCAAAGATGGAGCAGGAAGACAGACACAGCACAGCGGTCAGGCTGGTGGCTGTCAGAGAAACTCTAAACATAATTACCTCGATCCTTAGTTCGATTGTGTAAGAAGTTGATTGACCCGCACCATGAGAAGAACCCGAAACGAAAATTGGCGCGCATCCCGACCGGGTTGCGCGCCATTCCCTTGCGACGCGACTCCTAAAAGGTGTACTTACCCGAGAACTGCATCTGTCGGGGCTGCAGCAGTAATGAGCTTGGGGGGGTGCTGTTGCCGCTGCTTATGCTGTTCTGGTACACCCCGAAGTTGCCGCTAGTACCATCGGTTTGTACCGTCGCGAATCGATTTGTATTGATCACATTGAATACTTCAACAGAGAGCTTCAACTGTTGTTCGCGGAAGGTGTGGAAAGACTTTGACAGGCCGTCGTCAACGGAGAGGTAGCCATCGGAGCGAAAGTTGTTGCGTTGTCCGCTCTCGCCCACGTAGGCGAACCGCAGATTTCCATGCGCGTTGGCAGAGGTTATTCCCTTCAGAGCAGTCTCAACCAGGTTATTTGCATCGTAGTGGTGGCCACCAGTTGGGATTGGGCCGGTCTGCACCATGTTGCTGGAGAACGCAAAGTTGGTTCCCCAGTTGCCATTGGCCACGGCGCTGAAGGGGAAGCCGGTGCTGTAGTGGATGACTCCATTCAACTGAAATCCTCCTACAATTCGGTCAAGGACACCGCCCGTGTTCAGGAACGGTGCGCCTCTTCCGAAAGGAAGCGGTGCGGTATAGTTTGCGGTGATGTTGTGGCGGACATCGAAGTCCGACGCGCCATAGAGCTGATGCGGAGAGAACGAGTTGATAATTGGGCTTCCGCTCACTCCGTTCCGCTCTGGATCGGAGCCTTCGTCCATTGACTTGGAGTAGCTGTAATTCACGTCATACTCCAGACCATACCGCAGGGCCTGCCGGACAGAAAGTTGCAAGGCATGGTAGTTGCTGACCCCAGTGGTGGACTGTGCATAAATCGAGGAGGTCTGGGGATAGAAGAAGCGATAGCTCTGTCCAGACGGCGAGGCGGTCGGGTTGGTATCCGCAGCGAAGAGCGCGTTCGTCTCGTTGCCGCGGTTCGCAGCAAAATAAGCATAGTAAGCCCGAGCGCCTGTATAGCCGTTAAAGCTGAAGTTAGGAAAGACGTTATGAAAGTAGCCGCTGTCAGGAACGGTCGACGGGGATACCCCAGCGTCCACCATCTTGTCGTAAGCAGTGGCGGCCTGGAAATAGTTCTGAGCGCTGCCTGCATCGTAAAGATTGGTGGGCATGGCAACGTCAAGATTCTGGAGAAGGTGACGTCCAAGGCGTCCGACATAGGACGCCGTGACAGCCAGATTGTGAGGAAACTCATGCTGCAGAGTCAGGTTGAAGGCCTCCGCGTAAGGGGTCTTCTGCTTATCATTAATACTGTAGTCAAAGGTGAATGCGCTGTCGGCCGGGGTATACGGTAGCTGTAGTGGCGCGGTAGCACCGTTCACCGCTGGAACATCATGATAGCCGGTAAACCGCGGGTTCGAATTGATGTCGGTAAAAGTAGCAAGATTAGTCTGCGAGAGCGAAAGCAGCGATTGTGGATTCGACTGATAGGAATCGATCACACCCGCGCCAAAGTGGTCATAGGCGATGGAGAAACCGCCACGAACCGAAGTCTTGTTATCCTTTGTGGCATACGCGAACGCAATGCGGGGAGCGAAGTTGAGCTTCTGCGCATTCCAGAAGTTGGGCTGACCATTGGGAGATCCAGAGGCGCGGAACGAGACACGCTCCGTATACGCGTTACCTGCGGCGGCAGCGGATTCGCGATTGGCAAGGAAGGTATCGAGCGGGATTGTTGGGGCGATCTGCTGTCCGTTTTTCTCATACGGGACGCCGAGATGGACATAACGTAACCCGAACGTCAGAGTAAGTTGTGAGGTAGCCTTCCACTGATCCTGGATATAGTATTCCTGCTCCAGATTACGAAAGGTGTGGGTTGGAACGACACCAGCACCTTGAGGTACTAGCTGGTTGTTTTTCACCAGAAACTCTGTCCCTGTCTGAGCCGTCTCAATGGCGCCTACGTTCGAGATAATTGCATTGTTGTAGAAGTTAGAGAAGGACGCTGAGACTGTTCCGCAATCAGGACAATTGAAAGCGGCGGGGTCGAGGCTTCCGCCCTGATTCGCGATGGCGGCAGTTGCCAATAGGTTAGGGCTTACGTTCGCGTAGGAGAGCAACGGTGAATCGAAGTACTGGCCGTTAGAAATTACGTAGAAGTTGGCGCCACCCTGGATTGTGTGTCTACCCTTCCCATAGGTAAAGTCGTCTGAAAAGTTGTTGGTCGTGACATCATAGATGGTTGTCGTCGTCGTTGCAGTGATAGTACTGAAGGCCCCGAATGAGACATAGGGTTGACTACCGGTTCCACGAGAGGCGTTGCCGAGGCGAGTTAGGCCATAGCGAGCGTTGTTCGTCATATTCTGGCTGATGGTCCATATATGACCGGCGGCAATGCCCTTGTTGTTTGAAAAGATGTTCGAGGCAGCAGGTAATCCGGGAAACTGAAGCGCAGTCGCGTGGTTATCGCTCTGCAGATTGCCGCGCACGAAAAGAGTTTGCCGCTGGTTGATGTTGTAATCGAGACGAGCGATGTTTGTAATCTGGTGGATAGGTGCGGGAGAGGTGAAGTTGTAACCTCCCGTGTTATAGCCGTCGCCCGCTCCGTTGGAGTTGGATAGTGGAAATGTTTTGAAATAGGCGATAGCTGCGGCATTGGTACTGGGAGCAAAGCAAGTCGCGGTGGAGCAGACCGGGTCCGAAGATCGTCCATCCAACTGGGCAATTTCGGTCGGCGTGAGCGTCAGATGTTTGGTTCCATTCTGACAAGTTGCTGATGTCGGACAAGCCTCGTAGGTCACATTGCCAGTGACAAGGCCACCCCCGTTTAGGGTAGACGGCACTGTCTGGCCGACCGTAACATTACTCGCCTGCTTAAAGCCCTCATAGGCGCCAAAGAAAAACAGCTTATCCTTCTTGATCGGAAGCCCTAAAGATGCACCGTAAGTATGCTCCAGAACCTTAGCCGCGATGTTGGGTTCCCCTGAGTTTAACTGCGCCTGTTTGTTGAACCAGTTGTTGGAAGTGGTTCCGGGGTCACGATAAAACTCGTAGGCGCTTCCATGAATCGCATTGGTCCCACTCCTGGTTACGAGCGAAACCTGTGCTCCCGAAGACCTTCCGGAGTCCGCATTGGCATTGGTCGTCGTGACTCGAAACTCTTCCACCGAATCGCGGGTGGAGCGCAACGCGCCGTTGAAGGCATATCCGAAGACCTGATCGTTGTTGTCCACGCCGTCGAGCGTAAGGTTGGATTGATCCTGGCGTGCCCCGTTTACGATGCCTGTACGAGGGTCTGTATTCAGCCCGCCGGTCTGCGCTCCGCTATCCAGCGCAAGGACTCCCGGTTGCAGCGAGAGCAAGTAAGTGACATTGTTGGCCAGGTACGGCAGATTCTGCACCTGTGCGCTGTTGAAAGCTTTGCCGAGCGTCCCGTCCGTAGTATTCAGTTCCGCCTGGTTCGTTTCCACGTTCACGACTTCGCTCGTGCCGGCAGTTAGCTTAAAAGGCAGGTTCAGCGGTGTCGCAACCAGCAATTCCACCTTTGTATCCTGCTCTGCGAAGCCTGCCATGACCACCCTCATTTGATACGTCCCCGGCGGTATCTGCTGAAAGCTGTATTCTCCTCTTTCGCTCGTCTTGTGTGTCTGTGTGAAGCCGATCGATTTCTCCGTGAGCATCACATCCACTCCCGCGATCGCCGCTCCCTGTACATCGGTCACTATGCCGTGTACGGATGTTGTTGCTGTCTGTGTATGACCCATCGTTACGAGTGAGAGCAAGAGCAACAGAATAGGAGAAAAGCGAAAACAACGCATAAATAGAAACTCCATTTTGAAATCGGCCTTGAGCGAACACGGAAACGTGAAGCCTGTAATCAAGCGGATGCAAGGAGTGCGTGTTGCGAGGACATTGGTGGGGAATAGTGATGCACGTTTGCAGCTGAACCTTGTCAGCGCTCACAAGGGATCAGTATATTTTCGGTTTGGACAGCGGTGTGTGAGTTGTATTATGCGTAGCCAGGGTGCGGAAAGCAATCGAACTTATGTTTAGCTATGCTTCCGATAAAAAATGTCAATACTGATTTCCCGGGCGCCAAAGCGTAGCCAATGTGTGGCTCATCCGCGTTCTGTCGCTACGTCCACGCGGCTTGGAACCTATACAACCGATTGCGAAATCTGTGTTCAGATTCACAAATACTCTAAACGGAGCGAAAATCCGAGCCACAAGAGGGTCATCACCCCTCTTAGAACTCCTCTGGAACTGGTCGCACGTTTCCAGTCGAACATGTAAAGAAGGCATTGCCTGCTCGCGTTAACACACGATCCTTGCGACTAATCAATGCCAGCTCGCGAGATATCTTTACGCCTTCAATTGGGATGATCTTCAAGATCCCGTTGCGCTCTTCATCGAGAACATTGATCTTCGGAAGAAATCCTATTCCCATCTCTTTCATAATCAACCGCTTCAGCAATTCGTTTGAATCCAGTTCCATCGCAATGCGCGGAAAGAGCTTCTCTTGCACGAAAAGTTCATCGAGTTGCTCGCGCCGCCGCCCCTCCTTGAGCAGCAGCAGCCTGTATTGTGTAACCTGCTGGAGGGAAACGCTTTCGAATTTTGCCAAAGGGTGGCTCGCTGAAACGACAAGAACAAATTCGTCTGAATGAATCACTTCCACATGAAGGCGTTTATCTTTTAGGGGCAGTGAAACTACAGCAAACTCCACTTTGCGATCGAGCACAAGCTCCAGGGACTTGATCCTCTCCGCCCGAACGATATTGAGTGCCACTCGAGGATACTGTTTGCGAAAGTTGCTGAAAAACACAGGCAACACATAGAGCGCGGTCGAGTCATTCGCGCTTACACTCAGTGCACCGCGCGGTAACCGCTCGAGATCGCCTAGCGTGAGAACTATATGGTCGAGCCGCGACAGGCAGTTCTCGGCGAAGGGTTCAAACACACGTCCCGCGGCCGTCAGGGTAACCTTGCCTCCTCCGCGCTCCAAAAGACGATGTCCCAGGTACGTCTCCAGGGAGCGAATTTGTGCAGAAATCGAGGGCTGAGTTACGTGAAGCTTTTCCGCGGCACGCGAAAAGCTTTTCTGACGAGTGACTTCCAGGAAGGTCTTCAGCTGATCAATATCCATTTGGGACCTACTTGCTTATCAGAGATGGGCTTATAGCACACAGGTTTCGATTAACCTGGTCTAAACTGGCGCTCAGTTTTAAGTCTGTTGTGGTTAGGAAAACACAGCCTCGCTATAAGTCATAGGAAAAAACGATGCTCATCATAAAAAATCTGCCCAAAGTAATTTATTTTATGGATTGAATAAAGGAACCCCATAATACTGTGGCTTTCCCTGTCTCCGAGCTAACATCATCTCGTCCTCCTTAAATGCACCTGTCCGCTCTCCGCTGCGCCCCAACCAGCAATATTCAACGCCAGCGAGAGGGCTTTGTTTTGGTTCTCCACTAATAGACCGACTATTCAAGTAACCACCGACTCAGGAGCGATCAAGTGCCAAATCATCTGGTGAAGAAGATCCGCGCAGGATGTATCTACCCTTCTCTCCTCCTTTTCCTGATCGGTAGCCTCTTCGCGCTTCCAGCATTTGGCTTCCCGGCTGCACAGAACGCGGATAAAGCAAAGCACACGGCCATTGCTGGCGACGCGGAAGCAAAGAAAGCAAAGCCTGAGAAGACTGCCTACGACTACAATCTGCCAGGTGCGGATGGCAAAGATGTTCCACTATCGAATTTCAAAGGCAAATACATTCTCGTCGTAAACCTCGCGCGCAAATCGAGCTATAGTACGCAACTTCCGGCGCTCATCAAGGATTACGAAACCTATAAAGACAAAGGTCTCGTCATCGTCGGAGTTCCGTCGAACGACTACGGTGCGTCCGAACCTGGTACCGATGCTGAAATACAGAAGACCTACGCCGACGCAAAGGTCCCCTTCCCTGTCATGGCCGTCTCGAAGCTGAGTGGCGACCACGCGATTCCCTTCTATCTTTATCTCACCAAGAGTAAAGGAGCTCCTTCTGGCGGACCCGTTCATTGGAATTACACCAAATTCTTCGTCGACAAAGACGGTAAGATTATTGCTCGCCTCGACCCCGATGTCACACCAGATTCACCCGAGATGATCTCAACGATCGGGCAGATCCTTGACGGAAGGTACAAGCCGAAAAAAGGTGCAGCTAAAGATGCAGCGTCGCCCTCAAGCGATGACGACGCGAATAGCGAGCCCTAAATTCTTCGAGGAGGCCAAAACGCCCAGCTAGTTCAGACTCTCCAGATACCGACGCCATCCGCCAAGCTCGGTAATCTCAAGTGCGCCTTCTGTCCCCGTCGGCTCGACTAGAAAACCCTTTACCAGGCTGCCATCTTCCAGCTCAAGCGTACCGATCGACAGCGGTTGCGGAACTCCATCTACAAAGCTACCCACCGTATTCGCAGGCAGTGCCCAGACCTCTACCTCTATCCCTGGCCCATTGAACCCTGGGACACGCACTAGACCAGGCTTAGGCGGAGTCGTGTTCTTCAGAGCATAGAACCTGTAATGAGCGCCAGTTCCGCACGTTCTTACCAGCCTGCCGCCTCGCTGTGTCAATTGCCAGTTCAGTGGCTGGCCCGAAAGGTGCGCACCTACCACCGCCATCAGAAGACAACCATGCGGCGGCTGGGACGGCGCAAGTGCAGGAGTATCTGACAGATTCCGGCTGGATGCACCTAGCGTCTTTGTCAGCCTGCGCTGCAATCTGTCTGCAACCGGCAGTAGTGCTACCTCGGTAAACGCCTGCCCAATGAGGCTCACTCCAAACGGTAGCCCATCCGGCCGCATCCCCGCCGGCAGTGCAACCGCCGCTAAATCCAACAAATTTACAAAGTTCGTATACTGCCCTAGAATGCTATTCCGCTCAATCGGCTTCTCTTCTATCTCATCGATCGTGAATGTTCTCGGCGCAGTCGGAAGCAACATGATATCGATCGCATTCCAAGTCGCCTTCGTCGCGTTCCTTAGTTCCTCCAGCCTGTACATAGCCTCGAACGCATCCACAGCCGAATAATTCGCTGCACCCGATATGATCTTCTCAACCGTCGGGTCCATTTCATCTTTATGTGCGCCGATAAACGTCGAGATCGCCGCATATCGCTCCGCCACCCATGGCCCTTTGTAAAGCAACTGTGCTACCTCAAGAAACGGTGTCAGGTCGAACTCAACTGCTATGCCACCCAGCGCAACTAACGCTTCGACCGCAGTCTTGTACAACTCCGGATTGTGACGGTCGCCATAGAACTCGAGCGTCGCCGAAGCCGGCACGCCAAAGCGAAAGCCGGTCCCCGCAGCCCATGGCGAGGCCCCTGCGCCCACACCAGCCACCCGTGAATACGGATCTTTTTCATCGAAAGCCCCGGCCACCGCAAGCACCAGCGCCGCATCGTGCGCTGTCTCCGTAAACATCGACACGCAATCGAGCGTGCGACAGGCGGGGACGACACCATACGTGCTCAACACTCCCCGCGTCGGTTTTAATCCGATCAAGTTGTTGAACATCGCCGGCACCCGCCCGGACCCCGCAGTATCAGTCCCAAGCGAGAACGAGACCAGCCCGCTCGCCACGGCAACTGCTGAGCCCGCGCTCGATCCTCCAGAGATATACCGCTTGTCGAAGACGCTCGAGCAGGTCCCATATGGCGTCCGTGTCCCCACCAGGCCCGTTGCAAACTGATCCATGTTCGTCTTGCCAATCAAAATCGCCCCCGCCTGCTCAAGCCGGGTCACCACCGTCGCAGACTCCGCGGCAGTATACGAATACGCCGGGCAGGCTGCCGTAGTTGCCATCCCCGCTACATCGATGTTGTCCTTCACTGCGAAGGGAATACCGTAGAGTGGCAGCTTGCTCCTATCTTCCGAGGCTATTTTTTTTGCGCGCGCCAACGCCTGTTCTCGAGGAACTGTCGAGATCCACACCGGCCGATGCCCCTCCTCTTCGATCCGCTTGTAGACCGCCTCAACCACTCCCTCAGGACTCTCGTGTCCCATCGCGTACGCTGCATGAAGCGCTGCAATATCCATCGTTCTCCTACGCTGCCTTTTCTTAACCTATCCCTGCATCGGACGCACCGAGAGCAGCAGCTGGCCGCCCTGCACCAGTGCTCCCTGTGCGCAATATATCTCTTCGACCGTGCCATCCAGATGGGACGGTACGGCTATCTCTGTCTTCATCGCATCGAGCACGATCAGCTTCTGTCCCTCCATCACCGTCTGTCCTTTCTCGACCGTGATCTGAAAAACACTCGCCGTCACTGGCGACGCGATTCCCTCGCAGCCCTCGGCCACTACCACGGTCACCTCTGGCTCCGGCTCGGTCTCTGGTTCGATCACAGTCATCAGCCCTGCCTGCTGCCAGCGATCACGCTCCGCGTTGAAGGCCTCCTTTTGGTGCTTCTTGAATGCCGCCGCCTCCGCACTGATCGAGTCCAGGAATTTCTGATACTCCTTCAGGTTGAAAGTCGTCTCCTTCACCCTCAGCTCGTAACGTCCATGCGGAAACTTTTCTCGCGCCTCCAGTAGTTCGTCTGCGCTTACCGGATAGAACCGTATCTGGTCGAAGAACCGCAGCGACCACGGAGTTCCCTCTGCAAACGCTGGCGTTGACTTCCACGTGTTCCACACCTGGATCGTCCTTCCCACCAGCTGGTATCCGCCAGGACCCTCCATACCATATACGCACATATATGCACCGCCGATACCGACCGCATTCTCCGGGGTCCATGTCCGTGCCGGGTTGTACTTCGTTGTCACCAGCCGGTGACGCGGATCGACCGGTGTCGCCACCGGTGCCCCCAGATAAACATCCCCAAGGCCCAACACCAGATAGCTCGCCGCATGCACAATGCGATAGACATCATCGATCGATTCCAGCCCGTTGATCCGGCGAATGAACTCAATATTCGAAGGACACCACGGCGCATCCGGCCGCACCGCCTGCATATACTTCTGCTGCGCCAGCTTCGCTTGCGGGTCATCCCACGAGAGCGGAAGATACACGATACGCGATGGCACCGTAATATCGGTAAGCTCGGGCATCGTACGATCAATCTCATCTAGAAGTTCGATGAGTCTCGCCCGCGCAATCTTCCGGCTGTCGTAGTGAATATGCAACGATCGCACGCCCGGCGTGATGTCGATGATTCCAGCCAGATTCGCCGCACGCAAGTTCTGCTCCAGAATATGCACCCGAAATCTGAGATATAGGTCCAGTTCTAGCTCGCCATACTCGACCAGCATGTACTTGTCGCCGTCCGCTCGAAATACCATCTTCTGCGGCCGATCAGTAAACGCAGCGATCACTGCTGGTTCAGGCACCGAAGTGTTGGGCAAGGAAGCAGGTGCCGTCAAAAAGTCCGCAAGGAAAGCTTCCTGCGCGCACTCCATCGCCTCGGCCTGCGCCAGCGTCACTCGCTGGAAGTGAACCAGGTCGCCGGCCTTCAACTGCCCCAACTTCCAGAGTTCCGCCTGAACAATCGTCGCCGGACACACAAACCCACCCAGGCTCGGGCCATCCGGACCTAACAGAATCGGCATATCACCGGTAAAGTCGATCGTCCCAATCGCATAGGCATTGTCATGGATGTTGGAAGGATGCAGTCCCGCTTCGCCGCCATCCGGTCTCGCCCACTTTGGCTTCGGTCCCACCAGCCGCACACCTGTACGATCGCTCTGGTAATGCACCTTCCAGTACGTCGAAAACAACATCTCGATATCTTCTTCGGTAAAGAAGTCGGGTGCGGTATGAGGGCCGAACAACACACCGATCTCCCATGTTCGCGTCAACACAGGCACATACGTCGCCGGTAGTACCGCTGGATTACGCAGTTCCAAATTGTTTTCCGCGTTGGTCGCACTCAGATGCAGCACATCACCTGCTCGCAGAGCCCTCCCCGCATGTCCGCCAAAGCCACCCAGCATAAACGTGCTTCGGCTGCCCAGATACGGTTGCGTATCGATCCCACCCCGCAATGCCAGGTACGATCGAATACCTTCCTTCGCCGCAGCACCCAGCGACAGAACGCTGCCCGCCTTCACTTCGATTGCAGTCCATCGATCCACAGGCATACCGTTCAGCTTCGCGCCCATATCCGAGCCAGTCAGAGCAATCAGTACGTCCACATGGAAGCGGATACGTCCGCCCGTCGTCGCAAACTCAATTCCCGCCGCACCCTCACTATTACCGACCAACCGGTTTGCGATCCGGAACGACTGGTGGTCCATCGGCCCCGAAGGCGGTACACCGATATTCCAATAGCCCGTCCGCCCGGGATAATCCTGAATTGTCGTCTGCGTTCCGCCCTCTAGAATCTCAACCGCATTGCGCGCAAACGCAAAGCCACCCAGAAACGCAGTTGTAACTTTTCCCGATACGAATTCAGGCGTCGCCACCACCTTGCGCAGATACCGCAAATTCGTCTCGGTCCCATCAATGGAGCTTGCCGCCAGTGCGGCATCGAGCTTCGCCAAAGCCTCCGTGCGGTCCTTGCCTGTCACAATAATCTTCGCGATCATCGGATCGTAGTACGGCGTAATCGTCGAGCCCGACTCAATCCACGTCTCCACCCTAGCCAACTCCGGCTCGGGAAATCTCACCAGGGTCAGTTTGCCTGGGGAAGGCTGAAAGTTTTGTGCCGGGTCCTCCGCATACACGCGCGCTTCAATCGAAGCACCCGTCGACTTGATGGTGAACGAATCCAGAGAGGCCAGGTTGCCTGACGCCTGCAGCACCATCCACTCCACCAGGTCGATGCCCGTTACCTGCTCGGTCACGCCATGCTCCACCTGTAGCCGCGTATTGACCTCGAGAAAGTAGAACTCGTCTGTATCGTCGTTGTAGAGGAACTCAACCGTGCCCGCCGACGCATAGTTCACTGCCTTGCCCAGCAGAATCGCCGATCGGTACAACTGCTCGCGTGTCTCGTCTGTAAGTCCGGGCGCCGGTGTCTCTTCCAGCACCTTCTGGTGTCGCCGCTGAGCCGAGCAGTCACGCTCGCCCAGCGCAATCACCTGCCCCTTACCGTCTCCAAAGATCTGCACCTCGATATGCCGCGCCCTTGCGACATACTTCTCCAGATACACTCCGCTATCACCGAAGTTCGCGCGGCTCAGACGTAGCACAGAATCGTACGTCTCGCTCAACTGCTCGGCTGACAGACACACCCGCATGCCGATGCCGCCACCCCCACCCGAGCTCTTCAGCATCACCGGATACTTCAGCGTCTCCGCCTGCGCCAGCGCGTCTTCCAGATCAGAGAGCAAACCCGTCCCCGGCAGCAGAGGAACTCCGCACCGCTTCGCAGTCTCCCTCGCCGTATGTTTCAGTGCGAACGCTTCGATATGCTCCGGCTCCGGCCCGATAAACCGTATACCTCGCGCCGCACACTCCCGCGCAAACTGCACATTTTCGCTCAAAAAGCCATACCCAGGATGGATCGCCTCCGCTCCCGTCTGCTTCGCGGCCGCAAAGATCGTCTCGAACGACAAATAGCTTTGCGCTGCTGGAGCAGGCCCAATCGCCACGGCCTCATCGGCCTCAAACACATGCAGCGAGTTCGAGTCCGCCGTTGAATAAACCGCGACCGATCCGATCTCCATCCGTCGCAGCGTGCGCTCGATGCGACAGGCAATCGCACCGCGATTCGCAATCAAAACCTTCTTAAACATCCTGCTCCTCTAACTAGCTCTTTGAGCCATCGCTCGCTGCATCCCATATCAACAGCCTTATGGGCGTCGGATTATAGGCATTGCACGGGTTATTCAACTGCGGACAGTTCGAGATCACAAGCACCGTATCCATCTCCGCCCGCAACTCGACATACTTGCCAGCGTCCGACACGCCATCCTCGAACGTCAGTTTGCCCAAAGGCGTCACAGGAACATTCATGAAAAAGTTAATGTTCGCGGTCAGATCCCGCTTCCCGAACTCGCGGCCCACCTTATCCGACCACTCGATCGCACCCTTCAAAAAGCTTTGTCGACATGCATGCATAAAGCGTTTTTCGATTGCATATCGAACCATGTTGCTCTCCGTCGCGCACGCGCCACCCAACGTATCGTGCCGCCCGCAAGTATCGGCCACAATCGTCAGCATCACATTCCGAGCAGTAGACATCAGCTTCGTTCCAGTCGTCAGATAGATATTTCCCTGTGCCCGGATCGTGTCCTGTGCGCTATACCGATCCGCATAGTCGTGCGCGTTGTAGAACAGCGTGTCCACTGCCTGGTTCCCCTCAAGGTCGACAATACGAACAAACTGTCCGCGCTTGATCTCATGCACTAGGGAGTCGCCCGCCCCCACATCAGTCGTGAAGATAGCCTCTTCCGGAACTCGCGGGCTTGTCGTTAACACTGCTTCGGGCATCGTCAAAAACTCCTGCATACAACACTCGTCATCTTGAAAGGTTTTAGAGGAAGTACCGCTCTGTCAAAATAAACCCACGCTCGTTCTCTGGTCGGAACTTGCGGCAGACATCGTCGCCACCTGGAGCCGACACACGCTTCAGCGTCAAATCTACCGGTGTCTGTCTGTACTCGCGATCGGGGTCCATCGGATGCTGGCATGTATTCACAATCAACAGCGTATTCATCTCTGCCCGCACCTCGATCGCGCTGTTCGTCTTCGCGTGTCTTTCGACGAAGTGCATGCTCCCATCCTCCTGCACCTCGACTTTACTGAAGAAGTTCACGTTCATCATGAGGTCTCGACGGCCCAGCCCGTACTTCGCCAACTCAATCAGAAACCCATCCAGTGCATTCTGGTGCCAGTCATTGTGCGCCTTCTGATAATCCAGTGGTCCATACTTCTCTGCCACCAGTGCTGCATCCGAGCACCCCCCCAACGGGTCATGCCAGCCCAGAGTGTCGTCCGTGATCGAACACAGAATTCGCCCCATGTCGGAGTAAAGCACCGCTCCAGTGGTCAGTCGCGCGATATGTTGCGCCTTCAGCGTGTCTGGCACGTTCAGCCGTTCTGACAGATTGTCCGCATTCAGAAACATCGCGCCCACGTTCGCATGGTCGCCCCTGGCAGTAATGCGCAGTGCGGTTCCGCGTTTCAGCACATGCGACCAAGTCGAGGACCCGCGTAGCGTCTCCTCCCAAAGAACCTCAGAGCTCAAACCGACCAACCTTCCTCGGAACTTGCCGCCGTTCCACTTTGTTGCTGAAAATCATGAAGTCACCCTGCCTCACTTCTGATTCGGTGAAAGCCTCCACACCGTGCCCTGCAACAGGTTCGACAGCCACACTGAACCGAACCCGAATCGCACACCGTCGCCACCTTTGCCGGCCCACTGTTTCACTGGCAGATTGGTCGCCGCGTCCACTTGCGTCAGAGGGAATTCGAACATGGCCGCCCACACCGAGCCCGCGCCGAACGTGATCTCACCACCCTCGCCCGGAATGCCACACTCGATCGTCGCGACCAGCTTATCCGTCTTCATATCCACGCGCGACATAGTTCCATCTCCCTGGTTAAGCGTCCAGACCGAACCTGCCCCAATCGTAAGGAAGCGCGGCTTCGGCCCGACCGGAATCGTTGCGACGAGCGTGTTCGATTTTGGGTCGACTTTTAACAGCTGATCATGTCCAAACGACGAGATCCAAACGAACCCATCGCCAAACGACGGATTCTCCGAACCAGTCGGCAGCTCGAGCCTCGAAACCACGGCATTTGTCTTTGGGTCGACGCGCACCAACGTGCTCGGCTTGATGACCATCCAGACTGACCCGTCCCCAATCGTGATCCCGCCCTCCGAGTTCGCTGGGTCCGCCGGAATCTCCGCTAATACCTGCCCGGTCAGCTCGTCCAGCCGCGTTAATGTGTGCGTCCCGCAGCTCGGAATCCACACCGAATTCCAGCCATACGCCAGTCCCGAGCAGGGACGCTCCACCGTTGCGATCAGCCCCACCTTGCCCGTCGATGGGAGCAACTGCACAACATGATTCACACGCGCGCTCGATACCCAGACTGCGTCATGAGTCATCACCGACCAATCCGGCGATCCCTGCACCGGGTACACCGTCTCCGGCTGCAGTTCGCTCAGCGAACGAACCACGCCCGGTGTCTTTACCCCTGGCCGTACCACTTTGGGAGGCCGCGCAGTTGTAACCTGTGTCGTCGAAACAGCTGCTTCCTGTCCCTGTGCCGCAATACCGGCCATCAAGCCACTTGCCATCACACTGGCCACAACCACAACTCGACCCACATGCCACTTTCCGTCGCTGATCAAAGTCATGGTTGTTCTAACGCTCCTGCATCGCAGCCGCTGGGGTTGAGTAGGAAGAAACAGGTTCTGACTGACATTGAAGGGACTCTTTCTACTAAAACAAATAAACCGGGATTTCCGCCTTGGCATTTGATTTATCTATTGCGTCCATAGAAAACACTACTTCTATAGAAATCCTCTATTGTCACAATCGGCTCCTGCCATAGAAGGTTGATTTCGAGCATACCCGGTCTAAACTCAGAGTCACTCACAGCCATAACCCAATCATCTGAAATGCATTTAGCAGTCAAGACGTAGCCGATCGTTGAGATGCCAATGAGCTAACGGAATATCAGGAGCCAATGAAAGCGACTAAGCATCATTTGTTTCCCCTCGCCTGTGTTGTTTTTATGCTTCTCGGTTGTTGTTTGCCTGTAAGTGCGCTGGCGGATCAACCGACGTTCACCGTTGGGTGGTCAGTTTACGCCGGCTGGAATCCCTACTTCTACATGCAGAAGTCCGGCATCCTCAAGAAGTGGGCCGATAAGTACGGCATAGTGATCAAGGTTCAGCGGTTTGACTACGCAGCTTCTCTCGACTCGTTCGTTGCCAAGAACATTGACGCCTGTACGATGACCAACATGGAGGCGTTGGATATGCCCGCCGCTGCTGGCGTAGACTCCACCGCCATCATCGTGGGTGACTACTCCAACGGCAACGACGCTGTCCTGGTCCGCAATGGCCTCACCTTCGATAAGCTCGCCGGCCAGCGCATTATGCTCGTACAGAAGACGGTCTCCGAGTACCTGCTTGAACGCGGCATGGTCCTCAATGGTCAGCAAGCCCAGCTCTCCAAGCTCCGCCTCATCAATACCTCGGACTCTGACATCGTCCCCGCCTTCCTCAACAATGCCTCGAACCCAGCCGTTGTCACTTGGAAGCCTCTTGTCTCTCAAATTCTCGTAGACAAGAGCATCCACCCTATCTTCGATTCCTCCAGGATTCCCGGCGAGATCCTTGACCTCCTCGTCGTCCGCAGCGAGGTTCTCAACCGCCCCGACGGCTCCGGCCAGAAGTTTGCCAAGGCCATTAGCGGTGCCTGGTACGAGACCGTGCAACAACTAGCTACAGGTCAGCCTCAAGCCATCAAGGTCTCAGCCGCTGCCTCCGGCGACTCCGTCGACTCCTACAGGGAGCAACTCAAGACCACCTCGCTCTTCGCCACCCCCAAGTCCGCCGCCGACTTCACCACAAGTCCCACCATCAAGCAGAAAATGGAACTGGTGCGTCAATTCTGCTTCGCTCACAGCTTCCTCGGACAAGGCATCAAGTCCGTCGACGACGTCGCCATCTCCTATCCAGACGGCTCCATTCAGGGCCGCAAAGACCGTGTCCGCCTACGCTTCAACGCCATCTATATGCAGGCAGCGCAACAGGGAAAGCTCTAACGTCCTATGGCGACCTTCTCACCCTTCGATATTCAGGCGAGGCCAAACAGGCTGCTTACCCATGCGCTCTCCTGTCTGCTCTTCCTTGTTTGCATCGGCCTCTACATGCATACCTCGATCACCCGTCATCGCGAGAATAATGAAGACCGCGTCGTTCCCAATGCGCGCCAACTCGCTCAGGGCATCCGTTCCTCCGTGCTCGAACCAGCTGAAGAAGACGACTATGTTCCCGCCGACAACGCCTCGCGTTGGGAGCGCTTCCACCACTCCATGATCTGGAAGGACACCGTTTCGAGTGGCCGTCGTTTCTTCATCAGCCTCTTTCTCCTCATCCCAGCTGTGCTTCTGGCCCTCCACATTGGCCTTTTCCCTTGGTTCGGTGCGGGCTTCCTCCGCTTCGTCCTCTTCTTCGATAAGATCGTCGCCCTCTCGCTCCTGCCTATCCTCTTCATCGTCTTCGGTATCGACGAGTGGTCGAAGATTGCCCTCATCGTCATCGGCGTCGCTCCCACCATGATCCTCGACGTCACGCAGATGGTAAAAGCTGTACCGAAGGAACAGATCGTCAAAGCGTTTACCCTCGACGCCAACAACTTCGACGTCGCTTACCGCGTTGTGTTCCGCCAAGTCATGCCGCAGGTCATCAACAGCCTCCGTTTGAACCTCAAGCCCATGATGCTTTTCCTCTTTGCCGGCGAGATGATTGCCGCCTCCGACGGTCTCGCTTACCGCATCGCTATCATGCGGCGCCACATGGGCATGGACGTCATCCTGCCTTACGTCTTATGGGTCGCTTTTCTACTCTTTGTCATTGATCTCTCGTTGCGAGTACTAAACAGGAGGCTGCATCCATGGTTTCAAGCTTGAATGCACCTCAAAAACAGAGTCAGGGGCAGAAGCCAATCCTGTCCGTCGCGGAACAAGCGCTCACCCCTCGGGCATTCCCGACATCAAAGGCTATCTGCGTCGAAAACGTCTCGGTCTCCTACTCCATTGGCAATCGGAACCATAGAACCGTTCTCGAAGCCATCGACCTGAAGATCGAAGAGGGCGAATTCGTTGTCCTCCTCGGCGAGACCGGCTGTGGCAAAAGCACCTTGCTTCGCATGATCCTCGGTCAAGAGCGACCCACTACTGGGCGCATCTCTGTCTCCGGCAGCTACGTCGAACGTGTCGACGCTCGATCCGGTTACGTTCCGCAGAAGTACTCACTCTTCCCCGATCGCACTGTCCTTGACAATCTCACGATGGGACCGGAGACCTCGAAGTATCATATTCTCGGTCGGCTGCTCCCCAGCTTCCGCGCCTTCCGCAAACAGGTCCGCGAAGAAGCTCTCCGACAGCTCCAGCACATGGGTCTCCAGGCCTCCGACGCTGCCAAATACCCTTATCAGCTCTCCGGCGGAATGCAGCAACGCGTTGCTATCGCCCAGGCACTCATGATGAAATCCCGCGTCCTGCTTATGGATGAGGCATTCAGCGCACTCGATCCGGCTACGCGCGCCAGCCTACAGCATCTCCTCCGCTCCGTATGGAACGAGCTCAAGCCCACTGTCGTCTTCGTCACCCACAATACTGCGGAGGCTCTCTCTCTCGGCACTCGCCTCATCGTCCTGGCCCGCTCCGGTCACGAGGATCACTGTGGCTCCCGCATTGCCTTAGACATAAAGCTGCCTGTATCCGGCATGAATTTGCGCAACAACGGTCAGGAGTTCCTCGATCTCGTCGACTACGTGGAGCGATTCTCCCGTGGCGACCACCACACGACGCCCTCCCAAGTTGCTTTTCCAGCTGACGGAGAAGACATGCTATGAAGCACCTTTGGATTCCCGGTCGGATAGTAGGCGCATGTACTCTCATGACCATCAGTGTCCTTGCAGGCAACTGGTTCACCGTGCATGGCCAGGACAAGACCCTGGACAAGGTTTCGGATAAAGCGTTCGCCCCAACTCCCTCAGAAGAAGACAACACCCAGTTCTTCACTCAGAAGGTGCGCCCGGTCCTCGCTCAGAACTGTTACAGGTGTCATACCACCGAGGCCGCTGGTAGCCTACGCCTTGACTCCCATGCGGCAGTCCTCAAGGGCGGTGAATCTGGTCCTGCCATCGTTCCCGGAGCCCCGGAAAAGAGCCTCCTCATCGAGGCTATCCGCCAGACCGGCGATCTCAAGATGCCTCCCAAAGGCGACAAGCTTCCCGACAGCGAGATTGCAAATCTTGTCGAGTGGGTCCGCCGCGGCGGTGTATGGGACAGCGCAGAGCCCACTAAACCCGTCGTCGCGCTGCTTACCGTCGCCCAGGCTAAAGGCACACCTGGCGACGATTTCTTCGAAAATAAGATACGCCCCATCCTCGCTACCCAATGCGGCTCTTGCCACCAAGAACGAGCTGCCGGCGGTCTGAGCCTCTTGTCTCGCGAGTCTATTCTCAAAGGCGGCGACTCCGGCCCTGCCATCATCTCCGGTGACCCCGAAAAGAGTCTCCTCCTCGCAGCAGTTCACCAGACAGGTTCGCTCAAGATGCCCAAAGGTGGCAGCAAACTCTCCTCTGATCAGATCGAGGCTCTCTCCGAGTGGGTTAAGATGGGCGCGCCCTGGCCCCAGACCGCCACACCCGTCCGTGCAGCTGGCAAGCAGATAACTCCAGACATGCGTAAGTTCTGGTCTTTCCAGCCTCTCAAAGACTATCCCATACCTACGATCAAAGATCCCACCCTCAAGTCTTGGGCCAAGACCGACATCGACCATTTTGTCCTCGCCAAGCTCGAAGAAAAGGGCCTCAAGCCCGCCCCAATGGCCGACAAACGCACCCTCATCCGTCGCGCCACTCTAGATTTGATCGGCCTTCCGCCCACACCTGAAGAGATTGAAGCCTTCGAAAAAGATTCTTCACCCGAGGCCTACGCCAAGGTCATCGACCGTCTGCTCACCTCACCCCGCTACGGCGAGCGTTGGGGCCGTCACTGGCTCGACGTCGCCCGCTACGGCGACGACGACATCCGTGGCCTCGACCCCCGCGGCCGCGGTTACATGCCCTTCGACGGGGCCTGGGTCTACCGCGACTGGGTCATTAAAGCCATCAACGACGACGTTTCCTACGACCAATTCGTGAAGATGCAGCTCGCCGGAGACCTTATGTCGAAGCAGCCCACCGCCGAAGACCTCAAGGCCACGGGCTTCCTGGGTGGCGCTCCCTGGATATGGGACCAGGCTGAGCCCATTCAGGGCCGAGCCGACGAGCGTAACGAGCGCATCGATGCCGTCACCCGCGGCTTTCTCGGCCTCACCGTCGCCTGCGCTCGTTGCCACGACCACAAATACGACCCCATTCTCGCCAAGGACTACTATGCACTCGGCGGAATCTTCGCCAGCTCCACTTATAAGGAGTACAACTTCGTCCCTGATTCCGAGGTCAATTTCTGGCGAGAGAAGTTCAAGGAGGCCAACGACAAAGACAAAGCGGCCCAGGAGTACTCGAAGACCGTTGCCGACGAGCTCGCCAAGGCGCTCTCATCTCAGACCTCTGCTTACATGGTCGCCGCCTGGCAGGTCGCCGGAAAGCCCAAGAAAAAAATCGATGAGGCTGCCGACGCCGCCCGCCTCGATCCTGAACTCCTCGATCGCTGGGTGAAGTTCCTGGCTAAGAAGCCGACCTTCTACCCTTATCTCCAGGACTGGCAGCTCATGATCGCCGAGGGTGGAACCGAAGACCAGGCCAAATTCCTCGCTGACTCTTTCCAATATCGCATCATGAATCTCGAAATCGAAAACAAGGCTATTGAGGACGAAAACGACAAGATCAAGGCCAAGGCCGGTGTGCCTACTGAGCGCGAGAAAGACGTCAAGCCCTCAGACTTCGATACCTACGACCAGTTCTGCCCTGGCTGTACGCTGGAGCTCAAAGTCCTCACCCCAGAGAAGGCAAACCTCTACGAAGACCTCTTTGTGCGACAGTTAGGCACCGGCATCTTCGACGAACGCGGCGAGCCCGGTCTTTTCGTCTTTCGCGGTTGGGAACTTATCCGGCGTCTCGGACCAGCCGAGCAGGCCTACCTCACCGCCCTGCAGACCGAGCGTAGCCATGGTGGCTACGTCAAGTCAGTTGGCCAGATCTATCCCTTCGCTCACGGCATGGCCGACAAACCGCAGCCCGTAAACATCTCTCTCGACCTTCGCGGCAATCCGCATGCTCATGGCGACGTCGCCCCCCGTGCCTTCCTCACCGTCCTCGGGCCTCCCGACAAGAAGCCCTACACTCAGGGCAGCGGCCGGCTTCAGCTAGCCGACGATATCGTCGCCAGCCCGATTGCCTCGCGCGTCTGGGTTAACCGTGTCTGGAAGTGGCACTTCGGCACCGGCATCGTCAACACCGCCGACAACTTCGGTTCCATCGGCGATCCTCCCTCCAACCCCGAGCTTCTTGACTACCTTGCCGTGCAGTTCCAGAAGAACGGCATGTCGCTCAAGAAACTCCAGCGCATGATCATGCTCTCCGCCGTCTATCAGCAGAGCAGCAAGGAAACCCCTGAGGAACACGTCAAGGATTCCCTCAACCGTTATTACTCTCACTTCTCTCTACAACGCCTCGACGCCGAGCAACTCCGTGACTCCATACTCTTCGTTGCCGGCGACCTCGACACCAAGGAATCAAGCGGACCCTCCACTGAACTCGGCCTCGACAACCACCGCCGTACCGTCTACGCCAAGGTCAGCCGCTTCCGCATCGACCCCTTCCTACAGGCCTTCGATTTCCCCAATCCCACCTTCACCGCCGAGCAGCGCTTCTCAACCAACGTTCCGGTTCAACGCCTCTACTTTATGAATAACTCCTTCGTCTACGCCCAAGCCGGCAAACTGGCAGAGCGCGTCTACGACAAGGGCAACGACACCGCCCGCATCACCGAGGTCTACCATCTGCTCTACGGCCGTGCTCCCACACCGACTGAACTCCAGGCCGGTCTCGAATTCCTGAAAAACACTCCAGAGAAGCCCGGCTACCTCGTAAACCAAGAACCTCTCACCGCGTGGAAACAGTACTCCCGCGTACTCTTCAGCTCGAACGAATTTGAATTTTTGAATTAATTCATCTGAAACACTGTCACACTGGATCTCGACGCTCTCGCCGACAGGTTCCAGGCACTTCGAACACAGGAGATTAGCCAATGCCTTGTCAGAAGCCGAAACCCATCAATCGCCGGGACGCCCTCCGTCGTATCGGCGGAGGATTTGCCATGATGAGCTTCGCCAGCATGATCGGCGAGTCGCTAGCCCAGGCTGCGTCTCTCAACGCAGCCAATCCAGACGCCGCAGCTGCCAACACCGCCACCACAAATCCCTGGATGCTTCGCGACCCCAACTTCAAACCCAAGGCCAAGCACGTCATCTTCCTCTTCATGAACGGCGGCCTCTCTCACGTCGACAGCTTCGACTACAAGCCGATGCTCGACAAATACCATGGCCAGCCCATGCCCGGCGGCGACCTCGGCCACGAGCGCAAGACCGGCACCCTCATGAAGTCGCCTTTCGAATTCAAACGGTACGGCAAGAGTGGTCTCGAGGTCTCCGAGCTCTTCCCCAACGTCGGTGCCTGCGCCGATGATATCTGCGTCGTTCGTTCCGTCTTTACCGAAATCCCCAACCACGAGCCCGCGCTCATCATGATGAACACCGGCGCAAACATCATCGGCCGCCCCTCGATGGGCTCGTGGCTCACCTACGGTCTCGGAACCCAGAACAAAAACCTCCCCGGCTTCGTCGTACTCTGCCCGCAGGTCCCCACTACCGTCGGTCCACCGCTTTGGAGCTCGGGCTTCCTTCCTGCAATCAATCAGGCAACCTATGTCTCCACAGACACTCGCCAGAAGGACTTCGACCCCTACAAGCTCATCCCCAATATCCACAATGACTCCTTCGACATTAAGCAGCAGCGCCACGAGCTCGACCTCGTCAAAAAGCTCGACGAGCTCAACGCGACAGAGACCTACGGCCAAACACCAGCCGATCCCCAACTCGAAGCCACCATCGGCTCCAGGGAAACCGCGTACCGTATGCAAACCGAAGCCCCCGATGTCTTCGACGTCCGCAAGGAGAGCGAGGCCACCATCAAGATGTACGGTGAGGGCTCAACCGCCCGTGGTTGTCTCACTGCGGCTCGTCTTATTGAGCGCGGTGTCCGCATGGTTCAGGTCTACTATTCGATGGGCGATCCTTGGGATGCGCACCAGGACATCCAATCCCACCGCAAAAACGCGAAGGACTCCGATCAGCCCTTCGCCGCGCTAGTCAAGGATCTCAAAGCCCGCGGCCTCTTCGACGAAACAATCATCGTCTGCGGCTCAGAGTTCGGTCGCACCCCAGTCGTCGAGCTCGGCGGCGCTGGCACTCATGCCGGCCGCGACCACAATCCACACGGCTTCACCATGTGGCTTGCCGGAGGCGGCATTAAGGGCGGCATGACCTATGGCGCTACTGACGACTTTGGATGGAAGGTCATCGACAAGCCAGTCCACGTCCACGATATCCACGCCACCATCCTTTATCTCATGGGCATCGACCACACCAAGCTCACCTTCCGCTCCAGCGGCCGCGACTTCCGCCTCACCGACGTCGCCGGAAATGTAATCCACGACATCATCGCGTAGATACCTCACACAGGAATGAACAGATGAAGCTCAACAAATGGTTCGTCACCTCCGGCCTCGCCGTACTCTCCATCCTCGCCGTCACCACGACCGACGCGAGCGCCAAAAACTCCGAGCCTCAGGTTATTGAGATTCACTCCAAGAAGTTCGCCTACGAACCCGCTGAAGTCACTGTGCACAAGGGGGAGACCTACAAACTCCATCTCACCTCTGATGACGTTCCCCACAGCCTCCGGATCAAGAACCTCAACCTCAACGCCAAGATGACGGCTGGCGGGTTTAACGATGTCCTCTTCACACCCGATCAGGCCGGGGATTTCAAAGCAGATTGCGGACTCTACTGCGGTGCTGGCCACAAGACCATGTTGATGACCGTCCATGTGGTTCAATAGTCGAAATGAGACTGGCGCACTCCCCACAACTCGTTCTGCTCTCTATCCTCTCGACCTCTCTCCTGGGATGCCGCGCTAAGTCCCCGTCGCCCACCGAGACCAAAGTCGTCTATTGGACGAAACACCACATCACGATTGGCGGCAAGAAAGACATCAACCCTGTCCCTGCACTTCCAGAGAATATTGAGGATGGGAAGCAGGCCTTCACCTCCTACTGCATGGTCTGCCACGGCCTCGACGGCCAGAACACCGGCGTCCCCTTCGCCACCACAGTTTCTCCGCCGATCCCTTCGCTAGCCAGTCCCGAGGTTCAGGCCTACACCGACGGCCAACTCAAGTGGATCATCAAGAACGGCATCTATCCATCCGGCATGCCGTCCTCCAACAACGACTTCTCCGATGACGATATGTGGCGCATGGTTCTTTACATCCGGCACCTCCCGAAAGTTGGCAGTTTGGGCGACCCAGCCGTCTATGGCGGCACCCCAAATAACACCACGACTGTGGAACGGTAGGCTGAGAAGAACCCCGCAGCCAAGATCAGATGTGGGACTGAGGCAGCCGAGTACGTTTCCCTTGCGGATGCGAGAAACGTAGAAAGGCACAATCCTAGTCACAGTGCATTTCCGTTGCAATAGCAAGGTTTTCGCAAGTAGTTGAGTTGATGTAAGATAAGAGCACGGAGAGGTGGCAGAGCCCGGTTGAATGCACCTGACTCGAAATCAGACATACCTTTACGGGTATCGGGGGTTCGAATCCCCCCCTCTCCGCCACCGCTTTAGTCATTCCCTTTAATGTCCACGTAAACAATTCAAAATAAAAGCGCATGGCTGCTCTGCGGGTTCGTACTCGCAACGGAGAACCTCTGCCAGGTCGGCGTTCCGGGACCAGGCTCTGATACTCCAAGAAGCATCAGAGTCAAGATCGCACCTGATCCATTCGTCATACGAGTGAACTATTCCCAGCTTATTAGAGGCGTGTTCTTTTAACTTGACAGCCAATCGAACATCAAGTGATAATTCGCGTCGTTTAGTTAAAAGACAAACGTTTGTCTGATATCTCCCGGATATGTGCGCATGCAGCTAAGTGGTAGAGGAGATGGAGCAACCCTCAGTGCTCAAAACAGAAGCACACTTCTACCTGTGACTGACAAAATCAAGCGGACATCTTCCAACGCATAACAGAAAAGGGAGTATCACCTATGAAAAATTTAGCTCTTCGAACGTCGCCCTGGCGATGCTGGCTCCATCGCGTGGCTGCGATAGCCGGAACGATAGGAATGGTGCTGGCCGTTAGTACCATTCGTCTCCAAGCCCAAACCTGGAACATTCAATGGAGCGATGAGTTCAATGCGACCTCTGGTACAGCTCCTAGTTCGAGTACCTGGACCTTTGATACTGGTGGTGGCGGATGGGGCAATGGCGAACTGGAGGTCTACTGCTCGCCCTATTCCAGCACATCGCCGTGCGACCCAAACAACTCAAACCTCTATGAGGATGGCAATGGCAACCTGGTTATCAAAGCCATCAATAACAACGGTACATGGACATCAGGCCGGATGAATACCTCGGGCAAGGAGACGTTTCAGTACGGGCGCATTGAGGCACGTATGAAGCTGCAAGTAGGTGATGGTTTTTGGCCGGCATTCTGGATGTTAGGCAACAACATCGGCAGTGTTGGATGGCCAACATCAGGGGAGCAGGACATCATGGAGTGGGTGCAAGGTTATGGGCCAAACAAAACCTCCTCCACAATTCATGGCCCCGGTTATTCCGGGGGGAACGGCATCGGTAGCCAGTTCACCTTCCCGAACGGAGGCCGTATCGACGATGGCAATTACCATACTTATGGTGTCATCTGGACACAGAACCAGATGCAGTTCTACCGGGACAATCCCTCACAGCCATACTTTACGGTAACTCCGGCGAACATTCCTAGCGGCGACCAGTGGGTCTACAACCAACCTTTCTTTCTATTGTTGAATTTTGCCATTGGCGGCGGAGGGTTCCCAGGTAATACCGATGGAAGCACACCCAACCCGGGTACTGTGTTGGTCGACTACGTTCGCGTCTATCAGTCCGCCAGCTCCATCAACTCCAGTGCCTGGTATAGCGTTTCCAACCAAAACAGCGGCTCTTGCGTGGACGACGCGAATGGGGGCACAACCAATGGCACCATTGTTCAACAATGGGCTTGCGCTGGTAGCTCAAACAATCAGGAGTGGCAATTTACGCCGACCGATAGCGGCTACTACAAGGTAACTAGCCGCAACGCTGCGCTAGTATGGGACATCACGGGCGGCGCTGGAGCAACCAGCAATGGCGCGCTGATCCAGCTCTGGGGCTATGGCGGGGGGACCAACCAACAGTGGATGCCAGTCTCTCTGGGCAACGGCACCTACAAGTTCGTAGCGCGTAACAGCGGACTTTGTCTCGATGTTCCATCAGCCTCAACGGCTAACGGCGTGCAGTTACAGCAGTACACCTGCAATGGCACAGCCGCTCAATCCTTCACACTCTCACAGCAGCCTTAAACAAATAGCTAGTTGAGTTTCAAAGGCAACATCCATATGATGTTGCCTTTGAAACTCGGCCCAACCGCGTAGTTGATGACCACAGATGTAATCCGCTCGCTAAATAGGGGCTCCGCTCCGTCAGCGCTGCACCTTCACTCCGTGCGAGTGTTGCACCAATCGGTTGACCTCAGTGCCCGCAAGAAGAAATGCTCCCGTACCGAAGACATAACTGGCTCCCGGAGTGTACGCCCCTGGAGCGGCACCCACTGGTTGAATGCTGCCGAGTCGGCCATCCGCATAGATGTGGTTCACCAGACCTGCCCATCCCCGCTCGACGATCGGGCCATACTTTTTCGCGTCTAGCACATGCTGATTGATCCCCCATGCCATGGCGTAAACAAAGAATGCCGAGCCGGAGACTTCAGGATATGGATAGTCAGCGGCATCGAGAAGGCCTGGCCGCCACAGACCATCGGTACCCTGCAATTGTGCGACCGACGCTGCCATCTCCTGCAACCTTCCAACGTAAAAAGACCGGTGAGGATCGTTGGGTGGCAGGCTCTCAAGCACCCGCACGAGACCGCCCATGACCCAGCCATTGCCACGCGACCAGAATATCTTCCTGCCGTTCTTCTCTCGCTTATCGAAGTAGCTGTTGTCTCGGAAGAATAGCTTCTCCTGTGGGTCCCATAGCAGATTCGAGGTCACCTGCCACTCGTGATTCATGTAATCGAGATATTTGGCATCGTGAGTAGTGGCTGCTAAACCACTCCATACTGGAGGAGCCATGAAGAGCGCATCGCACCACCACCATACCGGCTTGGCCGGGTCGTCCGGTGCTCGCATGATCTCATCAAACTGCGTCTTCAGCGCCTGAATGCGCACCACATCCGGCTTCTGCTTATAGAGCCAAAGATACGACTGCCCAATCGCCTGATCGTCGGCATGCGTCCTGCGCGGTCCAAGCGTCCAGTTATAGTGCTCCGCAACCTTCGCGACAAAGTCGCGATACTTGTCATCCCGAAGCGTGTCCGAAGCTGAAAGCAGACCGACATACAAAGTAGCGAAGGTCCAATCCTGGCTCGGCTTGTCGACAAGACGGCCCGTCTGCCAATCCGCCACCTTACGCATCGCTGCCTGGACCGCCGCTGGTCGCAGAGCAGGTGATAAATCCTTCGCCAGAGGCCCGGGATCAGCCGGGGCATCGCCAACATACGCCCATCGGTCATTCGGCGGTGCCTGTCCAAACGCATAACTTCCACCTACAGCTACTGTGGTCAGACAGACCAATACACCTGCGATCCTGTTGCGCCTGATCATCACATCTCCTGGGTACTATCTAGCGTCGCCGGCTTGCGTCAAAAAACAGTCGTCCCATAAAAATCTGGACTCACCCTGCAAGCATGAATTGCGAACAGGGTTGTTTATATCCGTTCGTAACTCACGATGTCTACCATGGTCCCGGTAACCGTTTCCACCGTCCACGTCCTCAGGCCCCACATCCGCTCGACGGATGTAGACCTCTTGACAAAACCGTCCCCCCAAAGACATCCGCTTTCTTGGAGGGAACTACAATTTGTAGCTACAAAACAGTAACTACACTTTTGTAGTTACAAACTCATTTTGTCCCTTTCTCGTCGAAAACAAGGGCCATCTGGACGCACCCAAAGTCAAGCCCTCGCTCCTTTATGCTGGTCTATAAGGTCACCCAAATGCTGCTTCGATCCTTACTGCTTTTCGCCTCTCTGCTCCCCTCATCAGCAACCGCGCAAGCCCCTCCAGACGCACCCGACATCACCCTCCACGGCACCGTCACCGGCAAGCAGAACAACACCTACATCGAAGTTCCATTCACCGTCCCCGCCGCGACCGCGCGCGTCACCCTGACCTTCAGCTACACCGGCAAAGAACAGCACACCACCCTCGACCTCGGCCTTCTCGACCCCCACGGTATCCGCTGCTGGAGCGGCGGCAACAAGTCTACCCTCACCGTCAGCTCCACCGACGCGACGCCCTCCTGCCTGGTCGGCCCCGTCAATCCCGGGATCTGGAAGCTGCTCCTCGGCGTCCCGAACATTCGCCCCACAGAGACTGCCACCTACACCGCCAGCGTCTTCTTCACCCACACCGGCCTGGTCGCGGACGAGCCATCCCTTCTCCGCAAGCCCCTACGCACCGGTGCCGCCTGGTATCGCGGCGACCTTCATATGCACACCGCGCACAGCGACGGCTCCTGCAACAGCCTCTCCGGCGTCAAGGTTCCCTGCCCCGTCTTCGTCATCGCCGAAACAGCCGTGCGCCGCGGTCTCGACTTCATCGCCATCACAGACCACAACACCACCTCGCACTACGCTCCCATGCGCGAGATCGCACCCTACTTCGATACCCTCCTCATCATCCCCGGACGCGAGATCACCACCTTCCACGGCCACGCCAACCTCTTCGGCACAGAGGACTTTCTCGACTTCCGCCTCGGCTCGCCCGAGGTTCTCGACATCAATACGCTCTTTCGCCATGCCGCCGCGCTCGGCGGCCTCCTCTCACTCAACCATCCCTCGTCACCCACTGGCGAGATCTGCATGGGCTGCGGCTGGAACCCCGATCCCCCAGTCGACCTCCACCTCATCCAGGCCATCGAAGCCGTCAACGGCGGAGCCGAAGAGGGCCCCTTCTCCGGAATCCCCTTCTGGGAGAAGCAGCTCAACGCCGGCTTCCGTCTCACAGGCATTGGCGGCAGCGACAACCACACCTCCCAGCGCCCGCTCGATCAGATCGGCTCCATAGGCAGTCCCACCACCGTCGTCTACGCGCCCGAACTCTCCACTCCCGCGATCCTTGCCGGTATTCGTGCTGGACACGTCTTCGTCGACCTCACCGCGTCCAAAGACCGCCTGCTCGAACTCACCGCCCGCTGCGACACCAACACCGCAACCATGGGCGATCTACTCTCCGCCCCCGCCAATGCCTCTGTCGACTTCACCGTCCACACCACCAACGTAAGCGGCGCCACTCTCGTACTCCTCGAAGACAGCCAACCCCTCTCCGGAACACAGCCGCTTCCCATCACTGGTTCCGATCAAACTTCGCCTCTCCAGTGGCAGAGCGACGGCCTCCGCCATTGGTTCCGCGCCAACGTCTACGGCCCAAATGGCAAGCTGTGGCTGCTCGGAAATCCTATCTACGTCAACTGGCCGGCTTCAGCGGACGTTGCCGCACAGCGTGCAGCGCACTAAAACATTCTCACTACGGATGTCATCGGGGCACTCCAAACGAAATGCGGGGATTCTTCGCTTCGCTCAGAATGACAGGGATTATTTTCACTACGGCATGGGTGTCAGCCAACAGACGGAACCTCAACCTCTCGCTTCAGAATGCGGGACTGGTCTGCCTGAACCACCGCAAGCGTAGAGCCAAAGCCCACGTGAACGTTGGCGATTGGCTGTGTTCCAGTTCGAACACAGTAGATGAACGCGCGTGTAGCGGCGGTAGTAGGGTCCTCCGCCGTGGTGACGTCGACCGGCTTGCCGGGACCACGATAAGGCATCTCTCCAGAGGGACGGTACGAGGCCCCCGTGGTGACACCCGCCGCCTCTCCCTTGGCAGACTTGGGCTGCGTAATCTGTCGAGGCTCGTAGAAGAATGTCGCATCTTCAAGCGTCAGGTTGAGCGAGCCCTTGGCGCCATAGACCCAAAGCTGGTCGCCCATCTTGGCGTTATCAGTCATCGAGGTGAAGATGAAGCGTCGCCCTCCCGAATAGCTGAGAACGACCTGTACATTGTCGTCCGTCTCGCGGCCATCATGATAGCGACAGATAGAGCCAGACGCGAGGGCCGCAGTCGGTGTTGAGCCAAAGATCCAGTTGGCGATGTCCATGTGATGCGAACCAAGCTCCGCGATAAGCCCGAGCGACCACTGATTGTAGAGACGCCAGTTGATGAGGCGCTCGAGCGACGGGTCCGGAACAGGGCGACGCCAGTCGTTATTTCGGTGCCAGTAACCATGGATATGCGTGACGTCGCCGATCTCTCCCTGTTGCACGCGCGCGACCGCAGCACGAATCCACGGGGAGTAGCGATACTGATGGCCCACCTGAAAGATGCGCTGATGTTCGGCAGTGGCCGCGACGATCTTGCGCCCATCGTCAACGGTATAAGCCATCGTCTTCTCGCCATAGACATGGTGTCCACTGGCAAGCGCCGCCAGGACGTGCTCAGCATGAAGGCCAAGCGGCGTGGCGACGACAACCGCGTCCAGGTCCTTTCGGTCGAGCATCGCACGCACGTCGCTGTACGCCGGAACCTCGTAGCCACAGACACGATTCAACTGCTCGAACCGCGGCTTATACACATCCGTTGCCGCTACGATCCTGACTCCCGGAACACGAAGAAAGCTGCGCACCAACTCCTGCCCGCGACTGCCGGGACCGATGATTCCGAGCTTGAAGGAAGAACTATCCTTCGAGGGCGCGATCTGCCGAGCGGCCTCGGCCTCCGCTTGCCCATTGGTCTGGGCTTCGTTGGATTCAGCCGACGCAAGCGACGAGCCAGCGACAGCGGTAGCAGAGAGACCTTGCAGAAAAAGACGGCGATCAATCACTAGTGAGCTTCCTTAGGGGATAGAGGTGAAAAGTGCTGGCAGGGGTTCCCTGCCCACTGTATGGCAACGCACGTCGGCTCAGACGACGGCTGGGCGAAGATGAGTGCGCTACTACCAGAGACCGGACGAAGCACGCGCCGCGATTCTTTTGCGCTGAGGATAAAGACAACGGTCGATAGCGCGTCGCTGTCCGTGGCACTCGGGCTGATTACCGAGGTCTGAAGCACCCCTTCCACCGGACGCATTGTGCGCGGGTCGAAGATGTGACAATAGCGATGACCGTTCTGGATAAAGAATTTCTCCGTGCAGGCTCCGGTTGAAAGCGACGAATCCCTGAGAAAGATGGTACTGAATATCGTTCCCACATGTCGCGGGTCAGGAATATTTACCGGCCATCCCGAGGTTCCGGGTGGCGTACCGATCGCATACAAAGTGCTGCTACCGGCGGAGATAAACGCCGAGGTGACGGATTGTTCCCGCAGCAGAGCCACAACACGGTCGACCGCGAAGCCCTTGCCGATGCTGCCCGGGTCCAGCTCCATCTGCCGAGGAGGAAGGAACCTGACGGAACGTGTCGCCGGGTCCAGCACAACATGCTGCCAGCCGATCCTCTCGCGCAGAGCCGCTAGCTCCGCATCGGATGGTATCCGGCCATGGTGGAAGAAGAACCCCCATGCGCGGAGCAGTGGGCCGACGGTGATGTCAAAGGCACCGTCGGATTGGCGACTCCAAAAAAGCGAGCGCTCGAGGAAATGAAAGGTCTCGGGATCTGTAATGACTGGACCAGCAGAAGCCTCGCGGTTGATGCGAGAGAGTTCACTGGAGGGACGGTAGTTGCTGAGGAGATCATCAAGACGATCAATCTCGTCGAAAGCAAGATTCATCACCGCTTCGGCAGAGCCCTTATCGGAGGCATAAAGATCGATGGCAAACTCAGTCCCCATGGCACGATGAGTCTGATGAAAACGCTCGAGCGTCTGTGCCGAAGCACTCAGGCCGCCGAGAGCCAGAACGAATGCGACAGCCATAAGCCTGCGTGTGACATAAAGCAGTGGCCCAGCGATGCTCGCCTCCATCCTCCTATCCTAACTACATCTCAGGTGCTCTGGTTGTAGCCGATGCAGCCCTTCCCGCCGCATCGACACCAGATCCTCTGGTTAGCTAGACGAACAACGGCGCGAGCACAAGCGTGATAGTCGCCAACAGCTTGATCAGCACGTGAAGGCTCGGCCCGGCGGTGTCCTTGAAGGGGTCGCCGACCGTATCTCCCACCACCGCCGCTTTATGTGCGTCCGACTTCTTACCGCCGTACTGCCCGGTCTCGATGTACTTCTTGGCATTGTCCCAGGCACCACCGCCGTTGTTCATCAGCATGGCCAGCAGTACTCCGGCGATCGTCCCTACCATCAGCAGTCCCGCCACCGCCTTGGCTCCGGCAAGATTCACCGCAACCCCCGCAATCGCTGGCACTTGAAGCAATGCTCCTGGAAGAACCATCGCTTCGCTCGTCTGATAGCTCGCACTGAAGTTGCGGAAGATCAGCCCGACCGCGACTGGCAACCCGACTGCCAGCAAGCCGGGAACCACCATCTCCTTGAGCGCCGCGCCGGTAACGATGTTGACGCAGCGAGCATAGTCGGGCTTTGAAGTACCCGCCATGATCCCAGGGTTCTCGCGGAACTGGTCGCGCACGTCCTGCACTACCATCTGCGCCGTCCGGCCTACCGCCTTGATCGCCAGCGAACTGAACAGATAGGTCAGCATCGCTCCCAGAAGCGCTCCGACAAAGACAGGGACCTCCGCGAGGTTCACATTCGTAAAGGTCCAACCAGCGGGCATGTACCCGCCCGCCAAGGCGACCTTTTGCTCCACAATGGACCTGATCTCCTCGAGATACGCCGAGAATAGAAGAAAAGCAGCAAGCGATGCGGAGCCGACGGCGTACCCTTTCGTCAGCGCCTTCGTCGTATTTCCTGCCGAATCCAGTTTGTCGGTCCGCTCACGGATCGACTCGTCCTGGTTCGACATCTCGATGATGCCGCCCGCATTGTCCGTGATCGGCCCAAAGGTATCCATGGCCAGAATGTACGCCGCGCAGCTCAGCATGCCCATGGTCGCGATGGCCGTCCCGTAGATCCCCTTGGCGTAGTCGCTCACGCCCGCCACACCGGCGAGGCCTTGAACGCCGAAGTAGTAGCTCAGCAGAAGCGCTGCCGAGATCACCACCACCGGCATCGCCGGCGTCTCCATCCCGACAGCCAGTCCGCTGATGATGTTAGTCGCGGGACCGGTCAGCGAAGCCTTCACGATGGACTGCACCGGCCTGTACTTCGCCTCCGTGTAGTACTGTGTGATCCAGACAAACAGGAATGCCGTAACCAGCCCCACCACGCCGCACCCAAGTAGCCATAACGGCTCCACGTTCGGGCCGTTGAGCATGCCATAGACCGCGCCCGCAAAGCCCAGCAGCGCCAGAGCCGAAGTCACATAGAAACCCCGGTTCAGTGCCCGCATTGGGTCTTCCGTCTCATTCGTCTTCACCACGAAGACACCCACGATGCTGGCAATCAGGTTGATCGCCAGCACGATTAGCGGAAACAGGATTCCCTTTAGCCCAAAGACCGGGTAGAGTGCCGCTCCCAGGATCATGGCCCCGACGTTCTCTGCTGCGGTCGATTCGAAGATGTCCGCACCACGGCCGGCGCAGTCTCCCACATTATCCCCGACGAGATCCGCGATTACAGCTGGGTTGCGGGGGTCGTCCTCCGGAATGCCCGCCTCGACCTTGCCGACAAGGTCGGCGCCAACATCGGCTGCCTTTGTATAGATTCCGCCGCCAAGCTGCGCGAAAAGAGCCACAAGAGAGGCCCCAAAACCGAAGCCTACGAGTTGGTACGGAACATGTTGCGGGTCGTTGAGCCCGCCAAACACCAGGAACAATGACGAGACTCCAAGCAGCGAAAGCGCCACCACTACCAAACCAGTGACCGCACCACCACGCAGCGCCATCTTGAGCGCGCGATCCAGGCTGCTTCGCGCCGCGGAGGCCGTCCGGATATTCGCTCGAATCGAGCAGTACATCCCGGTGAACCCAGCCAAACCTGAGCAGACAGCTCCAACCAGAAAACTCACGACTGTCTTGGTCGCGTAGGGCGCGGTTCGTGACGACATGTGGTATCCGACGAACACCACCACAGCCAGCACCAGGGCGATCGCTCCGATCGTCTGATATTGCCGCTTCAGAAAGGCCTCAGCGCCCTCTCGAATCGCGTTCGAGATCGCCTGCATCTCCGGCGTTCCCGCGTCCGATGCGATTACCGCACGGGCCAGCAGAAAGGCAAGAGCCAATGCCACCAGAGCAACACCAATCGCAATCCACAGATAGAGTCGTCCGTCGTTCGTATCCCCAGGCAGCGAGTTGTACGCCGTGCCCGATTGCTGAAGTGTAACTGCCAAGAGGGTTACTGCATGCATAGACGACTTCTCTCCTTAGAGCGCGGGATACATGGTGCAATGCTAAAGGCGCCCATTAGAGCATGTACGCCGGGAGGGGTCAAACAGTCTGTTCCTAAAAAGTTACCGCCGAATCTACAGGCTCTTCGACTGGCAAAGCCCACCGAAGAGCTAACATGCTCTCGAGCCTATACTTTTTGTCGATAAGCCAAGGAAAAACCGCTGAAATCAGGAAGATGGCGAGCAGTACAGATAGCGTCGGACCACCAATGATGGCCAGCATTCCCTGCAAAATTTCCAGCGTTCGCTGCAAAGGTGTGTAATGCGAGTTGATAGGCGCCCACGATTGATTGGATAAGAGTTCCTTGGTTATTTCGCGACCGCGCTTCTCAGACCGTTGGTGCAGCCGGACACACCTCCTATGGGCAATACCCGCAGAAAACGGCAGCACGACGGATGTACGATCTGTGTCGAGGATTTGCGATGAGAAGGATTGCCGAAATCTGAAGGGTGAACCCCTTGGGAATGCGTATCGGGCTCTTCAATCTGACTTTTAGGTAAGAAGAAAGGACGTCAATGAAAAATTTTACGGCCACTTCAAACTACATGCAGATGTTGTCCATCTCCGAACGAGAGGCACCTGCACCTCCCGCTTCGGATGCTGGCATTCGCCTCAACGGCCATGTAGCAATATTCTCCATAGCGATCCTTCTTGCTCTTGCGACTGCAAGCGAATGCCATTCGGTAACGCATCTTCCGTCCTTGATGTATGGCGCAGTGCTTTGGGTATGGTGGGGTTGCATCGCCAGCGCCATATGGAAACTCGGTCAGCGAGTGGCTCTTGTATCAAGCTTCTCCTTGAAGGCGACTTCGATTCATGTATTGGTAGGATCGGCTATCGGCGTGGCACATCTCCTACTATTGGGGAGCCTCGGCTTTACCGTAGCGGGATGGCGAGCACATGCAACTGCACTCTCCATATGGACGAGCCATTTCGGCATCAATCGTTTTGGCATTGAAATGCTAATTTACGGGTTTGTCTTTGGAATCATGGGAATTGTCCAGTTTCAGATTCGTGCGCAGCGTGATGCCATGAAATCCATGGCGCTGCAAAAGCAACTCTCTGCAGCCCATCTGCAGGCGTTGCAGATGCAACTGGAACCGCATTTCCTTTTCAATACGTTGAACGCGATCACAACGCTGGTTGAACTCGGAAGACAGAAGGAAGCGGCAGAGATGCTCGCCCACTTAAACGCGATTCTTAAGAGCACTCTGAAGAGAACAACTCCGGAGAAAGTTCCTCTGTCACAGGAGTTGGAAATTATGGAGAGTTACCTGGCCATCGAACAGGTCCGTTTTGCCGACCGGCTACGCATTGAGATCAAGGTGGACCCAAGCGCCCTGGATGGCCTAGTCCCCTGTTTTCTGCTTCAGCCCATTGTAGAAAATGCGATTCGGCACGGTATCTCAAATTGCGAGAATGAAGGGCTGGTGGAGGCCTCGGCGAGGCGCGACGGGCAGACTCTACACTTGCGAGTACGTGACTCTGGACCAGGTCTGAGCGAGCATTCGCAGAATGGGCATGGTATCGGACTTAAGAATACGCGGGAGCGACTCGTGCATTTTTATCGGGACGAATATACGATGAAGGCGCAACCGCTCGATACGGGCGGCTTTGAAGTTGCCATTGCAATCCCCTATGAACGCACCTGAAGATGAGATTGAAAACTCTCATTGCCGATGACGAACCGCTGGCTCGCGAGCGGCTTAGATTCCTTTTGTCCAATGATGAGGAGATCGAAATCGTTGGGGAATGCCGCAATGGAAGAGAAGTCATTGCCACTCTCAAAGAGAGACGAATCGATGTGCTTTTTCTCGATATCCAAATGCCCGGAAGAGGTGGATTCGAGGTAATCGAGCAGATTGGCCCGGCACACATGCCTGTCACAGTGTTTGTGACGGCACACAATCAATACGCGGTCCAGGCATTTGAGGTCCACGCGCTTGACTATCTGACCAAGCCGGTCGAACCGGAGCGATTGCAAGCAACTCTTATACGTGTCAAGGAACGGATCGCTGCACATGCAGCCTTGATGACTCAGGAACAACTGAAGTCCGTGCTAACGAGCCTTGAGAACGGCAGTGGCCACCGAAAGGAGTATCCAAAACGTCTCCTCGTACATAACGGCACAAAAAATTCCTTCATCAACGTCAATGATATTGAGTGGATTGAAGCGGCAGACTACTACTCTTGCCTGCACGTTGGAACTAAGAACTTCATGCTACGCGAGACAATCAAGCAACTCGCGAGCACTCTCGATCCGGAGAAATTCGTTCGCGTCCATCGTTCCATCATTGTCAACGTAGACCAGATACGCGAAATTTTTCGCGAAGGGCAAAGTGAGGGATCGGTAGTTCTAATGAACGGGCAGCGGCTAAAGATGAGTAAAGCTGGTTGGCAGAGTTTGCTTGCCGTGAGCCATACTTAGGTTCCCCAAAGTGCTCCGATTGGTTCCTTGCACAAGATTCGAATTCCGCATCGTCCCTTCATTCTCGTAAGACCCTAGATCGGGCCGGCAACCCCTGTGAGGTTTGTGTTTAGGATGCGAGAGCTGCACGCTCTGTTATGTTCCGATCATACTGTTCAAGGCCTGTTGCCTTAGCGATGGCGTCGCGTCCTGAGTCTTATCGAGGCGCTTTCGTTGAAAGCGGTGAAGGTAGAGATAGATAACTGGCGTGATGTATAGAGTCAGCGATTGCGAAAGAAGGAGGCCTCCAACAACTGCAATGCCAAGCGGGCGACGCGCCTCGCCGCCTACACCACTTCCGAACGCAATCGGAAGTGCTCCCAGGAGTGCAGCCATCGTGGTCATCATGATTGGACGAAAACGCTGCAGGCAGCCCTGGTAGATCGCATCCTCTGGTTTCATATTTGTCTTGCGCTCGGCATCGAGCGCGAAATCGACGATCATAATGGCGTTCTTCTTTACGATGCCGATCAACAAAATGATTCCAAGAAATGAATAGAGATTGAGATCCTCACCAAAGAGCAGCAGGGTCAGAAGCGCGCCGATGGCAGCCGACGGCAGGCCAGATAGGATCGTGATTGGGTGAATGAAGCTCTCGTAAAGTATCCCGAGTACGAGATAGATCACCATGACAGCGATAACAAGCAGAAGACCTAGACCACTCAGCGAACTTTGGAACTGGGCGGCGGTTCCTTGAAAAGCGAAGGTCATCGTCGCCGGAATGCCGATCTCTCCCGCTGCTCGTCGGACGATCTTGGTTGCGGCATCGAGTGAGATGCCCGGCTTCAGGTCGAACTGAAACGTCACCGCAGGAAATTGGCCGACGTGATTTGCAGTCAACGGCGCCACAGTCTGGTGCAGCGTGGTGACTGCGGAGAGTGGAACAAGTCGACCTGTATTCGATCGTATGTATAAATCTCCCATAGCTTCCGGATCACGCTGATACTGTTTAGCGACTTCCAATATGACGTCATACCGCTCAGACGCTACCATAATCGTATTCGCGCGCCGGTTTCCGTAGGCATCGTAAAGGGTGTTGGCAATCTTCTCCGGGTCTACGTTTAGCGACATGGCCAGGTCGCGTCGTATGTCGACATTAACGCGTGGAGCGCTCATCTGCAGGTCGCTGGACACGTTCGCCAATTCGGGCAGGGATTGCAACTTCGCTTTCAGCCTGGGAGCCCATCTGTACAAGTCTTCAGTATCGGGTCCTTCCAACGCGGCAGAGTATTGAGAACGCCCTTCATTCTGTCCCAAGGTCAAAAAATCTCCGTGCCGGAGATAGACATTGAGCCCTGGGATGTTATTTAGCCTCTTCTGCAGATCGGAGATGATGATCTTGGAGTTTGGCCGGTGCCTGTCTCCGATGAGATTAATCCAGAACCAGCCTGAGTTTTGAGATTCGACACCGGATATATTGCTCTCCATCCACGGGATTGTAGCGAGTATCTTATTCACTTCCTGACCGTAAGCAATCATTCGGTCAAATGAGTTGTCCTGTGAGGCCTCCAGGCTTCCGGAGAAGTAGCCAACATCCACTGTGGGCATGAAACTTTTCGGCATGACAGCCAAAAGATAGACGGTCAGCGCAGTCATCGCAATGCTGGCAAAAATAGTCACACGTTGGTACTGCAACACTGTATCTAGTGAACGCTTGTAGGTATTTTGCATTGCGGCATAGAACCGTTCCGAATGTCGTTGGAACCAGTTGCCTGCTTGTTCCCGCGAGTTCAGGAAACGGCTACACAGCATAGGAGTCAGCGTGAGCGAGGTAAGGCCCGAGAGCAGGATGGCCACCGAGATCGTGACGGCAAATTCACGAAGCAGCCGTCCAAGCACTCCGTTGAGAAACACAACGGGAAGAAAGACGGCTATGAGGGAGATGGTCATCGAAATGATGGTGAAACCCACCTCTCGAGCGCCATCGATTGCGGCTTGCAATCGCGTTTTTCCCATTTCAAGGTGGCGTGTGATGTTCTCGATCATGACGATCGCATCATCCACGATGAAACCTACCGAGAGCGTCACCGCCATCATGGAAAACATATCTACGGAATAGTTCAGCAGCCGCATGGCGATGAACGAACCAAGCAGCGAAACAGGAATTGCCGCGCTTGCAACAATCGTCGAAGACACTGTTCCAAGGAACGCGAAGATAACCAGCATGACGAGGCAGATCGTTAGGATGAGAGTCCTGTTGACCTCCGCGATGGAGTCGCGCACCGTGTCAGCGTTATCCGCAACCTTTCCGAACGAAACCCCCGGTGGCATAGAGTCTCGCAGAGTAAGGACCACGGCTTTGACGCGATCAGCCACTGCCACCGTGTTCGAGCCGGGCTGTTTTCGTACCGCGAGGATGACACTGCGCCGGCCGTTGATCCAGAATGTGCGTTTGATGTTGTTTGAGCTGTTGAAGACGGTTGCTACCTGATTCAGCCGTAAAGGAACGCCGTCCCTGTAAGCAACGATCAGTTGCGAAAACTGCGCTGCCGATGTGAGCTGGCTATTCGCTTGAAGCGAATAGTCCTTGGCGTCGCCATACAACGTACCGGTAGGGAGGTTGGCGCTGTTGGTGCTGAGCGCTGTACGAACCTGTTCAAGATCAAGGCCGTATGCAGCCAACCTCGCGGGATCTGCCTGGACCCGGATGGCAGGCCGTTCCGGGCCATAAACCTCGACTTGAGAGACGCCGTTCGTCATGGAGATACGTTTGGCGACCACTTGATTGGCATATTCTGCAAAGTTGTCGAATGCCATAGTCTTCGAAGACATCTCCAGCCACACGATCGGATCTTCAGCCGGATTCACCTTGGAGTAAGAAGGCGGCGACGGCATATCGGTAGGAAGGGAGCCCTGTGAGCGCGAGATCGCGGCTTGCACATCCTGCGCGGCCGCGTCCACACTGCGATTCAGATCGAATTGAAGCGTAATGTTCGTCGTGCCCACAGAGCTGGAGGACGTCATGTTTTCGACACCAGGGATCGTTGAAAACTCGCTTTCCAGTGGCGTCGCGACCGTCGATGCCATCGCATCGGGATTTGCTCCGGGTAGCGCAGCTGATACACGGATCGTCGGGTACTCAACTTCCGGCAGGTTGCTGACTGGCAGGGAAAAATAACTCAAGAGACCAAATCCAGCAATCGCCGCAATCAAAAGTGTCGTGGTGGTAGCGCGACGAATGAAGAAATCAGTAAAATGCATAGTCAACTACCTCGCATGAAGTGCGGGCTAGTACGTGTTATTGCGCAGGCTTGGTTTCGTTGGGTAAGGGGCGCGAGGGTTGATCGCGTGACGCGCCTAGTAGTGCGATTTTTGCGCCAGGCGTGAGTCGAAGCTGTCCTTCGGTTACGATCATGTCCCTGGGACTGATGCCGCTGCCAACAATCGCCTGCTCGGGACCGTTCTCCGGCTGATACGTGCGCAGCACGGTTAGGGGTGCTATCGTCGCGACACCTGACTTAATCAGCCAGACGTATTTCCCATCCAAACCATCCTGGATCGAACTCCCCGGCACCAGTGTTCTTCCTTTTTCCATTCGTAGGCGGAGGCGGACATTGACAAACTCTCCGGGCCAAAGTGCCCCATCCGCATTGGGAAATGCTGCCTTGAGCCTAATTGTGCCCGTGGTTGCATCAACGGTGTTATCAATAAAAACGAGACGGCCTTCAAATACAGACCCGTCACCATGACTCACTTCTACAGTCAAGTGTTCACCCGCATTCAGCCGTCGCACTTCGGATAGGATTTGCTCGGGAACACCGAAGGTGACATGGATGGGGGCCAATTGAAGAAGAGTGGCGAGTGTTGTGTCGTTGTCTCTTACGATATTGCCGGCCTTCACCATCACAGCGCCTGCGCGCCCGGCAATTGGAGCAACTACATTTGTGAAGCTTAACTGCAGCTGCGTTTGGGCAAGGCGTGCCCGGTCGGCATTGATTGTGCCAACCGCAGCCCCAACTGCCGCTTGGTCGGAACGAAGGGCCGCACGAGCCGTTTCGCTCGTTGTGACGAGTTGGTCTGTGCGCTGCTTTGAAAGGACGCCGTCTCTCGCGAGCTCCTGCGCAGTGTCTGCTTCTGACTGGCTCTGCTTTTGTGCAGCTGTATCTCGTGCCACAACTGCGCGGGCTTGTTGTTCCATTGCGGTGTCGCGTTCCAGCTCGGCCTGCTGTTCCGCAGCCTGACGTTGCAACGTGTCCGGATCGATCGTGAACAGTAACTGGCCCTTGGCCACGCTCTGTCCTTCCTCAAATGCGACGCGTTTGATTTGCCCTGCAATGCGTGACTTCATCTCTACGCTGTTCATGGCCTCGACGTTTCCAACCGCTGAAACCTCCAGGGGAACGTCTTGGGAGACCGCCAGGGTGACACGAACTGGCACACCCTCTGGCGCTGCGTCACTTGCTTTGACCACCGAGCGAGAACAAGATGTGAGCGTGAGACACATCGCAATTCCGAAAAGCGCCAGTGTGTCGTTTCGGTTCAAGCTCGCGATACCTCAGTCCCAGAATCTGCGTCTCTTTCGTGCAGAACCATCCACATGCAGCCAGAGACGCAAAAATTGCAGGGAGACGTCTGAAATGCGCGGCGAGATATTGCTGCCCATTTCAGTTGTTGCTGATGGACGCGAAGGTTTATGATCCATCTTCATCAACAACTCGCCGAGCACGGAGAGGTCGACTCCGACTTCCCTTCAAGCCAAGTAAAGCAAGATCTAGGCGAGCGAACGTGCAGAAGTGATTGCTCTCGGCGCGTAGCTGAGATCTGCGATGAACGGATAGGTTGGTTTGCGGAGTCTATTCTGAGGTAGGTGAAGGATGTCCTGATTAATCGCCCCATCGGAGAGCGCCATGAGGCTCGGATTGGCCAGAGGTGCGAGTTCTGGAGAAAGGTATCCAGATTTAACGACAATGATTTTGTAGGACGACGGTTGAAGTCCGAGGCGCGTGAAGTCAACGATGTCATGGTATGGACGACGCTGCGCTGAGAGAACGAGCGTGACGCCTTCGATCTGCACGACCGCCTCACGCTCGCGAGGTGTGGATGATGGAAGAAGGAAGATGACCTTCGCGGAGGCTTTGACCGGCTTGCTGCCAAGCGGGTCGAGGGTCGCGCCAATGGAGAGTGGCAACATGGCGCCGACTCCTGCCTGGTAGCACGCATCGGTTGCTGGCTTATCGGTAATTCCTGCGAAAACGGTGTTCTGTACCTTGTAGCGCAAGAGTGCCTGAAGAACTTCAGCACGATCGCCGGTGCCTCCGCCGGTAGGATTGTCGCCGGAGTCTGCGAGGATCGCTGGATGCGTCTCTGCCTTCATGGCACGCTCGATGCACTCATCGATGGTTCCGGTCTCGGTACCGAACTGGAACTCCTTGCGAGCATCCCAATATTGCTGCGCGAGGGAGATGGCGATTTTCTTTTGTGTGGCCGGAGCAGTGCCTGTCACCACGGCACATGCAGTGGAGCGCGGCTCATCGGCCCATACATAACCGACGAGCAACGACACATCGAGTATTCCCGCTTCTTCATTGAGTTTGGGCAACTGTGCCCAAAGCCGCTTACCGGGCTGCCACTCCGTACTGCTTCGCTCGCCGGGCATGAGCACCGGAATTGGAGCCCACACCAGCGTGGGACGGATATGTTGATCCAGGCAGTGCAAAAGCATGTTGCAAGCTCGCTGCATGGTCTCTTCCCTGTCGATGTGCGGCGCGGTGCGGAAGGCTGAAAACATGTCGATGTTGTCGATCACGCGCTGACTTACATTGCCGTGGAGGTCGTAGGAGGCCGATAGGAAGCAATCGGGGCCAACAACCTTGCGTGTAGCTTCCATCCAATCCCCCTCTGCATCCTGCATGCCATCTACGAACATGGCTCCGTGCATGGGGAGGAAGAGGCCGTCGAGCGGAAGCAGGCCATGGAGCTGTTTGAGAAAGTCCGCCTTGATGGTCTCGTAGGTGGCCCGATCTACCGGTCCACCGGGTACAGCCGAAGCCACTACTGTCGGAATAAAGGGGACGGAGTACTTCTTTAGAAATGCGAATCGCCCCGAGTTACTGAGGTCGTCCCCTTTGAGGATGGTGAAGTCTTCCATACGTGCGCGGATGCGACTATAGGTGCTGCATTCGATCCCTATTCCACCGAATGCGATCCGCCGTTGTGTCTTATCCGAGGTGCGATTGGCGAAGCCGTATCGAGAAAAAGAAGTCGCAACTGTAGCTGCGATGGCACGTTGTAGAAAGGATCGCCTCTGCATCCGATTCACTCCGATTGAAGGTCTTGCTAGAAAGATACCGGCAGCCTCTGAATCAGGGCCACCGGGATGAAGCGTCGATCAGAAATACAGCCTGCCAGCGAACTGAATCAAGCGCGGGTTGTATGAGTTTGCGGTGCTTGAGATTTTCCCGAGAGCGGCATTCCCAAGAGATGCGGTCGGAAAGGCAAACTGTGCTGTATTCAGGACGTTGAAGGCTTCTGTGCGGAATTCAAGCTTGAACCTTTCCGTCAGATTGAACGTCTTGAAGAGGGAGAGGTCGACGCGCTGCAGGCCTGGACCATAGATCTGATCGCGACGTTCGTTGCCGACCGTTCCTGCAGTTTGTCCCCGGAATGCAGCGATATTGAACCACTGAGTGACAGAAGGATGACTGAGCCTTACACTCGCAATCTGATTCGGACGATCGCTGTTGCTGATTCCTGGACGTGTTCCGGCACGGTTAGTGAGGTTCGTGACCGAAAATGGCAGACCCGTGTTCCAGACGACCAGACCGTTCGTCTGCCAGCCCCTTGCAAGAATTCCCCGGAAGCCTCGCAGGCTATTGCCGAATGGAAGTGCATAGTTGAAGGTTCCGGAGAAGCGATGGCGTATATCCAGATTCGAGTTGCCATATTCCAGCGTCGAGACCTGTGATGGAACCGTCGCAAAACCGTCGCCGCCGTCATTGCTGATCGCCTCGGAATCATCAAGGCCGTGAGCATAGACATAATTGAATGACAGGTCCAGCCCTTTGTTCAGCCGACGTTTGATGACCACTTGCAATGCGTTGTAGGAACCGATTCCCTTGGAAGTAAATAGAGGAACCGCTGTGACGTTGGGCGACGTGGTTGCGTATGGTCGCACGGTACCACCTGGTGCAAACGCATTATCATCAGGCACGTAATATGCCATTCTGCGTCCGAGCTCACCCACATACGTGAGGCTGGCGACCGTGCCGGCAAACTCTCGCTCCGCGGTCAGATTGAATTGCTCGACATAGGTCGATTTGAAGTGAGGATCGACAGCCGCGCTGACTGAACCCTTAGGATTAAGCGCGTTTGTAGCAACCGGCAAGGGCAAACCGGCGGCTAACGTCGAGTATGAAGTATTACAGCCGCTAGCAGTAGTCGATGTTGAGGAGCAGGGTCCATACGAGCCTGTAAATGGTTGATTGACCAGCGCCGAACCTGATGTCAGGTTCTCGGGAGCATAGGTCATACCAAATCCTCCTCGCAGAACCGTTCGCGGCAACACGGTCCATGCAAATCCAAGACGAGGCGCAAGGTTCGAGTAATCGGTGCGGATGTTGCCATGACTGTCGACCCCACTCGTACCCGCGACCACGATCTTCCCGGTATCCGTATCGAAGTTCGAAAGTTCGTTGTTGATTTCGGTATAGGGGGTAAACAAATCGTAGCGGATACCTAGATTGAGAGTCAGGTTTGGGGCAACATGCCAGTCATCCTGAAAATAGACACTGGGTTCCCAGGTGCGGTTATGTGGTTGAACCAGGATGGCGTTGCGCGAGACGCTGAGAAAGGTCCCGGTAAGCAGGTCGGCAAAGGTATTGACCGTCCACGATCCTGCCGCTGAGTCAGTCTGCGTTACAGTGTCCTGGCGGCGGATCAGTCCCGCACCAACTTTGATGCTCTGCTTGCCGTGCGTCCAGCTCAACGCGCCAAGGTACTGGAAGGTGTTCTCCAGGTAGATGATAGGAGGTCTGAAGCCGAGGCTCGTTCCTTGATTGATACTGATCGGAGCCAGCTCTGCGGTGCGGCTGCTGATATTGATATTGGGCTGTCCAAAAGCTTGATTGACGTTCTGGCCAAAACCTAGCGGGTACTGCGCGTTGTTCAAGAACGTATAGCCGCCTTTGAGTTCCAGCAGGAGGTGTGGCGTGATGGTGCGGACATAGTTCAACTGGCCCTGGTAGGCGAGGCTTTTGGCAGGCCCCGGATAACTGCCACCGTTGCCCCCTGGTGAAATTGCCAGACCAGCCTCGTTGACTATCGGAAAGAGGCCGCCAATGTTGGTGTTTACCCTGTTCCAGGTGAACCGTGCATAGAACAGATTGGAGTCGTTGAACCGATGGTCCACGCGGCCGTCGGCGGTATTGCTGTACTGCGTGTTGGAAGGTGAGACAGTAAAGTTGTTGGTGAGGGCGTTGCTGGTAGGCAGAGGAAAGAGCTTGAAGTATTGCAGCCCGACAGGGTCGAAGGTTGTTACTAGAGGATTGGTCCCGGGTTGTGGATTATCTGTAAAATTTCCCGGGTTCTGTCGCTCGAAGGCAGTGGGCACAGTGGTCTGCGTCGGGTTGAGGTTGCGCGCGATGCGTAGCCCCTCGTAGTCCGCGAAGAAGAAGGTGCGATCCTTGATGATCGGTCCACCGAGGCTCCCGCCGAACTGGTTCTGGTGATACGCCGGCTTGGGGATTGCCTGCCCAAATTTGTATGGATTTGCATTAAGGTCGGTGTTGCGAAAGAACTCGTACACCGTGCCATGGAGAGAGTTGGTCCCAGCCTTCGTGATGACGTTGATGATCGCTCCAGCCGAACGACCTACCTCCGCGGTGAACGTGTTGGTCTGGACGCTGACTTCCTCAATTGCGTCAACCGAAGGCCGCACGCCGATCGATCCGATCACACGCTCATTGTTATCCATCCCATCGATCTGCTGGTTATTCATTACATCAGCCTGACCATTGACCGACACCGAGGAAGTCTGCCGACGGTCGTCGGGACGATTTCCGCTGGAAAGGCCATTGTTGAGCCCTTCAGTCGCGCCGGGTGTTACCTGGACAAGGTTGATATAGTTCCGTCCGTTGAGAGGTAAGTCTTGGGTGGCCTTCTCCGTGATGGTGGTACTGAGAACGGAGGTGTCGGAGTGCAACGCGGGAGCCTGTGCCTCGACCTCCACGACCTGCTGTTCCGATCCAACCTCTAAGTGAGCATCTTCACGTGCGCGGTCGCCGGCAGCCAGATTGAAGGAGCCTACAGTTGCCGTCTTGAAGCCATTGTCGGTGATCTTGAGCGAATAATGATTCGGCTTCAGAAGAGTAAAGATATATTGGCCCGCTCCATCCGATGTGGCGCTCCTCGTCTCTCGCGTGTCCAGATTCGTGAGCTGAACCGTAGCCCCTGGAATGACTGATCCGGTCGTGTCCATGACGGTACCCACAATGTCTGCTGTAGTGCTTTGAGCATCAGCTACGGTAACAAGGATGGCGCTTGTACAGAGCAGCAGGATGGCCGTTGCAACCCTCTTGGCGAGCCTATCGGTACAGTTGCGATAGGAGGAGCGGAGATATTTTCCAGTAAGAGATTTAAATGACTCAACGTGCATGTGGGTCTCCTTACTTCTGGATTGAATTGCTTTTAGGGATACAAGGCAGTGAACAATCAGCAACTGGAGACAGTGAGGCCTGCAATCACGCAGTCAAGCAACATCGAAGACTCTACGTGAACTGTTTGATATCCAATCCAAGCGAATAAGCTTCGCTGTTCTGTTGCAATTCATCCCACGTCACTTGCCGGCCGGTCTCTGCCGCCATACGGCCAAGCATGCAGCTTCGTGCAGTAGCGACGCCGTCCGCGATCTGGTTGTGAAACTTTCCGGAGGTGATGCTCTGGATGAATCCGCGGTCTTTCATCGCATCGGCGAGAGCGAGATTGTCGGTGAACGCTCCATCTGCGGCGAATTTTCCTGGCGTAGTGCTCGCGGCCTTGTCGTCCACCCATGTCCACGCATTCTGTCCGGTGATCCGCAATGGTCCTGAATAGGGAGCATCTGCATTCCCGAGTGAACCGAAGATGCGCTCGGAGACATCGAAGAAACCGTTCGTTCCAAATTGGGTTGAGGAGAAGCTGAGTTCTACACCGCCCGGATAGGTGAAGATCACCTGATAGTTATCGGATGTGTTGCCGAAATTACGGACGACCATACGGCTGCTTTTCGCCACTGCCCCGATTGGATGCGTCCCCATAATCCAGTTACAGACATCGATGACATGAATGTTCTGCTCGAGAAGAATGTCTCCTGATAATGTCCTATCCCATAGCCAGTCGCGTAATCTTCGTTCATCAGCCGGCATGCCGGAACGATCCGGATAGGTGGCTTCCGGTGCGTTGTAATGAGCTGTTATCGCCGCGATCTTGCCCAAATCTCCTGCGTGGATTCTGCGTACGATCTCCGCAAAAGGAGGGGCGCTCCGAACCTGGAAACCAACATCGATGCTGACCTTCCCATCGACTCGTTTGGCGATCTCAAGCGCCCGGACCGTCTGTGCCATGTCCACGCCCACGGGCTTCTCACAGTACGCGTGTTTGCCGCCACTGACCACGGCATCGAGATGTTCCACATGGAAATATGGCGGTGTCGAAATCTGGATCGCATCTACATCTGGGGATGCCGCAAGTTGCTGAAATGCGGTATGGCCGCGGAACATCAGCTTCGAACTAATCGCCGCTTGTCCCAACTCCGCGTTCACTTCGTCGAAGTGCATCTTGGCCGTCACGAGTTTGTCAGGGAAGATGTCCGCCAGCGCAACGACCCGCGCTCCAGCGTTCTTTGCGAACGATGTTGCTACGGACGTTCCGCGCCTGCCGCATCCCAGCAATCCAAGACGTACTGCGGAGTTCGCCTCGTAGCCAAATGCGGTCTTTGACTTCAAGAGCAGTAGGCCTGTTGTGGCCACAGATGCACCAAGAAATTTTCTTCGATTCATAGGCATCCCGATTCTAGGATTAACTGGTTTGAATTTGTTTGAGAATACGCTCTAGGTAAATCTTCTCCTGACGTACATCTTCGATCTGTTGCGGTCCGGAGGTCTCACGCTCAATCGTGACAGCGCCTGCATATCCCAGCCGATGTAACTTCGTCAGCACCTGCTTGAAGTCGACAAGGCCTTGCCCGATCACGACCTCTTCACCGAGCTTTGACGGATCGGACGGCCACCTGCCGTCTTTTGCGTGCATGCTCTTGACGTAAGGTCCGATGATGTCCACGGCATCGACTGGATTGGCCTTGCCGTAGAGGATCAGGTTTGCAGTATCGAGACCCACTCCAAGATTCGGCTTATCGACATCCTTGATAGCTCTCAGCATGGTGGTCGGCGTCTCCTGCCCGGTTTCCATAAGGAACGATTGGCCGTTCTTGCCGCAGTACTCCGCCAAACCGCGAATCGCCAGAACCGTCTCCTCATAGAGTGGCTCTTTTGGATTCTCCGGAATAAACCCGCAATGTGTCTGAATACGACCGATGCCAAGCATTGCCGCAAAATCCGACGTCTGCTTCAATGCGTCAACGCGGGCTGTCCGCGTGGCTCTCGGAACGATCCCAATCGTGGATGGTCCATCGATGAAATCCCATTTTAGAGGCCCTGGCCCTACAACCTCGGCCGTGGTTGGAGTGACCCCGTATTTTTCCAGCAGGCCTTTGAGCTCTTGTGCAAGAGTCTTTGTGAATTTTCCAATATAGTCGTCCAGGGAAAGGAAGCAGGTCGGGATTCCGAGTTGCTTCACGCGCGAGATGGTAGCTTCGGGGCCGTGCGATGGCTTGATAAGAAGACCGAGCGCCATCGGCGCAACGGTTGACGACGTATCAGGAGCCCCCCAAAAAGATCCACCTTCCGGTTGACTCGCTAGCGTCTTTCTTGCCGAACTCGCGTAAAGGATACCTGTACCGAGTGCAGCACCAATGAACTCACGACGACGCATGAAACACCTCCAAGGTAATTCACTACAACAATTAATCGGGAACGTTACCCATTTCAGAAAGCAAACAATTGCAGTCAATAAGGATTTTTGCTTTCCCTGGAGGAGAGTAATTACTCTGGTGGATGAAGAATAGGATAAGGTCATTTGAGTGTCAAGAGAATGTGAACAGACCTCAAAAAGACCATAATTGAAAGGGTTTCAACTCGAAACCAATTCCCAACTATTTGAGATAACACCCACAAAATAAGGGCATCCCTTTCGCCACAATGATTGAAGAGGCATTGATTGAGGTGCCTGTACTAGACATTCCGATTATTGCGGTGTGAATACTATAAGCCATATCTATAGGTGAATCCTTCAGCAAACTCAACCTGTCGATGCACTCGCGTTGGGTCTGTGTAGCGTCCCAGCCTTCGAGCACAAATTATGGCATCGAAGAATGATTCAAATGGTTGTCAAACGTTGACCTGATTGGTTTAGCATCGTCTCAGACGCATGACTCTCGCTAGAGCGTCTTCAAGATAAGCTGTACTCGAGGTCAGGCCGCTTTGTCTCTCTTCGCCAGACGTCCGACGACAGGTTCCAGCAGAGGCGGGCTTCGTTTCGCGCGTTCTTTCTGCGGTGCGATGTGCAGTGTGTCTCTTTTTGCTGGCGCAGCGCATGCGCAGTCTCCCACAAATATCTTCGATCCGGCAGCCACTCCAGCACACTCCGTCTTCGGTCTTTCGATGCTGGTGCTTTCTATCACCCTAGCCATCTTTTTGATTGTCGGCGGTCTGCTACTCTATGCGCTCATTCGCTTTCGGCATCGACCTGAAGATGCGAATCGTGAGCCGGCACAGATCTATGGGAGCAATCAGATTGAGCTCTCCTGGACGGTCATTCCGATCCTGATCGTGGTGATGCTGTTCCTTACAACCACGCGGGTCATCCTGGGGACCGAGGCTATCCCCAAGCCTGGCGGCGCCATGGACGTGACTGTTATCGGCCACCAGTACTGGTGGGAGTATCGCTATCCCAAGCTGGGAATCGTGACGGCCAACGAGCTACATATTCCCATCAGCGACCCGGCAAAGCCTACTCCAACTTACCTTGAGATGTCCTCTGCCGATGTCTCACACAGCTTTTGGATACCACGCCTTGCAGGCAAGACGGACTTGATTCCAAACCGCGTCAACACCATGTGGATCGATCCTCAGCAGCCCGGTCTTTATCTTGGCCAGTGTGCGCAGTATTGCGGAACCCAGCATGCAAAGATGTTGTTGCGGGTCTACGCGCAATCTCCGGAGGATTTTGCTGCATGGGTGGACCAGCAGAGAAAGCCAGCGCAACAGAATTTTTCCGGCAACGCCGCTGCCGCCGAGGGACAGGCGGTTTTCATGCACAATGCCTGCATCAACTGCCATACAGTATCGGGAACTGCGGCGACAGGGCGGTTCGGGCCCGATCTGTCGCATCTGGCAAGCCGGGACACGATCGCCTCCGGCCCCATTCAGAACACTCCAGAGAATCTGAGGAAATGGATTGACGATCCCAATTCCATGAAGCCAGGTTCGCTGATGCCGGCGATGCATCTCAACGATCACGACCTCGACGTTATTACGGCTTATCTCACACAGCTTCACTAACCCTTACCGGAAAGAAGCACAGCATGACTCCAACTCCCGTAATGGAAGCAATCGATGAGACGCTGGAGCCCCAGCAAAGCTACCCACGATTGAGTGTGATTTATGAGTGGGTGACGACGGTTGATCATAAAAAGATCGGACTGATGTACATCGCCTATGCCCTCATCTTTCTTTTGATTGGAGGCATCGAGGCGATACTGATCCGCATTCAGCTTGCAGTTCCCAATAATCATTTTGTTTCACCACAGGTCTTCAACCAGCTCTTCACCATGCACGGCACCACGATGGTGTTCTTCGTCGGAATGCCGATTCTCTTCGGCTTTGGAAACTATCTGGTCCCATTGATGATTGGCGCGCGCGACATGGCGTTTCCAAGGCTCAATGCATTCAGCTTCTGGATCTCTGCTTTTGCCGGGCTCTTACTTTACTTTAGTTATTTTGGCGCAAGCGGCCTCTACGCCGCTGGATCTGCGCCTGATGTCGGCTGGTTCGCATATGCGCCGCTGACGGCGAAGGTCTTCTCACCCGGTCACAGCACGGACTATTGGACACTGGCAGTTTTTCTAAGTGGAGTCGGTTCAATCGGAACCGCTCTCAATATCGTGACCACGACCATCTGCATGCGATGCAAGGGAATGACGATGAGCCGCATGCCCTTGCTTGTGTGGCTCTATCTTGTGATGTCCAGCCTGGTCTTCGTTGCAGTAAGTCCACTGACGGCAGCGCAGATCATGCTGACGCTGGACCGATACGTAGGTGCACACTTCTTCGATACGCAGGCGGGCGGCTCGGCTGTGCTGTGGATGCACTTCTTCTGGATCTTCGGCCATCCTGAGGTCTATGTGCTGGTGCTGCCGGCGTTCGCATTTGTCAATGAGATCGTGCCAGTCTTCTCCCGCAAAGCCATCTTCGGATATCCGGCGATGGTAGCAGCCTCGGTCGGCATTGGCTTTATCAGTCTGAGCGTATGGGCTCACCACATGTTCACAGTCGGCATGGGCGCGGCTGGCAACACGTTCTTCGTTTTCGCCACGATGGTGATCTCGGTGCCAACCGGCATCAAGATCTTCAACTGGCTGGCAACAATCTGGGGTGGAAAGGTAATCTATGCCACTCCCATGATGTTCTGCGTCGGGTTCCTCTTCCAGTTTCTTATCGCCGGGCTCACTGGCATCATGCTCTCCGCTGCTCCCTTCGACTGGCAGCTTAGCGCATCCTACTTCGTTGTCGCACACTTCCATTACGTTCTGGTTGGGTCGATCTTATTCGCCATCTTTGGAGCCTTCTACTACTGGTATCCAAAGGTGACAGGCCGGATGATGAGCGAGACGCTGGGCAAATGGCACTTCTGGCTCTTCCTGATCGGCTTCCACCTCACCTTTGACTTCATGCATGTTCCGGGAATGCTCGGCATGCCGCGACGCATCTATACCTACGAGGCAGGCCGCGGATGGGAGATGTGGAATTTGATCGTCGGTATTGGAGCCATCTTTCAGGCGGCTGGCCTCTTGTGTTTTCTCTATAACTTGATGTGGGCTTACTTCCGGGGCAAAGAAGCAGGCCACGATCCATGGGATGCGTGGACGCTGGAGTGGGCTATCCCATCTCCCCCACCCGCGTACAACTTTGCCATTGAGCCAACAGTCAACAGCCGCCGTCCCCTGTGGGACCTGAAACATCCTGAAGATCCAGACTCGGACTACGAATGATAGAGACCACAAGCGCAATTCCAATTGACGGGCCGATAGAAACACCATGGACGCTGCCTCACCGCGGCACCGTCGGGATGGCATGCCTGATACTGGCCGAGGCCGCGATCTTCATCATCTTCGTCGTCGCGTACATTTTTTACATCGGCAAGAGTCTTAGTGGCCCCACACCGGCACAGGTACTGGAACTACCCATCTTCGGCACCATCTGCCTGCTTTCCAGCAGTATCACCGTTCACTTCGCAGTCAGTGCGCTGCGCAAAGAGAATCTGCGGGTCTGCACAATCAACCTGGCAGCCACCGTTCTACTCGGAACAATCTTTCTCATCACGACGGCCCAGGAGTGGTACCACCTCATCCACGACAAAGGTCTGACGATACAGACCAACCTCTTCGGAACAACCTACTACTCACTGGTTGGGCTGCATGCGACTCACGTCATCGTCGGCCTCATCATGCTCTCGATCGCATTTGTGCTATCGCTGCGGGGTCTAGTGAAAGAAAAGCATGCAGAAAGACTGGAAGTGCTCTCACTCTACTGGCACTTCGTCGATGCGGTATGGGTTGTTGTGTTTCTAGTCGTTTATGTTCTGGGCAGATAGCTTTCGGAAAGGAGGAGCGCGATGCAGCAAGACAATTTGACGAACCAACCCGGTCACGCGTCCCTGACAGACTCCGTCATCCTACCTACGCCGACGGCGTGGCCGATGGTGCTCGCCCTTGGCCTCGCACTGCTCATCACAGGAATGGTGACGCACTGGGTCATCAGTCTGCTCGGCCTGCTACTCACATTGAGATCAACAGTCGGCTGGTTCTTTGAGGTACTCCCGCATGAGAATCACATTTCGATCCCAGTACAGGCTAGCGTAATCACTATCTCGAGCACACGCACTACACGCGAGCAGTTGCCGCTCGCCGGCAATCATCGCAAGCTGCTGCCGGTCGAGACCTTCAGCATCACGTCTGGCATCAAGGGCGGTATCGTGGGCGGCATTGCCATGATCATTCCAGCGGCTCTCTTCGGTCTGCTCCGCTATCACAGCGTCTGGTACGCCGTGAACCTATTGGCAGCAGGTGGATTCATCCACTGGGCAGGCCAGAGCGATGCTTTTCTCGCCGAGTTTCATCTCCACGGCCTCCTCGCAGCGACGGCCATCCACGGCCTGACCTCAGTCCTGATCGGGCTACTCTACGGCGCCATGCTACCGATGTTTCCAAGAAAACCAATCCTCACAGCCGGCTTCGTCGCGCCGTTCCTGTGGACAGGTATCCTCTACTCGGCGCTTGGTGTCATCAGTCCCATCCTTAACGCTCGCATCGACTGGCTCTGGTTCGTCGTTTCACAGATTGCCTTCGGCCTCGTCTGCGGCTTTATCGTCAATCTCCAGGTCAAGGTGCGCACACCACAGTTTCGATCTTTGCCGTTCTCCGTTCGCGCCGGTATCCATAGCGATCAACCCTCCAAGGAAGACGACGAGAAATGAAACCAGCCCGTCCAAGATTCACGATCCTCGTCGCTCTCCTGCTTCCTGCGGCCTTCATTGGCTTCGTTGGTTGCAGCCGCATCCCCGGTCGTCCCGGGCCAGAGCCTGAGGTCGCACGTCCCGAAGAGGTCCTGGCCTTCCCTACTCTCTATAAAGAGAACTGTGCTGCCTGCCATGGAGAAAACGGTCGAAATGGCGCGGCCATCTCGCTCGCCAACCCTGTCTACCTTGCAGTGGCCGGAGAAGCGAATCTACAACAGGCCATTGCCAAGGGAGTTCCCGGCAGCCTGATGCCTCCCTTCGCGAAGAGCTCTGGCGGAATGTTGACCGATCAGCAGGTCGCGGTGCTTGCACACGGCCTTCTCCAGCAATGGGGTAACCCAGCCCAGCTCACGGGACAAAATCCGCCACCGTATCTAGCCACATTACCGAGCGATATTACGCGTGGACAACACGCCTTCACCGCCTCCTGCGCTCGATGCCACGGAGCAACAGGCGAAGGAAACTCCGGCAAGCCTCGGCTCGGTTCCATTGTGGACGCTTCTTATCTCGCGCTCATCAGCGACCAGAGTCTCCGCAGCATCACCATCGCAGGCCGACCCGACGAAGGTATGCCAGACTGGCGTTCCGATGCCGCGCAACCACTCACGGACCAGCAGGTCACCGATATTACCGCCTGGCTGGCATCGAAGCGCACCGTCAATCCAGGCCAACCCTATCGTATGAAGAGCCCCACAGGAACGGAGACACGATGACACCAAGTGAGCCGATCCCACCAAGCGATCAAGTCACCACGACAGAAGAGCCCGTAGCGAATCTAAAGACCGCCGGTCACTCCCGTCGCGTCTTTCTCTTCAAGCTCTCCCTGCTCATAAACGGAGCCGTTGGTGCCGTCCTGGCCGTACCGATTCTGGGGTATATCCTGGGACCCTCGCTGAAAAAGAGTTCCAGCGAAAACTCGTGGATCAACCTCGGCCCACTCAGTGATTTTCCCGAGGGCGAGACTCGCCTCGTCAACTATCGCAATCCTGTAACCACTCCATGGGACGGCCAGACAGGTGATGTCCCCTGTTGGGTTCGTCGCGTCTCAGGCAACACCTTCCAGGTCTTCGCCATCAACTGCGCACACCTTGGCTGCCCCGTCCGCTGGTTCGCCCAATCCAAGCTCTTTCTCTGCCCCTGCCACGGAGGCGCGTACTATGCCGACGGAGCCCGCGCCTCGGGGCCACCAGAACGCGGCCTCTTCGAGTACGACCATAAGGTCACCGGCGGCAGCCTTCTAATCAGTGCCGGCAAGATGCCAACACTGGCCACACAAGCCCACGTGGAACCACCCCTTACACAGATCGAAGGCAGTCCAGCAACAAGACTCGCCGCCGTCGAACAACCCAAGCCGAGGTGCAGCTCATGCCAGGCCTAAAGCAACGCGGCATCGATGTGTACAACTGGTTCGAGCAGCGGCTTGGGCTCGGCGCACCCGTAATCGAAGCGATGGAACACGAGGTTCCCTCCAGCACCTCCAGCTGGTGGTACGTCTTCGGCAGCGCCGCGACGGTCGTTCTTATCCTCCAGGTCATGACAGGCATCCTGCTCGCGCTCGTCTATACCCCTTCCGCCAGCAATGCCTGGAACAGCCTCCAGTTCCTCGATCACAACGTCCAGCTTGGCTGGTTCCTCCGCGCCATGCACGGCTGGGGCTCCGATTTCATGATCGCCATCGTGCTCATCCACATGGCGCAGGTCTTCCTCTTCGGAGCCTATAAATTTCCTCGCGAGCTTACCTGGATCATCGGCGTCTTCCTTCTACTCCTGACACTCGGCATGGCCTTCACCGGCCAGGTATTACGTTTTGATCAGGACGCCTACTGGGGGCTAGGCATCGGTGCCTCGATCGTCAGCCGCGTCCCGTTTATCGGCGGCCCACTCGTAAACCTGATGCTGGGAGGCCCCATCATCGCCGGGCCTACGCTCACCCGCTTCTTTGCGCTGCACGTCTTCGTTATCCCAGGCATACTGCTCGGGATGGTCGGCCTGCACGTATGGATGGTGCTGCGACTCGGCATCAACGAATGGCCGATGCCGGGACGCCTGGTCAGCAAAAAGACCTACAACCGCGAATACCATCACCTCACCGAGAAGACCGGTATCCCCTTCGTCCCTGACGCTGCGTGGAAAGACGCGATCTTCGCCGCAGCCATCATGCTCGCGGTCATCGCCTGCGCCCTCTGGTTTGGTCCCTTCGGCCCCACGGGTCAGCCCGATCCCACCATCATTCAGACCGCACCCAAGCCTGACTTTGCCTTCCTCTGGATCTACGCGGTTCTGGCCTACCTGCCACCCAGCCTCGAGACTCCCGTGCTCTTCATCGCTCCGGTCATCGGCATCGGAGCCATGCTTCTTCTCCCTCTGATCTCGGGAGAAGGAGAAAAACATTGGTCCCGCCGGCCCGTGGCTGTGTTGATGATCGCCGTTATCGCCGTCACCCTCGGAGCCTTCACACGACTGGGCATGTATACGCCGTGGAGCCCCATCATGAATGCCTGGACCAGCGATCCCATCCCTCCAGCCTATCTCCATGATCGGACCCCACTCGAACGAGAGGGAGCGATCGTCCTGCAAAACAAACAGTGCCGCAACTGCCACTCCATCGGCGGAGCAGGTGGAATGCGCGGCCCCGCACTCGACTCGATCGCATCACGCATGACCGAAGACCAGATCATCCGCCAGGTATTGCAGGGAGGCGGCAACATGCCGGCCTACGGCAACGCGCTCAATCCATCCGAGACCACCGCACTCGTCCACTTCCTGACCACTCTGCGCGGCAACGATTTGTCTCCTGCTATCGACGCCTCACGCCATCTGGTTCTCACCAGCGATCAGCAATCAGCGCCACCCAGCGGGCATTAGCGCTGCGTTTACCCTATTCCAATGCCTCCTGAGTACCGGGCCATCTTTGATGAGTGGTCGCCACCCATCTTTCTAACCACAACAGTGGTTCTCTGCGCCATCATCTACACTCGCGGCTGGTTCGCCATCCGCGAGACAAGGCCGTCGTTATTTCCCGTATGGCGACTAGTCTCGTTCCTACTCGGCCTCGCCACTATCTGGATCGCTATCGGGTCACCGCTCGACGGCTTCGCAGACGCCCTCCTCAGCGCCCACATGGTGGAGCACCTGCTCCTCATGTCCTTCGTTCCCCCGCTTCTGCTTCTCGGCTACCCAGCAGTTCCACTGCTACGCGGCCTTCCCCACGCACTCACAGTTCCCCTGCTAGGGCCATTGCTCCGCATGAAGTCACTGCGAACTCTCGGTCATATCCTTACCAGGCCATTGGTAGCATGGCTCGCCATGAACCTGATCTTTCTCGGCTGGCACGTACCCGCCGCCTATGACTTCGCCCTGGAACACGAGCACTGGCACGAGTTCGAACACCTTTGCTTCCTCGGCTCGTCGATCCTCTTCTGGTGGCCGCTCATCCGCCCGTGGCCGACCAGCGCACGCTATCCAGGCTGGTTCTTTCTGCCCTACCTGGTCGTTGCGGACATCGTGAACACAGCGCTCTCGGCGTTCCTCGCCTTCTGCGACCGCCCGGTCTATGACTACTACCTGCGACAGCCGAACCCGTTCCACATAGCGCCAATGTCCGACCAAATCGTCGGTGCAGTCATCATGTGGGTCGTCGGTTCGCTGGTTTTTCTCATCCCTGCGGTCTTTGTCACGGTCAATCTTCTACAACAGGGAACAAGACCTCGCGTGTAACGGGAGCTTGGCCATTCCCGAGCCTTCCTCACTTCCTCAATGAAGGTCACGGAGTTGTTGATTCTTGATCAACAACTCTGTCACCAATCGCTGTAGCCGGAGGTTCTCAACCTCCAACTCGAAAAGTCGTCGGTCATCTGTCGAAGAAAGCGAAACCGTACTTCTATGATGCTGAAAGCGCCCTTCGGCATCCCCTGAAGTCACGCTCCGACCCGACAACATTCTCTCCATCTCTTCCGAGTTCTTCTGCTCTATCTCACCCATAGGTCCCGGCCTTCTCATGGTTCATTGCCTATTTCTGGACAATCCCTGGAGAACCTTCTTCAGAGCTGCACGCGCTCAGAGGCAGGCTCAGACGGTGTCACAAATCGGCAGCCGTGGCGACCGCGCATACCGGCACGGAACTTCTCCCGCTCCTCCGGGCTCATCTGCGCCCAGCGCTCTTCCATGTGCTTCTTCCAGCGACGGCGATCGCCATTGTGACGATGGAAGCCGCCAAAAAGAATCTTACTGAGCACAAATAGGCCAATTCCCTGCCAAAACGTGATCGGAGGCAATCCAAAGATCGCGGGCATAAGCCAGTTCCAAAGGTGCAAAATCACAAAGCCGAACACAGCGCTGGCTACAACGACCATCAGTGCAATTTTCAAACCCTTAAATACTCGGTAATTCCTCATTTGTATGTCCTCATTTACTTCCGAAACTTTCATCCATCTCTTGAACTCGTTGCCGCAGATGCAGAACTGCATAATGCTTACGCGAGATTAGGGTGTTCACGCTCAAACCTTTTTCCTCTGAAATATCCTTGAAGCTTTGGCCCAGCAATTCATGAGCGATGAACACATCACGCTGATTCGCAGGAAGTTCGTCGAGAGCCTCATCGAGCGCTTCCAGTAGCAGGTTCCTGGCGTAGACCGCATCAGGGCCGGCATCCGCCGAGGGCAATAGCTCTTCAAGCGACCTCGACTCCCCATCATCTGCAATGGAATCGCTCAACGATATTGGCTTTTGTCGCCGAAATAGATCTGTAATTCTATTGCGAGCGACCCGGAACAACCACGCAGTCACCTGCTCCACCGGCTTCATCAGCCGATATGTCTGGATGAGTTCATAAAAAACGTCCTGGAGGATATCCTCGACATCTCCGCTATCGAGCACGCGCTTGCGAATAAAGCTTCGCAGTCGCGGCTCGTCTCTCTTCAATGCCTCCGCAATGAACTGGTCCTGCTCGTTGATCGTCCAGTCTCGGCTGGGCATTCTGCTCCTCGGGAAATGGACCGGCCCTATCCTTAGAAAAGGGTCTATAAGCTTAAACGGACGACGAAGCCAAATATTGTACGGAGAACAAAAAATAATCGTTCTCCAAAGCCCCTCGGCAGCTTCGACCTTTCTCCAACCCTACAAAGGTGCCAAAAGAGAGCGTTCGGTGCGATACTCTCGGTGCTCTCTTTTCAAGCAAGAGCGCGGAAGAGGAATTGGATGCCTGAACTCAATTATCAGTCCGGATTCGGAAATGAATTCGCAACGGAAGCCCAGCCCGGCGCGCTTCCGGTCGGACAAAACGCTCCTCAGAGAAACGCTTACGGCCTCTATACCGAACAGGTGAGCGGATCGGCATTCACGGCACCGCGCGGACTGAATCGGCGCACGTGGATGTATCGCATTCGTCCCTCCGTCGTGCATGAACCCTATCAACCGTTTGCAAAGCAGACCCTTTTGCGAAGCGGCCCGTTCGACGAACTCCCGACACCGCCGAATCAGATGCGGTGGAACCCTCCTAATTTCCCTTCCTCCAAGACAGACTTCGTCGAAGGTATTACCACTCTTGGCGGTAACGGCGATCCCGCAGCACAGGATGGCGTCGGCGTTCACCTCTACACCGCAACCGCTTCCATGAGCGACCGCTTCTTCTACAACGCCGATGGCGAGATGCTGATTCTCCCTCAGCAAGGCGGGCTGCGCTTCGTAACCGAATGCGGCATCCTCGAGGTCAAGCCCGGCGAACTCGTCGTCATCCCACGCGGTATCAAGTTCCGCGTCGATCTCCTCGAAGAAAAAGCACGCGGCTACATCTGTGAGAACTACGGCCAACCCTTCCGCCTTCCGGATCTCGGCCCAATCGGTGCAAACGGCCTCGCAAATCCCAGGGACTTCCTAACCCCTGTGGCGGCGTTCGAAGATAAGGAAGGAGAGTGCGAGGTCGTCTCAAAGTTTCTTGGCAAACTCTGGTCCGCGAAGTTCAATCACTCACCCATCGACGTCGTCGCCTGGCATGGCAACTATGCCCCCTTCAAGTACGACATGGCGCGCTTCAACTGCATTAACACAGTTAGCTTCGATCATCCCGATCCGTCCATCTTCACCGTACTCACCGCGCCCTCGCATCTCCATGGCATCGCCAATGTTGACTTCGTCATCTTCCCTCCCCGCTGGCTCGTTGCGGAGCACACCTTCCGGCCACCCTGGTTCCATCGCAATATGATGAACGAGTTCATGGGCCTGATCTACGGTGAGTACGACGCCAAAGCCGAGGGTTTCCTGCCCGGTGGTGCAAGCCTGCACAACTGCATGTCTGGCCACGGACCAGACGCTGAGACCTTCGCGCGAGCGAGCACAGCAGAGCTGAAGCCGCAGCATATCAAGGACTCACTCGCGTTTATGTTCGAGACACGTCTGGTCGTCCGCCCAACCCGCTTCGCTCTCGAAGAGAAGATTCTGCAACACGAGTATTACGAGTGCTGGCAAGGCCTGAAACGCCTCTATCCCGGCGGGGAGACGGATAAGAGATGAGGGCAGCACAAGCGCTTCTGTCCCACTGCATCGATTACGCAGGTCTTTTTCCCCCGGCGGGTCTAGACCTGCACACGACCATCCGAGAGTACTGTCGATACCGTGAGAGCCCGCACGCATGGGCCCTTGGAAGACTGATCCTTCCTGCCGCCAGCCTTGCAAAATTTCTCGACTCTTCACCTTCGAGCAGAACAGAATGGCCTTTGAGCCTACTCCTCAGTCCCGAGTGGGAGAACGAGATACGCCTGGCACAGCAGCTCGGTGTACCTCTCGATGTTATAGAGTTCAAACCAGCGCGAATTGACGAGATCGCCACACTCCGAAATCGCCTCCCCGCAAACACAAAGGTCTACTTCGAAGTCCCAGGCGGCACAGATCCTGCCGAGCACATTGCAGCAATTGCAGACGCAGGCGCCCACGCGAAGATAAGAACCGGCGGCATCACACAACCTGCGATTCCATCGGCTCACGAGGTCGCTCATTTTCTCTCATGCTGTATCGCACAGCACGTTCCCTTCAAAGCCACAGCAGGCCTCCATCACGCTCTCCGTGGCAGCCATCCGCTGACATACGCACCCGAAAGCGAACGAGCGCTCATGCACGGCTTCGTCAACGTGATCCTCGCCGCATCAACGCTTTCGCTCGGTGGAGATATCGATGAGGCAACCGCTCTGCTTGAGGACGGCTCACCAGACAACTTTTCATTCGATGACGACTGCGCGCGTTGGCATGATCGAAGCTTCACCACGCAGCAGATCGTCCACGTCCGCGAAAATTTTATGATGAGCTTTGGTTCATGTTCCTTTACCGAGCCGCTCGACGAGATGAAACAAATGAGGTGGTTGTGACAGCGATTGCACTCGAAGAACAATGGACATGGAAGAGCTGGATTAGCTCCGCCAACGAACCTGGCTGCGACTTCCCTCTTCAGAATCTGCCATTCTGCGCGTTTCAGGCGTCAGATGGCGAATCGCATCTGGGCATAGGCATCGGCAACTTCATCCTTGACCTCAAGCAAATCGCCAATGACGGGCTTCTCAATGAACTTGACGATAACCTACGCCATGCATGCACTGAACCGTATCTGAACTCACTCATGCAACATGGCAACGAAGCCTCTTCCAAGCTTCGTCACACCGTGATGCTTCTCCTAAAAGATGCAGCAGAGACACCCCACAAGAAAACCATCGAACCGCTTCTTCTCCCAAGAGCAAGCGCCGTCCTACACAAGCCCGTTCAAGTCGGCAGCTACACGGACTTCTATGCCTCCATCGATCATGCCACCAACGTAGGCCGCCTCTTCCGCCCCGACCAGCCTCTGCTCCCCAACTACAAATTCGTCCCGATTGGCTATCACGGACGAGCCTCATCGCTCGTCCTCAGCGGAACACCTGTGACCAGACCGCGCGGCCAAACCAAACCTCCATCCGCCGATCTCCCGGCCTTTGGCGCAACAAAGCAACTCGACTACGAACTGGAGGTCGGCGTCTACATCAGCACTGGCAACCAGCTCGGTCACCCAATCTCCATCGAGAGCGCCGAGCAACACCTCTTCGGGGTCTCACTTGTCAACGACTGGTCAGCCCGCGATATCCAGGCATGGGAGTACCAGCCACTAGGCCCATTCCTCGGCAAAAGCTTCGCCACCAGCGTTTCCCCATGGGTCGTTACCATGGATGCATTAACACCGTTCCGCATACCACTCGCGTCCCGCCCATCCGGAGATCCTGCCCCTCTTCCCTATCTCACCTCACCCGCAGGAACAGCAGCAGCCATCGACCTCAAACTCGAAGTCCATCTCTCAACACAGACAATGCGCGACACATCACAACCTCCCGTGCAGCTCAGCTCCGCCAACCTGCAAAGCCTTTACTGGAGCTTCGCGCAGATGCTGACGCACCACACCAGCAACGGTTGCAACCTGCTTCCAGGCGACCTCATCGCAAGCGGCACCGTCTCCGGTCCCGAAGAAGGATCGCAAGGCTCACTCCTCGAAATCTCTCACCGAGGCGCCACACCGTTCCAGCTTCCCAACGGCGAAACCCGCAGCTTCCTCGAAGACGGCGACGAGGTCATCCTTCGCGGCTTCTGCGAGCGTCCCGGCCTTCCCCGCATCGGTCTCGGCGAGTGCCGTGGCATCATCGCCCCAGCCCCCGCATAAACATGCAAATGATTTACCCAAATACTCACAAATGCGATTTGACACCAGTCACAGACGAAGCAGATGCTTTCTTTCGTAGCTGGCCGAGAGTCAAATCAACGCCACGGCATAGGAGACAGGCATCATGGCAACAATCCCACAGACCGAGCAGCAGACTGCGAAAGATTTTCTTCCGCTCAACGGAACCGATCACATTGAATTTTTCGTCGGAAACGCCCGTCAGGCGGCCTACTTTTATCGCTCCGCCTTCGGCATGTCGCTCGTCGCCTACGCCGGACCCGAAACGGGCCGCCGCGACCGCGCCTCCTACGTCCTGCAGCAAGGCAAGGTCCGCTTCGTTCTCACCACAGCACTCCGTTCCGACTCCGAGATAGCCCAGCACGTCCACAAGCACGGCGACGGTGTCCGTTCCATCGCACTCTGGGTCGACGACGCGCGCAGCGCATGGCTCGAAACAACCAGCCGCGGAGCCCATTCCGTACAAGAGCCCACCGAGTTCAGCGACGAAAACGGCCGAGTCGTCACCGCCAGCATAGCCGCCTATGGCGACACCCTGCACACCTTCGTCGAGCGCAAGGACTACACCGGCACCTTCTTCCCCGGATACCAGACCATGCCGGCTGATCTCATCGCCCGCCCCGTCGGTCTTCTTCACGTCGACCACATCGTCGGCAACGTCGGCTGGAACGCCATGAACGATTGGGTCGACTTCTACGCCCACGTCATGGGCTTCTCTCTCTATCAGCACTTCGACGACAACGACATCTCGACCGAGTACTCCGCTCTCATGTCCAAGGTCATGGCCAACGGGAACGGGTACGTCAAGTTCCCCATCAACGAACCCGCCGAGGGTCGCCGCAAATCGCAGATTGAGGAATACCTCGATTTCTACGGAGGCCCCGGCGTCCAGCACATGGCGCTCGCTACCAAAGACATCCTCGCAACCGTCTCGCTGATGCAGCAGCAGGGCGTCAGTTTCCTCACCATCCCGCACAGCTACTACACCGAACTCCAGAGCCGCATCGGAAAAATCGACGAGCCCATCGAAGAGCTCGAACGGCTCGGCATCCTCGTCGACCGCGACGATGAAGGCTACATGCTACAGATCTTCACCCGTCCCGTCGAAGACCGCCCAACAGTCTTCTACGAGATCATCCAGCGCAAAGGCAGCCGCAGCTTCGGCAAGGGCAACTTCAAGGCGCTGTTTGAAGCCATCGAACGGGAGCAGGCATCACGCGGCAATCTCTAGCGAGGTTGCCGCTCACCAAACTGGCACTACAGTAAGTGATTGTTTCTGGTGCCCGGAGGGGGACTTGAACCCCCATTCCCTAAAGGGCGACGGATTTTAAGTCCGCTGTGTCTGCCAATTTCACCATCCGGGCACTTCACCTTATAAGGCGTCTTCTCATCTTAGTGCATCTCAAGCGCATGCTTGAGGCAAGAGTGGAACTAACGCCGCTCACACTGCGTACTGACATCACAAGAAGAAATAAGCCAGTTCTCCAGGTCAGTCTATGCCCATACGCGAAGTCCTCATTCAGACGCTGTCGGCCCTATGGGAGACGAAGCTCCGCAGCTTCCTGACCATGTTCGGAATCGTCTGGGGGATCACCTCCGTGATTCTGCTCGTTGGGCTGGGTATTGGCTTCAGCGTCGATCAGAAGGAACACCTGAAGACTATCGGAACCGATATCGCCATCATCTTCGGCGGCAAGACCGGGGCCCAGGCTGGCGGCTATGCGGCAGGACGCGATATCCGGTTGACTGTGGACGACGCAATCGCGATTCGCCAGCAGGCCAACCTCGTCAAGACCGTCAGCCCGGAGGTGATCCACACCGTCTCCGAGGTGAGCCAGTGGAACGCCGCCAGCCGCCCCGTGCGTGGCGTATGGCCGCAGTACCAGCGATTTCGATCCCTCACCGTAGAACAGGGACGTCTGATGACCGAGGACGACGAAATCAACGGAGAGCGCGTCATCCTACTCGGAGCAGACGCCAATCGCCAGCTCTTTCCAGGACAAAATGTCATCGGCCAACCCCTGATGGTGGCGGGATATCGCTACACCGTCATCGGTGTTCTCCTCAAGAAGAAGCAAAACGGCAGCTACGGCAGCGGCCCCGACAACACGCAGCTTTTCGTGCCCTACTCCTCACTGGCACGCGACTTCCCTCTTCCGGACGGCCCCGGCATCGTCCGAGGCTCCGTCAACGACATCGTCGTCGAACCGGTCTCTCCCGAACTCCACGAAAAAGCACTCGCACAGGTCAAGCGCATCATCGCCGAAAATCACCACTACGATCCCGAAGACAAAGAAGCGCTGTGGATCTGGGACACGCTGGAAGGCTCGAAGTTTACCGAGCGCATCTTCGGCGTCATGACCCTCTTCTTCGGCGCGGTCGCGGTCCTTACGCTCGCCCTCGGCGGTATCGGCGTCATGAACATCATGCTCGTCGCCGTAACGGAACGAACTCGCGAGATCGGCATCCGCAAAGCTCTCGGAGCCACTGCCGTCGACATCCGCCGACAGTTCCTGGTCGAGTCCGCCATCATCACCCTCGTCAGCGGGATCGCCGGACTCACTCTCGGTGTCGGCACCTGCATCGCCATGCGTTTTATTCCCCTACCGGACTTCGTCCCCCACCCAGTCATCTCTCCTGCCGCCATCATCGCGTCCCTCACGACCTTAACCCTGATTACCCTGCTCGCCGGGACCTATCCCGCCCTGCGCGCCGCCAAACTAAGCCCCATGGAATGCCTGCGGACGGAATAACATGAACCTGATCGAGATCGTTCGGCAAAGCATCGACTCCCTCCTCCGCAATCGGCTGCGCTCTGGCCTGACGATGCTCGGCATCGTCTGGGGTCTGGTCACAGTGGTGCTTCTACTCAGCTATGGGCAGAGCCTGGGAACAGGCGTCCTCAACGGCTTCCTCGGCATCGGCAACAACGTCATCATGATATGGGGTGGACAGACCAGCATGCAGGCAGGTGGCGAACGCTCCGGCAAGCGTGTCCGCTTTAAAGATGGCGACGTCGAAGCAATACGTGATGGAGTTCCCTTCCTGAAAGCGGTCAGTTCCGAGACCGATGACGGCTTCAGCTTCAAATACGGCCCGAAGGTCGTCAATATCCAGAGCAAGGCCGTCGACTATCCCTACGGTGGCATGCGCAAACTCAACGTCGCAGACGGCCGCTACTTCGAGCCCGCCGACTTTACCGAGCACCGCAGCGTCGTCATCTTCGGACCACACGCCGCACAGAAGCTCTTCAACGGCTACCCTCCCGTAGGCGAGTCGGTCCAGATCGAAGGCCACAGCTTTAAAGTCATCGGCGTGCTCAAGAACAAGATCCAGGACTCCTCCAACAATGGTCCTGACAACGAGAACGCCTTCGTCCCGTTCGACACCATGCGAGAGCTCCGCAACCAGCGTGATCCCAACTCCATCGTCTTTCAACCCAGTTCGCCTGACCTCCATCTGAAAGCGATTCAGGCTGTCCGCGCCGTGCTTGCCGAACGTCACCACTTCGACCCCAAGGACGACAAGGCCACACCCAATTGGGACACCATCGAGGACTCCGCAGAGATCATGCAGTTCAGCACGGCGCTCGAGATTCTCCTCGGAATCATCGGAGCCATGACCCTGGGTGTCGGCGGCGTCGGCGTCATGAACATCATGCTCGTCTCCGTGACCGAGCGCACCCGCGAGATCGGCCTGCTCAAAGCGCTCGGAGCGAAGCGCTTCGATATCCTCTCGCAGTTTCTACTGGAGAGCCTCACCCTCACCTTCATCGCAGGCATCATCGGAATGATGGTCGCGGTAGCAGTCTCCTATCTGATTCCACCGATGCCGCTCTACTCCGACATCTACAAGACGGCGAACCACGAGGGCGACATTATCCTGCGCGCATCGCCTACGGTCATGCTCGTCTCGTTCGGCATCCTTGCCGCCGTAGGCATCGTCTCCGGGCTGATCCCTGCGCTACGTGCCTCACGGATGGACCCGGTCGTCGCCCTCCGGCATGAATAGCTTCCCTAGCTGCATCTCTCAACTTCGCGCCACAAAATTCCTGTTTTTGGGTTGTCATCCCGTAGGGATCTGCTGTTGCAGTTGTCTTTTGTTCGACACAGGTACAAACACCGGGTGCCCCATCCTCGCGGCAGTCTTATCGCCGCAGGGTGGGAGACCACAGACACCCGCCCCCGAACCCTCCAAATACCTTGTCAAGCCCCCAAACGCACAAAACCCGCTCCAGTCCTGCAGAAAAAATTGCCCATTAGTTCCCCACCACCTGCTATTCTTTAAATAGAGATCAAGAAAGCCCCGGCAACCACCGGGGCTTTCTCCTTTAGAATGAAGACTTTAGTGCCTAACCCCAACGGAATGACTACTTTAGCGTCTTCAAAATCGCTATTTCTCTGAATCCATGAGACTTAATCATCTACATAGGGGGTGGGGGGTACCGACCTCCTCCCCTATGCAAGAAAAGCAAAAATTAAGAACAAACTCAGTGTGGCTGTCTGTACCGGATTGTTTGCCCTGTTAGAAAATACTCCGCTGAACAGTTATCTGCGCCACAGATCATCGCCTCCAGCCCGGAGCACTGCTGCTTCGTAATCAATCCCAGGCAACCGCAACTCGGGCACGCCAGTACGGCCCAATACGGGTTTCCAGCCTCTCCCAAGTCCCCCGGCTTTTCCAGCAGAAACATCGTTCCCGGCTCCATCTGCTCCGGAATCCACTCGTCCAAGAAATCCAGCTCCGCCATCATGCCCATCCCCCTGCCCTGCGGTTAAGCCTTACGGTTGAACTCTGTTTGACCTGTCTCTGCCTTCCCTGCCGACGAACCTCCCGACCGAATTTGCACTGCGTATGGTGCAAAGCATATCCGATTCCGCGCCCCTGTCAACAACGCTCTGAACAAAATCCGCACAGGTTACCGAGTCGGGTACAGCGCTCGATACATCTCTCGGTTTCGCAGGATCGCCTGGACATACTCGCGAGTCTCCGTATAAGGAATAGACTCGACAAACTCCGGAACGTCCTTATAGTCGCCGCTCGAGAGCCACTGACGTATCGGCGTATCGCCCGCGTTGTAAGCCGCCAGCGCATACTCCTTCTGCCCGCCAAACCGGTCCAGAACCAGCCTCAGGTTCATCGTGCCGAGCTGCAGATTGGTCGCTGGATTCAGAAGCTGGTTCGTGTTGAAGCCCTTCATCCCCTGCTTCTTCGCCATGGCCTTCCCAACCGAAGGCAGCAACTGCATCAACCCATAGGCATTCGCATGACTCACTGCACCTGCATTGAACTCTGACTCCTGACGGATCAGCGACGCCACCAGATAAGGATCGAGGCCATTTCTCTGCGAGTCGGCAACCAGATCCGACCAGTAAGGCTGCGGAAACAGCAACCGCCAATAAACCATGGGAACCTTGTCCATCGGCAGCGAGAAGAACGAGACGCCGCTATGCTTCATCGCCTGGATCGCCCGCGTGACCTCGCCAAAAGATGAGTAGATCTCCGCCTGTGCCAGCGATCCCCACTGCCCGGAGGTTGAACTGGCCATGATCTCCGGCCCGATGTACTCGTTCAGCGCCGCGTTCGCCAGCAGCCGTGCCTTGATGAGGTGCGGATCGTTCTCCGGAAGCTCGCCCGTCAGTTCCGGCACAACAGCAGGCTGCACCGCAGCTAACACTGAAGATGGCTCAACAGTCGCCTGGCTGCTCAGAACAGCCAACCGCTGCCTCGCAAGCACTGCATAGTAAAAATTGGCATAAGCCCCGGTCAGCGCGCGATAGTAGTTCACCGCCTGCCCGAAGTTATGCTCCTCGTCCTCATAGATTCGCCCCCGCCAATAGAGGGCGCTCGGTGCTTCGATCCCTGCGGTGTAGTGCTGGATCTGCTCGTCCATCAACCGCGCGGCATCCGCATACTTCCGCATCCGGTAGCTCATCCACGCAGCGCGCCAATGCGCCGAGGGTGCATAGGTGCTGTTCGGAAACTGCTTCACCAGAAGCTGGTAGTCATAAACCGCCTTGTCGGGGTCATGCTTCAGCAGATACATGTTGCCGCCAGAGTAGAGCGCTTCCTCCAGCCATCGGCTCTGCGGAAAGCGCTGCGCCATCTGCGCAATCAGAGCGTCATGCCCGGAACGATCGTCTTCGTTGCGGCTCAGTTCCGACAGCAGATAGAGCTTCAGCGCGGCGCTGTCGTCACCCGTCTGCGGAAGCCGCTCGACATCTCGACGGCTCAGACGCTTCATCTTCAGGTCGCAGACAGCGGCGTAGATCTCCAGTGCATCGCGGTCGGACGAACTCAGGCTGCTGTCCTTCGTCTGGATGGAGTGATACTCCGCGCCAGCCTCGGCATAGTGCTTCGCGTTGAAGAGCTGATCGGCATGCGATTTCAGCTCCGCAGCGGTCAACTGGACTCCCATCGCCTGAAGCTGGGTTCGAGCCTGCCCTGCCTCGAAGCTAAGCGGCAAGGTCAGATAGAGGCTGCGAAAGGCCGACGCCGCGTGGCCGGTATCGCCCGAAAGCTGGTACGCCCGACCCAGCGCGTAGCGGAAGTCGCCATGCGTCGCCTGCGGAGTATCGGCCAGCGCTTGCAGCACGCGCAGCGCGCCCTGCGGATCGTTCTGCTGCAAGTAGGCGTTGGCCAGAAGCACTGGCGCGTTGGAGTTGAAGATGCTCCCCGGATGCCGTTCGGCGAAACGGTCCAGCAGAGCATAGGCGTCCGCTCCACGGTCGGCTTGCAGCGCAGCCTGTGCGCCAAGATAGTCGGCGTAGTCGTCCAGCGCGTTGCCCGCTATGTTCGCCTGTTTATAGGCATTCACCGCGTCAACATATCGGTGGTCGAGCATGTAGGCGTGCCCCAACGCGAGATAAGACGTCGCCGCTCCATCGCCAGGATGCGTATGGGCATAGCTGAGGACGCCGTTGTAAGCCTCTGAGGAACGTGTCGAAGCCAGTTGCTGCGCCATCGGGCGCAACTGGGCAGACGCCATGAAAGCGCTCGTCAGCTTCCGGCTCTGAGCCGTGGCAGGCACGGCAATAACTCTGCCAGTGCCGCGCTTCGAAGTGACTTTTTTTCCTCTTTGAGCCTTGCCTGAAGCTTTCGAGACAGACTTATGCGTCGTCTTCGAGGATGCTTTCGCGGAGGAGGATTTGCTTGTCTTCGGCGTGCTTTTCTTACTATGCGCCGTTGCGGTCTGCGCTGTGGAAGCCGCAGCACCTGAGATCATCAACACTGCGATAAGACCGCACGTTGTTCTTATCCGCACTCTTGCCCAGCTCCTCAACATGCCCTCACTCGAACTCACACTATGACTTTATGCTGCATTACCTCACAAAAGTTTTATCTCGGCGCACTTGGGAACCACTACAGGTACATCCTAAGTCAGCCAAAACCCTTTGGACTGCTCCATTGCCCCCGGGGCGTTGTGCATTTACACTAAGTTAGGTCGTTTGGAACGCGGTTTGCTTATCCAGCCGTCGACGTTCCGATTTATGTGCAAGTTATCTATGTCGGCTACTCAAACCCCAATAACGGAAGAGATCCATCCCGACGTAGCGCTGGTCGCTCGCGCCAAGGGGGGGGATACTGCGGCCTTCGAGCAGCTAGTCCGTCAATACGACCGGCAGATCTTCCGCGTGGCACAGCACATCACGCAAAACCGTGAAGACGCTGAAGATATCACCCAGGACGCCTTCCTGAAGGCTTACGAAAAGCTCGATCAATTCCAGGGAAACTCGAAGTTCTCGACCTGGCTGGTGCGCATCGCGGTCAACGAGAGTCTGATGCGGCTGCGGAAGCGTAAAACCAGCAAAACCGTCTCCATGGACGAGGATGTCCAGACGGAAGAGGGGTCCATCCCCCGCGATTTCGCGGAATGGAGGCCCAATCCGGAGCAGTTATACGGTCAATCCGAGCTTGCGGACATACTTCGCAAGACAATTCAAGGCCTTCCCCCAGGATTTCGAACCGTTTTCACTCTTCGCGACATCGAAAACTTATCTACGGAGGAGACCGCAGAGGCGCTCGGCTTGAGCGTCCCAGCGGTCAAGTCGAGACTTTTACGCGCGCGCCTTCAGCTCCGTGAACGTCTCAGCAGATACTTCCGACAGAAGAAGGAGGCCTGATCCCATGACCTGCACAGATTTTCTTAGTAAGCTGACGGACTATTTTGACGGTCAAATCCCCGCCGACCTTCTGGTCGAAGTAGAGGAGCATCTCTGCGGATGCCACCACTGCGAGGTCGTCCTCGACACCACCCGGCAGACCATCGCTATTTACCGCGACCGCGATATCTACGAGTTCTCTCCCGGCATGCGCGAACGGCTCCATACCGCGATCATGGCGAAGTGCAGCCCCAAGGTTTAGCCGTCTCCGGCAATCACTGACCTTCACCGAATTGGATGTCGCAGGATTTTCCTCCTGCCATACGACTCCATTCCGCCTATACACGCCAATCTAACGGGCGAGTTGGCGCACTCCGAAGAACACCATCAGCAGAAAACCCACCAGGACAGACAAGAGAAGAAACCCGATAAACAGGTCGGCCACCCTCCTGCGTTCCGGCGTCGGCTGCGTGATCCCGAAGGTCATAATAAAGCCATGCACGATCCTGTCTAGCCAGTCCATAAACCGGATTCTAGTCCCTTCCTCAACGGGAAGGTTGGCCAAATGGATGGAGGCCAGAAGCCAAGAAAATGAGCCACTCAGGTTTGTGCGAGCCAAACTTGTCTTTCAGGCTATAGAATCTGATTGTTTTGGTAGCGTTCCCAAAGCCCAACTTTACTGCGTTACCAGATCCAGACTTTACTATCGTTTTGTATCAGGAGAATGATCTTGCGCATGCCGTCCTCCCTCACTGCCGCTGTTCTGTGCCTCGTTGCCGGGCTTCCTGTGTTACCACTTCGCGCTCAGTTATTTGAATCGGAGCATGCGCAAAAGATCGCCATCGTCTTTACTCCTGAAGAGAGCAAGGTCATCGAGAAGCTGGGATCGCTGGAGAACCTGCCAAGCGGGTCCTGGCGCTTCCACTCGGGCGATGTCGCCCATGGCGAGCTGCCGTCGCTCGACGATTCGAGTTGGCAGCTAGTACAACCAAAGTCCAAGGCGGGCAAAGAGGCTGTCTGGTATCGCCAGACCATCGAAGTGCCGAAGACGTTGAACGGATACGATCTGACCGGCGCGGAGATCAGCTTCCGGTTTCAGGCAAACGCAAACGGACCGATGCCGGAGATCCTCTACTTCAACGGACGGCGTGTTGCGCTCGGCGACGACCTGGAACAGGTACAACTCTTCAGCGATGCAAAACCGGGCGACAAGGTCCTGGTTGCGGTGAAACTGCTACCGACCGTGGACGAGAAGCGCTTCAACCGCGTCGAAATGAAGGTCACCTTCGCAGCGAACCGTCCGAACCCCGAGGATCTTCGCAAAGAGTTCGTCTCGGCGGCTGCTCTGGTGCCGTCGCTTGCACCAGGCTCGACCACCGACCGGGCGACACTGACGAAGGCGGTGAGCGAGGTCAATCTGGATGCGCTCGATCGTAGCGACCAGAAAGCATTCGATGCATCTTTGCGCCAGGCCCAGACGACATTGAGCGCACTGCTTCCCCTGCTACAGCAGGCGACGTTTCATCTGACGGGCAACTCGCATATCGACGCAGCCTGGCTGTGGCCATGGACGGAGACAGTCGATGTAGTCAAGCGGACCTTCGGCACGGCGGCGCAGTTGCTGAACGAGTATCCAACCTACACGTACACGCAGTCCGCCGCAGTCTACAGCCAGTGGATAGCGGATAAGTATCCCGAGTTCAATCAACAGATCAAGCAACGCATTGACGAAGGAAGATGGGAGCTGGTGGGCGGGATGTGGCTCGAGCCCGACCTGAATATGCCGGATGGAGAGTCGCTGGTGCGTCAGCTGCTGGTGGGTCAAGCTACCTTCAACAAACTGTATGGCAAGACGACGCGGATCGGATGGAACCCGGACTCGTTTGGTTATAACTGGCAGCTTCCGCAGATCTATAAGCGCTCTGGAGTGGATTATTTTGTCACGCAGAAGATGCATTGGAACGATACCAACCGGCTGCCTCTAAAACTGTTCTGGTGGGAGTCTCCCGATGGGAGCAAGGTGCTGACCTATTTCCCGCACGACTACGGAAACGACAACCTTGATCCCGTCAGGCTCTCCCGGGACCTGTCGAGCGGGCGGAGCTTTTCGCCAGGGATGACAGACATGATGGACCTGTACGGGGTGAGCGATCACGGTGGTGGTCCGACGCGCACCATGCTCGACGAAGGGCTGCACTGGATGGAGCCGAACAAGGTTATCCCCCACGAGCAGTTCGGCACGGCCCAGGCTTACTTCACGAAGGTAGAGGGTGAGGTAAACCCCACCTCTCCGACGTGGAACTACGAGACGCTGGCCAAAGGCGACACCACTCTGCCCGCGGCAGCCACAGGGCAGATCAGCGTTCCGACGTGGAAGGACGAGTTGTACCTCGAGTATCACCGTGGCGTGTTCACGACGCAGGCTGACCACAAGCGCAACATGCGGGATAGCGAAGAATGGGTGCTCGATGCGGAGAAGTACGCCTCACTGGCATGGCTGGATGGACGCGCATATCCAGCTGACGAGCTGACCGGCGCATGGAAGCATGTGTTGTTCAATCAGTTCCACGATCTCGCCGCTGGTTCAGGAATCGCGGTCATCTACAAGGACGCGCAGAAGGACTACGACCAGGTAAAGTGGGCGACCGATCAGGTGTCGAGTCAATCACTCGATACGCTGACCGCGCAGGTGGATACCCGTGCCGAGGCTGGCGTTCCGGTGGTGGTCTTCAACTCCCTCGCATGGCCGCGGAGTGGAGAGGTAGAGGTCTCCGTCCAGATGCCGTCTGTCGGCGCAGAGGGGTTAACGCTGCTCGACGCAAAGAACCGCGTGGTGCCGTCTCAGGTGCTCTCGCACGATACAAAGACGAATACGTATCAGGTACTGTTACGTTTGCAAGAGGCGCCACCTCTCGGGTATGTAGTTCTCCATGCGGTACAGGGCAAGCGAAGCTTTACAACCGACCTGAAGAGTTCGGGGATGACGATTGAAAATGCAGCGCTGAAGCTGACAATCGATCCGCAAACAGGCTGCATCACTTCCCTGTTCGATAAGAAGGCAAACTTCGAGGCGATTGCGAAGGGTGGCTGCGGCAACGAGCTACAAGCCTTCAAGGACACACCGAAGGATTATGACGCCTGGAACATCGACCCAGGCACGCTGGATGTGGCACCTACCCTGCTGCATCAGGTGGACTCAGTAAAACTGGTCGAGCAGGGCCCGCTACGGTCCGTGATTCGAATTGCGCGGACATGGCAGAGCTCGAAGTTTGTGCAGGACGTTACGCTCTATACCGGTGACGATCATGCGGTCGTAACCAACGATATCGACTGGCATGAGACCCATGTGTTGTTGAAGGCGGCGTTTCCCCTAACAGCTAGCAGTGACAACGCAACCTACGAGATCCCGTATGGAACGATCGATCGTCCCACGACGCGGAATAACAGCTATGAGAAGGCACGGTTCGAAGTCCCTGCGATGCGTTGGGCCGATCTCGGCGATGGGAAGCATGGATTCAGCCTGCTGAACAACTCGAAGTACGGCTACGACGCTGTCGGCAACATACTGCGTCTGACGCTACTGCGCTCGCCGACTTGGCCTGATGCAGATGCAGACCGCGAGCACCATCACTTTGTCTATGGGTTGTATCCACACGCAAGCGACTGGAAGCAGGCGCTGACTGTGCGGCATGGCTATGAGTTCAACTATGGGCTCAAGGCGATGCAGGTGCAGGCACATAGTGGAGCGATGAAGCCGGAGCACTCGTTCGCGAGCGTGGCAGAACAGAACGTTGTGCTGACTGCGGTGAAGAAGACCGAGTCCGGCGATGGTCTGGTGCTACGGTTCTACGAGTGGGCTGGCAAGGGTGGCAATGTCACGCTGACGGTTCCTCCCGGAGCAACCGGAGCCACGCTGGTCAACCTGATGGAGAAGCCCGAAGGAGAGGCCATCCCAGTTACTGGAAATAAGGTGACAGTGCCTGTGACTCCGTTTGAGATCCAAACGGTACGGGTGGACTATAAGCCAACCGCTGCTTCCCTGAACTGATGTGCGTGAAAGCAGTCGGGCTGTTTCGTGCAGTACACTTGGGTTCTGTCATGCCCAGGGTTAGAAACAACTCGAGTATCCGAAGATGGTTGATTCTTGCTTCTTTTGCACTGGCTGCTGTATCTGCACCTTGGGCTAATGCCCAAGGTGCAGATACAGCACCGACCGTTACTCCGAAAAACACTCCGGTCACTGTTCCAGCACTCGATCTCTCCGAACCGCGCGCACTCCTCGCTGGCAACGACTACACCGGAGCCGACCGGCGATTGCGGGAGATGCTGACACAGGCTCCCGATTCCGCAGAAGCTCATTTCCTGCTTGGGTTTACGTTGTTGCATGAAGAGCAGCCGAAGCAATCGCTCGCCGAGTACTCGCTGGGCGCGAAGCATCGTGACCCCGGCCCGAACGAGCTCATTGGGATGGCGTCCGATTACCTTGTGCTCAAGAACTATCCTGATGCAGACCACTTGCTGATAACGGCAACGCAGCGCGCGCCCAAACTGGCGATCGGATGGTATCTGCTCGGGCAGGCACAGTACAACGAAGGTCATGCAGTGGATGCAGAGAAGTCGTTCCTCGCCTGCCTTCGACAGAATCCCCATCATCTACAGGCGGAGTACAACCTGGGCGTAGTGTACGAAAAGCTGAACCGTCCGGAAGAGGCGGCAACTGCGTATCGTACTGCGATCTCGTGGCAGGACACCTCACCCGTAAAAGACCCGCACCCCTATCTCAACCTCGGCATGATGTTGCGGCAACAGGGTCATGTAGCGGAAGCACTTCCTTATCTAAAGTCCGCGGTAGTCGCAGACTCCCACGATCCGATAGCGCATCAAGAGCTGGGGTTGGCCAATGAACAATTGGGGCGCTACGATGATGCGTTGGCGGAGCTGAAGCAGGCGAACGACCTAAGCCCCAATACAGAGGCACTGCACTTTTTCCTCGGCCGCGTGTATCGCAAGGCTGGCCACGGCAACGAAGCTGCAAGCGAGTTTGCTCAGGCAGCGAAGCTCTCTGGAGTTGCCGCAAGCTCTCCCGCATCGAACATAGGTGCGGGCCATTAATCTTTCTGCATAGCCAGGAGCCAACGTGTCACAACTGAGTCGTCGTGGTTTTCTCGGAAGTGCTGTCGCAGCGGCAGCTGGATTGAGCAACAGCGATCTTGCCTTGGGATCTCAGGCAAAGGTACCCGAGGTCGTGACCAAGGGCGGCAGTATCCGTCAATCGGTCTCCCGATGGTGCTACCCGCACCTTACGCTTGACGACCTTTGTACAAGCGCGGCAGGCATGGGACTGGCAGGCGTCGACCTGCTGAAGCCGGAAGAGTACACCGTGCCTCATCGCTATGGACTCATCTGCACGATGGGTTACGCAGGTGGCGGGGAGATCAACAAAGGGCTCAACCGGCTGGAGAACCACGCCGAGATCGAGGCGGGCCTGCGCAAATACATTCCACTGGCCGCAAAGGCCGGCGTACCGAACGTCATCACCTTCTCAGGCCTGCGGGATGGCCTCTCCGATGAGGAGGGTGCCCGGAACACCATCGTCGGTCTGCGAAGGTTAAAGTCCATCGCAGAGGATCATGGCGTCAATCTCTGCATGGAACTGCTGAACAGCAAGGTCAACCATCCCGGCTATATGTGCGACCACACCCAATGGGGAGCCAGTGTCATGGAAGAGGTGGACTCACCAAGAGTCAAGCTCCTCTACGATATCTACCACATGCAGATCATGGAAGGTGATCTGATTCGAACGATTCGCGCGCAGAGCAAATGGATCGGCCACTACCATACGGGAGGCGTTCCGGGACGGCATGAGTTGAACGATACGCAAGAGGTGAACTGGACCGGAGTGATGCGCGGCATCCTTGCAACGGGATACACGGGCTATGTCGCCCATGAGTTCCTACCGACGGGAGACCCGCTCACCTCTCTGCGGGAGGCAGTAAAAATCTGCCGAGTCTGAACCTCAGAGTTACTTCGGCAGTGGCTTCAACAACACGGTACGCCCGGTCTTTGCGGACTCTCGTGCCGCATCAAGTATCTGCATGACAATCATGTTGGTATCGAGCGCGGTGAGATCTCCTCGGGGCTCAATCTGCCCGCGAAGAACAGCAGCGAGATAGTCCAGCGAGTTCTGGTGATTATCCGGAAGAGGTGGTGCAGTAATCTGCGACTCCTCCTTCTGGCCGGGATAGCGAACGCGCAGATGATCCGCCGCTACAGTGATGGCATAACCCTTTGCTCCATACACCTCCATATCCTTGCGCGCGAACGGCCAGTTCCACGATGGAAGCAGAACAGCCTGTGCGCCAGGATAGCGGAGCACAATGGTCGCATCGTCATCGACATGGGGATAGATGTCGGGCTTGTCGGTCTGGGCCACGGCGGTGACGCTCGTGGGGGTGTCGCCATGCATCAGCATGGTCATGAGATCGGCCCCATAGCAGCCAAAGTCGAACATGGCGCCGGCGCCATTCTTGATCGGATCGGTTAGCCAGGGGAGCCACTCAGGGCCCACACCGATCTCCTTGGGGCCTTCGTGGCCGTCATGCACTACGACCTTGCGCACCACGCCAAGTTTGCCTTGTTCAACCTCGTTGTAAGCTTCCTGGTTGCTGGGATACCAAGTGGTTTCATAGTTGACCAGCACCTGAATGTGGTGCTCGGCCGCAGTCTTGCGGATAGCGATCGCATCCACCAACGTGGTAGCAAGCGGCTTCTCCACCATCACGTTGACGCCATGCTTTGCCGCAATCTCGATGACCTTGCGATGATCGAGGATGGTCGTATAGACAAGCACCGCCTGGGGATGCACAGCGTCGATCATGGCATCGATATTGGTGTAGAAGAGCTTGTGGTCGAGATGATATCGCTGTTCATACTTTTCCGACACCGCAGTATCTGGCTCTGCGATGCCAACCAGCTCGACATTCTTATTCTTCGGGAGCACACCCATGAGACCCATCGCATGGCCATGCACCAAGCCGACGATAGCGACACGAACAGGAGCAGATTGTGCGCTTGCTGTCAGAGACTGACAGCCGGCTACAGTGATAGAGGCGAGCAACAAGCTTCGGAAAAACGACGAGCCAGCGAATCTAAACGTCACGGATAAACCCTCTCGAACAGAAATATCTCAATCGTCTTAATAAAGTGTCATGGAAGCTTAATTTTTTTGCGCCTTGAGAACACCAGCAAGATACTGCTCAATCTGGCGGCGATCGATTCCAATGGCGCGGCCGGTCATCTATCTTCCTTTTCGCTCGGCGTTTTGCCGAGAATAGGGGAGCAGCATGGCGTCTTCGTTGGTTTGAACTCCATAAACTCAGTGCGTGTCTGATCGGGATCGAAGAGGTTGAGTTGTATCTTGCCGTCGCGGCCTAACTTTCCAGCGTCGCACTCCGGCCCGGAGCAGCCGTTGCGGTGCAATGCCTGGATGACATCGTTCATCTGCGCAACGCCGAGGGAAAGATGATTATTTACGCCTAGTTGGCGGGCGCTGGCGTTGGCCGGCGAATTCAGCATGTACTCCAGCCAGTCCGTACCATCCGGCACCTGCACGGAGATCCAATCGAGAGGGCTTCCATCCGTATGACCTCCCTGCCAGTTCAGATGAAAGCCAAGAATATCGCGGTAGAAGCGGTCTTCGTCAGCAGCACTCTTGACGACGAAACCCGCATGAATGATGCGATGGGCTGCCGCGCGCGAGGAAAGATGAGTCGCATCCGGCGGAGCATCAGTAAAGAGGATCAGGTTTCCCTCGGGATCACGCACACCGAAGCTCCCGTGAGCGAGTGGCTGCGCGATCACAATCGCGTGCTGGCGAAGATATCGTTCAAGTGCGGCGGCATCCGTGGTTCGAAAGACCACCGCGGCCAGACGCGACTGGGGGGCACTCGCAGGCAGCGGCAAAACCTCGATTGACTGAAGATCGTTCACGGCATAGTGCGAGGCATCGCCTTTCTGCGTGCGATCGAAGCCCAACGTGCTGCTATAAAATGCAGTCGAGGCATCCGGGTTCGTCGTGAACAGCCGAACCTGTGCAATACCAGTGATGCGCGGGCGTTGCTCTGATCTCGCAAAGCAGGCACAGGCGAAGAGTATGACGAGTGCAACAGCGTTTCTCATCGGATGCCAACTTTAGCTGACCCGATATAGCGTAGTCAATCGCATGACCTTGTAGTTTTCGTTTTAGCAATCAATCAGGACACCTTCCATTTTGTCGAAAGCATCGCAAGCTTATCGTTAAAACTTGGCTGCGGAGCCGCAGGCTTAGTCCGCACATCCTTTTGACTACGCTGCAGTGGCCCCAGGAGAGCTTTGATGGAAAGGGCGATCCGTTTGGACTTGCTGTCAGCGCTCAGTACCTTGACCTTGACGATCTGGCCCGTCTTGACGGCCTCCGACGGGTCCTTGATGTAACGGTTCGAGAGCTCGCTGATATGGACGAGACCGTCCTGGTGGACGCCGATATCGACGAAGGCACCGAACTTCGTCACATTCGTGACCACACCTTCGAGCACCATGTCGGGCTGCACGTCGGTGAACTCGCGAACCTTCTCGTTGAAGTTTGGCGCGACGAACTGGTCACGGGGATCGCGGCCGGGCTTGCGTAGCTCTTCCAGGATGTCGTTGACGGTAAAGGCTCCGGCAGAGAGCTGTTTTGCATCCACTCTGGTGAGGAGTTGGGGACTCTGGATGAGCTCGGCAACGGGCAGGTTAAGCGAGCTGGCGATCTGCTCAACCACAGGGTACGACTCCGGATGGACTGCCGTGCGATCAAGCGGATTGTCGCCATCGCGTATGCGGAGAAAACCCGCAGCCTGCTCAAAGGTCTTGGCACCGATACCGGGCACCTTGGTGAGCTGAGAGCGGGAGCGGAATTTTCCGTGCTCATCGCGGTAAGAGACGATGTTCAGCGCGGTCCGCTCCGTGACACCGGCGACAAAGCGCAGCAGTGTCCAGGAGGAGGTGTTGAGATCGACGCCAACCCGGTTGACGCAGGTCTCAATGACTCCCTCAAGGGACTGCTGGAGCTGGCGCTGATCCACATCGTGCTGGTATTGGCCAACCCCAATCGACTTGGGATCAACCTTCACCAACTCGGAGAGCGGGTCCTGCAGGCGGCGCGCGATGGAGATGGCTCCGCGAACCGTAAGGTCGAGGTCGGGAAACTCCTGCCGAGCAATATCTGACGCGGAATAGATGCTGGCACCCGACTCCGAGACCGTGACAGAAAAAATGCCGTCAAGCGAACGGGCGCGAAGGAACTCACGGACGAAGGCATCGGTCTCACGCGAAGCGGTACCGTTGCCAATGGCAATCGCACGAACATTGTGCCGCTGCAACAACGCGGCGAGAGTATCACCCGCTCCCGAGGCCGCGTTCTTCGAGGTATGCAGATAGAGCACGTCGTGGGCGAGAAATTTTCCGGTCTCATCGACAACCGCCACCTTGCAACCCGTTCGCAGCCCGGGGTCGATGCCCAGCACAGAGATGGGACCTGCTGGCGCAGCAAGCAGAAGGTGCTGCAGGTTGTCGCGGAAGACCTGAATAGCATCGGTGTCGGAGCGTTTTTTGAGTTCAAGGCGAAGCTCGCCCTGAATAGATGGGTTAAGCAGGCGCTTCCAGGAATCTTCGATGGCAAGCTCAAGATGTGGCGTCCAGTCGCCCTGTTGTCGCAGAATACGAGAGCGGAGCAGTGAAGTGCCGCGGAGAGGCTCCAGCTCAATGAGGAAGTAGAGAACAGACTCTGTCTCACCACGACGAATAGCGAGCATCCGGTGCGAAGGGATCGTCTTCACCGGCTCGCGGTAGTCGTAGTACATCTTGAACTTTTCCTGCTCGTCCTTGGTATCGGCATCGAAGGACTTGCGGCTGACGATGATGCCTTCCTCGAACATCAGGTGACGTATAGCCTTGCGGAGATCGGCGTCCTCGCTGATCATCTCTGCCACTATGTGACGCGCCCCTTCCAGCGCCTCTTCGACGGTAGCCACTTCCCTTTCAGCATTCACAAATGTGGCAGCGAACTCATCAAGCGGCTGCGCTGTGGCCTGCTGGCCCCAAAGATAGAGCGCCAGCGGCTCGAGCCCCTTGTCGCGCGCAATAGTAGCCTTGGTACGACGCTTGGGGCGGAACGGTAGATAGAGATCTTCAAGCTCGGACTTGTCGAAGGTAGCTTCGATCCGAGCCTTGAGCTCGTCGGTTAGTTTGCCTTGTTCCAGGATGGAGGCGAGGATAGTCTCCTTGCGTCCAACAAGATCGCGGAAGTAGGCAAGCTTCTCTTCGATGTCGCGAATCTGAACCTCGTCGAGGTTGCCGGTGGCCTCCTTGCGATAGCGCGCGATGAAGGGAACAGTCCCGCCCTCGTTGAGCAGGTCGATAACGGCAACAAGCGAGTGGAGGGAGATGTTGAGCGACTTCGTGATCTGAAGCAGGATTTCGGGCGAAAGAGATTTTGCGTCGGCCATGGGTACTCTCTTATCGTAGAGGCTAAGGGTCTGGAAAAACGGACTTCATCTCCGCAGAAGAGAAGCCGTCGCGACGGTGATATGCTAGCCGGAATTGATGGATACAGAGGCTCAAACGAATATGTCGAACGAAATACTTCCGGAAGATGCAGCAGGAACCGAATCCAACGAGTCGTTTGGAGACCTGCTCTCGCAGTATGAGCGCAGCCATTCACACAAGACCGAGGGTGGAAAGCAGCTCAAGGGGACTGTAGTTGCCGTCTCTGCTGAGTCCGTCTTTGTCGATATCGGCTATAAAACGGAGGGCATTCTTCCTCTGACGGCGTTTGAAAATGAGAAAGAGCCGATAAAGCCCGGAGACTCTCTGTTGGTGTCGGTAAAGGGCCGCAACGAGGAGGGCTACTACGAGCTGACAAAGCTGAAGGTCGAGCAACCCAAGGACTGGGAATCGCTCGAGGAGGCCTTCGCCGCGAAGGCAATCGTCTCAGGCACCGTTACGGCTATCGTCAAGGGCGGCTTGACCGTCGATGTCGGCGTTCGCGCGTTCCTTCCGGGTTCGCGCAGTGGAGCCCGTGATGCCGTCGAGTTGGAGAAGCTCGTAGGCCAGGAGATTCGTTGCCGCATCACCAAACTCGACGTCGCCGACGAGGATGTAGTCGTCGACCGCCGCTCCGTACTGGAGGAGGACGAGCGCTCCACGAAGGAGAAACGCTACTCCGAGGTCAAGGAAGGCGACGTCATCTCAGGCACCATCCGCAGCCTCACAGAGTACGGCGCCTTCGTCGATCTCGGAGGCATGGATGGCCTGCTTCATATCAGCGACATCGCCTGGAGCCGCGTCAACAAGCCGGAAGACGTGCTGTCCGTGGGACAGGCTGTCGATGTAAAAGTGTTGAAGATCGAGCCCGAAGGCCGTCGCATCTCGCTAGGGATGAAGCAACTTCTGCCTCACCCCTGGGATGCCGTTCCAGAGAAGTACGCGCAAGGCGAGCGGGTGCGTGGAGTCGTGACTCGCACTGCGGACTTCGGTGCGTTCGTGCAGTTGGAGCCCGGTGTTGAGGGGCTCATCCACCTCTCCGAAATGTCCTGGGCCAAAAAAGTTCGCAAAGCCGACGACATGGTCAAGGTAGGGGAGACCGTGGACGCGGTCATCCTCGGAATCAACACCACAGAACGCCGCATCTCCCTTGGGCTGAAGCAGACGCTGGGCGATCCCTGGGCCGATGCCGCGGAGAAGTTCGCAGTAGGGTCAGTGGTCGAAGGCCCTATCAGCAGCTTCACGAAGTTCGGCGCGTTTGTGCAAGTTTCAGAGGGTGTCGAAGGCATGGTCCACATCAGCGAGATCACCGCCGAGAAACGACTCAACCATCCGCAGGAGTTGCTCCGCTCTGGCCAGCTCGTAAAAGCCAAGGTGCTTGAGGTAGATAAAGAAAAGCGGCAGTTACGCCTGAGCATCAAACAGATGGTCCCTACGGGTCTGGAGGAGTTCCTCGCAGAGCACCACGAGGGAGATGTCGTTACCGGCCGCCTGATCGAGATCAATGGCGAAAGCGGTCGCGTCGAACTGGGCGAGGGAGTCTTAGCCTCATGCCGCATCGTCCAGCAGCCAGCAGCAGCACAAGAACCCACAGCCGCTCCAACTCTCGATCTCTCTTCGCTCACCTCCATGCTGAATGCAAAGTGGAAGGGCGCCGGAGAGAAGAGCGCACCAAAACCAGAAACACTCCACGCTGGACAGGTTCGCAGCTTCAAGCTTGTAAAGCTCGACGTAGCGACAAAAGAGATCGGCCTCGAACTGGCTTAGCTTAGGAACGCTTTTCAGTCGAACGAGCCCGCCCACAGAAAGCGGCGGGCTCGTTCACGTTAGTCTGAGAATTATTCCTGCACCGCAGCAATAAGCGATTTAAGTGAGTCGATGAAGGTGAAGCGCACGATGCCTGCGGGCTTCATCGCAGCATCGATCAGCGCTAGCTTGCTCTGCTTCCACCCTGCAGGGGCTTTGGTGCCTGCGCTGAGGTAGCTCATCGCTTCGACGCCAGTCTTGGCAAGTTCGGGAAGCTGCTCCGCCCGAAGATGCACCTCGGCGAGCCGGGGAGAGCTCTGCATCTGCTGCTGCACCGCAGGAACCGAAGCCATCATTTCTTCAAACCAGTGGTTCAAAGCCAGCTGATCAGCTTTGTCCTCTCGTGGTGCGAGCAGAAATTTCCGAATTAGCAGATCGATCTCATGGCGAGATGGCGGGTCTGGACGGACAGCATCGACAAAACGGTCGAGCACCGTAAGCTGCGAGGTATGTTGCTGTTCATATCGTTCGTGAAAACTGACTGGCTCCAGCACCGATGCAAACCTGCGTAGTTGCTCGATCTCCTGCGTACCTGTAAGCTCGCGTAGACTCGCGTCTTCCTGCGTTAGATGATGCAGCCCGAGCCCTTCAAGCTGAACCGACACCTTGTCGAGACGCCGATACATATCGTCAACATCGGTAACGCTCTCAGGAGACCAGAACCGCTCGGCTATGGCTGCCGTGCGCGGCCAGACACGCGAATCGATCGTATGTGCATCGATCTGCTCCGCCCACATCGCAACCTCGCCGCCGAGAATCAGCTTGCGCTGTTCCGGCGTAAGCAGCGCACTCGAAGGCAACGGATCGACGAGGTAGTGCTTCCCTGACGGCTGCATTCCATCGAGGTAGTACCCCGCCGAAAGCAATCCCTGATAGCCCTGCTCCGCCCCCTTGATCAAAGAATCCCCACCGCGCCATGACTGAACCACCACATCCTTCGGCAGAGCTGGATTGAGGATCTCGTCCCAACCGATCATGTGCCTGTGCAACCGGACAAGGATCTTCAGTACGCGCTGGTTAAAGTAAGCCTGTAATGCATCAGGATCTTTCAGCTGATGGGCACTCATGAAAGCCAAAATACGCGGATCGGACTTCCACTCCGGCGATACCGTCTCGTCCCCACCAATATGCAGATAGGTGTCGGGGAAAATGCTTGTCATCTCAGTAAGAAAGCGATCGATGAACCGATAAGTCTCTTCGCGCGTGGGATCAAGAGCAAAGTCAGAGACGCCAAACTCGCGACGTATGGCAGACGGAGCCCGTCCGCTCGCAAGCTCGGGATACGCCACGAGCCACGCAGTGCTGTGGCCAGGCATCTCGAACTCAGGCACGACGCGAATACCCCGGGCACGCGCGTAAGCGACGATCTCGAGGGCCTCCTGCTGCGTATAGAAGAGACCGTCCGACCCCATCGCCGTCAGCTTCGGAAACACCTTGCTCTCAATGCGAAAGCCCTGGTCTTCGGTAAGATGCCAATGGAAGACGTTGAGCTTGACTGCAGCCATCCCGTCGATCGTGCGCTTGATGACACCGATCGGCTCGAAGTGGCGGCCGCAATCGATCATCAGGCCGCGCCAGGGAAACCGAGGCGAATCATTAATTGTGACGGTGGGCAGCACGTACTCATCTCCAGCAGGCTGGACGAGCTGGATAAGCGTCTGCAAGCCACGCATAGCTCCAACGACAGTCGAGGCCTTCAACTCTGCATGAGCTGATGTAATCGTGAGGCTATAGGACTCATCTTCATCGACGGATTGGACCGCTTCGCCCGCTCCACCGACCGAGACAACAAGCTCTGTAGAGGAAGCCGCCCCAGCGTGCAGTGGTATCTCCAAACCAGTCTTCAGCTTGATCTGAGCGACTGCGCTTTCAATAGAAGAATCCAGCCGCGCGTTGGTGAACCCGGTTGTACCGTAAGAGAACCGTGGCGTAAGCACAAGCCTGCCCGGAGCTACAGACAGGCTGGCAGGCTGCGGCATCAGGTTATTGACGAACATAGCGTCTGCTGACGGTTGCTGACTGAAGGCGGTTGGTGAAATGAGCAATGCCATTGCGGCGGCATACAAGAACGCTGATCGGGGTCCCGTCTTCATTGAGCCTATTCTCCTTCGAAGCTTCGCATCTCGAGCTTTTCATTGCGCACCACGGAAGCCTATCAGGCATTGCGGAGCGTTTCGATCATGGTGCGTACATCGCTGCTATAGACGACAAACCGCGGCAATGCATGAAAATCTTTGACTTTGACTTTCATGGGCTCATCTTGTGGTGCAATACGGCGAAGAGATCCATGGAAGTGACGCGCTCCGGTGATGCGGACCAGATCGGCTGCATTCCGCAGGCGTAACCCACCGCCAACAGCAATTTCGATTCTACCTGCCGCCTGCTGCACCAATCGCGACAGCGACTCTGCCCCTCTCATGACGTCGTGTTCGCCACCCGAGGTCAAGACACGTTGGCATCCAGTCCCGATAACATCCTCGAGCGCCTGTTCGAGCGACGGTGCCTCGTCGAAGGCGCGGTGAAAGGTCGCCTCCAAGGGGCCAGCCAGCTCAACCAACTCCCGTGTTCGCTCGACGTCCACAGTGCCGTCGCCGTGCAAAATGCCAAACACGACACCACTGGCAGCAGACTCACGGATATGTAGCAAGTCCGCGCGCATCACAGCAAATTCATCGTCAGAATAGACAAACTCCCCCCCACGGGGACGCAGCATCACATGCACCGGCAAACCACTGCGGGCCACAACCTCGCGGATGAGCCCATGGCTCGGAGTCAACCCGCCCTCGCTGAGCGCGGAGCAAAGTTCAATACGGTTCGCACCACCCTCACGTGCTACAAGGCAGGCATCGATACTATCGGCACACAGCTCAAAGACAATCTTGCGCATCAGTAAGACACCAACTGAAAAAAAGACATACCAGAACTCTCGGATTGCATCTGTTGTATCAAAGGCTCAACGCCAGCACAGAAGCTCTGTGCTGACGCCAAGACAGACCGTTGTGGTGCGGAAACGCACTCCCTTTTTACACGATCCTGGCACGGCTGCATGAGCAAACCGCGCCGGAACACGCTAGAAGGTGTAGTGGGCACTGAGTTGGATACGCCTTTCCTGACCACGGACGCCGCTGATCTGTCCAAAGTTACTATCAGTGATCGTGTTGTCGGGGTTGCCATAATTAGCGATGTTGAAGAGATTGAAGAAGTCCGCACGAAAACCGAGTGCGTGGCTCTCGTAGAGATGGAAGTCCTTGAAGAGGGAGCTGTCCACCTGACGATATCCGGGGGCACGCTCGCTGTTGATAGAAGCAGTGCCGAAGGTGAGCGGAGCAGAGGCTCCATAGGCGCAGACACCATTGTCGCCGCCGGCGCTGCATCCAGTAGCTGAAGGATCGGTGCCCCACCAGTTGTTGATGGAACGGTTGACGATCTTGATCCGGCGGTAGTTGTTGGCGCGAGACTGGCCAAAGGAGTTGGTATTGCTGCTGCCAGGACCGTTGATAGTGATGGGGAAACCGGAGTAGGCGATGAGCGAGCCGGAGATCTTCCAGCCGCCGATGACGAGGTCGAGGAATGGGTTGATGTGGTTGGCGTAGGCGAGCCCACGACCGAAGGGCAGAGCGTAGACGCCCACGGCGTTGACGTTGTGACGGACGTCCTGACCGGCTGGACCATAATCGGCGCGACCGTTGTAGCCATCCTGGAAGGCACCGTTAGAGCCGCTGATATTGGGCTGTCCGTAGTTGCCTGAGGAGTTGGTCATGGACTTCGCGTAGGTGTAGTTGACGGTGTACTCGAAGCCACGGCTTGCGCGATGGCGGAGTGTGGCCTGAGCACCGTTGTAGTTCATACCCGCGCTGGACTCGGTAACGAGCAAGCCACCGTTCTGACCGACGAGATTGGAGTAGGGAGCAACAGCCGCTGCGGGAACAGTTGCACCTGATGGCAGATTATTGATGATGGTAGCCTGCGCAAGGGTGAGCTGGTTAGCGTTCCTATAATCGGCGAGGTGCTGGCCGGTCTCGCCGAGGTAGCCAAGGGTAAGCGAGGTATAGCTGGTAAGGGCGTACTCGGTGGTAAGGCTGTACTGATGGATGAAAGCCGGCTTTATGTTCTGTGGCCAGACAGAGTAGGAACTCGTGGCACTGAATTGAGGTGTGAAGCCGTCCTCGATCCTGAAGGGAGTGCCGGTGCTGGTCGCGGTTGGGACCTGGGCTACGAGGTCGCTGCCGAGGGCAAAGGGTGGGCTGGAGGTGAGGCGTTGGTTGAAGGCATCTCCCTCAAAGAAGCTGGTAGCGCCATAGCCACCGCGCAGAACCATCCACGGACGAAGCTGTAGAGCGAAGCCGAGGCGCGGCATAAACTGGGTGAAGTTTGCCTGGTAGCAGGAGCGCTGCGGGCAGACGACGGACCCAGCAACGGCCCCGGCTGGGACGCTACCGGCATATTCGACGGTGCCAGTGCTGAGCAGGACATTGGCGGTCTTGTTATTGACCTCGTACCAGGGCTGATCGTACTCGTAGCGCAGACCGACGTTGAGAGTGAGGGTGGGAGTCGCTTTGAAGTCGTCCTGGATGTAACCCGCGGCGCGCCACTGACGGTTGCCGACGATGCCAAGGGTAGAGCCGAGACGGTTCTCCGCGACGCGGTCAAGGTCGAAGTCCGCAGCGCTATACCCGGCACCGCCAGTGGTCACATTGGGGTTGCTGGTAAAGGCGCCGGTATAGCGGAAGTTACCGAGAAAGCCATAGTTGGAGGCATTGACGTAGTTCTGTTGGTAGCGGGTGGCCTGCACACCGAAGGAGAACAGGTGACGTCCGCGCTGCCAGGTGAGGTTGTCATAGTAATTGAAGGTGTTGTCGCGGAGGATCTGGGTGTTGGCAGGGGTGCCGAAGGGACTGGCGTTCGCGCCAACGGCGTTGCCGCTGCCGCCGGCAGGGCTGCCGCTAAGACCAAAGTCCTGCTCGGAGAAGCCGGGATAGAGCTGAGTGCCGAAGGGGATACCGACCTTCGCGTTACCAGTGAGGCCGAAGAGACCGGAGGGGTCGGTGGGAATACCCTGATCCCAGCGGACTCGGGTGAAGCCGAAGCGGGCCTCATTCACAATAGCGCTTGAGAAGGTGTGTATCCAGCTTCCGCCACCGAGCTTGCTTGGAAACACATTGGCCGAGGGGAAGGTGGCAGGAATGAGGGCCGTCGTCGAGTCGTTGGCATCGGACTGCGCATAGAACGCGGTGAACTTGTTCGAAACACCGAGGTTGTACTCGATCTTGACATCGCCCTGGTTGTTGATGACGAAGGTGCGCTGGGCTCCCTGGAAGTTGTTACCGATAATGCCGGAGGAGGCTGCGGTGTTTGGCAGCGGATAGAGCTCGGGATGAGCAAAGAGGTACTTGGCGACAGGGTTCAGCACCGGGACTTGGTTGTTGACGTAAGGAGCGTAGTTGTTCTGCGAGTCGTAGAGCTGAGTGCCACCATTGTCTAAAGAGAGCAGGGCGGAGAAGTCTCCGTTGCGCATGGCCTGGGTGAGAACACTGGACTGGATGAGGCCACCAGTGTGCTTGCGGACTCCTTCATAGTCAACGAAGAAGAAGAGTTTGTTGTGAAGAATGGGACCGCCAAGAGTGCCGCCAAAGAGGCTTTGGGTGAAGGGGTTCCTCGGGATGGGATTGGAGACTAGGTTTCCAGTTTGTGGATCGACGATAGCTAGTTGGTGCTTATTGCCCCAGCTGTTGGCATCGAGGTTGTGGTTCTCCAGGTAGCCATAGACCGAGCCATGGAAGTCGTTGGTGCCGGACTTGAGAATCGAGACCACCGCGCCGCCGTTGGCATTGCCATAGGTAGCAGGAGCGTTGGCGGAGATGACGCGAACCTCGGCTAGAGCATCAGGTGCAGGGTTATAGGCGATGAGGTTGTTTTGCGGCTCGTTCTGGTCGGCGCCATCCAGTGTGTAGTAGTTGGCCTGGTTGCGGTTGCCATTGATGGAGGCGATGCCATTGTTGAAGGTGCTGCGCTCGATGGCGTTGTTGCCGCTGAAGCCGGTGGGATCGGTGGTAACGGCTCCGGGCTGGTAGAGGGTGACGGAGGAGAAGTTACGCCCGTCGAGGGGGATGTTCGCGATTTCGTTAGTGGAGAGCGTGATACCAAGAGAGGAGTCGTTGGTGTTCAGAATCGGGGGGACGGCGTTGACATCGACCGAAGTCGCCGCTCCGATGCTCAGCTTCTCGTTGAGCCTGACGGTCTGGTTGATCTCGAGGGCAAACGTCGGCGAGGTAAGGCTACCGAAGCCTGTAGCCACGATAATAAGGTGGTACTGCCCGATGGGAAGGAAGCGGATGCTGTAGACGCCGGCAGCGTTGGTATCACCCTGCGTCCTGACACCGGTGGCCACATTCTCCGCGGTGACGTGCGCTCCGGGAACCAGGGCTCCGCTCGGGTCAGTCACCTCGCCGGTGACTGATCCAGTCACGTTCTGGGCAAAGACAGCCGGCACGCACACAACGGCGGTGAAGAAACAACAGACAAAGAGACGAGCGAATTTACTTCCCATGAGATCCTCACACTGGAGTTGCAAAGCAGCGGCTCCGCATGGCCCGGCGGATCGCAACGAAACAACATTGCTGAAACTATCTAGTTGCACGAGAATAGGAAACCTGAGTAGGCAATGTCAATGAAAATATTTCACTATTTTTCATAAAACTGGTTCCAATAATCAGAATATTTCCAAATAAATGCAAATTTCGAAGACAAATCGACCACCAAAAACACCATCGCAGTAGAATTCACCATTGGAGAAAGAGGCTAATAAGTGGCTGCAAAGACACAGGATCGCGCCAATCAGATTCTTCATCTCCTGCTCCAGCAGGGCTCAAGCAACGTCGAGGACCTCGCCGCGACCATCAGCGCCTCTTCAGCGAGCGTAAGACGCGACCTCATCAAGCTAGAGGAGCGGGGCCTGGTCCACCGCACTCACGGCGGTGTGGAGCTGGCTGGGAAGCTGACCTACGAGCCGTTCCGCTTCGATGCAGCCTTCCCTCTCCGCGAGCAACGCTTCGCCGACGAGAAGCGCCGCATCGCGGTCGCCGCGGCCGAGATGGTGGCTGAGGGCGAGACCATAGCCCTCTCCCCAGGCACCACGACCACACAGGTAGCGCGTAGCCTGCGCCATCGCGAGGGCATTCATATTGTCACCAGCGCCGTCAATATAGGCATGGAGCTCTCCAGCCAGCCGAACGCGAAGGTCACTCTCACCGGAGGATCGATCCGCTGGCCAGGCGCGTTCTCCATGGTAGGAGCCACAGCTTTCCACTCCATCCAGAAGCTCCACTTCGACAAGGTCTTCATGGGCGCCTGCGGCATCCACCCCGAACACGGACTCACCGTGATCGAGTCCGACGAAGCACTCATCCTCGGCGAGATGGTGAAGCACTCCCGGCAGGTGGTCGCGGTCGCCGATGCCAGCAAAATTGGCATCATCACCGCCAACAACGTCTGCGCCACATCCCAGATTCACACCATCATTACCGATGACAGCGTCGATCCCGCCCTGGCAGAGCTCTTCCGGCAACAGAACGTCCGCGTCGTCACCGTCTAGCTCTCAGTTTTCGGTAGACACACTGGGGTCAGCCTCAAGCGGAATGAAGAGGCTGAAGACCGTCCCACTTGGGCGGCCCGGAGCCTCCTGCCAGCTTCGGGCACGAAGATACCCTTGGTGTTTGTCGATGATCTCGCGCGAAACCCACAGTCCAAGTCCAGCGCCCGTAAGCCCCTTCGTCGAGAAAAAAGCTTCGAAGATGCGGGCTTGCGTCGCGGCATCCATCCCAACGCCATCGTCGGCCACAGTGATGCGAATGCCGCTCTGTCCAGAGCGCCAGTTGCGAGCAGAGGCAGTGCGGACCCGGATATGCCCTCCCGAGGGCATCGCATCGATCGCATTCCCGATCAGGTTGACGATCACCTGCCGGATCTCTCCATCGTGGGCAAGAATTAACAGCTTCTCCCCGAAATCGCGGATCACCTGGATATGCTGCCGTTCCAGACGCGATTCAAATAGCGCCACCACCGTCTCGATCAGCTCCTGCACATCCGTCTGGGACGGCCGCGTGGAGCGCCGGTAGAAGCGCAGGGTCTGTACCGTGATCTGCGCCACCCGATCCAATTCGCTCTGCGCCATCTGAAGGTAACTGCGGGATTCGTCAGGAAGTTCTGCCTGTCCCAGCAGATAAAGACAGTTCGTAATCGCTTCGAGCGGGTTGTTGATCTCGTGAGCGATGGAAGCGGCAAGGCGTCCAGCCACGGCCAGCTTTTCTGTCTGGCGGAGAATCTCTTCGCTCTTCTTCTGCGGAGACAGGTCCGCGATGAAGGCCGCAAACTGCTGCGCCTCCGGTTCACTCTCTGGATTCAACAGCGCAACCCCTATCAGCACGTCGACGGTCTGGCCACTCGTTGTCGTGCAAAGAGCCTCGAACGGCTCGATGGCAACCGTCTGGTCGGTAAGCGCGCCATACGTTTCACTGAGGGCAGGGCAGATGGAATCAAGCGTAACGACGCCAGAAGGTATATCCCCAGGCGCGTACCCCAGCAGGCGTTCTGCCGCGCCATTCGCATAGAGAATTCGACCGGAGGCCGCACTGATCAACAAACTCAGCGGCATCGCCTCAACCAGTCGATGAAAACGCGCCTCACTCGCTCGCAAGGCCAGCTCGGCAACAACCCTCTGCCGCCGCGCCGATGCCTCTTTCAACTCGCGCTCGAGCGCAGGAACAAGACGCGTGAGGTTCTGCTTGCTCACGTAGTCTTGCGCACCAGCCCGCATCGCTTCGACCGCCGTCTCTTCGGATACTGCTCCCGACATCATGATGAAAGGAATATCGGTGCCCGTAGACTTCAACAGTTGCAACGCCGCGGGGCCGCTGAAGTTCGGAAGGTTGTAGTCGGCAAGGACAACATCCGGAAGCTTCGCCTGCTGCAGCGCAGCCTGCATCTCTTCGCTGGTCTCGACGCGCGTCACCACAGGCAGAAATCCATTGCGCCGCAGATGACGCTCCAGCAGAAAGCCGTCGTCCGGATTGTCCTCAACGAGCAGGACGGCAAGCTGTCTTGGCTCTAGATCTTCGGGGGGCATTCGTTCAACACCAACCAGTACAGGCCAAGCTGCCGTGTGGCCTCGGCAAAGTCGTTGAAGTTAACAGGCTTCCGGATATAGCTGTTCACGCCAATCTGATAGCTGCGCACCAGATCGCGTTCTTCGTCCGAAGAGGTAAGAACGACGACTGGAAGCATTCGTGTCTGCTCCCTTTCGCGGATACGGCGGAGCACCTCGAGCCCTTCGATCTTCGGAAGCTTCAGATCGAGCAGGATGACCGACGGCTGGATTGCGTTCGGACCAAAAAGCATCTCGATCGCCTCTTCTCCATCGTGGGCGACATGAACTTCATTTGCAATGTTCGATTTCTTCAGCGCGCGAATCGTGAGGAGTTCATGATCTGGATCGTCTTCGACCAGAAGAATGAGCCTTGAAGCATCTGCCATGCGAGTTATCCTAACGTAAACCAGAAGGTAGCGCCACGATCTACAATGCTGTCAGCCCAGATCCTTCCATGGTGCCGTCGGATCACACGCGCGACCGTGGCCAAGCCAATTCCCGACCCCTTGAAGTCTTTGTCTCCATGCAGGCGGTTGAACGCATTGAAGAGCTTCTCTGCGTAATACATATCGAAGCCCGCTCCATTATCGCGAATAAACCAGGCTCCCTGTTCGCCGTCCCAGCCAAGCTCTATGACCGCATGGGCAACCTTCGCAGAAAACTTCACCGCATTGCCCATCAGATTTTCAAGTGCGACACGCAGCAGCTTAGGATCGGCTTCGGCCTCCATGTGGTCTTGTATCTTGAAGACAATCTCCCTGTCCCGATTCTGTTCCTGAAGCTCACCAGCGACGGTACGGGCTAGTTGACTCAGATCGAAATGCTCTCTGGTGATCGCAGCGCGGGTGATACGCGAGAGCTCCAGAAGCGCATCGATCAACTCGCCCATCCGCTGCACCGCGCCGCGGACGCGTTTGATATAGTCCCTTCCAACCGCATCGACGGCCGAGATATAGTCTTCCTCCAGCGCGAGACTGAAGCCGTCAATCGTGCGCAGTGGTGCGCGCAAATCGTGTGAGACAGAGTAACTGAACGCCTCAAGCTCACGGTTCGTAGTCTCAAGCTCAGCAGTACGCTGCTGGACGCGTTCCTCGAGCGTGGCGTTGAGCTTCTCCACCTGGGCGGCATACGCCTCCGCCTCGGCTCGAGCGATCGCAAGACGCTCCGCATTGTCCTCTGCAGCGAGACGCATTCCGCGCTCAATGTTGAAATAGCGAAACATGAGAACGATCAAAAGAAAATCGAGACTAGCGGCCAATCCAAGCGTCCCACGAGTACGCTGGCTGCTCAATTTCGCCTCCGCGATACGAGTGGCAAGCAACTTTCGCTCCCCAGCTTCGGCGTCATCGGCAAGCCGCCGCAGATGGTTCATCTGTACCTGTCCGGTTCCGGTGACGACCATGGCATGAAGACTGTCCGTTCGGCCGCTTCGGCGAAGGTTGATACCCTGTTGCAGCAAAGCAAGTCGTTGGTCCAGCACAGCTCGCATCTCGACAATCCGCGCCTGTTGCACGGGGTCGTCCGAGGTCAGGGATTGAAAGGTCTTGATCTCCTCCGGCAACTCCTTCAAGGCAGAAGAATAGGGCTCGAGATACGCATCGTCCCCGCTAATCAGAAAGCCTCGGCTGCCGGTCTCTGCATCCTTCGCGGAGCTCATGATGCTCTCGACCTGGTTGATCACCTGCCAGGTGTGTTGCACCAGCTCCTCGTCATCCAGCAGCACTCGAATGGAGCGGAACGCCAGCCACGCATTAAAAGAAACAACCAACAGGGCTAGAAACAAAAGAGAAGGAACAAGAACTCGGTTGATCCGCGGCTTCATCGTTTTCACTCACTCGGTAGAACTATTCTAAGCGGCAAACAGAAGCACGCCGGGATGCCGAACCCTCCGTAAGATGCATCTGCCCCACAAACGAGTGCTCAAATACCGTGCAACCCGCTCCTCCCCAAGCCCTATCTGAATAGCCCTGTCCTGCAATACTCTCTAAGGAACAATGCAAGCAGCGCAAATTCTCCTGGTCCTCATCGTCAGTATCAGCATCCTGCTGATGCTGATACACCCGCGCGATCTCCCCGAAGTCTATTGGATTGGCGGAGGCGCGCTCCTCCTGGTCCTTCTCCGTCTCATCCCTCTGAAGCTCGCGGGAAGCGCCATCGCCGAGGGTTTGGATGTCTACCTCTTTCTGATCGGCATGATGCTGCTATCAGAGTTGGCCCGCGAGCACGGCGTCTTCGATTGGCTCTCGTCTCTCGCCGTGCGTAGCGCGAACGGCTCTTGCTCGCGGCTCTTCACGCTGATCTACGCAATAGGCACTGTGGTCACAATCTTCCTGTCGAATGACGCCACAGCCGTAGTCCTCACGCCCGCAATCCTGACGGCAGTACGCAAAGCCAAAGTAGAGCCGCTCCCACACCTCTTCACCTGCGCGCTGATCGCAAATGCGGCATCTTTCACACTCCCCATCTCGAACCCCGCGAACCTCGTCGTCTTCCGCAACGCCATGCCGCCTCTGGGACACTGGCTACTGTCCTTCGGCGTCCCGTCCATCCTCTCGATCCTCGCGACCTATGCTGCAATGCGATGGATCTTCCGCAAGGAACTCCGAGCCACCATCGAATGCGAAGTCGAGGCAAAGCCGCTCACCAGCAACGGCAAATTAGTGCTGGGTGGCCTCGCGGCAACAGTCTTCGTGCTGCTCACGGCATCCTCGCTCGACAAAGACCTCGGCCTGCCAACCTGCCTCGCCGCCCTGGCCATCACCGCCGTTGTCTCCCTGAAGGCCCGAGCCAATCCGCTCCGTCTCGCCCGAGAGATCAGTTGGGCAACCCTCGTCCTGGTGGCAGGACTCTTCGTGATGGTCGATGCCGTCGAGAGCATCGGCGCACTGAAGCTGACACAGGATTGGCTGTCATGGGTACAGAGCCTTGCGCCCGCTGCCGGCGCACTCGTCACAAGCTTCGCCGTGGGTATCGCAAACAACCTGATCAACAACCTTCCGCTAGGCCTGATCGCCGGCGGAACGCTACAAGCCGCCCATGCAAACGGCCTGATCGCCAATGCAGTGCTGATCGGAGTCGACCTCGGCCCAAACCTCTCAGTAACAGGCTCCCTGGCAACGATCCTATGGCTCATAGCCCTGCGCAAGGAGAACCTTCACGTCAGCTTCTGGAGTTTCCTGAAGGTTGGAGTCGTGGTCATGCCCATCGCGCTCCTCCTCTCCATCGGCGGAGCGATCCTGACGCAAATGCTCTTCCATGCCATCTAGGACCACTGCAATCGAAGGGATCTTTTGAGCCTGCGACAATTATCGTCATCCTGAGCGAAGTCGAAGGACCCCCGCATTTCGTCCAGAGCGCCACAACCGGTTACACCGGTCAAAACGCTCCAGACCAGCCTAGATTTGCCTAGACTGAGTCTAGACTTAGGCCATTTATTTAGAATATTTTACCCATTTGAGTAAAAGAGAAAGATACACACTCAGACAACCTAAAATGTAATCGAGAGCCCAGCCTGCAAAGTTCTCGGCGACTGCGCCAGAAACAGTGTCCGCCCATCCGAAGAGATAAAAGGTTGATACCCCTGTGCAAGCAGGTTTGTCACGTCCACCGACGCCGCCAGTCCCGGCGGAAGCACGCCTTCCCATCGGATCGGCTGCCATACCCTAAAGCTCAAAAATGCCTGGTCGCTGAACTCACGATAGGCATCCACCGGCGTCACCAGTTCACGAGGCTGCCAGCGATACACCGCACGAATCTTCGTCCCGCTCCTGTCCAGGGTCCCTTTCAGCGCCACGGCCGCCGACTGCGCGGCGCACTGATGAAGTCCACCGACCACGGATGGCAGCGTCGCAGTGCCAGCAACTCCATTGGCAAGCCCCGAACCCGTGCTGTACTCGACCGCAGCCCACATGTTGTGCCCAAGAGGCTGTGTCGCCATCAGGTTGACTCCCTGCGCGGTATATCCCGTCGCAAGCAGACGAAAGCTGTCGGTGGCTGAGTCCGCAATAATCCCATTGGAGCGACTGACTGAATCCGCAGTGGCACCGCTCATATCCAAAGCGCTCAATGAGCCCCCACCGGCCACTGCAATACGCTGCAGCGAATCCCGGTAGACCGCCACCTGCACCTGGCCACGTCCCACCTTGCGCCCCAGCGAGACCTCCTGATGCCTTCCTTTCTCCGTCCGCAGCTTGCCCCTGCTCATCGCCGCGACTGGAATCTCCGGCTGCACCGCATTCAGCCCGGAAAACCCCTGAATATCTCGCGAGGTGGCCATTCGATACCCGACCTTCCAACCCGTCGCTGGCTCGACCATCACGCGCAAAAACGGCTGAGCCATCATGGCGTATTCCGCCGTATGGACCGTGTAGACAGCGCTGCCGACCTCAAGATCGACCATATCGCCGAGTTTCATCTGCTGCGCCGTCGCCATCTCCATCGTCTGCAACCCGCCGACGTTGCCCGCACTGATCATCTCGGGATGCGACTGGGCGCTTGCGACCATCCGCGCCGAGGTGGCGAAACCAGTCTTTCGCTCATATCCCGCGCTGAACTCCGTCGACGGTCCAACCCCAAACTGCGTCCTGCCCGCACCCGTATCGGCCCGCAAAACAACCCCGGCCCCATCATCAAGCACCCGGTCGATGGTAATGACATTGTGGACTCCACCACCACCAAAGCCACCCTCACTGGTCATCACCACTTTGCCCCGCAAAGACGGCTTGGAGGACTCGGTAGCGCTCGAAGACACCATCACCAGTTCCCCGTCCTCGACCAGACGTAGAATCGGCCGGTTCGCCGAAGATCGCAGCGCCCACTTCCAGTCGTCAGCTGACTCATCCGCCTTGCGCCTCTCAGCAGGCAGCCACGAAGTCGTATCGAAGATCGTGCTCATAGTCAGATTGACAATGGCTCGTGCCCCCGCATGAAGATGCAGATTGGCCCTCAGAGCTGGCGCGAACAAGGCTGCGGTAGCACGCACCTGATATTGGCCGGAGGGCAAATTGTTGACGAGGTAGTGTCCACGAAGGTCAGTAAACGCCCTTCCCACAATGGACGAGTCAGCTGTTGTCACCTGGACAAGCACACCAAGCTGGGCAACCCCTCCAGAATCGCGTACCACGCCTGAGACTGCTGCCTGCTGGGCGGCGCACGACAAGGTGGATGCTAGTAGCACCACCCATGTAACGACTACGAATTCGACCGGGGATCGTTGCACAGTCTTTGCACCCTGCGCGTCGTTGGCCTGCTCCAAAACGTGAGGCAAAAAAGCGGCCACACCAGCATCCTGCGCCTTGCAATCAGTCATCGCATCGCTTCCGCGTAACCGTATTGCATCCTATCCGCGCATTCGAATCAATCTACTACAAAGGGCGCAGATTCTGCGATCTGCTGCTTCGAAACGCCGTCATTAATCTTGATACTGAGTTCATACTTGCCAGGCTGAAGGCTTGCCAATGGCAAACTCCTCTCCAGTGTCACCTGGTCCGCATTTGGATTCGTCTTCGAGGTCAGCTCTTCCGTCTGCAGAATAGCTTTGTTCGTCGTCAAATCCATGATCTCATATTCGATCGTGGCCCCGTTCTGTTTGCTCTTCTCATCGATCCCGAGGTTATACACCTGCATCCAGAAGTTCAGGCTCTGCGCGCGATGGAAGATCACCGGCACGGCAACTCCCGTGGGAACGCGAGGCCGAATCCGTGTGTTGCCGATTACGAAGTTCCCTGCCCCGATATCCTTCGATGGAACCCGCTCCATCTGGTCCGCGAGGATCAACGACGATGTCGCCAGCTTGTCATCGTCGTACTTCGGAACATTGATGCTCCTCCGCCACGTCCCAACGTGGTCAGGGTTATTCACATCCTTAATCACGATGTCGACACGGTAGAGTCCCGGACGCAACGGCAACGCCTTCCAGTACACCGAGGCATCGTTCTGCTTTCGCGCCAGCAGCTCGCTGGGGACTGAAACCTCCACCGTCTCCTCAAACGTCTGGATCGGCTTGTGGTTCAGATTGGAGACCCGGCCCAGGATGTTGACCTTACCTGTCGCCACGCCTTGCTTGTTGTCGAACGTGATGTCCTTGTTCCGTATCTGCAACGTCAGAGGCACGATCACGGTGTCGTTCGTAACCTTCACATAATCCGTGCGGACGTCGAAGAGAAAGGGCGGCCCAGTCAAAATCTTGGAGGTTGCAATAAACGCCTCCAGATCTGTGAACTTGATCGGCGGCGGCGCCATGATCTTCGCGGCGAAGCTGATGCGATCGAACTGCTTGCTCTGGTTCATCTGCGACATCGGTCCGGAGCCCAACTGCTCCAGTCCGCCACCAGAGAAACGATCGGCCTTCTTCGACTGCCCTTGCTGCTCGGACAAAGTCTCACCGGCGCCCGGAACATGCTTCAGCGCGTCCTTCTCCGAGCGGTCGATCGTCATGTGGTAGTCGCCGCACATGCAGGTATCTACAAACTCGACGTCGATATTGTCGCCGATGCCTTCCAGATAGCGGTAGTGCCACACCTCGAACGGAAACGTGGAGGTGCTGCCGCCACCCTCTTCCATCGGCCGCTCATAGTTGCCGCCGCTCGGATGAGAGTCGATACTGTCCGGCTTGCCGAAGGAGATATAGATGTGACCGCGGTCTGTTCGCCAGCCGGGCTTGCCAGCTGCAAAGTGCTCGTTCGCATACGCGATGCGCTGGTAGTGCTGTTCGCGGAACTCATTCTCGGGCGAGTCGGGGTTCGGATTCCGACGCAGCCAGAACTGTTCGATGAACTGGTCCCGCTCTTCATCGTTGCCCAGGCTTTTGAACGCTTGAAGCTCCTGGTCCGTGATGATCCAGCGAACGTCTTCGTCGACCCACTTCTTGTAGGGCCCCTTCAATTCTTGCTTGAGGTTCTTCCGCTGCTGGAGCTGTTCCTTGTCGGTCAGCTTGCGCTTCAGCGGATCTGGCTTCTCCGACGTCGGAGGTCCCTGCACAACGCCGTCAGCCGCTGGCGCCTGAGCCTCTTGAGCGAACAAGAGGTTCCCACCAGCCAACACAGCCGACATTAAAACAGTTGCACAGCAGATACGACGGGGCGTTGTCATCGAAGAGGGCACTCCTGTAACCAATTCACATTGTAGAGCCGGGCAAGTCAATCGACAAGCAGGAGGAACTGGATTGTTACCCTGCTATCATCACTTCCACGGAAACATATTTTTTGAGGGTAACCACCTGTTATCACTTTCAGGAGAACCCTCGACCTGGAAGGAACGAAATCGGCCCCTTCTACGTACATATTTTTACTACTTGAATCAAAGTTCATCGTGCTTGCATTACCTTCGTAATGTGGAGACAAAGAAAGCAGCAATGAGCCCGAAAAAAATCGTCTTGATCGCCGTCATCGTCCTTGTCGTTGTCGGCATCATCGCCGGCACCATCTTCTACGGCCAGTCCAATGTCACCAAAGTTGCTACCGGCAAGGTGACCCGTCAGGATCTTGTTTCCATCGTCAGCGGCACGGGCCAGATCAAGCCTAAGACCTACGTTAACGTAGGCGCAACCGCCTTTGGCCGCATCACCCATCTGAACGTCAAAGAGGGTGACCACGTCAAAGCAGGAACCACTCTGGCAACGATCGAGAACGTGCAGGCCGATGCCACAGTCGCGGCCCAGCAGGCCACTATCGCTGCATCGCGAACCGATGTCACCTCCTATATTGCTGCTGAAAAAACTGCCTCCGCCAATGTGTTGCAAGCCAAGGCCGATCTTGAGCAAAAGCAGTTGGACTTCAACCGCGCCCTGGCTCTCTACAACGACAAACTCATCGCTAAGCAAGACTTCGACGCCAAGAAGGCGGCCTTCGACGTCTCCGCCGCGACCGTGGCCCAGCGCCAGGCCTCCCTCGCCCAGGCGGTCGCACAAACCGATTCCCAGCGTGGCCATGTTCTGCAAAACGTCGCCACCCAGCGCGCGAACTATGATTCTCTCGACAAAACCATCAGCCGCGCTCCCTTCGATGGTCTTGTCACCAACGTTCCCGTCCGCGAAGGCGAAACTGTCGTCACCGGTATTCAGAACGCCGGCGGCTCTACTATCATGACGCTGGCCGATATGTCCGTTATCACCGCCGAAGTCAAGGTCGACGAGACCGACATCGTCAACGTCAGGATGGATCAACCGGTAGACGTCACCGTCGATGCCCTGCCCGGCCGTATCTTCAAGGGTCATGTCACCGAGGTCGGAGACCAGGCGCTGCTCCGCACCACCGGCTTGTCCACGACGCAGAGCACCACCGGCACCGAAGAGGCCAAGGATTTCAAGGTCGTCGTCACGCTCGACCAGACCTCGGACGATCTCCGTCCCGGTCTCTCCGCCACCGCTAAGATCACCACCGCCCACAAACAGAACGTCCTCGTTGTCCCCATCCAGGCGCTTGTCCAGCGTGATCCTGCCGCCGAAAAGGCTTTTCAGGCGAACCACGGCAAGCAGCCGACCACTACCACCAGCAGCACTACCCGGGCCAAGGCCCAGTCGGTCCAGGGCGTCTATCTGCTCATTCGGGAAGAGGGCAAACTGCGCGCCGTCTTCACACCCGTCACCACCGGCATCACCGGTGCCACCGACATCGAGGTACTCGGCGGCCTCAAGGAAAACGACGAGATCGTGACTGGCCGCTACAAGATCCTCCGAACCCTCAAGAGCGGAACCATCGTCAAGGTAGACAACACGGTAGAGGTTGCGACCAGCGACTCCGATAAGTAGTTCGATAAAGGTTCCAGAGGTCCCACAATCACCTATCATTGCTTATGAGGTGAGACCGCTGGAACCATCGCAGGCAAGCAAACGTACTATCCTTTAAGAACGCGAACATCGACCCGGAGAACCGGATGGCCACTGAAGTTGTACTCGATCCCGCCCGCACCAACATCGCAGGTCCCAACCCGGGCGATGTCATCGTCACGGACAACCTGTGGAAGACCTACGAGATGGGCGACCAGCAGGTCCACGCCCTGCGCGGCGTCAACCTCCGCATCCGCCACAATGAGTACGTCGCCATCATGGGCCCCTCTGGTTCTGGCAAGTCCACGCTGATGAACCTGATCGGCTGCCTGGACTCCCCTTCACAGGGTAAGTACTGGCTCAACGGCCATGACGTCTCCGAGCTCAACGACGACGAGCTCGCCCGCATCCGCAACAAAGAGATCGGCTTCGTCTTCCAAACCTTCAATCTCCTCGCCCGCGCTACTTCGCTCCACAACGTAGAGCTGCCGCTCATCTACAACGGCACCCCTGCAGCCGAACGGATCGCCCGTGCAAAGGCAGTGCTCGAGTCGGTCAACCTCGGCACCCGCATGATGCATAAGCCCAACGAGCTCTCGGGCGGCCAGCGCCAACGCGTGGCCATCGCTCGCGCATTGGTCAACAAGCCCTCCATCATCCTCGCCGACGAGCCCACCGGAAACCTGGACTCGAAGACCGGCGACGAGATCATGGCGCTCTTCGACGAGCTCCACGCCCAAGGAAACACCATTGTCCTGGTTACCCACGAGCCCGATATCGCCGAGTACGCCCACCGTGTCGTCACCATCCGCGACGGCGTCATCGCCAGCGACCACGCCTCCGCGCGTATCCAGAATAATCAAGTCTCGGAAAAGCACACCAAGAGCAAGCAGAATGAGCCTGTCACAACCCCAGCGCGACCTTAGCCGTCTAAGATGAAGGTATGGCCATATTGCGTCGCCGCCTGCTCCACCTTGCAGCCTTTGCTCTGCCCCTCTTCGTCTCCGCCCCCCTGCTTGCGGACGCAGCGCGTTTCGACCTAGCCGGCCCAAAGGTCGAGGTCCGCGTCACCCGCTCCGGCAAGACCCTCAATATAGACTCTGTCCCCAATCTCCAGCCCGGCGATAAGATTTGGATTCATGCTGACCTCCCTCCGACCCAGTCCGCCAAATATCTCCTGATCGTCGCCTTCCTCCGCGGCACCACCAACCCTCCCCCCGACGATTGGTTTACCCGCGTCGAGACATGGAACAAAAAGGTGCGCGAGGAGGGAGTCTTCATCACCGTTCCGGCTGAGGCCCAGCAGGTCATCGTCTTCCTTGCCCCCGAGACAGGCGGCGACTTTGCCACCCTTCGCTCCGCCGTCAAGGGACGTCCCGGCATCTTCGTCCGTGCCTCGCAGGATCTCGCCGAGGCTGGCTTCGAGCAGGGCCGCATCGAGCGATATCTTGCGCTCATGAAGCAGGTTCCCCCGTCGGACCCCAAGGCGCTCGCCGACCACTCGACTCTCCTCGCCCGCACCCTCAACCTCAGGCCCAACGCGGATTGCTTCAAGCAACCGGTCGACATGCAGTACACCTGCCTCACCCAGAGCGGCAACCAGTCTCTGCTCGACGACGGCCACGGCCAGACGCTCGCGGCGGCTCTCGCCAATGGCCCCGGGTCCGACCTCATCAACCAGGCCAGCTACACCCAGGCCTTCGGGGCTGGCGTCTATAGCGCCTACGTTGGTGCCATCGTCGACCTCGTTCGCCTCACCAGCACTCTGCACACCGCGCAGTACCAGTACATCCCCGCGATTGCCTTCCCGGAGGCGGCAGACCTGAAACTTCGGCTCAACACCGCACCCTCCTTCCACAACCCCAAGTCGGTGATCGTCATCGGCCTGCCTGCCATCCAGGCCGCCGTACTGCCGCCGCTTCGCCCAGCTGACCCGAAGTTCGTTACATGCCTCCTCAAGCCATCCGTCGTCCTTCCCGTCGAAGGCGCGCCTCTTGTTTTCTCGACCGCCTTCGCCCATGACATGGTGCTGCACATCAAGGGCACCGACCCCAAAACCGACCTGTCCCTCATCCCCGATGCCTTCCAGGGTGGCCTGGTCATCTCGCATGAACCCGCTCGTCGCGCCCTGCCCGATGATGCTGCCAACACCACGGCACCTACAGTGCCCCCAACACCCGCTTCTACCGCTGGAAATCCTCCTCCGCCACCCGTTCCAGTGGTTCCCCCTGGATCAAACGAAATTACCGGCACCGTCAGCGGCTTCTGGGGTTTCGATCCCTTCACTGGTCCCACGCTGCGCCTCCAGGACACCCCCGGCAAGGACTGGAAGATCACTACCACCGACAACCTCATCATCGGACGGGAGAACCACCTCGATCTCTCCTCCACCGGCACCGCCTGCATCAACACCATCACCCTGGATGGCGCATCCGGCAAGGACACCGAGGTCAAGTGGAAGGCCGCAGACAAGCCGGACCACGTCGAGGCTACTCTGGCGCTCAAATCCACCGATCCCGGCGCGCTTCATCTCTCCGTCAAGCAGTATGGTGAGCCTACCCCGGACACCGTCTCCGCGGAGAGCTTCTCCGAGCCCGCAAAGCTCACTGACCTTCAGCTCCACGCCGGGGACACCACCGCAACCTTGACCGGCGTCAGTCTCAACCAGGTCAAACAGCTTACGGTCAATAACCTGACCTTCACCCCGGCTCCGGACGTCGCCCCATCCGAGAACGCCTCCAACTCCAGTTCGACCTCTCTTCAGCTCCAGCTTCCCACCGGCAGCCCCGCGCCTAACCTGAAGCCCGGGGACAAGCTCACCGCTAGCATTACCTTGAAAGACGGCCGCTCGCTTACCCTGCCCGTCACCGTTGCGCCTGCCCGTCCCACAGTCACCCTGCTCAACAAGAGCATCGCGAACGCCCCGAAGTCTCCCATCCAGCTTGTCAACCGGGATGATCTCCCAGTCGATCAGCAGATCACCTTCTCCCTCAAATCCTCAGCAAACTTCCCGCGCACAGGCCAGATCGAGATCGCGAACGCAGACGAGAGCCTCCACACCACGCTCTCTGTCGCCTCTGGAACTCTCGTTCTGCAGAACCCACACACCCTCCTTGCGACGCTTGACCCGCTCAAGACCTTCGGCACATCCGCCTTCGGCCCCCTGCGCCTGCGCCCGGTCTCACCCGACGGTGTCGACGGCGACTGGCTCCCACTCGCCACCCTTGTGCGCCTGCCTACTCTCACCACCCTGCACTGCTTCGCCGATCCCGGCAAGCCCTGCACCCTTACAGGTAACAATCTCTTCCTGCTCGACAGCATCTCAACCGACGTAGCCTTCACCAACCCGACTCCCGTCCCCGAGGGCTTCGTCGGCACATCCATCTCCATGCCCCACCCAGTCGGCAGCACCTTTTATATTCGTCTCCGTGACGACTCGGACGGTGTCAACCTCGTCAAGCTGCCTGTCATCTCCGAGAAGAGCACTCCACCACCCGCCCCACCCGTACCAGCACCGGAAAACCCCACCCCATCTACGGTGACACCGCCACCCGCCACCGTGCCTCCCACGCAATAACGCCCGGCAATAAGCCGGGCGTTATCTCTTCACTTCAGCAAGTCAGCTGCTTCAGTTCCCACCCGCCGCCAGCTTCTTCTGCAGAACGCTGTTTTTGCGGCTGTACATGAAATAAACGACCAGGCCAATCAACAGCCAGACCACCAGGCGTATCCAATTCCATTTGCCCAGGGTGTACATCATGTAGCCATTGAACGCTATCCCAAGAATCGGGACTAGCGGCACAAGTGGCGTCCGGAATGGGCGGGCACGTGTCGGGTCTTTTTTGCGCAGGACCATGATCGCAATGCAGACGATAACGAACGCCAGCAACGTCCCGATGTTCACCATGTCACCGATGATTTCAATGGGCGTCAGAGAGCCGACAATGGCGGCCAAAAGACCCGCCAGTATCGTAGCCTTCCACGGCGTCCGAAACTTGGGATGAATCGCTCCGAAAAAAGATTTCGGGAGGAGTCCATCGTTGGCCATAGCGTAAAGAACGCGGCTCTGACCAAGAAGCATCACCAGCATGACACTTGTCAATCCGGCAATTGCCCCAACCGTAATAATGTTAGCTGCCCATACCAAATTGTGGTCTAAGAAGGCGCGGGCGATCGGGGCCTCGATATTGATCTCAGGCCAGTAAACCATCCCAGTAAGAACCGCCGCGACGCCGATATATAAAAGCGTACAGACACTGAGTGAAACGATAATCCCGATCGGCATATCGCGCTGCGGATTCTTTGCTTCCTGTGCTGTCGTAGAGACAGCGTCGAAACCGATATAGGAAAAGAAAATCAATCCGGCGGCTTTTCCAATTCCAGCCCATCCGAAGGGTGCGAAGCTATGCCAGTCAGTGCCCCAATTCGCCCGATTTACATAGTGCGCCCCAAGATAAAGTACGAACAACACCACCGCTACTTTCAATACGACGATCGTCGCATTGAACTTCGCTGATTCCTTGATGCCAATCACCAAAATAGTTGTGATAACCAAGGCAATCAAAAAGGCCGGAAGATTAAACCCTATCTCAACCCCAAAAAGTGTTGGAGCACCCAAAAGAGCATGTGCCTGTGCGACTAACGCCTGCGATGGATGGGCAACAATGACTGCCAGGGCTTCACTAAAAGGCTTGGTCCCAACAACAAGGGAAGGATTACTTTGGATCAGAGCCTGACGCGCAACAATCTTCATTGCGGTCGCCTGTCCCGTCCAGTGGTCATAAGAAAGCCACATTGGAAATCCGAGGTGAAAGATCGCCAGCAGCTCTACAAAGTGGTTTGACCAGCCCGAGCTTACAGTGCTCGCACCCATCGCATATTCCAGCGTCAAGTCCCAGCCGATAATCCAGGCCATCAACTCGCCAAGCGTAGAGTAGGCATACGTATAGGCTGACCCCGCCAATGGGATCATTGCCGCAAACTCGGCGTAGCAAAGCCCCGCAAACAAGCAACCAAGCCCCGAAAGCACAAACGCAAGCATGAGGGCTGGTCCAACTTTTTGAGAGGCGAGGCCTGACAGAACAAAGATGCCCGCCCCAATCACCGCACCAACCCCTAACGCCGTAAGCGAAAACGGACCAAGAGAGCGCTCAAGGGTTTGGGAGCCTTCGGCTTGCGCCTCGGCCATTAAAGTATTCATCGACTTCTTGGCAAACAAATTTCCCATGCGCGTTCTTATCTCCCAACTTCTTTAAACAGTAATCTCACCTGCGCGCGACCTCTTCGACCATGCCAGATACACCGGCACCCCAAGCAGAACGATAATCAGCCCCGGCCAGGTATATTGAGGTTTGTAACGCAAGAGTACAACACAAATCCACGTCGCCATCACGATATATAGCGCAGGTAGCACTGGATACCCGAATGCCTTGTACGGCCTCACAGCATCAGGCCGCGTCCGCCGCAGCACAAACAGCCCAGTGATCGTCAGGATGTAGAAGATCAGCACCGCGAAGATCACATAATCCAGTAGCTGCCCATAGCTCCCCGACAGGCAGAGCAAGCAGGTCCACACCCACTGCACCCACAGCGAGTTAACCGGCGTCTTCGACCGCTCACTCAACTTCCCGACCGACTTGAAGAACAGCCCGTCCCGGCTCATGGCGTAGTAAACCCGAGCCCCCGCCAGCAGCATCCCGTTCACGCAGCCAAACGTCGAGATCAGAATCGCCGCCGCCATCAGCTTCGAGCCGATCCCGCCAAACGCCTGCTCCATAACCGCCGTTGCCACCCGGTCCTGCGCTGCGAACTGAATCCCCCGTCCCGCAATCGTCGTCGCAGCAGGATCACCAGCCATCGGCAGCACACTTAGGTAGACGAAGTTGCAGAGCACATACAACAGCAGCGCCACGCCTGTTCCAACCGCCAGCGACAACGGCAGGTTTCGCTTCGGGTTACGAATCTCCCCCGCTGTAAACGTCACATTGTTCCACGCATCCGACGAAAACAGCGAGCCCACCTGCACCACAGCCACAATCGTCAGCAGCCCAACATAAGTTGTCGGCCCACCCACCCCAACTTGCACGGCATGGAGCGTATGCCAACCGGCCCCAGCCCAGAAGTTATGCCAGGCCGCTCCAAAATTCGCCATCACCGCAGCCGAATTCTTTGCGAAGACCCCGACCAACACCATCGCCGTCAGCGCCATCACCTTCGCCGACGTGAACACATTCTGCACCGCCGCGCCCATCCTCACGCCCAGCGTGTTCAGAATCGTCAGCAGCGTAATTACTACAATCGCAGCCAGGTTCGCCGTGTTCAGGCCAAGATCCATGTTCCCCAACACCATCGGCCCCACATGCCACGGCGGAACGCGCCCTATATGCCACAGCCAATTCTGCGCGCTCACCGAAGGAAAGAACACGCCCAGAAACTTCCCAAACGCGACTCCAACAGCAGCGATCGTGCCGGTCTGAATGACCAGGAACAGCGTCCACCCATACAGAAATCCCCACAGCGGCCCCAACGCCTCGCGCAGATAGACGTACTGCCCACCTGCCTTCGGCATCATCGCTGCCAGCTCGCCGTAGCTCAGCGCTCCGATGATCGTCATCGCCGCGGTCACCAGCCACGCCGCAATCAACAGCGCCGGGGACCCCACTGCCCGCGACATATCCGCCGACACGATAAAGATGCCCGACCCGATCATCGAGCCCATCACAATCGCCGTCGCCGAAAACAGCCCCATCCCCTGCACAAATTGCGGTGCCGCAGTGGTTTCTGTCACTACGGGGGGCCCGTTCTCTGTCGTTCTTGCACTATTCACGTTCCGTCCAACCTACCGTAAAAATCCGAGAAAGTCTTCCACTACCTCTTCGGTCGGACGACCCAGCACAAACAGACCGCCAATCACCGCCACCGAATCCGCCCCCGCGTCCACCACACTCCTCGCATTCTCTCGCGTGATCCCGCCAATCGCCACCAGCGGCTTCGTCGTCAGCACCCGCGCCCGCCGTACCCCTGCAAGCCCCACCACCGGCTCCGCATCCAGCTTCGTCCCCGTGGCAAACACCGGCCCCACAGCGACATAGTCCGCGTCACTCGCATTGGCTATCCTTACCTGCTCGTCCGTATGCGTCGAGACCCCAACCCACCGCTGAAGTCCTACCACTCGCCGCGCATCCTCGGGAGCCAGATCACCCTGCCCCACATGCACGCCATCCCACCCAGCTAACACTGCCAGATCGGCCCGATCATTCAGGATCAACCGGCACTCCGCCCCATCGAACGCAGCACGAATCAACGCCGCATTCCGCAGGACGGTCTGCGGCTGAGCGGACTTATCCCGATACTGCAACAGCTCCACGCCAGCCGTTCGCATCGCCTCCGCAAACTGCTCTAACTGCACCCCACGCGCCGTCAAAGTCTCCGCATCGAGAATCGGATACAGCCTCGGAAACCAAATCCTCTCCGCCAAGCCTAGCTACCCGCCTGCCGCTCGAAGAACCGCTCCATAAACTTCGTATCGAACTGCCCCGACCGGAACTCCTCATCCGCGAAGATCTTCTGGTGCAGCGGAATCGTAGTATGGATTCCCTGCACGACGAACTGGCTTAACGCCCGCTGCATCTTGTTCATCGCCTCTTCCCGGTCCTTGCCATACGCGATCACCTTCGCAATCAGCGAGTCATAATACGGCGGTACCACGCCCTCGGCATACTGCGCCGTGTCCACGCGAATCCCGTTTCCACCAGGCAGGTTGTAGGCCGTGATCTTGCCCGCGCTCGGCGTGAACTTCTCCGGATGCTCCGCATTGATGCGGCACTCGATCGCATGACCGCGAATCGTAACCGGTTCAGTCACAATCGAGCTCAGCTTCTCGCCAGCAGCAATCCGCAACTGCGCCTTCACCAGGTCGATACCAGTCACCATCTCCGTTACACAATGCTCCACCTGGATGCGCGTATTCATCTCGATGAAGTAGATCTTGCCGTCTTCATCCATCAGAAACTCAATCGTCCCAGCGTTCCAATAGCCGATGTTCTCGAGCGCCTTCTTGATCGTCTTGCCCAGTTCATCACGCAGCTTCGGCGTAATCATCAGGCTCGGAGCCTCTTCAATCAGCTTCTGATGTCGCCGCTGGATCGAGCACTCCCGTTCCCCCAGGCTCATCACATTGCCGTGCTCATCCGCCAGTACCTGGAACTCGATATGCCGAGGCCGCTCGATAAACTTCTCCATGTACATATCGCCGTTACCGAAGGCGTTCGCTGCCTCCTGCGAGGCCTGCTGGTACAGTCCTGGAAGCTCCTCGGCGTTCCGGCAGATACGCATCCCACGCCCGCCGCCACCGGCAACAGCTTTGAGAATCACCGGATACCCGACGCTCTTCGCCCACTCCAGCGCCTCGCCCTCGCTCTCGATGATCCCGTCCGATCCCGGCAGAATCGGTACCTTCGCCTTCTTCATCGTCTGCCGCGCCGTGGACTTCTCGCCCATCATCCGCGTCACCTCCGGCGGAGGTCCGATGAACTTGATGTTCGACGCCCGGCACACCTCGGCGAAGTTCGCGTTCTCGCTCAGCAGCCCGTACCCCGGATGGATCGCGTCCACATCCGCAATCTCAGCCGCCGAGATCACCGCCGGCACATTCAAGTAACTGTCCGCCGATCTTGGCGGACCTATACAGATCGCCTCGTCCGCGAACCGCACATGCAGCGAGTTCCGGTCCGCCTCGCTATACACGGCGACCGTGCGAATCCCCATCTCCTTGCACGCGCTGATCACGCGCAGTGCAATCTCACCCCGATTAGCGATCAATACCTTACGAAACATACCGGATAAGCCTACTTTCCATCTCACAAAAAAACGCTCGTCATCTCGACCGGAGGCGGCGCACTTGCCGCCATAGTGGAGAGACCCCCGTATTTCGTCTTTGCAGTTGCCTGTTCTCTTTAATCCATACAGCTGATGGCAGAAGAGTATCTAGCTTGCCCGAATCGCAAACAGCGGCTGGCCATACTCCACCGGCTGTCCACTCGAAGCGATCCGCTTGACCACCTCGCCAGCAACATCCGACTCGATCTCATTCATCAGCTTCATCGCCTCGATGATGCACAACACCTGGCCGACCTCGACGATATCGCCGATCTTCACAAACGCTGGAGCACCCGGAGACGGCGACTCATAGAACGTCCCCACGATCGGCGACTTCACCTCATGCAATGCCTCCTGCACCTCAGCCACAGCCGCCGGAGCAGCCGCTGGCGCAGCAACAGCAGATGCACCCGCCGCAGCAGGAGCCGAAGCCATCAGGCGTGAAAGCTGCGAAAGGTCAAGACCAGCAGAAGCAACCGCAGGCTCGCCCGCAAACTTGATCCGCATCTTCAGGTCTGTGCGTTCGACATCGAACTCCGCAATACCGTTTGCCTTCAGGAACTCGACTAGCTCCCGCAGCTCGTTCATGTTATTCCCGTCCATCCCATCTCTTCCCGTGCCGTCTTGCGACACTTAATCGTCTTGGCCAAAAAAGTTACAGTTGAATCCATGCCTTCGGACTTGGCGTCAGAATCTCGCCGTCCGTGGCCGTCACTAAAACCATATCCTCAATTCGCAATCCAAACCTTCCCGGCATATAAATACCAGGTTCGATCGTGATCACCATGCCTGCCGTCAAAGGCTGCTCCTGCTTTGCCGCCAGCCTCGGGCCCTCGTGGATCTCTAGCCCAACTCCATGCCCTGTCGAATGAGTGAAGTACCGGTCCAGCTTCACCCTCCGCAGAACGCCTCGTGCCGCCTCATCCACCTCGCCCGCCGTCATGCCCGGAGCCACAGCTGCAACAGCCGTCTCCTGCGCCTCCAGCACCGCGTCATACGCCTCCAGCTCCCCTGGCAAGGCTTTGCCAAGATGAACCGTGCGCGTCATATCGCTCGAATACCCGTCGAGAATAACACCGAAGTCCAGCGTTACGAACCCGCGTTTCGGCAGCTTCGCCCCCGTCGCTCGTCCATGCGGCAACGCAGACCGCTCCCCGCTCGCGACAATGGTTTCAAACGACATCCCCTCCGCACCAGCCAACCGTGCCTGATGCTCCAGCTCCGCCGCCACCGCCACTTCGGTCAACCCCGGCTCAATAAACCCCAGCATCTGGTCGAATAAGCTGCATCCCAGCGCCGCCGCCCGTCGCATGATCGCGATCTCGTCCGCGTCCTTCTCCTCGCGCAACCGCGATACCAGCTGTCCGACCGGCTCAAAGAGTCCCCGCCGCACCTTCGCCGACACCGCCTTCCGCATCGACTCCAGCGCCGCCACCGTCGTATGCCCTGCGTCAAAGCCGCACCGCTTGACCCCAGCCGCCTCAATCCACGCGCACGCCGCCGCCAACGCCTGCTTCTTCTCGATCACCACCCGCGTCCCGGTAGCCTCGGCCTTTGCCTGAGCAACATACCGTCCGTCGGTGAACAGCACCGCTCGTCCCCCGAACAGCACCAGCGCCGCGTTCGATCCTGTAAACCCACACAGATAGCGCACATCTGGCAGATGCGTCACCAGCAGCGCATCCACCTTCGCAGCCTTCGCCGCAGTCACTGCTTTTTTCTTACGGTTACCAAAGTTCATCCTTTGCATTCTACCGAAGCTGGCCCTCTTCTACCCGGTATCATGACGTATGACCGGTAATCCCCCCGATCAAGTACCACGAACCCCCTTGCGAATCACTCGCCGCGACCTCCTCGCCGGTGCCGGTGCCATCGCCGCTGGCCTTGCCATCGACGCCAGCGTGATCGACCGCCACAACATCGAGATCGTCCCCCGCGCCATCCAGATCAACCGCCTTCCCGAGGCCTTCCACGGCTACCGAATCGTCCAGATCAGCGACATCCATCTCGAGGAATTTACCGAACCCTCTTTTCTTCAACTAGTTATCCATCGCATCAACCGTCTCGCCCCAGACCTCGTTCTGCTCACCGGCGACTTTGCCTCGAGTGGTCCCTTCTCTCTCTCCGTCTCGCGGCGCGCCATCGACCGGTGCGCCGAGCTTCTTCATCGCATTGCCTGTCCGCTTCGCTACGCCATCCTGGGCAACCACGACACCACCATCGGCTCCCAGTTCGTCGTCGACGCCCTCGCCTCCAGCAACATTCCGGTCCTCGTCAACCGGCATGTCCCCATCGAGCGCAACGGGCAGAGATTTTGGCTCTGCGGCCTCGACGACGCCGGCACCTCGCACCCCATCCTCGACCTCGCCGTCCCTCGCGACCCCGGCGCCCCCGTCATCCTCCTCTGCCACGAGCCCGACTTCGCCGACGATGTCGTCGGCCACCCTCGCGGCCCCCTCGTCGACCTCATGCTCTCCGGCCACTCCCATGGCGGCCAAATCCGCGTTCCCTTCTTCGGCCCCGTCGTCCTTCCCCCCATGGGCAAAAAATATGTCGAAGGTCTTTTTCGTTTCAATCAGATGCAGCTCTACGTCAACCGCGGCATCGGCACCGTCGGCCTGCCCTTCCGCTTCAACTGCCCACCCGAAATCACAGTCCTGACGCTTCAACCAGCCTGAACAGCCTGAATCGGATACGTTGGTTTCCACCTCTTAACTCTCGTCATCTCGACCGGAGGCGGCGCATTTGCCGCCGCAGTGGAGAGACCCCCGCATTTCGCCTCTGCGGTTGCTTTTGTTGTTGTCTGCCCTTTTGTTTGTCATCCCGTAGGGATCTGCTGTTGCTCTTCCAGTCTTCGGCTTCCAAGTCTCTAAAAAATTTGTCAAGCCCCACCCCATCGCATCTCATTGATTACAAACAAACAAGGAACCATACTTCCACTCAAGCAGAGGCTATCTCTTTTAGATAGAATATTTTACCAGTAACCCCAATGAATAGAATATTTTAGCGAGATCACAGCTCGCTATTTCGTTGAATACAGAGATTTTTACAAAAAGATGGGATACCCGAGAGAACGGGGAACGAGTCGGCTGTACGAGCAAACCGCAGGTCCTTCGACTGCGCTTCTCGCGATAAACTGCGAGAAGCTCCGCTCAGGATGACAGATTTTAGGCAGGATGAGGTTTATACATCCCACCCTTCGCAAAGTACGTGAAGGATGGGGCACCCGGTAATAAGGCCGCGAGAAGCAAAGGATGGCGGATTTTATAGAAGTCAGTTACTTAGAGACGGACTATATGTCGGTACGATCTAAGCGAAACTACCGAGCCTTACCCACCGGCTTCTTCTGCTTCGGAGCCACCACCACCGGAGCCGCCACCCGAACACCGCTCTTCTCATCCATCCACGCATCCACCAGGCTCTTCCGGAAACGCCAGCGGTTTCCCAGTTTGAACGCCGGAATAAACCCCTCGGAGGCATACCGGTACAGCGTGTCCCCACTGATGCCCAGATACTCCGACGCCTGCCGGATATCCATCACCTCACGCGCCATCACCTGTACGGAACCAGCCATGCGAACTCCCCCAAACCGACACCCTCTTTGTACCCTCTTTGCAGCTCACTGGCAAGCCTTATCTCCCCTGTTAACTGCAACCTAACGCCACCATCCCGAGCGAAGCTCCTCGCCCCTCACCACCTCCGACGGTCTCCCCGGCTCAGGCGACCACAACCGAATCCCCTTCTCCTCCACCAACTCGTACATCCGCTCGATCGGCCTCCGCCATCCATGCAATGCCAAGTCGAACAAACCCCAATGGATCGGCATCATCAACCCTGTTCCACCCAGCGCCTCGAACGCCCGCACTGCCCCGTCCGGCCCCAGGTGAATGTCCTTCCACAGATCGTTGTAGGCCCCTATCTCCAGCATCGTAAGATCGAACGGCCCATACGCCGCCCCAATCTCTGCGAACCCCTCCCACCACCCCGAATCCGACCCAAAGTAGACCGTATGCCGTGCCCCTTTCAACACGAACGACGACCACAGCGTCTCGAACCGGTTGGACAAACTACGCCCTGAAAAATGCCGCGCCGGAAGCGCCGTCAAAGTGCAACCCGCGACCGCGATGCTCTCCGTCCAGTCCAGCTCGGTAATCTTTTCCGCCGCCACGCCGAATCCCTGTAGCAACTCGCCCACACCCAGCGAAGTCACCCACCGCGCGTCTGGCTGCAAATCCGCTAACCGCTCGATCGTCTCCTTGCCAAGATGATCGTAGTGGTCATGCGAGATCAGCACCACGTCGAGCGGAGGAAGCTCTTCCAGTCGCAGCGGCGGAGCGAAGAACCGCTTCGGCCCCATCCAGCGAAACGGCGACGCCCGCTCGTCCCACATTGGGTCGATCAGCACCCGCGCTCCATCGATCTCCACCAACAGCGACGAGTGCCCCATCCAAGTCACCCGCAGACCACTAGCCGGGACGCTCGCATAGACCGCACCGTCCGGAGTAAACGGCCCCGGCGCCGTCTTCGGCACCCGCTCTTCCTGGTTCGTCAGGTATAGCGGAAGGATCTTGAAGATCATCCGCAGCCCGCCCACTGTCACATCCACCGGATTCATAAACTTCCGCCCGGTCTTCCGGGCTCGCCGTAACAAAGTCATATCTCTAGAATGCCACGATCCGGCCGCATCCCTCGCTCGCTCAGAAAAACCTCGCGTCCGCCACTACGGCGAGGTACACTCCGCGTATTCCCCTTGTTCCACTTGGATCGATTCCCATGGCAACTCTTGTTTCCTCTACTGCCGACATTGTTGAACCTACAGATACTGTGGAACCGGTCGCTTCATCGTCGCAACCGAAGGACGAGGCCCACACCCTCACCAGCCGCATACTCCTCTACTCCTTCGCCGCCGCGGTCCTGCTCGCCATCGGTGGTTTCGTCGTCGTCGCCGTCTACCTCTTCCGCTATCTCAACCACGCCTTCAGCGCCTTCGATACCAGCTCCATGACACAGCTTTCCGGCATGGACCCCGGCAAGATGCAGACCATCCTGCTCGCTCGCGCCGGTCTCTGGAAGTTCATCCTCCAGTCCTGCGGCATCATCTCCGGAGTCGCCTTCGGCTTCCTCGGCTTCGGTCTCTTCCTGCTCGGCGCCAAAGGCGACATGGACGCCGCCTTCGACGACAGCCAGCACAAAGTCCAGCTCTCCCGCATGGCCCCCGGCAGCTTCGTCATCCTCATCGCCGCCATCCTGATCGGCATCTGCAGCACCAAAAAGGTTGACTTGGCTTTCACTCCCGTCACCACGACGACCAAGGCTGCCGCAGCCAGTAACGACGACTCCATTCCGGATACGAATGCGATCCCACCAGCCGACACCTCGCCCGCTACGCCACCGCAGGGCGGAGGTAACCCCGCCGCATCCCCCACTAACCCGCAAAAATGAGACTCTCCATGCGCTCCTCGATGTCCATACGCCTCGCCGGCACGTTACTCCTTGCGACTCTCACCACTCTTGCCCAAGCCGCGACGGACTGCGCCATCAGCTCATCCGATCCCGTCAACACCCAAGTCAACTGCGCTGTTCAGCACGCCAACTTTCTCTATGCCCAGATCTGCCAGGCCAGCAGCTACTGTAGCTCGCAGGACCCGCAACTCCTCACCGCCTACGTTACCGCCTCCCGCATGTTTGATCGCTCCCACAGCGTCAACGGCAACGCGAACGACGCCTACTTTAGCGGCTTCCTACAGGAGCGAGCCCACATCTTCAGCGGTGCCTCATCCCGCTACCTCACCTGCATCACCCTCGCCTCAGAGACACAGGCCACCAAACTCGGCCAGAGCTGCGCCACTCGACTCACCGTTGTCCATTGCGCTCTCAATCCCAACGTGACGGCATGCCGCCGCACCGGTCCCCAGATCGTCACCATCAGCAGCGGCGGCGGACAGGTCGCCTCTGTTGGTGAAGACGACACAGACAAACCCATCAGCACCGCCATTATCATGCCAACCGCACAGGACATCGCCACTCTCAGCCAAACCATGACCGAACAGCAGAAAGGGTCCGCCAAGGGCGTTATCCAAGGACGGACGCTTAACCTCGGTCCCCAAAAACCGCAGAACTAGGACATTTTCACAGATGGTTTAGCTGTGGCACTGCAAACGAAATGCGGGGTTCTTCCCCATTCGACAAGCTCAGGGCCAGAATGACAGTGATTATTGCTGGTTCCGTGCGCGGCTACTTCGAAGCCGTGGCCTCGTCCTTATAAAACGCCGCAATCTCCGCTGCGTACCGCTTCTCCACCACGCGCCGCTTCATCTTCATGCTCGGCGTCATCGTCCCATCCTCCACGCTCCACTCATCCGGAACCACGGTGACGCGCTTCATGCTCTCATACGGCGACAGGCTTGTATTCACCTGGTCCACGATGTCCTGGTAAAGCTTCACGACCCTCGCGTCCTTCACCAGCGCACTGTGGGAGATCCCAGACATGCCCTGGCCGTTCGCCCAGCTCTCCAGCGCCGCAAAGTTCGGAGCAATCAGCACGCACGCAAACTTATGCTTGTCTCCCACCATCGCCGCCTGCGCGACGAAGGTGTTGGCCTTCAGCTTGTTCTCGATCGGCTGCGGCGCGATCAGCTTGCCGCCACTCGTCTTCAGCAGCTCTTTTTTGCGGTCCGTGATCGATAGGAAGCCGTCCGCATCGAGCGACCCGATGTCTCCGGTCTTGAACCAGCCATCCGCCGTGAACGCCTCCTCGGTCTCCTTCGGCTTCTTCCAATAGCCCCCAAAGATCGCCGTCCCTCGGACCTCAAGCTCTCCGTCCTCGGCGAGTCGGCACTCTATATTCGCCAGCGGTTTGCCGACTGTCCCCATCCGGTATGCACTGGGGTAGTTCAACGCGATCACGGGCGAGGTCTCCGTCAGGCCATACCCTTCCAGGATGCGGATTCCCGCATCCGCGAACCAACCCGCCGTATCCATTCCCAGCGGTGCTCCGCCCGAGATAAAGGTCTTCGCGCGGCCCCCGAATGCCTCCAATATCTTCGAGAAGACCAGCTTGTTCGCCAGCTTCCAGCTCAGAGAGCTGGGTGTCCTGCCCCCCATAATCTCCTGCCGGTGCTGCTTGCCGACACCAATCGCCCAGCTCAGAATCTTCGACTTGATCGGAGAGGCGGCAGACTTCCCCTCAACGGCCTGCCGGATCTTCTCGTACACGCGCGGAACTCCGAGGAAGATCGTCGGCTGCACCGCCTTCATGGCGACAGGGAGCTGATCGAACTTCGGGCAGTATGCCAGCCGCACCTCCTGGCACAGCAGCGCGTAGTCCGTATGCCGCGCCGTCACATGCGACAGCGGAAGGAACGAGATGCAGCTATCCGTATTGTTGAAGCCCAGCGGGCCGGTTGAAACATTGACGTTGCTCCCCAGGTTCCCGTGCGTCAGCATCACGCCTTTGGGCTCGCCCGTCGTTCCCGAGGTGTAGATGATCGTCGCCAGATCCTCCGGACGAACCGACCCCACTTGAGCGTCGAATGTAGCATCCGCGCTCTCGAGCTCCGTCGCGCCTGCGATCAGCGCGCCGAAGCTCTCCGCCCCGGAGAAGTCCCCTGCGTCCATCACCACCACATGCTCGATATCCGGCAGTTCGCCTGCCTCGGTGATCTTCGCGTACTGCTCCGCCGACGATACAACTACGACCTTCGCGCCCGAGTCCCGAAGCATATAGCCCACATGCTCCGCTGTCAGCGTGGGGTAGAGCGGCACATCGACCGCCCCAAGCGCCAGTGTTGCGAAGTCCGTCACCGCCCACTCCCAGCGGTTCTCCGACAGCAGCGCTACCCGGTCGCCCTTGCCAATGCCCCAACGCAAAAGCACCTCTGCCAGTGCCCGCACTCGCCCATACACTTCGGCGGCGGCAATCGGCTTCCATGCTCCGTCGGCATCCTGCCACAGCATCGCCGTCTTCTTGCCACGCGCGCCCACTCGCGCAAAAACATCATTGACCGTCGCTATATTAAGCATCTTCGTCGCCCGCCGTAATCCCGTTCAGCAACACATCGAGCACCTGTGCCGCAGTTGTCTTCGCATCATAAACGCGCCCTGTAAATACCGCCGAGCTCAGCAGCTCGTCGATCGCACCGAACATGCAGTGCGCAACCACTCCGTCCGACACATCTTTGCGAAAGAGTCCCTCCGCCTGACCCCGCCGGACCACCTCGCGTACCAACTGGATGTACTTCACCAGATGATGGTGCGAGAACTCCGCGATAAACTTTGCGCTCTGTCGCATCTCAGTCTGCATCAGGATCGCCATGCTGCGGTTGGTGGTGCTCGTCTCGAGGTGCAGCCGCGCAATGTACTCAAGCTGCTCACGCGGCCCCCGCAACGTCTTGAACTGCTCCAGCACCTGCTCATGGAAGCGATTGACGTTTGCGTCGATCGCCGCCCGCAGCAGCTCTTCCTTGCTCTTGAAGTAGAGGTAGACCGTGCCGTCCGCCACGCCCGCCCGCGCCGCGATGGCACTCACCGTGGAGTTGAAGTAGCCGTTCTCGGCGATCACCTCCACCGCCGCGTCCAGGATGCGCTGATACTTCTCGCCTCCCGGCACCGTCGCCGAGGCCGCTTCCGACTGCATTCCGGCCTCCGCTCCTGCCCCTGTGCGCTTCAGACCAACCTCGATCGCCGGAAAACTCCGGTCAGGCCACTCTAAAACATTTTTACCGATGATGTTGTGTATGGGCGCTTCAGACGAGATACGGGGTTCTTCGCTCCGCTCAGAATGACAGTTTTGGGGATCGAACTTCAGACTCACCACTCTAGCTGCCGTCTTTGCCAACAGAGGAAGTGCCATTCCCGCACAAAGTGAATCTTTATACGCAATGGCCACTTGCAGACAAAAGCCAAGGCGGACAGTCGTAGTGAATGTCCGCCTTGGCTTTTCCTTCCTCGTCTGCCAGAAAGCGCTAAACCTGCGGCTTCGGTGTGAGTTGCACGAACGCCGCAGCGCTCTCCGGCCATTTCGCCAACATTCCCGCCGCCAGACTACTCTCGGAGCGCTCCGCATGTTCCTCTAGGAGCGCCCGCAATATCTCTTGGGACTCGCTCTCGACCTCAGCGAAGCTCGCAACCGTCACGAAGTCGGGGTGATACCGGTGGTCGCGCACGAAGGAGCCGTCCGCGTCGTACACCCACGCCCGCCCGCCCGTCATGCCTGCGCCAAAGTTCATCCCGGTCCGGCCCATGACGACAACAAAGCCGCCCGTCATGTACTCGCAGCCATGGTCGCCAACACCTTCGACCACCGCCGTAACACCCGAGTTCCGCACCGCGAACCGCTCTCCCGCACGTCCCGCAGCGAACAAGTAGCCCGCGGTCGCACCATATAGAGCGACGTTGCCAAGGATCACATGCTGCCCGCTGTCCTTTGCCGCCAGCCCACATGCGCGGATCACGATCTCGCCACCTGATAGGCCTTTGCCGACAAAATCGTTCGCCTGCCCATCGAGTATCAGCTTGATGCCCTCGACGGTGAATGCTCCGAAGGACTGTCCGGCCACGCCCGAGAGCTTGAAGGTCACATCCGCTGCCACCTCACCCTGCGCGCGCTGCAAGGCGATCTCGCCCGACAGCCGTGCCCCGATCGCCCGGTCTCCATTGTTGATCGAGGACGAGACCACATACGGCACACCCTCACGGATTGCAGCCAGTGCCGGCTCGACCCACGCCTCGTCCAGAGCAGGATGCGAAGAAGGTCGATCGTTCCGTCCACCCTCCCAGCGCACCGGACCATTACCCACCTGCGCCAGCATCGGCCCAAGGTCCAGCCCGCCGTCAAAGCGCACCTGCTCCAGCAGGTCCGTCCGTCCAATCGCCGCATCGAGCGAAGGCAGACCATACCGCGCCAGCAACTGCTGTAGATCACCCGCCATCTGCTCGAAGAATCGGACCACATGCTCCGGCTTGCCGCGGAACTTCGCGCGAAGCTCCGGCTTCTGCGTCGCGATGCCCGTGGGACAGGTGTTGAGATGACACTGCCGCGCCATATCGCAGCCAAGAACCACCAGGACAGCCGTTCCGAAGGCGTACTCGTCTGCTCCAAGCAACGCAGCCACGAGCACATCGCGGGCCGTGGCGAGGCCGCCGTCCGTCCGCAGACGTACGCGTCCGCGCATCCCGTTCTGCATCAGCACCTGCTGCGCTTCGGCCAGTCCCAGCTCCCACGGATTGCCTGCGTACTTGATGCTCGACAGCGCCGCTGCGCCCGTGCCGCCGGTGTTTCCCGCGATCACGACGAAATCCGCGTAGGCCTTCGCTACACCGGCGGCAACTGTGCCTACACCACAGCTCGAGACCAGCTTCACTCCGACCGCAGCGCGCGGGTTCACTTGTTTCAAGTCGAAGATCAACTGAGCCAGATCTTCAATGGAGTAGATATCATGATGGGGTGGTGGCGAGATCAGCGACACCCCGGGCTGGGCATGGCGCAGCCGCGCAATCAGGCCGCTCACCTTGTACCCGGGAAGCTGTCCACCCTCACCGGGCTTCGCACCCTGCGCGACCTTAATCTCGATCTCCTCCGCGTGAGCCAGATACTCCGCCGTTACGCCGAAGCGCCCCGAGGCTACCTGCTTGACCTTGTTGTTCAGCAGCAGCTCCGAGACAGTAGCGGCCTGTACAAGTGGCTCCGCCAGTGCTGTCGCTCCCGACGCACGCGCCTGCATGCTGCTGCTCAGTCCTTCGCTGGTCGATGTCGCCACCGGATGCAGCTTGTAGACGTCGCGGTCTTCGCCGCCCTCGCCCGTGTTCGACCGTCCGCCCAGCATATTCATTGCCATGGTGATCGTCTGGTGCGCCTCCGGGCTCAACGAGCCCAGCGACATCGCGCTCGCGACGAATTTCTTGCAGATACTCGCGGTCGACTCCACCTCGCTCAGTGGCAGCTCCACGCCCGCCGGACGAATCTCCAACAGATCGCGCAGCACCGCGGGGTTTCGTGCCGCCACATCGCGCGAGTAGATCGCAAAGGCATTCGCCGGATCGACCGGCTGCGCCACGCCACGCGCGCTGCCCACCACGGACTGCAGCGCCTTCACCGTTCCCGGCTGCCACGCATGGGGCTCAGCCAGCTCTGTCTTGCGGAACCGCACCCAGCCGTAGTCGGGCAGCTCCGCCGAAGGTGCAGCCTCGGCAGCGGTCGTCTGCCATGTCTCGCGCAACTGCCGCTCCAGCTCTGCGAATCCGATTCCTGAGAGCGGCGCAGGCGTATCCACAAAGCAGCGTTCGACCACGCTCGAATGCAGGCCGAGGATGTCGAACAGATGCGCCCCGCGATAGCTGTCGACCACCGAGATGCCCATCTTAGACATCACCTTCGCCAGTCCGGCGTCGAGTGCCTTCAACATCTTCTTCTCGCTCTCGACCGGGTCCGTCCCTGCCGGTGCGAGGCTGAGCGCCGTCTCCAGCGCGAGCCATGGGCATACCGCTCCTGCACCGTAGCCAATCAGCACAGCGGTGTGATGGATATCGCGGCAGTCTCCTGCCTCGACCGCAAGTCCCGTTAGTGTCCGCAGGCCAGCCGCGACCAGCGCCTGGTGGACTACACCGGTCGCCATCGCCATCGGAATCGGAAGCAGCGTACTGCTGGCCGAACGGTCCGAGAGCAACAGAATCCGCGCTCCGCCATCCCGCACTAACTCAATCGCCTGCGACGCAATCGCATCGAGTGCCTGCGTCAACGTCTGCTCCACCGGGAAGACGCACTGCAGCTCCTTCATTCGCAACTCCGGCGCGTGCGCATGCTCTTTATGACGCAGCGCCGCCACCTGTCCCAGCGATAGGAACGGCGAAGCCAGTGACAACCCCGGCAAAGGCGCGTTCTTATCCAGCAAGTGAGACCATGGGCCCAGCCGCGTATGCAGCGAGACCACGCACGCCTCGCGCAGAGGATCGATCGCAGGGTTTGTCACCTGTGCGAACCGCTGCCGGAAGAACGCGTAGATTGGCCGGGGCGAGCGAGCCAGAAACGCCAGCGGTGTATCGTCGCCCATCGACCACACCGCGTCCTTGCCCTCCACAGCCATCGGCTGCAGGATCATCTTGACGTCCTCGCGCGTGTAGCCGAAGCCACGCTGCATGGCCGTCAGCGCCTCCGCCTCCGGGACAACTACCGGCAGAGGAGCAAGCGGGGTGTCCTCGACCAGCTTCGCGTAGGTCGCACCCGCGTCGAACAGCTCAAGCAGAGCCTCGTCCTCGTATACCTTCCGCTCGGCCAGATCGACGACCAGCATCTGCCCAGGTCCAAGCCGGCCGCTGTGCGTCACCTCTTCCGGATCGAGATCGACCAGGCCGATCTCCGAGCCCGCGACCACCAACCCGTCCTTTGTTATCGCGAATCGACAAGGACGCAGCCCGTTGCGATCGAGCACCGCGCCCACGACGCGGCCATCGCTGAACGCAATCGCAGCGGGGCCGTCCCATGGCTCCGCGCAGTCGGTGTGATAGCGCAAGAACGACGAGCTTTGATGGCCAGCAGCGGCAGGCGGCAGCAGGATGCGAATCGACTCGGCCAGCGTGCGACCATTGCGCGAAAGCAACTCGATCGCCTCGTCCAGGCTGGTCGAATCGGTGCCTCCCTGCGTCAGTACAGGCTTGCACTCGACAGGCAGCGTGGAATCCCGCGCGATCATGCGGGCACGGTTCCCCCACACTGTGTTGATCTCTCCGTTGTGCGCCAGGCTGCGGCCCGGCTGCGCGCGGTGCCAGGTCGGCAGCGTGTTGGTCGCATAGCGCTGGTGGAAGACAGCAAACGGCGTCACGTACTCCGCCGACGCGAGGTCTGGGTAGAACTCCGGCAGCAGCTTGCCGATGCACATCGCCTTGTAGACCAGCGTCTCGGACGAGAGCGAACAGACATACCCGGTCAGCTCGCCACGCTCGTGCATCCGTTCAAACTGCTTGCGCGCCAGGTACAGCCGCCGCTCCATCGTCAGCGGGTCAGCATTGGCGGCATCGACGATCAGCACCTGCCGGATCTTTGGCATTGTGCTCAGTGCAATCTCGCCCAGCAACTCCTTACGGACCGGGACGTCCCGCCACATCACTGGCTTGAGGTCGTGCGACGACAGGCACCGCTCCAGGAGGGCCTCCGTGCGCGTCTCACCCTCAGGGATAAACAACATTCCCACACCCAGCTTTTGCTCGGGAGTCAGGTCCAGACCCGTAGCTGCAAGCAGCATCGCCCGGGGAACAGCTGTCATCAAACCAACGCCGTCGCTGCTCTTTCCGTCTGCCGCGATAGCACCGCGGTGCGCTAACCGTTCAAGCGCCGTCAATGCCTGCTGCAAAATCGTATGGGAAGGAACCGCGGCCACGGACGCGACAAATCCAACCCCGCAGGAGTCGTGGTCAAAGCGCTCATCGATAAGCGAGAGCTGCCGTCGGCCACTGGTGACAGGCTCGGGACGAGAAGAAGCGTCAATGCGACTAGAATCAGAGGTACAGGCGTAGAACCGGTCCATGGCTAACTATACTTCGCACGATCTGTCAAAGCACCCGCGAACCCTTCTCAGGATGAATATTTTTAATCGCTCCAAGAGACGATTGCTGGGCAATCATGGAAGCGGTTGTGTATATTTATACATGACAATGTATTTTTATGCATTATCACTAATCAACTCCCTCGTAACTATTCACGAGGGCTCAACGCAATCAGGATATTCCTAGAGTAATAGAAGATGAAACAACAGCGCCACAACGCAATCCGTGAGCTCCTGGCGCAGACCGCTACGACCAGCGCGGCCATCACCAACCAGGACGACCTGCGCCGTCGGCTCGCGGAGCGCGGATTCCACGTCACCCAGGCTACGCTCTCCCGTGACATCCACGAGCTCAAGCTCTCCAAGGGCCCCACAGGCTATGCCCTGCCAGCCTCCGCTGTCGCCGAGGAGGACGACCTGCCCGGCATTCGTGACGTGCTCACGAGCTTCGGCCTCGAGGTTCGCCAGGCTGCCAACCTTCTGGTGCTCATCACTCGCACCAGCGGCGCGCAGCCTATCGCCGCCGGTATCGACTACGAGGACTGGCCTGAGGTCGTCGGCACCATCGCTGGAGACGACACCGTCCTCATCATCTGCCCCGATGAAAAGCAGGCAAGCACGCTCAAATTTAGAATGGAAGAGTTGATTGGCTGACATGACCATTTCACAGACCATCGAGGAAACACACGCAACAGTGAAGCCTCCTGTCGAAGCACCACGGATAGCCGTCGCCGGTGTCAGCGGCTACGCCGGTGCGGAGCTGGCGCGCCTCCTGCTACATCATCCCCGACTCGCTTCTGGCCGTCCTACCTTCTATGGCCGTGCTGGCGAAACGCAAAGCCTCACCCTTACCGACCTTCATCCACAGCTCGTGGCCCCCGGCCAGCCAGCCGCGCCCGTCCATGCTTTCGATTGGGACGAGCTTACACGACGCGGCACCGATATTCTCTTCCTCGCCCTTCCGCATGAGCAGTCCCGCGAATGGGTACCCGAGGCTCTCGCGCGCGGCATCCGCATCATCGACCTCAGCGGAGCGTGGCGGCTCCAGCAGGACGACCTTCGCTCTGTATACAAGTTGACCGATGCCGACCCGGCTCTTGCCGCGACCCTGCAGTCAGAGGCTGTCTACGGCTGCCCTGAGCTGCATCGCGAGCAGATCGCAACAGCCCGCCTCGTGGCGAACCCCGGCTGCTATCCGACCTCGATTATCCTCGCCCTGGCTCCTTTGCTACAGGCAGGTCTCGTGGATATCAACCACGGCATCATCTGCGATTCCAAATCCGGCGTCAGCGGCGCAGGCAAAGCGGCCACGGCGAAGACGCACTTCATGTACGCCGCCGACAACCTCTCCGCTTATAACGTCTTCGGGCACCGGCACACAGGCGAACTGCTAGAGCAGCTCTGCCTCGACGCGAGCCAGATCCAGTTCACACCGCACCTGCTACCGATCCCGCGCGGAATTCTTTCCACAATCTACGTCCGTCTCCAGAGTGAGACGATTCCCAGCACAATCGCTGCCATCTTCGAGGAGTTCTACAAGGACAGCCCGCTGGTTCGGCTCCACGCCACTCCAGCTCTGCCTCAAATTCAGCACGTTGTGCGGACGAATTTCTGCGACATCGGCTTCGAGCTGGCAAAGGACGGCAGGCGACTGGTGATGGTCTCCTGCCTCGATAATCTTTTAAAGGGCGCGGCAGGTCAGGCCGTGCAGAATATGAATCTGATGTGTGGTTGGCCAGAGGCGGAGGGACTGCTGTGAAATTCGTCGTCAAACTGGGCGGTGCCGCCCTCGAAGATAAGGCGCTGCTCTATACCTGCGGAAAGGCCATCGCCGAGCTCGTCAAGGATGGCAACCAGGTTGCCGTCGTCCATGGCGGCGGTGTACAGCTCACCAAAACCCTTGCCCAGATGGGCAAGAAGAGCGAGTTCATCTCCGGGCTGCGAGTCACCGATGCAGAGACGCGCGACGCCGCGCTGATGGTGCTCGCTGGCCGCGTTAACAAATCGCTCGTCGCCGCACTCGGCACCCACGGCCAATCGGCCATGGGACTCTCCGGCGGCGATGGCCACGTCTTTCGCGCCCGCAAGAAGAAGACCAACCCTGACCTCGGCTTCGTCGGAGAGATCGCCGCGACCGACCCGCGCTGGCTCGAGGCCATCTGGAAGATGGGAGCCGTTCCTGTCATCTCCTCCATCGCTCTAGGCTTCGACGGCGAGTACTACAACATCAACGCGGACGAGATGGCCTCTGCCTGTGCCATCTGCACAGCCGCCGACGCGCTCATCTTCCTCACCGATGTCCCCGGAGTAAAGGGCGCGGACGGCAACGTGATGCGCTGGCTCTCGCTTGCACAGATTCCCGCGCTCGAAAAAGCATCGGTCGTCTCCGGCGGTATGCTGCCCAAGCTGAACGCCTGCCGCGATGCGCTGCTGCACGGTGTCAAACGGGTACGCATCCTGCCCGCGGAGTCTGCCGCACTGCTCCCCGATATCTGCTCCACAAGAGTCAACGACGGAACGGAGGTCATGGTCGCATGAGATTCGCAACTATTCAGGCCGCAGAGAAGAAGCTGCTGCTTCAGACATACGAACGCAACCCCAACCTCTTTGTCAGCGGTCACGGCGTCTACCTGCGCGACGAGAACGGCAACGATTATCTCGATCTGCTCAGTGGCATCGGTGTCTCCGCGCTCGGCTACGGCCATCCAGCGGTCCAGGCCGCGATCGTAGACCAGAGTGCCCGTCTCATCCACACCTCGAACCTCTTCTTCCACGAGGGCACTGCCGAGCTTGCCCTTCGCCTTACCGAGCGCAGCGGCCTCGACCGCGTCTTCTTCTGCAACAGCGGAACCGAGGCCTGGGAGGCGGCGCTCAAGCTCGCCCGCGCCCACGCCAAAATGCTGCGTGAGGAGCAAGGCAAGAACATCGGCTCGAAGTTCCTCGCACTCTCCCATAGCTTCCACGGACGCACCATGGGCTCGGTCGCCACCACGCACAAGGAGAAGTACCGCGAGCCTTTCGCTCCGGTCATGCCCTGCGTCGATTTCGTCGAATTTAATGACGTCGACGATCTCCGAGCCAAGTTCTCAAACGCCATCTGCGCTATTTGCATTGAGCCCATCCAGGGCGAAGGCGGCGTCAACCCCGTCTCGCAGGAGTTCTTCGAGGCAGCCCGCGAGCTCTGCGACTCCACCGGTGCCTTGTTGCTCGCCGATGAGATCCAGTGCGGCTTCGGTCGTACCGGCAAGTGGTTCGCCTATCAGCACTATGGCATCCTGCCCGACATCACGACCATCGCCAAACCCATCGCCAACGGCATCCCCATGGGCGCGATGCTCTGCCGCGAGCACGTTGCGGCAGCCATCACTCCAGGCATGCACGGAACGACCTTCGGCGGAGGCCCTCTGGCTTGCGCCGTTGCTATCGCCGTCATCGATGCCATCGAGCAGGACAACCTGCTCGCGCACGTCGACGATGTCGGAACGTACTTCCGCGAGCAACTTCAGGAACTCGCCACTGAGTTCCCTTTCATCACGGACGTCCGCGGTCTCGGCCTCATGCTCGGACTCGAACTTGACTCAGCCGAGCTCGCCACACAGATCGCATCGCAGATGATGGACCGCCGCATCATCCTCAACCGGACCAGCGAGACGGTCCTCCGTTTCCTTCCGCCCTATATTCTGGAGCGCTCCCACGTGGACCTGGCCGTTCGCGCACTGAAGGAACTCTTCACCAACCATGCAGAAAACGCTGGCGCAGCGCTCAAAGGAGAACACGCGAATGGGTAGCAAGACGATCAACATCAATCCCGCGGAGAACCTCTCTCCGGCACGCACCGCAACTCTGGGTATCCAGTCCGACACCGCCTTCAACGAGGCCAGCAAGCTGCTCCAGGGGCGCGACCTCTGCTCAATCGGTGACCTCTCCGTTCAAGAGGTAGCTGCGATCATGGAGCTCTCCCACGCTGTCAAGGCTGCGCCCGAGGAGTATCGGCACGCGCTCGACGCCCGCCAGATGGTCATGTTCTTTGAGAAGGCCTCGCTCCGTACCCGCGTCACCTTCGAGGCTGCCATCAATACCCTCGGCGGCAACGCGATCTTCGTCGACCAGACCCAGTCCCCGCTCGGCGAACGCGAGTCGCTCGCCGACATGGCCCGCAACCTCGAGCGTTGGATGAGCATTATGGTCCTGCGCACCTATGCCCACGAGACCATCACCGAGATGGCCTCGTTCTCGAAGATCCCCGTCATCAACGCCCTCTCGGACCTCGAGCATCCGTGCCAGGCTATTGCTGATTTCTTCACGCTCGAAGAGCGCTTCGGATCGGTCGAGGGTCTGCACTTCGCCTACGTCGGCGACGGCAACAACGTCTGCCACTCTCTTATCCTGACTGCTGCGCAGCTCGGCGCGCACTGCTATGTTGCCTCTCCGAAAGGATTCGCGCCGAAGGTCGACATCATCCACAGAGCCATCGAGATTAGCGAAGCGACCGGCGGAAGCATCACCCTCACGCAGGACCCCGTCAAAGCCGTCACCGGTGCCGATGCCGTCTACACCGACGTCTGCACCAGCATGGGCTTCGAGCATGAGGTGACGAAGCGCGCGCCGATCTTCAAGCCATATCAGGTGAATGAGGCGCTGATGGCGAATGCGAAGGCCGATGCTGTCTTCATGCACTGCCTGCCCGCGCACCGCAACGCCGAAGTCACGGACGCCGTGCTGGATGGGCCGCAGTCAGTGGTCTTCGACCAGGCGGAGAATCGCATGCACGCCCAGAAGGCTCTGCTCCTGATGCTGCTCGGAGGAGCAAAACGCATCTCGCATACACGCAGCCGTCATAACCGCTAAGCGATTTCTTCTTTGAAAGGGCGCGGCTTCAGCCGCGCCGCCAAACTCATAGCACAGACGGGAGCTTTAGCTCCCGGGGCAATACCGCCCATGCCCAAGCACGAAAGGAATTTGTAACCATGGCAGATCAAGAGGTCTTCATCTCATGTCCGTAATCCTTGAAACCCTGCCCGTTGGCCAGAAGGTGGGCATCGCTTTTTCCGGCGGCCTGGACACCAGCGCCGCGCTTCACTGGATGAAGCAGAAGGGCGCTCTGCCCTACGCCTACACCGCCAACCTCGGCCAGCCGGACGAAGCCGATTACGACGAGATCCCGCGCAAGGCGCTCGAGTACGGCGCTGAGAAGGCACGCCTCATCGACTGCCGCGGCCCGCTCGTTCGCGAAGGCATCGCCGCGCTCCAGTCCGGTGCCTTCCACATCACCACCGCCGGCGTCACCTATTTCAATACGACCCCCATCGGCCGGGCCGTAACTGGGACAATGTTAGTGACGGCGATGAAGGAAGACGACGTCAACATCTGGGGCGACGGCTCGACCTTCAAAGGCAACGACATCGAGCGCTTTTATCGCTACGGCCTGCTCGTCAACCCGAACCTCAAGGTCTACAAGCCCTGGCTCGATGCAGCTTTCATAGAAGAACTCGGCGGTCGCGCCGAGATGTCCGCCTTCATGACCAAAGCCGGCTTCGGCTATAAGATGTCCGCTGAAAAGGCCTACTCGACCGACTCCAACATCCTCGGCGCAACCCACGAAGCCAAGGATCTCGAACTCCTCACCACCAGCATGAAGATCGTAGCCCCCATTATGGGTACAGCTTTCTGGCGCGACGACATTGAGGTCAAGCGCGAAGAGATCACCGTGCGTTTTGAAGAGGGATTCCCGGTCGCGCTGAACGGGACAGACTATGCAGACCCCGTAGCCCTAATGCTCGAAGCCAACAGCATCGGCGGCCGCCACGGCCTCGGCATGAGCGACCAGATCGAAAACCGCATCATCGAGGCCAAGAGCCGCGGCATCTATGAGTCCCCCGGTCTTGCTCTCCTGTTCATCGCCTACGAACGCCTGATTACCGGCATCCACAACGAAGACACCATCGAGCAGTACCGCGACAGCGGCCGGAAGCTCGGTCGCCTCCTGTATCAGGGCCGCTGGTTCGATCCCCAGGCCATCATGCTGCGCGAAGCTGCACAGCGCTGGGTCGCCAAGCCCGTCACCGGCGAGGTCACCCTCGAGCTGCGCCGCGGCAACGACTACTCGATCCTGAACACAGACTCGCCTAATCTCACCTTCCACCCCGAACGCCTCACCATGGAAAAGGGCGAGTCCACCTTCTCACCACGAGACCGCATCGGCCAGCTCACTATGCGCAACCTCGACATCACCGACACCCGCGCCAAGCTGCTCACCTACGCAAAGACCGGCCTCATCACGCTGAGCAAGGGCTCCGAAATGCCGCACCTCAACAGCAACAGCGATAAGGAGTAACCACGTCAGTCCGTTTGCCTTTATTGGTTGTCATTCCCGAAGGGAATCTGCGTTTTACCAATCGAGGCGCAACCGCCAACCGGAGAGCGACCATGCCAGGACGCGAATATCAATTCTGGGTCTACATCCTCTCCAACCGTTCGCCGGGTGCCCCATCTTCGCGACAGCTTCATTGTCGCTAAGGTGGGCATCGAGCAAAGCTCGAATGCCTTATAGTTCGGTTACGCAAATGGTCTTCGCATCAAGAGGTGACTGATGAAGCTAGCTCAATTTCGTTTTATCGTGATAGTTGCCTTGATTGCTGCGTCGTCTGCGTACTGTCAACAGAATCAAGCGCAAGAGAAGACTAAGTTTGGCTTCTTTCAATGTCGAGCCGACACACAAAAATGGACATTCGACCCATTCGACAAAACACTCAATCCAAAATTTCAAGCAGGTGCAGCCATTCTGGTCAATGGCCAATTTCGAACTCTACCTCATTTGACTTACGGCGTGACCGCAGGCTCACTTTTGCAGCGGGCTCATGAAATGGATGTATGTAGACGAGAAGATCTTGATTTTGAAAAGCAATTTGCCACCTACTCTTCTATCGAAGATTCCTACAGAGAAGAACGAACTTTCCGTTATATGAGTTTTTTGACGAAGCATCATCTGGACGAACAATTCGCGAAAGAAGATGCCGAAGACTTCAAGTAGCTCCATTTCAATCCAACACAAATCGCGGGGAACGGCTTCAGCCCCTGAGGACGCTTCACACAATGTCAAACGAACCAAGCCCGAGCAAGATGTGGTCCGGCCGTTTCCGCGAACCACTTGACGCCACCTTCGAATCCTGGCAGCGCTCGTTCCCCTTCGACTGGCGTCTCCTCCCGCAAGAGGTCGCCGCCTCGAAGGCCCACGCTCGCACCATCGCCGCTGCAGGCATCCTGACCGATGCCGAACTAGCCACCATGCTCGAAGGTCTCGACAGCGTCTTGGCCCAGACCGCGCTCTCACCCTCGATAGTCGCTGAGGCACCCGAAGCCGAGGACATCCACCACTTCGCCGAGCTCCAGCTCACCAAAATCATCGGCAACCTCGCCCTCAAGCTGCATACCGGGCGCAGCCGTAACGAGCAGATCGCCACGGACATGCGCCTCTTCGTCCGCGACGCCATCGACGCGACCTTCCTCGGCCTACTCAACTGGCGCAAGGCCCTCATCGAGCTCGCCGAACAGGCAGGCGAGCACGTCATGCCCTCCTACACCCATCTACAGCGAGCCGAACCAGTGCTTATTGCTCATTGGCTGCTGGCCTACGTCAGTATGCTGGAGCGGGATTCGAGCCGCCTGGTCGATGCTCGCAAGCGCATGAACCTCTGCCCCCTCGGCTCGGGCGCAGTCGCGGGTGCGACGCTTGCGCTCGACCGAACCATCGCCGCAAAAGCTCTGGGATTCGATAGGCCAACACCAAACAGCATGGACGCCACCAGCGACCGCGACTTTGCCCTCGAGTTCACGCAGGCTGTTGCTACTCTCGGTATTCACATCTCCCGCTTTGCTGAAGAGCTGACGCTCTACTCGACCGCAGAGTTTGGCTTCCTTGACCTGCCGGAGCGCTTCTCGACCGGTTCGAGCGCGATGCCGCAGAAGAAGAACCCCGACCTGACGGAGCTGATCCGGGGCAAGTCCGGTCGGCTGCTGGGCGCTGCGACGACGCTCGCCACGCTCATCAAAGGCCTGCCGCTGGCCTACAACAAGGATCTGCAAGAGGGCCAGGAGCCGGTCTTCGACGCCGCTGACACCATCGCGGGCATCCTGAGCGTGCTGCCTGCGTTTACGCGCTCCCTCAAGTTCCGGTTCGACAAGATGAAGCTCGCCGCCGAGACTGGCTATCTCAACGCCATGGCCGCCGCCACCTACCTCTCCAATAAAGGCGTCCCTTTCCGCAAGGCGCATGAGATCATCGGCAACGCCGTCCGCCACGGCCTCGAGTCGGGTCGCGAGCTCGGTCAACTCACTCTCGAAGAGCTGCGCGTATTCGGCGAGGAGTTCGGCGAAGACTTCTTCGATGCCATCACTCCGGAGGCGACTCTGGACTGCCACGACGTCATCGGCGGAACGGCACGTGGCCGCGTCCGTGTTGCTTTGGAGGATGCGAAGCGACGGATTGCATGAGAGTCCGATCAATTGGCGGTAAAATCTACGAACGTACTATAAGCAAGAATCGTTTTCTGGTTTTCAACGGAGCATAACGTCTTTGTCCAGTTCTTCATTAATGGCCGCGAGCGAATCCACCGCATCTACCCGCCTCCGCACCGGCGGCGCAACAGTGCGCAAGGCCAAGCTACAGGATGCGGTGAATATCTTCGAGCTGGTGAACTCGCTCTCGGGCGATGGCACACTGCTGCGCCGCAACTACGCGGAGATCTGCGAGAACGTCCGCGACTTCGCTGTAGCAGAGTCGGAGAGCGGCGTGTTTCTAGGCTGCGGCGCGCTGCATCTGTATGGGCCGCATCTCTCCGAGGTCCGCTCGATTGTCGTCAAGCCCGAGGCCAAGGGTCAAGGCGCGGGCGGCAAGCTATTGCACTTGCTGCTGGCCGAGGCCGAAGAACAAGGCGTGCAATGCGTGAGCCTGTTTACCCGAATTCCGGACTTCTTCTTCCACTTCGGCTTTCGCGTGGTCGATCGCACTGTGCTGCCGGACAAGATCTACAAGGACTGCCAGACCTGCCCGAGGCTCTACGCCTGCGACGAGGTCGCGATGGTACGCGGACAGCTGCCAAGGATCGCAGTGCTTGGACCAAGCAAGATCGCGCAGCCGGAGCTGGTGAAGCTCCAGACCGGGTCGCTGGTCTCGGGCCAATAACTCAACCTATTGCTTTAGATTTCACGGCTATCTGATTGTGAATTCTTAGAGTTTCGCGCTGCGAAGACGGAGAGAGTTAGCAATAACAGAGACTGAGCTAAAGCTCATGGCGGCTGCAGCGATCATGGGGCTAAGCAGCATTCCAGTAAAGGGATAGAGGACGCCGGCGGCGAGGGGCACGCCGAGGGCGTTGTAGGCGAAGGCGAAGAAGAGATTCTGACGGATATTCGACATGGTGCGCTGGCTGAGGTGGCGCGCCTTGAGCAGGGAGCGCAGATCGCCGTGCAACAGGGTGATAGCTGCGGTTTCGATGGCAATGCCGGTGCCAGTGCCCATGGCGATGCCAATATCGGCCTGGGCGAGGGCAGGTGCGTCGTTGACGCCGTCACCGGCCATGGCGACGGTGGCTCCGCTGGCTTGAAGTTTTTTGATGCTGGCAGCCTTGCCGGTCGGGGAGACTCCGGCTTTGAAGGCAATGCCTAGCTTCGCGGCAACAGCAGCAGCAGTAGTGGGACTGTCGCCGGTGAGCATGAGGATCTTGAGGCCAGCTTGCTGCAGTTCGCGGATGGCGGCTGAGGCGGATGATTTGATGGGATCGGCGACGGCAAGAAGGCCCGCAAAGCGGTCGCCGATTGTGGCAAAGAGAACAGTTTGCCCCTCGCTGCGGAGAGCTTCGGCCTGGGCTGGATCGGGCAATGAGATGCTGAGGCTTTGGAGTAGAGCCTCGTTGCCGACGGAGATGCGTTTCTCCTCGATGGTGCCTACGACACCTTGTCCCGTGATGGATTGGAAATCGGTAATGGCGAGGATATCCAGGTGGCGCTCGTTGGCGGCGGCGATGATAGCGGCGGCGAGAGGGTGTTCGCTGGCTTTTTCCAGACTGGCAACAGACTGTAGGAGGGTACGCTCGTCGAAGCCTTCGGCGGGGAGGAGTTGGGTGAGGCGGGGTTTGCCCTCGGTGAGGGTTCCGGTCTTGTCGAGGACGAGGGTGTCGACCTTTTCGAAACGCTCAAGGGCCTCGGCGTTGCGGATGAGGATACCTTGCGTGGCTCCGCGACCTGTGCCGACCATGATGGCCATGGGGGTGGCGAGGCCGAGGGCACAAGGGCAGGCGATGATAAGGACGGCGACGGCGTTGACCAGGGCGTGCGCGTAGTGGGGCTGCGGGCCATAGATCGCCCAGAGGACGAAGGTGAGGACGGCGGCAAGCAGGACGGCGGGGACGAACCAGGAGGCGACGGTATCGGCGAGACGCTGGATTGGGGCGCGGGTTCGTTGGGCCTCGCCGACCATGCGAACGATCTGGGCAAGGAGAGTCTCGGAACCGACGCGCTGGGCCTCGATGACGAGGGTGCCGGTGCCGTTGACGGTGCCTCCGGTGATGGGGTCTCCGGGGAGCTTTTCGATGGGGATGGGCTCGCCGGTGAGCATGGACTCATCGATGGAGCTTCGGCCCTCGGTCACGACGCCGTCGGTGGGGATTTTATCGCCGGGGCGGATGCGGAGGCGGTCGCCGGGGTGAATGTCGGCGAGCGGCACGTCGGTCTCGGTGCCGTTGGCGGCGATGCGGCGAGCAGTGCTCGGGGCGAGGCCGAGGAGAGCCTTGATGGCTCCTCCGGTGCGGGCTCGGGCTCGGAGTTCGAGCACCTGGCCGAGGAGGACGAGGACGATGATGACGGAAGCGGCTTCGAAGTAGAGGCCGATGTTACCCTGCGCGTCTCGGAAGGAGGCCGGGAAGAGACTGGGCGCAAGCACGGCCGCGACGCTGTAGAGGTATGCGGCTCCCGCACCGATAGCGATGAGGGTGAACATATTAAGGCTGCGATGGACGAGGGAGGCCCAACCGCGCTCGAAGAAGGGCCATCCGGCCCAGAGGACGATAGGGGTTGCAAGGAAGAGCTCGAACCAGCCGAGGATGGGGCTTTGCAGGAGGCTTTCGAGCGAGTAGTCGTGCAGGAGCTCGGCGAGCATAATGGCCAGTAGCGGAAGGGTAAGGACGAGACCGACCAGGAAGCGGAGGGTCATGCTGCGAAGCTCGGGGTTGGGAGCTTCAGTGGGCGCGACGGTGCGGGGTTCGAGGGCCATGCCGCAGATGGGGCAGTTCCCGGGGGCGTCGCGAACTATCTCGGGGTGCATTGGGCAGGTGTACTCGGCGTCGCTTGTAGGTTCCGGGATGGGCTTCTTTGGTTGAGAGCCGTCGTACTGCGAGGGGTTGGCTTCGAACTTTTTGAGGCAGCCCTGGCCGCAGAAGTACCAGGTGTGACCTGCGTGTTCGGTGGTGGCCGCAGCTTTCGCCGGGTCTACCCTCATGCCGCAGACGGGATCGGTGTGGAGATGTTCTGCGATCTGGTCTGGCGTCATGGCTGGCTCTCCCGAAGCTGGGCTCTGCACTTTTCTTATTGATGATAGCGATGTTGCCGACGGAGGGTTTTGGTTGTCGCGAGGTAATCGTCCTAAACTGTAGATGACTGACTTATTGTGGCTCCCTTTCTTTTTATGACGACGGATGCAGAGGATTTATCGGCGACGAAACGGAGACTGATCCTTCGCGATTCCGTCACCTTTTTGAGCCTGACGCTGATTACAGTGGTGCTGTTCGTGGTGACGCTATTTCTGTTCCGGTCGTTCGAGGGACACCGGGTGGAGCTGGCGAAGCGATGGGCTGACCGCGGGCTGACCGCGCTCAAGGCGGGACAGCCGCAGCAGGCTATCGGAGCATACCGGACGGCGCTGTCGTATGCGCCGGGCGAGCGGGGCTACGAGCTACAACTGGCGCGGGCGCTGGGCGAGGCCGGACAGACGGAGGAGTCATACAACTACTTCATGGGGCTGTGGGAGACGCAGCCGGGGGACGGCTTCATCAACCTGCAGTTGGCCCGGCTGGCGGCAAAGAGGCGGGAGACGCAGGAGGCAATCCACTTCTACCGGTCGTCAATCTATGGGACCTGGGAGGGAGATGGGATCGAGCGACGGCGCGAGGTGAGACTGGAGCTGGCACAATATTTGATCGATCAGCATGAGCCCGGACTGGCGCGGACGGAGCTGCTGGTGGCGGGCGGGAATGCTCCGAATACCGTGGCGATCGACTTGACGCTGGCGAAGCTACTGGAGGACGCGGCGGATACGGCGGACGCCTTGGCCTTCTACCAGCGGGCGATTGCGCTGGAGCCGAAGAACTTGTTGGCTCTCCAGGGTGCGGGGAGGCTGGCCTATGCGATGGGCGACTACGCAACAGCTCGGCGGTTGCTGGAGCGGGCTGTGCGGGAGGACTCGAAAGATCAGGATGACATGAAGCTGCTGGCGCAGGCGGAAAGATTGATGGAGCTTGTACCGTCGCAGACATTGCCTGCCCGGGAGCGTGTGGCGAGGATTTTGGTAGCACGGGCGACTGCGAAGAAGCGGCTCGACGCTTGTACAGCGACGGGTGGAGTTCCCGCTTCGTTGCAGGCTTTGGCGGCGCGTTGGACGAGCGCGGAGGCGACGGCTAGCAAGGTTGCGCTGTTGCAGGACTCTGACAAGCAGGCCGCGGCGCTGCACCTGGTCTACGACACGGAGATGGAGACCAGCCAGAGTTGCGCAGCGCCAGAGGGCGATGATGCGCTGCTGTTGTTGCTGGCACAGTCGGCGCGGACAGCAGGACATTAGGAGGAGCTTGGGAGAGGTGCATCATCACTAGGGAATCGCAGGAACAGGCCAACACGACGGCGGGAGCAGATCTGGCGCGGACGATGGCCCAGCGAGAAGAGCGGATTTTTTTGCTCCTCTCGATCTTTATCGGGGTGATCTCGGGGCTACTGGTGGTGTCGTTCCGGATGGCGATCGACTGGGTGCGAGTGTTGCTGCTGGGGTCGTCGCCTGGGCCGCATCAGCTTCGGCTGCTGATCGCGCCGACGTTGGTGGGTGTGGTGGTTGCGGTGCTGACTCGGTTCGTGTTTCCGCAGGTGCGTGGGAGTGGGATCAACCAGACGAAGGCGGCACTGTACATCCACAATGGGTACATCTCGACGCGGACAATGATTGGAAAGTTCCTGCTGTCGGCGCTGGCGATTGGTGGAGGTCACTCGCTCGGACCGGAGGACCCTTCGTTGCAGATCGGCGCGGGAGCGGCGTCGTTGATCAGCCGGAAGCTGGGACTGTCGCGGGCGAAGCTGCGGATCTTCGCGCCGGTGGGTGCGGCGGCAGGTCTGGCAGCGGCGTTCAATGCGCCGATTTCGGCAATTCTGTTCGTCATCGAAGAGGTGATCGGGCAATGGAGCGCGGCTGTACTGGGGTCGATCGTGCTCTCGGCTATTTCAAGTGTGGTTGTCGCCCGGTGGTTCTGGGGACCGGAGCCGATGTTCCGGATTCCGACGGTGACGCTGCGCGATCCGCGCGAGCTGATGGCATACGCGGTGCTGGGAGTGGTTGGCGGATTGGCTTCCCTGGTGTTCGCGAAGGCGCTGGGGTATCTGCGGCCGAAGCTGCGGAGCCAGCCGCAGTGGTCGCAGATGATGCAGCCAGCCATTGCTGGATTTCTGGTGGGAGGCATCGGGTACTTTGGATTGCCGCAGGTGATGGGCGCGGGGTACGAGACCATTGACCAGGCGATGCACGCGGAGTTTGCGCTGAAGATGCTTCTGCTGCTGGCGGTGTTCAAGATCCTTGCGACGACGCTGTCGTTTTCGAGCGGAACGCCGGGCGGGATGTTCGCTCCGACGCTGTTTATCGGAGCGATGCTGGGTGCGGCGGTAGGGACGTTTGAGAAGCACTACTTCCCTCACCTGACGGGCTCGACGGGGTCGTATGCGCTGGTGGGGATGGGGGTGCTGTTCGCGGCGTTCCTGCGGGCTCCGCTGACGTCGGTGTTCATGGTGATGGAGGTGAGCGGGAACTACTCGATTGTGTTGCCGGTAATTCTGGCGAACACGATTGCGTATGTGATCTCGCGGAGCCTGCAGCCGGTGCCGATCTTCGAGCTGTTTACACATCAGGACGGGATGGACCTGCCGTCGATGGAGGAGCAGCGCGAGGAGAGCAACCTGCACCTGGAGGATGCAATGCAGCCGATCAAGGTGCCGGTGCTGCAGGGATCAGAGACGATTGCAGAAACGGCGCTGTCGCTGGAGCAGTATGGCGATGCCCCGGTGGTGTTGGTGCATTGCCGGGATGGGCTTTGGTACGCCGCCCATCGGGAAGAGCTGGAGGAGGCTTCCGATGGAGAGGTGGTGCTCGAAGATCGCCTGGGGACGGAGCGGACTCCGGTGCTGTTTCCAGACCTGCCGCTGGCGAGTGCGTTGCCGCACTTTCAGCGATGGCCGCTGTTGCCGGTGACGAACCGGGCGATGCGTGGGTCGTTGGAAGGGACGGTGTCGCTGGAGGATGTGCTGGGACGGTATCAGCAGCGGTAGGTGCGCCTTACAGCCAGTGTCCCCGGTCTGCCCAACTTGCAAGTACAAGACCAGCTTGCATCAATCTGTCATGAAGCATCAATACGTGGCCGCTCGTAGCGGATCGTACCCCATTTCCTTGAGAAAGGAGGCCAACATATCGTAACCCTGCTGCGTCGAGGACGCAGCCACCTGAATCGCTGGGGGCAAGGGATATTTCTCTTATAGTGGTTTTTTCTCTTGAACATATCTTCAACAGGCCACTTATAGCGGGATAGCGCGGTGCCTGTGTACCTCCAACCATTTGCACTCGCGTCTCTTTGTTTAACAAGTGGTTTTTTTCAAAATCATCTGGTTCCTCTGTCATTTTTGTAACCACCTTCCCCGTATTCCAGACTTGCAGAGGTTCAACGGTATAACCACAGGGAATGAAATTCTCTGCTGTCAGACGCTGTCGAATGTCGGCATATATTTTAAAATATAGAAAATCAAAAGCCGCGTCATGGGTCGGATTTTTGCCGATAGCAAGTGAACCGGCTTGTCCGGTACTTGGATCAATCCCGCAAACTGTGCATTCGTCCTGCAAGTTCATAACATGCTTAGCAGTCACTCCATACAAAGCACCATCTTTGCTAGGCTTCCTTACGAAACAGGTAAGTGTTCCGCACTTTATCTTTTCGGACCCATTTTTGAAAGGGTCAGGGTCAGTGGTAGAAATAGCCGCACCAGGTCTTAGGAGAGAAATGATAGACATCATGTCCTGCTTTCTACGCTGAAATGGGGCCCGATGGAGAGTCCAAACATTCTACAACTTCCCAAATCTGTATTTGGAAACAGGTAGCCCATGCCTCAAAAGTGAGACATGGCTACCTCTGACCGATAGTGGTTCTCTATTCGGTGGTGACGGCTTTGGTGAGGTTGCGAGGGTGGTCTACGTCGATGCCGTTGGCGATGGCGACGAAGTAGGCGAAGAGCTGGAAGGGGATGACTTCGACGATGGGAAGCAGGTGCTCTGTGGTGGCGTCGACGAAGATGCAGTCTGTGACGATGGCGGGGACTTCGGTATCGCCGGTGTTGGCGATCGCGAGTGCGGTTGCGCCCTGCTTCTTCATGTCGCGGAGGAGCTGGAGGGTCTTCTCGTAGCGAAGGACGGAGTCGGGGTCGGCATGATCGACGGTGGCGAGCACGATGAGCGGGACGCTGGGGCTGACGAGAGCGTTGGGGCCATGCTTCAACTCGCCGGTGGGGTAGCCCTCGGCGTGCAGGTAGGAGGACTCTTTGAGCTTGAGCGCTCCCTCACGAGCAATGGCGTAGTGGATGCCGCGCCCGAGGAAGAGGAAGGTGCTGGCGTCGAAGTAGCGGGTAGCGATCTCTTTGACGGCAGTCTCCCATTGGGGAAGCTGCGCGGCGATGAGATCGGGCAGAGCTTCGAGGGCAGCAAGTTTTTTAGCTACCTCGGCTTCGGTGAGTCTTCCCTGCTCTTGTCCGGCGAAGACGGCTAGAAGGTAGAGGACGACGAGCTGCGCGGTGAAGCTCTTGGTGGCGGGGACGGCCTTTTCGATGCCTGCGCTGGTGGGGAGGCTGGCGTCGGCCTCCTTCGCCATGGTGGAGTGGTGGACGTTGGTGATGGCGAGGGTGCCATGCTTGCGACCAGCGGCCTCACGCAGTGCGGCGAGAGTGTCGGCGGTCTCGCCGGACTGGCTGACGACAGCGACGGCAGGGTTGCGGAGGGTGTTGACGGAGCGGTAGATGTACTCGCTGGCGTACTCGACGTCGACGGCAATGCCGCTGAGGTCCTCGATCATGATCTCGGCAGCGAGGCCGGCGTGACGGCTGGAGCCGCTGGCGGCGATGAGGATGCCGGAGTGCTCCTTCATCCAGCGGCGGATGGGAGCGAAGGCTTCTTCGTTGAACTTGCCGCCGGTGATGTAGGGGGCGAAGGTGTTGATGATGGCCTGGGGCTGCTCGTAGATCTCGCGGAGCATGGCGTGGGCGAAGGTTTTTTCGGGCTGGGTCATGGGGTGATCCTTATTTTATCTGGTGCTTGGCGGAGAACGGGCAAAAACAAAGGCGAAATGCGGGGGTCCCTCCACTGCGCCCTTCGACTGCGCTCAGGGCTTCGGTCGGGATGACGAGATTTTTTGCGGGTTTATCCGTTCCTGATGACGTCGTTTGTGGGTGGGTGGAACCCATGTCTCAGAGGCGAGACATGGGGCACCCAGATTTGTGAAGCGTTAGGCCAGCTCGTGCTGGGGGACGAATGAGGGTGGGCGGTCTTCGGGTTTTGCGCCGAAGTGCTCATTTGGCTTGGGGCCCATGTGAAAGGTGAACTTGCCGCCGTTGACGATGTCGGCGTGGCGGAACCAGCTCTTGGTGTAAGGCTTGCCGTTGAAGGTGACGGACTGGATATAGACGTTGTCCGCGCTGTTGTTGATCGATTCGAGGGTGAGCTTGCGTCCGTTGCCGAGGTCGACAGTGGCGGTATCGAAGAGCGGGCTGCCGAAGACATAGTTGCCGCTGACGGGATCGACGGCGTAGAAGCCGAGTGCGCTGAGGATGTACCAGGCGGACATCTGGCCGCAGTCCTCGTTGCCGGCGAGGCCGTCGGGGAGCGCGTGGTACATGGTGTTGCAGAGCATTCGGACGCGGGATTGCGTCTTGTGGTGAGCTCCCGCGTAGGCGTAGAGGTAGGCGACGTGGTGACCGGGCTCGTTGCCGTGGGCGTACTGGCCGACCAGACCGGCGATATCCGGAGGTGCATCGGCGGGCAGCTCAGAGGATTGGTTGAAGAGAGAGTCGAGCTTGGCAAGGAACTGCGGCTGGCCGCCGAAGAGCTCCATGTACTCGTAGACGTCGTGCTGGTTGAGGAAGGTGGCCTGCCAGGAGTTGGACTCGGTGTAGTCGCGCCACTTCTTGGAGTGGCCCATGCCCTTGGGATCAAACGGCTCGGCCCACTCGCCGGTGGAGAGGCGTGGACGAACGAAGGTGCTCTTCTTGTCGAAGACGTTCTTGTAGTTGCGCGAGCGCTTGAGGAGCGCCTTGTAGTCGGCTGTCTCCCCGGCGGCCTTGGCGAGGTGGGCGACGGCCCAGTCGTCGTAGGCGTACTCAAGGGTCTTGCTGGCGGATTCGTCGTCAAGGTCAGCAGCGTCGTAGCCGAGCTTGCGATAGTTGCCGAGACCGCGATAGTCGTCGTCCATGGCCCGCTTGCGCCAGTACTTGTAGGCGGCCTTGTAGTCGATGCCGGGGATGCCTTTGACGTAGGCCTCGGCGACGACGGAGGAGGAGTGGTAGCCGATCATGCAGGCGGTCTCGACCGCGTAGAGCGGCCAGACGGGGACGCCCGCGGGGCTCTCGGCGGCGATGCGGATGAGCGCGTTGACGATGCCCGGCAGTCGCTTGGTCTGGATGAGTGTGTAGAGCGGGTGCAGGGCGCGGTAGGTGTCCCATAGAGAGAAGGTGGTGTAGTTCTCGCCGCCTGCGGGAAGGGTGCGGATCTCGAGGTCGGAGCCGCGATACTTGCCGTCGACGTCGCTGAGGACTGTGGGTGCGACCATTGAGTGGTAGAGCGCGGTATAGAAGATCTTCTTGTCCGTCTGGTTCGACGTGGTGATGACGATCTTCTGCAACTCACTCTCCCAGGCATCGCTGGCAGCGCGGCGGACGCCCTCGAAGTCCCAACCGGGGACTTCGGCTTCGATGTTGGCGAGGGCTCCCGCAACGCTGACAGCGGAGATGCCGACTTTGACATGGACGACATCGGCGTCGTTGGTGCTGCCGATATCGAGGATGCAGCGGATGTTGTCGCCGGTGGCGGTCTTGACAGAGGGATCGAGGCTATTCGCGCCCGAGACGATGGTGGCTTTGCTGAAGGGCTTCGAGAACTTCATCGCGAAGTAGATGTAGCGGCCGGGAGCCCACTCCTTGGTGCGGCGACCTCCGGTGACGGTGTCGTTGCCGACGATCTCGATCTCGGAGCTGAGGATGTGGGTGCGCTCGCCGTGGAGGTTGTCGTCTTCGACGCCGTGTTGGAGGTCGACGACGAAGTGGCCGGTAGCGTCCTCGGGGAAGGTGTAGCGGTGGAGGCCGACGCGGTTGGTAGCGGTGAGCTCGGCCTTGATGTTCGAGTCCTTGAGCAGGACGGAGTAGTAGCCGGGAGTGGCGGTCTCATCGGCGTGGGAGAAGCGGGAACGGTAGCCGGAGCCGGGGTCGCTCTCGGTGCCGGCATCGGCGTGGGCGGTGCCGGTACCAGGCATCAGCAGGATGTCGAGGAGGTCTGCTCCGCCGGTGCCACTGAGGTGGGTGTGGCTGAAACCCATGATGGTGGGATCGTCGAGGTGATAGCCGGAGCAGTGGTCCCAGCCGGTGGTGCCGGTGTCGGGGCTGAGCTGGACCATGCCGAAGGGGATGGTCGCGCCGGGATAGGTGTGGCCGTGGCCGCCTGTGCCGATGAAGATGTCGACATTGTCAGTCAGCCGCTCCGTAGCGGCTGACTGTGCGAGTGCGGGCCACTTGCTGGAGGTGGCCATGGCGAGGCCGGAAAGGGTAGTGGTCTGCAGGAATTTGCGGCGTGTCGGCTTGATCATGATCGTTCCAGTTTTCTCCAGAGGGTTAGACGGCGCGGAGGATCGCGGGGTGTTCGCGGCTGACTTTGACGATCAGCTCGCCGAAGAGAGAGTTGGCCCAGGCGAACCAGTCGCGGGTGTAGTGGGTTGGGTTGTCCTTGTTGAAGGACTCGTGGATGAAGTTTGTGCCTGCGTCGCTGGCTAAGATCCAGCGGAGACATTGGGTGATCTCGGCTTCGTCGGTGCTGGTGAGAGCGCGAACGAGGATGGACATAGGCCAGATCATGTCGAGGCCCTCGTGCGGGCCGCCGATGCCTTCGGCGATGCTGCTGTGGAAGAAGTACGGGTTGTGCCTGCTCCAGACTCGGTCGCGGGTGCGCTGGTAGAGAGGGTCGGTGGAGGCGCAGCACTCGAGGTACGGCAGGCTTAGCAGGCCGGGTGCGTTGGCGTCGTCCATGAAGAGTTGGTTGCCGTAGCCGTCGACCTCGTAGGCGTAGACATCGCCGTCGGGGAGATTGATCTTGCCGTATTCGGTTATAGCGCGATCGACTTCGATGGCGAAGCGCTCGCACTCCATGCCGAAGGCGTAGTCCTTGAGGATAACTGCTGCCATCAGGGCGAGTTTGCGGAGAGCGGAGACGGCGAAGAGGTTTGCGGGGATGAAGAGCGGGTAGATGCAGGAGTCGTCGGATGGGCGGAACATCGAGTAGATCAGGCCGACGGGCTCTGCGGGGTTGCCGTAGCCACTGAGTGGGACGGTATCGGTAGGGATGGGGCTGGAACGCTGGAAGTGGTAGGGGCCGTGGTCCTGTTTGCGCTGCTGCTCGCGGAGCGTGGCGACAATGAGTCGCATCGCCTGCGCCCACTCTGCGTCGAAGGGCGTGGTGTCACCGGTGGCCTTCCAGTAACCGTGATGAAGGCGGATGCAGAAGCAGAGGGAGTCGATCTCCCACTTGCGCTCGGCGACACCGGGCTTCTTGTCGGTGAGGTCGTCGACGGCCCACGAGAGCGGCTTGGTGTCAGTGGGATTTGGCAGGAAGGCGTTGGCGTAGGGGTCGAGGAGGATGCAGCGACTCTGGCGGTGGATAAGGCCGGTATAGAGGCGCTGGAGGTTGGGGTCCTGCTTGGCAAGTTCGAGATAGGGCCAGACCTGGCAGGAGGAGTCGCGGAGCCACATGGCGTCGATGTCGCCGGTGATGACGAAGGTGTCGGGCTTGCCGTCGACAGTGCCGAGATTGACGGTGGTGTCGAGAGTATTTGGGTAGCAGTTCTCGAACATGCGCGCGAGCTTGGGGTTGGCAGTCTTCGCCTTGACGGTGGTGATGAGGGACTCGACGGCGGGCGAGGTGAACTTGCGCGCGGAGAGTGCAGGGCGGCCTGTGGCAGGCTCGGCTGCGAGCGCGAACGGCGGCGCAAGGGCTGCGAGGGTGGTGGCGGCTGCGGACTTCAAGAGCTGTCGGCGGGTCTGAATGGTGGTTCCCTTTCGTGCGTTATTGCTTACTCGCGTCTGCTAGCGAGCGGAGTTGCAGTGAGGATTGTAGTTTCGCCAGATCGGCTTTGCTGTCGACGGTGATCTGCGTCTTACCGTTGGGGAGCAGGTTGAAGTAGTTGTCGGAGAGCCTGGCGTCGGGATCGGCTTCACCGAAGGTGATGGCGACGTCGCGGGCGAGGGCGTCAGTGGTGATGTCGACGACGTAGTGGCTTCCCTGCTTCTCGATGTGGCCGGTGAGGTGTGCGGCGGGCAGATCAAGAGCGCGGGGCTTGGCGAAGAAGAGCATATTTTGCGCGACTTGCTTGCCATCGGCGAGGAGCTCGACCACGGCGAGGGTCTTGAGTGGGTCGAAGCCGGGGACGCTGGCGATGGGGAGCTGCATGACCTGGGTGCTGGAGAGCGCGGGGGCGGTGATGTTTTCTGTCTTCGTGGTAAGGACCTTGCCGGTGAAGTCCATGAGGGTGAGGCGGGCCTCGGCGTGGAGCGGCTGCTGGCGGTCGGAGACGACGTGGACGGTAATCTGTCCATCGGCATAGCTGGGGGCGATGAGGACGGGCGCGTAAAAGCGGCGGGCGTAGAACTGCAACGCCTTCCAGCGGCCGTAGTAGTCGATGCTGGCCCACGAGGCGACGGGCCAGCAGTCGTTGAGCTGCCAGTAGATCGAGCCCATAGTGCGGGGCATCCCGGAGCGGAGGTGCTCGGCGGCGATCTTGATCGCAGAGGCCTGCATGAGCTGGCTTAGATAGACGAAGGAAGCGAAGTCCTTCGGAGCCTTGTACTCGACGGCGAGATATTGGTTCATGCGGTCGAAACCGTGGATGAAACGCTCGTGGTTGAGCAAAAGTGGAGAGGCGAGGTTTTCTTCAGCACCTGCAAAGGAGCGAACCGTTTGCAGGTCGGGCATGGACTGGAAGCCGTACTCGGAGGCGAAGCGGGTCTTGAGCGTCGCGTAGTTCTCGATGGGCTTGGCGCCGCTCCAAACATCCCAGTAGTGCATGTCGCCGTTGTGATCGTTGTTCGCGACCTCTTCGAAGTCGGCGCTGGGTGAGCTGGACCAGTAGGGAACGCCATCTCCGTACTGCGCGACGACACCTTTGAGGATGTCGTGGAACATGACGACGTAGTCCTGCCAGACGCGCTCGCGCTGGTCGGGCGTAAGGGACTTCTTGAACTCCTGACGATCGCCCCATGAGTTCCACGAGGTTTCGACCTCGTTGTTGCCGCACCAGAGGACGACGCTGGGGTGGTTGCGGAGACGCTGGACCTGCTCGACTGCCTCCTGGCGGGTGTTCTGCTGGTAGGCGAGGTCGCCGGGGACGAGGGCTCCGCCAAAGGAGAACTCCTGCCAGACCATGATGCCTAGCTCGTCGGCGAGATCGTAGAAGTCGTCGGTCTCATAGTAGCCGCCGCCCCACATGCGGACGAGGTTCATGTTGGCGTCGCGGGCGGACTGGAGCATGTGGCGATGCCGCTCTGGCGTGACCGAGGGCGGGAAGCTGTCGAAGGGAACGACGTTCGCGCCCTTGGCGAAGACGGGGATGCCGTTGATGACGAACTCGAAGCTCTTGCCCCACTGGTCGGGGTTGCGGCGGAGTTCGACGGAACGTAGGCCGGTCTTTCTCTCGGACTGCGAAAGAGTCTTCCCTGCTTTGCTGATAGTGATGGTGAATTTGTAACGGTCCTGGGCACCATATCCGCTGGGGTACCAGAGCTTCGGCGCGTCGATGCGGAGAGGGATGGAGAGGTGGTTGTGTCCAGGATCGAGGGGCGTTGCGGGCTGGGTGGTCGTGTGCTGCTGGCCGTCGGGGGCAGTGTAGGTCAGGCGGAGGTCGGCCTGCGTTTTGGCGTCGGCTTCGACGTCAATCTCGGCGGTGAGCATGGCGCGGGCCTTGTCGACAGAGTGTTGGTCGATGTTGACGCGCTCAATGCGAGCCTCGTTCCAGGTGTCGATGCGGACGGGACGCCAGATGCCTGAGGTGATAAAAACAGGGCCCCAATCCCAGCCGAAGTTGTAGGGGGCCTTCCGCATGTAGTGGCCGACGGGATAGATGCCCTTGGCGCGGTCGAGCGGCTCATAACCGGAGCCAGGAAGAATGTAGGGCGCTGCTGCAACGGTGGGGGTTACGGTCTTGACGGGTGAGTGGAAGAGGATATGAAGAAGGTTGGCTCCGGGCTTGAGTTTGCTCTTGATGTCCGCGCGCCACTCACGAAACTGATTGTCGCTTTTGAGAATGGGCTGGCCGTTGAGAGTGACATCGGCGAAGGTGTCGAGGCCTTCGAAGACGAGCTCGATGTGCTTCTGACGAAGCATCGCGGCGTCCGTGTTGAGGGTCGTCTGGTACTCCCAATCGGTGAGGCCGATCCACTGGAGGCGCTTCTCGTTATCGCCGAAGAAAGGGTCAGGGATGAGCCCGGCGTGGTGGAGGTCGGTCTGGACGACGCCGGGGACAGTGGCGGAGTGCCACTGGTCGATGCCGGGATGATCGGAGGCTGGGGTGGTAGCGCGAAACTGCCAGCCGATGTTGAGGGACTTCGAGGCGGATTGGGCCGAGAGATGCGTCGAGACCAGGCTCATACAGAGGCAAAGAACAGCGAGGAACAGCTTACGCGGGAAGATCGTTGCGGACTCGTTTTGTCGCTGGGGCGAGATGATCATGCTGTCCTTGGAGGCTGTCTCGATATTGTCTAAGCTCTCATCGATGATAACGATACCAGACCAATAAAACATTCTCTTAGCGGCTAGTGGATAGCGGGACTAACGTCCCGCCCCTTCCAGGCAACCACTCTTTGAGATCACTTGCCGTCTCCGATGTTGTAGAGCTGAAACTCGCGGATGTGAGCCTCACTGGAGCTGGAGATGATATTGAGCCGGACGCGGCTCGCTGTTACGGGCGAGAAAGGATCGATCTTCTCGTGACCGATGGCAAAGCCCTGGGCGACGGGCTTCCAGATCTTCCCATCCCACGCCTCAATGGCGTACTGCTGGACGTGCTGGCCATCGTTCAACCATTCCATTGTGAGCGCGTGGTCGAAGGTGATGGGCTTGGCGAAGGTGAGCTCGAGGGTCGAGTGGTGCGAGCCAGTGGGCGCGGACCAGAAGGTATCTTTGTCGCCGTCGAAGGCGAGTCCCTCTTCTCCCTTTGCGGGTAGGTGCTGCTTGGCGAGGTTGTTGGCGTAGCGTTGGCGGATGGCTTCGCCCATCTCTTTGAGGCGGGCAACGTCGGCGTCGGGAAGTAGGCCGCGAGTGTCGGGAGCGATACCGAGCATGAGCTGGCCGCCGCGTCCGATGGACTGCTCGTAGGTTTCGACGAGCTCGGGAACGCTCTTGAGGGTGGCTTCGTCGTTGGGATGGAAGAACCAGTGGAGCTTGTGCAGTGGAGTGTCAACCTCGGCAGGACGCCAGCGCAGGTAGCCACGGCGGTCGACGACGTTCCAGTTCTCCTGCGTCACCTTGCCGGACTCATTGCCGACCCAGCGGGCGTCGCCGAACTCGAAGAGGTTGGTGTCGGCGAAGACGATGGCGTTGGGCTGGTAGACACGGAGGTCCTGCACGATGCCCTCGAAGTTGTAGACGTGTCCGGCGCTGCCCGCACCGTCGAGCCAGAACTCGGTGATGGGACCGTAGTTCTGGACTAGCTCCTCCATCTCGGCGAGGTAGTACTTGTCGTAGGCGACGGGGTCCTTGTAACGGGGCTCGTGACGGTCCCAGGGGGAGAGGTAGACGCCGAACTTGAGGCCATACTTGTGCGCTGCGTCGGAGACGAGCTTGACCATATCACCCTTGCCGTCCATCCAGGGACTGCTCTTGACGCTGTAGTCGGTCTGCTCGGTGGGCCAGAGGCAGAAGCCGTCGTGATGTTTGGCGACGAAGACGACGTAGGTGACGCCAGCGGCCTTGAGGGCGCGCATCCACTGCTCGGGGTCGGCCTGGGTAGGGTTGAAGCTCTTCGGGGAGGCGGTGCCGTCGCCCCACTCGCGGTCGCCGAAGCTGTTGGGGCCGAAGTGAATGATGGCGCCGAACTCAAGGTTCTGCCACTCAACCTGCTGCGGGGAAGGCTTGATGTCGGTGAAGTTCTGAGCGCTGCCAGTGATGCTGAGGGCCGCAAGGCTGAGGGCTAGGGCAGTTTTCCAGAGGGCACTGATGGGCGAAACCGCGACACCTTGTTTCAAAACGACTCCTCGTGCTTGCAGGCTTCTGGATTGCAGGGCATCGGCTACTTTATGGAGGAACGGATGGGCTGCGGCCAGATAGCAAAAGTTTAGCGGAAATTTTCGGAATGAACAAAGAAAGACAAAATAATCAAAAAAGTGACGGAATCATTGTTGGGTTGTACTCGATTTACCGTCTCGCGCATGGGATGCTACTTGAGTTGAGGTTCGCTGACCTTCGACGCTAACTGCTATAAAAAACTCCGGAGACCTTACCTGCCGATGCGATCAATTCGTTCTGCCGTCCTACCCGTTTTGTGCTGTGCACTGGCTGCCTCTTCGTTTGCCCAACAGGCTTATTTGAACCCTGCGCTTTTGCCGGAGCAGCGAGCGGATGATCTCGTCCGGCGGCTGACGCTCGAGGAGAAGATCCTGCAGATGCAGACCGATGCTCCTGCGGTTCCGCGGCTGGAGCTTCCGGCGTACTACTACTGGAATGAGGGGCTGCATGGGATTGCGCGGTCGGGCTATGCGACGGTCTTTCCGCAGGCGGTGGGACTGGCGGCGACGTGGGATACGGAGCTGCACCATCAGGTCGCAATGACGATTGGACTCGAGGCCCGGGCGAAGTACAACCAGGCCGTGCGCGAGGGGCATCGCGGCATCTATTACGGGCTAACGCTGTGGTCGCCTAACATCAACATCTTTCGCGATCCCCGCTGGGGACGCGGGCAGGAGACGTATGGCGAAGACCCGTACCTGACCGGCAGACTTGGCGTTGCGTTCGTGACGGGCTTGCAGGGTACAGACCCGACGCACCCGATGGTGATCGGGACTCCAAAGCACTTTGCAGTGCATAGCGGGCCAGAGTCGGAACGGCATCGCTTCAACGTAGATCCGTCGCCGAAGGACATGGAGGAGACTTACTTACCCGCGTTCCGGGCGACGATCACGGAGGGTCATGCGGGGTCGATCATGTGCGCCTATAACGCGATCGACGGGACTCCGGCGTGCGCGAACCATGCGCTGCTGGAGGACACATTGCGCGGGGCGTGGCAGTTCAAGGGGTTTGTAACCTCGGACTGCGGCGCGGTGGACGATATGGACTCGAAGATCGGCCATCATTTCGCTCCGGACAATGAGCATGCATCGGCGCTGGCGGTGAAGGCAGGCACGGACACGACGTGCGGCACGGAGTATGCGGATCTGGGCAAGGCGGTGAAGGATGGGCTCATCACGGAGGCGGAACTGGATGTCTCGCTGAAGCGATTGTTTGTGGCGCGGTTCGAGCTGGGGACGATCCATCCGGAGGCGTCGGATGCTCGGTTGCAGGTGCCGTTCTCAAGCAACGACTCAGCGGAGCACCGGCAGCTTGCGTTGCAAGCGGCTCGGGAGTCGATTGTGCTGCTGAAGAACCAGGATGGCTTTCTGCCGCTGAAGAAGAGCGTAAAGACAGTGCTGGTGATCGGGCCGAATGCGGCATCGCTGGGCTCGCTTGAAGGCAACTACAACGGAGTGCCGTCGGCTCCGGTGCTTCCATTGGATGGGCTGGAGCGAGCACTGGCAGGGCGCGCGAAGGTGCTGTATGCGCAGGGATCTTCATATGCGGATGCGTTTCCGGTGACTGCACCCAGGACGCTATTCCATCCTTCGAAGACGTCTTCGAGCTATGGACTGCGGGCGGAATATTTCAACGGTGCGAGCTTTGCGGACAAGCCGGTGCTGGTGCGGGACGACGCGCAGGTCGACTTCGACTGGAACGCGGGATCGCCTGCTAAGGGAGTGGATGCGAAGGCGTTTTCGGTGCGGTGGAGTGGGACCATAACTGCGCCCGAGCCTGGAAATATTCCCTTCGAGGTGGACCTTGCTCAGTGCTATCCGTGCGAGGAGCGAGTGATGGTGCGGGTGCTGTTGGATGACAAGGTTGTGTCAGAGAAATCGCTCCCGGCAAAGCAGGGGCGCGACAGTCACTTGTCGCAGTTTGTGCTGCATCTTGCGGACACGAAGGCTCATGCGTTCGCGGTGGAGTATTCACATGAGGCTCCGCTGTTCGGGGCCGGGATGACGCTGCTGTGGCAGCCTCCGGCGGAGACGCTGCGGAGGCAGGCAGTCGAGCTCGCGAAGCAGGCTGATGTCGTGGTCGCCTTTGTGGGACTGTCTCCACAGCTTGAGGGTGAGGAGATGCCGGTGAAGGTGCCGGGTTTCAGCGGTGGGGACCGCACGGAGATTGGGCTGCCGGAGGTGCAGGAGAAGCTGCTGGAAGCTGTAGCAGCCACCGGCAAGCCGGTCGCGGTAGTGCTAATGAGTGGTAGCGCGGTTGCGTCCGAACGGGCGAAGGATCATGCGGCGGCGCTGCTGGAGGCTTGGTATCCAGGCGAAGAAGGAGGCACCGCAATCGCAGAAACGCTGCTAGGCGAGAACAATCCAGCGGGACGGCTTCCGGTCACCTTTTACACTTCAGCGAAGCAGCTGCCGGCGTTCGATGACTACTCAATGCGGAACCGGACGTATCGCTACTTTACTGGTGAGCCGCTGTATCGGTTTGGCTTTGGGCTTAGCTATACGAGGTTCGAGTATTCGAATGTGCATCTGGCCTCGGAATCGACACCAATCGCGGCGGGTGAGACGGTTGTGGTGGAGGCGGATGTTCGCAACGTGGGTGGAGTCGCGGCCGATGAGGTTGCCGAGCTGTATGTGACGCCGCCGGCTAGTGAGGACGCTCCGCTGCGGACGCTCGAGGGCTTCGAGCGGATTCACTTGAAGGCGGGAGAGCTGCGGCATGTGCGGCTGGAGCTTTCGCCGAGGCAACTCAGTACTGTGTCAGCTGATGGGGTTCGGAGTGTGCGGGCGGGTAGCTATGGGCTATATCTGGGAAGCACGCAGCCGGAGCGAGGGACAAAGCCGACACTGACGCTGGAGATCACTGGCGAGCAGAGGCTGTCGAAGTAATGAAGTAATGACGACGTCTGTAATCCCCCATCCTTTCGCAAGGTACGCGAAAGGATGGGGCACCCGGTAACTGTGCTATGCAGTGCGCGTGGGCTTTGAGCCGCTGTATCCGTAGTAGGCGATGAAGAGGTAGCAGAGGATCGGCAGGATGAAGGCGTGGTGGATGCCAATACGGTCGGCCAAAGCGCCCTCTGCGAAGGGAATGATCGCGCCGCCGACGATGGCGGTGACGAGCAGACCGGAACCCTTCCCAGTGAGAGGGCCTAGCTCCGCGATGCCAAGGGTGAAGATGCTCGGGAACATGATGGAGTTGAAGAGGCCGACGACGAGCATGCTCCAGACGGCGATACTGCCGAAGCTGAGCATGGAGGTGGCGACCAGGAGACCGGCTATCACCGCAACAATACCAAGCGATGTCCCTGTACGAAATTTCTGCAGGACAGCGGAGCCGATGAAGCGGCCGACCATGGCGCCTCCCCAGTAAAAGGAGACGAGTTTGGCGGCGTGTTGCACGGTGAGGCCACCAGTGTCGGGCTGGGTGAAGTAGCTGACCAGGAAGCTGCCGATCGAGACCTCGGCGCCGACATAGAGGAAGATGCCCACAGCGCCGAGGACAGTATGGCGATATCCCCAGATGCTGTCGTTCGCCCCATGAGCACCAGGGCGGAAGTCCTGCGTCTGCTCGATCTTCGGTAGCTTGAAGATGGCGATGGAGAGGCCAAGGAGGACCAGCGCGAGCGCGATATAGAGGTAGGGCAGCTTAACCGAGGATGCCTCGTGGACGCGGTAGGTCTGTAGTGCGGAGGCGGACATTGCGCGGATTTCTTCGATCGTCTTCGGTGCTGCGCTGAGGATGAGAATGCTGCCGAAGTACGGAGCGATCGTAGTACCGAGGGAGTTGAAGCCCTGTGCGAGGTTCAGGCGGCTTGAAGCCGTGCGCTCGGGCCCGAGGACCGAGACGTAGGGATTGGCAGAGACCTGTAGGGTGGTGATGCCTGCGGCGAGCACGATCAGCGCGCCGAGGAAGAGCGGGTAAGAGGGCGCCGCTGCCGCCGGGATGAAGAGAAGCGCGCCGACTGCCATGACGAGCAGGCCGGCGACCATCGTCTTCTTGTAGCCGATCATCTCGACGATCTTGCCGGAAGGGAGGCCGAAGATGAAGTAGGCACCGAAAAAGGCGGACTGGACGAGCATCGCCTGGGCGAAGTTGAGATCGAAGATCGACTTCAGATGGGGGATAAGGATGTCGTTCAACGAAGTGAGGAATCCCCAGACGAAGAAGAGCGTCGTCACCATGGAGAGCGCGGCGGTGTTGGTTCCAGTGGGGTTGGCGGTGGTATTCACCCGCGAGTTCGTACTGATCACAGCCATATATAGTCCCTCACATCCAGCACGTTCGTTGAGGATGCTCCCCGCAGACACTCGGAGGTCATCCGCTTGTAACTTTACCTGTCGCGGGCCAAAGCTGTCGCGTGGCAGGCCGATGGTAGTCTTTTGGGTATGGTTCGGACTGGCCTTTTTCGTGCTTTGTCGTGCGGCCTTACCGTCGCTTTTTTACTGGTCTCTGTCTCGATGCAGGGGCAGGTTCCGGGGACGCCAGACGCTCCTCCGCAACCCGGGCTGACTGCCTCCCAAGCCGCTCCGCTGAATCCTGCTCTGCCGACGATCTTTATCGTTGGCGACTCGACCGCTCGTAACAAGGAAGACCTCGGTTGGGGCGATCACTTTGCCCATTATTTCGACACGACTCGGGTCAATGTGGCGAATCGCGCTCGTGCGGGGCGCAGCAGCCGGACGTTTATCAACGAGGGAGCGTGGGATGGCGTGCTGAAGGAGATGAAGCCGGGCGACTATCTGCTACTCCAGATGGGACATAACGACGGTGGCGATTTGGGAGGAGCGAAGCCGCGCGGGACCCTGAAGGGTATTGGCGACGAGTCCAAGGACGTCATCCAACAGGATGGCCACACGGAGACGGTGCATACCTACGGCTGGTATCTGCGGAAGTACATTTCGGATGTGCGTGCCAAAGGTGTGACACCGATTCTACTGTCGATTACCGTCCGAAATATCTGGAAAGACGGCCACATCGAGCGGGATATGGGGTATACCGGCTTTATTCAGCAGGTGGCGACGGCGGAGAAGGTTGAGTATGTGGATATGGGCACAATTGCAGCCGATACCTTCGAGGGGCTGGGTCAGGAGAAGACCGCGCTGTTGTTTCCTATCGACCATACCCACACCAGCCCCGAGGGGGCAGAATTGAACGCGCGGGCGGTCGTAACTGCGCTGCGGAAAGATCACTCTCCGGTAGTGCGATATTTGAAAGGCTTCTAGACAAAAACAACGGCAAAAACGAAATACGGGGGTCCCTCCACTGCCCCTTCGACTGCGCTCAGGGTTCGGTCGGGATGACGATATTTTTGCGGAGCGTTGAGAAAAACAGACAACTACGAGAAGAACAGACAGCTACAAGACGAAATGCGACGGTTCACCGCCTTGCATTGCTACATCGAGTAAACTGTCCTATGGGTGCTAAACCCCGAAGGACATAAGTTTGATCAATACAGTTATCTCTAAGGTCTTTGGTACCAGCAACGAACGCGCCGTGAAGCGGTTGAAGCCGCTGATCGACCAGATCAACGCCTTTGAGCCAGACATTCAGACGCTCACGGACGAGGAGTTGCGAGCGAAGACTGGCGAGTTTCGTCAGCGTATTACCGAGTCGATCGCGGCTGCGAATGTTCCGGATGGCGATACGGATGCTCTGTACGCAGCGGAGAAGGCTGCGCTCGATGCGATCCTGCCGGAGGCTTTCGCCGTAGTTCGCGAGGCGGGCAAGCGTGTTGTCGGGATGCGACACTTCGACGTGCAGATGCTGGGTGGCATCGTGCTGCACTCGGGCAAGATCTCTGAGATGAAGACCGGCGAGGGCAAGACGCTGGTTGCCACGCTTCCCTGCTATCTGAATGCGCTTGCGGGGCGGGGCGTCCACGTGGTGACGGTCAACGACTATCTAGCCAAGCGCGACGCGGAGTGGATGGGCAAGATCTATGGCTTCCTCGGTCTGACCGTGGGCGTCATTGTGCATGACCTATCCGATCAGCAACGCCGCGATGCCTATGCGTCGGATATTACCTATGGAACGAATAACGAGTTCGGCTTCGACTATCTGCGCGACAACATGAAGTTCGAGCTAGCGGATCAGGTGCAGCGCGGCCAGTACTACTGCATCGTGGACGAGGTGGACTCGATCCTGATCGACGAGGCGCGGACGCCGCTGATCATCAGCGGCCCGACCGACCAGACAACGGACAAGTACGCCCGTGTGAACCTGATCATTCCGAACCTCGAGCTGGGCGAGTTTACCGAGACCATCGACACCAAGACCTATACGGGCGATTTCACAGTGGACGAGAAAGCACGCTCGATCACTGTGACCGATGAAGGCTGGGAGAAGATCGAGAAGCTGCTGGGCATCGGCAACATCGCAGAACCCGAGAACTGGGACCTGAAGCACCACGTCGAGACAGCCATCAAGGCGCACAACCTCTACAAGCGAGACGTCGAGTACGTCGTCAAAGATGGCGAGGTCATCATCGTCGACGAGTTTACAGGCCGGTTGATGCCGGGACGGCGCTGGTCGGATGGTCTGCACCAGGCGGTCGAGGCGAAGGAGGGCGTGGCAATCCGCAAGGAGGACCAGACGCTTGCGACGATTACCTTCCAGAACTACTTCCGCATGTATAAGAAGCTCTCTGGCATGACCGGTACTGCGGAGACTGAAGCCGCGGAGTTCGACAAGATCTACAAGCTGGATATCGTCGTCGTCCCAACGAACCGGGCGATGCTGCGCATCGAGAACGCGGACGTCGTCTACCGCACGACGAAGGAGAAATACTTCGCTGTGGCAGACGAGATCTCCCGTCTTCATGGGGAGAAGCAGCCGGTGCTGGTAGGAACGACCTCCATCGAGAAGTCAGAGCTGCTGTCGGAGATCCTGAAGCGCAAGGGTGTCCGCCATGTGGTGCTGAACGCCAAGTTCCACGAGAAGGAAGCAGAGATCGTCGCACAAGCAGGACGACTTGGTATGGTCACGATCGCCACCAATATGGCGGGCCGTGGCACCGATATTCTGCTGGGCGGCAACGCGGACTTCATGGCACGGCAGGATCTCGTCAAGAAATCGCAGGCACGGGCGGTCTCGGCTGCCGAAGGCGCGATCTCTCCTGTTGCCGGACCGGGGATGGTGCGATTTTACTACTCCAGCCAGGAGTTCGAGACGACACAAGCCGCATGGGACGCGGCGGTGGAGAGCCACGCAGCCTCAGCCAAGGTGGAGCATGAGGCGGTCGTGGCCGCGGGTGGCTTGCACATCATCGGCACCGAGCGACATGAGTCGCGGCGCGTCGACAACCAGCTTCGCGGTCGCGCCGGACGCCAGGGCGACCCGGGGGCTTCGCGCTTCTACCTCTCGCTCGAAGACGACCTAATGCGCATCTTCGCGCGCGAGTGGGTGTCTACGCTGCTGCAGCGGCTCGGTATGGAGGAGGGCGTTCCCATCGAGAGCGGTATGATCTCGCGACGCATCGAGGCCGCGCAGAAGGCCGTCGAGACGCAAAATTTCGAGTCGCGCAAACATATCCTCGAGTACGACGACGTCATGAACAAGCAGCGCGAGGCTGTTTATGGTCTGCGCCGCCAGCTGATGGAGGGCGTCGATCAAAAACAGCTCATCACCGAAGACTATGTTTCGACGCTGCTTTCGAACATCCTCGACGAGCATGCGCCAGAGAAGGTCCATGCCGATGAGTGGAAGACCGACGCGATCTTCACGCAGCTCTACGACCTGTTCGGAGCGCGCTTCGAGAACGAGATCGACGTGACTCAGCTCAATCGGCACGAGTTGGGCGAGACGATCTTCGAAAAGCTCGGCGCCCGCTATACGATCAAGGAACAGATCCTTGGGGCGCAGGCGATGCGGTATCACGAGCGCATTGTGATGCTATCGGTTCTCGACGGCCTGTGGAAGGACCACCTGCTCGCCATGGACCACCTGAAGGAGGGCATCGGGCTGCGCGGATACGCACAGCAGGACCCACTGGTCGCCTACAAGAAGGAGTCCTTCGAGATGTTTGAGGCGATGATGATGCGCTTCCAGGAGGACACCGCGAGGCACCTCTTCCGGATGCAGATCATCGGGCCCGATGGCAACCCCATCGAAACCGCCGAGCAGCTTGCCCAGGCGCAGTTGCAACAACCCCAGCCCGGCGAACCAGGACCTGCGTTATCTTCGGGCGGTCCGCAACATGCTCCGGACATTCTGCCCGGGGTCCAGCAGCGCCAGCCTGTCCCGGTTCCCACACGGGCCCCGTCGACGACGATCGACGCGCTCGAGCGGGAGTTTCAGAAGAAGAAGCAGCGGGAGCTCGATCAGGCTCGCTCGGCTGGCGCACCCAGCACGAATGGACATGGCCCGCGCGTCACCGGCGAGAAGGTCGGCCGCAACGACCTGTGCCCCTGCGGCTCGGGCAAGAAGTACAAGAAGTGCCATGGGGCCAACGAAGCATAACTACTCTTACGTCTGGAGGAACGGCGCAGCTGCGGCTGCGCCGTTCTCTTCTCAATACGCTTTCCAATTGGAAGTGGCAGGACTATTTGGTGAGATCGTCCAGTAGAAGCCTGGCCTTCGTCGCCAAGGTCTTCGCACCTTCCGCGTCTCCGGTGTTGAGTGCCTGCTTCGCCTGCCGCAGGAAGTAGCGTACTCTTCTGAGCTGCGACTGCTGCTGCGATACGGTCGCTGGTGGCAGCGCAGCGAGCCGTTTCTCGCTGGCGGCGATGAGCTCCGAAGCATCCTGCTGGGTCTTTGAATTGGCCACCCCACCCGAGGAGAGCTCCCCAATCGTGGAGGCATCCGGTGGAGACTCGGGGGTGGCCGTCTCGACCGGGTCCTCAGCGGGAGCGGTCTTCGAATTCGACGGTGTCCTTTTGGGAAGACGCTTTGGCCTGGCCTCCGTCACTTTTACCGGCCGGGCGTTGGCAATACTGTCCGGTATCGCTCCTTCCATCGGTGGTTCAACCAACTGGAGAGATGGAGCAATCAGCACCGGAAGCACCGGCGGCAGAGTCGGGGGAGCCTGCCTGCGCAAGCAACCTGACAGGCCAGCGATTGCGCCAAGGGAGAACAGTCCAAACGTGAGCTTCCGTATTGTTTCTCCGCACTGCGTCACGCCTGTCTCTCCAGTTCTACCCGCGCTGATCCCGTTCGGTCCATCTCACGCACTTCAGCAGTGGTAGCTGAAAGGGTAACCGGAAGACGAAGAGTAAAGGTCGTTCCGCGAACCACGTCATCTGAGTCATGGCCCGTGCTTGATCGTACCTCCAATGCGCCACCGTGCATCTGTAAAATTCGATAGGTCATCGCAAGTCCAATCCCACTTCCGGTCGGCTTGGTCGTGAAATACAGCTCGAAGATGCGCGGCAGCAACTCCGGCGGGATGCCCTCACCTTCATCGATCACCTCGACGACCGCATTCTGCCGGTCGCGGCGCATCTGCACCCGGATCACTCCACCGTCCGTCATGGCCTGCATCGCATTGAGCAGCAGATTCAGCATCGCTTGACGAATCAGGTCGGCATCCACACGTACCATCAGCGCCTGGGGCGGTGCGGCGAGGTGAATCTTCACCCTGTTCTCCGCCATCTCCGCGCCGGTCAGCTCCACCACCGTGCTGACCACATGGCGCAGATCGTGGTCCCCCAGATGAAGCTCCATCGGTCGCGTGAAGTCGGTGAGCGTCTGCACCACGCGGTCGAGCCGCTGCATCTCTCCGGCCAGGATGTCGACGTGCCGTTGCGCTCCTCTAGAGGCCTCTGTGCTATCTCCAGCGAGCTTGCCGCGCAGCAGTTCAAGATGAAGAACCATCGCATTGATGGGGTTCTTGACCTCGTGGCCCACGCCGGCTGTCAGTCTGCCGATAGCCACCAGCCGGCGCGAGACCTCGAGCTCCTGCTCCAGCCGGATCGCAGACTCCGTATCGCGCAGCGTCAGCAGCGTGCCCATATTTCCACCCCGGCCCTTGCCATCGTCGATCAGGTCCAGCGAGAACTGCACCCGCCGACCGTCCTCAAGCGTGACCGTCTCTGCCCCAACGGGTTTGTCACTCAAAAACGCCGCCAGAACCGCAGCGCCAAGCGGTGTACCACGGTCGAATATCTCCTCGAGACTCTTGCCCACCAGCACGTCGTCGTGGCGGTCGACGAAGTGAGCTACCGCGTCCGATACCATCACCGCCTGCCGGTCTGCGGTGAACAGAAGGACGCCGTCGCGCAATGTGTCCAGCATCTGATTGAGGTTTGCCTGGAGCGCCGTGTAGCCCGCCTCCGCGCTGCGCATCTGACGACCCAGCCGGTCAATCTTGCGCGTCACTTGAACGACGTCGTCGCCATCCGCGCGCGGAGTCTTGAGCCCTAGCGACGAAGGCTCCTCGTGGCCGGAGACTGTGAGGTGCTCCAACTGTGCGCTGATGCGCTTGATCGGTTGCAGCGCAGCGCTCGCCAGCAAGGCGGCGGCAAACATCGAGACCAGGGCCGCAACGAAGGCAAACCATAGGGCAGCATGGAGCCACGGCTCATAGGTCGCCCGCAGAAAGCTGGATCGCACACCAACATGTACGACGAGGAAGGGCATGCCATTCCGGTCCAGGGGCATCGTGATATCCAGCACACGCGGCGTGCCGAACATCTGCTTTGCCTGATACCAGACGCTGCCTTGGCGAACGCTCGCGAGGCTGGTGCGGGTCGGCGCCGGCTGGTCCAGCGCGTCCGGATCGGTACTGACCAGCGTGAGTCCGTGCAGATCCGTCACACTCACGTCCTGCACCGTCGGCGAGTAACGCACGATTGCATTCATCGTGTCGGCCAGCGGATCGTGGTCACGAAGCGCATTGGTCACCGCTGCTTGAAAGGCCTCGTCCGTTCGGTCAATGGGAGGATGAGCCCGCAGGCCAGATTCGAGGGCCTGGCGGGTCATCAACTGCACTTCATTCGCCAAGACCTCATTGTCGGAGGCCGTCTGTGCGATTCTCTGACGCAACAGCTCCCCGAGAAACAGCATCGACAAGACCAGCACCATCGCGAAGGTCACGCCCATCGCGGAGGCTACCAGTCTTGTCCGCAGCCCCATGCGTTACTCCGCCCCGGCCGCTGCCGCAGCGACTGCTGCGTTGTACTCCTTGAGTTTGTTCTGCAGCGTCTTCGAGCTGATACCCAGGATCTCCGCGGCCTTCGTCTTGTTGTTGTGCGTGGAGAGAAGGGTTCGCAGGATCAACTGCTTCTCTGCCTCATCGACGGTAGTCCCGACCTCGACCCGGACGGCATTGTCGTCTGCGGGTGAGTGCTGGTGCATCGGCTGATGATTTTGAAGGAACGCGGGCTGTGTGATTCGTTGTGCCGCAGGGGCAAAACCGGGCTCGCCAAAGTGCGGCGGCAGGTGCTCGGTGCCCAGCAGGCCAGTCCCGGCAAGGATGGTCGCACGCTCGATGGTGTTGCGCAGCTCGCGAACGTTTCCGGGCCACTCATAGGAGATCAACCGCGCCAGCAGGGCGTCCGTCAGGCCTGAGACGGTGCAGTGGTGCCGCTCGTTCATCGCGTCGATCATCTTCTCCGAGATCGGCTTTACGTCGCTGCGATGGTCACGCAGAGGCGGCATCTGAATGTTGAAGACGTTCAGCCGATAGAACAGGTCTCCACGCAGTTCCCCGCTGGCGACTGCCGCCTGCGGATTCTTGTTGGTTGCCGCGACCACCCGCACATCGACAGGGGTCTCGATCTTGCTGCCGAGCCGGCGCAACCTCCTGTCCTCAAGCACGCGCAGGAGCTTCACCTGGGTCGCGGCGGGCATCTCGCCGATCTCGTCGAGCAGCAGCGTTCCTTCCTCCGCGAGTTCGAAGCACCCGGCCCGGCGCTCGATCGCACCAGTGAACGCCCCTTTCTCGTGGCCGAAGATCTCGCTCTCAATCAATGTCTCCGGGATAGCCGCGCAGTTGACTGCAACGAACGGCTTGTTTCGGCGCGAGCTGAGATCGTGCAGGGCGCGGGCCACTAGCTCCTTGCCGGTGCCGCTTTCGCCAGTAACCAGCACCGACACATTCGATGGTGCAACGCGCTCGATCAACGAAAAAATCGCCTTCATCTCCGGCGAGGAACCGACCAGCGGCCCGAGAACACCGGTGTCGCGGAGCTGCCGCCGGGTTACTTCGAGAGCGACGTCCGCCTCGCGCTGGCGGCTGGCATTCTGCAGGATCGTCTTCAGCCGTACCGGCTCGACGGGCTTGGGGATATAGTCATAAGCGCCCATGCGCATAGCTTCAACAGCAGATTCGATCGATCCCTGTGCCGTCAGCATCACGACCGATAGCCGTTGCGGGAGCTCCATGATCCGGCTCAACAGCTCCATGCCATCCATGCGAGGCATCTTCAGGTCGGTCACTACAATCGCGGGGGACCACTGGAGAACCTTGTCCAGTGCCTCGACACCATCCGCAGCGCATTCAGCACGATAGCCCCAGGACTCCACCAACTCCGTGAGGCCAGTCCTGGCGTTCTGTTCGTCTTCTACGATTAAAACTTTTTCCAACGATGTACCATCCTGTCCCAATTTGATTTCTCTGCTGCACACCGCGGACCGCTCTGGGATTCTGCTCTTCGGATGAGAGATGCCCGCGTGACCATCAACCAACTTATAGTTTCGCACTCTCTGGGCGTTCGGCGACGCCTCTTTGGCACAGGCTGACGATGCTGTGCCCTGGTCGACACTTGTATGGGAAGATTGCATACTTGAAGATCGCCACTTTGTATGGACGCATATCCGTCGCGTCCGGATGCTTCCATCCGCTGTATCTTCCGTCTATGGAACGATATGCTGGCTTATGCTCGAACCTGAAATTACCCCTGAAGTCTTTGCCCAATACCGCCGGCAACCAGTTGATCCGGAGATGCCGACGCTCGTCCTGTTGGATGTGCGCGAGCCGTGGGAGTACCAGACTGCCAATCTGCCGGATTCCATCCTGATGCCCATGGGTGAGGTCACCTCCCGGGCCCATACTGAACTCGACCCGGACGACCACATCGTTGTTCTGTGCCACCACGGCGCGCGGTCGCTGAGCGTCACCATGTGGCTGCGCGACCAGGGGTTCGAACGGGCCCAGTCACTCGCAGGAGGCATCGACAGGTGGTCGCGTACCATCGACAGCAGCATTCCTCGCTACTAAGAGCCACCCCGGGGTTGTTCTCACTCGTTTCATCAAGAAATGGTATAAAACCCGCTATGAATCCTCATGACACCGTGACACGGCGCCGTTTCCTGCGCCAGAGCTTCGCCTTCAGCGCCCTTGCCGGGCTTGGTTCCCTGCCGTCCTTTGCCGCGCCGAAGGCTCCCGCAGGCGCGTCGCATCTGCTGATGGTCGGCGACTGGGGTTATGAGGACGCCACGGCCCAGGCCAAGGTCGCACGGGCGATGGGCGACTATGCTCGCCAACACCACCTGACCACCGAAGCCTTACTGATGCTTGGCGACAACTGGTACGGCCCGCTGCCGGGTGGAGTCACCTCCACTCGTTGGCAAACGCAGTTCGAGCAGGCTTACCCGCAGAGCATCTTCAACTGTCCGGCTTACGCGATCCCCGGCAACCATGACTACCAGAAGATGCCGGAAAGCAAGGTCGCCGCCGAACTGGAGTACGCACGCAAGGGTGGGACGCGATGGACGATGCCTTCCCTCTGGTATCGCGTCGAGCTGCCAGCCAAGAACCCCATCATTACCCTGATCGGCCTCGATAGCAACATGCCCTATGCGGACGGAACCACCAGCAAGGGTCACGACTTTACGCTCACCGATGCTCAGCGAGTGGAGCAGCTCGAATGGCTCGAGAGCGAGCTCAACAAGCCGCTGCGAACGCCATTCCTCGTCGTCATGGGGCACCATCCCATCTACTCCGATGGGCCGCATGGCGACCACAAAACCCTCATCCGAGACTGGGACCCGCTGCTGCGGAAGCACAAGGCACACCTCTACCTCGCAGGACACGACCACGACCTGCAGCACCTGGAGTTTGCCGATCATCCGACCTCGTTCTTTCTCTCGGGCGGCGGCGGCGCAGACCTTTACACGCTCAAGATCGATCAGTCTCAGCGCGGGCCGATGGCGCAGAAGGTCTATGGCTTCAGCCACATGGAGATGACTAGGGACGCCCTGTTGCTGCGGCATCTCGATGAAGACGGCAAGGTGATCCACGCCTTTACGAAAAAGCCGGATGGGACCGTACAGATCCTCTCCTGACCCATGGTTGCTCTGTGCGGGTCGATATAGGGTTGATCGGAACCTGTGCCACCCCATTGCGCCTTTCGGCGAGATTGAAGCCGTGCCCTTCTAAATACACTACGTCTACAGCCTCTACTTAAACGATTTATATTTCTCTTGACATCTACTAAAAGGCTTAAGTAGGATTCGCGAGCGTCCGATCTCTCTATTGAATCGGTCGCGACATCCGGTAGAAAGAAGGAGCCCTCCCCATGTTCCAACCATCCCTACTCGTTCGCCGCGTGCTGGTCTGCGCGGCTCTGCTCATACCCCCCGCAGCCTTCGCGCAAACCAAGGTCTTCGGCTCCTATTGGGAGTGGCCAAACACCTTCGTCAGCAACAGCAGCATCGTCTTCACCCCGGGCACTGGCTCCAATCCGCAGTGGTATGAGTCCTTCGACGTCCCGAGCGGCAACCTCTACGGCTATCCCGCGAGCATTCGCGGCTACCACTACGGCTACAACCCCTCAGGAGACACCCTCTTCCCCAAACTGATGAGCAGTATCTCGCACATCCCCGCGTCCTTCTCCTACGCCTCCACCCAGACCAGTGGCGGGACCACGCTCAAAGGGGACTTCACCTACGACATGTTCCTGCGCTATGACAATGGAACCTCCGGCAGCAACAAGGACCCGCAGCTCGAGGTCATGGTCTGGGGTGGTAACGCCTCCTATCCCATCTCCACCACCGGCAGCCCTATCGACTCCGGCGTCTACTCCGCCGACGGCTATACGTGGGACCTCTACTACGGCTATAACAGCGCGGCTGGATACCCCACCTACTCCTTCGTACCCCACCGCACGACCGTGCCGTCCTCGCTGCCCTCGAGCGGGCACATCAATGTGGATCTCCGAGCATTCTTCACCGTGCTCAAGAACCTGAATCCCGGCTATTACAACGAGGGCATGTACCTCGATGTCGTCGAGGCCGGCTGTGAAATAACCCAGGGTGACGGGTCTGTTCAGACCACGTACTTCACCGTAGACGCTTACTAACAGACACTAAACTTCGGCCAGCCGAACCTGCAGGTCTCCACCTGTCATCTGGTTCGGCTGGTCGAGGTGCAGCAGGTTCAGCATCGTGGGGGAGATGTCTCGCAGGCTGCCGCCCTCGCGGAGGCTGACCTTATTGCCCTGGTCCGTAACCAGAATGAAGGGCACAGGATTGGTGGTGTGGGCAGTGTGCGGGCCACCTGTGGCTGGGTCGATGAGCATCTCGGCATTGCCGTGGTCGGCGGTGACAAGCAGGCTACCACCGCGTTGTTTGATCGCCTGGTAGATGCGACCTAACTGAGTATCGACAGTCTCGACGGCGCGGATGGTGGGCTCCATCATGCCGGAGTGGCCGACCATGTCGGCGTTGGCGAAGTTGACGATGATGACCTCGAAGGCGGTATCGTTGACGGCTTTGACGACAGCGTCGGCGATGCCTGCGGCGGACATCTCTGGAGCAAGGTCGTAGGTGGCGACCTTCTGCGATGCCACAAGCGCGCGGTCTTCACCGGGGAAAGGCTTCTCGATACCGCCGTTGAAGAAATAGGTGACGTGCGCGTACTTCTCCGTCTCGGCGACGCGGAGGTTGCGGAGGTTGGCCTGCGCCATAAGGTTGGCGAGCAGGTTGTCCATCGACTCTGCGGGAATGACAATCGGCAGCTTGAAGTTCTTGTCGTACTGCGTCATGCAGACGTAGTGGAGGTCGCGGGGAACAGTATTGCGCGGGATCTCGGCGTCGAGTTCGGTAGCCTTGGGGAGATCGGCTCCGGCATTGGCGGTGAGGCCTGAGTTGCGGGTGAGGACGCGGGTGATCTGGCGGACGCGATCGGCGCGATAGTTGAAGTTGATGACGACGTCCTCGTCGCGGATGAGACCGATGGGAGTGCCTTCGCCGTTGACGCAGGTAAAGGGCGGCAGAAACTCGTCGGTGACGCCGTTTGAGTAACACTCGCGGATACGGGCGGCGGGGTCGGCGTAGGTGCCTCCTTCGGGATGACCCGTGACGATGGCGTCGAAGGCCTGTTTCTCCTTCTCCCAGCGGAGATCGCGGTCCATGGCGAAGTAGCGGCCGGAGACGCTGGCGATGCTGCCGACACCGTACTCGCGAAACTTCTGCTCGAGCTCTTCGAGGTAGCCGAGGCCACTCGAAGGCATAGTGTCGCGGCCGTCCATGAAGGCGTGGACGAAGACGTTCGTTAATTTCTGCTGCTTCGCCAGACGCAGCAGCGCATAGAGGTGGCGTTGGTGCGAGTGGACTCCGCCGTCTGAGAGTAGACCGATGAGGTGCAGGGCGCGACCCTTCTGCCCGGCGAGTTCGTAGGCTCGGGTGAGGGTCGGGTCAGTGAAGAAGCTGCCGTCGGCGATGGCGGTGTCTATGCGAGTCATGTCCATGCGGACGATGCGACCCGCGCCCAGGTTGAGGTGGCCAACCTCGGAGTTGCCCATCTGGCCATCGGGGAGGCCGACGAAGTGGTCGCTGGCGCGGAGCAAGGTGTTCGGATAGTCACGCAGGAGCTGGTCGTAGACGGGCTTGCGGGCCTGCGCGATAGCGTTGCCGTGGGTCTTGGCGCGATATCCCCAGCCGTCGAGGATAGTGAGAACAATGGGATGTTTCGACATCTAGTTTTTCTTTCCGATCGAGTCTAGGAAGTTATTCAGCGCTTCATTGAACTGGTCCGACTTTTCCATGTTCGGCATGTGTCCAGCGTCTTCCACGACGACCAATGACGAATTGCGAATGCCTCGCTGCATCAGTTCGGCATCCGCAACAGGTGTAAATGCGTCCTCGGAGCCGACGACGATGAGCGTTGGCAGGTCGAGTCCGGGGCAGAACAGGCACGTAGTCCCTCCTCTCCGCGCGAACGCGCAGAGCATCGGCTGCACCCTGGGCTGGACAGCGCTGCATCATGAGCAAGACCTCAGAGGCAAGCTCTGGGTTTTCTGAAATGGAGCATGCAGACAGCATCTTTGGCAGCACTTCCACAGCGTAGGCCTGAAGACCCTCGGCATCGAGCCGGTCGGCGAGCGTGTATCTCCACTGCTTCTTTTCCGGAGTGTCAAGCTGGGCAAATGTATCCGCAAGAACGAGCCCAGCAAGGCGTTCCGGACTTGTGCTAGCAAGCTCCAAGGCTACTTGACCGCCCATCGAAAGACCAACGACGATGAACTTATCCAAACTTAACGAGTTGGCAAAGTCGAGAATATCCCGAGCATAAACACCGAAGTCTGCCGGTCGATTGGGCGATGTCGTGTGCCCAAAGTTTCGCAGCTCCGGAGCCAGGAGACGATGCCCCGGAAAAGCTGCGTGAAGCTGAGGCAACCACATCGTTGCATCAAACGGATGCCCATGGATCAGTATGACCGAAAGACCTTCGCCCGATTCTTCGTAGTGGATAGAGAGGTCATTGACGCTGATCTGAGGCATGTGTCTCCCGGACTATTCTCCGAAGTTGAGTGACTCGATGCCGAGGAACTCGGCGGACTGGCCTAGCTCTTCTTCGATGCGAAGGAGCTGGTTGTACTTGGCGATGCGGTCCGTGCGGCTGGCCGAGCCGGTCTTGATCTGGCCTGCGCCGGTGCCTACCGCGAGGTCGGCAATGAAGGTATCTTCCGTTTCGCCGGAGCGGTGGCTGATGATCGAGGTGTAGCCGTAGCGGCGAGCGACCTCGATGGCTTCGAGGGTCTCGCTGATGGTGCCGATCTGGTTGACCTTGATCAGGATCGAGTTGCCGACCTTGGCCTCGATTCCCTGACGGAGGCGCTTGGTGTTGGTGACGAAGAGGTCGTCGCCGACGAGTTGGACGTCGCCAATCTGCTCGGTGAGAAGCTTCCAGCCGTCCCAATCATCCTCAGCGAGGCCGTCTTCGATCGAGACGATGGGGTACTGGCGGACCCAGGACTCCCAGAAGGAGACCATCTCGGCAGAGGTCTTCTCGGAGTTGTCGGACTTCTTGAAGACGTACTTGCCGGTCTCCTTGTTGTAGAACTCGCTGGCGGCGGGGTCGAGCGCGAGGGCGATGTCCTCACCGGGCTTGTAGCCGGCCTTTTCAATGGCGTCGAGGATAAGCTCAATAGCCTCGGAGTTGGACTTGAGCGATGGCGCGAAGCCACCCTCGTCGCCAACGGCGGTGCTGTAGCCCTTCTTCTTGAGCACACCCTTGAGGGTGTGGAAGACCTCAGTGCCCCAGCGAAGCGCGTCCGAAAAGGTCTCTGCTCCGACCGGCATAACCATAAACTCCTGGAAGTCGACATTCGAGTCGGCATGGGCTCCACCGTTGAGGATGTTCATCATCGGCGTGGGCAGGATGCAGGCGTTGACGCCGCCGAGATAGCGGTAGAGCGGAATCTTGAGAGCTTCGGCGGAAGCGCGGGCGCAGGCCATGGAGACGGCGAGGATGGCGTTCGCGCCGAGGCGGGACTTGTTCTCGGTGCCGTCGATCGAGATCATCGTCGCGTCGATGAGACGCTGGTTGGTCGCGTCCATACCGGTAAGTTCGGGCGAGAGGATGCTCTCGACGTTCTCGACAGCGCTCAGGACGCCTTTGCCGAGGTAGTGCTCCATATCGCCATCACGGAGCTCGACGGCCTCGTGCTCGCCAGTGGAGGCACCGCTGGGAACGGCGGCGCGGCCGCGGGCTCCGCCATCAAGGATTACGTCAGCTTCAACGGTGGGATTGCCCCGGGAATCGAGGATTTCGCGTGCATGGATGGAGACGATTTCGGTCATGGCTGTCCTGTTGTTTCTGGAATTTGGCGTGAGGCCCTGTTGTTGGACGACGCGGTGGGTTAGACGATCGTTCAATCTGGGTCGGCGGTCGACCGCAATCGAACTGCCCGTGATCGCGGCAATCGATTGCACAAGTTCTACTTTATTCGGGCTCACTAAAACGAATTCTAGCAAAGCCATGAGGGGTAACGCCTTAGAGCCCGATGAAATCTAAAGCCAAATAAGAGCGTCTAACAGATGTATTCGCAGTTCTATTGACGGCCTCGATTCCCTTCCGAGGATTTACCCTGCGAGGCAGCGCGCGAGGCTCTAGGCTTAAATCAGGAAATCAGATTTGAACGCGACTCCTCATCGAGCGCGACCCGAGGGATCTTGCTATGAAAGTATTGCTGACGACTGCGGCTCTTGTTTTGTCTACCGTACCGATGCTCGCGCAGAGCGGAGAACAAGGCGTCGCGCACCCAGACCAGGCTCCGATTACGGTCGAAAACAACGATGGCATGGTGCAGCAGAAGGCCGTGGCTCCGGCTGTAAGCTCGCCCAAGCCATCGGCGGGTGTGCCCTACTCTGCACCCGCGCCTTCTACCGATACTGCCGTCAACCCCGATGCAGGCATCGTGACGACAAATGCTCCAGCCTCATCGCAGAACGACGACAGCGTCTACCGCCCTTATCGCCCATACACGGGGGCCAAGCCGGGATTGACCGCTCGGACGCCAGAGCATGATATCGACGCGGACATTGTCACCGATGTTCCCCTGAAGGCTGGCGAGATGCCCGAGGGAACGCTGCTCAAGGTGCGGATGAACGACCCCGTCTCAACGAAGAGCACGATACGTGGCACCGCCTTTACCGCAACGATCACGGACGATGTGCAGCGCGAAGGCCGGGTGGTCATCCCCGCCGGTTCGGTGCTGGATGGACAGGTGACGGAGGTTCGCGGTGGACGCCGCATCTCCGGTCGGGCGGCAATTCATCTGGAGCCGCGGCGCATCACGCTGCCGGATGGGACCTACTATGTGCTGCACGCGCAGGTAGTCGACACGGGTGAGGACAACAAGGTCTCGGTGAACCAGGAGGGCACGATCCTGCGTCGCGACCACCCCAAGGAGACGTTAGCGGTCATATCGTTGGCGACAGGCAGCGCAGCAGTGGCCGGTGCGATGGTCGGCGGTGGCGTTGGCGCGGTGGTCGGAGCTGGTATCGGAGCAGGAGCAAGCACGGTGATCTGGCTGAAGGAGGATCGCCAGACGGCTCTCCCGAGGGACACAGCACTGACCTTCTGCTTGACCACTCCTATGATGATTCAGCCAATGCGGGATGGCGCGCAGCTTCGGCCTTAATTTCAAACAATAAAACGAAACGGGTGAGGCTTCGGCCTCACCCGTTTTGTTTTGCTCTAGTCGCGGACCTGAGCGAGCAGGCGCTTCCAGTTCTTCTGGTTGCGGCGGTAGCTCTTCTTCAAGTCTTCGAGAATTCGCTCGAAGTCCCCGTGACCCTGCAGCTTGCGCCATGCGGGGTTCTTCGAGAACCAGGGATAGTTTTCATTGCCGAGATAGATGGCGCGGCGTAGCCAGTGCAGCGCCTCGGACTCATCACCCTCGATGGCGAAGTAAGTGGCGAGGCGATAGGCCATCTCGGAGTCAGCCTCGGCTGCGGAAAGAGTCTCGTCAACGATGAACGAAGCGGCCTTTTCGCGGTCTCCGAGTTGGACGTAACAGAGGGCAATCGTCGGATAGACGATGCGCAGCGAGGTCTCATCGCTGATGACCTGTTCAAGCGTCTCGATGGCCTTCTGGAGATCGCCGGTACGCATGTACTGGTAGCCGAGGGAGATGCGCAGCAGTGGCTGCTTGGGCTCGAGCGTGAGGCCCTTTTCGATCTCGTCAGCGGCAAGGTCCAGCTGGTTCTGGTACTGGTAGACGCGAGCGCGGTTGTTGTAAATCAGCGCAGCGTTCGAGGGGTTCATGCGAAGGGAGATGTTGAACTGGTCGAGCGCCTCCTCGTACATGCCGTCGATGCGAAGGGTCTGGCCCGCGACGAGGTGGACATTCCAGTCGTTGCCCGCAGTCTGGAGCAGATGCTCGATGCCGTGGCGGGCAGACTCTTTCTCGCCGCGTGAGAGCAGCATGTAGACGCGGTAGAGGTTCGACTCGACGGAGCCGGGATCGAGCGCGAGGGCACGATCGAAGGCACGACGAGCCTCGAGGACGTGCATCTGGCCGCCGAGACCGTGGCGCGCGTACTGGAGGTGGGTGATGCCAAGGCCCGACCAGCCGGGTGCGTAGTCCTCATTCTGCTTCGTAACGCGCTCGAAGAGTTCGCGGGCGCGGTCGAGGTCGTCGCGGCTGCCGGTGCGCGACATGAAAGACGAGAGCACGGCCCGAGCCTGCAAGTAGTCCTCAGAGAGATCTTCGGTGAGCGACCCGGAGCGGGATTCTGTGCTCGCCTGAAGGCCACCAAAGCCCTGGAGCGTACTGAAAACCTCGTTACAGATCTCGGTCTGAACGGAGATGAGGTCGAACGAGGCAACGTTGATAGAGCCACCCGCGCGGACGCTCTGCGTGGGAACGTCGAGGAGCTGCCAGTTAAGGTCGAAGCCCGCCTCCGAGCGCAGGAAGTTTCCGGCGAGGACGAACTGCACCAGCAGCTTCTTGCCGATGGAGAGCGGATCGAGCTGCTGCGTCGGCACGGCCATCAGAGAGCTCGATGGACGAACGACGAGCGACGGCATGCGGGCGAGGCGCGCGGCGATAGCGTCAGCCAGGGCATAGCCGTAGAGCGGCGTCGGATCGACACTGCTGCCGACGTTTCCGAAGTTGATAAAGGGGAGAACGACGATGCTGTTGGGTTTGCCTGCAGTGTTATTGCCACTCTCGCGAAAACGCTCGGCAAGCATGGAGAGAATTCCAGTGGTGCGCTTCTCTTCTTCAGGTGTATCGAGCGCGAGACGGCCTTGCGAGGAGAGCAGCCCGCCTCCGCTGTCGCCAGGCATGGCGATAGTGTCGAACTGCTTGTTATGCATGATGGTGCGGAGGCCCTCACGAACATCGGCGGCAGAGGCGAAGCGCGCGGAGGGCTGCTTCTCCAGGCAGCGCAGGACGAGGCTCTCGAACTCGATGGGAAGATGAGGCGCGATCTCCCGGAGCGAGGGCGGCTCCGCATACTGGATCGCGCGGATGCTTTGGAACTCCTGCGCGTCGGGGCGATGGAAGGGGTGGCGTCCAGTGGCGAGTTCGTAGAGGATCAGGCCGAGGGCGAAGATGTCGGACTGGACGCTGGACTGGCCGGTAACGAACTGCTCCGGTGCCATGTAGGCGATGGTGCCGCCGCGCGCGGTGTAGGTGGCTCCGGGGGCGGGCTGGACACGCTTGTTAACAGGACCGGAGGGATCGAAGTCGGTCTGGTCGAGGTTGAGGCGGCGCGCGAGGCCGAAGTCGAGGATCTTGATGAGGCCGCCGTCGGTCAGCATGACGTTGGCAGGCTTCAGGTCGCGATGGAAGATCCCGAGGTTGTGCGCGGCGGAGAGACCGTCAGAGATCTGGATGCCTGCGGAGAGGACGAGTTGGAGGCTAGCGGGCCCGGCGGCGATGATCTTGTCGAGCGACTTGCCGGGAATGTACTGCATGACGATGTAGGCCTCGTCTTCGCCGTCGGTAGTCGCTTCGCCTACATCGTAGATGGCGCAGACGTTGGGATGGTCGATGGCAGAGGCGAGACGAGCCTCGCGGAGCTGGGTGGTACGCATCTGCTCGAGGGTGAGATTGCCGCGCTTGAGGAGCTTGAGAACGACGGGGCGCTGGAGAAGCGTGTCGTTCGCAAGGTACACGACGCCGCTGCCGCCAGCACCGATCTTGCGGATGAATTCGTAGTGCTCGATGACGCGACGCTTCATGCTTCCATTATCGCAAGTGTGGCGATGTGCAAGATGAAAAGGGGCTATCTACAAGCAGCCGAGTTTCAAATCGGGTGTGGATTTCTGGTGATCCCGTAGAGCAGGCGCAGGACTAATGGCGAGGGCCGTCGCCACGCTCCCAGGGGCGAGGGGTGACGGGATCATCCTGCCAGCGTTGGCGGCGTCCGACGAAGAACATGACGAGGCCGAAGACGAACATGAGGACTCCCCATGCAAGATTGAGGTTTACACCCATCGACCTGTCGTAGATTGCGCTGCCGCGGGTGAAGAGGCCAAACACTGTCATGATGCCTCCGGTGATGAGGAAGAGCAGGCCCAGCGGAATACGAATGTCGAGACCCATGATTCTCCTTGATGGCTACGCGAAGACGAGGTTGAGGACGACAAGCAGGCCAAGCACCGCGAAGGCGAGCGTCGCGGGCTTCTCATACCAGCTGAGATGATGCTCGACCGGCTTCGGAGTCAACGAGTAGACCAAGCCGACGAGCTGAGACTCCGGTACCGGCTCGGTGAAGAGGCTGATGATGACGGTGATGACGAGGTTGACCGAGAAGGCGAAGATGGCCGTCCAGAAGTTCTGCGCCATGTCGCTGGGATAGGTGTGGACGAGGTGAATCCACGCTCCATGCAAGCCGGGGCTGGCGTCGGCAGGGAGCGTCAGACCATGATGGACGAGCGCGGCACCGGTCCCGGCGAGCAGTCCGGTAAATGCACCATGGCCGGTGGTGCGTTTCCAGAACATGCCGAGCAGGAAGGTCGCGAAGAGCGGCGCGTTGACCAGCGAGAAGATGAGCTGGAGCGCGTCCATGATGTTGTTGAAGCTGGTGGCAGCGTAGGCCGCGCCGACGGAGAGCGCCACGCCGCCGATGGTGGCCATGCGCCCCATCCAGAGGTAGTGAGCGTCCGACGCGCGTTTATTGATGTAGCTCTGGTAGATGTCGTAGGTCCAAACGGTATTGAAGGCGGTGACGTTGCCCGCCATGCCAGACATGAAGCTCGCCAGCAATGCGGTCAGGCCCAGCCCGAGGATTCCCGTCGGGAAGAAATGCAGCAGCATGACCGGGATCGCCAGGTCGTAGTCGTAGATCGGCGCGCCCTTGCTATCGGTGACGGGATGGCCGTTGAGCGGGTCGGCCTTCTGCGGAATGAGCCCGCGGGAGTGCGTCACCTGCGACTGGCCAGAGGCTTGGGCCTGCGATACCTGCGCTGCCGGAGTCACCGCCATGTGCGAGGTGACCGTGACAGCGAGGAGGCCGGGCAGGATCACCAGGAACGGGAAGAACATCTTCGGAATGGCAGCGATCAGCGGCACGCGGCGGGCCGAGACCTCGGAGTCCGCAGCCATGGCGCGCTGGATGACGAGGAAGTCCGTACACCAGTAGCCGAAGCTGAGGACAAACCCAAGCCCCATGACCAGACCCACCCACTCGACGCCGAGGTTGTTGGTCGAGGCATGGGCCATGCCGCGCCAGGAGTGAGTCATGGTGGCCGGGAGAGTCTGCTTGATGCCCTGCCAGCCGCCGACGTTACGAAGACCGATCCAGACCAGCGGGGCAAACCCGGCCACGATGAGGAAGAACTGCAGCACCTCGTTGTAGATAGCGCTGGTGAGACCTCCCAGGAAGATATAGCCGAGGACGATGAGAGCCGACAGCAGAATCGAGACGTGGAAGATGTACTGGTCAGGGATGATGCCGTGGAAGAGGCCGAGCGTCTGGATCAGCAGCGCCATCGCATACATCGAGATGCCGGAGCTGAAGACCGTCATGATGGCAAAGGAGAAGGCGTTGACGGCGCGGGTCTTCTCGTCGAAGCGCATGCGCAGAAACTCGGGCACCGAACGCGCCTTCGACCCGTAGTAGAAGGGCATCATGAAGATGCCGACGAAGACCATGGCCGGGATCGCGCCGATCCAGTAGAACTGGCTGGTGATGATGCCATACTTCGCGCCCGAGGCCCCCATGCCGATAACTTCCTGGGCTCCGAGGTTGGCAGAGATGAACGCGAGTCCACACACCCAAGCGGGAATGGAACGGCCGGCCAGAAAGAAATCGTTGCTGGTGCGCATGTAGCGCTTGAGGGCGAAGCCGATGCCCAGCACGAAGACGAAGTAGACCAGCATGATGAGCCAGTCAATATAGGTCAGATTCACAGGTCCCTTAGAATACGGATGGATGTTGGACTGCTGAGCGGTCTGGGGCAACTCTAAACGCTTTGGCTAGTACGCGTCCAGCCTGGAGGGCCGTGGCAAGATCGATCCCCCGCAGTTTTTCCTTCGGCAAATTCTTGAAATATCCCGCGCGATTGTCTAGTTTTTGGCATCGTAGACAAAAGTGACTTTGGTCTGACCTGTACGCGGGAGACCAACCCGGGCCTGCTACCACCCTCATCCTTCCGATCTACGGACACACGAAGCGAGTCGAATTCCGATGCCCCATGCTGTACTTCTTCTCGACGATAACGCCATACAGGCGGCAACTAGACAGACCATTCTGAGACGCGCCGGGTACTTCGTGATTGCCGTACTCAACGCGCAGCGAGCGCTAGACCAGTTTCAGCGGAACGAGTATCCCGAGGAGATTGACCTGGTGATCACCGACCATTTCATGCCAGGGATGAACGGAGCAGAGTTCGTGCGTGAGCTGCGCCGCACCCATCCTGAGCTGCCGGTGATGGTCATCAGCGGGATGGAAGAGGCAGAGGCGGAGTACAAGGGGATGAAAGTCGTCTTTCGGCTGAAACCCTTGCTGCCGGACGATCTGCTGGCGACGGTCCATCTGCTTTTGCGGGATGAAGTCTAAAAATCCCGTGCGGTAAACGGCGTCGCATTGCCGATGTGTGCCGCCCCTGCGAGAATGGGGTGAGCAAACTATGCAACTGCATCCCATGCCGGAGTTTGGCAGCTTTTCCCTGCTGCTGGCACTTTGCCTAACCGTATACACGCTGGTCGCTGGAGCGATCTCCTTGTGGCGGCCCTCCGCGAGCGTCGCGAACGATACCTCGGGGCGGCTGGGCGAGACGGCGCGGCGAGCCGGGATGAGCAGCTTTATCGTCCTAACCTGCGCGGCGTTCGCGCTGGTCTGGGGGGCGTTTACCAACGACTATTCCGTCTCCTACATCCTGCACCACACGAATCGCGCGCTGCCAACAGCCTATAAGTTCTCCGCGCTATGGTCCGGGCAGGAAGGCTCGCTGCTGCTCTGGGCCTGGCTACTGAGCGCCTATGGGTTTGTACTGCGGGCGCGTCACCGGGTAGATGTGCGGCTCTCGGCCTTTGCCTCGACGATTCTCGCGGGTGTACAGGTCTTCTTTCTGCTGCTGCTGAACTTTGCGGCACCTCCCTTCGCAATTCAGCCCGGTCCGCTCGCACAGGACGGCTTCGGACTCAATCCGCTGCTGCAATACCCCGAGATGGTGATCCATCCGCCGATGCTGTACCTCGGCTATGTGGGTTTCTCGGTTCCCTTCGCCTTCGCGCTGGGTGCGCTGATGATGCGCTACCCGGGCGAGAAGTGGATTCACATCACGCGCCGCTGGACGATGGTGACGTGGCTGTTCCTGACCTGCGGCATCTTTCTCGGCGCTCACTGGGCCTATAGCGTACTGGGCTGGGGCGGCTACTGGGGCTGGGACCCGGTCGAGAACGCCTCGCTGATGCCTTGGCTCACCGGAACCGCCTTCCTGCACTCAGTGATGATGCAGGAGAAGCGCGGGATGATGAAGACGTGGAATGTCTGGCTCATCTTCTCGACCTTCCTTCTAACCATTCTTGGCACGGACCTCACGCGCTCTGGTCTTGTCAGCTCCGTACACGCCTTCGCGCAATCTTCGATTGGTGACTGGTTTCACGGCTTCATGCTGATCGTCTTCGGCATCTGCCTTTTCACTTTCTTCAAGCAAAAGGACCACCTCCAGTCGGAGAATAAGCTCGAATCGCTGGTCTCGCGCGAGTCGAGCTTTCTGTTCAACAACCTCATCCTTTTGGTCGCCTGCTTCGTGGTGCTCTGGGGAACCCTCTTCCCGATCCTGTCTGAGTACGTGCAGGGATCGAAGGTGACGGTTGGCGCTCCGTTCTACAACCGCGTCAACATCCCCATCGGCCTCTTTCTGCTCTTCCTTACCGGCATTGGACCGCTGCTGGCCTGGCGCTCCACGTCACTGCGCTCGATCCGGCGGAACTTCATCCTGCCTGTCGTGGCGTTCTTCGGGATGCTGGCGGTACTGCTGGTCTTCGTCGACCGGCCGTGGAACGATGGCGACGACAAGCAGTCAACGATCTTCTCGCTGATGGCATTCTCGCTGGGCGCGGGAGTCATCACGGCAATCTCAGCGGAGTTCCTGCGTGGAGCGAATGTCCTGCGGGCTCAGACCGGCAAGAACCTGTTGGCGAGCACCATCCTTCTGGTGCGGCGAAACACGCGGCGCTACGGCGGCTATCTCGTCCACTTCGGCATTGTGGTGATGTTCATCGGCATCGCGGGTGGCGCGTTCAACCAGTCGCGTGAGCAGGAGATGGGCTTCGGTGACACGCTGAAGCTCGGCGGCTATCGGCTGGTCTGCCAGAGCTACACGCAGGACAGCAACGCCAACTTCGACACCGAGTACGCCCTGCTCGACGTCTACAAGGGCGATAGCACGAAGAAGATTACCCAGCTTGCACCCGAGAAGCGTTTCTACCACGCGAGCGAGACCTACGCGACGATGGTCGCAAACCGCTCCACGCTGGCGAACGACCTCTATGTGATCTATGAGGGCAAGAACCCCGACACCGACAAGCCGATCATCAAGGTCTTCATCAACCCGCTGATCGCATGGATCTGGATCGGCGTCGGCATCGTGGTGCTCGGCACTCTGGTCGCTCTGGTGCCGAACCTCGCGAAGTCCGGAACGACGGCACGGGTTGTGCTGGACGCTCCGGCGGTCGAGGCAGAAGTTCATCATGCTTAGGCGCTGGCTAGGAGCAGCAGCTGTCTGCTGCGTCATGATCGTCATGATGGGCGCGGGTGATCCTGCGGTCCGCTTTAGCAAACTCGGCCACGAGATGATTTGCACCTGCGGTTGTGGCCAGATACTCCTGGAGTGCAATCACGTCGGGTGCCCGGTCTCAGGCCCGATGATCGGCGAGCTACAGACGCAACTCGCCGGTGGCGGCACCGACACCTCGATCTTCAACTGGTTTGAAGCAAAATATGGCGCAACAGTGCTGGCCGCACCGATCCGTGGCGGCTTTGACAACGTCGCCTGGATCGCGCCTGCCGTCGTCTTCTTCCTAGCGACGATTGGGACGGCGGTAGTCGTCCGGGTCTGGAGGCAACGCACGGCTTCAGCTCCCGTCATGGTGGCAGGGCCGGGTAATCCGGAGTCAGACGCGCTCCGCGAGCGCATCCGACGGGAGACAGAATACTGATGGGAATCTTCGCTGGAATACTGACCACGATCGCTTTGTTCGCCTATATCTTCTGGCCCAATAAGAACCCCTTCCGCCAGCAGGACAAGACGCGCGTGGATTACCTGCGCGAACGCAAGGATGTCATCTACGACAACCTGCGCGATCTGAACTTCGAGTACCTCGCCGGCAAATACCCGGAGCAGGACTACGCCGACCAGCGCGCCGGACTCGAGGATGAGGCCGCACAGGTCATCGCCGAGTTGGAGGTTCTAGGCTCGCGCGGAATAGTAGGACGAACAAAGAGTTAGGGCACCGTTCCCTGCCGGGTGCCCCATCCTTCGCGTACTTTGCGAAGGATGGGATGTACAAATCTCACCCTGCCTAAAATCTGTCATCCTGAGCGGAGCTTCTCGCAGCCTTATCGCGAGAAGCGTAGTCGAAGGACCTGCGGTTGGCTCGGAGTGCCTATACTTTCTCGGTATTATTCCGCTCATCCTGCCCATTCCAAATAATTGCAACGTTCAACATTGTGCTAACACAAACAAACCGCAGGTCCTTCGACTTCGCTACGCTGCGCTCAGGATGACAGCTTTGTGTCGCAAATTTCAGATTCACCATGCCAGGGCGAGTTAGGGCGCTGTTCCCTACTCCGGACGCGCCGTTGAAGTAAACTTAGATGTGACCTCTCGACCATTTTCCCTCCCAGGCTTTGCTCTCTCCGTGGCCGCGCTGATGGCCCTTTCCACCGCTGCACTCGCAGCGTCGATCACCGGCACGGTGACCAATAAGACCACGAACAAGCCCGCCGCAGGCGATGATGTCGTGCTGATCCGCCTCGCGCAGGGTATGCAGGAGTCAACCCGCACCAAGACGGACTCGCGTGGTCGCTTCACGCTCGATGTCCCGGATGAGGGTATCCACCTGGTGCGCGTGACGCACGACAAGGCCAACTACTTCCGCCCCGCGCCTCCGGGCACGCAATCGGTCGAGGTCGAAGTCTTCAACGCAGCGGCCAAGGTGCAGGGCATCACCGGCGAGGCCGATGTGATGCGCATCCAGTCCGACCCCGGCGGCAATGGACTGCGCGTGGTGGAGAACTTCTTCGTGAAGAACGACTCGACACCGCCGATGACGCAGTTCAGCGACCGCCCCTATGAGTTCTACCTGCCCGCGGGGGCCATCGTCGAAGGCTCCGCCGCGCTTGGACCGGGAGGAATGCCCGTACAGGCTGCACCGGTGCCGCTCGGAGACGCACCCAATCACTACGCCTTCATCTTCCCCATCCGCCCGGGAGAAACGCGTTTCCAGGTCACCTACAAGCTCGCTTACAGCGGTAGCTTCAAGTTCACGCCCCGACTGGTGATACCGACCGACACCATCGCCATCATGATGCCGAAGAGCATGAAGTTTGTAGCGGGGCAGTCAGCTCCCTATACGGCGGTCACTGACGAGGTGAACGCACAGACCTACGTGGCCCGCAATGCACAGCCTTCACAGCCGATGGAGTTTACCGTCTCGGGTGAGGGCCAGTTGCCTCGCGATACGGCCACCGGAGCCGGAGATACACCTGGTACAGCCGGAGGAGCGGCTGCCGGGGCACAGCCCACGCAAGGCACAGCAGCTACCGACACACGCCCAGGTGGCGGTCTTGGAACGCCGATCGATCCAGAGGGAACGAACGATCCGTGGGCCAAGTACAAATGGTGGATTCTCGGTGGACTCGGCCTCGCACTGGCGACTGGAGCAGGCATCATGTTGAAGGGATCGGGAGCGAAGGACGACAGCGCCGCTCCAGTCAATCCTTCCTCCCCGGCTGGCTCCGCTCCAGCCGCAGGACCAAATACTTTGCTCCAGGTACTCAAGGACGAGCTTTTTGCTGTCGAGACGGAGCGGCTTCAGGGCAAGCTGTCCGATGCGCAGTATGCGGAGCTAAAAGCCGCGCTCGAGACCGTCCTTCGCCGTGCGCTTACTCGCATCGAAGGAACTACAGGCGCGTCTAATCCGTAGGTTCCCGCTAATATCACGGGGCGGGAGATCGGGTCGTGCATCATGAATACATTTAAATCGACGCTGTTGCTGGTCACCCTTACCGTCTTCCTCCTCTTTGTGGGCGAGCGCGTGGGTGGCCAGAATGGGATGTTGCTGGCACTCATCCTGTCGGTGGCGTTCAACTTCGGCAGCTATTTTTTCTCGGACAAGCTGGCACTGGCGATGTACCGGGCCCAACCCGTAACGCGCGAGCAGTTGCCTCGCGCCTATGAGGTGGTTGAGCGGCTGACGGCGAAGCAGGGGCTGCCCATGCCGAAGATCTATGTGCTCCCGACGGAGTCGCCGAACGCCTTCGCGACGGGACGCAATCCACAACACGCTTCGGTAGCGGTAACGCACGGCATTCTGCAGTTGCTCGACGATGAGGAGCTGGAGGGCGTGCTGGCCCACGAGCTTGGCCACGTCCGCAATCGCGACATTCTCACCAGCTCCATCGCCGCCACTCTGGCTGGCGCGATCACGATGGTCGCGCGGATGGGCTACTTCGCCTCCCTCTTCGGCGGTTACGGTGGCGGACGCGACAGCCGGGAGCGCGGCGGCGGAATAAGCGGGCTCTTTATGATCATTCTGGCGCCGATTGCTGCCTCCTTGATCCAACTCGCCATCTCGCGGTCGCGGGAGTATGAGGCGGACGCAACCGGAGCAGCCCTGACCGGCAATCCTTATGCACTGGCCAGAGCGCTGCAAAAGCTGGATAATTACTCGCGGCGGATTCCGATGCAGGCTTCGCCCACGACGGCGCACCTGTTTATCGTGGCTCCTCTACTTGGAAGCGGTGGCTTCGGAAGCCTCTTCTCGACGCATCCTCCGATCAAAGACCGCATCACTCGACTCATTGGAAGGGACCACATTTAGCCTATGAACAGTTTTCTCGGAGCACTGCGGCTGCTGGCGATCGTGGTCTGGGTTGGCGGCCTCGCCTTCTTTGCCTTCATCCTCGCGCCGGTCGCGTTTCACGTCCTTCCCAGCACGCATGAGGCAGGGCTGGTCGTCGCAGGTACGCTGCGAATCTTCAGCCAGGTCGCTCCGGTGTGCGGCGCGGTCTTCGTCGTCGCCACAATGGTGCTGTGGTTCCGTATCGGCTCCGTTCCTCACAGGTCCCTCGCGATGGAGGTGGTTCTCGTCGTCCTGATGCTGGTGGGAACGACCTATGTCCAGCTGGACATCATCCCGGCAATGGAGCACGCCCGCGCAGCTGCTGGCGGGGTGATCGAGGCCGTGGATAAGACCAACCCAGCGCGAGTCGACTTCGAACGGCTGCATGGCCTCTCGGAGAAGGCCGAGGGGGGCGTCCTGCTGCTCGGCCTGGGCGTCGTTCTCCTGATGGCAGCCGAACCGGATGGTTCGGAGGGCTCCGAAATCCTGGAATCCCTGGAAACGATAGACTCGTAAGGACATGAAAACTAGTACTCCCGGTCGGCCGAAGAACGGCACGGCCTCATCCTCCGACAGCGGTCGGCTATGACCGCGTTTGGAGCTACATTCGGCACCAATTTCTGGTTGAGCCTCGCCCTGGGACTCGGCGCGGGGCTGGCGGACTACCTCGGCGGATTTCTGCTGGTGCGCCGTTCCCCCTCGGCGCGCGCGCTCCGCTACTTCGTGGCCCTCGGATCGGGCTTCATGCTCGCTGCCGCGCTGCTGGAGATGGTTCCCGAGGGAATGCGTGTCAATCCAAAGTGGGCTCCTGTGCTGATCCTGCTGGGCTACTGCGGCGTGCATCTGCTGGAGCATACGCTGGTGCCGCACTTCCACTTCGGCGAAGAGACGCACCATCATGAGTTCATGTCGGCGAAGACCAGCTACTCCGTGCTGCTCGGGCTGGCAACCCACACCTTCTTCGACGGCATCGCGATTGGATCGGGCTTTGTGCTGTCGAACTGGCTGGGCTGGGTCATCTTTATTGCCGTCTTCCTCCACAAGATCCCCGAGGGCTTTACCGTTGCGAGCGTGATGCTGGCCAGTGGAGGGAGCCGGCGCGCTGCGCTGAACTCCGCGCTGTTCCTTGGAGCAACGACCGTGCTGGGCGTCCTCATGATTAGCCTGGAACCCGGCTGGGTGTGGGCGGGCCTGCCGCTCTCGGCCGGAGTCACCATCTACGTGGCGGCAACCGACCTGGTGCCGGAGGTAAACCGCGAGCCCGGTATCCGGATGGCACTGGTCTTCTTCGGCGGAGTCGTCGTATTCTTCCTGTTGCGGCTCCTGGGACCGGCTTAGAGCATTTTCACCATGACCGTAGCGGAAATGATCCTGTCATTCTGACCCTGAGCTTGTCGAAGGGGAAGAACCCCTGCATTTTGTTCGAAGCGCCACACTCTACACCATCGGCGAAAACGCTTAGCCCATTGGCTTACTGGATAGTCAGGGTAACGGTTGCAGTATGTTGCAGCACCGAACCGGTTGGGCTGGTCGCGGTTCCGCTAACGAGGATTGGGTAAGACGTAGGAGCCGCGCTTGTCTGGCTCGTGGTGTAAATCCGGTCGCCGCATCCTGCGGCGAAGACCACAAGGACAAGGCATAGCGCTCCCATGAAACCTCGCCGAGATCGTTGTGCGAGGGGCAGTAGCGGCAGGAGCAGAATCGCGAGGGCGGTAAGCTGGCCGCGTATTATCGCGGACGTTGTGGGCTTCGTTGTCTGGATCGTCAGAGTAAAGGTTGTAATCGAGCCGCCTGGCGGGAGATAGGTTGGGCTGAAGGTCGTGGTTGTGCCTGTAGGAAGTCCTGACGAGGCGAGCGTAATGGGGCTAGCCAGCGCTGCTCCCTGCGACTGTACGGCGAAGGTAAAGCTGGCCGCGTTGCCGGCTGGGATGGTTTGGCTGGTCGAGCCTGTAGCGGTGAGGGTGAAGTCGCCGGGCGTCGGAGCTGAGATGGTGATTGTCTGTGCAGCAGCGGTGCTGCCTGTGAAATTGCTATCTCCTGCGTATACGGCTGCCAGCGCGTGCGATCCCGTTGTGAGGGTGCTGGTCGTAAAGGCGGCACTGTCTGTGCTGGAGAGAGGCAGGCTCGTGAGAGCTGTACCTCCGTCGAGTAGAGTGATGCTGCCCGTTGGCGTCCCTGTCGTCGTGCTGGCGATGTGAACGCTCAAGCTGAGAGGAAGGCCGACGGCCACGCTCGTCGCCGAGGCAGAGAGCGTGGCGCTGCTGGGTGCTTTGCTAATGGCGAGAACGGCTCCAGCCAGTGGCGCGAGGGTGTAGTTCCCTGCTGCCGGACCCTTCAGAGCAGCGGTGATTGGGTAGGTGCCAACAGGCGACAGTACGGCTGCGGTCGTGGTCAAGACGAGCGAGATCTTGCCCGCATCCTGCGCCAGAACGCCGTTGAGCGATCCTGAGAGAACCGGAATGGGTTGACCATAGAGGACGCTGGCGGAGGTTACCGATGCGGTTAGCAGTACTGGAGAGATGGTCAACAGGGTTGTCGTGCTTTGCGACGCCTGATGGGTGATGTCGCCGGAGTAGGTGGCGAAGAGGTGATGCTGCCCGGCTACGAGTGGCGCAGTGCTGATCATGGCGATGTTAGCGGCGATTGTTGCCGTCCCAAGCGTATTCGTGCCGGTCGCCGTACTCTCAGCGAGGGTGACGAGGCCGCTGGCAGAGCCAAGGGTGGTGAGCGTCACGGTAAGAGTCCCGGTTCCATAGAGGGTAGCCGATGGTCCGGCGATCGCGAGCGTAACGGGAGCTGTGGCTCCCTGTCCGCCGATGGTGCTGGATGAGATCTGGCGGACGCGCTCGTTGCCGGTATCGGCGAGAGTCAGCAGGCCAGCGGGCGAGAGAGCCGTGGAACGAGGTGTATCGAGGCTCGCGGCGATAGCAGCTCCACCATCTCCCGAAAACGCCTGTGTGCCATCGCCAGCGACGGTCGTGATGATGCCCTCTGGAGAGATACGGCGGATGCGGTGGTTGTTGGTGTCGGCGAAGTAGATATTGCCCGAGGCGTCGATGGAGAGGCCGTGCGGAAGGGCGAGGGTTGCGGCTGTTGCGGCGGCGGTGTCTCCGGAAAAACCTGGCGCTCCGGTTCCGGCGATAGTGGAGATGAGGCCTGTGGCTGCGCTCACCATACGCAGGCGATGGTTGTGTGTGTCGGCAAGGTAGAGGTTGCCGGCGGAGTCGACGGCGAGACCGCTGGGCGAGTCGATGGAAGCTGCGGTTGCAGGGCCTCCGTCGCCAGAGAACTGCTGCAGGCCGTTGCCCGCTACCGTGGTTATCAATCCCGTCGTTGCGGTGAGCTTGCGGATGCGATGGTTGTTCGTGTCGGCAAGGTACAGGTTGCCGTTTGAGTCGATTGCGAGCACCGTAGGCAGGTCGAGGCTGGCGAGCGTCGCCGCGCCGCCGTCTCCGGAGAAGCCGGGTGTGCCGTTGCCCGCGATGGTAGTGATCGTGCCTGTCGTTGCGTCGACTTTGCGGAGGCGGTGGTTGTGCGAGTCGGCGAAGTAGAGATTGTTCGCCGCGTCGAGGACGATGCCGGTGGGTGAGTCGAGTTGGGCAGAAGTGGCAGGGCCGCCGTCTCCGGAGAAGCCCTGTGTGCCGTTACCGGCGATGGTCGTCAAGACACCGGTGGGATCGACTCGCCGAATGACGTGATTGTTTGTCTCGGCAAGGTACAGATTGCCCTGCGCGTCGAATGCGATGGAGGTCGGCAGCAGGAGCGGGCTCGTCAGAGCTGAGATCGTCTGGGCGTGGCTCAAAGATGCCAGGGACAAGAGGATGCCGAGCGTGGCGCTGAGTACGATCCGGAAGAAACCGGTGGCTTGGCGCGTTGGGTCAATGGTGCTCTGCGTTCCCATGGGCGTCGAGGGTTGAAGCTCGATTGTACCCGGACTTGGAGATGGGCGTCTGTGGTCTCCCACCCTGCGGCGATAAAACTGCCGCGAGGATGGGGCACCCGGGATTTTTGCCTGCATGAAAAGGGCAAGAGCAACAGCAGATCCCTACGGGATGACAAACAAAAGGACGGTCAACAGCAAAAGCTAATGCGGAAACCCCTTCACTCCAATCAGTCTGACGATTTTGGACTGGTTCTCAGGAGTTTGGGGCCATATTTTCGTAGTCGTCCGTCCAGCTGCACCCACAGGTGTGGCAGCGCCATGAGTCCCTGTTGACCGGACTGGGCAGCGGAAAGCCGAGAAGTAGCATGGAGGCTGCGCGAACCTTAAGGTCGAGGGTCTCAAAGCTGATGTCCAGCGACTGGCAACGTGGACAATGCGGCTGGTTGTAATCAAGCTCCCCAGCAACGGCGATGCTCTCCGGGATTGGCTGCGAAAGGATGGCCTCCGCTGCTTCCCTGTCCTCGGAGGCCACCTGAAGACGAATGCCTCCCATGAGATTCGACCAGACCCACTCGTTACGGATCGTGTTTTCGTCACGCAAGAAGGCGTAGATTCCAGCTGATTCGAGGACACTTCGGGCGATGAAGGCTTCAGGCTGATCGCGGAACTGGCGAATGGTAACAAGCCCCCGCGAGGAGAGTTGCTCTCCTTCTTCTACGAGCGGAGCCTCCATGCCGCGGCGGCTGAACTCATTGCGGACAGCAAGTTGGGCTGACTCGATGAGGGTATCGTACTGCGACCCGAGGAGACGCAGCTCAGAGTCGCTCATCTTCTGATATGCAAGAGCGAATTGAGCTGCGTCCTCGTTCATGAAACGAGCTTACTCTGCCTCTGTGGGATTACGAAGTTCTCCCAATCCGGTGATCGTGATGATGACCTCTTCATTTGGCTGGAGCCAGCGTTGTGGAGTGCGGCCCATGCCGACGCCCTCCGGGGTTCCAGTGCTGATGATGTCACCGGCCTCGAGTGGTGTAGTGCTTGAGAGATAGGCGATGATCGCGGGGATCTTGAAGATCAGATCACGGGTGTTGGCGTTCTGGAGGGTCTCGCCGCCGATGGTCAGCTTGATGTCGAGCGCGTGCGGGTCGGCGATCTCGTCGGCGGTCGTGATGGCTGGGCCGGTTGGGGTGAAGCCGGGAAAGGATTTGCCCAGCGTCCACTGCGAGGTGGAGAGCTGGATGTCGCGAGCGCTGACGTCGTTGACGATGGTGTAGCCGAAGACATGCTCAAACGCCGATTCAGCGGAGATCTGGTAGCCGGGTTTGCCGATGACGACGCCGAGTTCGGCCTCGTAGTCGGGCTGGGTGCTGATTTTTGGGAGGATGATCGGTGCGCCGGGGCCGACGACCGAACTCGACAGCTTCATGAAGACCGTGGGAACCTTCTGGACGACCATCTTGGACTCAGCGGCGTGGCTCGCGTAGTTGAGGCCGATGCCGAAGATGCGTGGCGGGCGCTGCATCGGGGCCAACAGCTTGACCTCCGCGAGTGGGACGCGGGGTCCGGTGGTGAGGGTCGCGCGGACGCCGTCGAGAGCTGCGGGACCGTCTTCGATGATGGAGAGGACGGTAGGATAGCCGAGGCCGGAGAGGTCGACCACCTCGTTCTCGACGAGCGCGCCGGGGGTTGCGTTGGGGGTTGCGGCGGAGGTGAAGGTTACTAACTTCATGCGGGCTGGCTCCAGGCCTCGCCGTGTGGATAGGCGAAGCGGGTTAGGGATTCGTTGCGGACTTGAATACTGTAACCCGGCTGCGATGGTAGCTGGTAGCGGCCGTTGCGGATGACGACGGGGTCGAGGAAGTGTTCGTGGAGATGATCGACGAACTCAATGACGCGGTCCTCCATGGTGGCGGAGACGGAAAGGAAGTCGAAGGCGGAGAGATGTTGCACGTACTCGCAAAGCCCGACTCCACCGGCGTGCGGGCAGACGGGAATGTTGAACTTCGCGGCGAGCAGAAGGATGGCGAGGTTCTCGTTGACACCCGCGACACGGCAGCTATCGAGCTGCAGCACATCGATAGCCTCGGCCTGAAGCAGTTGCTTGAAGATGATGCGGTTCTGGACATGCTCGCCAGTAGCGATGCGGACGGATTTCACTTCGCGGCGGATGCGCGCGTGGCCGAGGATGTCGTCCGGGCTGGTCGGCTCCTCCATCCACCAGGGCTTCAGCTCGGCGAGGCCCCGTGTGCGCTCAATGGCTTCGAGGACTCCCCACTTCTGGTTGGCGTCGACCATGAGCTTATTGGTCCAGCCAATCTCTTCTCGGACGATGTGGCCGCGGCGCAGGTCCTCTGCGGAATCGCCGCCGACCTTGAGCTTGAAGTGGGTCCAGCCCTCGGCCAGGGCCTCTTTGCAGAGGCGACGGATCTTCTCTTCGCTGTAGCCAAACCATCCCACGGAGGTCGTGTACGCGGGGTAGCCATCAGCTTTGAGCAGGGCGAGTCGTTCCGACTGTCCGTTGCTGCGCGCGGCGGTGAGGATCGCCAGCGCTTCGTCTGGTGTGAGCGCGTCGTCGATGTAGCGGAAGTCGACGGCTTTGAGGAGTTGTGCGGGTTCGAGGTCGACGAGGAGCTGCCATAGGGGCTTCTTTTCGGCCCGAGCGTAGAGGTCCCACACGGCGTTGATCAGGGCTCCAGTCGCGAGGTGGATCACACCTTTCTCAGGCCCCAGCCAGCGGAACTGCGTGTCGTCGGTGAGCTGCCGACCGAAGGCACGGAGGTCTTCCGTGATGGAGCTCAAGGTGCGGTTGACGACGTAGCGTGTGAGGTACTCGAGCGCCTGAACGACGAGGTCCGTTCCGCGCCCAAGGGTAAAGGTGAGACCGTGCCCTTCGAGCCCAACATTTGTCTCGAGGATGCAATAGGCGGCGGAGTAATCCGGATCTTTATTTACGGCATCGGAGCCGATGTGCTCGCGCGATGTGGGGAAGCGGAGGTCGATGACCCGGACAGCAGTGATGAGAATTTCGTTCAAGTTGGGTGCTTCCCTTCCGTCGAATCTAGTCGGTCTATAACCAGGTGATGCGGCAACTGAGAGTGCTACGCGGCTGTCCATCCGCCGTCGATGGGGATCACGGCTCCGTTGATGAACTCCGCCTCGCGGGAGCTGAGGTAGCGGACCAGCGAAGCGATGTCCTCCGGTGTTCCCAGGCGCCCGATAGGCTGACGCGCCACCAATTCCGTGCGGACCTTCTCTTTTTCATGAGCGTGATACTTGTCGAGGTATCCCTCGACGAACGGCGTCTGCACTGTGCCGGGAGCGATGCAGTTGATGCGAAGCTCCTTGGGATAGTCGACGGCGATCTGGCGCGTCATCGCCTGCACTGCCCCTTTGCTGGCGCAATAGGCGAAGCGTTGTTTGACCCCGACCGACCCGGCGACCGAGCCTATATTAACGATGCTGCCGTGGCTCGCGAGCAGAAGAGGAAACGCTGCCTGCGTCACCAGAAACACGGAGTTGACGTTGACGCGCATCACGCGGGTGAAGTCCTCCTCCGAAGTTTTGCTGATATCGCCGACCAGTCCTATCCCAGCGCAGTTGACGAGGATGTCGAGTACGGGCACATCGACGAGCGCGGAGGCGATGGAGGCAGCATCGGTGACATCCATGGCGACTGCCCTGGCACCGGGAAGCTGTTCCGCGAGAGTTGCGGCCGCAGCGGCGTTGAGATCCGCGATCAGCACTCGAGCGCCGGCGCGTGCAAGCTCACGACATGTGGCAGCGCCGATTCCACTGGCACCACCCGTGATGAGGGCTACTTTATCGTCAAGCCGAAAGGCGTCGTTCCGAGTCGGTTCCGTGTTGGGGAGGTTCTGGCTGTATTCGCTCACGTAAAAAGAATAACTCGTTTGAATGGCTGGACCAGTGACTCATCTTTTTTCAACTGATAAAAAGCTATTCAGCTGGTGAAATTATTTTCGACTGGAGAAGTTTTTCTCATTTGATTTTTCGCTCGATAAGATGCTAAAAATCTGCTTCTGCCAAGTGGTAGATTCGATCTACTGCGAGCCGTAGACGCAAGAAAATACTATCCGAGGACGGACCACATGCCACGCCATTGCTTGACTCTCGATTTGAAGGATGACGCGCAAGCCATCGCCGACTACAAGCGTTACCACGAAAAGATCTGGCCAGAGGTGAAGGAGAGCCTCTTTGAGGCCGGGGTCGTTGACATGGAGATCTACCTTTTCGGGACGAGGATGTTCATGATCATGGAGGTTGATGAGGAGTATTCGGTGTCGCGCAAGGCTGCCATGGATGCGGCCAATCCCAAGGTGCAGGAGTGGGAGACACTTATGCACCGCTTTCAGCAGCAACTGCCGAAGGCAAAGTCCGGGGAGTGGTGGCTTCCAATGGAACAGGTTTTCAGCCTGGCGGCCCAGTAATGCCGTATCATGGCAAATTGCAGGAGATCGCACAGCTACCACGTGCAACTGTTAACCGACTTAGAATCATCCACTACCTCAGCGGCTTACGGAGAACGATTCATGATTACTGATTTGAGACGAGGCAGACAGCGCATCAACTTTGCGGCAGCGATCATTCTCGGGGCCACACTCATCCTGAGCGGCTGCAAACACACACCACCACCAGCAGCAGGGGTGCAGAACTCCGATGGGTCCATCACCAATCCCGATGGCTCGGTGACTTATCCGGCAGGAACTCAGCCACCGACGGCTCCCGCCCCCACTCCGACTCAGAATGCCGACGGCTCGACGACGAATCCTGATGGCTCGGTGACCTACCCGGCAAACTCCGCTCGTGCCCAGCGGGAGAGATCCGCCGCCTCAGCGCCAGCGGCACAGCAGCAGCCTGCTCCGGTCGCTCGCCAGCAGGCTCCACCACCACCCCCGCCGCCACCACCGAGAATCGTTCCAAGTGGCGCGAGCGTCCCTGTAACGCTCACCGAGACCCTGGCTGCCAGCAGGAACAACGTTGGCGACAGCTTTAGCGGCGTCCTTCGCGGGCCTCTCCAGACAGCGGACGGTGTCACCGTGTTCGAACGAGGCACGAGTGTGACCGGGACCGTCGTCGCCGCCAAAGGCAAGGGGCGCTTCAAGGGCGCTGGCGATCTCGCGATCGAGTTGACCTCAATCGGCGGAGTTCGCGTCAGCACCACCGAGTATGAGGCTGCAGGCAAGGGCCGCGGCAAGAGGACTGCTGGCTTCGTTGGCGGAGGCGCAGGACTGGGCGCACTGATTGGCGGACTGGCTGGCGGCGGCAAGGGTGCGCTGATCGGCGGTCTGGCGGGTGCGGGCGCGGGTACGGCAGGCGCTGCGTACACGGGCAACCGCGACGTGGTCATCCCATCGGAGTCGGCCATCAACTTCCAGCTCACGGCGCCGGTCGAAGTTCGCCGCCGCTAGGTGCCTTGCGACACAGGCAGGAGCAGCCACGGCTGCTCCTGCCTATCTTCACTGTTGGGGCTAAGATGAAGGAATGCGTCTAAGCCCTGTCTTCCTGCTATCTGCGACCGATGTCGCTCACTTCCCCACTGAAGCGAAGACGCACAACGCTCCTGAGATCGCTTTCCTGGGACGCTCGAATGTGGGAAAGTCCTCGCTGATCAATGCGCTGCTCGGTTCGAAAGAGGCTCATGTCTCCTCGACGCCTGGGCGCACTCGCGCTATCAATTTCTTCGCGCTTCATGAAGGCTCGGGCGACAAGATGAAGCTGAAGCCGACGCTCATCTTCGCCGACCTGCCGGGCTATGGCTATGCGAAGATCTCGAAGTCGATCTCGGCGGAGTGGCCGAAGTTCATCGAGCCGTACCTCTCCGAGCGCGAGACTTTGGCGCTGGGGATTTGCCTGGTCGATACCAACATTCCTCCGCAGCCCAGCGATACTCAGTTGATTCACTACTTTCAGCAGACACAGCGACCCTATCTTGTCGTCGGGACGAAGGCCGACCGGCTGTCGAACAATGTCCTCGCGAAGTCGCTTGCGGCGCTGAAGCGGGTGCATGAGATCGACGAGATTCTGCCTATCTCTGCGAAGACGGATGCCGGGACCAAGGCGCTGTGGGGGCGGTTGATGGCCGTGGCTGAGTAGGCCTACCAAAGCAAAGCGGCGCACGAAGATGGTCTTCGTGCGCCGCTTTGCTTTGCTCAGTTGGTTTTAGTCGCCGTAGTAGTCGAGGCCGAGGTGCGTGATCAGGTCCTCGCCCATGATGTGGCGCAGTGTGTTCTTCAGCTTCATCGACTGGATGAACAGATCGTGCTCCGGGTAAACGCCGGGGGCGGTGTCGGGAGCCTTGAAGTAGAAGCTCAACCACTCCTGGATGCCGAGGCCGCGCAGGCTTGGGGTGCGGGCGGCGAGATCCATGAAGAGGATCAGGTCGAGCGCGAGCGGGGCGGCGAGGATGGAGTCGCGGCAGAGGAAATCGACCTTGAGCTGCATCGGGTATCCTAACCAGCCGAAGATGTCGATATTGTCCCAACCCTCTTTATTATCACCACGTGGTGGGTAATAGTTAATGCGAACCTTGTGAAAAACATCTTTGTAGAGGTCGGGGTGCAGCTCCGGCTGGAAGATGTACTCGAGTACGCCGAGCTTGGACTCTTCCTTGGTCTTGAAGGACTCGGGGTCGTCGAGGACCTCGCCGTCGCGGTTACCGAGGATGTTGGTCGAGTACCAGCCGCTGACGCCCAACATGCGAGTCTTGAAGGCCGGGGCAAGGACGGTCTTGATGAAGGTCTGGCCGGTCTTGAAGTCCTTGCCACAGATGGGGGCATTCATCTTCTTCGACAGCTCCTGCAACGCTGGGATGTCGACGGTCAGGTTGGGTGCGCCGTTGATGAAGGGAATACCCTCCTTCAACGCAGCCCAGGCATAGAGCATGGAGGGCGAGATGCCGGGGTCGTCCGCGACGAGGCCTTTCTCAAAGGCTTCGAGGGTCTGGTGGACGGCGGTCTGCTCGAGGAAGATCTCGGTTGAGCCGCACCAGATCATCACCTGGCGGTCGGTCTTGGTCTTGAACTCGGCGATGTCGTTGCGGATCTGGTTGGCGAGGTCGCACTTGTTCTTGCCGGTCTTGACCTTCTGGCCGGTGAGGCGCTTGACGTAGTGCTGGTCGAAGACAGCAGGCATCGGCTCGATGGACTCGAGGAAGGGTCGAATCTGCTCCAGTTGGTCGCGGTCGAGCACTGAGGCGGTCTTCGCGGCGTCGTAGAGGTTGCCGCCGAAGATGTCCCAACCGGTGAAGACTAGGTCGTTCAGATCGGCGATGGGGGCGAAGTTCTTGATCAGGGGGGAGTTCGCGTCGGTGCGCTTGCCGAGGCGGATCGTGCCCATCTGGGAGATGGAGCCGATGGGCTTCGCGAGGCCGTGGCGGATGGCTTCAACACCGGCAATGAGGGTGGTGGCGACGGCTCCCATGCCCGGGATCATGACGCCAAGTTTTCCAGTTGCAGGCTTTATGCTGGCCGCGCCTTGTGCCGCGGCTTCAGGTGTAGACATTCTGGCAGGTACCCTTCTTATCGTGCAATTTTCCGTTCTAGAGCGGACAGGTCAGTATCGCCCACAGACGCACGACGACGCAACTCCATGCAGTACAAGGAGTTACGTTACCGCTAACTACGTCGAAGGCTATGCTGGTTCGGTCTTGATGCGGTTCTTCCAGTGCGAGATGACGAACCAGACAAAGCCAGCAATGAGAACCAGCTCGACAGCAAGGTGAAAGCGGTGAAAGACGGCCTTGAACTGAGGATTGGTGTCCCATTGGGCGCCGAGCTTCATGCCGACGTAGGCCAGTGCGTAGCACCAGGGCCAGGAGCCAATGAAGGTGTAGATGTGGAAGCGGAGCTGGTTCATCTTCGCAACGCCGGCGGGAAAAGCGATGAAGGTGCGGACGATGGGCAGCATACGGCCGATCAGCACGGCGATGGAGCCGAAACGAGTGAAGAAGTGGTCGACCCGGTCGAGATCGTGCCGGCTAAGCAGGATGAAGCTGCCGTAGCGCTCGACCATGGGGCGTCCGCCACGCGCACCGACCCAGTAGGCGGGGATGGAGCCGAGGTTCGAGGCGAGGGAGGCAACAGTCGCCAAGATGATGAGCTGCGCCTGAGTCGAGGCGAGGGCGTAGCCTGCCAGAGGCATGATGACTTCGGAAGGGATGGGAATGCAGGCGGACTGAATTGCCATAAGCAGGACGACGCTGGCGTAGCCGCCGCTGCTGATGAAGCCGACGAGGAGCGCGATGAGTTTTTCTGACATGCAGGTGCAGTATAGCGGGTCAGTATTGCAGATCGGCACTACCGGCGGATTTTGCCAGCGTGCGTGGTTCGCGAGACAATCGAGTTATGGCAGAGTCTATTGCAGCACAGCACGAAGTTCCAGAGCCGTTGAAGGCAGCAACAGCTACGATTCCCAATCCTGCGGCACCCTCCACGGGTCGTCCGGCGAGCAGCTATGGTGCTGCGCCGCACGATCCGTCGAAGCCTCCTGTGAAGCGTCAGATCGTCTGCTTCAGCTTCTACAAGGTCATGCCTGAGTGGCGGCGCCTACCTGCCGCAGAGAAGGCCGCACATAAGCAGGCCTTCGCCGCCGTGCTGGCTAAGTGGAACAAGCCGGGCGAGTTTCTCTCGCTTACCTACTCGACCGTGGGGACGCGTGGCGATGTGGATATGTGCGTGTGGTCGATCGGCTACGCCGTCGATGAGCTGAATACGATGCGCAGCGAACTGCTGGCAACACCGCTCGGCGGCTACCTGACCTCTCCGCACAATTTCCTTGCGATGACCAAGCGGTCGCAGTACCAGATCGATCGTCCGGATGAGAGCGAGAGCGAAGGGCGCGGCGCGATTCGTCCCGGCGGCCAGAAGTACATCTTCATCTATCCCTTCTGGAAGACGCGTCCGTGGTACCTGCTTCCCGCGACCGAGCGCAAACGGCTGATGGATGAGCACATTCGCGTGGGTATGTCGTATCCCCGGGTGAAGCTCAACACAACCTACTCGTTCGGCATCGACGACCAGGAGTTCGTGGTCGCCTTCGAGACCAATTTCCCCGAAGACTTTCTTGATCTCGTACAGCAGCTTCGCGAGACGGAGATCAGCATATACACGCTGCAGGACACGCCTATCTTTAGCTGCGTCCGTCTGCCGGCAGCGGAGATGCTCGACCGGCTCGGATGATGGCCACGAAAAAAACGACCGCCAAAGCGGCTTCTTTGTCCGTGCCCGTGAAGCATGTGCGGACAAAGAAGCCGCTTGCTCCTGAGCGCGTTGCCGCCATCCTGCATGAGCTGCGCAAGGCCTATCCCGGCGTTGTCTGCGCGTTAAACCACAAGAGCGCGTGGGAGTTGACAGTTGCGACGATCCTGTCGGCGCAATGCACCGATGTCCGGGTCAATATCGTGACGCCCGCGCTCTTCAAGGCTTTTCCGACACCGAAGGCAATGGCGGCGGCTTCGCTGCCGGAGCTCGAAGAGCTGATCCGCACCACGGGCTTCTTCCGCAATAAGGCGAAGTCCATCCAGGGCGCTGCTCGCATGGTCGTCGAGGAGTATAGCAACAAGCTTCCCGAGACGATGGAGGAGCTTTTGCGTCTGCCTGGTGTGGCACGCAAGACCGCGAATGTCGTGCTTGGGTCGTGGTTCAGGATCGCGGTTGGCGTTGTCGTGGATACGCATGTTCTGCGGATTTCGCGCCGTCTGGAACTGACAAAGAATACGACTCCCGAAAAGGTCGAGAAGGATCTGATCAAGATTCTTCCCGAGGATCGCTGGATCGACTTCTCCCATGAGCTGATCCATCACGGGCGTCAGGTCTGTATCGCGCGCAAGCCGCGCTGTATCGACTGCACGCTGGAGACGCTTTGCAACTCAGGCGATAAGACTTGGAGCTCGCACTAACGGAAGTGCTTGTCGAGTGCGTCGCAGAGGCTGGGGATGGTAGCCTCCTCTGCCTCGATCGTTGGAGGCCAGCCGAGATCGCGGAGCGTCCGCGAGGTGATGGGGCCGATGGATGCTCGTGCGATGCTCTCGGGTAGCTTCAGGCCACCAGATTCGAGCAAGGCGGCCAGATTCGTTGCGGTCGAGGCGCTGGTGAAGGTGATGGCGTCAGGGTAGCTTTGTTCTTCGGCCAGAGCTCGTCGCAAGATAGCGATAGAGTCGGCTGGGATAATGGTTCTGTAGGCGGTGGCGATGGTCAGCGTGGCGCCTGCGGCCGTCAGGGCCTCGGGTAGGACGTCGCGGGCTTGTTCGGCGCGGACGAGCAGCATAGTTGAGCCTGCGGCGAAGGGCGTAAGAGCGTCGGTGAGTGATTCGGCTACATACTTTGGCGGCGTGAGATTGACCGTCAGGCCGATTGCCTGCACAGCTTTGGCGGTTGCGGGGCCGATGACGGCGACGTGCTTCGGCCTCGGGATAAGCCGCTGCGTCGCGGCACGCTGCTGGAAGGCGTGGACCGCGCTCGCGCTGGTGAAGATAACCCAGTCGAAGCTGCGGATGGAGGCCAACGCTGCGTCGAGGCCACGAAAGGATGCGGGCGGCGCGAGCTCGATGGTTGGGATCAGGATGGTCGAGGCTCCGGCGGCCTCGAGACGCGCGGCCAACTCGGAGGCCTGCTGGCGTGAGCGCGTGATCAGGATGCGTTTGCCGGTGAGCGACATCTTCCCTCTCCGAACTAGACCGTTTCACTGAGGAGATCGAGGGCGCCCTGCGCGATGAGGTCAGCGGCGACCTTCTGCCCGAGCTCCTGCGGATTCGAGTCGAGGCATGCAATCACGGAGAGCTGCACCATCGCCTCTCCGTCGGGCGCGACGACCTGCGCATGAAAGCGATAGTGATCGCCTTCGGGAGTGCAGTACGCTCCGACGGGAAGTTGGCAGCCGCCGCCGAGCGCGTGCAGGACGGCGCGTTCTGCGTTGACGCAGTAACGGGTCTGTGGGTCTTCGAAGAAGGCGATGGCCTGGCGGACGTAGGCGTCGTGTTCCTCGTCGACCGGATGCGTGACCGCGCGGGTTTCGAGGGCGAGAGCTCCCTGGCCGGGGGCAGGACACATCTCCTCGGGGGAGAAGCGCTGGTGAACCCACTCGGCTCGCTTGAGGCGGTCGAGTCCGGCGGCGGCTAGGACGAGGGCGTCGGCATCTCCCTTTTCGAGTTTCTTGAGGCGGGTGTCGATGTTGCCACGGACCTCGACGAACTCGAGGTCCGGGCGGAGGGCGAGGAGCTGGGCGCGGCGACGTGGACTGGTGGTGCCGACGCGACCTCCTTCAGGCAGGGTGTGGAGCGCCCAGTAGGGCTCGCAGACCCAGACGTCGCGGGCGTCGGCGCGGCGCGGGATGGCGGCGAGGGTGAACTGCGGGGCCAGCTCGGTGGGCAGGTCTTTGAGGGAGTGGACGGCGAGGTCGATGCGGCCTTCTTCGAGGGCTTCTTCAATCTCTTTAATAAAGATACCCTTGCCGTCTAGGTTGGCGGGCGGGACGAAACCGGGCTGCTGCATACGGTCGCCGGTGGTGCGGATGACCTCAAGCTCGACGGAATAACCGGCGTCGCGGAGAGCGTAGAGGATATGGTTGGCCTGCCAGAGGGCAAGCTGAGAGCCTCGAGAGCCGATGCGGATAGGTCGTGTCATGTCCTACTAAGGATACGGGATGTGCGTGAAGGATTGCAGGCTTTAGAAAATCTCTACTTTCTCGTTACAGGAACTTTATAAAAGCCGCTCTAGGATGAGCTGGTCATGAGTGATCGTCTGTCACCTCCGGCCTTGACTGCTTCGTTTCTGGAGCACGGACCCAGAGGGGCGCTGTCACTCGACGGCTTACCTCGAAAGATCCCCATACCCTATGCATGATCCAGAGAATTACTTTGTCATTCCTACGCATCGGTTGCGTGATGTCAGTGAAACTATCCACGAGTACGATGAGCACTTCTGGCGCAACGGCCATTCTCCACAGATGATCGTCTTCGACGACTCCACACCCACGAATGTGGAGAAATACTTTACCCATCTCGATCAGATCAAGACCAAGTCCGACCTCTTCTATGTTGGCCCTCGCCAGAAGGAAGAGTTTATTACCTACCTCAACTCCCGCCTTCGCAATAAACGATTGGAACCGCTGGTCAAGAATCTTTTTCGACCAAGCTATGGTGGAAATCGAAACTTCACGCTGATGTATTCGCTGGGTGGGTTGATGGTCAGCTCGGATGATGACATGCGTCCGTACTCCCTGATGGAAGACAGTCCGGAGTCACTCGAGATCGATGAGATCAGTCGAGGCCGTCTGCACAAGGTGGGGAAAAACGGCTACGCGAAGAAATCCTTCGATATGATGTCAGCCTTCTTCGATGTACTGGGAAAGCCGGTCTCCGAGGTGCCTGAAAACTACGAGCGGGGCGAGCTTCTGGTCGATACCTCAATGGACCTGGAGACGAATGCCACCAAGGGGCTCACCGAAGAGAACACGATGGTGCTGCAACGAGGGAATGTTTCAGATACAGCGGTGGTCAAGATCGCACAGACCTTTCGTTCCGGCACCAACGATATCGACGCTATCGATTTTGTCGATATGTTCTTGAACGATGAGCAGCAAACCAGCCTTGACGATCTGAATGATATCTACGTTCTTGTGAACTTTCGTCCGGCGGTGACAAACAAGAACTGGCGGATGGACTGCGGAGTTGCCGGCTATGACAACACGTTTGGACTACCGCCATTCTTTCCGACTCGGCTTCGTTTCGAGGATTACATCTACCGGCTCTGGATTCAGCAGGAGGGTATCGTCGCAGCTCATGTCGATGCCGCGCAGCACCATACAAAGAGCAACTACATGCGGAACCCGCCAGCCTCCGAGGTGTTGAACGAAGAGATCGCTAACTTGCTCAAGAGGAAGATCAAGGCATCACTTTCTCATGTAGACGAGCTGGGCATCAGCTTCGACTACACGGGAGAGGTGACGGCGCAGGATGCGGAAGAGGTGCTGGAGAAGATCACCAGCCTTCATCGTCGCGCCATCCATGCGGCAGAGACTGCAAAGAGCCCGGAACGGGTCGACGCCCTGCGTCTTTTCGCGGCGAACCTTGAAAAGGCTTTCTATGGCTTTGAGCCGGACTTCTTTCAGCACAACCTGCTGCGTATCGTCGATGATGCGGTCGCGGTCATCAAAGCGTCTATAGAGCTTTGGCCAACGCTGGTGGAGATCTGCTACTTCCAGAAGATTCGACATGGGCTACCCATGCTGCATATGGGCCGGGCTACGCGATAGGTGGCTACACCGGCAGATCGTTCCGAAGGACTTCCCCGGCCAACACAATTTCACAGTAATTCTCTTGCATAAGAGCCTGAATCATTGAGAATGAACTGAATCGTCATGCAAGGCCGAAGGAGCAGTCAATGGGACAACGATATGCCAACATCCTTGAAACAATCGGCAACACGCCCGTCGTCCGGATCAACAAGCTGGCACCGCCTGGCATCGATCTCTTCGTCAAAATCGAGGCATTCAATCCACTCGGCTCCGTCAAGGACCGGCTGGCCCTGGGCGTGATCGAGGACGCGGAGAAGAGTGGAAAGCTCAAGCCGGGCCAGACAGTGATCGAGGCGACGAGCGGGAATACAGGGATCGGGCTGGCCATGGTGTGCGCCCAAAAGGGATATCCGCTAGTCGTTACCATGGCAGAGACCTTCAGCGTGGAGAGACGCAAGCTGATGCGCTTCTTGGGGGCGAAGGTGGTGCTTACTCCCGCGGCAGGCAGAGGGCTGGGCATGGTCGCCAAGGCCGTCGAACTGGCCGAGACGCACGGCTGGTTTCTTACCCGCCAGTTCACGAATGAGGCCAACGCCGACATGCACTCGCGAACGACGGCCAAGGAGATACTGGAAGATTTTGAGGGCGAGAGGCTGGATTACTGGGTCACTGGATTCGGCACCGGCGGTACGCTGAAGGGTGTGGCGCGGGTGCTCGCAAAGGAGCGACCGGAGACGAAGATCGTCGTCTGCGAGCCGGAAGATGCGCCACTGCTCTCAAGCGGCATTGCGCAGCAGAGGAACCCGGACGGATCAGCAGCGGTCAGCCATCCGGCGTGGCATCCACACCCCATGCAGGGCTGGAATCCGGACTTCATCGCGAAGCTCGCGGAGGACGCCATGGACACAAAGGTCATCAGCCAGATATTGCGGGTTGACAATGCCGAGGCAATGCGTTATAGCAGGGAGCTTGCCCTCAAGGAAGGAATCTTCGTCGGCATCACCTCCGGCGCGACGTTCGCAGCGGCTTTGCGCGTCAGCGCGGAGGCCCCGAAGGGATCGACGATTCTGTGTATGTTGCCGGACACGGGGGAACGCTACCTGAGCACTCCGCTCTTCGCCGATGTCTCCATCGACATGACCGAGGAAGAGTTAAGCATTTCGCGCTCGACCCCAGGCAGCTGGTTGCAGACGGCGCCGTAGAGACTGTATGGCGAGCGGGATGCAGCAAGCCTTATTTCGTATCGCTAGTGGCGGCGGGTTTGCGGAGGGCGGTGAGCTGGGGGTGGAGCAGCTTGGCGGTGAGGGAGCGGGTGAGGGCTTCGACGGCTTCCTGCTGCTCGGGGGTCAAAGCAGCGAGCTTTGATTGAGCGCGCTTCAGCTCGGCCTGGCGAAGGTCTTCGGCCTGCTGTTGGAGGGCGAGGATGGCGGGGACGGCGTCAAGAGATTGTAACCGTTGCTGGTACTTTTCTACTTCCCTGCTGACGATGGTCTCGGCGGCCTCGGCCTCGCGGGAGCGGTCGGCGAGGTTGGCCTGGGCGACCTGCTGGAGGTCGTCGATGTCGTAGACAAAGCAGCCCTCGACCTCGTTCATACGGGGGTCGACGTCACGGGGGACAGCGATGTCGATGAAGAACATGGGGCGGTTGCGGCGGCGCTGGAGGAAGTGCTGGCCGTGGGACCGGCCGAAGAGCTTCTGCGGCGCTCCGGTGGAGGTGATGACGATGTCGGCGCGGTCAGCCTGGGCGTAGATCTCGTCGAAGGGGATGACAGTGCCGTTGAACTCTTCGGCGAGGCGCTGGGCTCGGGCTTCGGTGCGGTTGGCGACGAGCAGCTTCGCGGCTCCCTGCTGAATGAGATGGCGGGCAGCGAGCTCGGACATCTTTCCAGCTCCCACCAGCAGTACGGTTTTTCCAGTCAAGCTGCCGAAGATCTTGCGGGCGAGGTCTACGGCGACGGAAGCGATGGAGACAGAGCTTGACCCTATCTGCGTTTCGTTACGAACTTTTTTGGCGACGGTGAAGGTGCGCTGGAGAAGCGCTTCGAGGTTCGACTGGACGGCACCGACCTCGCGGGCGACGGTGTAGGACTCCTTGACCTGGCCGAGGATCTGGGGCTCGCCTACGACCATCGAGTCGAGCGAACTGGCAACGCGAAAAAGATGGCGGACGGCCTCGCGCTCGCGGAACTCATAGAGGTGCGGAGTGAGGGTGGCGATAGGGACGGAGAAGTACTCGTGGAGGAAACGGGGCAGGTCAGGCGTGGTGACGCCGTCCTCCTGCATGGTCAGCAGCTCGACGCGGTTGCAGGTGGAGAGAATGAGACCTTCGTGGATACCGGGCTGATGGACGAGGGTGCGCGTCGCGTCGGCGAGTCGGCCCGCGGGGATGGCGAGGCGCTCGCGGACCTCGATGGGCGCGGTGTTGTGGTTGATGCCGAGAAGGACAAGGGTCCGGCTGCCGTTGGTCTCACTCATGGCGCGGCGAACCTGTGGACAGCGGAAAACTGATTCGCGGCCCAGACAGCAAGGACGACGAGGAAGACGAAGCTGGAGAGATAGACCGCGCGACGTCCGCGCAGACCGGAGTGGCGGCGGATGAAGATCATGGTCGCGTAAGCAAACCACATGGCGAAGGAGAGGAGGACCTTGGGGTCGAGGAAATAGCTGGCGCCTATAGTCTGCTGGGCGATTAGCGAGCCGATGAAGAGGCCCCCGGTCATGCAGGGGAAACCGTAGAGGAGAGCCTTGAGGGCGATCTGGTCGGTGGTGTCGAGCGGCGGGAGCCAGCGCAGAGTGGGAGCTTTGGATTTGAGGCGGCGTTCTTGAATAAGGTAGAGCAAAGACGCCAGCAGCGAGAGAAACAGCGCGGCGTAGGCGGCTAGCAGGAGCGCAATGTGGAAGAAGATCCAACCGGTGCGTAGGACAGGGAGGGTCTCCTGTCCGGGGCGGAAGGCTGCGAGTAGGCCGAGCAGAAAGACGACTGGCAGGACAAAGATGCCGAGGGAGACGGTCGTGTAGCGCCAGTAGACGAGCAGGAAGGCTCCGGCGAGGAGAACGGCAAGGAGCGACTGAAGCTCGTGGGTCTCGACGGGGAGCCGGTGGTGCGCGGCGTTGAGCATCTCGGCAAGCGAGACGAAGTGGAAGAGCAGCGCGGCGACCGTAGCAGGGATGGCGATGTGCCGCCAACGGGGGCGGTCATAGAGCGCGGCGGGGAGGACAGCAAGCGCGGCAATGCCGTAGAGGAAAACCGCGACTTTGAGCCAGAGAAGAGACATAGGTGCGGCGCTGGTAGCGCGAATCTTCAGTATATCGTGTGGGACAAAAATTTCCTCCTCTCCGGGAATGACATAAGGGACTGGCTTAGGCGGTATCCTGACAAGATTGTGGCGAATGAGATGACAACGGATGCGGCGGCGCTGACTCCTGTGATGCGGCAGTACTTTGCGGCCAAGGAGCAGTATCCCGATTGCCTGATGTTCTGCAGGATCGGGGACTTCTACGAGCTGTTCTATGAGGACGCGATCCTGGTGGCGCGGGAGCTGCAGCTGACCCTGACAGCTCGGGACAGAGAGAAGAAGCAGCCTATGTGCGGGGTTCCGTACCATGCGGCGGAGGTATATCTGCAACGGCTGCTGCGAAAGGGCTACCGGATCGCGCTATGCGAGCAGATGGAGGACCCGAAGCAGACGAAGACAATCGTGCGGCGTGAGGTGACTCGGGTACTGACACCGGGGACGGCGATGGACCCTTCACTGGGGGCGGAGCAAAGTAATTACCTGGCTAGCGTCTACATGAAGGGGAGCTGCGCGGCGATGGCGCTGCTCGATCTTTCTACGGGAGAGTTCCGGGCGACGGAGTTTTCCGGTCCAACTGCTTGGGCTTCGGTGGTGGATGAGATGGGCCGGGTGCGGCCTGTCGAACTGCTGTATGGGACCGGACTGCTGGGTGGGGTGAATCTAGCGAGCGAAGCCGAGACGACCGCTGGGCTGGACGCTATTCGCACCAAAACGTCCGTAGATGAGTGGGTGTTTTCGGCCGAGTATGCCGTGCCGCTGCTGCGGAACCACTTCAAGGTGCATTCGCTCGATGGGATGGGACTGGCTGGGCATGAGGCGGCGGCGGTCGCGGCGGGAGCGCTGCTGCACTATATCCAGAAGACAAAGCAGGGCGCAGTCGAACACGTCGATGGGGTGCGGTACTACGAGCGATCGAACTGTCTTGAACTGGATGCGGTCAGCGTAAGGAATTTAGAGTTGGTGGAGCCGCTGTTTTCGGGCGAATCGGCGCAGACGACGCTGTTTTATACCCTCGATGCTTGTTCGACGCCGATGGGTAAACGGCTGTTGCGGGCGACACTGCTGAGACCGGCGAGTGGGTTGGCGGAGATTGAGGCTCGGCTGGAAGCGGTGGGTGAGGCTACGGCTGACTTGCGGTCGCGTGAGGGGTTGCGGCGGTCGATGGAGGGGGTGCTCGATCTTGAGCGATTGCTGAGCCGTGTGGCGTTGGATTCGGCGGGACCACGAGAGGTGATGTCGCTGGCAGCGACGCTGGGTTGCCTGCCAGGGGTGGTCGCGGCGGTAGGAGCATTCAAGGCGCCACGATGGAGGGAGTTAGCTACTGCCGTTGATCCTCTGGAAGACCTTCATGCGCTGGTTGTGCGGACGATTGCGGAGGAGCCGCCGGTCAATCTCGCGGATGGCGGAGTCATTCGCGTGGGGGTGGACGCGGAGTTGGATGAGCTGCGGGAGTTGAGCCGGAGCGGGCGGCAGGCGCTGGTAGCCATCGAGGAGCGGGAAAGGGCGAGGACGGGGATTGGGTCGCTGAAGGTGCGGTTCAACTCGGTCTTTGGCTACTATCTGGAGGTGACGAAGGCAAACGCGAAGTCGGTTCCAGCAGACTATGAGCGGAAGCAGACGCTGGTGAACGCGGAGCGGTTTACGACGCCGGAGCTGAAGGAGTACGAGTCGAAGATCTTGACGGCGCAGGAGCGATCGGGAGAGATCGAGCGGCGAATCTTTGGTGAGCTGCGGCGTGAGTTGCTCGCCGCAGCGCAGCGGATGCGGGAGACGGCGCGGCGGGTGGCGGAGATCGACATGCTGACGTGCTTCGCGCATCTGGCGTCGCTGCGCGGGTGGGTGCGGCCGCAGGTGGAGGAGAGTGGCGTGCTTGAGTTTGTGCAGGCGCGGCACCCGGTGGTCGAGCGGCGGCTGGAGGAGAGCGGCGGTGGACGATTTGTGCCGAACTCAGTGCATCTGGACGCCGATGCAGGCCCAGCGGTGCTGCTGATTACCGGGCCGAACATGGGCGGTAAGAGCACGTATCTGCGGCAAGCGGCGTTGCTGGTGGTGATGGCGCAGTGCGGATGTTTTGTGCCTGCGGAACGGATGAGGCTAGGGCTGGTCGACCGAATCTACACGCGGATCGGTGCGAGCGACAACGTGGTGCGGGGACGGTCGACATTCATGGTGGAGATGACGGAGACTGCGGCAATTTTGAATACGGCGACGGCTCGGTCGCTGGTGTTGCTCGATGAGATGGGCCGCGGGACAGCAACCTACGATGGGCTCTCGCTGGCATGGGCGACGGTGGAACATCTGCACGACCGGATTGGGGCGCGGACGCTGTTTGCAACGCACTACCATGAGCTGACGCTGCTGGCGGACCGGCTGGAGCGGCTCAAGAACCTGCGGGTAACGGTGAAGGAGACGGCGAGCGGAATTGTGTTTCTGCATACGGTGGAGGCAGGGCCGGCGAGCAAGAGCTATGGGATCGAGGTAGCTCGACTGGCGGGGCTTCCGGCGGCAGTGATTGGACGGGCGCGTGAGGTGCTGAAGCTGCATGAGAGGGCGGAGACACAGCAGGTTCGAGAGGCAGTGGCTGTCGCTGCTCCGAAGTTGCAGATGACGATGTTTACGCCGCTGTCGCAGAGGATCGTGGATCGGCTGGAGGCGGTGGATGTCGATGAGATGACGCCTCGGGAAGCTTTGAATCTGCTGGCGGAGCTACAGCGGGAGTTGAAGGGGTGAGGGATGTCTGCAATCCCACCCATCGCACAGTACGCGATGGATGGGGCACCCGGCAACCGCAGGTCCTTCGGCTCCGCTCAGGATGACAGTTTTTGGGACATGAGAGTTGAAAGGATGACGAGCATGATCGTAGCTGGCGTGATGAGCGGGACCTCGGCGGATGGGGTGGATGTGGCGGTGTGCCGGATCGCGGCTGGGCCGGGCGATGCTCCACGGGTGAAGCTGCTGGGTCATGCGGCATTTCCTTACCCGAAGGCGGTGCGGGCGGCGGTGCTCGCTGCGATGGACGCAAAGGCAGCTTCGGTAGCCGACCTATCGCGGCTGAACTGGCGGCTGGGAGAAATCTATGCGGAGTCTGTCGAGAAGGCTGTTGCAAAGTTCGGGGTACAGGTAGGGTTGGTGGGGTGTCATGGGCAGACGGTGTATCACCAGGGCGGGGCTGCGAAATACCTGGGAAAAGACGCACGGTGTACATGGCAGATGGGCGAAGCCAGTGTGATTGCCGAGCGGCTGCGGGTGCCGGTGGTGAGTGATTTTCGCCCGGCGGACATGGCTGCCGGCGGGCAGGGTGCTCCGCTGGTGCCGATGCTGGACTATGCAGTCTTCCGGGCTGCACGGGTGAGCCGGGTGTTGCAGAATCTTGGAGGGATTGGGAACCTGACTGCGATCCCGGCGGGAGCTTCTGCGGATGCAGTGATGGCGTTCGATACGGGGCCGGGGAACATGGTGATCGACGCGTGCATGTCGCGGCTTTTCGGGAAAGCATATGACCGTGGCGGAGCTGTGGCCCAGCGCGGAAGCGTGCTGAGACCGGTCTTGGATCGGGTGCTGAAGGGTGGATACTTCTCTGCATCGCCACCTAAGTCTTGCGGGCGGGAGGAGTTTGGGGAAGCATTTGTCTCCGGCTTTGTCGACGCGTGCCTCAGCGCTGGTGGAAGCTATGAAGATGTGGTGGCGACGGCGACGGCTCTGACGACGGAGTCGGTGCTGGCGGCTTACCGGAGCTTCGTTTGGGCGCATCTGGGAATGGCTGCTCCTCTGGCGAAGATCGAGTATGTCGTGGCGGGGGGTGGGGCGAAGAATGCCACGCTGATGAGGATGCTGCGCGAAGGGCTGGAGCCGCTTGGTGTCAAAGTAAAACTAATGGAGGAGCTGGGTATTCCGTCGCAGGCGAAGGAGGGGGTAGCGTTTGCACTGCTGGCTTGGCTGACTTGGCATCGGAGGCCGGGGAATGTGGTGGCGGCTACGGGAGCAGCGCGGGCGGTGGTGCTGGGTAAGGTGACGTTCGGTTAATGAACTGAACGCATTACGAGAATTTTCCAGGCAACTATCTCGATTACTACGATGAGGATGAGCACAGCCACGAGTTTGTAATCGAACCTTCCGACGAGACCATGAGTTCTCCGGTAGTGGCTGATAGCTATAAGTGCACTTATTCCACCAAAGAGCAATAGCCAGTACGAAACTGTATGAGTATCGCCGAATAGAGTTATGGATCGCGTCATGTTCTTGAGTGCTCGCTCCAGCAATCAGATTACGATAACTGTGTGCGCACCTGGATCTTAATTTGCCGAGCTATTGGAATATTGATGCTCTGCGCTTATTCCTCTCTTTTTATTGGCTGCCGAGGCCTGCGAGTGAACGACTCGCGGACGGTGGTGATGGTAATCGAGAGCAGTCCTAATAATCTCGATCTACGACAGGGGACGGATGCGCAATCGGAGCGGCTGGGTGGGCTGATCTTCGATGCGCTGGTGAAGAAGGATGAACACTACAACCTGCAGCCGTGGCTGGCGACGCGGTGGGAGCAGCCGGATACGCTGACGTGGGTCTTCCATCTGCGGGATGGGGTGCGGTTTCAGGATGGGCGGCCGCTGGGCGCGGAGGATGTGGCGTGGACGATCCGCAGCATGACCGATGGGACGCTGGTGACGGCGAAGGGTGGGGCGTTTGCTGCGGTGGATCGGGTGGAGGTGCCAGATCGGCTGACGGTGGTGGTGCATATGAAGAGGCCGGACGCGGGGCTGCTGTTCAATATGAGTGATGGGCTGTTCGGGGTGGTGCCAAAAGGAGCCGGAAGAGACTTTGGATTGCATCCGGTGGGGTCGGGGCCGTTCCGATTTGTGAGCGCGGTGCAGGACAAAGAGGTTGTGGTGGTGCGGAACCCGGACTACTGGGCGGGGCCCGCGAAGATCGAACGGATTCGGTTCGCAGTGGTTCCGGATACGATTACTTCCGCGCTGGAGATGAAGAAGGGCTCGGCGGATATCGAGAGCAATGTGATTACGCTCGACATGGTTCATGCGCTGCGGAACGCGCCCAACCTTATCACCGAGTCGGGACCGAGTTCGATCACGATCTACGCGAACTTCAATGTCGACGACCCCGTGCTGAAGGACAAGCGAGTGCGTCAGGCAGTGGCGTGCGCGATGGATCGGCAGGCAATCATCCAGGCGCTATGGCGAGGGCAGGCGCGACCGGCAGAGACGCTGTTGCCGATGGGACACTGGGCGGCTGCGGGTGACGATGTGCTACCGCAGTATCCGCATGATGTGGAGCGTGCGAAGGCGCTGCTGGAGGCCGCTGGCTTCCCTGCTGGCAAAGACGGGATTCGGCTGCGGATCACCCTGAAGACGAGCACCGACGAGACGACGCGGCTGCTGGCAGCGATTCTGCAGCAGCAGTTTCGCGCGGCGGGGATCGATCTGCAGATACGGTCGGCGGAGTTTGGGACGTTCTACGCGGACATCACAAAGGGCGCGTTCCAGATGTATGTGCTGCGGTGGATCGGGAGCAATGAGGACCCTTATATCTTCCGGTACACGGCAGACTCGGCTAGCTTTCCGCCGAAGGGTGGAAACCGGGGGCACTATTCAAATCCGCGAGTAGATGCTCTGCTCGCGCAAGCAACGGCGGAGACGGACCAGGTGAAGCGACGCGCCGAATATGTCGAGGTACAGAAGATTCTGGCGGAGGACCTGCCGACGATTCCACTGTGGTATCCGAACAACGAGGTGATCCACACGCGGAGGCTTGTAGGGGTGGTGCCGAGGGCGAGTGGGAACTTCGATTTTCTGCGAGAGGCGTCGCTGCGGTAAGGGTTACTCCGCGGCTTTGGCTGCGAGGGCTTCGATGACCGCGATGGCGCCCATGAGCTCCTCCGGCAGATGATGCCGCTCGCGCAGGTATGCGGGGGAGTTGTAGCTGATGGTGACGTTGCCGTGCATGTCCTCGGCGATAAGCAGCTTGAGCGGAAGATCGATGGCTACACTGGGCGATGCGAGCATGAGCGGCGTGCCAGCCTGAGGGTTGCCGAAGATCATCACCTTGGTCGGCGGCATGGACTGGCCGATCTTTTCGGCTTCGCCACTATGGTCGATGACAGCGAAGAGCTTGACTGCTTTGGCGGAGAGCATCGCGGTGAGCCGAGATACGGTCTCGTCGACGGAGTGGTTCGATGGGATGGAGATGAGGCCGGGAGATTGGGTTGGATTCATCGACCCTCACTGGTTTTCGTGCTCTGGAAGCATATGGCTGCAAGCCCTGTCGACCGCAATGACTGACCCGTGGCGCTAAGTTGACAATACCACCCGGCGGAAGAGAGCCTGATGATCCGCTACATGACTACGTGAGAGAAAAGGACTGTGCGTCGGGCGCGAAATCGCCGTAACATGACTCTGGGACTTCTTATCTCGACTTCAAACCCTATGAACAACACGCCCAAAACAGGTGGAATCAAAGAAATTGCTCGGGCGCTCGGTATTTCGATCGGTACAGTCGATCGAGTTCTGCATAATCGTCCGGGTGTCAGTTTGAAAACCAAAGCGCGAGTCCTTGATATGGCCAAACAGATCGGCTATCGGCCAAACCTCGCGGCCAAGGCGTTGAAACTCAACCGCAGAATCGAGATTGCTGTCGTTCTTCCGAAGCAGATCTCTCACTTCTTCGACCCTTTGCGTGCTGGGATACGCGCCGCGGCAGATGCAACTGTCGGCATGGACGTGAAGGTCGTCTTCCACGAATATCCGCGAATGGGGCAGGGAGACTTCGAGTTGCTCGAGGCGAGATTGAAGGATAAGTGCGACGGCATCATCTTCACCCCTGGAAACCCAAGAAAGCTTGATCCGGTCATCCAACGTCTGACGGCGCAAGGCACCGCAATGCTTTGCGTTGCCAGCGATGCTCCCGCCAGTCGACGCATCGGTTTGGTCTCTGCCCACGCGTACACCAGCGGTGCTTTGGCTGCTGAACTTCTGGCGCATAAGCTCACCCGCAAGACGCATGTCGCCACTATCACGGGAGAACTTACCACTCTCGATCACGCAGAAAAACTTCGCGGATTCGCCGCCACGCTGGCGATGCTCGCTCCGCACCTTAGCCTCTTGCCAGCAGTAGAGTCTCATGAGCGTCCCAAGGAAGCTTATCGCCAGACAATTGCACTGTTGCGCGGAGAGACGAAGCCACAGGGTCTGTACATTAGTACGGCCAACAGCATTCCGGTTCTCCAAGCTCTCGAAGAAGAAGGACTGCTTGGCAAAATCCAGGTGATCACAACCGATCTCTTCCAGGAACTCGTCCCTCTGATCGAGACGGGGAAGATCCTTGCCACTCTTTATCAACGACCTTTCACGCAGGGGAAGGTCGCATTCGAGAGCCTTCTCACCTATCTGCTCGAAGATAAGAAGACCTCACCCATGATTCGTCTCGCGCCGCATATTATCTTCCGCAGTAACCTTCCACTCTTCACCGATCGTTTGGACGACATCACTGACCCTGAAGGGTCTTAGATCGGGTGCGCGACCTCGATGCCTCACATCACGAGGACCTCTATTTCCCGTTCTCAGGGATGAACCGGATCGCGCACCCTCCACCTGAGGCCAGACGCAACGTCAGTCGCTCCCCTTTGTGTACCACCAGACGATTGATCGTGACGCGCTTAGGATGAGTCCCTGCGTCTGCTCCATCCTGGTAGACCTGGGCAATGTAACGACCAGCATCGAGAAAATTCAAAGGGACATGGAGTTCGCGCGGCGTCCAATTCGTGATGCTTCCGAGATACCATTCCTTGCCGTGACCGCGTGCGATTGTGACAAACTCGCCCGGTTCTCCGTTGAGAACGTGCATAGAATCCCACTGGGTCGGAACATCACGAATAAACTGGAACTCTGGTTGATGGGCGTAGGCTTGAGGGCTATCAGAGACCATTTGAAATGGAGTCTGAAAGACCACATACAACGCTAGCTGCTGGGCTCGGGTGCCCATGATCATAGGACTCGTATCGCGCCCGACAAATTCATCTTCCGTGACATTATTGAAGCCGCCCGGCGTGTAGTCGAGCGGGCCAGCCACCATTCGCGTAAACGGAAACACGCTGCGGTCGACCGGGCTGTCTCTTCTGGCAACCTTGCTGTTTTCGGCTCCCAGAACAGCCTCATAGCTGAGCACGTTGGGATAGGTGCGCTCGATGCCCCATGGCTTGCTGGCGCCGTGGAAGTCGACCATTAGATGGTGCTCCGCGGCTTCGCGCGCCACGTCATAATAAAATTTGATGCCGTCCTGGTCATCGCGATTGATGAAGTCGATTTTAACTCCGGCCACGCCCCACTTCTCATAGAGCGGAAATGCGTCCTTCATCTGCTCCATCACCGAGGTGGAATAAAGCCAGATCCAAACCTTCACATGCTTGGCTGCGGCATAACGCACCAGCTCCGGCACATCGACGTTGCCGCGTAGCTTCGTGATGTCTCGCCCATCGGCCCAGCCTGCATCGAGGAGCATATAGGGAAAGCCGGATTGCGCGGCGAAGTCTACATAATATTCCATGTTCTTCGTGGTGTATGCCGGCTTGCCATCAGGTCCGATATCTCCTGCCCACCAGTTCCACGAAGCCTTTCCCGGATGAATCCAACTCGTATCTTGAACTCGGTTTGGCGAATTGAGGTCCGAGATAATGTTGGACTCCATCAATTTTCCGGGCTCGTCTGCGACCAAAAGGATTCTCCATGCAGAGTGATAGGGTAGTGTTCCTACAGCAACAAGATTCGGGTCATTCAATCGTGGGGAGAGTCTTGAGACGAACCAATGTCCAGCCCAGTTTCCTGAAGGATTGGTAACGTACATTCCAGGGTTGCCTTCGAGATCAGCCTCGGTAAGCGTCATCCACGCAGTACCCGGAGAGTGCATCAGCAATGGCATACCGATCAGAAAGCTGCTTGATACTCCTCCCTGATTGCTGAAGGCCGTAATGGGCAGCTTGACGTACTCGCTTTCATAGCTGCTGCGGTAGTTCGGAAGCGCCAATGCCCAGGTCGTCGCATCCGTACTGATGCGGAACTCAGTATCCTCCTGCTTTAGATGAAGCTCTTTGATTGCGTCCTGCTCGGGGAGTACATAACGAAAGGCAATCCCGCCGTTATAGGCACGTGCCTCAATCAGCAGCGACAGCTTTGCTCCTCCACTTTCGACAGTACGTAGTAGCAGGTTGTTGTACTGGTCGCGAACGTCGCTGACCTTGCCCGCCACCAATGTGTAATCATCGCTCCCTTTTCCAGGCGTGCTCTCGATGATTTGTACATTACTTCCCAGCGCCGCCTGCCCGTCCAGTTCGAGAGCCAGGGCAGACTCATCGAGCAGAGGCTTTCCTCGAAACGTGATGGAATAGACGAGCTTGCCGCCCGTCCCGCCTGATTCTTTGCCCGCCACCGTAGCGAATCTTATCGTGAGCCGCTGGTCGGGGGACGAAAGACTGATCGGGCTCGACTGCGCAAGCGTTGTCTGAGCCAAGACCACAAAGGACGCCAGAACGAAAGATCTGCTTCTAAGGCACCAACGCATGAAGTACACCTCTCTAGAAATGAAACAGCGTTAGGACGTATCGCGGTTCTCGACGGACCGGAACGTACAGAACTGTAAAACAGAACGAAGGGAGCTACGTCTGCAGCAACCTTCGTTCCGTGGATTCATCTATGGACACGCGATTTGGACTCATGCCGATTAGAACGCATATTTCAGCGACAGTTGAAAGAAACGGGCGTCCGGCGTGTTGTTTTGGAAGCTCTTTGTGCTGGTTATATTGCCTCCATTTGCGTTGAGGTTATAGGTAGAGGGATTGCCGAAGGTTGGATGGTTCAATACGTTGAAGCCATCCGCGCGGAACTGGAGGTACTGCTCACGCCACGTCGCAAAGTTCTTGAACAGAGACATGTTTACGCCGTAGTACCCAGGTCCGTAAATCTGATTGGACTTCCCGCCAAGGTATTGGATCACCGTGGGAAGATCCGTGACTGGTGTCGTGATCAAATTGCCAGGTAGAGGGTTAGCAAAGGTGCAAGGGTTATACCAGTTCGTACGGTTTCGCACCGAAGTCGGACAATCGGCGGCCGTCAGCGCGGTATTAGATGGGTCCGGGGAGCCACCCGGAGAGAAAGGATCACGCGCGACGTTAGCCCTTCTGCTGTCGGTCGCACCGGCAGCCCCAGTGTTGTTCGCATACACAGTGAATGGCGTTCCGCTCTGAGCGACCCAGGTAACGCTCGACGACCACCCACCGACTACCTCGTCGACCCACATGGAATGATTCAAATAAGCGCGTCCTTTACCAAACGGCAGAAGATAGTTGCCGTTCAAGGTGAAGCGATTACGAACATCGTAGACCGAGTTGGTCAGCTCATCGATGATCGGAATAAGAGCTCGTTGGCGATCCCCAATTCCGGATGACAGACCACCAGCAGAACCAGTGTCATCCATCGCATGTGCCCAGGTGTAGGTAGCGAGGAAGCTCAGGCCATGCGAAGCGCGTTTCTCCGCCTTCGCCTGCAGTGAGTTGTATGTGCTCACGCCACCATAGTGGATCGTGCCGATACCGCCAAGATCGGGGAAAGGCTGATATTGCTGCGTGCTGGTTCCCGCCGGATAGAGTGCCCGAACCGCGTTCGGGTCGACATACGTCCCTAGGTGGCGCGAGGAATTTCCGACGTAGCTGATGGTCGCCGCAAGATTCGGTGTCATTTGACGTTGGAACGACAGGTTGTAGTTCATCGTATATGGCGTTTTGATCTCGCGATCGACAGCGTGGAACCCAGGTGTATTGACCGCGTTCAGAATGCCATTGCCGAGATAGGCCGACATACCCGATTCGAGAGTGATTCCGTTCGATGGGCAGTTCCCAAGAGAACAGGATTTGGGGTTGATGTTGATCTGGCTTCGGAAGGGAAAGTTATCGCCAATGTTGGTACCGCCATTGCTCTCCAGTCCTCCATAGAAGATGCCGTAGCCTGCGCGAATCACCGTCAGCGGGTCCAGTTGATAGGCAACACCGATTCGTGGCGCGAAGTTCGTCAACTGACCGCTTGTCAGACGCTCGTTATCGACATATTGAACTCCGACGTGGTCCTTCGCCAGAATTCCCGGATATACGGCTCCTAGGTTGATTGTGTTCTGAATTTTCTTGGGGAATATCACCGTTCCGGAACCGGTTGCAATCCCAAGTGAGTTGAAATCCGGAATGAAGTTTTCCTGACTACCGGAGTTCTCCTTGAACGGCTCATAGTAGTCGTACCTTACGCCCAAATTAAGGGTTAGGCTTCTGGTGATCTTCCAGTCATCCTGCAAATAGAAGGAGTCGTACCACTGAGCGTCATTCACGTTTGGAGCATTGGAGATCGCACCGGTATTCATCTGGTCGGCGAGAAAGTCTGCGATACCTGAACCAGTTGTCGCGCTCACGGCGGGATCGCTGGTATACAGCCCGGTAAAGTAGTAATTTCCGAGGTTCGAAGGAGCGTACCGGTAGAAGAACCGAATCGCCTGGAATGAGACGCCCGCCTTCAGTGAATGATTCCCCAATGTCTTCGATACGTTATCCAGTATCTGATAGACGTTCTGAGACTCATTGGATGTACCCTGCGAACCCCAGTTGCTGAGACCATAGACTATGCCCAGCGGCAGACCACCCTCATTCGGCGTAAAGGGAATACCTCCGAGGCCAAGGGTAGGAGCCAGATTGGTATTGGCGTTCGGCTGAAGGAAGGAGAATCGGCCAGCATTGAAGCTGAAGCGGAACTCATTGGTGAGAGTTGGAGTGAAAATATGCGTCTCGCTGCCGACAAAATTTTGCGCTAGATTGACGTCGTATTCCCCGCCATATCCGTTACCGTCAAGTGGATTGCCCAAGGGAAGACCATTCTGAGCAATCTGGTGCACGTAGCTGTAGCGCACGTAGGCCTGATCGCGCGAGCTGACGTTCCAATCCAAACGTTGATCCCACTGAATAGTGTTGTTGTGCGTGGGGGTGTTGACGATGTAATTATTGACTGTCTTTCCGCCGTTCGTATTCGGCGTCGGATAAAGCTTCAAAATATTCTGTGCGACCGAATTGATCTGACCCTGGCAGAAGACGTTATTCTGACCGTTGCACGAAAGCTTATTGGCCGCACCCCCTCCCGAGTTCGGCTGATACAGCTGGACGCTCTGACCGTTGAGGTTCGTATTAAGCAATTCGGAAAAATTCCCCTGCCTCATCAGCGCAGTGGGCACACTGTAAGTTCCCGGATTGCTATAGGCAATGCGATTGGCCTCGATATCACCAAAGTAGAAGAGCTTATTCTTCAGAATGGGGAAACCCAGAGTAGCTCCGAATTGATTCTCGTGATACGGAGGAATCGTCAGAGCATTCCAGTTTTTTGCATCTAGGTTCGTGTTGCGGACATACTCCCATACACTCCCATGTATCTGGTTCGTTCCGGATTTGATACTCGCGCTCAGGACTGCTCCGGCAGAGTGCCCGAACTCCGCACTGAAATTGCTGGTCTGAAGACTGAACTCGGAGAGCGCATCGGGTGGAGGCCGGATGATGTAGCTGGAACCATTTAGAAAATCGACGAGATTCGTATTGTTGTCGACTCCATCCAGAATGAAGTTGTTCTGCTCCGCGCGCTGCCCGTTCGCCACAAAGTCGCCCGTGCCCGAACCACGAGTATTTCCGAACGGAGGTGCGACGCCTGCGGTCAGTTGAGCGATGTACACAAAGTTGCGACCATTCAGAGGAGTATTGTTGATCGTCTCGCTGCTAATGACCTGCGCCACCGAACTTGTCTGCGTCTCAAGCAATGGTGGCGCCTGCGTCACCGTTACTGTGTCCGATACCGCACCCAACTTTAGAACAATCGGGATGCTCAACCTCTGTTGTGCATCGAGATGAAGGTTCTCCTGCCTGGTCGTCGAGAAGCCCTGCGCCGTGACGCTCACGGTGTAATTGCCGATCTTCAGAGGAGAGAAAACATAGAAGCCGCTTCCGTTCGTAGCCCCCGCCAGCACCAGCCCTGTATCGGTGTTCGTGACCGTGACCTGAGCATTCGGAACCACTGCGCCGCTGTTATCCTGCACGACGCCTGTGATCGCGCCTTGATCGACCTGGGCCACCGCAACTTGCACAGCAAACAACACCCCAAATAACAACGCCATCAATTGTGCATAGCACTTGGATCTTTGGTAGTTTTTCTGCAACCTTCGATTTGTCATCTCAGTGCCCTTTCCGCTTGTCCATCTCATAGCTCTCATACCCATCGGCCTCTTAGAATGGAACGCGACACCAGAATCATCTGGTCAAACAGTCCAACTCTACGATGAATAGTGTACGTTACCGAAAAACACACTATTCCTCGCCAACAAAACCTGTCAAGCAGAATCATTATCTTCTTTTCGTCTCATGTATCAGCGTTCATAGTGTCGTTAGAGCATCTCGGGACTGAAGACGTGTACGTTCCCTAAACCGATCAGAATCGAGGAAATACATACCCATCCACCGCAGACTTCGGAGCTATCTTCGCGCTAGCACCATGGACACAAGAAATCCTGCGACAGATCCCGGAGTGGATGGCCCACACCACGGCATCATCGCTAGACTGCGCTCCACAGCATCGAGTCTGTAACCAACGACGGAGGAAATGAGACTTGCGACACCAGGATTCCTACTCCAGGGAGAGGGTCTGGAGCTCAATCTCTTCGAGGGTCCGGGCCTTTGTCTCCGGCACACAGACGAAGATGAATACCGCGCCCAGCAGACAAACCGCTCCATACCCCCAAAAAGTACCGGAGCTACCGAACGCTCGATTGATCAAAGGAAAAGAGTAGGTCAAGGCAAAAGACGCTACCCATAAAGCGCCTACCGCCACCGAGACAGCCTGGGAGCGGACCCTGTTGGGAAATATCTCAGAGATCAGCACCCAGGTCACGGGAGCCAAGGTAAGTGCGTAGCACGCGATCGCGCTGAGGGTCAGAACCAGTACGGCGCTGCCATGCCATCCTTCGCGATAAGCAATTCCAGACAAAAGGTGCGACAACCCAATGCCGATGCAACCAAACAGCATCATCGGACGTCGTCCAACCCGGTCGACGATCAACATGGCAAGAACGGTGAAGACTAGATTGATGGCTCCCGTGATCACGATGTTGAGAAAGATGTCATTGGCACCGTAACCTGCGCTTCGATAGATCTCAGCAGCGTAGTTGAAGAGTATGTTGATGCCAGTCCATTGCTGAAGTACGGCGAGAGCGATGCCGATCAGCACGATCTTTCGAACGCCGGGCAGCCAGAGCTCTTTCCAAGATGCCTCCACGCCCGCCTCCGATTGCAACGTCCTCTTGATGTTGCTCAGTTCACTCAATGCGTAAGACAGGCCGCCGATCCTGGTAAGAACGTCATAGGCCAAATCGTCACGGCCCTTCGCCAGCAGCCATCGTGGACTTTCGGGGATCAAGAATGAAGTAAAAGTAAACACGACAGCCGGCACAACCACGGCGCAGAACATCCAGCGCCATCCGTATTGAACATTCCAAGTCTGCAGGAACATGGCATGACTTATGTGATCGGGAATTGGGCGGGCGATCTGCCAGTTTGCAATCTGTGCCAGAAGAATACCAAGGACAATCGCAAACTGATTCAGACTGACTAATCGACCACGTATAGAGGCTGGGCTGATCTCCGCGATATACAACGGAGATATATTGGAGCTCATCCCGATCGCAGTTCCTCCTATAATCCGCCAAAAGACAAAGGCGGAAAAAGAATAAGACCAACCAGTAAACCCCGAGGAGACAGCAAACAGAACCGCTGAGATAAGAAGGACTCGTTTGCGGCCAAAACGCTCTCCGGCGTAGCCAGCCAGAAAGGAGCCTGCAAAACAACCAATGAGAGCGCAGCTATTCGCCCAGCCTATGAGTTGTTCCGAGGTGAGTTGAAAATAGACCTCGTAGAATTGGCGAGCCCCTCCGATCACTACCCAGTCGTAGCCAAATAGCAGTCCGCCCATCGCTGCCACCAATGAGATCGTCCAGAGATAGATCGTAGTTTGGGCTTTAACCGCTGAAGCGTTCGTACTCGGTGAGGCCGGAACAATTTGCATCGCTATCTCACAGCCAGTTCGATGGCTGACAACAGATCCGCGGCGCCGGAATGATTCGCATCAAGCTCACGGACTTCCTCCAGCATTGCTGTTCCTTCCGCAAGAGAACCTAACCCCAGCAGCGCCTGCGCACGAAGGAACTGCACGGAAATCTTTTGACGCAGACCGAGATCCTCCTCGAAAAGCAACATCGCGGGCAAAGAGGTAGCAAAGTAATCGATCTTCGGAGTCTGCCGTGCCAGCTCCAGAGAGTAGTCGAATATCTCCTGGAATACATTCTTTGCCTCGTCGTTCCTGCCAAGACTGACGAGAGCCTGTCCACTCCAGTACGTTGTGTCCGAGATGGAATGAACCTGCATCTGCTGGAAGTCTCCACGATGCTTTGCCGCGCGTTCCCAATGTAAAGTTGCCTGGGCGTTATCCTGATTGGCCGCATGGGCCACTCCCAGCCAGTAGTCGATCATGCTGAGGTTCATCAACAAATGCTTGGCTTCGCCGATGCTCTCGGGTAGGTTCCAGGCTGCCTCGAATCGGCGGATCGCAGTGGACGGATCATTCGCCGCCAGCACCCTCTGGCCGAGCAGCAGGTTGGCACGGACAAACTGCGTCAATACCAGACCTTCGCCTCCCTCCCACGGCTGAAACCGCCGGGAAAGCAATACTGTCAATGCATCCTGCGGCTGCCCAACCTGGTTATAGAGGGTCGCCAGTTCCACAGAGAGATCATCTCGCGATGCCACCATCTCCTGCATCTGCGCAAGACTCGCGAGCCGAAGTTCAGGAAGCTCCCCGGTGCGCTTCAACAGTTGGTCCTGTTCATAGAGGACGCGGGCATCTCCCGGAGCACACTCCCGAGCACGGACGAACGCCTTTCGCGCTTTCTCGTCGTCGCTGCGAACGTTGTAATACGCAAAGCCAAGGTTACGCCAGGTTGTCGGAAACCGAGAATCAAGCTCCGCAGCTCGCTCCCATAGCCGGATGGCATCTTCGTGACGCCTCCTGTCGTAGAGCAGATTCCCCCAATAATATGGAGCTCGCGCATCGGCCGGATTCTGATTCATCGCGGCTTCGAGAAGAAGAATCTCCTCGAGTCGGCTGGGAAACACGTAGACCGGATCAGCTGCGGCGGCTAACCGGTATGTCTCCGAGCTTTCTCCTTCGTATCCGAGCAGAGCATACACATGCGCCAGCGCATAAAGCTGCATAGGAAACGAGCCGTCCTTCGTCCCGGCCGAGTCGGACGTCAAGATTCTCAGGGCATCGTCTAAAAGGTTGGCTCGCACGAGATCGAACACCAGGTCCAGCCGCTGCTGGCCAACCTTCGGCACCTTCTGGTCAGCCAGATATCGGCTCCAGAGGTCGAGTGGATCGAGCTCGCGCGTCTCGTCGATGCACCTCTCTGCCTCCGCTCTTCGCCCCAGCCGCTGCAGCACTGTTGCTTTGAGATTGCGAGCATTCAGATTGTCCGCATCGGCCCGCAGAGACCGTTCGATATGGTCAAGAGCTTGGGCCCATTGCCGACGGCAGCAGTCGATCTCCGCGAGGCGGTGATAAGCCGGCCCCCGCCATCCAGCATTCCATGTGGACTTGTAAAAGACTTCATAGGCCTCAGAGACTCTACCCTGGTAGCGCAGCGCCAATCCCAAGTTGTAGTGGGGTTCGCCGTCATAAGGATTGGGGTTCCGCTCCGTCAGCCGCGAGATAGCAGTGCGAAGATACTCTTCTGCCAACACGAACTCGCCGCGTCTCAGATGCAGCCGTCCGAGCGCATGGTTCGACCGGCTATCACCTGCGTCCCGGCGGAGTGCCTCAAGCCAGTATGGTTCTGGGTTGCGTGTCGCGTGCCGGTACTGTTCCAGATGGAGTCCAATGAGATAGAGCTCATCGCTGGACTGGATGGTCTCCGGCAGCCCCGGTTCCGTGGCGACCACTGGAGGCGGCGCGGCGACGATCTGCGCAGGCGCATAGCGAAGAATCACCTCTTCTTCTAGGCCGGTGCCAGTTTTCAAAACAACTTCGATCTCCGGCTCATCGCCGACGATCGGCAACTCCGTATGCAGGGGACGTTCCGGCCTCAACTCGCCATACCACCTCGCAATCTCCTTGCCGTTTGCTTGCAAAGAGACCGCGGCATCAAGCAACGTGCGAGTCACGAGAAGGTGGATGATCGCCTTGCCAGGCTCTCTCTCGAGTCGGACTGCGGCATCGAGATTTGCCAGGTTAGGTACACCGATCTCTCGGATCGGATACCAGAACTGACTGAAAGACTTCGTCTCTCCGGGAGCAAGGAACGAGAAGTCGGGCTGGTTGTCGGTGTAGACGCCTGCCATCAACTCAACGTAGGGTCCATCCGAGTCGGTGAGGCTTCGGTCCCACGCGTAGCCGAACTCGTGATTTCCCCAAGTCCACTGTTTTTTCCCGGGAGCGATGTGGTGATTGGCTACGTGCACCATGCCCGCCCCCGCCGCATGATCGTAGCCGCCAGCAAAGTCTCCTTTCGAATTTGCGATCATGTAGCTGGTTGGGACCGGAATATTCGCGTACCAACTTAGATCGTTGGCTGGGTACGAGCCATCCGGAAGGAACCGCGCAGGCTTCTCCTCCTCGGGAACTCCATCGACAGCTCGCTGCCCGTAGTCGATACCGTAATATTGTCCCTTGCTGCGTGGAAATTCGGTGACCGCGCGCTTGGCATGGTCCGCGACGAAGCGCACATCCGTCGGGAAAAAGGACTGATATCTCTCGTGGACGCGTGTCGCAACGTTCGACCACCAGAGAAATGTCTGCGTATCCTGCGTCCGATTGTAGAGACGAACCCGGACTTCAACGCACGCCTTGCCGGGACGAAGACACACGCCGTGCATTCCCTTCATGCGCAGCATAGGATCGTGATCGCTGCACCAGATCGTTGCCGACCCGTCGGGGTCGCGCTCGATCGTCAATTCAACCGGCATGAAGGTTGCGGGCCGGTGATGTTGTGGCCAATTGAACTCCACTCCGCCTGAGATCCATGGACCCGCGAGGCCCACGAGAGCGGGCTTAATCACGTTCTGGCGATAGAAGAAGTCATACCCGTTGACCTTGTCTAAACCGACCTGGATGCGGCCACCAATCTCCGGCATAATCATCAGCCGGATAAATTCGTTTTCGATGTGAGCTGCCTTCCACTCGTGAACCCGAGGTTCTGTGTCGACCCGGTCGATGACGGGCAAAGGGTATACCCGACCACTACTCCCCTGATACACGCGCTTTTCAAGGAAGAGAGGATTCGGGTCCGGTGCTGCCGGCATGTAGGACCGGATCTGCACGGGTTCTTCCCAGGCCTTGACGACACCCGTCTCAGTCGGAGGCGCAGGTGGTAGCTGCAGCTTCGAAAACTCTGCACCCTCGATCGCGATGTCTCTGTTCTCGTCTAATGCGTTCCGTTGCACTATGTTCCATTCCTCGATAACGTATCGACAGCACAGCTAACCATAACTCCGAAGCCGAAAATTGTTTCAGAATCTTTGAAGATTAGAAATCGTTTACGTTACCGTAAATCACACTTTAAGCAGCCGGTGCAGGCTTGTCAAGAACAGATGTGGAATCGTCGAGCTTGCATTCCAGTTCATCTGATCAACTTGTAGGTTTGAAATATGCGCCGTTGTCGTCAGATAACGATTAACGTGTTCGTACACGTTAATCGACTTGAATCAACGCCAACCCTTGAATGCGCCTCACGGCAATCCGGTTTTTGAGGCGGAAACCCGCGCCTTAGCCTGCCGCAACGCAACAGCACCTGTTCCCTCTCTCTCGTCCACAGCCCCGCATTGATTGATATTTGGAAGATGGAACCTGACGACAACCCTTCAACGCGTCTCCCCACTTCCAACGAAGTTACCCACCTCCGCACCGTTGTGGGCAGAGAAGACAAGACTGACGCTGAACCGCGAGCTTTCTGTACACCTCGAGAAGTCGATAGGGACATCGATGTCTGCGTGACCGCCCGGTGGGATACCCTTCAGCTCGATTGGCAACGAAGCGAGCACCTTCGGATGACAACTTCCAGCACCCGCCGTTTGTGTCATCGAGAACGTATTGATTTGAGTGCCCACAGCATGGCCTGGACCCGAGTTGTTCAGCGACACCGTCCAGATACGAAATCCATTGCTACCCGTTTTGCCCGAAATCGTTCCTGTCAGGGTGGATGACTCTACGACCGGCGCGATTGCGATTCGGTCCAGAGCAGGTGCATATCCGGTATTATTTCCAAACTGGATCGTGTTCGCTCCTGCCTGTAGCTTTACAGGAATCACAGTGCTGGCAGGCAGATTCCAGCTCCTCCCGTTCAGGTCCAGTTCTGTGGTTGCGCCGCCGTTGACGGAGATGAAGAAGGAACGAGGTGCAGCGGTCAGGTAATCGACCTCCATCTGGTAGGTTCCGGGTGCGTCGACATTGACGTTGGTAAATGTAACGGTGTTCCCGGAGCCCCCGCCAATGTTTCCGGCCTCGCCTGCTCCCGAGCAGTACTCGCAATATGGCGGAGTCACTGTTCCCGCCAGCGTGGCGTTTTCCGCTTCATACGTCGTCGATTTTGGAAGAGGAGGAGCTCCGCGGCCATCCCCACTGATGACGATGCGGTCCATGTCCGGCGGATAGCTGGTAGGGCTTCCGAATTCGATGCTGTTAACCCCGGTATGCAAGCCGACCGAAACCGTTGTGCTCGACGGCAGAAAGAAGCTGCCTCCTCCAACATTGAGTGTCCGAAGCGGGCCGCCGTTCACGCTATAAATCAAAGACCTCGGTCCCTGGGTCATCGAATCGATCTGCATCTGGTACACCCCATCTCGATGCACAACGACATTGTTGAAGGTAACGTTGTTGTTCAGACCAAGGCCAAGACCGCCGACTTTCTCGCCTCCAGAACAGGCAGGGCATGCGGCGATGACGGCTGAACCATTCAGCGTAGCCGATTCTGCCTCATAGCTCTGCGATGCGGGGGTACGAATCTCTCCTTCACCCTCGACCTTCAGCAACCGCACTCCATGACCGAGAAGTGTTGTACTGAAGCTGCCATCGCATCTCCCGAGTTCGATATGATTCCACACATCGCGCACCCGAGCAGCATTTGCGAAACCGAGACTGCTCCATGGAACAACGACGCGTGAGGGAAAAGCATTCAGGTTGAACAGAGCCACATAATAGCTTCCGTCTCCAAGATCGGAGATCCACACCGGAGTATCACCGGCGAGTGCCTCTGTCGCCGGGTGGCCGGACTGATTCACCGCGAGTACCTCGTCATTACTCAGAATCTGTTTGCCGAAGCTGTCGAGAGTGGTCAGATCGCCGCCCAGGTACATCGGCGCGTTGGCCATCGCCCACAGTGTGGTGACTGACTGCCGCTCCTCGTAGCTCAGGCCCGAGGTCGTGTTATTCATGACCTCAAGCGAATCCAGATCGTTCCACCCGACTGCAGGGCCTGCGGTATTCTGCCATCCCACCAGATCGTAAAAACGCCACGAAGCCATGGCCCAGTTTGTAATCGTAGAACAGTTGCCTTCACAGTCGATGTCCCCATCGATCCTGCGTGCATTTGCGTATTGCTGCCAGGTGCTCAGATACCCCTGGTCGAGCGCCCAAGAGATCGTAAACCACATCGGCCGTCCGCTTTGCGCGATTGCCTTCGCCCAGGCTGCTACGTCCGCCCGGTTATCAATCGAGAGGTTATCGCTGTAAGAACCGGGAGTTACACCGTCGAGCTTGATCGCGTCAAATCCCCATGACGCGAACAGGTTCACGACAGAGTTCATGTACTCCTGTGCGCCGGGCTTCGTGAAATCGATCTTGTAGTGGTACGGAGAAGTTCCGGGACCACCGAAGGCATTCCCTGCCGTGTATGGAACGACCAGAATGTCTTGGATATGGTAGGGCGTTCCAAGAATCGGAGAGTTTGCAACTACTGCCGGATATTCGACACCGGGTATCCAGTAGATCCCGGCCTTCTGTCCATTCGAATGAATATGCGCCACTAGAGCAGCGATATCGGGGAACGTAGTCGAGTTGGGTATGGGCCGGCCATTGGCGTCGAAGCTGCCCTGCCACCCGGAATCGATGTTGATGTAATCGAAGCCATGGGTCTGCAGACCTGAAGACAGCAGCGCGTCAGATTGAGCGGCCATGTTTGCCTGCGTGAGAAAATTGCTTGATATCGTCTGTTGGCTAAAGCTCGTCCAGCCCTGATAGGGTCTCTCGGCAATTCCTGGCGTTTGGGAGTAACTCCAAGGAGTACTCGCGAAGAGCAACGCGCAGAGAGCAGCAGTTGCCGAAATTCGGGACCGCCAGTCTCCCATACGCCGAAACAAAACGTTGAAGATCGACCGCTGCGGTTTTGCGAGGTGACGTGTTGGTTCTGCCATAGGACTTCTCCTGGCTGCTAACTGAAGCAGCTTGATTTCACATATACCGATACGACCCAGACCGAATACCCAAAACCGAAGCAGCCACAATCATCTGCTATGTGTAGGTACACGAAGATATTGATAGACTTTTCTAGTTCTGATGGCTAAATTCAGATTACGTGTACGTTACCGCTAGAGAAGATGCCATACGCGAATCTCACTTGTCAAGTCTTTTTCGACGTGAGCGTTTCCATCCTCTTTGGTGAGGAAATACGACGAGAGCGATGAACAACGAAGAAACGCTTACCCTAGAGAACGAGTTTCTGCAGGTCCGCATCCTCCCTGCATTTGGCGGCAAGATTTCGTCACTCCGCAGTGTGCGAACGGGCGAAGAATTTCTGCTTCCGCCGCTCCGTGGGTACCGTCATGTCTCGCGCACGGCAGGCTTCCACGAAGGAGATCTGGGTGGCTTCGATGAATGCCTGCCGAGCGTCGCGAGCTGCGAGAGCATATCCGACGAACCTCCGGTGCCCGATCACGGAGATCTGTGGCGGAGCAAGTGGCACATTGACTCTTACGATCGCCCCATCACCCTCCACGCCGATTCCCTGTCGCGACCTTTGCGTCTGACCAGAGATGCCCGGCTTGATGGTCCTTCTCTAGTCTTGGACTATGACCTGCTCAATCTCTCGGACTCTCCTACTACCTGGCTTTGGTCAGCTCACCCTCTTCTTCGGATTGAGGAGGGGGATCGAATCGTTCTGCCGGATGAGATCAAAGAAGTCGTCGTCGAGTACTCGGCTGCTGGAATCTTCGAAAAGAACAGCGCGATTAGTTGGCCGCAGGCCAAATCGGCATTAGGAACAACGATCGATCTGAGCATTGTGGAGAAGAGGGACGGAGTGACGGCGCACAAGTTATTTGCCTGCGCGGGCAGGTCCGGATAGGCCGGCCTCTACCGCAAGCGGACAGGCACGGGGCTGATTCTGTGCTTTGATCCCTCTGCTCTCCCATTCCTTGGGTTGTGGATTTGCTCAGGAGCGTGGCCGGAGACAGGAGCAGAAAAACAGTACACCGTCGCACTGGAACCAACAACCTCGAATGTTGATTCCCTGGCGTCGGCGGAACAAAATGGGACCATGCGTAGTCTGGGTGCTCGCAAATGCTGCCAATGGAGGCTCGAACTTCGGCTTCTCGAAACCTCCTTGCCTCTCAGTTTCGAGGCCTTCCGTGCCAAAGCGATTGCTAGCGTATCGTGCCAGCAATATTCAGAACGACTGGAAGGTTAATCACCGGCTCACGCTGAACCTGGGTGTGCGCTACGACTATTACCAGCCTATAAGGAAAATGGTGGACAGCAGGCCAACTTCGTCATCAATGGACCACTCGGTCTCGGAACTGGGTCCGCGGTCTACGAGTACCCGAAGAGTGGAAGCAATATGCCCCTCGGCACAAACTTCCCGGCGCTTCTGGCGAAGGATAACGTCTCGATTCAATACGTCGGTAACGATCGTCTGGCAAACAGGCAAAAAACTAATTTCGCTCTTCGCGTCGGTTTCTCATACCAAGCTTCACCGAACACAGTGGTCCGTTCCAGTTTCGGCATCTTCTACGGTGGCCTGATGTCGGAGGGTAATACCAACCTGGGCGCGAACCTTCCGTTCTTCAAGCAAGCGCAATTTATACCCGCGAGTTGCGTGACCAACAGCTGTCCTTCTCTATTCGCTCAGGGTATTTCTCTTGAGCAAGGTTTTGGATCTCGCACACCTCCGGCTTGACCACAGCGTTTTCGGAAACTTGTTGAGGAAACCTGCCAACTCACCTCGTCCGCAAGCAAGTAGGCCTTCTGCAGAATTGTGATCGCGATCTCACACAACGGTACTCCCGAACCAACCAGCGCCTCGTCGACTTTCGAGGGCAGGTTGAGGCCAACCTATTTGATGTCATCATCATGACCAAAGCCGTGCTCCCTTACTTCCGTGAGCGCAGGGCCGGACACATCATCCAGGTAACGTCGATCGCAGGGCGCATCGGACCTGCTGGCATCTGAAGATGCTTGTCACCATCCAATAACGTAGCCATCTTCCCGAGGGTCCGCGCCCCCGGATCGGAATCCTGTATTGAGATCGATGACGATCCCATTGACTCGCCCTATGTCATCATTAACTGACTTGATCACATAGCCTTTCGCCCGTAAGAGATCCATAGTGCTCTGGGGGATTCGGGTCTCGACGTTGAATACCGGCTTTATCTCTGTTCCGGTTTCCTGCTGCCCCCCATAGATCATGCGCGGTTCGGTAATTGCTGTTTGGATGTCCTGATTAAAGTCAACAACGTTTAGGATCACTTGAACGAGCCGTTGCCAGATACCATCGTTGCCCGGGGTGCCAAGCGCCATGAACGGCTTGCCGTCTTTCAGTACGATCAATGGACTTTCGTTCGAGCGTGACCTTTTACCTGGCTCCAGCCGTGAGGGATCGTTCGCGTCAAGATGTAAATGTCTCATTTCGTTGCTGAACAAAACTCCGGTATTGCCGACGACAACACCGGAGCCAAACTCTGCTCCCAAGGTCTGGGTCAAGGCGACCATGTTTCCATCCGCATCTACCGTATTCATGTGGGTTGTATGAGATTCGACGGGTTGCTCAATGTCTCCGGCAGTGGCTACTGACATGGTCGAGTCCAGATGAATAAGGTCACTACGCCGTTTAGCGTACTCTTTCGATAGAAGCCGATCTACCGGAACCTTAATGAAGTTGGGGTCGCCGACATATCGGTTGCGATCGGCGATTGCCAATCGCATTGCCTCGCCAATAACGTGCAGGTATTCGGGAGAGTTTTGCCCAAGCGATTTCAGCGGAAAGTTCTCAAGGAGATTCAATTGTTCGAGAACTGCGATTCCACTGCTGCTGGGGGGCTGGGTATAAAACGTGTATCCGTGGTAAGTGGTTGAGATCGGCGTGACCCAGGATGCCCGATATGCGGCCAGGTCCTCTCGCGTGATGATGCCACCTTCCTTGTTATAGAAGTCGGCGATCTGATCTGCAATTGATCCCTGGTAGAAGACGGCTGCCCCCTTCGCAGCGATCTCCTTGAGTGTTCGTGCGAGATCAGGTTGTCTGAAAATTTCGCCTGGCTGGGGGACGTGCCCATTCGGCAAAAACACTTTGGCAGAAGTCGGAAACTTTGACAGCAGCTCACGCTTTTCGCTAATACTGTCGCTAAAGGGCCTCCTTACGACAAACCCATTCTGCGCAAGATCAATAGCAGGCTGCAGTACGACCGCCCAAGGCAGTTTTCCGTACGCAGTATGAAGTGTCTCCCACCCCTTCAAGCCAGAAGGGACTGGTGCCGAGAGCACTCCACGTGAGTAATCTTTTCCCGTATAGAAGGAGGCTGTGGCTCCTTTTGGTGCAGTTCCATAAAAGTTGAGAGCGCGGACCTCGTGTGTCTTTGCAATGTAAATCGTTGCGAATCCATTGCCTCCGACCGAAGACATTCGTGGATCAACCACAGCAACAGCAGCTGCAGTTGCAACCGCGGCATCGAAGGCGTTGCCGCCCTGCTGCAAGATGCGCATGCCAGCTTCTGATGCGAGTGGGTCAAGCGAGGTGACCATCGCTTCCCTCGCCGTTACCAACGGCCTTGGGGCGAGCTGCGCCTTGCATAGAGAGTTGGTCAAAGACAGAAGTGTGAGAATTGACATCAAGGAGAGGCGGCGACGATTAAAGTACATTGCTACTTCCCTTCTTTACTGAAATTTCTGCGGATGCGTTTGAACTGCGTTAATAGGAAAGCGAAGCCCAACGTTGTCTATCACTGCTTTCCTCCTTTTCTTCTTTGATCGATACAACGGAAACTGGAGGCATCTTTGACGTTGCCACCTTTGATTAGTTGAGCCGTAAGCGGATAGGCGCAGACAGGTATGCTGCGGTCAGCAGAACCAGGCATAGGACGAACTGCGATGATCCGCAATGGAGGAGTTCCTCGCTCGACCCACTGATCCAGAGCACTTAGAACGTCATGGTCGGGGTCCGGGTTAGGCATCTTCGGCACGTTGTCAGGATCGTTGCCGGCGCGTGCTCCTCCAGCCAACATATACCCTGGACCACCGTTGCAGTGGGACATCCCAGGCACTAAAAAGAGCCTGAAGAAGTCATGGGTCGGCGTAGAACCGCCGATCGCCTGTTCTACGTTCTCGTAGTAGTCGATAGCGTCCTGCGGCGGGCCCACGGGGTCTACCCAGCCGTGATACATCAAAATCTTTCCGCCATGCGCCTTGTATTCTCGAAGATCGGGGTTGCTTGCATTGACGGCAGCCATCTTGGTATCTGCGTACGCGAGATCGCGGTCATAGTCGAAGGTGCGCCAATCCCAGTTCGGATCGTCAAAGACGAAGTACTTCCAGAAGTCAGTTCGTGCCGGTTCAGTCTCGCTCAGTACATAGTTCTTCCAGCCAGCGTAGTCACCACTCGTCAGGCTCTCGCTGCCAGGCGCCCACCCCGCAATGATCCGCTTGCCAGTGCGTGGGTTCTTTGGCCCTTCATAGATCTTCTTGACCGCCTCAACCTCTGTCGATGTCAGACAACTCTCGCTATTCTCCCCGTGGCACATGAGGGTCCCAGGATCGAAGTGGCAATGAAGCGGATCGGCGATGATCCCATCTTCCAATCCGTCGTTCTTATCACAGGCTGCGATCGCGGCCCTGTTTATCAAGGGCAATTTGCTCTCGGGAAGTAGAAGCTGACCGTCTTTGTGCGTCGCTGCAAATGCCCAGAGAAACGCTGCATTGAGATGAATCCGGTCATTTCCAGCATCTCCGGCGATGATGCCGTCATAATCGTCGGGAAAGCGCTGAGCTTCCGATAACGCCTGTCCTCCACCGGTGGAGCATCCATTGAAGTACGAATGTTGTGGAGGATGTCCATAGTACGCGCGGAGGATGAGCTTGGCAGTCTCAGCGGTCACATGGATTGCCCGATATCCCCAATCCACTATCTTTTCAGGATGGCCGGCGGCAAATCTAAGGTCGCCTCCGATGTGTCCAGTGTCCGTGCTGGCGGTCGCATAACCTCGATTTATCGCGTTCTCCATCGCGCCATAGCTAATACTCCCGACGTAGCCTCCATTTCCAACGCCTTCGAATTTTTTGTTCCAGACAGAAGGCGTCGGCAACCAGACTTCGAAGTTGATCACAGAATCATTGGTCGGTCGTGCGATGCCGATTACCCTGCAAAATGCCGGAACGGTTCCTGAAAGCCCGGAAGGCTCACTGGGCTCAGATTTGGTGAGCGGCGTGAATTTGCCTGCCGCGACTTCGGTAGCCGAGGTGATCTCTACCTGAGAGATCGTCATTGATGCGAGACCCGCACAGTTTGTGGCGAACGCACGGGCCGGATTCAACGCTCCGAGGAGGAATAGCATGACAAGGCTTCTATAGATACATCGAACGTGCTTCATAGAAATCTGTTCCTTGTATCGGTCTTGCAAGGGTTGAGTCCGGTCAATTTGAACCGATTTGAAAAGGTCCCTGATTACCAAATCAACTTCAGCCCGAACTGCAACTGTCTGGCTGTCGTGGTTGTCGAACTGATCTGTCCTGCCGTCCCATTGGTCGAATATGTCAGAGCGTCAGGTGAACCAGTTTGGGCAAACAGTACACGATCTCCACCGTTCGAACCCGTTGGTATCGCGAAGTTAGCGCGGTTGAAGATGTTGAAGGCTTCTACCCTGAACTGTGCATTGAAAGCCTCTGACAGAACTGGGACCTTGGTGTTTTTGAACAGCGACATGTCGAAATTCCTCAGGCCTGGGCCAATCAGAGTGTTGCGTCCTGCATTGCCGAGGTACTTACCCGGATAGGCGAAGCACTGCGTTTTGATGTATGTCGGCGGCAGGCCTCCGGTATGTCTCACCAGACTGACGGCTGAAGAGCAGCCGGGTGTTACCACGCGGTTCGCGATACCGTAGATATCTCCGCCATGGTTCTTGATGCCCATTGGATCGCCACTCACCATCGCTGTAAACGGTGTTCCCGTACTGGCCTGGAAGATACCCCCAAGTTGCCATCCATTGGCGAGGATGCGAACGGGCACAATCGTTGTCTTCGTGCCAGGAATCTGCCAGAGATAGTTGATGACGAGGATCTGAGCGATGTTGAAGTCTGCCAGGCCCCTTCTTTGGTGTGGGTCAAAGAAGAATGGCAATTGCAGGAGGGTGTTGAGGAAGGTATCGCCGCTGATCGTAGCTGAACCTGCATCGATCGCCTTCCCCCAGGTATACGAGCCTTGAACCTGCAGCCCATGGGAGAGCAGTTTCTTCACGCCCACATTCAATCCGTCATAACGCGATATCCCGTTCCACAGATAGCCATTCACGCCGGCAACATTGGAATTGGTATTTACCGAAGGCGTACCTGCGGGAGCTCCCAGGTAACCTTGAGCTGTGTGAATAGGAAGAACTATATTCTGGTCCCACTGCCCGGGCTGGTGAAGACCATGGGAGCCAACATATCCAGTGGTCAAGGTGATATTGCCAGGAAACTCCTGCTGGACGCTCAGATTCCATTCCATGATGTAGTTGCGTTTGGGGTTTTGCTCCATGTGCAGATAGTTCAGCGCACCTGAGGCGGCGATCAGTGGATAGGCTCCCTTGGTAAACGCTCCGGCGAGTGCTGCGGCATTGTTCGAGCTACCAGTCTGATAGAACGGTGCGTCGGTCTCCGACTGTACCTGGAAGAGATAGAGTAGCGGCAGTGAATCGTAGACGCCAAACCCGCCGCGTACAGCTGTCTTATTGTTCGCAAACGGAGACCACCCAAAGCCAACGCGGGGAGCGACGTTCTTTAGCGTAGGGTTGTTGAAATAGGGATTGCCGAGTCTCGGTTGGGCATCCGTCACATTTACCAATGTGGCAATCTTTCCCTTGCTCTCCGTGGGTACGGTGGCAATTTCGTAGCGCAGCCCCATGTTAAGAGTCAGGCTCGGGCGAAAACGCCAATCATCCTGAATATATGCCCCGATGACTGATTGGCGGAGGTCGCGGGGAGAGATGCCACTGCCAAGAGGGGAGCTGAAGGCGGATGGCTTATTCGTAAGGAACGACTGGAGATCCGGAAACGTAAAGTTGCCATTTGGATTCAATGCTCCAAGGCCGTTGTTTTGCATGCGCTCAAAGGCAAACCCGAATTTGAGCGCATGAGTTCCACGCGTCCAGAATGCATCGTCGTATACCTGATAGGAGTTGTAGTGGTAATCGAACTCTCCTACTGCACCTAGGCCACCGGGGTACTGTACCAAAGAGGTCACATTCACGACTGGAGCAGCACGCCCGGGCACAGCACCAAGGGTGGTATCTGCTGCCAACGGATTCAGCGCACTCAGAGTCAAGGGCGCTCTTGAGACGACACGGCTAAAGCCGAATCGCGCTGAATTAAGCAGTACGGCGCTGAACACATGGGTATCTTCAATCGTGGCAAGTTGACGCTTTGAGAGTGTGCCAATCAACTTGCTGCCTAGAGTATCGGGCCCCGTAGTCTTTCCATTGTCGAAGAGATAGGTCCCATACAGAGTGTTTGCGTTGCTAAGCTTGTGGTCGGCGCGGGTGGTAAAGAAGTCTTCGCTCGTTACTTGCTGGCCCACAAAAGAATAGGTTCCTGTATTGCCCGTAGAGTCGAGTGGCCCCGTGGGAAGAGGATAGAGAGCAAGGAATTTCGCTACACTGGGGTCAACGGCAACGGTAACCGGCCCGGTAGAGCACTTTGAGCAAAGGACGCCCTGACGCGCAGCCGGCGAAGGTACGTTACTGGGACCAAAGGTTACTCCGAGATTTTGTCGCACTCCCTCGTAGTTGCCAAAAATGAACGTATGGTCTTTCCATAGAGGGCCACCTGCAGAGCCGCCAAACTGGTTCCGTTTGAATGCCGGAATCCTCGGCCCATCAAAATAATTCCGCGCATCCAGTGCACTATTGCGGATAAATTCGAACGCGCTGCCATGAAAGTTATTGCTGCCGGACCGGGTGATTGCGTTCAGGACACCGCCTGCTGTCTTACCGTACGATGCGTCCGCATTGCCGGTCACCACCGAAAATTCCTGGATCGAGTCCACGCCCAAATCGACACCGAGAATGCTTCCTGGAGCGCCATTGGCATAGTCGTTGATGCTGATTCCATCAAGGCGGTAGTTGTTTTGTTCCGGGCGGTTACCGGCGATCGACAGTTGATTTCCAAGGCCACGGTTGTCGCGGGTATTGTTGATACCGATTGTGGCCTGGGTCCGCACAGTTGCAACGCCAGGTTGCAAGACTGCCAGAGAGGTCCAGTCACGTCCATTAAGAGGAAGCTCAACGATTTTCTTTGAATCGACAACCTCGCTCACGCTTGAAGTTGTTGCGTCAACAGTTTGAACACTTGCAGCTACATCGACGACCTCCGTAGATTGCCCTATTTTCAGAGTGAGGTTGACGGACTGCCGTGCTCCAACGGTCAATGTGATGTTTGAAGCGACTTCGGTACTGAAGCCCTGTCCTTTTGCAGTTACTTCGTACTTTCCTGCCGGCAGGTCTGGGGTCTGATAGAAGCCCTCCTTGTTTGTCGTCAGCTCGCGACCCGCATTTGTTTCCGTGCTCCGGACGGAGATGAGGGCCCCAGACACGACTGCGCCGGTTGAATCGGTGATCGTGCCGACGATTGTTCCTCCTGCTACTTGTGCGCGCAACGATCGCAGCGGTCCTGTGGCCAACACTGACACAAAAACTATCACCAGATAAAGACTGTCCATACGTCTTCGGCTAGTTTTCGAGATCGTCACTTCCATGTCGCCTCCTGCGATGCCATTCTTCCAACCATCCAAGTAGCGTTGAAGCTGATATTGGGTGGCACAAATCTACTGTCTGAAAGAAGTGACCCAACCGTACCGATTCACACATGAACAGACGATTACTGAGGCCGCGAGGTGAATTCATCCAGCGTTCATCTTGAATTTTGAGTTCAAAAATATTTCAAAGCACCTGTTCAACCTGCAACACTATCGGCAGTACGCAAACGAATGTACTTCCCTCTCGATTTGATTGCTCGAGCCAGAGAGAGCCTCCATGCGCTTCGGCGAGAGTACGGGCAATTGGCAGTCCTAAGCCGGCGCCACTCGTCATACCCAATCCGCTTTCATCTTGCGAATGGGCCGGATTCACGCGATAGAACCTCTGAAATATCAGACCGTGATGTTCCGCCTCGATGCCCTGGCCTGTATCTCTGATTGATATGCGATACTCACCTTCGTGTTTCTCAAGGTTCACAAATACTTCGCCATCGCCATGGGTATGCTTCACTGCATTCGCCATCAGATTGATGAAAATGCGCCGCAACAGTTCCTCATCTCCATGCGCGGGTGCTTCCTCAAGCGATGCGATGTGAATACGTATTCCCTTTGAGGAGGCCAGCCAACCAACGCTTCGCACAATATCCAGCAACAACTCATCCAGATAAAATGTCGTACACTGCAAAACCAGACCACCCGAGTCTGCCCTTGCCAGACAAAACATGTCTTCTACAACCCTGCTCAATCGGCGCCCTTCTTCCTGAATCACTCCCAGGGAATGACGATAATCCTCGTCCTCTCTTGGTTTGTCCAGTTGCAATGTAATTGCGGCCGCACTGCAGATTATCGACAGCGGTGTTCTCAGCTCATGAGAAGCGTCCGCCATGAAATGTCTCTGGACGTGAAATGAAGTGCTGAGTCGAGAGAGCAGATCATTGAAAGTGTTGGCCAAGCGGCCTAACTCGTCCGGCGAGTCTGAGACAGGAAACCGCTGATCAATGTTGTCGGCACTGATACGTAAGGCGTGTTCGGACATCGCCAATACTGGCGCAAAGCTTTTTCTGACAAGGAACCAGCCAGCTAGCCCAGCTAACAGTAGACCAACAGGCACTGCTACTAACAGTATTCTACGTCCCGTCTTCAACTGAACCAACAGAGAGTCCAGAGAGCGGCTCGCAACGACGATGTACGTTCGGCCAACTGGTTGAAGAGTGATGTGGACCACCGCCACACGGCGAAGCTGTCCAGGCTTACCGGCCACATTCACTGTGTAGAGATGAACTTCACCATCAGGTGCCGACGCGACACCTGGAACGGCAAACTCCTGGCTGATGCCAATCGGCTTTTCTGCCAACAGGTTGCCATAAGAGTCATAGATAGAAAGTGTATATCCAGAAAAACTGAGTATTCTTACAGCGTCACGAGCGGCGAGCTCATCCAAACCACTTTCGCTGAGTCCATGTTGAAGGATCGCCACAGTCGCATCTTCGATTGAGGTGAGTACGGCGTCTGATTTTTCATAGAAATTTCTACTAAGTAGTGTGTAGATTACATAGCTGAACACAGCCATGAACAAAGCGAGAACAGCCACATGCCAAAGCGTAAGGCGCAGCAGTGTGGAGGATTTCTTCTGCTCTTTAAACCTCCGAAATAAGCGCATAGCCTTCCCCGCGACGGGTACGCAATAGCTTGTTGTCATATCCCGAATCGATCTTTCGCCTGAGTCGAAGGATGTAGACATCAATTACATTGGAGAAAGCATCGAAGTTTTCGTCCCACGCGTGTTCCGAGAGCTCTTCGCGAGATACAAGCTTTCCGCTCTTCCGTCCGAGATATTCAAGAATCGCATACTCTTTTGCTGTCAAGTTGATGGTCTGATCGCTTCGCGTGACAGAACGTGCCCCTGTGTCAATGCGCAGGTCGCCGACCTGAATGCATTCTGTATACGTTGTGGAGCCACGACGCAGCAGTGCCCGAACCCGGGCAAGAAGTTCCAAATACTCATACGGTTTCGTCAGATAGTCATCTGCACCAGTATCGAGGCCTTTTATTCGGTCCTGGACCGAATCGCGTGCCGTGAGAATGAGGATAGGAAGACTATGTCCTGTCGTCCGAACCTTCCTGCAGATGCTGAATCCATCTTGCCCGGGCAGCACAAGATCAAGAATGATCAAGTCGTAAGTATTGACTGCCACCTTGTAGAGGGCATCTTCCGATTTGTTCGCAATATCGACAGAATAACCTTGATTGCGGAGTCCTTTAGCGAGCATTTGCGCTGCTTTCGGCTCGTCTTCCACTAGCAAGATACGCATGCAGACCTCCGAGCCAGGTGCGAGCCGGGGAAGTATTAGGCTGTGCTACTATTGGCGTTTCATCATACTATCAGGCGCCCACACAGTGCTCGTGCGTAATTCCAAGATAGCGGCTCGCAGGCAGGCCTTTGCATTTATGGGGCTCTTTTTGACATGCGTAAGTTTGCTCGCTCCGGCGATTGGTGCGACCAGACATGTCCCCCGAGCAAGCGTTCGACTGGCGGTGAGTTCGCGGCCGGGAAATATCGTCTATCTTCAGCTCGATCTGGCCAAAGCTCTGCACTATTTTGAAGATGAAGGTCTGGACGTCCAATTCAAATTTTATGAGGGTGGTCCAAATGCTGCGAAGGCGCTTGAGGAGGGTCGAGTAGAGTTTTCCGGTAACTCCATTGATCACGCTGTATACACACGCAACGCTCCAAAGCCACTAAAGATGGTTGCAGCCTTTACAGATTTACCTGCAGTCACGCTTACCGTGCGTCGGAGCCTCCGGGCCCAGATCCGCTCAGTCAAAGACCTTCGAGGAAGGCGTGTCGGCATTGCTGCTCTCAATTCAGGAACTCATGTGATTCTGGCATCGATCTTCAAGTCCGCTGGCGTCCCCATGAACGCAGTCTCGATCATTCCTGTAGGCCATACCGATCAGCTACTCGCCGCGATGAAGCGTGGTGACATCGATGCTGCGATTACCACTGATCCGGCAGCGATGCGGCTCCTGATCAGCGGTAATGCGTCCTTGCTGCTTGACCTTGTGACTTACGATGAGACACAGCGTGTTTTTACTGGACCCTATACATTTACGGGCCTCATGACGCGATCGGATGTTATCGCGCAACGTCCGGCCGTAGTCCAGGGGATGGTCAACGCTGTGATAAGAGCCAATCAATTCATTGCCACGCACAGTGCTGCGGATATTGCAGCGGTGCTGCCCATGTCTGCCAAACATGACCGGTATGTATTTGTTAAAAGCATCGAACACACACGACCTTCCTTTTCCAAAGATGGAATCGTCACAGCAGAAGGAGTAGCGAACAACATCAAATCGCAAAAGGCTCTTGGATTGGTCGCGCATGACCAGACGCTGGACCCTACCAACTTCTTTGATATGCGTTTCGCTATGCATACCAATCATCGATAGATGATAGCTCGTAGTTGAGCCTCGCTAAAATCCTATCTGGATAGAAAATGTCTTGGCTCTGGAATAGAGAAGCAGTCAGGGGAGAGGTTTTTGTCTAGGAAGGAACATTAGTGACCGCAAAGATCGACAAGGACGACGCTAGTCGCTCCACGGCAGGTCAAAAGACATACTTCTCCCGTCGTTCCCTTTTCAACTCTATTCGAAGATGTCGCAACGAAGGCTTAGGCGGCGAGGTCGTAGCAATGGTGCAGGCCACCGATTCTCGGAGTGGGCACGACTCTGCAAGTCGTGCCGGAGCCCTTCAATGCTTCACGGCCTGCCGGGGTTCCCTGCTCCAGCGCGAGATGCGTCCGGTCGTCGTGGTGGTAACGGACGTACTCGGTCATTAGACGCTTCAAGTGCCGTTCGTTGAGCACGATGACATGATCGAGCAAATCTCTTCTGCAGTTGCCTATAGAATGCTCGGCTACACCGTTTCGATTCATGGAGGCCGCGACTAAGAGCATCCGCAAGTCCATCGGGAAGGTGGGACAACATGGTCGTAGTGATAGATGGACTGCCGCTTGGCTTCGTGTTGACCGGTGGCCAGACCCACGACTGTACCCAGGTCATCACGCTTCTTGGAGACCGCCGTTCGGAGGCGGTGCTTGCCGACAAGGGTTACGACACTGATCTTATCCTGAACCATCTCAATGAACACAGCATCGTCGCAGTCATCCGCCGCGTTTGTTGCATAAAGTCCAGCGCAGCTTCGATCGAACTCTCTATCGCCAACGCAACCGCATCGAACGAACCTTCGCCCACCTCAAACAATTCCCGCGACTCGCCACACGCTTCGACAAGCTCAAACTAAATTTCCATGCCACCGTCGCTATCGCTTGCATCTCTCGCTGGTTAAGACAATATGTCGATATACCCTAGTCCAACGAAGATTCATTGTGTGTAATCGGATGGATAAAACCGACCCCGCAATCTGCCGACCGGATATCCTCCAACTACGACCGGTACTTCGACGAAGCCACGTAAACCCCCAGGCGCAAACGGTTGATTCCCCCTAAAGGCTGATGCGTAACCAAGCCATGCCACGGGCTGAACACTAGTCGCTCGCACTCCGCGATGCGAGCCGGTGTGTCGAAATCCTGCACGCCGATAGTCAACGTGGCGATGCTTTGGAACGGCGCGGCATCGGTTTTCCATTCCGCCGTCGCATCTTCAATGGGCAGGGAATCATCGACCCGAATCTGCACCATAAAATCAAAGACAGCCGGTTTGCCGGTGTTCACGTCCAGGCTTTTCTTCAGCGCTTCGCGCAAGTAATTCGGCGAGGCATTTGCGGGAATCGGCGTGTTTTCAGGATTGCGCGGCTTTACCGAGAATTGGGCCGCAGTGCCCTTGCCAAAAAGAAAAGGAGCGGCGGTGAAATATTGGGCGTCCACGGGATTGCCTAGCGTGGTTGTCTGTATGCGTCTGACGATGCCATAGGTTTTCGCCCTGGCCGGAGACAGCGGCTGGGCAAACAGTTTACTGATGTCGTCGTTATTGTCCGCCTGGATTTGCGTCACATCCAGATACTCCGCCACATTGGCGAAAGCGAACATGGGCGTGTTGATCATCAAGAAGTCTTGGGAGTTTTCGCCGGGCACGTCCAGCAGCGTCTTGCCTTCGACCCCAAGCAATTTGATCGCCATGCCGCGGCTCGATGAGACATCGTTGTTCGCCGGATCCTTGTTGATATCCTTGTCTACGAATGTCGTGGCATTGGAAAAGCGAATCCAGGTTTCATAGGTTTTCCCTGGCGTGGCAAACACACCGACCCGATACTGTTCGGGAATGTCGGCATTGACCGTGACACTGGCCTTCACGCAGCCGTGGTCCTTGGCATGCACGCCGCGCCGCGCTGTGGTTTTCGGAGGGTAGCGCCGCTGCATCAGTTGCAGAGTGAGGTCGATGATTTTCCCTATCTGGGCGGACTCTCCCGACGGCACGGTTTCAAATTGCGGGACAGGTAGATATTCGGCCGGTATTTGCGTCGCCTTTTGGTCAAGGGCTCCCGATGCCAAAAGCAGCGGCACGGCGACCAACTCCCACTGTTGATTGGGCGTGCCGTATTCGCCATTGGTTGGATACGCGATAACTCGCGCCCGAGGTGCCTGATTCGAGCTCGTGATATCCATCACCAAGCCTGCCAGTTTGCTTTTAATCAGAAAATAGGAGGTTTCAGGCACCGGCACCAACTCCCACTGTTGATTCGGCGTACCATGCTCGCCATTGGCCGGATAGGATATCAGCGGGGTTCCAGGAGTCGGCACGCCACCGGCAATATCAACAACAAAATCATTCAGTTTCGATTTAATCAGCCCCTTCGCAGTAATCCGCCATTGCTGATTGGGGCTACCGTGTTCGCCATTTATGGGATAAGAACCTAAGGCCGAAGCCGGTGCTTGATTGCTGTCCAGAAGATCGAGGACAAAACCGTTCAAGCGACTTTTTATTACGTAAAAACCACAATCGAACCATGCCATGACCATTCTCCTATCACATTGTCAAAATGGAATCGGCGTCGGTTGATTCCATGACGTGCTGGCGCCCAACGCCAAGCTGTGTAATGACTTGGCCACAATAATTCGAACTCCTGTTCCTCCGCGCGCAGGGGAGCAGGAGTTCCGGTCAAAGGGTCTTGATGTACTCGATCAACTCCGCCTTCTCGGCGTCGCTCAGGCTGGTGCCGTAATCATGGCCCCGATTGGAGTTGTTGGGCTGGGAGGTGTCGAACTCGCTGGTGTTCGGCCCACCTTCGGTGGAGAAGCCTACATTGACCGGGTCAAACTCCCAACTGCCTACATGGAACTTGGCCACGCGCAGATCGGGTTTTTTCAACAATTCGTTAAGGTTGGGCACCGAGCCGTTGTGCAGGAACGGAGCCGAGGACCAAATGCCGTTGAGGGGGCGGGCCTTGTAACGCGGCGGACGTATGCACTTCACTCCTTCTTTCTTTGGGTCGCAATTTTCGAACAAGGCATTACTCTTGGCAGCCTTGACATAGCCGGGCAAGCCGGAAGCAAATTTGACCATGCCCAATTCGTCGCGAAGCACGCCGAGAATGCCGTTGCCGACCACTTTCTGGGTGGGTGCTTGCGGTCCGAACACATCAATGACCCCCAGGCTCGGCAAATACTGCGTGATCGGAATCATCGGTTGCCCCTCCATGATGCCGGTCTTGGAGATGCTGGTGGCGGGGTTCGTCGCCATTATCGGGTCGGTGCCGACTTCGGTGACTGGGATCATCCTCGCCGCAATGTGGCGGTTGGGGTCCGCGCGGTTGATGTTTTGGTGGCAAGACAAACAGTTTTTCTCGTAGTGCTGCTTGCCCAAAGCGGCTTTTTCCTTGTCTATGGGAGGTAACACGGATTCCGGCCAAGTCGGCGACCAGAGCGTCGTCAGAATCGCCTCCAAACGCACCAAGGCCGGGACGTTGATGTGATGGTCGTATCGCAGCTTTTTCTTTCCGGCGACGGTCGTCTCGCGGACGCGCAGATCGCCAAACACTCCGACCACCTCGCCTGTGTTGCGGACGTACGAGCCGATGCCGGAGTTGACCGCCGAGCCGTTCCATTGCAGGATGTCGTGTTGCGCCGCGTCCCAAACCACCGGGTAAGACACCGGGGCGTTGGAGGGCTTGGCGTTGGTCGGCTCGTTGATGGAAAACACCGAGCCTTCGTTGAAGATATTACCGAAGGCGTCCAGGCGGCCATAACCGCTGGGATAGGGCGGTTGGTTGACTTTGATCCGATCCGCCAGAGGGCCAGTTATCTGTTTTACTTGGTCCTTCAATGCGGAAACGCTAGCAGCGTTGGCATTGGCACCCAGCACGCGGGTGGCAAAGCGCGCAAATTTGTTGTTGTCGTCTAAAGTGGCCTGTAAGGATTGTCCAATCCCGCTGACCAGCCCGTCAAAATCCGCGAGTGAGGGGCCGCCCTCGACCAGGACAGCTTTACCTTTATATTCAAGCCTGCCGGTATGGCATGCGGCACAGGTGACGCCGAAATAGCGAGTGCCGTTCGCGGCCTTGTCCACCGTGAATCCAATCGGAAGGCCGTCGGGGTTCCATTTTGGGTCGGCCGGTCGGCCAATGAAGCGCAGACGCTCCTCCAGGTTGGTCTTGGAGTTAAACATTTCTTCGCTGTCGGCCCGCTCCAGGGCACGAAACCAGTCATAAGGGATAATCCGGGAGCCTTGGCTGGTGTACCACCATTCCATGCTGGTGTCGTGATTCCATCCCTGGTCCAAATAGCCTGGAGTTGGGGCGCTTGCCTCATTCGATGTGATGTCAGGGCCGGGCTTGTACACCTTGGACTTGGAACAACCGATTGCTAGAAGAGCAAGAGCTGCCAGACCAATCATCCATCTCGTTGTCTTAGAATTCATCTTATCCTCCGGACAGTCGTATCGGTTCTGCGCATCTTCAATCGGTAGAGATATAGCGATCCTTTGGCCCTTTTACTCCGGAATTCTCAATCTGTTGCTATATAGTTACTGGGCAAGGTTGGGTTATAGCCGTTCTTTTCTTTTATTCGCGTCAGAACAGATCTATGGATCTTTGCGCCTTCAGGAATTTTTCGTATTGCCGGCCGCCAGAGCCGCCAGAACCCGGCCCGAGACTCGTGCAGCTCACCGAGGGGATCCGGATGCAGTTTATCTTTCCAACCTTCTTTGAGTTTTAACCCTTGTTTAGAAGCATTTTCCAGCATCCAGATCAAAGCGATGTCGGACAGGCCGCGCTCTTCATACCACCCGCCAACGTCGGAATGTACGCCTGCAAACCAGACCTGCATAACATTTTGATCGGGCGCCAAATGATTTTCTTCCCAGAGACAGACGGGAAACTTCTTCCGTTTTTCATCAATGGCGATTGCATGATAAGCGTGTTGGGTTCCCCTAATCTGATAATCGAAGAAAGTCTTGGCGTACAAATAACCAAGCGAGCCAACGGTATCCCACACCCCTATGAAGTAGGGGACGCACTCGTGGCAATAGGTTTCTTTGAATCCTGCTGCAATGCGTTCGTTGCCAGGGGTGTTATATATGTCGGTGGCATAGGGGATCAGGTTGATGCTGCCCTTCTGGAGGAGCCCGACTTGGTTAAGCATCCCAGCCAGGCATCGCACCGTAAAAGCACCGCGGCTGAAGCCGAATAGAAAGACCTTATCCCCAGGTACGTACTTGTCCATGAGGTACTCATAGGCATCTTCGATGTTTTCTGTTAGGCCCCAGCCGAAACCCTGGCCCAGTATCACGCCGATCTTTTTGCCCAAGAAGCGGCCAAAAACACTGAAGGTGCCGATGCCGGGGTCATAATACGCTACTTGATCCGCATCTCGGACAATGGGCGTAAACATATCGACAACATTGGTATTGTGGCTTCCATACTCATTGCCGGTGCCATCGCAGCACACTACGATATTCTTCCCCATAACGAATCCCCTTTTTCACCGCAGTGTTGCTTGTGCTCAGGTCCATGACTTGTCCTCGTTCTTTCGGTCACTGGGCGGAGATATTGTGTGACACGACGGAAAAGCTTTCCTGAAACGAATGGGAGCATGGTCGAACCTGCCAGCGTTTACGACAATCACGCGGATGGAAACGTGGCGTATACGAAACTTTTGGAGGAAGTCTCTCGCCATGTGTGCGATGGAATGCAGCAGTTTGTAGAAATTCATTAGATAAGCAGTTGGGCAAGAGATAGAGATCTTGTATTTCGTTTACGCCACAAAACGTGCGAATACGTCGGAATCTCCGAGCATGCTCTCTAGTCTCCGCGCAGCGCACATTTGCGCTGCCAAAGGAGACGTTGCATGTCTAAAAATATTGCCCGCAATCTAGCTGTTGCCTTCACCTTCATCGCGTTGGTGGCTCCGGTTATCCACGCCTCAACAACCAGCGCTGCCGTAGCAGCAAGCAGCCCTACCGTCTCGGCTTCTCCGTCTGTAACTGGAGGGGACCCTGAGCCGACATCACCCGATGTGGCACAAATGATCCTCATCTTCCTGTATCTGGCATAAAATAGCTTTGCAACAAGATCGCGAACTGCCGCTCAAGTGGGGGAACTTAGATGCATCTTACTGGTCTCAATCTCCTGTTTTGGGCGGCCAGCTTCGTTGGACATGTGACATTGCTGTTCGTTCTATGTATACGGCGTCGCGTGAGGGATTTCCCGCTTTTCACGACATTTATCACGGCCAACATTCTGAGAACGATTGCCCTCTATGTCATCGCGCATTTTGGGACGAAAGCAATCTATTTCTACACATATTGGTATCTCGCCATACTGGATGTTGTCCTACAGCTTTGCGTGGTCTATGAGTTAGCCTCCCGCATATTTCGCCCGCTGGGAGTATGGGCCAAGGATGTGCGACGCGGCTTTGTAGGATTGGGCAGTTTGAGTATCGTGGTAGCGACTGCTTTGGCTTGGCTTGCAAGCCCACCGACGCGGCTGTGGATGCAATCGGTCATGATCAAAGGCAACCTTTTTTCCGCGGCCTTGATGAGTGAACTCTTTGTCGGCATGATCATACTATCCGTGACAGTAGGTTTGCCCTGGAGAACTCATATTGCACAAATTGCTCAAGGGCTGGGTATATATTCGGTGATCGATGTACTCGTAGAAGCCGCGCACAGTTATTTCGGATTGAGCCGAGACACCCGAGCTTACGATGACCTATCCCATGCACGAATTGCTGTATATCTTGCCTGCACTCTGTACTGGATTATTATGCTGTGGCGCGAAGCGCCCCGGTCTCGCGAACTATCGGCACAAATGCACAGCGACTTGTTGGCCTTGCAAGAAAGGGTGGGATACCACCTTCAAAGCCTTCGTTCACGGAGCGGTCAATGAGTGCACGCACAGCTCTCTTTCTAGTGGCAATTGCCGTTTTCGTCTCGATCTTGGTTGCGCTCGCTACGTATTACTATCGCCGAGCCGGCCGCACCTCCACTAGGAATTGGGAGCGACTGCTGGAGCGCCTGACCATCATGGATCGAGATGGCGTAGCTCAGATAGCCCTGGATTACGCTGACGAATCAGGACGGCGCAGGACGGACGTCTCCGATACAGAACTGGAGTCGTCACAGATATGGAAACTTATCGGTGGTCTTGAGGGACTCGAGGCGCTCGAAAGGAATAGCGTAGTGCTGATCGATCTGGCCTTTTATGTTCAGCAATGGTATCCAGAGGCCGTGGTCCTTGCAGAGGAACTACGACTCAATGCAAGGGAAATCGAATGGCACGTGGAGAGGCTTAGGGGAGCAGCAAAAACGGGCAACCTCGAGAGTTCTTTCGCTGCTTATGCGCAGCCTGCGATCGCAAAGTATTACCATATGACGCGTCATGTGCTCGCGCTTTATGAACGAGGAAATCTTCCCATGCTCATCGACCTTCAACGTGCGATCTAGCTGGAACAGATGCTCGTCTTAATATGCTGGTATCACTATCAGGCTACGCAATAAATCGCATCGCACCCGCGACTACACGGCCAATCACTTCTACTTCTTTTCGATAGCGCCAGCGCTGGCTCGATGCATGAGACAGCGGGTGAGTAATCAGGGTCAACCAGATCGAGTCTTTGTCCAACTCACACCAGCCGCAGACGTAGCCAGCATGTGTGAGGAGAAAATAGATCGGTCGGTCGAATTCGTTCGTCCATTCTTTGCGTGATGCTATCGTTCTTTTATGAGTATCAACCTTTAGGATGGCCCCCGCACGAATCATTGGATCGAGAGTCCGGTCATGCCGCCCGATTATGGCACGCCGGTACTGACTAGGTAATGGGCCATTTTCAAGAGGCAGAAGCATGGTTTCCTCGGGTGGCGGGTCTGTGGCGAAACGGTCCGGCAACAGATAGCGAGCCTGCTCGTCCAGTGGACCATTGGCCAAAAGAAGTGTCATGTTAGGACCCGGAAGCTGATGGTTTTGTGGAGGCCCGCTCTCGTTCGGGTGGCACTGACGCAGTAATTCCTCGGGAGGCTGGTTGTAGATAACGGCCAGAGAGAGGAGCTTAGGAATAGTCAGCTCATGCTTTCCTCGTTCCACGCGAGCGAGCCAGCTGGCAGAGATCTGGTAGGACGGGTCACCCCATTCCTGGGCAAGGCGGGCGCTGCGTTCTTCAACCTCTCGCAGCGAAAGCCCCCATTGTCGACGGATAGCTCGAAGCCTCGTTCCTATCCCTGTCATCAAAACCTCCCGAACATCTGCTTCCAGACGTTATGCCCTACAACTCAATGAATTGCCAGATCATTTGTGCTCGTGGATTGCTAGTGTAACGTAACCCATTCGCTGTATTATCTAGCCCAATAAATTGTGAAAACTCGTATTTGAACTGAATGACAGGTAGCGGATCGAGTCGTACTTCGAATGGCTCTGGTGCAAATAGCGGAATACCGTCGAATATATTGGTCTTTTGGGATTGAGGACTGACGATGGGCAGGCTGAAACGTGTCAAGGAGCTATTTGCGGGCAACACTTTGATCGGGAGGTGATCATCTTGTGCGTGCGCTGGTACCTGCGTTACAAGCTCAGCTTTCGCGATCTGGTCGAGATGATGGCCGAACGCGGGCTCTATCTTGCTCACACCACTATCCTTCGCTGGGTTCGCCGGTATGCGCCAGAGTTCATCAAACAGTGGAACCGTTTGGAAAATCCGCGGGCCGCTCTTGGAGAGTCGACGAAACCTATATCAAGGTACGCGGCGAGTGGACCTATCTCTATCGGGCGGTAGACAAAACTAGGCAGACTGTTGATTTTAGGCTCAGCAGAAGGTTCTGGTGCAAATTTTCTCAGAATGAGTGCCGGATGGTTAGGGAAGAATTATCCGCAGGGTTATGCGGCAAGAACAGCGGCCCAAATGTCAGGAGCGGCTACCGGTCTGCCCAGCAAGGTTCTGATCTTGAATTGCTGTTTCCTAATTTTCACTGCAAGTTCAATACCGCTTATCGTTATTGTCGCTGTGTCGAATCACTTGAACCCGAGCATCGGTCGAACCCTCTGTTTGATGCGGCGATGATCTTGCTCCACCAAGTTGTTCAAGTACTTGCAAGATCTTATCCCTACACGGCGCGCTATCGTTCCCACTGATTGCAATTCCATGATGGCTCGATGCGAAGCCGCGTACGCATCGAGTGTAATGACCCGCGGTGTGCCGTGCCTCTTCATTGCCTTGCTGAAAAAACCCTTCGCTGCCTCAACATCCCGCCGTTAGCTCAACTGAAAGTCTACCGTTCGACCCAACTTGTCTACTGCTCGATACAGATAGGTCCACCGGCCATTCACCTTAATTTAATATAGGTCTCATTACAATGCCATGACCTACCCACTGGCCGAGAGTACTGATTCCAACGCTTCTCAAACTCAGGAACAAAGCGTTGTACCCAACGCAGAATCGTCGTGTGCGTCACCTCAATTACTCGCTCCGCCATCACTTGTACCAAGTCGCGAGAACTCAGCTTATATGTGAGATACCAGCGTACGCAAAGCACAATAATTTCCCGGTCGAAATGTCGTCCTTTGAACAAATCCGATGCTTTCATCCTGGACTATTATCACCGTCCATTCCAACCACCTCGGAGTTTGTACCAGAACCGTTTTAATTCCTTTTTCTGAAGGCTGTAGCGACGGAGCTTTGTGCGGATCGGTTCATCGAAAAATTTCACTGCAACCCACGCGAAGAAGATCACGAACGGTGCAAGTAGCAAAGCAACGTGGATTTGTTGTTCCCGTGCGGGATGTCTCGTCTCAACCCAATTCGCATAGATATACATGAATGGGTAGTGCGTCATATAAAGCGGGTAAGAGAGCCTGCCGCTGACTTTACAAAGCCCCATCAACCCTGTGCCCGCATGTGAATGCGCGCCGGCAATGACGTTCATTGCGTGGTCTTGAATTCCACATGAAGACTTGCAGTTGAATCTCCTCCGGCCCACACATCGAAATCGGAGGGTTCCACAACCCAGGTTTTCGACTGTGGAGTCCAAAAATGCAGTTGTTCCGCTCCAAGAGGAAACTTGAGAGTTTTGGTTTCTCCCGCTTGGAGGAGAACCCGCTCAAATCCCTTGAGTTCGCGAACGGGGCGAGATGCCGAACCATAGCGTTGATGAATATAAATCTGTGCGACAGCATCCCCCGCGATAGAGCCCGTATTCGTTACGTCGACGCTTACCTCGTTGTTATCGCTCACGCTCATGCTGTTCCTGCTGAGATGGAGGTTGGAGAATTTGAACGCCGTGTAGCTGAGACCGTATCCGAAAGGGTAAAGCGGTTTGGAGGCGACATCCCAATAGCGTGACGTGAAGCCAGGGCGATCTTCGGGGTCATGTGTCAAAGTGTGGTTGTAGTAGAGTGGCTCGACGCCCGACGCGCCCGGCCAACTTACCGGCAGCTTCCCGCCAGGATTCACATCTCCGAATAGTACGTCGGACACGGCATTGCCCCCTTGTGTGCCTGGGTACCAGGCCTCGAGTATTGCCGGCACGTGTTCAGAGGCCCAGTGAATATCGAGTGGGCGGCCATTTTCAAGCACGAGCACCACCGGCTTGCCAACACCAACAGCAGCTTCTAACATCCGCTCCTGGATTCCTGGCAGATCCAGGCTGGCTCGCGAAGCCGCTTCGCCGCTCATATTCGCCGTTTCACCCATGACGGCCACGACGAGGTCAGCGTCGGCGGCCGCTGCCTTGGCCTTGGCAATCCATTCGGCGGTTTCTTGAGGAGTAGGTGGGGGTGAAGGCTTCGTACCTAGAAACTGATCCAACATACCGGTATAGATCTTCGACGGCTGAGGCCCGGCGACAAACGTGATTTGCGCATCGGCACCCAGCCTATTCCTGATACCGGCAAGCACAGTAACCGGATGACTCTTGGACCCCTTTCCGAATAGGCCTTCCACCGTCCATCCGCCCTCGATGTCATGGGCAGCATCTGCGAGAGGGCCAATAACGGCAATCTTTTTCGGCTCCTTCGACAGAGGAAGAGTTCGGTTCTCATTGCGAAGCAGCACCATGGAACGCCCTGCCAGTTTGCGCTCGAGCGCGATACCCTCGGGTCGGTTCAGGACCGTATCGACACTGGCTTCGTCGACGTAAGGATGGTCGAAGAGTCCCAGATCAAACTTCGCCTCCAGAATCGGCAACACCATCTGGTCGATGTAGGCTTCACTGACTTTGCCGTCTTTCACTACCTTTGCAAGATTGTGTGTGTAGGTGAGACTCGCCATATCCATGTTTAGGCCTGCCGTGATCGCCTTATAAGCCGCGTCTTCGCCATCGCTCGCGCAACCATGGGTAACGAGGCTTCCGACTGCAAATGCATCCGAAAGCACAATGCCTTGGAACCCCCAATCCTTTCGGAGAACATCGGTCAAGAGCCAATGGTTGCCACTCGCCGGCACGTCGTTCAGGTCCATATAGGCACTCATAATTCCACCAGCCCCAGCCTGAACCGCTGCATGAAAAGGAACCAGGTAAAGATTGCGAAGCAATTCCTCCGACACATAGGAAGAGTCATAGTCACGGCCGCCTTCGGCGGCACCGTAACCGGCAAAGTGCTTTACGGTCACGAGTACGCTGTCCTGTCCAAGCTTCGAACCTTGGAATCCGCGAACCTGTGCTTGAGCCATTGCGGAACCAAGAACCGGGTCCTCTCCGGCACCTTCCACAATGCGGCCCCACCGAGCGTCGCGCGCAATATCGACCATCGGCGTAAAAGTCCAATCAATCCCGGCAGCGCGTGCATCCTGTGCCGCCAGATGTTGTGCCTGCTCCTCGACCAATGGGTCCCACGAAGAGGCCATCGCCAGCGGTACTGGAAAGACGGTTCGGTATCCATGAATCACGTCAAAACCAAAGATGATTGGAATATGAAGACGCGATTTTTCGACCGCGATATGCTGAAGGCGATTGATCTCCTTGACGTCCATCTGCCAAAGAATCGAGCCTACTCCGCCTTTGGCAATGAGATCATCTGGTTTCTCTTTAGCTATGCCAGGCATCACGAGACCGGACGATTCATTGAGTTGACCGACCTTTTCGTCGAGAGTCATTTGCTTCAGGAGAGACTCGGCCTTCTGTTTGGCCTCAGCACTGAAGGGACTTGTCTGTGCCCCGGTGGCAATGACACCAGAGAACGCGACCCCAAAAAGAGCGATTGCAGAATACCTCTTCAACATCATGTTTTTGTCCTCCGTTTTTGAAATAAATCGGCTTCTCTGCTGCGATTATGTCGGGCATTATGCTGCTGCCCGCTTTATGCCGTAGCGGCGGGTCAGCCACGCACGAACAGGCTCATCGAAATACTTAAGAACTAGCCATGCCACAGCGATCACGAATGGCAGAAGTAGGAAGACACAAGTCAACACTACGGACTTGGCTGGATGTCTCGTATGAGCGAAGTTCGCAATGATATATACGAACGGGATATGTGTGATGTAGAGGGGATAGGAGAGCCTGCCGCTGAACTTGCACAACCTCATCATGCCTGCACCAGCATCAGAGTGCGCGCCACAAATAATGATGAGCGGGAATAAGAACAGCACGCACGCAGCATCATAGAGACCATTGAAAGAAAGCCCGCCTGCGTTGGGGAACTTCGGCGCCTGAAAGATGATCACAAGAAGAATCGAAAGGACCAGGAGTCCAATTTTGGGACGACGGATGCGACCCTGAATACGGTATAGCCAAAGCCCCATCACGAAAGAGACGGTTAGCCGGAGGGGAGCCATCCAGATGTCCGGGTATCCCCAGCCTCCGTCCATCGAGCCTTTCATATTCGCGACCCATAGGAGCAGCAGACCGGAAACTCCGAAGATGATTCCAAGAGTGAGGGCACGCAGACGGCGAAGAATCAGAGCGTACGCGATATTTCCGAGATACTCCTGCATAAGGGACCACGCAGGGCCGTTGAGTGCCTGACTTTCGTTTTGTCGGCCCCCTACTGGCGGGGAAGGTAATAGGAGAAGCGAAGTCACATAGGCCAGCAGCAACATTGGAGCCGAGGTCTGGTTCATCGCCTTGCCAAACGGATCAAAGAGATAGCCGAGAAGGCCCAGCGTCGCACCCACTAGCACCAAAGGATGAAGCCGGATGAGCCGGATACGAAAGAATTGCAGGGTGGACATTCGTGTCCATCGGTCATCGTAGGCATAGGCAACGACAAAGCCGGAGAGCCCGAAGAAGAAGTCGACTGCCAAGTAGGCGTGGTGCATCAGGCTCAGAGGGGTATCCCATCCAAATGAGTAATTGAAGACGTGAAAGATAACAATCAGGATGGCCGCACTTCCTCTCAATCCATCCAACACTTCAAAGTGTTCTTTCCCGGTGCTTGTCCGATCGGCTCGGACTGCACTACCCGTCTGACCCAGAGTTGATAGGTCGTTCATTTGAGAGGTCTCCTTATCTTTCGGACTTTGACTTGACTGATGAACCGTTAGCGCAAGGTAAGGTCACACTACCTCCCAGAGTCACATCGAAATCTTGAGTCCGAAGTTCGCCGCCGAATTGGTGCGAGAAGGGCGACTACGATTGCAGAATCTAATGGGAATGAGGGGATGTAAAAGCTCCAACGGGTAGGAGCACAGCTCTATCCCAATAACCGTATATTTATCTTGAGGTTACCGTTAGAGGGGTGGATCGTCACAGGGCACGTATCATACGGAAAAGTCAGTGAGACACACCTCGAGGGATCGGTCGCAGCCGACCATGGAGCCATAGTGCAGTCGATGAAGAGGCTGGTGACCTACCGCCAGGTTTCGACAGCGAGCACTGTGGGAGGGCCTGCGTGGCCTTCGATGACATTTGTTTCGATCACCGCTTCCAGATTGAGTTGGTCCCAGTTCTTAGGCGCCTTCTTCAACATCTCATCGAGATACGCAGGCTTAAAGACTACCTCGCTGGCAGCTTCGGTACCTTCTCCTAGAATCCCCGCAATGATAATGACTGGCTGGCCCGTCACGCTGTCATGAATCCTGGCGATGATGGCATAGTCCTTTGCCAACTTTGTGTAAGGCACCTGCCATTGGAGGGTCCAAAACCTCTTCTCGGGACTCTTGCGGTCTACGAGCCTTCGCACCTGCGAATCGTACTCGAATCCGAAGGGTAGATCCTGGGTAATCCGCATGGTCCAAACGTTATCGAAGGCGCCAATGAGCACGACCGGGCCTTCGCGTAGCTGGGCATAGCCGATTTCTGAATCGGAAACAACGCGAAAATCGCCGCCCTTTGGGACGAGAGGAACAATGGATCGCGCCAATGTGATCACGTCCGAGACATCGAGACGGCCATAGAGGGGCATCCCGTTTGGCGTTGTGCGCTCTCGATCGACTGCATCCATCGGTTGCCCAAGGCAGTACGTGACCCTGCTTGAAGCCGCTGTCACCGGTTCCCAAAAGCGTTCCAGGTTCGACGGCTTCCGAGGGATTTGGATACGGCCCATTCCGAATCCTGCGATAAGGGCCAACAACAATAATGTTGCGACAGATATCCATCGATGCCTAGTCAGCACTGTAAGAGGTAGAGCTGCCTCGGCAGATTTAGACTCCGTCGTGGGAGAGTCCTGAGATGTCGCCCCGTTCCTCTGGGAGGCCAGCGATCCGGATTCGAGGTTCACGGAGACCGCTGGGTCCCGAAACGAGGGAATGTATGAGCCTACCGAGAGTTCGACTATCAGCTCTCCGACATGATCCGTGTTGTAGTAGTACTGGATCAACCTCTTACGGACTTCGGCCGCTGTCGTACGGACTACTGGATCAAGGTTTACATCGTAGTTTGGCTCACGTCCAAAGGCCTCCACACCTATCGTCCGTTCCTTTAGTTCGCTCGCATTGCCAAGCAGCGTCTGCTCGACCGTATATGCCAGGAACACGGGATATCGCTTGCTGTTTGCGAATAGCGGGTGTGCAAGGAGTTGCTTCAACTGAAAACGGACGGCACTGATATCTGGTGCCAGACCGTGCCCATTCGGCTCTTTTTCGGATTGTGGCAACAATGGCATCGTGAGTTCTGCTGATTCTCTTCCTGCTTTTCGGGTTTGGCGACGGGCGCTGCGGCCACCTCGACGCGTTGCCGCGCAAAAGCAGGGATGCAGAACCCACCGACGACGGTATAGAGCCGGGGACCAACATCAACCCCTCATTATTCCATATTGACAACTAGGTTTGGGGTATCATACATTCCTTTTCGACCAGGCGGTCATCGCGCGTAAGTATCTCAAATGGAGTTACTTATCCAGTGCCAAATTAGTTCCTACCCGATAGCTCTTATGACAGTGTGCCTTGGTGGGTAGAGTCATCCTTTCTGATTCCGCGGAACGAAAGTGGTCACGAGATTCCCCATGTCAGCCAACGGCAACTCATCCAGAATCGGCACTCTTCTCTCGCTTTATGTCATTTTAGGAATGCTTTTTCCTTTTGATAACGCCCTCTCGTCGGTCGCTTGGACGCAAACGCCGGCCTCAAACTGGAACGGTGTGCTTCGCACGGACGGGTTCCTGCCCGCGAACGAGGGAACGGTTCTGCTCGACTCGGGGACGAATCACTATTCCGCAGCCGTGAATACAGAAGGGGCTTTTTCGTTCCAGAGCCTTAATGCCGGCCTCTACTCAGTGACTGTTCTTGCTGCAGGAAACCTCTACCGCAGCGCGACCCAAGTCTCTATCCCATCAGCGGCTGTAGGCGTAACGCTCAAGCTGGGCCGCGATGGCTCTGTGGAGATGGCCAGCACGGAGATTGGAAGAGTAGTTGACACCGATCAACTCACGAATAAGGGAGTGAGTGAAATCCCGCTCAACAAAAGGGACTTCAGCCAAATTCTGCTACTCGCTGCGGGAACGTCTAGCGACACCAACGGAGCCTCAAACTTCACCCAACAGTTCGCGATCAACGGCCAGCGAGGTGTGGAGGCAACTTTCTCGCTGGATGGGGCGGACATCAGTGACCCCGAAATGGGTGGCGGGACGTTCACTAATTTCAACGTAGACGCGATCCTTGATCTCAAATCGTCGTCCGGGGTAATGCCAGCCGAAATAGGTCGTGGCGCATCTGGCTATACCGATATTTTGACTCGATCTGGAACAAGCGACCTGCATGGATCGTTTTTCGAGTTTCTGCGAAACTCCGCGCTCGATGCCCGCAACTACTTCGATCATCCTTCCCCGGTAAGTCCGGGACGCATTCCACCTTTCAGAAGAAATGAGTTTGGATTTACAAATGGAGGTCCTGTTCCGATTTCTCGTTGGTTCGGCAACAGCAAGCAGATCTTTTATTTCATCGAGTACCAGGGCTTCCGCCAAGTCCTGGGAACGACCCAGGTTCTTTCTGTTCCAACCGCAGAACAGCGATCGGGCAGGGATACGACGGCATTCCCAGGCGACACGCTCCTTGTTCCGGTGAACTCCTCGATCAGCCAGATACTGGCGCGATATCCGCTGCCTAATTATCCAGCCGGAACATTTGGCGCGAACACATACGCAACTTCATCCAAAGTGACCACGGACGCAGATCAGTTCTCCGGCAGGCTTGATTTTCAGAGCGGCGCCAAGGACCACTGGATGGCGCGATTCTCTCTCGACAATCTCAGCGGCCCAACGACGAATCCAGATCAAACGGTTATAGATCCGAGCTTCGGTGTGGAATATGTTGATCACCAGCGTAATGGCGTGTTGACATGGATACACACTGCATCGCCGAGTCTCATGTTCGAATCGTCGCTGAGTGCTATTCGAACGACACCCTCTTTTCCGACTCCCAATACAACTGACCCAGCCGTTAAATTCAACGACGCTCTGTTCGAGCCGTTCAATGCCCCAGGCGGTTCCGTTTCCAGAGACTACGGAAATTTATTCCAGGCTCGAGAGAATGTAACGTTCTCGCGCAACGCCCATACGGTCAAGCTTGGTGCGGAGATTCGACTGAACCGTGACTCCGGTTATTACGGAACCAGCCCAAACGGGGAATATGACTTTGGCGGAGGAACAGCGTACTCCACAGTTGAAATCACGTCGTCAAGCGGTTCTCACACTATCCATGTTGGAGATCCTTTACCCGATACCTTATCAGCGTTCCTTACCGGTAGCGCGTTTGCGTATACACGAGCTGTTGCGCCCAGCTATTTCTCAAACGGTCAGAATATAGGGCCGGGGGCGAATAACCGGACGGCAATTGCAGCCTATGCGCAAGATACCTGGAAAGCCACAAGCCGCCTCACGATCGGTTATGGAATGCGCTTCGAACTTTACACACCGCTTTCGGAGCGGGCCCATCGCACCTCTGGATTTTTTCCATCTCCCAACGGAGGCCAAGTTTTCCTAATTAATCCTGAACCCAGATACCGCACGCGAATGAATAATTGGGGCCCACGTCTCCAAGCTGACTATCGTTTACGCCCAAATCTTGTGCTCCATGCTGGCGCAGCTTTGACAACCATCCCGCCCAATATCTGGCAAGACAACATGCAAACGGGCAATCTGCCGTTCGTGTTCTACCCCCGAGTGACGGCTGGACCGACGGCATTTGTCCCCTACGGATTTCAGTTCACTCCAGCGCAGTTACCCCGCGTCTATACGCCGGACGGTACCGACATCTTTGCCAATCGAAGGCCCAACGATGTCCCCGCCAATACGGAAGTTGATATCGATCGTTTGGAGCAAGGAATTGCAGATGCTTCCGAAGGTGAAACAACTCCGCTCAACGTAGGAGCGATCAGCAGGAACTTTGGGAACGCGGGTCTCGGCACGTGGTCCCTTGGCCTGGAACAGTCCATAGGACAAGTGACGCTCTCTGCCGCTTATGTCGGCACAACCGCTTATAAGCTTCCGCGCGTCGCATTTCCCAACGCCTATCCTGGCGCGACAGCAGAGTTTGCTCCATATACGCACTTCAACGCCGCCGACCAGGCTGTAGGCGGGTTCGGAACCGAAAGCGAGATGACGGCGACTTCGCACTCCTCGTACAACGCTCTACAGGTCTCCGGGCAGGGTCAAACTCCGCATGGTGGACCTGCCTTCCAAGCGAACTACACTTGGTCGAAGTCGATCGACGATGCCAGTAGTGTGGGCGGGACCTCTGCGACCAGCACTGTGGGGGCAATAGCGCAAGCAGCACCTCAGAATCCCTTCGATACTCACCCGGAACGCGGCCCGTCAGTATTCGACACGACCAATTCATTCTCACTGAGCCTCACGCAGTCTCTTCCGGTTTATGCAATTCTCCCGTTGAATCATGTGAGTAGTAAGCTTACTCGCGGATGGCAGTTGATCAGTATTTCATCGCTGTCTGGCGGTACACCTTTCACCGTTTACTCGGGAATTCAGCAAACGGGTGCAGGGTCCACCAACGCGGACAGGCCCGATCAGATCGCAAAGCCATCGCTATCCACTGCGAGGCCCAAGAGAGAGGACTACTTCGGGCGTGGGAGCGACAACGCTTCATTCTTCGCAATACCAATCAACGTTCCGGGGGGAACGGGCCCTAATCAAGGGCGCTTTGGAACTCTCGGACGGAATACCTTTCGAGGGCCGGCTTATTACGACTATGACTTCTCTTTGGTAAAGGACACGGCAATCGGAAGAAGAGGATCTGGAGCCGACCTTACAAATCTGCAGTTTAGGGCTGAGTTTTTCAACTTGTTCAACATCGTGAACATGGGGCTTCCATCGAACACAATTTTGGGATCGGGCTTTGGAGAGATTAATCGAACGAATGGCAATTCTCGCCAGATTCAGTTTTCTCTTAAACTTGAATACTAACTGTTACCTTTATAAAGCCAGCTCCGGGTATTTCTTCAAGGTATGTTTTTGGTTCTGGAGTAAATATGAAATTCACGATTCTCCAGGCGCTACATACAGTGTATAGACACCTGATCGCACCCATATCTAGTTGCTAAATCGACTGATTTTCTGTTTGCACCAGAACCATCTCAAGGACCTCGGAAAGGTTAAAGCCAAGATCATCGAGTACGCTTCCCCGCGTCAGGTGTAGCGTTCTTTCCTAGGTGCTGCTTTTTCATTCTTCTGCTCCTCTCACAGCCGTTGCTGTACCAGTTTCCAACGCTGTTCGGCAGGCGTGCCGATTTAGTTATGCCAAGGGAACGCATAGTATCCGTGCCGAAGCGATAACAGAGATCGAGTATCTTGCTTGCTATTCCTCGCGAAAGCGATATCCAATATGGGTCTCTGTCAAGATATAAATGGGATGAGCAGGATCGTCTTCAATCTTCTTCCGTAACTGGTTAATGATGACTCTCAGATATTCTCGCTCACTGCCATAGGGCGGACCCCATATCGAGGTGAGCAGGCGGTCGTGACGCACGGGGCGACCAGCATGCTCCATCAAATAGCGCAGTGTCTCATATTCCTTTGGAGCAAGGTGTATTTCCTCCCCTCTCTTCTCTACCCGGCGACGGTCGGCGTCAAGCGTGATGTCACCGATGATGCTGACTGTGCTAGGTCCCGCTAACTGAGCATGGCGACGACGGACGACTGCCCTGAGCCTTGCGGTCAGCTCTCGGATTTGAAAAGGTTTTGTGACATAGTCAAACGCGCCCATATCCAATGCCTCTACTATGTCATCCTCCTCATCACGCACCGTCAACATAATGACCGGGAGTCCCGGATAGTCTTGGCAGATCCTGCGGCATGTTTCTTTACCGCCCATGCCGGGCATGTTGATATCGAGCAGCACAACATCATAATTAGCCATGCGCAGGCGCATCAGGGCCTCTTCGCCGTTATTCGCATCTCCAACTGCGAACCCCAATGCGCCGAGGGTTTCAAACAGGCTCTGGCGGATTCCTGCGTCGTCCTCTACCACAAGCACCTTGCTTCTCTGTTCCACGTCTATTCCTCCCCTGCCATGCGGGGCAGTGTCATCGTGAAGGTCGTTCCATTCAGACGATCACTATCGACCCAGGCACGGCCTTGATGTGCTTCAGTAATGCGCCTGACAACGGAGAGACCAATTCCAGTCCCGGATATTGTCCGAACTGATCCTGAGCAGCGATAGAAACGCTGAAATACTTTTTCTCTCTCGTCGGGAGGAATAAAAGAACCTTCGTTCTTAACCGTAATAAGCAGTTCTGCCTGCTCTTCTTCAACCGCAATCGCAATGGAAGAACCTGGGCTCCCATACTTCACAGCATTATCGAGAAGCTGCAAGAGAGCCATCTGAAGAAGCTTCCTGTCTGCACGCACCATGCTCGACCGCGCAGTAAGCCGAACGTCGATCGTATGTCCACCCAACTCCTGCGAAGATGCCTCGACACTGCTTTGGATGAGTTGTGCAAGGTCAATCTCTTCTCGTCTTACCTTGAGATCGCCGCTGTCCAGCTTTGCTGTAAGGAGCAGATGGTTGGCGAGATCGCTAAGGTGACCGGCGTGCCGATCAATCAGACCGACCAGTTTCTTTTCAGTACCGGATAGGGTATTCATCGCGAGTAGCCCCGAACTCGAAGCCAAAATTGTTGTAAGCGGGCTCTTAAAGGCATGCGCCAAGCCATCCAATATGGCAGAACGAAGCTGCTCACTCTGTCGAGCAGCTTCTGCGTTGGCTTCGGTCGAAAAAGAACGTGCCCTCTCGATCGCAACAGCGACCAGCGAAGCGGCGGCATTGACAGAGGCAGTATCGAGCAAATGTCCACACAGGATAAGTGATCCGATGGGTCGCGTTCCCGAGCGCAAAACACGTCGAGAGATCGCAGCATCTAGGTTGTCTCCGTCTGTTTCCGTGAAAAAGCTGGACCGGACTTCATCATCGGGGACATCACATTCTCCGCTCTTGCACAAATGCAGATCATAGGCGTTGTACAAAGCCACACCCCTTACTGGGAGGCTGGACCGAATGAGATGTACAAGCTGTTGCTCGACTGTTCCTTCTCGGTCGAGAAGCAGAATATGCTGGCTCAACTCATACAGTTTCTGTAATTGGGCTTGATGCAACTCTGATTCGCGAGCATGGCGGCTCACCTGGTTTGAGAGACTACTGACGAGCAGAGCTGCAGCCTCAAAGGTTCCCAATGCGACCCAGTCGTGAGAGTCCGACATATAGAACTGAAACAAGGGTTCCGTGAAGAAGTAATCAAGGCAGGCCACGGACAGCAGAGAGATAATACTCGCCTCAAGAAACCCCCAGCGAAGTGCTATTGCCGCGACCAGAAAGAGGTGGGCCGAGGTTGCCGAGGAAAGATTGAAATGGAAACGATATGCGAGAAATGTAATCAGTAAGGCTGCAACGCTTCCAATCGCGACCCTACGAGAAACTTCGCGGATTGGCTTAGCGGTCACTTTTTCTACCCTCTATCCCCTCCACTATAGAGATCTGCTCATAAGCAAACCGTTAAGAAGGAGCTTATGCATTGTTAATGGCTTTCGCGATTCACTGGGAGTGTCGGCTTTTTTTCGACATTACGAGGTGATTCAATATGAAATTTCTTAGAGGCCTTCTCCCATCAGATTCCAAATCAATCGCAGCACACACGTCCCCCATAGAGGACACGGCGCAGAGGCAGAACAGAGCCCAGGGCAGATGCGGACAAAAACGGCGTGTATCTCTGCGGCGTACTCTCTCCAACATTGTTCCCGTCATTTTTTGCTGTCTGCTTTTTGGTGCGGCGTACTTCGCGCATGGACAATCAACGTTTGGAAGTGTGAGAGGAGCCGTACAGGATGCTACCGGTGCAGCTATCCCGGGCACGCAGGTTACGTTGCATAGCACCGATGAAAATACGGACCGTACAATTAATGCCGATGCGTCGGGTTCCTTCATCTTTGAAAACGTCAAAGCCGGCAAGTATATCTTGCGAGCGCATCGCGATGGGTTTGCCGATACCATCGTCTCCGGTATTGCGGTCGAGGCCCGTCAGGACCTGCGCCTTGCCGCGACGCTCAACATAGCGGCCCAGACGACTACTGTAGAGGTAACGTCGGGTGCCGATCAGATCAACACTGAAAACGCGACCCTGGGCGACTCGAAGACCAACATCGAGATGACGCAGCTTCCTTTGAATAATCGTGCAACGACCACCAGCCCGCTGGGTGCCCTCGCCCTGTCTCCCAATGTGCAGACGGACAGTTCAGGCAATATAGCGCTCGGCGGAGCGAGTTCCTCGATGGTGAACTTCTCTGTTGACGGCATTTCAACCGCAAACGTCCGCCAGAACGGTGCACTCCAGGATGCCTACCCTTCTCAGGAAGGCATTGCAGCCGTCAAGGTGACCGCGTTCAACAACAGTGCGGAGTTCTCGCAGATCGGTGACGTAACGTTCACGACGAAAAACGGAACGAACAACTATCATGGGAGCGTCTTCGAGTATCTGCAGAATCAGGCGCTCGATGCTAGCCCGTACGGTTTCAGTGGCAAGGCTCCAAAGAAGTTCAATACCTTTGGCTTCTCTCTGTCTGGGCCGGTCACTGTCCCACATCTCTACGACGGGCATAACAAAACGTTCTTCTTCGCCGATTACGAGGGCAATCGCCGGACGACCGCAGTGGCACAGCAGTTCGAGGTGCCGACCGCAGCCGAACGCGGTGGCGATCTGACTGGTTTCGATTCGACGCTGACGACTCCCATCACCAATATCAGTCCAACAGCAAAGGCTCTATTAACTTATTACTCTTTGCCGAATGTGTCCGGGCAGTCTGGCTATAACTATGAAAACTTCCAGTCGACCCCTGCCCGCACCGATGGTGCGGATATCCGGATCGACCAGACGATCAACTCCAAGCAGGCGGCATACGCACGATTCAGCCGTAAGAACATTACGTCGAACTATGCGAACGCATTTCTTCCTGACGATGTGGATTCCATCCACAATCGCAGCCTGCTGGTCTCGCATACGTATGCCATCACGCCAAAGCTCCTGAACGAGTTCCGTTTTGGGTTCACGAATGTGACAACTAGTGTTAACTTTCCTATCCAGGGATCGACTGCGCTGAACCAGCTCGACCTGTCCGGTGTGGACATCAGTCAGCATCCGTTGACGCACGCGTTCCCCACGTTCAACTTCAGCGCGGGAACTGGCCTTACACCGATCGGTAGGGACAAGGCAGGCATTACACAATCGAAGACCACGCAGTACAGCGACAATTTGACCTATACCTTTGGCAAACACACCTTAAAAGGTGGAATCGATATTCGCCGCGTCCGGTACTTCGACCTAGAGAGCTTTGCCCCGGCGTACGCCTCGGATGACTTCGGCAGCTTCATCTTTCAGCCGAGCTTTGGGAACGGCCCCAACGACCATTTTTCCGGAAACGCCTTTGGCGACTTTCTTGAAGGCGCGCCCACTACACTTTATTTCGCTGTTTCCAGTCCCGATGTCGGTGGAACTGCCACACAATACAGTTTCTTCGCTCAGGATGAATTTCAGCTAAGCAGCCGGCTGACGCTCAGCTACGGCCTGCGCTGGCAGGTTCTTCCCGGCTTTCAGGAGGATGGTGGCAATCTGGCAAACTTCGATCAACGCAACAACGCGATCGTTGTCCCGAATGCGCTGGCTGCTTACCTGACGAGTCAGAACATCACCTCATCCAACGTCGCGTTTCAACAGTCGTTCAATGCATGCAACCTGAATAACAACGGGCTTCCGTGCACGAAGTATGTGACGGCGAGTCAGGATGGTCTGCCACAGAGCCTGCGCAACACCTACAAAGGAAACTTCCAACCTCGTGTGTCGATTGCGTACCGTCCCTTCAACGACACTAAGACTGTTGTGCGTGCTGGCTTTGGTATCTATACGATGACCAACCTGGGGCCGCTTTCGTTCAACAACAGCGGTAATCCGACATCGAACTTGCACACCTATGCGAACGCCAACACGGCAGGATCGAATACACCTCAAATCGTCTTTCCGAACACGGCACCACCCAGCACCAGCGTTCAGATTGGCGGAGGCAGTCTCGACCAGGGAGTCGATCCGAACTTTCGCGACCCCCAGTCCAACCAGTGGAACATTACCCTGGAACGGGAGTTGAGCAACTCTACCTCATTACGTGCAAGCTATGTGGGAATGCACTCTTATCGGCTTAGCATCACCGAGGATCTGAACCAGATTCCATCAAGCACAACGCCCTTTGCAACAACAGCTGCAAGTCCCTATGTCGATCCACGGTCGCCTTATACCAACTGGACGTCGCTTTACAGCACCTTCAACGCGGGCGAGGCAAACTATCATGCGTTCGAGATTCAAGCGACGCATCGCTTGCAGCATGGGCTCTACCTGGATGCGAATTACACCTATGCCAAGAATGTCGCCGACAATCAGGGAGATGCACCGAGCGCGTTTGCAGGCGAGGTGAACTACGGACTTCCGATTGCCGACCGGTTCAACATTAAGCGGAACTTGGGGAACGTCGAAGGCACTCGTCGCAACCGCATGCTGCTGACAGGTGTATATCAGCTCCCTTTTGGTAAAGGACGGCAGTTCATGAATGGCAATGCAGTAAAGGATGCATTCCTTGGAGGATGGGATCTGACAACCATTACGCTACTTGAAACGGGGCCTTGGCTCACACCAAGCATCAGCGGTTCTGCAGACCAATCGAATACCAACGTCGTCAATCGGGGTGCCGTGGTTCGTCCGGATGTAGTATCCAATAACTTCTACGCTGGACAGTCGCGGGCTCAGTATTTCAACCTTGCTGCTTTCGCACGAACCCCCTCAGGGGCTGGCCGCTTTGGGAATGCTGGAGTCGGAATCCTCCAAGGTCCGGGGACGGCGACTGTGAGTCTCGGAGTGGCAAAGCAGTTCTCTATCACAGAGAAACTGCATGCACGGTTCGAGACTACCTTTACGAATGTCCTAAACCACACCAACTTTGCGCCTCCGGTGACGGCGATCGACAGCTCGACCTTTGGTGCCCTCACTGGTCCGCAGACGGCAGAGAATGCTGGGAACCGCACCGGGCAGGCAGCTCTGAGGGTCGACTTCTAGACCCACGAACTGACACTTCCGGAGGCGGGAAGGACACCCCTTCTCGCCTCCTGTTTTATTCACATCTCGGCACGCGGAAGCTCACCACACTAACCTCAGTTCGGTCCTCGATAAGGAGCGATGGTTCCTAAAGCTTTACAAGTTGTTTACACATTTTGAGCTAACCTTTGTTTCAGGTTGGCATTTGCCTTCATAGGTGACCGACGGAGCATCTCATGTCGTTCTTCGATCTCGTCGTCGGCAAGCCTCTCGCAACATCGGAGGAGCGCGCCGAGCACGTCGGTCCGATCGCTGGCATTCCGGTCTTCGGTCTCGATGCGCTCAGTTCCGCGGCCTACGGCCCCGAGGCCGCGCTCACGCTTCTGATCCCACTGGGCATGGCGGGCATCGCGCACATCGTATCCATCAGCTTCGCCATCATCGCGCTGCTGGTGATCGTCTTCGTCTCTTACTGCCAGACCATCGACGCCTACCCCCACGGCGGCGGCAGTTACACGGTCGCCTCAGAGAACCTGGGCGAGTACGCTGGCCTGTTCGCCGCCGCCGCGCTCATGATCGATTACATCCTCAACGCGGCTGTAGGAATCTCTGCAGGCGTAGGTGCGCTGGTCTCCGCGTTCCCTGCACTCCAGCCCCACACACTGGCTCTATGTCTAGTCATCCTGCTGATTCTCACGCTCATCAACATGCGCGGTACAAAGGACACCGGCATTGCCTTTCTACTCCCTACGTATCTGTTCATCGGCACGCTGCTCGTGGTCATCCTTGTCGGGGTAGTTCGCGCCATAGCTACCGGTGGTCATCCCGTCCCGGTCATAGCCCCACCGCACCTGCCTGTCGCGACCTCGATGCTGTCCCTCTGGTTGCTCGCCAAAGTCTTCGCCAGCGGATGCACCGCCATGACTGGCGTCGAGGCCGTATCGAATGGCGTCGCCGCCTTCCGCGAGCCTACGCAGCGCAATGCCAAGCGTACCCTGACCATGATCATCGTGCTGCTGATGATCTTCTTAGGCGGCATCGCACTGCTGTGCCGTGCATACAACATCGGCGCCACCGACCCTACTGGCGCCGGCTACCAGAGCATTCTCTCGCAACTCATCTCCGCTGTCATGGGACGCGGCTGGTTCTATTATGTTGGCATCGGCTCCATCCTCGCCGTGCTCGCACTCTCGGCCAACACGTCGTACGCCGACTTCCCGCGCCTTACCCGCGCCATCGCTGAGCATGACTACCTGCCGCACGTTTTCAAGATTCGCGGACGCCGTCTGCTCTACTCCCACGGGATCTATGCCCTCGTCGGCTTTACCGCCGCACTGCTCATCCTCTTTGGCGGTGTCACCGACCGCCTTATCCCGCTCTTCGCCATAGGAGCGTTTCTGGCCTTCACGCTCTCGCAGGCCGGAATGGTCATGCATTGGAAGAAGAAAGGCGGCAAGGGCGCGCTTCATCGTATGATCGTCAACGGCATCGGTGCCATTGCCACCGGCATCACGCTACTGGTGGTGCTGGTAGCAAAATTTACAGAAGGCGCATGGATCACCGCGATCCTCATCCCCGCGCTCATCTTCCTCATGATCGGCGTCAAGCGCCACTACACACGAGTCGATAGCGAGATCGACATCGACCGTCCCATCCAGATCGACACCCTCACCCAACCACTGGTCATCGTCCCCCTCGATCGCTGGACGCGCATCACCGAAAAGGGTCTGCGCTTCGCCATGAAGCTGAGCGACCGGGTCGAAGCTGTTCACGTGGACGCCGAAGAGTGCCGCGATGAAGTCGAGCAGATGTGGCAGCGCAACGTAGCTGCTCCCATTGCACAAACAGGCCGAGCGATCCCGAAGCTCGTCTTTCTACCCTCTCCCTATCGCTTTGTCCTGATGCCTCTAGTGGAACATATCCTCCAGATCGAACGCTGTCACCCCGAGTGCCAAATCGCTGTTCTCGTTCCCGAACTCGTCGTCAAACACTGGTGGCAGACCCCACTCCACAATCAGCGAGCTCAACTGCTCAAGCTACTACTTCTACTCCGCGGCAACCAACGCATCATGGTCATCAACATCCCCTGGTACTTGTAGATCAGACTGCTGATTGCACCTTGGACAAGCTGGGAGAGACGGCGTAATGATTGCCTCTCAAAATTACAACCCTTCGGCCAAAAATCGACGACACACGACGGAAGATCCAGCTTTATCTAGAGCTTAGATCAACCTGCAATTTGACGAAGTGACTGGAATGGGGTTCCTAAGTTGTTGAATTGATTGGCTACTGAGGTAGGACTCGAACCTACAACCCTTCGGTTAACAGGCGTTGTGTACGGCATGGAGTACGTTTATTTTCTGTAGGATAGGGCGGAGCCGAGAGGCGTTTTTGGAGCCTCTACGGCGTACAATTCGGCGAAGGATTTGGCGTAGTTCTGTTCTCGATCATGGCCGTGGAGGAACAAATTCCATGTCACCAAATCCACACAACCAGTTCCCTGCCTTCGAAGAAAATTCACAACTTGCCGCCTTACCCGAGAACGAGATTCTACCCACGATGCATCACACAAAAACCGGATTTTGAAGACGCTTTCCTGTTGATAGAAGTCCTCCGATTTCCTTATTTGCAATCACGTGATTCTTTCATCACTGATGCTTCCATGCGGTTCTGTGGGGTACTGTGAAGATTATTCGGGCATCCTTTGGGCATACTCTTTTCTGCCTCGTCGATTTGTTTTGTGCCCTCGCAGATTCGAACCGATGACCTCTTCTATGCCATTTCGGCAATGTAACGCAACTCATTGAAATCAAATGGGACAGACCACACTCTACGTCACCGATTACATAGAAAAATGCTCTTATTGGACCTTTTTGATAGAGCTACACACGCGCGTTTTCCGATGTTGTACTTGTCCGCGAAGACCGTTATTAGGCCACGTGGATTCCTTCCGGATTGCCCGTCCTTCGGAGATGATTTAGGGCGTCCAGTCTGAACCCAGCGTTGCGGGTGAACCTAAGCGCTCTTTGCGGTCGCAACTGTCAATAAGCAGCCTGCACGTTTTCAGTTCGTTTGCGACAATTGCTGGAGATGGTCACAAGCGTTTCCTGCAGAAGAAGTTGTTCGCGGTGGCAATTATGAGTCCTGATCGGAGCTCGGCCGTTCGAGTGTACGCTCTAGTGGTGCTCCTGTGCGCCATCGCGGGAGCCCTCGCCTGGATTCTGGATGCGCCCTCGTCGTGCTTCTTATTGGCAGTCGTGGCAGCCAGTCTGTTTGGAGGACGCGGACCGGCTTACGTGGCGATTATTCTTTCCTCGTGTGCTTTTGAATTCATCTTCCTGCCTCCGCCGTTTCACGTCGTTCACAGCGGACCTTCGCTGCTTAGGATGGCTGTTTTCGTTGGGGCGCTGTTGGTAACCGAAGCTCTTCTCAACGCGAAGCGCCGCTCGGATCTTGCTCGACTGGCTATCGGCGAAGAGTTTCGTTCCCTTGCCGCAACCAGCCCGGACGGCATCTTCATTGCCGATGAAGCTTGCCTCATACTGTTTGCTAATCCGGCGCTTCTCAAAATGTTTGGGAGATTCGATGAGGAGATGCTGGGCAGATCTGCAGCGGAACTGTTGCCGGGGTTTGAGATGCTGCAGTCCTCCGGAGAGTTCGTTGCCGTTAGTACCGATGGCAATCGCTTCTTTGTCGAAGCGACCTACGGTAGATTTGGCAGCAAAACGACTGTCTTCCTGCGCGACATAAGCGATCGTAAGGCTGCTGAGGAACGGTTGCGAAGAAGCGAGGAGAGCCTTCGGCTCACTTTGCAGACGATTCCGGGACTGGTCTATACATGCACCCCTGAAGGCGCAATTGAGTACGCAAACGATCAAGTATCCAACTACCTCGGAAAGACCTTGCGCGAAGTGCAGGACGGGGCATGGGATGAGGCGCTTCATCCTGAAGAGAGGCACCGCGTTCTTCAGGAAAGAGACGCGCAATTCCGATCGGGTGCCGCCCATACGACGGAGTATCGGCTGCGCAGGTTCGACGGCGTCTACAGGTCGTTCCAGACGAGTGTGCGCCCGCTGACGGACGAAGCAGGTCACATCGTCCGCTGGTATGGAGTACTGGCAGACGTTGAGGACCGCCGGCAGATGGAAGACTCACTACGCCGCACGCAGGCGCGGCTCGCCACAGCTTCGCAGAATGCGGCAATCTCCGAGTTGGCGGCGGCGGTCGTTCACGAGATCAGTCAGCCGCTCAGCGCGATGGTGGCCAATGGACAGGCCTGTTTGCGCTGGCTGGGAAGCACGCCCCCGAACACGGTGGATGGCAGAGCGTCGGTGGAGCGTATCGTGCGTGACGGAAATGACGCCGCGGAGATTGTCCGTGGTCTACGCTCGCTCTTCCGTCAGTCTGCTTTGGTCAAGACAAGGTTGGATCTGCAAGTCGTCATCACCGAAGTTCTTTCGTTGATCCAAGGAAGACTTCAGCGTGAAAGCATTCACCTGGAGGTCGACCTTCCTCCTGACCTCCCTGCCATTGAAGGCGATAAGATTCAGCTACAACAGGTTCTGATGAATCTGCTCGGGAATGCGATGGATGCGCTTCAAGGTGCTGCCTCGACCGGGCGACTCGGCATTCGCACTCGGCTACAGAAGACGGCGTTACTCACTGAGGTCTTCGACAACGGCCCTGTCGCGCCAGACTTCGCAACGATCTTCGATCCGTTCGTCACAACCAAGGCGGATGGTATGGGCATGGGGCTTTCGATATGCCGTTCTATTATCAAAGCTCATGAGGGGCAGCTCTGGGGGGAGGCACGCCCCGAAGGCGGAACCGTCTTCTCGTTTACATTACCTTGTCGTTCAGAGGATGCCGATGAATCGTAGCTCTTCCATCGTGTATATCGTGGATGATGACGTCAGGATGCGGGAGGCTTTGGAAGCCCTTTTGCGCTCGTCGAACAGGCGAGTGAAAAGCTTTGCGAGCGCAGCGGAGTATCTGGCGCTTCCCCGGTCTGCTGATGTGAGCAGTTGCCTGATTCTCGATGTCGACATGCCCGAGATGAGCGGGCTCGAGTTGCAGCAGGAGCTTGCCGCTCAAGATGGTCCGCCAATCATCTTTCTCACCGGATATGGTGATATTCCCTCGACGGTGAAAGCGATGAAGGCGGGGGCATCCGAGTTTCTTACCAAACCTGTTGATGACCTGGACCTCCTTCGTGCAATCGACGACGCACTTGAAGCTTCGGAACTTGCTCGAAACGTCCGTGCAGAGCTGAGTGAAATCAAGAGACGGTACAGCTCGCTCACGCCTCGAGAGCGCGATGTGCTGCCATTTGTTGTTGCCGGTCTCCTCAACAAGCAGACGGCCGGAGAACTCGGAACAAGCGAGATCACTATTCGCATTCATCGCGGGCAGATCATGCGCAAGATGGAGGCTGAGTCGCTTGCCGACTTGGTGCGCATGGCTGCTAAGCTGAGTATCCCACTCCCGCAGACACCCTATACAAAGAGATAATAGAAAGCTTTCTCGCGCGGACCTAGTATCGCTTTCATGGCGATGCGTAACAAGCCGGCGGAGAGGCACCCAAGACGTCTCGTACTTTTAGTTGACGACGATTCTCGGGTGCGTGAGTCGCTGAAGGACCTGCTTGGCTCCGCTGGTGTTGAGACGTTGAGCTTCAGTTCTGGCGAGGCGCTCCTTCGGTCCGACGTACTCGCGACATCAAGCTGCTTGATCACCGACGTGAGAATGCCAGGCATGGATGGCTGGGAGTTGCAAGCGCTTGTCGCGAAGACACACCCGCACGTTCCGATCATCTTCATCTCGGCATTCCAGGATTCACAGGCGTTTGAGCGCGCGCTTGTGCTGGGCGCCTTCGCCTTTCTTTACAAGCCCTTTGACGGAGAAGAGTTGCTCCGCACCGTCGAAGCGGCGCTCTCTCGATCTGCGGGGCTTTAGCTCTGCCAGTCCATTAGAAACGAGGATGCTATGTGGATCGTTCGGCTTGCTCTTAATCGACCCTATACCTTTGTTGTTTTGGCGCTCCTGCTATTTCTTGCAGGTCCATTGGTTCTTCTGCGTGCCCCGATAGACATCTTTCCCGAGATCAACATTCCGGTGGTGAGCGTCATTTGGACCTACACGGGGCTGGTGCCTACCGAGATGGATCGGCGCATAACGTCCATCTATGAGCGGGCGGTCACTACAACCGTCGCAAATGTCGAGCACATTGAGTCTCAATCACTCAATGGCGTTGCAGTGACGAAGATCTTCTTGCAGCCGCAGGCCAACGTCGATGGAGCCATCGCGCAGGTCACTGCCGAGGCCCAGGCAACGCTCAAGCAACTGCCCCCCGGTATAACGCCTCCGCTGGTGATCCAGTACAGCGCCTCGACGGTGCCCATCCTTCAACTTGGTTTGAGTGGAACAGGGTTATCGGAGCAGGAGTTGAATGATCTTGGAACGAACTTCATCCGTCCCCAGTTAGCGACGATCCAAGGTGCCGCGGTACCGCTGCCATACGGCGGCAAGGTGCGACAGGTCATGGTCGATATCGATTCTTCACAACTGGAATCGAAGGGCTTGTCTCCGCTAGATGTGGTGAATGCCGTGAACGCGCAGAATGTCATCCTACCTTCTGGGACCGCAAAGATCGGCACGACCGAGTACAACATAGGTCTGAATGGAACACCCACTTCAGTACAAGAGCTCAATGACCTGCCCGTGAAGACGGCGAACGGTGGTACGGTCTTCCTCAAAGATGTTGCCCATGTTCGCGACGGCTTTGCGGTACAGCAAAATGTCGTGCGCCAGGATGGGCAACGCGGCGCGCTGCTGACGATTGAGAAGACAGGTAGCGCTTCGACGCTAGCGATCGTTTCAGCGGTGCGTGCGGCGCTGCCAAAGATCGCAGCAACTCTGCCGCCTCAGCTGAAGATGACACCACTGTCGGATCAATCTGTCTTCGTCAAGGCGTCACTCGTGGGAGTGCTTCGAGAGGGCCTGATCGCAGCTTCGCTCACCTCCATCATGATCCTCGTATTTCTGGGCAGTTGGAGGAGCACACTCATCATCTGTGTATCGATCCCGTTATCCGTTCTCACGTCGCTACTGATCCTCAGCGCCCTCGGCGAAAGCATCAACGTGATGACCCTTGGTGGTCTTGCACTCGCAGTCGGTGTGCTCGTTGACGACGCGACGGTCGAGATCGAAAATATGCAGCGCAACCTGGCCATGGGGAAGGACCTGCGGCAAGCAATTTTGGACGGAGCACAGGAGATCGCTGTGCCAGCCTTTGTCTCGACGGTTTGCATCAGCATCGTCTTCGTGCCGATGTTCTTCCTCTCGGGTGTCTCACGTTACCTCTTTGTGCCGCTCGCGGAGGCCGTCGTCTTTGCGCTGTTCGCCTCCTACTTCTTCTCACGAACGATCATTCCGACGCTGGTGATGTTCCTGCTGCCGAAGGAGGTTGCGCAAAAGGCCAACATTGAGCGAGGCGCACGACCCGGATGGTTCGCGCGGCTGCACGCGAAGTTCGAACATGCGTTTGAGTCGATGCAGCACCGCTACACAGGCCTGCTGACCCAATGCCTCGAGCATCGCAAGGTATTCTCTGGGCTATTCCTGCTCTTCTGCCTGGGCAGCCTGGCGCTGATCCCGTTCCTGGGCCAGGACTTCTTTCCGGCGGTGGACGCGGGGCAGTTCCGTCTGCACATGCGCGCCAAGACAGGCACGCGTTTGGAAGAGACCGCACGCCTGGTGGACGAGGTTGACCGGTACATCCGGACTCGCATTCCTGCTTCGGAGATGGCCGGCATTCTGGACAACATCGGCCTTCCGACGAGCGGCATCAATCTCTCGTACAGCAACAGCGGGACGATCGGGAACGCGGACGCCGAGATCCTGGGCTCTCTCCAGCCGAAGCATCATCCCACCGCGGACTATGTTGCTGAGCTTCGCACCGAACTACCGAAGAGATTTCCAGGCACATCCTTCTTCTTCGAACCAGCGGATATCGTGGCGCAGACCCTGAACTTCGGCATTCCAGCGCCACTGGATATTCAGATCGTCGGTCGCGACATCCAGGGAAACTTTGCGGCCGCCTCCCAGATTGCAGAGCAGATCCGCCACGTGCCCGGAGCAGCTGATATCCACATCCAGCAGACGGAGGATCAGCCAAGACTCCAGTACGACGTAGACCGGGTGCGCCTTCAGCAAGTGGGTCTGACCGAGCGCGACGTGGCTTCGAACATGCTCATCTCGCTGAGCTCCAGCTTTCAGACGACGCCGAACTTCTGGCTGAATCCGGTCAATGGCGTCTCGTACAACATCGCGGTGCAAACGCCGCAGTACCGTGTCGACTCTCTGGATGCAATTGATCGTATCCCCGTCAACGCGACTGGTGCCGCCAACGTGCAACTGTTGCGGAATCTGACCACGATGACGCCTCAGGAGGAGCCCGCGATCGTCAGCCACTATAACGTGTCCCCGGTGGTTGATATCTACGGAAGCGTGCAGGGGCGTGATCTCGGAGGAGTAGCCGCGGACATTGCAAAGATCACCGCACAAGCATCGAAGCATCTGCCACGTGGCAGCACCTTAGTCACGCGAGGACAAGTCGCTACCATGCGTAGTTCCTTCGCTGGACTTTATTCTGGATTAGCTATCGCTGTTGCACTCGTATATCTACTCCTGGTGGTAAACTTCCAGTCGTGGTCTGAGGCCTTCATCATCGTCACGGCCTTGCCGGGAGCTCTGGCCGGAATCTGCTGGATACTCCTGCTCACCCATACGACTCTCAGTGTGCCCGCCCTGATGGGAACCATCATGAGCATCGGCGTTGCGACCTCGAACAGTGTTCTGGTCATCACCTTTGCCAACGAACACTTCGCCGAGAACAAGGACGCATTTCGAGCTGCGCTAGAGGCAGGAGCGACTCGGCTTCGGCCGGTACTGATGACCGCGATGGCGATGATCATCGGTATGGTTCCGATGGCCCTTGGCCTCGGTGATGGTGGAGAACAAAACGCACCGCTCGGGCGTGCGGTGATTGGGGGATTGCTGTTCGCAACCGTCGCCACGTTGTTTTTCGTTCCCATCATCTTCTTCATGGTTCGCCGCGGTTCAAACAACCCAACCGCACCGGAGGCCACACATGCAGCATAACCAAGCGATTCGAGCGACTTCAGTACAACCACAACATCGTGCCATCAAGTGGTTTCTGGTAATTCCTATAGTGCTTCTTCTCTGCGGTGGCGCAATTTTTTGGCTCCGCAGCCGCGAGAGTAGCGCGCTCGCGGCAACTACCACTGCAAACATTGCCGAGCCCGTCAGCGTGACGTATCCGCAGCAGCGCGCCGCCAGCGGAGACATCTCACTTCCATCTACGTTGCAGGCCTATGCCGACTCCCCGATCTATGCACGGACGAATGGCTACCTCGCGCATTGGTACGCGGATATTGGAACGCATGTGCAGAAGGGCCAACTGCTCGCAGTGATTCAATCCCCAGAAGTTGACCAGGAACTGAATCAGGCTCGCGGGATGTTGAGCCAGACTCAGGCGACCTTGACCTTAGCCCAGATCACGGCAAAGCGATATCAGGATCTTATCCAGACCAACGCCGTCGCTCAACAGGAAGTCGACACGAGCAACCAGAACCTGAGTGCGCAGCAAGCGACCCTGCAGGCGACGAGTGCGAATGTGAAGCGACTGGAAGAGTTACAGTCCTTTGAGAAGGTGATCGCGCCATTCGACGGGGTCATTACGCAACGCCTTGTCAACGAGGGCGACCTGATTAACGCAGGCAACGGCGGCAACGGCGCACAGCTCTTTCATCTTTCGAAGATCGATACGATGCGTGTGTTCATCCCGGTACCGGAGGTGTACGGCAGCGAGATTGCACCTGGGCTCAAGGCCGAGCTGACGTTGACCGAACTGCCGCAAGCCAGATTCGCGGGCACCGTAGTACGCACGAGCAACTCCATCGATCCCGGCTCTCACACGTTGCTCACGGAGATCGACGTTCCCAACCCCGCCGGGAAGCTGCTGCCGGGTGCCTATGCGAACGTTCACATTCACCTTGCGCAACAACCGGAAGAATTGGTCGTACCGACAGGAGCGGTGCTCTTCCAGGCTGCAGGACCGCAAGTGGTACTTGTGAACGCGAAAAATCAGTTGGAGCTTCACAACGTGTCCATCGGCAATGACCTCGGCAACCTGATCCAGATCACAGGCGGCCTCTCGCCGAGCGACCGTGTTGTGGCCAGTCCACCGGACTATGTGGTGAACGGGATGCCCGCTTCCATTCAGCCGCAGACGAGCAGCAACAAGACGGGCGACACCACCGGCAACTCAAAATAGGAGGCATGAAATGCGATCTTCCCCGAGGAGCAGAATCTATCGTCGCTTGACGGCTCTGACCGTACTTGCAGTAGTGTCATTCACGCTGAGTGCATGCCGCGTGGGTCCGAACTATAGACCACCTGTAGTGCCCGTTCCGCCTTCCTTCAACGGCAATGGCGGCCCCGAGCCTCCGGCGGGTTCTGCTTCGATTGGTGCGGGTGACTGGTGGCAGGTATTTCAAGATCCGCAGCTTGATGCCTTGGAGCGCGAAGCAGACGCGGCCAACACCGACATCAAGATCGCGGTCTCACGGGTCGACCAGGCTGCGGCGCTTACAGGCTATACGCGCTCGTACTTGTTTCCGACCGTCACTGCGGAACCCTCGGCGAATCGTACACGCGAGGCGCAGAACAGACCGAATAACGGTGCCACAAGCGGGCGCGCCGCCACCTATAACGACTTCCAGCTACCGCTTGTGCTCAACTACGAGATCGATGCGTGGGGCCGCGTGCGCCGCACCGTGGAGGCTGCTCGCGCCTCGCAGCAGGCCACAGAAAATGACTTTCGCTTTGTTCGTCTCACAGCCGAGGCAAACGTCGCCATCGACTTCTATCAGCTGCGCGAGAACGACCAAGAGCTGCGTGTGCTCGACAAAACGATGACGGATCTTCAGCAAGCACTCGACCTGACAACGAGTCTCTTTAAGCATGGGATCGGCAGCGAGTTGCAGGTTGCTCAAGCAAGGACTCTCCTGGATCAGACGAATGCATCGAAACAGACTTTACTGATCAGCCGCGCACAATCGGAACATGCGATTGCTGTTTTGCTGGGTCGCACCGCTGAGAGCTTTACGATGCCTATCCAGCCGGATGCGCCGCCGCCGCCCACAATCCCCATCGACCTGCCAGCAGACCTACTTCAACGGCGACCCGATGTACTGGAAGCAGACAGAAACGTCGCTGCTGCGACAGCTCAGATTGGCGTGGCAAAGGCTGCCTACTTCCCGCGGTTGTCGCTTACTGGGCTCGCTGGCTTCGAGAGCAGCAACGCGGCCTCCATTTTGGCCTGGCAGAACAGCATTGCTTCACTCACTGCATCCGCCGTTGCGCCGGTGTTTACCGCCGGTCGTTTACACGCGGGTGTGCAGCAAGCAACAGCCGCGTATCAGGGTTCCTTAGCGCAGTATGAGAAGACTGTTCTGACCTCGTACAAAGAGGTGGAAGATCAGCTCACCGCCTTACAGTACCTGACTACCCAGTCGCAGCTACAAGAACAGGCAGTCGCTGACGCCCTTCGCTCCGAGCAACTCGCGACCGACCGCTTCAAGGCCGGCCTCGTGAGTTATCTCGATGTCGTCACCGCCCAGCAGGCGGTGCTCTTCAACCAGCGAGCCGCAACCCAGGTCGCCGGACAACGGATGCTCGCCACGGTAGTGCTGATCAAGGCTCTCGGTGGCGGATGGTCGCGCTCGTAACTTCGAGAAGATCACCCAAGGAGCAAAGCACATGCAATGCAATCAGGTGACGATGACCTTACAGATTTGGATTTGCAGCATGCGGACTGTCCGAGCCCTCTTTTCGTGGCTGCTGCTTCTGATCGTCTTTTTCGACCCTGGTACAAATAGGGGCTCTGTTGCATTAACTTTTCTAGCCACAACCTGTAGGGGCCAAGACAGGGTCCATCCACACAATCACTGGTATGCTGATCGTCAGATTTCTAATTAATGCAACAGAGCCCTCTATTTTGTGGTGTAGCTCACACGCCAGATACTTCGAGAGCCGTCATCTGTAACGTAGAGAGCGCCATCGTGACCTACGGTTACTCCCACCGGTCGGCCCCAGACCTGTCCATCTGTGGTGACAAATCCGGTAAGGAAATCCTCGTACTCGCCAGTGGCTTTGCCGTTTTTCATGGGAATCCGGATAACCTCGTAGCCTCCGCGGTTCGCACGGTTCCAGGACCCATGCTCGGCTGCGAATCCGTCACCGTCGTATTGAGATGGGAAGGTGGATTTACTGGTGGGGTAAAAGGTCATTCCGAGCGAGGCCATATGGGGTTGAACCAGCACATCTGGGGTGATGACCTTGGACTTGAGTTCAGGATGGGTGCCCATGAGGCGCGGGTCCTGATGACCTCCCATATAGAACCAGGGCCAACCATAGAAGCCGCCTTCCTTAACTGACGTCACATAATCTGGAACGAGGTTGTTCCCCAGAGCGTCACGCTCATTTGTTGAACACCACAGCTGACCCGTAACAGAGTTGATCGCCTCGCCGACACAGTTACGAATACCGGAAGCGTACACTTCGACAAATTTGCCCTCAGGAGTATATTCCAGCACATCCGCACGATGGAACTCATTGGGATGGGTGTCAGGATCGTCCGCATTCGATCCACTTCCAACCGACACGAGCATATGCTTGCCGTCGGCGGAAAAGGCAACATCCCGCGTCCAGTGGCCACCACCGCGGAGCTGAGCATAGCCGGGGATATCCGGTACGATCGTCTCAGGCGCGTGGGCAGCCTTTAAATCTCCGGACTTGTAGGCGAAACGGACGACAGTCGTGGCGTTCCCGACGTAGATCCATTGAGGATTTACGCCAGCAGGGTAAAATGCGATGCCAAACGGATGATCGAGGCCAGTAGCATAGTTGCTGATGGTGGCTGCCTTCCCGGCGGCGGTGACACCGCGCAGCACAAATATGGAGCCAGCTTGTGAGTCCGCTACGAAGAGATCGCCATTCGGGGCAGCATGGATGATGCGAGGCATCACGAAAGTTCCAGAGGTAGGCGCGTGCGTCTCTTTCTTGTTTTCGGATCGCTGCATAGGAGTGGCTGCATCGCCCCCCGCATAGAGCTGAACCGTAAAGCCGGCTGGAGCAATGGGCCACGCGCCCTCCGGCCTTTGGACAAGAGAGGGACCGTTGTCTACAGATTCAGATGGCTTCGGTTCTGGCAGGTCTGCCACGGTGATCTTCCGCCGGACACCCGGCTTCTGTTGCGTGTAGTCGGCGAAGGCAGCCTTGCCGGTGATCGTCTGCTGGGCATGGAGCGCAGAAGGAAGCAGCGCGGTGAAGGCGAGAGAGGCTAATGCGTGAAACTTTGCGAAGCGTGAACGTCTCATCATTCTTATCTCCAGATCTGTATTTTGGCGACAGTGGATCGTGCAACGGCTTAGCTTTGGCAGCCCTTCAACCACGTAGACTTGCGGGAGGATGGCTTACAGCGGCCAACTTGTCGAACGCTGCCTGAGGAAGTTCAAGACCCGCAGCAGCGATATTCTCCTCCAGGTGCTTAACCGAAGAGGTTCCGGGAATAGGCAGGATCACTTTGGAACGTTTGAGTAGCCAGGCCAATGCGACCTGCAAAGGAGTTGCATCAAGATCGTTTGCAAGTTTCTTGATCGCGTCATGTGCCTCCTTCGCTTGGCCGAGCGGAGCCCACGGAAGGAAAGCGATGTTGTTCTGCTCGCAGTAATCGACAATAAAGTCCGATTCCCTATCAGCGAAGCTGTAGCGGTTCTGCACGGAGACAACCGGTACGATCCTGCGGGCCCTCTCCACGTGTTCGCGCGTCACATTCGAGAGCGCGACATGGCGAATCTTACCCTGCTCGCGCAGCTTGGCGAGTGCTTCTACCGACGCCTCGAAGGACACAGCATTGTCGGGAGCGTGCAGTTGATAGATGTCGATACGGTCCAGACGCAGGCGCTTCAGGCTTCCCTCGAGTGCTTCGGTGAGATGTTCCGGGCTGGCATTGTGTGTCCATTGGCCGGGGCCCGGACGCTCCCATCCACCCTTGGTTGCGACCACTAATCCAGCTGGATATGGATAGAGTGCTTCTGCGATCAACTCCTCAGATGTGCCAGGGCCGTAGGAGTCGGCCGTGTCGATCAGATTCACTCCGAGTTCAATCGCACGCCGAAGGGTCGCAAGGGAAGCAGCTTTGTCTGCGGGAGGTCCCCACACGCCTGGCCCTGTGATCCGCATCGCTCCATAGCCCATCCGGTTGACCGTGAGATCGCCACCGATGGTAAACGTGCCAGCAGCTGCGGCTGAAAGAATCTGTTCCCTATTCATAATCATAAGACTGCTCCTTTTCGTGTTGAGAATCTGGAATGTATGACCAGCCCACAGTCTGTGCTCAGGCGGTGGGCCAGAAATCGTCAGGCAGATTGACAACGATCGGCTCTGGCGTACTTCGCACAACCACCCATCGAAATGGATGTTCCTTTGAAGGGTTGAGTTCCTGATGTGGCAACCAACTGGGCACATGCAAAAAGTCGCCCGCTCCAACAGTTGCAGAGTGTTCTCCGAAGTCACCCCACCGCACCGTAGCCTCTCCTTCAAGGACGTAAACAACGGTGTCCTGTTCGCCATGGTGGTGAATGCCGGTCTTCCCTGAAGGCTCGACCAGAAAAATGCCTGCCCACAGTGAGGAGAGAATGCCATTCATTGTTGCAATGGCGGACATCCTTAGCGACCCCGATGTCTGCTGTGTTTCGGTGCTCAGTCCAGCGGGGCGCACAACGCTGACCATCGAATTCGATCCCGGTTGAGATCCCATCCGAATAGAGACTCCTCTCTGCATAGCAAATGGGGCAGCTATCAGGCGAGTGAGCGAATCATTGGGTTTGCTTCCCATTTGATCTCCTGATAGTTCGCTATTGTCTGGCAAACTAACCGTACTGTACAGTACATTACTATAAGATGCACTCAGCGACAAATTCGACGCACCAGTCATCCAAGGCGTCTGAAGAAATAATTCGCATAAAATGCTGTTAATACAGGAGTATTCGAGCTGAGGGTCGGTCTGAATATTTTTTCACGCACTCAGGACGGGGAGATGAATGTCTAACAAGAGGTCGCGAGGAGAGGTCCGAAACGGCAAGCTTCAAAAAGTAGCAGCAGACCTGTTTCTAAAGCGCGGCTATGAGGGTGTGACCATCGACAAGATTGTCGAGGTGGCTGGCGGTTCGAAGAGCACGGTGTATAGCGAATTCGGTGGGAAGTGTGGGCTGTTCATCAGCAGCATCGAGAACCTGTGCCGCGAATCGAATGAACCGCTCACGAAGCTCGATTACACAGGATTGAACCTTGAAGAGAGTCTCAAGAAGCTCTCTTTTCACATCCTGAAGTGCATCACCGCAAAACGGTCTGTGGAGCTTCATCGCCTCGCCATCGGCGAGGCCGCGAACTGTCCTGAAGTAGGCGAAGCTTGGTATAAGTACGGCCCCGCCAGAACGGCTTCGATCATACGATCTGTATTGGAAAGTCATCGGGACGAACTGCGAAAGACAACGATTCCGATTGAACGGATGGCGGTGATGCTTCATGACTCATTGACAGGAGACGTCCTATACCGCCTGTTGGCAGGAGTTGGTAAGCGTGAAAATGACGCCTCACTCGAGCGATTGGCATGCAGCGCCGTTGGCGTCATTCTCGGGAACGTTCTTTGCGATGTGCCGTAAGAGCTTCAGATATCAATCGATTACGTTCCGGGGGCACTATTCTCCATTGCAGGTTCAGGATGCTTTATTTCTCTCGCCCACAGTCTCACACCTTCATCTCCTGATTAGCTTTTTACCTCCGTTAGAGGACCGTGCTGGATATTGTTTCCTTTCTGCAGGGAGTAGTTCGTCTACTACGCGCTGGACCCGATCCAGGGAATGGGCCAGGAGATAGGACGAACACCGTGGCAGCCGAACCGGCTGGGGGATTGGGGGCTGTCGCCGGATGGCCTGTCGGTCGCCGCGGCCAACCACGACACGCTGCGCCCAGGCATCAGCCTGGTCAGGCTGCGGACGAAGCCGACCAATATAGAAGAGATGGCTCTGCACGGGCATGGGACGATCCTCGGCGCGAATTGGGCTGCAGACGGCAGGTCGCTGTTTGTGGAGTGCCGGACCGAGGCGGGCTTCGAACTGGTCAGTCTCGACCTGGCCGGACTTGTGAAGTCTCTGCGCGAGAGCTTGACGTTGATCTGGGCGACGCCCTCGCGGGACGGTAGAAAGATCGCGTTTCCGGGTCCGACGATCAGCAGGGATGTGTGGGCCTCGGGGGGCTTGCCGTAGAGAGATCTTCTGTCTGGAGAAGCAGATCCCTCCGCTTTGCTTCTTGTCTTTGGAGGAAGCGCGCGATCTGTATCAGCTTGAGGAACCTACTCTACGGAACTTTTACCTGGATGGTGTTTCTTGCCGGTACTGCTAACTCTATCCAAGTTACGAAACTCCCCGAGCGATTTGATTCGGTATGAGCTTTGAGCGGCTTTCCATCTACGAGCAATTCTGCGAAAGACCCAGTAAAAGCGGCCTTCCACTTCAGTGCTCTCTTTCCATCATTGGTCAGACTGGTGCTTCGATTTCCTTCGTGCCGGACGCTGATTATGCTTCCCTGGACAGGAAGATTACGGAGTTCAGCCCAGCTAGTTTTCGCTGTCAACTGAGGCAGAGTTTCAATGACAGCCGCAAAGGGCTTACCGGCGACAATATCTGTTAGCGGTGAGGTGGGCTCGACGCGGATTCCCATAAGCCCTGTTACGAGTGCTCCTATAACGGAGTAGGAGACCTCGGGATACTCACGCCGTTCGCGGCCTTCGCGAGTCAGGTCCATTATCTGTGCATAGGCAGCTTCTGGGTCTCCGTACCGGTAAAGGATCTCTGCATAGTGCGACTTTGCTTCGACCGAACTCTCAGGTTCGGTTTTGATCGTTGCAAGAAGAGTGTGTAAGGCGCTTGCGGTCTTGGGCCCATCTTCCGCCGCATCCCGATAGAGCAGGTCGCCTCCCGCACGTCCTGTGAACTGACGTTCTTTATTGAGAAATGCGTAGAAATATTTTTGCGAAGGGTTCCACCAAACAGTATTGATCAGTGACTTCATCTGCGAGGCGGTTTGCAGAGAAGTATGGGCCGCCTGCTTGTTCCCTCGGATTGCCTGAATCGCAGCATAGGAGCGGTATGCGGCGTACTGTGTCGCTAGCAGGTCGATACCCACCAGGTTGTCCCTGCTACTCTCCTCATACGTCGGGTCGCCGCGGAAGAACGGAGGAGTCTGGATGTCACTCTTCCGTTTCATAATGCGATCCGGACTCAGATCCCAACGTGCTGTGTAGTCGGTGATCGTACGGTCGTAGAAGTTCAGAAAAGTGGGGTCTTCGATGTAGGATCTGTCTCCGGTCCACAGATACATCCGGTAGCAGGTATCCAGAACATCGAAGTTCGCGGGCAGGTTATACCAAAATTCAGCATCGCTCTTATAGTCGACGGGAGCCGGACGGTTCAAGCGATCGATCTCCCAGTAACTACACCAGTCTCTGGAGGCAGCGATGTTTTCCGCGAACCGGCGAAGCATATTGTGGTTGTATCGAGAAAGGCCGAGAGCCTGCGCGCCGTCCGCTTGATGCGAAGTATCGCGCATGCAGAAAGCATTGCGCCCGGGTAGCGCCGCTTCATACCAGGGACCGACAGGACCGTTGTCGAATACGTAAGACAGAGCCTGCTGTTTGGCCCAATGAAAGGAGTCGACCAGACTAGCATCGGAAGAAGCAAAATCAAGATCCGAGTGCGCTCCATTCTTTGCCGGTTGGGGATATGCCGAGACGGACATCATCGACAAGACAAGGCATAGGAGCTTACCCATGTGCCGGCGTGGCAGATTGCGCGTTGATCCGGCATGATCGAAGTGCATTTATTCCTCCCAAATTATGACGCACCGAAATTCGGTGTTCTTGAGGCATCAAGAAAGCGCAATGACCAGGCCCGGCGCGGATAGATCGCCAGGAGTCGCATGGTGAAGCCCTACATTGTGAATCACCGCTCCTGGTATATGCAGGATGTTTCCACGAATCTGCACGGAATGGGAGATATCGATCACCTCATCGCCGGCTAGATCCTGCGCTAGAACTCGCTTTCCTTGCAACGGCCTGTCGAAGACCATGGTAAGGCTATCGAAGCGCCCGAAGACACCAAAGGGGCCCGGCGCGTCGGATACCGACAGCGTTACATCGCATCCCGGCATGTACCACGCCTCTCCAACACGGGTTCTCTCTTGTGCGGCGACCGCGACCGCGCCATTCGGAAAGCGGGTAGCAAAGACAAACGGCTTATCGCGTTTTGCCTTCACCTCGGGCAGAGTCATGTTTCTGGCGATCCGCGCGGGCGCACCTTGTCGCACCGTCTCTCCAACGAGTTCCTTCTGCCAGGTCTGCGCTCGTTCAAAGATCCAGCTATCGACAAGAATCTCCTCGTCAATCGTTACCTTTCCCGATCCTGGCGAAAACGGTGCGGCAATACGCTGCCAGCGAAGTGCCCGGACAACCTCGTCAAGTCGCTTCTTCGTCTGTCTTGGCCCGTTGAAAAAAAGGTCAGGATCTCCTCCGGGCCTCAATCCCGTCATTGGATGGCGCATGACTCCCATCGTGCATCCCATTACGGCAGCCACGTAGACCTCATCTTCTACATTGAGCAGACTTTTTATCTCGGGATGACCCTGCGCACCTTCCAACATGGAAGCAAGACGATCCAACGTCGTGGGCAGTGAGAGAATCGACGTCACATCGTAGGTCCTGTAAACGTCTGTATTGCGCAGGATTGTCATGCGTCTCGAATCCCAGGACTGCGAACCGAAGCGACCGTCCGTGCGCCAGTCTCCATTGACCGGCAACTCTCCATGCACATGTTCGAGCGTTAGCGGAATGTGCGTTTCGTTGCGGAACCGAATCAGACTGAAGGATGGATCGCCAATGTCAATCTTCCAATATCGAACCTCAGCAGAGCTGCTACGAGCCTCTAAAGGATGCACTCCATCGCCCTCCGGCGTGTTGCGGCACCATAACGCGGCCCCGCGCCATCCGGACTGCTGGACGGCGCTGTTCAGCTTTCTAAGACGTTCCGACGACGTTCCGCTGAAGGAGGGAAACTTAGCGGTATCTAGCTCAAAAGTCGCTGTACCTCCGGTCTCCCAACCATCGTCCAACAGGAAGAAAAGATCCTCGCGAATCTTCGGATAGAACGATTCCGCCCACCCCCTCTTCGCGAAGACATTCGTCTCTGTCATGGCAGTACGCGCCAGACTGGCTCCGGAATCACCCTCGAGAATAGCCGCGTTCAGATGATGGAGATCGTGACCGTACATATAGTTCTGCGCGGCCCAGGTACACCAGTAGTGCGGCGCTCCGGACGGCTCCGCAGGCACCAAACTCTCACCTTCTCGCCGCTCTGATTTGGTGCTCCGCGCAAAGCCCGAGATCGTCGGTGCTATCGCCGTCGCCATCGACGCAGTGAGGAAGCGCCTTCTGTTAATTCTCATCTATGATCCTTTGAATCTCCGTGCAACCTGCTGGGTTGAAGATTGGCATCACGCCAGGCAGCGTGATGCCAATGGCATCGGATCGAGACGCAACAACCTCAAAACGTGAAGTGCCCGCCGAGTTGGATCTCCCGCGGTGTACCGTTGGTGCTCGTAATTTTGCCGAAGCTGGGATTCTGCGCCGTGCAGCAGGTGGTATTTGGGTTGGAGTAGTGCGGAGTATTCGTAAGATTGAAGGCATCCACCTGGAAGCTTGCCGCCATCTGCTCACGAATCTTTACCGACTTCGACAGCGAGACATCTGAGTTTCTGTAACTTGGGCCAAGCACCTTTCCAACGCCCGAGTTGCCAAGCTGATACTGCGCTGGTGTTGTGAGACATGTGGTATCGAACCATTCAGAGGCCTTTCCAATCTTTGTGATGGAGGGACAGGCGAGATTGGCGCGATTTGAAAAACCACTATTGAGATTGTCGTTCGAGATACCGAAGGTCAGAGGCTGTCCGGATTGCAGGCTCGTAATGTTACTGAGCTGCCAACCACCCAACAACAGATCCACAGGACGAGAGCTATTGGACAGCCATTCCCTGCCGCGCCCAAACGGAAGCTGATAGACAATGCTGGCGACAAAGTTCTGCGGCACGTTGGGAGCCTGGCTTGTCCCAACTCCCCGGTTCAGGCTGTCATGTTGAGCGTAGAAGACGTTCATGTCATCGATCGCCTTCGACCAGGTATAGGCGACCCGCCCTTGCAACCCATGCGAGAAGTTCCTGGTAATCTCCGCCTGCAGCGCATGGTAGATAGACTGACCATCGGAGGTCGCATAGTTGATCGACGTCACCTCCGGTGCGATCCCGTAATAAGGCCTGCGAGTTGTCAGGTCTCCTGGGCCGGGTGCCGGTGTATCGATGTTGTAGTCACGGTAGAGATGGATTCCTCTCGTTCCTACATAGCTGAGGCTCAATGCTGTAGACGGTGTTAGCTGTTGCTGAACGCCGAAATTCCAGGCATACGCGTTATCCGGGCGGAAGTTCGCAGGAATAAGCGTGACCGAGGAGTTCGGTTGCGGGGTAACGGGCGCAGAGGTTGAGATGGGAACGAACGCCGGCAGTCCGTTCGTACTGACATGCCAGAACGGCGTATAGGCCAGTTGCTGGTTGAGATAGTACTGCTGGAAGAAGGGGAAGTTGCGCTCCAGATTGCCACCGATTGCTCCGAAATTACCCGGAAAGGTGGTGATGCCAAATGCGCCGCGAACAGCCGTCCTTCCATTGTTAGGAGAATAGGAGAAACCGACTCGCGGTGCGAAGTTGCCATAGTAGTTGCCGACGTTGGGTGCGCGATTGCTGGACGTGGCAATGTCGAGCAGTCCGGTCGAGAGGTTGAAGTTGGACTGCCGATTGAATTTGTCGATCGCTTGCGTGATGACGTCCCAGCGCAGGGCCAGATTCAGCGTAAGTGACTTCGACATGTGATACTCGTCCTGTCCATAGATGCCCGCTAGGTGCGCACGTGTCGCAGGATCAGTATCGACAAACCCTCGATAAAGCGAAGATGGGGTACCGAGCAGGAAGCTGGCGAAAGAGTTTCCCCCTGTGCTGCTGCTGCAGTTCGGTTGTCCAGTGCAGCTGCTCGTATAGTCGGCATTGAAAGAGAAGCTGCCGTTCTGGCTGGCATTGGCATTGGTCAACGAAGCCTGAAGGCGCCGATAATCTTCGCCTACCGTGATTGTGTGTTTGCCGAAAACCTTAATGAAGTTGTCCGTAATTTGATAGACATTCGTGATGCGGTGCGAGTTGGTCCAGTCTTGCGATCCGGTGGAAGCAATCGAACCTTGCGTTCCAGTGGAAGAACTACTTGCTCCGAAATTGAAGATGGCCATCCCTGAAGCTCCCGGGAAATTGGCGTCGTTTCCGTTGGGGATTCCCAGAGCGTTGTTTTCATTGGTCTGGAAGTCATTGCCGAAGTCTATTGTGTAAAACCGATTGAACCCAAAGCGAAGCTCATTGGTCGCTGTGGGAGAGAAGGTATGGTCATATCCGACCGCTATATTGTGATCCCGGGATGCAGCATTGACATCGTTGATCTGAAGGAAGCGCGTACCTGGCGATGGGGCAGTCAAATCGCGGCGCTGATAGGATTCACGAGCGAAGAGCCGATCGCCATTGGAAAACTGGTAATCCACCTTGACGTCGAACTGGTGGTTATTATCTGTTTCCGATGTGTTTGCCTTGTAGTTCTGGTTGATGCTGTTCGGGTCCGTTGGCTCTGGCCAAATGCTTGAGCCTGCCACCATCTTGGCTGCGACGGGATCGAAACGCGACGTGGGAACCTGGTAGGCCGTTCCCTGACTCGTGGCTACGATCGGGAAGGGATTGCCGGTGGATGGATCATATAACGTTGGGAACTGACTGGTAAGAAAGTTTCCCTGTCTCATCAGATCCGTGGGCACAGTGAGGTTGTAGGAGATGCCGTGGTTGAGCAGCAATCCCTGATAGTCCACGAAGAAGAATGCTTTATTGCGGATGATCGGACCGCCCAGTGAACCCCCGAATTCATTGGCACGGTATGGAGCTTTGGTTACCCCCTCCCACTGAATCGCATTCAAACTGTCGCTACGAAAGAACTCATAGGCCGACCCGTGGAGTTTGTTGGTTCCCGATTTGACGAAGGCATTTACCTGCGCGCCGCCATAGGTGCCGACCGTAGCCTCCGCGTTGCTGGTCGAGACTTTGACCTCCTGAAGTGAGTCCAGCGCAGGAGTGACGTTGATGAACGCATTCAGCAGCTCCATGTTGCTGACGCCATCCAGGGTGTAAGTCGTGCCACCCCAGGGCAGTCCATTGACGCTTGCTGTGATGGAACCCGATGCCCCTGCACCTGCGGCTGCTTCAGGAGCACTTCCAAAGCCGGTAGCCACAGACCCGGGAACAGTCTGCACCAACTGCGAGAAGATTCTTCCATTAAGCGGCAGACTTACGATGTCCCGTGTATTCAGGACCTCGCCCATGGATGAGCTCGTGGTATTCACCAATGGATTGTCGCCGGTCACCTCCACTGACTCTGCTGTAGTCCCCAACTGCAAGGTCACATCCACACGTGCGATGCCGTCAACGGTAACCACATTCCCCGTGGAAACAGTTGTGCGAAATCCGGAAGCACTGATCTCGACCTTGTAGTTGCCGGGCGGCAACAGATTGGCGATGTATGTCCCATGACTGTCGGAGGTGTACTTATTTGCGACTCCAGTGTCCTGATTGGTGACGCTGATATTTGCGCCAGAGATTACGGCACCGGTTCCATCCTGAACGGTACCCTGTAGGCGCCCACTAATGCCCTGTCCGAAGGACATTGCCGCAAAGGCAAGCAGGCACACAAAGCCAAGCAACATTCCGGGAAGCGATGTGTAAGGCGACCAGGGTCTTCCGGGTGTCTGGTGAGAGTTCATCTGTGATTGCATACAGCCTCCTTAAGGCGTTGCTAAGAACTGCGTTCTGTCGTTGCGGATTCCACCTGCTTGTACCCGCTTACATTGATGCCACCGAGTCGACCGATATGAGCCAACTGGCTCCGCGTTGAATCGGATTCTCAATAGTGGGAAAACGGTAGAAGCTCGAAGAAGCGTCGGTCTAGCTAAACGCAGATACCGGGGGGATACCGAAAAGAAAACATCGTGTTATCTGCAAGAAACAAGAGAAGTTACAAAAACGTTACAGCGTGTTACATGAGATTTTTCGATGGGAAAAGGCGTGCCATCGATATGGCAACCGTAAAAGCCAAGAACTGTCGAGCAGGCAAGTCGGGAACATTGGCGTTCCGAGACACATTAGCTCCTACCTTCCGCGCTACATCGGAAGAATTGGAGCTTGCAGGTCATCTGGAAGCTGTCGAACGGAATCGGCTATTTTTTAGTGGGTACGGAAGAGTCGTTAGCGCTGGTCGCGGATGATTTCTTGTGAGGGGAAGGGTGTACCGCTGTCAGTTCTGTACTCAGAACCTGGTCGCCCTTTTCGAGATGAACGAGAACCAAAGCTTGAAACCACGGCATCCCGTTTTTCCCCGCAGATCCATTGCTCACAGGGAGCCCCTTGGCGGCTAAGGCAGCGGATAATTCCTCTACCCCAGAACGAGAGGTAAGGAACCGGGTCGCTCCTTCAGTCCCTTTCGTATCCAGACCGCCAATGACCGCGAGATTATGCCCCCCAACGACGCCAGGCTGCATGGAGATCAGACTGTAGTCCCTTTTGAGCACCTGCGTATCCGGATCGCGTTCTGTAAGGTAAACGGAGTTTTCATTGGCGCCGGGATGAGCATTCATGATTTGCGCTCGCCATTGTTCACGACGGGAGTCGGGATTCTGGAAGGTAAAGTCTCCACCAGTCAAAAGCTGAGCAGCGGCGATATTCTGAAAAGGGGACCCCAGAAGAATCACGGAGTGTTGTTGCAAATCGTCAGGCGTAATGTTGCGACTGGTCTTGATTGTGGGCTTCATACCCATCTGCGCGAAGAGGGTCGTTAATATAGCGACGCTCTCAAGTTCACCCGTCCCCGTATACCCATCCTCGTAGTAGAGTTGGCCCGCGTTCGCAACCAGCGCTGGATTGGACGCAAACTCCCGTGCCAGATGGGAGTCGACGCGAGCCCCCCGATTGTCGCTTGCCCCTTGGCGGAAGCGAAATAGATCATTGGAATCGTCCAGCAGAAAAACAGCATTGGCATAGGCGATGATAGGAGCAGGATCATTGCCGAGAAAAGCAGCCCAGAACGTCTTCACTGGATCAGCCGGGTTGTGAGTGAATCGGCTCGTGCCCGTCGTAAAATTTTCCCCTGCGACTGAGGTATGTGCCTGATAGTTGCCGACAAAGTATCCAATGACTAGAGCAAGCAGGAGCAACACAGTCGCGACGATCGGACCGGAAAAGTATCGTTGGACCTGATTACTAGCCGAGCCCTTGATCAGCTTCGTATCCACAAGCTCCCGCTCGGAAGGGTGCGCATTGGCAATCGTCTCCAAATCGACGAGTGGGCTGATTTCAACGCCATCGAGCTCCCGCCGTTCCGGGGAATCCGCCCTGAGCCGAAAGGTGGGATAGTAGTGCCCTCTGGGAATCTCTACGAGTATCTGATCGTGGGCGCCTTCTTGTTCGTAATACTCTTTCAACTTCTGGCGCAGCCTGTGGGTCTGGACTCGAACGATCGTATCCGTCTTAGGATCAAAATCCGGCTTCCGGCCAAATGCCTCCACCCCAATCGTGTATTCCTTGAGTCCTTCCGAGTTCCCTTCAATTGCCCTTGCACCCAGGAATTGCAACAACTGCTGAAGTGTCAAAGAGTTACGCAAAGTAGCGGATTGGAGAATCCGCTGAAGCTGCTGTTGATTCCGCTCGACGGAAGGCTCTTCACTTTTCGTAACAGGCATTAATTGGCTGTTTGTCAATTCCGTTTCACTCGACGCCTGTTTCTCACCCGGCGCAAGTTTAGCAGTTCGTGGATACTACGGACAAACGCTGAAGGCTTCTCCTAAAACATGCTGGTTCTGGTGCAGATATGAAATTCACGATTCTCCAGGCGCTACATGCAGTGCATAGACACCTGATCGCACCCATACCTAGTTGCTAAATCGACTGATTTTTCTGTTTGCACCAGAACCGAATTCTCCTTTCCGACTCTTGAGGTCTAATTTGGAAGATGGAAGCTTGTTCCTTCACCTTGGCAGGCGAGAGGAGAACAGATGAGCCAAGCGAGGACTTCACGGCGTATCTTTCTTGCATCAGCAGGTACGCTGGCGGGAATTTCAACCTTACGCCCATCGTCGTTGTTTGGGGTACCAGCATCACTGTTCTCGCAGCCCGACGCGCCAGCCGACTACACCCTCACCATCGAGACAAAACCCATCGAAGTGGCCCCCAAGCGAATCGTGTCTGTGACCACTTACAACGGCCAGTTTCCTGGCCCCCTCCTGCGCTTCAAAGAGGGCCAGCGGGTCACGGTAGAGGTTCATAACGAAACAGACGTCCCAGAACAACTTCATTGGCATGGGCAGGCAATCCCAGCGGATGTCGATGGCGCAGCAGAAGAAGGAACACCATTCATCCCTCCTCATGGCAGCCGGCGTATCTCATTTGTTCCGAGGCCCTCCGGGTTTCGCTTTTACCACACGCACGTCCGGGCTGGAAGTGATCTCAGCCGAGGCCAATACAGCGGGCTAGTCGGCCCGGTGTATATCGAGCCAAAGAACAATCCCGGCCGTTACGATCGTGAAGTCTTCCTTACCTTGAAGGAATTCGAACCTTCCTTCAGCCGGGGAGGAGACATGGATATGGACTTCCTCTCCCCTGCCACCACCGTGAAGAAGCTCAAAGATGCCGGGGAAAGTGCTATGCGAGCCTCGCTCGCTAAGGGAATGCCGAAGGGCTACGAAGTGGGCTACGGCTCGTTCACCATCAATGGACGAATGCTTGGTCATGGCGATCCGGTCCGGGTGAAGCAGGGTGAGCGGGTTCTCTTCCATGTCCTGAACGGAAGTGCGGGCGAAATCCGCAGCCTGGCGCTCCTTGGCCATACCTTCTCGGTGATTGCGATGGATGGCAATCCCCTCCCGAAGCCTGTGCGTGTACCGGGGTTGTGGCTAGGCACAGCGGAACGGATCTCGGCGATCGTCGAGATGAACCATCCCGGCATCTGGATCATGGGAGACGTTGGCGACGACGATCGTCATCACGGGATGGGTATCGTGGTGGAGTACGCAGGCTACAAAGGAAAGGCCCAGTGGGTTGCGCCCAAGCCTTTCAAATGGAACTACGCGGCTTTCGGGCAATCCCGCGGCTCGGCCAGAGAGCCGGATGAGGTTTTCGATATGCTCTTCGCTAAGGACAACGCAGCCCTTGAAGGATTCAATCACTGGACGATCAACGGTGTGGCCTATCCATCGGACCAGATGATGGCCACTCCATCATTCCATCTCAAGGAAGGCAGGCGTTATCGGCTTCGCATGAGAAATGCGAGCGACGATATCCACCCGATCCACCTTCACCGCCACACGTTTGAACTGACGAAGATTGCAGGACAGCTAACCTCGGGAGTGCTGAAAGATGTTGTGATGATCGGGGGCTATCAGGAAGTGGAGGTGGACTTCACCGCGGACAATCCTGGCCTGACCCTCTTTCACTGTCATCAACAGCTTCACATGGACTACGGCTTCATGTCGTTGTTCGATTATGTTTAGGCCTTGCTGGGATCGTTCTGGTGCAAATATGAAATCCACGATTCTCCAGGTGCTACTTACAGTCTATAAACACCTGATCGCACCCATATCTAGTTGCTAAATCGACTGATTTTTTCTGTTTGCACCAGGGCACGAAGATCCTACTCCGCTCGCAGCGCACTCAACGGATCAACTCGGGCATAGGCACATCTCCTTTTGACAATCTAGAGTAACGCTTCTTTCTACTAGATTGTCTAGAGGAGAAAAACAAACAGGTCATTTTGTGACAACGCTGAGCATCGCAGGCGAGAGCGTAAAGGTTACATTCGCAGAAAGACCCGAAGATAGGGGAGATGTACTTGGGCGAAGTGTAGCGGTCTGGAAGTTGGATGATGTATGCTGGCATCACAATGACCTGGAAAGCATGTTCCGTCACTTCGCTATCGATACCTTCTCAAATTGGATGCGGTCTCTCATCGCGCTTTGGGTTGACACAGAAGTGTTGTCGAACTAGTTAAACAGTGAGTAGCACTGCCTGCAGTGTTGTCAGGCTAGTCCGTTCAGCCTGAACGCAAACGTTTTTTATACTCCAGTTTCTCATCGCTGTTCCTGCTCGACTTAGTCTCCTCTGCTGCATCACGTGCAACAGAAGGAGTGAAGTAGATCCTCATTCAAAAAGGAACGTCATGATTCCAGCGCGGTTTCCAGGTAAATTTGCCTTTCTCAGTCTTGCAGCCATTTTCCTGCTGCACCTTGCCATAACGGCTCCATTGTTTGGACAATCAGCGGGGGGCACAATCCAGGGTGTAGTCTCAGACCCGTCCGGAGCTGCCGTTGCCGGTGCCCAGATAACGGTTACCGAGCTCGCCACGGGCGTGACAAGAACGGGGAGCACGAACGCCGTCGGCTTTTACGCCGTGCCGAGCCTGCAGCCCTCCGTATACTCGGCTGCCGTCACAGCACAAGGCTTCTCACGCAAAATTCAGGAGAAGGTCACCCTCACCGTCGGGGCAAACCTAACCGTGAATTTTTCCCTCAAGGTAGGCAGTTCCACTGAAGCGGTAGAGGTGCGAGACACGCCCCCCGGTATTGATCTCGCTACATCGGATATCAGCGAAGTGGTCGACAGTACCACCATGCGCGAACTGCCGTTGAATGGACGGGACTGGTCGCAGTTGATTACTCTTCAACCCGGGGCCAACGCCGTGCGCAATCAATCCGTAATTGGCAGCGCAGGTACTTCCGATGTAAATCGCGTGCTGCGGGGCTTTGGCAACCAGATGAGCATCTCCGGCACACGTCCGCAACAGAACAACTACCGTCTCGATGGAATCAGCTTCAACGACTACACCAATGGCGCTCCCGGCGGTGTACTGGGCACAATCACCGGAGTTGATGCCGTGCAGGAGTTTTCGGTCATCACAACCAACTACTCCGCTGAGTACGGAAAGACATCGGGTGGCGTAGTCAACGCGATCACCCGTTCCGGAACCAACAAGTTCCACGGAAGTGCCTATGAGTTCATTCGCAACAGTGCGCTCGATGCCAGGAACTATTTCGATGCAGCTGCGATCGCTCCATTCCGGCGCAATCAATTCGGTGGCACAGTCGGTGGACCGATTATCCACGACAAGACCTTCTTCTTCTTCAACTACGAAGGTTTGCGGCAATCCCTAGGAGTCTCGCAAGTAGATCGCGTGCCCTCAGCAAATGCACGCAACGGCATTCTCTCAACCGGCAATGTAACTGTCGATTCTGCTGTAACACCGTTTCTCGCATTCTGGCCCTTGCCAAACGCGGGAGTAGATACTTCAGGCGATGTGGGTAACTATCGAGTAGCAACCAGTCAGATCGGAAATGAGAATTTCTATACCGGCAAGATAGATCACCACTTCTCGCAGCACGATACTCTGGCAGGCACGTTTCTGTATGATGCCACCGATCTCTCACAACCCGATTCGTTGAATAATCTGCACTTTGTCAATCAGGATGCAAGGACTTTCTCGAGTATCGAAGAGACGCACGTTTTCAACCCAAACCTTCTGAACACGGTCCGCTTCGGCTTCAGCCGCAACCATGCCATATCGAACACTTCCGATCCCATCAATCCACTGGCAGGGGATACTTCGCTGGGGTCTGTCCCTGGACGACCGGCACCGTTTCTGATCATTCCGACGTGGTCGAATTTCTATGGCGGAGTGGGTGGCTTTCCCAACTTCGTCATCGGCTGGAACTCTTTCCAACTCTACGATGATGCTTTTCTCAATCACGGTAACCACTCCTTCAAGTTCGGTTTTGCTCTCGAAAGAATGCAGTCGAATAACTTCATGCGGTTCACCGAAAATGGTCGTTTTAACTTTGCCAGCGTACAAGATTTCCTGACCAATAACCCGCTGTCCTATGGAGTACAGTTGCCGAGCGGCGAGTCGGAGCGCGGCATACGTCAATCGCTATTCGGCGGTTATATACAAGATGATTGGCGTATCCGCCACAACCTGACCCTTAACTATGGCTTGCGCTATGAGGCAACAACTGTGCCCACCGAGGTCCACGGACGACTCTCCACGTTGCGTAATATGACCGACACGCAAGTGCATCTGGGGAATCCTCTGTTCGACAATCCGACACTCAAGAACTTTTCTCCGCGGCTTGGATTCTCCTGGGACCCCTATGGTTCAGGCAAGACGGCGGTGCGCGGTGGATTCGGTATCTACGACGTACTTCCCCTGCCGTATCTCTACCTGATCAGCGCGGCTGGTTCGGCCCCCTACACGATTGCGCCGACATTGGTTCATCCTGGCGTCGGCACATTTCCCACCGACGCATACAGCCTTGCTTTAAATGCTGTAGCGCAAGGGCCACTGGTAAGCGAGCGCGTTTCCTATTTTGACCCGCACCCGCCACGCAGCCTCACCTACAACTGGAACCTGAATGTGCAGCAGGAGATCGTCGCGAACGCTACGCTAACCGTCGCCTATGTCGGCTCTCGCGGAGCACATCTGCCCTACCACACAGACGATGCCAACATCGTCATGCCCACCAAGACCGCGGACGGCTACGTCTGGCCCTCGGGAGATAACTACCAGGCCGGAAACGTCCTTAACCCGAGCGTCGGAGATATCAACCGCACCTCGTATGACGCAGATTCGTACTACCATAGCCTGCAGGTGGGCTATAACCAGCAATTGCACCATGGACTGCAACTGCGCGGATCGTATACCTGGGGACGCAGCATTGACAGCGGGTCTTCTTCGATCGCCGGCGACCAGTTCTCCAACTCGCCTTCGAGCCTTCCGCTTTGGTTCGATCCCAAAACGAGGCGCGGCCTCTCCGATTTCAATCTAAGCCAGAGCGGAGTCATCAGCCTTCTCTGGGATACTCCGGAGTTGAAGCCAGACTCCGCATTGCTTCGTTGGGCGGCCAACGGATGGCAGGCTGGTTCTATTTACCAGGTAGCCAGTGGTTCACCCTTCTCCGTGCTGATCGCAGGAGATCCACTGGGCATGAACAGCACCGATCCCTGGGACTATCCGGATCGGTTGAAGAGTCCTGGTTGCGAGTCACTGACAAATCCCGGCAATCCGAACAACTACATCAAACTGCAATGCTTCTCCGCGCCCGTGCAGACGTTCCAGACATCGAAGGGACCGCAGCAGCAAATCGTGAGATTGGGCAATGCTGGGCGCAATGAACTCTCCGGCCCGGGGCTGTCAAATCTCGATCTTTCTCTGGTGAAGAATTCCAGGTTGGCTGGCATCGAAGGCAGCAATGTGCAGTTCCGTGCGGAGTTCTTCAATATCCTGAACAAGAGCAACTTCGCAGCGCCTCTCGACAACAACACCATCTTCAATCAGGATGGTTCTGCCGCCGCCAACGCCGGTGTGGTGGACCAAACCCAAACAACATCGCGCCAGATTCAGTTTGGGTTGAAGTTTCTTTTCTAAAACAAACCCCTGGCCCGACTACTTACCTAATTGTGGACGAGTTTAAAAAGTAAACATTCGAAAGCGTACTTAAGGAGAAATCAAATATGCATACGAGTTTTCGCAAGTCCGTGATGTGGCTGTTTCTCATGTTGGCAGCGTTGCCCTCTATCCTGCTTTCCTCCGCTCATGCGCAAGCTACTATCGGCGCTGGAGATGGGAAGAACACCATGTCGGTCGACTTCTACAAAGTCCCCCCGGGCAAGCAGGATGAATGGCTTGCGCTCTACAAGAAATACCACTTCCCCATCATGCAATATCAAAAGGCGCATGGACAGGTCATCAGTGAAACCGTCTATACCCGGGCCATTCACCAGGTCAGTCCCTCCTGGGATTTTGCAATCGTGATCGTCGCGCCTCCGGCAGACAAACGGCCAAAGGCCGAATTTTCGCGAAGCCAGCTTATCCGTAAGCTCTTCCCTGATATCGATGACTATGTGAAGGGAGAGAAAGCGCGTTGGTCGCTGACCCTCGAACACTGGGACGAGAGCTGGAACGAAGTGGACATCGATAATCATCCCTCGCTCTACGAGCCTTTCTAGAAAAATCTCGGCATCCAGCCAGCTATCGTTTTGCTAACTGAGGATGCGGCGTATGAAATCGTGCGCCGCATCCGGATAGGAATCTCTCATGAATCTTCGCTTCTACTGTCTGCTGGCGTCGTGTCTGATTGGCGTATCTCCTGTGCTGGCCCAGCAGCCGCTGACTCTGGTGCAATCGATTGAGATGCCCGAGGTCCCGGCCGGTCCCTACGCCGATCACCTGGCGCTTGACCTTAAGAATCAGCGCCTGTTCACGACTCCGCAAGCGAACAAGGCAGTTGATGTGTTGGACCTCAAATCCGGGAAGGTACTCCATACGATCCCGGGTTTCGGCAACCCGCACGCAATCCTTTACCGCGAAGACCGGAATCGTCTTTTCGTCACGGACGGCGGTGTTGGTGCGCTCCGAATCTTCGACGCCACGACTTACCGCGAAATCAAATCGATCAAACTCGAGCTAAACGCGGATGGAATCGGTTATGACCCGACAAGCGGACATTTGTATGTCAGCAACGGAGGCGACGAGGCAGGCAAAGAATACTCTCTCATCTCGATCATCGACACTGCCCGCGAAGAAAAGATCGGCGACATACGCGTCGACTCTCCCGGCTTGGAGGCCATGGTCATCGATCCGTCTGCCGCACGCCTCTACATCAATCTTCCCGACTCAAGCAGCATTGCAGTCATCGATCTGCAGAAACGCGCAGTAATCGCGAACTGGCCCCTCACCAAAGGCAAAAAAAACATGGCTTTTGCGCTGGATGCAATTCGCCATCGGCTCTATGTAGGCTGCCGTGACACGGACGTGCGGGGAAGCATCATCGTCGTCGACACGGAGACGGGCAAGGAGCTGGATCGCCTGCCTATCGGCGGCTGGGTTGATTCGATGTTCTACGATCCGAAAGAAAACAGGATTTATGCCTCATCGGGTGTCGGCGAAGTGTTTACCTACGAGCACGAGACAGATGGAGGCTACAAAGCACTCGAACCGGTGGACACAGCAGTTATGGCAAAGACGGCCCTCTACTCACCGGAACTTGATCGCCTGTTTGTCGCGGTGCCTCACCTCGGCGGAACAACTGCAAAAGTGCTCGTCTTCAAGCCGCAGTAGAATTCGACTCGTTCGGTTGAGCGGCATCTACAGTTTCAGCAAATCGAAGTAACGTAAGGAGAGGCAGGACATCCGCGCTGCCTCTCCTTACATGTTTGATTCCTCCCACCTCGAAATAAACCAAGTTCTGGGTCTTGCAGTATTTGCTTTTGCACCAGAATTCGGCACAGCTTACACACAAGTTCGGCATCAATCCGGAATCGAAGTCACAGCTGGATGGTCCTTCGTCGGTGGTGGCGGTAGTGGTGCCAGTTTCTCATATCCGCGTTGTCCATCCGATCCGATCGGACCTGGTCCCGGCCCCAGGTGCGGCGCATCCACGTTGTCCTCCGAGCAGGAGTATTCGCGGACCTCATCACCTGGCTTACCCAACAGCCATGTCCGTTGATAGTGAATCGGCTCCGTGTAGAACTTGGGGTCCGTCACGACCATCTCCACATGCAGGTGCCCGATATCTGGACGCGTCCAGCGCTCCACTACATGTTGCTGATCGCTGTGTGGATTCCCATTCTCATCGGCCCATGCCTTCTTCTCCTTGAAGGCTGTCGAATCGATCACAAACGTGTCGCCTTCCCATGACCCAATCTCCTCGCCGAAGAACGAGGGATCGGGATCTTCTGCGTGCTTACGCCCATCGAACGGCACCAGCCGGTAGGTCGTATACCAGTACAAAAACACGGCGTGATCCGCCCCTTGTAGCAACTGGAACGGCAACCCACTCGCATTATGACGTGGCAACCCTCCAACGATGCAGACAGCTTCAGGATCGACCGTATGCTCCACGTTGTACTTCTGCGCCGCCGTGCCTTCAGCCGTAAACGGCAGCCTATAGCCGGGCAGATCCTTACCCAGATTGCCCACGGGCTTGTCCTTACGCGAAGGAATCCAATAACCCGACAGATCAGGATGGCCTGACAGGCGCGGCGCAGGCCCCTTCGGCAGATCGGCCTCGTTGCGCGAAAATGGAGAGTTCTCCCTCCCTGTCGTATCGGGTGCTTTCTTGGCCGGTGCCTGCGCAGCAAGCGAGCCCGCCAACACCATGGGCAAAAGCGTTATCAGTGAATAGCTACGGAACTGCAATCGAGTCTTCAACGAAGACCTCCTCTCAAATAAACCATGGGGAAAATATCGGCATCACAGGCGAAACGCTCTGCATCCAGAGCCACAGTACGCACCCCTAAAAAGCATGGGTACACGCGTGTCTTTGGCTTACATAGTGAACGGAAGATAGTGGGAATCCGGACGACGCACAACCGGTGTTCGCACGCGGTACTCAGCTCAAGCGGCGAGTACAACAACAGCGCGAACAGTGCAGTGTGCAGCGGTGGACCATTCGCCTACCATAGCCGACGTCGTCTGCGCGGTCAAGAACACTTTCGCTTGACATGGGACAACGTGCCCCTTACAGTTCACTCATGTTCGGCTTCGCGTCATCGCAGTGTTGTTGCCCCTCCATCATCCTCTAAGTGGACGGCACTCTACGCGCATGAAGCCATGTATGGAATCGCTCCAGCACTATCGCACCTAGTGTTGCAAGCGTAACTATCCATCATCAGGATCATCAAAGGCCCGCTCCACTCCCGGAGCGGGCCTTTTTATCGTCACTCACAGACACCATAGACAAGGATTCTCATATGAAAACCAGATTCGCACTCGTGCTCGCAGGCGTCGCTGCCATTACCGCTGTTCCCGCCCATGCTCACCACTCCTTCGCCGCAGAGTTCGACGGCAACAAGCCCGTTCGCCTCGTCGGCAAGATCACCAGCGTTCAGTGGACGAACCCGCACTCCTACTTCTATGTGGACATTACCGACGCGAAAGGCACTGTCACGAACTGGGGCTGCGAAGGCGCAGGCCCGGGAGCGCTGAGCCGCCGCGGATGGAAGAAGGGCGACCTCAAAATCGGCGACACCATCGTCGTCGACGGCTACCGCGCTAAGGACGGTTCGCATCTCGTCGATGCCCGACGCGTCACCTTTCCCGATGGCCGTACCGTCTATGGCGGCAGCCCCGGTGACGGTGGCCCCGGCGACAACGGCACCGATCAGGGAGCTTCCCCCGACGCTGGAAGCCCTGCAAAAAAATAAACGTAATCCTTCCATAACAGCGGCATCGCAACCCACGTGATGCCGCCCGAACCACTGAAACCGCCAAACATGCCTATACTGCAACATCTCTGCCAGCTTTTCTACGACTCGCACATCGGGACCGCCATCCGCGAATCCGATTACGCCTTCTCCATCATTGAATCCGTCCACGTCCTCGGGATCACTCTGCTCGTCGGGACCATCGCCCTTCTTGACCTCCGCATGCTCGGCCTCGTCCTCCGCCCCATCCCCGTCACCCGGATCGCGCGCACCGTCTTCCCGCTCACATGGTCCGGTTTCGCAATTATGTTCGCCAGTGGCTTTCTACTCTTCTGGGCAGAGGCGGCAAAGAACTACTCCAACCCTGCCTTCCGCATCAAGCTCATCCTGCTCGCGCTGGTCGGCCTTAACCCGCTCATCTTCCATACCACTGTCTATCGTCGTGTCCATGAATGGGAGGTACTCGCAATCTCTCCCTGGCGAGCGCGAGCCGCAGCCATTGCTTCACTCACTCTTTGGAGCGGCGTAATCGTCGCTGGCCGCCTCATTGCCTACTTCTGATCGTGATTCTGCTCATGGAGCAGAGCTTCAGCGATGCCCAAAATATCTTGAAGGCTGAAAAGGAAGTAACAGAAATGCACTCGTTGTTCGTCGCCCTCGCGCACTCAGCCCTCGGTCAGGTCATGCAGACCTCCAAATGGGGATTTGCTCTTGTCGAGACCGTCCACTTGCTCGCTCTGGCTATCCTCGGCGGAGCCGTCCTCGTCGTCGACCTCCGCCTCCTCGGCATTATCTTTAAGCGCGAATCAGCGCCCACCATAAGTCGCGATCTCAGCCGCCTGCTGCTCGGGAGTTTAGTTCTCTTGATCTTTTCGGGAATCGCTATGCTGTCGGAGGAAGCGCTGAAGTGCTACTACAGCCCGGCCTTCCGCTGGAAGATGGCACTCCTCGCAGCGGCGGTGCTTTTTTATTTCACCATTCATCGCCGCGCTCTTCTGCGAACGGGCAATGGCACCCCTAATCTCTGGTCGCGTACAGCAGCCGTCATCTCCCTGATTCTCTGGCTTGGAGTGGGTGTAGCAGGCCGTGCTATCGGCCTCATATAGAGGCACTTACAACAACATGGCCTGAAACGTAGTCTGCGAACACTTTCTGTAGAACGCAAGCTCAAACCTGTCAACCGCTTCTATAATCATTTTCTGTAAGAAACTTAAGGAGCAAATCCGTGGCCTCGAACGAAACCCGCCGTGCCCTTGGTGACGCAGCAGCGCGTCAGCTAGCGAATACTACAAAAACCGCCCCTCAACTCTCGGCCATCACTCCGCGGTGGCTAGTCCAACTGCTGTCCTGGGTTCCGGTCGAGTCAGGCACCTACCGGGTCAATAAGGTTAAAAACGAACAGGATATCGAGGTCGCCTGCGGCTCCCGCGACGAGCGTAAACTTCCCGAAACATTCGTCGACTACGTAGAAAAGCCACGCGAATATGCTCTCAGTGCGATTTCCACCATCGTCGATGTTCATACGCGTGTCTCAGACCTCTACAGCCACCCGCACGACCAGATTCGCGAGCAGCTTCGCCTCACGGTCGAAAAGGTGAAAGAGCGTCAGGAAAGTGAGCTCATCAACAACGCTGACTACGGCCTCCTGAACAACATCGCCCCTGAGTTCCACGTAAAGCCTCGCAAGGCAGCTCCAACGCCCGACGACATGGACGAACTCCTCTCCAGGATCTGGAAGGAGCCTGCGTTTTTCCTGGCTCACCCACGCGCCATCGCAGCCTTTGGCCGTGAGTGCACGCGCCGTGGCGTTCCTCCTCCCACAGCCACTATCTTCGGCTCGCCCTTCCTTACCTGGCGCGGGGTTCCGATCGTTCCCACGGACAAGCTGACCGTCGACGAGGCGGGTAAGAGCAATATCCTGCTTCTGCGCACCGGAGAGAAGCGGCAGGGCGTCGTTGGCCTCTTCCAGCCTGGCCTGCCCGGCGAACAGACTCCCGGTCTCTCGGTCCGGTTTATGGGTATCGACCGCAACTCCATCGCTTCCTACCTCGTTTCGCTTTATTGCTCGGCAGCCGTGCTAACAGAGGATGCTCTGGGCGTGCTGGAGAACATTGAGGTCGGCCACTACCATGAGTACAAGTGATCGCCAGATTCAACTGGACGAAGCCGCGGTTACCGGGGCAAAGACAGCCGTAGCTGGTGCATTGCCAGACGTCGCTACCCTCACTCAGATGGCGAACGCGTTCTTCCGTACCCTCCCGGGCCAGGAAGTCGCGGGCGCCCAAGTGCCCTCGTCACCTGGCCTGCCCGCGTCTTTTTCGGCTGCTCTTCCCTTGTCAGAATCCCACCTCCCACAATTCGGGATTCCGGCGCCATCGCTCCCCTCACTTCCGTCCATCGACAAGCTTCCCAGTGAAGCCGATCTGGCCCGTCTGTCGGGTTCTACCAGTTCGGCCAGCTTCCCTCTGGAGATTACCTCCTTTACGGGGAGCCCCACGCTCTCGCCCTACAGCGCTCCGATACTAGCGGCGCATTCCATACCTTCGCAAGCTGCAACTCCACAAGGGTCCGCATCCCAGCCGCCTGTTTCGCCCTTCAGTCTGCCACTGCCGGAGTTTGGGCTTCCCTTCCCAAACTTTGAAGCGGCACTACCCAACATTCCAGCGTTGCCCGCACTGGCGAATGACGATCTGGCAAAATCCGCTCTGAGCGCTGCATCTTCGTTCTACTTCATCGAGCAGGCAGGCGCACTCTCGCAACCGATTGCGTCCGCCGCAACTCCACAGCAGAGTCAATACTTTGAGCCTGCCGTGCTGCCGGACCTGGCTCCGGTTCGACGCCAGTTCGATGTCACCTCGATTCGTCGCGACTTCCCCATCCTGCAGGAAAAAGTCAACGGCCATCCGCTCATATGGCTCGACAACGCCGCCACCACTCAGAAGCCGCAAGCTGTCATCGATCGCATCTCGTACTTCTACGAGCATGAGAACTCGAACATCCATCGCGCCGCGCATGAGCTTGCCGCCCGCTCTACGGACGCCTACGAGGATGCACGTCAGAAGGTCACGCAATTTCTGAACGCGTCATCCGCCAAAGAGATCGTCTTCGTCCGAGGGGCTACTGAGGCCATCAACCTCGTCGCTCAAAGCTGGGGGCGTCGCCACATCGGCAAAGACGACGAGATCGTTATCAGTTGGATTGAGCACCATGCCAATATCGTCCCTTGGCAGATGCTCTGCGCCGAGAAGGGCGCGCGCCTTCGTGTGGCCCCCGTTGATGACGATGGCCAGATCATCCTCGACGAGTACGAGAAGCTCCTCAACTCGCGCACCAAGCTGGTCTCTTTCACCCAGGTCTCCAACGCACTCGGCACCATCACCCCCGCACATCAGATGGTCCAGATGGCGCACCGCTATGGTGCTCGGGTCCTGGTCGATGGTGCGCAGGCCATCTCGCACATGCGTGTCGATGTGCAACACCTCGATTGCGACTTCTACGTCTTCTCCGGCCACAAGGTCTTTGGTCCCACGGGAATAGGAGTCCTGTACGGTAAACAGGACGTCCTTGCCGAGACGCCACCCTGGCAGGGTGGTGGCAATATGATCGTCGACGTCACCTTTGAGAAGACCACCTACCAAGCGCCACCGGGACGCTTTGAAGCCGGTACCGGCAACATCGCGGACGCAGTTGGTCTCGGCGCGGCTATCGCCTATCTCGACCAGATCGGCATGGACAACATCGCGCGTCACGAGCACGAGCTACTCGTCTATACCACGCAGGAGTTGCTCAAAATTCCCGGCCTTTGCATTATTGGCACCGCAAAGGAAAAGGCTGGCGTTATCTCCTTCGTGCTCGAAGGCTATCGCACTGAAGATGTCGGGGCAGCCCTCAACCGCGAAGGCATCGCGGTACGCTCCGGCCACCACTGCGCTCAACCCACCCTGCGGCGCTTTGGCCAGGAGACTACGGTGCGGCCATCACTTGCGCTCTACAACAACTACGATGACATCGATGCACTTGTTGCAGCCTTGCGGCGCTTGAAGCAACTACGCGCCTAAGTAATCTTCTTGCCACTGCATTGTCATCTGTAATCAAGCCGTCTTGCCTGTTGAGGATAATTCCTCAACAGGCAAGACGGCTTTTTGAATTTCCGCAGATAGTTCTTTCTATCGTCGGGTTGCGACAGAAGGAACCACAGAGCTTGCAAGATCCTGAACTGCCTTCTCAGCAAGCAGCTGTTCGATCTTCGCCGTGAATTCATCCTGCAACTGACGATTGAATTCACCGCTAGCCGGAGACGCGAATCCGGAGTGGATACCTTTCACCAGCCCATCCCGTCCGACAAAGATGGTTGCTGGCCAGGTATTGAGATTGACCGCCTGTGGAACCTTCTCCCACATTTCGGCCGGCGCACCCGCGATGAGATAGGTGTAGTCCACTCCGTATTGCTTTACGAAAGCGCGCTCGCGAGTTAGGCTTCCCTGCTGCTCAGGCTCTTCAAAGTCGAGAGCAACGATTGCGAGCCCCTTGTCGCGATACTTCTTGTCGAGCTTGACGAGATACTGCGCCTCATCATGGCAGTTCGGGCACCAGGTACCGGTCACGATAGCAAGCACCACCTTGCCCTTGAAGCGAGGATCATCGCTTGAAATTAGCTTTCCATTCACATCAGGAAAGTTGAAGGTGAACTTCTCCTTCGGGTCACGCACAGTGGTATGAGTATCGTAGTTTTCAGGCTCCGGAAGACCTTTGGCTCTTGCTACCTCTGAGCGATACGCTATCAGCTTGGTGGTGTAGCGACTGTCCGTCGGCTCTTCTGCATACTGCTTCGTGCTCGCACTGGTACTCACAGCTTGGTAACTACCGGTGCTGGCACTATCCTGCACAACAGCCTTCTTGGCGCGCCCTCCATTCTGGAGAACTTCCAGCGTTCCCTCTTTGGTCAAAGAGACCTCGATAACTCCTGGGCGCGATCCATCGAAGTGACTCAAAATCCATTTGCCATCTTTGTAAGTGCCGCTGTAAGCGCCGGTATCTCCATCCACGCGAAGAATCGATGCCGCAACCTCTGCTCCGTTTTGCTGAACGATGAACCGGAAGGCCTTCTCGCCCTTCGAAGTTGGGCTATCCAGCGGGATCTCCCATGAGCCAGCAATAGACGGCACATCCACGGCTGCGGCGGTTGACACCACGTGGCGCGTTGCCTGAAAACCATATGCATCGGTGGCTGCCCGCGATTGTGTAACGACGTTCCCCGTGAGTTGCCCATCCTTCAGTGTTGCCGTAATCGTCGTGAGGTAGTGTTCGATATTCAGGACGAGCTTGCCATCCTGAAACGTCGCACTCGTTGTGCCGTCATACGGCTTGAATCCATCGTAGAACGTTCCCTTCAGCGTCGGACCCGATCCGGAGATGTCGATCCGGAATGGAATCACAGTGTCATGATTGATGAGGCTGGCATCCCAGCGCCCATCTATGGATGCGGAAGTAGATTGTGCTACGGCGATGGATGCACCAAAGCTTGCAAAAATAACTGCAAGACCTACTCTTCTCGTAAATGCTCTCATTTGCCTGCTTCCTTTCTAGTTGATCTCTCGTGAACTACTTACCCCTCGTGACTTGGGTGCGGACGCTTCCCTGCTAGACGTATGCGATTGGATCGTGCGTAGTCCCTCCATTCTTCGGGCAATCCAGGTTTAGTTGCCAGCAAAATTTCGAGAATCGCTCGCCGATCTTCCCCTGAAAGTTTCGCGAAATCCTGGCTTTGATCTTGTCCAGTCAGAATCTCCAGCAGACGGTGGTAGACATACCCTTTGGCTGGCTCAGGTAACGCGTCGAAGGATTCTGTATAGATGAGATAGCTGCATGGATACCGGAATGTTCTGGTCTTCAGATCGAAATCACGCAGCGATCTTCCCTTAGAATCTCGGACGCCACGTGCTGCAAACTCCTTTGCAAAAGAGGAAGTCCCCGCGATCTGTTCGCCATCCGATACAGGAAGAAGCGCTTCATTTGCGAAGAGCATATAGCGCAGGAGCTGTTCAGCAGGACGCTCGAACTGTTGCCGAGCGCGATCCGAGAGTGGTGCATTCGCGGAGACTCCTGCATTTTTATTCTGGGTATCTTGCGAATAAAGAGCCAGCCTCGTTTTGTAGTTCGTCAACGTGATTAAGTTGTGCATCTGCGTCTGATGAGCCAACACAAGATGGGCCACAACGTCGCTGTCGGGAATCAGATAGGTCGAAGCGTCAAAAGGCTTGGAAAGTGAGACAAGCTTTTCTTCGGCAATCTGGTCCGGTTGACCAGTTACCGGTTTCTCATCGATCACGGCATTGGCCATATGAGACAGGTTGCCAAGCTTGCCGGTGATATACCACCCGCCCCATCGTTCTCTGAAGGGACTTTCCTGATCCGTAATGAAGGACTTGCTGCTGGGCGCTTGCGTCCCCGTAGCGGTGGGATAGATAGACCGCAGCAATACACCAGGAACGCCTCGCGTACCTGCAGCGATATGGCATTGCGTGCAATCCAGTTCCGCTCGCTGAAACATGGGCCGTTCCACCTTATGCTCGTCAAGTAGGTAAAAAATAGCTCCCTGCATTGGATCGAAAGAGATAATCTCAATCGCCTTGCCTTCATGTACCGAACCGACATACACGTCATCGTTGAAATAAAGAGCTCGTGGATGTTCCGGAGATATTTTTTTGTATTGGAAGCTCGTCTTAGAGAAGACAAGTGTCTGCGAATCGACTGGCACCTTCAGCAGCTTCAGCACAGACTTCAGATATCCGTGTTCGGGCTCATACTGCAAGCTTGTCTTCCCTAGAGCAAGTTGCTGCTGCAACTTAGCTACCGGATCGCTTAGGTCCTCCGATCTATAGTTAATCGGGGCATCGCTATACGGAACATATCCTTGATTGCGCACCGCGATCTGAGCATGTACTCGTACAACGAACCAACTTAGGCCAGCCACTATGATCGCTAAGAAGACCGTTGGCAATCCCCAAGGAAGTCGCCGCAACTGAATGGGTTTCGCAATCGAAGATACCGTCTCGGGAGGGCCAACTGGACCAGTGCCGAACAGACGAAGCTTCAACTCGAGTAGCTTCATTCCAATATTGATTGGATCTTCAGGTTTCACGACAATGAACCATCCCATGAACTAGAGCCATATCTTCGGAGATAGGCATAGGCCCACCCGGCAGCACTGGTAGGTAGCGTTCAACTGAAATGACGAGCGCGCGCGATCGCGCACTAAAGTAAAAAACCCGCTCCAGCAGAGCTGGCAAGCGGGCTATCGATAACCATACGGATCGTTGACGATCACATATTAGCTAAAAGTACACACGATTCCCCATTCGCCAGCAGAGATGCTCGACGAACAACAATACGTTCTGGGGATGGATGCCATGTGGATAAATTTACGTGTAGACAAATTACTTGTCAAGTCTAAAGCTATAAATCGAGGTTGAGATTGGAGCTAATAAACTTCTTCTGACCTTCATCCCTTCTTGAATATTCGTGCCTCTACTTATGGTCGAACGTAAGTCGACCACCTAGCTGCCTCGCAATACAATTTCGTCACCGAAATCTCGTTAGATAGCCTCGAGTCGACTCGCCAAGTCTTTTATCAGGTCCTCGGGATCTTCTATCCCTACCGAAAGCCTAAGCAAGTCTTCTGGAAGAGCTCTGGAGGCTCGCAGTTCCACGGGAATACTCGCATGAGACATCTTCAACGGGATACTGATCGTCGAGTTGACGCTCCCAAAACTGACAGAGATGCGAAACAACTCACTGTTCTCTGCAATCAGTTTCGCTGATTCCGGGGAGCCTACAGTAAAGCTCAAGACTGCACCTCCACCTCGTGCCTGCCTTTGTTGCACCGCATAGCTCGGGTGATTGGGTAACCCAGGATAGTAGACAGAAGGGACCTTGGAATGCTGTGAGAGAAACTTCGCAATGATCTCCGCATTTCTCTGTTGTGCATCCATGCGGAGCTTGAGGGTCTTCAGCCCACGCAAGAGGAGGAAGCAGTCGAATGGACCAAGAGCACTTCCCTCGGCGTTCTGGAGAAAGTAAATCTCATTCGCCAACTCCTCATCTTTCACGACGATGACTCCGCCAGTGACATCACTATGTCCGCAAAGAAATTTTGTTGCGGAATGGAGCACGATATCTGCCCCCAGGTCGAGCGGGTTCTGCAGGTAGGGAGACATCGTGCTGTTGTCCACGCAGAACAAAGCACCATGCTGATGAGCAATCGCTGCAACTGCCTCTAAATCGATGACCCGCAGGAACGGATTGGTGGGAGACTCCACGTAGATCAACCGCGTCGCCGGTGTGATTTGCGCGGCAATCTTGCTTGGATCGGACGCATCCACGTAACGGATGACGATACCCGAACGATTCAATACCTTACCGAATAACCGACTCGCTCCACCATATAAATCCCAGTCCGCGAGAATTTCGTCACCAGCTTTTAGCAGATGGGTAACGGTAGCGATGGCTGCCATACCGCTCGAGAAACAAAAACCCCGAGTCCCATTCTCAAGTGCTGCAACCTGATCTTCCAGCACTCTGCGAGTAGGGTTGCCGCTGCGTGAATAGTCATACTCACCAAAGCTATCGGCATGTACCTGTTCGAAGGTGGCCGTCTGATAGATAGGAGTAGTCATCGGACGATAAGGATCTTGCGGACAAACATCAAAGTTAACGAGACGGCTGGCAAACTTCATCTTGCACCTCCAAATACGGAAGAGAAGGCCTGCTCAAAGTCTGCAATCAAATCCTGTGGAGCTTCCAATCCCACTGAAAGACGAATAAGACGATCAGAGACGCCTAGTCGCACCCGCACGTCTAGAGGAATGTCGCAATGAGATGCAGTCGCAGGGTTCGTAATCAGCGTCTCCACACTGCCTAGACTCTCCGCACAAGTACATAGTTTAAGCACGTCGATGAAGCGCAGAGAATCTTCCGTAGTGGCATCGAGTTCGAAAGCCAACATACCACCAAACGCCTTTTGCTGTTGCTCTGCAAGCGTCCTCTGAGGGAACGACTCTAGTCCCGGATAGTAGACCTTCGCCACCTTCGAATGGTCTTCAAGCCACTTCGCAATCTGTCCAGCATTGTTGCAGTGCAAATTAAGCCGCGCAGGAAGCGTCTTCAATCCTTGCAACGTAAGCCATGCGTCAAAGGGTGCCTGGATGGTGCCTAGTGTTTTCCGAACGAGCCGAAGGCGCTCAGTGATAACAACATCATGCGTTGCCAGCGAGCCGCCAATAGTCGCGTTATGACCATCAATGTATTTTGTAGTCGATAGCATCGAGATGTCCGCACCTAATGCCAAAGAGTCTTGCAGCAAGGGCGTCAGGAACGTATTGTCAACCGCAAGCAGCAGATTATCTTGCGAGTGGGCCAATCCAGCGAGGCCACGGATATCAGCCAACTTCATGGTGGGATTTGCTGGCGTCTCGATGAAGATCAGCCTTGTCTTTGGCCGAATTGCCTGCTCAACCTCTTTGAGGTTCGAGGTGTCGACGAAGGTATACTCGATGTCGAAGTTCCCCAGTACCTGCTGAAAGAGACGGACTGTTCCGCCATAGATAACATCGGACAAGATCACATGACCGCCCGTCTTAAGCAAGGCCAGACAAAGCGTGCTGATGGCGGCCATACCGGAACGGAAACAGAGCGCAGTCGAAGTTCCTTCCAGAGCGGCAATAGCCTGCTCCAGAGCGTTGACCGTAGGGTTTCCGCCACGCGAGTAGCCGTACCCTTTGGTGACACCCACCGTGTCGTGGATGTAAGTTGCCGTCTGATGGATGGGAAACAGGATTGAATTCGACTGGTTCTCGCGGGCGCGATTGCCGTGGATGACCAAGGTCGAGGGTTGCAGAGCTGATCTATCGGACAAAATTCCTCCTCTGAAGTTGAGCATGAAAGGGACACACGTCTACCAACTGGGCGTTTGGCCCCAGACGGCTGCTCAGAGAAGGATGGTGTGTGAGCTGCTCACATCTCCGACGCTGGCCTTACGCCGCCTGGGGCGCGCATGGCCATATACATTCGGAATGTTCTGTCAGCGAATCGCATCGGATAGAACGTCACTTTCTATTCCACTATAGTACAGTCACGATGGTCCCGTCTAAGCGCTCACCGTTGTGGCTTCGGTTCAAAAGTTTGGGGCTCGACCTGTCCCTGGTGGCAGTTACCGCAGGTAAGAGGCTCCGCATACCGTCGATCACCAAGCTGCGCAAGGTATTTGGTGTTGAGATCACTGGTCATGGAGATCATCATGCGCGCTGTCTGCTTGATAGGGTTTTCATCAGAGGCAAAGTCTATCTGCTTCGTCTGAGGATTCTCTTCATGACAATAACCACACGGCACCCCCAGATCCTGTTCGTACCGATGCATCAGTTTATCGATGTCATCGCCAGAGATGTCCCTGGGCAAGACCTTTATATTTTTCGGCCTGGCACGTGAAACCTTTTGCGCGGCAACTGGGCTCTGTGAAACGACACTTATGGCAACTCCAAATACGGAGCAGCTTAACATAAGGGTCATTGTATTGCGCGCACTCATAGCGCTCCTTCCTGAATTTACTTCGACACAAACCCGGCCTAATGCCTCACTAACGGCACCCTTTCGATATGAAGAATATGCATAGCTCGAAGCATAGTGTGCAAGTCACTTGCGTACTTGCACACTATGCTTCGAGTCGTCACTCAGCCTTTAGTACTTGCCCACGGATCTCCCCGCCGGGGTTTGCAGACGTATGGAGATTGAAATACCACTTACCATCCACCAGGTCCTTTGCTTGCTCCGGAGTTACGGTCGCCTTGCCATCAAGAGGACTTGCAATGGGGCTAACCTTAATTGGGATCTGTGGCTTCGCATTGACACCTTCGGCTGCTGGGCCATGAAAATGTGCCGCAACGGCCGGACCGCTCAAGTCACTGAATTCCACGTGATATTTGAACTCGTTAGTTTCAGTATCCAACGTGCCGGTTAAAGTTCCCTTCCCTGGGCTTTCCTTGGCAGGCACTTCCGCAGAGGCCTTCAAGTCTGCCTTCAGGGCAATCGTTGCAGCATGCACTGAGATCGACACAAACGCTAGAGCAGAGGCTGTGACGACGGTTCGAAAAAAACTGTTTACATTTTTCAATTCACTTCTCCTTTTAGTCGTTAGTTAACATCTACTGATGAGCTAGAATTTTTCACGCGATCTAAGATCAAAACGCCACAAGATCGTTATCGTTGTTTCTTCCACCCGCACGCACTGTTACGGCTGCTTCGTCGCGAACGCCGGAAAAAGGGTTATCCGGAAATATGATCGCTTGATACTGTCCCTTCTCTGCAAGAGACGAATGAAGCAATGCCGTGCCTATCCCAGCCGCCCCTATCGAATAGCCGGTCTCGGCCGACACTTCCCACGGCTTTACGCGAGTCCAAGCTTGGTACCAGCGATACCCTTTTCCATCAAAATCCGTCTGATGGCTCAGTGTTTGATCGGCCAACTTACTTGCGAATGCATAATATTCCGCATTCCCCGTTGCCGCCCATAGCCCAAGGAAAAAATCCGTAAGACCGGCCGACCCGCAGCACTGGCAAAGCACATTCCAGAATCCGGGCGTCTGTGTTGCTGGTATGTTGCTGTTGATGACGCCACGCGCCAGTGTCTCTGTCCAGTCGAGGTAAGCTTTGTCTTTCGTGACTTTATAGAGTTGATAGAACAACCTTGCTGTACCCGCAGGCCCATGGCAGAAGCCTAGATAGTAGACATCCTGCAGATCCGGATAACGATAGGGAATAAGAGCTCCGGTTCCGCGCACTATTGCTATCTTTTCTAAGTGGAGTGCTCCCTGCTTGGCCGCATCGAGAAACTGTGAACCGCCCGTTTCCTCATATAGCCGAGCCAGAACGAATGCTACCCCTGCTGTCCCCAACTCAAAGTTCGGAAAATATGTCCCCTCGGGAAGACCCAGAAGCACTGGTGAGATGCCTTTCCAACTAACACCTCCCCCTGCATGCTGCACAGCAAGCTCCAATAGGTGCTTACCTCCGCTCGCTGCAAGAGTGCGATATTGATCGCGGTTGAAGGCACGCGCCGCATAGAGCAGATAGAGGATGACGCTGCCATCGCCAATGATTCCAGGAGAACGCGACCATGCAACACCCGTGCCGATCGGCTTAGCCGCATCTGCAAGATACTCTGTCACCAGGAGTGCCGCTTCCTTATATTGCAGTGCTCCTGTAGCCTTCCACGTCTCTGTCAAAACAAACGCAACGCCGGAGAGGCCATTGTAGAAAGATAGATTCGTTCCAGGCAGGTGCTCTTTCTCATTAGGCAGATCGCGCCAGGTTGCTACAAGAAAGTCAGCACCTTTCTTGGCATCCTCCAGATAAGACGAGTCACCCGTTGCACTGGCCAATTGAAGAAAGAAGAGCACAATGCCTGCGCTCCCGCTATAGATTCCATTCACAGGAGAAACAGTAGAGGTCTTCTCCGGATGATCCGGCTCTGGAAGCCAGTAACGTCCGTGGGCCGTATCTCTCTCGGCAGAACGAATCCAACGCGCTGCTTCAAGCGCACCATTCAGAAACTCTACATTCGTATTGCTGATTCCGGCTTTTGGAGCGACTGTAGTAGCCGTTGCTCCCCAAGAGGCTAAAGAGGTACTAACGACTGCACTCAAGGTGCCTGTCGTCTTCAAAAACACCCGCCTTGAAAGCTTGGGTGCTTTGCTAGACACATCTGTGAACATCTGGATCTCCCGTGGTAGTGGCCCGCTGGCCTAGTTATTCTGACTTTCGAAATTACAAAGAGCAGAAAGCAGCGGGACAACACAGAGAGCGGCTCTGGGAGATGGATGCATTGATAAATAGATAATAAAGACGCCGCATGTCACACCTGGAATCAGCGATAAAGCTACAGTGCTTTGGGGTTGACCGGTACTCGTCGTTTCTCAACAAAGAACACAAAAACGGTCATAGGATGCTAGCCCAGGCAGGGACAACAGGAGGAGAGCCGCGTTGGAATGTTCATCAACATCGCGTCTCTCTGACAATAACGCACCTATTCATATTGTGCAATCAACAGCGTGTATAAGAAGTGCGAGCGCCTCCATCAACCAGGCATTACTCGCTCGTGTTGAAGCCGTGTAATCGCTGGCTCCCAGGTGCGATTTTGGAAGTTGCTATCAGGTTTCCCTATACCCGCACTTCATGTTTTAGGATGTTTGCAAGAGAATCCTATGAGCGAAGCGAAGCAAGACGACGGCAGAGAGAAGGATCAGAATTCTTCCTGCTGCGCGCCCCTTGCACAACGCACCACAACATCAGAGTTTCAATTTATTTCTGAGATTAGCATCGGTCCCATGAAAAAGAGTTCCGACCAGGCCCGTGCAACGATAGCCTTACCTGGCGGCACCTTCCTCATGGGCACGGACTATCACGATGCCTTTTCCGCAGACGGGGAAGGCCCCGTCCGCAGCGTCTCGCTGTCGCCCTTCAGCATCGATACCTACCCTGTCACGAATCGCGACTTCGCCGCCTTTGTTGAAGCCACCAACTACCGCACAGAGTCCGAACTCTTCGAGTGGTCCTTCGTCTTCTGGGCGCATCTTCCGCCTGATCGCTTCGATGAGTTAGTGGAAGACACCGTAGCTGCGGCACCCTGGTGGTGCAAGGTTCCTGGTGCCTCCTGGCAACACCCCGAGGGCCCAGGTTCGCACGTTACTGATCGCCCCAATCACCCTGTCGTTCACGTCTCCTGGAACGACGCAGCAGCCTATGCCGCATGGGCAGGCAAGTCGCTCCCAACCGAGGCGCAGTGGGAGTATGCAGCTCGCGGTGGCCTCGAGCAAAAACTCTACCCCTGGGGCGACGATCTCACCCCGAATGGTCAGCATCTCTGCAACATCTGGCAAGGCGAGTTCCCTCGCATCGATACAGCCGAAGATGGCTACGCTGGAAGCTGCCCCGTCGACAGCTTCCCTCCCAACCCGTTCGGACTCTATTCCATCACCGGTAACGTTTGGGAGTGGTGCTACGACTGGTTTCATACCGCCTTCACCACCACGCCCATTCTGCACAACCCCACCGGCCCACTCCATGGGCAGACTAAAGTCATGAAGGGTGGTTCCTTCCTCTGTCACTCTTCCTACTGCAACCGTTACCGTGTAGCCGCGCGCACCGCCAATACCGTTGACAGCGCCGCCGCCAACATTGGCTTTCGCTGCGTCCGCTCTGTTTTTTGATCCATTCCCCCCGGCTAAACAGAGACGGATGATCGTGCGCTATTCTTTTCTCTTACACCCGCACGATTCGCGAACGATTAACGACACTGGAAGAACAGTCCTGACACTGGAGGGCGAGGAATCGCCACGAATCCTTTGCAGAAGTAACCGAGCCGACATTCGTCCGAGCTCAGCAGCGGGTTGGCGAACGGCCGTCACTGGAGGGGTGATCAGCGTGTAAAAATCAACATCGTCAAAGCCTATGAGCGCCACATCCTTACCGGCTTCAATCTTCATTTCGCGGAGCGTCTCGATCACCCAAATCGTAGCGGCGTTATTTGCGGTAAACAAAGCGTCCGGACGATTGCGTGGGGCAAACAGCGCCGACATGGCAGCTGTCGCAGACATCCGGTTCGGCAACCGCAACGCTTTGATGCGGGGAAGCCGCGCACGGCGCAGACATTCTTCATAGCCTACGATGCGTTCTTTGATTGTTGGCAAGTGGGGGTTCGCCGCGACACAAGCAATTTTTTTGCAGCCGTGGCTAATGAGGTGCTCCACAGCCATTCGCGCACCAGCTCTATTTTCGACTTCAACTGAATCCGTCGGGGCCACTTCGATCGACCGATCGATGGCCACAACAGGAGTCCTTCCTGTGGCTATTGTTTTTAAGTAACTGTTCCGGCTGTCCGCCGGGACCAACAGGATGCCATCCACCGGATGATGCGTCATGAGTTCGACCTGGGCAGCTTCGATGGAAGGGTCGTCGTTCGAAGCTGCTAACCAAACGAGATATCCACTCTCGCGCGCGGTCTCCTGTACCGCATGACTGACAACAGAGAAGAATGGGTCAGAGATATCGGGGACGATCAGTCCGATTGATCTCGTGAGCTGGCCGGTCAGAATGCGGGCAGCATGATTCGGGCGGTAGTCCAGCTGTCGAATAGCGGCGCGGACTCTTTTGGCAGTCTCCTCCGCAACGTAGGAATGCCCATTAATGGTGCGGGATACGGTCATGGGGCCAACCCCGGCTACCCGCGCCACATCCTCGAGTGTTGGCCTCTTTAGGGGTGGAGATTTGCGCACTTGCTCTTTCCGGTCCCTTTTATGGGAGGCCTCTCATAGAGCTCCCAAACCAAGGGCCCCAGATTATCCATAAATTTACCACTCTTTTTGTATTGACAACGTAATGTCTGAGTGTGTAAACAGTGGTGCGTTGTGATAGCGCAATCATAAGACAAATTTTGCATTCTTATTTTCCGGAGGTTGGGTTGAAAAACAATAGGTTTGATATTCGTGGCGCTCTGCTGTTTGTCATGGTTTGCTTGTTTGCGATTGGAACTCCAATCGTTGCTCAAGATACCTCGTCTATCTCCGGCACCATCACTGACACATCGGGTGCGCTTCTTCCGAATGCCAAAATCACTATTCAGAACGAAGCAACCCGCGCCGACCGCATCATTACCAGTAACGAAAGCGGAAGCTTTACACTCACCAACCTGGCCTCTGGGAACTATAGTGTTCGCGTTGAAGTAACGGGCTTTCAGACCACAACTCTTAACGACGTGCATCTCGATCCCAGCATCGGTCGACGCATCGACATCTCTCTGAAAGTTGGCAACACCACCACTGAAGTGACCGTAGAAGCGGGTGCCAACGCTGTGCAGACCGAGAGCGCATCCGTCGGTCAACTCGTCACTGAAGCGCAGGTCAAATCTATTCAACTCAACGGCCGCAACCCGCTCTATCTCTCGCAACTTGAGCCTGGCGTTGTGCGCTCCAACTCAATGGCTGCCTTCGCCTTCGCCCTTGACAATGGCATCAATGTAAACGGCGCCCGTTCGCAGGAGAGCCTCATTACACTCGACGGAGCGCCCATGGTGCGTACCCGTTCGAACGGCACCAGTGTCGGCGTTGCCGATGTCGACTCTACCTCTCAGGTCCAGATCCTCACCACCAGCTATCCAGCCGAGTATGGACGCACCTCTGGTGGTCAGATTCGCATAGTTCCCAAGAGTGGCACTGCCGATTTTCACGGTAGCGTCTTTGAATATTTCCGCAACAACGTACTCAATGCCAACACCTGGGGACGCAATTTCTCCGGTCTCGGCAGGGCGGCTTTCCGTTATAACCAGTTCGGCTGGAACGCTAACGGTCCGGTCTACATCCCCGGACACTTCAATAAAAACCGCTCTATGCTCTTCTTCCTTCTCGGGCAAGAATACGTTCGCTACAACCACGACGATACCGCGACGCAGAAGACCCCCACCGCGCTTATGCGGCAGGGTAACTTCAGCGAACTGCTCGGCAGCAACATCTTCTATAACAGCCCCGTGCAGATCGTTAACCCAACCACGGGCGTGCCCTACCCAAACAACGTCATCACTACAGGGCTCAGCCCCAACGGCCAGGCTCTACTCAGCGCATATCCGGCGCCAAACACCTCCGCACCTGGCTACAACTGGATCGACTCCGCACTCTATACAGAGAAACAGCGCAAGGACAGCATCGTTATCGACTTCGTGCCATTCGAAGCACATCACTTCCGCTTCAGCCTGCTCAACTACAACTACAACGACTACGAGCCGCATTTTGGCAACTTCAATCTCAACCCCCGTATCTTCACCCGCCCAAACCAGATCGGTGTCTTCCACTACAGCTGGACCATCAGCCCCAACATGGTTAACGAATTCCTCGTCTCGGCCGCTGCCGACCACGTTAATATCGGCATCGACACATCCTTGGGCCGTTACGACCGCACCAAGTACGGCATCAACTATCCCTACCTCTACCCTGCCGCGACGAAGACACTTCCAAACAAGATTCCCACCATCCAACTCTCCAACTTCGGAACGCTCGACGGGGGTCCTTATCCGTCGCGATCTGGCGGCATGGTCTACGACATAGGCGATAACATCACTAAGGTCTGGGGCAACCACACCCTCAAGTTCGGCGGATTGTGGGAGTACGCCGGCGAGAACAACTTCGACCAGATCAGCGTCGACAACACAAGGCCGGGCACGACCAACAACCAGAACGGCCTCTTCCTCTTCACCGACAACCGTATCACCAAGACGCAAACAACAGGAGCCGCTATCGCGAATGCCGCTCTCGGCCTCTTCGATACCTACGGCGAAATCGGCCAGCGTTCCTATACCCTCTTTCGTGGCAACATGTTCGAAGGCTTCGCGCAGGACCAGTGGCGTGCCACGCCAAAGCTCGTGCTGGAAGTGGGCGCTCGCTACAGCGTGATGATGCCCTACCATGCCGTCTGGGGAAACCAGTCCTTCTTCAGCGAGAAGGACTATAACCCGGCGACCGCTCCAACAGTCAGTCCCACAACCGGCTTCATTACCGGCGGTGATCCCCTGGACGGTGTCGTCATTCCGGGCAGTGGTTTCCCCAGTTCCGCGGCAGGGCACGTCTCGGCCGATATTCTAGCCAACGGCTACGCGCGCCTCTTCCGTGGCTACAATAGCGGCTACCATCCGACTGTGTATAGCAACATCCAGCCCCGCGTCGGCTTTGCCTATCAGATCACTCCAGGCACCGTCCTCCGTGGGGGTGCTGGCCGCTACATCCAGCGTCTTGGAATCAGTGACGTCGTGCAGGTCGGCGGCAACGCACCCTTCCAGCCTTCCTCAACCGTCACTCGTGGCAGTGTCGACAACCCTGGCGGCATCGGTACAAACAGCTCTCCCACGGCCCTCACCTCGCAGAAGTACGACTATCCCAGCCCTGAATCGTGGGGATGGAACATGACCTTCGAGCAGGACTTCCCGAAGATTGCTACCTTCACCATGAGCTACGTTGGCCGTCGTGGCATCCACCTCGAACAACTCGGCAACGTCAACCAGCTCCAACCAGGAACAGTCCAGGCCAACCCATCAGGCACCAACCCGGACTCACTTCGTCCCTACCGTGGCTACTCCACGATTATCGAAGCGCAGAATGTCGGTGGTTCCAACTACCACTCCCTTCAGGCAAATCTGAAGCGTCGCCTCACCAAGGGTTTCCTCTTCGGAGCCGCTTACACCTGGTCCAAGAGTCTTGACTACGCTTCTTCCAACGGCACCAACGTTCCTAACGTCTACAACATCGGCATCAACTACGCTCCTAGCGACTTCGATACTCGCCATGTGCTCGTCACAAATTATGTATGGGATATCCCCTACGCCACCCACTCCCCCAATCGCTTCACCCGCGCCACGCTTGGAGACTGGCAGTTCTCCGGAACCATTCAGGCCCAGTCTGGTCGTCCTCTCAGCGTCTCCCAGGGCAATGACTACGCTGGTGTCGGTCCAGGTTCTGGCAACCAGTACTGGGTGGAGACCAGCAAACCAAACCTGCCCCACAACTTTGCCGGCACAGGAAAGGCACAGTGGTTCCAGACCTCCGTTTTCGCACATGCTCCGTTCGGCACCTTCGCCGGACGCGGTTCCCGCAACAATATCTACGGTCCTGGCTTCAACAGCTTCAGCGCTGCACTGCAGAAGTCGATGCACGTCATCCCCGGCCACGATAACCACTCACTGGTCTTCAGGGCAGAAGCATTCAACTACCTCAATCATCCCAACCTCGACAATCCCGACACCGGTCCAACCGATGGAAACTTTGGTCTCGTAACGGCAAAGGGCAACACCTACGCCTCCGAACGACAGCTCCAGTTCAGCCTCCGGTATGCGTTCTAGCATGCTACTCTCAGCTTCTTTTTAGCCAAACGATCGAGACCCCGCATAGGCTTGAACATGCGGGGTCTCTTCTCATCTCACACAGGAATCTCAAACCAGATTGGTTCCGGCCCAACCCCCGAATGGATGACTCCAACTATGCGATTGACGCAGTCCTCACGCTTGCTCTTTCTTACCATGAAGTCCAGCTGCCGGGGGCTTCGCACTACCTGGCTCGTGTCCGCGATTGCAATTTTCTCGCTGCCTGTTGCAGCTCATAGCCAAACGATGAAAGCTCCGGACATCACCAAAGTCCCAACCTTGTATGTCGTTCCCTACGCACATCTCGACACGCAATGGCGTTGGGAGTTCCCGCAGACCATCAGTGAATATCTGCTGAAGACCATGCGGGTGAACTTCGATTACTTCGACAAATACCCACACTATGTCTTCAATTGGAGCGGGGCCAACCGCTACCGTCTGATGAAGGAGTATTACCCTTCGGACTACGCCAGGATGCAACAGTACGTCGCCGCTGGCCGCTGGTTCCCTGCCGGTTCATCGGTTGAGGAGGGAGATGTCAATCTTCCCAGCGCCGAGGGAATCTTCCGTCAGATCCTCTATGGCAATGCATACTTTCGAAAAGATTTCGGCAAGGCCAGCACGGAGTTTATGCTGCCCGACTGTTTCGGATTTCCTGCTTCCCTGCCCAGCATTCTGGCGCACTCCGGCTTGAAGGGGTTTTCGACACAGAAGCTCAATGCGCAATGGCAGCCGGCTCCAAAGATTGGCGGCCCTGACTCTCCCGAACACACGCCGGAAGGTATCCCCTTCAATGTTGGCATGTGGTTAGGCCCCGATGGAAAAGGTGTGCTCGCAGCATTGAATCCCGGTGGCTACGGTAGCAATGTCTACACCGACCTCAGCAAGGAGCCCACTGGACCGTCGGCGCCATCAGCGCCCCAATTGACCAGTGAGGAAAGAGCGCGGCTCACCCCGGAACAAATGCGCGCCATCGCACGCCCAAGAGAGGTGGAACAGAACTGGGTCAAGCGTATTGATATAGATGGCAAGGCCACTGGCGTCTTCGCCGATTATCACTATGTCGGAACTGGCGACGTCGGAGGTGCCACGCAGGAATCCAGCGTCAAGCTTCTCGAAGCCATCGTCACGAAGAGTGAGACTGTACTGCCTTCGCCTCCCAGAGCTCCCTTCGCAATGGGCGAGGCGCCGACGACACAGCCAAGCGGCGCAGAAGTAAGAGTAGGAGAAGGTCCGGTGCATGTGATGGAGACGGCCGCGGATCAGATGTTCAACGACATCACACCCGAGATGGCCTCGCGCATGCCCGAATACAAAGGCGATCTCGAACTGATCAATCACTCCGCAGGTTCCTTGACGTCGCAGGCCTACCACAAGCGCTTGATCATCAAGAACGAACTTCTCGCCGACGCGGCAGAAAAAGCATCGATCGCTGCAGAGTGGATGGGTGGTCGTTCATATCCTCAGCAGCGGCTTAACGATGCGTGGATGCTCGAGCTGGCCGGACACTTTCACGACACCGGTGCCGGAACCGCGACTCCACGCGCGTACCAGTTCGCCTGGAATGACGATACGATCGTCGCCAATCAGTTTGCCGGTGTTCTGACGAATGCTACCGAAGCGATCGCCTCCGGCCTCAACACCGAGGTCAATGGAACGCCAATCGTAGTCTTCAACCCACTCAATATCGCACGCGAAGATGTGGTTGAAGCCAGCGTCACTCTTCCACGAGACACCAAAGCCGTTCGCATCAAAGATTCAGACGGAAGAGAGATACCATCGCAGTTCGAGAACGGCAAAGTCCTCTTCCTCGCCAAGACTCCCTCTGTCGGCTATGCCATCTACGATGTGCTGCCCGCCGCAACTTCAAGCTCCCATTCAACACTCAAAGTGACAGACTCATCGCTTGAAAATCACCGCTATCGCGTGCATCTCGATCAAAATGGCGATGTCTCCAGCATCTATGACAAGGCCCTGAATAAGGAACTGCTCTCGGCCCCAATCCGACTGGCCATCTCCACCGATGTGCCCAAGGTTTATCCCGCCTGGAATATGGACTTTGAACAAGAACAGGCCGCGCCCCGCGCTTATGTTGGCGGCCCAGCCAAGGTCCGCATCAAGGAGAATGGTCCGGTTCGTGTCTCACTCGAAGTCACGCGTGAGACCGAAGGTTCAAAATTCGTTCAGACCATCAGCCTCTCAGCGGGAGATGCCGGCAACCGCGTGGAGTTCGGCAACGCAATCGATTGGAAGACCTTGTCCGCCAATCTCAAAGCAACGTTTCCGTTCAGCGCATCCAATGAGAACGCCACCTACAACTGGGGCATCGGGACCATTCAACGGCCCAATGCTCAGGAGCGACAGTTCGAAGTCGCCTCTCATCGCTGGATCGATCTCACAGACAAGAGTGGCACCTTCGGGACGACGATTCTGACAGATTGCAAGAACGGCTCCGACAAGCGCGATGACAATACGCTTCGATTGACCTTGATGCGCTCACCCGGAATGCAGCCGCCAAGCAATGGCCGCCCGCAAAACTACACCGATCAGGCCAACCAGGATTGGGGACATCACGAATTCGTATTCGGATTGGCAGGGCATGCAGGCGACTGGCGCCAAGCGCAAACAGACTGGCAAGCCTACCGGCTCAACGATCCACTGATCGCCTTCGAAACGACGAAACACTCCGGCCCGCTCGGTAAGAATTTCTCGCTACTTCATTTGAACAACTCCCGCATTCGCGTGCTCGCGCTCAAGAAAGCCGAAGCGAGTGACGAGATCATCCTCCGCATGGTCGAGTTGGATGGCAAACCAGCGCAGGATGTAAGCGTCTCTTTCGCTGGGCCCGTTACCGCTGCGCGAGAGGTCAATGCTCAGGAGCAGCCTGTTGGATCAGCGAACATAAGCAACGGTGCGCTCATCACATCGTTTACGGCTTACCAGCCACGCACCTTTGCACTACGTCTCGACGCGCCAGCCACAAAGCTCAGTGCAATCCAATCACAGCCAGTACCACTGCATTACGATCTCGCAGTCGCCAGCAACGACGACACCAAAACCGAAGGTGGTGGCTTCGATAGCAAAGGCAATGCAATGCCAGCGGAGATGCTGCCCACTCAAATTCAGTATCACAATGTGCAGTTCGATCTGGCGCCAGCTAAAACAGGAGCGCCAAACGCAGTAGTTGCAAAGGGCCAAACCATCACTCTACCCACAGGCCACTACAACCGTGTCTATATCCTGGCCGCATCTGCGGATGGAGACCAAAACGCTACATTCAAAATCGGCAATAAAACTATCGATCTCAACATTCAGGATTGGAGTGGATTTATCGGCCAGTGGGATACGCGCCTCTGGAAGAACCAGCCAGAACGCAATTGGGCAATTTCAGCGAACCACCCAGCCTGGCCTCCCACAGACCTTCAGCAGCGAGAGCAACGCGCTCCTGCACCCCGCTATCCCGAAGACTATGTCGGTCTTAGGGATGGATACGTAAAGCCTGCCGACCTCGCCTGGTACGCCTCGCATCAACACACAGCCGAGGGACTCAACCAGCCGTATCAATATTCGTATCTCTTCGCTTACCCGATCGAGGTATCCGATAGCCAGCGAACCCTCACACTACCTAATAACGATAAAATTCGGATTCTCGCTATCTCTACTGCCGAAGAGAACCCAGAGCTGAAATCAGCTCAACCACTCTACGACACACTGAGCCGCACCGAGCCTCCACAAGCACCGGAGGCTCAGTGAAGTAGAGCGGCGTTTTAGCGCAAGCCCGTAACCTGGAACGGAAGCCCTGTAACCGGCGAATGATCGACCTGCGCGTCGACATTAGGGGCAATGGCGACACCACGAGCCGATGCCGGAGCAATCACTGCATTCCATCCATCGAGCACGACCAGAGCATCTTCACCACGAAGGGCCTTCTGATCGGCTTCGATTATTATGGTTCGGCTTTCATTCGGAACGAGCGACACATAGTTGTCGCTGTAATAGGCGGGCAACACACGCTCTCCCGAGGGTTGTAAGGACTGTGCCGGGAACCGTAGCGGAGTACCAACCCGCAGCCTTGAAGCTCGGAGTTGCAACCTCTCCGCCTGATTAGGACACCTTGGCTGCATCCTGCAACTGCCATCCAGAGGCTATGACGATCGGTTCGAGAGCCGATGCTCTTGCTGCTGCGGAAAGGGGGACAAATACGGCTAATACCAAGGCCACTCCAAAGAACACCTGCTCAAGACGTAGTTGCAATGGATCTATCTCCTCACTTGTTTACAGAACCTGTCGACGCGCCTTCGCGTTGAACTAAACATGGAATCGTTATCGGAACACCATTGTATCTAGCGATAGTAAGATTCCGCCCGCACCATGATCCAAGAGGCCTTTGATACTCTGACGGACATGAGATATCTTGCTGCTGTCGCTATTGGGTTGATGGCGATGACTACGCTACATGTCGCACCCACACCGCAGGATGACAACGCGAAGCTAGACGCGCGGGCACGAGAGCTTATCCAGCAGCTAAAGCTCGAGCCACTCCCAAAGGAGTCAGGCTATCTCGGAATCATTGGGAAATCGACGCAGGTCGCAGCAGTCAACGGTCGCCCGCTGGCTTTGCAGAGCCAGAACTACTACATGCTGACGCGCGAACTCCCCATCAATTATCTCCACTGGCTCGCGCCCGATGATACCCATATCCTGATCGAAGGCGGCCCCGTGGATTACTTCATCTTTCATCCTGATGGGCGCGTGGAGAAGGTCACACTGGGCATGGATCTGGCTCGTGGCGAACGTCCGGTAGTGGCTGTGCCAGGAGGATGCTGGAAGGCGCTCCGACTGCACGACGGCGCAGGATATGCGCTGATGGCCAACACGCTCTCGCCCGAATTCACTCCAGACCGTGTCAGGATCGGCGAAGGCGCAGCATGGGTCAAGCGCTATGCCGGCAGCGCTCCATGGGCAAGCGAGACGATGCTACGCGAGTTGATCGGGCCGAATTGGAAGCCATGAGCCATGCCCTTCAAAAGAAAAGAGAGCTGCAAGAAGCAGCCCTCTTTCCTTTCACCCTCTACAAGATCAGAAGATCATACGCAACGACATCTGGATCTGTCGCGGACTCCCAATGGCCTTGTTCGTGACGCCCAAGCCTCCGGGGCAGTTATAGAAGCTGCTGTTGGTCTGTGAGCCATCGCTCTTGCAACCTGTGGGTAAAGGCGTCGTTCCCTGCACCGGGAAGTTGTCGTAGTTCTGGTTCTGCGAGACGTTGTCGATAGGAACATCGAAGCTGGTGGTATTGGTCAGGTTGAAGACATCGAAAGTGTACTTGAGATTCAGGGTCTCCGTCAGTCGTGCCTCTTTGATCAGGGAGATGTCGGCGCGCTTCTGCATGGCCTGCCGGAAGATGTTGCGTTGGCCGGTGGTGAAGTTGGTCTCGTAGCTGTCGTTGGAAGGAACTGCACCATTGAGAGCACCAGGGGAGAGCAGCGGCAGAGTAAAGCAAGTGGGGTCGAGAGCTGCCTTGCTTGTACCTCCCACTAAAGATGTGAAGGCTCCAGATGCACCAGTCTTCGCGCTCTTTGGGGTGCATCCGGGAGCAAGCGGAACGATCGGGTTTGTGATGCCATCGTAGACGCTGTAATAGATACTTCCGATTGCACCCGAGTAGTCGATTACGCTGTACGGCTGCCCACTCTGGATAACGGTGATCCCAACCAGCGACCAACCGTCTACAAAGCGTCCCTCCAGTGTGTTCTTGTTGACGAACTCGGGAAGGTGATAGACGTAGTTGAAGTTGAAGGCGTGCGTACGGTCGAAGTCTGACGAAGCGTAGCCGTCCCGCAGGTTCAATGGGTTGTTCCCGTTATAGAAAAGTCCCAGGCCGCTCTGCTCATCAAGAGCGTGAGAGTAGGTGTAGGAAAAACCCACCTGGAAGCCATGGCTCAGTCGTTTTTCAATGTGTGCCTGTAGCGCATTGTAGGCAGCTACACCAGCAGCCTTGTAGTCGATGGACTCGCCCGCGTAGCCGATATAGGGGACGCGCAGGTCTATGTTCCCACCTTCATAGTTCGCGAGATATGGCTGCCCGTTTGGAAGGTTGATATGGGTGAACGATGCGGTGTCAGTAATGGGAGTGTAGCCATACGAGTACTGCTGGCCATGAATCGGAGCGGACGGCGAGGCGATCTGCGCCTGATTGAACGGAACAGGGATAACCTGATGGCGCCCAACATTGCCGACGTACCCGATTTCAATGGCGAGATCGTTGCGAGGCTGCCATTGCACGTCTAGCGTGTAGTTGATCGAGTAGGGCAGCTTATTCTTTCGGTCATAGACTCCGAGCGACGCAGGTGCTGCGCCCTGCGCGATGGCAGCGGCGTTTGGAAGATAGTTGGTAATGTCCGAGGCCTTGCCAGTGGGCGGCGCTCCCAGAGTGGCACCCCACGGGCTATTCAGCGAGCCGCCATTCGCCTGTGTCGGATCGCATGTGGGGATGTAGCCGTTGTAATAAGTGCCGATCGCCGAGCAGACCTGCGAGTTCACAAACGGTGGGGCCTGATTGACACCGAAGGGACCACCGGTCACATCGCCGATCGCATAACCGGGAGAGAAGTAGGTGAAGAGCTCGCCACGGTCGTAATACATGCCAGTACCGGCACGCACCACCACCTTATCGTGGAACTCCGATGGCGACCAGGCTGCGCCAATCCGCGGTCCAAAGCCCCACTGACGCCCGGTCAACGTGGTATTACTGACGCCCTTCGTTCCGTTTGCATTGTTCCCGGCGATGATGAAGCCGTTCTGCGATGTGCCGATAGTACCCGGCTCTTCGCTACCACTTGGTGTGTAGTTATAGAGCGATGGGTCGAAGTTGAAGATGCGGCCATACTTCTCGGTAAGGCCTCCATTCCAGTCCCAGCGCAAACCAGCCGAAAGGCTGAGGCGTGGAGTCACCTGGAACTTGTCCTGTAGAAACAACCCCATCTGGTTGGCGCGATAGTAGCGATTGGCATTTCCCTGAAGGAATGTGGTTGTGTTGTAGCTGTAGTTGCTCGTGACCAACCCTTGTGCAAACTGAGAGAAGTCGGCGGTCGCGATCGTACCTGTACCTGTGCGGCGGTCGATTGTGTTCAGTTGGGTGAACGAGTAGCTGCCACCAAATGCAACCGTGTGCTTGCCCAACGACCAATTCGCCGTCGCAGACGGCTGAATACGGTTCTGGAAGACACCCGTGTTGGGGCCTTGCGTGGAAGCCCCTGGACCGATGTTCAGCGTAGCCTGCGGGGTGCCCGTCGGATGATAGCTACCAAGAACGTCCACAATACTGACCCCCGGAAAGTACGTCGAACCGAAGGCGTTGATGCTGGCTCCCGGCACGCCGTTCGTCGTTGGGATAGAGCCAGGGCCAAAGAGCTGTTCATTGTTGCTGTAGACCTTCTCGCGAAGGAACCCTAGAGTCTCGACGGTACTCAACTTCGAGTTGACGATGTAGGTGTTGCTGATGGAGCCAACCTGGCTCCCCGCGTCAAGGTGCTGCGTGAAACCCGGCACATTCGAATAGGCATACGGAGCAACGGTCGGGTCATGCTGGTAGAAGTACTTGAGCGAGAGCGTGTCCTTCGAGCTCGCGTTGTAGTCGAGATCGGCGACTGCCTGATCGGCGATAAAGTAAGCTGTACCAGGGATAAAAGCGTCATCCGAATGCGCAGCCGTTGGTTGCTGACCACTGGAGTTGGGAATGAGGTACTTGCCTGACTGGCCCGGTGCAGCCGGTGTATTAAAGAGCGCCAGCGCAACGTTGTTGATGCTGCTCGCCCCCAATGTCGTCCCATAGGCCTGGTTCGATAAATTTGCCAAAGCAGTCGCGCTGCGATCATCGGTAAGGCCATAGGGCACACTCAGGAACGAGTCACCGATCTCGGCGTCGCTGACATGGAGATGCTGATACGCAATAAATCCAAAGAGCTTGTCCTTGATGATCGGGCCGCCAAACGTTCCGCCCGCGATGTAGCGGTGCAGTTGCGGCACCTTCATGTTCTCCGGGATATTTCCATCCTGCTTGAAGAAAAAGGGCGCGGCGTTGAGCCAGTCTGTCCCCCGATGCAGGTAGGCACCGCCGTGATAGATATTTGTTCCGGAGGCGGTGCTCAGGTCAATATGCGCTCCACTGGTCGAACCCTGCTGCGCATCGTACATCGAGGCGTTGACCCGAACCTCCTGGATCGTCTCCGGAGCGGGGGTCGGCAACGCATTCCCGATGGATAGATAGACCGAAGCGCTGCTCTGCACGACGCCACCTGCACCAGAATTGCCTTCGCCTGTATTGTTCACGACGCGAGCGGAGGCCACCTGGCTAGTGCTCTTGCCGTTGAACAGGTTGCTCGCGTCCACGCCATTCAGCAAGAACGAGTTGCTCGTGTCCCTCTGTCCATTTGCCCAGATCGGCGCGTTGCCTAGTCCGGAGTTAGCTCCCGTCCCACCCGACAGCTCCGCATTGACACCCGGCGAAAGAATCGCCAACCCGGTGAAACTCCCGGTCGGCAATGGCACCGATTCGATCTGCGCCTTGTCCAACACATATCCGTTTGTCGTATCCACGGCGTTCATCAGCGGTGTGGCTTCTACTGTGACCGCATCCGAAACCGATCCCACAGCCAACTGTGCCGGCAGCGTCACCGTCCGGTCCGCCTGAACGACGATCCCCGGAAAGCGCGACGTGGAAAACCCATCCCGCGTAAACGACAACGTATAGGTGCCAATGGGAAGATTCGGAAAGGCATAGCTTCCGGCGGAATTCGACTCAGCGACACGGGTCAGGTGGGTTCCTTCGTCAATCACCTTCACCGAAACTCCCGCCAGGATACCGCCCTGAGCATCCGTCACCGTTCCGACGATTCCGCCAAGCGTCTGCTGAGCGCTCGCCAACGGCATAACAATCAAGCTCAAAACAACGACGCAACAGAGAATCGCAACAACTCTAACCTTCGGATACACCACGGCTTGCCTCCTGAAATGTGTCAAAGACACCCAGCTTGAATAGAAAAACGGTTCGATCACAGCAGCGAAGAGCTGTCTCGGAAGTGATTTATGAAAACTGAACGCTAGAGGCTGTTGTCAGCAGGGATAACGTTGCAGTCAGAGCAATTTTTGTTGTCAGTTACCAGAGCATAGCCGAAACCAGAGCTATTTCAAACGGAAAAATAAGCCGAAAAGATATCAACAACATATAAGGTTGTGCATAAGCACTTTATCGGTCGCTCCCGCCGGGTTCCACCACCCAGCCAAGCTATGCTGAAGTCAATGTCAAACCCAACCGACGCCCTAGCTCCGAACTACGACGCCATGCTCCAGGCCGCACTCACCGAAGCCCGCACCGGTCTCTCCGAGGGCGGCATCCCAATTGGCGCAGCCATCTTCAATCGCCAGGGCGACCTCATCAGCTCCGGACACAACCGCCGCGTGCAGCAGAACGACCCATCCATCCACGGCGAAACCGACGCCTTCCGCCGAGCCGGACGTCAGAGCTCCTACCGCGATCTCATCATGGTCACCACGCTCGCTCCCTGCTGGTACTGCAGCGGTCTGGTACGCCAGTTCGGATTCCGCACAGTAGTCGTCGGCGAGTCGCAGACCTTCTCCGGTGGCATCGACTGGCTCCGCTCCATCGGCGTGGAGGTCATCGACCTCGCCTCCCCCGAGTGCATCGCCATGCTCACGGGCTACATCCGCGACAACCCCGCAGTCTGGAACGAAGACATCGGCGAACCACCACCCGCCGCCACACCTTAGACAGCACAAATTTTCGGGTGCCCCATCCTTCGCGCCTCTGCGAAGGGTGGGAGACGACAACTACCCCTCCACCCCAAACTCCACTGCCCGCCTCCGCGTAACCGCATACCAAAGCATCCCGACCACCAGATACACCAAATATAGGTATGGAAGATAACGATAGGGAGCAGGGGGCACAGGATAGACCGTCCCTACCATCGCCAGCACCATCGCCGCTGCGGCGCATACTGAAAGCACAATGCCGCCCGCTCCTAGACGCCCCTGGCGTCTCAAGTGGACAGGCAACGCCACCGCCACCAGGGCATAGATGGTCAGGAATCCATACACGGCCAGCGTCCCCATCCATCCGTAGATGTCCGCTCCACTCGACCCTCTCTCTGCCAGAAACGCCACAGGGAGAAACGCCAGCACTCCTGTCAAAATGCTCGCCGCTCCCGGCGTCTCCTTCTCGATGTGCGTTCTCGCAAGTCTTCCGTGCGCCAGACCATGATGAGCCATCAGCATCAACACCCGAGCCGCTGCGATCACGCAGGCCAGCACCGCAGCGAACATGCTCACCAGCACCCCCGCATCGATGATCGGGCCGGCAAAGCCAACCCCCGCCTTCGCCGAAAGATAGCGCATGGGGGCCGTACTCTCACCCAGTCCAGGGTTTACGCCGTGGAAACTCAGCACCTCTCCATAGGCACAGGCGACGAAGAAGACTCCCGCCAGCAATGCGCTCCACACAACCGCGCGAGGAATTGTCTTCAGCGGCTCCCGCGCCTCGGACCCAAGCGTGGTCGCGCTCTCAAATCCCACAAAGCTGAACAGCGCCAGCATCACGCCGAGCCTCACTCCCACAGGCGATACCCCACGCAAACTCAGTTGCGCCGAATCCACATGGAGCCCATGCTTCCAAAACAGGATGCCGACCACAAAGGCGATCAGGCACACCGAAACGACCTCGATCCAGAGCATCGCCTGTGTCGATATCTTCACATCCCGGTAAGCGATCCAGACCGCCACCCCTATCCCAACCGCCGCCACCAGCACTGGAGAAACATGCGGCCCCAGCCTGCCCAGAAAGATATACGCAAAGTTGACAAATCCTCCGAGCACCGAAGCTGCCGTCATCACATACGCGAAGAACAGCGCCCAGGCCGCCACCGCGGCAACCGCCGGAGGCAACGTCGACCGTGTGTACACATACAACGACCCGGGCGAGGCCGAGTCCCGCGCAAAGGCCGCGATGCAGAACGCCATCAGCGTCATGGCTCCCATGGCAAAGGCATACGCCAGCCACGTCCCATTGCCTGCCAGGGCAAACACCAGAGGAATCGTCAGCGGCGGCGAGGTGCATGGCGCGATCATCGAAACCGACTGGGCCAACACCTCCAGAGGCGACAGTACATGCCTCCGCAACCCATAGGACGCACTCGCCTCGACGGCTACCGCTTTCTCACTGATAACCACTCCAGAAGAATCCATCCAATCACCTCAAACCTGTCATCCTGAGCGAAGTCGAAGGACCTGCGGTTGCTGTTGCCTGTCCTTTTGGTTGTCATCCCGCAGGGATCTGCTTTTTTCTCATACCGGCACCAGTGATCGGGTGCCTCATCCTTTCGCGCACTATGCGAAAGGTTGGGAGACCACAGAGGCCTAGACTTACTTAAACTCAGTCCAGACATAAAGTATCTCGTTTGAATCCTTTAGACCTTTGCAATCAACCCAGTAAGTCTGCTACATCCCTAAGCCAGCTCAGAACAACCTCAAAACACCTGCACCCGCACCAAAGCCTTCGAATGCCTCTTTAAATGAGTTGTTGGAAATTTGAGTCTGAACTCTCCGAAGGCCCACGTCAACCCTTCCCGGGGAACAGGGCCCACAGAACTAGCTATCGTGTTGCTTGCAGAACCACCCTAGCTCGGAGGCATGCGCGAAGTACTCCTGGATCTTCCCGGCCTGGCCTTCCGCGGAGAGAGCACTACCGCTGAAGGCCATTTCAAGAGCGCCTCCGAGCGCAATCCCCTTCTGCAAAGCGGACAGCAGCAGGAACGCCTCAGGATCGATCCGCCTGTAATAGACGGAGTTCTCATAGCGATGGACTGCCAGGCAGACCCGCGAACGGCGCATCCTCGGGAGTCGTGTTCGCTCGACATGCTTACGCTCAGAGGCAGCATTGCTCATGATGTCGCTGGGACCAGTCTCTTGATGCACGGCCAGAACAAGCTCATCCACCGGATAGCGGAGATCAAGCAACTGCAGGTGAGGTTGCAAATAGAGTCGGGCCTCAGCCCCAAGATCGCCAAAATCGGAGGTAGTCAGAGGCACAACACTCGCCCTGTCGAAGGCCTCGACGTAAGCCCACTCCAGCCGGGCAACATCCAGCAGAAGATCGTGGCGTCTGGGAGCAAACTCGGGATGGCTCTCGAGCCACAGTGGCAGCTTGGAACCGAGGTTTCGCAGAGTAAATGAGGTCGAGGGATTCTCCCGAAGATACGCCAGGATCAACCGGTCGAATATCTTATCCCCCAGCACGGCGTTCAACGCCGGAAAGTCTTCCGCTACCGCTCCAATCACTCGAAACCAATACTGCCTGTTGTAGATCTCAAGGCGGTCGAACGAGGATAGAAGCTCATTTGGCTTGATGTAGCTCTCCGCGAGCTCATCCGTCGAGCGCCCGTCACTGGTCACTCGCTGCATCTGGAAGTCGGATGTAAGCGGCCGCATCACATCCTCCGCCATGCGCCGTTGCAGGTCGAGCAGGTTCATGGGTGGACAACCTCCTCGACCAAAGTCGCTGGAACGCCGGAGTTCTCTGCGGACTCAAGATATTGAGTAGCCTTCAGCGCCTCGGAATGCACCTCGTTGAATGAGGGAATGTTGTCGTCCCACTCAAGCAGGGTTGCCGTGTGTCCAACTCGCTCGATAGCCCGTGCATACAAACCCCAGACCGGGTCGAGCACCGGGTGGTCATGCGTATCGAGGGTGTACTTCTCAAACTTCGAGTGACCGGCAATATGAATCTGGGCAACACGTTCCGCGGGAACGCTGTTGACGTATTGGAACGGGTCGAAGCCGTGATTCTGCGACGATACGTAGATATTGTTGACGTCGAGCAGGATTCCGCAATCCGCCGCTTCGACGACCTCATTCAAGAACTCCCACTCGGTCATCTCGGACTGGTGGAACTCCGCATAGCTGCTCACATTTTCGACGGCGATGGGAATCTCCAGGAAATCCTGGACCTCGCGGATACGGGCAGCCGTCGTCTTCACGGCTTCGAAGGTGTACGGCATCGGGAGAAGGTCGTGCGTATAGCGTCCATCCACGCTGCCCCAGCAAAGATGGTCGGAGAGCCATGGGGTCTTTGTCCTGCGAGTCAGCGTCTTGAGACGTTTGAGATGTTCGCGATCCAATGGCTGCGCGGAGCCAAAGTACATCGACACACCATGCTGAACGACCCGGTATCGGTCGAGTATCTGGTCAAGAACCTGTAATGCGCGGCCACCTTCGACCATGTAGTTCTCGGAGATGATCTCAAACCAGTCGACGACGGGCTTCTCAGCAAAAATATGGTCATAGTGGGGGACGCGTAGGCCGATCCCCACGCCGTAGTCACTGAACCCGTTGAAACGATTGGCCGGCATTGCTCACTCCCGTTGCGACAACAAGTAACTTCATACTGGAGGCTTGAGAGAGCCCCAAGCCTCCAGACAAAGGAGATGCTTAGGCCTTTGCGGGCTTGGAGCCGTCGGTAGCGCAGCCACCCTTGCCTTTGCAGTCATTCTTCCCAGGGTGCTTGCCGCCGCCCTGACCCTTGCAATCATTCTTGCCCTTACAGGCGTGCTTGGGCAGTTCGGGCTGGGTGCTCTGAGCGAGAAGTACGCCGGCCTGCGAAGACGAGGAAGCAGTCGGGGTGCCATTCGGCTGCACGGGCTGTGCATTCAGACGGACTGCGGTGCCGCCCAGCAAACCTGCGAACGCAGCGGCCAAAGCGAGCGATTGTGCGGAGTTCTTCATAGAATTAAGCCTTTCTTTCGGTTGAGCCACGCGCAAAGCGCGCCGGACGTTAATAATAGCTACGCGAATCGTAGCAAAGTAGAAAGCGGGTTACATCTCACCACACTTCCTTTTGTGCCGCACATTGGAGTGCCACACGGCGCAAAGGTTACAGGGAATTGGATGGAAAAGTAAAACTCCATAATGCCGAAGATTTGGCAAACTTTTTAACCTTCTATTGATTTTTGTAACCAATCAGACAACCATCGCTCTAACGTTGCACAGACCGCAAGAAACTCATCTCTTCGGATTGCAACTATATATAGGTACGACAGTGGTTGACTTGCACGCCGCCTGCCGGCCTCGAGAAAAAGAGGGATGATGAAGACTTTACTCAAGTTGTATGCGCGGTTTGCGGCCTTGGTTTCCTATCTTCAGTCACCTTTTCTATTGGTTGTACGGCTTTATTGGGGATGGCAATTTGCCCAGTCGGGTTGGGGCAAGCTGCACCACCTGGACAAGATCACCGACTACTTCACCAGCCTGAACATCCCATCTCCGGCAATCACCGCTCATTTCGTCGCTGGCCTGGAGCTCGTCGGTGGAATCCTGCTCATTCTAGGGCTCGGATCGAGGCTGATCGGATTGGTGCTGACCTTCAATATGCTGGTGGCATACTGGACTGCAGACCGGGAGGCGCTTACCTCCGTCTTCTCCGATCCAGGTAAGTTTTATGTCGCCGACCCATACACATTTTTGTTCGCGTCTGCCATGATTCTTGTATTCGGCGCGGGACTATTTTCCATGGATGCCTTATTGGCAAAACGTTGTCGAGCATGGATAGAGAAGCAATGACGGGAGTATCCGAGAGCAGGGACGAAGCGCAGATGATCGCCTCAATTCTCGGAGGCGACACGCGTGTATTTCATGACCTGATCCGCCCTTATGAACGAAGCGTCTACGTGATGGCGCTGTCCCTGTTGCAAAATGAGGCGGATGCCGAGGACGCCGCACAGGAGGCGTTCCTCAAGGCATTTCGCAATCTCGCCTCGTTTCGCGGCGAGGCGAAGTTTGGTACGTGGCTCGTCAGCATCGCCTTGAACGAAGCCCGAAGCCGTATTCGCAGCAGAAAGGCTGCGAAGCTGGAGTCGCTGGACGAAGCACCGGACGGACAAGGGCATGTCTCACCTGCCCTTCTACGCGATTGGCGCGAGATCCCCTCCCAGGCATTGGAGCGACAGGAGGTTCGGCTTATCCTGCAGGAAGCGATCGCCGATCTGCCCATCATCTATCGCGAGGTCTTCCTGCTGCGAGATGTTGAGGAGTTGAGCGTCAACGAGTCGGCTGAGACGCTCGGCATCACGGTAGCGTCTGTTAAAGTGCGGCTACATCGCGCGCGGATCATGCTGCAGAAAAAACTGGTTCCTCAGTTGAAGCAGGTAAATCCAAAAAGGAGGTGGTTCCCATGGTTATAGAGTGCAAACATGTTTGGGAGCACATCTCCGAGTATCTGGACGGCACGCTCGCCCCTGAGGTCCTGGAACTGGTCCAGAAGCATTTAGAGCATTGCGAGATCTGTTCGGCGATTCTGGACTCCACGCGAAACATTCTCATCCTTACCGCTGACGAGCGCGTCTTTGAGCTGCCGCTTGGCTTCAGCGAGCGCCTGCATGCTCGCCTGGAGGAGGAGATGAAGAGCATTGCACCCACAAAACCGGAGAGCGGCTGACAAGCTATGGAACCCGATGAACCATGTGATGTGTGATCCCCTCTGCGGCGACCAGAATCAGCGTAAGGATCGCGAGCGCAATCTGAAACAGCTCCGACCATCGCTGTCTGGGAGTGGGAGCCTGAACACGCCACTGCGAGGAGGGCCGGGCACGCAATGTGCGGATACGCCAGATGACGTAGAGGTTGACGAGCGAACCAATCACCGCCGCGATCATCATCGGAATGCGGATCACATCCCGATGGAATCCCACCGCTGGTGCATGGATGCCGATCGTCGCTTCCGCAAGTGCGCTGAGACCGATGGCAACACGAACGCCGCTGATCGCGATAACCGCCGTACAGGCGCTCTGCAAAACGATAAAGACAAGGCTTGTCGCGCTGACAAGCCACGTCCGTTTGCCTACAGGACTGTCCTGCGACATAGAGGTAGAACCGGAAGCGTCCTTTGGATTGCTGTTCAAACCACCATCCATTACACGACCTGTAAGCCAGCCTTGGCGGTGCCCACAAACTGGGTCATGGACTGCGCGATGAAGTCTAGCATCTGGTTGGTCAACCCAGGATAAACACCGATCCAGAAGACCTGGTTCATGACAAAGTCAGTGTTGGTCAACGTACCGACGACGCGATGCGGATAGCCCTCATAGGCCGGCTGCCGCAACAGATTACCCGCAAAGACTAGCCGTGTACCGATCTTGTTGGCCTCCAGATGCCGGGTCAGCTGGTCGCGAGTGAAGGGAGCCTCTGGCTTCACGGCAATAGGAAAGCCGAACCAGCTTGGGTCGGAGTCCTTGCCCGCCACCGGCAGGATCAGGAACTCCTCCAGCGGCTTCAGCGCCGCCTTCAGATAGGTGAAGTTCTCCTTGCGCCGCGCAATGAACTCAGGGAGTTTAGCTATCTGCGACACACCCAGAGCCGCCTGCATATCGGTCGCCTTCAGGTTGTAGCCAACATGCGAGTACGTGTACTTGTGGTCGTACCCACAGGGCAGCGTCCCCAGCTGCCACTCAAATCGCTTGCCGCAGGTGTTATCCACTCCAGGCTCGCACCAGCAGTCCCGGCCCCAGTCGCGGAAGCTGTCGATCAGCACCTGCAGAGCAGGCTTGTCCGTCATCACTGCGCCACCCTCACCCATGGTGATGTGGTGCGCCGGATAAAAGCTCACCGTTGCGATGTCCCCGAACGTACCCACCTTCTGCCCCTTGTAGGTCGAGCCCAGCGCGTCGCAGCAATCCTCCACCAGCCAGAGATTGTACTTCTTGCAAAAAGCAGTAACCGCCTCCAGGTTGAAGACATTGCCCAGCGTGTGCGCGATCATCACCGCCTTCACCTTCGGGCTATATGCCTCTTCCAGCCGCGTCACGTCGATCTCATAGGTCGGCAGCGTCACATCCAGAAACACCGGCACCAGCCGGTTCTGCAGGATCGGGTTCACCGTCGTAGGAAAGCCCGCCGCAACCGTAATCACCTCATCGCCCGGCTTCAGCGCGCGATCACCCAGCTTCGGGGAAGTCAACGCGCTCAACGCCACCAGGTTCGCGCTCGAACCCGAGTTCACCAGGCTCGCCGAGCGCACGCCTACGAACTTTGCCAGCTTCCGTTCAAAGTCCTTGGCGAACCGCCCCGTGGTGAACCACGCATCCAGCGCCGAATCCACAACCGAGCAGATGTCATCGGCCCCAATCACCTTGCCCGATACCGGCACCACCGACGCCCCCGGCACAAACTCCCGCGCCGGAAAGGCCTCCGCATGGTACTCCGCCGTCAATGCCAAAATCTGCTGCCGCAATTGCTCCGAACGCTCACTCATAGATGTTCTAAGAATACTAGAAGGAGCCTCGATCAACGCCAGCGCGTCATGATTTCCCTATAATCCGGTAAACTCAAGGCAATGCCCGGAATGAATGAGCTTTCCGCCGAGACGCAGCCTGCTCACGATAAGGTGTCTGCGCTTCACGCCACCGACCTCGTCCAAAACCTGCCCGCATCGGAAAACAAACGCTTCTACCCAGCGCTTGATGGTCTGCGCGCGCTCGCCGTCCTGATGGTCTTCTATGAGCACTACCTCAACTTCCGCCCTGGGCTGGGCTGGGGCTGGACGGGCGTGGACATCTTTTTCGTTCTCTCTGGCTTCCTCATCACCGGCATTCTCTACGACACTCGCAACACCGCGCACCGGTTCCGCAACTTCTATGTCCGCCGCACCCTGCGCATCTTCCCTCTCTACTATGCGGTACTCATCGCCGCGCTTCTGCTTACCCCCATCTTCCACTGGGTCTGGCATCCGGCCTGGTACCTCTGGCCGTTCTATCTCGGCAACTACGCGCGTTTTATCTGGCTTTCGGACTTTGCCAAGAACACCTTGACGCTCGAACACCTCCGCTCTTCAGTGCAATTCCACACACCATTCTTCTTCTATCTGGGGCACTTCTGGTCGCTTTGCGTCGAGGAGCAGTTCTACCTCGTTTGGCCGCTGATCGTCTTCTTTGTCAAAGACCGCGTCCGGCTTCGCAACCTATGCATCGCTGTCTGCGCTCTCTCGCTGGTCGCCCGCATCGCGTGCCTGTATCTTGTTCCACAGCCTTATATCCAGGCCGAACTGTTCTATCGACTCACACCCCTACGCGCCGATGCACTGCTGTTCGGTGGCCTGCTCGCCCTCATGCTCCGCGGCCCAGAGGCCCAGTGGTTCAGCCGCATCCTTCGTCCGGCTCTCTACGTCTTCGTTGCCGGCTTTGCCATCTTCGAAATAATCAGTCGCCTGCTCGTACACCATGTTTACTATCCAACTGTTACGGCACCAGGTCTCAGCACGATCGGCTTTACGCTCATCGACCTCTTCGCAGGTATTCTCATCCTGCTCTCGCTCGAGCCCTCTACCCTCCTCTATCGAGTCTTTACCCTCAAGCCGCTCCGTCGCCTCGGCCAAATGAGCTACGGGTTCTATGTCTTCCACGACATCCCCCACGTTGCCTACACCATGCTCGTATCTCGCCTCCTTGGCCCTTTTCGCAGCGACGGTTACGTCGTCGCCCTGGTTGCCCTCGTCGGCACCCTCACCCTCTCCTACCTGAGCTACCGGTTCTTTGAGACCCCGTTCCTCCGACTCAAAGAGCGGTTCACCGTCTGACCCAGCCCGCTACAGGAGCAAAAACATACTTAGCTAACCCAATTAGGAAATCCGCACACCAATGGCGATACCGCGTCAGGGCAGGTTTACTTCTTTGGATAGTCCTCTACGGGGCACTGTTCATCGACGCAATCCCCGCGTTCGCAGTCCATGCCGCTCCAGCTAGCGCCATTTTCACTGATATTGAATTTCACGATGCGAATGCAGTATTCAATGAGGTGATCTTTTCGTTCGTGCCCGGTATCACGGTCAACGGGAAAAACATCGTCATATCGAACTTTCCCATACAAATAGAGCGGAGTTTTAAGTTCAGCAAGTCGCTTCCCCTCGTCAAGAGGAATTTCGGCATCATCGGAAAAGGGATGTTCTTTTACCCAAGTACTATTCTTCCAATGATCAAATATTCGCTGATATTTCGTACTGTGAGTTGGGATTTCTGGGCCCCATCCCCATTCAATTTTCGGTCCGACCGCTCGAGTTTCCCCGGCGTCTTTCCATTCTTGATGAATTCTAATTACCCTCGATCCGTCGGCGAGCGCTTCCAGATTAGGGGTTACGCCAGTTGGAAAAATCAGAGCCATATTGGACAGGATCTGAGTTTCTGCGGCGTTCTTGGTAGCCGTCTCGGAATCGATGAGTTGCTTATTCATGACTCCAAGTTGACAGCCGTAGATCAAGACAGCACTAAGTCCAACGACCAACGCAACAGCTTCCATTACCAGTTTAGTCAATGGTGTTTGATCGGGACGGCAGTATTGGGATTGTTTCTTATCTTCTGGGGATGGATAAATTTCAAGAGGGGCCGGAGGGTTTTTTGGGGGGTCTGAGGGTAAGCTTCCGGCTGTATTCTGTGGGGGTGGAGCATCCACTGATTGGTCGGATATTGGTCGAAACTCTGACTCTGCCATAGGAGATTACCTTATGAACACGAATACCACGAAGGCCAAAAAAGGGAGGATGTACTGAGCATAGCGATCCCTTCACGTCTGCGCTAGCTAAAATCGCTACGGCAGGCGAGGCTTCCAAAACAACGAAGCCTTCACGGCATACTCGATTCGTTTATTCCCCCCGCAAAGGACCGGGCTTAGGCTTCGAGCCGGGTCGACTCCTTACCTGTCAGTTCGGCGTAGGCGAGGCGACGATTGACGACTCGCGAGAGTGCTTTGATGAAGCGGGTTGAATCGTTGTGGCCACCGCTTCAAGTTACACTACCCTCCAGGCTTAGAAACATAGGATACTGAGTACGGGATGACTCTGCCGGATCGTTCCAGAACTCGCGGATGGCACCACACCAACTCCGAAAGGACACTCAAGCATGAAAGCCGTAATTCTCGCCGGCGGCCTCGGCACGCGTCTCTCAGAAGAGACCACAGTTCGCCCCAAGCCCATGGTCGAAATCGGCGGTCGTCCGATCCTCTGGCACATCCTCAAGATCTACTCCCAGCACGGCATCAACGACTTCATCATCTGCTGCGGCTACAAGGGCTACGTCATCAAGGAGTACTTCGCCAACTACTTCCTCCACACCTCCGACGTCACCTTCGACATGACCAACAACAAGATGACCGTCCATAACTCCGTCGCGGAACCCTGGCACGTCACCCTGGTCGACACCGGCGATGCCACCGGCACCGGCGGCCGCCTCCGTCGTGTGAGCCAGTACCTCACGCCCGGCGAACCCTTTTGCATGACCTACGGCGATGGCGTAGCCGACGTCGACATCACCGCCTCCATCGCCTTCCACAAAGCCCACGGAAAGCTTGTCACCCTCACCAGCGTCCAACCACTCGCACGCTTCGGTGCCCTCGGCCTCAAAGACACCCAGATCTATTCCTTCCAGGAAAAACCCTCCGACGAAGGCGGCTGGATCAACGGGGGCTTCTTCGTTCTCGACCCCAAAGCCATCGACGCCGTCACCGACGACTCGCAGATGTTTGAGCGCGAACCCATCGAGACCCTCGTCGCCCGCAAAGAGGTCCATGCCTTCTTCCACCACGGTTTCTGGCAGGCCATGGACACCCTCCGCGACAAACAGCACCTTGAAGATCTCTGGAGCAAAGGAAAGGCCCCGTGGCAGACCTGGTAGCCCCATCCACCCCCTGGCGTAACCGCCGCGTCTTCCTCACCGGCCACACTGGCTTCAAGGGTGGATGGATGGCGCTCTGGCTCTCATGGCTCGGTGCCGACGTGCGCGGCTACGCGCTCGATCCGTCCACCACACCCAGCCTCTTCACCGCTGCCAACATCGGCCTCGTCATCGACGACGTGCGCGGCGATATCCGCGACGCCGCCAGCCTCGACCGCGCCATGCAGGAGTTCGCCCCCGAGGTCGTCTTCCACATGGCCGCCCAGCCGCTGGTCCGCTACTCCTACCAGGACCCCATCGGCACCTACGAGACCAATGTCATCGGCACCGCGCGTGTGCTCGACGCCGTTCGCCGCACTCCTTCCGTGCGTGCCGTCGTCTCCGTCACCACCGACAAATGCTACGAGAACAAGGAGTGGATCTGGCCCTACCGCGAGACCGACCCGCTGGGCGGCTACGATCCCTACTCCGCCTCGAAGGCCTGCGCCGAGATCGTCTCGGCCAGCTTCCGCCAGTCCTTCTTCCCTGTCCAGACCCTCCGCCAACCCGGCGGTCATCAGGTAGCCGTCGCCACCGCCCGCGCCGGCAACGTCATCGGCGGCGGTGACTGGTCCACCGACCGGCTCATCCCCGATCTCGTGCGCGGCTTCCTCTCCGGCTCTCCCGTGCGCATCCGCCGGCCCCACGCCATCCGCCCCTGGCAGCACGTCCTCGAACCGCTCCATGGCTATCTCTCCCTCGCCGAGAAGCTCCTCACACCAGGGCCCGAAGCCGCTCACTTCGCCACCGCCTATAACTTCGGTCCCACCGAAGACGACGCCCGTCCCGTCGCCTGGATCGCCGACCGAATGACCCACTTCTGGGGCAACGGCGCCTCATGGGTGCTCGACGAAGACTCCGACAGCCCGCACGAGGCCACCTACCTCAAACTCGACGCCTCCCGCGCCCGCCACGATCTGCACTGGACGCCCCGGCTGCGCCTCGAAACCGCCCTGGACTGGCTCGTCACCTGGTACCGCACCTGGCAGTCCACCCCCGAAGCCATCCAGTCCCTCACTCTTTCGCAGATCGCCAGATACCACAGCCTGTCTCACGACAGCCTGGTCGCGGTGGTGCCCGCTTTACACCAGTCGGAACTACCCTGAACTCATTGATTCCGTTCCTCGAAACCTGGCCTGCGGAGACGATCTATTTCTCCATCGCTGCTAGACTTTACGAATGAAGGAATGACTTTCCAAACGGCCTGATAGCGCGGACGCGCATCAAAGAACAAAATACTGCAATAGGAGAGCGAATGAATACCAAAGAACGCAAGATGCTGGACCTCCTCAAAAAGGGCAAAGACGAGTATGGCTATGTAGCCGTCAAAGCTGAGTTTGAGGCAGAAGGCACCCGCGTCGATGAACTGCTTCGGCTCGTTGAGATATGCCGCAAGGCTGGCCTGAAGTTCGGACTGAAGATCGGCGGCTGCGAGGCCATGCGCGATCTCATCGAGAGCAAGCAGATCGGCGTCGACTACATCATCGCGCCCATGATCGAAAGCACCTATGCTCTCTCCAAATTTGCCGAGGCAGTGGAAAAGGTCTACTCCAAAGAGGAGCAGGAAGAGACTGACTTTCTCTTCAATCTCGAGACCATCAACGCCTTCAACCAACTCGAAGCGATGGCAGATGCGACCAAGAAGGCCCCTGAGCTCGCCGGTATCGTCTTCGGCCGGGTCGACTTTTCCCTCTCCGCCGGCCTTGGCCGGGACGCCATCAACGGCAGAGAGGTCACCGACTATGTCCTCAAGACGGCAGCCGCCTGCAAAGCGCGCGGCCTAGACCTCGTCGTCGGCGGCGGTGTCTCCAGCGACTCGATCGCCGTCCTTCGCGAGATGGTCGACATCCACCTCACGCGCTTCGAGACCCGCAAAGTCATCTTCGACGCGAACGCCGCCAAGCAGAACCACATCGATCAGGGCCTCCTCAACGCCGTCCACTTCGAGCTCCTCTGGCTGCTCAACAAGCGCGACTACTACGGCCAGATCCAGCAGGAAGACTCCAAACGCATCGACATGTTGGAAAAACGCTGGGCGGTACTCAACCGCTAATGGCGCAGGTACAGCATCTCCTCGTCTTCGGCGCAAGCGGAGCTATTGGCAGCGCCGTGGTTCGTTCGGCAGTGCAGCGCGGCTGGCAGGTTACGGCAGTCGCGCGCAAGCTGCCGGACGCCCCACTGCCAGAAGTCCAATCCCTTGCTGTCGATCCGTTGAGCGGCGACTTCGTCTTCTCACAGCTTGCTCCTTCCGTCCCATACACCAGCGTCTGCTGGGCGCAGGGCGGCAACACCAACGACAGTGTCTACAACCTGGATCTCGCCGTTCACCGCGAAATCTACGAGGCAAACTGCACCTACATCCTGGTCACCCTGCAGGCGCTCCTGCAGGGTGGCTTCCTCGCCACAGCGTCACGCCTCTGCGTCATCAGCTCCATCTGGCAGAATCTCGCGCGACAATCCAAGCTCTCCTACTGCATGAGCAAAGCCGCGCTCCAGGGCCTTGTCCTCTCTGCCTCGGCAGACCTCGCCGCTGACGGCCATCTCATCAACGCGGTCCTTCCCGGCGCCATCGAAACGCCCATGACCCGCAAGAATCTGAGCGCAGAGCAGATCGACCGCCTCACCACGGCAACGGGACACCATCGCCTCGCCACGCTGCAGGATGTTGCCTCGCTCGTCTGTTATCTTTGCTCGCCGGAAAACACCGGCATCACCGGACAGTTCATCGCTGCCGACCTGGGGTTCAGCCATGTCCGAATCGTTTGACATCTCCGCTTCCACGGGAAGCTACACCGTCCATATCGAGCCCGGAGCCTTCGCCAGCCACCTCGCCGAGCGCCAGCAGGACGTCGTCATCGCCGACCGCTTCTTCCAGGACGTTCTTCCTCCCCTGGTGACCTCCTCTCGCGCTGCCTTTTATTACGAAGCGTCCGAGACCATCAAATCGCTCGACGTCGCACCCGAGCTGATCGAACAAATCCGTAAATCCGGAGCCAACCGGCAGACCCAGTTCGTCGCCATCGGCGGAGGCGTCATCCAGGACCTCGCCGCCTTTGCCGCATCTATATATATGCGCGGCGTACAGTGGGTCTACATCCCCACCACCATTCTCGGAATGGTCGACTCCTGCATCGGAGGCAAGTCCTCCATCAACGTCGGTCCCTACAAAAACCTCGTCGGCACCTTTCATCCTCCGTTGAGCGTCTTCGTCGACCCCGAGCACGCCCGCACTCTGCCCCTCGATCAGCAGGCCAGCGGCATCATCGAAGCGGCAAAGATCTGCTTCTGCCGCAGCCCGGAGTCCTTCCGAAGCTATCTCACGTGCAACCCCCACCCAGGCATGGAGACCGCCCCGCTCGCCACCTTGATCTCCCACAGCCTGCGGGCCAAGAAATGGTTCATCGAAGTCGATGAGTTCGACCAGAACGAGCGTCTGCTGCTCAACTTTGGACACACCTTTGGCCACGCCATCGAGGGTGCCTCGCACTACGGCATCTCGCACGGCATCGCAGTCGGCCTCGGCATTCTCTGCGCGCTCGCCTTCGTTCGCCAGAGCTCAGAAAACCACTCCGATCCATACGCGGGAGCGCCCGCAGTCCACGAACTGGAAGACCACCTGGGCACCATCTTTCGTTCTGTGCCAAACCTCTCCAGCCAACTCGCCGGGCTCCCGCTCAACGATGTCATGGAGCGCTTCGAATCGGACAAGAAGCACAAACAGGACAGCTACGTGCTCGTCCTCGTAGATCCCTCCGGCAAGGTCGTCCTCCAAAAAGTCCAAAAGTCGACAGAGTCGGTGCAACGCATCCGAACCGCCATTGAATTTGTCGTAGGAAGTTACGCCTCATGAAAAAATACAGCGATCTGCTCGCCGACTGGCTCGTCGAGCTCGGCTACACCCACTGCTTCTTCGTTGCCGGTGGCAACATCATGCACCTGCTCGAAAGCTGCAGCCACAGACTCACCTGCATTCCCGTCGTGCATGAGGTCGCAGCCGGCATCGCGACGGAGTACTTCAACGAGGTCCATCTCGGTCAAAAAGCCTTCGCGCTCGTCACCGCAGGCCCCGGCCTCACCAACATCGTGACCGCCCTCGCCGGAGCCTTCCTCGAGAGCCGCGAGCTCCTCGTCATCGGCGGCCAGGTCAAGGTAGCCGACCTCTCCCGCGGCAAGGTTCGCCAGCGCGGCATCCAGGAGATTGATGGAATCGCAATCGCAACGCCAATCACAGAACGCTCGGCACTACTAGAAGCCGTAGTCGATCGCGCCGCCTTCGCGCAGCTGACGCGCAGCGGTCTGAACGGCCGTTCTGCCCCGGTATTCCTGGAGATTCCACTCGACATTCAAGGAACAAAGGTAGACGAGGTCGCACTGGCAACCCCGGTGCCCGCATTCGACCCTCACTTCGACGCGGCCTCCGACGCAGCTCTCGCCTCCATCCTCGCGAAGCTCTCGCAAGCACAACGCCCCGTTCTCCTGCTCGGTGCCGGAATCAGCCGCGACACCGCAGAAGCACTCCGACCGCAGCTTTCAGCCCTCGGCGTCCCCTTGATGCTCACCTGGAACGCGATGGATCGACTCCCCGCCGATCATCCTCTCTACTTCGGGCGACCGAACACCTGGGGCCAGCGCTACTCCAACATCCTTCTCCAACAGGCCGACCTCCTCATCGCACTCGGCACTCGTCTGAGCCTGCAGCAGACCGGCTTCAACTGGCAGCAGTTTCTCCCAGCGGGCGAAGTCATCCACGTAGACTGCGACTCCGCCGAACTCTCCAAGGGCCACCCCACGGTCGCGCTCTCCGTATGCGCCGATGCAAACGCCGTCCTGAAACACATCAGCTCTGCTCCCACCTCCGGCTATGCCGAATGGGTAGCCTTCTGCAATCAAGTCAAGCAGAGCCTTCCCCTGGTCGAACCCGTCAACAACACTGGCGCGGGCTATCTCTCTCCCTACGTCTTCGCCGAGCATCTCTCGCACCTCACCACTGGCGACGACATCGTCATTCCCTGCTCCAGCGGAAGCGCCTTCACCGTGATGATGCAGACCTTCGCCCAGAAAGCAGGCCAGCGAATCGTCACCAACAAGGGTCTCGCCTCCATGGGCTACGGCCTCAGCGGATCGATCGGCGCGGCCATGGCCGCTAAAGGCCGCCGTACCATCCTCGTCGAAGGCGACGGTGGCTTCATCCAGAACCTTCAGGAACTCGGCACCGTCGCGGTCAATTGCCTCAACCTGAAGATCTTCCTCTTCGACGACAACGGCTACGCCTCCATCCGCATGACCCAGAAGAACTACTTCGGCGGAAGCTACGTTGGCTGCGACACCGCCACTGGACTGGGCATCCCCAAGTGGGAACACCTCTTCGCTGCCTACGACATCCCCGTGCAGCGTTGCGCGCCCGGCTTCCACACCGACCCCAAGTTTCTCGACGCCTTCCAGGCACCTGGCCCCGCCGCCTTCCTCGTCCACATCGATCCCGAGCAGACGTACTTCCCCAAGATCAGCAGCCGCGTCACCGCCTCCGGCAGCATGGAATCCAATCCACTCCATCTCATGACGCCCGATCTCGACGAAGCCACTGCCGCAAGCGTCTTTCGCTATCTTCCCAAGTAAGAGGGCTGCCGTGACCCCGAAACCTATTCACGCAGACGACCTTGAGCACGTCCTCAAAGCCACAGCTCCCCTGTGGGAAGACATGCGCGGCCAACAAGTCTTCATCACCGGCGGCACCGGGTTCTTCGGCTGCTGGCTGCTGGAGACGTTCTGTCACATCAATCGCCGCCTTGCCCTTAACGCCCGGGCCACTGTGCTCACGCGCTCTCCCGACGCCTTCGCCACTAAAGCTCCGCACCTCGCCTCTGACCCCAGCGTCACCCTGGTCTCCGGCGACGTCCGCGACTTCTCCTTCCCCGAAGGCACCTTCCGCTTCGTCATCCACGCTGCCACCGAAGCCAGCGCTCGCCAGGCTGCCGAAGCTCCACTCGACATGCTGTCGACCATCCTCGCCGGCACCCAGCGCACACTGGAGTTCGCCGCCAGCCACGGCACCTCGCGGTTTCTTCTCACCAGCTCCGGAGCCGTCTATGGCAAGCAGCCCTCCGCCATCACGCACCTCCCCGAGTCCTACCTCGGAGCACCCGATCCACTTGATCCTGCCAGCGTCTACTCCGAAGGCAAGCGCGCCTCCGAGCTTATGTGCGCGCTCTTCCACAAGACCACCGGCCTCGAATGCGCCATCGCCCGTTGCTGGGCCTTCTGCGGTTCACATCTTCCTCTCGACACCCACTTCGCCATCGGCAACTTTATCGGCGACGTGCTCGCGGGCGGGCCCATCCACATCGGAGGCGACGGCACACCTCGGCGCTCCTATCTCTACGGCTCCGATCTCGCCATCTGGCTCTGGACGATGCTCTTCCGCGCGCCGTCACTCGTTCCCATCAACGTCGGCTCGTCAAACGACGTCAGCATCCTCGAGCTCGCCCAGGCCGTGGCCTCCGTCCTCAATCCCGAAGCTGCCATTCATGTGGCAGGCCAGCCAGCACCCCAGTCATCGTCCGGAGCAGCTCCCTCGCGCTACGTTCCCTCTGTCGATCGCGCGAAACAACTCCTCGGCCTCGAGGAAACGGTAAACTTGCAAGAATCCATTCGCCGCACAGCCGCCTGGTACGGCAATCTACCGGAGGTAGATGATGAAGCTCATTAGCATCGTAAGTCCCTGCTACAACGAAGAAGGCAACGTCGAGGCCCTCACCGATCGCGTCCGCGCTCTCTTCGCCGAGATGCCGCAGTACCGCTACGAGCACATCATTATCGACAACCACTCCCCGGATCGCACCGTCGAGATCCTTCGCGGCATCGCCGCCCACGACCCTAACGTCAAGGTCATCGTCAACTCCCGCAACTTCGGCCACCTCCGCTCCCCGCAGCACGCCCTGCTCGAGGCACAGGGTGATGCCGTCGTCGTCCTGCTCTCCGATCTGCAGGACCCGCCGGAGCTCATCATCGACTTCCTCCGCGAGTGGGAGGCAGGCTATCCCATCGTCGTCGCCGTCAAGAGCACCAGCGAAGAGAACAGCCTCATGTACAAGATTCGCTCCGCCTACTATAAGACCGTGGCGCGACTCACCGATCTCAACGTGCTCGAACACTTCACCGGATTCGGGCTCTACGACCGCAAAGTCATGGACATTCTCCGCAACGACTTCAGGGACCCGTACCCTTACTTCCGTGGTCAGATCGCGGAGATAGGGTTTCCCCAGAAGATCATCCACTACAACCAGAAGCGGCGCACACGCGGCATCACCAAGAACAACTTCTACACCCTGTACGACATGGCCATGCTCGGCATCACGAACCTCTCCAAGGTTCCGCTCCGGCTCGTGATCTTCTTCGGCTTCGTCTGCGCCGGCCTCAGCCTTCTCGCCGGTCTCACCTATCTCGCCGCCAAGCTGCTCTTCTGGAACTCCTTCCAGCTCGGGCTGGCCCCCACGATGATCGGCCTCTTCTTCCTCGGCTCCGTCCAACTCATCGCCCTGGGCATCATCGGCGAGTACATCGGGTCCATTCACACCATGGTGCAGGACCGCCCTCTCGTCACCGAGAAGGAACGCATCAACTTCTAATCCGCTCCGGGAGTCGCACCATTTGATCAAACGCATCGCGCAGCACATCCCGTCCGGCCAGTTGATACGCTATCTTCTCGTCGGTGCCTGGAACACCCTGTTCGGCTACGGCTGCTTCTTCCTCTTCGCACGCCTCTTCCTGCACCTCATGCCATCGCAGCCGTCCTTCGCTACCAGCGTCGCCTCAGTCGTCGCCACCGTGGCGAACATCACAGTGTCCTTTGTCGGTTACAAATTATTCGTCTTCCGGACCAAGGGAAATTTTCTCCTCGAATACGCCCGCAGCTTCCTCGTCTATCTCCCCACGCTGGTTCTGAGTGCAGTGGCGATCGCCCCCCTCACAGCTCTCCTGCGCCGCCTGGTCCCTTCACACGCTCCGCAAGCTCCTTACATCGCCGGAGCCATCCTCGCCTTCGTCACCGTAGTCATCAGCTTCTTCGGTCACAAACACATCTCATTCCGCGACCGTCCCACGGAACCCTCCGCCTAGAGCGGCGGCAGCACCACTCCCTTGCGAACGTAGATCCGATAGGCATTACCCTCTTCCCTATCGAACTTACGTGACGCAGCCAGATCATAGTTCTCCGTAAGATACGCCGCAAACTTCGGCCACTCGTTCACTTTGTCGAAGTTCTTCTCCCTATCGAACCATTCATTACTCAGCACGATCACCGACGGCGGATCTCGGTGAATCGCATCCCAGAACTCGTTCCTATAATATTCAGCGACCGGATTGTGACCCGGCACAAAGAACAGAACGTCTCCCGTCGCGCCGGTATTCTGCACCAGCTTCAGGTGATAGAGAGCGTTCAGGCAGCCGTCCACCATATCGAGACACTGCACCTTCCGCTGCAACTGGTCTCCTCCCAGCCGCGTCAGGTCACTCTCAAGCGACTCTGTGTACTGGTTCACCGGATGGATCGCCAGGACCCGATGCACATACATCGGCACCGTGATCAGGACACCCATCGCCATTCCCGCAAAGCCTGCCACCCGAACCCATCCCTGCTTCCGCATCGCAAGCGTCAGCTCCAGCGCCAGCCACAGCAGCAGAAACACAGTCAGTGCATACCGATGGTAGGGATATCCCTTGCCTTGCACAAAATACGAAAACGCACCGAACACCACCCCCAGCAACAGGGCCCAGCGTTCCCAGTTCTTCCACTGCCGGTCGGCCACGGCAACCACCAGACCAAATGGCAGCATCAGCACTGCCGCTCGCGGCACGCTGACACGCAACATCTGCTTGAGGCTGGTATGACTCAACCCCGCATAGTACGGCGTCAGTCTCCGGCTGATATCGAAAAACGCACCCGCCGCATGGTAGTGAAACAGAAACTCAAAGACGATCGCCGTTGCAATCCCCGCCCCCGCAATCCCACTCCACACATACGATGCCGCGGCCTCACCCCGTTTTCTCAAGGTCCACCACACCATCGCCAGCAGCACCACGCCCAGCGGAGCCACAGTCGGCTTCACCGCGCTCGCCATCCCAAGGCATAGTCCGAACGGCACCAGCATCCAGGGCCTGCGCCGACGCAGCGCCTCAAACAACAACGCATACCCCACCACGATCAATGCCGTCATCTGCTCATCGCGTTGCCCGGTAAACATCGGCCCTTCCGACACATGCGCAAGCCCGAACATGACCCCAGCAAACAACCCCGCCACCCAGTCATAAGGCAGCGCGATCAACACCATCGACGCGCACATCAACCCCATCAGCGCAAAGTCGTACATCCGCCACGCCAGGTCTCCGCCGCCGAAGACACGCATTGCCCATCCTTCTGTCAGATAGGCTCCCGGCATGTTCATGTCCGTGATCTCGCGGTAGGGTGCAAGCCCACGGTCCATCAGAAAGTTGATGTAGTGCATCACCTGCGCGTCCCACTGCAGCGGCCAATGATAGGTCGTAGCAACAATACAAATTGCCGCAACCCCGAGCACGCCGGCCATCAAAAATCGAAAGTAATCCAGGTAAGACCGCGACGTGAAAACAGACATCCATGCTCCTCGGATAGGCCGTGGTTGAGCTTCAGCGCCACCCGCTCTCCCTATCATTGTACGCAGCGTAAGCTTCTTTCAACGCCTCATCGGATACGATGGCGATGTGCGAAAAGCACGATCAAAACGTCATACTAAAACACCAGCGCGTCAAACCAGGAAAGAGCAAGAAGCGTGACAAAGAAGAGCCAGCAGAAAAAGAGAGGCACTCCCGAGAAAACCTCTCCTCATAAAAGTGCCTCTGTCAAAAGAGCAGAGACTGGAAGCTCGGGGGCTCGGAACCTCCGGCGAGGTGCGATCAGTATTTTTATCCTGTTTCACCTGGTCGCAATCACCTGTTGGACGGTGCCCTTAGACGGTACCCCTCTAAGGATGGTCAGGGAGTTCGTTCTACCGTACATGTTATGGACTGGCCTCTTCCAATCCTGGAACACCTTCGCACCGGACCCGAAAGAGGAAAACTCCTATATCAAGGCTGTCGTGATGACGCAGAATCACCACATGCACGTCTGGGCTTTTCCCCTCATGGAGCAGCTCAGCTTTGGCGAGCGGTATCGCAAAGAGAGGTATCGCAAATTCACTGAAGTCCTGCCCGAGCAGGCGAATGCAGCTCTATGGCCGGACGTTGCGAAGCATCTCGCATGGCAGTTCAACAGTCCGACCGATCCTCCGGACAAGGTCATGCTCATTCAGTTTCAGACTGCTATCAAGCCGGGAGCAACCGAGGCCGATGCCCCAAGCGCCAAGCCACACATCTTCTATGAGAATGACCTTCAGCCCGAGAATCTCAAATGACCCTGCGGAAACTTCATCAGGCCTGGGATCATTTTTTCTTCACGCCACAATCGCCCATTCCCATCGCGCTGTTCCGCATCCTTTTTGGCATCTGCGTCTCAGCCACAGTCATTCTGCTGCACTCCGACTGGCTGGATTGGTTTGGTGTCCATAGCTGGTTCTCCCAGTCGTCCATGTCCATCGTAGAACCAGGCACCCGGCTGAACCTGTTCACACTCATGCCGCAGGACGATCGTTGGATCACAGCCTTTTTCTGGGTCTTCCTCAGCTTCGCTGTACTGCTCACGATAGGTCTGTGGACTCGCCTTAGCACTGTAGCCGTCTTCCTCTGTCTCACTTCCATCCAGCAGAGAAGCCTTCCCATGACCCACGCCGGTGACACCTTCCTGCGCGTCGCCGGCTTCTTCCTTATCTTTGCGCCTGCCGGAGCTGCATTTTCGCTGGACCGTCTGATACGAGTTCGCAGAGGGTTGGAAGGCCCCGAGATACTGCCACAAGTTCCATGGGCACAACGCATGATCCAATTCGAGCTGGCACTGCTCTATTTCATCTCCTTCTGGTGGAAGATGAAGGGCCATACCTGGCTGAATGGAACCGCGCTCTACTATGTGACCCACCTTCACTCGATTGCGCGCTTTCCCCTCCCGGGATGGATACAGCATCCCATAGTCCTGAAGGCTGGAAGCTGGTTCGCCCTCGCCCTCGAGTTTTGCCTGGGAACCCTCATCTGGTTCCGGCGATTCCGCTATCCCGTGCTGCTGTTGGGGCTCCTCTTCCATCTGTGTCTCGAATACGCCTTCAACCTCCCCATGCTCCAAGGGGACATCCTGACGGCTTATGTACTCTTCCTTGACCCAGCCGATCTCAACCGCCTGTGGCGCACCATCCGCCAGCGTTTGATATCCCGAACACCCTAAGTCCCCTAAAATTCGCTGCATAAAACTGTCATCCTGAGCGAAGCCTCTCACAGTTTCATCGTGAGAGGTGAAGTCGAAGAACCTGCGGTTTGCCTGTCCTGCCAATACTTTTTGGTTATCTCTCAACGTCGATAATTTGTCCCCCATACCCTAGGGGGATATGATAAAAATAACAAGCGGGGATATTTCCCTCGCAGGAGAAGTCGAACAACCTATGAGCATAGATTCCGCACAAGAACCTCCAAGTACCTGGAGAACTTTCCTGTGCTGCGATGAGCGCTCTGGAAGCCGCACCTAGCCTCGCCGAACTGCTTAGCTGGAACGCCTCCCTCACCGCTCACACAGCATACGACCTGTGACATGAGCGCGTGAGCCAGTGGTTCCTGAACCTCCGACTCACCCCCTCCCGAACCGACAATCCGATGATTCGTGCCGCCACGCCCCATCCTCGCCGCAAGGCGCGAAGCTGGTCGCGCCCGCACGGATCAACAGGGGGAACGATGAACAACAACATCCTCACACTCCGAAAGACCGGCCGCCTCACCTGCGCCTGGGTCCCTACAGGCGATTTGCGGATGCCCCTCGCCTGCGTATGGACGAAGACAGAGTCTTCCGCAGCACCATCCTCTCCAACCGACGAAGCAGGGAGGATGCGTCTATGCGCGTAGCAGAATCCCAACTCGACGTCACAACGGCGCAGCCAAGCGGCGTTGTTGTCCGCCGCTCATGGCAGAAGAACCTGCTCACCTTCCTGATGGTCTTCGGCCCCGGCCTCATCGTCATGGAGGCGGACAACGACGCCGGAGCCGTCTCCACCTACATGCAGGCGGGCGGCCAGTACGGCCTGCATCTGCTCTGGCTGCTCGTTGTGCTGCTGCCCATCTGCTACTTCGTGCAGGAGATGGTCGCCCGGCTCGGCATCGCAACCGGCAAAGGTCACGCTGCGATGATTTATGAGCGGTTCGGAAAATGGTGGGGGCGCTTTTCCCTTATCGACCTGCTCGCCGTCAACTTCCTCACCCTCATCACGGAGTTCGCCGCGATCTCGCTCGCACTCGGCGCGCTCGGCATCAGTCCATATATATCCGTGCCCATCTCTGCGCTCGGCCTGACCCTCATGGTCGTTACCGGAAGCTACCTCCGCTGGGAGCGCATCGTCATCGTACTCTGCCTGATGGACCTCACCTGGTTCGCACTGGCCTACGTACTCCATCCCGATTGGGCCACCGTGGCACACAACACCATAGTCCCCACCATGCCATCCGGTGGCGTAACCAGCGGCCTCGTCTTCCTCATCATCGCCATCGTCGGCACGACCATCGCTCCCTGGCAGCTCTTCTTCCAGCAGAGCTGCGTGGCGGAGAAGCGGCTGCGTTTCTCCGACCTCAAATGGGCACGGCTCGACACGCTCATCGGCGCAACCTTCACCGTCATGGTCGCCGGCGCAATGATGCTGGTCGGCAACTACGGCTTCCAACACAAAGTCGTCTTCGAAGATCCCGCACAGGTCGCTCTGGCACTCGGCCCCATCGCAGGTAAGTTCGTCCGCAACGGCGTTCTTCTGCTCATGGTCAACGCCGCCGTACTCGGCACCACCGCGATCTCGCTCGCCAGCGCATGGGCTTACGGTGAGGTCAAAGGCTGGGAGCACTCCCTGCACAAAAAGCTATGGGAAGCACCCGGCTTCTACGCGACCTACATTGCGTGCGTAGGCGCAGCAGCCGCAATCGTGCTCATCCCGCACGTCCCACTTCAACTGGTCATCATTAGCGTGCAGGTCTTCGCCGGACTCATCCTTCCATCGGCCATCATCTTCCTCCAACTACTGCTCAATGACCGTGAGTTGCTCGGCGACCGCTGGGTCAACCGGCCATGGAACAACTACATTAACTGGACGATCATCGTCGTTCTCTTCGCCCTGTCGCTGCTGCTCGCCGCGCAGATCATCCTTCCCAACCTTTTCCAGAATTGAGGTAACCCATGGCAACCATCAGAGTGACACCCGGGATGAACGGATTCCGCGTCATCCATCCGCTCGACGATGCACCCGAGCAGAAGTGCTCAAGCGAAGGCCTCGGCAGAATCCGCACGACGCGCGCCGTTCGCATCTCTCTCGGCGTTCTGCGGGCCTACTTAATCGTAATGACGCTAATGCTCGGCTATCATGTGCTGGACCTCGCTGGCGTCCTCCACACGATCCGCTAAGAAGAGATAAAAACAGCATGATCGGAATCAGCACTGTTCAATTCGGCCTCCGCCTCCTCCTCGCCATCGGCATGGGCTCGCTGGTGGGCCTCGAGCGGCAATGGCGACAGCGCATGGCAGGCACCCGCACCAATGCGCTCGTCGCCGCCGGGGCCGCGGCCTTTGTCATGTGCGGCTTTCTGCTCGACAACGATCCCTCCGCGCGCGGCCGGATCGTCTCCTACGTCGTCTCCGGAGTAGGCTTCCTCGGCGCGGGCGTCATCTTCAAAGACGGCACAAACGTGCGCGGACTCAACACAGCCGCCACCATCTGGTGCTCCGCCGCAATTGGAGCCCTCACCGGCCTCGGCTCTCTGAAGCTTGCCTTCGTGCTCGCCGCCGTCGTTCTCCTGACGAACATGGTGCTCCGTCCCCTCGCCTATCGCCTCCACCCCGTCCTACCCGAAGCGACTCCCGTCGAGACGCTCTACGAGGTCAAGCTCGCCTGCCGAGCCTCCGCCGCCACCCACATCCGCGGATTGCTGCTCTCCACAATCTCCCACCTCCCAGTCACCCTGCAAGCCATCCATGGAGGACAGGAGGATGCAGACGACCGAACCCACATCCGGGCCGAAATAACAACAGCAGGCAGAAACAACGAGGCCATCGAACAGATCGTCATGCGCCTCTCCGTCGAGGACGATGTCTCCACCCTAAGCTGGTCCATCGTCGAATCGTCCATGGAGTAGCCCACAGACATTGTGCTGATACACCCGAGAGGCATACCTTACGAGGAGCAGCCATGAGCACACCAAACGAGTCCAAACTGATAGCCGCCCTTGAAGGCAACTGGCAAGCCGAGATGGACGGCTACTACACCTACAAGACCCTCTCGGAGAAAGAATCCGACCCTCAGCGGCGCAACGCACTACGTGGCCTCGCCGCAGCCGAGAAGCATCACGCCGATCTCTGGGCCACACGTATCAAGGCCCTCAACGGAGCCGAGCCCGTCTACCGCGGCAAGCCAACCGGTCAGGCCCAGTCCCTCGCAACCCGCATCGGCGGAGCCGACATCGCCCTGCGCCGCCTTGAAATAGATGAGAGCCGCGACATCGCAAGGTACGGCAAGCAGCTCACCGAGCTCGGTGACGAGCCCAGCATCGCCGTCCTACACGAGGTCATCGCCGACGAGCGCGAACACTACCAGACACTCAGCAATCTGATCCGCTCCCGCCGTCCTCTACCCAGCGCCACACCGGATCAGGCCAAGGAAGCGCTCGACGAGCTGCTCGCCTCGCGCCAACAAGGTCACGCCGAAGCCGCAAGCTGGGTAGGCGACGCCATCTACGGCATCAACGATGGCCTCGGCTCGATCTTCGGCATCGTCTCCGGCGTCTCCGGAGCGACCCTCGGCAACAGCCACTTCGTCCTCATCGCCGGACTCGCCGGCATGGTCGCCAGCGCACTCTCCATGGGCTCCGGAGCCTACCTCGCCGCCAAAAGTGAGCGCGAGATCTTCGAGGCCGAGTTCGCACGCGAGCGCGAAGCCGTCGAATACAACGAGTCCGAGGCACGCGAAGTCCTATCGCTCAGCTACCAGATCAAAGGCTTCTCCGAAGCGGACGCAGAGAAATTCGTCGATCATCTGGCAAAGGACAAAGAGCAGCTCGTCCAGGCACTCGCCCGCGAGCGACTCAACACCACCGAAGACGGCTTGAGCAAGCCCTGGGTGTCCGCAATCTCAGGAGCAATATCGACCGCCATCGGAGCCTTCATCCCGATCATTCCCTTCTTCTTCATGGGAGGCATTCCTGCCGTCATCGTCGCGGCAGTCGTCTCACTCATAGCGCACTTCGCAGTCGGCGCTGCGAAATCCCTCGTCACCATCCGCCCCTGGTGGAGCAGCGGCTTCGAGATGACCGCCGTAGGTGCCGTCGAAGGCGTCGTCACCTACATCATCGGTATCGGTATCGGCCGCATCGGAGGCGCGCAATAGACCTCATCATCAACGCGGACGACTTCGGCCTCACCCCCGGCATCAACCGTGCCATCGCCGAGCTCCACCAGGCAGGCGTCCTCACCTCCGCCACCCTCATGGCCACCGGCCCCGCCTTCGACGACGCCGTCGCCCTCGCGAAATCTCTCCCCACTCTCGGCATCGGCTGCCACATCGTCCTCACCGACGGCACCCCCGCCTCGCATCCCGACGAGATCCCAACCCTCCTCGGCCCCGACCGCAAAAACTTCCGCCCCTCACTCCTCAACTTCGTTCATGCTCTCCAGCGGGGCAAAATCAATGAAGCCGAGATCACCCGCGAAGCCCTCGCTCAAATCCAGAAGCTCCAACGCGCAGGCATCGAGCCCACCCATGTCGATACCCACAAACACACCCACCTCTTCCCCGCCGTAGCCCGTCCCCTCCTCACAATCCCCGCCATCCGAGCCATCCGCAACCCCTTCGAGCCCGCCTTCGCACGCACCCTTCCCCATGCAGGCTTCAAACGTCGCCTCCAAATCTCCCTCCTCAATCGCTTCCGCCCAGGTTTCGAAAAACTCGCCAATCAAATCCCCACTACCGACGGAACCATCGGCGTCTCCGCTACCGGCAACCTCAACCCCACCACCCTCCGCCAGATCCTCGACGCCCTTCCCACCGAAGGCACCTTCGAGCTCGTCTGCCACCCCGGCTATAACGACCATGACCTTGACCGCGTCACCACCCGCCTCCGCGCCCACCGCGACATCGAGCGTCAGGCACTCCTCGCCGAAATCCCCAGAATCTTATCGCTCCCTCAGCCCCCCAGACTCATCCACTATGGGAGCCTTAGAACTGAGCAAACCAGAACAGCACAACCGAAAGCCGGAGCCGTCTAAACCCCATGAAGATCGGAATCACCTGCTACCCCACATACGGCGGCTCCGGCGTCGTCGCCACCGAGCTCGGCATCGAGCTCGCCGCTCGCGGCCACGACATCCACTTCATCACCTCGTCGCAGCCCTTCCGCCTCACTGGCCGCGAGGCCAACATCCACTTCCACGAGGTCTCGGTCTCGAACTACCCCCTCTTCGAGTACCCTCCCTACGACCTCGCCCTCGCCACCCGCATGGCTGAGGTCGCCGAGTTCTATTCGCTCGATCTCCTCCACGTCCACTACGCCATCCCCCACTCTGTCAGCGCGCTGCTCGCCCGCCAGATGCTCGTGGCCCGTGGCCGCACTCTCCCCTTCATCACCACCCTGCACGGGACGGACATCACCCTCGTCGGCCTCGACCGCTCCTACCTTCCCATCACGAAGTTCGCTATCACCCAGTCCGACGGCGTCACCAGCATCTCCTCGCACCTCCGAGATCGCACCCGCGAGGCCTTCGGCATCTCCTGTGAGATCGAGGTCATCCGCAACTTCGTCAACTGCGACGTCTACGACCGCAACCCCGACCTCGTAGCCCAGATGCGCCCCCAGTTCGCCGCCCCCAACGAGCGACTGCTCGCCCACCTCTCGAACTTCCGCCCCGTCAAACGCGTCCTCGATGTCGTCGAAGTCTTCGCCCGCGTCGCCCATGCCATCCCCGCCCGCCTCATGCTCATCGGCGACGGCCCCGACCGCTCCGCCGCCGAGTACCTCGCCCACCGCCTCGGCGTCCGCGACCGCATTCACTTCCTCGGCAAGCAGGAGAACGTCAACGATCTCCTCCCCCTCGCCGACCTCATGATCATGCCCTCCGAGATGGAGTCCTTCGGCCTCGCCGCCCTCGAAGCCATGGCCTGCCGCGTCCCCGCCATCGCCACCCGCGTCGGCGGAGTCCCCGAGCTGATCGACGACCAGATCACCGGCCTCCTCTTCCCCGTCGGCGACGTCGAAGCCATGTCCACCGCGGCCATCGACCTCCTCCACGACGAACCCCGCCTCCGCACCATGGCCGACGCCGCCCGCAAAACTGCCCAGGACCGCTTCTGCGCCAGCCGCATCATCCCCCTCTACGAGGAGTATTACCAACGAGTCATCAACCGCACCAACACCCATCCTTGACCGGTCTGGATCGGGCCGCTCTCAGCCTCCACCAACCTCCCAGAAGAAGATTCCCTCACGAAGTGCGCTGGGAGCCTCCCACAGAGTGTGCAAAATGAACCCGTGCCCATGGATGTTGCTCCCATCCCACAGGTCGATATGCCGGTGGCCGAAGACGATGATGCCTCTTCGGCCGGTAATATGCGAGATGATCGCACTGCGAACCACTGCGCCTTCATACCGGTAGTTCTCGGCGTCTCCGTACGTCCGGGTCAGGTAGTCGCGCATCTCTTGCACTGCGAGATAGTGGCTTCGGCCCATATAGGAGAAATTCCTCCGCGGGTTGGCGACAGTCACCGGGAGATTGCTCATATTCATCGCGTGGCTCATCCCCGCGCAACAAGGCTCCCACCCCACGGGCCATGTAGGCAATACAGTGCGTATCTGCGAAGGTTGCGGATGATTCTGCCATAGATTTTCAAACGAGCCGATGATCATTGGGGATTCCCGCTCTTCTGTTCGTCATCGGGTCGCCCAAACATCCGCAGGTATCGGTTGTTGTAAATATGCAGTGCAGGAACCCACAGAAAAAGAGCCGCAATCCCAATAAGAGCGAGAATCGCAGCGACAAACTTATCCGACATGATGACCTCCAGATCCAATCCTCAGCTCCGGCTCCACAGCGCACGATGACCACTGCTCTCCAGCTCAAAGCTGATTGTTTCTATGGTGTCGCTCGCGTGTATTTCGTTTCATCCTTAGTCGGTATTCTCGTTGCCGTTATAGCCTCAGCGAGAAAGGGTGCGTTATCGCGAAAAGCATGACTGCTCTCTATCCACCAAATCACCCAAAAACTTGTCATCCAAAACACAATCAAAGCCGTCTATATGTGTGTTGCTCAAAATTCAGAGAAGCGAGCATTCTAAAAGTGAGACCAGCCACGGCAGAATCGCTTCCGTTACCATGGAACCTGTATGGCTTTCCCTATCAAAGTCTGTGTCGTCTGCTCCGAAGAGTTTGAACTAAAACCGGATAAACCCGGCTTCGCGAACCGTTGCCCCTCCTGTAGCGTCCCCGAAGAAACTGACCTCATCACGCACCACCGCATGGACGCCGTCGAACGCAAGACCACAAGCGAAGCCAACGAGGCCCGAAGACAGGCAATGCGCCAGCTCCTCTACCGCAAAGATAGCTAGCGCATCTCTCCACAAAACTGTCATCCTGAGCGCAGTCGAAGGATCTGCGGTTGTCGGTACACGCGCAGCACCAATGTCCGGGTGCCCATCCTTTCGCGCCTTTGCGAAAGGGTGGGAGACTCCAACCCCACTACCCTCGAGTAACCGCCCGCACCGCACTCCCCAGCAAATGACTGGCCGCCCCCAAAGCCTCTCGCCCCGCCTCCGACCAGTTCTGCGCTCCTGCCTCGAGGATCGGCATCATCAGCGTTACCTTCGTCCCCCGTCCCGGCCTGCTCACAATCTCCACCGACGCCTCCGAGCCATAGAGCACCTCCATCCGCTCCCGGACGTTCCGCATCCCAATTCCCGCTCCCGGCCGCACCAACCCGCTCACCGGCGACGGCCTATTGCGTTCCGGAGCCATCCCTACCCCGTCGTCCTCAACCTCCACCAGCAGCCGCCCATCCACAATCCGGCTCCGCAGCGTGACTGTCCCTCCACTGATCCGTGGCTCCAGCCCATGCTTAATGCTGTTCTCGATCAGCGGCTGCAGTAGCATACTGGGCACGACGATATCCAGCGTATCCTCCGCGATATCTTTCTCTACCTTCAGCTTCTCGCCGAACCGCACCACTTCGATCCCCAGATAGTCGTCCGTAAACTCCAGCTCCTCGCGGAACGGCACAAATGCCTCACGTTCCTTCAGCAGCATCCGCAGAATGCTGGCCAGCTTCACGATCATCTCCCGCGCCAACTCCGGCTGCGAACGCACCAGCGACGTGATCGAGTTGAGCGTATTGAACAGAAAGTGAGGATTGATCTGCCGCTGTAGCGCATCCAGACGCGCCTCCATCAGCAGCCGCCCCTGCTCCTCCAGCTTCTGCTCGATCCGGATCGCGTTCCATATCTTCAGCGGAATCCCCACCACAATAGGAGCCGTCGCACAGATCAGCAGCTCGACCCACCACGAGTCCGAGTGCAGCTCAAAGAGATGCCGCGGGAAAAACCGCGCCAGCATACTCGTGCAGAACTCCATCACCATCACCAGCACCAGCAGCAGAATCTGCCGGTCCAGCCGCGGATGACGAAGGTTCCGCGTCACCCACCGGTAGATGCTCAGGTCGATCATCGGCGAGAACGACCAAACATCCTCGGGATCAGTAAACCGCCCGAATGCTCCGGCCACCGCCCCCACCGCCAGGTTCACCGGCAGCGCCCAGTACTCGTTGTGCAGCACCGCAGGAATCGCCATCGCCGCACCGCCACCCATCGCCGCCAGCGGCCCAATCAGCACCCCCAGCAGGATCGTCGCCTCAAACGAAATATCCGCTGCCAGAAAGTTCGGCACCGTCACACGGACCCACACCCCGAGCATCAGCGGTACGCACAGCATCGCCACCAGCCGCAGCGTCTGCTTCGGCGTCCGGTTCACCGCCAGCAGAGCATCCTTGAACGCTGTCGACCGGCCCAACGAGGTCGACACCGCCGCCGCCACTCCCAGCTCGACCAGCAGCGTAACCAGAATCAGCTTTGGATCAACCTGCGTCACACCCCTACTTTACCTCTGTCCACCCACAACCCTGTCATCCTATTGTCATCACTGCATCAAACCCCCACCCACCCGAATCTAACGAAAGTGATTGAAACGTATAATCGACCCATGCCGTTCGCAAGTGTACGCAAAGTAGCCGACGCCGACTTCCCCACCCGCTGGGGCCACTTCCGCATCCTCGGCTTCGAAGGCCTCATCGAAAACCCGGAGCCCTGCAACGACGACATCCCCGCGCCCGTCACCCGCACCGAGGCAGCCGTCGCCCTCGTCATGGGCGACATCCACACGGCAGCGCCCATCGTCCGCATTCACTCCCAGTGCCTCACCGGAGACGTTTTTCACTCCCTGCGCTGCGACTGCCGCCAGCAGCTCGAGCTCGCCCTCAGCCTCATCTCCGAGGCCGGCTCCGGCATCCTCCTCTACGAGCAGCAGGAGGGCCGCGGCATCGGCCTCATGGCTAAACTCCGCGCCTACGAGCTACAGGATCAGGGCCGCGACACCATCGAGGCCAACCTCGAACTAGGCTACAAAGCCGACTGTCGCCAGTACGAACTCCCCGCCGAAGTCCTCAAACACCTCGGCCTTAAGGCCGTCCGCCTCATCACTAACAATCCCGAAAAGGTCGAGGCCCTCGAACTGGCAGGCATCAAAGTCACCGAACGCATCTCCGCCGAAGTCCCCAGCGAGCCCACCAACGAGCTCTATCTCCAGACCAAGCGCGAGAAGATGGGCCACCTGGTCGGTTAAACTCCCTCCGAATCCTACAGGACGAAAGAGGGATCGGGGACGGCAAACATATCGTAGGAGCACACTCGACGCTTCATTGTCCGATCTTTCCTCCACCAGGCTGTCTCTGCTTTGCAGCATGACAACCTGGTGTTGGGTGGTTTCGGCAATCTTGCTGAACCTTTCGCGGGATCTAGGCTTAGGGATCGCCGTTATGACGATAGTCCGCAGCTTTTCGAAAGCCATTTGGCGCGAATCCTAGTGTCTCTTCGACAAGCGGCGAGTCATCATTTGGCGACTTTTACATTGAAGGTCACCGCGTTGCTCCCGCCGGCGTTCTTGATGACAAACTTGTACTGCCCGTCCTTCTCCGGCGTGACCTTAACCGAACACTTCGGTCCCGACGAATCGTCCTTAGCGACTTCCGCGCCGGTGGAGTCATAGACGAAAAGGTGCACGTCGGTATTCTTCGGTCCGTCCGTGGTGGCCTCGAACTCTTTCCCCGCCGTGAAAGACAGGAGGTAAGCGACCTCTCCGTTGTCCTTCATCTCGAGCTTCTTGCCATGGAACGCTGACCCCTTGCCCAGATCCTTCGGCTTGGCGTCCTGCGCGGGACACAGTATGACGACCGCTAACATAACTGTCACCACTGCTGTGACAAAACGAGTAATCGATTTCATTGGTATTTCCTCCAGAGTCGGATCAGATCCGCACCTCTCACCCCAGTAAACTCTGAAACATGTAAAGAAGGCGTATGCGTTGCTTTGAGAATTATTTGGCGTAAATCTTTGAGCCGGGTGCCCCACATCTCGACTCTGAGATGTGGGTTTCCTCCCACCTCCCAACATCTGTCATTCTGAGCGAAGTCGAAGGACCTGCGGTTTGCCCGTAGCGCCCCACTACCCCAGCAACCCTCCAAAGATCGAAGCCCCCTGATCCGGCGTTCCCACCGTTCCCCGGAACATACGGAACAACTCCCGCCCCACGCCAAACTGCGACTCCGAAAGATCCGCAGTCACCGGCACTCGCGCTGCCCACTCCGCCGCATCGACCATCACTGATAACTCATTGGTATTGGCATCGATGCGAATCCGATCGCCATCCATCAGCTTCGCAATCGGCCCACCATCGGCTGCCTCTGGCGTCAGATGGATCGCCGCAAGCACATCCCCCGAAGCTCCCGAGAGCCGCCCATCCGTCACCAGCGCCACCTTGAAGCCGTGGTTCTGCACCGACTGTAGCGGAGGCAGCAGCTTGTGCAACTCCGGCATCCCATTCGCCCTCGGCCCCTGGAAGCGCACGACGACAATCACATCCCGGTGCAGCTCACCCGCGAGGAACGCACCCTGCATCTCCTCCTGACTATGGAAGATGCGGATGACACCTTCGATCACATGACGATCGTCCGCAATGGCCGAGGTCTTGACGATGGCCTTGCCCAGATTCCCCTCAAGCACACACAGCCCGCCATGCACCTCAAACGGCTTGCAGACCGGCCGCAGGATCTTCTCTTCACCGCTCGCCGACACTCCACTCCGCCAAGTCAGCTCACCCGCCGCATTCAGAAACGGCTCATCGATATAGCGCTCAAGCCCGCCACCCCAGATCGTCTTCACATCCCGGTGCAATAGCCCCGCGCCAAGCAGCTCGCGGATCAGGAAGCCCATCCCTCCCGCCGCATGGAAGTGGTTCACATCCGCCTTGCCGTTCGGATACACCCGCACAAGCAGCGGCGTCACCTCGGCAAGCTCGGCAAAGTCGTGCCACTCGATCTTGATCCCAGCCGCCGCAGCCATCGCAACCATGTGCATGGTGTGATTGGTCGAGCCCCCGGTAGCAAGCAGCCCCACCAGACCATTGACGAAGACCCGCTCATCGAGCAGCTCACCCACCGGCGTGTACTCGCTGCCTAGAGCCGTAATCGCCAGCGTCCGCCGCACCGCCTCCCGCGTCAGCGCATCGCGCAGCGGCGTATTCGGGTTCACAAACGAGGAGCCTGGCAGATGCAGCCCCATGATCTCCATCATCATCTGGTTCGTATTCGCCGTGCCGTAGAAGGTGCAGGTCCCGGGCTCGTGGTATGACTTCGCTTCGGCATCCAACAGCTCCTCGCGTGTCACATGACCCTCCGCATACTGCTGGCGAAGCAGCTTGCGCTCGTCGTTCGAGAAGCCCGAGGTCATCGGCCCGCTGGGAATAAACACCGCCGGCAGATGCCCGAACGACAACGCGCCGATCACCAGCCCCGGCACAATCTTGTCGCAGATGCCGAGATAAACCGCCGCATCGAAGGTCTGGTGCGACAGCGCGACCGCCGTCGAGAGCGCAATCACATCGCGCGAAAACAACGATAGCTCCATGCCGGTCTCGCCCTGCGTGATCCCGTCGCACATCGCCGGAACACCCCCGGCCACCTGCGCAACCCCGCCCGCCTCTCGTGCCGCCGCCCGGATCAGCTCCGGATAACGCTCGTAAGGCTGGTGCGCCGAGAGCATGTCGTTGTAAGCCGTCAGGATGGCAATATTGCCTGCATCCCCTTGCCTCAAAGCAGCCTTGTCGCCCGGCATGCACGCCGCAAAGCCATGCGCCTGGTTCGCGCAGCCTAATCCCTGACGCCGCGGCTTATTGCTGGCAGCAGCCGCAATTCTCTCCAAATATCGGGCCCGCGTAGCTTGGCTGCGGTCGACGATACGGCGCGTAACCTCCCCAACCCGGCTATTCATATCCATAGCGCGCTCACTCGGCAGGAACAAAAGACAAAAGGGCAGGAAAGAGGTACAGGGGAGGTGACCATGGGAAGCATGGGCCGATTATAACCGGTAATCGGACATCTTTCCTCTAGCCGATCCCCTATTGGAACCCCGGTCATCCGGACTATGACTTACTTCTCAGCCTCCGCCGCGCTCCTCAGGAACGTATCCACGTTCGTCTTATCCACCAGCGCCGTTCCCGTATCGATAAAGACCGGATACGACGAGTGCGGATCGGTCGAATAGTCCGCCTGGAAACGCTGCGGCAGAGCATGGTGAATCTCCGCCAGGTTCTTCAACCCCACATACCCCATCGTGTAGGGCCGTTGCGAGATCGTCGAGTCGATCTCACCCATATTGATCAGCTTCAGCGTAGCGTCATCTACATCCATCGCGATAACGACCGGCCCCTGCGTGTTCGCGCCTGCCTCCGAATTGGCGCGTCGCACCGCCTCCGCCACATCCTTGCCCGACGAAGACTCCAGGCTCACAAACGCATCGATCTTATCCGCGCCCTTCTTCGCGAGCAGCTTCTGCGCCTCGTCGAACGCCGTCCTTGAGTCGCCCTTCATGTCGAAGACCTCGACGACTTTGATCTCCGGATGATTCGCAAAGGCATCCTTATATCCCTTCAGCCGCTCATCCAGATTCGGCTGTCCCGGCATCGAGAAGAACACGACATTGCCCTTGCCATTCAGCTTGAAGACCAGCCGCGCCCCACCCAGTCGCCCCGCCTCCAGATTATTCGTTCCAACAAAGCTAAGCCGGCTGCTCCCCGGTGCATCCGAATCCATCGTGAGCACCGGAATGCCCGCCGCCACCGCATCGTTAATCGTCGCCGTCATCAGCGTCGCATCCGCCACCGAGATCAGGATGCCCGCCGGCTTGGTGGCGATCGCCTTCTCGAACTCTACCTGCTCCGCTCGCGGGTCGAAGGTATCCGGCCCACGAAGCTGCGCCGTCACGCCAATATCCGCCGCTGCTTGGACGAACCCGGCGTTCGCCGTCTTCCAGTAGTTCAGTTTGAGGTTGTTTGCGATCAGGTAGTAGGTCTCCGATTTGCTGTAGCGCGTGCATCCCGTGCTCGCCAGCAGACCAACTCCCAGGGCCATCAGAACAAGAGTTCCTTTGCAGTAGCGCATGGCAGTACCCCTCTCCCTAACATCTGTGGCGCCACAGGTTACAGAGAAAACGAGTACTGCAACCAGCAGTCCCGCGTCACGTGCAGAATTCTACTCCTGCCCACTGCAACGTGCGGGAGGAATTCAGCCGCGCATCCCCGCCACCACCTTCGCCGTCGTCACCGCCTGCCCCGCATGACGCTGCGTATGCTCCGCGCAATGCACCAGCAACCCGCCAACGGTGCTCGGCAGCATCGCGCGCCCAACACCACGCACCTCTTCATAGCTCTCTGGCGAAATCAGCCTCACTCGCTCCGCCGCCTCACCCAACCCAGCCCGCACCTCCGTCAGCACCTCCTCCGCAACCGCCCCACCTTCCAGCTCACTCTTCAACGCGTCCATCTGCGCGCCCGAGAGCTGCCGTCCCTCCGCATACGTCAGCAACCGGTCGAGACTCCGCGCGATATGTCGCAGATGGAACGCCACCTGAGCCACTCCAAACGGTCTTGCATTCATCTCCGCGTCCGACAGCCCCTCACACCACCGCGTCACATCCTCGCCTGCCAGCTCCAGCGCATGAAGCACCTGCCGCCGAACCGCATCCACCTCAGTCATAGTTCCTCGCAGCCACGGCTCTACTCCTGCCATCACAGCCCCTTTCCCTTGCGAAACTCCCGCACCACATCCCCCACATCTCTGTGCTGCCCATCCACCGCATCGTTCATCGCCCGAATTTCGTCCGCCGACACTTTCCCAGCCAAGCGCTCCTCTGCAATCTGAATCCCAGGATGCCGCTTCAACGAATCCTCCCGCATCAACGGCACCGCCTCATACGGCGGAAAGTAGTGCCGGTCATCCTCCAGCACCACAAACCCCAGCGCCCGTATCGGCCCATCGGTCGAGTTCCCCGCCACCATATCCACCTGCTTCTCCACCAGCGCCCGATACAGCAACCCCAGATCCATCACCCGCGGCGGCCCGGTAAACTTCAACCCATAAGCCGCCTCCAACCCCTTCAACCCATCCGGACGCTCTTCAAACTCATACCCCACCCCTAGCCGCCAACTCGGGCGAAGATCCGGGTGCCCCACATCTCGCCTCTGAGATGTGGGTTCTAACATCTCCGCCACATCTGAGATCGTCTTCAACCCCAGCCGACGCGCGTCGTCCCCTCGAACCACCATCGCGAACGTGTCCTCAAACCCCAGCGGAGCCCCCACCCTCACCCCGTACCGCGACTCATACAGACTCCGCACCGTCCCCAACACTGTCGCCGCATCCCGCTTTCCCTGCGGTGGAAGCGGCTGCTTCAGGATCGCCGTCAACGCCGTCCCCGTGTACTCCACATACCCGTCGATCCGCCCACTCGCCAGCGCCTGCTGACAGATATAGCTCCCCGCCAGATAAAACCGCCGATCCACCCGCTCGCCCGTAACTGCTTCGATCTCCTGCGCCAGCAATTCGCCGAGCACCACCTGCTCAGTAAAGTTCTTCGCCCCAATCGTGATCCGCGAAGACCGCGGCGGCGCGCAAGCGATAAAACAGCAAGCAGCAAGAAAGCTGAAAATTAAACCAGAAGAACGGAAAAAAGAGGACCAAAGTCGACTCAATCCCCTCTCCTCGACTCGATAATCAGAACCGGAATTCCACCCACCAGAGCAATCGCCAATCCCACAGCACTCACTAATAGTTTGCCCGTGAATGATACGGATTCCGGGACACGGCTAAAAAATTGGTGGAGTATCAGAAGAGCCATGCCGGGGAAAAAGATCACGAATCCTGCAATGGCAAGGATGAATTTACACGGCCAAGGAATACGCATCTCTCGTCCTTTGTTAGTGACTGAATCAGAGCTTGTTCGAATTCCTCTCATACTCGCCTCACCGCCAGCTTCTTCTCAAGAAACCCCAACCCTGCATCCGCGACCAGCGCCAGCAGCGCCGCCGGAATCGCCCCCGCCAGCACCAGCCCGTTATCCACGCTCGCTACCCCGCGAAAGATCAGCTCGCCCAGCCCACCCGCTCCGATCGCCGCCGCAATCGTCGCTATCCCCACACACGTCACCGTCGCCGTCCGCAGACCGGCCAGAATCACACTCGCCGTAAGTGGAAGCTCAACCTTCAAGAGGCGCTGCATCTGGCTCATTCCAAGCGCATTCGATACATCAACCAAAGCCGGATCAACGCTCCCGATCCCAGCATAGGTATTCCGCAGAATCGGCAGTAGCGCATACCCCGTCAGCGCCAGGATCGCCAGTCGAGACGCATTCGCGCCCAGCCACGGCACCGGCAGCAGCAGTCCGAACAGCGCTAGGCTCGGCACCGTCTGCACCACATTCGCTAGCCCAATCACCGGCCTCGCAAGTCCCGGCCTGCGTGTCAGCAGAATCCCTAGCGGAAGCCCCACACCCGTCGCCAGCAGCATCGCAAACAACGTCAGCCAGAGATGCTCAAACGTGAGACGACCGATCTCCCAGCCATGCTGTTGCAAGAAATGACTGAGCCTCATCATGCAGACACCGGTCGATGTATCGCCTGAACATAATCTCTTACTTGAGGTATTGCGGAGCCCAAGACTTCCCTTGCAGGCAGCTCCGCCACTACCCGGCCGCCCTCCAGAAAAACCACCCGTTGCGCCAGGTAGAGCGCCTCATTCAGATCGTGCGTCACCAACAGGACGGTCTTCTTCACCCGCTCCAGCAGACCCCGCACCATCGTCTGCATCTCCGCCCGCGTCAGCGGATCGAGCGCCCCGAACGGCTCATCCATCAGCAGCACCGCAGGGTCCATCGCCAACGCCCGCGCCAGCCCAACCCGCTGCCGCTGCCCACCCGAAAGCTGCCACGGATACCGCGCCCGAAACTCCTCGAAGTCCATCCCCACCAACCCGAGAACCTCCGCCGCCCGCGCCGCTATCTCCGGCTTCGGACGCCCCGCCAGCTCCAGCGCCATCCCAGCGTTCCGCTCCACCGTCATGTGCGGAAACAGCCCGGTCTCCTGGATCACATAGCCGATCCCCCGTCGCAAGGTGACCTCGTCATACGCGCCAGTCGCCTTTCCCTCCACCAGCACCTCACCCGAGGTCGGAGCAACCAGCCCATTGACCATTCGCAGCAGCGTTGTCTTGCCAGCACCACTCCGTCCCAGCAGAGCGGTCGTCGTCCCAGCCTCCAGCCGAAGCGAGACGTCTCGCAAAAGAAAACGCCCATCAGCCAGCGCGTAGTTCACCTTCGCGAACTCAACACCAACCATGGGCATGTCCTTACAATTCAGCTATCTACAGCTAAAGACTAAAGCGCAGACTCAATCGACGGATCGACCCCGCCCTGCTCCGAAGCAGTAGCCTCTCCGCTGGCAGCAGGCTCCGTTCCCGGCTGCCCCTTCACGCGGACGACCGTGATCTTCTCGAAGCCCTCTTTGAAGGTCGGCGGACGCAGCCGCTCGGCCATCTTGTGCATGACCTCATCGGTCACCTGGCGGTCGCGCTTGCTGTTTCGCTCCAGGCACACAGCCAACGGCACGTCGAAGAAGACCGCCTGCACCTCGTACTCGAAGCTCTTCGCCATCTTGATCCACTGCCGCCGCTCATGGGGCGACAGGTTCGTCGCATCCACATAATTCCACGGCATCTTGGCGATCAGCCGCGCGCGCAACAGCGACCGCAGCGTCGAGAAGACAAGCCCCTGATAGCGCTGGTCGGTAATGTCGTCGAAGAGCAGGCTTCGCAGCAAATCACTCGACAGCGGAGTCACCCCACGCCGTTTGTACCAAGTCGTCTTCCCTGATCCGGGAAGCCCAATCGTCAGCACAACATAGCCTCGGGGGGATTTCTTCGAGACCGGCGTCAGCTCAGCTGGCGGCGTCGCCAGGTTCTCCGGCTGCGTCTCGATCACCATCTTCTTTTCGGCCACTGGGGCCTCAACCGCCGCAGCAGGTATTGGTGGCGGTGCTGCTGCTGCCGGGGGTTCTGGTTCGGTGGTGGCCTCGTGTACCGGAGTGGGCTCCGGGTACGTCGGCCTCAACGGTGCCAGTTGATTTGCAGGAAGTTCCTGCCCAATCTTGCCAGTGGACTCCGACTCATTCGGGCCACGCCTGGAACGTCGTCTCATTTTTTCGCGCATCCAATCGCGCAAGTCGCGCATAGGGTGCTTATAACACTCGGTGGAAGCCCGCCGCAAATACGGACGTATCGAAGACGACACCTGGCAGCCGCCGAACTGCCTGCAAACACTCTGTTTTCGCGCTAATTAACATCATCCATTCATCAACAGCAGTTACCGTCGTATTCCATCCAAAAGGAGCCTTCCCCATGGCGATCGAAATCGCGGAACTTGATCAGATTCAAGCAGAGTACAAGGCAGCGATTGAGGCTTGGATCGGCGCGATCAAAGAGGAAGAGACCCTCGCGTCGGGCGACCACTCGCTCGCCGAGGTTGATCTCTGGGAGCAGTCCGGCAGCCGCGAAGAGGAGCTTCGCAGCGTGGCGAAGGCCGCGAAAAAGAAATATGAGGATGCCCTGCGCCTCAAATTTTTCAACTTCAGCTAATCGAAACACACAAGGGACTGGCGGAGAGCCGTGGCCGGCAAACCCAGCAGTCTACCCGTGTCTGCCGGGTTCGCGTGCAGTCCACCCGCTCTTTCTCTACAATCAGACGAACGCACAACACACGAGGAGCAATTCGACTTATGGCAGTAAAGGTAGGCATCAACGGCTTCGGCCGCATCGGACGCAACGTTTTCCGTACCGCTCTCGGCAATCCCGACATCGAGTTCGTCGCCGTCAATGACCTCACCACCCCAGCCACCCTCGCCCATCTGCTCAAGTACGACTCCATCCTCGGCAACCTGAAGAACGAGATCGCCCACGGCGACGACTTCATCAGCGTCGACGGCAAGAAGATCAAGGTCTTCGCCGAGCGTGACCCTGCCAAGCTCGACTGGGCCTCCGTCGGCGCGCAGATCGTCGTCGAGTCCACCGGCTTCTTCACCGACGCCGAAAAGGCCAAGGCCCACCTCGGCAGCACCGTCAAGAAGGTCATCATCTCCGCCCCGGCCACCAACGAGGACCTGACCATCGTTCTCGGCGTGAACCACGACAAGTACGACGCGGCGAAGCACAACGTCATCTCGAACGCCTCCTGCACAACGAACTGCCTGGCTCCTGTCGTCAAGGTCATCCACGACACCTTCGGCATCGCGAGCGGCATCATGACCACGATCCACAGCTACACCAACGATCAGGTCATCCTCGACACGCCGCACAAGGACCTCCGCCGCGCCCGCGCCGCCGCCCTGTCGATGATCCCCAGCAGCACCGGAGCCGCCAAGGCGCTCAGGCTCGTCGTGCCCGCCATGGACGGCAAGCTCGACGGCTTCTCCATGCGCGTCCCAACCCCTAACGTCTCGGTCATCGACCTCACCTTCGTCTCCGAAAAGCCCATCACCGTCGCCACTATCAATGAGGCCATCAAGAAAGCCTCCGAGGGCGAGCTGAAGGGCGTCCTCGGCTACACCGATGAAGAGCTCGTCTCGACCGACTTCCGCGGCAACCCGCTCTCGAGCATCTTCGACTCCAAGCTGACCAAGGTCGTCGGAGGCAACACCGGCAAGGTCATCAGCTGGTACGACAACGAGTGGGGCTACTCCAGCCGCGTCAAAGACCTCATCCTGTTTTTGGTCGAAAAGGGCCTCTAACCTCACCCAAACACTGTCATCGTGAGCCCCGCAGTCGAAGAAACTGCGGCAATACGAGCCTGTTACGAAACTCTCGGGACGAATCACAGATCGGTCGCCGGTACTACTTCCGGATGGCCGACAAGCCACCCGGAACTCGCCAATGCTCTCAGGGGGCAATGAGTGACTCGGCCTGTTCGCGTCAGTTGACACCTCAACTTCTGATGCACCTGTACTGCTAACTCAGCTATCGGCCAGTTGGCAGATGGAGTTTTGTCACTAATCGGCTTTCTTTGGGCTGAAAGAGCGGTCCTTGTTGCAAGTTCATTTCATTGCGAGTTTCATGGCGATCAGTGTCATGTCATCATGCTGTATGGCTCCGGCTGTAAAATCATCGGCCGCGCGGAAGATTTCCTTGATAACTTCTGATGCCAAAGCAGCGGCTTGCCGTGGCGTTGCTTGGAGCATCCGGTCCTCGCCCCACTCCTCGTCATCGACAGTCATGGCCTCGCTGATTCCGTCGGTGTAGCCGATTAGTAAATCCCCGAGCTCTAAGATAAGGGACTGTTCTTCGTAAGAAACAAACGGGAGTAGCCCAACGACTGGGCCACAAGCTTCAAGACGCCGAAACTCTCCTGAAACTTGCTTGGCCAGTATGGGTGGATTGTGGCCTGCATTCACATAGCGCATTTCGCGAGTTTGAGGGTTGTAAATAGCGAAGAAGAACGTCGCATAGCGGCTGCTTGAAGAGGCTTCATAAACAAGACGATTCACCTTCTGCATCATCTTGGCGAGATCGCCAGGGTCATCGAGAATCAAGCCGCGGAGCGAAGCCCGCAGGCTAGCCATGATGAGTGCTGCCGAAATACCCTTTCCAGAAACATCTCCAATCGCAAAGCCGAGATGGCCATCTTCAAGTTCGATCAGATCGTAATAATCCCCGCCAACTTCGGAAGCGGGACGGCACATTCCCGCCAAGCTCACTCCGGCGATCTCAGGGATGTTCTGAGGAAACAGTCTTTGTTGAACCTCGCGTGCAATCTCGATCTCTCGATTCATCCGCTCGCGTTGCGCGGATTCGTCAGCCAGCGTCCGAACGAGCTCGGCAACTTCGAGTGTCAGTCCAGTCTGTGCGGCAACCGATTGCAAGGTGCGCAGGTCCGTTGGCGTATAAGGTTCTTCCGACCTCTTCGGGCCGAGCGCCATCAGGCCTATGAGTCGAGCGCGCCCAGGCATTGGGAGCAGTAACTCGGCATTGATCTGAAGCAAAAGAGCCTTCTCTTTAGCATTGGCGTCTGTAAACCATTCTTCCGGGCGGTCGCGGTACACGGTCGCGGGCTGATTAGTCCGCAGCAGGTTCTGGATGGTCGCCGACTCGTCTGTGAACGCGACAAGGCCGGTCACGTCCATGCCAAGTGCCTGCTGGAGATGGAACACAGTGCCACCGCGCAGCAGAATGGCGATTTGAGAGACGTGCAAGACCTCCGAGATGCGCCTCAGAACCGTGTCAATGAGGACACTACTGTCCGTTAGCTGGCGGACCTGGTCGGAAAGCTGGCTGAGAACGATCTCGCTGTTGTATGCCTCACGAAAGAACTTTCGGTCTAGCCAGCGTTGCAGACGCTGACTGAGGCTGTCCCGCAAGATAAAGATTTGAAACACAGCGCCGATGCAGACCGCAAGCAACACGAAGTTCAAAAATTGATGTTCTTTGCGCTGCATCATCGGAACGATGAAGCGAAGGATGACGAACGCAACGATCGCTATCTCTAATGTTAGAAATGTGGCCCGGGCAAGCAGATACTTCGTGCCCATCCGCAGCAGGATACGGACATCCATGGCCCGTTGCACGACCAGAACATAGCCGAGGGTAAGCGGAAAAAGGGTCAGAAATGGGACAACGACGCCGAACCAGGTTCCATGGTGCGGGTCCATGCCGAACAACGGCACCACGGTGAAGATGACCAGAAGGGGGCCTAGAGACAAGCCGCTTCCGATGGCCAGCACCCGCAAACGCCGCCGTGCATCCGCCGTCGAAGCTGACCGCAGCTTATCGAAAAGTGCAGCCAGAAAAAGGACGACACATATCACTGCAAGCCCGGAATCCACCCGGTCGGTCCAGACTTGCATGGACATGAGGGGGCGGATGGCCTGGACGGAAAGAAATTGCCCCGCAGAAAATCCCAGCTCTAAAACAGAAACAACGCAGGTTGCTGCCAGAATGGCGTATTTGAACCAGGGCCAACGAAGATCCATTCTCCAACGTTCTGGAAACAGGAAGCCAAACCACAGAAACGCCGGAAACATGGAAGCCTGTACAGCCCAGTGCCACAAGCCTAGCAATAGATTCCAGGGCCCCGGCCAGAACCTCCAATCGAGATTACCGTATATCGTCTCAGGCGATGCAAGCAAAAGAAGCACCAACCATGTATTCCGATCGCGCGGACGGGCGGCAACGACCCAATACCCGATGATGAGACTGAGTAGAGACACGCCCAGGACTGGGGTGAGATATGCAATATAACCGGCAAGAGAAAAATCGGGACCTTCGCGAGGCGCTACCTGAATCTGCACCGTTCGCATCGTTCCAGAAGGCAAGCGAACGGAGAACTCGACTGTTTCGCCCGGACGGGTGCGCTTCAGGAGATCGTGGATTTGAGCGTAGCCAGTGAAAGGCACGCCGTTGGCTGCAACAAGAACATTCCCCTCGGAAAGTCCGGCGCTTGTCGCTTCCTTGTGAAGATCAGTGAGAGTTTCTCCGTCATCGCGGAAATCAAAGGGCAGGCGGGCATAACGGCTGGCATGGAAGAACTCCTCCCGCAACGCGAGAGTACCGGTGATGTAGTAGGCCATGCTGATTGCGGCGAACACGATCAGCAGGAAGTACAAACCAGCGACGGACTTGCTCTTCATGGGGATGCTGTCCAATCTTCGGAGCAACGTTACTCTTTTAGTTTGTATGATTTTATGTCAGCCGGCACGATCACGGATGATCTGGCGACTTCCAACTCCAGAGAGGCTGCAAACAACCTCAATCGACGACAATCTGCTTCATCGCATGGTGGCAAGCTTCTCGACATGCTCCTTTGTCTCAATTGGCGATAAATCGCCGATGCACTCAGCGAACGCTCTAAGTACTTTGGCGGTCCGTCAGTCTTCCCGGTTCCGGGCGAGTGACGGGCTATTCGGAAGTTATGAACGCCCCAGTGTCGTGTCGCTCCGGTCTCCCCCGCTCCCTAAAATCTCTACGTCGCCTTCAGGCAATCTTTTCATTTCCAGTTGAACCTACTCCTCTCCGGAGTAATAATCCTCGCGAGGACTCCACCATGCCACCCACCTTCGGACACGGTAAGATCTGCTACCTCGAAATTCCCGCCACCGACATCGCGGCCTCTGCCGCCTTCTACGAAAAAGCCTTTGGCTGGAGTATCCGTCAACGCGACGACGGCAGCACCGCCTTTGACGACGGAGTCGGTGGAGTCAGCGGCACCTGGGTTCTCAACCGTCCACCCGCCACAAGCCCTGGCATCCTCATCTACATCATGGTGGACAGCGTAGCCGCCACCTGCAACGCCATCATCGCCCTCGGTGGTGAGATCGTGCAGCCCATCGGCGCCCACGCACCCGAGATCACCGCCCGTTTCCGCGATCTCTCCGGCAATGTTCTTGGTCTGTATCAACATCGCGGCTGATATCCTTCTCAAAAACCAGCCGCGCCGACCCGCAACCCCCGACAAACGCGCATCTAACTTCTCATCTAGGTTCCAAGGAGTTCCCATGCGCGCAAGCCTCGCCCTTCTCGTCCTCGTCCCAGCCCTCACTGGCTGCGACCACCATGCCGATCGCGAAAAGAAAGACACCAGCACCTTCAGCAAGCGGGTCGCGTGCGCGGAGCTCTCCACCTCGGGCGAGTGGGATGACATTATCGAAGGTCCCTATCTCGACCGGACCTACTACTCCCCGTCGCTCGACACCTGCGTCTATGTCATGAAGCAAAGCCACCGGGGTGAAAAGGACGGCGGCATCCACACTGCGGCGTCGCTCGTCGATGCCCTCACCCGCAAGCCGCTCTGGACAAACGATCCTGAAGCCGGCGAAACCGAGGAGCAGCTCACCGCCAAGCTGAACGAGGAGCTACAGAAGCTACAGATCACCCCATAATCTGCCGGGCGCGGTCCAGCCACTCAAATAATTAAGAACTTCTCTGCAACCAACACCTATGGCACACTGATAGCGCATACCGATCCAGCCGAGGTCTCCCATGAAGACTCTCCTCCCTCGCGGCGCTACTCTCCTCGCTTCGCTCTTCATCGCCACCACGGCATTGTCACAGTCCCAGGCGCCCACCCACGCTCCCGACGGCGGAACCCGCGAGCGCATCCAAAGCGTCTCCATCCTCCCCAAGACCGGCGCACCCTTCTCTGCCGTCGTCGTCACCGAGTGGACACGCCTGCTCGAGGATGGCACTACCACCACCATCAAAAACCATCGCACCGTCGCACGCGACAGCACCGGACGCATCTTCCAGGAGCGCCGCTTCTTCAGTCCCACTGGCGACAAAGAGGAGACCCGCCTCTCCGGTCTGGAGTACTCCGACCCTAACCGGCATGAGCTTTACGCCTGCACCCCGGCTACTCACATCTGCACCGTCTACCTCTACAACGCCCCTGCTACCGTCCCCGTCAGCCTCTCCACCTCGACTACCCTCCCCAACGGAGTCGGCACCGTCGCCCGCGAGGACCTCGGCCAACGCACCATCGATAACCTAGAAGCCCTCGGCTCCCGCGAGACGACCACCATCAACCCCGGAGCCAACGGCTACAAACAGCCCGAGCCCACCATCAAAGAGTTCTGGTACTCCCCCCGCCTCGAGGTCAACCTCGTCACCAAGCGCTTCGAGCCCCGCGGCGGTGTCGAAGACTTCACCCTACAGAACATCGACCTTTCCGAGCCCAACCCAAAACTCTTCAGCCCACCAGCCGACTACAAGGTCATCCACGCCGACCTTCAGTAGCCGAGCACAGAGGGTCTTTCTAAGCTGCCGCCCCTACCAGACCCGCCGCACCCCAAACAAGTCCAGTTGCGCATCTCTGCTTAGAACAAGCAGATCCTCCCCCAGCGCCTGCGCGGCAATCATCCGGTCGAACGGATCGCGATGCTCCCCTGTTAGCCGTCCGGCACGCAGTGCGCTCGCCGCATCGATGGCAAGCAGCGTGTAGCCGGCGTCTTCCATCACATCCAGAAACTCTCGCTCCAGCCGCTCCGCTCCCGGAAGCTTGCCGAGCCGCACCTTGGTCGCAATCTCCCACGCAGAGGCAGCGGACACAAGAATTACGTTGCTCTCATCCGCAATGATCGCCGCTGCTTCGTTGCTGAGCGATGCGGGAGAGAGCGTGGCCCAAAGAAGGGTGTGCGTGTCTAACAGAACCTTCACGCACCCTCTCCATCCCACAGCCGCAGTTCTTCCTCCGGCAGCGGTTCGAAGAAGGCCTCCGTCAATACAAATCCGGGAGTCTCCAGCGCACCCAGACGCCTCTTCCCCACCGGATGGATCGCCTCCAGCCTGGCGACCGGAGTCCTGTCCCGCCCAGAGGTAATGACGACCGTCTCGCCCCTCTGCGCCTTCTTCACAAGCTCCGAAAGATTGGTTTTCGCCTCAAAGATCGTCGCTGTCACCATAGGCCACCAAAACTGCTAACCTAGCTTAGCTAATATAGGAATAGCAGTCAATCATTCTCTACAGCGGCTCTCAGATCTCCTATTGCTTACGGACAGCCGATCGAGTATGCAGGGGTGAAGTGCTCGCTTCCGCCTCCGCACGGTCGATAGCAGCGTATAGCTGATTCGGCTCAGTCACCTCAATCCACTGATGTGCCGTGACGACGATGATCGTCGGTGTGTGAGCAACGCCGAGACGCGTCCCGAGTGTGCAGTCTGCTTCGACTTCCGCCGCGCAATGGCCGGATGGATCGATCACAAAGGGCATTTGTTGGCCGTGAGACTGGAACCATCTGCGAGTAAATTGCTGTAAGTCATCCCGGCTTGCAATCGTTCGCTGGTTGGCAAATACATCTCGCCGAAAATCCTCGGCCACCTGAGGGGCTACTTTGTCCTCAAGGTAGCGGGCATAAATGGCACCGGTGCGCGACCAGGCGTGACCCTGGATGATGAAGTCGTGATGAACCCGTGGAATGTGATATCGACTCATCGCCTCCCGCACGAGAGGCGAAACCTGCGCGCAGAGCGGACATTCCAGATCCTCAAACTCGATGATCGCGACCTTTGCGCCGCTCGGAGGTTTGAGCATGGAAGTGTCTTTGAATGCGGTAGCGCCGGACGACGGAATGGCAATCTGGGCAGAGGCGGATAGTCCTGAAACCAAAGCGATGGCAAGGAGACTGAGGAAGGTCTTCATAGCGCCATTCTATGCAGAGATATTTAGGGCGCCAAGAATACCGATCAAAATTTCACCGCATTGACACAGCTTCCGCCGATGCTTTACCTGTACGGTCGTCGCCACTGCGATCGTGCCGCAATACTGAATCTCCTGACACTTTCCCAAATCTAATTAGCACGCAGCGAGTTCACCTGCCCGGAATGAGCGCAGCAAGCCATGTCGCGTTTCCACGAACTAGCTTTTACGCCCCTCGTCAAAACCCTTCAACAAAAGCACAACAGCCGCCGACAGTACGAGCGTATGGAGCAGACTAGCTCGTCCGGCAGCGTCCTCGGCCACGACGAACAGGCATTCCTTACCCTCCGCGACAGCTTCTACATGGCCTCCGTCAGCGAAACAGGCTGGCCCTACATCCAGCATCGCGGCGGCCCCAAAGGCTTCGTTCGTATGCTCAACCCCGGACTCATCGGCTTCGCGGACCTCCGCGGCAACAAGCAGTACATCTCGCTCGGCAACCTCCAGCATGACGCCCGCGTCGCCCTCTTCTTCATGGACTACCCCAACCAGACCCGCCTCAAGATCCTCGGCCGCGTCGAAGTCCATGAACAAGACACCGAAGCTCCCGGGCTCATCGACTCCCTCCGCACCGACGAGCCCGGAGCCGTTATCGAACGCGCCATCCTCATCCACGTCGAAGGCTTCGACTGGAACTGCCCCCAGCACATCACCCCGCGCTACACCATCGAAGAGCTACAGGAAGCCCTCTCCCCACTCCAAAGCAAACTAGCCAAACTCGAAGCCGAGAACGCCGCCCTACGCAAGAAACTCGCGCCATAATCCAAACCGTAAGCCTGATCCGAAAAGCGAAAATGCCCCCTCTCTTCGCTGTAGAATAGAAGCAGGCCAATGGATAAAACCATCCGAAAAATCGTCAGCTTCGAAGAGGCAAAGAACGAAGAATACCGCTATTGGCAGAGTGTTCCTCCAGCCGAACGTATCGCTGCGGCCTGGCAGTTGAGTATCGAAGCCTATCGGCAGAAGGGTATCGAACCTAATGGACAGGGACTTAGAAGAACTCTTGTCCGCTCTAAACGCGCATAGCGTTCGATACGTCGTCGTAGGCGGTCATGCTATCGCCGTTCACGCCCAACCACGTGCCACCAAAGACCTTGATGTTTTCATCGACCGCAGACCGGATAACGCTAAAGCGGTATACGCAGCATTAGCGGACTATGGTGCTCCGCTTGAAGACATAAAACCAGAGGACTTCGAGAAGCCCGACTCTATCCTCCGCCTTGGAGTACCTCCAGTCTGTGTCGATATCCTCCAGAATATCGATGGCGTCGACTTCGATTCCGTGTGGCAATCCAGCTCCGAACATACCGTCGATGGCTTCCGGGCTCGTTACATCTCCGCAGAACACCTCATTGCGAATAAGCTAGCCTCCGGCAGACCTCAAGACCTTGCTGACGTCGTCGCAATCCGCCAAGCGCAAGCGGCCAAGAAAAAGTCAGAAAGTGATTCCTAGCCCCATGTCCTCCATGACCCGCACCAACATCCCCGGCACATCCCCTTACGAGCCCATCATCGGCTTCTCCCGCGCTGTCCGCATCGGCAACCACGTCCATGTCTCCGGCACTGGTCCTGTCGGTGCGGACGACGCCACTCCCGCCGAGCAGACCCACGCTGTCCTCGCCATCATCGGCACAGCTCTCCAGCAGGCTGGAGCCACCTTTGAGCACGTCTACCGCACCCGCATCTTCCTCGCCCGCGTCGAGGACTGGGAAGAGGTCGGCCGCGCCCATGGCGAGGTCTTCGGCACCATCCGCCCCGTCGCCACCATGGTCGTCGCCGCTCTGCTGAACCCGAAATGGCGTGTCGAGATCGAAGCCGACGCCTTCATCCCTTAGTCCCTTCCGTCAGGCGATCGCGGATTCACGTATCCTGACAGCATCATGCCGAAGCTTTCCATCCGTGACCTAGATCTGGCCAACAAGCGCGTGCTCATCCGCGTCGACTTCAACGTCCCCTTGAAAGACGGTGTCATCACCGACGACACCCGCATCCGCGAGACTCTCCCGACCATCGAGTACGCCCTCCGCCGCAAGGCCCGCGTCATCCTGGCCTCGCACCTTGGCCGCCCCAAGGGCAAGCCGGTCGAGTCCATGAGCCTCCGTCCTATCGTCGACCACCTCCGCCACCTCCTCGACCACGTCCTCGACGAGGACGAAAACGTTGCCTTCTCCCCCGACTGCGTCGGCGAGATCGCCACCGAGATGTCCTCCCAGCTCGACCCTGGCCAGACCCTCCTGCTCGAGAACCTCCGCTTCCACCCCGAGGAGGAGGCCAACAACCCAACCTTCGCCGCGAAGCTCGCCAGCCTCTGCGACATCTACGTCAACGACGCCTTCGGAGCCGCGCACCGCGCCCACGCATCAACCGAAGGCATCACGCACCACGTGGCCTTCTCCGCTGCCGGACTCCTGATGGAAAAAGAGCTCACCTACCTCGGCAAGGTGCTCCACCAGCCCGACAAACCCTTCGTCGCCATCATCGGCGGAGCCAAGGTCTCGGACAAGATCGAGGTCATCGACAGCCTGCTCAACAAAGCCGATGCCATCCTGATTGGCGGCGGCATGGCCTACACCTTCCTCAACGCGCAGGGCCAGAGCACCGGCAAATCCCTCGTCGAGACCGACAAGATCGACGTCGCACGGGCCGCGCTCGACAAAGCAAAGCTCAACGGTGTGAAGTTCCTGCTCCCCATCGACCACATCCTCGCCGACAAGTTTGCCGCCGACGCCGAGACCAAGACCTTCTCCGGCACCAAGGCCTTCCCCGCTGACTGGATGGCTCTCGACATCGGCCCCAAGACCATCGAGCTCTTCTCCAACGAGATCGCCGAAGCCCGCACCGTCATCTGGAACGGCCCCATGGGAGTCTTCGAGCTGCCCGCCTTCGCCCACGGCACTAACGCCATCGCCAAGGCCGTCGCACACACCCAGGACGCCACCACCATCGTCGGCGGAGGAGACTCCGTCGCCGCCATCCACAAGTCAGGCTTCGCCGATCGCATCAGCCACATCTCCACCGGAGGCGGTGCGAGTCTGGAGTTCCTCGAAGGCAAGACTTTGCCAGGAGTAGCGGCTCTGACTGAGAAATGAGCCGGGTGCCCACCCTTCGTAAAAGCGCGAAGGATGGGCGCCTGGCTACCCGTCCCCTGCTTCCCAATACCTCTATCAAAATGGAATACTAACCATCCATGCGTAAGCCACTAATCGCCGGAAACTGGAAGATGTACAAGACCCCTAAGGAGTCGCTTGCCTTCCTCAACGAGTTCCTCCCGCTGGTCGCCGACCACGCCGCCCACGACATCACCCTCTTCCCCACCATGTCGTCGCTCGGCTATGTGATCGAGGCCGTCCGTGGCACCAACGTCTCCGCCGGAGCCCAGACGATGCACTGGCTCAACGAGGGTCCGTACACCGGCCAGACCTCGCCCACCATGCTCGCCAGCATCGGCTGCGACCACGTCCTGCTCGGTCACTCCGAGCGCCGCATCTACGCCAACGAGACCGACGACATGGTCAACTGGAAACTCAAGGCAGCGCTCGCACACAACCTCGTCCCGGTCGTCTGCGTCGGCGAGAGCCAGGATAAGCGCCAGTCCGGGCTGACTGAAGCCGTCCTCAATTGGCAGATCGCCTGCGCCCTCAACGGCGTCCGCGCCGAGCAGTCCGCGCCCATCATCATCGCCTACGAGCCCGTCTGGGCCATCGGCACCGGCAGCGTCGCCACCCCCGAGCAGGTCTCCGAAGCCCACAGCATCATCCGCCGCGAGGTTGCCGCGCGCCTTGGCCAGCACAGCGCCGACAACATCCGCATCCTTTATGGCGGCTCCGTAAAACCGGAGAACATCGCCAACCTCATGGCCCAGCCCGAGATCGACGGAGCCCTAGTCGGAGGAGCCAGCCTCGACCCCAGAAGCTTCGCCGACCTCATCCACAACTCCGTGCGGACGGCCTAGTCTGCTGTCTCTAAAAATCGCTGTATAAATCTGTCATCCTGAGCGGAGCGCAGCGAAGGACCTGCGGTTGCACTTTTACACTGCTTGTCCATCTGGGAAGCAGCACCTACCGCACAACCCCCAGCTGCGTCATTGGCCAATAAACGAACGCGGCCTTCCCATAGATCAGGCTGCGCTCGACCGGTCCAAAGTCCCGGCTGTCGCTCGAGATCGACCGATGATCCCCCATCACAAAATAGTGGTCCGGTGGAATCACCATCTCCGGCTCGCACCGATCGTCCGTGTAGCGTGATGGCACATAGCGCTCCTTCAGCGGCTTGCCATTGACGTACACCCTTCCCTGATCGATCCGCAGATCGTCGCCAGGCCCCGCGATCACCCGCTTGATATAGCTCTTCGAGTGGTCGTGCGGATAGAGGAACACCACCACATCACCCCGCTGGATATCACCCACGCGATAGGCGATCTTGTTGATGAACAGCCGGTCCTGATCTTCCAGCACCGGCAACATGCTCGTGCCTTCCACCCGCACCGGCTGGTACAGAAAGATGATGATGAACGCCGAAACCACCACCGAAACCATCAGGTCGCGCACCCACGAATGCACGCCGTGGCGTGTAGCTGACGGCGCAGCCTGTTCGCCGACATGCACGACCGGCTCCAGTTTCCCACTCTGCTCTTCCCTGCCTTGCCAGCCGTCTGCCACGTTCGATTTCCCGTCCTCTACCTATTTAGACGCACCCGCACCAGTCTTGTCCACATTCAGGCCCAAACCCAGACCAGGAACCAGCAGGCTGCCGTCGATCCCCGATGGCGACCACGTAGTCACAATTTCCTTCGCCAGCTTTGCGATCGTGACCTCTCCTTCATTGTCTACCGTCCAGCCATGATCCGTGTTGTCATAGGTAAAAATTGACACAATCATCGGTCCGGCCTTTCCCGCCACAATCGCCACATCGGCGCGCACCGCGTTCAGGCTGCCCGTCTTGCTCGCAATTCCCGAACCTGTCTCGCTCGAATCCAGCCCCTCCAGATAGCGTGGAATCGTATCGCGATAGAACTGGTTCCTCAGCATCTTGATCGCCACCGTGCAAATCGCCGCATCGCCCGGCTGCGCCTGCTCACCCGGCCCCGCCAGCTCGCATCGCCCAATCCGCTCTATCACCCGAGCCATCTCCCTTGGCGTCGTCTTGCCCAGGCCGAACTTCGGCTGGTCCGCAGGCATCGGCCCGATCGCAGGCTTCATGATCTTCTTATACAGATGCGTGTCCTTCAGCCCCATCCACGCGATCCGGGCGTTCACCGCGTCCACCCCAAACCGGTCGATCGCCAGGTTGGTCGCCGTATTGTCGCTCAGGATAACCATCAGCGTCAGTACATCCTTCAGCGTCACAGTTAGCGGTGTATCGAAGAAGGTTAGCGCCCCCGACCCACTGACAGCGTCGCCCGGAGCCAGCGTCAGCTTCTCGTCCCACCGGGCCTTCCCGGCTCGCACTTGCTCCATAGCCTCAAATAAGATCGTCAGCTTGATCACCGACGCCGTCTGCACCGGCTGGTCCGCATCCAGCCCTACCGACTTGCCCGTATTCAACTGCTCCGCATACAGCGCAACCTTGCCATGATGGGCTTTGACCACCCCGGCTAGCTCCTGCTGAAGCGCTTCATCAACCCGGCTCGCACCAGAAGGCACCGTAGCCTGGGTCCCAGACTGGATCACAGTTTGAGTCCAGCCCATCTTCCCTGTTCCGAAGAGGACTATCGCGAGTAATATGGGGTAACTAAAAAATGATGAGATCCGCATCCCACGAATCTTACATCGGCACCCACCCGAACAATGCCGCTGTGCGCCAGACCCTTCGAAAATCCAGACGCGCCTCTCCGCCTCTGGTGGTAACCCTCACCTAAACCTTCTTTAACGCATCCAAGCAACAAGGACTAGAATGTCCTCAGCGACGGGAACCGTACTTATGGCAACACTCACGATGATCGAACACACGTCACCACAGAAGCCGAACGACCGGAACGGGCACGATCCGACCCTTTTGACTACGGAGACCTCGAATGCCGCATCAGAGGGCTTCGACACGAAATCCGCTCTTGAGATTGCGCGCATCATCAATCACGAGGACGCCAAGATCACTGCAGCCGTTAAGAAGGCGCTGCCTGAGATCGCTATCGTGATCGATACCGTTGCTCGATCGCTCCGTGATGGTGGCCGTCTTATCTACGTCGGAGCCGGGTCCAGTGGCCGCATCGCCTCCCTCGATGCCTCGGAGTGCCCACCAACCTACTCCACGGCTCCAGCCCAAGTCCAGTACATTATGGCTGGCGGCCCCAAGGCGCTAGCCTCCGCCTCCGACGTCAACGAGGATTCGCCCGAGATCGGCCAGCGCGACATCGCCCGCCGCCGCCCCACTCGCAAGGACATCGTCATCGGCGTCTCCGCCAGCGGCCTCACCCCCTACGTCGTCGGAGCCGTCGAGTACGCACGCGCCCGTGGCGCCAAAACCGCCGCCGTCACCTGCAACTACAACACCGCTCTCTCCGAGGTCGCCGACACCACTATCGTCGCCGAGGTCGGCCCCGAAGTCGTCTCCGGTTCCACCCGCATGAAGGCCTCAAGCGCCCAGAAGATGATCCTCAACATGATCACCACCGGCGCGATGACCCGCCTGGGCTATGTCTACGACAACCTGATGGTCAACGTACACATGAAGAACGCCAAGCTCGTCGAGCGCGGCATCCGCGTGCTGATGACCGTCTGCGACATCGACCGCGACACCGCCATCCGCACCATCAAATCAGCAGGCAAGTCCATCCCCATCGCCGTCGTCATGCTCAAGGCCAACGTCGACAAGATGGAAGCCATCCGCCGCCTCACCAAATCCGACGGCAACGTCCGCCTGGCCATCGACGACTCACGGCTCGAACTCTAAAGATTGTCTAGCCGGAATTCGCCAAATGTATTTAGGATTAAGCTTATGAAGCGTTCCGTGGAAATTACTACACCGATCCCCTCAGCCGATAGGGTAGCCGCGCGATTGGGAATGAGTAAGAATCGGCAGCGTATTCTCTATGACATCGTAAACAAAGAGACCATTTCAAGAAAAAAGACGGTCATGTCGAAAGGCCTCGATGGCCGTCATCGCGATGAAAACGGTCAAATTAGTGAAAAACATGGCAACACGTAAGTCCGCACACTTCGTGCAACCTACGGAGAGACCCTCTTAAAGGGAAAACAGAGCGACACTCATCTTGCGACTGTTCGTCAAGAAACCGACAAGAGTCTGACCCAATTGGTCAAAGAATATAAGAAGAGCGGCACATAAGCTCGGTAGCATAGCCGGTATATCACGATTGGAATTCATGGCACGATTGTTCGTTGAGGAAGATTCCGTTTTCCTCAATATCCCCTATGACAACCGCTTTAAATCACTTTACGTCGCATATATCGTTGGTTTAACTGAGCTTGGCCTGACTCCTAAAGCGACGCTTGCTATTCCGGGCGGCGTCAATAGGCTTGATCGAATTTTTGCGCTTATTCAGAGTTGTCGTTATTCCATCCACGATCTTTCCCGCGTTCAAATTGATCGGACTCCGCCACCCACACCCCGCTTCAACATGCCCCTGGAATTGGGCCTTGCTATAGCATGGACCAAATTGACCCCATCGAGTCACACATGGTTTGTGAGCGAATCAGTCGAACGGCGTGCCCAAAAATCGATGAGTGATCTGAACGGAACCGATTTCAATATACATAACGGATCTCCCGAGGGAGTGATGCGCGAACTCTGTAATGCATTTGTTCGCCGTGAGCACCGCCCGACTGTTCCGAAGATGATGAGATCTTATCGTGCTCTTGTGAACATTATGCCCACTATCAAATTGAACTCCGGGACACAGAATGTTTTCACGGCGACGATGTTCGAAGACCTGATAACAGCAGCAGCTTACATCCGAGATAAGGCAAGAGACAGCTAACATTTCCATACACATCCCAGCACTCGTTTCCCTCAAACATCTCCGGAAATTGCCCGGTCGGTTAAACTAGCGAAGGTGCGCTCCATGGAGCGCACCTTCGCTATTCCTGTCAGCTTCTAGTTCCAGCTCTTAGACCTGCGCCATGCCGCCATCCACAAAGAGCTCTACGCCTGCAATAAAGCTCGCATCATCTGAAGCAAGGAAGACCGCAACCGTAGCAATCTCTTTAGGCTGGCCAACACGCCCCAGCGGAACTCCGGCAGCGAGCTGCTCACGGAATGCCTTCCGCTGCTCCTCGGTCTCGAACAACCCGTCAACTCCCGGCGTCTCAATTGGACCGGGGCTGATGACGTTCACCCGGATCTTGCGCTCCTTCAGATCGGTCGTCCATGAGCGTGCAAACGAACGCACGGCCGCCTTCGTCGCCGAGTAAACACTGAAGGCCGGCATACCCTTGATCGACACAATCGACGCGTTCAAAATGATCGAGCCGCCATCCGGAATCAGCGGCAGCGCCTTCTGAACCGTGAAGAGCAGGCCCTTGACGTTCGTATCGAAGGTCTTGTCGAAGTGCTCCTCCGTGATCGAACCAAGAGGAGCGAACTCACCCCCGCCGGCATTCGCAAACACCACATCCAGACGGCCCTTTTCCTTTGTAATCTGAGCATAAAGTGCATCCAGATCGGCAAGATTCGACGCATCCGCCTTGATCGCCGTCACGTTGGAGCCGATAGTTTTTACAGCAGCGTCAAGCTCAGGCTGGCGACGACCAGTGATGAAGACGTAGGCGCCCTCAGCGACAAACTGCTTCGCGGTTGCAAGTCCAATCCCAGTGCTGCCGCCGGTAACGAGTGCGATCTTTCCTTCAAGCTTCTTCGACATAAAAATTCTCCAGGCAGTGCTATTTTGTACCGCACAGTAAAGATGTGAAGCAGAGCCGCAAGGATTCGAATGTTTTGTACTTGTTAGTACAATAACGACATCCAATCATTGGACAGGAACATGACAAAGGCGGAGACAAAGACAGAGACGGGAAAATCAGGGCGCCCCCGCTGCTTCTGCGAAGACACTGCGCTCGACGCAGCCATGCGCGTGTTCTGGGAGAAGGGCTACGAAGGAGCCTCCCTGACCGACCTCACCGAGGCCATGGGCATCAACCGTCCCAGCCTGTACGCCACGTTCGGCGATAAAGAAGCACTCTTCCGCAGAGTGATGGAGCGATACGCCGAAGGCCCCGCGGTCTATCTGCAAGCGGCCCTCGAAGAGCCTACTGCGCGCGCCGTAGTTAAAGCGTTGTTCTACGGAGCCGTCAATCTGCTGGGAGACACGCGCAATCCCCGGGGATGCCTATCCGTGCAGGGCGCACTGGCCTCCGGGGCCGACGCGGACCCTGTCAGAAACGCCCTCATCGAGTGGCGGAAGCAGGGTGAAGCAGCGATTCAAAAACGCCTGAAACAAGCCCAGGCAGAGGGTGATCTAGCAAAGAACATCAACCCCGGAGACCTGACACGCTATATCGCGACCGTCCTGAACGGACTTGGCATACAAGCCGCCAACGGAGCCAGCAAAGCCGAAATGGCACGGGTAGCAAAGATCGCCCTGCAAAATCTCAACTGGGGCACTTAAACGGCCCTACAAATACCGCTCCCGCAGCCCAGCAGCATGGTGCGCCGCATGGCCGGGAATGATGAACGCCAACGCCCTCACCGTAAACACGTTGCCGCTCGCGGTTCCAGTCCGCATCCATGTCTCGGGGGGCAGGTTCCGAAACAGTGAAATTGTCGACTCCCGCACCTGCCGGAACTCCTTCACATGCGCCGCCCACGAGATTCTGTCCGCCTCGGCCCCAGTCGTCGAGATGTTCTGATCAAACCCCGGCAGCGCCTCCGTAAATCCCCGCGCAAACCACAGCGCCCGAAACGCAAACGCCCGCTCCGTATCCGTCACATGGTTCAAAACCTGCCGGATACTCCACTTCTCGGGCGCATAACGCTTGAGCGAGACCTCCTCCGAGATCTCCGCAGCCAGGGCCATCATCTCTGCAAACTGGCCTTCGAGAGATCCCAACGGGTCCTCGCCCTTGGCATGGCTGATATAACTCGCATAAAACCACGCTGCTTCTGATTCCTCTGGTCGACCGATCATCCTCCTAATCTACCCCAAAGCCTCCCCGCAAGCCGTACCCACCTCGGCACCCATTTCCACGTCAAATCTCCGTAAACTAACCTGATGGACAAGTTTGTAGTACGCGGCGGCAACCCCCTTCTCGGCACCATCAAGATCTCCGGAGCCAAGAACTCCGCGCTTCCCTGCATGGCCGCCGCCATCCTCACCGAAGACGAGGTCATCCTCGAAAACATCCCGCAAGTCCACGACATCGAAACCGAGCGCAAGCTCCTCACCTCCATGGGTGCCGAGGTCGAACTCGGCTACGGCCGCGCCCAGCATCGCACCAGCATCCAGTGCGCCATCCTCTCCGACCCCGTCGCCAAATACGAGATCGTCAAGACCATGCGTGCCAGCTCGCTCGTGCTTGGTCCTCTGATTGCCAGAACCGGCATCGCCCGCGTCGCCATGCCCGGCGGCTGCGCCATCGGCGGCCGTCCCATCGACCTACACATCAGCGGCCTCGAAGCCATGGGAGCCACCATCACGCAGGACCACGGCTATCTCGAAGCCAAGGCCGACCGCCTGCGCGGCGCGCACATCGTCTTCGACAAGATCACCGTCACCGGCACCGAAGACCTCTTGATGGCCGCCACCCTCGCCGAGGGCGAAACCCTCTTCGAGAACTGCGCCCGCGAGCCTGAAGTCACCGACCTCGCCGCGCTGCTCATCGCCATGGGCGCGAAGATCGAGGGCGCCGGAACCTCCACCATCCGCGTCCAGGGCGTCGCCAAGCTCCACGGAGCTCGCCACCGCATCAACCCCGACCGCATCGAGGCCGGAACCTACCTCATCGCCGGAGCCATCACCGGCGGCGACCTCAACATCGACTGTTGCGAGCCCGAGCACCTCGGCTCCCTGATCTCCAAGCTCGAACAGTGCGGCGTCCGCCTCGACGTCGGCAAGGACAACATCCGCGTCCGCTCCGAAGGTGCAGGCAGCGGACTCCAAGCCGCCGACATCACCACCGAGGAGTACCCCGGCTTCCCCACCGACCTGCAGGCACAGTACCTCGCCCTCTCCACCCAGTCCGAAGGCACCTCCACCATCACGGAGAATATCTTCGAGAACCGCTTCATGCACGTGCAGGAGCTGATCCGCATGGGCGCGAACATCAGCGTCTCCGGCCGCACCGCCACCGTGCGTGGTAAGACTCCGCTGCAGTCCGCCGCCGTCATGTGCTCGGACCTCCGCGCCTCCGCCGCCCTCGTCCTCGCCGCCCTCGTCGCCGATGGTGAGACCATCCTCGACCGTGTTTACCACATCGATCGCGGCTACGAGCGCCTCGAAGAAAAGCTCCGCGGCGTAGGAGCCCAGATCCGCCGCATGGGAGACGTCTTCAGTAAACGGTAAAGAGAAATAAACAAGATCCGCTTTATCGGACTTTTATAAGATCAAGCCATGCCCCAGCACATCGGTATCGTTGCCTGCTCCGCCGAAGGCGCGGCTCTCTGTTATCGGACCATCTGCGTAGAAGGTGCGCAGCTTCTCGGCCCGCACGATCATCCCGAGGTCTCGATGCACACGCACTCGCTCGCCGAGTACATGAAATGCATTAACCGCAATGACTGGCAGGGCGTCGGCGAACTGATGCTCTCCTCCGCCAACAAGCTGGCGAAGATCGGTGCCGACTTTCTCATCTGTCCCGACAACACCATCCACCAGGGGCTTGCAACCGTCGAAACGCGATCGCCGCTGCCCTGGCTGCACATCGCCGAGGTCGTCGTCGCACAGGCCACCGAGCAAGGGTTTCGGCGCATCGGCATAACAGGAACTCGTTGGCTCGTCGAGAGCGAGATCTATCCGGAAAAACTCACAGCGCATGGACTGGAGTACGTGCTCCCGAACACCACCGAACGCGAAGAGATCAATCGCATCATCATGGATGAGTTGGTCTATGGCGTCTTCAAACCCGAGGCGGTCGCAACCTTTCAGCAGGTCATTGGACGGATGAAAGAAGAGGGCTGTGACGCCGTCGTACTCGGCTGCACCGAGATCCCGCTCATCATGGGTGACGCAAACTCTCCGCTGCCAACGCTCGACTCCACACGTCTGCTAGCAAGGGCAGCGCTGCACCGGGCTGTGCAGAGCGTAGCATCGCCAGCATAAGCTACTCCCCCGAAAACACCCGCCGGTACTCAAACGCATCCATCCCCGCCTTGCCATAGAACCCCAGCCGCACGCCCCTCCGCTGATACCCCTGCCGCTCATAGAACGCCACAGCCCTGCTATTCCCCGCGTACACATGGAGATCCATCCACATCGCACCCAACTCGCTGCACCGCCGCTCTGCCTCATGCAGCAGCTTTCCACCCAGCCCTTGCCTCCGATACTCCTCCGCCACATCGAGCGTCACGCAATATCCGTGACTAACCCCACGCGCCGTCTGCACCTCGGCAATCACAAACCCCGCAAGCTCCCCATCCAACTCCTCCGCGACCACCGACACTGCCCTGCCTTCCTCAGCAAAACGCCGCATCGAATCGATCTCGAAGCAGAACTCCGGCGGAAAGCACATCCTGTCTAGTTCCACCATCGCGGGCAGATCACTCGGGCGATAGCTCCGTATCTTCGGCATCAACATCATGCGCTGAGTCTACAGAAAAGCCCCACCGCGGATGAAGCCGCGATGGGGCCGATGTACCAAAGACGCAATCAGACTAGAAAGTAATCTTCCCCGCAAACTGCAGTTGACGCGAAGACCCAGCATCGCCAACCTGATTGCGCGTGGCCGAAATCTGACCGAATGTATTGCCGGCCGAGGTTGTCGCCGTCAGGTTCGGGTTGGCCAGGTTGACATGGTTCAGCAGGTCGAACGAATCGAGCCGCAGCACCAGGTTCACACCCTCCGCAATCCTGGTCGTCTTCTGCAACGAAAGATCCGTGTCGGAGAAGTCGGGACCACGCAGCGTGTTCCGGCCCAGATTTCCGAAGCCAGTGCTCTGCGTGTAGAACGTGCATCCAGCCGTCGGCGTCGTGCAGACAGTACCGGTGATGAACGGGATATTTCCGCTTGCAAGCAACGCTCCCCGACCGGTTGAGAAATGTCCCAGGATCGTCGGACGGATATTTCCGCTACCGGTGAAGCTCGTGTTCGAAGTCACCACATTCAGCGGATTCCCCGACTGCGCCTGCGTGATGTTCGCTACCAGCCAGCCTTCCTTCAGACGATTGCCATGGAACGGCAGCGTCCACGTACCGCTGAAGACGAAATGGTGACGGGCATCGAAGTCTGATCGGGCAAAGTCTCCCGCCGGATTCGTATTGTCCTGCACCCCAAGACCCGATTGCGAGTTTTCATCCAGCGACTTGGACAAGGTATAGCTTGTGTTCAGTTCCAGGCCACCGTGCAGCGTCTTGCGTGCCGTCACCCACAGAGCGTTGTAGCTGGACATTGACGCGTTGGTGACCTGCGTGATGTTACCCAGTGCTGCTCCGCCACGGAAGGGGCTCGAAGTGGACAAGGTTGGGAAGGGTCGCACAGCCTTTGTTCCCGAAGGATAGGTGAACTGGTTGATATTCAGAGGAACACGAAGATGACGCCCATCCGAACCAATATAGCCAACCTGAAGGACCGTGCCATAGCCGATATCCTGCTGCACGTTCAGGTTGTACGACTCGGTATATGCATTCCTGTAGTTGGGATTTACTGCACTGGGAGTGAGGCCGGTAGCAGCGGCGCTGGTATACAGCTTGCCGACGGGAAACCCTCCGCTTGCAAGACTGGACCCGCCCGAAAGACTCACGGGGTTCGAGTTCGGCGGATTGCTCGCGAGACCGGAAATGATGCCCTCATTCGGCTGGTCTGCCAGGATGCCGAAACCGCCACGCAGTACCGTCTTGCCCGTACCGAAGAGATCGTAGGTAAAGCCAATCCGTGGATCATAGTTATAGTTCTGGTTATACGGCTGATTCACCCGCTGGAGCGTATCGCTCGCCGCGAGGAAGTTCACGAAGCGATGTGCGCCTTCGGTAAACGTCCCGTTCCACTCGAAGCGCAAACCAAGCTCCGCCGTCAGGCGGGGCGTAATCTTCCAACTATCCTGCACGAAACCGGCAGCTGCGCTGTCGAAGATGCGGCTGACCACATTGGTCGGATTCGCGGAAAAGGTGTTAGCGAGGCCCTGAAGAAAAGCTGGAGTCGTGGCAAAGTTGATCGTCCCGGCAGTCTCGGAGAAGTTATTGCCTTCGAAGCGGCGGAATTCACCACCCACTTTAATCGAATGCTTTCCGACCAGGTAGTTCAGCGTATCGGAGAAGACTCCAGTCGTCACAAAGCGGCCCTGCGGAAAGCCCGAAGGCCCTCCGAAGTTCAGACCGATATCCGAAACAGAGATCTGCGGAAGACCCAACGGCAGTGATGTCACACCATTATCGATGCCATACGTACTCGAAAGCCCCAGAAAATTCTCATTGAACGAGATGGCGATGCGATTGAACCCGATACGCGCCTCGTTCACCACGCTAGGCGAGAAGACGTGAATCTCGTTGATCGTGCCAATCTGGCGATGCGCTCCCCGATGGTCGCCGTACCCGGCAATCGTATTGCCTTGGAGGTTTGGCTCCGTGCGCGAGTCCTGCTGCCACGCGTAGTACAGGTGCAACGTATCGACCTTCGTGATGTTGTGGAACAGATCACCGCTGAACTGGTCCGTCTTCACCGGCCCCGGAGAGGACCCCGAGACGGTCGCAATTCTTGCTCCACTCGCATTGGTCGTCTCTACCCCAAGCGGAAGCAAATTGATGAGCTGAGTGTAAGCCGCGCTAGGAGAATGTCCCGCGTACAGCGTCCGCGCCTCAATGGTCGGGACCTGGCTGGTCAGCAGGATAGCCTGTTTTTGACGCAATCCCTCATAGCTCAGGAAGAAGAACGTGCGGTCCTTGAAGATCGGTCCGCTGAATGCACCGCCGAAGTTGTTCCGGTTCAACTGGTTCTGCCTCGTCCCCTTGCGGTTGAAGAAGTTCCGTGCGTCGAAGTAGTTGTTGCGCAGATAGTCGAAGCCCTCGCCATGAAACTTGTTCGTGCCCGATCGCGTGGAGACGTTCACGATCGACCCCGAGCTGCGGCCAAACTCAGCGCTAAAGGTCGAGTTGATGATCTTGAACTCCGACGTCGTATTGATCGACGGCTGGAACGTAATCTGACTCTGCGTCATATCGTTCAGGTTGATGCCGTTGATCTGGAAGTTGTTGGTATCCTCCCGGTTTCCGGCAGTCACGAACGAGTTCGCTCCAAGTCCGCGGCTCGGTGCCGTCAGATTTCCATTGTTCGGCGGTATCACCGTTCCTGGCGTCAGGTTCGTCAGATCAAGAAAGTGACGCCCGTTCAACGGAATCTGTTGCACTGTCTCTCGGTCGATAACCTGCCCGACCGTCATCGTCTGCGTCTCGATAGCCGGAGAAGCGCCTTCGACCTGCACCGTCTCACCCGAGCTCGAGACCGCCAGCTTCGCATTCACCGTCACCTGCGCACCCACCTCGAGCGTCACCTTCTCGACCATAAACTTGCCGAAGCCCGCCGCATTCACCGTGACGGTATAGTCTCCCGGCTGCAGCGAGGGTGCCGTAAAGCTCCCCGCGCTATCGCTCACCGTGTTGCGCTCGGTCCCCGTTGCCAGCGCACGGATCGTAACCGACGCTCCCGGCACCACCGCGCCCGAGGGGTCCGTCACTGTACCAGCCAGGCTGGCCGTCGATTGGGCCAGAGCAGCACCCACCCCCGCCAGCAACAACACGATAAGAGCAAACCACCGAATCTGATACCTCATGAGAAGCCTCCTGGAAGTTGATCAAGCCAACCGAATCACTCGTTGCAGCAACGCGAAAATTGGTGAAGGGCCGATTCAGGAAGCTTTCCCGATCCCACCAGCCAGATCCACGAGGTGGAGAGGTAGGTCTGCCGACAAAACCGGCAGGCATCGTGGGATGGAGGCTTCTCTGGCCCTTCCGCAATATCGCGGCAAAAGAGAGCAAGGAACACCGAAACAAAAGTGGCAGTACCAGCAGACTGACACGCTCCTGTAACAATGTCAATGCATATCAGATATCACTAGTGGGTTAAAAAATGCCGAATACCTCGGCCAGCCGCTGGCACAATCCACCTCCCGCTTACTGGCATCTGCCCGCAAAACGTGTACAACTATTGCGAGCATGTTAACGCCGCTTTACGGGGATAAAATGACGGGCAAAAAGACCACGCCGGACGCAAACAAACCGGTCACACTTAAGATCCTCGCTGAGTATCTCGACCTCTCCCCCGCCACCGTCTCCATCGTGCTCAACAACTCGCCTGTGGCAAAGTCGATCTCGCCCGATACCAAGCAGCGCGTCCTCGCCGCTGCGGCCAAATTCAAATACCGCGCCAACCTGCACGCCCGCATGCTCCGCACCCGCCTCTCGAACACCATCGGAGTCATGGTTCCCGAGCTCAGCGAGGGCTACTTCACCGCCGTCATGCGGGGCGTCGAGCAGTATCTCCTCCAGGAGGGCTACCTCTACTACACCGTCAGCCACCTCTACCGTCCCGACCTCATCGAGGAGTACCCGCAGCTCCTCATGGACCGCTCCATCGACGGCCTGCTCCTCGTCAACACCGAGCTCCGCAACAAGGTCCCGATACCGGTCGTCGGCATCTCCTCGCACAGCAAGACTCCAGGCGTCACCAACGTCGAGCTCGACCACACCCGCGCCGCCAGCAAAACCCTGCGCCATCTCTACGACCTCGGCCACCGCAAGATCGCCTTCATGAAGGGCCAGCCCTTCGTCCCTGACACCGAGATCCGCTGGCAAGCTATTCTCACCGCCGCCCAGGACCTCGGCCTCACCATCCGCCCCGAGCTCTGCCTCTACCTCGAGCAAAGCTCCCTCTCGGCCGAGGTCGGCTATCCTCCCGTGCGCGAGCTCCTCGCCCGCACCCGCGACTTCACCGCCATCTTCTGCTTCAACGACCTCGCCGCCATCGGCGCCATCCGCGCTATCGAAGACGTCGGCCTCCACTGCCCTGCCGACATCTCCGTCATCGGCTTCGACGACATCAGCGCCGCCGAGTTCTACAATCCCCGCCTCACCACCGTCCGCCAGCCCCTCTACAAGATGGGCTGGACCGCCGCGCAGCTCCTCGTCAAACGCATCCAGTCCCCCCTCGAACCCTACTCCACCGTAGTCGCCTTCGAGCCCGAACTGGTCGTCCGAGAGTCCGCCGCCGGAGTCCACCAGCCTACAAAAAAGCCGCGCAAAGCCTAATAGAAAGAAGAATTATCATTCTGAGCGAAGCCGAAGGAACCTGCGGTTTGCTTGCAGCACCGCTACCTTCACCTTCACCACGATCAACGCGATGGCGGTGTCATCAGTGCATCGAAAAGACGGGTCACCACATTTTTTAGCGTGTTCTCGTCTAGAATTTCAGGCGTAAACTGCTCTTCGATCGCTAGAGCGGAGAGTATTGGCGAGAGTGTCGCGACTGCGGCAGAGCGGCTCAAAGCAGCCTTACCTTTGCCACCAGATCCAAAGAATTTCACATACTCTTCTTCCCGGTGAGCTTGGGGAAGCAGCTCCTTGTGGACTTTCCGGAGCCGTTCCTTCGACTCTGGATGACGAATCGCAAACAGTTTGAACTCCAGTACGAGAAGGGCCCAACTCTTATCTTTAAATGTGCCCACGTAGAACTCACGAAGTACATTTAGGTTCTGCTCAATGCTCGTCGATTCAGCAAGCTTTTCGTACATACTGTCTGCGTAGAGGGTCATCCGTTCTGCAAACAGCGCGATGAAGAGGTCCTCTTTGTTTTTGAAATGAGCGTAGATGGCTCCTTTGGTGCGCCCCGCAAGCGAGGCGATCTCTCCCAATTCCGCCCCCTCGTACCCGTCGCGTACAAAGATCGTCTCTGCGGAGCGAATTAGGAGATCTCTCGTTTCTTTCGTTCTTAGCTCATTTTTATTGGGCAGCTTCGTTGGCATCTATTCTCGTCTTCTCGGCAAATTTAAACCGGATTCGCTGATCATCTAGGTATAAAACGGCAATTTCAAATTGTACTGAATACGGCTTCAACTAGGCTCTCCTGGATTGCACTTCGCTCCTCCTACTAGCCAGTGCATCGCGGAGCTCTTGATTCGTTTTGAGCAGGTCAAAGACAAGCGAACGCAAGGATTTGAGCCTGAATTCCATCTCTTTGTATGAATTAGTGTTCCAGAGATTATTCTCGGTCTCATCCGGCTCGCAGCTGCTTTCCATACTCTCTCCTTTCTTGTGTCTGGCCAATGCCTTAGCGTTCTCTCATTTGTGACGAATGAGTTTGTCAGCAACGAAAGTAAGGCCCCGAGCAGATCGCGGTGCTCAGACCGCGATCCGCATGACAGGTGTTGCATCGGGAGCCTTCTCGCTGTCCGAGCCTCCAAGCCGCGGCGAAAGCGACAAACCAGGGAGAATTTAATTTCTAGCGAAGGTTGGGTTTTTCTGTACTCGCTTCTGCTCCTTGACCCACTTCTTCACGACCTGCTGCGCGATTTTGTCGATGACGTTCATGCTTTCAGACTCGCCGCGTTGCGTGGCCTTGATCTGATCGCGGACAACCGTCGCACCCTTTTCATCTGTAATCTCCAGGCTGAGGGTTATCTGGGTTACGCCGACGAAGAATCCCACAGGCCCCATCGAAGCGCGCTTTACCTGGCTTCCGGGCTTGAAGGCTGTCGTGGAGAGCCGCATCGTGTATTGGGAACAGTTCTCTCGACCATCCGTTACTCCATCCCGATGTACCTCAGTGCCTGGGACCTGATGCAAGCGCTCTAGGATGTGCTCGTAAACGAGGACTCGATAGGCGACGGGAAAGTCGATCTGGCCAGACGTCGGCTGTTTCACCAAAATGGAATTTGGGTCTACCCGCGCAATAGAGCACGGAGCACTCGATACATCGTGGTGCGCGACTGGCGCTAGAGAGATGTTATGAAGTGCTTGTTCTGCCTCGTTGCCTGGCAGGAAGAAGACAGCACCATGGTAGCCGCCCTGACCGTCTACGAACTCTACCGTCAGCATGTCTCGTTGATGATGCATGAATGTGGCGAACGCTGCGCCACCGCCATAAGGAACAGCCATCCGCATCAGCCTTCCCTTCATCCCCCAAAGCTCTACACGCTCATTCCCTGCACTGAGCGCCACGATAGAAGGAAGATCAATCGTGGAACTCGCGTACTTTCCGCTGAACGTCAAATGTTGCGGTGTGATGGTCAAGGTTCCGTTCTCTTTGGCCTTGACGTCAGGCAAGCCAAGTATGTGAACCGCATGTGCCGAACTCCATTCGGAGGGCTGGGTGACGGCCGCCCCCTGCGTAACGAATGAGTCTGCCTGCGCTGCAGCAGTTAGAGGGAAAAGGCATGCGGTGAGGCATAGTGCAAACCCTGCGTGAAGAGGTCGTAGCATCGATATTCCTTGTAGGCTAGTTGCCATATATGCGTACTAGTAGGTATAAAATGAAGCGAGAACCGCCATAGAGAGACGAACTCATGACTATAAAATACGTACTAGTAGGAATATAACATAGGAAGGGTTCCGTGAAGGAACATTTCATGAAATCCCTAATTTTTCCTTACGAAGAAATCTCCCAAGGCCTAAGCGCCGGTATCCCAGAGCTTAAAGGCCGCACTACACATTCAGGTGGTTCGCCGCAGCGACACGCCCATACCAAAGGCCGGAGTCCTTTATCGTGCGTTTTTGGCTACGGAAGTCCGTATAGATCAACCCATAGCGCTCCGTATAGCCCTCCCCCCATTGGAAGTTGTCGAGAAGAGTCCAGGCATGAAAGGCGCGAACCCTGGCTCCATCGGCGATCGCACGCGCCAGTTCCGCGAGCACTTCGCGGTACCACTGGATGCGACGCCCATCCGGTATGCGACCGTTTTGTTCTTCATCTGGGCCATCGAGATAACCGCATCCGCTCTCGGTGATTTCAATGATCGGGTGGTTGTATTCCCTCGAAATCTGGGTGACCAGGTCATAGATACCACGCGGCCATACTTCCAAGCCGGCGTCGGTAAGCGGACCCTCTGTAGGCATCGCGGCGCGGAAGCGCGTGTAAGGATCGCGCCCGCCTGGCGAATTGCTCTCAATCTCAGTGCCACTGAAATTGCCTCCACCGAGAAATCGCTCTTTGCTCGCATCCGATACGATGCGGCGCGTGTAGTAATGAAGGCCCACCCAGTCCAACGGTGCATAGAGGAGTTTTTCGTCGCCCGCCTTGAAACCCATCAGCTCATAGGGCGGTTCTCCAACGAAAGCTTTCGGGTAACGGCCATGCATGGCCGCCTCCAGAAAGAAGACATTGTTCATGGCATGGTATCGAGCGGCGGCTGCGCGGTCGTCGTCTGAATCGGTCTTCGGGTATGCGGGGGCCATCTCATAAGCGCTCCCCACCGTCGCCTTGGGAGAGGCTGCTTTCACTGCGCGGTGCGCCTCCCCCTGAGCAAGAGCCAGAGTGTGCGCAGCTTTCAGGAAATCGTTGAAGCTGGTCCGGCAAGGGGGAAAGGCACCTGCAGCATAGCCCATGAAAGCTATCGCCCAGGGCATGTTAAAGGGTGCCCAGACCGTGACTCGATCACCGAGATGCTTGGCGAGAATCCCGGCATAGTCCCCGAAGTAGTTGGCTAGATCCCGGTTTGGCCAGCCTCCACGATCTTCGAGTGCCTGTGGAAGATCCCAGTGGTACATCGTGCACCAGGGCCGGATGCCGGCCTCAAGCAAAGCATCGACGAAGCGGCTGTAGTGATCGATCCCCTTCATGTTCGGGGCGCCGGTCCCGGTAGGCTGAATGCGTGGCCAGGAGATGGAAAAACGTTGGCTCTTCTGATTGAGGCGTTTGGCCAATGCGATGTCCTGCGCATAGCGGTGGTACTGATCGCAGGCAACGTCCCCTGTCACGCCGCCTCTTACTTTCCCCGGTGTATGAGTGAATTTGTCCCATATCGATTCGCCTTTGCCATCCTCATTCCATGCCCCTTCGACCTGGTAGGAGGCTGTGGCGGTGCCCCAGATAAAACCACTCGGAAAGCGGGCGCTCTCGATCTGCTGCGACGCAATCGAACCGGGCACCTGCCCCTCGGCAGAGGAAGCTGTAGCTGCTGCCCCATGGCGAGCAAGCAATGCGCCGCTTGCAGTCAACAACGAGCTCTTGACGAAACTTCGGCGGTCCATTGGATAGACACCCCTATCGTGGTCATGATCGATTTTGTAGCCACGATACCGCCATCGTCAGTTCAAGTCAAACGCTTTAGCAGGATCGATGGAGAATGTGCCTGCACTTACTCCGCCCGCAAAGCCTCCACCGGATTAACCGAAGCCGCCCGCCGCGCCGGAACGAAACAAGCAACCCCCGCCACACAAACCAGCAGCCCAGTCACACTAACGTAAGTCACCGCATCCCCACGCGTAAGGACCTGCGGTTTGCTCGGAGCGCCACTATTTTTTCTCGTTGCTGCAAGCTCATCCCGTCAGGTCTTATAAATCGATATGTCTCTAGAGCTTCGGAACTCCAGGCCTAACGCCACTGCGAGGCCGCCGTGCCAGGCTAATGAAATTGCGAACAAGCGGATCTGCCTGATCCAATTTGCGCCAGGCCAGACCGATCTTCCATCTCGCCTCAGCCAGTCCGGTCTCCAGCAAACGAACGTCCGGCACGCGCATCAGTCCTGCGGAATGCGGCACCAGGCTGACACCAACACCAGCCTTCACAAGATTGAGAACCGTGAACAACTCATTGACCTCCTGCACAATGCGAGGACTGAAACCGGCAGCCCTGCACGTCTGCACAAGATGATCGAAGAAGCTGGTGGAAACGCTCCGTGAGATGACGACAAACGGCTCGTTCCGCAAGCTATAAAGCCCCTTGCGATAGGCCATCCCGCGAGGCACTGCCGCAACCAGCATCTCTTCAAGCACCGGCAGCGTAACCAAATCAGGATGCTCCACAGGAAGTCGGACAAAGCCTACATCAATGTCGCCTTGTTCAAGCGCCTCAATCTGACCTTGTGTGGACATATCGCGCATCGACACCTGCACCCCTGGAAAGTGCTGCCGAAATCGCGTCAGAATATCCGGAAGCCCAGCAGCCAGAGAGGCAATGCCAAAACCTATCCGCAGCAATCCGGCTTTTCCGTTCACCGCCAGACGAGTCATCTGTTCTGCAATCTCGGCCTCTCGCAGCAGACTCCGCGCACGATCGCGCAGTATCTCTCCTGCCGGTGTAAGAGTGACCTGCCGATGCCCGCGTATCAGCAGCGGACCAGTCACTTTGGCCTCCAGCCGTTGTATCTGTTTGGTAAGCGCTGGTTGGCTGACGTGCAGCGCCTCCGCCGCTTGCCCGAAGTGAAGATGGTTCGCCAGCACCACAAAGGAACGCAGTTCAGACAGTTCGAGAGCCATTCCAATAGGTTATCAAAATAGTGCTTATGATCTATTGGACAGAATCGCTCTGAACCTGCAACCTAATAACAGGAGCAAATAGCAATGGCATCTACTCAACAAAAGACCCGCGGAACAGAGATAAAGTGGGCAAAGTGGGCGCTAGCCATGCTCTTTCTCGTGGATGGGGCAGGCTTCGGAACCTGGGCCGCACACGTGCCGGTGTTCAAGCAATTACTCCATCTCGAGAACGGCTCTCTCACCTTCGTCCTGGTCAGCCTCATCATCGGCGCGCTCATCACTATGCCGATCACGGGACAACTCATCGCCCATTACAGCAGCCGCCGTGTGATCCGGATTGCGGCAGTCGTCTACGTTCTAGCAGTCGCGCTTCTCGCGCAAGCCTCCAGCTTTTTGTTCCTCATCCTCTTTGCGGGCCTTTTTGGAGCGGCGAAAGGCGCCTTTGATGTCGCGGTCAACGCTCAGGCGATCGCGGTCGAAAACCACTACAAGCAGTCCACCATGAGCTTCTTTCAGGGCTGCTGGAGCGCCGGAGGGTTATTGGGTGCTGGCGCTGCGGGCCTCATGCTCCAACACCACGGCACTGCCCAAGCCGATCTCTCGCTCACCGCGAGCGTGCTCATCCTATGCAGCCTCGCGGCGTTGCCGTTGCTTGTCAACGAGACAGTAGAGCCCCGCAAGAGCGCGAAGTTTGTCTGGCCCGATAACACCATCCTGAGGATCGCAGCCCTTGCCTTCTTTGGACTGATGGCCGAGGGAGCCATCGCGGATTGGGCCTCTGTTTATCTTCATTCGAACGTCGGCGTTACCCTTCCCCTCGCCGCCGCCGGATACGCCGCCTACGCCATCGCCATGGCAGCCGCGAGGTTCTCCGGCGATTGGCTAGCGCAACACTTCAGCGGCAAGAATATCCTGCACGTAAGCGGTCTTCTGATAGCTGCCGGTCTCGGCTGCGCCCTCCTGGCTAACTCCTGGTGGCCCGCCGTCCTGGGCTTCATGCTCGCTGGCATTGGAATCGCCAACATCGTTCCCGTAATCTGGGGCGTAGCCGGCCGCGACACCAGAATGGGAGCAGGTCCGGCCATCTCCGCCGTGACGACGATTGGCTACTGCGGCTTTCTCACCGGACCGCCGATTATTGGATCACTCGCCGTCTTCGTAGGGCTGCGCCTTGCAATGGCAGTCATTGCGCTCGCCGGAATCATCGTCGCAGTCGGACCGATCTTCTTTTCAGTCGAATCAACCTCTCGATCGGCAAACGAGAAAAGTGTAACGGTGTAAGTCACAATCAATGAACTGACTTGTAGGTTCGCCCTGGATCGCCTTATCCAATCCCTTATTATCTTGAGTATCACTACAAACCCAAAACCTTCACATATTCATACAGCTGCATCCCAAAGAAATCAGTAACCCGACCAGAAGCAACAAAGCCATTCCGTTGATAAAAACGAATAGCCCGCTGCAGCGGAACCGTCGTGTCGAGCGTAATGCGCACGCACCCAGCAGCCAGCAAATCCTTCTCAGCCGCCCGAAGCAGTTGTTCTGCGATACCGAGCCCATGCCACGCAGGGAGAACCGCCATCCCTCGAAGATGCCCCTCGTCGCCTTCCACGGCAGAAGCTATCGTTCCAACGATCGCTCCATTCGTAGCGATAGCGGCATAGACCACCATATGCGCCATGCGTTCCCGCATCGCCTCGACACTCGGAACCGTATCCCGAAAGGCATCGCTGGTGTACTGCGACCGAAACGGTTCAAAGGCCAATTCAAGGCACGCACAGAGATTATCTATGTCTTCCATCTGCGCTCTGCGGATCAAGACTGTCGACTCCATCCCCATCACCTGTGCTTGTCGATATATTTTCATCCTCGCACAACATGACGGACTGATATGCGCGACCAAAAACCTCATTTCAGCTATCCTTGGTGTCACAATCGACTACGTGTAATCGTTTACCCCGAACCACCACGGAGAGACTCCATGCCTCAGCAACATCGCAAGCTCCTGTCCTTAGCCCTCGCAGCAACCGTCGCCCTTACGCCCCAAGCCTTCGCCCAGCAAGCAAAATCCGACGCACCCGCCCTCTACCTCGGCGCCGCCTGGTACCCCGAGCAGTGGCCCGAGTCCCGCTGGGACGCCGACCTCGCCCTCATGGAGCAGGCCCACATCCGCTTCGTCCGCATCACCGAGTTCGCCTGGTCCAGCATGGAGCCCACCGAAGGCAATTTTGAATGGGCCTGGCTCGACCACGCCATCGCCGCCGCAGCCAAACACCACATCGCCGTAGTCCTCGGGACCCCAAGCGCCACGCCCCCCGCATGGCTCACACAGAAGTACCCCGAAACCCTGCGCTTCGAATCGGACGGCAAGCAGGACGAACACGGCAACCGCCAGCAAGGCAGCTTCATCTCGCCCAAATACCGTGAGCTCTGCCGCGACATCGCCGAGCGCATGGCCAAGCGCTACGGCCACAACCCCAACGTTATCGGCTGGCAGCTCGACAACGAGATCAGCTCCGAAGATTACGGCCCCGCCGCCAAGGCAGCCTTTCAGGATTGGGTCCACGCCCACTACAAGACCCTCGACAACCTCAACACCCGCTGGACCACCGCCTACTGGTCCGAGGCCTACACCGACTGGTCCCAGATCCCCATCCAGGAGAAGTACGGCAACCCCGGCCTCCTCCTCAGCTGGAAGCGCTTCGTCTCCGACACCTGGCGCGCCTATGACAAGAACCAGATCGACGTCCTGCGCCCCAACATCGACTCGCGCCAGTGGATCACCACCAACACCATGGGCTGGTTCGACGGCTACGACCACTACACCGTCGAGCAGGATCTCGACCTCGCCGCCTGGGACGACTACGTCGGCCGCGGCCACCTCGACCCCTACTCCAATGGCTTCGCCCACGACCTCACCCGCGGCTTCCTCCGCAAGAACTTCTGGGTCATGGAAACCCAGCCCGGCTTCGTCAACTGGTCCGCCGACAACACTGCCCTCGACAAGGGTGAGGTCCGCGCCATGGCCTGGCACGACATTGGCCACGGTGCCGACGCCGTCGAGTACTGGCAGTGGCGCTCCGCTCTCAACGGCCAGGAAGAACTCCACGGAACGTTAGTAGGCTCAGACGGCACCCCCGTCCCCCTCTACGCCGAGGTTCAGCAGCTCGGAGCTGAGTTCGCCAAAGCTGGCCCCGCCCTCGCCGGAACCAGCCCCCACTCCCAGGTCGCCATCCTCCACTCCTACGACAGCCGCTGGGCCATCGACTGGCAGCGCCACAACCAAGCCTTCGACCCCAAGGCCCAGCTCGTCAGCTACTACAAACCTCTCCGCCAGATCGCCCAATCGATCGACGTAGTCGCCGACACCGCACCTCTCTCATCCTATAAATTGGTCGTCGCCCCCGGCCTGGCCGTCCTCACCGACGAAGCCGCCCAGAACCTGATCGACTACGTCAAAAACGGCGGCCACCTCGTCCTCGGCCAGCGCGCGGCGATGAAGGATGCGGACAACAGCCTCCAGACCAAACGTGCCCCCGGCCCTCTCGCCGACCTGCTCGGCGGCCGCGTCGAGCAGTGGTATGCGATCGACGACAAACCGGGCGAAATCCCACCCGTAGAAGGCAAATGGGGCACCACCACCTCCAAGATCTGGGCCGAGCAGCTCTCCACCACCGCCCCCGACACCGAGGTCCTCATGCGCTACGGCAAATCCAACGGCTGGCTCGACGGCCAACCTGCCGCCATCACCCGCAAGGTCGGCAAGGGCAGAATCACTTACATCGGAGCCTGGATGGACGACGCCACCCTCCTCACCGCCGCTAAATGGATGGCCGAAACCAGCGGAGTCACCGCCGCCCTCGGCCCCGTCCCCGAAGGCGTCGACGTCTACCCCCGCGAAGGCAACGGCAAGCGCATCTTCATCCTCGTCAACTTCGCCAAAACCCCACAGACCGTAACCCTACCCTCGACGATGCACAGCATCCTCGACGACAAGGACGTCTCAACCATTCCCCTCGACCAATACGGAGTAGCCATCCTCCAAGCCAAATAGCCACCAACGACCCGGGTGCCCCATCCTCGCGGCAGCTTCATCGCCGCAGGGTGGGGTCCCTGACGAGCGCTTTTGCTCGTTGGGGTGGGAGCGTGGGGTATCGCGCGAAAGCGCAACCACTTCTTCAACGCCACCAGGTCCTAGAATCTATCGACCTCTCCAACAAGCTGCAAAGATGAGAGGCCCTGTTATCGTCAACTGAGACTTAACTTCCAGCTTGCCCGTCTCCCAGAAGCGATATGTCCCGGAAGGCAATCTCTCGGCACCAATCCACTTGGGTCTTTCCTTTATGAATCGCCTTACTTCCCTTCCGGGCGTCCAAACGCAGAACGATTGTTAACATCTGGAAGCACATACATTTTCTCGTTGCTCGAATCAGCCTGGCTAGTATATCGTTCAAAAAAATAAGCTTATGCCTATATCTTGAGCTTTCACTGTAGAGGACACGTGTGTGCTTACAGGTCAGGAGTCGGCAAAGGAGGACGAAGAAAAATCTGACTTTGCTCGATACTGGTCATCTTCGAAATTCGTGACTCTCACCACCGTCTGGGTATTCGAAAACCATTCTCCCCTAACTCGCAGAGGAAACAGCAGCAGTATGTGATTTCCAGATTTGCTGAACAAGGGCTCTCATCCGCAATTGTTTTTACACAACATATGACCAAACAAAACCTGAAGTGCTTCTCCCTCTCCCTCTGCTTCGTATGTCTCACGCCAGCCACCCTATCCATGGGCCAGGATCTGGCAATCCGATCCCCTGAGCAAGCTTCATACCTTTCTAAGCCGGTCGATTTCAACTCAGATGTCTATTACAGAAACAAGCTCGAATTCTCCCTGGAAACGGGAGGGCTCCCCATCAATCTTCCTTTTATTTTTGACGTTTTCACAGGCGGCGACTACTCCCGAAACCCTCTTCATTACACTCTGGTCCCCATCTTCCCTTCGCTCCGATGGCAGATGGGCGCGGTAAGAGGTCCCTGGATACTACGTGGCAATACCGATTTAACAGCCACCCTGTCCTTGACTGCGATTCCCAGAGGGCCTGAAAAGGTATATGGCGCTTTCGATCTGGGTGTCCGGCGTAATTTTGTCCAGCGTAACTGGAAGGTTGCTCCCTATTTTGAGGGTCGTATCGGTGCCGGGTTCATTGATGCGCAGGAACCCAATGGCGTGGCGAACGCTCAGGGACAGGATTTCACGTTTACTCTCATGGTAGGCACAGGTGTGCGGTACAACTTCAACGGCCGCTACAGCATGGAAGTTGGTGCCACTTACATGCACGTATCCAATGCCTACATGTCCGAACCGAAATATGATGACAACGGGATCAACGTCTGCGGTCCATTGATTGGGTTCAATATGCGGTTAGGCAAACCCAAACGATAGCCTGAACAATCACCTCGGTGATTGCGACGTCAATACTTCGCATCCTCCGAAATCTTGTCAAGCCCCCAAATCATCTAACTCCATGATCCATAAGGAAATAAAACTGCCCATTAGTTTACTTCCAACTGCTATTCTTTAAATAGAGATCAAGAAAGCCCCGGCCAAAAGCCGGGGCTTTTTATTTGCCCTGCTTTTTATTTATTGCTCCAAAAAGGAGAACACCATGCCGACCACCGCCAACCACGCTTCCGAGAACATCCCCTTCGAGCTCACCCTGCCCGAAGACCGTACCTCGCTGCAACACGCTCTGAGCGAGCTGCTCAGCCTGATCGCCGGCAACCGCATCGACGACAAGCGAGCGACGCTGGTCTTCCGCGTGCTCTCGCTGGCCAGCCGGAACCTTGCCAGCCTCGCCCGCAACCCCGACCCTTTGAGCGAGCCTCAACCAGTCGTCGTCGCCGAAGACCAGCCTGAAGCATCGCCCGCAAACGCTCCACGAGAGCATCTTCACCAGGACTGTAGTGAAAATAACTCTTGTCATTCTGAGCGGAGCGAAGAACCCCCGTATTTCGTTCGTAGCCCCACACCACACACCATCGGCGAAATCGCTCTAGCCGCACCCGATGCAACCCCGCAAATCAACGCACCAGCAGCCAAGCCAGCCGTCAAGCCGCAGACCATCCTGTTTTCACCCACTGGCCCCAGCCTTCGAGAGAAGCTGATGGCGCGCAGGGCCAACCTGCAACAGCAGCCTAACCAAACGCCAGAATCGCCCGACCAACCACGCCCGTCATCTGGTCCTGAGCATCCAGCGCCACCTCTCGCACCACTCCTTGAAGCCCGCGCAGATGCTCCGCGAAGTCCCACGCCAGCTCCCTAGCCCGGCAGATATCCCAGAACGCCAGTAGTCGCCCCACCTTGCCCGTATCCTCTGCCAGCACTCCGAGCGTATCCGCCGCCAGCATCGTCAGTGCCTCCGGCATGACTGTGTTCAACAGCCCATTCACCGCCTCATAGTCCACAGACTGAGGCCCACCGTCCACTGGGACAACTCCGAGCTGCGCCGCCGTGGCCAGCAATGCGAGCGACAGATCATGGTTGATATGAGCGTTCATCCCCGCCAGCGCAAACTGGATACGATCCACGCCTACCCGATACCGCGCATCGAGCATCGCCGACCACGCACTCGGCACCGGGCTACTTCCATCCAGATACGCAGCCACAGCACGAAAGTAGAAGCCGGCAAACACCACATCCAGACCCAGCAGCCATGCCGAATCCTTCCAGCCACCCGCCGGTGGCAGCAGATCGACCTCTTGCGTCACCATCAGATAGAGCCGGTTGAACCACTTCAACCCATCGTCATTGCCCAGCAGAGCGTCAATCTGCTGCATTGCCGCAATCACCGCGTCAATACTCGCTGGAGCAGCACCACCCACCACCCCATACAGCGCCTGCTCCCCCGCCGCCACCGCCATCGCACACCTCAATAAAACATGCCGCAGTATAGGCCCTGGCAAATAGCACCTGTCATTCTGACCCTGAGCTTGCCGAAGAGGAAGAACTCACGCATTTCGCTCCGAGAGCCACCCTTTCGCCATTGGCGAAAATGCTCTGAACCGGAAATGTCCGTTATTTGAAAGATTTTTTACTATAGATCAACGACCGCCCATTGCATTCTTTGCAGCGGAACGGCCAGTACCCAAACCAGCTCAACGGATGCTCCCAGAACCTCCGCTGTGAACGCTGGAGCGTCCCACCTCCGCACTTCCGGCAAACAACCACCATATCCGCACCCCTTAGTAGTCGATGTCTGTGCAGCGAGCCCTGTTGCCCGAACTCTAGCAGACCGTAGCCCTATCTCTTGTCAACAAACGAGAGCAGATTCCAAGTTCATGTAGCTGCGTTTCGAAGGGACGGGGCTTCAGTCCGCCACAAATCCAATGCTTGTAACGCAGTTTAGCCACTGAGGAACCCCCACCGGGACCATACATACTCAAGAGCCGCTCTAAACCGCCACCGTAAACGAGTCTTCGCTCCGCGTCACCGCCCGGTACAGCGTGTCCCGCTCGAACGGCTCACGTCCTGCCTCGGTAATCAGCCGAACCAGATCCGCCCGGCGCATCCCCTGCGGCGTCTTCGCTCCGGCGTCGTGGTAGATCTTCTCCTCAACCACCGTGCCGTCGATGTCGTCCGCCCCGAACCGCAGCGCGATCTGCGCCATCTTCGGCGACACCATCTGCCAGTAGCTCTTCACATGCGGGAAGTTATCCAGCATCAGCCGCCCAACGGCAATCTGCTTGATATCCAGCATCCCCGTCGTCCGTGGAATGTGCCCCAGAGCTGTATTTTCCGGATGGAACGCCAGTGGAATGAATGTCTGGAAGCCACCCGTATCGTCCTGCACCTCGCGCAACCGCACCAGATGGTCGACCCGGTCCTCGTCGTTTTCGACATGCCCATAGAGCATTGTCGCGTTCGACCGCAGCCCCATCTTGTGGGCCATCCGAGCGGTTTCGAGCCACTCGCCGCCGTCGATTTTGTGGTCACAGATGATATGCCGCACCCGGTCGGCGAAGATCTCCGCGCCGCCACCCGGCATCGAATCCACTCCAGCGGCTTTCATCTGCTCGAGCGTCTGGGCGATCGTCATCTTGCCGCGCTTGGCAAGGAACGCCACCTCGACCATGGTGAACGCCTTGATGTGGACCTTCGGGAAGCGCACCTTCAACCCCCGCACCAAGTCCATGAAGTACTCGAACGGCAGATCAGGATGCAGCCCGCCGACGATGTGGAACTCGGTCACCGCCTCCGAGTAACCCGAAGCCGCCGTCTCCCAAGCCTCTTCGAGCGCCATCGTGTATGTCCCGGCCTCGCCCTTCTTGCGCCCAAAGGCGCACAGACGGCACGAGGCAACGCAGACATTGGTGGGATTGATGTGCCGGTTCACGTTGAAGTACGCGGTGTTTCCGTGCATCCTCTCGCGCACCGAGTTGGCTAGCCAACCCACTGCAAGCACATCGCCGCTGCGATAGAGCGTGACGCCATCGTCGAAGCTCAGCCGCTCCCCTGCCTGCACCTTCGCGGCGATCAGCAGCAACGCCTGATCGTCAGTCTGAAACGAATGCCGCGGACGCTGTCCTGACTCGAAGCTACTCATAATGCCATTCTATTCCTCTGCTAATGCGCCGCAACCGTCGATTCCACCATGCGAGGCTGCACGACGACCCCATCATATGGAGTGACCGCCAGTAGATGGTCGCCAACCGGACGGACAAACCGCAGGTTCCAACCCGTGTCCCAGAAGCTTACCTTCTTCTCCGGCAGATGCACGGCAAAGGCAAGCGTGTTGGGACCGTTGGACGTGATGAGAATCCGTTGGCTGCGCTGATCATAGAAGATGCTGTTTGCATCGCCTACATAAAGTCCGCTGAGAGGCTGCCAGCTCGAACCGTTGTCCTCGGACAGGAACACTCCCTCGCGCCCACCGGCCCAGAGCCTACCATCACCGTCCACGGCCACCGCGGTAATCTGGCTCAACTGGCTCGGAGGCACCACCGGCTTCCAGGTCTTCCCATCGTCCGTGGAGAGCCGCATCGCCTTCGGTCCGGCCGCGAGAACCGCAGACCGCGCACTGCCGAGGAAGTAGATCTCCTCCGGACCAGCCGACTCCACGCTCTGCCAGGAGACGCCTGAGTTTGCGCTCGTCAGCAGCCCCAGCGAGGTGGCCGCGTAGAGTGTATTGCCGTCGGTCAGGATCGCATACACCGCACCATCAAACGCCTTCACCGTCGCGGCAACTTTTCTTGCTACAGGCCGTTTGCCTGGTGCTTTGGACGGCACCCGCGCGCTCTTTACCGCAGCTGGAGCGCTGGGAGATCCCGTCGCCTTCGTAAAGATGACATCGCCGATCCGGCCCCAGGCGCCATTTTTAAGGCTATAGAGCCCATGTCCCGTTCCGGCGAGGATCGTTCCATCGGGAGCCTGTCCCAGACTGAAGATGTCGCTGCCCGCCAGCCCAGCGCTCTGCTGAATCCAGCTGAGACCGCCGTTGTCGCTCAGGAAGACGCCGCCCAGCTCCTTGTCGTTCAGCGCTCCGACATAGACCATCGCCGGGTGCTGCGCGTCCTCGACGAACGAGGACAGGTGACGCGCCGAGAAGCCCTTGTTCGCAGGGTAGAAGCTCGACCCGCCATCGTCGCTCGCCAACACGCCGCCCCGGTCGGTTGCCATGAGCAGCTTGTTCGAGTCCGTCGGGTCGATGTACACATCGTTGACGATCACGTCCGGCCCGGTCATCCGAATCCAGAGCTTGCCCGCGTTGCCCGTGCGATACAGCCCCTCGGTCGTGCCCGCGAAGACCGTGTCAAGGTGCTTCGGGTCCTGCATCAGTACCCGCGTCCGCCGCGCCGACGAAGGAATGCCCTCCACCTTCTGGAAGCGTCCACCCTTGTTTTCACTCTTGTAGATCCCGGAACACGCACTCATATAGACCGTGCTCGGCTGGACCGGGTCGACGATGATCGAGAACACATCCGAGTCGTCGATGACTCCCTCTTTGATGCTGTTCCAGGTCATGCCACCGTCGGTCGTCTTCCACGGCAGATGCCAGGTTCCGGCATAGATGATCTTGGGATTGGCGGGGTCGATCGCGACCGACTCCACCTCGTGGATCTCCGTGCTGTCCGCCGGGCTGATGAGCTTCCAGTGCTCACCGCCATCCTCGGAGCGGTAGACACCGGCCAGCGTCCCTGCGACCCAGACCTTCGGATCGGAAGTAGCCTCTGCCAGCGCGCGGATCGACTGCCCGCGCATATCCGGCTCACTGGTCCAGGTGGCTCCGCCATCCTTACTGATGAACAAGCCGCCATCGTTGCGTTCGACCGCATGGCCACCAACGAGAATGTGCTTCGGGTCGGCGTCGTCCACTTCGATGTTGTCCAGCACCAGGTCGTCGCTCTTCCCGACCCGCCCCAGCCGTTTCCACTCCTTGCCCTCATTAAAGGACTCGTAGATCGAACCGGTCGCCGTCCCAAGGTAGAGATGGGCGTGGTCGTGAGGATCAGCCGCCAGCGACCGTGCATCTCCCCCGTCCGGACCAAACGGGAACCAGGGGACAGCATGACCCTTGACACAGACGAGGAACAGAACCAGCAACGGAATAATGAATTGATATTTTTTTCTAAGGCAGCTTGCCATACGTCATCCAGTATTACAGCTCATCGTAGCAATGGGAGGCAGAAAACTCTGCACAGGCATCCCATCCAGCACAAAGGCTGACTGGGATATCCCAGTCAGCCTTTGTAGCTTGATGCGGTGGAAGGTACTACTTCTTGTGGTGGCGGACGTGGTGCTCGGGAGCCATTACTGCGCTCTCGTCGACCACGGTGTCGCCTGTGCTGTCAAACGTTGCACCAGCCGGGATCAGGGTCGTAGCAGCAGTCTTTCCATCAGTGGAACCGGAGTAAACCGAGATCCGTGATGCATCGACGCCCTTCTCCTTCACCAGGTACTCCTTGGTGTTGACGGCGCGCTCACCGGCAAGCTTCGGACCCATCTTCTCGCCACCGGCGGCGTTTCCGACGATTGCGATCTTCGCATCGGAGGAGCGCTGCAGGTTGAGAGCGATGTCATCCAGGCAAGCCTTGGCTTCGTTGTTGACACGGGCCGGACGGCGCGGATCGCGATCGAAGTTGATGGAGCAGAGAGCTGACGTCTGAGGCTGCGGAACAGCAGGAGCGACGATCGAAACCGTCGTCGTGGAGGATGCGGTCTGACCCTTGTCATCCACAACGTTGCAGGTTACGGTGATCGTTCCAGGAGCCGCGCCGGCAGTGGACAGCGTTGCCGAGTTGGAGGTTCCGCTAACCGATCCAGCCGTGGAGCTGTAGCTGTAGGTCAGAGGACGGTTCTGGGGGCTGACGGCATTCGAGGTGATCGTGGACGAATCGCCAGGACGCACTTCGGAGGGGCTCGCCGAGCAGCTGATGGTCGGTGGCTCGTAGGCCTTGACCACATACTGCGCCGTGCAATCCGCAGCTTCGGTGGGCTTGTTACCTTCCGTCACATGACCCTTAACCGTATAGGTACCGGGTGCAGCGGTCTTGGTGTCGATGTTTGCCGTACCGGAGGTGCCGGAGACCGTTCCGCCATCAGACGTCCAGGTGTAGGTGGCCGTCTTCTTGGGGTTCAGGTTCAAAGCAGTACCAGTAGCGGTGATGGGGTCTCCGGGATAGACAGTCGCAGGGCTCACAGCGCAGGAGTAGGTAACCGGCGGAGGAGGAACGATGCTTCCGAAGTGCGTCACGATACCGGTGGCCAACTCTGCGGCACCGATGTTCGCGCGACCACCGAGAGGTGCCGTACCGCCGGAAGGACCGAAGTCGGCATGGACGTAACGATAGTCAGCCTGGAAGAGGCGGAGCGAGAAGCGGTTGTTGAAAAACGGCAGATCATAGTCCATACCGCCGCCAACCGCGAGGGTCGGGCCCCACGTGTTCGGGTTGTAGTAAATGGGAGCTGGGCCGCCGGTCTCGTCGTTGCGGTTCGGTCCGCCAATGTAGACGCCACCAGCATTTGCATGGGCAAAGAGGGTGTAGTTCTGCATGTGCGCACGGAAGATTGGACCGGCTGATCCCGTGTAAAGCTGATCATTCGTTCCATTCGGATGAGCGACGAAGGCTACTTCCATACCGACATACTTGTTGAAGTAATAGGCTCCGCTCAAGGTCGCGCCGTAGTCCACCGACGAATAGGCAATACCCGCTGGCTTCAGCGTTCCGTGAGCTCCGTAGTAGGAGTATCCAAGGAAGATATCGACGCGAGAGAGGTTGGGCCCTACCGGGGCGGTTGTGCTGGGAGTGGTCTGTGCACCCAGGGTTGCTGCTCCCAGGCTGACTGCACATGCAGCCAGTACAAACCGGCCAAAACTATGTAACGGGCGATAAACCATTCGACTGTCCTCCACTGAACTTGTTACTTCCACGGGTACTGATTCAGCCCCGCGCTATTTTCCCTAATGCATCAGAAGTTTACCGCAGTTGCGCTTCAACTATCGAGCAAAATCCACCACGGTGCCGACAAAAAGCGAATATTATCAACGGCATTAGGTAAAATTTTCCATAATGCTCAACCACTCTGCGAAATAACTGTACAGCTTGTGACTTCTTCTTGCTACTCCAAATTCAATGTCTTGCGAACTGTTCCTCGCTCCTGCTGAATTTTTTCTTGTAGCAACGTAATTGCATAAAGCAACTGCTCCGGACGTGGCGGGCATCCTGGCACATAAATATCCACCGGAATTACCTGGTTCACACCCTGCAGTAATGCGTAGTTATTAAAGACCCCTCCGGATGTAGCGCAAGCCCCCATGGAGATCACCCACTTGGGTTCAGGCATCTGCTCATAGAGCCGACGAATGACGGGAGCCATCTTCTGCGAAACCCGGCCTGCGATGATCATCAGGTCGCTCTGTCGCGGTGATGGGCGGAAGACCTCCGCACCGAATCGCGCGATGTCGTACCTTGAACCACCCATCGACATCATCTCGATGGCGCAGCACGCAAGCCCAAAGGTCATCGGCCATACAGAGTTCTTGCGAACCCAGTTGATCGCGGCATCCAGAGACGCCAGGACAACCCCCTCCGGCTGGTCGTAACCCCAATTCACCTCTTCCAGCTTTTCTTGATTCTTCCCAAAGCTGTCGAGAGTTCCAAAAAAGTAACGGTCAGTCTTCCCAGGAACACCCGATGGGAGACCATTACTCGTCGTTTCTGTGGCAGATGTGCTCATAACAACAATATAGAACCGTTTAAAGGAATTACTAAATACAAAACTACGGTTACAAAGTTACGGATGTATGTTTCCCCGGCAAAGTTGGCTGACAATAGTAACAAGGATACTTTTACCTGGATGTCGTTAATCACTTAGTTATCTTCAACCGCGATAGTTAACCACTTCGGTACCACTTTTTATTTTGTGCTAAAAAGCGTTCGCTTCCATCGCCTGTAGCAGCGCCTGGTGCAGCACATTCTCCTCGCCTGGCTCCAGCTTCGCTCCGTTCCGCGTCAGGTAAAAGACGTCGATCGCCGTCTCCCCTTCGGTGTCCACCAACGCTACTTCGATGTTGCATCCGTGCGCCGCGAGGGTCAGGCTCAACGCCCGCAGCAGGCCCGGAACATCCTGTGCGACCACCTGCAGCAGCGTGCTGTGAGAGGAGGCTGCGTCGTCGAAGTCGATCTGCGGCTCGACCGCGACCAGCGGAGCCTTCCGCCGCCCACGGCGTCGGCCAGCCAGTAGCTTCTCGAGCGATACCGTCTCCGTCATTACGTCGTGGACGCCTTTGACGAACCGCTCATGCTCCGACTCGTTCATCTCGAGCGTCCGGAAACTGTCAGTGAACCGGAAACTATCGACGACAATCCCCTGCTTGTTCGAGAACGCGTCGGCGGTCACGATGTTCATGCCCCACGCCGCGAGCGCGCCCGCCATCGTCGCGAACAGCAGCGGCCGGTCCTGCGTGACCAGCGTGATCTCGCTGACCCCGGGAGCGTAGCGGAAGTCGAGCTGCACCGTCTCCGCACCGAACCGGGTGGTCATGTCGTAGTGCATCCGCACCTGCTCCGGGGTTCTCGTCCGCAGGTAGCGCTCGGGAAAGCCCTCGAGGTACGCGCCGATCTCCTGCCGCTTTCCGGGCAGCAGGGCGGCCACGCGATGCACCAGCTCACTCTCCACGCGACCGCTGACCCGCTCGTCGTCGACGCTTCGGTCCAGGTAGTTCGAGGTGGCGATGTACAACCGCCAGATGTTCTCCGCTTTCCAGGGCGTCAGCGCGTCGGGATGCACAGCGTTGATGTCCGCGAAGGTGAACAGGGTCAGCATCCGCAGCGCCTCGGGTGTCTGCACCTTGCCGGCGAACGCCCGCACGGTCTCCGCGTCGAAGATATCCCGCCGCAGCGCCGCCGACATCTCCAGGTGGTTCTCGATCAGGCTCACCACGAGGCCGCTCTCGTAGACGTCGAGCTCCAGCCGAGCGAGCACGCTCTTCGCCATCCGGGAGCTCTCCTTGGAGTGCTCGCCCGAGCTGCGGCCCTTGCCGGTGTCGTGAAGCAGAGCCCCCAGAAACAGCAGCTCCGGGTGCTGCAGGTCCCGCAGAATCGCGCTGAACTTGGTCGTCCACTCCGCCATCGCGCCCGTCTGCGGAGACTCGAGCCCATGCAACGTGTCGATCACCACGAACGTGTGCTCATCCACCGTATAGCGGTGGTAGGCGTCGCGGATCACCAGCGCGTCAATGCCGTGGAACTCCGGAATCAGCAGCTCCAGAATGCCTAGCGCGTGCATCGCCCGCAGCGTGTCGCCCGCGTGACGACCCTTCAGGATGCCTCGCAGCGGATGCCACAGCACCGCGCCTTCTTCAAGATGAGCCGACAACAGGGGGAGAGCAGGTTCGAGACGCTCTTCGGCCTCCCGCCCGAGCTTTCCACCTGTCTCGGACATCGCGGCAAACGCGTGCAGGACGATGTCAGGGTCGTGCGCGGGATCGCCCAGCTCCGTCACCGCGTCGAGCACGATGCGGCCCTGTTCCAGCCGATACCCATGCCCGGACAGCTCGGTCTCTCGCCGCTTCAGCCCTCGGAGCTTGCTGATCGCCCCCGAAGCGGGCGGTGGCGCGGACTCCAGCATCTGCGCGATCCGGCGTTCGACGCTTCGGGCATGGCGGAAGTAGAGACGCATCCAGTAGGCCGCATCGGCACCCTGATTCGCGGTCTGATTTGCCCCCAGATCAGCGGCCCAATCTACATTCGGGTTGTTTCGCCGCGCGAGGCCGATACCCGCCACAGCCGCGGCATCCTGCGCTCGCCAATCGAGCGTGTTGTCGTCCCGCTCATGCCGGTAGTGCAAAAAACATCGGACTATATATAGAAACTCAACCGCCTGCCGGAACTCCTCGCCATTTGCCACGCCTGGCGCGGAGACTTCCCCCGGCTCTTTCTTCTGCGTCTCCCGCAAGGTGTCCATCCATCCGCAGACATGCACGTCGCGGAGACCGCCCGGGCAATCCTTGATATTGGGTTCGAGATGAAACAGTGTGTCGCCGTATTTGGTATGGCGCGCCTGCGTGATCTCCACCAGGCTCGCCAGGATCTTCTTGTTCTCTGCCCGCAGCAGCCTCGGCAGCGCCTGTCCAGCCACTCGCTCATAGAGCGCCGCGTCTCCCGCGATCAGCCGGCGGTCCAGCAGCGACAGGGTAAACTCTGCCACATTCGGGTCGAACCGCTCGCACTCGCTGGCCTTCCGGGTCGTCGGAGAGACGCGGATGCCATAGTCCCAGAGCTCCTGGCTCACGCGGCGGATGGGGTCTTTGACGTCCTTCTCCGTGATCTTGCTGTCAAGAAGAAACAACAGATCGACATCGGAGTGGGGAAAGAGCTCCCGCCGCCCGTAGCCGCCCACTGCCAGCAGAGCGACCCCCGTGGCCAGCCGACTGTCCTGCGCGACGCCCTGCCGCCAGAGTTCCTGCACCAGCTCATCGATGGCCTGAGCCCGAGCCGCGATGGTCGCGCTGCCGGAAGCACCCGCGTCGAACGCGCCACGAATCTCCAGCATCCTTCGCTGGTATTGGCCGCGCATCCCGTTCTGTGGGGCTTCGTTTGTCTGCATGAATTTGCGAAGAAGAAGTTACAGCATACAGCTTATCGGGCCGCCACCAACCCTCATTGCGCGGAGGCTCTCGTACACTCCGAAAAATAACATGCGACCAGCCACAAATCTATGGAGGGCGCTGCATCCCACCCATCGCGATGAGGCTGCGATGGATGGGGCACCCGATTTTGGGGGGTAATGACAAAAAACAGGCAACAGCAACCGCAGGTCCTTCGGCTTCGCTCAGGATGACAGTTTCTTTATTCGTCAAACAGTGACAAGCTACAGGGCGATCTCGCCTCGTTCGTCGTTTCGGATGCGGATGGCTTCGTCGATCTTCGAGATGAAGATCTTTCCATCGCCGATCTTGCCCGTTCGCGCGGTTGTGATGATGGCCTGGATCGCCTTCTCCAGCATCTCGTCCGAGACCACCAGTTCCAGCTTCACCTTCGGCAACAGGTCGACCGAGTACTCGCGGCCACGATAGAACTCCGTGTGGCCCTTCTGGCGCCCGTGACCGCGCGCCTCAAGAATCGTCATCCCCGAGACGCCGATCTCTACTAGGGCATCCTTCACCGCATCCAGTTTGGATGGCTGAATCACCGCTTCAATCTTCTGCATTATTCCGCCTCTCGCTAATCTTTCGTCTCAAGTAGTTTAGCTTGCCCAGTCATAACCTTCTTCACCATGCTGCGTGAGGTCAAGACCTTCGCGCTCAGCCTCTTCGCTGACACGGAGCCCGATTACCTTATCGACGACAAACAGAATAATAAGCGTTCCCACGATCGACAGGCTCCATGCTATAGCGACGCCTACGATCTGGTTCAGGAGCTGGTGGGGGTTGCCCTCAAGCACACCGGTCGGCTTGCCCGCGCCAAAGATGGGATTGATCGCGCTGCTGGCGAAGATGCCGGTCAATACCGCACCGATCGTGCCGCCCGCGCCATGGACGCCGAAGGCATCGAGCGAGTCGTCATAGCCGAACCACGACTTCACCTTGACCACCATCAGGTAGCAGGCCACGCCTACGATCAGGCCGATCCACAGGGCCGACATCGGCGTTACAAAACCAGCGGCGGGAGTGATTCCGACCAGCCCGGCCACCGCGCCCGAGATCGCTCCCAGGGCCGAGACCTTGCCCTGCCGCAGCCACTCCGCCGCGCTCCAGCCGATTGCCGCCGCTGCCGCGCCGAAGTGCGTCGCCACAAAGGCCGAGGTCGCCAGCGTACCAGCACCCAACGCGCTGCCGGCGTTGAATCCGAACCAGCCCACCCACAGCAGGCAGGCTCCGATGAAGCTCAGCACCACCGAATGCGGCGGCATCGGGACCTTGGGATACCCGAGCCTCTTGCCCAGGTACAGCGCCGTCACCAGCGCCGACACGCCAGAGGTTACGTGGACGACTGTTCCGCCAGCGAAGTCGAGGCACGGGAACCGCCCACCCAGCGATGCGTTCAGCAAACCGCCCTTGCCCCAGACCATGTGGGCCATCGGGCTGTAGACGAATAGCGCCCAGAGGATCATGAAGACCAGCATCGCTGAGAACTTCATCCGCTCGGCGAACGCTCCCGTGATCAGGGCCGGTGTGATGATCGCAAACATCAACTGGTAGACCATGAAGGTCTGCAGCGGGATCGTCGCTGCATATTTCACGTCGGGTGCGAGCCCGACGCCATGCAGAAATACGTTGTGCAGCCCGCCGATGAAGGCGTTGCCCTCTCCGAAGGCCAGGGAGTAGGTCACCAGCCCCCACAGGACCGTGATGACCGCCATCATGGCGAAGGTCTGCATCATCGTGCCGAGAATGTTCTTCTTCCGCACCAGGCCGCCGTAAAACAGCGCCAGCCCCGGGCCGCTCATCATCAGCACCAGCGCGGCGGAGACCAGCATCCAGCCGTTGTCGCCCGCGGTCTGGGCTGCGGCGATGGCCGTCGCGTTGTCGGCTGCCTGCTTCTCGAGCGCCGCGATCCGGTCTGTCTGCGATGCTGCCGGCGTCTGTGCTGGCGTCTGGGCCAGCGCCATCGCCCCACCCAGTACAGTTGTCATCAGTACAGCCAGCATTGCCATTACGACCCGACGTCTACAAAACCTCAGAAAATGCATAAATCGATCACCCGTTTCGAACTACAGAAGATGTGAGCAACGTTTCCGATTACAGAAGGTTCAAGCGAAGTATTCAGTTGGGCCAGGCGGGAACCCAGTTTTTTGTAGAACTGGCCCGCAATGCCGTTACCGGTGCGAGTCAGCTATGGAGAGGCAGGGCAGTCCAGGAAAAGCTACTTCAGATTTCTTGCGATGACCTTACTTTACACAAAAATTTTGTAAATTTTTCGTATCTTTTTCCCATGAGCCGCTATGGCACCTGCGGGGCTGCAAACCCTCGCTCCCGCATCCACTTGATCAGCAGGTCGGGCCATACATTCAACGCAGGATTCGCCTTCGCCAGGCCTGCGCCGTGCCCGCCATGCTGGAACAGGTGCATCTCGACCGGCACTCCGGCCTTTACCAACGCCTCGTAGAACAGCACGCTGTTCATCACGGGCACGGTGCCGTCGTCGGTCGTCGCGAACAGGAAGGTGGGAGGCGTCTGCTTGGTCACCTGCGTCTCTGCCGAGAGTGAATGCACCAGCGTGGGGTCGGGGTCGTCGCCGAGCAGATATTTCTTCGAGCCGCTGTGCATGTATGGAACTTCGAGCGAGATGACTGGGTATGCCAGGATCAGGAAGTCGGGGCGGCTTCCCTGCTGCTCGATGGGGTCGGTTGATGTGGTGTTGCCTGTGTCGTACTTCGTCCCGGACGTGGCTGCCAGGTGCCCGCCCGCTGAGGAGCCCCACATGCCAATGTGATCCGACGCGATGCCGTACTCCGCTGCGTTGGCCCGTACTGTCCGGATCGCCCGCTGCGCATCCTCAAGCTCGATGGGGTAGTGGTACTTCGGTCCCAGCCGATACTTCAGCACGAACGCTGCGACGCCGCGCTCGTTCAGCCAGCGGGCGTAGTCTTCGCCCTCCTTCTGCATGGAAAGGTGCTGGTATCCGCCGCCCGGAGCCACTACGACGCCGGTCTTTGTGGGGTTCGATGCCGGGAGGAACACTGTCAGGGTTGGTTTGTCGATATCCTCGGTGCCTTGTGCTCCAGGAGCGCCGTTTGGCCATAGCAGAAACGTCTTCCCTGTCGCGTTGCTGTCCGCCGGTGCTGCCTGGCCCATCATCGTGCCGCACAGAACTGTAGCTGCTACCCATCCGTTGAAAAAAGTCCGCATCGTCCTCGCTCTTTCGAAAAGCTGCCAACAACTAGGGTGTATCGACCTGTTTGCTGGGTTAGATTGTTGTTTTCCTTTGAGGTATGAGGCTCTCGAGGGAAACCGCGGGTCCTTCGACTTCGCTCAGGATGACAGAGTTGGGGTGTTAAATGTTAGAGACTGGCGTCCGTGGTCTCCCACCCTGCGGCGATACAACTGCCGCGAGGATGGGGCACCCGGGCTTTGTAGCTGTATTGAAAAAGAGCAAGAGCAAAAGCAGATCCCTACGGGATGACAAACAAGAGAACGAGCAACGGCAGCCATTGATCCCTGCATCAGCTTTATACTAGCGATACGCAACAGGGTTTGTATCAACCGGAGTTTTCATGAAGCATGTAGTCCAGAAGCAGCTTGCCCAGTCCATCGCTACCATGCAGTCCGTACTAGCCGACCCACAGATCTCCGACACCGTAGTGACGATCGCCGGGCTGACCGCCAAGGCGATGCTCGATGGGCGTAAGCTGCTGGTCGCGGGCAACGGCGGCTCGGCTGCCGACGCACAGCACCTGGTGGCGGAGTTCGCCGTCCGGCTGACGGTCAATCGACCGGCTCTGCGTGCCATTGCGCTGACCACCGACTCCTCCATTCTTACGGCCATCGGCAACGACTTCGGCTATGACGATGTCTTCTCCCGTCAGCTCGAGGCGCTCGGCCAGCCCGGCGATGTCTTTCTCGGCATCTCTACCTCCGGTAACTCGAAGAACATCCTCAAGGCACTGCATGTCGCCCGTGAGCGGGACATCACCACTATCGGCTTCACCGGCAATGGCGGCGGCAAGATGCGCGACCTCTGCGACCATAACGTCATCATCCCCTCCGATGTGACGATGAACATCCAGGAGTCGCATCTGGCGCTGGAGCACATCTTCTGCATGCTGGTGGAGCGTTGCTACTTCGGGCCAACGTTTGAGGCTGACTATACGGCTCGTTGAGGAAAAGCAACTACAGAAGCAGATCCCTACGGGATGACAAACAAAGGAACAAACAAAAGCGACAGCAACTGCAACGACAACAACTGTAACTACAATTACAACTTTGCATCCAACTGCTATGAATCGCACACTCCTCCCGGGAAGCCCGTATCCCCTCGGCGCCACCGTCACCAGCAAGGGTACGAACTTCGCCATCTTCTCCGAGGGTGCGACCCGGGTCGATCTCTGCTTCTTCGACGAATCCGGTAAGCAGACCGACTGCGTCACGCTGCGCGAGCGCACCGCCTATGTCTGGCATGGGCTTATCCGCGACATCGGCCCCGGCCAACTCTATGGCTACCGCGTCGAAGGTCCATGGGAGCCTGAGCAGGGCCACCGCTTCAACGCCAGCAAGCTGCTACTCGATCCTTATGCCAAGGCCATCTCCGGCCAGGTCGACTGGAAACAGCCCATCTTCCCCTACGACCACGAATCGGGCGACGATCTGAAGATCTGCACCAAGGACAGCGCCGCAGGGGTCCCCAAGTGTGTCGTCATCCAGGACAGGTTCGACTGGGGCGACGACTGCTCGCCCGAGACGCCGCTGGCCGACTCCGTGATCTATGAGGTCCACGTCAAGGGCTTCAGCATCCGCAACCCGCTGGTCCCGGAGAAGCTGCGCGGCACATACGCCGGGCTCGCGCACGAGTCCAGCATCAACTACTTCAAGAACCTCGGCGTTACCGCAGTCGAGCTGCTCCCCATTCACCACTTCATCGACGAGGGTGCCCTCGTTGCGAGGGGCCTGACCGACTACTGGGGCTACAACACGCTCGGCTACTTCGCCCCGATGACCCGCTACAGCTCCTCCGGCGATACAGGCGGGCAGGTCGAAGAGTTCAAGCAGATGGTCAAGGCCTTCCATGCCGCCGGAATCGAGGTCATCCTCGATGTGGTCTACAACCACACCTGCGAAGGCAACCAGATGGGCCCGATGCTGAGTTGGAAGGGAGTATGTAACAGTACCTATTACAGATTGCAGGACAATCCCCGCTACTACATGGACTACACCGGCACCGGCAATACGCTGAACGTTCGCAACCCGCAGGTGTTGAAGATGCTCATGGATTCGCTGCGCTACTGGGTCACGGAGATGCACGTCGATGGCTTCCGCTTCGACCTCGCCGCGACCCTTGCCCGCGAGCTGCACGATGTCAGTCGCCTGTCCTCATTTTTCGACACCATCCACCAGGACCCAACACTTGCCCCGGTGAAGCTGATCGCCGAGCCATGGGATGTCGGCGAAGGCGGCTATCAGGTGGGCCGCTTCCCTGTCCTGTGGGCGGAGTGGAATGGCAAGTACCGCGACACCGTCCGCCGCTTCTGGAAGGGTGATGCGGGGCAACTCTCGGACTTCGGCAACCGGCTGACCGGTTCAAGCGACCTCTACGAGTTCGATGGCCGCAAGCCTTATGCGAGCATCAATTTTGTCACCGCGCACGATGGCTTCACGCTCTACGACCTCGTCAGCTACAACCAGAAACACAACGAGGCCAATGGAGAGAACAACCGCGATGGCTCCGACAGCAACGACTCCTGGAACATGGGAGCCGAAGGCCCTACCGACGACCCCGCGATCAGGCTACTGCGCGAGCGCCAGGCACGCAACTTCCTCGCAACGCTGATGCTCTCGCAGGGGGTCCCCATGCTCAATGGCGGCGACGAGGTGGCCCGCTCGCAACGCGGCAACAACAACTGCTACTGCCAGGACAACGAACTGACCTGGTACGACTGGGATCTCAACGAGCCGCGTAAGCGCCTTCGCGACTTTACCTGTCGGCTCATCCACCTGCGTCTCGCCCACCCCAATCTGCACCGGCGCAAGTTCTTCCAGGACCGCGAGATTCGCATCAAAGGGCAGGACACCATCATCAAGGACATCGCCTGGTTCAACCCTGACGGCCAGCAGGTGCCGGACGAGGTATGGGAGAACGAGTGGAGCCGCTCTATCGGAATGCTGCTCAACGGCCAGACCCTGCAGGTGACGGATGAAGACGGCAAGCCCGTCATCGACGACAGCTTCTTCCTCGTCGTCAATGCAGCACAGGATGGCGTGGAGTTCATCCTGCCACCAGCCCCCAGCGGCAGGCATTGGTGCCAGGTCATCGACACCGAAGACATCGAGAATCCCTTCGGCAAAACGGCCATGGCCGACAAGACCATCGTTGGCGGGCGTTCGCTCAAGCTCTTCAGCGATGAGTGCTCGAAATAAATTGCGTGACACAATCCGTCCCCAAGGCATCACACTGAGTACGGCGCTGAATGGACATCTTATCCCCAAGCAAATGCCACGCCCGGCGATGGGCGGCCTTCGTCACTCTCCTGTGTGTGTGCTTCCTCTCGCCCTCAAGACAAGCTGAGGGCTACTCTTTCCTCACGCACGAGCAGATGATTGACTTAACGTGGAAGAGCTCCATTCGGCCGCTTCTGCTCAGCCGCTACCCGGGCCTGACGCCCGCGCAGCTACTCGAAGCCCACGCCTATGCCTATGGCGGCTGCGCGATCCAGGACCTCGGCTACTACCCCTTCGGCGATGAGTTCTTCTCGGACCTGACCCACTACGTCCGCTCCGGCGATTTCATCACCGCGCTCTTTCGCAACGCGCACAACGCCAACGAACTGGCCTTCGCCATCGGGGCCCTGTCGCACTATGTCGGCGACGTCATCGGACATCCGCAGGCCACCAACCGCGCCGTCCCTATCGAGTTCCCCAAGCTCCAAGCAATGTACGGCCCTGTCGTCAGCTTCGAGCAAGCCGAGCACCCTCATGTCCAGACGGAGTTCGCCTTCGACATCAACGAGATCGCTAACCACCGCTTCGCGCCCTCCGCCTACCTGAAACACATCGGCCTCGCTGTCCCGACGCATCAACTTGCCCTCGCGTTCTATGAGACCTACGGCCTCGGTGCGAACTTCGATTCGAGACGGCCTCGCACGACGCTGCGCGGGTACCGCTTTGCTGTCCGTTCCTTCCTGCCGCGCGTCGCCTATGCCGAGACGATCCTCCACCGCAAGGGTTTTCCGCCCGACACACCTGGCCCGGACCTCGACCTGCTGAAGCAGGAGCTTGCCCAGGCCGACTTCGAGAACGGCTGGGACCAGTACCGCAAAAAGGCCGGCATCGGCACCTATACGCTCGCCGGGCTCATCGTGATCCTGCCGAAGTTTGGCCCTTTGAAGTTGCTCGCGATCAAAGGCCCCAATGCGCAGACAGAGGATGATTATGTTCGTAGCCTCAACCGATCCATCATCGAGATGCGCCGTGTCCTCGCGCGCTTCGGTGCCGACCAGACGCTGCCCAACCGCGACCTCGACACCGGAGCGAAGGTCAAGCCGGGAGGCTACCGCCTGACCGATGACACCTACGCGAAACTGTTGCGCGAGATCACCAAGGACCCTAGCCACGCCATCCCGCCGGGGCTCAAGGCCGACATCCTTGAGTATTACTCCGATCCGAACGCACCCATCATTACGAAGAAGGACCCTAAACGCTGGGCCGAGGTCCAGGCTGATTTGAAGCTGCTCGACACCATGGCAACTACTACCATCACGCCTCCGGTTCCTGATCAGCCGAACCTGACTCCGCAGCCGTCAGATCCTACGCCAGTTGCAAAACCGCCGGCGTTTTAGGGTGTATCGACTTATTTGCTGGGTTAGATTTTTCGTTATCCTCTGAGATTTGAGGTGCTCCGAGCAAACCGCAGGTCCTTCGACTTCGCTCAGGATGACAAGTGTTACTACCGGGCCCGCACGACCTCCAGAGTGCTGTCTACTTTCGTGCCGCTCTGGCTTAATTTGCCCGAAGCTTGATCCCAGTGCAGGTGCGTGATCTGGCTCTCGCCCTTCTCATACGCGTAGGTCTGGCCGTCGTCGTTGTAGAGCGTGAAGTAGCCGTTTGCTCCTGGGTAGATCTTCAGCTTCGCGATTGCCTGCTTCTCGTGTGTGCTCTCGACCGCGCTTCCCAGCGGTACGATGGAGCCTGCGCGCACAAACAGCGGCAGCGTGTCGATGGGAGCTTGCACCTCGATGGTCTGTCCGCCTGTAAATTTTTCGCCAGTCCAGTAGTTGTACCAGTCGATCCCTGCGGGCAGATAGACATGCTTGATTGTCTGCCCCTGCTCGGTGACGGGAGCGACGAGGAATGCAGGGCCGAACATGTACTCGTCGCCCACTTCCGCGGTCTTCGGGTCGTTGGGGAAGTCCATCCACAGCGCGCGCATGAAGGGTGCGCCGGTCTTGTGCGTTGCGTAGCCGAGCGAGTAGATGTACGGCATCAGCTCGTAGCGCAGGCGCAGGTATTTGCTGAGGATCGGTTCCGCCTGCTTGCCGTAGGTCCACACCTCGTTGAAGGTGCGCGTGCCGTGTGTGCGGAAGGTCGGCAGGAATGCGCCGTACTCGAACCAGCGCACGTATAGCTCGGGATAGTCGTCGTTGTGATGAACGTTTTCGCGGGCGTCGCTCGGGTCGATCAACGGCGTGTGCTCCGGGGTGTGCGAGTAGGGGAGATACTGCCAGCCGCCGATGTCATTGCCCCAGTATGCGATGCCCGAGGCTGTGACGTTCAGGCCTGTCGGGATCTGACGATGGAGCGTGTCCCACGTTGGATAGATATCGGACGACCAGAAGATGGTTCCGTTGTGTTGCGCGCCAGTGTAGGCGTCGCGCGACATGATGAGAGCGCGCTTCTGCGGCAGATCTTTGCGGATGCCGTTGTAGAGCGCCGCCGTATGAAAGAGCGGATAGACGTTGAAGTATTGCGTGCCCGGGCCGATGTGGAAGTAGCTTCCATTCGGCGGCAGGTCCGGCTCCGTCTCATCGGCCCAGAAGGAGTCGAAGCCTTTGCTGGCGATGTTGTCGCGCACCGTCTCCCAGTACCATTTCGCCGCATCGGGGTTGGTGGTGTCGATGTCCGAGCCTGCCTTGTCGTAGGGCAGACCGTCGGTGGGCGTGCCGTCGGCGAGATGCTCGAACCAGCCCTTTTCTTTCACCATGTCGTAGAAGCGCGTGCCCTTTTCGAAGCGCGGCCAGACGCTGATCATCGTCTCGATGTTCATGGCGTGTAGCTGCCGGTTCATCTCGGCGGGATCGGGCCAGCGGTCTTTGATGAAGTCCATCTGGCCCATGCCGGTGTAGTAGAACCAGTCCAGCACCAGCACGTCGATGGGCAGATGGCGGTCGCGATATCCCTTCGCTACAGCCAGCATCTCGGCCTGTGTGACGTAGCGCTGCTTGCACTGGATGAACCCGTATGCGCCCTTGGGTAGCATGGGCGTATCGCCGGTCAGTAGTTTGTAACCTTGATAGATCTCATCTGTCGTCGCGCCTTCGATGACGAAGAATGAGACTCGCTGGCCTACCTGCGAGGTCCACTGCGTGCGCTCGTTGAAGCCCGGAGCGATAGTGGTCTTCGAGGGATTGTCCCAAAGCACGCCGTAACCTTTATTTGTAACTAAAAAAGGCACACAAAAACTTGCACCGCCAGGAGCGTTGTAGTCAGCCTGACATTCCACCTTGTGTCCGCGATGGTCGAGGAAGCCTTCCTGATTTTGCCCGAGTCCGTAGTAGTGCTCGTCACTGGGAGAGGCGAAGGTTGCGCCTACTTCGTAGAAGGGTGGATCTTCGGGACGCCGGTCGTACTGTAAGTCGGCGTTGCCGTCCTTGTGGTTTGGGACGGCCATCTCCCAACCCTGCATGTCGAGCAGCGTCTTGCCGTCTGCGCCGGTGATGCGGACGTTCGTACCCGGGGCTGAGCCGCCGAAGTATTTCTCCGTGCCCTCGATGTAGTTCTTCGGTCGCGGCTGCGGTGGGCGATCCGCCGGGATGAAGATGGTCATGCGTGCGGATTTGTATGTGTCACCGGCCTCGGTCTTCTCGTAGGACCATCCCGCTTCGGCAGGTTGCGCGATGAAGCCATAGCCCGGCTTGGCTGTTGCCTGATCCTTCAGGAGGCTTAGCGTGACACGCACGATGTTCGGCGCGTATGGCTCCAGAACCACCGTGGCTCCGCCACGATCCATCGTGACCTGTGACTGCGCGAGGCATACGGACGACGCCGCAAGAAGAGCGGAAGCAACACAATTCAGAAGACGCATACTTCTCCAGGAGCAGCACTCAATCGATTTAGATAACGCGCAGAAGAGTTCCACGCGTCATGCAGAAGAAGTGTACATCGTAATCCCTATGAGCTGCGAAAGATGGCACCCGCAAAAGCAGATCCCTACGGGATGACAAACAAAAGGGCAGGCAAAGGCGGAAGGACAGACAACGGCAAAGGCAACCGCAGGTCCTTCGACTCCGCTCAGAATGACAGGCGTTTGGGTGGGTCTCTACCCTTTTGCAGCCGCGCCGAGGGTGCCCACCAGCACTCCTGCCCATCGCGAGACGTGCTCGCCGTATACGCCGCTGTTCACGTCGCGGTTTCCGTCGAGCACCGCGAGCTGTACTGCGAGGTTGCCAACGGTCGAGCTCTCCGCAGAGCCGCGAAAGACCTCGAGCCCTGTGGCTTCGTGCGTCAGCCGGTTCAGGAACTCGTTCTGGCTTGCTCCGCCGACGACGAAGAGGCGTTTCAGGCGCTTGCCGCTGTGCAACGCCACGCGGTCCAGCACCTTGGCGTAGCGGGCGGCGAGGCTGTGGAAGATGAGGCTCGCAAACGTGGGGGCGTTGGCGGGACTCTCATCCAGCGGCTCCAATCCGCGCTTCACGCGCTGCGCGTTGATGCGTTGCGGCATGTGTCCGGGGAGCAGCAGGTCGGGTTCGTCGACTTCGAGGAGGGCGTCCGGCTTTGGTTGTTTTTCAGCAGCGGCTATCAACTCGGGCACGGTCCACTCTTTGCCCTCGGCGGCCCACTGCTCCATACATTGACGGATCAGCCACATTCCGTTGACGTTCTTATGGAAGCAGACCTGATCGCCGACCGCGCCGAGGTTGGTGAAGTTGTCCGCGCGGGCGGCCTCTCCGTTACGGGGCTGCTCGACCAGCGTGCCGACCAGCGACCAGGTGCCGGAGCTGATGTAGGCCCAGTCGTTGCCCGTCGCCGGAATGCCCGCGATGGCCGAGGCCGTGTCGTGGCAAGCCGGCGCGATCAGCACGACGTCATGCAGCGCGGGCAGCTCCGCGAGCGGCCCCTGCAACCGTCCGAGCACCGTTCCCGGTGGGACGATCTTCGGTGCCAATGCCATGTCCAGCTTGGACGCCTGAAAGATCTCGCGGCTCCAATGCTGTTTGTAGAGCTCAGTCAACTGGGTGTGCGTGGCGTTGGTGTACTCGGCCACGCGAGCGCCGCCCCAGCGGGCGAGGATGTACTCCGGCAGGTTGAGCCATTGCTCGCCCTCGGGCAAGCCGGCAAGCGCGTCCGCGTGAAGCTGGTAGAGGGTGTTGATCCGCAGAAGCTGAATGCCCGTGAGCTCGCGCATCCGCTCCGGACTGACCCGGCGATGCAGCGAGCGCTCTGCCTTGACCGTCCGCTCGTCGCGATAGCAGAAGGGATCGGCCAGCGGTTTACCATCAATGCCCACCCGCACATAGTCCACCGCCCAGCCATCCACCGCAAGCGACCGGACGCCTTCGACGGCAATGGCAGCGCATCGGCGCAGCCCTTCATCGAGCCCGGTTTCGATCATGCCGAGGTCCCAGCGCAAACCGCCGTCATGCTCGCGGGGCGCGTTCGCAAACCGGTGGACCAGCCTTACAGACGGCTTGCCATCTATCCACTGAAGCAGCGAGACCCGGCAGCTCTCGGCTCCCAGGTCTACTGCAATCGAAGCCCGCGCGTCCATGGGCTGCGCCCGCTTCATCGCAGATAGGCCTCGGTCAGGCCACCATCCACCGGGATCAGGTGGCCGGTCGTGCAGCGTGCGAGCGGTCCGGCGAGGAAGAGGATCGCCTGCGCGCAGTCTTTCGGATCGATGGGCTGATGAGTCAGCGTGCGCGTCGCGTAGAACTGTGCCAGGACGTTGCGCAGGCCGTCGTCGGTGTCGTTTTCTTCGAACGGCAGCTTGTACTTCTTCAGCGATGCGATGACGCGGTCGCGTGGGAACATCGTCGATCCCTTGACCACCGTCGCCGGGCTGATTCCGTTGACGCGGACGCGCGGCGAATACGTCACTGCGAGCTCGCGTACCAGATGGCTTAGTGCTGCTTTGCTGACGTCGTAGGCCTCGCTGCCACGCTTGGCGACGACCGCATTGGCAGAGCTGGTGAGCACGATGCTCGCGTCGATACCCTGCGCGTCGAAGATGTGCGACGCCTCGTCGGTCAACAGGTAGTTCGCTGTGACGTTGACCTCGAGCGTCAGCGCCCACTGCGCGTCGGTGATGATGCCGTCGGGAGAGGACGGGAAGAGCGCGGCAGTGTTGATGAGGATGTCGATGCCGCCGAACTGACGAATCGTCGCGTCCAGCGCGGCTTTGATCGCCTTGCGGTCGCGGATATCGATGCTGGTCCAACTCACGGCTTCCTTGCCTGCGATGGCCTTGACCTCTTCGGCGACAGCCTCCGCGCCCTTCACATCGCGGTCCGCGACGACGATGTGTGCGCCGCGTTCGGCTGCAAGGAGCGCCACTTCACGACCGATACCGCTGCCTCCGCCGACGATCAGTGCGATGCGGCGGCTGAGTTCTTTCTCTGCAGGCTGGCGGCGAATCTTCGCCTCTTCGAGCTTCCAATATTCAATGCGGAAGGCCTCGCTTGCGGGGAGTGCGACGTAGTTCGCGTGGGTCTTGAACTCGCTTGCTGCAGCGGCGGGTCCGGCTTGTGGGATGTCGGTGCAGTTGATGCCTGCGCCGAGCGATCCTGCTCCCTGCATGACGCCGATGGCGTTGATGTAGAACTCGCCTGTGATGCGCGACTCGGTTTTATTTTTCCCGAAGCTGAACATGCCGACGCCGGGGATTAAGACGACCGTCGGGCTTGCATCGCGGATGGCTGGGGAGTCCGGTAGCGCGTGCGCTTTGTAGTACTCGGCATACTCGGCGCGGTAGGTTTCGAGTGCAGTCTCGATCAGCTCTTCCAATTCGGCAGGATCGCCCGCGGGGTTCCAGCGGATGTACATCGGACGAATTTTGGTGCGGATGAAGTGATCGGGGCAGCTTGTGCCGAGGTGCGCCAGGTCAGCGGCCTGCGCGGAGTTTACGAACTCCAGTACCTGCGGCAGGTCTGAGAAGCTGCCGATCCAGCGCTGCTTGCGCGAGACGACGCCGCGCAGATATGGCATCACGGAGAGTGCGATCTCCGCACGATCCTCACGGCTCTTCACGGCTTCGCCGCCGAAGTGCTTGTGGCCTGCGACCGAGCCGTGCCGCTCGATGAACTGGCCTAGCTGGTCGATGATCATGATGGTGTTCAGGTAGCTTTCGCGCTGCGTGTTGCCCCAGGTAAACAGCCCGTGGCCTCCGAGCACTACGCCATCGCAGCCCGGCGTCTCCTCGACGATCTTCTTGAGCATCATGCCGAGCTCGAAGCCGGGACGCTGCCAGGGCAGCCACGCCAGCTTGTGGTTGAACTCCTTGTTGAACTCGTCCATCTTGATCTTCCCGTTCGCCGAGGCCGCCAGCGCGATCCCCCAGTCCGGGTGCAGGTGGTCCACATGCGCAAACGGTAGGAAGCCGTGCAGCGGCGTGTCAATCGACGCGGCCACAGGATTATTTCCGAAGGTACACAGCGGATACATGTCCACCATCTCGTCTTCGAGCTCGACTCCGCGATAGACCTTCTCGAGCGCCAGCAGCTTGTCCATGTAGAGCGTCGCAAAGCCCGCGCGCTTGATGCTTCCCAGGTCGCCACCGCTTCCCTTCACCCATAGGACCGGCTTGGTCTGCCCGTCGACCGGATCGATTTGGTCGAGCTTCGAGCTGGTGTTGCCGCCACCGAAGTTCGTGATCCGCAGATCCGAACCCAGCAGGTTCGACCGATACCGCAAAAGTTCCGGCGCATCCAGCTTCGCCGCCACCGCATCGTCCCAGCGATCTTCTAGAAATCGAAGACCCTTTGTCTCTGCCATTGCCATAACCTCTATGATTTCCGTGTCGTGCTCAACCTCATTATCATTCCACGAAAAAGATCAATACAGCAACTATTTCTGATATGAAAATATGGCTGGCAGATTCATCGCCGGATTAGACTGCTGCTTGCTTCCTCCCGTCTAGGTGGTTTCCACTGATGGAGTGGAAAGATTCCCTCGGCGGCTGAAGCCGCAGGAGTTTGCTTGATCTTACGGCGGGACTGAAGTCCCGCCCCTTCAAAACCGTTCTATGCCGTAGAAGGAACAGGCAACAGCAGAAGCAGATCCCTCCACTTCGCTGCGGGATGACAACTAGAAGAGTAAGGACAAAAACAACAGCACCGCAGGTCCTTCGACTGCGCCTCTCGCGATGAAACTGCGAGAAGCTCCGCTCAGGATGACAGTTTTTGTGGAGCAAATTTCAGATCCGCCATGCTAGCCCAGGGTCTCTCGTGTCACTAGCTTGTGGTCCGCATAGTTGTAGGGAGGCACTGTCTGGCCGCGCAGCAACGACAGCCCCAGGTTGATCAGGCTCGGCCCATACGAGTTCACCTCGTGCGAGACGGACGCGATAAACGGAGACTTGTCCTTGCGTATCTCTTCGATCACCTCCGCCAACGCGTCCTGCCCTACGATGGCCACGTTCTTCTCCCGCTTCTGCTCCTTCACTGCATCGAGTGCGCCCAATGCACTCGTGTCCGTTGCCGCGGCGATCAGGATATGCCGGTCCTTCGGGTGCCGTTGCAGAAAATCCGAGATCAGCTTTCTGCTGCGCTCGCGCATCCCGCGTCCGTCCAGCCGGACGAAGCACTCCACCGGGATGTCCGGCATGCCGCTCCGCACGGCCTCGAACGCGCCGGTGATCCGGCTTTGTACCAGCTGTCCGGCCTCGGGCAGATCCAGCCCCAGCACCCAGTCCACCTTGCGGTTCCAAGTTCGCACGGCATGGGACGCAAGCTCTGCCCCAGCTTCGACGCCGACCCGGTAGTTGTCCACCCCGAAGTAGGTCGCATGAGGGTGCGGAATGTCGATCGCGATCAGCGGGATCTTCGCTCCAGCGAGCTTGTCGCCGATCACCGGGGCGACCTCCTGCTCCACCTGGAACTCGATCACCAGGTCCACACGGCTGCTTACAAATTCTTCGGCATTCTTCACCGCTGTCGCCGAGTCGTAGCAGTTGTCCAGCACCAGCAGGTCGACGCCCACCGCCGCCGCCGCACTCTTCAGGCTCTCCGTCACCGCGACGGAGAATGGCATATCCGCGCTCTGTCCGCCGAAGCCGAACCGCAGCTTCTTCGGGCGCGTCACATGCCGGTACTGGCCATCGGACGACTGCGACAGATACCCCCGGTGTACATACGTCTTCAGCACGCGGTAGACCGTCGTCTTCGAGATCTTGGTGTGCCGATGGATCGCCTCGAGCGTCATCGGCTGGTTCTCTGCCTGCAGCAGCTCAAGGATATCCAGTGCCTTCGAGAGCACGGGAATCAGGTAAAGTCGCTTCGTCGTTTTACGCAAAGGTATTCGGCTCCTGCGGAGAGGTGACCACTCAGCGATCCATTATGCAGCAAGGAACGTTGTTTCGCTAATGGAATACGAAACCATATATAGTCGAAACGCAGATTAGGATCGTAAACAACATGCGAAGGGTACGGGCTTTAGCCCGTACCCTTCAGACGAATGCAGTTTTTAGAAAGACCCTCGCCATTTAGGAGCAGCCATGAATCCCGGCCCCACAGCCTCGACCAAAGCTTTCGCAGCGCTCAAACCCATCGCGTTTCTCCTGCTCTGGCTGGCTCTTGCCGCACAGACTCTTTGGACCGTATCCCATCACTTCCGCCTGCATGAGCCCTGGTCGAGCATGTCGTATCCGCTCACCTACGCGGCGCCCTTTCTGCTTCTCGCGCTCACCTACGGTCGTGTCCGCTGGATCGCGTCCCTCCTGCGCCTTCCCCTCGCCGTTGCTTTTCTGAGTGCTGTCTGCGATCGTCTCGGGCTGCTCGGAGCACCGGGCGCACCCGGCGTCGGCTGGGGTGACTTCGCGCACTTCGTCCACTACACGGCTCGTGTCAACTCCTTTATGCCTGCCGCGACCATCTTCCCGCTCGCCGTGCTCGCTACCGTTGCCGAGACTCTGTTCGGCGTGGCCCTGCTGCTGGGCATACGCATTCCGATCGTGGCGTTCGGCTCTGCGGTGCTGCTGTTTTTCTTTGCCACGGCCATGACCATTTCGGGGTTCTCGCAGTTTGCTTATGGGGTTTACCTGATGGCTGCCGGCGCGTTGGCTCTCTCCACTGTCGATGCATCGCTGCTCAGCGTGGATGCCTTTTTCAAATCACGCAATCATCAGGCGTAGCTGGAGACGCTGCCGGCGTTTTTGGCTCCGCGTGCTTTTTCGATCTGCTCCACGTAGCCGCTGCTGCGTAGCGTCGCCAGTGGATCTTCGGGAAGGCCACGCGCCCGCCGCCACTCCTTCACGATTGGTCGAACATCCTGCCAGAAGGCACCGCGGAAGCACTCCTCCGCCTCTACGAGGTGGCAGCTTTGTTGTAGCTCTGCCAGCCTTGCTTGGTCGATCAGCGCCGACTTCGCGTAGAGCTCCTGCGCTGTCACTACCGTCTGCACCATCGCCTCCATCTTGCCCTTCAGGTTGTGGCTCTGGTCGATCATGAAGGCCACGTTCGCGCGCTCGTCGTTGCTTGCGCTGACGATCTCGTGGAAGATGCGGAAGACCTGGTACGGGTCGATGGAGCCGAGGGTCAGGTCGTCGTCGGCATACTTGCGGTCGTTGAAGTGGAAGCCGCCCAGCGCGCCCAGATGCAGCAGCCATGCCACGATCTGTTCGATGTTCGTACCCTGGTAGTGGTGGCCGGTATCGACCAGCACCTTCGCCTTCGGGCCTGCGCGGCGTGCGAGCTCGAGCGCCATGCCCCAGTCCGCGATGTCCGTGTGATAGAAGGCGGGCTCGAATGGCTTGTACTCCACGAGCATCCGCTGATCGTCGCCCAGGGCCGCGTGCATCGCGCCCAGCACCTCGCTCATCCAGTCGATGCGGCGGCGCATACTCTGCGTTCCCGGATAGTTGGAGCCGTCGGCTATCCACATCGATACGTCCTTCGACCCCAATGCCCTCCCGATCGCCACCGAGTCCAGTAGATGCGCTAACGCCCTCGCGCGAATCTCCGCGCTTGGGTTCGCAATTGAGCCGTATTTGTATACCTGATCCTGAAAGAGATTCGGATTGATCGACCCGCTCTTTATTCTGAACTTCGTTTCGAGCGCCTGGATCGCCGGGACATCCTTGACACCACCCGGCAGATCCCAGAGCACATGCAGCGCCACCGTCGGGCTCGCGCCGGTGAGTGCATTCACCTGCGCCGCATCGGCGAACTTCTCTTCGATGTTGGTTGCGGCACCCGCCTGCACGAACTTCCCAAACCGTGTCCCGGTGTTCGCAAAGCCCCACGACGGCACTTCGATCCGGAACTCATCCAGAGCCTTACCCACCCGCTCCGCCCCACGCGTCAACTCGCCCGAACCGTTCGCCGTCATCGAAAAGCCCCTCTCCAGACTCTACACTGGAAATATACTCTCTATTGAAACTATGTCACACTACCGCAATCAGGGCTTACGACGCAAAGAATTATTTTGGATCGCCGCCCTCGACCAGAACGACATCCAGGAACCGCGGGCCATGCACGCCCTTGATGCGCGTCATCTCGATGTCCGCGGTCGCCGAAGGCCCTGACACGAAGGTCGTCGCCAGATCGGCTGTCGCCTGTAGACGGGCCATCGCCTGCGGCACCGTCTCCACGACATCGGCGGCGTAGAGCACGCACAGATGGTAGTCCGGAACCAGCGTCGCCGCCCGTCTTCCCTGCCCGGCTGTGTTCTGTAGTACCACCGTGCCCGTCTCGGCAATTGCCACCGCCGACCGCGTCACCACTCCGTCAAAGGCATCCAGTTCCGCAGGTTGAAACCCTGCGTCCACAATAAACTCGAACCCCTCTGGCAATACTCCTGCCGGCAGTCCTGCGGGAACGACCAGCCGCCGCACCCCACGCGCTTGCAGCATGGTTTTGACTGCGTCGGATACGCCACTCAGGCCTACACGAAGCACCTGTGCGTCGTAGTCTTGCAGCCGATCGACCAGCAGCTCCAACAATTCGTCGTGTTCGAGCGAAGCATCGCGGCGATAGCTGCGTGGCAGCTCTTCCCACTCCGCTCTTGCGGCTTCGAGCGATGACGCGCCGCCCGTCGCCTTGCGTATCCGTTCGAGCACCACCGATCTTGCCGAATTATCTGCCATTCTTTCCTCGCTTCTCCCACCAGTCGCGGAAGGTCTCTTTCGGCATCGACTGCAGATCGCGCACCTGCGTCCATCCGCCGAGCAGCCCGGGTAGCCAGCCGATCCAGCCCTGTCCCTGGCCGTCTTTTCGCACCAACGGACTCTCCGCGAGACGCCCCATGCGTTGCGCCGCGCGGAACCGCCGTTCGCTCTGGAAGATGATGCCCATCGCTCGCATTGCGAGCGCCTCGGCGTTCATGATGCCGTTCTGCTTCACCACCTTGTTGCGCAGGTGGATCAGCACCTCGGGGATGTTGATCTTTACCGGGCAGACCTCGTAGCAGGCCCCGCATAGGCTCGACGCATAGGGCAGCGACTGCGCGTGCTCCATCTCCATCAACTGCGGCGTGAGGATTGCGCCGATCGGCCCCGCGTACACACTGCCGTAGGCATGGCCGCCGGTCTGCCGATAGACCGGGCAAGCGTTCTGGCAGGCACCGCAGCGGATGCAGTTGAGCGTCTGCCGGCCTTCTTCGTCGGCGAGAATCTCTGTCCGCGCGTTGTCCATCAGGACAATGTGGAATGCCTTCGGGCCGTCGGCTGCATCGACGCCTGTCCATATCGAGTTGTACGGATTCATCCGCTCGCCTGTGGCGCTGCGTGGCAGCAGTTGCAGTAGCACCTCAAGGTCCTGGAAGCGCGGCACAACCTTGTCGATGCCCGCCACCGTAATCAGAGTCTCGGGCAGCGTCAGGCACATGCGCCCATTGCCCTCGCTCTCGACGACGCACACGCCGCCGGTCTCCGCGATAAGGAAGTTCGCGCCACTTACTCCGGTCTGCACGCGGAGAAACTTTTCGCGGAGAAACATGCGCGCTGCATCCGCGAGGTCTTGGGGCTTCTCGCCGAGATTTGGTAGGTTCATCTTCTGTTGAAAGATCTCGCGAATCTGCTGGCGGTTTTTGTGCAGTGCCGGGACCACGATATGCGATGGCTGGTCTTCGCCAAGCTGGATGATGAGCTCCGCAAGGTCGGTCTCGTAGGGATGAATCCCTGCGGCTTCGAGCGCCTTGTTGAGCTGGATCTCCTCGGTCGTCATCGACTTGATCTTGATGACCTCATCGGAGCCAGTCGCCTTCACTAGGTCGACGATGATGCGTCGCGCCTCCGCCGCATCGCGCGCCCAATGCACGACGCCACCGGCTCGCGTGCAGTTCTCCTCGAACTGCTCCAGGTACGCATCGAGGTGTTCGAAGGTGTGCTGCCGGATGCGCTTGCCGGACTCGCGCAGCTCCTGCCAGTCGGGCATCTCGCCGACTACGCGCGCCCGCTTCGCCTGAATCACGTCGGTCGCGTGACGCACATTCTTCCTGAGCTGCGTGTCACCCATCGCAGCTCGCGCCGCCATCGGGAAGACCGGTGCTGTCCTTGGGTCTAAAGCCGTTCCGCTCATCGTGTGCCCTCGTCGCTCGCAAGAATCTCTGCCAGATGCACTGTCTGCACGCCGGTCCGTTGACGATGCAGTGCCCCTTGAATATGCATCAGGCAGGAGTTATCACACGCCGTGCAAGCCTCCGCCTTCGTATTCAAAATAGCCGTCGTCTTCTCTGCCAGCATCGCGCTCGACACCTCGGCGTTCTTCACGGCAAAGGTGCCGCCGAAGCCGCAGCACTGCTCCAGCCCCTGCAACTCCACCAGATCGATTCCCCGCACCGCCTTCAGCAGGCGTAGCGGACCATCCCCCAGGCCGAGGTTGCGCAGTCCGTGGCAGCTTGCGTGGTAGGTCACACGATGCGGATAGTAAGCGCCCACATCCTCAAGCCCCAATCGCTTGGTCAGGAACTCGGTGAACTCGAAGACCTTCGGCAGCAACTCTTCCACGTCGTGTTTGAGCGCGGCGTCGTTCAACTGCTCCGCCATCTTCGGATAGTGGTCCCGCATCATCGCCACGCAGCTCGACGAAGGCACCACCACGGCTTCGGCTCCTTTGAACTGCGCGACGAAGCGCGCGAGCAGCGGCAGTGCCTCCTCCTGGTAGCCCGTGTTCCAGTGCATCTGCCCGCAGCAGGTCTGACCGGCGGGAAACTCCACCGTGTGGCCCAGCCTCTCCAGCACTCGCACCACGGCTTTGCCCGTCGCAGGAAACAGCGTGTCGTTATAGCAGGTAATAAACAGCGAAACTCGCAGGACAACCCTCCTCGCGCCAGCACACCACAGCGCTACACACTACCTTAGTAGAAATCATCTGTCTGGATTCATTAGAGAGTATATTTCCCCATCGCAACATGCGTCAGTTACCATGGGACGCGCAATACACTCAATACAACAGCCATTGAATGCAGCGAGGGTCTACTTGGGAACGAATCCTTTTATCGGCGTCATCTACCACTGGATCGGCGGCTTCGCCTCCGCCACTAACTTCATCCCCTTCCGAGGCATCAAGCGCTGGTCGTGGGAGATTTACTGGCTCATCCAGGGCTTCGCCGCATGGATCGTCGCTCCGCTCGTACTCGCTAGCATCTTCGTCCCGAATCTCTTTGGCATTCTTCATGCCGCACCATCCTCCTCCATCGGCTACGCCTTCATGTGGGGAGTGCTCTGGGGCATGGGTGGCCTGACCTTCGGACTTGCTATTCGCTACCTCGGCATCGCCCTTGGCTACGCCATCGCGCTCGGCCTCTGCACCGCCTTCGGGACATTATTACCACCGCTTTTCCATGGACAGTTGCTCGCCATCGCCCATGAGAGCTCCGGGCAGATCATCCTCGGCGGCGTCGTCCTCTGCGTGATCGCCGTCGCCGTCAACGGAGCAGCCGGCCTCTCCAAAGAACATGAGATCACTGTCGAAGAAAAACTTGAAGCCGGCGAAGCTGATTTCTCCTTCGTCAAGGGCCTGGCCGTCGCCATCTTCGCCGGGGTGATGAGCAGCTGCTTCGCTTTCGGCCTCGACGCCGGAGCGCCCATCGGCCGCATTGCCAAGGCGCAGCTCCTCGAGCATCACCGGTTGGACCTCTGGCAGAACCTTCCCGTCCTCGTCGTCGTTCTTTGGGGAGGCTTCCTCACTAACTTCGTCTGGTCCGCTATCCTCATCCTCAAGAACCACTCCTTCGACCAGTTCGGCGGAGCCTCCGGCATCAACCCCATGCGCGCCGCCGCCACTCGCGGCGATACCCTTATGGACTGGGACCCGCGCAATATTGCGGCCTTCGAGCGACTCACGCCGCGCACCCTTACCTTCAACTATCTCTTCGCCGCACTTGCTGGAGTCATCTGGTACTTCCAGTTCTTCTTCTACTCGATGGGCCAGACGAAGATGGGCAAGTACGACTTTTCAAGCTGGGCGCTCCACATGGCGTCGATCATCATCTTCGCGACACTGTGGGGGCTCGCGCTGAAAGAGTGGAGAGGCACCAGCCGCCGCACCAAACTGCTGGTCAGCGCTGGGTTGTTTTTGTTGATCGCATCGACCATCGTCATCGGCTATGGCAACTATGTGAAGGCCACCCAGGACGGAATCAAGATCGTCTCCAGCAACTAAACGTGAACCCTGTGCAGCAAGATTCGAGCAGCTAAATACATCAGTACCGCCACACACAGCGCCAGCACCATCAAGCGCAGGTGTGCCGCCATCGACACCGAAATTCCCGCGCCGGTAGCAATCATAATGTAGGCAACCACACACGCCGGACACTTCGGCATCAGCACCAGAATCGCGCTCGGCACGATCCATCCGCCCGCCTTCGCACTACGCTTCGCCATCATCTTTAATACAGGAGAGCGCGGGTGCGGGCCGCCATCGGCAGTCCGCATCCCATCCTTCGCTTGCTCTGCTCTGCAGGTAACAGAGGCACAGCAACCATGCGCGTTCATGCGTGTTCCCCCACACCACAGCAGGAGTCCGCCTCCTTGGCGAGAGCGCTCAAATCCTGCTGCACCGAGTACCGGTCATGGTGCCGGACCCACGACATCGTAAAGCTCAGATTGTCTTCGTCGCGTCCCTTCGGCACAAGGTCCAGATAGTTGTACGCGCCGATCAGGATGTCGCCACCCCGCGCATAGGCCGAGTAGGTGTGGAAGATATCGCCAGCCGCATCCTTATAGAACACGCTCACGCCCGGGCCTTCATCGCTCGGGAACTCACCCATGGCGTAGTTGTAGTACACCCTTCCCTGCGCCATTTCGTCCTTCGTGAACGACACGTGGTAGTCGCGGTTGAAGTCGTTCGCATTCGACGACACCCAATTGAAGCGCCAGCCCATTCTTTTCTTGAACGCTTCAATCTGGGCCAGCGGAGCGCGCGAAACCGCCATCAGCGTCACATCGCGGTTCGCCAGATGCACCACGGAGCCGTCGATGTGGTCGGCAAGCAGCGAGCAGCTCGGGCAACCCTCCTCCCACTCCGGACCAAACATGAAGTGGTAGATAATCAGCTGGCTTCTACCGTCGAAGAGTTCTGCAAACGTCTCCCTGCCCTTTGGCCCGTCGAACAGGTAATTTTTCTTCACCTTCTCCCACGGCAGCTCGCGCCGCTCCCGGCTCAGCTCATCACGCAGCCGCGTGAACTCTTTTTCTTTCGCCAGATAGGCCTTGCGAGCCTCAAGCCATTCGCCATTCGATACGACCTTGTGTCCTACATCGATTGCGTTCATCGCTTCCTCTCCTTCTGGTTTAGAGTGCATTTATCGTTCGCTTCTCAGTAAGCTGTCAAGCCTTGAACCGCCGCTCCGCAGCCTCACGGACTCTGGTAAGCACGTTGCCCCAGCCCTTGTTCACATTCACGCCATCACGCAGATCTGCCGGGATCAATCCGATCGCCTGATGCGAGAACTGGACACGCGTCACGCCGCCCTCCTCCGTCAACCGGTATTGCACGTTCGACATCGCCGGGTACGACATGAACAGCGGGCCACAGATCTCCAGCAGCGAAGGCGGCTTGATCGCCTGCACGTGCCCCCAGAAATGCCCCGTGTTGTTCTCGAAGTCCCTGAACCACCGGCCACCGGGCCATGGCTCAAGCTTCATCTTGAGCGACGCTCCGTCCGGCGTCTCGTTGTACGGCCCCATCTGTTCGAGGATCGTCTCGAAGACGATGTCGATCGGAGCCATGATCTCCTCAGTCTTCCTGACTTCGAGCGTGTGTACTGTCTGTTCTGCAGTGCTTGTTGGCATTACTCTTTCTCCTTGTCTTTCGTTAGTGGTGTTGCGTGAGCCAACCGTGCATGAGCCAATCGTTCCAAGCTGATGAATCCAGAACCGCTCATACTAAACTCCAAACTGCCGCAGATGATGGTCGAGATGCTTGTACATCAACGTCGCCCACTCCTCCGGAGTTAGCCGCCCAAAGAAGGCATGCGGATGCGTGGTGCATACCCCAGGGCCGCCCGTTGCAAAGCGTTCGATCAATCCGCGTAGCCGCTCCCGTTCCGTTCCCAGGTCCCGTTCATCCTCAACCACAAGACCCTCCACAGTCGGCGCATTCCGGCGCATTGGCTCGTCGTTCCCAAACACCATCGGCTTTATCATCCGCCCAATGATCCGACCCAGCAGCAACCGCGGCGGAATCCTGTCCCCTACCGCCAACTCCATCCCTCGAGAGCAATGCTCCAGCGCCTGTGCTGGGGCCATCTTGCCCCACAGCCGCTCGCTATCTGACCTCAGCTGCGATATCCGCTCTCTTACCTCTTCCACTCTCGCCGTTTCAAAGAGATTTTTCATTTGGCATTACTCTCTCTCTTCGTTGTTCGTAATTGGTAGTGCCTGAGCCAGTCGTTCCAGCACCTTGCGTTCGGCCCGCTCCTTGATCTGGTCAAGCTGATGGGTCCAGTACCGTTCAAACGTCTTCACCCAGTCATGCACCGGCTTCAACTCCGCTGCGTTCAGCCGATACATACGATGCTGTCCACGCTTGATCACGGACACTACCCCAACCTTGCGAAGAACGCCCAGATGCTTCGAAACCGCCGGTTGGGGCATCCGGAGCGCCCTCACTACCTCTCCAACCGCAACCTCCCTGCCACCCACCAGTACCGCAATAATCTCGCGCCGCCGAGGTTCTGCGATCGCGTTGAACACATCCGTAGTTGTTGCTGCTCTTGCCATGCCAGAAATGTATATTCCTATATAAGAATATGTCAAGCGACAAACCGTTCATTTAGCAAGAAGAACTGCGCGATCTACTGGAGAGCCTGAAGTACAAGCGATCTTAAGCGCATCATCCAAGGCCGGGCAAACAGGCGGGGTTTCGGCGAAAATGAGCTATCAGCGAGGCTGAGAAGGCGGACTCGGTATGCCATCGGCATTCCATGCGGTGACACGATAACTGGCCCCGAAGAGACTGCTGGGGTGTGGATCAGCCCAGGGATCGTCGCTGTCGGTGGCGCACTTGTCGCAGATGGTCATCCATTGTTTTGAAGTTGGGTCCAGGCGCTCGACAGAGTAGCGGAGGGCGCCAGCTGAGCCGCGCCAGGCGATTAAGCCGCCGAGGACAGTCGACGTGATGACCGGTGATGGCGGAACGGCGTGCCTGGGGACGGAGATTCCGGACATCGCGAAGGCATGGGTGCGAAGCTGTTGCGCGCGGGCTGCCATGTCTTCGGCTGTATTGACCAGAGTCTTGATGCCGGGATAATAGAGCGCCCACCATTCACCACACTCCCCGTTTTCCGCGAACGTGGAATTTTTGGAGTCTGCGGGAATCGGCTGGAAGCCGAAGTTGTCGAGGTGAGCCTGCAGCGCCCAAAAGCCGTCACCGGAGATGTTGGGGTCGTGGGCGAGCGTATCGAGAACGTGCTGGAAGTCATCGGGAGTCTTCCAGTCGGTGCGGTCCCATCCGAACTCATTCACGATGAATACCTTGCCGTGAGCAGCGACGGTAGCCGCATCATGGGTGAATGTTTCAGCGGTAGTGGGCGGTGCGCTCCCGCTGAGAAGAGAGTCCCAGTGTGGATAAAACTCAAAGGTGACGAGGTCGCTGCTGGGGTTGTCGATGACTTTAGGATAGGCGCGGAAGATGCCGGTGGTGTCGAGATAAAGGTGGTGGGGATCGACCTGCTTGATATGAGCGCCGATGGTCTCGGACCATGCCGCAACCTGGGCGAGAGCGGTCTGGCCGCCTCCAGTGAAGAGGGTGATGATGCCGCACATGTTGCAGTTCTCCCAAGCCATGATCGTGGGGTCGTCACGGTAGCGAACGCCCGTGATCGTGTTCACGTGGCTGAGAACAGCGTCGATGTGATGCTTGTAGGCGGCGATAACGGCTGGATCGGTGAAAAAGTCCTGCGGGTTTTGCTTTCCATTCCAGGCGAGATACTGGCCAAGGCCGCCGCCGGAGCAGGTAGCGCAGTCTCCGACGAGAGGAATGATCAGGCGCATGTTGTGCTTTGCAGCCGCGGCGATGGCGTAATCGGAGGCCTGAAAGGCGGCCTCGTTGAACTTGCCCTGTTCGGGCTCGATGCAGAGTGGGCAGCCAACCGTGTCGCCGATGGTCTGGGCACGGACCACCTTGGCACCCATCTCGGCGGCGGTGGCGAAGGCATCATCCATCTCGAAGTGGCTTGGAAAGCGAGGCCCCGCTGGGTCGTGAGGGCCGTAGCCTTCGAGGCCAAGCCACTCGATGTTTGGGCCGCTATAACGGAAGGGCGCACCGGCCAGGGTAAGGTGGCTCCCTGTGCGCTGAACAAAGTCCTGAGCATAGATTGAAACTGAGACTGCAAGCATTGCAGTCAGGGCAAGAATGGACTTGAAGCTACGCATTCGTTCTCCGAGTCGCGCAGAGTATGCTGGACCACGGACAGAATTGTAAGCTACGGTTTCATCGGTTGGCCTTAATTGCGTTTGTCAGTTGATGCAAATCTACCGCCGCAACCCAGCCTGTCGCAGTGTCTCTGCCGCTGACTCTGGTGTGATATCCCGTTGCGGAGAACCCAGCAGCTCATAGCCAACCATGAACTTGCGGATGCTCGCCGAGCGCAGCAGAGGTGGATAGAAGTGGGCGTGGAACTGCCACTCCTCATGCTCTTCTCCGTCGAACGGTCTTGGATGCAGCCCCATCGAGTAGGGGAAAGGGGTCTCGAATACACGGTCGTACGTCGAGGTCACATCCTGCAAGATCGCCGCGAAGTCGTTTCGCTCCGGCTCGTTGAGGCTCTGTAGATCGACCACATGCCGCTTCGGCAGCAGCATCACTTCGAACGGCCAGATTGCCCAGAAAGGAACCACCGCGAGGAAGCTGTCGTTCTGCGAGACGACGCGCTCGCCTAGCGCAAGCTCCATCTCCGCGTAGGCGACCAACAGGTTTTTTCCGTGCTGCTTGAGGTAAGCCTTCTGCCCCGCCAGCTCCGCCACTATCTCATTCGGAATCGATCGGCTGGCCCAGATCTGTCCGTGCGGATGAGGGTTGCTCGCGCCCATCATCGCTCCACGGTTCTCGAAGACCTGCACGTATTGGATATCTTCTCGTGCTCCCAGCTCCGCGTACTGCGACGCCCAGACATCGACGACCGCGCGAATCTCCGGGATCGACATCTTCGCCAGCGTCAGGTCGTGTCGCGGCGAAAAACAGATCACGCGGCAGACGCCGCTCTCACCGTCGGCGATCAGCAGCCCTTTGCCGTCCTCATCGCCGTGGAACTGAGGAGCGTCCGGCTTGAGCGCGGCGTAATCATTCTCGAAGACATAAGTGCTGGTGTAGACGTCCGTCTTTGCGCCGCCAGCGCGCATGTTTCCTGGGCAGAGATAACATGTGGGATCGTAGGTCAGCCCAGGCGGAGTTACCTTCGCCTCTGTCTGACCTTGCCACGGACGCTGCGTCCGGTTGGGCGAGACCAGCACCCACTCCTGCTTCAGCGGGTTATACCTGCGGTGCGGATTCTGCTGCGCCAACGGATTCATCGCACTCCCTCAAGCGCCAGTCTTGCCAGCGCGCCATCGGACGCCTCGCAGACGAAGCAGTCCGCTGTAATCCCCGTTGCGGCAGCGTACTCCCGACGTAACGTCTCCACAAACTGTTCTGCCTTACCCGCCTGCACCACGTTGACCGTACATCCGCCAAAGCCGCCGCCGGTAATCCGCGCGCCGAAGCACTCCGGCTGGCGCGAAGCGATCTCGACCATCGTATCGACCTCGGGACAGCTCGCTCCGAAGTCGTCCCGAAAGCTTGCATGGGCCTGCGCCATCAAGGTCGCCAGACGCTTCATATCTCCAGCCAGCAACGCTTCGCGGGTTGCGAGGACGCGAGCGTTTTCGGTCACAATGTGCCGACATCGCAGGAAGCTCGCCGGACTCATCTTGTCCCTGCAAGCCTCCAGGTCAGCCACCGTTGCATCCCGCAGCATTGCTATCCCCGGCCGCTCGCGGACGATCACGGCCTGGCCCGATTCGACCTCGTCGCGCCGGTCGCCGTACTCTCCAGCCGCGATGTCATGCTTCACCATGGAGTTGCAGACCACCACGCGCACGTCGTGCGGCAGAGGCAGCATCTCGTAGACGAGCGAGCGGCAGTCCAGCAGCATCGCCCTCTCCGCCACGCCGCCAGCGACGACAAACTGGTCCATGATGCCGCTCTTTGCGCCAACGTATTCATTTTCGGCACGTCGGCACAGCGTCGCCAACTGCTCCAGCGGCATCGTAACGCCTGCATAGCCGAGCAGCGCTACCGCCGTCGCAACCTCGACCGAGGCAGAGGAGCTAAGTCCTGCTCCGAGTGGCACATCGCCACCCAACGTCATGTTGAAACCTTCCACCGTGACTCCTGCCTGACCGAGAGCCCAGAGCACACCAGCTGGGTAGTCGCTCCAATGCCCACGTGCAGCACGCTGAAGCGACGCAATATCAAATGCCACCTCTTCCGAGAAGTTGGTGGAGTAAAAAACAGCCTGCCCGTCGTTTCGCGGACTGACGACAGCCGTCGTCGAAAAGCCGATCGCCATCGGCATCACCAGACCACCTGTATAGTCGGTGTGCTCGCCGATCAAATTCACACGCGCGGGCGCGGACGACACACGGCCTTCCTGCCCGAACTTCTCCTGATGCACGCGGAGCATGCGACTGTGTGCCACTGTGTTTCTCCCTGGGGTCTTAGAACTAAACTATCGACCATATTACCTATTCCCGATGTATACGCATACATTTGATGGATTATGGGCATTTTATGCTCATCCAATAGAGAATTAGTAACAAATCAGGTCGATTAGGCTTCGAACTCCGTCTCGGGTTTGGGGAGAATGTCGTGCGGGCCAGCCACCCAGACATACAACGTGGGCAGCAGGAAGAGGCTGATAATCAGGTCGGAGATCAAGCCACCGACGATGACCACCGCAAACGGCCGCTGCGAGTCCGAACCGATGCCATGCGAGGTCGCCGCAGGCAGAAGACCGAGCGTCGCCACCAGCATGGTCATCATGATCGGACGCAGACGCAGTACCGCACCTTCGACCGCGGACTCCTCGATCGAGTGGCCGCGGACGCGCATCTGGTTGATGTACTCCAGCATGATGACGCCGGTCTGCACCGACACACCGAACAGGGCCAGGAACCCGACGCCGGAGGAGACGCTAAAGTTCGTCCCCGTGACGAATAGGGCAAGCGTTCCACCAATTGGTGCGATGACGATGTTTGCCATGATGAGCATCGCCCACTTGAACGAGCCGAACATCGTGTAGAGGATGAAGAAGATCAACAACACTGTGATCGGAACGACGATCGCCAGCCGCTTTGCCGACCGCTTCTGGCTCGCATACTCGCCAGCCCAGTCGAGCTTGTATCCAGGAGGCAGCTTGACCTGCGTCGTCACCTTCTGGATCGCCTCTTCCACGGCGCCACCGAGGTCGCGGCCACGAACGCTGTACTTGATCGCCACGTACCGGGAGTTCCCTTCCCGGTAGATCTCCGACGCGCCATCGACGACTGTGGGTTTGGTCAGCTGAGCGAGGGAGACCCGCTCTCCGGAGGGCGAGACGAGACGCACGTTCTCGATCGCCTCGGGCGTGTTGCGATAATCCTGCGCGTACCGAGGCACCACATCGTAGCGAGCTTCGCCTTGCAGCACCTGCGTCACCGCATTGCCGCCGACGGCGGTCTCCACAGCATCCTGCACATCCGTCACGTTGATACCGTAACGCGCAGCGGCAGCACGGTCTACGACGAAGTTCAGATTTGGCTGACCGATGACGCGGAAGAGGCCGAGGTCCTGGATTCCTTTGATGTGGCTCATCACCTCGACGATCTGGTCGCCCTTCTGTTCGAGCAGCTTCAGGTCGTCGCCGTAGACCTTCACCGCCAGCTCGCCCTTGACGCCGCTGACGGCCTCTTCCATGTTGTCGGAGATCGGCTGTGAGAAGTTCCAGATCACTCCCGGCATCTTCACAAGCTCACGATTCATCGCCGCGATCAGCTCGTCCTTGTTTTGGTCGAAGACCGGACGCCAGTCCTTCTTCTGCTTGAGGTCGACGAAGTACTCCGTGTCGAAGAAGCCGGTGGTATCCACTCCGTCGTCGGGACGGCCAACCTGGCTTATGACGTCCTTCACCTCGGGGAAGGACGCGAGTATTGGGCGCGCAAGGTTCATCACACGCACCCCTTCGCTGGGGCCAGTACTTGGAGCAAGCGTTCCACGAACCCAGATTGCGCCTTCATCCAGGTGAGGCAGGAACTCTGATCCGATCGCTCCACCCTCGGTGAGGATGACGGCCAGTGCCAGACCAGCCAGCGTCGCACCAATCACAATCCAGCGCGACTCGACCGCCCAGAGCGCAGCCGAGCGATAGTGCTTCGTCAGAAAGTTCATGACGGGGTTGTGCCATTCCTTCGCGCCATTCTTGAAGAGGAAGCTCGAAAGAACCGGTGCCAGGAACATGGAGAAGATGAGCGCGCCCAGAAGCGCGAAGGCGACCGTCCACGCCATCGGGCGGAAGAGACGGCCTTCAACCTGCTGCAAAGTAAAGATGGGAAGGTATGCCGTAACGATGATGCCGATCGCGTAGAAGACCGGGCGCTGCACCTCGTGCGCAGCCTCCTGCACAATCTCAAGCGCAGTCTTGCTCTTCTCCTGCGGGCGGTTCATGTGGCGAACGATGTTCTCCACCATCACGACCGCGCCATCGACCACCATGCCGAAGTCAAGCGCTCCCAGGGAGAGCAGGTTCGCAGGAATATGGCGAAGATCGAGGCAGATCGACGCGAAGAGCAAGGAGAACGGAATCGTCAGCGCGACGATGATAGCTCCGCGAACATTCCCGAGGAACAGGAAGAGGATGATCATCACAAGGATGATTCCCTCTGTCAGATTGTGCAGCACGGTGTGCGTCGTTAGATGGACGAGGTCGTCACGGTCGAGGAATGGGACGACCTTGACGCCGGGCGGAAGCAGGCCGGGGATGGCAGCCACCGCTGGCTTTCCGTCTTTGGCCGGCTGCGCATCGACGCCATTCAATTCTGCGACTTTGGCATGAATACCATCGAGCACTTCGTCGGAGTTCGCGCCCTTCTGCAACAAGACGATTCCTTCGACGACATCCGGATCGTCCACCACAACGCCATCATTGCGCCGGATCGCCTTGCCGATCTGACCCAGGCGGATCTTCGAGCCCTGCGCGACAGTGGCGATATCCTTCACCCGCAGTGCCGTGCCGCTCTGCGTCTTGATCAGAGTGTTTGCAATATCGTCGACGTTCGTAAAGAGGCCGACCGCGCGAACGTTGATCTGCTGCTGCCCCTCTTCGATAAAGCTGCCACCTGCGTTGACGTTGTTCGACGTCAACTGCTGCTCGACCTGTGCGATCGTCAGCCCATAGGAGACCAGCTTGCCGGGATCGATGCGAACCTGATACTCCCGCGTAATGCCGCCGAAGCTCGATACATCCACGACGCCAGTGACGGACTTGAACTGCTTCTCAAGCGTCCAGTCCTCGAGCGACTTCAACGCCATGTTGTCGTAGTTCGGGTTCGTGCTGGTGAGCGTGTACCAGTAGATCTGACCAACCGGGCTCCAGTCCGTTCCAATCTGCGGCTGCAGACCGGTGGGCAAGGTCACTCCAGCGATGCGCTCCAGCACCTTCTCGCGGTTCCAGTCGTTCGTCGACTCGTCGTCGAAGATCAGCATGACGCTGGAGAGCCCCGCGAGCGAGGTCGAGCGCAGGTGTGTCAGATGAGGGATGCCGTTCATCTGAATTTCAATCGGAACGGTGACCTGCTGCTCTACCTCTTCCGCAGCACGTCCCGGCCACTGCGTGATGATCTGCACATAGTTGTTCGCGACGTCCGGATAGGCTTCGACCGGAAGGCTGCGGAACGAGATGATGCCCCAGGCGAATAAGAGAATCGCCATGATGAGGACAAGAAATCGGTTCTTGAGTGCAAAATCAACAATGGAGCTCATCATTACTGCGTCACCGTGCTCTGCAGTTCAAGTGCGTTGCTCGCTACCTTTTGTCCAGAGTCCAGACCGGACAGGATCACCTGCAAATTGCCCGGAATCATCTCCCCGCTTACAACCTTGACCCGTGAGAACTGTCCAGAAGCTCCAGCGACGTAGACAAAATCCTGATCATGCAGATGGACGATAGCAGTGGCTGGAACGACCACGTGCGGCTCCTCCTTCTGTCCATGGAAGGTCGCCGTCACGAACATGCCTATCTTCATGAAACCGGGGTTCCTGACCTGGAGACGAACTTTAGCAGTGCGGATGGCCGGGTCGAGAATCGGATCAATCTCGCTGATGCGACCTGAGACGGTCTTATCCGGAAAGGCGTTGAAATGGATGTCCGCGTTCTGGCCAACGGAGAGGTTTGCGAGGTTGTTCTCGTACACGTCGCAGACGATCCAGACATCGTCGATGTTCGCAATGGTGAAGAGGTTCGGCGAGTTGTCGAGCGTCTTTACGCCCGAGGCCTGTGTGATGTTCTGCTCAATGATGACGCCCGTTGCCGGAGCGTATACATTCACCGCGCCGGAGGGTTGGTTGAGGTCGGTCGCACCAAGCACCTTCAGGTGCTGCTTCGCGGTGTCCACGTCCACGACTGCTTTATCTTCCGTGTCCTGGGCGATCTCGAGCATGCCCTGCGAGATGGCTCCCCTGGAGTAGAGCAGCTTGGAGCGGTCGAGCTGCACCTTGGCAAGTACCTCATCGGCGATAGCCTTGCGGTAGTCCGAATAAGCCTGCCCGATATCGTTGCTCTGCACCGTGAAGAGGAGCTGCCCCTTCTTCACGAAGTCACCGATGTGGGCGTAGATCGCCACGATCCTGCCCGAGGCCAACGAGATGACTGGGATCACATGCGTCACATCCGGCTGCACCTGCCCCGTCACGCTCATCGACGATGCGGTCGCCTGCATCTGCACCGCGGCAAGCGGGAACTGCTCCGGATGGTCGACCTTGATGGTATTGACGTTCTGGGCCTGCTGCACCGTAGTCGGTGGCGGAGCTTCAGCCTTGGGGTCGGTCGATTTCTTCTCGCATCCGGCGAGCAGGATCAGGGCCAGATTGGCCGCAAGGAAGGCGCTTTGTTTCTTCACTGGAGTACCTCTCGACCGACAGACTCGTTCATCTGCGCGGCGGCTGTTAGATAAGCGCCTACAAGATTCAAATATCCCACCTGGACGCTCCGATAGTCGCTCTGGGCCTGCAGAAAATCGAGCAAGGATGCGCCACCATGCTGATAGGAGAATGCGATCGCATCGCGAGTCTCCGCAGCCAGCTTCAAATACTTGCCCTTATAGGGGTTGAGAAGGTGGAGCTGGCTTTCGACGGTTGTATAGGAGGAGTCCACATCGGCGAAGACCTGAGCCTGGGCGGCGTCGGCCTGACGCTGCTGCAGATCGATGTCGAGCAGCGTGCGCTGCTTCTCGCCCTGGTTGCGGTCGAAGATACGCAGCGGAATATTGACGCTCACACCAATATAGCTATTGAGCGGGTTCGGCTGATGCGCTGCGTCGACCCCCCAGATTGGATCGGTCGAACCGTTCGCGATGGCAAGCCGATGGTCGATGCGCGCCTTCTCGATCGCCTGTGCTGCAGCCTGCAAGTCGGGCCGCACCGAAAGCGCGATCTGGTGGTAGCTGTCGAGCGGCTGTAGAGCGTCGCTGTACTCGAAGAGGCCTGTGATATCGAACTGGTCGACCGGGGTGCGGTCGTTGAGAAGCTGAAGAAGCTGAATCTTGGACGTGCGCAGGTTGACCTCTGCTGCCTCGAAGTCGGACTCGTACTGAACGCGGCCCAACTCCAGCCGGTTCAGATCGACCTGGGCGATATCGCCCGCCTTCAACCGGTCACGGCTGACCTCAAGGACGTGGTCGTAGTAGTCGAGATTTTCTTTTGTCAGCGCCAGAATCGCCTTCGACTGAAGAACCTGCACGAAGGCCGAGCGAAGCGCGTAACGGAGTGTACGCAGCAGGTCGGCCTGAGAAGACGTGGCGATCAGAGTCGCCTGCTTCGCGCTGTCGGTGCGCAGCTCCCGCTTGTGGTCGCGCTCGTGCAGATAGTTGAAGATGATGTTGGGGTAGGCGTTCGCTACCGGCTGGTATGGGTTCGAATGAAAGAGCGTGAACTGGTCGACTGCGGCGGTAAAGGTGGGGTTGGGACGAAGGTGCGCCGTGATCTCCTGTGCCTTGAACTCGTCGATCCCGATCGCTCCAGCGAGAAGCGTGGGGTTGGACTGCTGGAACCGGTCCTGCACCTGCTGCCAGGTGAACGACTGTGTCAGCGTCGAGGTCTGCGTTGCCGCCTGCGCGGTCGTAGGAGCTGGGGGAAGTTGAGCAAGTGAAGCGGCCGCCGGAAGAGCGACCAAAATGCTCAAAGTTGTGATCCGACAAATCTTATGAAACAAACTACCCCCTGAAGCTAGCATTGCATGTCTGACGGATCTCAATGTGATCAAGTTCATTTCAGAATTGCACAAAACGCATAAATACGATGTAAAGACGATTGAGACACAGGTTCAGTATACCCCCACCCCGTATATCTGAACCCGAGGCGAGGCACTAAGTTTCGCTGTCCCGCATCTCTTTTTCCGGGACCCAAAAGCGACATGCCCCTCAGCGGCCAAGCTGTTTCCGGAGCAGGTCGTCCACATCTCCTAGTTTATCGGTCAGCAGATTAAGCTTGCTCGAAAGCGCCTGAATCTCCGACTCGGCACGACGGTTGACGTCGTAGTCCAATTCGCTGCGGAGGCGGTCCTTCGTGTCCTGCCGGTTCTGGCTCATCATGATGACCGGCGCCTGGATGGAGGCCAGCATGGAGAGGAAGAGGTTGAGCAGGATGAAGGGGTATGGGTCCCACGCCTTGCCCCGCAAGATGACGTTGATCGCGGTGTAGGTACTGAGGACGATGCCGAAGCTGATGATGAAGGTCCAGGAACCGCCGAAACGGGCGACCGTGTCGGCAATACGCTCCCCAAAGGTCGACTCCTCGTCGATCACGTCGTTCGGATTGCGGCTGGCTCGTGTCTGCACGAGCCGTTGCGCAGCGTGGAACTGCCCGCTGATCACGGTCAGCATGTCCATCCCGGCAAGCGGCTTCCGCTGAAGCAGCGTGGTGATGTCGTTGCGGTCGACCTCGATGCACGTCGTCTCTTCGATGGCCATCGCATTGGTCTGGTGCGGGGTCTGCTCGAGCATCGAAGCGAAGCCGAAGAAAGAGCCGTGGCCGGGTTCGTCGATGAGAACCTCCTGGTGGTCCTCGTCGACGGTGGTGACGTGGACGACTCCGGACATCAGGATGTAGGCCTGGCTGCCGGGGTCTCCGATCTTATAGATACGCTGGCGCGGAGCGAATCTGCGGAGCTCCACCTGCGCGGCGAGGATCGCCATCTCGTCCTCGTCTAGCAGCGAAAAGAGGGGAACATGTCGAAGCTCTTCGGGATTACATGCCATGGGGGTGCTTCTTTCCTTGGAGTGCCTGACTCACCATTCTAAGTGGGACGAGAAAGATAACTCAGAGAAGTGAAGGACTTGCGACGAATTTTAATATCGCAGCGACTACTCTTCGCGGAGCACTTCCAGCGGCTTCTGGCCAAGGATGCGGTGACTGGCGATCCATCCGGTGGTCACCGTAAGCGCGGCAGTGCCAAGCAGCGCCATGATTGCCCACGTCCAGTGGAGGCGATAGGTAACGGTGAGCTGGGTGAGTAGGACATCGGCGATGATGTTGGCGAAGACGATGCCGACAAACCCAGCGACCAGACCGAGGACGGCAAATTCGATGGAAAAGATCGTGGCGATGCGCGCACGGGTCGCTCCCAGCGTTTTCAGCACAACTACCTCGCGGATGCGGCGGTAGCGCGTTCCGGCGATAGAGCTGGCCAGAATGATGATGCCCGCAAAGATGCTGAAGGTCGCGAGGAATTGGATGACGTAAGTGATCTGGAGGACCACGGCACGCACTGCCTCCAATGCCTGCGCGACGTTGATGACCGTGACGCTCGGATAGGCGGCATATAACGCACGCTGGAGCTCGCCGACATGCTCCGGGTCGGCGTGGACACCACCGTACCAGACTGTCGGGAGCCCGGCGAGTGCTGCGGGCGGCAGGATGAACTCGGCACGTGAGTAAGCGTGCTGCCCATCGGATTTAATCAGCGCGGCGACGGTGGCGTTGAACTGCTTATCCTGCGCGGCGAAGGTGATGGTCGAGCCGACCTTGACGCCGAGTCGATCTGCCTGACGCTGGGCAATGGCTACCTGCGCGGTCTTTTCGCCGGCGGGCCACCACCTGCCCTGCGTGATCGTGGTGCCTGGCGGCGGGGCATCCGACCAACTGAGGTTGATCGACTGCAGCATACGCTTGGGGAAGTTTTTCAGCTTGAGCTGTGCGGCAGGAACCCCATCGATGGAGAGGAGGCGCGACGAGACCACAGGCAGCAACTCGGGATCGCGGCGGAGGTTCGGCTGCGCGTGCAGAAAGGCACGCATGCCGTCGATCTCCTCGTTCGTGATGTCGACGAGGAAGACGTTCGGCAGGTCGGGCGCGGCGGACATATGCAGCTCCGTGACCACCGATTGCTGAACCAGAAAGACCGTCGTGATCTGCATGACGCCCATACCAAGCGCGGCCAGCAACGCAGCGGAAGGATTCCCTGGCCGGTAGAGATTGGCGAGTCCGTGACGCAATGACGAGGGCAGAAGCAGCCGCGTCCGCGTGAGGAAAAAGCGAAGGGTTGCGAGCACTCCAGTAGAGGCGGCGAGCAGGACACCCAGGACCGCGACGAGGCCAAACGAGAAGACCCGGCCCACCTCCGCCGAGTCGGAGAGGGTCGTGGCGATGACCGCAAGGCCAGCAAGAATGACGACAAACGCCGCGACCTGCGCGGGTTGCCGGAAGATGCGCTGGCGGATCTCACGATCCAATAGGACAAAGGCAAGGATGAAGGCCAGGAACCCTTGCACCAGCAGAAACACAATCGTGAAGACCGGAGTACCTGCGCCGTGAACTCGTGCGTAGGCGAAGGCCGCACCGACGATGACATAGCCAATGGGATAGTAACGATACCGCCACGCTTTGCGGAACAGCAGCGAGGCGAGCGAGGTCTCCTCCTCGTCCATCGCGCGGCGAAGGATGAGGATCGGACGGATGTTGCGGATGTCGAGCAACGGAGGCAGCGTGAAGAGCAGCGTCGTGAGGATGCCCGCAGCCAGTCCTGTCAGGATCGTCCTGGTCTGGATGTGCAACGCCGTATCGATATGGATCAACTTGGCGAGCAGCACCGGAAACGCAAGTTGAACGCCAACGCCGAGCGCCACTCCAAGCAAACCGCCGAGCAGCCCCAGCAGGAGGGTCTGCAACAGATAGATCTTGATGATCTGTCCTGACCGCGCGCCCAGTGACTTCATGATAGCGATCGTGTCCAACCGCTGCTGGAGGTGCGCGCGCATCGCCATCGCAACCCCGATGGCGCCCAATACCAGCGCCACCAGCGACATCAGCGACAACAAGCTGGTCGCGCGATCGAGTCCTTGTGTCAGCGCCGGATTCGTCTCGCGGTAGTCCGTCACCTGCGCCTCGGGCAGCAGCTTTTCGAGCCGCTCCTTCAGGTTGGCGACGGCCTTGTCCGAGATGGGATCGCCGTTGCGTGGCGGAGGAAGTTTGAATAGATACCGCTGCCCTGCATGGCTCCCTGGCGCGAGCAAGCCAGTGGCATCGAGGCCTTCGCGCGTGATGAGCACGCGTGGTCCGGCGGCGAAGCTTCCGGAGAGACGGTCCGGCTCGTTGGTCACTACGGACGCGATGCGAAACAGCCGTCCGCCGATCTTCAACTGGTCGCCGACATGCAGGTGAAGGCGAATAAGCAGATCGTCTGCGACGACGACAGCATTAGGCGTGAGGACACTCTTGAGCGGAGCGGCTGGCACCAGATCGACCGTTCCATAGAACGGATAGAGCGCCGGATCGACGGCCTTCAACGAGATCAGCAGAGGGTCCATCGTCTTCGGCGCGCTCGCCATCGAGAGCAGCTCCGTGACTGGAGTGAACTCCACACCCTCGGCCTCCATAGCATCGAGTCCCTTCTGCTGCTCGGGCGTTGGCTGTTGGAACATGCGCGCGGCGAGGTCGCCCGCCATGATGCTGCGCGCGCGCGTCAACAGAGTTCCGCGAAACGATGCGCTGAAGCCACGAACTCCAGTCAGCGCGGCAACACCGATGGCTACTGAAAGTATGACGAAGAAAAATTTCCCACGCGACGACCGCATCTCGCGGGAGGCGATCTTGGCGGCGGAGATCCAGGAGAGAGTGTTGGCCATCGCGTGATCGTCCTCGTTACAGTGTCGCTGGATTCGCGTTCAGTTCGTCCGAGAGAATAAGCCCGTCGCGCAATGTAATCCGCCGGTTGGCGTAGTCGGCGAGCATGGGATCGTGCGTCACCAACACCAGCGTCGTGCCTTCGGTGCGGTTGAGGTTGAGCAGCAGCTCAAGAACGTGTGCGCCGTTGGTGGTGTCGAGGTTTCCCGTCGGCTCATCCGCGAGCACGATTGGAGGCCGCAAAATGAACGCTCGCGCCAGCGCCACGCGCTGCTGTTCTCCGCCGGAGAGCTGCACCGGATAGTGGTCCATCCGATCTCCCAGCCCGACACTCGTCAGCAACTGCCGGGCACGCGGCAGGCCCTCCTTCGCGTCTTTGGGGTCTGCGTTTAGTTCATGCGGCAGCAACACATTTTCGAGAGCCGTTAGCGTCGGGATAAGTTGATACGACTGAAAGACAAAGCCAATCGTCCGGCCTCGCACCTGCGCAAGCTTGTCCTCTGGCAGATAGCTGATGCCGGTACCGTTGAGCGAGACATTGCCCTGGCTAGGCGTATCGAGACCGGCGAGCAGTCCGAGCAGCGTGGACTTTCCCGAGCCCGAAGAGCCCATGATCGCAGCAAACTGGCCTGCGGGAATTTCGAAGTCGAGCCCTCGCAAAATGTCGACGGTGCGCGATCCGTTACGAATGGATTTCCGCAGGCCCTGCACTGCGATCATTGCGGCTGCGTCGGTCGTCAACAGATACACCTCGTAGAAACCAGCGTTCGGTTTGTTAGATTGGAAGAATGAGGACCAATCGTCTCCCTTTCATCTTAGCTGTTCTGATGCTGATGTTGAGCGGCTGTAAGGCGAATGAGGAGACAAAGGCTGCAAAACCGGAAGTGTCCACCCCGACGCCGTCCGCAGAGCCTACGCCAGCTACTCCTGCTGTAGCAGACAGCCGCCCGTTGCTCGTCTGCTTTGGCGACAGCCTGACGGCAGGCTATGGAACCGAGGCTGGGCAGAGCTACCCCGACTATCTTCAGGCGGATCTAGATGCAAAGGGCTATGCCTACCGCGTGGTCAACGAAGGCATCAGCGGGGCTACCTCGAAGGACGGCGTCACGCGTCTGGCCGGGATCATCGCGATGAAGCCTGCAGTCGTCGTGGTCGAGTTCGGCGGGAATGACGGTCTGCGCGGATTGCCGGTCGCCGATATGCGAGCCAACCTCGACACGATGGTGAGCGCACTGAAGACCTCCGGCGCAAAGGTCGTCATCGCGGGCATCACTCTTCCACCCGACTACGGCCCGGACTACATCAACCAGTTCACGGCGACATATCCGCCGCTGGCGAAGAAGTATCGCGTCCCCATCGTGCCGTTTCTGCTGCAGGGCGTCTTCGGCGTTCCGGGCATGATGCAGCAGGACAGAACGCACGCCACGGCTAAAGGCAATGAGATCGTTGCGAAGAACCTGCTGCCCGTCGTCACTCCGCTGCTGAAGAAATAGCGTGGAGCGGTCGGGAATCGAACAGCAGATTCCTCCGCTTCGCTGCGGAATGACAAACAAAAGAGATGGTCCCCTTTATAGCGATAGAAATTTGCTCTAACCCATCACCACGATGGGCTGCATCAACGTTCCGGCGACACGTTTTGCAATTGCGAGGATCTCCGTGGGACTGGTGAAGACCTTCACCAGCGGCGCGTTGGAAAAGTCCGGCAGATTCACTTGCATGCCATTGCGAATCCTCCCGGCGGTCTGTTCATCCACTGTGACCGACGGCATCTCAGGCAACAGCGTGCGGGGGTGTGGCAGCCTGCGCTCTATCTCCTCGGGCGTTCCGGCGAGCTCCTTCAACGCATCGACAGTGATCGTCTGCTCGATCGTGAACACCCCGGCGCGTGTGCGGCGAAGGCTCGAAAGATGCGCCCCGCAGCCTGCCAGCGCGCCAAGCTCATGCGCGACTGATCGCACATAACCACCGGCGCTGACCGTCATGGTAAAGCTCGCCGTATCGCCTTCGAGAGAGAGCAGTTCAAAGTGATGGATCGTAATCCGCGCAGGCTTGACGGGAACCTCTACCCCGGCGCGGGCCAGTTTGTGTGCGGGAACGCCGTTGATCTTCTTCGCGGAAAAGATCGGTGGGAGCTGGTCGATCGCACCGTGAAAAACCTTTGCCAGCTCCTGCAACTCCGCAAACGACTTGGTCAGCGGCCTGGCCTCGGCGGCAGGAGTGCCGTCGGCGTCGAAGCTGTCCGTCGCAAAGCCGAAGCGGATGGTCCCGGTGTACTGCTTCTCGGCCTCCCCGAAGAACTGCGCGAGACGCGTGTACTTGCCCAGCAGCAACGGCAAAACCCCCGTCGCCATTGGGTCCAGCGTGCCGAGATGGCCGATAGATTTTTCGCCGGTGACACGGCGAACGAGAGAAACGCAATCATGCGAGGTAATACCGGAAGGTTTGTCGAGCAGAATGAGACCGTTCATCTCCTCTAGGGTACTAGAGCTATTGGCCAGCCTGCTTAATGCAGAACAGCCTTACTAAATACTGCTGCCTCCACGGCGCACCAACGAAAGGAACTCATTCCGCGTCTGTAACTGCGTCTTGAACACGCCGAGCATCGAGGAGGTCACCGTTGACGAGTGCTGCTTCTCCACACCGCGCATCATCATGCACAGGTGCGAGGCCTCGAGGATCACCGCGACTCCCTGCGGCTGGATCGCCTCTGTGATGGAGTCGCCGATCTGCCGCGTCAGCCGCTCCTGCACCTGCAGACGTCGCGCAAAGACATCGACCAGTCGCGGGATCTTGCTCAAGCCGATGACCTTGCCGTTCGGGACATACGCGATGTGTGCCTTACCGAAGAACGGTAGCAAATGGTGCTCGCACATGGAGTAGAACTCAATGTCCTTCACGATGACCATCTCGTCGTAGTCCACATCGAAGAGTGCCTCGTGCAGCACCTCGGTGACATCCTGCGTATAGCCCTTCGTCAAAAAGGCCATCGCCTTCTCCATGCGCTCGGGAGTGCGCAGCAGCCCGTCGCGGGCAGGGTCTTCGCCGAGCCGCGTCAATAGCTCGCGGTACAGCTCCTGCGTTGAGATGTCAGAGAGGGTAACGGATTCCAATGAGGGTGTGCTTGCCATGATGGTGCCTTTCTTTCGCGTCTACCTTGATTCCCAGGGCCCGGCCTCTATCAGTCCAATCCACCAGCATAGTCGAACGAGTTGTTCTTCGTCTCTTCGACGTGAACGTTCTCCAGATGCGCGGCAGGAAAACCCTGGAAGATTTTGTAGATCTCTATCGCCAGATTCTCCGTGCTCGGAACTGTATCTTGAAAAATCGCCAGCGTATTCAGATTGGTGTGGTCGAAGTACGCAAGCAGGTTCTTCCGTGCAAAGTCATCGAGGTCCGCAAGGTTGCATACCATCCCGGTCACGGGATCAACCTGCCCGCTCACCGTCACCTGGGCGATGTAGTTGTGTCCATGGCCGTGGGGGTTGTTGCATTTCCCAAAGACAGCGCGATTCTGCTCTGCCGTGTAGCTCTCGCTATGCAGCCGGTGCGATGCGCTGAAATGGTAGCGGCGGGAGAGGTGTGCCTTCATGGCTCACCATAGTAGTCCGCGAACAGGTCGGCCATCTCGTACACACGCACGCGATGCAGTCTGGCATGAGGGATCTTTCCATCGAGCCGCTGCCAGATGGCGATCGCCATGTTCTCGGTCGTGGGGATCGCCGTCTTGAACTCGGGCACCTCGAGGTTAAGATGCCGGTGGTCGTAGACACTGACGACCTCGCGCTCGAGGATGTCCTTGAGCTCTTTCAAATCGACGACGAAGCCCGACGTCGGATCGACCTCGCCTGCGACCGTGACCTCGAGCGTGTAATTGTGACCGTGACCGTTACGATTCGCGCACTTGCCGAAGACGCGCTCGTTCTCCTCTGGAGACCAGGCATCGTTCCAGTAGAAGTGGGCGGAGGAGAAGTCGGCTTTGCGGGTCAGAAAAATCATAGGCTCCCTATTAGACGGCAAGAGGGTCCGAGTGGATTCACTCAACTGGACCCACTCAACGTCCCGTGTGATACATCCGCCCCTTCCATCCCACTTTTTTATTGACGCGGTGGTGAACGACGCTGCGAATCAGAATGAAGACGAACAGCGGAACCCCCAGGATCGAAATCACCACATCCAGAGCAGGAAAGTTCGACCGGAGTACACGATTGTAGAACCGGAAGCACGTCCGCACCCACAGAAGAAAAAACACAACTCCCTGATAAGGAATGTGAGGCGGCACGATAAATGCCAACACCGGCAGGCCGAAGAACAGCAGCACATCCAGAATCCGCCACACCGCCAGCGTGACCGGCGACGGGAACAACAGCGCGAGATTCTTCGTCCAGCCTTCGATCATCTCGCCGGTTGTCCGGTACATCTGCGTCGAGAGCGCCTCGGGAGCATAGCGGAACCGGATCACCCGTGGCCCGCGCTTGATATTGTGGGCCAGCGCCACATCCTCGAGCACCTTCTGCCCTACTGCCCGGTGTCCCCCGACGGAAAAATACGCCTCGCGCTCGACCAACAGGAACTGCCCATTGGCCGCGGCCAGCCTGCGATCAGGATCATTCACCAGCTTCGACGGATAGACGCTAGCCAGCTCCGAAAACACCAACGGCATCACCGCTCGCGGCCAGAACCCATGGACGATCTGCCGGGGCGAATACGAGAGCAACGCCGCGTGGTGCCGATCTGCCTCGCGCAGCGACCGCGACAGGTCCCCCGGCTCATGGACCGTATCGGCGTCCGTAAATAGCAGCCACTTCCCTTTTGCAGCCTGCGCTCCGGCCCAGCAGGCGTTATTTTTTCCGGTAAAACCTCCGCGTGGTCCCAGGTCGAGTGGAGGCGCATCGAGCACCGTCACTCCCGGATGCTTCGCTGCAGCTTCCATGGCAATCGCCCGCGTCCCGTCGGTCGAATCGTCGTCGACGATAATGAGCTCCCATTGCAGCCCGAGGGCAAAACCCGGTTCGGTCTGGGCCAGCAGCGAGGCCAGGCACGCGGGCAGCGAGCGCTCCTCATTCCGCGCGGGCAAAATGACGGTCAGCTCTAGAGACGGCGTATTTTGCTCGGAGGTATCGGCACCGGTATCCACAGCTTCGTATTATAGGAACAGGGAGCGTGCCGTGCGTCGATTCTGGTCAATTGCTGCTGTTGGATTACTGCTGGTCACCGGCTGCGAGCGGGGCGACCACCCCGGCAACATCGGCAAGCCCGCGCCCCAGTTCGTCATGAGCGACGGCGTTCAGACCGCCGACCTGAGCAAGCTGCGCGGCCACATCGTTCTGCTCAACCTCTGGGCCAGCTGGTGCGCGCCCTGCATCGAGGAGCTACCCAGCCTGCTCGCGCTGCAACAACAGATGCCCGACGTCAAGGTGATCGCGATCAGCATGGATGAGGACGATGCCGTCTATCGGCGCTTCCTCGTCCAGAACAAGGTCAACTTGGTGACCGTCCGCGACCCGAACGGCAAGATCAATGCCCTCTACGGCACTGTGCAGATCCCCGAGACCTACGTGATAGACCGCCAGGGCATCCTGCGGCGCAAGTTCGTCTCCTCGCAGCACTGGACCAGCTCCGAGATCATGACTTATCTGTCAAAGCTCTAGCCCACGCAGGCTGGTAGACCTTGCGGATGTCCCGCCCATCCATCCCCGCCAGACGCGCCGCCTCGAGCCCCTCGTCCGAATCCTCAAAGACGACACACCGCTCCGGCGAGACCTTCATCCGGCGGGCTGCTTCGAGAAAGATATCCGGCGCAGGCTTGCCGTGAGGCACGTCCGCAGAGACCACCACGAAGTCGAAGAGCGGCAATAGGTGTGTCACCTCCAGCGTGGCCTCCACAATATCCCGGTGGCCGTTTGAGCCAACCGCCATGGGCACGCGCCCCTTCCACGCCCGAGCGATCCCGGCGACGACCGAGACCTCCTGCAAGAGAGGAAGGCTCTGCTGAAAAGCGGCAGCGTGGTGCCCCAAAATAGCTTCGCGAGGAACTGACGCTCCCACCTCAATCTCAAAGTCATCGAAAAGCTCCCGCGTGGTCAGTGCGGTACGGAGAGAGTAGAACTCATCCGTCATGGTCAGGCCGTATACCTCGAGCCCACGACGCAGAGCGTTCAGGTGGGCCGAAGCGGTATCGACGAGCGTGCCGTCGCAATCGAAGATGAGCGCGTCGAAGCTGCCTTCGCGAAGAACCGTAGTCATCGCTTCATTCTAGTGACAGAGCAGCAGCGCTGCTATCATCGAGGCATGACACAGCTTGATGTTCTGTACCGCTATGGGGCACCTCCGACCGAGGCCGCGACACTCGCCGTCGCCAATCTGCGCGAGGTCTACGGCGTCCGCAAACTGGAGTTCGACGAAGCGAAGAAGACGGTCCGCGTCGAGTACGACGCCACCCGCCTCACCGGGCCGGAGATCCACCAGCTTCTGCGCCGCGCCGGGCTGGATATCGTCGAAGCGCTGCCTATGTTTGCCCCACCCGCCCCACCGCCACCACCAGCGGAGCCAACCCCAGCCAGCTAACGAACGATTGCCCTCCTGATTTGCTCTCTCGGGCCTCTTTCGTTACCCTAGTCATCGGTTCCATCCGCACCACGCGCCCGTAGCTCAGCTGGATAGAGCATTTGGCTTCGAACCAAAGGGTCGGAGGTTCGAATCCTTCCGGGCGCACCACTACTCCTTCGATTTACGGTAGCGAGTCAGTTTGAATCTGCGAGTTCCGACGGGACCCACCGCCCCTTGCCAAGCGAAAACAAAAGATAGTCCGTAGCCGCATCTGCCAGATTGGAAAATTGTCTAACGCACTTGTATCCCGCGCGAGACGAGAACCAGCCAACGCTGAAACCGTAACTTTCCTCTGTAATGAATGACGACGGATTGAATCGCTTGTCATAGGACTCCAGGAGTAAGTCCTTGGCTGTTCCGGGGTGTTCGCGAAAGTATGTTGCAATGTCCGCAGGTGGAAGTTCGGCGACAGCTATAGCGGCGGCGACTTCAATGCGCTGGATACTGAATTCCTCTGGAAACTCGTCGTTATCTGATCTTCGCCTCCAGCCCCACATGCGCCAATTGTCGCGCGAAGATGTCAGTTTGCCAAATCTGCGATTTCTTCCACAGGGGTTGATCTAACGGTAAAACCCCTCTATAGTTAGAAGGTTGCCACAATGCAATGTGCGCCCGTAGCTCAGCTGGATAGAGCAACTGGCTACGAACCAGTAGGTCGGAGGTTCGACTCCTTCCGGGCGCACCATACCATCAAGAGTTTCGAGCTAAACCTGCAAAAGCTCACCCACTATAAACTCACAGCGGCTTTTGGGGGCAGAATCATTTGCGTGATTTTGCTATGTGCTTGCCTTCATACTTACCCGCCCATAAACGTTCATGGTTGCCTAATACACTAGTGTGGCGCATGAGTCCCTTCTGTGATCTGTGTTTATCGTTAGGCGAATAAATAGCGAAAATATCATGTAAAATGGATGTATTATGAGGACGATATGAGCAGCCTCAAAGAGTTACGTCTCAGGATCGAAGGTACGGTTGACGGCGTCGAGATGACCCCGGAAACAATGCCAATGTCTCGCCTGGTCGAATATTTGACTGATCTCGTTGCGATCATGGGCCATAAGGACGCAGTGCACCTCATGAGAGTAGAGGAAGGCAGCACTATGCCCGTCCTATACATCCATTCCGACGAAGAAAGTAGAATTACCTCCCGAATCCAAGAAGCACAGAAGGGAACTTCTGTTAAAGAAGCGAACTTGGCATATAAGCGATTCGACAATCGCTTGCGCGAAGATCAAGCGGTCGCTGAGATCGTGAATATAGAACGTGGAGCAAAGATCATCGAGTTCCCAGGTAGGAATGTAGCCATGCCGCAGGAATATGCGCAGATCCGCGAAGCTGGCGAACTCATTGGCGAGGTGCGGCGAGTCGGAGGCCTCGATGAGACTGTTCCTATTTGGTTGAGGCGAAGCGATGGGGAAGTTTTCTATTGCGAGGCTGACGAAATAATTGCCAAGGATCTCGCTCATCATCTCTATAAAACCCTACGAGTCTACGGAGTCGGCACGTGGAATCGTAACAACGAAGGTGTCTGGAAACTTGAGAAATTCCGGATTAGGTCCTTTGATCCAGAGCAATTGTCTAATGCCACTTTCACCGATACCTTAAACGAGCTGAAGGCTATCCCCAATAATGCTTGGGTAACGATGGCGGACCCGCTTGCGGAAGTTCGAGCCATACGAGACGGGGAGAAGTCTGAGTCCGCATGATTATCCTCGACACTTCGTACTTGGTTATCTTCCTGAACAACGACCCTCCGGTCCCGTCGGACCGTGCGGGGCAACCAGTGAAGTTTTTCAAGGAACGTGTCGCAAATCTAATAGCAACATTAAACACCGCGGGGCAAATCATTGGTGTACCAGCCCCCGCCCTAGCCGAGGTGCTAGTTCGCGCAGGGGCGCAACGTGCATTATTTATCTCGATTTTGAACGATCGCCTTAAATTTCAAATTCTGCCCTTTGATTCGCGGTCAGCCATCGAAGCAAGCGAATTGATTGAAAAGATAAAAGCCGAAACGAAGGGCCAGCGGACCGAGACTTGGGCCAAGGTCAAGTTCGACACACAGATTGTCGCTATCGCGAAGGCTAATTCAGCCACTGTAATTTATTCAGACGACGTGGGGCTCGAAAAGAGTGCTAAGAGGTTGAATATTCGCGTGACGCGAATCTGTGATCTTCCTTTTGTTGAACCCGAAATAGAAACAAAACAGGAACCCGTTGCTGACGTTAGCGGTCAACAGATGAATCTACTCTTATCAACAACTCCTGCGACTGAGAGGGAGCAGGCTCCACAAGATTCAGCAAAGATAAAAACAGCCCCGACAGGCATCAGTGAAGAAAATAAGCAAAGCCCAATCGCACAACCTGGAAAAGAGACGACAGCAACCGAATCAGAGCCTAAGAATCCATCTCCGGAAAAAGACGCAATTACATTGGACTCCTCAATGCTGACTGTCAAATCGGAAACAGAATCGAAACCGATTTCTCCAGCTCCCATTGGAGTAGTCAATCCATTGGGCCGAACAACCCCACAATAGCCTTCCGGGTACACCATACTCCCCTCAAAACTCCTACTTCGAGTCCCCCGGCATCAGCTCCTGCGGCAGGTCTGTCAGCGTCGCCTTCCCGTCCTTGTAGTCGATCCGCCAGATGCGGTCGAACTGCGTATCCGGCCAGGGGCTGTACGGCGGCTGTGCGCCCAACGCCGTCGCAAGCTGCGGCAGATGGCCGTGGTGCCATGCGACCAGCACGATCTTCCCTGCATAGCGTCCGCTGAGCAATTCGTGCGCGAGGCTCGCATAGTCCTCGTTCATGATCTCGCTGTTGATCGGGAGGTGCAGCGCAGCCGACAACGGCGTAATCGTCTCGACCGGCCGGTTGGAGTGCTTGCTCTGGTGCGTCGCGAAGAGCACCTGCGGCACCGGCAGGGCAGGTGACGTGCGAAGCCCGCTGGGCGGCGTAAACAGATGCGGCAGGATCGCTGCGCGCTGGAACCCCGTCGGCGAAAGGTCCAGCTGGCCGTCCGTCAGCTTCTCCGCATGGCGAATCAGATAGATCGTCGCGGGGGCTTCGGGAGACTGGGCCAACAGGGACCCGACAGCGGCCAGAACCAGCAGACAGACGGGTAGTACAAATCGCAAACGGAGGGATGAGCGCATCTTCTCAGAATGCTGCAGATTCTTCACAGGAATGTGAATCCGTCAAAAAATGCGCCCTGCAGCGATTGACGACCAAATTAGTCCGCAATAGACTAGGAGATGGTCGCCATGAGATTTGCCAACCTCCTCTGGTCGAGTCGTTTTGGGGAGTCTTCCGATGCTTCGGAGGCCTGCCCTGGGAGTGAGAAACCGTTATGTTGCAGGCCTTTATCATCACGCTCCGCGAGGGTGTGGAAGCGTCGCTGATCGTCGGAATCATCTTTGCCTACCTCAGCAAGATCGGCCGCCCCGAGCTCAAGCGCACCGTCTTCTGGGCGCTCGGCGCAGCCATCGCGGCCAGCGTGGCCGTTGCGGTCGTCATCTCCCGGCTCCAGTTCAATCCCGACATCTTCGAGGGCTGGGTCATGCTCGCCGCCGCCGCCTTCGTCATCAGCATGATCTGGTTCATGCAGAAGACCGCCCGCAGCATGAAGGGCGAGATCGAGGGTAAGGTCGCCAAGCTCATCGGCGGCACATCCAAGCTCGGCCTCTTCTTCTTCGTCTTCCTGCTCGTGCTGCGCGAGGGCGTCGAGACCGTCCTCACCCTCGCTGCCGTCTCGCTCAACTCGACCGAGCTGCTCAGCTTCACCGGAACACTGCTTGGCATCGCCGTCTCGGTCGTCTTCGGCGTGCTCTTCATTCGCGGCAGCGTCAGGATCAACCTGCAGCGCTTCTTCCGCGTGACGACAGTCATCCTCTACTTCGTGACGTTTCAGCTTATTGTGAGCGGCCTGCATGAGCTCTCGGAGAACGGCGTCCTGCCCTCCAGCCAGACCGAGATGCGGCTCATCGGCCCCATCGTCCGCAACGACCTCTTCTTCTTCGTCACCATGCTCGCCCTCGCTGGCCTGATGATGCTGCTGGAGTACAAGCGCCGCACGCCCATCCAGCTCGACGCCAACGCCACCCCCGCCGACAAGCGCAAGCTCGAGTGGGGCCAGCGCCGCGAGAAGATGTGGATGACCGCCGTCGTCGGCACCAGCTTCCTCTTTATCTTCCTCTCGACCGCCGAGTTCATCTACGCCAAAAGCTCAACCGCGCTCTCACCCACCGCCCCGGTAACGCTCGTCGGCGAACAGGTCACCGTGCCAACCGCCGAGGTCAACGACGACCAGCTCCATCGCTATGGTGTGAAGGTGGATGACGGCAAAGGCGGCAGCGCTGAGGTCCGTTTCCTGCTCTATAAGAAGCCCGACGGCAACATCGTCTCGGTCGCCGACGCCTGCCAGATCTGCGGCCCGGTCGGCTTCTACATCGGCTCGCAGGGCATCACCTGCAAGATGTGCGCCAGTCCTCTGAACGGCGCGTCCATGGGCCAGCCCGGCGGCTGCAACCCCATCCCTCTCAAGTCCACCAACGCAGGCGGACAGATCACCATCGCCGCCGCCGACCTGCGCGCCCTGACCACGGTCTTCGAGAAGTAGATGTTCTTCCGCCTCATCCTCGAGAGCTTCCTCCGCCAGCGCCGCCGCAAGCTGCTGGCAGGCATCGCCATTCTGCTCGGTACAACCGCCGTCACCGCTATGCTTGCCCTCGCCACCACCATCGGCGACCGCATCCACAAGGAACTCGCCGTCTATGGCGCAAACATCGTCGTCTATCCGAAGGCCGACCAGCTCGATGTGAAGGTTGGTGGCGTCGACATCAAGCCTGCTACCGGGAATGCCTATCTGCACGAGAGCGATTTAGCCAAACTCAAGACTATTTTCTGGGCTAATAACATTACCGGCATCTCACCGGAGTTACCCGTCACTCTTTCCAGCGCTGATGGAACGAAGTTTTCCGTACTGGGGCTATGGTTTAGCCACCCCTTTGGATCGGGATCGGGTCTGACCGGTGCTCCGGCGCTGCACCCCTGGTGGAAGCTCAAAGGATCATGGCCAGCCACGCCGGACGATGCTGTCGCAGGAGCCGGGCTTGGTTTGGCAATCGGCAGCGAGGTTTCTACCGGAGGCACACCATTGAAGATTGTCGGTGTCGTCTCGACCGGCGACGCAACCGATAACAAGCTGCTCGTCCCGCTCGCGACCGCGCAGAAGCTCGCGGGCCTACCCGACGCCATCCGTCGTGTCGAAGTCTCCGCTCGCACCAAGCCCGAGGACGCCTTCGCGCGCGTCGATCCCGATTCGCTTCCGCCTAAGCAGCGTGAGATCTGGTACTGCCGACCCTACGCCAACTCCATCGCCTACCAGATTCGCGAGGCCATCCCCGGTGCAGCCGCCGAGCAGGTCCGCCGCGTCGAGCAGTCCGAAGGCACTGTGCTCAGCCGCATCTCCGGACTGATGTGGCTCGTCAGCGCGGCTGCGCTTCTAGCGGCGGGCTTCGCTGTCAGCGCAGCTATGGCTACTGCGGTGCTCGAGCGCCGTGGGGAGATCGGCTTGATGCGCTCGCTCGGCGCCAGCAAAGCGGCTATTGCCCTGCTCTTCTACTCCGAGACCGGGCTGCTCGCCGTCTTCGCCGGGACTATGGGCTACCTGATCGGCTCGGGGCTCGCCGCGTGGCTGGGTGCGAGGATCTTTGCCGGTGAGGCGATCGCTATAGGGCAGATCCTGAATCCCGTGCTCCTTCCCGTAGTCGTTGCGACCGCATTGCTCGTCGCCGCTGCTGGAAGCACGCCGTCGATTCGCGCTGCCCTCAAGATGGACCCCTCCGCTGTGCTCAGGGATGACGCATGAGCGGTCAACCGAAGCCCGCGCTCAGTCTCGGCCGGATGCTACGGCGTTCGCTCATCCACCGCCGCTCCCGCAGCCTTAGCGCGCTCGTTGCGTTGACCGTCTCGGCAGGTGTAGCAACCGCGCTGCTCACTCTCTACGCCGATCTCGACGCTAAGCTCCACAAGGAGTTCCGCAGCTTCGGCGCAAACGTCGTCGTCACGGCATCGGCGAACAGCAAGCTACCCACCGACGCTCTGGCCAGAGTCCAGCAGGCCGCTGGACCCGACGCCATCGCCGCGCCGTTCGCCTATGCCGTCGCCACCACTGACCGAGGCACTTCCGTTGTCGTGGCAGGGACCGACTTCGCCGCAGTTCGTCGTCTCGACGACTGGTGGCAGGTGCCTGCGTGGCCGTCCGGTACGGACGACGCGCTAATTGGCCAACGTGCTGCCAACTTCATCGCCAACGAGCACGACCTCAAGCTCACCTTTGCTGGCAAGGCCGTCACACTTCACGGAGCAGGCCGCATCAAGACGGGCGGCGATGAGGATAGTCGCATCTACCTTCCTCTCGCCACCATGACCGCATGGACCGGCGTCGGCCCCGGCGTCATTGAGGTGCAAGTTCCCGGTGGCGGACCAAAGGTTGAAGCAGCCATCACACGGCTGCGTCAGGCTTTGCCCGGCGTTCAGGTCCAGCCCGTCCGTCAGCTTGTCGAGGGCGAGAGCCGCATCGTCGACCGCACTCATGCGCTCATGTATGCCGCAGTCTTATTGATCGCGCTAACCGTGGCAGTGAGCGTCCTCGCCACACTTTCGGCCAGCGTGCTCGAGCGGCGCAGGGACTTCGCGCTGATGAAGGCACTCGGCGGATCGCAGCTACACCTAATGGGCCTCTTTCTGCTTGAGGCGCTCATCCTCGCGCTAGCCGGAGTCGTCGTCGGCTTTGTCGTCGGATCAGCGGCGGCCTTTGCTATCAGCGAGGTGAACTTCCACACCGCGACCTTGCCGCACCCCTCGGTCATTCCACTTGTCTTGCTGCTGAACGTGCTGATCGCCGCGATGGCAGCGCTCTTCCCTGCCCGCGTGCTGCGCGGGCTGCAACCCGCTGCGCTTCTCAAAGGAGAGTGAGAGGATAGATGAGAGCAACCATGGCAGAGATCAAAACCGATTGGCCCCTCAACAATACCCGTCCGGACTGCGCCGTCATCGCGCTTGACCACGTGACCCGCGAATACGCCGGGCATGGCGGGACTGTGCGGGCACTGGATGATGCTACCTTCTCGATCGTCAAGGGAGAGTGGGTCGCTATTACCGGGCCTTCAGGCTCGGGCAAGAGCACGCTGGTCAACATGCTGGGCTGTCTGGATCGGCCCACCGCAGGTCAACTCAAGATCGATAATGTCGATGTGGCTTCGATGTCTTCGACTGAGTTGGACCGGTTTCGCGCGGACAAGATCGGTTTTATCTTCCAGCAGTTTCACCTGATTCCCTACTTGTCGGCGGTCGAGAACGTCATGCTGGCGCAGTACTTCCACTCGATGACGGATGAGGGTGAGGCTCGGCAAGCGCTTGAGAAGGTGGGGCTTAAGGAGCGGGTGTCACACCTGCCGAGCGAGCTTTCAGGCGGCGAGCAGCAGCGTGTCTGCATCGCGCGGGCGCTGATCAACAACCCACCGATTCTGCTGGCGGATGAGCCTACCGGGAACCTCGACGCCGCCAACCAGAAGATCGTCGCGGAGTTGCTGCGGGAGCTTCATGAGCAAGGCCACACGATCGTTATGGTGACGCATGACCCGGAGATGGCGGCGCTGGCGCAGCGGAGAATCGCGCTGAATCATGGCAAGGTCTTCTGCCATCCGGTGACCGGGCCGGTGGTCACTTTGCGTCGATAGCTTATAGCATTTTCGCCAATGGTGTCGTGTGCGGCACTTCGAACAAAATACGGGGGTTCTTCGCTCCGCTCAGAATGACAAGGATTCTTTCCTCTACAGCAACAGCGAAAATGCTCTAAAAGAACTACAAACCGTAGCTATAGTTTTGTAACTACATTTGTAACTACAAAACCCAAAACGAGCCCCTTTCTGAGGGGTGGTCTTGTCAAGTTATGGCATGAGCACGAAGTGCTGGATTGCGACGTGCGCTCCTGCCTGTGCTCTCTCCCTGGCCGGTTTGATCACTACCGTTATCTCCGAGAACTGCCTTCCGCGGACACCGGCTGGCAAGGGAAAGTTGAGCACCTCATTGACCGGAGGGCGGTTCAAGGCGATGGGCTTGATCGTACTGGAAGGAATGACGACGGTTCCGAGAGACTGTGTGGACGATTCGCTGCCGAGAATGGCGGATGCGTCCTTTAGAAGAACCTCAGCGGCTATCGCACCCGGGCGGTTGTCGGCGTTCTGGAGCGCGACGCGGATGGCGCTGCAGCAGTCCATGCTGATGGGCGTTGCCAGAAACTGATGGGCTTCCATCGAGAGCGGTAGAAAGTCTGTGGAGCGGACGTTTGCCTTGGTCGGATCTCCGTGGATCACTGGCGCATCGTGCCGCGGGCGATGATCCGGCTGCTTGAAGTACCAGTAGGGGCCGTCGAAGGGAATGACGACGGGCTTGGCCAATGCGCTGCCGAACCGGGTGTGCGTGGCGGGAGGCGCGGTCATGATTTTTTCAGCGGGTTTTGCAGGGACAAAAAGAATGACTCCGGTGTAGTCCGAAGCGCCGTGTTCCGCATGGGTTCTGGGAGGAGCGCTTGTGGGACTTGCCAGACTCGCTTTCAGGAGAGCCCCCAGATCGGCGGCAAAGCTCCCTTTTCTCAAGAATGGAATAAGGGCGATTGCGGTAAATACGATCACGATGGCTGTGTCGATCAGAGACGAGCGAATCGAAACGCGAGGTTCTGTATCGTCTGCACCAGACGACGGTGGCTTTACCGGGAAGAGCCAGATCGGCAGGAGCGGGCAGACGAGGAAGAGTGATCCGGCTGCCAGGTAGTGGCCTAACAGCAACGCGGCCAATCCTGCCTGAAAGGCGATGGAGGTAGCGGCAGCAGGAAGAACCGTGCGCAGCAGTGACGGCGGCTCCGGGATGTAAAAGAGGCTCGATAGTTCGTTGCTTTTGAAGGCGGAAGGGACCAGCTTCCCGGTTCGGACATACTCTCGTTTCAGGAAGATAAAGGCATAGGCGGAGATGAGCGGTGGCAGGCACACCATCCAGATCGAATGCTCCCTGATCAGCAGGGCCAGCAGAGGCAGCCAGGCGACGGACATCCACAGTCCAAGGATGAGGAGTCGACTGGAGAGCTGGATGTGCTCATGAAAGACCTTGCACAGAGTCCAGACGGCGGCGGCATGGACGATCGCCGCGATCATGACATACAGGAGCGCAATGGCAACGAGCTGCGACCAGTAGAGCGATGGTCTGGCGGGCGGCTGACAGAGCATGCTGACGGCGATGCCGTTGAGCAGCAAGCTTCCCAGGAGCGGGATGATGACTGTGGATGATGTCTGCGAAGAATTTCCTGTCACGAGCGCGGAACCTCCTGCCAGCTTCGGTTCCGATCACTGTAACAGGCGATCGGGACGGGGTGGCTCAGGAAGATGTTGCCGACGACCGAAGGTGTGACGAGAGCGAGTCCGCTGAGGGAGAAGACGTTCCCTCAGCGGCTAAAGCCGCACCGATTTCAAACTCTTACGGACGGGCTGAAGCCCGTCCCTTTCAAAAACATGATTTAAGTCAGAGATTCCCTAAGCCAGTTTGAGACTGTCCTTAAGCAGCCCGAGCCGCACCAGGCTTTCGGCGGTGGCGACGATGGCCTCCTCGTTCGAGCGCGACTCCCAGCCGAGCATACGTCTGGCCTTTTCGTTGGTGGCTCTCTTTATCTTGCCGAGTTCAGGCAGGATCACCTTCGCCGCTGAATCACGCATCGCGACGATGTGAACCAACCAGTTTGGCAGCTCTCGGGTCGGGACTCTTTTGGCCGCCGCGCCCATGCGGCGTTTCAGCATCTTCGCAAGATCAAGCATCGACAGGGTGTCGCCAGAGATGGCAAGGAAGCGCTCTCCTTTGGCGGCGGGATGCGTCATGGCGCGCAGATGCAGATCGACGGCATCGCGCACATCGACAATGCCAAAATGGAGCTTCGGGCAGCCGGGTATTGCGCCGTCCATCAGGCGCTGCACCAGCAGGATCGAGGGTGAAAAGTCGGGCCCCAGGACCGGGCCGAAGACAGCCACCGGATTGACAACGGAGAGTTCGAGTTTGCCACCTTCCTTGGCGATGAAGTCCCAGGCCGCGCGTTCGGCCAGGGTCTTCGATTTTGGGTAGGCAGCCATTTCGCCGTCCAGGTTGCTCCAGTTCGTCTCGTTGAATGGCGCTGTCTGCGGCTTGTGGCCATAACCGATCGCTCCGAACGAGGAGGTGAGCACCACGCGTTTGACGCCGGCATCACGCGAGGCGCGCAGTACACGAAGGGCGCCTTCGCGGGCGGGGATGATCAGCTCATCTTCATGTTTGGGAGCGTTCGGGGGAATGGGCGAAGCCACGTGCAGCACGTACTCGCAACCGGCGACGGCTTCCGACCAGCCCGCATCGTTTTCGAGATCGGCGGCGATGAAGGACAAACGATCGCCTGGCTCGGCACCGCCTTCCTTCAGCATCGCGCGCACGTCGGCTTCTCGCTTGAGCGAACGCACCGTCGTCCGCACACGATGGCCCGCGGCCAGGAGCTGCAGGATGGAGTGGCTGCCGATGAAGCCCGACCCGCCGGTGACCAGAACTGTGCTCATTGGTTAAATCTCCTCTATGGAGAATTGTATATCAATAAACCGAACGTTCGTTCTATTTTGTATCGACATACAAACTGAGTGGAATAGATGAGGATGAGCTGAAAGCAGCAAGAAGTAGCGCACCCAAGCCAACCGCAGGTCCTTCGACTGCCCCTTCGACAAGCTCAGGGTTCACTCAGGATGACAGATTGATGCAGCGAATTTTAGGGCACCACTCTAGTCCTTCGCTTTTACGGTTTCCCACACCTTTTCTGCCACCTCTCGCAAAACGCCTGGAGTCAGCTTCCGAGGCTGTTTTGCCAATCGTGTCACCAGGCCAAGTGTCAGCTCGTGTATCACTTCGGGAGGCCAGTCATTCAGAACGCCGCCTTTCGACCGGCTGATGAACAACCGCTCGAACTCCGATTGTTCCTTGCCGGGTTTCACATTTTTGTCAGGCTGGCAAATGAAGCCTGCAGTCTCGTACTGCTCCAGAAAACGCATCTCTCGAAGGTGCTTGCGATAGAAATGATAGGAATTCGTCGCCACATGGAGGAACGCCTCCTTCGCATCCATGCCTGGGGAGTAGCCTTCCAGAAGGCTGGCTCGCTTCAATTCGCGAACTCGCTCGTAGAGGGCCTGAATGATCTCTTCTTTGCTCGCGAAATAGTGGTAGATCACGCCCGCACTCGCTCCCGCGCGCTCTGCAATAAGCGACATGGGGGCTTCATGAAAGCCCCGCTCCACCACGACGTCGAGCATCGCGTTGAGAATGGCATCCCGCTTGTTGGGCTTTGTTTTGGTTTTCACGCTTTTCATTCTTTCACCAACGTGACCAGACCGCGTATCCATCAGATTCTCATCCATGAGAAGCATTCCACCTACGCATCGATACTGCCTGGGGCACTTTTACCGATGGTGGAGAGCGGTGGTGCTTCGAACGAAATGCGGGGGTTCTTCGCTCCGCTCAGAATGACAAGAGCTTGGGGGAGGAAATGGATAGGCGAAGGCTGGGTTAGCGTTCGCCCCATTTGAGTTTGGAGCGGAGGACGTTGAAGAGGCCGTTGGGCTGGTGGCGGAGGAGTCGGACGCTGTACTCCGAGCGAAGGCAGTGGATGTGGTCGCCGAGGTAGAGTTCGACTGCCTCCTGGCCGTCGACGGTGAGGTAGGTCTCGTTGGGGACACCGACGACGTGGACGCTGATGGTGGATTCGCCGGGGACGACAATCGGACGAATCGTCAGCAGGTGGGGACAGATGGGGGTGACGACCATGGCGTTAACGCTGGGCATCATGATGGGGCCGTCGGCGGCGAGATTGTAGGCGGTCGACCCGGTGGGGGTGGAGACGATGATGCCGTCAGCCCGGAAGGTGGCGACGAACTGCTGGTCGATCTCGACGGTGAAGTCGGCCATGCGGGCGATGGTTCCCTTGGCGACGACGACATCGTTGAGCGCGTCCCACTGCTGGAGGATGCGGCCGTCGCGGTGCAGCTCGGTGTGCATCATGGCGCGGACATCGATGGCGGCGGCGTTGTCGCACCAGGCCTCGAGGGTGTTGTAGATGTCGTGGAGCGGCGTCTCGGTGAGGAAGCCGAGCGATCCGAGGTTGACGGAGAGGATGGGAGTCTCGGTGCGGGCAAAGGCGCGGGCCGCGGCGAGCAGCGTGCCGTCACCGCCGAAGACGATCACCAGATTGGGCTGGCGCTGCGGCAGGAGGGGGCGCTCGATGCCTTTCGCGCCTTCCAGATAGGCGGCGCTATCTGGATCGAGGATGTAGTCGTAGTCGCGGGCCTTCAGCCACTCGACGAGCTCCGGCAGGATGGTAGCGAGCTCGGGCTTCTGCGGCTTCGAGATGATGGCGGCTAAAAGCATGATTATGGTTAGTGTAACGGCTCGCAGGGGTGTTAAGACTTGAGAATTCCGACTGATGGGATTGAGTGGTGCTCTGCGGATGTTCTTGGAGGACGTTTCGTTGGCGGGAAGGGGAGTTTTCGCGAATTGAAAATCGGAAGCTTGGCAATGTCCGATAGACGTTAGCCGGGTTGTTGCTTTCCACAGGAGCGTTTCTCGGAGCTAACTTTCTCATTGCTTTTGGTATCGAGCATGGAGATCATCAACTCTCTCATGTGTCGTCCGTCACTATAGGACAGGTTTGACCGGGACGTCGACCAAGCTACCAAAGGCGCCAGCTATCAAATTATTATCAATAATGCAAGTTATTGCACCCACCTTGGCAACTAAAGCATGTTACTGTGGTGTCCAATTGAATAATCGCCAGTACCGGGGTGAAGATTTGCTATCTGGAAAATACTTTCTGGAAACTCTGGTTACTCTCTATGCTGAGAACCGCTATTAAGGAGCTCCCCCATGGCAAGCCGAAAAAACGCACTACCTTACCAGCTAATATTTGTGCTTGCTCTACTCTCCTTAGCCAGTTCGTCCGCATTTGGCCAGGCTTTGAATTCCAATACAGCGACCGTCTCCCTGACTGCTACCTTGGGTGAATTACTCACTGTCTCTGCTACGCCGACGGCTGTTACCTTCCCCCTCGTGGCCGGTGGTACTGCAACCGGCAATGTTCCAGTTGCAGTCACCACGACCTGGGTACTTAGCGGGAGCCGCACCTCGGTCACGCTCTCTGGTTACTTTGCGAGTGCCACTGCGGCCCTCTCCAATGCTGGCCCCCCGGTGGTAAATATTCCCACTTCGGAGGTGCTTGGCCAAATGACTACAGGAACGCCGACCACCTTCACCGCATTCACGGCGACCGCACCCCTGGGACCAGCAGGAGCGGGTCTAACGCTATTTACGCAAGCGATCGGCGGAACAAATCGCGCGGCTACCCGGACCGACAACCTGAATCTAGAAATCAACCTGACAAGCCAGCCACAACTGCCCGCAGGCGTATATACGGGCACACTGAATCTGCAGGCACAGGCTCTTTAACTCAGCATTACGTTTTTAACAACGAAGGCACCTCGCATCATGGTGAGGAGGCATTGTTTTGTTGATTCGAGGCTTGTTTGGTTTTGCACTGTCATTTTTTGGGTCTTGCATGTTCGCCCAGACAGTGCAACCTGTGATCTCAGAGTACAAGGTGAAGGCTGAAGGAAGGTTTGCGCTCACCAACAATACCTTGACGCCGATGGCTGTGGTACTGGAACCCAAAAGTTTCAGTATCACTCCAGACGGCAACGGAGTCTTCCGGCCTCTCGATCCGGGCATTCATGTCGAATTGTCGGCAATGAGTTTCAGACTCGAGCCCAAACAAACGTATTACGTGTTCTACAAAGCAAAGGCCGACAAACTCCCTTCATGGTTCACTGTCTACTCCGTCTTTTCATCCGTGCAACATAGTTCCGGGCTTGATGTGCGTATCCTTCTCCCCCATACGGTTTATCTCTACCCCAAAGAGCTTTTGCAAGAAAAGGAAGTCGGTGTCAGCCAAGCCGCCTATCTGGTTAAGTCCAAGAAGATCGTTTGCGATCTGCAGAATGACGGCTCCAACCTGGGAAGGGTTCAGGAGGTACGTGTTACGTCGGGACATGACTCCGCAACAGCAGCAGGCTTTCCACTCCTGCCCGGCGGTCGGCGTCATGTCGAAGTGAGTTGGAGTGGGAAGGAACCACCTCAGATGCTCCTGCTCCGATTCGAACACTTCACGCTCAAACAACCGCTCAGTACAAGCAATGAGTAGTGTCGATTGAGTTCTTAGGGGGCGCCATCGTTTGCGAATCTCCTCCATGGCGTTTCTGATTACCATCACTATTCCAAACCTGTATGGCCAGGTCTTCGAGGTCAGTGGTGGCTCCTCCAGCCTTTATCAGGCACAAGGTGGAACTATAGCAGCTCACGGCCCGAGTTATGATGCGTCGATTGGCGCCGGTATTGTGGCGGGCCAGTTCATAGGCGGAGCCAACCTCACGAAGATGATTGGGCGATCAACCTATATTCTCGGAGACGACTACATTCGGTTCCAACTTCCAACCGACATCTTCGACACCAGCCACTATCTCATTGCCCAGGGTGCTGGTGTGAAGACAACGCTGCGCAACACAAACATTTTTGCCTTTGCTGGCGCCACATCGACTGAGTTCAACAGCCCTTTGTTTGAGGGAGCTCGCGCAGAGAACCCTGCTGGCATCGTCTTCTTGACCAAACAACTCACACCAAATCTTGAGGCTTCCTCAAAGATGGTCTTTTCGCGGCAGACGACCGCGATTCAAAGCCTGGAATGGCAGCCCGCCGAAAAGCTGAAGCTTGCAGCTTCTGGAGGAGTTGGGGCAAACCAGCCCTATGGCGCCGCCAGCCTCGATTTCTCTCGTCCGTGGATCGACATCAAAGCGGCCTACATTGAAGCAGGGAGCCAGTTTCATCGCGTTGCGGTCGAAACCCCGCTCTTAACGGGAAAACGTACAAGTAACAATAAGGCCTGTGAAGTTCATCAGTTTCAGCGGTGGCCGGCAAAACTTCCTTACCCCCCTGGACAATTCACAGCAGAACGTCCGCAGCTCCGTTGACCAGGTTTCCGGCAATCTCGAAGTAGCAGGAACGGGACTCACAGCGTCGCTCTATCACTCTACCTACCTTGGAGAGTCAAACGACTCCACTGCTTACACTGTTGACAGGAATTTGTTTCCACGTGTCCACGCTACAGCGAGTTACCTTGAGAGTCGACCAAACGATGCCCCCAGAACGAGATCTTTCATCGCCAATTTCACAGAGGTGCTCTCGCCCAGATGGAATGTAAATGAGGTTGTAAACAGATCACAGGGGCAAACAACAGTATCTTTTGGCGGCGGATTCCTCTCCAACCTGTTTTCAATTAGTGCAGATTACGATACGTATTATGTTCCCGCGCGCAATTCGTCTCCTTTTAAGCAGGCGCTAATCCTCGATGTACAGATGCGCTTGTTCCGCGGAATCACGCTGCACGGAGCTACCTTTGTTGCTCCGGATGGAAGCCTTCGCTACACGGCAGATGCGCACGCTCTGCTGACCCGTGAAGGAGCCATCGCCGGCCCTGAGGAGAACACTCTGCAACGCGCTGCGCTCGGAACCATGTTGCTTCGCGGCCGAGTCATAGATGCCGAGGGACACCCTATAGAAGGCGCCGCCCTGATGCTGGATCAGTTGGTAATTTACACAAACGAGGATGGATTATTCTACGTAAGAGAACGCAAGCCGCGTCCTCACCAATTGAAGGTGCTGGTGAACCAGTTTCTCGGCGGAGGCGTCTACCGTGTTGTCTCTGCACCTGCTACTACCAGGAGCAGCTACGAGGGAAATGTGCCTGAGACAGTGGTCATTGTCGAACGGGTGGCGCCCGTTGCGCCTTAGAGGTGTCTCCGAATGCGTAAGTCGATACGATGCGGGTTGCTCATCTGTTCCCTCTCTGGTTTCCTGCAGGCATCCGCAGTTCCGCAGGCTGTTCGGGTTGGTGCCCGCAAAGTTAGGCCCGACACTGCTGTGAGTTCCCTGTCCGTGTCCGCCAGTCCTACATCCGTGAGTTTTCAGTTGCAGTCGAAGGGAGTAGCCACCGGCTCCAGCGCGGTTGCGATAACCACGACATGGGGAGGGGCCGTATGTCTGGTGACCTGCACGATCAAGCTCTACGGATATTTTTCCAATGCAACCGCTGCACTCTCCGGTGGCTCCCCGGTGGTCAACATTCCCACGTCGGAGGTGCTTGGCCAGGTGACGACGGGAACGCCGACCACTTTCACTGCATTTACTCAAAGTGCTCCACTTGGCGGAGCCGGTGCTAGCCTGCTGCTGTTTACACAAACCTTTGCGTTGGTTGCTCTAGGTGGTAGTCGCGCGGACGCCCTGAATCTGGAAATTAATCTTGCCAGCCAACCGCAACTCCCAGCTGGTACCTATTCCGGCACACTCTTCATACAGGCGCAATCGTTGTAACGGGATATTACTCAGGAGCCGGGTTGCACTTAACTTGTAGCCTCCAGGGTCAGTGGCGATCATTCCGCCATCAATCCTGGCCACCAGATAGGCGGCGCTGGCCGGATCGAGGATGTAGTCGTAGTCGTGGGCCTTCAGCCACTCGACGAGCTCGTGGAGGGTATTCTTGTGACGACTCCCAGCGTCATCATTTGGAAACGACGTCCTCAAACTGTCACGAAGGAACCCGTTTCTTGGGGCACAAGACTGTGCGAACATGGCTCTGGAGGTATTGCTCATGCCAAAGCGGTATGTCAGCCTTTCCCTGATTTACATGATGATTGGAATCCAGTCAGTAAGCCATGCGCAGGTTTTGACCGCCCAGTACGATAACTTCCGCACCGGCGCAGACCTCCATGAAAGGGTGCTGAAGCCGTCTAACACTAACACCCGTGATTTCGGAAAACTATTTTCCAGGACAGTCGACGGGGATATTTTTGCCCAGCCTCTGTATGTTCCGTCGCTCGCGATTCCCGGAGTGGGAAAGCGCAACGTGGTATTTGCGGCGACCGAGCATGACAGCGTCTACGCGTTCGACGTGAGCGGCACGCGCGATGCTCCATTGTGGAAGACCAGCTTCGTCGACCCCCAGCACGGCATAACGACGGTGACCGAACACGATGTGCTTTGTCCGTTTATTACTCCGGAGGTGGGGATTACTCCTACACCGGTGATCGACGCAGCAAGCAGGACGATGTACGTGCTGGCTCGGACGAATGAGCATGGCGCGTTCGTGCAAAAGCTGCATGCGCTTGACATTACCAACGGCAAGGAAAAGCCCGGTAGCCCAGTGGTAATTTCGGCCACCGTGCAGGGCTCCGGAAACGGGGCCGTGGGCGGCAAGATCAGCTTCGATCCGCTGAAAGAGAATCCGCGAGCCGCATTGCTGCTTTTAGGCGGTGAAGTGTATGTGACGTGGGCTTCGTCGTGCGACATCGGACCCTATCACGGCTGGGTGATGGCTTATGATGCCCATACTCTGCAACAACGTGCCGTGCTTAATACTTCTCCGGACGGCGGAGATGCGGGGATTTGGCAGTCGGATGCGGGGCCGGCGGCCGATGACGAAGGCAACCTGTATATAGCTACGGGCAATGGCGACTTCAATGCAGCGAAGGCAGGCGGGCGGGACTTCGGCGACAGCGTGTTGAAGCTGCGGCTGGAGGGACAGAGGCTGGTGGTGCGCGATTACTTCACTCCGTTCAATCAGAAGGTGATGGATGCGAAGGATTGGGATCTGGGGAGCCAGGGACCGGTGCTGCTTCCGGCGCAGGCGGGGGCCCATCCGCATTTGCTGGTGGTTGCTGGGAAAGAGGGCAGGTTGTATCTGCTCGATCGCGACAAACTGGGGAAGTTTCAGGAAGGTTCCGACAGTCAGATTGTGCAGTCCATCAAGGTTAAGGATGCGTATGGAGCTGCGGCGTATTGGAACGGTCATATCTTTTTTACTGATCGAAGCGATGTGACGCGCGACTTTGCGATTGAGAATGGGCTGCTTGTGACGAAGGGAGTGACGACGCGAATGTCGTCACCTGCGGCGACACCGATCGTTTCAGCCGATGGGACGAAGGATGCGATTCTGTGGGTGGTGTCGACGAAGGAGTGGAACGAGGCGCACATGGACAGGCCCGCGATACTGCATGCATACGATGCAAGGGATATTACGCATGAGCTGTACAACAGTGAACAGAAGAGCGACCGGGACCGTGCCGATATGACTGTTCGTTTCGCCATACCGACGATTGCGGACGGTCATGTATTTATCGGTGCTCGCGGCCGATTGGATGTCTATGGTTTGTTCAGCCAAGGCCGTCGCTCCCAGAAGTAAAGCTTCAACCGACGATCGGTAACGAGAAGTCGGGTTGCGTTTACCAAAAGGACATGCAGATCACAGACTACAAAGGCACTTATCAGCCCTAACTACAAACATTAAGACAATCGATTGTCTTATGGTTATTTTTACTTTTTGTCTTGACAGTATCTACAAGGCGGTGCTCTTATGATCGGCGGTTGAGTATGACCGGAGCTCAAACTAACTGAGATTGATCCTGAGGAGTTGCCCGCATGAGCTTTTCGAAGCCTGTCGTCCATATTGCACTCTTGCTCGGCGCATCCTGCGCGGCGTTTTGTTCCTCCACAACAGTTCAGGCTCAGACATGGACGCATCCCGGCATTGTGGTCAGCCAGGCCCAGCTGGACGCGACCAGGGCGGCCTATCAGGCAGGAGATTCTGTTGTCGTCGACCAGGTGAACAAGGCGGAGAACAGCAACTACGGCTCGTTGAGCTATACCGTGCAGGGGCCGTGGTCCGGAGGCATCAACCAGTGCGGAGCCAACTCGACTCCCAATAACGGATGCCAGGAAGCGGACAACGACTCCAATGCCGCATATGTTCAGGCTCTGCTGTGGTACATCACGGGCAACCAGACCTACGCGACGAACGCCATCAACATCATGAATGCGTATGCAAGCAACTTCCGTGGATACGCTGGAACCAACGGGCTCTCCTGTCCCAGCGGGACCGATTGCTCCAATGGCCCCTTGCAGTCCGGATGGGATTCCGAAAAATGGCCGCGCGCCGCAGAGATCATCCGCTACGGCACGACAAGCAGCGGCGCAGGCTCCGGTTGGTCTTCCTCGAGCATCACGGCGTTCAGCAATATGTTGAAGAACATCTACCAGCCGGTCATTCAGAACGGATCGGGCCAGAACGGCAACTGGGATGCTTCGATGATCGACGGCATCATGCAGATCGCCGTATTCACCGAGAACTCAACGCTGCTCTCAACGGCCCGTTCCTTCTGGCTTGGGCGCGTCCCCGCCCTGTTTTATCTGCAGTCTGTGGATGGAAGCACCCACGCGCCGGCGCCTCGCGGCACTCCCAGCTGGTACGGTCAGACCATCTTCAACTCCAGCACCACCAACGTAGGGCAGGAGACCTGCCGCGATCTCCGTCACATGGAAGACAGCATCTCGTCCTCGATCCTCACCGCCGAGACCGACTGGATTCAGGGCGGCACACTCTATACCGACACGTCGACCTCAGCTCAAGCGCGCATCGTCGGCTCCATGAACGTGATGGCCGGCCTCGAAAGCCAACGAACCGGCGGTCCTGACACGCTGATCACGGCGCCTTCCGGCTACTGCACCAGCTCCGGCGCGACGCACATCGGCCAGATCACTATCGGCCCGGGCTCTACCTACGCCATCGGCTACAACGAATACCACAACCGCCTGAACGATCCAAACATGGCGGATGGTTCAGGAACGAGCGGCCTGCACGGGACGGCAAATGTTTATAACTGGATACAGAATGGACTGCTGACGCAATCCCTCAGCAGCGATCAGGGCAATCACATGACCCTCTTCGAAGCCCTGACACACACTGTTGTTGCCACTGGCCGGGCGTGCCAGACTGTGACTAACTCGTGGAGCAATACTGCATTCACAGCGCAGACAGGCTCCTTTACAGCGACGTTCAACGCGACTCCTTCGGCGAGCGACATCAACACGGTTATGGCCCTGACCGATGGGGCGCAGAGTGCTTATGCCAACCTGGCGGCGATCGTGCGGTTCAATCCCTCCGGAGACATCGACGCATACAACGGCACGGGTTATAGCGCGGCCAACACCATTCCTTATACGGGCGGCACAACGTATAGCTTTGAGTTCGACGTAAACGTACCCGCTCAGACCTACTCGGTCTATGTCACTCCGGCGGGTGGCTCACAGGTACTGGTGGGCTCGAACTATGCCTTCCGCCTGAGTGCTCCTACCTTGAACAACGCGACGTACTACGCGCAAGTCGGTTCCAACAATGTCTGCAACTTCAACCTGCCTTAGGGCGATGACCGGGCGGTATCGATCTATGCAAGCTACTTGGTGCGAGACAGAATGTGGTGAAAGGTAGGGGCGCTACGAGCAAACCGCAGGTCCTTCGACTGCCCCTTCGGCAAGCAGGGTCCGCTCAGGATGACAGATTTGTGTCACGAATTTCAGATTCACGGCACCAGCTGAATATTCTGCGGCCTATTTCCCCAACCTGAGTCCTTGCTCACGTAGATGCGGTATCGGGGCGGATATTCGGAGCGCGCCCACCAGCGTTCTTTCGTTGCGGACTGCCACTCGGCGTTCTGGACGTAGTCGCGCGCGAGCTCGTCGCGGAGTTCGGGCCATCGGTCGAGCTTGTGAAAGCCGCTTGAATCTCCGAAACAGAACTGGTCGGTGACGACGATGACCTTGGGCCGGGCCGCTTGGTATGCAGCCCAGAAATCCGCTCGATACAGGGCGGTGAGCGGGTTTGGATGCGTGCTGAAGAGGTAGCAGTCGGAGAGGTAGCCGGTACTCTGCACGAGCCGCAGATCGTAGAGCGTGTTGATGCAGCCGCCAAAGGCGTCGAGGCATTGGATCTGCCCTGATATCTGCGGTCCGAAGGATGAAAGCTGGGTCGAGAGTGCCTGCTCGAAGGGCGTATCGACCACGAAGGAGTGAACGAGCCACGCTGCGCGAGGAGCGAACATAAGGCAGGCGGAGGCAAGCGTGAGCCCCGCGACCAGCCGAGGGATTCGGGGGTGGCCCAAGGCTTCCACGAGATCCATGCCCATCAGCACAAGAAGAAGGGCCAGAAAAGGGTAGCGGTGGTACGGAAGCCCTTTGCCTTGCGCCACGTAAGAGAGAAAGGCGACTCCGACTCCAGAGAGCAGTTCGACTCGCTCCAGTGTGAGCTTTGGCCGCAGAAAAGGGAGGAGAACCAACCACAGGATGCAGACCACGACGATCGGAGAGGTCAGATGCGCGATGAGGTAGGAGAAAGGTTTGCGATTCAGTCCGGCATAGAGAGGCATTTGCGTATGCACGATCTCTAAAAACGCCGAAAGCGCTCCGTGGGCGTGCAACCAGAGGACAGCGCAGAACGAGGGGAGCAGGAGTCCGGCTGCGCCATACCCGAAGTGATGCGCGAAGCTGAAATCCGACGAGCGACCCGATCGGCACATCGGACGTGCGGAGATCAGGAGGAGAAGCACTCCGAGCGGAAGGAAGGCAGGCTTGATCGTTACGGTCGCGCCCATGAAGAGAGCGAAGAGGAGGAGCAACAGGCCGGGTTTTAGCCTGAGCTGCGCGGAGAAGAGGGCGGCATACGAGCACAAAAGCAGCGCGGCGATCAGCAGGTCTCGTTGCCCGAGCTGAGCAAAGCCATCCTGAATGTGGACGAGGGCGAACATCGCGGCTGCGAAGAAGCCTGCAAACAACGATCTTTGCCTGTTAATGAGCAGCGCGGCACCGCCGATCGACAGGAGCAATACGAGGTCATAGATACGCCATGCCAACGCTCCCCAACCGAACAAATGCATCGAGATGGTTTCGAAGCAGTAGGTTCCAGGCATGTTGATGTCGATGATGTCCTCATAAAGGACCTTGCCTTTGCTCATCAGGAAGACGACATAGTGCATCAGGGAGGCATCGCCGACCAGGGGCCATCGGAGGCTCCAGAAGACAGCGCAGACCACGCTGCAGGCCAGCGGGAAGGCTAGAACGATCAGGAACACTCTTTGGTGAGAGATCTGCCGCATGGCTGGGTATTGTTTCATGAGCCGAAGCGGGAGTAGAGAAGATATTCGTGGGACTTGAGCCACTCGACGAACTCGTGCTTCTGCGGTTTCGAGATAAGGGCAGCCAGGAGCATCTATCTTTAGTGTAACGAGCTGGGTGGGCGTGCTGAACTTTCCACGCCGATCTCTCGTACCACTGCATTATGACGCGTCCTTTTCTGGTTTTCGCTTCCGTCGCGGTGCTCACGTGCACCGTTTGGGGTCAATCCACGCAGGATCTCCAGAGCCGCATCCACGAGGTCGAGAATGGCCTTGTGCCTCCCGTTGTGGTGACGGGTCAACCGCCGGTGCGAAAGACGCTGCTTCAGGAGATGGAGGAGAGGCATGTCCCTGCGGTCAGCGTCGCGGTGATTCATGGCGGCAAGATCGAGTGGGCCAAAGGATATGGAGTCGTGCGGGAAGGTGGCGCTCCGGTCACGCCGGAGACGCTCTTTCAGGCGGCGTCGATCAGCAAATCGCTTACGGCGACTGCTGCGCTTCATCTGGTGGAGGCGGGCAAGCTTTCTCTCGATGCTCCTATTCAGACCGAGCTGAAGAGCTGGACGCTGCCGCAGAATAGCTTTACTGCGCAACAACCGGTGACGCTTCGCGAGCTGCTGTCGCACACCGCAGGGACGACCGTCCACGGCTTTAAGGGCTATGCCAGCGGGGAGCCGGTCCCAACACTAGTGCAGGTGCTGAACGGACAGAAGCCGGCGAACTCAGATCCAATCGTGGTGAGCGCGCTGCCGGGAAAGGCCTTCAGCTACTCCGGTGGTGGGTTCACCATCATGCAGCAGGCAGTTATCGATGCGATTGGCGAGCCGTTTCCAGCGACGATGAAGAAGCTTGTCCTTGGGCCAGCCGGGATGACCAACAGCACTTATCAGCAGCCGCTCGATCCTAAGCTGCTGCCCAAGGTGGCGATGCCTGTGAACGAGAAAGGAGTGCCGATCGTGGGTGGACCGTATACCTATCCTGAGATGGCTGCTGCCGGGCTCTGGACCACGCCGACCGATCTCTCGAAGTGGATTATCGAGATGCAGCAGTCGCTCGTGGGCAAGGCAAACCACATCCTCACTACATCGATGACGCGTACCATGCTGACCCCGGTCCAATCAGACTATGGGTTGGGTGTGGAGACAAGGGATACGAACGGGAGACGTTCGTTTTCACATAGCGGATCGAACGTAGGATATCGCGCCTACTACATCGGTTACGAGGACGGTGATGGCGCTGTGATTATGACGAACTCTGAAAACGGCAGCCCCCTAGCGATGGACCTAGTGCGGAGCATTGCGCACGTCTATGATTGGCCTGACTTCAAGCAGACGGAGCGCACTGCCGTTACGCTGCCGCCCGCTTCGCTGACGCCGTATGTCGGCAAATTTACAGCTACGAACATGCCTGACTTCGAGGTGCTCTCTCGAGGAGATCAGCTGCTTTTCGTCATACGGGGAGATTCCCAGCCGCTTCTGGCGTCCGCGCCAGCACATTTCTTCACGACGGAGACGACGATGGAGGTCCGCTTCAACTCACCCGATAGCGGGGCAGTCATCTTTGGGAAACTCCAACTCCCGTTCACCCGAACCAAGTAAATCAGGGTGTCGGCTCTGCGCCGAAGCGAGCGTAGAGGAGATATTCATGGTTGCCCTCCATTCCGCGGATGGGAGAGTCGATGATGTCGGTATGGGTTCCGCCTAGGGCCAGGACGGTGTCGTGGACGCGGTCGATAGCGAGCTGGCGGGCGGCGGGGTCGCGGACGATGCCGCCCTTGCCGACGTTGACGCGGCCAGCCTCGAACTGCGGCTTGACCAACACGACGGCCTGTCCGCGCCACTGCGACTCTGGCGCGGCGAGCGCGGCGAGGACAGCGGGAAGGACGAGGGTGGCGGAGATGAAGGAGACATCCATGGCGAGGAGGGTGATCGGAGATGGAGAGTCCGCGAGTAGCTCGCCGGGGTTCAGCAGGCGCGCGTTGCAGCGCTCGCGCAGGGTAACGCGGGGGTCGTCGCGGAGCTTCTGGGCGATCTGGCCGTAACCGGTATCTACTGCCAAAACAGAGTGTGCGCCGTGTTGCAGGAAGCAGTCGGTAAAGCCTCCGGTCGAAGCGCCGACGTCGATGCAGGCGAGGCCGGTGGGGTCGATCGACCAGTGGGCGAGGGCACGCTCGAGCTTGAGACCTCCGCGACTGACGTAGCGTAGGTCGTTGCCGAGGAGACGAAGGACAGCTTCCGCCGAAATGGAGGTGCCTGGCTTGTCCACGCGCTGCTCGTCGACGAGGACGCGTCCGGCCAGGATGAGGGCCTGAGCGCGCTCACGGGAGGGCACGAGGCCCTGGTCGACGAGAAGCTTATCGATGCGAATCTTCATGGGAGTGCAATCTTCCTTCCCGCTTATTAGGACGTTCACTTATATGCGAGGGTATACCGGCTACAGCTGAGAAGCTGCCCAAAACTGTGGGTTAGATGTGGCCCTTGTGGTCACCCGAAGGTCGTAACTACAGAAGCAGATTCCTACGGGATGACAAGCAAAGAGCAGACGACAGCAAAGCAAAAAGTGGCTCCTCTGCTGGATGGAAGGATGACAAGCTCTGAGAATTGACTCACTATCCTCTGTGCAAACAAAGAGCCATCCTCACGGATGGCTCTTTGTTTGCAGGTAGAGCAGAGCACAGTTAGGGAGCCGTGACGCGGACGGCGACTCCGTTTCCCTGGAGTGGGATGGTGGTGTCGATGGAGTCGGTGTCGGTGCGGATGACGGTCATGTTCTGGCTGTCGGTACAGACGACGTAGACCTTGCCGGTAGGCGTGCCCGTGGTGGCCGCGATGTAGGACGGGTGGCAGCCAAGCGGGATGGTCGCCGTGACCGTGTTGCTCTTGAGGTTCACGACCGAGACCGAACCTTCGGTGCTGGTGTTGCCCGCGTTGGCGACGTAGGCACGTGTGCCGTCCTGAAGGACGGAGACCATGACGGGGTTGACGCCAACTGTGGGGCTGGCAAGAACGGTGCCGAAGCCTGCCGCATCGACCGGGTTGGTCGAGTCGCAGTTCGGATTAGTGGACTGAGCGGCTGCGCTGCAGAGTGGGATGCTGAGGATGCTCAGAGTACCGTTGTTGGTTCCGCTGCCGGCGTTAGCGACGACCATTTCGGAGAGGGTAGGCGCGAAGTCTGCCCAGAGGGGCGCGGTGCCGACCGTAATAGTGCCCGTCGAGCTGATGAGAGCGGAGTTGTCGAGCTGGTTGGTCTGCGCGTTGATGACGCTGATGGTGCCGTCCGTCTTGTTCATGACGAACACGCGCTTTCCATCGGCGGTCATGATGCCGTAGACAGGTCCATTGCCGATGGAGATATTAGCGGTCGGCGTGAGGCTGGTACTGTCGATGGCGATGGCCGTCGGCTTGTTGGTCACGGTCCCGTCTCCCTGGCTAAGGGCATAGACGCGAGGGGCGGAGGTGATGCCGACCACGTAGATCGGGTTGACGACGTTGAGCTGCTGCTTCAAGCCGAGGGTCGACGTGGTGCCCTGGTACTCGGCGACCGTGTTGGTGCCGGGCTGGGTGACGTAGGTCGTGGTGCCCTGGGGGAAGATGCTGACGGGCTTCACGCCTGCGAGCAGCGTCACTTCAGAGATCTGACTGGCTATCAACGATGTCGAGATATCGAAAGAGTTGAGCGTGTTGTCACCATTGATGGTGTAGCCCGTGGTTCCTCCCCCATTCAGGACAAGGTACTGGGGGGAGACGCCGATGTTGGCCGTGATGAGCACGGTGTCGCCCGAGAAGTCGACGATCGTGACCAGGCCGGGACTACTGGAACTAGGGCTGGAGATGGCGATCGCGTACTTCGTCGGCTGACTCGACGGACCCACGGGGTTGATGGCGGCGACGACCGGGCGATAGTTGCTACCGCAACCGATCAGGGAGGTAAAGCCCGCCATCGCAACAGCGACATATGCCGCCGACCGAAGAAAGTGCCGCGACGGGCGCGATACGGTGTTCCCTGCTTGCATTCCTGCTACTTCCATTCCTGCTAGGTGCAAAACTGCTCCCACGGTGGTGCTGGTCTTTGGCTATGCTCAGGGTTGATTGTATCAAGGGTAGGAGCAGCACGGGGGATAGGGAGCGAAATGGGCAACAGGGGAGTCGAACTCCGATCAAAAATACAGGTGGAACCGCAGGCAAAGACAGTAGGAGCAGGTCCGCGAAAAACAATCGATGCGGAGCGCGACCGGATGCAGTCCGAGATATTGGCGGGGGCTGTAGGCGCAATGCTGGTAGCGAAGTCTGTGGCCATCGTGCTGGCGCTGGGACGGCTGGGAAGCTATCCGCAGTGGTTCTGGGTGGCGTGCGGAGTCAGCGCTGGCTTCGCGCTGCTGGTGTGGTTGCTGCGTTCGGCGACGGCTCCAGCGGCGGTGATGGGCGGCTTTGTGTGTCTGAATATCCTGTTGGGACAGGACCAGGGGTTGCGCTGGCAACAGACGGCGATGCCCGCGCTGGTGACGCTGTTCGTGCTGACATTTGCGGCAACGCGGTTTGGACGCAGACGAAAGGAAGCAGCAGGAGTTGCGGAGCCCAGGCAGGGACGCCGCGCGTCGCAGATTGCGGCCAACCTTGGGATCGCCGGGCTGTGCGCGGGAGCAGCCTCACCCCTGTTGTTCGCGGCGTGCCTGGCAGCGCTGGCAGAGGCAACGGCGGATACGGTCTCGTCGGAGATGGGGCAGGTATTGCGCGGACGAACGCTGCTGATTACGAGTTGGAGCGAGGTCTCTCCGGGTACGGATGGAGGGATCAGCATTGCGGGAACGACGTTGGGAGCTGCGGCAGCGGGGGTGGTTATCCTGGTGACTGCGGTGACGCGGCTGGTGCCACTAGAGATGGGAGTGGTGGCGTTCGCGGCCGGGATCGGCGGCTTGCTCTTCGACAGCTACCTGGGGGCTACGGTAGAGCGGCGAGGTTGGATTGGCAATGATCTGGTGAACTTTGCTTCGACGTTGTTTGCGGCAGGGGTGGCTTATTTGGGGATGCGGTTTGTCTAGGGGCTGGATTTTGTGAGGACATGGGCACCTGCGAGAAGCAGATCCCTCCGCTTCACTACGGGATGACAACAAGAGAACAGGCAACAGCAAGAGCAGGAGCAACCGCAGGTCCTTCGACTTCGCTCAGGATGACAGTGTTTTGGGAGTTATTGGAAGTTATTCTGGTTTGCCTTCGAGGGTGTCGCGCAGCGGGCCGATGTTGAGGTGAAGCTGGAGCGCGGTGTAGCTGAGGATCTCGTGCAGATAGCGCTGGGCGAGATCATAGTTGCCAATGCGGCCGAAGGGTGGGCGGGGTGAGGTGTAGACGTCGAGGCCGGCGTCCTCGCAGAGCTCGCGGATGCGGAAGAGATGGGTGCCATCGCTGACGACGACGACATGCTGAAGGTTGTTCTCTCGGGCGATCTCAACAAGCCGCTGGACCTGCTGCTCGGTGTCGGTGGAGGCGGTCTCGGCGATGATCTTGTCGAAGGGGACGCCGTTGGCGAGCAGGTAGTCGCGGCTGACGCCGCCCTCGGTGTTGCCGGAATCCTTGTCGGTGCCTCCGCCGAGGGTGATGATGATGGGCGCGATCTGCTTGCGGTAGAGCTCGACGACGTGGTCGAGGCGGGCGTGGAGGACAGGCGAGGGGTGGCCGGAGTACTGGGCCGCGCCGAAGACGGCGATAGCGTCGGCGGTCTGGGCCTGGTCCTCGTGCGCGACGGTGGCGATCTGGTGGTAGACCCAGACGAACCAGGCGAGCACGACCAGCAGCAGGAGGCCGACAAGGCGCAGGAAGAGGCGGCCTTTCTTGCGGGAGCGCGGCTGGTTGGGGTTGGCAGGAGTCATGGGAGTTCGCAGAAAGACAGCCCGTTCGGGAAAAGGTACAGACTGACAGTATGACCCGGCGCGACAACGAAGGCTAGTGCTGTAACGCCAGGGCGATCTCGTGGGTGGGGATCGCGCCCTCGCGAAGGATCATCCAGGAGTTACCGCCACCGGAGAGGTCGACGATGGTGGTGGGGACGGTGCGGGCAGTGGAACCGCCGTCGACGATGAGGGGAATCTGGTCGCCGAACTGGTCGCGGACGCCCTGGGCATGGGTACATTCAGGCAGACCGCTAAGGTTGGCGGAGGTGGCGGTGATGGGGAGACCAAGGCGCGTGACGACGGCTCGGCAGATGGCAGCCTCGGGGACGCGTAAGGCGAGGTTGCCGGTGTTCGCAGTGACGCGCAACGGGAGTTTGGAGCCGGCCTTGACGACCAGCGTCAGAGGACCGGGCCAGAATTTTTCGGCGAGGCGATCGAAGGCGGAGTCGAGCTGTCGGGCGAGTTCATACGCCTGAGAGACCTCGGCGATGAGCAACGATAGCGGCTTATGACGCGCGCGGGTCTTGAGGTCGTAGATGCGATCGACGGCGCGGAGGTTCACGGGATCGACGGCGAGGCCGTAGAAGGTGTCGGTGGGCAGCGCAACAACGTTGCCGGTGTTGAGGCTGGCGACGACGTAATCGATGTGGTGCGCTTCGGGCTCGTCGGGGTTAACGCGGAGGATCTCAGCCGTCAAAGTGGTGGCTCCTTACGGGGTGGCGAATGGGACACCACAAGTTCGGAGGATAGCATCGTGGGGGTGTGGGCTCAATCGAGACAGGGATTGCTATAGAACTGGTAGTTGCCGGCAACACCGTTTTACGGGAAATACGGTCTACACCTTACTGAAAATTCTTGGTCGTGAGAGGATTTCTGTATGAGCGATTTCATTCCTAAAGCAGGCGGAGTAAAGATAGGCGGACTGAGCCGGGCAGCGCAGAAGCTACAGTCGGCGCGTGAAAAGGCAGCCCAGGTAAAGGGCGGCGCAAAGCCAGTACCCGGAGTGTCCGTGGCGTCATTTAAGGCGAAGGATTCGTTTGCCAACACGAAGAAGACTACCTTCCAGCGCAAGGCTGTCTAGGGAAGTTTCGCCTGCTGGTAGAGACACCTTTCTAGCAGCAGAATATATGCTTCGGAGTTTGGAGACTTTATGAGGTGCCCACTGTTGGTATTTGCGGTGTTGGCAATGAATAGTGCAGCGGCAACATTCGCGCAACCTGCACCTTCTACGCATTCCTCTGATGGCCTTGAACTGCTCAAGCGAGTGGCTCAGCAATATTCAGACGCCAAATCCTACTACATCGAGTCGGTGGAAGAGCGTACATCAACCAGTGAATATAGTCGTTTTTGGCAAAAGACGATCCTCACCGCTGCTGAGGTTGCCGGAAACCGCTACTACTATGAAGGACGCTCGAATAGCGGCCACTCCATAAAGGTAGGGGACGGGAAGACTGTCTGGACATATCGCTCAGACGAGCATCGGTATACAGCAAAGCCTCAGCCGATTGAGACCTCGAGCCAATCAACATGGATAGGTATGTCTGAGGCTGCGATGATGCAAGCCGAGAATCTCAGGAAGAATTTGGGTGAGCTGGCCAAATCTCTCAAATCAGCGGATCGCCTTCCGGATGCGACTCTCGTAGTGAACGGCCACGAGGTCTCCTGCGAAGTTGTTCGCGTCCAGAGCTCCGACCAGAAACGCGCTTCTCCCGATTACTCGTTCGATAAGACGATCTGGATTGACAAGACTCACGAGACAGTTATGAAGACCATCGAGCTTGCCCACACCTATCTTCTGAGCGGCGCGGTCCGCATTCCGATGGAAGAGGAGATAACCACGACATTCACCACGGCTGAACTGAATAGTCCAGTGCATGAAAGTCTTTTCACATTCATCCCCCCGCCCGACGCTAAGCTCGTGCAGAACTTTCCTGATCCCAGAACGGACTTTGGAGGTATCAACATGACCGGCGATCAGGTCCCCCCTCTGAAGCTGAAGTCTGCGGACGGCAAGATGGTTGCACTCGACTCATTCCGGGGCAAGCCGGTTCTGCTCGATTTCTGGGCCACGTGGTGCGGTCCTTGCGTAGCAGCCCTTCCTCAACTTGCCCAGATCTATCAGGAAGCGAAGGACAAGGGCTTAATTCTGCTGGCGATCGATCAGGACGAAGAAGCTAACACTGCTGCCGAGTTTCTCACGAAAAAGGGGTACACCTGGCGTGATTTCCATGATGGGGATGGTGAGATTGAAAGACTTGTGGGATCATCCGGGATTCCGCGAACCATGTTGATCGATGCTCAAGGAAAAATCTCCTATGACACAAGCGGTATGGACGAGAATGAACTGCGCACAGCGATCACAAAACTTGGCCCGGAATATGCGGCCTTGTCGCCGAAGCCGAAACAGACTCCCTGCATTGCTTCCAAATGACCGCAAAGCCTCTTCGACATTGAGAATCTGAATAGGGCTTTCTTGCACCGCCTGAAAAGCCGAGTTTACGGAAACTCCCCAATGGCAAGCACATTCGCCATCGCTTACTGCGGCCTTTTTGTTCCTAAGTGCACCGAAGTGGATACCAGAAAGCGTAAGATAGGCGAAGGTGAGTATGGCTTCGAGTGTGGTGACGAGCAGGGCGAATGCGCGGGTTAAGCAGCTGCGGGCAGCATTTGCGGGGCAGGCGCGGTTGTCCGGTGGGATGGTGGCGATTGAGGGCGACCATCTACTGCGAGAGGCGCTGCGGAGCGGCATGGTCTTCAAGACGGTCTTCGTCAGCGAGAGGTTGGAGCTGCCGGGATGGGTGCCTTATGGGGTTGAAGTTCTGCGGCTGGCGGACGATGTCTTTCGCAGCGTGGTAGAGACGCAATCACCGCGTGGGCTGGCGGCGCTGATCGTGCCTCCGGTGCGGGAGATGGGCGAGATTATGGGGGCTTCGGTCCCGCTGATTTTAATTGCGTGTGGGTTGCAGGACCCGGGGAATCTGGGGACGCTGGTGCGGTCGGCGGAGGCGTTTGGAGCGACGGGAGTGGTGACGACTCCGGGGACGGTGAGCGCGTGGAACCAGAAGGCGCTGCGGGCGTCGGTTGGGTCGGTGTTTCGGATGCCGGTGGTGTCGGCGACGGTAGATGAGGTGGCGGGGTTGCGGGCGCGGGGGGTTCGCCTGCTTGCGGCGGTGGGCGAGGACGAGCATGGGGTCAAAGCGGCTCAAGAGGTGGACTTCGCGGGGGCTTGTGCGCTGATGATCGGCAATGAAGGGCAGGGGCTGGCGGCGGAGTGGATGGAGATCGCGGATGCGCGGGTGACGATTCCCTGCCCGGGGCCGGTGGAGAGCTTGAATGCGGCTGTGGCAGGAAGTTTGTTGCTGTATGAGGCTTCGCGGCAGAGGGCGAAGATTTGAGGTTTAAAAGCAAATGCGACGGCAACCGCAGGTCCTTCGACTGCGTGCTTTGCACTTCGCTCAGGATGACAGATTTTTGGGTTGGGTTGCGAGAAGGATAAGCAAGAGCAAAAGCTAGAGCATTTTCACCGATGGCGTAGTGCAGGGGCGCTTCAAACAAAATGCGGGGGTTCCTCCACTCCTCCTTCGACTGCGCTCAGGGTCCGGTCGGAATGACGAGCGTTTTGGGTCGCGGAGATTGGGGTAAGAGATGAGTTTGTTTGATGCATCGCCGATAGCTGCTGCAAGCCGGGCGAGACAGGCTCCGCTGGCTGAGCGGATGCGGCCGCGCACGCTGGCGGAGTACACCGGGCAGGAGCATCTGCTGGGCGCGGGGATGCCGCTGCGCGTGGCCATCGAGAAGGACGATGCGGCGTCGATGATCTTCTGGGGACCGCCGGGGGTGGGTAAGACGACGCTGGCGAAGATCATCGCGCAGGTGACGCAGGCCAACTTCGTCGAGTTCTCCGCCGTGTTGAGCGGGATCAAGGAGATCAAGCAGGTGATGGTGGAGGCGGAGCGGGCGGCGGGGTTTGGGTCGCGCACAATCCTGTTTGTCGACGAGATCCATCGGTTCAATAAGGCGCAGCAGGATGCCTTCCTGCCTTATGTCGAGCGTGGGACGATCCGGCTGATCGGGGCTACGACGGAGAATCCTTCGTTTGAAATAAACGCCGCGCTGCTGTCACGGTGCCGCGTATATACGCTACGGGCGTTGACGGAGGAGCAGATCGTCGGGCTACTGGGGCGGGCGCTGCACGATGCGGAAAAGGGGCTCGGCGGGATTGGTGTAGAGATCGAGGACGATGCGGTGGCGATGATCGCTTCGTACTCCAGCGGCGATGCGCGCAATGCGCTGAACGCACTGGAGATAGCGGCGAAGCTGGCGGAAGGGCGCGGCGAGAAGTCGATCACGAAGGTGCTAGCAGCGGAGGCGCTACAGCGGCGGGTGTTGCTGTACGACAAGAAGGGCGAGCAGCACTACGACATCATCTCGGCGCTGCACAAGAGCGTGCGGAACTCGGACCCGGATGCGTCGCTCTATTGGCTGGGGCGGATGCTGGAGGCGGGCGAAGACCCGATGTACTGCGCGCGGCGGATTGTGCGGATGGCGGTCGAGGACATTGGACTGGCTGCTCCGGAGGCGCTGAACCTGTGTCTGTCGGCGCGGGATGCGATGCACTTTCTGGGGCAGCCGGAGGGCGGGCTCGCTCTGGCGCAGGCGGTGGTGTATCTGGCGCTGGCTCCGAAGTCGAACGCGGTATATACGGCGTATGGCGCGGTGAAAGCGGACATCGAGGCTACTGCGGCAGAGCCAGTCCCGCTGCATCTGCGGAACGCTCCGACAAAGCTGATGAAGTCGCTCGACTACGGCAAGGACTACCAGTACGCGCACGATGTCGAAGGCAAAGTGGCGGACATGCAGTGTCTGCCGGAGTCGTTGGCAGGGCGGCGGTACTACCACCCCACGAACGAGGGTCGCGAGAAGCTGCTGGCGCAGCGGATGGACGAAATTGCGCGGATTAAATTACGAAAGAGCGGTAGCGAGACGGAGTAGTGGTGTGATAGTTTGCGGGGGCGTTCTGCTTTCAACTTTTTCCGAGGTGATGCTATGAATCCGCTTCCTCCCCTGCTTCCCTACCTGGTGGTCTCCGATGGAGCCGCCGCAGTCGAGTTTTACAAAAGTGCGTTTGGCGCCGTCCTCGATGAGGAGGTCCATCTCGCGCCAGGGACGTCGAAGGTCCTGAATGCGCGGTTGAGCATCAACGGCGGCGTCTTCATGCTGGCCGACGACTTCTCGAAGGAGTTCGGCATGAAGGACTGTACTCCGCAGGCACTCGGTGGTTCGCCGGTGACGCTGCACCTGAGCTTCACCGAAGGTGTGGACGCGGCGTTCGAGAAGGCCGTAGCAGCAGGGGCGACGGTCAAGATGCCGCTGGCGGATATGTTCTGGGGCGACCGCTACGGACAGGTTGAGGACCCGTTCGGGCACCTGTGGTCGTTGGGGCAAAAGATCGCTACGCTGACCGCGGAGCAGATCGACGAGGCGGCGAAGACGGGCTTCAAAGTACCGGAGTAGACAGTCGGACGTAGCTATTCCTTGTATTTGACCGAGCAGCCATAGGGCCGTGTAACCGCGACGGCAATGGGCTTGCCTGCCATCGAGGCGTTGAGCGCGTCGTTGAGGTAGTTGTCCGCGCCCTTCAGGTCCTCCTGGTCGGGAGTGGGCTTGTCGTCGATGGCTCCCTGATAGATGAGCTTGCCAGTGGGGTCGATGACGAAGATGTGGGGCGTGGTCTTGGCCTGATAGAGACGGCCGATAGCTCCCGATGGGTCGAGGATGGCTGCAGTGGGAGCGGCGTGCATGGTCTTGAGGTACTGCTGCTCCTCGGGGGCGGTGACATAGCCCTGCTGGCCGGGCGCCGATGAGATGACGGAGAGCCAGACGACGCCTTTGGCCGTCCACTGTTTCTGGAGAGCCTCCATGCTGCCGCTGAGGTAGTGCTTGCGGTCGAAGGGGCAACCCTGGTTAGCCCACTCGAGGACGACGTACTTGCCGCAGTATTCGGAGAGGGTCTGGGTTTGGCCGTTGGCGTCGGTGCCCTTGAAGTCGGGTGCGAGTGATCCAGGTTGGAGCGCCAGGGCGGAGATGGTGAGGGTAAGGGTGAGAGCGATGGTCGAGAGACGCGGAGCGGTCATAGAGGACACCTCGCGGGATTCCGGATGCAGATTAAGACGCAGCGGAACGGAAGAAAGCTAGCTGGCACCCATCAGATTTGCGTCGCGCCAGAGACGCCACTGGCCGTCGGGGCCCCGGCGGAGGACGCTGAGGGTGTCTCCGGAACGCTTGATGACGGCACCACCTGCGAGGGGCGTGATTTCGACGGTGAGGTGGTTCCAGGAGATGGCGAAATCGCCGGTGACGGTGATCTCCTGCACGTCGGAGTGGCAGACCATGCGGAAGAGCTTCATCATCTTGGTGAAGCCGGTGATGAAGTCGGCGCGGGACATGGGCGGGTTGCCGGTGGTGAGGAAGGTTACGTCCTCAGTCATCAGGGCGAGCTGAGTGTCGAGGTCGCCGGCTTCCGAGGCGCGGCCCCAAGCTTCGATGAGGGCGCGAATCTGCTCTTCGTCGGTCACCATTATTTTGTGTCTTTCGTGAGCGCTGTGAGGACGATGTCCTTCGTCAGCAATTCGGGCAGGACATCGGCTGGGGCGTCTTTCGCGGCGGGGTAGATGACATAGGTGGGGACTCCGCTGCGGTTGATCGAGGCGAGCTGCTTCGTGATCTCGGCGTCGTACTGGGTCCAGTCGGCGCGGAGCAGGGTAACGTGATGGGCGCTGAACTGGTGCTGGACCTCGGCGGACTTGAGGACGGCACGCTCGTTGACCTGGCAGCTGAGGCACCAGGCGGCGGTAAAGTCGATGAAGACAGGGTTGCCTGCGGCGCGGGCCTGATCGAGCGCCTGCTGAGAGTACGGAGCCCAGGCGAGTGTGGTGTCCTTGGGCTGGTAGAGAGGGATGGCGAGGCCGACCGCCGCGAGGACGACAGCGGCGATGGTGCTGCCCCACTTCGCAGGCCATCTGCCGAGCGCCCATCCGGCGATGGCGATCAGCAGGAGGCACCAGAGAAGGTGGGCGAGGCTGCTGACTCCGTGGCCCAGGTCGGTGGCCGAGGAGTACAGGCTACCGTAGACCCAGACGAGCCAGATGACGGTGCCGAAGAGCAGGACTGAGGTGAACTGCTTGAGGGTCTCCATCCATGCGCCCGGGCGTGGGAGGATGCGGGTCCAGGCGGGCTGGAAGCTGAGAGCGAGGTACGGGGTGGCGAGGCCGAGGCCTAGCGCGGTGAAAACGGCGAAGGTGACGCCGGCGGACTGCGCGAGAGCGAAGCCGATGGCTGCTCCCATGAGCGGCGCGGTGCAGGGGGTAGCGACGACGGTGGCGAGGACTCCAGTGAAGAAGCTGCCGGTGTAGCCCTGCTTCTGGGCGAGTCCACCGCCGACGCTGGTGAGGGAGAGGCCGACATCGAACTGTCCGGCGAGCGAAAGCGCGAAGAAGAATAGACCCGCGGCGAGGACGGCGATGAAGGTCGGAGACTGAAGCTGGAAGCCCCATCCGGCCTGGCTGCCTCCGGCGCGGAGGATGAGCAGGACGGCGACGATGATCCAGAAGGAGACCAGGATGCCGAGCGTATAGACGAGGCCATGGGCACGGAGGCGGCTGCGCTCCTCATTCGAGGACTGCACCAGCGCGAGGCCCTTGAGAAAGAGCACCGGGAAGACGCAGGGCATCAGGTTGAGGATGATGCCGCCGACGAAGGCAAGTCCGATCGCCGTAATGGTGGTGATGCCGGAGTTCGCGGGTGCGGGGCCGCTCTTCCCGGAGGTCGCGGCTACCTCGCCCGGGACGACCGGAGCGGTGAACTCATAGGCAACTTTGTCGGAGAGTTTGAAGACGCCGTGGAGCTGGTCGGGGAGCTTGGTCAGCTCAGGGGCACGCTGGACGCGAAGCTGCACGCCGTCAGAGAGCGGGTCGATCTCCTGCTCGGCGGCGTTGACGATCTGGTCGGGGTCGGCTGGATAGAACTCGGCGTCAGTCTCGCGGCCGCCGGTGGTGAGGGTGAGGACGAGGTCGGTCTTGCCGCCCTTGACGGTGAGCTTCGCATCAGAGGGGAGCGGCGTAGGGATGAGGCTGAGTGCTCCGCCGAGTGCGCCGACGGGCTGGCCGACGGTGGCTCCGGGAGCGACGGTGAGGTTCAGGCCGAGGTGGGCCTTGCCGGGGATGCAGACCTCGCGGCAGACGAGCCAGCGGATGTGGGCGTCGAGGTGTATGGGGCCGGGCTTGAGGGTCTTCGCAGCGGTGAGCTGGACGGGAAAGGCGACCGTGTCCTCGTAGCCGAAGTCCATCAGAGGGCCGTTAGGCAGGCGTGTGGGGATGGGGAACTGCATCGGTCCGGCAGTGATGCCGGCAGGGAGGGTCCAGGTGATCTTGGGGGGTTCTCCGGCATCGCCCGCGTTCATCCAGTAGACGTGCCATTTTTCTTCGAGCGTGATGACGAGGCCGACCTGCTGGGTGCCTCCGGGCGCGATGGAGGGCGCGAGCGAGACCATCTCCGCCGTGATGTGCTGCGCCTTGACGGGGCCGGGGCCGCCATCACCGACCTCCTGCAACTGGGCGTTCGCGGCAGGCACGGCGAAGAGAGCGCACAGCAGGGAGAAGAGGGCGGAAAGTCGGCGAATGGTCATCATCTTCAATTGTAGGCGTTGGATGCGAGGGGTGAGACAAAGTTACAAGGGAATGACAATTGGGTGCGGTTGTGGAATCAGCCGAGGCGGGCGTGGCCGTGCTCGATCATGAGGCAGCGATCCATGACGACGCGGATGCCGTGTTGCTCGGCGTGGGTGGCGGCGTCGAGGTTGACGATTCCCTGCTGAACCCAGAGATTGGTCAGCCCGAGGGCGAGCATCTCGTCGACGATGCCGGGAATGAGCGCGGGGACGCGGAAGACGTTGACGACGTCGGGTTTGATAGGAAGGTCGGCGAGCGAGGCGTAGGACTTTTCGCCGAGGACCTCTTGGATGGATGGGTTGACCGGATAGATCGTATAACCGTGCTGCTGCATGTAGGCCGAGACGTAGTGGCTGGGGCGGTCCGGGCGATCGGAGAGGCCGATGACGGCGATGGTGCGTGCGGCGAGCATGGAGCGGATGAGTTCGGGTTCGTTCATGGGTTATTGATTCCGCTTATTCATCTAGAAGTACGTACTTTATTCAATCAGCTTTGATGCGCCGTTGAGACTTCAGTGCCGGAGTACAAAAATTAACTGTCGCCACCTAATCGTCGTGTTTTATTGTGACCATCACAATAGATAAGGGTTGGGGACCGTGAGGTCATGAACATGCAAAGCTCCGAGTGGTAGCGATGCCCTTTTGCATCGCTATATGAATCTATGCGCCCTATGTATATAACCTTGAGTCCGAGCTGTATTTCCAATCTTTCCTGTTGGCTTGGTATTGGAATGATTGTGGGCCCTATTTTTGAATAGGCCACGCCAGGTGGCTGATCGTCACGAGGCTGATCCGTGTCATCAGCTCGACTCTCAAGGAAATCGAATATCTCATCCTCTGACTTCCGTGATCTTTCCTTCACGAAGCTCTTGGTCGTGCCACCCACATCAAAAGCTGGGACTGTTCCATTATTGATGGCGTTCGTATGGAAGTGCATTCCGTAAGCATCAGCACCATCAAATAAAAATTCAGAGAGGTCAATCCGTGGTTCTCCAAGTGACTTTATGGGAGAAATGAAGGAGTTATATACATTTGTAATCTGTTGAGTGATAGGAAAGGGGATTTTGTCCTTTACGGCGTTCGCATAGTCGGCAGGGGTATAGGTGTGTGGCCTAGATTTGTTCAATTGCGTTCCCATGTAGTAAAGACCACAGGCCGCAAAGGTCACTGAAATCAGATGGATTGGCAAAATGAGCCGGTGCCTAACGCCATTGAGAGCCTTAGAGCGATATAAGGCAAACGACACGGCTATGCTGAGTGCCGCGAAATAACGACCATCTAAGAACGTTCCCACTAACCCACCGACTAATCCGGCGAGCGTTTGAATGATGCCGTTATCGATAAAACGCAATATCCGCTCGGTGGCGGAGATATGTATTTCCATGTGTAGATTCGTTTGAAATGATTCAAGGGAATCGCGTTCTGGCCGGACACGCGCTGCGGCAATAGCCCTTTGATGGCTATTGCCGCCATTATCCTTATTACCTCTACCCATGCCCGCAATGCTCTCACCGGGCACCACCGGAGTCTAGAAATTTCCTATGGCGGAAGATCAGCTTCCCGAGCAAACCGGCTACACAAGGTGCATATTCCGCTTATTTATGCCACGCGCCGAGCAGTCGGCGGAGGACGACCAGCTCGCCGAGGTGATATGCGGTGTGGTCGGCGATGAGAAGGGCCTCACGGAGGAGGTTCTGGCCGTCGCCCCAGCGAAAGGGCTTGGCGAGGTCGGCGTCGGGTTTGGTGAGAAGGGCCTCGAAGTGTTCGCGGTCGCTGCGGATGGCGACGATGCTCTGCTCCCAGGCATTGGCGGAGGGTGGCTCGGGAGATTTGGGCCAGTAGTCCTCCGGCCATTGGAGGGGGTGGTAGCCACCGCTGGGAGGCGCGGTGAAGTGGAGGATGTCGCGCTGCGTGACGCGCATGTGCTCGAGGATCTGCCAGGCGGAGTAGGGCAGGCTGTCGGGAACCTTGCCGCGCAGGTCGGAGGGGAAATCCTTGACGGCGTCGTCGAAGGTGACGTGGGCCTGGCCGCCCTTGAGCAGTACCAGGAGCTGCCTGCGGATTTCTATGGACTCCTGTTCGGAGACGACGGGCTGTTTGGTCATGGCTTAGTAAGGCTCCTGCGCGATTGGATGCGCCTGGGTCGCGTCGGGGTTTACAGGCGATGACGACAGCGAGCGGCGAGGGTTGATCGTACTGGCTATGGGAGTTACTTGTTTTCAGCGTGCCGCAACATCGAAGCAACCGATGCGAAGCCGGCGAGCGCGAGTACGAGCGGGCCGTAGGTCTTGCCTGCATCCCGCGCCAGGATGCCGATGATGACGTCGAATGTCTGCACGAGAGCCATGGTGAAGGCCATGGTGGCGAGGCCAGCTCTCGAGCGGAGCCACAGGACAGCGATGACGACCAGCGGAAGGGCTACGCTGCGCGAGGCAGCATAGAGGGCGTAGGTGTCGTGTGCATTCGAGCCGAAGAGAGCGGCGATGGAGAACGAGGCGCTCACGACTGCGCTGATTGCGGTGACGACTGCGCATAGACGGAATGCATTTCGATATTTTTCATTCACTGGCATTGTCTCGTTCTCCTCGTTCGCTAGTCTTCGGTGTCGTCGATCTCAGCCGGGAAGTTGCCCTCGCGGCGCATACGGAGGTAGCCGCGGATGAAGGGCGCAAGGTCACCGTCAAGCACCTTGTCGACATCGCCGACTTCGACGCGGGTGCGGAGGTCCTTCGCCATCCGGTAGGGCTGCAGGACGTAGCTGCGGATCTGTGAGCCGAACTTGATGTCGAGCTTGGAGTCCTCGAGCTTGCGGCTGATGGCCTTCTTCTTGTCGAGCTCGTACTCGTAGAGCTTGGAGCGCATCATCTTCATCGCGCGCTCTTTGTTCTTATGCTGCGAACGCTCGTTCTGACAGCCGGTCACGAGGCCTGTCGGGAGATGGGTGATGCGGACTGCGGAGTCAGTGGTGTTGACGTGCTGGCCGCCCTTGCCTCCGGAGCGATAGGTATCGATGCGAAGGTCTTCGGTCTTGATGTCGATGACGATGGTGTCGTCGATCTCCGGCGAGACGAAGACGCTGGCGAAGCTGGTGTGGCGGCGCTTGGCGGAGTCGAAAGGTGAGATGCGGACGAGGCGGTGGACTCCGGTTTCGCCCGAAAGCAGCCCGAAGGCGAACTCGCCGGAGATGGTGAAGGTGGCGGACTTGATGCCCGCTTCGTCGCCATCCTGGATCTCGTTGATCTCGACCTTGAAGTGCTGTCGCTCGCCCCAGCGGATGTACATGCGCATGAGCATCTCGGCCCAGTCCTGCGACTCGGTGCCACCGGCGCCCGGGTGGACGGTGACGATGGCGTTGAGCGGATCGGTCTCGCCGGAGAGCATGGTCTTCGACTCGAGGGCTTCGGAGAACTCGACGAGCGCGGGGATCTCGCGGTTGAGGTCGGGCTCGGTGTCTTCACCTTCGCGGGCGAGGTCGAAGTAGGCTTCGATATCGTCGGAGCGGCGGGCTAGTTCGGCGTCGTCGGCGAGGAGGGTCTCGAGACGCTTGCGCTCTCGCATGAGCGGCTGCGAACGCGAGGCGTCGGCCCAGACGGTTGGGTCGGAGATCTTTTCTTCGAGGGTGGTTAGTTCACGGCGAAGGCGGGCGGAGTCAAAGATACTCCCGCAGCTCGCGTACTTTGTCGCGGACCGGGGAGTAACGAAATTCAAGATCGTCGAGCATAGCTTTTTAGTTTAGTTTATTTTCCGTTGCGTCATCTTGCGTTGCAAGCAGAAGCCAAGGCCAAGCGTGGTGATGAACGCGCACATATAGGCGAAGAGGTCTCCGTGCGCGGTATAGAAGGTGACATCGTGCTCGAAGTTGAAGCCAGTGTGGAGCGCCGTGCGGATGTGGCGCGGAGCAGCAGCGGTGACGCGGCCATAGGGGTCAATCGCGGCGGTAACGCCGGTGTTGGTGGAGCGCAGAACCCAGCGATGGTTTTCGATGGCGCGCATGCGGACCATATTCAGGTGCTGCCATGGCGCGCTGGTGTCGCCGTACCAGCCGTCGTTCGAGATATTGATGAGGACATCGGCTCCTTGCGCCGACAAGTGACGGACCTCGTCGCCGAAGATGGACTCGTAGCAGATGAAGGTGCCGTAGCTATGGCCACCGGTGGAGAGTACGGTGCGGTGCGTCCCTGCATCGAACGAACCTACTTCACCGAGTAAGTCTCCGGCGAAGAAGAAAAGCTTCTTGAAGGGGACATATTCGCCGAAAGGTACAAGGTGCATCTTGTCGTAACGTCCGACGAAAGCTCCATCGGGAGTAATCAGGTTCGCCGAGTTGTAGAGATCGTAGCCGCGCTTGACTTGAGCATCGGGATCAACTCCAAGATCGCCGACGATGATAGGAGCCTGCGCAGCGTGCGCGATGGTGGCCATGGCATCGCGGAAGTGGATGTCGCGCTCCTCGAAGTTACTCGGGGACTCGGGCCAGACGATGAGATCGGCTGGGGTGCTATCCCTAGCTCCAGAATTTTCGATAACTTGAATACAACGTGTCGAAGATAGTTCGGGGATGCCGTTGCAGTGATCCATCGGGGGGTACAAACTTAGTAACGCGAAGGGTTTTAGTAACTCATTAGTGGTTACCTGAGTGTCGGTCTGAGTACCTACACCGAGGTTATGTTGTACCAGTGTGGCGGTGTAAGCGGTCTGAATTCTAGTTGGAGGCTCGAAACGGCGAAGTGCGACAACATAAAGCAGAATAATGGTGACGCCGGCAAGAGTAAGTGCAGGGCGGGTGTATTTGCGTTCCCGAAGACGGATGCGGACCAGCCATAGAGCATTCACGGCAGCGATGACAAAAGAAAGACCGTAAGCTCCAGTGATAGGAGCCAGGCGCGTCAATAATGGGTTGTCTACCTGAGTAATGCCGAGCAGATCCCATGGCAAGCCGGTAATGCGGGCGCGGGCCAGTTCCACGGCAACCCAGGTAAAGGGTGCAAGCAGAAGCGCTCCCTGTATACCGAAACGCGAGCGGCGAAAGGCTCCGATAAGAAATCCGAAGAGCGCATGATAAAGACCGAGATAGAGACAAAATAAGACAAGAATGCCGGCTGCAACAGCCTTGGCAAGACCACCATAGAGATACATGGTCTGGTAGATCCAGTAGCAATTACCCAGATACCAGATAAACCCGCAGAGATAGCCCAATGTGGCGGTTTGACGCAAGGTAAGCGGCTGTCCCGATTTATCGGAGCCTAACAGCGCCGCCAAAAGTGGGAGTAGCGCGATCCAGCAGAAGGCGGTACGCCAGACCGGGACTGGACCGGCGATAGGAAACGGGAGTATCTGGAGGATGCCCGCAAGTACAGTGAGACACCAGAGCCGAACTGGAATAAGCCGCATGACTGAGCGCAGTCTAACATCGCGAGATGGGTCAGAAATTATTTCGGACCCAGCCATTTGCGCGTCGTTCGCTGATTGCAATTTCTTCTGCTGGTTTTTATTAAAAATGCCGCTCGATACGGAATTTTTTCTCCAGTAGTCTGGCGGATAACTCTATAGGTTGCTTTCGGTTGGTTGAGAGCTGGTTATCGCAAGCTGAGGACCTATTGGAAGAGAAGATATCCGAGACATTATCCCGAATAAGTAAAAAATGTTGTTTCTATGCGTCCCAAATAGATCTGAGCCTCGTCCTATATATATTAGATGAGTAGGTTGCAAAGTATGATTTGCATCACCTTATCTCGTTCTGTATCGTTTAGTGTGAGTCGCACGGTCCGGCCGTAGTATTTTTTCGATACGCGTCGAATTGTAGGCCGGATGGAATCAATTGGAGGTAACACGTGGAAGTAAGTGTCATTATTGCCGGAATAGATGAACAGATTCTGAAGCTACAGCAGGCGCGCGCGGTTCTCTCGGGCGTTGCAACGGCTCCCCAGGCCAAATCGGGCCGTGGCCGCCCCAAGGGAAGCAAGAATGCCGCTGCTGCTCCGGCTGCAACCGCAGTTGTCGTAACCCGCAAACGCAAGCTGAGCCCCGAAGGCCGCAAGCGCATTGCTGATGCGATGAAGCGTCGCTGGGCCGAGCGTCGCAAGACAGCAACAAAGACCGCAGCCAAGTAAATCAGGCCTGTAAGACCACAAGAAAAAGCGCTCGAGCGGCAATTTTGCCTGAGCGCTTTTCTTATTGGCTTTGAGTTCAATCAAAGATTGTTGGGCTGAGAAATAATTCTTAGCGAAGGACGACAACCTCGCGCAGGCTGTCCTTCGCGAGGAAGAACCGCGTCCCGCTAAAGTTTTCGAGCAGCTTCTCGATCTGGCGATTGTTCAAAGTATGGAGCAGCGGCTGGCTGCCTGTCAGCTGCATCTCGACCATGTCCTTATCGGTCAGGTGATAGCGGCGAAACGCGGCCTCCGGGCCCGTGTCCTTGGAGTGGAAGAAGGCGAGCATCTGGCCACCCGGCTGCATGACCTCATGGAGCCGAGCCATCAGCGGAGCAAGCAACGGCTCCGGGAGATAGTCGGTCGCGTCCCACAGGATGACGACGTCGAACATCCTGCCGGAGAAGTCGAGGTTGGTCTTGATAAACCCTTCCACGTCAAAACTTGGAGGCTCACCTGGCTCTGCTGAAACGAGCCACTCTGGGCGAGCAGCCTCTTCCGCAAGGTTCGCCATGTAAATGCTGTGGCCGAGGTTGGTGATGTAGTTGATGTTGATCGACGAAGTTGGCCCAATGTCGAGAATACGCAACGATTCCTGGGAGCGCAGATATGTCAGCAACTGCGCCCACCCGCTGGAGTGACGAGGGATGCGTTCTCCCCTGGCCCCTGTTCCAGCGGCTTTATCGTTGTTGCCAAAGAAACTGCGCATGCTGCCTAGTACCTTTCTGCCAGGGTTGCGAGGCTAGGACTGGGAGGTCAGGACTGGGGTAGCCGGAGTGCCCGTTGGGTTGAGTTCCACGCGTCCCTTGATCACCGCGCTCTCTTCGATGGAGAGACGACCGGCCAGGACATCGCCCGTGACCACCGCGGACTGACGAAGGTCGATGCTGCCGATGGCCTTGATGTTCCCGTCCACTCGGCCGAAGATGATGACGTCCTGCACATGGATGTCGGCGCTGACGCGAGCATTGGGACCAACGGTGAGACGGCTGTTGGTCAGCGTGATGGTGCCTTCGATCTGGCCATCCATGAAGAGGTCCTCGCTGCCGGTCAACTCTCCCCGGATGATGACGGACTTTCCGATGACGGTAGAACCTTCTGCTGGTTTCATGCGCTTGCTGCTCCTATGAGGGGTTGCCCTGGTCGGGATGGGAAATGGGTGTCTCTTGCCCGAACTATACCCAAGCCCATGCAACGAGGCAAACCGGTAAACTTTGCCGGGTGTATAAACGTCTCACAACTAGCATGCTGGAAGAAACGCGTGGAAGTCTTATGGCAGGACTAGCCGGATCTGTCCTCCGATGCGGTACTCGTTGCTGGAACAGCTTATATGCCACGCGAATGCGGCGGTTGATGCTGGCTCTTGTCCTGTGCGCGACAGGCTCACCAGTGGGGTCGCTGGCGGCGCAGAGCGCTCCCGATTCGCCGATGGCGAGACCCGCGCAGCAGTGGGCGGTCGATGCGGCGGCCAACGAGATTCCGATGCTGCAGCACTCGGATGTCTACCTGCGCTACCGGATGCACGTCGTGGACCAGAAGGGCGACCAGGTTCGCGATGTGGTCGAGAGCAAGGACGGCACGGTGGCGCGCTTGATTCTGCGCGATGGGCGTGCGCTGACAGCCGAGGAAGATGAAGCGGAGCGGCAACGGCTGAACAATATGATTACCTCGCCAGCCGCTTATGAGAAGCACATGAAGAACGAGGCCTCTGGCAAGAAGCTGGCGATCGACCTGGTCCGGATGATGCCGGATGCGATGATTTATACCTACGTTCCGGGACAGCCCCAGATAGGCCGGAACGAGGGGAGCGGCGAGGTGGTGATCGACTACCACCCGAACCCGAAGTGGTCTCCGCCCACGACGACCTCGGAGGGGCTAACGGGGCTCGAGGGGCGCATGTGGATCGACGTGAAGACGCATACGATGCTACGCATGGAGGGGCACGTCTTCAAGCCGGTTAACATCGGCTGGGGGATGCTGGCGCATATCTACGCGGGGGGAAATCTACTGCTGGAGCAGACCAATGCGGGCAGGCAGCGGTGGATCTATACGCACTTCTCGCAGCAGGTCAGTGCCCGCGCGCTGATGGTGAAGACGTTCAACATCAATACGCAGGTCGACGCTTCAGGGTACCAGGTGCTGCCGGGGCCGATGAGTTATCAGGACGCGATCAAGCTGCTGCTGGCCACGCCTCTGCCTGCCCGTTAATTCTTGAATCTGTAAACCTCATACGGCGACGAGCGCTTTGGGCCGGACGGTCTGCCTGCGTACCGTGAGGGCCTCGATGCGATCGCGCTGGATCGGATAGCCACTCCCCGGGACAGTCGGGACTACGATCTCTCCCTTGGCGCTGACGGTCACAGCGGGCTCGATGATGTCCTCGGCCCAGTAGCGGCTGGAGGCGGAGACGTCGCCTGGCAACGAAAAGTTCGGCAGCGACGACAGCGCGATGTTGTGGGCGCGCCCAATGCCGGTCTCGAGCATACCGCCACACCACACCGGGATGCCACGCTCGGCAGCGGCGTTGTGGACTGCAATGGCCTCAGAGAAGCCGCCGACGCGGCCATTCTTGATGTTGACGATCCGGCAGGACATCATGTTGATGGCCGCAAGCGCGTCGCGGCGGTTGCGGATGGACTCGTCGAGACAAATGGGGGTCTTGAGGCGCTTCTGCAGCATGGAGTGAAAGTAGAAGTCGTCGTACCAGAGCGGCTGCTCGATCATTAATAGATTGAACTGGTCCCAGGTGGCGATGTGGTCGAAGTCGCGCATCCGGTAGGCGGAGTTGGCGTCACAGCTCAGCAGGATCTCCGGCCAGCGGGCGCGGACAGCCTCGAAGACCTTCACGTCCCAACCGTGCTTGCACTTGAGCTTGATGCGCTGGTAGCCAGCGTCCAACTCGGTGGCGATCTTGTCCATCAGCACTTCGAGCGACGGCTGGATGCCGATGGAGACGCCGCAGGGAATGGTCGTGCGGATGCCTCCAAGGAGCTCGGCGAGGGGCACCTCCTGGCGCTGCGCGTCGAGGTCCCAGACGGCGTTCTCGAGCGCGGCCTTGGCCATGCGGTGACCTCGGACCTGCTTGAAGATACCGGAACAGCTGCCGCCATCCTGAATCCCCCCATGGATCTCAGCGTCGAGCAGGCGCGGCGCGAGCTCGGTCTCGGTGATGATCCAGGCGGTATCAATCATCTCGTCGGAGAAGTAGGGATGCTCCCCGGCGACGCACTCGCCCCAGGCGGTGAGGCCCTCGGACTCAAGCTCGACCAGCAGGATGCGGCGGCCAGTGGTGAGTCCGAAGCTGGTCTCAAACGGATGCGCGAGCGGCATATTGATCTCGCGGAGGTGGATGGCATCGATCCTAATCATGTGCGGATTCCTGTCCTTGGAGAGAGTCTATTGCGCCAAACGGAGGCCGGGGATCAGATGGATGAGAGGTATCAGCAATGCTGCGCTCCGTCCAGGGTCCCTCGGGCAAGGGTCCAAGCAAAAACGACCCGTTCCCCTCGGCATCGCGCTTGTAGTCCAGAACGGCGAGGCCACTGGCAAAGGCTGTTTGCAGCGCCACGCGGTTTCTGGTTTGGAGATCGCTCGCCAGCATACGCTGTTCAGCGTCCTGTTTCCATTCGTAGACGAGCGCGGGAACATCCACCTGCGTCGTAATCGTGGGCGGTGGCACTGGTTCTCCGCTCAGGAGCTCCTCCACGCGGCGTGAGCGCAACCACCACTCCGCGTAGACCCGGTCCGTCGGCAGGCCACCCTGTAGCGGCGATGAGGAGGGGCCATAGAAGTCGGGATAGTAGCGCCGGACGATGGCTCCGAGGCGGGCGATATTTAGGTGGGAGTTCTTGATCTCGAGCGGATCGAAGGTCCACTCCATCAGGTCGAAGCCGCGGGCAAGGGCGTCGTCGCGTTGGGCGAGCTTCAACCGGCGGCCGAGCCCGGCGTTGCGGTACTCCGGCAACACGGCGAGCATGTGCGAATGCAGATAGGCGTGGCCGTTCCGGAAGCCGGGCAGCGCCATGGCGAAGCCTACGATGGTGTCCCTGTCGTAGGCACCGAGCACCTGGCCACCAATGCGTTGGGCCACGAGAAAGACACGGCGGGGGATGACGTCGCCGTCGCTATAGCCCCAAACCTGAATCTGGAGGTCAACGCAGCGGTCGTACTGCGAGAGCTGGTCGAGGGCAGCGATACGGAGCTCTTGTGTCATCGCTGCACCGTCTGAGTGGTCTGCTTGGCTTGCGACCATAGCTGCTCCAGTTCGGCGGGCGCAAGAGCCTCCAGGGCCTCTGGGCCACCGGCTGAGGCTTCCATCAGGGTGAAGCGCTTGCGGAATTTGGCGTTGGCGGCGCGGAGGGCCGACTCAGGGTCGACGCGTAGATGACGGGCGAGGTTGACGGCGGTAAAGAGCAGATCGCCCAGCTCCTCTTCAACCGCTGCGGAGGGGGTCGAGGTAGCAGGCTGTAGCTCGGCCTGCAACTCCGCAATCTCCTCGTCGAGCTTCTCGAAGAGGCCAGAAGCATCCGGCCAGTCGAAGCCGACCTTCGCGGCGCGGGAGCCGAGCTTACCTGCTTCGAGCATCGCGGGCATCGTGCGGGGAATGTCTCCGAGGAGCGAGGCGGGTTGGCTGGCTGCGGCCTGCTTGTCCCGCTTTTCCTGTTTTTCCTCGCGCTTGATCTCGTCCCAGTTGCGGAGGACGGTGTCGGCATCGTTGGCCACGACGTCGCCGAAGATGTGCAGATGGCGGCGGATGAGCTTCGCGTTGAGACCCTCGGCAACATCAAGGATGTCGAAGTAGCCGGCCTCGGAGGCCATCTGAGAGTAGAAGAGCACCTGCAGGAGCAGATCGCCGAGTTCGTCCTTCAGGTCGGGCCAGGCGCGGCGCTCGATGGCGTCGAAGACTTCGTAGGTCTCCTCCAGGGTGTGCCGCTTGATGGAGTCGAAGGTCTGTTCGCGGTCCCAGGGACAGCCGTCCGGAGCGCGGAGGCGGGCCATGATAGAGATCGCCCGTCCTAGCGGATCGCCGCCGGGTTCGGGGTGCTGTGCTGGTCGTGCCGGTACGGCCATACGATCACTTTACCCGATACGGCGATTCCCTGTTCAGGATTTGAGCGGTGTGCGGACTGAGATTGTCTTTTACAAAGGCGGAGCATTCCTGCCTGCTAAAATCAACGTTCCGTGACCGTCAACAGAGGGTATGCGAGCATGGCGAAACACAGGAACGACCTTCTCAAGCATATCGATGCAGGTGCGCCCTTCACCACGCGCCTCTCTGGATGGGGTGCAAACGCGCGCGTCGACTGCCTGCTGACAGAACCCACCGCCACGTCTGAGATTGCGGCTCGACTCGACCGAACCGGCACCATCGCGCGCGGCCTCGGACGCAGCTACGGCGACGCCGCCACCAACGCCGGCGGCCGAGTGCTTGGCATGGCCAGAGTCGATCATTACCTTGGATTCGACGAGAGCACCGGCACGTTGACCTGCGAGGCGGGCATGAGCCTGGAGCAGATCATCCAGGACTTTGCGCCACGCGGCTGGTTTCCGATGATCACGCCAGGGACGAAGTTCGTGACCGTGGGCGGCTGCATCGCCAACGACATCCACGGGAAGGCTCACCACGCCCAAGGCTGCTTCCTCAGCTGTGTCGACGCGATGACCGTGCTGCTCGCGAGCGGCGAGGTCGTAGTGGCAAGCCGCAGCGAGAACCCGGACCTCTTCTGGGCGACATTCGGTGGCATGGGACTGCTCGGTGTCGTGCTCACGGCGACGATTCGCCTGCGCAGGATCGAGACGACGTACTTCCATCAGAGGTCGATCCGCGTGAACAATCTTGAAGCGATGATGGCCGCGCTCGACGAGCACGACCACACGTTTCCTTACTCGGTTGCAACGCTCGATGTGCTCGCGACCGGTACACGGCTTGGCCGTGGCGTCCTGACGGTCGGCGATCACGCAAACCGCGACGAGCTGCCACCCACACTTGCCGCGAACCCGCTGCGGATCTCGGGGCCGCCAAAGCTGTCCGTGCCATTCGACCTGCCGGAGTTCACGCTCAATCCACTCAGCATCCGCCTCGTAAACGCCGTAATCCAACGCATCCAGGCGAGCGCAACGCCGATCGGCCATTACGAAGGCTTCTTCTATCCGCTGGACAAGATCGCGCACTGGAATCGCGGCTACGGACGGCGCGGTTTTACACAGTACCAGTTCGTTATCCCGTTCGCCGACGGCCTGCGTCAGATGCGCAAGATCCTGAGCGCCATCCTCTCCTCGGGAGAGTTGCCGTTTCTCAACATCCTCAAGCGCCTCGGGAAAGAAAGCGGCGGCGTGCTCTCGTTTCCGCGCGAGGGCTACACCTTCGCGATTGATTTTCCGGTCCGCCAAAATACCGTGGCGCTGCTGCGGCGGCTTGACGCGATGGTCTTCGAAGCTGGTGGGCGCATCTACCTTGGCAAGGATTCCTATCTCGACGCCGCGATGTTTCGCGCCATGTATCCGGAGCTCGAAGGCTGGCTTGAGACAAAGGCTAAGTACGACCCTCACGGCGTCTTCACATCGGATCTCGGGCGGCGCTTAGGCATGATTCCATCTACGCCTGCGTTATCGATTGCAGCACCTGCGGTCAACGGGCTTATGATGGGCTCGAGATGACTTCAACCACCAAAACGCCGCCTGCACCCAAAAAACGGATAAGCCGCTGGACGCTGCTGCTCCTCCTGCCTTACCTGGGACTGTGCTTTCCGCAGATCTACGCGAGAGCGACACCTGCGCTGTGGGGATTTCCTTTTTTTTATTGGTATCAGTTCGCCTGGGTGATCCTAGCGTCGCTGATTATGGGGCTGGTCTACCGTAAATCCGGCAACTGAGTTCCTGGAGAAGAAGCTCCTCGGGGAGGAAGGAGCGGGCGGGGTGTTGCACATGCTCCCCGCCGCTTGTTTGAAAGGTGCTACTCGTCTACTGCATGGTTCGGCAAATAGCTTACAGACTGGAACTACAACTGCGGACTTTGGAGCGAAGGTTGTGGCCCGTGCTTACTGCTGACCGTTAGGAGGGGTCACAGAGGCATGATCGGACGAACTCATGTTAGACATCAGCTGAACCTCCACGCGGCGGTTCTTCGCGCGTCCAGCCGCTGTGCGGTCACTGGCTACCTGTTGGTCTTTCCCGATGCCGATCAAGTAGAACTTGTGCGGTGGGATGTCATGCTTCGATGACAGGTAGTTGACGACGGCATCGGCCCTGCGCTGGCTGAGCTGATAGTTGTACTGTGCGTCACCGGTGGAATCCGTCCCGCCTGTGACTTCCAGAATATACCCCTTCGCACTAGACAATGTCGAGGCGAAGCTGTCGAGTTCTTTCTTGTCCGATGCAGTAAGCGCTGCCTTGTCGAAGGCGAAGTTCACGCTGACGTCCGAGAGCTGTTTGTAGTTGTCGAGGTTGGCGACGACACCACTCAAGGTATCGACCCGGTTATAGGCGTCCTGCGCGGATTTTCCGGCGGTGTCGGCAGCCTGTCCGGCGGCACCGGCATGCTGGTCGGCGGTGCTCGCCGCATCCATCGCCCCGGAGATGCCCTTCTGGGCGCGCTCGTCGGTGTCGAGGATGGTGCGGTGGTCGGTGGCGGTCTTGGCGTCAAGCTCGTTGGTCTGCTGGATGATGGGGGCGGTCTGCGAGCGGACGTAGTTCTTGCTGGAGCAGCCGGTCACAAGCAATAAAGCAGCAGTGCCGAGAACGGCAGCCTGGAGAACCACGAGTCTGGAGTCGATGGCTTTGCGAGTTGTACTGATCTGGGTCGTCATTTTGCAAATTCTCCTAGAGTACAAGTGCAGCAACAGCATGAGAGATGCAAATGATCGGCCAAACTTTGAAAACACCATTCAACTCATTTATTTGCAGCTAGTTATGGCATAGATAAGCAGCGATTCCGAGGTCTGAAATATTGGTTCGCAGGGGAATTTTTGCCCTGTTTGCGCGTCAAATTTACTGCATGGCTCCGTGGCCGCAACATAGCACTGGCCACAGAGTCCTATCCCTTGCTAGGCCATCTACACTTAAAAGAGCGCATGGACCTGCACGAGAAAATCCGAACCCTCCCCACCTCTCCGGGCTGCTACCTCTACAAGAACGCCGAGGGAGAGGTGATCTACGTCGGCAAGGCGAAGAACCTGCGCTCCCGCGTGCGGTCGTACTTCCTCGAAGCCTCGCAGGCGAACGCTAAAACTGGCTCCCTAATGCGCGAGGCGGTCGACGTCGAGTACATCACTGTCGACAACGAGCGCGAGGCTCTGGCACTCGAGAACAATCTCATCAAGCAACGCAAGCCGCGCTTCAACATTCTGCTGCGCGACGACAAGACCTACCCCTACATCAAGCTGACGATGAACGACCGCTACCCGAAGGTCTTCGTCACGCGCCGCCTCCGCAAGGACGGCAGCCTCTACTTCGGCCCCTACTTTCCCGGCAACCTCGCGTATCGCCTAGTCGACCTCATCCACCGCAGCTTCCTCATTCCAAGCTGCAAGGTGGACCTGTCGCGCTACCACCCCCGCGCCTGCCTGCAGTTCTACATCAAGCGCTGCCTCGGCCCCTGCGTCGAAGGGCTGACGACACCGGAGATCTACAAGCAGACTGTCCGCGACGTGCAGCTCTTTCTCGAAGGCAAGCCAAACGAGCTGGAGCAGTCCCTCACCAAGCGCATGGCCGAGGCCGCCGAGAACGAGCAGTTCGAACTGGCAGCACGGTTGCGCGATCAAGTCGTCACCGTCCACCAGATGCAGGATAAGCAGCGCATCGCGACGACGGACAATGAGGACGCGGACGTCTTCGGCTTCCACTACGAGAATGACATGCTCGCGGTGAACCTCTTCCATATGCGCGGAGGCAAGATCGTCGACCGCCGCGACTTCTTCTGGGAAGAGCTGCCCGAGTCACTTTCAGAGAGACTGAACGACGAGTCGTCGCTCGAGGTAGCGCCGCGGTGGGAGCCAGATCCTTCGCAGCCCGCTCCCGAGATTGCCGAAGAAGCCTCCATCACGCAGCACTCCAGCATCACGGAGCTGGGAGCCAGCTTCAGCCCAGCGGCGTTCTTCTCTGCGCTGTTGAAGCAGTTGTACCTCGACCAGAGCTATGTCCCGCGCTCCGTCTTCGTGCCGGTGGACTTTCCAGACCGCATTCTGTTGGCGGAGCTTTTAAGCGAGCGCTGTGGGCACAAGATCGAAGTAGCCGCGCCACAACGCGGCGACAAGCGCTCGCTCGTCGACCTCGTCTGCCAGAACGCGAAGCAATCCTACGACCAGCGCTTCCGCGTCCTCAAACCCGCCATGAAAGCCATCCAGGAGGCGCTGCAGGACGCCCTCACCCTCGAAGAGCTGCCGCGCCGCATCGAGTGCTTCGACATCTCGCACATCCAAGGCGCGGAGACGGTCGCCTCCATGGTCGTCTGGGAGGACGGCGCAATGAAGAAGGCGGACTACCGCAAGTTCCAGGTCAAGACCGTCACCGGTGTAGACGACTTCGCCAGCATGCGCGAGATCATCCAGCGCCGCTACAAGCGTCTGCTCGAAGACAAGAAGCCCTTCCCCTCGCTGATCTTGATCGACGGCGGACTGGGACAGTTACATGCTGCCTATGCCGCGCTCGAAGAGATCGGCGTCACCCTACAACCGCTCGCCTCCATCGCCAAACGCGAGGAGATCATCTACGTCCACGGACAAGAGAACGACCCCGTCGTCCTCGATCGCCGCTCACCCGTGCTGCACCTCGTGCAGATGATCCGCGACGAGAGCCATCGCTTCGCCGTCACCTACCACCGCAAACGCCGCGAGATGCGCGACCGCGACTCCGAACTGGACGCCATCCCCGGAGTCGGCCCAAGAACACGGCAGCGTCTCCTCGAGCACTTCGGCAGCGTGCGCGGCATCAAGCAGGCAAGCCCCGATGCGCTAACGGCAGTGGTCAACGCCGCGACAGCGGAGCGTATCCAGAAGTACTTTGCCAACGAAAGAAGGGACGCAGAACCTCTTGTCCAGATCACCTGACGACGATCACAGGAGGTTTGTATCCAATCCCGCAATGAACTTAATTCCAGGGATATGTAGCTTCAGAAGCTCCTTGTCCCCTGTTAGGAATAGGTCAACTCCAGCGACTGCGGCGCAGGCCAAATGGACCGAGTCAGCAGCAGAGGTGCGATGCACCGCACGGATGCGACCAAAGACATCGCTCGCAAAGGCGTCGAATGGGAGTACCTTCACGCCAGCAGCCAAAATTCCTGCTCGTACACGAGCCGCTTCGTCGGGGGTTTTGTCTCGATGAACCCCCGCAAGTATCTCCCCTAAGGCAAGCGCACTGGTACAGATTTCATCGCCACGCTCCATCGAACGCTTCCGCAGGTAAGCTACACGGTTCCCAAACTTGGAGTCCGCTTGCAAGAGATAGATAAAGAGCATCGTGTCCCAGAACACGCGCGTCATGAATGGCTCACTTTATCTCTTCGTATTTCCCGAACGAACGCATCCGCTCCCTCACGAATAGCGCCCTTCAATACTCCCATCAACTCTAGTAGTGGGTCGCGCTCAATGGAAGTCGCAGTTTTAGACTCCCCGACACTTTCCTTAAAGCTGAATTCATAGATCGTATCGACCCTTCGAGGTTTTCCCTTCGAGCCGTGAAGCTCAAGCCGGGCCCCCCAGAATTTTTCTGATTCGAGTGCACTACATATCTGATTGATGTGTCGAACCGGAAAACCTTCCCGGACCAATGTCTTCTCAAGATCACCAACTCGAATACGGATCTCCTGATTCTTCATACTGGCCGGACGAACATATTCCCGTTCGGCTACCTTACGAACCTGCTCACTTCGTCCCATTTCCATTGCGATCTACCTCCATATCCAAGCATAAATATACTGTATCATATAATTAGGATATGGATATTGAGTATCTACGGCCCTATTCACGACTGGCTCCGTTCACCCCAAATGTATTGCAACCCTCCACAGTCCCCTGCTCCAACCCACGCCTAAACCATGCCATCCTCTGCGCCGAGCTGCCGTGGGTAAAGGTCTCCGGGCTCACCGTGCCTTGTTCCATGCGTTGCAGATGGTCATCACCTACTGCCGCTGCAGCCTTCAGGCCGGACTCGATATCTTCCTCGTGGATGAAGCTGCGCTGCTCGCCGCTCTTCGCCCATATCCCGGCGAAGCAATCGGCCTGCAGCTCCAGTTCTACCGAGAGATGGTTGCGCTCCGACGGCTCCTGGCTCTCGAGCCGGCTCACCTGCGCCTCTGTTCCGAGGATCTTCTGCACATGATGTCCCAGCTCATGTGCCACTACATACGCCTGCGCGAACTCGCTTGTGCCGCCGCCGAACCGCGCCAGTTCCTCCCAGAATCTCAGGTCGATATACACCTTCTCGTCTGCCGGACAGTAAAACGGCCCCGACGCTGACTGAGCCTCTCCGCATCCGGACTGCGTGTAGCCGCGAAAGAGGACCAGCTTCGCATGGCGATAGTTCCTGCCCGTCTGCTCCGGCAGAATCGTCGTCCACTCCTTCTGCACATCGTCGAGTACAAAGGAGACAAGCTGCGCCGAGCGGTTTTCTCCCGGCGAAGCCGCGCCACGCGTCGATTGCGGCGCCATCTGCGAGCTCTGTGGGCCTGCACTCCGCAAAAAACTGCCCAGATAGTTGCGTCCCGTCACCAGGCTGATGATCGCCAGAATGATGAACCCGACGATCCCCAGTCCGCCACCGCCAAAGCCACCACCTCCGCCGCCGGACGAGTCCCGCCGGTCTTCAACATCGTCGCTCATCCCACCAGGAGTCCAATCCATACTTCCTCCGCGCTGCCATCTTGTCTCGCCCAAAGTTTAGACCAGACGGAACGAATCGTCCCAGTCAGCCGTATCCTGCCCTATATGAGTACGACCGTCGTCCATCCTCAGGACCGCACCCTGCAGGAAGCCCTCCGCCTCGCCGCACTCTTCGCGGCGATCAAGCTGCTGCTGCACATCGCCGCAAACCTCTGGGAAGCGCACATCGGTTACGGCTACTTCCGCGACGAGTTTTACTACATCGCCTGCGGACGGCACATGGACTGGGGCTACGTGGACCACGGCCCGCTGGTCGCGCTGCAAGCAAAGCTGACGCTCGCGCTCTTCGGCAAATCGCTCGCCGGAATCCGAATGCTCTCCGCGCTGGCTGGAGCGGGACGCATCTTCCTCACCGGCCTCCTCGCCTGGTCGCTCGGTGGGCGCAGGCCCGCACAGGCGCTCGCGATGATCGGCGTCTTCGTCGCCCCACAGTACCTCGGGACAGATAGCTTCCTCTCGATGAACTCCGTCGAGTCCATCTTCTGGATGAGCTGCCTGCTCGCACTCATCCTCATCCTTCGCGGCGGCAGCGAGCAGCTATGGCTGCTCTTCGGCGTCTCCGCCGGGCTAGGGCTGCTGAACAAGCCCTCGATGACGTTTTTCCTCATTGCGCTTCTGCTTGCGCTCGTCGTCACGCCGCAGCGCAGGCTGCTCGCCAGCAGATGGGCTGTAGCAGGAGTCGCACTCCTGATCCTCATCGCCCTGCCGAACCTGCTTTGGCAGATCCACCATCACTGGCCAACGCTCGAGTTCCTGCACAACGGGCAAGTCGAGAACAAAAATATCAAACTCGGCCCTGGGGCTTTTCTGCTGACGCAGATCAAGAACCTTCACCCCCTCGCGCTGTTGATTTGGGGCTCCGGGCTCGTCTGGCTTCTGCGCGCGAAGAGCTACCGCTGGCTCGGCCTGACCTATCTCCTCTTTCTCGCGATCATGATGGCGCTGCACGCGAAGGACTACTACGTCTCGCCGATCTACCCGGTCCTCTTCGCCGCAGGCGGTATCGCCTGGGAGCGGTTCTACGCAAAGAGCCCCGGCGTCGCGCAGAACCGCGTCTACGCCTTCCCCATCCTCGAGACCGCGCTGCTTATCTTCGGCATTCTTCTGCTGCCGATGTCGATCCCCGTCATACGGCCCGAGACCTGGATCGCCTATGCGCGTGTCACTCACCTCTATAAAGCCACCGACAAGACGGAGAACGAAGCCAATGGTCCCCTGCCGCAGTTCTACGCTGACCGCTTCGGCTGGCAGGAGGAGGTCGATCAGGTCTCCCGCGTCTTCCACTCCCTCTCACCCGAGGACCAGGCAAGGGTCGGTATCAGTTGCTCGAACTACGGCGAGGCAGGAGCGATCGACTTTCTGGGCCACGATCTACCCGCAGCCATCAGCGGACACAACAACTACTGGCTCTGGGGACCGCACGGGCACACCGGCGAGGTCATGATCCTGGTCAACGGCCTCTCGCCCGAGGAGGTGCGAAAGATCTACGGCTCCGTCGAGATCGTCGGCCGCATGGACAACCCGCTCTCCATGCCCTATGAGCGCCGCAACATCTATCTCGTCCGCAACCGTGACAAAAATCTGGTCCTCGACTGGCTCGAACTCAAGCACTACATCTAGTTGCTTATCCGGCAGACTGTGCTACGCTGCCTGAAACCTATGCCCCAGGCCAAGCATGAGCTACCCCGCGTCCTGAACGCGTCGCACGCGACCTCTATCGTTGTCGGCATCATCATCGGCAGCGGCATCTTTCTCGTCCCGCGCGAGATGATGGCGGCGGTCGGCTCGTCGGGGATGGTCTACGCCGTCTGGATCGTCGGTGGCCTGCTCTCGCTCTTCGGAGCTATGACCTACGCTGAGATCGCTGCAGCCCGCCCGAAGTACGGCGGCGAATACGCATTCCTCCGCGAAGCCTACGGCGACCTGACCGCGTTCCTCTATATGTGGACACAGATCACCGTCGCCAAACCTGCCTCGCTCGCCACTGTCGCCGCCGGACTCTCCCGCGTGCTGGCCACCTTCGCTATCTTCAGCGCGTTCTCACGCCCAGCCTTCGCGCACCTGCTCTGGGGACAGATCTTCGCCATCGCCGTCACCTGGCTCATCACGCTGCTCAACATCCTCGGCACCCGCAACTCCGCCAACGTACAGCTCGTCCTGACTTGGCTGAAGGGCCTGCTGATCCTCGTCATCGCGGGTTTCTGCTTCTTCGCCGCGGGCCATCACGGGGCATGGCAGAACTTCACCACCAGCTTCACCGGAGCGCGCGGCGGCTTCTCCGGCTTCATGATCGCGCTCGTCGCCGCGCTCTGGGCCTACGACGGCTGGAGCGACGTCACCACCATGGCAGGCGAGGTTGAGCGCCCGCAGCGTAGCTTCCCCATTGCGCTCATCGGCGGCGTCGCCATCGTCGGCGGCCTCTACATGTTGACCAACGCGGCCATCCAGTACGTGCTCCCCGCCGCAGCCATCGCCTCGGCGGACCGCCCCGCAGCCGACGCCATGCGCCTCGTCGCCGGACATTGGGGCGCAGCACTTGTCTCGCTCGGCATGGCCGTCAGCATCGCCTCAACCTTCGTTGGGTCGTCGCTCTCCGGAGCGCGCGTCCCCTTCGCTGCTGCTCGCGACGGCCTCTTCTTCCAAGGGATCGCACACGTCAGCCCGCGCTTCCGCACTCCCTCAACGGCGTTGATCCTTCAAGCCGTCCTGACTTCGCTGCTACTGCTCGCCATCGGCAAGTTCCAGGCACTCTTCTCGCTCGCCATCTTCGGCGAGTGGCTCTTCTACGCGCTCACCGCTAGTACCATCTTCGTCTTCCGCCGTCGCGACACAGCCGCCCAGCGGCCCTACAGCGTCTGGGGCTACCCGGTGCTGCCCGCGTTTTTTATCTTCGCGGCAATCGTACTGCTGGTCTTCTCCTTCGCCGACCACCCGCGCAACTCCATCATCGGCACCGGAATCATCCTGCTCGGCATCCCCCTGCACTATCTGCTGCAACGCCGACACACTGCCCAAAGCCGTTAGTCTGTAAGGGTATGAAGAAGCACAAGCCCAAACTCGGCCAGAACTTCCTCGTCGACGACAACGCCCGTCATGCCATCGTGGACGCGCTCGGCGATCTCAGCCAGCGCACCGTCATCGAGATCGGCCCCGGCCATGGTGCCATCACCGACATCCTCGCCACGCGCTGCCGACGTCTCATTGCGCTCGAGCTGGATACATCTCTCGCTGCCGAGCTGCGCTTTCGCTTTCGAGAACAGCCGCATGTCGAGATCGTCGAAGCCGACGTTCTCAAAACCGACCTCCGCGCCCTCATCCCCGCAGGAGAGACCGCCGACGTCATCGGCAACCTGCCCTACTACATCACCTCAGATATTCTGCTGCAGCTCTTCGCTGCCGGAACCGCCGGGCTGCTCACCCGCGCCGTCGTCATGATGCAGCGCGAGGTCGCGGACCGTATCTCGGCGTCTCCCGGAGTGCGCGATTACGGCCTGCTCTCGGCCACTGCCCAGATGAACGCTCAGGTGGACAACCTCTTCACGCTGCCGCCCTCTGCATTTTCCCCGCCGCCGGATGTCTACTCGACCGTACTACGGCTGCACTTCGCCCCACGCTTCGCCGAGCTAGGCGTCGACGCTGCAGGCTTCGATGTCTTCCTCAGAAAATGCTTCGCCCAGAAACGCAAGACGCTGCACAATAATCTGCGCGCTGCCGGATACACCCCGGAAGCACTCGCCACCGCATGGCCACCGGAGATGCCCGCACAGGCACGCGCCGAGTCCTTGCCGCTCGCGCCCATGGCCGCGCTCTACCGGGCGTTATTAACCGCGTAACTGGCCTAACCCTATTTCTTCCCGCCGCCACCACCAGACGATGCTGGAGCTGAATGCGAAGCAGCAGGAGCCGAATATGAGGCCGCAGGAGCTGAATACGAGGAATGCGACGCGGCCGGAGCTGAATACGACGGATGCGAGAAAGACTGTTGCGGCGCCCGTTGCATCTGCGCCGGTTGTCCCCCCGGTCGGGCATACCCCTGTCCCGACTGCGATGCAGAGTATCCACTCTGCTGACCGCCCGGTCGCACTCCGGCACCATAGCCCTGTGGCGCAACTGGACGCATCGTGCTCGGCGTGTATCCCCGATTGACGCCGGAGACGCTCCCCGACACGAATCCCGATGAGGCTGCCTGCCGCGTCGGCTGAAGTCCCATCACCGGCGTGCGTGTGGCCCTGTCGACGGGGAAGTCCCGACGCAGCGAGGCTCCAACAGCACTGCCTCCTCGCGCGGTATACCCCGCCCCGATTGGCCTCAGTGGAGTCGCGACCGCTCCCGCGATCCTCAGAGTACCGGGTTGCGGCCTGGCCACTGGCCTTAGTACGCCTGGGTTGTTATGGACCGGAATGATCGGGTGCACCCCACCAGACCCGCCAGTCGGACGGTGGATCGGGTAGCGGCGCGGGGGAAGGACCACGTTCACATATCCCCCATACCCGCCATAGCCATAGCCGCCATACCCGGCAAAGCCATACAGGCCGCAGGCTGCATTAGGCGACCAGCCCCAGCCGAAGGTGTCCCAGTACGACCAGCCACCGCAACGAAACGGCGTCCAGCCCCAGGAGTATCCCGACGCCCACTGATACCCACCGCCCTGATACCAGACCCAGCTCCCGTTCCCATAAGGGTCGAAGTTGGCGTCCGCGCCACCCTCCGGCTGCCACACCTGCCCTTGCCCGGGAACGTCGTACCAGTTACCGTTCGCATCAAGATCGGACCATCCATAGCCCTGGCTGCCGGAGTATCCATCCCGTGCCGCCGTCTGCTTCGGGGCAGCATCCGCTGCTGCCTGGTCCCGCTCCTCGTTCCACTGATCCCACGAGTCCGGCGCGATCTCCTGCGTCAGAAAGTATCGACCGTTGGAGGAGATGTCGCTGCGAAAGGTCTCCCCTGCCACCACATCGGTCCGGTAGCTGTCGGCACGCTCCACATGCGCGGTCCCATCGAGCACTGCGACGGCGGCAGGCGGCTCATCCAGCACTACGCGAACCGTCGCGTTCTCGACCGGCGAGATCACATCGCCCCCGGCATCCACACGATAGGTAAACTTAGGCGCCGAGCGAAGCTCGAAGTATCCTTGGCCCTTCATCAGCCCAAGCTCCGTGTTGAAGTTGCCACCACCATCCACGGTCATGCGGTTCAGGCTCAGTGCGCTGTTCGGAGTGAGCCGCACCACGCTGCCATCCTCGAACTCAACCTCAGCCTGCCCGTTCTCTCCCGTGGTGATGGTCTGCCCCTCGGTCAGCGGCATGTTCAACTGAGCGGGATCGCCCGCCGTTTGACCAGCTCCCAAACGGTCAACATGGACAAAGCCGTCCGTGAAGGTCAACCGCGCCACCCGGCCTGCAGGTGCGTTGTCCGCACCTGCCTCCTCGCCGGACGCGATGGCAGACATGCTTGCGATCAAACAGAACCCCGCCAGGCTCAGAATGCAGCCCCGGAACGACCTCGGGAAACCACGTATCTCTCTCACGGCTGCCTCCATCCAACTTCCCTACTCACAGAATTAGACGCTCACAGGGCGCCACAGGCTCATCATCTTTGTGCCTGTGCTTGTTCCAGCAGCCTGGCTGCCCGCAATCGTACTCGTTGCATCAGCTCCGTGTCTCCTGCAATCGATTGCAGCGTCGGCGCGATGTTCCCAAGCTCCAACGCACTTCCCTGCTCGACGGCACTTACCAGCGAGGACATCTCCGCATCGAGCCCCAGCCGGTCGAACCGGTGCTTGAAGTCCAGCGCACGCCCCGACTCAAGCGTCTGCTCGATCCCCTGAAAGATCGCCGTCAGCTGGGCCACGGCCTTGTTCTCGGAGTAGTTGTAGGTGCAGGAGCCCTCAGCCCCTGCATCGCGATACGCCAGCGTCTTCGTCCCCGTGTCCGCGATGTTCTTCGCCTTGGACGCGCAGGCCATGTTTGCGGATCGAATCGCGTGGAGCCCCTCGAAGACCGTCTTCACCGTCCCCGGCGTGAAGACAAGAGGACGGTCGATCACCTGGGCATCGGATTGCGCGACGATCGCCTCCGCGTGATAGGAGCCAGTACCGTCTTCGTTAACCCGAATCAGGTAACGGGGGACAACTACCCCCGGGACGGCTCGTTCGAACTTGAAGCTGACCTCCGGCTGCGCACCCGTCGGGGCCTGCGCGGGCAGCATCGTTGCGAGGGCAAAGCCCACCGCAGCCGCACAACCCACTCGCCGGATCACCGCCCCGCGCCCTGCATCGCGAGCGTCTGAGCCGTATGGATATGGCAGATGGCGATAGCCAGCGCGTCGGCTGCGTCCGGCGACTCCGGGGCCTCACTCAACTCCAACAGCCGCGTCACCATGAACTGCACCTGCTCCTTCGCCGCCAGCCCGTAGCCGACCACCGCGCTCTTGATCGAAAGCGGAGCGTACTCCACCACCGGCAGATGACAGGTCGCCGCCGCCAGCATGGCGACGCCGCGCACCTGCCCTAGCTTCAGCGCGGACTTTGCATTGGCCGAGAAGAAAACCTCTTCGATCGCCACCACCTCCGGCTCGTGCAGCGTCATCAGCCCGACCAGCTCCGCGTACACCTGCGCCAGCCGCTGCGGTGTCTTCTCTTTTTTGTTCAGCCGGATCGTTCCCGCCGCGCAATGGACCAGCTTTGGCATCCGCGCTGCGTGGTCCGTCTCGACCACGCCGTACCCGGTGAACTCCGTGCCGCAATCGATGCCAAAGACGCGCATGGGCGAAGTGTACCGTATTCATTGCCAGTTCTCCGTTACCAGTTCTCATCAGGAACCCAGCGATTCACGGCTATCGTCCAGCAGTTGGGCTTGTGCGGCGGAGGGCAAGACGGAAATAGCGGAGGATATAGATGAGCCAGGTACGGTCGGAGTGGACACCGAAGCGGGCGGCGAACTCATAGTCGGCTTCGATGAGGAGGGTGGCGGCGTCACGGGCATCGCGGAGGAGACGCAAAAAGTAGCGGTAGCGAGTGAGCTCTGTGTGGCGGTAGAAGCGGCGGATGGTAGTCCAGCGCTGGGGTGTGGGGGATTGAGTGAGGAGCTGGTGCCAGAGCTGTCCAGCGATCTTCTCGAGGGCCGCGCGGCGCGGCGTAGTTGGGATGCGGAAAGGAAGAGGGCGGCCAGCGCGGAGGTGCTGAGCGAGCTCGCAACCGAGGACGACGACACCAAGGAGGGGACCGGTCTCGGACCGGAGCGCGAGTTCGGGGATTGAGCTTGGGCTGGGACTGGTTGCGGCGAGGTGATCGAGGAAGAGCGCGATGTCGAGGATATAGCCGAGATGCTCGAAACAATGGCGGGTGCCGTGGAGGCAGAGGAAGAGGAGTTCGTCTGGAGGGCCGAGGCCAAGCGCGGGCTGCCCGGCGAAGGTGATGGGGAAGGTGCGGGCCCAGGCGGTGTCGATGTGGAATTGGAAGCGGGCTGGGTCGGCGAGGTCGTGGTGAAGCTCCAGTGCGGTGGTGCCACGAGCCCAGAGTTGGTGGTAGCCGTTGTCGGGGTCCTTGAGGGAGAAGCCGAGCTGGGTGAGGAATTGCCGGGCCTCTGGTAGCTGCGCGGAGCGGACGAGGAGGTCGAGGTCGCTCGAAGGGCGGAGGTGCGCGTCGCCATAAAGGCGTTCGGCGAGGGATGGGCCTTTGAGAGGGATGACGTCGATGCGGTGTTCGGCCAGTTGGGTGAGGAGACCTTTGAGCTCAGCAGTCCACCAGAAGGCGGCAAAGCGGCTGTCGCGGGCGATGGTGTCAAGGCGGTGCTGGATAGGTTCGGTGAGAGATGGGGCGAGGTGCTGAAGGCGATGGGCGACGAGGGGCAAGACGCGATTTTCTTCGGCGAGATCGAGCACCAGGTTGAAGGTAGAGTCGGGGGCAGCGATCCAGTCGGTGTCGGATGGGTATAAGCAAAGGATATTAAGGAGCAGGCCCATGCCGGGGCGCAAGTCTGTTGGCCCCGGCGTTGTGGGAGGGGTCATGGTTGGGCGAGGATCGCTGTGGCTGCGATATCGGCGTCGGCGCGTGGGGAGGCCCAGGCGGTAGCGTGGCTCATGGTGACAGCAAGGGTCTCGAGGACGCGGGCGGGGGAGCGGCGAATGGGGATGGCATGAGGGAGCATGCGGAGGGCGGCCTGTCCTGTGGGAACGGGACGTGGTCTCCAGATGGCCTCGGAGCGGTAGCGGGTGAAGTAGACGCTGGCAACGGGGATGGGGGCGGTTCCAGCGACGCCGTGGAGCTCCTGGACAGGGAGACTGGTCTGCCGGGTGCCACCGGGTTGGCGCATCTGCAGATTGCGAGCGTAGGGGTGGACGAGACCGGCGGGGTCAAGCAGGGCGTACTCGTCAGAGTAGTAGACAGCGCCAGCACGGACGAGGCTGGCAACGAGGGTGGTTTTGCCGGCGAAGCTGCGGCCTGGAAGGAGGATGGCGCGGCCCTGCCAGGCGACGACGCCAGCGTGGACGAAGACGAAGCCAGGAGCGTGATTGGCGACATGGATGATGGCTTCTCGGGCGAAGAGTTCCATAAGCGGCTGCGTTTTGACATGCTCGGCGAGCTTCCGGTTGTCGGCATAGAGACGGAGGCCGTGCTGGCTGGTGGGGTCGAGAAGGGTATAGGTGCGGGCGGGTGATGCCGGAGCAGGAAGGAGCTCGGCTGAGTGTGGAAGGTGGGAGCAAAGCTGGTCGAGGAGAAGCTGAGAGCTGGCGCGGAGTTCGATCACGACCTCGAAGGCGGTGGCGTGGAGGACGAAAGGGGCGCGAACGGCAAGGCTGTGCGGCCTGTGGGAGTGTGTGATCAATGAGGCATCCATAGCGGGAGGGTGCGATTGTTCCGCACCCTCCCATGGCGTATGAGCGAGAGCTTGTGGTGGTCTACTTGGGAAGTGTGCCCAAGGTATCAAGATTGCTCAGGGTGCCGAGCTCGTTCTCGGGTTGACTCTCCAATTCGGGAACCTCCCCTGCCGGCTTATCCAGCTTGAGGAGGAAGTTGTGGGAGACGACGCCGCCGGAGAGAAAGCAGTGCTGGACGGTGTCGAGTTCGAAGATAACCACCTCCTGCGGGATGTCGGATGTCTGAATAGCCGTGATCTTCGAAGGAACAGCCCTTGCTTTTTCCTGGTTATAGACGAGGAAGCTGTCGCCGGTGCGAAAGGCGGCGGCCTTTGTTCCACGAACGTCTCCGGGGCCGGAGATAAACAGGTGCGAAGGGCTGGACTGGACGACCTCGCCGGACTCGGCGAAGAAGGTAAGGAGCTGCTCGGCGCGGAAGCTGCGGCAGGAGGTGACCTGCGCGTTGTGGAACTGCCCGGTAGCGGGATCGACGCCGCGCACCCACTGGTTCGGGGTAATGTAACGGGCTTCGATCTCCGTACCATCCACAAGCTGGATGGACGTATTAGGAAGGAGACAGCCGCCACCGCCGCCAGTAGTACTAGCAGCGAATGCAGGTGTGGGAGCAAAGACGGCGGTGATAACCGGCATCAGCAGGGCTGCGCCGACGCCGAGCTTCTTGACCATCTCGCGACGTGAGAGAGCACTGATGGCAACCGGAGCCGTCTCGGGCTGGAGGAGTCCATCGCGCTGGAGCTCGTGGAGGGCGAAGCGGACGATCTCCTCGCTGACGGGGTGCTGAAGCTCAGAGGAGGCTGCGTCGGCGATCTGCGCGGGGATACGGGTGCCGTCGGCGAGGGTCCAGACGAGCGAGGAGATCTGGTTGAGGCAGAAGGCCTTGTGGCGGAGCTCGTCGTAGAGGAGAGTTTCGTTGCCGATGTGCTGCACAGTGATGTTCTGGCGGGAGCTGCAAGGAACAGAGATAGGGGACATAGCTACTCCTATGGTGGGGTTGCCCCCTAATTAGCTGTATTTGGAGAGGTGCGGCAATACTAGCACCGAAGATAGAGGGAACCACAGCTATTTATTATCCAGAGGAATTGGAGAGATAGAGTTCCTCCAAAGAAACCTCCGGCAAGCGCCAGCCAGAAGCCGCAATAACATTTGGACAGCTTATGGCCTTTGCCTACTTCGAGATACCCTCGAGCGGAGAGCTCGCCGTTGCATACAGCTTGCGCGGCATCCGCCCTGCCAGAAACGACTGCCGGCCCGCCAGCACCGCATGCTGCATGGACTCCGCCATCAGGATCGGATCGCGCGCCCCGGCAATCGCCGTGTTCAACAGCACCGCGTCGAAGCCCAACTCCATCGCCAGCGCCGCATCCGACGCCGTCCCCAGTCCGGCATCGACGATCAGCGGAACCTCTGTGATCAGCTCCCGCAGAATCCGCAGATTGGTGATGTTCGAGAGCCCCAACCCAGTCCCGATGGGCGCGCCCAGCGGCATCACTGCCGCCGCGCCTGCGTCGATCAGGCGCTTCGCGAACACGATATCGTCGGTGGTGTACGGCAGGACAGTGAAGCCCTCCTTCACCAGCACCTTCGTCGCCTCGAGCGTCGCCTGCACATCGGGATAGAGCGTCGACAGATCGCCGATCACCTCGATCTTCACCCAGTCCGACAGCCCCACTTCGCGACCCAGGCGAGCAGCGCGGATCGCCTCCTCGGCGGTGTAACAGCCAGCTGTATTCGGCAGCAGGAAGTAGCGGCGCGGGTCGATGAAGTCCAGCAGCGACTCGCGCGACCGGTCCAGGTTCACCCGACGTACCGCGACCGTCACCATCTCAGTGCCGGAGGCTTCGATGGCAGCCTGTGTCTCAGCCCCGTCCTTATACTTCCCCGTTCCGACGATGAGGCGCGACTGAAAGGCTCTTCCCGCAATGACCAAAGGTTCCATACACCCTATTCTAGTGTGTGTATTCCCAACAAAAGCAAACGGCCCGTGCTCGAGAAGAGCGACGGGCCGTCTGGCGGTGATCTGGTGGGATTGACTTGAGGCGTCCACTCATTTGTGGGCCGCTGCGGATACTGCTGTGTACAAAAACCGCTGGGACTAGAGCTGGACGCTCTAAGCCTCAGTCACCTCACGTATCGTTGTGCAACTGCTACTGTCAATTTTCATAGGCTGGACCATCCTCCTTTCCCGTGTAACCAAAGATTACTCCAGACCCGCCGGTGCCTGCAAATCCAACTCCATGCCGGGTGGAGAACAATATCCATCTTTGAGCTGATGCGTGGGCCCAACTGCAATCTCTAGGATCGGTGCGTCTCCACAATAGGTATCCTGCGCGCGTCGAATCGGATCATGAGGTCATGCCGTTCCTTCCTCGCCTCGGTATTTGTGTGGGCAAAAGACACAAATTGATTAACCTATGAGGCCGCAATCGATGCAATCGAACCAATCCCAGAGTCATCTCCACAAAAGACACTATCTCGCAAAAAGCACGACACTGTTCTCCATCGCTGCCATGATGCTTCTCCTTGCAGCCGTTCCAGCGTGGGGACAGGGGTGCATTCTGGCGCGCTCTCCCGAGCAGTCGGGACTACCCACCGGTCAAGGCGGCGTGCTCGAGCCCGGACACTTTCAAGTCACGATCGGCGAACGTCACCAGTACTCCTACCAGCACTACGTCGGGGATGTGTACCAGGAGTACCGCGCCCAGGCTAAGACCCAGGTGCAGAACAAGATCAACCTCGTCACCCTCAACCTGACCTACCAAATCAACCCGCGCGTCAGCGTCGAGCTCGACGCACCGTGGCTGTTCGCAACCCGCAAATCGCAGAGCTCCCCAATCGAGTACTCCGCGACCGGCCTAGGGGATACGATCGTGGGCGTCAACTCCTGGTTTTGGAATCCACAAAAGGTTCACCGGGGAAACGTTTCCGTCGGCCTCGGTGTACTGACTCCTAGCGGCAACGATGATGTGAAGAACACCACAAACACCAACACGACCGGCGTCGGCCCGGCGACGCTCGTCACCCTCCCGGTCGACTACTCGATCCAGCCCGGCAGTGGCGGATGGGGTCTGGTGATGCAGTGGATGGGCTACACGCATATCGGCCACGACCTTACCCTCTACACCGACGGCGACTACATCGCCACGCAGGGCGGCACCAACGGAGTCCAGCGCTCCGCAACCCTCAGCACGACGACGCCGCTGAACAACTACAACTCCATCGCGGACCAGTATCTCCTCGAAGCCGGCATCCAGTTCCCCATCGAACAGGTAAAGGGGCTCGCCGTAACGCTTGGCCCACGATGGGAAGGCGTGCCAGCCTACAACCTGTTTCCCAACAGCAACGCGGGCTTCCGCAGACCGGGATACGCTGTCTCCTTCGGCCCGGGCGTGCAGTACTCTCGTGGCTCGAACATCCTGACCGCAGGTGTGGACAAGGCCGTGCGCCGGGACCGCACCGTCAGCTATCCGGACAGTGTCTACGGGACGCACGGCGATGCAGCCTTCGCCCAATACGTTTGGCTCGCCAGCGTCACCCATCGCTTCTAATCAACCCGCTTCAAAGCCCCTGCCGGACCCAGCTCCGGCAGGGACATTGCATTGATCCAATTAAGGGAGTTCGCAAGTGAAACATCGTTTACGGACCATGACGGCTCTGGTCTTCTGCTGCCTCTTCACCGCAGCCTACGCAAAGCGTGTCCCCAATCTCGAGCTGAAAGACCTTACCGGCCACACGCAGAAGCTCGATAGCCTTCGCGGTTCGATTGCAGTCATCAGCTTCTGGGCGACCTGGTGCGTTCCCTGCCGGGAGGAGTTGCCACGGTTCTCCAAGCTCAAAGAAGAATACGCCGGGAAAGGAATCCGCTTCCTCGCGATCTCGGTCGATGAGCCAAAGGACCGCGCAAAGATCGAACCCTTCCTCCACCAGCAAAACATCACCCTCGATGTCTGGGTGGGAGGAAGCAGCGATTCATTGGATCGCGTCGGCCTCGGCAACGTCGTTCCCGGCACACTCGTAATCGACAAAGATGGCGAGATCGTCGGACGCATCATGGGCGAAGCCCAGGACGCCGACATCAGGAGCCGCCTGGACTGGCTGCTCCACGACCGCCAGGGACCCGCGCCCGAAGCACTCACCAAGCGCTACTGAACGCCGGCCGCCTACTTCAGATAAGCCCGCACCAGATCGATCAGCTCCTCCCCCAGATCGGGCGTCAACGGCGCGTGTCCATCCTGTAGCAGATGCAGCCGGATGTGGTCCTCCAGCACCTCACCCATCAGGCCGTTGATTCCACCGCGAACCGCCGCGAGCAGCATCAGGATGTTCGCGCAGTCCTCGTCGCCCGTCAGCGCCCGCTCAATCGCATCCATCTGCCCACGAATCCGCTTCACCCGATTCAGCAGCTTCGTCCGTTCCCGTCCTACGTGGGACATGATTTTATTCTCCTATTCATCTTGTCATATACCCTATGGGGGTATACTACAAACAGCTTCACGGACTCATGGTCCAGAAACAACTTCTCTATGACGATTCTCACTCTATTCACGAAGAACCGCGAACATAACAACTTCATGATGCTGCATAACTTCACCCGAGGATACCGAATCCTGCTCGTTTTCCTGCTACTGGCCTCCGCCAGCCTGGCCAACGCCCAGCAGGACGCCGCCTTTGTGGCCCTCCCCGACGAGCCAACACCAGAGTCTCCCGCAGCCATCGCGCCTATCACGACCTTCCCCCATGCTGATAACTCCCGCTTCTTCATCGCCGGGCAGGCCAACATCGTTTTTCAGGCACACGGGCCCATGCACTCGCCCTACTCGGACACCAACAGCTTCCTCAGCCGCGGCGAGTACAAGACCTCGCTCGTCGGCACACTCTTCCTTGGAGCCCAGCTCCACCACAACCCGAAGTTCAACACCGACGCCATCCTGGACTTCGAGTCCGCTGGTGGCCGTGGCCTCAGCGAGGCCCTCGGACTCGCCGGCTTCACCAACCTCGACGTCGTCCGCAACCCAAACCTCGGCTCGAAGCCCTATATCGCCCGCGTCCAGCTCCACCAGACCATCGGCCTCTCGAACAACCTCGTCGACGCCGATCGCACACCCTTTGCGCTCGCCACCAAAGTCCCCGAACGCCGCTTCGAGCTCCACGTCGGCAAGATGAGCCTCCCCGACTTCTTCGACAGCAACAGCATCGGCACGGACAGCCATCTCCAGTTCCTCAACTGGACCGCCGACAACAACGGTGCGTGGGACTACGCCGCCGACACCCGCGGCTACACCTACGCCACCGTCGTCGAGTACATCGACAAAAGCTGGTCCGCCCGCTACGCCATCTCCCTTATGCCCACCGTCCCCAACGGCATCGACCTCGACTGGGCCTTACGCCGTGCCAGCGGCCAGAACGGCGAGCTAGAGATCCGCCGCTCACTCCTCGGCAAGCTCGTCAAGCCGGAGCGCAAGGGCACCATCCGCTTCCTCACCTTCGTCAACCACGCCCACATGGGCCTCTACCGCGACGCTGTCAAGGCCTACCTCGCGGGCATCGATCCCACCCCCGACATCGACAAGCACGCCGTCTTCAGCTCGGTGAAGTACGGCTTCGGCGTGAACTTCGAGCAGGAGCTGACCCCCAACCTCCGCACCTTTGGCCGCTTCGGCTGGAACGAGGGCCAGCACGAGTCCTACGCCTACACCGAAGTCGATCAAACCTTCGAGTTCGGCGGCGACTACTCCGGGCGCGGTTGGTCCCGCCCGAATGACAAGATAGGTCTCGCCTTCATCACCAACGCCATCGGTAAGGATCACCAGACCTACTTGAAGCTCGGCGGCAAGGGCTTCCTGCTCGGCGACGGCAATCTGAACTACGCCCGCGAAGACATCCTCGAGAGCTACTACAACTGCCACGCCTGGCGCGGTGTCTACTACGCCTTCGACTTGCAGTTCGTCGACCATCCTGGCTACAACCAAGACCGCGGGCCTGCGTTGGTTGAGACGGTTCGGATGCACGTGGACTTCTAAGCCGCACCGTATACTTTAGGCGTGGGCACGCTCTCTCTCTTCGTCACAACCGGATTCGTGCTCGGCCTCCTCTTCGGTAGTTTTCTGAACGTCTGCATCGCGCGACTTCCACAGGGCGAGTCGATCGTCAAACCTCGTTCCCGCTGCCCGCACTGTGGCAAGGCCATCCGCTGGTTCGACAACATCCCCGTCCTGAGCTGGCTCCTGCTACGGGGTCGTTGTCGTGATTGCAAGCAGCCCATCTCTATCCAATATCCGCTCGTTGAGCTTGCCACTGGCCTCTGGTTTGCCGTCGCCGGAGCCCACTTCAGACACGCTCTTCACAGCGGCATCGATCTCACCGCCTCTCAAATCGCCTCAGCCAGCATCGCGACTCTGTCCTTTGCCATCCTCGGCTTCCTCCTTATCGGCCTGATGGTCATGGATTGGCAGACGATGCTCCTCCCCGACGCCTTCACCTTTACCGGCATCGCGATCGCATTCCTCCGAGCCTGCATCCGCGCTTTTTTCCTCGGACCAACCGAGGATCAGATCGTCCTGAACAGCACGCATCAGCTTCGCCTGAGCAGTCCAGGCAGCTTCGCCAGCCAGGGAAACATCTTCCTCACTGGCCCGGAGGCTCTGCTCGGCGGCTGGCTCGTCTCCACCCTTGGAGCCGCTGCAATTCTTCTCATCGTCCGCTGGCTCTATAAACTCGTTCGGCACCGCGAGGGCATGGGGCTCGGCGACGTCAAGCTGCTTGCCATGATCGCCGCCTTCCTCGGCTTCTGGCCCGCTGTTCTCTCGCTCTTCGCCGGAGTCATCTTCGCCACGATCTATGCGCTCTTCCTGCTCGCGCGCCGGCAGGCTAACGCTATGACGCGACTCGCCTTCGGCAGTTTCCTCGCCCTCGGCGGCCTGGTCGCCGCGATCTTCGGCGACCGCCTCATCGACGCCTACCGAACCCTCTTGCATTAACAATGCCGTAACAGCCCGCGAAAGAGCCATTTACTTGACACTTGCCAGCGGCAATTCTAGAGTCGAAGATGGCCATGCAAACATACCCCTACATCTGGAATTATCTTCCTCTGGTCCTGCAAATTCTGGCTGCTCTTGGGCTGGCAGGCGGCATGGTGGGGGCCTCCGTCTTCATCGGCAAGCATAAAAACTCCCGTACCAAGGGCGGAGCCTATGAGTGCGGCATGGACCCCGTAGGCGATGCGCGCGGACGCTTTTCGGTCCGCTTCTACATGGTCGCCATGCTGTTCATTCTGTTCGACGTAGAAGCCGTCTTCATGCTCCCCTGGGCGGTCATCTTCAAGCAGCTCCCCGCCATCACCGGATCGAAGATGTTCGGCTTCTGGGAGATGTTCGTCTACCTCGGCTTCGTCGCCGTCGGCCTCTTCTATGTCTGGAAGAAGGGCATTCTGGACTGGGCCAACGATAAGGGAGACCTCTAATGTACGATCCCGCCTCAGCGCTCACCGGCACACAGGCCGTCTTCGAGGCCCATCCGGAAAACGCCGCCGTCATCGCTCTTTCAGCGATTGCTACCGACGCCAAGTACGACCGCGAAGAGCTGACCATCACCATCGCCCGCGAAAACATTATCGTCGCCTGTAAGGCCGTCCAGCCTGTCTACAACTTTCTTGAAGATGTGACCGCTGTCGACTGGTACCCCTCCGAACCCCGCTTCCAGATCACCTACCACATTCTTTCGCTCTCCCTGAAGCAACGCTTTCGCCTCGCCGTCCGTCTGGACGGGAGCGACGCCGTCATCGACAGCATCGTTCCCGTCTGGCCCGCGGCTAACTTCTATGAGCGAGAGATCTTCGACCTCTTCGGCGTCCGCTTCAGCGGCCACCCCAACATGGTCCGCATCATGATGCCTGAAGACTGGCAAGGCCATCCGCTCCGCAAGGACTACCCCGTGGAGGGCTACCGCTAATGCCACCTACTCTCGCACCCGAGAAGCCCTTCGCCGAAAAAGCCGGGATTGATATAGCTGACCATATCAATCCCGGCGTCAATGACCTCATCGCCGACGCAGCCCGGCACAACGCTAACGCCGACGCCTCCGCCGATAAGACCATGGTCCTCAACATGGGTCCGCAACACCCGTCCACGCACGGTGTTCTGCGGCTGGTTGTCGAGATCGACGGAGAAACCGTGGTCGGGCTCGCCCCGGACATCGGCTACCTTCACACCGGCATCGAAAAAACCTGCGAGGCAAAGTTCTACCAACAGGTTGTTCCCCTCACCGACCGCATCGACTATCTCTGTCCCATGACCAACAACCTCGCCTACTGCCTTGCAGTGGAGAAGCTGTTGGGCCTCGAGATCCCAGAACGCGCCCAGTACCTCCGTGTGCTCTTCAACGAGCTTACCCGCATCCAGTCCCACCTCGTCTGGCTCGGAACCCACGCCATGGACATCGGCGCGCTCACCGTCTTCCTCTACTGCTTCCGCGAGCGCGAACAGTTGCTGCGCATCTTCGAGGCCGTATCCGGCCAGCGCATGATGACCAGCTATGTCCGCATCGGGGGCCTCAGCCTTGAGCCGCCGCTTGATCTCTATGACACGATCCGCGCCTTCCTCAAGGACTTTCCCACAAAGATCGAGCAGTACGAAGGCCTGCTGCAGACGAACCCTATCTGGATGGCGCGCCTCAAGGGCGTAGGTTACCTCTCGCCCGAGGACGCGATTGCGCTGGGTGTCACCGGTCCGCCGCTGCGGGCCTCTGGTGTCGATTTTGATGTCCGTCGCGACATGCCTTACTCCGGCTATGAGAAATTCCAGTTCAACGTTCCCGTCTCGAACGTAGGCGATGTCTGGGCGCGTTACATCGTCCGCATGCAGGAACTCCGGGAGTCGGTCAAGATCTGCCATCAGGCACTCGATGGCCTTCCCGAAGGCCGAATCGTCGCCGATGCGCCAAAGATCATCCTGCCCAATCGCGAACAGATGAAGACGCAGATGGAATCCCTCATCCATCACTTCAAGATCGTCACGGAAGGCTTTGCAGTCCCGGCCGGCGAGGTCTGCAGTTCCGTCGAAGCCCCGCACGGCATGATGAACTACTACGTCGTCTCCGACGGCACCGCCAAGCCTTATCGCGTGCATATGCGCAACCCAGGATTCGCTACCCTTCAGGCGCTCGAGACCATGTGCAAGGGCCGCCTACTCGCCGATGTCGTCGCCGTCATCGGCTCCATTGATATTGTGTTGGGAGAAATCGACCGCTGAGGAGATTCCATGAGCAGTAAACTTGGATCTAAGCTGGCGCAACTCGCAAATGCAAAAAAGAAAGCGGAAGACAATGTACTTATTTCCAAGGAGGATCACGAAAAGATTGAAGCCGAGACGACAGCCTCGAACGTGAGTGCGATCCAGCACATCCTGCTCCCGCATGTCGATGAGTTCAATAGTCTGGTGGAGTCACCGCTTCACATCGCCCTCGAGATAGCACACCCATGCATCGTGATTAAACAGAGTTTTGTCAGACTGTTGACCCTCGAAATAACGGCCAAAGCCGCGGTCTTCAAAAGAAAAGCTGGAGTATATGTTGCAGAGGACTACTTCACGATCGGTAAGGTATCAGACGGCACCATGACGTTTCGCAACTACTCCGCCGAGGTTGAAAAGCCTCTCAACGCTAACCGGTTTGCAGAGCTTGTGCTGATGGAAGCACTTGGTTTGAATCAGTGAATGCAAGCCTTCATATCGAACTCTGGACATCGTTCGCATCGCAGATCAGAAGTTACGCGGCGGCACACGGACTCAACAGCCGCCACCACGCAGTAGTCGAAGTAGGAACCGATGTCATCCTCCTTCGTGTCAACACTCGCTGGCTCCGCTTCACGCACACCGAGATGACCGAGGACAACAACCAGTCGCAGCCGTTCCAGATCCACGAAGACGGAACCATCACGATCGGCGCAGTAACCGAAGACATGGACTTTACAGCCGAGCGGCTGACGCGGGAGCTAATGCAGTGAGCACAATCGCCAACACGATCTTTTCCCCGGAGCTGGCCGCCCGCTTCGACAAGCTGGCCACCATCTATCCGCTCAAGCGCTCCGCGCTCATCCCGATGCTGCTCTACGCGCAGGATGAGGTCGGCTATGTTTCGGATGCAGTAGTCGCCGAGATCGCAGCTCGGCTCGACCTGTTCGAATTAGACGTCCGCAATGTGCTTTCGTACTACTCGATGCTCCGCACCAAGCCCGCGGGCAAGTACAACGTGCAGGTCTGCACTAACATCTCCTGCATGCTTCGCGGCGGCTACGAGCTGCTCGACCACTGCAAGGCTAAGCTCGGCATCGGGCACAAAGAAGTCAGCGAAGATGGTGTGTTCTCCCTCGAAGAGGTCGAGTGCATCGGTGCCTGCTGCTGGGCCCCCGCCATTCAGATTAACTACGACTTCCACGACGATCTCACCCCCGAGAAGGTCGATGTCCTCTTTCAGATGTACCGCGACGGCCAGGGAAAGGACGTGAAGTAATGCCAACCCTAGTCAGCCATCCCGATGAAGTACGAGTCCTCTCCCGCCGCTTCGGCCAGGGCGCAGCCGACATCGACAAGTACGTCGCGCTCGACGGCTACAAGGCCGTCCAGAAGGCCATCGCCGAAGGTCCCGAATGGATCATCAACACCATGAAGGCCAGCGGCCTTCGCGGTCGCGGTGGCGCGGGCTTCCCGACAGGCCTGAAGTGGTCCTTCGTCCCTAAGCAGTCCGACAAGCCGAAGTACGTGCTGGTCAACGGCGACGAGTCCGAGCCCGGGACCTGTAAAGATCATGTGATCTTCCTGCACGACCCCCACGCCGTCATCGAAGGCACCATGATCGCGGGCCTCGCCATTGGCGCGAAGATGGGCTTCATCTACCTGCGCGGCGAGTACCGCTACCTCCTCAAGATCATGGAGAAGGCCGTCGCCGACGCCTACGCGAAGGGTTACCTGGGCAAGAACATCTTCGGCTCCGGCATCGACTTCGACGTCATCACCCAGACAGGCGCAGGCGCCTACGAGGTCGGCGAAGAGTCGGCCCTGATGGAGTCGCTCGAAGGCAAGCGCGGCGTTCCGCGCATCAAGCCACCCTTCCCTGCCGTCGTCGGCCTCTACGGTGGACCCACCGTCATCAACAACGCCGAAACCATCGCCGCCGCTCCGCACATCCTTCTGATGGGTGGCGAGGCTTACGCCAAGCTCGGCAGCGAACGCAACGGCGGCACGCGGCTGTTTGGTATCTCTGGCCATGTCGAGCGACCGGGCGTCTACGAGCTGCCTATGGGCTACAACCTCAAAAAAGCCATCTACGACGTAGCGGGCGGCATCAAGGGCGGCAAAAAGCTGAAGGCCGTCGTCCCCGGCGGTTCATCATGCCCGGTCTTACTTCCTGAAGAGATCGACGTCGGCCTCGACTTCGACCAGATGGGCAAGGCCGGAACCATGCTCGGGTCTGGTGGTATTGTCGTGCTCGACGAGACCGTCTCCATCGTCGAGTTCGCCCTCCGCACTATCGCCTTCTACCAGCACGAGTCGTGCGGCTGGTGCATCCCCTGCCGCGAAGGCACGGACTGGATCAAGAAGACCCTCACCCGCGTCCACGCCGGTGGCGGCAGCAAAAAAGACATCGACAACGTGCAATACCTCGCCGAAAACATGATGGGCCGCACCTTCTGCCCACTTGGCGACGCTGCCGCGATGCCGACCCTCGGCTTCGTCAAGAAGTTCCGCAAAGAGTTCGAAGACTATATCGACGGCAAGCGCGTCGACAATCCGTTAATCAAGATCAAACCGGTCGGCGAACCGGAGCTCGCAGGAGCACACTAGATGGCAGACGTAAAATTCACCGTAGACGGCAAACAACTCACCGCCCCCGCAGGCACGCTTCTCATCGAGGCCTGCAAGACCGCCGGTATCGAGATCCCCGCCTTCTGCTACTACCCCGGGCTCTCGCTCCAGGCCGCCTGCCGCATGTGCGTCGTCCGGCAGGAGAAGGTCCCCAAGCTCCAGACCGCCTGCACCACCCCCGTCGCCGAGGGCCAGGTCTTCATCACCGAGTCGCCTGAGATCGCCCAGGCCCGCAAGGCCACCCTGCAACTGCTGCTCGGCAACCACCCCCTCGACTGCCCCGTCTGCGACGCCGGCGGCGAGTGCGAGCTGCAGGATATGACCTTCAAGTACGGTGCCGCCGACAGCTTCTACGCAGAGCCCAAGAACCACCGCGAGGAGCAGAAGTGGTCCCCGGTCGTCTACTTCGACCGCCCACGCTGCATCCTCTGCTACCGCTGCGTGCGCATGTGCGGCGAGGGTATGGACGTCTTCGCGCTCGGTATCCAGAACCGCGGCAGCTCCTCCGTCATCGCTCCCAACGTTCCCCCGCAGATGTCCCCCGACGACCTTGCGCACGTCGACTGCGAGCAGTGCGGCATGTGCATCGACGCCTGCCCTGTAGGCGCCCTGACATCAGGTACTTATAGATACAAGACTCGCCCGTGGGAGATGAACCACGTCTCCACCGTCTGCACTCACTGCGGCGACGGTTGCAAGACCACCCTTGGCGTGCGCTCGACCTCAGACGGCAGTGAAATTGTTCGTGGGGATAACCGCGACAAGTCCGGCATCAACGGCGACTTCCTCTGCAACAAGGGCCGTTACGCCTTCGACTTCGCCAACCACACCGACCGCATTACCCAGCCGCTCGTCCGCCAGCCCGACGGCGAACTGAAGCCCGTCTCCTGGGAGGTCGCGCTCGATCACGTCGGCAAGAAGTTCCGCGAGCTTCGCGACACCAGGGGCGGCAAGTCCATCGGCGTCCTCGGCGGCAACCGCCTCACCAACGAAGAGGCCTACCTCCTCCAGAAGTTCGCCCGCACCGTGCTCTGCACCAACAACATCGACCACCACCGCACGGCCGACTACGTCACCTTCGCGCAGACGCTCGCGGGTAAACCAGGCCGCACCGCCTCGCTCCGTGACACTCTCACCGCCCCGGCCATCCTGCTCGTCGGTGGCGACCCGACAAACCAATCCCCCGCGACCGCATGGAACATCCGTACCAACGTCCGCAACAACGGAGCAAAGCTCTTCGTCGCCAACACCGCCGAGATCAAGCTCCGCCGTCAGGCTCGCGGCTTCGTGCAGGTCTCTCCCTTCAGCTACGGAGCCGTCGCCAGCTACCTCGCAGGCGACGATGCATCCGCCACCTCAGCAGCCACCGACACTGAGAAGCTGAGCAAGTTCCGCGACGCCGTAAAGGCCGAAGAAAAACTCCTCATCCTTATCGGCCCCGAGATCCACGGCGCGGAGCTTCGCAAGCTGATCGAGTTCGGCCTCACCATCCCCGGCGCGAAGATCGCCCTGCTTGCCGACTACGCCAACGCACGCGGCGCAGCCGACATGGGTCTGCTTCCCGACATGCTCCCCGGCTACACGCCCATCGGATCTATCGACGTCAAGAACCCCGGCAGCAAGATCGCCCTCGAATACGGCTCCTCGACCACCCCCGGTCTTGACATCCTCCAGATCTTCGACGCAGCAGGTCGCGGCGAGCTCTCCGCCCTCTACGTCGTCGGAGCCAACCCAGTCGCCCGCTACGGTGTCGATCCAGCCACCCTCAAGAACACGTTCATCGTCGTGCAGGAGATGTTCCTCACCGAGACCGCCGCGCTCGCCGACGTCATCCTGCCCGCCGCCAACCTCTACGAAAAATCCGGCTCCGTCACCAACAGCTACGGCGACCTCCAGCAGGTCAAGAAAGCAGGTGACCGCGCCGGCGTCCGCAACGACTTCGAGATGATCGTCCGCATCGCCGATAAGATGGGCGCCGATATGAAGACGCTCGTCCCCTTCGGCAAAGGCCTCCGCGCCGACATGGGCCAGTCCCGAGGTGCGCAGTCCGGCGAGGCCGACCGTCATGCCGTCTGGCTTACGGCGAACAACCTCGAGCCGCGCCTCAGCCCCTTCGATCCCTTCGCCATCCTCGACGAGATCCAGCGTCTCGTCCCCGGCTACAACATCCTCCGGCTCCAGCTGCTCTCGGGCAACGACCAGCACCTGTCCCCCGCTGCCCCGGCAGACCTTGTACAAATCACCAATCGGCGCGACCTTGTCATGCCCGCAAACGACACCCTATTCACCTCCGGCACGCTTGGCCGCTACTCCGCCATGCTCGCCGACCTGCAGCAGAACGAGAGCCTTCGTCCCGCAGCCCTCACCCAGATCCAGACCGCCGCCGACTAGGCGTACAGGAGCAAGAGAGACCGCGTGAGCCATCTAAGTATCTTTGAGACGTTTCTTCTGCTGAACGTCCTGAAAGTCGTCGTCGTCCTCGTCATCACCCTGACGGCGGTCGCCTATACCGTTCTGCTCGAGCGCAAGGTCATCGGCCGCATGCAGAACCGCTGGGGGCCCTCCCGCGTCGGCCCCTTCGGCCTGCTGCAGCCGCTCGCCGACGGCATCAAACTCTTCCTCAAGGAAGACCTGATGCCCCTCGCCATCGAGCGCCCACTCTTCGTCATCGCGCCGATCATCGCGCTCACCTGCGCGCTCATCTCCGTCGCCGTCGTTCCCTTCGGTGCGGTCACCCTGGTTAGGGGCGTCAATCTCTTCCAGATCGCCGACCTCAACATTGGCCTGCTCGTCATCCTCGGCGTCACCTCCATCGGCGTCTACGGCATCGCGCTCTCCGGCTGGTCGTCGAACAACAAGTTCGCTCTGCTCGGCAGCCTCCGCGCTACCTCCCAGATGGTCAGCTACGAGCTGGCCCTCGGCCTGTCGCTTGTCGGCGTCGTCCTCCGCGCCCAGTCACTCAGCCTGCGCGACATCGTCGCCAGCCAGTCCTCTCACGGTCTGCTCTCCTGGAACGTCTTCGGCGGCCTCCAGTTCGTCGGTTTCTTCATCTATCTGATAGCCGCCTACGCCGAGACCAATCGCTCGCCCTTCGACCTCCCCGAAGCCGAGTCCGAACTCGTCGCCGGGTACCACACTGAGTACAGCTCCATGAAGTTCGCCATGTTCTTCATGGCCGAATACGCCAACATGATCACCGTCAGCTGCGTCGCCACCCTCCTCTTCTTCGGCGGAGCCTCCAGCCCCTTCGGTCATCTCATCCCCGACTTCGGCGGGCCCATCGTCCACGCAATCCTTCCGATCTTCTGGTTTGTGGCAAAGATATTTTCGTTTCTTTTTCTCTATATCTGGGTGCGGTCCACACTGCCGCGCTTCCGGTATGACCAGCTGATGGCATTCGGCTGGAAGTTCCTCCTCCCGCTGGCCATGGCGAATATCATCGCCACCAGCCTCATCATGGCGTTGCGCGGCTAGCCCTCGTATGCGCTGCTTTACAATCAGCGGAAGCCACAAAAAGTTTCCGCGCCGTTTCAAGAGATTCAAGAAGGACTAGACGGGTCATCATGCAACTCGCACTCTTCATCATCTTTGGCGGACTGGCCGTGGCTGCGGCGCTCAATCTGCTCCTGCAGCGGCACCCCATCAACTCTGCCCTGTCGCTGGTTGTGGTCATGATGTCGCTCGCCGTCCTCTACTGGTCGCTCGGGGCCGAGTTCCTCGCCGCCGCACAGGTCATCGTCTACTCCGGCGCCATCATGGTGCTCTTCGTCTTCGTCATCATGTTGTTGAACGCGGGTGAAGAGGAACGAACCACTGGCAGCCGAGCCGCCTACATCGCCGGATTCCCCGGAGCCGCCGCCATCTTCTGCCTGCTCAGCTTCGTCTTCCTGTCGGAGAGCAAGGCCCTCGGCACGGCAAACCTCGGCGGCTACCTCGACGAAGCCGCCAGCAACATCTCGCAGATCAGCCACGTCCTCTTCACCAGCCTGCTGCTGCCCTTTGAGGTCACCTCGATCCTCATCCTGGTCGCCATCCTCGGAGCTGTAGTGCTAGCCCGGAAGGAACAATAGGAGCGCCTGCCAATGACCATACTCAATCACCTATTTCTTCCCGGCATCTTCACGGTAATCGTTGTGTGGTCTGCCGTAGCCGCGCTCTATTTCAAAAAGAAAAGGAGTCGCTAGCCCAATGGTGCCCATCTCCTACTACCTCGTCCTCGCCGCGGTCCTGTTCTCCGTTGGAGTCGCTGCCTTTCTCATCAAGCGCAACATTATTACCGTCTTTATGTCGATCGAGCTGATGCTCAACGCCGTCAACCTCACCTTCGTCGCCTTCTCTCATATGTGGCACCAGGTGCAGGGACAAATCTTCGTCTTCTTCGTAATGGTCGTCGCCGCCGCCGAAGCCGCTGTCGGCCTCGCCATCATTATCTCCATCTTCCGCACGCGCCAGACGCTGAACGTTGACCAGATCAACCTGATGAAATCGTGAACTCTATGCCCTCTTCTTATCTCTGGTTGATCCCGCTTCTGCCCTTCGCCGGCTTCCTCATCAACGGAACGCTAGGCCGCAAGCTGCCCCGCGCCGCCGTCTCGGCCGTGGCCCTGCTCTTCACCGCCATCCCTGCTGCCCTGTGGATCTGGCTTTGGTTCACCATGAAGGCAGCCGGGGCTCCCGAGTCCATCAGCGTCGTCAGCGAGCCATGGATTGCTATCACCGGTTTCCAGGTCAACTTCGCCTTCACCGTCGACCACCTCACCCTCATCATGCTCGGCGTCGTCACCTGCGTCGGCTTCCTCATCCACCTCTACTCCGTCGGCTACATGGCACACGAAGAGGGCTACTGGCGCTTCTTCGCCTACCTCAACCTCTTTATGTTCTTCATGCTGGTGCTAGTCCTCTCCGCCAGCTTCCTGCTCCTCTTCGTCGGCTGGGAGGGTGTCGGCCTCGCCTCGTACCTGCTCATCGGCTTCTACTTCAAGAAGGACTCCGCCGCCAACGCAGGCAAAAAAGCCTTCGTCGTCAACCGCATCGGCGACTTCGGCTTCCTGCTCGCGATGTTCCTGCTCATCGCGCACTTCGGCAACCTCAACTTCACCCAGGTCTTCGCCGAGATCACCGCCCATCCCGAGTGGCACGGCGGCTTCCTTACCGCCATCGCGCTGCTGCTCGTCCTCGGAGCCGCAGGTAAGTCCGCCCAGATTCCTCTCTACGTCTGGCTCCCCGACGCCATGGAAGGCCCGACGCCCGTCTCCGCGCTTATACATGCCGCCACCATGGTCACGGCTGGCATCTACATGATCGCCCGCTGCCATACCCTGTTTGACCGCAGCCCCTATGCCCTCGGCGTGGTTGCCATCATCGGCGCCGCCACCGCCATCTTCGCCGCCTCGATCGGCATGGTCCAGCACGACATCAAGCGCGTCCTGGCCTACTCAACTGTTTCCCAGTTGGGATATATGTTTCTGGCCTGCGGAGTCGCCGCCTACTCCGCCGCGATCTTCCATCTGATGACCCACGCCTTCTTCAAGGCGCTGCTCTTCCTCGCCGCCGGTTCAGTCATCCATGCACTCTCCGGCGAGCAGGACATGCGCAAGATGGGCGGCCTCCGCAAGCGCATCCCCGTCACCTTCTGGACCATGTCGATGGGCGTCTTCGCCATCGCCGGTCTTCCCCCCTGGGCTGCCTTCTTCTCAAAGGACGAGATCCTCTACCGAGCCTTCATCTCCGATAATCCGCTCGGCAAACTCCTCTGGTTCGTCGGCCTCGTCACCGCCGGAATGACCTCGTTCTACATGTTCCGCCTCTGGTTCAAGACCTTCTTCGGCGAGTCTCACGTCGAAGAGGCTCCGCACGACCATGACGGCCATGCAACGCACGGCGTCCACGAATCCCCCTGGATCATGCTCTTCCCCTTGGTCGTCCTCGCCATCCTCTCCGTCATCGGCGGATGGGTAGGCGTTCCCGCTGCGATGTGGGGCCACAATGAGTTCGAGCACTTCCTCGAGCCCGTCTTCAGCACCGGAGCTACCGCCGAGATTGCCACTGCAGGAAGCCACGGCCTCGAGCTCGGCCTCGCTGCCATCTCCGTGCTGACTGCGCTCCTCGGCATCTTCGTCGCCTACTGGGTCTACGTCAAGAAACCCGGCACCTCGACCGCCTTCGCCCAAAAAGTCAAGCCTCTCTACGCTCTGCTCCAGAACAAGTTCTACGTCGACGAGATCTACCACGCCGTCGTCGTCCTTCCGCTCTTCGTCGTCACCCGCCTGCTCCTCTTCGGCGTCGTCGACTGGGGCATCGTCAACGGCTCCGGCCAGGCCGCCGGTGCTACTACACGCGGTCTCAGCACCCTCACCCGACGCATCCAGTCCGGTAACATTCGCTCCTACGCCGGTTGGCTCGCATTAGGGGCCGCCGTCGTCATCGCCGTCATGATCTTCGGCCGTTCTATCTGGATGCACTAAGTATTGTTTTTTGCTTTACCTAAGGAAACGATGAATCTCGACCACTCCATCCTGACCCTCATCACCTTCGTCCCACTCGCGGGCGCGCTCCTCCTCGCGTTGCTGCCAGACAAGGGGAAAACCATGCAGTGGGGCGCGCTCGCCGTCACCCTCGTCACCTTCGGCCTGACCCTGCACCTTCCGGCGCACTTCAACTACGCCGCTCCTGCCGGCAGCTTCCAATTCACGACCGACATCCCCTGGATTCCGGTGCTCGATATCCACTACCACCTCGGCGTCGACGGTCTCGCCATGTGGCTCGTCGTCCTCACTGGCCTCCTTGCGCCGCTCGGTGTCCTCATCTCCTGGCGCACCATCGATAGCCGCAAAAAGCTCTTCTACGTCCTCTTCCTGCTCCAGCAGGTCGCGATGATGGGCATCTTCGTTTCGCTCAACCTCTTCCTCTACTACGCCTTCTGGGAGCTCTCGCTCGTTCCCATGACGATCCTTATCGCCACCTTCGGCCGCACCAAGGACCGTCGCCGCGCCGCCATCAAGTACTTCCTCTACGCCTTCATCCCATCGGCACTGCTCTTGGTCGCGATGATCTGGCTCTATATCCAGACCGGCAGCTTCGACCTGCCGAAGCTCGCCGAGCTCGCCACCACCCACAGCATCTCTGCCAACTCCGCTGCCCTCTGGATCGCCTCGCTGGCCTTCCTCTTTGCCTTCGCCGTCAAGGTCCCAATCTTCCCGCTACATGGCTGGCTCTCGGACGCCATCTTCGAGGCCCCCACCGCCGCCGTCATGGTGCTCGCCGGAAAGACCGGCCTCTACTCCATCCTGCGCTTCAGCTTCGCCATCTTCCCTGCCGAATCGCACCGTATCGCGCCCCTGATGATCGCCCTCGGAGCCATCGGCATCGTCTACGGGGCTTTAATTGCATTGGTACAGAACGACCTCAAGCGCCTTGCAGCCTACTCCACCCTCGGCCACCTCAGCTTCATCATTCTCGGCATCTTCACCTTCACCATCTCCGGTCTCGACGGCGGCATCTACCAGATCCTCAACCATGGCATCTCCGGCGGCGCGCTCTTCATGCTCATGGGCCTGCTCTATGAGCGTTACAAGACCTACGACATGCGCCAATATGGCGGCCTCGCAGCGAAGCTCCCCTGGATCGTCACCCTGTTCGTCATCACCGCGCTCTCGAACATCGGCCTGCCCATGCTCAACAGCTTCGTCGGCGAGTTTCTCATCCTCTCCGGCTCCATGCAGTCCGCCTTCTCGCACCACATCCTCTGGACCGTCCTCGCCACCACCGGCGTCATCTTCAGCGCGGCCTATATGCTCGTCATGATCCAGCGCGTCTTCTACGGCAACCTCGGCCGTGAACCCCGCACCATCGCCGGATGGGACCTCGACGCTCGCGAACACCTCGCCCTCTGGCCCATGGTCGCCCTCATGCTTATCATGGGAGTAGCCTCCCCCATCTGGCTCCGCGCCATCGACACTGCCGGAACCCGCATCGCGCAGCAATACCACACCGCCGTAAACGAAGCAGCCTCGCTGCAAGGAGGCCGCTAATGTCGTCCCCTAACATCCTCGCCCTCCTGCCCGAGTACATCCTCACCCTCACCGGCGTCCTCGTCATGCTGCTCGAGCCCGTGTTGCCGCCCTCCGCCAATCGCAAGCCGCTCGGCTGGCTCGCCATCGCCGGAACCCTTGCTAGCGGCTTCGCCAGCTACTACCAGCTCCGCTTCGGTACCCTGCATGCCTTCTCCGGAACCATCCAGGTTGATGCCTTCAGCATCTTCTTCCATCTCCTGATCGCCGCCGTCGTCCTCGTCACCCTGCTCAGCTCGCTCGACTACTTTCAGGGCAACGCCTCGCACGCAGGCGAGTACTTCGCCCTCACCCTCTTCGGCGCAGTCGGCATGATGTTCATGACCTGCTCGGTCGAGCTGCTGATGGTCTTCATCGGCCTCGAGATCTCCTCCATCTCGACCTACATCATGGCTGGCTTCCGCAAGGGCCAGGCCACCGGCTCTGAGTCCTCCATCAAGTACTTCCTGCTCGGCTCCTTCGCTACCGCCTTCTTCCTCTACGGCATCGCGCTCGCCTTCGGGGCTACTGGCTCCACCAGCATCGCCTCCATCGCAGCCGGTCTCGGCGCGACCACCACGCCGCGCCTTGCCTTCACTGCCCTCGCCATGATCATCATCGGCCTCGGCTTCAAGGTCTCAGCCGCTCCCTTCCATGTCTGGACGCCAGACGTCTACCAGGGCGCACCCGCTCCTGTTGTCGGCCTCATGTCCACCGCGCCCAAGGCCGCAGCCTTCGCCGTCCTGCTCCGCATCACCTTCTCGGCCTTCCCCGCCATGCACCACCGCTGGGCTGTCCTGCTATGGATTCTCGCCGCCCTCTCGATGACCGTCGGCAACCTTGGCGCCCTGCTCCAGCGCGACGTCAAGCGTATGCTTGCCTACTCCAGCATCGCCCACGCCGGCTACCTGCTCGTCGCCTTCACGGCGTTCCCGGAGAACGGCATCGCCACCGCCTGCTTCTACACCGCCACCTACGCCGCCATGAACGTCGGTGCCTTCGCCGTCATCACCCAGATCGGCGGCTACGACGAGACCCTCCGCTCCATCGACGACTACACCGGCCTCGCCGCACGCCGTCCCATCCTCGCCGCCCTGCTCGCCTTCTTCCTGCTCTCGCTGATCGGCATCCCCTTCACCGGCGGCTTCTTCGGCAAGTTCCTCGTCTTCACCGCCGCTATCCACGCCGGTAACATCTGGCTCGCCGTCATCGGCCTGCTCAACAGCGGAGTAGCTTGCTTCTACTACCTCCGCCTGCTCAGTGCCATCTACACCCGGACTGCCGATTCCGACGAACCCGTGACCACAACCGTCAGCCTCCCGGCAAGCCTCGCCCTCGCAGCCACCGCGCTTGCTACCCTCATGCTCGGCATCCTGCCCGGCACTATCCTCCGCGTAGTCAGCCGTGCCGCCTACGAGACCATCGCCACCACCCAGACCACACCCGCCGCTGCCCGCATCTCTTCCACGGCCAGCGCAGACGCAGACCAGCAGTAACAATAACCTCCACCAGGAGCCACAAAACCGGGTGCCCCATGTCTCGCTTCTGAGACATGGGTTTTTCATGCCCCAAAAACAGCAAGGCCCCCGCGAACGGGGGCCTTACCACTTCCAAAATCCTCAACGGTTGTGCAGGACTACGCTACAACCTTGAGGAAGATGATAACGAAGGTGAACAGCGCGAGGGACTCGATGAACGCGAGACCGAGAATCAGGAAGATAAAGATTCCAGGACGAGCACCGGGGTTGCGCGCGAGAGCCTCGGTTGCCGAAGCGGTCGCCTTACCCTGACCGAGACCGCAGAGGCCAGCGGCAATGGCCATGCCCAAACCGGCAGCCAAAGGAACCCACTGCCCGGCGGGCGAACCACCGTTGACTGGCGCAGCAGCAAAAGCCGGCGTTGCAAGCAGCAGCGCGGCCAACGACATAAATACGTATTGCAGCTTCTTCATAGTGTTACTCCTGCTCCCGTCAGATACGCCGCCAGTGGGTGGTTGATGCTCACCGTGCTGGCACCCTCACGCTCGCGACGTTGTTCCCTGCCGCGGAGAGGGAGCGCCCCACCACGGCAAACTTGAACCTAAACTCTAATGATCGTGCGCCACTGCAAGCGACAGATAGATCGACGCCAGCAGGAAGAACACATACGCCTGGACGACTGCCACACCAAGGTGCAGCCCCAGGAAGATCAGCGGAATGCCTACCGGCACCAGCGAGAAAAACGCCATCGTCACCAGATCGCCGGCAAACATGTTCGCGTACAGACGAACCGTCAGCGACAGTACACGCGCTAAATGAGAGATGATCTCGATCGGCAGCATCAGCGGATACAACCACCAAACCGGCCCAAGGAACTGCTTGATATAGCCAAACCCGTTCGAGCGGATGCCGTGGAAGTGGTAGTAGATAAACGTAACCAGGGCAAATCCGAGAGGAACGACCACATCAGCCGTCGGCGACTCCAGCCCCGGGACCAGGCCCATCAGGTTTGCCAGCAGGATGAACAGGAACAGCCCCGTCAGGTAGCTCGAGAAGCGCTCGTGCCCATGCCCGATGATCGACTCCCCTTGATCGAGGACGAACTCGTGCGTCATCTCCGCCAGGTGCTGCACCCCACGCGGCTTTTCGACGCTCAGCGACACCCGCACCGCGAGGAAGTAGGCGATCAGCACCGCAAACACCAGCAGCTCCATCGCAAACGTATTGGTAATCGGATGGGTCGGATATTTCGGTTCGACGTGCAGGCTACGCAGCAGCGCCGTCGTGGGCGCGGCAAGGGCATGGTTCAAAACTTGGGTCAGTAATAACTGTGTCGGCATATAAAAAAATAAGTTAGATCTTCTCTCTAAACAGTCCAGGCCTTCATCAGCCGAATCGCCTCAATCGAGAGACAGAACACTCCCAAACCGAGGCCGGCCGCAAGGGCGTAAACCGAACCATTCAGATACTTAAGGCTAACATACAGAAGCACCACCGCGAGCCCCAGCCGGAGGAAGAATCCCACAAGAATCATCGCCATCGGCCTCGCCTCGCCGCCGCCGTCCATCCGTACCATCACGGCGGACATCAGCCGCAGCCACTCGTACAACCCCGACCCCGAGATCACCGCACCAACCACCAGCAGCGCCGCGCTCTTCCAGCCTGCCTTCCACGCAATCACCGGCCCCGCCACCACCACCGCGATCACCAGCAGCCGGATCGCGCCCTTGATGGTCCGCTTGAAATCATCATCGCTAAAAGTCTCGAAAGTCTTCATCGTCCGTTCTTCAAAAACCTCGACGCCGTTGTAAATATCTGCACAAAACCCGCCACCGCGCCCAGCACAATTCCGGCAATCCCGATCCAGCCCTGATGAAAGTGCCGGTCCAGCCAACTCCCCACCAGCCAACCGATGAGGCATCCAGCCGGCAAAGCAATTGCCACCTGAATCATCGACTCAGCCTTGACCACCTCACCCAGCGCGACCTTCTTCTGACTCTTCTGCTCATCTGCCATAACAAGTCATTACACCACGCCGCTATACTCGAACCTAGTCCAGACGCAAAGGAAACACCGTGTACGAGTCCGAGTTCGAGCAAAACCTATACCAGCTACGCCGCGAGAAGCGCGACCAGATCGTCGCCCTCGGCCAGCAGGCGTACCCCAACAGCTACGCCGCCACCCACACCATCCCCGAGATCCGCGCCCAGTACGACGCCGCCACCGGAGAAGCGCTCGAAGCCGAGCACGTCAACGTCTCCATCGCCGGACGCATCATGGCTATCCGCGTCCAGGGCAAGGCAGGCTTCGCGCAACTCCAGCAGGGCGGCCAGCGCCTCCAGATCTACGTCCGCAAGGACGACGTCGGCGAAGATCTCTTCGCCCTCTACAAGCTCCTCGACCTCGGCGACCACATCGGCGTCCGCGGCTACCTGATGCGCACCCGCACCGGCGAGCTGACCGTCCATGCCGCCCCAATCGACGGCGCACCCGCCAGCGAGCAGCCGCATGGCGCACTCGCCCTCACCTTCCTCACCAAGGCCATGCTCGCCCTGCCCGACAAGTACCACGGCCTCGAGGACACCGAGCTCCGCTACCGCCAGCGCTACGTCGACCTCTTCATGAACACCGGCCACAACACCAAACCCGCCGAAGCTCCGGGTGCCCCATCCTCGACCGGCGGCTCCATCGTCGGGCAGGGTGGGGTGCAGTCCGCCGACATCACCGCTCCCTCCCAGTCCGAAGAGGAGGTCCTCGACGTCCGTGAGGTCTTCGTCAAGCGCGCTGCCGTCCTCCGCGCCATCCGCAAGTTCTTCGACAGCCGGGACTACCTCGAAGTCGAGACACCAATGCTCCACACCATCGCCGGAGGAGCCGCCGCACGCCCCTTCAAGACGCACCACAACGCACTCGACATCCCACTCTCACTCCGCATCGCGCCCGAGCTCTTTCTCAAGCGGCTCGTTGTCGGTGGTCTTGATCGTGTGTATGAGATCAACCGCAACTTCCGCAACGAGGGCACCAGCACCCGCCACAACCCCGAGTTCACCATGCTCGAGTTCTACCAGGCGTATGCGAACTACCACGACCTGATGCAGCTCACGGAAGAGCTTGTAACCTTCGTTGCTACAGAAGTAAACGGCACCACCATCACTAACTTCAACGGCAATGAGATCGACCTCGGCAAGTGGACAAGACTCTCCATGCGCGAAGCCATCGCTAGATTTGCGATGAAAGAACTTGGAATCCAGACTCCCGGCGATGCTTTTGCATCGGACGAGAATTTTCGCAAGTTCTTGAAGAGCGCCTGCGACTCTATAGACAACTGGACACAAGCAAACCCCGATAGCTGGAAAACAATCCAAGGCCGTGAGGAAGCGAGACGCAAACGCGTCATTCGTAACACCATTGCTGGAGTTCAAGACTCTGCACCCGGGATTTACAACCCTCCTTCCGGTTTCAACCTCGGCAAGGCAATCGCTGAAACATTTGAGATCCTCTCCGAACCACACCTCATCCAGCCCACCATCATCTACGACTTCCCCCTGGCCGTTTCGCCACTCTCCAAGCAGAAGCCCGACGAGCCTGACTGGGTCGAGCGTTTCGAGTTCTACATCGGCGGCTTCGAGGTCGGCAACGCCTTCTCCGAGCTCAACGACCCCGACGAGCAGCGCGCCCGCTTCGAAGACCAGCTCAAAGAGCGCGACCGCGGCAACGACGAAGCCCACGCCATGGATGAGGACTACGTCCGCGCTCTAGGCTATGGTCTTCCTCCGACAGGTGGCGAGGGCGTCGGCATCGACCGGCTCACCATGCTCCTCACCGGGTCGAAGTCTATCCGCGACGTCATCCTTTTCCCGCTTATGCGTCCGCACACCAAATAGAATCTCCCGTCCGTAATTGTGGACGGGAGTTCCTTTTGCCCCCACCCCAACACTGTCATCCAGAGCGAAGCGCAGCGCAGTCGAAGGACCTGCGGTTGTTTTTTCTTGTCACCGGAGAAGACGTTTGTACTACACCTACATCGTCGCGAGCCGAAGCCACAACTTCTATATCGGCATGACCTCAGACCTGATGAAACGAATCTGGCAGCACAAAGAAGGGGTCTTCGAGGGGTACTCGAAGACGTACAAGTGCAACCGTCTGGTTTGGTTTGAGCGGTGCCCCTCGGTGCTGGAGGCGATTGCGCGTGAAAAGCAGTTGAAGGGATGGGGCAGGGAGAAGAAGATCTGTTTGATTGAGCAGGAGAATCCGGTCTGGATTGATTTGAGTGAAGGGTGGGGCGAGATGATGGATGCGCCTGAGTGTTGAAGAACATACAACGGCAAGAACAACCGCAGGTCCTTCGACTCCGCTGCGCTTCGCTCTGGATGACAGATTTGAGGTGGGTCCGCTCAGGATGACAGTGTTTTGGTTGCTCCGCTCAGTACGACAGGTTTTGGGGGGCTGTTCAGGTGACAGATTTTGTGGTTGGCCGAAAACCTAAGCCTACCCCGGTACAGCTACTCCGCCACCAGCTCCATCCCGTCCTTCTTCGCCGCCCCACCCAGCGTCGGCAGGAAACCCGTCAGCAGCCCGATCGCCGGAAGGTACGCGCACACCTTGTAGACGAAGACGATGCTCGTCGCGTCCGCCAGCTTGCCCAGCACCGCCGCGCCGATCCCGCCCATGCCGAAGGCCAGGCCGAAGAACAGCCCCGAGATCATCCCTATCCGGCCCGGCACGAGCTCCTGCGCATAGACGAGGATCGCTGAGAAGGCCGACGAGATGACAAACCCGATCACCACGCTCAGCACCGCCGTCCAGAGCAGGTTTGCGTGCGGCAGGATGAGCGTAAACGGCAGCACGCCCAGGATCGAGCACCAGATGACGGCCTTGCGCCCAATCCTGTCGCCGACCGGCCCGCCGATCAGCGTCCCCGCAGCCACCGCTCCGAGGAACACGAACAGGTAGAGCTGCGAGCTCTGCACCGACACATGGAACCGGCTGATGAGGTAGAAGGTGTAGTAGTTCGTCAGGCTGGTCAGGTAGAAGTACTTCGAAAACACCAGCGCCATCAGCACCGTAATCGCTAGTATGATCTTCGCTCTCGGCAGCGGCGAGACCGTATCCTCCGCCTCGGCTGGCCGGCTCTGCAGGTGAACGAGGCGCTCCTTGTACCACTTGCTCACGCCCAGCAGCATGAGAATCCCTACCAGGGCGACGACCGAGAACCATGAGACGCCGATCTGTCCGCGCGGCAGCACAATGAACGCCGCCAGTAGCGGGCCGATCGCTGACCCGGCGTTCCCTCCCACCTGGAAGAACGACTGCGCCAGCCCATGCCTGCCACCCGAGGCCATCCTCGCCACCCGCGACGACTCCGGATGAAAGACCGCCGAGCCCATCCCGATCAGAGAAGCAGCCAGCAGGATCAAGCCAAAGGTCGGTGCCACGGCCAGGAGAAGCAGCCCCACCAGCGTAAACATCATGCCGATCGGCAGGGAGTATGGCTTCGGCCGTTTGTCCGTGAAATGGCCGATAAAAGGCTGCAGCAGCGACGCCGTAATCTGGTACGTCAGCGTAATCAACCCTATCTGGGTGAAATTAAGGTGAAACTGCGTCTTCAGGATCGGATAGATCGACGGCAGCAGCGACTGCATCGTGTCGTTCAGCAGATGAACGAAGGTTACCGCCGTCAGCACACCGAACAGCGTTCCTTCCTGCGGTGGCGCGGGAGCCTGGGTCGTCCTGCCTGCAATCGTCTGCGTCGTCATCGTCTCTCTGTCCCACCTTCTATGCTACTTTCTCCGCAGCATATTGGGGAGGCAGCCGTCCGATTACATTACAGAACCAGATACCCGCCACAGTTTATCGAGAGCTCCTAAAGATCGCTCACTTCTTGCGCATCCAGATGCTCCATGTGACCGGCCCGGCTTCCTCATCGGTCATTGGGCAGCCCGCCAACTTGAGGGCCAGCTTTATCTGACCGTGATGGTAGCCCTCGTGCCAGATCATGTGCTGGAGCAGGAGAATCGGGTGGTCGTAGTGAAGGTCCATCTCCCGGCCTGTCTCTACCCTGCTCTTAACCGCGTCCCGAACCACCTTGGCACTGTCATTCAGCATCTGCGCGATACGACCGGGGTCACGCTCCGCCACCCACTCCTCGTCTGGCAAGTTTCTGGCGAACTCGGGGGCGTCTTCGGAGATAAACACAAGTCGTACATAGTGGATGTGTGTGAACAGCTCCGCGATGGATGGGCTGCTCTCCATCGCCCTGACCTCAAGCCTGCCCTCCGGGAGGGAGCGAAGCAGGTTGAGCAGGATGGTGTTGTTCCGGTCCCAGGAGTCCAGCAGAGCCTCAAGCAGGCTTCGGTCTGGTGCGTCCAACATATCTCACCCCGCTTGTTGTGGATTCTAACTGCCCACTAGCCCTTCTTCACCCGTTTGACGACCTGCGCGAGCGAGGTCTCGTTCATTGTCGACACCGCGGCCGAGCGTACCTTCTTCAGCAGCGGCTCAACCACCTTGTCGTCCGCCGAGAACCAGTCGCCGGTCGCCGCGGCAAACACGTCGCCCAGGCCGATCTGCTTCGCCGAAATCTTCAGTTGGGCGCCACCGTTCGGGCCCTTCCGTTGTACGATCCACCCAGCTTTATGCAGCAACAGAAAGGTCCGGCGCACCATTACCGCGCTCTCGCCCAACTCCTCAGCGATCGTTGCCGACGTGTGCATCGCGTCGGGCTCGCCCGCCAATACCGTCAAAACTTTTAGACTCAAACCGAAACGCGCGCTCTGTGCCATGCAGAGCAAAGTAACACAGCTTGCCTACGTGCTAGCATTTCGAAGTGAAGATTCTCTTTGTGGGCGACGTATTCGGCGCCCCCGGACGCCATATCGTCCGTGAACATCTGCCCCACGTCCTCGAGACCCACCAGGTCGACCTCCTCGTCATTAACGGCGAAAACTCCGCCGGCGGCTTCGGCATCACCCCCTCGCTCGCCGAGGAACTCTTCGATCTCGGCGCCCACGTCATCACTACCGGCAACCACATCTGGGACAAGCGCGAGATCTTCGAGTACATGACCGTCCCCGCCGACTCGCACGTCCGGGGCCGCCGCGTCCTACGCCCCGCCAACTACGCCCACGGAACTCCCGGCTTCGGCGTCTACCAGGGCGAGCTCGGCAATGGACAGACCTACGCCGTCCTCAACCTCCAGGGCCGGGTCTTCATGTCCTCCTGCGACGACCCCTTCCGCAAAGCAGACGAGCTGCTCAGCCAGATAACCGCCAAGGTGATCCTGCTCGACCTGCACGGCGAGGCGACCAGTGAAAAGGTCGCCCTCGGCTGGTACCTCGACGGCCGCGTCACCGCTCTACTGGGCACGCACACCCACATTCCCACCGCCGACGAGCGCATCCTACCCGGCGGCACCGCCTACCAGACCGACGTCGGCATGTCCGGCCCCTACGATTCCGTCATCGGCGTCGAAACGGAGCTGGTCCTCGCCCGCTTCCTCACGGGCATGCCCGGCAAGTTCGAAGCAGCCAAGGGTAACGCCAAGATGTGCGCCACGCTCATCACCTGCGACGGAGAGACCGGCCGCGCCAGCCACATCCAACGCATCATGCTGGGCGAGTAGCCGTGGCTATTCCAGAAGAACCGATTTACTTCCCTCCCCAGGAGGCCAGCTACTTTTACGCGGCGCAGGGAGCCTTCTTCCTGATCGACCCAGCGCGTCTTGAAACGCTGCTCGGCAAAGATGTCCTGGGCTCCGACCTGCTCAAGACACTCACCCGCAAGACATATCCGCACGAGGCGTACCGCGAGGGCGCTGTTGTGCCCGCGCTCGGCGTCGAGCTTGGCCACTACAGCGTCCACGTCCGCTCCACTGCGACCGAGGGAGCCCAGCTTCCGCTCTCGCACGTCCTCTTCTCGACCGGCTTCGTCCTCGGCACCGAGACCGGCAGGCTGCTGCTCGCGAACACCGACCGCCTCACCCACTGGACGCCCGGGAGCTTGCCTGACGGTCAAGAAGAGCACCCGCTCACCAGCATCGAGCGCACTATCGACGTCAGCCCCGGCTGGTATAGTGTCACCGTCGTCGCGGGCATCACCGACAGCGAACAGGGCGAAGAGGAGTGGGTCTGCGCCTTCCTGCTCGACCCGGCCGCCAGCCAGCCAGCGTTTACTGCGGACCTCTCCAAACAGCTCCACTTCTAGCGAAATACAGGTTTAGAGAGTCGCTGCAACCAGCCGTCCAACCTCGGCCAGAACAGCTTTGCGCTTCTCCTCTGGCCCCGCACACTCTGTCAGATAGGCAGTGATCAGCACAGGCGCTCGGTTTCCTGGCCAGATAATGGCAATGTCATTGGTGGTGTTGTCGCCATTGGAGCCGGTCTTGTCCCCGACGCGCCAGTCGTGCGGTAGACCAGCGCGCAGACTGTTGTCACCCGTCTTATTGGCAATCATCCACTGTATTAGCTGATCGCGCGAGGACTGGGAGAGCACGTTGCCCAGGAGTAGCGTTCGCAGATCTCCAACCATCGCCATCGGTGAGGTGGTGTCGCGTGGGTCGCCCGGCAGCGCCTCGTTCAGCGTTGTCTCCGTACGATCCAGCCGAGTGACCGTGTCTCCTATAGAGCGGGCGAAGTGCGTTATGCCATCGGGGCCACCGAGAGTAGAAAGCAACAGGTTCGCAGCGGTGTTGTCGCTGCGCGTCATGATGGCATAGCACAGCTCGGAGATCGTCATCTTCCCGCCCACGTGCTCTTCTGTCAACGGCGAGTAGTGAACCAATGGTTGCGCAGGAATCGCAACGGCGCGGTCCAGATGCTCACGGCCAGCATCGGCCCGTTGCAGCACAGCCGCAGCCAGCAGTGTTTTGAAGGTGCTACACATGGCGAAGCGTTCGTCTGCACGATGGCCAGTTCTTTCACCTGAGCGGGTGTCGACGACAGAGACGCCGAGCCGTCCAGAGTTGGTCTTCTCCAGCTGCGCGAACGATGCGGGCAGGTCGCGAAAGCGCTGCACAGGCTCCGCGTGCAATACGTGGGGCAGGGTTACAGTACTGGCGGCAGCAAGGCCGCCCATCGTTAGAAATTTTCTTCGGGTGTTCTTCATGCTTCCAGCGGAACATGCCTCCGGCACCCGCCCAAGTGCATAGCTTGATTACTCGCTGTGCAGAACACACCACTCCTGATAAAGGAAGCGCATCGCTGAGAAACCCTTTGGCTAGCGCTTAGCTTCGCTGTCTGGCCTTCTCCGATGCCTCCCGAAGCTCGCGATACGCCGATACAAGAGCGTCGAGATTGAACGCTCGATTCAGGCCACTCGGGTTCGGTAAAACCCACACGTTAGCTCCTCCAAAAGTCACATCCTGAAGACCCCAGTCGACGTTCCGCTTCTCGAAGAGGGCTGCGAATGCAGGTTTTCCCAGAAACGCTAAGAACCGCGGTTGGTACTTCGTCACTCGCCGTTCAAGTATCTCGGCACAAGCGTGAAACTCAGCTCTGGACAATTCACTGGCGCGAACTGTTGGCCTTTCGACAGCGGCAGTCAAACCACAACCATACCGAAGAATCGTATGGTCATGTTCGGGGTGAACCTGATGCGGAGTGAACCCTGCCAGGTTAAGCACTCGCCAGAATCGATTGCTCTTATTGGAGAAATGATGACCGGAACGAACCGCACTCATGGCCGGATTGATTCCGCAGAACAGCACATCGAGGTCCTCTGCAAGCAGATCAGGGAGGCGTTCGTGAGAGCGACTTACAGCGGTCGTCTTGATGGGCCGATTGTTCACTTGTTCAAGCATAGCCTCGGTGCTTCGATCATAGGTTATGCCTTCACTACAGGGCAGATGTCGTGGGTTCAGTAGATGTTCCCATAGGTGCCTCAGGGCGCTAAAAGGAGCCATCCGCTATGCTTAGCTTCTTACAGTTACGCGTTTCCTATTCACTGTCACGGCAGAGGCCAGCTGCCCGTCTGCTTTCATGATCTCGCTGTGTGCTCTCTGAAAAAAATCGCCTCTGCCCCCAAAGCTTTGACAAGCGAGAGAGAATCTCTGCGGCAGCGCTCACAAACGCAAGAGGCAGCCCCGAAGGGCTGCCTCTTGCCTACTGCAAAGAGTACAGGTTCTATCTGTGGGTCGTGTGGTGTGTCGGTGTCGACTTCTTCGCCGGAGCCTTCTTCACCACAACAGCGCCATTGATCATAGTGATCATCAGCGGGCTCTGGGTGTAGGAGTCGTAGGTTCCGGTCAGAGTAATCTTGTCGCCGACCGCAGGGACAGTCTTCAGGGGCTCCTTCATGCTGAAGGTGAAGTCCGCAACCTTCGGGGTCGCCTGGACAGCGTCGTCCGAAACCGCAACCTTCAAGGAGCTCTCGGTGGCTGCGACTACAACCGCATCGGGAACCGTAACATCCTTGCCCTTGACGGCGGCAAAGACCTTCTCGGCGTCCTCGGGGGTGCCGTTCTGGAGGATGAACTCCTTGTCGCTGAGCGCCAGCGTCGCGAGATCCGAGGTGCTGGTCACGGTCTGGTGGGCGATGTCAGAGGCTTTGGGAGCCGGGGTGACGGTAAAGCCGGCCGGAGGGTTCAGATTGGCCTGCGCCGCCTGGGCCACGGTGTCATAGCCGTCCACACTGCCGTGATACTTCTTGTAGCAATACTGGGCGGTGGGGAGCATCTGTGACTTGTACGGCTCCGGCGCGTAGGCCACGAACCGGGCCACGTAGAAGGCGCAATTCAGCAGATCGGGAGGGGTGGACTGCAGATAGGCGGAACCGAGGAAGAACGTATCCTGCAGGATTGGGCCGGGCTTCGTGGTCTGGTCGACGGGAACGGCAGCCAACTCTTTCTTGTAGTTATCGATGGCCGTCGCAGTGTCCTTCTTGTTCAAGGCGGCGGTACCGATGGCGCTGTAGAAGATCGGGGTCGCGCTGGTCTTGACGGTATTGAAGTCCGCGTCGCTCATCTCGGCAGGCTTGGTCGCAGCCAGTCCCTTGGTGGCGAAATCGGCGGCCTTATCGAGAGCTGCCTGCTTCGCTGTTGCATCGGTCAACTGGTCCGCGCCAGCCTTGCGGAAGTAGACCTCGAAGGTCAACGCACGCAGGTTGTTCGGATCGACCTGGAGCAAACGGTCAGCCGCGTCCACGGTCTTCGCGGGATCGAACGCGCTGTAGGCCAGCATCAGCTGCTGCAGAGTGTCCGTCTTCACGGCAGATTGCGGATAGGCGGTCAGATAAGCCTCGAGCGCCGGAGCCTTGGTCTGCGGAGTCGTCTGACTGATCGCGTCGTTATATGCCTTGTACTCTGCCGGAGACATCTGGATTCCACCGCCAGCCTGCGCAGGCGCGGCCTGCGCGACGAACGGGTTGCCCAGCGGTTCAGCGAACAGGGTTTGCGTAGCAGATGCGATGCTCGCTACCGCCAGGAGAGATGCAACAACTACCTTCTTCATGCCACGCTCCTCAGTAAATCTTGTCTAATCTATGCGCCGCCGGTCGGCCCGGGGGTCGCTATCAGCCTAACTCATATAGAAGTGCGTCTGCCAATCTCCATGGCCATCACACGGTTGTGTGAAGTGGCTCCGTGAATCGAGGACAGATGAAGCGGATTATAGAAAGCGTATCCCTCGAACGCAAATCTTATCATTCTGATGCCGATTTGGACGGTCATGGGCCAGCGATATCGAGCTTGGCGCAACAAATAGAAAACCTCGCGCCGGAGAGGCCGACACGAGGTTCTGCGATGCGGACGAAGCTACTGGTGCGCGTGGTGCGCGACAGACTTGGCGTGCGCGTCCGTCGAGTGCTCGTGCGCGGCTGTGGAGTGGTCGTGGGCCTTCACCGCATGCTCAGCGGCGGCCTGATGGTCGCCGTCGGCATGGTGTTTTGCCGCTTCATGGTGCGCTTTGGCGGCATGCTCGTGGTGCTCTGCAGCTTTCTTGTGTGCGTCGTGTGCCATGATTCCCTCTTTTCGATACGACGTCAGCCATACCGTTCGACGACGCTACGCCTCTTCACTCCCGATTGGCCTTCTACAATAGAAGAGAAATTGAATAATTTTCGGTTGCAATTGGATGCGGCGAGAACCAGTGTCGCTGGTCTTATCATGGAGAGTAACAACCCGTTTATGACCTTCCGGAACGAGGTTCGGGCTACCTCTCGTGCATCCGATGCCCATTTGTGGGGTTTCGCCCGCCTTATCCACAACCTGTAGCGTTGTTTGCGTTGATTCCGGCCTAAACGGCAGCTAAAGTGGAGGAAACGCTCGGCTCTTCCCTGCCGTCTCGTCTATGAGGTTTTGATCGTGCTCAAGCTCAAGAAAGTCCAGATCCTCGGTTTCAAGTCCTTCTGCGACCGCACCGAAGTGCAGCTCTCCGGTGAGGGTATCGCCGCCATCGTCGGCCCCAACGGCTGCGGCAAGTCCAATATCTCGGACGCGATCACATGGGTGCTGGGAGAGCAGTCGGCCAAGTCGCTGCGCGGCATCAAGATGGAGGACGTGATCTTTGCCGGCACCCGCGACCGGAAGCCGACCGGCATGGCCGAGGTGTCGCTGACGCTGGTCGATCCAGAGGTCTACGACGGCGCGAGCCTTCACCCCGAGGATGAGGACCTGGCCCAGGCCGGGGTCGTCGCCATCGACAGCAACGGCGACTGGGACGAGACCGCGCTCCGCCAGCAGAGCGCCGCCGAGACGGAAGAGGCGGTCGCTGAGGCCCAGCCCGGAACTGTCATCGAAGGCGAGGCCACACCGGCACAGCTCAAGCTCCAGGCCGAGCAGATTGCCCGCGACGCCGCCAATGCGGAGGCTGCCGCGAGCGATTCGACGAATCCAAACAACGTTGTGTTGAAGATCCGCCGCCGCAAGTTTGGCAAAGCACCTGTCCGCGCGGGCGAGCTGACCATTACCCGTCGTCTGTTCCGCACCGGCGACTCCGAGTACCTGCTAAACGGCAAGATCTGCCGCCTGCGCGACATCCAGGACATCTTCATGGGCACCGGCCTGGGCGGCGAGTCCTACGCGATCATCGGGCAGGAGCGCATCGGCCAGCTATTGAGTTCGAAGCCGCTCGACCGGCGCAGCATCATCGAAGAAGCCGCCGGGATCACGCGATTCAAGACGAAGAAGCGGCTCGCCGAGCTGCGGTTGGAGTCCGCGAAGCAGAACCTCTCCCGCGTCAACGACATCTTTGAAGAGGTCACCAAGCAGATGACCACGCTGAAACGCCAAGCGGCCAAGGCCGAGCGTTACGGCGCGCTGCGCGATGAGCTGCGGACGCGATTGCGTGTCGTGCTTGCAAGCCGCATGGGTCAGCTGGATGCGGACCAGTCCGTCACCGCCGAGAAGATTACCGCACTGACGACGCAGATCGACGCGCAGGCCACCGACATCGAGACGATGGACGCCGAGCATTCGACCGGAGTGCAGCATGGTTACGCGCTCGACCAGCAGATGCGCGAGGCTGGCGCGCGGGCGAACCAGTCCGCCGTCGAGCTGGAGCGCATCACCGCTCGCAGCGCGGCGAACGCCGACCGCGTTGTTGAACTCACGGCCCGTCTCGCCTCGGGCGAAGAAGAGCTTGCCGCCGCTCGCGCGCAGCTTGCGACGCTGGCCGGAGAACAGGAGCAGCAACGCAGCTTCCTCGAGAGCGCGACCGCCGAGTCAGCAGGCTCGCGCGACGACGCGCAGCGCCAGCAGCAGGAGGCCCAGGCGGCAGTCCGCGCCGTCTCCTCCGCCGAGCAGCAGGCTGAGCAGAACCGTCGCAATGCGATGCAGCTAATGCAGCGCGTCGCCCAGACCCGCAACGAAGAGGCGCAAGCCGCAGCGGCCCTGGCCGGGCTGGAACGCGAATCGGAGCGACTGGCGCACGAGTCCGCAATTGCCCAGCAGGAGCTCGAGACGTTGAGCCTGCAACGCGGACAGGTAAAGCTCTCCTTCGAGAGCGTGAACGACCGGCTGAAGCGGCTCGAATCGGAGATCGCCAGCCTGCGCTCGCAGATCGAGGCGCGCCGTGCTGAGGAGTCGCAGAACAAGCGGCGTGGCGACCAGCTACGCGGCGAGGTAGCCAGCCTGAACGGACGTCGCGGCTCGCTCGAAGGCCTGATCCGCGAGCACAGCTACTCGACTGACACAGTCCGCAATATCTTCCGCGCGAACGCAAAGAATACAGACAGCGGCATGACGCCGGTGGGCACGCTGGCAGATTTTCTCGAGGTCGATGGTCAGTATGAGAGCGTCGTCGACGAATTCCTGCGCGATGAGCTGAACTACATCGTCGTGAAGAGCTGGGACGCCGCCGACAACGGCATGAGGATGTTGCAGAACGACGTCGCCGGACGCGCAACCTTCCTTGTTCATCCGACCGATGCCAACAGTGTCTTCCCGATCGCAAACGGAATGCCCAGCGCCAGCACGCCCTCGGGCGAGGGAGTGGTCGCGCTCAAAGACTGCATTCGCGTGCTCGACGGCTTCGGGCGGTCGCTCGAGGTGGTGTTGCCGAAGCTGCGCGAGGGCTTCGTGGTGCCGGACTCGGCCACCGCGCGTTCGCTGGCGTCGCAGTTTCCGCAGGCGTTCTTCCTCTCGCCCACCGGCGAGACCTTCCACAACGTCACCGTCACTGGCGGACGGCCCAGTGCACAGGGCCCACTGGCACTGAAGCGCGAGCTCAACGAGATTCAGCAGAAGATCGAAAAGGCCGAGACTGAGCTGGCCGAGACCGATCTCCAAACAGCATCGCTGCAGCATGAGATCGCCGAGCTCTCCGCGAGTATAGAGAGCAGCAATCATGAGCGACGCGAAGCCGAGCGCGAGGCAGCGAACTCCGGTGCGGCGCTGCGCCAGATGGAGACCGAGAGTGCGCGGATCGAACGGCGGCTCGCCGACTGGTCCGGCGCCAACGAGCGCAACCGCGACGCACGCAACCAGAAGGCCGAGCTGATCGCACGCCGCCAGCAGGAGGCCGCGTCCTTCGAGGCCGAACGCACCACGCTCGAAGACACGCTCGGCGAATTACAGACGCAGTTGAACAGCCTGCGCCAGCAGCGCGAAGAGTTGCAGCAGGCCGCCGCAGCGTCGGCCGCAGCGCTGGCAGGATTGGAGGAGCGCCGCCGCAATGCCGCCGCTAACTTCGAGCAAACCACGCGCCTCTACAACGGCCAGAACCAGCGCATTCAGCAGTTGGAGCAACAGCTGAGCGCTGCCAGCGCGGAGCGGTTGCGCCGCGAAGAGGAGACCGCTGCTCTCGCCACGCAGTACAGCGAGCTGGCCGAGACCCGTACCCACGCCGTCGCCGAAGGCGCGCGTCTTACCAGCGAAGCCAACGAGCTACGGACCCAGATGACTGCGCTCGACCAGCGTCTGCGGACGCTGCGCCACGAGACCGAGGCTCTCCGTGAGCAGCGCGCAGGGCTGACCGCGCGTGCCGCCAAGCTCGCCTCAGACATAGAGCACATCGAGGCGACGTGTCTGAATGATCTCGGCATTGTGGCCCTTGATCTGCGCAGCGACACCAGCATCGCGCACATCGAAGGTGACGCCTTGACCACTGAGGAAGAGGAGTCTCGTTCTCTGAAGCAGAGGCTCGAAGCGATGGGCCCGGTCAACATGATGGCACTTGAAGAGTACAACGAAACAGCCCAGCGGCACGGCTTCCTTGAGACGCAGCGCAAGGACCTGCTCGACTCCATCGAGAACACGCAGCAATCGATCAAGGAGATCGACGACGTCTCGCGCATCAAGTTCGACGAGGCCTTCAAGGTGATCAACGAAAATTTCTCGGTCACCTTCACGAAGCTCTTCGGCGGCGGCCAGGCCTCGATGAAGCTGACGGACGCAGAGAACTCCGCCGAGAGCGGCATCGACATCCTCGCGTCGCCTCCGGGCAAGAAGCTGCAGAATATCCTTCTGCTCTCGGGCGGAGAGAAAGCGTTGACAGCGCTGTCGCTGCTGGTCGGCATCTTCCAGTTCCAGCCAGCACCGTTCTGCGTGCTGGACGAGGTGGACGCGCCACTCGACGAGACCAACGTGGGCCGCTACGCGCAGCTCATCAGCGAGATGTCGAAGACCACGCAGTTCATCGCCATCACGCACAACAAGCGCACGATGTCGCAGGCCGACATCATCTACGGCGTAACCATGCAGGAGCCAGGCGTCAGCAAGATCGTGAGCGTGAACCTGAATCGCCGCGATAAAGCAGACAATCGCCGAGCCGTCGCCTAACAGTCACAACCCCTCATCCCAAGTTTGCGCAGCTGGAGCGGACCCCTCGTCGCTCCGGCACTTTTTTTGCAAGGGAGTGGTCATACTTCGACGTGGTGTGGGCTCTGGACATGGGCTGCACTAGTCGTCGCGCGACGGAACCGGATCTCTTCGGCTCCGATCTCCGGCCTATCCGCCGCGAGGATCGCGCCTCGTTCGAGCACATGCATCAGCTCGCGCACGTTGCCGGGCCAGGCGTGTTCTCCTAGCTTTGACAGGGCCTCCGCCGTCAGCCGCTTGCGGGGCATCTCTTGTCCCATCTGCTCGAGAAAGTGTTCCGCCAGTAGTGGCAGGTCTTCCATCCGCTCGCGCAGCGCGGGAACCTCAACCGGAAAGACCGCCAGGCGATGGTAGAGGTCGAGCCGAAACAGACGCTCCCCTGCCCGCTGCTCGAGCGGCTGATGGGTCGCCGCGATGACCCGCACATCGACCCGCATCGTCTCGTTATCGCCCACGCGCTGCAGCTCGCCACACTCGAGGAAGCGCAGCATCTTGGCTTGCAAAGCCAGCGGCATCTCGCCGATCTCATCGAGAAACAGCGTTCCGCCGTGCGCCGCCTCGATCCGCCCCGTGCGCGACTGCACGGCTCCGGTAAAGGCACCACGGGTGTGGCCGAAGAGCTCCGCCTCAAGCAGCGTCTCAGGGATGGCGGCGCAGTTCAGCACCGTAAAGCTCTTCGACGCACGCGCGCTGAGCCGGTGCAGGGCCTTCGCGACAACCTCTTTACCCGTCCCGGTCTCCCCCTCAATCAGCACCGCCGTTGAGCGCGGCGCAACCAGCCGGATCATGCGCGCCAGCTCCCGCATGCCCTCGCTCCGGCCCACCATCTCTGGAATGAACACGCTCTCGTCCAGAGGCTCCGCTGCCACAACCCTCATGCGTCGCAGTTCCTCGACCAGCGGCATCTCCGACCCGCCCGTCGCCGCCCTCTCAGGGATGCTGGCGACGGTGTCCTGTGCCTCCCGCAACGCATGTAGCAGCTCGTTCCTTCGCGGGCTGCGCGCACCCCCACTCTCTATGCCGCCATCCATGCGCAGCAGGTCCATCGCCGGATAGAGCAGGCGGATCTGCTCGGCAAACTCCCCCACCTCGAGATCAGGAAGCCAGCTATCGAGCAGCAGCGCCTCCGGGCGCGCGGCGTCGAGGTGAGCCATCGCCTCCGCTCCGCCGCCCGCCTCGCGGACCTGCCATCGCAGCGCCGTCAACGACCGCCGCAGTTGTTCCCGCAGACCTGCATCCGCGCTCGCCAGCACAACGGTCCGTATCGTGGCAAATTCTCGTCCGGCCACCAACTCCGGCCCTGCGCTTCGTCCAACAACACCCAATCCCGCATTCATCGTGCTCATCCTTCTGTCTCCCTCTCCCGCACTTCAATCGCCGCTTTCTGGATTAGCGAATGCATCGTATGGACGATTGCATTCAGCCGCGCGCACTCCCGCAGACACTCTGCCCATACAGTCGGCTCGCCTCTCGCATCCTTTAACTGACCGATCTCCAACATGCATTGCAGCGCAGTCAGGGGCTGGCACATGTCATGCAGGGTCTCGGACAGCTGCGTCGCAATAGAATGTCCCTCCGTCATCTCAGGCCTCCGCCCGCTGCGCGGCCATCTGCAACGGAATCTGCCCGAAGAGCACCTCGGATCGCACCGGCTTTCTGGCCCCGCTTACCCCCGCGCCGCCCATCATGTAGCCCGCGCCCCGGACCGTCTCGATCACCGGATTGCCAGCCAGGTCTTCGGGAGCGCCAAGCTTCTTCCGTAGATAGTTGATGTAAACATCGACGACGTTCGTGCCCGCATCCGGCGACATCTGCCAGACCTCGCGCAGCAGCTCACTACGCGAGCAGCACTGCCCCCGCCGCGCGAGCAGGTACTCGAGCAGCGAGAACTCCTTGCCCGTCAGCTCGACGGCACGGCCTTCGCGCGTCACTTTATGGCTCATGCGGTTCAGCTCCACGCCGCCGTGCCGCAGTACCGGATCGGCAAACTGCTCCCTCCGCCTGAGCAGCGCCTTACAGCGCGCCCGCAGTTCGTGAAAGCTGAAGGGTTTCAGCAGGCAGTCGTCCGCGCCGAGGTTCAGGCACTTGACCTTCTCCTCGACGTCGCTGCGCCCGGTCAGCACCAGCACCGCTGTGCGCTCGCACCGCCCGCGAAGCTCCACCAGCACCTCCAGACCATCCTTCCGTGGCAGCCCCAGGTCCAGCACGACAAGATCGAACGACCGAAGCGCCAACTGCGTCAGCGCCAGCTCGCCATCCCCGGCCCACTCGACCTCATGTCCGTCCAGCTTCAATCCCTTCTGTAAAAACAATCCCAAGGCAGCGTCATCTTCGACAATCAAAACCTTCATCTGTATTCCCCTCGATGGCCGCCACTGAGATAACGGCCATGTTTTCCACATACGTCTTTTTTTTCACACCCTGTCTGAGCGACTCCTCTGTTACCGTCTTGGGCGTCGCTCTATTACCTTGGTGTTTTTCGGTGGGAGCTGCAACATAAATTGTGCTTTTCTTCGTGCTCCAATTCCAAAAGAGGAATTTCTCTCCGCACGTAACTTGGCAGGCACGTTATCAGACATACCTTCCAAATATCTTTCCGGTTCGCTTTTTATTCGCTACAATCACGCCATGGCTATTACGCGGCGGCAAAAAGAGGTTATCGACTTTCTTTCCAGCTTCACGCAGAAGAACGGCTACTCCCCTTCTTACGAGGAGATCGCCAACGGACTGGGTCTCAGCTCCCTCGCCACCGTCCACAAGCACGTCACCAACCTGCAAAATAAGGGCCTGCTGCAACGCGCGCACAACCGCAGCCGGTCGATCGACGTGCTTCCATCGCGGTCGAGCCGGAAGGGCTTCGACCGGCTACCGCTACTGGGACGCATCGCCGCGGGCCGCCCGGTTGAGGCCATCGAGACCGCCGAAACCATCTCACTCGGCGACATTATCGGTAACCGCGAGGTCTTCGCCCTCGAGGTTCGGGGTGACTCCATGCGCGACGAGCACATCGTTAACGGCGACTACGTCCTCGTCGAGCGCACCCACACGGCGCGCGAAGGCGAGATTATCGTCGCGCTGATCGACGGCGCCGACGCCACCCTCAAGCGCTTCTACCGGGAGGGCAGCATGATTCGCCTGCAGCCCTCGAACAAGGAGATGGCGCCGATCTACGCGGCTGCCTCCGCCGTCAATATCCAGGGCAAAGTCCTCGGGGTGCTCCGCAAATACGCCTGAAGCAAGAGCTCGCCCCGCCGTCCGTCACAGGTTCTCCTAAAAAATCTCCACCATTCACGGAACTGCGCTGCGGTCTCCTGCGTAATCAGCTCCGGGACACAATCGCAATAATTCAGCTATCGTTCCCGGAGGAGATCGTTCATGCAGCGCAAAGGCAAACGCAAACTCTGGCTCTGGATCGGTATCGCCGTCCTGCTTGTCGCCGCCGTCAGTGGCGCGGTAGTCGCGGCCAGCGGGAACAGCAGCAAGATCGATCCCTCGCAGCTCGGCAAGGCGGAGCGCACCGACATCGCACGCTCCGTCGTCGCAACCGGCAAGGTCCAGCCGATCACCAAGGTCGAGGTCAAATCCAAGGCCTCCGGCATCGTCACCGAGCTCAGGACTGATATTAACGACCAGGTAAAGCGCGGCCAAGTGCTGGCACAGCTCGACCAGGTCGAGATCCTCGCGCAGGTTGCGGCCCAGCGGGCAACGCTGAACGCGGCCGAATCGAACGCGAAGGCCGCGGCTGCCGCCATCGAGTACGACAAGGTGAGCGCCGAGGCCCCCGACCTGCCGATGTACAAGCACACCTACGAGCGCGCCCGCGATATGTCCAAAGACGGTGTCGTCTCGAAGCAGGCCCTCGACGACGCGCAGCAGAAGTATCTTTTCGCGGTGAATGCGCGCGATAAGGCGGTCGCGCAGATCACGGTCGATACCTCCAAGCTCCAACAGGCGCTGGCCCAGACGGCGCAGGCCCAGGCCTCACTCAGGCAGCTCGAAGAACAACTTAGCTACACCGTCATCACCTCGCCGATGGACGGTGTCATCCTCTCGCGCGACGTCGAGAAGGGCGATGCCGTCAGCTCCATTCTCGTTCTCGGCAGCACAGCGACGTTGGTCATGACCATCGGCGACGTCCATCAGGTGTACGTGCAAGGCAAAGTCGACGAGTCCGATATCGGCAAGGTCTACCTGGGCCAGCCCGCGCGCATCAAGGTCGAGTCGTTCAAGGATAAGACCTTCCTCGGCAAGGTGACGCGTATCGCTCCACTCGGCGTCGAGAAGGACAATGTCACCACCTTCGAGGTCCGCGTCTCGATCGACAACCCCGGCGGCGAGCTGAAGGCGAACATGACCGCCAACGCTGAGATTCTGCTCGAAGAGCACAAGAACGTACTCACCGTCCCCGAGCAGGCAGTGCTCTATGACAAGGATCGCAACGCCTCGGTAGAGATTCCTGACGCGAAGGGGAAGAACGGCCGTAGCAAGATTTCGATCAAGGCCGGCATCTCGAACGGAACCAAGACCGAGGTGCTCGCAGGGCTCAAACCGGGAGATACCGTCATCCTTCAGCAATAAGCCACGTCCGATGGCACTACGCTTCACCCTTAGGAGCTACCCATGAACGCACGCATCATCCTCGCCGCTGCTCTTACCCTCACCACCGCCACCGCCTTTGCCGCCGAACGCAGCTTCGACCGCACGCTCAACGTCTCCTCAACGCCCAACGTCTCCATCTCGACCGGCTCGGGATACATCCATCTGCATCCGGGCTCGGATACGCAGATCCACATCGCTGCCCGCGTCCGCGCTAACCACGGCTTCTTCGACGGCGACCCGGACAGCCGCGTCCAGCAAATTGCGAACAACCCGCCGATCCAGCAGAACGGCGATTCGGTCACAATCGGCGAGCGCCACAACAATGACGGCCTCTATCGGAACATTACCATCGACTACGACATCACCCTCCCCCGCGCCTCTGCGATCACCGCCGGCACCGGATCGGGCGACATCGAGATCCAGGACGTCGGCGCCAGCCTGAAGGCCGAAACCGGCTCTGGAAACGTCACTGCGCGCGGCATCCACGGCACTGCCCTGCTTGAGACCGGCTCAGGAAACATCGAGCTCGGTGAGACAGCAAACGGCGACGTTCGCGCCCAGACCGGCTCGGGGAACATCCACCTCGGCGGCATCGCGGGTGGTCTGCGCGCCAGCACCGGCTCGGGCGACATCGAGATCTCCGGCAACCCCACGACCGACTGGAAGCTCGAGACTGGCTCCGGCTCCATTCGCATGAACCTGGGCTCAAACGCGCACTTCAACCTGAATGCAAGCACGGGCTCAGGCACGGTCCACACCTCGCAGCCTATTACCATGCAGGGTTCGCTCGACCGCCATCATATCTCCGGCTCGGTCAACGGCGGCGGCCCCACGCTGCGGGCTGAGACCGGCTCCGGCGATATCGAAATCCGCTAGCGCACGGCCCACGACAGGCCTTCGCAACTTCGTCGCGGAGGCCTGGCTGGTGTTTCCAGCAGACCTCGCCTCAAACCAGCGTCACCTGCCCCGAGGCGAGGTCGTAGCACCCACCCACGACCCTCACTCCGTCCTCCTTTATCCCTTTCGCAATCACGGTCGAGCTCTCCGCCAACAGCTTTGCCTGATACCCGGCATTCGCCTTCGCCGCCGCTGTCGGATCGCCATGAGCTCCCTTAATCCCCGGTATCAAATGCTGGTAGAGCGCGCTGATCTGCCCGGGAACCTCCTTCGCCTGCATCGCCGCCGAGATCGCCCCGCAGTTCACATGGCCCATCACGAGGATGGCCTTGATTCCCAGCACCGCCACTCCATACTCCAGGCTCGCCACAATCTCCGGCGTCACCATATTGCCCGCCACACGAGTCACGAAGAGATGACCGATGCTCTGATCGAAGATCAACTCCACCGGAACCCGCGAGTCGGCACACGAGAGCACCGCAGCAAAGGGAGACTGCCTGCTGATCGTCTTCTCCTTCAAAATCTCCAGATCGTGATCAAACGAGGTCAGCTTCCCGGCGACGAACCGTGCATTGCCAGCCATTAGCTCCTTGATGGCCTCGTCACCGGTCTTCACCGTTTCCGCCGCCAGCGAGATACCTGTCATCGCACCTGCAACGCCCGCTGCCGCCATTCCCGCACAAAACTGCCGCCGCGTCCATCCACGTCGTTCTGTCATTAGCTCCCTCCGGAATTGCAGAAAGCTTACCGCATCTTTGTGCATTACCTTTAAATAATGTCGTCCGCCCCACGCCTCCTCGTCTTCGACCTCGATGGCACCCTCATCGACTCGCGCATCGACCTGTGCAACTCCGTCAACGCGACGCTGGAGCACCTCGGCAAACCCACTCTCCCCGAGGCTGTCATCGGCACCTACATTGGCGACGGCGTAAGTATGCTCGTTCGTCGGGCGCTCGGAGACCCGGAAGGAGACCGTCACGACGAGGAGTATGTAACCGCGGCGATCACTTACTTCCTCGACTATTACCGGGTACACAAACTCGACGCCACCTACGTCTACGACGGCGTGGTCGAAGCCCTGGCCACACTCCACGCCGAGCACCCCGGCGTCCTGATGGCGGTGCTGACCAACAAACCGGTCAGGCCCTCCCGCGATATCTGCGCCCACTTCGGTCTGGACCGCTTCTTCTTCCAGAACTACGGCGGCAACAGCTTCCACACCAAAAAGCCTGATCCGCACGGACTGGAGACCTTGATCGCCGAAGCCACCTCGCTTGCAGGCAAAGCCATCACAACGGCGGAGACCCTCATGATCGGCGACTCCGACGTGGACATCCTTACCGCGCGCAACTGCGGAGCCCGTTCGCTCGGCTGCACCTTCGGGCTAGCCCCGCACACACTAGCCGCCGCCCAACCCGACGCCACTGTGGACTCCCCAGCCGAATGGCCCGGCGCCATCGCCAACCTTTACAGCATCCATGCGAAGTAAAGTTGACTCCCAAAGGCTGCCTTGCTACGCTCAAGTCAAAGAAACATAAGGCGATGGGGTTCCGCCATAACCGCCCGGTTCGACGAAAGTCGGCCAGCTGATGACTCCTACGATCTCTCGTAGGAGACCTATGCTCTTTTTCGGCCAACTCAGACAAACCCTCCGCTGGCTGCTGCTCGCCATCGCTGTCGGCATTCTCGCCGGCTCCGCGTCGGCGCTTCTGATCGCATCGCTCAACTGGGCCACAACCACGCGCGAGGCCCACTCCTGGATCATCGCGCTGCTGCCTCTGGCCGGTCTCGGCGTGGGCCTGATGTACCACTACCTCGGACGCTCCGTCGAAGCGGGCAACAACATGATCGTCAAGGAGATCCATGTCGAGGCCGATGGCGCACACAGCACCATTCCCTTCCGGATGACGCCGCTTATCCTGCTGGGCACAACACTGACGCACCTCTTCGGAGGCTCCGCCGGACGCGAGGGAACGGCCCTGCAGACAGGAGCCTCGCTGGCGGACCAGATCGACCTGATCCTCGCCCGCATTCCTCGTCTCGCTCTGAGCAAGCGCGACCGTCGCACGCTGCTGATCGCAGGAATCAGCGCAGGCTTCGGCTCGGTCTTCGGCACGCCGCTGGCGGGAGCAGTCTTCGGTCTCGAAGTGTTGACAATCGGCAGCGTGGGATATGACGCGATCTTTCCATCCTTCCTCGCGGCCTTCGTGGCTGACTACGTCACCCGTGCCTGGCACGTCCACCACACCGTCTATACGGTCACGCAACTCGCTCCGCTGACGCCGGTCAACATGCTCTCGGCCATCGCGGCGGGTATCGCGTTTGGACTGACGGCACTGCTCTTCGCCCGCACCACGCACGCGATATCAGCCCTCTTCAAACGGCACGTGCGCTATGCACCGCTGCGGCCCTTTATCGGCGGAGTCATCGTCGCCGCCGCAGTCTTCGGTCTGGGTATCGGGCACACCGGCAAATACATCGGCCTCGGCATTCCCACCATCATCTCGGCCTTCTCGCAACGACTTCCGATCCACGACTTCGCCGCCAAGTTTATCTTCACCACGGTCACGCTCGGCGCAGGCTTCAAGGGTGGAGAGGTCACGCCGCTCTTCTACATCGGAGCCACGCTGGGCAACGCGCTCTCAAACCTGCTGCCAATCCCGTCGTCGCTGCTCGCAGCGATGGGCTTCGTCGCAGTCTTTGCCGGAGCGGCCAACACACCCATCGCCTCAAGCCTGATGGCGCTCGAGCTGTTCGGCCCGGAGGCCGGGGCCTTCGCAGCCATCGCCTGCGTCACGAGCTACCTGTTCTCCGGACACTCCGGCATCTATCACACGCAGCGATTGGGCATCGCAAAATCGACGGAGGACGAGCCCGCCGTCGATTTATAGCGGTCATCACTACATGTTGCGATGACCGCCCCAACCATAGCGCACGCCGCCCTGTGCAACGAACGGCGTACCCAGCGTGAGTATCGGAGTCCGCGCCACATCAGCACGGCGGTCGAGCATATTCTGCAAGGAGAGGAACGCGGTAAAGCCCTTGCCCAGCCGTCGCTCACCGTAGGCATCGAGCTGGAAAAAGGAGTGCAGCACGTACACATTCGAGCTGTCGTCGAAGGCGCGTCCGCTCTCGCGAGCAGCCAGCGTCATCTCCCCCAAACGCGGGTTGCGCAGACGTACCTGCGCGGTCGCGGTGTTACGAGCGACATCGGGAATCCAGTTCCCTACCAGCGATGGCTGCGCAGAGAAGTTCGTCACCACTGCATGAGCATACTGATAGCCTGCTGTCGCCGAGATAGCGCGGCCAGGGTTCAGCTCAACGCTGGTCTCGAGTCCCTGGCTCTGAATCTGGCCAAGGTTTTCACGGATGTTCGTGATCGTCGTCGCCGTACTGCGCAACAGCACCGCCGAGACGGGCCGATTGATCTCAGTCCAGAAGTATGTCCCCTGCCAGTTGACGCGGCTGGTCGTCACCGTGACACCGCCTTCGGCACCCGTCGCCCGCTCCGACGATAGCGCCGCATTGGCTAGCGTGATCTCCTGCCCGACCTGCCCGGTTCGATAGAGCTCGTTCATTGTCGGCGTTCGGAACGCGCGAAAACCGGAGCCATGTACCGTGACCTGTCGGCTCAATTGCCGCACCAACCCAATACGGGGGCTCAGAACGATCTCACGACGGTTCGGGTCCGCGGTTGGAGCCGTGCCAGTAGCGAAGATTCGCGTATCAAGATTCGATGCCGAGTCGATCCGCAACGAGGCCGCTCCCGACCAGCGTCCCAGCTCGCCGATCGCCTCTCCAAAGCCGCCGATGAACCGTTGCCGCGAGGTAATCCGCTGCACGGAGGTCACGACTCCGGCACTCGCCGGCGTCTCTACATCGAGCCCGCGGATGTCGCGCACGTCCGCACCTCCTACGAAGGCCAAGTGGGCCAAGTGGTACGTCGCGTCCGTCGATGCGCCAAGTTCCTGCGTGCCGGAGTGCTGGATGCGGGTCAGGATCTCGACGGTCCTAGCTGCGTTGATCGACGAGAACCTTTGGCGGTAAGCCTCATCGCTTCCGAACAGCCGCACGCGTCCGCTCGTGCGCTCGCCCGCGTTCCAATCGTCTCCGGTGAGATAGCGCCATAGCCGCGTGCCATTCGTTGTCGCTGGCGTCCCATTTCCCCGAGCCTCATTGAGTACATTTCCGGTTATAAATGCGCGTCCGGCTGTGCCAATCAGGCGATCTGCCTCGACACGTCCGTTCTGGAAATGCACATTAGCCGGAACATCCACCGGTCCGCGGCCAGCCGGATTCACCAAAATGTACCCGGCAGTGCGAAAATCCTGCCCCGCAACTAGCTCGCTCCAACGGCCTTGTTGTAGGTCGCCGCGCGCGCTGGCCGAGCTGGTGTCCTCGCCTGCGCCCGCCACGCTCACGTCTGCACGAGGGCCTGCACCTGGTCGCGATGGCACCACATCAATGACACCGCCAAGCGCACTCGACCCATAGAGATCCGAGCCGCCCCCACTGGTGATCGTCACCGCCTCAAGTACCTCCGGCGCGAACTCGTTCCAATGAATCCATCCACCAAAAGGGTCGTTCAGCGGGGCCAGGTTCGCCAGCACCAGCGACCGGCTCACCGCCGTCGATCCCAGCCCACGCAACGAGATTCCTTGACTCGTGGGATTCTGCACCCACCCGCTCGAGCGACGGAAAAGCTCAAAGCCGGGATGCTGGCGCAGCGCCTCGTCGAGCGTCAATGCGGGATACTTCGTCAGCGTCTCTCCGCTGATCGTGCTCTCGGTTACCGCAGCCGGTCCCACTTCCACCGAACTTCGCGTAGCCGTTACCGTCGCCTGCTGGCTTAACGCAGACGGCTTCAGAACAAGCTGAATCTCGCTGGTCACATTTGTAATCGATATCGTCACGTATCCGGAGTCCATAGCACCGAAGGACGAACCAGCAAGAGCCCGCACGATGAGATTTCCCGTACTATCCGCAGTCTGCACTTCGAAGTATCCAGTGGCATCGGAGCGTGCTCGCATACCTCGGACTTCTACCGTAGCTCCCGGTACTGCTCGCCCAGCCTGATCGACCACATGGCCATGCAGGCGCACCTGCGCCTGGGCGACTGCGGCCAGCAGAACTGCCCCTGCAAATGCTGTCTTCAACATCTGTAGCTTCATCCCTCGAAACCGCGATTCCAGTGCTCGATCACCCGCGTCTCACGCTCGAAACCAAGCACGCTCACCGAGCCGGTTCCCAACGCCAGTATCTGTCCTCCATCTGCTGGAAGCTGAACCCAACGGGCCGCCAGTATCCGTAGAATATGCGCGTGGGCAAACAGCGCGACGCTGCCATCATCCTCCTGAGGAGGAATGGCTGCCAATGCGCGCGAGATTACCCCGTCCGCACGAACTCCGACCTGCTCCAGCGACTCTCCGCCAACGATCTCGTCCTTCCAGACAGACCAGTCGGGGTTCTGGAGCTCGGTGCGGACCTCCTTCGTCGTCTTGCCCTCATAGACGCCGTAGTCCCACTCGCGCAGCCCCTCGTCAACGACCGCCACATCCCCATAGCCAGCGATCGCGCAGGTCTCCTTCGCGCGCTGCATGGGACTGGTCAGAACGGCTGCAAATTTCCTGCCCGCCAGAAACTCCTTCAACTCCTCAGCGCGCTTGCGCCCGTGGTCGGTCAGCGGAATGTCCGTCCGGCTCGTATGCGCCCCGCTCAAACTCCACTCCGTCTCACCATGCCGAATCAACCAAAGTTGGGCCATCCAAATCCTCCGTACCTTATCCTATAAGGATGGACTTCCAACTCTCCACTACCTACAAACCTCAGGGCGATCAGCCCCGCGCCATCAGCGAACTCTGCGCCGGTCTCAACGCTGGAGAGAAGGACCAAGTGCTGCTGGGCGTCACCGGCTCCGGCAAGACCTTTACGATGGCCAAGATCATCCAGGAGCTCAACCGTCCGGCGCTCATCCTCGCGCATAACAAGACGCTGGCGGCGCAGCTTTACCACGAGTTCAAGACCTTCTTCCCGAACAATGCAGTCGAGTATTTCGTCTCCTACTACGACTACTACCAGCCTGAGGCTTACATTCCAGCAGGTGACCTCTTCATCGAGAAAGAGGCCACCATCAATGAGGAACTGGATAAGCTGCGTCTCTCTGCGACGCGGAGTTTGTTCGAACGCCGCGATGCGATCATCGTCTCGTCGGTGTCGTGCATCTACGGCCTCGGCTCGCCTGAGGCTTACTACGGCATGTTGCTGCTGCTCGAAAAGGGCCAGAAAATCAAGCGGGAGGATATCACCCGGCGGCTGGTCGAGATCCTCTACGAGCGCAATGATGTCGACTTCCGCCGAGGGACATTTCGCGTTCGCGGAGACATCATCGAGGTCTACCCAACCTATGACGAGAATGCCTATCGGATCGAGCTCTTCGGCGATGAGATTGACTCGCTCTCGCAGATCGATCCTCTCTTCGGCACCGTCAAGCAGAAGTATTCGCGCCTGCCGATCTACCCTAAGTCTCATTATGTCGTCCAGCCCGAGCGCAAGAAGGCGGCGAGCGACTCCATCCTTGCTGAGATGGAGTGGTGGGAGAAGGAGCTGGAGTCGCAGGGGCGGCTGGTGGAATCACAAAGAATTCATCAGCGAACCAGGTTTGATTTAGAAATGATCAAGTCGGTGGGTTACTGCCATGGTATCGAGAACTACTCACGCCACTTTTCGGGGCGACTTCCGGGGGAGCCGCCACCTACTCTGCTTGACTACTTTCCTCGCGACTTTCTTCTGTTTATCGACGAGTCGCATGTAACTGTCCCGCAGCTTCATGGCATGTGGCACGGCGACCGCTCTCGAAAGCAGAACCTCGTTGACTATGGCTTCCGGCTGCCTTCCGCCATGGACAACCGTCCTTTAAAATTTGATGAATTCGAAGGGCGCACTGGGCAAATTGTCTATGTTTCGGCGACGCCTGGACCTTATGAGTTGACCAAATCGGCTGGAGTTGTTGTCGAACAAATCATCCGCCCTACGGGCCTTATCGATCCAGTCGTAGAGATTCGTCCTGTCAAGGGACAGATCGACGATCTACTCGCGGAGATTCGCGACCGTGCTAGTAAAAATCAGCGCGTCTTAGTCACGACCCTGACAAAAAGAATGTCTGAGGACTTAGCCAACTACTACACCGAAGTGGGCGTCCGCTGCCGTTATATGCACTCCGAGATAGAAACACTCGAGCGCATTAAACTGCTTCGTGACTTACGCAAGGGTGAGTACGACGTACTAATTGGGATCAACTTACTTCGTGAAGGATTGGATTTACCCGAGGTTTCTCTGGTGGCGATCCTCGACGCCGATAAAGAGGGCTTTCTTCGCTCGCAGGGCTCGTTGATCCAGACGATTGGCCGTGCTGCGCGTCATCTCGAAGGCCGGGCGATTCTTTATGCGGACAAGATGACCGACTCCATGCAACGCGCCATCAACGAGACTGACCGCAGACGCGAGAAGCAGGTTGCGTATAACGAGGAACATGGCATCACTCCCGCCAGCATTATTCGTCCGCTCGAAATGGGGTTGGCCGGAATCCTCAAGGCCGACTATGCCGACCTGACCGACGAGGCCGAGGGCATGCCCGATTTCTCCACCCAACAGGAGCTGGACATCTACATCGGCAAACTGGAATCCGATATGCGCGAGGCTGCGAAAAAGTTTGAGTTCGAGAAGGCCGCAAAGCTCCGCGATACGGTCAAAGAGTTGCGCACTAAGGAGTTCTTGTTTTCGTAGCTATCATTAGCAATTTTCCAGATGTAACGCTCTTTAAGCTACTCTGAGCGGGTGAAGCTATTTGCCCGTATTGTTCTCAGCCTTGCCCTCGCTGCGGTGCTTGTCGTGGCGATCGACTACCGCACCATTCCCGCCGGAAATACGGCGCAGAGCCACTTCGATACCATCATCGTGCTGGGCTACCCCGCGAAGCTGGATGGCACGCCTACGCCGGAGCAACGCGAGCGTGTCCTCAAGGGTGTCCGCGAGTACAAGGCGGGTGTCGCTCCGCGCATTATTATGACGGGAGGAGCCGCCCACAATGCCTTTACAGAAGCTCATGTGATGGCCGAGCTTGCGCTGACACAGGGCGTTCCGGCATCGGCTCTCGTCGAAGAGCCACAGGCGCAGAATACGATCCAGAACATCTTTTATTCGGCGCAGATCATGCACCAGCGCAACTGGTCTTCGGCTGAGATCGTCAGCTCGCCGAGCCACCTTCCTCGCGCCGCGCTGATCCTCCAGACCTTCGACCGCGTGCAGCCCGCGCTTGGTATCGACTGGCGCACACACGCCGCACAATGGCCGCCCGAGTACAACCTGTCCCGCAAGCTCGCGCTCTTTAGCGCCGAAGCGACGTATTGTCTTCGTCTGCGATTCCAAGGCTTCCCCAATTCACGATTCCTACCGGCTAGCTAGCTTCGCGCGGCCCCATGTATCTATCGTTGCAGAACCGCTATGATCGAGTTGAATCCGAGCTGTAAGCAGCTCGACAAACGAAAGCAGTAACGAGGCACAATGATCATCATCAACGACGAGCATGTCACACTCGATACCCCTACTGGACCGATGCGCACTCACATCGTTCGTCCTGCGGCGCCGGGCCGCTACCCCGGCGTCATCTTTTACTCCGAGATCTTCCAGATCACCGCGCCCATCCGCCGCACCGCCGCCATGCTCGCCGGTCACGGCTATATCGTTGCCATGCCCGAGATCTACCATGAGTCCGAGCCTGTGGGAACCATCCTCGCCTACGACCAGGCAGGCTCCGACCGCGGCAATTTTTTGAAGACGGACAAGCCCGTCGCGGCCTATGACGCCGATGCCCGCGCGGTTCTTGACCACCTTGCCTCGCGTCCCGATTGCACCGGCAAGCTTGGCGCGATGGGCATCTGCATCGGAGGCCACCTCGCCTTCCGCGCGGCCATGAACCCCGATGTGATCGCGACTGCCTGCTTCTATGCGACCGACATCCACAAAGGCGGCCTCGGCAAGGGCATGAACGACGACTCACTCGCCCGCGCTGCCGATATAAAGGGCGAACTTCTAATGATCTGGGGCCGCCAGGACCCGCACATCCCGCTTGAAGGCCGGATGAAGGTACTCGCGCGGCTCAACGAATTGAACGCGCGGCTGAGCTGGCACGAGGTCAACGGAGCTCACGCCTTTATGCGCGACGAAGGTCTGCGCTACGATCCGGAGTTGGCCTATAGCCTGTATGGGCTGGTCTTCGATCTCTTCCATCGCAAGCTGGGCGAGGGAGACGTAGCCGCCGCACAGTCAGCAAGCGCGAGCGAGAGCCGCCACTAATTCTGTAGCAACAGGAGTTTTCATGGCCAACGAAGAGCGTCGCTACACCGCCCAGGAGATCACCACCGCTGCCCGCGATCTTCAGGATGCCGCGGGTTCGCCGGAGGTGTCTCTCCATGTTCCCGAGGAGCAGGACTTCAACCTCGAGCAGGCTATCAACCTGTTGAGCGCAGAGATTCGCATCCTGCGCGAGCGCGGCTTCTCGAACGAGCGCATTGCCGACCTGTTTACCAGCTTCGATATTGAGGCCACTGCCGCCGATATCGAAGACTTCTACGAGCGCGACGGGAAGCTCGACTGATCAACGCCCTGGGTTGATTGGCGATCGCTTCTACATCTTCGCTGTAATTGACTTCTCTTTTTGGACTGAACCTTCTCGCTCTCCTGCCGATAAGGATGCAATAGCAGTCCTGCACAGAGGAGTCATCATAATGAACCACGCAACCAAGAAACTTCAGGCCCCTTCCCGCGGCAAAGCATCCGCCAGCGGTCGTCCTTACTCCACAACCTGGGTCAAAACCATTCTAAGTACGATCGTTCTACCCCTGGCATTCGGCTTATTTCTCACCTCCGTCGCACCGCTCCATGCCCAGGAACGGCAGTCGGTCAGCAAAGTCGCTCCCGTCTATCCAGAGCTTGCGAAGAGGATGCACATCACCGGAACCATTCGGGTCATCGCGACAGTCGATGCCAACGGTGCCGTCTTGAAGGCAGAGTCCGATAGCGGCAACAAGATGCTCGCCCCTGCTGCCATCGATGCCGTCAAACGTTGGAAGTTCGCACCCGGCGAAGGCCATTCAACCGTTACCGTTCAAGTTGTCTTCGAGCTCTAAGCTCGGACTTCAGCTTCTCGCAAACAGCAACAGATTCCACTCAGTGAGGCATTCCCACAATGAGCATTCGAGGTAAGCTCCTGTACAGCATCGGGGCTCTAGCGTTAGGCTACGTCCTTTTTCTTGGTCTCGTGGAGTGGACAACATCCACCACTCAACGACACCTCCGCATAGCTTCCGGTGCGCTGGTTCCTGCTGCTTCCAGCCTGCAACTGGCACAAGCAAGCTTCCAGAAGCTCACCAAGTCCTATAAAGACGCGGTCATGCTGCAGGATGCGTCCGCTCTGAACACTGGCGATGCTGAGGCTCAGGCCGGTATTGTCGCCCTCCAATCCGCCAGCGAAAAGTTGGGATATAACCCCGAGCTTCAACGACAGGCCTCCGAGCTTCTCAATCGCTTCACCGATCTCCATAGCCGCTCCAAAGCAACCTATGCGAAGATGATCGCCACCCCCAATCTCTCCGCTGACACACAGGGTGCCTTCACCGTTCTTGAACAGGACACCCAGCGCATGGAGCAGTCCATCAGGGACCTCCACGAGAGTGTTGGCAACCGAAGCTTCCAAGCCGAACTCGACACCGTTACTGCCTCGAACGATCGCCAAGGCATACTCGGCTTCGCTCTCTTCCTCCTCGCGGCCTTCGTCGCTGCGGCCTCACTCTTTATCATGGAGAAGCAGGTGTCGACGCCTCTACGCGATCTTGCAAACCGCCTCGCCGAGGGAGCGCGCAAGGTTGCCGACTCCGCCGGCCAAGTCTCCACCGCAAGCCAAAGCCTCTTTCAGGGTTCCTCCCATCAAGCCGCCTCACTCGAAGAGACCTCAGCCTCCTCTGAGGAGATCCGCTCCATGGCCCAGATCAGCACTGACAATTGCCGTTCCACCGCCGAACTCGTCTCCATGTCCCAGGACAAGTTTGTGCATACCAACCGCTCCCTCGCCGAGCTCATCGTCGCCATGGACGAGATCAACTCCTCAAGCGCGAAGATCTCCAAGATCATCAAGCTGATCGACGAGATAGCCTTCCAGACCAACATCCTCGCCTTGAACGCTGCCGTCGAAGCCGCTCGTGCCGGTGATGCTGGTCTAGGCTTCGCCGTGGTCGCCGACGAGGTTCGCACTCTCTCCCAGCGGTGCGCCCAGGCCGCGCGCGACTCCGCTGTCATGCTGGATGAATCGATCCTGAAATCGCATAGCGGCAAAGCCAAGGTGGACGAGGTCACCACCGCCATCCGAGCCGTCACCGACGAATCATCCAAGGTCAAGGTGCTCGTCGACCAGATCAACGTCGGCAGCGTCGAACAGACACGTGGCATCAGTCAGATCGCGCGTGCCATCTCCGAGATGGAAAAGGTTACTCAGGCCTCCGCCTCAAGCGCCCAAACCAGCGCCGCGATCGCCGACGAACTCACTGCCGAGTCCGAAGCTCTCAATGAGATTGTTCGAGTCCTCAGCACGGTCGTCGAAGGCAGCTCTTCACAACCAGCCGGATCGCCATCGCTCCGGCTGGAGCGCCCACACAACCGCTTGCTAAAGACCCGCGCGGCTGCGGGAAGCTGGTAGAACTCTCCAAGAGCTGGGCCGCGACGAGACCCCGTCCGGCCCAGTTCAGACTTCGCAGCGTACATCCGTATGATTCGTTGCATAATCAGCCCCAGGCAAATGCCGAGGGGCTGACTTGCTGCAGGGACAACTCAATCTACAGTTGCTTATCCTCCCAGCCGTTCCAAGCAGAGTTATAATAATATGTTCGTTGCAACCTCCAGATTCGCTGTGCGATCCCTTGCTTTCGTCAGTTGACGAAGAATCGCGTCCGCGATTCGATTGAGAGGAAGCGTGGCTTGTACCGCTCCGATTTGGATCGCTTCCCTTGGCATGCCAAAGACAACGCAGGTCTCTTCGCTCTGGGCAAACGTAGCGGCTCCGCAGTCACGCATCTGGAGGAGACCGCGCGCACCATCACCGCCCATGCCAGTGAGAAGCACGCCAATTCCATCCCTTCCCGCAATCCTTGCAACAGAAGAGAACAGGACGTCCACAGACGGGCGGCTATAGCAGACGGGTGGACCATCGTCGATCCGAACGCGGCGGCCAGCTTCCGAATCTCTCAACATCATGTGGAAGTTCCCTGGTGCGACCAAGGCGCGTCCAGGCAGCAATTCGTCACCGTCCTCCGCCTCTTTGACCTCGATTTGGCAGAGGCGATCCAGCCGCTGCGCAAAGTGCTGAGTGAAGACGGCCGGCATGTGTTGCACCACCAGAATTGGCGGCACATTTTTTGGTAGCTGTTGTAGCACCTGAGCGATAGCTTCGGGGCCACCGGTGGACGCACCGATGGCTATTATGCTGTTTTTTCTATAAGGGATGCTTCCCTGCCATACAGGAGCTCCATAGCGGTTTATGGAGGGAAGGCTGTTCTCAACTGGGGAGACGTGACCGGGAACAAAGACGGGAAGGCGCGCGCTGAACGCTGTATGAATCTTTGCAGCCAGCGTCTGGCCAAGCTCTCCAACAGAGTACGGACCATTGGGCTTGGCAAGGATCTCCACGGCTCCAGCACGCAGTGCTTCAAGACTCGCCTGACAGGCAGCAGATCCCAGAGAGCTGATGACAATGACAGGGAGAGGCTTGTACTGCATAAGCTTCTTGAGGAACGTAATGCCGTCCATTCGTGGCATCTCAATGTCGAGCGTAAGGACGTCAGGGCTAAGCTCAAGAATCTTGTCTCGCGCGACGTAAGGGTCAGGAGCTGTTCCAACAACTTCGATCTGCTTATCCACTTCGAGAGCAGCAGAGAGCATCTTCCGCACGAGAGCGGAATCGTCGACGATCAAGACGCGGATGGGCCGGCTTCTCTTCACGCTGCAATCCGACGTGAGCACCACACTATGAGAAGGCCTCCTTCGAGCGAGAGCCTGTGGCTAGTCACTGCTGTGATACTTCCCTCTTTGTCATGGAATGCGCAGCACAGAACGTCATGCACCATAAGCAGCTTCCTTCCCAGGTGACCAGAATGCAGAGCCCAATTGCTCTTCCGCTCCGCAACCAGTTTTCATGAGGACGCGGCCACTCTGCATCTCCACGCGAACGGTACGAGAGTAGTTGCCACCCACTTCTTCGTGATGGAGAAGTACGCCTGCGTGCCAGAAGATCTTCTTCATCGCCAGTTGATTCTGCTTGCCGATCTGGAAAGCCTCTGATTCCAGAACCTGGGCTCCGCCTGCTGCTATGACGCGCAAGCGCTTCTTGATGGCGCCCATGCTATAGGCAAGCTGGAAGAGGGCTGGAATACCCGTATCAGCAAACATAAAGGGCTGTCGGGTGGCCTTCCTCGTATCGAGCCGTGAGTCAGGGAGCAGATAGTGCAGAAGGCCTCCCACGCGACTCACCGGATCGTAGATAGCGATAGCGATACACGATCCAAGAGCATAGGTGACGAGGCATGTCTCCGGGTCTCTGCTTACCTGACATTCACCAATGCCAACAACAAGATTTCTCATGTGGCATCACCTCGGAGGACATGGGTTCCTTTTAATACGCCAGGCTTGCGGTATACGGCAGGGCAGACATATTCGAATCGATGGCTGATCCGACCAAGGCTTTCCGAATGACCGATGAAGAAGTACCCACCTGGTTCAGTCTGTTGATAGAAGCGCTCAACAAGCTGCTCCTGTGTAGCTGCGTCGAAATAGATCATTGCGTTTCGGCACAGAATGAGCGGATAGATAGTCTGCAAACTGTGGAATGGTTCTACCAGGTTGAGCCTCTGAAACTGTACGGTTGCACGTATCTCCGGCCTTATGCGATAGAAGCCCAAAGCAGTTCCAGCACCTCGCAACAGATACCTTTGCAAGATGCTATTGGGTAGGCCTTGGAATCTCTGCTCCTCATACGTTGCCTTCCTTGCGGCTTCGAGCACACGCGTCGAGATGTCCGAGGCAAGGATGTGAATGCTTGGGCCTACCGATCCGAAGAACTCACTGGCAGCGAAGGCAATGGAGTACGGCTCTTCTCCTGTCGAGCAGGCAGCGCTCCAGATATCAATCTGTGTACGCCCAGCAAGAGCAGGAAAGATTGTACTGGCAAGAAAATCAAAATGTTGCTGCTCGCGGAAAAAACTAGTGTGGTTAGTAGTTAAGCTATCAATCATCGTGACAAGAGCCTGGGAGGTCCGATCAGCGACAACATAATTGTAGTAAGCACGGTAAGATGAGATACCGCGCTGGCGCATGATCTTACCGAGTCGCGATGCGACCAGATCCTCCTTCCCACTTTCGATATTCAGGCCACAGTAGTCATAGGCGAGCTTGCGGATATTGTCGAAATCCCGCGATGACATCAATCCGAGATTGCCTGGCATGAGAATGCAGTCGTTCATGCCGCCGCGATTTCCTTTCTTTCGCTCGCCGAGTGGAAGATGCCGGCAACGTCTAGAATGAGACCAATTCCACCATCTCCAAGAATGGCGCATCCAGCAAGTCCCACGGTACTTTTGAAGGTATCGTCGAGACTTTTGATGACAATCTCTTGGCGTCCAAGCAGATCATCAACAAAAAGACAGAATTGCTTTCCGGAAAATTCACACACAACCAGCAGGCCTTGGCAGATGTCCACAGTTCGAGGCTCGAGGTCGAATCGCTTGTGCAATCGAATAAGCGGGAGTAATTCGCCTCTCATCAAAATCATCTCGTCATGACCCTGCACCGTAAAATACATGTCCTTAGTGGGCCGGAACATTTCGCGCACAGAGAAGACGGGAATGATGTATCGATGTTGACCGACGACAATCACAAGGCCTTCAATGATGGCCAAAGTAAGAGGCAGATGAATGAAGAAGGTGGTCCCTTTGCCGAGTTCGGATTTGATTTCGATCCGTCCTCGCAGAGTCTCTACATGCTTCCGCACGACGTCCATGCCGACACCGCGACCGGAGATGTCTGTGATCTTCTCCGCGGTAGAAAAGCCGGGCGCGAAGATTAACTTGAAGATATCCTCCTGCCCCAGTTGCGCGCTCTCATCGATAAGACCTTTCTGAATAGCCTTGTTCAGAAGGCGTTGCGGATCGAGACCGCGTCCGTCGTCGGAGATTGAGATAACGATCTGGCCTGCTTGATGTTCCGCTGATATACGGAGCGAGGCCATCGGGTCTTTACCAGCAGCGATACGCTCTTCGGGTGGCTCGATGCCGTGATCGAGAGCATTCCGAATCATGTGAAGCAATGGATCTGAAAGTTCTTCCGCGATGGTCTTATCAAGCTCCGTGGCCTCGCCAGACAGCTCGAGCGAAACCTTTTTTCCATTGCGACGGGAAAGGTCGCGCACCATCTTCGCATTCTTTTGAAACAATGGCCCGATGGGCATCATCCGCATACTCATGGCACATCGTTGTACTTCACCGGTGATACGAGCCAACCGTGACATCTCGCCGGACAGACGAGCGTCCCCATGGGCAGCCAGACGAGGACTATTGCTTAGGATGGACTGCGCAATAACCATCTCGCCGACCATGTCCATCAGCCGGTCGAGTTTGGAGGTCTCCACACGAATCGAGGCACTAGCCAGTTCGCTGCGAACCGCCTTACGCGCGACAGGAACTACTTCAAGAGTCTGCGGAGTTGCGATCTGTGAAGATGACGCTAGACTCGCAAACTCTTCGATCTGTGCGGTCTCCCGCGGAGGAACCGGTAAAGCAGTGATCGACGGAACGCTCTCCATCGTTCCAGGTTCAACAATGACGACGGGGGTGTGGTCATGTGCCGTCTGCTCTTGAGAGGAGTGCTTCCCACCAGAGGCAGCATTCGTTGTAGCCGTTGAGAGCGTATAAAGAAGAATAGTGTTGTCACGAACAGAAGGTAGTGGAGCGTTGTTTATCTTCGCTCGAACGAGAGCCACCTCCTCCTTCAAGTACTCCGAGCTGTCGAGCACCAAATCGACGATTTCTGGAGTGATAGAGATGCGAAGGTTCCTCGCATGATCAAGCAGCGTCTCTACCTCGTGCGCCACAGCCTGTACTCCACTTAGGCCAAGAAAACCTGCTAGACCCTTGATGGTATGAAAAGAGCGGAAGACAGCATGAACCGTGTCGATAAGTGACGGATCTTTTTCGAGCATCAAGATCTGTTCTTCAATCGAGATAAGGTGTTCGTCCGATTCGAGAACAAAGCCAGCTAGCATCTCCGGATCTTCTTCGAAGACAAGAGTGGCCGGTACTTCCGCACGCGTTGGCTCACCTACGCGTTTCTCTTCCGAAGAGATCTGTGTTTGGATAATAGACTGCATACGGGCTGTGATGGACCTGGCTTCGTCTTCTGTGAAAGACGCAGAGCTGAGACGCGCCACTGCCGACTTAGCCTCATTTGCAAGCTCTCCGCAATGGCTATGTTCCGCCATTAAAATCAGTTGATTGAGGGCCTCCACGGCAAGTGCTTCGGCGCCATTCACCACGACCTTAAGTGCAAGATCATCGACAGCTTGTTCGAGATTGTTTCCTGCGGATGCTTCGGTTATCAAGCTCATCATGGCCTTTTCGTGAGGTATGGAAGTAGTTCAGTGGAAAGAGCCTGACAATCAGCTTCAGCTCCGATCGTGGTCCAGCGACTGCTGTTCTAACTTCATGAGCGCATCCACACTGAATACCTGATCAATGTCCAGAAGCAATTTAATCTTCCCTCGCACCTTCGCCATGCCGAGTAGATAAGGGACGGGGGTCCCGCTTCCAAAATCTGGACTATGTTCGATATCTTGAGCGGAGATGGTGAGAACTTCCGTGACACCGTCTGCAATGGCACCAATGAGACGCTCCCCTGAAGGCGTTTGACTCCGCACGATGATGATGCAGGTTTGGTGGGTGTACTCTCGAGCCGGAAATGCAAATTTGAGAGAAAGATCGATCACAGGAATAACCTGGCCGCGCAGGTTAATGACTCCTTTAATGTGCGCAGGCATCTTAGGAATCGCGGTGACCTCTTGCATCCCGATAATTTCCTTAATATGAAAAACTTGGATGCCAAACTCCTCGAGTCCGAGCGAGAAGATCAAATGCTTATCCGAGGAGGTCCGCTGGGATAGTGACGTAGAGATAAGACCGTTCGACATAGGTTGTGTGGCCATAGATACCTCTTTCGTGACAGACGAAACGCCGTTAAGGGCTCTATCGGCACCAAACAAGACCCCATGAATACGCAAGAAAATACTAGAAAGCGGTGCCAGTGGCCTCTCGCTTTCGAGCAAGACACCCGATAGTGTTTGGAGGGCGATCTAACGTGCGCCGAACCATGTAGTTACGGATAGAAAGGATAAAGAGCATGGAAACTACAATCATCGATTCGAGCACAGTTAAGGATCTTGCGATTCATGCGGTAAAGGATGCAATTACCAATACTTTTTTGACGATGGCAGGGATGGAGGCGCTGGTTGGAACAGAGTACCCTCATAGTCAAAAAGATGGTGTCAGCCGCAGCGTTGCCGGAGTCATAGGTTGGGTGGGCAAGTGGAACGGTACTGGTATTTTGGAATGCACACCGGAGTTTGCTTGCAAACTTTCGAACCTGATGCTGGGTTCGGAGCAGGTATCGCTGAACGAAGATGCTCTAGATGCCGTAGCGGAGATGACAAATATCATCTTTGGTGGCATGAAGACAGAGTTGGAAGCACATCTCGGCACGATGGGCTTGAGCACACCAACTGTAATCTATGGCAACGACGTAGGAATGCGCAGTTCCGGGGAGGCGTTCACAGTGATTCCAATCCAGATCGCTGAGCATTTGCTACACATCAAGCTCTATATCACGCGGGTGGAAGAGAAGCGGAACCCGCTCAGTCACTTCTGGGCTGCGTCATTCTCTGGTGGGCTATAAGACTACCTGGCTTATTCCTCTGCGCCATTGAATCTATGAATGGGCCTCGAGTATTTTCTCGAGGCCATTTTTATGCCTTCGCGATAGACCAAGATTATCTCTACTTCTAAGTCAGTGGAAGACACACTATTTACAAACATAGAAGATCGTTCAAGCTACAAGAGGAGTTGTAATGAGGTGATCAGTAGAAGAAGGCAGCCCTCTGCGATTCCGAGAGGAACTCGCAGAGCATTGCAACGGTAAATCAATCTACTACTCTGGACTGCGTGAGACCCGTCGATCTCACGCAGTCATCTGAAGAGCGATGACTCAGAAGTCTGTGAAGTTATCATCTAAAGGGAAGGAGCCGGCCGCACTCGCGGCGACCGGCTTCGAAATCGGAATGTGGATACTGCTGAGAAGAGACCGAGGAGTCTCCGTCTGAACCTTGGCAGAAAGCGTAAATGTGCTTTGAGGCTTTGGCTGGCTGTAAAGAGCACTCCGCTCAGTCTGCGTCTCCGAGAGCCCGACCATCAGGCTAAGTTCTAGAGCTACCTCACGAAGAGCATCGGACCGGACGTTAAGTTCCTCCGCGGCTGTAGCACTCTGTTCAGCGTTGGCAGCGCTCTTTTGCGTCCCCTGTTCCATCTTATTGATCGCGCGGCCGATCTGATGGATACCACGCCCCTGTTCCTGGCTGCTCACCCCTACCTCTTCGACCAAGACCTTCATACGCGCGAAGACGCTGGTAACCTTCTCTCCCGATTTGACGAGCGTGTTGATCTTGCTGCGGCCTATGGAAGAGCTGACAAGAGATTGTTCGATCAACTCGGAGGTCTCCCGGGCCGCCTGCGCACACCTCTGGGCCAGGTTTCGAACCTCTTCCGCCACGACGGCAAAACCCATACCAGCTTCGCCTGCCCGTGCCGCTTCAACGGCTGCATTGAGTGCGAGGATGTTGGTCTGGAACGCGATCTTGTCGATCACATCGAGGATCTTGGCGATCTTGTTGCTGGAGTCTCCGATCGCATCCATCGCTTGCACGCAGTCTACTACCGCCCGATTAGCCTCCTCTGTGTTCTTCACCGCATCGGTGACAAGAGCTGCGGCGTTGTGCGCACTCTCTGCATTACGCTTGGCCATCGAGTTGATCTCTTCGGCTGAAGCCGAGGTCTCTTCAATCATGGCTGCCTGCTCCGATGCATCCCGCGCCAGAGACTGGCTGGACAAGGACACCTGCGTGGCAGCGCTCGCAACCTGATCCGACCCCTCTGTCAGTTCCAGAACGCTTTGGCGAAGCTGCGCATCCAGCCCACGAATCATAAGAATGAGAAACACTCCGATAACAATGCCGACAGACATGAGGACCACCATCAACCAATAACCACGGCTAATCTGGTGCTGTGCCTCGCCAAGCTCATACGTTACATCTGCCAGTCCACGCAAGATGACGATGGACGTGGCACCCATCCCGATTGCGAGGCAAGTCATAAGACCGTAGCTCATATAGAGCTTGCTTTTGATGGTCATTGATTTCAAATTCATTGAGTCTCCTGGCTTCAAACTATGGATGGCTTACCACCACAAACCTTCGTGCAGATGGCAACCGTTCGAGACCGTTATCGGCTGAACAGAGAGTGCTCTTCAGTGCGAATGGCAGGCATTGCTTGGAGCAATGCCTGAATCGGAGGCCCACTCACAATGGGATAGAAGTATTCCGATGGATTAGAAGGCATTCATGCTTGGTCGAAGAAACCATTGCTATTACGGTGTCACTCCATCAATCTGCGCCACGATGCGACCATCTCTCATCGCTGGCCGCGCAGTCCAGACCTTGCCTCCGGGAATCCCGAACTGCGCGGTAGTCGACTGCGGGATACCGCAGTTTAAAAGACTGCCTTGTGTCAGGCCGAGAATCTGGGCCACGCTCACATTGAAGTTCGGTGACCGAAGATAGGCCTTGTGCTTTGCATTGGCCAACCGGTTCTGGAGAATCCGACGCGTCTCGCTAGACTGCGTATGACCGGTATCGCGGCGGTCAAGCTCGCGCAACAGTGTATCGGCTACTGCGGTAGGCAGGGCAACTTGCAGCACACCTTCTACCTTGCCCACCTTCATCTCATATGTAAAAACAAGCAGATACTCTGTTTGCGCAAACATCTTCCCCAAGTTCGCAAACTGTACTTCAGATTTGTACTCTGCTTGTAGACCGCACGAGGACCATATCTGATTGAGCTCGGTCCAGAGAGTACCCAGGAAAATATTCATGATCGTTGCATCGATCGCAGTCAATTCCCGAGCTCCCGGGGGATCGGGAATGTTCGGAGGGCCGCCGAGTACCAGGTGAACGATCGCGCTGATAAAACTGAGATCCAGGCAGACCAGAGCGGTAGCGGAAGAAGAAAAGCGAGCTTCCCCGGAGTACATACCGTTGATGTCGCTCACCTCAAGATGGTCGCGGTACAGGACCCGCTCCGCCGCCACCATAACGATTCGGATGCCGGCATTTAACCAGGAAGTGAGTCGAGCGCTAGTGCTTCGCCCAAATACCTGATTCGCCGCAACGAGAAGATGCATCTGCTCCGCGGTCAGAGACTTTCGATTTTGAAAGTTGACGGCAGTGAACTTCTGTTCGCTATCGGCAGCAGCAAATAGTGAGTCGATCGCGCTCTGGTCCAGGTCTTGTGTGCTCATGCTGTAGCTCCTCAATCTTGCACAAGCAATTCTTGGGCCAAATAATACCGGGTAACTGCCACCAGAACCCTCATGTCATGGATTTGAATTGCCGATACGAAGATCAGAACAAGGAACTTGCACTACCCACATGAACCAAAGGACTTCTGTCGCCCAGTCGTCTCGAAAATCAATCCATTTGAGAAGAGGAACAAGATGCTGAACGTTTTGCTTATTGATGATTCGGTGGTTATTCGAAAGATGTTGCGGCGTGTGTTGGGCGAATGCAACCTGGGTATTACGGAGATTCTCGAAGCAGCAGACGGCAGTCAGGCATTGAAGCTATTGGAATCTACTCCAGTTCAGCTGATGTTCTGTGACGTAAACATGCCCGTAATGGGTGGCATCGAGTTCCTAGAAAATGTGCGAGGCCGGACTGAGTGGAGTTCCATCCCGATCCTGATGGTAACTACAGAAGGAGGGCAGGAAAGCGTTCTCAAAGCCGTTCAACTGGGGGCGAAAGGATATATTAGAAAACCGTTCACCCCCGACGAAGTGAAGCAGAAGCTCATTGAGTGCTTGACATCCATCGCGGCATAAGTCACGACCTGGACAAATGACCGCCTGCCCATTAGAAACCTCTATGATCTGTTCCCTCCCTTTGGAACTCGAGCTGCTCTCTTGCAGATGTGCTGTACGACACCGCGATGACCGACTTGAGAGCTGAAGCGTTGGAGGGAAGAATGGAACTTGCAGAGGAGACTGCGATCGCCTCAGTGGAGCCTACAAAAGGTTTACCGGGAGGTGAGGTCTGGCCTCTTGCGCTTAATGACGAAGACTCCATTCCTGAGGAGCGCTGGAGGCCATACTCAACACTCCCGATTAAGCTTTGCGTCGCGGTCCCTCTTCAAGAGATTTCACTGCAGCATTTGTCGAAGATGAAGCCGGGCATGTTTCTCAGTTCGAGTTGGGCCGCCGTCGAAGATGTACCGCTCTCCACGAGTGACGTCTTTCTGGCAAACGTGTGCTTTGAGCCATCCGGATCAAATCTTGGGGTGCGGATAACTGGATTTGCGCCGCGCACCGCACCTGTTTCTCCTCGGAGGGCGCAGACTGAAGAGGTAGAAAAAAACATAGAAGCGTCAGGAGAGCTGGACCGGCTCAACGACTTGCGGTTGAAGACATCGCTATGCTTCGGGACGGCTCAAGTTGCGTTGCATGAACTCTTGCAACTCACAACAGGAGACATCCTTGCGCTCGACCGTCCTATCAATGGTCCTGTCAACGTGACGCTAAGAGGATGCATCGTAGCAAGCGGACGCCTCGTTCTTGCCGGAGGTCTCTACGCGGTGCAGATCTCCGATATCGTACAACTATCGCGCGGTCTACAGTACTGCTGATAGCTTTCTCTATCCTGCAAGTTATTGATTTTATGGTGGCCCGGGCAGGAGTCCAACCTGCGACCTTCGCGTTAGGAGTGCGCTGCTCTATGCAACTGAGCTACCGGGCCAACCTGCCTAGTGTATCGCAGCTTCCCTCGCTCCTGGAGGCCCTCCAGCGCGAACGAGCGCCATCAGAATGATACCTTTGTAGGTGGAGAGATTTCTATGCCATCCATCCAGCGTCGCCGTTCCGTGCCCGTCAACATCGGAGGCGTCCTCACCGGCTTCGGCCATCCCGTCGTCGTGCAGTCCATGACCAACACCGACACCGCCGACGTCGAATCCACCATCCAGCAGATCGCTGCCCTCGCCCGCGCCGGCTCCGAGCTCGTCCGCATCACCGTCAACAATGACGACGCCGCCAAAGCTGTCCCCTATATCGTCGAAGGCATCCAGAAAAAGGGCTGGAACACCCCCATCATCGGCGACTTCCACTACAACGGCCATCTCCTCCTCGCCAAGTACCCCGACTGCGCCCAGGCCCTCTCCAAGTACCGCATCAACCCCGGCAACTGCTCCATCGGCCGCAAGGACGACGACAACTTCCGCACCATGGTCGAGGTCGCGGTCAAGCACCAGAAGCCCGTCCGCATCGGCGTCAACTGGGGTTCACTCGACCAAGCCCTGCTCACCAAAATGATGGACGAGAACTCCAAGCTCCCAGAACCGCTCGACGCCCGCGACGTCATGATGGAGGCGATGGTCGTCTCCGCACTCGACAACGCCGCAGCAGCCGAGCGCTATGGTCTCCGTCGCGACCAGATCATCTTGTCGGCAAAAGTCTCGGGAGTCAGAGATCTCATCGACGTCTACACCGAGCTCGCCAGCCGCTGCGACTACACCCTCCACCTCGGCCTCACCGAGGCAGGCATGGGCATGAAAGGTGTCGTCGCCTCCACCGCTGGCCTCGCTCCCCTGCTCCTCTCCGGCATCGGCGATACCATCCGCGTCAGCCTGACACCAACTCCCGGCGGTGACCGCTCCGAAGAGGTCCGCTGCGGCCAGCAGATTCTCCAGTCGCTCGGAATCCGCAGCTTCATGCCCCAGGTTACGAGCTGCCCCGGCTGCGGCCGTACTACCTCAACCTACTTCCAAGAGCTCGCCGAGCGCATTCAGGGTTATCTCGTCGAGTCCATGCCCGAGTGGAAAAAGCAGTACCCCGGCGTCGAAGAGCTCAAGCTCGCTGTCATGGGCTGCATCGTCAATGGCCCCGGCGAGTCGAAGCACGCCAATATCGGCATCTCTCTTCCCGGCACCTTCGAGGAACCGAAGGCCCCCGTCTACGTCGACGGCAAGCTCTACACCACACTCAAAGGCGATCGCATCGTCGAAGAGTTCCAGGTAATTCTCGATGAGTACGTGCAGAAGCGCTACGGCAACGTACTCGTTGAAGTCTAAGCACAGCAGGAAGGAATTACCACAACGGGGCAGAGTGCTTCCGCAGGGTCGCGAGCGGATAAAAAGTCCCCCGCCAGACGATCCCTCCCTGCCAAAGCGTGACGACAACTGACCGCAGCAGCGTATAGATCAGCAGCAACGCCGCAAACGGAGACAGTACAGCCTGCCAGCTTGAGATGCCAGAGAATCGCCCATACAACCGATACGCAAACCAGATCGCGAGCAGCGTGAACACAGCGGCAATGCGGGTCGGACCGTAGAGCAACCCCAGCGCCGGTGCAGCACAGAACACCCCGAGCCAACCACATCCAATCAGCGCTAGAACAACGGAGAACCGGAACGCCGAAAAGATGTTTTTCGTCATCACCTCCACCAGTCCCATCGCACCGGACGCCCAATGAAGGCTGACCAACCCCTCTCCGAAAGCGATACGTTGCGCCAGCCCTGCTCGCTTGATACGCCGCGCCAGACCGAGGTCTTCAATCACCGCCATGCGAAGCGCCTCGAACCCTCCTACCTGCTCATAGGCTTCGCGGCGAATCAGATTAAACGCCCCGATACCGATCGCGTCCCGCTTCGCCTTCGGATCTGCCACGCGCCACGGTCGCGTCGCCCACATTCCGAATATCTGGAAGAATCCGAGCAGAGCAGCCTCATCCCATCGCTTGATGATCGTTGTCGGCAAGGTGACATGATGGTCGGCGCCGGTCGCCACCGCATAGGCGAGCGATCGCCGCAGGCTATCGGGGCGAAAAAGGACATCCGCGTCGGTAAACAGCAGCCAGTCGGTCGAAACCTCGCCTGCGGCAAGCGCCATCGCATGAGTCTTCCCCAACCAGTTCTCCGGAAGCTGCTGGACATGAAGCACACGCAGCCGCTCCGGATACCGCGCCGCCAAAGCATCCATAATGGCGCCCGTCTGGTCGGTGGAGCGGTCATCGACAGCCACAATCTGCACTCCGGGATAATCCTGCGAAAGCAGCGATGCAAGGCAGTCCCCAATATCGGCAGCCTCGTTGCGCGCTGGGACGATCACCGTCAGCGATGGCTCACCCGACGGGCTCCGGTCATATTCAGGCAGCAGAAGGTTGGCGATGCGAGGCAGCCCCATCGCCGCCTCCGCTACTTTATACAACCAGCAGAGACAGACCAACCACGCCACAATCTGGAACACATGCGGAAGACTCATCCTGTCTGTTCAGACTCGCTATGATGCAGCGGCGGCGCATAACGCGAGCCGATGAAGAGCAACACCGCAGCAATCACAAAGGTGATGAGAGTAATACCGAGGCCGAGGTTCAGGTTGCTGTGATCGCTGACCATGCCGATGATGCGCGGCGAAGGCGCATCGCCGAGGACGTGGATAAGAAAGAGCTGTCCGGCAAGCGCGGTCGCCCGAATAGCCGGACCAACCGAGTTGACCGTCGCCGCGTTCAACGGCCCCGTCCCAAGGAAGATGAAGAACTGCGCGACAGCGAGCGCAGGCAGTATGGTCGACTTCGGCCCGAAGAAGCACAGCAGCGCAGGTGGAACCGCAAGCAGAGCGCTCCACGCAGGAACGAGGTAGAGAGCGCGGTGGTTGGTGCGCGACCAGCGCTGGGCGATCCAGCCGCCGATAATCGTACCGAAGACTCCGGTGACGACGGTGATCGCGCCCATCAGGAATCCAGCCGAGGCAGGCGAGCGGCCATCGACGCGTTGCAGGAACGAGGGCATCCACCACGAGATTCCGCCAAGCGAGAAGGTGATGGCGGCGAGCCCGAGAACAGCGGTGAGATAACCGGGGTTCCTGGCAAGCGACAAGATCACTCCCTTTTCAAGCTTGGGTTTGCCGACCTCGCTGGCTCCGCGCTCAGGCTCCTTCATGAAGAAAAGAATGAGCAGCGCAATGACGACGCCGGGCACAGCCGAGACATAAAACGGCATCCGCCAGCCATAGTGGCCGCCGACCGAGCCACCGATCAGGTAGCCGAGCGCCGCGCCAACGGGAAGCGCCACATTGAAGATCGTCAGCACACGATTGCGCTGATCGTCGGGGTAGAAATCGGCGAGGATGACCGGACCAAAAATCCCAAAGCACGCCTCGCCCAGACCAAGCGCCGCGTGGCGCAGCATGAGAGAGTCGAAGCTGTGCACAGTCGCAGTGAAGAAGTTGATGCCGCTACAGAAGAGCGCCGCACCCACGATCAGAGGCTTGCGCGAAAAGTGATCGCCGATCCATCCGGTGATCGGCGACGCCAGCACATAAGCCACCATGAACCAGAAGGTCAACGCACCGATGCGCTCGTCCGATGCCGAGAACTCGTGTTTCACCATCTCCTGCACACCCGGCAGGATGTAACGGTCGATGTAATTGACGAAATTCAGTGCCGTGAGCAGGACAAGCGCAGTCGTGGCTCCTGCGACAGAGGCAATGGGTAGCTTCGATTGGGAAGGCTGCGGCATCTGTGGGGAGGATAGCAGGAAGATTGCGAGAGTTGTAACTTATAGGTTACAGTAAGGCAGCAGCCATGCAGATACGACAGACGAAAGAGTTCAGAAGTTGGTTGCTAGAGTTACGAGACAGGCAGGCCCGAGTGAGGATTCTCTCCCGATTGGATCGTCTGGCAGAAGGCAATCCAGGCCAGTCGCGTAGTGTTGGCCAGGGCATTGTCGAATTGAAGATTGATTACGGCCCTGGTTACCGCGTGTATCTCATCAACCGGGGTAGCGAAGTGATTATATTGCTTTGTGGCGGAGATAAGAGTTCGCAGACGAGGGATATCCAAAGAGCGAAGGATCTCGCCGAAGCGTTTGAAAAGGAGGAATAACTACGATGGCGATTGAGACAACTCTTTATGATCCGGCAGATTATCTGACCGACGATGAGACGATCTCCGCGTACTTAACGCTGTCACTGGAGAGCGACGATCCGCGGGTGATCGCAAAGGCCCTGGGCGCTGTGGCACGGGCACGGGGTGGAATCGCACAACTGGCGCGAGAGACCGGGATATCGCGAGAGGCGCTGTACCGAGCGTTGAGCGAGGCCGGCAACCCTGAGTTGGGAACCGTGCTGAAGGTCATGCACGCACTAGGGGTAAGGTTGTCGGCTTCGCTGGTGGCTTAAACCTTGGGCCGCGGATACTTCGCCTCAACAATAGTCGAAATCCCACCACGCGGGCGAAAATCCCCGACGACATGGGCCCAGACGGGGTCACACGCCTTCACCACATCGTCGAGCACCTGGTTGACGATGTTCTCCTGGAAGATGCCGAGGTTTCTGTAGGTGAAGAGATACTCCTTCAGAGACTTCAGCTCGAGGCAGCTCTCGCGGGGCATGTAGCGGATCGTGAGTCGACCGAAGTCGGGCAGGCCGGTCTTGGGGCAAACACTGGTGAACTCGGGGTCGTCGACGAGGATCTCGTAGGCCTTGAACTGGTTCTGCCAGGTGTCGATGTCAGGAAATTGCGTGTCGAGTCCGGCTTTGGCGTGGTCGTCGGTGTAGCCCGTGGTCTTGGTGGTCATAAGGCTATTTTATCGCGGCGTCGACCGGTCGGCCTTCGCGTCGAATTTGAGGGCAAGATTCGGAGTGTTGCGTCTGACGGATTTCCTTATTGTCGAGTGAAGAACCTCGCAGTAGAAAGGGAAACCGCAACATGCATCAGACCATACATCCTTCGATCCTTTATATCGGCACTCCCGTCGTCCTGATCGGCACTCGCAATGAGGATGGCACATCGAATCTTGCCCCCATATCGTCGGCCTGGTGGCTGGGATGGAACTGCATGCTCGGCTTCGGCGCCCTCTCGAAGACGCCGCAGAACCTGCTGCGTACCCGCCATTGCACGATCAATCTGCCATCCGTCGCGCAGGTCTCCCAGGTGAATGAACTGGCGCGGCTCACTGGCTCTGATCCAGTGCCACCACACAAGCAAGCCAGGGGATACGCCTTCTGCGCGGATAAATTCGGCGTATCGGGATTTACCGAAGACGCCGCCGAAATCGTCGACGCTCCTCTTGTTCGAGAATGCCCTCTACAGATGGAGGCCGAGCTGACGGCAGCACATCCCTTTGCACCAGAGTCGAATGGCAGTCTCGTCGCGCTGGAGGTCCGTATCCTCCGCGTCCATGCACATCCAGAGATTTTGATGGGTTCCGATGGCAACCGCATCGATCCCGACAAATGGCGACCCCTGATGATGAGCTTCTGCAGGTTCTACGGCCTGGGCGAACAGGTTCACGGCTCGCGGCTTGCAGAAATTCCAGAAGAATCCTATCGTCCGCCACGGGTACAGCAGATGATGCTCGACACGTTGCAGGAAGCATCAGCCGCTTAGGAGATAGCGGCGCTCACGGTCTAGCGGCTACCGAATTCAAAAGTATTTCCCTTCTATCGATATGCGATCAGTTCGCCGCCAATGAAGAGGCGACATGGCGAAGCGACTTTTGAAAGCGCGACTGAACGCGGCCTCGGAGGTGTAGCCGACGCGACGCGCGATCTCCGAGACCTGGGTGCGACCGTAGCGCAATAGCTCTGCGGCGCGATCAAGGCGCCAAGCGGTCAGATACGCCATAGGGGCTTGACCCACGATCCGGTGAAAGTGGTCTGCAAACGCTGACCGGGACAGGTTTGATAACTTTGCGAGTTCAATGACGTTCCAGTCGTGGCCCGGCCTGGCATGCATCGCGGATATTGCTTTGTTGACACGTGGATCGATCGCACCCGATAACCATCCAAGGCCCAGCTCTCCATTGGACGCCCAGGTGCGCAGCAATTGCATAAAAATGACGTCGAGCAAGCGAGAGATCATCGCGACTGCCCCGGCGCGGAGATTAAGCGCCTCATCAAGAATGAAGTGGCAACTGAGCTCAAGCCATTCAAACGGCCGGTCGCGAAGACCTTTCAATATGATTACTGGCGGCAAGACGGATAACACACGCCGCGCCAACATGCCGTCGAATCCGAAATCGCCACAGAGCCAAGTGGTATCGCCATGCCCTAGGACAAGGCGCTCCCGGTCGTATTCACGCTGCGCGAGATCTAGAAGCGAACTAGCATCGCGGCCTGGCTGATCTGAAATCGTATGACCGTGAGCATGCATCAACATCACAAGATCTCCTTGCGATGCATGGAACACACCGTCGAGGCCCTCGACTGAAATTACGACAGAGCCGCTGCGGATGATGTGCAGTCGATGCTTGCCTGCTGGAAAGCGAATACCAAACGGTGGCTCCGCGGCACAGGTAAACACAGTATTCCCCCGTACCCGAATAAGCTCGAGCACATCGGACAAAGCATCAGGCTGTAATGCGAATGGGTCATGCAGATTATCCGAGTCTTCCGGCGTTTCAGCATAATAATTAGGCTTACTAATCATGGGTTATCCAGTCCCCTCTTGCTACGCTGGACACATCATTCACCGGGGGATTTGGAATGTCAAAGACAATATTGTTGGTGCATGGCGCATGGGTGACCACTCACTGCTGGAGCGGGTTTCGCGAGTTCTTTGAAGCGCAGGGCTACAAGGTCGTCGTACCACCCTGGCCTTATATGGATAGACCAGCTGCGGCGCTGAGGCTCACTCCCGATCCTCGAATATCGGCGCTGACGATCAAAGATCTCGTCGATCATTTTGAGAAGCACATTCGGTCTCTGCCCGAAGCTCCGATTTTAATCGGGCATTCCTTCGGTGGTCTGATCGTTCAGATGCTCCTCGATCGTGGTCTGGGCGCGGCTGGTGTTGCAATCGACGCAGGCCCTCCGCGGGGCGTCCTTCCAAGCCCCAGGGCCATCAAATCTGCACTTCCGGTATTGCTGGCATGGCGTGGATGGTCTCGCATTCTTTCCATGTCGTTCGGAGGCTTTTCAACAACCTTCGCGAACACGCTTTCGCCTTTGCAACAAAGGGAAACTTATGCCGAACACATCGTTCCAGCGCCAGGACGGATCTATTTCCAAGCCGCTCTGGGCCTTGGGAATGCCGTCAAGTTCAAGAACTCAAAGCGTCCACCCTTGTTGCTGACCGCCGCAGCGGAGGACCACACGAGCACGCCTTCCATGGTGCGCGCCATGTATCGGAAGCATCGTCAGGCTCCAAGCCAGACTGACCTCTTTGAGTTCCCCAATCGCAGCCACTGGCTGATTGCCGAACCAGGATGGGAAGAGGTCGCCGGCGCGATCCTCAAATGGGCTGAGGCCAACGCGAAAGGCTAAACAAGAGCCTCTCGTTTCGGGAAATAGTTACGATGTCAAACTCTGTACCTCGAAGGATGGACATGCAACAACAATTCTTGCCGCTGCAAGGCATTCGAGTTCTGGAACATAGCGACAATCTGGCAGTCCGACTGGCAGGATTGCTTCTCGCCGATCAGGGCGCGGAGGTGTTCGCCTTAGATCACGAGCGATTGGCTGATGACGAAATCGATGCTTATCTGGATCGAGGTAAAAAGCTGTTGCGACCGGATGTCCTCGCTTCGATGCGAGATTCCGACATCGTGATTCAGAATGGGCCGATCCATGATCATCCTTCTGACTGGGTGATCTCACTCGGTTTTACAGCGACTGTTCCGGGAGACCCAGACTTCAATTTGCCCGACGACGCCAGCGATGACTTGCTCAATGCACTTGTGGGTTTCTACACCGATCTCGGAGTAACGAGTCGACTGTTGGGCCGTGATGTCATCTACACTCCATTGCCACTCTGTTCTGTATACGCCGCCGTGCTGGGGGCCACAGCCGTACTGGCGGCCCTGACTGATCGACAAAGATCCGGGATGGGGCGATCCATTGTTGTCCCGCGTCTCTCGGCCGGACTTTCCGCAATCGGTGTACTTGCAATGGACATTAGCGGCATAGCTCCACACCTTCTCCCACATAGTTTGCTGTCACTTGCTCCGGCACTTGTGGCCGACGTTCCGAAGGCACGCGAAAGCGAGGCCCAGATGGTCGCTTTCATCAATCGTCTCAACCCAACCAGCGGTTGCTATCGAACCGCAGACGGCCAGCTCATCATGCCGGTGACGACAGTAAACCGACGCCTGGCTGTCCGCATGCTGGAACTACTCGAGCTCTGGGATCAGGCGCAAGCGTTGGGGATTGTAAACGCTTCACCCTATGATCCAGCGAATGTTGCCGTTGAGGATCGAAACATTGCGTCACCAGAAAGAATGCGAAGCGATCTAAACGATCAACTAGCACTGTGGATCACGGAAGCATTCGCCAAGAAGTCGGCAGTCGAATGGGATGCTATCTTCTCGGAAGCACAGGTTCCCTGTGGCGTCGTCCAAGACTTCTCTGAATGGATGCGCTCTTCCTGGGCCAAGGATGCTGGACTCGTCGAATCAGTTTCCGGTTTCGAGCAGCCACAACTCGGCCGTGCAATCAATGTCAAGTCTGCAAAGCCATATCCCACCTTGCGAGCGGGCCAGCGGGTTGATGCCGTGGTACCCCACCAAGTACAGATACAAAGATTTCAAAGCGTTTCGACTAAGCCATTGATGGGCTACCTTGTCCTCGATCTTTGTAACGTAATCGCCGGGCCAGCCTGTGGCCGACTCCTCGGCGAATTGGGTGCAACTGTGATCAAACTTGATAGCACGCGGCCCGATCACCAGCCACTGGTTACGGTTGTTTGGGGCGCCGAGGCAAATCAAGGCAAGAAGAGCCTTCTGGCAGACCTGCACACGCTCGCAGGCCGAGAGATTCTCGAACGTCTTGCCAGTAGAGCTGACATTGTCCTGATGAACGAAACGGACAACGGAGTTCGCAGACTGGGATTGACGCAGGCAGAATTGACCAAGATCAACCCACGTGCGATCGCGGTTCAAATCAGCGCATGCAAAGGGAGTCGTCCGGGAAGTTACGACGATCACTCTGGCTACGATCCTCTATTGCAAGCGGAGACTGGAATCATGGCCCGATTTGGTACTCGGGATATGCCCCTTCTTCACGGTATTGCTTCCTGCGTGGACTATCTGACGGGATATCTTGGAGCATTCGCCACAGTTGTGGCTCTTCAGGCCCGAGAGCGACGGGGCGACGGTCGGGACAAGGGTCAAGGCGACTGGGCCGAAACGTCGCTTGCGAGTGCCGCATCTCTGATTCAACTCGGCTTTCAGTATGGCCCCGGCGTTGCCAGCGAACTTGGCCCCACCGCAACGGGCCGGAGCGCAACTTCTCGGCTCCACAAAGTAACCGATGGCTGGATTTATGTAGAGAACCCTTCAGATGTAGCCGAGCAAGTAGAAACCCTATCAATGGATGAAGCCCTCACATCGCTCCGCACCAAGGGTGTTCGCTCCACTCGTGTTCAGTCCATCGCCGCGCTCAAAGAGAAGTATCTTGCGCAGCCCAGCGCCACCATCCGTTTCCGCACCGTTGGCCAGGATGGTCTTCGAGCGACGCTCCTTGAACCCACATGGTTCCAGTTCGAGGGTAAGGCGCTACTCCCCTCGGGAGAGCCACCGCGGCCAGGTGGCGATGCTCACGAAATCCTGAGTTCATTGGGCTATGACGAAGCCGAGATTCAATCTTTCATTGACCGACAAATTGTCGGCCTTCCGGATTGGAGTCAGCTCCATCGTGATTCTAAAGCGGTGTCTTCGGAAGAAATCATATCGGCTCTGTAAATAAGAAAGCCCAAGAGCTTGTGAAATAGGCTCCAGTGTTTCGGACGAAGGGGTCGTCGTTGTAGGCCACGTCGGTCGCGTTGCGGCTTCGGATTGCAGCCGCCAGATAAAACCGGGACTCTGCTCGGCGAGCGCATTGATGGGATCGAGTCCAGCGACGAAATCCGCGATAAGCGGGTCGTCGATGGGGGCGATCAGACGTCCGATGTTGATTTGTGCGAGTTGGAAATCGTCCATGGGCGATCTCACGACGGGCCTAGTCGCGGCGCCCCAGCGTTGGGCGGTCATCCCCGGTGGAGTTCGGGTTGGTTGAGTTCGGATCGCTGTTCGAGCCGACACGCCGAAGGGTCGGCTTATTGCCACCCTTGCCATCGTTGAGCTTGCGCTTGTTTTCCAGACGGGCAAGGCGAGCCTTCACGTCGTCGAACTCCGAGGTTGTGACCATATAGTCGGGCTTCGAGGGCATGATGGTAGCGATTTCGTCCTCAGAACGGCCTATGCGGTCCGGGGTCTGGGGGTGGTCGGCGAAGACCTTGGAGAGCGTTCCGGGCTTATGCTTCTCGAGCGCGTCGATCTTCTCGAAGAACTGAATAAAGGCCTGGGGATCGTAGCCGGCCTTGTACATGTATTGGAGGCCGAGCCAATCGGCCTCTGCCTCATCCATGCGGGAGAACTTGAGGAAGGCCATCGGAATCGCGAGCTGGGTGGCTTCGTAGATGCCGTAGCCGGTCCAGGAGCCGGAGGTCATAATGATCAGCGGGATCGAGCCGATCTGTGCATAATTCAGCTTGGTCATCTGGCGTGCGGCATGGTGCGCGCAGACGTGCGCGGTCTCGTGGGCCATGACACCGGCGAGCTCAGCCTCTTCGTCCGCAGCAAGGATCAAGCCAGAGTTGACATAGAAGAAGCCGCCGGGAAGCGCCATCGCGTTGATCTCGTCGGAGTCGATGACCTTAATAGTGAAGGGGACTTTGCAGTCGGAGTTCTTGACGATATTCTGGCCGACGCGGTTGATGTACTCGACGATGACGGGGTCGGTGACGAGGTGCGCCGACTTTTCGATCTCCATCGAGTAGGACTTGCCGTTGCGGATCTCCCAATCGGTGGAGTACCAGTTGCCCATGCCGCGGCCGCCGATGTTGCGGGTGCCGACGGCGTTGACATCATCCTCGCTGCCTGCCTTGATGTGAGGATCGAGAGACTCGCCGGGAGATGGGAGCGAGTCGTTCTTCTTGCTGGCGGCGTCGCGCGCGGCCTTCATCTCCTCTTCGGTGGGAGGGGTTGGAGGCGTGGCGGTGGGTGTGCTCTGCCCGGGCGGCGGCGTAGTCGATGGTGTGCTGGACGGCGCAGGAGTAGTGGAGGGAGTTTGGGCCGCAGGGGTCTGGTCGGATGGAGTCTGGGCCGGAGTAGTCGAAGCAGGAGTGGTCTGCTGCCCATGGGCAGCGCCACCGAGGATAAGGACGGCCGCCAGGCCGAGGTGCATGACGGAGCGCATGGTGGGATCTCCTGATAGGGCTGCTTCCCTGCTGATGGACGCAGTTCAACGTACCTTAGACGTAAGTATGCTCCTTTTAGGAAGCGAAGGCGAGAGCAAACTACCCAGTCCTACTACCAGGTCGAGTAGGAGGTTCCCTCCGTCGAGGTCTCCTGCGCGCCGCTATGGACATCGTCGATCCCGGACTGCGTCTGGTCGATGCTCATCAGCGTGTCTTCCTGAGCGGGAATCCAGGTGTCGGTGCGGCTGGTGATGGGGTCCTTGGGAATAGCCTTAAGATAGCCGGCCTGGACGAGGTCGTCCAGCGTCTGTGGAGCCTTTTCCTTGTCCACGGTGTAGGAGTCGATGGCCGAGCGCATGGTGTGGAGGTCCTCCTTGAGGACAGCCTCCTTCGCTTTGCGGACCGACTGCAGGTACGCGGGCACGGCAATCGCGGCGAGCACGCCGATGATGATCATGACGATCATCAGCTCAAGCAGCGTGAAACCCTGCTGTTGGCCGGCCTTGCGGCGTTTGCGGCGGATTGTCAGGATCTCTACCATGTGGAGTATTTTGTGCCGTCGAGTGCGGTGCCGGTGCTCTTGGTGTAGACATTGAAGACGTTCTGGCCGCCGAAGGAGTCGGAGTCGGCGTCATCCTGGTTGGAGCGCAGCCCCCACTCAGCAGTGCCGGTCATCGGATCGACGGGAATGCGGCGGAGGAACTTGACCTTTTTGTCCTGGACGTCGACTCCTTTGACAAGAGTTTCGAGGTCTGGAGGATAGTTCATGCTGTCCATCTTGGTCTGAAACGCCCCTTTATCGGCTGCATCCTTGTAATGGTCGATGGCGTCACGCATCTCCCAGAGATCGCGGCGAAGCTCGCGCTCCTTCTCGCGTTTGACCTGAAAGCGGGCGATTGGAACCGCGGCCGAGGCAAGGATAGCGACGATGGTAATGGTAATGATGAGTTCGACAAGGGTCAGACCAGCCTCGGAATGCCGATCCCCGGGAGCAACCACCCCCGGAGATTCGACCGCCGGGTAGGGATAACCCGGATTTGCTGCTCTCCTCACTTCACATGCACCACTGCCTGCGAGCCGACGGCGGGCAGATTTGCCTGAGTGCTGTTCTTCGCTCCAACCTTGACCAAAGCTAGCGTCGAATCACCTGCAGCTTTGGCCTTGAAGGTCAGGGTACAGACGCTACCCTGTCCATCGACCCCAGCGACGCCCGGTGGACGGGAGCTGGAGATCGTGACCAGACCATTGCCCTCGTCGCGATGAACGAGAGCTACAGCCTGGCCGTCGCGGCCGAGCAGTTCTCCGGCGTCCACATTGACCAGATCGAGGATCTTCGGATCGAACTGGAGCTGGAGCGGAACGGAGTAGACGTCCCGGGCGTTGTTGAGCATGACAGCAACCTGGAAGGTCGAACCGACGGACTGATTACTGCTAGGCGGCGTGACGCTGAGACTGACCGGAGGTCCAGCACTCGGGGTCGGTTGGGTCGGGGCTGGCGCTGGGGTCGCTGGCGTCATGCCAGGGAGTACTGGAGTTCCCGGAGCGGCAGGTCGCTGTGCCTGCTGCTGCATCTGGAGCACCATGGCCGATGCGGCGTTAGCGGCAGAGGTGTCCGACATGATGGAATGCATAGGATTCGGCTCGATATAGCCATCGGCGTCGCTGTGCGGGTTCGGATCGTGGCGTAGTTCGATCGACTGACCCGTCCCGGTATCGATGGCGCGGGTGTTAAGACGGGTCAGGACGGACTCGCGCACGATGTGCGGGATGAGGACGAAGACAACCTCATCCTGTTTGGCCTCTTTGCTTTGCGTGCCGAAGATGTACTTGAGCAACGGTAGCTCTGCCAACCCCGGTGTTCCGGCGTTGCTGCGAAGATCTTCTTTATCGAGGAGACCGGCCAGGATGCTGGGTTCGCCATCCTTCAACTGGATGGTCTGCTCGACGATGCGCTGCGATATGACAGGTTCGCTGACACCCGAGATGACCACGGGGGTGCCCTCGGTAGAAACCTCAATCTTTATTTTGAGGGAAATCTCGCGGTCATAGTGGACCGTGGGCGTCATATCGATGTTGACGCCCACATCGAAGTACTGGAACTGGGTTTGGACGCCGATGCTGGCAACACCAGTGGAAACGCCGGCGTTATAGGAGCCGGAGGCGTAAGGAATCTTGGAACCAATCTTGAGATTGGCTTTCTGGCCGTCGGTGGCGCGGAGTTTCGGATTCTGGAGGACACGGGTGTCGCCGTCGGTGAGCAGGGCGTTCAGCGTGCCGCCGCCGATGGTGACGCCGAAGTTGTTCGCGTTCAAATGGGCCAGGTTATTGAGCGTGAGGCTGGCGGTAGTGCTGGTGGTGGTGCTGCTGGTGGAGCTTGTAGTGGTGGTCGTCGTCGCGGCCTGCGGAGTCAGGGTAATGGACTGGGGCAGCGTGATGCCAAGATTGCGGACCTTGTCACGGCTAACCTCTAGGACAGCAACATCTACGACGACCTCCGGCTTCGCCCGGTCAAGATCGTTCATCAGCTTCTGGGCCACAAGAAGCTGGTCGGGCGTGGCGCGCATGACGATGGCGTTCTGCGACGGAACGAGATAAATTTTGGCGTCCGGGGGAAGCAGATTGCGGATGGCCGTCAGCACCTCGGTCGCATCGGCCTGCTGGCTGGCGTTGGTCAGGTAAAAGGTCTGGACGGCAACCTCGTCGAGATCGGTACGCTTGGTGCGTGTGTTCTGGGCGACGAAGATGGTGTTCGAGGTAACAGTCTTAGTAAAGGTACCGGCGATGGTGCCAACAATCCGGAGCGCGTCCGAGAGGGTGACGTTCGTCAGATCGACGGGAATACGCTTGGAGGTGTAGTCGGGGTCGAAGAGCACATTGAGGCCGGCAAGCTTCCCGATGGTCTGGTAGATGACCTTCGTGTCCTCCACCGAATGAATGGTGATGGGGTCGTTCGATACCGGCTGAAGCTGGACGATGCCGGTGATGGCCCCAATGGCGCCGAGTGTGTCGTTCTGCTTCTGCGTCTGATTGGAATCGGGACCGGTCGGCGCCGGAGCCTGCTGCTGACGCTGGGTGATCTCGATCTCCTGCTGGGCCGCCTGGTTTCCGCCGTCGATCATCAGAGCGCGGGAGAACTCCGTGATGGCTCCGTTGAGATCGCCACTCTGGCGCAGAACCCGGCCACGATCGACATGCATGGCAGCAGCCTTGAACCTGATCGCTTCGAGGTGGGTTTTGTAGCGAAGATCTTTGGGCGCCTTGAGGTTAGCCTGACGATAATCCTCATAGGCTCCGTCGTAGTCCTCACGCGCCTCGGCGTTCTGGCCACGCTTGTTCAACGTACTGGCCGACTGGGCATGCGCCTTGACGGAGACTGCGGAGACAAAGAGAAGAGTACCCGAAAACAGAAGGAGAGCATACAGGGCACGGAGCCTGGTTGGCGAAGCTTTGGCGAGAGGCCGCGATGCAGGCCGGACAGGAGGAGATAGGAACCCACGACTCATGCTGATTCTGTTTGCGTCCTTTGCACCGTGCGGAGTGTAGCTGTTGCCGGAACAGTCCTCTGCCTCGAGAAATGATCCGATGAGGCCGGAGGGGTGTCCGCTGGCCATAAAGTAGCTGCAAACGCGCATCCCGGACTCGGGTGAGTATAGCATTCGTGTCACACACGACCTCAAAAGAAATTGCCTGCGGTGCCGCCTTCCGGCTCCAAAATAAAACCGCGTCTTACGGCTCTGTTGAGCTGTTCGGAACGGCCTATGCGTCGGTAGACGAAGTTTAGACGTCCGAGCCTGAAAGTGGTGAGGTGGCCATCCAGAATGAGTGTTAAAATCAGAGGTTCATGCCGCGATCCCTTTCCAATCCGACCGTCGCGCACCAGCCGAAGCCTGTGGTCAAGCAAAAAGACCGCGATCCGGTGGCTGCAGGGCTGCGGGATGCCGCATTCAATCGCTCGGCGAGCTTCAATTATTTTCTTTCGGATAAATTCGAGGCGGGCGTGGCCCTGAGAGGCACCGAAGTAAAGTCGATCCGCGAGGGCAAGGCCAATCTGAAGGATGCCTATGGCCTGCTCAAAGACGGAGAGTGCTTTCTCTTGAACGCGCACATCGGTCCGTTCTCTCACGGCAACGCCATGAACCACGACTCGCTGCGGACACGAAAGCTGCTGATGCACCGGACCGAGATCCGCAAGCTCGAGGGGATGACGAAGCAGAAGGGCTTCACGCTGATTCCGGTGCGACTCTACTTTCGTAACGGTCGTGTAAAGTGCGAATTGGCTCTTGCCAAGGGCAAGCAGGACTGGGACAAGCGCGAGACAGAACGCAAGCGCGAGGCCGACAGCGAAGCAAAAGCAGCGATCGCACGAAGCCAGCGGCGATAGCTTTCCATTACAGAACGTGGCCCTCGAATTTCTCGGAGCCGTGCAGAAGATCGCCTTAACCGGGTTACGATAATGTCTATGGACACGAGGTTACTCTTTCAGGATGCCGCGAGCTTCGCCACCCCTCTGCTCGCCGTTTTTGCGGTTGATCTTGCCACCGGCGTGGATGCCGATGCGCTGCCTGCCCTGTTGACGACATCGGACGCAATCACCCATGCGGCGGAGAAGCTCTTGTCCTCAGGTGAGTTCAAGGCCGGAGCTGGCGAGACCCTGCTGCTGCATGCGCCGAGCGGACTGAAGGCCGAGCGCCTGCTCCTGGTGGGCGTGGGCAAGGCAAAAACGCTCTCTACTAACGACCTTCGCAAGGGAGCCGGAGCCGCGGTGCGCGCCGCTAAACCGCGTGGAATCAGAGATGTTGCCATCGCCTTTCCCGAAGACCATGCGCTCTCGGATGAGCACCTGGAAGAACTGCCATCCCTGCTTTTGGCACGTGCGGTAGCAGAGGGGGTCGAGCTGGCGGACCCGGACTATGACACCTACAAGAGCGATCGCAAGGACAACTCGCTCCACTCGCTGACCGTGCTGGCACATGAGCCCGAGAAAGCAAAGGTCGCGGAGATTCATTCGGGCTTCGAGCAGGGCCTGATCGTCGGTGCGGCCCAGAACTTTGCCCGCGACCTCGTCAACGAACCGGGCAACGTGTTGACGCCGACGGCGTTGGGCAAACGCGCAGCGGCAATGTGCGCCGAAACCGGGCTAGTGTGCGAGGTGTACTCCACCAAAAAGCTGCAGGAACTGAAGATGGGAGCATTCTGGGCGGTATCGCAGGGCTCGGCCGAGCCTCCCGCGCTGATCGTGATGACCTACAACCCTGAAGCGAAGCAGGCACAGAACGCGCCGGTGATCGGCCTCGTGGGTAAGGGTATTACCTTCGATACCGGCGGCATCTCGCTGAAGCCTGGCGAGGGCATGGAGAAGATGAAGTACGACATGGCGGGCGCGGCGGCCATGATCGGAGCCATGCGGGCAATCGCCGGGTTGAAGCCCTCGGTAAAGGTGATCGGCGTGGTCTGCTCTGCCGAAAACATGCCCGATGGCAAGGCGTTCAAACCCGGGGATGTGGTCACGGCGATGTCCGGCAAGACAATCGAGATCATCAATACGGACGCCGAGGGCCGCCTGGTGCTCGCGGACGGCCTGCACTATGCGAAAACCCTCGGCTGTACCCATCTGATTGATGCAGCAACCTTGACGGGAGCCTGCGTCGTGGCGCTTGGCAAGGAAAACGTCGGGCTCTTCTCGAACGATGATGAGACGGCGGAGCAGTTCCAGGGAGTGCTTCAGGCAACCGGCGAAAAATACTGGCGGCTACCCTGCACCGACGACTACAAGGAACAGATCAAAAGCCAGATCGCGGACATCATGAACACCGGCGCAACCCGCTGGGGTGGAGCGATCACAGCCGCGCTGTTTCTGAAGGAGTTCGCCGGGGAGACGCCATGGGTGCATCTGGACATCGCCGGGCTCGCCTGGAACGACGAGCCAAAGCCATGGATCGCACGCGGACCATCGGGAGTAGCAGTGCGCTCGATCGTGGAATGGGTACGCAGCTACGCAAAATAACCGGCAATAAGTTAGAGTAAATTGCCTTTTGGTGTACAGCGATTTTGAAAGGGCGGGACTTCAGTCCCGCCATAAGATCAGCAAATTCATGCGGCTTTAGCCGCTGAGGGAATCTTTCCACTCCACATCATCGGTGAAACCACTCTACATAACAGGTGGCGCTTCGATGCCAAGATACCCCAGTGCGCGAACCATCTCCCGGCGCGCAACAGCGGCAGTAGCCAGCAGCAACGCGCGGCGAGTTGGGTCCGTCTCGTTCAACACATGATACCGATGGTAGAAGTTGTTGAACTGCTGGGCCAGTTGGAAGGCATACTTCGCCAGGTAGGCAGGCTCGGCGGTAGCAATCGCCTGCTCGATCAGTAGCGTAAGCTTCGAGGCCAGCAGCCACGTCTCCCACAGGCTGTTTCCCTCTTCACCTGCAAGGAGCGAGAGATCGAGACCCGCAATCGCCGCGAGCGACTCCTCCTCCGTCGTCCCAGCCTTGCGGAAGATATTCGAGGCCCGAACAATCGCATACTGGACGTAAGGGCCAGTCTCTCCTTCGAAGCTCAGAGCGTCCTTGAAATCGAAGGCAATCACCGTATTGCGAGTAAAGCGCAGCATGAAGTATCGCAACGCGCCCACGGCGATCTGCATGGCGATGCTGAGGCGGCCAGCCTCCTCGATCTCTGGATGACGCGTATCGACCTCAGCCTTGGCGGCAGCGATGAGCTGGTCGAGCAGATCATCAGCCTTCACGCCGAAGCCCTTACGCCCGCTCACCTCCAGGTAGGCCTTCTTCCGGTCCTCTTCGCTGACGGTGTAGCCAAGATCGATGGCGCAGCGCGGCGTCAGCGCGACCATCTCGTAGCTGAAATGGGTGTAGCGATCGGCGGCATCGGTGTAACCCATGCCCCGCAGAGCCTGGATGACATTGTTCTGCGGGTCATTCTGCCGCGAGTCGATGACGTTGTAGATCGCGTCAGCCTTGCCAAACGTCGGGTGCGGACTCTGACCATCCACGGTAGAGATCCAGCAAGTCCGCTCAGGCTCGCTATCATGCTTGTACTCATAAAACGGAGCGTAGCCAAAATCCTTGCCCGGCAGCAGCCCAAACTTCCACAGATGGTAGGCAATGTCCTTGCCTACATAGGTCACAGTCCCGTTCGAACGGACAATCACCTTCGCATCCTCATCCGGCAAACTCGAATCCGCTGTCGCAATCTCCTCCGACGTTCCGGCGCGGCGCATCACATAGCAGCCCTTGTTCTTGCCCATCGTCTCGAGATATAGGACTCCCTTTTCGAGCATCAGCTCCCGCGCCGCATCCCAGAAGTGCAGCGTCAGAATCTCGCTCTCGCGCGGCAAGAAATCGTACTCAATCCCAAGCCGCTCCATAGTCTGCAGATGCCGATGCAAAACAGCAGTGGAGATCAGATCGGCGATGGCGGCGGTCTCATTGCCGCCCTCTTCGAGCGCATGCAGCGTGTCGAGGCGAATCTGTTTGCGCACAGCCAGCTGCTCGGGGTCTGCGGTATACCACTGCGAGACCTTCGCATACAGGTCCCAGCAGTAAAAGTCGATCCGCTGGTTGGTCTCGATCAAGTCGGCCAACAACTCGCGCGTGCTGTCCAGCGTCCTGCCTTCAAGATGCACGAGCCCGACGACCACATCCGCAACCTGCACACCCGTGTTGTCGATGTAGTTCTGCACACCGACCTCGTACCCGCGCTTGTAGCTGTCCGGGCGGAGCAGCCGCTGGAAGGTATCGCCAAGGATCGCGTTGCGCAGGTGCCCGATGTGCGCGGCCTTGTTCGGGTTGATGCTCGTATGCTCGATCAGCCGGAAGCCCGGCCCACCAATATCCGCATGCTGGTCCGCTGCGATACGCCGCACCGTAGCCGCACGATCAAGCCGGATATTGAGATACCCTGCACCCGCGACCTCGACCGAAGCAACACCCTCAAGCTCGGGCAGAGCTGCCGTCAACTCGGCTGCAAGCTCGGTGGCGATAACGCGAGGTGCCTTGCGGAGACGCTTCGCAAGCTCGAACGCAACCGGAAGCGCCAGTTCGCCAAGCGCGATGCTGGGCGGCTGCTCCACCGCAAGCTGTGCCAGGGTGACGTCGTACTTCGCGAGGAGGATGGCCTGAATGCGGGCCAGAAGATTCTGCTGAACAATGCGATACATAGTTGCGATTCACCGTCATATTACGAAAAGTTAGGGCAATTGGTCCGGAAGAGTCTCGATCTCGGCAAGTAGCGGCTTGTCGTTGTGAATCTTGAAGCGGTGCATCAGGAAGATGATGCCACCCGCCCCGGTGATCGACACCAGAAGCCACGCATGGAGCACCAGGCCGAAGAGTGCGGACTGCGAGTCGGGAGCTCCATGGCTGACCAGCGAAGTCTTGACCGCCAGTTCGAACGGTCCAATCGCTCCCGGCGAGCTTGGGATCAGATAAGACAGATTAGCGAAGGAGACAGCCAGCCACGGGCCAATTCGATCCGTGGGCACTCCAAGCAACCTCAACGCTGAGAGGAAGATCAGCCCCTCGCACGTCCAGATGACGGCAGACTGCACCAGCAGCAGCAGCGATCCAGCGATGCCAAGGCGTGCCGTCGCATTGAGCGCCAGAGTGATCCAGTGCTCGGTCTTGACCATCAAGCCATGCGAGGGAAGCCGCTTGAAAATAGCAGGCAGCTTCGGCTGCAGCAACCGCGCTCCCAGCAGCAGAACCAGCAATCCCACAGACGAAATGCCCAGCGAGATATAAGCGATGAGGTGGAGGCGGGGCGTTGCAATGCTGCCCATAGTCGCAACGAAGACGAGGACCAGAGTGAAGATATCGAGCAGCTTCTCCAGAATGACCGTGCTCAGAATCACCGAAGGCGACGTGCCCAGGTCACCTGCATAGGTGAAGACGCGCATGATATCGCCGATACGCAGCGGCAGGATATTATTGGCAGCCAGCGAGGTCATCAGGACACGGGCACATACTCCGAACCCAGCGCCAGTCGGCAGCATCATCCGGGTCCAGCGAACGCAGCGAAGGGTATAGCTGCCGAGAGTAAACCCAAGCACACCGAGAATCCACGCTGGATGCACTAGGCGCACCGCGCGGATCTGCGCATAGGAGATTCCCTTGAAGGTGTACCAGAGAAAGAAAGCGCTGATCAGTAGGCCAGGAAGGGTCTTCAGCAGGTTACGCTGGCGGTTAGTGGTCACTCAGGCACCGGACCGGTCGAGACACAGAAAAAGGTCGCTTTAGCAGAAAAAGACATAGGCTTCTCTGATTGTATCGTTCCACCTTATGGCTGGAGAATCGATTCAAGGAGAGAAAATAAGGTCAAAATCGAGCAAGTGGAAAACTTTGTCGCGCAATCGCCGTCTATAGCTCCATTCGCCCTGAATTAGACTGGAGCGTCACTGCAATAGGAGGATCGTCTGGGAGCGCTACTTTGAGTCCCCTAGTTGTCACCCAACCCGTCGCCTCTACCCGGCAATCCGCTGCCAGTGGGCAGCAGAACCGCCTGGCCCTGCCTCTGGTGACGATGCTCACGGGACTTGCGCTCCTCGTGCATGGCTATCATCCCTATGCCGAAGACGGTGGACTATATGTCGCAGGCATCAAGCGACTGCTTGACCCCACGCTGTACCCGCAAGTCACCGGCTTCGTGCTCGGGCATCTCCGCTTCTCTCTGTTTGCCCCGGCGATCGCCATGATGGTGCGAGCATCGCACCTGGAGCTCCCCACGATATTGCTGCTGCTCCACCTCGCCAGTATCTGGATCTCGCTCTTTGCCGTATGGCTGCTGGCAGCACGGTGTTATGAGAGCCAGGCCGCCCGCACAGGCGCAGTAGCACTGGTGGCGACATGGTTGACGCTCCCCGTCGCTGGAACCTCGCAGATCCTGATGGACCCCTACCTGACAGCGCGCAGCATCTCCCTGCCATGCGCGCTGATGGCCCTGGTGGGCGTGCTGGATATGGCGCAACGAACCAGCCGCCAGGAGAAGCTTCGCGGAGTCGCGCTCTGCCTTCTGTCCCTCCTGCTAGCGGCGGTCATGCATCCGCTGATGGCCGCGTATGCGCTCGCCAACGTACTGTTGCTGGGGTGCATGCACATAGGCAATCGCGCCATAAAGGTTTGGGGAACAGCGGCGCTGTGCAGCTTCGCAGTCGTGACAGCCGCCGCAACGCAGGCGATGGCTCAACCTGAGTCTGCGGCTTACATCCGCGTGGCGATGACGCGCTACTACTGGTTCCTCTCCCAGTGGCATTGGTATGAGCTGCTGGGACTGGTGGCCCCGCTAGCCATCCTGTCCCTCGTGGCCTTTGGACGGCGGCCCAAGACCGGAAAGACCGGTGAAAACGACGCCTTCGCTGCCACAAGGAGATCGCTGGCAAGCATGGCCGTGGCCGTCGGCACGACCGCAATCGTGATCGCATTGGCCTTTGCGCGAGAAAGAGCCGCAACCCACCTCGTCGCCCGGTTGCAGCCACTGCGCAGCTTCCAGATAATCTACGTCCTGATGACCCTGATGATTGGAGCGACCCTTGGCGAGAGATTGCTGCGAGGTCGAGCATGGCGCTGGATCGCAACATTCGGACTGCTCGGCGGAGTCATGTTCTTCGCGCAGCGCAGCACCTATCCTCACTCACCCCACCTTGAACTACCAGCGCATAGCTCGACCAACCGATGGGAGCAGGCCTTCGTCTGGATCAGCCGCAACACCCCGAAGAACGCCCTCTTTGCCATGGATGCGAACTACATCTCAAAACCCGGAGAGGACGCCCAGAGCTTCCGCGCCATCGCCGAGCGCAGCGCCTTGCCCGACTACTCGAAGGATGGAGGAGAAGCCTCCATCACGCCATCGCTCACCGAACAGTGGGCCATCGGACAAAGAGCGCAGACAGCTCTCAGCGCGAAGACGGATACAGAGCGCCTGACCGCGCTACAACCCCTCGGTGTCAACTGGATTCTCCTGCAACGCAGCGCGGCAACCACCTTCACCTGCCCCTACGCAAACGACACTGTAAAGGTGTGCCAACTGCCCTGATGTGTTACCTTTTTCAAGTGGCACGAGAGCGTAGCTCAGTTGGTAGAGCATCGCCCTTTTAAGGCGTTGGTCCTGGGTTCGAGCCCCAGCGCTCTCACCATAAACAATATAAATAACTTAGCTACTACTTCCCGGCACGCTAAAACCCGCTCCCCCCCCAAAAAGTCGTTGCGAACCATAGAAGGTTCCCGTGCGGTTTATTGTGGACAACTTTTCGCCTACGGCTCGATGCTTTAGAGTGAGGTTGTCTTATGAACATCGAACAGAATCTCGATTTGGTAGCTGACAGAATCGTGCTCGATGCACCGGAACAGAAAATTGATTTCGCCGACCCCGCAAACGTCTTTACCGTTTGGGCCGATCTTCGCAACAGAATGCAGTATTGCGGAAGCCGTCAATCACTCGATGGCGCGTGGATGCTCGCGGCGGGGCATGTCCACCTGAGAAACACGTATGTCGTAAAGGGACCACTCAGCGAGTTCGGCATTATGAAATTTGAAAGGGCTAGAGCGTAAGCTGATGCGTCTTTATATCCACACCACCACAAAAAACGTTGACCAGCGCGAGCCTACTTACACCCTCACGAAGGCTATTGAGGGTGCTTGGCACTGGACGACGCTGGAATCTGCTGATCGCATTTGTCGTTTTCTTTCCCAAACAGGAATCACTATCAATGTGCAGAATGGTTTTGGCGATAGTGTTTACTGCACTGATTACCGTGTTGAGTCGCGACCGCAAGGCGGGTTCGCCATTTCCTGCGAGCACCCGTTGTCTGCTGAAAAGGGGATTTCCTAAAATGCGGACAATAGTAGAAGGCAAAGATGCTGTTTTGAACTTTCTTGAAAACGAAGCACTAAAACGCACAGACGAAAAGCCGGGAGTCTGCCAGCTAGTACGCGATGATGCGGACAATCTGGTTCTCTTCTTCGAAGGGTTCACGTTCATTGGTTCTGGGACGGTATCGCTTGGAGGGAATCTCCTCAATGTTGCTGATGGTCGAATCGTAACCCATCAAAAGCCTTCGTAGCGCTTCCCCTTATTCCCGCCTAAAGACGCGCCTTGCTATCTCCCAAGTGATGCAGACATAGCAGCTTCGTCTACAAACTGCCCTGTTGGCGCTTCCGAAACGCCGCAACTTTATGACGGTTGCCGCACGCGGCCATGCTGCACCATCTTCGGTGATGCGATTTGGTGCGGTCGTAGAACCACAGAACACAATCCTCATCCTCACAGCGCCTTACCAAGCTGAAATCGCCACTGGCAAGCAGATCAGCGGCAGATTCGGCTAGGGGTGCAAGCGCCTGCTCGGGAGTTCGCCGCTTCCATTGTCGTTCGAGGCTCAGGCCTCTCTCTTGATTCGGCACGAGTTCCAGATGACTCCTCGCTTCCGCAAGGAACGCATTGAGAGCTCCAACATCAATCCTCTTCCCTGCCTTCCGCCTCTCTACGAGAGTACGAATCTCTTCGCGCAGAGTACGCGCGGCATGAAGCAAAGCGGATGACCGCAGATTCGCAAGCTCATTCTCAAGCGGCCACCCCGCCCGACTGAGCCACAGCACAACATCGCGATCGCTCTGGAGAGAGTCCACAAGCTCTCCATCAACACGCGAGACCGTATTCAAGATATCCAGTGCTGGATGATCTCCCAGCATGATCGCCTCGTTGTGTGCAACAGGTTGCGTAGCTTTCGACATGGCCTCGACCTCCTCTCCGTAACCTTTATTTTATCATTTAACAGGTTACCTATATGGTGTAACCATTGAAATATAAGTTCACTGGTGTTGAAATGCCAGGCGTGCGTCAAGGAGCACATCATGAATCGCCGAAGTTTCGTCACTCGAAGCAGTCTTCTTGCACTCGCTGGCGCAGTTCCCTCCGCACTCGCGCAATCTGCAGTTGAGCACCTCAAGAAGGAGAAATTGATGACTGAACATGCAAACGTACCACTGACCTCCATCCACCGCATCGAAGCTGATGGCGTATCCGTCTTCTACCGCGAAGCTGGCCCAGCGGACGCGCCGGTCGTGCTCTTACTGCACGGCTTCCCGACATCTTCGTTTCAATACCGCGAGCTGATTCCTCGCCTCGCCGACCGCTACCACGTCATCGCGCCCGATCTCCCCGGCTTCGGCTTCACCGAGGTTCCCCACGAGCGCCACTACAAGTACACCTTCGACGCGCTGGCAAACACGATACTGGCCTTCACGGATGCGCTGCACCTCAAGCACTACGCACTCTATGTCTTCGACTACGGCGCTCCCACCGGCCTTCGTCTAGCGATGGCTCACCCGGAGCGTATCACCGCCATCGTCTCGCAGAACGGCAATGCCTACGAAGAGGGCCTCGGCGACGCCTGGGCTCCCATCCAGCGCTATTGGCGAGAGCCCACTCCCGAGAACCGCGAGACGCTACGCAATGCCCTGGACCCCGCAGGCCTTCGCTCACAGTACACCGACGGCGTCCCCAATCCGGAGAGAATCGCACCGGAGGGCTACACCCTTGACGCTGCATTGATGGCGCGCCCCGGCAACATGGACATCCAGTTGGACCTGTTTCTCGACTATGCCAACAATGTGAAGCTCTACCCCGCGTTCCAGGACTACTTCCGCAAATCGAAGCCGCCACTGCTTGCCATCTGGGGCAAGCACGATCCGTTCTTTATCCCCCCAGGCGCAGAGGCATTCAAACGCGACAACCCAAACGCAACCGTTCAACTCCTGGATACAGGACACTTCGCACTGGAAACGCACGTCGAGGAGATCGCCTCCGCCATGCGCCAGCTCCTCGCAAAGACTGCCAACTGAACCCAGCAGAAGACCAAACCCTCTATCGTAGGAGAGAGGGTTTGGTCTCTAAAATCAACTACAAAATCTGTCATCCTGAGCGAAGCGTAGCGTAGTCGAAGGACCTGCGGTTTGCTCGGGGTGCCGCTACTTTCTTGTCATTGTTCAGCACATCCTGACAAGTCCTATCTGGCTTTTGTAGGTCGATAGCACCTAAGCTGACGGCTTGTCCGGCACCGGCGCGGTCGCACAGAACTCGTCAAGAAACCGCAAGCTGTAGCCATGCACCAGATGCTCGACCCGGTCTGCGGACTCTGAGCGCACGATCAGCCCTGCATGATGATGTCTGTGGAGCCGGTGAACGATCTCGGGGTCGCTGTATGCCGCCGTATCCGGCTGCTCCTGTCGCGCGAGACAGATGACGCTCCCTGCAAAATCGCCCTTGGACACCGGCAGCACATACTCCTCACCGAGCAGCTCCGCCGCTGTCAGGCGAGCCCACTCCACCCACGGGTTGAGGCCAGTGGCGAACTCGACCACCTCGGCGATATACGCTCCGCCAACCCGCGCCGCGCTCTCCAAAAAATGGAACCTGCCATCCTCAGCAGATTTGATGAACTCCGTGTGCGTAACACCCGAGACCATCCCCAGCGCTGCGATCACCTGCTTGTGGATAGCGACTAGCTCTTGCGCATCACTCGACTCCGGGTGCAGAGCACGCGTAGTAAAGACGCCGCCCTGGTGCATGGTCTTCATCGGTGGCTGGCCATACTGGTGCGGCGCGCTGAACAACACCTCACCCTTCCACGTAATTCCCTCCACATGGAAGACACCGCCCGTGACAAACCGCTCCAGCACATAGTTGCTTTGCAGGTCGCCAAGCTGATCGAGCACCGGCCAGAGATCATCCGGCGTTTGAATCGTCTTGATCCCAATCGCCGAGGCATTCGTCCGCGGCTTCAGCAGCCACGGCCCAGGGACAGACGCCATGAAGTGCCGCAGGTCATCATGATGAAAGACGCCCGAGAACTCCGGCACCGGGATACCCGCACTCTTCGCTTTCACCCGCATGGCCAGCTTGTCACGGAAGTATGCCGTAGCGGTGAGCCCCATCCCCGGCAGCCGAAAGTGCTCACGCAGCATCGCGGCAGATTCCAGATCGAACTCATCCAGTGCAACAATCCGGTCGATCCGGCGACTCCGCGCCCAATAGGTGACAGTGTTACGCAGCTGCTCCGCAGTCAAGTTCTCCGGCATCGTGAACAGCTCTGAGAGCGCCTCGCGCGGCCAGTTGGCGTCCTTCAGCTTGTCCCCCGTAAGCAGCATTACGTTCAGGCCAAGACGGTGAGCCTCGCGCAGAAAACCCTGCCCCTTCTCATACGAGCTCATACAAAAGATCGTCGGCTTACCTGCTGAATCGCTCACGGGTCACCCGCCCTTAGAGAAGCAATGTCTACTGCGCGATCAGGGTAACACTCGTTCTTGAAAAATCGGCGAACAGGCTCCCCAGCAAACGGTTGCTGCCAATAAAGCCAGCGCCACAGCGACAATAACTAAAACCGATCTCCTAAGCCTACACAGAGGGCGTCGTAAGTTTTTTGACAATATTGGTGGTAGAAAACCCTTCAACCGTAGGAACAATCTCGACACGCCCACCCGAGGCAATCACATCCTCATGGCCGACGACCGTCTCCACGGTGTAATCCCCGCCCTTCACCAGAACATTGGGTTTCAACGCCCGGATCAACTCCAGGGGCGTCTCCTCATCGAAGAGCACCACCGCATCCACAGCGGCCAGCGCCGACATCACCCGTGCCCGCTCCCGTTCCCCGATGATGGGCCGCGACGGTCCCTTCAGACGGCTCACCGACGCATCCGTATTGAGCCCCAGCACCAGCTTCGAGCCAAAGCGGCGGCAGTCCTCCAACAGCGTAATATGCCCTACATGCAGCAGGTCGAAGCAGCCGTTGGTGAACACAATCGTCTCGCCCGACGCGCGCCACTCCGCAACCCGCAGCTTGACCCGCTCGAGGTCAAGCACCTTCTCCCCAGAACTCAACCCCATGCTCGGCGTCAGTGCTGCGATTAGCTCATGTTGGGCAATCGGTACGGTGCCTATCTTGCCCACCACAATCCCAGCCGCCAGGTTCGCCAGCTCTACTGCAGTGTGGATATGCAACCCACCGGCAAGGGCCGCCGCAAGCGTCGCAATCACCGTATCGCCTGCGCCCGAGACGTCGAACACCTCACGCGCCCGCGCCGGGGAGTGATAGATCTCATCCGGGCTGAGAACGCGGATTCCCTTCTCACTCATCGTCACCGTCAGAAACTGGATATCGTGCTCGCTCAACAAGACCTGCGCCGCGGCAAGCATGTCGTCAATCTTGTGCGCGGCAACCCTCGTAGCAGCGGAGAGCTCGCTCAGGTTCGGGCAGACAGTCGTCGCGCCGGTGTACTTGCTGAAATCCGGAGTCTTCGGGTCCGCAAGCACTGGAATCCCGGCAGCGCGCGCCGCACGAATCACAGCCTCGCACAGTGGTGTCGTCAGTGCTCCCTTGGCATAGTCTGACAGGATCACGGCATGCACCTTACCCGTCAACTCCACCGCGCGCTCCAGCAGTTGCTGCTCCTCGGCCTCCGGATGAGCCTCCCGGCTTTCGATATCCAGCCGCAGAAGCTGTTGGCTGCGCCCAACGATGCGCGTCTTCGAGATCGTCGGCAGCGAGCCGGTAACAACTCCCAGCATATTCACGCCAGCCGGATGCAGCAGCGCCGCAAGCTCACCCTGCTCCGCATCATTTCCCCAGAACCCTGCAAGGAAGACCTGGCAGCCAAGACCCGCCAGGTTCATCGCCACATTGGCGGCGCCACCAGGCCGCTCATACCGCTGAGCATGGCGGATGACCGGCACCGGCGCCTCGGGCGAGATGCGTTCGACCTCGCCGAGAATGTAACGGTCCAACATGATGTCGCCCACAACGAGGACCTTGATCTGGCCGAAGCCACCCTCGAGCAGGTTCAGAATCGAATGGAGTTCAGGCAACATATATTTGTAAATAGCTCCTGACCTATCATCTCATTTCCGCAAAGACCAACCCGCGCCCCACTCTCACCCCAACACCCCCCGCACCTGCTCCACCACCTCCTCGACGGTGATGGAAAGAATGCACTTCTTCTTTTCCACAATGCAGGTCTCAAGCCCGCATCCCCAGCAATCGACCTGATGATAAATAACCCGGTGCTGCCGCCCATGCGGAAACCATTTGCGCGGTTTGCCTCGCGCAGAAAAGATGCCGACACAGGGTGTCTGCACCGCTGCCGCCAGGTGCATCGGCCCGCTGTCATGCCCGACAAAAATCCGCGCCCGCGCAAAGACGGCAGCACTCTCCCGCGGAGTCAGTCGGCCGCACAAATTCAGCACCGTGTTCCCCTCTGACGCCGCGCGCCAGCCCTCCGCGATAAACTCGCTGTACTCCGCATCGACCGAAGCACCCGTAATCGCCAGCGCATACTCCGGGTAGAGCTGCGCCAGTCTCTTCAGCATCTCCCGCCAGTTCTCCCGCCCCCAGTCGTTCGATTGGGCCTTGGTGCCGATACTCACAGCAACCAACGGACGCCCAGCAACCGGCACCAGCACCTCCTCCGCCCGGGCATGTTCCTGAGCTGTCAGATCGAGTCCCCAGCTCCCGGCATCGTCCAGCCGCGCATCGCCCAACTCGGAGAGATTACGCGCCAGCCGCTCCGCCTCCGGCTCGAGCCATCCATCCTCACTGAGCAGCCGGTTCTTCTGCCGCTCCTCCGTATCCGGAACACCGATCAGCCGTGAGACGCCGCACAGACGAAAGAACGCAGCATCCCGTTTCGCCGCCCCTATCCCACGCGCCGGAGCAAGGTACACCACCACCTGCGGACGCCAGCGCAGCAGTTGCCACCACAACGACAACAGATCCTTCGCGCTCCTCGTCCCTACCGTGTACCGAAAATATCCCTGGACCAGCCCCGTACCCTCCAGAATTGCCGCAGCCGGCGGAGCCTTCGTCGCAATCGGAAAGTTCGTCAACAGACGTCGCTCCGCATCCGGGAAACTTCGCTCAACGAGATGAAAACACGGCAGAGTCACGACAGTGTCGCCCAGGCTGCCAAGGCGATAGATCAGGACCCGCTTAATCGGCTTCGACATAAGGTATCTCTCTAGGCAGTATCGACCTATTGATCAGCCGCAAGTGACGGATCGAATAAGAACTGTCATCCTGAGCGGAGCTTCTCGCAGCCTTATCGCGAGAAGTGCAGTCGAAGGACCTGCGGTTTGTTTGGGTTAGCACAATCTTGAACATTGAAATTATCTTGCGAAGATTAGACTCAGAACTCTAGTCTGCTTGCTTAGCCGCCCGAGAGCAAATGGCAACCCACTCCGCCCAGAGCCCAGCCGACTTCAGACAAATCCCCACTCCTGATAAAGTTCTTCTGGGACACCTGAAGCTTGGTTCCTCCACAACGAATGCTTGATCTCCTAGAAATCGCACGACTACACGACCGGACGACGGTTGATTGGCACGACGTCACAACCTCGTCGTCCCCCATTCTTCCTCCAGACGCACCCGACTTCGCAGCTCTCGTACTCGAAAATCACCGTGCCAACTTCGACCTCTGGCACGAGGAGGACAGAGCCCGCGACCCCTCCGCCTCCGACTCGGCGATCGCCACCGAGAAGCACACCATCGACCGGCTCAACCAGCGCCGAAACGACCTCGTCGAGCAGATGGACCAGTGGCTGCTCTCCTGGCTGAAGGACGCCGGAACCCCGCAGAATTCAGCCGCCCCCCTGAACTCCGAGACCCCCGGCCTCATCCTCGACCGTCTATCCATCCTTGCCCTGAAGATCTATCACACTCGCGAAGAGGCACATCGGGAGACTGCGACCGAAGCCCACCGCCAGCGCAACCTCGACCGCCTCGTCCTGCTCGAAGAGCAACGAGCCGACCTCGAAGGCTGTCTAAAAGCCCTGTGGACACAGGTGATCGAAGGCAAACGGAGATTCAAACTCTACCGTCAGATGAAGATGTATAACGATCCTGACCTCAATCCCGTCCTCTACGGGCGGAATGGGAGTTGACCTGACGCACGGTTCTGCGTATAAAACGCAGACGAGTAGAGACACAAAAAGAATGTTGATGAATAGAGAAACATTTCCCCATCCATCGACAATCGAGACCACCATGGCCCAGACAAAAACGGTACCCGCACCCACGTTGAAACGCATTCCCCGCACGCTGGCTGGCAACGTTCCCGCAACCACGGATAACGGACGCTCTCACACCCTCGCTCTCTACGAAGACGCCCTGCGCCTGATGCAGGACGGAAAGTACGAGAAGGCCCACGTCGCCTTCGACAAGATGCTGGCGGCAAGCCCCGCCGATCTCGCAGCGTCGATCCGCATGTACATTAACGCCTGTGTCATGCAGATCAACAAGGGCAAAACCAGCTTCGCCAGCCACGAGGAGCGCTACGACTACGCGATCTCGTTGCTCAACGACGGCCACTACGAGGACGCCCGCGAGCAGTTCCAGCAGATCCTCGCCGAAAACAGCTCCGCCGACTATGCCTTCTACGGTCTCGCCGTGCTCGCCAGCATGACCGGCGACACCCACACCTGTCTCGAGCACCTCACCGAAGCCATCCGGCAGAACCCCCGCAACCGCATCCAGGCCCGCTCCGACTCCGACTTCCAGGACATGGCCGACGATCCCCGGTTCACGGAGCTCCTCTACCCGGAGGTATGACGCTGACACAAGAGCAAGCCCGCACTCCAGCACCCGAACCTGCGCCAAGGTCTGCTCCAGCAGGACTCCGCGTAGTGGCCATCGGTGGCGGGACCGGACTCTCCACCCTCTTGCGCGGCCTGAAGCGTTACGTCGCCACCCCCACCGGCACCCAGCCGCTCTCTGACCCCAACTGCAAAGACACCCCCTGCCTCATCCGCGACCTCGCCGCTGTCGTCACCGTCACCGACGACGGCGGCTCCTCAGGCCGTCTCCGCGAAGACTTCAAGATGCTCCCCCCCGGCGACATCCGCAACTGCATGGTCGCCCTCTCCGAGGACGAGCTCCTGCTCTCCCGCCTCTTCCAGTTCCGCTTCGACCAGGGCGAGCTTCAGGGCCACAGCTTCGGCAACCTCTTCCTCGCCGCACTCTCCCACATCACCGGCGGAGACTTCGCCCAAGCCGTCCAGATGTCCTCCCAGATCCTCGCCACTCGCGGACGCATCTACCCGGCCACCAACACCAACGTCACCCTCGCCGCCCGCATGGAAGACGGCTCCATCGTCAGCGGCGAAACCAGCATCACCGCCAGCAAGCACCGCATCGTCGAGCTCATCATGAATCCCGCCGACGCCCCCCCACTCCCCGAAACCCTCGAAGCCATCGCCAACGCCGACCTCATTACCCTCGGCCCCGGCTCGCTCTACACCTCGCTCATCACCAACCTGCTCGTCAGCGGCATCCCGCAGGCGCTTGCCAACTCCAAAGCCACCCGCATCTACATCTGCAACCTGATGACGCAGGCCAACGAGTCCCTCGGCCTCACCGCCTCCCAGCACATCGAGCGCATTCTCGAACACGCCGGCGCGGCCCAGCAGCCAATCTTCGACTACGCCCTCATCAACACCGCCCCTATCTCGCCCACGCTGCTCGCAAAATACGCCCGCGAAGGCCAGACCCCCATCGAAGCCGACCTAGACCGCGTCCGCGCCCTCGGCGTCGAGCCTATCACCGGCAGCTTCGTCCATGAAGGCGACGTCCTCCGCCACGACTACGACAAGCTCACCGAAGCCCTCCTGAAGATCTCCCTGCAACGTTAGACCGTTTTCACCATGCAAGAATCCTTGTCATTCTGAGCGGAGCGAAGAACCCCTGTATTTCGCTCGAAGCGCCACGACTACGCCCACTGTGAACCCCTTACCCTTGCACAGCACCCCACACCGCGTTAGCCTATCTCTCGTACCTCGGCAGTCTCCGCCCGCTCTCACGGTTCAGGTTCCAATCAGGAGACTCTACTCGCGATCTCGGTCAGCAGCGTCGCGAACGGAGGCGATGCCGGCGCTTCGTATCTTTGCGCCCAAACCGCCGCTCCAGCCGAAGGAGACACACCTCATGTCCGCACCTCGTCAGCACCACGCCATCGATTACATCGAACTTCCCTGCACCAACCCGCAGGCCATCAAGACCTTCTACTCCACCGTCTTCGGATGGACCTTCGAAGACTACGGCCCGTCCTACATCGCATTTCACGGCGCCGGACTCGACGGTGGCTTCACCTCCGAAGAGCCCGTCTCGCCCAGCGGAGCCCGCGTCATCCTCTACAGTCAGAACCTCGAAGCCACTCTAGCCGCCGTACAAGCAGCAGGAGGTCGCATCCACAAGGAGATCTTCGCCTTTCCCGGCGGCCGCCGCTTCCACTTCCTCGACCCCGACGGCAACCACCTCGCCGTCTGGTCGGAGTAGCGTCCGATCGGGTGCCCCATCCTTTCGCGCACCATGCGAAAGGGTGGGAGACCGCAGGCTCCCAAGCCCCCTCTGTCGTACCCTATTCAAACCATGACCCCAACCCTCGAAGGCCCCCGCCTCCGCCTCGAACCCCTCACCCTCGCCCACCTCCCCGCTCTCGAAGAGATCGCCTTCGACGACCGCAACTGGCGATTCATGCGGATCTGGATCAAAACCCGCGACGACCTCCGCCGCTGGGTCGAGACCGCCCTGCAAGGCGAGGCAGACGGAACCCTCGTCCCCTGGGCCACTATACTCAAGCAGGAGAACCGCGTCATCGGCTCCACCCGCCTGCACGACCTCGACACCGCGAACGGCACAGTCGAGATCGGAACCACCTGGCTCGCCCCCGCCTACCACGGCACCGGCCTGAACCCCGAGGCCAAGCTCCTCCAGCTCGACTACGCCTTCGACACCCTAAAACTCCACCGCGTAGCCTTCAAAACCCACCACGAAAACCTGCAATCCCAAGCCGCCCTCCGCAAACTAGGCGCAACCTACGAAGGCACCTTCCGCAACCACTACCTCATGCCCGACGGTAGCCACCGCCACAGCGTCTGGTTCTCCATCATCCGCGAAGAATGGCCTGAAGTCCGCACCCGCCTAACCGCGCGGCTAACCCAAAACCAGAGCACCTAAACCCAAGCACCCCACCCAAAAATTGTCATCCTGAGCGCAGTCGAAGGACCTGCGGTTGCCTTTGCAGTCGCTCGTTTTTTAGTTGTCATTCCGCAGCGCAGCGGAGGAATCTGCTTTTCGCCATTACCAGCACCCTAACCAATCACCACCAGCTGCTCCTCCGCCACCGTCCGCTTCAACTGACCACAAGCCGCATAAATATCCCGCCCCCGAGGCCGCCGAATATAAGTCGGCATCCCACCATCAATCAGCATCTTCTGAAAGACAGCCACATCTCCCGGCTCAGGCTGCGAATAATCAATCCCCGGCCCCGGGTTCCAGACGATCAGGTTGACCTTCGCCCGCATCCCCCTCAGCAGCGCCAGCACCTCGCGAGCATGAACCGGCTGATCGTTCACCCCACCCAGCAACACATACTCGAACGTCACATACTCCCGCTTCCCCATCGGAATCGTTGCCACCGCATCCAGCAGCGCCTGGATGTTCCACTTCCGCGTGATCGGCATCACCTGCTCACGGACCACATCATTCGAAGCATTCAACGAAAGCGCCAGCTTCGGCCGCACCGTCTCCAGCGCGAACCTGCGGATCGCCGGCTCAATACCACTCGTAGAAACCGTCATCCGCGACTCCGGAATCGCCATCCCCTTCGTCAGCAGATGCACACTCCGCATGAACTCGTCATAATTCAGGAACGGCTCACCCATCCCCATAAACACCAGGTTGATCCGGTCCAGCCCCACCTTTACATTCTGCCGCGTCAGCACCGCCGCCACCTGCCCCGCAATCTCTCCCGCCCGCAGATTCCGCTTGATCCCCAGCTTCGCCGTCAGGCAGAACTGGCAGTTCACCGCGCAACCCACCTGGCTCGAGATACAGATCGTAGCCCGCCGATACCCACTCCGCTCCAACACCCCAACATCCTGCCACCGCTTCCGCTGCACAGAACCGGCCTCACCACTAAATTTGTCATCCTGAGCGAAGCGTAGCGTAGTCGAAGGACCTGCGGTTGCATTTTTGTCTGTCATTCCGTAGCGCAGCGGAGGAATCTGCTTCTCGCCGGGTGCCGAACTATCACGATCCTCCAACTCCTCCTCAGCCGCAGCCTCGCTCCCATCTCCCCGCTCGCCGCCATCCCCCTCCGGCATCCAAACCGTCTCGACGGTCTCCCCATCCGCCATCCGCATCAGGTAGCGCTCGGTCCCATCCACCGACTTCGCCGTCTGCACAATCTCCGGCAGACCAACGACATAGCCCTCCGCCGCAAGCCTCTCCCTTACCGCCAGCGGCAGCGTCATAATCTCCTCAAGCGACCCGCTGCGCTGCCGGTACAGAGCCTCAAACACCTGCGCCGCCCGGTACTTCGGCAGCCCAAGCCCCACCATCAGCTCCTGCAACTCAACCAGCGACGCGCCAAACAGCGCCTTCCCTGCCCCCTGCGGCAAGGCCGAAACGCCCTTCGGCTCTAAATCTGGAGTATCCATCGACATTCTTCCCGCTTCCTACCTCAAACCTCTAGTTTACGCGGAACCGCATATTAGCTCCGCTCAACGCGCCGCCCGGCCTGTGAAACAATAGAAGATTGAAGGAGCCGCATGTCCGCAACCCTGGCTGAAGCACCCCGTTCGACGCAATCCACTACCCGCAACATCCGTAAGACCACTCTGCCAAACGGCCTCCTGGTCATGACAGAGTCCATGCCCCACGTCCGAAGCGTCTCCATGGGCGTCTGGGTCGACTCCGGCTCGCGCGACGAGCCCGCAGCCGTCAACGGCATCTCCCACTTCGTCGAACACATGGTCTTCAAGGGCACCACCTCGCGCTCCGCCAAGCAGCTCGCCCGCGAGGTCGACTCCATCGGCGGAAACCTCGACGCCTTCACCGGCAAAGAGACCGTCTGCTTCAACATCAAGGTCCTCGACGAGAACGTCGAGCCCGCGCTCGACCTCCTCTCCGACCTCGTCCTCCACCCCACCTTCACTCCCGAAGAACTAGCCCGCGAGCAGGGCGTCATCCTCGAAGAGATCAAGATGGACGAGGACAACCCCGACTACCTCGTTCACGAGATCTTCACCCAGAACCTCTGGAAGGGCGACGCCCTCGGCCGCCCCATCCTCGGCACCGTCGAGACCGTCTCCAGCTTCAACCAGCAGATCCTCTTCGACTACTACGCCAGCCGCTTCATCCCGCGCAACCTCGTCTTCTCCGCCGCAGGAAGTCTGGATCACGATACTTTCGTAGAGCAAGTAGCCCAGCAGTTCGCCTCCCTCGCCGCCAGCAGCGACCACGTCCTCCCCAAGCTCCCCGCGCCCAAAGCCTCGCCACACATCACGCTCAAGCGCAAAAAATCCCTCGAGCAGGTGCAACTCTGCCTCGGCGTCACCGCGCCGCCGGTCGCCGACCCGAGCCGTTACGCTGTCTACCTGCTCAACACCATGCTCGGCGGCGGCATGAGCTCCCGGCTCTTCCAGAGCATCCGCGAGGATCAGGGCCTCGCCTACTCCATCTACTCCGAGATGAACCCCTTCCGCGACACTGGCTCCCTCTGCATCTATGCCGGAGCTTCCGCCGATAAGACCGAGCAGGTCCTCCAACTCACCCTCCACGAGCTGCGCCGCCTCAAAGAAGAGACAGCACCAGACAGCGAACTGAAGCGCGCCAAAGACCAGCTCAAGAGCAACATGGTCCTCGGCCTCGAAAGCTCCTCCAGTCGTATGTCCGGTCTGGCACGCCAGCAGATGTACTTCGGACGGGTCTTCTCCATCGATGAGATCGTCGAACAGATCGAAGCAGTCACACCAGCCGACATCCAGGCCCTGGCCCAACAGCTCTTCCAACCAGAAGCCCTCGCCCTGACCCTGCTCGGCAACCTCGGCACCATGAAGATCGCCCGGCAAGACCTCGCCTGCTAAGGCAGAGCAACAAGTCCAAAATTCGCAACCAAAATCTGTCATCCTGAGCGAAGCCTCTCGCAGCATCATCGCGAGAGGCGCAGTCGAAGGACCTACGGTTTGCAGTTGCCGTTGCCTGTTTTTTTTGTTTGTCATCCCGCAGGGATCTGCTTTTGCAGCTACGGGTGCCCATCCTTCGAACCCTCATCGCGAAGGGTGGGATCGCAATCATCTAGCGCCCTCTCCAACAATCCACTGACACACCCCAATGTCCGCTAAGATTCCCCCATGGTCAGTGCCTCGGAACCTGGACCACTACAACCCTCGCAAGAGAATAACCCACGCAGCCGCATAGCCTACGCGTGCATGACGATCGCTCGCCTCTTCCTTGGCATCGCGATGATGCCTTATGCTCTCGACAAGCTGCTTGTATACCAGTTCAAGATTCCAGCATGGAGCTACGCTCAGCCTCTCGGGCTTACAAGCGGCAGTACCCTCACCTGGGCACTGCTGTGCTATTCGCCTCATTTTCAGATGATTTTGGGGCTATTCGAGCTCATTCCCGCTCTCATGCTTCTCAATGTTCGTACAAGGCGCCTCGGTGCCCTGTTCATGTTTCCCGTTCTCTTGAACGTGGTTCTGGTCAACTACTCTCTCGATCTCTGGCGAGACACAAAAATCGTTAGCACCATGTTGTTGGCCGTCAATGCCTTTCTCCTTCTCTACGATCATTCGACTTACTTGAAGTTCCTAAAAGAACTCCTCGTAACGCCCCATCCGACCGCTGGCCGAAGAATCCTGAATATGACAAACATTGCCAGCTTCATGATCTCTGCGACGTTGATCCTTGTCTTCGCAGCAGGCCTGGGCTATAGCATCGTCCACTTCCAAAACCCCGTCTCCGATTTCGTTGGCGCACGTCAGATCAACAGCGCTGGCACCTGGAAGATCGACTCTCTCAGCATCGCGGGTCAACCCATAGCCATAGCACCTGGCAGCTCGTTTTATTTCAACCTGTTTAGCACCTGCGTCTATGGTGATATCGCGCATCCCAGCTTTGGCACCTTCCATGCGGACAAACCACACCACGCCTTCGATATCGAGGGAATCCGTATCGAAGGTTCGACGGCGACAATAAAGGGAAGCTATCAAATCCAAGGATCAAACCTGACGCTCAACGGCAATCGTAACAACCAGCCACTCGTACTTGTGCTGGAGCGAAGCCATTGGGATGCCAGGCACTAGCAAATCTCACACAATCCATTTGCAATCGTTGTGGGGAGCGGCGCGCCTTCGAGAAGTGCATACTTCGCCGGAGAACAGCAGGCTTTTGTAAGCCGCGCCTTGTCTGCTTGCATCATCTTCTCCTCTTTCAGCCAGCCAAGCGTCTGCTTCAGTATCTGCGCGGCTCCAATGTGCAACGGCATGACAACGCGATAGTGCATCCACTTTCCTTCGCGTCGCGCTGAAACGATACCAGCGCTACGAAGGTAAGCCAGGTGCCGGGAGATCTTGGATTGGGGGCCGCCCAGAATTTCCACGAAGTAGCAGACACAAATCTCCTGCTCCCCCATGAGGTTAAGAAGCCGAAGGCGGGTAGTGTCGCCTAAAGCCTGGAAAAACCGTTCCATATCGAAAGCCTGTTTCGCTGCCATATCTTCATATATACGCATTGACGTATTTGAATGCAAGTCATATAGTCGCCTAAGCAGATATATGGAGGCAGCATGCCAGAACAGCTATTGGATTCGGTGAAATCAAAGTACGGAGCGGTCGCAGAGAGCACGTTATCGAACAACCATGCCGGAGTAAAGGCCGTTGCAGAAGCGTTCGGCTATAGCTCCGAAGAGCTCACTTCGATCCCCGCAGGGGCCAACATGGGACTCTCCTGCGGCAATCCCACGGCCACGGCTCACTTGAGAGCGGGAGAAGTCGTGGTGGATCTTGGCTCAGGTGGTGGACTCGATGTATTTCTCGCCTCCAGCATGGTTGGGCCGGAAGGCCGCGCTATCGGTATCGATATGACCCCGGCCATGATCGAGCGTGCGAGGGAAAATGCCAAAAAAGGCGGTTACGCCAACGTGGACTTCCTTCAATCCACCATCGACAGGATTCCCCTGCCGGATGCGTCAGTCGATTGCATCATCTCGAACTGTGTCATCAATCTTGCGCCGGACAAGCCTGCCGTCTTTCGCGAAATCGCCCGCGTCCTGAAACCGGGTGGCCGCGTCGCACTCAGCGACATCGCCTTGAAGCATGAGTTGCCGGAAGCGGTTGCTCAAAGCATGGCGGCGTATGTCGGCTGTATCGCGGGAGCAATCCTCATCGACGACTATCGCGCAGGCATGCTCGCAGCCGGATTCCAGCATGTTGAGATCGTAGACAGCGGGGCCGACTTGAACGCGTATGCCAAGGTCGAGAATCAAGCAGGTTGCTGCTCCCCGAGTATGGAAGCTGGGAGTACCTTGCAAGTCATTCAAGAGGCTTGCTGCACACCCGCAACCACCGAGACATCGTTGCACGAAGAGCTGACGACCCTTCTCTCGCAGTACGACGTGAACGCAGCGGCGGCCAGCGTCAAGGTCTATGCCATCAAGCCCAAAGTAGTGTAAAAATCAAGCTCGCAAAGGCGCTCGAACGGGAGAAACGATGCAAAAGGTCATCTTCGCTTGCGTTCACAATGCCGGTCGCTCACAGATGGCTGCGGCTTTCTTCAATCAGCTCGCCGATCCGCAGAAAGCACGAGCGTTATCGGCAGGAACCGATCCCGGTGTACGCGTTCATCCAGAGGTTCTGGAGGTCATGCAAGAGGTTGGAATCGACTTGAGCGCGGCCAGGCCCCAAAAGCTCACCGAGGATCTGGCACGTGATGCACAGTTGCTCATCACGATGGGCTGCGGCGACAAATGTCCCTACGTTCCCGGCCTTCGGCGAGATGATTGGCCTCTCCCCGATCCGAAAGGACGTCCAGTAGATGAGGTAAGAGCGGTGCGTGACGATATTCAAGTGCGAGTAGCCAAACTGCTAAAGGATGAAGGGCTGAACAGGAAGTAGAGTTGATCTCTGCCGCTACGAAGGTTGGATTAAAAACCAGTTAGCAGTACTGATGCCATCCCGAAACTGACCTGCCGCAGCTTTCGGTCTAAAATTGAACGCGGGAACCACCCAACCTATTTCAGGATCGGAAGTCGAACCACCATGTCGATGCAGATGACCCCAAAGACCCCACGATCACTCGCCGAAGCAGGCTTCACGCTCATCGAACTCCTCATCGTCATGTCCGTCATGCTCATCCTGATGACCCTCGCCGTGCCGCAGCTCCTCAAGCTCCGCAAGCAGGCAGACGAGACCTCGGCGATCCAGTCCGTCCGCACCATCGGCCAGGCAGAGCTACAGTACAACTCGGCATACCCCGCCAACGGCTTCTCCTGTTCGCTCACCACGCTCGGCGGACAGCCCGGAGCGGGAGCACCCAGCGCACAGGCCGCACAACTGATCGACGCCGCCCTGACAACAGGCCAGAAGGCTGGTTATACCTTCGCCGTCACCAACTGCAGCAAGGTCACGGTCAACAACCAGGACATGTACACCTCATACACCATCACCGCAGTCCCCCAGTCGATCGGCAAGACCGGTGACCGCGGCTTCTGCTCTGACGAGAACAACACCATCCGCTTCGATCCTGCCGGCGGAACCAACTGCACCCAGCCCATCCAGTAGGATGTTGATCAAGTAGTAATAATGAACGGCATTTGTAACTACAGATGTAACTACAAAACCGTAGTCGCGGTTTTGTAGTTACATGGAGCGATTGCCATCCGCACCCCCCTTGTCCTCGCCCTGCTTTTGTCAAGCGCCCCACTCTTCGCCCAGAGCAAAGATGTGCTTGGCGACGCTCTGTTGCAGCGCGTCGACAACCACTACAACCACCTTTCCTCTCTCCAGGCTCACTACTCCGAGCACTACACCGGCATGGGCATGGACCGCACAGAGGCCGGCACCCTGCTCCTGAAAAAACCCGGCCGCATGCGCTGGAGCTACGACACCCCAGCCGGTAAAGTGTTCATTCTAGACGGGAAAAACGGCTGGTTCTATACCCCCGGAGACCCACAGGCACAGCGCGTCTCCGCTAAACAACTCGACGACCTGCGCTCCCCGCTTCGCTTCCTCCTCGGACACACCCAGCTGAAGAAGGAGCTCGACCAGATCGCCGTCAAACCCACCAGCGGCGGCTACGAGATCACCGGCATCCCCAAAGGCATGAGCCAGCGCGTTAAGTCTCTCAATTTAGGTGTTGATTCAAATGGACTTATTCTCTCTATGAAGCTCGAAGAGGTCGATGGAGCTGTCACCGAGTTCACCTTCTCTGGCATGAAAGAAAATGTAGCCGTAAAAGACGCAGACTTCGTCTTCACCCCACCCGCCGGAGTCACCGTCGTAGACGGCCTTCCCCCTATTTAATCAAACATTTACCCCTCGAGTACCGCCTGGAAGTTGCAACCAATCCTTCACATTCCCGCCGAACCCAATCCCATACAATAAAGGAGAGAGACAGAAGAGCCAAAGGCCCACGCCCAGAACCATCCGGCCATAAAAACGGGCAGAAAGTAGAGTCCCGCACCGTGAGCAACACCCTAGCAGCACAGCACCTCAATACCGCCGAGTTCCACTCCGCCGTCTACAGTCTTTCCCCCTCCGTCGCCGTCTTCGATTGCGACGGCACCCTCTGGTCCGGGGACGCAGGATCGGGTTTCATGACCTACAGCGTCGAGACCGGCCTGCTCTCCCGTGAGGCCACCGACTGGCTGGACGCCCGCTACCGCCTATACAAAACAGGTGAGGTCTCCGAGCTCGCCATCTGCGGCGAGATGGTCCAGGTCTACGCCGGCCTGCAGGAGAGCGAGCTGCGCCGCGCCGCCGCTGAGTTCTTCCGCACCCGCGTCGAGCGCAACATCTTCCCCGAGATGCGGGAGTTGGTCGCCGAGCTTCGCGGCAAGGGCGTCGACATCTGGGCCGTCAGCTCCACCAACGACTGGGTCATCGAAGAGGGAGTCCAGCGCTTCGGCATCCCAGCCGACCGCGTCCTCTGCGCCCGCGTCAAGTCGGAGAACGGCGTCATCACCAACACCCTGATCGACGTTCCGACCGACGAGGGGAAGGTGACGGCGCTCGCCCGCGTCGGCATCACCAAGCCTGACGCTGTCTTCGGCAACTCTGTCCACGATGCGGCCATGCTAGCCATCGCCCGCCGCGCCTTCCCGGTCAATCCCACGCCCGCGCTCGAGGAGCGCAGCGCTTCCGAGGGCTGGCCTGTGTACTATCCAGCGTCCGTTCGCCGCTAAAGCTATCTCGATGAAGCCTTTGCGCCGGATATCACGTCTAATGGAGTGGTGAAAGAACCGATTCGCAAGCTCGTCAGTCACACCGACTCCGAGGTCGGCAAGCCGCTGCGCCTCGTGGTCGCGGCGCTGATGCTGCGTAAGGCCATGTCTGGCGACGAGCACGCGCTGGAAGTCCTGATCTGTCAACGTAAGCCGAATGAGCCGATGAGCCTCAAGTGGGAGTTCCCCGGAGGCAAGATCGAGCCGGGAGAAACCGCCGAGCAGGCCCTCGCCCGCGAGCTCGACGAAGAGCTTGGCATCACAGCCGTCATCGGAAGACGAGTCACCCAGATCCGCCATAAGTACCGCAACGGCGGGGCGATCGATCTCCAGTTCTTTGTTGTGGACGAGTTCAGCGGGACACCTGAGAACCGCATCTTCAACGACATCCGCTGGTCGCCGCTAGCCGCTCTGCCGGAGTACGACTTCCTCGCGGCGGATGTGGGCCTGGTCCGTGATTTGGCCGAAGGTCGCCTGCTCTAGCTGTAGGTCGTCTCGCTCTTTGCCGATGAACCAGAATTGCAAAAAACATAACCGCGTTGCACAAACTTAAGCAGACGTCATAGTCGTGGCCCCACATCGTATGTGAATCCCAAGTCTCAGAATCGAGACCTGGGGTCCCGGCTACGGTCCGGTTAGATGCATGTGTGATTCAATCGACTTTAGCTTCGAATCGCTGTCGAATCGGAAAGCCAACCCTAGCGATTTGATCACAATGCCACTTCCCTTAAGGCACGGCGCGTTCGCCAGAATCGCGTTCAGCGAAGGATCGTAGCTAAATTTCATTCTCTCTCCAGCAAGAAAGCCTTCAACGAACGCACGTGAGCTCTCCAGCGGAACTCGACTGCGCACATCTCGCTCAAGTTGTTCGGCGGTAAATTGGCGAAAATCTCTGATTGCTCCATTCCCAGTTGCAGCACGGCACGCAGCTCTCGAAAGCAATACTGACCCAACACCTACAGCAGCCACGGAAAGGGCTACGATGACAACCGTCCATATTACCCATCGCTTCATGGCCCAACCTTCTCTCCATACATACATTTCTCTGCGAACAGGCTACCGCAATGGAACAGAGCGGAGGCTGGCTTGTTCTGCTAATACTTTTCACGATCGTTCAACATATCTGATTCACTTCTGAGTCTATTTATCGGTCGATACCATCAGTGCCTTAAAGCACTTTCATCTATGGTGTAAGGCGTGCCACTATAAACAAGGGGCTTAGGAAGCAGAAGAGTCAGAGGGGATGATTTCTGAAGCAGGATAACAGAGATCGATAGAGGTCTCTGTGTCTATGGTTGAAGCGGAACTCTGATTCTTTGAGGTGGAGATAGAAGGTGTGTTTGGGTACACCGTTGAACTTGAGCAGACGCTGTTTGGCGAAGCTCCAGAAGCTCTCGATGCCGTTGACGTGACGATGCCCGCGAGCGAACTCGTTGTCGCTGTGATGGATGCGGAAGTGCTTGTCGAAGCCCAGATCGACCAGGCCGTCATAACCTCTCCAGCCATCGGTGTGCAGCACGGCTTCAGGGCTCGCCTTGCCTCGGATCACCGCTTGGAGCGTGGCTTTGGATGCGTTAGGCACGATCTCGGTATAGACCTCATTGCCGCGCTTGAGCAAACCGAAGACGATGGTCTTACCGGCAGCGCCGCGGCCTCGCTTACCGCGGATACGGCGCGGTCCGAAGTAAGACTCGTCCGCTTCCAGAACGCCGGCGAAAGGGGAGTTGCGCTCACACTGTTCGGCCATCCTGCGCCGCATCCGGAGAAAGATCGAGTTCACCGATCGTACCGAGATGCCGGTTAGTTCAGCGGCCTGTGTCGCTGTCAAATCCAGAGCAAACAACCGCACCAGACGCCGAAAGCGCGCCTCACTGATCTTGGAATGATGGAAATACCGATTAACCCCTTCCATCACAGAAGATTAGCTCTTTCTTCTGACCCTTCTGCTTCCTAAGCCCCAACAAAATACGGGGATTCTTCGCTTCGCTCAGAATGGCAGCTTTGTGTTGTGAATTTCGGGCCCACTAACTGCATGCTGCCTCGGTTTTCAGCCGAAGAGCGTATTACCCATCAGCACCAACGAGAGCCCGATCACGATCACAGCCGTCGTCCATGCCACGGCGTTGAACCAGAGCGAGTTTGTGTACTTGCCCATCAGCTCATGCTTGTTGATCAGGCGCAGCATGAAGATCAGCACCACCGGCAGCAGCACGCCGTTGAGCACCTGCGACAGGATGGCGATCTTGACCATGGGGAAGTTCGGGATTAGCACGACGCCAGCGCCCAGCGCGATCAGCAGTGTGTAGAACCAGTAGAAGAACGGTGCCTCTTTGAAGCTTTTGTCCAGCCCGCTCTCAAAGCCCATTCCTTCGCATACAGTGTAGGCGGTCGACAGCGGCAGGATCGACGCCGCAAACAGCGATGCGTTGAACAGCCCCGCAGCAAACAGAATGAAGGCGTACTGACCGGCAAGCGGCTTCATCGCCTCGGCTGCCGTCGCGGCCTCGGAGATGTTCCGGATGCCATGCGTGTAGAGCGTCGCCGCACACGCCACAACGATGAACCACGCCACGAGATCAGTAAAGAACGACCCAACGATGACGTCCAGCCGCGATGCCTTGTACTGCCGGATCGTCACGCCCTTATCCACGATCGACGACTGCAGGTAGAACTGCATCCACGGGGTAATCGTCGTGCCGATCACGCCGATCGTCATATACACGTACGAGTGATCGCTCCACACGCTGCGCGGCGGCAGCTTGACCGTCTCGAGCAGTGCCTGGTGCCAGTTCGGCCCGCTCAACACCCCGGCGATGATGTACGCGATGTAGAAGACGCTCGCCGCCAGAAAGACCTTTTCGACGTTCTTGTAGTCGCCCTTCACGACCAGCGCCCACACCACCACGGCGCATATCGGCACGCTGAGGTATTTGCTGATGTGGAAGAGCGACATGCTGCCCGCGATTCCCGCGAACTCCGTGACCACATTGCCGAAGTTGACGATGACCAGCAGGATCAGGACGACGAAGGTCATCCGCAGGCCGAACTCCTCGCGGATGAGGTCGCTGAGCCCCTTGCCTGTCACCGCGCCCATGCGCGCGCACATCTCCTGCACGACGATCAGCGCGAGCGTGATCGGGATCATCGTCCAGAGCAGCGTATAGCCGTACTGCGCACCCGCCTGCGAGTAGGTGTAGATGCCGCCGGAGTCGTTGTCCACATTGGCCGTGATAAACCCCGGCCCCAGCACGGCCAAAAACATGATGATCCGCATGCGCCACCGGCGCCAGAACGTCATGCACGGCCCCCACGAGCGGCCTGTTGCACCTGCGGCACGATCCCCTGCAGTCGTTCTACTATCAGCCCCACCTGCCGGTCGTTGTGGTAGCCGTCCCGCAGCGCCCGCGCCTGGCCTGCCGCCGCGATGCGCGTCCGGGCAGCCTCATCCGGCAGATACCGGCGAATCTTCTCCACGCACTCCTCGATGGTCGAAAAAAACACCGCCTCCTCGTCCTCGACGAAGCGTTGCTTGTGGCCCTCCGACCACTCCGCCAGCAGGAAGCCGCCACAGCCTGCGATCTCAAAGCTCTTATGCACGAACTCGTCCCTATTCGAATGGGTAATAAAGCTCAAGTTTATCTTCGATCGCCAGATCGCCTCGCGGTACTCATCGCGATAGAGCTCTTTGCCTCCATAGATCGCAGCCGCCGCTTCCGGCCCGAGAGCCGCGTTCCAGACGGCATTGCCTGAGATCGAGACCGGCAGCCCGAACTCCTTCCATAGGCGCGTCAGGAACTCGGCACGATTGTCATAGGGAGTCCCAATAAACGACACGCCGCGGTTCCGGTCCTTGTCGCTCCACCCCACTGGAGCAGGAAAGTGGATCGTCGGTTCATACGCCGTTTGAATCTTGATGACGTCGCGCGCCCCATGCTCTTTGTACTCCACGATATTGCGGTCCCGCTGCACCACGTGCAGGTCATAGTGCGGAATATCTTTCATATAGAGCCGCCATCCCGGGTCGCGTCGCGGACCGAACGGATTGTCGATCATGTAGCTGACCGTCGCGATCCCCATCGCACGCAGCTTGTCCAGCGTCTCCGGTCGCATCCAAAGTAGTTTGTCCGCCCAGAGCACGTCCGGCTTCTCCCGCTCTGCGAGTTGCAAAAGATCGCGATTCAGCTGGTTGACTCCCGGCCCCATCGACAGGCGAAAGATAATCTTGCGCGCCAGTGCATTGCGCGACTCGTATTCATACGCATTCAACGGGACCACCTGGTGTCCCAGCCGCTCCAGCGCCTGCAGGCGATAGAGCGAGGAGTCGTTCGGCGACATCCCGGCGGCGTACAAAATTTTCATCTAACCCTTCTGATTCCTATCTGTAGTTGGCCGAAAGCCGTTATCGTTTCGCCCGTAGCAGCGCGATCACCTGCTCCGCGTGGATCACCCCGACCAGCCGCTTCTCCTCATCGACCACTGGAAGCGACCGCAAGTTGTACTTGTCGAACAGCTCGGCCACCTTCTTTCCATTTGCATCCACATCGCAACTCACGATATGTCCATCGGAGAGGCTCTTCAGTTCATCTCCCCCCACGGCCAGCAGCAGTTTCACCAGCGGCACTACGAACGTGATCCTGCCCTTGTCGTCGATCAGGAAGATGTCCATGACGCTCTCGATGTCGCCCTCGAAGTGCCGCAGTGCGACGATTGCGTCGACTACCGCGGCGTCGGTCTGCAGGGCGATGTACTCGGTGGTCATGCGGCCTGCGGCAGAGTCACTGGGGAACTCGAGCAGATCCTCCACATCCTGCCGCTCCTCGGGGTCCATCTCCTCAAGAATGGCGTCGGATTGCTCCTCCGAAAGCTCCGAGAGCAGGTCTGCTGCGGCGCCGGGGTCCATCTCCTCGACAATGCCGGCTATCTGCTCCGAGTCCAGCGACTCGATGAGGGCCTGCTGCATCTTCGGCGCGACCTCCTCGAGCGCCTCCGCCGCAACCTCTTCATCCAGGCTGTTGAACAGCGCCTGGCGCTCGGCCGGAGCCAGCTCCTCCAGGATGTCGGCGATGTCCGAAGGGTGCATCCGCGAGAGGCGGTCCTGCTCGATCTTCAGCTTCACCCGGCGCGCGGGGTCGCGGTCGATCAGGTCCACGAACTCCCACGGGATCACGCTCGGCCCGAATCTGCGGGCGAGCGTATCGACCGCGGGCGCGGGCAGCCCCTTCAGCAGCCGCCGCAACGCGCCCCGCATCCCCACCTCGACCTCGGCGATACGCAACGCCAACTCGGGCTGTCCTTCGCCAGGAGGCACCCAGATCAGGTCAACGTCGTTGACCCGGACGACCTTGTGTCCGTTCACATCGATAATCTGCTGGTCGAGCAGGTCACGCTCCAGCAGCAGGTACGTGTGCTCTGCTGAGATCTCCACTGGCGTCGCATTCTCGCGCAGCTGGAGCCTGTAGTCCTCTCCAAGCTGCATCTCCGCAATCTGCACCAGCACCGGTTGAGCATCCCGTTTTGACGAGGCCCGCTTCACGACCAGCGCCTGGATCAGATGAACATTACTCGCCGGATCGACGGCAAACTCGCGCACATGACCGAACACGCCGCCAGAGGCGTCGGTAATCGCCGTTCCCAGCAGCGCGGAGACACACGTCCTGTTGATGACATGCTTGTTCATAAAATCGACTCGTAGTGCCTGTGTCTACTTTGAGGGATAGAACATCGGCGGGCAGCGCCGCTGCGCCCGATCTTCGCTCGATATAACCCTGCCCTTGCATGCTATCGTATTGAGCCGTTGGGGAAACAGCCGCCGCAGCCCCGAAGACACCCGGTACGCGAGGAGGCCCAAAACAGGCATTCCGCAGGGTCCCGTCTCACGACCCTTGACATTTCCACAACATCACAAGCAAACTGCGAAGAATGCTGCGGTCAGCAATCCCATCGACACGCTGCGTTCTGAGGATTGCTTTTTGGCAGATTCGACCACCAGCCGCGTATCCCTCACGCTTGAGTCGTCCATCGACAGCGTGAATAAGGTTGAGCAAACGGCGGAGGACTACGCGCAACGGGCTGGCTTCGACGAGGACTCCGTCCCGAACATTGCCATGGCCGTCCGCGAGGCCGCCGTCAACGCCGTCCTCCACGGCAACGCATACGATCCCGGCAAACACATCACCGCCTCCTTCGAGACGACGCCGGACGACATGATTATCCGCATCGCCGATCAGGGCCCAGGCCTCGATCCCGACACCATTCCCGACCCGCTCGCGCCTGAGAACATCCTTCGCGGCTCCGGACGGGGCATCTTTCTGATCAGGGCGTTCATGGATGAGGTACACTTTCGCCAGCTACATCCCGGCACCGAACTTACACTGATCAAACACAAAACACCCGCACAGCCGGGGACCTAAGGAGACATCACTCATGAGTATGAAGGTAAATACCCGCCAGGTGGACGGCATCACTATTTTGGATCTCAGCGGTCGCATCACCCTTGGCGAAGGTAGCGTCACGCTCCGCGACGCGGTACGGGACGTTCTAGCCAAAGGATCGAACAAGATCCTGCTGAACCTCGGCGACATCAGCTACATCGACAGCTCCGGCATCGGGGAGCTGGTCAGCGCCTTCACCACAGTCAAGAACGGCGGCGGAGAGCTCAAACTCCTCAATCTGACCAAGAAGGTTCATGACCTGCTCCAGATCACGAAGCTCTACACCGTCTTCGACATAAAGGACGACGAAGCTTCAGCGGTCGCCGCTTTCACGAGCTAAGCGAACCGTTTACCATACAGAAAAGCCGTCGCTCTCGCGACGGCTTTTCTGTGCTTGCTCTCCTACTTGCCGAAGTCCACCTTCGGCGCCGTCTTCGCGCCCGGGTCAGCCGTATAGTACTCATTCTTTGGGTGGAAACCAGCGAAGTTCGCGAAGAGGCTGTTCGGGAACTGCTGGATGAACGTGTTGTAGTCGCGGATCGTCTCGTTGTACCTGCGCCGCGCCACGGCAATCCGGTTCTCTGTGCCGGAAAGCTCGTCCTGCAGCCGCATGAACTGGTCGTTGCTCTTCAGCTGCGGATAGTTCTCTTGCATCCGCATCAGCGGCAGCAGGGCCACGTTCAGGCGATCGTTCGCAGCCAGCTTCTCATCCGGCGTATTTGCCGTCATCAAACCGGCCCGCGCGTTGGCGATGGCCGTAAGGATGCTCTCCTCCACCTTGGCGTAGCCCTTCACTGTCGCCACCAGGTTCGGGATCAGGTCCGACCGGCGCTGGAGGTTCACGTCGATCTCGGAGAACGCCGCCTTCACATCCTGGTCCTTCGCGACCATCTGGTTCTTCGAGCTGAAATAGCTGCCGACCGCGAGCACTAGAACTACGATGACTAATCCGACTACGCCCAGAAACGCCCACAAAGCTTTCATGTCTTCCTCAATTCCCTTCGATCCAATTCTATGCGTTCCCTACACTCATACCGGATTCCGCGCCTAAAAGTTCCCACTCGCACCACCACCACCTGAGCCTCCGCCACCAAACCCGCCGAAGCCCCCTCCGCCCCGGTCATCGTCATCACGGCCTCCGCCGCCTCCACCACCGCCTCCCATCAGGCTTCCCAGAATGAACCATAACAACCCGGCATTCCCTGTACTGACGAGGAGAATGACGACCAGCAACCCCACGCCACCTATGACCAGCACGCGGGTCAGGCTCATCGGGGCAGACTGTTGCTGTTGCCGATGGTAGCGGTGAATGACCGGGGTCAGCGTCACGCCCGCATCCGTCGCGATCACCTGCGCGAGCTGCTGCACCCCCAGCGGAATCGCCTGGTTATAGTCACCCTTTTGCGAGAACGGCGCCATCGCCCGGCCGATATCGCCCACCTTCGCATCGTTCAGGATGCCCTCGAGGCCGTATCCGACCTCAATCCGTCCTTTGGTCGAGCTCGTCACCAGGACCATGAGCACGCCACGGTCCGTCCCCTTCGCGCCGACCTTCCACTTCTCCTCAAGCTTGGTCGCAAACTCTTCGATGGATTGGTCGTCATCGAGCGTCTTGATGGTGACGACGGCGATCTGCGCATGGGCCTGGCGGTCGACCTGAAGACACAAGTCTTCCACGGACTGCTTCGTCGCGGGGTCAAGCACATTTGCAAAATCACTGACATAGCCTGTCGGAGCAGGCAGATCGCTTACCTTTTCCGCATGCAGAAGAGCAGCAGGGGCCAGTATGAGGACAACGACAACCAGCCATCGGGCAAAGCGTTTCATCATCTGCATTCTACGCTCGGCTGCATTTACAGATGCGGGTGCGGCTATCAGGACCGATTCCTGTGCTCTATCGTGCAGCTCATGCTCAGCTGAGAACTCCAAGACTCGAACCAAATTTAAGGTTGCAAAGAGCCCTTTTGGTTTGGCCCATCGCGATGCTCACTCCCACGGCTTACGGCTGCGATTTGGGCCGCGTAAAGAACCAGTAGGATGATTGCGGCGCGGGCTAGAATCGCACTTACTAAACGTGGAGCAACATTGCTCTTACTGATAAGAATGTCAAACGGGTTCAACTGCCAATTTGGCAAGATGGGATGAAAAGCACCTGGCAGATATTGCATCTCGCGCTGCAGGAGGATGTAGAGAATAAACACAACGGCTGCCAGGAAGACGCCCACGCCAACTCGGCGAGTTAAGACTGTCGCTAGATATGATGTGCTAAAGAGCAGTCCGGCGAAGAGCGTCATGCTGCACCCTGCTAAGAACACCGTGAGAAAAGAAAGTGGAATGTAGCCAGAACGCCCACCCGTGGTCGTGATCTCACGGCCGAAAAATATCAACCCGAAGTGGTACATAATCGTGAAAAGTGCCATTGTGACGACGGTGAGCGCGATAATCTCGGTGAGAACAACGACGCTGTCCCTCCAAACGTAGAATGAACGTAGCTGCTTAGAAGGCAGGCCAACGCTCGTTCCGCCGTGGGTGGTATCTTTTTGCAACGCAATGCTCCCTAGTAGCCAGGAAGCAACACCGAGACCGGCCCAGAGGAGCGAAAAATCGTGCCATCCGTCGATGCCAGTCCTTAGGGTGCCTAGCGGCATAGGGGAATGTCGCAGGATATCCCAGCACACTCCGATCAGACCCAACAAATACGCGAACACAATCACTCGCGTATCTCGCCAGCATATCCACAAAGACACACTTCCTCCGCGTCTGTGCGTCTCTTTTCTGAGACGCGATAGGCCTAGTTCATGCGACATCAGATTGGACTCACATCTGCCTACTCCGTCAACCACCTCGTCGGCCAAGATCCTTTTCAGGACACCTTTCAACCTGAACGTGTATCTGGAGCTGCGATTCGGTAAGTTGTCCGGCAGTTGCAACTTGAACCGCTACCAGTCACCGCCTAAGAACCTGTCCAGGAACTCAAGAAACCTTGTAAGAACAGCATGTCTGTGACCTGATTTGAGGGGAACAAGCAACTACAAAAACGGAATACGGGGGTCTTCTCCACTCCGCCGTGCGATAGGACCGCACGGCTCCGGTCGAGATGACGTATCGATAGAGTTTCTGGACAGATTCTAAGAAACGGGAGGCGGAGCGGCAGGGTGCCCACCATGCTCCGGCACCGGAACTCCTTTGTCCTTGGCCAGCTTGTCGACCATCATCATGTGCTCCCGGATCACCTTTTGCCCATCCGCGACCGCAGCCTTTAGGGTCGGGTCCGTGACGGACGCAGACTCCACGCGGAACTCATGCAGGTCTTTGTGGTGGTCCTTCACCATCAGCGTGAGGTACTCCGTATCGAAGTCGGTGCCCGAGAGCCCGTTCAGCTTGTCATACTCCGCCTGATCTTCCTTGTTCATCTTCTTCGGCAGCATCACTCCCATGGAGTCGGCGATCGGCTTCATATTGTCGTTGAGCGTGGTGTGGTCGGTCACCATCTTCTGGCCGAAAGCTTTGACATCGTCGCTGCTGGATTTCTGGGCAGCCAACTGACCGAACTGCACCTCGGCAATACCGCCCTCGACAGCTTTCCGGAGAAACATCTTGTCCTTCATCATCTGGGTGGTCACCCCACTGCTGCCGACAGAGTCCTGAGTCGCTCCGGTCGTCCCTCCCGGCATGCCCCCTGGCTGGACCGGTCCTGGCTGTTGAGAGGGCTGTTGGCTCATCTGGCTGACAGTCAGAGGCATCTGGGAGAAGAGGACCGCTGGAGATAGCACAGCAGCTGCACCAAATACTGCGATACGAAGACATTGGTTACACATGGTCACAGGCTCCTTCAATAAGGTCGCGCCGTTTTGCGTCGCCAATCCTACAACCAGATAGGGTGTCAGTAAAGCAAGCATGGTTGCCTGCTCCGTTTACCCCGTCCGGACACGGTATTCTGTCTGCTGGAGTTTCCGGACCGAATATGACGAAGATTGCTGCACAGGCCCCCATCGCCCGGCGTGAACCCACCCCGACCACCCTCCACGGCATCACCCTCGAAGACGACTACCGTTGGATGCGGGACAAATCCTCCCCGGAGCTGATCGCCTACCTGGAGGCGGAGAACGCCCATACGCTCGAGGCCATGGCCCCGACAGTCGAGTTGCAGGGCCGCCTCTACGAAGAGATGCTCTCGCACATCAAGGAGACCGACGAGTCCGTTCCCTACCCCGATCGCGGCTGGTTCTACTACTCCCGTACCGTCGCCGGGCAGCAGTACGCGATCCACTGCCGCAAGCACACCGTCGACGGAAAGCTCGACGAGGCCCAGCCGGAAGAGGTGCTGCTCGACGTCAACCTGCTCGCCGAGGGCAAGGCCTTCATGTCCGTCGGTGCGATGAGCATGAGCCCCGATGGCTACACCCTCGCCTACTCCACCGACGAGACCGGCTTCCGCCAGTACACCCTGCACCTCCGCGACCTGAAGACCGGTAAGGACCTCGAAGACACAGCCGAGCGCGTCGGCTCCCTTGCCTGGGCCGACTCCAAGACACTCTTCTACACCACCGAGGACGAGACCACCAAGCGCCAGGACCGCCTCTTCCGGCACCGCGTCGGAGCCGACGCCGCACAGGACACCCTTGTCCACGTCGAAGAGGACGAGCGCTTCAACGTCGGTGTCGGCACCACGCGCGACCGGCTCTTCCTGCTGATGGAGATTGGCAGCCACACCACGAACGAGTACCGCTATCTCCCCACATCCGAGCCCGAAGGCGAGTTCCGCTTGATCGCTCCCCGAACGGACGACCAGGAGTACTATCTCGACCATCGCGAGGGCCTCTTCTACATCCGCACCAACGACACGGGGAAGAACTTCCGCCTCGTTACCACTCCGGTGGATCGGCCCGGGCGCGAATCCTGGACGGAGCTGATCGCCTTGGACGCCGAGGCTCCGTTGGAGGACTTCGACTTGTTCCGCTCCTTCCTCGTCACCTCACACCGCATCCTCGGTCTCCCGGTACTCTCAGTGGGTCAGTTCCAGGCCAATAGACAGATCGGAGAATGGCAACGGATTGCGTTCCCGGAGCCTGCCTACTCGGCGCAGGGACACGCCAACCGAGAGTTCGATACGACCAAGTATCGCTATAGCTACACCTCACTCGTCTCGCCTGCCTCGGTCTACGAGTACGACGTGGCAAGCGGCAGCTCGGCGCTCCTGAAACAGCAGGAGGTACCCGGCGGCTTCGACTCCTCCCGCTACGCCTCGGAGCGGATCTGGATCGACGCAGAGGACGGTGTTCGCGTCCCGGTATCGCTCGTCTACCGCCGCGATTCCTTCAAGCATGACGCGAAGAACCCGCTGTATGTCTATGGATATGGGTCATATGGATACCCCTTACCTCTCGGCTTCAACCCGAGCCGGCTCTCCCTGCTGGACCGTGGCGTAGTGCTGGCCTACGCCCACATCCGCGGCGGTGGAGAGCTGGGCGATGTCTGGCACGATGCCGGAAAGATGTCCGCCAAGCGCACCACCTTCACCGACTTCATCGCCGTCGTCGAGCAGCTCACCGCGAAAGGCTACGGAGACGCGAGCAGGGTCGCCATCGAAGGCGGGAGCGCCGGTGGTCTCCTAATGGGAGCAGTGGTCAACATGCGTCCTGACCTCTTCCATGTGGTGCTGTCGCATGTCCCGTTCGTCGACGTGATGAACACGATGCTCGACGCCAGCCTGCCGCTCACCGTCGCAGAGTACGAGGAGTGGGGTAATCCGAACGAGAAGGAGGCCTTTGAGTACATGAGCTCCTACTCCCCCTACGACAACCTGAAGGCCGCAGACTACCCCGCGATGCTCGTCAAGACCAGCCTGAACGACTCGCAGGTGATGTACTGGGAGCCCGCAAAGTATGTCGCCAAGCTGCGAACCTTGAAGCAGAACGACACGCCCCTGCTCCTCCACATCAATATGGACGCAGGACACGGCGGAGCCTCCGGTCGCTACGACTACCTGAAGGAGATCGCCTTCGACTATGCGTTCCTGTTGACCGAGCTTGGAGTCAGCTCTTCGACGTAAGAGGCTCTTCCACGGTGTCCCCTTCGCCAGGAGCGAGAAAGAGGTTCTCTTCGATGCCATGCTGCCGCATGTACAGGTCGTAGTAGCGGCCCCCCAGCTTGTAGAGAGACTCGTGGGTTCCCCGCTCGAGGATGTCTCCCTTTTCGATGACCAGGATCTGGTCGGCGCGCCGGATCGTTGAGAGCCGGTGAGCGATCACGAAGGTCGTGCGGCCCTTCATCAGGTAGCTGAGGCCCTCCTGGATCAACGCCTCAGACTCCGAGTCGAGTGAGCTGGTCGCCTCGTCGAGGATGAGGATACGTGGGTCGGCGAGGATGGCGCGTGCGATGGAGATGCGCTGGCGCTGGCCGCCTGAGAGCTTGACGCCTCGCTCGCCGACGATCGTCTCATACCCCTCGGCGAACTGCTCGGCGAACTCGTCGACACGTGCGATCCGGCAAGCCTCGAGCACCTCCTCCTCGGTCGCGTCGGGGCGGCTGAAGCTTACGTTCTCGTGGATGCTGCCATCGAAGAGGAAGGTCTCCTGCAACACGACGCCGAGCTGCTGGCGGTAGCTGCCAAGGCGAATTGTAGAGAGGTCGATTCCATCGACGAGGATCTGTCCGCCCGTTGCGTTGTGGAAGCCGCAGATGAGCGAGATGATGGTCGACTTGCCCGATCCGGAGGAACCAACCAGAGCGGTCACGGTGCCGGGCTTCGACTCGAAGCTGAGGCCGTGTAGCACCTCTTTGTCCGGCTCATAGGCAAAAGTCACGTTCTGGAAGGCGACGTCGCCGTGGATAGTCGGCAGAACATGAGTGCGGGTTGGTTCCGAGTCTTCTTCTTTTTCGTTGAGGATCTCGGTGGTACGGTCCAGCCCCGCCGCCGCCTCTGTCAGTTGCGTTCCAATCGAGACGAACTGCGCGATGGGCGCAATCATGAACGCGAGGAACATGACATAGGTGACGTAGCCGCCGGTGGTCAGCGTTCCGGAGACGACCTGGCGGGCACCGAGGTACATCACCAGAGCACCAACGATTCCGAGGATCGCCGTCGAAGCCAGCCCCATCATGGACTGGGCCGTCAACGAAGAGATCACATTCTTCAGCAGACGATCGATTCCGGTGGCAAAGACGCTCGCCTCGCTCGCTTCGGCGTGGTAACCCTTGATGACGCGAACCCCTCCAAGCGACTCCGTCAATCTTCCCGTGACTTCTGCGTTGATCTTGGCGCGCTCCCGGAAGATAGGCCGGATGACCTTGAATGCACGGAAGATGACACCGGCGAAGAGAGCCAGGATTGCAAAGGTCAGCAGCGTCATGGAGGAGCTGAGGTGCAGCAGGTACGCGAAGGCAAAGATCGCCGTTAACGCACCACCGAAGAAATCGATGATGCCGGTGCCAATGATGTTGCGGATGCCTTCGACATCGGACATGATGCGTGCGACCAGAGTCCCGGTCCGGTTCTCATCGTAGAAGGCGACGGGGAGCCGCCCGATATGCGATTGCACCTGCATGCGCAGCTCGGCTATTAGGCGCTGTCCAGCCTTCGACAAAAGCTGCGTCAGCGTATAGGAGGTGATGCCCTGCAATAATGTCGAAGCAACAACGACACCGATGATTCTGGGCAGCATATAGAGCTGATGCTTACCCATGACATTGTCAATCAGATATTTGGTTGAGGCGGGCAACACCAGGCCACTGGCGCGGTTGACGATCATCAATAGAAAGCTGCCGGCGAGGAGCATGCGGCGAGGCTTAACCAACGCCCATATCTCTGGCAGCACCTTCTTCAGCTTCGGCCTGGGTCTCTTGGCAGTCAGGTCCGCTGCCGTGGCGCGGCCCGTTCCACGAGAGGGACGATCTGCAGATCGCATGCCGGTGGAACCCAAAGAAGCAGAACGTAACGGAGAAGCCATATATCTAGTCTATTCCCTCCTCTGCCGGAGGTTCCAGTGCCTACGCGAGAGAACGCTGACGCCGGGCGTTGATGAAGGAGCGCACGCACAGCAGCACATAAATCAGGCAGAGCAGCGAGGTTGCAGCTTTCTCCTCGATGGCAACCGGATGGGGAAGGCTGACCCCATGGGCCAACTGATAGACGTTGATGTCGGCCTTGATCAAGCCAAGAAACGTCAGAAGCGCAACCGTAACGGAGATGTGCATCCAGAGCATCCGCTTCTTCGAGTCCGTCGTGTTCGCAAGCGCCCCGAAGAGAACGAAGAACAGACCGATGAGGCCGGGGATAAGCGCAGTGGGGTGCGAGCTTCCCGTCGCCACGAACCCAGCAGCAGCGATGAGGACCAGCAGAATGCCGAAGACGATCGTGAGTTTTGCCATGATGAATTGCTCCTTAAGATGTCAAGGTGTCGAAAGTCTCAGAATACCTGACCTCGCCCAAGCCTCAGCTTGCAACGGCGGTGCGAACAGCGTCCACAAGATCGGCAGGCTTCCAGTCGTTGCTGGGATACCAGGCGATGACCTTGCCATCTTTGCCGATCAAAATGGTCGAGAGCGAGTGGGTAAGGGTCGTGCCATCCGGGGTGACGCCCACATCAAAATATTGCTCCACCGTAGCAAGGTCCTTCGTTGATGGAGCCGCGAAGTCCCAGTGCGCGAAGGTCTCCTTCGCGTACTGGCCGGTGTAAGCACCGCCGTAGGTACGCAGTACGGCGGGTGTGTCGTAGCTGGGATCGAAGCTAATGCTGAGCAGATGCGTCTTTGCGTAGAGCGCAGGATCGGCGGCCAGCGTCTTGTCGATCTCCGCGAAGTTGGTGCTCATGCGCGGGCAGAAGTCCGCCATCTTGCAGCGCGTATAGATAAACGTCGCGAGCAGAACGCGGCCCTTGAACTGGGAGAGGTTAATTTTCCGGTTGCTCTGGTTGATGAGCGCGAAGTCGGGGACAGATTCGCCTACCTGCGGGACATGATATTGAACTTGCGGCTTGTAGTCTGGCTTTGCCTGCGCGATCACGACGATATGGTCGAGCTGCGGATCGCGGAAGCCTGCGGCGTCCTGCTGGACGATGATCGTCGCGGTGATTCGGTCGCCCGGGTGCAGTTCACCGACGATGCTCGGGTCCTTGAGCTTGTACGACATGGTCATCGCCTCCATGAAGCCGGGAACGGCCTCATGGTCGAGCACGACGTGGGTGGCGTCCGTCGCGACGATCTTGCCACGAACCGGAAAGCTCTTCTGCGGAAGATTCGCGGAGGAGCCAGCAGGATTAGCGCTCTGACGGCAACCCGGCAGCATCAAAAGCACGGCAAGCAGGAAGAAAGGTTTGAGACGCAACGTAATGACCCTCTCCGTTGATGATAATGGCTCTATGGATGCGATGCAGCGGTCTGAAGCCACGACGGTAGAGAGGGCGGTTACCGGACGGGTCGCTCCCTCCGGCATCTGGATGCATGTGGTCTTCGTGCTGACGGGGCTGGGGATACTTATCCTGGGGCCGATTCTGCCGCTGCTGACGCGGCAGTGGCATCTGCAGGATGCACAGAGCGGCCTGCTCTTTTCGGCTGAGTTCTATGGGTCGTTCCTCGGTGGCTTTACCGTGTCGAAGAACTTGCACCGCAGCATGACCGTGGGCACGCTCGCAGCAGCATTGGGATTTGGTGCCTTTGCGCTGGCACCGGGGCTGGTTCCAGCATGTGCCGCACTCTTTGTCGGCGGATACGGACTCGGCCAACTCATCACCTCAGTCAATATTCTGGCGGGGAGAAGGTATACGGCGCAGCGAGGCTCGGCGCTGGCACTGCTCAATTTTTCGTGGAGCTTCGGCGCGATGTTGTCGCCCCTGCTGGCGGGGTGGCTTACCTCACGATTTGCCCTGCGTACACTGCTCGGGGTCTTCGCCGGTGCCTTCCTCTTGGCGCTGATCGCCCTGCTAATTGAACGGAGAGGAGCGGTCGCCGAGGTCTTTGCAACGGAGGAGGTCGTAAGCGGCAAAGGCCTGCGACTGCCGTTGTTTGCCTACTTCTGCGGTTTGTTGATCCTCTATGGCGGGCTCGAAACCTGTCTTGGCGGATGGCTGACCACCTACTCCCTCCGCTATGCCACGCGCTCGCTCCTGCTCAGTGAGTACACGATGGTGCTGTTGCTCGCGGGTCTCACCGCAGGTCGCGCGGCCTCTTCACTGCTCCTGCTGCGGATGGGCGAGCGTCTGCTCCTGCGACTCTCGCTCGCGCTGGCGGCGGCGTTTACGGCAGCGCTGGCGTTGACCCATTCGGCTGCTGGAATCGCGGTGTTCGCGGTGCTGCTCGGGTTGAGTCTGGCCCCATTCTTCCCGGCAACCTTCTCACTCCTGATCGCAGACAGGCCGACAGCCCGGCAGGCGGGCATCGTGCTGGCCGTATCAGCCCTTGGAGCAGCTTCGCTTCCCTGGCTGATGGGTGTGATCTCAACTCGGACTGGCTCTTTACAATTCGCCCTTATCCTTCCTTTTGCGGCGGCTCTGGCGTTGCTGGGGATGAGCCTCCTGCAGCCACCACCGAGGGCTGCCGAGGACTGATTTCACCCCGCATGAGGGCGTATAAACGAGGAATGGATGGTGGGGTTGTGCTTCCCTTGGAGATGGCCCAGGCTCTCGCGCGCGGCGCGACGATCCTGACTGGGAACCAGCGCGCCGCGCGAACGCTCCGTCATCACTTCGACCTCCACAACCGCAGGCTGGGGCTGCCAAGTTGGGAGCCTCCGGCGATCTTCGCCTGGGACGCCTGGACAACCAGCCTCTGGCATCGGCTGCTCATCGACGGCCACGCCACGCGCCTGCTGCTCAACCGCAGCCAGGAGCACGACCTCTGGCGCTCGGTGATCGCATCCGACACGGAGTGGACGAGCCTGCGCACACCGGACTCCCTCGCCGAGATGGCCGCCGAAGCCTGGGCGCGGCTCCACGCATGGCGAGGAGAGAGTCGCCTGCGCTCCCTGGGCGTAAGCGCCGACACCAAAGCCTTCCAACGCTGGGCGTTCGCATTCGAGAGACGTTGTCGCACCGAAGGATACCTGTCGCAGTCGCAGCTCGAAGCGACCCTCGAGGCAGCGGTCGCGGCAGGACAGGTTTCTCTTGATGACGGTGGCTTCGCACTGGTCGGCTTCGACGGCATGACGCCCTCGCAGGAGGCCCTAACTAAAGCTCTACAAACTGCCGGAGCCTCTGTCGAAACGATCTCACTCGAGATCGACGATGGCCCGTATGTGCTCGCCTCAGCCGAAGACGAAGCAGAAGAGTTGTCGGTGGTGGCACGATGGGTGCGTGCCTATCTCGAGCAGCATCCTGACGCCCGCGTAGCCGTGATGGTTCCCGATCTGGACGCCCAGAGGGCCGAGATCGACCGCGTCTTCCGCGAAGTACTCGCCCCCGAATTGCAGGATATTGCCGCACCGTCGGACGCAGCACCCTATGAGTTCTCACTCGGCGTGCCGCTGGCCAAAACTCCGCTGGTCATAGCAGCACTCGATCTGCTGCGATGGTCCATCGAGCCGCTCCCCATCGAACGCGTCAGCCAACTGCTGCTCTCGCCCCACTTCGCGGGCGGCGGCGAACGCAGTGCCCGTAGCGAGTTCGATGCCTACGAGCTCCGCCGCACACGTATGCTCCGCCCAGAGACCACGTTGGACGGGATGCTCCGCGCCGTAGAGGGCAGCAGGCGAAGCAACAGGCTCCCGCGACTTCTCGGCACCCTCAAGACCATGCGTCGCATCATCGTCTCCGAAGGGCTGGCTACAGATGAGAACCGCCCTCACGCCGATTGGGCCGAAGCCATGCGCGCTCTACTCAAAGCCGCCGGTTGGATTGGTAGCGACAACAGCGTCGAGTTCCAGACTCGCAGCAAGTGGGAGAGCACGCTCGACGAACTCGCCACTCTCGACTTCAACGGCGCACGCGCCAGCTTCCGCGATGCCCTCGAAGCGGTCGAGCGCTTAGCGCAGGGAACGCTCTTCGCACCCGAATCGCGTTCCGCCCCAGTGCAGGTCCTGGGACCGCTCGAGTCCGCAGGCTCGACCTTCGATGCCGTGTGGTTTCTGCGCGCGGCCGATCTCACCTGGCCCATACAGGTCGCCTCCAGTCCCCTGCTCCCCTGGCATTTACAGCACGAATTGCGCATGCCCGGCACCGATGCCACCAGCGACAGCGACTACGCCCGAAGGCTCACTGAACGCATCGCCCATAGCTCCAGTACCGTGGTCTTCAGCTATGCAAAGCAGTCGGCGGATAGCCACCAGCGACCGTCGCCCGCATTAAATGAGTTAAGCCTACAACTTGTAACCGCGCAGGAACTTATTCCCACGCAGTCGAACTACTCCCCCATAGCCTTGGAGATCGTCGAAGACCGCAGCACCTTGCCTCCCGTACCCGATCAGGTCATCCGCGGCGGGGCGGAGATACTCAAACTACAAGCCGCCTGCGGCTTCCGTGCCTTCGCCGAAAAGCGGCTCTGGGCCAGCCCGCTGGACGCAGCCGAACCAGGTATGGACGCCCGCGAGCGGGGCAACGCTGTCCACGTCGCGCTCGAGCATCTCTGGAACGAGGTCAAGACGCAGAGCTCCTTGAAAGCCATGTCGACTGCACAGCGCCAGGCCGTCCTTGCCCATTGCATCGATATCGCTCTTGAAAAGACAAACGCCATTAGCGCCTCCGCGTGGGACGAGGCCTACATGGATGTGCAGCGCGAACGGCTGATGACCCTACTCGACCAGTGGCTGATGAAAGAGCGAGAGCGAGAGATTCCCTTCATCGTCAAACTCAGTGAAAAAAACCTGGCGGACGCCCACATCGGCCCACTGCGGCTCGCCCTGCGCGTGGACCGGATCGATGAGACCGAGGAAGGCGAGCTCATCATCGACTACAAGACCGGCGAGGCCAATCCGAAGGATTGGCTCAGTGATCGTCCCGATGAGCCGCAGCTTCCTCTCTACGCTGTTCTCTCCGAGGCTCCGCAGCTTGCTGGAGTCGCCTTCGCGCAGGTACGCGCGGGCAAGGACATGGAGCTTCTAGGCTACGAAACCCAGGCTGGACTACTGCTGAAGCCGGTCCGCCTGAAGGCCGCCACCCTTGACGATCAGGTGGACGAGTGGCGGCGCGTGCTGACTGCCTTGGCCACAGACTTCCACGACGGAGACGTACGCGTCAGGCCGAAAAAATATCCCACCACCTGCGAGTTCTGCGCCCAGCGGATACTCTGCCGGCTCGATCCCTCCGCGCTCGAAGAAGCAGCCGATGACGAGCAGGACGCGGAGGCCAGCGATGGCTAAACCGTTCCTCGTCGAACCTAGCAGACAGCAATCCTTCAGCGACGGACGCCCGCCCGACTGGCAGGAGCGGGAGCAGGCTCTCGACATTCGCCAGTCGTGGATCGTCGAAGCACCCGCAGGCTCTGGCAAGACAGGGCTGCTCATCCAGCGCTTCCTGAAGCTGCTGGCCGATGAGAGCGTCACCGAGCCAGAGCAGGTCATGGCCATCACCTTCACCGTGAAGGCCACCTCCGAACTGCGCGAGCGCGTGCTGAACCAGCTTGACGCAGCAGCCAACGGAACACCGGTGAAGACGCCGTTCGATCGGCAGACCCGCGCCTTTGCCGAAGCCGCCCTCGAGCGCGACCGACAGTTCTCCTGGGGGTTGCTCGAACGACCGCAACGTCTCAAAATTCGCACCATCGACTCGGTCTGCTCTGAGATCGCGCGCGCGCTACCCGTCCTCTCCGGTAGCGGAGGCCAGTTGTCTCCGATTGCTGACGCAACACCGCTCTATCAAGAGGCCGCGCGACGCACCTTCCTCCAGCTTGGCGGAGGCAACGCTGCACTGAACGACGCCCTCCGCACCATACTCCTGCACCGCGACGGCAACCTCGCGGACTGTGAGCGCCCGCTCGCCGGAATGCTGATGCTGCGCGACCAGTGGGGCGAGTTAATCCCCCTCACTGGCGAGGAGTTGAGCGACGCCTCGCTCGACGAGATTGTGCTGCCCCGTCTCGAGCGCGCGCTCGACCAGGCCATCTGCTCCGGTCTCCGGCAGCTCACGCAGAATATCCCCTCCGACGTCCTGCGCAATCTAACCGAGCTGGCCGCAGAGATGGGCCACACCGAGGGATACAAGGGCGCACCATCTCCCATCGCGTTCTGCGCCGGGCTGCGCACTGCCCCCGGAGAAACAGCCGAGCATCTCGCCCACTGGCGCGCACTGATCCATCTCCTCACCACGAAGGAGACAGGCTGGCGTGCCACGACTGCAAAAAATCATCTCGGCTTCGAGATCGAAAAGGATCACGCTCGCCAACTCAAAGAGCTGCTGGAGATGCTGCGCCACCGGGACGACCTGCTGCGCGCGATCAAGCGCGTCAAGACCCTTCCCCCGGCAAAGTATCCGCAGGAACAGTGGCTCGTCGCAAAGGCGCTGTTCCGCATCCTGAGCCGCGCACTCGTGGAGTTGCAGTTCGTCTTCGCCGCACGCGGAGAGTGCGACTTCGCCGAACTCGGCTTGCTCGCCCGCACGGCGCTCCACAGGGACGAGAGTGGTGACGACCTTGCCGCCGCTCTCGGCATGAAGCTCCAGCATTTGCTCGTCGATGAGATGCAGGACACCTCCACGAGCCAGTACGAGCTAATCGAACTGCTTACCCAGGGCTGGGATGGCCAGAGCCAGACCGCGTTCCTCGTGGGCGACCCTAAACAGTCCATCTACCTCTTCCGTCAGGCCCGTGTGGAGCGCTTCGTCCGCACCATGCAGACCGGCACGCTTGGCGAACTTCCCGTCGGCTGCCTGCGCCTCACAGCGAACTTCCGCTCGCAGCCCAAACTCGTCGAGCAGGTTAACGAAGATTTCTCGCAGCTCTTCCCTCGCGAGGTCACGACGGCGCACCCCGAGGAGGTCGCCTTCGTCGAAGCCGCCGCTGTCCGCGCGCCTACAGACGCAGCGGGCATGGTCTGGCACCCGCACATCATCCCGTCAGGACTACCAACCCCCGAGGCCGCCAGAACAAGAACGCAACAGGCCCGCGCCGATGCTCAAGAGATCCGCAAGATCGCCCAGCAATGGCGTGCCCGTCCGCTTCCCGAAGGTAGAACTGAACCATGGAAGCTAGGCGTCCTCGTCCGCTCGCGCAATCATCTGAAGGAGATCGTAGCCGCCCTCAAGCAAGATGATGGGCAGGGTCCGATTCCCTTTCGCGCCGTCGAGATCGAGGTACTCGGCGAGCGCCAGGAGGTGCTTGACCTCTTCGCTCTAACACGCGCGCTGCTGCATTCGGCGGACCGCGTCGCCTGGCTCGCCTTGCTGCATGCTCCGTGGTGCGGCCTCGGGCTGGCGGATCTGCACCTGCTCGCAGGCGCAGACGATCCCGACTGGGCCGAATGCTGTGTTGAGGACCTCATCGAGCAACGCGGCGACCTGCTAAGCCCCGACGGATGTCAGCGCCTCGAACGCGTATGGACGGTCATGCGGGCAGCGGCGAAACAACGCTCCCGGCTGACCACGGCGCAGTGGGTCGAGCGAAGCTGGCGCTCGCTCGGTGGCGATGCTTACCTGTCTATAGAGGAGCTGGCAAACGCTCGTCGCTACCTTCAGCTCCTCGATGAGATGGAACTGGAGTCAGACATACTGGATGTAGATCAGCTCGATCAGCGCCTGAAGAAACTCTACGCACAACCAGCCGTCAGCCCTGGTGCCGTGGACCTGATGACCATCCACGGAGCAAAGGGTCTCGAGTGGGATGTCGTCATGGTCCCCGCGCTCGAACGCAAGGGCCAGTCCTCCCTCGGAAGGCTCCTGAGCTGGATGGAGATCGACTCCGGCGACGACCAGGCTGCGCACGTTGTCCTCGCCCCCATCGCTGGGCGCGGCGAGGAGTCTAAAGAGTTGAATGCCTGGCTCGACAGCATCCACAACGCCCGCGAGGCGGCGGAGCGCAAACGCCTCTTCTATGTGGCCTGCACCCGCGCCCGTGAGGAACTGCATCTATTCGCCGCTCCGGACGCGACCAACAAAGGCGGAATCAGCGTCAAGCAAGACAGTCTGCTGAAAGCCGCATGGCCAGCAGCGGAGCGCTACTTCGCCACGCCGTCCGAAGACCCAATGCTATTGCAGATGCCAATTGCTACGGACGAATGGATCGGTCAGATTGCGGCTGGCGCGCAAGAGGACAAGACACAGCCGCAGAGGCCTCCATTGCTACACCGCCTCCCCGCGGGCTTCGACGCTGGAGCGCGCTTTGCAGGACATCAACGCCTCTTCCACGAAGATCACGAAGCCAACGCCGCAATGACACCCTTCGAACGACCCGAGGGCTCCTTCGCCGCGCGCGCCTTTGGCAATGCGGTCCACGCCTTCATCGAGCTGCTGACGCAACGCATCGCCACTAGACAATCTGTCGCGTCGCTGTTGGCCGAGCTGCCGCAATGGGCTCCACGTATAGCGTCCGTCCTTCGGAGCGACGGGCTTCCTCCAGCCATGGTGGAGCGGCTAGCCTCCCGCGTGCGAGTGGCGCTTGAGACTATGCTGCAAGATCCCGTTGGGTGCTGGGTGCTCGCAGACCACGAGTATGCCGCCACCGAGCGCGCACTAACCTCGTGGCAAGAGAAGCGGCAGAACCTTCGACTGGACCGCATCTTCCGTGCCGGGCCTGAGCCGCTGTCCGACGGTGGCGATTGTCTCTGGATCGTGGACTTCAAGACGACAACTCATGGACGGGATGGCGTCGATAGCTTTCTGTTGCAAGAGCGCGAAAAGTACGCGCCACAGATGGAGGCCTATGCACGCATCCTGTCTGGCGAAGCCGCCCCTGACCAGGAGATTCGCCTAATGCTCTACTACCCGCTCATCCCAGCCGAGACATGGTGGGTGCCGGAGACTCTCTGACTCCAGCCGCTTTTAAATAATGCGGTGCGGACATTGTTGCTTCCCACCCTTCGCAAAACGTGAAGGGTGGGGCACCCGAACATTCTGCCCGAATAATTCCCTGTTCGTAATGTTTTTAAGAAGCGGCGCTGCTGTTGTGGCGCACATCCGCGCCACGCACCCAAAAGATGACGTCTTCCGCGATGTTCGTCGCGTGGTCGCCGACGCGTTCCAGGTTCCGCGCGATGATAAGCGCGTTGAGGGACTGCGGCGTCAACTCCGGCTTCTCTTTAATCAGAGAGCTCAGCGAGTAAAATGCAGCGTCGTTCATCTCATCGACCTGGTCGTCCAGCTTGAGGACAGAGTCTGCCAACTCGGCGTCAGCCTCGATAAAGGCTTGCAACGCCTTTCGCACCATCGCCGAGGCGAGCGAAGCCAGCTTAGGAATATCGACCGGAAGATCGATGTTCGCGAACGCACCCATCTCGCGAACACGAACGGCGATGTTCACCGCCTGGTCCCCAACACGTTCGAGGTCTGCGTTGATGCGGATCACCGACAGGATAAAGCGGAGGTCGATCGCCATCGGCTGTTCCATGGCGAGCAAGTCGAGCGCCATCTGATCGATCTCGCGCTCCAGCCGGTTGATGGCAGGCTCGGAGCGGAAGACAAGCTCGCAGATGCTGAGGTCGCGCGAGCGATACGCCTCGATGGACCGTTGAATCGCCTGCTCGGCCATCCCCGCCATGACGAGCAGGTGTTCCTTGAGATCGTCGAGGCTTTGCTGAAATTTAATTCTCGCCATCAGCCAAACCTCCCCGTGATGTAGTCTTCCGTTCGCTTGTCGCGAGGATTGGTGAAGATCTTGTGTGTGGAGTCGAATTCCACCATCTTGCCATTGAGGAAGAAGCCCGTATTCTCGGCGACACGCGCGGCCTGCTGCATGTTATGCGTGACGATGACGATGGTGTACTGGCTCTTCAACTGGAAGATGAGGTCCTCGATCTTCGAGGTTGAGACTGGATCGAGCGCAGACGCAGGCTCGTCCATCAGCAACACTTCAGGGTCGACGGCGAGAGCGCGCGCGATGCACATACGCTGCTGCTGTCCACCCGAGAGGCTGGCACCGGACTTCTTCTTCAGGTCGTCCTTGACCTCTTCCCAGAGCGCGGCCTGCTTCAGCGAACGCTCCACCGTCTCGTCGAGGATCTTGCGATTACGGAAGCCGTTCAGCTTCAAACCACTCGCCACATTGTCATAGATCGACATCGTCGGGAACGGATTGGGGCGCTGAAACACCATGCCGATGCGACGACGGATCTCCACCGGCGAGGCGCTGGTATAGATATTGATGTCGCCCATCTTCACCACGCCTGTCGCGCGCGCAATCGGGTTGGTCTCGTGCATGCGGTTCAGGCAACGCACAAAGGTCGACTTGCCGCAGCCCGAGGGGCCGATCAACGCCGTCGCATGGTTCGCCGGAATGTGCAGGTTGATGTCCTGCAAGGTGTGCGTGGAACCGTACCAGGCGTTTAGATTTTCAACTTGTATGCCGACTCCCACTAGCTGTTTCCTTTCAGTACGCCGCGGTTGGCAAAGATGCGGACGAGCGTGACTGCAACCATGATTAAAACAATAAGAACCAGCGAGCCAGCCCACGCGAGACGGTGCCACTCGTCGTAGGGCGAGGTGGCGTACACAAAGATCTGCAGCGGCAAAGCTGCGATAGGCTCGTTGAGCTTGAAGCTCCAGAACTGGTTACCTAATGCGGTGAAAAGGAGCGGCGCGGTTTCACCTGCGACACGGGCGAAGGCCAACATGCAGCCGGTGATAATACCCGGCGAGGCCGTCCGCAGGCTGACCGAGATCGCCGTCCGCCACTTCGGCACACCAAGCCCCAGGGCTGCCTCGCGCACAGCATGAGGCACCGTCGCCAGCATCTCTTCGGTCGTGCGGGTGATCGTAGGCACCATCATGATCGCGAGTGCCACGCCTCCGGCAAACGCTGAAAAGTGCTTCTGCTGCATGACGATGAGCGAGTAGATCGCGATGCCCATCACAATCGATGGGACACCGTTCAAGACATCGGCTGTGAACCGGACCAACGTGGCGAGCAACTTGCCACGCCCAAACTCAGCCAGATAGACGCCAGCGGCAATGCCGACAGGAATACCCATCAGGCTCGCCAGCAGCAGGATGACACCTGAACCGACGATGGAGTTGGCCATACCTCCGCCGTCTTCGCCGACCGGCTTCGGGATGTGGGTGAAGAAGGCCAGATTCAGCGAACTCGCCCCTTTATAGACCAGGTAGAACAGAATGGCGAGAAGTGGAATGATCACAACAACGGTGCTGAGGACCGCCAGCCCAGTGACAAAATGGTTGGTGATGGTGCGCCGTGCTGTATTCAGGCGCATGGAGTTTGTCTGGAGGTTGATCGGTTGCGTTCCCATGTTTAGCTCGCCCTTCCTGGAGCGCCACGTGTAACCGCCCAGACGAGCAGACGAGCGATCGTATTGACGACGATGGTGACGAGGAAGAGAGCCAGGCCAATCTCGATCAAAGCGCTAAGGTAAAGATCGCCGGTCGCTTCGGAAAACTCATTCGCGATCACGCTGGCAAGCGTATAGCCCGGCGCGAAGAGCGACTTCGCAATATCCGGGTGATTGCCGATGACCATGGTGACCGCCATCGTCTCTCCCAGCGCACGGCCAAGACCGAGCATCACCGCTCCGACGATGCCGATGCGTGAGTTCCGCAGCACGCCGGTGCGAATCATCTCCCATCGGGTAGCTCCCAGCGCCAGAACTGCCTCGCGCTGACTATTGGGCACAGCGGTCATAATGTCACGAGTGAGCGAGGAGATGATCGGCAGAATCATGATCGCGAGGATGATGCTCGCGGTCAGCAGCCCTACGCCAAAGTTCGTGCCTTCGAAGAAACCTGTCCAACCGAAATACTTATACAGAAACGGACCGAGGACGTCGCGCATCAGCGGCACGAGAACGAAGACCGCCCATAGCCCATAGACAACGCTGGGAATCGCCGCCAGAAGCTCAGTCAGAAAAGAGATCGGCGCACGCAACACCCGAGGGCAAAGCTCGGTCAGGAAGACGGCTACGCCCAATGCAAGAGGAACTGCCATCAACAGCGCAAGAAAGGAGGTCGCCAGGGTGCCATAAATGAACGGCAACGCTCCGAAGTCACCCGAGACCGGGTCCCACGCCTGCCGGGTAAAGAACTTCCAGCCGAACTGAACGAGGCTGAGATGCGACCGCACCACGAGGATGGTGGCGATGAAGACCACGATGGCGAAGATGCTGAGCGCGCAGAGCAGCATCAACGTGGAGAATGTTGCATCCGCGAACCGGCCACTGCCCCGGGCACGGAGGAACGTTCGAACCGGAGAGGGAGGAACGTTGGAGTCGGAGGTCTGCGGAGAGGCGACCGCCGTTACAGGCAATGGGACTGGTAATGGCATCGAAGTGGAAGAGTTTGGATCTTGTTCTAGAGTCATGCGGTGGGGAGACACTGTCCTTTTCCTGCAATTCTGACTCTGGCGGTTAGCGAAAGTAACTGGTTGAGAAAGACTACAGCACGGGCCCGGCGATCCTGGCCCGTGCTGCATAACGGAGAGACTATTTAACCTGCTTGATGGTCAGGCGAACTTTATCCTGAACCGACTTCGGCAGCGGAGCATACGTCATGGAAGCAGCTTCTCCTTCGCCCTTGTCGAGCATCCAGGTAAGGAAGTCCGCAAGAGCCTTACCCTTGGCCGGGTCGGTGGACTGAACCGGGATGAGCAACCAGGTGAAGGACGAAATGGGATAAGAATCCGCGCCAGGAGCATTGGTGATGGACACGCGGTAGTCATTTGGCATGGTCTTGGAAGCGGCGGCAGCAGCAGCGGTCACACCATCCGTCGACGCCTTCACAAACTTACCGGCGGCGTTGCGGACCAAACCGTACTGCATCTTGTTCTGCACCGCATAGATCAACTCAACATAGCCGAAGGAGTACGGCGACTGGCGTACCATACCGGCAACGCCCTCGTTGCCCTTCTGCCCAATGCCGACAGGCCACTTGACCGAGGTATTCTTGCCGACCTTGGTGCTCCAATCAGAGCTGACCTTCGAGAGGAAGTCGGTAAAGATGTAAGTAGTTCCGCTTCCGTCCGAACGATAGACCGGAAGGATCGCCTTATCGGGAAGACTGACCCCGGCGTTGTCCTTCGCGATGCGGCCGTCGTTCCACTTTGTGATCTTGCCGAGGTAGATGTCAGCAATGACATCGGAGGAGAACTTGAGCTCCTGGTTGACGCCAGGGAGATTATAGACCGGAACTACCGCACCGAGCACGGTAGGGATGTGCATCGTCTTGACCTTGGCGTCGTGAATCTGCTGGTCGTTCATCGGACCGTCAGTCGCACCAAAGTCTACAGTACCTTCAGAGACCTGACGGATACCTCCGCCGGAGCCGATGGACTGATAGTTGATGTGGACATTCGGATGGATCTGGCTGTACTCGCTAAACCAGCGGGAGTACACCGGATTGGGGAAGGTCGCTCCCGCTCCATTGATGTTCTGCGCGGAAGCTGCCGCGGCTGTCAGTGCCAAAATCCCCACTGCAATTGCTCTTATTTTCACTCTTCACTCCTCGAAATTAGGCAGCACCTGGATCAAAACGACATACTTCTTCCAGTCTGAGCGGACATTGTTAATGGAAGGTTACATCCGAATAAAAACCGGGATAAAGGCTTGTCTACTCTATGGGGTACTGCGCTTTGGGTAATGTGAACAGAAAGTTACTTCCCTCATTCAACTCGCTCTCCGCCCGAATCCATCCCCCCTGCGCCAGCACGATGTGCTGGGCGATAGCGAGGCCAAGACCGGTCCCTCCAGACTCCCGCGAGCGCGCCTTGTCGACCCGATAAAACCGTTCGAAGATGCGGTTCAGGTGCTCCGAGGCGATGCCCCGGCCGAAGTCCCGAACACTGAACTCGACAGCCTCGTAGGGATCGGTAACCTCGCGTGCGCTGACCACGACGCGGCAGTGTTCCTCACCCTTCGCCTGCCCGTATTTCGTCGCATTTTCGATCAAATTGCTCAGTACCTGGAGAACGGCGTCGGTGTCCGCAAAGACCTGACAGTCCGTCGTGGGGCCGATCTCGAGAATCGCGTCCATATCCTGGATGAGGCCGCTCACGGATTGGACCGCATCACGAATCAGGGTGTCGGCAGCGATGGGTACCGGATGCAGTTCCTGCTCCGCAGCCTCGACCCGAGCCATCACCAACAGGTCCTCGGTAAGACGGTTCATCCGGGTGGCGTTCTTGAGAATTGTCGATAGAAACTCCTGCGCCTGAGTACTGAGACTGGCCTCGTGATCGAGCAGTGTCTCAACATACCCGGTAATGGAGGTAAGCGGGGTACGCAGCTCGTGGGAGACATTGGCGACAAAGTCGCGCTGCGTGCGCTCCACCTCTTCGATCCGGGTGATGTCGTGCAGCACCGCGACCGCACCGCCGCCAGGCATGGGAGCCGCGCTGACCTCGTAGATACGGCCGGGCATCAGAGAGGTTGAGCGGCGTTCGCAAACCACCCGGTCGTTGAGCGCCGTGCGGACACACCCCAGGACTTCGGGATCGCGAATCGTCTGCACCAGCGCATGGCCGATGCGAACAGCATTGCTAAAAGAAGCACCCGGAACCAGCCGCTGCATCCGCTGGTTGGTCCACTGGATACGCCCCGCAGCATCGACCGCGACGACAGCATCCTGCATGCTGTCCAGCATGGCCTCTAGCTCCTGGCGGGCCTTGGCCGACTCTTCGAACGAGCGGTTCGAGCGGGCGAAAGCCCCCGTCACGGAGTCTGACAGATCGCTAAAGTCTCGAAAAAGCGATGGTTTGACTACCGGCACGCGTTGCGCGGACTCCGCAGTCAAGACCCTCACGGCTACAATCGCCGACTTCAGCAGATACCCGATCCAGAGGGCTCCCAGGATCGTACCTGCCAGAACCACCAGGATATCCACGCCCCAGTAACGATGCGGAACCGCGAGGCATACGATCGCCACAACCGCTATGACGACCGCGAGCCTAACGAAAAGTACGGAGAAGAAGCTGCGATTCACGCGGGCCGCCTCTGCCTCAGGTCTGGGCTGATTTAGGGATTTCGAACCGGTATCCAGCCCCGCGCATCGTCTTCAGATAACGCGGCGTCTCTGCGTCGGCCTCGATCTTCTCGCGGATACGACGAACGTACACATCGACCGAGCGCGGCGTGACGAAGCGAGCATCGCCCCACACCGCATCCAGCAGATGGTCGCGGCTGAAGACCCGCCCCGGATGCCGCGCCAGATAGTCGAGCAGCCGGAACTCCGTCGCCGTGGTCGTGACTAGTTCGCCGTTGACGCGAAGCTGCATCGCGCTGGCATCGATCTCGACGTTCTCGAACTTGATGACCGAAGGGCCTGTCGGCCGCTCGAAGCGGCGTAGAACAGCCTTTACCCGGGCAACAAGCTCGCGCGTTGCAAAAGGCTTGGTGATGTAGTCGTCCGCACCCAGTTCGAGGCCATGGACGCGGTCGTTCTCCGCAGCCCGGGCCGTCAAAAAGATGATAGGCACGCTGCTGAGGGTCGGGTTCTGGCGCAACCGGCGGCAGAGGTCGAGACCGTCGCCACCGGGAACCATGATGTCGAGCAAAAAGAGTGCCGGCGGCTGCCGCTCGGCATCCGGAACAATCTGGCTGGGAGCCAGGTAGGGGCGGACTGCGAATCCGGCGCTTTCCAAGTGGTACTGCACCAGGCGGGAGATGTCTGCGTCATCTTCCAGTACGAAAATCGTCTGACTCAATGCTATAAACCTCGTTCGTGCGGACGGCGTTACCGCCTACAGGGTAGCGCAAGTCTCCTACTTTCTGTGCGAACGTACTGTAAATCTATAAATTACGAGCTATGCTACTCCGCCGCCAGAAAGGAATCGGAGCTGCTCCTCGACGATCGCAGCCGCTCTCCGACAGGCTGCGTGGTCGGCATCGTAGTGCGTAACGAAGCGGATGGAATGCGGCCCAATGGCGCTGGCAAGTACCCCCTCGCTCTTCAGTGCCGCCACAAAGCCCGGGGCATCGCCTCCGTCCTTCAACTGAAAGATCACGATATTGCTCTGCACCGCAGGCAGGTCGATCTCAACCTGGGAGAACTTCGCCACCGCCTCGGCTAGCAGCCGTGCATTGGCGTGGTCTTCGCCCAGCCGGGCAGGCATCTGCTCCAGCGCAATGATCCCCGCCGCCGCGAGGATGCCCGCCTGCCGCATTCCGCCGCCAAGCGCCTTGCGAAAGATACGCGCCCGCTCGATATGTTTCCGCGTCCCCACCAAAATCGAACCAACCGGAGCCCCCAACCCCTTCGACAGGCAAAAATTCACCGTATCGAAGCCACTCGTCAGCTCCGCCACGCCGATCCCAAGAGCAGCCGCCGCGTTGAAGACCCTCGCCCCATCCAGATGCACCGGCAGACCAGCCTCCCGCGCCCCATCCCAGATCTCCCGCATCACCGCCAGCGGAGTCACCGTGCCGCCAGCCATATTGTGCGTATTCTCCAAGCAGATCAGCCCCGTCTGCGCGCGGTAGTAGATCTTCGCGCCAATCGCCGGACGAATATGCTCCCAGGTGAGAATCCCGCGCTCAGCCGCTACTGTCCGCGCCTGGCAGCCAGCGAAAGCTGCCAGCATCGCCATCTCCCAGTCGAGGACATGCGACCGCGCCTCGCAGATCACCTCCTGTCCATGCTCCGTATGGAGCCGGACGGCGATCTGGTTCCCCATCGTGCCCGTCGGGACGAAGATCGCAGCCTCACGGCCAAAGATCGCGGCGGCACTGGCCTCCAGCCGATTGACTGTGGGGTCTTCGCCGTACACATCGTCGCCCACCTCGGCGAATGCCATGGCCTCGCGCATCGCAGGGGTGGGACGGGTTACGGTGTCGCTACGCAGGTCAATTACGGTGTCGGTGCTCTCCGGCATGGTGTAGCTGGTCTCCTAGAATTGATAAATCGAGTGTACCGGGTAGATGTTAGGCAGGGGTAGGAAGCAGGATGCGGCTGAAGACCTCGTTCGAGAGCAACCGTCCACGGTCGGTGAGCCAAAGACGATCTTCTCCGATCTCGATCAGATGCTCCTCCCGAAGCTCTTCGAGCGCGGGCATCGTGTCCCGCAGCAGGACCTCGCCGTAATTGCGGCGCAAATGACTCAAGGCCACGCCTTCGTTTAATCGCAGCCCGAGAAAGAGCGACTCCTCAAACGCCGCTTCCCTTCCCACTACATCCGCAGCCGGAGCTTCCGACACAAGCCGTAGAGGACCGGACGCTTCCGCAAGATATCCATCCAGTTCGTCTGTATTGGCAAAACGAACCGCTCCGCCAGCACTTGGCAGCATCGAGTGGGCATCCAGACCAAAGCCTATATAAGGATGGCGGCGCCAGTATTTGAGATTGTGCCGGGATTCGTGGCCCTGACGGGCGAAGTTCGAGATCTCGTATTGCCTAAGACCTGCCGCATTCAGCAGCTCACAGGCCATCTGGTACCAGTCGGCGGTCTCGTCCTCCGTCGGCACCGCGCCCGCATGGTAGCGCGAGCCCTGCGCTAACACCTCTCTGCCCAGCCGCGATTCCCCATCGACCTCAAGCATGTAAACGCTGACATGGGTTGCCTCCGTGGCAATCGCCTCCTCAACCGAGTACCGCCAACTCTCCTCGGTCTGGAGTGGCAACCCAACGATCAGGTCGAGATTGATGTCGGTCATTCCCGCGGCATAGACGCGCTTCAGCTCTGCCAGACACTGCTCCCGCGTATGCAGACGCCCGACGGCTGCCGACTCGGCATCGACAAATGACTGCACCCCGAAGCTGATGCGGCTCATCCCCTGGCGCAGAAGCTCTTCGAGCATGGCGTCGGAGAGCTGACCGGGCGCGCACTCAAGGGTGATCTCAGCACCCGGATCGATCTGAAAATCTGCCCTGAGTTGCATGAAGATCTGCTGCATCTGCAGCGATTCGAGCAGGCTGGGGGTTCCACCACCAAAGTAGATACTGTCCACGCGGCCGGAAAGCGACGCTCCCAGAGCTGCCGCGCGCTCCTGCGAGCTTCGAATCTCCTGGCAAAGACGGTCGGTGTAACGCTGCATCCGGTTCGAGCCGAAGGCGTCCGAGGCAAAGTTGCAGAACGTACACTTCGCCTTGCAGAACGGCACCGAGATGTAGACACCCAGCGAATCCATCGAATCTCACCCTTCCTTCCGATTGTTTCACGCCCTAAACCTCGCCATCCCGACCGAAGCGGCCCACAATCCAAAATCCATGGTCTGAGGAACCCTCCCCAAGCATCTAGAATAGGAACGAACGACAACCGCATGGCAGACGAGAAAAAACCGAAGACCAAATCTTCTAAGAAGAGCTCCGACGATGATGTCGTTGGAAAGGTGTACGACGGGCGTATGATGCGCCGTCTGCTGACCTACCTGCGTCCCTATAAGCTGCAGACGGCACTTTCGGCGGTCGCGATCCTGTTTAAAGCCGCCAGCGACGTCATGGGGCCTTATCTGGTGAAGGTCGCGGTCGATACCTACATGACCAACACGCCGAAGGAGAAGCTCTCCTGGCTGGCGCGGCATCTCAGCCCCGTTCCCATGACTGGTATTACGGAGATCGGATTCCTCTACCTGGGCGCGCTGCTGGTCACCTACGCTCTTGAGTTCATCCAGACATACCTGATGCAGTGGACTGGGCAGAAGATCATGTTCGACCTGCGCAGCCAGATCTTCCGGCACATCCAGCGGATGCATCCTGCCTTCTTCGACCGTAACCCAGTGGGCAAGCTCGTCACCCGTGTCACCTCCGATGTCGACGCCTTGAACGAGATGTTCACCTCGGGCGTACTGGCCATCTTCGAGGACGTCTTCGTCCTGACCTTCATCGTCATCATCATGCTGAGGATGAGCTGGCCGCTGGCGCTGCTCGCCCTCTCAGTCATCCCGGCCATTCTCTACGCCACCCGCGTCTTCCGCAAGTATGTGCGCGACAGCTACCGGCGTCAGCGCGCCGCCACCGCCCACATCAACTCCTTTACACAGGAGTACGTCTCGGGTATGTCCGTCGTTCAGCTCTTCAACCGCGAGCACCGCGCTTTCGACGACTTCTCCGCCGTCAACGCCCAGAACAAGAAGGCCTGGAGCGATGCAATCTTCGCCTACGCGCTCTACTACCCCATCGTGGAGCTGCTCAGCTCCATTGCCATCGCGCTGGTGATCTGGCGCGGCGGCATCGCCGTACTGCATAACCTCGACTTCCTCCATGCCCATCCCGCCGCCTTCGCCGCGGCTCACGCTATTGCACCCGGCATCATGGGGACCGTCACTCTCGGTGTCCTCATCGCCTTCATGCAGTATGCGCAGCGCTTCTTCCGTCCCATCCAGGACTTGAGCGACAAGTTCAACATCCTCCAGGCAGCCATGGCAGCCAGCGAACGCGTCTTCACGCTGCTCGACTCGGAGCCGGAGATCGTATCGCCTCCTACGACGGTCGCAGGTGACAGCTCCGGGAGGATCGAATTCCGGGATGTGTGGTTCACCTATCAGGCGCTCGATGAAGCGCAGCGTGTGCGCGTCGCATCGGCCACCTTCGAAGAACTCCGCACCTTCGCTGATATCGAATGGATACTCTGCGGTGTCAGCTTCGTCATCGAGCCCAATGAGACAGCCGCCATCGTCGGCCATACCGGCGCGGGAAAGACCACCATCACCAGCCTGATGATGCGGTTCTATGACGTGCAGCGGGGAGCAATTCTTGTCGACGGGGTTGATATCCGCGAGCAGGACCTGAACCTGCTCCGGCGGCGCTTTGGAGTTGTCCTGCAGGACCCGTTCCTGTTCACCGGCACCATCGCGGACAACATCCGGCTCGGCTCGAAGTGGATCACCGACGAGCGCCTCGAACGAGCTGCTGATGAGGTCAACGTCGGCGACTTCATCCGCTCGCAGCCTCTCGGCTTTCAGGAGCCGGTGCGGGAACGCGGAGCGACACTCTCTACCGGTCAGAAGCAGCTCATCAGCTTCGCTCGCGCGCTGGCGCATGATCCAGGCGTCCTGATTCTGGACGAGGCCACCTCGTCAGTCGACACCGAGACCGAGCTTCGTGTCCGGCTAGCATTGTCACGAATGATCACGGGCCGCACCTCGGTGCTCATCGCCCATCGCTTGTCGACGATCCAGCGTGCGGACAGCATCCTCGTCATGCACAAAGGGCAGCTCCGCGAGCGTGGGACGCATCAGGAGCTGCTGACCCACCGCGGCCTCTACTGGAAGCTCTATCAGCTGCAATATAAGGATCAGGAGTTTGGTACTGGCGCTGATGCGCCACTTCTGCCGCTTGGCGCGGACTAGAGTCCTGAGCCTAAGTTCGCAAGATCATTGCGATGTTCAAGATTGTGCTGGTTCAAACAAACCGCAGGTCCTTCGACTCCGCTCAGGATGACAGAATTTTGCTGTAGATCAGAACGAAGTACCCTACCCGTACTTTATATTCATTTCACTGCACATAAGTCCGGACTTAAGTAGCACGAAAAGTCTAATTCCAGGGCAAAGTCTTGATGCTTATGGGGTTATCGACACAGGGACTTGGACTTTTTTCGGGGCTGCTAACCGCGCCCTACACGCAGCGCATCCTCTACCAGTTTGTCCACGCGTTTCTGTCGGGCCTCCGGCCCCTGGTAATAGAAGACTGCCAGCAGATGCGACCGTCGCTGCGTGACCGTCATCGCCTCCCAGCCCATCCGCGCGGCGGGAGATCTGCGAAACGCCACCTCAATGATCGGCGGCAGCACTTTCTCACTTTCCATCGTCAACAGGAGCCGCTCGGCTATCTGCTCCGCGCGTCGCTGGCGAGCCTCGGCGCTCTTCACTCCTCCGATCCACTTGCCGATCTCCCACCGTGTCGACTCGCTGAGGCCCTCAAACCACTTCGCCAGCTTCTTTTCGGTCTTGAGCAGCTTCGCCAGCTCTGGAGGAACCACTGGCGCGCGCTCCTCCAGATCAGGAGCGATCGTGAAGTCCACCATCGCGCCTACCCCGGCAGAGGCGGCCTTCTGCATCTTCTTGTTCACGAGGACAAAGTGGCCACCCTGCTGTCCATAGGCAAATAACGAGGTGCGGAAGACCTCGCCACCCACCTCGACCTTTACACGCAGCCGCACCATCTTCTTCCATGTTTCGCCGACATCGAACGGAAGCCGCGCCACAACCCAGCCGAGACCGTCGTCCAGAGGCTCCAGCATCGCCCGGAATCTCTTTGCAGCGCTCCCCGCCATGCAATCACCTCCAGAAAAATCTACACTGGTTCCATCGACGCGACCTCCAATCCGCGCATCTTTCTTTCGGCCGGCGAGGCCAGCGGCGACCACTACGGCGCGCAGGTCATCGCCGAGCTGCGCGCGCGCATGCCCGGCCTTACAAGCTTCGGCCTAGGCGGCATGGAGATGGAACACGAAGGGCTGGAGCGGATTGTCCGCGCCGAGGACGTCGCTGTGATGGGCATCACCGAGGTCGTCCGGCACATGCCGCACATCTACGCGGAGTACCGGAAGCTGGTCGCCTCAATCAAGGCCCGGCGACCTGATATTGCCGTCCTGATCGACTTTCCGGACGTCAACTTCCGACTTGCGAAGGAGCTGAAGAAGCTCGACATTCCGGTCATTTATTTTGTCAGCCCACAGCTCTGGGCCTGGAAGCGCAGCCGCCTGCGCTGGGTGCAGCAACGCGTGAGCCGGATGATGGTGATCTTCCCATTTGAGGAGCGGTTCTATAGAGCCCGGGGCGTAGACGCGGAGTTCGTGGGCCATCCGCTCGCGACGCTGCCGATGCCGACGGTTAGTCGCGAGGAGTTTGCTGCCCAGTATGGTCTTGATCCGGCAAAACAGTGGATCGCGTTGTTACCAGGGAGTCGGCGCAAAGAGGTCCATCTGAATCTCCCAGAGATGCTGAACACCGCCGCAAGCCTCGCAGCCCAGCAGCCGTATGAGTTTGTTCTGCCGGTTGCAAGCACGGTGGGTGTCGATTTTTTACGCACCTCTCTGCTTGAGATGACGCGTGAGACTGCGCCGCCGCCCATTACGCTGGTCGATGATGCGAGAGCGGCGATGTTCCATGCACGGGCGAGCATCGTAGCGAGCGGAACGGCGACGGTGCAGGCGGCGGTGATCGGCAATCCGTTTGTCGTGGTTTACCAGGTATCGCCTGTGACCTTCACGCTGGCAAAACGGCTGGTGCGCTATCCCGCCGAGATTCCCGCTCCCCGTGACGCGGATGGGCACCTCCCCATCGCCATGGTGAACCTGATCGCCGGAAAAAGGATCGTACCCGAGTTGCTCCAGACGCGCTTTACGGCAGCCAACCTGCTCGCCGAGTTGGAGCCGCTCCTCAAGGATGGCCCAGCACGCGAGACCATGATCCGGGAGCTAGCCGCGGTACGGAAGACCTTGCTACCGGCGGCGGGATCGAGTCCAATCTACCGGGTGTGCGACGCGGTACAGTCTTTACTGAAGCCGGAGCTGACGGTAAGTGGCCCATTTTCTTCCGCTAGCGTCTAAGCTATCGACAGAACTACAATTTTTTGAGGACCTTGCCCTCCATGCTCTCTCGTCTTAAGCGTCTCGCGTTCTCGGGTTCTCTGATCTTCGGATTCGGAATCGTTATCGGATCTCCTCTGTGGGCCGCACCAGTCAGGCCGCAGTTTCAGATCACCGGTTACGTCATCAGCGCCGATCTCGACCCTTCGGTGAACCGGCTGACGGCGAGCGTCGCGGTTACATTTACGGCGCTGGAGGATTTGACCAGCGCGACGTTTGAGCTGAACAATAGCCTGCTGATCACGAAGCTGACGGATGCAAACAAGCAGGGGCTCACGCCGGAGCGCCTGACGACGAACTCCACGGTGAGGATTCCGCTCAACACTCCGCTGGCCAAGGGTGCCTCGACGACCCTCCATTTCGAGTACGGCGGGGCGCTCAAAGACGCCGACACGAGCCCGGTCGAGGGCATCAAACTGGCTGCTGTGGCCCAACCGATCAGCATTCTGCTCTATGCTGGTCGCTGGTTCCCCATGACGGGGCTCTTTACGAACCGCTTCACGGCGGAGATGCACATACGAGTTCCGGCGGATGAGCGGGTAGTCGGCAGCGGAGCCACCGGCCAAAAAACTCTCCCAGATAAGCGGATCGAGTACAGCTTCAACTGGGCCAAGCCGGGATTTCCCGGAACGATCGTCGCGGGCCAGTTTTTGGCTCCGATCTCAGCCCCGGGGATCAACAACATCCACGTCTACGTTACGGAGAAGCGGAAGGAATATGCGGTCGACTACGCCCGCACCACCGCGCGCGAGTTCGAGTTCATGAGCTCCACCTTTGGCCAGCCGGAGTCAGGGCAGATTAACGTCGTCGAGCTGCCGGACGATGCGGTTTCGGCAGCATGGGGGCCAGAGGTCGCGGCCATCAGCGGTCAGCGGATTGCCGACCGGAACAGCCAGCGGCTGCTGGCGAATACGCTCGCGCACCAGTGGTGGGGCAGTGAGATCTCTCCGGCCACGTTGAACGATGCCTGGATCACCAACGGCATGTCCCGCTATGCCGAGCTGATGTATGTGGAGGACTCCTCGGGCAAGAACTCGTTTCAGACGGCTGTCGGTGATGTTTCTGCCGGTGCGCTTGCCTACGACACGGAGCCGCTGACGAGCATCGGCAGGCTCGATCCCTTCTCGCCGCAGTTCCAGTCGATGACGCTCGAAAAAGGTGCGATGGTCTTCCACATGCTCCGATGGGAGATGGGCGACGATGTCTTCGTGAAATTTCTTCGCGGCGTGCTCTCTCAGTTCACGGACAAATCCGTTCGGACCAGCGATGTGCAGACTGTCGCGGAGGCTCAGTCGCAGCTACAGCTGCAACCTTTCTTTGCACAGTGGCTGGATGGAACCGGCGCGCCCGCCTTCACGAATAAGTACACCGTCTTTAGGCTCGGCAGCAACAAGGGATTCCGGACGATAGGCTCCGTCTCGCAAGACCTCGATTTGTTTCGTATGCCGGTCGAGCTGCGGATCGAAACGGATGGAAAGACAGAGACACGGCGAGTCGATCTGAGCGGCACGGAGTCGCAGTTCTCCATCGAGACCTTTGGACGGCCACGCCGCATCAGCATCGACCCGCAGAACTGGTTGCTGAAGAGCACGCCCGACCTTGCCGTTCGTGTCGCCGTTCTGCGCGGTCAGCAGATGGTCGCGCAGGGAGATATGACAGGAGCGCTGGCGGAGTACCAGAAGGCGCTGGACACCAATAAGACCAGTTCGCTCGCCAGCTACCGGATTGGCGAAATTTTCTTCATGCAGCGCAACTATCAGTCGGCGGCCAACTCGTTCCGCGATGCGCTGCGCGGCGATGGCGATCCGAAGTGGGTCGAGGTCTGGAGTCACATTGAGCTGGGCCGCATCTTCGACGTCACAGGTCAGCGCGACCGCGCCGTCAACGAGTATCGTCTCGCGGTGCAGACCAACGACAACACGCAGGGCGCCGTGAATGAGGCCCGCGCACTGATGCAGAATCCATACAAACGTCCGAAGACCTCAGACTAGTTGGCTTCATTCACAGCCTGGAAGGACCAGGCATTGAGCCCGCACGACCTCTTAAAGCATTTTCACAGATGGTGTCACCGTGGCACTTCAAACAAAATACGGGGTTTCTTCGCTCCGCTCAGAATGACAGGGACTATTTCCACTCCAGTAACAGTGAAGATGCTCTAGGTCATACGTCCTACAGAGAATTGCCTCCGCCGTAGTTCAATAGATCTCCTACGCATCCATACGCGATATGCGAACGCAAAAGCGTTTGTCCGCAGCGTGAGAGAAACGGCAGGAGAAAGACCGATGTACTTCCAGCGCCATACCCGGGTCAGGTTCTTTCTTGCCTTCTGGCTCTTTGTCCTCAGCGGAGTCGCCTTTCTCGACCGCACTAATATCTCCATCGCCGGTCTCCAAATCAGCACGGAATACGGTCTTGGCAACCAGCGTCTCGGCTGGATCTTCAGCGCCTTCCTGATCGGCTATGCCGGCTTTCAGCTTCCAGCGGGATGGCTCGCCGCCCGTTACGGGCCGCGTCGCGTGCTGACGCTGGGCGTCCTGTGGTGGGGAGTCACGACTGCCCTGACGGCGCTGCTGCCCTCGGGCATCTCCCATGCCGTCATGATGCTCATCGCTATCCGTTTCGCGCTAGGTGCGGGTGAAGCTGTCATCTACCCGGCGGCCAACCAGTTCGTCGCCCGCTGGGTCCCGGTCCAGGAGCGCGGCTTCATCAATGGACTCATCTTCGCCGGCGTTGGTGCCGGCAGCGGCCTGACCCCTCCCCTGCTCACCTGGCTCATCACTCATCACGGTTGGCGGGCGGCTTTCTGGTTCAGCGCAATCGTCGGGATTGTCGCCGGTGCGGTCTGGTGGAGGTATGCGCGAGACACACCAGAAGAGCACTCCGACGTCGGCCCTCTGGAGCTGAGTGAGATTCGTTCCGGCCTTTCCAGAATCACGCCCAGGGACACAGCCAATCCTCCCGCGCCTGCCGTTATCTCATGGGGAGCCATCTTTCGCCGTCGCGATCTTCCCGCGCTGATGGCGGGCTACTTCAGCTTCGGCTACATTGCGTGGATCTTCTTCAGCTGGTTCTTTCTCTACATGGCTCAGGTCAGGGGCTTCGATCTCAAGTCCAGCGCCCGCTACTCCATGCTGCCATTCCTCTCGATGACCGTCTGCTGCCTTGCCGGTGGAGCCATCAGCGACCGCCTGACGCGTGCCTACGGGCTTCGTATCGGGCGTTGCGGTCTTGCCTCGGCGGCGCTCCTCTGCACGGCTGGCTTCCTGGTTCTCGGTTCGAGGGTCCAAAGTCCGCAACTCGCCGGGGTCATTCTTGCCGGAGGGGCGGGGGCGCTTTATCTTTCGCAGAGCTCCTTCTGGTCAGTCTCCGTGGATATTGCCGGGTACAGCTCAGGTGTCTTCTCGAGTCTGGTCAACATGGGGGGGCAGATTGGCGGGGCCGTTACGGCGTCACTGACGCCATGGATCGCACACCGCTTCGGCTGGACGACCTCCTTTGGAATCTCGGCGGTCCTTGCGGTCATTGGGGCCATTTGCTGGATGACTGTGCATCCGGAACGCCCCCTCGACACGTGATCGGACGATGCCGGTGCGGATTTCCTTGCAGCGCATCGAAATATGTGTTCGCCTTAAGAGCTACACCCTCAGTTGACCAGGCGACTCCATCCCGTCGAGCCCCATCTTTCCCGTCGCACCCGGCAGTCGGTGTGCGATGCGCAGTCGGATAGCGTCCATCCCCGCTCGCGGCCAGTTCTTCCTTGTTGTCGCTCACTTCTGTTCTTTCTGTTGCTCGTCTGCATCGGCATGGAAGCGCACGCTCTACCGCCTTCCATCCTCAAGCTCTCCGAGTACCAGAAGCAGGACTGGCAGGTAGAGGACGGCCTGCCCGAGAACAATGTCCGGATGATCGCGCAGCGGCCTGACGGCCTTCTTCTTCTCGCAACCTCATCTGGTCTCTCTACCTTTGACGGCCAACACTTTCAACGTCTCCCGATTGAAGATCACGGACTCATCGACAACGAGGCGGTCAATGCCGTTCTGCTCAATCATGACGACCTGTGGATCGGCACCGATGGCCGCGGCGTTCTGCACCATTCTGCCTCCGGCACTGTCGATATCAGTGAGCACGCGGGCTTCCATAATGAGCGCATCCGCATGATGTACCGGGACATGCAGGGCGTTCTCTGGATCGCCACTCAGAACGGCATCGAGCGCCTGGTGAACGACCACCTCGAGCCCGTCGCAGGGACCGGCATGATCTCCGGCGACATCACCACGCCCTTTGCCGAGGATGGTTACGGCGGAATGTTCTTCATCACCTCCCTCGGTCTCTACCACTGGCAGAACGGAGTCGCCCAACGCTTTCCGTTGAAGCCCTCTGCATCCGACATGCCTGTCGCGGTCTATCGCGACCCCCAGCAGCGCATCTGGGTTGGCACCATGAGCCACCTCGTACAACTCGTCCCGCGCAAATGCGCTTCCTGCGAGCCAAACTCCGTTGGCTCTCCTTCGTTCGATCCAGTGGTCCGCGCGTCGCTCACCAGCCCTGTTACCGTCTTGTTGAGCGACGCGGCAGGAAGTCTATGGATCGGCACTCGACGTGATGGGATCTGGCGTCTCGCCTCCGATGGGATCTCCCACTGGAACTCCCACAACGGCCTGCCTGACGACGCCATCCGCACCCTTTTCATCGATGATGAGCAAAACCTCTGGATCGGCATGCTCACGGGTGGCCTCAGCCGATGGCGCAAAGGGGCGCTTGCACCCTTCGGTGAACCCGAAGGCTTTCAGGCCAACTATGCCGCCAATGTCTTCGCCGACAGTCATGGCGATCTCTGGCTAGGCACATGGGGCAAGGGTCTCTTCCGCCGCCACAATGGTCAGCTTCTTCCGACCAGTCCACCCACGATGCCGATCGCCACGCCAATTCGTGCGCTCGCTGAAGACCGCAAGGGACAGTTGTGGGTTGGAACGTGGTTTGATGGCGTCTATCGTTACGATGGCCACACCTTTCACCACTACCTCCTTGGCAATGAGTCCCCTGGCAACGCAGTCAGCTCCATCCTCGCGGATAAGCACGGTGGTCTTTGGGTCGGAACATACACTGGCCTCTTCTACTTCCCACTGGGTGAACCTGACCCGCTGCATCGCTCGCACCTGATCGAGTCGCAACTCGTCACCTGCATGATCGAAGATAGCGATGGGTCAATTCTGGTCGGCACGAGCACGGGGCTGTATCGTATCCGCAATGGAGCTGTAACAACCGTCTCCGGCCTCCCGCATCCCCACGTGCTTTCGCTCACACTGGATAGTAAGGGCTATGTATGGGCTGGCACCAAGGCTGGGGGCCTGGCTGCTGTCCAACAGGATCGCATCATTCCTATCCCACCCAGTGCGAATATCCCGAACCTTCCGGTGAACACGGCCACCGAAGATGGAGATGGTCATCTCTGGCTCGGCACCTCTCGGGGCATCATGCGCCTCTCTGTAGCGGAGCTCCACGCCATCGTGGATGGGCGCCAGTCAGAGCTCTCGGCGGTCATTCTCGGCAAAGCAGACGGTATGCGGTCCAGCGAGTGCGGCGGCCCCTCTCAGCCCTCCTCTACCCGCCTGCCTGACGGCACTCTCTGGTTTGCCACCACCAAGGGATTTGTTCACACGACCGACATCGCGGAAGAGGTAGGCGCGATCAGCCCTGCTGCTGTGATTACAGGCTGGACGCTCTCCAATGACCCCGATGCCATCGCCAAACCCGCCGGTTCGCGTATCGACCTCGAAGCGGGGCAGACGGACATCGTCTTTTTCTTCAATGCCAAGCTGCTTGCGAATCCCTCCCATGTGGAATATCGCTATCGTCTTGCTGGCTATGACACCGAATGGACCAGCACCCGATCCCACGTCGCGCGCTACCGCCGTCTCCCTTCGGGCAAGTACCGGTTCGAGGTACAGGCGCGTGCAAGTGGCGAAGAGTGGAGTTCTGCTGTCGCGACTGTCGACGTGAAGCAGCCACCCCACCCCTATCAGACCTGGTATTTCTATCTTGCTCTGGCTCTGCTTGCGGTCGGCATCGCAGTGCAGCTCTTCCGCCGCCGGGTGCAGTTGATGAAGGGCCGCATCGGCGTCGTGCTCGAGGAACGCAACCGCATCGCGCGTGAGTGTCACGACACTCTCATCGCAGGCTTCGCCGCGATCTCGTGGCAACTGGAAGCTACAGCGAAGCTCTTCCGTGACAGCGGCTCCGCCGAAACCCCCGCAGCCAAATCCTGCGAGCTGGCCCGCAGCATGGTCTCCCACTGCCAAGCTGAGGCTCGCCGCATCATCTGGGACCTCCGTGACACCGATGAGGTCACCAATATTCTCTCCCAGGCGCTCGGCCGTGCCCTTGCTGCAAACCCATTGCGCGAGAGCATCCAGACGACCTTCGAGGTCGAAGGCGATGAGCTGCCCCTGGCACCTGGATGCGTCCATCACCTTGTGTGCATTGGCCAGGAGGCCGTATCGAACGCCATTCGTCACGCCAACCCTTCGCAGATTCTGGTCCTTCTGAAGTATGAGGAGGATGCGCTCAGCCTGACCATTCACGATAATGGGCGCGGCTTCCACGGCTCCGATATGAGCGGCTCCAAGCATGGGCACTTCGGCATTCCAGTGATGGAAGAACGCGCGCGGAAGCTTGGCGGTACGCTACGGTTACAGACCTCTGCCGATGTTGGCACAGAAGTGACCGTCAAGGTATCCTTCACTGCAATGCAGCACCCGGTCAATCAAGAACATCACGTTATACGATGGATCGGAATATGAAACAGATTGGCGTGCTGTTAATCGAAGACCACTTCCTTGCCCGCATGGCACTGCACTCCGTGCTTTCCTGCCATGAGCAGATCCGCATCGTTGGCGAGGCCAGCGATGGCGAAGCGGGCATCGCCATGTTTCGCGAACTGCGGCCAGATGTCGTCGTGCTCGACCTTCGTCTTCCCCGAGTCAGCGGCTTCGATGTCATCATCCAGATCCGCAAGGAGTTCCCCACCGCCCGCATCGTCATCCTCTCCAACTATCAGGGCAGTGAAGACATCTACCGTGCCGTGCGTAGCGGAGCCATGGCCTATCTCAACAAGGACGCAAGCGGAGAGCAGCTTCTCAGCGCCATTCAGAGCGTCGATCGCGGCCTGCGGTATCTTCCGCACGTCGCCCTCGACCGCCTCGCTGAACGCATGCCTTCGGTCGAACTGACACCGCGCGAAAGCGAGGTCCTCGTCTGCATCACGCAGGGACGCAGCAACCGCGAGATCGCTGATGAGCTGCACATTGCAGAGAAGACTGTGCGCATCCATGTAAGCTCGGTGCTCGATAAGATGGGTGCGCGCGATCGTACCCAGGCGACCATCTATGCGCTCCAACGCGGTCTTGTGCATCTCGACTAGCGATCGCATAGTAGCCCAATCACCCCCAAGCTCATAGCCGCTGACGCGCGCCGTCTTCACTCAGAACCCTTGTAGGTCATTTGACCTAGACACAGCACAGGCAACTGACCGATGACAGCTTCTTCTGGTTGTAATTGAATTGTGACACTCAAGTAACAGTTCACCGGACGTCGCAGACATAAGCAGAAATTCAAACTGCAGGTGTATTGCGAACCCGGAATCCATTGAAGCACCTGGCAAGCCAGGACTATTAGGAGCCCCCAGTGAAGAGATCCCTCGTCTGTTGCCTCGTACTCCTGTTGAGCCCGCTGTTGCTTCGGGCCCAGATCGCAAACAACACCTCACTCGTCGGTACAGTGTCGGACTCGACCGGGAGCTCCCTGGCCGGCACCAAGGTTACGGCTATTGAGGAGTCCACGAAGGTCACGTACACAGCGACGACGAGCGCTGAAGGCTACTATGCCATCACGTTTATCAAGCCCGGCGTCTATGACATAACGGTTGAGCAGTCAGGCTTCAGAAAAGCAGTCACAGTTGGCGTCCCTGTGGCCATCGATGTGGCTGTGCGCACAGACTTCAACCTAACGGTTGGATCGGCGGCGGAGACTGTGACCGTAACGGCCAGCACTCCGCCCCTCTCGACCGACGATGCGAACCTCGGTGAGACCTTCGCCACTAAACAGGTAGAAGACCTTCCCGTTCAGGGGCACAACGCGTTGGAGGTTGCCGCATTGGCCTCGAACGTCATCATCGGTTCAAAGACCTCCTACTCCGGCAATCCTCCGGGCGTGGACTTCATCGGTGCCGGACAACGTGAGACCCAGAACGACCTTACGCTCGACGGCGTCTCGATCATGAATAATCTCGGCAACGTCACGCCAGCCCGTCCAAGCTCCGACGTGATCTCCGAAGTGCAGATGCAGAGTGGCAACTATCCAGCCCAGTACGGCGCTTATCTTGGCGTACACATCAACCTGGTAAGCAAGGTTGGCACGAACGATATCCACGGCGTGGTCTACGACTACATCAAGAACTCGGCCCTGAACGCGCATAATTTTTTCGATACCTCTACTACGAAAAAAGCGCCTTTGAACTACAACCAGTGGGGGTTCACGCTGGGTGGTCCGGTCTATATCCCGAAGCTCTACAACGGACGCAACAAGACCTTCTTCTTCGGCTCCTATGAGAAGTTGAACCAAAAGGCCCAGAGTTCAGGTACATCCACTGTGATGACTCCTGCGATGGAGGCTGGAGATTTCTCGGCGCTCGGCTCGCTCAACACGACCACTGGCGTATGCACCGGAATCTGCCTAAAAGACCCGTATAACAACAACGCTTACTATACAAACAATCAAGTGCCTGCGAGTGAACTGAACACGGCGGCCGGGCTGATCGCGAAGAAGTACGAAGCCTACGTGCCATTGCCTAATGTCAGCCGCATCAGCAACAACCTTTCCAACGTGTATTTTCCTAACAACCTGTTCATTGCCCAGTCCCTGGAACGGGTGGATGAAAATATCGGAGAGAAGGTGCGCCTCTTTGCCCGCTTCCATTGGCAGAACCTCCAGTACGCTAATGGGAACCAGGTTCCAGTGAGTGGAGGGTATGGACCGGCGAACAGCAGGAACCTCGCCATCGGCTACTCGCATGTGATCACGCCACGGTTAGTCAACGATTTTCACATCGGCATCAACAAGCTTGCGACCAACGCACTCAACTACTGGTATGTCAATAATCTTGTCGGAGCTGGTACCGCACTGGGTATACCCGGATTCAACTTCGACACCACCGATGGCAACCTCGGCATTCCCAATATCAACGTCACCGCCGCCACCGGTATGAACATAGGGAACAATGGCAGCAACTGGTTCCAGGATGACCGTACCGTAGATGCCTTCGATCAGGTGAGCTACACCCGCGGCAAGCATAACATCATGGCGGGCGTCGAATTCCGGAAGCTGACGTTAGGACGCGCCGCAACCAACGAATCACTGGGATTGTTCACCTTCGATAGCACCTTGACCGGCGACAGTCGCGCTGACTTTGCGCTTGGCCTGCCCGTCAGCGATCAGACTCCGGTTCATACGGTCAAAGGCTCGGTGGCTGAGTGGCGCGATGGCTTCTTCGTTCTCGACAACTGGCAGGCGACGCAAAGGTTGACCTTGAATTATGGCCTGCGCTATGATCTGCCCACTGTCCCGTACAGCCTGAATGGTTTTGCTCGCAATCTGAACGCCACACAGACTGCACTGGTTCCGACCTCGACTGCAACTACCGCAAATACCTTTACCCCAACCCCTGGATTCAAATTCGCAACTCCAACCCATGACAACTGGGGTCCCCGAATTGGGTTTGCCTATCGCATTACCGATAAGACGGTGATCCGCGGCGGCATGGGCTTCTACTACAACGCCAACCAGCTAAACAGCTTCACACTGCTGAGCAGCAACTACCCGTTGGGAGCCTTCGTCGGTTATACCTCGACAACAACCAAGACCTCTGCAACAACAACCAATCCGTCACTCTCGTTCGCCACTCCGACTCCTGGTACAGGCACCGCATCTGCACAGGCAGGTATACCGGGAACCTATCAGAGCGCGGTGTACTACGACCAGGCCAACAAGACGCAGCGCAGCTATCAGTGGAACCTAAGTGTAGGAGAGGAACTGTGGAAGGGTGCTGCCGCCGAACTGCAGTACCTGGGTTCGCATTCGCTGCATCTGGACCGCAGCTTCTACGACAACGTGCCGGTAACGCCAACAGCGACCAGCATCGTCTCTTATTCGCCAAAACCCACGCTTAATTCCCTTCGTCCCAATCCACTCTTTGGTTCGATCCGCGATTTGAAGAATGATGCCTACTCCCACTACGACGGGTTTACCGCGATCTTCCGGCAGCGCCTGTATCATGGGCTTTCGGGGCAGGGCAGCTATACCTGGTCACACTCTCTCGATCTCTCTTCGGACTCGAACGGTGGTGGTACGCTCTCGCAGCAGTACAACATCAGCGCCGACTACGGAAACGCCAACTGGGACATCCGGCACCGTTTCGTTGGAGTTCTCAGCTATGAACTTCCGGCGTTCAAAGGTTCGAACCTCCTAGTCCGGGAAACGCTTGGCGGATGGCAGTTGAACGACATCCTCAATCTGCAGACCGGCATGCCTTTCAACGTTGTACTCGGCTACAACAGCGCCGGTCTGGACCAGGGGACTGAACGCCCAAACTTCGTCCATAAGGCAAGTTCAACCTGCAGCTCGAAGTCAGCTCTCCTCATTGGCAGCAGCAACCCAACCGCATCCTGCATCGACACAACTGCATATACACTTCCAGTCGCGCAACAGACAATAACCGGAAAAACCATTACATACAACTACGCCTATGGAAATACCTCCAGAAATACTTTGCATGGTCCTGGATTCACCTATGACAACCTCTCGATCTTCAAGAACTTCGTCATCTGGGAGAGAGCGAAATTCCAGTTCCGCGCGGAGGCATTCAATGTCTTCAACCATCCCAGCGCGGCTAATCCAAACTCTTCAAATGGAGGCGGAAATCCAACCCTCAACGCCGCCTCTCCGACGGGGACCGCAGTTAGTAGTTCGAGCGGTTTCGGCCAGATAATCGACACGCAGAAGCTTCCCGGCGAGCTATCTGGCGCCCGTGTGCTCTCCCTGTCAGGGAAGCTCATCTTCTAACTCGTGCAGTTTCTCTTTGGAGCCGACGGGAGCTTATCCTGTCGGCTCTACCATCTTCGGCAATTCAACCTGGGGCCTTCATCGCGCAGCACGTCGACATCGTAACTTTCATTTACAGTCTCAGGTAACATGCTCTCTGTCAGTATGAGGAGTTATTCCTTGAATCCGGCCTCGCCTCTTCCTTCTGCTCTACGTTCGCCCTTCGCTCGCACTGCCGTTGCTGTCGGCCTTGCCTGCGCCTCCCTACTCACAGTGACTCACATTGTGCATGCCGACGCACCAAAGACAGCCGCGGAGTATGCTGCTGATCCTGCGGGTATGCTCGAAGCCTATCGTCATGTTGAGGCAGCCTCCGTCTCCGATGCCATCGAGCAAGCGCTCCATGAGAAGCGATATATGTCGCACCGCATGCAATCCATCTTCCCCACGAAGTTTGCGGGCACCGCACTCACGGTGAAGCTCGTCAAGCAGGAGAACCATGATCCCGACGCGCTCTCCGGGATGTTGAAGGCTATCGATTCTGGGGGCCCCGGGTCGGTGTACGTGATGCAAGTCGAGGATGGCGCGGATATCGCGGGCATGGGTGGCCTGATGGGCACGGCCATGTTCGCGCGCGGTTTCGCGGGAGCCGTCATCGACGGTGGCGTCCGCGATCTGCCACAACTCAAGAAGATCGGCTTCCCGGTCTACGCGACTGGGCCTGTGCCTTCCACTTCGGTTAGCCACTACCGTTTTGGCGGCGTCAACGTTCCGGTCGACTGCGATGGAGTCAAGGTCACGGCTAACGACATCATCGTCGCCGATCAGGATGGAGTCGTCGTCGTTCCACGCGAGCATGCTGCGGAGATTCTTGTTCTTGCGCAGAAGCTCGATAATAGCGAGCATTCCATGTATCCGTTCATCGAAAAGTTTCATTCCATCACAGAGGCGGTCAAGCAGTTCGGCAGGATCTAGCTACGAGGTCTGCTACAAAAATTGAGATGTTTTAGCTCTGGCCATATCGCCAGATAGAAATGCAGATGGAGGGTTTGAGATGTCCCGCACAGGTGATCGAGGAGTCTTCACGCGACGTAGCTTTCTGGGGTGGTCACAGGCCGCGTTGGCAACGATGGGTGCAGCGCGCCTGCTGTCGCCAGCGTCCGCCGCATACGCTGCAACATCACCAACGAGCGCGGCAGATGACTACTACGCAAAGCTCGGCGTCGAGACGATCATCAACGCAGCCGGCACCTACACCTATCTCACGGCCGCGGTGATGCCCCCGCAGGTCCAGCGTGCCGTCGCTCGTGCAGCGTTGCATCCGGTGGTTTTGAAAGACCTCCAGAGAGCTTCTGGGGAGTACATCGCAAAGCGCCTCCGTTGCGAGGGAGCCGTCGTCACCTCGGGTGCATCGGCAGCGCTGACACTCGCCACCGCTGCCTGCATCGCCTCCGCGAACAGCACAACGCCGGACCAGATCCCCGAGAACATCGGCACTATGAAGAACGAGGTCATCGTCCAGAAGGCACACCGCTACGAGTACGACCACGCCATGCTGCTCTGCGGCATTCGTATCGTCGAGGTGGTCACCATCGACGACTACAAACGCGCCTTCACGCCGAAGACGATCATGACCAATTTTTTCAACTCCGCCGAGCACGGAGAGATTGATCGCCAGACCTGGCTTGATATCGCGCATCAACACAACGTGCCCTGCCACATGGATGCCGCTGCCGACATGCCTCCCATCGAGAACCTCTGGAAGTACACCGGCATGGGTTACGACCTCGTCTGCTTCTCCGGCGGCAAAGGGATTCGCGGCCCGCAAAACGCTGGTCTCCTCCTTGGGAAGAAGCACCTTACCGATCTGGCCGCAGCCAACAACAACCCCAACTCCGACGCAGTGGGCCGCGGCATGAAGGTCGCCAAAGAGCAGATCGTCGGCATGGTTGCAGCCGTCGATTGGCTGCTCGAGCAGAGCGACGAGGCCAATCAGGCCGAGTACATGCGTCGCGCTGACACGATCATTCGCATGGTCAAAAATATTCCCACCATGAAGACGGATATCCTTATGCCTGAGATCGCCAACCACGTGCCCCATCTCATCCTCGCCTACGACCCGCAGGTCGTTGGCATCACCCCGAAGGAGGTTCAAGAACGCCTCCGCAAACAACATCCCCCGATCGAGCTCAACCCGGCGACCGGCTCTACCGGCCGCCTCGGTCCACACTCCAACGAAAACACCATTGTCGTCGGGACCTGGATGCTGCAGCCCGGCGAAGCAGAGATCGTCGGACGTCAGCTTCACGCCGTTCTCTCTCATCCAAAAGCCTGAGCGCGTTCGTAGCGTTCGATCCCTCAATCCACCCCAAAGGAGTAAGTCCATGGAACAGCAGTCCAGAAGAGGTCTTCTCAAGAACGCAGCCAAAGCAGCCGCAGTTGCAACCGGTGGTATCGTGCTCGGCAAAACCGCAGAAGCAAAGACATCGAGCAAACTCGAGAAGAAATCCTATCCAGCCAAGCCCAAGTCAGATACAGCCCCTGCCGAGGCCCCGTTGTTTTCGAGCGCCGTCTCCTATGGCAATCTCCTTTTCCTCGCCGGTGTCGGCGCACACTTCAAGGGCACCATTGAAGAGCACACCAAGCATGTCCTCGATGAGCTGGAAAAGAATCTCATTGGTGCAGGCTCCTCCATGGAGAAGGTTCTCAAGGTCAACGTCTACCTGAACGACATCAACGATTGGGCGAAGATGAACACCGTGTACGCAGGCCGCTGGGGCAGCATTCCTCCCGTCCGCACTACCATCGCTCCGGCTGGCGGCATACCCGGCAATTCTCTTGTAGAGATCGATCTCATCGCCTACATCTAAGCTGCCGCTCCAGCAACGGAACGGCAGTATCAACACGATGCACGTCAAGAAAAGGAAACGGCAAATCCATGTCTCTCTTTCGCACGACACGCTGGTCAAGACGAGAAGTTCTCAAGCAGTCAGGAATACTCTCGGCGCTCGGGGCCGTAACCGCTGTCTCCCCTCTGGCTGCAAGCGCAGCCACGCAGACCGGCTCTCCTGGCCAGCACACGCTCGTGCATGAAGGCACGGAGCGCGATAACCTCTTTACCCGCATCGGTGTCCGGCCCATTATTAACGGTCACGGTACGTTCACCATCATCAGCGGCTCTCGCTCGTTGCCGCAAGTGAAGCAGGCTATGTACGATGCCTCCTTCTACTTCGTCCATCTCGATGAGTTGATGACCGCTGTCGGCAAAGAGCTCGGCCAGCTTACCGGAGCGGAGTGGGGCATCGCCACCACCGGCTGCGAAGCCGCCATCGCGCTTGCCACCATCGCATGTATCGCAGGAACCGACCCTGAGAAGTCCCAGGCGCTGCCCTACATCAAAGCGAAGGACCAGGTCATCATTCCCAAGCACTCCCGCAACCCCTACGACTTCGGCGTCCGCATGACTGGCGCCGAGGTCGTCGAGGTTAACTCCGCCGAAGAGCTGCGCGCCAAACTCTCCGAGCGCACTGCGATGATCTACATCCTCTCCGGCCCTGCGGCAGAGAACGGTCCGCTCAGCATCCCTAACATCTGCGCCATCGCGAAGGAGAAGGGCGTTCCCGTCTTCGTCGACGCAGCCGCCGAAGAGCCCCTCGTTCCCAATATCCACATTCAGCACGGTGCCACGCTGGTCGGCTACTCCGGTGGCAAGTGCATGCGCGGTCCGCAGTCCTCCGGCATGCTCATCGGCCAGAAAGATCTCTGCCGTGCCGCCTACTTCCAGGCCGCGCCGCACCACAATTACGGCCGCGCCTACAAGTGCAGCAAGGAAGAGGTGATGGGCCTGCTCGCCGCCGTGCGCCAGTGGTACAAGCGCGACCACGCCGCCGAACAGCGCGAGTGGCTCTCCTGGCTTCAGCACATCGAGTCGCGCGTCAAGGGCCTGCCGTCCGTCACAACCGAGTACCTGCAGCCCGAAGACCTCTCCAACCGCTCGCCGCGCCTCCGCATCCACTGGGACGCCAATGCGTTGAAGATCACCGGCACTGAACTCTACGCACGTCTCGACGCCGGTACGCCGCGCATCCTCGTCGACGGCGGCACCGGCGTCCGCCCCACCAACATGGCAAGCACCCTCACCATCATGCCCTACATGATGGACCCCGGCGAAGACCGCATCATCGCCGACGCCATCTACGAGGGCCTCACTAAGCCCGGCCACTACGACGATCCAGTTATCCCCACAGGAACTCCGGCACAGGTTCAGGGGCAGTGGTCTGTTGCCATCCAGTATTCTCGCGGCATCGGCGAGCAGCGCTTCACCCTCGAACAGAGCAGCAATGATCTCATCGGCGTTCAGCAGGGCGAGCTCTACAAAGCCACGTTGAAGGGTGTTATCCACGCCGATCAGATCGAGCTCCGCAGCACGATGGAGGTCAGCGGCAATTCCGTTCCCTGGACCTTCAAGGGCAGCGTGCAGGGAAACAGCATGAACGGCACCGTTCACCTGGGAGAGTACGGAGAAGCAACCTGGAAGGCGACCCGCGCCTGACGGTAATCGCTCGTGCAGCAAACATCCGCGCCACCGGCGCATAGATTGGGGACCCCATGATTTATCCGTTCTACAAAAAAAGCATCGCCCACTGTTGCATCGCATTCGCTCTCTTCGCAGGCTCGGCGGCCTTCGCTCAGACACCTGAGCCGAGCTACGATCTCCTCCTCCAGGGCGGGCATGTGCTCGACGACAAAAACCATATCGACGCCGCCATGGACGTAGCCATCAAGGACGGTAAGATTGCGAAGGTGGCCGCGCACATTCCCTCCAGCGCGGCGCTCAAGACCATCGATGCGAAGGGCCTGTACGTCACACCCGGTCTCATCGATATTCACGTCCACGTCTACGCCGGTACGGGCGAACGCAACTCCTACGCTGGCGACAACAGCGTCCCACCCGACGGCTTCACCTTCCGCGTAGGAGTTACCACGGTCGTCGATGCGGGCTGCTCCGGCTGGCGCAACTTCGAGGACTTCAAAGATCGCATTATCGATCGATCGAAGACTCGCGTCTTCGCGATGCTCAACATCGTCGGCTCCGGCATGCGCGGTCCGCAGTATGAGCAGAACACTGCCGACATGGACGGCGAAGCCACTGCAGCCATGGCCCTCAAGTATCCCCAGACCATCGTGGGCATCAAGACCGCGCACTTTGCGGGTCCCGAGTGGATACCCGTTGAGCAGGCCGTCATTGCCGGGACCAAGGCCAACATCCCCGTCATGGTGGACTTCGGCGTCGACCGTCCCACACGACCCATCTTCGACCTCATGACGAAAAAGCTCCGCCCCGGTGACATCTACACCCACATGTACTCCGGCATCCGCCACGAGCAGGACGACACCACACTCGGCCCCAGTCAGGCCCTCATCGAAGGCCGCAAGCGCGGCATCTACTTCGACGTCGGTCAGGGTGGCGGCAGCTTCAAGTGGTCGCTGGCCGTGCCCATGATCAAAGCCGGCTTTATCCCCGACTCCATCTCGACCGACCTCCATATCACCAGCATGAACGCGGCCATGAAGGACCAGCTCAACGTAGCCGACAAGATCATGGCCGTCGGTGTTCCGCTCAAGGAAGTAGTCGCCGAGATGACCTCGCACCCAGCGCATGAGATCAAGCACGACGAGCTCGGCAACCTCTCCGAAGGCTCCATCGCCGATGTCGCGGTGCTTCGCATCGAGAAGGGCAAATTCGGCTTCACCGACATGGTCGACAAACGGCTGAATGGCACCCAGAAACTCCTCTGCGAGCTCACAATCAAAGATGGCAAAATCGTCTACGACCTCAACGGCATCAGTGCCGACTTATGGACGGCAACGCCCGGCCCGCACGCAGCGGAGGCCTACCGCTGGACCAGCTTCGCACCCCATCCTCCTGCATCAACTCACAGCACGACAGAGATGCCCCACTAAATCCACTGCACTCCCCCGGATGATCTTCGCCACGTCATCCGGGTGATGTCGAATTGAAATATTTACCGCCACTCCTACTAAAAAACTCCACCGACTTGAAGCGGGCAAGAGCAGCTATACTTCTAGCCACCATGAGCGTGGACGAGAACATACCATCTACCGTACAGGTTGACTTCACTCTGTCTGTCGGTCCCGGCCGCCTCGAGGCCTCCGTCGAGGTTCCGAGCGGAAACATTACCATCACACAGCTCCTCCCTGTCCTGCAGTCGCTCACCAGCAACATCGTCGACAGCACCGTTCAGCTTGTCCAGGCCGAGGGATACCATATCTCATGCCGGGCTGGCTGCGGCGCCTGCTGCCGTCAGATGGTCCCCCTCAGCATCTTTGAAGCCGAAGCACTCGCGGAGTGGATACGCACGCTCCCCCAGGAACAACAGGACCATCTGCAACAACGATTCCATGCCGCGCTGATCGCGCTCAGAGACACCGGCATCCTCGAACGCATGGACCCAACAAAATGGGTCAATGGAAGCCCAGAAGTAGAGCAACTCGTAGCCGATTATTTGGCCCAGAAAATCCCCTGCCCGTTCCTTCAAGACGAGTCCTGCAGTATTCATCCAATTCGTCCTCTGATCTGCCGAGAATATCTCGTCACATCTCCACCCGAGTTCTGCATCAACCCATCGCGCGACAACGTTATTGGCGTCCCTATACCCGTCAGGACATCCACGCAGCTTTTCAAACTCGGTGCTCAGGCCGAACCCGGATTACGCGGCTGGATACCTTTGGTCTTCCTCTTCGCCTGGATGCAGAGTGGGTCGAAACCCGGCCAGGCAATCTCAGGCCCTGGTCCCGAGCTCCTCTACGAGTTCCTGAAGCGGCTCCCCGCCAAGCCACCGTCAACTCCCGACATTGCATCATCCCCACCGCTCCCATACACTGAATGAGTCCCAGAAATTGGGCGGATAGCTCAGTTGGTTAGAGCGCCTGCCTTACAAGCAGGATGTCGGGGGTTCGAGTCCCTCTCTGCCCACCAATTACTTAGAATCAATAACTTACGACACTGGCTACAGAATCGTAAAGCCATAAGCGGTACGACTAAAGATCAGAGTGAGGTTTCCGGATGGAAGCCGTGCTTGTGCCGCCCCTGTCATTTCCTCCAACGCACATTTGCTTTGGTTCGGTTTTATCAAAGCTCATCAGATACTCCGCGCCTGCTTTCGCTAACCGCTAGTTCAGCGAAAACCAGTTGAAGTTGCCGACCGTGTTGTAGTAACCCCCTGTGTCCATGACTAGTTGCAGGATGTGCTTTCCTTGAGGCAATTGGATTCCAGGTGTATCGATCGTTTGCCATGTTTGCCAACCATTTGTCTGGGGCACGGAGATAGGTCCACTGACATTCTGCCCATCGACAGCTAAATGGAAGACACCACCGCCTACATCGGTTGCTACTCGTGTATGCAGCGTGTAGGTTCCTCGGCTTGCGATACTTACTGAATAGTTTAGCCAGTCGCCAGGATTGGTCTGCCCCACGTCATATCCCCCGTTCGTGTCGGTGCAGGCTTCGATATACACGGTCTCTCCGGGACGATAGGTTGCTCCACCACCATTTTGGGTCGCGCCATTCCAGTAGGCCAAGCCTTTGCCGCCTGAGTCGAAGTTCTCAGCCTCGATGGTTCCAGGAATAGAGGCTGCCGATCCACTGAACTGAGTGGAAGCCTGGAACGGTTGCACGCTGTACCAGTTGAAGTTTCCCATACCCCCACTAGGTCCATTTCCATCGAAGGTAACCTGCATGACATGGTTGCCCGGATCGAGGTGAAACACCGGAGAAACCATAGTGGTGAATGTCTGCCAAGCTCCAGTTGATGGAACAAACAGATTGCCGGTGACATTTTCAGCGTCGAACGACGCATGATAGTAGCCACCTTGGCCATTGGAAGCTACGCGGGCCTGGAAGGTATAAAGCCCGCTCTGCGCAACGTCCACCGTATAGCGGAGCCATTCACCTTCCTTGGTGTAGCCCACGTCATAGCCCCCACCAACATCTCCGGTTTGCTCAATGCCAACCGTAGATGGAGCGCGATACGTCGCACCACCCTGATTGGTTGTGTCCAGGTTGAAGTAACCGACGTAGTTGCCGCCGCTGTCGAAATTCTCAGCCTGCACGATTCCTGGTAGCGGCCAAGCCGTTCCGCCGTAAGGGGTTTCCTTCTGGCCAATCGTCAACTGCACTGTGGACGATCGTTGCGTGTTTCCTTGTGTTCCGCTGATTGTAAGTGGATAGGTACCAGTCGAGGCATTTGGAAAACTCAAGACTGGTAACCAGAACTCGGTGGAAAACGGCAGACGCTCAATCGCTCCAAATGTTCCAGAGGGCAATCCTTGCACCTGAAGATTCACAAACCACCTATCCTGGCCATACCGGTCTATGTTGATGTCGAAAAATGTACCATCTCCCGGTGCGATTGTCTGCGAGGCTGGTCCTGCGGTTACGTCGAAGCTGTTGCTTGCATATCCCTGCCAGATGAATGTCACGACTGCCCCCGGCGGAAGAGTGTAGCTCGCGGTCTTCCCTTTCCAGTTCAGGTTGAAAGTACTAGCCGCGTTTGCTGCGTTATAGGCCAATACGGCTATGGACCCGTCAGGATTTTTGAAAGCCACATCCTCGACATTTCCAGAGCCGAAGCTGTTCGACTCAATCCGATATGCGCCGGTCTGCACATACTTTGCAAGATGCCCCAGCACATAATACTCGACGTTCTTCGTCACCGTAGCAGGCGATGTGCTCGTGTCGATAGTGACGACACCACGGCAGTCCGAACAGCCATGCTGGACAGTTGGGCCACCCGTTTGATCGAGCGCCATATTCCACATAACCACGGTCTTACCCCAATTACGGAGGACGTTGATGACCTGGCCCTCTGTTTGGCTACCAAGATTTGTTGCGAAATCCGGAGCGTAAAAGCCGCCGGTGCATTCGGTGAAGTAGATCGGAGTTCCAGGGTCAAGATCGTGAATTGCATTCTGCGCGTCGGCTACATTGCCCGCATAGCAGTGAAAAGACACACCCGCCAGATACTGCCGCACGTCTGGATTCTGGACAAGCAACTCCGGATAACGGGGATTGTCCCAGTTATGTTCATAGCCGAGAATTCCGGGTGTTGCATCGGTCGGGTCCGCATTCTGCCCATCGAAGTTCCAGTGATGATTCTCGAAGTGCATACGCCGCAGTGCTGGCCCGAGGTAGTCGCGAATGATGCGCCCCTGGTCCAGCGGATTCATAAACATAGTTGGATAGCCGCTGGTCTGATACAGCGGCTCGTTCTGCACTGCAATATAGTTCACCGGAATGCCATTCTCTTCGTAGGCCTGCACAAACTTGGTGAAGTATTTTGCCAGAGCCGGAAAGTATTCCGGGTTGAGCGTGCCTCCTCCCACCGCTCCATTTGTCTTCATCCATGCCGGCGGGCTCCATGGCAATGCCTGCACTTTAATTCTTGGATTTGCAGCCAGCGCTGCCTGCAATGTGGGAATGATGTAGGCCTTGTCGTGATCGATCGAGAACCGTGTCATTTCAGGATCGGTTTCGCCCGCATCTAGATCGTCGTATGTGTAATTGCTCAGAGCTAGGTCGGTTGCCCCCATAGGCTGACGCAGAAAACTAAGATGAATGCCGCCAGATCCAAACAAATCCTGCATCAGCCTGCTGCGTTGATCGGCAGTCAACTCGTTCCACACGAGATAAGCACCGGAGTCGGTAAAAGATGCGCCCACCCCTTCTAATCTTTGATAGCGGATACCGTCATCCACATTAATTGCCAGTTGACTTCCACTGCCGTAAACAAAGTGAAGATCTGGTTGTGGCGCTAGCAAAGCAGACTGATCTGGAGTTGTTTCAACGACGCTGATAGATTGACCACGCGCCATCACATTGCAGCACAGTAGAATCACGAACAATGCTAAAAAACTAAGACAATCGTTTGTCTTTGATGCCGGAAGCTTGCACATTGCTTTGTACCTCATCCAGGTTTCGTAGGGAATCAGAACTCAGATCGACTGCGGCTAAACAGTTATCACTTCCTAAACTAGGATGTCAACCTCGATAGCTTCTAATTAACCCGGCCCCAACAATGCTGGCACTTAGGGCAATCTGAACCCTGTTGCTAGTCGTAGTTAAGGGCATCGTCAACTTGGCGTTTTGATGTGAACCATCAAGACGGGGAAACAGGTAGCGGTTTACATGACGTCCTAGGGAAGAGTAACGGCGAAGGCAGTCTTGCTCCAAAGGAGAAAAGCATTCCTGTTTTCTCTTCCCAACTTCGCAACAGAACCTGCGGCAGAGTCTAGTTTCATACCGGGAACAACTCAGACACTCATTGAGGTTTGCTTGCTGTCTCCAGCAACCGGAGCGCCTTCGCTACATCTTCATCTGCGGGTGACATCTTTTGCGCTTCGAGCAATTCCATTCGGCCATTTTTGAAGTCTCCGGAGTGGCAATAAATCAAGCCCAAATCTTTGTGAAGCTGCGCGAGCGCACTACATTTACCACATATTTCAATGCCCTCTTTGAGCTGCGCGATGGCCTGTGGCCAGTCGTGCGCATCTGCCGATGCCAACGCAAAGTTGCCAAGTGTCTGAGCCCTATCCATGATGTGCTGTTGCGCCTGCAAATCCTTGAACCGACTCTGCAGACGTGTTGCTTCCTGAGGATCGGATTTTGCCAACAGTCGCGAAAGACTGTAAATGGCTTCGTTGTATTGAGGGCGGATGTCAATTGCTTTGCGCCATCGCTCGGTTGCTCCCGTAGTGTCGCCCTTTCGCACAAGTTCCTGCCCCAGCATGAATAGGGCTTCGGCGTTGTCCGGCTTTGCAGCGATCGCCTGCTCAAAATTACGGATCGCGGCATCAGTCTCTCCTGCCTGCCTTGAGATCAATCCAAGCAGGTACCAGGAATCTGCCGAATTTGGATCGAGATGTGTGGCCGCTTCCAGTTCGGGTTTTGCATCGTTGTTGCGTTGTAGATCGAGTAGAACCCGGCCCTTGTTGTAATGCGCCACCGCGTTGTCATTATCAAGGTGAACGGCCTCGGAAAACTCCGCGAGTGCGCCGTTCAGATCGAATTGATCCGCTAGTGCGATTCCCAGGTTCAAATGCGCTCCAGCGGATTTCGGGTTCAGCTCCGTCACCTTGCGAAAAGAGGTCAATGCCTCGCTGCCGCGGTTTAGGCGCACGAGAACCATCCCGTATCCGCTGAGCGCGCCAGTATTCTTTGGATCAAGCCGCACTGCGCTGCTCAACGCCTCACCGGCCTCGGGAAACCGTGATTCGCTGGCCAGGATCAGTCCCAGATTTGCAAAGGCCTGACCGTACTGAGGATTGTTTTCCGTGGCGTGGCGAAACAGCTGCTCCGCCTCGCTGGTTTTGCCGAGCTGTCCGTAAAGAACGCCCAGATTATTTTGAGCCTCGGCGTATTGTGGATCGAGAGTGATCGCCGCCTGGAACTGCTTCTCTGCATCCGTGCTCTGATTGGCCTGTAGGTCGAGAAGTCCTAGCTGATTGTGGGGCGGGGCCAGTTGCGCATTCAGTGATAATGCTTTTTCAAGCGCCTCCCGCTCACCTCGATAGTCGGCCATTTGGTCCAAGGCGAGAGCAAGATCGTAATAAGTGCGGGCGTTCCCTGGGTCTTGCGCGATTGATTCGCGGTACAGAGCGGCGGCCTTCTGTGGGTCTCCCGACTGTAGATCCGCATTGGCTTGGTTGGCCTTTACGCCGGCAACGTCTTCCTGCACACCTTCTTTCTTTTGCTGCTCGAAGACGCTCAGCTCCTGATTGGCCTCCTCCTTCAACCCGAGTGCGCGCAGCACGGATGCAAGCTGAAAGCGCGCCTTGCTCGAGTCGGGACTTAGTTTCAGTGCCGCCTCCAGTTCCGGTCGCGCCTCAGCTGGCCGGCCGAGGCGGGCCAGCACGAAGCCCAGATTGTATCGAGCATCAAAATAATTTGGATCGATGGCCAAAGCCTGGCGCAGGAACTTCTCGGCCTCCGCATTGTTCCCTAGCCCTTTTTCCACTATGCCGCTAAAGTAGAGCGAGTCGAAATCATGCGGCCGTCGCTCTCGGTAACTCCGAATGATGGGCTCTGCAGTGTCGAACTGGGCAAGAACCACCAACGCCTTTATATAAGACAGCGCAGCAACATCATCGGAGGGATCAAGACGCATCGCTTCATGGAACTCCTGCGCCGCCTCACCGTAACGATTCTGCTGGACATAGACGGCTCCCATGTTGAAATGGCCTTGGGCGTAAGCGGGGTGTCTTTTGACAAGGGCAGAGAGGGTCTTCAGTGCTTCGTCACTGTTGTCGTTCTTCGAATAGGCGACGGCCAGATTGAGCTGCAGCACTTCGTCGGGAGGTGCATTTTTCAGCTCCGCGATTGCAGCGGTATATCTCTTTTCAGCGATCAGGGCCTTCGTCAGTCCATCGAGTGCCTTCACCGATTGAGCATCCATTTTCAAAATTGCCCGGAAGGTTTCGATTGCCTCATCCTGCCGGTTCAATTCGCTGAGGGCGGTTCCCAGTGGAAGTAGAATTTGCGCTGAGTTTGGCTTGAGGACAGACGCGGTCTGCAGTTCATGGACGGAGCGCTGAGGGTTGCCGCTTGTGAGCAGAGCGATTCCGAGATCATAGTGGCTCTGCCATGAGGTAGGGTCGAGGCGAAGTGCGGATTCAAAAGCGGAAATGGCGCAGGAGAAATGTTGCTGTCCGGCAAACCACGAGCCTAGAGCATCGTAAGCGCCGGTGGAGGGATGGGTGGCAAGCGTCTGTTCGAGTCCTGCGGGTCCCTTGCAAGGGGAGGCCTTCTGCGCGGTGATAGTCAGCGGCAACACGCATATCGTGGCGAGCCCCAGCAGCAAAAAGCGCCACGCCGACCTTCCCAGGCTTGAAAACCCAAGGCCGCGGCCCTGCATAGAATGCCCAGGGACTCGAGGAAGCAGCATGGCAGACGATTCTCTACGACTGAATGAAATGGGTTGACTCCAAACTATGCTGGCTCCGTAGAGCGATCTTTTGACGAAACTCACTATACCGCTTGCAACCCTCTTACTGTCGGTACAGCGTCGTCGCATGAACAGGATAGACCAGGATATCAACGCAGGTAACGACATCGAAGTTCACTACGGCGGCTTCATGGGAGGATAGGAAGGAGGTAGATTGCAGAGAACATTTCATTTCAGATGCTACAATTCGCCTGATTATGGAGAAAGACTATCCCATCGCCCCAAGAATCCGCATTGTTTCTCTATTTCTCCCAATCGCACTTTTCTTAAGTCTTGCTTTAGCAGACCCTTGCCATGCCCAAATGGGGGTAGCAACTGGCAACGGTGTGGCCATGCCCGCCAAGCCACTGCCTGCCGGAGTGAAGCCGCCGGTAGTGCGCTATGAAGACATGGCAGCACAGGCAGGCCTGGCCGGCATAAACGTCTCCGGGGTTGCGGTGAATAAGCAATACATTGTCGAGACCACCGGAACGGGCGTCGCTATCTTTGACTACGACAACGACGGGTTACCGGACATTTTTTTTGTGAACGGTGACCGCTTCCAGTCAAGTGGGCCCGCGCCGACACCGTTGCTCTACCACAACCTGGGTGGGCTGAAGTTTGAAGATGTCACCAGCAAAGCTGGATTGTCGCACACCGGCTGGGGGCAGGGAGTCTGCGCCGGAGACATCGACAACGACGGGAACGTTGATCTTTTCATGACACAGTGGGGGCACAACGTTCTATACCGCAACCAGGGCAACGGCACGTTTCATGACGAGACACAAGCCCGGGGACTTGATTCGCTAAAGACTCGTTGGAGCACGGGCTGTGCATTTGTGGACTTTAACCGCGATGGAGCGTTGGACCTTGTCGTGGTCCACTACATTGAGTTCGATCCGGCCAAGACTCCGCACCCAGGAGAGAAGTCGCAGTGCCAATGGAAGGGTCTGCCAGTCATCTGCGGTCCGCGAGGCCTGCCCGGAGAGACGGTTAGCCTCTACCAGAATGACGGCCACGGCCACTTCACCGACGTCTCGGATCGCATGCACATCACAACGCCTAAGGATTATTACTGCTTCACTCCATTGGTTGTCGATTTTGACAACGATGGGTGGCCGGATATCTTCGTCGCGTGCGATTCTACGGCGAGTCTCTACTTTCACAATTTGAAGGGAGAGCGATACGAAGAAATCGGCGTGCAGGCGGGTGTCGCCTATAACGAGGAGGGGCGCGAGCAGGCCGGTATGGGCGCGACAGCAGCCGACTTCAGCCACCACGGACGCTTCGATATTTTCAAGACTAACTTTGCGGACGACACCCACACTCTTTACCGCGACCAGGGAGAGAACAGCTTCAGCGATGAAACTATCGAGAGCGGCCTCGCGGTCAATACCAGGTATCTGGGATGGGGAACTGCCGCATTGGATATCGACAATGATGGATGGAAAGATCTCGTTCTCGCCAACGGACACGTGTACCCTGAAGTCGACACGGGGCATACCGGGGAGAAATTTAAGCAAGGACGGCTGCTCTATTGGAATCGTGGAGACGGGCAGTTTTTCGATCTATCTCCGCGGGCCGGAGGTGGTATCGCTGCAGCGCACTCATCACGCGGTCTTGCCATTGGCGACCTGGATAACGACGGCAACGAGGAAATTGTCATCGTCAACATGGGCGAAGCTCCCTCCCTGCTAAAGAACGTTGCCCCATCCTTAGGGAATTCCATCCTGATCCGCGTTCTGACCGCGACCAACCGCGACGCGATTGGGGCGCGAGTCACCCTGACCGCAGATGGACAAAAACAGATCGACGAGGTTCGCAGCGGTGGGTCCTATATCTCGCAAAACGACTTCCGTCTGCACTTTGGCCTCGGCAAAGCTACTTCGGCCAATTTGTCTATCCGGTGGGTCGATGGCAAGACTGAGAACTTCTCTTCAGTTGCCTCGGGGCAAGTTATAACCATCCAGGAAGGCCAGGGTATCGTCAGAAAACAACCCTATACCTCCAGAAAACCTTAGACTCCGCTTACCCTTCGCGATCGCTTTAAGGCTGAGGGCTCTTTTCCCCGGCACGAGCTAGCATCTGCCGCATGAAACCGTCCTGTGGGAAGATTTCCAGGTAACGTTCCAACACTTCATGGGCCTTGGGGTATTGCTTGGTTTCGATCAGACGCACGACCAAAGTCTTCCGGGTTACAGGATTGAGTGGGTCCCGTTCGATCGCCTTTTCAAGCAAGGGAATAGCCGCGTCTGTTTGTCCAAGTTGCGTAAGAGCGTCGGCAAGGTCCGCATAGGTCGTTGCGACAGGTGTCCCACTTTCCATGGCGCTTCGCAGATGGCTGACGGCGGCCTGCAGATTGCCACTCTTCAGGTCTCTGCGCCCCAGTGCCGCCTGCACCAAAGGGTCACTCGGCTGGGTCTTCTCCAACTGTCCAAGAACCTTGAGATACGCAGCAACATACTCCGGTCGGTTCTCCGTCAATTCTCCGTAAGCCGACAACAGAGTTATCAGTGGAGGTGGAACGGCATCTTGCCCAGGTGCGGGATTGAGATGGATCAGGTCAGGCAACGATGCTGTCGTCTGGTTAAATGTGGCATCGGGAAACGGCTCATCCGGCCTCGCGACGATGCGATGGTTTGTGGCGCTGGAATGGGAGATAACCTGGATGTCCCGTTTAGGCATGTGGCAGCCAATACAATCGTTGGCCGGTTTTCGCTGCGCCCGGATCTCGAGAGGTAACTTGCAGCTTTGGTTCGTATGACAGGTGAGGCATTTGCTAGCGAAATACGACGGCGCTTCTTCTCGAGACGGCTCCACATGAGGGTCGTGACAGGTAATGCAACTCATTCGACCTTGGCTTGCGCGATAGCATTTGCTCAGCGTCATGGAGTAATAGTGTTCGACATGGTCTGCCGCAGGAGGAGATTCCCGTGTTGGTGGAACCATCAGAATTGACAGAGTCTCGTCCAGTGGATGCCCTGGGCGGATGTCTTTGAAGGTCTTTCCAGGCTTGAGAATCCGCACATCGCCTGTCTGATGACAAGCCATGCAGATGTTGTCGGCGAGGTACGGGGTAAGTCGAGCGGGATTGACTATTTTGGTGTCCCCGACGATAGCTTTATCGGCTGAGACGTTTGTTTTCTCCGCCGTAATGTTTGCGACATGCATGGCCTGCACATGAGCGGCGCCCGGGCCATGGCATTTTTCGCAACCGATGGCCAATTCTGAAAACGGCGTACTCTCGAATCTTCCATTTGTTCCAGACACAGGGTTTGGCCGACCGCTGTGGCAGAAGATACAGCCAGCCGTGATAGGCCGGTCGAAACCAAGATCTATAAATTCGTATCCCGGCGAGGACGCCCAACTCCTGGGTTTGGAATAGAACGACAGTGGCGCTTGAAACAGATAATTGTCCTTTTGAACGATGGCTCCGAATCCATTGCTCCCAGCACCGATGATCCATTCGATCTGGTGAGCGTCTTGGAAGCTTTCCTTGCCATCGGCGCTGGCGGAGGATTCACTTTGATAGAGCTTCCCTTTCTGGGCGTAGACCTGGAAACGCCGGTTGAACCTTTCGTGGAGATACGAGGCGGACGAGGGTATGCTCTCGAGAAACGACGGTGTCACCAGGGACATCGAACGTCCCATACTTGTCTTTGAGAATCGCCGATAAATATCTAAATGGCATCGCGAACAGGCCTGAGAGCCAACGTATCCGTCGTTGGGTACACTTGCATGGGCGGGAGGAGGACCTGTCTTTCCCTGTCCCGCGCCCACGCTTAACAGAAGCATTGGGCTAGCAAGCATGAGAGCCGCCAGCACCACGCTTTGCAATCCAGAACCGGCGCCTTTCGGAGAAGACAACTCTTTCCTGCTCATGCTCCTACCTACGCTCCGATTTTCAACGAGTTCGGATGAACGGCCTTATTTCCTTTGCGTGGAAGACCTGGCGACCAACGTCGGCTCAAGGATGATGGTTTGGACGAGAGGCGTTTGTTTGGATTCAATCAAGTTGAGCACAAGTTCGGCAGCACGCTGCCCGATCATTTGGCTGTGCTGATCGATGCTCGACAGCGGAACTCGAAGACAGTCGTTGTTGGGCAAGTTTCCACAGCCGATGAGTGCAATATCTTCCGGAATTCTCAGGCCTGCATCAAGGATAGTGCTCATTGCTCCGATCGCGAGCGGGTCGTTGAAGCAGAATACACCGTCGGGTTTCGGATCTTGTTCCAGTAGAAGGCGCATGGCCTCCGCGCCCTGACGGGTAGTTTCAGTATCCACGTAATTCCTGCGCACGACATAGTCTTCTGAAAAGGCCATCTCGTGGTGACGCAGCGCCTGCCTATAGCCTTCGAATCTGCCGATGCCTGTGCTGTTGTCCTGCCCCCGAATGTGCGCCACACGGCGGCAGCCCATATGGATGAGATGCTCGGTTGCCAACCAACCTGCTTTTTCGTCGTTGATACCGATAAAGTTAGCCGCCAAACCGGGTAGGTCGCGATCTATCAGGACGTATGGCTGAGCCTTGCCATCCATTCGCTCGAACTGTTCGATATTTGATCCGGAGGATGCAATGACCAGTGCATCCAAACGGCGTCCGATGAGCCGCGATATTTCCTCTTTCTCGATCTCCGGATCTTCCTCCGACGAAGACACGATCAGAGAATAGCCTCTGTCTCGGATTACGTTGGAAAGTGCTAAGGCAATCTCTGCGAAGAATGGGTGAAGCAAACTGGGAGCGATCAGGCCAATCAGATAGCTGCGTCCCGTAACCAGGCTGCGGGCGAGAGAGTTCGGCTGGTAGTCCAGTTCTTTGATGCGCTCGAGGACGCGCTGGCGGGTCTTCTCGCCAATATCGGGATGGTCGCGTAGGACCTTGGAAACAGTGGCCTGCGAGATGCCAAGATCCTTCGCGATGTCTTTCATTCGAACGGTCATGTTAAATCGATACCGGCTTCTACCCGTTGCTTGTGACCTGCTGCATGTTCTCTAGCGGTGCAATGACGAGTGCCAGATCACCTGATCCAAGGTGAACCGTCCGGTAAGAGAGTACGAAACTCTGCCTCAACCGCAGGTGCTCTATCCTCCAAGATATCAATACTCGAATCTAAATCGCTTTGGGACGAGAAACAAGCGCGGCGGATCGTGAGAGCTCAACCGTGCGGAATTGCCTGTTGTGGCCGGAGTTGAACCTCCGGCCCACACTCAGAAAACGATCTTGCCACTCATCTGCAATTGTCGACTAGAGTTTGCCTGGTTGGTACCGATCGACCCGAAGGTCGTTTTACTGATATCGGAAGTTGGGGCACCAAAGATCGGATGGTTCAGCAGATTGAAGGACTCTGCGCGGAATTCGAATCGTTTCTCATGCCAGATGGGGAACGAACGAATGACGGATGTGTCGAGATTGATCCATCTCTGCGATTGCATACTGTTGCGGCCAACGTTTCCATACGTGTATTGCGCGGGAACCGCAAAGGCCGCAGTGTTGAACCATTCCGCTAGCGTCTTATGGGCAATGTGAGGGTTGCCCACCTGGTTGGCCCATTCGTAGCCGGTGTTGCCGATGTTGGCGACATCGTTGCTATCCGTGATCGTGTAATTTTGACCGTTGCGCCAGGTAAAAATATTATTGATTTGCCAATTGCCCAGGACGTAGTCGGCGAAACGGTTGCCGGTCGAAAATCTCTTGCCACGGCCGACGGGAATCTCATAGAGAGAGTTGGCCGAGAACACATGAGGGATGTTAGTTCCGGACAATCCGCGAGAAGCGGCGGGATCGTAAGGATTCTGCACGACTAGCCCTTCTACGCCGAACCAGCCGTCGTCTTCCGCCTCCGATTTGGACCAGGTATAGGCGATCTGGTAAGAAAAGCCATTGGTATAGCGCTTGTCCAGTTGCACCTGAAGGGCGTTGTAGTTGCCAGTTCCAACGCTCCGGTCATAATAGGTTGGAATGCTGTAAGGATACAGCGCTCTTGATTGCGGATCGCCTGGGCCTGGCGTGAGAGCCGTGTTGTATTCGCCGCCTACATTGGTACGATGGGACCCGGAGCCCACGTAGTCTACTTTCAATGCCAATGAGTTGCCCAACTGACGCTGCACGCCAAAATTCCACTGTTCGGAGTAGGGGTTTTTGATGTGGGGGTCGTAGAACCACTGGTTGCCGGCCACGAAAGGGGAGGCAGCGGGGAAAAGTCCTGATCCGCTGGCGTTAAAGGGATTCTGGGAGGTTACGTTGGGCGTAGGCTGAGCGGCCGTAGGGGTGTTTGTAAGAGAAGACGTAATCTGTTGGCCAATATCGGGCCATGAGCCCTCGATGTTCTGAGCCATCTGAGTAGCTGCCGCCCAGTCATCGTAGACGATGCCGAAAGCGCCGTGGACCACTGTTTTGTCGTCAACTTTGAAGGCGAAGCCAAATCGCGGACCAAAGTTGGTGTGAACGTTATGGGTGATCTTCTCGTTGGGACTCACCACGACATGAGCGGGCAGCGTTCCATCGCCCGGGATGCAGGGCGCAAAGCCACGAACGCTGCATGGGGGCGGCAGCTTCTGCACGATGTAGGTTCCATTTCCGAAATCCATATCGCCGGTCTCAATCCCTCCCTGCTGTCCGATGGTCGCGTTGGTTCCATAGGCGGGCAAGAATGGGTAGTCGTAGCGCAACCCATAGTTCAAGGTGAGTCGTGGTGTGGCCTTCCAGGAGTCCTGGAGGAAGAGGCTCAGGACACCGCCCGGCCTTTCCAGCTCGTTCACGTTACGACGACTAGCGTTGTTGGGAACGTTCAACAGAAATGAGGACAGGGCGTCGCCCGTAGAAGTAGTTAGTTGGGGAGCAGATGTTTGCGGAGCTTTAAAGCCAAGCCCAATCTGGGCAAGCGGGCTGGCAAAGTTTGTACTATCGAATCCTGCACCTACTTTCACTTCATGATTTCCAATGATTCTCGTGTAGGAGCCACGAAACTCCTGGCTGTCTGTAGACTTGGGAGTGTCGCTTATGCTTTCGCCACCATTGGCAAAGCCGTCGATACCAGGGCTGGGAAGCAGGGAACCGCCGTTGGCAGCGGCAAAACCGCTCACGAACGAGTTAGAGAAGCCAACCGAGCTGATGATACTTGCGGGCGAGGCGGTAAAATGCGTTGCTGAGTTATCGGACACCGTAGTACGCGCATACTGTACCTGTGCAATCTGGGTGGAGCTGAAGGTATGAACGTAACTGCCACCCCAGTTGCGCGCGTCAATTTCACGGGTGCTGGGCAGATTTGGCAGTCCCCCAGACTGGGTCACGTTACTGTTGATAAAGCTGTAGCGGAACCATGCAAAGTCCTTTTGTCCAAAGGACTGGTCTATGCGGACATTGAACTCGTTTTGTTTCTGCACCAACGGGGTCGTGTCGAGGGCGTTGGCCGTGCAGGTAGAGCCGCTGAAGTTCAAACAAGGACCTGCCGCTGGAAAGACAAACGCTGCGTAGGGGACCATTCCTGCCTGGGTAATTCGGGCCTGAGGAATCTGATTGCCTGGGAATGGTTGACGGGTGAAGCCAGTAGCGGTCGCCGTTGTTGTGGCAGGATCGTAGATGGGAAGCTGATTGTTGTCGGCCTCGTTTCCGGCTAGCTCTGCGGCGGTCGGGACCAGCAGGAAGTTGTTCAGTGGCTTCGAATATCGATAGCCCTGGTAGGAGCCGAAGAAGAAGGTTTTATTCCTGCCGTTATAGACCTTTGGAATCAGGACAGGACCGCCGATCGAACCGCCAAACTGGTTCTGATGAAAAGCGGGCTTGGGTGAGGTCGTCGGAAGAAAATAATTGCGCGCGTCGAAGACCGTGTTGCGGATGTATTCCCAGGCTGAACCGTGAAAGTCATTGGTGCCGCTCTTGGTGACCACATTCACCACGCCGCCAAGCACCGAGCCGTATTCTGCGTTATCGGTGTGCGAAACTACTTTGAACTCCTGGATGGCATCGATGATCGGCGCAATGGCATAGGTGCTTTCAATTGCGCCGTAGTTGTACAAACCGTCCATCAGAAAGAAGTTGCTGCGGTTGGTTTGCCCATTGATGGCGGGAAAGGAGTAGTCCGAACCAATGGCGACGGCAGCGCCAAAGCCGCCATTGTTTTGCATACCTGCGCTCTGCCCGACCATGATGGGAACGACACCTGGTGTGAGCGAAAGCAGTGCGGTAAAGTTCCGGCCATCCAGAGGGAGATCATTGACCTGTTTGGTCTCAATCACGGTGCCCAGGCTGGCGCCGGTTACATTCAACTGTGCTCCCGTGGCCTCGACAGATATCACCTCCGTCTGTGATCCAACCGCCAGGACGAAGTCGAATGTGGCGATCTGATCGACGGCAAGGGTGAACTCTGAGACCTTCTGCGGGTTAAACCCGGTCGCGTTGGCCTGGATCGTATACCGGCCCGGCGTGATGTCGAGAATAACGTATGCCCCGGAGTTATTGGTAACCGATTGGTGTTGAACCAAGGTTGCAACGTTCTGCAATACGATGGTAGCGCCAGGAATTACAGACCCTTTGGGATCTCTGATCACGCCATTCACGGAAGCGGTTGAGACCTGGGCTCTTGCCGGACCTGCCAGCGACAGGAAAAGAAGGCTAAAGAGACCAAGTTTGTACACTCGGGGCAGCAAACCCCCGATTTTCAGGGCAAACTCTTGTACGCTACCTTGCATGAAAGCCTCTCTTCCCAGTCGTGACAGTCTTGCAATTTCCGTTTGGTACCTGGCTATCGTCCGTCTTTTAGGTTTCGTGGCCTACTAATACCGTGACTCTTGCGTATACTTTGGAGCGACCAGCAACTTGTAATGGAACGCTGCCGCGATTGTCAAGGAAAAATAGATCTTTCGATGGAGATTGTCCTCCACCCGATCCAGGGTTGGTTTTGCCGAAAGACCAGCGCTCAAAATGGACCAGTTCTAGCAGAGCCCATCACACGACAGAGCGCCAGCCCGGAACGCATCAGTGCTGAAACAGGGCGTCAAGATCTGGAATCCTTGTAGCCATCTCGCGGCGGATCGCCTCCGCCTGGCGGATGGCATCGGCCTCGTTAGCCGCGACAGTAAATGGAATCTCCATGACAGTCAGCCCGATTCTTCTTCCGTCTGTGTCAAACATCTGCATTTTCATGTCGTAGAAGGCGCCATCTTCTTCGCGCTTGCAGTTCGTCTTGCCGTCTTGAACGGCAGTGAAGTCGTTAGGCGTCGTCAGCTTGCCGATCTTCGACAGATTGGCGTTGGCAATGATGACGCTCTGGGTTTGACCGGAGGCGATCGCATGCAGGCCAAGCTTTCTCAGGGAGGGATGTGCAGACAGGGTCTCCATCACCATACGCTGGGCCATCGGCGCATCGACCTGATAGGCAGGTGGCGGAGTGGCAGCGGGGACAGACAATGGCTCGTCTGGGGCGAAAGCAAGGATCGCTGCATCGGTAGTTCCGTGCTGGGGAACAGCAACGAAATATCGATTGAGGGCAGGAACGAGGTAGCCGGTCCTGGCCAGAGGGCCAGTAGGCACATTACCCAGTAGCTCGTAGTGATCCGCATCGACCTCGCGGTAGACGCTCACTGCGCCGTCGGTTGCCGCGTAGATGCGCTTCCCTGCCTCATCGTAGGTCACATCGTCGACGCCCTGGGGAATGGCGAGTGCCTGCAACTCTTTGCCTGTGCCGGAGTCGAGGACCAGAATCTGGCCGCTGCGACAGCCGATGAACAGCCGTTGATGATTTTCATCGAGCGCCATGGCGACGTTCATCTTGCCAAGCGTGAGCGGCCAGGACGCGATGAGCTTTCTCTGCACCCGGTCGATCACTTCGATCTGATTTTTCTCGCGGTTATTGATATAGATAGCAGGCCGATTGACATCGAGCGACATCGCCTCGATGGTGTCACCTCCAATGGGCATCTCACCGAGCTTGGTCTTTGTACGCGTGTCTACCTCGGTCAGCATCGAACTCTTCTGGCCAATGTCGCCACCACCGTTGACGACGAAGAGTTGGTTCCTCGAAGGATCGAAGCCGATCGAATCGGCATCCTTCAGAAGCGGAATACGCGTCTTGAGCTTGTAGGTCGTTCCATCGAAGATCTTGAGCGATCCATCGCCTCCATCGGTGACATAAAGTTCATCGCTGTCGGAGCGAAAGAGCACAGCATGCGGCTTGGCCACTCCATCGATCTGACGCAGCAACTTGCCGCTGTTCAGATCGATCACCAGAACCGCGTGGAAGTCTTCAGGCGTGAGGAACAGACGACGCTTACCCAAATCGACGGCTAGATGGTCGAAATGACCTTTAATAGTAGGCGGCAGTTTGAACGTCTGCTCAAGCTTGAGCGGGATGTCCTTCTGGGCGCGTGCCGGAGTGATGGCCATGGTGAGCAGGACAGTAAAAAGGGTGCCTGCGAGGATCTTTGGTGTCTGGTGCAAGGGTTTCTCCTGATGGTCTGGATTGTTTTTGCAATGCGTCTGAGTAGTCCAAGTCCGGGTCGTTAGTAAAGAAGTTTCAGACCGAACTGGATCTGTCGGGAGGTGGTTTGCGTCGTATTGATTTGGCCGGCACCGGGAACAGCAGCGCCTGTCTGGTCGAATACCACGTTGTTTTGAAGCGGTGGAGCGAAGTTCGTATGGTTGATGGCGTTGAACGCCTCGACGCGAAACTGAATGTTCAACCTCTCTGTGACATGGGTATCTTTGAAGAGAGAGCCATCGAGCGACAACAGCCCGGGGCCAACGAGGGCGTTGCGCCCGAGGTTGCCATAGCGATTTACCGGCGATGGAAAAGCAAGGCAGTTGAGATTGATATAGGCTACGGCATTACCTCGATTGACAGGATTACCGCAACCGGGACCCGCAATCCGATCGGGAAGGTCCTCTACGCTGTTAGTCTGTTGACCCGTCGGGTCTCCACCCAGGATGGCGTTGAACGGAATGCCGCTGGCGGACTGCAGGATGGTCGCAACCTCCCAGCCATGAACGAATGGAGAAGACAAGCTATGTGCCTTTGGCTGACTCGATCCTCCGATAGCCCAGATCGCGTGCAGAACCAGGTTGTTCCGCACATCGAAGTCCGACGGCCCACGGTTGAGGGAGGGATGAAGCCATTGCGGATTGGTGAGGGAGTTGCCGAAGGCATCGGTACCGACAGACGTGGAAGCGTTGTCAAGGCTCTTACTGAAGGTATACGAGAGCTGTGCTTGAAATCCGTGGTTAAGGGTCTTCGAGAGTCTCGCCTCTAGAGCATCATAGGTCGAGTTGCCTGCCCAAAGAACCCCTGCGATGCGACCGAAGTTAGTGTTCAATCGGGTGCCGTTTACGGGGAAGACGAGACCAGCAGGCGTAACGGTAGGAACTACCGTGTCCATATCTTCAAGCGGTGTGACCTGGTGAACTCCATGAGAGCCGACGTAGGCGATCATCCCCAGCAGGCCGGGCATGAACTCCTGCTGGACATTGACATTCCAATGCATGACATAGTTGCGTGGTGGATGCGGGTCGACATAAGCCGACCGAAGTGTGCTTGGATTCGAGGATATAAGAGTGTAAGCGCCTCGCGGAAAAGTCCCGGCTGGCAGCGTTGTGATGCTTCCCTGCTCAAAGAACGGGGCTGTGGCCTGAGTAACAATCTCGAAGAGATATGGCAACGGAAGAACGTCGAAGATCCCGAAACCGGCACGCACCGCCGTCTTACCGCGACCGAAGGGGTCCCAGATAATGCCGGCGCGTGGCTGGAAGTCGAAGTGCGTAGGGTTGGCAAAGAATGGGTCGCCAAGATGCGGAGCCGTGTCTGTGAGGCCACGTAATGTCGCCAGCTTCCCCTGAACCTCGGATGGGACAGTGGCAGTCTCATAGCGCAATCCCAGTTCGAGATTGAGATTGTGCATGACGCGAATACCATCCTGAACATAGAGACCCAGGATTGTCTGGCGCAGGCCGCGACCAGAGACGTCCGTCTGGATGACACCGGTATATGACTTCGGATGGTTGGTAAGAAAGCTAGAGAGCGAGCCAAACTTGAACGTACCGGTCGGCCCTGTGATGGCATTTTCATTATCCTGGATGCGTTCTATTGCTGCGCCAAACTTTATAGAGTGGATGCCTTTAGTAAAAAAAGCATCATCTGCCTCCTGAAACGAGTTGTAGTGATAAAAGTGCTGCGAGAAACCATCGATACCGCCAGTAAATGTGGCTAACCCGGGGACAGATACCACCGCAGCCGCACGGCCCGGAGCCGTACCAAGGGACAAGTCCGCTACGGCCGGATTCAAAGCGGTGGTCTGGCCTTCAAGCGCGACAACGCGATTGAAGCCGAAGCGCGCGGCATTCAGGAAGTGCGGGCTGAAGGTATGATCCTCCTCCACCGTAGCGATGTTTCTGTGCGTGGAATAGCCGAAGAGCTTATTGTTCATCTCGTCCGGTTGAGAGGCCTGCCCCTGATCAAAAAGATAAGTCCCATCGATCGCATCACGTGCAGAAAAATGATAATCGAATTTTGCCGTACCGAAGTCTTCCGAACTGACATCGGGCGCGGAGAAGATGTACTTGCCTGTATCCCCAGCTGACACCAAGCCACTGTTGGGAAGCGGATAGAACGCGTTGATGAAGGTCAGTACCGCGGAGTCCACAGCGACCCGGCCCGCGGCGAGATTGCCGGTCCGCGCGGCCTGCGATGGAACCAACGAAGTCTGCGTGACTCCCAGAGTCTGGCGCAAACCTTCATAATCGCCAAAGAGGAAGGCGCGGTCTTTCCGTAGTGGACCGCCAAGCGAGCCGCCGAACTGGTTGCGCCGGAACTCCGGCTTTGCAAGGTCGAAATAGTTGCGGGCATCCAGCGCACTGTTGCGCAGGAACTCGTAAACAGACCCATGGATCGCGTTTGTGCCCGACCGCGTGACTGCGTTGATGATGCCACCGGACGAGCGACCGTATTCTGCTGGGTAGCCGCTCGTAAGTACCGAGAACTCTTGAATAGCGTCGACACCGAGGTTGACGCCGAGGGCGCTTCCGGGTGCTCCATTGGCGTAGTCGTTGATGCTGATGCCATCCAAGCGATAGTTGTTCTGCCAAGGGCGGCCGCCGGAGATCGTGAGTTGTTGGCCTTCGCCCTGTTGCACGCGGTTACCAAGAGCGTTCTCTGTTCGGATGCTAGAAACACCCGGCTCGAGAGTTGCTAGCTGGGTCCAGTCTCGTCCGTTGAGCGGAAGATCGGTGATAGTCCTGGCTCCTACGAAGCCGCTTAGCTCCGCAGTTGTCAGATCAACCGTAGTAACTGCGGTGGTAACCTCCGCCTGCTCGTTGCGAAGGCCGAGCTTAAGGCTGAAGTTCACGTCGCGCACGCCGCCCACTCGTACCTCAACTCCACTCTGAATTTGGGTGCGGAAACCGGGGGTGTTGACTGTAATTACATAGAAGCCGGGCAAAAAACTGGGCAAGCTATAGGAGCCATTCTTATCGGTAGGCACCTGGGCGGTCACAGCGGTTGCGAGATTCTTGATGGTGACCTCCGCGCCCGGGACAACAGCGCCCGAGGGATCGGAGACCAGGCCACGCAAGGTGCCTCCTGCTACCTGAGCGCCTATGTTTGCGCAGAAGAGTAGACAGAACAGCATGATTTCTGCCAGACCCTTTCGTATTGTTTGCGCGCAAATATAGCTCATGACTAACTCCTGACGAAGATGGCTTAGGCGAATTCTCACGTATATTCCGTTTGATGAGAGTTATCGCTGAAGTCAAAAGTAAGTGGCTTATGTCGGACGAAGGATTACGTGACGATAAATCGTTAGAGAAGCGAGCATCATGAAATCTTCACGATGTCACGATTTAAAGTGAGGAGATCGAACGCGATTACTTTCAAATGCTGAGTATGAACAGGCATGGCCGCGTTGCCGCTCCAGAGTAGAAATGAGCAAACACCCATTCAAGAGCGACCTTCTGGTGTGCTTCTAGCAGTCTCTTGCCGATAGTCGGTTTGATGACACACTCTCGATTGCAACTGTTGATGAGAGGAAGCTGGATGCGTCGATACCAGCATCTCTTGCGTCGGCACGCGGCAGGCTTACGGTGAAGCAAGCTCCCTTTCCCAACTCACTTTGAACTGTTACCTGGCCACGATGCGTCGCGATCAACGTCCTCGCGATTGCGAGACCAAGACCTGTTCCGGAATCACGTGGTGTACGCGCCGGGTCCACGCGGTAGAACCGCTGGAAGATACGTTCCTGTTCGTCCTTCGCTATGCCGATTCCACAGTCTGTGACGGTGAAGCCACAATTGGTTTCATTGGCCCAGGTGGTGAGGATGATGCGACCGTGTTCAGGCGAGTAGCGAACCGCGTTGTCGATGAAGATCATGCCCAGACGCTGGAACTCGCTGCGATAGCCCAGAATCGCGACGATATGATGTGCCGAACGATACTCAACTTCGATGTTCTTGCTCGCGGCTAAAGTCTTTGCTCTCGCGACAACATCGGTGAATGCCTCCTCCAATTCAAAGACCTCCATCGTGGGCGAAACGTCAGCGCGGTCCGCGCGCGCAAGCGTGAGAAGGTCGCCGATGAGTCGTGTCATATACTCACTCTCCTTCAGGATGTCTCCGATACCGCGGGCCGTTCGAGCTTTGTCCAGACTTCCCACTAGGAGGTATTCCGCATTGGAGTGAATAAGAGCGACTGGTGTGCGCAGCTCATGCGAGGCGTCGGCTGTGAACTGGGCCACGCGCGCATAGGCTGCTTCGATGCGATCAAACATGGAATTCAGCGTCTTCGCGAGGTAGTCCAGCTCGTCGCCCGTCCCTCGGATTGGGAGGCGCACTGCGAGGTTTTGAGCGTCGATCAGGCTGGCTGTCTCGGTGATGCGATGGATCGGGTTGAGGACGCGCCCGCTCATCCAATAGCCACCTAAAGCTGCAAGCACACCCGCCAATGGAATACTCAATGCCAGCAGCCAGGCGAGACGCTGCATCATTTGAACGTTCTCTGACTGGTCTACCCCAACTTCGATCAGGAAAAAGGAAGGACCGGCGCTCGCTACCTTACTGAAATACCTGATGGAATGGCCATCGAGTTGCGCGGTGCGTTTGGATATCGTCCCGTTGGTGGAAGCGAACTGTGGAAGGGCTTGCATCCCTTCGGACTGATAGAGTGTGGGCCCATTCGCATAGCCTATCCGGGACAATTTTCCTCGCGGCAGCAAGGATGAGTGCTCTCTCAACTCATCGGCCAGATGTTTTGTGTCATGCGTCGCGTACTTATGGCGAAGAAAGACAGCTACATTATCGATACCGGCCGCCAGTTCCCTGTCCGTTACCCGTTGCAAACTCCAGGAGGCGCTGAAATAGACGCCAAGTCCAAGCAGCACAATAATGATACCGACCGCCATCGCATACCAGAGCGTTAGACGTGATCGAATCGAGAGTGGCATTATCGTCCCGCCGCAGCGAGCCGATACCCAAAGCCACGCACCGTTTGTATCAGTTTCTGCTCATAATCTCCATCGATTTTGGCCCTGAGCTGTTTCACGAAGACGTCCAGCGTGTTATTTTCGACTGTCTCCTCATAGCCCCATACCGCATTGATGATCTCCTCCCTCCTGAGCACGGAGGACGGATGGCGCATCATGAACTCCAGGATAAGAAACTCTGTACGAGTGAGAGCAATTGGTTTGCTGGCACGAGAAGCTGTATGCGTTCTTGTATCCAGTTGCAAGTCGTCGACCCGGAACAGAAGAGCGGTCGGCGTAGGTTGACGACGGCTAATCGCCCTTAGACGGGCAAACAACTCCTGAAAGGCAAAGGGCTTCGTCAGATAGTCATCGACCCCGCTGTCCAAACCCATGACGACATCGGCCTTTGCATCCCGTGCGGTAAGCATGAGGATCGGAGTCGCGATCCCTGCCTCTCGTAACGCCTTGGCAACAGAAAACCCATTCATCCCTGGCAGCATTGCATCGAGAAGGATGGCCTCAAATGAATGCCCTATTGCGGTCGCGAGCCCTTCTGTTCCAGTAAAAACACAGAGCACGCGATGCATCTGCTTCTCCAGGGCTTCGCGGAGAATCGTAACCATCTTCCGGTCGTCTTCTACGATCAGGATACGCATTCAACACCTACCTCTTACTTTCAGCTTATGGATTAGAGATAGATGAGAGGTTAATAATTCGAGAACACTTTTCCGCTGATGCCAGGCACAGCCGTCCAGCAAAGTATCCAACCGAGTCCTCGCGACTGAAGCAACCGACCGACACGTCTTTGCATTCTCTCAATGTCAACGCTTCACTTATTTACTTTGAAGACCTGGAGCCCAGCTTGCGGCACCAGGTCGCCCTTGGTGTGAACTACATAGAACTTGTCGAGCGAAGGAACATAGACGGAAGTTTTACCTCCCAGCGTATCCAGCTTCTGGACAACTTCATAGTGATCGGCGTCACGCTGTTCGATCACATTGAGACCCTCGGCACCGGAGATATAGATCCTATGGTTTTGCTGGTCATAGGTCATGTCGTCTGAGATGTCGACGATATTCAACGTCTGGACTACTTCACCGGTATCGGAGTTGAGGACATAGAACTTGCCCGGCTTGCGAGCGCCGAGAAAGAGACGATGATTCTTCGCGTCGAAGGCTAGAGGCGTGTTCAGATTCAGGCCGGCCACATCCCATGTCTGGACAACTGCTTTAGTCTTCAGGTCGATGATGCCAACCTTCTTCCGGTCGCGGAGATTGACATAGAGCTTGCTGCTGCTATGGTCGATGGCCATCGATTCGAGATTGTCCGACTCGACGCGAATGCGCCCGATCACCTCTTGTTGGTCCACGGAGACTTCAGTCAGATAGGAAAACTCCGTCTTGGCGCCTCGGCCGCCATTACCTACATAAAAGATGCGCGTCTGCGGATCGTAGATGCCGGCATCCGGGCCCTGCTCCAACGGTATGCGCTTGATGAGATGTAGGTCCGAACCGTCCAGGATGATGCATGAACCGTCTCCTCCATCCGCGACAAGGAGTTCGTTCTTATCCGCAATGAATGCAAGCGTATGCGGCGTGTTCACCACTCCCGCGCCTGTTTGTATATGCTCGCCGGTCTTGAGGTTGAAGACTTCAATCGTCTGCTGTTTCTCTGCCGAAACAAACAGACGGTTACGCTGAAGATCGACGGCGAAGTGATCGAAGTCCCCGCCCTGGACGTCGACGATGGGAATAGTCTTGATCAACACTAGGGGCTGTTGAGCGGAGCACCGCGAAGCGGCCGAAAAAGAGAACAACAATGCAGAGAGATAGAGGAAGTGCTTCATATGACTATTTACACCTTTTCCGGTTTGTTCCGTCGGCAGGTTGATGCTCCGCAGCTATGACCACTCTCGCAGCGGAGCCCAAGACGGACGGTGAGCGATTAGTAGGTGACACGGAGTGAAAACTCAAGGACACGAGCAGTCCCAGTACCAACCAGTCCGGCACTATTTACGACCGAAGTGATTTTGCCGAAGCTTACCGGGGTCGTAAGAGTGCGTGCGGTTCCCGTGCCCGTCACACTCAACGTCGACGCCGGCGAACTATACTGGGCGCGGTTGAGGAGATTGAACGCCTCGGCGCGGAAGATCACCTTGTTTCGCTCGGTCACATGGAAGGTCTTCTCGACACTGGAGTCGTCCTGCCAAAGCGGCGGTCCCGTCGCAACGTTTTTCGCGAGATTGCCCCAGGGCGAGACGCCGGCTGGAAGAATGCACGCACCGGTAAGAGGGCATGCTGCGGGAAGGCTAAACGCTGCTGGGTTGAGCCACGCCGAGATGCCCCGGCCGGGGAGATAAAGCGGCACGCCGGGTACGCGATTGGGGCGTTGGCTGGTGTTGTTGCCGTCCGGCAGCTCTTGACTATTGCGATTGAGTGCGATGTTGATCGGCAGACCTGCGCGTGCGAGCAATAGCGTGTTCACCGACCATCCACCGACCAGCAGATCGCCCGCCTTGCCGGTGTTGAGGAAGCGTTTGCCGCGGCCAAAGGGAAGATCATAGACCGCGCTGACCGTTCCGCTATGACGTGAATCGAAGTCGGAGCTGCCATAATCGCAGGTAAAGCAACCAATATTCTGCGGCGAGTCTCCGTCGCCACCACCAACAGAGCCGTCATCCAACGCGTGCGAGTACATGTAGTTGCCTGAGAGGAAAAAGCCGTTGTGGAAGCGACGGTTGACACTCACCTGCAATGCGTTGAAGTTCGAGGCTCCCTGGTTGTACTTCGTGTCGATCTGGCTCGGGTACTGAGGCAACGGACGTGTACGGGTGATCGGATCGAGAAGGTTGGTGTTGCTGCGGCGGAAGAGGTGAACGCCATGCGAACCAAGATACGTCAGGGTCAACGCGGTCTGACCGGGGAGCGCCTGCTGCACCGAGGCCGTCCACTGCTGGACATACGAATCCGGATGATGGCGGGCCATCGATCGAGGGGTCAGCGCAAGCCCCGTGGATGGCGTAAGGGAAGGTGGCACCGGGTAAGAGTATTGCACAATCGTTCCATTCGACTGAGGGCCGCTGGTTAGCAGTGTCGAAGGCTCCACGTTGACGACAGGGCTGTCTTCGTCGCCGAGTTGAACCTCGCCGTGATAGATTCCGTATCCGGCACGCAGCACTGTATTGCCATGAAGCGAATCTGGCGCATACGCTACCGAGACACGCGGATCGAAGCTCAGATAGTTCGTATGATAGAAAGCCGCACCCATTCCGCAGTAGCCGCCGCAATCCGCGATATCGAACGGATTCGCACTATTGTGGTTTTCCCTGAACGGCGAAAAGAAATTATAACGAAGGCCATAGTTGATGGTGAGGTTCGACGTTGTCTTCCACTGATCCTGCACGTAAGCGCCCACATGTGTCTTGCGCATGCCCTTGTCCGGCAACGCAGCGGTCGTGAGGAAGGTACTGAGTTGGTTTTGGAGGAACGTCTGGTCGTTGATGAACGATGCGGTTCCATCTACCGAGTTCTGCTCGTTGAACCAGGGCAGCTTGTACTCGGCTCCAAACTTGAGGGTATGCTTCCCTCTGGTCCAGGTGACAGTATCGTTGATACTGTACGACTGGCCCACCTGTTCTTTCGAGTAGTCCTCGTTGAGAGAGGTAAAGTTCGTTATCGAGAAGTTGAAAGGAAGGCCTGTCTGCTGGAATTGAATGTAAGTGTTGCGATTGAGCCCCAATTGAAACTCGTTTACCGCTCGTGGGCTGATGATGTGAGTCTCTTCAAGAACAAAGTTCTGGGTTCTGGCATTTACCGTGATTCCCTGAGCTAGCGCGTTCAGGGCGCTCGTTGAGATACCATCGTCGATGTTATAGCGGATGTAACCTGAGTCCTCGTCGGAGAAGCGGTGGTCGATGCGAACTGTACCCGCATTTTCGGTGTTTGGGCTCGGGACAACGCCGGTGAATGTGTCGACGTTCGGGTCGGACGTGGCGGCCTGACCTGTTGGATAAGCATTCACGATGAACGCCAACGAAGGCTGCGCTGCGGCTACCTGCGCGCGATATACGGAACTCGGAACAAAGCCGGTAGAAGGCACGCCGCTGAGTTGCTGGCGAAAGCCCTCGTAATTCACGAAAAAGAATGTGCGGTTCTTGATGATGGGTCCACCGATGCTGCCGCCAAACTGGTTCAGATGGAAGGTCTGATGGGCTGCGGACTTGATGGGTGAGCGGGCATCGAACGCGCTATTGCGTAGATAGTCGAAGATCGCTCCGTGCAATGCGTTGGTTCCAGTCTTGGAGATAAGGCTTACCTGCGCCCCAGCTGATCCACCGGTATCCGCCGTATATCCGGCAGTATCGACCTTGAATTCGGCGATCGCTTCCGTAGAGAATTGTAGGCGAAGAGCAGACTTGAGAGATGCGTGAAAGACTCCGCTTGCATCTACACCGTCTAGCCGGAAGTTGTTATCATCGGTGCCGTTACCCACAAAGCGGATCGACGATTGCTGCCCTGAGCCCGCATCAATCGCCCCCGGAGCGAGCAACTCCAAAGTTGTAAGATTGCGGCCATTGAGCGGCAGCTCAGCAACTTGAATCGACTGGATGGTGCCTCCAAGAGTCGCATCGCTCTTATTAAGTTGAGCGCCTCCCCGATCGCCTTCTACCTGTACGATTTGACTAACCGAACCCACCTGCATCTTTGCGTTGACGGTGCGCACGTCCCCAGAGTGCAGGTCTACATCAGCAATGCGAAGGTCGCTAAAACCCTCACGAGAGAAAACAACAGTAAAACGACCGATCGACAGAGAAGAAGCGACGAACTGGCCGGATTTGTTGGAGGTAACGACACGATCCTGGTTCGTACCCTCCTGCTTGATGGTGACATTTACATTGGCGAGCGCGGCTCCAGACGGATCTGTGACGGTACCGTTGAGCTCGGTGCGGTCGATTTGTGCCACAGCCGGCATGGCCAACCCAGCGAGCAAGAGGAGGAGTCGAACGAGCTGTCGCGTACAAAGGGATTTCAAAGTATCTCCAAGTCACTTGTTGAAGGATTAGGTTTGGTGCTTATTCAGTGAACCAAACCGCTAGTGCAGACATGTTGCATGGCTGTTGAATTTCCTTAAATAAGTCTTCAGAAAATCCTCAGATTCGAAATTGCCAAGCTCTCAGTGCAATCCATGAGGGGGCATAGCCTACATGCGCAATCGCAGCCCCGGCCATAAGCCGGGGAATCAAGAGGCAGTGAACTATTCGGGGCTCTTATAAAATGAATCGTTACTGATGCTGAAATAGCGATTCGAGACTTGGTATCTTGTCCGCTAACTCCTGACGGATTGCCTCCGCCCGACGTGCGGCATCCTCTTTGCTGGAGGCGGTAGTGTCCGGTATCTCCATCACGAGAATTCCAATGCGGTTCCCTTTGGCATCAAACATCGGCATCTTCATGTTGTAGAAGCCACTATCCGCGACAAGAGGCCCGTAGGTCTTGCCGTCCTTCACCGCTGTAAAGTCTCCAGGCGAGGTATGAATGCCCAGCCTTGTGGCGTTGCCATTGGCGATCAGGATCATCGTGCTCTGTCCGGGAGGGATCACATGCAACCCCATCTTGCGGAGAAAGGGATGCGCGGAGAGCATATTGAGCACCAGATCTTGTGCGGCGGGCGCATTCACGACCTCCTGCGGCTCCGGTCCGCGTGTTTCTCCCGAACCTGTATTCATTGGCTCGAAGATCACAATGCGCGCACTGTTTGTGCCGTCCTGCGGCGCCGCAACGAAGAGCCGGTTCAACTCCGGAACAAGCCGACCCGTCCTCGCATTGGAATGCGTCGGGGTACTGCCGCGGGACACGTACTTGTCCATACCGACCTGGTCGAAGACATCGACCGAGCCTTCCCCGATTGCATAAAGTCGTTTGCTCTTCGCATCATAGATCGTGTCATCGACACCCGGTGTAATCGAAAGTGCCTGCAGTTCCTTGCCGGTATTGGTATCGAGCACCACCAGTTTGCCGTCACGGCATCCAACAAAAAGCCGCTGCCGCTGTTCGTCCAGTGCCATCGTGACATTATTCTTCGCCAGTGTGATCGGCCACGTCGCTACGATCGCATTCTTTTGTCTGTCAATGACGACTACCGAGTTCTTTGCCTTGTCATTGACGTAGATACGAGGCCGATAGATATCGAGCGCCATCGCCTCCAAGGTATCGCCGTCAATCTTGAGATCCGCTATCTTCTTGTTGCTATTTGTATCGACGGTGCTGAACATCGAGTAGGTCTGATGAACATCTCCGCCACCATTGTCGATATAGAGGTACTTGCGTGAGATATCGTAGCCGATTGAGTCCGCGTCCTTGAGCAAGGGGATGCGGTTGAGGAGCTTGTAGCTCTCACCGTCATAGACCTTCAAGCTTCCGTCCCCACCATCCGTTACATAGAGGCGATCTGTGTCCCCGCGATACAACACAGCGTGAGGCCGAATGATCCCATCAATCTGATGAACCAACTTGCCCTGTGTGAGATCAAAAACCAACACTGCCTTGAAGTCTTCTGGAGTTGCAAACAACCGATTGCGCTTCAGATCGATGCCGAAATGATCGAAGTTTCCCTTGACCGTCGCAGGAAGCGTGATCGTCTGAACGAGATGCAACGCCTCGCCTTGAAGAGGAACCGAGCCGGCATCCTGCTTCTGGCCTGACGCAGACGATACAAAGCCACTAGCTAACAAAACAATTGCAGCAAACTGACGCATGAAAGCTTTCCTCACAAATTTCGTATGAACTGCATGATGTCGTAAGGTTAGATCGGCCAAGTGTAGGGAAGTTAATGCGGCTGCTAATTTCCAGATAAACCATACTCAGCCAATCTTCAGGCTTGTAACTCTGCGCTTATTTACGAAATGCAAATAGCTTGGCTAACACCTCGGTAGCGTCTTGGCGAATGCTCTCACGAGGTTCTCGTTTTCTTCCTCTTTACGTACTGCGGTGCGCAAGTGTCCAGATGGTAGAGCTTCATAATTGGCGCAATCTCGCAATACCATATGGTGGTCAACGATCATGTGCTTCCATAAATGATCTGCAGAGACGCCATCAGGAAGGCGAAGGAGCAAGAAGTTTGCGGCTGAGGGATAGGTGTAGATGCCCAGGGCATCGAGTCCAGCTTTCATACGAGTCCTTCGCCGGTCGTTGTACAGCCTGGTGCGCTCAGCAAAGGGGTGATCTGCTAACGCGGATGCGACGGCGCATGAAGCCAGGGTTGTGATCGGCCAGGGCGGCAAAGTTTCATTGAGTGCTCGCGCGATAGTCTTGTTGGCTACTGCATAGGCCACTCTGAGGCCAGGAATGCCGTGGAACTTGGTCACGGAACGAAAGACGATCAGGTTTGTAAATCGTTCAACGTCCAGTGTCAGTGAATCCAATGGTGCGTAATCGATGAATGCTTCATCAAGGAGGACGGTGATGTTTCGCCCCGCGCACTCTGAGACAAACTGGAGCAGAATATCCCTTGTTGTAAGGACACCCGAGGGGTTCTGGGGATTGGCAAGCAAAACCGCGTCGTGACCATCATGCACTAAGAGATGGATGTCATAACAGAAATTGAAATCCGGACTGAGGATATGCGGTTCGATCTCTACTCCAGCACGAGCAAGGCTGCGGCGATACTCAACGAAGGCGGGCACTGGGAGAAGGCAGCGTTTGACCCTTAGCCTACGAAGCGCAGACTCCAGCAGCGGAATGAAGCCATTAGCGATTACGAGGTTTTCGGGGTGAACTCCGGCATAGTCGGCTATCGATTGCTTGAGTTCGGACTGTTCGAGATCGGGATATGCGGTCAGCATAGAGATATCTTCAAGGCTCGTTCGCAAGGTAGACAAGACTGCGGGCGGAGGTCCGTCGGGATTGATATTGGCGCTGAAGTCGATCAGTTGCGACGAGGGGATATGGAAGCGCTCGGAGATCTGTCGCAGTTGGCCGCCATGCAAGGGGACACGTTCGATCATCGGGGCGACCCTGGGGCCTCACGCGACTGAACGCAGGCTGAGAGAAGAACGCCGCAGGCCACACCAAGTAGCGTAACGACTGAGATCAGTCGGATGGCGCTTTTGGCTTTCGACAGTGATGGGCGTGGAAATTCGCGGCCGATATGTGCGGTTCGAATCAACTCGCCGCCGTAGACGTTGTCGCCTCCAAGTCGAACGTGCAGGGCTCCTGCCATGGCGCTTTCGGGTTGGCCCGCATTAAGGCTCTTGTGCTTGTCTCCGTCGCGGTGCCACGTCTGCCACGCGGCCAGCGGGTCGGAATGTTCGTGGAAGTTCGAGACTGCAACGATAGCGGCCGCGGTCAGGCGCGCAGGCAGGTAGTTAGCTACATCGTCCAGGCGAGCGGCAGTCTTGCCGAAATAAAAATAATGCCCATCGGCGTGTCCGATCATGGAGTCCAGCGTATTGATGGCTTTATAGGCCATAGCCAGAGGCACGCCACCCAGTGCCATGTAGAAGAGCGGCGCAGAAATCCCATCGGAGGCGCTTTCTGCAAGCGTCTCGATGACTGCGCGGCAGAGTTCGTGCGTGTCGAGATGTTGGGTGTCACGTCCGACGATGCGTGCGAGGCGGTGACGAGCGAGCGGCAGGTCTCCAGAATCGATTGCATCGACAACGGAGGTTGCTTCCTGTTCAAGATTGCGAGCTGCCAGACAGGTCCATGCGAGCAGGACTTCCACTGTATTGCCCAGTGCAGGCGATAAGCGGTTCGCTAAGCGGATAAGCTGGCGCGTTGCGTAGTAACTGGTGGCAACAAGGGCGAGGCTCAAGGCTCCGCCTGAGACAAGTTCGTAAAGCTTGCTCTGGCCAGGCCGACGAAGCGAAGCCTCACCACGCGCTGTGGCGAGACCTATCAGACGCACTGGATGCGGGAGCCACTCAGGATCGCCAGCGAGTTGGTCGAGAAGCCACGCAGCAGGAATGAGGGAGGAGCGATTCAACGGACTTGCTCCATGGGTTTAGTCTGACCTTGAGATTTGTACGAAAGGCCGACCCAAGCGAAGATACGGGACAGGTCCAACGATTCGCGAACGGTATCGGCTAACCAGTTGAAAGAATCTTCGCGCTTTTGTCTCCAGTTCTCGAAGTGAGTCACAGGAGCAAGTTGATGGAAGCTCCGAGCCGCAGCAATGAAAGCGTGGCGGAATGCATCGTCATCGAAGAGGCCATGCAGATACGTTCCGAAGATACGGGTGTCCGGTGAGATGCATCCATCAGGCTCGTGCCCGTTCAGGATTGAGAATGCCTGAGCGCCCTCTGCATATATCGTTTCGCCAACGTGGATCTCATAACCGTCGATGTCCATTGCCGGGACAGGCTGACCGAAGAGCATTGATAGAGATAGTTGACCAGTTATCTCCCGCGTCACCTTATCCGGGTTCATTCGAGTGGAAAATGGTAGCAGTCCAAGCGCTTTGGCTTGATCACCATGCTCAATGGCATGTGGGTCGACGATTGTCCGTCCAAGCATCTGCATCCCTCCACAGATGCCGACGACGAGGCTTCGGGCGGCGTGCGCCATAACGCTGGAATCCAGCTCTTGCCGGCGCATCCAGAGGAGGTCTTCGACGGTCTGTTTGCTGCCGGGCAAGACTACTATATCCGCCAGTGCTAGCTGCGATGGCTGCCAGCAGAAACGCAGGGAGACGGATGGCTCGTGGCGCAGCGCGTCGAAGTCGGTGAAGTTCGAAAAGGATGGCAGCGCGACGACAGCGATACGCAATGGTCTCTCACTCACATCATCCGAGAGCCATGCCCCCGTTTCGCCAGCTGTGTCGACGAGGCCGAGGCTGTCTTCCTCTTCGAGCGCGAGATGATGCATGTACGGGACGACTCCTAGGCACGGCTTCTGGAGGCGATCCTCCATCATGCGGATACCGGGCTCTAGGAGAGCGACATCCCCGCGGAACTTGTTGATGAGGAAACCCCGGATGCGGGCTTGTTCCGTTGAATCGAGCAACTGAACAGTGCCGAGGAGCGATGCGAAGACGCCTCCACGGTCAATATCACCGACGAGAAGGCAGGCAGCATCAGCGATCTCGGCCATGCGCATGTTGACGATGTCGTGCTGCTTCAGATTGATCTCCGCGGGCGAGCCGGCGCCTTCGAGGATGATGACGTCATACTGTTCGGCAAGAATTTCATAGCTCTCGCGAACGATGGGCAGTAGTTCTTCGACACGCCGCTGGTGATAATCGGAGGCAGAGAGTCTGCCCCATATTTTGCCGCGAACGACTACTTGCGATGTCATGTTTCCAGCAGGTTTCAGAAGGATGGGGTTCATGTGAACCGAAGCAGGGATGCGGGCAGCCTCTGCCTGTAGAGCCTGCGCGCGGCCGATTTCAAGGCCTTCCATGGTCGCGGACGAGTTGAGAGACATATTCTGCGACTTAAAGGATGCAACGCTCACTCCCTGATCTGCAAGGATTCGACAGAACGCAGCCGTAAGAAGCGATTTCCCTACATGGGAACTCGTGCCGAGCACCATGATTGCGCGCGCCCTCATGGCTTTTCTGCCTCGGGGTCGGCGCAATATCTGTCATAGGACACAACCCCTTCGAGCGGTATCCGACTCTCCCACCCAAAGCGCTCAAGATCCGGCTCTGTGGCAAAGCGGTCGACGTAGCCAAGGCAAAGATAGCCGACCGGCACGATGTTTGCTGGAATGTGCAGTATCTCGCGGAGACGATCCGGATCGAGGATGCTGACCCATCCTACGCCTACGCCTTCGGCCCGGGCAGCGAGCCAAAGATTCTGTATCGCACAGACAGTAGAGTAGATGGCAGTCTCGGGCATCGTATGGCGGCCAAGTTGATGGCCGCGCGCACTCTGCGGATCGCTTAAAACGCAGAGGTTTTGTGGAGCTTCCAGGATGCCTTCGAGCTTCAGATTTGCGTATTGCTCGCGTCGCTCCCCGGTGTACGTTGCCATCGCTTGTTCGTTCGCTTGAAGAAATACTTCATGCACGGCTCGGCGGATGCCATGGTCGCGGATCAGGATGAATCGCGACGGCTGCATCAGACCAACAGAAGGGGCGCAATGAGCCGCGGACAGCAAGCGGTGAATCAACTCGTCAGGCAGCGGCTTCTCAAGAAAGCCTCTGCGCACGTCGCGCCGGGTGGCAATAGCGCGATAGATAGCATCGCGCTCTTGCACCTCAAACTCTGCGCGTTCGTTCATTACCATGCCCTCGACCACTTGGGCCCTGTTTTCGTCTCATTGCGGAGGCGGGCGTCGACGCCCGCGTTGAACTCGATGAGCCGACCGAAGAGCCAGATTGCGTCGGAGAGCCGGTTGAGGTAGGCGATGACCTCGGGTTTGACCACTCCGCCGCTCTCGATAAATCGAATCGCAGTTCGCTCTGCGCGCCGACAGACGGTGCGCGCCATCTCGTAGGCTGCGGACTCCGTGTGTGCGCCGGGCAGCGACCAGTCCGACAAAATGCCTTCGATCGCTTCAATCTTATGGACGAGTTCGGTGAGCATGGCAACGTCTTCGGCAGAGATGACAGGCGGCTGTTTCTTGCTCTCGGGAGGAGTGGCCAGAGCGGAGCCAAGCCGGAAGAGCGTGCGCTGGATCGTTTCAGTCCACGCCTTGATCTCAAGGTTTTGGCAGATGCTGCGGGCGAAGCCGAGGACGGTGTTGAGTTCATCAACAGTGCCATAGGACTCGACGCGCAGATCCGCCTTGGAGACGCGGATGCCGCCCGCGAGACCTGTCTGTCCGCCGTCGCCGCGTGTGGTTGAAATGCTCATGGTTGCTCTCCTGAAATTGCTATTGGAAGTGGGGATGCGATGCTCTCTTCCATCGTGATGCGCAACGTCTTGATGATTGGATGGCGCTCGTATTCGATGGTCAAGGCATCATTGAGGAAGTCACTGACAAACGGGGGGTGCTCCGAAAGAAGAATTGCCTCGGAGAAGAACTGCGGTTGGACGGCTCCGAGTTCTTCGAGAGTTCTGGCGCGGACAATCACCGCCGGAAGTTGAAAGATACCCGCCCGAAGCAGCCTGTAGGCGCGGTGATAGCCATCGCGAAGGAACCAGCGCCCTGCGTATTGAGCAACCTCAAAGAAGGGACTGCCCGCGTAAACGGCGACCGGTGTTGCTGGGTCTTGTGTCACCCGCAACTGCATGTTGGGATTGCTCGATTGCAGAGTGACCGTTTTTTTATCTGTGTCGTGGACTACGTCGCAGATAACCGGATTCGGAGAAGCGAAAGCGATCTCGATGAGGCTGTCCCAATCGCACTGCGGAGGGACGGTCATGGCTGGAAGTGTTGAATGGAAAGACAGCCTGCGCTGAAAGGCGAGCAGCTGACGCAAGTCGACTACACCGAGAGACCAATCGAGGCCCATCATCTCCGCGCGGAGGTCGAGGCGGGATTGTTGTAAGTCTAAGGTATCGAGAAGCAATCGAGTTTCCTCTTCGCACAGCGCGCTGGAAGAATGATCCAGTCGTCTCCGAATGACGAGATCTCGCGCTTTGACAGGCTTTTCGCGGTCAAACGACTCTGGACGAGACTTATATGCGTCGAGGTCCCAGGCGACAAGCTCTATGGTGTGAATCGGGTTGAGAATATGGGGCATCATCCGAGCACCTCCTGCAAGCGCCTATCGGGGTGAGCATGATGCGCGTATCGAAAGGTGCAGCAGTAGGGTTTTGTCAGGGTCCATGCTGTCTTCTCGTCAAGACCGCAGAGAGTACGAAGGACCACACGCATGACTCCGGCGTGTGTGACGACGGCGATCAAGCAGCGTTCGGACTGGCTGAGAAGATAGCTTGTCTCGGCCATCACTCTTGCTTCGAATACCTCGAATGATTCGCCATCAGGCGGCGTCAGGTGCGGGAAGGCTTCGAGCCACTGCGTAGCGAAGGTCGAGTCAAGCTTCTCAATCTCCTCCCAGGTCAGTCCCTCCCACTTTCCGAAATTGATCTCACGCAAGGCCGGGCGGGTAATGCATGGAGTGGCAAAGGATTCAGCGAGTGCGCGTGCGGTCGTTACCGAGCGTTGTAGATCGCTTGTGAAGACGGCCGCAATTGGTTCGGAGCTCAGGCTTTCAGCGAGTTTCTGGATTTGCCGATGGCCTGCAGCGTTCACGGACGGGTCGGATTGACCGCAAAATGTGCCGGCCATGTGGGTCTCGGCGTGGCGAATGAAGAGTAGATCGTTCATGCGAGCCACGCTCCGGTGAGGTAAACGGCTATTTCTGCGAGTTGATTGGTGGCACCAAAACAATCTCCGGTTACGCCGCCGATTCTCCGTTGGTAGTAGAGACCACTCAATAGCGTGACCAAAATTGTTGCGGCAATGGCAGCAATCGCGTGGGTTCGCAATGCAAACGTACAGATCGCAAGGGTGAAGATGGAGCCAACAATGAGTGTTCCGCGTGTGGTGAGCCTGGCGATTCGTGCTCCCTGACCGGCTCCAGCCTGATCTTGCTGACTGCGGGCCGAAGCGAGGTAGTAACTCAACGGGAGAGTGGTCCAGCGGCAAAGAACGTGAGCTGCGATGAGGTACTGCGGGATCTGAGTCAATGGCAGCGAGGCAAACAATACGACACGGGCAAAAAGACTGAGCACCAGGGCTGCGCCGCCATAGCTGCCGATGCGGCTATCTTTAAGAATGATGAGAATCTGTTCGCGGCTCGAACCGCCTCCGAAGCCGTCGGCAGTGTCGGCCAGACCGTCCTCATGCAAACATCCAGTGATCGAAACCAGAAAGGCAATGACGAGAAGAGCGGTGACGAGCCTGGGAAGGTGTGGCGTAAGAAGCTGATGAAGCAGCGCAGCAGCGCTCCCGATGACCAGACCCACGACCGGAAAGAACTTGACCGCCCGCGAGAGCGAGGCTGGGTCGTAAGGCAGGGAGGGCATAGGAATTCGGGTGAGGAACTGCACAGCAGCGAGCAGGTCTGAGCCTATTCCTTTTACGAACTTCCAGCCGCTCATAGAGAGGCCTCGCTGATGCCGGCAGAGGTGAAGGTGGCCATCTGCGAATAGAGGCCGATGGCCGACTCAACGACGGACATGGCAAGAACGGCTCCGCTGCCTTCGCCAAGACGCATCTCGAGGCTCAGGATGGGAGTTAGCTTAAGGTAGTCGAGCAGCAATCTGTGACCCGGCTCCTCGGAACGGTGGCCGGCGATCAGATATCCCCCCACCTTCGGTTCAAGGGCTACGGCAAGGGCCGCTGCTGCAGTGGAGATAAACCCATCGGCAACGATAGCGACACGGTTGCGTGCTGCAGCCAGGATCATGCCGGTCATCGCCGCAATCTCCAGACCACCAACACAGCGCAGTACTTCGAGCGGATGGGGTGAAGTATCGTTTGCGAAGTGCTTTTTCAGGATCGCTTCGACTATTGCGATCTTGCGCGCATGAGCCGCATCGTCCAACCCCGTCCCGCGCCCGGTTGCGAGTGACTCAGCAGAGCCCGTGATGGCGCAGGTAATTGCACTGGCGGAAGTGGTATTGCCGATGCCCATTTCACCCACGGCCAGTATGGCATGCCCCGCGACCGCAGCTTTATCCGCGAGCTGTGCGCCGACGTGCAGCGCCCGCGAGAGCTCTTCATCGGTCATTGCCGCATCGCGTAGCATGTTTTTTGTGCCGTTCGAAACTTTGTGGTGGAGCAGGCCCTCAATGTTGTTGAAATCCGCGTCGACCCCCACATCGGCCACATGCAGTACCACGTCATGCAAACGCGCAAGGACGTTGACAGCGGCTCCTCCAGCCAGGAAGTTGAGCACCATTTGGTGCGTGACTGCGCTCGGGTATGCGCTCACGCCTTCGGCGGTGATGCCATGATCCGCGGCGAAGACATAGACAGCTTTGTTGAGAGGCAACGCAAGATGTTCGTGCCGGATCGCCACCAACTGAGCGGCAAGGTCTTCGAGCCTGCCCAGGCTGCCTAGAGGTTTGGTGAGCGTGTCCAGACGTCCGCGTGCGCGAGTACGCCAGACCTCGTCCGGAGACTCAATCCCGCGGATCGACTCTGTTACGACTGTTGCGCTTAGCGGTGTCATTGGGACACCAAATTTGCAGTTCGACTGGCGATTGCTGCCTGTACGAAACTGCGAGCTATGTTTGGCTCTGTGCGAAAGTGAAGATGTACATAGCTCGCGAGCATATTGCCCAGGCGATAACCTTCACTCTCCTTACGGCCCGAGAGTGAGTATTGAACGTGGTAATTCGTCGCGACTTGAAATTCATTCGAGATGCGAGAGTAATGGAAGCTGTGTCCCCGGAGCACTGTGCCTGCTTTACCGAGCAGGCAATCATGGGTCAATTCCACATTGACGTACCCAAAGCCGACGAGTCTGCTCGTCATCTCGATTTCGAACGGCAATACACCGGCCATCGGATACCTGGTTCCGTCGCGCGTCGTGAGTTGCTGCGACAGGAAGATCATGCCTCCACATTCGGCATAGACAGTACGACCGGATGCGACAAAATCGCGAATAGCCGAGAGCATTGCGGAGTTTTCGCTGATTTGAACCGCATAAAGCTCAGGGTAGCCTCCGGCAAGATAGAGAGCATCGAGGTCCGGCGGCAGGCATCGGTCGTGTATCGGACTGAACGGCACAAGGGTGGCGCCGTGCTGCTGAAGGAGATTGAGGTTGTCTTCGTAGTAGAAGGAAAATGCCTGATCGCGCGCTACTCCGATGCGAACCTGCTCTCGCGTTTGGCAAAGCATTGGAAGAGCTTCAAGATTCATATCCAGGCCACATTCCAAATCCATTAAATGGGAAATATCCAGGTGTTTATTCGCGAGGTTGGCAAGAGTGTCGATCAGGTTTTCAAGTGCTTCTCCTGTCTCGCCTTCTTCCGCTGTCTGCAGCCCGAGATGTCTCTCGGGGATGGCGACTGCAGGCTCTCGGGGCAGCCAACCCAGTACCGTCGTCTTGCAGGCTGATTTGATCGCAGCTTCCAACATGCGAAAGTGGCGATCGCTTGCGACACGATTTAAGATGACTCCGGCCAACAAGAGTTCAGGATCAAAGAGTTCAAATCCAAGCACCACGGCTGCGATACTCCGAGCGGTCTTTCCTGCGTCCAGCACAAGCACCACAGGCAGCTTTAGAAGCTTTGCGATCTCCGCGCTGCTACCTGACTCGGTCGTGCCGTCCTTGCCGTCGAATAACCCCATCATGCCCTCTACCAGTAGGACATCGGCACCATGCGACGCGTGACGAATCACGTCGCGGTTTGCTTCGGCAGAGAGCATCCACGTATCGAGGTTACGTGCTATGCGGCCTGCGATGCGGGTATGGTGGCCAGTGTCGAGGAAGTCGGGACCGCCCTTGAACGGCTGAACCGCGAGCCCTCGACGGCGGAGCGCCGCGGTGATTGCGAGAGTAACGGTGGTCTTGCCGACTCCGCTACCCGTTCCGGCAACGAGAAACCCCTTCATCGATGGCCTCCTTCGAGCGAACCTTTGAGGGGAAGCGGAAGTCCGGCGACCATCAGGACTACGGTATCGGCTACAGCCGCAATGCGCTGGTTGATCTCGCCAACCAGGTCGCGGAAGCGGCGTCCGAGCGCATAGGCTGGGACGACACCGCTGCCGACCTCGTTCGAGACCAGGATTACCTTGCAGGAACTCTTCTTCAAAGCGGCGCAGAGGTCTTCGACGCACGCTTCGAGGCCCGCTTCATTGCTCTCGTATGCTTCCATAAGATTGGCGCCGAAGAGCGTGAGGCAGTCGATAAGAATGGCATCGCAGTTATCTTCGCTGGCTTGAACGACGCGGCCTAATGCGATAGGTTCTTCCACGGTAGTCCAGTGTGCGGGCCGGTCTGCGCGGTGGCGTTCAATCTTTCGGTGCATCTCCTCATCATCGCGACGCTCGGCTGTCGCAACGAACGTAACCCGGTTGGAGTGCTCGGCTAACTGCTGCGCGTAGCGACTCTTTCCGCTTCGAACGCCTCCCAGGACGAGGATTACCGAATTGCCTTGGTTTTTCTGCACGCTACGCTCCCTGCCTTTGTGGACTGAGCGGCTCGGCCACGATCGAAAAATTCTCATTCTGCGTAAGCTCCTCCAGAGAGAGGTAGCGCGCGCCAAGGATCTTCGCTAATTCCTCGCATTGGCCTATTTGCTGTGCGTCAGTCTTCGTATCGACGACGATTGCATTGCAACTCATCAGCTGCGCCACATCAAGAGCCTCTTGCCAGGGGTCTCCTCCATGCAGCGGGATATTTCCTCTACCGTCCGTAAGTAGGATTAGAAGCGTCGCAGGTGTCAGGTAACCGCGCGCTTGATCGAGAGCGGCAGCCAACGGCGTTCGACCACCCGTGGGAAGATATTCGAGCGCAGCCAGGGCGTCGGGAAGCACTTGAGTTGGCTCTAGAACAACCTGTGCGGAAATTCCGCGGAAGACGATCATGGCTACCTCGTCCTCTCGTTTGAAGGAGCGGGTTAGCAGGCTTGAAATAGCGCCTTTGACTAGACGCATTCTCTGCTGGGCAGCGTGCGAGCCGCTGGAATCGATGACGAAAAGATAGCGAGTTCCGGTCCTCGGTTTGCGCACTCGCTCGTGCAAATCCTCGACACGAGGTTGCAGACCGCCGGTCTCACGCAGGGTATGGCTGAGCGTGGCGCGCAAATCAAGCTCGACAGGGAAATCCGCCTGACGATTGCCTATGATTGGACCGCAATCACAGCTATCTGTAGACGCGCCGCCCCCTCGCGCCGCTACTGCACTGAACCGGACATCGAGAGCAGGGGCCTTGGCTTCTGATGGAGTAAAGATACGCTCGTGGGCACGCTCCGGGGCTTGTTGTCCGCCAGCCTCAGGTTGTGATTCGGGTCTGCTCTGTTGCGGTGGGACTGGAAGTGGAGGCGGGGAGAGTGAGGAACGTCTACCCTCGCGCGTCCGGTGGGCAAGGACAAGGGGTAAGACCGCGTCAACATGGTGTACTTCGACGCACGCATCTCCGGTGAGAGCTGCATATGCGATTGCAGCCCTTACGACCGCTAGATCGGCTCGTAAGGATCGAACGCTGTGTTCGCAGATGGTGAAGCTAATGTGTCCCATCACGTCGCTGGAACACGTGATGTCGCAGAGAGAAGCTCTAGCGGAAGCGATCTGCGACTGCAAAGCCTGTTGGGCTTGTGACCACTCACTGGCAAATCGAACCGTATCGCGTTCGAATGCAATTCTTCGCTCCATCACAAGTTGGCGTTCGGCTGGATCGAGTGGAGCACAGATCGTCACTGACAATGCGAAACGGTCCAGCAACTGCGGGCGCAGCGAACCCTCCTCCGGGTTCATGCTGCCAAGCAGAACAAACTCGGCAGGATGGGTGGCGCTTAAGCCTTCACGTTCCACCACATGAACTCCGCTGGCAGCAGCGTCCAACAAGGCATCGCCCAGGTGTGCGGGGAGAAGATTCACCTCGTCCACGTAAAGTACACCGCCATGTGCCTCGGCGAGTAGTCCTGGCTTCAGGACGGGATCACCCTTCAGCGTGCGCTCCAGATGAAGCCCCCCCAGCAGACGGTCTTCCGTGGCTCCGAGCGGCAGATTGATAAAGCGTGCTGGTGCCGGCAACAGGGTAGCCAGGCCTCGTGCGGTGGTTGTCTTCCCCGAGCCCTTGTCGCCGCGCAGCAAAACTCCCAGCCGCCAATCGACAGCAGCCAGCAGCAGAGCGAGCTTCATCTCGCTCTGGCCGACGATTGCGGAGAAGGGATAGGCAGCCGGTCTCACGAAATCGCCTCCCGCTTCTGCTCGCCCTGCGCTTCCAGCAGCATTTCGGCTTCAAGTAGAACACCGCGCAATGCGTTGAGAGTCTCCGGCGCGGGATTCTCCCAGAGCTCACGTTTTGCCGCCTCAAGCAATCGTTCGGCGATCGCATTCAATGCCCATGGGTTTGAAGCACCGAGGAAATCACGCATGTTTTGGTCTAACGCATAGTGCTCCGCAAGGCCCTCGTAGATAAAGTCCGGAGCGATCTGTGCCGTGGCATCAAAACCGAAGATGTAATCAACCGTCGCGGCAAGTTCCAAACCGCCTTTATAGCCGTGGCGTTTGATCGATTCGATCCACTTTGGGTTCACCACGCGCGAGCGATAGACCCGCAGGGCTTCTTCGCGCAAATCCCGAACCTGCGCTGATTCCGGACGGGAGCTATCGCCGAAATAGGCTTTCGGCTGTATGCCCGTAAGCGCGCGGATGGAGGCAATCATGCCTCCATGAAACTGGAAGTAGTCGTCTGAATCGAAAATGTCGTGCTCACGGTTATCTTGGTTATGCAGCGCAACCTCGATGGATTTGAGCCGCTCGGCGAAGATGGGTTGTGCGTCGACTCCATCGGTGCCCTTGCCATACGCGTAGCCTCCCCAAGCGAGGAACGCGCGGGCAAAGTCACCATCTCCATGCCAGTTGCCAGTCTCGATGAGTGGCAGAATACCCGCGCCATAAGAACCTGGCTTCGACCCGAAGATGCGATAGCGCGCCTGAGCTTCAGCCTCGTGCGTCGGTAAGTCTTTTCTTGACTCAATATCCGCAAGATAGTGTTTGCGCGGGAAGTTCTGATCGAGCGGTTCATCCAGTTCGACCAACATCGAGATGGCCTCGTCGAACGTGTCGATCAGGTGCGGAAACGCATCGCGGAAGAAGCCGCTGATGCGCAGCGTCACATCCACCCGAGGTCGGCCGAGTTGCTCCAGAGAAATCACTTCGATACCCTCGAGCCGGCGCGACTGCGCGTTCCACAATGGTTTGACGCCGAGTAGCGCAAACGCCTGGGCAATATCGTCGCCGTGGGTCCGCATTTGCGAGGTTCCCCAGACGCTTAGTCCCATCATCTCCGGATACTTGCCCTCTTCCTTATAAAAGCGAGCGACAGCTTCACGGGCAAGCTGCTGGCCTACTCGCCACGCCGCCTGTGAGGGCAGCGCACGTGGATCGACCGCATAGAAGTTGCGGCCCGTCGGCAGAATGTGCGCCATGCCGCGGGTCGGTGCGCCGGCCGGACCTGCGGGAACATATTTGCCTTCAAGCGCATCGAGCAGGTGCTCGATCTCATCGCCGGACTGTTCAAGCTTCGGCACAAGTTCGTCACAAGCGAAGGTGAGTGCAGCCGTAATCTCCGCCGATTCCAGTCCGAGCACGGCGCGCTGCACTTCGCCGATGACGGTACTCCGAAAGCCGAGCGTTTCGAGCATCGTGTAAAGGTCGAGTGCGGCGCGGTCGAGAATCTCCAGAGCATCAGCGCGGGTATGGCACGGCTGGCCCAGCAGATCTAGCGAGAACTCAAAGCGTTCACCCGGCCTGTCGAGCAGTTCCGTCAATTCGAAGCCAAACGCCATTGCAAGGCTCGCCTGCAGACTCGGTGCGCCGGCGTTTGCCAGCCGCGTAAAGGAGCGCAGCATCTCCGGCAGCGGAGGCATCTGTCCGAGGATGTGCAGGCCATCGCGAATCTGCGCCATGCCCAACTCGCAAAGATAGCCGTCAAGATCTTCGATCATGTGTGCCACCTCGTTGCCGTTCATAGAGGCGAGCTGCGTCGGAATGCCCTCAGGCGTCAGCGTGTCGTCCCACTCGTGGCCGTGATCGCCGCGCTCGCGGGTCATCATCGTCTTCAGGTCCAGATCGGCCTTCAGGTTCGTGCTCTCAACCAACTGCCATATCTGCTGCTGCAGGTAAGGCAGCTTCACGGGATCAAGCTTTTCGACGGCATAGTATTCGTTGACCAGCTGGTTCAATTCGGCCAGCGAGCCGTAGGTCTCCGCGGAGGTCATCGGTGGCGTCAGGTGGTCGACAATCACGGCGTGCGCGCGCCGCTTGGATTGGCTTCCCTCGCCGGGATCGTTGATGATGAACGGATAGACGAGTGGCATGTCGCCGAGTAGAAGGTCCGGGAAACACTCGCCGGAAAGCCCGATCCCCTTGCCAGGCAGCCATTCGAGCGTGCCATGCTTGCCCATGTGGACGATGGCATCTGCGCCCCATCCGCCTTCTGCTTGCGGAGTTCCAAGCCAGCGATAGAAGGCCGTGTAGTGGTGCGTTGGGGGTAGGTCGGGAGTGTGATAGATCGCATCAGGATTGATGCCGTAACCGCGCGGCGGCTGCAATGCGATCATCGCATTCCCGAGTTCCAAAGCAGCAAAGAGATAGTCTTGATCGTCACCCCACGGCTCTTCGTCTTCAATCGAGACGACCTTTCCTGCAATGGTCGGCAGGAGCTTCTTGTCGGTCTTTTTGGCAGGCTTTACGCTGGGGCTGTGGTCCTGCGGTTGACCCCAGAAGTCTTGCATTCGGCGCGCGGGCCGGGCAGGAAAGACTGAATATATCTTCCGATAGGCCACTCGCGAAAACCGCATGGCGCGAGCGGGATCGAGCGGGTAGTTGTTATCGTAGGTGCCGCGACCGAGCAAGTCCTGCATCAGCTCATCGGAGGTCTCAGGCAGCTCGGCGATGGCATAGCGACGTGCTCGCATCGCGTGCAATGTCGTGAGCAGGCTGGCAGGAGTATCGAGGCCAACCGCTCCGCCAACCTGGGAGGCTTTGGCGGCAGAGTTTGTCAGCACAAACGCTATGCGGCGGTCGCAGTTCGCCTTCCTGCGAAGTCCGGCAAGACGACTCGCTATCCCCGCGACGCGAGCAGCCCGTTCCTCGTTCACAACATATAAACTTTCCGCGCCATTCTTGCTGCGTTCCTTGAACGACACCGGCACGGAAATGATGCGTCCGTCGAACTCCGGAATCGCGACGTTGACCGCGGTGTCGATCGCATTCAAGCCGCGGCGCGAACCTTCCCAGGCGCCTTGCGGTATTTGGCATGCAATCGCCTGGACGATTGGGATGCCAAGTCTTTCAAACGAAGAAATCACCTCACCTGACTGGTTTATGGAGCCTGTGTTGACCTCTCCAAGCGCAAACGACAGCGTCGCTATGAGCACGTCTGCACGGCCCTCGATGTACTTGAACGCCGCTGGAGTCCCATTCTCCTTCGCCTTCAGGCTAGAGGTGAAGACGCAGAGCGCATTTACCCCTTTGGCTTCGAGTGCTTGAGCGATGGCATCGATAAATCCAGTATTGCCGCTCATTCTGTGCGCGCGGTAAAACAGCACCGCGATGGTCGGACGCAGAGGGTCGGCCTGCCGCTCCCAGTCCTCAACCATGGCAACGTCCCCGCTTTCTCCGGATGAGTCCGGCAGATAAATGCCATGCTCCGGCATCGGTGTGGGCGGCGCATAGCCATAGCCCGTCAGCATCAGGCGATCGGAAAGGAATCGAAACAACTCGGCGAAGTTCTGTACCCCTCCGAGCGCGAGATAATCGGCCGCGCTCTGCATAACGTCGGCAGGTAAGTTGATGGTCTCCGCAAACTCAGAACTGTTCTCTCCGCAACCGCTGACGAGCACCAAAGATTGTCCACGCTCGATGCAGGCTACGCGCAGCCGTTCGAAGCCTGGAATGCAACTCAGTGGCCCGTGGCAGCGCACAATAACTACCCGAGCCTTACCCATCTCACCGTTGATCAGCACGTCCAACTGATCTTCGTTGCGCAACGCATTCAGCGAGAATGCACTCACACGAAGCTCTACCGGGAGTAGTTCCGAAGCTTTTATGAGCGTGAGCAGATCGGTATCGGCATGCGAGAGCAGCATGATGGCGCCGGTTGCATCTGGAGCAGTTTTGACGAGCGTGGATGCAGCAACGATCTCACTCGACTTGCGGACGTCCCAGTCATAGTAGTTGAAGACGAATTCACTCAACTCGGTTGGCGGCTGGAGAAAGCGATCGGCAGCCAGCATCGCGTCGATATAGTCAAAGATCTGGCGAACCTGCCAGGGGCTATTCACCGAATGGAACCAGATCGATCTGCCATCGAAGACAAGGCTCACCACATTAGCGAGCGCACAAGGGCCAAGGCAACCGCCCTTCGTGAGATGAACATGATTGCGAATTTTGCGCTCGAGCCACTCCTGCGTATAGACGTCAGCTGGAACAGCGGCGTATCCGCGCTCGGTGATGCCGCAGCAACAACCGGTATAGCAATAGGTCAAATGCGCCCGGTGCTGGACGATGTTGAAGGCACGGCCGTCGGTGCGGACTACACGTTGTCGAAAAGAATCAGCCACGGCTACACCTCATTCTCAGGTGCGTGGTCGGAACTGATGACGGGAGTAGGACGGGTTGATAGTGCCGGGGTCAGGCGCATGGTTTCTGTTCTCCGCAGAAATTGCTATGTACCCCGGGCAGGTCTCCTGGCTTCGAAGTGGCACCTTCTTCTCTGTGCCGAGCCTCCTCCTTCCCCGGCTTAAAGGCCGAGTGGATGTTTGGCGACTCATCTTCGTTTACAGTGGCGGGACCGCACCGGGATTGCACCGGACTTCCCTTTTCAGCCCTTGCGGGCACCTTGGGTCTGACATAGTTGTACCACGCCGCAGGTCACTCAGTCGCAGGCTGCTCTAACGGACCAGCGTTTGCATATTCCGGTCTCGCTCGGTCAACCAGCCGAACAGGACCCCAAGCGTACCCCAAAGCAGCAACTGCATCTCCCAGGACGCGATCCGGAATTTCCAAAGCAAGCTCGCCGGAAAGGCTTGTGGTACTTCATCGACCGCTGGCAGAAAGCTCGAAAGCGTGACCGTTAGCAAGACGAATAGGAACACCGCCAGCAAAGAGCCGTTCCAGACTCCAAATCGCCGAGTGAAGCGAGGGGCCAGTTGCAGCGAAAGTGTCAAAGATGCCAGCGACAAGGCAATTGCAAGAAAGTACGCCGCGGTCCGCATTCCTATTGTCTCCGGACTGCCAACAGACGGTGGATTCGCCGGATATTTGAGAGAAGGGACCAGCGTTACCGAGATAAATCCAAGAATTGCAATGCACAGTGCAAGAGCACGGGGACTGGAGACGCGGAAGCGACCCTGCGAATAGGCGAAGACAAGCCCGAAGATACCCCCAAGAGCTGAACTGTAGACCACGGTACCTGTCAAAAGCCCGATTCCTCGCTGAATCTTGCGGCTGACCATCTCAGGCTCGGGGCTTTCACCCTTTGCCTGATCCATGCTGGTTTCAAAGGCGATTGCCCTTTCGACTTGCGGCTCCCCGGTCCACCGAGCGAACGCAAAGACAAAAAGGCCGGCCACGAGGCCGACCAACATACCGCGAACAAGCAGGGTACGAGTCATAAAGTGCTTGGCTAGTGGCAAGGAAAGCCGAGAAGATGCCGTCCATCGTGGACAAACTCGTGGACTATGCGGCCATGAATAAGGGATGTGGCTCCCTGTTCCGCACCAACGAAATAGATCAGAAGCAGCATCAGCAAACCGCCGAATAAGGCCCAAGGCAAGAACTCGCGCAGCGGAACGACCGGTATAGATACGGGCTGGGGGATCGAGCCAGCAAGGGGTTGAGTCATTAAGAGTCTCCTAAGTGTTGCTTGATTCAGAGCGTAGTGAACCACCCAATGGGTGTCAAGGCCGCTACGCCGGCCAAATGGTAGGCTTTCTTGAGGTGACGCCTTGAAAAAATCCGATCTGCCGGGACGGATCACGTTTATCAGTCACGCGCCGACCGCGGCTGTGCGGAGAGCAGCTTTTCCTCTCGATGAACCCATTGAGCCACGCGAAGTTGAAAAACTTAGGTCGATTGGCTGGATTCCGCCGCAAGTTCGCCAAGTTTATGCTGGCCCCGAACAGCGAACAAGACAAACGGCTAACACACTGGGGTTCGATCCGATCCTCTCAGCGGAACTGAAGGATTTGAACTACTGCTCATGGCAAGGTAAGTCTTTGAACGAAGTTCAGTCCACGGACCCGGACGGCGTCCGTCTATGGCTCACCGATATTGATGCCGCACCACATGGCGGCGAATCTATTGCGAACTTCCTTGCCCGCATCAAGCGCTGGCTGGCTGGGCAGCACGGCTCCGGTCACACCCTCGCTGTCACGCATCCCGCAGTGATTCGCGCCGCTGTAGTTCTCACGTTGCAGGCTCCCGCACAATCGTTCTGGCGTATCGATATCCCGCCTGTGTCGATCACGGACCTTCGATGGAACGGTAGATTTTGGAGCCTGCGGAGCAGTGGTTGCCCGTTTTCCAGGTGTGAAAATTAGAGCCAGACGGAATTAGTCTGGTAGATTAGGTAAAGATTCTGGGGTGCTCGCAAGGGCATAACAGGGAAGCCGGTGTGAGTCCGGCATGGTCCCGCCACTGTGTTCAGGAGACGGACTCTTCGTAAGCCACTCGATCATACCGAGGAAGGCGAAGACTCCAGAGCGTTAAGAATAAGCGTTCAGCCTGTCAATCAGGAGACCTACCTCAGATATAGTCTTGATTCTTCTCCGCGTGGAAACGGAAAGCAATCGCTCATAGGTCTTTGAGCTTTGTGCCTCTTTTTCCCGCTGACTTGGTGAGGTGCATTTGTTCAGACCGATGTCGATCTCCTCCGCTATCGCTCAGAAAGCAGGCACTCCATGAGAGTTGGAGAAAACTTCTGCCCAGGCGTCCTTCATGCAGTCCAGGCAAAAGACGGTCTGCTCATTCGAATCAGGGTGCCAGGAGGTTTGATCGAGGCTAATCAACTCAGGACCATCGCCGATCTGTCCCGTAGCTATGCTGACGAAACCATCGAAATTACCTCACGGGCGAACCTTCAGTTGCGAGCGATTCAGAATCAAGACCTTAGCTATATCGTTGAAAGTATTTCTTCGGCAGGTCTCCTGCCTTCGCCGCAGCATGATCGAGTACGCAATATCGTCACTAGTCCCATTGCGGGGCTTGACGGCGAGGAACTCATCGACCCGCGACCGCTGATCCATGAACTGGATCGGCGATTACGGGCGGATACAGCCTTTGTAAACCTCCACCCCAAGTTCAGCTTCGCAATCCACGGCAGCACCAGACGGTTCAACCGCGATCACGACGATATCTCTCTTGAGGCAGTGGATCTCGACTCAGCATCTCATTTCCGCCTTTCCATCGGCGGAACCTCTTTGGGATTTGTCGTACAACCAGCGGATGCCGTCGACTGTATGTTGGCAGCGGCAAAGATGTGTATCGGATTGGCGCTCGAGTGCAGCACGCCCGTTCGCGCGAAAGCAGTAGTAACGATTCCGGATGCATTAAAACGTATTGTTGATGCGCTCTCGCACTTGTTGACGCCGTCCCCTGTTTCGCCTCCGCCATGCATAGTCAACGAGGCCCTTATAGGCATCTATCCCACGACTCAAGATGGCCGAGTGAGCATCATCCCATCCGTCCCACTCGGTCGGCTCAATCCGGAACAGGCACGCTATCTCGCCGACACGTCGGACGAGTGGGAGGGCGATCTTCGACTTGCTCCATGGCGTGGTGTCGTCCTCGGTTCTATCCCGAAGAGCGCCGCGGGCAATATCATTGGCCAGCTTCGCACCGTAGGATTGTCCTGTGAAGGACGAGACGGCTTTCAAGGAATTGCGGCTTGCGCCGGAATCGCTGGGTGCGATGCGTCACTGGCCGATGTGCGGGGCGACGCAGCTTCGCTCGCGCAGCGCCTTTCAGGCCATGCTGTGCCTTCTGGATGGACGGTGAACCTATCCGGATGCGACAAGCAATGCGCCCGTCGGCACGGCGCGACCGCCGAACTTGTCGCCGATCTGTCGGGCTACACCCTCAATATCGCGGGACGTCGTGTGGCGTCCAACTGTTCGCGTGAATTCGCACTGGATGCGGTCGCCGCACTGCATAAAAATTTGCTATCTGAGGTCGCTGCCCGATGAACTACGTCAAAGATGGCGCGGCCATCTATCGCGAGTCTTTTTCCATCATCAGAAGAGAGGCCGATCTCTCTGCTTTTCAGATCGATCTTGCTCGCGTCGTCGTCCGCATGATCCATGCGTGCGGCATGACGGACCTGCCGCAGGATGTCCAGGCGTCGTCAGATGCCGCCTCGGCAGGTGTCAATGCGCTGCTCGCGGGTGCGCCGTTGTTGTGCGACGCGACGATGGTGGCGAATGGAATCACGCGTTCCAGGCTCCCACGGAATAACGAGGTCATCTGCACGTTGAGCGATGCCAGAACCGCGGAACTCGCCGCGGAACTCCACACAACCCGAAGTGCCGCAGCGGTCGAGTTATGGCGGGATAAACTCGCTGGCTCGGTTGTTGTGATCGGGAACGCTCCGACAGCGCTGTTCCATCTGCTCGACATGCTTGAGGATGGAGCGCCGCGACCAGCACTTATCATTGGCATTCCTGTCGGATTCGTAGGCGCGGCCGAATCCAAGGCAGCACTTGCAGCCAATCCGCTCGGAATACCCTTCCTCACTGTTCGAGGACGCCGCGGCGGCAGCGCCATCGCCGCAGCAGCAGTCAATGCGCTCGCAAGTGGGGAAGAATGAGCGTAGACGCACGAAGCGGACGTCTCTTCGGAGTCGGTGTCGGTCCCGGCGATCCGGAACTGATTACGGTCAAAGCGCAGCGCGTGCTCAGGCAGGTGCAGGTCATTGCTTATCCGTGCGCCAGACATGGATACAGCCACGCTCGTTCGATCGCTTGTTCGGAACTGGTTCATGGCCAGATCGAGCTGCCGATGATGTACCCAGTTACGACAGAGCAGACTGACCATCCTGGAGGATACGAGGCTGCGCTATCGCAGTTCTATGACGAGATGGCCGAACAGATCACGGACCATCTTGCAGACGGTCGGGATGTGGCCATCCTGTGCGAAGGCGACCCTTTCTTTTACGGGTCGTACATGTATCTTCATGACCGTCTGGCTCATCGCTTTTCTACGCAGGTAATTCCTGGAGTTGCCTCAATCATGGGCGCAGCCGCACAGTTGGGAACGCCGCTCGTCCGCAGGGACGCCGAGTTCACGGTGCTTCCTGGAACTCTCTCCGAAGACACACTGATCGCAAAGCTGAGCCAACAGGGCGCCTTTGCCATCATGAAGCTCGGCCGAAACTTCACAAAAGTAAAGCGAGCCATCGATACGGCCGGTCTCGCGGACAAAGCACTCTTCATCGAACGAGCGACGATGGCTGCCGAACGTATCATCCCACTCCGCGAAGTCGACCCGCTCCAAGTCCCCTACTTTTCGCTCATACTGATTCCCGATGCAAGTCAGGCCCAGCGGGACGAAACCATTCGGAGTGTCGGTTGGATCTCCGTCGTTGGCCTGGGTCCAGGTGCGGCTGGCTGGATCACGCCCGAAGCTCAACAAGCGCTGACCGAAGCGACAGACCTGGTGGGTTATCACACCTATCTCGATCGAGTCCCCGTGAGATCCGGTCAGCGCCGCTTCGGCTCCGACAACAAAGTTGAGGCGGACCGCGCACGGCACGCTCTTTCGCTTGCCGAATCAGGCCGCCGTGTTTGCGTCGTCTCATCTGGAGACCCGGGCATCTTCGCCATGGCGTCGGCTGTTCTGGAATGTGTGGATCAGGGACCCCCAGCCTGGCACTCGCTGGACATTCGCATCATTCCCGGATTGTCGGCCATGCAGGCAGCTGCTTCGAGAGTGGGAGCTCCTCTAGGGCACGACTTCTGCGTCATCTCGCTCTCCGACCGGCTCAAACCCTGGGAGATCGTGGTGAAGCGATTGGAAGCGGCGGCATCCGCCGACTTCGCGATCGCAATCTACAACCCGATCTCATCGGAACGGTTATGGCAGCTCGCCGAGGCGCGGACGATCATCGCCAAACACCGAGGCCCTGAGACGCCTGTTGTCCTTGCACGCAGCGTCGGCAGGTCCGACGAACGAACTATCATTACCGATCTTGAGCACTTCGATCCTTCGCTGGCCGATATGCAAACCATCGTTCTCATTGGCTCCTCAACAACCCGGGCGATTGCATTGTCGAACGCTAGGAAGCTCATCTACACTCCCCGGAGCTATGGTGACAGGAGTTGTGGCGCATGACTGCCGTTGAGCATTGGTTATCGATTGTAGGCATCGGCGAAGATGGCTGGGATGGACTGAACAATGAGGCCAAACGAGCAGTCGAGTCCGCTGAGTTGCTCTACGGAGGAGCTCGCCACCTGGCCCTTGTACCAACTGCTGGTTCTTCTGCAACCCGTATCCCCTGGCCTTCTCCGATGACCCCAGCCGTGCGGGAAATCCTCACGGAGTATCGTGGAAAGAAGAGAGTGACCGTGCTCGCCAGTGGCGATCCGATGCTCCACGGTGTGGGAGTACCTCTCACCCGCGATCTTGTCGCAACCGAGTTTCGCGTTATCCCGCAGGTTTCCGCTTTCTCTCTCACCTGTGCGCGACTTGGTTGGCCGATGGCGGAGACGACCCTGATTACGCTGGTCAATCGGCCGGTAGAGCAGTTGCTTCGCCATCTCTATCCTGGTCAACGGCTTGTAATCTTCTCCGAAGATGGCAGCACGCCGGCGACCGTCGCTCGTCTTCTGACGGAATCTGGATATGGATCAAGCAAGATTGATGTCTTCGAAAATCTGGGTGGTTCCTCAGAACGCAACACCAGGGAACTGGCGGCATGCTGGCTGAACGAGCAGTGCAGCAAGCTGAATCTCATGGCGGTACTCTGCGCTCCCGACATGACGGCCAAGCCTCTGTCCCTCACTCCGGGTCTACCGGACGATACCTTTGATACAGATGGGCAGTTGACCAAGCGTGAGGTTCGTGCGGTGACGCTGGCCCGGCTCGCCCCTCTACCAAACCAAACCCTCTGGGATGTTGGCGCCGGCACGGGATCGATCGGGATCGAGTGGATGCGTCTTCACCCCTCATGCTCCTGCATCGCCTTCGAAGCGCGAGAGGACCGGGCAGTTCGAATCCGGGTGAATGCCGCGCGGCTCGGTGTACCAAACTTGAAGGTCATCCAAGGGACTGCGCCCACCACCTTTGCAGGTCTGTGCCAGCCGGAGGCGATCTTCATCGGAGGAGGCGTCGGCAACGATGACCTCTTCGACGCTTGCTGGGCAAAGCTTTCCCCCGGTGGTCGTCTGGTTGCAAACGCAGTCACGCTCCAGAGCGAAGCGAGCCTTGTCGCGCGCCATACACTTTATGGAGGCGATCTGATGCGCATGATGGTTTCTCGAGCCGATCTGATCGGCGGCTTCTACGGATGGCGGCCAATGATGCCGATTACTCAATGGACGGTGACCAAGCCGTGACCCATATGATCCAGTACGAGCATCTCTCCATCGGAATCGGTTGCTCCTCCCGCGCCTCCAGCGACGATGTCATCCGCCTTATCAAAGCATCCGTCGATCAAATACCTTCCGGCGCCATGATCGCGACTCTTGACCGTCGCGCTTCGATAGGCGAGATCGTAGCCTCGATTCTGGGGCTTCGCCTTGTACTCTTCCCGGCAAGCATCCTTGCAAGCGTCGCGGGAATCACCACACACTCCCCACTGGCTCTCTCGAAAACACGAACCGCCAATGTTGCCGAAGCGTCCGCGCTGGCGTCGCTTGGCCCTTCTGCGCGTCTCATCGTACCGCAAACGAAAGGCCGCTTCTGCACCTGTGCCGTCGCGACGCTTCCCATAACGGTGCGGCCATGATCGTCCACTTCATCGGCGCAGGTCCAGGAGCCGCCGATCTCCTCACACTACGGGGACGGGATCACATCCACAACTCACCGGTTTGCCTCTATGCCGGATCGCTCGTGCCAAAGGAAATACTTGCCCATGCGCCACCCGGCGCACGCATTGTCGATACGGCCGAGATGAACCTTGATGAGATCATCGCGGAGATTGCAGAGGCGCACGCAAAAGGACTGGATGTAGCTCGCATCCACTCCGGCGATCTTTCCATCTGGAGCACGATGGCAGAGCAGATTCGCCGCCTCAAACTACTTGCTATTCCTTACGATGTCACTCCAGGTGTTCCTGCATTCGCCGCCGCCGCCGCTGCTCTCAACCAGGAACTTACGCTGCCGAACCTGGCTCAAACCCTAATCCTCACCCGCACCTCGACAAGATCCACACCGATGCCTGCCGGAGAAGACCTCGCAACGCTGGGCCGCACCGGCGCCACGCTCGCCATTCACCTCTCCATCATGAACCTCGACCAGGTGTCCTCACAGTTGTTACCTCTCTACGGCGAAGACTGTCCCGTTATCGTCGTCTTCCGGGCCAGTTGGCCCGACGAACGCATCCTGCGCGGCACACTGTCGACCATCCATGGGATTGTCAAGGAGTCAGGGATAGATCGCAATGCCCTCATTCTGGTTGGGAAATCTCTCGGCCAGTCGCCCTTCGGCGAGAGCTACCTCTATTCGACGGCGAGGGATCGTACAGATACTTCTGAGAAATAGCTCTATGGACGCAGACAAGGTCATCGAGATGCAAACCGTTACAACCCCCACTCGAAGTCACTCGCCACGAGTTCTGATTCTGGGCGGGACAAGCGAGGCATCAGAGCTTGCCACGCACTTGGCAGCCAGAGCTGATATGACGGTGATCTCATCCTTCGCCGGCCGAGTGAGCCAGCCCAGACTACCCCCGGGGATTGTTCGAGTTGGAGGATTCGGTGGGGTTGCCGGATTGATCTCTTATTTGGCCGATGAAAATATCGAGATAGTCATCGATGCGACTCATCCCTTCGCCTCGAAGATAAGTGGCAACGCCGAGTTGGCCTGCAATACCCTAAGCGTTCCGCTCATCGCATTGGAGCGCCCACCGTGGGAGCCAAAGGAGCACGATTGCTGGTGCGCTGTACCTGATGTACAAGCCGCCGCGTCAATAGTGGACCATAAACGCAACCGAGTGTTTCTCTCCATTGGACGGCAGGAGCTTGGTGCATTTTCCAACTGCGAAGACGCATGGTTTCTAGTGCGTACCATCGATGAACCCAACGAAAAATTACCTGCCAACTCAAAACTGATTCTGAAGCGTGGCCCTTTTCATCTCGACGGTGAACTGCAGATGTTACGCAATGAGTCCATCAGCCTGATAGTGTCCAAAAATAGCGGTGGCACAGCAACCTATTCGAAAATCGAAGCTGCGAGAGTCCTCCGGATTCCAGTTGTTATGATCGATCGCCCACGGAAACACAACGTACCAACTGTAGCTCGACCGGATGACGTGCTTCAAAAACTTGCAGAATTCCTGTAAATGACCTCTAACTGCGATGCTTTATCCCACGGAGAAACGGTACCTATGAGAAAGCTCTATCTGATCGGCATTGGTGCCGGAAATCCGGAATACATCACGGTGCAGGCGATCAAAGCACTGAACGTCGTAGACGTGTTCTTTTTCATGGACAAGGGCGAAGCGAAGCAGGACCTCGTAAGCCTCAGAAAAGAGATATGTGAACGGTATATCGAGAATAGGTCATATCGGGTGGTAGAGGCAGATGATCCTGTCCGCGATCCAACCATATCGGATTACACGACTCGAGTTGAACTCTGGCATCAGCAGCGAGCCTTGATCTATGAAGAGATGATCGCACAGGAGCTTGAAGAGGATCAGTGCGGTGCTTTCCTGGTGTGGGGAGACCCGTCGCTGTATGACAGTACCCTCAGAATCATCGATCTGATAATCGCTCGTGGAAAGCTTCGTTTTGAGTTCGATGTCATCCCCGGTATTACCAGCATTCAAGCTTTAGCCGCCCGTCACAGGATCACACTGAATGGGATAGGTGAATCTATCGTCATTACGACAGGTCGTCAACTCTCCGCCGGTCTGAGTAAAACTGCGGAAAGAACGATTGTGATGTTGGATGGGCAATGCTCTTTCAACAACGTGCTCGATGAAGAGCTTGATATTTTTTGGGGTGCTTATCTGGGAATGGAAGAAGAGATCCTCCTATCTGGAAAGCTCAGTCAAATTGCGGGCATGATTGAAAAAGTTCGCCACGAGAAGAGACAAAGAAACGGGTGGATTATGGACACCTATCTGCTTAGCAAACCAAGCAGGACCGTTCAAGCTAAATTACCTCACCCACACACTTCCCGCGATCACAACGATTTATAGGGGCAGATGACTTCGATTAGCAACGACCCTCCGTCGGTGAGTCGTTCAAAGGAAAACAATGAACAGATTGGAAGACTCGCGCTTATTCTACTTCCGGCCCTACTATTTCCTCGTCTTTGACTTCAATAGCGGTCTCGATGGTCCAGGCTACTGGAAGATGCGCCGCCTACACAGCGCCGTAAGCCAGAGACCTCGACCGCAATCGCTAGCATAGATCAGTGTTTGCGAGTCTAAACTCCAAGTTGACTCAATGTCGTTGCATGCTGCATGAGTCAGTCTGTGCGTTTCACTGTTGTCCAAGTCGCGCAGCCAGATGTTCCAGTTTCCGCCCTCTAGTTGACTATATGCGAGCCAGCGCCCATTTGGAGAGAAGGAAGGATACCTAACTTCGTTCATTCCGAGAGGTCTGATATTTCCGCTCTGATCTGTGGTGAATAATCTTGAATGGCCATCCGAGTCAGCCGCGAATACGAGTTCCCCTTTCGGCAGGTAAGACATTTCGAGCACATTGAGTTCTGGGGGAGTCAAGGGTTTGTCTGCGCTGTCCGGTTGGCCCAGAGCACGCACCCAGATGCGCGCTCGACCGTGGTCATCGCGGAGAAACGCTATCCATCGGCTATCAGGGGATACCACCGGCGATTCAGCCTGTCGAATGTCACTTATCCCCCCAAGCGTGGCAACGATTGTCGATTCATGTCCGGCTTGCTCAACCAAGATTTCATCGTTGGCAGTGGCGACTGCAAGCTCGTCGTTATAGCTTCTGCTGCCGAATTGAACGGTATCGAGGTGTTCGATTGCGGAATGATATCCATCGAGCATAAATGCAACGAACAAGACCGCGTCATTTCGAATCACTGGATGAGCGGCCATGAAAACTTCTTTTGGAGTAGAGATCCTCCACTGATAGTCGGCGTAAAGCCCACGCTGATGGCGCAGATTTGACGCGACACTAAACATTAGAACCACTCCGAATGCACCTGTCCACGCAAGACGATAGTTTTTTGAACTTTCGCGTGGCTGCTGTTTGATCAGAAGTGCGCAGGTGAATACGCAAAGGAGAATCAGGGCGTAAAGCCTTGGTACTGCGAGCAGCGCGCTCCATCCTTCTGTTCCACTGCTGGTTGCCTTTAGAAGTCCAGCTGCGACGTAAAGAGACAGCAATATTGCAACTGAGAGCCTATCGTTCGGCCGTTCAAACGAGTCCCAAATCAAACACACGGGCAAGATCAGGAGAGTAAAGAGATAAGATGCAGGTGATGTGGAAATGGCAAGGGTGGCTAGCAAGATTGCCGCCCATTCGAGGCGGACTCGTCGAGGGTGAGTCTCGTTTGGGGAGACCAGGAGCAACACCGGAGCCATCACTGCCATTTGCAGCAGAGGATGAAAGATTGCAAACAACCATGGAGCGTTGACTGCCGGATGCTGATTCAGTTGTGGCTCATAGATAAAAAGCCGATGCAACAGTGATCCGAAAGATGCAGAGTTAAGGTTGTATGGGTCCAGCCCATCGCCGCGAAGTGCCGATGGCAGCACCTGCATAAGATAAGTACGATGTAACTCCCAACCAAATACTAGGACAGATACGACAGCCGTGCCCAAGCTCCCCACAATTCCACCTACAAAGGCCCTTAGATCTCTCTTTCTAAGGAAATAAAGCAAATAGAAAATAGGAAAAATCTTTAAACCCGCCGCGAGTCCCAGCGTTATCCCGCTCAACAATTGGCGCTGACGAACATATAGCCAACACGATAGGGTCAGTAAAAACAACAATAGAATGTAGTACTGGCCCAATAAAAAATTCATATGTAGTGGAAAACTTAACGCAGCTACGAGAGCAATCCGTCGCCATGGGAGTCGTGTCAAAGCATGCAGAAAAGATACGGTTGCAAAAAGCAGGCCAAGGTTAAAGATGATCCAGCAGCGCTTAGCCGCTAAGGCAGATATTGAGGTGAGTGGATAGACGACGAGGGTCGAAAACGGTGTAATTGGCGCCATGCCGACGATCCGCTGATCGATGTCGCGGTGATCCTTCTGGCGCTGCAGCCATATCCACTCATAGATACGTGAGGTGTCATAATGCTCATGCACCAGACGCGCAGTCAGATAATAATTTGGGAAGTCTGTATTCAATGTATGCCATGCACGAGGCAGAGTGCGCCCCCCCAGATAGGCCGCCAGCAACGCGAACAGCACCCACTCTCCAATGCAAATCCACCTGTGAGGTTCGGGAGCACGTTTGATTTTGGACGATACTGGATTTATCGATGGAATCTGTTCGCCAGACTCAAGCATGATTATTGAAGTGTTCTCCATGTCTTTCAAGGTTCGCTGCGATAGTTGAGTGAGCAGACACAACGCTGACAGGTAGCATTATGGGCAACATCAAGAGTACTTCGAAAGTTCAGTGCAGCCTCGCTGTTGATAGCTTCTTGTAAGGTAAGTTGATTTATATTTCCAATCGCAGCATGGAAAAAACATGGTCGCACACTACCGTCCAAATCCATAACGGCAGAGACCCAAGGCGCATTGCAGAGGGGCGATTTTGGTGGAGTCTGGTCGATATGTTCACGGAAACGATCTGCAATCCGCCGCAATTTAGTACTACTCTCGGCGATGAAGCCTTTGCGTATGTCCTCAAGGCATGTTGCGACCAAAAGCTCAATCTCGCGTTCAAGCGTGTCTAGTTCGTCGCGAGTAAGCGCGATTTCACTTTGGCGTTCTTCTGTCCAACGCTCCTGCCGGTTGAAGGCTCCTGAAGAGACGTCCGCAGGAAGAAATGAAATGCTATTGAGGTCAAGTGATTTGGCTGCCGATACTGTAGATCGTAGATTCGCATGGTTCAACTTCTGCACAGTTGTTCGACAGGAAATCGGCATCTTCGGCTGATGATAACGAACTGCAGCAACGCCCTTCTGAATGGAAGCAAATGCCCCGCGCACGCGTCGAATACGGTCATGGACCTCTGGTGGGCCGTCGATGGAGATAATGATTTCATCGAAAATATCCGCAACGTTCTCTGCCTTCTCGAAGAGTAATAGTCCAGTTGTAAGAAGAGTGGTTCGGATTCCCAGATTGCGAAAGAACTGGCAGATCGGGTCTAGTTCGCGATTCAGCAGTGGTTCGCCTCCAGTCAGCACTACGTGCTTGACACCAAGCTCCTGGATAGATTCACGATGCCGCTCGAGATCGGAAGCATGGAACGCGATCCCGTCTTTCCTCTTCCAGATGTCACACATGACACAACGACAGTTACACTGGCTGTGTACGTTAAGCAGCAGTATGGGGAGCTTCGAGATACGGGAGTGTTCCCGGCAAACAGGTGGGGCTGGCTGGATGTTATAGAGCTCCGACATAACGAACCTGCCTTCCACTAATTACCAAGTTGCCTTTGCCCAGAACACCCTCAGCAGTCTCGAAGTGTGTTTGCAATGGTCCTCTGAGCCAACGTTGATGACCCGCTATGTCAATAAGCTCCATGTTCGAACGGAGGCTTTGCGGGAGTCGCTCATAGATAGGTTGGGACGCCATCTGAACTCGGCCTGCTAGTAGAACCAGCTCTACTTGGTCGAAGGTCAACTGAGAGATAACGGAAGCAGGAGTGCTGTGTTGGCCCCGGACAGCGATCAAGTCGGCCATACCTAATTCTGTTATTCGTCCCACATCATGTCCCAGACGAATGATCTCCGCGGAATTGGTGGTGACCATTCTGTAGATCGAATCTGCGTCAAGGCCGATATTGGAATGCATATAGCGAATTTCTTCGAGTAGATCGCCTGCTGCGGTGATAGGCGAGTCGCTGCCGAGTGCGATTCGTTCGACGGAGGCCAGCAATTCCCGCGAAAGCGTCTGTCCGAACAGAAAAAGATTTGACGTCGGGCAGGCAATGAGCGCAGTACCTCGTCGGTTGATGAGAGATATTGCCTCCGAAGTAAGCGCGGTCCCATGGACAAGAACGGTACGCTTGTTGAGCAGATGCATGCTATCCAATTGGAAGATTTCGTCGCAACTCTCCAGGTCGATGCCTTCTGCCGCGTGAAGTATAAAAGGAAGTTCAGGTGACGTCTCACGAAATTTATCTGATAGCTGTGGGTCGAATGTAAAGGAGTGCGACCAGCCAAATTGAGAGACGACATGCACTGGAAAATCGGGTAGCTCAAAATCTGAATAAAATGGATTATGATGGCAAACGGTTGTTACTCCGCATAGAAGATTGCGGATGGCCCCCCACCATAGACGGGTCTCTTTCGGAATACGTTGATAATGTTCAATAGTGCCGGAATGAGCGTGATGAATCTCCTGGGCCCACTCCAACGAATTGTTATACGAGGCGTCGTCCGCACTGCGCCCGAGAGTTGGGAAGAGCCCGAACTCGAGATGATCATGCGCATTGATCAAACCGGGGAGAATGAGGTATCCAGAAAGATCAAGGGCGAGGGCTGTCAAATCAGTGTTTCTACCGATCGACGCGATGTGCTCGCCCTCGATCCTTATGGTTGCGTCAATCCAGGTAGTGGGCCCGGATGCGAGGCGCGAGCCAGTGAGTTGCAGCGGGTGATCCCTATGAGTAGCAGGCAAGGCAGAACAATGCGTTTGTTTTTGCAACTTGAGTATGTAGATCGCAGGCACTTTTGTAAGATTTTCAAAGTCCGCTAGCTTCCCAGCAATCTCGAAAACGGCGCGTTCTGGCATGCCAAAGGACGGTTCAATCAGTGTCTCGACATAGAAACCATGCTGCCTGAAGGTCGAAATGATTTCGCACAGAGACCAAGGTTGCGCTGCTACCTCGATGCTCTCACCCCCGAGATGGAAGCTACGTTTCCAGTTGTGCTCTGCCGCTGTTGCGGGGTGCATGTCGGAGACAAGGAGCCATCCACCTGTTCGAATGATGCGGGCACATTCCTGCGCGAAGGCGTTCAAGTCCGTGAGATAGCTGAGTACAAACGAAGCGAGTACGAAGGTTCTGGAGCTATCTTCACCAGGAAGAACCGAGCAATCACCTTGATAAAGCTGAGTGGCCGCGCGAATCTTCTTCCGAGCTCGCTCAAGCATTGCAGTGGAGCAATCCATTCCTGAGAGAGATGCAGGACCCAGTACTTCAAGCTTACGAAGCCAGCGACCGGTTCCACAGCCGACATCCAATACGTCGCGACCGTTTAAAGGCAAGAATAACGGCATAACGTGACGCTCTTCAAGCATCAGAAGCGGGTTTGACTGCGCATCATATACCTGCGCCCAAAGATCGAACACTTCTCTGCCAGCTTCAGGCGGGCAGCTTACCGCAACTTGATTCTGCCGACTCATAAGCTTTCTCGCTTAGGTTTGCGTAGAGCGATAAGTTGATTTGCGAGATGCAGTTCAAAAGGGAAGCTGTAGATGTGTAGGGTATAGCGCCATGCGCTTAACACCTTCAAGAACATACGGCTCCAACGCGGAGCACGAATATCCTGCACCGTCGGCCAGCGTGAACCAACGACTATCTCAAAGTTGTCGATGAGTTTCTTGGTCTTGCGTTTAAGCCACGGAGCATTCGTATCGATGCGCAATGTGAAGTTCAGCCATTCTTTGGTCGCCCATCCAGCCGGTGTGTCAGGGAACGGAATTTGGCCATCAATCTTTCCATACATCTCACCCCCTGCATCATGGGGCTGGGGCGTGGGTGTGTAGTGCTGAATAATGATCTCTGAATCTGGATTGATACACTTTATCTTACGAATAAACCTAAGAGTTTCTCTCGTATCGCGATCAGGATCGCTAGGATTGCCAATCACAAAGGAGAATTCGGGAATGATGCCGAATTGTCGGGTACGTCTTGCAATTTCTAGTGTTTGCTCGGTTGTTATGCCTTTCTGCATCTCCTCAAGCACCCAGTCGGAACCGGACTCTGCTCCAAAGAAGATCATTGCGCATCCTGCCCTCTTGATCGCTGCGAAGGTCTCATCGGAATATCGCGACATAATATCAACGCGAGCCTCGCACCACCAACGAAGATTGAGATGAGCCATCCGGTCGCAAAGTTCCCGAGCATGATCCTCTCGGAGAAAGAAGTTCATGTCGTAGAACTGGACCGAATCTGCGCCATAGCGATCGACTAGATGAGTCAGAATCTCAACTGTACGTTCCGGAGATTCCATCTTTTCCTTGTTGCCATACGCCGCATGAACACCACAGAAGCTACAGTTAAAAGGGCATCCGATGCTCGCATGATGAACAGCGGTTCGTTTTCCGAAGAAGGAAGGCCGCAGATACTTTTCAATCGGCAAGCGGTGAAACGGAGACCAGGGAAACTCGTCAGGCCCTTTCATCGAGCGCTCTGCATTGGCACGGCGAAGGCCAAATGCATCTTTGTACGAGAGCCCTTTCACCGTGTCGAAGCTACGGTTACCGCGAATTGCATCGATGAGTTCCAACAGAGTATCTTCTCCCTGTCCGCGGACAATGAAATCTACGTAGCGTGCATTGAGCGCAGCATCCGGATAGATGGAAGGAAAGTATCCTCCCCAGCAGATGGGAATATGCGGGCGAAGCCGGCGAATTTCCCGAGATGTTTCCATTGCCGCGACCATCTGCGGACCAGGCATCGTTGAGATGCCAAGTAATTCGATCTTGTGCTGATCGATCAATTGCAGGATCAGAGCAGTTGGATCGTCTTCAAGATTACCGTCGACGATCTCGTATTCTTCTCTTCCTTCGAGGACCGCAGCGAGCGCCAACACGGCGAGCGGAAGACGGCGGTTGCGCGGCCGGGTTGCGCGTGGATGATACAGAATGATCATCGATTCACCCACGCTGCGTAGATGCGAAATTGTGATGGCGAACGCCGGTTATTGAGCTTTGCGCGCAGCCCTCTTAGAGACCAGCGAATGCCATAAAATGGCTTGAAGGTATCCCATGTTGCATCAAAGCCAGCCCGGAGTTGCTGCAAACGACTTGGGGTTAGGTACTCGAGACTGGAGATGGAGTCCGATGGGAAACCGTACTGTGCAGCAAAGCGGGCATGCTTCTCCTCGATCATTCTTTTTCCGCTTTCTTCGTCTGCATACCATGGAGTATCGGCAATGAGAACAGCCCCACCGGCACGGGTGCAACGCAGCGCTTCAGCTAAGGTTCGCTCGTAGTTTTCAGAGTAGTGAAATGAAGCATTGAAAATGGTGAGATCAAAGGTCGAAGAGACAAATGGCAGATGGTCCAGTTCCGCCTGAACACGTGGAAAGAGAGATTGAAGGTTCCGACTGAAATGAATGGCAGCACCAAGTCCATCCTGGTTGTTGGTCAGTAGGTCAACTGCGACTGGAAAATGTCCGAGTTGCGCCAACCTGTAGCTCATCCAACCATTTCCAGCGCCCAGATCGAGGATGCTTAGTGGTCGACTGCGAACTTTAGCTAGTGGAGAGATAATATTCCGTTGAATATTGAGAAAGGTACATGCTCGAATCGCCCACTGATCGCTGTTGTTGCCCGAAAGATCTTCATACGGTAACCCTAGGTAGTAGTCGTCATCGGTGCTACCGCGACCCTCTGCCGCACGAATGAACTCATAGTCAGAAATGAAATGACTAAAGTGTTGGGCCCGTTGAGGTGCAAGTGAAAGCCATAGACCATCTCTGCACTCTGTAGCGACATTGCAGTTGTCGCACAAACGCATTCCGGAACCAGTCTTAGGTGCCGAAGTGATAGCTCCAAGCGAGGCGCCGCACTGCCAGCACAAGAGCGCGATAGAAAAGCCTCCATGTTCCTCTTGAAGCTGAGGTGTCGTTGTCATTTGCAGAGTTTTCATTTGGACACCTTCTCGAAGCAGAGGAGCATATGATCACCGGTGACCCGAAGGATAGGGATACCGGCGAGAACTCGTTCAAGACGGCAGAGAAGGTGGAATGCGTGAGGATGTCGACGAGCCCAGTTTTCACAGTAGGACGGAGGCACAGCGACACCCACCCCGGTGAAGGAACGAAGCTTGAATTGTGGAGCAAAGTAGCCGCGAATCTGACGCAATGTCGGATAGTGGACCGGAAGCTGTAGATTGCCGACCTTCGCCATTGTGTGTCCCGTACAACGTCGAAATGCCTTCTTCCACTCGCCGCGGATGAGATAGTAGAGCATCTCGATCAAACAAAAGCGCGTAGAGAAGCATAAGAGCAGTAAGCTTCCATCATTGACTAGATCCGAGAGAGATGACGCTACCCCTCCAAGATCTTCAATGCAATTCAATCCAGAGAAATTCGAAAATGCTCCGTCGAAATGCACCGCTGGACGAAGCTCGCCGATCCGTTCTGTCTGCAAATGGCAAAAGACTACGGACAAAGTGGGTGACTCATGGCAGAGACGCCCCTCCGCCCTAGCTATCATCTGCTGAGATGCATCACACGCGAAGACGGAGACACCCTTTCCAGCAAGAAAGATGGCATCTGCACCGGTACCACAGTTGAGTTCAAGAATATTGTCGTTCACCTTGAAAGTATTTGTAAGTATCTTCCAGACCGCATCGCGTTGAGCTCGGCCAACGATAGAGTCGGTGAAATTCTGGTCATACTCTGCAGCAAGTTGATCGAAGGCGGCTCCTGCAACAGAGCTGCCGTTAGATGGAAGCTGGATAGCTGTAGCGTCCATAGTTATGCCTCCAATTCAGCATGTGTTTCGATGAGTCCATTACGGGAAGCCTGAATGCTTGCATTGAGCTCCTGCAGAAGAGTGATGTTTGGTGTCCCTGCTTCCAAGAGACGTGATCGCTGAACTTCGTCGCGAAGAAGTTTGTCAGCATGAGAGTAGTAGGCCCGTGAATGACGACCAGCGATTTTGATCTCGCGGTCGGAACTCTTTCCCCATGGTTTGAGCTGCACCAGCTTGCTTTGAATCTGCTGATAGTAAGGTGTGCCTTTGATCGGATACGAAACGGTGGTGAAAAAAATATCAGGCTTTGACGTGCTGACATGACGGATTGTGGCCTCGATATCTTCCATCTCTTCTCCTTCGTAACCCCACATCAAAAACATCCCGCTTTGGATATTGCGCGACCTGCTCATCTCGATTGCACGCTGTACCTGTTCGATCTTCACGCCTCGGTCCATGGAGTCGAGCAATCGCTGCGATCCGCTCTCCGAGCCGATCCAGATGCGAAAGCAGCCTAACTCTGCGAGTAAATCGAGCATCTCCTCATTAAGTCGATCAGCACGAGAGATGCATTCGAAGGGGATACGGAGACCTCTACGTCGCATCTCTCCGGCATATTGACGTATCCATTCGTGATTGATTGTGAATACGTCATCTGATACCCAAACGATATCGGGCGTGTACTCTGTAAGCAGCCATTCCACTTCGTCCACTACTTTGATTGGATTGCGACGCCGGTGTGTCTGACCGTACACCTGGTGGCTGCACCAACGACATTTATAGGGACATCCTCGGGCGGTAATGAAATTGACCGACCCCTGTTTGTGATGGGTTCGCCAGGTGTCAACGTAGCGGTGTAGATCGATCGCCTGTCGGGCTGGCCAGGGCTGCGCATCAAGATCGGCGATCTGCTCGCGCGGATGATTCTGATGAAGCGTTCCTTCGTCGTCAAGATAAGCTGCACCGGCAATCTTCGACTTCCATCCGGGTCCACAGGCTTCGGCACCGCTGCGGAACGCCGTCAGCAGCTCCTGCATGGTGGATTCACCTTCACCAAACACCACAAACTCGGCACCTGATTCCAAATACTCTTGCGCATAGGCACCCGGCTCTGGCCCGCCAACAACGACTCGCCAACCCGCTTCACGAGCAACTTGCATAATCTCTACTGCGTTGCTGCGAGTCATGAGATTTGCGTAGAGACCGAGGACGGATGGCTTCTCTGTCCGAAGATGTTGGAAGAGTGACTCGCGGCTGGAAAAGGTCGTATCGAAGACTTCGACGTCAAAACCTTGTTCACGCAAGTGAGAGCAGATGTAGAGAATACCCAATGGGGCATAGGGCTTCATCACCTGAAGCTCTTTGGGGTCCTCGTATAAGAAGTAGCCGTGCGTGAGTAGGAGTTCTGACATTAGGCCATCCTGCCTCTCACGAGGAGACTTTCGAGCGATATGAACTTGGTTTGCGAATACTCAGATGAAGGATCGGAGTGCAGAGAAAGCGGGTTAGAGTTATGGGCGAGTGGCTCCATCTCAAGAACACGCCTCCAAAGCGATTCGCTGGATTTGGAAGGAGTTTGCGAGCTTACTGGGCTATGCCATTCCGAAACCTCAGCATGCAAGGCATCACGAAGGGCGTGATAAAACTCGTCGTTGTAGGGAGCAGTAAAGATAGCGCAGAGATCATCACTGTCAGCCCAGTTGCGTTTGCGACCCAGTTGGGCCTGCACTTGATTGAAAAAATCTGTTCCAGGCAGTGGATACGAAAGCGAGACACCAATATCATCTGGCCGCGTCTCGCGAACCAGCTGGACCGTATCGCAAATCTCGCTCCACCCCTCGCCTGGATAACCAAACTGAAGAAAGTAGCACGCCCGTATGCCAGCTACCGAAAGCCGTTCTCGAGCTGTGTGGACTGCCGATAGCTTGAGACCTTTGCTCATCGCGTCCAGAATTTTTTGCGACCCAGACTCGACGCCCATCCATATCTCCGCACAGCCTGCACGCTTCAGAGCTGAAACTGTCGCTTCACTCATCAGATCCGCGCGCGATTGGATCTTGAAAGGAACAGGCTCACCGTTTGATTCGACCGCTTTTGCGAATGCTTCTACCCAGTGGTGGTTCAGTGCGAAGACGTCGTCGCCAAACCAGATGTGCTGTATGCCATAGTTCTCTCTTAGTTCGTATATTTCAGCGGCGACATCCTCAGGTGTGCGAATGTGAAACTTGTCGCCGGAGATGGGCTTTGCGCACCAGTTGCAGCGGTAGGGGCAGCCGCGGCTTGAGACAACATTAGTAGAGAAGTAGCCATGCTTATCGGTCCATGCTTCTCGATATGGCTCAAGGTCAATGAGTTCTCGCGCAATCCGTGGGAGATTGACCCACAAAGGGTTCTTCGGTGATTGAACCGCACTCTGCAAGTGATTATCTGGCGAAGTGTAATGCACAAGCCCGGGGACTTCCTTCGGCTCCTGCGATTGAAGTAGCGCAGTACAGAGGTCAGTCAAGGTCTGCTCGGCTTCTCCATTCAGGACGTAATCGGCACCATTGTCAAGATATTCTCTAGGATGATCGGTGGCATCGGACCCATGGACGATCACACTGATGCCTTTGTCGTGGGCCATCGTGGACAACTGATTTGCCAGCTCTCGCATATGCGCAAGACACATCTTCGTAACGAAGTTGAAGTCGTCTTCATAGATGACAACGATCTTCGGTTGGTGCTTTTGGAGCGCATCCGCAAACCCAGTGACCGGCGTGACGAAGGTCGTGTCAAAGACAGCAACGGAGATACCTGCGACACGCAGTGCGGTGGCGGCATAGAGTGTACCGAGGGGCGGGTACGGCTGCATTTTTCGCAATTGTTTTGCGTCGTTGAGAAGATGGTTGGAGTGCGTTAAAAGAACATCTGTCATCGCGCACCTTCAGAATTCAATGAGTCAGCACACATTAGCGGGCTCCGTTGGAAGTTCCTGGCCGGTTATAAGAGAGCGGCGCTTCACCAATCGTTTCGATAGCCGAGAAAGCCAAAGCTCCCAAGGAAAAGAGAAGAGACTGGAGCGCAACCGCCAGCGAATAGGCGTTTGCACGACTAGACTGGTAATTCGTCGTGCAATGGAGGGCTTTTTAGACCCGTGTCGCAGTTGGTTAAGAAGCAGAAAATAAGAGAGCATTCGATCGAGACGAGCAAGCTCGCGTCCCCTGAGCCATGGTAAGAAATTGGACCCCAAGGGCATCTCCATCCATCCCGTCAATGTCTGAGGCTCAGTCACTCCAAGTTCACGGAGTTGTGGCCAAATTGGAATGCCAGGGTATGGCGTGAAGATGTTTGGCGAGAATTGGACATTGCTAAATTGACGGCCGATATCGCTCATTGTTCTGAAGGTGATAAGTCGATCGGCTTCAGTTTCTCCCGGATAGCCAAGAATGAGGTTAAAGCTGACGCGAATGCCAGCCAGACTTGTCTTGCGAGCGGTCTCGTACATCTCATCGACGCGTTGATGGCGTTTGTTCATCATCTTCAACACGGCTTGCGAGGTAGATTCCGTGCCGAAGCCCATGTAGGTAACACCACTATCAGCAAGTAACTGAACCTCTTCCTGGCTCATACGGCAGATGAAGTCTGTCGAAGCTTGGAATGTCCAGCTAAATTTAACTCCTGACTCGCAGATACCTCTTGCAATGGCAATTGCTCGCCGTAGATCTACCGGAAAATTAGAGTCGAGCAGTGCCACGCGTTGAATGCGGTACCTTCGTACAAGATCAGTCAATTCTGCGACAACATGCTCCGCCGTATAGGCGTTGAAACGTCTCTTGTAGACCACCATGTCCGTGCAGTAGTTGCACGCATAAGGGCAACCGACGCTGGTGGCATACGCCAATTCTCGTTTGCCTGCGGTGCGTTCGTAGGCATCGAAATCCGTCAGATCGTAAGCTGGCGGGGCGAAAGTATCAATCGGCTGTACGCGGCGCTCGAAGTTCTCGATCAGGCGTCCATTTTTCTTCCAAGAGAGTCCGGCAATAAGGTCGAGAGGCTTTTTATCAACGAGCGCATTGGCAAGCTCGACGATCGTTATCTCACCCTGCCCGCGCACCACAACGTCGACGTATGGCTCTCGCAGCGTTGAATCGGGGCACAGAGTGGGATGCCATCCGCCGAAGACTATGCATACATCAGGAGCATGAGTCTTGACTGACATAGCTACTTCGATCGCACCTCGTATCATGGGACCGGTAAGCACGGAGATGCCGATGCAGAGCGCAGTCTTGCACTCCTCTTCAATTCGTGCCAAATATCCTGGTTCAATTGCGGCATCGATCAGCACCGCTTCAAAGTTGGCTTCGCGCAGGGTGCCCGCTAGAGCAAGCAAGGACAGCGGCGCTCCAAGCGGCGGGCCGTCATAGGGCGGATAGAAGAGAATTACTTTTCCGCGTGTCAGCACGTCACCTCCGATGGTGCGTTGAATAATATCTTTGCGTCAACTGCTCGCTTGTTTGCTGGCAGCCTGCTTTTGAGCTCGTTGTTCAGCCAGACCCCAACGGGATATATGCAAAAAACGTGATCAAGATGCAAACGGGCCGACAGGGAGATGGACTTCTGCATCACCCGTGTGATTGGACCCTGAGTACCCACCGCAACAGGGGCACTCTTTCGATAGCTCGACATAGTAGCGAAGTCAATCGGGGTGGTCTCACTGCCAGTGAAACCAAAGGGATAGCGACTACCAATATCCCGAACTCGGGCGTTGGCCTAAAACTAGACGATGTCGGGAAGAACAATGCTACTTTTCTTGAGGAGGAAGTAGATTTTGGCATTAGATAATCGCTACCACTCTTTCTATTGCTCTCCATTCTTATCCGTTTGGCCGTCCGAATTGTCGGTATTTTGTCAAAGTTTTGTCATCCGATTGCCCGCGCAAATGACGGCATTCTAGATGGAGGCGGTGCCAGCCCTCTGCACAGAAAATTGCCTGTGCTGTGTATTTCTATCTTGGCTTTGAGACGGCACTCCTCGTGCGCCGACTTTGACAAAGCGATGACATCTAGGTGACAAGTCAAGCTTCGGGTTTTCTTATACTCGAACTCGTTGCTTAGCTATTTAGGCTGCTCATTACTCAACGATCGGATGACAGATCGACCTCAAAAAAGGACTCAATTAGCTTGCGATCACGAGATCAACAAATATATTTATATCCTGCACTAGCCATCGTGCTATGCCTGATACTCTCTGGCCACGCAACGGCACAGGACCCACAGGCAATTGAGAATCATGCCGGATACGTGCCTGCAATATCTGGCGGTATGGGGTACGTTCATAACGTAGATGGAGGAATTACCACACTCGAGCCTCAAATCAACCCCATTCTGCTTGTACCTTTTGGCTCTCACGTATTGCTCGAGTCACGTACAGATTTCACCGGCTTCTTTGAGAGGCAGAACCTGACGAACGGCCCCTTCACCGGGAAAGTGTTCAAGACAGTTGAATTTGCGCAGGTAAACTGGCTCGCAAATACTCATGTCATCGCTACTGCCGGAAGGTATCTACTTCCCTTCGGGCTCTATGGCGAACGCCTTGAGCCGATCTGGATCAGAAACTTGCAGGATGCCCCGATTACCGCCAGCATCGGTACGCGAACAAGCGGATCTGGCGATGGCTTCTCTCTGCGCGGAATCGCTGTGCAGAAACCATCCTATTCCGTCCAGTACACGACCTACTTTTCAACACGTAGCAGCATCAATCAGCTTCAGTCGGCGCGTGCTGCGGGAGGCGATGCCAGCCTGTATCTCACCCGCCCACGCCTGGAGATCGGCACCTCCTATCAACGCTTTCTTCAGAACCGCGAGATTAACAGCGTGGCGAATTACGTCTCATGGCAGCCTCCCTCAATCCCATTGGATATAAAAGCTGAAGCCGACTACAGCTACAACGGTCGTGGATACTGGCTTGAGTCTGCATACCTCTTCGAGAAGCTGCCGATTCCATCCATCCTTCGACGCACACAGGTAGTAGGCCGTATGCAGCAGTTCTTTCCGTCAAATGGGGGCGGAAATGGCCTTCCCCGAGTAGATACCCAGAGGTTCGATGCAGGCCTCAACTATTATGTGCGCGACGATCTGAGATTTATCTCAAGTTACGGTAGAAGTTTTAGTTCTCAAGGAAATGCAAACGTTTGGAACGTAGGCTTTACCTACCGATTCTTAGTCCCACTTTGGCCAGGGAGGTCGAAATGAAGCGTTCTATCCTTTGCGTCTTTATCCTCTTGTTTCTTGTAAGCTTTGCATCGGCCACTGCCGCGATACAAGCTAAGTCGTCGCAGGCCAGTTACGAACAAAACACTACCTCTCGCAGTCATAGCGCGCAACCTACAGGGGATGAGGTATTCAAAGCGAACTGTAGTCGTTGCCATACTCCGCCAATGACGATCTCTCCAAGGATCACCGGAACCGTCATCATGCACATGCGCACGCGTGCTCGCCTATCGCGCCAGGATGAGCAGCTTCTTTTGAAGTACATGGCGCCATAACTAATGACTTCCCCGGAAGTACCGGTACGTTGAAATAAATGGAGGATTACAGAATGAAACTCATGAGACGAACCCTGCCCGCACTGCTGATACTTGGCACTGTCATGCAGATACCATCAACATCCATAGCGCAGGAACAGATTCACACCATTGAGATCCACGCGCGTCGCTATGCCTTTTCACCATCTGAAATCACATTGAAAAAAGGAGAAGCCGTCAAACTAAGGATGTTCTCCGACGATGTCCCTCATAGCTTGCTCATCCCTGATCTGAAGATCAACGAAACAATCACTAAGGCCCATCCAGACGAGGTCACAGTCACTCCCAGTAACTCGGGAGACTTCCGAGGCGAGTGTGGAAGGTTCTGCGGTAGTGGCCACGGATCGATGCTCTTTACCGTTCATGTTAAGGACTAACACCATGCGACTTAGTGGTATCTTCGCTGTTCTGGGATGCGCAATGCCTCTCGCTCTCACGGGGTGCAAGGTAACTCAGCCCAGCAAAGCCGAGACTACGGTCGTCCAATGGACCAAGCATACTTTGACAGTTGGTGGTTTACACGACGCAAATCCAGTTCCAAGCACCGCGGACAAGATCGAGGCTGGCAAGCAGGCATTTGGCTTCTATTGTGTCGCATGTCACGGTCGTGACGGACAGAATACTGGAGTGCCTTTTGCCGGGAGTATGTCACCTCCCATCCCTTCGCTCGCATCCGCGAAGGTTCAACAATACAGCGACGGACAGCTGAAGTGGGTCATCGAAAACGGCCTATCTCCATCGGGCATGCCTGCATCCAAGGGAATTCTCAGCGATGAGGATATATGGACCATTGTCGTCTATCTTCGTCATCTGCCACCAGCCGGAAGCTTGGGAGAGCCTCGCGCTTACTCAGGTGAGGAGTATGCAAAGTAGTCGACTTGAAATATAGCTATACCGAGTACGTACGATTCCTGACAAAGAGAGACACTCGATGCTAACCCCTGTGATGGCCCGAGCCTTGGAACAGATAGTGCCTACAGAGGCCGATCCAATACTCGCAAATGCCGAGCTACCTCTACGTGCCCTTTATCACCCTCTCGGCTTTCCTTTGGAGATCTTTACCAATTCGCCTCTGGTGCTCGCAGCAGCCCAGCAGAGTTGGGGCTTTTTTCAACCCAGGTTTTCCTGTCCCCCGTTGACTCTCCGTATTGGAGTTACTGAGAACACGCCCACCTCACCCGATATACCGCCAGCCCCAGTTTGTAGGGTTCAACAAAATTTGCTGTCGAACATCGCTGACCCTCACAACTTCGTCGTCTGCGACCTCAATGATGGTTTTTCTTTTGGATGGGTCACACAACGAACGGCAGAGGCCACTTTATACCTGAGATACTACATCCTCGAAGCAGCAGCTCTCTGCATGGTTGCCGCTCTCCGTGCTGCCCCTCTCCACGCTGCCTGTGTCGTTCCGTTGGGATACGGCATGCTGCTCTGCGGCGACTCCGGAGCGGGAAAGTCCTCCCTTGCCTTTGCGGGCGCCCGCTCCGGTTGGACATTTGTCTCTGACGATACCAGCTATCTTCCATTCGATCGAAACGATCGTAAGGTCGTCGGCAACTATCATCAGGTTCGTCTCCGCGACGTTGGCGTCCAGCTATTTCCTGAACTCAAAGGTCGCGCTGTCACTCCTCGTGCCGCGGGTAAACCCTCCATCGAGATTCCTACGGCCGACCTTCCGGGGTTGCTCACAGCCGATTCAGCTATCGTTCAATCCATCGTCTTTCTCAACCGTCGTGATGTAGAAACTCCAGGGCTCTTTTCTTTTTCCAGAGAAACTGCGTTGTCCTGGTTCAATCAATTTTCACTCGCAACAGCCACGACCTATCAGGCTCAGAAGGCTGCCATTCGCCATCTACTAGATGTCGAGATCTTCGAACTCCGTTACACCGATTTGAATTGGGCGATAGAACGGCTCGAGACTCTAGCTCATACAGGACGGTAACTCCTATGAACTCATACACCATCGCGACTGGCATGCCCGCTCTGAAAATCCCGCGCGAGGTCGCGGCCCTCATGGCCGCCCTTCAGCTACGCGAATCAGACAACTCGCTGCTGGAAAAACTGGACGATCACGAATGGAACAGCTTACTCACTTTTTGCGACCTTTCCCACTTGACGCTATTACTCGCGCAGCTCCCAGCAGCCCGCTTTCCATCCTGGGTCGTGGAGCGACTCAAGACGAACACCACAGACAACGCCCAACGCTTTGAGCGCGTAAAGGCCACTTACAAAGAAACTGCGGAAGTCCTTAACAGGGCTGGAGTTGACCACATCGTGATCAAGGGCTTCACGCAGGCTCCGGACTATGTTCATGATCCGTGCCTTCGTGCCCAATCCGATATTGATCTGTATTGCCCAGCCGATAAAATTGAAGCTGCAAGAATCGCTTTGCAATCGATCGGCTACAAGCCAAGCGAGGGAATCGATTACAGTCGGGCCGACCATACGCCAACTATGGTTCGCCGGAGAGACTGGAAGTGGGAAGGAAATCACTTCGATCCAGAAATGCCGCTCTCTATCGAGCTACACTTCTGTTTGTGGAATGAAGCCATCTTCCTATTCCCCATACCAGAAGTCGACCGCTTCTGGGAGAGGCGAACTACACGAGTCGTCGATTCCCTCTCCTTTCCATCTCTGAGTCCCGTCGACCATCTCGGTTATCTCACTCTCCATATCCTCCGCAATATACTTCCCGGTGACTGGGTAGTACATCACGTCCGTGAGTTGGCAGTCTTTCTTCACTCTCATGCAAACGACGATACCTTCTGGAAGACTTGGCGCGAGACCCACGATCCCTCTCTGCGATCATTCGAGGCGATAGCGTTCTACTACGCTAGAGCCTGGTTTGGTTGCGATCTTCACCGCCAGGCCGAAGACGAAATCACGAGACTTTCACCCTTGCAACAACGATGGCTTCACTATTTCGCTGGCTCCGCGTTCGAAGCCATGTTCCACCGGAACAAAGATTGGGTCTGGCTGCATTTGAGCTTCCTCAAAACCTTCAGAGCAAAACTAACCCTGCTCAGGCAAGTCTTTATCCCGCGACAGGTTCCCCAGATTAACGCCCCTGCAATCCGAATAAAGAACAGGCAGCCCAAAAGCTCGAGCGAAGCACATCCTTATAGACAATACGTGGCCTACATAGCGTTCCGCTGCATCTCTTATAGTTATCTAAACCTGACCACTATCCTGCGTGGTCTTCGCTGGCGCTTCTCATAGCAGCAGCCACTTTTCAGACTGTTTTAAGACAGACACCATCCTGTTCTACTGAAAACTTCTTATTCATAACAATTCTCTCCTCTCCAAGGGTCGGAACCATCGTTGAATGGCTCTAGTGCAGATATTTGGATGGACAGTATGGATAAGCTGCTGCTGGGGTTATGCAGCAAGCACTGCGTTCCAGATTGAAGGCGCGGCTTTGCCATTGAGACGAAGACAACCCAGAGCGAATTGCCCCTTACGGATACGGTGGAGCAGCTCTACCTGATCATCGCCAATACATTGGTGTAAAGAAACTGGACTCCGATCACAAACAGCCACACCCATAGGACAAAACGAAGCGGGCGTTTCGGAATCCACTTCGCTACCACAGTGCCAATCACAACTCCAATCAATCCGCCAATCACAAGATGCTTCAACAGATCTGGATTGCTGGAATGGGAGAAGCCGTGTGCTCCACTGCCAACAAGGGACAGGACAAACCCGAAGAGGATGTCGGTGCCAACCACCTGAGCCGGCAACAGTGGAGTCAGACTAAGCAGCGCAGCAGTGCCGAGAGCGCCTGCACCCGCAGAGGAGAACCCAACCTCCATGCCTACCGGAAGCATCAGCAGCGCCAGCCAGCGGCTACGGTCCGGGCGAAGCACATCCGCTTCGAGCGGACGAAAAGAAAAAACAATCTGCCACACTGCCGTCAGCACCAGGATTGCGCCCAGCAGACCATTCATCACCTCTTTGGAGCCAGTGGCGACGAAGTGCTTGAGCACTAGCGATCCAATCAACACCCCGGGCAGACCACCTATCAACATCAGCCCGAGAATCCGCCACGAAACCTGACGGCGGGCGATCTGCGATGGCACCAGTACCAGCTTCACCACAGCAGCGAACAATAGCCCCGTACTCACCGCGATCGAGGTCGGCACATGCAGGAACAGGATCAGAAGGGGCGTTGTGATCGTGCCCGCGCCGACTCCTGTCAGCGCAATAAAAACGGCAATAATGAAGCCAATAACGTACTGCATGCCACTTCTTTCTTCAGGGACTTAGCGTGTGAGGCTTGCGTGTCGACTACTTCGTCGGAGCGGCTTCGATGTGAATGCCACACTCAACCTTCCGTCCCGCCCATCGTCCCGAGCGCGGATCGTTCGGGTCCAACGGAAGCGATGTACATGGCTCACATCCGATGCTTGAGTAGCCAAGGTCATAGAGAGGAAGCAGAGGAATATCGAAGTGCTCCGCAAGCTGCCACACATCACGGGTTGTCCACTCCGCAAAAGGGCTGAGCTTCAGCACATGCCTTCCACCGGGCAACGCAAACTCTGCGACCTCTTCCAGGGCAGCGCGGCTACGCGCCTGCTCTCGTCGAAGCCCCGTAAGCCAAACCTTGTATTGTCCTACGGCTTCAAACAGCGGCTCTACCTTGCGCAGCCCGCAGCAGCGATCTGGAGCGATCTGGTACAGCAAACCATGCTCGGCCTCCTGCTCTGCGACGGTCTTCTTCGGTAGCAGATTCGTCAGGTTCAGCTTCCACTCCGACGCAATGCGATCACGATAGGCATACGTCTCAGCGAAGTGGTAGCCGGTGTCGAGGAACAGCACCGGAATGTCGGGACGCAGCTCCATTGCCAGCTTCAGCAACAGCACATCCTCCGCCTGGAAGCTGCACGTCAGGCAAACATCATCGGCGTGTGGTGCGGCAGCCAGTTCCCGCTGCAAAAGATCGCGAACATAGGTGAGCTTGGCATCGAGTTCGGGCGAAAGTGTACTCATCGGTCTCCCTTCCGAGTCAGCAGAACACCCGTGCTGCGAAGCCACGCAAGCGCTCTCTCCACTGCCTTGCCGGAACCTTCCTCCTCGAACCGCACCGGCAACTTGCCATCGGCCAACTGCGCGCCCAGCGCGTCGTCACGAAGTTCAAGCGTAATCACCAGCGCTCCCACCCGCGTCAGCGCAGCGATCACCTCAGAACGCGCCGAGTCCACCCGCACTACCATCGCACCATGATCGAAGAGCGCGCGCTCCAACTCATCCCCGAACGAAGCCGTACCAGTGAGCTCGATATGCGCTCCACTATGCCCCCAACGAGCAACTCGATCTTCAATGCTAACGGGCTCATCAACAGAGGCCGCATTGGAGCCGAGCACATCCCGGATCATCCCAGCGGCCACCGTCGCATTCGTCTCCTGATCGATCAAGACGAAGCTGCCGGTGATGCGATTGTTCGTATAGCGGTCAACCGATAGCGGACGCAGCGACTCGATCTCAACCAGCCCAATGCCGTTCATCGCCAGCGTCGTTCCCGACCTCTGTTCGAGTGTCGCGATATCGACGATGTGATGCAGCACCTTCACCTGCGCCGGTATCGAGCGGCTGGTGTGCTTCAAAAGATAGCGCCGTGAAAGATTCAACGCCTGCTCGTCCATCCACACCAGCGACGCTGTAAACCGGCGAGTAGTCGCCGGAGGCGTCTCAGGATCAACTAGCAGATCGCCACGACTGATGTCCACCTCATCCTCGAGTGTCAGCGAGATGGAAAGCGGAGCCTGCGCCTCTGCAAGTTCTCCGTCGAATGTGACGATGCTCTGCACTCGAGTCACCTGACGTGAGGGCAGCACCATCACCTCCTGGCCTGGCCTCACCGTGCCCGAAGCAATCTGCCCCGCAAAGCCGCGAAAGTTCTGATGCGGCCGGATAACCCGTTGCACCGCAAGCCGAAACGGCGCGGTCTGACTAGCTTCGGCCGATGGGATCGACTCCAGCAGTTCAAGCAGCGAAGCCCCGTCGTACCACGGCATCGCATCGCTGCGGCGAGCCACGTTGTCGCCGGCAAGCGCGCTCACCGGGACAAAATACAATTGGCTGCTCTGGTGCCCCTGTTCCGGCCCACCCAGCCGTTCGTAAAATTCGAGAAACTCGGCGCGGATCGCCTCAAAGACCTTCTGGTCATACCCCACAAGGTCCATCTTGTTGATCGCAAGAATGACATGCCGAACACCGAGCAACGATGTAATGAACGCATGGCGGCGCGACTGGATCAACACACCCTTACGCGCATCGATCAGCACGATAGCAACGTCAGCGGTCGACGCACCCGTAGCCATATTGCGCGTGTACTGCTCATGCCCTGGAGTATCGGCAATGATGAACTTCCGCTTCGCCGTAGAAAAGTACCGGTAGGCAACATCGATCGTGATTCCCTGCTCACGCTCCGCACGCAGACCATCTGTCAGCAGTGCCAGGTCGAGCTGCCCAGCACCCGCGCTTCCCTTCCCTTCAATCGACCGGACCTGATCGTCGTAGACATTCTGTGTGTCATAGAGCAGTCGTCCAATTAGTGTGGACTTCCCATCGTCGACGCTGCCAGCGGTCGAGAAGCGCAACAGTTCCTTCTCACGCTCCTCCGCAAGAAACTCTTCGATCTCGAAATCAGCAGGACGTTCCAAATAGGTTGAATCGTCGAGAGTAGAAGCTGCTGCCATTAGAAATAACCCTCGCGTTTCTTCAGCTCCATGGAGCCTTCCTGGTCATGGTCGATAGCCCGGTTCGCGCGCTCCGACGACCGGAACGAAAGCAGCTCCGCAATGATCTTCGGGATCGTGTCTGCATCGGACCGGATCGCTCCCGTGCAAGGGCTGCAGCCAAGCGACCGCAGCCGAGATTTCACCATCTGCGGCTTCTCTCCCAGCCGCGCCACAAAGCTCTGTTCAATCGGCAGCAGAGCATCCCCCCGCACATACATGGGGCGCTCTTTCGCGAAGTACAGATCGACGACCGGGATATTCTCCTCATGGATGTACTGCCACACATCCATCTCCGTCCAGTTCGACAGAGGAAAGACACGGATACTCTCGCCCGGATGAACACGGCTGTTGTACAAATTCCAAAGCTCGGGACGCTGGTTCTTCGGGTCCCACTGCCCCGCGCCATCGCGAAAGGAGTAGATGCGCTCCTTCGCACGAGACTTTTCCTCGTCCCGCCGAGCACCACCAAAGGCAGCGTTGAAGCCGTAGTGCTCAAGCCCGTCCAGCAGCGCCTGCGTCTTCAGTAACCCACAGCACCGTTTCGTATCCAGCGCAATCGGATTGGTCCCTCCAGCGATGGCCGCCTCATTGCGCCACACCAGCAGCTCCGCGCCGATCGACCGAGCCATCTCGTCGCGGAACGTGATCATCTCTTCGAACTTGAAGCCCGTATCGACATGCAGCAGCGGAAACGGAATCGGTGCAGGAAAAAACGCCTTCTGCGCCAGCCGAAGCATGACGGAGGAGTCCTTGCCGATCGAGTAGAGCATCACCGGACGCTCGAACTCGGAGGCAACCTCCCGCAGGATATGAATGCTCTCAGCCTCCAGGAGCTGTAAGTGACTCAATCGCGTTGGGGTAGACACTACTTCTTGGACTGCTTGCATGGAAAACACCGTCTGGATTGCGCAGGGATGAGCTAAAAGGATGAAGCTGGATCGCGGTCTTCAGAAAACAATTCGTCGGATAAAGGGGAGACGACGTGCGACTAAAGACCGATGGGACACAGCTTTCCAGCACAACAAAGACAACAACAACGGCGCTGGAAGAGGTCTCGCATCAGGATCTTAACTTAAAGAGTAACAAAGCACCCCGTTCTACACAAGAAGCCACCGAGAACCCAACGCGAAGGGCCACAGGAACACGGAACGACAGAAGTTCACCCCCCCCTAAAGAATTCTGAGGTTTCATTCTTTATTCACATAGGGCGCAAAACCTGCATCACACTCTCCAGCCGGTAAATTACGCAGCACATGGAGAAAGCAATGCTCATCCTTTTGATCGTTCTGATTTTGCTGTTTGGATTTGGTGGTTATCGCATGGGACCTGGGTACGGCTACTACGGCGGCGGCGGACTCAGCCTGATCCTCACTATCATCCTCATCCTGCTTCTGCTCAAGGTCATTTAGCCGGTCGGACGGCACTCTCCTCGGTGTGCGGAGATTTGCGATCCTTCAAATATCCTTCACCATCCGCACCACCTCAATCTCTTCGCCACCACCCACCGGGACAGCAATCGTACCCACCTCGCGATACCCCTTCAGCGCATAGAGCCGCACTCCAGTCAGCGTACTGCCCATCTCGAAGCGGCGAAATCCCGCTGCCTCTGCGGCATCCTCGGCGGCCTTGAGAATCAGACTCCCCAGGCCCATCCGCGCAAAATCTGGATGCACGAAGATCGCGCGAATCTTCGCAGCATCCGTGGCAGGGTCAAGCAAGCTGCTCTCAATCGTCTCCACTTGGTGGTCTCCTCCATAGAGCGTCTTCCGATAGCTCCATCCACCACAACCTACGATCCTCTCTCCCTCCGAGACGACCAGGTACGTCCCATCCGCGATCAGGCGGCTGTCCACCGTAAACACCGTCACCAGAGCGCCCTCGATCTGCGCCGCACTATAGTCAGCCGCCTGCAGCCCACGCACCGAAGCTCCGATGACCTCCGTAATCGCCGCCACATCCGCGGCTACCGCAGCCCGTACCTGAAAGCTCATCGGCAAAGTATAGTGGCCGCAAAGAAAAGCGGCTGCTGCCCGAAGGACAACAGCCGCTGAGTATTACCGATGAGTACGAGGCAATTACCGGTGTCCACCACCACCGTGACCGCCGCCACCACCATGGAATCCGCCGCCACCACCGCCGCCGTGGAATCCACCACCACCGCCACCGCCACGGAACCCACCGCCGCCTGCGTTACCGTGGAAACCACCGCCATAGCCACCACGATAACCACCACCGTAACCGCCACGGTATCCGCCATAGCCACCGCGATAGCCGTAGCCGCCACGGTATCCGCCCCAGCCACCACGATAGCCGCCGTAGTAGCCGCGGTATCCATATCCGCCGCGGAACCATGGGCCAGCGCCGATGAAGATGCCGCCGTTAAACCACGCCGGACCATAGTAGCCATAAGGCGCGCAGCCATAGGGGTAAGTGTCATAGTAGCCATAGCTACAGACAGGCGGTGCATAGTAACCACCGTCATAGACCGGCCCGCCCACCCCGATGCCCACCGAAACTTGTGCATGAGAGTAAGCCGCGGGAACCAGCAAAATACCGAGTAAGGCGATGTACCGTAAGAAACGCATTGAAAACCTCCCATCAAAGCCTCGCCCATTGAGGAGAAACTTTGAGGAGCCCGAGCATTCCAGCTCCGAACTCCTGTTGATAAGAACGTTATCCGAGGAAAAAGGTTGCGGTGCTATCGTACCCTGCATAACAACGCCTCGCAACGCGATAAATTGAGCCTTTTCAGCGATTCACGCATCATCATCGTAGCCCCAACACCTGCTGGCACTTACGCTTCAAACTACTTGTCGAAGGCCCGCTCGCGGACTACACTCCTTCCCATGCGCCGCTCTGCTTTGAAGCTCCTCGCCGCCCTCGCACTCCTTCCCCTAGCCGCCACGCTACCCGCACAGGACTGGGCCAAGCCCCGCCTCGAAGCCTCGCCCCGCCACCACGAGTACGTCTCCATCAAGAGCAACGGCCGCAATCTCCAGGCTCTCGTCGTCTACCCCGAGATTAAGCAGAAGGCCCCCGTCGTCATCCTCATCCACGAGATCTTCGGCCTCTCCGACTGGGCCAAAGAGATGGCCGACGAGATCGCCGCCGCCGGCTACATCGTCATCGCCCCCGACCTCCTTACCGGCCTCGGCCCCAACGGCGGCAACTCCGACGCCTTTCCCAACCAGGACGCCACCGTCAAAGCCGTCTCCGGCCTCAACCCCGACTCCGTCACCGCTGATCTCGACGCAGCCGCCAACTACGGCAAAAAACTCCCCGCCGCCAATGGCAAGCTCGACGTCGTCGGCTTCTGCTGGGGAGGAGGCAAGTCCTTCGCCTTCGCCACCCACCGCCACGACCTCTCCGCCGCCTTCGTCTTCTACGGCCCCGGTCCATCGGACGTCAGCGCCATCACCGCCCCCGTCTACGGCTTCTACGCCGGCAACGACGCCCGCATCGGAGCCACCCTCCCCGCCACCACCGAAGCCATGAAGTCTGCCGGAAAGAAATACGACCCCGTCACCTACGAAGGCGCCGGTCACGGCTTCATGCGCGCCGGCGAAGCCCCCGACGCCACCCCCGAGAACAAAAAGGCCCGCGAAGAAGCCTTCACCCGCCTCACCAGACTTCTCAAACAATCCAACACCACCGCCGACCTCAGCACCCCACACCCCAACCTCGCCAGCAAAGCCTCCACGAAGAAACCCACCGCCGAAATCTCCTGCCACGGCGACCCCAGCATGTCCATGTAACCGGGTGTCTTTTGAAGTTGCCCAAAAGTCGTTGTCTTGAAGGGGCGGACTTCAGCCCTGCCGTTAAGAACATAGTCATCACAACTGGTGTGAAATAGCCCTTGTCATTCTGACCCTGAGCTTGTCGAAGGGGAAGAATCCACGCATTCCGTTCGTACCACCACAACCAACACCATCAGTGAAGATCCTCTAAGTCCAATGAATGGAATATTTTAGCCGTAACCAATTTAGATAGAATATTTTAGCGAAACCATGATCCGCTATTCGCTGATTCCAGAGATTTTATCGAAAAGATAAGGGGTGGGGTGCAGGAACCTCCGGCAAGTCATCCCATGGCCATTTCCCTTGCCGGTTGCCTCACCTTAAAATAGTCAATTTCAGACTTAGAGTGCTTGTTTTGAATACTTTAGGATTTTAAGTATGGGGTAGAAGATCTTCGCAAACAACACCTCCTGCCATAATAAAAAGCGTGGCAAACACTCACTCAAGCTCCCTGCAAGACCGCCTCGACGCTATCACCGCGAACACCCGGAAGCTCGTCCAGGCCGACCGCCTCGCCATCTCCGAGCAGGCCGCCGCCGACCTCTTCAGCACCGGCATCGAGGACCGCATCCTCCCGCTCGGCTCCTCCGCTCCGGCCTTCTCGCTCCCCGACGCCGTCACCGGCCGCACCGTCAACTCCGCCGACCTCCTCGCCCTCGGGCCGCTCGTCCTCAATTTCTTCCGCGGCCGCTGGGACCCCTACTGCATCACCGAGCTCGAAACCTGGCGCGACCTCTATCCCAACCTCCGCGCCGCCGGAGCCCTCCTCGTCGCCATCTCTCCCCAGACCCCGCGCCAGAACGACTTCACCGTCCAGCAGTACGGCCTTCCCTTCCCCCTCCTCTCCGACGAGGGATCAGCCCTCGCCGCCGAGTACGGCATCGCCCACACCCTCCCCGAGTCCGTCCGCCGCTATTACCGCAGCATCCTCGTCAATATCCCCTTCAACAACGCCGGCGTCGGCTACGAACGTGCCACTGAAGCCAGCTACCGTCTCCCGCTACCCGCCACCTTCGTCCTCCGCCAGGACTCCACCATCGCCTTCGCCGAGGCCCACGCCGACCCCCGTGTCCGGCCCGAACCCGCCGAAGTCCTGGCCATCCTCACCACACTCTCCTGATCCTTCTCTAAGCAAACGCACCCTTCGCCACACGTCGACGCGAGATCGTAGCACCGGAAAAGTCCCCACGCAGCATCCTCTTCCGCGTCTCCGCATCGAAGTGCTCAATCGCATAGCGCAGCGTCGTACGTGGCACACGTTCATAATGCTGCTTCAAGAAGCTCAGCAGCGCAGCCTCATCCTTGTCTCCCAGCTCCCGGAGCACCCAGCCAATCGCCTTATGGATCAGGTCGTGCCGATCCTCCAGCAGCATCTCAGCAACACGCAATGCGTCCGCAACATCACCCTCCCAAACCAAAAACATCGTCGATACCATCGCAATCCGCCGCTCCCACACACTCTCCGACTTCCCCAGCTTCGTCAGCAGCTTCCTCGAACCCGTCTTCAGATGCCCACCCACAATGTCCCGGCACGAAAGATCCACCAAATCTCAATTATTGATAGCCCGAGTGTTGCTGAGATAAAATTCCACGATCTCCTTCCGCGACTCAGCATCTCCGCTCTTGTACTGCATCACCAGAATCTCCAGGGCAACCGAGCGACACTCATGCTCCTTCGCCTCGAGCAACCGCTGAATATCGTCCAGCCCCAACGTCTTGTACCGCAGGACAATCTTGCGCAGCACCGGGGTGGTGATCCCCAGAAAGACATCGCCCTCGCCATACTCTCCCGCGCCCGTTTTGAAGTAGCGCGCCATCCCAGCCGCCCGCTCTTCGCTCCCCGCCGCCTTCAACTCGCGTACCAGCTCTGCCCGTTTCATCTGCGCCATGCTCAGCAGTCTACCTACCCGCAAATAAGAGTGCTCGCCCCTAAGGACGAGCACTCTCCCAACACAACAACCAGAGCTACTGGTTCTTGCGAAACCGCTGAATCAGCGCATTTGTCGAAGTATCATGCGACAACTCCGCATCACTCTCCAACTCACCCAGGATGCGCGTCGCCAGCACCTTACCCAGCTCCACGCCCCATTGATCGAACGAGTCGATGTTCCAGACCGCTCCCTGCGTAAACACCGCATGCTCGTATAGCGCGACCAGCTTGCCCAGCACCTCCGGCGTCAGCTTGTCAGCCAGGATCGTGTTCGACGGACGGTTGCCCTCAAACACCCGGTGCGGCACTAGCCAATCCGCCGTGCCCTCGGCCTTCACCTGCTCCGCCGTCTTGCCAAACGCCAGCGCCTCGGCCTGCGCGAAGACGTTCGCCATCAGCATGGCATGGTGCCGTCCCAGCGGGTTCAGCGTCTTGTAGAAGCCGATGAAGTCGCACGGAATCAGCCGCGTCCCCTGGTGGATCAACTGGTAGAACGAGTGTTGCCCGTTCGTCCCCGGCTCTCCCCAGTAGATCGGCCCCGTCTCGGTCGCTACATGAGTTCCATCGAGCGTCACATGCTTGCCGTTCGACTCCATCGTCAGCTGCTGAAGATACGCTGGAAACCGCTTCAGATACTGCTCATACGGCAGAATCGCCACTGTCTGCGCATCGAAGAAGTCGGTGTACCAGACGGTGAGAAGGCCCAGCAAAACCGGCAGGTTCTTCTCGAACGAAGTCGTCCGGAAGTGCGTATCCATCTGGTGAAATCCATCGAGCATAGCCCGGAAGTTCTCCGGCCCGATTGCGATCATCGTCGACAGCCCGATTGCCGAGTCCATCGAGTACCGTCCGCCGACCCAATCCCAGAAACCAAACATGTTTTCCGTGTCGATGCCAAACTTCGCTACCTCTTTCGCGTTCGTCGAGATCGCCACAAAGTGCTTCGCCACCGCCGCGTCATCCTTCAACGCTGCCAGCAACCACTCGCGCGCCGAGTGCGCGTTCGTCATCGTCTCCAGCGTCGTAAACGTCTTCGAGGCCACCAAAAACAGTGTCTCGTCCGCGTTCAGGTCCTGCACAGCTTCGGCAAAATCAGTACCGTCCACGTTCGAGACGAATCTGAACAGGAGATCCCGCTGGCTGTAGTGCTTCAGCGCCTCATACGCCATCACCGGCCCAAGGTCCGAGCCGCCGATCCCTATGTTCACCACGTTCTTGATCTTCTTGCCCGTGTACCCCTTCCACGCGCCGCTCCGCACGCGGTCAGCAAAGCCTGACATCTTGTCGAGCACCGCATGGACCGCCGGGACCACATCCTCGCCGTCCACCACAATCGACTCGCCCTTCGGCGCGCGCAACGCAACATGCAACACCGCGCGGTTCTCCGTGATGTTGATCTTGTCCCCACGGAACATCGCGTCGATCTTCTCGCGCAGCCCCGACTCTTCGGCCAGCTTGACCAACAGCTTCAGCGTCTCGTCCGTCACACGGTTCTTCGAGTAGTCCAGAAAGATCCCACCCGCCTCGGCGGTATAACGCTCCCCACGACCGGGGTCCGCTGCAAACAACTCCCGCAGGTGCTTCTTCCCAACCTGTTCGAAATGGGCCTGAAGCGCCTTCCACGCCGGACGATCGCCAAGTGCTACATGCTGTGTTGCCATACGCTTTGCTTCTCCTTTATTGTTCTCGTTCCTGAATCCACGCCTCTAGTGTAGATGCCGGAGGCGCGCCCTTGTTTCAACACCACTTCAACATTGCTTCATGAATTTCTTGCGACCAAACGCCTGGTGCGCTTATCGTATAGACAGTCCGGCTATCGCACATCCAGCCAACTAGCTGCTGCGACAGCCCGGGAAAGGACACCATGAGCGTCAGCACCCGCCGTCCCGCAGCCTCTCCCAGCACTCCAGCCTCCGAACCAGCCGAGCTCCAGACCAAGGAAACACCCGTAGCAAAGGCCACTCCCGCAGCCTCCCTCGACGTCTACGCCGGCGATCCCAACTTCATGACCTCACTCGCTCGCGGGCTCATCGTCATCCAGGCATTCACCCAGCAGTCCCCCCAGATGACCATCTCGCAGCTCAGCGTGAAGACCGGCCTCTCCCGCGCCGCCGTGCGCCGCTGCCTCTATACGCTCACCAAGCTCGGTTTCGCCGGTGCGGAGGACGGCTCCCGCTACGCCCTGCGTCCCCGGATGCTGACGCTCTCGCACACCTATACTGCCTCAAGCACACTTTCGAGCGCCGCCCAGCCCATCCTCGAGCGTATGTCCGCCGCCCTACGCGAGTCTTTTTCGATGGCCACCCTCGACGGCGACGACATCGTCTACATCGCCCGCACCACCGTCGACCGCGTCATGGTTGCCGTCGACCTGCACATTGGCAGCCGCCTGCCCGCCTACTGCACCAGCATGGGCCGTGTCCTGCTCGCCTACCTGCCCACCGAGCAGCTGGAGCAGTACCTCGCCCGCGTCCAGCTCATCCCCCACACCACGCGCACCATCACCTCAGTCGACCGGCTGCGCCTGGCCCTCCGCAACGTCCGCCGCACCGGCTACGCCCTCGTCGATCAGGAGCTAGAGGTCGGTCTCCGCTCCCTCGCTGTCCCGGTCTACGCGCCGTCAGGCCGCGTCGTGGCCACTATCAATCTCAGCGGCCATGCTCCGCGGATGCCGGTCTACGACATGCAAACCCGCTTCCTGCCTCACCTTCGCAATGCCGCAAACGAGCTCAGCGTCTACCTCCGCTAGCCCTTTTTGCGTCAGCTGTTGAGGATTGGTTTACCAAGAGGGATGACGACACGGCCCGCCGTAGCATTCAATACCTCGATAAAGGCGACGACCATTGCATCGACCCCAGTAATCAGACCGAAGTAGCCCCCAGCCATACCCGTGCCCAAGCCGAAGTCACCGCCAGCGAGCAGAAAAAAAGTGATCCACAGCAGTAGAAAGACGCTGAAGACTGCTTTACTCAAGCGGAAGCTGACGATCCAGAGGAATAAGGTCAGGACTCCCCAGAACAGCAGGACGGTGGCAACTGCACTGCCGGGCGGAGCCTTGAGCCAACCCGCCCCGACGGTCCACTGGAGGAGCGCGAACCACCACCAGAAGAGTGCGTAAGAGGTGAAGGCGACGGTGCCGAAGGTGTTGCCGTTGCGGAACTCAAGAACTCCGGCGATGAGTTGGGCGACGCCGCCATAAGCGAAAGCCAGAGGAACCACAACGGGGACGGCCTCGTGGGGAAGCAGGCCGGCATTGATGGCGGAGAGAACACAGGTGGTGAGGCCAAAGCCGAACAGGCCGAGAGGACCCGGGTTCGCGATCTTCGGCTGAGAAACGGAGGTTTCGTCGATCTGGGTATCAATCTGGGTCATGCGCGTTTCGCTCCTGGAGCATAAAAGAGTGAATTAGCGGTGCGCGCACCATCCTACATGGGAACTTATATCTGCTGATAACACCGAAAAGAATCCAGAGATGTGCAACCAACCTTTGGGTGCCCCACCCTTCGCGTCTTTGCGAAGGGTGGGAAGCGATAATGCCCGCATGACGCTTATGGTGAAAATGCTCTAGCTCAGTGGAGAGAGGCATCGCGCAAACGAAAACTTCGCCTCGGCCTCGACAACAACACCGCCTGAGCCGACCGGAACTACAACCGCCTGTCCCGCCTTCAGCTCCACGCCAGCGACCGTTCCCGAGCCCTTCAGCCCGACCAGGCATCCGGCTCCCTCCATGGGCACCGTCAACGAGCCGCCCGCGAGATCGAACCGGTCCACCGAAAAATACTTCTCTTCGATTAAACGCGTGAATCCATCTATGGAACGCGGCGCTACCTTGCCTGCCTTCGTCTGCGTCTTCATCACACCGATTCCCTGCTCCAGATGTAGCGGGCGCGGCCTTCCGTAGTCGTACAGGCGAAAGGTCACGTCGCTCGTTTGCTGCGTCTCCAGCAGCACAACCCCAGGTTCTATCGCATGAACCGTCCCCGCATCCACAAAAACCATATCGCCCTCGGCGACCGGGACGTGGTTCAGCAGCTCCTCCATCGTATTGTCCGCGACGGAGGCACGAAGCTCGGCCTCTCCCACACCCGGCTTCAGGCCAAGCGCCACGGTCGCACCGGGCTCCGCTTCGAGCACATACCAGCACTCGGTCTTGCCCCTCGGCTGCCCCATCGCCTGCGCGTGCGCGTCGTCCGGATGCACCTGCACCGACAGCTTCTCATTCGGAAACAGAATCTTCACCAATAGCGGGAACTCACCATCGCCATTCGGCCCGATCACCGCCGCGCCCAGCTCCTTAACCACAGAAGCCAGCGACCGGCCAACAAACTCGCCGGTCTCGATCACGCAATCTGGCCCTGTCAGCCACGCTTCGCCAACCAGTTCTTTCGTCCCAGTGGACTCGTACCACGGCCGCAGGTCTTGCTTTCCCCATATCCGCTCGCTGAAGTACGGTGTCAACCGAAACGGTGCCACTTTAGTCATCGTCATCCTTCTTTGCCTTCTTTCTACGCTCTGTCAGGGATGCCGGAACCGCTGTATCGCCCATGGCATCCTTCCATAGGATAACGTTCAGCTTCTGTGGATCGACGCGATCGGCATGACGAAAGTCCATCTTCATGCTTTCCTTCGCTCCCACAGCCGTCTTTGCATTCGCCGTATAGATGAGACCGTTCTCACGATTCGACACATCCGCAGTAAACGCTGGCTGATCGCCCGGTCCCGTAAACAACGTCGAGATCATCGAGCTGAACGCGTCGTTGTTGTTCATTGCCGGCAGCCCAAGCAGCGTCTCCATCGTCCGGATCACGCTCACCGTCGAGTAGAACCGGCTGTCCACAAACGGCGAGCCGTCAGCCGTATGAGGAGCATACTTGCTTACGACCAACGCCAGACTTCGGTGCGCGTCCACATGGTCGCCGCCATCCTGCGCATCGTCTTCAAGGATGAAAAACGCCGTATCGTCCCAGAACGGCGAGTGCGAGATCGCCTCGATCGATCTCCCGATCGCCAGATCGTTATCCGCGATCGAGGACTTCGGCGACGGGCCGCCGGGCCTCGTTCCCGCAGTATGGTCGTTGCCGAACCGAAGCATCACGAAGTTCGGCATCGTGTCCCTGCCCTGCTCCTTGTCCGCGACCCACCCCTTCAGGTGCCTCATAAAAATCTCCGCACGCACCTGGTCCGGAATCATCAGGTTGAAGTCCGGCGCCTCCTCGGCGAAGTGTCCTACCAGCTCCGGCTTGGTCGCAATGTTCGTCGCAATCAACGGAATCGCCCAGGGCCACTTGTTCACGCCGCCACCCCACTCCGCTGGCAGCGTCTCTCCCGGCGCGATTGCCTTGTGCGCACAGCTTCGGCCTTCGAGCATCGGCCCTTGTTGCGGATTCGCTGTCTTCACCTCATTGCAGAAGGTTGAGGAGATGAACTCCCCAAAGTGGTAGTAGGTCTTGCCATGCGAGGCGAGATTCCCCCACAGATATCCGCTCGTCGGCTCGTTCACGTCCGGGATCTTCTGGAGCAGCGGATACCCCTCTGCCACAACACCCTCAAAGTCGTAGGTCCTCTCTCCTCCGCGATAGCTCTGTTGCCATGTTTTTTCGAGGTAGTCCGTACCAATCGCCGCCGTCGACCACACGTGCCCATCGCCCGACACCTCGCCGGAGTCAAAGAAGTTGTCCAGCACGCCGAACTGCAGCGCCAGCTTGTGCTGGTTCGGCGTAATCGCCTCGCCGTACATCGTCAGGCTGGGATCACCATTGCCAACAGGCTTTCCATCCTGCTTCAGATCGCCAAAGACCTGATCGTAGGTCCGGTTCTCCTTGATGATGTAGATGACGTGCTTGATCCGGCTCTGCTCTCCCCTGGCAAAGGCAATCTTCTCCTCCGCCGCCTTCATCCGGTTCGATTCGAGCACCACCGACGTCAATTGCGGCAGGTCCTTTTCAACCTCAGCGACATCGAGCGTCGCCAGCGAGCCATGCAGCATCGTCGCAATATAGGTGTACTTCCTCAAAAACCGCTTGCCCTTCGATGAATCCGTCGCACGCATGGGAGCGCCGTTCGGCCCCGTCCCCTTGCCCTTCGCTGTCGCCACATACAGCTTGCCCCCGGACAGTGCCATGCTCATCGGCATCCACTCCGTCGGCACGAAGCCAATCGGTTCAACCATCCCCTGCTTCGCGACCTTCGTCGTCAACTGCTTCGTATTGATCACCGCAACCGCATCGCTCGCCGAGTTCGCCACATACAAGCGACTGCCGTCAACATTGACTGCCAGCGCCTCCGGCTCTGCTCCGAAGTAGCTCTGTCCAGGAAGCCGCGTATCAAAATATCCCTTTACAGAGAACTGTCCCGCCCCTACATTTACCGCCGCGACGGCATCGCGATTCGCGAGCGCGACGTACATCGTCCGTCCATCCGGCGAGAGCTCCAGCGCGCAAGGATGCGTCCCCGGAGCAATCGCGCTGAGCGGCTTCAGCAGAGCCAGTTTCCGCCCAACCATCCCCTTCGCAAGATCAATCTCCACGATCTCCGAGGCGTTCCACAACGCCACAAACGCCCGCGTACCATCCTTAGAGACCGCCAGCGCGACCGGATACGTCGAAGGCACAGCATCACTCTCGGAGAGATCGAACCGCTTCTCAATCGCACCGTTGGCCGGGTCCATCAGCAGCACATCGTCGGACAGGTTATCAGCCACCAGCAGCCTCTCCGAGCCTGCAATTCCAACCACCGCAATCGCCGCCGGAAACGGCACTCCTTTATCGCCCTCCACCCCACCGATCAGCTTCGTCTTCCGGCCCGGAGCAAGCTGCTGCAACGGCAGATGCAGCATGCGCTCCTGCGTGATCTTCCCTTCGGCAAAGCCATAGACGAGCACGCCGCTGCCGGTCTTCTCCTTGCCATCACCCAACGGGTCCGAGGTCGAGCCGATGCTCGCGTACACATGCCTTCCATCGCGGCTAAACGCCAACCCGGAGTAGAGCGTCTGCTTCGCATTCACTAGTGTGCGGTCGTCAGGAAAGTCCGCTACTGCGCCCGTCCGCGTATCCATCACGGCCAGCGACTGCTCATAGTTCGACTCGAAGGTCCCATACCCGGCATTTATCGTGACCACGTAGCGCCCATCAGGAGAAACGGCCATCGACATCGGCAGGCTGTTCAACTGCTGCGGACGCCCCGGAATCACCCCGATCATCTGCTTGCTCGTCGGCAGGTTCACCGACTGCGCCGAAAGGGCCCCTGTGCCCAAAACAAAACCCGTACCGATAACCGCCACCAGAACCCGCATGTGCATCTTCAAACGCTAACAAATCAACGTCATTCCAGCATTACAAAAGTCTTACACCCACACCCTCTTCACCCCTGTTAGCGTTGACGATAGAGCAGTAAGTAAAGGACACCATGACACCGATCACGCTTTCTCCGGAAGAAGTCAAGAGCGCACCAGATTCTACCCAGACGCGCAAGCCCTCCGTCATCCCGGCAGTCGCCGAGGTGCAGATGAAGGTCAAGCAGGACCTCCGCATGGGCCGCGAGCACCAGCAGGGACGCATCAACTGGATCACCACCATCGCCATGGGCCTCTTCCACGTCGGTGCCATCGCTTCGCTCTTCTTCTTCTCGTGGACGAATCTGGCTGTCTTCTTCGTCATGTATTTCTTCGCCATCAACGTCGGTATCGGTGTTGCCTATCACCGCCTGCTGACCCACCGCGGTTACAGAACTCCCAAATGGGTCGAGTACTTCGTCACGATGTGCGGCTGCCTCGCTCTCGAGGGCGGACCGATCTTCTGGGTCGCTACCCACCGCGTTCACCATCAGAACTCCGACGACGAAGGCGACCCACACACCCCGCATGACGGCACCTGGTGGGCTCACGCCGGCTGGATTCTCTCCGGTCGTGCCCTTCACTCCGAGACCGCCCTTCTGGGTCGCTATGCTCCTGACCTTACCCGCGATCCCGTCCACGTCTGGCTCAGCAAATACCACTACCTGCCGCTGGTCGTCACAGGCCTGCTCCAGATCGCCTTCGGCGCTGCCATCGCACCTGCTGGCCACGCTGTAGTTGGCGCGCTCGGCATGCTCCTCTGGGGAACCTTCCTCCGCGTCACCATCGGCCTGCACGCCACCTGGCTCGTCAACTCTGCCACACACCTCTGGGGTAAGCGCCGCTTCGAGACAAAGGACGACTCCCGCAATAACTGGTGGGTCGCCATCCTTACCGGTGGCGAGGGCTGGCACAACAACCACCACGCGCACCCGGTCAGCGCGCGCCACGGCCTCGCCTGGTACGAGTTCGACATCAACTACTACTGCATCTGGCTTCTTAGCAAGGTAGGTCTCGCCGAGAAGGTTCAGGTCGCCAACTACGACAAGATGAACCCCAAGCCAGCCGGCATGTAATCATCGGTCAGCACCGGAAAGGCGCAGAGTGTACACTCTGCACCTTTTCTTTTGACAGCGGCTATTGCAATCTCAAACCTTCGGTGAAAAATCAGTCAGCGCCATGAACGTTGACTCGTGTTTCTCTACAAATTCACCGCCCGCCTCGCTCTCGGCCTTCAGCTTTACCCACTCCGGATCAACCTTGAACTTCTCCCAGCTCGCGGTTGCGGCCTCGCGGCTCCGATGAGCCAGCAGATAGATCAAGGTGCGTCCCTTTAATGGCTCGTCGGTCGGAGTCCAATAACCGACACCCCGCATCCCCATCCGTTCGAAGATCCGCGTCTCACGCTCGCGAAATCGCTTCAACAGCAGCTCAAGCTTGCCCTCGTGCGTGTGATAGACCCGCAGTTCGAACACCGTTGCCGCATCATCCATCCAATCTTCCGATCCGGCGTGAAGCTTTGCCGCACCCAGAAGCGGCACAATCGCCACCGCTCCCATTCCCTGAAGCAATCTCCGTCGATCCATAGCCTATCCTCTCGTATCTCACACCTTCGGCGAAAAATCAGTCAGAGTCATAAACGTCGACTCAACCTTCTCCACGATCTTTCCGTTTGCCTCGGAGGCGGTCTGCACCTTCACCCACTCCGGGTCTTGCCCGAAGCTCTTCCAGTTCGCCGTCGCTGCCTCCCGGCTCGAGTGCTCGATCACATAGATCAGCGTCTTTCCCGCCAGGGGCTCATCGAGCGGCGTCCAGTACGCCACGCTCTTCATACCATGTCTTTTGAAGATCGTCATGGTATGGTCGCGAAACCGTGTTAGAAGAGTGTCCAGCTTCCCCTCAAACGTGTGGTATATCCGTAGCTCGTAAACCATCGCACCTCTCTCCGGCGTCTCCGCCCCTAGTTCCACCTCGTTTATGAGCGGCAGCAGAGCCGTCGCGCCCAGCATCGACAAAAGATCGCGTCTGTTCATAGCACAACATCCTACCCTGCTTCGTCATCCCGGATAAAGGCAATCACCGCCGATACATGTTGCATCGCTCCAGTTTCGTCGCCACCGGATCGACGGCTGCATCCTCGTCCGATGCAGCGATCACCATGCTCCAGAGCAGCTGGAACCCCGTCGTTGCCGCAAAGACCACCTTTTGCTCCGGATTCTGGTAGAGCACATCAAGCGTCCCACTCCCCGCTGGAACCCTGGCCTCAAGCCGTTCCAGCAAGCGCCTCATCACAGGGGCTCCGAACGGGTTCCACATGAAAACCAGACAAGGACCCTCCGGAATCTCAACCTCGGTCGCGTCTCCGCATACGATCCGTACCGGACAATGAGCGCGCCCCGCCTTCTTCCATACCTCAACATTGGCCGTCGCTACCCGCGCTAGCTCGGTATTGAGCTCGACGCCAATGACCTCGGCGAATCCGAGCTCGGCTGCCATCATCACGGCGCGCCCCTTGCCGCAGCCCAGATCGATAAACGTGTACCTCTCGGGCGGCGCTACAGGAGGTGCTTGCTTCCATTGCAACAGGGCTCTGAAGAACCGCGAGGGAGCAATCCCCGCATATGCCGTGATGTAGGCATCGTGAGCGTGCCCCACTCCCAGATCGCCGCCGCTGATCAGCCCACTCGTATCCACGCCATACTTCACATCGAAGGGATGCTGGATCGAGAGTCTCTTATCGTCTGGTTTCGATCGGAGCCGCGACAGAGACGCACGCACGGTTCCGGCAACGCCACGTTGCATCAGCGACCAACGCAGCTTTCTCCAGACCCCACGGATGGACGTCACGTTTACCTCTGGCCAGATTGTAGCGTCACGTCAGCTCGTGCTCTCTTGTTCGAGGCAAGTCCCTGGTTACTGTTTTTTCTAGCCAGATTACCCAAGTAGAGGTAGCATCGGATGGCTCCTCGCGGAGTGGATCTCCCCATCTGAACCGGAGGCAATTACTATGACCCATCTCTACCGTCTGTCGGCGCTTGCAGTAGGACTCTTCGCCTGTCAGCTCACCTTCGCCCAGGCTCCAGCCGCTGCTCCGGCAGCCAAACCAGCCGATGCCACTGGCCAGTGCAAAGACGGCAGCTATTCCACCGCTGCCAGCAAAGCCGGCGCCTGCCGCGGTCACAACGGTGTAAAAGAGTGGTACGCCGCTGCTCCGGCCAAAGCGGCTCCAGCAATGCCACCAGCAGCCGCTACGACACCGGCAGCTCCTGCGACACCGAGCGCTACGACTCAGGTCAAAGCACAGAGTCAGGCAACGGCCCAGTCCGCAGGGCAGTCGGCCACCGCGCCCGCCACCCAAACCGTCAAGAAGGGTCCCAAGGCTAACCTCGCGAATACCCCCGTCGCAGCTGGCGGCGGCCCCGGACTCGTCTGGGTCAACACCTCCAGCAACGTCTACCACTGCTATGGCACCGACTTCTACGGCAAAACCAAAGCCGGCAGCTATATGAGCGAAGCCGATGCAAAGGCCAAGGGAGCCCACGGCGACCACGGCAAAACCTGCAGCCAATAAGGCATCTTGCTCGCACCCAAAAGGCCGTCACGGGAGACCGTGACGGCCTTTTTCTTCGGTCCAACGCCTCTGCCCCGCTATACTCCCCCCAGAGCCATGAACATCACCCGACGCCGCGGAGCCATCGCCTTCTTCATCACCCTTGGCGTGCTTCTCGTCGGCGGCCTGACCGCCTATAACATCGCCTGGATCATCCTCTACGAGCGCCGGATTGTCTTCCTCGTCCTCGGCATCATCGTCTTCGGGCTTTTGGTCGCGGGCGTCACTCTCAACACCGTCTTCCTCGTCCGCGAGATTCGCCGCAACGAACGACAGGACTCCTTCCTCAACGCCGTCACCCACGAGCTGAAGACACCCATCGCCTCGATCCGCCTCTACCTCGAAACCCTCCAGCGCCGACCCACCACCGAGGAGCAAAAGCAGGAGTTCTACAAGATCATGCTCTCGGACTCCGACCGCCTGCTCGCCACCGTTGAGCAGGTCCTCAAGGCCGGCGAGCTCGGCCAGCGCCGGCGCCAACTCAACCGTGTTCCCATCGATCTCGAGTCGCTCGTCGCCGACTGCATCGCCATCACCCTCCAGCGACACCATCTACCCACCGACGCCATCCTCCTTCAGCCTGTTCCGGGAGCCGTTAGACTGCCTGTCTCCGGCATCCCCGAAGACCTCCGCACCGCAGTCTTGAACCTGTTGGACAACGCCGTCAAGTACTCTCCTGCCGGCATCCATATCATCTGCCGCCTGGCCATTACCCGCTATACCTGGGCCACCCTCACCATCACCGACACGGGCGTCGGCATCCCCGCCAACCAGCTCAAACGGATCTTCCACCGCTTCTATCGTGTCCCCAACCGCGACATGCTCAAGATCAAAGGCACCGGCCTGGGACTGTTCCTCGTCCGCAACATCGCTCGCCAGCATGGTGGAGACGCCACCGCCCAGAGCCAGGGCCCTGGCCTCGGCACCACGATCTCCCTTAAGCTCCCACTCGCCAACCCCACTGGAGCCCCTCCCAGCTCCAACTCAGTACAATAATCCCATCGGGGGCTGGGTATGCAACTCGAACAGCTCTACCGCTTCATTCACCCGCGCAAACTCGCTGTCATCTCAACCGTAGCGCCTAATGGCGACCCTCAATCCGCCCTCGTCGGCATCGCCGTCTCCCCGCAGCTCCAGATCGTCTTCGACACCGTCAGATCCTCGCGAAAGTACACCAACCTCAAGAACGATCCGCGCATCTCCTTAGTCATTGGTTGGGACGCAGAGATCACGTTGCAATACCAGGGCATTGCCACCGAGCCCGAAGGAGAAACCCTGCGCCACGCCAAAGACATCTACTTCCAGACATGGCCTGACGGCGTCGAACGCCAGCAATGGCCCGGAATCACCTGGTTCCTCGTCAACCCAACATGGGTTCGTTACAGCGACTTCGACACCCATCACATCGAAGAGATGACCTTCCCCACACCAAGCCAAGGCTAGATAAACTTGATTGATCCACTCGTCGTCATCGTCGAAACGGAGAGATAACGCAATGAACGACTTCATCGTCCCAAATCAGACGTGCAATGTTGTCGGCGCAGTTCTTGGCGCACTCGCCGGACTGGCCATCACCTTGAACTTCCAGCACGAGGCAGTGATCGCATCAGTAGGAGCCGCCGCGCTCATCGTATTTCTCGGCCAGATAAAGCCACGTGGGACGAAAGCCTTAGTATTGTGCGGGGTGCTCGGTCTTACCTGCACCAGACTCACCATCTCCCTTATCCAGTAAGGTGTAGGCATGGCTGACGCAACCACCATCGCCCCCCTCATCGCCGTCGTCGAAGACGAGGACCACCTCGCGCAAGGCCTCCTCTTCAACCTCCAGGCCGAGGGCTACCGTACCCACCACGAGGCCGACGGCGACGCCGCCCTACTCTACCTCCTTAATACAGAGGAGAGGCCGACGGCGATCATCCTCGACGTCATGCTTCCAGGCAAGGACGGCTTCGCCATCGTCCGCGCCCTGCGCGACGCGCAACGTTTCACCCCGGTCCTCATGCTGACAGCGCGCGGCCGCACCGAGGACATCCTCGAAGGCCTCGAAGCTGGAGCCGACGACTACCTCCCCAAGCCCTTCGACCTGAACATCCTTCTCATCCGACTCAAAACCCTGCTCCGCCGGATGGCCTGGCAGACCCCGGCAGCACCAGAACCCGGAGAGCCCGAGGTAGCTCCCGACCAGAAGCCCGAGTACACCTTCGACCATCGGACGATCCGCTTCGACACGCTCGAGCTCGTCGCGCCCAATCGCTTTACCCATCTGACGCTCATGGAGGCCGACCTCCTTCGCTACTTCACCGACCGCGAGGGGCAGGTCATCTCCCGCAAAGAAATCCTCGAGCAGGTCTGGCGCGTCCACGAGGACACCGACACCCGCGCCATCGACAACTTCATCGTCCGCCTGCGCCGCTACATCGAGGACGACCCCGCCAACCCCACCCATCTCGTCACCGTCCGCGGCGTCGGCTACCGCTTCCTCCCTACCCCCAACCCATAACCTTCGAGAAACAAAGCAGTAAACTAATTCCTGTGACTCAACCCTTCTCCACCGTCGAGATCCGCGGCGTCCACATCAGCAACACGCTTCCACTGACCATCATCGCCGGACCCTGCGTCCTCGAATCCCGCGCCCACGCCCTCGAAGTCGCCTCCGCGCTCAAGGAGATCGCCGGCAAGCTCGGCTTCGGGCTTATCTATAAGACATCCTTCGACAAGGCGAACCGCACCAGCACCACCTCCCACCGGGGCCTCGGCCTCGACCACGCCCTACCGATCTTCGCAGAGATCCGCGAGAGCCTCGGGCTGCCAGTCCTGACCGACGTGCATGAACCCGGACAGTGTGCGTCGCTCGCGGAGGTGGTCGACGTCCTCCAAATTCCAGCATTTTTATGCCGCCAGACGAACCTGCTGCTCGCAGCAGCGGAGACGGGGCGCGTCGTCAACGTCAAAAAGGGCCAGTTTCTCGCCCCGTGGGACATGACGAACGTCGTCGCCAAGCTCACCTCGACCGGCAACCGCAACGTCCTGCTGACCGAGCGCGGAGCCTCCTTCGGCTACAACACACTGGTCTCGGACATGCGTTCGCTGCCCATCATGGCGCGGACCGGCGCACCCGTCGTCTTCGACGCGACCCACTCCGTACAGCAGCCTGGCGGCCAGGGTACTACCTCCGGCGGACAGCGCGAGTTCGTCCCGACCCTAGCGCGGGCCGCAGTCGCTGTGGGTGTAGCAGCAGTCTTCCTCGAAACCCACCCCGACCCCGACCACGCCCCTTCGGACGGCCCGAATATGATCCCTCTGCGGCACTTCGAGGCGCTGATCGGCAACCTGCTGGCTATCGATAAGTTGGTCAAATCTCCCGGCTTCATCGCCCCGCAAGCGTGACCATGACAACCGACAAGACCGACAACGCAATCCGCCAAACATCGCTCACCCGCACCCTAGATCTCGAGATCGCTGGCCTCGAAGCCGTGCGCAAAGCCCTCGACGGGACGATGGGGCAGCGGCTTCTGGAGGCCGTCGAACTGGTGCGTAGCCGCTCGGGCCGCATCCTCGTCACCGGAGTCGGCAAGTCCGGGCACATTGGGCGCAAGATTGCGGCAACGCTGACCTCGACCGGCACCCCGGCGCACTTTCTGCACGCGGCAGAGGCAGGTCACGGCGACCTCGGCCTCCTGCAGCCGGAGGACACCGTTCTGGCTATTTCCTGGTCGGGCGAAACCCCGGACCTCGCCGCAATCCTTGACTACACCCGGCGCTTCCACATCCCGCTCATCGCCCTGACCTCCAGCGGCACCAGCGCGCTCGGCAGCGTAGCGGAGATCTGCCTGGAGCTGCCTCCTATGCCGGAGGCTTGCCCCAACGGCCTCGCTCCGACGACCTCCACCACCATGCAGCTTGCCGTGGGAGACGCCTTCGCCATCTGCCTCCTGGAGGCACGTGGATTCTCCTCCGGCGAGTTCCACGAGCTGCATCCCGGCGGCCGGCTGGGCGCACAGCTCCAGCGCGCTGGCAAATTGATGCACACAGACGCAAAGCTGCCCATCGTCCACGAGGGAACACTGCTCTCCGCCGCCATCGTCGAGATGACCTCCAAAGGATTCGGCGTGACCGCCGTTCTCGACGCAGCAGGCAAGCTAACCGGCATCATCACCGACGGCGACCTTCGCCGCAGTTTCAAGGCGGGCTTTACAGACCGCCTCATCGAAGAGGCGATGACCCGCCATCCCTGGACCGTCTCACCCGAGGCCCTCGCCCCGGAGATTCTCTTCCAGATGAACGCCGCTCGCGTGACCTCTGTCTTCGTGGTCGAGGACGGCAGGCCTGTCGGCATCCTGCATATTCATGATCTGCTTCGGATCGGCCTGGGCTAGTCACCAATCCCGACTCGCGACAGGCTGGCCACGCTACACTGGAAGAGCAACTCCACACCATGCGCATCTTCACCCGGTACATCCTCCGCGAAGTGATCTCACACGCCCTGCTGGGCGGAGCTCTCTTCACCTTCGTGCTGTTCATGCGGGACCTGGGCAAGATTCTCGAGCTGGTGGTACGCAACTCCGCCTCCCTCTTCGACGTCATCCGCATCTTCGCCTACACCCTGCCCAATGCCTTGACGGTAACGATCCCGATGGCTGTGCTCGTCGGTATTCTGCTGGGGTTGAGCAGGCTCGCCTCCGACAGCGAGATCATCGCAATGCGGGCCTGCGGAATGGGCGCGTGGAGCTTCGTGCGGATCGTCTCGATTGTGTCCATCGCCGCCCTGGCGTTGGGCATTGTCAACTCGGTTTACTTCGCGCCGCGTTCCGCTGCTGGGCTGCTGTCGCTCCAGGACTCCCTGAAATCATCGCAGGCGTCGTTTGAAGTTCAGCCGCGTGTGTTTTATGAGGACTTCAAGAACTACGTCCTGTACGTGCAGGATGTGCGGCCAGCCGCCGGAGCTGCGATCTGGCATCACGTCTTCCTCGCGGATCTGACGGAACCGGCCACGCCGCACATCACCACCGCCGACGAGGCCCTCGTCGTGAACGGAGACGACCAGACGCTGCGGATGCACCTGATCAACGGCGGTCAGCACCAGATCTCGCCGAATGATCCGAACCAGTACGACGTCTCCACCTTCGGGACCATGAACCTGCCCATCCAGACAGGCGAGCAGGACGATACGCACGTCAGCCGGTCGGATACGCCGCTGCACGCACTAACCTTGCCTGAGCTTTGGCAGCGATCGCACCAGGGCCCGCCGGAGGGCAGACGTTCCTACCAGATTGAGCTGAACACGCGCTTCTCGTACCCATTCGCCTGCCTCGTGCTGATGCTGGTCGGCGTGCCGCTCGGACTCTCTTCGAAGCGTGGAGGCAAGAGCACAGGCTTCGTGCTGACGATCCTGCTCGTCTTCGTCTACTACTTCCTTTCCTCGGTCGGAGTCGCCTTCGCCAAATCGGGCAAGCTCTCTCCGTTCTTTGGCGTCTGGGGAGCGAATATCCTGTTCGCCATCGCTGGAGCGTTGCTCTTGCAGCAACTCTCGCGCGGAGGCATCGCGCTTAATATTTTTTCCTCTGTCGGACAGATGCTCACCCGCCAGATCAGCCGCCTCTTCCACCGGCAGGAAGAGGCGGGCGAACAGACGCCCCGCACCCCCGCCGAACTTGCGGCGTTCCTGCGCCGGACCTTCCATATCCGCTTCCCGCTGCTGCTCGACGACTACGTGATACGCGACTACATGACTAATTTCGCGCTCGTCCTCTCGTCGCTCGTCATGCTCTTCATTATCTTTACCTTCTTCGAGCTGATCGGGGACATGATCCGCAACAAAACCCCGCTTGTGACCGTGGGCGACTACCTGCTGAACCTTATTCCGTTCATCCTGTCGGAGGTCACGCCGCTCTGCTCACTGGTCGCGGTACTGATCACCTTCGGCGCTCTCGGCCGGTCTTCCGAGCTGACAGCGATGAAGTCTTCGGGCATTAGCATCTACCGGATCGTCGCTCCGATTCTGGTTCTGGCAGCGGTGATCGCCACGGCGCTCTTTACCTTCGACGAGTTCTATCTGCCCGCCGCCAACCGGCGACAAGAGTCGATCCGCGCGGTCATCAAAGGCAAGCCTCCCCAGACCTTCCTGCGGCCGGACCGCAAGTGGATCTCCGGACAGTCGACCAATGACGGCGAGCCGACACGCATCTTCTACTACCAGTTCTTCGATGCCGACAAGGATGTCTTCGCGAACCTCACCGTCTTCGAGTTCGATCCGGTCAGCTTCAACCTGACCCGCCGTATCTTCGCCTCCAGTGCCCGCTGGGACGAGCGCGTCAGCCGCTGGGTCTTTGAAAACGGCTGGCAGCGTACCTTCACGGGCGAAACCACGGCGACCTTTCAGCCCTATACCATCTCCACCTTCCCGGAGATCCGCGAGGTGCCTTCGTACTTCAAAAAGGAAGACCTCCAGTCGCAGGAGATGTCCTACACGCAGCTCTCGCGGTACATCGACGACCTGAAGCAGTCGGGCTTCGACACCAAGCGGCTGAACGTTCAGCTCGACCGCAAGGTCGCCGATCCCCTCGTCACCCTCATCATGGCGATCCTCGCCGTCCCTTTCGCCCTCTCCATGGGCAAGCGGGGCGGACTGGCCGGCATCGCCACCGCCATCGGGATAGCGATTACTTACTGGGTCGTCAGCGGCATCTTTGGCGCGATGGGCAACGTCAACACGCTGCCTGCCGCGCTTGCAGCGTGGTCCCCAGACCTGCTCTTCGCAATCGCAGGAACATATCTGCTGCTCAGAACCCCTACCTGATGCTCGAGCGGGCTACAGCGGTTACGATAGAAGCACCATGAGACTCGCCTCGACCCTTCTCCTCGCCCTTGCTCCAGTGGCGCTCGCCCAAACCCAGAGCCAGACCCCAACGACCACCGTCAAGAAGCCAGTCCCCCATCGCACCACCACCACCGCCAGCACACTCCCGCCTAACATCCCCAGGGTTCCCGGCATTTCGAAGCCCCTCTATTCGCTGCGGTACATTGATACCCACGTCGGAACAGGCCCGCTGGCCGAACCGCAGAAGTGGTACACCGTCCACTACACCGGCTGGCTTGCCAAGGACGGCACCAAGTTCGACTCCTCGTTCGACCACCCCGGCCAAGAAGCCTTCACCTTCCCTTACGGCGCACACCGCGTCATCCCGGGCTGGGATACCGGCTTTGAGGGCATGCACGTCGGAGGCAAGCGCCGGTTGTTCATTCCCTGGCAGCTGGCCTACGGCGAGATGGGCCACCCACCGGCCATCCCCGCTAAATCCGACCTCATCTTCGACGTGGAACTCGTCAGCTTCTCCGACAAGCCACCTGCCCCAAAGACACCCCCAGCTCCACCCAAACCAGCTCCAACGCCGGCTCCGCCAACACCGGCACCAACTCCAGCTCCGACTTCCGCTCCAGCAACAGCCCCCACAACGGCCGATCCTGCCAAGCCTGCCGCTCCCGACAGCGCTCCCCAAACACCGCCGCATCCTGAGAGCCACTAACGCGTCCAATCTCTAGTACCCGAGGCTCAATAACGGAATGTTCAAACGTCTGCGACCGCTCGCCCCATACCTCAAGCGCTACTGGAAGAGCCTTGCCTGGGGCGCGGTCGCGACTATTCTCTATAACGCATTGAAGGTCCTGCTGCCGCTCGTCATCGGCCATGCCATCGACGACATGCAGCACGGCCTCACCCAAGCCAAGATCATGCACCACGCGCTGCGCCTGCTACTCCTCGCAGTGCTCTCCGCGGTCTTCCTCTACACCATGCGCCAGGTCATTATCGGCGCGTCCCGCGAGATCGAGTTCGACCTACGCAACGATCTTTTCGCGAATCTCGCGCGCCAGCCCGCCAGCTTCTACCATACTCATCGCACCGGCGACATCATGGCCCGAACCACCAACGACCTCAACGCCGTCCGGCAACTCCTCGGCCCGGCCATCATGTACAGCGCGAACACTCTCGTCTTCACCGTGGCCGCGCTGCCGTTCATGTACCGGATCAGCCCGAAGCTGACCTTCTTCGCCTTCGTTCCGCTTCCCATGGCCTCGGTACTGGTGCAGTACTTCGGCAACCGCATCCACACACGATTCGAGCGCATCCAGGCCATGTTCTCCGACATCTCCGCCAAGGCACAGGAAAACTTCTCGGGAGCACGCCTCATCCGCGCCTTTGCCCAGGAGGACGCGGAGATCGCCTCCTTCGAGACCGCCAATAAGGAGTACATCCGCCGCAGTCTGCACCTCGTCCGCCTGATGGCAATGCTTTGGCCCACGCTCGAGTTTGTGCTCGGGTTGTCGCTGATGATTACGCTGCTGGTCGGTGGACACGAGGTCGTCTCCCATCGCATCTCAGTTGGCCAGTTCACCGCCTTCAATGTCTATATGGTGCAGCTGACGTGGCCCATGATCGCCGTGGGCTGGGTGGTTAATCTCTTCCAGCGCGGAACGGCCTCTGTCGTGCGCATCGATGAGTTGCTGAAGGAGAAACCCAGCATCGACGACGCCGAGGCAATCCTTCAACCGAGTGACCAGGAGTTCGCCGGCGCCATCGAGTTCCGCAACTTGAACTTCTCTTACGGGGAAGGGCCGCCAGTGCTGCGGAACATTAATCTCCACGTCCCCGCCGGAACCAGCCTCGCCATCGTCGGACCTACGGGATCGGGCAAATCGACGCTCGTCAATCTCATCCCGCGCCTGCTCGATGCACCCTCCGGAAGCGTGCTGATCGACGACCAGCCCATTCGCCAGTTCAAGCTCGCGGAGCTTCGAAAGAATATCGGCTTCGTGCCGCAAGAGACCTTCCTCTTCTCCGATACAGTCTGGCAAAATATCGCATTTGGTAGACCCTCAGCCACAGACGCTGAAGTGCAGGACGCCGCCATAGTCGCACACATCCAGAGCGAGATCCTCGAGTTTCCGAAGGGCTTCGACACACTGGTGGGCGAGCGCGGGGTCACACTCTCCGGCGGCCAAAAGCAGCGCTCCGCCATCGCGCGCGCTGTGATCCGAGACCCACGAATTCTGATCCTCGATGACGCGCTGGCGAGCGTCGATACCTACACCGAAGAACGCATCCTGAGCGGTCTGCGTCGCGTCATGCAGGGACGGACGACGGTGTTCATCTCACACCGCATCTCGACCGCGCGCAACGCCGACCAGATCGCCGTTCTGGTCGAGGGCCGTATCGCCGAGCTCGGAACGCACGACGAACTCCTCGCCATCAACGGCTACTACACCAGCCTGTTCGAGAAGCAGCGCCTGGAAGAAGAGCTGGCAGTCGCGCAATAATCAAGCCGACCAACGCGATGCGCTCTGTGACTCAGCCATCATGGGAGGCCTCGCCACTGGCAGCAATTTTTCCTCGCGCGTGCGAAGCTCTCGCGGCAGAACCCTTCCAGCGTTGGGGTCCTTTGCCACAATGACCCAGGCGTCGCGGACGTTGCGAACGCAGGCGATCACCTCCAGAAACTGCTCTTTCGAGGCGATGTGCGACGCTTCGAGTGTCAGCGTGAACATGGCGACGTAGAACTCCGCTAAAGAAGTAGCCGCGCTGCCTCCTACGTCGGGGCGGAGCCTTGCCTGCAGGTACATCAGGATATCGATGACCTTCTTGACCGCGAGACGTCTGCCGTGGACATCATCCTCTTCGACACATTGGATCGCACGGTAGAGAAACCGTATGGCCGCGTTATAGAGAGCAATAATCAGCTCAACCCCTGTTGCCGCGGCTAAAGATTGTTCCTGATAATTGGCTTCGCTCATTGATCTATCCATTGGTGGAGTTGTTGTAACCAGTGATCGCACTGTAGATCTCATTGACCTGATTCAGCTGGCTTGGAATCGACTGAAGGACTTGATTCGCCGTATTCAGCTCGGTCGTAAGCGTTGTCTTCTGCGCTGCCAGAAGCGCATCTTCATTGGTGACATTCTGGTTCAAGTTAGTCTCGATGGTGCTGTTTTGCTGTAGAGCGAGGTAAACAGTGCCTGAAAGGGACTGCGTGCCCAGACTGTTCAGAGTTGTGGCAAAGCTCTGGCCGAAGCTGCCAGTGTTTTGAAGAAAGCCAGTTACATCGGCGTAGCTGCTGGTCAGTGCGCTCTGTAGTGTGTCTGTGTTGAGGCTGAGAGTACCGTCGGTGCCGACGGTGAGGCCGAGTTGGGTGATGCTGCTGATAGTTCCGCTTTTGCTGCCTGCAAACAGGCCGCTTGTTAGCCCGCTCTGAATACTCGAGAGAATCGGACTTCCAAGCAGGGGTTCCGCGTTCCCGCTGGAGTCCTTGCCTTCCTGGGTATTGATGTCTTTGATTACGGCGTTATAGGCCGTCACGAACGCACTCATCGCCGTCCCGACAGCGGAGTTGTCGTTGGTAACCTGCACCTGTACCGTCGTGTTGGCATCGGCTGCAAGCAGTTGAAAGGTAACTCCTGGGATGGCGTTGGTGACCGTATTCGAAGAGCTTGTCAGCGCAATACCATCGACGCTCAGACTTGCATCCTGCCCCAACGATCCCGTATGAAAGGCGATTGCGGCACTGGTCGAAGCATTGGTGAGGTTGCTTGTAACGGTAAGCTGGCCCGCGGCACCGCCAGTAGAGCTGACCAGAGACAGCCGTGAACCGGAGGAATCGCTGATGATCGACGCACTGACGCCGACGCCAGCCAGATTGATGGCAGCGGCAAGCGTGCTGAGCGTATTGCTGCTGGTGCCTACGGTCACGGTCTGCGGGGTGCCCGATGAACCGACCTGGATAGTAATGCTTCCAGAAAGGGTGTCTGCCGCAGTCGTAACGGTGTCGCTGTAGTTCGAAGAGGTCAGTGCAAGCTTGTTGACGACCACCGTGTGGCTTCCAGCCGATGCAGTGGTGGCGGCGGCCGTCAGCGCAACAAGATTAGTATCGGAGCTCGCTCCCTGCTTCTGCGCCAACGCACCGGTAAAGTCCGTAAGTGATTGAAGCGAGGTCGTCAAGGTGGAAAGATCCGTGCCAATCGAGGTAAAAGCGGTGTCCTGTGCCTTGAGCGCGGTAAGCTGCGTCGTCCAGGGCGTCTCGATCGCCTGCTCGGCAGCCTGGATTTGCGTCACCGTCGTGGCAACATCAAAGCCCTGTCCACTTGTAGCCGATCCAAAGCTGATTCCTACTGTACCCATCGCCTGTCGTCTCCTGTCCTACCCTTGCCATGCAATTCCCACGCCAATCTCAGGCTGAAAGGTTAGCGACAGCTAATGATTGCGTGACGAATAAAAGAACAAACGGCGGTCATGGTCACCGGGACCATGACCGCCGTTCCTCATGGTTTACTGCACGAGCTTGAGAACCTCCTGCTGGACGCTGTTGGCCTGAGCCAGAGCGCTGATGCCGGTCTGGCTCAGCACCTGGTATTTCGCCAGGTCGCTGGCCGCCTGACCGTAGTTGGTGGCCTGTAGGTTGTTGGCTGCGGAGGTAAGATTCACCTGCTCCGTGGAAGCGACGCTGGAGGCGGCGGTCAACTGGTTGACGTCCGCACCGATGGTCGCACGCTGGTTGGCGACGTCCGCGATAGCAGTCGTGACGTCAGTCAGAGCAGCCGCAGCGCCGGTTGTGAGGTTGTCGGCCGCGAGACTGATACCGCCAGAGGTACCGACGGTTGTTTCGCCGACGGAGGCGCTGCTCAAAGCTCCAGTTGTTTCGCCGTAGGTGGCGGTTCCGCCCGCCGTACCATCCGTGGTCACAACATTGACGGCAGTTGCGGAGAATACCGCATTCCCGTTGTAGTTCGTCTTGCTCCCGATATTCGTGATCTCGGTCAGGATCGACGTGTACTCGTTGTTCGCTGCACTCAACTGGGCGGTGTTCAGCGTACCGTTGGAGGCCTCGGTGGCAAGCGTCGTGGCACGATTGAGGAGGCTCGTAACCTGTGAGAGCGCACCGTCTGCCGTCTGCAGCAGTCCAATGCCCGATTGCGCGTTCTGTGCGGACTGTGTCAGCGCCGCTACGTTGCCCTGAAGACCGCTGACCACTGCGAGGCCTGCCGCGTCGTCCGAACCGCTGTTGATGCGCGAACCAGAGGAGAGCTGCTGAAGCGTGGTTTGCAGGCTCGCCTGCGTATTGTTGAGGTTGTTCTGCGCGTAGATGGCTGCGATGTTGTTAAGGACACCCAAGGACATGTTGATCCGCTCCTATATGACTCAGTTTGAGTTACCGCGTCGCCTGTCCCGAGTGCCGAATCCGGTAGTCGTCACCACATCGCGTGCGGTGTTGATGACCGTATTCAGTTGGCGGAAGGCTCCGCGTTCCCACACCTCATCGGCCCCGTCTGGCGGCACATTAGTCCAATCTGTCCCCATACACCACTGGTGTAGCAAAACACCTCTGCCTCTATAGAACACAGCTTCTCAGTCGATGAGAGACAGAGAGGAATCACTTTCATGATTGAGTTGACTCGCCTGAACGGCAACGGCCTCACCGTCAGCTGCGACCTGATTAAGTATGCCGAGGCCGCACCGGACACAGTCTTGACTTTAGTTACTGGGGAGAAGCTCGTTGTGCTCGAGACCTGCTCCCAGGTACAGGAACGCACGTTGAACTACCGCGCCGAGACTCTCAGACGAGCATGGCCGGAGGCCTCTGTGCCCCTCACTGCGAAGATGGCCTTTGAAGCTGTAGAGCAGGTTCGCAAACAGCAGGATTAAGCAACCGGTATCAGAAGAGGACGGGTCATGGATATTGCAAGCATCGGCGGGCTAACGCTCGCGCTCATCGGCATTCTGGCCGGCATGATGATGGAAGGCGGCAGCATCACCCAGATCACCCAACCGACCGCGGCCTTGATCGTGCTTGGCGGTACATTGGGAGCCGTCATGCTTCAGTTTCCGATGAGCATCCTACTCGCGGCGCTGAAGAGCATCATGAAGATCTTCCTGCACAAAGGACCGGAGGGTGAAGCGATCCTCGCACAGTTGGTGAGCTTCGCCAACAAGGCCCGCAGAAGTGGAATCGTCTCCCTCGACCAGGAGCTCGTCAACATCGAAGATCCGTTTCTGAAGCAGGCCCTGATGCTTGCCGTCGATGGAACGGAGCCGAATGAGGTTCGCAAGATCATGCAGCTCGAACTCGACAACAAGTCGGAGATCGAAGAGAAGATCCCTGCCGTCTTCGAAGCCGCGGGCGGCTATTCGCCGACCATTGGCATCATCGGAGCCGTGCTTGGGCTGATCGAGGTGATGAAGAATCTCGCCAATATCGACGAGGTGGGACGCGGCATCGCCACTGCCTTCGTCGCAACGATCTATGGTGTGGCCCTCGCCAACCTCATCTGTCTACCCGCCGCCGGCAAGCTCAAATTCCGGCATCGTGAGGAGCAGATGCTCAAAGAGATGATGCTCGAAGGCGTTATCTCCATCCTCGAGGGCATGAATCCGCGCATGATCGAGACCAAGCTGCGGACATATCTCTTCGATTCCAAACCGGAGCCTGCGGGCAAGGCCGTTGGCAAGACTGCGGAGGCCACAACATGAGCAAGAAGAAGCATCCCGAGCATGTGAACCATGAGCGTTGGCTTATCTCTTATGCGGACTTCATCACGCTGCTCTTCGCCTTCTTCGTGGTGCTCTTTGCCTCCAGCCAGTCGGACAAGAAAAAGCAGTCTCAACTTGCCGCCGCCATGCAGAATGCCTTTACGCCTGCAGCCGTCTTCGAGCCGCACTCCAAACAGCCTGCGCTCACGGAAGATGCCGGAGCAGCAAGCGTGCTGCCCATAGCTCCGCAAGCGCCAGTACCAATCCAACGCGCAACGCCCGAGTTGAAAAAATTGCTGGCCGAGGAGGCAAAGTCCGGAGGACTTCCGCCCGGCAGCCTGACCATGCACACGACGAAGGAAGGAGTCGTCATCTCCTTGCAGGAAGCAGGCTTCTTCGCCTCCGGAGCCGCCGAGGTCCGAGCTGGAGCGCTCCCCGTGCTGGCAAAGCTGGCCGCGACGTTATCGGCCGGTCCTATGCGCGTGGAGGGCCACACCGATACCGTTCCGATCCACACACCGCAGTACACCACCAACTGGGAGCTCTCCTCCGCGCGAGCGACCACCATCGCCCGCTTTCTGCTCGAACACAGCCCCGTCAAACCCACGGAAATGGCGGCCACCGGATACGCGGAGTTTCACCCAGTTGCCAGCAATGCAACCGAAGAGGGCCGGGCGAAGAATCGCCGGGTCGACATCATTCTGCTGTCAGCCCCAGCAGCTTCACAATGACGCGCTTGCGCCTCTGCCCATCGAACTCGGCATAGAAGATGCGCTGCCACGTCCCCAGATCCAGCCTGCCGCCAGTAATCGGCAGGGTTGTCTCATGGTGCAACAGCAAAGCCTTCAGATGGGCATCGGCGTTGTCTTCGCCGGTCTGGTGGTGCCGGTACTCCGGCTTCGCTGGCGCAAGCTTCTCCAGCCAGACGCTGATGTCTTCGATCAGGCCGTCTTCGTTGTCGTTGACATAGATCGCCGCAGTGATGTGCATGGGCGAGACAAAGCACAGCCCATCCGAGATGCCGCTGCGGCGGACGATCTGCTCCACCTGCGGAGTGATATGCACCATCTCGTACCGCTCATCTGTATTGAAGGTGAGGTACTCCGTATGCGCCTTCATCCCTGCCATTCGTTTCTCCTCCTTAGAGCTAATTCCATTCAGGTATATAGCCCATTAATGCTTGTCATCCTGAGCGTAGCGAAGGACCCCTGTATTTCGTCTTTGCTGTTGCTTGTTCTTGCTCTACATCTTCGAGAACTCTGCTCTAAAGTTCACTCTATACTGACTGAAAGAACCTGGAAGCAAACCATCCTTATGAAGATCTATGTAGCAACCAGCAACGCCGGAAAACTGCGCGACTTCGCGCTCGACGTCGACGGGGAGATATCCATCGAGCCGCTCCCCGGACTGGCAGCCATCCCCGCTCCCCCCGAGGACGCACCAACCTTTGAGGGTAACGCTCGGGCCAAGGCCATCTATTACTCCCGCCACGCACCGGGCCAGCTCGTGATGGCAGACGATTCCGGGTTGGAAGTGGACGCACTGAACGGCGACCCCGGGGTGCGGTCAGCACGTTTTGCCGACGACGCAGGCTACGCCGGTCTCCCGAATGCAACCGTAGACGAGCGTAACAACGCCTTCCTCCTGCAACAGCTCGATGGGGTTCCAGCGGAACGTCGCCAGGGCCGATATCTTTGCGTTCTAGCCCTCGCCCGCGATGGCGAGATCATCATGGTCGGAAACGGAGAGGTCACCGGAGAGATCCTGACTGCTCCGCAGGGATCGGGAGGCTTTGGCTACGATCCACTCTTCTTTCTCCCTCAATATCAAAAAACCATGGCGGAGCTGGACGCGGCCACACGTCTAAAATGCAGCCATCGTGGTGCGGCATGGGGCGCTCTGGAGGCTGTCCTCACCTTGAACATGGGAGTATAGCCAATCCTCGGTCAGACCATGCGCCCGGACAACGAAAAGAGATGAAAGTACGTCGGCGAAATACCGTAGCTCTGCATCGCGGCTTCCCGGTACTTCGGTCGCATACTTATCTTCTTGTAACCGTGCTGCTCCAGCAATGTGACCATGGGCGTTCTCTCCGCGCCTGGCAGTTCGGTGCTGAACATCTGACGCCCGCCGTCACAACCCCCATGCGGAACCAGGAGAATGTGCCGAACGCTGTGGGCCTCAAGAAGGTCAAGCCACCAATTGATCGCTTCCACAGTACACTCGGTGAGCGAATTGACGGCGATTGCCAGGTCAACCGTCTCCCGCGATAATTCAGTCTCCAATGAGGGTAAAGGCACAACCTCAACGTTCGGCGATACCGCTCTATGGGATAGGTAATACTCGCAGACGAAGGCAGACTCGGGCACCGCGTCGACGCAAAGCATCGAAACGTCCGGAAAACACTGATTCATGCGCCACGCCAGTCTGCCGTAGCCGCTGCCGATATCAAGCACCCGCAGGCGAGAGTGTTCGCCAAGCGAGAACGCCTCTCTCAAAAATCCGAGTTCTGCCACCGAGTCCACTCTGTCGCGCGTAACCAAAGTGCCGTCGACGCTGAGACTGTACACACCGAAGCTGCCGTCCTCGGTACATCTGTCGAGCAGGTCGGCATCGCAGGAGATGCGGTGATGATAGTACGTCGCCATATAGTGGACAGGGACATTGCCATCCCGGTGTTGCCACATGTAAGCAGAATCGGCTCGAAAGGTCGATAGGTTGATTCCGTGGATGAGAGACGCGTTCCACATACTGTGCCTCTGGGCTGCACAGGGGTACGCCGCATACTGCTGCCGAAGGTCCGCTAACCGCCTGCTCTCCCACGTCAACTCCGAAGTGCGCCTCTCCTCCACACGAGTCGAGGGAAGCAGACCTTCTTCCGTAAGAGATTCCGTGAACCCCACTCGGCTCAAAACCTTATTCTTCAGGGAACGATACTCATCCAGTCTCATACTTTTCCATCCAGGGGTTGCGGCGAAACGCTCTCGAAGTGCGACAGGTACGCCAGCTTCTATTTCATCCGAATACTATTGACGTCAAAATCTTAGCAGCAGGCGTAAACGGCGGTAGTGGGTCAGTTTGAATCCACCGTTTCCGTATAGCCCGTGATCCGCCAGCAGTCCGGAAGAGGAATTCCGCTAGCACGATCAGTGAGTGACTTGGCGATTTTGCATGTTTCCAGAAACAAACCAGTCCACATCAGCGTTTTGGGGACACATCCTCTGGAACCCGGTGTGGGGCGAATTCATCAGCATCCCGCAGGGGGTCCCTGGGATGGCCACAACTCGCGAAGACAAGTCTCGAGCAGCGCCAGGAAGTCATTCGGAGCGGAGTGTAGTGATCGGATCGACGCGCATGGCGCGCAGCGCAGGGACGTAGCTGGCGGCGATGGCGACAGCGGTAAGCACGGCGGTTACCCCGGCGAAGGTGGAGAGATCGTAGGGCGAGACACCGTAAAGCAGGCCGGCCATGAGATGAGAAACAATAAGCGCGCCAACCAGGCCTATGCCGGTGCCGGCGGCGGCCAGAGTGAGGCCCTGGCGTAAAACCATCCTGAGGATATCGCGCCTTTGCGCGCCCAGTGCGAGGCGAATGGCGATCGCGCGCGATTGCTCATTGACCACGAAGGAGATGGTTCCATAAATTCCCAGGCCCGCGAGCAGCAGGGCTGTGGCGGCAAACAGCGCCACCATTTCCATGGAGAACCGCCGCACGGAAAGCGAAGAGGAGAGAACCTCGTTCAGGGGCTCCGCGTGGAAGACGGGAAGGTTCGGATCGACGGCCTGGACTTGTGTGCGCACCTGCCCGGCGATAGCGGCGGGATCGACCTGCCCACGCAGGTAGAACGCAAGAAACTTGGCGGGGCGCTGGTAGATGTCGAGGTAGATCTGCGGAATGCCGGCGTCCGCGAGCGATTCTGTGCGCGCGTCGGCAATGACGCCGACGATAGTGGTCCACTCCGGCGTGGGACTATCCAAACGGGTCCTCAAACGGACGCGCTTGCCGACCGGGTCCTCGCCCTTCCCCTCTTTGCCGGGCCAGTACTTGCGCGCGGCGGCCTGGTTGATGACTGCGACCAAGGGCGTAGCTTCGAGATCCTGGTCGGCGAAGAGGCGTCCACGCAAGAGCGTCATGCCGAGCGCGTGGAAATATTCCGGAGAGACGATCGATATGTTGATCATCGGAGGCTGGCTACTTTGCGCGTCCTGGCCCTCGCGGATCATGGGCCGCGGCACAAGATCGCGCTGGCCATGGCCGAGAGGCAGAGCCGCCCGGTCACTGACAGCCGTTTCTTCCACGCCCGGAATCGTTCGGATTCGACGAAGAGCTTCTCGCAGAAATACCGATTCCTGCGTGGCAGTCCGATAAATGTCGGTATTTGGATCGTTGGGATTCGGCAGCGAGGTCTCAATTGCCATGACTCGAGTGGGATTGAAGCCGAGTTGCACCTTGAACAAGTCCCAGAAGCTGCGCAGCAGAAGTCCGGCGGCGACCATAAGCACCAGGGAAAGGGCTAATTCACCAATCACCAGAGCATGGCGCAAGCGCGAGCGCTTCCGGGAACCGTTGGAGCCACGACCTTCCTGCCGGAGCGTCGTGTTCAAATCGAGGCGGCTGGTGAGCCACGCGGGAGCAAGCCCGAAGATGGTTCCGGCGGCGACGGAGACGACGATGGCAAACGCCAGCACGCCCCAGCTGATGGATATGTCATTGAGGCGCGGCAGGCTTTCGGGAATAAATTCCAGGAGGAATTTCCGGGCGCAGAAGAGAACCACGAAACCGGTGATGCCGCCAAGCACGAAGAGCAACAAGCTCTCGGTGAGAAGCTGACGAATAAGGCGCATCCTTGCGGCTCCCAATGCCTGGCGAACCGCCATCTCGCGACCTCGCGCGCTTGCGCGTGCCAGCAGCAGATTGGCGACGTTGACGCAGCTGATCAGCAGGACCAGGCCCACCGCGCCAAACAGCAGAATGAGCGATTGGCGAACGTCGCCGACAAGACTCTCGGACAGGGGAGTGAGATGGAAAGTCCACGCGGCCTGGGGAGGATAATCCGCCGGATATTGCTTCTTCAACGATGCAACCAGGGCATCGAGGCGCTTCTGCGCAGCCTCAGGCGAGAGACCGGGCTGAAGGCGCGTGATGATCTCGTAGGGTAAACGCGTGCCGCGCAGCGGCGGAGGGTCGTCGGCAAATCCGCCCGCCGTCCACACTTCGGTACTAACCTCCTCGCTGATCTGGCCCTGGTCACGAAAGCCGGCGGGCATGACGCCGACAACATGAGTGGGATCGCCGTCAATGCGCAGAGTCTTACCGAGAATATGCGGGTCGGCGCCAAACGCGCGCTTCCAGAGCCCATCGCTGATGACGGCTTCGCCGTTGAAGCCGGGTGTGGCGTCGTGCGGATCGAAGGTGCGGCCCAACTGCGCGTCCACGCCAAGTACCGCGAAGTAGCCCGGAGTGACTGACTTTCCGGCGAGGCGCGTCGGCTGGCCGCTGCCCGTAAGAGTGTCGGTGCCGAAAAAGCAGAGGGACACATTTTGGAAGATTCCCGAGCTCTGAAGGTCTCTGAACTCAGGGATGGAGATGCCGATGTCGTGCGCGCCCACGCCGGGAAGGTTGGCTTCAATTCGCACCAGTTCGCTGGGGTGGGGGTATGGCAAAGGATGCAGCAGGGTTGCGTCGATGACGCTGTAGATGGCGGCGGTGGCTCCGATGCCGAGGGCCATGGTGGCGATGACAATGAGGGAAAATCCGGGAGAGCGGTGCAGCATGCGAAACGCATAGCGGAGATCGAAGAGAAAATTCTCAGCAAGCGGAAGACCCTGCTCGGCGTTGTGGTGCTCGCGAATAGCCTGGGCCGCGCCAAGCTTCAGTGCGGCCTGCCGACGCGCCTCGGCGGGTGGCAAACCGGCACGCAAATTCTCCTCAGTCTGCAAGGCAAGATGCTCGGCCATCTCTTCCTGGAGGCGTTGGTCGGCGCGCCTTCCGGTGGTGAAGTTCGAGAGGCGAATGAAAAAGCGGCGCAGGAATCTCATGGCAGGTCCTCGGCTTTGACCTCAAAGAAGCGCGCGATGATAGCCGCGGTCTGATTCCAATCGCGGGTCTCGGCCCGCAGTTGTTTGCGGCCGGCTTCGGTAAGGCGATAGAAGCGTGCCCGGCGGTTGTTTTCCGATGTGCCCCACTCGGAGGCAATCGAGCCTTCATGCTCCAGCTTGAGCAGCAAGGGATAGAGCGTGCCCTGGTTTAGGGCCAGAATGTCTCCGCTGATCTGCTCAATGCGTCGGGCAATTCCCCAGCCGTGCTGGGGTCCCAGGACGTCGAGTGTCTTGAGGACCATCAGCGCGAGCGTTCCTTGCAAGACGTCCGGCTTTTCCTTCATGGCGAATCAACCTTTAGGTTTCCAACAGGAGAATAATTGCATGCTTCCTTTTGGAAAGCAACAGGAAATTTTGAACTTTCCTTCGACGACAAATCCAGAAGAGCTGTCGGGAAACCGCCGGGACTCCGTTCATTGAAGACGGCGTAGTTTGATTTCTAATGAAAAGTCGGCCAGTGTTCGCAGATTTGACTGGACACGATCCTGGATTGATGCCAACAGGGCAATGCACTCATCGAAACCCGATGTTGATTGCTTCTTCTAGGTTCGGGTGTGTTGTCGGCCATTCGGAAACAGTGGATTCAAATTGATCCACTACTTAAATTAAACGGCGATCCCGAAGACCCCGGCCCATGACCAAAGATGCATTCATGGGCATCATCAATAATTTCGCACAAACTTTCTGATAATCGCACAAATCGGCATGGTTTTCTTGACGGTCGCCGGAGGGGAGCGGAATAATCGTCCTGTCTCTTGTAAAGGTGTTCTTCTAAGACATCGCTCGAAACCTCGGAGGTTCGACTCATGGCCGCTGCCGCACCACCAGCACCTCCTGCCACACCGCCTCTGCGCGGCGTGCAACCTCTGCGCGCGGGCGAGGGTCACTCCTTTCTCTTGCGGAAGCTGCACTCGCTCTCCGGCATCGTCCCCATCGGCGCCTTCCTGTTGGAGCACATCCTCTCGAACTTCGAGGCGCTCAACGGCCCCCTGGCATACGCCCAGCAGGTGAAGTTCCTGAACTCGCTTCCCCTGGTACGGGTGCTCGAGTGGGCCTTTATCTTCATCCCGCTCGCCTTCCACGCGGGCTACGGCGTCTTCATCGCCTTCCGTGGACGAACCAACGTCAACGTCTACCCCTGGGCCGGTAACTGGATGTACCTCTCCCAGCGGGTCACCGGCCTGATCGCGCTGGCATACATCGTGCAACATGTTTGGAGACAACGGTTTAGCGGCGTCAGCCTGCCGGAGCATCCCGGCGCGGCCTTCGCCAAGGTGCAGCACGAGTTGGCCAACCCATGGATGCTCGCCATCTACATCATCGCGATGATCGCGACCTGCTGGCACTTCTCCTACGGGATCTGGCTCTTCGCCGCAAAGTGGGGCATCACCCCCGGCGACCGTGCCCGCAAACGCTTCGGCTACGTCTGCACTGCTCTGGGCATTGTGCTCACAGTCATGGGCCTCGCCAGCATCTACGCCTTCGTCGGACCCAAGTATCAGAACGCCCCGGCAGATGTCATGCCCGGGATCACGGAACCGGCTCCGGCAGCTCTCCCCACTACGGCATCCTCCAGCCTGCAACAGTAAGAAAGGCCTCGAACGCCCATGGCAACTCCCAGAATTATCGTAGTCGGCGGCGGCCTCGCCGGACTCTCGTCGGTCATCAAGATCGCTGAGGCAGGCGGCACGGTCGACCTCTTCTCGATCGTCCCGGTCAAGCGGTCGCACTCGGTCTGCGCCCAAGGCGGGATCAACGCTGCCAAGGACCTCAAGGGTGAGGGCGACACCGTCCTGAAGCACTTCGACGACACCGTCTACGGCGGCGACTTCCTCGCCAACCAGACGCCGGTTAAGAACATGACCGCGCAGGGACCGGCGATCATCGACCTGCTCGACCGCATGGGAGTTCCCTTTAACCGAACGCCCGAGGGACTACTCGACTTCCGCCGTTTCGGCGGAACGCTCTATCAGCGGACAGCATTTGCGGGTGCAACCACCGGCCAGCAGCTGCTCTACGCGCTCGATGAGCAGGTTCGGCGATACGAGTCCGAGGGGAAGGTCACCAAGTACGAAGGATGGGAGTTCCTCTCCGCCGTACTGGATTCCAAAGGCGTATGCCGTGGAATCTGCGCGCTCGACCTACGCTCCATGGAGACCCGCACCTTCCCCGCTGATGCCGTTATCATCTGCACAGGCGGTAACGGAGCCATCTTCGGAAAATCAACTAATTCAGTGGTTTGCACCGGCTCAGCTCAATCAGCACTTTATCAACAGGGAGCCTTCTACGCGAACGGGGAATTTATCCAGGTCCATCCCACTGCTATCCCCGGCGAAGACAAGCTCCGACTCATGTCCGAGTCAGCCCGCGGCGAAGGCGGCCGCGTCTGGGTCCCCAAAGACAAGAACGACAAGCGTGTCGCACGGTCCATCCCCGAAGCCGACCGCTGGTACTTCCTCGAGGAGTGGTATCCAAAGTATGGGAACCTCGTCCCCCGCGACGTCGCCACCCGCGCCATCTTCAAGGTTGTCTACGAGCACGGCATGGGCATCGATGGCCAGCCCATGGTCTACCTCGACCTCACTCATCTCCCCAAAGAACGCCTCCACAAGCTCGAAGGCATCCTCGAGATCTACGAGAAGTTCGTAGGCGACGATCCTCGCGAAGTCCCCATGAAGATCTTCCCCGGCATGCACTACACCATGGGCGGCCTCTGGGTGGACTTCAACCAGCAGACCAACATCCCCGGCGTCTTCGCGGCGGGTGAAGCCGACTACTCCATCCACGGTGCCAACCGCCTCGGAGCCAACTCCCTCCTCTCCTGCATCTACGGAGGCTTCGTCGCCGGCCCGCAAGCCATCGCCTACGCCAAAGCGCTTCCGGCACAGGAAGGCGATGGCGGCCACGCAGCCGAGCTCCAGCGCCAGAAAGAAAAAAACGCTCTCCTGCTTAACAACTCCGGCACCGAAAACCCTTTCAAAATCTGGCGCGAGCTCGGCGAGACCATGACCAAGCACGCCACCATCATCCGCTACAACGCCGGACTGGATGAAGCGGACGCAAAGCTTGTGGAACTATTAGACCGCTACAAAAACGTCAACCTCTCCGACAAGAGCCAGTGGGCCAACACCAGCTTCGCCTTCACCCGCCAGCTCTACAACATGATCGAACTCGGCCGCGTCATCGTCCAGGGTGCTCGCCTCCGCGACGAGTCCCGCGGGGCCCACTACAAGCCCGACTTCCCCGAGCGCAACGACGAAAAATTCCTCAAGACCACCAAAGCCAGCTTCAAAGACAACGCCCCCGCCTTCGAGTTCGAAGACGTAGACATCAGCCACATCACACCGCGCCCGCGCCGCTACGACGCTACCGCCTAACCATCGCTTTTGTCTTTGCCTTTTTTGTTTTTTTGCCTTTTTGCTTGTCATCCCGTAGGGATCTGCTTTTGTCGTTGTCGTTGCTTTTGCTGATTAAAGGATTGGGTTTTTAGCCCCAGAGGACCACCACCATGGCCACCGCACGCACCATCAAAGTCGAGATCAAGCGCCAGTCCACCCCGGACGCCCCCTCCACCATCGAGAAGTTCGAGATTCCCTATCGCCCGGGCATGAACATCACCTCGCTCCTCGGCGAGATCGCGCTCAACCCCGTCGACGTCACCGGCAAGCCCACCACGCCGATCACCTATGACTCGAACTGCCTGGAGGAGATCTGCGGGTCGTGCGCGATGCTGGTCAATGGGAAGGCGCGGATGGCTTGCTCGGCGCTGGTGGACAAGTTGGAGCAGCCGATTCAGTTGGCTCCGCTGTCGAAGTTTCCTGTGGTGCGAGACCTTGCCGTGGACCGCTCGGTGCTGTTCCAGAACCTGAAGGCGGTGAAGGCATGGGTACCGATCGATGGGACGTATGACCTGGGCTCAGGACCGAAGCAGTTTCCTCAGTTGCAGGAGCAGTTGTATCCTCTGTCGAACTGCATCTCCTGCACGATCTGCATGGAGGTGTGCCCGCAGTTCAACGACTCGACGAACTTTGTCGGCGCGGCGACCATTGCCCAGGTGAAGCTGTTCAACAATAATCCGACGGGTAAGGTTCTGAAGGAGGAGCGGCTGCGGGCGCTGGCTGGAGACGGCGGCGTTCAGGAGTGCGGCTTCGCGCAGAACTGCGTGGAAGCATGCCCGAAGCAGTTGCCGCTGACGGAGGCTATTTCAGACATGGGGCGGGATGTAATGGTGCAGCAGGTGAAGGACTTCTTCGTCCGGTAGCGGCATGGGCTCAAGTGAGACGAAGATTCCTGCTTACCTGGGTAGTAGGCCGGTTTGAATCGACTGAGATAATTTATCGGAAGCTGACTTTGCAGGCACAACAGGAAAGCTTCCGGTCTTTGCTTCCGACAAGGGCGTTTGTCATTACCAATCTTCCCAGAGGCCTAAACTAAAGCTGGATGAGCGATTTGCCCTGATATCGCCAGTTGAGAGCCTAGAACAGTGAAATATCGTGCTGCAAGCTGACATCTCATAATCGTCCGAACCCATGAACACCGTCTCGCCCTTACGACGTGCGGAAAAACGAATTTGAAGCCGTCGCAAGGCGAGATCATTCCATATGTTTTTTCGTCTTGGGGGGCACTAGATCAATCAGCTTTTGCACTACTGGAGAGACATCGTCTCTCTTCCAGATAAGTAGAAGCCGGGCGTCGCTCCTGGAATTTTGAAGCGGCAGCACAACGGTTCCCTCCCTCAAAATGCGACATGCCGATGCAGGAATAATCGACACCCCAAAACCGATCGCCACCAAGCCTAGAGAAGTCTGAATTGTCGTCACTTCCTGAATTGATGCCGGCTGGAAACCCGCACCGGCACATTCTCGCAAGATGGTGTCGTAATAAGTTGCTGACGTCTGCCGCGACGGCAGAATCAGCTTCTCATTGACTAGTTCCTTGATTGGGACTGAGTCCCGCAACGCAAGCCGATGATTGCGAGGAAGGGCAACGAATAAAGGCTCTGCCGTTAGTTGCTTTGACTGAAACTCATCACCCAGTAAGCCATATGAGATGGCGACATCGATTTCACCGCTTCTCAAAGCAGCCAGCTGTGCAGCAGTTCCCATCTCTTCGAGTTCGACCCGGATATCGGGATACCTCTCGTGCAAACTCCGAACCAGTTGCGGCACAACGTCAATCCCTGCTGTGCTCCCAAAGCCTATAGCAAGCGTGCCGATCTCTCCGCGACCGGCACGCTGTGCACTGATTCTGGCTAACTCAAACTGTTGCAGACTCCGTTCCGCTTCGATGCGGAATACTTTGCCGGCTTCCGTAAGAGAAAGCTTGTGTCCCTTTCTATGGATCAGAAGAGTTCCGAGTTCGTCCTCCAGTTGCTGGATGTTCTGCGTCAATGCGGGCTGGGCAATATGAAGTGACTCAGCAGCACGGGTCATGTGCAGTGTGTCAGCAAGAACAAGGAAGTAACGGAGATGCCGGTTCTCAATCATGGATAAGCTCAGAGCCTCAATAAGACGAGCTTATCGAATCCTCTCATAAACAGTATTGTCCGTTTGAAGATCGGAACATCTATGAATATGTCGATGAAGTTCGGTCGCAAAGCGTTTCCAAAAGTAAGCGACAGCGAATCGCGACCGAATGGTGTCGAGCACAAATAAATCAGTGTCACGGAGACTCTTAATGGCGGGCCTAAGCAAGATCGTCGACGTTCATTCACACCCCATCCTCGGAGCCGGGGACGGGACTCCAATGACTGAGAATCATAAACTACCCGATTGGTCTGTCGAGAGAACGCTCTCACACATGGATGAGTATGGCATCTCCGCGTGCGTACTCTCCTCTATAGTCTCATCTGACGACACAACGGGCCAGAAAGCACGAGACATCGCCAGGCGTGCCAACGAGACACTTGCCGAGATCGTTTCCACGCACCCCAGTCGCTTCGGAGCAGTTGCGACGCTGCCTGCGCTGGACCCGGACGGCGCGCTGGCCGAGATCAGCTATGCACTCGATACATTGAAGCTGGATGGCATTGCTACGTCGACAAGTCATAATGAGACCTATCTCGGTGAGCCGCAATTCGATCCCTGGCTTGAAGAACTGAACCGGCGCAACGCAACCCTTTTCATTCACCCTGTTACCACAAAGGCAGGATCGACCCTGCTCATGGGATTGCACGACTCCGTCGTCGAATTCATGTTCGAAACGACTCGCATGATCATCAACATGGTTGTTACCGGCTCCAAGAAGCGCTTCTCACAAATCAAGATGATCTCCACTCACGGCGGAGGCACCATACCCTACGTGGCTAGCCGAATCCAGACACTTGAGCACACCTTTGGCGTGGGGCCTGGACGACTTGCACTTTCTCCTGGCGAAATACGGGAGGGCATGGCGTCGTTCTATTACGACCTGACGGCAGCGACCTCAGAGGAGCAACTTTTTGCCATTCTCAAGCTTGTGCCAGTATCGCAGCTCCTGATGGGGCTTGATTTCCCGTTGATGCCGAAATCGAGCTTTGCTCCTGCCATCGCCGACGTTGAACGTTACTCAGCATTCAGCGAAGCGGATTTGCGAAGTATCTCGTATGAGAATGCCTTCCGTTTGTTCCCGGCGCTAGCTAAACGCATCGGGTAGTCACTTCGCGCCCGGTATTCGCTGTTACTCGCTAACTGCGGCGGAAATGGAACTTGCAGATCCGGTGCACACGACCTGCGGAAATCCAGACCGTCGAGTTCTATCAACCCACCACTTGTATTACCGGTAATCAGGGAGATTCTTAATGCCAAGTCTAAGCAAGATCATCGACGTTCATTCGCACCCCATCCTGGGTTTCGGGCAAGAGGCACCGATGACCGCTGGCCATGAACAGCCCAAATGGTCTGTTGAAACAACACTCTCTCACATGGACGAGTTCGGGATCACCGCATGCGTGCTTTCCTCTCCCTCCTCGACCAACAACGCGACGGGGCAAAAAGCACGAGATATCGCCAGGCGCACCAACGAATTCCACGCCGAAATCGTCTCCAAGTACCCAAAGCGTTTTGCAGCAGTCGCGACGCTGCCTGCTTTGGACCCGGACGGCGCGTTGGCTGAGATCACCTACGCACTCGATACGTTGAAGCTGGAGGGCGTTGGCACGACAACAAGTCATAATGATATCTACCTCGGTGAGTCGCAATTTGATCCATGGCTTGAGGAACTCAACCGGCGGAGTGCCACCCTCTTCGCCCACCCGACGACCCCAAAGGCAGGGGAAACTCTGCTCATCGGACTGAATGACTCCATTCTCGAATTCGTGTTTGACACGACTCGCATGATCGCCAACATGATTGCCACGGGCGCCAAGAAGCGCTTCTCACAGATTAAGATTATTACTGCGCACGGCGGCGGTACCATCCCCTACGTGGCCCATCGACTTGCAACGATTGAGCACGATTTCGGCCTCGGGCCCGGCCGACTTGCACTCTCTTATGAGGAGGTGCTGGAGGGAGTGGCGTCGTTCTACTACGACCTGACGGCAGCGACCTCAGAAGCCCAGCTCTCTGCCATGCTCAAGCTTGTGCCTACGTTGCAGCTGATGGTGGGACTTGATTTCCCGTTCATGCCCAAGAGAACCTTTGCTCCAACCCTGGCTGACATCGGACGTTACCCAGCATTGAGCGAGGCGGATCTGCGAAAGATCTCGTATGAGAATGCCTTCCGCTTGTACCCGGCACTCGCTAAACGCATCGGGTAGAGCACGCAGCACAGGCTATTCGCAGCTTGCTCGCCGACGGCTGCGGGAATTGGGCTTGCAGATCTTGGCGCTCACGATCTGCGAATAGCCTGCGCAAAGCTTTGCAAAAACCGCGGCGGAGGCCTCTCCGCGCTTACGGCGAGAGTTGGGTAAATCCTGCCGCTTATCAAATCTGTATTTCAACCATTGTGGAGAAACACATGAAAGTTGCGATTTTGGGAGCAACGGGCTTTGTTGGTACAGCTATCCTTAACGAAGCTCTCGGCAGAGGACACACAGTTCTGGCAATCGTACGCAATCCTGAGAAATTGCATCCACGAGATCACCTGACAGCTAAAACTGTTGATGTCTATCATTCTGATGCTTTGGCGACTTTAGTACAGGGATACGATGCCGTAATAAGCGCTTTCAATCCGGGATGGTCAGATCCCAATATCTATGACAATCAGCTGAGGGGAACAACATCCATCATCTCAGCTCTAAAGAAAGCGCACATCAAGCGCGTACTGTGGGTCGGAGGCGCTGGCGGACTCGAAGTAAAGCCGGGAGTACGCGTCGTCGATGCGCCTGAGTTCCCTCCACAATATAAAGCAGGAGCTCTGGCGACACTCAATGCTCTGGAGCAGCTGCAAGACGAACCAGAACTTGAATGGTCGTTTCTTGCACCCTCCGCGGAGTTGAAGCCAGGAAAGGGGACCGGCGTATTTCGTCTCGGGAAAGGCCAGCTTTTAGTGGACGAGAATGGTCACAGCTCGATTTCAGTTGAAGATTACGCCGTTGCGATGATCGATGAACTGGAAAAACCCGCACATGTGCGAGAGCGATTCACAGTCGGGTATTGACAAACTGCGATTCAAAGCTTGTACCCTCTCAAGATGGGCCTGTTGACGAGAACGGGGCGTTCCACTTACTGAGACGTTTAGCTTAATCCGTCAGGGATCTGGCCGGCTCCCAGATCGTCGGCTTCTCGGAAACCAACCCGCTACTCTTACTTGCTGTATGTTGCAAACAAACTAATGCCTCGCCACGATTGGGGCTTTGGCTTCTTTAGATTGCTACAATTTGACGATGAATGACGCTGTTGCTGTGCATGCTGCTGCGCTTGTGATCGATACTCATGCGGATACGCCGCAACGTTTTGTGGATGAGGGGTGGGAGTTTACCGGGGCGCTGGATGGTGGGATGCTGTCGCTCGAGACGGCGCGGGCGGGGAACCTGGCGGCGGAGTTTTTTGCGATCTGGGCGGAGCCGGTGCAGTGGAAGGGGCGGTTCGCTCATCGGACGCTGGCGCTGATCGATGGGGTGCTGGAGCAGGTGAGGAAGCATCCGGATGCGTTGCAACTCTGTCTCTCTGCGGACGAAATTCTGACGGCGCGGCGGGAGGACAAATTTGCGGTGCTGATAGGGGTCGAGGGTGGGCACTCGATCGAGAACGATCTTGGGTTGCTGCGGAGCTACTATCGGCTGGGTGTCCGGTATATGACGCTGACGTGGTCGAACACGAATGAGTGGGCTGACTCTTCGGGGGACCTGGATGATGAGACGATCGAGCACCATGGAGGGCTGACTGAGTTTGGCCGGGATGTGATCCGAGAGATGAACCGGCTGGGGATGATGGTGGATGTGTCGCATGCGTCGGACGCGACGTTTGCGGATGTGCTGGAGGTGACGCGGGCGCCGGTGATTGCGTCGCACTCGTCGGCGCGGGCTCTGACGCCAGCGGCGAGGAACCTGACCGACGCAATGCTGCGAGAGGTAGCGGACAACGGCGGCGTGGTGATGGTGAACTTCTTCCCTGCTTTCATCGATGAGGGTTGGCGGGCGGCTTGGACGGCCCAGAAACCGCATCGACGAGTGGCTCAGGAGGCGTTGGAAGCTCGGTATGGCGCGAAGGGGATAGCGGTGCCTTACATGGAGTCGGACAGGATCGACCGAGAGTTTGCGGCTCGGCTGCCACGGGCTCCGTTTGCTTCGTTGATCGACCATATCGACCATGTGGCGAAGGTGGCGGGGATCGACCATGTCGGGATTGGAACGGACTTCGATGGGATTCCGTCGCTGCCGGAGGGGATCGACTCGGCTGCGGACTTGCCGAAGGTGACGGTGGCGCTGATGGCGCGTGGGTACTCGGCTGAAGATATGGGGAAGTTGTTGGGAGGGAATCTGCTGCGGGTGTTTGGGGCGGTGCAGGCTGCTCGGGGTTTGCATGGGAGTTGAGAAGCAAAAGTAGATCCCTGCGGGATGACAAACAAAAGAACAGGCAACGGTAGTAGCTACTCTGGTGGATGGATGCGGGCGGCAGCGACGCGCGTATCTACATTTCCACCTGCTACGAAGCTTGTCTCTAGAACGATCTCGAAGTCGTTCAGGTGGCCGTCGGGAGTGATTGCCTTGCGGAGGATGGGCTCAATGAGGGCATGGTTGAAGAGGAACTCTGCTGCTGCCTTGTCGCCTTGTGCCGTGGTGCCCTGCAGCATGAGGATGCGACCGTTGCCGTTCAAGTTCCTTGTGAGTGAGACGAGCGAGTAGCCGAAATGCGATTTGGTGTCGGTCTGGCTCCACTTGAAGGCTGGGGGCTCGCCGGGCAGAGGATGAGCGTTGGCGATGCTGATGGAGTTCTCCACGGCATCGTAGATCATGCGGAAGTTCTGGTTCTTGACCAGCAGCTGCTCCCATGGATTGTAGTTGGGGCCGCCGATCAGAATTGCGGGGGAGTCTTTGAGGTTGTCGAGGCGCATATCGCGTGCGAAGAGCACGGAGAGTTGTCCGTCGGTAACTTGCGGCAGACGAGCAAGCTGAATGGCAAGGCCAACGGCAAAGTAGGGTGTGTAGTTACGGGTCGCGATGGGGGCCCAGGAGAAGCCTGGCGGAGTTTGTGCGAGCGGCTCCTTCAACCATGACTTGGACGAGTACTCGTCCGCGGTGATCTGCTTCATGGCCATGTTCTCGAACATGTTTGCACCGCCATCGCCGACGACAAAGAATGTCTCGCGTCCGGGAATGAAGAGGGTTCGCCAGAGGGTATCGGATGGAGTGGGTTGAATCTCCGCAGCGAGACGATGGAGGGTGGGGGTGTTCGTGAGAAGAAGCGCGACAGACACCAGAAGAATGGCCACCACTGCTAGCAGGACAAACGAAGCCTTGCGGTAGAACGAGGAATGCGAGGCGTCTGCGGCAGAACCAGTTGCGGATTGGCTATAGGAAGGAACGCGCCTGGAGGGATTCGGTTGCTGCTCCTGCTGCTGTTCTTGCGAGCTGAGTCGCTCGACTGCTTCCTGTTGGGCTATCTCAAAGACCGGCAGGTAGGCGCCACGAGGAATGCGGAGCCGGACCGGCTCGTGAATGCCCTCCTGCGTAAAATATTGGTCGAGACGCAGACGAAGTCTGCTGGCGTGCGAGCGCACGATGCCGTCGATGCCAGGGTCGTAGTTCTGCGAGCGGCCAAAGACCGCTTCGCCGATCCGCTGCTCGCTGATCTCGCTGGAACGGCCCTGACGATCGAGCTCGCAGATGTGCAGCAGGAAGCTGGATAGGCGACCCGATTTGCCGAAAGAAGACGAGACGACGATCCGCTCGACGAGTTCTTTCTTTACCTCTGTAGAGATGTCATCGGCATCAGCCGTTGCAGAGCTCTGCGAGCGACCGACGCCTGGCACACTGGTTTTCCGCATAGTTCGTAACTGTAGTAGACCGCTTTTTTGTGAATCGTTCATGAACGAATCCGGCCTTGAAAAGCGGCAACATTGCTTGGTCGTAGCAGTATGAACAGCAAGTAAATCACTGTAATGGAGGGGCTTGCAAGGTTTAACAGTTAAAGTTGCAGCGAAATGACTGGATCACTTTAGATCTGTGCGCTACGGTCACGAGGACTGGACACCCAAAGTACGGGTATTCGACCGGAAAGAAAAAGGACCTACCGATGCGCTCTGAAACTAACTCTCCCATGCAGTCGATCCGTACTGGCAGCCAGCTTCTCCTTATGAAGACACGTCTGCTGCTCTGTTTGTTGATCGTGGGACTGCTTGGCGTTGCTCCCGCTTGCGCGCAGTTCGACGCGGCGGCGGTGCTTGGCACCATCAAGGACCCGAGCGGCGCTGTGATCCCGGGTGCTACGGTGGTGCTGACGAACCTGTCGAAAAATGTTGGCGTCACCGTCCAGGCGGATGGGAACGGCGACTACCAGTTTCCGGTCGTGCAGATCGGCGAGTACCAGCTTGCCGTCAGCAGCGCGGGGTTCTCCAATGCGACGTCGGAGCGCTTTACGGTACGGATTGGCGCACGACAGCGCGTGGACATCCAGCTGCAACCGGGGTCCGCGTCGCAGGAGGTTACGGTGAGCGGCACCGCCGCCCTGCTCGAGACCGACACGAGCGATCGGGGACAGGTGATCTCGGCGAAGGAGCTCGCCAATCTGCCGCTGAACGGACGCGCATATGCCGACCTGACACTGCTGGTTCCGGGTGTGCGCAAGTCGTTGATCGAGAACGGCACGATCCTGAGCCGCGATGCCGCGTACAACGTGAACGGCATGCGGTCGAACGCGAACAACTTCCTGCTGGACGGGCTAGACAACAATGCTTACCAGGAGGCCAACCAGGGGTACTCCAACCAGGCCATCATTCCTTCTCCGGATGCGCTGCAGGAGTTTCGCGTCCAGACGAACAACTATGCGGCGGAGTTTGGCCGTTCGGGCGGCGCTGTGATCAACGTGAGCTTTCGCAGTGGCACGAACAAGTTCCATGGCGTGGTGTACGACTACCTGCGAAACACGGTGCTGAACGCCTACGGGCCCTTTCTGGGTACGGGGTTCAAGCCAACACTGATCCAAAACCAGTTCGGAGCGACTGTTGGCGGCCCGATACTGAAGGACAAGCTCTTCTTCTTCCTTGACTATGAGGGGCTGCGTCACATCGACCGCAGTTTGCAGACGGCCACCATTCCGACGCTGGGTGAGCGGCAAGGCATCTTCGTCAAAGCGGACGGGTCGGCTCTTTCTCTACAGAACCCGGTCACCGGGGCTAAGTATACGAACGGCGTGATTCCAGCGGCGGACCAGAGCGCGTTTGCGACCTCTGTGATCAATGCGCTTCCCGTTCCGAATCTCAGCGTGCCGCTGGGGCAACCAAACTACAGCTCTAACCCTGCGAACACTGTGCGGGACGATCATGGCGATGCGCGTGTCGATGCTTTTCTCGGTCCGAAGCTGACGCTGTTTGGCCGCTATAGCCAGCGCGAGTACACGATCTTCGCGGCTCCGCCGATCACTGGTCTTGCGGGCGGCAACAGCAATGGAACTCTCTACGCCCGCACCAAGCAGATGGCGAGCGGCATCACCTACAACCTATCGCCGCGCACACTGGTCGAGGCGCGGTTCGGCGTTACGCTGACGCACAGCGGCAAGTCACCATACAACCTTGGGGCGACGAACCTTGTGACGCTGCCGAATGCACCGACTGATCCCTCCATCGTGGGTGGCGTGAACACGCAGAGCGTCGGGGGCTTCAGCCAGTTCGGCAGGCAGGCGACCAATCCGCAGTTCACCGATCCGTATCTCGCGACGCCGAAGGTAACGGTCTCCTTTATCCGGGGCCGCCACACAATCAAAGCTGGGTACGAGTATGGCTGGCTCAACCAGGCCATCTCGGACTTCCATCCGAAGTATGGCTCCGACACCTATAACGGCCAGTTCAGCCGAACGACCGCCAAGGCGGCGACCGATACGGCCACGACCGGGGCCAACGATCTTGCCGACTTCTTTATTGGCGGGCGCTCGCACTACGAACTCAACAACATTGCAGAGGTGAACTACGAGCGGCGTTGGCACTATGGATTCGCACAGGATGACTGGAAGGTCAACGACCGCCTGACATTGAACTACGGGCTTCGGTACGAGTTCCTAACGCCGTACTTCGCGGATGACAACCACATCGTCAACTTCGACCCGACGACGAACTCGTTGATTCTTGCGAAGCCAGGATCATTGTACGATCGCGGCCTCGTCGATCCGAAGTACAACGGCTTTGCTCCTCGCTTCGGCCTTGCGCTCTCGCTCAATTCGAAGACTGCGTTGCGTGGCGGCTATGCTCTCAGCTATGCGCCTTACTTCCGGTTCGGCGGAGAGAGCCTGCTGGCCTACAACGGTCCGTACATCGTTGACGCCACGATCGATCAGACACCGCCGCTCGGCCTGGGCGCGGCATCCACGCCGTTGCCGCTCTGCACCGCCAACCAGGACCCGACGACCTGCTTCCGCACCACGCAGCAGGGATACGTGCCCAACTTTGCGAGTTCCGCCAGCTTCTCGACGCTGAAGGCGCAGACGCGCTATGTGCAACGCGACACACCGACTCCGTACACACAGACGACCTATCTGGATATTCAGCGAGAGCTGACGCACTCCACCGTGCTGGACGTGGCGTGGGTGTGGAACCACGCGGTCCATCTGCCGGTGCTGACAGACTACAACCAGGCAGTGCCCCAGAATGCTACTTGCCAGACGACACCTTCCACGTGTGTGCAGCTACAGGCGCGGCGCCCCATCTCCACCTTCACGAATATCCTTGCGACAATCCCTGCGGGGTTCCTGCAATATCAGTCGTTGCAGGTAAAGCTGGAGAAGCGCTATTCGCAAGGTGTCTATCTGCTGAACTCCTTTACGTGGTCGCATGGCATCGACAATGCGGCTAGCGATCTGGAGAATGCGAATGGAGATTCGGCAGTCGTGAACCGCTACAACATCCTGGGCGATCGCGGCCGCTCGGGCTACGATCAACCGCTGAATAATACAACGACGCTCGTATGGGACCTGCCGTATGGTACCGGGCAGCACTTCGGCGCGACTGCTCCGCTGCTGATGAAGGAGGCGCTTGGCGGGTGGCAGCTGACTGCGATCAATCAGGTGACGAGCGGCCTTCCAGTCGATCTTGTCTACTCGCCAAACACCAACGCGCAGGTGAGCACTACCAGCGCGGCATACGCCTATCGCGCCAACCTTACCGGCTCCGTGTCGGCTGTCTACAACTCTTCTTCCAAGTGGGTGAAGACTGCAACGCAACTTGGCAATGTCTACAACAGCGCAGCCGTGAGCCTGCCAAACTACTCGCAGCCTTTCGGCAACGCGGGACGCAACACGCTGCGCGCGCTTGCCTATGGCTCGCTCGACCTGGGGCTGCACAAGCGCTTCGCTCTATATAAGGAAGGGGTTGGCATGGAGTTTCGCGCGGAGGCCTTCAATGTACTGAATGCCACCAACTACCAATCGCCCAATAGCACCGCGGGTAGCAGCACCTTTGGCGCCTATACCTCGGCTTATCCCTCGCGGCAGTTACAGCTTGCGCTGCGGCTCAGCTACTAAATCTTACTGTTGGAAGGAGTGTTCTTTGTCTCATCCGAATGATGCCTCGCGTCGCGCCTTTCTTCTAGCCGCATCCGCTACCACTGTCACGGCCTTCGGGACCAGCGTCTGGGCGCTTCCCGGAGGTAACGATGCTGGCCAGCAGTTGCCCACACGAGACAGCCTGCTAAAGTTCAACCGGGATGGAAGCGTCAGGGCCTTCGCGGGCAATACGGTCATCTGCCATCTGCCGCAGCAGTGCGCCATGCGCGATGCTACTGTGGCGCTCCATGAGGATCTTGCGAAGAGCGCGTTCCGCTCGAAGCTCGCTCTGTTGCCTGCGGAGAGCCTTCACATGACCGTGTTTCCTGGTGCAAATGATCAGGATCGGACGATCTCAGGGTGGCCCTCCGATGTGCCGCTGACGGCAAGTATCGAGGAGTGCAACCGTGTCGTCGGCGAACGAATGAACCGTTTTCAACTCGACTGTCAGCTTCCGCTGCGGGTGCGCGTTGATACAAAACGCACGCTCGACTATGGCAGGGCCTGCACGTTGCGCATGTCGCCCGCGGACGATGTGGAGAACCTCAAGCTAAGGAATTTGCGCGATAGTCTGGCGGAGGTCTACCGTTTTCGTCTGAAGGACCACTCCTCTTATGAGTTCCACATCACGGTGGCTTATCAGATGACTCCTTTTTCGGCGATGGAGAAGGACGCTTATACGTCGATTCTTGAGACCCATCTTCCACGCATCGTAGCGGCGGCACCTGTGCTGGAACTTGGTATTCCTGAGTTCTGCACGTTCAAGGACATGTACCGGTTCGACGTGCAGAAGATACTCTCGACCAAAGCTTGATAGTGGGTGATGGACGTTTGTGGTGCCCCACCCTTTCGCATGGTGCGCGAAAGGATGGGGCACCCGGCATCTGCAGGTCCTTCGACTTCGCTCAGGATGACAAGGTTGGGTTTGGGTGGGCGATGGAGTTCCTTCTTATCAACATTTACTATCATGTTAATAAGAAGGAACAGTGATTGAGATAAAGCCCACCCCGCGCCCAGACATCGTTCCGGCAGAAGACGTACCGTCGCGGGGTGCCGATGGCCGGCTGGAGTTGCTCAACCAGATTCTGGAATCCCGCACCTTCGCCAAATCTTCTCGGCTCGCCCATTTTCTGAAGTTCATCTGCCTCCAGACGATCGAGGGTAAGGCTCGAGAGATCAACGAGCAGCAGATTGGTATCCACGTTTTCGCTCGTTCGCCGATGTACAGCGCCTCGGATGACAGTATTGTGCGGACGCAGGCCCGTTTGCTGCGACAGCGGCTGGAAGAGTACTTCGAGCATGAGTGTCCGGCGTGCCCGATTGTAATCACCATTCCAAAGGGTGGTTACGTTCCGGTCTTCGAGCCGAGGCAGCATGGTCCCATTCCAGCAATTCCAGTCTCAGTAGCACCCTCTCAGGAAAGCACTTCTTTCGTTCTCCCTGCCACTGCTGACGCTCCGGAAAAGCCCTCCGCTTTGCCTGAAACTCGCTCTCATCAGTTGCGATTCGGGGTGATAGCGGGATTGGTGCTCTTACTTCTGGTTGGCGCTATAGCCTATATATGGCTTGGTGGCCGACACAATGTCATGGCCTCCGATGCGCTCTGGTCGAGGATCTTCGAGGAGAACCGTTCGGTCGTTATCGTTCCGTCCGATGATGCGCTGGTGCTCTTCGAGGAGGAGACAAAGGCCCCGGTTGCTCTCGCCGACTACCTAAGCGGCAGCTATCTGGACAAGAGCAATCCCCCTAAATTGGGTGCGGCTTCTTTTACCTCGGATTGGTTTGCCGCGCATCAATATACAAGCACCGCGGACCTGAACCTGGCGTTGCGGCTTGGAAGGCTTCCAGCAGCCGCGCAGGCAGTCGTCGAGACACGGAATGCGCGCATCCTGCACATCGACGACCTGAAGAGCCGGAATGTGATCCTGATCGGCGGAATTGGCGCCAATCCCTGGATCGGGTTGTTTGCGAAGCATCTGAACTTCGAGGTCAACTACGACTGGAAGACCTCCGAGGGGTACGTCCTGAACAAGCGTCCGGCAAAGGGAGAGGCTTCGATCTATCGCGAGACAGTCGCCGATGGAGCCCAGCACAGCTATGGCGTGCTTGCCTTTTTGCCAGGGATCGAAGGCGAGGGCGAGGCGCTGCTGTTTGAGGGGACGGGCATGGCCGGGACTGAGTCGGCCTCCGACTTTCCATTCAATGCAGCGGCGTTTCAGGGCTTTGCTCGTCGGATTGGGGCGACGTCGGGCCGGATGCCGTACTTTGAGGTGCTGCTGGAGACGACGAGTATCGCCGGGAATGCGCCTGAGGCGCATGTATTGACCTACCATTTAATCGAACCGTAAGACGCTGCCCAAAACTGTTGCCGGGAAGCCGTTTGTGGTGCCCCACCCTTTCGCATGGTGCGCGAAAGGGTGGGGCACCCGTGCTTCCGTGCTGGCCGAGGCGAAAAGCAGACCCCTGCGGGATGACAGAGGTTGTGGGGCGAATTCTAAACTGCCTCTTAGCGATTTCAAGCACTTACAGCGTTCTCAACAACGAAAACATCGGTTTGACGGTGAAATCGGGGCGCGGAACGGTGAAAACGCTTTGCAGTCGTTACTCGGGGAAGAAATACTCCGGAGACCGAGGCCCCCTTTCTATTGATGTGGACGAGACGAAAATTCATTGGTACGTCATGCACCAGCGTGGGCGCGGCTCTGGCCGTTGCCGATGCTGGTGCGACGTCGCCTAGCCCTTTTCCACTACCCCCGGCCCGGAGTGCCCGCCCCAAGCACTCCTCTTCTGAGACCGCCGTCTCTTCTGCCCAGGGTGTTCTGACTCGGCAGCTTGGCGCCCATGCAGCTGAATTCCAGCTCCGGTTGATCCCTGCGGAGGATGGGCGGGAGGTCTATGAGATTGAGGCGGCTGGAGGCAGGGTTCTCGTCAGCGGCAGTAGCGGGGTCGCTCTTTGCCGGGGTGTCTATAGCTATCTGCGGAACAGCTGCAACGCCATGATTGCTTGGAGTGGGCGCAATCTCGATCTTCCACCGAAGCTTCCAGACCTCGCTCATCAGCGGGTCGTTTGTCCCTACAAGTTCGTCCAGTACCTCAATCCGTGTACTTACGGTTACACGATGGCGTTCTGGGATTGGGAGCGCTGGGAGCGGGAGCTGGATTGGATGGCGCTCCATGGCATCACGATGCCGCTCGCGATGGAGGGTCAGGAGGCGATCTGGCAGAGGGTGTGGCTCTCGCTGGGCCTCAGCCAGGCGGAGATCGACCAGTCGACGACTGGTCCCGGCCACCTACCGTGGCACCGCATGGGGAACATCAATGACTTCGACGGTCCCCTGCCGCAGCATTGGATCGAGCAGAAGCGGGTTCTGCAAGGCAAGATCCTTGATCGAATGCGTGAGCTTGGCATGAAGCCTGTTGCGCCGGCCTTTGCCGGGTTTGTGCCGCAGGGGTTCAAGCGGCTGCATCCCGAGGTCGAAACCTTCACGCTGCTCTGGCTGCCCGAGGAGTTCAAGACCATCCCGCGCAGCACGCGGACCTTCATCCTGCATCCGGGCGAACAGGCTCTGTATAAGCAGATCGGCAAAAAATTTATCGAGGAGTACAAGGCCGAATATGGGGAGGTCGAATACTACCTCGCCGACACCTTCAATGAACTCTCCGTTCCGGTGAGCGCGGACCACCGCTACGAAGATCTTGAGCGCTTTGGGCGGACTGTCTTCGAGGGCATTCAAGCAGGCGACCCGAACGGAACCTGGGTCATGCAGGGCTGGCTCTTCGTCTACGACGCCGCCTTCTGGGACAACGCTTCGGTGGAAGCTCTGCTGCGTGGGGTTCCGAACGATCGCATGTTGATCATTGACTATGCCAATGATCTTGCCCCGGCTGTACGGGGCAAGTATGCACCGGGACAGTGGAAGATCCAAAAGGCCTTCTTCGGAAAGCAGTGGGTCAATGGCATGGCGCATACCTTTGGCGGGAACAATAACGTCAAGGGCAATCTGGCTCTCATGGCTACCGAACCGGCGCAGGTGCTCGCAAGCCCTGACAAAGGGAATCTTGTCGGATGGGGCATGTGTCCAGAGGGGATCGAAAACAACGAGGTGGTCTACGAGCTGATGACCGACGCCGGTTGGCGCAGCGATGCGATCGACCTTGCGGTCTGGATTCCGCAGTACTGCAGGTCACGTTATGGGGCCTGCCCTGCTGCGATGCGTGAGGCGTGGACGCTGCTGCTTCAGAGCGCCTACAGCTCCCACATTTGGATGACCAAACAGGCATGGCAGGCGGAGCCGAGCAGCGATCCCATCGACGCAGCTGTCGACTCCGGTCCCGTCTTTCAACGAGCCGTACAGCTCTTTCTCTCATGCGCGGGAGAGTTGTCGGACAACCAGCTCTATCGCAACGACCTGATTGAGCTGGTCGTGCAGGCGGTGGGTGGCAGCGTCGATCAGCGGCTTGCTCTGGCAACGCAGGCGGGCAAGGCGCAACACAAAGATGTTGCGGAACAGAATGCAGAGCGTGCGATTGCGTGGCTCAACCGCATGGATGCGCTGATGAACCTGCGCCCGGACCGGCGGCTCGAGTCGTGGACTGGGGCTGCACGTTCGTGGGCGCGGTCGGATGATGACGCGGCATCTTACGATGAGAACGCGCGCAGGCTCATCACTACGTGGGGATGGCCTGAGCTGTCGGACTACGCCTCGCGCGTGTGGTCAGGGCTCATCCGCGACTACTATGCCGCGCGTTGGGCTGCGTACTTCGAAAGCCGCCGGTCTGGAAGTCACTTTTCGTTGGATATCTGGCAGCAGACGTGGCTGTCATCGCCGTACCGCCCTAGCACACCGGTGCCAGTTAGCGATCTGGCTGGAGAGGCTCGCGCTTTGCTTAAGGAATGTCAGTACCAAGATTAGGTTATGCACCAGAACTACAGGAGAGGAGATCGTCATGCAGTCAAAAAGTGAAACAGAGTTTCGCACACCATACCCCCATCACGGCTCTCTCTATCGGCCCAAAGTGAAGATAAAGGTAAATCTCCCAAGGAGTCTCTTTATGACAAAGATGTTCAAGTATGCATCCTCGATAGCGCTGGTTGTGCTGTGTTTTGGATGGTTTGCAATGGCACAGAATACGGCGGCACGACTCACTGGAAAGATCACTGATGCAAGCGGCGCAGTGGTGCCTCATGCTCGCGTAACGGCCAAAAATACCGGCACTAACCTGACACTAACGGCAGTGGGTGACGATTCAGGAGTGTATTCCCTGTCTGCACTGCCTCCTGGGCAATATTCTTTGACGACAGAAAGCCAAGGCTTCGCTACTCGTGTTCAGACGGGGATTGTTCTGACGGTGGGGCAGTCCGCGACGCTGGACATCGCACTGCAAGCCGGAGGTGCGCAGGACACGATTACGGTGACTGGTGGCGCAGAGCTGATCAATACAACGACCGCGGAGATCAGCATGGTCGTCAACGAAGACTCGATCAGAGATTTACCGCTCAATGGGCGGGACCCTTCGAGTCTGGTAGCCCTCGCCCCAGGTGTTACTAACGAGTTGATCTCGCAGGCATCGACTCTTCCGAGCTCCAATTCGTTTCCAACCGAATCAGGCGCTTCTGCCGGGGGCCAGCGCCAGGGCAGCACTTGGTATCTGCTTGATGGCGTCTCCAATATGGATACGTTTGCGTTGCTTGCCGCGCCGTTTCCTAACTCGGATGCGACGCAGGAGTTTCGGGTCGTCTCGAATAACTTCGACGCGCGGTATGGATTTGCACCTAGTGCAGTGGTGAGTATTCAGACCAAGTCAGGAACCAACTCGTTTCATGGCGGGCTGTTTGAATTTATTCGTAACAATGATTTGAATGCTTCGAACTGGTTCACCGGATCGGTAGACTCCCTTAAGCGGAATCAATTTGGCGGCTATCTTGGCGGGCCAATCCTGAAGGACAAGCTCTTCTTCTTCACCAACTACCAGGGCACGAGAAGCAGCTACAGCTCTGCGTCGAATCCGACCTATACGCCGACGCAGGCTATGTTGAACGGCGACTTCAGTGCCGTAGCACCGCAGGATCTTCAGGGGCCTCTTGCAAATGTCTTTCAAACGGTGAATGGCAAGCCACAACAGGTCAGCACCAGCCTCTTCAGTACCGGCGCGCTCGCGCTTGCGAAATCGTTGCCACTCGGCACCGATCCGGCGACCGGCAAAACCAACTTTGTTAATCCAACCCAGAGGCTTACCTACAATGAGAATACCTCGCGTCTGGACTACAACATCAATGCGAGCCAGCGTGTCTTCCTTCGCAGCTTCACCGATCTTTACAATCAGCCTGGCGCGACGATTCCCGGGAATATCCTGGCGGGTGTCAATGGTCAGAATGGAACCTACCTGAACCTCGTTGCCGGCCATACGTGGACCATTACCCCGGCCCTATTGAACAGCGCCACGCTCTCCTGGGCGGAGATCGACTTCAGCACGGGAACTGTTGAGAAGGATGCAAGTGGAAATCCGATCTGCCTGTCGAAGTTCATCAATGTGGCTGATCCGGCAGGACAGTGCTACATCGGCGGCCTCTCGGCCTTTGATGGAAATGTGCTCTATGGTGGCGGACTGGGCTTCAATGCGTTCACCGGCGGCCCCAATGACACACGGCGCCGTTACTGGTGGTTCACCGATACGTTGACCAAGACGATCGGCAAGCACACAATTACTGCCGGAGCGGACATCATGCACCGCTATGGCTTTGAGTTCAACGGTGGCAGTGTCAATCCGCAGGTCTCGTTCAGCGGGCAATACACGGGCTTCCCGTTGGCGGACTACCTATTGGGATATCTAAGCAGCCTCAGTCAGGGTGCTGGGGAAAGCGGCAGCGAATCAGGCTATATGATCGGTCTCTATGGGCAGGATCAGTTCAAAGTCCGTCCCAATGTGACTCTCACCATGGGGCTACGCTGGGACCCGAACTTCCCACTTCAGGTGAGCGGTGGACGTGGTGCCGCATTCGTTCCCGGACAGCAGAGCACCCGATATCCAAATGCTCCTCTCGGTCTCGTCTTTCCTGGCGATACGGGCATCAACAATGGCCTCATGCCTACGACCTATGGTTACTTCGAGCCGCGCATCGGTGTTGCCTGGCAGGTGCATCCCGACACTGTCGTCCGGGCAGGCTTTGGAATGTTCACTACGCCACTTGAAGATGCTTTCTACAACCATGTATGGAATACGGCTCCCTTCGCACCTTCTTATAGCTTGGCTGGCGGCGGTACAGCCTATCTGCCTTTCGACAATCCGTGGAGCGGCTTTGGAACCACGCACACAAGCCCCTTTCCACCGTTTGCCTCTCCTTCGCAAATCCCGGCTTCCAACGCTACGTTCATCACTCCGCTCGCAGTGCAAGCAGTCTTTGCCTCGAACTTCAAACTGGGCATAACCCAAAGCTGGAACCTGTCTCTCGAGCAGGCCTTCGGTAAGCAGTTTGTTCTACACATGGCATATGTAGGAGCTGAATCCTTCCACCAGGCCACGACAGTGGATCAGAACCCTGGTGCCTGGGTCTGCCCCAACGGCGGTCCCATAGATCCAAATACATGCACACCCACAAGGGGCAATTCGAACTTTGCTCAGATTATTCAGGTTCAGCCAGCCGCAACGTCCAGCTACAACGCCCTGCAGCTAGGAGTGGAGAAGCACTTCTCGCATGGTCTGCAGTTCCAATCCAACTTCACCTGGGCGCATGATACAGATGTAGGCGGTTCGGGCGATCCATCCTTCGAATCGAGCGTCAGTGATCCGCACAATATTGGGCACGACCGCGGACCATCGAGCCTGAACTATCCTGTCGTGTCGGTCTCCAATCTCATCTATCGGTTCCCTCTTCTGGATAACCATAGCCTCCTGGTCAAAAACATTCTGGGAGGATGGGGGTTCTCTGGTCTCTATACGATGCAGTCCGGACCGCCGTTCACGATCAACGGTGGACAGGGCAACAATCGGTCTGGATTCCTTGTTGGCCAGGATCGTGCCGACGTCGTCCCCGGTCAGCCGTTGGGAGTGCGGCAGGGAGGCAAGAGCCACTGGGTCAACTCCTACCTGAATGCAGCCGCATTTACGAACAATGCGTATGGCACGGCTGGAAACTCGAAGAAGTTCTCCATCCAGGAAGCACCGATCAGCACTGCGGATCTGGCGCTGATCAAGAACTGGTCTGTCTATGAGCGGTACAAGATCCAGTTCCGTTGGGAGGCCTTCAACGCATTGAACCACCCCAGCTTCGGTCAGCCGGACTCCAATCCGGGTGACTCCAACTTCGGCCAGATTACATCGATTGGAGCAGTCCCACCGCGCGTTATGCAGGGTGGACTCAAACTCTCCTTCTAACGCTGCATAACCAACGCGGCTGAACGGAAAGTCCCGTTCAGCCGCGTTTTTGCGTCAGGCCTCAACATTTTGCTGTAGCAGGCCAGGGAAAGTAGAGCGGGCTTTAAGAGGGTGCTGAAAAACTCGGTGTTTTGAAAGGGCGCGACTTTAGTCACGCCGCAAGGGTAGCAATATCAATGTGGCTTTAGCCACTGAGGGAATCTTTCCACGCCAAAACCGACTTTTTCAGCGCCCACTTTAAGGGCAGTAAGTGGAGAAGAACGGGCACGGCGGCAACGTCTCGATAGATGATTTCGAGGCCGGGTATGGCCTGTCAATAAACGACAGATATCGTTTAGGCAACGGATAGCCATGAATATTTGGTAATCTAGAGAATAAGAGCCATGGCCCAGGAAATTTGCGATAATCTCGATCCCCGTATTCGACGCACCCGCCAACTGCTCCAGCAGGCTCTGGGGAAGTTATTGGAAACGAAGGATTTTGAGAAAATATCGGTGCAGGACATCGCAGAGGCGGCAACGCTCAATCGAGCCACGTTCTACGACCACTATGCGGATAAATTCGCACTCCTCGAATGCGTCGTAGCTAGCCGGTTTCACGAGTTGCTGGCGGAGCGAGAGGTGCAGTTCGATGGGACCTGCGCCTGGGCATTGCGGGCGATGGCTCTAGCAGTTTGCGAGTTCCTGAACCGAATGCAGGGTCCGGACTACGCCCGGCAATTGGACCCGCACACGGAGTCGGCGATCATCTCGGTGGTACGGAAGATGCTCCTCGAGGGCCTAAAGCTGCATCCGTCCCAGAATGCAACAGCACCGGAGATGATTGCGGCGACAGCGAGCTGGGCGATGTATGGGGCGGTCAAGGAGTGGACGCAGACCCAGGATCGGAATGCGCCAGAGGAGATTGCCGATACGGTGATGACGCTGGTCTCCCCGATCCTTCAGCTGGCACAAGAGCATCCGGCGCAATCTATGGTGTGAGGCGACGCGCGCTCTGGGGGAGAACTGCGGCTGCGGCTGAATCCGTGAACGATAGATACTGACTAGGACTTGACAGCCGCGATCGAGTCCACCGTGATTGTCGTTCCATCTACCTTTCCTTTGACGGTCACATTCTGTCCGGCAAACCTATCGAACTGGCTCTTGTCTCCTTTCAGGATGTACACCTTGTCCCCACTGGCAGGGGCAAAGTCAGACCCTTGCTTGACGCATTCGCGGGTGCATTGTGCGGGAGCCTTACCTTGCATCATGTGATGAGCACCACACATGGCATCGGTCACGGTGCCGGTGATGGCTTGGCCGGATTGAGCAAATGCCGTGCCGATAGAGAGCACGGCGGAAAGAAATACAGTCGAGATGCGTAGACGCATTAGAGTTCTCCTTGAATTGCGGGTTGAATGGGTTGAGTTTGATCGGTGATTTGGTTCTTGGGGTGGAGACGCCCTTTTCGTAATGCGCGTTCTTTCATCATCACGAAGAAGACGGGAACAAGGATCAGGACGTGGATGGTGGAAGTAATCATGCCGCCAACGATAGGAGCGGCAATCGGCTTCATTACATCGGAGCCGACCCCTGATTCCCAGAGGATGGGAACCAGACTAGCGAGAACGGCGCAGACTGTCATGAGCTTTGGCCGCAGACGATGAACAGCACCTTCGATGGCTGCCTCTTCAACGTCAGCATTCGTCAGCGTCTTGCCAGATTGCAGCTTATGTTCGAGCGCTTCATGGAGATAAACGACCATGACGACACCCGTCTCCACCGCGATCCCAAAGAGTGCGATGTAACCGACCGCCACAGCGACACTGAAGTTATAGTGAAGGAACCATTGCAGGAGCAATCCTCCACTCATGGCATAGATGGTTGGGAAGATAAGGACAAGCGCTTCAGCAACCGAGTGAAAGACCAGATACAGCAACAGGAAGATCACGAAGAAGACTACTGGAAGAATCAGTTGCAGCCGCTGTTTGGCGCGAAGTTCGAGTTCATATTCACCCGACCATTGGAAGGTGTAATTTGCAGGCAACGCGAGTTTGTCGCGAATGAGTTTGTTAGCCTGTGCAACGAAACCGCCATAGTCAGAGTTTTTGAGATCGATGTAGATGTATCCCGTCAGCGCACCGTCTTCGTCCCGAATCATGGCAGGTCCATGCGTGAAGGAGATCTTCGCTACCTGTCCAAGCGGAATCTGCGCGCCTGAAGGAGTGCCGATCAGCACCCCACGCATCTTCTCAACATTGTCGCGGAAGTCTCTGTGGTAGCGGACGTTGATGGGATATCGTTCGCGGCCCTCGATGTTCTCAGCGATATTTTGTCCGCCTATGCCGGATGAAACCGCAGTCTGCACATCCGCGATCGTGAGATCGTAACGCGCTGCCTCCTCCCGCTTGACTTCGACATTGACATAAAAACCCTGCGCGACCTTTTCAGCAAAGACAGACCGTACCTGCGGCAGTCCGGAGAGAACAGTCTGAAGCTGCGAAGCCAACTGCTGAATGCCGTCGACATTCGGCCCCTGCACCTTCATACCCAGCGGTGTCTTGATGCCGGTCAGTTCCATGTCCAGGCGGTTTTCGACCGGGCTTGTCCAGGTATTCGAGAGGCCGGGAAACTGGAGCTTCTCATCCATCTGCTGAATGAGCTTTTCGTAGGTCATCCCAGCGGGCCATTGCTCCCGCGGTTTGAGCATGAGCGTCGTGTCATACATATCCAGTGGCGCATTGTCGGTTGCGCTGTCTGATCTGCCAACCGCACCGAACACGCTGGCAACTTCCGGGAAGCTCCGCAAAACACGGTCCTGCTGTTGCAGGAGTACCTTCGCCTGTTCAATGGAGATGCCGGGAAGAGCGGTCGGCATATAGAGAGTGGAGCCTTCAAAGAGAGCCGGCATGAACTGGCTGCCTAAACGTGCTGCAAGTGGAAACGTGACCAGCAGAAAGATCAAATTGATCACAATGGTGAGCCAGCGATGGTGCAGGCAGAATTTCAGGATAGGCAGATAAATCGCCTGCGTGATGCGTGAGATTGGATTAGCACGCTCCGGTTTGAGCCGCCCTCGAATCAGCAAGACCATCAGGACTGGCACAAGGGTAATGGCAAGGATGGAGGAAGATCCCACCGCAAGAGTCTTCGTCCATGCCAGCGGCCGGAACATGCGTCCTTCCTGCGCTTCGAGCAGGAAGACCGGCATAAAGGAAACGACGATGATGATGAGTGAAAAGAACAGTGCCGGGCCAACCTGTTTGGCTGCGTTGATAAGAATTGTCTGCCGCTCTGGTTCCGATACCGGGCTGGCATCGTTTTCCTGCCGTTCCGACAGATGGCGGTAGCCATTTTCGACCATCACAATGGAGGCATCGACGAGCACTCCAACCGCCAACGCGATGCCGCCCAGCGACATAATGTTCGAACTCACTCCCAACCAATACATCGGAATGAAAGACATCAATACTGCGATGGGCAACGCGAGGATTGCGATGAGTGCGGAACGGAAATGAAATAGAAAGATGATGATGACCAAGCTGACGATGACTGCTTCTTCGAGTAGGTCGCGCTGCAGCGTTTTAATCGACGCATCGATCAAATCGGAACGATCGTATCCCGTCATGATCTGAACGCCGGGCGGCAGAGAGGGTGCGATCTCGTGCAGCTTCTGCTTCACTCCATTGATGACGTTCAGCGCATTCATGCCCTGACGCATGACGATGATCCCGCCAACAGTCTCCCCATCTCCATGCCATTCCGCAACTCCTTCGCGGATATCCGGGCCGAAACTCACCGTTCCCAGATCGCGTATCAGGATAGGTGTCCCATTTTTGCTGCCGACGGCAACCGTGGCGAGATCATCCAGCGAGCGCAGATAACCAAGACCACGGATCATGTAGTCAGCGCCACTCAAGTTGAGAACACGGCCGCCGACTTCATTCGTACTCATCTTAACTTTGTCGATGACTGTAGAAAGCGGAATGCCATACGCAAGCAGCTTGTTGGGATCGAGCTGGACCTGATACTGCTTAACGAAGCCGCCGATGCTGGCAACCTCAGCAACTCCGGGCACGGTCTCCAGGGCATAGCGTAGATGCCAGTCCTGCAAGCTACGCAGGTCGGCAAGACTGTGTTTACCGCTCTTATCGACAATGGCATACTCATAGACCCAGCCTGCACCCGTCGCATCGGGCCCGATCGAAGGATGCACATTCTCTGGCAAGCGTCCGCTGATCTGTTGCAGGTATTCGATAACACGCGAACGCGCCCAGTAGAGGTCCGTGCCATCCTCGAAAACTACATAGACGTAGGAATCGCCAAGCATAGTCTGTGCACGAACGGCTTTGACGTGCGGAGCGGCAAGGAGACTGGTGACGATCGGATAAGTCACCTGATCTTCGATGACATCGGGTGGCTCGCCTGCCCAACTCGTATGAACGATCACCTGCACGTCCGAGATGTCCGGTAGCGCGTCCAGTGGCACATGCTGTAACGACCAGATTCCGGCAAGCGTAAGCAGCAAGACGCCGGTGAAGACGAGGAAGCGGTTGCGGGCGCAAACATCAATGATTCTCGAAAGCATTACATGCCTCCTGTCGCGTTCACGCGGAATTGCTTGGTTGCGAGCGCTTTGCCGTCTTCCTGAACAGAGATGGTCGCCTGCCATGTACCGCCGGAGCCAAGCGAACCGCTTCCTTCATACATGCCATTGCCTTTGTCGATCAGCTTGGTGGTAGTGTTCATTGCCGCCATCCCCATCGCTGGCATACCGGCCATATAAAACGTGACGGAAACATCAGCGCCGGTTGCGGGAGTTCCATCTGTGCTTGTGAGCTTCACTCGAAAGACGTTGCTGCCCTTTTGCGGCGGGTTGGGATCGGTGGTGAAGTCGATATTCACCTGTGCAGCAGCAGGTGCATTCGCTGCTGGTGAGCTGCCTCCGGCACCCGGTGGTGGCGGCACGAAGGAACCTGCCGCCGCCTGTAATTGACTTTCCGAGTCGATGAGGAAGCTAGCCGAAGTGACGATAGAGTCGTTTGCCTTCAGTCCCTTGAGCACTACGAAGTCATCCCCAACACGGGGACCGATGGTGATCTCTTTGGGCTCAAGACTTCCGTTGCCATGATTGAGGAAGACCAGCTGCCGTGTTCCGGATTGAAAGACCGCAGACGCTGGAACAACGAGCTGACGTCCCAGGCTGGCCTTCAAATCGACGTTCACGAACATACCCGGTTTCAGTTTGAGTCCTGGATTCGCCATCGCCAGCCGCACACGAACCGTGCGCGTTGCCATATCCACTTGTGGAAGAATCTCTTCGATCTGGCCGGAGAATGTACGGCCTGGATACGAATCGACAGTAATCTGTGCGGTATCGCCAGGTTTTATGCGGCCTATGTCGTCCTGGAAAACCTGGGCATAGACCCAGACGCGCGACAGATCAGCAACGGTGTAGAGTTTGGTCGAAGGTTCGGCATACATATTGGGAAGAGCATTTCGCTCGGTGATGTATCCCGCGACCGGCGAATTGATGGTGAGGTCCGTAACCGGTTTACCGGTCTCCTTGAGTTTTGCGATTTCACTCTCGGGTATGTCCCACTGTTGTAATCGTTGTTCCGCTGCGCTCGAAAGAGTAGCCGCACCATCCGCAACACCATCGACAGTGCTTGCGCTCATTGTTTTCTGATTCTGCCGCGCCAGCAGATACTCTTGCTGCGTGGCGACGAGGTCGGGGCTGTAGATGGTGAAGAGTGGCTCGCCTTTCCTCACATATTGATAGGTGGCGTTGCCAAACACCTTGCGGATGTAGCCTGGAAAGCGCACCTGCACGTAGGAGAGCAGACGCTCGTTGATGTCCACCGTGCCGGTTGCACGAATATCGTCGCTCAGTTGTTTGTATTCGACCGTGCCAGTCTGCACGCCGATGCTCTGCATCCGCTCAGGCGTGAGTTGGACCGGGACGAGCGGAGCATCCATCTTCATATCTGGCATGGATGGCTTCGGCTCATCCGCACTAGCAGGCGGACCAGAAGCTACAGGCTGCATATCTCCGGACATCGGCATCTTCATTGCCGTCGGTTGTTTCTCCTGATGGGAACGGTATGCCCAAAACCCAACGGCAACCGCGAGGATAGCGATCCAGACGAGTGAGGTCCTCAGAATATATTTGTTCATCGCAGTGTTGCTCCTGTCAGAGATTCGAGGTGGGCCAAAGCAGCTTCGTGATCCACGAGGGTCTGCGCGTATTCAAGCTTCAGACTCAAAAGGTCCGTGAAGTACGAAAGGACATGAAAAAACTGCTCGCGATTGGATGCATACGCGCTCAATGTTGCCCGATACGCCGCATCGGATTGCGGGATGAGACCTTCCCGGTATTCCTTCAACAGCTCTTCATCGCTCGCCGCTTTGACATACCCTTCCTGCACCTCTGCAAGTTGCTGTTGCAGATGCGCGTTGAGCGTCTGCTGCGACTCGGAGCGTTTTTCTGTCGCCTCTGCGATCTCGGCATTCACCCGTCCCTTGCGAGGAAAGCGGACATCGAAGGTGAACATGTAGTAGTCCCGATACTTGCGGTCGGTGTTCTGATACATATAGCCAACCTCAAAATCCGGTTTCCCCTCACGCTTCGCGGACGCCAACTGCGCATCCTGCTTCCGTATGGAGCTTGCATCTACCTGAATCTGAGGGTTGTTCTGTCGGACCACCGCAAGCAACTCATCGGAGGTGCGTTTGAGCGGAGTCTCGATCAAATCCTCTGTAACAATGTCCGCCGATCCCTGGTCGCGACTCAGCAAGCCTTTGAGATGTGCCTGCACCTGCCCCATCTGCTGATGATGCATCGTGATCTCTTTCACGATCTTGGTTCGGTTTACCTGGGCTTGTAGGACATCCTGTTGCATCCCCTGACCAACCTGATAATGGACCGTCACATCCTGAATGAGCTGGTCAAGGACAGCTTCGTTTTGCCGCAGGATGCCAAGCGTCTGTTGCAGATAGGCAAGTTGGAGATAGTCAGCTTTTACCGCATCGGCAATGCTGGTCTTCGTGACTTCAACCTCTGCCAATTTTGTGTCAGCGTCGCGCTCGGCTACCGCCCCGCGCGCCTGCAACTTTCCTGGATATGGCAATTCCTGCGACGCTCCGACGCCGATATAGGCAAAGTCGCTGTTGGTGTAGCCCGCGAACGGCTTTGGACTGCCCACACTCAACTGCTGGTAGGTGAACTTCGGGTCAGGCAGCGTGGTCACCTGTGGCGCCACTTGCCTCGCGGCCCGTGCGCCGTGGTCGGCTGCGGAGATCTGTGGATTGTTTGCCCCAGCCTCAGCTAAAAGCTGGGACAAGGGCGTGGGCGGGCTGGCCACCGAATCCTGCCCGAAGGCAGAAAATCCAGTGGCCAGCATAAGCGAGGCAGCCAATAAAGAGACCACATTCATATGGAGGCTCCAATCTCTAAAGCGGTTCGTGATCTGATACACGGGTGTTGCGGTTGACAGTTATAAGAGCGGGTCGCCACAAGGAAGACGGCCAGGATCGGTAAGGTTATCGGTGATAACCGCCCCGTCGCAAAGGATGCTCCCGCATCCCCTGCGCAAGACTCTCTTCTTCAGCAGCCATTTTGTTGAGTTTCACGGCTGCTTTGTTGGTCTTCTTCGCCAGATACCCAAAGTTCTCCTTCGTCTCCCGAACAGAGTACATATGTCCCTGATAAGCCAATGGGCTGTCTCGATTTGCCGATGCCAACTGTTGGTCAAACCTGGAGGCCGCCTCTTCTTGCTGTGCCTGGTCTCGGAGATATGCGGCGAGCTTCAGGTGATCCTCAGGAGTGCTTGCATTCCTGGCTAGGTCTTTGGCTTCGGTTGGGCTGAGGATATGGTCGTTGACAGAACTTTGCTGCGCGGACAACGAGTGGGGCGCTATACCCCCTAGCAGCAGTGCTAGGGCCATGAAAAACATATATTGACGATGTTTCATAAAAGAATCTCCAGTCTCAAGGACGGTTCGTAGTCGGTGGCAAACGCGGACGCGCAAAGGCGCATACGTCAAGCCAAACGATCGGTGATGAACGCGGACGCACAAAGGCGCACACGCTCTACCAAACGAAGCAAGAGAAAGGAGATTGCTAGATTCTTAGGATGGAAATGGTCGAAGGAGGAAGCTTTGGAGGCGAGTAGTCGGAGTGTTCAACCCGCCCAATAACAGCGGGGTTCGGATTCACCAACTCGAAAGCAGTCAACCAGATAACGGGTACTATGACCGGGTGGAACGCAATTGTCTTCGTATCCAGCGCGTTATCGTGGACACTGGGCGGAGTCTTCTGGCAGCAGCCATGCGACGCAGGCATCTCCATCTGGCCGCACTGGTCCTTCATCGTGCGGCAGCACGCACGCTCCTGAGTGCTCATTTCAGCGTTGGGAACCATGCAGGCCATCGCCGGCGCCAAGCATGACACCAGCAGCAAGACCAGCACACCGAATTGACGGAAGACGCGCATCGCTAAACATAAGACTACGTCCTTATGGACAAAGATAGCAACCGGCGGCCATACAGCGTTGGTTGAGGTGTACGCGCAGGCGACGACCTCCAACAAGCGGGCCGCACAGAGCAGGGTTGTAAGGATGATGGTTCCGAATCTGGGTGAAACGAAGGGTTACACGCTCCCTCAAAAGCAGGATAGGGTGCTTATCGCACCCATATCAAACCCAGAACCTCTGTCTTTTTGGGGTCACCCATAATCCTAAGTCCTTTAGAATTATGGCGGGGACGACGGGGCTCGAACCCGCGACCTCTGCCGTGACAGGGCAGCGCTCTAACCAACTGAGCTACGTCCCCAGGTTGCATGTTCAGCAACTTGGATATATGTCACCTAGAATGAGCGATTTCGATATCTTTGCTCTATTCTACTTTGCCGCTGCTTTGGCCTCAATCTGGTGCTTTTCAACACCGGATGAACCTAATGACCCGCCTGCATCGACAATCATGAGTCTATCAGATCACAAGGGGTTATGGTGTCCTCGATATACTCACAGAGAATTTTTTGCCTCTTTGTATAGCGATGTTGTAGAAGCATGTTTCCTACAGAGTTCCTCCCGCCGGAGCAGAAGCTGAGTGAGCAAACTGATGTCTAAAAATTTGGCTCATGTGTGCTTGGAGCAGCACGCCAAGCCAGCTCTCTTGTAATCATCCATTGCCGGCCGACTCACAGGTTTACGGTCATTCTTACTGACGACAACCGTATGACAACGAGATGACAACTCTCTGACAACTTGCAGTTTCGAACAGCCTAATATCCAACTTGACCGGGAGACGAACTCCACCGGCAGCCTTTGTCCACCATGACAAAGGCAGGAGAACGAGGCAACCATGCACTTGCCCTGCTAGGGCAGTCACCTCAGCCGTTGCCGTCACCAACAACTAAATTTACTGCTGTCCTCGTCCACCGGTCGTCCTTTATGGGGCGGCCGCTTTTTTGTCAGTCTGCAAAGTACAGAGCCTTGCTCAATACAAGTCTTTGTGGGCAGGAGCATAGCTTTCGCCGAACTTATTCTTGTGCTGCTTCATGATGTCGCCACCCGCATTGAGTTGAATTGTGCCAAGCTGCGCGTGCCCGCTGCCAATCTCAACCGTGCGCTCTGCAGCTGTCAATTGGCCGACCGAAACATTCTCCGCCCACAGCTTCATTCGATAGCTGCCTGTGGGGACATTGTGGATGGTCACTGTGCCGTCCGTCGTCGAGACTGCATAATATGGAGTGCTCATCGAGACAATCACTGCCCCCATCTCCGGGTGGATATTGCAGAAGATGTAAGAGACGCCTTCGCGATCGAACCGCACCGACCGGTGGCTATTAGACTCGTACAGTCCGAGGTCAAAGCGTTTTCCGTTGAAGAGCGAAAAGACGTTGTGAAAGAAAGGATCGAGATTCGGAAACTCGACGCTGCTTCCCGTAGGGACTACCAGAAGATGAGGGTTGAACTGCCTGTTTTTCTGCGTGAGAACATAGCCCGCCTGCGGCTTTACGGAGGGTAGCACCTGTCCCGGCTGCTCAGGCGAGAGCCAAACGACGACGTTGCCGGAGCCTACGCCATCGTACCCATGGTCATGTGCGTGGTTCGCCTCACTCACGTGCTCGCGGACCAGGTCGATTCTGAGCGAAACATCCGACGCCTGCGCCCAAACACTCTGGCTACAGGCCAGAAGGCAGAACAGGGTCGCTCCTATCTGTCGAGTGAAGTGCATCCTTGTCCTTCTGCGTTAGCGATTTCTGGCTCTGCCGTTACCGGTCAGAACTGGTAGCCAAAACTGATGCTAAAAATATTTGCCTTATACGCTGAACCATAGAGCTCCCAGCTCATAATTCTGCGGTACTCTGGCGAAAAAATAAGATAGGTTTTAGGGCGAAAGATGAGATTGCCGACGACCATGCTGTTACGAGCATAGAACTGCCAAGGGTTCGTTGTGGGAGAAAGTATGAGCCGGTGAAAATCGGCGGCAAAAGCATCGTCCAGACCATAAGCAGCATTGACCTCCATCGACCGGCTCCATTGAAATTTCAACTGGCTCCATCCACCGACTGCGTTCAGGCCAACCGTCCGCGCGAGGCCGCTTGTGCGATCGATTCCCGACAATACGTCCTTATAAGCGCCTCCCCCCAGACTACCCAGTCCGCTTCCGCGATATGCCTCCCCTCGCAGGTCCAGGTGCCTGCCGAGCGGGAGTTGCCAGTCAGCCGTCGCGGCCCAGGAGGTCAGCTGTATGCCGCCGTTATACGCCTGGCGGCTTGAGTATCCGCCAACACCCAGGACAAACGGCCGGTCGGACGTTCCGGCGCGGTACGAGAGCCGGCTTTCGTACCCTGGGCGGCGCGCCTGCTCGCCTGGGCTCGACATCCGGAGCACACTGTTCGAGCTGATTCCGATCGGCTGTGGGTCCCACAGTCCTGCCTCAACCCCAAACGTCCGTCCTCCGGATAACGGAATGCGTTGTTCGACACGCATCTGCGGTGCCCAGACCCATAGATTACCTGCCCAGGAGAGTCCCGGCTCTGCGACCGTCGCATAGGACGTCGGCGAGAGCGGTGAGATCAGCGGTGTAGTAATTCCTACCTGCGCGGTCGTCTTCTCCCAATCCAGACTTGCCGATGCATAGCGGAGGCGCACTGTGCCGCCGGAAGAGCCATTGAAGCTGTTCGAGATGCCTCCGAAGAAATCGACACTCACATCGGCGGAGCTGCGTGCTCCGGCAAAGTCAGGCCCACTCCCTTCAAGGCCCAATACTGTCTGCCGCATGCTTGCCCCCACGCTGCCGTGGCTGGTGCCTGGGGTTCGGTCGGCTGCCAGACTGGGAAGATCGATGTCATCCACCACGCCTGCATTGGAGAACGCATTAAACAGCACCAGCCCGGAGACTCGCAGCGGGTACTTGGAGATGGTCTCAACCTTGGTCTGCTCATGCTGCTTGATCTCAGCCTGCATCGCATCCTGCGCTTCGGCCAGTCGCGCTACTGTCTCCTTCAGCCCGGCGTTGGTGTCCTCCGTCTTGTTGTCGGCGCTCGTCGAGACGGAATTTTCTTGCGACTGTGCCGGCTTAGCCGAGGTCGCCGCTCGCAGCGCATCGATCTCACCTTGCATTTGCTGAATCTGCTCAAGCGACTGCGCCAGCGTATTGCGCATCTGCTGCAAGGCAGCGGTCGCGGCATTCAGTCTGCGCTCTATCTCGGCATAACGCTGGTCGGGCTCGGCCTGGCCCGTCACTTGGGTGGCAGGAGGCTGCGCGGGAGCCACCAGAGCTCGCGCGGATACCTCTGGCCAAAGCAAGGGCACCACCATCCAGCACATCAATATCGCGCTCATTCTTCTCGGATGTAGAGTTGGTCGGCTCATCGTCGAATCAGGAAACCTGTTTCCTTTCGTGATCTAACACGAACCGCGCATTTCCTTGCCCTGCGTTGCTCGTCTCTTTCTGCTTCTTTGGAGTGCCCAACGCTTCAAGCGCGGCCTTGAAGAGCAGCACTGTGAAGATTGTCCGTCCTGGAGCAGACTCCCATAGCACCACCCTTCCGCCATGCTCCTGCGCGATATGTTGCGCCAGGGTAAGGCCCAGACCAGTACCATTCTCTTTGTCCGCGCTGACAAAGGGCTGGAACAGCGTCTGGCGGATCGCCTCGGGTACGCCCGCGCCGCTATCGCGGATGTCGATCCGCACCGTGGTCTCATCCTCTGTCAGGGTCAGCGTGACCCTCGCAGGTCTGCCCGCCCGTTTCGTTGCCTGACATGCGTTCAGTACCAGGTTGTAGATCGCCCGGCCAAGCTTCTTGCCGTCGACACACGCTTCCACTGGCTGATGCGGCTCGAAGACAATCTCGACATTGCGTGCCTCGGGATGTGCCTGAATGGAATGCACGGTGCGCTCCATCAACAGTCCGATCGATTCATAACGTGGATTCAACAGCTGACCTGTCTGGCTGAAGAGCAGCAGTGACTCGATCAGATCGGTCATCCCCTGGATCGCATCCTTGACTTCAAACAGCAGTTCGTCCCGCTCCTCCTGCCTGGTTTTATCGAGGCTCATGAACTCTGCGTTGGCATAGACCGCCGAGAGGTGGTGGCGCAGATCATGCGAGACCGAACTTGCCATCCGTCCGATGGTCGCCAGCCGCTCCGAGTCCAGCAGCTCCTGCTGCGTTCTGCGCAACTCCCCGCGCATCCGGTCAAATGCGCGCCCGAGCTCATGCACCTCCTCCGCCCCGTCGGTGCTGAACCGTGATTCGAAGTCGCCGCGGCCAAGCGCCCGTGTACCTGCTACCAACGCCTCCAGGGGGCGGGTCACCGTTCTTGCAATCGCAGCTGCAAGCAACCCGCCGATCACCAGTGTTGCTAAACCCAACGCCATGATCCAACGATTGACGCGCTTCAGAAACACGCTCGCCTGGTCGTATGACTTCAGCACAACGAGCTGCGCCGTCGCCGAGCCGGTCGCCGATAGAGGCGCCGACGCAGCCATATATTCTTCATGGCCCAGGTGCAGCCATTGCGCCGTTCCTTGAGCGGTGCGCAACTCCGCGCTATGGGCCAGCAACGCCGGTACTCGATCCGGAGCGAGCGTCGTCGCCGCCTCCCTTCCATTGTTGAGAAAAGCCACCTCAGCCGCCGCCGCCTCGCTGACCTCGCGCGCGACCCTCTGGTCGACGGCATAGCCGATGATGACAAAGCCCAGCTGCGACTTGTTTGCCGCCGGGCCAAAGTAAAGCGGCTGCGCCGAAACCTCATACAGGCTGTTCCCAAGGGCGATCACATGGGGTCCCGTAGGATCGCGCAGGCAGTCCTGCACTCCCTGCTCCACGACCGCCTTTGGAAGCTGCTCTCCGCGGTTCGAATGTGTCAGCAAATCCCCTTCGGGATTGGCCAATGCGAAGAAGTCGCTCCCACTCACCTTCCAGAACTCGAGGCTTCCATCCTGAATCGTGCGTGCGTCCTGGGTCGCCATCAATGCCTTCAGACTAGGCAGATCGCCAAGCAGCGCAGCCTCACGCGACAGCATCTGGTTGCGCTGTCGCTCGATGTTCTGGAAGGTCGCCAGCGAATGCTGTAGATCGGACGCCAGCCCCTCACGGATCTGCTGCTGTACATTCAACCGGATAATCAGCAGACAGGTAGCCGTGAACCCCAGCGATGTGGCCAAAAGCGCAACCATCAGCGTGGTTCTCATCCGCCACCGGTTCATCCGCGCACCTCCAGCGTCTCCAGTTGCATCATCACCCTTCACGCACGAACCTGTAGCCCGTGCCATGCATCGTGCGAAAGTAGACGGGATTTGCCGGGTCCGGCTCCAGCTTCTGCCGCAGCTTCAGAATCTGGTTATCGACCGTGCGAGTGCTGGAATAAAAGTTATAGCCCCAGACATCGTTCATCAGCTCTTCTCGCGTCACCACGCGTCCGACGTTGTCCAGAAAATACTTCAGCAGCTTGAACTCATGCGCCGTCAGCACCACCAGCGCACCGTCCTTATACACTTCCATCCTGGCAAAGTCGACCGAGACGCCACCGAAGTCGTGCGTGGGAACCACCACAGCTTTGCGCCTTCTACGAATCGCCGCCTGCACACGTGCAAGCAACTCGCGCGGGCTGAAGGGCTTGGTCATATAGTCGTCCGCGCCCAGCTCCAGCAGCAGCACCTTGTCCGCGACCTCGGTCACCGCGCTCAGAATGATGACCGGCGTCTCCGACGACCACGCCTTGATCTCCTTGCACACATTACGCCCCGACATGCCCGGCAACATCAGGTCCAATACCACCGCCACTGGCTTCATTAACTTGCAGGCAGCCAGCCCCGCTTGCCCGTCGCCCTCGACATGGACCTCGTAGTCCTCTGCCGCAAACTGCCGCCGCAGAGCCCGCTGGATACGCAAATCATCTTCGATTATCAGAATCAAACTCATGGCACCTATAGCCTCAAACGCTGTAGCCAGTACTGACACGTCATCCGGCATCAGCCCACTATCTAGTGTCCATCATGCCGGCTGATTCTCCCTCCAACAGCGCGTGTGATGACAAAGAAGTGACAATCCAGTGACATCTCACCAATCCTGAGCGTTTATTGAAGCGCGAAGCCGTTATCGCCAGCTCACCGCAAGATGCCAGCGCAGTCCGAGACGCTGGGTCTTGCTCAACACCCGCGCATATTCGTCCAATTCTGCCACGACCTGTGTGCCCTCCGTGCCAAGCTGCTGCGGCTCCTCGCGCAGCGCCTGCAACAGGGTCTCCACTGTGACTAACCCCTCATCGGCCGAGTACCACTGCGGCGGCGGCAGTCGCTTCATCAGCTCCGGATTGCCAGCTCCCTCTTCGATCAGCAGCGACATTGAGTTCTCATCCGCGGAAAAGAACTCAATGAGTGGCTTCACGCCCAGCCGCAATGCGAGCCGCTCCAGCGCGTCTTCATTGCGAGCTAGAGACCGGCCGTTGACAAAGATATCGAACCCGGGGTCTTCCCCCTCCACGACGATGTACATCGAAGCTGCCATGTATGCCTAGTGTACCGCCGGTGACCTGCGGAAATTCATCCCAGCTGTAGCTGAGGTGCCTCGCCGGATTCGCCCGTCCAAACATAACAAGGGCCGCGTGTAGACGCGGCCCTTGTTATGTTTCATCGAACAACTAGGCACGAGGAGTGCCGCCACCCTGGGGCGAACCGCCACCGGAGCCTGAGCCCGGACGGCGTCCGCTGCGACGGCGTCTTCCACCTGGACGACGCTGACCCTCGGGCCGTGCGCCTGCGGGCTGTCCCTGAGGAGCCGGAGTACCGTCAGCACGGTTGAAGTTGGGCTCGTCCGCGCCCTCTTCTCCATCGTCGAAGCCTTCTTCATCATCGTTGTCATCGGCATCGTTGCCTGGCTCAACATCACCCTGTGCCGGTGCATGCGCCTCCGGATGCTGACCCTCTTGACCCGGTTCCGGAAGGCCCAGCTTCGCCCGTTGCTCGCGCAGCACAGCCTTGCGGGAGAGCTTGATGCGGTTGCCTTCGATGGTGAGCACCTTGACCAGGATCTGATCGCCCTCACGCAGCTCGTCCTTCACTTCCTTCACGCGATGCTCAGCGATCTCAGAGACGTGGAGCAGGCCATCCGTTCCCGGGAAGATCTCGACGAACGCACCGAACTCGGCGAGCCGCACGACCTTGCCCAGGTACGTCTTGCCGATCTCCGGCACCGCCGTCAGGTCGCTGATCATCTGGATCGCGCGCGCCAGACCGTCGGCGTCGCTCGAAGCCACGTTGACCCGGCCCGTATCGTCGACGTCGATCTTGACGCCAGTCGCGTCGATGATGCCACGAATGACCTTGCCGCCAGGTCCGATGAGGTCGCGAATCTTGTCGGTTGGAATCTGGATCGTGTGGATGCGTGGCGCAAACTGCGACTTCTCCTTATTTGCGCCGGAGATCGTCGCATCCATCGTATCCAGCAGCTCAAGCCGGCCGCGCCGAGCCTGCTCGAGCGCCTCCCGCATGATTTGCGGCGTGATACCCATGATCTTGATGTCCATCTGTAGCGCCGTGATGCCGTTCCGCGTTCCGGCGACCTTGAAATCCATATCGCCGTAGTGGTCTTCCGCACCTGCGATGTCGGTTAGAACAGCGTACTTGTCGCCCTCCTTCACCAGACCCATCGCCACACCGGCAACCGATCCCTTCAATGCAATGCCCGCCTGCATCAACGCCAGCGAAGCACCGCACACTGTCGCCATCGAAGACGATCCGTTCGACTCGAGGATGTCCGACACCACGCGCAGCGTGTATGGAGACTCATCCTCACCCGGCAGCACAGCCTCAATCGCACGGAAAGCCAGCGCGCCGTGGCCGATCTCGCGACGACCAACGCCTGTCATACGGCCAACCTCACCCACCGAGAACGGCGGGAAGTTATAGTGCAGCATGAAGCGACGTTTCTGCTCGCCCTCATAGCTCTCAAGCCGCTGCGCATCGTCCGTGGTGCCAAGTGTCGCCGTTACCAACGCCTGGGTCTCACCACGCGTGAACAAGGCCGAGCCATGCACACGAGGAAGCACTCCAACCTCGACCGTCACCAGACGAATCTGGTCGAAGGCGCGGTGGTCGGGACGAATCCGCTCGTTCAGCACCTGCTCGCGGAAGATGTTCTCGCGCAGCAGTTCGTAGTACTTGCTCAGCTTCTTAGCTGCTGCAGCATCGCCTTCGGGTAGATCTTTCTTCAGCTCGTCCTTGATCGTCTTGACCAGCGCGTAGCTGTCGAACTTCGGATGCTTCTGCGTGTCGAGCGCATCCTTCAGGCGGTCGCCAACCTTCGCGGTCAACTCACCCAGGTATGCCTGGTCGATCTCGATCGGGGTGACTTCGCGCTTTGCCTTGCCAGCGCGTGAGACCAGATCCTCGATCGCTGCACAGATCTTCTTGATCTGCTCGTGCGCGAACTCGATGGCCTCGACCACCTTCTCCTCCGAAATCTCCTTCGCGCCGGACTCGACCATCACGATGCCGTCCTTCGTGCCGACGACCATAATGTTCAGCAGGCTCTTCGCCCGCTCGGTGTAGGTCGGGTTCACGATGAACTGGTCATCGACGATACCGATCCGCACCGCGCCCACAGGCCCATGGAACGGGATGTCGCTCAGGGCCAACGCGCAGCTCGCACCATTGATACCCAGCACATCGGGATCGTTTTCCTTGTCTGCGGAGTACACAAACGCGACCACCTGCGTCTCGTTCCGGAAAGCCTCGGGAAAGAGCGGACGGATGGGCCGGTCGATCTGGCGGCTAGTGAGAATCTCCTTCTCACTCGGACGGCCTTCACGCTTGATGAAGCCGCCGGGGATGCGTCCACCCGCATACGTGAACTCGCGATACTCCACCGTCAGCGGAAAGAAGTCGATGCCTTCCTTCGGGTCGGGCGACGCAACCGCAGTCGCCAGAATGACGTTGTCTCCACTGGAGGTAAGTGCGGCGCCGGAGGCCTGCTTGGCCATCCGTCCCGTTTCAAATTTGATCTGCTTGCCGCCGGCAAGCTCTACTGTGACGTCCTGCTTCATGTGCGTCCTCTTCTTTCTCTCTTTTTCAATTAGGAAACTCGATGCGCGTCAACCGCTTTGCGGGCGCGAAAAAAATGCAGCTCGTCCCAGGCAAGGAACGCTGCCGGTCAAGAGCTGCACTTTGTGGGGAGGTCAATCCTGAATAATTTGCCAAGGAATCGTCCAAGCGCCTGTTCCGGTCGGTAATACCCGTCCCTTCGGCCATTGCTAGAGTCCCCAAACGCAAGGTCCATCAGGACCTTGCGCTGAGTCTGCTGCCGATGGATAAAAGGCCGCGCAGGCTGCCATAGCTGAAACGATGTCTCCGGGAATATTGAGCCTATTTACGGATTCCGAGTTTGGCGATGACCTCGCGATAACGGTCCGAGTCGCACTTCTTCAGGTAATCGAGAAGACGGCGACGCTTGCTGACGAGCATCAGCAGGCCGCGGCGCGATCCATGATCCTTCTTGTGGGTCTTGAAGTGCTCCGTCAACTCACCGATGCGCTCGCTCAAAATCGCGATCTGAACCTCTGGACTCCCGGTATCTGAGTCGTGCGTGCGAAACTTTTCAATAATGTCTGTCTTTTTTGCGGATGCCAACACAGCAGTTCGTACTCCTGAATTCTCTAGTTCACTCTCTTAAGTGTCTCTATAAAGATAGCACCGCTTCCCCCACCCGGCAATGAGAAGACCGGGGGAGGAAGCGGTAGAGACCCAAATCGAGACAAATCTACGCGATATGCGCCTTTAGAAAGGCCACTGTACGCTCCCGAGCCAGCTTTGCGGCCTCCGGGTTGAAGCTCGTCCATACGTCGCGGTTGAAGCCATGCTCGGCACCGTCGTAGATGTAAATCTCGACCTCGGGATGCGCCGAGCGAACCGCGTCAATCTGGTCCGAACCAATATGTGTATCCGCTCCGCCGAAGTGGAGCATTACCGGACAGGTCGGCTCTTCCGTAGCCACCTTCCCGATTCCACCAGCATAGTACCCAATCGCACAGGCGGGCTTGATCTTGACCGTTTCGCCACGCGTCGCTGTCAGCCAGCTGGCAAACCCGCCATAGCAATACCCAACCACACCGACATCCTTGCCTGACTCTGTCTTTGCCTCCTCAAACGCTGCCGCAACATCCAGCAACACCGTATCGGGATTCAGTTTCTGCATCAACGCAAAGGCCTTTTGGCTATCCTCCCCACCGTACTTCAGATCGACGCCTTTTTCGATGCGATCGAAGGTTGCTGGAGCCACTACCAGAAACCCGTCCTTCGCATAGCCATCCGCAACACTGCGAATATGCGCGTTTACGCCGAAGATCTCCTGAATCAACACCAGACCGCCCACCACTGGGCCTTCGGGAGTCGCCACATACGCCTGTAACTCGTGTCCATCCGCCGCCTTCAACGTCTTGAAACTACCCATTCGCCTATCTCCTTGTGAGGGCGACGTATACCAGAACGCAGCTCCCCATCCATAAGATAGCTCCCGAGTGCAAAACGATGCTACTCCTCCGACGCCGCGTACCCTTTCATCTCATGCACCCACCCGAGGAACCGCAGCAACTGCCGCCGCTCCGTACACATCAGCCGCCAGAAGTCGCGCAAACCCACCTCCTGCGCGCGCTTCCCCGTGTAGGTCTCGAATCGCCAGCGCAGATACGGGCTCCGCCACGGAGCCAAACGGCAGCCACGCGTCGCATTCCACAGGAACCGCAGACCTTCCAGCATTTTTCACCCGCCATTAACAAGTATAGCCAGGCCACAATCCCTATTTCGTGTAGTCGAACAGGTCCGTCTTTCCCAGCGCAGCGATAACGCTCAATAACGCCTGATGTTGCGTCTCGCTTGCACTCAACTGGGTCGCGACCGTAGTCGGGTCCGCCGCCACCAGCGAGCTCTGCGCGACCGTCAAGTTAGCCGCCTGCGTCTGCGCGTAGGTGCTCGTCGACTGCAGCCGGCTCAGCGAGCTGTCCAGCACCGATCGTTGGCTCGTCACCTGTCCCAGAGCCGTCGTCAGTGCCAAGCTATCCGTCGTCAGCGTAGCAGTGCTGGCAGTCGTGCTGGAGAGGTCAGAGATCATCTGGTTCAACGCCCCAAGCACCCCGGTAAACACCGTCGATCCCGGCAGGTTCACCTGGATCGACTGGCCTGTCGGCGTCGTAACCGTCTGCACCGCGGAATCTCCGGCATACGTCACCGTTGACGGTGTAGTGCTCGTATCGAGCGAGAACGGCTTCGTCGTCCCCTGGCTCCCGCTGAACAGATACGACCCCGAGTAGCTCGTGTTTGCGAGCCCCAACACCGTATCCCGAATCCCCGTCAACGTCTGCGCCGCCGAAGCCTTGTTGCTCGCATTCAGCGTCCCATTCGACCCCTCCGCCGCGAGGCTGATCGCCGAAGTGAGCTGCGTTACCACCTCGCCCAGCGTTGAGTCCGCTACCTGCAACCGGCTCGACTCGCCCGAGGCAACCTGTACATAAGTGTCCTGCTGGCTGATCTGCGTATTCAGCAGAGAGCTCTGCGCCGCCGCCGTCGGATCGACCGAGAGTGACGACACCCGCAGGCCGCTCGACAACTCGTTCGTCAACTGCGCTTCGACTGCCGTGGACTGGTCAAGCGAACCAGAAAGATTCGACAGGTAATGGGGATCAACTCTCACGCACAGCTCCTTTTCTTCCTACCCGAAATTTGTGCAACGTCCCTCAAATCTTCGGGTGCCCCATCCTTTCGCGCACTTTGCGAAAGGATGGGAGATCACGCGTTAGGCCACCGCGGACGAGACCCCAAGATTCAAGGCATCCGCCATCAATGTATCTACAATTGAAAACACCTTCGCCGCCGCCTCATACGACCGCTGATACTGCGTCAGGTTCGACGCCTCCTGGTCAAGCGACACCCCCGAGAGCGCGTCCCGCTGCGTCGTCAGCTGTGTCAGTGCCGCCTGTTGCACCGTGTTGTCCGAGGTGGCTGACGACACCGCCGTGCCAAGCTGCGAGAGAAACGAAGCATAGAAACCCGATGCCGTCTGTCCACTCACCGCCGTGCCCGTAGCCAGCGCAGCAAGCGCCACCGCATTGCCATTTCCAGTCGTGCCCTCGCCCGTCGCAGCCGCCGCAATGCTCTTGGGATCGGTCGTCGCCACGGCGATCGACCCCGCCGCCCCGGTTGCGGTCGTGGGCAGCGTGAAGATCGCCGCGCCCGCGTTGCCGTTCCCATCAAGGCCGGCCTCGTTCTGTTGGTTCACCTTCGTCCCAATCGCATAGGCCAGTTGGTTGAGATCGCTCGCGTATGTCGGAATCGCCTGATCTCGCGCCTGGATTGCTCCGCCCAAACTGCCACCCGTAATGGTAGACGTCACATCCGTCGCGCCGGGTCCGGCAAGCACATGCGTCACGCCGCCCACCTGCGCGGTCTGAAGCGCATATGACTGCCCCGCGCTCACCAGCACCGCGCCGCTGCTCGTGGTCAGCGTAATGCCGTTATTCTCCGTCGTCACCTGGTCAACGCCGATCAGCGCTGAGAGCTGCGTGACCGCCGCCTGTCGCTGGTCCTCGAGCGTTCCCGCATCGCCGTTCGGGCTCACCTGCGAGATCTTCTGATTCAGAGTCGCGATGTTCGCCGTCAGCGAGTTGATCTGTCCGACCGTGCTCACCACCTGGCTATCGAGCGTGCTCGACGTACTCGCAAGTTGCGCCGAGGCCGTGTTGAACGCGTTCGTCAACGTCGTGGCCGCGCTCAACACGCTCTGCCGTGTCGATGTATCGGAGGGGTTCGACTCGAGCGTCGAGAACGAGTTGAAGAACGAATCGATCGACGTGCCCAGCGTAGTCGCCGCCGCCGAGGTTGAGGTCGAGCTCAGCCCAAAGGCGCTCTGCACGCTGGTCAGCGCTGTCTCGAGCGCACTGCTCTGCGCCTGCACCTGCGTCTGCTGCTGCACCCGCTGCTCCAGCACGCTGTCGCGCACCGAGGTCGCGCCCGTGGTCGTCACGCCCTGGCCATAGCTCACGCCGCCGATCGTGATCGAGTCCGCTGTCTGAAAGTTCACCACCTCACGCGTGTAGCCGGTCGTATTCTGGTTGGACACATTGTTCGCGGTCACATTCAAAGCGCTCTGGTCCGCCAGCAGCGCATTCGTCGCAAGACCCATCAGCGAAGTCAGGGTTGCCATCTCTATCTCCTCTCCAGTCGCGCGTCTACATTCAGCACCGATACCAAAACCTTCAGATTCGCCGCCGTCACATCCAGCAATTGCCCCAGTTGGGCATGCCGCTCCCGAAGCTCCGGCACAGATTCCCAGCTGGCAACCAGATGCTCTGCCGTCACCGCGCGAATCCGTGTCTCCACCGCCTCCAGCCGATCCGCGTCAAACGCCGTCAAGGCCATGACCGCCTCGTCCAGATCTCTCGTCAATGCCTGCGTGCTGGGCTTCGTCATCGTCGTCCTTAGCTCTGAAATGTCTGAAGCAGTTTGTCGGCGACGTCGCTCGAAGACACGTTGTAGGTTCCCGCAGCAATCGCCTGCTGCAAATTGGCGACCTTGTTTTCTCGAACATCGGACGTTGTCAGCGCCTGCGAGAGCAGCGCGCTAGCCTGACTCAGGTTCGCGTGATCGGTGCCGGCCTTCGATTCGTTTGTAGCAACAGTGTTGCCAGCCGAGTCCCCTGAAACGCGATGGTCTACCGCAGGCTTCAACACCGCTGCAATCTGCGTATTCTGAGAGGTAATGTTGTTGATTCCGCTTGTATAGCTCATATCGTTTATCCGTCCTGCTTTAGTCCATCGGCTTACATTCGGCAAACTTTAGTTTGAAATCATTTTCTTTTCGGTACTTTGTGTATGTTCGATCTCAACCTTACGGACAACCTGCCGCGCAATCCCCACGCCGCCGCCCTTCGCAATCGCCCGCGCCACTGCCTCGGTCCCGAAGCTCCGCAGCGTATCGCCCGAATCGTCTCCGGAGCTGTCGTCGCCCCCTTTGCCGCTCCCATCCCCGCTGCCCAGTTCGTCCTTTCCACTCTGCATCCCCTTCAGCATCTCCTGTAACAACATGCCCTCGAACTGCTGCGCCGCATCAACCAGCTTGCGATGCTGTGCCGCGTCCTGATCCACACTGACCGGCCCGGCGGCCATTGCTTGAAGCCCCTGCACCATCATCGTCATAGCACCTCTATCTCTGCCTCAAGGGCACCAGCCGACTTCATCGCCTGCAGGATCGAGATCACATCCCGCGCCGACGCCCCAATCTGCTGCAAGCTCCGTACCAGGTCGTCTACCGTCGCGCCCTGCTTCAGTTCGATCCGGTTCACAGGCTTGTCCTTCGCGTCGACGCGCGTCTGCTGTACCACCTGCGTCGTCCCTGTGCTGGAGAAGGCATTTGGCTGCGACACCTGGAACTCGCTCACGATATTAACCGTCAGTCCGCCATGCAGGATCGACACCGCCTGCAGCACCACCGTGCCCCCAATCACCACCGTCCCCGTCCGCTCATTGACCACCACCTTGGCACGCGGATAGAACGGCACCTCGATCGCCTCCACCCGCCCAAGCAGCGCAGGAATATCCTCGCCGCCGCTCACCGCAAGCGATATCTCCCGGCTGTCGATCGCCCGCGCCGCAGACCGTCCAAGCTCCCGGTTGATCGCCTGCGCGATCGCCTCCGCGCTGCGAAAGTCAGCCTCGTTCAGCAATATCGAGAACTCCTTCCGCCCCACCAGATCGAGCGGAATCCCACGCTCGACGATCCCTCCACCCGGCAGCCGTCCTGTCGTCGGATGGTTGACCTGCTTCACGTTTCCGTTCGCGCTCACCGAGTACCCGCCCAGCACCAGCGGTCCCTGCGCCTGCGCGTAGATCTTTCCATCCGGCCCATAGAGCGGAGTCATCAGAAGCAGACCGCCCTCCAGGCTCTTCGCATCTCCAGCCGACGACGCCGTAATATCCAGCTTGGTCCCCGGCCGAGCAAACGGAGGCAACGTAGCGGAGATAAAGACCGCGGCCAGATTCTGCACCCGGATCGACGCAGCCGGAACGCTCACTCCCATCCGCAGCAACGTCGAAACCAGCGTCTGCGTCGGGAATGTGGTCTGCTGGGTGTCTCCCGTTCCCTGTAGCCCCACGACGATGCCATACCCAACCAGCTGATTGTCCCGGATTCCCTCGATCGACGCGATGTCCTTGATCCGCGCCTCCCGCGATGTCGTATCCGTAGCGAATGCCGCCGCAGGCAGAAGCGACAAGGCAGCCAGTGTGCCCAGCAACAGCAGCAAGCCAAGGCTCAGCCTCGCCTTTCGGCTTCCAAACTGCACCCTCCCCGTCCTCCAGAATCCCGCGCCTGTCGTCATTCTTCGCATTTCTCGCTCCCTAAAAGATCACAATCCGTTCCAGCAGCCGTACCAGCGGATTCTGCCGATAGGTGGAATCGTTGACGATTCCCTTCCCCCGCACCTCTAGCTCCAGGCTCGATATCGCCGTGGACAACACCTGGTTCTGTTGCGAGATATCTTCGGGCCGAACCAGCCCGCGCAACACGATCGTCTGCGTCTGCTGCGAGAACTCCACTTGCCTGGCTGCCTCGATCACCAGCGTCCCGTTCGCCAGCACCTCGATCACCTGCCCGCCCAGCACCGTCGTCAAGCTCGAGTTCGTCGCGCTCGCCCCCTGCGCGCTCAACCCCGAGCTGGAGGTCTGGCCGACCAGATTCTGCAACGCATTGCTCGCCTTCAGCAACCCGAACAGGCTGGTGATCTGCGAGCTCGCGTTCGACGCCCGCGAGTTCTTCACCTGGCCATCAGTCGACGCCGCCAGGTTCTCCGATACCACCACCGAGATCAGATCGTTCGGACGCATCGCCCGCACATCACTGTTCATCCGCGTCAGCCGGCCCGTGTCGGTCCAGATCGCCCCTGGCGTCGGCTGCGCATTCGAGCTTTCTGCCCGCACTCGCGCCAGATACGAGGCCAGCGAACTAGCCCCAACACTCGGCTTAGGAGTAAGCAGCTTCTGCTTCAACGAGGCGACCTTCCCGGGCGGCGTTCCTGCCTCCGGGACTGTTTGCGAGAACGCTTGCACCGCACCCACCGCCAGCAGCAGAACGAACAGGGCAAGCACGATCTCCAGCGCAACCCTCCGGGGCTTCGGACGATCCTCCTCCATCAACCTCCTCATGGCTCAAGCTCCACATCCGCTGGACCACGCACCACACCGGCAAGGTACTGGGGTGACTGACCATAGAGGCCGTCCCTATCCTTTGGAGCCGCAAGCCGCACGCGCACCCGTGTTCCGACGCCGCCGTTCTCCTCTGCCGTTCCCATCAGCTCGATATGCGCATAGCTCTCACTCTTCCAGAGCCGCACCACATCCCCGGCGCGCACGATCGGCACCCCCGCAGACCAACCTGCCGTCGAGGAGACCGGGAACAGCGTAGACAACACCGACGGCTTCGTTATCGGCAGGTCTGTCCGCATCATCAGCGCGGGACGCTCCAGATGGTCGCAGCTCCGGATCACCGCCCAGCTCTGCTGCAGCAGGGGGTCCCATCGCACCGCCTGCACCTGGTAACCGTGCCTCTGTACCTCCGATCCAGCAAATGCGGAATCGCCCACCCGCATTGCTCGCAACGCCGCCTGCGGCGAACTCGCGCACGCCCCAGGCACACTCGCCGCATTCGACCTTGTGCCGCACGCCAACCAGCACAGCAAAGCCACCAGTACCATCCTGCTCTCTCTCATCACGCCTCCCGGCGAATCCCGTCTCTGCTACCGGATCATGCCGTTGATCTGCGAGTACATGTCATCGGCCACATGCACCACCTTCGAGTTGCTCTCATACGCCCGCTGCGCCAGAATCATCTGCACAAACTCGCTCACGACATCCACATTCGAGTTCTCCAGATACCCCTGCTGCAGCGTGCCCATCCCGCTCGTGCCACCCGGAACGTCCGTGATCGCATTGCCCGAGGACTGCGTCTGCTGAAACAGGTTGCTGCCGATCGAGCTCAGCCCGCCTGGGTTCGCAAACGTCGCCAGCTGCAACGTCCCTAACTGCGAGCCAACCGTCTGCCCCGGAAGCGTCGCCGTAACCACGCCATACTGCGAGATCGTCACCTGCGTCGCATTCGACGGAATCGTCAAGTTTGGCAGCAGCAGATCGCCATCCGCCGTCACCAGCGTTCCCTGGTTGTTCAGGTGGAAGCTCCCGTCGCGCGTGTACGCAATCGTCCCGTCGGGACGCTGGACCTGGAAGAACCCCGCTCCCTGAATCGCCAGATCATACGGGTTCGACGTCTGGTTGAAGTCCCCCTGCGTCATGATCACCTCGCTCGCCGATGACCGCGTCCCAAGCCCGATCTGTAACCCCGCCGACACCGTCGACTGGCTCTGCGCCGAACCCGGCGCGATCAGGTTCTGGTAGATCATGTCCTGGAACTGCAGCCGCCTCTGACGAAATCCCGTCGTCGCCGAGTTCGCCAGATTGTTCGCCACCGTGTCCAGATTGGCCTGCTGCGCGCTCATCCCACTTGCCGCCGTATATAACGCTCGAATCATCGTGTCCTCCTGTATCGCTATTTCAAAAAACTTTGCTGACAGCTTCTATACCTTCGGCAACTCCTCCGCTGCCGTCTTATCCAGATCGTTGTTGAACGCACTCAACGCCTTCTGCATCATCTCCGCCTGCCGCTGCACCAACACCAGTTGCATCGAACCATGTACCGGATCGTTGTTCGCCCCTTCGAGCGCACCCTGCTGGATTGTGGCGCTCGCTGCAATCGGAGGGTTATCCGTCGAGGCTGCGAACCGGTTCGTCCCTTCCGCCACCAGTGCAGAGCTGTTCGCGAAGTCGAAGACCCCCACCTGCCCGGCAATGCTGCTGCCACCCGCCGCAGACACCGAGATCGTCCCATCCGCCGACACCTGCACCGCTCCCGACGGAATCGTGATCGGCTGCAGCTTGGCATCAAGCACCGGCTCGCCCTGTCCCGTCTGAAGCACCCCGGTCGAAGACCGCGTAAACGATCCATCCCGCGTGTAACGAGTCCCTTGTGCCGTCTGCACTGCGAAGAAGCCCTGCCCGTTCAGCGCCAGGTCCAGCGGATTGCCCGTAGGCGCAATCTGCCCTTGACCCATGTCCAGCCGGTTGCCGCCAAGCACACCAAACCCATTCACCGCCGAGCCCACCTGCGATCCTGACTGCTGGATGATGTTGTCCGTCAACACACTGCGAAAGTAGTCGCGCTCCGCCCGAAAGCCGTTGGTCCCCGCGTTGGCAAGATTGTTCGCCGCCGTATCGAGGGCCTGCGTCCGAGCCAGCAGAGCCGTGTAGGTTGCATAGATGCCGCTGTCCATGCACGTCCCAATGCAGGTCAGGGGCCGAAGTGCGGGATGAAAAAGTTAGAAAGCTATAAGGAGGTCCCGGTCAACCTCTGCCTATACGCCGTAAAACAAGCCGTAAAGGTCTCCGGCCTAACAGCCTACGAAACGAAAAAATGGCTGTCCGGGACAATCCGGACAGCCATTTTCTACTGATTCAATACTTCGGCAGCTATTTAACCACAGACTGGAAGAGCGGAGAGTTCAACAAGCTAGCAAACTGGCTGTCCGAAGACGCATAGTCTACCGACAACGTTCCCGCATTCGAGTCGATTGTCGTCTGGTCAAGCGCCGACTTCTCCATGGGTGTTCCGGTGCTCTTCTTCAGCAGCGCTGCGCCCTTCATCAGCGTCGCGACGGTCGCCGCGGTCACGGTATCGGAGAGCACGACGGACATGTTGAACCGAACACCATTCTGGAAGTCCATCGTGTAGCGCGAGCCCTTCATGCGGTTGCGAACGGTATCGTAGTCCGCAAGCTGCGCAGCGTCACCGAGCACGCTCTTCATCATGGTCTGTGTGCCCTTCTGGTCCAACAGGCTCCAGACGGCGCGATCGTCGACTGCCGCCATATCGTTCACCATATCGCTGTCGGTCAGGAAGTTCGGGGCCATGCCATCGCGGGCATCGAGCGCCGAACGTACCGCATCCTTATCGCCGAAGACCATCGTCGTCTGGTTCAGAAATACGACGGTACCGCCGCCGGACATCGGGTAGATGCTATTGTTGCGGAGAATGGTCGGTTTGATCTTGTTCTTGGCAAAATTGGCCATAATCTGGCGGGTCTGGAACTGACCCTGTGCGATGCCTACCGTCCGGGTCCCGTCCCCAGCGCGGAACGCGGCAAAGGTAAGGATATCGGCATCCTGATCGACCTTCAGGCCGGAGGTCTTCAAGGCCGTCTCCAGCCGCTTCAGCTCGGGCGGCAGAACGCGGTCCTTCAGGCTCATCGCCGCAGGGGAGTTCTGCATGGCGCGGTAGTCGACGACAATCAACTGCTGTACATCGTGCGGGATCGCCGTCTTGGCGTCACTGCTCAACTGGGCAGCAAACGCTACCGAAGGGATAACGGCAAGGGCCGCAAGCATCAGATTCTGGCGTGTAAAGAGGCGCAAGGTAAACTCCATGGGCGACCGGCCTTCAAAGAGTCGGCGCAACCTTTCTATTCTTCCGTGAATCAAGGCAATAGGCAAGTAAATTGCCTTCCGTTTGGACGGGCGCGGCAACGGAAGGTTTGGCCCATCTGGTCGCAATTCCTTCCATCCCCATGAATCTATAGCTAAAACGCGCTACCTGTCCTTTCCCGAAAACGGTCGCAGCCGCACAAAGACGTTCACTCCAACCGGTCGCGTTCCATACGTCGCCTGCAGCGGCTCGCCGACCCCATAGGTCGTCACCTGCGCGCCAATCGCCGACGCCAGATGCGGAATCACGTCAAAGTCGCGGTCATATCCGAAGGTATAAGCCTGCACATGCGTCAGCGGTCCCTCTACAAAATTGGCTGGCAGAGGATGCTCCCCAACCAGCAGTTCGTTCGACCGCCCGGCATTCTCGATCCGTGTCCAGACCCGGTTGCGCTCCGCAAACCGCAGCGTCGACTCCAGCAGATAGCTGTTCTCCTTCCCATTATCGGGAAGCGACTTCGTCCGTCCCCAAAGCACCGTGCTAGCCCAGTTCCCCCGGTTGAAGGGCAGGTTGTACATCGCCGACGCTGTCATCCGCTCCTGGTTCTCCGTCGGCGCTGTCTGCTCCGGGCTGACGATCCGCGCGTAGGAATACTGCCCGCTCCAGTTCTTCCCCGGCTGCACCGTCAGCCGTGTCGACCACGAGTCGATCGCGCCCTGCTGGATCTCCCAGCGATGCTCGTTCGGCTCTCGTCCGTGGAAGCCGCTGGCCTCCACCCGCACGATCCCCTGCGTTAGACCAACCGTCACCACGTCACCCGCAATATGCGTCGAGTCCTCCTGGTGATGGCCCAGCGTTCCCACCGGGTTCTCGAACGCCGACGCGCGGTGCGGATACGCAGTCGGCCCCAGCGCCGGATCGCCCACCGGAGCGGCATAGAACGACAGCAATGTCCGCTCACCGAGTTTCAGGTCGTAGAGCGCGCCCAGTTCCATGAAGAAGTCATGCGGATGCTGCCCATCCGCGATGGGAACGCCGAAGGCCGTCTCGCCCTGCTGGAACAGCAGCGGGTACTGCCGCCCGGTGATCGTCGCAGGCTCCAGGCTGAACATCGCCCGAAGTGTAAGCTGTCCCGGCCCGAGCCGCCGCTCGGCCATCGGCATAAACCAGTTGGTCGAAAACAGCTTGTCGCCGCCACGCGGACTCGTCTGCTGCTGCTCCGTGATGAAGACGTTCGCGTGGAACATCAGCATCCACGACCCCTTCATCGTCATCAGCATCGGCACCGGCGTCGAGTTCGGCTCCGCGCTGGTGCCGGATGATCCGTGCCGCAGTATCTCCTGGATAAAGCTCTGCGGATGCATCTGCTGCATCATCTCGTCCATACCACTGCCCATCTTCATCGAACCCATCTGGCCATGGTCCATGCCGGACATATCCATTCCCGGCATGTCCATCTTGTCGGGGTCGGGCTTGGCAGGCTGTTGCGCCTGCCCGTACAGAGTCAGCAATAACAAAGGGATTACAAAAAAGTGTCGCATTCTTAGGCCTGTCCTTCAGCCGGAGACGATCCGGCGGCTTGAGTGAGGAAGACTGGCCGAAGCCCACATGGGGCTGGCACCAGCGATCTGCAAGCGGAGGAGAGACCTAAACTAGACGCGTAGCGATACGAGGAGAGGCTGGAACCCGGAGCTATATCCAGGTGGAGTTTCTGATGGTGCAAGAGAATATCTGCCGAAGCTTGACGGAACCGGCACAACCGTCGCCGTCAACGCCGCATGATGAGCATCCGTCAAAGAGGAAGCATCATTCGAGGCAGAGAAGACCAGCGTGCTCGGCCCGTGCGACATCGCCCCACAACTGGAGCAGACGTTCTGGAGAACCATATCGCCATGATTGTCACCAACGTGCGACATCGCCATGTGGCTGCAATGCCCCGCGGCATCCATGACCATCCCCGCATCCTCAGAAGAGGCGGAGTGATGGCAGACAGGCATGGTCTGCTGAAGCTGACAAGAAAGCGCGCAGGCAGAGGCCCAGGACGAGCTGCACAGAAGCAGCACGACCAACAGCGACGCCATCACGTGTCTCATTCTCATCCAGCCTGATCCTCAGGGCACAGCATCTGCTCTTCCAGCATATATCTTCTTCGCCAAATCGAAGAAGTTACAAGCTAGGCCAGTCTATTGGATGCCCCAGCTTGCGTTCCAGCACCTTCGCCTCGGGGTCGAAGCCTGGAATCTCTTTGACCCACGCCGTATCCGGATCGTAAGCATCCTGCGGGACCAGGCCGATCAACTCACCCTCCGCCGACGCGGTTCCATGCGTATGGGCCAGCGCCTGCACCTTGGCGTGAACAACGTGCATCGGCGTCATGCGATAGTCCGTGATATTCATGGAGACCTGCGCCCGTCCATCGCACAGCACACCGATAGCCTTGACACCATGTAGACCGCCATTGGCAGCACGGATATCGCGGGCGATCGCCCGGGCAGCGGTGATATCCGGCTGCTGCAGATACACGTTGTAGGCGATCAGAAAGCTGCGTGCTCCCACGGCACTCGCTCCCGCGGTCGCGTGCAGCTCCGGGCCACCAATATCAGGGCGTCGCGCCGCATCGCGCTGCGAGGCCTCGCGGAGCCCTTCAAACTGTCCACGCCGAACGTCTTCGAGCAACACCCGGTCCGGACGCGCGGCAGCAGCTCCATAGAAGTACACCGGAACGCCATACCGCCGCCAGATCTGAAGCCCCGCCTGCCGCGCCAGCATCGCGCACTCCGCCAGCGAGAGCCCGCTGACCGGAACGAATGGCACCACATCGGCAGCGCCGATCCGTGGATGGACGCCGCTCTGTCGTGTCAGGTCAATAAGCTGTGCCGCCTTGCCAACTGCCCGAACCGCAGCCTCGACTACCGCCTCTGGCGGCCCCGCAAGCGTCACCACCGAACGGTTGTGTGCGGCGTCGAGCGACCAGTCCAGCAGCCGCACGTGCTCCACCTGCATCGACTGGACGATACGTGCAACCACGTCGCGGTCGATTCCCTCAGAAAAATTGGGAACGCACTCGATGATGGAGTCAGGACTCATAGGAACCAGGCACAACAGTCAATCACTTCCGGTTACTTCCACCAGCTATAGCCGACGGAGACTTGGATGCTCGCGTTGACACCCGGGTTCTTGTCCCCGAGCGAGGCGCTGGAGATATGGACCGCGTTGACACCGAAGTCGACGGAGCGGCGAGGCTTGAGGAAGTAGTGCATGCCCACTCCACCCTGCGGGGTAAAGTTCCACACGCTCGCGTCGGTGTTGGGGCCATCATTCGCCAGGGTCAGGACCGGCGAGCCGAACGCCGGGTACTTGTGGTTCGTCCAGAGCAAGCCACCCGCTCCCTGTGCCCAGAAGGACATCCGCCGCGTTCCCACAAAGTTCCAGCGCAGGATGGCGGGCGTGATCGAAGCACCGCTATAAGTCCCGCCAACCGTGTAGAGCGGGCTGCAGACGACCGTATTCGCTGCCGCTCCCGCAACGCAGTTTGCACGCTGAAACTTCGGCGTATACGACTGCCAGAATGGGAACGCCTCCACCGCATACTCGAAGTTCCCGCGCAACAGCCCAGGGCCAAAGTTTCCCGTCAGCACCTTGCCCGCATGAACGCCAGCCATCAGGAAGTGAAAGTCGTTGCGGTTCTGGGTAAGACCATTGCCTCCCTGTACGATGGCTCCGATCTCGAACGGCATATGCGTCGCGGCGGCCTGTCCGTAGAAGGGATTGGTCTCGGTCTGTGCGCGGGCGGCGGCTCCAGACAATGCGCAGAACAAGGCGAACGCACACACAGCCGGTCTGCGGATACTTTTTATGCTCTTCATCAAGACAAGACTCCAGTTCGAATGTCCCTGCTATTGTGCGGAGGGATATACCCAAGAATACCCGGGACAGAAGAAAGCCGCCGAAGGCCGGCGGCTTCTCCACGAAACCACCACCATATCTAGTGCCCGGCAGCAGCCATTGCAGCTTCATCCATGTCGAAGTTGGAGTAGACATGCTGGGCATCGTCGAGGTCTTCGAGCACCTCGAGCAACCGCATCATCTGGTTGGCCGGTGCGCCCTCGAGCTTCGTATAGGTCGAAGAGATCATCGTGACCTCTCCATGCTCCGGAGTCACCTTGGCAGCCTTCAGAGCGTTCATGACCGCCTCAAACTCCTTGGGATCGGTCAGTACCTCCCAGGTTCCGCCCTCGTCCGAAAGATCTTCGGCTCCGGCGTCGAGCACAATCTCGGTCAGCTTTTCCTCTGTAGCGGCCGCCTTGTCGACGACGATGACGCCCTTCTTCGAGAACATCCACGAGACCGAGTTCGACTCGCCCAGGTTGCCGCCATTCTTCGAAAATGCATGGCGAATCTCAGAAACGGCCCGGTTCTTGTTGTCCGTCAGCACATCGACGATAATGGCGACGCCGCCGGGGCCATAGCCTTCGTAGGTGATCTCTTCATAGTTCACACCCTCGAGTTCGCCGGTACCACGCTGGATCGCACGCTTGATGTTGTCGGCAGGCATGTTCTCCGCCTTGGCCGCTGCAATCGCAGTACGCAGACGCGGATTGCCATCCGGGTCACCGCCGCCACCCTTGGCAGCGATGGTGATTTCCTTGATGAGGCGGGTGAAGATCTTGCCACGCTTGGCGTCGGTCGCGCCCTTTTTATGCTTGATTGTTGCCCATTTTGAGTGGCCGGACATACTGAAACCTCTACGATGATCTATGCGGGCCGCCGAGTTACGCGGCTTTCCAACCTTGCGAGTTTAGCATGTCAGCGGGCCCAATTTCTCGTCCGGCGAACGGTACGACAAAGGCCGAAGCCCGCAAAGGAGCTTCAGCCTTTCGCCACATTCCACACCCCATGGGCAATGAGGGCCGCTACCCTCCGAGATACTGTACGTGGACATAGGTGCCGAGCCGCTGGTTGTAGGCCAGATACCAGCCCGGATGATCCGGATCGTCATAGATCACGATGTCGTCGCCATCCCAGTTCCAGCCATCGCAGTAGCCTATGTCATAGGTAGCGACGCCGAAGAAGAATCCGCCGAAGCCAAACCGCGCCGGGCCGCCGCCACGTAAATGCCACACATGGCTGGGGCCGAAGCCGCCGGTGAAGCGTCCATGCTCCCAGGGATGGTCGAGGTGGTAATGAGGATCGCTGCGGCCGGTATCATGCCCGACCCACTGGCCACCTGGGTGAACATGCGGAGCATTGGGGTGCCCCTGCTGGTCGCTAAAGTTTCGGTTCGGCTCCACATTCGGCTGTCCACGGAAGGGTGCCGGGCCATGCGACGGAGGACGACCGCCACCACCACCATGGTCGCCTCGCTGCGCCAGTGCAGGAAGAGAGAAAACGAGCAAAACGGAGAGAACAACGAGAGGCTTGTTCATACGGTCACCTGAAATTACCGCGTTTCATCCATTTCGGATGGCACATATCTCTGAAAAGGATGCCTCTCGCGCTACAGTATCTCCGGCCCCAGCAGGTCCCGCATCGTCTCGCGCCGTCGGATCAGTTTGGCCTCGCCGTCAGCAATCAGCACCTCCGCCGGACGAGTCCGTGTGTTGTAGTTGGAAGTCAGGCTCATCCCGTAGGCCCCGGCATCGAGCAGCAGCACCAGATCTCCCGGTTTGACCTTCGGCATGGCGCGATCACGGGCGAAGAAGTCGCCGGACTCGCAGACCGGGCCGACAACATCGACCACCTCATCACTGACCTTCCCTGCCCTCGCCTGTTTGACCGGCAGAATCTCATGGTGCGCCTGGTACAGCGCCGGACGGATCAGATCGTTCATCCCCGCATCCGTAATGACAAAGGTCTTCGCCCCATTCTTCTTTACGTAGAGCACCTGCGTCAGCAACGCTCCCGCCTGCGCGACGATGAACCGCCCCGGCTCCAGCAGCAGGTGCAGCCCAAGCCCTGCCAAGGCCTTTTGGAGAGCTGCCGCGTAGCTCCGCACCCGTTTCTCCGGGTCGAACGAACCAGCCCCATACTCGATCCCCAACCCTCCGCCAACATCGACGTACCGGATATCCCGGCCATCCTTCTTCAACTCGCCGATGAGCGAGAGCACCCGCGCCAGCGCCGCCGCAAACGGCTCCACCGACCTGATCTGCGAGCCGATATGCACGCTCACGCCCGCTGGATCGAGCCACTTGCTCCGAGCTGCCTTGCGATAGATCGCTCGCGCCAAACCAATATCGATGCCGAACTTATGCTCACGCAGACCAGTCGAAATATACGGATGCGTATCCGCGAAGACGTCAGGATTGACGCGCAGCGCGAACCGCGCCCGCTTGCCCAGAAGCTCGGCACGCTCGGCCAGCAGCGCCAACTCCGCCTCGCTCTCCACATTGAAGAGGAGGATGTCCGCCTTGAGCGCGGCATCAATCTCCCGTATCTGCTTGCCGACACCGGAGAAGACGACCCGCTTCAGCGCCGACTTGCTTGCCTTCCGAACCCGCTCCAGCTCCCCGCCCGAGACGATATCGAAGCCCGCGCCCCGCTCCGCCAGCAGCCGCAGGATTGCCAGCGAGGAGTTGGCCTTCACCGCATAGCACACGGTATGCGGACGGTCCGCAAAGGCCTCCGAGAACAGCGAAAAGCGATGCGCAATCTGCTCTGCCGAGTAAATATACAGCGGCGTTCCATGTTCGGCGGCAAGCGCGACAAGATCGACACCGTCGCATTGCAGCAGGCGGTTACTGTACTGAAAGGGGCGATGCGGAATGGTCAATTCGTAGGACTCGCTGTCGGTGGCGGGGTTGGCGACGGAGGTGGCATCGGCAGCACGTACTGGCCCTCGGGGATGATGATCCATGCCGCGAGATAGGCGAAGAGCGTGACGCCGGTGAACAGGGTGATAACCACCGTGAGCACACGAACGAGATTCAGGTCCCATCCATAGTGCTCGGAAAAGCCCGCGCAGACGCCTGCGATCATGCGCGGCGAGCGCGGCCGCACCAGTTGGCCTGCACCCTGAAATCCCGTGGCAAATGGTGGAGAAACAGCTTCGCGGGTCGCTCCGCACAGGGTGCAGAAACGCGCCGTGGGTTCAAGTGGCTTTCCACAATGAGAGCAGAACATAGAAGAACTCCGAGAACATCATCTTTACATACGGTTTCCGTCTACGGAAGGTTCCCGTGCGTTGCAACTCCATCACTTGCCGGTGTACGGCGTCTTCATATATCTCCGCGCCGCCTCCGCCTGCGACTGGTCCCCACCGCCGGCTGAGGCAAGCTGGTATTGTTTGATCGCCGCCCCCCGGTCGTGCAGCAGATCGAACATCTCGCCCGCGTTCAACTGCGATCGCCGCCGGAGCCAGTCGCTGCAGTTGGGCTGATTCGAAGCTTCGAGGTAGTGCTTGGCAGCGTCTGCAACATTGTTCTGCCCGCGCTCTGTATCGGCCAGCCCGAACCAGGCCATCTGCAGGCGCGGATCGACGAAGTACCCGGGTTTGCGTGCATCCTCCAGCACCGCCTTGTAGGTAGCGATCGCCGCCGGACCGTTCCCCTGGTCCTTGGTCAGGTTGGCCTCTTCCAGCCGGAAGAGGTAGTCGTGTGGAAACTCCTGCGCCAGTCCGCGCTGTACCGCCAGCGCCTCCGAGTAGCGCCCGTCATGGCGCAGAAAAAGCGAGAGCGCCGTGCGCGACTCGATGGGCGTAACGATGCCGCCCGCCGCCGACTCGCGCAGTAGATTGAGCCCTTTCTCCTTGTTCCCGGTCACGCCGCTGATGCCGATCATCATGCGCAAAACCCGGGGCAGGCTCGCCACCGCGAACTGCTGGATACCAATCGCCATCTTCGCGTCCTGGTAGTCCGGGTCGATCTTCAACACGTCTTCGCTGTCGTTTCGCGCCGCCAGCCCCTGACGCGCGGCGGCGAAGTAGCTATGGTCGACCAGAGTGATGAAGGACGCATGGATACCGCGGGCATAGCCACGGGCAAAGAGCGCATTCGCATCCCTGGGATTCTCATGGAGCTGGCGGTTGCATAGCTCGATAGCCGAATCGGTCAGAGACTCGATACGCTGGCGAGTCGCCTCGGGCACAGGAACACTGCGCTTCGAGCTCAGGAACGAGTCATGTGCATAGTAGGTCGTGTCGAGAAGGTCCTGGTGGTACAGCTCGCGGAAGACCACAACCGTCAGCACATAGCCAATGGCGATCGCGCTCTGCGGATTGGCCCGCTGCACCGCCTCGAAGCGGCTCAACGACGCGTCGTAGTCCAGGTTGTAGAAGAGCACGCGGGCATCGCGGACATCCTGCCCGAGATTGATCGGGTCGGTATGCTGTGCGGCATTGGGTTGTCCCGCGCCCGCAGCCCGGGCGTTCGCGACCGGCAACAGAAGGAGAACTGCTGCGGCCACACGGCACATGCGGAACGCACGCCTCAATCCACTCTCCTCAGCTCGATAAAACGCACAAAGTATAAGACGAATAAGCCGCACGCTGGTCTCACGTCTCCGGAAATTTCCCCACGCCCACTCGTTCTATTGCAAGATGCAACCACCTAAACTATACCTACAACTGGACTCTCAGACAGGTACATGGGACCATCCCGAGCACTTACTCATGACAAGGTTTGAGTTGTTGCACCTGCTGGTTGGTCAGGCTCGGACCAATGGGTTCGAGTTCCGAAGATGGTACTCCAATAAGCTGGGGCGCCCATGGCACAGCGGGGCCGAAGCAATCAAGACGCTCGTCGAGCATCATCAGTACTACATTCTGCTCTTCTCGCACGAGTTCGCCTCCAGCTTCTGGAAGAGCGGAAGCCAAATTACCTTCCAGATGCCCTCGCAGAGCTTCACGCGCCGGATGGCCGACGGAACCATCGGGATAGTCCATCGCAAGCCCTACACTCGTCGCAGCGCCCGCAAAGACGTCTGGCGCTACCACCTGCGCGAGATGGCAGTCGCCGCGGACCCCCTACGCTATATGCGTCGATATCTCCAGGTGATCGAAGACCTCGAAGTCGAGACACTCCTCCCCGAAGAATGATCACGTCCTATACCCCATGAGCCAGCCGGATGGCCCGGATCTGCTTCAAATGGTGCCTCCCGTGGACCAGTTGAAACCGCCTCCACTGCGAAACGCTCAACGGCCCCAAAACCTGATGGCTGATGGATCGTTGACGACCGAAGAGCCCTTCCGCCCTGCAGGCAAGCTCATCAAGCCGGATGAGTGCCTCGTCTGCCTGCAACACCAACGCATCGCCCGACAGCGGCATCTCACATGTCGGTGGAGTCACCATCGCCGGAGCCTTCCTCCCCTTCGGCATGAAACCCACCTTGAGCACCACAAACTGTACGGCGCGCATCTGGACATCTGGCTTAGCCTTGGTCGGCGCACCCCGCTCTATCCGCGCCTCGAAGGCCTGGAAGCTATATGCATAAGTAAGCAACAGATGCTCCATTACCTGCTGAATACTCCACTTCTCCGGCTGATTCATAGGATGGAGCTGCGTCTGAGCCGCGTCGAGCCCCTTGAGACACTCGCCGATCTCCCGCTGAAGCTGTTCGAAGACAGGGTGCATATCCGAATCAGCTTACATCGCCAAGCCTGCCTCTGTGCTGCAGGATTGCGGCAATCCTAGCGCAACTCGGAGAGGGCCCGCTCCGCCGCCTTCGCCCAGTCGCCCGCCGGGTCCAGCTTCAGGTAGGCGTTGTACTCCGCGACCGCCTCATCCTTCTTCTGCAGCTTGCGTGCGGCCTCAGCCAGGACGAAGTGGCTCTCGGCATCTTCAGGCATAATCTTCGTCGCATCCTTGCCGCGAAGGTACGCCGCCTCGAAGTTCCCACGTCCGCTGTAGAACTTCGCAACGTTCAGGTCTTCAGCGACGCGCTGATCCGGAGAGAGCACCTTCGTCTTCGGTAGCACCCTGCGGCCCTTCGCCGCAACCTTGCTGTCGCCGCCCGTGTCAGTGGCCGCTGGCTTGTCCGCATCATCCCCGCCCGAAGGAAGCGGGTCGTTGGACGAACTGCTACTGCTCGAGCTGCTGCTGGAGGAGGACTCGCCAGGATACGGCGGAGGCGTACCCGGTGCAGGCTGCGGGGCTTTGCCCATCGAGTCCGGCCCATCCGGAACATAACGCGGGGTATCTCCCTCCGGCACCGCATCGGGAGACTTGTTGGTCTCACCCGGATAGGGAAACTTATCCGCAGCCGAAGATTTTCCCGCGTCCGCCCCCTTCGCGCCTGCTCCAGCAGCTGGTGCGGCCGGGGTGGCGCTCCCAGGATATGGAAACTTGTCCGCGGCAGAGGGCTGCTTCGCCGCATCCTGTCCCGGTGTGCTGCCACTCGCAGCAGGAGCGCTCGGCGTAGCGGAGCCCGGAAACGGAAACTGCTCTGCCGCAGAGGGCGTCCCTGTGCTCGGAGCAGGAGCGTCGGGAGTCGCGGCTTTACTACCCGGCGGCGGGCAGACCGGAGGCTTCGCCTTCGGGTCCGGAGCAACCGGGAACTTCGGATTGGCTTGCGCCGCGCACGGGTCCACCGTCAAAGGCGGAGGAGGAGGCGTATACGCCTGCGCCGCGCACACCCCGGTCAGCGCCAGAAGCGGAAGCAAAACGCGTAGCTGGAGGCGGCCTACCATCCTCTTCAGTTTACTCCCGGTGTCTCCGCTCCATCCAGCCTCCCAGCCACCGCGAGAGTTTGTTATAGTCGGCTCGAGACCAACGAAAATTTTGCCATCCTCCGATCGATCCCTTATGTTGCCAGGCCTCATCATTCGCTCCTCCTCGATCCACGCCGCCGGCTGCTACACCACCCGGCCCATCCGCAAGGGCGCACGCGTCTGTGAGTATGACGGTCCACGCATGACAAAGGAGGCAGCGGATGAGCGGTATACCGACCGTTTCGTCACCTACCTCTTCGGTTACGGCGACGGTGAGATGGTCATCGACGGTTTCGGAACCGCCATGTTCATCAACCACTCCTGCGACCCCAACTGCGAGACCGAGGACGACAACGACCACATTTACGTCGTCGCCATCCGCGACATCGCCGCCGGAGAAGAGCTCACCTACGAGTACAACCTCTACGACTCCGAAGACGAAGAGGGTGATTGCCACTGTGGAGCCCCCCAGTGCCGAGGCACCATGTTCAGCGACCTCGAACTAACCCGCCGCGCAAAACTTGCAAAGAAAACCGCGCGGAAAGAAGCGCGCAGCAAGACTGCAAAGTAATGGATTCGTCGAACGAGGTCGGAGGATGAAGTGGAACGATCAGCAACACCTTGTGCTCGAATCCGAGGAGGTGGAGCTATTGCTCTGGAGTGTTCCGAATGAGGTTACTAACGGCTTCGCCATAAAAGACTTTGAGAAGACCATCGGCATATCAAAGGAACGAGCTACGAACCTTTTCAAGGACCTGCGCGACAAACCAAAAGGCGACAGGATCACACTTGATCGCCACCAAGCGTTAATATTTCACAACGCACTCGCAGCAGTTCTAGAAGAGCTTGGCGTCGAAGAGTTCCAAACACGAACGGGCTGCGATTTTGAGGCTGGCCATACCATGCTTCGAGAGTTGAGTCATTTTCTCCAGCAGACAGGTCCAAGCTAACTTCAGGCAGATTGGCTGCCACAAATCCACTGCCACCAACCCGGTACAATCGAACCTGACACACTTATGGCTTACCAGGTTCTAGCTCGCAAGTACCGCCCCCAGAGATTCGCCGACGTAGCCGGTCAGGACCACGTGACCGTCACGCTGATGAACGCGCTCACCCAGCAGCGCATCGCGCACGGCTACATCTTCTCTGGACACAGAGGCATCGGCAAGACCACCATCGCCCGCATCCTCGCGATGGCGCTCAACTGTCGCAACGTAATCGGTTCGCCCCAGCGCCCCACCGCCGAGCCCTGCGAGATCTGCGAGTCCTGCACCGAGATCCGCGCCGGCAACGCCGTCGACGTCATCGAGATCGACGCCGCCACCAACCGCGGCATCGACGAGATCCGCGAGCTCCGCGACGCCGCCCGCTACCGCCCAGCCCGCGACAAGTACAAGATCTACATCCTCGACGAAGCCCACCAGATCACCGACGCGGCCTTCAACGCCCTGCTCAAAACCCTCGAGGAGCCGCCCGACCACATCGTCTTCATGATGGCCACCACGCAGCCCGAGGACATCCCCCAGACCGTCCGCTCCCGCTGCCAGCACTTCAGCTTTCACGCCGTCAAACTCGTCGATATCCTCGGCGAACTACGCGGCATCGCCGAAAAAGAAGGCATCGACGCCGACGAAGCAGCCCTCTCGCTCCTCGCCGAAGCAGGCGACGGCTCCATGCGCGACGCCCTCTCCATCATGGACCAGGCCATCGCCTCTGCCCCGGTCCACGATGGCAAAGCAGTGTTAGATGCCTCGCAGATCCGCGAGCTGATGGGCACCGTCCCCAACGCTGTCTTCGAAAAAATCCTTGAGGCCGTCGACGCCAACCGCTCAGCCGAAGTGATGATGGTGGCCAACCAGCTGCTCGACTCCGGCAACTCGCCCGCGCAGCTCGCCCGCCAATGCGTCCGCTACCTCCGCAACTGCCTCATCGCCAAAATCGCAGGCATCGGCACCGAAGGCGTAGCCGCCGACGGAGCGGCAGGCGAACTCCTGCAAATCTCCGCCGACGAGCAGCGCCGCGCCGGTCGCTCTGCCTCCCTCTTCACCGAAGAAGAGCTCACTCGCTTTCTACAGGTCATGCTCCGCACCTTCGATGAGCTAGGCTACCGGCAGGAGCAGCGCTTCCACTTCGAGCTCGGCCTCCTCAAGCTCGTCCACCTCCGCCGCCTCCTCCCTGTCGAGGAACTCCTCAGCGGCATTCCCGTCGCCGCAGGCTCCAGCGGAACGCAACGCGGCATCAGCGCTCCCAAGACATCGCCGACAGCAACTCCGTCGCAGGCTTCGACACAAGCCTTTACACCACCGGCCTCAACACCGCGTCCAACCCCAGCGTCCATTCCCGCAGCCCCAGAAAAACCAGCGTTCTCGCCCTTCCAGCAGGACACCGGCCGCAAACGCTTCGACGATCCTCCAACCCCACCAGCTCCAATCGCACCGCCTCCAACGATCCAGCCAGCAGCCGCCGTCATCAACATCCCAACCGAGATCAAGCCCCCAGCCAATCTCCCCAAACCCGTCGAGCTGAAGCAACCTACACCGCTGCCAACGCCCGCAGAGATGCCCATTCCGGAGCCAATCGCCGCACCACCAGCGATCCCGATCGTCATCGAAGATACCCTCGCCGCCGAACCGGCAGCGCCAGAGCCGGTCGCCGAAGCTCCCAAAGATGCCGCCACCGAAGCGCTCCAGAAAGCCGCAGTCGAGGCACTCCTCTCCGCAAAGGGCCAGACCTCAGCCGCCGACGCCATGGACGAGGCCGAGTGGAGCATCGACGGCACTACGCTCAAGGTGCAGACCGGCGTCTCTAAAACAATGCTCAGCGTCGTCGTCAACGCCGAAGCCGAAAAGATCATCCGCGCCGCCATCGCCGGCAGCGGCCTCAAGCTATCCGTGCTCCCAGGAGCCGCGATTGCCGCCGCGAAAAAACCACGCACCGCAAGAGCTGGATCGGCACAGGCCAAAGCTACCGAGCATCCAATCGTCCAGCAGGCGCAACGACTATTCGACGCAGAGATCCGCACCGTGATCGATCTGCGGGAAGGAGACTAGCTATGAATTTTTCCGACCTCGGCAAGATGAAAGAGATGATGACCCAGGCGAAACAGATGCAGGAGCAGATGGAGCAGAAGCTCGCCGCAACTGTCGTCGAAGCCACCTCCGGCGGAGGCGTCGTCGCCGTCACGATGAACGGCAAAAAAGAAGTCCTCAAGCTCAGGATCGACCCTACCGCGATGGGCAGCTCACCGAGCGATCTCGAACTCCTCGAAGACCTCATCATCGCCGCCATCAACGAGGCAGGCCGCCGCGCCGACGAGGCCATGAAGTCCAGCGTGCAAGGCTTGATGGGCGGCCTCAACCTGCCCGATATCCCCGGACTGAGCTGATGACCTCCCGATTCGCAGAGCCCATGTCGCGGCTCATCGAAGAGCTCCGCAAGCTGCCCGGCATCGGCACCAAGAGCGCCCAGCGCCTCGCCTTCCACGTCCTCCGCTCCAGCGCGGACGACGCCGAAGCCCTCGCCACCGCCATCCGCGAGCTCAAGCTGCACCTCCGCCTCTGCTCTATCTGCAACAACATCACCGACGTCGACCCCTGCAGCTACTGCACCAGCCCCAGTCGCGACCACCGCATCGTCTGCGTCATCGAAGAGCCCACCAACATCGCCACCATCGAGAAGACCCGCAGCTACACCGGCGTCTACCACGTCCTCCACGGCACGCTCTCGCCCATCGGCGGCGTCGGCCCAGAGCAGCTCCGCATCGCCAACCTCCTCACCCGCGTCGCAGAGGTAGACGAAGTCATCCTCGCCACCTCGCCCACCACCGAGGGCGAAGCCACCGCAGGCTACCTCGCCACCGAGCTCCGCCACATCAAACCCACCCTCCGCATCACCCGCATCGCCACCGGCGTCCCCGCCGGCTCCGACATCGAATATGCCGACGAGATCACCATGACCCGCGCCATGGAAGGCCGCAGAGACTTCTAGAGCATGTTCACGATTGCTGTAGAAAAAATCCCTGTCATTCGGAGCGGAGCGAAAACGAGACTGTTACGAAACTCTTTGACCGTCGCTGGGCTCACTTGCGAGTTAGCGACAAACCGGGAGCCCAGTGACGAGAAGCGCGTTTATCAGGATCTGAGCGATAGTCCCAACTGACTAGCTCTGCGGATTGTCTCCAAAGGTCTCATCCAGCGCTCGCTTGTAGTCATCGGCTTCCCAGTCCTCGGGATCACTCGGCAGGCCTAGCATCGCCGAGGCAGCTTCTGCCACACGCACTTTCAGCTCTAGGGCATCAAGAAGACTGCGGAGAACGGGAAGAGCTCGAAGATCTCGTCTCTTACTGAGTCCAACAAGTGCCTCTTCGCGCACATCCTCGTCACCGTCCGCAATCCGCTCTACGAGAGCATCTCGAATTTCTGGAGAGTCAGCATCGCCTTGAACACCGAGCCCGAACACCGCCCAGTCGCGAACATCGGAGTCGTCATCGTGGGTCAAGATGAGTAGATTCGATACCGCTTCAGGGTTATTAGGGAAATGGCCTAATGCGCAGGCCACCGAAAATCTCACGTTTTCGTCAGAATGCGCAGCGTAAGAGGCGATTATTGGAATCACTGCAGGGTTGTAGAGATGTCCGAGAGCCGCTATGCCGCTGTCAAGAACCATAGGCTCGTGCTCTCTCTTTAGCATCTCCGCAATGAGCGGGTATGCCTCATCTCGAAAGAGCCATTCCGGTTTATCAGTGGGCACTTCGGAGGGCAAGCGAAGCTGTGACAGAATTGCAGCTGCTCTTGCCCGCCTCAATGCGCTCTTGTCTTTGAGCCATTCTGCCGCGATAGAGAACACCTCTCTGCTTCCGTTGCTACGGATTTTAGAGACGGCATCCCAGGGCGCCTCGTCTTCGTAATCGCCCTGCAACGTTTGCTGGAAGAGTTCATGCAGTCCGTCGGTGGTCATAGCTTTACCCTCGATTAGGGTACAGCCGAAGAGGTGAGTTTAGTAAAGCGGTCAGAGAGGCTCTGGTTCCAATCCGATCTGATCGTTTACGGCGTTCTGAAGGCGCTGCTTGCAACCCAAGTAACGTTCAGTCGTTTGAATCGATACATGCCCAAGCAAGAATTGGATTTGTTCAAGCTCCCCTCCCGCTTGGTGGCAAAGCCGGGCACAGGTCCGTCGGAGATCGTGTGGAGCAATTAGCCCCATGCCACAGTTCGAAGCCACTTCGCGAACGATGCACCAGATAACCTTCGCGGTAAACCCGCAGCCCTGAATCTTGCCGGTCTTGCCTATGGCACGAAACAGCGTTCCACTGCGGAGCTGCGCGGCGTCTGTCCAGGCATCGACGGCCGACTTCACCCAGCTAGGCACAGGGATCGTCCGCATGTGACGGCCCTTTCCGATTAGGTCTGCAAGTACCCAGTGCTCTTCTCGAAGCTCGAAGTCCTCAATCTTGACGGTCACAAGTTCCGCTCTGCGTAAGCCGCAGCCAAGGAGCATCGCAAGAATGGCATGGTTGCGCAGGTCTCGGAGTTGTTTGCCAGCATGCACGGCGAGCAGCGTCTTGCTCTGTTCAGCGGTAAGCCAATTACCCACGCGCATACCCAATCGCTTCGCTCCCTTGACCCTACGGATGCCTGCGGCGAGATCGGGGCTTAGCAAGCCGCAGTCAGAAGCCTCATACGCAAGTCTACGAACCGCCGCAAGTCTGAGATTGATCGTAGAGGGTGCATATCTGCGCTGCTCTAAGGCAATGCGATAGCGGGTCACAACCGTCTTGTTGAAAGCCAGTCGCGGTTCGGAGCAATACCACTCGATAAAGTCGCGGATGGCATGGTCGTACGACCGCCGGGAGTTGAGGGAAGGAAGGCTGTTGAGAACCGCTGACTTTGAGTAATCGAGGTCAGGAAGTTGGAGAATGCTTTTGGGTTTCTTTGCTTTTTTCGCCATATCGTCGGCCTCCAAGCCGTGGCGAAAGGATGCAGAAGATGACCACTGAGACTGCTACGCTCACATAATGCGAACCGAAACGATCTACATTCCTCTTGTCAATGAAGGTACACCGGTGTGGCGGCCTGCCTCTGCCAAGGTTGTAAGTCCAGCCATCTTTCAAATAGAAGACTCGGAGCCCAAGGAGGAAGAGTGGCTGTATAAGACTGGGCAGAATGTTCTGGTTGAACAGCGCGTGTTCGCTGACGGCAAGTGCGGATGGGCCGCTACTGGCAAAGCGTCGTCACTGCCCGTAAACCTCACATACCAAGAGTTGAACATTGTCCAGAACGCGCTCAACGAGATTTGCAATGGCATCGAATTGGGTGAGGAGTTTGAAACGCGTGTGGGGGCCACGTTAGCCGACGCGCGTACCTTGCTCACGAAAATCGCGGCCATCCAGCGACCGTAGCCGAGATTAGTCCTGAGATGTCGGCTTGTGGGAAGTTTTCGTCACTATCCGCACCCTCTGTCCCATCTTCTGAACAGAGTCTCGTAACAGCCTCGCCCCCGCATCTCGCTTTTGCTGTTGCTCATGCCCTTTTCATCACAGGCAAAAATCCCGGGTGTCCATCCTCGCGGCAGTCTTGTCGCCGCAAGGTGGGAGACCACAGACGCCCGTCCCGAAGATTTCCCAGCAAAAAGCCTTGTCAAGCCCCCAAACCACGCATTTCGTTGATAACAAAGCCAATAGAGTTGCCCATTAGTTTCCTCCAATTTGTTAAACTAGATATATAGAAAGAAAAACTGGAGAAGCAAATACAGCCTCCGCCACCAGCAGAGGCTATCTCCTTTAGATAGAGGATTTTACCCGTAACCCCAATAGATAGACGACTTTAGCGATACCATGGTCGCCTATACTATTGATTCCATTACAGTTAGTCGAAATTTCTACATAGGGGGGTACCCCCCTCGCAGCAACGAAACTTACTTCGCCCGGGGATGCGTCGCGTCGTACACCCGTTGCACCTGACCCACCGTCAACTGCGTGTACCGTTGCGTCGTCGAGAGCCGCTCGTGCCCCAGCATCTCCTGGATCGCCCGCAGGTCCGCGCCCTCTTCGAGCATGTGCGTCCCAAAGGCATGGCGCAGCGTATGCGGATGCACATCCGCCGCCAGGCCACGGGATCGGGCGATGGCCTTCACGATCCGGCCTACGCTCCGCGTCGTCAACCGGCAGTCGCCGCGCATCCGCAGGTTCGTCAGCAGCGGCCCATCATGGACCAGAGCGCCCTTCCCTGCCGCAACCAGCTTCGCCTCACGCGCCGGCAGATACTCCTTCACCGCCAGCGCCGCCTCGTCGCCCAACGGGACTAAGCGTTCCTTCTTCCCTTTGCCGCGCACCAGAATCGCGTCGTTCTTCCACTGCATGCTCCGCATGTCCAAACCGACAAGCTCGGAGTTGCGAATCCCGCACCCATAGAGCAGCTCGAAGATCACGCGGTCCCGCTCCGGCCAGGCGGCTGTCTCTTCTTTTTCGCCTGCTTTCGCCCCATCCGCTGGACCTTCAAGCGAGTTCAACACCCGATTGACCTCTTCCATGCTCGGAACTCGCGGCAGATGCTTCGGCAGCTTCGGCGTCGACACCAGCAGCGCAGGATTTTGCGCCACCTTCCCTTCCTTCGCCAGCCATTTGAACCAACTCCTCACCGCCGCCAGCGCCCGCGCCGCACTCGCCTTCGTCAACCCGCGTTCATATAAAACGCCAAGATAAGCCCGAATGTGCAGATGCTCCACCGAGCTGATCGAGCTGTTCGCGCCGAGCGTCTTACTGAGATAAACCGCAAAGCTCCGCACCTCGCGCGCATACGCCCGAAACGTGTGCTCGCTCGCCCCACGCTCGTTCGCCAGCATTGCCAGAAACTGCTCCGCCAGCACCTCGAACTCACTGCTCTTATCCGGCATGTTGCTCCGCCGCCCGCCTCTTCCCACGCGGATGATGCGCCCGATGCACCTGCTTCAAATGTCCCAACGCGACGTGCGTGTAAACCTGCGTCGTCGCGATATCCGCGTGACCAAGCATCGTCTGCACGCTCCTGAGATCGGCTCCGTGTTCCACCATGTGCGTCGCGCAGCTATGCCGCAATGTATGCGGACTCGCCTTTGCTCCGCCCAGCTTCGCCACCACTCGAACCATCTCCCAAACCCACTGCCGCGTCAGCGCATTGCCCCGCACGCTCAGGAACAAAGCCCGCTGCACGCCCGACCGCGTCAAACCCGGCCTGCCCATCGCAAGATACCGTTCAAGCGCTGCAACCGCTCGATCTCCCAACGGAACGATCCTCTCCTTGTCGCCCTTGCCTCGCACCTGCGCGCGCGACTGGTCGAGATGCAAATCTTCTTCCCGCAGCGAGCAGATCTCTCCAACCCGCAAGCCGCCTGCGTACAGAAGCTCCAGAATCGCATGGTCCCGCAGCGCCAGCGCGTCAGCATCCGCACTCCGCGCCGCGACTGCCGTCCGCTCCAGCATCTCGGCCACTTCACCCTCGGCCAGCGACTTCGGCAGGATCTTCCAGCTCGCGGGCGTCTCGATATTCACCGTCGGGTCATGCGGAATCCGCTTATCCATCAGCAGCCAGCGATAAAACCCACGCAGGCAACTCAGCTTCCGGGCGATCGACCGCGACTCGACTGCATGTCCTCGCAACCCTTCCATAAATCCGCTCACATCCGCCTGCACCGCCGTTACAAGCAGCCCGTTTCGGCCCTCGACATGCTCCGCGAACTGCTCCAGATCTGTCCGGTACGCCTCGCAGGAGTTCGGCCTCATGCCCTTCTCCACGCGCAGATACGTGACATACTCTCGCACGACACGCGCGTTCCCCTGCAGCTTCTCGTCCACTGGCATCTCTTCATTATCGGCGCGTCTGTGTGCCAAACCACCCGGACCGTAAACCCGGCATCTACCTCGCCAGCATCATCGGAGATACTTGTACCCAAACGCCGCAGCTTTCAGGAGACCTAATCGTCATGTCCCTTTGCCAGCATCTTCAACACAGCAAGTATCAGCCGCCCAAAACCGATGTCTGCGACGAGTGCATCAAGCTCGGCGACTCCTGGGTACATCTTCGAACCTGTCTTACCTGCGGCAACGTCGGCTGTTGCGACTCCTCGAAGAACAAACACGCCACCAAGCACTTCCATCACACAAAACACCCCGTAATCGCCTCCGCCCAGCCCCGCGAACGCTGGCTTTGGTGCTATCTCGACGAGCAGATGGCCGAGTAGCTTCTCACTGGTAAACTTAAAGGAGTCATGTTTGAGAACCTAAGCGACAAGCTCCAGCGCTCCTTTAAGAACCTTCGCGGCCAAGGCACCATCACCGACGAGAACGTCGCCGAGGCGCTCCGCGAGATCCGCCTCGCCCTGCTCGAATCGGACGTGAACCTCTCCGTCGTCAACGAACTTATCGAGCACATCCGCACACGCGCCCTCGGAACCCAGGTGACGACCGCGTTGTCGCCGTCGGAGCAGATCGTCAAGATCGTCCACGACGAGCTGGTCAACGTTCTTGGCAAGGACACTGCTCGTTTTCAGAAGAGTTCGCAGCCGCCATCGGTCATTCTGATGGCTGGTCTGCAAGGCTCCGGTAAGACGACGACCAGCGGCAAGCTTGCGCAGTGGCTTAAAAAAGCCGGACATCGGCCCATGCTGGTTTCGGTTGACGTTTACCGTCCCGCCGCTCGGCAGCAGCTCGCTATTGTGGCGAAGTCCATCTCCGCCCAGCTCTATGAGGGCAAGATTGAAGGCGAGACCGCTAACTCCGACCTCGTCCTCCGGCTCGCCAAGGAGGCCAAGCGCGAGGCCGCCAGCTATGGCTGCGACATTCTCATTGTTGACACTGCGGGCCGCAACCAGATCGACTCCACCCTGATGGACGAGATGGCCGCGCTGAAGAAGCAGCTCAACCCGAGCGAGATCCTCTTCGTCGCCGACGCCATGACCGGCCAGGACGCGATCAACTCCGCCAAGGCCTTCAACGATCTGTTGACGATCACCGGAGCCGTCCTGACCAAGATGGACGGAGATGCCAGAGGCGGCGCGGCGTTGTCGATCCGCCATGTGACTGGCGCGCCGATCAAGTTCCTCGGCACCGGTGAAAAGCCCGATGCCTTCGAGCCCTTCCACCCGGACCGCATCGTCAGCCGCATCATGGGCATGGGCGATATTGCCACACTGCTCGAACGCGCCGAAGAGAAGCTCGACCGTGGCAAAGCCGAGCAGTTCGCCAAGAAAGCTCTCTCGGGCGACGGCTTCTCGCTCGAAGACTTCCGCGACCAGCTCCGCCAGATCAAGAAGATGGGATCGATGCAGTCCATCCTCAAGATGCTGCCGTCGGTTGGCCCCTTCGCGGGCATGGTGCAGGCCGCCGAGAACGTCGATGAGAAGCAGTTCACCCGCGTCGAATCCATCATCAACTCGATGACCGACCGCGAGCGCAAGGACCACGAGATCATCAATGGCAACCGCCGCAAACGCATCGCCCGTGGCTCCGGGACTACGGTGCAGGAGGTTAACAACCTCCTCCGCCAGTATGCTCAGATGCGGAAGATGTTCAAGACTATGGGTGGAGGCGGTGGGATGAAGGCACAGCAGCGTATGATGAGCCAGATGCAGGGTAAGCAGCGCTTCGGAAGGTAATCAGTTTGGAAGACAAGGATAGCCTACGTCTCGCCTTTGATGCTTGGAAGTTTCAAGTTGAAACCTTCTGGACTCGATCCAGCTATTTCGTTGTTTTCGAACTAGCAATTGCGGCAGGTCTTTGGAGACTCTTCGCGGATAGGTACCTATACACGAGCGTCGCTCTATCACTTGGCGCAATTTTGCTTACTTGTATATGGTTTCTGAATAATATTCGATTAGGCGAATACATCAACTACTATTGGCATCGCCTAGGCGAACTGGAAGAGGCTCTAGTACCTGACCATAATCTTCATATTTTTTGTGTTTTAGAAGGAAAAAGAAAACGTAAGATGTTCCCTGGCAACTATCGTCATTACATCCAGATCATTCCTATAATCTTCTTTTTCGGGTGGATATGGCTGCTGATGTGGGCTCTCTTTTTAATCGCTTGCAAACACGGCATTCACTAAAAATAAGGGAAGTAGTGCGCACCTTGGCTTGGAGTCAGATACACACCGAGTGCCCATATTTTGATTCTGAGATATGAGCATCGCCCAATGGGCGACTGCTTTCCTGAATTACTCTTCACCAAACATCCCAAGTGCTACTCTAATCCCATGCAGGTAACTCTCACCATCCCGGACACTCTGGCCGCGCAACTCCTCGCCGCCGGCAAGGACCCGGCGCTGGCTGCCCTCGAAGCCCTCGCCGTTGAGGGCTACCGCACCCGGCAACTCTCCGAATTTGAGATTCGTCAGATGCTCGGTTATGAGACCCGCATGGAGGTCCACGCTCTGCTCAAGGAGCATGAGGCCTACCTCCACTATTCGCTCGACGATCTCGAGCATGACCGCGAAACTGCAGAGCGGCTTCGCTCCCGCCAGATCGATCCTACAGCCGGATGATTGTCGTCGCCGATACAAGCCCCATCAACTATCTGGTTCTCATTCAAGAGATTGATGTACTCGCCAAACTATATGGACGCATCATCATTCCTCCAGCGGTCCGCGATGAGCTTCGTCGTTCCCGCACCCCAGCTATCGTCAAAATGTGGATAGATCATCCGCCATCGTGGCTTGAGGTCCGCTCTCCATCGAACTTAATCCATCAACTTCCAATTCACCTGGATGCTGGTGAGGCGGCAGCCATTACTCTTGCCGAAGAGCTGGGAGCGGATCAAATTATTGTCGATGAACTCTTGGGCCGGCAGGAGGCCGAACGAAGAGGACTGGAGATTATCGGAACCGTTGGAGTCCTTCGCGAAGCATATCAAAGAGGATTTATCGATCTTCGCCAAGCTATCGAGCGTCTTAAGACGACCAGTTTCCATATCGCACCAGGCATCCTCGCAACAATACTCAGCGAACTATAAACCACTCCTGCTGCCCACCCTTGAGCTTCTTGTACCCCGCCGAACGCTCGGCTTCAACTCAATCGAATACTTAGCATACTTAGCCGAGTCAATTCCAAGCGTAGTAGCAAAATAGACAGGTACGATAAAATACCTCCAACACCGGAGGCTCACATGATCGACATCACTAAAGACATCCAGCCCCTTACCACCTTCCGCAACCACTCTGTCGAGTTCATGCAGCAGCTCAAGGCTACTCAGCGCCCCATTATCCTCACTGTCAACGGCAAACCCGAGGCCGTGGTTCAGGACGCCGCCGCCTATCAGCGTCTCCTCGACATCGCCGCAGCAGCCGATGTCAACGAAGGTATCCGCCAAGGGTTGGAGGATCTCGCCGCAGGACGCACTCGTCCCGCCCGTGAGGTCTTTGCCGAGCTGAACGAGGAGTATGGAATACAAGGTTGAGCTGACAGCCCGTGCAATAAGCGACATTCGAGACCTCTATAGGCATATCGACGCGGAAAACTCTCAGCGGGCTGCTGCATGGTATCGCGGTCTTCGAGATACTATCTTCGGCCTTGAGCGAGAGCCGCAAAGAGGCATGGCAATACCGGAAAACTCCACATTGCGGCAACTTCTCTACGGGAACAAGCCGCATATCTACCGCATCATCTATTCGCTTGATCTGCGACGAAGAGCTGTAAGGGGCGTTCACATTCCACATGGAGCGCGAACGTCCTTCGCACAACCCAATCCATAGCGAACTGCAACGCATGATGAGCCAGATGCAGGGGCGTCAGAAATTCGGCAGATAGAAATGAATTGGGACCGGCACACCAAAGACGATAATTCCTCGCTATCTTGCAGCATGGTTTATATCCACTGGCAATTTGTTCCGCCTATTTATTGGGGAAATGGTTATTCCATTGATCCGCATTTTGGCCGAAACGGCTGAGGGCAATCTGCGTAAGTGTTTTCGATGGCCAATTACTATATTCATAGACCTCCCACGATAGTCTCGTAGGGGCAAACTGCTCTCCCCACAGTAAGGTGCCACCCGCGTCGACACCCTTCATTCCGTATGTCTTTCGCATCGTCTCTGCGTGTTTTGTAATGTCCGCGAAGCCAGATGAACTCTTGCTGCCCTCCCAATGAGCCTGGACAACATACCTGAGTATTTTACCCTGTCCCACCATCTTCTTCACCAACTCTTCCACCATCGCACTCATGTTTGTATTCAACGTGTTGCTAATCGGTACCAGGTTGCCGGGTACGCCTGGCCCATGAACGTTGTGATTCAGCATATGGCCCTGAACCCAGAACAAAGCATCTAGTTTATGCCGCTCCTGGAAGTATGGCCACCATGCAGCTTTATTATCCGGTCCGGACCCAACATCGCCGACCGACGTTAAAGGATCGGCGATCATTATCGAGGGAAACGTGAAGCTAACTATAGGAACTTTTGAAGGGTCTGGCCCAATGTCACTTAAAGTGACTGGCTGCCAGTTCACGACAGTTCTGGGCAAATTAGAAAGGGGGGAGGGTGCTACAGATGCCATGTTGCTCCTAAGCAAAAAAATTCAATGGAGGCGAGGAGACGGCTCCAAAGTGAATACAGTTTATAGCACATCAAACTTCGCTTCCCTATGACACTCCTTGCACAAGAGGTGCGATCAAGTACTTCCGACCACAGACCGCACCTGATCGACATCACCAAAGACATCGCTCGCGGTTCTGACCTTTGCAGAACATTAACAATCTCCCCTCAATGCTCCCAGATAGGTAGAATATTTAAGGCCACCAGGATGGCAGCGACCTCCAGAAGTGCCTTATGCACCAAATGAAGAAGTTCGAACGATAAGGGCCTCACAACCAATGCATTTCGCTCAGCCCTCCCCACAGCCGAGTATTCCCCTTTGATGGGTTGGCGACTTACTTCTTCAATCGTTCTCAACCACACCGTTTGAGGAGATGTAGCAATGCCAGAAGTCCATTTGAAGACGGAGCGCTACTTTAAAGACATCGTCGCGCTTGGCACGGAGATCCGTTCCACGCAGTCGTCGGCCCGTACCGGCTCTGTACCGGTGTCCCTCTACGTCGGCGACACGCTCGCTACCGAACTCACCATGAACATCTCGAACCTCTACATTGTCGCCTTCAAAGGGGCGGACCGGGTGTACTCGGCTGGCGAGTTTGGCGGGGAGAACTACAACAAGCTTGGTATGCCCGCGACGCTCTCGATGGGTGATCTCAGGGAGTTGACGCAGCTGGGGCAGTACCGGAAGGGCACGAAGCTCAATACCTCCCTGATCGCCATTGCTGCCGTCGTTGTCTCCGAGGCAACACGTTTTCAGGCGGTCCACATGTATATCCAGGGACTTTTGTCCGGGGTCTATTCGACTATTCCACTGGCTGATCTAGACAAGCAGTACTTCAAGAACTGGTCGAAGACCTCCAACTACGTTCGGACCGGAGCGTTTACTCCGGGGCCGCAGATCGTGGTCGACGTCCTGTGCGCGCCGACCAATAAGAAGAAATAGCGCCTGCCGGTTCTTCTCGTTCCGCTGGACCTTATAGGCCTCTGTCCTCGTTCCCTGCACCGAAAACGCGGCACTGCCTGTAAACTTAGCGGATGGCGGTCTACCGAGTCCGGTTTTGCTCTGTCCCAAGAGGGGAAGCTTTCGTCCTCGAGTGCGTCTTTGATCTTACCGAGCTCGATACGGCGCCTCTGAGCCTTTCCTTTGCGAGTGAGGCTGCGGTAGCCGAAGCGCTCGCGAAGGTCGGCATCAAGTGGGACTCCGGTACGACCCTGCCTGACCCGAAACAGTGGTTCACGCTCACGACGCACCGGTTTCACGCGCTCGGCTTTACGAAGGTTCCTTAGGGCGTATCCACATATAGGTCTCCGTCGGTCGGAGCAGTACGTGCTGGAAAAGTGTGGAAAGCATCCGCACTATGAGCAAACCGCAGGTCCTTCGACTGCGCTTCTCGCGATAAGGCCGCGAGAAGCTCCGCTCAGGATGACAGATTTTATATCTATCAACTTACGGCACGGCTAAAGCCGTGCTCTTTCAAAACATCCCTTCGATAGCAGTTTTTAGACGGGTCCTTAGAGGCTCAGACGAACAGCGAACTGTACGACGCGTGGATCTGTCGTTGTGCTGGTGATGCTTCCGAAGGCCGCCGAACCGAAGCTGCCGTTCGGCTGTGCGAAGGCGGGGGTGTTGGTGATGTTGAAAATCTCCCCGCGAAGCTCGAGGTCTACACCAGCTGGAAGCTTCGTATGCTTCGCCAGCGCGATGTCGAGGTCGCGATAGGCCGGTCCACGCACGGGGTTGCGCGATGCGTTACCAATCACGAACTGCGGAGCCGTCTTGAATGCGCCGGTGTTGAAGTAGAGCCCCGGTGTCCGCTGTTGCGCGGGGAGGCTGGGGTTGCCGACGATGTTGGGCCGCTGCAGCGCAAATCCCGCGAACGAGTTGTTATTCGTTGCCTGGGTTACGGTGACGGGCATTCCAGACTGCAGCGAGAAGATTGTGTTGAGCGTCCATCCTCCGAGCGCCGCGTTCTCCAGGCCGGTAGAGGCGAACCTGTGGCCTCGTCCGGCGGGCAGCTCGTAGATGCCGCTGAAGGAGGTGACGTTTGGCATATCTCCGTTGGAGGAGTCGCGCTCCAGATAGGGGCGGAAGGTGTCGGCGGCGACGAGGCTGCTCGTATTCGGCGAGGACAGGACGGTCGAGGAGAACACGGAGGAGGCGTCGTCGATCAGCTTGGAGTGGGTGTAAGCGAACAGAAGAGAGACTCCGTGCGAGAGCCGCTGTTCCACCTTGCCCTGGATTGCGTTGTAGTTCGTTGTGCCGCTGTTATTTCTGTATGTCGCCACATTGAGAAATCGTGGGTAGGGCTTCAGTAGCTGTGCCTGGCTGACGGTTTTGCCACCGATGGAGCTGGAAGACGGCAGCTGTCCGTAGTAAGGATTCGTGACTGACGTGAGGAGCGATGAGCCCTGGGCAAGTTGGGCTGCAGTGAGCTGGTTGAGATTGGAATCGGGAATGCCGACGTGGACGATGTGAGAACCCACGTAGGCGATCTCTACTGAGAGATTGTTGGTGATCTCTCTTTGTACAGCTAGGTTCCACTGCTGCACATAGCCTGAACCTGCGGACCGCTTCGCGGTATAGACACTCTGACCCAAACCAGCGTCAGGGGTGAACGGGATCGGGGCTACAGTCGGGCCGTTTGATAGCTTAAGAGCGGCGTTGACACTGTCCTGCGTCTTTTGTTGCACGTTCTGGATGAAGGGAAACTGTGGAGTAGTGAATGGCGTCGTGATGCCGGACTGGTCGATGAAGACGATGCCGAAGCCGGACCGGAGCACTGTCTTCGGCGTCAATAGATAGGTGAAGCCTACGCGCGGTGCGACGTTCGTGTAGTGAAGTTCGCGAGCGCTGCGGGAGTTGCCGTTCTGGCCGAGGTAGTCCAACTGTTGTGTTTGTAGGTTGAAGACCGCGCCCTGGTTGGTCGTCTCGGTCGAAGGAAAGTGGAGGGTCCAGCGAGCGCCAATGTTGAGGGTGAGACGATCGGTCGCCTTCCAGTCATCCTGTAGAAAATACTCTTCGATCTGATCCCGTGGACGGATCTTGCTCTCCTGTAGATCGATCTGGAAGGTATCAACCTGGCCAAGCAGGAAGCTGGCAATCGCGTTGCCGCTGTTGGTCACACCCTGTTGATTGGTGCCCGTTGTGGTGAAGGCAAATGCGCCGGTCGGGTTGGGTGGAGCGACGGTGTTCAGTTGGTACCAACGGAAATCGACGCCTGCTTTAAGCGCGTGACGGCCCTTCGTGAAGACGACGGTATCGACTGCCTGCAAGACCGCAGTCTGAAATTGAGAGAAGGTGCTGGCAGAGGGCCCGAGCTGTTGAAAGCCGGTAAACGTAAAGAGTGGCAATGCATTATTGAACGCGGCATTGGTAGGAATGCCTGGTATGCCGAGAGCCGCGGATGCTGTAGTGCCGAGATTGGTGCCGGCGGTCGTGTTTCCCCGCCGGGTGTATCCGATCCGGAAGTCGTTGAGCAGTCGCGGAGAGAAGGTGTGGGTCTCGTTGAACACAGCCTGCTGGCCGAGGACGTTGGAAAGACCGACGACACCTCCCGTTCCAAGAACGGAACCTGTGATCGCACCGCTTCCGTCCGGCAGAGGAGTGACTGGCTGCTCCACGTCGCTGAAGTAGGAGTAACGACCGAACGCGCGGTCCCGAGCTCCTATCGCGCCGTCGATTCGCACGTCGAACTGGTTCTGATGGTCCGCATCGTTCGCCGTCCGGGTGTAGTTGTTGGCAGCAGCGGTGAGATTGGTGGGCGTCGGGAAGCGAGCCAACAGAGCGAGGGCAGCAGGATCAAGGGGAACGTTGATGACATCATTCGTGAACTCTTTCCGAACATATTTGCCACCGGTTACCGTTGTCGTGGCCGGGTTGTAGATATGCGAGACGCCGGTGAAGACACCTCGTCGTTCGGCCAGTGTTGGAATGGTGGAGATTCGCGTAACGCCGATCAGTTGCTTCAAGCCCTGGTAATCGCCAAAGAAAAAGAGCTTGTCGTGCAAGATAGGCGCGCCGAGGGTTGCGCCATAGAGGTTTCGCCGATACTCCGGCTTAGGGGTGGGTGCCTGCGAGAAGTAATTGCGGGCGTTCAGATTTTCATTGCGGAGGAACTCAAACAGGCTTCCGTGAATCGTATTGGAACCAGAGCGTGTCGCAACGTTGACCACTCCGCCATTGAAGCGCCCAAACTCTGCCGGCACGTTATTGGCTTCGATGGTGAACTCCTGGATGTCGTCGAGGATCGGAAAGAAGACGACCTGCCCCGGCTCGGGCTGCAGGGCGGAGATACCGTCGTAGAGGTATTCGTTGGTCCTTGGCCGCCCGCCGTTGATGCGCGGCAGCAATGTTCCAGGAGGCAGTTCTACGCCAGGAGCCAGAGTCGTAAGCTGCACAAAGTTACGAGTGTTGAGAGGCATTGCAGTCACGGTGGCGCCCGCAATGTTGGTCTGGATATTGCTTGTCTCTGACTGGAGTAGTGGCGCGTCGCCATTCACGGTGACCATCTGCTGGTCACTTCCGACGCTCAAGTTGAGATCGACACTGATCGTCTGACCTACGCTGACAGTAACCCCGGAGCGCTGCAGACGGCGAAATCCGGCTGCTATGACATCTAGCTGATAAGAGCCTGGGATGAGATTGGAGAAGACATAGTCACCCGCGCTCGTGGTCGTCGTGCTCTGATGCACATTGGTTGCAGTCTGTGTCAGCTCGATCTGGGCACTCGCAATGGCAGCGCCAGAAGAGTCGAGGACGCGACCTTTAAGGCCCGCTGATATCTGCGCGAAGAGAGTTGCAGTATTGACCAGAGCGAAAAGGACGAGTGCAGAGGCGACACGACGAAGCTTCATGGGGAGGTGCTCCTGAAGACGCAACTCTGACGGTGCGTCCGGCGATGATTGATTGGCCTTAAAAGAGTGAAGTTCGTAAGGAGCTGAACCTTATCGAAGGCACAAACTCGCAATAACGACTTTAGACGCTTAGAAACGTATGGTCAAACGATTTGGTCTCCGGACGCAGCGTTACACCAAGTTCCGGCTAAGATTGACTGTCGAGACGCTCAATCATCACGTCAGTCGACTTGATGAGAGCAGCGGCAGTATCCCCTTTTTTCAACTGAAGCTCCTGCACAGCGCTTGCTGTGATGATGGCGGTCACATGCGTGTCGCCAACTGCAAGAACCACCTCGGCGAGCAGACCATCCACGCGAATGCTGATGACTTTTCCTGCAAGTTGGTTCCTGCCGCTGATGCGCCGATAGCGCTCGCGAGACTTCGACTCAGGCTTTGCCTTATCTTTAGCCAGAAATGGCTTAAGGGTTGACTCTGGGAGGCGATGGTGCCCACCGGGGGTCTGGACGGTCTTCAGCTTGCCGCTCAGAATCCATTGTTTTATCGTCGGATAACTAATCCCTAATAGGCGGGCTGCTTCACGAGGGGTCAACATTGGGTTCAAGATTGGCATCGTCTATTTTTAGCACCTTGTTCCGATCAGTCTATAAGAGTTCGTTGTCTTCCTGAGCGATCACAGAACATCGTTCCTTCACTTCAGACCAGTCCGCACGGTATCCTTAGCTACATGGAATCGCTGCTCTGATGAAAACAACCCTGAAAGCTCCCGACGAAGTTCTCAAACAGTTTGACTCTTTACTTGAACTGGTCGGAAACACGCCCCTGTTGGCGGTGACTTTTTCGTATAAAAAGACGGTTCGTACTCTCTACGCGAAGGCTGAGTACCTCAACCTTACCGGCTCAATCAAAGACCGGATGGCGCTGCACCTCCTCCGGGGGGCTTATCTCAAAGGCGAACTGGTCCCTGGCGACACGATTGTCGAGGCAACCAGTGGAAATACGGGTATATCGGTTGCAGCAATCGGGCGAGCGGTGGGGCATCCGGTCACCATTTATATGCCGGACTGGATGAGCAGCGAACGAGCGCGGCTCATCGAGAGCTATGGCGCACGCATCATCCCTGTCAGCCGTGAAGAGGGTGGTTTTCTCGGAAGCATTCGTCTGACCGAGCAGCATAGGGATCGCGAGAAGCATATCTATCTACCGAAGCAGTTTGCCAATGACGGCAATCCAAAGGCGCACGCCGCCACGACTGGGCCTGAGATATGCGAGCAACTCCGTTCGCAGGGACTTGCTCCAGACGCCTTCGTCGCGGGGGTGGGGACCGGAGGCACGATCATGGGTGTCTCCGAGTTCCTGCGGAGCCGCTATCCGAAGATAAAGGTCCATCCGGTTGAGCCGGCTGAATCTCCGACTCTCTCAACCGGACATAAGGTTGGCTGCCACCGCATACAGGGGATCTCCGACGAGTTCATTCCACCCATCCTGCAGCTGGATACTCTCGACGAGGTCTTAGCCGTATCCGACGGGGACTCGATCCTCATGGCCCAGAAGCTGGGACGGAAGCTTGGCCTCGGGGTTGGGATCTCGTCCGGCTGCAACTTTCTTGCCGCTGTGATGGCACAGAATCGCTTGCCGGAAAGATCGGTTGTCACGACTATTTTTTGCGATGACAACAAAAAATATTTGAGTACTGGCCTCTTTCAAGAAGAGCTGGTTCATAGTACCTACCTGTCACCGGACATCGAACTCTTGGACTTCCAGGTTATCGGCCGCATTCGACCGAATATATAGAGCGTTTTTCCCGAAGGTGTAGAGGAGCCTCGAAAAACAGATTCCTCCGCGTTGCTACGGAATGACAAACAAAGCGGGATGGGCGCTTTACACCAATAGGAAAATTGCTCCAGCTTCCGAGTGTTTCAGCGGACAACAACTTCGACCTGTTCAAGCCCCCATTCGAGATCGGCTTTGTCGATCACGAGTGGAGGTGCCAGCCGGATCACTGTGTTGTGCGTCTCTTTACAGAGGACTCCTCGGTCTCGCAATTCTTCGCAGAATGGCCGCGCAGGGACTCGTAGCTCGATCCCGATCCATAATCCTTTGCCGCGCACCTCAACCAGATTCGGGCTATCCATTTTTCTCAATCGATCCAAAGCATACGCGCCAAGCTCTGCGGACCTCGCCATCAGGTCTTCATCCACTATGACTCGGAGCGCCGCTCGAGCGACAGCACATGCCAACGGATTACCGCCGAAGGTGCTGCCGTGGTCCCCAGGCTTGAAGACGCCAAGCACTTCAGTGGAGGACAATACCGCTGAAACCGGGTAAAAGCCGCCAGATAGAGCCTTGCCCACAATCACGACATCGGGATCGATGCCCTCGTGCATATATGCGAACAACGTGCCCGTCCGCCCCAATCCCGATTGGATCTCATCGACGATCAGCAACACGTTGTTCTGCTTGCAGATCTCTGCGACCTGACGCAGGTAACCCTCCGGAGGGATGATGATGCCTGCCTCGCCCTGAATTGGTTCGACAAGAAAGGCACAGGTGTTTGGCGTGATGGCCTTGCGTAGAGCTTCGGCGTCTCCAAATGGAACCTGAGTAAAGCCAGGGCAAAAAGGCCCGAATCCATGCCGATATTGTGCTTCCGAGGAGAAGCCTACAACGGCAAGGGTACGTCCATGAAAATTGTTGTTGCATACAATGACCTCGGAACGATCGACGGGAATCTCCTTCACGCAATGTCCCCACTTGCGTGCGGCTTTCAGCGCCGTCTCTACCGCCTCAGTACCCGAGTTCATCGGTAGCACCATCTCGAAGCCTGTCAACTCATGAAGTTCTTTGCAGAGCAATGGGAGCTGGTTGTTCCTGAAAGCGCGAGAGGTAAGCGTTACCTTTTGCGCTTGATCGCAGAGGGCACGGAGGATAGCCGGATGACAATGCCCCTGATTCACCGCCGAATAGGCCGCAAGAAAATCCAGATACCGCCGGCCTTCCATGTCGTATACCCACGCACCCGAGGCTCGCTCGATCACAACGTCAAGCGGATGGTAGTTGTTGGCTCCATAGTTTTCTTCCAGCTCAATCAGTTGCGAGGCGTTCATTGAGTCTCCGTCTCACGATTTTATCGTGAGAATCAAAACGCATCGTAGATTGGGCGTTGACTGACCTTAACCAGGCATTTCCTTGCTGAAGTTGCTAAGGTTATTCAGCCTTGCGAAACGTGAGATTGAAGCGGTATCCACCTGCCAATGGGTGAAATCCTTCCTTGAGCGGCATCACGCCGTGATAGCGGAGTCTCGCCGGGCCGCCCCACACCAGCACATCGCCATGCTCAACGGGAATACGCGTTGTCTTGTCGCCACGCTCTTCTCCACCGAACAAGAACACCGCTGGAATGCCAAGCGAGACCGAGACTATTGGATGATCGAAGTTGCACTCGTTTTTGTCCTGATGCAATGAAAGCCGGGCACCTGGTTCATAACGATTGATAAGGCAGGCATCGGGGTTGAACTCATCGAAGCCCGCTGCTTCTGCCGCCCTCATCGCGAGCTTCAGAAAAGACTCCGGCATGGATGGCCAGTTCTGGCCGCTCTCTGGATCGCAGGGATCATAGCGATAACCTGTTCTGTCCGTGATCCAACCAAGAGCACCGCAGTTTGTCATGGCAACCGACATGCGAAAGCCGCCCGGCGTGACCATGTGGCGAAAAGGAGCTGACGCAGCCACACTGGTCAGTGCGGCCAATAGAGCGGCTTCGTCCTGTAGAGCGAAGCCGCGCAATATGGCCGCTCCGGGGCCTAAGCTCTCTTTCGAGAGTTCAGTTGCGGCGATGTTGTCGAAGAGGCCCATCGTCATCTCATCCTTACTTGGCATCATGGAAGATAATGCCAACCGTGTGACGATGTCCTGAGCGCAGACGGCTGACACCGTGCCGAAGATTGACGCGATAGGTACCGCGAGTACCACGCACGGGACGATGATGGACAGCGAAGGCTACAGCGTCACCCTGGCGTAGTGGAACAACCTCCGGCCGCGATTGCATGCGCGGGCGTTGCTCCGTGAGTACGAATTCTCCACCTGTAAAATCTCGCGTGGGCTCCGATAACAGGATGGCCACTTGTATCGGGAAGACATGCTCGCCATAGAGATCCTGATGGAGACAGTTGTAGTCTCCCTCTCCGTATTGGAGCAGCAATGGAGTCGGTCGAAGCTGCCCCGCATCATGACAGCGTTTAACGAAGTCGGAGTGCCTCTCGGGATAGCGAACGTCGATGTCCATCGCGAGATTCCAACGATTGGCCACGGGCGCGAGACGTGGATAGAGTGCTGTCCGCAACCCTTCGATGATCTCGGGTAATGGATAGCCGAAGTACTTGTACTCGCCACGTCCGAAGCCGTGCCGTCCCATGACGACACGGCTGCGAAACAGATTGTCCTCTGGGTAGAGTTCAGTTATAGCCTGACATTCGTCGGGAGAGAGGATGCCTTGAAGCAAGGCACTCCCCTGTTCGTCGAGGTCCTGCGAGACGCGCTGCCAATCGAGTCCGTTGATGCGCGCGACAGCATTCTGTGCCGAGATGACGTTGTTCATCATCGTGCTCATGCGTGCGCCTCCCGGCTCAGAAGTATGCGCTTCCGTTCTACACCCCAGCGATAGCCCGATAGCGCGCCATCGGTTCTGACAACGCGATGGCATGGTATCGCCACGGCTAGCGCATTTGCTCCGCAGGCCTGAGCAACTGCCCGAACTGCTTTTGGCATGCCGATCTTGCTGGCGATATCCGCATAGCTCGCTGTCGAGCCAATGGGGATCTGCTGCAATGCCTTCCACACGCGCTGCTGGAATGCAGTGCCTCGAATGTCGAGAGGCAGATCGAGTCCAAAAGCAGGTTTCTCGATGAAGCCAACGACCTTCGCCACCAATCCTTCAAATTCGCGGTCCCCGCCAATCAAATTGGCGTGTGGGAAGCGGTCCTGTAGATCCTGTATTAGTTGGGTGGGATCGTCGCCCATGAGAATGGCGCAGACGCCCCGCTCGCTCTTGGCGATCAGAATCGACCCCAATGAGCACTCGCCTATTGCAAAATGTATGTCCGCGTTGGCGCCGCCAGCGCGGAAGTTCGATGGTGTCATACCCAATACCTCGTTTGATGTTGCGTAGAATCGTCCATTTGAGTTGAATCCAGCGTCGTAGATGGCCTCGGTCACAGAGTTGCTCTTGTCCAACTTTGCACGCACGCGCTTTGAGCGATTGGCCATGGCATAGTCGCTTGGTGTAAGGCCAGTAATGGACTTGAACACCCGATGAAAATGAAAAACGCTCATCTTCGCGTGCGCTGCCAGCTTGCTGAGACTCGGCACTTCGTCCGGCTGCTCGATGAGACGGCAGACTGTCGCAATCGTTGCCGCATTCTGCTCTGCCAAGGAAGGCTGATCAGGCTTGCAACGCTTGCAGGGACGGAAACCCGCCTGCTCTGCGTCTTTGCAAGTTTCATGGAACTGAACGTTCTCCGGACGCGCAAGTCGTGCCGCGCAAGAAGGGCGACAGTACACGCCGGTTGTCTTCACTGAGTAATAGAACTTGCTGCCCGCTTTTACATCGCGAGTCACAACGGATGCCCAGCGTGGGTCATTCTTGGTTGCCATGGCAAGTTCCGCATTGCGTTCTGATGGATTCATAGAAAGTTCCTTTCTTCAATCTCTCTATGTGCAATCTACTAACGATGCTCACCCCAAAACACTCCGCTTCTTGCTTTCAAATTCGCTTTCTCGAACGGCCTGACTCGACGGAGTGTTGGCTCCTTCGTTGTGCTGTAATATTTTTCCGCTAGCGCGTCTATTTCGCCAAGCTCTCAAGCACAACCGATAGGAGCGAGGTTGCAAAGGCTTAGATCGTAGCTATTTACGTCTACCTTGACCAGGAGATATGGACCTGCTGGGAGACGAAGCCAGAGCCTCGTGGGAAGGTGACGCGAAGTTTATCCCCGCCCCGTTCAGCTCCATCAACCTTAATATCTGAAGCGCCCTTGCCTGACATGCGTGAGGCATTCGTGCGAAGTGAGAGGTTTACTGTTGTTCCGGCGATGCCTTCGATCACAAGCATCAGGTTGCCTGCGCGATAAGACTCTTCGATTACCCGTGGCTGACTGGTGGCCGCGCCGGGCTGCGGTAACGACTGTTCGGCCAGGCTGACTTCTATAGGAGGCAGCGGTAGCGAGATTGTGCGCACGGTGGCAGCATGGTCATGGCAAACGACATCCGCCTGAGCTGTTGCCTGGGGATTGAGACATAACACAGTCTCCTTCGACGATCGAACAGTCGCCAGCAGACGACCTCGATCTCGCTTAAGCGTCACTGCATACAAGTCATCCCCTACGCGGACGTTATTCAAGTCTGCATAATCCCAGGTTGCAGGGAGCTGTGGATGGAGTCGAAGTATGTGGCGCGAGGCGTCAACTTCGATCCCGAAGAGGCCGCGAATGGCCGGTGTCAACACCATGGCAGAGGACCAGAGTTGATGAGAACTGCTGCGCCCCAATGGTTGGAAGAATTGACCGGATAGTACCTCGGTGACGAAGCCGGGGTCCTGTGCCCAGGTCAGATCGACGTTGCGCATCAACGCAGCGTATCCAGCGAGAGGCCGAGCGGAATGATACTGTGCGAGCGACGCCCATCCTGTGAACAGCGGCCATACCGAGCCCTGGTGATAGCTAATGGGATCGAACATGGTAGCCGTATCGCTCACCGACCGCACACCCCAATCCGTAGCGAAGTTGTGCGAGGCCCAGGCCGACAACATCGTCTCCGGCTTTGGTAAAGCATCTCCTCTAGTCCAGAGAGCTACAGCGGGAAAGACAGTCGAGGTGAAGTCGTAGCTGCCATCTTTATTGAAGCTAAAGGCGTAGCTGCCATCGCTCTGCCGATACTTGGCGACGACATCCCCAATATGAGTTGCCTGTGTGGCCGCACTGGAAGCCAGGGTCTGATCCTGCATCAGCTTTGCGAGTTCGGAGATTGCTTCGCTTGATGTTTCATCAAGTGAGGCGAGATAAATCTCCTGGTGTGGCATCTTTGGTGGCCACGCTTCTACCCAGCCTGTGCCTTCGCTGTTGTCGTAGACGCCGTCACCATCGGAGTCATGGGCGCGATCGAAGGTATACGCTTTCTTGATTTGCTCCCAATATTTGTGCAGGAAATCCAGATCGCCTGTAGTGCGTACATAATCTGCAGCGACCATGATGAAAAGTGGCGTGGCATCTGCAGCAGCATATTCATAGCCGAGTTTGGACCAGTCAAGATCGCCATGCAGCATATCCGCAGTCAATGAGAACTCGTGCATCATCTTGCCATCGGCACGCTGACGTTTCGCGAGAAACTCTAGCTCCTGCCTGGCAAGGGTTTTGTCGCCATAGCTATCCACAGCGTAGAGAGTCCACAAGGCGTCTCGGCCAAAGTACCAGCCGAAGCCCGGACGAGCGGAATCGAAAGATGGATACCATCCGGCAACCAAACCTGTCTCATCGCCTGTACGCACCTTGCTTTGCTCGATGGCAATCTCTGCCCACTTCATAGCCGCATCGAAATGTTGATCTGGGGTATGAAGACTCAGGCGCTGGTCGAAAAAATGCTCGTAGTAGGAACGCGTTTGACGGTAGATCTCAGGCAAACTATTTTCGGTCTCGATAAGCCGGGCCTGCATGCCTGCCACCGCTGCGGAAGAGTTCTTCTCGCCCGGACGACTCACCTCGGCGATGAGTGGAAAGAAGCGATTCTGGTCTGTCTTAGGATCGAAGTGAACTTTGAACTGCAGAGGCAATGCCTGCGGGCGCTCCTGGTAGGGAGCCATGGTTCCGGGCGACGCATTCGGCATACCCACCATGCCGAATAGCTCTGGATTATCCGTGGATAGGACAAATGCTCCACCGCTGCCTATTGGCAACCAGCCAGCTGATGGCCTGCCGAAGCTAGGTGCAGGCCACTGCTGTACCATCGCCGGTTCCAGTGAGACTGTCAGCACCGCTGGCAGAATCGATTCGATCTCAAAAAAAATGATTGCGCCCTTGGCGGAATTACCATCACCGGCGGGCACGAACATGTGCTGCCGCACGGTAATGGCAGCGTGAGAATAAGTAATCGTAGTGTGATCCGGCTGTACCTCAATGCTGGCAGCAGCAGCATTTAAATCGATGGGGACAGAGTAGCCGACAAGCTCCGCTGTCAGATGAAGGTTACTGAAAACCTTCTTCGGCAAAGCCCACATCTCTACATTGCCGTTCTGCAAACCAAGGATGGCGCCGCTGGAACCAGTCACGGTAAATGGGTGCTGAGGTTGCACTGGTTGACGAATGACCAGTGGACCATCAGACAAAGGAAATTGAGGCGTCGGCTGCAAAGTGCCTTGTGCAGCGGCAGAAAGAATGGCAAGTGGAGCAAAGAGGATGCCGAGCGCGAGATTGCGGCGATACCTTGAATCGTTCATGGTCATGAAGGTGCGAATCGCTTCCTTGGCGCAATGACATGGTCGTCTGCAACCGTGCTGAAGTGTTGGGGAAAATGCTAACACCCTGTAGGCTGCCGATATAAGAATCGGCAGCCCACAGGATTACGGGAAAGACTAGAACGCGACGCGGAAGGCAAATTGCAACTGCCGCATGGAGACGTTCGGGTCCAGGTTGCTGATGACACCGCCATTGGAACAGTCCACGCATCGTGCTCCGGACGAGTTAGGTATGTCAAGCACAGGATGGTTGAACAGATTGAAAGCCTGGAACTGAAACTGGCCTTTTAGCCGTTCTGTAAGCGGAATGTCCTTGATGAGAGAAGCATCCGCCATATACTGGCTCGGACCACGGAAGGCATTGCGTCCAACATTGCCGAACGTACCAAAAGCCGGACGAGTAAACGCGGTCGATGATCCAGTTCCAACGGCTGTTGGCAGCGGAGTGAAGTACTGGACCGTGTGAGTGGCAGGATTGAAGCTACCCGCACTCAGCGGGAAAGCACCGCTACCCTTGTTAGGACGGCAGTCGCTGCTGCGGCCGGGACCGTTGAAGTTGTTATCGAGATCCTGATCCTGACCGCATTCGGCATACGTGGGAGTAAACGGCGCACCGCTCTCCCATGTCGAGGCACCGCTGAGGCTGTAACCGCCGACCAGATAGTCCATCAAACGACCACTGTGCGACAGGAACATGCGGTTCTTACCGAATGGCAGCTCATAGACACCACTCAGCACAAACACCTGCGCACGATTGGTGTCGTTTGGTCCATAGCTGACGCGAGGATAGCGAGCGAAGACCGCATCGTTGGCATAGCCCATCGCCTTCGACCAGGTGTAGTTGGCATTGAACTGCAGGCCGTGAGCGAAGCGCTTGTCGAACTTCGTCTGCAGCGCGTTGTAGTGTGCATTGGCTGAGGGTGCCGCCGAGGTCATTCCATTGCTGCAGCAGATTGTCGGCGCGCCGTTGTAGGTCGACGCGAATTTGTTGTAGTACGGGCGGCGGGTTGCAATGTCGCCCGAAGCGATCTCGGCAGGCGAGGACGGCAGCACAGGAGCGTTGAGATCGTATCCATAGGTCTCACCCGGATAGATGCGCTCCGCGTGATTGCCAACGTATGCAATTTCAAGCGTCGTGTTGCCACCGAACTGCTGCTGCACCGTGAGGTTCCACTGGTCGACCTTCGGCAGCTGAATGCGTTCAGGACGGAACTGCGGATTAAAGGTGTTGGAGAGTGGGATGATGCCGTTCGTCGGCACGAAGGGAGCCGCCGGACGTACCGGTGGAGCTGCCAGCGTGGTTGCATACTGGCCCGTCGCATTGTTCGCCGTAATGTCTTCGTTGGCGAGCACCGGCAGGTTGTGCGTAAGCACGCTGCCAAACAGAGTGCCGAAATACCCGACGTTGTCGTACACCTGGCCGATACCACCGCGAATGACTGTGTTCGGCAGCACCTGGTATGCGAAGCCCAGTCGGCCTGCGAGGTTGAGGTAGTCCATCTTTTCGTTGCCATTGGTTCCGATGCCGCCAAATCCAGCGACACGCGTGCCACCGGATGCGATCGACGCAAACCCACCTTTGCCCGTCCCGTTGACTGTTTCCGGGAAGATCGCGTCCCAACGAACTCCATAGTTTAATGTGAGTTTCTGGTTGACGCGGTAGCTGTCCTGCGCGTAGAAAGCACCACGCTTCTGCCGGTTCGCCGCATCATTCTGGTACACGTCGAAACGCTGGAACTCGTTGACCTGACCAAAGAGAAGCGAGGCGAACCCGGAGCCAGCACCGTTCGCGCCAGCAGTGGCACCGCTGTTGAAGTTGAGCACGCCAGTACGATTGTTATCGCTGGCGTTGCGGAGGTTGAGAGCGTACCGAACATCCCCACCGAACTTGATGGTGTGCTTGCCCAGGATTTTGGTCCAGTTATTCGCAAGCTGAAAGACTTGCTCGCTTTCAAGCAGAGGGCAGTTGCATCCCTGGTCGCCGAAGTTGCTGATGCTGTTGTCTTTGATATTGAAGGAAGGTAGGCCGCTCGTATCGCTCACGGTATTCAGGTTTGGGATGCCTGCTGCCGTAGCAGGCGTGGTTCCCACGGAGTATTTATTCTCTGCCACGTGATAGCTGAGGTAGCCCAGACGAACATCTGCCAGCAGCCCCGCATTAACCACCCAGTCAAGACCGAGCGCACCACTCTGGTTCTGCACAGTCGACATACCAGAAGTGTTGCCGATACCGAAGCCTTGTCCACCTGCAGCACCAAAGGCAGGTACGCCCAGCAGCCGGTACAGTGCATAGTCGTAACGACCGAAGGCGCTGAGTTTTTCGTTCACGCGATAGTCCAGGCGCACATCTGCCTGGTCACCATTGTTCGATCCATTTCCCGAAGCGGCGTAGTTGTTCTGGGTCACAGAAGAAGAGTTGGTGTTCGGTGCAGGAAGAAGACGCAGAAAATTAATGGCTTGAGGAGAGAGCGCCGCTACAGGAACAGCATTCGGAGCGTATGCCACCGGTGTGCCACCCGAAGTCAAATGGTTGTATACAGATCCGGTCGTCACATATTGGCTGAGATCGCAGGTCGTGCTCCCGGTGGCGAGACAGGTGTTGCGGACGGTCGTCGTCGGAATAGATTGCAGGAAGCTGCTTCCCAGCCGCTGTCGCAGACCCTGGTAGTCCATAAAGAAGAAGGCTTTATTCTTCAGAATTGGACCACCAAACGATCCACCAAACTGGCTGTACAGCGCACTCGGGATGTAGCGACCTGTGACTGGATCTGGGGTTGACTGCGCGAAGGGATCGCGTGCCGCCTGGGCATCGCTATGGCGGAACCAGAAACCGTCACCGTGAAAGACGTTGCCACCGGACTTCGTGCTGGCGCTGATGATGCCGCCTGCCGCTCCACCAAATTCAGCGTCATAGTTCTGCGTGGTGACTTTCAGCTCGCCGATCGAATCCAATGTTGGGTTGATGACGATAATTCCGAGCACAGGGTCACGGTTGTCGGTTCCATCCAGGATAAAGCCCTGTACACCATAGTTCGAACCGTTCGAATTCAGTGCTAGCCCGCCCTGGGGGTTCTCAGGGCCGCTGATATTAAAGGTAGAGTGCTGCATGCCCGGGGTAAGCAGGGCAAACGATGTGAAATTCCGGGTGAGGTTGGGCAGCGCCTGAATGGACCGTTCGTTCAGGATTTCCGAGACCTCCGTCCGATCCGTCTTCAGGGCCGGGGTCTCGGAGCTAACCGTAATCGACTGCTGGCCCCCCTGGACCTGAAGCGCAACATCCAGTTTCTGCGATGTGCCGGCATTAAGTTCCACGCCCTCGGCTTGGCCGGGAGCAAAGGAACCCGACTCCACCTTAATATTGTACATATCCGGAATCAGGTTATCGGCCCGCCAGAATCCTTCTGCGTTGCTCTGGACTACAGTCTGGGTCCCTTTGCTGACGTCGGTGACCGTCACCTTGGCGTTCGGGATAATCGCTCCCGTATTGTCGGTAATGGTTCCAAACAGCGATCCATAGACCGCCTGACCGAATCCAGTTCTTCCACCCAGCAGCACCACAGCCAGGAACAGAACCCAGAGACATACCTGCCTACTCATCGACTTCATCCTTACCTCCAAAATGGCATCAAAAAGAGGAACTACAATAGCTATGGGACTTGGCTAAATGTGAGTCCCTCAGCAGATAGGTAGGAGATGCAGTTTAGATCGCTCCCAACTTCCCTTCTGTGAGCCGCCATAGACCATGCTGCTTATGAGCAACAGCTGAATACGTCGTTCACCGTGGTTTCACCGTGAAACGCCGTGAGAACTACCTGTTATTTGGAATGAGAACAGAGCTGGAAAAACCCGATCAAGTTGCTGATTTTACTGGAGATGTTCGCTGGGAACTCGTACAGCGCATCAACGAAAGCCCTCACTTCGTCGGTTCTGCACGCTTACGCGATTTCCTGCTCCACGTGACCGTCTGCGCACTCCGTCAAACGCCGGAAGAGGCGACCGAGCAACAGATTGGCATCCAGGTTTTCCAGCGCATCCCCGGTTTCAATTCCAGCGAGGACAGTATCGTCCGGAGTCATGCCCGGCTTTTGCGGCTCAAACTTTCTGCGTATTTCAATGCTGAGGGTGCTGCCGAACCCCTGATTATCGAGATCCCCAAGGGCCACTATCTCCCCGTCTTCCTACCCGCTCCAGGACATGAAGCGACAGCGGTCGGAATCGGAGCGAATGAAACATCTGCGCCTCTCATAGAAATACCGCCTAAGGCCTTCCCTGCGGAGATCGAGACAGCGCGAAGCCAATCCAATCGCCGTTGGCAAATTGCAGCAAGTATCGTTCTTGGCCTGCTTCTCGTCATCTGGGCAGGGCTTCATTCCTGGCAACAACATGTCGCCTCGGCCAGACCGCTTGATCGCTTATGGGCACCGTTTCTCACGGGCGATCAACCGCTAGTCATATATAGCAATGCCCTCTTTGTAGGCGACTCCAAACGTGGAATGCATTATGCTGCGAATGATGGATCGGACGGCCAATCACCCGACCTGGTCGACCACTACACAGGAATCGGCGAACTTGTATCAGTCCATGAACTGACAAAATTATTCGACCACCACCATGCAGAGTTCATCCTTAAACGCAGTCCGCTGGTCACCTGGGACGAGGCGCGCGCGCGCAATCTTGTCTTCATCGGCTCAATCGCAGAGAATGGTTCACTGAAACTTCTGCCTTCGACCCAGGACTTTACCTTGATGGCAACTACGGACGCAGCGGGAATGGTAAATCATCATCCCCGGCCTGGTGAACCTGATATCTATATCCGACCGGAGCATCCTCTCGCGAAGGATTACGCCATCATCGCTCTACTACCGGGCGTCCAGCCAGATCACCACATGCTGGTCTTCAGCGGTCTCACAACACTCGACACACAGGCTGCGGTGGAGTATGCGTCGACGCCAGAATCAGCAGCTGAGTTGATGCGATATGTCGGCCCGGGTAAAGACGTCCATAACTTTGAGGCATTACTGGAAGTAAGCATCAGGGGCGGTGTTCCTTTGCAGCCTAAACTGCTGACCATACGAGTCCACTAGGGTCTATAGGTCTCGGTCAGTGGTGCTGGGGAAAACGGGGAAAGGATCGGCGCTACGAGCCAACCGCAGGTCCTTCGACTGCGCTTCTCGCGATAAAACTGCGAGAAGCTCCGCTCAGGATGACAGATTTTATATAAATCACTTACTTTTACAGACGGCACATATTATATGTGGATACAGCCTAACAGAGTGTTCATGATCGCTGGCATAGTATGAGGAATCCAGATCTTTATCAAACATTTTCGACTGCATTATCACCTCTCCCCTCTATTCACAGTGCCGCAACCTGATTGATATCTGATATATACAATCCTCTCCTACCATAAACTTCATCAGCCTAAAGGTAGCATTGTGCCCTCATCGGGCAATTCTGTGTTTCTTCCTTCAAAGCCCTGGAGTCTATGTGAAATATATTTCGTCGCTGTTGGTATTTGCATGTTTTCTTTTACTCAGTTCTGTGTGTCTTCATGCGCAATTCGAGACGGCGTCCGTTCTGGGCTATGTCCGCGACGGGTCCGGCGCAGTTGTCTCTGGAGCAACAATCTCACTCGTTAATCAGGGAACCAAAGCTCAGGTCACAGCACAAACCAACGCTCAGGGAGCCTACGAGTTCACCGATGTGAAGATCGGTCAGTATCAGATTACGGCCCAGGCGAACGGGTTTGATATCAGTTCAACGCAGATCTTCACCGTAACAGTCAATGCTCGACAACGTGTGGATGTCGCACTCAGGGTCGGTTCAAGCAGTGAGACTGTCACAGTCGATGCTGCCGCGACTCTGCTCGAAACCGACAGCAGCGAACGTGGTCAAGTCATTGGCACTCGCGAGGTTGAAAATCTTCCTCTCAACGGCCGCGCCTATGCCGATCTCGCAGCTCTAGTCCCTGGCGTTCGCCGCAACATTCTTGAGAACGGCACTACCAGCAGTCGCGATGCCTCTTTCAATGTCAACGGTCAGCGCAGCGAGTTCAACAATTTTCTCCTCGATGGTCTCGACAATAACGCCTATGGCACGTCGAACCAAGGCTTCTCGAACCAGGCTATTCCACCATCCCCGGATGCCATCTCGGAGTTCCGCGTGGAGACCGACAACTACAGCGCTGAGTATGGTCGCTCTGCCGGAGCTGTTATTAACGTCAGCATTCGCAGCGGTACCAATAAGTTTCATGGCGTAGGGTACGACTACCTTCGCAATACGAACCTGAACGCTATCGGGCCCTTTACTCCGCCAACCAACGCACTGACGGGCGCGCCGCAAAAGCCCATCCTGATCAGGAACCAATTCGGTGGCACCTTCGGTGGTCCTATCTGGAAGGACCACACTTTCTTCTTTGCCGACTATGAGGGTGTACGCCAGATTACTCATACACCCTTGACTGCCACCGTCCCCTCGGCGAATCAGAACGGGACCAGCCTGTTGGCAAAGGCCAATGGTGGGTACACCTTCTTCACCACCGATAGTTCGGGACACGAGACCACTACGACGGTGGCTCTTGTCAATCCAATCACTGGAGCGAATTACAGTAACGGGGTGATTCCTTACGGCGACGTATCTTCCTTCGCCAAAGGTGTATTAGCTGCTCTTCCCGCTGCCAATGGCGCTGCCCTGTCGAATAACTACGCCTCTCTGCCGGCAGGCAGGATTACAGACGATAAGGGTGATATTCGTGTCGATCAAACCTTTAGCAATCGCACGACAGCCTTCGTTCGTTATAGCCAGCATCAGGGCACTATAGCCGATGCGCCAACCATCCAGGGACCCGCGGGTGGCAGCAGCAGCAATGGAACTGTCAGCATCTTCAACCAGCAGATCGCTGGCGGTGTTACTCACGTCTTCAGCCAGAGCTCGATTCTCGATGCTCGCTTTGCTTTCACCCGAACCGATGGTGGAAAGAGTCCTTACGGTTTGGGGATGCCCAGCCTGATGACCGGTATTACCGGTCTGCCGACAGACCCGACCGTTGTTCGAAGCCTGAACGTACAAAGCGTGAGCGGATACACGGCATTTGGCAGCCAGGGTAGCAACCCCCAGTTTCAGAACCCCTATATCTTCAACCCGAAGGTTAACTACACCCTGCTTCGCGGACGCAACAGCTATAAGCTGGGCTACGAGTATCAGGCGATCTTTACTACGATCGATGACTTCAACCCCGTCTACGGTCAGGACACATACAACGGCGGCTTCAGCTTCAACAATCCCAATCTCAGCGCGCTTAGCAAGCAGGACACGGGCACCAAAGAAGCTGTCGGACTTGCGGACTTTCTCGTCGGCGCACGCGATAGTTATCAGCTTAACAACTTTGCCATCGTGCATCTTAATCAGCGTATGCACTACCTGTATTTTCAAGACGATATCCGCGTCAACTCTCGGCTCACCCTCAACGCCGGTCTACGTTATGAGCTTGTAACGCCGCAGTGGGAGTCGAATAATCAGCTCGCGAACTACGATCCGGTCAACCAGGTGCTCATCCAGGCCAAGCCTGGCTCTCTCTACAACCGTGCGCTGGTCAACATGCCGAAGCTTGATTTTGCACCGCGCTTCGGTCTCGCCTTCCAGGTCGATCCTAAGACGGTCATCCGTGCAGGCTATGGCCTTGGCTATGCCCAGTTCAATCGTGAGGGCGGCGAGAACATGCTTTCTTACAACGGCCCTGGCATCGTCAATACCAACAGGGTGCAGGTTGCACCGTTTGCCGTCTCGGCAGCTTCCGCAAGCAAGAGCCCGCTCTGTGCAGCAAATCAGGCATTCAATACCTGTTTCCGGACGACTCAGCAGGGCTATCCTAATGGCTTCGCGACCCCCGCCAACTTCAGCACACTCCTCGCACAGACGCGGTATATTCCCAAGGATCTACCTACCGGCTATGTCCAGAGCTATCACCTCACGGTTCAGCGTCAGTTCGGCAGCAACACGACATTTGAAGTTGCTTATGTCGGAGAACACGGTGTCAAGATTCAGGTGCTTGGCGACCTGAATCAGGCGGCACCCAACGCAGTCACTGCCACCTGCAATCCAAACAAGAATTCGGGCTGTCTCCCCTTGCAGGCTCGCCGTCCTATCCAAACCTTCACTGGTATCGAGGAGACACTCCCCGCCGGCTTTCTTACCTATAACGGTCTGCAGACAAAGCTGGAGCATCGCACCGGGCATGGTCTTTACCTGCTGAACTCGTTCACCTGGTCGCGCGCCCAGGATAATGCCTCCGGCCATCTAGATACTCCTGCCGGAGATAACTCCCGCATTAACCTGGCCAATTCCCTGGGCGAGCGTGGCCCTTCAGCCTACAACCAACCGCTCAACGAGGTCCTCACCATCGTCTACGATCTGCCCTACGGCAAGGGGCGTATGTTTGGTGGATCTGCTCCCTTCCTCATGCAAGAGGCTTTCGGAGGATGGCAACTTACCGCGATCAACAGCGCAAGCAGTGGTATACCAGTCAATTTGACCTACAGCGAAAGTTCCTATCAGGACGTCAGTGACCTTCTCACCTATCGTCCAAACCAGACCGGCAATCCCATTTTGCCAAAATCGAAACGAACGAAAGCCCCGGGGAATACCGTCCTCCAAACCCTTTCGACATCGTCTGTCAGTGTGCCCGATGTCAATCACCCCTACGGAAATGCCGGACGCAATTCGTTGCGCTTCGATTCCTTCCATCAGCTTGACCTCGGTCTGCATAAAAATTTCCCACTCAACTTCGAAGGAACATCGCTGGACTTCCGGGCAGAGGCATTCAATGTCCTTAACCAGACCAACTATGCCTATCCACAGAGCAATGCCAGTTCGTCCACCTTCGGTGTTGTGACCGCAGCCACGACCTTTCCGGCGCGCATCATGCAGGTGGCGCTCAAGCTGAAGTTCTAACCGCTGTATAGGGGAGCCCTGCTCATGGATCGCAGACAGTTCACCACTCTCGGAGCTACCTCGCTTGCAAGCCTGCTCACCCAGAAACTCTGGGCGGAGCAGGCGCAGGTGACGGCTTCTCCCGACAAGTTCTACTTCGCTACCGTTGCGGACACGCACATCATTGACGGCTTCTATCATGGCCAGGAAAGTAACGAGCTCGACACAAGCAGCCTCTACCAGAGCACTGCTCGGCTAACCTCCGCGCGCGACCTCATCAACAGCCTCAATCCGATGATTGAGCAGGTCTTCCTGATTGGCGACTACTTTCATAACTACCCTTCGATGGACTACGACTTCTACTTCAAGAACACCACGCGGCTCGACAACGCGAAAGCGATCACCGACGGCTTCAAGATGCCGCTGCACCTCGGCTTCGGCAACCATGACTATGACGTCAAGAATGTCCCGCGTGAGATGAGTCATCGCCTCTTCGAGGCCAAGTTCAAAACGAAGTCTTACTCGGTGCTCAACTATAAGGGCTTTAAGTTCGTCCACCTCAACAACTTTCTCGGCAGCACGCAAGACCACATGTCGGCCGACTTCAACCCGAATCTTGGTTCGCTCGGCGAGGAGCAACTCCACTGGTTCGAGGCGCAACTCCAACAGCACACGCCAACTTTTGTATTTATCCACTACCCTCTCATTCAAGACCAGCCGACGGAGTTCGCCGACTACGGCCTCCTTCCCCTGCTGCGCAAGTATCAGAACACGATTCAACTCGTTGTCTCCGGCCATATGCACAAGTGGATCGATTTCGCTCACACCTACGGCCCACAGCACTACGTCATGGCCGCCACTCGCTATGATCCCAATGCCTACATGCTGATGGAGGTCGACACGAAAAAGATCACGTGGCGCTTCATGAACGCGAGTCTCGTCGACTGGTCCACGCACTACAGCAAGCCGTACCGTGCTACCTGACCAGCGGATACGTTACTCGGAATCGATAGAGAATCATTACCGGGAGAGGCTGAATGGTGGACATCTATGACACAAATTTTCAGTTTGACGAAATGAATGCCGCATTTAGGTGCTTAAAATTTACTGGGATTTATCGGGCATTCGCCTGACTCTTTGTTTTATCCGTTGTTTTTCGATATTTATTGACATTCCATGTGACGAGACACTATCGTTCACAGAAAATGAGCACTCAAATATTCGACCGTCGCTGGCTTCTTCGTTCTGCCCTCGCCACCGCTGCTCTACCGTTTATTCCAGATCTAGCCTTCGGCTACAACGTGGAAGAAGATGAGCGCACTGCTTGGTTCCGAGAAGCCAAGTTTGGTATGTTCATTCACTGGGGCCCCTACTCGCTGGCTAGCGTCGAAGCTTCATGGCCCATTATGAAACCAGACGGGTGGAACATCAGCGAGGCTGACTACCGCGCTCTGCCCAAGCGATTCAACCCGGCTCACTACGATCCTGACCACTTCATCGACCTTGCGCGCGCCGCTGGACAGCAATACATAGTCTTCACGACTAAGCATCATGACGGCTTCTGCATGTTTGATTCGTCTTATACCGACTACAAGATCACCAACACCCCATACGGAAAAGACATCGTCAAGCAACTCTCCGATGCTTGCGCCCGACGTTCCATGCCGCTGGGCTTCTACTACTCTCCTCCAGATCTCCATCATTCCGGGTTCCGGGATATCTCAAAGCTGGCGAGAGAGAGCTGGAACGGTCAACCCGAACGCCCCGAGTGGTCTTCATACCTCGACTACATGCAGCTCCAACTCACCGAACTCCTCACTCGTTATGGAGATGTGAAGGTCATCTGGTTCGACGGTCTGAATCATCAGGAAAAGTATAATGGCCAGCGTTTCTTAGACCTTATTCACAAGCTGCAGCCAACAACACTCGTCAATGATCGCATTGGCCTCACCGCTGACTATGTCACCCCCGAGCAGTTCATCCCCCAAGCGATACCGACTAAGGATGTGCGCTTGCGTGGAGCCGATGCCAGCATTCAGCAAGAGTTTCGCCAAGGTGTCCCAAACAAAGCGGACTTCCAGCTTTGGGAAACCTGCATGACCATCAACCAAACGTGGGCCTACAACGCGCATGACCGTAACTTCAAATCAGCTCAGGAACTCATCCGCGGCCTCGTCGAAGTCACCAGTCGCGGCGGCAACTTCCTCCTTAATGTCGGCCCGCAACCCGACGGAATCGTGCAACCGGAGTTTCAGGAGCGCCTCCGCGCGATTGGCGATTGGATGACCGTTAACGGTGAGTCCATATATGGCACTACATTTGGTCCTATCCAGGGAGTGCCCGGCTACCGCACTACAGAAAAGGGAAACAATATCTTCATCCACGTCTTCGATTGGGCATCAACCTCATTACAGATCATCGGGATCAAACCGAAAGTTCTCTCAGCACGTTTGCTCGCTAACAATCAGATGCTCACTTTCCAGCAGTTGGAAAACGGTTTGAAGATCACACTTCCACAGCAGCCACCCGACAGCCATGTTAGTGTTATTGCGCTCAGGACGCTTTAGTGCTTCGTCCATTCCAGTCAACAATGAAACCTGTTCTCACTCTAGTAACACGGCCCCAGATTCCCAAGCGTGAAAAGGGCTGCTATTCTTCTGGCGGGATACCAAATGAAGGCTCTGTCATCCGGGCCTCATGCTCCGTCATTGCTAACGGAGACGGGCTGTCATCTCTAGCGGTGGTACCTGTACCGACACCGGAGTTGCTGCTGAATGCCCAGTTGACAAGGCGCTAACATCGCCGTCTTATGACCTTGCAAACATTCGTTCAGTGCTATTTCCTAAGTTATTCCAACATGCTCCTTGAATAATTACAATTGACTCCTTGGAATGGATGCTATGCGGCTAAAGATGATGCTTATGGGATTTTATTTCGCTTTATACAGCACCAGAACCACGGAATACCACAGGGATTGTTTGGAATAGTATTTTGATATCAAGCCAGACTGACCACTGGTCGATATACCGCATATCCAAAGCCATCCATTCGTCAAAGCCAATCGAGCTTCGCCCCATAACTTGCCAAAGGCAGGTTATACCGGGTTTTACACTAAACCGCCGTCGATGCCAATCCTGTGAAAATCCTTGGTAGTCCCTTAGTGGAAGCGGCCGTGGACCAACCAGGCTCATATCCCCTACAAGCACATTGATGAGCTGAGGGAGTTCATCAATGCTCGTTTTCCTTAGGAATTTTCCAAGGGGTGTTATACGCGGATCATTTTTTAATTTGAAGGTCGGCCCTTGAGTCTCATTGAGGTGCTCCACTTGAGACATGAGCTTTTCGGCGTCCTGAACCATTGTGCGAAATTTCAAAATCTGAAAAGGTCGTTTACCATACCCCATCCTCGTTTGAGAGAAGAAGACTGGCCCCGCCGATGTGAGCTTGATTAACACCGCAACCGTCAGAAGGATTGGGGCAAACACAAGAAGCAAAATGAATGAAATAGCTACATCGGCCAAGCGCTTTATCATTGAAGCTCGCGCGTCCCAAGATTCATCATGCAGCGTTATTGAACCTATAGCCCCCATTACGAACGCTGTTCGTAATGACTGTTCCGAGTCGAAAAATGTTCCAATGGAACGCACAGCGATACCGTGATGCCGACATAATGCAACTATCTCTGATATCTGTTGATAGAAAGATGCGAGAGGCAGCGTCACAATGACTTCATCAATAGGGAGGGTTCTGAGCAGAGCGGGAATCGCGTCAAAACCACCAAGTAAAATTCCTGGAGTGGAATCGGCCGTCTGCTCGCACCACCACTGATCATCAACGAAACCCTGCAGCCGATAACCCCATTCCGGATGAAGAGCTATATCTCGTGCAAAGCTATCGGCTCGACGGTTGGTCCCCACAATCAATAGATGTCTAATGTTGTGTCCACGCGAGCGAAGTGCATGCATCGTGGCTCGACTGACTAGGCGCGTAGACAATATGGTAGCGAAACTCAAAATGCCGAAGAGAATGCTGATGACGCCCAGCTCTGTGATATTGCGCGTGGCAGGTGCAGAGACCATCCACAGCCATATAAAGCTAAATGAAGCACACAATAAACTCGCTGAGCAAATCTCAAAGATTTCTTTGAGGTAGCCGTCTAATCTATGGGAGCGGTAAAAACCGTTTGACCTGAGTGTTCCGTGCCATACGAATGCCAGCACTAGGGTAGCTATGAATACTTGGATTGGACGATGTGTCTCGAGAGAATTCAAAAGATCGAGAATTTTTCGATGAGATGTCAGCAGGTATGCGGTACCGAGGCAGAAGAACAGTAAACCTACATCACTAATTTGAACTAACTCTAAGATCGTCTTTCTATTTGAAGGTGTCATGAGGGAATCCTCTTGCCGTACTGCCTTCTAGTGGTCCTGAGTTTAGAAACGAAACAACGGAATTTCAAAATAGACGACTGGACATGATCGTAGGTCGATCCGACAGTGATGACAATGAAAAGAAGTATCTAAACCGTATTTCTCATATAAGTGAATGCCGTTCTGGTCCGTATCTAACTTGAGGATTACTAACTGTAGTGTCTGATTCCAAACGGACTACGACGTTTACTCAAGACCGATCTCAACAATTGAGATGAGAAAAGTGGAGTAAGATAAATCGATACGAGCTTTATAAATATGGCATTAAAATGCTTCGCCGATTTAACTTTAGCTGTGCTGGGCCTAAGTTTGACCATCCATACGAGACGCATAAGTGAGTCCAGCAATTGTGGGGGATAAGCTCGCGTCGGCGCGACCTAAGAACATCTGCATCATATGTAGGAAAAATTGTGAACGTGACGATGCGCAACCTGTCTAACTCACGTAGAAACAAGCTGGACATCTTGCCATGAGATGTCCCAGCTGAGGAAGAGTATCCAGTGGTATGTCGGCCTAAAGTCGTACTTGAGCATGGACGGCCGATTGGCTGGCGCATTCGATAGCGAGCGCAATCAATCTCTACCTGCAGCATCTCAGACGGCTAGTGTGTAAAAGAGTCGTGAGTCCGTTGACCAGAGAAGGAAACTTGAACAAACCAATCCAGCTCAAGGACCCCGTTCTGATCATAAACTGCTACCTGCGAGTCTCCAAACCCATGTCAATGCTCCGCTGGCCTCTAATCAACCGCCCGTGTAAAAATTCTCCATCACCGATAGGAATTAAGTAGCAATACCTTCGTACTGTAGACATTGTGACCGAGCATGAATAACCTTTTGGTAACTAGCCGAGCACTTGATCCATCTTGGATTTAAACCGACGCCCTCAAGGTTAAAACAAGTCTTTTCATAGACTTCAATCTCAGTCTCGGAGATTTCCATGAACGAATTCACTGAAAAAAAAGGGGCAGATGTTGGCATCAGACTTCTGATGGCCAATCTGCCAATAATGCTTTGCGATCTTTTGCAGGGTGCATTTGAGTCTGTTCCCGATATACAGATTGTTGAACCGATTAATGATGTGCAGCATCTTTTGGATGTCTCAAAGGGTGACACGGTCGACGTAATTCTCCTGGGGTCTTCACGGGTGGATAATATTTGCAGCGCTGTCGCTATTCTTGATGCTCTACCAGATCGCTATAAAAATACAAAAGTAATAGTTCTCACGCAGAAGCCAGGCTATACAGAAGTCATTTCATTATTTCGAGCTGGAGTGAGAGGTATTCTTTGCAGCGCGGATTTACGATTCGATAGACTCTGCAAAAGCATACGATGCGTGTATCAAGGGCAAATCTGGGCTAGTAATGAACAGTTGGCGCATCTGGTATCGTCGGTTTGCCGTCCAAAGTCTACAGACGTCACCGACTCCCATGGGAGACCACTGCTAACAGCACGGGAACAACAGGTCTTACATTTGCTGGCAGACGGTTTAAGCAATCACGAATTAGCTACTGTGTTGAAACTGAGTGAACACACCATAAAGAATCACCTCTTCCGTATCTACGATAAGCTCGGTGTATCAAACAGGATGGAGGCTGTTTTGTACGCGCTCACTCCACGTAATACTCTGCCTATGCCTACGGGTTCTGCAGACGAAATGCCATCAAGCAAGATTCGGATGATTAAAGCTGGATAGGGATTAGCAAGGTGATGGATTACTACTAGATCCTACTAAAAGTGAGGGCATGAAGCGCTATGGGTAAGACGATTCGAATTGCTGTGATTGGTTCTGGGTACGTTGGCCTGGTGGCCGCAGTTTGCTTTGCGGAAATGGGACATAACGTTGTATGTGTGGATAACGACCAACGGAAAGTTGACGCACTGCGAAGCGGGGATAGTTTAATCCATGAGAACTATTTGCCCGAACTGCTTGAGCGTTATCGCAACACCAAGGTTCACTTTACAAGCGACCTGGGCGAAGCCACACGCGAAGCTGAAGCAATCTTCATAGCAGTCGGAACGCCGCAAAGTGGGTCAGGCGTTGCTGACCTCTCCTATGTTGAAGCAGTGGCTAGCGAAATTGCTCGATCGCTTACGACCTATACCGTTATTGTTGAAAAAAGTACGGTTCCCGTGTACACAAATGAGTGGATACGGCGAGTGATGGAACGTAACGGCGTTCCGCAGCACCTGTTCGATGTTGTGTCAAACCCGGAGTTTCTAAGAGAGGGGACGGCAGTCGTCGATTTTCTCCATCCAGACCGGATTGTGGTTGGGACAGATAGTGAGCGTGCAGCTGAGGTATTGTCAAAGATCTATGAACCCCTAACGAGTGGGAACTACTATACTCAGGTTGACGCGATTGATGGCTTCCGTAGTTCGCATGTGCCACCGCCTCTATTACTCACATCAACTAAAAGTGCAGAGATCATCAAGCATGCTTCTAATGCTTTTCTTGCATTGAAGATATCGTTCATCAATGCTGTCTCAAATCTTTGTGAGGCAGCAGATGCCGATGTCGAACAGGTTGCACGAGGAATGGGGATGGACAGCCGCATAGGCCCCAGATTTTTACGGCCCGGGATTGGTTATGGCGGGTCCTGCTTCCCGAAAGATGTTGCTGCCTTCCGATGCGTAGCGGATCAGCTTGGCGTCGATTTTTCCCTGTTATCCGAAGTGGAATCCATCAATGCGGATCAAAAGAGACGCTTTCTCAATAAAGTGCGCTCGGCGCTTTGGACACTTCGAGGTAAAAAGCTTGGAGTTCTCGGCCTTGCATTCAAAGGAGGGACAGATGACATACGCGAATCACCTGCGATTGAGATCGTCCAAATGCTGATTGCTGAAGGTTGTTCGATTAGAGCGTTTGACCCGGCTGCAATGGTACGCGCAGAGCAGGCGTTGCCTGCCGGAGCTAATCTACAGTATGTGTCAGACGCGTACACAGCATCAAATGATGTAGACGCTTTACTCATTCTTACTGATTGGGCGGAGTTCGGTCGCTTAGATTTGCAGCGTCTCAGCCGGTTAATGCGCTACCCCATTGTCGTGGATGGCCGTAATCTCTACGACCCGGAATTGATGCTGAAGAATGGAATCACATATTTTAGTGTAGGCAGGCCCACAAAACACCACGTCCATGAATTTGCAGCTGTAGGAGCTCTCTAGCTAACATCCATTCGTTGGAAATACGCAAGATCCATTCCTTTTACGTTCCCATTCTTCTAAGTTTGATCTTGTGAAATCATAGTGTCTATCCTCGCCTATCATCTCCTGACCGAGGCCGAACCTTTCTCTGAGTTCCACGGAGGCGCGATCTCGCGTTGGGCAGCAAATATACTTCGTAATGCACCCACCGCAGTGGTCGTTTGCCCTTCGGCTGATACCACATGGAAATTTCCTCATGAGGCTACCCTCGTGCTTCCGTGGTTGGCTCGCTATCGTCGGCTTCGTCGCTATCTTCTTCGGCTTCCATGGGCTCTGCATCGCGTGGTGCTTCAGCGGGTCTTTCGCCCCGTCCTGAAGCGCGTTCAACCTGGTGACGTCGTGTGGATACACAATCGGCCCGATTTCGCTATCGCGCTCACCCCACATATTCATCGTGCCGGCGGCAGCGTTGTTCTCCATCTGCACAATGCTCATCTAGTTGAGTGGCCCGACAAGCTAATGAGGCAAGTTCGCGTCGATAGACTCGTCTTCGTAAGTGAGTTTTTACTGGAACAAGCACGACACAAGTTCCCATCACTCGGTGCCTCTTCTGTGCTCTACAACGGAGCCGACGAAACGATCTTCTATCCCCTTTCGAGACGCCAAGAAAAATCAGAAATCCCCGTCGTTCTCTTCGCTGGGCGGCTTGTTAAAGATAAGGGTGTTCACGTCTTAGTTGATGCCATGAAGTTTCTCGCACAACAGGGCGTTAAACTTCAATTGCGCATAGTTGGGTCTTCCAACTTCGGCGGCAGCCAAGAGACTGACTACATCAATCAACTTAAAGCAAACGCACCGACTTCTGTAAGCTTTCTTGCTTATCGCAGTGGCACTGCGCTAGGCGATCTCTTTCGAGAGGCTGACATATTCTGCTCGCCCTCGATATGGGATGAACCTTTTGGTCTCGTCAATATAGAGGCTTTCGCCTCCGCTCTGCCGGTCGTCACCACGCGCGGTGGTGGGGCTTCAGAGATTTTTGCGGATGGTGGTGGCATCCTTGTGGAGCGTGGGTCTGTAGAGCAGCTTGCCTCTGCTTTACGGCAACTCGCGGAAGATTCAAGACTCCGGTCAACATTAGGTAAGCAAGGCTATGCCGCGTTCCTCGAGCGTTTCACGTGGTCCGTCGCCCGCACGCAAGTTCAAGAAATTCATCGGTCACTCTCTCTATGATTTCAGATCAGATCAAACGACTTCGTCAAAGCACGCTCGCCGGCAACGCTGCCTGGATCTTTGCAGGTCAAGGCTTCTCCTTTGTTATCCAAGCGCTGTACTTCGTCTTCCTTGCGCGTCTCCTCAATGCCACGCAGTATGGCGTTCTAGCGGGTGCTGTGGCTCTGGTTACCGTCGTCAGTCAGTACAGTACGATGGGATCGGGCCTGACCCTGCTCCGATATGTCAGCCAAGACCCAAAGCGATTCCCAGAATATTGGGGCAATGTGTTGATGTCGACCATCCTCTATGGTTCCCTCATCGTGCTCATCTTGCACTTCTCCGGACGCTGGCTCGTCGGTGCAGAGAGTGCCTCGCTTTTGACTCTCATCGCCTTCTCTGACTGCATCTGCGGACAGCTAAGTACATGTGCTGCCCAGGTATTTCAATCCTTCGAGCGCATGCGTTTGACTGCTACCCTCAATCTGCTCACCAGCCTGTTTCGTCTCGTTCTCGCCTGTTCCATGCTGCTCGTAATGCACCACGCCGTAGCACAGCAATGGGCAGTCGCCATGCTTGTCGTCTCCATCTGTGCCGCGTGCGCCGCCTTCACCATTGTCACGCGTCGCTTTGGCTGGCCACGCTTCGAACCCAAACTTCTTTTGACGCGCGGTGCAGAAGGCTTCGTCTTCGCCGTTTCGGGCTCAACGACCTCGGCCTACAATGATTTCGATAAGGTTATGCTTGGTCACTATGGCATGACCGTCGCCAATGGCATTTACTCTATGGCATATCGGATCATCAACATCGCGACCATGCCAATCCAGTCCATTGAGGCGGCAGCATTCCCTCGTTTTTTTCGCGAAGGAGCCAAAGGGATAACTGCGGTGCAGCCGCTCGCTATCAAAATCCTGAAGCGCACTGCGGTGCTCGGCCTCGCTGCCGCGGTTGGCATGTTCTTGTTTGCCCCCATCATTCCGTTTTTCATCGGAAAAGGCTTTACACCAAGCGTGAGCGCTTTGCGATGGCTCTGTCTAATTCCTTTCTTCCGCAGCTTCCATCTATGCGCCGGTGACGCAATCGCCGGTGCCGGTCAACAGAAGTTACGTCTGGTCTGCCAACTTATCGCAGCCGGATCTAACTTCGCTTTGAACCTCTATCTAATTCCACATTATTCGTGGTTGGGCGCGGCGATCGCTAGTTTGCTAACAGATGCAAGTCTTGCCGTGCTTACCTGGACTGTGCTTCTGTGGCTCCGTAGTCGTGAGCGCGCTACAGCGCTCTCAACACAACCCGCCTGATCCTGCGTGCCTGAAGATCACGAACCTGTCTGCGAGACGCGTCTCTCGATCTACCTTAGCGCTGATACACTTACCGGTTCTTTACTTCGGTAAATAATCGTATAGGCATAGGGCACGCCCACGCGCACACTATGTTGACGAAAGCGACGTTCCCACACCTCTGAGAGCAGATCAGAATATCTAGATCCCATTCCATCAGGAGTCCCTGACAACGATTCGACCACATATGCTGGTTGAGTCTGCATGATCTGATCTCGCATGTTCAGGCCGCGCAAAGAAGGGGTCGCGAGCGCACCACCATCATAGATTTCAAAGCTGCCATTCCCTGCGCAACTCAAAACCCCGATATCGGTCTCCACCAACACGCGACGGTTCGGGCTTCCCTCCGTTCGCTTGGCTAATTCCCCCGCTGCAGCCCGCATAGTAGCACCGTATTCTGCTTCGAAGCGCTGCAGGACCGGCATCACAAATTTGTAATTGAGCGTAAGTGCGAAAACAACGTGCAGTCCTATGAACGCCACAGCGGTGCGTTTTTGCCAACGCGTCAGATGGTTCTCCAACTTGTTCCAAATTAGAGCCAACACCATTACTTCGCATGGCAACAGGGGTAACACATACCGTCCCGTAGATTGCAGCAACGGGGTCTTTAGGTAATAAAACCCAATCAGCCCAACTACCCATCCCACTGGAATTACGTAGGCCAGCCAATCCGCCTGCTTCTCGGAAGCGAGATCCTTTCTTCGCACCGCAAGAACAAGAACCAAAATCAGCAACGTCGGGAATAGGATGCTCTCAAACACTGACTCCGCAAACTGCCTGAGGATGATGCCATTGAAAAACCTCAGATGCGCAGTTGACTTTGCAGCGAAGGTCGTCGGGATGACTGAACTCAGATGCTGCGATGCAAAGAGACACCACGGCATCACAATCGCCGCAACTCCTAAGATGATAAGTGCTGCATCCCTCATTCGAGCAGATCTTACAGATCGCATCCACTGCACGAACAAGGCGAGAACAACTACAATCCCCATCTCAGGTCGTAACAATACTCCCACTCCTAGCACCACACCGGCGATAAAGACTCGAATGGGGCGATTCGAGGCATCTCTTCGAAACAAATATAACGTCATCGCGACAACGGCAAAGGCGAAAGTCGCCTCCATCAGCGATCCATTCCAACGCCAGAGATTGACACTAAAAGCCGCAGCGATCTCTGCAATGAGTGCCGCGCTTACTGAGTCAGTCTCTGAGAGTGCCGCTAAGAAAATCAGAATGAGGCCAGCAACAACCGCTCCTGCAGACAGTATCTGTGTGAGAACAACCACATGCGGTGTCACTCTTTCCGCAGCTGCGATAATCAACGTAAATGCCGGACTTGTAGATAGATTTACCGGTTGGTGAGGATTGATACCCCAACCTAGTCCGTGTGCAAAGTTACTTGCGATCCGCAAATGGATATATGCATCATCAGAACCAATATTGTGCGGGTAGCAAAGCAGCTTCACAATCGCAGGTACGAACGCGAGTGTAACCGCGAGCCAATAGATGCCTGCTCTTGCGGACACATCTTTGTAGAGCATGCGCGAATCTCCTCTTGAAGCGACTACCGATGCCCTCATACGAACGACCGCAATTGCATACTGTTGCGCAAACCACATGGGCTAGTTAATTGCGCGGCGTGACGTAGCCTCAGCCACTCCATCTTCAGGCCTACGCACGCCAGTACAAATAAGATCGAGCCCAGATGAACTGGCAGGAACAGAAAACTCTCGTCCAGGTTATAGAGAACCGTGAGGATCACGATCACGAGATACCACTCGACACTGCGTAGCTGCCCGTGGTCATGCGAGCGCAGCAGACAGCTGAACGCATCCCGAAAGGCGAACATCAACAGTAGTAGTACAGGCACTAACCCAGCCAGCCCCATCTCGAGCAACACGTCAAGAAAACCATTCTGAGCTTGCGCAAGCTCCCAGGTTACGGCCAGGATGACCCTGTACGACTCCCCCTGAAAGCCCAACCAGAACGCTTGGTAGCCATAACCGAGCAGTGGCCGCTTGGCGATCGAGCCCAGCACCGCATCCCAGATCTCAGTTCTGCCAGTTAGCGTCGTATCCTTTCCAAGCAGGCTAAAGAGCATGTCTGATCCCGATGCGATCAGTACCGCAACCGCTCCAAAAGCTACGATCAACAGAATCCAGGCTACGAAGTAATCCTTTTTGCGAAAGCTACGCATTGTCTTGAATGTGACAACGTATGCGATGTACACCGTCGTCAGTAGATAAGCTGTCGCTGCCCGGGAGAAGGCGATCGCCACCAGGCAGAAAAGGATTTGCGAAAGGCGCAACCGACGCAACCACGTCGTTCGTCCGCGATAGGAAACGGCAACAGTCAGGAAGAAAAGCGCTATATTTCCAAGATAATTCTTAGCGCTGAAGACGCCCTTCCACGCATTGGAGTGGCCACCCAGATTATCCAGTCCGTACTGCGGCAGCAGGATGGCGAACACGATGCTTGCCACCATTGTTCCCGTGCCCAACACCAGCAGCAATTCCAAGACCTCATTCAGCGTGTATCTCGACATGATGTAGAGCACCAGCAGAGTACTACCCAGAAGAACCGCACCCGAGCTGATCGTTCGAGTCATTTGTTGCGAGACTGGAAATAGCGCAAGCGCAAGGATAGGAAAAAAGGTAACGAGCTTGACCTGACGACTTAGCCGCCAAACTGCCTCGTGGCGACGCACAACAAACAACATGCATGTTCCGAAGACCAGGATAGGGCTCAGACGATCGATCAGCACACTACCCCCAGAGCTCGTCGCGACCGCCCGCATCGCAACTGCACCGTTCGAAAACGGCGATACGCCATCCAGAGCGAAGAAGAGCAGCGGTAAGAGCAGACCCCAAGTCGAAGCACGGCTCCACAAACTGCTTGACCTTTCAGCCGCGCTCGCCGATTTTCTCATGTCGTTGCTGACCGTGACTGGTCTCAGAATTTGCGTGGTAGCCAAACAGACTCCTAAATTGCAGAAGAAGGTCTAGTGGATGTAGATAGCGGCGGAAGTAGCCGAAGCCAGGATCGATTGACCATTCACCACAACATTGCGCAGAAAGCTGAAGGGAACGTAGACCACATCGTCCGGCATCAAGGCGATCTCTGGACTTTTTCCCTTTTGCATCGCGCCCACAGGCAGGTCGATCTGCTCCACACCTGTCGGGGTCTTGCGGACCAGTTTTGATTTACCGACCGCTGCCGTGTGATTCGCGTAACCCGCGAGCGCGATGGCCTGCAGCACGGTCATCTTTGAGTTATTGGTGCTTATGGGATAACCGCCCGGCTTCAAAACATCGCCAAGCACATACACGACCGCAGCTTTTGGCACGACCACAGTATCGCCGGGATAGACCATTGGGTCGTCGTCAAGTGCCGTTCCGGCCACGTTGGAATAGTAGTACTCGGCCTTCTGGTTCGGATCTCCATGCCGCTCAATCGTAATGTGCCGATCCGCAATATCAGTCAATCCACCGGCCAGCGCGAGCACTTCGATCACCTTACGACGCGTGTCGATTTCGTACAGCCCTGGCTTGAGCACCTGACCCATCACTGAAGCATTCTGGGTGGCGTATGCGTCCACGCGCACCGTCACCTGCGGGTGCACCATGATGGCTGCGGTAATGAGTCGCTGTTCGATCACTTTGGCTGCCTGGCTCGGCGTCATGTTGGCTACTTTCACATTTCCCAAGAAGCTGACAGGAATCTCACCGGCATCGGTCACTCGGGCACGCTGCTCCATCTCTGGCGTGTCGTAGACCTGAATGTGCAGTGCATCGCCAGGTCCGATTAGTAGACTCTCCTTCTGGGCCGGCGAATTTGTCGCAATGCAGACGATAAGGAGCAACAGAATGGAAATTAGTTTTAGATTTTTCATCTAAGCCCTCACAGATTCTTTTCCGAGATATTCGTAAAATACATGCCCTGCAGCAGGCTGCTCACGTACTCCGTTGACTAAAATGTTTATCTTGCGACCACTCTCCGACTGCACCGCTTCCAACATCTGATAGCTTTTCTCGAGAGCGGAGAGAGGCGTTTTTTGATGCTTGGCAATGAGCAGTACCGAGTCGACGAACGAACTCAGAACGACCGAATCTGTCACCGGTAGTACAGGGGGAGTATCAAATAGCACCAGATCATACTGTGACTCCCAGACCTTCAACAGCTTCGCCATGTGGTCTGACGATAGGAGTTCCGCAGGATACGGTGGCGTAGGTCCCGCGGGCATAAGATCGAGGCCCGGAACCGCTGTCACTGGAATCATCGCAGAGGCACCATGATCGTCTGAAAGTCCGGTCAACACCGTGCTCAACCCAATCTGCGTATCAATCAGTAGATCCCTATGTAGTCGAGGCTTGCGTAGATCCGCATCGCATAGCAGCACCCGTTTCCCTTGCTGAGCAAAGAGGATTGCGAGGTTCCAGCTTATAAAGCTCTTACCCTCTCCCGCCAATGAACTCGTTACCAGAACCGATCGCGGAGGAGCTCCGCTCCGAGACAGCATCAGTGAGGTACGGAGCGAGCGAAGTGACTCCACAAATATGGAACGTGGGCTGTCGAGCGCCGGCAGCAAGACAAGCGGATAGTTCGCTACCGAATTTGCGGATAGGCCCGCACGTTCTTTCTGATATGGCAGCACGCAGAGCGGCATCGCGCCCAGTTCGCGCGAGATCTCTCGCACGTCCTGAATCTTAGTGTCAGTCACATCGCGAAGCAGCGCTGCAGCCGAGCCGACAAACAATCCTGCCACAATCGACCCAAACAAATAGAGCAACATCACAGGTTTGGCTGGCTTATCGGTCGCCCGTCCTGGTTCCACGACGGTGATGTTCGTTGAACGTAGACCCGCGAGCAACCCTGACTCCTTGAGGTGCCGTAAAAGATCCTCATAGAGCGAACGGGTCTGATCGGCCTCTTGCCGTGCCATCTGATATTCAATGGTCTTATTGTTGAGCGTCTCCGCTTCGCTCTTATCAGCCTCGAAATCCTTGCGCGTATTCTGTTCCGTCTGCTCGGCGACGATAAAGTCATTACGCGCGCGCCCAGCGACGCGATCCACCTCTGCCCGAATCGATCCCTGCACCGCATCCAGGTTACCGCGAATTTCAGCAAGCTTCGGATAGGAAGTCCCAAATTTTGCAGAGAGCTCTTGTAATTGTCCTTGAAGAGTAGCCTCTTGCAATCGAAGGTTTTGAATTAGCGTAAGTGAGTTGCCAATGCCCGAAGACGCACTTGCTAAAATCGTATTTCCGCTCAGACCCGAGATCATCTCCGGATTACCAGTCTTCACGACGTCGTAGATTGCACCTTTCAGGATACGGTTCGACTGCGCCTGTGCCACCGCCTGAGTCGCCATCTGTAGCCTATCGAGCGTCGGGCTGTAAACTTGATCCTTCCCCTGTCTGTCGACCTCGCCCAAAGCAAAGACCCCTGAACCCTGCCGCAGCTTGACCACCTTCGCCTGCAATGCCTGGGTCTGTGCGCGCAGGTCCCCAAGCTGTCCTCCCAACCACGATGACGCCTGCGTCGTTGCGTCATAGCGCGCCTGAAACCCTGTCTCGATCAGACCTTGCATCATATGGTTCACGACTGCCGCTGCCAGTTGTGGATCAGGGCTTAGATACTCCACATCGATCAGACGTGTACCGTCAACCACCTTCACAGTTAGCTTGCTACGAAAAATTTTCAGGACCTGTACTCGGCGGTGGGGAGAGTTCTCGAGCGACGCGCCTTTGGGATCGGGCCTTCCCTTTGAACTTAATAGACCAAACACCCAGCCGATAGGACTCCACTTCTCCTTATAGTCTTCCGTTTGTTCAAGGTGGAGTTCATTGATTACTCGCAGGGCCAGCGAGTCCGATTCCAGAATCTTCGCTTGGGTGTGGAGAATCATATTCTCTTCAAGCGCATCGGAGGGTGCGTCCGTGCCATCCGTCTGTAAGCCTAGTGAACTTGTGGAGTCCTTTTGAACTTGGATCTCTCCAACAGACCGATAGCGGCGTGTTGAGACCATAAGAGCTAGAATTGCGAGCAGAAAAAACACTGCTACGCTGCCATAAATGATCATGCGACGACGCCACAGCATCATCCATATCTCGCGAAGCGTGAGTTCGGGTGATGATGCACCCGCTGCAATGACAATATCTGAGGATTGGAGTGCGAGCTTATCCAATTTGGCCTTCCTTTAGGTGAACCTGGAAATTGATGGCAGGAAGCTAAGAGCTAAGTTAGGTGATAAGTCTTCAACTGTATTTTATGAACTTCGTGTGACACCAATATTATTTATAAAACCTAAAAACTAGTTAGATAGCGATATTGCACCCACAACAAGCGATACGAGATAGCGAATAACTTCTCAGACTGGTCGGCTAAGAACTCTGGCAAAACGATCCTTCAGTCGCAAAAAGGGCGACTCGACCCACCGATATGAGGCGAATGCCAAAACTATTGTCACAACAAATCCCAGTGCTTTAGCTGCGAGCTGGGCGACTCCCGAGGCTGGATGAAGAATGCCCTTCGCAATCAGTATCCCGGCGAGATGCAATAGATAAAGCCCATAACTGACCTTACCTAGATGCACTACCCAGGAACCCGTAAGCAATTTGCTGTGGCTGTAGAGGCAGCCGTACAGTATCGATCCTGCGGCAAGCGCGATGATCAAGCGTCCCGGGACCTCACGCATGCTGATTGGACCAGGTTGATCCGTAAGCCACTCTGACGCTACGATCCAGCCTATGATACCTCCGGTCACTAGCAGAAACCGCACGCCACTTGTAAGTCTCGGCAGACGGTCCGCGAACAGCGCCAGCAGAATCCCGAGAGCGATCGAGTCACAACGCGCCGTGCTGCCGTAGTAAATATAACCGCCGCTGATACCGCCCAACACAAAGCCGATCCGACATACCGTCGCGAGCAAAAAGAGGAGTATCCCGGATATGATCATGCCGCGACGCTCGAGCATCTTCACCATCACCGGCCAAATGAGATAAAACTGCTCTTCAATTGAGACCGTCCACAATGGGAAGACGATCGACTCTGGCCGCCCGAAGACTGCATGAACCCAGTTGCCGACGAAGAGAAGGTAACCCGCAACGTAGTACCAGGGTAAGCTTTGGTTCGACATCGTGTGCGAGAGCACAATGCCTAGCGCAATCACCAGGAAATACAGTGGCCAGATGCGTAAAATCCGCCTGAGATAGAAGTGCCTCAGTGAAATTCCACCTGTCTCCTGCCGTTCCTTCAGTAAGAGTGACGTGATCAAGAATGCGCTCAGCGCAAAAAATAGATCGACACCGGCGGCCCCCGCTTTCACGATCGCACCCCAGAGCCATGGCAAAGGTAGATGAAGACTACGATAGAGCGTCGGCTCATACGGCAGGCTATGACATAGATAGACTCCCAAGAACGCATAGAATCGTAAGCCGTCCAGTTCCGGCTGGTAAAAGCGGCGCGAAACCGATGCACTCGATGGCGCAACCTCACTCAGAATCTCAGTTGATAGGCTCACCTTCAACGCTCCTTCCGCCAAATTTCGCATTCAATTTATTGAGCGATTCATACTGGAAAACATCCTGCGCTCTCTGCAAAGAAGAATCGGGTGTCTGATAGATAGAATCGTCGACCATGGAGGGACTCATCTCGTCATACTCGAGAAGCGCTTCACGCGGCGATAGCAAATCTTCGAAAACGTCCTCTAAACGCTGGGTCTGCCGTGCCAAGTTGAAGTGCTCCAGAACGCGTTTCCGTCCGGCGATACTGAAGCGCTGCCATAGTTCGTCATCTCGCAGTAGCCTGAGGATGGCCTCTGCCAGGGCCTGTTGATCGCCTTCCGCAACCAACAGCCCAGTATGTCCGTCATCCACCGCCTCTGGGATTCCTCCGCTTCTCGTGCTGACAACCGGAAGTCCCATTGCTTGTGCCTCGATAAATACAATGCCGAAGCCCTCCGCATCACCCGAGGCTGCAACCACACTTGGTACACAGAAAACCGTTGCCCGCGCCATCCACTCCTGCACTACGGCGGCTGACTGCGCCCCCAAGAAGCGGCAGCGTACATGCCGAGCTACAGCCAGCGCCTCGCAACTCGCACGCAATGGACCATCCCCGATCACAATTAACTCCGCTTCCGCACAACGACGTTGAACCTCGGCCATCGCTTCGATGAGATCGCCACAACCCTTCTTCTCTACCAGACGCCCGACAAACAAAACAACCTGTTCGTGACGCCGGGTTGGAGGTGGCTCGAACCGCGTTATATCCACTCCGATGTAACGAACAATTGTGCGATCCGCCGGATACCCACATTCGATTGCTCGCGAGCGTACGTATGCCGAACATGCCACGAAAAGTGCGCCTTCCTTCTGTAGCTTTGTGCGACCCTTCAGATACTCGCGCCCAAGCCGTGTTGTGCCGATGGCCTCATCGCTCATGGTCACGTCATAGCCGTGCAATGCAGTCACGAGTGGCACTCTGAGTTTTTTTGCAAGCCGCATCGCCGCATAGCCGTCCAGTGCAAAATGTGCATAGACAAGGCGTGGCGACTGCATCCGTAACTTCGCAATCTCACCGGAGGTAGGACCTAAATATCGGAAACGCAACTCCCGCAGTCTTCCCCATAGTCCACCGTCATCGGCCGTCCAACTCTTGTACTCAGGCACCTCCAGCCCTGCCACCCTACGCCAGCCGACGAAATACGGCTCAAACCGCCGCATCGCTGCAGCTTGCTTGACGATAAACGTCTCCGAGCGGGGCAGTAGCTGAATGCGGAAGATGACGACTCCCTCGCTCATAGTGCCCACGCTCCGGCACTTCGTCCGGCCCCTAGTACCTGGCTGTAGAGCTGCTCATACTGTGGTGCGATCTCCGTCCAGGAGAACCGTCGTGTCGCCGCACGCGCTGCCTCTCCCATTGCCGCGACTTTTTCCGGCGGCATCACCAGAACACGCTCCATGTACTCCGAAAGCTCCGTCGCATCTGCGTCCGTCAAGAAGCCGCTCACCCCGTGCTGAATCACGTCGGGATGCGCTCCTACTGTGGTTACCACTGACACCGTCGCCGCGCTCATCGCTTCGATCGTCGACAGCCCAAAGCCTTCGTAGGCCGAGGCCGATACGAACAAGTGAGCCCGTTCCAGAAGGCGGTACAACTCTTCGCGGCTAGTCGCGCCATGGAAGCGCACGCGGCCACCCAATCCAAGCTCAACAGCACGATGCTCAAGCGATGATCGTAACCCGCCAAAATCCGCTCCAACCCACTCAAGGCGCATCTGCGGATATCGGTCCTTCAACGGAGCCATCGCCTCCAAGACCTTGTGAACGCATTTGTTCTCGGCCAGCCGCGAGATGCCCAACATCAGGCCGGGCTCCACCATCTTCCGCAGGTTCCAGAAACGATCAATGTTGGCACCGTTCTCAATAAGATGAATGTTCTGCGACGGTACTATCTCCTCAAATTTCTCGCGATCCTGCTGGCTTACGCACACCACCGCTCCCACTCCGCCCAGTGACATACGCGTCACGGTCGTAAAGTACATCTCCTTGAAACGGCTTGCCCACTGTGTGTGAAAGATGCCTCCATGCGTACTGAGCACCAAGGGGATGCGATGCAGCAAGCGTAATAGGCTTAGATAGTCTACGAAGAAGTCGATGGCATGAATATGCACCAGGTCATAGCCTCGGATCTCCGCAAATGCTGCCGGCGCTATGGGATAACGCCGAGGTCCCCAGTGACGCATGCGTCGCACCGACAACCCTGCCTCGATCGACTCCGTCGGCGCCATCGCGCCAGTCGCAAACAGCGACCGAAGTGTCACCACCCGCACGGTGTGCCCCTTCTGCTGCAGAGCGCAGCTCAACCCTTCGACGACGCTCTCGATGCCGCCCTCGGAAGGAAGAAACTGCCGCGTCAATTGAAGGATTTTCATCGCGAATGCACCAAGGGACGCAGCGCAGGCCGTCGTGCCATCCAGTCGCGCAAGCGACGGCGACGACGACGGGGTAGCAACCACATCGCTAAAAAGATCGCATAGTCACGGGGTACACTTTTGCCGTGACGCAAAACTTCTAAGAGCAACATAGGGAAGGCACGCCATTCGCCCTGCTCCGAAGCCTCTGGAGCGATTTGATGAAAGACAAAACCAGCTAATGCGCGTGGTGTAAAGAGATGCCGATCACGGCGTACCCATTCGAGTGAATATCGCCAGTTCGCCTTGCTGCTAACCGAGGCACGTTCCTCCTCAATGTAATGAATTGCCAAAACCTCGTTCGCGAACACGGCTTTGGCTCCTGGCAATTGCCCCACCCGCAGCAACCATTCAGTATCCTGGTGCTTCAATTGGCCGCTCTTGAATGGCTCAGCCTGCATGAGCGAGCGACGCACAAAGAAGGTCGACGTCTGGATCGATCCTTCGCCGCGTGAAAGCGTGCGGCGCGCTAACAGGTACTCGCAGATCTGCTCGCCTGGTTCCGGCATTCTGCGCGGCCACACATAGTCGTTACCTGGAGTGCGCGCGATGATCTTGCAGGTGCCGATCACCACCGGTGCCGTCGATGCCGTGACCGCCTCAACCTGAGCCTGGAGCTTGCCCGGTAACCATTCATCATCGTCATCGAGGAACGCGACCCATTCGCCTAAAGCCGCATCCACACCGCGATTGCGCGCATCGGACCCTCCGACACTAGTTGGCAACGCGACCACACGCACACGTTCGTCTTCTCGCGCCAGCGTTTCCAGCGCTAGCTTCGTGGCCGGGTCCTCTCCATCGATGACGATCACCGCTTCAATCTCGCGGAGTGTCTGAGCCAGCACACTTCGCACTGCGCGCAGCAATAGCTCTGGCCGTCCACGCGTTGGGATCACGGTCGAGACAAGAACCATAGATAAAACTCCTCCGAGGTTTCGGCTACAACAAGAACGATGCATTAGAACATTTAAAAAGCACCCAAAATCAGCCACGACGAGGCGCTGTCTCGAGTGCCTCAGCGATTGCATAGTATGCCGGCTTCGGCTGGCAGTTCGCATCGAATACAAGGGGTCGCACAGGCAAACCATCCTTGCGTGGACGGTATCCGGAGATCCAAGTAAAAGAATCCGAAAGCCCCCACGTGACCACACCTTTTACCGCCGGCTGCCGCAGGCTGGCAGTAAGAAATTTCTTGTAAACATCGGCAACTGCTTTGTCGCGCGCTCCTATCTCTGCGGGAAGACTCGTATCCTGTATGTCCAACTCCGTAATGAAAATCTTCATTCCTCGTTTTGCCAACTCGCTGAGAAACGTCTCGTAACTTGCATCGCCCAGCACGTTTATCTGGTCGCCCTGCAGATGAGCCTCAAGCCCGATCCCGTGAATTGGAACGCCTTGTGCCAGCAGTGCATCAAGCTGGTTGAGCATCGCTTTCCGTTTCGCATTGCCGAAGCCGTTAGACACTTCGAGATGGTTTTCGTTCCACACGAGAAGAGCTTTCGGATCGGCTGCCGCTGTCGCACGGAATGCCTGCTCGATGTAGTCGACACCAATATTCTGTAGCCAGGGAGAAGCCCGCAGGCCATCCGGTCGCTGACTCCCTGGATCAAGTACCTCATTCACCACATCCCATGAATACAACTTGCCGGCGAAGTGTCCTGCGACTATGTGTATGTGGTCCAGCATCACTTTGCGGGCGGTTGTCGGCGAGAGCTGTCCTGACACCCACGCGGGCAGAGCATCGTGCCACACCAGCGTATGTCCGCGCACCTTGATGCGATTCGTTGTGCAAAATGTTACAAACTGGTCAGCGCTACCGAAATCGTATTCCCCGGGTTGGCGGCTCAGAGAAGCCCACTTCATATGCAGCTCCGGCGTTGCGATATCACACTGAGACAAAAACAACTGCTTGTAAGCTGGCGACTGATCGAAGTATTTCAGCGCTAGACACGAGCCAAACATCAATCCCTTTTGGTCAGCCAGCCGCTTCAGCGGAGCGTCCGCTGTCTGAGCCATGGCTCCAAACGAAGCCCACTCCGCCACTGCCGCCGCGCCTAGCACTGTCACGAAGTCTCTGCGGTTCATCGCTGTGTTGCCTCCTGCAAAGCTTGTCGGCATATTGCCGAAACAGACCCTAACGTTTGATGAAGCGAAAATTAACTTTTGCAAGGAGTAGCACCATGACTCCTCCCTTACAACTTCCTCTTCATGCTCTGGCCTTCAGCTTCCCACCCTTGCGCAGATAATCCATCAGCAGCAGCGTCAAAATGTACCAGGGCTCCAGGAGATAGCGCCCAAAGAGTCGACGTGGCTCGTTCACCAGCCGGAAAACCCACTCCAGCCCCAGCGGGCCCGCCCAGCGTGGAGGTGTCGGCACCGCACCAGCAATGTAATCGATGGCCGCACCATTCGACGACAAAATCACATTCGCCTCAAGCCGCGAGAAATTGTCATGAGTCCAAAACTCTTGTCGCGGCATACCCATTCCCACCATCAGCAAATCAGGCCGGTATGCATTGATCCGCTGTAACAATGCTTCATTCTCAGCGCTTCCCTGCCGCGCGTCGAAGTATCCGCCGCTCACTTCGATCTGTAGCGCAGGGTATCTCCTGCGTAATTCCGCCGCACCCTTTTCGGCCACGCCATCCGGCGACCCGAGATTGAAGACGCGCCAGCCTCTGCGGGCAGCCAGTTCCATCAGCGGGAGCGTCAAGTCAGCCAGCGTCACCCTATGCTCCCGCATCAGTGGATAACCATAGAGCCGACCCAATACCACCAGCGGCATCCCGTCAATGAATATCCAGTGTGCGTTTTCATAAAATTCACGCAGTTTGGGCCGCCGATGAAACAGGTACACGCTATGCAAATTATGGTTTGTGATGATCCATTTCTTATTTTCCAGAATCCCTTGTTCCACCAACTCAGTCAGCTCTGGCAATGACTTGGGATGCAGCGTCAAGCCAAAGAAAGAAATCTCACTGTTGTCTTCTTGTCTCTCAGAAGTAATCAGATTCGAATTGCTGTGATTAGTTTTGGATACGTTGGCCTGGTGGTCGCCGTTTGCTTCGCGGAGGTGGGACATAGTTTCGTATGTATGCATAACCTCGGAGTAGACGTCCATGTCCGATGGTATGGCTCTGCCAATAGTCCCGACAATGAAGAGAAGTACCTGAATCGTACTTCTCATGCGAGGGGTACTGTGTCGGCTTATCTCTAAGAGAGACAGCAATTTCCAGTATGATGCGTCCTACTCTATACCACTATTTCCAAGGCATGGCATTATCCAATTGCTTCTATATGCGAACAACTGAGAGCATGCACATTAGAGAGAACCTGCACTGATAGACCGAGGACTGAGCGAAAACAAAAGGCATAGCGGAGAAACCTGCAGTTACGCTCCAATGACGAACAAAAAAAACCTGCAAATGGACTCTTTTGATGTTATCTATATGCCAACATACCCTGTGGATTCGCATCACAAGTGGTATCTGACCCTCGGAGACGCATACTACCCCAACAAAGGAGCACCTCTTGCACAAATCTGAGACCGATCCACCGCTCGAAACCGCACACAGACCGGCCCACACTCGCTCCTTTTATAACTCCTCCCGCAGAACATTTCTCAGCGGCATCGGCGCAACTATGTCGCTTCCACTTGTTCCGCTTTCATTCCTCGACGGCTGCGTACTTGAATACCCAATTGCCACCACCCCGCAACCCGTACCCACCGCAGTCCAAACGGTGGCCACTGCCACCGTCTCCACCTCTTCTTTAGGAATACTTCCCGACTACTTCATGGGACTTTCCTACGAAAAGGGTGCTTTGGTATCAGATTCGCTCTTCACCGCCACCGAAACATCGCTCGCTGGTCTGTTCAACCGTCTTGGCAACGGCATTCTCCGTATCGGCGGCAACTCCGTTGACCAAACCCTCTGGACCCCTGACGGCTCCGGCAATACCTCCGGGCAAGTCTCTCCCGTCGATGTCAACAATCTCGCGGCCTTTATCGCCCTCACTAACTGGAAGGTTCTCTACGGCGTCAACCTGGGCACATCTACGCCTGCTCTCGCGGCGGCAGAGGTCGCCTACGTCCAATCAAAGCTCGGCCCTGCACTCATTGGCTTCGAGATCGGCAACGAGCCCGAGGAATACTATCTGAGCTATTTTCCTACCGGCTGGACCCTCGCAGCCTTTGAGGCACTCTGGCAACAATTCCAATCCGCCATTCTCGCTACCACCCCATCAGCTATCATCACCGGCCCCGCTTCAGGAGGCAGTGTCACCACCTGGACCGTACCCTTCTCCCAGGCCCCCACCGGCAAGCTCATTTCGCTCCTCACGCAACACTACTATCGCGGTAATGGTCACTCCGCCAATGCAACTGTCAAAAACCTCGTCTCAGCAGACCCCAATATCATCGCCGACTGTGCCGACCTCAAATCCGCAGCATCCGCGCTGAACATCCCCTTCCGCATATCCGAAACAAACTCCTATCTCTATGGAGGGTCTCCCGGCGTCAGTAACGCTTACGCTTCAACACTCTGGGTCATCGACCATCTGTTCAACATAGCCTTAGGCGGAAGCAGCGGCGTCAACATGCAAGGCGGAGACGTTGGCTATTACACGCCCATCGCCAACAGCAGTTCAACCATCATAGAAGCCAGACCGGAGTACTACGGACTTCTGCTCTTCTCCCTTGTAGGTCAGGGGACTCTCCTGCCTGTTACCCTCTCCACCAGCGGCTTCAATGCGACCATCTACGCAGTGCTTAGCTCTTCAGGCGCCATTAAGATCGTCATCGTCAACAAAGAGGTGTACCAGAGCCTTAATATCACCATCGACTGCGGCAAAACCATCACAGACGCCGGGCTGTACGAACTGCGAGGCACATCCCTCACCGCTACAACCGGTCAGACGCTGCAAGGTGGCACAGTAGCCACGGACGGATCGATTACGCTGGGGACGCCCTACGCACCTGCGAGCATCTCCTCTTCAAAGGTCACCTGCTACGTTCCGGCCATCTCTGCAATCTTGCTCGAGGTCTTCTGAAACAATCTCATCTGATCGTTGAAGCATTCAGGCGAGCCATTCTGGCCTCGCCTTTTATCTTGGGCTAACTCGCACAATGACTCCTGCGAGGAGGCGTTGAATACGATCATCCCTACGGGAAGAATAGCTACGACAAACGCGCAAAGCAGATCCTCCTGCTTTGCGGAAGGGTGACAAAGGACTATTTGCCGTCGAGATCGAGGGAGTAGAGGTTTGCTGTTGAAGATCGTGCGCGCACGAGGGGGACGTTATCGGGGGTAATGCCGCAGAAGAAGTAGTCGGCGGTTTCGGCAGAGCGCAGGTTTGCCAGACCTGCTACCTGCTCGAGTTGACCGCTAAGAGCATCGACGCGATAGATGGGCTGCGTAGGCGACATGAAGGCATGTATATAGATGGCTTTGCTGTCGGCGCTCCATACGGGATCGGCTACGCTGGTCTCGGCGAGAAGACGCCAGGTGCGGGCGGCGATGTCGAAGAGCATGAGGCGGCGTTGGTCGAGGGAGATGGCGGCGATGTAGCGGCCATCGGGGGACCAGCGAGGGCTGAAGAGACCCTCGGAGCCGGGGACTGGGGTGACCGCGTGGATGCGGAGGTCGAGGATCTGGATGGCGCGGGAGCCGCTCTCTTTACCCATGAGGTCGGGGACGCGACCGAAGACGAGTGACTGGCCGTCGGCTGACCAGTCGGGGTCGCCGGCGTTGCGGTTCTCCGTGATGAGGGGTTGAGGGCTGCCGCCTTCGTTGGAGATGGAATAGACCTGCCAGGCTTTGCCGGGTTCGCGGGCCATGAGGGCGAGCTGCTTGCCGTCGGGTGACCAGTGGGCGAGGAAGACCTGCATAGAGTCGGGAGTGAGTTGGAGTTTTTCTTTACCGTCTATACGGGCGCGCCAGAGACGGCCCTGAGCGTCGGTCCAGGATACCCATTGGCGGTCGCGGGAGTAGTTGACGCGGGCGGCGGGAGAGAGGAAGTCGTTTTCGGGGACGAATTCCTTCCTGTCGGCGGAGTAGCGGAGGAGCTCTGACTGGGTATCGAGACCGACGAAGTAGATGCGGTGGCCCGTGCGGGCGACGATGGGAGCTTCGTAGCGGAGGGGGCCGTTGGTAACACGGGTTGCGCCGGAGGTGTCCTTGCCGTGGAGCTGCCAAAGATCGTCGTTGCCGTCGCGCGCGGACTGGAAGACGAAGAACTTTCCGTCGGCTGTCCAAGTGCCGCAGCACTCCGTGGCCGGATTGCTCCATCCGCCGAGGATGGGGCGGGGCGAGTGACTGCCGGAGGGGAGCTCCCAGAGGGACATGGTATGGCCGAGGGGGTCGATGATGGTGAAACGAAGGAGGCGCCCGTCTGGGGACCAGCGCAGCCAGAAGGCACGGCCGGGAAGCGAAGCGATGCTGGAGGAGCTGCCATCTTTTAAGTGGGTTAGGAAGAGTTCGTTGCCAGCAGCATAAAGGATGCCGTTGCCGTCGGGCATCCACGTAGCATCGTGCGCGAGAATATTGGCGACGCGCAGGGCGCTGCCACCGTCGACAGGGACAACCCAGAGAGCCTGCTCGGATTCGGGAGAGAGGTGCGAGCGGACGAGGAGTTTCAAGCCGTCAGGAGAGATATCGCCAAGGGATGGGGCGGCGATTTCGCTGGGGATGGCGAGGGGGAGAGGATTTCCATCGGCAATGGGTATCTGGGAGAGGACGGCGCGGCCATTCTCGATGATCGACGAGAAGAGACGGAAGCCGTCGGTGGCGGTGGAGGGCAGGCTCTCCATATCCGGTGCACCGGGAGCTATGCGTCCAGTATGGGTAATCTGCGAGATGCGAAAGGGAGCGGGATTTTGACGAGCCCTTCCGAGGAAGATGCCAAGAGCGATGGCGGCTGCTAGAAGGGCGACTCCCGAAGCAATGTAGGCGATTGTCCGGAGCTGGAGGCGGTGAGTACGATGTAGTTCGGATGCTGGCTCAGATCGCGGGGGCGTTGAAGTTACCTGGGGATGCAGTTGGGCGTCTGTGGCTTCCGGCTGGCTATTTGTTGGGAGATCTGCGATGGGAGGGACGGGTGTTGCGGTGGCGGGATATCCTACGGGAGCAATGAAGCGATAGCCGCGACGAGCGAGAGTTTCGACGAAGCGGGGATTGTCGGCGGAGTCGCTCAAGGCTTCGCGGATCTTGTTGATGGCGGTGCCGAGGGAGTGGTCGAAATCGACGACTGTGTCCTTGCCCCAGAGACGGAGCTGGAGGTCCTCGCGGGAGACGATCTCGCCCGGGTGTTCGAGCAGAGCGGCGAGAACCTTGAAGGGCTGGCTCTGGATCTTGATCCGTTTGCCCGCCTTCCAGAGTTCGCCAGTCTGGAGATCGGCTTCGAAGAGTCCGAAAGTGACTCGGGATGGACTCTCGATGAGCGACGACATCAGCTTCTACCTCGTTGAGACGACTTCACAACCTCTTAACATACACCATTTTTCTGGAGTATGAATTGATGAGGGAGGGTCAGGTTGCTGAAAAATAAGGCTTTGCCAGATGATGAAGAATTGAGTGAAAAAGGGATGAGCGACGATTGCGATGACCAGGGTGAAGGCGAAATGGTTCTCCACGCAGCTGAGACTGCAGCCTGTATCTAGAGAGACAGGACAGTTGAAGTAATTATTTGGAGGCAGTATGAAAAGCAATTTCAGGTCTGGGCGCATCGTGGGCTATCTGTGCGGAGCAGTTCTCCTAATTAGCCTGACGTTAGGACTTGGCGGAGTGATGCAGGCACAGACGGATACAGGTCGCGTCACCGGCTCTGTGACCGACAGCACCGGAGCATTGATTCCGGGAGCGAACGTGACCTTGACGAATACCGATACGGGAGCGAAGCAGACGTTCACGGCAAGTTCGGATGGAAACTTCAATTTTTCGGGAGTGGTCCGTGGTCCTTATAAAGTGGAAGCAAGCAGCGCTGGTTTCCTGACGGCGGCACAGAGCTTTGTGCTGCAGGTGTCGCAGGTGCAGACCATTGCGTTCCATCTGACAGTAGGTGCGACCTCCACAGTTGTGGAGGTGACGGATGCGGCCCCGATCGTCGACCTATCGACCTCTTCTGTGGGTGAGGTAGTGGAGGGCCGTCAGGTAACGGAGCTTCCGCTGAATGGCCGGAACTTTACCCAGTTAGCCCTGCTGGCTCCTGGCGTGACGCGTGGCCAGTATGGCAACTCGGCCTCGGGTGTCAATGGTGATGCTGAGACCTTCCGGAACCAGGAGAGCGGCGGTGGTGCGATCTCCGCGAATGGACTTCGCCAGCAGGCGAACAACTATATCCTCGACGGCCTCGACAACAACGAAGCGCTGGTGAACACGCTGGTGTTCTTCCCCAACATCGAAGGCACCCAGGAGTTCCGAGTGAACACATCGGTTGCTCCTGCGGAGTTTGGCCGGGCGGGTGGTGCCATTGTGCAGACTTCGATCAAGTCGGGCACTAATAACATTCATGGATCAGCATTCTGGTTCGCACGCTCCAGCCTGTTTGACGCTAACCCCAACTACAGCTTCTTCGGAGCTTCTCCGGCGGCGGCGCAACCCTTCAAGCGTAATGAGTTTGGCGGCTCGATCGGTGGGCCGGTGATTCGCGACAAACTGTTCCTGTTCGGCGATTACCAGGGCTACCGCGAGGACACGCCGCTGAATGCACAGCTCCTGACGGTTCCGACGGCGCTGATGCGGACGGGTAACTTCTCCGAACTGCTTGGTCAGGGCAGCACCAATGCACCCACGGGCTGCAAGGCGGCTACGGTTGTCAACGGAGCGATCTACGATCCACTGACCTGCGCGCCTTTTGCGGGCAATGTAATCCCCACCAATCGCCTGAACTCGGCGGCTGTGAATTATTTGAACGCTTATCCGCTGCCCAACGTTATAGGCACGGTCAATGGCACGCAGAACAACTATCGAACCATACGGCGACAAATTACCCACTACGATACTTTCGATGTCCGGGCGGATTGGAATGCGAGCAAGCACGATACGGCGTTTGCACGCTTTGCTTATGACCAGAGCGCATTCAATCGCACCTCAGAGTTTGCCGCACTGCCTGCCGGGTTCGCCTCGGGTGCCAACACGACACATGCCCGTGGCATTGCTGTCGGCGAGACCCATATCTTTACGCCGAGCCTATTGAATGAGTTTCGCGCTGGGTACAACCGCTATACCTTTACGAATGCCCCTGTGCTTTCGGGAGTTCCCATCTCCGCGGACCTGGGAATTGTGAACGCTAACCGCAATGCAAACCTGGGCGGAGGCGCCCTGATCGGCGGTAACAGCAACCTCGAGTACACAGGAGATTATGGACTGTACGCGGTCCCTGAGAATGCCTATCAGCTGCTTGATTCGGTCAGCTATACTCGCGGTCATCATACCTTGAAGTTTGGCGGAAACGCGATCCGTCGCGATGTCGCTTTCTTCAGGCCGATCTCAGGCAAGGGATACTTCAACATTGGCCAAGGCGACTTCACGGGGTATGAGCCCTCGGAGCTGCTAGTTGGGTTTATTGACAACTACAGCATCGGAGCGCAAAGCGGATTCTTCGGGACCCGCAACTATGAGATCGGCGCGTTTGGCCAGGATGACTGGAAGATTAACCAGCGCCTCACACTTAACCTTGGTGTGCGCTACGACATCATTACGTATCCGACTGAGGAACATAACCGCCAGGCGGCTTTGAACGCGACCACCGGAACTATAGATCTGGCGGGCGTCAATGGTGTGCCCCGCTCGCTGGTCAACACGGACTATAGCAACTTCGCTCCGCGCGTTGGCTTTGCGTATGACGTCTACGGGTCTGGCAAGACGGTTCTCCGTGGCGGGTACGGCATGTTTTACTTCCTGGACCGTGGCGGCATCGACAACCAGTTCGGTCAGCAAGCACCGTTCGGCGGCAGCGTCGCCTATACGGCTGCGCAAGGCTACCGGATAACCTTTACCGGTCAGGGGCCGCTGAACAATAACAACAATGCTCTGGCAACCAATGCGCTTCCATTGCCGGGATATCCGAACTTCAACCCCAACTCGCCGCCTGCCGGCGTCAATATCTTCGCTACGAACCGCAATAACCGGATACCCACAGTCCAGCAGTACAATCTGCAGCTGCAGCAACAGATTGGAAGGGGAACGGTCTTCACGGTCGCTTTTGTCGGCAATAAGAGCGATCATCTGGCCACCGGCTATAACTACAACTCGGTCCACCTGGGCGGAGCACCTGCGCCATTTCCGAACCTGGGACAGGTAATCGCGCAGTTCAACAACGGAACGTCGCACTACAATTCACTACAGGCACAGTTGAATCATCGTCTGGGCAACAACCTGACGCTGACGACCTCGTATACCTGGTCGCACAATCTCGATGATTCCGATGGTTATATAGGCTATTACGTCGTCAGTCCGTTGTATGCCTTCAATACCAGCATCAATAAAGGGAATTCGTCGCTGGACCAGCGCAACGTGTTTGTGTCGAGTGCGCTCTATAACCTGCCCTTCGGACATGGGCAGAGGTTCGGCAAGACCTGGAACCGCCCACTGGAACTCATAGCTGGGGGATGGCAGTTGAACGCTATCGTGCAGGCGGAGACAGGAACTCCTGTGTCGATTGTGACGCCGCAGTATGGCGGGAGCTACAGCCCTCGGGCCACGGCAACCGGCACGATCGGTCTACCTCATAGCGTCTCCGGGCTGTGGTTCAATACTTCGAACATCACGGCGACGCCGCTGGGTTCCGAGGGCAACATTGGGCGCAACTCGGTCTTCGGTCCGGGCTTTGCGCAGGGAGACGTCTCTCTGTTCAAGACTCTGCACTTCACGAACCGGTTCGCCACTGAACTGCGTGCTGAGAGCTTCAATATCACCAATACACCACAGTTTCAGAATCCGGACAGCTACACCTCGGACGGAAACTTTGGCCATGTCACCGCGACTCGGCAGTACAGCGAACGTCAGCTGCAGATGGCGATTCGTCTCCTCTTCTAATCTGAACTGCAGAAGCGAGCGCCGTATGGTGAACCTCCATACGGCGCTTCGCATTTACGAGTAAACCGAGTATCTATGAAAGGATTGCTGTGCTTATGAAGTGTTTTGCATGTACGTTGCGATGGAGTGGGAGGAGCTTCGCAATGGCTGCGGCTCTGTTGGTGTTGCCGCTGGTTGTGCATGCGCAGGAGAATACTCCGCGCATGGTGAAGGTCGATCCGCCAAACTGGTGGCCCGCAATGCCGGCTCCTATGCTGCTGATCCAAGGAGAACACCTGGATGGAGTGCAGTTTCATCTGAGCGATAGAGCGCTGCAGGTGCGGCGGGTGCATGTCTCAGAGAACGGGCACTGGGCGGAGCTTTGGTTGAATGCCAGCCCGGCAAAGCCAGAGACGATCGAGGTGATTGCAGAGGGGCACAACGGGAGAGCGAGCCTGCCCTATACGTTTGCTGCACGGCGGGAGAGCCATGATGGCTTCGCCGGTTTTTCGTCGAAGGATGTGATGTATCTAATCATGACTGATCGCTTTGCCGACGGCGATGCTGCGAACAATGGATCGGGCTATGACCGCTCGAAGCCGCGTGGATGGCATGGCGGTGACTTGCGCGGAATCATGCAGCATCTCGACTACCTGCAAGAGTTGGGCGTGACGACGGTGTGGATCACGCCTGTCTATCAGAACCATGAAGACGAGAGCTATCACGGATATGGCGCGACCGATATGTACGCTGTTGACGAGCACTATGGCTCGCTGGATGATTTGAAGGCACTGGCGAATGCATTGCACCAGCGCGGGATGAAGCTGGTGCTAGATACGGTGCCGAATCATGTTGGGCCAGCGCATGTGTGGGTGGATGACTCTCCTGATCCGGATTGGTTTCATGGAACAAAGGCGCAGCACCGAACGGCACAGGGAGACTTCAAGCCACTAACAGACCCGCATGCTCCTTGGCTTACTCAGCGTGATGTTACTGAGGGGTGGTTCGCAAATATTCTGCCCGATCTGAATCAAGAGAATGCAACGGTAGCGCAGTACCTGACGCAGAACGCCGTGTGGTGGATTGAGCAGGCAGGATTGGATGGTTTACGCATCGACACGTTTCCGTATGTTGGTAGAGAGTTCTGGAAGGAGTATCTTGGCGAGATTCACACTCTCTATCCGAGGTTGACGGCTGTCGGAGAGGTCTTCAACCCCGATCCGACGATTACCTCGGCCTTCGCAGGAGGCGTGACGCGGAATGACGTGGATACAGGCCTGGATACGCCGTTTGATTTTCCGAGCTATTTTGCTCTGCGTGATGTCTTTCTACATGACGCGCCGATGTCGAAGTTGGCGGACGTGCTGCGACTAGACGCTTTGTATCCTCACCCGGAGAGGCTGGTGCCATTTTTAGGGAATCACGACACTATACGATTTCTGAGTGAGTCTGGGGCTACGCCGAAGAAGATGAAGCTCGCATTCACGGTGTTGACGACCATGCGGGGAATGCCGCAGATCTACTCCGGTGATGAGATTGCCATGATGGGTGGTGAAGACCCGGATAATCGCCGAAATTTCCCGGGAGGCTTTACGACCGCTTCAGCAGCCGATCGATCGAAGGCACAGAGTGCATTTGCTGCGGAATCAAGGACTCCTGAACAGGCGGAGATGCACGATTGGGTGAAGGGTCTTCTCGATGTGAGGCGTTTGCATTCGTCCTTGCAGGGAGGAGAGGAACAGGTGCTTCTGGCAAGCACGAACGTACTTGTGTATGTCCGTGGCAAGAATTTGCAGGTGGGGTGTTCTGCACGGAATGAGGCGGAGCGCGTGCTTGTGCTCGTGAATAGAGGGAATGGTGAGGAGACAGTCGACATTCCGATGAGCTATACGGCTCTTGCGGGTTGCCACGATGCAAGTCATTTGTGGGGGGAGGAGGCTTCGTTTCAGATACAAAGGGAGACAATGCACGTTACGATTCCGCCGATCTCATCGACCATAGTTAGAATCAGATAGGCAGGCATGTTGGTCTTTAGATCTCACAGATTCTCGGAAAATGTGATAATCCAACACATTTTTTTGTTTTTTTGATGCGACGATAAAGTCAGACCTGTTGGGATAGTTCTGGGGTCGGTATGACCATTATCCATAGGACATTTCCGCATACAGAAATACAAACCAAGGAAAGAGGCGAGAAACGATAGCCTCCCTAAGTGGCAGGCAATAAGACTAGAAGTCGCCCTGAGCGCTGCCTGTCAGATGCCAATTCCCTTTCCGGACATCTATGGATATCGAGAGCCGACCTTCAAGTGAACAGTGATATTCGTGCTCACCAACTGCTGGCTCCCACCTTCGTATAGCCAATGCTGCAACCCGAGACCACCTAATCTTCGGGCTCTAAGCTGATTGAGACCATACCTGTCGGATTGTGGACGTGGTCGCGCACGTAGTCGTGATAATTCTGGCCGCTTAATTATCGATCATGCCGTCTAAAAGGCGGAGGCGATTTATCAATAATTACCCCTGAAGAGAGATGACTCGCCGTCCAGTTTGCTGATAATCCGAACGGCCTTTCATCTTTATTACTTGTGGAATTGATGCATAAAGTACCGTCCAATCCCCAACACTCAATCGAGGGTATTTCTCACTTGCTAAGCAGATGTTAATTTTCTTTTTTGAGGTGAATGCGACGATACACAGTATTGTCCGGCAAGATGAGACTGCCTTCAATTTTGTTGCCGTCGACGATAAGTAGAAATGTTCCACCGGAGTTTTCGCTTTTCAGTGTGTGGCTTTCTATGTTGTAGTCCCATTCCAAGGTCCCCATCGTAAGCTCCTTACCATCTACTACCTTGCTACCAATGCCAGAGAACCAGCCAGGCCTCCCTATAATTTCGGAGAAACGGTACACGTTTATCTCGTCGTGACACGGGCTATTTTTCAGGGCACATTCCGAATCACCCCGCCAGGTTCCGGTGATCCGCGATTGAGAACCGTGAGCCACAGCCTTGCTGCTTGAAGTCTGTTCGAAGGAGGAAAAGGTCACGAGAAAAATCAGCGAGGCGGTAGCCAACGGCAATCGTCCAATAGGCACTTTCGGCATAGTGTCTCCTTCTTCTCAGGATAGTTGAGCATAAGTACTGGTAGCGAGACCTGGATCACACTTGGCACAAATTCGATGCTTTAAAAACATCTCACAGTTTACTCCGTATATTGCCGATGGCAGTCGTTAGTAACTATTCGCAGATAACGTGCAAACCAGAAATAACTTGTCAGTTGTTGCGAACTGGGCTTCGCCCGACTGCAAAGGCAGCGATGCGTCTCTTCGGCTTAGGTGCTGCGGGAGAAAAACAGGTGAGCTTAAGGGCTCCAACCTGGCCATCAAGCCGCGATAATTCCTGTTCAACAATCCTCCGCACGTCGTGAGGCTCCCCAACCGCTCGAAGGTTCAACAAAACATCGTGCCTAAAAGACGGCGAAGCATCCAGTACTCCTTCCACCCGAGGCTCTTGACCGTTCGCGCACAATGCGGCTTTCACGAATCCAGTCTGCGAGGTTGCGATGGCCTTGAGATGCACGATCGATATATCTTCCGCGGTAAGTTGTTTATCGAGAGAGTCCAGCAACGGTCCTAGCATCATGCCTGGAGAAACAGGAACTTTCGTTTCAAATGTCGTCTGCAGGTTGAGCCATGCCAAAGCTGCTTCCGCCCGGGCATACTGCTGATAATCAATATCTAGAGCTTGGCTCGAGCCATCCAGCGCCCCCGACAGCACTTCGTCCAGCCACGCAAGAACGCCCTGGCCAGTGGCGGCACACACCTGACGCACAGGCCTGCTTACTGTCTCGGCTGTGAATAAGTCAGGACACGATGGATGTAAGTCTGCTTTCGAGAAACAAACGAGATCCGCCTCTTCGATCTGCTTCCGAAAGAGAAAGTTGAGATGAGGATCGGAGTTGCTCTGTAATAAAGAAGTCGCCCGATCCGGGTCCACCAGCACAGTGAAAGGCGCAATTCTGTAGGAATGCGAATATTCCTGAAATGGTCGCAGCACAGTTGCCACGATATCCGTGCAACTACCCACTGGCTCGGCAAAGATCACGTGAGGCGAATAGGCGCGGAGCTTCTCGGCGACACTCACGAGCTCGGAAAGCCTACAGCAGAAGCAGCCGCCGGTGACTTCCGAGGAATGCAGGCCGTGCAGATCGGCAAAGCGTGTGTCGACCAGCGCCGATCCCTGATCGTTGAGGATGACAGCGCAACGCCGCCCCTGACGTTCCAATTCGCGGGCAGCTGCGAGAATGAGGGTTGTTTTGCCGGCTCCAAGAAACCCGCCGACAACCACCAGCCACGGCCTGATGGCGAATGCATCGCCACTCATGCGCGAACCTCTATCTGGAGTGCATTGTCTGCCTGCAACGTCAGCGGCTCGGTGAACCGCAAGGTGCTTCTATCTCCCTGACGATCCACCGTGTGGGTGTGCAATTTGGCCGCAACTCGCACCGTGTACGCCATGCCCACAGCCTTGATCTCGCAGGCTCGGCACAACAGGGTGCCGAAGAGAACCTCCAGGGTAAAGCGAGTGCCCCCGCTGCCCGATTCTGAGTAGGAGAACGTGCCCCACCCCGTTCCAGTCGCCCAAAAGCATTGGAACTCCCTGTGCGGCAGTCGAGGTACGGCAATCACCGAGGCGTGCAAGCTGTCATAGGCAAATCCGCTCAGGGCGACGACGCTCGTCCATGATGCCATGGCGCGCGCATAATGATGCCCGCACTCCGCTTCATCCCAAGGATTGCGTTTCTCGCCGTCATACCTGGAGCGGATGTTATGAATGCACTCAATACCTTCGTCGATCATTCCAGAAAAAATCATCAAAGCAGCGGCGGAGTGTTCAAAGCCCGTCATCACTTCGGCATAGTACGGAAAGGGGATACGAGGCCGGGGCGAAGCGGCGTAATCACAGATAACCATCGCCGCTTCGTCGTTCAGAGCAAAGGTCCGCTCCACGTTGTTGTGATCGAAGAGCGTCCGTTTGTAGTTGAAGCGATAGAGGGATTCGAGTGTGGCGCGGATATGCTCGGGAGAGACCAATGGACCGAGACCCGCTACTTCCGCGAGATATTGTCCCACGAGCTGATCGATCAAGCATCCCTGACCGACTTGGTACTGGGGATGCTCTGTGTCCTCGGAGCCCATATCGCTCTGGAGATGCGGAGCGATCTGATCTTGACGATACCCGACTATCTGCTGGATAAAGAAGTTGCCATTGAAGAGGTTGGCATCGATCCATTGGCTCCCCTGGTCGAAAAGCTTCTTGTACTGATCCGCCGTGGTGGCGTCGCCAAGTGCGCGCGCCATCTCTTCGCAGGCGCGTAGCGCTCCCAGATACCAGATACTGCACATAGGATTGGGACCGTAGAACTCGACGTCGTAAGTGTTGTGTTGCACGCCGGTCAGAACTCCCTTGCGATCAGCGTCCCATCCTCCAGGCTGCCAGGCGAAGGCGATTGCTTTCTGCAGGCGCGGCCACATCGCTCGTGCCCACTGATCATCTCCGGAGAGCTTCCAGTCAAGATAGGCATGGATAATCTGGCCCATTTGTCCATCGGCGGCCGCGAAGCCGGAGCGCACGTATCCGTCGGGAAGCAACTGGCGGAAACGCATCCCGCCAGCATCGTCCATCGAATATCCGAACGAGGCTTTGCGGAGCGACCGTGCGAAGGTTGGAAAAAGGAAGGTGGTTGCCGTCTCGTAGTTCCAGACATGCGTGCAGTTTCCAAAGCAGCAGCCGGCAGTATCGTCACTCCCTTCAAAACCGTGAAATTCACCGTCCGCGGTGCGGAAACATGTGGTGGAGGCCAGGGTGGAGAGATTGGCGCTAGCTGCTTCCTTAATGACATCGGACAAAGTGCTCTCGCGGAGCGTCTTTGCAAACAGACGTGTACGGCTTTCAAGCCGATCGAGATTCTGCGCTGTGTACTGTGCTGCAACCCACGCGTCCTTGAACCGGGTTGCATAGTAGTTTCCGATAACCGTCTTTCCCTTGCCCTCAGGAGACGTCCAGCCACACCAGTCGGGTGTGCGGTTCGGAAAGGACCAGGCCAGCACAAATGTAAAATCCGCACTTTGGCCTTGAGGGATGATGCGCTGCTGGCAGAGAGCTGCGACCGCATTGTGCGGATCAGGCTCGGCGCCGAGTTCGCCCGCCGTGGAGAATGTATCCCAAAACAACATTGGCGAATTCCACCAACGCCCCTTGGGCCAGCCCTGCCAATGAGTTAGGCTCGTTCCGCTTGCTGGAATAGCGGTCAAGGCAAAGCTGCCGGCCATGGGGTCGTCGGCGATCAATTCTGGATTACTCATGAGAAACCCGGCCAGCTTAGGGTCGGACCGATACTCATTGCGTCTCTGATCCTGTAGCGGCTTTGCGTGCCCTTGAGGGACGCTGACCGCCACTGGATTATCGATGGAGAATACGATCCCTACCTTTGCGGGGGAGGACCGATGATTCGTCACCCGATAGCGCAATATAGCTACGGGCAGACCCGAATCGTCGGGGTCATGGGGAATAAACGGTGAGAACGCATCCAGTTCTACGGTGACCGGAAGCGTGGAATCCTGAAAGGCAATATGAGCGAGAGGGTATTCTCCTGTGAATTCGGCAGATTCCAGCCGGCTCAAGCCAGGTGCATTGTCTGATCCCAACCCATCCTGTCCTTCATAAGGCGGTAGTATGCGTGCTTCCAACACACGCGCGATGGGCTTCGCATTGCCCGACTGCACCCAGATCGCGGGAAATGCATAAGGCAGCGAGTACCCCCGATGAGGACGATTGAAGATTTCCCAGTCGCGTAGTTGTCCTCGCCCTCCCAGACCGAGGCTGCCAGCCGCTACTCCGCCCAGCGGGAAAGAGATCATTTTCAGCTGCTGCCCGCGAAACACACGCGGGTAGCGGATGTCCTCGTGCGTCTTTGTCCGTGGTCCGCTCGAGCCTGGAGTCTGTGTCTCGACGAAAGCAGGCCAAGCCTGCACCTGGGTGGCCGCACCCAGCGCACCGGCTGCCTGTTTCAAGAACGACCGGCGTGGGAGTTTGCCCTCTTCGCTCATCTCTTCTCCCGATGGCGTTGCTTCAACGCGTAACTCCGGTTCATTTTTCTCGTCAACGTAATAGGTTGTAAAGGATCTTGGACGAAGGTAATTTCGCCGACCGGGCGAAACTCAAATGATTCTCTCATTGAGGTGATGTACCTCCTGAATGCGACATGTGCTCGTTCATGGCTTTGCGCAGCTTCTTCTCTTGGGCGTCGTCCCAGTACTTACAATCCAGGCGAAGAAACACGGATGTATAGGGAATCGTGAGAGTCGTCTTCAGGATAAGGACATGAAAATTATTTCCTGTTTCCGCAAGCATCTTAATCAGTTCCTCGTGCGGCAGTGAATGTACTGGCAGAGAGCCAAGCATCGTGGGCAGCTGGTTGCGATATTCTGCCACTCCCGGTGCGCTTTGTTCCGGAATGAATGGGAGTTCGGCATCCATGTACACGAAGGGGGCAACGTGTTTTGCATGAGAAAGGTCGTTGAATACCACCCGCATTACTTCGCTCTGGCTACTGTCTGTCTCGATCGTTTCCACCCCCGGCGCAACCTGCAGAGGATATGCCGAATCCACGATGACGATCCAGTTCCGATGTCCGAGCAAAGGCAGTTCCCGCTCCAGTGTTGTGCGCCAATCAGTTGGCGCCGCTGCACGCGTCGGAGCGCAGGCCGCGAGGAGCAGGAAAAGTGCAGGCGCAATTTTCGTTGTCTTCCGGAAATCAGCCGAGGTTAGAAAATACGGCTTGAGGTGGGCAACGCATGTCACGTCAAAGGAACCGCCTTTGAACCAGCAAAGGAAATTCAGTAAGTGGGCCATGATGTTCCTTCTAACCATTCCAAAGCTCCAAAACAACACTCTTGCCTAATACTGTGCAGATTTTTCGCGGCAGATCAAGAGCTGAGGTCTTCCCAAGCCGTCCAAACGCTGTAACAAATTCCTTTTAGCTCGAGGGGGATATTCTTCCATGCAATAGCCATATACGGCACTCCGCACCGTGTCACCCTCTCTTCCGCCCCTCCCACATTGTCACAGTGAAACTTTGAAGGCAAGCTGGATTTGCCACAGCAAATTAAATGGGATGGAAATGACACCTGTCGTGCGGATGTCTGATGGCTCGAACTGCGGATGAATAAGGAGCTTTGAATGATTCGACGCGTAACTCAGCATATGACCGACCGCTGGACTAGGTTGATCCAGAAATACTCGTGCTAACGACTCTGGGAAGGACTATATCTTCAATCTTCAGACCAATGCAAAAGTAGCGACAAATACGCTTGTGTTGAGCGAACGAAATCACACCCAATACCACCGGGCACGAGACACGTCTCAATATCTCAGCAGTAGATAAATCCATTTTTCATTCACGAAGCAACTCCAATCAATGATTAGGTTTAGAATCAGGAGCCATGGATATCCATCGTCGATTGCATTTAGTTTTGCTGATTGCCTTCGTAATAGCCGCCAGCTTTCTGACTCCTCCGCTGCATGCGGCTCTACCGGATGAGCAGGCGGTGCTTGCTCCTGTGAAGGCTATGTTTGACGGCATGGCAAAGCGCGACGCGGCGGCGATTAAGGAACCATTGTTGCCCGGTGGCACGATGGTGCTGATGCGGGATGGCAAGCCGACTCAGATGACATTTGAAGCCTTTGCAGACCGGGTCGGTCGGCCAGGAACGTCGCATATCGAGGAGAGAATTCATGATCCTCTGGTGCGGATCGATAACGACCTGGCAATGGTGTGGGCTCCATTCGAGTTCTTGGTGGATGGCAAGGTCGACCACTGTGGGACGGATTTGTTCAACCTTGTCCGCCAGGATGGGAAATGGTTGATTGCAAGCGTCGCCGATACTGGGCGGACGGTTTGTCCAGCGAATTAGTGGCTGCTGATTCGATCCGAGTTGCCGACAATACGGAAGTTGCGACACGAAGGCTCGACAAGTTGTCGAAATGCCATCCTTTTATCCATAGACAGAGTCAGTTAAAAGAATGCCTTGTTCTTTTCACTGAGAATCGACCTTCCACAACCATTCCAAGCGTAACGCTTGAACGGGATTGACTGATGCCGCGCGTCGCACGGGCCTGGAGCTGGCCAGCAGCGCTCTTACTCAGTTGTTGAAACCGGGCAAGTCTATGCGTTTTGCAATGTGGTCCTTGATCCAATGGCTGTCCCACCATTCTTTCGGGTCAATCTGGATACCGTCGAGCAGCATACCGAAGTGAATATGATCGCCTCCGGCCATTCCAGTCTGGCCGCTCGTGCCCATGACCTGGCCCCGTTTCACCATATCGCCTTCATGCACATCAATATGGCTCAAGTGACCGTAGAGAGTCTGCAATCCGTAACCATGGTCGACCGCGATGCAATTGCCATAGATGCCCAACGGAGCCGCGTAGACGACCCGACCATCATTGGACGCTTCCACGCCGACATGCTGGGTAACCGCGAGATCATATCCGAGATGCACTTGCTGATCGATCTTTTGCCCTTTGTAGATGTAATTCCGCATATCCGCGAAGGTCCCCTCCGATTGAGCATGGGACTGCCGTATAAAAGGCTGCGACCACAAAAACTTGTCGGCGGTTTTGAACTGCAGATCCGAAAGAACCTTGTTGTTTGCACGCCGCATGTCGTTATTGATCTTTATAAAACGTGCCACGGGATCGCCCGAGCCATTCGGATCAAGCTCGCCGACTACTTTCTGAATGAACCCGTCGCTCACCTGCAACTCGTGTACGGTGTACTTTGGTTGCTCCTTTTTGGGAAACTGGAAGACGATCGGACTCGTCACATCGTTTCCCGCGCCATTCGACGCGTAGACCAGCGGAGCCGTATCGGGCGGCATATTCCACGCAAAGGCAAAGAGCGAAAAGAACCCAGGCTTGCCGGCAGGCATCGGCCAGGCCCGAAAGGTTTGATCGCCGACACGCACGCCCGCTTCTGTCCAGGTACCCGAGGCATTGAAGGTAACCAGATCGGCCATTCCTAGATAGAGGTAGTGTTGCTCTGAATCCGCACTGACGATCGGCGGATGTGTCACCACCGTGACCTCGCGCTCCCAGCGCGCCGTCTTTCGAAGCAAATCGTTCGAGGTGGTTTCAAGGATCAATTTTGCCTTACCCTCTTTGAGCTGCGGCGTAGAGTTGATACCGGCCACAAAGTTCCATGTGCCGTCAGCAACCCGCGAAGGTTGGGGGGCCTCCCAGACAAAATACCGGGCGCCGTTCTGCTCGACAAATGCTTCCAGCCGGCGAATACCGTGCGGATCGCGTATATGCACAGTAATCGGAGTGGCCTGGCCGAGAGTAGTGACGGGAGGCGTCACGTCCACAACGGGTGTCGCTGACCGTGCCAATAGAAAGGCAATAGGCAGTAAAACTACGATAGCGAGAACGACAAGGAAGGATTTACGCACACGTCATTTTAGCGCTCCAGGAGCGAATCGGGGATCGGCACCCAACCAATTCTCACGCTTGCCCATCGGACTAAGAATCAGTGCTAGCGCCACATCCTGCAGGATTTCCCATCCATTTTGAACTTCTCCTTATTATTAGAGAGGACGGTATGAAGTAGTCTTATGCGAATTCTGAGTTTACGACTGATCGTGGCGTTGATTGTCGGGATCACGCTGGTGTCCCTGGCATCGTCCTGGTATGGCATACGGGCCGAAAAGGATGCGTTACGCCGCGATCTCGAGCGCAAAGCCGAGACCCTCGGGGAAAGCCTTGCCAGCAATGCAGAGTCCTATCTGCAGTCCGGAAATAGAGCCGGACTCGAGCAACTGGTCCAGCGCCTTACCAACCGCGACCACCTGCTGGGAATCGGCGTCTATGACCGGTATGGTTCCACGTTTGTTGTGACCGGAGGTATCGACTCCCTTATTCCGGCCCCTCCGCAGTTGTTCAAGGACGCGCTTACGAACGACCGCACGGAGAGCAGCTTCATGCTGTTTCACTTCAAACGGGTTTACGTACTGGCAGCCCCGCTGCACGGTTTGGATAAAAGTGTAGCAGGAGGAATCCTCGTAGTTCATGAGACTGCTTATATCCGCACCGAGATTTTTCGTATCTGGAGCCGTGTCTTTGTCCACATAGCGATCCAGGTGTTGGTGATTGTGGCCATCACCCTTTTGATTGTGCGGTGGAGCCTTGCTGGACCTATCGCACGCGTGGCGCAGTGGATGAAAGCATTGCGCACCGGACGACATGCTATTCAACCCTCTGCAAATGATCTGGACTTCCTGTTGCCACTAGCACGAGAGGTAGCACCATTAGCGGAAAGCATGCAGCAGGCGCGGGCGGCGGCAGAGATGGAAGCGAGGTTGCGAAATACCAACGAATCCCTATGGACCGCACAGCGACTCGCTGAACATGTCCGCAACAAACTGGATGGCAGTAGTCTGTTCGTGGTCTCGAATCGCGAACCCTACATCCACAGCTGGCTCGGTAAAAACATTACCGTTACCGTACCTGCCAGCGGCCTGGTCACAGCGATTGAGCCTATCCTTTGCGCCTGCAATGGAACGTGGGTGGCCCACGGGAGCGGCGATGCAGATGTAGAAACAGTGGATAGCCACGATCGGTTACAGGTCCCACCGGATGAACCGCGCTACACACTGCGTCGGGTCTGGCTCAGTGCCGAGCAGGAAGAGGGATACTACAACGGCTTCGCCAATGAAGGTCTTTGGCCCCTCTGCCACATCGCACATACTCGCCCAACGTTTCGCACCTCGGACTGGGAACACTACATCACTGTCAATGAGAAATTTGCCGACGCTCTAATGGAGGAGATGGCGGGCGAAGCTCATCCCGTGGTTCTGATCCAGGATTACCACTTTGCCTTGCTGCCTCGCATGCTGAAGGACCGGATGCCTCATGCAAGGATTGCAATTTTCTGGCATATCCCCTGGCCTAACTCCGAGTCCTTTGGCATCTGCCCGTGGCAGCGAGAACTATTAGATGGTCTTCTGGGAGCAGACTTGATCGGCTTTCATGTTCAAGCACACTGTAACAACTTCCTCAATTCAGTCGATCGGGTACTCGAGTCCCGGATTGATTGGGAACATTTCTCAGTCAAGCGCAATGACCATCGATCCTTGGTTCGTCCGTTTCCAATCAGTGTGGAATTTTTCGAAGATGGTGCCGACGCGCCAGAAGGGATTGAAGAGGAACGCAGCTTGCTGCTCTCGGAACTCGGGATTGAAGCAACTTTCCTCGGGGTAGGCGTCGATCGCTTGGACTATACCAAGGGCATCATTGAACGCTTCCAGGCGATCGAGACGTTTCTTGAGAGGTGCCCACGCTACCAGGACAAGTTCACCTTCGTCCAAATAGGCGCACCTACCCGTAGTCGCATCAAGCGATATGCCGATTTCCAAACAGAGGTCGAGGCCGAAGCGAACCGGATCAATGCTCGTTTCAAACGTGGCAAGTGGAAACCGATTATTCTTCAAAATCGCCAGCATAGCCATCACGAGGTGCAGCGCTACTATCGTGCTGCGCATCTGTGCATGGTCACGTCCCTGCATGATGGTATGAATCTGGTCGCAAAGGAGTATGTCGCGGCGCGTCACGATGAGCGAGGTGTATTGATCCTGAGCCAATTCACGGGCGCGGCGCGGGAGTTGCTTGACGCCATTATCGTAAATCCCTATGACATTCAAGGCACCGCCGAAGCGATTGCCCAGGCTATCGAGATGAATATCGGGGAGATGGTTGATCGAATGCGACGCATGCGGAAATTCGTGAAGGAGCACAACATCTATTGGTGGGCGGGTAGTTTAATCGGAGAACTTTGCGATCTTCGCCTCGAAGATGACCAACGCACGACGACCACGCCATTCAACAAGACTCAAAGAAAGGGATAGCTTGCTGCATCCAGATCGAAAAACCGTCCTCTCTAAATTTATGGAACAGCTGAACGCAGCACAGGCATCGGTGTTGTTGTTGGATTACGACGGGACATTGGCTCCGTTTCAAACCGAACGCAGTCAGGCCTATCCTTATCCTGGGGTGCTACCCCTGCTGGAAAGCATCCTCGAATCTAGAAAATCTAGAGTCGTCATTGTCACTGGCAGGCCCATCGCCGAAATGGGGCTTCTGCTCAGCCCGTTGCATAACATTGAGATATGGGGTTCGCATGGCCTGGAACACCTGCTGTCCGACGGGACTTTCCGCCAGATTGTGATCGCTCCCGAAACAGCTGCGGTGCTATCCCAGGCGGAGTCCTGGTTAATTGCGGCGGGGCTGGCTCACAGGGTTGAAATCAAGCCTGGTGGAATCGCTGTTCATTGGCGCGGCATACCGGACGCAGAGATAAAGAGCATTCAGGAGTGCGCTCAGAAAGGTTTGAGCGCCTTTGCGCAGCAGCCAGAACTCAAACTGCTCGAATTCGAGGCTGGCCTGGAACTCCGTGTTGCTCATCCCAACAAAGGGGATGCAGTCTCTTCGATCCTGAGCGGTTCAGATCATAAGACTCCGGTCGCCTTTCTCGGCGATGACCTTACGGATGAAGATGCCTTCAGTGCCTTGAATCCTAATGGACTCACCGTTCTTGTGCGGCCCGAGTACCGAGAAACAAACGCGCGAATCTGGTTGCGGCCTCCGCATGAGTTGATTGGCTTTCTGAAACAATGGCTGAACGATATCTCTACGTAGGCTGACGAGTCGCAAACCAAGAAACTTTCAAATGACAGAGTCTGAAGTGCTGAAAAGGCAGGCTCTAGGGAGTGAGCTTGTGTGGATATTGGTGACCACTTCGTACTCAGGTACAAGCTCTATTTTTTGGATGTCCGCGATCTTCCCATCCCGTGAATATCTATCACTTAGACCGATTGGTGCAAGTGAAGGGAGAACGAGCTTTCATAAATTTTGACGCCGGACAGGCTGCGGCAAAGACAATGCCCACAGAGTGGGATTTCATCGAAGCTTTGCGGCCCGCCGCTGTTCGACTTGGGTGATAGATAGACGAAAACCACAATTATGTCGATCCTGTTGGGAGAACTTTTCAGGCAGCCACTGCGAGTATCATTGGCGTTCGAGTTGTTGCGCTCAAGGATGCCGGGCACCCCTTATGGACGATGCGCCCGACGTTTTTTCGAGGCGTTCCGAAATGCATTGGAGAACACGACGCAACGCGCAGAATATTGAATTCTCGGTTGGTGCTAACAAGGTTCTCATTGACTGACGCCCTATCATCTTCGAGATCTTCCGGTAGACGCTAGAGCCAACGGGTTTCTGGACTGTATTTCAACACAAGGAACAGTATTTCCACACCACAAAATATGTCAGACATACTTGTATTCGGTCGCACCGCGAATATGCTCTCGCCCCGGAGAACACCGGCAAGTACGCCTTGCCCCGGCCCGACCGTCTTATCCTAGAAGACGCCGCTGGCCACACTGCTCTCAACTCCCTCAGTCCCATCCCCATCGCTGGTTCTTTACAGGAGTCCCGCGGCGTCGCCGTTGTCTTCTACGACAAGTCACGCGTCACCGAAGACTTCATTCGCCAGAACTTTGCCCTCAAGCTCAAAGCGAACGACGGCACCACCGAACGCCTGCTCTGGAATAACCCGACGCTCGCCCAACAGACCGTAGGTGACAAACTCAAGCGCATCACCATACCCACCCTCGTCATCTGGGGAGGAAACGACCAGATCGTCCCACTCGCTGATGGCCGCGACTACGCAGCGAAGATCCCCGATGCCAACCTAGTTATCATCCCGCAATGCGGCCACGCACCCTACCTGGAAAAGCCCGCTGACTTCCTCGCCGCGGTCGAGCCTTTCTTACGGTAGAGTGCTCCAAGAGGCATCGACAATGATGGGGCCGATGATTTGTACCTGCTGGACTGGCCCGCTGTTCATTCCAATACATAACGCCGGCGACTGACAATCAGCCGCCGGCGTTATGCCTAAAACTTGTACTTCAGTTCTAGTTCCAACTGCCGCTGTTGTGACCGTGTGCTCTGAACCAGGCCCCATGTGCTGTTGCCGCTGACACCACGTCCAGGGTTGTTGTAGCTAGTGATGTTGCCCGCGTTATAAGCGTTGGCGCTGAAGACCAGCGAATGCGCATCGCGGATGGGAAATATCTTATCCAGATGGGCATCGTAGTTGACATAGCCTGCTGACCGCTCGGTGCCGACAGCCGCCGTCCCGAAGATCGGAGCAGACCCTGTCGTCGCAGCAGCCGGCTGGCCATAGGCGCAGATACCATCGTCGAAACCGGCGTTTCCGCAGGTACTGGTCGTCGGGTTTCCAACCTGAGAACCCTTGCCCGCCAAATAGCCGGAGTGCAGTGCGCTCGGATCGGTTCCCCACCAACCTGCAAACGTCTCATTCCCGTTTGCATCGCTGATGACATAGCCCGCTTTGTGGCCCACTACCTTCATGTGCCGATAATGGTTGGCGCGCAGGCTGCCCGCCGTTCCCACGTTTGCAGAGCCGTTGGCAAGAATAGTATTCGGGAAGCCCGATAGCAGCACCGAGTTACCTGAGATTGTCCACCCTCCAACCAACTCATTCACAACCGGGTTCGCCCCACCCAGATATCGCTTGCCACGTCCAAACGGCAGGCTGTACACCGCCGTCCAGTTCAGCATGTGGCGGGTATCGCTTCCTGTCGGACCGTAATCGCAGCGCAGGCAGTAGCTGTTCTGCGGATAGCCCGAGTTGGCATTCGTATCGTTTACGCCGATTGGGCCGCCGGTGTCTGCGAGTGTCTTCGACAAGGTGTAGTTGAATGTAAACTCCAAGCCTTGCCATGCACGCTGGCGATAGCTCACCTCACCGGCGTTGAAGTTGCTGTAGCCTTCCGTCTCCAGCAGTTTGAGAGCACCACTACCGATGGCGCTATAAAACGGCGCGCTGGTCGCCACACCCGTCTGCGTCCACTGGTTGATGTTGCGGATGTCCGAAAGATGCTGCCCTGTCTCTCCGACATACTGCACGGTGAGTGATGCCGTGTTGCTCACCGCGTACTCGGTCACCAGGCTGTACTGCGGTACAACCTGCGGCTTTAGATCTCCCCATCCTGTATAGCTGGAGGTTGTTCCGCTCGCCGTCGGGAATCCGGACGTAACGGCGTAAGGAGAACCTGCCGCCTTACTGGAAGGAGCTGTCGCCGTCTGGGAGACCGACAGATGGAAGGGAGCGTTCCCTGTGTGCGACAAGACGTTATAGTCCATGAAGGTTGTCAGACCGAATCCACCGCGAAGCACGAGGCGCGGCTTCAACTGCAAGGCAAACCCAAGTCTCGGATTGAACTGGTTATAGACCGGGTTGTACAGCGAACGGCTGTTCCCGCTCACCCCGGCGAGAACCACAGCGGCGGTTGTTGGGTTGATATTCGAGATCTTGTTGTTCACTTCGTACACCGGCTGATCGTATTCCCAGCGCAGGCCGTAGTTGATAGTCAGCGTGGGCGTTACCTTGAAGTCGTCCTGTGCGAAGAATGCCACTCGCGATTGACGTTGCCCCACATCCCCGGACTGCGTCGAAACACTGCGACTCGCTGAGTAGTCCAAGAGGAAGTCCGCGAAATCATACCCAGTGGTCTGCTTCAGTGCGGGATCTCCCGTAAAGACACCGCTATACGTGAAGCCACCCAGCAGACCGCCCGTGTTATTGAGATAAAAATTATTCTGGATACGCAGCAGCTGCGCTCCAAATTTGAAGATGTGGCGTCCCCGTTGCATCGTCAAATTGTCGCCATAGCTAAAGTGGTTGTCGAGCGCCACATTACCGCTGGCGGTTGTGCCAATCGTACCTGCACCGGTGCTGTTGGAACTCTGGCTGAACGACTGCTGCGAGAACCCTGCTATTGTCTGGGCAAACGGGATTCCCACTAATGCATTGCCCGCGCCGAACAGGCCTGAAGGGTCCGAGTTGAACGATTCGTAACCAATCCGTGTGAATCCAGCACGAAACTCATTCACGATCGAAGGAGTAAAAACACGCGTGTAGTTCGCCACATATTGCTTGAAGGGAAAATCGTTGACTCCAGGGAAGGAGATCGGTGTCAGCGCTTGCGACTGACCATCCCACGCCTCTCCGCCGGTCACCCGTGCAAAAACAGTATCCTTGTCGCTGATCCTCCAATCGACCTTGATGTCTGCCTGGTCGTTGCGCTGAAGCGATTTGGTAATGGACTGGTAGTTGTTCTGAATCGGCACCGTGGCTGCCGCATGGTTCGCTAGCGGCCAGAGGCTCGAGTTGGCAAACAGGTACTTCGCTACCGGATTCCGGATAGGTACCAGGTTGTAGTAGGTGACGCCATTGATCGTCTGGTTGAACGGCGCAAAGTTATTCTGCGAATCGTACATCTGGGGGAAATTCGCATTGCCGAAGTAAGCATAGCCCGCCAGCGGCGAGACACTGCTGTCCACTGTGCTGCCGCCGGCGGACGTATTGCCGCGCCACGCATTCAGCGGCACATTCATCGTTCCCGTTCCAGCTGAAGGTTTCCGGTAGGCCTCATAGTCGACGAAGAAGAAGAGCTTGTCGCGACCATTGAACAGCTTCGGGATCACCACCGGACCGCCGAGGGTCGCGCCAAAGATCTTCTGTGTGTACTTGCCCCTCGGTGTGAAGGGCGTACTCCGCTTGTTGCCGAACGTATTCGCATCCATCAGGTAGTTCTGTAGAAAGCCATACGCGCTGCCATGGAAGTGGTTGGTTCCACTCTTCAAGACGGTCAGGAACTGGCCTCCGGTGGCGTCGCCATACTCAGCCGGCGGTACTGTCGTGATGACCGTGTACTCCTTTGTGGTATCTGGGCCAGGCGTGTACGCTGGCGCGCCGAAGCCATTGCTGATGTTCGCGCCGCTGTCCGTGATGCTGATGCCATCCACGGTGTAGTTGTTATTATAGGTACGGTTACCATTGACATTCGGCAGGGTGGCGAGGCTCTGGGTACGCTCACCCGAGTTGTTCGGGCTGCCGGTAGCCCCGTTCCACTGGTTGCCATCGGCCACGTTTACTCCCGGAACATACTGTGCGAGGGCACTCAGATTGTGCCCATTCACCGGCATCGCTTCGATCAACGTATCCGTGATTGTCGTGCTGATCGTGCCATTATCGGTATTCAGGATCGGCGCGAGATCGGAGTTCACCTGGACGGTTGCCTCGGAGCCAACCGTGAGCTTCGCATCTACTTTTGCAACCTGGGTAACTTCAAGGCCAAAGGGCGTGGTGGTCTGCGTAGCAAATCCCTTGGAGGTCACCGTAACTTTGTACTGACCAACTTGTAGAAATCGGATGCTGTAGATACCGTCTTTGTTGGTCGTGGTAGATGTCGCAACGTTGGTGGCAACGTTCATAGCCGTAACCTTTGCGCCGACGACGACCGCGCCGCTCGAATCCGTTACAGTGCCGCCGATATCTCCCGTAATGGTTTGACCGAATGCTGAGATGCAACACATCGTTACCACTACCAACACCCATATCGATAGAGTGCGTATTAACTTTCCGTTCATCATGATGAATCTCCTCGAATAAACCTGCTGCCTGGAACATCCCTGGGACCTGGAAACCAGGGCGAATCACAAATCCGTCAATGCCTGCTCTTCAAAATGGCCTGCTCTGAAATCAAAACGGCTTTGGTCAGCGAAAATTATTCAACTCCCGGAGATCCAGCAGTGTCTGCGAACATCGTCTGGGCCGGAGGTCAGCAAGGTCGAGAGCAATGACGTTGCCGGCACATTGCAAAAAACAAAAATGGTTCAGCAAATTGACCAAACCGTGATGATTAACTCAGCGTGGGTACAAAACTATCTCCGTTTGATCTCAAAAACAATAGAAATCTGTCGACATATAAAAATAAATTGTCGACAGATAACCTTTGAAAATGAGTAAATGTGTATACAATTTGTAGTTTGAATGGGCGAGAATCACTTTAGGAGCGTGTATGAGGGGAATTTGTAAGGTTGCAGTCCTGGGATGGATAGTGCATGCGGCAACCGCTCTGGGCGCTGGTTTTGTGCTCCATCCGCGCTCCGACGAAGGCCTGCCGACGCGATTTGAGGTCTCGATACCAACGGTCCAGACTCCGCAGGAGCGGGCGGCTCTGCAGATATTGCTGGAGGAGAGTGAGCGCCGCGGTAAGGCCGACTGGATGGTGTACCCGGGGAGGGTGATTTCGCGAGGCCGCAAGGGAGCAGTGATCGTTTTGGCGCAGCAAAGTCAGATTGAGGGTCTGTTGCCAAAGGAGCTTGTCGGTGCCTGGCGTGCGCATCTAGAGCAATTGCACCCGACCGGGGCGGCGGAGGGGTTTTCGATTGTCACGCTCCCGTGGGACGGCAGAAACATTCATGTGATTGCGGGCAACGATGTGCGTGGTGAGTTGTTTGGGGTTGGATGGCTGCTGCGGCATATGAGCTTTACCGGTGGATCGGTGCAGCTTCCAGCAAATGTAGAGATCTTTAGTGCGCCGGAAAAGTCGGTTCGCGGTCATCAGATCGGCTACCGGATGAAGAACAACACCTACGACGCTTGGAATCTTGCGCAGTTCGAGCAGCAGATTCGCGACCTGGCGATCTTCGGGACGAATACACTGCAACTCATCGCTCCGGTCTCGGACGATGCGCCCGTGAGTCCGTTGATGCAGGCTCCTCCGCTTGAGACCTTCCTGGGTATTTCGAAGCTGCTTGCGAAGTACGGACTTGACTGCGATTTGTATTACCCGGAGATGCGGAAGAACTACAGCGATCCGACCCAGGCCGAGGCGGAATTAAGAGACTTCGAGGCGCTAGTCAAGGCAATGCCGCGGGCCAATGCGCTATATGTGCCGGGCGGAGATCCTGGACATACGACTCCGGAGGTACTGTTTCCGCTGCTTGAGAAAGAAGCGGCGATTTTGAGGAGATATCACCCAGGGGCTACGGTTTGGGTATCGGCGCAGGGCTTCGATGCAGTGCAGTGCGAGCGATTCTACGCGCTGCTGGCAAAGCGGCCAGAGTGGCTGACCGGAGTCTTCTTCGGGCCGCAGTCGCGGGACAGCATGGAGACGCAACGTCGGCGAATCCCGCAGCAATATGCGCTTCAGTTCTATCCGGATATTGGGCACACGATGCACGCGCAGTTTCCGGTGCCGCAATGGGACCCGGTATTTGCGTTGACAGAGGGGCGAGAACCGATCTGTCCGCGACCGCAGGGCTTTGCGCACATCTATAAGCACTTCGAGGAGCTGCACAGCGGCTTCGTCACGTATTCGGAAGGAGTGAATGACGATGTCAACAAGGTGCTCTGGACAGAGCTGGGTTGGTCTTCTCAGACTCCGGTGGGAGCCATACTGCGCGAGTATGCGCGGTGGTTCCTTCATCGAAAAGGGGCGCAGGAGACGCAGGCAGTCCAGACGATCCTTGGGTTGGAGTCGGATTGGCAGGGCTCGCTTCAAGCGAACCGGGAGATTCCGAAGACATTAGGACTGCTTGAAGAGCTTGAGAAACATTCGACGCCTGAGCAGATCGGAGGAAATTGGCGGTGGGAGTCACTGCTGTATCGCGGCTACTACGATGCCTATGTGCAACGGAAGTTTGCTCGGGAGCAACAGATGCAGGATGCTGCATTGACTGCTCTGCGCGGCGCTGGAACAAGTAGCAATCTGGTGAAAGAGGCAAAGCGGGCGCTGGCTGGAGGCAGCGCTTCAGCAGAAGAACAGAGGCTGCATAACCGGCTCTTTGGACTGGCGGGAGATCTGTTTCGTGACGGTGGTCTGCAACTGAGTGTGAAGCTGTATGGTGCTTCGAACTGGGAGCGTGGAGCCAATCTCGATCGTGTGGACACGCCGCTGAACGACCGCGTCTGGATGCAGCAAGCCATGGATAAAGCGCTCGCGGAGGCAACGGAGAGTGAGCGTGCGCAGGCACTGAAGGCGACCCTGGATTGGCAGCATCCAGTGCCGGGCGCGGTCTACGACGATCTTGGAAGTTCGACGGCAGAGCCGCATCTGGTGCTGGGTTTGGGATGGCCGCAGGACCCAGAGATGTATGGGACAGCGATCGATGGGATTGCAGATCGAACGCTTGCGGACGGCTGGAGACTTTCCTGGCTGAGCTATGCGGAGGCGCTCTATGAACAGCCGCTCGAGATGCAGTACACTGGCCTGAATTCTGCGATTGAGTATTGCCTGCGCGTTACCTATGCGGGTGAGGACTATGCTGTGCCGCTTACGCTCACGGCTGGCAACGGGGTGGAGATTCATCCGGCGCGTCAGCGAAGTTCGAATCCTGAGGTGGTGGAGTTTGCCATCCCGCGTGGAGCGATTGTGGACGGGAAACTGCGTCTGCGCTGGACGCGGCCGGCCGGTATCGGCGGAGGAGGGCGAGGACGTCAGATTGCGGAAGTCTGGCTGCTTCCGCAATCGCCATCGAAGAACTGACCATGCTCATAGGGTGGTCTTCGCTGAAAAAGAACTGGACACGAAGACCATCCCTACCCCAAGCACCAGGTAGATCGCAGCCATACTGCTGATTGCTGTTCCGAGTGAAACCCGTCTTGTCGCTGCCGCGATTCCGAGTGGGGCCAGCCCGCCACCGAACCACCCGATCGAGTTCATCAGGCCAGCAGCAAAGCCGCGCCGATGCACGGGAATCGTGTCGTAAAGTGAGGCCCAGATGTTCGCGTCATACAATCCCTTGCAGAAGCCAAAACAAATCAACGCAATTGCCAGCAGTGACAGAGAAGCTGTCCATCCACAGAGGAGAAGAAACGGGAAGCCGCACAGCATACCAATTGCTTGCGTCAGCATTCTGCCGCCACTCATGCGGCGCACAAAACGATCTGCCATGAGTCCCCCGGCCAAAACCCCCGCCACAGATGCTACCTGCATGTAAGCAGTGGCGCTGAATCCGGCAACCGTAAGCGTCATATGAAACTTCTGATAGAGAAATGTAGGAAGCCAGGTCAGGAAGGCCGACGCGACAAAGTTGGCCCCGGTAAAGATGACAATCAGGGAAAGAGCTGTGCGGTTGTGAAGCATCTCCGTCAGGCCGCTCACAATGCCGCTTGCTTCCCTCACCTCTATCTGTTCGATATGCCGCTGCGGCTCCTTAAGAAAGAGCATCAGCATCGCGCCCAGCGCGATACCACCCAGTCCGAACACCAGAAAACTCTGATGCCAACCGTAACGTTCCGCAACCCAAGCCGCTACACCACCACCTGCAATAGTGCCGATGTACACACTCGACTGATGGATCGACATCGCTCGCGATCGCGTGGTCCCGGGGTGAAAGTCCCCGAGCAGCGACAGTGCAGCCGGAAAGTAAAACGCTTCTCCCAGCCCACCGAGAGCCCGCAGCAGCACCAGCGTCGGATAGCTACCGGCATACGCATTCAACGCTGTGACCGCAGACCAGAAGAGCAATGCCGCAATGATGATCTGCTTTCGCGGCAACTGATCGCACAACCAGCCCGCAATCGGTCCAGCCAGAGCGTACACCCACATGAACGCGGAGCCGACGATCCCAAGCTGCACATTCGTCAGATGGAAGTCATGCTGCAACAGGGGAAATATGGAGTAAATCGCCTGCCGGTCTGCGTAATTAAAGAAGCAGACCCACCAGAGAAGGCCGACCACCTGCCAGCGGTAACTCAATGACAGATGGTTCGTCTTCACCCCTGGGTGCCCTGCCCGATAAGTTCCGCTATCTCAAGCGAATGAGACAACACAGCGCGCTCCCGCTTCCACAGGTCGAACTCCTCCAACCGCTCCTGCAGGCTGGTTTTGATGTGCTCGGAGAGCAGCCGGGCTGCCTCTTCCGATTTGCCCTTCGCCACTGCCTGCACAATCGCCACATGCTGCCGGTGAATTTTATCGAGCACCCCAACATCATGCCCGCGGTGACGCATCGCAAAGATACGCACCAGCACGCGTGTATCGCTCACGATCTTCTGCATCCGTGCGTTCTGGGTCGAAATCACCAGTAAAGCGTGCAGCCGATGATCGATCCTTGTGAACTCCGTCATTTGTTCGTCCGTCATCGCACGCTGTCCGTCTGCCTTCATCATGACGATCATGGCCTGAGTGATATCCAGACACTCCTTGAGTTGTGCGTGGTTGGTTGGGTGTAGCCCGCGCCCTGCGACCTTGCGTACCGCATAGATTTCCAGGGCCTCACGGACCTCGAACAGATCGACGATGTCCTCCCGCGAAAGGTTCACCACCACCGCGCTGCGGTTAGGTGCCTGCTCGAGCAGGCCCTCAGACACTAACTGCCCGATTGCCTCACGGATCGGCGAACGGCTGGTCCCGAGTGTTCGCGAGAGCTGAAGCTCCGAGATAACATGCCCCGCAGGAAGCGCACCTGAGCTCAACTGCTGATGGATATAGCTGTAAATACGATCCTTGGCCGACGTACTGGCGGACACCGATGATCCGTTCTTCGCAACCCTCATTCTGTCGTAACCCCATCGCAATATTTTGCGCCGTATAAGGTAGTTCCGATACCTGAATAACACAATAAACTTGTCGACAGCCTGCCGACAGTATTACCATAGGTAATCTGAGACGGAGGAAATTGCTCATTTTGCCTCATCCTGCCCAAGTAAAACCCCTGGTTCTAGGCGTCTTCGCTGCGATGACGATTCCTCGCAGTTTCGATGGGCAGTTGGATGTTCCCAGCTTTCGCAGGCACATTTGTTTCCTCGCAGACAAAGGCATCTCCGGATTTGCCCTCAACGGCGCCACGGGCGAGTACTGCATCACATCCGAAGAAGATCTCACGCAGATTCTAAGAGCCGCGCGTGAGACGCTCGGAGAGCAGGTTACCCTGATCGCAGGTATCGGCGGAGCCAGCGATCTTCAGAGCCTCCGGTTTCTCGATATCGCCGAACAGGAGCGCGCCGACGGAGTTCTCCTTCCCATGCCACACTACTTCCCTTATGACCAGCAGGACCTCTCCATCTTTGTTAAAGAGATAGCCGCGAAGTCCTCTCTCCCGGTGCTTCTCTACAACCTTCCTTCCTTTACAAGCGCTCTTGCTCCAGTAACCTCCGTCAACCTTATTCGCGAGCTTAACCAGGTCACCGGCATCAAAGACAGCAGCGGTCAACTTGATACAGTGCGCCTGCTTACCGAATCACTACCAGGTGCGAATCGCGTTATTGGCAACGACGGTGCGTTGTATGAGGCATTAAAACAGAACCTCTGCGATGGCGTCATCTCAGGCGTCGCGTGCGTGCTGCCCGAGTTAATGCTTGCCCTCTATCGTGCATGCGAAACCAGCCCGGCGAGCGAAGAAGCCATCTGTCTGCACGATATGCTCGATCAGTTCATCACCTGGCTCACACACTTCCCTGTGCCGTGGGGCCTCAAGATCATCGCCGAGGAGCGCGGTCTCGGCCCTGCCGTATTCCCGATGCCACTTTCGCCCGGCCGAGTAGAAGATCGCCGTCTCTTTGTGGATTGGTTCGCCAAAAATCGCGCGATTCTCTTCGCGAACACATTGTAGTTATCAATGCCATCGATATGGAGAAAGGCCGCTCGCGGCTAACCGGAGTGGCGGCAAGCATGCTATATGGGGATTAAAAAAAACTGCGCAGGTGCCCTAATACCTCGGAGAAGACTATGTTCCAGTGGAACCCGACCAGTTGCCATGTTGCGCGTGTACCACTGCTGCTGCGAACAGGAGTGAGTTGCCCGGAGGCTTCCGAATCACTGATAAACCACCGCTTGAAAGCTGCAGGCTGTACTGATCAGTTCCACAAGGCCATGTACATGCAGACATCGTAAAGCAGTTCCTTAGGAAACGCCTGATTTGCAACTAACTGCATGAAGCGTTGCGCCATACTAATTTTCATCAACTTACCCTCTCGACATCATTTGAGATGACTCGGACATATATTGGCGGTCAGTGCTCATAGACGAAGAAGATGAACAAGTTGAGTACTAAGTTATTCAGACAACCTATGAATGGGGATGTTTCTTATGTCTCTCGGAAAAGGACAAAGTTACCCGGAAACAATTTTGAGAAGGCAGGCTAACTCTGGCGAGAAAATAATAGCTGGCTTAGCACTAACAGCACAGACATGGACTTATCCTCTCCGCCCGAGGGCAAGCGTTGAGCCATCAACGATGAAGACAATCGTTAGTCTAAAAGTCTCTTGTTGACTTAATAAAGGTTCCTCTGTTAGTGTTCCCGAATATCCAGAGAGGATATAGGTTCTGTATCTATAGTCAGAATTTGATTCTTATTTATAGCTTCACTTTGTCGTGCTTGAACATTCCTCGGTCTCGTTGAGCAAACTTGATCTCACCTGCGGAGGAACAACAAGTATGCAAGCGAATCCACTCTCTTATCGATTTTTTCTCACACTCGCAATAGTGCTACAGGCCCCTCTCGCGTTGCTGCACGCCCAAACGGTTTACGAAGGTAACGCCAGTGCCAACGCTATCGAGGGGACAACTGTGGCGGAGAGTTGTTCCGGATGCCTCAATGGTGTGCGAATAGGCAATATAGGAAATGGCAACGCCAACTATCTCCGGATCAAGAACATCAGCGTTCCTACCACCGGGGCTTACACGGTTACACTGTATTACACGGAGGGTAGCGATGGCGGAGCTCGCTCCTTTACCACTCAAATCAATAACGGCTCGGGCCCAACCCTAAGCAACCTAACGGGCACCAGCTGGACATCGCCAGCGACACCGGTCACCTTCCAGGCAAATTTCACGGCGGGCAGCAGCAACTCCGTGGAGTTCTTCAATGCGACTGGACCAGCTCCAGATGTCGACCACATCGTGGTAAGTTCTGCTGTCGCCACTACTTCGACATTGCTGATTGGCTATTTGCCTGACTACAACGGAAGTTACTCTGATTACGCAACGAGTATCAACTTTTCAAAGATGACGCATCTGAATCTAGCATTTGGTAATCCTCCGACATGCAATGGTACATGCACCGCGAGTAGCAATATGAATTTTTCACTCGGTCAGAGCGACTCGGCCATCGCGGCGATCGTCAATGCCGCGCATGCTGCTGGCGTAAAAGTGGTGCTCTCAATTGGCGGCGGTGGCGGCGACCAGCAAATTCTGCAATTTTATAATGCGGGCCTCTCGACCCAGCTGGTAAATTCGCTCGCAAATTATCTCACCGCTCATAATCTCGATGGTGTGGATGTGGATATTGAAGACCCTAACAACATGGGTAGTCCGTATGCCACGTTTGTGAGTGCGCTTGTCGCGAAATTCCGCCCAGAAGGCAAGGTTATTTCAGCTGCCGTGGCGGAATATCTTCAGGGTTCGATGCCGGACTCAGCCCTTCACCAATTCGATTTTGTTAATGTTATGAATTACTCGAACTACTCTGACGCCGAGGCGGCCCTGCAGTTTTATTCGATACAGAAGAATGTACCGAAGAATCAAATTACCCTGGGAGTGCCTTTCTTCGGTCAAAGCTCCGACGGCAATGTTGAGGAGGAATACAACACTATTCTTGCCGCCTATCCCGAGGCCTGGGAATCCGACGAGGTCAGCGGTGGTTCTCTTGACAACGGCGAAGCTCTTTATTACGTCGGTGAGGCGACGATGGCACAGGAGACACTTCTAGGGAAACAGTATGGCGGTGTCATGATATGGGAACTCACGGGAGACGCACCTGCTCCACACTCACTCTTGAATGTGATTCAGAACAACCTCTGAATTGTCAAACCGCACCTGCCGCCGGCTAACACTCCCTCCGAAGCCCTTGTGGCTTCCGGAGGGGCAGGAAAACATCGCCACCGAAGACTACGCGCCCAGTAGCAACCTGATGGATCCCTCGTCCGACCAGCAAGCAGTCACGGATGTAGACCAGGGCGGACCCTACCTGAGCAGGTGGTGAACCACAAGGAAGCAGAGACCACGGCCTCGAGTGCAACGAGTATTTGACCAGATTGTCATATTCCGGAAGGCGCGCTCCTCGCAAATCCCCATCGAAATCAGGTGCTGGAGAACACACGTTGCCATTAAGAGTTCATCTACCAGATCCGAGAAAGACACAGGTGCAAACGAATGGATATTGCACTTGCAAAAGAGCTGCTACAACCATGTCTGCGTGCAGGTACGAAAATGCGTTTACAAGAAAAGCTGCGATACCTGCACGTTGCAGGTATCGCAGCTTGTGAGTTTGGGCTGGGTTGGGTTAGAAGTAGAGCTTTCCACTGAACTGCATCGTGCGTGGAGCACGAGCTGCCGTGGCCTGTCCATATTGGGGGTCTCCAAGACCGAGGTCTATGATCGAGAAGTTTGTGTGGTTGAAGAGGTTGAAGGCCTCGGCGCGCATCTGTAAGTTAATGCTTTCGCTGAATTTGAAGTTCTTCAGCAAGCCCAAATCAATCTTTTCCAGGCCTGGACTTAAGAAGTTTCCAACGCCGCCATTACCAAAGTGTCCCACGGCCGTCGCAAAGGAGTTGGTTGTGAACCATTGGCTCTGAGTCTTGAGCAGATGAATGGGCGCCACCAGATCGGGACGAGGAGAGATATCTGTATTTATGGTCACCAGGCCCAGTCCACCAGGATAGGTACCCGGTGTGCAAGGACTTGTCGTGCAGGCAAACGGGTCAACCTTCTGATAAGCATTTACAGACAATCCCGAGTTGAAGGAGAGAATGCCAGAGAGTTCCCAACCGCCGAGCACATGACCCGTCAGGCCATGCTGTTCACGGAAGAATGGCTCCTTGTAGACGAAGTTGGAGATGAAGATCTGCGGCTCGTTCAGTCCGGACGGTCCGTAGTCAAGCTTCGGGTTATAGGCGTAGGTAGTGGCAGTGCCCGGAGAGCCACTTTGACCGCCCTGTGCAGCAGTACCGCGATCGTTCCACGAAGTGGTCATATTCTTGGACCAGGTATAGGAGACGCCTACCGTCAGGTCGCGCGTGGTGCGATGATTCAGCGATACCTGCAGCGAGCTATAGTTGGCGGTAAAGCCCGGCACCCTGGTCTTGAAGTACGAATAGCCCAGGAAGGGGCGAATGTTGTTGAGAGGCGCATCCGGATTTGCCGCACGCGTGGCCAGTGTAGGTATATTGTTATCAATTTCGCCCTGCAGGTGCCGGGAGGTCGTGCCGACATAAGCAATCTCAAGCACAGTGGTAGGAGCCAACTGTTGCTGTAACGAAAGATTGTAGGCTGCATACGAGGGGACCTTGAATATGGGGGTCCCTGTTGCTGTTATCGGGTTTGGTCCAAGCGCAGGCGCAGCGGCGCCAGCCCCTACAGGATTATCAAACGAAGTGTTGTTGATCGTCGTTGTCTGTATCAACGGTGGGTCGGAGAATGCATTTTGTTCCCAGACACCATCAGCTGTGCGATCGAAAAATTCTCCGAAGCCACCACGCAGAACAGTCTTACCATCTCCGTAGAGATTGTAAGCAAAGCCGACGCGTGGCCCGAAGTTCCAGTTGTTGGTGGGGTTCACGACACTGCCATACGGAGAGCAGGTGGCCTGCGCAGAGATGGCCTTCGCCGCCGCACAGGTAGCACCCGTGGGGAAGATCAATCCATTCGAGTAAGTCGCCGCGGTATAGGCCTGTCCGGCAACAAAATTTCCGTTGCCGTCGAGGGCCGGAGCCTGCCCCGCCTGGTAGATCGAGGGGTCAAAGTTCGTGAGCAGGTTCTTTGCATCTGTAGGCGAGGGGAATCTTGTCCAGCGAAGGCCCAGGTTCACAGTTAACCTGTGGGTCGCCTTCCAATCATCCTGGATATAGGCTTCCGTATTCCAGAACCGCAGATCTGGAATCGCATCCTTGTCCGCCTGCTGGTACTGAAAAGCATTGCCCAGCAGAAAATCTCCCCAGGTATTGAAGGTGAAGTTCGGACCACCGCTACCACCGTTTTCGGTCTTCAACATCTGCTGAGCTGTAACGCCTGCACGCAGGGTATGATTGCCCAACGTCACAGTGAAGTTGTCAAAGATGTTCCGGTCCAGGTTGCGCTCCCCATACGGAGCAGCGCCCTGCGACAACCCGGTGACGGACCCATCTGTAATGGATATGCTCGGAATACGGCCATAGGGGTCGGGATAGGCCTGATTGTTCGTCAGTGCGGCGAGGACGCTGGGGGAGTTCGCAGGACCTGAGAGAGTACCGCGGATAGTTCCCTGCGTGTAGGCGAACTCCAACTCGTTCACCATCTTTGGAGAGATCGTCCATGTCAGATTACCGACCAAATTGTAGCCAGGGGCATTGATACCGACATTGACTACACCTGGATAGTTGTTCCCGCCGAATAGACCAGTTGGAAGAGTACTGGGGGCCTCGTCCTCCATGCCGCGCGCAAAGAGATGCCACTTGTCATTGAAGTAGTGGTCTATTCGAACCAGGTCCTGACGGAAGTTGTTCAATACCGGGTAAGTCACGACCTGGCTACCGTAGGTGAAGTTGTTAGCCGAATTGAAGCTAGGGGTGTTTGCCGCGTTCGGGGTGAAAACCGATGCGAGGTACACTTTGGCGTTTGCGCTGAAACAAGAGGGATTGATAGTGCCTGAGCCGCCACCAGGCGGTACATTCGGATTCAGATTAGGGGTCCATCCTGTGATGCAGCCAGCGGGCGCATTCGGTTCACTTGCAGCATAAAACGAGCCCGCAAGCTCAGCCGCTGTGGGCGCCGCCAAGTTGCTCGGCGTCGGAGTCGTAACCTTGCGCCATTCCTCCGACCAGAAAAAGAAGGTCTTTTTCTTGCTTTCGTTGTAAACGTGTGGGATATAGAGCGGGCCGCCAAGAGTGAAGCCGTAGTTATTGTAGTGATCGGGAGGACGCGGAATACCCGCCTGATTATTGAAGTAGGAGTTGGCATCAGTGTTCGCCGTGCGTACAAATTCATAGACTGAGCCGTGGAAGGAGCTGGTGCCGGAGCGGGTGGCTACGAGGACCTGACCACCTCCGCTACGTCCGAAGCTCGCGTCGTAGGAGCTGCGCTCCAGCGTAAATTCCTGGATGGCATCGATGCTGGGAACGTTGGTTATCGAGGAGTTCGCGCCGCTGTCATTGATGTCCGCACCGTCCACCGACCAGTTATTGGCTGTGGTGCGCGCACCGTTGACCGAGATGGAAGACGTGCTATTAAGGCTGCCAAAGCCGGGCTGGTCGCCGAGCATATTTACAACGCCTGGCTGTAGGGTAACCAACTGCTGAAAGTTACGGTTAACCAGTTCCAGTTCACGTACCTGAGTTCCAGAGATGGTTCCAGCCTGGGAACTGCTTTCGGTATCTACTGCGACCGGGTTATCTTCTACCGTTACGACCTGACTTTGCGATCCGACCTTCAGTTGCGCATTCACCGTGCGCTTTTGCGCCACATTCAAGATGACGTTACGATCCGAGAACGTCTGGAAGTTCGGACCCGAGACGGTGATCGTATAGGTACCAGCAGGGAGGTTGGTGGCGGTGTAATTACCAGAATCGTTCGATTGCACTACTCGAGAGCTACCACTTACTCCGTTGAGCGTGATGGTGATCGTGGCGTGCGGAATCTCTGCCCCACTGGTGTCCGTGATCGTGCCAGTGAAGGTTCCCGCCAGCTCCTGTCCGCGCGTTAACGGACAGAACACAAGCAATATCGTCATCAACAGAAGCAGATAGGAGCGCCCTTTGGTGAAACTCGCTCTCTTCGCCGAAACGTCAGAAACAAATACAACTTCTGTACACAACATTGAACTGGATTTGATCATTAGGCTCTCCATAAATATTGCTGCTTGCGGCGCAAGGGTATAGTTTTCGAATTGCTTCGGCTTCGTATGTGGTTTCGTTCGCCATTCAGATTGCGATCCGTTGCAATCTGAATGGCGAACTCATTAGGAGCTATTTACGCCAGCCAGGAGGACTCCTCCTGATTGGCGTAACGTTCTTACGGGTTAAGTCCTGTTCCCAAGGCTTTTGTCAGGGTTGCGTTGGAGTCGTCGTCTTTCAACGCCCAAACATAGCCGCCGCCCAAGCCATTGACTTTTATGTAGTTCACCTTACACTGCACCGACTCAGGGTTGTCATAGCTAAATGTCGTCGCGGTGGTTGGGTTATACATACGGGCTGCGCAGCGGGTGGAGTCGTAGCTGGCAGTAAATCCGTTATTCAACAAGTTTTCGAGCGTTCGATAGGTTGCCAGGCCGTCGGTCAACAGGAAGTCGCATCCTGCTGTCGGACTCGACTGGTTGTTACCTGTCGGGCAATTCCCTACGCCGTTGAGGTTGGGAACCGGAGCAGTTCCATTCGGAGTCAGAGCTCCGGTCGGATCTGTAATCCCGGTTGCGTTCTGATACATGCCGCTGTTGGTTGAGGTCAGACCTCCCGCCCAGCCAGCACCATAGAGTGGGAATCCCATGGTGTACTTGGCCGGCGTTGCACCGTGCGAGAGATAGTACTGTACGGTTGCGTCAATCGTTTCACCTTTTCCATATAGCGGACTGGCAGGGTCATCGTACAGGGGAGACGCGTCATTGGTGGCATTCGCCCAGTCTCCAGCGTAGTTATAGCCGTCGACATTCATGTAGTCCAACACCGCGCTCAGGCCCGCAATATTGATCGTGTCATAACCGCCATCGTTGCCCGAGTCCACGGCCGCGCCCGGTGTTGACGGACCGGCAGCCAAATCGGCTAGTACAAGATATGTCTTGCCGGTGGTTGTCGACAACGTGTTCAGTTCGTTGCGGAACTCGGTCATCAACGCTGTGAAGTTGGCCGTATCGTTTGCGTTCGGAAACTCCCAGTCGATGTCGAAGCCATCGAAGAGAGTGCCGGTGGAAACACCCGAGGCGATATTGCCCTGGATGAACGTATTGACACACGAACTGACAAAGGCCTGGCGTTGAGCAGCCGTGCTAGCTGCGAGGTCGAAGAGCTGATTGTAGGTGGGTGGGTTCCATCCGCCTACGGAGATCAACACTTTCAGGTTGGGATGGAGCTGCTTGAGTTGCACGAGCGCACCAAAGTTCCCCTGCAACGGGGCCGTTGCAGGAGTAGCGCCAGATACCTGCGGGACGACCTTCTGGTAATCGGCATAGGTGTCGGCAAGCGCGCAACTCACATTGCTGCCGTTCGCGACCGGTTTGGCAAAGGCATAAATGAGATGCGTAAGAGCGTTGGCTGCGCCACTATTCTGCAGGTCCGCAACGTTCGAATTGGCGTAGTAGGTACCCCACTCTTCAAACCATCCGCCAACAAACGAGTTGCCGCCGCTGCTGCTACCGGCGGTCGTCGTCACGTTTACCGTGGCTCCAGGCGAGGAACCAGCACTGTCATTCGCTACGACAGTGAAGGTATAGCTGGTCGAAGGAGTCAGGCCGCTCACAGTATCTGACGCGGTGGTCGAGGTTAAGGTCGAAGGCCCACCCGAGATGGAATAACTGACAGTGCAGGCAGCAGGAGGTGTAACCGCCGTCCAACTCAAATTGGTGGCGGAAGCCGTCGTGCCAGAGGCTGTCAACCCAGTTGGAGTACTGGGCGCGGCCGCACAGCTTGAACTTGAACAAGTACCCGTCGCGGTCCAGGGTTGGCCAGAGCCAGCCCCACCACTGTTGGTTGCGGGACTTTGACCTTGCGTCCACCAATTGGCGACGTAATTCTCGCCATTCAGGCTCGCTGTCATACCTGCCGTGTAGATCGCAGTGGAACTCCATGTCGCACTGCATGTGCTCTGGGCAGATGCCGCCCGGGGAAACATGAATACGATTAGGGTACAAAGAAGAAACAGGGGGAGGGCAGTACGTTTCATCAGTTCTCCTTGTATTCAGGGTGGCTATGTTCCTTGCCACCCGCTGTTAAGAGTTTAGGAGCCAGGTTATAGCCACGCCAACAAATGGCTCGTGAGCTATAAGCTATAGAGCGGGTGAAGCCAACGTGCAGGTAGCGTACCTGTTTACAGACGATGCGCATCATGCCCGTCAGACAATCGATATACTGCTCTATAGCAGATTTGAAAAACAAAGAATGGCACGAATTTAGCCCTGTCGCAGCTCACTGTCAAGAAGTATTGTCAATAAGGCAAAAAATAGACGCTTGTATACCGTTTCATGTGGGGTATAAGGTAGGATTTCTGATCCGTACGCGCTGGCCGAACGAAAGCAATATGGAGCTTTAGCTCTATTTCGTTGATACAGTAGGCATTTAGATCACTCGTTGCGCGGATTCGAGAACTCACGAATATAGTTTGCGCTTCGCTAGGATGTATTAGGAGTTTCTACTTTGCATTAGCAACGTTGAAGAATGAGATGTATCAGCGCATGCAGTTGTTGAAGATTCTGCTATATAGCTATACTTCGCACGTCGGTATCCTACGAACCCTAGAGGTGTCTACCTTGTCGAGACATATGCCACCGCACTCGCTCCGTGTACTCTTGACGGGTCTATTGGCCCTCGTTGTATGCGTCTCTCAGGTTCTTGCGCAACCACGCCACCATGGCAAGATCTTCGGGGCTTATTTCGAAGAGTGGGGTATTCGTTACGCCGATTACAACATTGCGGATTTGCAGAAAAATGGCGTTGCCGATGAACTGACATATCTCATCTACGCCTTTGGCAATGTGACCGCCACTGCGGTACCGACATGCACCATCGCTGATCCGTCGGCCGCCTATCAAGATTCAACCCTTCCGAGCGTGAGCGGCAAAGCCTACACCGCGCCGCTCTATGGAAATTTTGGTGCGATCCAGCAACTCAAGGCGCTCCATCCTAATCTGAAAGTGCTGATTTCTTTGGGGGGACAAGCCGGCGACATTGCGGGCTTTGTAACTGCCGCTGGCACCAGGGTCGGGCGCACCGCGCTCGCCGCTTCGTGCATCGACATGTTCATCAAGGGCAACATCGCTACAGGAGTTACAGCTCCCGGCCTATTCGACGGCTTCAATATCGATTGGGAGTTTCCGACGGCAGCGGACAAGCAGAACTTCACCGCCCTGCTGAAAGAGTTCCGCGTGCAACTCAATGCTTTGGCGAAAACCACGGGCAAGAAATATATCTTGACGTTCGATTCGCCGGCAAGCCCTAAAAAATATGTCAATATCGACCTTAAGGCGGCCGCCGCGCAAGTGGATTTCCTCACCATCGATGGCTACGACTATGCCGGAACGTGGGACAAACAAACCAATGAGTCCTCTTCACTGTACGATGCTGCTGTAGACCCTGTGTATACCGAAGCCCGTGCCATTGATGCGACCGTAAAAGCCTATCGCAAAGCCGGTGTGCCGGCGGCCAAGTACACGATGGGTTTGCCCTTGTATGGCGTCGGCTGGACGGGCGCACCCAACGCAAACCATGGCTTGTACCAGAAAGCAACGACCGCTTCGCCAGTTCTCTTGGCCAACGGATCAGGTCTGTGTCCCAATCCGAGCAGGACCGCTGCTTCGCCAGGTTGCGACACCTTGTTGACTCCAGGTTTTTTGACCTACTCGACGATCGAGAATCTTACGAATAAAAACGGGTATACCGCTTGGTACGATTCGGCAAGAGTCGGAGCGACCCTCTACAATCCTGCCACCGGAACCTTCTATTCTTACGACGACCCCACTTCGGTAGCAACGAAGACCGCCTACATCAAGAAGAACAGGCTTGGCGGCGCCTATGTATGGGCGCTGAATGACGATGATGCCAGCGGGTCTCTGACAAAAGCGATTGCGGCAGGCCTGAAGTAATGGATGAGAAAAACAGCTAGCGGAAGCGTCGGATAAACAGAGTGTGGCGATCCGAGCGGTAGAAACCAATGACGTAAATCGTAGCTTTGCCCTGGGCAGAATAGATGGTTTGGCGAATACGCAGCACCGAAGCGCCCATAGGCACGCCAAGCGTCTCCGCAATGCTGGCATCTGCCGTTGTCGCATCGACTTCTTCGTCTGCGTATGCCAGTTTCATCCCGTAATCCTGCTCGATAACCGCAAACAAGGAATTTCTTCCTAGCGGGGCAGATATCAGATCGGGAAAATCGGACGCGTGTAAGTAACAGGTTTCCAGCGCAAATGGCTCTTTCCCGGCAAGCCGGATTCGTTGGATTTTTAGCATTCGGCTAGCTGCCGACAACCCGAGCCTGGCCGCCACCTCTGGCTCGCCCTCAATCACCTTTGCGGCCAACACTCGTGAGCGCGGATCCAAACCACGGCTCGACATCTGCTCGGTATAGCTCATCAACTTGTTAAAGTGAATCTTGGGTACAGCGACAAACGTACCCACCCCGCGAAGGCGTTCGACGATGCCTTCGGATTCCAATCCGGCCAAGGCATGGCGAGCCGTCATCAGGCTCACCTTGTGGGTTTTGGCGAGTTCACGCTCAGACGCAACCGCATCCCCCGGTTTCAGATTAGCGGACGCAATGTGCTTGCGGATATTACTCTGGATTCTTTTGTAAGCGGGCGTTATGTTGCGACTATTTCCACACATGTTTTTCTTTTCCAGCCTACCATGGCGAACTCGCCGTCAGCCGGCTTCACGGACACTCTTAGTTCTGGATGCGCCACTGCAATCGACTTCTGCTGTGTATCTTGTCGAGAAGCTTATGTAAAGCCTAATCGAAGAAAACTTTATTGATGGGCCCAAGATTTCTGCCCCAAGCCTAGGGCTAGTCTTCCACCGCGTGAAGGGCCCGGAAGAACTGTACCAATCAGAGAACTAGTAATCAGCTGGTTTCAGCCAGATCGCGGTTAGCTGCGATCTGGCTGGCGAATTCCTCTGGCGTCTTGTCGGCGAAAGCCCTGTGGAAGCGATTCTCATTCTATTCCCGTCGCCAGGCTCCGATGATCAGCTTTACTTTGGTCAAGTTATAGAACCAGTTGGTGTCGAGGCAATCTGCCCAGAATATTTCGTCGAACGATTCCATGAATGCGTTGCTGGTTGGCTTGCGTGGCCGCGAGAAGTCGACCTTAACGCCGTTGCGATAAGCCCATAGACCCATCATCTGACCGGTCGTACTTTGATCCACCTCCAGACTGACGTACTTTGCATTCCGTCGATGAGATGTCTGTTCTCTGATCCCACTTACGGATAAGCACGCTCAATTCCGCAATTCGCAGTGAAAGTTCGTGCGACCTCTTATTTAGGAAACAAGCGATTGTCTGTGCGATAAAAGTTTCTAATTGTTGTTGACAAAGTATCAAGGCAGGTATTTAATCCTTCCAACACAAGACAAAGCAAGTGCACTGGCTCAAATGTACTTCAGGCAAGCATCTGCCTTTGCTCATCTTGCCGCATCAATCTGTCCAAAGGTTTGGATCTATCAAGCCGAGGTAGGTTCTCGTGTAAAGCCAAAGATGTGCCTGCTCTAGATGTCAGTAATTGCTACGATTTTTGGGAGGCATTCATGAAGGGTCGATACCGCTATCTTGTTGTGCTGATTGTTCTAGCTTGTACGCTTGATCTCTGCTACGCACAAAATTCAAGCACGGGCGATATTCGGGGCATCGTTACAGACCCTTCCGGAGCCGTTGTGCTCGGCGCCCTGGTTACAGTCGTCAACAATGATACTGGAGCGACGAAGACTTTTACCACGAACAGCAGAGGCATCTATGACACTGTCTCAACGCCAACTGGCAGTTACAGTGTCACCTTTAGCAAAGATGGCTTCGAGAAACTGGTTCGCGGTCCCATTACCTTGGATGTTGGCGCAATCACTTTAGACGGACACTTAACGGTTGGCAGTTCCCGGCAGGAGGTGGTCGTAACTGCTGATAGTGCTGCTCTTATTCAGACTGAAAGTGGAGAACAATCGACGACATTTGATAAGAAAACCATGCTGCAGTTGCCGCAGGTTGGGCAAGACTGGGCAAACTTCACCATCTTATTACCTGGGAGTGCCGGCGCTTCATCGGCAAATGGCGTTCAGAATCCAGGAGTTGCCGTATCGCTCAATGGTGGTATGCCATTCAATGCGAACTTTCTTGCGGACGGCGGTACAGTCACGAATCCGCACAGCTCTGACGTGGAGACCTCCACCTTTGAAACTATCTCTGAAGTACAGATCGACAGTTCAAACTTTTCCGCTCAGTACGGGATCGGCGGAGCTGTCTTCAATCAGATCACCAAGGGTGGAACAAATAAATTTCATGGTTCTGCCTATGAATACTTTCAGAACGATGCGCTGAATGCCAGAAGCTATTTTGATCCTCCAGATCAAGCGGTACCGTTTTACAAGTACAACCAGTTTGGCGGCGCGATCGGTGGACCGATCTTAAAGAATAAGCTGTTCGTTTATTTCAATTACGACAAGACGATCAATAATGGAACCACCAGCGGCTTTGTGTCGATGCCGTCAGACCAACTCAAAGGAGTTGGCACGCCAGACGGCGCATACGATCTGACTCAGCTTTATGTCCGCGACTCGAACGGCAACAAACAATTGGTCATGACGTCGGACCCCACGGACCCTACTGGGCAGAACCAGATCCCTTATATCAACCCCTGCACGAATGCCCCGGTATATCAGGGCCAGTTGTTTGATCCGGCTAGTCAGACCACTATCAATGGAAATATTTGTCGCTTCCCTTTCGCCACCGACAACGTGATCCCTGCCAATCGGGTTGACTCCGTAGCCAAAAATCTGCTCAGCTACTATTCTGAACCCAATCAGAACACGAGTCAGGGACTCAACAACGACTATCATTACCTGGTTCCGAGTCCGAACCCCTCTACCCGGATCTTTGGACGCGTAGACTATGATTTTTCACCAACCAACCGCCTTACCTCTTCCATCGCCGTGCGGGACGCGAACTCGTTCTATCCTGCCGAATGGAAGTGCCCAGTAGCCTGCTATTCGGATGACACTTCGGACTATTCCAGTCAGACATCCGATGTTTGGTCAATTAGCTCTACGTTCGTCAATGAATTTCGCTTCAGTTTCAACCGGCAGGGTAGTTTTCTTACACCAGCCTCTTTAGGTAAGGGGATTCCGCAGCAGATAGGTCTGCAGTATGCGAAAGCGGATCTATTCCCCAACATCACCATCAATGCTGCGGTTTGCTGCGATTCACCATATGCCGGCACCAATACCATCTATGCCCAGAACACTTTTCAGCCCTCCGATGTAGTAACCCTCATCCGCGGAAGGCACATTCTACATTTCGGTGGCGAATTCATTATGTTGGAAGACAATTCCACCGCTTGGGGAAATGTCGATGCAGGTGACTTTAATTTCTCCGGACAGTATACTCAGGCGACATTGAATGCCACCGGTAGCGGCGCTGGCTGGGCAGATTTTCTTCTGGGCAACGTACAGAGTTGGGGTGCCACCAATCAACCACTTGTTGGCGGACGCCAAAAGAGCCCGCAGGTGTTTGTTCAGGACGATATAAAGCTTCGGCCAAATCTGACGGTGAACCTTGGTGTTCGCTACCAGATTCAAATGGGCTGGAAGGAAGAACATGGCCGTCTAGGTGATTTTGATCCGACCATCTTCAATACTGTTTCGGGCAACTATGGCGCTATGTGGTTTGCTCCTGCGAATAATCGGAACCAGGTACAGGCGAATGTCTATACCACTGTTTTACCTCGCGTAGGATTCGCCTACAGCTTTCATCCCAATACCGTTATCAGAGGTGGATGGGGAATCTATACAACCCCATGGAGCGTCGACCAGTATGGAAATGCAAAAGGTACCGGTTACGGTCAGTCTGGCAACGCTCAGGACACAACGAATGGAATCACGCCAATTACAATCCTTTCCGGCCCTGGCGTAATTTATGGCACCAGTACGAATCTTCCATACTTGAATGCATCGAGATCAGCCACTGCTTACAATGGCCAGAACGTGAACTATGATCCATATCACACACCGATTTCGAAGCTCTACCAGTGGTCACTCGGCGTTCAACACGAGTTTAGCCAGGGGATTACAGCGGAAGTTGCCTATGTAGCCAGTCATGGAGCCAATCTGCAGTTCAAGGGCGACATCAATCAGGTGCCTGCTAATCAACTTGCACAAGACGATAATCCTTCGGGCCGTCCATTTCCGCAGTTCCAGTCTATTGGTGGAAGTACCTTCAACGCCGTCTCCAACTACAACTCATTGCAAATGCAAATTAGGAAGCGCTTAGCCAATGGCATCAGCTTCAGTTCTGCCTATACCTGGTCGAAGTTCCTGAACGACATGGACGTATCTCCGTTCAATGGCCAAGGTGGCACGATCAATTATCAGAATTTCCACGATCCAGCCAGCAACTACGCACCATCGAACTTTGACATTCGAGAATCCTTGAAGAGTAGCTTGGTGTATGAGCTACCATTCGGCAAGGGCAGAACCTTCCTGAATCAGAATCGTTTGATAGATACGTTCGTCGGTGGTTGGCAAGCTTCAACCATTGTGATCCTGCAGACAGGAAACCCGTTCACCGTGACCTATAACGGGAACAATAACTCCTACTCTCAGGCGGGCAGTTGGTATCCCGACGTGCTGCGCCCGGCTCAAAGCGGGCCTAAGAGCATAGCGCAGTGGTATGACCCCACAGCCTTCCAGGTAGCGGCCAACGGCACCTTTGGCAACTCACGCAGAAATTCGCTGAGGGCTGCTGGTATCGAAACGGCAAATTTATCGCTGGGCAAGACCTTCCATATTAAGGAAGGGGTTGGCCTACAACTCCGTGGAGATGCCACGAATGTATTCAACCATCCGAACTTCGATGCTCCGGATGGTAACTTCAATGATCCCGTTAATCTCTCGACGCCCGGCAGGCCGCAAGGAGCAGGCACGATCAATAAGACTACAGTAGGGGGCCGTCACATGCAGGTCAGCGCCAGGTTCTCATTCTGACGAGTGAATAACTTTCTGGAAAGGGACGATAATTCCCTGCCGTTCCTTTCCAGATCTATTTGTGAGTTTGATCAGTCAATGTGCTACTGTTTCCATTCTGATCACTACAGCAAAATATTTATCGGCTGCTTCGGTCAATTTCCGAGTTGACCGTCATCCGAGAATTGCTGTCGCCTTTCATCCATCGCTAAAGACTAGATACCAGGTGAATAGCTGACGAACAAATACGACTATTGGATCTGCTTCAACGCACAAATGCTTATAGCTTAATGAAAACCGCATGGTATGGCGCAACTGGTAGCGACTCACTCGGAGTGGGGGAGGCTGACTGCATAGAGGTACCAGGCGGCGTGTGGTAGCCAGCTCTCGGTCCAGCGCCAGTCCTCGTCTTTGCCGGTTACGGCGAAGCCCTCGTTCCATGCGATACCGTCCTCGTTATTGAGAGCAGAGGTGATGCCGTTGAGGATGGCTCCCGGTGGGCTTGTGTACTTGTACGAGCGGAAGAACATGTAGAGAGCATTACCGTGGCCACTACCCATCAACATGCTTGCGTCGAAGGGATTCCGACCAAGTATCCAGTGGAGCTGTTGCCAGGCGTAGTCCTGCAACTGCAAGTGGAAAGCCGGGTCGTCAACGAAGAGCGGGGCAGCCATGCGGGCTGCGGCGGCCAGCGAGGCCAAACGGGCGTTCTCGCCCTGCCACCATGGAGCGGCCTCGGTATCGTGCGGGAAGAAGAATGCGGTGCGGACCTTGCCGTCGCCCATGCGGACGAGTTGGCGGGCATAGCCGAAGGGGTTATTGATCTCGGCGGTGGTGGCGAGTTCGAAACGGAGGGAGCGCTCGACTGTTTCGCGCACGTGCTTCTGGTCCGCAGGTGCGGCGATTTTATAGTATTCAAGGAGGCTAATTACGGGCAAGCCGGCGTCGGAGGGATGGAAGTAGGGGCGGGTCTTGTCATCGGCCCGCCAGTAGTCGTGGTAGGGGCCGGTAGTAGTGAGGCGAGCCATCAGGTGGTCGGCGCGCTTCTTTGCTTCGCGCTGATAGATTGCGTCATGAGTTGCGGTGAAGAGCTCATTTGCAGCCATGAGGGCGCAATAGTCATCAAGAATGTTCTCGGTGTTGTCGTTGAGGAGTTCGGGGTTGTGGTGGTTGAGGAAATCGAATGCCTCTTTGGCCGTCTGGAGATATTTAGCGCGAGGATAGTCTCCGTCAGAGGGCATGGTGCTGGCAAGAGCTAGGGCGGCGATAGCCATGCCTCCGCCGGAGCGGAACCCTACCTCATAGGCGTGGGGACCGACTGCCTGGGTGAGGTTCTCAGTTGCGTCGGTAGACTTCGCCTTGATCTGCGTCTTCCAATTGGGGTTTCCGATTGCGCGATCCTTCGGGAGTTTTTCGCTGCCGGGGGAGGAGATGGTTTCGAGGAAGGAGCCGTTAGGGCGCTTCATGCGGACGAGGAAGTCGGCGCCGTAAAGGCCCTCGTCGAGCATGCGGCGCTCGTACTCGGTGAAGTTGTCGTCGTGACGATCAAGGAGGGCGCGGTAGCTCTTGAGGAGGCTCCAGGCGACGAGAGGCATCTGTTGCGGGTTGAAGTAGGAGGTGAGGTTCTGGTGCGAGAGGTGGATGCCATAGTCGCCGGTAGCGTCGTACCAACCGCCGTGGAGATCTACAAAGCCTCCACCATCAGGAAGAGCTAGATGACGGTCGGCTTCGTCGATCAGGCCGGTGGAACGCTGTCCTTTGAAGTAGAAGACTATGTTCGAGAGGGTGTCACGCTCGAGGATGTTCTTGTCGATGTCGAAGGTGCAGGAGTGCGCTTCGCCCTGGGCTGTCTGAACCTGGAGGGCGTAGTGGCCGGGCTTCTGCCAGGAGGAGAAGTCGACGGTCCAGAAGACTCGTTCGCCCCAGGAAGCGACCTCACCAGAGCGGGTAACGGGGCCGAAGAGAACGACCTTGCCGGTGTCGGCATCGATCAAAGTGAAGTGCCGCGGCTGGTCCTGTGCTATTCCCACGATCACGGCCTGTTTCGAGGCGGTCTGCTCATAGCCGACTTGGTCGACGAGGACGCGCACCTCGGCGAGAGAGCGTTGCGCGAAGAGACCTCCTAGGCAGAGCACGAGTAGAGGCTTCCGAATGCGTTTCATGGATGTTCCTTTTGGGCCTGAACGATACTGAATTTGTTGAGTTACGGCTGGAATTATTTTTTGCCCAAACCTTCTGCCACTTTGTTATCTTTATTCAGGAAGTATTCCCTTGTCCAGAGATTCCCTACTCGCGCTCTGCTTATTGCTCGTCGCGCCTGCTATGCCAGCGCAGATTGCGACTCTTGACAGCGGGCCAGCGGTGATCGGCTATGTCTTTCCGCAGAACACGATATTACAGCCTACGGATGTCGACGCGCGAAGTGTGACGCGGCTGAACTATGCCTTCGCGAATATCCAAGATGGGCGCATGGTGATGGGCTTCTCGCACGATGAGGAGAATTTCGCGGTGCTTACCAGGCTTCGCCGCCAGAATCCGTCGCTTAAGGTGCTGGTGTCCGTTGGCGGATGGCTATGGTCGGGAGGGTTCTCTGATGTTGCGCTGACCAAGGAGAGCCGGAAGATCTTCATCCAGAGCGTCGTCGAGTTTCTTACGCGCTATGATCTTGATGGGCTAGATATCGATTGGGAGTATCCAGGGATGGTGGGGGCAGGACATCGCTTCCGCGGCGAGGACAAGGCGAACTTTACAATACTGCTGCAGGAGCTTCGCGAACGGTTCGATCGCGAGGTGAGACATAGTAAGCGGCGCTGGATGCTTTCAATTGCGGCGGGCGCGTCTGATGAGTTTGTCGAGCATACGGAGATGGCCAAGGTGCAGCGGTACGTTGATAGCGTCAACCTGATGGCGTATGACTACTACGTGCCCAGCGTGGATAAGGTGGCGGGGCACCATGCGCCGCTGTTCACCAATCCTGCTGACCCGAAGAAAATCTCAGTCGATGCGTCGGTGCATGCATTCGAGGCGGCTGGTGTTCCGGCTGCAAAGATCGTTCTGGGGATTCCGTTCTATGGACATGTATGGGGACAGGTGGCGGATCACGAACATGGCCTCTACCAGCAGGGGCATGAAGTGCCAAATGCGTATGCGCCTTACGGTGTTATCTCGAGCAAGATGCTGCATGATGGCTTTGAACGCTTCTGGGACCCTGTTGCCTTGGCACCTTATCTGTATAACTCGCAGACGCAGATCTTTGTGACGTACGACGATCCGGAGTCTGTCGCTGCGAAGTGTAGCTATGTACTAAAGCAGAGGCTGGGCGGGGTGATGTTCTGGGACTATTCGGGCGATTATGCGCATGAGTTGCTCAACACGATCAACGCTCACCTGCGCACAACAGCAACCACGAGGCAATAAGCCTATGACGACAGAGACGATACACTCGACCGGGATCGCTGGACAGACGGTCAGCACACGGATCGCTTCAATCGATGTATTTCGCGCGCTGACGATGGCGGTGATGATCTTCGTCAATGAACTGAGCGAGGTGAAGGGTCTGCCGTGGTGGACGTACCACGCTCCGGGGAAGGCCGATGTGATGACGTATGTCGATATGGTGTTCCCTTTCTTTCTGTTTATACTCGGGGTCTCGATGCCTATTGCGGTTGCGCAACGACTGAAGCGGAATGCGTCGCTGCCGGGGCTGTGGGGACATGTTTTCGTCCGCTCGCTCAGTCTGATTATGTTGGGGTATATTCTGGCGAACGCAGAGAAGGCTGACCCGAACCGGATGGTTTTGAATGGAGGCGCTTGGGCGCTGCTGGCGCTGCTTAGCGCCGCGCTTTATCTCAATGTGTATAGCAAGTCGGAAAAGTCTGCGGCACTGTTCACGATACTCAAATATCTCGGACTTGGAGGGGTGATTGTGCTGTTTGCCTTCTTCCGGAGGAGTACGCATAACGGAGATGCTGCGTGGCTTGATCCTGGCTACCCAGAGATTCTGGGACTGATTGGATTTACGTATCTAGCCACTTCGGTCCTTTATATCCCAACTCGCCGCAAGCCGTGGGCCGCGTGGGTATGGCTTGTCGTGCTTGTCACTCTTTGTGCTTTCTCGACCGCGAAGTTACTGCGCTTTCCAAACAAGCTTCCTTTGTATCTCTGGCCGTTTGGGAACGGTGGGATGGCGAGCATCATCATGGTGGGAGTGATTACCTCGTCGATCTTCCTGAATGCACGTGTTGCTGCGGAGACACGTCGCGCTTTGCTGATGGGGGCTAGTTTTGGGGTATTTCTGCTGGGCGTAGGCTGGGCGCTTACACCACTCGGCATCTCGAAGATTCGCTGTACCCCGACGTGGTGCCTCTATAGTGCGGGCGCCGGGGTTCTGCTCTTCACCACTCTATATTGGCTGTGCGATGTAAGGAAGCGGACCGCGTGGGCCTCGTTTGTACGGCCGGCTGGATCGAATACGCTGCTGACCTACTTGCTTCCAGACCTCTGGTACTTCTTCTTTTTTGCACTTGGCGTCACGTATCTGGATACGCACTTCAGCGCTGGATTGGCCGGTGTGTTCAAATCAGTGCTCTTCACGGCGCTGATGCTGGCGTTGGCGGCGATTCTTACGCGCGCAAAGGTACGGTTGCAGCTGTAACCTGCGATATCTTTGGCTAAAGTACAAAATAGTTGCAGAGTGGCGATAGCTGGCACATACTTAATAAACATTAGTAAGATCGAGATGAGACACGGAACGAACCTTTACACGCACCATCTCGCAGAACAGAGGGCATATGCGCATCTGGAAACTTCTTATCGTTCTTCTCGCATGTTCTGGGGCCCTGGCCCAGGAGACCCATCCAACGCTTTCGCTTGGTTCCCCTGCGCCAAACTTTTCGCTTCCGGGAGTCGATGGCAAGATTCATAAGCTGAGTGATTACGCGTCCAGCACGCTCCTGATGGTGGTCTTCACCTGCAATCACTGCCCGGTTGCCCAGATGTATGAGCAGCGCATCCAGCAGATCGCGAACGAATACTCGAAGAAGGATGTAGCGCTGGTTGCGATTCAGCCGAATGACCCGAAGGCGATTCGCATCGATGAGCTGGACTCCTCGGATGTCAGTGACACGTTGGCCGACATGAAGATCCGCGTCGCATACAAGCACCTGACGTATCCATACCTGTACGACGGCGAGACGCAGTCAGTGACGCGGGCCTATGGACCGCAGGCGACTCCTCATGTTTTTATCTTTGATCAACAGCGCCACCTTCGCTATGAGGGCCGGATGGACAACAGCTATGAGATCGAGAAGGTTAAGTCGCAAGATGCACGGAATGTGCTCGATGCTCTGCTGGCACATAAGGAGGTGCCGGTGGAACACACGGGCGTCTTCGGCTGCTCAACGAAGTGGGCGGAGAAGTCGGCTGGCAGCATGGCGGAGCTGCAGACGATCGAAGATAAACCAGTGAATGTGGAACCGGCATCGAGGGCTGACATTGCCAAACTGCGGACCAATCCATCGCATAATGTGATGCTGGTTGATTTCTGGGCGACTTGGTGCGGTTCGTGCGTCGTGGAATTTGCGGATTTGCAGAACACTCTGCGCATGTACCATGACCGCGATTTTTCGCTAGTGACCGTATCTGTAAATATGATAGACGAGCAGGCTGCAGTCTTACGGTTTTTAAAGAAGCAACATGCTACCAGCCGCAATCTGCAGTTCGCTTCCGATGATACGGAGTCTCTGCAGAGGGCATTCGACCCCAAGTGGGACTCAGCTGTTCCTTACACGGTGCTGCTCTCAGGTGATGGAAAGGTTCTCTACAGCACACGTGGATCTGTCAATATTCTTGAACTCCGGCGCAAGATTCTGGCGAACCTGGAGCCGGCGTATCACGGGTTCAGCGATTACTGGAAGGGCAATTGATCCAAGATCAAGTGGCAGGAGAGCATGTGAAATCGACGGACGTTCCCCAGCCACGATTACGGCGTGGATTTATTTGGAAGGTGTCAACGATCGCTGGGCTTGGCGGCATCCTGTACGGCTTCGATATGGGTATTATCGCTGCCGCGTTGATCTTCGTTCGCAGTGCATTCAGCCTTACGACAAGGATGGAGGAGTTCGTTGTGAGCTCGGTCCTTGTCGGCTCCACGCTGGGTGCGATTACTGGCGGCACGATCGCAGACCGCTTTGGTCGGCGGACTACGTTGGTGTGGGGTGGGATTATCTTTACGCTGGGGTCGATCCTGGCTCCGCTTGCACCTAATGTCGGAACGCTGATTGTTGCGCGGGCGATCCTTGGCATCGCCATCGGTTTCACCTCTGTGACGGCGCCTGTGTATGTCTCGGAACTGGCCCCACCGCAGTCGCGTGGGATGCTGATTGGTCTGTACCAGTTCGCGCTTACGCTTGGCATTGCGCTGGCGGATTTGGTCGGCTATTGGCTGGCTGGGCAGCAGGCATGGCGATGGATGTTCGGAATTGGGGCTATTCCGGCGATCCTCTTCCTCTTTCTGGTGATGACGGTCCCGGAGAGTCCGCGCTGGTTGTTTACACGTAACCGCGTGGCCGAGGCGCAGGCGGTGCTGTCAACCTATGCCGATGAGTCGGGGACCAGGCTGATGCTGGAGAATATTCGCGCGAGCCTACTGATAAATACGGAGCGGCGATGGAGTGCGCTATGGAGCCCGGCGGTTCGAGGGTCTCTCTTCATCGCAGTCGGCTTTACCGTGCTCCAGCAGGTAACAGGGATCAACACCATTATTTATTACGGGCCGCGGATCTTTGCGCTTTCGGGGATCACATCGAACAAGGGTGCGATCTTTGCGACTCTGCTGGTAGCGATGGTTAATGTTCTCGCGACGGTTATCGCGCTGGTGCTGGTCGACCGTGTGGGGCGCAAGCCACTGCTCTATTCAGGCGTGAGTGGGATGATGCTTTCGCTGTTTGTCCTTAGCTACGCCTTTCAACATCAGTTGGCGTTGGGCACCTCGCTCGGGGTTGTTGCGACTGTCTGCCTGATCGTGTTTATTGCCTGCTTTGCATTCAGTATGGGACCGATCGGATGGATTATTGTCTCCGAGGTGTTCCCGGCGCAGCTGCGAGGACGCGGTGTGGCGGCGGCAACGCTGGGGTCCGGGGCGTCGAACTTTCTCGTGTCCCTTACCTTTCTCTCTCTCATCCGAGCTGCCGGTACTGCTCTTACTTTTGCGATCTATGGTGGCTTCTGTATTCTCACGCTGCTCTTTGTCTTCTTTGCCATCACTGAGACGAAGGGACGGGAGCTTGAAAGCATCAGCAGCAGAGCGTTGCCAACCGAATCGTGAGCTTGGCACGGCAGTAACATCAGTATTCCATTTAGTTAGGATCTCTACGTGAAGCAATTCGATACATACAAAGTTACAGATAGCAGTTCGAAGCAGACACCGGTTGACGGCTATGTCGCCGGCGTGGATATAGGGGGCACCAACCTGCGCCTTGTGCTGGCGGATGGGGCTGGCCACATCATCGAACGGTGGTCCACAAAGACGACCGGCATTCAAAACCCGCACACCATCGTTGCGCTGATCCATACGGGCGTGACGCAACTATTACAGCGTAGGTCGATTCCGCGTGATCAGCTTCGAGCGATTGCCGCCGGCGCGCCTGGAGTCGTCGATGTGGATACAGGGGCGGTCATTACGACCTCTTACCTGATGGGCTGGAAGAACGTTCCACTGCGTGCGCTGCTAGAAGAGGCTCTCGATGTACCTGCTGCGATCGACAATGACGTGAACGTCGGAGCGCTGGGCGAAAGTTGGATGGGCGCGGCGAAGAATGTTGACGATTTTGTTTTTATTGCGATCGGCAGCGGTGTGGGTGCTGGCATTGTGATGAATCGGCAACTGTTCCAGGGCAAAGGCTGGAGGGCTGGTGAGATTGGATACATGCTGGTGCCGGGGACCTCGGAAAAACCAGTCGAAGGCGGCAAGCCGGGAGCCTTTGAGGATATCGTTGGTGGCGAAGGCATCCGTGCGCAGTGGCAGATTCTCTGGAAGAAGGGTGACACGTCGCTACCTGATAACCTGACTGCGACGGAGATCTTCGATGCGGCGCTCAGGGGCGACTCGCTGGCGCAGGAGCTTCTGCAACAGGCCGCACGCACGCTTGCGTATGCGATTAATAACATTACGCTCATCCTGAACACACCGCTATTTGTACTGGGCGGGCGCATTGGCATGCATCCGGCTCTCTGCAACGCGACGCGACAGATGCTGGAACAGCGCGGTGCCCGCGTCCAGCCACGTCTTATGCTGAGCGCCCTAGGTGAAGATGCTCAGCTTACCGGTGCGGTGAGATTGGCTCTTGATACGGCGTATGCGCTGGAGTCGAACTCCTTGAGGCGATAACTCACTTAACAACACGTGCGAACTACTTTTGAAATGTGCTGAGGATTGATCATGGAGACTACAGAGAAGCAAGCACCGCGGTGGATTAATGGCGTGGAGCCGTCAAAGGAGCTACTGGCTGCGAATGGAATCCAGATCTTTGAGTTAGAGTGCCGCGAGCAAGCTACGATGCTTCGGGAGCTTATCCGGGCTTACTCGTTAGACTCGGAGATAAAGGCAGAGCTGAAGAAGCTGCGTGACGTTGCTGCTCGCAAGAGCCCGGTGTTTTTCATTGGTATGGGCGCGTCTTATTGTTCAGCTATCAGCGGGTCTGTGCATCTGCAGGCGCATGGGCGGCTTTCCTTCTCGCTCGATGCGGGAGAGTGGCTGCACTATGCTTCCGGTGTGTTGGATGAGGAGGCACTCTCAATGTTGCTAACTACGTCAGGGGAGAGCGCGGAGCTGGTTGAACTGCTCAAGCGGGGAGAGGACCGATCGGTCGGGCTGATCTGCAACAACATTGCCAGTACTTGCTGGAAGCTAGCGCAGAGTAAACTGCCGATTTTAGCCGGGCCCGAGTATGGCAATGCGACGAAGACGTATACGAACTCGACGGCAGCGACCATCATCCTGGCGTCCGAGATACTCGGTCAGTCGTGGGAACGGGATGCAGAGGTTGTCGCGGAGTGCTTTGCCAGTGATCTGGATCGCATCTTCTGTATACGTTCTGAATTGGAGGCATTTTGCCGGGGCGCGGCCAACACAGAGATCATCGGACGTGGCGCGGCCTATGGCGGAGCTATCATGAGCGCACTCTGCATCCGCGAGATGAGCGGGCACCGTGCCGCGGCGCATACAGGGGCAGGCTTTCGCCACGGTCCGAATCTAGACGTAGATGGGTCGCATGTGGCCATCATCTTCGCGCTTGGACGCGCAGCCGACCTTGGGATCAAGCTTGCCGCGGAGTGCAATCGACGTGGTGGGAAGGTCGTCCTTGTTTCGGCAGAAGAGCACGATGCAACTGAGACGCTCTTCCCGGTGAAGATCACTGCCGTTCCTGAGCCATGGGAGGGAATTACCTCTCTGCTGGTACCGCAGGCTTTGACTCTCGGCATGGTGGAGCGGACAGGATGCCGCCTGCCGCCGCGCTTTCAGTACGGTGTCATGACGCAGTAAGCCTTGTAGCCCTTTACGCATCGCTGGAAGACAGAGTCGTCCAACACCGCGAATGGTTGCCACTTAGCAATGGTTGCTTAGTAATAGTTATAGCCAGCCAATACAAGCAAGTTCGTCTCACGGCAAAGGAGTGATACAGTAGAAAATCGATAAGCAAAAGCAAATCGAGCTAAACGTGACACGAACATCCCTCTCCGTCGGCAGACCGTCCATACTTCGCCACGCAAATGCTTTGAACGTTCTGAAGCTCCTGCGGGAGTCTCAGGCGTGTTCAAGGGCCGATCTTGTCCGAGGCTCCGGTCTGAGCGCGCCGACCATTACCAATGTAGTCAAGGATCTGCTCGCGGCCAACTTGATCGAACCCTTGGGTGAGGGTGAATCGAGCGGTGGAAGGCCGCCGGACATGATTCGCTTCAAGGCTGAGCGCGGTACGGTGCTTGCCGTCGAAGTTACAGCAACCGCAATCTTCTTCCTTCTCACAGATCTCGATGGAAGAGAACTCGTGTCGGACAACATCTCCCTCGCGGAGCGCAAAACGACACCCGATGCCATCTGCGCCTGCATTCATGAAGAGATTCGACGCATCCTCCGCAAGCAGAAGAAGACGCGCGATGAGTTGCTAGCCGTTGTGGTGGGCGTGCCCGCGATCGCCAACGTGGCGGACGGGATCGTGCTGTCGATCAGTACTCTTGACCAGTGGCGCTCGGTTCCACTGCGGACGATGTTGAACAAATCTCTCAACTGCCTTGTGATCGTAGAGAACGACATCAACCTTGCCGCTCGTGGCGAACGGTACAAGGGCGCTGCAAAGGATGAGGATACATTCATTTTGATCAGCATTGGCTCAGGTATCGGTGCCGGCATCGTTCTGAATGGCGAAATACACCATGGATCGCAGTGGTCGGCGGGCGAAATCGGCTACCTTCGTCTGCCCAACGTTTCTAACAAGTACCCGACACTCCACGAATTTGGGGAACTGGAGACGCTGCTTACCGATCACGGCATCGTAAAAAGCTGGACGAGAACAGAGAAAAGAGCTTCCGCAAAACATCCGTCTCATAAGATTGACGCGCTTAAAGTCTTCGATCTGGCAGAGGCTGGCGATGCTCGCGCGACCAAGATCGTGCAAGATCGAGCCGGCATGGTGGCCGACATTATCGTGAATATGTCACTTATTTTGAATCCAGGACTGATTCTTCTGGGCGGACCAATAGGCCGTCACCCGCTGTTACTCAGTTCGGTACGGCAGCAACTGCAGGAGAGTGAGTTCGGCGTCATGGAACTTGCCCAGAGTATGCTCGGGAACACCGCGACACTATGGGGCGCGATTTCGGTGGCGCTCGAAGCGATCCCCTCTGTGCTGCTTCCTGAACCGCGCCTGTAATGTTCATGTGACAGATGCGGGTGCCAGCCTTGGCACCATTACCGCTCTGCTTCTCGCTCGTACTTCCTTAGTGCTTCTGTCTGCTCAATGCCTGTGAGCGTAGCTCGTGTACGTCAATCGTAGTGACAGGCTGGGTGTCAAAATCTGCGGCGTACACGGTGTCATTCTGCTCGTCGACGGCCAGCGCATAGGGGTGCTTCCCTGCCCGCAACGTAGCGATAACGCGCCCGCGAGAGCCGTCGATCACACTGATGGAGTCGCTGTGCATGTTGGCGACGTAGACGAGGTTCGCCTCCGGGTCCACCGCGATTGCCTGGGGATGTTCCCCAACCTGCAACGCCGCAATAGCCAGATGCTTCGCCATGTCGATGATGGCCACACTGTTATCGGCATAGTTAACGACGTATGCCATCTTCCTGACGAGGTCGATTGCGAGCGCGCAGGGCATGCTTCCGGTTGGGATCACCACGGGAGTCTGACGATTTTCATTCAAAGCAACCATGTCTGCGCTGCCAATGCGCGTCACATAGGCCTCGTTTATCGCAGGGTCCAACACGACGTCCCATAGGTGAAGCGCGCCCGCGGATAAATGACGGACCGCTTCCGTCTTTCCGTCGATGATGGTCAGGTAGTCATCCTCGTAGCCCAGCAGGTATATCTCATTCCGCTTCGTATCAATAACGATCTCGTTGGCAGAGCCAGCCTTCAGGGAGTGAATAGCATTCGTCTCCCCATCAATGACACTCAAGACGTTACTGAAGGTGTTTGAGACATAGACCTTATTCGTGACCTCGTTCACCGCAAGTACGTACGGAGTCTTGCCGACGTTCAGGTTTGCAATCACCGCGTTCGTGCTTCCGTCGAGCACGCTTACGGAACTGCTTCCGTTGTTGGCCACGTAGACCCTGTTCGTTATTTTATTAACCGCGATCGCTACGGGATGGGCACCCACTTTTACATGGCTGAACGCGTGTGTTTTTCCGTCGATCACCGTCAGCGATCCCTGGCGCGCGTCAACAGCGTACAACTTCTGAGTGGTTGGGTTGAACACTATCGCGCGATCGCTGAGAAGTCCTGTAACGGGCTTTACGGGTAGGCTCGAGTTGCTGGGTTGTGTGGCATTCGGTGATAGTTTGCTGTCTACTTCCGTTGCTGATATCTGGGTATAGCCAGCAATGGTGAATCCGAGCAAAAGTAGAGACGCACCTACCAGCCCCATCGATCTGTGCATCCTCTTCCTCCATTCCATGTATTCGAATAAACATATCTCTACAACTCAAAATTTATCTCTGATAACCTTTCTGCATCGACGCGAGCCGAACGGTTGGCCCTGCTTTCGCATGTCATGACAAGGTCAAGTTTACGCAGTAGTTCTCAGTTCTGCTTGTCGCAGGGAAACATACTTCTCAATGTTTCAAAAGTATGTCACCATAGGCAACACAGGCGCAACCACGTTTGAAGGAAATCTTCATGCCACTGCTAAGCTATCTACGAGCTGCTCCAAAGTACCCCGCTTTTGCGCTAATGCTTATTGCCCTGACTCTTCTATACACTGGCGCCAGCACTGCGCAGAGTCCTCGCCCCAAGTTCAGGGTCATCGCCATCGCCGAGAAAGGCGGCATCCATAAGCCGTTTGTCGATGCGGCAAAGATATGGCTAGCCCAGGAAGGTGCGATCGATGAGTTCTCAGTCGATTACATTGAGAACACCGAACCGATCAATGAAGAATTTCTCTCACACTACCAGCTTTTCATCCAATTGAACTATCCGCCCTATATGTGGACCCCGGTTGCGATGGCTGCCTTCGAAAAGTTTATCGAAGAGGGAAAGATAGGTTGGATCGGCTTCCATCATGCGAGCCTGCTTGGTGAGTTCGACGGATATCCCATGTGGCCATGGTTCTCGAAATTCATGGGAGGCATTCGTTGGAAGGATTACATTTCGACCTTTGCATCCGGTAAGGTCCTCGTTGAAGATCCCTCCCATCCAGCCATGAAGGGGCTGGGTCCATCGTTCGAGATTGAGCATGAAGAGTGGTACACCTACGACAAATCGCCACGGCCCAACGTGCAGGTCCTGGCAAGCGTTGAAGAGAAAACCTATACGCCTGATTCGTCCATCAAAATGGGCGATCACCCTGTTGTATGGACGAACCCACACTATAAGGCGAGGAACATCTACATCTTTATGGGACATCATCCGGAGCTTTTCCAGAACAAGGCGTATACAACACTCGTCCATAACTCCATCCTCTGGGCGGTGGGTCGATGATACGACGCCTCCGCACTCTCCTGATTGCTACAACACTGGCATATGCCGCGATGATATCTTTCGCTCAGCCGAGGTCTTTCCGTGTTCTAGCTCTTTACTCCAAGCACACGGAGGTGGATCACGTTCAGTTTGCGGAGCAAGCCATTCGTTTCTTCACGACTGTTGCGGCGAAGAATGACTTTGAGTTTGTTTCGAGCGATCGATGGGATGACCTGAACGCAACAAATCTCACTCAGTACCAAGTGGTGCTTTGGCTCAACGATTCTCCTCATACGGAAGAGGAGCGCAAGAGCTTTCAAGAGTACATGAACCACGGCGGTGCGTGGCTTGGCTTTCATGCTGCTGGTTACAATGACCAGGATACGCATTGGCCGTGGTTCGTCGATTTTTTAGGAGGCGCCGTGTTCTACAGCAATAGCTGGCCACCGCTTCCGGCAAAGCTCCGCATCGATGACACGACACACAAGATGACGCGGAATCTTCCGGCGAGCTATCAGTCGCCCGCGAACGAGTGGTACCTCTGGGACCCCGATCCGCGGAGTAACCCGCATGTGAAGGTCCTGGTAACGCTCGATCCCTCCAACTATCCTATCGGCCTCAAGGACGTCCTGGGCGGAGGAGATCTCCCTGTCGTCTGGACGAATACGCGATACAAGATGGTGTACATGAACATGGGTCACGGCGACAAGATCTTCGCCGATGCTACGCAGAATCAGCTCTTCGAGAATGCTCTTCTCTGGCTTGGACGGTCCAAGTAGCATGGGGCCACAGACGGCATTGTCAACTTAAGGATGTGAGATGCTGAGGCTGTGAGAATACCTCAGCGTCGTCAAGATACCTGACTAGATTGGCCAACAGTCGCCCTGCGATCGGATCATGCTCCTCCGCTTCGAGCATCATCTCACTCGCGATCAGCAAACCGGCTCCTACTCGCAACGAGATCAGAGGACTACCGCTGATATGTACCACATCTTCCGGCTTCTTAAGGTATCCATGCCGATCAATGACCTCGGCTAAGGCTATGGCATCCTCTCGATCATGGCTTACGTGATGCACCCCGCTGCAGGCCCGAGGAACACTTTTCGTGGCTTGTTGAAACCAGCATAGATCGAGCGGCTCAATCCCAGAAAAGACTCTGGCCTCCGGAATTTTCATCCAAACGTTCTCTCCCTCAACCTCTCGATAAGCTCCGACTTGCGACGGGTACAGTGCACCAAGCTGGGAGCGTGGGTTGAGCAACAACGCTCTTCCACCTGCGGTAACAAATCTGTGCAAACTCTCTGATGAGCCTGGGTGTGAAAGTACCCGGTCGGCAGCCGCAATGATAAGAGTCTGCTGGCCGGCAATAGCCTCCAAAGAGGCAACGGATATACATGCGCCTCCATATCTCAGAGTTGCAGGCGCCTGCTGAAAGGGGTCCAGCAATGCAGGTTTGCGCACGAGATCTGACCAGTTGCAGGCCGCCCATGCTCGTGTCGCGAGTGTCACGTCATAATCGTTCGCCGCAATCATGGCTGTGTCACGCTGCAATCGTAATAGAAGCGAGCCGTTGACACGAGGCGAAGGAAGTGTCGCCGGGATTTTGATCTCTACATCCACCCAACCATTCGTGTAGTACGCCACGGCGGGTACAGACACATGCCCTTGAGCGAACGCTACGCCATTTGCGATCAGTTCCCAGGTCAAGGTGCACTCTGGCAACGTAGAACCATCCTCTGCGTCGTTGGCGATACACACGCGCGTATGGGCTGTCTCCCCTGCATAAAAATGTCTACTATAAAGCTCGGCACTAACCAGAACGGGTGCGAGAGCTTTTTTGAGAGCATCGTAGGTAGGAAAAGGTCGCACTCCCCTCGCGTCCCACACATCCTTAAACCAACTGACGTACGCGAAGTGCAAAGTGCCGGCGCAGGTATCGCGGGTCGTTCTGCGTAGGGTCTCCGCGAGCTCCTTCGTCATGAAAGCCTGTCGTGTCAGAAAGATTGCCGGGTCGCGATGCTCATAGGCTTCAGGACCGACCAGGGTCTGCGGTGTGAAGTGCTTGTAAAGGTAGAACCGCACGGGGTGGCCATCATCATTTCTCGGATAGCCGGTAGCCATCTCTTGGCTGATGGCTGGGCGGTTCGGCCAGGAGACTTCCTTGCCATACTGACCATCCATGAAGTGAAAGAAAGAGGGATCGTACCAGCCGTAGTATCGATGCGCATCGTCGATATCACCGTCATCCAGATGAGTGGGACGGATAAAGTCCGTGTACTCGCTCGCAAGCTGCTTTCTGTAATAGCTCGAATCGCAAACGATTGGGCGCGTTGCATCGAGACTCCGCATAGTCTTGATCATGTCGTCCAGGACATTCCATTTTCTCTTCAGCAGCTCTGGTTGTTTTCTGTCCATGTACTCGAATTTCATTTCATTGTTCACGGTCCAGAAGATGATGCAGGGGTGGTTTCGATTCTGTCGAAGAAGCGACGCGAATTCCGTCCGCCATGCCTGCAGGAGTTCGTCTTGCGGAGGCTCTCCTTCCAGCATGAGCCAGGGCCAGGTACCTTCGTAAGAGACCGCCATCCCGCCTTCATCCGCCGCATCCAGCCAAGTCTTGCTGAACGGCGCAGTGTGCGATCGCGTCACGGTGACGTTGCCCTCGCGAGCCAGTCGTATGAACCGGGTCGCGAGTTCACGGTCGTTGGGGCGCAGTGCATGCGGAAAATGATTCGCGCCACGAAGCCAGAAGGGGTTGCCATTCAACAGGAGCTTGTTGCCCTCTACAGCAAATGTACGAAACCCGAAACGGGTTAGATGTCGATCCACTACTTCGCCATCAGTCATAAGCGTTATTTCAAGGTTGTAAAGATGAGGCTTATGGGGCGACCAAGGCTGAGGAGTGAGGGTCGGCGTCGAATAACGCAGGTGTACTCCTTCAGCACCGATCGACTGAGGCGAACTTCGGGGCGAGGAATACAGCAGCGAGTTGTCACTCAAAGAATAAATTGAGTATTGAACTGACACGGATCTGGCGTTCTTAGAAGTGTTCCGGAGTTGCACCTCAAATTGAAGCCCATCCAGTTGTGGTTGAATGAACACCTCCTGAACGGCCATTGACTGAGTAATTGTCAGAGTTACAGGTTGCCAGATGCCAGATGCTGTCTCTGGATACATCCCATGCGGCAGCGAGTGTAGCATCGCATTTGTGACCTCGACTGTAACAGCAACGCCGACGACCTCACGTGAGACATCATGTTTTTCCAGGCTTCCCTGAACAAAGACGGCAATGACATTTCGACCTGTCTTCATTTGGCGAGTGATGTCTAAGCGTAGTTCTCCAAACATGCCTACGTGTGACCCGACATGCTTTCCGTTGACCCATACCTCCGAGATCTTCGCGATTGCATCGAAGCAGAGTTCGAAATTTTTGCCAGCAATATTCGTAGGAAGCTCCAGGTACTGCCGATACCACGCGCTCTTCGTCTCTTTCCATGCGAATGTATATGCGTCGAGCCGAGCTAGCTCTATTCCGTATAGTTTGTCGGAGATACCTTTCATTGAGGACACGCCTTCGAGTTGCGGGAAACCCGCCTCTCCATGCAGCCAAGTAACACTTGGGGTCCAAAACTCAGGTACGTTCATCACATGCCAGGCGTTATCGTCGAAATTTTCTGTATAGAACTCAGTCTGGTGGAACGGTATCTCCTGTGCGGGAAGGAAGAGCCAGCTTCCATCCAGGGAGTGCTCAGTCCGCGGCTTCTCACCGAAGGCAATACGCTTTGGTTTATAGGAGGCTCGTTGCTGAAGTCGATTTCGTGCCCGGTCCGCCTCTGCAGGTCTGTTGATAGCACTTCCTAGCTGATTGAACCGCTGGATATCTGTTTCGCTGAGATTCCCTGCACGTATATTGCGAAACTCGACTGGAAGCCAGCCGCCGCCAAGCGTTACACCACCCTCAGTCCACAGTGGTTCGGTATCTTCGACGTTGAGTCGTGGAATGCTCTCATCGTTCACATAAATGTGAATTCGATTTTTATGGATTAGAGCCCGCAGCGTATACCAAACGCCTGGTTTCGGGTGAAAACCGAGCGGAGCAACCCCGAGAAATCGGTCGCCACCCTCTGGAGCATAGCGAGCGAGATAGAGATCGTCATTATTTCCGCCACGCATTCCAAAAACATAGCGGCTATCACGGTCTCTTGAGCGCAAACCGGCCCAAATCTGCACTTCCTCTGTCCCTTCAGGTGCCCTGGCATGGAACGAGAAATCAATGTCAGTCCAGCTTTGTCTGGAGAGCAGATACCCATCCTGCAGAGTAATGGACTCCGCCTTTTTCTCGAGCATGAGACGTCCACACTGCTGCCAACCCGCCACATCGTTCGGACTCAAGGACGGGACTGGAGGCTTTTCTGCTGTTCGTTCTAAAGTATCCGCGAGAGCCCTACGGCTCAGACCTTCGAGCGTAACTGCTGAGCCGTAGATGAGGAAATCTCTTCGTGTGAGTGAATCCATACTCTCCTTTGTTCCAGGTAAATAGAGAACGTCGAAAGACTCCTCCATTCCGCTCCGCCAGCGCTCATCTTCTGCGGGCCTAAAGCGAACGCCGCCACCGATTGCCTAGAATGCCAGTCGAACTCCAATCTGGACGTTGCGTGCCTGCCCGCTTGCGGTGATCTTCCCAAACGTTCCGCCCGTCACACTGCCGTTTGGAGGATTGAGGTTCCGATTGTTCAGCGCATTGACGGCCTCCAGACGGAGTTCGAGATTGATGCCTTCGCGAAACTTCTGCCGACGGATCAAACCAAGGTCCCAGTTGCCGTAGAGCGGCCCGCGCAGATCAGGCTCTACACGATTGCCGGTTCCGACCGTGAAGGGAGCAGGGACACCGTACGCCGTGGTATCGAACCAGTGCTGCGGAGTCTGACTTCCTGAAGCGAGATGAGGATTGTGCAGCCTATCCGCGTTTGCTCCGATACCCGGAACGTAGGTGCTGTTCGGTGCGGTAATCACAATGGGCAGACCGGAACCATAAGTTGTAATGCCCGAGAGTTGCCAGTTAGCTACAACGTTCGAGAGGACACCTTTCCCAAGTATCCGGTGCCCAGGACCGAATGGCATCTGGTAGATATAGTTCAAAATCAGATATTGAGGACGATCGTATTCCGCAATCGCATGAGAAGTGCCAAGATTGTGAGGATCGATGATCGGCCCGGCGCGACCGTTATACCGTTCCGGGATATTGTCCAGATCCTTGCTCAGCGTGTAAGCCGCTTGCAAGAACAGACCATGAGTATCCTGATGCTGCAACTGAACGGTCATCGCATCATAGTAGGAGTCGCCAACCGGATCACGATTCCACGTCACTCCCGTGTATTGTGGAAACGGAATCAACGTCTGGCTGAAGGCAATCGTTGCAGCTCCAAGGGAGCCTGGAAGCTTGCCTGCATAGGGATTCGCAACCTGTTGGTATAACTTGGCTCCATAGCTTAACGCCGAGATAGGCGCTGCATTGACGTTCAGGTTGTACCAGAGGTGCTCACCGCGTGATCCAGCGTAAGCGACAGTGAGCACTGTATCTCTCGTTAGCTCTCTCTGAATACTCAAGTTTCGCGACTGTAGTAATGGAACAGTCCCCGGCCCGAAGGGGTCGCTAATGCTGCTACCTACGAGGTAATTCGGGGCGTTCAGGTATCCGGACACGAAAGGGTTGGCAAGAGAACCACCAGGAGGTGGAGTGTTTGGTGCTGGAGAGGGCGTTCCCAGATAGACACCAGTGGAGGCCTGGAACCCTGAACCGAGCACAGTGCCGCCCGTGTTTGTAACGTAAGAGATTCCGTAACCTCCGCGAATGGACGTCTTCTGTCCAAGTTGCCATGCAAAGCCCAACCGGGGAGATACATTCTTATAATCTGTCGCAGACTGCTGCCGTCTGTTGCCACCCGTGCCGGTGAACTGCAGTGCACCGGGAAGCCCGAGCACAGGATCGGGCTTCGTTGGATCAAACCATGCAAGCTTATTATGCCGATCGGTAAACCCTGTCAGGACGTCGTAGCGTGCCCCTAAGTTCAATGTCAACGTCTTGGTCAGCTTGTAGTCATCTTCGATATACGCGTCTGTGTTTTTCTGAGATGAAGCGAGAGCAGGGTCCTGGGTGATCTGCCCTCCAGTAGGCGCACCGAGGAGAAAGGTGGCGAAGCCCCAACCACCATCCGTACCTGCGACGGCAGGGTTTGGTCCCTGTGTAAAACCTCGTCCGAAGGAGAAGTTTCCGGCCGGCCAAGTGGGTCGATACTCATTGAAGTAGACAAAGAGATAGTCGGCGCCCACTTTGAGGGTATGCTGCCCCGCCACCCAGGTCAGGTGAGCCTGTCCTTCATAACTGCCTTCGCCATCCGTGAAGTCGGCGGAGGCAGTGGGTCCTAGCGTGTCTTCGTCCGTGATGGCAAAGTTCGGGAAGATCGGTTCCTCGACACGGCTGTTGAAGGAAGCGGGGAGACCAAGTGTGCCGGTATTGAAGCCATTGCTGTACAACTGAGTCGCATTCAAGGTGCGATCAAAGTTGCCACGCAACTCTGCGAGCAGATTCGGCCGTATCGTCCACGTATCACTAACGACGCCTGTCCATGCCGTACTGAGAGCTATACCAGGATCACCATTGCCTCCAGCTTGTGGGTAAGCAAGCGTGACCGTAGGCGTTTTTGCCTCGGACGATGCGCGACCAATCCGGATAAATGCCTTATGGCTTGCTCCGATGTTCTGGTCCACACGCGCCAGGAAGTTGTCGCGTGCCGTAGTTCGGCTTGGAGAGAAGATGAAGTTGTTGTAGATCCCCTCGATACCAGGAGCGTTAGGCTGAGGATAGTAGGAGAGAACTTGTTGTGCGATAGGGCTGATTCGGCTCGGCGCGATTACATTGGCGACACCGTTGTAGGAGAATTGCTGCCGCGTCCAGGTGTTTGTGGTTCCGGGAACCAGAGTTGTCGTATTCGGATCGTAGATTTTGATCTGATGCCCACTTTGATCAACCAGGCCCGAGAAATCGCCCGATCGCATTGCCGCAGTAGGAACGGTACCAGTGATCGCGTCTGGAGCAATGGTAGGGTTTTTCTCAAAATTGAAGAAGAAGAAAGTCCGATTCTTGCCGTTGTAGATCTTTGGGATGCGTACGGGACCCCCTATCGAAAATCCGTAAAGGTTGCCGTGATAGACCGCGCGGGGCAGATCAACAGAATTTCGGTACCAACCGTTGGCGTTGAGGATGGTATTCCGCAAATACTCATACATGCTTCCATGAAATGTATTTGTTCCAGAGGCCGACGAGGCCGTAAGAACACCCCCGCCGGACATCCCATACTCTGCCGAGAAGTTATTGGTGATGAGCTTCAATTCTCTGACAGATTCAGAGGGCGGCGTATAGGTGATGTCTCCCGTGGAGCTATTCACCTGGGTTCCGCCGTCTAACAGGACGTTGCCTGTGTTTGCCATGCCTCCATTAGTCTCAGTCTGAAGCGGCGCACCCGCGGTCTCTGGGAGCACCCCGGGGGCCAAGACTGCGAGGCTGTAGGGATTGCGACCGAGTTGGGGCAATTCAAGGATCTGCTGACGTGAAATCGTGCCCCCCAGCTCTGAGTTGTCTGTCTCCAACTGAATGGCATCGGCCTGGATCACGACCTGCTGGGTAATCGCGCCAACGTCCAGCGTGAGGTTTACCTTGGTCGAGAGATTGACGGTCAGGTGGACACCCGAGATAGTCTCGTTCGAAAACCCTCGGCCAGTCGCGCTAATGTTATAAGTTCCAGGTTGCAGATAGGGGAGCGTGTAGTAGCCGTCGCTATTTGTAGTCGTTGTGCTGACCGTCCGAGTAGCCGTCTCTGTCGCAGTCACATCGACCCCTGGAATAACTGCCCCGGAACGGTCTGTGACGACCCCGGTAATCGTCCCTTGTTCTGCCTGCCCCAGCGCCTTGGGCTCATTAATCAGGCCAAACAGAATACACAGGAGGACACAGACAGCCGACCATGACAAATAGATGGATCTATGCACGAGAACAGAATTGCGATCGCAGTCTCTTTGTCTGTGTACAGGCTGCTTAGAGAAAGCTTCTTTGCGAAAAGGGTGGTTCATATTGCCTCCAAGAATAGACAGAACACGTCGAATCTCCTTGGGACTGCGGCTTTACGTTCGCACACATTTCACAAGGAGACAGGCCGCAGATATCGTTCACCCTTCATTGTGGTGAACTTCTAAAGCGCAACCATTCTTACGAGGCTCATGTGGGGTTCTGACAACGTTATAGAGGGTCACGGAACGGATTTCTAACGTTCCAGATCTTCTGATGTTCACCGCCTACCCCGATTTACCATGGGTAGTGAACGAAAACAGGCCCTCACCCAAGAGTCTCCGGGCGAGACAATCATCTGGACTGAAGGATTCCATCGAGTAAATGGGTTAGAAGAAACGATTCATCTCGTCTAGCCAAGATGAATGGCGGGCGCTGCCCTTCAAATACCAGATGATTGAAAACTTTGTGCGCCGACTGGGACTACTTCAGCGTGTGACACGCAAGCACCTCAGAATGCCTCGGGGAGCCCGCCATCATGCTCACCCGCAAAAGCATCTGAAAGTGTGGAGCTATCTGAGAAGAGGGGATGCCGCAACGGGTGAGGGCCGCCTGTAAATCAGTTATGTTTGATACCAGTTCCCCCGCAGCCTTTGTTCCTTCGGCGTTCAATCCGGCGAGCAACATTACCTGACCTTGATGGTCAGGGTTTCCAATAAAGCTGATGGTCGCATACGATTCGCCTGTGGCAAATCCCTTCGCGGTTGGGATATACATCGAAGACTCACTGGGTCGCGGTCGAATATTCTGGATGACCTCCTGTTTTGACGTCTGGTCATAACGGAATCGGAAATCCAGTTCATCATTGAATAATCCCGTCCATGGATTTGTGCGGGGGCTTCCAATGAAGATGAAATTATTGCCGGTGTCAAGCTCCTGCAGCCTGAAGTCGCGCGCGCCGCGCACGCTGATTCTTGCGCTCCCAGCACCTGCGAGTTCTCCGATATTCGCCACGATGGCTAGATCAACATTGGCGGCCTTATCTCCCCGGAGTGTATCGTGAGCGAACCGGTAGACCTCAGGCGAGAGCGAATTCACCTGTGCGATATAAACCTGATTCGCATAATCAGATGTTGAGATTGGGACGCCCGTGAGTCCCTGGATCTCGGCAATGTTGGGATCGCTGGTAATCAGCAGGAGTGGATGTGTGCCGTGCAGCATCACCGACCAGGGAACTACAGCCGAAAAAGTTGTCCCCACGCCTGGATGCTGCCGATAGAGTACCCACCAGGCACCAGCATTTCCAAGCAGTATTAGGATGAGAAGCGAGACTATAGATAAGAACCGTGGATCTTTCGAGAACCCAAACCAATTGGCTCGAAGCACGGACTCTGTTTCAGAATGATCCGGTGCAGGCACCACCTCCCTGACGATCTCGGGGATGTAATGACCAGACGGCAGATGAATGCGAAACTCGGAGGTAGTTCCGTATTTACCGTAGTGTTGTTGCAGGCGTTTGCGTACATCACTGGCCGTCACACGCACTACAGCATCCTCACCCGTGTCATACGAGGGAGAGCGCCCGAACAACTCTACCCCGATCGTCCTCTCCTTGAGAGAACCCGAGTGACCAGCGATCGCCTGTTCGACGACATATGTTAAGAATTGCCCGCTACGCTGACTGCCCCGGAACGCGGAGCCTTCAACAACCTCCCGAAGGTGTAGTTGAAACTTTCCAAGGTCTTCGTGCGAGCCAAACAGCTTTGCGAAGTATCTCTCTTCCTCGTTTGTCTGTGTAGTAGATTGCATGAGCAACTATCTAGAGTCACCTTTATACGGCTTGCTATCAAAGTGTGTCAATGTACTGTTTCGTGCGGGTTGGCCGTTCACAAAATGGCCGACTTCAGGCGATCTACGTTCCTGACGTCACTCAATTCCCTTCCCTCCCGATACCCTGTCACACCGAAAACAAAATTCAAGCGGTATTGCTCCTGGCTGCATATTCCATTGGGGTTATTGGATTTCCTTGAGTTTAATCACTGTTCCGTAACCCGTTGCAACCTCTTCTAACGTTGCGCGAACCGCAATGGACACAATTACAGTTATCGGGAGAGTTGAGAGGACGGTCCAAAGCCTCAACACTCAAACCTTAATCTCTGAGAAAAAGGAACTGGGAATCGATGATCAACAAAGGATGGCTGAAGAAGCTGCCGACTCGATACGCGTTCAGAAGCTTGGCGTGCATTTCCAGAAGACTTTCCTTGCTTCTAGCATTCAGCCTAATTACGATTACTGCGGAAACAAAGGCACAGGTCCGCACCGGAGCGTCTCTCCGCGGCAAAGTGCTGGTGGGCTATCAAGGCTGGTTCCGCTGCCCGGGTGATGGATCACCCGGGAATACCTGGAGCCATTGGTCCAAAGGAATACCCAGCGCCGAAACCATGTCTGTCGACTTATACCCGGACACCTCTGAGCTCACCCCTGACTCTCGCTGCCCGCTGCCTTCTGAGTCCATAAACGGCAAGCCCGGCTATCTCTTCTCTTCGTTCTCCAAGAGCACAGTCGATAAGCATTTCGAGTGGATGCAGCAATACGACATCGATGGTGCGCTCCTGCAGCGGTTTACGGGCAGCATCCCCGGTCAGAGAAGAGAGGGGGACCAGGTTCTTAAAAATGTGCAGGCGGCGGCGGAAGCGCACCACCGGGTCTTTGCGGTCGAATACGACCTCAGTGGCGCACATAACGATACCGTGATGCAGCAACTTAGCGAGGACTGGCTTTACCTTGTTAAGGACGGTAACGTTACGTCGAGTCCCGCCTACCTCCACATGAACGGCAAGCCGCTGGTTGCAATCTGGGGTCTCGGCTTCAACGACGGACATCATATCGACGACCCTAAGGTCGCGCTGCAGATTATCCACTGGTTCCAGCAGACGGCCCACGCTATCGTCGTGGGCGGAGTGCCCGCGGGATGGGGCACCCTGAGCAACGACAGCTTCTCCGATCCGGAGTGGGCGGCAGTGTATGCCGCACTCGACGTTGTTCAACCCTGGACAGTAGGACGCTACAAAGGTCCTAACGCTTCCGACGCCTGGAAGAGCACTCATCTCGTCCCTGACATCGCACTAACCCGGAAACAACACCAGCTCTATATGCCGGTAATCTTTCCCGGATTCTCATGGCACAACCTGAATCGGAGCAGCCCGGAGAATCAGATTCCCAGGCTCGGGGGCGAGTTTCTATGGAGACAAGCCTACAATGCGAAGACTGCTGGGGCCGCTTTCGTAAAGATCGCGATGTTCGATGAAGTCAATGAAGGGACGGCAATCTTCAAGGCCGTTCCAACCCGACGCGATGCACCTGAGCCTGGTTACTGGTTGACCCTTGATGCAGATGGCCTGCAGTTGCCAAGCGATTGGTACCTCCGCATTGCAGCTACGATAGGAAAGATGTACCGCGGAGAGATCGCGCCGACACCGCAACTGCCAATAAGCCCCAAAAGGGCTTTGTTGCATTAACTTCGTCAGGCCATGTTTGCTACGCGCAGTTCGATCAAGCGGCGATCTTGAAGATGTCGAACAGCTTGTTTACAAAACGCACCTCGTCGGCGACGTGCGGCTTGCAAGTAAAGCAGTGGCCACGGCGGATCATCCGCATCACCTCGAAGCCCTTGATAGTAGCGGCCGCCGTCTTCATCGTCTGAAAGTCCCTTGTGGGTCGAATGACTCGCTTGAGCGCGCCATGATCCGCCTCAATGATGTTGTTCAGGTACTTGCAGATCCTATGCTTGGTAGAATCTGACAGCTTGCCTTCCCGCTGCAACCGGCTATTCGCTTTGGGATAGGAGCCTAGTTGATCTGTCGTGATCGAGGACGGCGGCCAGTGGCGCATTGTAGTGAGCGCTTTACCCAGAAAACGATGAGCAGCGCGTGTGTTCCGCCGGTCTGACAACATGAAGTCAATCAGACGCCCATGTTTATCAATGGCTCGGAACAGGTACTTCCACTTGCCGCCCACCTTGACATAGGTCTCGTCCACGCGCCAGGAGTTCGCCTGGTAGCCCTGATACCATCGGACCCGCTTCTCCAACTCAGGCGCGTAACGATGGACCCAGCGCATGATCGTGGACGGATCCACCTCAACGCCGCGCTCCAACATCATCTTCGCAAGATCGCGATAGCTCAGTCCGTACTTGCAGTACCAACGTACGCAAACCAGGATGATCGCAACAGCGAAACGACGACGCTTGAACATGAGCGCGCTCCTCGACCAGCTCCTCCAGACTACGACACCTCCGTTAGTGCAACGATGCCTTCTAATCCTAGTTTTTTGTTTGCATTTTTTAAAACTTCAGCTACATTTCGATTAGACCAATTAATTTCGCTTTGATGTGTTCTCTAACAGCCACTGGGAACAATTGCAAAGCTGTATTTCTGAAAATTGTCTTACTGGGCGTAGCCGGAACCAACTCTGACGCTTAGGAGCGTTTCTGGCTTCCCGGAAATCGATGTGTCTTGGTAGCTGCCGTACCTTTCTGACTGCTAAATGAAGTAACGCTTCCGTCAGTCCTAAGAGACGGACATAATCTGTACCGAAAGCACTGTTCTAGCATCTCTTCTGACTTCGTTTATCTCTTCAATGATTCCGTTGCCAAGGTATCTCTTTGGGACGGGAGAACTGCCTTTCCGCTTTCTAAATGCACAAGGAGTCATATTTGAGACACAGGTCTGTTGCCCATATATCGATATCGTTGGCCGTTTTCGTATTTCTTCCTTTCATTGCGACCGCCTTGTCCCCCACCGTAAATCATCCTCTCGACGCTCTTACACCTCAAGAGTATTGGACAGTCTATGAGACTCTGCGCAGCGAGGGCCACGTGCATGAGAAGACTCTGTTTGCCAGCGTTCTGCTGCATGAGCCGGATAAGCAGACAGTATTGCAGTGGAAGCCCGATAACCCCATCGATCGCAAAGCAGACGTGGTTCTGCTCGATGAAGGTAAGTCGTACGCTGCAGTCGTTGATATCACGTCGAAGAAGGTCGACGAGTTTCATGCACTGAAAGGGGAACACGCCCCTTACACGGATACAGAAGAGCATGAGGTAGGTGAAGCGATCAAGCACGATCTGCGTATCGTCGAAGCGCTCAAGAAGCGCGGTATAACCGATTTGAGGCATGTGGAGTGTTTTCCCACACCGGGCGGTTATATCGCTCTGCCGGAGCAGAAGGATGCAGAGGACCGCATTGCATGGGGTGGGTGTGCCGACTCAGAAGGTGCGATCTCTGGCTCCTGGGATCGCGAGGTGGCCGGACTCTTCTTCGTAGCCGATATGAAGACTAAGAAGGTGCTTCGCGTCTCAGATTTCGGCACAGTTCCACGCACGCCAACGACGGGAATCTATGACGGCATGGGCGGTGGGGCGCTGCCTGGAACAAAGCCGATCACCGTGGCACAGATGGAGGGACCAAGCTTCACCATCGACAAAGGACTCGTGTCCTGGCAGAACTGGCGTTTCCGTTTTCGACTTGATCCACGCCAGGGTCCTGTGTTGAGCATGGTTGGAATCGAGGACAAGGGCAAGCTACGCTCCGTCATGTACGAAGGTGCTCTGTCCGAAATGTATGTGCCGTATCAAGATCCGGAAGAGACGTGGAACTCGCATGTGTTTCTCGATGGCGGAGAATACTTTATGAATACCGGCCTCGGTCTCATCAAACCTTTGGTCGCCGGCATCGATTGTCCCGATTATGCAACGTTCTTTTCCGGGTTTTTCTACAAGGAGGATGGATCTCCCTTTGAGCGGCCGCAGCTCGCCTGCCTGTTTGAGCGCACGAAGGGTGATCCTGCGTGGCGCCACGGTGACACGAACGGCACCTTCGGACGGCCGACGCGCGAACTCGTATTGCGGACTGTTGCCACGGTTGGGAATTACGATTACGTGCTCGACTGGCGTTTTGGCCAGGACGGAGCAATTACCGGCGGTGTCGGGGCAACCGGCATTCTCGAGGTGAAGCCTGTTTCGGATACGGACGTAAGTAAGGGAATGTCCGATGGCTTGGCAGATAAGAATGCTCCAGGAGGCGCGGTGGAGTTCGGCCACCTCGTTGCTCCTGGAACCGATGCCGTCAATCACGATCACTTCTTCTCGTTCCGACTTGATCTCGACGTGGATGGACCGAAGAACTCGTTCATGGCGGATAAGCTCGTGCAGTACAAGATTCCCTCGAACAAGACCGACTATGGCCGCCATGTAATCTGGGCGATGAAGCCGACGATGCCGATGACGGAGAGCGAGGCCAAGATGGATGTAAGCGTGCAGCATCCGACGATGTGGCGTTTCATCAGCTCCGATACGAAGGGGCCTCAAGGTTATCCAACGAGCTATGAAATCATGGCTGGCGAAACGGGAACCTCATTGCTACCGTCCGATGAGTGGCCGCAGAAGCGTGCCGGCTTCTCTGAGCACCAACTCTGGGTGACGCCCTATGAGCCCAATGAACGCTTTGCCGCAGGCACTTACGTCAGTGGCAGTCGTGGTACAGATGGCCTTGCAATTTGGACAAAGAAGAACCGTCCCATCATGGACACAGATATCGTGGCCTGGTACACGGTCGGATTTCATCACACTCCGCGGACGGAAGACTGGCCCCAGATGCCTATCATGTGGCATGAGTTTCAGATCCGCCCGTTCGACTTCTTCACCAAGAACCCGACACTTGATCTACCGATGAAGCCGTAGTTCGGAGGGGAGAGCACATCAACTGTGCCTCTCCCCTTTTGCATCGCGCTTTTCCTACAATCCGATATCACAGGAGTGACCCCATGCCATACATCTGTTTGGTACGCAGGAATGCCTGTCTTTCTGGAACGACCTTCGTCATCGTACTCACTCTGCTCTTTTGCTTGTTGAGCTCGGCCAATGCTCAGTCTACCTTCGGCAATATTGTTGGCACCGTGACTGACCCTCAAGGTGCCGCTCTCCCCAATGCGACGGTCATCCTGACTAACAAGGGAACCTCAGCCCGGCGCACTGGGAGTACCAATAGCAATGGCGAGTACATCTTCAACATCCTCGACGCGGGAGATTACCAGCTCACGATTGAATTGTCCGGTTTCTCCAAGGCAGAGTTCGCCAGCATTCCGCTCCTGGCGCGCGAGACAAAGCGCATCGATGCCCACCTAACCCTTGGTACAGCGATTCAGACGGTGGAAGTAACGAGCAGCACTGGCTCCGTCATCACAACAGACACCTCAAGTTTGGCGACTACCAAGACGGGACAGGAGCTTGTCGATCTCCCCGTCGCCATCTACGCCCATGCGAATGGTTCGACCAGCCCAATCTCCACATTGACGACGAACCCAGGCGTTCAGACCGATGCTTCGGGCAATCTCGTCATCGCCGGCGCAACGCCGGCTCTGCTCTCCGTCACGATCGATGGTATTTCCAGCGTCAGTGTGGAGAACAGTGGCCCACTCAATGAACTCTTTCCTTCTTTCAACTCCATTTCGGAGATCAGAGTCTCAGAGACGAACAACAATGCGGAGTACTCCGGCGTGGCAGACATCACAACGACCTCACGCGGCGGTACCAACAACTACCATGGCGGAGTCTTTGAAAATCATGAGAACACGGTGCTGAACGCCGGTGACCCATTTACCGGATCGAAGCCAAAGATCATCATGAACAACTTCGGTGGCTTTGTCGGCGGACCGCTCTCCGTTCCACACCTCTACAACGGGCATGACAAGACGTTCTTCTTTGCAAGCTACGAAGCACTTCGTCTTCCCCGCGAGACGCCGCTTGTCATAAGCGTGCCCTCGCTTGCGATGCGGTCCGGTAACATCCAGAGCTACCTGCAGTCAAAGAACGTCACAGCGGTTTACAACTACGATGGGGTCACCCCCCTCGATCCCACGAACGTACCTGTATCGCCGACCGCAGCCAGTCTGCTTAGCACGCTGTTTCCCCTACCCAACCGCGGCAGCGCAGACAGCTATCAAAACAACTATGCCATCAACTTTCCGGCGCCAATCAGCAGCAATCAAGGTGACCTGCGCCTTGATCAAAACTTCACCTCAAAGCAGACTGCGTTTGTTCGGTTGACATACAAGAATCGCCAGGTATTGAGCGCGCCGAATCCGACCTGTGCGAGCTTCTGCGCGAACTCTGGTTCGCCGTTGACAGGTGGTTTTTCGGAGCCTGAGACAGATGTCGGTTTGACCTTCGCGCATACTTATCTTCTGACTTCGGCGCTCATCAATGAGTTCCGCGCAGGATTCAATCTGACCAAGCTCGATACGTCGCTCAATGTGAACTCCGCGCAAATGCTCAATGCGACCGGGATTACGGGCGTGAATAATCCTAATCCGGTGGCCGCTGTCCCGAATGTGGTGATTACCGGATTCATGGTAAGCGGTGGCGCTAATCCGGACAAACAGCGCTCAAAGGTGATCCAATTTCTCGACAATGTCACGCTTAACAAGGCCGGTCACACCCTGAAGTTCGGCTTCGACTTCCGCAGGCTCACCGATCACGACGACAACGTCTTCGGAAATACTCGTTCAGGCCAGTACAACTTCAATGGTTCGTCGAATGTCGGCATGGCGATCGATGGCATCGCATCCTTCCAGCAAACAGCCGGCAAACAACCAGCAGCCCCCTTCACGCAGTTTCTGCTAGGCTACCCGGACTACACGGTGCTCTCCGATGTCACCAATCCAAACATGGACGGCCTGGGCTACTCCTACGCATGGTTCGCGCAGGACGATTGGAAGATTACACCTACGCTCACGTTGAACTTTGGGTTCCGTTATGAACTGCACCCACCTCTGAAGGAGATCCACTACGACACTGCTGCATTCGATCCTGATTATGTGAATGGGGCTACGCATGGTGCGGTGGTTGTGCCGAACGCACAGGCGCTTACCTATACCGACACCCTCTTTGCGCAGTCGATCGCGCCCACACCCATCCTTACCGCAGCGCAGGACAATCTGCCGGAAAAGCTCCGTTATACCGCGTTCAACGACATTGGCCCACGCATCGGCTTTGCGTGGCGGCCGTTCGCGAAGACGGTGATTCGCGGAGGATGGGGACGCTTTATCGAATCGCCGCTTGGCTTCTCGCTGGTCTCCGGATGGAGTGTTCACGCAAGTTATGTGCCGTACTACTACAACGACTACGACGGCAACGGAGTGCCGCTCCTGTCGTTCCCCAGTCCGTTCCCTACTGCGCGTGCGACACCTGGCGCGGCAAGCTTCTACTACGCCTTTCCGATCCACTACAAAGATCCATCCGTCCAACAGTGGAATCTGACCTACGAGCGAGATCTCGGCTATAGCACAGGTGTTCGACTGTCCTATACAGGTTCGCACGGCTCGAATCTTGAGACGATGGAAGATCTGAACCAGGTGCCCGTCAATACCTTCGGCTATAGCGTAGCCGGTGCGTCCCGCCCCTATCAGGACTGGCAGGTACTGCAAAGCGTCTACAACAGTGCGGGGAGCAACTACAACTCCTTTTCTGTGGTAGTTGAGAAGCAACCGTCAAAGGGGCTTCAATTCCAGAGCTCGTACGTCTTCACTCGCGATCTATCAAACGAGGGCGGAGCCGCGCCTTCGAGCCTGGTGGGCGCGGGAGGCAACTTTCTGACGGACCGGTTCCACCCCGGATTGGACTACGGCAATGTGATCTACGACCGGCGTCACCGCTTTCTGGCAACGGGACTCTATGACCTGCCCTTGGGTCACAACAAGGCCTTCCTCGCTGCTGGCGGACGGTTTGTCCAGAGTCTGGTAAGTGACTGGCAGATTGGCGGCGTCTTCATCTGGCAGAGTGGCCCCTTCCTGACTCCATACGAGCAGTCCGACGATCCGGCGGGGACGAACATGGTCAATGTCGTTGGCTTGACGCGACCTGATCGCGTGGTGAACGCGCCGCTTTACGCACGTGGCAGCCAAGACGGGAACCCGCTGTTCCTGAACGCTGCCGCTTTCACGCTGCCTGGCAGCAATATTGGCCGGTTCGGCAATTCGGCCGTGGGAAGTGTGGTTGGGCCGGGTACCGTAGCGCTCTCCTCATCGATCATCAAAGCGGTGACTCTCTCCGAGGGGCTGAAGCTGCAATTCGGCATCTCTGCGGCAAATCTATTCAACCATCGAAACTATGCACCGCCAAACATGCAAGTTGATACAACTTCGTATGGCGAGAGCTCTGAGCTTCAGAGCGCAGAGGGCACAGGACCGAGAAATGTACAGATCACGGCTCGACTTAGTTTTTGAACAAGATGGAACATAAGTTGAACCGCTCTGGTGCAAACAGCGAGGATGCCAGCGATCACGTTGGCGGCGGAGGCAAAGCTTTTGAAGCCGAGCATAGGACGGGTTCTGGACTTGATCCCACGATGATCCTGCTCGATCAGGTTGTTCAGATATTTGGAAGACCGCAGCTTCGTGCCCGTGGGCAGTATCCCATCGTCTCCCAGTTCACGGACCGCTCGATGCGACGCGGCATAGCCATCGAGGGTGATGGTATGCGGCGGCCGCCGTTCATGCCGGATTGCCTTCTTGAAGAACGCTTTGGCTGCGGCCACATCGTGTGTCCTGCTCAGTCTGAAGTCGATGGTTTGCCCGGCTTTGTCCACGGCTCGATAGAGATAGACCCACTTGCCGCGGACCTTGATATAGGTCTTATCGACTCGCCACGAGCGACCACAGGATCTTCCAAACCGGTTCCAGCGCCTGACGAACTCTGAGGCATATCTCCCGACCCAGCGCAGAATCGTCGTATGGGCAAGACTCAGCCCGCGTTCCGCCATCATCTCCACCAGGCCCCGGAAGCTGAGCTTGTAGTGGAGGTACCAGCGGATACACAGAATGATCACCTCGCGGTCAAAGGGCCTCCCCGCAAACAACTCTTCCATACTCCTCAAATTACTCAAAGTCAGTCCTCAGCTTCCTGAAAAACTACCGTACTCGACTCACGAGGATATTTGCACCAGAGCCCGGCAAACCTAAATACCAAGCAAGCCCATCGGGTGGGGGCTCCTGCCAGGCAGGAGTAACGCCCGGAGCGGAAAGGACGGGCGCAAAGAGGAGCCTGCAAATCGCAGGCTCCTCTTGCAGGGTCAGGCGTTTATAAGAAGGTGGGATGGCATACATTCCGGCACACCTATTCAACACTCTTGGCCGCGAATGGTGAGAACGTCAAGTTGTGCAGGAACTCGTGAGGCATGCGAAAGCATGGACGACACCTGAGATATATTCGCAGGCCCGGATCATCGCTAAGCGGCAAGCTCAAAAGCGTGTTGTCGAGTGCCTTTTGACGCCAGATTCTGAACGGTTTCCACCTGTGATCCAAGGTAAGCGAAATTCCCAGCATCTTGCACTGAATGAATAAATTGCGCAACCGATGGCGTGGCGCTCTTGCGCCAAAGCTCCTGTAAGTTGTTGATTCTATGGTGGGCACAGCAGGATTCGAACCTACGACTTCCACCGTGTGAAGGTGGCACTCTATGGGTATTTTATTGAAAACAAAGGACTTATAAACCGAAAAGTCGGCAAAACCGGTATTCTGGGCGCTATTTGCTACCAATTTGCTACCAACTTTTCAACCTTACAACCAAGCGGGCCAATGGGCTGGCCGTGCGGGATCAGCCCAGCCTTCCTCTTGTTCGAACAGCATTCAGTATTTTGCTCCATGTATATCTTGCTGGCCCAACGACCGCTCGAAGCTACAATCCTTCGGTTAACAGGCGACGTGTACGGCATGGAGTACGTTTATTTTTTGTAGGATAGCGCGGAGCCGAGAGGCGTTTTTGGAGCCTCTACGGCGCACAATTCGGCGAAGAATTTGGCGTAGTTCTGTTCTCGATCATGGCCATGGAGGAACAGATTCCATGTCATCAACTCCACACAACCAGTTCCCTGCTTGCAAAACTTGCCGCCTACCCACGGCTCTTGAAACCGGGCATCTCTTAACACGTATCAGCAGATTATGTGAAGGCTGAGATGCTGGGAGTCTGACTCGTTTCCGAGGAGTGCGCGGCTACCACCCGCCGAAGCATGTTCGCGGTGGGCAGCCACGACTGATGAAACCGTTAGTTGCGCTCCCAGAACGGCGGTGGCGCGATGCCAAGCGCCCGGAGGTAGACGTACCCCTCTCCGCGATGATGAATCTCATTGTCGATGGCATATTGAATCGTCGTCAGCCCCGGCATTTCCCACTGATCAAACGCCTTCTCCACCACCCAGAACCGGGCCGGCGGGATCTTCGGAAACTTCTCCTCCAACTGCACCGTTTGCTCATCCCACAGGCGCAGAAGCTCGCTCTTTGTCTCAGGCTTCCCGTACCCAAATGCTGCCCATTCTCCAGTGGATACGCCGTCCACAATCGGTACTGCCATGCCGACCAGCTCCAGGACCATCTCTCCAAAGCTCCGCATACCACCCACAGAAAACTGGAACAGCTTGTCTTCCGGGAATGCCTCGATGGTCTTGCGCGTGAGCCGTCTGTGTCCCTGCCAGTTCTGCAGCAGAGTGTCCGCCGTTACCAGGTTGACCGATGTCGTTTCGTTCGCCATTTTTATTCTCCGTGGCCCGTTTGGGCTTACCCTCAGACTACGAACCATTCCCGACAGACTATGTCGTAGATTCGAGAAGGAATGAAAATATGTACGACCCGATCATGCGCGTCTTTACCGTCCTCGAGATCCTGCAGGGACGCGACCGCGTCACCGGCGCGGAGCTCGCAGAGCGGCTGGAAGTTGACCTGCGCACGGTGCAGCGTTACATCGTTCGCCTCAAAGACCTGAACATTCCTATCGACTCTTCGCCGGGAGTAGGCGGCGCCTATCGCCTTCGACCGGGCTTTCGACTGCCGCCACTGCTGCTGACGAATGAGGAGGCGTTTGCTCTTTCCCTGGGACTGCGGGCACTACGTCAAATTGGCCTCGCAGCGTTTGCGCCCGCCACGGAGGGGACGCTGGCCAAACTAGGCCGCGTTCTTCCGGAAGCGTTACGCGAGAGCATCAGGACCGTAGAAGATGTGGTAGCCATCGAGCCAGGGCCCTGGGTCGTTCCGACATCGGTCGAATGCCTCGTCGGAGCCGCTTCGGCCATCCGCACCGAGCGGCGAATCCGCTTTGACTATCAATCCCATAACCAGACCAACTCTCATCGGGAGATCGAGCCCTATGCCGTGGTGCACATGGACGGTCGCTGGTACATGATTGGCCACTGCCTGGCGCGGCAGGCCCTACGCACCTTTCGCCTCGACCGCGTCACGCACCTCGAGATTGGCACTGCCACCTTCCAGAGACCGGACGGCTTCGATGCGCGCCGCTACCTCGCAGAGCACATGCCCTTTGTCCAATCGGACTACCAGATTGATGTGTGGGTCGACATGCCGATCGAAGAGGCCGACCGCAGCTTTGCACCATGGAGGATCGCTACGGAAGCGCACGAGGGTGGAACGCGTTTGCGCTGTGGGCGGGATCGTCTGGAGATGTTCGCAGCGATGCTACTCAGCACGGGACGCCGGATCATGGTGCACAGCCCCGTCGAACTGCGTGAGACCTTTCGCCAATTGGCCAAACAGGCAGAGCAGGCTGCGGACAGTCCTCGTCCCTGATGCGCTGAAGGCGAGCGATCCCGACTCCTAAGTCGGCTTAGCGTCAGCGATTGGTCAAATAATCAGAATCAAGTATTTTGCAGACTTCGTCTGCAAAATTTGTCGCGCATCCTGAACTTTCGCACAACTCCAGTAAACCCGAATCGTGCGTTGATGGTAACTTCCTGAGCGAAGCAAAATTCACGCCGATCCTGCCTGCAGGCTGGCGGGTCCCCTTGTGTGAAACGAGGCTATGATCCGTTTCTCCAATCGCGCGCCATGAATCGCTCTGCTGCGCCCGACAGAACATGCAAGGCTTTGGACGGCATCGTCAACTTATGGAAGTGTGTGAGAAGCTGGCGTTATGAACAAGTCTGAGGGCAAGTATCGTCGTCACCGTTTCCCGATCGAGGTAGTGGAGCAATGTGTATGGCTGTACTTTCGCTTTGCCTTGAGCTATAGGAACATCGAGGAGATGATGGCGAAGCGGGGCGTCCCAGTGACGTATGAAACGGTCCGGGAATGGTGCCAGAAGTTCGGCTCCGTTTACGCTGCCCGGCTGAAGAAGAAGCGAGTTCGGTTCGGAGCGAAATGGCATCTGGACGAAGTGTTCCTCAAGATGAATGGAGTCCAGCACTACTTGTGGCGAGCCGTGGACCAGAACGGAGTGGTCATCGATATTTTGGTGCAGCCGAGACGGGACCGCTGGGCAGCTTTGCGTTTCTTGCGCAAGCTGCTCCATACGGCACGCAGAGCACCGCGCGTCATCATCACGGACAAGTTACGGAGCTACGCTGCAGCGAAAAGAATGATCTTGCCCGACGTGATTCATCGGCAGAACCGCTATCTGAACAACCGAGCCGAGAACTCGCATCAGCCAACTCGTACACGAGAAAGGCAAATGAAGCGCTTTCAATCTCCCGAACATGCTCAACGTTTTCTCTCCGTCTTCGAGTCGATCAACGCTCTCTTTCGCATGCATCGGCATCTTCTCTCTGCTACTCGTTATCGACAATTGCTCAAGCAAGCGTTTCGCCTCTGGAACAATACCGCTCTTGCGACTACCCTTCCATAACAGACTTTGTGAGTGACTTTCTCCGTCTTACGCCCTCTTCGACATAAGGCTATTTAAATTGACGATACCCAACAGAGCCCAGAATAGGCAGACGCCTCAGCAGGAGCCGCATGAGACCAGTTTCACATAGAGGCGGACCAAATGGGATACACAATTCACCTGCTTGATTCAACTGATAGGCACCCGTAAAGCTGAACCAATTGGAATATTGGTCTTTGACCGGATCTGACCTAAGAAGGATGAAGGGTTTGAACGAAGAAGATGCGGCAGTAGCATACTTGACTCGCTAGATCCTCTGGGCAGGTGTAGCGATCGCACGCCTCGCAACTTCTTCCATGAATTTGCTCATTCCTGCGACGTACAAGGAACTATTTGTCACAAAACCGCGAGGCAAGCTCCTTTTAGGTCGCCATATGGCTACGACCTAATCCCATTGAGGAGCCAAGTACGTTGGAGCCTAGCGGGCCGCAATAAGACATATGACCTAGAAATATTCAGGTCATATGCTCCTGTTCATTTCTGCAAAATTACTACACCATGAAATCTCTTCTTCAATATTGAATTTCTTCACCATTGAAGAACGACGCCGAAACACTTCATTGCAGCAGTGAGTTGTCCGCCTTTTTGGCGGCCCCATCGTCTCGACGATGAGATAACCCAAGCTTTTCTCTGAAGGAGTTGCTCATGGCATTTCGTCCTGTTCTGTTCGCAGCGTTGCTTGCGTCCTTATGTCTGACGTCTCCAGTATGGGGTCAGTCAGTCGATACGGGCTTTCTGGGTACGGCCAGGGATGCTTCTGGAGCCGTTCTGCCTGGGGTGGCTGTGACGATTACGTCGCCCGCAATCGGGTTCAACCAGACTGTCGTTACCGGTGCACAAGGCGAGTACGCTATTCGCTATTTAAAGCCGGGGACATACGACTTGAAGGTGGCAGCAGCAGGGTTCACGCCGCAGGTGCAGCGTGGAGTGGTGTTGCAGTTGGGGCAGCAAGACAAGCTGGACTTCTCGCTAGGTGTTGGTGCCGAACAGGCGGTGCAGGTAGAGGGTACGCAACCTTTGCTGCAGAGCGAGGACGCCACATTGGGAGCAGTCATTGGGCCGGAGCGGACACAGAACCTGCCACTGAATGGGCGCAAGTTCAACGATCTGGCAGTGCTGACGCCGGGGGTGAGTGTGTACAACCCCGACATCCACTCGTCGAGCAGCGATGGCTCGACTGTCAGCTCGAATGGCGGCCGTTCGACGTGGGGGCAGATCAATGTCGACGGCATCTCGATGGTGAACAATCGCCACGCATATGTAAACCTTTACCCGTCCATCGATGCAATCCAGGAGTTCCGCGTTCAGACGGGAGATTATTCGTCTGAGTATGGGGGTGGTGCAGGCGCGGTCGTGAACATCCAGCTGAAGTCGGGGACAAACGACTTCCACGGGAACGTCTTCGAGTTCATCCGCAACGATGCTGTGGACGCGCGCAACTACTTCCGGCCAGCACCGCTGTCAAAGAACGTGTTGCAGCAGAACCAATTCGGCGCGACGCTGGGTGGACCGATACAAAAAGATCGCACGTTCTTTTTTGCGAGCTACGAGGGGCTGCGGTCGGTGGAGGATTTCCCTGGTACGGCGGAGGTTCTTACGGCAGCACAGCGGCGTGGTGATTTCTCTGCGAGCACCACGGCGATCGTCAATCCGTCAACAGGGCAGCCTTACCCAAACAATCAGGTTCCAGTCAATGCGGTGTCGCAGCAGATTATCGACACCTATATGCCGCTGCCGAATATTGCCAACAGCGGTGGTGGGGCTAACTATGCGGGAGCGAGCCGAGGCAATCTCAGCGTCGATCAAGGCATCTTGCGGCTGGACCATCGGTTCAACGACTCCAATCAGCTCTTTCTGCACTACATCTATGCCTATCGCAACTTCCCGACGACAGACCTGAATCCGGCATTCCAGTTTTCGGGAACATATCCCATCCATAATGCGGCCTTGCAATACCTTCATATTTTTTCGCCATCGCTGCTGAATGAGCTGCGAGCGGGTGTCAATCTGGAGCATGTAAAACAGCTCAGTACGCGAACAGGTACAAGCTTTACGATTGAGTCTCTGGGAATCAATGGCTTCAAGGTGGGCGGCCCGAATGGACGAGCCTTGAACCCGAACGAGGAAGGTTTCCCTCTGCTCAAAATCTCTGGCTACCTGGGCATGGGAGACGACCTGGCAGCCTCTAACCTCGATGACAGCCGGACGTATCAGCTGGTTGACACGGTGACCTGGACGAAGGGTACGCATACGATCTCGTTTGGCGCGGACATTCGACATGTGCAGGATGATGCGACGACGAACAATACGCCATTCGGAGAGATGGACTTCACTTCGGACATCTCGGGCGATGCTGCTACGGCGTACATGCTGGGCTATCCTCGGACGTCGCTGACGCCGGAGGGAGTGCCGATCACGAAGGCGCGGCAGTGGCGAACAGCGGAGTATGTGCAGGATAACTGGAAGGCTACGCCGAAGCTAACGCTGAACATAGGTCTTCGGTATGACTTGTTTGTGCCGCCGGTAGACATCAACAACGTAAGCAGAACTCTGGACTTCAGTACATCGACTCCAACGTTCACGCCGGCACCGGGAGTGAGGCTGAATAACATCTGGAGCGTAACGCATAAGGATTTCGGTCCACGCCTGGGGTTTGCGTATTCGGCATCGCCGACGACTGTAATTCGAGGCGGGTACGGACTGTCCTACTATGGCGGGCAGTTCGATAACATCAACATCCTGCAGTTGAATCCGCCGACAGCGGGAAGTCTTACAATCACGAACCCGAGCAGCAACCCGGTTGCGACAATCCAGAACCCCGTGCCGGCTTCTCTGTATCCTGCAAATCCGTTCTTCAATGCGGTGACTTTGCCAGCCGATCGGAAGCGGCCGGATCTCATGCTGCAGACATATAACCTGACCGTCTCAAAGCAGATAGGTTCGAACGTCCTGGATGTGTCGTATGTGGGAGTGAAGGGCACGAATCTGGATAGCAGCATCAAGAACTTCAATTCACCAGCGCCTAGAGCCGGTGATATCCAGGCGAGGCGACCGTATCCTACATTTGCTCGCATCCGGTACCAGGATTTCTCAGGTGCCTCAAATTACAACGGTTTGCAGACGCATTTTGAGCACCGCCTGACTCATGGACTGAGCTTGACGGCGGCCTATACGTGGTCGCACGAGCTGGACAATCAGGCATTCGATACCAACGGTGGAGGATGCGGATGTCAGAATCCCCGAAATCCGCACGAGTGGGCAAGTGGTGTGACGGACCAGCGGCACAGTGCAGCGATCGGATATGTGTGGGCGCTCCCCAAGGCCAACCTGTCGCATGGACTTGGGCAGGCGGTGAATGGGTGGACATTGAATGGATTGGTCCTGCTGGCGAGTGGCAATCCCTATGACGTGCTGGAGAGCTCGGATACGCAGAATACGGACAACCAATGGGAGCGGCCCAATCTGGTAGCAGGGCAAAAGCTCAAGGTGTCGAACCGGTCGATCAATGAGTGGTTCAATACGGGAGCATTTACGCCGAGCGTGCTGGAGTTCGGCAACTCCTCGCGAAACCCTCTGGTCTCGCCTGCTACGCGAATCGTGAACCTGGCGGTGATGAAGGACATACAAATGCCGTTCAACGAGGCGCAGAGGTTGCAGGTGCGGTTCGAAGCGTTCAATGCCTTCAATACACCACAATGGTCGACGCCCGATGCGAATCTGGGTGACGATACCTTTGGGCAGATCACGTCGACCGTTTCAGCCAATCGAGAGCTCCAGCTGGCGCTGAAATACTTCTTCTAGAGTTGAGCGAAGTGCGGGGTTCTGGTGCAAATAGAAAAAATCAGTCGATTTGGCAACTAGATGTGGGTGCGATCAGGTGTCTATACATTGTATGTAGCGCCTGGAGAATCGTGAATTTCATATTTGCACCAGAACCCTTGGGAGATCAGTGCTGGAAAATCATCGGCACGCCACTTCTTAGTGCAAGAGAAAAGCCTGCTATGGACGATCCATAGCAGGCTTTTTGTTGTGCGTTGAGAGGTAGATTTAGAAGGAGAGACGCGCGTTCAACTGCATGGTGCGTCCGCCAACTGTTACCTGTGAAATGCTTGTTCCAGTTTGCGAGAAGGTTGTGATGCCGCCAGGGCCGGAGGCGCTATCGGGAACCAATGCTTGGTTCGGCGGACCGAAGCTCGGGTGATTGAAGGCATTCGTGCTGTCGGCGCGGATTTGGAGTTGGACGCCCTCGTGCAGGGTGAAGGTCTTTCCTACCGAGAGATTGATAACGCTCAGGCCTGGTCCCACTAGGCTGTTTCTGCGCATGTTACCAAAGGTGCCATTGGCGGGAAGTGCAAAGGCCGCCGGGTTGTACCAATTCTGAATAGTGCGTTGTTGAGGCCGAGGATTGCCGACCACGTTTGGATACCAGTTGCCGGCCTGGGAGTAGGAGTTATTGGAGCCGCTGATGTAGGGGGTAAATGGATTGCCCGAATTAAAGATCATGGTGGAGGAGATCTGCCATCCACCGACGACCTCATCGAGCAGGCTGTTGTGGTTGAGGAACGTCTTGCCTTTGCCGATAGGCAGTTGGTAGACAATGTTGCCCTTCAGCGCATTACGGGCATCGAAGTTCGACGATCCATAGTTGGCGGAAGGCTCATAGGAGTTTTGGTAGATCTGCGTTCCACCGATTCCGCCTTCCGCTGCGGAATCCTGATCGTCAAGGAAGTGCGACCAGACATAGTTGAAATTGAAGCTGAGACCCGAGGTCAAGCGCCTAGTGATCGAGGCCTGCAGCGAGTTGTAGTTGGAGATGGCGTTGTTGGTGCTGCCAGTAATGCTCTGATAAATAGGATAGGGTCGTGAATTCGGGCTGTCATTGGGGCCGAGCAGGTTCTCAGGCACCTGGTTGATGTCCACCGGGAAGCTGAGGTTGAAGCCGTGGCTGGCAACGTAGGCCATTTCCGCCACCATATTGTTGCCCAGCGTATGCTGGATGGCGAAGTTCCACTGGTAGATCTTCGGAACCGGGGTGTGATACTGGTTGTAGGTCACGCTCTGCCCATTGAGCGCGGTAGGATCGGTTGTGGGTGCGACATAGGGAAGGTTCGCGCCGGTGGACGAAAGGGTGACAACGGGCGTGATGCCATTCGTCTGATCAGTTGCGTTGCCCTGAGTGATGAGGGCATTGCCAAGACCGCCGCCGTACACATTGGTACTCCAGTCATAGGAGTAAACACCAAATCCGCCACGTACCGTGGTTGTCGGATTAGGCGCCCAGTTGAAGCCGACACGGGGCAGCACCGTACTGAGAACATCAGCCTGGAGCGACCTGCGCCCGTGGGCGCCCGTGGAGGCATACCAGATGGCGCCGTTCGTTTGCGATCCAACATTGAAAACCTCAAGATCGAAGGCGGCGATGTTGTTCTTAACTTCGTTCCATCCATGGAGAATCTGGTAGCGGACGCCGACGTTGAGGGTGAAGTTCGGACGCAGCTTGATGTCGTCCTGGATGAACATCTGCGGCATCTTCAGCCGCGCGCCAGATTCAGGCTGCACGCTCGCGCTCCAAGCGTTTACCTGTCCGAGCATAAAGTCCGCGTAGGCTAGGCCCGTCGTGCTATCGCCGACGGTAGATTGCGTGTAAGCGCCGGTAAGGGTAAAGGAGCCCGGATTGAATTCATTGCCATTTGCCTGATTGGCCTGCCATATAAGGAATTCTCCACCGAAGTGGATAATGTGTTTGCCGCGGATCATCGTGACGACGTCGGATGGATCGTATACAAACTCCTTCTGGAAGACCTGGAAACCGGAGTTCAGCCCATAGCAGCAGGCCCCAGAGATGCTGAGGGTCGGGAAGAGGTCGGCTTTGGCAAACTGCCAACCGAGTTGCTTGGGAATGCCCTTGTTCAGAGACTCAGGGATATAGTAGTTCAGCTCAGAGGTGAAGCCCATGCGCGCTTCATTGATCGTCGTCGGGCTGATGTTCCAGACGTCGGAAATCTGAGCGGCGTTGCTGTCTACGTCGCCGTCCACACAGTCCATAGGGCAGTATGCCGGACCGATTCCCGCGTTATAGGTGGGGTTGTCACGCTGTGTGTCGGTGACAGTCAGCCGGTTGTTGGGCGTGATGTCGTAGTCGAGGCGGCCAAAGAACTTCGTGTAAGGAAGCTTGACCGGAGCGGTGTAGTAGTAGTTCGAGTTCGGCACTCCCTGGGTGTAGCTCTGAGGAGTGGCATTCGGCAGCGGATAGTAAGCCTCAAGCGCCTTCGCCACAGGATCGATCAGGCGGGAGGGAACCGTGTTGCCGTAGCCTTCCTGAGTGAAAGACTTACGGCTGACGACGCCGTTGACGACCGTCTGGCTGGTGGGGTCATAGAGGGTTGGCATGCCGGTGAAGTCGCCATTGCGCATTGCCTGCGTTGGGACGGTGATAAAGCCGTTGTAGGTGGTGTTGTTGGTGGTCTTGTCGAAATCGAAGTAGAAGAACATTTTCTTCTTGAGGATGGGACCGCCGATCGATCCGCCGAAGTTGTTGTAGCGAATTGGAGTGACGGCGATTGGGGTGCCGAAGCCATAATTGGCGGCGTTCAGCGCGTCATTCTGGAAGTATTCATAGGCCGAACCGTGGAACTGGTTGGTGCCGCCTTTGCTGATCTGGTTGAAGACAATGCCGCCGATCCCGTACTGTGCAGAGAAGTTGGAGGTGATGACTTGGAGTTCGGAGACGGTTTCGAAGATGGAGACATCGGCATTGCCGCTCGAAGGCAAGGTCGTCACTGAGCCGTCGGCGAGGATGGCGCTATACGGAAGGCTTCCGTTGGCTGAGACGTACTGCTGGGGGTTATTGCTGCCTTGCCATCCATTGGAAAGAGAGGTTCCTTGGGTATTGCCCTGTGCTCCGGGAAGCAGGATCGAAAATGCTTCCCAGTCAGTGCCGACATTCGGCAGCTGCGACATCGAGACGGAATCGAAAGTCGTCGACTGTTCACTGGATTCGGTATTCAGGAGCGGAACGTCGTTGGTGTTGACGATCACCTGCTGCGTGGTCTCACCGACGCTTAATTGCGCGTTGACCGTGGTTGTACCGACCTGCAAGGTGATGGGGCCGCGAACGGTCTTGCTGAATCCAGCTTTGGAAATGGTGATGGTATAGGTTCCGGTCACGATCGAGGAGGTGTCATAGAGTCCTGCCTGATCGGTGATGTAATCCTTGGAAATGCCTGTGTTCTTGTTCAGAACTGTAACTGTGGCGCTGGAAATCACTGCGCCGGAAGAATCGGTTACCGTTCCGCGAATGTCACCGGAGTTCGTACTTTGCGCATAGCTGCTGCTCGCAGGGGAGAGGGCCAGCAATAAAGCCAACGCGACCGTAAATCTACATAACGTCAGTCTTCTCATTTGAGAACCTCGCTTTGAACTCTAATAACGGAAACGAATATCAAGGGATCAGTCGACTTACTTACTAAACTTTAATAAGCATGTACCTGAACTGTGGAAATACGCAACTACTTTTTTGGGAACCCTTTACTTTTGGGGATGGATACAAGTCCAGGAATAAAAAGTCTTCATACGCTGCATAAACAAACGCGTATGAGGACAGTTGTTCTGAGTTGGGATAAGGATGGTTGGGTATTAATAGGCGTGGATCAACTCAACGCTTACACCGCCGATTTTGTCGGTGTCCATATAGTGGTACTGGCCGGAATTGGACTTTCCGATATCGCCCCATGCTCCGGTCTGCCATACAGGAAAGCCGAGTTTTTCATATGCGGCGGTAGCCTGGTGGAGGTCGTCCACAGGCATGCCAATGTGCTGGATACCTTCACCATGGCGCTTCAGGAAGTCTTCATAAATATTGGCTGGAGTGGATGGCGGCTGAATCCACTCATAGCTGATGGCGCCGATCCGCTGGAAGCCCACTTCAAACGCCAGCGAAAGCGGCTGGCCGCGATAGCGCGAATCGTCGCGCGGCGTAGCGTGCTCCAGCTCAAAGCCGGGAAAGCCTAGTTTCTGCCAGAAGGCGGCAACCGCTGGCGCATCGCGAACGACGGGAGCGATGTGAGAGACGACCTTCTGCTCCAGAGGCCTGGGCGCTCCGCCGGGCCAGTAGACGAGGCCAAGAACGTATTTGCCCTGTGGCTCCGTGTCGAAGTAGGTATAGGTTACCGGCGTGTGGTCGATTTCAAGCGTGACCTGCTGCAACACGACTACTCCGAGGCCGGCCATGCGCTGAATCTCCTTATCCATCGCCTCCCTGGTTAGGACCTCGTGGACAACAGAGAAAATGCCATCCTTATGTTTTTCCAGAAAATCGTTGTAGGCGTTCAACTGGCCTTCGGCTGGCTGGAGGAGGTTGACGGTCAGGTTGCCGAGGCGTCCGGTGACCTGCCAAGTGTAGATAGTCGCGGGCTTGCCATGATCTGTTCCAACGGCTTTGACGTTCGCGTATTTGTGGATGTCGGTCATTCCTAGCGCAATCCACGTGGGCAAAATCGCATCGATGTTCTGCGAGAGCCACGTGACCTGGTTGATGGTTTGATAGTATTCCGGCAATTGGGCGCGGCAGGTTCCCAGCAGAAAACACATTACGGCAAGATAGCGCAGAAGCTTCATTTGCCTCTCCGTTTCTTAGAAATTCCCACGCAAATCAGTCACGAACATGGTCGCAAATGGAAAAGTTGCGCCGGAGACAAATTCCATGGATACTGTAGAACCAACATACTAAACAAGCATTAGGAAGTAATCAAGCTAAATGAGAGGAGAGGTGTACATGCGGAAGAAAAAGCTGACATGCATAATTCCGGCCGCTCAATTTGGGTTTACTGGCAACCTGCTTGGCACGCCTTCTCCCTGATGGGCGATGCGATTCATCCGTGATCTAGCGAAATTTTTATCAGTGAGGTTTATCGAAAAAATGAAATCCAGGAAGTTTTTGAGTGTTTTCCGCTGCCTGCTGTTTTGTGCGGGCATCACTTTTGCTCAGGACGCTGCGCCAAAGCATGATGTAAAGTTTCGCGTGGTTGCAATTGCGGAGATCGGCAACAAAGACCATCAGGGGTTTGTGGATGCGGCAAAGATCTATCTGAACAAGCTGGCCGCAGAAAATAATTTCGCCATCGACTACATTGGCAATACAGAACCGATCAACGATGCTTTTCTAGCGAAGTACAAACTATTCATCCAATTGAACTATCCGCCCTATATGTGGACACCAACCGCGCAGCAAGCCATCGAAAGCTATCTGACCGACGGCAAGGGTGGATGGATCGGCTTCCATCACGCGGCGCTGCTGGGTGATTTCGACGGCTATCCCATGTCGCCGTGGTTCTCAAAATTTATGGGAGATATCCGCTACACCAGCTACATCCCCGACTTTGCGACAGCGACTATTCGGGTGGAAGACTCGACGCATCCAGTGATGAAAGGCGTGCCATCGTCCTTCGTTGTGCAGCATGAGGAATGGTACACGTGGAACCAGTCGCCGCGCCCGAACGTGCGCGTGCTGGCCAGCGTCGATGAATCCACGTATAAGCCTGACAGTCTTATCAAGATGGGAGGCGACCATCCGGTCATCTGGTCAAACGAGCACTACAAGACCCGCAACGTCTACATCTTCATGGGACATCATGCCGATCTCTTCGAGAACCCCACTTTCGTGCAGATCTTTCACAACGCCATATTCTGGGCAGTAGGACAATAAAGCGTCTTCCGTATTGTTGGTTCTCTGCGCAAGTGCGCGGCTGCCGAACGCTGTCTTCGGGCAGTCAGCTGCAGCCAGCAAAAGAAAAGGCCCGATCCAGTAACGGAAACGGGCCACAGGCTGGAGAAAACTTGTCTACTGCTTGCGTGGAGGTGTCATTTCCATTGCCCAGATAGACGCGGGGCGCATATACATTCCGGCGCGGAAGTTCCCGGTGATATCCCATGCTTCGGGCGTGCGGAACCAGTAGCCCTTGTCCTCGTAAATGACGTGATAGAGACCATGGATGGTCTTCCATGCTTCGTCTTCCAGTCCATCGCTCTTGGCGAGTGCGGCGTAGCCGATCGTAGTTCCTACCCAGACTTCCTTGGCTTCGGCATTGGTCATGATGCTGCCGTCGGCTTCCATGCCGTTGGCTGCGCCCATGTCTCCGCCGCCGAACTTCATCACGTTGTAGTCGAAGATTTTCTTCAGTGTCTTCTGCTGCATATCGTAGGGCACGATGTCCCCGAGTCCGGTGAGATTGGCGTACCACTGGCCTGCAAGCTGATCGGCTTGAATGGCGTTTTTCGACTCACTGCTCGTGTCGTAGAGGAAATACTCCCCATTCCACAGTTTAGAGATGTAAGTCTTCTGCGCCTTCAGGAACAGGTCGTGGTATTCCCTTTCGGCTTTGGTGTCGCCGAGGATTTTTGCCGTCTCCTCTGTGGCGCGCAAGGCCGCGAGCCACAGATTGCCGGAGTAGGCGCTGACGCCAGTCACGACCCAGTCATCGTAGGTCTGGTCAGGATAGCCGCTGTTTTCCGGCACGCCGCCGCCGTGGTCAAAGTTGCGCAGGTACTCGATAGCCATCTTTACGGAGGGCCATGTTTCCTGCAGGAAGATTTTATCGGTGCGCCCGGTGAGGACGTAGTCACGATAGACCATCAGCACGAATTTCGAATTGAGGTCTTTCCAGTCGTTGGTGTCCTGAATGCCCGGCTCGTTGACGGAGATGAATGGATCGCCTTCTGGTACGCCGAGGTCATGCGGCACAGCGCCAATCTTTTTGCGCTTGTGTGTGATGGGCTGGCCTTCGAGATCGCTCTTCCAGACCCACATGCCCTGTTCGGGCCATTCTTTAGCGACGGTGTCGGCAAATTCGCGCAAGACTCGCTTATCGACATCGGGCCAGAACTTCAGCAGCGGCAAAGAGGCGTAGAAACGGACATCGAGCGTGCCGTAGTAGGCATAGTCGAAGCACTCTAGCAGGGCGAAGGTTGCAGGTGCTTTGGGATCGGAGCCTTGCTGGCGTCCCCAGAAGGTTCCGCCATCGGTGAGGACGTAAAGCTCGTTGAAAAGCATGCCACGATACCAGAGTGGTTTGCTCTCATCGTTGATATAAGGTGCCTGCCACTTGTCGATGGCATCGCTCCATTCAGAGGCGTGCAGCAGACCGTCCTTGGCGATGGCCCATGCATTCTTGCCGGATGTTCCGTAGAAATCGGTATAGCGCCGCTCCCATTTGCGGCCTTCGCCAAACTGGATGAGCGGGAAGTCCCATGCGAGCACCATGGGGATAACTTTCTTTTCGCCGGGCTTGAGAGTGAAGCGAATGGCGATGGCTCCGCCGAGTTTTTCCTTGTCGCTGACCCAACTCTTGTCGTTGTTGTCAAGGCGTCCATCCTTGGAGAATGGCGTCCAGATGGCATGGCCGTCGCCTTCCGTCTGGTAGGAGTTGTGATAAGTGATCTCGACGCCGGGCGAGTCAATAGAGGCGATGACGAACTGACCGTCCCATTCGTTCGGCGTATCGCCAGCGCGCAGGCGGTCAAAGATGATGCCTTTCATCGTGCCGGAACCGGCGATGGCTTCGCTCTTGTAAGTATTGAAATTGCCTTGATTGGGAGCGCCTTTGAAGTCGCGTGTAAAGGTGCGGAACCATCCGGACATGTTCGTCCATGAAAAAAGCACCGACACGGTTACAGTTTTATTCGTCGGGTTGTCGGCGTGCCAGCGGTAGATGGCGACGGGGTAGCTGGATTCCTTGTAATTGTCAGGAAGGATAGGCGAGAACTGTTCGAGAGTCAGGTGAGCAGGGAACTTGTCCCACCGGTAATCGAACCATGCTTTCGGATTGAGCGCGTAGTAATTGCCCGCGCCGACGGGATAGTCCCATTTCCATGAAGAGAGCTCTTTGCCTTCGGGGCGGCCATTCAGAAGTGCCTGCGCCACGGGTTGCGCGTCACCTTCTGCCCGCTCGAAGACGGCGAACTGGTTGGCATAGACCGGCTCATATTTGTGGACGGCGGCCTTGATATGCCAGCGGTTGAAATCGCCGCGGTAGCTCCGGGAGAACGTACCCGCGCCGAAGCCGCCAACGGGAACGCCTTGCCAATAGCCGTCGTCAATGTCCCCGTGAGAGCGGGTGACGCCGGGGTCGGCCAGCGGCCCACCAAGAGGGCGTGTCCATGCGGCCTTGGGAAGGATGTCGCCGCCCCATACGGAACTGGTGAGCAGAAGAAAAAAAGAACACACTGTTGCAAAAAGCGATGTGCGTTTCAAAAAGCCTCCCAAAAAGCCGGGTAGTCGAGGATGAGGAGCCGATGAATCTTAGAAATGCCGCTTGTCAAGGACACCTGTCCCAGTCGGCAATTGGAACTATTACTTATATAGCAAAGATTACAAACTGGTAAGTAAAATGTGCAACCAGAAAAATAGGCGTCATTATGTACGGCGTCGCAGAACACATGGGAGACAACCAGTACTTGCTTGGTAGACAAAAATAGGGAAGGCCACCTCATCGAGGCGGCCTTCCCTATTGCTGCCCGCAAGTTGCGTTAGTTGCCAGCCTGCCAGTATTTGTTGAAGCCGATGTAATCCGAAGGCATAGCCGCGAGAATCTTGTGGCGCATCTCCAGCAGATCGACAGAGCCAAGCGTCTTGTAGATCACTTCGCCCTTCGGCCCAAACACGATTGTGTAAGGCACGGCGGACTGCCACTTCGGGTCGAAGGCTGCCTGCAAAGCTGCCGTGTCGTCGGAGGCAAAGAGGTAATTACGGCTGGTGGCGTGCTTCTTTTGTAGGAAGCGCATCACGCTGGGCTCCTCGTCCGGCATATTGGCGGAGATGGTAATCAGCTCAACGTCGCGGTTGTTGTACATACGGAAGGTGTCTTCTAAGCCAGAGAACTCCACGATGCAGGAGCCGCACCACGTTGCCCAGAAGTTGACGATCGTGACGTGGCCGGTTGGCTGGTGCAGCTTCTTCAGACCCTCGGCGTCAATTTTTTCCAGATGCACGGGCCCCAAAGTATCTGCTTCGTAAGCCGTCTCAAAATCAAACCCGCCCCGCCGTTAATTCTCCGGAATTTGTTCGACATAATCAACGGCGATCATATTCACCAACTCTTTGATTGATTCCAGTCTCAGTACAAACTGCTCCTGCAACGCTGCAAAGATACAAGAAGCGGAACTCTCTGACGTTGCGCATATTGCTGACCGCTCGACATCTCAACCCGTGACCACTGTAGCGTATGTCGTACTTCCCGTTAACTTTGTCTCCCACAATGCGCCTCTATTCCTCACCAAATTTGCCATCAAAAACCTCTGCCCATTCAGCCTATCGTTAAAGATCATCGTCATGTCTGTATGCGAGACACCAGCCGGGCCCTCAATCCATTGGAAAGGGGTTGTTAGAATCAGCATCCTTCAGTAAGAAACCTCTCTTCGCAATCACCAACGCATACATGTGAACCTCTTTGCTCTCAATGATAAGTCTATAGTTTGAAGCGGTCCGCGGGGCCACTTCATGAAGCGGATATTTATGTGTTTTTGCGGTAACTTAGCGTATTGATTTCTGTGGTTTGGCCAAGCCTTGGCAGCGGATTTTAACTTATCGAAAAAGGTAGCAGCCCATTTCTTGAAGTGACCCCGATAAAGGGGCAGCAGTGCGCATCACCTTGGCTAGGAAAGTCGATCGATGTGGTATCGTTCGTTCGACACCACACGATATCTTTCATAACCGATCAATACCTCTCTTGGAGGTCTTATGAACATTTTCCAACACAGCCTTCTTGCTTGCACGTTGGACATTGCTCCACCCATGATTCTCACGTGATACATGACTCCGGGTGTAATGATCCATAAAAAGGGAAAAACAAAGAATAAAGGTCGCCAGTCCGTGATTTGAGTGGAGCGCACAATTGCTTGATGAGATCTTGCAAGCCGTCACAGTGCCGAAAACAGGATATGTTTTTCAGAGAAGTTTGTATCCAATTATGATTGGAGATTGAGTCATGGATAAAAGGGGGACGATGGAGGAAAAATACAGGATCGTGCGTTATAGGCTACAAACTATTCTGCCAATTTATTTCGTCCTTTCATTAAATGTAGCTTTTGCTCAGCAGCCGCCACCTCCTACTCTCGACGCAATCCTGCTTCGGCTTGAGAGCAATCTCAACTACTACGATAAGCAAGTCCCCGATTTCTTCTGCGGCGAACACGTCGTTTCATTGTTGAGCTACGGACCGAAACATCAGAGCACTGTCACCGATTCGCTCTTCCGAGTTGTCCGCACCGCATCGGGAGCTCTTGCCGAGTCGCACGAAATTAAAATGATCAATGGCACTCCATCAAGCGGAGAACACATCGGTGGTCCAGCAATCCTCGGGGGAGTCTTCAAGAGTGGTCTTGATGCGGTCTCGCTTAGCCAAAAGGCTTGTGTGGGCATTGTCAACTTAATGGCGTTAACGATGAGATATCGAGGCGAAGTGTAGAACGACTGAGTGGGCTATGAAAGTGGCGGCATGAACGCAGCCTTGTTCCAGAGGTGAAAAGCTTGCTTGAGCAGTAGCTGATAACGAGTAGCCGAGAGGAGATGCCGGCGCAGGCGAAAGGGAGCGTTGATTGACTCGAAAACAGACAGGAACCGTTGCGCTTGCTCCGGAGATTGAAAGCGCTTCATTTGTCTTTCTCGCACGCGGGTTGGTTGATGCGAGTTCTCGGCTCGATTATTAAGGTAGCGGCTTTGCCGATGCGTCACGTTGGGCAAGATCAACTTTCTCGCTGCAGCATAGCTGCGCAACTTATCCGTGATGATGACGCGCGGTGCTCTCCCGGCCGTAAGCAGCAACTTTCGAAAGAAGCACAAAGCTGCCCAACGGTCCCGTCTTGGTTGCACCAAGATGTCAATGACCGCTCCGCTCTGGTCTACGGCTCGCCACAAATAGTGCTGGACTCCATTCATCTTGATGAACACTTCATCCAGGTGCCACTTCGCTCCGATCCGAGCTCGTTTCTTTCTCAGTTGGGCAGCGTAGAGAGAACCGAACTTCTGGCACCATTCCCGGACAGTTTCATATGTGATCTGAACACCTCGCTTCGCCATCATCTCCTCGATGTTCCGATAGCTTAAGGCGAAGCGGTAGTACAGCCATATGCAATGCCCTACAACTTCAACCGGAAAACGGTGCCGATGGTATCTCTCAGATGTGGCCACCGCCTCAGCATCTCACAGTCTTAAGTTGACGATGCCACTCTTTACCCTCAGCCGTGGCGCGGCTGCCGCAGCCCCGAAGCGGTAGCGGCGGCGACCAGAAATCCGGCTGAGGTCAGGACCAGAGCCGATCCCATGCCGTGCGTCTCCGAAAACCTGCCTATGGTAAACGGAGCAGCAGCGCTGACGACACGTCCCATGTTATAGGCGAAGCCCATCGCCCGTCCGCGCAGAGCAGTCGGAAACGCCTCGCTGGCAATCACACTGAAGCCGCTGAAATAACCCGATCCCCAAAAGCCGATGACCGGGCCCAGCAGCAACAGCGCCATACTGCTTGAAGCAAGCGCATAGATGGGAACAACGCTGGCCGCGATCACCAGATAGGTGATGTAAACCCGCTTGCGCCCGAAGCGGTCGGCCAGATACCCGAAGCTGGTGTACCCCAGGAAGGTGCCAGCCTGCATCAGGATCGTCCAACTCGCAGTATGTATGATGTTTAGCCCGTGCCCGCCTTGTGCGACAGGCAGCGAGAGGAACGCAGGCACCCACGAAAACAACCCCCACCATGCAAACAGGCTCGCGGCATTCATCGTCGCGATGATAAGCATGTTATAGCCCAGCGCCCCGCGAAAGAGTTGGCCGAACGAACTGCTCTCCCGTGGCTCCCTCGTCCACACCTCCGGTTCTTTGACCTTGCGGCGAATCCACACAGTTATCAGCGCGGGCAGCATCCCCACCAGAAACACTGCCCTCCAACCAAAGTGTGGCATCACCAGCGCGACGACCAGCGCTGCCAGCGCATAACCAATCGCCCACGAGCTTTGCACGATTCCAAGCGCCTTGCCACGATGCTCATCCGGCCACGTCTCAGCAACCAGCGCCGCTCCGGCAGCCCACTCGCCCCCCATCCCGAGACCAAGCAGCATACGGCAGATCGCAAGCTGCGGCACCGTATGGACGAACGCGCATAGTCCCGTACATACGCAGTAGATAAGGATGCTCATCGAAAGAGCCCGTGTACGTCCAAGCCGGTCAGCCACGAAGCCGAAGAAGATCCCTCCGACGGCTGCCGCAACCAGCGTCAGCGACATGATGCCCCCAGCCATGCCCGAAGACATGTGCAGGTCCTTCTGTGCCGCAGGGATCACCATCGAGTACAACATCACATCCATGCTGTCGAGCATCCAGCCGAGCGACGCTGCCAGCAGCGTATTGCGACGAGCAGGCTGCACCGCAAGCTGCCAGAAGCTGCTCTGTAACGAACTCGAAGCTACAGTCTCTGCTGAAGACATCCGTTCCTTCCACTTAGTGAATCGTCGTTGGTGATGGTGGCGGCACAGGATCGGCGGATGCAGGCGTCTCGGGGGTCTTGGGAGCGTCCGTCAGAACAGGACGGTCACGAGTCACCGTCCACTGAACGCCATCGAAGAACTCGCGTTGCGTGCGCTTGATCTTGAACTTGCCATCGACCAGATACTTCAGATGAGCATGATCGTACGCCAGACCGGCTCCCGCGACGAGATGCAGATACGGTCCGCGTGCCGTCTCGTCCGGAGCCTCGGTGTACCCATCGTCGTAGGTCACGTCCGGAAATCGACTCTGGAAGGCTGGTGATTTCGCCGTCGGCGTCGTCCCTGCCACAGCCATGTAAACTCGGATTCCCTTGTAGATTGGCTGCTGGAAGGCGCGCTCATCCCACTGCTGCCCATAGCGGAAGTAGCGTGCATTCATCCGCGCGTTCAGGTCGAGCACACCCGGCGCCTTCGCCATCGAGTCTGCAATATAGTCACGAATTGCGTAGGTGACAGTCTTGCTCTGCTCATGGTCTTCGTCGCCGAGATAGTTCAGGCTGGTAAACCATCCGCGTGGAATCCACCATGCCCGCCCAAGCTCTGCCTGATTGCGCTGAATCACCCACGCCGAGTACTCCGAGAACGGCTGCACCCATTCATGCGACGGATATCCGTGCGGATTCAGGAACGCGTCCGGCAGCCACGCCTCCCATAACTGGCGACGCGTGCGCGACTCGGGATAGATGGGGTCTTCGTCCCACTGCGCGGTCACCAAATCCGCCGTCAGCGATGCGTGATAACCCGCGTGCAGCATATTGTCTGGCGTGATCTTCGCCAGGTCAATCGCCAGCTCCGCTCCATCCGGATTCGTGATCGGATGCACGACGACGTTGACCTTCTTCAGAGCGTTTCGCGTATCGGGGTTCAGTACGAGTTCCTCCGCAAGCCGCTGGATATGGCTGGTACTCGACACCTCATTCGCATGCTGTCGCCCTGAGTAGATGATCGCCGCCTTCAGCGTCGTTTCCTTCGCGGTAGAGTGGAGCTGCGACGGCGTAGGCAGCATGATATCCCCGGCCCAGATGTTATTGCCCAGATAACTGCGGCCCATCCAGTACACATCAACGCCCGGGTATGTCGCCAGCCGGGCCAGCAGATGCTCGTTCTCCTGATCGTCGATAGGTTGGTCCCACTGCACGTAGGTCTTGTCCGCCTTCAACGGAGTCGGCGTGATCTGGGCGATCTGCGGGCGGCCGTGGGCAGCCGGTGCGACGGCTACCTGCGCGATGATCGCCTCACGCTTGGTGTGCTCGGGCGGATGCAACTCCAGCGGCAGCAGGAACTCCACCTTGATCTGCTTCAGGTGCGGATAAGCCAGCGCATCGCGGTAGAGACCTGCTGCGTGCAGCTTCTCCAACCACCCGAGCTGCGCCGTGCCCTGCTCCGCGGATAAGATCGTGCGTTCAAGCTGATCCTCGGTCACCAGCTTGCGCCACTCCGCGAACTTGTCCTCGTTGCTTGCCACCGGAAGCTGCCACGTCAGCGAGTCGAGCGAGTCAGCACCTGCATGCAGTTGCAGCCCCACCAGTCGCGGGTTGGTATTGGCGATCAGTGGCAGGTCGCGCTCCTGCACCTGCTCAGGATCGCCCGCCTTCTCCTGCCACGCTAGTCGTACATGTGGCCGGGACGCATCCTTCGCATAAAACTCCACGCGCACATGCCCGTCCTTACCTTCCTCAGAGACGTGCGCCACAGGAAGAATACGTCCCATGTAGTCCATCGCGGCCGTGGATATCAGGTCGCCGAACATGTAGAACGAGTTCTGCGTCGCAAACAACACATCCTCCTGCAGCGACTCGAGCGAGGAGATGCGCTCCTGGTCGAGGCCGAGGTTGTAGTCGGGTTCGCTCAGGTGCATATCGACCCGCAGCGTATCGAACAGCGGCTGAAACTCCACCTTGGGCTTGCCCTCGTTCTGCTTACGCACGAGCTCGAAGATGCGCGGCAGCGTCTCGTTCTGGTAGTGGTTCCAGAAGAGCTCGGTGTCCGTGGCGATACGTTCGTCCGCCACAGGCTTGCCATTCGCCGTGATATTGAGCCAGCCGGTCTCGACGTTGATTTGCTCATAGTTGCTGAACTCTTTGCTGTAAGGGCGCGGTGCGGTATGAATACTGAAGTCGCGAGTGAGGATCTCATGCCCGTCCGCCGCAAACGCATGCACTCGATAGGTCGGGCCCTCGTCGTTCGGCATCCTGGCGAGCTCCACATTCGCAAGCGGAAGGTTGAGCTTCTTCGACAGCATCTCGTCGACCGGGTACAGCTCCTGCACCCAACGTGCCTCGGTCCGCATCGCCGACGCATGCTTCGAGTCCTTGTACGGCGCAAATTCAATCTTTAGCTTCGCAACCGGTTGCCCTGCAAGCGCAACCGCAACGTCATCCATTAGCCAGCTATACCCTTGCTTGTACGCGCAGAGCACCTCCACCTGCGCATCGACGATCCCTGCCCTCGCAAGCGCGGACTTGATCTCTGCCGTCAACTTCACCCGCTGCTCCGGACTCTCGCTCACCCCGGCCTGCACAACGATCGGCTGCCCCGCAGGAAGCGAAGTCATGGCCTTCGTCACCGCATCCATCAGCCGCTTACCTTCCCATGGCAGCACGATATCCTCTGCGAATGTAGGCTCTGCCTGGTGAAACGGAATCAGCGCGGACTGCAGGTGTTGAGCAGGCTCTGCGGCGCAGCATTTGATGCCTGCATGAAGATTGCCCGTGACCACATCAATCTTCTCAGCGTTAACCTGCTGGCTCAACACCTTCTTGACATACGCCTTCAGACCCGGATCAGCTTCATCTACATCGATCTCAGCGGAGATGCTTGCCAGCTTACCCGGATGAGCCTTCGTGAGCTCCTTGCTCCATTGGTCGAGATGGTAGAGCGCCGCTGTCGTCTGTCCGATGGTGGATCGCTCGGCGAAGAACTGCCGCATGTCGTCGCGCAGCTCTTCCAGCGGTGTAAACCGTTTACCTGGTTCCCACAGAAATGGCGCGTTGTTCGCGGCATAGGTCAGTGCCGCCGTCGCGCCCGCATCATCGCCTCGCACCAGGATGGCATCGGACTTCCCGAAGCCATGTTCGACGACGCGCAGTTCTCCTTCTCCCGTCGTCAACACTGGCAACTGCGTTGCATTCGTCGGAGTGCGGAAGCTACCAGGTACGAGCTTGTCGAGATCCACACTTCCCTTCGCAGTCAGCAGATCCTTCAGGTGGTCCGCCGCAGGCGAGCCCTCCGTCAGCACCGACGCGCTTTGAATCTGCGAGGCCGTCAGCCCGGGATCAGGAAACGCCAGCGGCAGGCTGATGCCCGTCGTCTCCAGCCCAAGCCGCGCCGCAAGGTTCGCGAGCGCTACGCCACGGGCACCCGCCGGGACATACAGCTTCGCCGCAACACCCGCTGGAATCGGCTTCTTCGGACTCCCTGTCAGCAGCCCCTTCGTCGTGTAGAGCGCGGCAAGATCGAGCGAGCGGGTATCGCCACCCGCCACCTCCGGTGCCGACGGCAACGCGCCTGCACGGCCCTGTACGGCAGAGTTCGTCAGCGTCAGCGGCGTATCGCCGATCCGAAGCTCTACCTCCTTCACCGAGCCGAATGCCACCGGCGTCCCCTCATCTGGACGCAGCACCTTCCGCACCAATTCCACATCGTTCGCACCCTGTACAGTGAGGATCGCGCGTCGTACCCCAACCCCTTCGCTGTAAACCAGCGCAATCGTCTCCGCCGTCACCTTCGGTGATGCCTTGGCAAAAGCCGTGTTGATATTCTTTGCCAGCAAGCTCAGTTTGTCACCCGGCACCGCCCATAGGAAGGGTGCCCGCGCGGCATATCCGTTCGCAGCAGCCAGCAGCCCGACCGGGTCTGGCGCGACGAAGGCCAATCCACCGTCAACGCTGATTACCGCGCCCTCACCCAGCCCCAGCGAACCGAGCACTGGCTGCACCTTCTTCTGCAGCTCTGGCGGAAGCGCCGCCTGCCCTACCCAGAGGTTCGCCCCAGTCGTCGGGCATCCGGCTACCGCCCGCGACTCTCCCTGGATGACGATCGGCAGCGTCAACGCTGAACTCTCATAGCCCAGCCGCGCCGCAAGATTGGCGGCCGCCGTATTCTCCGCGGCCGAAGGCGAGCCGGAAACGATCACATGCCCGCAGACAATATCCGCGATCTGATCGCCGTTCGTGTCCTGCAGTATTGCTCCGAGCCGGAACGGGTCTTCGAGCAGGGTTGTCTTCTCCAGTGGTGTCGATGGCGCAGGCGTCTGCGCGGCAAAACAGCTTGCCGTCAGCAATAGGCACACGCACAGCAGGCTCTCACGTTTCACAGATATTGCCCAGCGCTTTAGAGACTCGTTCATGCTTCCACTCCTCATGGGATCTTTACGGCTCATTTCGGCTGTGAGGTGCTGTTCACCGGTGCGGCGACTACAGGTTGGTGCGTCGGATCATGACGGCTGGCGCGAAGGTAAAGAACCGCATAGGTCCCAAGCCAGTGCGAGCCCATATAGCCTGCCTCGGTCAGCACACCGAAGCCGGAGACCGCATCGCGCGTGGACAAGGTACGCAACGCCCCGGCACGCGGGTCATCCTGCGGCAGTGCATCGGCAATCGACGTCATCGCAAAGGCCCTGTGGAACGCCAACCCGATCAGGTGCGACTTACCCGCCAGTTCCTCCGGGCTCTGCAACCCGCTGATGTCCACCGGCTTCACCAGAGACTGAAAATCCGGCGAGTACACCGGTGGCAGAAATCGATCGAGCCAGCGTGCATACGCTGCGCGATCCATCGTATGGCTCATCAGCTGCGCCTCCGCCAGGCACGGCGAGAGAAACTCCGTGCCGCCCGGCTCGAACCACGTCGGGCATCGCTCGTCTTTGCCGAAGAGTCGTGTCGCATTGCGTAGCACGGCGTCCTTTAGCTTCGCATCGGGAACAGTATCGGTATAGTCCAGCACGAGCGTCATCGACATCGCTGTATTCGGGTGAATGCCGGTCCGCGAAGGATATGGCAGATGGTCGAAGAACTCCACCAGCTTGCCCGAGAACAATTCCACTAGCGGTTGAAGATTTTCTGCAAGCTTCGCGGCAGCCGGATCGTTCCAGGTCTTGATCTCCGCATAGAGCTTGAGTAGCCACGCATAGCCATAGGGTTTCTCGAACCCTTTGGCCTCCTTGAAGAACTCCACCTCGCCCGCGATGTTCTTCTGACCTATGTGGTCGGTCAACTTCTCATGCAGCAGTTTGCCCAGAGGAAGCTCGGGGAAATCCTTTAACAACGCAACCATAGTCCACAGCGAGTTGACCGCCGAGTGCCAGTCATAACAGCTATAGAACGCATGGGTCTTGTCATAATCCTCTTCCAGCCGCGGCTTCGCACCGTACTGCCAAAGGTACTGCCCACCCTCTGGCGGTGGCTGTGGATGATCCATGCAGGAGAGCGGCCACGCCGCAAGTGTATTGGCCTGCTCGGGCGTAAAGACTGGGCTGGCTATAGGAGGCAGCGACTTCAGATAGTTCTCGATGCGTGTCCGGTCATGTTCCTGCGCTACGCCCAGCACCGGCGCCGCGACAAGGAGTACGCCCAGGATCGTTGTCGCAATACACCGTAATACTGGTCGCATGACACCTCATAAACAAGGAAAAACGTGAGGAGCCGATCCTTTGGCTCCGTATGAGCTACAGGCTGAGATTAGAAGACGAAGCGCGCACCAAGCTCCGCCTGCTGCAGATTCGTCGCGATCGTCGCTTGGCCGAAGGTGCTCGAGGTAGCACTCGTCGTAATGCTCGAGTTGACATAGTTCACGTGGCCGAAGAGATTGAACGCCTGCCCATACGCTTCTATGTGCATTGCTTCGTGAACCCTGAAGTCGCGCAGCACGCGCAGATCGAAGCTTTGATAGTTGCTGTTCTGCACCTGGCTCGCCGTGATTGTTGCAGGGACTATCAGCGTCGGATTTGCGGCGGTAGGTGTGAAGGTGGCCTTCGCATAGGCAGCACGGTACGCGTTGATCGCGTCAAAACTAACATTTCGATTGACCTGGTTGCGCGTCGTACCTGGAACATATTGTGTTACCGAATCGGCATTTGGAGTAAGGGCAAGTGGGTTCGCGTCCGAGTGGAGCAGTTTCGTGGCCGTCGATGAAGCCATCGCGCTGAAAGGCAGCGAAGAGCGAACAGTATAGATCGCACTCAGCATAATTCCGAAAGGAGCCTGGTAGGCAACGCTGCCGACAAAAGCGTGACGGCGGTCGGTGCTACCCGGCCCCCAGTCAAGACCCGGATTCAGAGGATTATTGACGGTTCCCTGCGGGTTGTTGTCTTGCGCCGAGGACAGAGTATAGGAAGCAGAGTAGAGGTAGTGATTCGCAAGCCGTTTATCTACGTGAACGAAGAGCGCTTTATACTTGCTGGCGGCGATGGGAAGATGAGCGTTGATCTGTGCCCAAGGGGCCTGTGGGCGAAGAGCGCTCGTCGGGTAGGTAGTCGGGTAATCCATGTCAAAGACACGGTAGTCGTGCAGACCGAACGTATACAGCCCATCCACCTGCAACGCCAGGTTCTGACTAATCTGCCGCGAATAGCCGGCGGAGAACTGTTGCGCGTAGGGGTTCTGGAAGTTCTGCGCGAGGATCGTCACGTTAGGTTTGTTGGCCGAGCAGAACTGCAACGCCGTCTTGCCGTTGAACGGATCGGGATAGTTCGGCGTACCGATCGTGATGCTACAGCTCAACAGGTTGCGCGGCTCGCCAACATTCTGCAGTGTCTGAATGTTGTTGTAGTAGATTCCATAGCCCGCACGGATGACATCGCGGCCCTTCTTCGTGGGGTCCCACACCAGGCCGATCCTCGGGGCAAAGTTATTACCATCTCCACGCGTATGAGGGTTGCCGATGAACGGGATCAACGCCTGCGCCGGGGTTAGATTCATACGCTCGTCGAACGAACCGAACTGGCGATCGTAACGGATGCCGATGTTCACCGTCAGCGTCGGAATAATCTTCCACTCGTCCTCGACGAAGAGCCCGAGCGGTGTTGTCGGCGTATAGGTTGAGAGGAATGGAATCGTCTGCGAGTAAGAGGTCGGGCTTGTCAGCGCAGCAACCGTTGCCGGGTTGCTTGGGTCGAACTTCTGGTCTTTTCCGAAGGTCCACGTGCCGTTGTAGTTGGTCGCGCCGCCATCAGTGAACGGAATATAGCTGGTCTCGAAACCCGCGCGGAAGTTATGGTTCCGCCAGATATAGCTCACTGTATCGTTGAGCTCCCAGCGCGATTCCACGCCTGTCTCGGCGTAGCCGAACCCATAGCTGAAGCTCGGAAAGACATAACCGGTCTGCAACGCGGCCAGTACCTGTGGGGAATAGGAGGACGGGTTCGTCGGAATCGCCGCGCTGGGTGGCCCAAGCTCGTAAGCCGCACGCGCGTACTGGAAGTGAGCCTCATTCACGAGGTTTGAATTCGGCGTCCATGTATGCCCACCCACTATCGAGATGCGTGGGATCAGGCCGTTGTAGCAGTTGCGCACCGTGTTGCCGCCGCAACCCTGGTAGGTGTACTTGTTCCATTCCTGTGCATATCGAACGAACAGCAGTTGCTTGTTGCTGATCTGATGATCGACCCGTCCCGTAAGCATCTGGTCGTAGCTCGGTTGGTCGAAGCTGCCTTCGTTCGCACCATACAGATCGGGGTGTCCTGTCGAGACCGTGTAGACCTGCTTTGTCTGCGTCCGCTCATAGGCCGCATAGAAGTGCGTGCGATCACGTATGATCGGGCCGCCGATATCTCCGCCGAACTGGTTACGCAGAAAGTCAGGGTTCGTACTCTGGAACGGCGTCGGGCGGTTCAAGACCCTCTGTCGAAAGAGCTCGAACGCTTCACCGTGAAACTGGTTCGTTCCGCTCTTGGTAGCGACCGTGATAAGCCCGCCGATTGAAAGCCCATACTCTGCCGGATACTGCGAGATGAAAACATTGAACTCCTGCACCGCGCCCTGCGGGAAATTCTGTCGCGGCTCGCCCTCCTCGGCCCATGTGTTAATAACGCCATCCACTTGGAACCCATTGGAGTAGAAGGCGGAGCCGCCGCCAATCTGCACATTGTTGTAAAAAGTCCGCGAAGCATCCTGGCTCGTGCCTGGAATCAGCAACGCAAGGTTCAGGAACTGCCGCGTATTCACTGGAAGCTTATTGATCTGGTCGTTACTGATACCGCCGCCAACCTCATTGCTCTCCGTGTTCACCTGCGGCGAAAAGCCCTCTACGGTGATCGTGTCGTTGGCGCTGCCGACCGAGAGGCTAATGTCCTGGCCCAGGTGTGCACCAAGAGCCACCACGAGATTCGTGACCGCCTTGCGTTCGAAGCCACTTGCCGTGACCGCTAGCGTGTAACGACCAGGCAGTACCGGCTGGAAGTGATACGCCCCATCGGTCGAGTCGATCTCCCGGCTTACTCCCGTATCCGCATTGGTCAGCGTCACATGCACCGCTGGGATCGCAGCGCCGGAGTTGTCTGTCACGTGTCCGGAGACGTCCGCCTCCCCGCCCTGCGCATGCGCCACGAGCGAGTCGAACGATGCAGTCAGGAGTATCAGAAGAACGATCGACAAGGTCCTGCTATGCAGAAAAGAGCGCATCTCACCTCCGGACCTCTGCTGGATCGCAGCCGAGCCGTTGAATTATTCAGATCTTTACACCCGTAGTGGATCGGTTATAACTTTGATTATTCCATTTGTCAATATTTTTCTTTCGATAAATCGAATAGGGTTTTACCCAGCAATTTAGAGAATCGACTGTTTCTTTTAGCTTGACCGAATCAAAATGACAGTGGATGATTCGAGTTGTATACAGCTATCGTTCAGTTAGGAGAACCATGACGGAAGCTGTCCGTGTGTATCTCGCACTAAGGAAAGACATCATCGCCTGCGACCTGCAACCCGGGGCTTCGGTCTCCGAAGCAGATATGTGCGCTCGCTACAAGGCCAGCCGGACGCCCGTGCGCGAGGCCTGCCATCGCCTGCAGGAGGAGACACTCCTGCAGATCGTGCCTTTTCGCGGCTACTTTATCGCGCCGCTCACCATCGGCGAGTATCGCAACCTGACGGAGATGCAGCTCATCGTCGATCCCTCTGCTGCCGCGCTCGCAGCAGAAAGAGCGACCGACGCACAGATCAAAAGTATTGAAAAATGGGCGGCATACGTCTACCACCCAGGACAGAAGAAGAGCTATGAAACTTTCCTCGAGTGGAATCGGAACCTGCATATCGAGATAGCCTCGGCCACCGGCAACGAGTCCCTGGCCGATATCACCTCGAACCTCCAGACGCGGCTGATTCGCTATTTTTACCTCGTCATCTCCATGGCCAGCTATGGGCAAGATCTCGTCGAGGAGCACGATGAGATCGTCAAGGCGATTCGCGCCAGAAAGCCAGAACTCGCCCGGGAGCGTGCAGAAGACCACGTTCGTCAGACCATCGAAAGAACCTCGAAGATCGAGATCCCGGGCTGAGCATAGTCTTTGGAAACAACCCGTTGCAGTCTTTTTTGCCGGGGCGCCGGAGAGATCTTTCTGCCAGTGCTCTATATATAGTGTTGGGAGTTTGTTGTATGCGTATCGCGATCGACAGCGGTGGCACCTTCACCGATTGTGTCTACCTTGAAGATGGACAGTTGAAGGTGCTCAAGCTTTTCTCCACGCCGCAGCAGCCTGGCCAGGCTGTGCTGGACGCGGTACTCAAGGTGGCTCACGAGGGTGCGAGCCCCGAGGTCCGCCACGGCACGACCGTCGGCACCAATGCCATGCTTGAGCGACGCGGCGCACTGGTTGCCTACGTCACGACCACCGGCTTCGAAGACGTCATCGCCATCGGCCGTCAGACCCGGACCAGCTTGTACGACTGGTTTCGCTCACCCATGCCGTGTGTCGTTCCTCCCGGTCTGCGCTTCGGCGTCGAGGAGCGCACCAGTGCGGAGGGCAATATCCTGCGCTCGCCCTCTTCCGAACATCTCGCCGATCTGCGTGAACGCATCCGCCGCAGCGGTGCGGAGTCCATTGCACTCTCCCTGCTCTTCTCTTTCGTCAACCCGCGCAACGAGCGGTTGGTCGCACAAGCCCTCGAGCCTCTCGGCTTGCCCATCTCCATCTCGCATGAGATCCTCCCCGAGTTCCGCGAGTACGAACGAGGTGCAACCGTAGTGACGAATGCCTATCTGGCCCCGAAGGTCAGCAGTTACATTCGCACGCTCGAAAGTTCACTTACCGGTCGCTTCCCTTCCGGCACCGTCCAGGTCATGCAGTCCTCTGGGGGCATCGTCTCCGCCTCGCTCGCCGCGCGGGAGCCCGTGCGCACCGTGCTCTCCGGCCCTGCTGGTGGCGTCATCGGCGCTTATCGCATCGCCTGCATCGCAGGCTTTACCAAGCTCATCGGCTTCGACATGGGCGGTACCTCAACTGACGTCTCCCTCATGGACGCCGCCGAAGGTGGTCCCCGTACTACCAACGAGTCCGTCGTCTCCGAGCTTCCCGTCAGCGTGCCCATGCTTGACATCCACACCGTCGGCGCAGGCGGCGGCTCGCTCGCGCGCTTCGACGAGGGCGGTGTGCTGCATGTAGGCCCGCAATCTGCAGGCTCGGTGCCCGGCCCCATCTGTTACGGACAGGGCCGGCAAGCCACCGTAACTGATGCAAACCTAATGCTCGGCCGCCTTGATCCCGACCTCTTCCTCGGCGGCGAAGTGCGCCTCGACGATGCTCGCACTCGCGAGATGATGGAGAGCGCACGCGGCAACCTCTCCAGCCTGGAGCAGTACGCCACCGGCATCGTCACCCTTGCCGAGACCGCCATGGAGAAGGCCATGCGCGTCATATCCATCGAGCGCGGCTACGATCCCCGCGAGTTCACCCTCGTCAGCTTTGGTGGTGCAGGCCCTCTGCATGCCTGCTCACTCGCAAAATCGCTCCGCATCCCCCGCGTGCTTGTCCCATGCATGCCCGGCGCACTCTCTGCACTCGGCATCCTCATGGCTGATGTAGTTCGTGATTACTCCCGCACTGTCATGATGCCTGTCGACCCCGAGCGGCTCGACCATTTCTTCGTCGAACTCGAAGAGCGCGGCACACGAGAGCTCAGCAGCGAGGGTCTCTCAGGCAGCGGTGTACGCTCCGCCGACCTCCGCTATGTCGGCCAGGGTTATGAGCTGAACGTTCCCGCCAGCGCCGACATTCTCGACAGCTTCCACCGCGCTCACCAGAAACGTTACGGCTACTCCGACACCACCATGCCCGTCGAGGTCGTCAACGTGCGTGTGCGACTTACCGCGAAGACCGGCGAAATCAACCTACCCCGCCAAGACCTGCGCCCCGGCGACGGCGCACAAGCCGTCCTCAAGACACGCGCCATTCATTTCGCGGGTGGTTGGCAGCAGAGTAAGGTCTATCAGCGCGATCTACTCGTTCCCGGGGACAGCTTCTCCAGCCCTGCTCTCATCACTGAATACAGTTCCACTACCGTGCTTCCGCCGGAATGCATCGCACGCGTCGACGAGTACTCCAATCTCGTCATTGAGGTGAACTAACCCATGCCGCCGATCACCGAACCCGTAGCCGCGCCGGAGCCACCCGCAGCAGGCGTAGACCCAATCGAGCTCGCGGTCTTCAAGAGCGCGACTCACTCCGTCGCCGAGGAGATAGGCGCCGCCCTACGCCGCACCTCATTCTCACCCAACATCAAGGAGCGTCGCGACTACTCCTGCGCGGTCTTCGACGGCAACGGACAAGTCATCGCCATGGGCGACCACATGCCCGTGCACCTCGGCTCCATGCCCATGTCCGTGCGCGCCGCCATCGACGCGATGACTCTCGGCCCCGGCGATATCGCCATTCTCAACGACCCCTACGCCGGTGGCACCCATCTGCCCGACATCACCATGGTGCTTCCCGTCTTTGCTCCCGGCCAGACTGCTCCGCTGCTCTACGTCGCCACACGCGCACACCACGCCGATGTAGGTGGTCTTTATCCCGGTTCCATGGGCCTCTGCCGTGAGATCTATCAAGAAGGCCTGCGCATTCCTCCAGTCAAGATCGTCGAAGCAGGAGAGCTCAACCGCCCCATGCTGCAACTGATCCTGCACAACGTCCGTACTCCCGGCGAACGCGAAGGCGATCTGATGAGCCAGATCGGGGCCTGCCGGGTTGGCGAGGCGCGTCTGCAGGAGCTCATCGAAAAATATGGCGCTCCACTTATTCGCCGCCTTTCCGTCGACCTGCTCGACTACTCCGAGCACCTCATGCGCGCCGAGCTCGCCCGCGTACCCAGTGGCACTGTTACCGCTGAAGATTTCCTCGACAGCGACGGCTTTCACGACGAACCCATCCGCATCCGCGCCGCCATCGCCTTTGACCCCACCGCGCGCACCGTCGTCATCGACTTCGCCGGCTCCAGCCCCCAGGTTGAGAGCAGCATCAATGCCGTCTACGCCATCACTTACTCTGCTGTCTACTACGTCTTCCGCTGCCTGCTGCCGGAAGACGCTCCCGCAACCGCCGGGCTCATGCGTCCTATTACCGTCATCGCGCCCTCCGGGTCCATCGTCAACGCCGTACTACCCGCTCCTGTCGCTGGCGGCAATGTCGAAACATCGCAGCGCATCGTCGACGTCCTCCTCCGCGCGCTCGCGCAAGCACTCCCAGACCGCATCCCCGCCGCAAGCTCCGGCACCATGAATAACCTCACCATCGGCGGCGTCGATCCCCGCACCGCACGCCCCTTCGCCTACTATGAAACCATCGCTGGAGGCATGGGAGCGCGTCCCACTGCGGATGGAGTCTCGGGCATTCACACCCACATGACCAACTCCTCGAACACGCCAATCGAAGCGCTCGAGTACGCCTACCCTTTCCGCGTCCGTTCCTATTCCTATCGTGCAGACTCCGGCGGCGCGGGCAAGTATCGCGGTGGCGACGGCATCGTCCGTGAGATCGAGGTCACCACCTCCGCACGTATCACCCTCCTGACTGACCGCCGCATTTTCCAGCCCTATGGCCTCGCTGGAGGTGAAGCAGGCACCGCGGGCCGCTCCCTCCTCATCTCAGGCACTGAGTCGAAAGAACTCCCAGGCAAATGCAGTCTTGATGCAAAAGCAGGTGACATCATCCGGATCGAGAGTCCCGGTGGCGGCGGCTGGGGGTTACCGTCCATCAATCAGAAATCTTTGCATTAGGGCTTGCAATCGCGAGTGTTTTGGCATGACAGTCATGAAAAGCGGAATCAACAGGTTCTGAATGAACTTTCAAGTAAGCCACAATGATGCTACTTCCAGACATTGCTTAGGAGTTTGCGTCTTTATTGTGGCAGCTCAAGAAAAAGGGCTCTGTTGCATTAACTCTTTGGGGCGCTGTTTGGCTAGAGCGCCGTTATTCAAGGGGCGATCTTAAAAACGTCGAACAGCTTGTTGACAAAACGCACCTCGTCGCTGACGTGCGGCTTGCACGTGAGGCAATGGCCTCTGCGGATCATCCGCATCCCCTCGAAGCCCTTGATTGTAGCGGCTGCCGTTTTCATGGTTTGAAAGTCCCGAACCGGACGGATGACTCGCTTAAGCGCACCATGGTCTGCTTCAATGATGTTGTTGAGCTACTTGCAGGTGCGATGCTTTGTAGAATCCGACACCTTGCCTTCTCGCTGCAGTCGGCTGATCGCTTTGGGATAAGAGCCAAGCTGGTCCGTGGTGATCGAAGACGGTGGCCAGTGGCGCATCGTCGTCAGCGCCTTGCTCAGGAAACGATGAGCCGCGCGGGTGTTCCGCCGCTCTGACAACATGAAGTCGATCAGTCGACCATGCCTGTCCACAGCGCGGAACAGGTACTTCCACTTGCCGCGAACCTTCACATACGTTTCGTCCATGCGCCATGAAGTCGCCCGATAGCCTTGATACCAGCGAACCCGTTTTTCCAACTCAGGCGCATAACGATGGACCCAGCGCATGATCGTGGACGGGGTCACCTCAACGCCTCGCTCCTGCATCATCTCCGCCAGATCGCGATAAGAAATCCCGTACTTGCAGTACCAGCGTATGCATACAAGGATGATCTCCACAGGAAAACGACGGCGCTTGAACATGAACTGAATCCCTCGATCAGCCGCTCCACACTACGACACCCTCCAGTTAATGCAACAGAGCCCGGAATTCCGTAGTGATGACGAATGCCCCAAGGGCAACAGCCGCCATGGCCATCAAAACGGATAGCACAAGACCTGACCTTTACTTCGTAGCTGTGGTTGCGCGTGTTGCGCCGGTTGAGATACCGCCGTCGACGAGGAGAGTTTGCCCCGTTATGTAGGCGCTCGCGTCGGAAGCGAGGAAGACAATTGCACCGTTGAGATCGTTCGGTTGCCCCGGGCGCTTTAGCGGAATGCGGTCCTTGAGGTACTCGACCCACTCGGCGTTCTCGTAGAGCACGGCGTTCTGCGTGGTCTTGAACCAGCCGGGTGCGAGGCAGTTCACGGTGATGCCCTGTGCACCCCACTCGTCGGCGAGGCTCATCGTGAGTTGCTTGATGCCGCCCCGGCTGGCGCAGTACGGGCCTATGCCTGCATATCCAAACACGCTGGTGACTGAGCCAATGTTGATCACGCGACCGTAACCATTGGCGATCATGTGAGGGGCGAACGTCTGCGCAACGAAGAACGAGCCGCGCAGATTCGTTTCGAGTACGAGATTCCAGTCTTCCCAGGTAACATCGATCGCAGGCTTACGGACGTTGCAGCCGGCGTTGTTTACCAGCACGTCGATCTTGCCGTAGTGCTCGATTGCCTTCGGTGCCATGGCGCGGATGCTGGCTTCGTCCCGAAGGTCAAGCTCGAGCGGCAGCGCTTTGCGGCCGAGCGCTTCAATCTCTTCTTTGAAGAGATTGAGGTCGGCGAGTTTGCGGCTGGTTATGACGAGGTCGGCACCTGCCTTGGCCAGGGCACGCCCAAGATACTGCCCCAGACCACGGCTCGCGCCGGTGACGACGGCTATTCTCCCAGTGAGGTCAAACTGATTGTCCTGCATGTCTGCTGCTTCGTCCTTCAGGGTTGGAGAATCACCTTCATCAACCCGGGCTCGCGATTATAAAGCCGGTCGAACCACTCGGCGCCTTCGCTCAGCGGGACTACTGCGGAAAGAAGTGGGCTGACATCGATCGAGCCGCTCTCCATCAGTTCAATGCATTCACGATACTCGCCCGCAGAGGCACAGGAGCCGAGCAGGCTGATCTGCCGCGTGACCACGGTCTGCAAGGGGATCTCGACCTTGGGCGAGAGGTTGCCGATCAGCGTAACCTTGCCTCCGCGACGGACTGATTCGATCGCGGTCGTGATGGACTTCTGCGCGCCGACAACTTCGGCTGCGATATCAATGCCACGACCACCGGCGGCCGCATTGAGCTTGGCAAAGAGGTATGGATCGGTGGCGAGAAAGGTATCGTCCGCGCCGAGCTTCTTTGCGGTGTCGAGCTTACTTTGCTCTAGGTCGACAGCGAAGACCTTCATGCAGCCGAAGTGCTTAAACGCCTGCACGGCGAGCAGGCCGATCATGCCGGCCCCGATGACTACGCATGTGCTTCCCTGCTCGATGTTCGTGATCTTGGCCGCGTGGACGGCGATCGAGACGGCTTCGATGAGTGCGGCTTTTTCATACTCAAAGCTGTCGGGTAGCGAATAGACGATGTGTTCCGGCACAGCGACGTACTCGGCAAACGCGCCGTTACGACGATAGTCGCCACACGAAACGCCGAGAACTTGGCGGTTGTCGCAAAGGTTCACCTCACCTACCAGGCAGTAGGCGCAGTGGCCGCAGCTTACGGTCGAATCAAAGGTGACGCGGTCGCCGACTTTGAAGGAACGAACACCGGGGCCAACCTTCGAGATGACCCCGGCCGCCTCGTGACCCATTATGATTGGCGGAATGCGTCTACCGGTGCTTCCGTCATATCCGTGAACATCGCTGCCGCAAATGCCACAGGCCTTCACCTGAATGAGAATGTCGTGTGAAGCGAGTTCAGGTTCGGGAACATTGCGAAGACGGAGTCCGCGCACTTCTTCCAAAACAAGTGCTTTCATATTTCGAAAGATAATCTATAATTACTTAATTGTCGAGGAGCCATGCAGCCACCTTCAGATCCGTCGAGCACTGGCGAGCCGTATATCTTTACGCGCAACGACCCGTTCGATCGCTCGAAGGCGGTGGAACTCGTCGTACCGCAGCTGGTGTCGAGCAAGAATTATATGCGCTCCATCCGCGCTTACCAGGTGCCGTTAGGTAGCCTTGCGATCTGGTTCATGGGTCAGAACGGGTTTATCTTGAAAAATTTCGTGGGCCCTCTCATCGGGATAGACCTTTATCTGACCGATAGCTGCGCCACGACCTATCCGTCACTACCTTTCCGTGTTGATCGACAGCTCCCGGTTTTTATCGAGCCGGAAGACCTGGATATCGATGTTTTCATCACGACGCACTCGCACCAAGACCATGCGGACCCGGAAACGATCCGCCGGGTGCCGAAGCCTGAGTGCAAGTTGTTTGTCGGCCCATATGACTCCTGCAAGCTGTATGAGCAACACGGCGTACATGAACCTGCCCGCCGCCTGATTCATCCTGGCCAAACGATCGAAATCGGTGCTACCGCGGTGTGCGCGACGTTCGCACTTCCAACTGATAAGACCGATCTGAACCATACCGGTATGTTGCTCACATTCTCCAGCGGTATCACCTTCTTCAACTCTGGCGATACCGCATGGGCGGATCTGCTTCCGTCGCTGCTGCCTCAGGACGTCGACATCTGCGCAGTCTGCATCAATGGCGGGTACCACAATTTGTCGCCTGAACAGGCAGCTCTCATCGTTAAGGCGGTTAATCCCCGGGTGGCAATCCCTTGCCATTACGATCTGATGATCAATAATGTGGGCTCGCCGGAGATGTTTAAGGTCGCGCTCGAGCGCGCCGGTGCTCCTGCGAAGTTCCAAATGCTTCGCTACTACGAGCCATGGCTCTACACGCGCGACACAACACAACCACAACCATAACGCAGGTGAATCGAATGAACATCTCTCTCGAAGGCAAAGTAGCAGTCGTGACTGGAGCCTCGTCCGGCATTGGACTCGCAATTATTCGTGCATATCTTGAAGCCGGCGCCAAAGGGGTCGTCGCTGTCTTCCGCCGCAACGAAATACCGGAGGAACTTCAAGAAGCACTGACGATCTACCCGGAGAACCTAGTGATTGTTCGCGGCGACGTCGCCGCAGAGCAGACAGCGATCGACTTCACCAAGGCAGCCCTCGACAAATTCGGGAGCCTCGACGTATTCGTCAGTAATGCCGCGATCAGCATTGTGAAAGCCGTGCATCTGCATACCGAAGAAGAATGGGACATGGTCGTGAATGCGAATGTAAAGAGCCTCTACTGGGCTGCGAAGCATTTAGTTCCCGTGATGATGGAGCAGAAGGGTGGTCTCATTCTGATCAGCGGCTCGATCTCAGGTGAAGTGGGCATTCCGACACAAGGCGCGTATGCTCCGTCCAAGGGCGCTCTGCACCAGATGACGCGCCAGATGGCAATTGAGTACGCGAAGTACGGTATCCGAGTGAACACCGTTGCCTGTGGCACGGTCGACACACCGATCGTTCATGCGTCAGCCAAGTCGTCCGGAGATCCCGAAGGTTACTGGAAGATGCTGAAGGACGCGCATCCCATTGGCCGCATTGCGAGCGCCAACGAGGTCGCGGCGTTCTATACCTACATGGCAACCGATCTGGCGAGCTTCTTCACGGGCGCAATTCTAATGATGGATGGCGGCTATACCGCGCAGTAAGTAGCAAGGAGAACCACAATGGCCACAATGCTTGCAGCGCGCTACCTGGGCACCGGCCGCATTGAAGCACGTCAGGTCTTGCTGCCGGAGATTGCCCCCGGAGAGGCCCTGATTCAGGTCGAAGCCTGCGGCTTCTGCGGGTCGGACATCAACATCGTCGCCGGCACCCACCCCCGCGCGCAGGCTCCGTTGACCATCGGACACGAACTGTCCGGTCGTATCGTTGAGATTGCCGACACTACGACCGGCCTCGTTGTCGGTGATCGCGTCACTACATATCCATTGATTTCGTGCGGCGTCTGCTATGCCTGCAAGCACGGTACCCCTCACGTATGCCGGCAGCTTCGCCTCTTTGGCTTCGATGTCGATGGCGGCATGGCAGAATTCGTAAAGCTGCCCGTTGCTTCGCTGATGAAACTGCCGGATAACATGTCTGCATCCATCGGTGCGCTCATTGAGCCACTCGCCGTGGCTGTTCACGGAGTGCATCGTGCACAAATTGAAGGCGTGAACGTGGCAGCCGTTCTGGGTGCTGGCCCCATCGGCATTCTCACAGCGCTTGTCGCCAAACAGGCGGGCATACAGCATGTGCTGATCAGCGACGTGTCGCCAGCGCGTCTCGTACTTGCAACAAGTCTTGGCTTGACGGTGATCCCTGCAGGCGCTGCGCTGCGCGCGCAGATTATGGAGCTTTCCGATCAGAACGGCGCGGATGTGGTCTACGAGTGCGCCGGGCACCCATCGTCCGCGAAGGAGATGACCGCCCTCGTGCGTTCCCGTGGAACAATCGTCAACCTCGGTGTGTTCAAGCGACCCATCGAGGTCGACATGCAGGCCATTAACTTCAAAGAAGCCGAGATCGTTGGCTCTCGCGTCTATGAGCGTAAGGACTTTCAGGCCGCGATTGACATGGCAATTTCTCTGCCTCTGGCCCCAATCATCAGCCGCGAGTTCTCGCTAGACGATGTTTCGGACGCGTTCCGTCTCTTCCGCGCAGGTGAAGTCTGCAAGGTGTTGATCCTGCCTGCTGGGGGGGGGCCGCAATGAACCCGTTTCGTGTCGACGGCAAGCTGGCGATGATCACGGGCGCGACCCGCGGCATCGGGCTTGGTGCAGCGGAGGCCCTCGCAAAATCAGGCGCGGGAATCATCCTCGTCGGACGCGATGAAGCAGAACTCGAACGCTCTGCGGAAGCTCTGCGCGAACACACCGAGACCGTGCATGTGTTGCCGTTCGACCTCATGCAGACCGACGCCATCCGGCCGTGGCTGGATGAGGCATTCGCGAAGCTGGGAACCCCGGACATCCTCGTCAACTCAGCCGGTATGCAGCGGCGCGGGCGCGCGGTGGACCTTTCGCTGCAGGAATTCAACGATGTGATGACGCTCAACACCACCGCCATCTTCGAAGTCAGCCGCACATTTGCGCGGCACCGTATGGCGATGGGGGGCGGCGGTAAGGTAATCAACATTGCCTCGCTGATGACCTCAGCAGCGCGCCCGGGGACTTCGCCGTACACGGCCTCCAAGGGTGCAGTGGGACAACTCACGAAGGTCTTGGCGATCGAGTGGGCGGAGAGCGGTATTTTCGTGAACGCGATTGCTCCTGGCTACATCGATACGGACATGAACAAAAAACTGATCGCTGATCCAACGTTCGACAGCTGGGTGAAGAGTCGCTGTCCGCTGGGGCGCTGGGGAACGGCGATGGATGTCGCGTGGCCGATTGTCTTCTTGTCCAGCCCCGCTTCCGACTTCATGACCGGCCAGGTCGTTTACGTCGACGGTGGCTGGCTTGCTACGTTTTAGATCTGCAGCGTAGAGTTACGCTTCAAAAAACACTAATTTCACGAGCAGAAGAGTTCTTGGGCGAGGCTTAAGCCTCGCCCAAGAACTCTTCTGCCCTAAGTTTCAACTTGTACTGCTGGTTCCAATAATTGACCGTACTCTCCACGAATATCTGGTGCGCCTTCTGGGCGTCACGCGTCTTCAAACCGTCCATGATGTTCTGGTGCTGCTTCACCGCCGCGTTTCGTTCGCTGGCTGCATTCGGTGTGCTGTCCCAGCGGCCAACGATCGAGAAAACGAACAGTCGGAAAGTAATGGTTTCCAACATTTCGCTGAGATAAGGGTTCCCCGCGAGCTCCCAGATAGTCCGATGGAAGAGCACGTCGCAGTCATGGAAGTGCTTCACATCGCCCTTTTTGCCCGGACCTGACATCGTCTTCACCACCTTGGTAAGTTCCTGCTCAATTTCTGGCGTCAGGCGAACGGCGGCGCGGCCAATCGCAATCGCTTCGAGAGGGATGCGAACTTCGAGGATTTGCTGGTAATCCTCTGGGCTGAGCTGCGTGACATAGGTCCCGCGTTGAGGCTGCTTTCGCAGCAGTCCCTGATGTTCGAGTTCAAGCAATGCCTCGCGCAGCGTCGGCTGGCCGATGCCAAGACGGAGCGACCACTTCTGCTCGAGAACTCGATCGCCTCCCTTTAGCTCGCCGGAAATGATCGCTTCACGCAGCGCTTGGGCTGCGGCTTCCGGAGCTGTCTGCAGATGCAGTGTGCTATCGAATTTTCTCGAGGACGGGGTTTTCACGGATCGGCGCTCCTGATACATAGAGTGTCTTTACTCTATACCGATCGGGCGGGGCGCATGGGAGCGACGGCTTACCCAACCTGTAATTTTAGAGGAATGCCAGCCGGGTTATCTATGGTGATCGCTCGTTCAAATTTTCTGAAGAAGAATTAACGCTAACCGAGCGTTAATTCTAGCTTTGTTACCGAAGCTGGAGGAATGCTCACGTTAAGCATCTTTTCGCTAAGGGCCACCCTGAGATCCGCTAGTTTCACTGCATTCTTGTTCTCAAACGTATTGTGTGCGTGCATGTCTGCAGCCGCCAGAACCCAGCCCTTCCCCGATCTAATATTCAGCCCGCGCATCGATACCTGTGTCTGGGTGGATGCGAGAAGGTCTGTGTTCACCAACGTCAGCGTCACTACATTGCCTTTGCGCGAGGCCGATCCATTCAAGCCCCAGAAGCTTGCGGGCTTGTTGTCACGAGTGTAGTGAACATTCGGCGCATTAACTTCCGTACGTAAGGATTGCCCACCCTGGTGCGCCGCGTACATCTCAAACACATAGAAGTTCGGCGTAACCATGAAGTTTTCCTCATGACATAGGAACAGCGCGTTCAAGTTGTTCACCAACTGTGCGCATGTAGCCACCGAGACCTTATCGGCGTGCCGGTTGAAGATGTCCAGTGACATCGCTGTCGCGAGCGCATCGCGAACTGTAATCTGCTGTCCAAAAAGATGCGTCGGGTCTATCTCACTTCCTTGGTGATACCAAGGCCCATACTCGTCGACGACCAACTTCACCTGGTGATTAGGATCGAACTCGCCCATGATCGCCCACTGGTCGCTCATGATGTCCTCCAACCGAGCCGTCTCCTTCATCAGCTCGTACCAGTCCGTCGTATCAAAGTTCAAGGCCTGGCCATGTGCCTCATGGAAGTTGCTCCTGATCTTGCCGCGGCTGAGATTTGATGCGTAATGATGCACCGACCAGCCGGTGAACTCCGAATTATGGTACGGGTGATTGCCGGTAAAGATCTCCTGGAAGAAGTCCTGCGTCCAGGTGCTATCGTCAGAGTTTGGACCCGCGGCAATCAACTGGAGATCGACGCCATACTTGGGTATCCAATTGGTGTAGCGTCGGAACTCGGAAGCGTATTGCTTCGGGTCGAAGTTGCCGCCGCAGCCCCAGCTCTCGTTGCCCACGCCCCAGTACTTCACGCCGAACGGCTTCGGAAAGCCCCCCTCTGCGCGAGTTTGCGCCAGCGTGGTGGAGCCTGCCGGCGAGTTGCAGTATTCTACCCACTGATCAAAATTCAGGGCAGGCAGGCTCCGTAAATTCGCCGCAAGGTAAGGTTCGGAATTCGTCAGCATGCAGAAGCGCATGAATTCGTCGGTGCCGAAGGTGTTGGGCTCAAAAATCTGAGGACCAGTTTCGTTCAAACGCCTCGCTTCGGGGTCCACTTCCCAGAAGTTGGTGCGCACTGGCCGCTTTGGCCGCGGCCCGATGCCGTCCCTCCAGTCATAACTATCGGCAAAGCAACCTCCCGGCCAGCGAAGGATCGGCACATGAATCTGGTTCATGCGATCGATCAGTTCCTTCCGGATGCCGTACTGATTCGGGATCTTGGACTTTTCGCCGACCCACACGCCGTCATAGATCACACCTCCAATGTGCTCGGTGAAGTGTCCATAGATTTCCGGCGCGATCGTCGCGATGATGTCGTCCGCGAAGATTTCGATGTGCGCATCTGCGGATTGTGCCCACCCCGGTGTGCCAGAAAATGCCATGACGGCCCCGGCCATCGCTGAACTCTTAAGAAACTTTCTGCGCTCCATCCTAAGTTCTCTCCATTATTCGAGCATTAAACGGTTTCGAGTTTGACCTGTAGTTCTTCTAACGTAAAACCCTTGGTTTCCGGGAAGAACTTTGTGACCACGAAAAGCTGAAAGACCATCATGACGGCGCAAAAGATGAAGGGCGCCGATGTGGAACGTGCCTGCACAATGGGGAAGAGATTTGCAAGACTGGCGCACGCAAACCAGTGAGTGAAGCTGCCCAGGCTCTGGCCCTTACCGCGTACGGAGTTCGGAAATATTTCGCTTATGTACACCCAGATCACAGAACCCTGCGAAACCGCGAAAAATGCCACGAAGCCGACAAGCGGATAGACGAGCAAATTGCGGTGCTGGTCCGTATAGAAGATATAGCCCACGATCGAGAGGCAGACGAAAGTACCGACCGAACCGAGAATCAGCAGTTTCTTTCGGCCCAGCTTGTCGATGACGGACATCGCGATGATCGTGAAGAGCATGTTCGTCGCGCCGATAGCGACTGCCTTGAGATCGGCCGAAGCCTTGTTCGCGCCGGCGCTCGAGAAGATGTCGTTAAGATAGTAAAGGATAGGGTTGATACCCGAGAACTGGTTGAACAGCGCCAGCGTGATGGCCAACATGACCGGAATACGGAAGCGTCGCGAAAAAAGCGGCTGGTTCCCCGCTGCGCGGTCCGCGGCGAGCGCTTCTTCAATAGCCCTGTACTCGAAGGGAGCAGCGGAGCCTGCCACCCGCAGAAGCACTTCGCGGGCTTCGTCGATCTTGCCCTTCTCCATTAGCCACCTCGGGCTGCGCGGAATGCGGAAAAGCATGAGGAAGAAAAAGACAGCTGGAAGCGCAGAGATCCCGAGCTTCCAGCGCCACTCTATAGCCCCGAAGTTCATGGTCCCAATCAGGTAATTCGACAGATATGCCACAACGATGCCAAAGACGATGTTGAGCTGGAACAGGGCCACCATGCGTCCGCGCCAGTAGGCCGGGGCGATCTCCGCTATATACATAGGACCAACAACGGACGACGTTCCGATTGCCACGCCGGCAACAAAGCGGAACAGGACAAACGAGTACCAGCTCCACGCATAGGCGCACCCTAAAGCGGACGCGATGAACAACACCGCGAGAACACGCAGGCTGTAGCGACGTCCGAAGCGGTCACCGAGATAGCCACCCACCGCCGCGCCAAGCAGTGTCCCCCACAGTGCCACGGCAACGGTAAAAGCGAGCGTGTTCGCCGAAAGCATGAAAACACGCTGCAGATCCTTGGTAACGCCCGAAATCACAGCCGTGTCGAAACCGAAGAGCAAGCCGCCAAGTGCAGCGGTAATGCTTGCCGCGATGACCGTTCCGTTGAGGGCTACCCGGTGAAGGCTCGATGATGACGTGGAGACGTGAGCGACTTGCATGAAGTTCCTCGACTACTTTCTAGGCGTGCCCATTTATAGAATATAGATAATTCATCTGTCAATCAGAGGAGGGCCTTCCTCTCTGCAAGAGCGAAGAACGCCGTTTTAGGTTATCGATCTCCGACGGGAGGTTAGGTTATGGCTGAGTTCTGGGAACGCACGGGGCAGGGGCAGTTGTTGACCTCTACACCGTTGAGGTCGCCCAGTATGTCTAGGGTCGGCTCCCTTCATGCCTGTCACGAGAACAACGCCCATCCGCGCGACCTAGACTGATCTTCGCGGTGGGTCACGGAGGATCGCCAAGGACGTTGGTTGGCTTGCTTTCTCTTCCGAAAGTCGGTATGAACTTCATTTCGGCTTCGTCACGGCCTGCAATCTGCTGAATACAGTATCGTCGGCAGCTTCTTTCAAAGTGCGGGTTGTATCAAATTCACGCTTCGCTTCTTCCTTACGTCCAGTGGCTTGTAAGAATCTCCCAAAACGATAGTGGACTACGCTGTCGTTCGGACTGATGCTTGCGGCGACCTTAAACTCTCTGAAAGCGTCTTCTTGGCGGCTCACCTGCGCGTAGGCTATTGCTAAGTCGAGATGGCCGAGCTCTCCTGCTTTATTGAGGGCTACCGCTTTCTCCAGAAGCGGTATTGCCCGCTGCGCATCCTCATGGCGAACATTGATATCACCTAGGTAGGTCAGGGCTTCAGCACTTTCAGGGACATTGACCAACTCCGCCTGAAATTCACTCGCGGCCTCATCATATCGTCGAACCTTCCACAACATATAACCGAGGCCGAAATGTGCGTTTGGATAAGCTGGGTTGATACGAACGGCAGCGCGAAACTGTTCTATGGCTCCCGGCTCATCCTTCATCTCATCCAGCAACTCTCCGGCAACCATATCGGCTTCGGCCGATTCTGCGTTGAGTTGCAGTATTTCCTTATATCCATCTAAAGCGCACTGAAACTGCTTTGATCCGAGGCAGCTTTGGACAAGCGCAAGGCGTAATTCCAAGCTTCGCGGATCAGTGTCTGCTGCTCGTCTGAGATAAGGTACGCCTTCCCTGTAAGCACCCAGACCAAAGTACGCCATCCCCGTTAACGCCGTCACACGCTGCCCTTCCGGCGACAAGGGCGGATCACTCTTGAGCAACGGTGCAAACGTGTCGATGGCCGCCTTTAGTTGTCCGGACTTGAAAAGCGATAAGCCCAGATTGAGGCGGAGGCCTGGCATCCCCGGGTTGAGTGCCAATGCTTTTCGGTAGAACGTTATCGCTTGTGCATAGCGCTCTTGTCGTGCGTCTAGGAAACCTAGATGGGCATATGCTTCTGCATTCGCAGGGTGAGCCTCCAGAAAGGCATTCCACGCCGCGGCTGACTCCGCAAATTTCCCTCGCTGTTCGAGGGCCATTGCTTCGCTCCGTTGATTGGGTATCACTGGAGCACTCTGGCCTGGACATAGGCGTGAGGCCCCTGTGCATTGCAGCGCGAAGCAGATCATCATCACCGCATATCTGCTCAAAGAAAATTCCTCTCACAACAAAACTGTACGAACGAGTCCAGGGAAACGTCCCGTACAGCCTGGTCGAAACGGTTGACACTGTAGCTCCGCCTTTTGCACCACTGAACTTCAGAAGTGCAATTTGGCTCCAAGTTGTAGAACACGCGGATCGTAGGCAGAGGTAATTTGACCGAAGTTTGGATCGGTCGACCCCGAGTCAATGCCGTGAAACTGCGTGTGGTTGAAAGTATTGAATGATTCGAAGCGGAGCTCGAGCCCTAGCCCTTCGGGCTTGAACTCGATGGTCTTGAATAACGAAAGGTTGAAGTTGACACGGCCCGGCAGCACAACCGCGTCCTTGCCGGCGGTACCGAACCCTTGGCCTGTGCCCCCATTCCAAGGAGCAAGCGGACTGGTAAAGGTGCTGGTATCGAACCAGGCAGTGCGCTTCTTCAGATATCGAACCGGGGCTAACTGGTTCGGACGATTGGTCGTGTTTCCGCCTAAACCGAGAGTGTCGACGCCATTGTAGGTAAGGGGCTGCGGAGTGCCGGACTGAGCGATGGTGACTCCGGAGAACTCCCATCCACCCAGGATCGTTCGGGCCGCGACATTCGAGCTGCGGGCGAAGAATGGGAAGTTGTAGATGTAATTGGCATTGAAAATATGTCGGCGGTCCACTGCTCCTGATCCACGGTCGTACCCTGGGTTGAATGGATTAGAGAGCGAGTTCAGGTCTCCGCTCACCTCGTCAATCTCGTGTGACCAGGTGTACGCCAGTTGAAGAGTGACTCCATGGCGATTGTCCATCCGTAGCCCTGCCTGGAGCGAGTTGTAGCTTGAGTTGGTCTCGTTCTCTTCCTGGACGATCGAGCTGAATCCGGGGTAGATCCGATAGAGGTTAGCGTTGAGAGATCCATTGGCAACACCTTGCCTCAGGTCATACGGATTCGTTGAATTACCAGTATCCGTCAATGGGAGGGTATTGATGCCGCGGTCGTTATTCTGGTCGTATCCGAGGGAGCCCGCATACTGCACGACGGCGATTACCGATTGGGCCAGCTGCCGTTGAACTCCAAGACTGAACATCTGGGTTCCAGGAGGTGGGTACTTGTACTTTAGATTCGTTAGGGTGGACGGGAAGGACGACAACGTGCTCACTCCAGTGATCGCGCTGGTAGTCGGGTCCGAAAAATAGACATTGGTTGCCGAAGGTTGGTACGCGAATGGTGGATTCTGTGCTGCGTTGTAGACATCGTTTCCTTGCACTCGCTGATAGAACAGACCGTAGCCGCCTCTGACGACCGTCTTGCCATCCCCGCCAACGTTGTAGGCAAAGCCGACGCGAGGCTGGAAAGTGTAGTACACGTTCTGCACTCCGCCCCTTGGAAATCCATTTAATCCAGCTTCCTGTATCCCATTCAAGTAAAAGGATTCGCCGCCATAGTTGGTGAGCGATGCGGAATTGAGAGTACCATCCGCATTCAGGGGAGACCCAAGGGATCTATTGTAGTCAGCAGGAACGAAGTTTGCGAATTGGTTGAAGCGCTCAAACGTGTGCGGCAGCCCATCGTACCGTAGTCCGATGTTCAGCGTGAGGCGAGGCGAGACATGCCAGTTGTCATTAGCGTATGCGCTGTAGTTGTTGCTCACCCAGTGTTTGTCGGCCAGGTAGTTGAGTTGAGTAAAACTCGCTGCGTCCCCCAGTATGAAATTGATATACGAATCGCCGGAAAACGTACTTGAATTGAAGGAGGCAGTTCCCTGTGTGTTTGCCTGCAACTGCTGATTCTTGACTGTGCGCAAGTAGCCAGCGCCAAACTTGAATTGATGGTGCCCCAGTGTCCAGGATAGATCGTCCCGGATCTGGTAGCTCGCATAGAAGTTCTTCCAAGGGAAATAGTTCGAACTCCAGTTGGTGCTGTAAGGAGCACCAAGATCAACTTCGGGCATACGACTGCCGGCGTTATCCGCCAGCGGGAAGAACGTTGTTGCGGTCCAGCCGGCGGGCTGCGTGACGGACCCGACCGGCGTGATCTTGACCGTATTGTCGCTGTAATTAAAGGCGGTTTCGTTCAGGAGTGATGGCGAGTAGATCTGTGTCAGTTTGAAGGCCGCCATCCAGGCAGGATTGAGCATCGTTGAACCTGCGGTGGGATAGCTGCTATCTCCCCACTGAGGTGGATATGATGTTTGGGTAACGGCGTCGTGAACGTAGTGTCCCATGAGCTGCAGCTTGGAGTTTATGCTGTGGTCGATGCGCACCACATCTTCACGAACATTGGTCGGTTGCGGCACAGAAGAGATGAACTGGCTCGTACCATAGTTCGGTTTTGGGAAGGTACCTGCATTCAGTTCAAGGACTGCGTTCTGATCGATTAAGGCCGCTGGAATCTGATTGCCGGGGAAGGGCTTTCCGGGTGTGAGCCCATTGGCGGCATAAAGCGCCAGTTTTGCGGGATCGGAGGTGACCGGGACCACTGGGATGGTGCCATTCGAAGGTATGGTGTAAGTCAAGGGCTGACCAGCAACCGGGAAGTTGCTCGCAGCGATGGTATTCACGATCGAGGGCGTACTGCCAACGATCAGCCTCCGCCACTCTTCATTGACAAAGAAGAAGGTCCTCTTGCGTGAAGCGTTATAGATATGTGGTATCCAAAGCGGGCCACCGATATTGCCACCTGGCTCGTTCAGCCGCAGCACTGGACGCCGCTGACCAGCGAGGTTTGTGAAATAGTTGTTCGCGTCATAAGCTTCATTGCGATTGAACTCCCACAACGAGCCGTGAAAATCATGTGTACCAGACTTGATGACCATGAGGGTGGTACCGCCGGCACCGATTCCGTAATCAGGGCCGTAGTTGCTGTCAAGTGTCTGAAATTCGGCAATAGCGTCCACCGAAGGAAGTACATCGAAGCACCCACCGCAGCCACGATCATTCAGTTCAGCGCCGTCCAGCAGATAATTATTGCTACTCGAACGAGTTCCATTGAAGCTGATGGTGTTTCCAGAAGTATTCGCATTGACTGTATTGAAGTCGGGTAGAGTGTTTGAGACGCCCATCCCCAACGTGGCCAATTGGGTGAAGTTACGGCCATTGGTTGCGAGTTGCGAAACTTGTTGCCCACTGATCAGGTTGCTGAGTTCGCTTGTCTCAGACTGAGTCTGCAGGGCATCGGCCTCTACCGTTACACTCTGGCCTTGGCTGCCAACGGTCAGCAGAATATTTTCTTCAAGAGTTTGCGCAACATTTACGACAATGTTCGTCTTCGAGTAAGCGGCGAAGCCTGTCGCTGAGGCAGTCAGGTTATAGCTTCCGATGCCAACGTTGGCGAACCGGTATGCTCCGGATTCGTTCGAGGTAACGCGCCTGACCTGCTGGGTGGCGGCATTCAGGAGCTGGATATCGACGTTCGGAATGACAGCTCCGCTTGGGTCCTTTACAACTCCGTTGATGGTTGCATTGTCCTGCGCCTGTGCTGCGGGCATCAGGATCAGCCCCACTAGCAAGAAACTCAAGATACAAAGGTTTTTGCGATTCACGATTCCCTCCCCCGAAATAAGCCAGCCCATTTGTCCGCCCATATACGAATCAGCGGATCACGAAAAAACAGTTAATTTGCGAGACCGCGCTCGCACACAACCAAGCGAAGGTCCAGCGTCACGGTGACTATCTATAATAGATTCTCTTTTGATTTGTCAAATAAGGATTTTGCGACGATGGATATCGGCGCAACTGAGAAGAAAAGCTGAAGGACGCGCCCCATCATTTGCCAGAGGATGGTGGCCTGCCCTGCCGAACCCGAAAGGTGTCGGTGCGTTTTACGCTCGTCGCCCCAATCCTATGGTTCAGATCACAGAGCAAACGCCACTTGAGGCATGAGCCCAGCAGGCGTTCGTTGCCCTCAATCAAGCACCCCAAACTGGCGGCCGTGAGTTGGATCATCGACGATGGCACCGGCGCATCCGCAACGCGTTATAGAACTGTTGCGACGATGCACGAACTTAATCTCCTCGCATGAGCCGATCTGGCAGAGGAATTCGGAACTTGACACAACTCTAGATTATAGATAAAAGATTGTCCATTCCGCGTAGGCCTGTCACGATGATCCGAATCATTGCCGATTGGCTTCCACTGGCGGGTGAGCATCACCGTCGCGCCGTTCACCTGGATCTTGGGGCACACGGTACGGTAAAGCGTTTTACTGAACCCAAATGCGTAGGCGAAGGAGCCACGGACAATCCAATGAAAATTCAACTTAATCTGCCATTTAAACCTCGAAAAACTAGACTGCTGACGAGCCTAACGGCTGCCGCCCTCCTTGTCATCGGTTTAACCGGTGCTCGCTCAGTGCAAGCTCAGTCCACTCGGCCGTGTGACATCTATGCGGCTGCTTCCCCCGCCACTCCTTGTGTAGCTGCATTCAGCACAACGAGAGCACTCTATGCTTCCTATACCGGACCGCTCTACCAGGTGACTCGTCAGTCGGACAGCACCACAACTAACATCGCAGTTCTCACCGACGGCTCCGGCTACGCCGGTGCCGCTACGCAGGACGCATTCTGTGCGAACACCACTTGTACTATTACCAAAATCTATGATCAATCTTCTGAACATAACGATCTAACCCCAGCCCCTCCTGGGGGTGCGGCGAGCGGCCCTGGTCCAAACGGTTACGATCTCCCGGCCTCGGCAAGTGCTTTGCCCATAATTGCGGGAGGTCATAAGGTGTACGGTTTACTTTTCCCATCCGGAACCGGTTACCGCAATGACACGACAAACGGTATTGCGGTGAACGGGGCGCCTGAAGGCGTGTATATGGTGAGCTCAAGCGTCAATCTCAGCCCTTACGGCGCTTGCTGCTTCGACTTTGGCAACGCTGAGACGACTAACACCGACGTGACTGACGGATATATGGATGCGATGAACATGCACTGCGTTACAAGCTCCTGGAATAGTCCATGCGCTCCAGTGGAGGGGCTCGACCTGGAGAACGGAGTGTACGGTCAATTGACGGGAACCACCGGAACCCTGTTTGTGACAGCTATGGGTTGGAACGATGGTCAGAATTACTACGGAACGTACATAGGAAACGCACAATCCGGCGGTCTGACATCTTCCGGGTCGATAGCTCTTCCCACGGGTTACTCGCCGATGCATCAGGAAGGGGCTATCGTCCTGGGGGTTGGAGGAGATAACAGCAACTGGGGGACAGGACGCTTCTTCGAAGGCGTGATGACGGCCGGAGTTCCAAGCAGCACCGCAATGGGCAATGTACAGTCTGACATTGTCTCGGTTGGCTACCAGGGCGCACCCACGCTCAGTGACGGCGTGACCTATACATTTACGAACCAGTCGAGCCAGATGAACCTGGACAACTACTGCGATGGCTGCTCAGGCGCACCGACGGATGGAGTTCAAGTCATCCAGTATCCGGCGAACGGTTTGGAAACTCAGGAATGGACTTTGCACAACCAGGGCAATGGCTATTTCACCGTGGTCAATATGCAGAGTGGCTTCTGTCTCGACGACCCGTGGGGTAATGGAACTCCCTCGCGCACACTTCCTCAAACGCAAGGGACCAGTACCATGCTCTGGCAGCAACCCTGCAATGGAAATGAAGCTCAAAATTGGGAGTTCATTCCGCAGAGCAACAGCTACTTCGTCATCGAAAACCAGGCAGCTACTGTCTTCAATCCGCTCGCGGGTACTCCCATGGTGATTGATGACTACTATGGTGAGGCAACGTCGGGCCTTCAGATGTGGCTGGATACTGCAAATGGCTTGGCGCCGCAGAATTGGCTTGCCGCCAGTATTCCAGGTAGCGTGTCCGGAACGATCACTGACGGCGCGACTTACACGCTTGAGAACCAAGCAAGCCAAATGCTCTTGGATAACTACTGCGATGGCTGTTCAGACGGAACCACGGATGGAGTTCAAGTCATCCAGTATCCGGCGAACGGTTTGGCTACTCAGGAGTGGACCTTGCATAGCCAGGGGAATGACTATTTCACAATGGTTAGCGTGCAGAGTGGCTTCTGTCTCGATGACCCATGGGGCAATGGAACTCCCTCTCGCGTACTTCCTCAATCGCAAGTGACCAGTACGATGCTCTGGCAGCAACCCTGCAATGGTAATGCAGCTCAAAATTGGAAGTTCATTCCGCAAAGCAACGGCTACTTCGTTATCGAAAACCAGGCGGCAACGACCAACAATGGGGCTTCGATGGTGATCGACGACTACTATGGGCAAGCGATACAGGGACTTCAAATGTGGCTCAATACGGGAAATGGCCAAGCGCCGCAGAATTGGCGCCTGAACATTCAATAGACAAGTTGAATCACCTTGCTTTCGCACCACAGTCGGCTTGCTGTGGTGCGGAAGCAAAAACAAGTTAAGTATCCCAGCAGCCCTGCACGACTGCCAACGCTTTCATAACCCAGGTCAATGGCACCTGTTCGATCGCCAAACCCTTCACCGCACAAACTGAAATCTAAGGCCGGGGTGACAACCCCGGCTAATAGGATTTATGCCCGTCTATGGGCGTGCTTCTCGACGTCTCAACCGACGGGAAGGCTTCCAGGCTCGTTGCAGCCAGCGCGCAGAGGATACGTTGCGTCGGCGTCGATACAGGGCCTTCGATGCTGATTCGTCCCGATGCCTGCATTGCCTGGGCCAGCGAGAGAACAGCACAGACGGATTGAAGGAAGCGCTCCGTCGCTGGTTCGTCCTAGCACTTGATGACGGGTCTATGGTGCGATCCGTTCAGTAACGGCAAGTCGACTTCTAGGGACTATTCCAGTGTCCCTGCTATCGAACAGCCATTCTCGGCTTTACCTCTCAGTCCGCTTTGGAGAGGCAGCCAAAAAGCCCACGGGTATCGTGCGGTTTACGTTTCTTGATCCGTTGAGTTCGCTCGTAAACGCAGTAGAGGAATAGATGTCGTTTTTCTAATTATTTGGCATATTTTTTTGCTAATTATGTGGCACACTCGTTCGAGTGGACGAGCTCACTGCCATCCCGCAGTCGTCGCGTGAACTTGCTTTGCACCGCTTCGAATTGCTTCGATCACACCTCGAAGGGGCGCGTCCCCTGCGGGCCGTGGCTTTTGAAGCATCAATTCCCTATCGAACAGCACTTAGGTGGTCGAGCGGATACCGCAAGGATGGATTAGTCGCTTTGGCTCGCAAGAGTCGGACCGATCAGGGAGGACGAAGGCTAGCCTCAACAAGACTGATAGAAGCCATTGAAGGTCTTGCGCTTGAACGACCTCCGCTCCCGATTAGCTCCATACACCGTCAGGCGGGCACAATGGCAGAGGCGCTTCAAGAACCTGCCCCAGCTATGCGGTTGTGCGTCGGATCGTGCGCAATCTACTAGCAGGACTGCTGACGTTGGCTCACCGGGGCAACAAGGCATGCAGCGAAGGCTTCGATCTTGTTCACCGGCGCGAGGCTTCGAAGCCTAACGCGATTTGGCAGGTCGATCATGCCCAACTCGACATATGGTTGTTGCGCGAGGACGGTTCAGTCGCAAAACCTTGGCTAACGATTGTCATCGATGATTACAGCCGTGCCGTAGCGGGCTATTATCTGGGTTTTGACCCGCCTTCTTCCCTGCGAACAACGCTTGCTTTACATCAGGGTGTCGTTTTGCTAATTATTTGGCACATTCTTGTTCAGATTATCTGGCACACTGTCGCTTCTGGCGCGCCCCGACGCTTCGCGGGGCACCCTGGAGCGTCCGATTCCGGCAGGACTGTGCCGGCCCCACACATTCTCACACTCGATTTGCAGACGATGCGCCAAATAATTAGCACAGAAGTATGCCACATAATGTGCAAAGCAACACCCTCGCATTCATCTTCCAATCGCAAGCACAAACAGCGGCCCCAGTTTTTCCAAAAGGCGAGCTCTTCACCGCTAAAAATCACATGGGAAATATCTAGCTCAATGAGTTGAGCGTAGGAGACAGCACGTTCGATTCCAGCATTGCTGTCGCGACCTATGATGTCGGTGCAAAGCTGGATTGGCATATTCATCCGGGTGGTCAAGTTCTACTCATCACCGAAGGCACCGGCTATTACCAGGAACGGGGGAAACCGATACGCATCGTTCACAAGGGAGATGTAATTAAGTGCCTTCCGGGTGTAGAGCATTGGCACGGCGCAGCACCGGGAAGCAGCTTTGCCTATATCGCGGTCACTCCGACTCAAAGGGGAAAGACGATTTGGTTAGAGCCTGTCAGCGATAAAGACTATAACAGCGTGAAATAAAAGACTGCCGAGCTAACTGAGACCGAACGTGAATCCAGACCAAGAGCAGGAGGAATCATCACGTCGCTTTGCGACGTCATTCGGCAGTGCGAAGAAACAGACGGGATCGAACCGCCGACGCCGGCCTTTTCAGGGCCGCCTTCCAATCTAGCTAAGCGGTTTGGAATCAATGCATGTGCCTGATGAGATGAAGCTTAGATCGGAGCCGATCCAGGATGGCTTAGTACGATTAGGGCTGTTTTCGGGTCGTCGATGTTCCCGTATTGTTCCCGGCAACACCTGATCCGGTATTCAGATTTTGGATACCCTCTTGCGCTGGAATCAAGTCCAAACGGGCTTTAAATCCAAATAGGCAAATGCCGCCCAGACGCAGCTAGGCCACCCCGGACGTTCGGTACTTCGCTAGAAAAGGCAGTGTCACCGTGGCGATCAACACCGAAAAAATCATCCCGTTCAACAGTGCCATCCAGAGAGTCATCGGGGGAAACAGGCAGAAAAGGAACATCCAGAGTTTTTCTCCAGGGATGCTCACCGAAGATCGAGCATGAAGAAATACCGATGGAGCCAGCATGGAGACCGGACCGAGGATATATATCCCAGCCAACACCCACCCCCATTTAGGGAAGTGTTTCGTGAACATCCAGCTTGCTGCTCCGAGCAAAACCATGCCCGTCAGAGGAACAACATTCAACAAAACCGTATTCACATTTTGATGAAGAGCTGCACCGACTAAGATGGCTGGCAGCCAAAATGACAGGCCACCCACTGCGATCCAAAACAATTTATTCCTCATCGCATCCCTCCGATCAATTAAATCCGCTTGACTCCAAAGGCAAGCAACGTGGGCTCCAGTACCGGGAAGGAGGTTGTTGAGATCGGTTCCGCCTCCCGGCACTGTCGGCGGAACTATGACAGGTAGGGGGAAATATCCTGCTGCGGGCTGTACATGCTCTGAAGGCAGCCCCGCATCTTATTTGACCAAGGACCATTGGGAAAGACTTTGCTGCAAAGCGTGTAAAGTGCCGTTCCAGAGGCTGTCCCATTGTTGTAAATGGAACACCGGTCCCTGGTCTTTGGAGTATTTGCTGGCGGCGTGCTGCTGATCGAGTTATTTGGGGCTACAAAAAACTAATTATGAAATAACTCAGACAGACTTGCAGGCCGAACGAGATAGATCAGTTGACCGCGAACGGGTTCAGGAGCGAAATGCCCGCAGTCGTTTGCGGTTACTATTCCACTCTTAACAGTCTCCTCAACTGAGTAGTCACGATTTGGAGAACCGATAGGCTGCTCGCCACACGCAACCTCTCCAACCGGCCTCACCTGAAAGGTCTTCGTGTCGCCCGCTTCAAAGTGTATTGCTCCTTCGCGATCAGTCTTAAGGTCGAGAGTGTGTCCGGCCTTGGGATCGCCTAACACAACATATACACGGATATGTGATTGCGGCTTGCGGTTCTTGCCACTCAGCACTTTCACTACGATCGATTGAGCAGATGCAACACTGCTCAATACGCATGCAGCACAAAATGCGACAAGGAGCAAGAAGTAGAGACCCTTGTTCTTTCGGACCGATTGCGGATAATTGCTTTGTCTCACGTAAACTCCTAGATTTAAGGACACGGTTGTCTATGTGCTCCATGACCTCGCACATCAATGAGGTAATGCAATAGGGCACCAAATGGGTTGTAGGCCCAAGCGGAGTCGAAGTGCGCTGTGAACCCCGCTGAGTACATGCTCCCTATGTTGGAAGCTCCGAAAAGATTAGCGGAGGGTCTAGGCTGCTCGGCCCTGCGACAACATGCAGACTTGAGCCATAGCCGGTCAGAAATCCGAACACTCCAGATGGAGCAAAACGACCCGCTTGGATGGCGTTGAATTGACCTGGTGATAAGCCTGACACGACACCGAAGTTGGTGTTTATCTGACCACCGCCGGCAGTCGGATTAGGGTCTGAGGTCGGCAAGATATTCGCCGCTGTCAAATTGGTGCCGAACTGACTGTTGATGGCGTCCAACGTTTTAACCTGACACGCCGTGGGCTGCGTTGGATTACTTGGAGCTTGCCCATCCCCTCCGCCACCGGTGACACCGGGAACGTTCTGAACTGGCTGGGCACCACATGAGCCGATGCATCCTCCAGGATCTGTACCAACGGGAGGATCTGAGGGAGTTGTGACACAAGTTACCAGAGGATTATTACAGTCTGTACCTGTAGGTGTGTAAACCGGAGGAGTACCATCGCCACCACCTCCACCGCCACCGCTGTCGCCATAAGAACAATCGGCGCAATCATCCATTCCTGCTGGATCGGTAGCCGACAAAGGTCTGTTCTGGACATACGAGTAGCGATTGAAGCTCTGTGGATTATTCGGATGGTAGCTTCCGTCGTAGGGATCAGGCTGTAACCATCGTCCCAAGATGTTTGAGTATTCACGGTATTGGGCGTGGTTGGTCGCGCTGGAAGCACCATCCCATAAGCCGGTGTAGCCATCGAAGGAGTTGTCGCGATTCCCAGAGGCGTTGGCGGCTCCATCCCCAAACACCAGTGAAGTGCGGGTGTCAATCACGGCTCCTGTGCCATTGGTCTCAAGGCGCAAACTCCCCAACCAGTCCCGATGTTGGAAATATGCCATGTCCTTCGACGCGATATAGGACTCAATCGGGGTAGAGCCCCAATACGCCTTGCCCATTATCGGGTTGCCATTGGAGTACCAGAGAGAAGCAATCTGACCTGCAAGGTTGAAGACGTTTTCCGTTGCCCCCCAACTTGCGTCGGTTCTGACCTGTTGATTCAGTGCGTTGTAGCTGTATCGGATTGACGATCCGCTGGTCTCCTGGATGAGGTTGCCTTCCGCGTCATACTGATAGGTATTGATGCCATCCGACAATACATTGCCCGCTGCGTCGTAACTATAACCGGCAACCCGGTTGGTACTGGTATCGAAAGAGAGCTGCGGGGATGGACCGACCTGTAAGGCATTCTGCTGCCAACGATTGCCATAACGGTCATAAGCATAGGTATAGTTTTGTACTGGACCTAAGGTAACAGTTTGGGACGTAAGACGGTTGAACTCGTCATATCCATAGGTGCTCTGCTGGTTCAACGCAGTATCGTTGAATACAGTGTTATTTGGGCTATCACGAGGTTTGTTGGACAAGACCGCACGCGCAATCACCTCGTGACAGTATGATCTTCAGCCTTTAGTTCGCGCCATGTCACTATCCCTAGGGACGCCACGGAAGCAAGTACAGCACCCAATACTATGTTGATCAATGTCCAAGGCATTGGGACAGTTATGATCGAGCCGACGATCAAAGTACATGCGAGAACTCCACATGTCACGGTAAATACGAGCGAGGCCCACCTCTTCCTCAACAAAAGGCCCAAGCCCACCGCAAACCAGAATACGACTGCAAGAAGGAACCATTTGGGATCTCGATAACCGTATCGACCGGGCGTCTTCATCACCATCACCAGAAGAAGGATGAGCAAGCCCATCGCAAAACAACCGACCGCTAAAACAGCCGATAACCAATTTTTAGTCATTGGCACCCTTTCAATAATGCAGATGTGAATATGTCACTGTAGTGCTGGCCAGAGAGTGCGTCGAGGAAAGCAGTTCTTTCACCGGGATCCGAAAAAGGGAACGCAAATCCAATTGGGATGTTCCCAACTCGTGCCGCCGACCACCCCAGCTTCGCAAATGGATACAAAGCCCAATGTGTGGCACTAAGATCCGTGAACCAGTCCAGATCCAGTTGTTCTCCGTTGGGCAGGTTCAGATTAGGAACGCTCGTACTGTTGAAGGGCTGTAGTGTGCCATCTCCCGATTTGAACGTGTTCCCTGACATCCGTGCAGCCGCGGCAGTCCCGTATTTAGCTTCACGTGCAAGAACAGTTTTTGCCGCACTGCATTGAGACCCGTTCAGTTGCGTAGTTTTATTTGGGGCGGAAATATGAGTAAGCAGATCATGGGCGTTGATGAGTGAGTATTTGTCCAACGTCAAATGCACTCAATATTGTAGCGATGAGAAAAATAGCAGCAAGCCCACCCATGATCCGTGAATAGTAGTGCAATTTTCCGTGCGGATAGTATCTGCGATACTCCGCAACCAACAAACCTGACTTTGTAAGAGTCCAGCCAAGGTGTGAGACTTGACTTTGTTCAGTCCTTTTTCGGTTGACTTTCCCGACGATCATATGGTCAATCAAATTTGCTACTACAACACAAGAGATAAAAGCAAAGAAGAGCACTATCGAAAGAAGATGAATCGTTGTCATTTGCACGCCACCTGCTTGGCTAGATAAAGGATCATGTCTAAAGGATTCCTTACTAAACCGGCTGTCCCAAGCTGTAATGGAGAGGTGTAATTCGTAGCGGTGACACCACCACTAAACTTTCCAAGCAGCCCTGCCGAAATCCCGCCGCCGAATACAACTGGGCGAGAAAGCTGGAATGGTCCACCAAAACCATTAGTAAGGCCGCCACTGCCCGCCGAGGCAAACCCAAATATGTTTGCGCCGAAGCTGCCGGTCGTGAAGCCGCCTGAATAATTTGTGTTTGAACCATTGAGTCCGTAAACCAAGCCGCTATAAATGGACCCCGACATCCCACCGGCCCATCCACCTTGTACACCTGCGAAAGCGAAGGCACTAGTTTGGCCCGTGTTGTAGTTGACTAATGTTTCCATTCCCCCCGTTGCCGCTCCAACACCGCCAAATGCTCCAGACGCCCCCTCTACTCTCCCTGAAGGTAACGCACTGCAAATCTTCTGCTTGATATTACTTGGGGCAATACCAAATGCACAAACTTCAAGTCCCGTCGTACATGCGGCATTCATTTCAATTGGTTGCATTTGGAGAGGTCGTAGACGAAGAGTCGCAGTGCTCCTGGAGATGATTGTGGATCGTCTCGGAGTCTTCAGGTGCATCACCCACGATCAATGTCACCTCATTGCGGAAGGTGTCGGTAATCCCCCCATCCAAGCAGAGAGTGGCATCATGCGGATTGTTCCAACTGATCTTCTGTACCGTCACATTCTCTCCATCGAGAACGAGCATCTTCTTAGCTTTGCCGTTGCGTTCCAGATGTGCATACACCCGAGTTGTATCTGAAGTATGACCACCGGCCTTGAAGGTTTCCACCGTGTAGAACAAACCATCGGTGGGAGATTTGCTAGTCGTGACACTGTTTGGTTTGGAGCACCCAGACGTCAGGCCGATCACCAAACACACTATTAGAAATACACAAAACTTCTTCATTATGGGCACCCCGGAGTCGCTAACCCTGCATTTCGGACAGAGGCAGCGCTTGCATCCGAAAACATAGGTCCTGTTAGTGAAGAGAACTTCTTAGAGCCAAAAGTGGCTGAGAACAACGCGTATCCCCCGGCCCCTGCGTCGAGTAGAGAGTTCGGTAAGTAGCCCGATCCGATGGCGTAGTATGCAAAGTTGCCTGCCTGCCCCAGGAACGCTGCATTGGCTTGGCCGCTGAAATTGTTCTTGAAGTCTGTTGGACCGTGAGGAAATACATAGGACCCGAAAGCCGCTGGCACTCGAAATGGATTGACATCTCCACCGGCTGCCGCTAAAGCATTTTGGGCATCCACAATCGCTTGCAGTTGCGCTCGGCCCTGATTGATAACTTGCCCTACGGTCTGGCCATTCGGAAGCTTGGTGCTACAGCCCACTTTACTTGGGGCATCAACGGGATGCAAAAAGGACGCACAAATACTCGTAATGCAAGGTGCCATCATAGATGAATTCTGCCATCATCGTAGCGATAGGCAGTATAGATGCGATCACTCGCTAACTGTCAGCTTTGCTATAAGTCGGGTAACTCCCGGATCTCGTTCGATAGGGTCAGATGCAAGGACTCGAGTAATGGAGGGACTCGAATCCAAAAGAAACAAATATCTTCTCCAAAGAGGGCGATCTTTTAACCGCAAGACGACGCCGCCCGTAGCGACCCACAATCGCGCCGATTCTATCGAATCCCAAGCGATTTGCTTTGGGCCTAAGAGCCGCCGATAAGCAATTCCATTCTCTGTAACAATTGCATTCACCGTGCTTTGTGCAATAACCTCGAAAACGATTAGTGCTACGAGCCAAAGCGATTTAAACAACATGTTGGGAAAATCTTCCGTAAAGAAGAGCACACTAAATACCGGCAAAGCGAGCTGGAAGAAACGGACAATCGCTATTTTGAATCGGCTACTAAAAATCAAGGACAGACCCCGCTTTCGAGCAGACTGGCGTTAGTGTCGTATAGCTTCCGCCGCCATTGACAGATAAGCCTGCTCCGGCACCGAACGTATAGCTAACACCACTCCCAGAGCTATTGTGACTGATGGTCATACTTGCTGACGGGCCGAACCCCGCAGACAGAGTACCCTCACCGCTGAGACCAGAAAAGCCTCCAGCTTGGAAATTTGAGACGCCGAATGTAAAACCGCCTGAGCCACTCACGCCAGCAGCTGTAGCAAGTGAATAAGAAGTGAATCGAAAAACGTTTCCGTTGGGATCTCCGAAATAACCGGTAGTGACTCCTCCACCGATAGCCGTAACCGATCCTCCAAAAGATCCCCCGACAGAAAGGCCCCTACCTGTAAAACTCGAAAGTGAACTGAGTCCTCTCACAACAGCACTACTGTTACCCCTGCAAGGTGCTGGCCTTTGCTTCCCGTTATTTGGGGCAACAAAAGACTCAGAAGAGTCGGCCTTGCTTGCATCTGCTCGCCTCACTCTACTTCCACAAAAATCTGGCGATCAGATATATGGCAGCCCCTAAAACCACAAAAATGCCAGCGTTCTTGAATTTCTGCGATGGTAAAGAAGGCCCAAAGAGTGCAAATATGCAACCTCCTACCGCAAAAACGATTGCAAATGCTTTGAAATACTCGATATGACCTGCATAGCAAACTGCAAGCGAGATAAGAGCCACAATGATCGAGAAAATCACCATTCTATTGCTTTCCCTTGACACGTCTACACCCCCCCTATGAGCCACCGCAGGCTTTCACATCTTGGTTGTATTGATTAGCGGCCTGCGACACACCCGAGGCAAAGCTAGGGACTGTCACAAAATATGCTTTCGCAAATGCACCGGCCAAGTAGCTTGTCAGCAGCCCACCTCCAGTGACGGCGGACCCTCCTATGCCATATTTGAGGAAAGCTGCTGGCCCTAATAGACCGAGACCGACCCCGTAGGTCTTTCCAAGATCGCTATTGGCCTTATTTGTGTATGCCTGGATCGACGTGAGTTCGTTGTACAGCGCCGCTGCTACGCAAGCCTTATAGGGTATTGCCGGAGCAGGATTGTTATTTGGGGCAAGTGCGGGGTACCCATTTAGCACTCGATCCTGCCCTCAAAAAAGACGACCGATCAACTCTTGAAACGCTATGGCATAAGCAAAAACAGTTGCTACAACTGCCAGCGCAACAATCAATATCTTCGCCCTTCGTCCGATCCGTCTTTTCAGATAATAAATACCGGCGGTAAGACCTAGTGCAATGCAAACTCCGAAGACCAGGGGGAAGAGCGCAGCCCACCAATAATTGTTTCCAGTCGACATAATCTACCTCTCAGAATATAAGCGATACAGTGGAACTCATTGCGAAGCACAACGCGGCTATTCTGACAACAGTTCTAACGTTATGAGTGGGGCCGTTTGAACCACGCAAAAAGGGGCGGCCTATCCAATCTGGTTTAAGGGCGATGAGCAGAAAGAATATCGCTGTACTTATCAAGTAAATTTTGGCCATTTGCCGCCACATCCGTTCAACACGGTCCCTTCGACGTTATCGTGTTTGTTGTCGTGGACGTTGTAGCTGCTCCATCTGCTGGTCCGGCCACCGTCTGAAAACTCCAGATACAACCGCCATACGAAAAAGCAAACGACAATGCGGGCAGACTCAATGTTATCTGATGGAAAGGTCCGAACAGTTGTCGAACATCAGTCGCATTGGTAACCAGTCCTCCCAGACCGATTCCACCAGCCAGTCCAACAATCGTAGGTGTAGATCCACCCGACTGATATGGAGCCCCTACTATGTTAGAACCAGCCACAGCGGTTCCGACATAGCTTCCAAACCAACCTCCATTACTGAAAAATGATCCAAATCTGCCGTAGCCACCCGACGCCTGTATCGTGCCTCCCAATTTTGAAAGACCAGTGGACGCTTCAGCAGCCCCTACAACGGCCACCCCGTGTGGCAACAGATTGGGAGTAGCTGGGCAAGGCTTACTTGGGGCACCTCCGCCACCACCTCCAGGGCCATGATCTCCAGGGTTCCCGGGAGGTGGGTCGGGCGGATGGTAGTAGACCGGAGGCATTACGATAGTAATAATACATCCGGGATCGCCTGGGTTTTCGCAATCCTGAGGGCCTAGACCCCAAGGATCAATAGCTGACAAGGGCGTATTCAGCACATAGGCATAGCGATTGAAGCTCTGCGGATCACTCGGATCGTAACTTCCGTCATAGGGATCGGGCTGTAACCATCGGCCCGCGACGTTTGAATATTCACGGTACTGAGCGTGGTTGGTCGCGCCGTTTTTTCCGTCCCACAGTCCGGCGAAGCCATCGAAGGAATTATCGCGGCTCCCAGACGTATTGGCAGCACCATCTCCAAATGGTAATGTGGCACGAGCGTCGGACAAACCCCCAGTAGCATTGGTTTCGGCGCGTAGACTTCCGAGCCAGTCCCAGTGCTGGAAATACGCCGTGTTCGACCCTGTCTGATAGGACTCAATCGGGGTCGAACCCCAGTATGCCTTACCCATGATTGGGGTGTTGGCCCCGGAGTTCCACAGAGAAGCGATCTGGCCGGACAGGTTGAATACGATCTCCGATGCGGACGAACCATAATTTGCTCTGACCTGCTGATTCAGGGCGTTATAGCTAAATGTGAATGTCGATCCGCTGGTCTCCTGGATCAGGTTGCCTTCCGCATCGTACTGATAGGTATTGATGCCATCCGACATCACATTGCCTGCTGCATCGTAACTATAACCTGCGACCCGGTTGGTACTGGCGTCGAAAGAGAGTTGTGGGGATGGGCCACCCTGTAAGGCATTCTGCTGCCAGCGATTGCCATAGCGGTCGTAGGCATAGGTATATTTATGCACCCCGTATGAGTTCATCCCATGAAGTCTTCCAAACTCATCATACGAAAAATCATCGCACCCCTCGGAGACGGAGGTATCGCAGCGCCAGTTGACCCGCTTTCCCGTGATATTTGCTTGGGAATAAGACACTATAGGATTGCTGCCACCGCCACAGGAGGTAGCAGTAGACCCATTGCTGCAAACCCAGTTTCCATCTAATCTACTAACGGAATTGTATTCGTTCACGCTGGTAAGCCCATTTCCGAGCGACCAACTCAACGGCCCGTTCGGGCCGTTCTGTACCTTGGACACAAGCGTTCCAGGATGTGTGGCATCTCTTAAAGAACTGGTGATAGATTGCACTTCGCTCGCAGGGCTATAGGAGTACGACGTTGTCACGCCTGCTCCATCACTGGCACTCGTCATATTGCCCAAGTAATCATAGCTGTAGTTGAAGAGTTTATCGTGTGACGTTGTCACGCATCCAGAGGGCACACACTGATCACTCCAAATGACCCGTCCCATGAGGTCGTAACCATAGGCGGCACCTGCCCAATTGCCCGCCACATTAGTCTTGTGCTGCGTCAACATTCCTTTGCTTGCACCTAGGCTAACCGAACCTCCCCATGCTCCAGCCTGGTCATAGGTGAAGTTCTTTGTGGGCGTTCCATCGCTATAGCTAACGCTCACGACACGTCCCACAGAATCATATTGCGTCGTGGTGGTGGTCAAAGCAGAAGAGCCTGGCAGGTTAGCTATGGGGCGTTGACGGGTGACGACGAGGCCCGTGCTGTTGTAAGTGTAGCTATAGTTTGTCTGTCCTCGCTCAGGCTCGTTCGTCTGAGTAGTTCTCCCCGCCGCATCGGTCTGGAAGACCCTCGTTTGGTGCCCTTGCGTCGCCGTCGTCTTATGATTCGCGAGATCATAAGCGTATCCCGTCACAAAGCCGTTGCCCGCTATGTCCATTCCGCAGGTCACTGGTGATTCCTGCCCAGGCATGTTCGCATTGGAAGAGATCTCACAGACGCCCGAGGTTCTCCCCAGTAGGTCTGACTGGGTGATCCGTTGCACGCCGTTGACATCGGTTTTTAGCACTGCTCTGTTCGTGTATTGATAAGAGGTTGTACCATCGGCGTTACTGCTGCTGGTCATGCGTTCGAGTGCATCGTAAACGTAGCTCGTCCCGTTGCCAGAACACTGTTTCGTGGCAATGAACCCGGTCCCTTGATATGAGGTTGACTGAAATTGCAACAACCCGGTCGAATCGTAGCAGTAATCAACCTGATACCAACCATTGCTAGATAGGCCGTTATAAACAGCAACACGGCTCGTCCTCCCATAAATATCGAGTTGAGTCTCGGTATCCGCATTGGGACCAGTGCCCGTGGTCTGAGCAACACCGGTATGGGTGGGGCTGTACGTGTAGGTAATCTGACCACCGTTAGGCAGAGAGACAATGCTCGGACGAAGTAAACGATCATATTGCTTGACTTGCGTGGTCTGTCCTGAGTTCATCCCCGTGGCGGATATCAGAACGCCGGACTGTTGGTCGTAACTTGCCGATGTCGCTAGCTGTACACCACTTGAAGGTGTCGGAAGGGTGGTGCCAGTGGCGAAGGTCTTGGTCGATTCATAGCTGTACGTCGTTGTCCCGTTGGGGGTCTTAGTCGAAACAGGAACCCCCGTGTCGTAGTAGGTGGTTGTCGTGTCAAGGGTGCCGCTTCCGATTGAGATATGAGAAGAAGTTTGATTTCCTCGTGTTCCCGAAGCCGCCACGTGTTGTGGAATTCCTGACGTAGCAGTGGGAGCAGACTCATCGTATCCGTAAGTTGACGACGCGACAACGGTCCCCGAACCATCCTTTGTTGTAGACGATAAAACGCCCCCTACCGAGTTATAGGTGATTGCAGTGGCCTGCAAAGTCGAGCCGCCACCCTTTTGCGTAGACGATGTTAGGAATCCAGAGGCGGTGTATATATTGTCTGTCTCGGCCTGAGTGCCACCGTTGTAACTGCTCAGCGCAATCGTGCTTATTATAGGCAACGTGATGGCACCGCCGTCGCAAGGCGGTTGCGCACCGTCGTAACAGGTATAGAGGTCCAGCAGGTTTGATCCACCAACGGCACCTTGGTAGGCCTGCCGGTGAGTCTCATAGAAGAAATCTCCGACGTTCGAGAACTGGTATAAGGTCTGATTCTGTTTCTCGTCTTGAAGGGTTGTGCTCGTTGCATTGTTGCTAACCGGTGCGCGGTTGTAGCTTCTGGTACCGTCGCCTGTCGTGCGCGTCAGACTGCCGACCGTGCCATCCGGGTTCATGCCGCTGCCGTTGCAACCCCCGGTATAGCTGTAGTTGATGGCTCCGCCCGTAGGAAGTGTGACCGAGGCTATGCGTCCCGTAACCGCTCCACTCACCCCCGTGGTCGGTTCATACGAAAAGCTGTAGATGCTTCCATCGGCGAGAGTAATCTTATCGGTCAGGTCAACACTCGTCGCGCCATACTCGGAGATGCCGGAACACCCGAAGTTCGTCTGTACCGTGTATGTTCGGTAGGACACACTAGCGGAAGCTATCGAAGAGTTGTCCGCCTGTAGTGTAACGGGGTAGGTGAGCGAGAGCGGGCTTCCAGTGTTTCCTGTACCCGTGATATTCAGAGCTGTCACCCCCAGTGTATCGGTGAAGGTGCCATTGCCATTATTGGTGATGGTATTGCCATTTGAGTCAGTGATGGTGCCGTTGGACGCTCCACCACTGACTTGGACGGGAGCTCTAACAGATCAAAGACTGTCTCCAGATCACGATAACGGGAGATCAAGCCTCGGCTGGCGCATTGAAAGTCCGACTCCGTGAGCTTCGCTTCGACCAATAGCTGACTGATCCTCATATCGACTTCGGTGTTATCGCCTTTTCCATTCTGAAGAGGCGTTCGTGGCTTGAACCCAAACTCCGGCACCGTATTCGATTCAATGCCCAACATAGCTCGAGTACCAGTCCGTTCCATCACACCTGGATGACAAAAAATGTTCATGAGCAGCGCATCTGAGCTGTTGGAGCAGTCCAGCTCTTTCCATGGCCAATTGGAGCGAAGTCGCGACCGCTTGTAAGCAGTGTGAACCTTTCCGAGGCGTTTCATCCACCTGTCATTGGCACAAATTCTTCGATAGACATCCAGGTGGAAGTTCCCATGTCGACCCTCCTCATCGCGTCCGAAGATAATGCTGGGAACTTGTCCGTCCGTGCGTTCATAGAGATATCCGTGGGTCGACGCGAATTGCAGATTGCGGAGGCTCAATTCACTTTGCAGGCCAACACCGCTCGGTAAATTGCAAATGGATTGCTCGCTAGTCGCCATGCTCTCTATAATAGGCGAATATATAGCGAACACCCAACGTCTCAGTTCGGGGAGTCATATGAGCGATCCAACGGCACTTCGGAAAATTGTTCATGTCGATATGGACGCGTTCTATGCTTCGGTCGAACAACGAGATAGTCCAGAGCTTCGCGGTAAGCCGGTCGTAGTCGCTTGGCGCGGCAACCGGTCCGTGGTCTGCGCCGCCTCCTATGAGGCCCGACTCTATGACATTCGCTCTGCGATGCCGGCAGTACGTGCTGAACGACTGTGCCCGGAAGCGATCTTCATTCCGCCTGATTTCGTGCGGTACAAGGCTGCTTCGTCCGCTGTGCGCGAAATCTTTCAGCGTCATACCGATCTCGTCGAACCGCTATCTCTCGATGAAGCGTATCTCGACGTGACCGAGAACAAGATGCAGCTTCCGACCGCGACCCGCGTCGCGAAGATGATCCGCGAGCAGATACGCGAGGAGCTGAACCTCACGGCTTCTGCTGGCGTGGCGCCCAATAAATTTCTGGCAAAGATCGCGTCCGATTGGAAGAAGCCGGACGGCCTGTTTGTCATTCAGCCCCACGAAGTGCAGAGCTTTCTTCTCCCGCTACCCGTAGGTCGCATTCCTGGAGTGGGGCAGGTCACCGAGAGCCGTATGAAGGGCGTTGGAATCGCAACGGTCGGCGATCTCTATACCCTTGAATTGTCCACCCTGGAAAGTCACTTCGGAAGCTATGGCCATCGCCTCTATCAACTCGCCCGTGGTATCGACCACAATCCCGTTGTGCCGAACCGCGTCAGCAAGTCCATCTCCGCCGAAGACACCTTTCCCGAAGACATTCCGCTAGCCAATACTGAGCCACAGATTCGGCGCTTGGCTGAGAAAGTCTGGAAATCCTCGCGCGGCAATGCGCGCGGGGCGAAGACGGTCGTTCTGAAGCTCAAGACGAAAGATTTCCATAGCCTCACGCGGAGTCTCACGCCTCCGGCTCCGCCTTCATCCAGCGACGAACTTGCAAGTATCGCACTCGCGCTACGGGAACGTGTTGAGATGGGACCAAAGCAGCTATTCCGTCTGGTTGGCGTCGGTCTCAGTAACTTTCAAACAGCCGAGGACCCGGCGTCACCTCTTTTTGTCGAGGAGCCTGTGTAGGAGTTATGAACAAACAGAAATGTCTTGTAACGATCCGATTCCGACTCAAATGTGTCTAGTCGCGAGTTGCTGTACGAGCGTGTCCAGGAGTTTGCCCTGTTCTTCGCGAATGGACTTGTGGGCTTCCGCTAATCCATACCAGCGGCCTCGATCGACTTCAGGGATCTCCATCCGCTTTCCGGAACGGGGAGGCCATTCAATCTCGCATGTGTTGCTCACGAGTTCAGCGGGGTCGCAATCTCCCTCAAAGGCCCATGCGATGACGGTCTTTCCGCTTTTTTGTCGCACGGAACCAAGCTCGATAAAGTTGCCGGACGCGATGAATCCCGTCTCCTCCTGAAACTCACGCCGCGCTGCAACGAGTGGATCTTCCTCGGCTTCATACTCGCCCTTCGGAAGAGTCCACGCGCCCTGATCCTTCTTGGCCCATAGCGGTCCACCGGGATGGACGAGAAAGACTTCAACCTCGTCGTTGCGTCTTCGATACATGAGCAGGCCGGCGCTGCGTTTCGAGGTCTTCGTCATTGTCATCAGATACGTTTACTTGCCTGTTTGTGATTACTAACTTCGTCTGTAGCTAAAGAGAATGGCGCTTCTGGATTTACAGGTCGGTGGGTACATACATTGGCGTCTGAGCAGCTTCCATATCGACTAAAAACAAACTCAAAAGCTGTGCAAGAGAAACTCTCTTGCGCTCGCCAGCACCTTCTCGCGCATCGCACGCTCCGGCAGCATGCGAGCGATTTCAATTGCCCCGATCATCGTTGAAAAGATCGAAAAGAAAGCACTCTCCTTGTCGGCAGCTCGCCGGCCCGGCATAAACGGAACCATTCGACTCTTGTATTTCTTCAGTTCCTCAAAGATCTGGAGCTTCATCACCTTATCGGCCCTCGCCAACTCGGGCGCAAGAGCCGTCAAGGGGCATCCGTACTCGATGTGGTCGCAATATTCCGGGCTCAGATAGGTCTTCACAATCGCCTTCCACGCCGTCTCGGGTTGGGACTGCTCGCCGGCGTGAGCAAGGCGGTCGGCTATTTCTTGAAATGCCTCGCTCAGCGACTCCATGAGCAACTCGTCCTTGCTTCCGAAATGCTTGTAAAAGCCTCCGTGAGTCAAGCCGGCGTCCCGCATAACAGCTGAAACTGCAGCGCCGGTTATCCCTTCGGTGCGAACACGGCGCGAGGCGTCTTTCACAATCTTCTGATGGATTTCGGCTTTGTGCTCGGGCCCGTATCGCATGACTCATTATAGGATGCTGGCGATCATCTCACGGTACAGCCAATCCGCCAAGACCCGTTAGAAGAAATTCTGAGTCCATAGGATGATTCATATAATCCTATAAGCCAAGGAGGCACCAAATGTCACCGGAAACTATCTTCCAAATACATCTCGCTTTAGGTTATGTTGCGTGGCTGCTTTGTTTCAGTGTGTACATCCTGCCCAGACTCAGATCGATGGAGCGGTTCGAAGCACACCGCGCCATCGCTACTTTGCATAGCTTCCGCTTCTTCGGGCTCGTCTTTGTCCTCCCCGGCGTTATCGGCCCCCATTTGCCCTCCAGCTTTGCTACTTTCGCCGCCTATGGCGACCTTGCGACCGGAGTGCTAGCCCTGCTGGCGCTTCTCACAGCGAGGCTGCGTCCACTCTTTTGGCTGTTCATTGTCGCCTTCAATCTTGTGGGGGTGGGCGATCTCATCCTCGACTATTACTACGCGATCCAGGTCGGCCTTCCTGCGATGGCTGGCGAATTAGGTTCCGCCTATGCCATCCCGATCATCTACGTGCCATTACTGATGATCACGCACGTCGTCGCTCTCTATTGGTTGGTGCGTCCTCGGTCCAAGGCGGATCGAGCCCTTGTCACGGATGCAGACGCGGCTTGAATCAAATCAGCCATCCGTAATCAACGATGTTTCTCACGGAATCTGCGGTACCGGTCAAGAAGGGATGCTGGTCCGCGGGCTCGGAGGAAGACGAGGTTTCCTTCGAAGCGCTTCTCGTCGATGATAGCTCCGCTTTCGAGCGAGGCGAGAATGGAGCCTTCGTATTGTGGGAGTCGAAAGCTGGATTCGACGAGCGGGTCGACCACGAGCGCGGCATCGATGGCAAGCAGAAGTTGTTCAAGGCCGGTGTGCTCAAGCGAGGAGACGGGAATCGCGTCGCGATCACTGGAGAGACCGGCGAGATCTTGAGGCGGGAGGAGATCGACCTTGTTCAAGACTTGGATGACGGGCTTGGTCGCGACTGCAAGCTCGGCTAAGACTTTTTCAACCTGCGTTTTCTGCTCTTCGCGGATAGAGCTGGCGGCGTCCTGGACGTGGAGAAGAATTTCGGCTCGCTCGACCTCTTCGAGGGTGGCGCGGAAGCTCGTAACGAGTGTGTGGGGAAGGTTGCGGATGAAGCCGACGGTATCGGAGAGCAGGATCTTGCGGCGGGAAGGAAGCTGTAGCTGCCGGAGTTTGGGGTCGAGCGTCGCGAACATGCGGGCCGATTCGAGCACGCCGGCCTCGGTGAGGGCATTGAAGAGGGTGCTCTTTCCGGCGTTGGTGTAGCCGACGAGGGCGACCACAGGCACCGGGACTGCCTCGCGGCGCTGCCGCTGCTGATGGCGGATGCGGCGGACGGCGTCGAGCTGCGTCTTGATCAGGTCGATGCGAAGGTTGATCTTGCGGCGATCCGTCTCAAGCTGAGTTTCGCCCGGACCTCGGGTTCCGATGCCGCCGCCAAGCTGCGACATGGCGCGACCGCGTCCGGCGAGGCGTGGCAGCTGGTATTCGAGCTGGGCGAGTTCTACTTGGAGCTGACCTTCGCGTGTCTTGGCATGACGGGCGAAGATGTCGAGGATGAGCTGCGAACGGTCGATGACATGGCAGGGTAGCCGGGATTCGATGTTGCGGAGCTGCGAGGGGGTGAGGTCATGGTCGAAGAGAACAAGCGACGCGTTGGTGGAGGCCACGACCTCAACGATTTCATCGAGTTTGCCCTGGCCGACGAGGCTGGAGGGATCGGGCCTCTGGCGGCGCTGGACGAGGGTGGCGGCAATGGTCGCACCGGCTGATCGAGCCAGTTCCTCGAACTCTGCGCGGCCGGCATCGAAGTCGAGAGTGGAAGTTGCTTGGTTCGAGAGGTTTGCCTCTCCTGCCATGACAGCGGCTGCGGTGCGGGCAAGTCGGGCGGCTGCGGTAAGCTGCTTGCGCTTGCGGAGTTCTCCGGTGAACTCGACCACTACAATCACGGCAAGTTCCTGCTGAGTTTGCGAGGTACGGAGTTCGCGGGCAAGGAGTGCCTCGTCCTGGGCCAGACTTGCTTCTACGAGACTTCGACGGACTGTCTTGCCGCGATTCCGGTGGGATTTGGCTTGATCCGAGGTGGCTTCGAGCGAAGCCTTCTTGCTAGTCAAAGTTTTCTCAATTCAAGGGCGGGTTTCCGACCGACTCTCCCCATGATACTGAAGGACCAGCGTCAGTTCTCTGTTTCGGACCTTCCGTTCGTCGCTACGAAAATGTTTTGGACATTAATACCGTGTACGAGATGAAAGGTCGTCTTGAGCAGTTCGATGCCAATAGAATGTATCTGCATAACGACCACTCACCTTGTTCGAAGCTACCACCACGATCAACCTGCTCAGGCAGGTGAATCAAGCGGCGGACCATCCCATTAGCCGACATCTCGTTGCTGATAGACGAGGCAGGCGTTGAATAGCTCAACTAATGCCCGTAGCCCTCGGTGTCGGTGGGGACTTTGCCACGGAACAGCCAGTAGACAACTCCGAAGTACATCAATGCCAGGCACATCCCGACGGACCACCAGGCGAGGCCCACCCGTAGCGTATCTGGGCCAGAGATGGCGCGAGCGATAGTGAGGTCGTGGCCCTTCGTTCCGACTGTGGGGAGAAGTACGGGGAAAAGGCCGGTGGCGGCGCCGACCATCATGGAAGTGAGATAGACGCATGAAGCGAGGAAAGATGGAAGTCGCGAGGGCGTTCCCATGGTCAGGCGCATCATGGCCACGCTCGCGATGACTACCAGTGGAACGAGGAAGGCGACAGGGTGGCCTTTGTAGTTATTGAGTGAGGCGGGGCGCGCGAGGACGGTGGCCGGGATGCCGATGGCGGTGAGGGCAACGGTAGCGATCCAGATGCGGCGAGCGAAGTAGAGCGCGCGGCGCTCGAGATGGCCTTCGGTCTTGAGAGCGAGGTAGAGGGCTCCGTGAAGCGAGATTGCGGCCAGGGCGAGCACGCCGCCGAGGACGGTGTACCAGTCGAGGATGCCCGGGTTGGCGCCGGTGCGCCAGTTGGTCCAGAGGGGAAGAAAGAAGTAGTCGTCAGCGCCGATGGGAACGCCGCGGATGACGTTACCGAGGGCGGCTCCGAAGAAGATGGTGAGCAGAACGCTGGAGAAGGTGAAGAGCCCGTCGAAGAAAGAACGCCAGAGAGGATCGGCGGAGTGGCCGCGGAGTTCGATGCTGACGCCGCGTAGGATCAGCAGCCAGAGCACCATCATGAGCGGAAGATAGAAGCCGCTGAAGGCCGAGGCATAGAGCAGAGGGAAGGCAAAGAAGAGCGTGCCTCCGGCGGCAAGCAGCCAGACTTCGTTGCCATCCCAAACGGGGCCGATAGAACGGAGCGCCTGGGCGCGTTCCGGTTCGGTACGCGCGACGAAGAGGTAGATGATGCCGACGCCGAGGTCAAAGCCGTCGAGGACGACGTAGGCGGTAAGCATGAGCACGACGATCCAGAACCAGAGAGTACCCATAGGATGTCGGCTCCTTACGCGGTGAGGGATTGAGGGTGTGGGGCATGGTCGGGTGCGTTCGGGCCGTGCTGGATGTGGTTGTAGACGAGGATGATCCAGAGCAGCGAGAGCAGGGTGTACATGCCGAGGAAGCCGAGCAGCGTAAAGAGGCTGTTGCCAGCGCCGACGTGGGTGGATGCGCCGGCCGAGGTTCGGATGAGGCCGAACACGAGCCAGGGCTGGCGGCCTATTTCAGCCGTCATCCAGCCCGCGGTAGTGGCGATGTAAGGCAGCGGCCAACTGAGCAGGAGGCACCAGAGAATCCAGCGTGCGGAGTCGAGTTTGCCTCGCCAGAGGTAGAACGCAGCGACGGCCATGAGCGCGCCGAACCAAGTCCCAAGACCAACCATGATGTGATAGCTGTAGAACAACAGCGGCAAGGTGGAAGGCCATTGGTCGCGGGGGAAATGGTCGAGGCCTTCGACTTCAGCGGCAGTGGTGCCGTAGATGAGGAAGCTGAGGACCTTGTTGACGCGAAGCGGATTGTCGATGGTTTGCGACTCATAGTCGGGCTGGCCCATGACGATCATGCTGGCGCCCTTTTCCGTATGGAAGAGGCCCTCCATGGCGGCGATGGCGGTGGGTTGGTTTTTCGCCATGTACTTCCCGTGGAGGTCGCCGGTGGGAAAGACCTGCAGGACACACGAGATGACACCGCTGACGACGCCGAGTTTGAGAAAGATGTGGCCAAAGGGGCCTTCGCGCCTTTGGAGTATGTAGAGCGCACCGACGGCGGCCATGACGAAAGATGCGGTGACGACGGCGGCGCACATGTTGTGCGCGTACTCAAGCCAGGCCCAGGGATTGAGGAGAAGCTGAGTGAAGCTGGCCACTTCGTAAACGCCGTTAGGGAGCAGCTTGTAGCCGACCGGATGCTGCATCCAGGCGTTGGTGACGATGATGAAGAAGCCGGAGATCCATGAGCCGATGAAGACGAGCACGGCAGAGAGCCAGTGGAAACGGCGCGAGAGACGCTTTTCGCCAAAGAGAAATAGGCCGAGGAAGGCGGACTCGAGGAAGAAGGAGAAGATGCCCTCCATCGCGAGGGGCATGCCGATGACGCCGCCGGTGCGTCGAGAGAACTCACTCCAGTTGGTGCCGAACTGAAACTCCATCGGGATGCCGGTAACCACGCCGAGGAGAAAATTGATAGCGAAGATTTTGCCCCAGAAGCGAGCGGCCACGTCATACTTTGCTTGCTTGTCCGGATCGGTGGCACGGAGAGCGATCGTTTTGAGAATGACGATCAGGAGCGCCAGCCCCATAGTGAGCTGGGGAAACAGATAGTGGTACGTGATCGTGAAGCCGAAATGAATTCGGTGCAGCGTGAGCGCGTCCAAGCTTGACTCCTGTGGGGCGAAGACGAAAGACTCCAGTGCTGCAACTAGTCTCACACTTCCCGGCTGATTGCGACATAGTGATGCTTCGATAAACGGATATCAATGTCGATAAACGGATATCAAGATCGATCAAGCGAACCGATCAACGGGACCGGCGTTTAAGACATCCGCGCGTTTTCCAACTTCGTTCGTGGGGAAGATAGTCGCCAAGGAATGAAGCCGGTATGGGTTAGTCAAACGCGCTTGGCTCCACTCATTCCGGCATTCCTATCAATGAGTGGTTAATCGCCAATGCGCTCATTGAGGATGTTGATTACTTCCGCAAAGCCGACTTGTCGTTACCAATCGAGGTTTGGGCCCTAGCGAAATGTGAAATTCTCTTCCGCTACCTCCGCTCGGAAGAGAGATAAGCTATAAACGTGATTATTCCTCTGGACAAAATGCGCCACTCAGCCGAGGTCGCTATCCATTTCCGATCAAACGATCGTTTTCTTCATCGAGCTTCGGATCACAATGATCTGGCGAATGAGAAATTTCAGGGATTGTTAGATCGCGTACAGACTTGCCATATCTATATGATCGGCAAGCGACCGAGGGTAAGCATCGTTCCGGGGACAGTGAATCTCGCGGAAGAACATCTGCAATTGACCATAAGCTTTCGCTTTAGAGGAGAGGAATTTCGCTTTCCAATCTCTTATCCTAGGCATCTCTTCCGGCCCGAAGAGGTTTCCTTTGAAGCCGCAGAGTTTCCACATCGCGAACTGATAAGCCGGAATGCGGATGGCCGGATTATCGTCAAGACTTTATTAGCAAATCATGTTCACCTGTTCGACAGCCTTCCGGAAAGGGCACGTGACACCGAGATCCTCTATATCGGAAAGGGCACGGCTCAATCGGCTAGTGACCGTCTGGAAAGTCACTCTACACTGCAACGCATTTTGGGTGATGTGAGCGCGGACGATCCCGAAAGCGAAATCTTCATTCTTTTGTACTCGTTCGAATTCAAGAAGCCGATGCAGGCAATGAAAGGACGTCCTGGCTTTGATCGTATAAAAGAGGGGGCTCACCTTGAAGCGGTTCGTGCTTACCAGCCATCGCTTGTCGACAAGATTTCTCTTGTAGAGGCATCCTGCATTGGCTATTTCCGGCCACCATACAACACTCAACTCCTGACATTCCCTAAATGCAACTTAGCGGCTCGCGATCGAGCGCAACTCGCTGATTTCGCTTGCATCTTGGTCGACATAGACAATGATCCAATCGGTGGGGCTCGCATGTTCTCATCTCATGTTCCGACGGCGTCATATCACAGCTTTCGCGTAGATCTTCGCGAGATGACGATTGCTACCCTTCAAGGCACAGGCCAATAAGAGAAAACGTATGGCGCAATATAAGGAGCGCTAGGCATGACTGATGCGAGTCCCGATTATGCATGCGACATACGCTTGATGAAAACCCCGCTTAGTCCCCATAAACGCGCTTCGCGGAAGCAATCCAATACCTTATAGGTTCCGGTTCAATGAGTGCTAAGCCCTGTACGCGTCATTCCAGAATCGTCACGTTCGGTTCCTCAACACTGGCCGTCTGGGGACCGATGGCTGGGCCGGATCGTATGCTGGAGTCATGACGGATCCGCGGGACCCATTCTCAAATGCTCAGGCAGTAGCGCGATACGCTGAAGATCCGCCTCGTAAGGTGCCAGGTTTTGCTGATCTGCAGCGTATGGCAACCCTTCTCCTAGAAGAGCACGTACCCGAGGCGGCCCGGATACTAGTTCTGGGTGCCGGAGGCGGCCTGGAACTGAGGGCGTTCGCAATGGCTCATTCGGGGTGGAGGTTCGATGGAATCGACCCCTCCGGTGAGATGCTTAAGCTGGCTGAGCAGATCTTAGGCCCACTCGCTACGCAAGTAAATTTGCAACAGGGCTATATCCATCAAGCATCAGAAGGGCCGTTCGATGGAGGCGCCTGCCTTTTGACACTCCACTTTCTGTCGGATGACGAACGTCGCCAGACGCTTGCTCACGTACATCGCCGTCTAAAGCGCGGCGCGCCATTCGTGGTTGCGCACATGAGCTTTCACCAAGGCGAAGGCGAACGAGCGCAGTGGCTATCACGATATGCGGCGTTTGCTGTGTCTTCTGGCTTGGAGCCCGAAAAAGCGAAAGGCGCTGCGCTTGCTGTTGATAAGCATTTGAACATTCTCACTCATGAGCAAGACGAAGCCATACTGCGTGAAGCCGGATTCTCTGAGGTCAGCTTGTTCTATGCAGGTTTTGCATTCCGAGGCTGGGTCGCCTACGCGTAACGCGTTGGGAGTGTGCGTCGGTTTGTCGAACTCTGCAACGAACAACTCCTCACAAAACGCGCGTGTCGCCCGGAATGCTTCTCGATTTACAACAAATCGCCTTGTCACTCAGCGAGAACCCGGATGGATTCGGCGGTCAAGCGTCTCACACTATAGTTCAGCGGCTTGCCGCCAACCGCGGGTCGAATTGAAAGGATTTGGGCTTCGAGATCTTCAGCTTCCCAAAATCACGGTGCATTGGATTGATGAGGAAGTTGGACTCACCGGGGACCAATGTGCTCGGGACGCGAAGTACGACCGACGTGGCCGCCGCAATCCACCGATCTCCAATGGCTTGGACATTCGCTGGAACCGGTTCTTCTCTCCAATTTCTCGGGAGCGAGGTTCTGTTCAGATCGGCGACCAAAGAAGCCTCGAAGTCGACCTGAATGAGCACGTACTTTTCCAACAAAGACGTTGAATCCAGGTGGACCAGGACCTCTAGCACGGCCAAGGCCTGGGATTCAGCGACGTAGACCATCAATCTTCCGGGACTATTCCACCGTCCACCATAGAGACGAGCACCTTCCCCGGAGAAAGCTGTGCGGGCGTGTCTTCGCTTCGTAATGCGCCACGCCGTGATCGTCAAACAAAGACACCATGTTCCAATCGTCCGATCAAATTCTCCACGTCGCGGGCACCTGGCTCCGTCCTCGAATATTGGATAGGCTGTAGTCCACTGAGAGCTTTCTTCGGAGTGGTCAGCCATTGAACGGCGGATTCAGCATCCCCCTCGAATAGCTCAACCGCCTTTTCGAAGATATTCGAGATACGAAGCAGTCTCTCCGACTCTTCGGGACCAAGCCGGCCTACGCTCTTTCGGCGCGAGAGAGTTCGCTCCGGTATCCCGATGAGCATCGCAAGCATCGTGACACCTAATCCACTGTTGGCTTCGAGCGTCTCGAGTGCCTCAAACGACAATCCTGCTTCAAGCTGTTCGATAAGCTTTAGTGTGGATGTGGAACGCAGCCCGAGGCTGGCTCCCCGCGTACTGAAATGCACGTTGCGACGGGCTGCCTTCGGCTCGGTCACGGTGACACTCTTCGCCTTGGTCTGAATAGCCATGCTGTGATGATACTCCCGCTCAGCCATTATGGCGTAATATCTGCGCCACTGTGGCAGTGAAGCGGTGAACCATAGGTCCTTTGCCGCCATATCCCTTCACCTCGCAATGGTCCGTTCAGCGGGTCTTCGGGTCGAACTCCGGCAGCCTCATCCATTTCAGAGATTTACCAAATGTCTCGAAGGACGGGTCCGCTGATACGAGGGTAGCCTTGGAAGACAAACTCAACGCAGCCGCAAAGCTGTCGGCATATCCCAGTTTGTATTGGTGCTTCAGGGTGGCTGCCTGGATCGTCTGAGATACATCTGCTTCGATGATCGTCACAACGTGTTGCAGGACTTGAATGTAGTGAAGTGCTCTCTGTTCACCGAGATTCTTGATCAAGATGTAGAGCACCTCACCCATATTGATGACTGACATGGAAAGGTGCGCTTGATTTCGTTGAGCCTGCAGAAAGAGCTCCTGTACCTTTTCGCCACCTCTTGCGTTTCCGACTTTGAAGTAGCGAATCACTGCGTTTGCATCCAGGACGTAGTCCTTCATCGCTGGCTCTCTCGCTCGCGTTCGGACCGGCGCTCCTTCACGAGGTCTTCCTCAAGTGGATAGTCCCCAAGGCTCCCCCCAAGAGCGAAGATTGCATCGTAGTTGCTGGGGACGAGCATCAGACGGCCCTGATCCTCCTGAAACAAGACAGTCATGCCCTCTTTCAGGCTGTAACGTTTCCGCAGGGTGGCCGGAATGACAATTTGACCTTTGGAGCTGATCACCGCGCTGGATCGCATTGGCTTACCTTTTTATTAGAATCGTCTTACATTATAGTAAGAATTTGTTATTAAGGCCAGTTTTTACTGCTGTTCCTCGAAGTCGTTCAGGCTGCCAACGCAGCTGCGGAGATAGCCGCCGCCGGCGCAGGGCTGGGATCGGGCGGCCCGCAGAGGATCGGCGCAAGTTCCACAATCTCTTCGGAACCGCAGAGACCACACCGAGGCCACGCTGAGTTTGATACCTTATCGCAATTCTCGCAATAGACGGCCATCCCCACCGGAATCGCGACGAGGCCCGGTTCCTTACGGATCATCTGTACATTGCTCATAAATCCATCTCCAGGCGTGAGGTGGAACTGCCCCACCTCACTGATCTGCATTCAAGTGGCATATCGCGCTGCCACCATCTCAAGATCTGCGACCAGTTTCTTGAGGGTTTCGAGATTACGGATCGTAGTCATCGACCTGATCTGCAACTGATCGAGCACTGACACGAAGGTCCCTCCGCGAGAGAGTGAGCTTTGTGAATGCCCCGGCTGGCACGTTCCATCGTCTCGGCAACATCCATCTGCAACTGTGCGTTCGGGATGGCGTTGGCTCTCTTAGCACGTGCGACGCGCCACAGGATTTCGCCGAAGATTGGGGCGCCCAGAATGCGCCGGAATCCATCAATCTTTACCGTCGTTTTCTGATCGATGGGACCACGCTGCACAATCGGAGGCCGGGGGCCAGATGCAGGGTTGTTATTTTCGGCTGTCCCGCATGCTCATGGAAGGGCCCATTGGGGGAGAGAGGGAATTTGAAGTGGTTGACGGTAAGTGTTGAGCGGGACCCACATCTCAGCAACGTTGTAGAGATAGCGGCCGAGGCCGTAACAAACTGCTGCCCGTTTAAAAGCCTGAGCTTCCGCCGCGGTCATCGAATTCCGTTCGTCTGCCCACTCCTCACCGCTCCCCGTGTGGCATCCAATCTCACCGATCGTCAGTGTGCAGGTAACCAGCACCTTACCCGTTTGGATGAGCTTGTCCCGCTTCATCCTGCTGACTGGGGAAACAGTAGAGACGTCGTAGGTTCTCGTCCATCCTGTGGGCGCGAAGATCTGGTTGAGCCTGTCCGTGTACGCTCGCGGGTCAGCGAACGGAACCACCGCTCCCCTACTACCGTCTTGGGTGGTGTGTGTCACGCGCCATTTGATCTCGGAAGGATCAAACGGTTCCGCGAGCCGCGTAAGCAAGGCGTCAAGCTCTGGGTTTGTCTTGGTTACTTCGATCGCCATCTCTCTATCTCCTCAAAGAAATAGGCGCTCCGAAGAGCGCCTGCGACGCGGTTCTGCAAGGCGTCAGTGGGGTAGGTCATCGTCGCTGATACCCTGATCGGCGTAGGCGTACTCTTCGTTGGCTACGTGGCGCGCCTGCCCATAACCGCTCGTGATCTTCATCTCGGCCCAGCCCGGCCGCTCGCCGTAGCCTCATTGATCTCGTCCAGGGTCGCAATCTTCTTCTCTTTGCCCGCAAGCAAACCAAGGAAGCTGTCTATCTTTCCGGAAGGCCGCATTGCCTTGAGCGACACTCGTCCGTCGGGTAACTTGTCCAATTCGATTCTTTCTCCGGGACTAACGCCGAGATGTTGCAGCACATCTCTATTGAACGTGACTTGCCCTCGCGCGGAGACGGTCAAAGTAATCATGGCTTGAATCCTCATGTTCTCAATTAGTACCAATGCAAAAGTGCGTTACAGACAATGTGGTTTTTCTTTGAGATCTGCATTCTGAAACAATGACGAAGGTCATCCGGCCAAGTAGTCCATAGTGAGGTTATGCTCTCACTTCGGCAAACTTGCGCTTCAAGTCACATCGACTGTCACTTCACCCATAATGTTGCGGTTTTGGAAGCATATCTTTGCCGTCCAGCAGCAGATAACTCGTTGGCGACCGGTGATGTTCTGTTCAGGAGTTTCGGAGGTGGAACCATAACATTGCCAGAAATGCGACCTGGAAGCCCAACCTTGTCGCGGAGCCAACTGGATCAGGTTCTTATTCCCTTTCGAGTTGAGCCAAGTACTCTGCCGGTGAAAGTACCGTGACCCCATTTCGAATTGTTCTTGGAAAATGCTTGAGGTTCCCCGTCACGAGCCAAGCTCCAGCCACATGGGCTAACGCAAGGAGCGGCGCATCCTTTGGGTCCGGACCCCGATGGGTCCAGACTGCAGGGTCTGGAAGGCGCAGACTCTCCTCGATCAGGAATTCCAACCAATGGGGAGGAAAACCGTAGCGGTGGAATTTAACACGCTGGACTACCTCCCGATACTCCCCGATAACCCATGGACTAGTTACTACCTGTATCTGCCCCTCCAATACCCAATCCATGACAAGCTTTGCAGGGGCACTCCCCGGCTTGATACCTGCGGAGACGATGACATTGGTGTCCAGGACGGCAAGTCTCATCTGGCCTTGCCGCGTTGGCGACCGATACGAACCTGATTGATCTCCCGCTCAATCTCCTCCTCACTCAGGTCCACCCCAGAGGTTTCCGCAAGGCGCCAGTTCTTGCGCAGGCTTGCCTTCGCCATAGCCCGCCGCAGTTCCCGGTCTTCCAGAACGACATCTCCGAGTACGGGGATCAGAAAGTATGCTGGCCCCTTCTGGCCAGCTAGCAGCACTGTCTCCCCCTGCGGCACGGCCTCCAGGGCCTTGGAACCCCGCGTTCGGAACTCCCGTAACGACACTTGGCGCATAGGTCACCTCCTTCATCCAGTGTAGCCATTTTGGCTACGCCTCACAAGATGCTCCAAAAGCACCCGGATTGTTGCCATATTTCAGCAATTGCCGCTACTTCGACTGTGGGACACTATCCTTCACGAGACATATGCTGCGGCAAAATTATGCTTCAAGTCACACCGACAATCGGCGACATGCCAAGATGTGTATGCCGGCACCCAATGCAACACACTGCCGCCGTGATCTTCCTGATCGCCTTCTCGAAATGCTGCGGTGCAGTCATCGGCTCGCCGGCGCGATTGTAGAAAGTGGGAGCAAGTTCTCCTCGCAAGGCTCTGTGTTCTTCCTTCCAGAGGTCGAGCGGAAGACTCCCGTCCCGGCCTCGAAAGAGCAACCTCGAGACAATCTCCGGACGTCTTCGTCCTGCTGACAGCGCCAAGCTGTGGACTGAAATCGCTAGCTCATAGGTGTGAACCATGCGGAGCATCTCGATGCGGACCAAGCTCTCTGCCAGAAAGATGGCGTGACGTCCATTGACTGCAATGGAATCGACTCGCTGCAACCACGGAAGAGCGCTCCCATCCGTCGCCACGAAAGCGCAAGCGCGGCCCATATCGAGAACGGCTCCGCCGGACTCCACGCCTCGCAACACGTACCGACTTGCGAGATGCTGGTGCTCGAGGGAGACGCCGGGAGCGCAGTAAATCCCTCGCTTCTAGAGACCTCTGAGAAGGGTGGCAGGTAACGAAAGCCCATGGCTCGTGTGGTGCGGAATGTTCGGAGGCACCTTTCGCTTTTTGGATTGGATTGCCATGGTCGCCTCCTAAGCCGTCACGCTCTTGCGAATGGGTTGACCGAGCGCTGCCCGTATGTCCTCTTTGCTGCATCCAGCACGGCACACGTAGAAGCGAGGATCGGAGATCTTGATGCCAAGCGGGACCTGTCCCTTCCACCCTGGGCGCATGAGGGGCATTGCGCCTTCCAGTTGCGGCTATCCTGCTTGCCCGTCGTCTGGACGTAATCGAGGATTCTGAACTCCTTTCGTCCATCAAACGACGCGCGCGGAATGAACGGCACGGACTCGGAAGGCCTATACGCCTGCGGCATCCAAGCGCACCGCGGCATGCGAGACCGGATACCACGGCTCACGAGTACATGCAGGCGCTGCCCGAGAGCGTCCAGGCGATGGTCGGATCGGTGTACTTAATGCTGACGAAAGGAGGAGAAGAAAAAACGTCTCTTGATGATTTGCTACCAAAAGCTACCAAGGCTTCTGAAGAATAGCTCGTAAGTTGTTGATTCTATGGTGGGCACAGCAGGATTCGAACCTACGACTTCCACCGTGTGAAGGTGGCACTCTACCGCTGAGTTATGCGCCCTGAAAATTCGCAGCAGTCGGCCGTCTGGCCTTCCGGCAAATCACTCTTCAAGCATATCATTCCCAGCCAAGCCGCTGAATCGACTGAGAGTAATGCTGCCTCACCCCTTCTCTCATCATCTAACTCATTGAAGCAAAATCCTTTCAGGCTGGATTCTGTGAGCAGTACAATCATGAGGTGTAATGCCACTCCAGCCACCCACTCCTCGCCCTCCAACCCCACCGGTCGTTGATCCATCCGGGTCGGACGAAAACACTTCGCCTGAATTGCGGGTATCCGCGCAACCTGGCGTCGAAGATGGGGTTACGGAAGATATGGCTACGCTGGCGATTCACCCCAACATCCTCGAAAATGTGTCGGACGCCGAAGCTCATCACGCCTCGGGCGACTTCGCCCACATGGAAGATTCGGAGATCATGTTGCAGCTTCGGGCTGGCAACATGGCAGGGTTTGACTACCTGATCGCAAAGTATCGCAAGCCCATCATCCACTTCATGTATCGGATGATCCACAATCAGGCCGTCGCCGAAGAGCTCGCGCAGGAGGTCTTTCTCCGGGTGTATCGCTCGCGCGAGACCTACCGGGCTGAGGCCCGCTTCAGCACCTGGCTCTACCGGATCGCCACCAACCTCGGCGTCAACCATGCCCGCGACACCCGGCACGAGCGTTCCGCCTCCACCATCTATCTTGACGAACCGGACGCGGAGACAGGCTCCACACCCGATGTCGCCGATGGCACTCCAAGCGCCGAAGCTAGTATGCTCCGGCGCGAACGCCTCAACGCCATTCGCCAGCACGTCCTTGCTCTACCCGAGCGTCAGCGCATGGCTGTCCTCATGCACAAGTACGAAGGAATGGACTATCGCCAGATCGGCGACGTCCTTAAACTCAGCGAGTCCGCTACAAAATCGTTGCTCTTCCGCGCCTACCAGACTTTGCGCGATAAATTGAAGGATTTCGTCTAACCAGAAAGCGCGCACTGCATTCACTCGACGCGCTTGCATCATGAAGAAAGGTAAAGGGTTACCATGAACTGCCGAATCTGCCAATCCGAACTCCCAGGCATCCTCCACAAGTCGACCTCTGCCTCGAGCGTCGCAGCTCGGGCACATCTGGACTCCTGCCCAACCTGCCAGAAGGAGTTTGACTCCTTCCAGTCCACCTTCGCTCTGCTGGACACATGGAAGGCACCCGAACCCTCCCCCTACTTTGACCAGAAGCTCGCCGTGCTTCTCCGCGAAGAGCAGGCCAAGGCCCCTGCCGGTTGGTTCGAGCGCCTGCACACACGCCTGCTCCTCAACACCAGCCGTCAGTTTCGTCCGGCCCTCGTCGGTGCCATGGCGCTCGTTCTTGTCCTTGGTGGAGGAACCTTCGCCGGTATCTCCGTTCTTCCGCACGAAGGCAAGGTAAAGGCGTCTGCCGCCGTAAACGATCTGCAGATTCTCGACAAGAACGATCAGGCGTTGCAGCAAATGGATCAGTTACTACAGGACGACTCCTCTGCGGACGATAACTCCATTGATCCACCTCGCACTTAGCACCTCATCTCGACTGTGCGGTTGGCATTTCGCTTCAAAATTTCTGCGCCGGAGGGTTCCATTCGAAGTAACCTGAACAGGTTTGGCAAAAGGACCTGCCAATTGTCCTATCCGGCCAAGCTCCCTACATAATTCATTTCAAACATGGCGTATTCAACTCTAGCCCGGATTGCCCTTAGCGCTGTTTTCGCGGCGACATGCCTCTTTGCGTCGGGAGTGGTGCTTCTGGCACAACCCGGGGGACCGCCACAGCGACCTGCCTTCGCCCAACGCCCAGCCCCGCAACGCAACGTGCCAAAGCCGCAGCAGGAGCATCTCGGCCAGTGGATGGACCATCACCGCAACCTCTCCCTGGAGCAGCAGCAGAGTGCCCTGGAACGGGAACCCGGCTTCCGCGACCTGCCTGCGCAGACCCAGCAGCGGATGCGCGACCACCTGGGCCAGCTCAATAGCATGCCGCCGGAGCAGCGCCGCCGACTCCTCGAGCGCACCGAGATCATGGAGCGTCTCTCTCCTGAGGAGCGTCAGCAGTTTCGTGGGTCGGTGCAGCAGCTCAGCAATCTGCCAGTGGATCGCCGCCGACTGGTAGCCCGCGCCTTCCGCGATATCCGCGAGATGCCGATTCCGCAACGTCAGGCCGTCCTCAATTCGGAACGCTTCCGCAGTCAGTTCACCGATCAGGAGCGAGGCACACTCTCCGGCCTCCTCGCTGTCGAGCCCTATCTGCCTGTTCAGCCTCACAACGAAGCTCCCCAATACGGCAAATAGAAGTCTTCCCTGCTCGCTCGTCTTCTACCCGCTTGACCCCGCTCCCCGCAATACCCTACCCTGAACCTATGCTGACGAACCACAAGCTCTGTTGTTGCCGCCGCTCCTCGCTGGCCCACACAGACGCGCGTCGCACCCGCTAACAAGCGCCCTTTCCCAAAAGTCCCACCACTACAAATAGAAATGAGTTCCACTCATGAAGATATTAGCCAGCCTTCTTTTGCTGTCCGTCTCCGCCTTGGCGCAATCCAAAACGCCCATCATCGGCACCTGGCAGGGAAACGCCACCGTCAAAGGCCATCAAGTCCCCATCACCCTCAAAATCGCCGGCACCCCTGGCGACCTGACCGCTGCCCTTCTCAACGGCCCTGAGAGCAGCCCGGCCACCAGCGCGACACTGACCGACAACCACCTCATCCTCGCTTTCAACTACTACGCCCGTACCCTCGACGCCACGCTCGAAAACGGCACCCTCACCGGAACCTTCGGCACCTCCACCACCAGCTTTCCCATCTCGCTCAGCCCAGCCAAAGCTCCCGCTAGCCAAGCGAACGCCGGATCACACGACGTCGAAGGCGACTGGGAGATCGCCGTCCACTCCGCCAAAGGAGAATCTGCCTGGCAACTTCACGTCGATAAGCTCCCCGGCAACACCGGCACCCTCAAAGCAGTTATCCAGCGCATCGACGGCGACACCGGCTCCCTCTACGGCGATTCCCATCCTGAGAACGGCACGGCAGAGTACATCGTCTCTCACCTTACCGCCGCAGGTCCCGCCCTCTATTCCTTCAAATACCAACAGGATGGAACCCTTCTCGTCAGCAATCTCCTGAACGACAAGCAGACCGACCTCGTCGCTCGCCGTCCCGCCGAAGCCCGCAAAGAGAACCTTCCCGTACCCACCGACCCCACCCAGCAGACCAGCATCAAAGACCCCTCAGCGCCCTTCCGCTTCAGCTTCCCTGACCTCTCCGGCAAGCTCGTCTCGAATACCGACCCTCAGTTCGAAGGCAAGGTCGTCATCGTGACCATCGGCGGCTCCTGGTGCCCCAACTGCCATGACGAAGCACCCGTCTTCGAGAGCCTCTACAAGCAATTCCACTCCCGCGGCCTCGAGATCGTGAACCTCTCCTTCGAAGAAGCCGATCAGCTCAAGAATCCCACCCGCCTGCGCGCCTTCATCCAGCGCTACGGCCTCACCTACACCGTGCTCGTCGCTGGAGAGCCCGACCAGCTCAACGAGAAGATCACCCAGGCCAACAACCTTAACTGCTGGCCGACCTCCTTCTTCATCGGTCGCGACGGCCACGTCAAACAGGTCCATGCCGGGTTTGCCGGGCCTGCCAACCCAGTCGCCCACGAGGAGCTCAAAAAGGAAGTCACCGCTCTCCTCGAACAGCTTCTCGCTGAGCCCGTCCCCACCCAGAACGCCTCCCGCTAACCACCACTCCCGGTACCCACATCTCGCATCTGAGATGTGGGTTTTCTCAATCCCCCCGAACCCACCCCAAAACTCCGTCATCCCGACCGGAGCGCAAAGCGCACAGTGGAGGGACCCCCGCATTCGCTTTTGCCGTTGCCCGTTCTTTTATTTGTCATCCCGCAGGGATCTACTGTTGTCTTTTCCTTCGCGGAACCACCCTAATTCTTAAAGAAGTTCTTCGCCAGAAACAGCACATTCGCCGGACGCTCCGCCAGCCGCCGCATGAAATACGGATACCACTCCGTTCCAAACGGAATATAAACTCGCACTCCAAAACCTTCAGCCACCAGCCGCCGTTGTAAGTCCCGCCTTATTCCATAGAGCATCTGAAACTCAAACGCACTCTTCGAAATCCCTTGCTCCTTCACAAACCGGCAAAGCTCGTTCGCAATCGCCTCATCATGCGTCGCAATCCCACAGAAGACAGGCGAAGTCACCATCCTCTTCATCAGCTTCACATAGTTCGCATCTACATCCGTCTTCTCAGGAAACGCCACCGTCGGCCCTTCCTTATACGCACCCTTGCACAGTCGTATCCGAATCCCCTGCCCCAGCATCCGTTCCGTGTCCGCCTCAGTCCGGTACAGATACGACTGCAGCACCGCACCCACCCTGCCCTGCATCCCCGGCAACGAGTGCAGCCGCTCGACCATCAATAGCGTCGGCTCCGTCAGCTCACTGCCCTCCATGTCTACACGAACGAAGCTGTCCGCCGCAGCCGCATGGGCAATAATCTCCCCCATGATCCGTTCAGCGAGCTCCGGATCAAAGTCCATCCCCATCTGCGTCAGCTTCGCGCTCACATTCGCATTCAGACCCCGCGCCTGAATCGCATCCAGAAGCTGGTGGTAGATCTCCGCCGAAGCCCGCGCCTGCGACTCCACCGTCACGCTCTCCCCCAGAGAATCCAGAGAGACCGCAATTCCCTCTCGATTCACCGCCTCGCATGCCCGCAGAGCCTCCTCCACCGACATCCCCGCCACAAACCGCCCCGACAACCGCCGCCCCATCGCCGACCGTTCCGAGAACGACCGCATCGCCTTATTTTGAGAGAGTGCTATAAACGCCGAACGCAACAAATCCTGAACTCCTTAGAAAATCCGTTCCACTCACTACAGTAGAGACTTCACTACACGCAAGACAAATCGACTTCGAAAATCAATGGATGGATTGACAAAGAGGAAGGCACAAGTTCAACTTTAGGCTCAACCCTGAACCGGTTGGCGAACGCTGGAGAAGAAATGATTTACACCGTCCAAAGTGGAGACTCTCTCTGGCGCATCGCTTGGCGTGAGCTCGGCAATCCCAACCGCTGGCCCGAGATCATGAAGCTGAATCACCTCCGGCGACCCGACCGTCTCCTGATGGGACAGCACCTCTTTTTACCTCTTGTGCCGCCCAAGAGCGCTCCCCCTCCCGCCGGCCTTGCCCACCCACTCAACGCAGGTGCCTCGAACCACTCCTTCGAAAAGCGCACTCCGCTCATACCAATACGGGCTTTCGGCTTCATCATAGCCGACGAATTCGACCCCTTTCGTCGCAAACTGGTGCGCAAGGTAGTTTTTCCTAAAGCCTCTGTCACTCCCGAGGAATTGGCACGAATCATGAATCCTGATCGGTTCGGCTTCACTCCGCGCTCCCCTTCCAGTAATGTGTCGATCGGTCGTCATGTCGGTCAGAACATGACCAACAGCCGCTACCTTTCAGCGAGTGAGCTCCCTTCAGGTGCCCCACGTTTTTCCGGCACGCCATACTGGATCGACGCGTCGAAAGCAGAAGCCGCAGGCGTCCAGATCCACGAAGCTTCAGCGATCGCGAAAGATCTGGATCGCGTTATCGGCAAGACAAAAGATCCTGCTCTGATAGAACACATCAAACGGATCAAGGAACTATCTCAAGTCGCCGACCGCGAAGTCCTGCTGGAGGGCCATGTCCCAGCCGGTGCCGTTAAGGGCCTTGGAGCTATGCGCATGACCCGCGGTCTACAGGTGGTCGAAGGGGTCGGAATCGTCCTCACAGTCTATGATCTTGGGAAAGCAGGACAACAGTCCTATCAGCAGCACTCCATTGTCCCTCTGGCCAAGGAGACCGTCAGGCAGTCGGGCGGCTGGGCAGGTGCCTGGGCAGGCGCGGAGATTGGAGGCGCCGGGGGCGCATTGTTAGGCATCGAATCTGGTCCCGGAGCTATCATTACGGGAGCTATCGGAGCCCTGATCTTCGGCACTGCGGGCTTTATGGGAGCCGACTGGGCAGTGAAAAAAATTGGAGGGAACTGATGGGTCCACGGCGCAGTCTCCGTACAAAGATCTCGGATTGGTTTGCTCCGTTCGTTATGAGCGCACAAGTCCCCACGGACAAACGCAGCATCGAAGAACCTATAAACGGGGAAGCCCATGGCTCAGCACAATCTGGAGAGATTAGCCCCCCTTGGGTTGAGTATCCCGGCTTTCCTCCAGGCGATTTCTTCTGGCGTGAGGCAGGGGAACCATGGCGCACTCTCGTATGGGAGCCGTACTACAACTCGCTCGATGCAGCTCAACAAGCAGCATACTTGGAACGATGGAAGGTTCCCGATGATTGGCGTCAGTACTACTTTGATCCAGAATTACGCAAGTGGTGGGAAAGCACCGACGAACCCGAAGCCTAGCGGCGAGCTTCAGCCTTCGCCACGAGCTTCACCTGCGGAGTCACCATCGTGCTGGTGTCCTTCATAGCCGCGATATCCTCGTCGTACCGCCCTGCCACCGAGTTCACCCGGATCACCGCCATCTCCTCAAGCATCTTCATGCCGTCCTTCAGATAGCTCATCCGGCTCCGCTCGTCATGTCCCCAGGTCACAGGAACCTCGACAATCGAGTACTTCAGCTTTCGCGCGATAAACAGTATCTCCGGATCGAAGCCCCACCGCTCAATCCGCTGCAACCGGAAGATCACCTGCGCCACCGGTCGCTTGAACGCCTTGAACCCGCATTGCGTGTCCTTGAACGGCAGCCCCATTACCGCCCGCGTAATCCAGTTGAAACATCGCCCAAAGAATTGCCGGTACAACGGCTGATGGATCGTCTGCCGCGTCCTGTCCATCCACCGCGACCCGATCGCCACATCCGCACCCGCTGCAATCGCGGCAAGTAAACGCTCCGCCTCTTCCATCGGAGCCGACAGGTCTGCGTCAGTAAACATCACCACATCGCCCGCTGCCTGCAACAAACCGTTGCGAACGGAATAACCTTTTCCCCGGTTGCCGGGGTTCTGCACCAGATGCAGCCGCGGATACCGCTCCATCCACTGCTGGATAATCGCCGGCGTCTCATCCCGTGAGCCGTCATCCACCACCAGGACCTCAGCATCCCAGCCCTGGGCCTCGACGCACTCCATCACCCGCTCCAGCGTCTTTTCAATACGAGCGCTCTCGTTGTACGCCGGAATCACAATACTCAACTGCGGATGCGCCATCGGCTTGCCAAACCTATCTACAGTACGTCGATATACTCCGTACTGGTCATATAAGAATAAGAAGAAGTATCCCAGACTTAAGAATGAAGAGGCGTCTCAGGAACGGTCATCATCATACTGTAACAATTAGACGATTCACCAGCCCTCTTTGTCGCATTTTATAACCCCATAAGGCCGGGCTATAAACGCACTCGCATGTCATCCTGATAAACTCCAGGCCATGCCGGAAGATGCAACACCGCCCCCACCGCCGTACCCCACACCCTCCTACGCAAGACCGTTTGGGACCCCACCGCCTCCCCGCCGCTCGCCCTGGTTCTACATCGCAGCCATCGGAGGCTCCTTCGCCGTCATAGCTCTCGTTCTCAGCGCCATCGTCTGGGCCACCATCCGCTCCGTCAATGGCTCCGACGGCTTCTTCAACTCCGACGCCATCGCCGTCATCGACATCAAGGGCGTCATCCTCTCCCCCGACAAGATCGAAGCCCAGCTTCGCACCTATGGCGACGACGATTCCGTAAAAGCCATCATCCTCCGCATCAACTCTCCCGGCGGAGCAGCCGCGCCCTCCCAGGAGCTCTACCATGAGGTCCTCCGCATCCGGCAGGAGAAGCACAAGAAGATCATCGCCTCCATCGAGTCCGTCGGAGCCTCCGGCGCCTACTACATCGCCTCCGCCTGCGACAAGATCTACGCGAACCAAGCCGCCGTCGTCGGCTCCATCGGTGTCGTCATGGAGTGGACCAACTACGGCGAGCTCCTGCGCTGGGCCAAGCTCAAAAACGTCAGCATCAGCGCCGGAGATCTCAAAACCGCCGGCGACCCCAGTCGCGATCTCACGCCCAAAGAACAAGCCTACTTTCAGTCCCTCGTCGACAACATGTACACCCAGTTCGTCCACGACGTTGCCACAGCCCGCCACACCACCGACGACAAGATCAAGCCACTCGCAACCGGCCAGGTCTGGACCGGCCAACAAGCCATTCCCCTCGGCCTCATCGACAAAGAGGGTGGCTTCCGCATCGCGCTCATGGAGACCGCCAAAGCGGCCGGCATCTCCGGTGAGCCTAAAATCCTCCGTGCCACCGAACAGACTCCCAGCCTGCTCTCGCTCCTGACCTCCAGTAGCGACGACCTCTTCCCCAACCCCAGCAAACTACTCGAGCACGCTCCCGGCTTCTACTTCCTCTGGAAATAATCCGTACCTCTCTAACCGTTCCACAGCATTTTCATTGATTCCGCACCGTTTAGCCTCGCACCCGTTACAATCCTCTCTAGAGTTCAGTGGACGGCCATAGGTCGTCCTCGCGCAAAGGGGAGCAATATCCATGACCAAAGCAGACCTCGTCGATAAAGTCACCGCCCTCGGCGACCTCACCCGCCGCGATGGCGAGGTCATCGTCGACACCCTCTTCGACTCCGTCATCGGAGCGCTCAAGTCCGGCGACAAGATCGAGATTCGCGGCTTCGGCAGCTTTCGTACCCGCCAACGCAAAGCCCGCACTGGCCGCAATCCCAAGACAGGCGACAAGGTCGAGGTCCCAGCCAAGCGCGTTCCCTTCTTCAAGCCCTCGAAGGAGCTGCGCGACTCGGTGAACCCCAAGTCCCCCAAAACTCTCGACGAGCTACAGAAGATCGATCCTCACCACCCACCAGCCATGTAGCTGGTGCCGTTGAAAATGGGAACGCAACAAACCGGGGACCCACATCTCACTTCTCAGATGTGGGTCTCTTACATGCTCCAAAATTCTCATCATCCAACCCAGGACCTTGGCCCTGTGCCTGTCCTTTGTTTGTCATCCCGCAGGGATCTGCTTTCGTCCTTGTTGGCACCCTGCATAAAATAAATCTGTCATCCTGAGCGAAGTCGAAGGACCTGCGGTTTGTTTGGATCAGCCGGGTGCGGGTGCCCCATCCTTCGCGCCTTCTGCGAAGGATGGGAGACCACACGAGGCTGTTACGAAACTCTCTGAGCGGTCGAAGAGCGCTGGGTCTAGTGCGAGATTGTCCGAGGTCCGCGGAATCTGGCTCCCCACACTGGACGCATTTAGAGCTCTTGCTGCCTAACTCCAACCCAGCAACTCCTGCCGCAGATGCCATACCTTAGACTCAAACTACATGCTCAACCGGGGCTATGCCTACACGACAATCATCAGCAGCAGGCACCATGGACAAACCCTGCTCTCCCACTTGGCAAGCCTTTACCCACACTCAACCCCACAAGCCTGGCAAGAAAATCTGGACAACGGCGAAGTCACCCTCAACGGCATGACCGCTACCGGAAGCGAATCGGTCACTTTAGGCCAAACCCTTGTCTGGGACCGTCCGCCCTGGATCGAACCAGACTCCCCTCAGCACTTCGAAGTCCTGTTTGATGACCCCCATCTGTTGGCCGTCAACAAACCCAGCGGGCTGCCCACCCTCCCCGGCGGCGGCTTCATGGAAAACACCCTTCTGCGCTTGGTGCAAAAGCACACCCCCGACGCAAACCCTGTCCACCGGTTGGGCCGAGCCACCACCGGCATCGTCCTCTTCGCCAAAACACCGCAGGCGGCCTCTAAACTATCCGCAAACTGGAACACACCCAGAATTCAAAAAATCTACCGGGCGCTGGCTCAAGGCGTTGCACAGCACGACGTCTACGAAATCCTCACACCCATTGGCCTCGTACCGCACCCGCTCATCGGTTCCGTGTGGGCCGCCAACCCAAGTGGCAAACCATCGAAGTCATTGGCAAAGGTGATCTCACGCACGACAAGCACCACAACATTTGAGGTAAGCCTAAATTCGGGCCGCCCTCATCAAATCAGAATCCATCTGGCATCCATCGGCCATCCGCTGATAGGCGATCCTCTGTACGGCTTAACCGGCCAACCGCTTGAAAATCTCCCCGGCCTCCCGGGCGATGGGGGATATTTCCTGCACGCCCAATTTCTGAAATTCCACCACCCCATCACCGGAGAACAAATCAATCTTGAGGCAGCTTTGCCGTCTGGCTTCTCATTGCATCAGTAGGTTCACGGCAGGAATCAAATCAGGGTGGACGTTGAAACCTGCGAGATCCCGCCATTCCGAATCGCTAACGAAGCGAGTTTAATAACACTCCGATATTGGTGGTTAAGGAAACACACGCGCCGATCTTTTCCAGGCTGCACGGATAGATCACCTGAAGTCAGCTTGTCGTCATTGATCCATGCGGGCTGATTGTCGGGAGAGGAGTTTCGTAACAGGCTCCACTCCCCCCACACCTAAATCTCCAAAAACCTGTCAAGCCCCTACCACCACAAAACCCGCGCCAATCCAGCCCATTCGCGCTGCCCACTAGTTACCCCCAATCAGTTAAACTAGATAAAGAGAAAGAAAAACCAGGCAAGATCGAGCGAGGAATCATAAGCCGAGCGAAGTCTGGACCTCCCGCAGACTAAGTCCAGACTTAAGTCATCTTTTATGAAGACTTTAGCGTTTAAAGTGTTTTTTGGGGTGCCCCATTAAGTCAGACAGCCTTGGCACTTTTCCAGCCCAGCCGTTATGCTTCAATCCACACCCCATGATGGAATAAAGCTGGAATGAAATAGCCTGCACCCAGGAGAATCCATGCACCCCAGACTGGCAGCCTGTCTTAACCGAGCAACCCTCGCACTCGCCATCGGTAGCATCTTCTCTCATACACTTCTCCTCGCCCAACCAGCCCCGCGCCCCATCGACCGCGACCTCCTCGAGATCGACATCCCGAAGCTCGAATCGCTCTACACCCACCACAAATACACCGTGACCCAGGTCACGCAGTGGTATCTCGACCGCATCGCCCTCTACAACCCTGTCTACCGCCCCGTCGTCCACCTTGATGCGACCGGAGCCCTCGCCACCGCCGCCCATGAGGACGCCACCGCAAAGTCCACCCCGCACGGTCCGCTCTGGGGAGTTCCCATTCTCATCAAGGACAACACCAGCGTCGCGGGCCTCATCACAAGCGACGGCTGGTCCGGCTTCAACATCTCCGGCAAGGAGTTCATCCCCACCACCGACGCCACTGTCGTCAAAAAGCTCCGCGCCGCCGGAGCCATCATCCTCGGCCATTCCAACATGCCCGACTTCGCCGCCAGCGACACCAACTTCAGCTCCGCCGGAGGCCGCACCGGCAACGCCTACATCGTCCGCTACTCACCCGGCGGGTCATCGGGCGGCACCGCGACCGCCGTCGCCGCAAACCTCGCCATCTTCGGCACCGGGACCGACACTGCCAACTCCGTCCGCATCCCTGCCGCAACCGACTCGCTCGTCGGCCTGCTTCCGACGCGCGGCCTCACCAGCATCGCCGGCATCCATCCGCTCGATTGGCTGCTCGACAACACCGGCCCACTCGCCCGCAACGTCACCGACGCAGCCATCGCCCTCGACATCATGGCCGGAGAAGACCCGCAGGACTTCCGCACCGCAGGCAGCACCGCCAAAGCCCAGAAGCTCCCCCACACCGCTTTCCTCAAGCCCGGAGCCCTCAAAGGCAAGCGCTTCGGCGTCCCCACCTTCATCCTCAACCCGCCCGCTCCCGCAGCCGGAAGCACCGGTCGTCCTCCACTCCCGCTCGATCCCACCACCCGCGAGGCCTTCCTGAAATCCCTCGACCAGATGCGCGCCGCCGGAGCCACCATCGTAATCGACGACACCATCCTCGCGGAGTTTCCACCGCTTATCCATGCCATAACAACCAAGGTCTATCGCGCCGAAGGCACCCTCAGCTTCCTCCGCGACTACGGCCCCGCGATCTACAAGACGCCTGAGCAGTTCGAAGCCATCACCGGCACTCAGTTCCCACCAATGCTGCTTGGCCTCGGCGGTCGTAGCCCCGCTCCACAACGCACACTCGAGACCGACCCCGAAAAAGACGCCACCTTCTTCGGCCCACAGCAGAAGGCCCTCGACGACTACGACGCCACGCTCGCCCGCCTCCACCTCGACGGCTTCGTCTACCCCGCCCTCCAGATGCCGCCCAACGACGAAACTCCCGTCCCCGGCCAACCCCGCAGCGAAGGCCCTCACAGCGCTACCGGCTGGGTCAACAACATCGGCGTTCCCGCCATCGTCCTCCCCGGTGGCTTCTACGCCAACGGCCTTCCCTTCGGCATCGAGATCTCCGCCGCCCGCTGGCACGACGGGGACCTCATCGGCTATGCCTACGCCTACGAACAAGCCACCCACAACCGCCGCCCGCCCACCCTCATCACCACCCCTGAATAACGGTCTCCTACAAAAACAGAAAAAACGTGTAACCCGCAAATTTTAAAACTACGTCTCAGCTTCCAGTGCGCATCCATCCCACGGCACACCAAGCGAGACCCCTGTTGACTACAAGCCGCCGCCGTTTCATCACCACCGCAGCCGCCAGCGCCGCAGCCATCCAGCTCGCCCCTTACACCTTCGCCAGCTCGCCCGCAGATTCGGCCACCTGCTCTCTCATCCTCGAGCAAGAAGTAGGCCCCTTCTACGTCGCTAAAGAGCTCCTTCGCTCCAATATCACCGAAGACAGACCCGGCGTCCCACTCTCCCTCCGCATAACCATCCTCGACGCCAAAACCTGCGCCCCGCTTCCCAAGGCCGCCATCGACGTATGGCACTGCGACGCCTCCGGCCTCTACTCCGGCTTCACCAAAACCAGCCTCGGAGGCCCAGGCGGCCCCGAAGGTTCCGGTGGCCCCAGCGGACCACCACCCGGCGATCACGCCCATCATCCTCCTGGCGGCTCGCACGGACACCTACCAGCCATGAAGCCCTCCGATAAACTGACCTTTCTTCGCGGAATTCAGTTCACCGGAACCGGCGGTATCGCCGCCTTCCAGACCATCTTCCCTGGCTTCTATCAGGGCCGCGTCAACCACATCCACTTCAAGGTCCGCATCGGGGGCCACGCTCAGGGCAAAACTTACGACGGTGGCCACACCTCACACGTCGGCCAGATCTTCTTCCCCGAAGACGTCACCGTCAAACTCATGACGCTGGAACCCTACATCAGCCACCACATCCACCGCACCACCGCCGCCGAAGACGGCATCTTCCAGCAGCAGCACGGCAACACCTCCATCGCTCGCCTGCAAGAGCTACAACCTGTCACTAGCTACCACGCTGATATCACCATCTCCGTCGATCCCAACGCTACCCCAGCTTCTGTAAACGCCATTGGAGGGCCGCCACCACAAAGCTAGACTGAAGGCACCACTTCCACACAACTCATCATCCGCCCCGTAACCCCACGATCCACCCGGTGCGAGAAGTACCGCCGCTCTCCCGTAGCCGAAACAGCACATCCCGTGCATTCTCCAATCACCGCGATCCGCTCCACCGGAACGCCTGCCTCCAACAACTGCCGTCGATTCGCCTCCCAAAGATCCACAGAGAGCACATTCGCGCTCTCTCGAAAGAGCTGGTCCGCATAAGCGAACCGGTCGCGGAACGCCGTCCGCACCTCCTCTCCCACTGAGTAGCAACAAACCCCAATCGACGGCCCCACCGCCGCAACCAGATCCTCGGCACGCGATCCAAATTCTTCTCCCATCCTCGCCACCCCGGCCTCCACAATCCCCGCCACCGTTCCCCGCCAACCCGCATGGAAGACCGCCACCGCCCGCTTCTCCGTATCCACCACCATTACCGGAACACAATCCGCAGTCTGAATGCCGAGCAGCCTCCCAGGAACATCCGTCATCAACCCATCTCCCTCCAGCAGCGCCCGTCCGTCTGGCTTTTCGAACGGTCCATCTCCTTCCCGCACCACCCGGATCGTGGCCGAATGGACCTGCCTCAGAGCGATCGCCTTCTCATCTCTGCCGGAGACCGCCCGCGCAAACCGCCTCCGGTTCTCCACCACCAGCGCTGGATCGTCCTCCTTCGTCCACCCCAGATTGAGCGAACTGCCCCCATACACGGTCGAAACCCCGCCAGCCCGCGTGCTGAATCCATGCCGGAGCCACAAATACCTCTCCCATCCTGCAACCTGCACAAAATCCATACATTCCCCTTAAAAATTTCTGGTGAAAAACAGACGCTCCGCACAGCCCCGAAAAGCATCTATCACCTAGTAGTTAACTGTACCTAGCCGGGTGTAAGTCATTCATTCCGGACACCACAAGTGACGTTTCCAAACCATGTTCGTCTTAGCCCATGGAACTCTGGACGCATTTCCCTTGTGTTTGCGTTAGAATTTGCATCCTGACCGAGCGGTCTGTAAGATACCGCGATTGCGTCCTTTGAGAGTAAATGTGACCAGTTCGTCTGCCCAGTTTCTTCGTTCTCGAATCGGCAAGGTGTGTGTTGCCATCATCGGTGCTAATGTCACCGAAATGCTTGAAAAAGCAACAGTTGCGATCAAAGAGACTCCGTTCCTGGAGTTTCGTCTCGACTACCTCGAGAAGCCAGCTCTCGCCCTGCCTAAGCTGAAGCATTTCCTCACGGCCAACACCGCCGTCACTGCGATCGCGACCTGCCGTCGCGTGGCGAACGGTGGAAAGTTCTCAGGAGCCCTCGCAGCCGAGCTCGACGTTCTGATCAAATCCGCCGCCACAGGCTTCCACCTCGTCGATCTCGAGATCGAATCAGCCGAAGCCTTGAAGAAGTCTGACCTCCAGAAGCTTCGCGACACCGGCGTCGCCCTGCTCATCAGCCACCACGACTTCACGTCGACCCGCGATCTGGATAAGATCTTTCAGCGAATCCATGCCTTCCACCCGGACTTCGTCAAGATCGTCCCCACGGCGAAGACGTTGGTCGACAACATCACACTGCTCCGATTCCTCGAGCGGATGGATGACCACACCAACATCGTTGGCATCTGTATGGGCGACGCGGGCGTCATCTCCCGAGTCCTGGCGCTCCGCTCCGGCAGCGCCTTCACCTTCGCCGCGGCCACCTCAGGTGAAGAGACCGGCCCCGGACAGATCGATGCGCGCACCCTGATCGACACCTACCGGATCGATCAGGTCGACGCCGCCACCAAGGTCTACGGCGTAGCCGGAAACCCCGTCCGCAGCTCTCTCTCACCCATCATGATGAACACGGCCTTTCGCCGTGAGACCCTCAACGCGGTTTACCTGGGTCTACAAACCACCAAGATCGCCGACCTGCTCAAGCTCGTTCACGAGGTCCCTATCCAAGGCCTCAGCGTGACCATGCCGTTCAAGCAGGAGATCCTCTCGCACCTTGAAAAGACCGATCCACTCTCAGCTAAGATCGGTGCCTGCAACACCATTCTCCGCGCCCCCGACGGCAAGCTCTACGGCTTCAACACGGATGTCGCCGGGATTATCGGGCCGCTCGAGAAGCGCATGTCCCTGCGCGGCGCGAAAGCCCTCGTTCTCGGAGCAGGCGGTGCCGCCCGTGCCGCGGTCTTCGGCCTGCGTGACAAGGGAGCGGACGTCTTGATCCTCAACCGCACCCCGGAGACAGCACAGAAGCTGGCCAGACAGGCGGGCGCGAAGACGATTAAGAAAGACGCCGTGGCCAAGACCACCTTCGACATCATCATCAACGCCACCTCGGTCGGCATGACTGGCCATAAGGCCGCTCCGCTGCTCGAAGCGAAGGACCTGAACACCAAACTGGTCTTCGACCTGGTCTACAACCCGCTTGAAACACCGCTGCTCCGCATGGCACGCCAGCGAAGCATCCCCATCATCACCGGCGTCGAGATGTTCGTCCAGCAGGGAGCGCGCCAGTTCGAAATATGGACCGGAAAGCCCGCGCCGGAGGAGGAGATGCTGCGCGTCGTTCTCCACGCCCTACGCCAGCAGGCCGAAGCTACCCCAGAGAAAACCGAAAAGCCGAAAACAGCTAAGACAAAATAAACCCTGACACTAAAAGCAAGAAGGCCCGGCGATCGCCGGGCCTTCTTGCTTGCCACAATCTCTGAAACCTTACGCGCTCTTCCCATCAGCAGAAGCCAGCTTCTCTTCCGCAGCACGTTTGATGGCGTTCGCCTCATCGTACTTATTGCCGTCGTCGCCAGCCTCATTCCACAGCTTGTCGCTCTCCTGAAGCTCCTCTGCGGCCTCCGCGCGATCAATCTCGTTCGGATGAAGCGCCGTCTCCGCCAGGATCGTCACACGCTCTGGCAGAACCTCGACAAAGCCCCATGCCACAAAGAACTTCTGGTCGCCCGACGAGCCGCCATGCAGCCGCACCTCGCCAGCGCCCAACTCTGCCAGCAGCGGTGCGTGTCCGTAGAGCGCCTCCAGGTAGCCCGACATCGACGGCAGTTCAACCGCCTCTGCCGTAGCGTCCAGGAGAACCCGGTCCGGCGTCACCAGCCGGACCGTCAAAAGCCCCGAATTGCTTGTAGTCTCTGCCATCGTCTATGCCGTCTGCTTCATCTTCTCGGCTGCTGCCAGCACGTCTTCGATTCCGCCCTTCAGATAGAAGGCCTGCTCGGGGATTGCATCATGCTTGCCCTCGATGATCTCCTTGAAGCTCCGCACTGTATCCTCGACCTTGACGTAAGCGCCAGGAATACCGGTGAAGATCTCGGCCACATGGAAGGGTTGCGAGAGGAAACGCTGCACCTTACGTGCCCGGGCAACCGTGGTCTTGTCCTCTTCCGACAGCTCGTCGATGCCGAGGATCGCGATGATGTCCTGCAGGTCCTTGTAGCGCTGAAGGATCTTCTTGACACCCTGTGCGACGTCGTAGTGCTCTTGCCCGACGACGCGCGGCGAAAGAATACGCGAGGTCGACGCAAGCGGGTCGACGGCCGGATAGATACCAAGCTCCGACAGTGGACGCGACAGCACAGTGGTTGCATCGAGGTGGGCAAAGGTCGTCGCCGGTGCCGGGTCGGTCAAGTCGTCGGCGGGCACGTAGACGGCCTGCACCGAGGTAATCGAGCCCTTCTTGGTCGAGGTGATGCGCTCCTGCAGCTCGCCCATCTCGGTCGCCAGGTTCGGCTGATAGCCGACGGCCGAAGGCATACGGCCAAGCAGCGTCGAAACCTCGGAGCCGGCCTGCGTGAAGCGGAAGATGTTGTCGATAAACAGCAGCGTGTCCGCGCCCTCTTCGTCGCGGAAGTGCTCGGCGACAGTGAGGCCGGTCAGCGCCACACGAAGACGTGCCCCTGGGGGCTCGGTCATCTGGCCATAAATGAGTGCAGCTTTGCTCTTATTGAAGTCGTGGATGTCGATGACGCCCGACTCTTGAAACTCGTGCCAGAGGTCGTTACCCTCGCGGGTACGCTCGCCAACTCCGGCGAAGACCGAGAAACCACCGTGCTGGCTGGCAACGTTGTTGATCAGCTCCTGGATAACGACGGTCTTGCCGACGCCAGCACCGCCAAATAGGCCGATCTTACCGCCCTTGAGAAATGGCTGAATCAGGTCGATGACCTTGATGCCGGTCTCGAACATCTCTTCGCTGGTCGATTGCTCATCAAACGCAGGCGCCTGCCGATGGATCGGCATGTGCACCTTGGCGTTGACCGGACCAAGCTCGTCCACCGGCTCGCCGAGGACATTGAGCACGCGGCCCAGCGTCTCGCGCCCGACCGGCACCATGATGCCGTTGCCGGTGTCGATCGCCTTCATCCCACGCACCATGCCCTCGGTCGCAACCATCGCGATGCAGCGCACGCGGCCTTCGCCCAAGTGCTGCTGCACTTCGACGACGACGTTGAGTGGGCTTGGGACGGTGAAGCCATCGCTGACGATCCGCAGCGCCTGGAAGATCGGCGGCATGTGCGCTTCTTCGAACTGAACGTCAACGGCCGGGCCGCTGATCGAAATCACTTTTCCAATATTCTCTGCCATAGGTCCTTGTCTCTTCTAAAGCCTCTACTAAACTTTCCACTTACAGAGCGGCCGCACCGCTCACAATCTCGATAATTTCCTTTGTAATCGCCGCCTGCCGCACACGGTTCATGGTGAGCGAAAGCGAATCAATCAAGTCGCCAGCGTTCTTCGTCGCCGCATCGGTCGCCGTCATGCGCGCCGCATGCTCCGCAGCCACGCTCTCCAGTAGTGCATGGAAGATCTGGGTCGTCACATACCGCGGCATCAAGTGGCGGAACAACCTCTCCGGCGTCTGGTCGAAGATATAGTCGACATCCGCCGTGCCAAACTTCTTGGCCTCCGCCTCCATATCGGACTCTTCCGGCTCATTAATGCTGACGCCGGAGGTCTGCGCGGCACGTGCAGCTGCGTCCCTCTGTTCCTCTGTCATTACCTCGGCTGCCGTAATCTCATGCGATCCCAACTTGCGGATCGGCAGCAGCTTTTCAACGACGACACGCTGCGAGATGACAGATTTGAACTCGTTGTACACGATATACACCGAGTCGATCTCGGCGCGCTCATACCGCTCGACAATCGAGTGGCTCAGCTTCGAAACCGCATCGAACTCAGTCTTCAGGAGCAGGTCCGTATGCTCTCCCGTCACTTCGATCTGCGCGGCGCGATGACGTACCCGGTCAAAGTGAGTCGAGAGTTCGTTGTCGTAATGCTCTTCCGTCTTTTCGTAGATCGCAGCAACAATCTTCTTCTTGTAGAGCGCGATGGCCTTCTTCCCTACCGGCTCAAGGTCGATGTTCTGTCCCTGCGTCGCGCGTTCATCGATGAACCGCTGCGCCGCCTTGCCAATATTCGAGTTGAAACCACCGGCAAAACCCTTGTCGCCAGCGATCACAATGACCAGAACGTTCTTTTCCTCCCGCTCAACCAGCAGGGGGTGCATGATGCTTCCGTTCTCTCCACTGTAGAGATCAGTTCGCCGCACCAGCGACTCAAGCACATTCGACAGCATCTGCGCATAGGGCCGCGCCAGCATCGCGCGCTCCTGCGCTCTGCGCAGCTTTGCCGCCGAGACCATCTTCATGGCCTTCGTAATCTGCCGCGTGTTCTTCACACTGCGAATGCGGCGTCGTAGATCGAGGACGTTTGCCATGGTTTACTTTGCGGCCACCGCTGCGTTCTTATCTTTGAGGTCCGCGAGGAAGCTGGACTTGTAGTCCTTGATCGCCGCCGTCAGACGTCCCTTGATGTCGTCGTCCAAAGCCTTCTTCGTTGCAATATCCGTCAAGATCGCAGGATGCGCCGACTCGAGATAGGGATAGAAACCATCCTCAAACGCGCGCAGATCCTTCACTTCGACATCGTCCAACAGACCGTTGACACCGGCGTAGAGGATCGCTACCTGTCTCTCAGCGGAAAGCGGCTGAAACTGAGGCTGCTTCAGAAGCTCAGTCAGGCGTTGGCCACGGTTCAACTGCTGCAGCGTGACCTTGTCGAGATCGGAGCCGAACTGCGAGAACGCTGCTAGTTCGCGGTACTGCGCGAGGTCCAGCTTCAACGTCGAGCCGACCTGCTTGGTCGCCTTCGTCGCTGCCGAGAATCCCACACGCGATACAGACAGACCCACGTTCACAGCTGGACGTACGCCCGAGTTGAACAAGTCCGTCTCAAGGAAGATCTGTCCGTCGGTGATCGAGATCACGTTCGTCGGAATGTACGCCGAAACGTCGCCCGCCTGCGTCTCGATGATCGGCAGAGCAGTGAGAGATCCGCCGCCCAACTTGTCAGAAACCTTGGACGAACGCTCAAGCAGGCGCGAGTGGAGATAGAACACATCGCCCGGGTACGCCTCACGGCCTGGCGGACGGCGCAGCAGCAGCGAGATCTCGCGGTAGCTGGCAGCGTGCTTGGAAAGATCGTCGTAGATAATCAGTGCATGCTTGCCGTTGTCGCGGAAGTACTCGCCCATCGCGGTCGCCGCAAACGGTGCGAGGTACTGCATCGGAGCCGGCTCAGAAGCAGTCGCAGCGACAACGATCGTATAAGCCATCGCGCCATGCTCTTCCAACGTCTGCACAACCTGAGCAACCGAAGACCGCTTCTGTCCAACCGCGCAGTAGATGCAGATCAGGTTGTTCTTCGCCGAGTTGATGATTGTATCGAGAGCAATCGCCGTCTTGCCCGTCTGGCGGTCGCCGATCAAAAGCTCGCGCTGGCCGCGGCCGATCGGAATCATCGTGTCGATGGCCTTGATGCCGGTCGCCATCGGCTCACGCACCGACTGACGGTCGATAACGCCAGGAGCCAGCCGCTCTACCGGAAGCGTGTGCGGGGTGTCGATCTGACCTTTGTCGTCGATCGGCTGGCCGAGCGCGTTCACCACGCGTCCAATCAGCGCCTCGCCAACCGGCACGGACATGATCTTGCCCGTCCGCTTGACCTGGTCACCCTCTTTGATCTCGGTGTAGTCGCCCAGCAGCACAGCGCCGACCTGGTCTTCGTCCAGATTCATGGCGAGTCCAGCGATCCCATGCGGGAATTCGATCAGCTCACCGGCCATGACCTTGTCGAGGCCGTGAACGCGAGCGATTCCGTCGCCCAACGAGATGACGGTTCCAACCTCATCCACCTGGATGCGCTGCTCGTAGTTGTCAATCTGCTGGCGGAGCAGCTCTGTTATCTCATTTGCGTTGATCTGTGCCATGTCTTCTCTTTACCTGAATTCCGATCGATCTAAATATCTACATATCTACACGCACAACATTATGCGTTGATGAGTTTTTCCTTCAGCTGCTGCAACTGTGCCCGCACGGAGCCGTCATACACGGTCGATCCGATCCGCACGACGGCACCACCCAACAATGTCGAATCCTGACGATAGCTGGCTCGAACACGTCCCCCAGCCAGCTTGGCAACCTGCGCCTCAAGCTCAGCGCGGTCCTCATCATTCAAAGGCTTTGCACTGGTGATCTCCGCTTCGGCGATCCCCGAACCCTCATCGGCCACCAGGTCATACTCGGCCAGAATCTCGTCCAACGCGCCAAGACGGTGGTGGTCCATAATCACCGCGATAAAGTTCCGTACCTGCGGAAACATGCCGATGCGTCCAGCGATCGCGTCCAGAACCTTCAGCTTCTGATCCCCCGAGATCGAAGGGTTCAACAACACCTCGCGCAGCTCGGAGCTTCCCGCCAGAGTTCCGGCGAAGTCGCGCATCTGCTGCTGCGCTACTGCCACATTCAGATGGTTCGAAGCTGCTACCTGAGCGAAGGCATGAGCATAACGGGGAGCGAAGACCGCCATCAGTTCTGCCCTCCCTTGTCATCATCGCTACCCAACCGCCGCGCAAAATTCTGCACCAGCAACCGATCCGTCTCAGCGTTGACGACCAGTTTGCGGCCCGCCTGTTCAATTGCAAGCTCTGCCGCATACTGCTGCAACTGACGATGCGCCTGCACCGTCGCCGCTGCAATCTCCTGCTCAGCAGCCAACAAAATCTTCTTCTTTTCCTCTTCGACCGCAGCCTTGATGCGCTGCTCGTCGAGCGTGGAATCCTTCTCCGCCTGCGCCCGCATCTCGGCAATCTGTCCGTCGAGCTTACTCAGCCGCGCTTCGACACTACCCAGCCGCGCATTCGCCTCTTCGGTCGCCGTTCGCGCATCCACCAAGTGCTTCTGGATCGCGGTATTGCGATTCCGGAAGGTCTTCGGCAGCATCTTCACCAAAACCCAACCCAACAGAACCGCGAGGATCACGAAGTTCGTCACCTGGAACACCGTCGCCGATTGATCGGGGTTCATCCCAAGCTTCGCTCCAAGCGCCCGCACAGCGGGAGACTTCAGGTAGGCGTCCTTCTCGTCCCGCTCTTCTTTATTAGCCTCAGACGACTGGGCCTCAGGCGTGCTGCGGTCTCCACTCTGCGCGACAGCCCCAGGAGCGGCCTCCTGCGCAAATACACGAGCAGCAGGTGCCCAGAGCAAAGCCACGAGCACCAATCCTGGCAACAATTTTTTCAACGAAGAATTCCTCATTGCGCCACCTCCGAAGAGACAACACCCGCAGGCAGAACTGCCCGCAGAACTTGCGCGCTCAACTCTACGCTCAGAACCTCGATCTGCTGTCGCGCAGACGATGCAGCCAATTCAATCTCATGCCGCGCTACGCGAACACGCTCCTGGGTCGCTTGACGTGCCTGATCGAGAGCAGCGTCCCGCTCGGCATTCCACTGCTTCAGCTTCTGGTCGCGAGCTTGAAAGATCTCGGACTTCGCCGCGCGCAACTTGTCCTCATAAGCCGCAGTCTCTGCCTCCGCAGCAGTGATCGCTCCTCGTGCCTGCTCAACAGCACCAGTCGTCCGCTTGCGCCGTTCGGCAAGCACGCGATCCAACGGGCGGCGAACCAGCAAGCCGTATGCCGCAACCAGCAGGATAAACAGGACGATCGTCGGCACAGAGCCGAGCACAAGTCCACCAAGTTGTTTCAGTATCTCGTCCATGAAAGGGGTTTACCGCGGTCTTCTTGAAGTCCTTACAAACTGACTGATTACAGTGGGGTTACAGTTGTTATTGCGGTACTCCTATTTTTAGCAAAGCAGCCTGAGGAGTGTCAAACCGGAGTTCGATCATCGCGCAACATGGACGATGATCGAACAGTCTCATCTTTTACCTGAATTCCATTGACTTTCTCTGCAATCGTCCTAAGATCAAGGTACACCACGACCCTATGTTCTGGGTCCTACAGACCGCGTGATTCGGGACACCACCTCCGCTCCCGATCAGGCGGTCTGTACTATTTGAGCCTCTCGCGAAACTCCCGATAGCGATTCAGCAGCGAGGTCGGGCCGCGCGCTGTGAAGTATGCCAGATTCCCCTCGAACCGCTTCCCTTCCACCACAGCCCCGCCCTCCAGTGCAGCAATCACGCCACCCTCAGACTGAGGAACCTTAAATTTCACTTCAATCAATGGGTCCACCACCAGCGCATCATCGATCGCTGCAAGCAGCTCCGCCAGTCCCTGCTTCTTCAACCCGGAGACAGCGACAGCGCCTCCCCGCACCAGCGCACTACGTTGCTCCGGTGACACGAGATCGATTTTATTCAACACCTCAATGACCGGCTTCTTCGTAACGTCCAGCTCCGCCAGCACCTTCTCCACCTGGGCTTTCTGCTCCTCGAGCATCGGACTCGAGGCGTCGCGCACATGCAGCAACAGCTCGGCGCGTTCAACCTCCTCAAGCGTCGCCCGGAAGCTCGTCACCAGCGTATGCGGCAGGTTGCGGATGAACCCTACCGTGTCCGAGAGCAGAATCTTCCGCCGTGAAGGAAGCTGCAGTTGCCGCAGTTTCGGATCGAGCGTTGCAAACATCCGCGACGACTCCAGCACTCCCGCCTCTGTCAGCGCATTGAACAGCGTGCTCTTCCCCGCGTTTGTGTAACCCACCAGCGCGACCACCGGCACCGGAACTGCCTCGCGCCGTTGCCTCTGCTGCCGCCGAATCCGCCGCACAGACTCAAGCTGTTCCTTCACATGGTCGATGCGCAGGTTGATCTTTCTCCGGTCCGTCTCCAACTGAGTTTCGCCCGGGCCACGCGTGCCGATGCCCCCACCTAGCTGCGACATCGCCTTGCCTCGCCCCGCCAGCCGAGGCAGCTGATACTCCAACTGAGCCAGCTCCACCTGCAACTGACCCTCCCGCGTCCGTGCATGGCGCGCAAAGATGTCGAGGATCAGCTGCGTCCGGTCGATCACCCGGCAAGGCAGCTTGCCTTCAAGGTTCCTCAACTGCGAAGGGGTCAGGTCATGATCGAACAGCACCAAATCAGCACCGGTAGAGGCCACCGCTCCTTCGATCTCCTCCAGCTTGCCCTGTCCCACCAGGGTCGCTGGATCAGGACGCGGCCTTCGCTGAATCAGCGTAGCTGCGACTTCAGCTCCAGCGCTCCGTGCCAACTCCTCGAACTCCGCAAGCGAAGCATCGAAGTCCAGCCCAGCGTCCTCGCGCGGCTCTGCCTTCGGGCCATCATCGGCATCCGCCTGCAACAGAGCAGCCGCCTCACGCGCAAGGCGAGCCGCCGAGCTCAGCTTGCGGCGCTGTCCGGTAAACTCCACCGCAACGAGGATCGCCCGCTCAGTCTGCCGCAGCGACTCCTGTGCCGCAGCGAACTCCTGCGCTGCGACAAGGCCAGTTTTTTTGTTTCCACGAACCTGCCTCAATGGCAACAGGCCATAGGGCTACGTCCCGCTGCTGTCATGCGCCGAAGCCACGGAGGAGGAAGAGGCCGTAGCGCTGCTATGCGAGACCTGCGACCGTACCTCCGGTTTCGCATCTGATCTCAGCTCAATATGAGACCCCGCCCGTCCGCTGACAACGGTTGAGATCGCATGCTTGAAGATCAGCTGCTCCTGGCTGTTGTTCTCCAGCAGCACCGAGTATTTATCGAAGGAACGAATCTTTCCCGTGAGCTTCACGCCGCTCACGAGGTAGATGGTAATGGGGCTCTTATCTTTACGGACAGTGTTGAGAAACGTGTCCTGAATGTTCTGTGCCGGCTTTGATTCCATGGTGCCGATCTCCTTCGTCTATCCTGATCAATCGAAACGAGTATTTAAACTTCCAATTTGTGCGAAGCGCAATAAAAACCTTATAACGCTCCAAATTCCATCTTGAGAGATGGATGTGCGAGAAGACGCCAAGTTTGCCAAGATTACGAGTATCTTTCGAAACTTACAACCCCAACCTCCATTTGTCCCTGCCTATAAGACGAATCATCGGCCAAAACTGAGTCAAAATGATTCGTAAAGCACACTCCATGTACGATTAACCAGTGCCAAAAGATTCCGTGCAATCCGTCCCGATGCTCGACTTCTCCCGCCAGTTCTCCATCATCCGGGAAGAGGTCCTTGAAGCGATAGAAAAAGTCTGCACCTCCCAAAAATTCATCCTCGGCCCCGAAGTTATCAGCTTTGAGCAGACCGCCGCGCTCGCCTGCGACGCTCCGTATGCCATAGGATGCGCCAGCGGCACGGACGCCCTCTGGCTCGCCATGGAGGCCGCCCGCCTCGGCCCAAGCTCTGGCGGCTCAGCGACAGATGCAGTCGTCACTACCCCCTTCAGCTTCTTCGCCACCGTCAGCTCTATCCTCCGCTGCGGAGCCACCCCACTCCTCGCCGACATCGACCCCGAGACCTTCAACCTCTCCGCCGCCTCAGTCCGCTCCGTGCTTGAGTCCACTCCTGGCCGCAACGTCAAGGCAGTCATGCCGGTCCACCTCTACGGCCAATGCGCCGACTGGGACGCCTTTACCACCCTCCAGCACGAGTTCAACCTCCTCCTGATCGAGGACGCGGCCCAGGCCTTCGGGGCCACCTGGAACGGCATCCCCGCCGGAGCCCTCGGCGACGCCGCGGCCTTTAGCTTCTATCCGACAAAAAACCTTAGTGCCTTCGGCGACGCCGGTCTGGTCACTACCGGTAGCGAAGAATTGGCCGAACGCGCCAACATGCTCCGCGCTCACGGCATGCGCCGCCGCTACTTCCACGACGAGGTCGGCTGGAACTCCCGTCTCGACACCCTCCAGGCCGCCGTCCTCGAGGTCAAGCTCCGTTACCTGCCCCAGTGGAACCAGCAGCGCCGAGACCGCGCCACCATCTACGACAAGCTCTTCCAGGCTGCCGGACTCGCCGCCTCCAGCACGGACAAAGGCGTCGTCCTTCCCATCACTGATCCCCGCGCCCACCATGTCTTCCACCAGTACGTCATCCGAGCCCCCCGCCGCGACGCGCTCCGGCGACACCTCACCGACCGTCAGATCGGCACCGAGATCTACTACCCCCTGCCGCTCCACCTCCAGGCCAGCCTCGCCAATCTTGGCTACAAGAATGGCGATTTCCCCGTCACTGAGCAGGCTGCCGAAGAGGTCCTGGCGCTTCCCATGTACCCCGAGTTGCGCGAAGACGAGCAGCAGACCGTCGTCGATGCCATTGCCGCTTTCTACTCCTGATGGCTCTTTGCGTAAGAAAGAATGGTTCGTTCGGCGAAACTTAAGCTGCAACATGAGATAAGGGCTTCGGAATAGAAGGAGCCGAAGATGTCTCAAGTCAATCCCGCCGAACAACAGCGCCAACTTAGCGATCTATACTCCTCCATGGGCGAGGTGGAACTCCTGGATCTCAAGGGCTCCTTCAACGATCTGACCGAGACGGCACAGCATGTCCTGCGCGAAGAGCTCATGAAGCGCGGCCTCTGGCACGGTCAGACACACTCCCCGAACGAAGAATCCGCCTCCTCTGCCAATTCCAACGACCAGAGCTTCAGCTTCTTCGATCTCGCACAGGGTGGCATTCCGGTCTATGACTGCGAGACCGCGGAGCAGGGTGGTCTGATCCGCTACCTCTTTGAGCTTGCCCACATCCAAAGTGTCTATCTTCCCTCCCAGGGCAAGATGAGCCTGCGGTCCGCACAGATCCTGGTCGCCCCATCTGACGTAGAGAAGGCCCAATCTGTTCTGGCGGAGCCCATATCCGACGAGGTGCGCCGCGATTACGAAGCGTGGCAACAGGCCGGCGACTTCGAAGAGCCGTCCTGCAGCCGCTGCTCCTCACTGGACGTCGTTCTGGAGTCGACCGAACCTGACAATCAGTGGCTATGCGAGGTCTGCGGTCATCGTTGGCATGATTCCATCCCAGACGCCGCTTCAGACGTGTAACCGATGGTGCGCGTCAAAATAGCGAGGGGAGGACTGCCGTTGTTCCAGTAGACTCAAGCACAGCATTCAAAATAAACAGTACAGCCAGCTTCACCTATTCAGGAACCCACACATGAAATTGCGTTTGCTCGCAGCAGTCATCGGTTTCGCCATGGCAACCGGCGCGGCCCATGCCCAGATTGGCATCTATGCCACTCCGATCGTGTCTCGCATCAGCAATTCCACCCCAGATACCAGCGTCTTCGCCTTTCTCGGCTCCGGCTCCACCTCCCGCATCTTCGAGGGGTTCGGCATCGGAGTCTACGACGACTTCTACCACGCCCCCAGATTCGACGCTGGCGTCGATATTCGTGGCAACATCATGCGCGGTGCCGGAGCACAGCTCAACAACTTCCTCATCGGGGGCCGCGTCGCCTTCAAGCCAGTCAGCATTCCCGTCAAGCCTTACGTTCAGCTCTCAGGCGGTGTCGGTGGCTCCAAGGCCGCCCACAACCCGCTCTACGTCAGCAAGGCCGAATACGCCGTCTCCGCCGGTGCCGACTATCCCCTTTCCAAATACGTGGACTGGCGGGTCCTTGAGGTCGGCTACGGCTCCGTCCAGACCATCAGCAGCGGCATCGAGAACGGGGCCTCGGGCACGCTGCCGCCCGCATCTAAGCTCCTCAATTTCAGCACCGGCTTCGTCATTCGCATTCCGTCAAAGCTGAACTAAAGCTAACTTGGAACACCGGGCATCCTTCTTGCGACGGCATCATCACAGCCAGAAGGATGCATCGTGCAAAACACGACCGCTCTCCTCCACCCTCACTTTTTGTAGATCCGAATCGCTACGCAGACGCCATACTGCCGAATCTCTCAACTCTCCAGATGTTCCACAACCCGCCCAACACATTCGAGGCACGGGCGCGCGAGCACGCTTCTCGATTCGTCTGAGGTCCGCCTAGGAGAAGGCCGTGACCAACCCTGATACGGTTCACCGATCCTATCTCCGATGTCTTCTCCCCGCCGCGCTCTTCTTCTCATCAGGAGGCACGGGATGCGCCTCATCCGGCGCGGTCACGCCCGGAGGAAGCAAACGATGTACGGTATTCCCCTCCAGCCGGTACATCTTCACCACCAGCTTGCCGGGAGTCATCGTTCCGGTCACCGGATCAGGCGCCACCGGAGTCGAATCCGCCGCAAGCACCCGGTAGCTGAACGCGGGCAGGGCCATCGTCGCTAGAGATGTCTTCCCAAAGGGGTCCTTGCTCGTCTTGATCTCGACCGGCAGATATCCCTCAATGTTCTTCTCACGGAACCCCGTCTCATAACGGTGCTTCTTCACGTTCCAGGTAAACAGCCGCACCTGGTCGAAGTCGTATGGCAGCCCTGCCTTGTACGGACTCATCACCGTCAGATAAACCGGGATGTTCTTGTCGTCCTGCGGGGCATCCGGGTCGTTCACCTTCGTCAGCACATAAGCGCCGACGATCCGCTGCCCCTCCGCATACCGCGTCAGCGAGTCCGGAGCATCCACATCCAGCATCCGGCTCAACAGCCATCCTGTGTGACCCTGCGAATCGCGCACCAGCCACCAGTCTTCCATTGCCGGTGGAAGAGGAGCCTCCTCGGCCACAGGAGCTTTCGCCGCAGCCTTGCCTCCCGCAACGTTCGTGGGGGTTGTTGGCGTAACTGCCGCCCGCGCCCGCATTGGAGGCCCGGAAACTACTTTTGTTAGCGACGCCCGTGTCAGCAGTTGCAGCTTCTCTCCCTCCGCCAGCCGGAAGAGCCGCTCCGTATCCCGCCCCGGCTTCAGGTGCATATACACCTCGTCCCGAACGACTCCCGAGGCCACCGTTGGGTCCTTCTGATGATCCTTTTTCAGTTGGTCGAAGCCGTCGAAGATGTCCTGCGTGGCCACGACCTTCTCATCGATCCAACCTTGCTCGCCCTTCTCCGTCTGCACCCGGAGAAATCGCCGGCCATGCTCCAGCACCTTCAGCCGGTCGCCATTAGCAACATTCCCCGTCCGATTCGACACGGCCGCGACGCGGTCCCGCAGAAAGGTCTGCTTCGCCGTGACATACACATACTGATCGGCCAGCTTGGGACGAAACCGCGAGCACCCACTCACGGCCAGCAGGAGAAACAGCGCCAGTCCAGCGACACCCAATCCGCGCATCCTGCGTAAAACAGAGGTCATCGTACCGTGATACATATCCTCCATACTACGTCGGCTGCTTCCCCTGCTGCTCACCTCTACTTCGTCGTCACCACCACCGATGCTCCTGTGGGATCGGTTCCCGTAGTCGTCGTCGCCACCGAATCCAGCTTGCCCAACGTCGTGGTGTCGAAGCTGTACATCGTCAGATCCGGCGATCCACCCGAAGCCGCCGCCAACACATAGCTCCCGCTCTTGTCCCGAGCCAGCGAGGTGACCAGGCTTCCGCTAGCATACGGTGAGCCGCTCAGCGCCGTCAGCACTGCCCCTGTCCCGATCGAGAAGCCCGAGATATTCGCATCCGTCCGGTTCGCTACATAGACATATTTGCCAGTGCTATCCAACAGTACCGAGAACGGACCATTTCCCGTCGCAAACGGTGATCCCGTCACTGGCGTCAGCGCTCCATTCGTTCCGATGCTATAAACCATGAGGCCACCTCCGGTTCCGCTCCGCGCGATGTAGGCATACGTCGTCCCGCTATCGATCGCCAGCGCATTGTCGCTGGTGGACGTCGATCCCGTAGCCAGTTGCTGGTACGTCGTACTCAGCGCACCAGTCGACGTAGTGAGGGTAAACACCAGGTCTCCACCCGTCCCCAGCGCAACGAATACATAGGCTCCGTTAGGGGCTACACGGATCATCTGTGGCACCACAGTAGCTTTGTTTAAGGCGGTATACGGCGTACTAGCCAGCAACGACAACGCTCCCGTCGATGCAGTGATCTGGTATTCATTGAACGTCTGGCCGTCCCCATTCAAAGCAAACAGCCAGTTCCCGTCCGGAGAGACATCCAGCGAGACCGGCGCCAGCGTAGTAATCGCCAGCACACCGCCTGAGCTCACCGCCGTCAACGCTCCTGTCGAGGTATTGATCGAGTACCCATAGATCCCGCCATTCCCCGCGACATACAGATAGCTGTCGCTCGGAGTTACCGCCATCGCCGTCGGCGATACCGGGAAGGAATATGGCGCACCACTTACCGCCGTCAGCGCGTTTGTCCCCACGACAAACGCGCTGATCGTACTCGTCGTGCTGTTCGCCACATAGGCGAAGTTGCCCACGGACGAGGTCGTTCCGGTCGTAGTCGTCAACGGTGGGAAGAATCCGCCGCAGCCGGTCAGCAGCGCAAGCTGCACAAGAGTAGCCACCCCAACCGCTAACCACCTCACCATCCTCTTCCGTCCCGACATCGTCACGCCTCTCGTTCCATCGTTTCAAAACCGATCTCGCCGGCAACAGCACCAGCCGGCTCTTCTATAATTCGCGCCATATTCACAAAAAGACCGCGTCGGTTGCAACTTGCCCCGATCTTTGCCTGCATCCTTTTTGTTCCGGCAGCGCGCACACAACCAGCGCATACATTCGACTCTTCAACCGCCCAAAAGACACTCTCGATCGTAGACCACACCGTTGGTGGAAGGCCCGAGGTGCGTTAGCCGCGAGCCTCCATTCCCAGATCAAAAAAGAGAGGCGGCCCAGTTTGGGCCGCCTCTTAGTCATAGAGTTGCTCTGTAGCTATGCCTGAACGAGTTCCTTTTCCTTCACGATCTCGTCGATGTTGCGACCAATGGCCTTCGCCACCCCCGCACCATACTTCGGATCGGCCTTGTAGAAGTGGCTGATCTGGAGGTCCTGAATCCGCTTCTCAACATTGCCGAGACTACCTGCAATGTTCCCAATCAACCGCTCTTGTGCATCCGGTGTCATCAGACGGAAGAGGTTGCCGGGCTGTGTGTAGTAGTCGCCGTCATGCTCACGGTGATCGTAACGAGCTACCGTCGAGCTGGCGTAGGTGGTCGGACGCTCCGTGTACTTCGGGTCCTGCGTCGGCCCACCGAAGCTGTTCGGCTCATAGTTCGGGCCGATGCCTCCGTTGTCGTCGAAGCGCATGGAGCCGTCGCGGTTGTAGCTGGCATACGGGCACTTGGGCGCGTTGACCGGCAGAGTGTTGTAGTTGACGCCGATCCGGTAGCGATGTGCGTCCGGGTAGCTGATAAGGCGGCCCTGGAGCATCTTGTCCGGCGAGAAACCCATGCCGGGAGCGACGTTCTTCGGGTCGAAGGCGGCCTGCTCCACTTCCGCGAAGTAGTTCTTCGGGTTGCGGTTCAGCTCAAGCTCACCAATCTCGATCACCGGATAGTCCGAGTGCGGCCAGACCTTGGTGAGGTCGAAAGGATTGATGTGATAGGTCTTCGCCTCCTCCTCGGGCATGATCTGGATCTGCACGGTCCACTTGGGGAAATCACCCTTCTCGATGGCGTGGAAGAGGTCGTTCTGAGAGTGGTCCATGTCGACCGACTTCATGTGGTCGGCTTCCTCGCGGGTGAAGTTTTTGACCTTCTGCTTCGTCTTGAAGTGGTACTTGACGTAGAAGAGCTCGTTCTTCGCGTTGATGAGCGAGAAGGTGTGCGAGCCGTAGCCGTTCATGTGGCGGTAACCATCTGGAGTGCCGCGATCGGAGAACAGGATCGTCACCTGGTGCAGGCTCTCGGGAGAGAGCGACCAGAAATCCCACATCATCGTGGGCGACTTGAGGTTAGTCTGAGGGTCGCGCTTCTGGGTGTGGATGAAGTCCGAGAACTTGAGAGGATCGCGGATGAAGAAGACCGGGGTGTTGTTGCCGACGAGGTCCCAGTTGCCTTCCTCGGTGTAGAACTTGAGCGCGAAGCCACGGGGGTCACGCTCAGAGTCGGCCGAACCCTTCTCGCCTCCGACCGTAGAGAAGCGCAGGAAGGTTGGGGTCTTCTTACCCTTCTCGAAGACCTTGGCGGTGGTGTACTTCGCCATGTCGGGGTTGGTACACGTGAAGGTGCCGTAAGCCGCCGATCCCTTGGCATGGACGACGCGCTCGGGGACGCGCTCGCGGTTGAAGTGCGCCATCTTCTCGAACAACAGGAAGTCGTCAAATACGATCGGACCACGATCGCCCAGGGTCAGGGAGTTCTGGTTGTCGCCAATCGGGCGTCCGGCGTCGGACGTCATCACTTTCTTCTGCTCTTCTGCCATACATCACCTCTGTACATCGCTGTGGGCCGGAGCCCGTTTCGGAAAAACGCTATTGGGGAGGTCTTCTTTCTACTGCTTCACTTTGACACTTCGCACAGACACCGATCACGTCCACCGAGTAGCGCTCCACCAGAAACCCGCCGGGCAGCATCTGCCGTCTGGGTTCGAGTCCGAGTTCTGCCTCGCCGATGTCGGTGATCATCTTGCACTTGGAGCACACCATGTGATGGTGCGCCTCGTCGTTCATCTCCACACGAACCGAGCCGTGGTGCAGGCTCACTTCGCGCAGAACACCACTCTCCACGAACAGGTGAATGTTCTTGTAGACCGTGGCAAGGGAGATCGAAGGAATCTGCTCGCGGACGCGAGCATAGACCTCCTCGGGACTGGGATGACCCTCCATACCCTGCATGACCTCATACAGCACCTGCCGCTGATGCGTCACCGCGATACCATGCTCGGCGCATAGATCGCGGAACGGCTTGGGGTGGGTCATCTGCACAGAGATGAGTGTATCTCTTCGCGGATGATAATTGTTATTGTTTAGTAAATTAAGTTATCCACAGGGAGGGAGGGTAATGGCGCTTTCTACCGTAAATTCGTTTCCTGGCTCTTTCCGGCGCGGGATCGTCTAGGATTACTTCACTACGTTCCAAGGGGACCCGTTTGCCGCCAGCAGCTCGCATTACAGACATGCACACATGTCCTATGACGACCGGCCCTGCGCCGCATGTGGGTGGGCCGATTCTTCCTCCTGGGGCACCGACTGTCCTCATCGATTTTCTACCTGCTGCGACTGTTACTTCGATGGCGACGTGTGTCGGGCCACCCGACGTCATCGTCAAAGGATCGGCAGGCGTCTTTATTAACTTTATGCCGGCCGCCCGTATGGGTGATATGACGGCCCATGGCGGCGTGATCGTCATGGGCTCGCCGAACGTCATCATCGGGGAGATTGGAGCCGGATCACCAGGTGCGGCTGGGATCGCCGGCATTGTGGCTGGGCTGGCAGCGAGCGGAGCGAATCATCCGCAGAAGCCGAACCCCTCAGTTATCGCCATTCCGGCTCAATGCTCGTTTCTCAACAAACAATTTCGTGTTCAGGGGAGCAAGCAACAGTTCGACGCAGTACGCCGTACCCAGACTCTTGGTAGTCCGGCGCAGACGCAGGTCACGTTTCCTGGAGGTACAGCACCTGAAGCGGCAACACAGCAGACGGTAACCATCGGTGGTCATTCGGTCAATGTCATCCAGGCCAGCCGTCCTCCTGGAGAGAGCGGTACCTTGCTTCCTTCCACAAACCAGGTCGCAAGCTCTCTTGGTGCTATTCCGGCTGAGCAGTTCAACCATATCAATAACGTGATCGTGAGCCCGAACCGAAGCCCCCACGATAGCTTCTGGGCACAGCAGTACAACATGCCGAACTTCCGGTCGGAAGCCGACGCTGGCGCGGATGGAAATGTTCGCTTTTATCCTATCCCCAATAACGTTGATATGATCCCGGATGAGACATTGATTCATGAGTCCGGACATACATTCTCCAAGACGATTTGGCCAACGGACAACGACTGGAATGGCTGGCGTGATGCCATGAAGGCCGACGGGCGCTCTGTTTCCACATATGCAGATAGCTCCAAAGATGAAGACTTCTCGGAGTCGCTCGTGATGTATACCCTGAGCAAGGGAACTCCTTGTGAAGCAACGGCACGCGCTCTCTTTCCTCACCGTTATGCCCTAATGGAGGCTCTCCTTAGCCCAAAGTTGCCGGATCATCCGCCACCACCACAGCAACTGCAACCATCCAAGGGATTTCTGGACTGGCTTGGAAGCCTATTTAGTTGATTGAATCGACAATTCGTTTCGGAAGGACTGCGCGTGACGCACATCCATAGATCCGTTTTCTTTGCCTTACTGATGTCAAGCCAGTTGTGCTGCGGATGCATAACGAAAGAAGCCAGGGAGTCAACTATGAACCAGACCAGCGATACTCGGCAGGAAAAACAGTTTCCACCTCATCCCGGAAAGGTTGTATTTCACTATGAGTGGAATCACTCCGATCAGGTTCAGGATGCCAAGGACATTCCGGACGGCAACAAATTTATCTACTATGACGCCAAAGGTTCGGAGACCAGCGACCTTAGTCTTGCGACCAGACGCGTTCCCATTCTGGAGGTGACGACTGTCAGTGTGGATGCGAATGGGAAGCCGGTTGAGCCAAAACACGCTGCCGTCATCTCCATCAGCGAGTACGGTCCAGACCATCGCGAGTTGCGCCATACCTCCGCCCGGATACCGCCAAAGCAATAACGCTTGATATGGATAACACGCTAGAGACGAGCCACAGATATTCAGCCTGGCAGGCTAACGCCTACGCTGTTGTCGATTATGAGTCGCATGGCAAAGTGGATACGACGTATCTGAACGCCGTGAAGAAGGAAGACGGAGGCTGCTGAGCTTATGAGTAAGAGTTTCCGTGGCTTGCAGCGCAATGTTCTATTGGCGTTCCTTTTTTCAGGAGCAGCCGCATGGTGGTGGATGGGAGGACTAAACTGCGTGAAAGCATCGACGACTTCAGGGCCGGACAAGGCACAAGCGCTAGTTGCGGCGTACGCAAAGCATGTGGGGGTGCACGACGCTATCCACCAGACGCTGGACAAGGACCACGATCGCTCCTTTGGAGACTTCGGATTTCATTATTTTCCCGAGAAGGATGTGCTTCAGGGCCGAGTATTTAATGGTAATTCGCACATCAAGGAGTGGCCTGACCGTGCTCATTTCGAGCGGCAGGTGATCGCGGGGTTGAACGACCCCGCAATCGGTGGCATGTACGACCGAGGTGGCGGATACTTCGTGCTGGATGAAGACAAGCAGATGTACTTCCTGGTGAAGGACTATCCAGTCTCGACAATCAGCGTAGAGAAGTTCATCAAGGATTTCGACTACTTGAACGGCCTGTCGGGAATATGGTTGATGAGTTGGGGGCCGCATGCGGCGCGCCAGAGCTATGGTGCGGAACCGTTACCCACGCAGCGGATCGACCGCGAACATAATCCTTACGGAACACACTGAGAGCAGACCTGGGAGATGAAGCTCCTCATGGGTGCGAAACCTTTTATGCTGTCTGTCGCCGTCTGGATGGTAGTGATGTCGATAGGCAGCAGCATCGGCGGATGCAGTCGAAACAAGGAGCGGAAGATGGACTGGTTTACGGGAAAGGACCTGTTGTTGCAACAAGCAATCGACACGGACGACATGGAGAAGCTCCATGCGGCACTTCAGGCGGGAGCGTCGGTGAACGCAAAAGGGGTTCACGCGGCCACACCGCTGGAGTATGCGATCGGTCACTTCAAAAAGCAGACCTACACCGAGTTGCTTCGTCTGCACGCTGACCCCAACCAGAGAGATGTCGAAGGCGACAACGCCGTAACGCTGGCCGTACGAGCCTATGTCAAAGACCCTGAGTATCTCGTCCTGGCGCTTAAGGCAGGAGGAGATCCCAATACGAGGGAGTCAGACGCTGACCCCATAATTATGAGTTTTAAAGCCGCGCATAATATCCCGGCGATTCAGATGTTGAGCAGTTACGGCGCCGACATCAACGCTCGCAGCCGCACGGGGAGGCCCATCATCGTAACCGCTTCGATGACGCAGGACTGGGATGTGGTCTGGTGTCTACTGGAGCTGGGCGCGAAGTACGATTACACAGGGGAGCTGTATACCGTAGCCTCTGGCTTCAAGAACTACAAGGTAACTCCACCTGATTCTCCGTTGTACCCGTACAAAGAGAAGAGCTGGATGTTCCTGCACCAGCGCGGGATCGCCTTGCCACCCTTGCTCTGAGCAGAGACCTCTCCATGCGATTGATTACATCCTCGCTGATTGCTGCCGTATGGATAAGTTGCGTGCTCGGCTGCGCACAGAAGAAAGAGCATAACGTGGACTGGTTTAAGGGAAAGGACCTGTTGTTGCAGCAGGCAATCGATACCGACGACGTAGAGAAGCTCCATACGCATTCCGCTGATTATCGATGGTCCGGGATTCGCAGGGGCACAATAGGTTCCTGAGCTCATCGGCATCATCAACATCGCGCCCACCCTGCTCGAAGCGGCTGGCGTACCTGTCCCTGATTCCATGAAGGGCCGCAGCGTTCTTCCTCTTCTCAATAATCCGCAGGCGAGGCAGTCGTGGCCGAATAAGGAGCTCATCCAGATCAGCGAGTCGATGACGGGCCGTGCGATCCGCACGCGGGGATGGACCTATTGCGTCGCAGACATCTCCGGTTCAACGAAAGAGCCTGCCGCAACCACCTACCACGAGTACCAGATGTACGATCAGCGCGCCGATCCGAATGAGCTTGTCAATCTGGCAGGCAGAAAAGAGTACCGCCGGAAGGCTGATGAGCTTCGCGACGAGTTGAAGAAGCTGCTCGTCGTCGCCGGAGAGAAGGAGCCGGAGATCCTGCTGGCTCCTCTGTACCCATAGCTACGGCAAGACGGACGCAGTGCCTAGTGGCCCTTTGGTACTGGGGTTAAGATCAACTGCTCGACGTCGGCCTGAAGAGGCGTGCCTTTGAAGAAAGGCTGGGGCGGCGTGATCTCTACCGTCGTATACGGTTTGTCGCCGATCATGACTGTCTCTGCCAGAGTCAATTCCTGCGGGCTGACAACGTCGCTCGGAGCAGCGAACCTGGCCGCGATGCTCTTACCGTTGACCATCACAACCGCTCCTGCATTCTGCGATTTGGATCGATAACGAAGCGCAACACGATAGCTCCCCGGCTTGGCTGCAACGTTCCAACGCAGCTTATAGAGCGTGCTGGGCGCTTCGTATCCACGGCCGTTGTAGTTCATAAAATGGTCGGCCTGCGATGCCTTAAGCACGATGCTTCCATCAACTTGAGGAGCTATCGTGTCCGGCTGTACATGCAAGGGCCTGCTGAACGTGACAACGATGACTGGAAGGAACGAAGAGCCTTCGCCATGAATTGCTGCAACACGTTGCAGCGCAGCTTTCATAGGACCCGTTGCGATGGCTGCGCCCGACTCATCTTGCGTAATAGGCAACGAAGCGCATTGCGGATCGCCCAGCACGCAGGCATGTTGCAGCTTCGTTCTGAGACCGGGCAGGTGGAGCTGCCCGTCCTCGGGAAGGTCTTTCACGAAGAGGTAGAGACTGCCCGGCTTCGTCGTCGCATAACCAAAATCAAGATGGCGGAAGGGTTGTGGCTCCGTGCTGTAGACGGCCTCTCCTCGAATGGCCATCCAGTTACCGATGCCATGCAGAACATCAGCTTCGTAGGGAACGATGGAGCCGTCCCCTTCCGGCCCAATGTTCAGGATAAAGTTTCCACCGCGGCTTACCACCTGAACAAGACGCAGGATATTCTCCTGTATCTTGCCGGTCAGATCGGTACGATCTTGCCAGGAGCGGTAGCCCCAGGTCTCGGCAAAGATCGAAGCCGGTGTCTGCCAGGGTTCATCGATGGCGAACTGAGGAACCTCGTTGTCACCCATGACGGTGAAGTCGCCCTGGTAGTTGAAGACTCTGCCTGAGACCATCGTCTGTGGCTGCAGGTCATGCACTGTGCGAGCGAAGTGTTCGCTTTGTTCTGGCGTAGGTTTGCCCATGTCGAACCAAATCTCAGAGAGAGTACCGTAGTTGCTCGCGAGCTCCTTCAACTGGGCGACATTGAATGCCTCGTGCGCCGGCGGAATGGGATTGCTGTTACCCGGAATGTAGGCGCTTGCGCCCGGATAGTGCCAGTCGATGGATGAGTAGTAAACACCGAACTTCATACCGACGCGCTCACATGCCTGCTCCATCAGCTTCACCACATCCTTGTGGTACGGGGTAGCGTCGACGATGTTGTAAGGTGTCTGCGCGGTGTGGAACATGTTGAACCCGTCATGATGCTTCGCGGTGATCACGATGAACTTCATGCCGGCGCTCTTGGCGAGCGCGACAATTGCGTCGGGATCGAACTTTTCCGGATTGAATTTGGCAGCCGTCGCGGCGTACTCATTAAGAGGTACGGGAGCGTTTGCCATGATCTGCTCGCTATAACCATTGTCGATCTTCTTGCCCTGAACCATCCCTCCATACTCGGAATAGAGGCCGAAGTGAATAAAGAGGCCGAACTTCCGGTCCTTCCATTGCTGGATGGTCGCATTGGAAGGGCGTGGCCCTGGCAGCAACTGTGGTTCGTCGGGAGGAAGCGATGAGGTTGTAGAAGCGTGCCTATCGGAAGCTGAGGGGACTTGAGGATGTGCGATTGACGAGAGAGAGAAGAGGAACAGAACAATACTGGCTTGTCCGGCAAATGTGGAACCAAGCGAAAAATACTTTCTCAATGTTCAACTCCTTGTCTCTACATTTTTATAAGTGAATATTTATTTCCATGCATGAAGAAAGCGCAGCAAATTTGCTCGTTTCAATTCGGGCCCTTATTTTTCATGGATATACGTCACGTCGGGCGGAATAAATAAAATCTGCTATGACTACCGATTCCATCCTCATACGAATTGATCCAGTATGAGGTGTGGGGTTCGTGTTGCCAAACTCTGTCATTTTCTGCGCAAAGCTTATTGGACGAGGCCATTTCCCGGAGCCTTCGCCAAAGCGGCCCAGGGCAGAAAGGGGACCGCTGGTGGAGAGCACGCCCGGAAGGTCGCGTGATCATTGGCGATCTCGCGGTACTCAAATGTCCAGCCATTGTCGTGGAAAATTTGCTCAAAAGTCGCAGCATTCACAGCGTATTCGTGCAATTCGCCGACGAGATAGACCGGTCTCTTCTCCGACGGAATAAAGGTCTTGAGGACCTCGACCTCCATGCCCTCAATATCGAGCTTGATGAGGATGCGCGTCGCCGAACAACGGCCAATCGCGTCCTGCAGGGAGTAGACAGGTATGTTGATTACGCTGGTGTACGGCTTCTGAGGATCGAAGCTGCTGCTGATCGCTTCCCTACAATAGAAAGGAATTGACCGGCGAACTCCGCCAAGACACCCGGTCATCACCTCGGCCTGAATCTTATTAATGTCGAGATGCTTTTGAAGCTGTTGAACGTTGCGCGGCAAGGGTTCGCAGAGAACAAACTTCACTGGCGATTTGCCGGTTGAAGCAACCGCAGCCGCAGCGCGAAGGGTGAAAAGGCCTATATTCGCTCCACCGTCAACTACAAGATCAGGCTGAAAACTAAAATCGAGACCATAGGTATCCCTGATGCTCAACTCAAGGATGCTCCGCAGATCGCTTGAGAGGTCCGACAGGCGCACAAAGCTCTGCACATCTCGGCCGTAACAACGATATCGAAGCAACACCTCTCCGTTCTTCGTGAACGGCTCAAGAAGCTTCAGGCAAAGTGTGCGGTACTTCGGACGGGAGGAGGATGCCGCGATAAGCAACAGCTTGAAGCTGCTGGAAACAGAACCCATGCGCAGGATGCTACCAACATTCTCAAAAGCCATAAACGAGCACCACCTGGGGAGAAGTAGTTGCTAGCTAGCAGCATAACCCCGATTGCAGGATCGATGCGACCTTGCCCGTTACAAGGCGATCAATCGCGACTCGCCTCTTGATGGCATCTGTCAGTTCAACCGCTCCGTCTTGCCAAATCGATGATCCAGAAGCTTGCGACCTTCGAAACCATCCTCGGGGGAGTGCCAGTGGGTAATAGCGGGTTCACCGAGCTTCCAACAGAGGAGAACTGTGCTGCCGTCCAACTGGCAGGGAAAGTCCAGCAGTCCTTGCTCGAGGTCCTGTACCTGCACGCCGATCTCATTGATTTCGACGAGGGTATCCTTCGTCTGCTGTGCGGCTTTGTCGCGCTCGGCGCGGCGGCGGGAAGCGGCGACGACATCGACGCGCATGCCGCCGGAGAGAAAGATCCTCTGGCCGAGCTGCTGCATCTCCTGGTCGATCTCGGAAGTGCGCAAGGCCGCAGCCTGCGCGCGCTTCAGGAGGGACTCGAGCACAGGCAGGAGGGTCTGGGCCTCGCTGAGGGTAAAGGTTTTGCTCAAATCTTAATCTCCAGCATGCGGTCGAGGGCGACCTTGGCCCACTGCTTGACGTCGGAGTCGACCTTAATGCGGTTGACGACGTTCCCGGCGACGAGGTTTTCAAGAGACCACGCCAGGTGCTGCGGCGAGATACGGTACATGGTCGTACAGAGGCAGCCGGAATCGTCGAGTGTAATGACGCGCTTGCCGAGTGGGGCGAAGCGTGCCGCGAGACGGTTGACGAGATGAATCTCGGTACCAACGGCGAAGCTCGAGCCTTCGGGAGCCTTCTCGATGAACTCGATGATGCGCTCAGTCGAGCCAAGAGCGTCGGCCTTCTGGCAGACCTCCCAGCGGCACTCCGGGTGAACGATAACCTGCATGCCGGGCTCCTCTCGGCGGACGCGGTCAACGTGCTCTGGTAGGAAGCGCTGGTGAACGGAGCAGTGGCCCTTCCAGAGAATGACTTTGGCCGCGCGAAGACGGTCCGGGGTGACGCCGCCGTTGATCTGGTAAGGGTCGAAGACAACCATCTCAGAGAGCGGTATTCCCATGGCAAATGCAGTGTTACGGCCAAGATGCTGGTCGGGCAGGAAGAGGATCTTTCCTGCGCGGGCGAAGGCCCATTCGAAGGCGCCACGGGCGTTCGAGGAAGTGCAGACGAGGCCGCCGCGCTCGCCGCAGAAGGCCTTGATGGCGGCAGCGGAGTTCATGTACGTCAGTGGGAGGAGATCGCCAGTGAGTCCAGCGCGCTCGAGGGTGTCCCAGCAGTCTTCGACCTGGCCGATCTCGGCCATATCGGCCATGGAGCAGCCGGCGTTGAGGTCGGGCAGGATGACCTGCTGCCAGGGCTGGCCGAGGACGTCGGCGGTCTCAGCCATGAAGTGAACGCCGCAGAAGAGCATGTACTTGGCGTTGGTCTCGGAGGCCACCTTCGAGAGCTTGTAGCTGTCGCCGGTGAAGTCGGCGAAGCGGATGACCTCGTCACGCTGGTAGTGGTGACCAAGCAGGACGACATCCGTGCCCAAAGTCGCTCGCGCTGCCGCGATACGGCCGTCCATGGTGTGATCTGGCTGCGACAGGTAGTTGTCGAGGGAGCAAATTGTTGCAGCATCCTGAGTTGCGGCCGTTGCCACAACCTCTTCCATCAGTCCGTTCAAAGTAACTCCGCCTTCAGTCTCAACAGGTCGTATGGCACGGGGCCAATCTCGCCCCTGAGACGGGGATGTTGAAAGCATTTCCTGCCAAAGGCTGCAGAGGATTCGCTGTCTGGCCTCCAGCTTCGGAGACACGACCCAATCCACGGGGATGTTGCAGCCCATACCACTCATACCCAGGCGGTCTATACCACCTGTGCCTCGTTAGACGACGACCGCACGCGAAAGATGCAGATTTCTCGTGCGGGTACATCATCCACTTTACAACAGTGTCGAGGCCTTCGGCTCATTTGTTCGCTGCTCGCGTAAGCCGTATCATAGGACACACTTATGCCGAGCTTCGGCGACAGCGCCTTTATCTTTATCCTCGCCCTTCTTCTCTTCGGTCCGAAGAAGCTGCCCGAACTCGCTCGCCAACTAGGCAAGCTGATGGGCGAATTCCGCCGTGCCTCGAATGAGTTCCGCATGCAGATGGAGGACGAGCTCCGCCTCTCCGAGCAAGCCGAGCGGCAAAAGCAGATCGCCGCCATCGAGGCCGCCGCGCCGGTCACGCCCCCAATCGAGCCAGAGGCCGGGCAGGAGGCTCTCCCAGCTCCCGAAACCACTGCCGAGAACACCATCGCTGCTCCCACCGACTCCGCGGCCGAAGAAGCCAAACCGGATCGTCACACCACCGAAGCGCTGCCGATCGCGACATCGGGAGAACTCAACATGATGCCTCCCTCGACAGGGCTTCCAGAGAGCCGATCTGCGTTGTCTCCGATGCTTGAAGCGATTCCACACACGCCCGATCCAGAACACGCAGCGACCGCCGAAAACGTCCACGAGGCCACCCATCATGGCTGATTTCGACATCGTCGACCGCGCTCGCGCCGCCGTCTCCGACCGCGCCGAACTCCCCGGCATGAGCCTGATGGAGCATCTCGGCGAGCTCCGCAAACGCCTCATCCACTCCGTCGCTTACCTCCTCGTCGGATTCGCTATCGCCTATGCCTTCCACGAGCGTCTCTACGGCTTCGTCCAGGCCCCGCTCGACCAGCTCCACATCGCACTCAACTTCACCCACCCCACCGACGGCCTCAACCTCTATCTGAAGACAGCCTTCGTCGGCGGTGCCATCCTCGCCAGCCCTTTCATCCTTTACCAGCTCTGGCTCTTCATCTCGCCCGGCATGTACGCCAACGAGAAGCGCTATGTCTGGCCCTTCATGTCGGCCACCATCGGCCTGTTTCTCGCCGGTGCCTGGTTCGGCTACCGTTGGGTCCTTCCAGGCGCTATCAAAGTGCTCATCTTTGACTTCGGACGCCGCTTCCACCCCATCCTCACCATCGAGGACTACACAGGCTTCTTCCTCGCCGTCATTCTCGGCCTCGGCATTTGCTTTGAACTCCCCATCCTCATCTTCTTTCTCTCCCTCTTTGGCATTGTCGACGCGAAGTTCTTGCTCAAACACTTCCGCTACGCGGTCCTCGTCATATTCCTCATCGCAGCGGTCATCTGCCCCTCACCGGAACCTACCGCCATGTGCCTCTTCGCCCTACCGATGCTTGTGCTGTATTTCCTCGGCGTCGGCGTGGCATTCTTCGTCCATCCGGCACGCCGCAAGGCCAAAGAGACCAAGCCCGCATGAACCGACACAGAGCCTCCGTCTTTCTAAGCGCAGCGAAGAACCTGATTTTCTCGCTGCTACTGGTTCCTGTTCTCCCCGCCGCAGCCCAAAAGGCCACGCCGCACTTCAGCGGAGCCGCGGCCTACACCCTGACCCAGCAATTCCTCACCGCTGCCCCGAAGCGCTTCAACGGCTCTCCCGGCCATTTCAAGGCGGAGGAGTTCATCAAGCAGCACTTCGCGCCCGAGGCGGCCAAGGGCAACCTCGAGACCGACAGCTTCACCACCAACACCCCGGCCGGGCAGCAGTCCATGCACAACTACATCGTGCGCTTTCCGGGCAAAAAGGACGGCATCATCGTCCTGGCGACGCACTACGAGACCAACTACCCGCTGCGCGACATCAACTTCGTCGGAGCGAACGATGGAGCAGCCACGACAGCTCTGTTGATCGAGATCGGCAACTACCTGCGAGCGCACCCACCCGAGGGCTACTCCGTCTGGCTGGTCTTCGACGACGGAGAAGAAGCAGTCGAGAGCTGGAGCAACTCCGACTCGCTCTACGGCACGCGTCACCTCGCCGCAAAATGGGCCAATGACGGCACCCTCAAGAAGATCAAGGCGTTCCTCGTTGCCGACATGTGCGGCGACAAAGACCTGAACATCGACCGCGACTCAAACTCGACGCCATGGCTGCTCGACCTGCTCTCCGTTGCCGCGAAGAATACCGGGCATAGCAGCTCGATCTTCAAGAACGACACCACCGTCTCAGATGACCACCTTCCCTTCAAGCAGCGCGGCGTGCCGGTACTCGACATCATCGACCTCGACTACGGGCCGCCGACCCGCGAACATCCCGAGGGCGGCTTTCACCATACAGAGCTAGACACGCTCGACAAGGTGAGCGCGCATTCTCTGCAGATCTCCGGAGACCTGTTCCTCGAGATGATTCATTTGATCAACCAACGATGAGCGTGCGGTAGGATCGGACAGTGATACCCGCTACTCCGCTTAGTCACTGGATCGGTTTCCACCTCGGCCTGCTCATTTTGCTTGGCCTGGAGCTGCTATATGCGCGGCGCTCCAGCCACACGCGGCATACGAAGTCGGTGATCGCGACAGTCTTCTGGATCGGCGTTGCACTGGCCTTTGCGCTGTTTATCCGGCAGGCTCTAGGTGGCGAGTCCGCCATCCAGTACCTCGCGGGCTACGCCATCGAAGAGTCACTCTCGATCGACAACCTCTTCGTCTTCCTGCTGCTCTTCAAACTCTTCCGGATCGACGCCGACCACCAGCCCAAGGTGCTCTTCTGGGGAGTCGCAGGAGCAGTCATCATGCGCGGAGGCTTCATCGCAGCAGGGCTGGGGCTGCTCGCACGATTCCATTGGATCAGCTATGTCTTCGCAGCGATCCTGCTGTTCGCCGCCGTGCGACTGCTGCTGCCGGAAAAGAACAAAGACAAGGACGCCACACCCGCATGGATCGGCTGGATCGCGAAGCTGCACCCGGTAAGCCTGCGCCAGGACCATTTCTTCGTCCACGAGAAGGGCCGGCGGATGATGACGATGCTCTTCCTCGCGCTGCTGGCCATCGAGGTAACGGATGTCGTCTTCGCGCTGGACTCCATCCCGGCGGTGCTCTCGATCACGCGCCACCCGTTCATCGCCTACACCTCGAACATCATGGCTGTGATGGGGCTGAGGTCGCTGTATTTCCTGCTGGCACATCTGCTGACGAAGCTGCGCTTCCTGCACTACGGGCTTGCGGCGGTGCTGGCATTCGCGGCGGTGAAGATGCTGGCCGCACAGTGGATCGAGATGGGCCCGCTCGGGTCGCTGGGAGTGATCGTGGCACTGCTCGGCATCACAATCGGTGCCTCGCTGCTACTGCCCAAGCCACAATCGGCCTAACCTGAGACAATTTAGGACTAAACTTGTCCGAATTCAATTTCTTGTGTAGAAAAGGGTTATGCCTCTTCCGCATAGCTTCCTCAAGGCCACCCGCCTGGTCCATCTCTATCTCGGCGTGTTTACCGCACCGGCACTGCTCTTCTTCGCGTTCACGGGCTTCGTCCAGACCTTCAGCCTGCATGAGACGACGCGCGGCAGCAGCTACAAGCCGCCCGCCATCCTCGCCGAGCTGGGCCAGATGCACAAGAAACAGACCTTCGTCCTACCCGCGAAGAGGCCCCAACCTCCGACAGCCGACAAAACGGCTGCCACACCGACCGCAAAGCCCGTTGACAACCCCGCTCCCAAGCCCAAAAACCTGCTGCCGATGAAAATCTTCTTCGGCTTCGTTGCTGTAGGGCTGTTCCTCTCGACGTTGACGGGACTCTATATGTCGTACCGGTATACGCGGAACGTGAGGCTCGTCACGACGGCGTTAGTGGCAGGAATCGTTGTTCCGGTGTTGCTTGCGTTGATCTAGGCGGTCTCAGCCGACGAAGCGTAGCTTGCCGCGCTCCATGACCGAATGCTTCGCAACGGCATCCTTGTGCGGAAAATCGTTGCGGTAGTGGGCGCCGCGGCTCTCCCCGCGGGCAAGGGCCGAAGCGACGATGATCGTGGCGATCGTGTGCAGGTTGCGGGCCTCGATTGCGCGGCGGGTCATCCCCTGCGGCATCCGAAGCGCCAGCACCGCGAGGCTCTCCTCTGCCCGGTGTAGTCCGGAGGCATCGCGCAGCAGACCAGCATCGTGCCACATGAGAGTTCGCAGTTCAGCGATCCATGTCTCAATGTCGGCGTCCAGGTCGTCTCCGATTGGGGCTGTTGGCTCGGCTTCGGTTGGACGGTGTGGCTCGTCGGAACTTTCGCCCCCCTGCACGAGCATAGCCTCCGCCGCCAGAGCGCCAAATACCAACCCTTCAAGCAGCGAGTTGCTGGCGAGACGGTTGGCTCCGTGAACACCCGTGCAGGCGACCTCGCCCGCAGCATAGAGACCGGCAAGCGAAGTCCGTCCATGAACATCCGTCCGAACGCCACCCATGAGATAGTGCGCCGCCGGACGGACAGGGATGAGATCACGGGAGAGCTCCAGGCCGTACTTCGCGAGAAAAGCGGAAATTCCGGGAAAGCGGGCCTTCAGATCCTTGGTCACGTGCCGCATGTCCAGGTAAACCGGCCCATCGAGTCCCTCGCGCGTGATGGCTCGAGCCACGACATCGCGCGGAGCCAGCTCGAGCTGCGGATGGTAGCGCGGCATGAAGCGCTCTCCCCAGGTATTGACCAGCAGAGCGCCTTCGCCACGCAGCGCCTCGCTCATGAGGAAGCGGGGTGCGCCGTCCTGGGCGAAGGCCGTCGGGTGGAACTGGTAGAACTCCATGTCGCTGACCTCGGCACCGGCGCGGTAGGCCATGGCGATACCATCGCCGGTAGCGACTGCCGGATTAGTGGTGTCACTGTAGACCTGGCCGACGCCGCCGCTTGCGAGCAGCACCGCCCGCGCATACACAGCTCGGAGTCCTCCCTCACCGTCGAGCAGAGTTGCGCCGACGACGCGGCCATCTTCTACGAGGAGATCGACGCTGGTGGTCCATTCAGTCAGTTCGACGGTCTCCATGCCGCGCACATGGCGAAGAAGCGAGACGGCGATCTCACGGCCGGTAGCGTCACCGTTGGCGTGCAAAATGCGGGAGCGGCTATGGGCTCCTTCGCGGGTGCGCATCAGCTCGCCGTGCTCGCGGTCGAAAGCAGTACCCCAGGCGAGCAGCTCCTCGACACGCTGTGGCCCCTGCTCAACCAGAATCGCAGCAGCTTCTCGATTGACCAAGCCATCGCCCGCGGCCATTGTGTCCTCGAGGTGAAGGGCGACATCCTCGTCCCCTCCCATGGCGACCGCGATGCCGCCCTGCGCGTAAGCGGTGTTCGACTCAGATAACTTCTCCTTCGAGACCAACAGCACACGACCCACACCCGCCAGGCGGATCGCCGCACTGAGACCGGCGATGCCACCCCCAACTACCAGAAAATCAACCTGCTCCATAGGTTCATGCTACTCCCCAGCGAAGGCGAAGGCTCTGCGATACCATGGACTTACCGTGCCTTCGATCAGCCTCAAGACGCCCTCCGCAAGCTACGACATCACCATCGGCTCCGGCCTTCTGCGCACGCTCCTGCCCCGGCTGCGCAAGCTAAAACAGGGCAAGCCCTTCCGGCCTTTCATCATTACCTCGCCGGAGATCTGGGGGCTGTGGGCGAAGCATGTGTTGGCTTCGTTTCCGGAGGCTCCCACCGTTCTGTTTCTACCGAGCGGGGAGTCGCATAAGCGGCTCAGTTCCGTCGAGTCATTGGCGGAGCAACTGGCAGTAGCAGGGGCCGACCGCGACAGCCTGCTGTTGGCCCTCGGCGGCGGGGTAATCGGGGATATCACGGGCTTCCTCGCAACAATCTACATGCGCGGCGTGCCATACGTACAACTTCCAACAACGCTATTGGCACAGGTAGATTCTTCTCTCGGCGGAAAGACAGGCGTGAATCTCGTCGCTGGAAAGAATCTCATCGGAAGCTTCCACCATCCGCTGGCGGTGCTGGCCGACACGGACCTGCTAAGAACTTTGCCTGCCGCCGAACTCCGCTCGGGATTGCAGGAGTCAGTGAAGGCAGCGATCATCCGTGATCCGAGATTGTTCCGCTATCTGGAACAAAATTCCACGGCTATTTTGAAGGGCGATGCCAAGGCCCTGACACGAGTAGTAACGGCGTCGGTAAAGGTGAAGGCAGAGGTCGTCAGCAAGGACGAAAAAGAAAACGGACTGCGTATGATCCTCAACTTCGGCCACACCATCGGCCACGCTATTGAGTCCTCCACAAAGTACAAGGTTCTGCTGCATGGACAGGCGGTAGGCTGGGGCAGCATCGCGGCGGCGTACCTGTCGCTAAACCGAGGGACGATTACGCAGAAGCAATTCGACCGCATCATCGCGCTGATTCGCCTGTATGGACCACTACCTCCCTTCACGGCACAGACTGCAAAGCTGGTCGCGCTGACGGCGAGCGACAAGAAGAGCCGCAGCGGCAAGCGCGCCTTCGTGTTGACGACGGGTATCGGCTCGACTGAGGTCGTCCATGACACCACAGATGCTGAGTTGCTGGCGGCCACGGAGTCCATGCTTTCACTAGTGCGCGACACCACTCGCACCATCAAAAGCCGCAGATCGTGAACACCACGCCCGAACACGAGATCACAACCGGAGCACGGCCAGCCGGCACAGGCGACGAAGCCGCTGCAGCCACCGCCGTTCAGCAGATGTTCGACACCATCGCTCCGCGCTACGATCTGTCGAACCATGTGCTGTCGGCGGGCATTGATCGTTGGTGGTGGAACCGAACGGCCCGGAGCTTTCGGAATGTATTAGAACGACCCGAGGCAATGGTCCTCGACCTGTGCTGTGGAACCGGCGATATGGCGCTCGCGCTGCTGAGGCGTCGTCCGGCTGGCACAGTGGCGCCGATTCTTGCAGTGGACTTCTCTCACAACATGCTCTCGCGAGGAGCGGCGAAGTTCGCACCGCACAACATCATTCCCATTGAAGCCGACGCGCTGCATCTGCCGCTCGCCTCGAACGCGCTCGATCTGGCGACCTCGGCCTTTGGTTTCCGCAACCTCGCAAACTACGAGGAGGGCCTCGCCGAACTGTTCCGCGTGCTGCGTCCCGGAGGTCAGATCGGCATCCTCGACTGCAACCAGCCAGACGGCCTCGTCGGAGTGCTCTACTCCCTTTACTTCAAGCAGATTCTGCCGAAGCTGGGCGGATTGATCTCAGGCGATGCAGGAGCGTACAGCTATCTGCCTGCCTCGGTCGAACGCTTCCCTCGCCCGCCGCGAATGCTGCAACTGATCCGCGAGGCGGGCTTCTCCGATGCCACTTGGACCAGCTATACCTTCGGCGTCGCGGGGCTGTACCGTGCGACAAAGCCGTGACACACCGTTCTTCGGCACCATGTAGGATTCGCCTATGGGCTCCGCGATGACCAACGACAACGCCGCGCAGACGCACACCGCCAAGCGGTCCGCAGCGCTGTTCTCCGTCTTCGCCGCCTTCGGGATTACGCTGCTGAAGTTGCTGACCGGCCTCCTGACAGGATCGTTGGGCATGCTCTCGGAGGCGGCACACTCCGGCATCGACCTGATCGCGGCGGCGCTGACGTTCTTTTCGGTCAATGTCTCGGACCGTCCGGCGGACGAGGAGCACAACTACGGCCACGGCAAGATCGAGAGCCTTTCAGCGTTCGTCGAGACCGTTCTTATGCTCGGCTCGTGCGTGTGGATTCTGACCGAGGCAATACGCCGCATTCTCTTCCGCGAGCATCTCTCGCTGACCTTCTCCATCTGGCCCTTCGTCGTGCTGCTGCTGTCAATCGCGGTGGACTACTCGCGCTCGCGCAACCTGCACAAGGTGGCTCACGACCATAACAGCCTGGCGCTCGAGGCCGATGCGATTCACTTCGGCACAGATATGTGGTCGTCCTTCGCCGTGCTTCTGGGGTTGGCCGCAACCTTTGCCGGGCGGCACTGGAATATTCCGGCGCTCGAGCTGGCCGATCCCATCGCCGCCATTGTTGTCTCCGGCATCATCCTGCGGGTCACCTGGTATCTCGCGCGGCAGACCGTGGATACACTACTCGACGCCACGCCGGCGGAGACGCGGGCGCAGATGCGGCGCGATCTGATCCGCGACCTCTCGGCCATCGACGGAGTGATCTCCGTCAACCGGGTACGCACACGCCGCTCTGGCTCGAGCTACTTCGCCGACCTGACGCTGGGTATGCCACGCAACCTGACCTTCCAACGCTCGGAGCAGATCACCGAGGCCGCGACCGCCGCCGTCAAGAGACACCTGCCGGGAGCGGACGTCGTCGTCCACTCCATCCCCACTGCGTCGATTGCTGAGAGCGTCCACGACCGCATCCGCGCAGTCGCCTCGCGGTCGAACCTGGCGATCCATGACGTGAGCGTGCAGCAGTACGGCGGGTCGCTGCACGTCGAACAGCACCTGGAGGTCGATGAGACACTCCCGCTGCGCAAGGCCCATGAGCTCGTCACGCAGCTTGAATCGGAGATCCGCAAAGAGGTGCCGGGAATCTCGAGTATCCTGACGCACATCGAGAGCGAGCCCGCCACTATCGAGCGTCCCGCCTCACTCGAGCGCGACCGGCAGCTCGAGGTCCGGCTGCGGAGGGTGGCGGCGGCCTTCCCCGAGATCCTCGACATCCACGAGGTCTTCGTAACCAAGACGAACGACCGCATCCAGGTAAACTGCCACTGCACGCTGCCGGACGATCTTCCCATGGCTCGCGTTCACACAATCATCACTGAGCTTGAAGGAGCCTTTAAACTCGATGCGCCCGAGGTCAGCCGTCTGTTGATCCATCCGGAGCCCGCGACGGATAATCGGCGATGAGGGCTGCATCATGACGGTACGTATCTCGCTCACCAAGGTGAACCGCTTCTTCAACATCATCTTCGGCGGCATGGCAATGATCGCGGTGATCATACTGGTCGCGTTCACGACGATGCGACTGGCGATCCACGGTGGGCAGGTGGAGGTGCCGAACCTGGTGGGAATGACGGCGACCGACGCGACCAAGAGCATAGGAGGGCACGGGCTGAACCTTGTGCTCACAGACCGTTTCTATTCGGCGACGATTCCGGCGGGACACATCATCTCACAGACACCGGCGCCGGGGGTGATCGTGCGACACGAGTGGGAGGTGCGCGCGATCGAGAGCCTCGGACCGCAGAAGGTCTCGATCCCGGACGTGAGCGGCATGACCGAGCGACCCGCCGCCATGACCCTTCGCAAGCTCTCACTCGATCTCGGGACAGTCGCCCACATCGGCGCCCCCGGCACGGCGGAGGTCGTGCTGGCGCAGACGCCCCCGCCCAACGCTGGCGGCGTCGACAGTCCCCGGGTCAGCCTTCTGCTGAGCCAGAAAGAGGACATGCGCTCTGGCGGCTTCGTCATGCCTTCGTTGACGGGACTCAGCCTAGCCACGGCAACCAGCCGCGCTGCCGCTGCAGGCCTTTACGTCACGGATGCACTACCGCCCGATCCTTCTCCAGATGCAGCCAACCCAACGGCTCAGGCGATTCCGGTCCAGTCCGGCAGCATCGTCGTCTCGCAGAGTCCGGCTGCGGGACATCACATGTTCCGGGGCGAGGGCGTGCGGCTAACACTGGGAAACTAGTGTGCTGCCCTTAGGGGTTCGCTGTATAAATTCCTGAGCGGGTGCCCATCCTCGACGCAGTTTCATTGCGACGGGCCGGAGCCCCCGACGAGCGCTTTTGCTCGTTGGGGTGGGAGCGTGGGGTATCGTGCGCGGCAGCGCACGACCGGAAGCAGTGACGTTTGCGTGGTCGTCCTACCGTAAGCGGCGCAGACTCTCGACGGAAGGCACGAAATAATAGGAGCCGGTCAACGGCTGAGTAAAACGTGTGAGCGCATCGCGCGTACCAGTGATTCGGCCCGCCATGCTATCGAGCATTCTGGAAAGCCGCTTCTGGTCTGCGCTGAATCCAACGAACATGGTGCCATGGTCGTCGACGCTTCCGTAGGGCATGTTGCGACGGAAGATGTTCCCAAACTCGTCCTGATCAGTGCGAGCGACATGCGAGTCCGATGGCTTGTTCTCGAGTTCGATGCTGTCGAGCTTGGTGCGTCCCATGATGCGCTCCTGCTGATCGACCGGCAGAGCTTCCCACTCAGCTACTCTGTGCTTCCACTTTTGAAGCAACAAGACTGAGCCGGCAGCGCCGGGAACGCCTTCCGGAATGAGCGCATCAGCGGGAGCGTCGAGCAGCGTGGGATTCTCCGAGCCATCGATGAAACCGGTAAGATCGCGATCATGCCTATACGACCAACTCGAGGTTTCTTCCCTTAGCGAGGCCTGCCCTGCGAGGTCATGAATGATCGAGCGGGCCATATCGAAGATAACGTCATAAGCACTGCCAGACAGCCATACCAGCGCATCATGTTGTGTGGCTGGCATAACGAATCCTTCTGTACCCTGGATCTCGTTGTTGAAGCCCTCCACGCCAGGAGGAGCGTCCTCTGGAACAATATTGCGCCAGAGTTCAGGCCGAAAGCCGATAACGAAGTTCACTCCTCCTGTGGTGGTTCGCGGTTCACGGATAGCTGAGATCGTAGAGGCGAACTCCTTGCATTTCTTCGCGTCCAGAATGTCAAACTCCAGGTACGCATGAGAGGAGGTTCCAAGAGCGAAGATTCCAGCCTGAGGCGTGTACATGCAGGCATTATATCGAGCACCATCTTTGCCAATACAACTGAGCTCGATCGCTACGCGCGTTCCAAAACAACCGCAAAAAATCCGTCGCAGCCATGGATGCCCGGGAGGGTTCGCAAAGCACCGTCGCGAACGGCTGACACAAGGAGGGCGGCGCCAGCTTCCGGCTGGGCGATGCCTGTTGCTGTCAGTTGCTGGAGAAACTGCTCCACCGGGATCGTTCGCACACCGGTGAGGGTGCTGACGACCTGCTCGTTCTCCTCCGGCTCGAGCGAGCAAGTGGAGTAGACCAGCCGCCCACCAGGGGCGAGACGCTTGATGGCCGCCTGCAGAATGGTGCGCTGCCGCTGCGCCTGCCGGGTCAGCTCCTCCGCCTGGAAGTTGTGACGAATCTCGGGGTTTCTCGCCAGTGTACCGGTGCCGCTGCACGGGACATCGCAGAGAATCAAATCAAACAGGTCCTCGGGCTGAGAGACAGTCGCATTGGCCACAGAGCACTGGACAGACTCCGCGTAGGTGTAGCGCCGCAGACGAGCCTCCATATGGGCGAGGCGCGTGGCACTGACGTCCGTCGCGACGATCTGAGTCTCTGGCAGCCGTCGTGCCAGCATCAAGGTCTTGCCTCCCGGAGCGGCACAGCAATCCCATATTCGCAGAGGAGTGCCGTCCGTGCGTTCGGGCAGGGCTGCGGCGGCGATCTCGGCCACCAGACGTGAGCCATTATCCATCTGAGGCAGGTCCCCGCCGGTTTCGGTAAACATCGGGGTCTCGGTGGGCTCCTGTTGGCCAGCCTCGCAGATCGCGAGCGCCGCTGCGCGACCGTACTGCGTGACCCAGTGCTCGACGAGCCAGAGGGGATGGCCCAATCGCTCGGCGAAGGCTGGGACGGACTCGTACACGCGCGTGCCGGGCCGCTGCGCCGCTGCCAGCTTGCGGAGGATAGCGTTGACCATGCCCGCTGCGTGGGGCTGGTTCGCCACCTTGCACAGCTCTACGCTCTCGCTGAGCGCGGCATGGGCGGGGATGCGGTCCATGTGGAGGAGCTGGAACGCTCCCATGCGCAGGGCAAGCGCGACCGGTGCGGCGAGCCGCTGCTCGGGCCGCTGAAGCAGAGTGCGGATACGGGCGTCGAGGGCGATCTCCCAGCGCAGGACGCCCATAACGAGAGCGGTGGCGAGGTTGCGGTCTTCGGGCGAGAGGCCTTCGGTGCGCGCGGAGTGCAACAACTCGTCGCTGTGGCCCTTGCGCTCGCCGACCAGGGTCAGGATCTCAAACGCCACGCGGCGAGCGGGAGTAATCGTAATCTTCGGAGCTGGCGGCGGTGCCGCTGCTTTGCGAGGCGCGGGCTTGCGAGGGGTCGGCGTCATCCGAGTGGCTCACCGCTCTTGACCTGATAGCCACGGAGAAACTCGGCGGCGCTCATGCGGCGCTTGCCTTCGAGCTGAACCTCGTCAAGGGCGAGGACAGAGCCCTCAGCGCAGACGGCGAGCAGTTCGTCGCCCTGTACCAGCAGGTGTCCGGCGGGCTGGGATGAGATCGTGTCCGTGGCGTGCATGTGATGGATGATGAACTTCTTTCCACGGAGGGTTGTGTAAGCTCCGGGCCATGGTTGAAAGCCGCGCCAACGGTCATAGCTGGCACGAGCAGTACGGGTAAAGTCCATAAGGCCATCCTCGCGCTTGAGGATAGGGGCAAGGGTCGCAAGGGAATGGTCCTGTGGCTGAGGGACGATAGAACCGTCAGCGAGACCTTGAAGAGTTTCAACTGTAAGGTCTGCGCCAACTGCAGCAAGAGACTGAAAGAGATCGACGGAGGTCTCATCGGGTGCGATGGGGACAGCCTTCGCAAGCAGCATGTCACCGGTATCGAGGCCCGCATCGATGCGCATGGTGGTGAGGCCGGTAATGGCTTCGCCTTCGGCGACAGCCCATTGAATGGGCGCTGCACCTCTGTACTTCGGCAACAGCGAACCATGGAGGTTGATGTTGCCAAGAGAGGGTAGATCAAGCATCCACTGCGGAATGATGCGGCCGTAGGCGACGATCAGGATCGCATCGGGCGCGATGGCTTCGAGCTGGGCGCGGAGGTCCGTGTTGTTTTTTATCTTTTCGGGCTGGAGGACTGGAATACCCAGCTCCTGCGCGGCTTGTTTGACCGGAGGCGCGTGCATCTGCTGGTCACGCCCGACGGCACGGTCAGGCTGGGTGAGGACCAGCGCCACGTCATGCCCAGCAGCTACGACCGCCCGCAAGGTGGGGACGGCGAAGTCAGGGGTACCGCAGAAGACCAGCTTCACCCTTACCACTCACCATTCTTTTGCAGCTTCTTGATCTTGCGCAGGACGAGGTCGCGCTTGAGGCGGCTGAGGTGGTCGATGAAAAGGATGCCATCGAGGTGGTCGATCTCGTGCTGCAGGGCGCGGGCGAGCAGCTCTTCGCCCTCGACCTCAATCCACTTGCCGGTGACATCCTGGGCCTTGACCTTGACCCATTCGGCGCGTGATACCTTCTCGCGAATCTCAGGCAAGCTGAGGCAGCCTTCTTCTTCGACCTGCTTACCGCTGCGGTCGATGATCTCGGGGTTGATGAGGACGATCTTCTCCTCGGGGTTCTTCTTGAAGCTGACGTCGACGATGGCGAGGCGCTTGGAGATATTGATCTGCGGCGCTGCGAGGCCGATGCCCTGCGCGGCGTACATGCTGTCGAACATCTCGTCGACGAGCTTCTTCAGCTTCGCGTCGAACACTGTCACGTCCTCGCCGCGCTTAGCCAGCACGGGGTCCGGATACTTTATGACCTCATGGATCTTGCTCACTCAGTACGCTCGAATCTGCTCGGAATAGCCATTGAAGTTGCGCTGCAGCTCCCGCAGCGAATCGCCACCAAATTTTTCTATCACCAGCCGCGCGACGGTAAGGGCAACCATCGCCTCGGCCGCTACGCCAGCCGCCGGGACGACGCAGACATCGCTGCGCTCATACGCCGCCTTGACGGGCTCGCGAGTCTCGAAGCTGACCGAGGCCAGCGGGCGGCGGAGGGTGGAGATGGGCTTGAGGTAGCCACGAACAACAACGTCCTCGCCGTTCGAGATGCCGCCTTCGAGGCCTCCGGCGTTATTGTGCTCGCGAGAGAATTTCGTGAAACCGTCAGTGCCCTCGTAGCCGATGGCATCGTGGACGGCGGAGCCAAGCGACTCGGCTGCGGTGACGCCGCGGCCAATCTCGACGGCCTTGACCGCCTGGAGACTCATGACCGCCTGGGCGAGGAGGCCGTCCATGCGTTCGTCCCAGTTGACGTGGGTGCCAACGCCGGGGGGAAGGCCGTGGACGATGACCTCGAAGACGCCGCCAATGGTGTCGCCAGTGCGGAGGACAGCGTCGACCTCGGCCTTCATGCGGGCTTCGCTGGGTTCATCGACACAGTTGAGGAGAACTATCTCCTTTGTTTGTAATGCGACGATCTCTTCCCAGGTGGCTGGACGGTCGAGCTCGGCCTTACCGACCTTGATGACATGGCTGGCGACCTCGATGCCGAGAGAGCGCAGGAGCAGCTTGGCCATGGCTCCGGCGGCGACGCGGGCGGCGCTCTCGCGGGCTGAGGCTCGCTCGAGGACGTAGCGGGCATCGGGGAAGTCGTATTTGAGCGCGCCGGCGAGGTCGGCGTGGCCGGGACGGGGGCTGGCTACGGCTTTGTGCTTGTCGGGATCACCGGGTTCGACGGGGAGGATCTCGGTCCAGTTCTTCCAGTCGTTGTTCGCGAGCGTCATGGCGATGGGGGAGCCGATGGTCTTGCCGTGGCGTATCCCGCTTAGAATGTGCGCTGTATCGCGCTCAATGCGCATCCGGCCACCGCGTCCGTAGCCCTGCTGGCGGCGCCAAAGCTCGTGATCGATGAACTCTTGTTCGACGGGAACGCCTGCGGGCATCCCGCTCACCAGGGCGACTAAGCTCTCGCCGTGGCTTTCTCCTGCTGTTGAAAAACGTAGCATTTTGCTCTCTTTAGTCCAGAAGAAATTGTAACAACTCCATGAACGGCAGGAGGGGTACTTGACAAACATGGACGCCAGAAGAGGAGGTCCGTGCGACAAAAGGCAACTGTAGCTACAAAACCGTAGTTACACATTTGTAGCTACAAATGTAGTTACAGTTTCGAGCTTCACTCTTCGTCGAGGTAAGCCTGGGAGTTGAGGAGGGGACGTTCCATGGAGCGGACCCATTCGGTCATCTCGGCGGCACCTTTTCCGTTGGCTCCGGCTTTGCCGAACTCGCCGTGCATGGTCTGCATTTTGGCTTCGAGGTCGTCGAGGGCGCTGAGGAGGATGGCCTCGGGGGTCATGGGGAGCTTGGGGGAGCCGAACTCGTACTTGCCGTGGTGGCTGAGGATCATGTGCTCGACGAGGACGCTGAGCTTTTCGGGGAACGGCGCGAGTGCTTGGAGCTTTTCGCGCAGCATACCCTGGGCGATGCTGATGTGGCCAATGAGCTGGCCTTCGAGGGTATAGCCGAAGGAGTTCTTCCAATGCAGCTCGCGGATCTTGCCAATGTCGTGGAGGATCGCGCCGGTGACGAGGAGGTCGGGGTTGACCTCGGGGTAGAAGGGCGCGGTGGCGAGGCAGACGCGGACGAGGGTGAGGACGTGCTCGAGCAGGCCACCGAGCCAGGCATGGTGGAGCATCTTGGCGGCAGGAGCAGAGCGGTAGGCTTCGCCGATCTGCGGGTCGTCGAGGAAGGCGAAGACGAGGCGCTTCAGATCCTCGTTCGCGAAGGCGGAGACGTAGCCGCGCAGCTCTGACCACATCTCGTCGATGTCGTACTTTGTGGCGGGGAGGAAGTCGGATGGATCGACCTCGGACTCGGCGGCTAGGCGGAGCTTTTGCAGGGTGATCTGGAACTTACCCTGGTACTTGCTGATCTGGCCCTGCGCCTTGACGTAGCTGCCCTCGGCGCAGGTGGCGACGACGTCGGCGATGTCGTCCCACATGCGGGCTTCGAGGGCGCCGGTCTTGTCGCTGAGAATGATAGCGAGGTACTTTCCGCCCTGCTTGCGGTCGCGTTGCTGGATGGAGGAGAGCGCAAAGTAGCCTGTCACCATCTCGTTTTCGAAGTTTACCGCGTCGGCTACGAAGAAATCTTTCATCTTCTTCAGGATACCGCGTTGGTGGATTGCGGGAGCTCAACGACGAACCTGTCTAAACATTGTTTCCGAGTAGCCGACCATCCGCCCGGAGCCCACAATGTGACCGTCAGCCCGTCTGAACGAGTGCCTCGGCCTGTTAGCGACAACCGAGAAGTGAACTTGCCGAAACGAGAATTTTCGAGACTATTTTCAAACTCTTGCTCAAAGCCTACGAGAAACGTGACTTCTTTTCTAAGAATGCAGCACCCTCCACATTGATAAGAAATAGTGTTTTGGCAAACGACGTCGCTCTTCGATTTCGCTGACTGATTTAAATATGCGACCAGTTATATGCGACTAGTGGTAGAGTTCCCCTGTCACTCAGATCGGTTGTGCGCCTTGAATATCCACTCTGTTTTTCTCGTCAGAGAACAGCCAGTGTACCGGGCCCTTCTTCGAGTATCGGCGATCCTGGCCTTCGTCTGTCTCTTTGTCCTGATTACAGGTTGTGGAGGCAGGGCCCCTGGCGTCACACCGCCCACAACCTCCCCAGCGCCAGCAAACCTCGTGTACCCCAAAACGACTATCGCGGTCACGATTGGCCAATCGATCACGACGGATACACCGACTGTCACCGGTACTGTAACCGGCTACTCGGTCAGCCCCGCGCTCCCTTCGGGCCTCAACCTTAGTGTGTCGACTGGCGCAATCTCCGGCACTCCGACCTCAGTCGCCGCACAAGCCACCTACACAATCACCGCAACCAACGCCGCAGGCAGCACCACCGCGACCGTACAGATCGTCGTGAACCCCGCGGTGCCTGCAAGCTTGTCGTACCCGCAAACCACTATCGTTGCGACGGTCGGGAAAGTAATTGCGACGGATACACCGACCATCACCGGTACTGTAAACAGTTATTCAGTCAGCCCCGCTCTTCCTGCAGGCCTCAACCTGAGTGCGTCGACTGGCGCAATCTCCGGCACTCCGACTTCAGTAACAGCCCGGGCAAGTTATACCGTGACAGCAGCCAACACCACAGGCAACACAACCGCAACCGTACAGATCGTCGTGAACCCCGCGGTGCCTACAAACCTGTCGTACCCGCAAACCACTATCGTTGCGACGGTCGGGAAAGTAATTGCGACGGATACACCGACCGTCACCGGTACTGTAACCGGCTACTCGGTCAGCCCCGCACTCCCTGCAGGCCTTAGCCTGAGTGCGTCGACTGGCGCAATCTCCGGCACTCCGACCTCAGTCGCCGCGCAGGCCACCTACACAATCACCGCAACCAACGCCGCAGGCAGCACCACAGCAGCTGTGCAGATCGTCGTGAACTCCGCGGCGCCTGCAAACCTGTCGTACCCGCAAACCACTATCGCAGCAAACGTCGGCCAGTTGATCGCAACGGATACTCCCACTGTCACCGGTACTGTAAACAGCTATTCAGTCAGCCCCGCACTCCCTGCAGGCCTTAGCCTGAGTGCGTCAACCGGGGCAATCTCCGGCATTCCGACCTCAGTCGACGCACAGGCCACCTACACAATCACCGCAACCAACGCCGCAGGCAGTACAACGGCGAGCGTGCAGATCGTCGTGAACAGTTTCAGCGTCTTTAGCTTGCTGGATCTCGGCCACGCTAACTCCATGTACACCCTTCGCCTTCAGCCCACTCGTCTCTTCAGTCAAGACGTCAGCGGCCATTGGGTTCTTTGGGACTATGCAGCCGGCAGCCAGCTTGCCGAGGGTGACCCTGCGGCCCAGAACTCAACCCCGTACCCGGCCGATATGGCTGGCTCCGTCCTGGCCGTTGGCATCCCGAACGCGGTTGAAATTCACTCCATCTCCGATGGAAGCCTCATCACTACCCTCACGTCGCCCGGTCTAGACCAGCCCACAGGGAGTTCCACTTGGTGGAAGCTCTCCACCGACGGCAGTTACGTCGTCTCTGGTTCTGCTACGGGCATGTTCGTTTGGAGTACAACGGATGGCCATCTTCTCTTTACTCGAGCCGGAGACTATTCGCATGCGAACGCCTTCGCCGCCGCGGGGCAAATTCAAATCGCTTTAGGTCCTGCAGGCACCAACGTCATTGAAACCGACTCTGTCTCCGACGGAACCACTTCTATAGGTCCCGCCTTCACGGCCAACTTCAACATATGGTTCACAGACGGCAGCCACTTTATTACAAATACGCCGAACCTCAGTCCTCCGTTTACTCCGGCTGTCTACGATGTGTACACCTACTCCGCGACCTCTGTTCAACAGGGAGGGATGATCGCTCTCAGCTCTGTGCAAGGTCTCAACGGCTACGCGAACTGGTTCTGGTCCTATCCTGGCTCTACTCTTAGCCTGTATCCCGTTGGCACCACTACCCCAACTGCTACTTATCCTATGGGCGGGGACTCAATAGTGGTTCCGTCCGGTTCTACGCTCGGCCTGATCCCTTATGGAACCGGCGCGGCTTCTGTCCTTGATATCTCTGGTTCTATTCCAGTACGCACTGACTTCACCCTTCCTGTCGCCTACGACAATGTATTTGCTGCGGTCTCTCCCACGCAGTGGGCCGTCGGCAATGTGCGCGGCGTTGTTCTCGACGGCCCCAGCGCCGCGACGACTCCCCGCTTTTTCGGTTACGGCAATGCGTTCAGTATTGCCGGAGCTCCCGGACAGGTAGCCATTGCCACCGCCAGCGGCAAGATTTTCACTTACAATCCTGCTTCGCCAACCGTAGTCTCGACGATCAACTTCACCAGTTCGAAACTCGCCCTCTCCACTGACGCAACTGTTCTCGCTGCCAAAGCCAGCGACATTGACGCGCAATACGAACCCGATCGCACCCTTAACCTCTACTCCCTGCCAGCAGGCACCCTCGCCGAGAGCTTTCCGTATCAATACAACGATGCGATGCCTACGCCGTTCCTCTTCGACTTCACCATGTCAAGCTCAGGCAACGCTCTCAGCCAGACTCTGGGACTTTATAACGGGTTGTACTTCGATTACACGCGTGAGGTCACACCCTCCAACGGCTCGCCGATTATCTGGTCGGATCATCCACCTTCCGGGCCCTATACGGGCACTGCCACCATCTTCCTGTCCCCCGACGGCAGCCTGATTGCGGCATCCCTGGGTGGCTACTCATCCACGTCCACGGCCAGCATATACAAAAATGGTGTGCTCGTCGCTACTGTCAGTGGGGTCGTCGCAGGTTGGATTGATAACAATCGAGTCCTCGTGAACACCTTCGCAGCGGGTGATCCCACCACTGACCCGCCGCCGCCTTACACTGGAGCCGTCATCTATGACGCCTCTGGCACGCAGATCACTACACTCAACTCGCTCCCACAACTTACTCCGTCAGAGATCACCCAAGCTCTCGTCGGTGGCTTTCAGACCGTGAACTCCGACGCCATCTACTCACCGGCCACATATTCCATCTACTCTCTAACCAGCGGTGCCGTAATTTGGACCGAAAGCCTTCCAGGTGGAACAACGATAAACTTCCCGTATTACGGGGCCTCAGCCGTCTCCGGTAACTACATCATTTTCACCTCAGGCCACCGAATACTCGTCGATCTTCCGTAGCTGCGAACAGATGTCCTCATTCATCGATAAGGGCAAGTCCTCGTGCGCTGACCGGAAGTTGGCACTCGTGGTCTCCCACCCTTTCGCGATGTTGCTGCGAAAGGATGGGGCACCCAGCATTGTGCTAACCAAGACAAACCGCAGGTCCTTCGACTACGCTCAGAATGACAGATTTATGCAGAGCATTTATAGCAACCAATTGCTTGAAAGGAACCCTTATGTCCAAGCTTCGCGTACAGTCCTTCTCGATATCCCTCGATGGTTATGGTGCCGGCCCCAACCAGGATCTCGACAACCCCCTTGGCGTCGGCGGTATGGCGCTGCACGAATGGGTATTTGCCACACGTACTTTTCAACAAATGCTTGGCAAGGATGGCGGCACCACGGGGATTGACAATGACTTTGCCGCGCGCGGGTTCGGAGGAATCGGCGCGTGGATACTAGGTCGCAATATGTTTGGACCAGTCCGCGGGCCCTGGCCCGACGACAACTGGAAGGGCTGGTGGGGTGACAATCCGCCTTACCACGTTCCTGTCTTCGTCCTCACCAACCACCCACGCCCGGCGATCACCATGAGCGGCGGCACTACCTTCCACTTCGTCACCGATGGCATTCACGCCGCACTGGAACAAGCTGTCGCCGCTGCGAACGGTCAGGATATCCGGCTCGGCGGCGGGGTCGCCACCATCCGCGAATATCTTCGTGCAGGGCTGATCGATGAGATGCATTTGGCCATCTCACCGGTTCTGGTCGGCTCTGGCGAAAACCTGCTCGAAGGTATTGATCTACCGAATCTCGGCTATCAATGCACCGAACACGTTCCTACTCCGAACGCAACGCATGTCGTCTTCACGAAGCGGCCCGGAGGGTAGGTGAGGTATTTTGCGGGAGTTGGAAGATTGGGCTTGACAAGGAGTAGGTAGTTCTTGTATTTAACCTATTAGTTATTTAACTGAAAGGTTTACAACGATGACATCGGACACTCTGAGCAATACGTTTGCGGCGCTGGCCGATCCGACGCGGCGGGCGATTCTGGCGAAGCTTTCGCTGGGCGAGGCTTCGGTGACGACGCTGGCGGAGCCGTTTGCGATGAGCATGCCTGCGATCTCGAAGCATCTGAAGGTGCTGGAGCGGGCAGGGCTGATTGCTCGCGGGCGCGAGGCGCAGTGGCGGCCGTGTCGTCTGGAGGCTGCTCCGCTGAAGGATGTGTCGGCGTGGGTGGACGAGTACCGGCGGTTTTGGGAAGAGAGTTTCGGCCGACTGGAGGAGTATTTGCAGCAGATGAAGAGAAGCGAGCAAAAACAGGTGAAAGCAAAACGAACCAACAAGGAGAAGCGACATGGCAAATAGCAGCGTTGAAATAAATCCCGCGACGATGGCGGGGAATCCGGAACTGGTGCTTACGCGGACGTTCGAGGCGCCGCGAGAGGTTGTGTTTGCGGCGTGGACGAACGCGAAGCATCTGGAGAAGTGGTGGGGACCGAAGGGGTTCACGTGCCCGGTGTGCGCGGTGGATGTGCGGCCGGGCGGAAAGATCCGGATCGACATGCGGGGACCCGATGGGACGGTGTATCCGATGGTTGGTGCGTTCGAGGAGATCGTTGCGCCGGAGCGGTTGGTGTTTACCAGCGGTGCTCTGGATGCGAAAGGGGAGATGCTGTTCCAGATCCTCAATACGATCACATTTGTTGCGAAGGGCGAGAAGACTGTGCTGACAGTTGAGGCCCGTGTGGTGATGTCGAAGCCCGGAGCTGCTCCGCACCTGAAAGGGATGCAGGAGGGTTGGAGCCAGACCCTGGACAGGTTGGGCGATGCTGTGGCAGACACCTCGGCACGGGAGATTGCGGCGACTCGGGTGTTCAATGCTCCGCGTGAGACAGTCTGGCGGATGTGGACGGAGAAGGAGCACATCGTGCAGTGGTGGGGGCCCCGTGGGTTCAGCAACACGGTGAAGGAGATGGAGGTGAGGCCGGGCGGCATGTGGCGACACACCCTGCATGGTCCGGATGGGACGGACTACTGGAACGAGAGCATGTATATCGAGGTGATTGAGCCGATACGGCTGATGTTCGAGCACATCACGGCGCCGGTGCATGTGGTGACGGTAACGTTCGACGCGCAGGGCGAGAAGACAGTGGTGACGATGCGGATGCTATTCGAGACGGCTTTGCTGCGAGACAAGCTGGTCGAAGCAGTGGGCGCGGTCGATGGTTTGAATCAGACGCTGGATCGGCTGGTGGATTTGTTAGCGAAGCGGTAGGAGCTTTGATGGCGAGGGCGGATGGCTTTGGGGCTGTCCGTCCTTTAGAAGGCTTGCAACGGGGGGAGAGGCTAAATTGTGAAAGAAAATCGGATTGATCCGGGAGACAATGCACTTTCCCGTCGAAACTTTCTTGCCAGTGCAGGGACTGTCGCGGCCGGCGCTCTCGTCGCCGGTTACAGCAATGAGACTTCGGCAGCCGCTACTCTACCGGTGACGACCATGTCCCCAGTCGCCACTCAACCAACGGTAACAGGCGCTACATCACCAATCGATGAGCGCGAGGAGAGGAACATGAGCACTACTGGTCTTTCGAAGTCGCGGCTCGAGCGAATGCATCAAGTGTTGTCCGGACATATCGAACAAAAAGAGATGCCCGGACTCGTTGCGATCGTCAGTCATCATGATGACGTTCATGTGGAGGCGCTCGGCACCCTGGCGTTCGACAATCCGGCTCCAATGAAACGCAACACAATCTTTCGCATCGCTTCAATCACCAAGCTCATTACAGCGGTTGCAGCGATGATTCTGGTGGAAGAGTGCAAGATACGGCTCGACGATTCGATTGAGCCATGGCTGCCGGAGCTTGCGAATCGTCGCGTGCTCAAGTCCCTCTCCTCGCAGCTCGATGACACGGTGCCTGCAGTGCGTGCGATCACCGTTCGCGATCTGCTGACCTACCGCATGGGTTTCGGCAGTGTGATGGCGATGCCGGGTACATATCCGATTCAGAAGTTGATTCGTGACTATCGGATTGGCGGCGACGGTCCCATGCTGCCGTCAAGCTACCCGGACACGGATGATTGGATGAAGAAGCTCGGCTCGCTGCCGTTGCTCGCGCAACCTGGCGAGCAGTGGATGTATCAGGTGAGCGGTGATGTGCTCGGGGTTTTGATCGCTCGAGTGTCGGGGCAATCGCTCGGCACATTTATGCGCGAGCGCATCTTCGATCCGCTTGGAACGAAAGACACAGCATTCCATGTGCCTGCTGAGAAAATCGACCGCTTGACTGAGTTCTACTTTTTCAATCATCCAGCAAACAAGCTGGATGTGTTTGACGGCGTGGCGAACAGCGCATGGCGATCCGAGCCATCGTTCGAATCGGGCGGAGGCGGCCTCGTCTCGACGATCGATGACTATTTTGCCCTCAGCCGCATGATGCTAAACAAAGGACGGCATGGCCGCGAGCAAATTCTTTCCCGCGCCACCGTGGAGCTGATGACCTCCGATCAAGTTACAGCCGAGCAGCGCACAGGCTCCGAAATCTTCTTTGGCACGCATTCCAGCTGGGGCTTAGGCATAGCGGTGGACATTCAGCGTAGTCAGATCTTTCAGACACCAGGCCGATTCGGTTGGACGGGCGGCTTCGGCACAACGGCATACGCCGATCCTCAAGAGGGAATGATCGGCATCCTCTTCACGCAGCGCCTGATGGATTCGCCGCAACCGCCGAAGGTATACGACGACTTCTGGACACTGGCGTATGGAGCGCTGGAGTAGCGCTGTCGCACGAGAAAGCATCCGCTCTACGAGCAAACCGCAGGTCCTTCGACTCCGCTGCGCTGCGCTCAGGATGACAGTTGTGAGGATGGGTTGGGCTTTATATCCCACCCTTTCGCGGTGAGGCTCTGCGAAAGGATGGAGCACCCGGTCAGTCGTGCCAGTCAAGGCGAAAAGCAGATCCCTGCGGGATGACAAACAGAAGAACAAACAACGACGCGAGAGTCTGAGCTCTCGCGTCGTTGTCGTCCGCCGTACCTTATTGCTGGGGCGGGGTGGGTGTTGGCGTTGCTGGGGTTGGGGCCGAGGGCGTGCTGTCCGACGGTGCCGTAGCAGGCTTCGGTGGTCCTGCGGTTCCTTCATACTGAGTTCCGCGATCCGGAGCCTTCGACGGGGTCTCCACTGGAGGTGGAGGGGCGGGCTGCTTAGGCTGATCCTGCAGCCGCTGCTTGGCCTCTCCCTTAGCACGCTTCTTCTTTTTCTTCTTTGCCGTGTCGCCGCTGAGGCCAAGGGGAGCGGCCTGGGTCTGTGCCGCGGCCTTTTCCTCGTTGGTCATCGGAGTCGGAGTTGAGATCGCCTTCTCCTTCACCTTGGCGGTCTTCTTTGCGACCTTCGCGGCTTTCACCTGCTGGGCACGAGCGCTGTAGCGTGTCTTCTTCAGCTCGGGGGCCTGGGGAGAGAGCGGATTGGCGTCAGTGGCCGAGGTGCTCGCGGTCGAGGCGGAGGTGTCCAAGGGAGCCATCGCGACTCCCGGAGCTACATCCTTCTCCTTCACAGCCTCTCCTTGCTGACCAATTCCAAGACCCTCATCCGCGGCCAGTCCCTGAGAGCCCGCGGGCAGCGAGTTGCGTGGAGCCTGGCCGAAGCGAACTTTTTCCTTCTTCACCTTTTTCTGTTTGGTGATCGTGGCCAGGTTGCCGGTCGTCGTGGTGGTGGGCTTGACTACACCAGCAGCGCCAGTTGCAGCAGTTGCGGCAACTGCTGGAGCCTTCGTGCTGGGGGTTGCCGTGGAGAATCTTCCGCCCCGGTCGAAGCGTTTCTTCTCAACAGCCGCCTTCTTCTTGACGACGGGAGCCGAGTAGGCCGTGAAGACCGGTTTGGTCTCCTTGGAGGAGGCACCGGAGTCCACGTAGCCAGGCTTGATGTCGATGTACGCATCTTCGCGAAGGTGGGTGAGATAAGCACGCAGCGCAGGCTGCATCTGCTCCATGTACATCGCTTCCTGGATCTGAGGTTCAACGTCCTTAAGTGGCGGAACGCCAGCGACGTCGTGCTGGGTGACCTTGAGGATAACGAACCCCTGCCGGGTGCGGATCGGGGCGGTAGCCTCACCTGCATTCAACGCGAAGGTCTGATCTTCGAGCACCTTGGCGAGTGCGCCGCGCTTGAACTGACCGAGATCCCCGCCCTGCGAGGCGGTGGGCCCACCAGAGTAGGTCTTCGCCAGTTCGTCGAACTTCGCGCCGGCCTTCAGCTTGCCCTCGACCTCAGCGGCCTTGGTCTGCGCCTGGGCCACGATAGCATCGTTGGCATCGGCGGGAGTCGGAATGAGAATCTCGCTCAGCCGAACCTGCTCGGGCTGGGTGAACTCCTGCTTATGTGCGTCGTAGTAGGCCTGCTCCTGGCCTTGGGTCATCTGGAGGCGGCGACCGACCTCGTCGCGCACGACCTGCTGGGTGATGACGCTGTTGCGGATGTTCGCTTTGAAGTCCTCATAGGAGACGCCCTGCTGCCGGGCTGCCTTTTCGAGGTCGTCCAATGTGTCCAACTTGTTCTGCTTGCGGATCTCATCGAGCCGGCGGATGAGCTCAGCATCGGCGTTGATGCCGAGCTCCTTGCCGCGGGAGAGCAGCAGCTGCTGGTCGATCATGTCGCGGAGCATGTTTTTCTCGCGATCGGCGGTCTCGGTGGGGCTGGCGTTGGACTGCTGCAGCTCCTGGGCGAGTTGTTGCTCGCTCCGCTCGACATCGCTCCGGCTGATGATCTGGTCGTTCACGCGGGCGATGATGTCTTCGACGACCTGACCGTTGGGCGTGATCGCGGCCGGGGTCGGCAGAGAGGTCAGGGGCCTCGGTGCGGGTGCGTTGATGGGGCTCTGGTACCGCGGAGCCTGTGCGGCTACCACTCCCGGCAATGTCAGCAGGCTAAACCCGCACACTACCGCGTACTGCGAAATTCTTAGGGTCATCGTCGCTCGTATCTCTATCAACGTCAACGGTGGAAATTGGTTCCACCGGCTATTGCCTGTCCTCAAAACGCACTGCATGGACTCGTAAAAAAATCAGCCGACATCCGATACGCAATTCTAACTGTACAGCCGAGAACAGGCGAATTCAGTCGAGCTGGACATGCCGGGACTGAGCCCCGCGCTTACCTCGGGGTGTATACTTCGTCCAAAGCAGGACGCATCTGGACGCGCCGCTTTTTGTCTCGAGGACCCCTAGCCAATGGCTCCACGCACCCGCCGCGCACTCTTCTCCGCCACCCTTTTTCTCGCTACCTGCGCTGTCCTCGGCTCAGCTATCAGCCAGAAGGTGGCTGCCCAGTCCGCCTCGGACGAGTCCACGCTACGCGACTCGCTGCATGCGTTCACAGGCGTCTATTCGATCGTCGAGCAGAATTATGCGGAGCCCCTGACGGGCGACAAGACGGATAAGGCCATCTATGACGGAGCCATCCCGGGGATGCTCCACGTGCTGGACCCGCACTCGAACTTCTACGATCCAAAGGCTTTCGCACAGATGCGAGAGGACCAGCACGGCAAATATTACGGCGTCGGCATGACGATCCAGCCGCAGCCTACCCCCAGCGGCAAGACCAAGATTGTGGTCCTCTATCCGTTTGAGGGCACCCCGTCGTACAAGGCGGGCGTTCGCCCCGGCGATGTGATTCTGTCGGTCGACGGCAAGTCTACCGATGGCATGGACTCAACCGCTGTCGCCTCGATGCTGAAGGGCGCGCGCGGGACCCATGTTGCGGTCACGATGAGCCGTGAAGGCTCGGAGAAGCCGCTTGTGTTCGACCTGGTCCGCGATGAGATTCCACGACCCTCGGTCGACCTGGCCTTTATGGTCCGGCCCGGTATTGGCTACATCCACGTAACGAACTTTATGGAGACGACCAGCCGCGAGGTTGGGGATGCGCTGGATAAGTTCGGCAATATCAAGGGGCTCGTCCTCGACCTGCGCGGGAACCCGGGCGGCCTGCTGAATGAAGCCGTCAACATGTCCGACAAGTTTTTGCAGAAGGGCCAGATCGTCGTCTCGCAGCGCGGACGGGCGTTCCCGGACCAGGTGTATCGCGCGTCGCATGGCTCCGATACGAAGTACCCCATCGTCGTGCTGGTGAACCGCAATACAGCTTCGGCGGCGGAGATCGTCTCCGGTGCGTTGCAGGACCATGACCGGGCGCTGATCGTCGGCGAGACGACCTTCGGCAAGGGGCTGGTGCAGACAGTGTTTCAGGTCTCGGAGAACTCGGGGTTGGCGCTGACGACTTACCACTACTACACGCCGTCGGGACGGCTGATCCAGCGGAATTACAGCAACATCTCGCTGTACGACTACTACTATGTTCGCGACGGCGTCGAAAAAGGCGCTAACCGGGAGGTCAAACTGACCGACTCCGGACGCACAGTGTACGGTGGCGGGGGCATCACTCCGGATGAGACGATCGCGAGCCCCAAGTCCAATCATTTTCAAGACACGCTGCTTCAGAACTACGCGTTCTTCAACTTCAGCAAGCACTATCTTGCCTCTCACACAGTGACGAAGGACTTCCAGGTCGACGACGCGGTCCTCGGTCAGTTCAAGGACTTCCTGAAGTCGCAGAATGTGGAGTACACCGACGCCGATATCAACGGCGTACTGGACTGGGTGAAGACGAGCATCAAGAGCGACCTGTTTACGTCACAGTTCGGCCAGTTGGAAGGGCTGAAGGTACGTGCAGACTGGGACCCGGAGATTACGAAGGCGCTGGGTTATATTCCAGAGGCACAGGCGCTTGAGGACCACTCCAACAAGACGAATGTGAAGACGGCGAGTCTTTCGCACTAAGGAGTCTCGGCACGAGGAACGGCTCCCGGATTGGAATCCGGGAGCCGTTTCAATTTCTGGGTGTTTCAAGATTTTCTGGAGCGGGAGACCGGGATCGAACCGGCGACATTCAGCTTGGGAAGCTGACGTTCTGCCACTGAACTACTCCCGCTTATTCTGACAAGTGTACCAAACCGGCGTAGTGTTCGCGCCATGCCAACTCACTTCCCTGCTCTACCAGCTTCCGCGTTCGCCGAAGATGTCGATGACGTGGCCGAGCCGCTCTGAGCCTTTGAGCCAGTTGTTTTGCAGGCCGACCTCGACCGCATCCGGATTGCCTGCGAGGAGGCCGTCGACGATGCCCTTGTGTTCGTCCACAGAGGTGTGGAGGTCGTTGATGATGGAGCTTGCGTAGAGACGCCAGTAGCGCTCGGTCTGCGGCTCGATGGCGTTGTGCAGAGTGGACAGCCGGGCGCCTGCTCCGGCGTTCACGATCATGCGGTGGAAGTTTCGATCCAGCTCGAAGATCTCGCCTGAGTGGCCGCCGCGGCCATCGGCTATCGTGAGCAGGCGGTCGTTGACGATGTTGAGCTGCTTGACCAATCCCTCGCGGTCGCTCTTCGACATCTCCGCCGCGCCACGGCCGGCGATACCTTCGAGGCGGCCGATGATGAGGTACAGCTCGTTGGCGTCCTCTTTGGTGAGGGGCGCCACGATCATGCGCGATTTGCTGACGTTGCGATGCTCGAGGACGTAGCCTTCGCGCTGAAGCCAGTGGATTGCGGCGCGAACCGGAGTGCGACTCATGTTCAGCCGTTCCGCTAGATCGGCTTCGACAATCCACGTGCCGGGAGACATCTTCCCATGTACGATGAGTTCGCGTATCTCCTGAAAGGCGGTGAACAGGCTGGTTCCATGCTCCGCTTTTTCGCGCTTTTTGCCGGACACCGGGGATAGGGTACGCCTTTTCACTGGGGCACCCCGTTGCGGGCTAGAGACCTTACTTTTCAATCGTTCGCACCTGTCTCCACTGTATCGCAGCGGACGAGGGCGCTCCGACAAAAATGTTCAAACTATTTGTATGCAAAATAGTCTACAATTCCGGATATGCAAGGGTGGGGAGCTAACATGCAACGAATTCAGGTCATAGACTCGCACAGTGCGGGAGAGCCGACGCGCGTCGTCATCGCTGGGGGGCCGGATCTCGGCGATGGGGATCTACAGAGCCGTCTGGAGCTGCTTCGCACGAAGCACGATGCGTTCCGGACCAGTGTTGTCTGCGAGCCGCGCGGCTCCGAGGTGGTTGTCGGGGCGCTGCTGTGTGAGCCTGTCAATCCTGCGGCTGTTGCGGGCGTTATCTTCTTCAACGATGTCGGCTATCTGGGGATGTGCGGGCATGGAACGATCGGCGTCGTGACGACGCTGGCGCACCTCGGCCGCATTGCTCCGGGAAGGCACACGATCGAGACGCCGGTCGGCACGGTGCAGACGGAGCTTCATCCGGACGGCAGCGTCTCAGTGCGAAATGTGCCGAGCTATCGCTATCGCGCGAGCGTTCCGGTCGATGTTGAGGGATATGGCTGCTTTGTCGGAGACATTGCGTGGGGTGGCAACTGGTTTTTCCTGGTGGCAGAGCATGACTTTGATCTACAGCTTGCCAATCGTGGCGCGCTGATTGCCGTGACGTCAGCGATCCGAGCAGCACTGGCGGAGAGCGGCATCACCGGCAAGGATGGAGCGCTCATCGATCACATCGAGCTTTTCTCCGCACCGGTGAACCAGGCGACTTCGAGCCGCAACTTTGTCCTTTGCCCAGGAGCCTCGTTCGACCGCTCCCCTTGTGGCACCGGCACGAGCGCAAAGATGGCCTGCCTGTATGCAGACGGCAAGCTGGCTCCGGAGACACCCTGGCGACAGGAAGGGATTCTGGGAACGGTCTTTACTGGTTCGGTATCATCGCAGGGTGACAGCGTTATCCCAACAATCACCGGGCGCGCGTGGGTAACTGCTGAGTCGACGCTCTTGTTCGACGCTACCGATCCTTTTCGCGAAGGGATTCCTTTCTGATGCGAAGGTTTGATGTGCTCATCCTCGGGGCCGGCATCGTTGGATGCGCCTGTGCGCTTGAGTGCATGCGGGCTGGGCTGCAAGTGGGCATCGTCGAGCGTGATGTGCCCGGCGGCGCGGCGACTGCGGCTGGCATGGGACACATCGTCGTGATGGACGACTCGCCTGCCCAGCTTTCGCTGACGCGTTATTCGCGGTCTCTGTGGCAGGAGCTGCAACCCCAACTGCCGGCGACGGCCGAATACGAGCGACGGGGCACAGTGTGGGTCGCCGCCGATGACGAAGAGATGGCCGAGGTCCATGCCAAGCAGAAGATCTATGCGGCGGCTGGAGTGGACTCGCAGGTACTCGATGCGCACGCGCTCTCGATCGCGGAACCGAATTTGAGGTCTAAGCTTGCGGGTGGATTACTTGTACCCGATGACGGCGTTATCTACCCGCCGACCGCGGCTATGTTTTTTTTACAGGAAGCCATTCGCGGCGGCGCGGTTCTGTTGCGAGGACATGCTGCGGTCCGCATTGGCAACGGTGTTGTCACGCTGGACGACGGAAGCATGTACGTGGCCAATAGCATCGTCGTGGCAACAGGAGCGGATACGGATCTGTTGCCGTGGCTGCCGATCCAGAAGCGCAAGGGACATCTGCTCATCACAGACCGCTACCCCGGATTTCTCCATCATCAGCTCGTCGAACTTGGATACCTGAAGAGTGCGCATCAGTTGACGGTAGATTCTGTTGCCTTCAACATTCAGCCGCGTTGCACGGGACAGTTGCTCATTGGTTCGTCGCGACAGTACGGCAACGAAAATTCCGGGGCAGACCAGCAGATTCTTCGCGCGATGCTGGAGCGCGCGCGCAGCTATATGCCGGCGCTCGCACAGGTCTCCGGTATTCGTGCGTGGACGGGCTTTCGTGCTGCTACTCCGGACAAGTTGCCGCTTATCGGTCCGACCGATGACGCGACGATCTTTCTCGCAGTGGGCTTCGAGGGTCTAGGTATTACGAATGCGCCTGGAGCGGCGCGGTTGCTTGTGGATAGTCTTTTGCAGCGCACCTCGCAGATCGACGCGGCTCCGTTCCTGCCAGCGCGCGTCGCTCACATGGAGATACACCATGCCTGAGAAGGCGACAGTGACGATCCGCATCAATGGCCGCGAAACGATTGTGCCTGCGAGCTCCGTGGTGAGCGCTGCGATGCTTATCGCTGGCGTGCCTTGCCGAACGTCAGTCTCGGGGGAACCGCGCACGGCGCTTTGCGGCATGGGGATCTGCTTCGAGTGTCGCGCAGTTGTGAATGGCGTTGCCCATCAGCGCACGTGCCAGATCCTATGCCGCGAGGGCATGAGCGTGGAGACGCAGCGATGATGAGGAAGACCGACGTGCTCGTCATCGGAGCGGGGCCTGCGGGTATTGCCGCAGCGACCGCTGCCGCACAGCATGGCTGCGATGTGCTGATGCTGGATGACAATCCGGCAGTGGGAGGGCAGATATGGCGTAGTGGTGTCGAGTCGGCGCGCATCGAGAATGATGCTGCAAAGACAAAGGCTATCGCTGCGTTGCACTCCTCCGGCGCTGAGATTCTGCCAGGACGACAGGTCGTGGATGCGCCGGGGCCGGGTGTGTTGCGTGCTGTCGTGGAGACAGCGAATGGAGCCAATGCGGAAAATTTCGCGTGGAATCGCCTAATTCTTGCCACGGGTGCGCGTGAGCGGTTTCTGCCGTTTCCTGGATGGACGCTGCCTGGGGTGTTTGGTGCCGGGGGACTCCAGGCACTCGTAAAGGGCGGCTTCAGCGTTGCGGGCAAGCGAATCGTCGTTGCGGGAACTGGGCCGCTGCTGCTGGCCGTCGCCGTGCATTTGCAGGAGTATGGAGCGAAGATTGTTTGCATTGCAGAGCAGGCACCACTGGGACAGATGCTACCCTTTGCGGCCTCGCTGTGGTCGCATCCATCCAAGTTGCTACAGGGTATTCGCTATCGTGCGGCACTGACGCGTGTTCCGTATCGCACCGGCTATTGGCCATCTACGGCCGAGGGAGACGGGTCCGTGCGCGCCGTTCGGCTGACCGACGGCAAACGGATATGGGATGAGCCATGCGATCTGCTTGCGTGCGGATTTCATCTTGTTCCGAACACGGAGCTGGCAGCGCTGCTCGGGTGCAGGTTCGATGGCGACTTCGTCGAGGTGGACGGGCAGCAGCAGACTTCTGTAGCGAATATTTTTTGTGCGGGCGAGCCTACCGGTATCGCAGGTCTTGATGCTGCACTGGTGCAGGGCGAAATTGCTGGCCTGGCCGCTGCGGGAGAGACGCGGAAGGCGTCCACGCTGCATAAGCGTCGCGATGCGGAACGCGTCTTTGCAAGCCGGTTGGAGTCGGCGTTCCGGTTGCGTCCAGAGCTGCGCTCGCTTGCTGCACCTAACACTATTGTCTGCCGCTGTGAGGACGTTTCGTTCTCGCAATTGCAGGGATACCCCTCATGGACGGATGCCAAGCTGCAGACACGTTGCGGCATGGGCCCGTGCCAGGGACGAATCTGCGGCCCGGCCGCGCAGACGCTCTTCGGTTGGCGTGCGACTTCTGTGCGTCCACCCATCTTTCCGGTGCCGCTTGCAGTCTTCGGCAACGACGATCTTGACCTTCCAAACGAAACAACAACTCTTCAGGAGATGACATGAACTGGTTCGGAGTAATGCCCGCAATGACGACACCGTTCGACAGCAAACTTGCCGTCGATCACGCCTTCCTATCGCAGCACGCCGCGTGGCTGCTAGAGAACGGATGCACAGGATTGGTAGCACTGGGCTCGCTTGGCGAGGGTGCCACGCTAGAGCACGCAGAGAAGATCGAGATACTGAAGACAGTCGTGCGCGTTTCGGCGGTGAAGAAAACGCCGGTGGTTGCAGCGATCTCGTCACTCTCGACCACGAATGCCGTAACGCTCGCGAAGGACGCCGAAGAGGCGGGTTGCGAGGGGCTGATGGTGCTGCCACCGTATATTTATACGTCGGACTGGCGCGAGATGAAGCAGCATGTCTCGACGATTATTGCTTCAACGAAACTCCCTTGCATGCTCTACAACAATCCTGTGGCCTACAAAACGGACTTTTTGCCGGAGCAGATTGAGGAGCTCGCTAGCGAGCACACGAACCTGCAGGCGGTGAAGGAGTCCAGCGCGGATATTCGTCGCGTGGCCGCTATTCGCGCCATCCTGGGCGATCGGCTGGACATCTTTGTGGGTGTAGACGATGTGCTTGTCGAAGGCGTGAACGCGGGTGCGAAGGGATGGATCGCAGGTCTAGTCAACGCGTTTCCGGCGGAGTCAGTTGCGCTCTTCAACCTGGCGCGCGCGGGCAAGCACGAGGAAGCATTCGCGCTGTATCGCTGGTTCTTGCCACTGCTTCGCATGGACACAGTGCCTAAGTTCGTACAACTCATCAAGTGGGTGCAGGGAGAGACCGGCACAGGTTCGGCGACCGTTCGTGCGCCACGTTTGGAGCTTCACGGCGCTGAACTCGCGGAGGCGCAGAAGGTACTGAAGACTGCGCTGGCGAACCGGCCTACTGTTAAGTCCACGGCATTCCCCTCTCTACAGGAAGCGTAAGAGCGAAAAGGAAGTGCGTCTTGAACAACTTCAGACTTGAGAGAAGCTGTGCGTTGGCAGCGGTGCTGCTATCCTTCGCTGTCAACGCAGACACATCTCTCGCGCAAACAACCACGCAGATAAAGCCGTCCCATACTGCGGCACAACTGAATGCCTTCTATGCGGCCGAGTGGGAGTACCAGCTCGAGCGCCATCCTGAGATGGCGACCTATGTTGGAGATACTCGCTTCAACGATCGGTTGAGTGATTACTCCGCTGTCGAGCAGGTGCGCGAGGCAGCGCATGACAGGGAGCAGTTGAAGCGGTTGCGCGCGATTCCAGCGACGGGCCTGGATGAGAAGCAGACGATCAGCCGCGAGATGATGCTACGTCAGCTTGAGGCGGCGGTTGAGAGCTACCGCCTGAAGGAGTGGGAGATGCCTGTCAGCCAGATGAACGGCGTATATCTTGATCTGGCTGCGATGTACTCGCAGATGCCTTTCCGCAATGTGCAGGACTATCGGAACTACATCGCGCGTCTGCGGCAGGTGCCGCGCGTCTTCGACCAGGAGATCGCCGTGATGCGACTGGGGATGCGCGATCACTTGATGGAGCCGCGCTATCTGCTGGATAAGGTCTCGGTGCAGGCGCAGGATATCGCCTCGTCCGCTCCCGAGAAGAGCCCGTTTGCTCTGCCGCTCGCGCACTTCCCTGCGGAGATGAGCACCACAGAACAGCAGGCTTTACGTAACGAGCTGCTTGCCACGATTGCACAGAATGTTTTGCCTGCGTACGCACGTTTTGCGACGTTTGTGCGGAACACGTATGCTCCGGCTGGCCGGACTGATGAGGGAATATGGGCTCTGCCGAATGGCGAGGCGCTCTATCGCAATGCCATTCGCGAGCATGTGCAGACGACGATGGACGCGAACGCAATCTTTGACGAAGGCATGCGCGAGGTCCACGCGATTGAAGCGCAGATGCTCGCACTCGCTAAGACGCAGGGATACGAGGACCTGCCGAGCTTCCATGCACACATTCAGTCCGACCCGAAGCTGCGCGCCACCTCTGCGGAACAACTGCTTGGGTTGTACCAGCGATATGAGGACCAGGCCCGTTCCAAGCTGGCGGAGGTTGTACCCGTTGCGCCGAAGCTGGCGCTGGAGGTGGTGCCGATGGACAGCTTCCGCGCCCCGAGCGCTGTGCCGGCGGATTACTCACCGGGTTCGATGGCAAGCGATCGCCCTGGCAGGGTCAATGTGAATTTGTACAACCCTACAAGCCGGTTGCTGCTGAATGTCGAAGCAATTGCTTATCACGAAGGTCTTCCTGGGCATCATCTGCAGTTCTCATTCGCCGATGGACTCAAAGACCTTCCGGCGTTTCGTCGCTTTGCTTCGTATGACGCCTACTCCGAGGGGTGGGCTCTGTATGCGGAGCAACTTGGCAAGGAGCTGGGCTTCTATCAGGACCCTTATAGCGAGTATGGCCGGCTGCAGAATGAGATGTGGCGCGCGATAAGACTTGTTGTCGATACGGGCGTGCATGAGAAACATTGGACTCGCCAACAGATGGTCGATTTCTTCAAGCAACACACTGCGATGGACGAGCAGAACATCCAGACTGAGGTTGATCGCTACATCTCGTGGCCTGGGCAGGCACTGAGTTATCGGCTTGGCCAGCAGAAGATCCTCGAGCTTCGTGAACGCGCACGCGCGCGGCTGGGGTCACGCTTCGACGTTCGTCAGTTTCATGCTCGTGTGTTGTCGCTGGGACCGGTTCCGCTGGATGTGCTGGACGCGAGTGTGACGCGGTGGATCGATGAGGAGTCGAAGACTACGAAGTAGCGCTCTACTCTTTTGCCCGTTTGCTAATTGCGTTGCTCGGCTTCCGAGTGCTTCGGCAACCTGCTCCTAAGGAAGAAGTACACAGGGATGCCGCTCGCGATGATCAACAGTCCCGGCCATGTTGTTGTGGTGCGATAGCAGAAGAGGACCGCAAGGACGACAGCCGCGCCGATGATGTACAGCGCGGGCAGCCAGGGATAGCCCCATGCGCGGTACGGCCGCGGTACGTTCGGGCGTGTGTATCGCAGACGAAACAAACCAGCTACGGTGAGGATGTAGAAGAGCAGCGCAGCCGAGATGACGTAGTCCAGAAGATTGCTGTAGAGGTTTCCATACTGTCCTGTGGCCGTATCGTATGTGCGCGGCAGCACGAGGAAGAGTGACCATAGGCATTGCAGGGCGAGCGCCCATCCGGGAACGCGCGCCTTGTTGAGTTGTCCGGCGCGACGGAAGAACAGGCCGTCCTGAGCCATGGCGTAGCAAGCGCGTCCACCGGCGAGAGTAAGAGCGTTTACGGTTCCGAAGGTGGACACCATAATCAGCAGACCCATGGCCAGCTTGCCCATGTTGGGCAGGAGCGTGTCCACGACGAGGGTTGCCACGCGATCGCCGGGCGCAGTCTGGATTGAGTGCATCGGTAACACCGCGAGATAGCAGAGATTGCAGAGGAGATAAAGCGCGATGACGAGCGACGTTCCGAGACCAAGCGCGAGTGGAAGATTGCGTTTGGGGTTGCGGACCTCGCCCGCGACAAAGGTGATGTCGTGCCAGGAGTCGGCTGAAAAGAGTGATCCGGTCTGCGAGACACATAGCGCGACGAACATGCCGAAGGAGGTCATCGCGCTCACGCTGCCAATCGCCACAACATCGTGCGAATGCCAGCCGCCGGTGAAGTTCGCGTGGAAGATATTCGGGTGAAGAAAGAAGGCAACAACTCCGAGGATGAGCAGTGCCACCATCCCCGTCAGCTTGGCGACGGTGAAGATGTTCTGGATGAGTTTGCCCCACTGAACACCGTAGCTGTTGATGATAGTCGTGAGCAGGATGATGCTGAGCGCCACCGCCTGCGCGGTCGAGAGTGAGAGCGCATAGCCAGGCAACACATGAATAGGCGCGATCAGGTAGCGGCTCTCACTGATGAAAGGGAATGCTACTCCACTGAAACGCGCGAATGCGATGGCGACCGCGGCGATTGTTCCTGTCTGAATGACGGTGAGCAGTGTCCATCCATAGAGAAATCCGAGCAGCGGGGAGAAGGCCTCGCGCAGATAGACGTACATGCCGCCTGCCTCTGGCATCATGGCTGCAAGCTCGCCATAGCTGAGTGCACCGGCGACGGTTAGAACACCTGTGATTATCCAGGCGACCAGCAGCCATCCGGCAGACCCGACCTGCCGCGCAATCTCCGCGCTGACGATGAAGATGCCGGAGCCAACCATGATGCCGGCGACGATCATGATGGAGTCGAACAGACCAAGCGCCTTGCGGAACTCCACTGGGTGCTCGACGGAACCGGTGGATGGGGAGGCCTTCGGAGTCGCCGCCATTACGCTTCCACCGTTATCGTCGCTACCAATGTGCCTGCAGCGAGAGAGGTAGTCTTCAAAAAAGCTCTGCGGCTTTGTAGGGTGGTCAGCAATCCATTCTCCTGAACTCGGTATTGGGCGGTTCTTACATCGTTGCGGTATTTCGTAGATATACCGAGTAACGCTGGTCCATGATCTGGCTCAGGGGTACCAGTGTGTGAATGGGCCCGTGGCCTTTGCTGCGGAAGCGCAGCGAGTAGTCAGGGCTGGCTTCCACGCGTTCGAACCAGAGACCGGGTTCTGTAACCTCGGGCATCGGCATACCGCGGTCTGTACCATCCGGCCCCGAGCCGCCGTAGATCATCCCAGTAGTAAGTCCTTCGGCGCCGAGCAGAGCAGCAAGCACCAGAGGTCCGTACATAGCCGCCTGCACCTGCTTATCATCGGGAGCCACGGCAACGTGCAATGTCATTGGCATCTCGAGTTCGATTACGTCACCCGTCTTCCACGGATGATCCAGCGTGAGGTAGCTCGCCGGAGTTGCCGACACGTTTTGCACTGCGCCATTGATACGTACAGTCGCACCGCTCGTCGCCCAGTACGGCATGCGGACCTTGATCGCGGTCGCTTGTTTCGGCGCGTTGTCGACCGTCAGCGTGGCCCTCTCCTCGTTGGGAAATTTTGTCGTCTGCCGCACGCGCATACCGCGCTCGGTCCAGTCGAGCTTTGATGGAATAAAGAGATTTACATAGAGCGAGCTGTCGTCATGAAAGTAAATGGAGTCGGTCAGCTTGGCGTACTCTTCGCTACCCGTTCCTGTGCAGCACCAGAATGCATCGAAGGGTGTGCCAAAGGTTTTGTAGAGACCCGGTTGCAGTGGGACGTAGTACATCAGCATGCCGTTGCGGTCCTGCGTGCCGCTGCGAACGTTCAGCAGCAGGCGCTCGTAGTAGTCGAAGTATTTCGCGTCCGGCTCCTGCCCGAAGAGGTGCCGTGAAAGCTTCATCATATTGTAGGAACAGCAGCACTCTTGTGCGGCGGCGCCGAGTTCGGTGGCAACTGCGTCCGGCTTATGCCAGAACTCGCCGTTGCTGGTGCCGCCGGTGCAGTAGATGTGATGGTCGACGACTTCCTGATAGAAGGCGCGGCTGATGCGGTTGTAGCGTTCGTCGCCGGTAAGCTCATAGCCGCGCGCAGCACCGATTGCCTTGGGGATGTTGGTGTTTGCGTGATTGCCGTTCAGCTTATCCTCACCGGCCGCAAGTGGATCGAAAATCTTCTTGTGCTCGAAGCGATAGCCGAGGTCGTGGTACTTCGTCTTTCCGGTGATTGCGTACAAATTGAACGAGGCCTCGTTCATGCCGCCGTGTTCTATCAGCAGCACCTTCTGCCACTCATCTGGGGAGATCGACGCGGACCACACGTCGGCCCAGTCCGCCATGCGAATGGCAACCTGCAGCGCCTGCTTGTTGCCAGTGTGCTCGTACATGTCGAGCATGCCGGCAAGGATCTTGTGGTACGTGTAGAACGGTGCCCAGACCTTCTCGTGTTTGCGGAGACGGTCGTAAAAGGTCGCAGGGTACGCTCCGAGATAACCATCCTTCGCCTGGCACTCCGCGAGGATAGCAACGAGGGCATTCGCCTTGTCGCGGATGGCGATATCTCCTGTGCTGGCGTGCTGCAGGGCGCACGCGGAGAGATAGTGCCCGACATAATGACCGCGCAGCTCGCAGTCGGGCGCCTCCCATCCTCCGATGGGCGAAGCATCCGAAGGCATACCTGCCGTCACACGGAAGTTGTGCGCAAGACGCTCGTTCGGCAACGAGTAGAGGAAGCTGCGGTTCAGCTCCATCATGTCCATCCAGAAGCTGGGCAGCAGACGCACCTGGGGCATGGGAAAGGGCTTGGCTTTCCACACGACCTTCTCAACGGCAGAGCTAGTTAGCGTCTCATTCGCTGTGTCTTCGGTCGTGGTCTTAGCGCTTTGCTGTGCGACAACGCTACGCTCCAACAGGGCAGCGCTGCCTGCAGCGGCTGCTCCAGCCAAAAATCCTCTGCGAGTGAAGTTATTCGTGTTCATCGCTTCTGCTTCTCCTCTATCGGTCTGCTTGCATTCCTATTAGTGTCGTACAGCCGATGGTCCTGTGTTCCAGTTCGTTGTTGTTTCGTTCGTAAGTGAGCGCACAAAGAAGTCCAATAGACGTCGCTCACCATACTCGCCGCCCGCGCCGTGACCTCCTCCGGGGACATCTAACAGCTCAAAATCCTTGTCTGCCTTAATCAAGGCGTTTACTACTTGAAGAGTGCTGGAGGGATCGACGTTTGTATCGAGCTCCCCCATCACCAGCAGGAGCCGGCCCTGCAGGCGATAAGCATTGTCCACGTTGGATGATGCGGCGTACTCAGGTCCGACGGGCCAGCCCATCCACTGTTCGTTCCACCATATCTTGTCCATGCGATTGTCGTGACTGCCACTGTTGGCGACAGCAGCCTTATAAAATTCCGGATGAAAGAGAAGCGCGCCGAGAGCGTTCTGACCACCCGCGGAGGTACCATAGATGCCGACCCGCGTGACATCGTACCAAGGGAACTTCTGCGCGGCTGCCTTGTGCCACAGAATGCGATCTTCGAAGCCGCCGTCCTTCAGGTTCTTCCAGATCACATCGTGGAATGCCTTGGAACGGTTGTTCGTGCCCATGCCGTCGATCTGCACCACAACGAACCCGAGCTCCGTAAGCGCCATGGAACGTGGGCTGAACGACTTCGGGACGAAAGAGCCCTGTGGGCCTGCATAGATCGCCTCGACGACTGGATAGTGTTTCGATGTATCGAAGTTTGTCGGCTTGTAGATGAGACCCCAGATATCCGTTTTATGGTCGCGTCCCTTTGCTACAAAGACCTCCGGAGCCTTCCATCCGGCAGCGAGCAGCGCCGTAAGATCACCCTTCGCCAATGTTGTTATTGTTTGACGGTCGGCGACTCGCTTTAGGTCTAACTGCGGAGCCTGATCGACGCGGGACCAGCTATCGGTGTAAAACTCGCCGTCGGCTGAGTAGCTGAGCTGGTGGTTTGAAGGCGCGTCGGTCATTGGAGTCATGCCGGTACCATCGAAGTTGATGCGATATCCCTGGACGAAGTAGGGATCGAGCTTCGGATCGACGCCGCTCCCCTCAAAGTAGATCTGTCGATGTGCCTCGTCGACGCGGTCCACGCCGCGCACCACCCAATCGCCATGCGTGACCTGATTTTTCACCTTGCCGGTGCGTCCGTCGTACAGATACAGATGTGCCCAACCATCGCGCTCCGAAAGCCAAAGGATCTCCTTGCCGTCTTCGATATCATGGCGGTAGAACTTGCCTGTGCCGAACTGTTCGGGATTGAGTTCGGTGTATTCGATGAAGGTGGAGCTGGTTTCGTCGATCAAGCGACGCGCGGCACCGGTCTGTGCGTCAACGGAGAGCACGCTCAGCCGCTGATGTCCACGCTGGTTGTAGTTGAAGGTGAACGCCGAACTATCTTTCCGCCAGGCGAAGTCCGTCAGTTCGTAAGGATTGGGGAAGAGATCGGTTGCGATGACTTGCTCGCGCCGGGTGAGGGGATCGAAGAGCACGGGCTGTTCGCGATCGAGTACATCGCCGGGCTTGGCATAGAAGCGCTCGGAAGCGATTGGCTGAATCTGCCCGGCGGGAGAGGATTCGACGTAGTGGACCTGGCGCCGCATCCCCTGCAATACTCGCCGCGCCAGCAGATGGCGGGAGTCTGGGGACCACGCCAGCGAACTCCGCTGATAGTAATCGCCTTCGCTTCCGTCCGTACTCAGAGGTAAGGCAGTCGCCGCGTCGTCTACGGCATGCAGAAAAACGTTGAAGTTCTGGATGGACGCTTCCCACTTTCCATCAGGCGATACGACAGGATGGTTTGTGTCGTTGCCTTCAAAACCAGGAGCATGTCCATCTTCTTCATTGGGAATAGCTTCCTTCTGCGTGCAGAGATACGTGGGCAACGTGCAATGCCACTCGCCGCGTTGCGTTGAGAAGATGAAGCCGGTTGCCTTCGCATCGAAGTGAAGCTGAGGCAAAGTAAGATGGTCAGCCGCGATGGGCTTCGGAAGTCCCTTGCTGATAGCGTCCGCGATACGTGCGTTATCTAGAATGGAACGCTGCTGCGTGCGTGCGTCATAGATGGTATAGCGATGCGTGGTTCCGTCGTTCTCTTCAAACCATAGCTTGGAGGACTCATCGATCCAGTGCGCAGTCCCGGGCATCATCCCTGCTGCTTTGCGATAGATTGCGTTCTTCTTCAGCGCCTGTTCGAAATCCGCACGGCTCACCTGTGAGGGTAAGGAACAGGGTAGGAGAAGCAAGAGAGCAGTCGTATACGCCGGAATTCGGGAAGGCAAAGTAACTCCTAGTTAGTCGAAAATAAATAAATTCATACCCTTGATAGATACCCGACTGGACCTCTACTGCGAAGTAACGCAGCAGAGGCCCGGTCGGCATTCATGTCAGCCTGCATCAGGTTAGAACTCGAAGTTTGCTCGAAGTTCTATAGCGCGAGGACTATTCGAAACATATCCGGTTCCGAACGCATTGTCTTGAACACCTGCATCTATCAAGCTGGAAGAACTGGCGCCGAAGACTGGATGGTTCCAGGCATTCAGGAACTCTCCTTGTATGCGGAAGTTCAGCCCCTCGCGAATCGGAACAGCCTTAGAGATAGAAACATCCTGATAGAACGCATGTGGCCCGTGGACATAGATGACGTTTCCAATCGTTCCCGGTGTTGTGTTGGGGCTGATGTATGCGCTGTTAGCACCACCGGACGGGCTGGCGAGATACTTTGGGTCGATGAGATCGGCAAATGGCTGCCCTACCACTCGATGCACGCCGATCGACTTCTGGATCTGCGACGAAGTGACACCGCTCAATGACACGCCACCATCGCCATAATCGTTATAGGTGTAGTAGCCACCAGTAATCTGTTTTGGCAAGCCGGACTGGAAGGTGACGATCGAACCTACCGTCCAGTGGCCAAGCACCTCGTCCGCCAACCGGCTTGCACCGAGGAAGGTCTTGCCGTGTCCGAAAGGAAGATCGTAGGTGCCATTCATGTGGAGAACATTCCGCAGATCGAACTGCGACGGACCGTAACTCTTGGCCAGATCGCGCAGAGTGAATGCATTGAATGACGCCGTCCATGATTGTGGCGACGACACGCCAAGACTGTGGCTGAGAGTGTAGTTCGCATCGAACTGCAGCCCCTTCCACGTCCCCTGACGAAGATCGACTTGCAGCGCGTGATAATTCGAGTATCCAGCAGCCACCATATAGCCTGTCGAGCTGCCGGCCGCATAAGGATTGGCCTGAAAGAAGTTGATCGGATATCCCGCGCCGGAGCCAGAATATCCAGCATTGTTAGCGCAGGGAGAGAATCCTGATCCGACAAGGTTGCAGAAGTAAGGCACGGTGCCATTGATACCGCTCAGCACCGAGGCCATTGCGCCCACCTGACCGGTCTGGAGATACCGAATATATTGCGCATTGCTGAAGTCGGAGGCACCTGCTCCTCCAAACGCTGCGGTAAAGATTGGCAATGCATTTGCACCAGCAAACGAAGTACCTCCATTCGCCGTGAGGTTTGCTTGCGCCTTTTTGAACTCAGCGAGGAAGCCATTTTCGAAGACGTTCACTTCGTTGGGATCGACGGAGATCCACTGATGGATCGTGCGGTTTCCGTTGTAGCGAACCTCCAGTACACGCGACTTTCCTATCTCGCGCTGGATGCCGAAGTTCCACGATTCGCTGTAGGGCTGTTGGATATTCGGATTTATTCCATTCACGCCCGGAGCGTTTCCGATAAATGTGTAGTCCGACTGTGGTGCGCTTGCCACGTAGGTAGTCGGCGAATAGGCATACGCTGGCATCGTGCCACCTAGCGATAGACTTCCAGGGGAAAAGGTTCCGGTCTGTCCTGTGGTGTTCGGGGTAAGGCTGAAGCCCTGGAAGAAGAAAGCACCATAGTCCGAAGCATTGTTCCAGTAGTACTGATAGGGCTCCGTAAAGCGTCTTAGAGCAAAACCGCCGCGAATGACTGTCCCTTCTCCGCCAAGTAGAGCCTTGAACGGACCGTCTGTGACCTTTGGGTTATACGAAAAGCCAAATGCCGGTTGTGGAGTCAGCTTCCAGGGATCGTAGACATGGGACTTCGCTGTGAGCAGAGGATTTTGATTGCCGAGCAGCGAGCCTGGGTTGAATAGATTGTTGAGGCCGGAGGGACCATAGATATCACCAGGAGAGGCCGAGTGATAGGCGCCCGTCAGGTCGTGGTTATCTCCCGTGAAATCCCACCGCAAACCATAGTTGAGCGTCAACCGCGGAGTAATTTTCCAGGAATCCTCAAGAAACAATCCGAACGCTGTTGAAAGTTCGTCGAGGTTATAAGCACCGATGGAATGCTCGTAAGATTGTGTATTTTGACTGTACGGATAGGTTCCATTCACTCCCGATATTCTTCCCGTCAGGATGGCATACAACTGCCCTGCTTCTTGAATATCGTAGCTGCTTGCACCGGGCATCGTAGAAGTCGAGAAGGCGTTGAGCGCAGGGTCGCCATTTGCAAGGCCAAGATTATAGTTTGGAAATCCAACTGGAGGGTTCCAGTAATGGTCCTGTTCGCGATACCAGGAACCGCCAAACTGGACGGTATGTCCTGCATGCTGCCAGGTTACCGAATCGGAGACGTTGAAGACTGGGTAATAGTTGCTGACCGGTGAAGGATATACCTGCCCCGACATATTGTTATTGGAGCTGGCGCCGAAGCTGTTCATCCCCCAGAAGACGGTGGGCTCCGTTGCATAGAGCGGCTTGGCGTTACCTGAGTACTGATTATTGTTGTAGAGAAATCCGACCTTGAATTGATTGATCAGCACTGGAGAGATAATCCAGTCCACCCCATAGGAAGTCGTATAGTTCTTGGTGGCGTACCCAGATACTTGATTGGTAAAGGATGCACCAGGAAAAGTGGCTGCGTAGCTTGCAGGGATTCCCTGTTTGGTCATCATCCAGGAAAGGTACATACGCACCTTTCCCGACATGTTGTAATCAACCCGTGCAGACGGAAAGTATGTCGTACTCGGTGCGTCATTGATCCATGCAAGCGAATTGTAGTTTGGATCGGATGTAGAAGCCTGCGCCCCACTACCCGCAGCCGTATTGATCAGTGCAAGCTGTGCTGCGACTGCGGCATTCGTCGTGGTTGGCAGGCCTGCGTTTGCCTGCTGGGCAAGACTGAATACGTTTACTGTTCCCCCCGAATAAGTGAAGGTTCCGGCCTGCGCGGCAGTAGTGAAGATATTATTGGTGGCCGTAGCCGATCCCGGCTGCTTGCTCATGGCAAAGCTGCCAAAGAAAAAGAGCTTGTCATGGAGAATCGGGCCACCGATGCTTCCACCAAAGTCGTTCAGGATCAGCTTGTTCTTTCGCAGGTCGACAGCATTGTTGTACCAGCTATTTGCATTCAGGCCGGAGTTCTGGAAGTCCTCGTAGACGCGACCATGGAATTTATTGCTGCCTCGCCGCGAAACGAAGTTGGCCTGCATGGACGACTGACCAAATCCGGAGTTCAGATCAAGTTGGTCTGTCTGTACCGTCATCTCTGCGATATTTTCAATACGCGGCGATACAGCAGGTTGAACGTTTCCAACATATTTTGCTCGTGAGGGACTACCCATCACACCATCAATATTGCTGCCCTGATCGTTCGACGGCAATCCATTGAATGTGCCATTATAACCGGCGACCAGGCTTGTCAGTTGGGTCAGGTCGCGACCCCCGAGAGGCAGGTCTTCAATCTGCTTCATGTCGATCACAACGCCGATCGCATTGGACGATGTTTCCAACACGGGAACACTTGACGCGGCAACATCCACTGTCTGTGTCACTGCGCCCAGCGGCAGTATCGCAGTAATGCTCTTTACCTGCGCTGCCTGTACTACCAACGCATCGTAGATCTTGGTGGAATAGCCGGGCTTAGAGACAGTTAGCCGGTATGTGCCGATTGTGAGATTGACAAAGGTGTACGTTCCTTTGCTCACGGTCTGCGCAGTGCGAGCGTCATTTGTGTCGATTTGCACAAGTTCAAGGTTTGCGCCTTCGATGACTGCGCCGCTCGGATCTGTGACGGTTAACACGACAGATCCCTGTGACCCGCTCTGACCATGGGCCTCCGCCGCGCCAATACCCAGCATGACTGCAACACTCAGGACAACAGGAAGAAGCTTCTGATAACAGCGTCTATACATTTGGATCCTCCGAATAGTAGGTGAAGCGTCGTGCATTCCATCTCGTGTTATCGTTCTGCCCTTCGCAAAGCTTCTATGAAACGGACGCGATCGAGATGCGGTCGAGTAACCTTGGCCGATGTGTCGATCGGCACAAAATGTGTATTCAAAAAATACAATATTGCGTGCAACTAAGGTCGATGAAAATTTGCCAAATGTCAACAGAAAACGAATACCCTGTTGAATTTTTGATAATTATCTAAATCTGGACCGAGGAATCGGTCTCCCGCATTGACCATTTTCGTACACAAATTTTAGATATCAAGTGTCCATAAACGTATACAATTCTCAGCACTGGATCAACTTGAATCCATTAGCCCTTGAGCCCTTAGAGATTCACCGCTCAGGTCTGTTCTTTTGTCCTCATCGTTCTCTGCGCCTGCCGGGCCCACCCTAAGCCGAGCCAGTCGCTCCAGCAGTTGCACGACAACGTTTCCTCACCATTCCCTATTCGGAGTCGACGCCTTGGCACACCGCTTTATTCGTCATTCTTCTTTGCCGTACTGGACTCAAGTAGCGGGATTCGCCCTCGGGCTAGCCGCCTCAGCGGCCTTCGCGCAGGGGCCGCCGAAGCCTCTTCCGCCTGGGCCGATGCTTGACGGCGGCAGTGTCACGCTCACGGGAACCGCGCTGAAGCTGAGCCTGTTGCGCTACACCGGCACAGCATCGCAGCTCACTCCTATGGCAGATTCCGGTCTCGACTACACTCCGGGTGACCGCCTGAAGGAGCGTTCCGCGGATACCTTCTACCATCTGGGCGATCTCGATCTGCGTCTTCGTTCGGAATCTGAGCACGGATGGAAGGACTACTCCACTGCCTTCCACCGACAGCCTGTGCGTGTCCTCTCGAGCAACACGACAAGCTTCAGCGCAGACCTTTCTCCAACATTGCCGACGGATATCCCTGTCACGGTGACGCGCACATGGTCTGTAGTGAATGGTGAGCTCTCGCTCCGCTACACTCTCACCAATCGCACGGACGCTCCTGTACACCTCGGCGGCCTCGGTATTCCGATGGTGTTCAACAACATCATGAACGAGCTCACGCTGGAGCAGTCCTACGCGAAGTGCAGCTTCTACGATCCATACATTGGCGAGGATGCGGGATACGTTCAGGTAGCGCGCCTGACGGGGAAGGGCCCCGTTCTGCTGGTCGTGCCCGAGGACCATACTCCGTTTGAGGCTTGGAAGCCGATTCTCGACCACCGCTCCCGAACCGACGGAACGGGCAATCTGCTGAACGATCCCACGCCGCGCGGCGCTACCTTCGAAGGCTCCTATGACTGGATGGTCCATTCCGCTGGGTTCGCAGAGACGGACTGGAAAGGCGTGCAGGAGTGGAACCCCGCGACAGAGGCGGTCATTGCGCCAGGAAAGTCGGTCACCTACGGACTCCGCTTCTTCGTTGCGCCTGCGCTGCGCGAGGTTGAAGCGACATTGGCCGAGCACAAGCGGCCTGTCGCAGTCGGCATACCGGGGTACATCCTACCCAAGGATATGGCAGGCCGTCTCTTTCTCCAGTACGGTTCCCCCGTGCGGTCAATCGTCAGCGAACCCGCTGGCGCTATCGCGATACACGACGACGGTGCGGCACAAAACAACACGTGGCATGCCTACACGCTGCATGGCACGCAGTGGGGTCGCTCACGGCTTCTCATCACCTATGCCGACGGAACCGTGCAGAGCATCGGATACCGCACGATCAAGCCAGAAGTGGAAGCTGTCGCGGACATGGGTCACTTCCTCTTCCATGAGCAATGGTTCTCCGATACGAAAGACCCGTTCCATCGGGCCCCTTCCGTCATCAGCTACGACAACGAAGCAGGCCATCAGATTGTGCAGGAGCCACGCGTTTGGATCGCTGGTTTAAGCGATGAGGGCGGTGCGGGATCGTGGCTGGCTGCGGCTATGAAAGAGTCGATTCAACCGGACCAAGAAGAGGTCGCAAAGCTTGAGAGCTTCGTCAACGAAACGGTGTGGGGTCACCTACAGGAGAGCGAAGGTGAGCACAAATTTGGTGTGCATAAGAGCCTCTTCTACTACCAGCCGGATGCGATGCCTACGGGGTACTACGATCCCAACGTCAACTGGAAGAGTTGGACGAGTTGGAGCAAGAAAGACGCGGCAGATATAGGCCGGTCGTACAACTATCCGCATGTTGTTGCGGCGTACTGGTCGCTCTATCGCATCGCGCGCAACTCCACTGGTCTGGCGACCATGCATCCATGGCAGTGGTATCTCGATCAAGCGTTCCAGACAACGATGGCGATGCGTTCGCAGGCGCCTTACTACACACAGTTCGGACAAATGGAGGGAACGATCTTCCTTCGAGTGCTCCAGGACATGAAGTCGGAAGGGTGGACGGCAAAGGCAGGGGAACTGGAGGCGACGATGCGGGAACGCGCCGATCACTGGCGCACCGAACCATACCCGTTCGGGAGCGAGATGCCATGGGATTCCACGGGACAGGAAGAGGTCTACGCGTGGACACGCTACTTCGGATTCGACGACAAGGCCGACGTCACGTTGAATGCCATCCTCGCCTATACCCCGGTGCTTCCATCATGGGGTTACAACGGAAGCGCCCGTCGCTACTGGGATTTTCTGTACGGCGGCAAATACCCGCGCATCGAGCGCCAACTGCACCACTACGGCTCCGGCTTGAACGCGATTCCTCTGCTTGCGGAGTACCGAGCGCACCCTGCAGATCTGTACCTGCTACGTGCAGGCTACGGCGGTGTCATGGGCCCGCTCGCCAACATCGACGAAAAGGGCTTTGCCTCGGCCGCCTTCCACTCGTTTCCGGACCGGATGGCATACGACCCATACAGCGGCGACTACGGTCCCAACTTTCTGGGTCATGCGCTAAATACCGGCGTCTATCTGACGCAGGATGACAGGTTCGGATGGATTGGCTTCGGAGGAGACATCGAGCAGCATGGCGGCACTGTGCGCATCAGCGTGCTGGACTCCTCGCGTCAGCGTGTCTTCCTTGCACCGCTCGGCTTGTGGCTCACCTTGGATGCTGGACAGTTCGAAGCAGTCGAATATGACCGCACACACCATGTTGTGCGTCTCCACCTAGCACCGGCGACAGCGCATGTAAGCACGGCACGTCTGCGCGTGCAGCAGACCAGCCAGGGAACCGAGGCTCGTCTCTACAACCAGGTCGAAGGCGACTGGAAGATAAACGGTGGCGCATACGATATCCCGCTTTCGCAACGCAGCACTGTGGTGAACATTACTCGTCAGAAGGAATAAATGACAAACCGAATCGACCAGCTGGTCGATTCGGTTACGCAGACCTACTTTTGTGGTCGTCTTAGCGATGATTTATTTGGTGGAGCTGAGCGGGATCGAACCGCTGACCTCCTCGTTGCGAACGAGGCGCTCTCCCAACTGAGCTACAGCCCCACATCTATGCGTCTGCCCCGGATGAACTGTGATACTACCCCGACGCAACGCCATAAAAGCGAACTCTTTGAGTGTAGCAGTAGCAGCGGGCCTGCTCAACCGTCTTTCGGACCGGGGTCGGCGGCAACACGTCCCGTGACGACCGTTCCGGCAGCCAGCGGCTTGTCCACGATGTGCCAGAGCTCGTCACCATCTACGACTACCCCAAGGACAGCAACCTGAAGCCGCGCGCCGCTGCGGGCTACAGCTTCCAATGAGCCTGTAGCGGTGGCAGTGGAAAAGGCCGTTCGATTCAGCAATATCTGCCAACGTTGCCGTCCGTCAATGCGCGACTCCTCCCGGATATCAGTGACGACTGCCTCGAACTCCGTCATCGCGCGAGCACCTCGGCGAGGATCTCCATCTCGCGAGCGCTGCCGACCATGAAGGGAGTGCGTTGGTGGATGCCTTCGGGCTGGATGTCAAGGACACGCTGTGAGCCGCTAGAGGCCACCCCTCCGGCCTGCTCGGCGATAAAAGAGAGTGGATTCGCCTCATAAAGCAGACGCAGCTTGCCCTTCGGCTGCTTCTTGGTGGGAGGGTACAGGAAGACGCCTCCCTTAAGCAGCGTGCGATGGAAGTCAGCCACGAGCGACCCGATATACCGGGAGCTGTAGGCACCCTCGGTGCCGCTCCGCAGCGTGTCGATGTAAGTCCTGTATGTTTCCGGCCACTCCTCCCTGTTTGCCTCGTTGGCGCTGTAGTAGGGGCCCTGCTTCGGCATCATCATCTTCTCGTTGGTAAGCACGTAGGCTCCGATGGTCGGATCGAGCGTGAAGCCATGTACGCCGTTACCGGTGGTATAGACGAGGACGGTCGATGGGCCGTAGACGACATAGCCTGCCGCGACCTGCTTGTAGCCGGGTTGCAGGATCGAGGTCTCAAGGTCGCCGTCCGCAAGCGGAACGCGCTTCAAAATGCTGAAGATGGTTCCGACGTTGACGTTGACATCGATATTTGACGAGCCATCGAGGGGATCGAAGACTACGATGTATTTCCCTTTCTCGACGCTGCGGCCAAAGGTTACGGGCTCTTCATCCTCTTCGCTGACCAGTGCGGCAATCATGTCCCTGGTTCCGAGACAGTGCAGGAGAGCCTGGTTCGCATAGACATCCAGCTTCTGCTGCGCTTCACCCTGCACGTTGGTCGCGCCGTAGGCTCCGAGTACATCAGAGAGAGCGGCAGAACGAATCTTTGCCTCGATCATCTTGGTGGCCAGGGTGATGCCGCCCAGCAGGAGGCTGAAGGTTCCGCTTGCCGCGGTGATGTCCGCCTGCTGTTGTTGAATGTGCTGCTGTACCGTGGTAATCATCAAAGCCTCTTCTCGCGCAATATGCCCAATGAAAAAACTCTAGCATCGCAGGGAGAGCAGAGCCAATGGAGCCGCTACAATTACATCACTCATGACCAATATGTTTGACCGCCGGCGTTTCCTGCTCGCCTCCGCTGCCGTTGCCGCTGTCCCAGGTATGCAACTCGATGCTCAACAGCCAGCCGCCCCCTCTACTGTCACTGCACCTTTGCCTCCTGCGATTGCGACGCTCAAGAGCCGCCGTGGCGAGGCAAAGCCCATCACGCTCGCCGAGCGGCAGCAGCGCTTCGAACGCGCGCGGCAGTTGATGAAGCGGGAGAAGATCGGAGCTATCTGCATCACCGGCGGCACCTCGCTCGTGTATTTCACCGGCATCCGGTGGGGACAGTCGGAGCGGCTATTCGCGTTTCTGCTGCCCGCCAACGGCAGCCCCTTCATCGTGTGCCCGGTGTTCGAGGAGGACCGGGTGCGCGAGCGGCTCGACCAGATTCCTGATGGGGCGTCGACGAAGATCTACACATGGAACGAGGACGAAGACCCGTATGCCCTTGTCGCCAAGGCTCTGCGCGAGGCGGGTGTCTCTAGCGGAGACCTTGGGATTGAGGAGCGAGTGCAGTTCGTCTTCGCGGAGCGGATTGGACAGGCTTGTCCGGCGTTGAAGATCGTGAGCGCTATTCCGGCTGTCTCGGGGTGCAGGAGCATCAAGAGCCCGGCAGAGCTGGCGTTGATGCAGATTGCTAACAACATCACGCTGTCGGTGTATGAGGCTGCCTTCAAGTCGGCACAGCCGGGAATGACGAACCGGCAGTTTACAGAGCTAATCGGCGCAGGCTATGCACGCTGCGGGGTGCAGGGCGAGGCGAGCTGTCAGGTGGGCGAATACTCGGCGCTGCCGCATGGGTCGCTGCAGCCGCAGGTCATCAAGGAGGGTGAGATCATCCTGATCGATGATGGGTGCTTCGTCGAGGGGTATCAGTCGGATATGTCGCGGTCGTTTGTGCTGGGGAAGGCGACGGATAAGCAGAAAAAAGTCTTCGAGATTGTGCATAAGGCTCAGGCTGCTGCGTTGGCGGCGGCAAGGCCGGGGATCGAGTGTCAGGCGATTGATGCGGCGGCGAGGAAGGTCATTACGGACGCGGGATTTGGGCTGGACTACGCGCACTTTACGCATCGCGTGGGGCATGGCATTGGTATGGACATGCACGAGTGGCCTTATCTGGTGCGGGGAAACACGCAAAAGCTTGAGGCAGGGATGACTTTTTCGGATGAGCCGGGAGTTTATATCAAGGGCGAGTTTGGCGTGCGGCTCGAGGATGACTGGATGGTGACGGCGGATGGTGGGAAGATGTTTACGCCGCAGAGTTTGTCGTTGGAAGATCCGTTTGGGGTGGCTTGATTTCTTGCTTTAAACTGACCAGGCGCAGCGTTCGACCGCTGCGCCTGGTCAGTTTAGGGCTGCGGAAGGACAAGTACCTCGACCCCACTCGCTGCATCGGCATTGCGGTAGATGGTCTCGGTGGCTTTGACGAACTGTTCAGGTTTGGCGAGCGGGATGTCGACGAAGGTCTGTGGGTTGCGGTCGACCAGCGGGAACCAGGAGCTTTGGACCTGCACCATGATGCGGTGGCCGGCGCGGAAGGTGTGGTTGACATCGGGCATTTCGGCGTTGACGGTGGCGAGTTTGCCGGGGACGAGGGGTGTGGGCTTCTCCCAGCTATCGCGGAACTTGGCGCGCATAGGCTCACCGCGGAGGAGCTGCTGGTAGCCGCCCATGAGGATCGGTGGCGCTCCCATGACGCGCTTGCCGAGGCCGGAGTCCGCTGCTGGGTTGGGGTAGTCGTTGGGGTAGACATCGATGAGCTTGACGACGAAGTCGGAGTCGGTGCCAGTGGAAGCGATCTTCAGCTTGGGGCGGACGGGACCGGCGATGGTGACGTCCTCGATAAGGGGATCGGTCTCGTAAGCTACGACGTCGGGGCGGCGGGAGGCGAAGCGCTGGTCATCGACCATGTAGCGCTGGGGAACGGTATCGGTGGTGTAGTCGACGAAGGGCACAGGGTGGGCGGGGTCACTGACGTACTCATCGGCACCTGACTTTTCTGTCGGGGCTTCAAAACTGAGTTTGCCGTTGGCATGGAAGTAGAGCGTCTTCGCTGCGGCGTTCTTGGGTGGCCAGGAATCGTACTTCTTCCAGACATTGGAGCCGGTCTCGAAGACATAAGCCTTGGGGAGGGCTTCGCTGGTGCGGTCTTTGAGGTAGTGCTCGAAGAACGGGAACTGGATCTGGGCGCGGAAGAAGGTGCCGGTCTTGGAGTTGAAGTTGACGTCCCCAAGGTGGTCGCCTTCCCATATCGACCAGCCGCCGTGCGTCCAAGGGCCGACGACGAGGGTGTTGACGGTGCCGGGCGAGAGGTTATCGATGGCGTGGAAGGTCTTGAAGGGGCCGGAGAGGTCTTCGGCGTCGAACCAGCCGCCAACAGTCATAACGGCAGCGTGGACGCCGCGCATGTGCTGGGAGAGGTCGCGCTTCTTCCAGTAGTCGTCGTAAGTGGTATGGACGAGTTGGTCGTGGAAGAGGAAGTTTGAGCCCTTGAAGGCCTTGTCGAGGTTTCCGGTCGGTCCAGCTTCTAAGTAGTATTTGTAACCGTCGGGGGTACCGAAGTCGAAGGGCAGACCGTGCTGGGGGATGAGCGGGTTGGCTTGTGGCTTGAAGTTGACGTAGAAGCCATGGTTGGCGGCGAGCATGAAGGCCCCGCCGTGGTAGCCGTCGTCGTTGAAGAAGAGGTCGGTCATCGGAGCCTGGGGGCTGGCGGCTTTGATGGCGGGGTGTGAGTCGATGATGGAGGCCGAGGTGTAGAAGCCGGGGTAGCTGATGCCAGTGATGCCGACCTTGCCGTTGTTGTTGGGGACGCGCTTGAGGAGGAACTCGACGGTGTCGTAGGTGTCCGTGGACTCGTCGGCCTGGTTGCCGGTCTTGTTGTCGAGGTGTGGGCTCATCTCCTGGAAGACGCCTTCGCTATTGGAGCGGCCGCGGACATCCTCGCAGACAAAAATATAACCGGATTCGAGCAGTTCCTGGCTGACGCCGAGGCGAGAGGGAGTCTTGTCCTCGCCGTAGGGAGCGCAGCTATAGGGGGTGCGGGTCATGAGGAAGGGGTAGGGGCCTTGATCCTTGAAGGCTCCCTGCTGGGGGACGTAGACGGAGGCGAAGAGATGGATACCATCGCGCATGGGGATGCGGTACTCGTACTTGGCGTAGTGGGCCTTGATGAAGTCTTCAGTGGATACGGGGGCGGATGCGGGTGCCTGCGCGTGTAAACTGCGCCCAACCATGCCTAACAGGCAGACGGCGACTAAACCAACTCGGATTCTCATGGAGTCCCTCAACGGAAGAAAATATTGCAGCTATCTGGAGTCTGCCCACGAATACGTTCGCAGGATGGGGATAGTTTCACTTTGCTGGAACTGCGACCGGCAGGCCGTCCAGATGCTCCAACCGTCCCACGGGATAGAGGCTAACTTTGTTGGCGGCGAACCATGGGGAGCGATTATAGAAAAACTCCAGCCGTGCGGCAGGGCTTCCAGCAAAGGCTGGATCGGTGGCGACCTTTTTCTCGAACTCGGCTTTGAGGGCGGGATCATCTCCCATCATCTCGCGGGCGAGGCGCTCGACCACATAGGCTTCGCCGTACTCCTTTTGCTCGAAGATGGGGTCGAAGAGGCCCCACTGCAGAGCGGAATCAGGAGCAGTGGGTTCGAGCCATGCTGCGGCAACCTTCGAGAGACGCTGGTTGAGACGAATAACGGCAGAGCCTGCGGGATAGGTGATTTGCTGTTTGGCAGGGATGCAGGAGCCGAACTTGCCGGGAGCGTGCGTTGCCTCGCCATTGAAGGTGGGGTGGTGGCCCTCAAAGGGCGGGTCCTGCCAGGTCATGCCGCTGCACTGGTAGGTCTCGACTTCGCCGGTCCACGCGGCGGTCGTTCGCTCGATCTCGACCTGATGCGCAGCGAGGACGTCGATAACCTTCGTCCACTGGGCGGGGATGATGTAAGCGGTGGGGAGGGTGGCCTCGGCGGTGACCTTGAAGCCGGTCTGGAAGGGCACGGTTATGTCCAGCGGATCGTGCGTGTAGGAGATACGCATCGCGCCGGAGACTTCGCTGAGACTGCGGTTGTATTTGTAACCGTGGAAGAGGAAGGGCGTCGTTTGGCCACTCCATCCAAGCGCCAGCGGATAGGTTGTGTGGCTCGCTTGCTTCGCTTCGGTGTCGGCTGCGGCGTTCAGGGCGATCAGTTTGTCGGCGTCGCGGTTGACGAGGCCCATCAGGCCCGCGAGGATCTCGTAGTTTCCCGTGACGCGGGTCTTGTAGTCCTTGAGCATGTGCAACTCGACCAGCATGCCCGGGCGGCCCTCGAGTACGACGTAGCCGGTGGAGAAGCGCGGCGGATCGTCATTGAAGCCGAGGCCGTCGGCAGGGTCAGTGTCATTGATGAGATTGATATAGGTTGGAGCTGCAAGATGGCCGTGAGCGTCGACGTACTTCTCTAGCGTAGGCGTGGCGACGCTGTCGACCCACTTGGCCGTGGCAGCGGGGACGTTGGGGCCATCATCGATGGTGAAGGTCACGTCGTACTGGTAGTCCGCGCCGTCGGTGACGTGGTCGTCGACGAAGAAGTCGGGGAGCCAGTGGTGGAACATGGCGAGGAAGGCGCGAGTTTCGGGGGCGTCGGCCTTGAGGTAGTCCCGGTTCAGGTTGAGATTGGTGCCGTTGCCGCGCCAGCCCATCGTGGCTGGGCCGTTCTGGTTGATGCGGTTATATTGGTCGCGGCGTTCGTGGCCGTCGGCGTTGTAGATGGGGATGAAGACGAAGACGGCGCGGTCGAGCAGGCCAGCCTTCGACTTCGTGACAACCATGTCGCGCAGCAGGGCGAGGCAGGCGTCCTTGCCGTCCATCTCGCCCGCGTGGATGGAGTTCTGAATCAGAATGATCGGGCGTTTTGCCGCGTGCAGAGCAGCCGGATCGAAGACTCCGTCCTTCGAGGCGATGACGATGTCGAGCTCGCGGCCTTCGCCGGTTTTGCCGAAGGGCTCGATGCGGACCTGTCGCGGAGCGGCCTGCTGAACGCGATGCAGATACGCCATTGTGTCGTTGTAATCGGGAGTTGTGCGGTAGCAATCCGCCTCGGCGGGCGTGGCCCATTGCGTGGCATTCGACGAAGTCCCGCAAGCGTCCGGAGTCTGTGGAACCTTGAGCAGTTTCGATGGCGATACTTGCGCCATCAGGCTGTACGAGGATGTGCCGATCATCGCTAGAGCAAGAGCGTGCGAGCGCAGTTTCAATCTTTGCCTCACTGTCGGACAGATTGCTAGGTTAGGTCGTCCGTGTCGAAGCTGGGGAGCTTCCGGCCGAGCGCGGAGACATCCCGCGCGTTGCCAACCAAGCCCTTGACGACGACATCGATCTCCGTATCCGATTCGGCGGCGATGGCAAGATGGCTTGCCGGCTCCGGGATCGAAAGGCTTTCGAGCAGCACCGTCGCGTGGGCCACGGCGACGTCGTCCTGATTGAGCCCTTCGGGGGTCTTGGCCTTGATACCGACCTCGCCTGGCTTGACGCCGAGCAGTTCCGCGACACGCTCGCGCAGTTCGTTGGCGATCGGAACAATCTTGGGCTTCGCCATGACCAGTACCGTGTCGATGTTGACTATCTTGTAGCCCGCCGTTGCGATCTCCTCGAGTGCTGTCTGGAGGAAGACGCTCGATGCAGCGCCCTTCCAACGGGGATCGCTGGGGGGAAAGAAGGTTCCGATGTCGCCCGCGGAGACCGCGCCGAGCAGGGCGTCGGTGATGGCGTGCAGCAGGACATCTCCATCCGAGTGCCCGGCCAGCCCCTCGGGGTGCTCAATCGCCAGACCGCCAATGACCAGTGGAACTCCGGCCTTGAAGGCGTGCGAGTCAAATCCGTATCCGATTCTCATGCTCAATGGGCAGCCGCCAGATAAAACTCCGCCAAGGCAAGATCGCCAGGCTGGGTAATTTTGAAGTTCCTTGCCGATCCGGCGACGACAGCGACCTGAATGCCTGCGCGTTCCAGCAGGCTGGCCTCGTCTGTGCCGGAGAACTCATCCGCCGCAGCTTCTGCGAAGGCCTTCTTCATTAGATCGTACCTTGCTCCCTGGGGCGTCTGAGCCTGGACGACGAGCTCACGGGGAATGGTCGCGGTGATAATCGCTCCATCGGCGGTCCGCTCGACCTGCTTGATCGTATCGACTGCGGGGAGTCCGACGATCGCAGCACCGTGTTTTGTGATGGCATCGATCGTGCGCTGGATGGTAGCGGCATCGATCAGCGGACGAACCGCATCATGCACCAACACCACATCCTCATCCGCGCAGACCAGTACGGCGAGTGCGTTGGCGACCGATTGCTGGCGATTGTCTCCACCTTCAACGACATGCACACGGGCATTCAATCCATACTCCTGCACCTGGGCCTGGACACGATCCATCTCCTGTTTGCGCACCGCGACGTAGACAGCCTCAACCAGCGAAACCGCCAAAAACGCACGCAACGAATGAACCAGGACGGGCACGCCGCCGATGGCGAGAAACTGCTTGGGGGCTGCTCCGCTCGCAGCCATCCGCGTCCCAATACCTGCTGCCGGAAGAATCACAAAAACACGCATAGCCATCGGAGTATACAAGATCGCCCGGTGCGCCGTGCCGAGAACCGATCGCAAACCGCTAAGATGGAGCAGCATGGCAACACTTCCCTCTCTTCCCTTGAACCGCGAAGGCATCCGGCCGGGCGACCGCATCTGTGCAGCAGTCTCGGGAGGGGCCGACTCGGTCGCCATGCTGCTTTCGCTCCATGCGGCAAATTCGGCTCCGCGCGAAGCACTAGGAGTAGGACTGTCGGCAGTGCATGTCCATCACGGTCTGCGTGGCGACGAAGCTGACGCCGATCTCGCCTTCGTCCGCAATCTCTGTGCCCGGCTGGATATTTCGCTGCACGTCCATCATGCAAGCGTTCCGGAGCGAGTAGAGCAGACCGGGGAGACGGTGGAGGAGGCCGCGCGGACGATCCGGTACAGCTTTTTTGAGTCACTGATCGCCTCCGGGCAGGCAGACTCCGTCCTGACCGCCCACACACTGGACGATCAGGCCGAGACAGTCCTGATGAAGCTGCTGCGTGGTGCCTGGACGGAGGGATTGAGCGCGATTCATCCGGTGGTCGCCGTACCGGGTGCGGCGGGCGGACGTTCCGGCAAGATTCTGCGGCCGATGCTGGGTGTTCGCAGGGTGCAGATCGAGGCGTTTCTTCACGAATCTGGCCAGACCTGGCGCGAGGACTCCTCGAACACGGAGACGGTCTACACCCGCAACCGGGTCCGGCATCACCTGGTGCCGCTACTGCGCGAGTTCAACCCGGCCATCGACCAGACGCTCGCCAATCTGGCGGAGCTTGCCCGGGGTGAGGAGGTTCACTGGCAGCGGACTCTGGGCCAACTGCTCCCACAGATACTTTTGCCGGGGAAGCCGGTACGCGGAGGCGGAAGAGCAGTCAGTACGGCTCCAGGTCAGGCGTCGGTGGCAGTGGAGTTGGAGAGACTGCGCGGCCTGGACATAGCCACGCGGAGGCGGGTGCTGCGCGCCGCCGCTCGGCAGGTGGGCTCGCGACTCAACTTCAATGAGACCGAGCGGCTGATGACGCTATGCGAAGCGCCTATCGGAGGTGGGGGCCAGAGCGGAACGCTGCAACTGGCCGGGGAGCTGCGCGCGCAGAGGTCTGCCCGGGAACTTCGTCTATTTCGGCAGGAAAGCTAAGCGCTCAGGGCCATTTCAGGACTTTCTTTCTGCTTTTCCCACTCGCTGTATCAAACTCAGAGCAAGTTCCCGAAAGGAATGATCTTCTGAATCGACGGACGGGGAGTAGAATCTAAGTAATTTGACGTATTACGACAGCGATCAGGAACGAGCTTCCTGTCTTCGACCTTCGCTCCGTCCCAGCGTCTAAACAAGGTAACCGTGGTGCGCGGGCCGCACCGATTCGGTTTGAGAGCTTCGCAGTAACGCTTTTGTCAGACCGGAGATAGGGAGATGCACTTGAATTCGACCGTGAAACAAATATTAATTTGGGTCTTCATGATTACGTGCCTGGTGTGCCTGTGGCAGTTTGTCAAAGGCACCAGTTCGGGCCCGGATAAGGGCATCAGTCTGACTCAGTTGCTCAACGACACCGACCAGGGGAAGGTCACCGAAGTCACGGTCAATGGCGAACAGGTCACCGGTCACTATACCGACAAGACCCAGTTCCACACGACCATTCCGACCAACTATCCGGACATGTACAAGACCCTGCGCGACCACGGCGTGAACGTCAATATCAAAGACCAGAACTCGAACGCCTGGTTGAGCATCCTCATCCAGTTCGCACCGTTCGTTCTGCTGCTTGGCCTGTGGTTCTTCCTCTTGCGCCAGATGCAGTCCGGCGGCAACAAGGCGATGAGCTTCGGCAAGAGCCGCGCCCGCCTGCTCTCCATGCAGCAGAAGAAGATCACCTTCAAGGACGTCGCCGGTGTGGACGAGGCGAAGGAAGAGCTGAAGGAGATCATCGAGTTCCTGCGTGAGGCGCAGAAGTTCCAGAAGCTCGGCGGTCGGATTCCCAAGGGCGTGCTCCTCGTCGGACCTCCGGGAACCGGCAAAACCTTGCTGGCGCGCGCTGTCGCCGGTGAGGCCAACGTTCCTTTCTTCTCGATCTCCGGTTCGGACTTCGTTGAGATGTTCGTCGGCGTCGGCGCAAGCCGCGTCCGCGATCTGTTCGAGCAAGGTAAGAAGAACGCCCCCTGCATCATCTTTATCGACGAGATCGACGCCGTTGGCCGTCATCGTGGCGCAGGCCTCGGCGGCGGGCACGACGAGCGCGAGCAAACCCTGAACCAACTTCTGGTCGAAATGGACGGCTTCGAGTCGAACGACGGGGTCATTCTCGTTGCCGCGACCAACCGCCCCGACGTTCTCGACCCAGCGCTACTCCGTCCAGGCCGCTTCGATCGCCGCGTCATCGTCGATCGTCCGGACATCCGTGGCCGCGAGGAGGTCCTCAAGGTCCACTCGAAGAAGGTCCCCATGGCCGAAGACGTCAACCTGAACATCCTCGCTCGTGGAACCCCGGGCTTCTCCGGTGCCGATCTGGCCAACATGGTCAACGAGGCCGCCCTCACTGCCGCCCGCTACAACCGTAAGTCAGTTCATATGTATGACTTCGAAGTGGCCAAGGACAAGGTGATGATGGGCGCGGAGCGCAAGTCCATGCTTCTGACCGATGAGGAGAAGAAGGTCACCGCGTACCACGAGGCCGGTCATACTCTGGTCTCTGCCTTGCGCGAGCACTCGGACCCCCTCCACAAGGTCACGATCATCCCCCGTGGCATGGCTCTTGGCGTCACCGTCTACCTGCCCGAAGAGGATAACCATACCGTCACGAAGGACTATCTCGAGACTCGTCTTGCGACGCTCATGGGCGGTCGTTGCGCAGAGGAGATTTTCCTCAAGAAGATGACGACCGGTGCCGGCAACGATATCGAGCGCTCGACGGAGTTGGCCCGCAAGATGGTTTGCGAGTTCGGCATGAGCAAGATGGGCCCGATGACCTTCGGCAAGAAGGAAGAGCAGATCTTCCTGGGCCGCGAGATCGCCCAGCATCGCGATTTCTCCGACGACACCGCACGGCAGATTGATGCCGAGGTTCGGGCGTTCGTGGATGCAGGCTACAAGTCGGCTTACACGATCCTCGAGTCGAACCAGGACATCATGCACCGCATGGCCGCGGCCCTGCTGGAGCGCGAGACCCTGGACGCCGCCGAGATCAAGCTGATCATCGAAGGCAAGGAGTTGCCGGTCGCCCGGTCTCCTCTCTCGAGCGCCGATGCAGACTCCGGCGGCGAGACCCAGAAGGTACTGAAGGCGGACGGCGGGCGCAAGCCCGGGTTCGGCGAAGGTCAGCCCTCTCCTGCATAAGTCAATCCATCCTTGTTAGAAAATAGAGGCGGCCTTCGGGCCGCCTCGTCCATTCAAGGCGTAGGTAAGGACACCCCACCATGCTCACGCGCCCCGCAACTCTACTCCGCGCTGAAGAGGCCGCCCTTTTCATTGGCTCCATCCTGCTCTACAACCACCTCCACCTCAGTTGGCTTCTCTTTGCACTCCTCATCCTGGTCCCGGATCTTTCGATGCTCGGCTACCTCCTGAACCCGCGCACCGGCTCAGCGCTCTACAACCTCGGCCATGTACTCTTTCTCCCACTCCCCCTGTTTCTGGTCGCTTACGCCAGACATTGGTCCTTCCTCATGACGATCTCCCTCATCTGGATCAGCCATATTGCCCTCGACCGGCTTCTCGGCTTCGGGTTGAAATATCCGGCACACTTCAAAGACACTCATCTTCAACACCTCGACTGAGTGCGACAATAAAGACGCGGATGCGACTTCCTTTCCTCACGTTTCTCCTGACGTTTGCGCTCACCGGTTGCGACTACCACGTCGCCGGATCGGCGAGCCATCTGCCCGCCAATGTCCGCACGCTGGCGGTTCCCATCTTCACCACGCGGGTCCAGGCCTACCACACCGAGATGGTCTTTACCCAGGCAGTCGTCCGCGAGCTGAATACACGCACGAAGTATCGCGTCGTCAACAGCGACTCCAGCGATGCCGATGCCGTGTTGCGGGGAACGATTATCAGCCAGTCGGTTGCCCCTCTGACGTATGACTCCTCGACCAGCCAAACCTCCAGCTATCTGGTCACGATCACGGCCAAAGTTGTCCTGACCGATCATGATGGACACATCCTCTATCAGAACGATGCACTGGGTTATCGCGAGCAGTACCAGTCCACGCAGGACCTGAATGGGTTCATCCAGGAAGACTCCCCGGCGATGCGTCGCGTCGCACGGGACTTCGCCCAGACGGTCGTCAGCGATATGTTGGAGTCATTTTAATGACCGCTATGCTGGAGTGCTCATAATGGCCCAGATGCGCAGCTTTGCATCCTCCGACCGCTTTCTGGCCGAGATCGTCTCGCCGTCGCTGCGAGCGGGCTATGTGCTCGTCGGCGATGAGGTCTTTCTCTACGAACGCTGCCGCAAAGGCGTGCTGCAGGCACTGGTTCCATCGGAGATGCGCGACTTCTGCCTGAACGATCTCGACCTTGCTGAGACGAGCCTCTTCGAGGTGCTGGACCGCGCGCAGACGCCCTCTCTGATGGCCCCTTTCCAGGTTTTCTTCATCCGCGGGCTTAAGACGCTCTACGGCCGGGGCAGCAAGAAGGAGGAGTTCGCCGCCATCGACACCTACTTCCGCTCGCCCAACCCGCAGACGTTGCTGCTCTTCGTGGCCGACCATCTCCGCATCCCCACCGATCTACGACGGATGGACATGCAGGATAAGGAGCGGTACGAGCGCATCCGCGAGACGCTCGGCGAGTGGTGCGGTGTGGTCGAGCTGGCGCGGGTCGATGAGGCCGACGCAATCCGCTGGGTCACAGAGTCGGCGCAGGCTCGCGAGGTCAAGTTCGAGCCGGACGCCGCGCGCGAGTTGGTAGACGCTCTCGGCGCGGACATGATGATGATCGCCAGCGAGTTCGACAAGCTGCTGCTCTACACCGCCGGCAAGGGCCGCGTGACGCTGGGCGACGTCGAGACAATGGTGCTCGCGGCGAAACAGCGGTCGCTCTATGAGCTGACCGACGCTATCTCCGCGAAGGACCGTCCGCGCGCGTTACAGCTGCTGCACGGATTGCTGAATGCCTCCGACGCGGGCGAGGACGCTGCTATCGGGCATCTCTACATGCTCGCCCGTACCTTCCGCCAGATGCTGATCATCCTCGAAAAAAATGTGCGCGACTCGCGGGCCATCTGGCAGGTGCTCTGGCAGGGCTTCCGGATGCCGCCCTTCGCTGCCGAAGAGCTCATCAAGCAGGCTCGCCGCTACAAGAGCCGCCGCGAACTCACCCGCGCCCTCCGCCTCGTCGCCCGCGCCGATCTCGAACTCCGCTCCAGCCCAGCGAATAAACTTCTGGTGTTGGAACGGCTGATTCTCGACTTATCTGCAGAAGCAAAACCCGAAAACATCCACGCTAACACCCAGTTCGCTATGGAGCTGTAAGGATGCTCGTCATATAATTCGGCATTCCATAAAGGAATCGACCAATGATCCGTACCCCATCTCTGTCCCTTTTATCTGTCATCTACCTTTGTATCTTCTATCCGCCCTCATTAAGAGCACAGACCGAACCTTTCTCGCTCCCATTGCACAAGGGGGCGATGCTACTCGATCTATCCGGCTACCAAGTTAAGCAGTCTTCCGCCAAGCCGGAGGGGAAAGAACTTGGGCTTCGAGTACACGATCAAGACTCGATGGAAGCATTGATCTTCCTTTTTTTGACTCCTGAGAAAGCCCAGACAGCCGCAAGCTGCCGTGATGCCGAGATCAAGGAACTCAATCGAAATGGAACGATAAAGCGACAAGATCAGCCCATTGAAAAAGACAAAGTTGATTTTGTGACAACTCTTATTACACATCCAAACGGACACCAAAACTTCTATAGCTTTCATGGGACGGGGGATCAATGCCTGTCCATCTCTGTCTATGCTGATCGCGGGACGACTTTAGACTTAGCAAAAGCCTCGTCGTTTCTTGTGCGGCAAAGTTACGATCCACAATATTCGCCCAAGCCCAAGAACAAATTTATCTATGCGAACGTGCTTTATCACACTGGCCAGTACAGAGCATCCGTGCCAATATACAAGTCTTATTTGGAGACTGATGAAGGAACCAAAGATCTTTCTATGAGACGTATCGCTACAGACAATATGGGGATGGCTCTCGGCATGTCCGGTCAAGTCGATGATGCGCGGAAAGTATTCACAGATGCGATTAAGACAGATTCAACTTATCCGCTTTACTATTTCAATTTAGCCTGCGCTGACGCCGAACAAGGCAATGCCAAAGATGCACAGTTCCACCTAAAACAAGCCTTCGACCGCAAAGCCAATACCCTTCCAGGTGAAACCCTTCCCGATCCCACCAAGGACGACTCCATCCTGAAGCTGAGAAAAGATCAGGCATTCTGGTCCTTCGTCCAGACCCTAAAGTAGGTTGCGCATCCAATTATTCAGTTCGCTGCAGCTGTAGCAGACCGATAGGAGCCCCAACGAGTGCAAGACCAATCCACCCGCCCACCCTGGAGCCAGATCACACTATTCCTCCTAACCGGCGGCACACTTCTTGTCTGCGCGTTCATCCTTCAGCCACTTTTCTCCGCTATCGTTGGAGCCGTCGTGCTCGCCGTGGCACTGCAAACTCCTTATGACTGGCTTGCAACGAAGGTAAAGAATCGCTCGGCGTGCGCCGCTCTTGCGCTTTTAATCGTCATCCTTGCGATCATCATTCCCTGTTTCTTTCTCGCGCAGGAGATCATCCAGCAGGCCATCCACACCGTCAACGCGCTGCGCCACGACGCCTACCACACGCAGTCTCTCAGCTTCATCGCCAACCACCCCGCCCTCGCAGAGCGCATCCAGTCCTTCACCGATTCCATCGATCCCGACGACACCATCAAAGCAACCGCCGCCTTTCTGGGCCGCCGTCTCTTCTGGCTCCTCGGCCACTCGATCGTCGTCATTACGCAACTCGTCTTCATGCTCTTCATCCTCTTCTTTCTCTTCCGCGACCGAGTCGTCGCGCTCAACTTCGTTCGTTCGCTGCTACCGCTCCGCGATGACGAGGCCAACCAGCTCCTCGAACGCGTTGACGACACCATCAAGGCCACCGCGCTTGGCCGGCTCACCATCGCCCTTATCCAGGGCATCCTCGCCGGGCTGGGCTACTGGGTTCTCGGTGTTCCCGGCATCATCCTCTGGGCTTTCACCACCTGCGCTTTCGCTATGATCCCCGGCGTCGGCGCAATCCTCGTGTGGGCGCCCATCACCATCTATCTCGGCCTCAGCGGCCATTGGGGCAAGGCGGCGCTGCTCGCCATCTGGGGAGGCGTCATCGTCAGCACAATCGACAACATCCTCTACCCCATCTTCGTCGGCACCCGCCTGCGCGCCCACACCGTCACCATCCTCCTCTCCATTGTCGGCGGTGTCGCCGCCTTCGGCGTCACGGGGATCGTCATCGGCCCGGTCGCCTTCACTGTCGCGGCGACTCTGCTCGATATCTGGCGCGCCCGCACCAGCGAGCCTTCTTCCTAGAACAACGACAACAGTGGCCGCAGCGCGATGGCTCTGTTAAGATCGAGGTTTGGCCCCTCATGACCTTTACCGATAAATCCTCTGCCCCCGTCCGCGTCCGTATCGCACCTTCGCCCACCGGCGACCCCCACGTCGGGACTGCCTACATTGGCCTGCTGAACTACATCTATGCCCGCCAGCGCAGCGGCAAATTCATCCTGCGGATCGAAGATACGGACCGCGCACGCTTCGTCGAAAGTTCGGAGCAGATGATCTTCGACGCCCTGCATTGGCTGGGGCTCGGCTGGGACGAAGGCCCGGACGTCGGTGGCCCACATGGACCGTACCGCCAGTCGGAGCGCACCGAGATCTACCGCGAGCATGCGGAGATCCTGCTCGCGAATGGCGCGGCCTACCGCTGTTTCTGCACCACAGAGGAGCTGGAGGCCGCGCGCAAGCAGCAGATGGCGGCAAAGCTGCCGCCGCGCTATCCCGGCACCTGCCGCAACCTTACCCCGGAGCAGATTCAGGAAAATCTCGCGGCGGGCAAGCCGTTCGTCATCCGCATGGCCGTGCCGCTGGCCGGAGCGACGACCTTCCGCGACGAACTGCGCGGCGACATCACCTTCGACCACAACAACGTCGACGACCAGGTGCTGATGAAGTCCGACGGCTTCCCCACCTACCATCTGGCGAACGTGGTGGACGATCACCTGATGCTCATCACCGACGTGATCCGCGCAGAGGAGTGGATCTCCTCCACGCCAAAGCATGTGCTGCTCTACCAGGCCTTCGGCTGGGAGCTGCCGCGCTTCTGGCACATGCCGTTGTTGCGAAACCTCGACAAATCGAAGATTTCCAAGCGCAAGAACCCGGTCTCGCTTATCTACTATCGCCAAGCCGGGTTTCTGCCCGAGGCCATCATCAACTTCCTCGGCCTGATGGGCGGTGGAATGCCCACACTCACCCCGGTCGAGGTAGCAAACGGCGCAAAAGAGTCGGAGATCTTCTCCCTCGACGAGATGGTTCAACGTTTCGAGGTCAACAACATCCGCCTCGGCGGCCCAGTCTTCGACCTCACCAAGCTTAAATGGCTCAACGGCGAGTACCTCCGCGCGCTTACGCCGGAAGCCTTCTTTGAAGCCGTCCGCACGCAGGTCTTCGGTGACAGCTACATTCGCAACATCGCTTCGATCATGCAGACGCGCATCGAGACCCTCGGCCAGTTTGGCGATCTCACCGGCTTCTTCTTCGCCGACAATGTGATGCCTTCGCAGGAGGTCTTCCTCCCCAAGAAGCGCACGCTCGAAGAGACTCTCCTCTTCGCCGCGGAACAGCTCACCATCCTCGAAGCCACCGACTGGACCACGGAAGCCATGGAAGCCGCGCTGAAAAAACTGGGCGAAGAAAAGACCTGGTCCGTAAAGGAAAACTTCATGCTGCTCCGCGCGATCCTCACCGGGAGCACCATGTCGCCCCCGCTGCTGGAGAGCTTGGTCGTCTTCGGGAAGGCGCGGAGCATCGACCGCATCCGCCGCTTTATCGACGAGCAAAAGAAGCTGGCGAACGCGAGAAGGTAGCGGCTAAGTGGCCGTATCGAGATGGAACGACGTCTTGTACGGCTCGACCGGATAACCTTTGGCCTTCCATGCTCCGAGACCGCCGGTTAACAGCTTGATCCGAGTAAAGTTGAGCTCTTTCGCCCTTTTCAAGATGGATCGAGCGGTCTTGTCGTCCGGACAGGTGCAGTAGACGATGGCGTCCTCCTCTTGCGGGAGCAGCCCTGGATTCGCCAGTACCTCCTTCGGCGCGATGCGGACCGCGCCGGGGATGATCTCGGAGTAAGCAAGCAGATCGAGCGGTTGCCGGACATCGAAGACAAGGGCCTTCTGACCCGAAGCAATGACAAGATGGAGATCTTCGGGCGTAATGCTGTGCAACGCCAGCTCCCGTCGCTCCCTGGCGCGCCTGGACAGAACAGCGAACACCGCAGCAACGATTACGAACAACACGATAATGGAGACAACGATAAGAGACATCGGCACCCCTCAATCTGGAGTTGCTTAAAATCAGATTCAGTCTGGTTCTGTCAGGATTCTACGCGCCGCACCCACCTGCAACTTTATTTTGGCTCGATGTTTTTGAGGCACTGGACAAGCACATCGTTCAAAGCTGCGATGGAATTGGCCGGGATACCCTGCCACAGCCTTGCTTCGATGATCTTGACGGCCTTGTCCGCCGTCTTCAGCAATTTTTCACCTGCCGGCGTCAGCGATGCCGTCAGGATGCGATCGTTGACCTTATCTTTGCCGCGCACAATCCAGCCACTCTCCTCGGCACGCTTAATCAGTGTCTGTATAGTCTGTGGCGTGATGTGGCAGCTGCGGGCGAGCTGTGCCCCGGAGCTCTTCGGCGACTGTTGAATAGCACGCAATAGCGCCAGTTGCGCGGACGTGGTTCCCTGGGGACGGAGCTGCTCGTCCAGTTGGCCGCGAGCGCCAATGAGGATGCGCTTCATGAGCTGCGCAGCGCGCCTTCTGTCGTCTTTCGCGAATTCTGTTTCCTGGCTCGCCATTTGTATCAGTCTCCTGATATCTTATCAGCATACTGATATGGCCGCACATCCACAATCTCTCGACTGGAAGCCCTCGCATAATCCCTGGGCGGTGGCCCTCACGGTCACGCTGGCGACGTTTATGGAGGTCCTCGACACCTCCATTGCAAACGTAGCCCTGCCGCACATTGCAGGCTCCCTCGGTGCAAGCCAGGAAGAAGCGACCTGGGTGCTGACTAGCTATCTGGTATCGAGTGCGGTGATCTTGCCAATCTCCGGCTGGCTCTCGAACCGCATCGGTCGCAAACGCTTCTACATGAGCTGCGTGGTCCTGTTCACGGTATGTTCTCTTCTGTGCGGAATCGCGCCGACATTGCCGTTTCTCATCATGGCGCGCATCCTGCAAGGACTCGGCGGCGGCGGACTCGCACCGAGCGAACAGGCCATCCTCGCCGACACCTTCCCCATCGCGAAACGCGGGCAGGCGTTCGCCGTGTATGGGATGGCGGTTGTCTTCGCGCCAGCAATCGGCCCTACGCTCGGCGGATGGATCACGGACAACTTCAACTGGCACTGGATCTTCTTCATCAACCTGCCTGTAGGCCTGTTGTCGCTCTACCTAAGCAACCGCATGGTCGAGGACCCGCCGCACCTGAAGCTGCGCAAGGAAGCCGCAAAGGGTATGAAGATAGACTTCATGGGCCTCGGGCTGGTCGCGCTCGGCGTCGGCTTTCTCGAGTTCACCTTGGACAAGGGGCAGGAAAAGGACTGGTTCAGCGACCCGATGATCAAGACCTGCTTCATCCTTGCCGTCATCCTGCTGATCTGGTTCGTCTTCTGGGAGTGGTATCACCCCGACCCGATCGTCGACCTGCGCCTGCTCAAAAATAGGAACTTTGGCACGGCGGTCTTCCTGCAACTGATCCTCGGCATGGTGCTCTTCGGCAGTACGGTGCTGATCCCGCAGTATCTACAGACACTGCTGGGCTATACAGCGGAACGGGCCGGAATGGTGCTGTCACCAGCCGGATTCATGCTCATGGTCATGATGATGGTCGCCGGACGCACCGTCGGCAAGATAGACCCGCGTGCGATGGCGGCGATGGGCTACTTTGTCACGGCGGTCGGGGTTTACAACCTCACCCGCCTTGACCTCAACACATCTTTCGCGACTGTCACCGAGTGGCGCGTGCTGCAGATGATGGCGATACCGTTCATCTTCATCCCCATCAGCACATTGAACTATGTCGGCGTGCCTCCGGAGAAGAGCAACCAGATCTCCAGCCTGTCGAACTTCGCGCGCAACATCGGCGGCAGCGCCGGGACCGCACTGCTGACGACGTTCATCGCCCGCACGTCGCAAGTCCACCAATCCGTGCTGGCGGAGCATGTCATCCCCGGGAGCGTACCGTATCAGGGCTACATAGGACGTATCGAAGACATCCTGAAGAACGGTGGGATGTCTGCAGCTCAGGCATCATCGCTTGCCATAGGCAACGCTTACCAGGAGATGCTGCGCCAGGCTTCGATGCTGAGCTACCAGAATGCCTTCGTCGTGCTATCCGCGCTGCTCTTCCTTCTGGTTCCGCTGCCGTTCCTAATGAAGCTGCCGAAGAAGCGTGAGAAGCCCTCACCCGAGGCGGCGGCCCACTAGGGTGGTGATTAAGTTCGTTACACAAACCTGTCATCCTGAGCGAAGCGTAGCGGAGTCGAAGGACCTGCGGTTTGCTGGAATTGGCAGAAATTTCCCCTTCGGCATTATTCGACAAACTTCAGACTCAGGACACTAGGTTCGACCCAAAGCTCAGCCAGCCTTAAACATCTGCTTGATCCCACGCAACGCCTGCCGTGTGCGCTCCTCATTCTCGATCAACGAGAAGCGGACATGCGTATCACCGTGATCGCCGAAGCCCACTCCGGGGCTGACAGCGACCTTGGCCTCCGCAAGCAGCTTCTTCGAGAACTCAACCGACCCCAACGCGCTGTACTGCTCCGGAATCCGCGCCCACGCGAACATCGTGGCTTTGGGCAAAGGGACATTCCAGCCCAGCTTGTTCAGGCCGGGAACGAGAACGTCGCGGCGAGCCTTGTAGTTCTCGACGATCTCCGCCACGCAACTTTGGTCGCCTTCAAGGGCCGAGATGGCCGCCACCTGGATCGGCGTGAACGTCCCGTAGTCGAAGTAACTCTTGATGCGTCCGAGAGCAGCAACCAGCTTGGTGTTGCCGACCATGAAACCAACCCGCCAGCCCGGCATGTTGTAGCTCTTCGACAGGGTGAAGAACTCGACCGCAATCTCCTTCGCTCCCGGCACCTCAAGGATGGAGGGGGCGCGATAGCCGTCGAAGACGAGGTCGGCGTAGGCGAGGTCGTGGATGATGTAGATGCCAAGCTCGCGGCAGAGCGCGACGATGCGCTCGAAGAAGTGCAGGTCGACGCACTGCGTCGTCGGGTTGGCAGGAAAGTTAAGGATCAGCAGCTTTGGCCGCGGCTCCATACGCGGCAGGGCGTGCTCGAGCTGCTCGATGAGAGCACTCGAGTCTTGATCGGGCGTCGACTCGATAGGAATACTCTGAATCTTCGACCCGGCGATGACCGGACCGAAGATGTGGATCGGATAGCTCGGGTTCGGGACGGCCACGGTGTCCTCGTCGTCCAACACAGCGAGGCAAAGATGGGCGATGCCCTCCTTTGAGCCAATGGTGACGATCGCCTCGGTCTCAGGGTTCAGATCAACATCGTAGCGAGTCTTGTACCAGTTGCAGATCGCCTTACGAAGGCGCGGGATGCCGCGCGAGAGCGAGTAGCGATGGGTCGCCGTGCGTTGCGCGGCCTCGATGAGCTTGTCGACGATGGCCTTCGGGGTCGCGCCATCCGGGTTCCCCATGCCGAAGTCGATGATGTCCTCGCCTCGGCGGCGGGCAGCAGCTTTGAGTTCGCTAGTGATATTAAAAACGTAGGCAGGGAGGCGAGTAAGCCTTCTGAATTCTTCCATGATCGTTCGAACTGCTCCTGAACTGTTGCTGACTTCCTATTTTGCCGTAAACAGTACCTGCACCGGGAGTGACTTCGGTGGGTAGCAGGCCGCATGATCGCACGCCTGGTAGTGAAGGACCGCGTCGACCGTATGGTCACCAGCCTGCGCAACAACCGGCAGCTTGACCGTGAAGGAGCCGGAGTACACATCCAGCTTCTCGTTCGGACTAAAGCTGAAGCTGAACTCCTGCCCGGAGGAGTACTCCGGCGCACTCTCACTCACTCCCGCAGCGGGCTGGGCCTTCAGAACAGTCGGGATCAGGAAGTCCGACTTCGGCGTATGGGAGTTGACGTGGAAGCCGTCGGCGACCTTGAAGTTCAGCTCGATCACCGACCGCTTTCCGGCGACGACCGTGTGCGGCTCTGACACATACAGGACGTTGCTCTTCGGCTTGGCGGCCTGGTCCTGCGCAACAAGTGGGCTACGACCGAGCAACAACCCCATACCAAGCACAAGCCCCGACAACAGTTTGGAGGTACGCATCACTCACCCCCTGCTGTAACGGTCCCGGCTGCGATCGTCTTCTTGATGTTGGCCTCAACCTCGTCCTTGGAGCCGAGACCGGCGGTCTCTTCGACGACGATGCCCTTCGCATCGACATAGAAGGACATGGGTAAGACATCGACACCACCGTAAGCATTAGCAACCTTATCAGGGCTCTCGACCAGGAGAATGGGGTAGGTGACTCCTAACTTCTTCGCGGACTTGGCGATCTCGTCCTTGCTGGCGTCGTCTTCGGCGATGCCGAGGATCTCAAACTTCTGCCCGGCATACTTCGTGTGGAACTCCTCGAACCACGGCATCTCGAGCTTGCACGGAGCACACCATGTCGCCCAGAAATTAACCAGAACGGGACGGCCCTTGTAGTCGGCGAGCGAGACCTTTTTGCCTTCGAGCGTGACCAGCGAGAAGCCCGGCGCCATCTTGCCACGAAGCTGGGGTTGAGCCTCGGAGTCGCCTGCCTGCCCAGCGGTCTGCCCGTTTCCCTGGGGCGCGGGCATCAGGACGACGCGGTTCTCCTGCGCCTTCTGCAGTGCGAGCCTCCGCTCGCGGAGATTATGCCATCCAGCCCACAGCATGAGGGAGATACCGACAACAAGGGCGACAACGACCAGCGCACTTCTCTTCATTGCGATTCCTTTGGATGGCGACGGACGCCGATCTAGTCTACCTATCTAACCAATCTGTTCCATCTACCTCCTATAAGTTTAGCCGCAAAGTAAGGCGTGCGGGGAAGCAGCCGTGCGCCAGGCAAGCCCGGACGGTAAAATAAGGGTTCGTCGCTCAAACCCGTTCCCGCACTCTGGAAGGTTGCACAGAATCTATGCATCGCTGGTCACAACTCTTTATCCCTACACTTCGCGAAGCTCCGGCTGACGCTGAGGTTGCAAGCCATAAACTTTTGCTCCGCGCGGGGTATGTCCGCCAGCTCGGTGCGGGCATCTACAGCTATCTTTTCCTGGGAAACCGCTCAGTTAACAAGATCGTCGCCATCGTCCGGCAGGAGATGGACCGCATCGGCCAGGAGTTCCTACTCCCAGCGCTGAACCCGGCGGAGGTCTGGGAGGCCAGCGGCCGCTGGGCAGGCATGGGCGACAACATGTTCCGCCTGAAGGACCGCAAGGGCGCCGAGCTCTGCCTCGCCATGACCCACGAAGAGGTCGTCACCGACATCGCCCGCAAGGAGCTCCGCAGCTACAAGCAGCTCCCCCAGATCTGGTACCAGATCCAGACCAAGTTCCGCGACGAGCTGAGGCCGAAGTCCGGCCTGCTGCGCGTCCGCCAGTTCATCATGAAGGATGCCTACTCCTTCGACATCGACGAAGCCGGGCTGGACGTCTCCTACCAGAAGCACGACGAGACCTACCGCAGGATCTTCACCCGCTGCGGCCTGCAGTTCGTCGCAGTCGACGCCGATTCGGGTGCCATGGGCGGCTCGGCCTCGCAGGAGTTCATGGTCTACACCGAGGCCGGAGAAGACCTGATCGCCAGCTCCTCCTCGGGCTACGCGGCGAACCTTGAAAAGGCAACCTCCCGGCCATCGGTAGTCGAAGACCTCGCGCCAACCGGCGACGGTACGCCCGAACTGGTCCACACACCCGGCTTCCGCACCATCGACGAGGTCGGCGAGTTCCTCCAGACCAAGCCGCAATACCAGATCAAGACCATGGCCTACATCGCCATCATGCGGGCGGACAGCAAGGTCGGATCACAGCGCCCCGTCGTCGTCTTTCTGCGTGGCGACCACTCCGTCAACGAGGCCAAGCTAGGGGGCATCGCCGACGCAGCCGAGCTTCGCCCAATGACGCCCGAAGAGATCGAAACCACCTTCAAAGCGCCCGCCGGATACCTCGGCCCAATCGGCGTTGAGGCGGCCCCGCATCCCAAGAAGCCCGGAACTCTGGTGATCCTCGATGCGGCCCTGGCTGACCGCAAGAACCTGATCGCCGGAGCCAATAAAGCCGAGTACCACCTACGCAACGTCACCCCAGGCCGCGACTTCAAGCCAACCGTGACGGCGGACGTCCGCAACGTGCTCGAGGGCGAAGGCTGTCCTATTGACGGCAGTCCGCTGCGCCTGGGCACGGCCGTCGAGATCGGTCACATCTTCAAGCTCGGCTACAGGTACTCGAAGTCCATGGGCGCGTCGGTGCTCAACCGCGACGGCAAGGAGACAATGCCGATCATGGGCTGCTACGGCATCGGCATCGAGCGTATCCTGACCTCCGCGATCGAGACCTCCGCTGCAACCTCCGACGGTGCCAGCTTCGCCCTGCCCGCTGCAATCGCCCCCTTCGAGGTCGTCGTTACGATCACGAACGTCGGCGATGCCGCGCTGCTGGCGGCAGGCGAAAAAGTTGCCGCTGACCTTGAAGCAGCAGGCTTCGACGTACTGCTGGACGACCGCGACGAGCGAGCCGGAGTAAAGTTCAAGGATGCCGACCTCGTTGGAATTCCCTATCGAATCAACATCGGACGCGGAGTCGCCGATGGCAAAGTCGAGTTTGTCGACCGGATCGCCAACGCCAACAAGGACATAGCCCTGGATAACGCCGCGGATACCCTCCGCGCGGCTTTATCCGCCTGACGCCAACCAGACGCTCTTTTACGACGTCCAACAGAAGGAACATCTTGCCAGTCAAGCTCAAGCTCGCGAGCAACTCCCGCCCTACGCACTCGGTCAGCCTGGGCTGGCGGGTTGCGCGCGCTCTTATCGTTGTGGTGCTGGCTGTGATGCTGGTAGGCGCGTGCGTCTTCGGCTACTTCTACCACCACTACGAGACGGTGGTCGACGATCGTCTCGCCGCAGGACCGCTGTTTGCGAACGTCGCACAGATCTACGCCGCGCCGCGCGAGATCCGCAACGGCCAGAAGATGACCGCAGACCTCATCGCGCAGGACCTTCGCCGGGCAGGGTACAACGGCAATCCGCAGCTTGGCTCCTTCCAGGTCAATGGTGACAACATCCTCATCAAGCCCGGCCCGCAGAGCTATCACGCACCGGACGGCGCAACCATCAACACCGCGAACGGCGTCGTGCAGAGCATCACGGCGGAAAATGGCGCCGCACTGCGGGCGTATGAACTCGAACCACAACTGATCACAGCGCTCTCCGAGGACAAGAACCGAACCAAGCGCCGCCTCGTCAGCTACAAAGACATTCCACCGCAGATGGTGAAAGCCGTCACATCCATCGAGGACCGCCGCTTCTTCGAGCACAGCGGCGTGGACTACTACAGCATGATGGGCTGGGTCTGGCACGACCTGCGCGGCGACCGCCGCTACAAAGGCGGTGGCTCGACCCTCACCATGCAGCTCTCGCGCGGACTCTTCCTCTCACCCGAGCGCCACATCAAACGCAAGCTCATCGAAATCCTGATCACCTTCCAGATGGAGGCGCGGTTTACCAAGCAGCAGATCTTCGAGACCTACGCCAACGAGATCAACCTCGGCCAACGTGGCAGCTACGCGATCAATGGGTTCGGCGAGGCAGCCCAGGCCTACTTCGGCAAGGACCTGAAACAGCTCGACGTGGCCGAATGCGCACTGCTCGCAGGAATGATCCAGAGCCCAAGCCGCCTCAACCCCTATCGACACCATGATCGTGCGATGGAGCGCAGGAACCTCGTGCTGGACTCGATGGTTGAGACAGGCGCACTCACAGCAGCACAGGCCGAGCGTGCCAAAGCCGAACCAATCCGTCTCGCCCCACCCAATGTAGATGCAAGCGAAGCCCCATACTTCGTCGACCTGGTGCATGAGCAGCTAGTCCAGCGCATCGGCGATCAGGATCTTGGCCGCGACAACCTCCGCATCTACACCTCGCTCGACCCCGAGTTGCAGCGCGCCGCCTCAGAAGCAGTCGAGATCGGCATGAAGAACGTCGACGAGCTGGTCCGCAAACAGCACAAAGCCAAGGACGGCAATGTCAATTACCCCCAGGTATCGCTCATCGCGTTGAACCCGCATACTGGACAAGTCCTGGCGATGGTAGGCGGTCGCGACTATGGCACGAGCCAGCTTAACCATGCCGTAGCCAAGCGGCCCACTGGCTCGATCTTCAAACCCTTCGTCTATGCGGCAGCCTATAAGGCCGCAGTCGATGGCCAGACCCTCGGCGACGGAGGAACCTTCACGGCTCTCACCACGCTGAACGACACGCCGACCACCTTCACCTTCGACAACGGCCGCCAGACCTACTCACCCGGCAACTACAAAGGCGAGTACCACGGCAACGTCACCGCGATCTACGCCCTCGCCCACTCGCTGAACAACGCGACCATCTCGCTCGGGCAGCAGGTAGGGTTTGAAAATGTCGCAGCATTAGCCCGAGCCTCCGGAATCACAGCAGCCAGGGGAACACCCGCTGTCTCGCTCGGCTCCTACGATGCCACGCCGCTCGATATGGCTGGCGCCTACACCGTCTTCGCTAACGGAGGCGTCCATCTGAATCCCTGGGTTCTGGCGTCCGTGCGAAATACCGCAGGCGATGTTGTCGCTGATTTCTCGCCCGAAGCGAAACAGGTGCTGGACCCACGCGCCGCCTTCCTGACCCAGAGTCTGCTCGAAGGCGTAATGAACTTCGGCTACGGCGTCGCCGTCCGTCAGCGAGGCTTCACCGCTCCTGCCGCCGGCAAAACAGGAACCAGCCATGACGCCTGGTTCGCCGCCTACTCCAGCAACCTTATCTGCATCGTCTGGGTTGGCAACGACGACTATAGCAACGTGGTCCTCACCGGCGCGGTCCTCGCCGCTCCCATCTGGGCCGAGTTCATGAACCGCGCCATCAAGCTGCCGCAGTACTCGGACATGACCTCGTTCACGGCACCAAGCGGCGTCTCCGTCATCCGCATCGACAAGGCCACCAACCTGCCCGCCGACGCAACCTGCCCGAACGACTACTCCGCCGCGTTCCTCGACGGCACCGTGCCCCAGGGGACCTGCAGCCACATGGGCGAAAACTCACAGAGCTTTATCCAGAAGCTCTTTGGCGGCGGCGGTTCCTCGGAGCCATCTCCGGCGACGCCTCAAAATCCCCCGACACAACCGTCTCCCACACCTCCGTCACGGCCCGCCAACCCGTATAGTTCTCCCAACCCCTCTGTCCCAGCGGCGCAGCCTGCCCCACCCAAGAAGAAAGGCTTCTTCCGAAGACTCTTTGGCGGCGGCAAGGATCAACCAGCGGACAACACGCAGCCGCAAACCCCACCCCAGTAGCCTCTCGGCATCTGCCCTTTTGTTTGTCATCCCGCAGCGTGGCGGAGGGATCTGCTTTCCTCTCCCTCGGCACCCTCTGTCATCCTGAGCGAAGTCGAAGGACCTGCGGTTGCTTTTGCCTGTCTGCCCTTTTGTTTGTCATCCGGCAGGGATCTGCTTTTTGCTCTTGTCTTCTTTCAGTACAGGCAAAAATCCCGGGTGCCCCATCCTCGCGGCAGTTGTATCGCCGCAGGGTGGGAGACCACAACACCCGCTTCCGAGATTTCCCCAAAAATCTTGTCAAGCTCCGAAACGCACAAAACCCGCTCCAGTCCTGCAAATAAAAGTGCCCATTAGTTTCTCCCAATCAGTTAAACTAGATATATAGAAAGAAAAACTAAACAAAGAACCACAGCCCTCCGCCAGGTAAATATATACTTGCCGAATCATCTCCGGTGGTCCATGATGGGGGGGGGGTGCGGTGAATCATAGTCTCCAAGAGCTTTGGGGGCCGCTCCACCCACTAGGATTTGAGCGAGGAACCTATATGGTGCTCTGGGGCCACATGGATGATAGCGGGGATGGCACGGACATCCTAACGCTTTCTTGCCTCATTGCCCACAGTCCCACGTGGGTTTTTCTTGGCCTCGAATGGGAAAAACTTATAGAGCAGAAAAACAGTGAGCTTATAGCCGCTAGGCGCAAACCTTTTTCCAGATTTCACGCGTCAGATTGCAGTTGCCGCAAGAATGAATTTAGCGATTGGGATACCGCCCACGATCAGATTCCCTTCATGCAGGCACTGCTCTCCATCATGGAAAAGTACAAATTCGATGTAGCTTCATACACTATAAATCTCAAAGAGTTGGTGAAGCACCTTCCCATTGCAAAGCCGAATCCCCGGGCATTTGCTCATGTTCTTTTGCTTCACTACATCATGGATGCGATAGCCGCAGGGAGTTTGAAAAATCATAAAGATGCTGTCATCGGCATCATCCACGACAGAGGTTCCTACGACTCTGTATTGCTCGATGCGTTCAACGTTCTAGTAAAGAACGAGAGCTACTTTCCTGCCGCAAAAAGGTTTTGTTCGATAACCCCAATGGGCTGGGAGCACTGCGTAGCGTTGCAGCAAGCCGATCTCTTGGCCTATGAAAATTACAAAGAAAGCAGCCGCGATGCTGCCAAGCGTGGCCGACGTAAGAGCCTTGAATGGATACTAAATAGGGGCCAGCTCGGAGGCTTTTTAAAGGGATTTAATAGCGATGCACTCAGCGATGTCCGCACATGGTTCGACAATCTGGATGCCCGAGTAAGGGATGCATTTTTACAGGCTGCCCGGATTCCGACGAAACCACAAAGGAAAAAGAAACATGAAAAACAACCCAGAGTATGAGAACTTCAGCAACTCAATGGACACGATTCTAAAGGCCGATCCGCGCGTGGTGAAAGCCGCAATGGAAGCGGAAAAGAGAAACCGGGCGGAAGAAGCAAAGGCAACAGGCAAACGCGGAAGAGGCCGTCCACCTAAGAACGCGGCTTCGGGCCACGTTTCTTCCTAAAAGGATTGGCTACTCGTTTGTCCCACCTTGCCTGTGACCTCGGCATAGGTAAGGCGACGGTTCACCACCTGAGACAGAACCTTTGAGAAGCGCCCTGCATCACTGAGATTTTTACGGTTGTTGAAACGGAACATCTGCTCATCGAGGTAGCGGTCAAGATGGAAGGGCTCAACAGCCACGTAAGTGCCAGAGAGGTTCCGCTTCAAGAGTGACCAGAAGTTTTCGAGCGAGTTAGTGTGAACTTGGCCCCGCACGTATTCCTCGGAGTGGTTCACAGTTTCGTGAATGTAGTGCCAGCCAGTGCGGTTGTAAGAAACGGCGGAGTCGGTATAGACCTTCGATCCGTATTTTACGTTCTTGAGGATTTCCTTTTGCAGAGTCTCGCGCTTCACGTTCGGCACAACCTTCGCCCGCACCTGACGGCTCTCGCGGTCGAACATGCCCATGACCACAGTTTTGTTGGCGTAGCGTTGGAAGTATTCATCGGGGTCAACGGTAGGGCGAAGCTCACGCATCTTCTTCGCGCGCCCCTTGTGCATGTTCTCCAGCTTGCCGCCTACGAAGGATTCATCAACCTCAACAGCACCACCATCCGGGCCGCCCATCTTCCCATCGTAGATGTTGAAGGGGTTTTCCTTCATCGCAAAGCGAATGCGGTGAAGCATGAACCATGCGGTTTTCTGAGTGACGCCCAGCGACCCGGCAATCTCGCACGAGCTAACGCCATTCTTCGAGTTGCAGATGAGCCATACAGCCGGAAGCCACTTCTCCAGACCGAGCGGGGAATCCTCAAAAATGGTTCCAACCTTGGCCGAGAACTGGCGCTTGGCGTGAGCACTCTTGCACTGCCATTTTTTCTGAGTGGCGAGGAAAGAAACGTCCTTGCGCCCACAGGTCGGACAGGTCACGACTCCATCCGGCCAGCGATGAAACTTCATGAATTCAAGGCAGTTATCGGCATCGTCGAAGTGAATGATGGCTTCTTGAAGAGTCTTAGGGGCTTCCATAGAAATTATACTAAGCTAATCATGTTGATTAGTCAACGATATAATTACCCTCCGCCATCTAGCAGAGGCTATCTCCTTTAGAAAGAAGATTTTACCCGTAACCCCAATGGATAGACGACTTTAGCGAGATCACCCTACGCTATATCACTGATTCCAGAGACTTTAGTAAAATCCCCCCCGGGGGGGGGGTAGCCCCTACAGGAAGCTCTGCAAGCTAACCAGGGTCTCTTAACATGTCTTCGGACATCTCCACCTCGCGTTGCTGCCCGGACAACGTCGACAAATTGCGCCGAACATTGAAACCTAACGGAGCAGCCTGAAATCCAGCGTCTAGCAGAAAGCGGGCAAACAGATGGTCCGCAACAGGCACACCGTTGACGCTGCTAATCAACATGCCAGCGCGAACACCCGGATCGCTTCCCTGCTCCCGCACCCGATGCACCAGAAACTCCGCCAGATTCCGGGCGACCTGTGAGAGCGCCGGCTCCTCCTCCGGCAGAAAGACCTGTACATTCGGATTTTCCCGGCGCAAATACGCAATAAGCGCACCATCGCACAGGATCACGCGCGCGCCCACGCTACGCGTCAACGACGATCCCGTGTCTGGAGCAGACGGCCACCGCAGCAACGCCCCATAAGGATTAGCCGGATCAGTCGCCGCCAATTGCAGCATCTCCGCCCGGTCATCCTGCGAACTCACACGCAGGCTGCGCAGCAGATCCACCGCCGCAGGCATCGCAAACTGCGTCGCTCCAAGGTCCGCAGCGAAGTATCCGCGACGAACCTTTCCGCTCTCTTCAAGCGCCTTCATCACGTCGTAGATCGCCGAAAATCCTCCGGGAAGATTCTCAGCATGAGCCGTCTCGCGAAAGACGACGCCATAGCGCATCAGCAATTGCTGCGCGATCGCATGAGACCATTCGGTTGCGTTACGGTTCTGCAAAAACGCCGCCGACTGCAAAGCCCAGCGTCCCTGCGCCGTCGGCGGAGTCGTCCGGCGGCTGCGAAATCCCGTCTGTTGGTGCGTGCGCCGCGCAGCCTTGCTGCTCACCGAAGGCCGCTCGCAATAGGCACGCAGCGCGGCCAGTCCATCGTTGCGAAGAAGACCCTTCCAGACAAGGTTCCAAAGCGCATCAAGCGTCTCGCCCGGATAGCCGCCACCAAGCCCTTCGTGCAGATCGCCAAAAAACGAAGCACCATTCCGCTGCAAATACGCAATGATCGCAGCCTCGCGCGTCCCGTCCTCTGGCTGCAGCGCATCCGATGCAGGCGCGATAGGCCAAAGCTGCGGCAGCTTCTCCGCGAGGTAAAGACCGACGCGGCCATCACGCTCACCGATCGGATCGAAGCCGCACCACACAACCTCTCCCGCCGCGATCAGCATATCGAGATCGGCAGGCTTGTAGTTCACAATGCGCGCAGGCAAAATCTCCGTCTCAAGAATTGACGCAGGCAGCGGCGCTCCCTGTAAACTTTCAATCACGTCCAGCAACGCATCAAGCCCACGGCGCGGCTGAATGACTCCCTGCCAACGTGTAATGAGCCGCGCAAGCGTTCTCTGCTCCACCGGCTCGACCTCCTTACGAAGCCGTGCAAGCGACTTGCGCCGGATCGAACGGAGCACCTCAGCGTCGCACCACTCCCGATGAATGCCGCCCGGGCGAAAGCCGCCCTCGACGATGCGCCCCGTCTGCACAAGGCGAACGAGGATAGCTTCAACGCTCTCCACCGGCAACCCGAAGCGACGCGCAGCCTCCACCGTCGTAAACGGTCCATGCGTTCGCCCATAACGACGCAGAAGATCGAGCAGTGGCTCCGGCGCTGCTTGCAGAAATGCGGTCGGAAGTCCCGGCGGCAGCGGCACGCCAAGCGCATCGCGATAGCGTGCCGCGTCCTCAACCGCGATCATGCGCTTCTCTTTCGCCACCGTCACCTCGATCACGCGCCGCGCACGTATCAGGCGCGTCACACTCGCGGCAACCTCATCCGATACGCTGCGAGCACGCAACTCCTCTCGCGTCAGATCGCCAAGCCGAAGCAGCAGATCATGCACGCCATCCATGCTGCGTGCGCGATACGTGTCGACCGTGCATTGCAGCTGTTCCTCCATCTCTTCGATCGCGTTGATGTCGAGCAACTCACGCAGATCGGCATCACCCATCAGTTCGCGGAGCTGATCTTGATCGATCGAGAGCGCCTGTGCGCGGCGTTCCGCGAGTGGCGCGTCGCCATCGTAGATATAGTTCGCCACATAGCTGAAGAGCAGCGCCGAAGCAAAGGGCGACGGTTTGCGCGAGTCCACCGTATGCACAAGCAGGCTGCGATTGCCGATGCTGCGCAGCGTCTCCAACAACGCAGGCATGTCGAAGACATCGCGCAGGCACTCACGATACGCTTCAAGCAGAATCGGAAACGAGGCATAGCGCGATGCAACACTCAGCAGATCATACGAACGCTTGCGTTGCTGCCACAACGGCGTTCGACCATCCGCGCGACGGCGCGGCAACAGCAGCGCACGAGCCGCGCTCTCACGAAACTTCGCCGCGAACAGCGCCGTCGATCCAAGCTGCCGAAGCACCAACTCCGCAGCTTCTTGTGCCTCCAGCAAGACTGGATCGACGTTAGGAGCCTCGTCTGTCTCCGGGAAACGCAGGACAAAGCCATCCTCGCTCCACATCGTCTCGATCTTCGAACCGCCGTTCGCTCGAATCTTCGCGGTCACAGCCATCGCCCACGGCGCATGAACGCGGCTGCCGAAGGGCGTCAACACGCACATGCGCCAGAAGCCGAGCTCATCACGCACGCGCTCAATCACGATGTTGCGGTCGTCTGGGACGATGACCGTCGCAAGCTCTTGATCGGCAATATAGCGAAGCACATTTTCCGCCGCACTCGGCTCGAGGTCATGCTCCTTCGTCAATCGAGTGACAGCAACACCGCGAGGCATCTCCCGCAACTCACGCACAAGCGCACCGATGCGTCGCCCAAACTCCAGCGGCCGCCCCGCCTGATCGCCATGCCAGAACGGCATCTTGCCCGCTTCGCCCGGCGCAGGCACAACAAGCACGCGGTCATGTGTAATCTCGTCGATGCGCCACGTCGATGCGCCCAAAATAAAGGTATCGCCCGTGCGCGACTCGAAGACCATCTCCTCGTCAAGTTCGCCGACACGAATCGGCTTGCTACGCTCCCCCGCGAGGAAGACCCCATAAGAGCCGCGATCGGGAATCGTGCCACCGTTGAGGATCGCAATGCGTTTCACGCCACTGCGAGGCGTAAGCCAGTTACGCGTGCGGTCCCACGTAATGCGCGGTCGAAGCTCCGCAAACTCATCCGACGGATAGCGTCCTGCAAGCATGTCGAGTACACCATCGAAGACTCCCTGGCTAAGCGCCGCGTATGGAGCAGCGCCACGAACAAGGTTAAAGAGGCCCGCATAGCTGATGCCCGGGCTCTCATCCTCCTCGGTCTTATGCTGGCTGCGAAGCTCCGCGTCGGCACTGCTCAACGGAGGATGCGCGATCACGGCAACCATCTGCTGGGCGAGCACATCGAGCGGGTTGCGGAGGAACCGCGTCGATTCCACATGCCCCTCGTGCATGGCGCGTGTAACCGCAGCACACGCGATCAGGTCCGCACGATACTTCGGAAAGATGATTCCTGACGATGGCGCTCCCACCTGGTGGCCCGCGCGCCCAATCCGCTGCAAGCCACTTGCAACCGATGGCGGAGCCTCAATCTGGATGACGAGGTCGACAGCACCCATATCGATGCCAAGTTCCAGCGAAGAGGTCGCGACTAGAGCTTTAATCTTCCCGGCCTTCAACAACTCTTCAATTTCGCTTCGCTGCTCAGCCGCAAGCGATCCATGATGCGCACTCGCAATCTGCTCTCCTGCGAGCTCATTCAGAGCTCCGGCCATGCGTTCTGCGATCCGTCTCGCATTCACGAAGATAAGCGTCGATGTGCGCGAGCGAACAATCTCCAGCAATCGCGGGTGAATCGACTGCCAGATCGAGGTGCGCTTCGGCCTCTTCGACTCCGGATCGCCGGGCTGCTCCTCGCTCTCACCAAGCCGCGCCATATCCTCGACGGGAACTTCGACCTTCAGCTCCAGCACCTTGCGTGCGCCCGCGTTGACAATCGTCACCGGGCGATAGCGAGGAGCATCAACACCCGTCTCAACCTTAACGTCATCGCCAGCAACCTCCATCAACACGCTCGAGACCTCCGCATCGATCTCCGCAGTCTGCGGCAGTTCTGTAATCGATTCAGTTACAAAATTGCCACCCGTATCTGCTCCACCAAGAAATCGCGCCACCTCCTCAAGCGGACGCTGTGTGGCGGACAGCCCAATGCGCTGCAGACGACGGCCTGTCAGCATCTCCAGCCGTTCGAGCGAGAGCGCCATGTGGGCGCCGCGCTTGCTCGGAACCAGTGCGTGAATCTCGTCGACGATCACCGTCTCGACCGTGCGCAGCGACTCTCCCGCCTCCGAAGTCAGCAATAGGTAGAGCGACTCCGGTGTGGTGATGAGGATGTCGCCTGGATGCCTGCGAAAGCGTGCCCGGTCCTTCTGCGACGTGTCGCCCGTGCGAACGCTGATCTCCGGCATTCGCACTGTCACGCCCTCGCGCCTGGCCATGTCGGCGATACCCGCTAAAGGCGAGCGGAGGTTGCGTTCCACATCGGCGGCCAGCGCCTTCAGCGGGGACAAATAGATCACGCGGCATCCGCCCTCGGCTTCCGGTGGTGTCCGCAGCATCAGCTTGTCGAGACACCATAGGAACGCAGTAAGGGTCTTGCCGGTTCCTGTCGGCGCGAGGATCAGCGTCGAGTCGCCCCGCGCAATCGCCGGCCATCCCTCCACCTGCGGAGCTGTCGGGCTGCCGAAGACAGCCTTGAACCATGCAGCCGTCATCGGATGAAAGAGTGCCAGCGCGGCATCAGCGGAGGCCGTTATCGTCGAGCTAACCTTCTTCGATTTGGACGGGGCACGCGGCATCGGTCTGTATTCAGCAGAATAACCGCTGGACTTACCGTTCGATGCAGAAGCTCGCTTCTGCGTCGATGCCATGAAAACGGCACAGCACTTGCCATCGGTCGGCGCACCCGGTAGCCTCCATTCATCATGTCGGAAAACATCCATCCCAGCGGCCTGACCGCAGAACAGATCGCCGATCTTTGCCAGCGCGCTTCGGAGATCGCCAAGCACGCCTACGCGCCCTACAGCGGCTTTCGCGTGGGTGCGGCGTTGCTGCTCACCAACGGCGAGATCGTCACCGGCTGCAACGTCGAAAATGCATCCTATCGGCTGACCACCTGCGCCGAGCAGTCCGCCATCGTCACCGCGGTCGGCAGGTACGGACCTAGCATCAAGATTCGCGCCGTCGCCGTCGCCAACCTCAACGACACCGCCAGCGAGCCCTGCGGAGCCTGTCGTCAGACTATCCACGAATTCAGCAACGCAGACACCTGGGTCTTCTTCCCCGCCGCCGGTGGAGCTATCGCCGACGCCTCGGTTGGCGATATCCTGCCAGCTGCATTCCTTCTCCCGCACTGAGGCACCTGGCTCTTCATGACCGAACATACAAACTCTGCTCCTCCCATCCATCCGATCGACGTCATCCTTCATAAGCGGGACGGACTCGCCCTCACCGACGCCGAGATCCAGTACTTCGTCCGCGCCGTCGTCGACAAGACCACTACTGACGCACAGATCGGCGCCTTTCTGATGGCCGTCTGGCTGCGCGGCCTCGACGCACACGAGTTGGCAACCCTCACAGCAGCCATGCGCTACTCGGGCGAGGTCTTCGACTCCGCACAGCTCCATGCTTTTGCCGTCGACAAACACTCCACCGGTGGCGTGGGCGACAAGACCTCACTGCTGATCGCCCCTATCGTCGCGGCGGCAGGCTTTACCGACGCGGCCACGGGAGCAGCGTCCAGGCTGGCCGTTCCGATGATCAGCGGTCGCTCTCTCGGCCACACCGGCGGCACGCTCGACAAACTCGAGACGATTCCTGGCTTTCGCACCCAGCTCTCGCTAAAGGAGTTCGCCGAGGTGATCTCGCAATGCGGCGCGAGCATTGTCGGCCAGACCCCAAGCCTCGTCCCCGCCGACCGCATCCTGTATGCGCTTCGCGACCACACCGGCACCGTCGAGTCGCCTAACCTCATCTGCGCCAGCATCATGAGCAAGAAACTGGCTGCTGGACTGAACGGCCTGGTGCTCGATGTCAAGACCGGCAGCGGTGCCTTCATGAGCCGCTACGAAGACTCCCTGCACCTCGCTCGGCTGATGGTCGCGACCGGCGAGGCCGCGGGCACCCGTACCGCTGCGCTGCTTACCTCCATGGAAGAACCGCTGGGCCGCTTCTCCGGCAACTGGATCGAGGTGTGGGAGTGCGTGGACATCCTCAAAGGCATTCGCCATCCCATGAGCGCCGACCTCATCGAGCTCTCGAACATTCTTGCCGGATGGATGCTCTACCTGGGCAAACGCGTCGACAGTCCCGAAGCAGGCGCGGCTCTCGCCGATGAGATGCTCCGAAGTGGAGCGGCGTATAAGTCGTGGCTCGCGATGGTCGAACTACAAGGCGGAGACATCAGCACCTTCGACAACCCGGCCGCCCACCATAAGCCGAGCGCGACTCGCGTCCTTACCGCCGAGCGAACTGGCTTCCTAGCTACGATGGACTGCACCCAGGTTGGATGGGCCGTGCAGCGTCTCGGCGCAGGCCGCACCCGCCCCGGCGAGCCTGTCGCAGCCCACGCAGGCATCGAGATGCACGCCAAGATTGGCACAAAGCTTGAAGCAGGGCAGCCCCTCTGCACACTCTTCAGCGAGGATGCCACCCTGCTCGATGAGCCGGAGCAGCTGCTGCGCGCAACCTTCGTGATCGCCGACGAGGCCCCTGCCCGTGCCGCCCTGGTATGCGAGATCATCACTACAACAAACAGCAAGCCGCGCGAGTAAGAAACAGTCTCTTCAATATTCGGTCAGCTTCGGGACAATCTGTCTCGAAGCCTTAATGCAGCATGAAATTGGTTCCATACCTGCGCTCACTTCGTTACACTCTGTTCACACTTTCTTTCGCAGTTAGTTCCGCCCAGTGTTCAAACGTGTTTCATTAGGAGCACCCTTTGGCTCGTTTCACCGGTCTACTCGGTCTTGTTGTCTTTCTCGGTCTCGCCTATGCCTTCTCGACCAACCGCCGCGCCATCCGCTGGCGCACCGTCGGCTGGGGTCTTGGCCTGCAGCTTCTCTTCGCGTTCCTCGTCATCAAGTGGACTTACGGCCAGACGATCTTAAGCACCGTCTCCGGCGTCATCACCGGCCTGCTCGGACACTCCGTCGACGGTTCCTCGCTCGTCTTCGGAGCACTCGGCGATCCCAAGAGCGCCGTCAGCGTCTTCGCCTTCGCTGTCCTTCCGACCATCATCTTCGTCAGCGCCTTCTTCGCCATCATGTACCACATCGGTCTCATGCAGCAGATCATCAAGGTTGTCGCCTGGATCATGCAGCGCACGATGGGCACCTCAGGCGCCGAGTCCACCAATGTCGCCGCCAGCATCTTCATGGGTCAAACCGAAGCCCCGCTCACCATCCGCCCCTTCCTCGCGGGCGCCACGCGCTCCGAGCTCATGACCATCATGACCTCCGGCATGGCGCACGTCTCCGGTGGCATCATGGCGGCCTACATCCTCTTCGGCATCCACGCGAAAGACCTCCTCTCTGCGGTCATCATGACCGCTCCAGGCACCATCCTCGTCGCCAAAATGCTCGTCCCCGAGACCGAGGTTCCCGCCACCGCTGGCACCGTCCGCATGCCGCCTAACGAAGAGCACAAGAACGAGAACTTTGTCGCCGCCATCGCCCGTGGCACCATCGACGGAGGCCAGCTAGCCTTCAACGTCGCCATCATGCTCATCAGCTTCGTTGCCCTCGTCGGACTGTTCAACGCCATCATGCTCGGCATCTCCAACTTCACCTGGGCCCACGGCCACATTCCCTTCCCTCACTCGCTCAACGCCATCCTCGGCGTCGTTGGAGCGCCCGTGGCGTGGCTCATCGGCATCCCCTGGAGCGAGTGCCGCATCATCGGCAATCTGCTCGGCACCCGCACCATGATCAACGAGTTCGTCGCCTTCACAGAGCTCGGCAAGCTCAGAGCCGTCCTCTCCCCACGCACCTTTTCGATCGCCACCTTTGCACTCTGCGGCTTTGCCAACGTCGGCTCCATCGGCATGCAGATCGGCGGTATCGGCGCCCTGGTCCCCAATCGGCGCAACGATCTCGCACAGCTCGGACTCCGCGCCATGCTTGCCGGAACCATGGCTAACCTCATGTCGGCCAGCATCGTCAGCATGCTGATCAAATAAAGTAGAAGCTGCGCCTCTATGACCGATACCACCTCTCCCGATCTCTTCGCCAAAGCAACCGCCGCAGTCGATTACATCCGCACGCTCGCCCCCATCGCATCACGCCTTGGCATCATCCTTGGCTCAGGACTCGGCGCCTTTGCGGAGCAGGTCCAGCAGCCTGTCACCATCCCCTACGGCAACATCCCGCACTTCCCGCAATCGACCGTGCAGGGTCACTCCGGTCGGCTCGTCCTCGGCACCATCGCCGGAGTTCCCGTTGCCGTCATGCAAGGCCGTGTCCACGCCTACGAAGGCTATCCGCTCAGCGACGTCACCTTCCCCATGCGAGTGCTTGGCCTGCTTGGCGTGCGGTCCGTCATCGTGACCAATGCAGCGGGAGGCATCCGCACGACCCTCACCATGGGGTCACTCGTCGCTATCTCCGACCATATCAATCTCACTGGAAGCAACGCCGCTCTCGGCCCAAACGAACCGCGCTTCGCCGTCACCCCCGGTGCGGGGCAGCGCTTCTTCGATATGAGCACAGCCTACTCGCCTTCCTTGCGCGCACTCGCAGTTGCCGAGGCAAACAAGCAGGGCTTCACTCTTACCGAAGGTGTTTATCTCGCAGTGCTCGGCCCAAGCTACGAGACCCCAGCCGAAATACGCGCCTTCCGCACCCTCGGGGCCGACCTTGTCGGTATGTCGACCGTACATGAGGTCATCATCGCGCGCCACATGGGCATCGAGGTTCTCGGCATTTCGTTGGTCACCAACATGGCGGCTGGCGTGCTCGAGAAAGCCATCGATCACGAAGAGGTAATGGAGGCTGGACGTCGTGTAGAGCAGCAGTTCACCGGGCTGCTAACCGCACTCGTTCCCCAAATCGCGTCCAAGATTGCATCTTGATTTACACCGCGTCCACGAAGCCAACCTCATACCGCTGTCCCGCCGGCACGGCAGCATCCGCGCTGCAATCTAGCTTGCCATACATCGTTGTTACTGCCGCGCGCGCGTTCTCCGATAGCACGAAGCGATCATCCCTCGTCAAAATCTCGTCACCAAAACGAACCCGCGCACGCAAGCCCTTCAACCCAAGACAACCGAACATGTGCGGGCCAAATGACGCATCACCCCAGAAACATACATCATTTCCCACGGTAGCAGTGCCGTTGTCCTGCCCGATCTCCAAGCGCAACGCAGCCGTCCGCAACGCAATCCCTCCATTCAACACCGAGTGAAAGAGACCTCGGCGAAACGGAAGTACATACGTTCCATCGGTCGTTGTCCCTTCCGGAAAGAAGAGCACTGGCAATCCGCTGGCATAAGCCTCCGCCATCATGCGGTTCACCTCAGCGTGCGTCTGCCTCTTCTTTCCTACGGGAACATCCTCCGACCGCTCCACATACACCGTCCCCGCCTGCGCCGTCAGCCAACCGATCAGCGGCCAGCGCCGCACCTCGGTCTTCGCCACCATCACAAACGGTGTGATCGCACTGTAGAGCAGAATGTCCAGATAACTCAGGTGGTTTGAAACCACCGCGCCGCCCACCGGAAGTTCGCCTTCGACGGTGTAGTCGATACACATCGCATTCACGATGCGTCTGCACCAGCCATGAATCCAGACCGCGCCCTCGGCACCTACGCGAGGCCGGCGAATGCGGCCATCGACCGTCGCAGCTAAAAGCAACAGCAGCAGGTGAAGACTGCGGTAGATGGAACGAAACGTTCGCATCGTATTCAGCTCAGCATCCCTCGAGAAATCTTGCGGCCACACGCGGATGCAGTGTGTGCAGATCGAGCAACGTCAGAAAGTCGATCGTCTTGAACTCGCGGTCGATCGCGGGAGCGCCACAGATCTTCGCTCCGATGGTCAGATAAGCACGCAGCAGCTTTGGTGCTCGTACCTCCTCCATCTCCTCTACGCTGTCCGGCATCCGAAAGGCCGCTGTCGGCACCGTCTGCAACACCTCTTCGACCATGTAGCCTGCAAGCGACCGGTATGCTGCATGTCCCATCTCGGGATCTTGCGATGTGAGGCTGCAGCAACCCATCATGTAGCGCGCATTATTTGCGAGAGCGTAGCGAGCGATGCCGCGCCACAGCAGATGAAGCACCTCAGTCGAGCGATGATCCCGATGAATGCACGCGCGCCCCAACTCGACGATCTGCTCTCGCATGGCTTCATAAGGAGTGAAGTCAAACTCCTGTTCGCTGTAGTAGCCGAAGTAGCGTGCTGCTACATCGCCCATCTGCAGTCGATAGGTTCCGACGATCTCGCCAGTCGTTTGCTCCTCGACGATCAGGTGATCGCAGACCTCATCGTAGCGGTCCACATCGTAACCATTTAGATAAGCAGACTCGAGTCCTTCCTGCATCTCCAGGTTGAAGACGAGGAACCGCAGCCGGAAAGCCGCAACCCGTTCCAAATCCGTCATCGCCAGCCGTGCCACATACGGCCCTGCTTCGAGACGGATATCTTTCTTGGTTGGAAGTTGAGCGACCGAAGAGACCGTTGGAAGTAGAGCAGGAACCGAGACAGAAGCCGCCGACTCTATTGCACTGAGCATCGATTCTCCTTGGAACGTCTTGGAACTGGGAGCTTTCGAGTTCAGTCTGCGTTGCTTTCTATAACAGCGTGTCTACAGAAGGTGAAGATTGGTTGAATCCATTGTTGCGCTCTGTTTACAACCCTGATTCCACAAGGCACGGTTCAGCCGCCAGAGCAGCGACAGCAGCCCGCGCCTCCACAGCAGCAGCCTTCCGGTGCAGGATGTCGCTGGAGAACGCAATCGGCTCAGCGGCAAAGCACACCTCCGCATGAACACCCCGCAACCCCAGGAACCTGAAGATATGCGTGAACATCGGAAGATCTCCCCACGCCACATTCTCCACGACCGACACATCCTCGCCATTGTTCGCCGGCATGGAGTACCGCACATAGCCTGCGGTGATCGGTTCTTCCCCAGCCATTACCTGAGCCAGCAGACCTGAACGAAATGGAAGCATCACTCTCCCATCGGTCGTCGTGCCCTCCGGGAAAAACACGACCGGTAGCCCTGCATCGGATGCAGCCTTCATCCCCGAGCTCGCACGCAGAGCAGAGCCTCCCCGGCCGCGCTCGACGAAGACTGTACCGGACATCGTCGTCATCCACCCCAGGACCGGCATCTTCGCCAGCTCTGCCTTCGAGACGAAGACACAGCGATGCAACGACGCGAGCACAACAATATCCAGATAGCTCTGATGGTTCGTGATCAAAGCGCCCCGCTCAGGAAAGTCGCCTTCGACATTGACCGTGATTCTCATCCTCCGCAGCGAGCGAGCGCAAAATCGATGCAGCCAATCTGCCCTCTGCTCGCGCGTGCTGGGGCGCTTCAGCAGCAGCTCCGCCCCTGCCTCGACGAACATTCCCACCAGCATCACGCTCCGCACCACCGACCGCATCAACCGTACCAGTTTCAAAATCGTCTCTCGTTTCTCTGCATTCTGAAGATCGCGCTACTGAATATCCCATTTTGGACCACTGCCCTGTTACGCTGGCAACACAACGCTTCTGGAGCACGGTATTCTGGCATCGAATCTTTTAGACGTGAGCGCCCCAACCCACCACGGATGGCTGTACCGACGTGTTGCCCTTCCGATCCTTGCGCTACTACGCATGGGAGCAACCCCGGAGAAGCTGGCCTGGAGCATCGCCATAGGAGCGATGATCGGCATTAACCCCATGCTTGGAACGACCACACTCCTCTGCCTCGCCCTTGCGTTTGTCTTTCGCCTCAACGTCGCCGCCTCGCAGCTTGCCAACCACGTCCTGTATCCACTCGAGCTCCTGCTCGTCGTTCCCTTCATCCATCTCGGCAGTCGCGTCTTTCACACGGCACCGATGCCTCTTTCGCCCAGCTCTCTGCTCCACGCCGCCCGCACCAACCCCATCGCCCTTACCCGCCAGCTCTGGCTCTGGGAGTGGCACGCCTGGCTCCTCTGGGCTGGCATCGCCATCGTAGGAACGCCGCTCCTTGCCCTGGCACTTACGCCGCTGCTGCGACACCTGCTCGTCCGCGTCAAGCTGCACGAGTACCCAATCCTTCCCTAAAAGCTGTCGCGCTAACTCCGCCTCTTAGTTGCCTGCCTTCGACGGACGATACTCCGGCACAGGATCGGCAGACTTGACCCACGCCGTGTAGATCATGTCACGCAGCTCCGTCACTCCAGCGGCCAATTGCTGGTCCACCATTGCCTTGCCCTCAGGCGTTCCCGTTCCGGTAAGGGCCCCGGTCTTCTCCAGCTGGTACACCTTCTCCACCAACGTGTGCGAGTGCCGCAGATACGCGACGTACTCCTCAAAAACATCGTTCAACACCATCGGCTGCGCGGCGATCAGCGGAGCCACATCCTTCGCCTTCACGTTCGCCGTAACGAAGTCGCTCTCGAACTGCGCATGGATGTGGTGCTGCGTCGTATAACCGTTCGGATTCGACCCGTTCCACCCGTTGTACTGCATCGTCGTATGCAGTGGCATCGACCCATCTCCGATGTAGTGCCCAAGCCAGCCTGCAAGAAAGGTAATCTCATACTCCACCGGCTTCGTATCCTGCTTCGCCGCCACTAGCCCACGATAATCCCGCATCGCGGACTTCAGCCGCTCATACACCTCGACCGTCACATAAGGCTGAAGCCCCACCTTCTCCGGCGTCAGAGAAATATCCGGATGCGCAGCCTGAGCCGCAGCAAGGGCGCGAATATAGTCATACCGACGGCGTGGCAGCGTGCCCACAAGGTCCGCATACTCCAGGTCGATGAAGTGCTCCGGAGCTTGCGCGGCATTCAACTCCGGCTCAGCAGGAGACCGCCACCGATCCGGCTCCGGCCCGTAGTATTCCAACGCATTCACCGCCTCCGGCGACCGCAGAAACGCAGGCACATCCGCTGGCAACGCGCTCCCCGCCAGCCGGTTGATCATCTTGTGCCCATCCAATCCCCACGCGAAGGACTGTTGCACGGTCATCAACGGCAGAAGACACACGGCTGCTGCAAAGCGAAGGGCGGAGGAGAGCTGGCTCATGCGCAAAGTATAACTACGCCCCTGTACCTCACACCACCACAGCCCGTTCGACCGCCTCGCTGCCGAAGATCTTGCGGTAGCGCGCAATCTCCTCCACCGGACCCGTCGCCTTGCGCGCATTGTCCGACAGCTTCACTGACGGGCGGCCATTCACCGTCATCAGCTTGCACACCATGCTGATCGGATCGAGCACCGTCTCGCCCCGTGGATGACACCCACGAAAGTCGTTTGTCAGCAGCGTTCCCCAGCCCGCGCTGAAGCGGATGCGCTGATGAAAATACTCGTGCAGCCGCAAAATATCATCCACATCCAACCCATCTGACGCGATTAACAACTTCTTCTTCGGATCGCGCTCGCGCCCTTCGAGCCACGCGATATACTCATCCCCAGCGATGAACGGGTCCTTGCTGTCGATCCGCTGCCCCGTCCAGTCCGCCACCCACTCCGGAGCCCCCGCCAGAAACTGCGTCGTCCCAAAGGTATCCGGCAGCAGGATCAGCAACGAGCCACCATAGCTCTTCTGCCACAACTCCAATACGCGGTATGGTGCCGCGCGCAGTTCATCGTCAGTCTCGGCCAGCGCCGCCAGTGCCATTGGCAGCTCATGCGCATTCGTCCCAATCGCCTCAAGGTCATGCTTGTATGCGAGGAAGGTATTCGACGTCCCGGTAAAGCTCTTCCCCAGGCTCACCTGCATCGCCTTCACCGCATACTCCTGCCACAGAAAGCTGTGCCTCCGCCGCGTGCCGAAGTCCGACACACGCACCCCAGGCACCGCGCGCAGCCGTTCGATCTTGTCCCACAGCTTCGTCTTCGCACGCGCGTAGAGCACATCCAACTCCAGCTCACTCAACTGGGTCAGCGCAAACCGCGTCCGCATTTCGTTGACGAGCGACAGGGCGTACACCTCCCACATCGTCACCTCGCTCCACAGCCCGAAGAACCGGATCTTCAGCTCTCCATCCTGCTCCGACACCTCATACTCCGACAGCTTGAAGTCATGCTCCAGCCACTCCAGAAACCCTGGCTCAAAGATGCTCCGCGTCCCATAGAAGGTATTACCCGCCAGCCACACCAGCTCCGACCGCCGATACCTGAGCCTCCGCACGTGCTCCATCTGCTCGACCAGCGCACCCACCGAGACCTGTTCCGCCAGCCGTACTGTCACCGTCCGGTTCACAATCTCCGACGTCACATGCACAGCAGGAAAGTTCTTCCAGATGAACTGCAGCATCAACAGCTTGTAAAAATCTGTATCCAACAGCGACCGCACAATTGGGTCCAGCTTCCAGTTGTGGTTATCCGCCCGTTCCGCAAAGTTCACCTGCATAACCTGTCCTGTCTCCCTATCTGTCTCGAATTACACGCGTTCCCGTTCACACAGTCCAGCGATAACCATCAGAATCACCCTCGCTAGCGTCTCCAATTGCCCCCTATTCACACGGAAAATTCATGCAACATCCCGCACAAGCGGCCGGATTTGGTTGATATCCTATAAAGGACATGCCTACGAAAAAAGAACTCCTCGACCGCCCCATCCAGCACATCGACATCAAGCAGCACAACGTCGTCCCGCTCGTCGAAGCGATGCAGAAGATGGCCTACAGCTCGCGTGACACTGCCCGCGCCGCCTCCATCTACGACATGATGCTTCGCGACACCGAGTGCGGCGTCATCCTGTGCCTCGCCGGATCGCTCATCTCCGCCGGCCTCCAAAAGATCTTCGTCGACCTCATCCGCAACAACATGGTCGACGCCATCGTCTCCACCGGCGCCAACATCGTCGATCAGGACTTCTTCGAAGCCCTCGGCTTCAACCACTACATCGCAGGGGACGAGTACAAGTACGGTGCCGAGGACGCGACCCTCCGCGAGTTGATGATCGACCGTATCTACGACACCTTCATCGACGAGGAAGAGCTCCGTATCTGCGACGAGACCACCCACCAGATCACTAACTCACTCGACCCACGCCCCCACAGCTCGCGCGAGTTCATCCAGGCCATGGGCAAGTATCTCGTCGACAACGGCAAGACCCCGCAGGCAGGTGGCCGCGACTCCATCGTCCTCGCCGCCTACGAGAAGAACGTGCCGATCTTCTGTCCCGCCTTCTCCGACTGCTCCGCAGGCTTCGGACTCGTCGCCCACCAGCACGCCCGTCAGGGCAAGCCAATGGTCTCGATCGACTCTGCCAAGGACTTCTACGAGATCACCCGCCTCAAGATCGAGAACCCCACCACCGGCCTGCTCATGATTGGCGGCGGCGTTCCCAAGAACTTCGCGCAGGACATCGTCGTAGCCGCCGACATCCTCGGCGTCGAAGCCTCGATGCACAAGTATGCGATCCAGATCACGGTCGCCGACGCCCGCGACGGTGCTCTCTCCGGCTCAACCCTCAAAGAGGCCAGCTCCTGGGGCAAGGTCGATCTCACCTACGAGCAGATGGTCTACTCCGAGGCCACCCTGGCCCTGCCACTCATCGCCGGCTACGCCTTCCACAAGAACGCACAGGCCAGCCGCACCGGCAAGAACTTCGCCACCATCCTCGATCAGGTTCCCGTCACCGCATAACCTACGCTTCCCAATAAAAGGCCGCCGCGATAAATCGCGGCGGCCTTTTATTGGGCGGATTCCTTCGACTTAGCTGCATCCCAGCGCAGTCCACACCGAAGCTGCAGTGCCATTCGCTCCCGTCACACTCAGGTCTACAAAGCTTCCCGCCGCAATCGAAACACTGCCTGTCACCGAGCACGTGCCACCTGCCGCGACCGAGCAGACCAGCGATGTATCCGTCATCGCTCCCGGCACCCCTTGCCGAAGCGTGATCGAAAGTGCATTCCCCTGCTGCGAGTATGCCGACAGCGTCTTCGCCGTGCAGGCGTTCGGCATCCACGTCAACACCGGAGCCGCCTCCGTCGTGCTTGAGATCGCACCGCTCAGCGAATAGTACGTAAAGCTGAACGACACTGCATGGTAGACCGACACCGGCAGCGCCCCGCTCGACGAGCCAGTCCCACTGCCCGTGCCATTCGTCCCCGCGGCCCCTTGGGGAATCGTAAAGTTCAGCACCGCCGACGACGACGTCCCACTGTTCGTCACCGACGCCCGCGACCCCGCCAGTCCCGTCGTCACCGAGCCGACACTGACCGTCGCCGCAGCTCCCGAGGGTCCCGATGGCCCAACAGGTCCGGTAGCTCCTTGCAGCGCCATCACCGCCCAGGTGGCCGGATAGAGGTCCGGTTCCTGCGCAGAGTTACTACTCTGCGCCAGATACGTCGATCCCGCAAAGTAGACGGCATCGCTCACCTGGTACGCTACCCCCGAACCCCACGTCCCCCGGAACCGTGCCCCCACAGCGCCCGCCGCACCCTGCGCGGCCAGCACTCCCCAGAACGCAGGGCTCGCATCCGGCGTCTTCCCCTGGTTGCTCGCCGCTAGTGAGATGTAGCTCGACCCTCGATACGTCACCGCATCGTTCAGTCCATAGTTCGTGCTCGATGCGTAGGTTCCCCGGTACGCCAGACCCGCAATACCAGTAGCTCCCGTAGGTCCAGCCGGACCCGCCGGCCCAATCGCCCCAGTTGCGCCAGCAGGGCCAACGGAACCCGTTGATCCCACAGGCCCAGCCACACCGATCGGCCCAACCGGCCCGGGATATCCCATGCTTCCCTGTGGTCCCGCAGGCCCCGTCGCACCCAGCGTCCCCACTCCTGCCTGCGCCAGCACTCCCCAGTACTGCGGACTCTGGTTCGGCTCTCGCCCAAGGTTGCTAACCAGCGCGATATAGCTCGACCCGGAGTAAGTCACCGCATCCCCAATCCCATACTGCCGCGCGACATCCCAATACCCTGTGAATTGCACGGGAGGCCCTTGCGGCCCCGCCGGTCCAATGGTCCCTGCCACACCGGTAGCTCCCGCAGGCCCAGCCACCCCGGCAACACCAGCCGGACCAACCGGTCCCTGCGCCGCCAGCACCGCCCACTGCTGAGGACTCTGACCAGGCACATTCCCACGGTTGCCCGCAACCAGCGAGATGTACGTCGATCCCAAATAGCTCACAGCGTCGTTCAAACCGTAGTTCGAAGCTGCGGCATAGTTCCCCGTGTAGTTAGCCACCGCAGGCCCCTGCGGACCAACCAGCCCCATCGGTCCTACCGCTCCAACAGCCCCTGGAACCCCTGCCGCTCCATTCTGTCCCGCCGGACCCGCGGGGCCAGCCGGACCGGCAGGCCCTGCTCCTCCCGAAGCAAACTCCGACCACTGCGGCGGGCTCTGGTCCGGCGTATTCCCACGATTCCCCGCCACCAGCGACACATACCCCGCGCCGCTGTACAAGACACCCTCCCCAAGCCCATAGTTCACGGCGGAAGAATAAGACCCCTGAAAGCTGAGCCCGACCGGCCCAGCAGGTCCAGGAGAACCCGTCGCTCCGACTGGCCCCTGCAGACCAACCACTCCCGGAATACCCTGCGCCCCAGCCTGTCCGGCAACACCCTGCACTCCTTGCGGCCCTCGGTCTCCCGCAGCTCCGGTCGCTCCCGTCAGCCCCTGCGCGCCCGCAGGCCCTTGAGGCCCAGCGACTCCCTGCGATCCCTGTGGCCCCGCAGGCCCCACCAAACCCGGCACCCCTTGAGACCCCGTTGCACCAGTCAGCCCTTGCGGCCCAGCCACTCCTGCGAGCCCCTGTGCTGTCAGCACTCCCCATGCCGTGGGCACCAGACCCGGCGTATTCCCATGGTTACCAGCAAAAAGCGACGCATAGCTTGCCCCTTGCCACAGCACCACATCCCCCAACGCATAGTTCGTCACCGAGGAGAAGCTTCCCTGGTACACCAGTCCAGGCGCTCCCGCCGGACCAACCGCACCCGTGGCGCCGGTGGCTCCAGCCGGTCCCGCAACCCCAGTCGCTCCTTGAGGACCGGTCGCACCCGTTAGCCCAGTCAACCCCGTAGCTCCACTCGGCCCAGCCACCCCCTGCGGCCCAACAGGACCGGCAGGCCCGACGGCACCCGTCACCCCGGTTGCTCCGGTAGCGCCTTGAGGCCCGGCAGGTCCCGTAGCTCCGCTGTTCGCCAACGCGATATCCAGCATCGGAGCATGACCCGTCTGGTCATTCTCCTTGCTGTCGAACTGCAGGTCGGCACTCCCAGCCATCAGCGCCAGCCCGTTGTTCGAGGACGGCGTCGTTACCCATCCCTGCACCAGCGAGGTCACATCGACCGCGACATACTCCCCTGTCTGGCTCACCGTGACTGCCTGCGCCGCGCTTCCCAGCACCGGCAGCGTCGCATAGGTCACGCTGTATTCGCCCCACGCTCCCGTCACCGGCTGCACCGACATCAGCCCCGATGTATTCACCCGATTGCAATAGATGCGGAGCACCGCGCGGCTCACCTGCGCCGCCGTCGTCCCCGTCGGCAACAACCCCAGATCGAACTGGATCAGCGTCGTATATCCGGCGCTGACATTCAGGTTCGAGATCGCCCCACTGTTCACCGTCGGCCGCGCGCTGCTCACATGCGCATCGGCCACCAGCGTTGCCTGTTCGGCACGTGAGGGTATAGCCACGACTGCCAACACGACCAGCGCGGCCCAAAAGACCGATCTTCCCGACATCAAGCGCATTGCAACTCCCGGGCAGGGCCCCGCACCGCATCAACAGCGCAGCGGAGACCCCTTACCCGTACCTCAACGATCAAAACTCAACAATGCACGTTGCCGCTGACCATGCGCTGGCCATGCGATTTATTCCATCAAACACTGGGAGTACTTCTGTTGTATCGTTCCTGCCTGCTAAGAGCAAGCGCGAACCAACGGCAACAGCAGGTTCAGCTTGCGCTAGCGCAGTCGTACTTACCAGAAATTCCTTTTGCAGGCACGACGACGTGTTCGCATCGTCATTAGGTACGTAGGCAAAATGACAACGGAAAAATCGCGTCCGCTTGATATGCGACCATATTTGTCGTATTTTAGGACTTGTGATTACGAGTTGAATTTTCTTCGCGCGATCATGTACGACACTGTCGCACATGGGGCAGGTCTTCCATGTGACTAAGAGATTTCTGATCGGCAAAACACAAACAGGAAGGCCCCCGCAGCTGACTTTTGGCGAAGCACTGCGAGGGCCTGAAGCTCGACAACCCATAGGCTGACGACTGGACACAGAGTACAGTCATTCGGCCAAAGCATTCAAGAAAGGTTTGCATGACTGACCGTATTGTCCCTTTGCGCCCCGATAACGCTGATTTCTCGGTGTTTGCAACAACAAAACAGTTCCGAGTTGGACGATTCAGCGGAACCTGCCTGCTCGCGCTCCTCATTATTTCAGCTTTTGTTTGCCAACCCCGGGCCTACGCGGACGAGCCGCTGTTTGGCTTCTCTTACACCACTGATTTGCTCCCAAAGGGAAAATTCGAGTTGGAGCAATGGTCTACGACCCGCTTCCATAAGGCTCCGGGTGGCAAATTCTGGCTACAGGAAAATAAAACGGAAGAAGAGTACGGCTACCGGGACAATCTACAACTCTCCCTCTACCAGATCTACGATTCGACGGCCGCCTACCATAATGGCCCCTTTGGAGCGACGACATCCCCAGAGCAGTTTTCCTACTACAACCCCGGGGCAGACGACCACTTCCATGCCACTAAGTTCATCGGCGTCGCTGGGGAGGCGATCTACCGGCTGTGGAGCCCGTATACGCATCCTGTTGGAGTCGCGGTCTATGAAGAACCAACCTTCGGGGCCGGTTTCATTGAAAATGAAGCCAAGATCATTGTGCAGAAGAACTTCCGCGATGACCGGCTGGTCCTGGCCGCGAACATGACCTATGCGCCGGAGTGGCGGCGGTTGGCGGACCCAGACACCCGCAAGGTGAGCATCGGGGAAGAGACGGATGCCAATATCGACCTCGGAGTTTCGTACCGCTTCATGCGGAAGTGGTCTGCGGCGGCTGAAATCTTCAACGAACGTGAGTTCAACAGCTATAACTTCACCCATGAGTCGAACAGCGGCTATTTTCTAGGACCGACCGTTCACTATGCGGGAAAGAACTTCTTCGTCACGGCAAATTACGACCAACAGATGCCCTGGGCGAGCCAGCATGTGGATACCGTTCCGGGTGGAATCGTCGGAGGACGCATCGTCGACAACGACTTTGAAAAACATCGCGTCCGCGTAAAGGTTGGCTGGTACTTCTAAGAGAGATCATGAAATCGAAACTTATCTTTTTGCCAATAGCAGGCATGGTCATCGCTGGCGGACCCGCCTATGCGACCGTCTACCTCTCCGTGGAACAGGCGCAGACGCTCCTGTTCCCTGGAGCAACCTTTCAACCCGATACACGCACTCTGACTAATGAACAAGCGAAAGCAATCGAGCACGTCTCTGGAGTAGATGTTCGGAGCAAGCAACTCAAGGTATGGCGTGTCTCTACCGGCGGCTGGTTGATCGTCGATGAGGTTGTGGGTAAGCACGAGTACATCCCTTTCGCCGTGGCGCTGGACGACAAAGGCGCGGTCAAAGGAGTCGAGATCCTCGAGTACAGGGAAGCCTATGGAGGACAGATTCGTGAGCCGGAGTGGCGCAAACAATTTGTCGGCAAAGAACCCGGAACCAAACTCCAACTGGATAAGAACATCCGTAACGTGTCCGGAGCGACCCTGTCGTGCAAGCATGTGACGGATGGAGTGCAACGTCTTCTGGCGACCTATGAGCTCGTACTCAAACAACCCGGTCACTGAGCGCGCTCAGCCATGGCTGGGTACGCTTGTGAGCGTCCGGGTATCCGGGCTTGAGATTTTTGAGGCGCATCGAGCAATCGATGATGCATTCAGCGAGATAGCGCTCGTGCATCGTTTGATGAGCTTTCATGACAGCGGCAGCGATGTCAGTCGGCTGAATCGGAGTCCGATCGGCAAACCGGTGGCGGTACATCCTTGCACGATCGAGGTGCTGCAGAAGGCACAGATGTTCTCCTCTTGCTCGGAAGGTTGCTTCGATATCTCTATAGGAGCGGAGTTGGTAGAGTGGCAATTGTTACCGATGCCCTCCATCGATGAGCAATCTGCCGATGGCTCATGGAGAGACATCGAGGTTCTTCCCGATGGCCACGTTGTTTTTCATCGTCCCTTATGGATCGATCTGGGAGGCATCGCCAAAGGCTATGCCGTAGACCGAGCGGCTGAATGTCTGCGCCGATGGGGCGCGGTGCAGGCAATCGTCAACGCTGGCGGAGATATTCGTGTGCAGGGGCCGCTCATGGAGCCGATTCGCCTGGCCGTCGAGTCTTCGGTAGGTACTATGCCTGTTCTTGAGTTGGCAGATGGCAGTGTCGCCAGCAGCAGCGGTCATCGGCAACGGCGCTGGCATGATGGACGGCTGTGCGGTCCGCACGTTGACGGTGCTGATCGCTCTCCGGCTGCGACCGACCGCTTTGTCTGCGTCCTGGCAGATGACTGCGTTGTTGCCGATGCGCTAACGAAGGTCGTGATGGCAAGGGGCCCGGGGAGCGCGGGTTTGTTGCGACGTTTCGGAGCGTCGGCACATGTCCATGATCCAACGAGTGGCTGGCTGCATTTGGAAGGGGAAGTGGAAGGTTGAGAAGTGGAAGGTTGATGATTGTCAAAAAATCCGGGAGTCTCGGGCGCCCGCGACGTTGGGCCCTCTACATCGTCGGTGCGGGTGTTTGGTTTTCTGGAGGCTTGTGGCTGCTCTTCCATTATTTCCTTGAGAAACAAGGTGAATTTGGACCGAGTACAAATCCTTTGGAGCCTTGGTGGCTGAAGATACACGGGGCGTTCGCATTCGCGGCCGTTTGGATGTTCGGTCTCCTGTGGGGCATACATATCACCAAGGCATGGCCGAATAAACGGCGGCGCTGGTCGGGCGGAATGCTTACAGGCGTCTTCGCATTACTTATAGTGAGCGGCTACCTTCTCTATTATGTCGGCGACGAAAAGGGGCGTGCTGTCGTGTCTCTGCTGCACTGGACGATAGGATTGGCCTGCCCACTTTTCTTTCTCTGGCATCGTCTCCGTCTACAAAACCGTCGCATCCCTCGGTCAAAACATCTTTCCCCTAAGCATTGAGTAAGACGAATGTTGAGGGAACGCTTACTCAATTAGCTTGCAACCGAAATTCCGTTCAAACAGTCCCACTACCCGACGGGCCCATTCTTCCAGAGTGATATTCCTCTGTATTCCCTTCGCCATCCGCATCCCATATAGTGCAAGTCAGTCTGCTTCCAATCGAAGAAGAGGGTTCTCAACGCAATGACCGCACCAGTCCTACCGAACACGCCCGGCCAGCCCCCCAACCCAGCCACGCTGGTCAATATTCCGCGCCTCATCACTGCTTTCTACGCACTCCATCCCGACCCCTCCGTTCCCGCCCAGCGCGTCGCCTTCGGAACCTCCGGCCATCGCGGCAGCGCCTTCGCCACCAGCTTCAACGAAGACCACATCCTCGCCATCACCCAGGCCATCTGCGAGTACCGCCAGACCCAGTCCATCACCGGCCCGCTCTTCCTCGCGCAGGACACCCACGCCCTCTCCGAGCCCGCCTTCGCTGCCGCGCTCGAGGTCCTCGCCGCCAACGGCATCGAGGTCATGGTCGATCAAGACCTCGCCTACACTCCCACTCCCGCGCTCTCGCACGCCATTCTGGTCTATAACTCGGGGCGTACCGAAGATCTCGCCGACGGCATCGTCATCACCCCCTCGCACAACCCGCCCGAGGACGGCGGCTTCAAGTACAACCCGCCTAACGGCGGCCCCGCCGACACCTCCGCCACCAAGGCGATCGAGAACCGCGCCAACGAAATCCTCGCCGACAAGCTGCGCGACGTAAAGCGTTTCCCCTACGCCGCCGCTCTCCGTGCCGACACCACCCACCGCCACGACTACGTCACCGCCTACATCGACGACCTTGCCAACGTCATCGACTTCGATGTCCTCAAAGGCAGCTCCCTCAAGCTCGCCGTCGATCCACTCGGCGGAGCAGGCGTCTTCTACTGGCCTCGCATCGCCGAGCAGTACAAACTCCCCCTAGAGGTTCTGAACCGAACTATCGACCCCACCTTCCGCTTTATGACCTGCGACTGGGACGGCAAGGTCCGCATGGACTGCTCCAGCCCCTTCGCCATGGCTTCCATGATCGCCAACAAGGACAAGTACGACGTCGCCTGGGCCTGCGACACCGACCACGACCGCCACGGCATCGTCACCCGCTCCACCGGCCTGCTGAATCCGAACCACTACCTCGCCGTCTGCATCCAGTACCTCTTCACACACCGGGTTGAATGGAAGGAAAGCGTAGGCATAGGGAAAACGCTCGTCTCCTCCAGCATCATCGACCGCGTCGCCAAGGGCCTCAGCCGCCCTATGCTCGAAGTACCAGTAGGCTTCAAGTGGTTTGTAGACGGCCTCATCGACGGCACGCTCGGCTTCGTCGGCGAAGAATCCGCCGGAGCCACCTTCCTCCGCCGCAACGGCAAAGTCTGGACCACCGACAAGGACGGCCTCATCCCCGGCCTGCTCGCCGCCGAGATGACCGTCCGCACCGGACGCGACCCCGGCGAACTCTATCGCGACCTCACCACCAAATATGGGGACCCCACCTACCAACGCATCGACGCCGCAGCCACCAAGGAGCAGAAGGCCAAACTCGGAAAACTCTCTCCTTCGCAAGTCACCGCAAAAGAGCTCGCCGGAGACTCCATCACCGCGATCTTCACCGAAGCACCCGGCAACCACGCGGCCATAGGCGGCCTGAAGGTGACAACCGAAGAAGGCTGGTTCGCCGCACGCCCGTCCGGAACAGAAGATGTCTACAAGATCTACGCCGAATCTTTCAAAGGCCCCGACCACCTCAAGCAGATCCAGACCGAAGCCCAACAATTGGTAACTACTGCTTTAGTCTTGTAGCGACGATTAACCTCATATGCCAGATAAGCCAAAATATATGCCAGATAAGCCAAAATCAGAACTAAGCATCATGTCTGCCAATGCCGATCTCATAAGAGAATCCGGCATAGACATAATGCTCAAGGGAATTCGACCCCATTGGCAAGCAAAGCGGCTTGTCGAGAGAGTTAAAGCGATTCTTCCTGCAGACCCTAGTAGCGCTTGTCAAAGAATTTTCAACGCTAGCATCCACGATTTAAAAGAAAAACTTGCATTTGCAGGAATTGACATCGTTACGGAAGCGGCCAGGTTAAATAAACTTCCACCAATTTCAAAAACTGAAGAGATTGAACAATACACGCCGTATAACACTATCGGTCTTGCACTAGGTATTGGTCTTCTCACCCGTTCAGAATCACGACGGCTTTATCGCGTATACGATATTCGAAAAGATTTGGAACATGAGGATGATGAGTATGAAGCTACTGTCGAAGACTGCATATACATCTTCAAAACCTGCATAGATTATGTTCTATCTAAAGACCCAATCGAAATTATCCGCCTCGCCGATATAAAGAAAGTTGTTGAACAACCAACTCCTGCGGCGCTAAAAGATGGCGTAATCGAGGACTACAAACACGCACCCGCCGTACGCCAACTAGAAATACACAAATTTCTTATTAGTTTTGCGTTGAACACAGACAAACCAGACATCGTGCGCCAGAACTGTTGGAGAGCCCTCCAAGCACTGACTGAGCATACTCAGAATCAAGTTCGTATTGATTCATCCGCAGATTTTGTGCAACGTATTGGTCGAGATGGTTTGGATTTACTGGAAGCCCGGATTGCTTTTGCGGCAGGCATACTTCCCTATCTAAAACGAACTCAGTTATCTAGCTTCTTTAAACGCTTCTGGGAACAAATGGAGAAAACCGGATATTCATTTCGTAATCATGCGGGACATCGCGAATTGCTTACTAATCTCGAAGAGGTTGGAGGGTTAGAATTCTGCCCTGATGCACAGAAGCATGCTTACGTCGAATGGTTGGTACTCTGCTACATCGGAGAACCAGGCGGCTATGGTCAAGGTTATTCTCGTAGGGTCTTCTACAGTAATGTAGGTGCGCCACTTGCTTTCAAGTTACTTACTACTACCAATGCACATGCTAGAGATGTTTTCAACACTCTTGAAAAGGAAAGTAAGCGGGTCAGATCAGCATGCATCAACGATGATGTGTCACGAAGGTTCGAAGAAATTGCAGACGCACTAATTGGTTGAAGCGCCCGGCAGTCAGCGACGGCAAGATAGTACCACTGCATCCGAGCTTAACTTAATGGGAGCTGGCTGGAACATGCACGCCTCCCATGATCGGGGCCACCAACATCATCACTGTATCCACGATCTCCTCCGACCGGCACCGGTTCGGCATCAGCATCCACTCCTTCGCCGCACCATACATCGCCCAGCTCAGCGTCGTCGCCATCATCTCCGGCGACACGCCATTCTTCGGCGGATGCCTCACCATCCCCTCCAGGAGCATCCGCCGCACCATCGCGATCACCGCCGACTCCAGGTGTGGCTCCAGCTGTCGCTGCCGCGTGCGTCCCATTCCCGGCATCTCCACCAGGTAGTCGCATACACCCAGCACTATCGCCCTCAGCGCCGACGAGCACCCTCCGCCAAATTCCACTCCGCGCGCTGCCAGCAACTCCTGGAACCGCGTCCCCACCATGCACTCCAGCAGCGCAAACTTGTCCGTGTAGTGGTCATAGAAGGTCGCCCGGTTCACCGTTGCGGCATCCGTAATGTCCTGCACCGAGATGTTCTCGAACTCCATCGTCTCCAGCAGACTCTCCAACGCCTTCTGCAAGAGCTGGCGGGTGCGCCGAATGCGCGGGTCGATAGTCTCTTGACGATCTTCAGCCATAAGAAGCCTGCCTTCAGGGTAAAAATATCGCCTACTCTTGTTGCATAAGCGACGTATGTTGTGTTTTATTGAGTCGACACATGTTTGTTAGACATCATATGTCGTAAAGGAGATTCAAAATGCCTACCCTACTTCACATCGACTCCAGCCCCCTAGGCGAAGCCTCCATCTCACGCCACCTCACCAACGAGTTCGTCCAGAACTGGAAGCTCGCCAACCCCAACGGCAAGGTCATCACCCGCGACCTCACGACGACCACCATTCCCCCTGTCTCCGCCGCTTGGGTCGGCGCATCCTTCACCCCGCAAGACGCCCTGGCCCCAGCCCAGAAAGACCTCCTTGCACTCTCTGACACCCTGATCGCCGAGCTCTTTGCCGCCGACGAGTATGTCTTCGGCGTCCCCATGCACAACTTCGGCGTTCCCTCCATCTTCAAGCTCTGGATCGACCAGATCGCTCGCACCAACAAGACCTTTTCCTACGCCACCGGGACGCCCGTCGGCCTCTTGACCGGCAAGAAGGCCACCGTCTTCATCGCCACCGGCGGAGTCTACGACGCAGGCACGGCCATGGCTTCCTACAACTTCGTCGAGCCCTATCTCCGCGCCGTCCTCGGCTTTCTCGGCGTCACCGAAACCAGCTTCCTCGCCGCAGGCGGAGCCGCCGCGCTCAACTACGGACAGATCGACCGCCAGACCTTCCTCCAGCCACACGTCGACTCCATCCGGGCCCAGTTTCAACCGGCGTAATCCCTACGCCGGTACTTCCGCTATAGGAGAACAACCCTCATGAAGATTGCCTCACTCATCGCCCGCTACCTGCTCGGCTTCATCTTCTTCGTCTTCGGACTCAACGGCTTCCTGCACTTCATTCCCATGCCGCCGCCTCCCGGATTGGCGGGACAGTTCATGGGTGCGCTCTACGTCTCGCACTATCTCATCCCCATCTTCCTGCTCCAGCTCATCCCCGCGATCCTGCTCCTCGCCGGACGCTACGTGCCGCTGGCGCTTACCCTCCTCGCTCCAGTCATCGTCAACATCGTCTTCTTCCATGCCTTCATGGCGCCAGGCGGTCTGCCTATGGCCCTAATCGTCACCCTGCTCTGGATTCTTACCTTTCTCAGCGTCCGCTCTGCCTTCACCGGCATCTTCCAGCAGCGCGTCGAGAACTAAAACCAACGGCCCCTGAGATCCATCAGGGGCCTACTCTTATCCCACTCTCAAAACCCATCCATCTCGCCTCTCCCGTTACCAGTCCTCTTTGTTTGTCATCCGTAGGGATCTGCTTTTACAGTTCCTAAGTTCCAGGGACCCCGCAGAAAACCTCGTCAAGTTTCTGACACCTTACGATCGCTACCTTGTCTCAGTATGGGCGATAAACGCACGTTTGTGCGATACCCATTGACACCGATACTGAAGAGGCGAACCATAGGTACCCAAGGAACTTTTCTACTCATGAAGAGCACATCCGTTGCCGCACCACCCACCACGAACAAGCACCTCATCCGATGGGTCGAGAAGATGGCCGACCTGACTCAACCTGCTGCGATCCACTGGATCGACGGCAGTCAGGCCGAGTATGAACACCTGTGCGATGTCCTCGTCGAGGCCGGGACCTTTTTCCCGCTCAACGAGAAGCTCTGGCCGGGTTGCTTCTACGCCCGCTCCGCGCCCAACGACGTCGCCCGCGTCGAGGACCGTACCTTCATCTGCTCGCTCTCGAAGGACAACGCCGGCCCGACCAACAACTGGGAAGATCCCTTCGTCATGCGCCGCAAGTTGAAGCAGCTCTTCCGCGGCTCCATGCGCGGACGGACGATGTATGTGATGCCCTACAGCATGGGACCAGTCGGCTCGCCGATGTCGCAGATCGGCGTGCAGCTTACCGACTCCGCCTACGCCGTCGTGAACATGCGAATCATGGCCCGCATCGGCGCTCCGGTCTTCGCCGAGATCGACAAGGACGAGAAGCGCGTCGTGCCCTGCCTGCACTCAGTCGGCGCGCCGCTCACCCCCGGTCAGCAGGACGTATCCTGGCCCTGCAACGACGAGAAGTACATCGTCCACTTCCCCGAGACCCGCGAGATCTGGAGCTATGGCAGCGGCTACGGCGGCAACGCGCTGCTCGGCAAGAAGTGCTTCGCCCTCCGCATCGCCTCGAACATCGCTCGCGACGAGGGCTGGATGGCCGAGCACATGCTCATCCTCGGCGTCGAATCGCCCACGCACGAGAAGACCTATGTCGCGGCGGCTTTCCCCAGCGCCTGCGGCAAGACCAACTTCGCCATGATGATCCCGCCCAAGGGCTTCGACGGCTGGAAGGTCTGGACAGTCGGCGACGACATCGCCTGGATCAAGCCCGACGCCACCGGCCAACTGCGCGCCATCAACCCCGAGTCGGGCTTCTTCGGCGTCGCCCCCGGAACCAGCGCCAAGACCAACCCAAACGCCATGGCAACGCTCGCGAAGAACACCATCTTCACCAACGTCGCACTGACTCCCGACGGCGGCGTCTGGTGGGAGGGCATGACCGACACGCCACCCGCCGAGTGCCTCGACTGGCGCGGCAACCACTGGACGCCCGAGATCGCCAAGGAGACCGGAGCCACCGCTGCACACCCCAACGGCCGCTTCACCGCCCCCGCGAGCCAGTGCCCTACCATCGACCCTGATTGGGAGGCTCCCGAGGGCGTTCCCATCTCGGCCATCATCTTCGGCGGACGCCGCCCAACGACGATGCCGCTCGTGTACCAGGCCTTCAACTGGTCGGCAGGCGTCTACGTCGGCGCCACCATGGGCTCGGAGACCACGGCAGCAGCTGGAGCACCCGTCGGTAAGGTGCGCCGCGATCCGATGGCAATGCTTCCCTTCTGCGGCTACCACATGGGCGACTACTTCCGGCACTGGCTGCGTATGCAGCGGAACCTCTCCGCCACGCCACGCGTCTTCCACGTCAACTGGTTCCGCAAGGACGCGAAGGGCAAGTTCCTCTGGCCCGGCTACAGTGAAAACATGCGCGTGCTCAAGTGGATCGTCGACCGCGTCCGTGGACGAGTCCGTGGCAAGGAGACTCCCATCGGCTGGACTCCTCACTTTGAGGACATCCACTGGGACGGGCTCAAATTCCCTCGCGAGACCTTCGACACTCTGCAGACCGTCGACCGCAGCCAGTGGAAGCAGGAGGTGATCGGTCATGAGGAGCTGTTCATCGCCCTTCACGACCATCTTCCACCCGAGATGATCTACGAACGGGAGCTGCTGATCTGCCGTCTTTAGTGAGGAAAAACGGCATTTTAGGCCCGGAAAACGTTCTTGACAGGGCTAAATTGTGAATATATCCTTAATCAATGGCCAGACTCCCTTCGGGTTGAGTCGGTCATAACGAAGTCCACCCACTTCGTTGCTTTACTGGAACACCCACGCATCAGCCCCCACCGCGCTGCGTGGGTTTCCATTTTAAGCCTCCGACCTTTGGAGCGTTGTTCCCCGAGTAAGTAGTTGTGGTCCCCTCTCCACCAACCCGTAAACTAAGAGCAGCAATGCCCTTCGAGACCCCAAACGCTAGTCCAGCCACTGAGGCAGCCTCTCCGAGCCCAAGCGGTTTCGGCCCGCTGCGGGTTCCGCTCTTCCGCGACCGGTGGATCGCGTCCACAGTTTCGAGCGTCGGCACCTGGATGCAGGACACCGCCGGCACCTGGCTGATGACCTCGCTGACCTCGTCGCCGCTGCTGATTGCGCTGATGCAGACGGCGGCCAGCCTGCCCGTACTTTTCCTTGGGCTGCTGGCAGGTGCGACCGCCGACGTCTTCGACCGGCGCAAGCTGCTCATCTTCTGGCAGGTCTGGATGCTGGCTTCGGTCACGCTGCTCGCGGTGCTCACCTTCTTCGGCTTCATCTCTCCGTGGACGCTACTGGCGCTGACCTTTCTGCTCAACATTGGCTCTGCGATGAACAATCCGGCATGGCAGGCGATCGTGCCAGAGCTGATCTCGCGCGATCTGATTCCCGATGCCGTGTCATTGAACTCGGCGAGCAACAATCTTGCGCGAGCTGTCGGTCCGGCTCTCGGCGGTCTGATGGTGGCGGCGTTCAAGCGGACCGACACCGGAGCCGGATCGGTCTTCCTCCTCAACGCCGTCTCCTTCGCGGGCGTGATCTGGGTGCTGGTCAACTGGAAGCGTGTACCACTCTTCAAGAGCACGCTGCCCGCAGAGAGAATCGCCGGGTCCATGCGCTCGGGATTGCGCTACATCCGCTACGCCCCTGCATTGCAGGCCTCACTGTTGCGAGCGTTCATCTTTACGTTTTTCGTCTCGGCAGTCTGGTCGCTGCTGGCGGTCGTCGCGGCGCGCGACCTGCACCAGGGAGCGATGGGCTACGGCATCCTCAACGGCAGCATGGGGGTTGGCGCGCTGATCGGCGCGGGGATGCTGCATCGTCTTCGCAGCCGCTTTTCCGCAGACGCCATCATCGCGGGCTCGACTGGCGTCTACATTGTCACGCTGCTGCTGCTGGCCTTCGTCAGGACCCCGGCGATCATCGTCGCTATCCTCATCGTCGCCGGCGTTGCGTGGACCAGCACCATGGCGACGCTCAACACCTCGGTGCAACTCTCCGTTCCGCCGTGGGTACAGGCCCGCGTGCTGGGGACTTACATGATGACCTTTCAGGGAGGACTCGCCCTGGGCAGCGTGCTGTGGGGTTATATCGCGGAGCACACTTCCACCACGAAGGCGCTCCTCTCCGCTGCTGTGGGCCTGCTAATCAGCTTTCCGATCGCGCGGCGCTTCCACATCCTGCGCGGCGCCGCGCCAGACTTCTCTCCCTATCAGTGGAAGCGCCCCGTGCCACAGTTCTTGCTTGATTCCGAACCGACGGCAGGTCCAGTACGCATCTCCATCATGTACCGCATCCCCGTCGAGAGGTATGCGGAGTTTACTCGTGCCATCCATCAGATGCGCGGCGTCCGCCTGCGCGATGGAGCGATGCGCTGGGGAATCTATCGCGACGCGAACGATCCCGAGAGCCTCAACGAGACCTTCGTCATGGAATCATGGCTGGACTACCTGCGCTCCCGCGAGCGGGTCACGGCAGCCGACGCGGCAATCCGAGATCGCATCTGGGCGATGAACATGGGGGACACGCCACCAATCATCACCCACCAAATCTACGCCAAAGAGGTCGCCGACCCCGCCTCGTAGAGATTATTTTCACCACTAATAAATGGTGATGAAAATAATCTCTGTCATTCTGAGCGGAGCGAAGAACCCCCGCATTTCGTTCGCAGCGCCACAACCTACACCATCTGTGAAAATGCTCTACCCGCGCAAGGTTCCAAAAGCAAGATCAATCAGCGTCTTCTCTTCGAGTTCGTGCGCCTTGGCTGATCCAGTTGCGGGGCTCGCGCTGGCGCTGCGCTTGACACTCAACAGCGCGCGATCACCGGCCATCCGCTTCAACAGCGGCATCACATAGAAGAGCGCGCCCATATTGGCCGGCTCCTCCTGCACCCAGACGATCTCCTGCGCGTCAGGATGTTGGTCGAGCGCCGCCTGCAACTCTTCCTCGGGCCACGGATAAAGCTGATCGACGAAGATGATGCCAACGCCCATGTCGTTTCGCTTCGCGCGCTCGACGCGGAGGTTGTGACCGATCTTGCCGGTGCATACCAGCAGGCGGCGCGGATTCTGAACCACATTGTCGGGCAACACATTGAGGAAGCGATCAGCAGCCAGATCGGCGAGCGTCGACGCCGCATCCGGATGGCGCAACATGCTCTTCGGAGTGAAGACGATCAGCGGCTTACGCCACGAACGCATCGCCTGCCGCCGCAGCAGATGGAAGTACTGCGCTGCGGTCGAGGGCTGGCAGATCTGCATGTTGTCGTGCGCCGCGAGTTGTAGATACCGCTCCATGCGCGCGCTCGAGTGCTCCGGCCCTTGTCCTTCGTAGCCGTGCGGCAGCAGCATTACCAGGCCGGAGAGCAAGCCCCACTTGGCCTCGCTCGCAGCGATGAACTGGTCGATGATGATCTGCGCGCCGTTAGCGAAGTCACCAAACTGTGCCTCCCAGAGCACCAGCGTCTCCGGATAGTCGCGCGAATATCCATACTCGAAGCCGAGCACGGCCGCCTCGGAGAGCAGCGAGTTGTAGACCTCGAAGCGAGCTTGATTTTCGCTGAGATGTTCGAGAGGAGTGTAGCGGGCCTCGGTCTCGATATCGACCATCACCGAGTGGCGCTGGTTGAAGGTGCCGCGCTGTGAGTCCTGCCCGCTGAGCCGGACCGGCGTGCCGTCGAGCAGCAACGAAGCAAATGCCGCGAGCTCTGCCGTGCCGTAGTCGAACGGGCGCGTGCCAGCGCCCATCTCCATGCGCTCCTTGAAGAGCTTCTTCACCTTCGCGTGGATATGGAAGCTCTCGGGATAGGTCGTCAGCAGGGTACAGAGTTCTGCGATGCGCTCGCTCGAAAGACCTGTCTGCACATCGTCTTCAGGCTGCAACTCGCCGCCTTTGTAGGGCTGCCAATAATCCGGTAGTTGTGCGAGGCGAGGTTTGCGCTCTGCCTTCGTGGCGGCCTTCTGGTCTTCGAGGAACTCGTTTTGAATCTGCTGCACCTCGGCAGTGGGATCAACTCCAATCTGCTGCGCGTAGAGCTGATACAACTGCGGACGATCCTTGATGAGCGCATAGCGGCGCGGCTGCGTCACCGTCGGATCATCGACCTCGCTGTGACCGTGACGACGATAGCCGACAAGATCGACAACGACATCAGTATGGAAGCGATGGCGGAACTCCGCAGCGATTCCGGCCACACGCATCACAGCGTCCGGGTCCTCTGCATTGACGTGAAAGATCGGAATCGGCAGGCGCTTCGCGATATCGGTCGCAAAACGCGAGGAATTCGACTCCTCGGGAAGCGCCGTGAAGCCGAGCAGATTATTCACGATGACGTGGATCGTTCCGCCGACGTTGTAACCATGGAGCGTCGCCATGTTCAACGACTCCGCGACGATGCCCTGCCCGGCAAAGGCCGCGTCCCCATGGATGATGAGCGGAAGCACCTTGTCCTCGCCATCTTTACCGATGCGAGTCTGCTTCGCGCGCGCGCGGCCCATCACAACAGGGTCGACCGCCTCCAGATGGCTGGGGTTCGAAGCGAGATGGAGGGCGATCGCACCACCGTCCGCAGCGTGGTATTCGCCGGTCGCACCGACGTGATATTTCACGTCGCCGCCGCCTAGTGTGCTGCGCGGATCGACATCCTCAAACTTGGTGAAGATCTCCGACGGCGACCGCCCGATGGTATTGGTCATCACATTGAGGCGGCCGCGATGGCTCATGGCGATGATCGCCTTTGCCACACCCACGCGAGCGCTGACGGCGAGGATCTCATCGAGGAACGGAATCAGAACCGTCAGACCTTCCAGCGAGAACCGTTTGGTGCCGAGATATCGTGACTGAATAACCTGCTCGAAGATGTCGGCGCGAATCAGGTGCGTGAGGACGCGAGCCTGATCGGGGAGCTTCGTGGGCTGCTCCATCTTCTCCTGCAGCCACTGGCGCTGCTCCTGATTCGTGATGTGCATGAACTCAATACCGAAGGTGCCGCAGTAAAAGCTGCGCGCTTCGGTGGCAAACTCGCTCTCGGGTACGGGGACCGGAAAGACCTCGGGCGGAAGGTACTGGCCGAGCGGATCGAGCCATGACTGGAGGTAGCCCCAGCGACGAAAGATGTCGAAGACCTGCTCGCGTTCGGCAGTGCGATTTTCCAGTGTGGTTGTGGCAGAAGGGGCAGTTCCAGGAGCGGTTTTGGTCGCCATTGCTTCCTCTATTTCAAATAGAAAACGTGTGGGCGAAAGCTCAGCCCATGCTTCTTTTATGCTAGACCTTCCCACGAATTAGCGCAGCGTTTTGCGCGATAATCGAATCGCCTGTTCGCTCTACGTTCCCGATCAGATACTCACGCCACCCGATTCGCCGCTGGCCGTGCTCGACTATAGTGGATAGATGAGGTTGGTTTTTCGAGCTCTCGGTAGCCTGATCGCACTAGCCTCCGCGTTGTGCGTCGCACAAGCACCCGTAGATGCTCCCTCCGACAAGCCACTGCCGGACATTCCCACCTTGATGCACGAGGTTGAAGCCCACCAGAAAGCATCTGAAGCACTCCAGAAAGACTATCTCTACCACTCCTTTGCGACCGAGCAAACTTTGGATGGCCATGGCAACGTCAAGAAGACGGAGACGGAAGACGCGGACATCTTCTATGTCGCAGGAGCCCGTCTTCGGCGGCTCACCAAAAAAGACGACAAAGAGCTAAGCCCGGACGAGCAGAAGAAAGAAGCCCAGCGGATCGACAAAGAGATCGCCAAGGCAAAAGAAAAGCAGGGCAAGGCGGTCGACGAGCGCGATGTAGTAACGGTCTCCCGTTTTCTGGAACTGGGGAGCTTCAGCAACCCACGCAGGGTGGTGCTGGACGGGCGCGACACCATCGCAGTCGACTTCACCGGCGACCCTAAAGCAAAGACCCGCACCCGATTCGAGGGGGCAATCCGGGACATGGCTGGGACGATCTGGGTGGACGAGCAGGACCGGGCGTTGCGTAAACTGCAAGGCCACTTCATCAACACGTTCAAGATCGGCGGTGGCCTGCTGGCCGACGTAAAGAAGGACTCCAGCTTCGAGGCGGAGTCTACCAAGGTGAACGGTGAGGTATGGCTGCCCTCCAGCGCTACCGGTCAGGGCTCCATCCGGGTGATGCTGCTGCTCAACTTCAACGGGAACCTGAAGGTCTCGTACTCGGACTACCGCAAGTTCAAAGCGACCGCGACGATCCTGCCGGGAGTTGCCGAGCCAGAGCCAGAGAGCCCATCACCTGCAACCCCTGCACCTCCACAGTAACCCGTTGCAAATCTTTAAACACGAAAAGGGACAGCCTGAGCCGTCCCTCCCGCAAAACTTGTTTTGAGGCCTGTGCTGCAGTCGAAACTTAGAGAGGCTGAATGTCCGAAGCCTGCCAGCCCTTGGGTCCCTTGACTACGTTGAACTGCACTGCCTGACCCTCTTGGAGGCTCTTGAAACCGCTCGAAACGATCGCCGAGTAGTGTGCGAACACATCCTCGCCGTTCTGACGGCTGATGAAACCAAACCCCTTGGCATCGTTAAACCACTTCACTGTTCCCTGTTCCATTTTGCTACTTCCTTATTACTGCTTGAATTCGACGCTGTGTCCAAATCGGGGTTCGTACAGTACAACCATTGCAGAAGACCAATCTGTTTCAAACGACTTACCAAATGTTAGCACGGTCATGAAAATTTAAGTGGAAAAATCAATCGCGGCCCAAACGGCAAAGAGGGACAGCCTAGGCCATCCCTCCCGCAAAACTTGTTTTGAGGCTTGTGCTCCAGTCGAAACTTAGAGAGGCTGAACGTCAGACGCCTGCCAACCCTTGGGTCCCTTGACTACGTTGAACTGCACAGCCTGACCCTCTTGAAGGCTCTTGAATCCGTTCGAATTGATCGCCGAGTAATGCACGAAGACATCCTCGCCGTTCTGTCGGCTGATGAAGCCGAACCCCTTGGCATCGTTAAACCACTTCACTGTTCCCTGTTCCATGTCAGTCGTCCCTTATTGCTGATGAATTTGCCGCTAGATCCAAATCGGGGTTCGTACAAATACAGCTTGTTGCAGAAAACCAATCTGTTTCAAACGATGAGCTAGACTAGCATGAGGTTGCAAGTAACCTACAGAACTTTTTTTGGTAACCAACCATGTTTGCACTCATTTCAGTGCATTTCTGTATGGCTGGCGAAAAATCTAGCCTATCTATATAGATAGGCCGGAAATAGTTAGGCTGGAAGATGCGACCGGACGATCTGCTCCGCCGCAGCCAGCACCTCATCAAGCGACATAGCTGTCGAATCCAAAATCACCGCGTCGGGAGCGGGTTGGAGCGGCGATTCGGCACGCGTGCGGTCGCGATGGTCACGCTCCTTCAACTCCGCGATCACCGCAGCCTCAGACAAGCGCTGCTGCTCGGGCGTCTGCGCGCTGCCATTTGGTCGATCCACTGCATGCACTCCTGGGACGGCCTGCCGATAACGGCGGTTGCCGCGAACCTCGGGGGCAGCATCCAGAAAGATCTTGACCTCGGCATCCGGAAAGACGGCGGTGCCAATGTCGCGACCCTCCATCACAACGCCACCCTGTGCTCCGAGCGCCCTCTGCTGGAGCACCATCCAGGCGCGGAGTTGGGGGTGAATCGAGATCTGCGAGGCGGCAGAGGTTACATCCTGTTCCCGGATGCGACGCCCCACGTCCATCCCATCGAGCAGGACGCGATTGCCTTCGAGCTGCGGCTCAAGCGTAATGCGAGTATGTGTTGCGAGAGCCAGCAGCGGAGCCTCCTCGTCGAAGGCATAGTCATTCTCGATGGCCTTCAACGCAAGGGCGCGGTACATCGCCCCGGTCTCAAGGTTGAGAAAGCCGAAGCGGCGGGCCAGATGGGCTGCGAGGGTAGACTTACCTGCACCAGCCGGACCGTCGATCGCGATGACCGGGCGCTGACGCTTTGTGGTTTCAGGCTGCGGCGCGTCGGAGGCTAACGTCATCCTTTGGACTCACCTTCCTCAGGGCGATACTTGCGAGCGGGCGGACGGTTGCCGAAGGGCTTGGCGTTGCCCTTGAATTTGTCGAAGGTGCTGGCCGGCTTGCCGCTACCAGATTTGCCTGCGAACTTTCCGAAAGGTTTCTTACCGGCGAAGCCGCCGCTCGACTTCCCAGCATACCCTTTGCTCTCGCTCCGAGCGGGACGGTCAGAGTTGAAGGGACGTGCCGGACGATCCGAGCTGTAGGGACGAGCTGGGCGGTCGGAACCAAAGGAGGGCCGAGCGGGACGATCAGAATTAAAGGGGCGTGCCGGACGATCGCTCTTGGGGCCGTCAAACCGAGGCTTGTCAAAACGGGGAGCGTCAAACTTGCGGAACGGCGGGCCGCCCGTGCGGGCGCGACGGTCGGTACTGCCACCGCCGCTGAAATCGCCACCGGCAGGCTTGCCGCCAAAGCGGGAAGAGCCACCTCCGCGTGGGGTGAACGGCTTGCGATCACCGAAGCCGCCCTGCGGCCGAGCGCTGAAAGACCCTGGCTTGCGCGGGCCACCGAAGGAAGGGCGATCAGAGTTCGAACGCGGAGCAAAATCGCGGCGAGGAGGACGGGAGTCGCTGCTGCCTTCGCTGCTCGAGCGTGGCGTGAACTCGCGACGCGGAGGACGCGAATCGCCGAAATCACGACGTGGCGGGCGACTGTCGTTCGAATCGCGGCCAAACGACGGCTTGCCTGCAAAGCCTCCCTCGCGCTTGCGGCCAAAGGTTCCGGGCTTGCTGAAGGTCTTGCGGGGACTGGAGTCGCCATCTGGTCGCGGGGTAAACTCGCGGCGAGGAGGACGGCTGTCGCCGAAGTCGCGGCTCTTTCCAGCGAAGCCTCCACGTGCAGGACGGTCTTCACGAGAATCGCGGTCACGACCAAAGCTTGGGCGGCTGCCGAACGACGGTTTGCCACCAAACGAAGGCTTCCTGTCATAGGCGGGACGATCTCCGCCACGCTCGAAGCGAGACTTTGGGGTAAACGCCCGGGGAGTTGTCTGCTCGGTCGCGTCGGATGCTTCGACACCGTCAACCGGGACCTCCGAAGAGGCCAGGCGAGCCGCCTTCTCTTCTTCCCACGGCTTGGTGAAGGTGGGTTTGCTGAAGGCTGGCTTGTCGTCGCGCTTGAAGGGGCGGCGTTCGCGATCCGCACCGAAGGCCGGGCGTGCACCAAAGGCTGGCTTGGGGGTGAATTTGCTGACGAAGCCAGTGCCGATCTTGCGAGGTTTGGCGATGAACTTCTTGATGCGAGGTGCATCTGCGTCTGGCTCGGCACCCTCTGCTGCTTCGGTGACGATGCCATCCGCGGCGTCAGCATCGATCACAACGCTGCCTGCGGGAGCGAGAAAGGCGGGTAACTCTCCGGCAACGTGCAGAACCGTCCTGCCTTCGACCGCGATCGTCTCCAACTGGCGCGCCGACATCAGCGCATGGACGACATCACGGATACGGCTGCGTGCCGCGAGCGGCGAGAGGAAGGTCTCGATCTCCTCCTCCGTCGCAACGATGGCGGTGTTGAGATACAGGCTGGTGAGAGCGGAGAGAGCACTGGGCTGACCGGCATTGGCACCGGCCTTCATCAGCTTGGTGAAGCGACCACTGGTCAGCTCCCACAGAGTTGCTGCACCATCGGCCTGAGGAATCGGAAGCACGCGAAGATGTGCCCAAAGCTCATTGAGCGCGCGCAGGACGGCCGACTCCGTAACCTCCTTGCCAAGTTGTGTGGCAAGGTCGTAGGCGGAGAGGGTGACGCGCTCGGCGAGCAGCGTGTAAGCCGCAAGCGCAAGCGGCGACACCTTGAAGGCTCCGCTGGTGGTGGGCGGCTGCTTCCAGGCTTTGTCGCCGCGAAGCGTGAAGACATAGGAGAAGACCGGTGCCGAGACGACGAAGTCCGGTGTCTCGCCAGGCGTTCCGAGCAGGTTCAGCGGAACGGCGATGCCCTCGGTGATGAGCCGCGCGAGCAGCGTGCGGGCCTGCTCAGTATCGGCTAGAACTGGATTGGCGTTCGACGCTCCGAGCACGGCCTCGACCAGCGTGGGTGCGGGAGCGGGAAGCTGCTGCGAGCGCGAGGTGAACAGGACTAGTCCGGTCGCGTTGATCCAGCTGCGGAGGTTCTCGAAGGTGAGAAGGGCTTCGCCCTGCTGGTGCCACTGGCGGAGGCGGGAGGCGGCGAGTTGGTCAGCCGTAGGGAGGTTCGTGCTCGAGGTGCTCAAAGGGGTATTGCCTTCCTGCTGGGCGCTTGGGTACTAACAACAAGCGGACTACAGCATTCCTTCGCCGGAGCTAGGGACATTACTAAATTTTCAAGGGACGGGCGTTCGACTCGAAGAGTCAAGCTAAATCCGCTGGAACGCTTTTTGTACGTCCTTATAAGAATACCGCAGAGCGATGGGTCTGCCGTGCGGACAGCTCGTCGGGTACTCAGTTTTCCCCAATTCGGTGAGCAGCCACTCGATCTTCGAGGGTTCGAGGGGCATATTGATCTTGACGGCAGCATGGCAGGCGATGCTGGCGGCGATCCGCCGGCGGCGGGTATCGGAGTTCTCCGTCTGCTGGCTGCGGTCGGGCACGGCGAGCACCTCTTCGAGCATCGCCTCCAACTCCCTGCCCTCAAGCCCAACGGGAGCGGTTTTGACCGCCAGGGTGCGTGGGCCGAAGGGCTCAGCCTCGAAGCCGTTGTGCTCTAGCTCCTCCGCGATGGCGGCGAAGCTGATCATCTGAGCAGGCAAAAGATCGATGAGCAGCGGCATCAGGAGGCGCTGACGCTGCACCTGCTCGGTCTGACGCTCGCGCAACACCTTTTCAAACAAGATGCGCTCGTGGGCGACGTGCTGGTCGATGATCCAGAGCCCCTCGTCGTTGCTGGCGAGGATGAAAGAGTCTCGAAGCTGGCCGATGGGCTTCAGAGTAGAGAGCGCGTTGAGGGTGTCAACCTGCCCGGGCCCGGAGTCCTCGGCCTCCATCGCCTCATAGCCTACTGGAATGGAATGTCCGGAGAAGGCAAAGCGCCCCGGAGACGGAGGGACAATCGGAGCAGCGAGGGTCAGGGTCGGAGCTTTGATCTCGGGAGCCGGGTACGCCGTCGTATCGGCGGGAGTTGGATCGGGCTCCGAGGCCGCTGGCGAAAAGAAAGGCTCGTCAGGCGCTCCAGGCAGCGGGCTGACGTCGAGCAGGAGCGAGCTGCTGGCCGTGTTGGCGACAGGATGGAGCGCCGCCGTAAAACTTGTCGCCGGGCGCGCGGTCATCAGCGTCGTGCGGACGGTGTCGCGAATGAAGTCATGGACGAAGCTGGGCTGACGAAAGCGTACCTCCGTCTTCGCCGGATGGACGTTGACGTCAACCTCCTGCGGCGGCATATCGAGGAATAGAAGCACCACCGGAAAGCTGGTCGGTGGAATGATGTTGCGATACCCCTCGATGAGAGAGTGCGTGACGAGGCGGTCGCGGATCAGCCGGTGATTGACGAAGACGTAGATCGAGTTGCGATTGAGCTTCTGCAACTCAGGCTTCGAGACGAAGCCGGTGATGCGGATGTAGCCGGGATCAGGCGGCGTGTAGTCAGCATCGCGCTTCCAGGGTGGCGGCTCGGGCAGGCCAGCTCGGGCGAAGTCCATCTCCGCCGTCGTCGGCAGCATAAGGGCGGCAGTGTCCCTGCCGAAGATCTGGAAGAGCCGTTCGCCCGCATTCGCAACTGCTGGCGCAACCAACAATGCCTGCGTAGACGAGTGCAGCTCGAAGTGCTTCGTCGGATGCGCCAGCGCATAGTGCGTCACCAGCGCGGCGATGTGCGAGAGCTCAGTCTGCTCGGTCTTCAGAAACTTGCGCCGTGCAGGCGTATTGAAGAAGAGATCGCGGATCTCAATGGTCGTGCCGGGCGGCATTCCAGCCTCTTCGACACGCAGGATCTTGCCACCCGCTATCTCGACCTCTGTACCAGAATCCTCGTGATCAGTGCGAGTTTGGAGCTGTACGCGCGCGACAGAGGCGATAGACGGCAGGGCCTCCCCACGAAACCCTAGAGTCGCGATAGAAAGTAAATCGTCGGAGGTGCGGAGCTTGCTGGTAGCGTGGCGCTCGAAGGCGAGCAATGCGTCGTCCTTGACCATGCCGTGACCGTTGTCGACGATGCGAATGAGCTTGCGTCCGCCTGCCTCTACTTCGACGCGAATGCGCGTGGCGCCTGCGTCGATGGAGTTTTCGAGCAGCTCTTTGACCACAGAGGCAGGACGCTCAACCACCTCGCCAGCGGCGATCTGGTTGGCCACCTGGTCGGAGAGGATGCGAATACGGCCCATCCCTCGATTGTAGGCGAGGTGGCCTTTAAGCTGTGAGCCGGGAAAGGCCTACGACCGCAGCCCCGCGCTCTTGTAGATTTGCATCATCAGCTTCATATCGCGCAGGCCTTCTTCGCCGGAAGGTCCCGGTTTCGTGTTGTTGACTATGCACCGTGCGAAGTACTCAGCTTGCCGAACGAACTGCGCGGGATCTTTTTCCTGCTCTAGATCGTCGAGTGGCTTACCTGAATCGCCCCTGGCGGCTCCGGCGATGTGTCCGATGAGGTGAATGCCTTGATAGCCGAAGGCAGGCTCGACGTGGATGGTTCCTTTGGAGCCGTGGACCCGGTAGAAACCATCCATGTTGGCACCGTAGGTGGAGTTGCAACTGGCGACAATGCCGGAGGGAAACTTCATCGTCCAGGAGATATTCTCTTCGACCTCGTTGAAGCGGCCATCATGGTCGATGACCGAGCTGTAGGCGGAGATCTGCGTAGGCTCTTCTCCAGTGATGAAGCGGCAGGCGTTGAGCGAGTAGATGCCCACATCCATCAGCGGGCCTCCGCCTGCGAGCTTGCGGTTGGTCCGCCACTCGCCCTGGGCGATGTTGAAGCCGTTCGCGCTTTCGATTGCCTGGATCGTTCCCAGGGTGCCGCTCTGAACGAGTTGGCGGGCGTGCAACGTCGTGGGCTCAAGCTGGCAGCGATACGCGATCATCAGCTTGCGATTCGCCTTCTCGCAGGCGGCGATCATGGCCTCGGACTCCTCGACGGTGGTGGCCATGGGCTTCTCGCAGAGCACGTGTTTGCCTGCCTGCGCGGCGCGAATGGTGTATTCCGCGTGCATGCTATTGGGAAGAGCGATATAGACTGCGTCAACATTCGGGTTGTCGCGGATGCGATCGAAGTTTTCGTAGGTGTAGATGGAGCTGTCGGGCACACCATACATCGCGGCCTGCCGCTTTGCCTTGTCGGGATGACCACTAACAAGCGCCGTCACCTCCGTCGTCGACGACGATTTCACCGCAGGCATGAAGTGGTCCATAGAGATGCGGCCCAGGCCGACGATGGCGTACCGAATACGCTTTGCTGGTGGAGTTTGTGCGAAAGCCTTGGGCAGGAGCGAGAAAGTGGCAGAGGCGGAGGCGAGGCGGTTGAAGTCTCTACGGCTAAGGCGCATGATTTTTCTCCGAAAGGTCGCAGAATCACGATGCCACTCTCAGAGCTTGCAGTCAACCGGGCCCACAGGATAGTTGTAAATCGTTTTTTTATAAGGAAAAACGGCCGCGCAAGGAGTACTCTCCCTGGCGCGGCCGCTTCGGTTGGGGTTAATCCGTCTTCGGTTTGAAGCCGAAGGTGACGGACAGGGTGACGCTGCGGCCGGGCAACAGGCCGAGCGTGTCCCCCGCACCGGGGGTATAGGCCTGCACGGTGGCCGCTTGTGTGACGCTGGTGATGTTGTGTGCATCGAGCAGGTTGTTGAAGCTCAACCGCAGCTTGGTGCCATTGAACATCGAGTCACCGCGAACGGTGTAGTTGAAGAAGAGGTTATCCACATCGAAAGGGTCGATGGGAATGACCTGGTTGAGGGTTGCACCGGCAGCGTTGACGCCGTCGTTCCACATGGGTCCAATGCGCTTGTGAAAGAAGCCCATGTCGAGGTAACGCTGCTGATAGGTAAGGCCGATAGTCTCGGTGTTTGCGGGAGCATTTGCCACCCACTGGCCGTAGTTGCCAAGCGTAGCTCCATTCAGCGTCTGCGTGACATACTTCGCCGTGCCTGCGGTTCCATTGGCGTAGAAGCTGAGACCGCGAGTCAGATAGACGTTCGTCTCGCCCTCGAAGCCCTTCGTGACCGAATCGCCGGATTGGGTAAACTGCGTCGCGTTGGTTGCATTGGGATCAGGGGAAGAGGCGTAGGTGTTCTGGAAGTGCGTGTAGTAGCCATCGACGTTAAGGGTCAATCGCTTCAGCTTCAGCACCGATCCACCCTGATAGGTCTTCGCGCTGGTTGGCTTAGGCAGGATGAGCGTGTTCGCACCCGTCGTATCAAAAACACTGCTGGGCGGAATGATGCTGCCCGTAGCAAACTGGCCGTAGACCGACCAGTTCGGCTTGATCCGGTAGTTGGCGTCGGCCGAAGGCAGGTAGGAGCTGTAGCCCCCAGAGTGGCTGACCGATGCCGCGCCGCCAAGATTGCCGACGGTCTTGCCATTATCGGCATACTGGGTCAGGTTCTGGTTGTAGTAGGCGTACTTGAAGCCACCGGTAAGAGTCAGCTTGCTGGTAGCGTGGTACTCGTACTCGCCAAACGGCTGATAGGAGTTGGTGTAGAACTGCTCATTGAAGTTGGGCAGAACGTCATCGGCTCCGGTGATCGGGTTCTGTGGAATCTGGTGACGGCTGGTCGTCGCCCACTCGTACCAGAGGCCTGTGCGGAAGACGCCGTACTTCGAGGTCTGGCTGACCGTGCTGGTCTCACCATACTTGCGATAGCTGTTTAGCTTATCCGTTCCGCAGGGCGTGATGCCCTTCACGGGAGCGCAATTGGCCGCATTGATGGGCCCGGTCTTCGGCTGCGCGGCGTAGTTCTGCTGATTGTAGTAGCTGTAGGTGTAGGGCTTCACATCGAGCTTCCAGCTATGGCCTATTTCAGACCGGACGCCAACATACTCGAAGTCCGTGGGGACATGGTAGAAGTTGTACTTCACGTAGTTCGCCTGTGTCGGGTCGGTGTTCTGGAGCAGGTAGTTATCGCCGAACTGAGCGATCTGGGCACGGGTTGGCCCCTTGGTGTTCGGGGTGTTGGTGTCGAGCCAGAGGACTCCGCTGAAACCAGTGAGCGTGGTCTTGTCGGAAAGCTTGAACTGATACTTCAGCGAGCCAGCGTTGCGCTCCTGAGCGTTGAAGGTCTCGTAGCCGTCCGAGGTCAGCCGGTTGAAGTCCATGAAGAGATTGGAGCGCTTGCTCGAACCACCGAAATTACCGGAGTCATACTGAATATCCGTGAGGATGGTGTTGAAGGAGCCATAAGAGACACCGGCGCGGATATTAGCCACAGGTGACAGATCGCGGGAGAGCAGGTTGATGGAGCCTCCGAAGGGCGTGGGCCCAATGGTGGAGGCGGAGCCAGGGCTGCGGTCGAAGTCAACGCCGCCAATCCATGGCGCCGGAAAGAAGGCCCAGGAGTGATGGGTGGGGCTATTGGTGTCTTCAAACGGGATGCCGTCGAAGTTGATGTCGTAGTCTCCGTCCGGAAAGCCGCGGAAGTAGGTCTTGCTGTCGCCGAGGCCAACGCCGTTAGAGTTGACGCTGAAGGTGCCGGGAGCCATCTGGAGGAGTTCGCTGAAGTCCGAGACGGGCGAGGTGAAGTTCTGGATGAACGCGGTGCTGATCTCAGTTCGCGCGGAGCGGGCCTCGAGCAGGCCGTCCATCGGGGCGAGTGCCGCTGCGATCGAGGCTGAAGCGTTGGCCTCGACGGTGACCTGGTCGGCAGCATTGCCGATGCTCAAGGGAAGCGAGAAATCTTGCGACTGGTTCGCGCCAAGCTGGATACCGGTACGCTTGGTGGCCGCAAAGCCGGGAGCCGAAGCCTCGACCGAGTATTTGCCCGCAGGCAGGCCGCTCACCGAAAAATGACCCTGCGCATCGGCAGTAGTCTTGCGGATAAAGTCGTTTGAATCGCCCCTGACGTTGACGGCCGCGCTGGGAAGAACGCTTCCGGAAGAATCAAGCACCGTTCCGGTAATGGTAGCGCCCGCGCTCTGGGCAGACAGCAGCATGGGAGATGCAGCAAACAGAAAGGCCGCAACGCCGACGATCAGCGCGCAGCACCAGTGTTTCAAACAACGTTGTGTCACGTATTTCCTCCATAAGTTCGGGCCCGAATGCTTCGATCCAGGCCCGTCGTGCAAGTCAATCTGGCCGCGCTTCGGGGTATGCAGCTCCCGGTCGCGATTTCGGTAGAACTTTCCCATGAAGAGGTTTATGACACGGGGGATCGCAGAGAGGAACGCCCACCACATTGGTCTCACATGGATAGGTTCACAGTACGGGGGAATTGTGAACAGACTGTGTCCACACGATGAGAGGACGGTTATTTCGGGAAGGAAGAGCCTGATTTTTCAACAGCCTTAAGCGAAATCAAATCTCGCCTAAGGTTTTGGGGGGCGTAAAAAACCCATGTCCCGGAAACGGAACATGGGTAAGGTCTTCGCTTGAGGAGTGCAGCTAGCGCTTTTTGGTTTTGTTGGCCTTTTTGGTCTTGGCGACCTCGGTGTCGCGGTCGCCGACCATGTGGAGCCGCATGAAGTTGGTGGCTCCAGAGCGGGTGCGCGTGCCGGCGACGATGCCGAGCACCTGGCTTTGACGGACATAGCCGAGGGCCTCGAGGATCTCTTCGGCCATGTTGACGAGCATGTCGGTGTCGTGGAAGCGGCCGCAGAGAATCGGATAGGTTCCCCAGAGCAGCATGGAGCGGTTGATGACCTTCTCATAGGGAGAAAGTGCGTAGATCGGCGGGGTGGGCCGATACTTTGAGAGCAGGCGAGCAGTGCCGCCGGTCTCGGTGAAGATAGCGATAGCGGAGACGTCGAGATCGTCGGCGGCATGGGCCATACACTCGCAGATGGTCTCGGCGACGGAGAGCCGCGAGCTGCGCGGGCGCAGGGACCCGACGGGTGGGTCGATGCGGATCTGGTGCTCGGTCTCGTTGACGATCTTGGCCATCATGGCGACAGCGTGGACGGGATACTTCCCTGCCGCGGTCTCGCCCGAGAGCATGACGGCATCGGTGCCGTCGTAGATGGCGTTGGCGACGTCAGACGCTTCGGCGCGGGTGGGACGAGGGTTCTCGATCATCGACTCGAGCATCTGCGTGGCCGTGATGACGGGTTTGCGGTACTCGGCCGCGCGGCGGATGATGTGCTTCTGGATCGCCGGAACCTTCTCGGGCGGAACCTCGACGCCGAGATCGCCACGGGCGACCATGATGCCGTCGGCCACTTCGAGGATGCTGTCGAGGTGCTCGATGGCCTGGGGCTTCTCGAGCTTGGCAATCACCCATGCATCAGAGTTGAGGGCAGCCAGCCGATTCTTGACGTGGCGAACATCGTCGGCAGTACGGACGAAGGAGACGGCGACGGTATCGACGTTTTCTCCAATGGCGAAGATGAGGTCCTCTTCGTCTTTCTCGGTAAGCGAGGGGACCTTGACGGGGATGCCGGGAAGGTTGATGCCCTTGTTCTCGCCGAGCATGCCGCCATTGATGATCTCGCAGACGACGTCCACACCATTGACCTTCTCGACGCGCAGCTCGATGAGTCCGTCGGAGAGGAGGATGCGGGAGCCGGGCTCGAGGTTCTCGGCGAGCGTGGTGAAGGTGGTGCCGACGAGGGCGGCGGTTCCGGCGATCTCACGCGGCGTGATAGTCAGACGCTTGCCGGCAACGAGCAGGACTGGCTTGTGATCCTTGAGCTTGCCGGTGCGGATCTTGGGTCCCTGGAGATCGGCGAGGATGCAGATGGGCTTGCCCTCTTCGCGGGCGACCTTGCGCACCATGCGGATCAGCTCCGCCTTCTGCGCGTGGCTGCCGTGAGAGAAGTTGAGGCGGGCGACGTCCAGTCCGGCGCGGACGAGCTCGCGGAAGACCGGCTCGGTGCTGCAGGAGGGACCCAGTGTCGCGACGATCTTGGCGCGGCGGACCTGCTCGATGCCGGTAAAGTCGGTGTCAACGGGTGCGGAAGTCAGTGGGGCAGTCTTCACTTTGGGTTGTGGCTTAAGGGGAGTCATGGAGTGTGTTCGAATTCCTTCCAAAGTGAGGGCGTAAGCCGTTGGTGGTCTGACCAGTGGTTTTTGTGTCGAGATTTATTCTATTCGCCGACAGCGTCATGCGGGGGATGATTCGCATTTGGCTCCGAGAACGTGGAATGAAATTGCGCCTGGAACTGCACATTGAACTCCACGCCGCAGAGCACGCTGAGACAAATGATGTAGAGCCAGAAGAGCAACGCGATGCCAGCGCCGAGCGAGCCGTAGACCTGACTGTAGTTGGCGAAGCGGGTGACGTACCAGCCGAAGGCCAGCGTGGTGAGGAACCAGAGGACAGTCGCGACGATGGCTCCCGGCAGGACGCTTGGCCAGGACTGGCGTTTGGGTGTCCCCGCATGGAAGAGCAGCGCGATAAGGCCGACGCTGACGATGAGAGCGATGCTCCAGCGCAGAAAAACAATCAGCGCCAGGATCGCGATGCGCATCGAGTCCAGCGCATGCGTGCCGAGCCAGAGGGTCATCAGGTGTCCGAAGACGACCAGCAAACTGGCGATGGCGAGCGGCACCAGCGACAGCGGAACCAGGATCAGGGCGCGAATGCGTCGCTGCCAGAAGGTCCAGCAATCCTCCGGAAGCTGATACGCACGGCGGATACCCTCCATCAGCGTGGCGATGACTCCCGAGGCCCCGATGAGGCTGACGATGGCGGCAAGAGCCAGCGCGCGGACAGAGTGAGAGTTGTGTGGGCTGGTATCGAAGTAGCTCTGCAAAATCGGGCTGACGTCGGGCGGCAGGATGCGGTCGAAGAAAGCAGCGAGCTGAAAGCGGAGCGGAGCGCTATCCGGCAACAGGGTGACGATGGCGGCAGCAACGATCAGCGCCGGAAAGAGCGCGACCATCGCCGAATAGGCAGCGGACTGAGCGATGTTGACGCAGTCGTGGTCGAGCGCACGCACGATGGAGCGAGCGAGGAGGCGTCCAAGCGTGTGCGGAAGAATGTGCTGGAAACGGTGCGAGGTGCTCTTCATTAGGATCGGAGACACCTCCGCAGGGAGTCCGGTCGAGTGGCAGTCCCGGCTAGGACTTCCACCGGTCGAGGAAGTCGGTGACGGATTGCGCGTCCATGTGGCGCATGTCCTCGAACTCGCCGGTCTTCTGGGAGTAGAGCACCTTGCCGGAGGGGTTGACGACGGCGAGTGCGGGCACGCCTTTCTTGAGGGGAATGCCATACTTCTCGGCAACGTCAACATTCAGATCAAGATGACCAATGAAGACGTGGACAAGGATGAAGTTCTTCGCCAGTAGCGCGTCGTTCGGACTCTGGCGGAAGTAGATGTCGAGGACCTGGCAGTCGCCGCACCAGTCGCCGCCAAAGTCGAGGATGACATTCTTGTGCTCGCGCTTCGCCTGCTTGAGGGCGGCAGCGATGTCGACTTTTGGATCCGTGGTCTCGTCGTAGATGTGCTTCTTGGTATACGGCACGGCGGGCGGCTTTACGGGAGCCTGCGCAAGCAAGGCAGATGGGGCTTCGCTGGCCAGGACCGGAGATTGCTTGCAACCCTTGACGGCAGCGAAGGAAAGCACAGCGCCTGCGAGTAAGGCAGTCATGCGGACAGTAGCGCTGAGTCTGCGCTTTGGAGAGGAGTAACCGTAGTCAAAAATCTCGTGACTTTCCATGGGCTCGATTTTATACCTCGCCCTGTATCTATTGTGGTGTCTCTAAAATTCGGGTGGTGGGTCAGTTCGAGTTGTCGCAGAATCCGTAGCTACCGATAACGCCGTTTTCATGTACTACGGCACTGAATTTTAATTGCGAGAGGCAGGATTGTTTTCGAATAGCCGACCATCTGGAAGTTGCGCCCCGATTAGTCACGAGATGGGCGTTTTTCGATACCTATTCCGGTTTCGATGTGCAACCAGAGATCGATCCAATTTGACTTTCGCCAATTATTCGCCTTACAATATAGGTTCAGGGTTGGTGCACGTTCAAAGTAAAGCACTGTAGGATGGTTGCGATCTGCGGAGATAACAGAACGTGCTCACAAACGCCCAGTTGGCAACAATGGTATTGCGCCACGTCATATTTCACGATGTCCCCAATCAGCGGGGTGAAGGTGGCCAACAAGTAGTCTTGGCAACAGATCCGACGCCGATTGACGCAGACCGGCGCCGACTACTCAAATCGAAACTTGTTAAATCGCTGGATTCAAAGTCCGCGTACGGCGTAATATTCCAGCCCCACCCCACATCCCCGGTGCCCAAACTTGTACGTGATTGGACCGCCCAGGGTTATAACGCAACGAAGTTCGTAGAGACCTCGCAGGTAATGGCGCAGCATCTCTATCAGGTACAGACTGGTGCGGTCTCTGCAGGACTCTTGGCCGTCATCGATATCACTGTCGATAACCGGCATGGACTCATCCTGATGAAGCTCGAACGCGATCAAGGCGCCGAGGTAAAGATGAAGCACGAAGGGCAGAAGTCCCATTTCGAGATGTCGATTTTGGATAGTCTCATCCTGACCGGCAACACGCGCCTGTTCAAGACGGCTGCTTTTCTGCGAAGAGGACCCGAGGATGATGACTTCGAAATGGCGGCCTGCGATAACCAGCACAATGCTACCGACACGAAAGAAATGGCAAGATTCTGGCGAAAATATCTCGGCTGTGATTTAGAGGAGGCTGCTAGAGTTTCTACGTCGAGATTCTTTGGCGCGACGATGGATTTCATTAATACTCACATGGATGACCCGGAGCTTCAGACGGTACTGTACGAGAGTCTTCATAGCGAACTTCGATCGGCCCATCAAGCAATTTCGCCTCGCGCCTTCCTTACGAACCACGTTCCGGAGACTATAAGGAACGAGCTCCGAACATTCCTCGAAGAGCGGCATGTATCTCTAACATCCTTTGAGAAGGACACGCAGGACATTAGCGGCTCCCTTCGTCGACTGACATACATCAGCGAGGCCGGAGTTCGCGTCGTCGCACCGGAGAACCGCGGAGAGCTCGTCCGGGTCGAAGCCGAACAGATAGTCGTCAACGATCGATTGAGCAAACTGGGAAGAGCCTGATGGACATCGAGCAGGCGCGCGCGGAGTGGATCCGAGTTCGCCCCGAGTATCGCGATTTTGCTGAGTTACTCAGGATTCGGCTACAAAACATAGCCCGAGAGCTTGGAATATACGCCGAGGTATCGGCGCGCGAGAAAGAGGTCCATAGCTTAATTAAGAAGCTCATTCGGAAACCGCACCTCTCCTACGAAACAATGCCCGACAGAGTAGGAGCGCGGGTCGTCATACGATATCGTTCCGAATTGTCGGCCATTGAGGAACGTATTAAACAACGATTCCAGTTTAGAGTGGTCGAAGATAAAGGCACGAAGCTGGGCATCGACAGAGTAGGTTATCAGAGCATCCACGTTGATGGATTAGCGCTGAAAGTTGACGACCAAGAGGCCGGCAGATTTCCCCCAGACCAATTCTTCGGAGAGCTCCAAATTAGAAGCTACGGCCAGCACTTCTGGTCCGAGGTATCGCATGACACTTTTTACAAGAATGACGAACTAGTCAACGAGCTGTCTCCAGACCTGCGACGGCGTGTGAATCTCACCGCAGGTCTCGTCGAGGTGGCAGACCGTGAGTTCGATCGCATGAAAGACGAAGCGCAGCCCGGAGCAACGGCCGAAATCTTTAGCGGTCTTGAGAAGCTCTACTACAGCGTCGCGACGAAGCGACCTGACGTCGAACTTTCGCTAGAGGTGATAAGTCTAGTCCTGCCACTGTACGGAGCGGCTAGCCCCCAAGAGATCCTGCAGCAGCATGTTATTCCGACATTCGAGCGTTACCGCCAAGATTTGGAGAAAATCTATTCCGACCCGGACAACGATTATGGAGGGGCGAGCGCATTTTTCTTCCAGCCGGAGGCGCTTCTAATCCTTGACCGACTGTACTTTGACCGGGATCAACTCCTGGCAACTTGGAACCAACAATTCCCTCCAAAGGAACTTGAGAGAGTGGCGGAAAACTTCGGAGTCGCCTTCAACGACTAGGAAACCATTACATCACTCCTCGCCACCTCCTTCAGGTTATTAGCCCCGCCTGGGGTGAGTTCTCGCACAAGTGGCTTTCGCCCACGGCCAATTAGCGTAACACCTCCAATGTTCTCAGCGACACCGGATTAGTACCGTGAAGTCGGCTTGTCGGAAGCGATGGTGGCTCCCGAGTAATGAGCAAATCGGAAGTTATGCTGTCGTGCCCGCGAAGTCGGGTTTTCGGTAACTGCCCTCTTTATGCTAGGTTGACCCACTACCAAAATTCGCCACACAGATCTGTCATCTGAACGAAGTCGAAGGACCTGCGGTTTGTTTCGGTTAGCAACCGTGCTCACCGCAGGAAGTTGTCTTAGCTTCAAAGGACTCGATATTACTTACCGGTGTAGTAGCCGTCGCGGGTCTGGATGGTGTACTTCTTCTTGTCGGAGCCGCTGAGAGTCAGGTCAATCTGGTGGTAGCCATCGCCTGCGGTGGCCTGGTCGGGCGTGTAGCCGAGGCGGTACTGGGCGCGAAGCTCCTCGCCGATCTGCTTGTAGATATCGGCGACGGGCTGCTTCTTGCTGACCTCGAACATACGTCCACCGGTCTCCTGCGCCATGCGTTCGAGGATCTTCTTGCCGTCGTTGTGGCTCTCAGGCTGCCGGTTGGGATTGTTGCCGCCGCCGTTGCGGCCTCCACCTCCCGGATAGCCGCCGCCACCGGGATAACCACCACCTCCACCGGGAAAGCCGATACCTCCGCGCGGATAGCCACCACCGCCATTGCCGCGTTGGTTTCCATTGTTATTGTTGTTGTCGTGGTGAGGCTCCTCACCCTTGAAGTAGATAGCGTAGATGATGGTGTCGGCGCGCTGGGCGGTCTCGATGGCCTTGGTGAGGGACTCCTTGCTGCCACGGTCGTTGCCATCGGAGAGGATAATGACCGCCTTGCGCCCCTTCTGCTTGGACATCAGCTCGTCGGAGGCGAGGAAAACGGCATCGTAGAGCACCGCTCCGCCAGCGTGGCTGCGGTTGCCGGAACTGGAGTCGTCTGAGTCGCTGGAGTTGCTACCGGAGCTGGAGGTCTCTAGGTCTTTGAGAGCGGCCTGGAGCTTCGGGCGCGAACTGGTAAGGTCTTGCAGGAGTTCGATCTGACGGGCGAACTGGACGACGAAGGCTTGATCTTTCGGGTTGACAAGCATCTGGTCGAGGAAGGCGGAGCTAGCCGTGCGCTCGTCGTCGAGAGCACTGCGCAGGCTCTGGCTGGTGTCGACGAGCAGGCCGAGGGTGAGGGGCAAGTTGGTGTCACGGTCGAAGTAGCGGATGGTCTGCGGCTTATTGTCGACCTGGAGGGTGAAGTCAGCCTTGGTGAGGGTCTGGATGAGCGCGCCGTTCTTGTCGCGGACGACGACGGGCAGGTTGACGAGGCGGGCATCGACGGAGAGCGTTGGCGCAGTGGACGCGGGCGTCTCAGGCGCAGCCGCCGGAGGAGTTGCAGGAGACTGCGCAGGCGTCTGCAGCGTCGGGTGCTGCGCCTTGAGGGCAGGAGACAGTAGCAGAAAGAGAGCAAGACCAATCCGAAGAGGGTTGCAGGGGCGCATGCCCGTTAGACGAGGAGCGTTTTAGTATGTTTCACCCTTAAATGAAGAAGATGATGCGAGCGGCGGCTGCTGGACATCTACTACCGGTATGAGCGTAAAGGCGATTGATGCAGGGGTAGGGATTGGCCATGTCCACCTGAAGGTAGCGAACCTGGAGCGGGCACTGGCCTTCTACTGTGGAGTGCTGGGTTTTGAGCTGGTGGTGCGAATGGGCGACAGCGCCGCCTTTGTCTCGGCGGGCGGATACCACCACCACATCGGACTGAACACATGGGAGAGCGCAGGTGGGCCGCCACCTGCGCCGGGAACGACCGGGCTCTATCATCTGGCGATCCTGTACCCGACACGAGCGACTCTGGCCGACGCGCTGAAACGGCTGGTGGAGGCTGGGGTTCCGCTGGATGGCGCATCCGACCATGGTGTGAGCGAGGCTCTCTACCTGCGCGATCCAGATGGGAATGGAGTGGAGCTCTACTGGGACCGTCCGCGCGCGGAGTGGCCGAAAGACGCGGCGGGCAAGCTCAAAATGTACACCCGGGCGCTCGATGTAAGAACTTTGTTGGCTGCGGCGGAGTGACGGATAAAAACTAGGGCTTGCGGACGATGAGGTCGTTCTTCCAGAGCGCGAGGACGACGTCCATCTGGCTGGTGTGGGGGATGTCCTCGCCATCGGTGACCTCTGCCCAGAGGGTGTTGACAGTCTTGTGGGTTCCGGCCTCGAGCAGCGAGATGGCGCGCGTGGCGTAGGTCTTGTTCTTGTTCGATGGGGCATACTGACCCGCCGGAATGCCCTTGACCAGACCGGCTTCGCAGAGGCTCAGGAAGGCGTTGCGAGGACCACCCTTGCGTTGGGCGCTGGGGCTGGTGGGGTAGAGGCGCTGGATGATTTCGTTCCAACGGTCTGCTGGATTGCTGTGGTAGGCTGCTTCGGCACGGGCTGCCAGCAAAGCCGCCTCACCATATTTATTGGCCACTTCGGATTTTTCTCCTACGCATCGGCTCGCACGATGGCGACTACTTGCGTCTTCTTATCTTAGCCTTGGCGGGGGTTTTCGTGGGAGTTGCCCACAGCTTCAGACCACCGTCGATGGCGTTGCTGTTCGCGCCGAGGATGACTCCGGCGGGGAGGTCGCCCATCAGCTTGGCGTTGCCGCCGCCGAGCAGGACGTAGTCGCAGACCATCGCCGCCTGAAGCCGGGCGATGATGTCGAGCACGGACTTGCGCCAGCGCCGCTTGCCGCGAAGCTGGAGCCCGGCGAGCCCGATGTACTCCTCGTAGGTGCGGCCCTTTTTATAGGGCAAATGCGCTAATTCCAGCGGAATAACTACACCATCGCAGATGATGGTTGAGCCGAGGCCGGTGCCGGTGCCGAGGAAGAGCATGCGGCCGCCCTTGTAGCCTCCGAGCGCCTGCATTGCGGCGTCGTTGATGAAGCGGTAGGGTTTGCCGAGTGCGGCTTTGTAGTTGAAATCCGTCCAACCGTGGCCGAGGTTGTGCGGCTCGGCCTTGGGGGCGTCGTGGTTGACGGGGCCGGGATAGCCAATGGATATGCGGTCGTAGTCCCATCCCTTGGTCGCTTCGAGGACGTCGTCGACCATCTGTTTCGCGGTCAATGTAGGGCCGGAGGGGATCTTGATAGGGACTTTGTTGTCGGTGGAGGCGACCTTGATATGGGTGCCGCCGATGTCGATGACGAGAACTTTCATGGCGTGTTTGAGGATACAAGGTTCGAGGATTTTGTGCTCTTTTAGCAGATGCACTTCGAGGGCCATTCGTCACACGAAATTGCACGTTGAATGCCAAAGGCAAAACGCACTACAAAAGCGCGGTTACAGTTTTGTAGCTACAGATGTAACTACATTTGTAGTTACAATGACGCGAAGGAGAACACACGCCATGACCAGCAAGAAGACGCCAGCAGTCCGATCCGGTAAAGCGAAGACGAAGAAGCCAACGGAGGGGATATCGCTTGCGGCGAGCGCCAAGAAGACCATCACCCGGTTCGACGCTCCGAGATTCGATGGAGATCCGTATAAGGCTGCCATTAGCTCTATCTACAAGTCGAGACGCAGGCAGATTACCTTGCGCCTCCACGAGGATGTGATTCTGTGGTTCAAGGCGCAGGGTCCGAGATACCAGTCTTATATGGCGGCGGTCCTGCGGGTTGAGATGCTTGAAGCCATGGGGGTGGCGAAGAAGTAGGGTGTATTGCTGGAAGTTCAGGACATATTCCCGTGATGAGCAGAGTCGACAACCGAAATAAACCGCAGGTCCTTCGACTACGCCTCTCGCGATGGAACTGCGAGAGGCTCCGCTCAGGATGACAGTTTTGTGGGAATCAAGCACATACGACCAAACTATATGTCGATACTTCCTAAGGCTTGGGGATCGTATAGAGCCGCACGCGCAGTAGTTTGAATTGATGAGCGGGGAGGGAGATGCTCCGCCCTTGATTGTTCTCGTCGCCGTTGAGCCGACGCGAGGTGGTCCAGATGCCGTTCTCTCGAGCACCTTCTTCGACGCTCACAATCCCGGCGGTGCCCTCTCCAGAGTCGACGTCTTTTGAGACGGTAATGGTGAGAGCTGTGCCTCCGATCAGGAACTCTCCTGGTGCGGCTTCGAGGACGATCATCGCGCCGTCATCCTGGAGGAGTGTTTTCGCTGGCCAGGAGCGCGCGAGCGTTGCCTGGAAGAGGTAGCCGTCGAGAGCGACGGTCTGCGTTGGGCGTGGGCTGCTGACGTGTAGAAGCAAGCCTCGGGTTCTGCCTTCGCGCTGAGCTTGTGGGAGGACGTCGCGCAGTTGGGACAGGATCGCGTAGCTCTGGGCGACGGGGTTCTTTGCGGCTGCGACGTCGGTGCTTGCATCGGGTAGGTTGTCGATGGAGAAGGGCGAGAATCCGAATGCGCGAGCTTCTCCGAAGGCGTATAGCGCGTTGAAGGAGCTGGGATCGATGCGGGCTTCGGGGATGAAGAGTGGGTTGCCGCTTTCGCTGTAGCGCTTGCACCAGTACTCGAAATCCGGCCAGTAGATGTCCGGGGAGAAGAAGTCCAGGGCTGGCGCGGCGGCGCGGTAGACTTCGAGGTAGTAAGGGTGCGGGCCGCCGCTCGGATATTCTCCGGCGCGTTCGTATGGCGAAGGAAGTTGCGCGTTGACGAACATCGGGAGCGCGTACTCCTTCTTCCCTTCTTCGGCTACTTTGCCAATGTAGCGGGCGTAGTTCCAGGCCATGAAGACCTCGGGTGCTCCGTCACCGAATGCCTCTCGCCAGGTGTATCCGCTCTCGTTCCATATGCGCGCCAGCTCTGGAGAGAAGCGATCGCGATGGGACTTCAGATCGTGCATCAGTTCCTGTGGGACCGGAGCAGCATATAGGCGGTCTGCTTCCTGGGAGCGGTCGCGTCCGCTGCCGCCGACGCCTACCTCGTTCTCTACTTGCACCATGAGGACGGTTTGCTCGTGCGCGTCGATCTCTTTGACGTGGCGCATAAGAGCGCGGAAGGCGCGGATGTCGCCTGCGAGATTTTCCGTGGAGAGGGTGGAGAGGATTTCCAGTGGTTGGCCGGAGGGCGAGATGGCTCGTGGAAACCGCTTTGGGTTTTCTTTGACCCATGCGGGAGCGTAGCTGGAGACTCCATTTTTCCAACTACCGAACCAGAGCAGGACAAGATGCAGATTTCCTGCTCTGGCTCGTGTGATCCAGTGGTCGAGGATCGTGAAGTCGAACTTCCCTTCCGTCGGCTCAATCTGTTCCCATGCAACCGGCATGAGGACAGTGTTGACGTGCGAACGAGCCACTCGGGGAAGGATGTCGTCGGCCTGGGCGGCGGTGCCTGCGGCGGAGTTGCTCAGCTCGCCGCCGAGGACGAGGAATGGAGTGCCATGCACGATCAGTTGCGTTGATCGTGATGCTCGATCGAGATGCGGCAGATCTTGCGCTATGCCCTGGCTGTTGAAGGCGAAGGAGGCTGCAAGAAGAATGAGGAGTGACGTGAGTGATGCCCGCATGGAACGGACTCCTTGGGTAAGTGATGCGATGGTTCAGTGAGCTGAACTGGTTGGCGTTCGTCTGCTGGCGTGCGAGGTGTGGGTCGAACGGTGGTAGCTGACATGACGCTGCATAAGCATGGCCGCACTTCCGCTCAGGCGTGCGAGATCTCCGTCTCCAGTTGTCATCAGGCGAGGTGCAGGACCGGCCAGCATCCTGCTTTCGAGCTCTTTCTGAACGATAGGTCCGAAGGTGTTCCAAGAGGTTGTGATCTCGCCCGTGATCAGAATCACCTCTGGTGAGAGAGCGGCCGTGATCAGCCGTAGGCCCTTGCCCAACGCCGTCATTTGTCGAGTGATTGCTTTGAGTGCGGCTGCATTGCCTTCCTCGGCGAGCGTGAGTAGCTGATAGAGGTTTTCTACTTTTGATTTGGGAGCGAGTTCACTATAGGCATGCAGTGCGGCGCGCGAGGAGGCGAACATCTCCCAACAGCCTCGCTGGCCGCAGCCGCAGAGCGGACCGGCTGGATCGATGGGGATGTGACCGAACTCGCCTGCGAGTCCGTTGAAGCCGGATTGCAATTGGCCACCGGCGAGGATCGCGGTGCCGATGCCCTCGGAGACGGTGACCAGCACAACGTTTCGCACGCCGTCCAAGCGTCCGTTCCAGACCTCTGAAAGGAGACAGGCGTTGGCTGCGTTGTCGATCTCTACCTGCAGGCCGAGTTCTTTCTCCAACGCACCCTTGAGATCGACGTCGTGCCATTTCAAATTGGGTGCGAGAAGGAGGCGCTGTGTGACTGGATGAACTCTGCCCGGCACGCTGACGCCGATACCTTCGAACGACTTGTCTGCGTGGCGCTCGCGGAGGAGGCGCATCTTCTCCACGATGCGGCTGATCGCACGCTTCGGATCGGAGACGGTCATAACAGTCTCCCGCGAGAGAAAGCGTCCGCTAAGATCTACGACCGCAAGGATGGCCCTCTCCGGTCGCAGGTCAAGAGCTAGCGTAACGAGATCCTCATTCACGGAGAGCATGGTCGATGGCCGGCCACGCGACTTCCTGATGACTGCTCCTTCGCGAATCCAATTCTCTTCGATCAGCTGCTCGACGATTGCCGAGATGGTGCTGGGCTGCAATCCTGAGATCCGGGAGAGGTTGACTCGTGCGATGGGTTGACGGAAGCGGATTAGTTCGAGGACTGTATCGCGGTTGATATCGCGAGCGATCTCGCTCGACGCAAGTTGAACCGAGGAGAGATCAATACGGTTCACTCCGTGTGTCCTGCCCGTGGTTTGCGGATCGCGAGTTGCTTTCGTTGTGGCTCTCTTGTTCATGCCAACTCATAGTACGACAGGTGAATAAAGTCCATCGTGTCGACCTACCAATCTGTTAAAGTGCCGTCGAGCTTGCGTGCGATGGGAAGATACGCGCGCTGATAGGGGTACTTTGCGGCTAGTAGTTCATCGATATCGACGCCTAGCCCTGGCTCGTCGCCGGGGTGCATGTAGCCCGCGTCGAAGCTGTATGCGTGCGGGAAGACTTCGTCGGTGAGAGCGGTGTGCGACATGTGCTCCTGGATGCCGAAGTTGTGGATCGCGAGACCGAAATGAAGCGCAGCAGCCATGGTGATGGGCGAGAGATCGGTCGCTCCGTGAAAGCCGGTGCGCACCTGATACACGGCGGCAAAATCCGCTGCTTTCTTGAGGGCCGTGATGCCGCCGCCATGCACGATGGTCATACGCAGATAGTCGATCCACTGATTGCGAATCAGGTCGTGCGCATCCCAGAAGGAGTTGAAGACCTCTCCAGTCGCGATGGGCGTCACGGTGTGTTCGCGGATGAGACGGAACGCGTCTTGATTTTCGGCTGGCGTTGGGTCTTCCATCCAGAAGAGATGGTAGGGCTCAAGCGCATTGCCCAGACGGGCTGCTTCGATCGGCGTGAGGCGATGATGCACGTCGTGCAGCAGATGGACGTCCTCACCAACTTCAAGCCGCAGTTTCCCGAAGAGCCTGGGAGTGAAGTTGAGATAGCGCTCGGTGGACCATAAGCTCTCGCTTGGGAGGCCGCGTTCTGCAGGCTCGTATGGTTTCCCAGATTTAGGAACGCCATAGCTGGAGGCGACGCCGGGGACTCCCGATTGCGCACGCACAGCGAGATACCCCTGCTCCATGTGCTGCTTTACGCTATCGACGGCCTGGGCGATGTCGCTTCCATTTGCGTGCGCATAGACGAGCACGCTCTCGCGACTCTTACCGCCGAGCAAGTTATAGACAGGCGTGTTGAGCGCTTTACCCTTGATGTCCCACAATGCCACGTCCACGGCGGCGATGGCGCTCATGGTGACAGGGCCGCGCCGCCAGTAGGCGCCACGATAGAGGTACTGCCAGATGTCCTCGATGGCGAAGGGATCGCGTCCGATGAGACACGGAATGACGTGCTCTTGCAGATAAGCAGCGACGGCGAGCTCTCGTCCGTTCAGGGTCGCGTCGCCCAGACCATAGATGCCTTCGTCGGTTTCTATTTTGAGGGTGACGAAGTTCCGGTCTGGAGAACAGATGATCAGCTTGGCGGATTCGATCTTCATGGCTGGTCTTCTTTCTCGTTCTCGTTCTCGTTCTCGTTGCCACCGTGGTCGGGTGTTATCTCGATGAAGTCCAACGGAGCACGCTCGGCACCGTCGGGGATGGCACGCAGCTCGACGGTATCACCGTCGTGCAAGGGTACGTCACGCTTCACGAATCGCGTTGCGGTGTGGCCGTCGAGGTGAGGATCGTTGACCGCAGGTGGAAGGGTATCGTCGGCTTGCCATTGTGCGACGACTGTATTGTTCACCAGTAGCTTGTACTTCGAAATGCCGTCGCGAAGATCGTAGTATCCGACTTCAATGCGATGCTTGCCGGACTCTCCGTTGAAGGTCATGCGTAGGGAGCACGTAGACTCTTCGCAGAGGACGGCTTTGCCACCGGAGGCTGTCTCCCAGGGAATTACGTCCACTGTTTTATAGCCGGTCTTCTCAGCGGATTCTGCCTCGATGCGACCCGGGTGACGCCCGACTCTGCCTTGGGCATCGTCGATGCCGCTCTCGTTTTGGAACCAGTCATTCACAGCGTCGCGCCACACCTCAGCGTGACCTGCCTGATAGGTGAAGAGTTTATCTACCTGCGCATAGCGCTCTTCATCGACCATGCCGTGCAGCTGTTCCCATGCGCGAGGGTAGCTTGCGGCGGTTGTTGCACCGCTGTAGTGCGCGTCGTAGACGTGTTGGATAAGGTTTTTGCCTGAGTGCAGAACGTGTGTGTATGGTACGTGGTGCATGAAGAGCAGAAGTTCATCCGGGCACGTCGTGAGCGATTCATATTGCGCCGCGAGCTCCGGCGGGTACTGGCCGATGTATCCGGTTCCTGTCTCCACAGTGCGGTCCATGCCTATGCCGTTGTGGTCGGCGCGGAACCACTGTCCCCAGCCATTGCGTTCCGCGCTCTCGATTCCGGGGCCATAGTGAACGCCGATGATGTCGGTGAGAGTGCCCATGCCGAGAGGGCCAGTGTAGTCCTCGTATGCTTTCCAACTCTCCAGCTGTAACTTATCGATCGTGTTGACGACGGCGTCGCGATTTCCCCAGGTCTGGCGCGTCCACTCGTCGACGATCTCTTCGGAGGAGAGCGTTGGGTTCCATGCGAGGCGGCCGAAGCCGTAGAGATTTGCCATGGCCATGGGGTGATGCAGCCAGTTGGTGTCGAGACCGACGTTGGCTACGCCGACGAAGCCGCCTGTGGGCTGGTGAAAGCTCTTGCCTTCGACGATCTCACGTACTGGCGTGGGCTGTCCGTTGACGCGCAGGTCGGTGTCGAGTGCGGCCTTCCACATGGGAACGAGGAAGACCATGTGTCGCTGCTGGCCGGTGTACTCCTGGGTGATCTGCAACTCGACGGCCTGCGAGGTATGCTGCAACGCGCCAAAGAGCGGGGAGACGGGCTCGCGTACCTGGAAGTCGATGGGGCCGTGTTTTACCTGAATGATTACATTGGGTTCGAACTTGCCATCGAGAGCGCGGAAGTTGTCGTAGCCTGCTCGGGCGCGGTCGGCCTTCGGATCTTTCCAATCGAGATGATGGTTGTAGACGAAGCTGCGATACAACACGACGCCGCCGTGCGAACGCAGCGGACGCGCGAGGACGTTGGCCGCGTCGGCTGGTGAACGTCCATACTGCGAGGGGCCTGCGCGGCCCTCTGAATCTGCCTTGACGACGAAGCCACCGAAGTCCGGGATAACTCTGTAGATCGCATCGACCTTCTGTTGCCACCATGTGGCAACGGTAGGATCGAGCGGGTCGAATGTCTTCAGGCCACCGACAACCTGTGGGCTGGACAGATCGACGGAGAGAGACAGGCACACGCCCCAGGGACGAAACGCGTCCGCGATGCGCGCAAACTCGGCGATCATCTCGGGTGTGAGCGTGCGCAGGTCGCTGTTGACGTTGTTGACCGTCACACCGTTGATCCCGACCGAGGCAAGAATGCGGGCGTACTCGCTGGCGCGAGCCATGTCTGGACGCACGTGTCCAGCATTGAAGAAGATGGAGCGGCCCGCGTAGCCGCGTTCGATGGTGCCATCGAGGTTGTCCCACTGGTTGACCCAACGGATGGGTGCGCTGGGCTGCTCGTGCAACTCTGCTGGGAGCTCTTTCTCTTCTGCGATCAGCGCGAGGAAGCGGAAGGTGCCGTAGAGGACTCCTTCGGCAGAGCCTCCTTGAATGAGGTACCGCTGGCCGACGTGGCGGATGAGGAACGTGTCTTTCGCGAGACTGGAGCTCACTACTTCGAGCACGATGCTGCTCTGACGGGTATCGTTCGTCGTGGCGAGCGTTTCTTTGCGTGCAAGCATCCGCGAAAGGCCGCGTTGCAACTCTGCGGCAGCGGATTGCTCTGCAGGGTCCTTGCCTAGCAGCACGATGGTTTGTGGGATGGCTTGGTACTTCGCGGGGTTTTGTATGGGGGCGTATCGCAGCCAGCCTTCGGCGCCTGTTTCAGCGTGGAGTAGGTCGAGACTCGCTGTCATCTGCAGGACCGCCGCGAAGGCGGCACATTGCAGCAGCTTTATTGTGGGAGTTTTTAAGTGTCGTATTTGTATATTATTTTCTATAGCAAAATTATTTGTTGATAATCTGTAGACACGGTGACGGGTCATTTGTTCACCCCGCTGGCCAGCATGCCACCGTCAACGACCAGTATCTGTCCGGTAGTGAAGGACGTTTCCTTGCTGGCCAAATAGATGGCGGTCGATACCAGTTCTTCGGGATCGCCGAATCGCGCCATGGGTGTGCGCTGCAGCAACTCCTGGCCACGTGGGCTGTCGATGATTTTGCTGTTTAACGCTGTTGGGAATATGCCTGGAGCGATTGCGTTTACGGTCACGCCGAAGGGCGCCCACTCCACAGCCAGGGAGCGGGTCAACGCTCCTACCGCCGCCTTGCTGGCGCAGTATGCGGCGACTTCGTGAAAGGCGACGAAGGTGGAGAGTGATGCGATGTTTATGATGCGGCCGAAACGGCGTTCCAGCATTTTCTCCCCGAAGACCTGGCAGCCACGAAGCGTCCCGTTCAGGTTTATGTTCATGATCTGATTCCAGTCCGCTTCGTCCATGTCGAGGGTGGGTGTACGCAGGGTTATGCCAGCAGCATTGACCAGGATGTCTACGGCACCAAACTCTGCAAGAACGGCTTCGCGCAGGTGCTCCAGAGACTTCCGGTTGCCTACGTCGCTACCGATACGAAGCGTTCTTACCCCAAGCTGCTCGATCTCTTCCGCTATCGTATTGACTGCTTCTATCGAACGCGAAGAGACCACAACGTTGGCCTCCGCACGTGCGAGCCCGAGGGCAATTGCCCTTCCTATGCCGGATGTGCCTCCAAGCACGACTGCGCATTGCCTCTTGAGCTCCAGTGGTTCCTCCCCAAATTCAGACGAATAATTTCTAGCACAGAACTAAATCGTCTGTCATGGGTGAACATAGACGTCACATCTCGAGGCCGCGTCGAGAGTTTATGAGGGAGAGCTGTGGCCGGCGCATTGCAACACCCCAAGATATTTGCTCCACGGACCCACAGCATCGCGGTATTGATGGGCCATAATCCTTGCGATCTGGTGCAGATGAGTTAAGTCATGAACTGTCCAGGTCGCCAGCAGTTCCGATAAAGTCACTGCTCCGAAGGAAGGGTGTCGTCCACGCAGATCGAGGTCCTGTTGTCGCAGATGCAACGCACGCAGTTCGTCCAGGCTTTCCGATCGCAAGTGAGCAAATTCATCCAATAGCTGCTCTAGAGACTTACCTTGACTCTCTCGTATATGCCCCAAACGATCAACTGGCTCGAACGTCTGATTCTCGCCGGATTGCAACACCATCTTCGCCCGCGGTATCCAATTAGTGCGTTCGCAGTGAATTAGATGGCTGACGACATCAAATGAGCTCCAAGTGTTTTCGCCTTCATTTTGCAACGTCCACGTTTCCGGTAGATCCCGCAGAAGCGCGTTGAGAGCAGCGGGGGTGTGAGCGAGCAGCGATATTGTTTGCTGCAGATTATGTTGCATTATGCTCCTCGATTTGTAGACAGCGATTCTCCAGAGGCTCCGATTGTATCTGTTCTCGAAACGCCATTTATCGTCACCACATAGCTAGGGCTCGCAGCGCAATAACAAGGGGCGAACTCTTTCGAGTCCGCCCCGTTTCTGTTGCCAGGAGATTGCTATGGTGTGCCCCCCTTTGGGGACAACCTTTGAGGGCGTCGTTGGCTCGACGCGAAGCATCGGCGCTCGCTAAAGGGTTCGGATAATTTGAGCGTTTTTGTTTGGAATGAGCTCGTCAGGTTTAACTCACAGGCTGATGTCCATGATGCTTGACGTACTGCGTAAGAGACTCGAATTTGGATTCTTTCAGTAGCTCGCCGAGGGTACGTTCACCGTCCCAGTCGGGAGCGAAATGCTTTCCGTAGTGCTCGCGCAGATGTTTGATCTTCGTGGTGGGATGCTTGTGATCGATCTGCCCGTTCTTGTCACGGGCACGACCGTCGAGGCCTGGGTTCTTTGGAGCTTCGCTCATGGTCCCTCCTGCACTGCGTTAGCAGGATGGTTGGTTTGGGTGGCGGCTGTCAAGCGGAATCACCGGGCGGCCGCAGAAAGCCACAAGAAGTACGGGGAAATCATAGCGGTCGGCGTCGTGCCTGGGAAAGTGGGTGCCGTACGCGGAATTTCAATGCATTGTGAATTTGACGCGTCTCATGGGTAGCGCTAATCTCGCCTGAAAGAGGTGGGACATGAAACGTTGGATGAAGATTGCGTTGGGGGTTGTGGGGCTCCTGGTTGTAGCGCTGGTAGCGATTCCGTTTCTGATCGATGCGAATACGTTTCGCCCACTGTTGGAGACACAGTTGACGACCGCCCTTGGTCGCCAGGTAAAGCTGGGCGACCTGAGCCTCTCGCTCTTATCCGGCAGCCTGGTGGCCAATAATCTGAGCATCGCCGACGATGCCAGCTTCGGCTCGGCACCGTTTCTGGCTGCGAAGCAATTGAAGATTGGCGTAGAGATGCAGCCGTTGATCTTCTCGCGGCAACTGCATGTGCGGAGCTTTGAAGCGGAGGCACCGCAGATACATCTGGTGCGGGCCGCGAATGGAAGCTGGAACTTTTCGAGCATTGGGAGAGGCGCTAGTTCGCGGAATGCACAGCAGCAGTCAGCATTTCCTGATCTGACAGTGGGGCTGGTCTCTATTAAAGATGGCCGCGCGGTGGTGGAGAGCTTGCCAGCACAGGGACAGCCACGGGTCTACGAGCACCTGAAGGTCACGGTGCAGCAGTTCTCGTTTATGAAGCAGTTCCCTTTTGCGCTGAGTGCGAGCCTGCCGGGAGATGGAACGGTGTCGGTGGACGGAAAGGCCGGACCGATCAACCAGCAGGACGCTGCGATGACAACCCTGGAGGCGCAGGTCTCGGTGAAGCATCTGGACCCCGTGGTAGCGGGGTTCCTGGACCCGGGCGTGGGGGTTTCCATGCTCGCGGATATCGATGCGCACGCGGCCTCCGATGGGAGGACGCTGACGAGCAGCGGGACGATTCACTCGCAGCGGTTGCAATTGTTGAAAGGGGCATCTCCCGCGCCTAAGCCAGTGGACCTGACCTACAACGTGAGCCATACATTGAAGGACAACAGCGGGCAGGTCCAGGATCTTTCCGTGAAGACCGGCAACGTTGCGGCCCACGTGACCGGTAGCTACCAGCTACCGGCGGATGGTCCGGTGATGAACCTGAAACTGACAGGACAGAGTTTGCCGATCGACGACCTACAGGCACTGCTGCCGGCGGCGGGCGTGAAGCTGCCGAATGGGTCTGTGCTGAAAGGCGGGACGCTGACGACGACGCTCGCTATTACAGGCTCGGCGAAGAACAGTGTCATTGCAGGGCCAGTGGAGTTGACCGATACGCATCTGGCTGGCTTTAACCTGGGGTCGAAGCTGTCCGGAGTCTCCGCGATGAGCGGGGTGAAGACGGGAGACACGACGAGCATCCAGACGCTGCGGATGAACTTGCGGGTCACCAATGGCGGCGTGCAGACGGACAATATCTACGCCCTGTTGCCGGCGCTGGGAGAGATAAGTGGGAGCGGTACGGTTTCTCCCGGGAGCGCGCTGTCGTATCGAATGCTGGCAAAGCTGACGACTACTCAGGGTATCGGGAAGTCGGGATTGGGTATGCTTAGCTCGCTAAGCGGAGTAGCCGGTAACACGGTATCGACTGCAGTCGCGAATGGAATACCGATAACGATTACGGGCACAACGAGCAATCCTGTGATCGCCGCCGATGTGAACGGGCTTATCAAGGCTAATGCTGCGTCGTTCCTTGGGCAGGGCAGCCAACTGCTGGGTAAGGGTAACGGCAATAACAAAGGGAATATCGGGAATGCGCTCTCCGGCTTGTTTGGGAAGAAGCGGTAGAGCATCTCTCCTGCAGGTGTATCTCGTGGCGTAGATTGTTACACCGTTTTTCCCTAAGCGAGATGCGCACGATTTGCCGAATGTGGCTCCTACTTTGCGTCAGGCTTTGCTTCTGTCTTCTTTGCCGTGAAGGTGCCGTCGTAGCCCAAGGGGTCGACGTTGATGGTGCCGCTGAGATCGCCCTTGTCGCTATAGGTTCCGGTGAAGGTAAGGGTCAGGGCCTGTCCCTGGTACTCGCCGCCATGGACGAAGACCACCTTGTTGTCCGTGACGGTAACGGTGGTGTCGAATGTTTTGCCGTCGGAGACGCAAGAGCCTGTGATCTTGTCGGCGGTCTGCGTGAAGGTGCAGGCTTCGTTGATTGGGTAGCCCTGAACGTCGCCTGTGATCGTCCACGATCCGGGAACGGTTGGCTGGGCAAGCAGGGCTGTGGTCGAAAGGATGAGCAGGGGAAGGATGGACTTCATAGGACTCCTGTATGAGTGTTGACAACAATATACAGGGCCGGTGAATTATGGAAGCTCGAAAACCGTATGACGGATTGCGAGTTTATCAACGGGCTGCAGTTTTGCGCGGACGACCACCGAGGGCTCCGTTGGCACGGGCTGCGGTGGTTTTGGATTTGCTTCGGACAGAACCGCCGACTGCGCCGAGGCGAGCGGCCATCCATTTGCGTGAGCCGAGAAAGCCTTCGAGGAGCGCGGGGACGTAAAGGTCTGCGTCAAGTTTGGGGAAGTGCAGACCGAAGCCCGATGGGGTGATCTCAATCTCGCTCAATTGCGCGGGCCTGGCATCTTCCAGCCCTTGCGCGCCTTTCGGAGAGAAGAAGATGCCGATGCCGGTTGAGAGTTTGACGATGATGTTTCCGGATTTGCGGTCGAAGTATGCCGACGTCGCGGCCGGAGTACTGGCCTTGAGCGCCTTCGCCCTGGCGTTTGCTTGTTTGAATTCCAGACTAGTGATTGTCATGTATCTCCTTCCAGACGGCGCATAACTCGGAAACGTGTTTGTTCAGGGCCAGAGCGATGCGATTCAGCTCGCGAATGGAAAAGCCATCGTTCTCGCGAAGACCGACCGGACCTGCAGGACAGTTGAGATAAAAGATCGCCTCGGGTCCCGGACCGACGACGTGAATGTGTGCTGGCCGATGGTCGTTCGGGTAGATGATTACTCGAAGGTTGCCAATTCTCAGGACGGTCGGCACAGGAGGAGAATAGCATATTCCTAAGCGGTTGGGTTATTTCAGGATGATGATCCAACTGAGTCGAAAAGAAAACGGTTCGCGCAAAACGCGAATACCCACCTTAGACGCAAAAAGACGCGCCGAAGATGGGGCACCCAGATTTCGATCGGTTAGATGTGGGCCACCCGCCTTCATAGGACTCCTGTGCGGATGTGAATCTCAATATACATGGACCGGGAATTGGGAAAGCTTAGAATGTCTTTTGGTAGGAGAGAAGCGGTCGTGCGATACCGCACACTATATCCCACCCTTCGCGATAAGGCTGCGCAAGGATGGGATACCCAGCATTATCGCTCGATCATTAGGAAGGTTGATCTGTAACAATCAATCGCCATTGGATTTGGCCTTGCGCCGCTGTGTGTTGGTGATGATTCTGTGGTGGAAGCGGATGTCCAGAAGTCGAAACTACTTCTCGACCGCAACCATGACACCTGTAAATGCCCGACCAATTCGTTGTATGTCCTGGGCTATAAAGTTTATCGAACTCTTCATTTGTGATGGTAGTAATAAAGGCGGAGTATTTGTTCCAAGCCATTTTGCTTCTCCTCTTGGTTGGGTCCATTAAATGGACATACAATTGAGGAGGAAGTGCGGACCAGCTTAAAAACTGTCCACACGTCCTAACGAGCTGCTATAAGCTCACCACGAGCCTGATTCGTCTCCTGCCAAGGTCAGCGAATCGGGCTCTTCTCGTTTTCGCCCCCGGTACGGTGCGCTTGATAGCCGGAGGCTAATAATCTTCTCAACATAAAGTTCCCCTTATATTCCGCTAAGGAAGAGTCGCACTCAACTCTCTCGCGATCGCCAGAGCACGCGTCAATCCTTGATTAGTTAGTCGATACCTAGTACCGCGTCCGAGACCAAGCTTGAGAACTAGCGCATCACGAATATGCTTCTCCATGATTCGGTCGACACGAGCGACGAGTTGACCTGATTGAGCCAACCCGTCGCCAATCTCCTGTCCCGTTACGGTGAGATTGTTGCGCAAATCCTTATTGCCAAGCATTATCAGTAGCGCCGCCTCTTCAGTTGAGGCCGGAAGGGCCGTCAAAGATACTATTCGGCCATCTACTCCCATGATCTTTTCAAGTCTCACGTGAGATGATGCCGTTGCGGTCAGCGCACTAACAACCTCCGTAGTCTCAGTCGGTGACGGGGATTCAATCCGTTGCACTGGAGATGACTTTATAAGGTCCCTGAACGCTTCAAACTGGGCCTGCACTAATTCAGGTGGCCCCTCTGCTTCAAATTCATGGTCCCCAATGCGTACTTTGATTCGAGTTGAGTCCATGCCTCTTTTCCTCTGGAACCAGCATACACGGTTATGCCATATTAAGCATGTAATATGGCATAAAAAAAATAACAATAGCCACTTACAAAAACAAACCGCCTAGAACAAGTTTAAATCCAGTAAAACGAACATAAATTCGTTAAAACGAAGAAATGTTCACGTATTTTCCTCAAGATGCATTTTGCTGCCAACGATATACGGTTTCACATGCTGCAATACATTCCATTTCTGTACCTAAGATGATTTATACGTCATAAAATTACTGTTCCACGTGGAACTTAAGTATTCCAATGTTCGCCACTTCTACGTGCTGTGTGGAACAGGTTCAGCACAATGCGTCACGACTATTGCTAAATTCATAGCAAAAAACAAGCATTTTGCACTCTATGAATGCTTCGCGCTCCAGCAAGCATCTGATTTGAATACGCCATTGGACCATCGTTGAAACGCTTGGCATCAAAATACGTCATAAATACGCTTACTCCATCGCAATACATTCCATTTCTGTACCTAAGATGATTTATACGTCATAAAATTACTGTTCCACGTGGAACTTAAGTATTCCAATGTTCGCCACTTCTACGTGCTGTGTGGAACAGGTTCAGCACAATGCGTCACGACTATTGCTAAATTCATAGCAAAAAACAAGCATTTTGCACTCTATGAATGCTTCGCGCTCCAGCAAGCATCTGATTTGAATACGCCATTGGACCATCGTTGAAACGCTTGGCATCAAAATACGTCATAAATACGCTTACTCCATCGCAATACATTCCATTTCTGTACTCCTCCAAAAACACCCAACGGGCGGACTCTATCGAGTCCGCCCGTTGGGTGTTAAGGAAGTAGCTTAGTGGCACGGCTGAAGCCGTGCCCTTTCCGCCCTAATTGTTTTTTGCGCGAAGCGCTTTTCGCCGTCCGCGAAGGACTACTCGGCGGCTAGTTCTTCCTGTTCGCCTTCCATGCGCATCTGCTCTAGTTCGCGCTCTTCGGCTTCGATGGCTGCGGTCACTTCCTGCTGGACCTGGGCTGCCGCTTCTTCTAGCTCTGGGGAGAGCTGGACGTTGCGGTAGTACTCCATGCCGGTTCCGGCGGGGATGAGGCGGCCTACGATGACGTTCTCCTTGAGGCCACGGAGCGTGTCGATGGAGCCGTTGATGCTGGCTTCGGTCAGAACGCGGGTGGTCTCCTGGAAGCTGGCGGCCGAGATGAAGCTGTCGGTCGAGAGCGACGCCTTGGTGATGCCGAGGAGGAGCGAGCGGCCGATGGCGGGCTTGCCGCCGTTCATCAGAACGCGCTGGTTCTCCGCATTGAAGCGGAAGCGGTCGGTCTGCTGATCGACGAGGAAGTTGGTGTCGCCGACCTCTTCGATTTTGACCCAGCGAAGCATCTGGCGAACGATGGTTTCGATGTGCTTGTCGGAGATGGTGACGCCCTGGAGCCGGTAGACCTCCTGGATTTCGTTGACGAGGTACTGCTGGAGAGCGCGCTCTCCGAGGACCTCGAGGATGTCGTGCGGGTTGCGGGGACCGTCGATGAGAGCATCACCGGCACGGAGGCGTTCGCCTTCCTGCACGTTGACGTAGACACCGCGGGGAACGCTGTACTCCTCTTCCTGACCGTTGTCGGCAGTGACGTAAACCTTGCGCTGGCCCTTGGAGACTTCGCCGAAGCGGACAACACCGTCGATCTTCGAGATGATCGCCGGATCGCGGGGCTTGCGGGCCTCGAAGAGCTCGACGACGCGTGGGAGACCACCGGTGATGTCCTTGGTACGGGTGGTTTCACGCGGGATCTTCGCTAGGATGTCTCCGGGGAAGATCTCATCGCCGTCGGCGACCATAAGGTGGGCGCGCGATGGCATGAGGTAGCGCTTGTTACCAGCAGCCGACTTGATGATGATGGCAGGCTGACGCTTCTCGTCGGGCGAGTCCGCAACGACGAGGCGAGAGAGGCCAGTGACCTCGTCCACTTCTTCGTTGAGGGTGACGCCTTCCTGGAGGTCCTTGAACTGGACGGTTCCGGCGATCTCGGTGAGGAGGGAGAAGGTGTAGGGGTCCCACTCGCCGAGCTTGTCGCCCTGCGCTACCTGCGCGCCGTCTTCGACCTTGAGCTTGGCGCCGTAGACGATGGCGTAACGCTCCTTCTCACGGCCCTTATCGTCGATGATCGCGATGGAACCGTTACGGTTCATGGCGACCAGATCGCCCGACTTGGCGCGAACAGTGACGAGGTTGATGAAGCGGACCGTACCGGCGTTCTTGGCCTCGAGGTGCGAGGCGTCGGAGACGCGGCTGGCCGTTCCACCGATGTGGAAGGTACGCATGGTGAGCTGAGTGCCGGGCTCGCCGATGGACTGCGCCGCGATGACGCCGACGGCTTCGCCCATCTCGACCATCTTGCCGGAGCCGAGGTTACGGCCGTAGCAGAGGATGCAGACGCCGCGCTTGGACTCGCAGGTAAGAACCGAGCGGATCTTGACCTTCTCGATACCGGCGGCCTGAACTGCCGATGCGAGGTCTTCGTCGATCTCCTGATTGATGTCGACGATGGTCTTGCCCTCGAAGTCCTTGAGCTTCTCAAGGCTGACGCGGCCGATGATGCGGTCACGAAGGGGCTCGATGGTTTCTCCGGCCTCGATGATCGGAGTGACGTAGATGCCTTCGACCGTGCCGCAGTCGTTGTGCGAGATGATGACATCCTGCGCGACGTCGACGAGACGGCGGGTGAGGTAACCAGAGTCAGCGGTCTTCAGCGCGGTATCCGCGAGACCCTTGCGGGCGCCGTGGGTCGAGATGAAGTACTGCAGCACGGTGAGACCTTCGCGGAAGTTCGCCGTGATGGGGGTCTCGATGATTTCGCCGGAGGGCTTGGCCATCAAACCGCGCATACCGGAGAGCTGGCGGATCTGCTGTTTGGAACCACGAGCACCGGAGTCGGCCATGATGTAGATCGGGTTCATGGCTCCTTCCTTGTCAGCGCGCTTCATGTTGTTGAACATCTCATCAGCAACGCGCTCGGTGACTCCCGACCACATCTGGATGACCTTGTTGGAGCGCTCGCCGTTGGTGATGGCTCCGTCGAGGTACTGCTGCTGCATGGAGAGAACAGTCTTTTCCGCATCGCCCACGAGGGTGTACTTGGAGTCGGGGATGACCATGTCATCGAGCCCGACCGAGAGGCCGGAGCGGGTGGCATAGGTGAAGCCGAGATCCTTGACACGGTCGAGGGTCTTGACTGTGACCTCGAGGCCGAGGTTCAGGTAGCAGTAGTTGATGAGCTGGCCGATGCCCTTCTTCTTGAGCAGACCGTTGACGAAAGGCATACCCTCGGGGAGCGCATCGTTGAGGATGGCGCGACCGACGGTGGTGGAGATGAACTGCTTGTTGAACTCCACCGGCTCGGTGTGGTTGAGGTCCTGGTCGTCGTAGGCGGTGGTCATGTCCAGCACCATGCCGGTGTAGCGCAGGCGGATGGGCGTGAGGGTCTCGATCTGCTTGGCTTCAAGGGCCATGTAGATCTCTTCGATGTTCGCGAAGACGCGACCCTCGCCGATGGCGTTGACCTTCGACTTGGTGAGGTAGTAGATGCCGAGCACGAGATCCTGCGTGGGGACCGTGATGGGCTGACCGCTGGCGGGCGAGAGGATGTTGTGCGAAGCGAGCATGAGCACGCTGGCTTCGATCTGAGCCTCAGGCGAGAGCGGGATGTGGACGGCCATCTGGTCGCCGTCGAAGTCCGCGTTGAAGGCAGTGCAGACGAGCGGATGGATCTTGATCGCCTTACCTTCGACGAGCACGGGCTCGAAGGCCTGGATGCCGAGACGGTGAAGGGTCGGAGCGCGATTCAAGAGAACCGGGTGATCCTTGATGACCTCTTCGAGGATGTCCCAGACGATAGGCTCCTGCATCTCGACCATCTCTTTGGCCTGCTTGATGGTGGTGCAGTGGCCGGTCTGCTCGAGGCGGTGGTAGATGAAGGGCTTGAAGAGCTCGAGCGCCATCTTCTTGGGGAGACCGCACTGGTGCAGCTTCAGCTCAGGACCGACGACGATGACCGAACGGCCAGAGTAGTCGACACGCTTGCCGAGGAGGTTCTGACGGAAGCGGCCCTGCTTGCCCTTGAGGGTGTCGGAGAGCGACTTGAGGGGACGGTTGTTCGCGCCACGGAGGACGCGGCCACGGCGGCCGTTGTCGAAGAGTGCGTCGACGGCCTCCTGCAACATACGCTTCTCGTTGCGGACGATGACCTCGGGTGCGTGCAGGTCCATCAGCTTCTTGAGGCGATTGTTGCGGTTGATGACGCGACGATAGAGATCGTTGAGGTCCGACGTGGCGAAGCGGCCGCCGTCGAGCGGAACGAGCGGACGGAGTTCGGGCGGGATCACGGGGATCACGTCGAGGATCATCCACTGGGGCAGGTTGTCGGACTTCTTGAAAGCCTCGACGATCTTGAGACGCTTGGAGTACTTGAGCTTCTTCTGCAGCGAGGTCTCAGTCTTCATGCGCTCGCGTAGTTCAATCGAGAGCTCTGCGATTTCGACGCGCTTGAGGAGTTCCTTGATGGCCTCGGCGCCCATCATGGCCTTGAAGCCGGAGGGGCGGTACTGGGCATCGAGCTCGCGGAAGCGAGTCTCGTCCTTGATGACCTCGCGCTCCTTGACGGGCGCGTCGCCTGGATCGACGACGACATAGGACTCGAAGTAGAGCACGGCTTCGAGCTCACGCAGGCTGATGTCGAGCAGGTGGCCGATGCGCGAGGGCAGGCCCTTGAAGAACCAGACGTGCGAGCAGGGGCTGGCGAGCTCGATGTGGCCGAGGCGCTCGCGGCGGACCTTCGAGAGGGTGACTTCGACGCCGCACTTGTCGCAGATGACGCCGCGGTGCTTCATGCGCTTGTACTTGCCGCAGAGGCACTCCCAGTCGGTGATGGGTCCGAAGATACGGGCGCAGAAGAGGCCGTCGCGCTCGGGCTTGAAGGTGCGGTAGTTGATGGTCTCGGGCTTCGTGACCTCGCCATGCGACCAGCTGCGGATCTTCTCAGGGCTGGCGAGCTGGATCTTGATGGCGTCGAAGTCGGCGATGGGGCCGGTTAGTTCAAATGGGCTGGAGCGGAACATATTTGGCGTCTCCGTGTGCAGCGTTGGCTGCGGTTACTAAATCTTGTTTGCGATAACTTTCGGCGTATCGCGTTGCCGGTGGTTCTGGTGCTGTTGCTTGTCTTCGATTGTGGTGTTGCTGGCTTTGAGCTGGTTGCCATCCCGGAGGAGAAGCAGATTCCTGCGCTTCGCTCCGGAATGACAACCAAACAACAAAGCGGATTAGTCAGCTGCTGCGATGGACGGCAGCGGTACCTTCTTCTGGTCGGCCAGCTTGATGAGTTCGACGTCAAGGCAGAGCGACTGGAGCTCGCGGATGAGCACGTTGAACGACTCGGGAACACCAGGCTCGATCGCGGCTTCGCCCTTGACGATGGCCTCGTAGATCTTGGTGCGTCCGAAGACGTCGTCGGACTTGGCGGTGAGCAGCTCCTGCAGGATGTAGGCGGCACCGTAAGCTTCAAGGGCCCAGACCTCCATCTCACCGAAGCGCTGTCCGCCGAACTGTGCCTTACCACCGAGCGGCTGCTGGGTGATGAGGGAGTACGGTCCGATCGAACGTGCGTGGATCTTGTCGTCGACAAGGTGCGACAGCTTGAGCATGTAGATGTAGCCGACGGTGGCGGGCTGCTCGAATGCATCGCCGAGCATGCCATCGTAGAGCTGCGTCTTGCCCGAGCTGGGGAGACCAGCGGACTTGAGAAGCGCCTTGATCTCCGTCTCGCGTGCGCCGTCGAAGACCGCGGTGCCGAACCAGATGCCACGCTTCATGCCAGCGGCGACGCGCATGGTCTGCTCGTCATCGAGGTCAAGAAGCTGGTTGAGTGCGGCGGTTCCGGCGAAGCGCGCCTTGAAGAGCTCGCGGACTTCGTTCGCATCCTGCATCGTAGCCGCAAGCTCCGCGATCTGTGCGCCCAGGGTATGAGCAGCCCAGCCGAGGTGCGTCTCGAGGATCTGACCGACGTTCATACGCGAAGGAACACCGAGCGGGTTGAGAACGATCTCGACAGGCGTTCCGTCGGGGAGGTACGGCATGTCCTCTTCCGGCAGAATGCGGGCGATAACGCCCTTGTTACCGTGGCGTCCGGCCATCTTGTCGCCGACCGAAAGCTTGCGCTTCATGGCGATGTAGACCTTGACCATCTTGATGACGCCGGGTGAAAGCTCGTCGCCCTTCTGCATCTTGCCGATCTTCTCGTTGGTGATCTTGCGGAGAACATCGATCTGGCGCGAGGTCATCTCCTCGATCTCATCGATCTGCTCGTTGACGCGGGGGTCCTTGTCGGCGTAGCGGATGCGCTTGAGGTTACGGGTGCTGATGAGCTCGATGGTGTCGCGGTCGAGGATATCGCCCTTGTTGAGCAGCTTCTTGTTCGTGCGCTCGTCGTGAAGGTCGGCGAGAACTTCCTTCTTGCCGAGAATCGCTTCGAGGCGCTTGAGGCGCTCGTCGGTGAGAATGCGGATCTCGTCGGCGAGGTTGCGCTCCAGTTTCTCGACCATCTCCTGTTCGATCTGCTTGGCGCGCTCGTCCTTCTCCTGACCCTTACGGGAGAAGATGCGGACGTCGACGACGGTTCCTTCGATACCCGGAGGGCACGTCAGGGAAGCGTCGCGAACATCGCCCGCCTTCTCGCCGAAGATGGCGCGGAGGAGCTTCTCTTCCGGCGTCAACTGAGTTTCACCCTTCGGCGTTACCTTGCCGACGAGGATGTCGTTGTGGCCGATCTTGGCACCGATGCGGATGATGCCCGAGTCATCGAGATCGCGCAGGGCGTGCTCGCTGACGTTGGGAATATCACGCGTGATCTCTTCTGGCCCAAGCTTCGTGTCGCGAGCTTCGATCTCGAACTCCTCGATGTGGATCGAGGTGTAGTAGTCCTCGCGGACCAGCTTTTCGGAGATGAGGATCGCGTCCTCGAAGTTGTAACCGCGCCACGGCATGAAGGCGACCAGGACGTTGCGGCCAAGACCGAGCTCGCCCTGCTCCGTGCAAGGACCATCCGCGATGACCTGACCCTTGATAACGCGGTCGCCCTTGCGAACGATCGGCTTCTGGTTGATGCAGGTGTTCTGGTTGGAGCGCTTGAACTTCGTGAGCTGGTAGATGTCGGAGCCGACCTCACGCGAGAGCTGCGTGGGGTGATGCTCGCCTTCGACGCGGACGATGATCCGCTCGGAGTCGACCGAGTCCACGATGCCGTTGCGCTTGGCGAGGATGACGGCGCCGGAGTCGCGGGCGGTGACGCCTTCCATACCGGTTCCCACAAAAGGAGCTTCAGCGACGAGCAGGGGAACGGACTGGCGCTGCATGTTCGCGCCCATCAGCGCGCGGTTGGCGTCGTCGTGCTCGAGGAACGGAACCAGCGATGCGGCGACCGAAACGAGCTGCTTCGGCGAGACGTCGACATAGTCCACATCGGACTTGTTGACGAGGACGAAGTTGCCCTGACGACGCGCATCGACGATGTCCTGCACGATGTTGAGGTGCTCGTCGAGCTCGACGTTGGCCTGCGCGATGGTGTGGCGGTCCTCCTCCCACGCGGAGAGGTAGAAGCTGAAGGGCTCAAGATCCATGGTGCGCTTCTTGTCCTTCTTCAACTGCTCGTTCAGCTTGACCGACTCGGAGATCTCGAGGTAGTCACCCTGACGCAGACCGGACTCACCTGCATTGACGACGGCGACGTAGTCGAGTGCACGGCCGTCCTTGACACGGCGGTAGGGCGACTCGATGAAGCCGTACTCGTTAATGCGCGCGAAGCAGGAGAGCGACGAGATGAGACCGATGTTCGGGCCTTCCGGCGTCTCAATCGGGCAGATGCGGCCGTAGTGGGTCGGATGCACGTCGCGAACTTCGAAGCCAGCGCGCTCACGGGATAGACCACCGGGTCCAAGGGCGGAGAGGCGACGCTTGTGCGTGATCTCCGAGAGGGGGTTGGTCTGGTCCATGAACTGCGAGAGCTGCGAGGAGCCGAAGAATTCACGAATCGCGGCCATTACGGGCTTGGCATTGATGAGGTCGTGCGGCATGGCCGTCGACATCTCTTGGTAGACCGACATCTTCTCCTTGATGGCGCGTTCCATGCGGACAAGGCCGATGCGGAACTGGTTCTCCATCAGCTCACCAACAGCGCGGACGCGACGGTTGCCAAGGTGATCGATGTCATCGACAGTGCCGATGTTCTTGCGCAGCTTGAGGAGGTAGCGGATGGTGCCGTAGAAGTCCTCGGGCGTGAGAGTGCGCTTGTCGAGGCCACTGGGGTCCTGGTCCTCGTAGAGCTTGATGTTGAACTTGAGACGGCCGACACGCGAGAAGTCGTACTTGCGCGGATCGAAGAACATGCCTTCGAAGAGCGCAGTTGCGGTGTCAAGCGTCGGTGGGTCGCCGGGACGCAGCTTGCGGTAGATCTCGATCAGTGCTTCCTCGGGCTTGCGCACGGAGTCGCGGCGGAGAGTATTGGTGATGATGTTGCCCACGTCGTCGCGCTCGGGGAAGAAGACCTCGAAGGTGGTGACGCCGGACTGGAGGATCTTGTGCAGCTTATCGGTGGTGAGCTCCTGGTTAGCCTCATAGAGCAGCTCGCCAGTGGTGAGATCGACGATGTCGGAGGCGGTCATCGCGCCGTCGAACTCGCTCGTCTCAATCTCGATCGACCCGATCTTGTGGGTGCGCAATGCCTTCAGCGTGTGTGCCGAGATTTTGCGGGTGGCGGGGGCAATCTCCTCGCCCTTGGCGGTAATGGCCACGGCGGGACGGGTGCCCTGCAGGTGGGTCGGTTTACCCTCTTCGACAACAGTCCAGCCGAGCTTGCCGTCCTTCACCTGGATGGTGTCGACGGTGTAGAAGGTCTTGAGAATCTCCTCATCCGTGCGCAGACCGAGGGCGCGCAGGAAGATGGTGCCGAGAAACTTGCGCTTGCGGTCGATGCGGACGTAGAGGGTGTTCTTCTGGTCGTACTCGAACTCGACCCAGCTGCCGCGGTAGGGGATGATCTTACCGAGGAAGTAGGTGCGGTTCGCGGCGGTCTCGAAGAAGACGCCGGGCGAACGGTGGAGCTGCGAGACGATGACGCGTTCCGTCCCGTTGACAATGAAGGTGCCGTTCTGGCTCATCAGCGGGATGTCGCCGAAGAAGACCTCCTGCTCCTTCATGTCGCGGAGGCTCTTGACGCCGGTCTCGGGGTCCTTGTCGTAGATCTTGAGGCGAATGGTGACCTTGAGCGGAGCGGAGTAGGTCATGCCACGCTCTTCGCACTCTGCCTGGTCATACTTCAGCTGCAGGCCGACAGGGTCGCCGCACTTGGTGCAGAAGTCGGGGGTGTTCTTGTTGTAGGTTCCGCAGAAGTTGCAGAGGACGTCGCCCGGGTGGAAGGGGTCGGTAATGACCATGTGGCCGCAGTGGGTGCAGGCCGTGCGGAGGTGGTTGAGCCCCTTGAGGTAGCCGCACTTGCACTCCCAGTTGCCGATGGAGAAGTCGACGAACTCAAGCTCGGAGACGTTGCGGAAGTCCGTGATGGGGAAGACAGAGGTAAAGACCGACTGCAGGCCATTATCCTCGCGCTCCTGGGGGAGCTTGTCCATCTGCAGGAAACGCTCGTAGCTGCGGCGCTGGACTTCGATAAGGTTCGGAATCTGGATGGACGTGGGAATCTTGGAAAAATCAAGACGGCTGCGGATCGCGCGCATTTCGCTGGGCATGCTCTCTCCTGAACACTTGCTTCGAGGCCTCCCAAAGGTGTTCGCCCGCATCTGAAGGCGTAACTTCCATTGTGAGGTGGAGGACTGGGTACAGCCCTCCGGGTTTGGCTCTCAGTGCGTATATAAAGCTTGTGGGACCGATCGCCCTCGATGCAGTCAATCCCTACGCAAAATGTCTTGCCGGAGGAATGCCTCCGGAACTTAATAACTTTTTCTTTACCCGACTTTTCACTACCCGTCAGCGGTGATAACTGCTATAAACATCGCGGACGCCTTGCTCGACTCGCGCTACGGCAAAATGGGCGCCGGCTGCGATAAACGCAGCGATGCGCTCGAAGGGACAGAACATCCCACGAGCGCAAAAGTCGACTTGTGCACTATTTCTGGCTTAATAAAGTGAATATCTGCCGCCCTTTGAGGCTCGCCTTGCCTCAAGGTTTGCTGCCGCTCGCTAAAGCAAATTGCACGTTACGTGTCCGCCGCCCGAAACGTATCGTGGCCGGCTCCTTAGCCTGCGTTGCAGGATGAACCGGGGTACCGCTAAAGTTTTTATAAGAACGCCCGCCGAACGTGACGCCGAGACGGAACGATTCTCCTCAAGAGATAAGGATACCGCGTTCCGCCCCGGCGTGCAAGTCGGTGAGATTTACTTGATTTCGACGGTCGCGATGCCTTCGAACTTCTTGGCGATAGCCGCCGCGTCGTCCTTCGAGACATTCTCCTTCAAGGGCTTGGGAGCGCCGTCAACGAGATCCTTGGCTTCCTTCAAGCCGAGGGCCGTTACTTCGCGCACAGCCTTGATGGTGCTGATCTTGTTCGCGCCGGCATCCTTGAGGATGACGGTGAACTCGGTCTTCTCTTCCGCCGGCGCTGCTGCCGCAACACCTGCGCCGCCCGCTGCGGGGGCCGCAACGGCTGCTGCTGCTGAAACGCCGAGACGCTCTTCGAGCTTCTTGACCAGAGCCGATGCTTCCAAGAGGCTCAGGCTAACGATCTGATCTTCCAACTGCTGAATATCTGCCATGTTATTTCTCCAATTCGAATCTGAACTTTGTCCTGCCGATTACGTCTCCGAAGCCAGACTGCGCTTCGGCTGCCACCACTCTCAGGGTTTCCGTTGCGCCCAGACCAGCGCACCCGGAGAGCATGGCGAAACTTGTGATTACTCCGCAGTCGGCTCCGTGGGGGCCACTTCCGCCGCAGGGGCTTCTTCGACTGCTGCAACTTCTGCCGCAGGAGCCGCTTCGGCTGCCGGAGCTTCGGCGACCGCTTCCGCCACAGGGACGGCTTCAACTACCGGGGCTTCAGCGACTGCCTCTGCCACGGGAGCTGCTGCCGGTCCGGCGAACTTGCCCTTCTCGACGCCCTGGTTGATGACGACAGCGAGGTCGCGGCTGGTCGCGTTGATGACCGTTGCGAGGCGCTGCGCGGGGGACTGGATCAGGAAGAGGAGCTTCGAGAAGAGCTCTTCCTTGCCCGGCATGGTGGCCAGGGCGGTGATCTCGTCCACATTGATCACCTTGCCGTCGACGATGCCCAGCTTGAAGGTGAACTCCGCGTTGTCCTTGACCCAGGTCGAGAGGGCCTTTGCGAGAGCAACTGGATCGCCCGAGGTATAGGCGACCGAGGAGACTCCCTTGAGACCCTGGAGGGCGGCTTCGATCTTGGAGCCCTGCGCGGCGCGGGCTGCGAGTTTGTTCTTGACGACGTGGTAGCTGCCGCCGGCGTTCCGGACTGCCTTACGCAGCTCGAAGTCCTTCGACGCGGTAAGACCGGCGAAGGTACCGATGATCGCGGAGGTCGAGTGCTCGAGTTCTCCTGCGAGCTTCTGAACCTTCAGCGTCTTTGATGCTCTGCTCAATGCCATGACTGAATCCTCTTCACTTTCGTCGCCCCGCTCCTCGCTTCCGCGCCAGAGGGGACCTTATGCGGCTACAAACCGCGGACAGCAGTTACGATCTAAATCTTGCCTATAGCTTCGGCGACGGCATTGTCCAACTGGATGCCGGGGCCCATCGTGGAGCTGAGCGTGATGCCCTTGATGTACCGACCCTTCGCAGCCGACGGCTTGGCCCGAACGACGCTCGAAATCACCGTGGTAGCGTTGTCGACCAGCTTCTGCGGATCGAACGAGAGCTTGCCCACCGGAACGTGAACGAGAGCGGTCTTGTCCGTGCGGAACTCGACCTTACCAGCCTTGATCTCCTTGACCGCGCCAGCGACATCGGTGGTAACGGTGCCGGTCTTCGGGTTGGGCATCAAACCCTTGGGTCCGAGAACCTTACCGAGACGGCCAACCGAACGCATCATGTCCGGGGTGGCAATGAGGGCATCAAAGGCGGTCCAGTTTTCCTTCTGGATCTTCTCAACCAGCTCTTCTCCACCAAAGAACTCGGCGCCTGCGGCCTCCGCTTCCTTGATCTTGTCGCCCGAAGTGATGACCGCAACGATCTTGGACTTGCCTAGACCGTGGGGCAGAACTACCGTGCCGCGGACCATCTGGTCGGCGTGGCGGGGGTCGACTCCAAGGCGCATGGTGAGATCGACGGTCTCGTCGAACTTCGCGTACTTGGCCTTCTGAAGGAGGGGAACTGCGTCTGCCAATGCGTAAGGACGGGGCTCAACAAGCGCGCGCGCCTTCGTCAAATTCTTGGATATCTTTTGTGCCATTTTTCCTCGTCTCCCACCCCTCGAACGGTGTTTCTGTTCGGGCGTGGTTCTCGACTGGTCTCAACCTTGGGTTGAGACGCTCTTATGAGTATGCAGGAAGAGTTTTTTTACGTCAACCCGAAAGAATCAGTATTGCCCAACCCCTAATCGCATGGTAGTTCTCCCCCCATAGTCAAGGTGAATTCAATTTGAGGAGCTAACAAATGCTAGTAGGAATAATAAAGACTGGAAGCGAATGCGAAGTGGTGGTGCTTGGAATTCCTGGAAAACGCGCGAATCCAGTAAAACTTGGCTCATCAAGCCGTGATGAGGTCGAGCAGTTAATCATCGAGAACAAGCTTTTTAGCAGAATTGAGATGCGAACGACCCTAGCTGATTTGGATCATGAGGGAATAATTTGGAGGATGGCGGACGACGCTGAAATTGCTCGTCATGCAAACAAAGTCGGCGAAGCATAGAGTAGAGCGTCAATCCCAGATTCTCGCCATCACCAACTCAAAGCCAGTCACGGGCCCATCCCCCTGAACAGAGGTGGGGTAGTGATGCACCTCTGGTTGCTGGCCAGGGCGATAGATAGCCACCGCCTGACGGTCGGGGTCGATCAGCCACGCCACCTGGGCTCCGTTCGCAATCCACTTCACCATCTTGGCTTCCAATACGGGGAGACTGTCACTCTGGGAGCGTAGTTCGATGATGAAGTCTGGACAGAGCGGCGAAAAACGATCCTTATCCTCGTCGCTCATGGCGTCCCAGCGAGCAGCCAGCACCCATGCGGCGTCCGGGCTGCGCATGGAGCCGTCCGGAAGGGTGAAGCCGGTGTTGGAGTCGAAGGCGTAGCCGCGTCCGTCCTGATCCGCCCATGCGCCGAGAACCTGCGTCAAGTATGCGTTTTTCCTTCCGGTACGGCTCCCTGCGGGTGTCATCACGAGAATCTCTCCATTGGCATCGCGTTCGACACGCAGGACATCGTTTGCCGCGCAGAAGCGCATGAGCTCGTCGTCGCTCATCGGCGTGTCGGGCTTGAAGCGCAGCGGAAGCGGCACTCCCGTCAAGGAGAGGTTCATGTGCGAATTGTACTCAATGACCCCCTTGACGGATCGTCGAATGAGGCATAACCTAGCACGAAAAGCGAATAAAAAGCGAATATGAAAACGCCTTCCCTCTTTCCGATTCTTCCGCCCCAGCCGACCGGGCTCGCCCGCCTGGCGGCTGAGGCGGAGCATGCGGAGGATGGGCATCTGGTCGAGTTCAAAGTGCTCGAGGTTCGCAGCATTCTGAACAAGACGGTGTCGAAGCGGCGGCTGCCGATGGCATACAGCATCAATCCGTACCGGGGATGCGAGTTCGGGTGCCGGTACTGCTATGCGCGGTATACGCATGAGTTTCTGGCTCCGAAGGGAGAGGCTGCGCCCGATAAGCTGGACCTGAGAGATCCAGAGGCGTTTGAGCGGCTGATCTTTATCAAGGACCATGCAGCATGGCTGCTAGAGCAGGAGCTGCGGCGAATCGATCCGGCGGATGAGATTGCGCTGGGGACGGCGACCGATCCGTACCAGCCGATCGAGCGGCGGGCGCGGGTGACGCGCAGCCTGCTGGAGGTATTTGCGCGAAAAGAAGGTTATCGGCTGGGGATCGTGACGAAGTCGCGGCTGATCGAGAGGGATGCCGATCTGCTAGCGGAGATTGGGCGGCGGAATAGACTGGTGGTCCATCTGACGATTACGACGGCGGATGTGGAGCTGGCGAGGCTGCTCGAGCCTCGGGCTCCGAGGCCGGACCTGCGGTTTCGGGCGGTACGAAGGCTGCGGGAGATGGGAATTACGACGGGGATACTATGCTCGCCACTGATGCCGGGGATTACGGATTCGGCAGAGGCGATTGACGGGATGGCCCAGCGTGCGGCGGAGGTTGGGGCGAGTTTTTTCGCAGCTGGCCCGCTGTTTCTGAAACCATGCTCGCGGCCTACGTACCTGCGCTTTGTGGAGGAGCACTTCCCTGCCCTGGTGGCCGACTATCAGCGACGATTTGGCACGAGGGACTTTGCAACGGAGTCGTATCAGCGGCAGATGGCGACTCTGGTGGAGACAGCACGCCGGAAGCATGGGCTTCAGAGGCGGTCGAGCGACACGTTGCTGACGCGGGATGCGGAAAAGAAGAAGCCGACAAGGAGCGTAGAGAGAGGTGGGCAGCAGCGCTTGTTTGCTTAGGGTGACTGGCTGTTTCGGAGTTCTACTGGACGGGCTGTGCTACGCTCTCGACAGATATTCCACAACATCATCTTCCATGAACAGCAGAACCGAAGAGACGGAGTTGGGCGCATCGGCGTTGAGCAAGGCGCGGTGGCGGCTGATTCCTCTGCTGGCGATCTGCTATTGCGTGGCGTATATCGACCGGGTGAATGTGAGCTTCGCCTCGTTGCAGATGAATCATGATCTGCATTTCAGCGCGTCGGTATATGGACTGGGCTCGGGGATCTTCTTTCTGAGCTATGCATCGTGCGAGATTCCGTCGAACATGATGATGTTGCGCTTTGGCGCGCGCCGGTGGCTCTCTCGGATTATGGTGACATGGGGCGGCCTGGCTATCTGCATGGTGCTGGTGCGTACACCACTCAGCTTTTATGTGACGCGGTTTCTGCTGGGGATGGCCGAGGCGGGATTCTTTCCCGGGGTGATGTACTACCTGACGCTATGGTTCCCCCGAAAGATACGGGCGCAGACAGTGAGTTCCTTCTACATCGCGCTGCCTCTGAGCGGAACGGTGATGGGATCGCTGGCAGGGTTTTTGCTGGGATTGCAGGGAAGGCTGGGGCTGGCGGGGTGGCAGTGGCTGTTCCTCGTGGAGGGGATTCCGGCGGTGTTACTTGGCGTCGTTTTGTGGTTCGTGTTGCCGGATGGTCCGTCCGAGGCGAGGTGGCTGAACGAAGCCGAGCGCGGCTGGTTGACGCGACAGATGCTGGCCGATCAGACCTCGGTTTCGGGCCACGGCGCGGGGCTGGGAAGCGCGCTGCTAGATCTCCGAGTGTGGCAGTTGGGTCTCTTCGAGCTCTGCGCGCTGACCGTCCTGTATGCATACTCGTTTATGGCACCGACGATGATCCAGCAGGCCACCACACTGAGCATCACGGAGATTGGAGGGGTGATTGCCGGGCTAGGTGTGCTGGGGGCGGTCTCGATGCTGGTGGTGGGATGGCTTGCCGATCGCAGTTCCAAATCGCTGGGGTACATCGTGTTCTGTACCCTGACAATGGCCGCAGGCTGCGTGGGTGTCGGCACGACACGGGGTGGGGCACCGCTGATCGGCTCTTTGGCGCTGATCGTGATCGGGTTTTATGGACTGCAAGGCCCGTTCTGGGCTCTCCCGGCAAGCTTTCTGAGCGGAGCCTCTGCGGCTGGGGGACTGGCTTTGATTACGATGCTGGGAATCTTCGGCGGATTTATCGGGCCTTATGGCCTGGGATTGGCCAAAGACCTGACAGGAGACTACCGAAAGAGCATGGTGGCGCTCGGGTTGTTGACTGCCATCTCACTCGCGCTGATCTTCAACATGGCGCGAGGGCGAGAGCTTTCGCCCAAGGTCATGTTTGAAGAGCCTTTGGTTGCGAATGAAGGAGCGGTCGACTGACGCTGGCGTGAGGAGTTGCCTCCACGCAAAAACGACGGAGCGCCGTTAGGCACTCCGTCGAGAGAAACCAGCTTTGATTTTTAGGCGACTACTTCGATGCCCATCGAGCGGGCGGTGCCACGGATGCTCTTGGCCGCTGCCTCGACGGTGGTCGAGTTCAGGTCCGGCATCTTTTGGGTGGCGATCTCGATAATCTGCTTCTCAGTCACCTTGCCGAGCTTCTCCTTGTTGGGAGTGCCGGAGCCCTTGGGGATGCCAGCTGCCTTGAGCAGCAGGACAGCCGCAGGAGGCGTCTTGGTGATGAAGGAGAAGGTGCGGTCCGCGTAGACGCTGATGACGACCGGGATGGTGAGTCCGGCCATGTCGGGAGCCTTGGTGCGTTCGTTGAACTGCTTGCAGAACTCCATGATGTTGACCTGCGCCTGGCCGAGAGCGGGGCCGACCGGGGGAGCAGGGGTGGCCTTGCCGGCCATGATCTGAAGTTTGACGTATCCAGTGATTTTCTTCGGTGCCATTGCGGTAAATCCTCTTTATGCTTCTAGCGGCGGGCTCCTGGCCTGCTGCTGAATGGGTGATTCTGAAACTGTTCTCCCGGCTGACTCTCAGCTTCGGGCGGAGGCTATTCCTCGATCTTCTCCACCTCGGAGAAGGTAAGCTCGACCGGCGTAGGACGGCCAAAGATGCTGACCATGACCTTGAGGGTCTGCTTGTCTTCGTTGACGTCGTCGACGGCTCCGTTGAAGTTGGCGAAAGCTCCCTCGTTGATGCGGACCTGCTCGCCCTTGGCGAACTTGACCTTCATCGTCGGCTTGTCCTTCGAGACGTCGGAGCGGAAGAGGATGGAGCTGACTTCCTGCTCAGAGAGCGCGACCGGGTTGTCGCCGGTTCCGAGGAAGCCGGTAACGCGAGGCGTGTTCTTGATGACGTGCCAGAGATCGTTGTCGAGTTCCATCTCGACCAGGACGTAGCCAGGGAGGAAGACGCGCTCGATGGTGTACTTCTTGCCGTTGCGCAGCTCGGTGACGGGCTCGGTGGGGATCATGATCCGGCCAATGCGGTTCTGCAGGCCGAAGGCCGTGATGCGGCTTTCGAGCGACTCACGAACCTTGCGCTCAAAGCCGGAGTAGGCGTGGATGATGTACCACTTGAAATTCTCGTTGACCGGTGGCGCAAGAGTCTCGGTGGGCTGTTCGCCCTCGGGATTCTGCTCTACCGGATTCTGCTCTTCTGCCGCCATCGTTATGCCTTCTTCGTGCTTCATCTGCTTCGTTTCCTGCTCTTGCTTCCAAATCTACGAGCGTCTGGATCTAGTGGGTGGTCAGCTTGTGCAACACAACCTCGATCGCATGGCCGATCACGTTGTCCACCAGCCAGAAATAGGCCGCGAAGATAAAAACGGTGATGAGAACAATCAACGTCGTCGACTGAACCTCTGCACGCGAGGGCCAGATCACCTTCCGCATCTCACTGCGTACATCCTTCAGGAAGGAGACCAGCCGCGCGGGCTGAGACCCGAAGCGCTGCATCCCGGTATTTTGTTCGTCCGCCACTGCTACCGCCTTGGCCATCGTGCTGCCTCAAACCTTCCTGCTACATGAAATTCTATCGTGCCAAGCCTGGACCCGCAGGCTGGTCTCAAGCGGGCGAAAACTGGCGGGGGAGCTCGGATTCGAACCGAGAAGTTCGGTTTTGGAGACCGACAGTTTAACCGTTGAGCTTACTCCCCCGTGGTGCGGGAGGAGGGAGACTGCACCCTCGCCCCCAATCCGGTGGTCGTTACTTCGTCTCTTTGTGATCCGTGTGCTTGCGGCAGGTATTGCAGAACTTCGAGAACTCGAGGCGACCGGTGGTCGTCTTCTTGTTCTTCGTCGTCGAGTAGTTCCTGTTCTTGCACTCCGGGCACTGCAGTGTAATAATTTCGCGCATCTCTCTATCCTAACCGATTCCGCGGAAATTCATACTACCGCAGAACCCTGATTCATGAAATCGCCGGGGACAGGCCTTCCTGTCCCCGGCGTCGTATTGAAACTACTTGATAATGTCGGAGATGGTTCCAGCACCGACGGTTCTTCCACCCTCGCGGATGGCGAAGCGGAGGCCCTTCTCCATGGCGACTGGCGTGTGCAGCGTGATCTCCAGCTGGATGTTGTCGCCGGGCATCACCATCTCGGTGCCAGCAGGAAGCTTCGCCGAGCCGGTCACGTCCGTCGTCCGGAAGTAGAACTGCGGGCGGTAGCCATCGAAGAACGGCGTGTGACGGCCGCCCTCTTCCTTGCTCAGCACGTAGATCTCGCCCTTGAACTGGGTGTGCGGCTTGATCGAGCCCGGCTTCGCCAGAACCATTCCGCGCTCCACATCTTCCTTAGCAATACCGCGCAGCAGAAGACCAGCGTTGTCGCCCGCAAGACCCTCGTCCAGCTGCTTCTTGAACATCTCCACGCCGGTGCAGACCGTCTTGCGCGTCTCGCCGAAGCCCACGATCTCGCAGTCCTCGCCAACCTTCACCTTGCCACGCTCGATACGACCCGTCACCACAGTTCCACGGCCGGAGATCGAGAAGATATCTTCGATCGGCATCAGGAACGGCAGGTCGACCGCGCGCTCAGGCTGCGGGATGAACTTGTCCACCGCATCCATCAGCTCGTCGATCTTCGCCTCCCACTGCGCCTCGCCGTTCAACGCGCCCAGAGCAGACCCGCGGATGATCGGAGTGTCGTCGCCCGGGTAGTCGTACTTCGACAGAAGCTCGCGGACCTCCATCTCGACCAGCTCGACCAGCTCTTCGTCCTCGACCGCATCGCACTTGTTCAGGAACACCACGATGAACGGAACGCCCACCTGGCGGGCCAGCAGAACGTGCTCCTTGGTCTGCGGCATCGGACCGTCGGTCGCTGCCACGACGAGGATAGCGCCGTCCATCTGCGCCGCGCCCGTGATCATGTTCTTGATGTAGTCCGCGTGGCCAGGACAATCCACGTGCGCGTAGTGACGGTTCGCCGTCTCGTACTCCACGTGAGAGGTCGCGATCGTGATACCGCGCTCACGCTCTTCCGGAGCGTTGTCGATCGTGTCGAACGAACGGAACTTGTTCGACGGGTTGTGCTTCGACAGTACCTTCGTGATCGCCGCAGTCAGCGTCGTCTTGCCGTGGTCAATGTGGCCAATCGTCCCGATATTCACATGCGGCTTCGACCGGTCAAACTTTTCCTTGCCCATGATACGTACTCTCCTAAAGTGTTGGCCGGGATGACCGGCGGTTCGGACGTACTACGAAGAACTAATAAGCGAAAACGATAAGCTGGACGCTCAGTAGTACGCGTACAGCTTGAAAAACTTCTGCCGCAGCTCGGGATCAACCTGCTCCAGACTGGCGAGGTAGAACTCGCGGATTTGCCCCTGATCGGCGTTGCCGAGACGGGCATACTCCACGATGGCCGGCTCGCCGAGCATCTTCTTCCGCAGAACGGTCTCGAAGTCCCGAATACGGAGACTGGCACGCTCAAGCGACTGGAGAAAAGCTGCCACCTTGCCAGAGGAGAACGAAGTCTCGATGGCAGCGCGAACCACAGCGAAGGGCTGGGGAGCTTCTACGGTAAGTACTGCCTGTTGAAACATCGTGCTCAACACCAATCTCCTGCGGAACTGCTCTTTCTCACCTGAAACCCTGAAATGGTGGAGCGGGAGACGGGAATCGGACCCGCGACCAACAGCTTGGAAGGCTGTGACTCTACCACTGAGTTACTCCCGCATTGCCTACTTCAAATCTAAAAACATGAACAAAAGAACTATGGAGCTGACGGAGAGGCTTGAACTCTCGACCTCTCCCTTACCAAGGGAGTGCTCTACCACTGAGCTACGCCAGCCTGTTTTAACCAATCCTATAAGTCTGGCTTTTAGCCAACCTTACAAGCCTAACAAATCTTACCGCGAACGCAACCGTCCGAGTATGACGCGGAAGGCAAAAAATCCTAACAAAACAAAACAAAGCGCCCGGTACTTGCTTGCATCCATCGTGAACCAGGCCATGGCAGCTAATGCTCCCAGAACCACCAGCGCAACGATCATGCGTCCTGTGCCGGCAGGGCTGAAGTCCACAACATCACCAGTCGTAAAACAGTCTTACATCGTTACAAAAATATGGTGCACAGGGGAGGATTCGAACCTCCGTAACTCGAAGAGTGGCAGATTTACAGTCTGCTGCCATTAACCGCTCGGCCACCTGTGCACATCCCGCCGACCACCCTGTTCGCGTACCTATGCTTCGCCCGTCAAGCTCCGCGAACGATTCCAAACTGCGAATCGAACCGGTTGTTTCTCTCTTGATGGAGTGGCAGCAGGTCTGCGCGCCAGAACGGCAAGCAGTACAACCAAATCCGTCGTTGCTTACATCTGCTGCTATGGAACTGGAGCTGGCGAAGGGACTTGAACCCCCGACCGCCTGATTACAAATCAGGAGCTCTACCAGCTGAGCTACGCCAGCCCAAAACAGCCTCACCTTGCCCTCTGTTGACCCGATCCGTAAGCGTGGCACCGTGTCCGCGCAGAGTGCGCCGCAAGATCAAACTTTAGCATACGGCTGAGCCTATCGCAATCGAGACTAAGCATGAGTAGTGGTCAACTTGAATGATGAAGCAAAGTTTCCGTAACCGCAGCTTTTAGATAACGCAGACCATTGCGTAAGAGATACCATTCGTGTCTATCGGTTTAGCTATGACAGCTACTCAGCGCAATCGGCTATGTCCTTCTCTCCATGGTACTTCTTGAGAAAAGGGCTAGACAGGAGGTTGTTGGATGAACCGGTCTCGCAAATACTTTCTAATAACGGATCGCCTTGGATTCAGCTATTGGAACGAAGGCGACTTAGCTTTAGCCAAGACACTTTGGGGTGACCCCAAAGTGTCTTCGTTCATCGGCGGCCCTTTTACTCCAGATGATGTCAGAGCACGGCTCGGTCACGAGATCGAAATGATGATTGACTACAAAGTTCAATATTGGCCTGTATTTTCGCTCCAAAATAACGACCTTGTCGGATGTGCCGGCTTGCGGCCCTATGGGAATGACAAGCATATTTTTGAGATGGGGGTTCATCTGCGGTCAGAGTATTGGAGCCAGGGTTTCGCTCAAGAGGCGGCACGCGCTGTCATCGGCTTTGCCTTCGAAACATTGGCAATCAAAAGTCTCTTCGCGGGACATCATCCGGCGAATGAGGCGTCAGAGAGATTCCTCAATAGACTCGGATTTCGTCTTACACACGAAGAACTTTATCCACCTACAGGTCTGAATCATCCTTCCTACCTGCTGAAGAACCCTGGCTCTCTGACCTAAAGCTTTTACCGCACAACACAGGTTCCTTTTATTCGCATACATAGCTGATTCCATCCAGCCGACCCGACGGCGCGGAATCGGCTATGCTGATTGGCAGATGAGCGAGTGTTTCGTTTCTGTCATCACGCCTTTCAGGCTCGTTCCCAGAACCCTGTTCGCGGGCATAGGCGGCGCAGTTCATGCGTAAGCCCACCCGCTATTCGCTGCTTTTGATGGTGGCGCTGGTGGCGGCGCTGGCCGTCGCTCTTTTTCTGCGGGCCAAAGCGCCCCCTGAGGTCGCGCGGCTTCTACCGGAGTGCGACGCGATCGTCTATGCCAACCTGAAGCCGCTACGCTCAGCCACTCACTTTGACAAGACGCCGATTACGCGAAGCCCGGACTACCAGGAGTTCATCGACGCCACCGGCATCGTGGCAGAGCGTGATCTGGACTCGGTCGCATTCGCGCTGCACCGTATGGACGATCCCAACGGGCCTAACGGCCCAGTCGCCTACTCCGAGGTCTTTGAGGGCAGCTTCGATGGCGGACGCCTTGCGCGATATCTTTCGAGCATCGCCACGGCGAAGGAGAGCTACGCCGGGCACGACATCTTCACCATCCCGGTCGGTGAAGTGAAAGGGCCCGGGGGGCGACATCTGCGGATCACGCAGCTCGGCTATGACACTATCGCCGCGAGCAATATGCCAACCACGGAGCAGATTCATGCCATGCTGGACCGGCATCGGGCGGGAGCGTCGCCCTTCTCCGGGTCGTCTCTGCTGTCGGCCCGCTTTGCCGATGTGCCAGTACTCTCGAGCGCATGGGCCATTGGACACATCGGCCTGCCCTTCTCGGAGAGCGGCCGCGTCACCGTCTTCGGCCTGCAACTGCCTCTGCCCGAGGACACCACCTTCGTTGCCAGCCTGCGCTACCTGGGAACGGTCCGCCTACGCATTGAGGAGCTTTCGCCGACTGAGCAGGACGCCGCGCAGTCCGCCCAGGCGCTGAGCTCGATGCTGGAGATTTTCAAGTCAATCCAACAAATGCAGACCGGTCAGCAGACCGATACGGCGCTGCGGCAGATGATCGACTCCCTCAAGATCGCACGCGAAAAAGACCGCACGGTGCTGACGGCGAACATCCCGTTGGAGCTGTTGCGTGAGCTTGCGAAGCCCGCAAACCCACCTTCCCCCGATACGACGCAGGTGTTACCGCCTGCATCCCATTGACTGCATAACCCCAGGAGAATACTGCCATGACTCCGTACCAACGCCTGATGCCGACCCTCCTCTCGACGCTACCGCTGCTTTTGACGGGCATCGTCACGACCATACCAACGACCGCGACCGCGCAGACTACAAAGACCATCACCGGACAAGCTGCCTTCGCCGACTATTCGCAGCAGAAGCCTGGAATCCGCCGCAAGATTACCGTGGCGGATCTGCCTGAGCCGAAAGAGGATGAGTCGGTCGATAACGGCCCCAGCCTCGTTCCACGGCCCGATGGAGCGAAGCCGGAGGTTCCGGCGGGCTTCAAAGTAGAGCTGTATGCAGAGGGCTTTACCGAGCCGCGGTTGATCCGCACGGCTCCGAACGGCGACCTATTCCTGGCGGACAGCAAGGCGGGCTCAGTCCGCGTGCTGCGCGGAGTGGGCGCGGACGGCAAAGCCAAGGTGAGCGAGACCTTTACGACGGGGCTCGACCATCCGTTCGGGATCGCGTTCTATCCGCTGGGCGAGAATCCGAAGTGGGTGTATGTGGCGAATACGACCTCGGTGGTACGGTTCGCGTACAAGGCGGGCGATCTGAAGGCGACGGGCGCTCCTGAGACGATTGTGTCGGTACTGCCAGGATACGCGCAGCTTCGTGGCGGCGGCCATTGGACAAGAGATGTCGTGTTCTCGAAGGATGGCCAGCGGATGTTCGTATCGGTCGGATCGGCGTCGAACGTGGATGACACGGATACGCATCCGGGCGAGTTCCACCGGGCCGACGTGCTGCTGTACACGCCGGAGGGGAAGTTCGTAAAGGTCTTCGCGTATGGCATCCGAAACTGCGTGGGCGAAGCGATCAACCCGATCACAGGACAGCTCTGGTGCTCGACGAACGAGCGCGACCGGCTGGGCAATAACCTGGTGCCGGACTACATCACCAGCGTCAAGGAGGACGGCTTCTATGGCTGGCCGTGGTACTACATGGGCGGTCACCAGGACCCGCGCCACGTGGGCAAACATCCGGAACTGAAGTCGAAGGTGATTACTCCGGATGTGCTGGTGCAGCCGCACATGGCCTCGCTGGAGATGACCTTCTATAACGGCCATCAGTTCCCTGCAAGTTACACGGGCGATGCCTTCGCCGCTGAGCACGGCTCATGGAATCGCGCACAGCGTGGCGGGTATGAGGTGATCCGAGTACCGATGAAGAACGGCCAGGCAACGGGCGAGTACGAGGACTTCATGACGGGCTTCGTCACTCCAGACGGCAAGGTCTGGGGTCGACCCGTGGGCGTCACGGTTGCGAAGGATGGCTCATTGTTCGTGACCGACGACGGCTCGAAGATCGTCTGGCATGTGAGCTACACCGGCAAGGGCAGAGCAATGCCCAATGGCGAGTAACGCGGTCAGCCAGCAGCCACAATCTCCGCAACATGAAAGCCCCGTCCAGAAAACCTGGGCGGGGCTTTCATGTTGCGAGTGGAAGATCCCATAGAGGCTGAAGCTGTCGTCAACTGTTATCGCGACACGCCTTCAGTTTCCCTTCAGACTCATTTCAGCAGGGCTTAAGCGCTCTCTGCGATGCTTCTCCCAAGCGTGTCACACGCTCCAGGAGAATACTCGTGAACCTCCGTTTACCCATCATCACAGCTCTCAGCCTTGCCCTTCCTCTCTGCACACTCGCCCAAGAGAAGAAGATCGAGCGCTCCGCTCTTCCTCCAGCCGTGGAACAGACTGTCCAGCAGCAGTCGCAAGGCGCAACCATCAAGGGCTTCGCCACTGAGCGCGAGCATGGCAAAAAAGTCTATGAGGCCGAGATGATCGTCAACGGCCACACGAAGGACATTCAGATCGCCACGGACGGCACACTGAACGAGGTGGAAGAGGAGGTCGCCTTCGACTCGCTACCAGCCGCCGTGCAGAGCGCGCTCACGGCCAAAGCTGCCGGCGCCAAAATCGTGAAGGTCGAGTCGTTGACGAAGAAGGAGAAGCTTGTCGCCTATGAGGCGGCCACGCTAAAAGGGGCGAAAAAGGGTGAGATCCAGGTAGGCCCGGACGGCAAAACGCTCGCTCACGAAGAGTAGCCCCTCTCAAAACAAAGTGCCCCATCTTCTGGAAGATGGGGCACCTTTGTTTGCAGCGGCACATTTTAGAACAGGAACGGAAGTACCTGCGTGTCTTCTTTCTGAACGGCCTGTAGCGAGGCCGGGTTCAGGCCAAGCGACTTGAGGATAGAAGGAGCGACCTGCTGGTTCGTGACGGGCGTCTTGACGATCTTCTCTTCCAGGCTAGGCAAGGAGAAGAGCAGGGCGACGTGGTAGTCGTCCTCGTTGAACCCGCCATGCTCGGCGATCTTGCTGCCGCCGGTAAAGATCACCCCAGTGTTCGTCTTCAGGATGATGTCCGGAGTGCGCGGATCGTTGGCAGGTGAATCGAACTTCTCCTGTAACGACTTGAGCGCGAAGATCTCCTGGATGCCAAGCGCGGACTGCGTCTCGGGTGCGCTCAGGGTGGTCACTGCCTGCGGCGTCAGCTCGGGCGAGGTCAGCCAGATCAGCGAACCGTCGTCGGAGATGTCGAACGCATCGGCAGCGCCAAGAACCGTGCTCGGACCGTTTGCGATGGCCGTCTTCTTCTGAACGTCGATCGCGGACTGACCGTGCTTGGCGGAGATGATCACCAGGGTGTTCCGCTCGAGACCCTGGTTCTTCAGCTCACGGACCATCCGGCCAACCTGCTCGTCCACAAACTGCAGCTCGCCCAGCAGACCTTCGGATGGCGTACCCAGAACGTCGGTGTAGCCGTTGCCCTTCAGCTTCTGGCCCACGCTGACCGCCTGGAAGTTCATGCCGAAGATCGCGGGGACATCCGCCTGCGAGGAGCGGTTGTGGGTGTAGCCATCGATCTGGTTGATGAGGCCGTTGACCTTGTACTGGTCATAGCACTTGATGTTCTGGATGCTGTCGGTCCAGGCGTTGGTGGGCTTCGCGTTCGCCTGGTCGGGCAAAGGAGAGCAGCCGGGGACGGAAGGGATCGCCACGGGAATGGAGTTGATCTCGGGGCTCCAGAAGTCACGGACGCCGACGCCGCTCGGACCGTTCGTCCACTCATAGGAGGGGTGCTTGTCGATCCAGGCGGTGTTGAGACCAGCCTCACGCGCCACTTCGAAGATGGTGTTGACGCGCAGGTAGCTGTGCGGATACACCGGCGCGCAGTTGTCATTGGGGTCGCGCGGCAGATACTTCGGGTTGATGCCGCCACCGCCGTTGAGCTTGGTCAGATCGTTGTCGATCTCCTCATCGAAGCCAACCTGGGTGCCCTGCACGCCGTTGCTGCAGGCAGACGCGCTCCCGGGGATGCCGTAAGGGGTTGTTGTGGCTGGCGGTGCAAGCACGCGGTTATAAGTGACGTCGTACCAGAAGCCGGTCGTCTGCGGAGAGCCACCCGTGACCAGCGCTGCCAGCCCAGGGAACGAGTCTGACGGAAGCGAGGTCGAAGCATTGGTGTAACGGATTCCGTGCTTGTTGAGTTGCCCGATATTGGAGTCGGGATTGTCGGCGACCCAGTTCGTCAGGTCCAGGGCATGCAAGCCGTCCACACTGATCAGGAGGACGTGCTTCACCTGATCCTTTTTGATGGTGTTGCGTGGCTGCTGGGCCATGCCCGTCATCGGAGCCACGAGCGCGGCACAGGCGACTGCGGAAACATACTTAGCAAACTTCATGAAAGTTCTCCTTGGTCTGTTTGGGATGTGTCTGGAACGTGCGTAAGCTCTGCGGCTGGTGGGGAGCACGTATCCGATTGCCTCTGTCATCTGAAGTCCTGACAGAGTTCCCTGGGTAAACAGACGAAGAATTATCGACTCAGAAAAAAAGTTGCTGTGGAACACAGCGATGCTCACAGTTTTTTCATGGCCGAATCAGTTGTGTTGAGGATGTCGAAAGACGCGGCGGGAACTAGCCCTTGGGGCCATCTCCGCCAACACCAGCCAGCGTCATGCGCAGGTACTTGTGCGGGTTGACCGGGGTATTGCGGATACGGACTTCATAGTGAAGATGCGAGCCGGTCGTGCGACCGCTATGTCCGACGTAGCCGATCACCTGTCCTCGTGTGACCGTCTGCCCGGCCATAACGGCAAAACCCGACATATGACCGAAGAGCGTCTCGACTCCATGGCCGTGGTCGATGATGACCTCGCGACCGTAGCCGTTTGCCATCTCCGCCGAACGAACGACACCGTCTGCCGTGGCGATGATCGGAGTTCCGTTGGGAGCGCCGATGTCGATGCCGGTATGGAACTCGCCCTCGCCGTTGCCGAGGACAGGATCTTCCCGTTGGCCGAAGCTGCTGGTAATGGGACCAATCACTGGCCAGATCGACGGGCCGTCGAAGTTCGCGTTCATGTCCCCGAATCCGGAGACTCCGCCAAGGGAAGAGCCGAGGCCGCTATCCAGCCCGTGGATTGCAACTCCGCTCATCGCTGTCGTGCGCAGGGCATAGAAGGCGTCAACTGACTTGAAATAGCTCTCGTCGCTGAAGCCTGACGCAGTGCCTGCGGAGAGCGGCGGGGTCGCGGCGACTATATCCGCGGCGTTTTTCTCCTTCGACTTCTTCGAACCAGATTTTGAGCCGAAGTTTATTCCAGACATGGGTATCGCGAGCTTGCTGGCCGTCAGGCCATACAGGGCCGAGACCTCACTTGCCAGCGAGCCGAGGGAGGCCGCCTGCACATCCTTCTCTTGCTCCTGCTTCTCAAGGTGGGCGTAGTCCTTGCGGAGGGTGTCGTGATCGCGACGCAGCTCGTTAAAGCGCGCGGTCTTGATCAACATGCGGGAGTAGGACCCGGCCAGCCCTGCAATGCTGAAGAGCCCGATCGCCGCGACCGCGACGAAGACATAGGCATAGTAAAGCGGGATCGGAACCTTTTTGAGGCTGCCATCTGGGTCGCGCGTAACGAAGAGGATGTAATGGCGCTTTTTGAAACTCAAACGGAGACCTTAGTCCGGATTTGACCACCGTGAACACCGGGGCACGGAGATGAGTGGTTCCTCCCGGTACGAATGGACTTTGCCAATCGTCATTTGGGATGCGCAAACGCCTCGTGGACTTCTGAGTGAAGGCTAACAAAGCAACGCTTTGGACGCAACTGAGACGGTCGGACCAGTTACCAGTTCGACACTGCATATTTCGCACGGTTTATGCTGCAGACAGCATGCCAAAGCCAAGTCCTCATGGCGGCGAACTTGCCCTGATCGAACGAATTCGTCGCGACTCCGTCCAGCGGCGAAGCAGGTTCCTGACGCTGGGGATCGGTGACGACTGCGCCATCCTGCGTCCGCCTGCAGGGCACGAGTTGCTAGTGACGACGGACTTTACGATCGAGGGGCGGCACTTTCGGCGGGACTGGCACTCGCCGGAATCTGCCGGGCATCGCTGCCTGGCGCGTGGGTTGAGCGATCTGGCGGCCATGGGGGCAACGCCGATGGCTGCGTTCCTCTCGTTGGCCCTGCCCCGGAGCTGTAAAAAAAACTGGGTCGACCGGTTCTTCCTGGGATTGCGGGCGCTGGGCGACCGGTTTTCTGTGCCCCTAGCGGGTGGGGATACGGCAGAGTCACCAGCAGAGATGATCTTCGCGGACATCACTTTAGTAGGAACGGCTCCGGCAGGTCGAGCGCTGCGGCGATCAGGAGCGCGGGCTGGCGATGTGCTGTATGTCACCGGGCGATTGGGCGGAGCGGCGGCGGAGCTGGATTTGCTGCGGGATGGGCGCGGGCTGCGGGTCAGGACAGGAGGGGGGGAAGACGGACATCCGCAGATGTTTCCTGAACCTCGGCTGACGGTAGGGGCAGCGTTGCTGCGGCGAGAGTTGGCGGCTAGTTGTATCGATGTGAGTGATGGGTTGTCAACGGACTTGACGCATCTGTGCCAGGAGTCCGGGGTGGCGGTGGAGGTGGATGAAGCGGCGCTGCCGATTCATCCGCTGGCTGAAAGGCTGACCCGGAAGGCCGCGCTCCGTGCCGCGCTGCATGGTGGGGAGGACTATGAACTTCTGTTTACCGCGCGTGCCGCGACGCGGGTGCCGAAGCGGATCGCAGGGGTTGCGATCACTCCGATCGGCAGGATGGTGCGAGCGCCGACAGGCAAAGCAGTAGTGACGCTGGTTCGGGCAGATGGGACTCGAAGAGAGTTGCAGCCGGGCGGGTGGGAACACTTCCGACAAGCTTAGCGAGTTGGACCATTCCTGAGAGAATTGGCTATGCGCGATGCCACACGAATCATTCGATCTACTCTGAGCCGGACGGTTGCGGGAGAGCCGCTGCACGACGGGCCGGTGTTTGCTGCGCCGTACCATTCACCGGGTGATCCTTCGGAGACGCCCTATACCTACGCGAGGTCGCATAACCCTACGTGGACGGCGCTTGAGAAGGCTCTCGGAGAGATGGAGTCGGGCCCGGGGTATCAGGCAAGTACGCTGGTCTTTGCCTCGGGGATGGCAGCCTGCACGGCGGTCTTTGGGGCGGTGCTGCGGCCGGGAGATGTAGTGGTGTTCCCGTCGAATGCTTACTTCGCGGCGCGGGTGCTGATGCAGGATTACTTTGCCAAGATGGGCGTGGAGCTGCGGATGGCTCCCACGGCTGGCGGAGCCCAGGCGGCGTTGCTGGAGGGAGCGAGGCTGCTGTGGCTGGAGTCTCCGAGCAACCCGACGATGGAGGTCTGCGATCTTGCCGCGCTGAGCGAGACGGCGCATCGTGCGGGAGTCCTGGTAGCGGTCGACAATACAACCGCCACGGCCCTGGGGCAGTCGCCGCTGGCGCTGGGCGCGGATTTTTCGGTGGCTTCGGATGCGAAGTCGATGACTGGACACAGCGATCTGCTGATCGGGCATGTTGCGGTCAGAGACCCAGAGCTGCTGGCGAAGATCGGCCAGTGGCGCACGCTGACGGGAGGTATCGTCGGGCCAATGGAGGCGTGGCTGGCGCTGCGGTCAATTGCGACGCTGCCGCTGCGGCTGGAGCGGTCGTGTGCGAATGCGCAGCGAATCGCGGAGTTTCTAGCCGGGCGGCGAGAGGTGGAGAGCGTGCTTTATCCGGGACTGCCGAACCATCCGGGCCATGCAATTGCCAAGGAGCAGATGAGGTATTTCGGTGCGGTGCTCTGCTTTACGCTGCGAGACAAGGCGGCGGCGGACACCTTTCTGTTAAATGCCCAGCTGGTGACCGAGGCGACCAGCTTTGGCGGGGTGACGACGACGGCGGAGCGGCGGGCGCGATGGGGCGCGGATGCTGTTGCCGAGAGTTTCATCCGGATGAGCGCGGGGTGCGAGGTGGTCGAGGACCTGATCGAGGATATGGAGCAGGCGCTGGAGGCAATCGGGTGATTGTCGACACGACATTCGCCCAGAGCTGGCAGGCGGAGGTGCTGGCGCAGCCGCCGATGATCGCTCCGGCGCGGCAGTTTACCTATCCGCAGCAGATTGCAGGGGAGGAGGATGCGCTGGCGAGAGGGGCGCTACTCCTAATGGTGCGTCCTGAGAGCGGCGGGAGCTTTCTGGCGACGTGCGCGCTGGGGTTTACGAGCGCATCGATGCCGACGGGGGTCTATACATGTCCGAATGCGAGGGAGATGTGCGCGGTGGCGGGCGGGTATGCGTATGTCGTCGATACGACGGCGCCGGAGCGCTGCACCCATATTCCACTAAAGCCGGTGGCTGAAGTGAGGGTGCTTGAAGCTGCGGGGTTATTGGTTTTTATCGGGTTTCACTCAATGGTGGCGTGGGGAGTGGATGGGGTGGTGTGGCAGACGGGAAAGCTGAGTTGGGAGGGTGTTCGAGTCGAGGCCGTGGAGGGAAATACGCTGCGGGGGTTTGGGTGGGACCTGATGACGGATCGGGAAGTGGAGTTCGCGGTAGATCTGCGGACGGGTGTCCATAAGGGTGGAGTGTGGTAGCGAGGTTTCTCCTCCAGGATCAGGGGCGCTGACGTTCGATGTTGAGCCTGGCGGTCGGTGAGGACCGTGAAAGAAGAAAGACTACAGTCGAGGTATAGGTGCCACCAATCACGGCGGAGTCGCGGCGGAGAAGAAGCTGCTCTTTGCCATCTCCGAAGAAATCTGCGTGGGCGTAGACGGTGAGAGTGGCGGTCCAATCTTTCGTGAATAGCTGGGCCTTGTCGGTACCTTTGGGGTGAAGGCGGATCGTCTTGTCGACGTCGAGGATGGAGCCGTTTCGTTTCGTGATCGCATCGACCTTCGCCTGTTCCTCGTCTGCGATAACAAGTGCGAGACCGGGAGGGAGGTCGTTGACAGAAAGATGTTCTAAGGAGAAGTCACGAAAGGACTGGTTGGCTGCAGATTTAGCGGTGCGGAGCAGATCGAGCGCGTCGCAACGAGCGCCGTCCGAGCGGAGGCTCTGGTAGTCCAGCGCGGACCCGGCGGAGTAGATGGAATTTTCGACCGGAAGGTAGTCGAGACAGTTGTGGAGAGTTTTCCGAGTTCCCTTCTGCGGTGCGCTGAGAGCGACCTCGTAGACCGAATCGAAGGGTTCGGCGAGGGTGGCTTCGATGGACTTGCCTGGAGCAAGATTGAGCTCCGGCGAGAGGACCATGGTAGCCGGGGAAGACTTTGCCGCGGCTGGTTGAGGCGAGGGTTGCGCGGTACCTGAGGAGTGAGAACAACCTACCGTGACGCAGAGGGCCACGGTAGCGAGGGTGAGCGGATTTCGACGTGAGGTCACTTCTTCTTTACCCCCCCGCCCTTGAGAATCATGTCGCTGGCCCAGTCGTTTCTATCGTCCTGAACGTCTTTGCGGTGCGACTCCTTGGCGGCAGCTTCCCAGTATTTTGCGGTGCCGGTCTTCTGGGCAAGCTCGATGTTCCTTTTGAAGCTCTTGAACTTGTCCATATTTCCGCCCATGTTGTAACGCATGTCGATCAGGACCTGCTTCACCTGAACCGGATAGTCGTCATATCCCTTGTATCGGGCCGCTACCTCCCCGACACACCGCTCGGCGATCTCTTTGGCGAGCTTGTCGATTGTGGCCTGGGGCAGGTCGAGGTCGCTTTTGTACTTGCGCCAGTTCTGTCCCATAGGCTGGGCATGCACCTTGGCAAAGTCGGCGGCGATCTCGTCCTGAGTCGCAGCGGCACCGGTTGCACGAACCGTGAAGGGGAGCTTCTGCGCCTCGGCCGCTGAGGGAAGCATTTTGCCGATTCCTACGGTCACATAGCCCTTCGTGTCTACGTACATGTGAGGAACTGAGCCTTCAAACCGGCCGAGATCCGTGAGAATCTCAGGCCAGGGGAGGTCACCTGTACCCGAGGATTGAGTCTTGAGGGCGGCTGTGCCCTGCGCGACCTGCGTGGCGATGAAGTGCAGGATTTGCTGGTCGTCCATGCAGGAAGGCATGAGCCAGGGCGGGAGAGTCGTGCGGAGCTGCCACATGACCAGGCCATTTCCGCGCGCCGGCTGAAGCTGACGCAGTGCGGTGTCGTAGGTCTGAAAGGACAGGCGAGCTGGGGTCAAGCAGCAGCCCACGCCGTATCTCGATGCACTTCTTATACTGCGGCAAGGAAAACCTCCCTCGAATATGAAAATCGTATCGTACCGGTGACTGCGTTACGAAATTTCCAATGAAGATTGCACCTGGTCTTCGGCGTCGGCAGGAAAAGCGTAGAAGCTGAGGGCGGCCTCGCCTTGTTTTTTGGTGCGGGTCTGGTGGAGGGCTCCGTAGCGGGCGGCGAGGGGAGATTTGCTGGAGTGCTCGGCGATGACGAGGGCATCAGGAGCGAGTAGCGAACGGCCTCGGGTGCTGCCGAGAAAGTTGAGGGTTCCCTCGTACTCGTCGGCAGTCTCGTAGGGCGGGTCGAGGTAGACGATGTCCATGAGCTGCGCGGTCTTGTCGAGACGTTGCAGCATGGCACCGACGCCGCGTTCTTCCAGGGTGAAGCCTCGGGTGATTTTAAGGGCAGCTAGGTTGGCACGGGTCGAGGCCATGGCAGGCTCGGAGTTTTCAGCGAACCAGACGTGGATGGCACCTCGGCTAATGGCCTCGATGCCGACGGCCCCGGTGCCAGCGTAGAGATCGACGAAGCGGCAACCTTTGAGGCGGGGAGCGAGGATGTTGAAGAGGGTCTCCCGGAGACGGTCGCTAGTGGGGCGAGTCTCAGTTCCTTTGGGAGCGGTGAGGATTCGGGAACGATAGGTTCCGGCGATGACGCGCATCCCTTGATCGTAAACGGCAACGGCAGCTCATGGCACGGGGCAGCGCATACAATAAGAATCTATGCGTGGGTGGTCCTTCCCGATCGGCAGATTTCTCGGCGTGGATGTACGCATCCACATCTTCTTTTTGGTTCTGCTTGGACTGTCGGCGAGCTATGCCTCGGCGCTGGGCGCGAACAGTGGACGCGGCTTCCTGCTCTGGATTCTGCTTTTGATGGCTGTAGCGGTGCGCGAGGTAGCCCGCGCTCTGGGCGCAGCTTGGTGGGGATTGAAGCCGCGGAGCATTCTTCTGCTTCCGACCGGCGGCCTGATGACCTATGCGACGATCGAGGCGACGGAACGAGCCACGGCGGTCAACATGCAACGGAAGATGGCACTGATAGGCCCGGCGGCAAATATCGCCTTCGGGCTGGTCCTGGGCGCAATCATAGCGACCATTACGCCGCAGGTGAACCTGATCGAACGTCCGTGGGTAACACCGACGCATCTGTTGCGGACTCTGGTGTGGGTAAACCTATTGCTGGGAGCCGTGAACCTGCTGCCAGCGGTACCGCTCGATGGCGGACGGGTCTTCCGCGGGGAATTCAGCAAGGCGCAGGGCGGCCTGAAAGGCGCACTTGCGGCTGCCCGTCTAGGCCAGGTGATCGCATTCGGGCTGATCGGCGGCGGATTGCTCTTAAGTAATACCTGGATGACGATGATAGGCGCGTTTGTACTGATCGGCGCGCACATGGAAGGCCAGGGAATGCTGATGCAGGCCGATAATGACACGGTCAAGATGCGCGATGTGATGCTGACGGAGTTCAGCACGCTCTCCGCGTCCGACACGCTCGAAGACGCATTGCAGCGGGCCGTCCATTCGTTGCAGGATGTTTTTCCGGTGGTGCGACAGGGGAATATGGTCGGGGCGGTATCGCGACAGAGCATCCTCGATGCACTCCAGGCCGATGGCAACGGTTACGTGCAAGGAGTGATGACGCGGTCGTTCCAGACAGCGCAACCGGATGACTCCCTCGTGAAAACGCTGCGGCGGGTGATGGGCAGCCAGAGCGCGCAGTTGCTGCCGGTGATCGAGGGAGAACGCGTGGTAGGGATCATCACGCCACAGAATCTCAACCTTTCGCTGGGAATGATGAATCAGCGCCGGAAGCTGCGGCTGCCCGAACTATGATCGACGATTCAGACAGGCTGCCGGAGGAGCTACCCAGGGAACAAGCGGACAGGCCGCTGGCACCGGGGCTATATCTGGTGGCCACTCCTATCGGCAATCTCGAAGACATCACGCTGAGGGCGCTGCGGGTGCTCCGGAGCGTCGACCGCATTGCCTGCGAGGACACACGGCAGACGCAGAAATTACTGAACCACTTCGGGATACGGACACCTACGGTGAGCTACCACATGCACAATGAGGGGGCTCGGAGCGAAGAGCTGGCGGCGGAGTTGAAGGCGGGCGGGCGGATCGCAGTGGTGAGCGACGCGGGGACGCCGGGAATCGCCGACCCGGGCGGGCAGATTGCGGCGGCGGCGATTGCAGCTGGAGTTCCGGTCTTCCCTGTTCCTGGGGCTAATGCTGCGATCAGCGCGCTGGTTGCGAGTGGGTTGCCGACTGAGCAGTTCACCTTCCACGGCTTTCTGCCGGCGAAGGAAGGTGCGCGGCGGACGGCGTTAGAGACTTTGCCACGGGATGGCGGGACGCATCTGTTCTATGAGGCTCCGCACCGGATTGTGGATACGCTGGCGAATGTGGAGACAGTTTTTGGTCCAACACAGCATGTGGTGGTCGCAAGAGAGCTGACCAAGCTGTATGAAGAGTTCCTGCGGGGCCCGGTAAGTGAACTGCGGACGGTATTGGCAGGGCGGGCGAGTGTTCGCGGGGAGATCGTGCTGCTGTTGACTCCAGCGGCCGCCGAGCAGGCTGCGGAAACACAGACAGCCAGCATCGCGGCAGAGGTGGACGCGCTAATGAAGGCTAATGGAATCAGTGAGATGGATGCCCTGAAGCGGGTGGCTCGGGACCGTGGGATCGGCAAGAGCGAGGCATACCGCGAATTGCAACGAGGGAAAGACCGTCCGTAACCCTGATGGAACTTCCAGGCTCTGCGTCGCGTAGAGAAGAACGATAGCCCAGGAGGCGACCAAAATGATCACGATGCTAGTGCTTGCATCGCTCTATTTTCTCCCCACATTGATTGCAGCCCATCGCGGGCATGGCGTGGTGGGAGTTTTCCTGCTGAACTTCTTCTTCGGCTGGACCGGCATTGGGTGGCTGGCCCTGCTCTTCTGGGCGTTGGCCTCACAGCCCCGCTGTATCTACTATGGAGCGCCCTACGGACCTGTCGTCATCGAACGACGCTGGCTCTAAACCGGGCAAAAACAGCAGGGAGCAGGCCTACTCCCTGCCCTTCACCCGGTCGTACATGTAGCGATCGCTGGTGGTACCCAGGGACTCGTTGTAGAGGCTGGTGGCGCCGGTGGCCTCGTTCAGCTCCTGGCTGAACTCGTGGATGGCGCGCAGGTGGTCGGCGGTGGCGGGAATCTCGATACGGCTGGTCTTGAGGAACTTCTGGTAGCCGCGGTCTAGGAGGCGGGAGATCTCGCCGCCCAGGACATAGCCGGGACGAGCCAGCATGAGGACGGTCCCGTCGCCAGCATCGGCAATCTCTGCGGCACAACCGTATTTTCGGACCTGGAAGGCCCCTGGAGTGCGCTTTGCACCCTCGTGCGCGGGAGCGACATCAAATCGCTGACTGCCGAGCGCGGAAAGAACATCGTTGAAGCTTCTCTGCTGCGTCTTCTTTGCCATAAGTTAGACTCGAAGTTAACTGTCGCACATCCGCCAGCAGCCTTCAATGAGGGGCTGCCGGGGATGGCAGCAAAGGTGAGTTGAAACCGTATGATTGCTAGCGCCAAAGCGCTCGGAACAAGCATTCTCGACCGCATCGGCAATACTCCGTTGATACGGCTGGAGCGGCTGACCGACCACCTTCCCGGGGTGCAGATCCTCGGCAAGGCGGAATGGGCGAATCCGGGTGGATCGGTGAAGGACCGCGCCGCGTCGGCTATTGTGACCGATGCGCAACGACGCGGACTCCTGGGCGATGGCCGAGGCCTGCTGGATGCAACGAGCGGCAATACCGGTATTGCCTACGCGATGCTGGGAGCGGCGCTGGGTTTCCACGTAACGCTGTGCATGCCCTCGAATGTGTCTCCCGAGCGAAAAAAATATCTCTCTGCCTACGGTGCTGAAGTGATCTGGACGAACCCCGCCGACGGGTCGGACGGGGCGATCCGCAAGGCGCGTGAGCTTTCCGCCGCCGAGCCGGACCGCTACTACTATGCGGACCAGTACTCGAACGACGAGAACTGGAGAGCGCACTACCGCACGACGGCGAACGAGATCTGGGAGCAGACCGAGGGTCAGGTGACGCATTTTGTCGCCGGGCTTGGCACCAGCGGGACGTTTATGGGAACGACGCGGCGGCTGCGGGAACTGAACCCGAAGATTCGGTGCGTGTCGATGCAGCCGGATTCGCCCTTCAATGGCCTGGAGGGGTTGAAGCATATGGCGACGGCGATTGTGCCGAAGATCTACGATCCTGCGCTGGCCGACGAGAATATCGAGATGCCAACCGAGACGGCGTACAAGATGGCGAAGCATCTGGCGCGGAAACAGGGACTCCTGGTTGGCGTGTCGGCAGCCGCAGCTGTAGCGGCGGCGGTGCAGCTTGGCGAACAGGCGGCTGCGGCTGGGCGCGAGGCGGTGATCGCGACGATTTTGTGCGATTCGGCTGAGAAGTATATGAGCGAACGATTCTGGCAGGAGGAGTAACAGATGCTGCGGATTCACTATGCGGAGTATGAGGCGTTGCGGGCACATGGCGAAGAAACATATCCCCATGAGTGTTGCGGCGTCCTGCTTGGCAAGAACGAAGCTGGTGTGGGCAACCATGTGCAACAGATCGTGCGCGCGGGTAATACGCGGACCGATTCGGCACATAACCGCTACAACATCGCTCCGCAGGAGCTGGTGAAGATCCAGCGGCAGGCTCGCGGGCTGGGGCTGGACATTGTCGGCTTCTACCACTCGCACCCGGACCATCCGGCGCAGTGGTCGCAGACGGATATTGCCGAGGCGCACTGGCTGGGGTGTTCGTACATCATTACCAGCGTCGAAAAGGGCAAGGCCGTGCTGACGAACTCGTTTTTGCTGACCGGTACAAGCGAGGACGACAAGGCCTTCGAAGACGAGAGCATTCAGATCGATATTGCAGCGAAAGACTATACCGCTGCCCAAGACGAAGAAAGAGGACAGGCATGAAGATTCATATCCCCACTCCGCTACGCACTTATACGGGCGGACAGGAGACAGTCAAAGTTTCTGGCGGCACCGTCAACACCGGGTTGGAGCAGTTGGTGACGGACCATCCCGCGCTGCGGCAGCATCTTTTTACGCAGGACGGCAAGCTGCGGTCGTTCGTGAACCTTTACCTGAACGACGACGACATCCGCTATCTGCCAGCGAAGGAAGAGACTGCTGCGACAGACGCCGACGAGTTGACGATCATCCCGTCGATCGCGGGCGGATCGAATTTGTAACTTAATTAGTTTTTATTTGTGACTGAAACAGTCACATTTTTCAGATTGCGAGGAAACATCGTATGGCAACAGCAACATTACCAACAACAGAGACAGAAACCGAGCTTCCAAAGTTAACGAACGACGAGATTGCACGCTATTCGCGGCACCTCATTCTTCCCGAGGTCGGGATGGTGGGGCAGCAGAAACTGAAAGCAGCGAAGGTCCTCTGTGTGGGCACAGGCGGTCTCGGTTCGCCGCTTGCGCTCTATCTTGCAGCAGCGGGAGTCGGCACGCTTGGTTTGATTGATTTCGACACCGTTGATGACAGTAACCTACAGCGGCAAATCATCCACTCGACGAGCACGGTCGGCAAGCTGAAGGTCGACTCCGCAGAGATCATGCTGAAGGGGTTGAACCCAAAGCTGAACGTGGTGAAGTTCAACACGATGCTGACCAGCGCCAACGCGCTTGAGATCTTCAAGGACTTCGACATCATCGCGGACGGGACGGACAACTTCCAGACGCGCTACCTGGTGAACGACGCGTGCGTGCTGCTGAATAAGCCGAATGCGTATGGATCGATCTTCCGGTTTGAAGGACAGGCCAGCGTCTTTGCGACGAAGGAAGGGCCGTGCTATCGCTGCCTGTATCCGGAGCCGCCACCGCCGGGACTGGTTCCCTCGTGCGCGGAGGGCGGTGTGCTTGGAATTCTGCCGGGACTCGTTGGCGTGATCCAGGCGACTGAGGTCATCAAGCTGATCCTTGGGATCGGTGAGAGTCTGGCTGGGAAACTTCTGCTGGTGGATACGCTGGGGATGAACTTCCGCACACTGAAGCTGCGGAAGAATCCTGAGTGCCCGGTATGCGGAACGAACCCCACGGTAACGGCGCTGATCGACTACGACCAGTTCTGCGGAGTGGAGAAGCCGAAGGACAACGGACCGCTTGAGGTTGCGCACGACAAGGCTGTTGCCGATAAGCCTCTGGTGGACGGGATTCCACAGATCACGGTGCAGGCACTGAAGCAGAAGCTGGATGCGAAGGCGGATGTATTTGTGCTGGATGTGCGCGAGCCGCACGAGTACCAGATTGCCAACCTTGGAGCACCATTGATTCCAGTGGGCAGCCTTGCTGGACGGCTGACAGAGCTTGAGGGCGAGCGCGGGCGCGAGATTATCGTGCATTGCCGCTCAGGTGCGCGGAGCCAGAAGGCTGCGATGGTACTGAAGAACGCGGGCTTCACGAATGTATCGAATCTGACCGGCGGAATTCTGGCATGGGCAGAAGAGATCGATCCTTCGATGCCCAAGTACTAAGGCCTGGGAGCTTGGCTTTAGTACGAGATGTGAAGCTCCATCATTGATCTGGTATCGACGAGAAAATAAAACAGGACCCCGAAGGCTGGGGTCCTGTTCTATTTCAGAAGATCTTGAAGTTCACTTTCATGGTGAGTGAAACCACAACAGGCTTACCGTTCTCCATGACGAGCTTGAAACGTTGGTGGATTGCTTCTACCGCTTTTTTTATTGTTAGGGCTGGGTGAAGAAAGCGGTCTCGCTTCGCTCGATACCCCACCCTGCGGCGATGAAACCGCCGCGAGGATGGGGCACCCCGGCTGGGATATCAGGGGTTTGAATCGGTGATTTGGAAGTGGACTTCGACATTGACGCGCACAGTGACGGGAATACCATTCTCAGTCGCTGGCTTGAAGCGATACTTCTTGATCGCTTTGACTGCTTCCTTGTCGAGACCATAGCCCACAGGTCGCAGCACGTCGACATGGGTCGGAATACCATCGGTTCCAACCCAAAGACCGACGAGTGCTACACCGGTCATCTTGGCGGCCCGCGATTCTTTTGTGAGCTTAGGAGTTACAGAATGAATTAGTACGGGCGCGAGCACGCTCCCGCCGACCATACGTGGTTTGTCTTCATGGCCGATTAAGGCACCCTGCAGCGAAAAAATCTCGCCGTCGATGGGCGGGGGAGTCAGCTCAAGCATCTCCGCAACAAACGGATACACCCCCACATTATCAAAGGTTCGCAACGTCACTCCGGGGCGGATGTCGGGACCGGCGGCGAAGAAGATCGCCTTCATCTCGGGCATCGTGTGCGGGTCGAAGCCGTGCGCGCCGCGTAGGACGCCTAGCTTCGTCTCTACGCCAGCGAGCGAGGCGTGGGCGCGGATGTTGTAGGGGCCGTTGGGCACGATGATGGGATCGCCTTCGCGGGGGTTGGAGTCGAAGTGAAGGTTCGCAGGGACGTCTGCGCGGCGATAGACGCTGAAACGCGGGTCGGGGTGAGCCTTGAACTCGTCGTAGGCCTTTGCTGCGTCAGCTTCGGTCTTCGGGTAGAGCTGCGAGCCCTCGGTGTGGAAGTTCGCCAGGTCGGCGAAGTCGGAGAGGTTGACGGTGTCGGGCTTCAGGGTGACCATGCCGTGGTCGGCGACGACGACAAGATCGATGGGGAGATGCAGAGCGTCGAGTTTCGTCTGGAGGTCGCCAATCATGTCGTCGAGATGGTGGACAGCGGCGCGGACCTCGTCGGACTCCGGCCCATAGCTGTGGCCCGCGTGGTCGACGTTTGAGTAGTAGAGGGTGATGAAGTGCGGACGGAGCTCCAGCGGGAGCTGTAGCCAGGCAACGATCTGGTCGATGCGCTTTTCGTCGTCGAGCTTGTCGTCGTACTTGAGGTAGTAGGAGGGTCGTTTGCCCTGAATCTCAGCCTCAGAGCCAGGCCAGAAGAGGCAGGCGGAGCGCATCCCCTGCTGCTCGGCGAGCACCCAGAGTGGAGTACCGCCGTACCAGCTTCCGTCACCGTTGGTCTTGGACTGGGTATAGACGTAGGTGGCGTCGCGGGAGGGGTCATAGAAGCTGTTGGCGACGATGCCGTGGTGCTCGGGGTAGAGGCCGGTGATGAGCGCGAGATGGTTGGGAAAGGTGAGTGAGGGATAGGACGGCAGCATACCGTCGGGGGCGCTGGCTCCCTGTACGCCGAGGGCGAGAAGGTGGGGGGCGCCGTACTTGCGGGGATAGTCGTAGCGGAAGCCGTCGAGGGAGACGAGGATGACGTAGTGCTTTGCCTGCTCTGCGGTGGTGTTCGGAGGGTTCGAGACGGTGATGACGGGCGTGGGGAAGGTTTGAGCGATGGCAGCATGCGCCGAAAGACACGAGACAGCGGCAAGCACACCAGCAACAGCCAAGACGCAATACGGGGGTCTCTCCACTCCGCTGCGCTCCGGTCGAGATGACGCGCTTTTGTGCATGGACTAGACCACTTCTAGTGATTCGGCATCATCGGACTTGTCGTCGGCGACCAGTATCTGCAGGCTCAGTGGCGGCTCCAGCATACAGTCCATGCGGGCGATGGAGCGGATAGCCTGCTCGATGGTCGAGGTGAGGCATGGCTCTGTCGTGACGACGAAGGGCAGTCGGTGCTTCGGGTAGCCGGGGCGCTGGAGGATGGAGTCGATGTTGGCTCCCACCTTGGCGAGCGCGCCGGAGATGGCGGAGACGATGCCAGGCTTGTCGTCGACGACGAAGCGCAGATAGTGCGGCGCGAGGAAGTCGCTGGCCACGGTGCGCTTGCGGACGGGTAGCTGGACCGTGCCGCTGCGCTGGGCGACGGCGAGGAGGTCGGAGACAACGGCTACGGCTGTGGGCTCGCCACCTGCGCCGTGGCCGGAGAAGACGACGTCGCCGCCGAAGCGGCCGCTGGTGACCACCATATTTTGCGTGCCATGCGACCAGGCGATGGGCGAGGTCAGGGGCACGAGCATGGGGCCGACGCGGGCGTGAACGGTCTTGCCGTCGAGTTCGGCGCGGGAGACCTGGCGGATGGTGCAGTTGAGCTCCTTCGCATAGGCGAAGTCGATGGCCTCGACGGTGGAGATGGTCTGGGTGGGAACAGCATCGGGGTCCAGCTCGGAGTGTAGGGCGATGCGAGAGAGGATGCAGAGTTTAGCGCGGGCGTCGTAGCCGTCAACGTCGGCGGAGGGGTCGGCCTCGGCATAGCCGAGATGCTGCGCATCGGCGAGGACGGTGGCGTAAGCGGCTCCGCCCTCCATGCGGCTGAGGATGTAGTTGCAGGTGCCGTTGACGATGCCGCTAAGGCGGGTGATCTGGTCGCCGCAGAGTCCTTGAAACAGCCCGGGGATGACCGGCACGCCACCGGCGACGGCGGCTCCGTAAACTAGCTGAACGTTGTGCTGCGTTGCGAGGCGGGCGAGGGCTGCGCCGCGATAGGCGATGAGCTGTTTGTTGGCCGTTACAACAGATTTGCTAGAGGTAAGAGCTTTGCGTATCCAACCCTCGGCGGGGATGAGGCCACCCATTAGCTCGATTACGACGTCAACATCGGAACGGAGGATGTCGTCGATCGACTCGGTCCACACGACTGCGGCGGGAACGACCTTCGCAGCGACGGAGGTGCGTTTGCGCTCGACATTACGATTGAAGATGTGAGTGAGCTGAATACCGGGGAACTTCGATGCCGCGAGAACGCGCGCGACGGAGCTGCCAACGGTTCCGAAGCCGATGAGTGCTACTTTGACGGTGGCAGGTTCGCCGGTCTTCTTTACGCTGGACTTCTTCTGGGTACGCTTGATTGCCATGCTAATAGTCGATCCTGGCCGCGTGTGCCTTCCACGCATTGAAGCTGGCGATAGCCTCTTCGGGTAGGAGATTCGTGATGGGGATGCTGCGCTGGTCGAGGGGACGGGCCACCTCTTCATAGAGGTAAAAGTCGTCAAAGCCTGCATTCGCGGCATCGGCAGCGGTGCTGCCGTAGAAGATCGCCTCGCAGCGGGCCCAATAGATGGCCGCAAGGCACATGGGGCAGGGCTCGCAGCTGGTGTAGATGTGGCAACCGGTGAGCTGGAAGGTGGCGAGCGTGGCGCAGGCGTTGCGGATCGCGATAACCTCGGCATGAGCCGTGGGATCGTGAGTTGCGGTGACGCAGTTTGCGCCGGTTGCGAGGACCTTGCCATCGCGAACGATGACGGCACCGAAAGGGCCGCCGCGACCGGAGACGACGTTCTCCGTCGCCAGCGCGATGGCTTGCTGCATGAAGATGGGATTGCCCTGCATTCGGCTTGTTTTCCTTCTCCCGACGCGATAAGTCGCAGATAATCAGATTATGGCATACGCCTTTGTCTCGGACCGCGTTGTCACACCCGAGGGGACTCGCCCTGCGGCACTGCTCGTTGAGGAAGGGCGGATTCGCGCGGTATGCCGGATCTCTGAGATTCCTGCCGATGCGGAGGTGCATGGTTGCGGACGACATGCCCTGTTACCGGGACTGGTAGACACGCATGTCCACATCAACGAGCCCGGACGGACGGAGTGGGAGGGGTTTGCGACCGCGACCCGCGCGGCTGCGGCAGGTGGCTACACAACGCTGGTCGATATGCCGCTGAACTGCCTTCCAGAGACGACGACCGTTGCAGCTTTAGAGGAAAAACGGCAGGCTGCGTTGGGTCAATGCGCTGTTGATTGGATCAGCTGGGGTGGTGCAGTGGCGGACAATCAGGCGCATCTGCTTCCCCTGGCGCAAGCCGGAGTACCGGGGTACAAGTGCTTCCTGATCTATCCGGGCTGCGATGGCTTTACGATGATCGACCAACAACAGTTGGAGGCGGCGCTGCCTTATATCGCAGAGTCCGGGCTGCCGCTGCTGGTCCACGCGGAGCTGGCTGGACCGATCGAGCGAGCCGCCGAAGGTTTGAGAGCTGCGGATTGGAGCCGGTATGCCACTTACCTTGCTTCGCGGCCGGATGAGGCGGAGATCGAGGCGATACAGTTGATGATCCGGCTCTGCCGCCAATACAAGTTCCGGCTGCACATCGTGCATCTGTCTACAGCGCGAGCGTTGGAAGATCTGCGGTCTGCACGAGCGGAGGGTTTGCCGATCACAGTCGAAAGTTGCCCGCACTACCTGCACTTTGTGGCAGAGGAGATCGCGGATGGAGCGACGCTGCTGAAGTGCGCGCCGCCAATCCGGGGCCGGAAGAATCGCGAGGAACTTTGGGAGGCGCTTCGCAAGGGGACAATCGATATGGTGGTCACGGACCACTCGCCTTGCCCGCCAGCGATGAAGCGGTTGGAGACGGGACGATTCGATCTTGCTTGGGGCGGGATTGCCAGCCTCTCCGTCGCGTCGTCTGTCATTTGGACAGAGTGTATAAAGCGGGGGTTTGCGCTCGACGATCTTGCGCGATGGATGAGTCACGCTCCGGCTGCTCTTGCGGGGCTGGAACATCAAGCTGGAGCTTTGCAGGCGGGACGGGAGGCAAACTTTGTCGTCTTCGACCCGGATGCGGAGTGGGTGGTAACTGCGGATAAATTGCACTATCGCCATGCTGTCTCGCCTTATCTTGGGGAGAGACTGCGCGGTGTTGTGATGGGAACATATCTGCGGGGAGAGGCTGTCTATCTCGATGGTAGTTTCCAATCGTGCACCAGAGGACGTGAGGTCGCGCTATTCTAGGCCGAACGATGAACACTGTTCTTACACGATGGAATTCGCTTGCATCGACTGATGCGGCCCGCGAGGTCCTTCCCTGCTGCGGCTCGCAGGCATGGGCAAAGGAGCTGGCGGCGATGCGTCCGTTTGAGAATGCGGCGTCGCTATTAGTCGCCTCAGACACCGTGTGGCTGGCGCTGCCGGAGGGTGCGTGGCGCGAGGCATTCGACAGCCATCCGCGCATTGGGCAGCACCATGCGACGCAGGCTACGGTGGAGTCGCTGCAGTGGTCGCAACAGGAACAGCGTGCGGCCATTTCTCCGGATGCTGCCGCGAAGCTCGCGCTCGAAGAGGCCAATCGCAGGTACGAGGAGAGGTTTGGCCGTATCTTTATTGTTTGCGCCTCAGGGAAGAGTGCGGGGGAGATCCTAACGATTCTGGAGGCACGGATGAGCAATGATGCCGCGACAGAGTTGCGCGAAGCAACGGAACAACAACGTCTGATTACACAGCTTCGTCTGCGACGATGGCTCGGGGGAGAATAACGATGGGGATCTCGACGCATATTCTCGATACGGCGCAGGGCAAACCAGCAGCGGGAGTTGGGATCACGCTGGAGGTGCATCACTGTGGTGCGTGGACTGAGCTGCAAACAACGCAGACGGATGACGATGGCCGATGCAAGGATTTGTTGCCGGAAGGCTATGCACTCGAGGCTGCGGTGTATCGCATCCGCTTCGATACTGGAAGCTACTACACGGCGCAGCAGATACAAGGGCTCTATCCGCTAGTAGAGATCACCTTCACGGTTACAAATACAAGCGAGCACTTCCACATCCCTTTGCTGCTGACGGCAAATAGCTACACGACTTATCGGGGGAGCTGAAGGATGATCGAGCTGGCTGACAATCGCTACGGCAAATCGCGCGTCCGGCTGATGAAGGTGACGCGGCATCCGCACGGCAACGAGCTGCGAGAGTGGACGGTTCAGGTACTGCTGAAGGGAGACTTCGACTCCGCGCACATCGACGGAGATAACAGCAAGATTCTTGCGACCGACACGATGAAGAACACGGTCTACTCTATTGCCCGAAGCTCGAACGCGACCTCGATGGAGAGCTATGCGATGGAGCTGGTGGATTTTCTGCTGGGACGGAATCCGCAGGTTTCATCCGCTGCTGTACAGATTGAGGCTGCCCTTTGGAAACGCATAACTGTAGAGGGCAAGCTGCATCCCACCGCTTTTATGCACGGCAGCGGAGAAGTGCAGACGACGCATGTTGAACGCGCACAGGACGGGAGCTTCTGCATTCTGTCGGGCCTCGACAATCTTGTCGTTCTGAAGACTGCGAACTCTGGTTTTGAAGGGTTTATCAAGGACTCGCTGACGACGTTGAAGGAGACGAACGACCGGCTCTTCGGCACAGCAGTGCGCGCGGAGTGGCGCTACACGACGGTCGATCTGGACTTCGATGCGGTGCGATCTTCCATCCGCGAGACAATGCTGAGCACCTTCGCGGATCACGATAGCAAGTCCGTCCAACAAACGCTATATGCGATGGCGGAGAGCGCGCTGACAGCGGTCAAGCAGATCGACGAGATCGAACTGGCGATGCCGAATAAGCACTGCCTACTAGTCGATCTCTCGCGCTTCGATCAGGACAACCCCAACGAGATCTTTGTGCCGACGAACGAGCCGCATGGCTATATCGAGGCTCGCATCCGCCGAAAGACTGGTGCGTAAAAATGCTCCGATTCCGATTCCGATGACAGGCACAATGATGAAGCAAGCTGAACAGGTTATCGCCCGCTGCCGGGAGCTAGCGCGATGCACGGAGATCCAGGGCGAGACGACTCGCCTGTTCCTTTCGCCGCCAATGCGCGAGGTCCACGCCCTTGTAAGGGGATGGATGGAAGCGGCGGGGATGACAGTGCGGGTTGATGGCGTGGGCAACCTACGCGGCATCTATCCAGGTATTGAAGAGAGCGCTCCGCGCCTGCTGATCGCCTCACATCTGGACACCGTGCCTAATGCGGGCGCCTTCGACGGCATCCTTGGCGTGGTGCTTGGCATTGCAGTCGTGGAAGAGCTTCGTGGCCGGCGGCTACCCTTTGCAATTGAGGTGATCGGCTTCTCGGAGGAAGAGGGCGTGCGCTTCGGCAAGCCCTTTCTCGGCAGCCTTGCTCTGGTAGGCAGATTGGATGCCGAGACGCTGGCCCATACCGATCCGCATGGAATCAGCATCACCGAGGCAATCGAAGGCTTTGGCCTTGCCCCGCTCGATCTGACAAACGCAGTCGCCGATGCCGGAGCGTTCGCCTATCTTGAGTTCCACATCGAGCAAGGGCCCGTGCTAGAGAGTGAAGCAAAATCATTGGGTGTTGTCGATGCGATCGCCGGACAGACACGACTCCAACTCACCTTTCGCGGGCAGGCGAACCACGCGGGAACGACGCCGATGCACCTCCGTCACGATGCGATGGCTGCAGCCTCTCACTGGATCGTCGAGGTGGAGCAGTACGCAGCAAGCCATGCGGGGTTGGTCGCGACAGTTGGCCGGGTAGAGGTCAGGCCGGGTGCTGTGAATGTCATTCCGGGCGAGGTCGTTGCGTCACTAGACGTGCGACATGCGCAGGACGAGGCGCGCCATACTGCTGTCTCCGCGTTGTTGAACCGTGCCGAGCTAGCTGCCGGATTGCGTGGTGTTGCAGTTATGGCGACAAAGCTGCATGAACAGGCATCCGTTCCAATGGCTCCTCATCTGGTCGAGACGCTCTTGTCCGCCGCCAAACGGGCTGGCTTCCCTTCAGGCACGATCACGAGCGGAGCTGGCCATGACGCCATGATCATGGCACCACACATTCCTTCCGTCATGCTCTTTCTGCGAACCCCCCGCGGGCTCAGCCATCATCCGGAGGAAGACGTTCTTCCGCAAGATGTCGAGGCCGCTCTTGCGACGGCGTTGGAGTTCCTGACGCTGTTGCGCGATGATGATGCTGGAAGCAAGGACCACAGCCATGCATAAGCTCGGACATACGCGAAGCACCAATCAGCGCGACCATCTTCTCCATACGCCGGATACCTTTGTCCGAACAGCCCTACCGGGCATGACTGCAGGCACCGCCATTGTGCATATCTCTCCTGCTGCCGGGGCAGCGTTCACACAATATACGGCAGAGCTGGAGAGTGGCGGAAGCCTGGGGCCAACCACTGCACAACGCTTCGTCTATCTACTCTCGGGTGAGGCGGAGCTTACCGTCGAGGGAGCGACCCATGCGTTGCTGACAGGAAGCTACGCCTATCTCCCACCTGGTGTGGTTCACAGGCTACGTGCATCACAGGCAACACGAATCGCCGTGATTGAAAAGACATATGTGCCCCTATCGCGGGTTGCGGCTCCGGCCCTGTTGATTGCACATGAGGAGTCGGTCACACCAACCGCGCTGGGAGGTGACGAAGACCTGCAGGTTCGCGGTCTGCTCCCGGATAATCCTGCCTTCGACTTCGCCGTCAACACCATGACCTATCAGCCTGGTGCGGCGCTCAGCATGGTGGAAGTTCACGTGATGGAACATGGACTTCTGATGCTGGAAGGCGGCGGGATCTATCGGCTTGGCGACCAGTGGTATCCAGTAACCGAGGGTGATTTCATCTGGATGGCCCCCTTCTGCCCGCAGTGGTTTGGGGCACTCGGAAAGCAGCCGGCGAAATACTTGATCTACAAGGACTGGAATCGCCATCCTCTCGCATAAGGTATAGATTCACGCTGACTCAGGAGATCGTATGGACATTCAGATCGACGCAGGCCGCCTGATCGGAGAGCTTAAGACACTCGCTACCTTCACTGGAGTGGAGCCTTCGACTGAGGGTACCGCCGTGACGCGCATCGTCTTTAGCGAGGACGATCTGCGGGCGAGAGCGTGGCTCAAGCAACGTGTCATCGCAGCGAATTTCTTAGTCCGTGAAGACGCCGTGGGAAATACTTTTATCCGCTGGGAGGGGTCGGAGCCAGGGCTTCCCGCAGTCGGTACGGGCTCACACATTGACGCAATTCCCCATGCTGGAATGTACGACGGAACGGTCGGCGTTCTCGGTGGCCTGGAAGCTATGCGCGCGCTGAAGGAGAGCGGAGTACAGCCGCATCGGTCGATTGAGCTGCTGCTCTTCACCTCGGAGGAGCCGACACGCTTCGGCATCGGGTGTCTTGGAAGTCGGCTGCTCTCAGGGACTCTCGATCCGGAGAGAGCCGATACCTTGACCGACCGCGCCGAGGAGTCGCTTGCACAGGTTCGCACAGCTGCTGGCTTTTCGGGACCACTCTCATCTGTGCGTCTGCCTGCGGACTTTTATCACGCGTGGGTGGAGTTGCACATCGAGCAGGGGCCGCTTCTCGAGCGCGAAGGTTTGGCCATCGGGATCGTCACCAGCATCGCCGCTCCGGCTGGCTATCGCTTCACTATCACTGGCTTCGGCGGCCATGCAGGAGCATTGCTGATGCCGGACCGCAAGGATGCACTATGCGCTGCCGCCGAGCTGATTCTCTCAATCGAGCGGCACACGCTTGCCGCGAATGCAGCGGCTAATAGCGTCGATAGCGTGGCCACGGTTGGGACCTGCGACGTTCATCCCGGCGCGGTGAATGGCGTGCCCAGCCGCGTGGTTCTGCAACTCGACATCCGTGACACCGATCCGATTCGACGCGAGAGCATCATGGAGGCAGTGCGGCGTGACTGCGAACAGCTTCGACAGCGCCGTAGAGTGACCATTACGGAAGAGCTCGTCAACGCCGATGCTCCGGCGCAATCCTCGCCTCGCATCGTGCAGGTATTGGATGATGTCTGCGGTGAGCTAAACATCACGCCGAAGAAGATGGTCAGCCGCGCGTACCATGACTCTCTCTTCATGGCACGGGTCGCTCCGATTGCGATGATCTTTATTCCCTGCCGGAATGGCGTAAGCCATCGTCCGGACGAGTATGCAAAGAACGCGGATATCGTTATGGGCACCTGTGTTCTCGCTTTGGCAATGGCAAGACTGGCATCGGAGTAGATCATGGCCATAGCGTCCGTCAATCCAGCAAATGGCAAGCTGGTCCGCAGCTTCGAGCCACTCACGGCAGAGGAGCTCCTGCAAAAAATCGCGCTGGCGGATGAGGCCTTTCGCGCCTATCGCGAGGTATCCCTGGAACACCGTGCGCTGTGTATGCACAAGCTGGCCACGTTGCTTGAGCAGGAGGTCGACGACCTCGGACGTCTAATGACGCTCGAGATGGGAAAGCCCTTTCAAGCGGCGCGACAGGAGGCGCTGAAATGTGCAACCTGTTGCCGCTACTATGTCGAGCACGCCGCCGAGATCCTTGCACCGATCGCGATAGCGACAGAGGCCAGCGAAAGTTTTGTCCGCTGGGAACCGATGGGTGTGGTACTCGCTGTGATGCCGTGGAACTTCCCTTTCTGGCAGGTCTTTCGCTTCCTCGCCCCTGCTTTGATGGCGGGCAATGTGGGACTGCTGAAGCACTCTCCCAATGTTCCCCAGTGCGCCCTCGCGATAGAGTCTCTGGTGCGCAGGGCAGGCTTTCCTCATGGCACATTTCAGTCACTCCTGATCGAGGTGGAGCAGACAGAGTCCGTGCTCGCCGATGAGCGCATCGCCGCCGTCACCCTTACCGGAAGCGAGGCCGCCGGCAGCGCGGTCGCCTCACAGGCGGGCAGGCTCATCAAGAAGTCTGTGCTGGAGCTGGGTGGCAGTGACCCGTTCATCGTGATGCCCTCGGCCGATCTCGATCACGTGGTCGACGTCGCCATCCGGGCCCGCTGCGTGAACAACGGGGAGTCGTGCATCGCCGCGAAACGGTTCATCGTTGCCGATGAGATCTACGACGCCTTCGAAGAACGCTTTGCTGCTGGGATGGAGTCGATGCGCATTGGCGATCCCATGCGAGAGGATACAGACGTCGGGCCGCTAGCGACCGCCCAAATCCGCGATCGCCTGGAGCAACAGGTACGCGCGGCCACTCTTGCCGGAGCCCGCGTTCTAACTGGCGGCGAATGCATGGTCGGTGACGGCTTCTACTTTGAACCGACCGTGCTGGTCGACCTACCTCGTACGGCTCCTGTCTATCGCGAGGAGTTCTTCGGCCCGGTCGCTCTGCTCTTTCGCGTGCGCGATGTAGAGGAAGCCATCGTAGTGGCGAACGATACGCCCTTCGGCCTGGGTGCCTCTGTCTGGACACAAGATCAGGCGGAGCAACAGCGGTTTGTCTCCGAACTGCAGGCCGGCGCGGTCTTCGTGAATGTCATGGTCGCGAGCGATCCGCGACTACCCTTTGGCGGGACCAAGCGCTCAGGCTATGGCCGCGAGCTCTCCGTTGCAGGCATGCGAGAGTTCATGCACGCTAAGACGGTGGTCATCGCGTGAAACTCACGCCTATCTCGTCTCTAAAACGTGAACGACGCAAAGAGCTGTACACGCTCGACAGCGGAGTTGCTTGTAAACGGGTTTCCGGCTAGCTGGGTGGATGTACCAAACTGCTTCGAGGCCAGATTGCCGACGGGCACTCCAAGAGCCTTATAGTCGAAAAGGTTCTGGACCTGAGCGCCGAAAGCGAGGTTATAGCGCTTCCCTGTGCTCGCGCCTCCGCCAAAACCACCCGGACCGCCGCCAGGTCCACCACGGCCACCACCACCTGGACCACCACGACCGCCACCCGGACCGCCAGGTCCGCCTTGGCCACCCTGCTGACCGCCTCCGGCACCAGCGGGTGCGGTAGAAGGTCCAAAGCCGAAGGTCTTCGAGACACGCAGGTTGGCGGTGAACAGCGCAGGTCCTGTGCAATAGTTGATCGGAATCGGAGTGTACGTCGTCGTCCCATTCGCCGGGACGGTGAAGTCGGTTGCCACCGTGCATCGCGCTGAGCTTCCGTTCGCGAACGCTGGGCGGTCATTGAAGATGCTATCGCCATTCACGTCGGTGCCGGTCGTAATGTTGTACGGCGTCCCTGAGAACGCCAGGATGAATGGGCTCAGGGTGACGTGGTACGGCGCGTTGATCGAACCACCGAGGAAAAGCCGGTTGCGCGTATCGAAGGTGGCGCGGCCATAATCCGCATGGATGTCGCCTGGAACCGACGGAAATGAGGTAACGCCCGCAGTGTCCGACTTCGCGAAGTTCAGGGCATAGTACCCGAAGAGAGAGTAGTACCTGCTATTGCGAAGGTTGAAGTTGACGATGACCTGGTTCTGCCGGAAGTCGGCCTCAGATTGAAACTGCTTCTCGACCGCCCCGGAGCCACTCCCGCCATTGGCAGGCACATTGACGTTCTGGCTGATGAACTGATGCACGCCGGTCGCATGCAGGTAGTTCACAGAGACCGTAGCGCCCTTGAACAACTGCTGGTCCGCGCCAATCGCGAACTGCATGGTATACGGACTCCTGAGATTTGAGGCAGCTGTATAGGTGGTATTGCCGGTTGCGGCCCCGGTCAGACAGTTGCTGATTGTCGTCGGCGAGCAGATCAGCGCAGGAGGTGTACTGAAGACCGCCGTTGATTGAATCTGGTTGATCCCATTCTGCTGCACGGTGGTGAGTTGATTGGCAAGCTGGAAGCGGTCGTAGAAGATACCGAAACCCCCACGCAGAACCGTCTTGGGCGTTCCCTTTGCGCTACCCAGACCATAAGCAAAGGAGAGGCGTGGAGCAAAGTCATGGTGCTCTCCGAGGAAGTTCTGCACCTCGTAGCGTATGCCATAGCTGATCGTCAGATTCGGCCGCGGCTTCCAATCATCCTCCGCATAGACACCAAGGTCGACCGAAGTTGCCTTCGTTCCACTATTGACTTTGGTAAGGCTGAATTGGCTGGGGATGTTCGCCTTGTAATTCGCGATGCTCGAATAGGTAAAGCTGCCGTTAGGATTTGCTGTCGCCGTATTGCTGTCAGTGGTGATACGCAACCTTCCGCCCAGCCGCATGAAGTTTTTCTTGAGTTGGACCGAAGTGTAGTTCTGCACCTCATAGTGGTTCTGAACATCGTTGGAGCTACCCGCGGCAGACCCACCAGTCGTGAAGTTCCCCTGGAGACTCAGGGATGCATCTGTGCTCAGGGCCGTCACCGAACTAGTATCGCGCTCGAACTCAAAGCGCGTCTCGTTGATCACATGCGAATTCACGATCTGCGTGTCGCTCATCTGCAGTGTGTTCTCCGTGCTGGCTGTATTGCTTCCCGCCGACGCCGTAACGAAGCTGCCGACGCCGTTATTCGTCTGATTATTCTGTTCGTGCTGGTAGCGAATCGTCAGCGTGTTCTTCTCCCCCAGTGCCAGGTCGAGCCGTGGGCTGATGTCCCAGCGGGATTGCGGAATGGGGACCGCTGCCTGATATGGCGTCGACACGCAGGTGGTATCGCCGGGCTGGCAGATCGCGCTGGTCGCGGAGGACAGCACTGTGCCATTCACGATGGCGTTGTCCTGGATCGTACGACTTGATCCGCCCACACTGAACGATGCCCACGATGCGAGCGGCCCCGTCAGGTTTCCGAAGCCAAGGATGGTGTGGTACGGCGGCTGTTGTGTCCCTGTGGTGTTTAACAACGGATTACCGGTATTGAAGGACGAGTCATTGCCGTTGAGCTGGAAGTTTCCGTGATACTTGTCCGTGCCCGGCTTGGTAAAGACCTCGACTCGGCCATACCCCAACCGGTCATACTGCGCAGAGAATGGGTTCTGATTGATGCGAATCTCGCGAATCGAAGACTTCGGCGGCAGCTGCCCACCGGTGAATCCATCCACATAGATCTGGCCGCCATTTGGACCAGCCGCAGGCCCTGCCAGAGCCGTCAGCTCGGACGAAAGCTCATCCGGGTCGTCGGATAGAGCATCCAGATCCTTGCCTTTCATCACCGTGGAACTCGCGTTACTGTCCTGATCGACACTGAGCGTGTTGGTCTGCGCGGTCACCTGCACAGTCTGATCCTGTTCCTGGATGGCCATCTTCGCATCGACCGTCAACGTCTGTCCCGCAGCGATCCTCACCCCCTGTCGCACGAAGGTGGCAAAGCCGTTCATCGTTACCGTCACCGAGTAGGTTCCCGCAGGGACATTGCGCACGATATAGCTTCCATCGCTCTGAGACTGGGTCGTCAGAGCCTTGCCCGAAGCAGGAGTCAGTGTCACGGTCGCACCCGGGATCACAGCGCTATCTGGATCGGCAACAGTACCGCGCACGGTGCTCCCCGGTTGTTGAGCAAGTGCAGCGAACGACGCCATCCCGATAAAAAACACTAAGACAAACTTCAGACTCCTGCGAAAAAACATTCCAACTCCTCAAGAACGATGACAGTCAGTGCTTCAAACTCAAACGGGCGATGAATCGATCGACGAAACCGGGCTTTACTGAGCCCCGCCCCCCGGAGCGTCGCCTCCGACATTCCATGGGGAGAGGGTCATCGATCCATTTGGGGTGGCAGCAAGGATCGGTTCGACCCCGGAGAGGAGTGTCACGGCAGTCACGGTGTCGCTTCCAGGCTGCGACTGCGAGCCGACGATCATGACAGCATCCCCGGTATGCAACTCAGCAAGCGTTGTGTTCGGAAGACGTGACAGCATCTTCGAGAGGTCCATTCCCGCAGACCGCTCCTGACCATTGGCTGGTCCAGCACCCGTACCACCACTGGGTTGACCTGCAGGCTGGCCCGCAGGTGCGTTTTGTCGTGGAGCACCGGCAGCCGGCGCTCCACCAGGAGAGCTAGCCGATACATTGTGCGCCCGCGCGGCAAACCGCGCCGCGATATCAGCGGGCAGCTTACGTAAATCAGAGTTTGCCGTAATGCTAACGGTCACCATCTTCTTCGTGGTCAGATCCTTCAACGTGACTGTACCAGCGGTTGGATTGATCGTGGCCAACGTCCCGGAGACATTGCGGAAAGAACCGCTCACCACCTCTTCCGCCTGGATCGAGGTTCCGTCATCGGACTTTGCGCCGCGGACCTCTAGCTGGTCACCTGACTGCACTTGTGACAGGGTTCCGGGCTTTGCATCCTCAAACTTGATCGAATCTCCGGCATAACGCCGAAAGATTGTCTTGTCGGTCGTCTGCACCTGGATCTTCTTTGCACCGGCTGAGATCGTCAGCGTCCCCGAAGCAGCACCTACAGTGGTTACGATTCCACCCGTGCCCCGCTTCTGCCAGTCGGCCTGCTCCGTCGCATGCTTCTGCGCGATGTCACCGGATTTCATCAGGATGACGCGTGAAGCCGCAAAGCTGTCCGGCGTCTCGCCCGCCTTGCCCGACACCAGCACCCGATCGCCGACACCGATGTCCGGCAGTGTAATGACCTGCGCGGACTTTAGATCAGTGCTTCCCGGGGCAAGCTGCACGATACGCGCGCCTTCCGCTACGGTCACTGCATACTGCTGGCCGGCATCGGTGACAATCGTAAGACTGTTGCCTGAGATAACTTTGACCGTGCCGAGTTGCCGCGCAGCTGGCGATGCAGCGGGAGCTTGCGCTAGTGCGGCAGTAGCATTCAGCGGCATCCATACTGCGGGAAGCACGATGGATACCGCCAGAACAATTCCTCGCGAACATGTACCCGTAATCGCCATCATGGACTTCCTCATAGTTATCTGTCGCCTGTCGTACAAGAGCGTTTCGAGCAGGCAGGTATGACCGCAACACCACGTGACCCTATGAACAGATATACGGATCAATCAAAATAAAGTTTCCGTAACAATATGTGCCAGATAAAGTGACAGCAAAAGCTTGCCCAACCTCCTCTAAGTTTAGCTGACAGTATCTTTACTCAACCTTAACGCGGGGCTATTGGACGATTAGACGGATGAATACTGCTTCAGTGAGTTTCCCGCGAAAGGACTGCGAAAGTGTCAGAAGGAAGCGTGATCCCTGTCGCCGTCATAGAAACGTTGGAGCGAGACGCTAGCAGCAGCTTGTGTTTTTCGAGATGCGCCCACTCGACAGGGCCATCCCCAAGATTGCAAAATATCTTCACCGCTCCCCGGTCGATCGCAATCCATCGCTTCTCCTCGTCAAACTCGACCTTGATAGGTGCAGGGTCTCCATCGTTGAGCGCAACCGAGCTTCGTCGCAGGTGGATCAGTGCCCGGAACCATGCAAGCATCTCCGCGTGCTCGCCTTCGTGGACCTCGTTCCAATCCAGTTTCGAGCGCTCGAACGTCTCCCTCTTCTCCGGGTCCGGAATCGATTCAGGCTTCCATCCGAACGCTGCGAACTCCTTCTTCCGTCCTTCAGACACGGCCTTTGCCATCTCTGGATCATCATGGTCCGCAAAATATTGAAAGGGTGCAGATGCGGAGAACTCTTCCCCCTGGAAGATCATGGGGATAAAGGGTGCCGTGAGCACAATGCCCGCGGCGACCTTGGCACGGTCAAGCCCTACGATGTGCTCCAGACGATCTCCAATCGCGCGATTGCCTATCTGGTCGTGGTTCTGGATATAACCGATAAAGTGGTGCGCCGACAGTCCTTTTACGGGCTTTCCATGGCTGCGCTTACGATAGCCAGAATAGCCGCCGTCATAAACAAATATCTTCGTCAAAGATTTCGCCAGGTCTGCGAACGATCCGAAGTCATCGTAGTAACCCTTGCCTTTTTCTTTATGCAGCAACGCAAAGAGCGCATGATGAAAATCATCGTTCCACTGCGCATCCATACCGTAGCCGCCAGCCTCGCGAGACATCACCACGCGCGGATCGTTTAGGTCGCTCTCGGCGATCAGTACCAGGCGGCGGCCGAGCCGAGCCGACATGGCTTCCACTTCGGCTGAAAGCTGCTCCATAAAATGGACCGCCGAACGGTCAAAGAACTCATGGACAGCGTCCACACGCAGCCCATCCATGTGGTAGTCGCGCAGCCACATCAGCGCGTTGTCACAGAAGTAACGGCGAACTTCATCGCTGCCCTCAGCCTCGAAGTTCATCGCACTGCCCCATGGCGTGTGGTGCTTGTCCGTGGTGTATGGTCCAAACTTGCCGGTGTAGTTCCCAACCGGACCGAAGTGGTTATAGACAACGTCCAGCAACACCGCCAATCCCTTCGCGTGACAGGCATCGACGAGACGCTTTAGCCCATCCGGCCCTCCATAGCTGTCCCGCACGGCAAAGAGTGATACACCGTCATACCCCCATCCGTGATCGCCAGGAAACTCCGCTACCGGCATGATCTCCACATGTGTGATGCCCAACTCGAATAGGTAATCCAGCCGCTCAATCGCGGCATCGAAGGTTCCGTCTTGCGTAAAGGTCCCGATATGCAGCTCGTAGATCACCGCACTCGTCAGCGGAGGACCCTGCCAATGTCCATCGTGCCACGCAAACGCAGCCTGATCGTAAAGCCGCGAAGCCTCATGCACTCCATACGGCTGCCATGCACTGCGCGGGTCAGGATACGGGGTAGCATCCTCATCCAGCAGAAAAGCATAATTCACGCCGTACTCGGCCTCCTCGACTGCGGCCTTCCAACTACCACGGGAGTCCGGACCGGTCATCGCATAGACGATATCCCCAACCTTGACCGCAACCTTCTTCGCCCAGGGTGCCCACACTGAAAATTCATGCATTGCCTTCTTCCTCCCGCGTCAGCAGAGCGACCGGAAACTCCTTCAGGAGCGCCTCCATTGCCACTGGCCCACCATCCACCACCACACCCGTCAGCTGATTCTTCCATCGTGCCTCCGGCAACAGGGTGATCGTTTTTTGCCATGCTCCGCCTAGAGTCAACGGAAGTCGAGGCACCACCGTCACCACTGAATCCCCGCGAAGGTATGCAATCGCATACTGCGCAGCCTTTCCTTCAACCGGAAGCGGCTGATACGCAGCCTCAGGGCCGAACCACTCGGGATGCTCCCGCCGTAACAGCAAGGCACGATGAATAAGCCATAGCTTCGGCAGACCCTCTTCCATTCGCTCCATCGCCAGCGTTGTTCCCTCCTTGAGCGAGAGACCATGAATCTCCTTCAGCAGCTTCTGACGTAGGACGTAGTCCACGGGCCTGCGATTATCCGGATCGACCAAGCTGAGATCCCAAAGCTCTGTGCCCTGGTACAGATCCGGCACTCCCGGCGCTGTGTACTTCAGTAGCGTCTGTGCCAACGAGTTCAAGCGGCCAGCTCCTTTTACCCTCTCGACGAATTGCACCAGTTTTTCGATAAACGGAGCAGATCCAAGCGTCGCTTCGATGAACTGATTCAGCGCGTCCTCGAACTCTTTATTGTTTGCGACCCACGAGGTCTGCTGCTTCGCCTCGCGCGTCGCTTTCTGCATATAAGCCTGCACTCTCTCAATCGAAAGCGGCCATGCGCCAATCAACGTCTGATAGTAAAAATATTCAGTATTCCGATCCGGTAGATTGTTCGTTCGCAGCACATTGTTCATCCGCGACCAACGCTGGATCGCGATCCCGAACTTACTCGGAATCTCAGACAGCACCGCGAGCCGTGCGCGTACATCGTCACTCCGCTTAGTGTCATGCGTGGAGAGCGTGACCATCGTCTGTGGATGGGTCTTCTGCATCGTCGCGTTATAGGCGTGGAATTCTTCCACACTCACTCCGCTTCGCGAGGGATCGCCACCAACTTCACTCAGACTCGTCAACCTGTTGTAGCAGTAGAAGGCCGTGTCCTCCACGCCTTTCGCCATTACCGGGCTCGTGAACTGTTGGAAGCGCATCACGAACTCACTCTCTCGTTTTCCCTTCACCTCCATCGTCAGGACATCGCGCAAGAAATCGAAGAGCCCGCCATCGATATCCTGACGCTTCTGCTTCGCACACGCAGTGGCCTGCGTGATGTAAGCCCGATCCTCCTCTGTGATCTCCCCGCGGTCTGGCACCACATACGTCCGGTAGACCTTGAAGCAGGCAGCAACTTCGCGAATCGCGCGCCGCATCTCAGCACGCGTGTAGTCGCGTTCGTTGCGATTGTCCTCGCAGATCTCTACGAAGAGCGAGGTCAGCCGGTTCACATCGCTCCCCAACGCCTCTTGTGTAACGTTGATCTTCTTCTCGTGCGCGATCGCTTCAAAGTCCGTTGGCTGGCCCGTGAATTCGCCATAGATGGTCGTCAGTTCCGATAGCCCCTCAGACCTTGTCAGTAAGCCATTGACGACATTGAGAAAGTCATATCCGCTGGTGCCTTCGATCGGCCAACTCTCACGCAGAAACTCTCCCGGCTCCAGAATTTTTTCTCCAACAATCCATGCATCCGGTGCCGCAGCGCGCAACCTTTGGAAGTACTCCAGTGGATCACGCAAACCATCCGGATGGTCCACACGCACTCCATCGAGCACACCCCTTCGCAGCCAATCGAGGATCAGCGCATGCGTCTCCTCGAAGACATGCTCACGCTCCACCCGGAGGCCAATCAACGTGTTCACATCGAAGAACCGGCGGTATCCCAACTGCTGGTCGGCGGTCTTCCAGTAGGCCAACCGATAGTTCTGCTGATTGAGAAAGTCATCGAGGGCGTCAAGGTTTGCGTTCAGTTCGGCCACCGATCGGTCGACCGCCACACACACAACGGGCTCCTCCGCACACAGGCGCTCCAGCAGGTTGAACAACACTCCCCTATCTCGCTGCCGCGCAAGAATCTTCCATCGGTCCCAGGACTCAGGCTCCGGCAATCGTCCGAACGATGCTGCCAAAAAACTGAGCGTGTCCGACTTCGCATACTCCGCCGCCTTTGCCAGAATAACCGGCATCGATCGTGGCGAGACCGGCATCGTCTGGCTCGACGCCTCCACCACAAAATAACTGCCGTGACGGATGACCTTGATGCCGCCAGCCTGAAGCACGCGGCCATACTGGTCAACAAGAATCGGCACCAACACCTTATCTCGAAGCCGCTCCTCTTGTGGTTGCCAGTCGATATCGAAGAAGGAGGCATACTGACTTGCCGTACCATTCTCGAGCACATCCCACCAGTAGCGATTCTCACGGCCAAGCGACATATGGTTCGGTACGATGTCCAGCACCTGCCCAAGCCCGATCTCATTCAGCGTTCGGCAAAAATTGCCATGCGCGGCTCTGCCACCCAACTCATCGTTGACCCGCTGGTGATCCACCACGTCATACCCATGCATACTGCCCGGAGCGGCCTGCAGATAGGGCGAACAATATACATGCGAAACCCCTAGCACCCGAAGATAAGCAGCGATCGCCGAAGCGTCGTCAAAGGTAAAGTCTTTATGCAGTTGCAGGCGATACGTGGAATTTGGAACTCGTAGCATGAGGATCAACGCCGATCAAAAAAAGGATTGGAAGCACGTTCGAAGTAGTTCAGGCAGGCGCGCAGTTAGGCCATTATGCCTGTTAGAGAGTCCCCATCTGCATAGGGTTGCACCTGAAACCGGAACGGCTTAAGCCCCTTTGCTGTCATCGCGCTTCTCCGGAACCCACGCTCCGGAGATAGCAAATGCCGCATGAACCAGCGCAATATGAGAAAGCGCTTGTGGGAAATTCCCCAGCATCCGCTTTTCCACGGGATCGTATTCCTCCGAGAGCAGACCGACGTCGTTCCGCAACGCAAGCAGCCGCCCATACAACGCTCTCGCATCGTCTTTGCGCCCAATCAGCCAAAGATTGGTCACCATCCAGAAGCTGCATGCAAGAAACGCACCCTCCCCGCTGGGCAGGCCGTCGTCGGATGTTCTGGTGTTGTATCGCATCACCAAATCGCCTTTCATCAGCCGCTTTTCGATCGCCTCCACTGTTCCGCGAATACGGGGATCTTCCGGAGGCAAAAAACCTACCAGCACAATCCGCAGGCAGGAGGCATCCAACTCCTTCGATCCGTAAAACTGCGTGAAGCTGTTCAACTTCTTGTTGAAGCCTTTCTCGCAGACCTCCTTGTGGACCATGTCGCGGTTCTTCCTCCAGAGCTTGACGTTGCCGCCGCCGTCATACTGCTCGTGATGCTTGATGGCTCGATCGAGGGCAACCCACGCCATTACCTTCGAGTGGGTAAAGTGACGTCTCGGCCCGCGCACCTCCCAGATACCCTCATCCGGCTCCTGCCACACCTCGCACAGATGATTGATGATCGACGCCTGTAGCGCGCTCGACGAGACGCGAATATCCTCCTCTGCCTGCGGGGTTCTTGACAGGGCCACCGATACCTCGCCAAATACGTCCAGCTGAAACTGATCTACAGCCGCATTGCCAACGCGTATCGGCCGAGAGTTTTCGTATCCCGGCAGCCAGTCCGCAACCCACTCCGGCAGTTGGCGTTCGCCATTGATTCCGTAGATCGTCTGTATCTGCTCAGGCGACCCGGCAACCGCTCGGAGCAGCCATCGCCGCCAGGCGACCGCCTCTTCCGTATAGCCCGCCGCCATCAGCACCAGTAGGGTGAATGCGGTGTCCCGAAGCCAGCAATATCGATAGTCCCAGTTTCGCTCTCCGCCAATCTTCTCGGGAAGCGAGCTCGTCAATGCCGCCACGATTCCTCCGGATGGCTGATAGGTCAGCGCCTTCAGCGTCATCAGGGAGCGTTCGACGGCGTCCGCGTACTCACCGCGATATGTGCTTCGCTGTGCCCAATCCTTCCAGTACGCCTTCGTCAGGGAGAGAGCTTTCGCGGCATTGAGAGACTTCGGCACAGTCCGCATCGAGGAGGAGTACGTCAGCGTAAAGGAGACAGTTTCTCCCTCCCGCACGGTGAATTCACTCACGGTCGACAAGCCTTCGCCAACAAAAGGGATATCTTTGCCGCCGGAACACTTCGCCCGCAACACAACCATGTCCGGGCCGGCCACCGCCCGCAGTTCATGATCGACTTTCGTTACCCATGGCACCGTCCGGCCATAGTCGAAGCGGATCGCCAGGTTCATCCGCATCGCAACTTTACCCCGCACGCCCTTCACAATCCGCACGATGTTCGAGTGCTCATCTACCGACTCACGCCTCCGAGGAGGCATGAAGTCCGTCACGCTCACCACGCCGTCGGCAGTCTCGAATGTCGTCTCAAGAACCAGCGTATGCGCCAGATATTGCCTCCGAGCCGATTTAATCTTCTTCGCCGGTACGATCTGCCAGTGGCCATGGTCCTCAGTCCCTAGCAGAGCCGCAAAGCAAGCACCCGAAGAAAAATCTGGCCAGCAGAGCCAGTCGATCGATCCCGAAAGCGACACCAGGGCACCGGTCTGACAATCGCCAATCAGCGCATAATCCTCAATAGGAGAGCCCTTCAGTGGGCCATTCTTCACTTTCTTTCGTTCTGCCACGGGTCCTCGCACTTTCGACGCCATCTTCAGCTATGAACCACTGCACAACCCGTAAGTCAGTCAGCAACCGCGAACCCTCAACACGGCATCTGTACTGTAAGGATCATGCGTACAAGCGGTAGGATGCATATCGTGGGCGCTATGTTAGGTTGTCCAGGTCGCGCACACAATTAAAGTAAGTGGGATTTGACGGAATGAAGCCTGTAGAGGGTCGCAAACGCATCGTTATTGAAGAGGTCCAACCCCAGGTAAACTGTGGTCGCTATCCCGTAAAACGCATTCTGGGAGACACGGTGGCCGTCACATGTGCCGCTTTTGGTGATGGGCATGACCATGTCGCCGCACGGCTCCTGTACCGGCACGAGGAGGAGCGCCGCTGGAGCTCAATCCCGCTTACCTCCCTCGGCAACGATCTGTGGACCGCCAGCTTTGCGGTAGACAAGCTCGGAACCTGGCAGTACACCATCCAGGCATGGGTCGATCACTTCGACACCTGGTGTGACGATCTGAAGAAGCGCCTGGCCGCACAACCCGACCCTAAAAATCCAGATGCAGGAACGCAACCGCAGGATATCCCGCTTGCATTCCAGTCGGGAGCCATTCTGCTCGAGCAGGCAGCATCTCGCGCCAAGAGCCAGGATGCGAAGCAGCTTGAGAATACTGCCATCTCCCTCCGCGCGCTGGCTGATCAGAACGCCGCCTTCTACGAGTACCCTCTTACGGACGAGATCATCGCTCTTGCAGCCCGCAACCCCGATCTCAGCTTCGCCACCAAGTACGATCAGGAGTTGACCATCTGGGTCGATCGCGAGCGCGCTCGCTATTCGACCTGGTACGAACTCTTTCCCCGGTCTGCCTCCCCCGATCCCAACCGTCACGGCACCTTCACCGATGTCATCGACCGTCTGCCCAGCATCGCTGCAATGGGATTCGATGTCCTCTACATGCCGCCAATCCACCCAATCGGTGTGGCCTTCCGCAAAGGCCCAAACAACAGCGTGACGGCGCAGCCCGGCGACCTCGGCAGCCCATGGGCAATCGGCGCGGCTGAGGGTGGTCATAAGGCGATTCTTTCGCAACTCGGCACCATAGCCGACTTCAAGAAGCTCGTCGTCAGCGCAAACGATCTTGGCATCGAGCTTGCTCTTGATATCGCCTTCCAATGCTCACCCGATCACCCCTGGGTCAAGGAACATCCCGACTGGTTCAACATTCGTCCCGACGGCAGCATTCAGTACGCCGAAAACCCTCCAAAGAAATATCAGGATATCTATCCCCTGAACTTCGAATCACCCGACTGGCGCGGCCTTTGGGAAGAGTTGCACTCCGTCTTTGCATTCTGGATTCGGCAGGGTGTTCATATCTTTCGCGTCGACAATCCCCACACCAAGGCGCTTCCCTTCTGGGAGTGGGTGATTGCCGAGATCCATAAAGACCATCCCGAGGTCATCTTTCTCGCTGAGGCGTTCACCCGCCCGCACGTCATGTATTCGCTGGCCAAAGCCGGCTTCACGCAGTCGTACACCTACTTCACATGGCGAACCTCAAAGGCCGACCTGCAACAGTACTTCGAGGAGATCACCAAGCCGCCAGTCACGGACTTCTTCCATCCGAATATCTGGCCCAACACTCCGGATATCCTGCATGCTTCGTTGCAGACCGGTGGCCGCCCGGCCTTTATGCAGCGACTCATTCTCGCCGCTACATTGGCCGCCAACTACGGCATCTACGGTCCAGCCTTCGAGTTGTGCGAGGGTCGACCAGCCAAGCCGGGCAGTGAAGAGTACCTCGACAGCGAGAAGTATCAGCTGCGCCACTGGGACCGCGACGCAAGTCACAGCCTCGCGCCGCTCATCACTCTAGTGAACCGGATTCGTCGCGAAAATCCAGCGCTGCAAAGCGATCCGTCACTTCACTTCCATCCAGTCGATAACTCCCAGATCATGTGCTACAGCAAGTCATCCTCAAAAGACGGCGTTGAGAACATCATCCTCGTCGCCATCAACCTCGATTCCAATCAGGAGCAAGCTGGCTGGATTGATCTCGATCTCAAGCATCTCGCCGTGCCGCACGACCACCCCTTCGACGTGGAAGATCTCCTGACCAACACGCGCTATGAGTGGAACGGCCGCAGCAACTACGTCGCCCTCCGTCCCGACGTGATGCCCGCCCATGTCTTCCGAGTCACCCGCAGAACATCTATCTCTGAACCTCCGAAAGTAGGGTCCTAAGCGTGAAGAAAGCCGGCAGCGCCACCGATCCTCTCTGGTACAAGGACGCAGTCATCTATGAGATACACGTCCGCGCCTTCATGGACTCGAATGGCGATGGCATCGGTGACCTTCAGGGCTTGATATCGAAGCTCGACTACCTTCAGGACCTTGGTGTCACCTGTCTCTGGCTACTGCCATTCTTTCCTTCGCCCCTGCGCGATGATGGCTATGACATCGCCAACTACGTCGACGTCAATCCAAGCTACGGCACCATCGCGGACTTCCAGGAATTCCTCAACGAAACGCATCTACGCGGCATGCAGGTGATGATCGAATTGGTCATCAATCACACCAGCGATCAGCACCCCTGGTTTCAGGCCGCACGCCACGCTCCTCCCGGCTCGCCCGAGCGCAACATGTACGTCTGGTCCGACTCGATAGAGCTCTACAAAGACGCCCGCATCATCTTCACCGACACCGAAAAGTCCAACTGGACCTGGGACGAAACGGCCAAGCAGTTCTACTGGCACCGCTTCTTTTCGCACCAGCCCGACCTCAACTTTGACAACCCGCGCGTCATGGAAGAAGTGCTCAACGCAATGCGTTTCTGGATGGACATGGGCGTCGATGGTCTTCGTCTCGACGCGATTCCGTACCTGGTTGAGCGCGACGGCACCTCCTGCGAGAACGTGCCCGAAACACATATCAAAATCAAAGAAATCCGCGCCGTCATCGACGCCGAATACGAGAACCGCATCGTGCTCGCCGAAGCCAATATGTGGCCCGCCGACGTCCGCCCCTACTTCGGAGACGGCGACGAGTGCCACATGGCCTTCCACTTCCCCCTGATGCCGCGCATCTACATGGCGCTCCGCCAGGAAGACCGCCTGCCCATTACCGACATCATGGCGCAGACTCCTGACATTCCCGAAAATTGTCAGTGGGGCCTCTTCCTTCGCAACCACGACGAGCTCACCCTCGAGATGGTCTCGAACGATGAGCGGGACTACATGTACCTCGCCTACTCCGCCGACCCACGTATGCGCATCAACGTCGGCATCCGCCGCCGTCTCGCGCCTCTGGTAGACAACAACCGCCGCCGCATCGAGTTGCTCAACTCCCTTCTCCTCAGCTTTCCCGGCACGCCGATCCTGTACTACGGCGACGAAATTGGCATGGGAGACAACATCTACCTCGGCGACCGTAACGGCGTCCGCACACCGATGCAATGGAACTCCGACCGAAACGCTGGCTTCTCGAAGGCCGTGCCCGCCAAGCTCTACTTCCCCGTCATCATGGACCCCATCTGGGGTTACCAAGCCATCAATGTAGAGGCCCAGCAGTCGGACCAGTCATCCCTCCTGCACTGGACCCGCAACATGATCGCGCTGCGAAAGCTCTTCCAGGTCTTCGGCCGCGGCACGCTCGAGTTCCTCAACCCGGATAACCGCAAGATCCTCGCCTACATCCGGCGTTACGATCCGTACTCCAGCTCAGCGTCAGAGACAGCAGCCACGCCGCCCAATCCTTCCTCGAGCAGCGAGACCGTCCTCTGCGTCGCCAACCTCTCCCGCTTCGCTCAGCCTGTCTCTCTCGACCTCAGCCAGTTTGCCGGAATGCTTCCAGTCGAGATGCTTGGCTACGTCTCGTTCCCGCCGATCACAACGCAACCCTACCCGCTCACCGTCGCCCCCTACTCGTTCCTTTGGCTCGAGTTGCAACCTGCCCCACTGCCTGTCGAAGCCCCTGTTCCGGTAATGCCAGAGGGTGTTGAAGAGGACGAACCCGTCCTAGATCTCCTCACGAAGGGCTGGTCCGGTCTGCTCTCAGGCCACGGGCTCACGCTGTTCGAGCAGGCCCTCCCCACATACCTGCCAAACCAGCGCTGGTTCGGCGCGAAGTCTCGCACCATCGAAGCTGTGAGAGTCATCGATTGGGCCGAGATACCCTGTTCCGGAGCCATCGGCGCTGCATTGTTCTTCCTCGAGCTCACCTACACTGACGGCGTTCAGGATACCTACCAGCTTCCCCTGTCCTTCACCATCGGGCCGGACGCCGAAGCGATCATCAGCAACTCTCCCGCCTCCATCCTTGCCACGCTGCACACTCCCGCCGGCCCAGCTATCCTGCACGATGCGGTCGTCCGCGAAGACCTCCGTCAAGCTTTGCTGACCCTTATCGAGACGGACGCCACAGTTCCACTGAACAACGATCCGGGCACCCTCCGCGGCCACAAAAGCAGCGCCTTCGACGAACTTCGTGGTCACGGTGCGCTCCCCGCCCGCACTGGGTCGGCGGAGCAATCCAACACCTCGATTCTTTACGACAACAGCCTCATCCTTAAGCTCTTCCGCCGCCTGCAACCCGGCGAGAACCCGGACACGGAGATCGGTCGCTTCCTCACCGAGACCGCCCACTTCCCTCGCATCGCCCCCTTCCTCGGCGACATTACCGTCACATCGAGTACGGGAGAGCCCACCACGCTCGCCATGCTCCAGAGCCTCGTGCAAAACGAGGGTGATGGCTGGCAGTGGACCCTCGACGAGCTGGGCCGCTACTACGACAGCTGCGCCAACTTACCAGCTCCCGAAGATCTTGGCACCGCACCCAGCTTCCTCAGCGACTCTCCGGCCTCGGCCCTCGCCGATGAGCATGCCGGGCTATACCTCGATGCCGCCGCTCTCCTCGGACGGCGTACTGCAGAGATGCACTTGGCGCTCGCCACTCCCACGAACGACCCGGCCTTCGCCGCAGAGCCCTTCACCGTCGACGAACTCGCAGCAGACGCCCAGCGCATAAACGACCAAATCAATCAGACCCTCGAAGCCATGAAGCGGAACATATACCGCCTTACCGATCTCACCACTGACACCACGGCCCTGATCCTGAGCCGACGCATCGAGCTCCTATCCCGCGCCCACGCCATCTCCGTGGTCTCGCCTGAAAAGGCCGGTCAACGTATCCGCATCCACGGCGACTATCACCTTGGCCAGATCCTCCGCACCAAAGCCGACTACGTGATCCTCGACTTCGAAGGCGAACCCGCCCGTTCGCTCGCCGAACGCCGCGCCAAACAATCCCCTCTCAAGGATGTCGCCGGGATGCTCCGCTCCTTCAGCTATGCCGCCTTTGCCGGTCTCGATCAGTTCTCCCAGCGACGACCCGAGGCAGCAAAAAACAGTGAGCCTTGGGCACGCCTGTGGCAAAACTCCGTGGCCAACGAGTTCCTGCGCGCCTACAAGAGTGTGATCGCCGCAAATCCGCATCTCATTCCAGAGCCGGAACAGGCACAACTGCTCTTGAATGCTTACCTGCTCGAGAAGGCGCTGTATGAACTGCTGTATGAATTGAATAACCGTCCTGCCTGGATCCGTATCCCTCTAGGGGGTATCCTTGCCTTGCTTCAATAAATGGCCTTATCAATAGCTATTCCCTCTGAGAACAAAAAAGCAATGGCCGATCTCGAAACCACCTCCGTAGCCGCCTTCACGCCAGCCGACACTGGCACCGTACCCAGTCTCCTCGTCAGCCTCGGCCTGCTCACGCCCGAATCTCTGGGAGAGACGCTGACCAATCTGGCGCTCTCCTTCCCCGGGCAAAGCATCCTGGTCGCCTCCCCCGATATTCCACCGGGCCTCACTCCACCGTCAGAGGCGATCCAGCTGCTCTCCTATACGCCAGCCGCTCCGTCGACCACCACCTGGGTCCTCACGGCAGCCGACTACCTCAACACCTTCAAGCTGGCGAAAGAGCACGAGGCGACCACCTGCCTCCTCCTCGGCCCCAGCGCTCAATCGCTGCACCCCGGCGCCATCCGCGAGCTGGCATTGGCAGCAACCCGCACCGATCTCGCCATGGCCTGCTACCACATCGGCCCCCGCGAAGGTCTCGTCAACTCCGCCATCCTCTATCCCGTCACCCGGGCCATCTACGGAGTGCGTCCACGCTTTCCCCTCGCTATCGACCTCGGTCTCTCGTTACGCATGGCGGAGCGCCTTGCCGCAGCCTCGCAGAAATTCACCGCTGTCAATCAGAACGACGCGCTCATCTGGCCCGTTGCCGAGGCAGCCGCCGCCAACTTCAGCATCACCGAGATCGAGGTCGGAACCCGCATCATCCCCCAGCCAAACCTGCCAGACTTCAACTCCCTGCTCGCTCAGATCACCGGCGCCTTGTTCAGCGACATTGAGCTCAAAGCCAGCTACTGGCAGCGAGCGCGCGGAGTCCAGCCACCACGAACCATCGATCGATCACCCTCCTCGGAGGCTATGCCCGACGTACAGCCCATGCTCGACTCCTTCCAGCTTGCCTATACGAATCTGCACGAGATCTGGTCGCTCGTCCTGCCGCCAAACTCCTTACTTGGGTTGAAAAAGCTCTCGCTCATGCCTCCCTCCGGATTCCGTATGCCGGATAACCTCTGGGTCCGTATCATCTACGACTTCATCCTCGCCTACCGGCTCCGCACGCTCAACCGTGGCCACCTGCTGGGAGCCCTCGCGCCGCTCTACCTAGCGTGGGTCGCCTCCCACATATTGCTTGCGAACAGCGGCACCAACCCCGAGGCGCACATCGAAGAGCAGGCCGCCGCCTTCGAGGCCGACAAACCCTATTTCGTATCCCGCTGGCGCTGGCCCGACCGCTTCAATCCCTAACTAGCGTCCACCGGATTCGTAACAAGGACTAGCAACAACGATGAATTCGCATCAGCAATAAGGAGCAACCAACATGGGTCATATATTCGCCCTCCTTCTTCAGCAGCCCGATCAGTCCGCCCCGATCTACACCCAGCCCACCTACGTGGACAACACTTCGATCTGGAGCCACATGACCGACGCGCTGCAACAGTCGGTCTACCGCGTCGTCTCCCTGTTGGTCAGTATCCTGCCCGGTCTACTCGCCCTGATCATCGCGCTCGCCTTCCTCACCGGCGTCGGCATACTTCTTAGCTGGGTCCTGCGCCGCATCCTGACCTCGCTCAAGTTCGACGATCGTTTCGCGCGCAGCCAGTCCGCCGGCGTAGCCGACTGGTCCCCCTCGCACAGCCCCACCGCGCTCGTCGGACGCGTTGCCTTCTGGGGCTGCGTTCTGCTCGGTCTGGTCATCGGAGTCTCCGCCTTCGACGCATCCTACGCCACCGGCTCCGCCCTCAACTTCTCGTTCCTGCCGTACTTTACCCATGCCGTCGGCGCGCTCCTGCTGCTGTTCGTCGGAAACCTCATCGCTCGCTTCCTCGCCCGCTCCATTCTGATCGGAGCGGTCAACGCGCAACTACAGTATGCGCGCTTCCTGTCGCTCGGCGTGAAGTGGCTTGTCCTCGTCCTGACTGCGGCAATGGTTCTCGATCATCTTCAGATCGGCGGAACGGTCGTCGAGCTGGCCTTCGGAATTCTCTTCGGAGGCATCGTCCTGACCCTTGCACTCGCCGTCGGCCTTGGCTCGCGTGATGTCGTCAGCCGCTCGTTGGAACGCACCGTAGACAGCAAACCGGAGCCAACACACCCGGGAGATCCAACCATCCCTTCAAAAGAAACAGCGGAACCTCTACGCCACTTTTAAGGTATTTCCACCGTTACTGTAGTGGAAATAATCCCTGTCATTCTGAGCGGAGCGAAGAATCCCCGCATTTCGTTCGTAGCGCCACGACGACACCAACTGTGAAAATGCTCTAGAGCCCGCTACAAACCATAGACCTCAACTGCATTCCCACCAAAGACCTGCGCCCGCTCTGCTTCGCTGAACCCGGAAAAGTAGCTCCGCAGCACGTCGAACCAACGCCCGTACTCGCTAGCCACCAGGCATACCGGCCAATCCGAACCCACCATCAGCCTTGAAGGACCAAACGCCTCAACAGCCACATCCAGATAGGGCCGGAGCGACGCCTCATCCCAGGCATTCCAGTCTGCCTCCGTCACCATGCCGGAGACCTTGCACCAGACATTTTCCCGCTGTCCCAACTCCCGCATCTGCGTGGCCCATGGCTCCAGCAGGCCTTCGCGGATCATTGGCTTGGCGACGTGGTCGAGCACGAAGACCTGCTCCGGATGCTCGTCGACAAACTCGATCGTCTGCGGAAGATGCCGGGCGAAGATCAGGATGTCGTAGACCAGACCACTGCCTCGCAGACAGCGTATGCCCGAGTTGAAGTCCTCACGGAGGATGTAGTTCTCGTCCTTCTCTCCCTGAATGACGTGGCGCAGCCCTTTCAACTTGGGCCTGTCCTCGAACTCCTCCATCATCCCAGGAAACTCCTCCCCAGCAATGGGAGCCCAGCCAACCACGCCGCGTATCGCCGTACAATCCTCCGCAAGATCGAGCAGCCAGCGCGTCTCCTCGACCGTCTGCCGGGCCTGCACCGCAACCGTCCCATCGACCTCCGCCGCCGCAAGCTCGCGGATGAGATCCACAGTAAGGAAGTCCCGCCGCAACTGCTTCATCGAGTCATCAATCCAGCCATACTCTTGCGGGTTATACCGCCACAGGTGATGGTGTGCGTCGATCGTCTCCAGCTTTTTCTGCGCCATACTCTAAAAATCCTCATCCAACGAAATGACCCGCGAGAGTCATGTCAGTCTAACCCACAGGTTCTACTCTGGAGGAGCAGCAGGAGTCCTCTCTAATTTCATTCACTTTCTTCTTAACCCATCTCGCGTTACTATCACAGCGCGGAAGTCCGCAACCTCTTCTGCCCGGCCCGGGCCCACCTCTCCATCATCCCAACTTCACGAGGAACTGTATGGCTCCCAAAAAATCGACACCGCGCTTCTCCACTCAGGAACGTCACGTACTGCCAGGCAGCGAAAAGGCTCCCTTCACCCTTGCCTCCCCCGACAAGACAGCCACCGGCAAAGTGACCGTCTCGGTCGTCGTCCGGCGCAAAACGCCGCTAAACACCAAGCGGCTCGGCAAGGACCGCCTGACCCGCACCGAGTACAGCAAGAAACACGCGGCAGACAAGGCCGACCTGAAGCTCGTCCGCTCCTTCGCGAAGGAGTTCGGTCTTGACGTGGAGAAGAGCACCCCCAAGCCGGAGCGACGCACCGTTCTGCTGAGCGGGACCGTCGCCAAGATGCAGAAAGCCTTCGGCGTCGAGCTGAAGCAGGCAACCTTCGCTGGCACGGCCTACCGTGTCCGCGAAGGCGCCATCCACGTTCCTGCAGAGTTGATCGGTGTGGTCGTCGCCGTTCTCGGCCTCGACAACCGCCCCCAGGCACAGCCCCACTTTCGTGTCCTCCGCACAAGCGCAACCGGCGTCCGGCCCAACGCTGCGGCTGCCAGCACCTCCTACACCCCGGTCCAGATCGGACAGCTCTACCAGTTCCCCGCAGGAGCCACGGCCACGGGCCAGACGATCGGCATCATCGAGCTCGGCGGAGGCTACAAGACCGCCGACCTCACCGCCTACTTCAAAACGCTCGGTCAAACGGCCCCATCCGTAACTGCCGTCTCTGTCGATAACGGCAAGAACAAGCCCGACGGAGCCAACGGTGCAGACGGCGAGGTCATGCTCGACATCGAGGTCGCCGCCGCCGTCGCCCCCGGCGCGAAGATCGTCGTCTACTTCGCGCCCAACACTGACCAGGGCTTCATCGACGCCATCACCACCGCCGTCCACGACACGACGAACAAGCCCAGCGTCATCTCGATCAGCTGGGGTGGTCCCGAGTCGAGCTGGACGCAGCAGTCGCTCACGGCGCTCGACGCTGCCTGCCAGTCCGCCGCTGCCCTAGGCATCACCATTACCGTAGCCGCCGGAGACAACGGCTCAAGCGACGGCGGCACCGGCAACAACGTCGACTTCCCCGCCTCCAGCCCCCACGTCCTCGCCTGTGGTGGAACCAATTTGGTCGGCTCCGGCTCAACCATCACCTCCGAGGTCGTCTGGAACGAGACCGCCGCGAATGAAGGTGCAACCGGCGGAGGCGTCAGCACCGTCTTCGCGCTACCGACGTGGCAGGCCAACTCCGGCGTCCCCACGGCGGCAGGGAACTTCGTCGGCCGCGGCGTTCCCGATGTCGCAGGCGACGCCGACCCCGCAACCGGCTACACCATCCGCGTCGACGGCCAGACCATGGTCATCGGCGGCACCAGCGCTGTCGCGCCGCTTTGGGCAGGCCTCATCGCACTCAGCAACGCGCAGAACAAACAGTCGGCAGGCTTCCTCCAACCAACCATCTATCTTGCGAAGGGCAAATCGGCCTTCAACGACATCACCTCCGGCAACAACGGCAGCTACAGCGCGGGCCCCGGCTGGGACGCCTGCACCGGCCTCGGCTCCCCCATCGGCACAAAGCTCATTGCACTCCTCAGCGGCACCCCAACCAGTACTAAAGGCGGCAAAAAGCCACCAGTAAAAAAGAAAAAGTAATCAACTCAGCCACATGCAGCTCTGCCCATCCGCACTTCGGATGGGCAGAGCTGCGTAGTGCCACTGTGCATCTGGCAGCGAGTTCGACGAAGACGCAGAACGGCTTTCGTTCTATCATCGTCAACAACCCAATGCCCGAACCGCTCCAAACCGTAGGTACCTCGCCCCTCCGCAAGGAGGGCCGCGCCAAAGTCCTCGGCCGCGCCCAGTACGTCGACGACATCACCCTCCCCGGCATGTGGTTCGGAGCCACCGTCCGCTCGACCATCGCCCGCGGCCGGATCACCGGCATCGAGTTCCCTCCGCACATCCCCTGGCACGAGTTCACCATCGTCAGCGCCGCCGACATCCCCGGCGAGAACACTATCGTCCACCTCACCAAGGACCATCCCTGCCTGGCCGATGGCTTCGTCAACCACCCCGAGGAACCAATTCTTCTCCTCGCGCACCCGGACCGCGCCGTTCTGCCCACCGCCGTTGCCGCAGTCAAAATCACCTACGAGCCACTCCCCGGCGTCTTCACCATCGAAGACTCCGAAGCCGGAGCCGCCGGCGACACAACCAAAGTCATCTGGCAAGGAAGCGACTACGGCGGCACACCCAACACCTTCAAGACCTACCTCATGGAAAAGGGTACGAAGGACGAGCTCGACCAGATCTTCGCCACCGCCGACTTCATCGTCGAAGGCGAGTACCGCACTGGCGCGCAAGAGCAGCTCTACATCGAGAACAACGGCATCATCGCCGAGTACTCCGCAACCGACGGCCTAAAGGTTCAGGGATCGATGCAGTGTCCCTACTACCTCGTCCACGCCCTCGAGCTCGTTTTCAACCTCCCCGCCGAAAAATGCCGCGTCATCCAAACCGAAACCGGCGGAGCCTTCGGCGGCAAGGAGGACTTCCCCAGCGTCATCGGCTCGCACGCCGCTCTGCTCGCAATGAAATCTGGCCGCCCCGTCAAGATCTGCTACGACCGCGGCGAGGACATGGCCGCCACCACCAAGCGCCATCCCAGCCGCACCCGCCACCGCACCGCAGTCTCCAAAGATGGAAAACTCCTCGGCGGCGAGATCGACTTCGCCATCGACGGCGGCGCCTACGCAACCCTGTCACCCGTCGTCCTCTCTCGCGGCACCATCCACGCTCCCGGGCCATATCACTGGCCAGCTCTGCGAGTCAGCGCCAAGGCCATGGCCACCAACATCCCTCCCCACGGAGCCTTCCGTGGCTTCGGCGCGCCGCAGAGCATCTTCGCCCTCGAGCGCCACATGGACAAGATCGCCGCCACCATCGGTCTCACACCCGAAGAGCTTCGCCGCCGCAACTTCCTCTCCACCGGCGACTACACCGCCACCGGGCAACACCTCACCGACCCCGTCAACATGCAGCACCTCCTCACCCGCGCACTCGACGAGTCCGACTACTACGCCAAGCGCCTGCGGTTCGCCATCGAAAATCAATACTCGCCCATCAAGCGCGGCATCGGCTTCGCCTCGTTCTTTCATGGAGCAGGCTTTACCGGCTCCGGCGAGCGCCGCCTCAACTCCCTCGTCGAGATCGAGCTAACCCCTGAAGGCCGCCCGCAAATCCTCGTCTCCTCCACCGAGTTCGGACAAGGCACGAACACCATCCTCTGTCAGGTGGCCGCACAAACCCTCAACCTTCCCTACGACGAGATCGTCATCGCGCAACCCGACACCCACAAGGTCCCCAACTCCGGTCCCACCGTCGCCAGCCGCACCGCGATGATCGTCGGCAAGCTCGTCGAGCGCGCCTCCCAGAACCTCCTCGCTACCCTTGGTTTGTCATCCCCCAGCCCCTTTGATTTGTCGCCCCGTAGCCCTCTTGATTTGTCATCCCGTAGCGCAGCAGAGGGATCTGCTTCTCTCTCCGAAGCCGCACCCCACTACACCCCCGCCCAATTCAAACAAGCAGCTCTAGCCTACCTAGCCCAACACGGCCCCCTTAAGACAAGCGCTCGCTACCAGGCCCCGGGCGATATCTTCTGGGACGACGACAAGTACAAGGGCGACGCCTACCCCACCTACGCCTGGGCCGTCTACGTCGCCGAGGTCGCCGTCGACACCACCACCTACGCCGCCACCGTCACCAACTTCCACGCTCTACAAGAAGTCGGCAAAGTCCTCCACCCCATCCTCGCTGGAGGCCAGATCGAAGGCGGCGTCGCCCAGGGCATCGGCTACGCCCTCTACGAAAAATGTGTCTGGCAGAACGGCCGCATGGCCAACAACCAGATGACCAACTACATCATGCCGACCAGCGCCGACATCCCACCCATCCACGTCCACTTCGAAGAAGTCCCCAGCATCCACGGCGCATTCGGTGCCAAGGGCATCGGCGAGCTCCCCATGGACGGTCCCGCCCCCGCGATCCTCAACGCTATTGAGCACGCCACCGGCATCTCCTTCACCGAGATTCCCCTGCTCCCCGAAGACATATTCGAACGCATGAGCGGAGACAACCAGGCGCCCCACCTCGACTCTGCCGTCGCAGGCCCCGTCTTCAGCGAGGCCACCGCATGATCTCCATCACCCTCACCATCAACGACCAGCAGCACACCCTCGAAGCCCCACCGATGAAGCGGCTCCTCGACCTGCTCCGCGAAGACCTGCATCTCACCGGAGCCAAGGAAGGCTGCGGCGAAGGCGAGTGCGGCTCCTGCTCCGTCCTGATGAACGGCGAGCTCGTCAACTCCTGCCTCGTCCCTGCTTTGCAAGTGAACGGCGCGACCATCCGCACTATCGAAGGTCTCGCCATCGACCCACAACTCCACATCATCCAGCAATGTTTCCTCGAAAACGGCGGAGCGCAGTGCGGCATCTGCACCCCCGGAATGATCCTCGCCACACATCATCTGCTCGAAAAACATCCTCAGCCGTCGCTCGCGCAGATTCAGGAAGGTCTCGCCGGCAACCTCTGCCGATGCACCGGTTACAGCCGTATCTTCGCCGCTGTACAATTTGCCGCAGCACAGCATTCTCCACGGGGAGGCGCGCCATGCACATCAACGTCCTCAGAGATATCCCCATCGCCCTCGGCATAATCGCCATCCTGATCGGCTTCCTTCGCCCCGGTAACAGCTTCACCCCCTGCGCCAGCGAAGACGGCACCAACCCGCAGTGGCTCTGCCGCGTCGTCTTCCACTTCGTTGGCATCGTCCTCATCTGCTTCGGTATCCTCGGCAACTACAGCCCCCACTAGAGTGGTGTCTCTGAAATTTGTGACATAAATCTGTCATCCTGAGCGGAGCGCAGCGTAGTCGAAGGACCTGCGGTTTGTTTGGAGTAGCACAACGTTGAACATTGCAGTTATCTTGTGAGTTTTGGACACCAGAAAGTCTTCATGCGAGCAAACGTCACCCAGTACGATCTCATCGCCCCCGCAACCCTGGCCGCGACCCTCGCCACGCTCGCCGAAGGCCGCCACACCCCCATAGCTGGCGGAACCGAGCTCATGGTCGCCCTCTCCGCAGGCCGCTTGCCCCTCAAACCACTCCTCTCAATCAACCACCTGACCGAACTTCGTTTCATCGAAGCAGCGCCCGAACAAATCACGATCGGCGCAGGCACCACCTTCACCGACCTGCGCAAACACCCCGTCATCACCGGCGATTTTCCTCTTCTCGCGCAAGCCGCAAGCTGGACCGGAAGCATAGCCAACCAAAACCGCGGCACCCTCGGCGGCAACATCGTCAACGCAAGCCCGGCAGCGGACTCACCTCCCGCGCTGCTGCTCTACGACGCAGAGCTAACACTCATCTCCAGCACAGGCCAACGCACAATTCCCTACAGCAGCTTCCATCTCGGATACAAGAAGACCGCCCTTCGCCCCGACGAGCTAGTCCACAGCATCACCCTGAAACGTAACTACTCCGGTTACAAGACCTATATCCGCAAGGTCGGAACCCGCAACGCCCAGGCCATCTCGAAGGTCGTCATCGCCGGGCTGGCCCGTGTTCAGAACGGTGTGATCGAAGAGATTCGCATCGCCGCAGCCAGCCTGCGCGAAACCCCCGCACGCCTCACAGCTACCGAGCAGTACCTCAACGGCAAGCAAATAACCGCAACGACAATAGCAGCGGCCCGCGCCGTCCTCCTGAGCGAGATCGCTCCCATCGACGACATCCGCAGCACTGCCAAATACCGCAGCGCCGTAGCTGCCAATCTCCTCGAAGAATTCCTCTTACAGCTCTAAACCCCAACTCTTGTCATCCTTCCGCACAGCGGAGGGATCTGCTTTCTTCGCTCTCCACCCCTCTGTCATCCTGAGCGAAGTCGAAGGACCTGCGGTTGCTCTTGCTGTTGTCTGTCCTTTTGTTTGTCATCCCGCAGGGATCTGCTTTTTGTTCTTGTCCTTTTCAACACAGGCAAAAATCCCGGGTGCCCCATCCTCGCGGCAGTTGTATCGCCGCAGGGTGGGAGACCACAACACCCGCTTCCGAGATTTCCCCAAAAATCTTGTCAAGCCCCCAAACGCACAAAACCCGCTCCAGTCCTGCAAATAAAAGTGCCCATTAGTTTCTCCCAATCAGTTAAACTAGATATATAGAAAGAAAAACTAAACAAAGAACCACAGCCTCCGCCATCTAGCAGAGGCTATCTCCTTTAGAAAGAAGATTTTACCCGTAACCCCAATGGATAGACGACTTTAGCGAGATCACCCTACGCTATATCACTGATTCCAGGGACTTTAGCAAAATCCCCCGGGGGGGGGGGGTAGCCAGCGGGAAACTCCGGCCAACCAGCCAGCAGTCCCGCAATAGCTTTTGACCGCTTCCTAAAGAAGGTATTTCAGCCCAACAGGCGTTGCACCATCTGCAACTCCGCCGCCGTATCCACATCCAGCTCCCCATCCGCCAACTCCACCACCCGAGCCTGCCGCAACAACTCCCTCGCCCCAGCATCACCCCGCAGCTTCATCAACTCCGAAAAAAACGCGGCGGGAAAATAAGCCGGCACCCCACGCCGGCCCGCATATCCAGAAGCCGCAACCTCACCACAATCAATCAACGACCGCAAATGAGCCGACGAAACCGCAGGCATATCGCAAGTCATCACTACAACACCATCCGCATTCCCAACCGCCTTCACCCCGCACCCGATCGAACTCCCCATACCTGAAGCCCAATCCTCATTAACGACGATCTGCGCTTCATCAAGCGAGCACCGCTCCTGAATCAAAACTGCCGAAGCCCCGAGCACAATCACGGGCCAACATTCAGCTTCCCGAGCCACTCGCACCGCCCGCTCCAGCAAAGTCTCCGTCCCCAGCATTGCCAACTGCTTCGGCGATCCCAACCGAGATGAGGCTCCCGCCGCAAGCACGACAGCCGCAATCATGGAGCAACATCCAGAGCGCACTGCGCCTGCAAATAACGTGAAGCCCCGCCCCGTTCAATCTGCATCGCCACCTCAGCAGCCGATAACCGTCGTGACTTTGGTAACTTGCCCATACAACAAGCGTGCGCCTCCGCGATCACCGCAAGAGCGATCGCCTCCGGCCCATCGCCTCCCAAATCCAAACCCACCGGCGCATAGATTCGCTCACAACACGCCTCGACGCTCCACCCGATCATCAGCGCTGTCTCACTCACCAGTAAACTGCTTCGATGCCGCGCGCCCAGCAATCCCAAGTAACGCGGAGCCAACGGCAGCACCTTCGTCAGGAGCTCCCGATCCTGCTCATAACTATGCGTCATCAATACAACAGCATCGTCGGTTTTGATACCCAGATCCGCTGCGGACGAAACCACGCGCTGGGCCTCGGGAAAACGCTCCGCCTTCGCCAGCTGCGCCCGACCGTCGACGACGGTCACGCTCCAGCCCAGCAGCGCCGCCATGCTGACCAGCGGCTTCGCATCGTCTCCCGCTCCAAGCACAAACAATCGCTGAGGAGGACGCAGCTCCTCGACGAATCGCCCGTCATATTGCCCGCCGGCCCGCAGGTCGCGCGCGCAGTCGATCTTCGTTGCGCTCAGATCATCGCTTGCAAATACCACTGCGCTGTCCGAGCCAAACACAACCCGGCGCAACGTCTTCCCATTGCCTGGCAACCACGTCACAACAGAAGCAGCTTCCCCGCGAAGCGATGCCTCCATAGCTGAAATCAGCGCCTTGCACTCAGCAGTGTTGACGGACTCAAAAAGCAGGTCTACCTCACCACCGCAGCCCAGCCCGAACGGAATCTCCGCCGTATCGTCGAATAGCGTCGAGTAGCGCTCCACCACGGCGCCGTCGCGTATGTTCCACATTGCCTTCCGGATAACTTCTGCCTCAAGACACCCACCGCTGATGGTTCCGGCGTACTCGCCGCCCGCACCGGTCAACAATCGCGCTCCCGGCTGCCGATATGACGAGCCCTCCGAGCGCACCAACGTCACCAGCGCAGAGGAACCGCCCTGCTGCCACAACTTAACGATCTGCCGTCGCTCCATCATTGCTCACGACTTTCTCAGAGCCTAATCGCCTGGAACCATCGTAAACCCGTCGCAAAACAGTCCGCCAGAGATTCCCCGCGCCGCCCTGAATCTCTGCTAAACTCTTTAAGTCGGTGCAGTGAACCAGCAAGCCTACCCAAGTGCTTGAGCCTTACGGAACGCATCCTCCAACCGGCATCCATTCAGCATCACATTCGGGGCGTAGCGCAGTCTGGTAGCGCACCTGGTTCGGGACCAGGGGGTCGGAGGTTCGAATCCTCTCGCCCCGACCATTTAAATCAATTACTTAGAGAGATCGATAAATCAGAGGACTCCAATTGAGGTGGAAAGACTGCGTCGATGGTGCGTGTGACCACCCCCACCCGTTCCTCCCACCAGCTACGTCCATAAACGTTTTGTGTAACGTCAATGTTGGCGTGCCGATGTTGTCGCGTGTGACCTCCGGCCTTGCTCCTGTCCGCAGCATCAAACTGGAATGCATCGTATTAGTTTCGCCCCATCTCGGTAAGAGATAGGACGTAAACAGATATTCATATTGACCTTGCGTCGAGTTCTTGAGGTGTGTCCACGTCAGTTCTTTGCAAGATTCGTACAGAGTTCTTACTGTGTCCCGAACCACAAGCCTGCTTCAAGTCGCTGTATCCGAAGCGCCTGGTACACACCATTCAACCACGGACGATTGCTCGACGGGCGCTCCAGATACAGCCCTAAGACTTGTGTTGATCCATTGCCTCGTCTTCCGAAAGCAAAGGCAATCTGCTCTAGCGTCAAAACGGCGATCGGTTCAGAAACGCCAATGAACCCTCGCGCGGTTCTTTCTCCGCTATTTGAACCAGTATTTACTTCCGAATATTAAGCTTGATAGTAAACTTTACCTGCGTTTAAATGAAGGCTGATGCGTATGCTGTTCCGAGCGCCAAAAATCTGGCGCTGAGACCTAAGTGCTGCTGCAAATCCATTGCGTCACGGGGACGCTTCAAGGTAAACGTTGCTTCAGTTGATCAACAACACATCTTTTTGCACCGAACGTGCTTGCCTGGTAGATAACGAAGGCAATCAGGTCTGGGTCGTCATTGTAAAGGCGACCTATCTGCTGAATGAAGATGGGTCTGTTGGTGAACATCCACAACAAGAACCTGTTTTTCAGTCTCCTGTATTCTCCGGCGAACCTGGAAAGTCCAGTTTGTTACGCGACGGCGAGATGGTCACGGCCCATCCGGGTACTGACATTATGTTGCTGGCAAATGCCCACGCGCCTCAGGGACACTCCGCGCGTCAGATAGATGTGGGTGTAGCGGTCGGAAAGATTGGGAAGACACTTCGCGTCTACGGCGACCGTTATTGGGACAAAGGCATAGTCAGACCAACGATGACGCAACCCGTCCCCTTCACCGTATTACCGATCACCTATGAACGCGCATTCGGAGGAACGAACATCTACGCGGGGCCGCCCGAACAAGAAGAAAAAGATCCGCGCAACCCAATCGGCCAGGGGTTCGCTTCATCGCCCAATACTTTGATTGGTAGACCACTGCCGAACGTTGAAGACCCGAATCATCTGATTCAGTCATGGAACGACCGGCCCGTGCCCATGGGATTTGGACCGATACCTTCGATGTGGAGTCCACGACTGGAGTACGCCGGAACATTTGATATGGCGTGGCGAACTCAGCGTATGCCACTCCTGCCAAAGGACTATGACCAAAGGCATACACTTTCTGCCCATCCTGACCTGGTCAGTCCGCACCCTTTACGCGGTGGAGAAGTCGTAACGCTGACTAATCTGACACCAAACTCTTTGTTTCGCTTTCAGCTGCCGCGACCTTATCTGATCTTCACAACGTCCACCCGAGGTGGGAGATTGAGGCAAGATGTTCAACTGGACAGGGTCATCATTGAGCCTGATGCAAGAAAGCTTGTTATGGTATGGCGGTCAACACTCCTGTGCGGGGCGCGTGTAAGAGATGTTCTCAGTACTGCTGTTGATATGAAGCCGCACGTCACTTTGTAAATGGGCCTTATTTAAAGGATGGACTTTGATGAGCAGGACGCCGGTTATTGTTGGCCTTGGCTTACAAACAGCGGTTGGGCTTGATCTACCAGCAAATATCGCTGCCGTCCGTTCCGGCCTAAACTCTTTCAGATTGAGCGACTATCTGCGCAGCTTTAAAGCTGCTGAACCACTAAAGATTAGCCAGCTCAGCACCTTGTCCCCAAATCTGGGCGTATATGACCGTATGAAGACCATGGCATGTGCGGCTGCTCAAGAGGCCCTATCGACATTGCTGCAGGTGTTCCCGACAGGCAGTGTGCCAGAACTGTCATTGCTTCTTGCCGTTCCGGCAGACAGACCAGGCCTCCCAGTAGGGAGCGGTAATCAGTTGTTTCAGGAACTCGTGACCGCTTTGCCCATCCATCTCAACAAATCGATCAGCGGGCTGGCTAACACTGGAAACGACGGAGGACTTGCGGCTCTGGATTATGCGGCAAGGATGATTCGCTCAGGGGCCATGGAATTTTGCCTCGTGGGTGGGGTTGAGTCGTATCAGGATATCGATACTCTGCATTGGCTCGAAGCGCAAGACCGCCTCAAGCTCAAAGAACAACCGAACGGCTTCATTCCCGGCGAAGGGGCAGGCTTTGTGTTGCTGTGCTCGCGGGAAAGAGCGCAGAGCATGGGTCTGGCCTGTGCCGCCGAGATCGTATCGACAGGAAGGGGCGCAGAGCAGCGTCTCTGCTTCACTGGAATGCCGAACCTTGGTGAGGGATTGACGCAAGCTTTGCAAGTAGCATTCAGCTCGGAGCATTGTCCTTTACAACAGCTTCGTGCGGTCTATAGCGACCTGAACGGCGAATCGTGGCGCGCCGATGAATGGGGATATACCTTCGTCAGGACAGGAGAGCGTCATGCATCCCCAATCAATATGCGCCACCCAGCCTCTAACTGGGGCGACATAGGTGCGGCATCGGGTCCAGCACTGATTGCTCTGGCTTCCGTGGAATTGAACCATAACCTTGAGCCCCACGACATGGTTTTGGTGTGGGCTTCTTCTGATCTGCACCCATCTCGTTCCGCCTGTATTCTCCGCCGTGCCTTAAGAGGTAACTCATGATTCCTACACTCCTCGTGAACCACCTGACAGTTGTTCATAAGAAAAGCGACGGTGTATCCACCGCAACACCGGACGTGTGCAAGTCGCCCTCGGTCCCGGTTCCATACGTCAATGTCGCGTTCTCCAAGGACCTTGCAAACCAGGCCATAACAGTGTTCGCCGACGGTGAAGGCATCGCCCTGAAGGATTCCATCTTCGCCACCAGCATAGGCGATGAGCCAGGCGTTGGGGGCGGCGTTATCTCTGGCGTAAACAAGGGCAAAGCGATCTTTATCAACTACAGCATGGATGTATTTGCAGAGAACAGAAATGTCTGCAGGCTCACCGATCCGATGCTGAATAACGGCAACGCGCCTAACACTCCACCAACAGTGGAAGCACAGGGAAACCGGCTGCCTCCCAATGTCAAAGAGAAACTATGCAAAGCGTTCTGTTGGTGCAATAAGCCAGGCAACAAAGGCGGCGATTTCATCAAAAAAGTACCAGGTAGCCCAATGATGGCCTAGAAACAATCTTCAGATTGGGAGGGAATAGAAGTGGCCAATAAAAGTGCACGCGATAAATGTTTTCAAGAAGCAGTGGATGCACTAAACGACAATCTTCCGGATGACGAAAAGATCGATATCCAACACCAGCAGCCATGGGGGAAGGTTGATGGACAGTGGCGCCCACTCGGAGTTGGCGAACGTCTTTGGAATTGGATTACGAATAAAACGATTCCTTTTCGCGTCCCGGACTGGACGATTACGGTGGATGGTAAGCCCACGGCTGGAGATAATAAATTCTCCGGCGACAGTTATGGCAACCGGAAAAGCCCTCGTAGTGGCAATACTCAATTGAAAGATCAGAACGACATAAACGAGCAGCAACACCCAGGCAATCAAGATTACCAGGATCTAAATCTCAATCCAGATACCTGCAAATGCGATGGCGATCCGAAGCAACAAGAGGTTTTTGTGCCGCAACCCTCGTTGTCTGGCGTATGGATTCCTGGAGTAAACCCCTTTGGCATGCCATCGTTCGCTCCCGGATCAGCTCCCGTCATTGAGCCTGTATTCCCCGGCGGACTCGTACCCGTCCTGCCATAGTGACAGCCCATTTATAGAAAGAAGGTGGTGATGACAATACTTGATGCCGAGAAATTCCAGACCAAGGTGAACGATGTTCTTGTGATTGCTCCATGTATCGAAATCGTATTGTTTCTAGACACGACGATCGATGAAGGTCTTATAGATTTCTATCAGCGTGCGCGGGAGGTCTTGGGTGAGCGCATCACCCACTATCAGGCCGAGAGCATGAAAGGATTCAGCAAGCTTAATACGCGGGGCGAAACCATGGTTCCTAACTGGTTCACCAACCCGCGAAAGGGAAAGCTTGACTACTACATGATGTTGGGTCAAGGCGACCTGAATCAGCAAGCGACAGCAAGCACAATTCATTTGAGTGTGCTTAGACGGTCACCAGAGGAATTTAGCGCTAGGAAACAGGAGTGGGCAGATACTTACGCGAAATACAAGCGTCAGGTGGTCTGGGGAGCTACGACACTTCGTCTTACGTTGCCGCTCGATCACCCCTTAGCCGAACCGGATAAATTGATACCGTGGATTCTGGATCTAAAGCTTGTGAAAGAGAGCTCTGAGTTTGCAGGCTACTGCGGCCTTGCGTTGAACGCGTTCAATCAACCCGTATTCCCGAGCCTGCATGTACCGGCACAACAAGCCATGGCATCTTTGGTTTTGCGCCATCCTGGTTTCGGTTGGGAAGGAGGAGGCCTACCGGAGATTAGCCGCTACGAACCAGAAACGAATGAATTTCGTCTACTCGTGAAACGAGCCAACTGGCTGAACCTTATCTGCGACCATACACTTGTTTGTTTGGGGGAAAGAGCGCCTGTCCAGGAGCAGGTCAAGAGTCACCCGGAGATAACGGTGTACGAGCTGAAACATGGCCTCGCCATCAAAGCCGGAGATGCCCCTCAGATCGGCGATATAGGTCATCGTGACTTTATTCCCGCGTATCAGAAGATTGCAAAGATAATCAGGCCGGTACGGATTCCAAAAATTGGGGGACATGGTGCTGCGTTGATGTCGCCTGCGGCCAACGAGTGGCTCAATGCCTTTGATAAGGAGTATGCATGAGTGCAGCGGAGAAAAATTCCGTGATTGAGCCTCAACTTAAATTCGACGTCTTCGATCGAAGTGAGCAGGATATATGGATCACAGTCAAAGGTGAGGACGTCTTACAGTTTGAGAGCAATAGACAGGAGAAGCCTGCGTCATACGAAATAGCCTTGCCCGATCCGGTGCAGGCTTTCGTCATCGCGGCACAGCATGGAATGTTTGCACATCCCCTCACAGAGCCGTGGACTTCGAAAGCAGAACTGGTTCGCAAGGAAGTCAAGCTGGCTGAGCGACAGCAAACCTGGTTGGTGCGGCTGCGGAACATCGACACAGGAGCATTGCTTGTTCTTGCCAACATGCTGCAGGCGCGTGTGTTGGACAGTGTCGAGATTAAGTCGGCTTCGTCAGACGAAGAAGGGTTGAGCGTTCCACACTTTACCAGCATCAGCGCATTGGCCTTCCCTCGCATTGTTCAGCAGCGCTCATTCATCGTTGACTATGAGATGCCGGACCGCACAAGCCGGGAACGCTACCTCCAGATCACGTTCAAGCGCGAAGCTGATGAGTTTGCGGATGAGGTTTACTCTGCCTTAGAGAATTGGGCGAAGCTCCTGATGCTGGGAGGATATCCGGGGCCTGACATGCGCCCATATCAGTCAGCTGCGGTCGCCGAGCCTGCGTTTTTACTTGATCCGAACACAATTCAGCTCGAATTCCCGGACCTTTTTTTATGTGATGAAGAATGCTTCGCCGCAATCGTCAACTGTACGCGGGTCATCGATCACTCGATCTGTCCAGTAGAGACGCTGCTCATTCGTTGAACCAGGTAGGCAAAGTGGCATATATCCCATCGATTCTGGAACAGCACGCTGACGAAGCCATTACCCTCATCCCTCTGCGGGAAAAAGCAATCAACGGTGTGACGTCAACTCTTTCGGGTCTCATCAAGCTCGACTACAGGCTCGACGCTAATTTTGATGGATTGCGTATCGCCGACGATGCAGGATGGGAGATATGCGAGCGTCTCGTCCAAGAGGAGCGAACTGCAGGCGCCTTTACTGCCGCAGTCGTCGCCTTTTCGAGTGGTAACGAAGCGCGTGTTCAAAAGATAGTCGACGCGGCTTCTAAAAATCCAGGCATAGCCTGTGAACTTGCATCTGCACTTGGATGGTTGTCATTCACGAAAGTAGAACAATACATCTATCGCTTTCTATCATGCGATCAACCTGTCATTCGAAACGCTGGAGTAGCAGCGCTTGCACGTCACGGGATCGACCCGGCCAGCATGTTGCAATCGGCTATCGAGGGGTCCGATCACTCCCAGAGATGCCAACTATTGCGTGCCGCTGGCGAACTGGGCCGTGCCGATCTGCTGGCTTTGCTCCAGGATGAGCTGTCCACTGAAGATACTGATTGCCGTTTCTGGGCAGCATGGTCGAGTACGCTCTTGGGTGGATGCCCAGACGCAAGCGCTGTTCTTGAATCTTTTGTAGAAGCACCAGGACATTACCAGGAAGAGGCAGTCTCCATGTTGTCGCGCAGGCATAGCCGAGAACAGAGTGCGCATTTTATCGATTTCTCCTCACACTCTTTGCGAAACTCTCGGCTAACGACAATCGCTGCGGGCGCAAACGGTCATTCGTTCTGCGTGCCCATTCTCATCGAGCAGATGAAAATTCCCGAGTTGGCGCGCCTTGCAGGCGAGGCATTCACGATGATTACGGGCGTCGGCGTTGCATCGATCAGTCTAGATGCTTCTAGACCGCAAGGCTTTGAAGCTGGCCCCACAGATGACCCTGAAGACGATGATGTAGAGCCTGATCTTGATGACGGACTTCCCTGGCCCGATCCCGCAGCGGCTGCACAGTGGTGGGAAGAACACCAGGGCGATTTTGAACCAGAAAGCAGATATCTTTTGGGCAGACCCATCTCGGCAAACTGGATGTATGACATCTTGCTGAGCGGACGACAAGGACAGCGCATTGCAGCCAACCTGGAGTTAGCCATGCTGCAGAGAGGCATGCTCATGTTTGATTTGCAGGCTCCAGCGTTTCGTCAACAACAGAGACTACGATCGACAATCTCAAACCATGCGTAGCGTTTTTATCTTGAATGTTCGTACGAAGAAGACCTCAAAGACTATGGGGAATAACATGAAACCAGAACACTCAAACGCGAATCTTGAAATCATTCTTGAAGAGCTTGCTGAGACACCTAAGCCCGCATATGTTTCTCTACCTGGTGTTCTTATTGGTAAGATCGTCGCTTTTGTACCTGAGATCGGCCCACTTGTAGATTTTCCCGGTAATCCCAAGGAGACACCGCTAGCTGCACGCAGTACGGTTCAGCTCGAAAATAGTTTTAAAGGCAAGGAAGTGACTTTGCTGTTTGAAGGCGCTAACGCCACAAAACCAATCATTACGGGTGTGCTACTGGATCAAGTAGAGCCATCAAGCAAAGATGATGCCCCCTCCGTACACAATAACTCCGTTGTTGCTCGGGTCGACGGAGAAAGCCTGGTTCTGAAGGCGGAAGAAGAAATTGTGCTGGAATGCGGGAAAGCAAGCATCACGCTGACGAAGGCCGGCAAGGTACTGATAAAGGGTGAGTATGTTTTAAGCCGCTCTTCAGGAGCAAATAAAATCAAGGGCGGCTCCGTTCAAATTAACTAAAAACCAATCCTCTGATAGAGCGAAATCCGTGAATTTTGGGGAATGGGCAGCCTAGCATTTATCCCGGTTTCGTTCCACAGTGCCTCAAGCTCTCTAGAACGACGGCCCCGGCGTGTATCAGGTTGGGTGGTGGAACCGGCCCAACGTCTTCGACCTTGCTGAACAATGGTGAGAACGTGAAGGTCGTTTAGGAACTGCTGCGGCACGCGAGCGCGAAGGCAGTGAACGGAAGCTATCAACAACCGATTACTCCAGTGATATCTCGAGGGCTCCAATTCACCGCAGAATGAGTGTATTGAGCAAAAATGAGAAAGGCTTGTACGGTTGGAGCACCTTCAAAAACTACTGTTGATGAACGATTTAGCTCCCCTGAAATTCGGGACCGGGGGGCGGAGGCTCGAATCCTCTCGCCCCGACCATTTAAATCCATTGTGTCGCTTCTTCTTCATCCAAATCCTCCTCAGATTTGGCGACAACTAGCATTTGCTTTGGTTCAGTTTTACCAATGCCCATAACCTCTTCAGCTAGCTACCCAGACTACACCACGCCAGTTATACAGCTCAGGCGCTCAATACCAATCGTTCACCAGCATGATGCTGCTGCGATCGACGTCCCGTTGTGCATAAAGCAACCGGCGACCGTCAGGGGAGATCGCGAGTCCTTTGTCACTGTCATTCACGCCAAACTGGGTTTGCCCAAGTCTCAGCTTTGAACCTGTCTTGAGATTCAAGCGAAAGATTGCGGCGGGGGAGGACCCGCCTGCAGTCCGCTGGAAATAGAAAAGATTCTGGCCTACGACTGTCCAGTATCCCCACATTCCCGCTCCTAACGCTTCCGACACCTGCTGGCTGTCCCCGCCGCTAAGCGGCACACGCCAAATAGTGGTTTTAGCAGTGTCCTGCACGTAATAGAGACCTTTCCCATCTGGAGATTCCATGCCGTTAAAACCACCCTGCTTCGTGATCTGGCTTTCGTCGTCGCCACCGATCCGCTTCCGCCATACCTCCCATCGACCGGTTCGATTGGAACTGAAGTAGAGAGATTGTCCGTCATGAGACCAGCTTGGAACGACGTTGTCTGCAGCGTCAAAAGCTCCTGTCGTGATCCGAACGGGAGAGCCTCCGGAAGCATTTACGAGGAAGATGACAGACCTGCCTTTAAGACGTGAGTCAAATGCCAGCATTCTCCCATCAGGTGACCACCGAGGCGATCCTGTCATGGGACCGAAGATGTTCGTGACTCGCCTCGGCTGCTTGCCGTCGCTTCGGCAGACCCAAATCTCAGTAGCGCCGGAACGGTCACTTTCAAATGCTATCTGTGAGCCGTCGGGAGAATAGTCGGGAGCGGAATCGATAAAGCCAGAGGCGATTAACTGCTCGTCTTTTCCGGGGCTGTCGGCAGGCATTCGCCAGAGGCTCACATTTCTTAATAGATCCACGTAGGCCAGACGATGAGCCGTCAATGAAATGGCTGGATCGGATGTGTGAGCAGGCAGGCTTGAGAGGGCAATGGGTGGGTCGCCATTGAGATAAACCTTCCATAGACTGCCGACGCTTAGGGCACGCGCCGAAGAAACGATAAGACTTTGGCCATCGGGACTCCAGGTCAACCCATCGATGGAATGGATCTGAAACGGAAGGTGCCGTTCAGGGCCACCCTCGACTGGGATGATATAGATATCGCCCGATGAAGGCCCGCGCGCCCGCAGGAACGCCACAGAACTACCATTTGGTGAAAAGACGCCATTGTCGTCAACGGTTAGCGCGGGTGGATGGGTAAGGACCTTCTTCCTCCCACTCTCAATCGAAATCAATACTAGGGAGGAGCTTCCGTCTGTGTCATCTTTCTCCGTCGTCAGCAGCCATTCTCCATCGGGCGACCACGCTAGAGAAGGTAGGTCATGGAAAGCAGACCCGATATCGTTGATTAGCGTGAGTCGTCGTTGAACGTGGGGCATCTGCACTTCAGCAACATCAACCTCCAGCGACTTTGAATCTTCTGCAGAATGCAGAAATGCTACCTCCTCTCCACGCGGTGACCATGCCGGCGAGAAGCTGTCTCCTCCTCCATTGGTTAGCTTGTTTCGTTCATCGCTATTTATGTCTTGGATATAAATATTGCGAAGGCTATCAGTGCCTGCGCGCCACGCGTATGCAAGCGTTTTGCCGTCTGGAGAAAAAGTAGGCCACGAAAAGACGCCTGGCACGCTTGTGAGAGGCCGGCTATCGGCCGCTACCTGAGCTGGCTTCGTCAGATAACGTGTACCGCGAATAGCTACCACTGTCACGGTGCTTATTACTGCTGCCGCAAATATGCTTGCAAGCACTACCCACAAGAACTGCGCAGACACAACTCTTGGATTCCGGACGCCTATCGATGCTGCTCTAATTTCTTCTGGTGAAATGACTTTCTCTCTAGGCAGAGACAACCTTACATTATTTCCATTCGAAACCTGAGACAACAAGTCGCTAGCAGTTGTCCACTGAGTAATAGGAGCAGTAAAACGATACCCACGCTTCGGTATCGTCTCTATAAAACCGCTATCCGAAGACTCTTTCCCAAAAATCTTTCGCAGGGCCGAAATGTAAACACTTAGGTTTCCTTCTTCGACGAAGGTGTTGGGCCACACCGCGCGCAGCAGCGCTTCCTTCTCCATCAACTGGCCCGCATGTTGCACCAGGACCAGGAGGAGATCAAAGGCCTTCGGAGGCAACGCGATTGCTACGTTGCCATGCCAAAGACGACACTCCTGAGTATCCAGACGATACTCGCCAAAGGCATACATCTGCCTCACACTCTGCGAACCGAGATCTTCTAGAAACGCTTTGGAATTTTTCTGAAGCGGTTGAGGAGTTGCACTCTCCTCTTGCTGTGACACGGGCATATTGCAGCTACTTTCGTTTCGAAAAATGCTCGACCCCGGTTGGTCACATATAAACCATAACGGGTAAAGATGACAGCCTTGTTACAAGGATAGCGCTCGCACTTCCTCAAACATCGATTTCTGCCGTCTTAAGAATTTCTTAGGAGATTCTGAAGCTCCTCTTCGGGACGCAACCGGCCCTAAGTGCCTAACGTAGCCATTGTGGCAGGCGGAATTACTCGTTCGTTAGCGGTTCTGTCTCCTCATCCATAGACATTGACGAACACGGACCACCAAACCAGGTCCACATAAGGCCCATCAGACATGTTCAGACGATCCTTCCTGAAGTCAGCGCTTCTGCTCCCGGCTGCTTCTGCATTGCTTGGAACGCCGGTCCCGAGCTTAGCGCAGGCTCTCCCGACATCCTCCGCGCCGCAACAGTCCGGCCCAGGAGATTTCGATTTCGTGTTCTTTACCGATTGCCATCTGGAGCCGGAACTTTCCGGCGTGGCCGGTTGCGTAAAATGCTTCGCGCAAATCAACTCTGCGAAACCTGAGTTCTGTATCTCCGGAGGGGATCAGGTATTCGATGTTTGCGAACAGAGTCTTACAAGAGCCCACATGCTGTTCAAGCTTTACCAGCAGACAGAGAAGGAACTGAGCGGAAAGGTCTATCACACCGTTGGAAATCATGACGTCATCGGGATCAATCAGAAAAGCCCCGTCGAACCGAGAGATCTCGAATATGGGAAGAAGCTCTATGAGGATTATTTCGGGAAACGCTACTATTCCTTCGACTACAAGGGATGGCATTTCATCGTCCTCGATTCCATCGGAATCGAATACTACAAAATCTTCAGGGCACACTTCGACGAGGAACAACTGGCGTGGCTGAAGGCAGACCTGGCTTCCGCAGGTACAACTACCCCCATCGTGGTGGTCACCCACGTACCGATTGCCACGGTGTTGGGTACGCTGTCTCATCATCCCGGCAACAGACCGGGGCCGATCGCTGACAACTCTTTCGCAGTACATAGTTTGCTCGCCGGCCACAATCTCAAGCTGATTCTTCAGGGGCATCTCCATGTCTGGCAGAAGTCCGAATACCAAGGCGTGCAGTACCTGATCAGCGGAGCCGTTTCCGGTGCATGGTGGGAGGGCCCTATGGATGGCACTCCAGAGGGGTACACCCTCTGCCAGGTGAGGAACGGCCAGATCTATACATCCTATGCAACCTATCCCTGGACGGCGGCGGTTCAACACAAGATTAGCTAGACCAAAGTTTCATCTCCACATCTTTCAATTCACCCTCATGATTTTTTACGAACATGCCATGTACTTGCAGAAGCCTGACTAGCGTAATCAACCATTTCTAACTGGAGCGACCCAATGACATCTCTTCCTTGTCTGACTGACAGTAAGCACGAACTTACTAGGCGCATGCGTAATGTCAAAGCGTATGCAAATCTCTTTGCCCTGCGAAGTCACAGGGCACTAACCTTGGCTCTTTGTATCGCATTTGCTATGTTCGGATTCGCCGGCAATCTACTCGCTCAAAAGGGACTTGCCACTTTGCGGGGAACAATCATCGACCCAAGTGGCGCAACAGTTCCGGGTGCATCTCTGACTCTTGTCGATCTTCCCAGTAAAGTGACCAGAAAGGCCATCACCAAAGGCAATGGCAACTACGAATTCGGCGCTGTAAATCCTGGCACATACCGATTGGAAGTCACAAAGACAGGATTTAAGGATATGTCTCTTGATGACATTCTTCTTGAAGACGGTCGCGTTAGCGTCAAAGACGTATCGCTGGCTGTGGGATCGAACACGCAGGAAATAACGGTAAAAGATACCCCCGACGTCATTACGAGCGATACCGGTGTCCTTCGGGATTCATTTGACAGCAATCGAATCAAAATAACCCCAACCAACGATCAGAATCCGGGGCCTGAAGCGCTGCTCAGCTCCCTGCCTGGCATTACAGCATCCGGCTATTCCGTCCAGATCTCGGGTCAGGGCTCAAACCAGTTGGTCCTGAACTATGACGGCTTGCAGAATCGCGAAGGCAATCAGAACGTCAACATCAACTTCTACCAGGAATTTACGGCGACTACGAGTAATGCAACAGCTGAATCGGCAAGCGCCGTGAGCGAGAATTCCACCTCCAAACGCGGCGGAAATCAGTTTCATGGCGGGGCCTCATACAGAATGTTCAACAATTCATTCAATGCGGCAGGTTACTTTGCTCCGCAGAAGTCTCATTCGCTGATGGATGAAGTATTGGCAGAACTAGGCGGGCCGATCATCCGCGATAAGACATTTTTCTACATCGGTTACATGAAGCAGTTGTATTACGCAGGCACATTCAATCAGAACGAAGTGCCAACGTCAGCAATGCGAAGTGGCAATTTTGGGAACACCACGATCATTGATCCAACGACCAACGCTCCCTTCCCAAACAACACCATTCCAACATCGCGAATCAGCGCGGTCGCTTCCACTGCACAGAACGCCTACATTCCTCTCCCCAACCAGAACCTTAGCGATCCGACTCTCGATAACTTTGGATGGACGCACCCATTTCCTTCGGACATCTTTGAAGGTGCCTGGTGGTTTGCCCGCGTAGATCAACAAATAACCTCCAAAAACTCTCTGAGCTTCCGATTCAGTTCCAAAGGGGCGCCCTATGTCCTGGCCAACAATCTTCCGGCTCTGTTTCGTACCAGAGAGCGATACAACAACCAATACACATTAGCCGACACGCACATCTTTTCATCCTCGGTAGTGAACGAGTTTCAGATAGCCAGGAACTACCTCAAACTTCTTGATGGGAATACAGAAGGAGGCGCGACACCGTTGCAAGGAGCAACTGTCATCAACCAGATCGGTCTGCAGGGAATCAATACCAACGGCACTCAGGGCATTCAGGGATTTCCCAGCATGAATGTTTCGGGGTATGCGGACCTTTCTGTGCCTTCAGGTGGCCTGCTGGATGATGAGCACGACCTCGTTATTCAGGATACTCTTACCTGGTCCTTCGGAAGGCATGTTTTGAAGGTCGGCGGCAACCTGGTCACCTACAAAACCGCCAAAGGAGTGGTTCCGGACTTCGGTTCGTTCTCCTTTGATGGTTCCTTCACAGGCAATGGGTATGCAGATTTTCTCTTGGGGCTTCCCAGAAAGAGCGAGCGTTCGAATCCTATCAACAATCAAGCCTATGTCTCCAAAGAAGCTGGGCTCTTTGCTCAGGACAGCTTCAAGATTACACCTCGCCTGACAATTGACTATGGTGTCCGCTGGGACTACTACGGCCTTCCGTACTATACCGATAACCTCGGCTACAACTGGGACATGGCCACAGGCGCAGTTGTCGTTTCGCCGTCTTCCTTGAGCCAGGTAAGTCCATTATTCCCTTCCAACATTCAGGTCGTAGGGGGACAGGTAACCGGAAACGCCAAGCTCGACAACTTACGCCCACGTCTGTCCGCCGCATATCGTCTTAAGCAGGATATGGTCCTTCGTGGAGGCTACGCGGAGTTCACGGAACGCTTCGGTATCTCCGACCGGGCTTATACTGGCGGCCCATTTGGTGTCGCTGAGAATTACACCAATGTGAACGTATCCGGGTCCAATGGAACTGGTGCGCTGTTTGCCCTTCCGAATCCCTTCCCATCCAGTCTGAGTCTGGCAGCAAGTCCCTCGCAATCGGTGACCGGTTACCCCTTGAATACCAGTAATGGGGTGATCCGGCAATACAATGTCTCACTGGAACAGAAGATCTTCAAAGACGTAGGGCTTCGGATGTCTTATATCGGATCGCATGGAAGCGGTCTCAATTACCAAGCGAATGTCAATCTCCAGAGACCCAGCCTCACACCCTACAATGCGAGCAACAATCCCTGGCCACAGTTCAATTCAATCAACTACTGGTCTTCAAATGGGGGCCAGAAATACAACGCTCTACAGGTCGAGGTACAGCGCCGGACAGGGTGGTTTGGGTTCGATGGGCACTATACCTGGGCAAGCAATCTGAACAATTTCTCGGACACTGAAAATCCCTACGATATTCTGAGCCACTGGTCGAAGGATGCGACCACTCGCCGTCACGTCGCCGTTATCAACACCTTCATTAGCCTGCCATTCGGGCGCGGGCGTAACTATATGAACCACGCTCCGACATGGATGGAGCACACGCTTGGAGGATGGAATCTGCAGTCGATCAGTTACTTCTCTTCAGGGCTGTACATGGGGCCGACCTACGACGGAGCTGACCCTTCCAATACAGGCACCTTTGGAGGAATACCAGACCGCGTTCCTAACGTATCGCTCTACCCCAGCGGCAAGAGCGCGTCCTCTTGGTTCAACCCTGCAGCGTTCACGACTCCACAGCCCGGACACTTTGGAAACGCCGGAGTGGATGCGATCGAGGGGCAGGGTCTCCTTTCAACAAATGTGAGCCTGAATAAGACTTTCATACTGACGGACAGGTTTCACTTTCTGCTGACCGGAGCAGCTTCAAACGTCTTCAATCACCCCGGTTTCAACGACCTTGACACAGATATCTCCGATGCGACAGCGGGGCAGTACTACGACATCACCCCAGATCATGTTGGAGATCGTTCAGGTCGACGAATGCTGACTATCAAAGGCCGCTTCGAGTTTTAGTACCGCGCCGTTTGTAAGCATGCGGTAACACCATCTATCCTGTAGCCAATTTCCCTGCCGCCACGATCGCATTCGTTATTTCGCGGATCGCGGTGGCAGAATCCTTTGAGCACGCTATACGACTGGCGGTCCCGGCGAAAATGCTCCTAACAGTGACGGCCACCATGTTTCATCTTCAGCTTGGTTGTGACCTGATTCGCTTCTCACAATTTAATTGATCGAAGGAATTCCTCATGATGCCTATCAAAAAAGCGAACTCACATCAGATTCTCACAAATTACACTTTTGGAATGTCGCAACGGCTAACATAATGGGAAGAAATACGACAGTTCTCGACAAATCGCTGCTGTGAACAAAGGACAATTAACTTGTGACGAGCACCTCCATTCATCTAGAAAATCCTGGTTCTTCTCTATTGCTCATCGACGACGACAAGTCGCTTGGCTCGTTGATCGCTGAATATTGCATACCCAACGGATTTTCCATCACAACTGCGATCACTGCTGAAGATGGGATTCTTTTGCTAAGGCAAAATCATTTTGCGCTACTGATTCTTGATGTGATGCTTCCTGGAATAGACGGTTTTGAGGCTCTTAAGCGAATTCGTTATTCGTCAAACATTCCCGTCCTTATGTTAACAACCCGTGGGGCCTCGAAGGATCGTATCCGGGGATTGGAGAATGGGGCAGATGATTACTTGCCGAAACCATTTCAACCAGAAGAGCTTTTGGCACGAATCCGTTCCATCTTGAGAAGAACCCAGCCTAGAAATAAATCGACGCTGCTAACGGTAGGAGATGTCACCTTAAATGAGTTGGAACGATCTGTGACTGTGCTGGAACGGCCTATCGAATTAACCGGAGCTGAGTTTCACCTTCTCAAGCTACTGCTTAGCCAACCGGGCATTCCTCTTGCACGAGAAGAGCTTGTCTCCCGCATATTTGGTCGTGAGATCAACATTCTGGATAGAAGCGTCGATAACCTGGCTCATAACATTCGAAAGAAACTTGGCACCCACTCAAATGGGCTAGAGAGAATCAAAAGCGTTCGAAACATAGGTTACACCTATGTTCTTGGAACACAAGCGCAAGGCACATCATGAAGATCTTCGTCCGGGTTTTCCTTGGGTTCTGGCTTGCGGTAGTTGCGATCGTTGCGCTCACCGCTGCAGCTATTGCAACCTCGTCCCCGTTTCAGGCAAACCGATTCAGAAATGTTTCTGTCGATGATGTGCAGGCGTGTGCTCAACATGAACTGGAGCTCTATAAGACCGGTGTGAAGCGCGCCTTACCAAAGGCGGCCGATGGCTGCAACAACGGGTTATTGATCCCACCAGACAGGGCGATCCTTTCCGAAGCGAAGCTCTCACGAGAAGATATCCAGCTGGTGAAAGAAGTCGAGGATGGGAAGACTCTGATGATCAACACATCGCCCATGGGAACGACCGTTGCACTCCGACTCAGTCCACAATCAGGGAATCCTTTTATCTATCTGGAACACATACCAGTTTCGCGCCATCCGTTCACGCGAATGTTTCTCAATAGTCTGGGAAGGCTAGTTCTCGTTGGCGGGGCCTTCTGCTATTTGCTCACAGCCTATTTCATTCGTCCGATAACTACTCTGAATCGTGCGGCTGAAGAATTTGGTGCCGGTGATCTCAAGAGGAGAGTTCCGGATTCAACGTCCTTAAGAACAGACGAGTTTGGTGAGCTCGGCCGAGCATTTAATCAGATGGCGACCAGAATAGAGTCTCTTGTTGTCCGATATAAGACATTTTTGGCTCAAGCGTCTCATGAAATTGGCTCCCCACTGACAAGACTGAATATCGCACTGGCACTTGCGAAACGTACTGCAGGATCGCAACTTCACTCCGAGCTAGGGCGGATCGGCCGCGAGGCAGATAGCTTGAACAGTCTTGTCCAGGAGCTTCTTCTCCTTGCTCGATTAGAAAGTGGAAATGAACTTACTCAAGAAGCCGTCGTTTATGACGTTGCTTCTGTTGTTGACGAGGCCTGCGCTAATGCCAGTTTCGAAGCAAATGAACATAATAAATCTGTCATTATGCTGAAGCGCGAAGGCTTTCAGCTCGTTGGCTATCCTAACTTATTACAGCGCGCTCTCGATAATGTTCTTCGCAATGGTCTGCGATTTTGTCGCGCTGGGGGTTGCGTTCAGATTTCCTTCTTCAAAAAGTCTGGCACTGCAATCGGCACAATCCTTATCCAGGATGATGGCGACGGCGTACCCGCAGGAAAAGAGGAAAGCATCTTCGAAGCCTTCGTCACTGTAGGCGGAGAGAAATCCGAAACGGGTGCAGGTTCCGGGCTAGGACTCGCCATTGCTCGCCAGGCAGTGCTCGCGCATCATGGAATAATTTATGCGAATAATTCTCAAATGGGTGGGCTCAGTGTCACGATTGAGCTCCCTATCGATCGCGACGCCACCTTGGGGGACATTAAGGTGTTTTCCCCTTAGTTGGCCGCCAGCTTCATCTTGAGAAGTGATATATGGCTTCGTCGGAGGAAGCATCCTTCTGCCAGAGTCACTGCACAGAGTCAGCCACACACATATTTCAATTTGTCGAGAAAAGTCGTTTGACCACGTCAGCGATAAGAGTGTTGTGTCTAAGAATGCAGGAGCGATCATGGACATCACAGTCGCCTTTGCCTTTCTACCACGGTTGCTCACTTTACGGTCGCGATTGCTGCTCGTTTTAAACACTCAAGCTGGGGACTGGTATTCCGCTGAAGGATGTATCGCACGGACAATATTGCGCCTTAGCCTGCAGTGTTTCACCTGTGTTCCCTCACCTCGCGGAGGGTCGATGATCATCTTTTTTTGGATTGTAGTTGGCACGATTGTCGTTAGCACTTCTGTTGCTTTGCTTTGTCACAAGAGATTGGAGATGACGTTATCCGAGATCGCCGAGAAACTGGAAAAGCAGGACCTTCACCAACACAGCGCTCGTCGGCGGCCCTGAGCGATTCGGACGAGAAGAGCTGTATGCGCAACCCGGCGTGACGTTGAGCGTTGCCGCCAGCTTTGACACACGAGTGCCAGCAATTGTTTGGCTCATTCCCACCATTCAGGGGCGGCTCTGTCACTTCGCCGCCTTCCATTGAAAGATGAGAAAACAAGGACTGATTTGTCGTGAAATGTCGGGATGCCTCGATTCGAGCAAACTAATCGCTTTGCTCTCCTTCTAATAGGAAGCACTTTACGAGGGGAGTTGGCTGAACAGAATACGCATTATCGCCGAGCTTCATTCGTATCAATCGCGGTTATTTTCTCGTTCTGCCCCTATGAAGGTTCGTCTGAATAAGAGAAAGTCACCGTTTCCGTTTCAATTTCAACGGACTTAGGGAATCCGATGAAAACAGAAATGCAGCTTTTATACAGGAGAAATTAATGAACAAAATGGCTCTGGGAATAGTTTTCTTATTTTTCGTCGCGGGCACTTGCGGGTACGCCGGAGCACAGAGGGCGGGAGGTGGGCGACAGTCTCCGATGGCGAAACTAATGAACGATCTGCAACAAGATGTGCCGCGAGCCAAGCTGAGTGATGGCCAAAACGACAAGCTTCAATCAGATATTGCTGCATTGAAAGATGCGCAACAAGCTAAACGCCAGGGACAATCGGTGGATCAAGACAAGGTACAAGCAGCTCTCAATGACCTCCACCAAATTGTAGATAGCGGCGCATTTCAGGATGCAGATCAGAAGCAGTTGGACCAGGATTTCACTGCGATTCAACCGCCTCAGCAGTAATACCACCAGGAGAGATCAGATTGAGCCCAAAGAGGTTGGTTCTTGGATTACTCCTGGCAAATGGATCGCATCGGCCACCCGGATCGTACAAAGGGATGAATGCTCCCGCAAATTGCGGGCACGATTTATAGCGGCATACGCGAACCGCCGCTCATGCGGCCTCCGCTCCTCCGATTTCCTGACTGCTGCTGCGCGATCTTCAGCACCCGATTGTTCAGGGTGTCAGCAATGTAGAGGTTTCCCATTGCATCGACCGCCACGCCTTTGGGACCATTCAGGTCAGCACCAACCGTAGTTTGGGTTCCGTAGGCTCCAGTGCTGCGATTCCATGGAAGTGCAATGACTTGATTGTTGACCGGTTGCGTGATGTAGAGTTTTGCGTCGGCGGCGACAACGAGGTCGTTGGGGGCGGTCAGGCCATTTGTCTCATTGGCCACGGTGGCCTGCGTTGTGCACACGGTCAAAGCATTGCATCCGGCTGGAATTTCGACCACCGTACTGTTGCTGGAATTGACTATGTAAAGCTTGCCTTCTTCACCAATTGCTACGCCCTCCGGACTGAACAGGCCGACACCGACCGTTGTCTGCGGACCATAAGTGCCGGAGGTGTGGTCCCATGGAACCTCGACGACACGATTGTTACCGGTATCGGCGATGTAGACGCTTCCGTTCGCAGCCAACGCAACACCCCTGGGATTAGCTAAGCCACTGCCTACTATCGTTTCGGGACCATAGGTGCTGGTACTGGGATTCCAGGGAAGCTCAATGACGCGATTATTTCCGCTATCCGCGATGTATACGTTGCCGCTCGTGCCAACGACTACGCTGCTCGGACTAACGAGGTTGGTGATGACTATGATTTGCGGGCCATACATTTTGTTGACGCGATTCCATGGTTCCTCCACGACGCGGTTGTTGCCCGTGTCGGCGATGAAGACGTTCCCATTTGCGCTCACGGCCACTGCTCCGGGTGAACTTAGACCATTGTTGTCGGCACTAGCGAGAATTGTCTGAGATACATTCAATGTGTTGCTCTGTGCAAGCGCCAGCGGAACGGCCGCCACCAGAACTCCGAATAGAAGCCAGGCATTGGATGGGCATCTACGAACGAAGGCAGAACGAACTGCAGGGCAGATGGATGACATAGCGCGTCCTTAGCAAGACCAGAATTCGATGTGAGGAGATACAACTGATAGCTCTGACTCTCAGGACAATCAATTGGTCACTGACTCCAGCAGTTTTCATTTGTCGAGAAATGTCGTCGATTGAGTCGTTATGCGCGCTGCTTCGTCTGCCCTGTAGGACACTTCGAAACTATGCGCGTCAAGCAAGCCCTTTGTGGTTTTATTCTTTGCCTGTCTCCGGTCTATGCGCTGAATCAACAGATTTCCGCACCCGAACCTCAATCTGGAAGCATCATCGGTACTGTTACCGATGTGGATGGTGACGCCATCCCCGGAGCTACAGTTATGGTCGATGGGGTTGATCCCAGTGATCGCCACACAGTGGTTGCAAACAACATCGCTTTCTTCATGCTTAACGATCTACATCCATCTATCGCATATCACCTTACCATCAGCGCAAAAGGTTTTGCAGTCTGGAACTCGCCTTCTCTTACCCTCACGCCGGGGCAACAACTGGAGCTAACAGACATCAAGCTTAGGGTTAGCGAGGTGGAAACGACGGTGAATGCGGTCGATGCCGATCAGCTTGCCCTCGCGCAGGTCAAGGCAGAAGAAAAGCAGCGCATTTTGGGCGTCATTCCCAATTTCTATGTGGTCTACGATCATCAGTTCGTCCCACTCACGACAAAGCTAAAGTATCAACTCGCCTTTCGTGCGGCCACTGATACCGTCAGCATCGCCGGAGCCGCCCTCCTCGCCGGCATCGATCAGGCAGCTGATACCCCCAACTACGTCCAGGGCGCGAAGGGTTATGGTCAGCGTTTTGGTGCTGCATATGCCGACGGTGTATCCGACATTCTGATCGGTGGCGCCCTCCTTCCATCGCTATTGCACCAAGATCCGCGCTACTTCTACCAAGGCACGGGAACAAAAAAGTCGCGCGCACTTCATGCGATCTCAGCTCCCTTCATTGCCAAGGGAGACAATGGCCAATGGCAGTTCAACTACTCGAGCATTGGAGGTGACCTGGGTGCAAGCGCACTCTCGAACCTTTACTATCCGCCATCGGATCGCGGGGCCAGCCTGGTTTTCAGTAACGCATTGATCACCACTGGGGGACGAATCGCCAATGCACTAGCCCAGGAGTTCATTCTGCACAAGATCACGACCCGAGCGAAAGATCCTGATTAGGGTATCTACACAGACGCCAACGATATCTCCGAGCATAGAAGCCATCCTGATCACATACACCCAACAGCGACCAAGTTCTATTTGTCGAGAAATGTCGAGTACCGAGTCATGGACATCAACCAGGCGTCTATAACGTCAGGAGGAATAAAGGATGATTATGTGCAGTGTGCTTGCTACCTCAGGGCGCATCGGCTTTCGCGCCGTGAATGCGTTGATGATTTTTTCCTGCTTCAGCGCGGTCGCACTTGCGCAACAGCCCTCCTCAAGTATTGCGGAGGAGATCAATGACTCCGAACGCGCCACAATCTCCGGCACACCGTCGGAGAACTTCAAGTTTAATTACGACAGCGCTTACGGCGACAACGGCCTGTCGCAGCCCTACGCTGGCCCCACCACCACCGGACAAAGCTACGGCACCGGCGTGGCGATTGACCCGAGCGACCCCAGCCAGAAGGTCTACACCCTGGTGGAGGCCAACCCCGACATCGGTGTGGGCGGTCTCCGGGGCGCCTTCCCGGCAAGCAGCCGCACGATACCGCCCAGCTCCACCCCCGTCAGTTACCTGGGACCGTACTACATCGTGCGCCGCACCAACGCCGGCGCGATCGACACCACATTCGGCGCCAACGGCTACGTCAGTGCCTTCACCACCAGCACCGACACCAGCTACAAATTCACCAGTCTGTGTCTCGATCCCGGCACCGGCAACATCGTCATCGTGGGGCAAGAAACGATGTCCAACGGCCCGGTGGGCGTCGTCGAACGCCTGATCCCGCCGACCAGCGGCTCCGGCACCGCTACCCTGGACACCAGTTTTAACCCCAGCGGCTCTACGCCGGGAATTGTCACCATCGCCACCCCCAACGGCAACAATTCCCCGACTCTGTACGGCTGTTCGGTGGTCGACGAGGGTGCGGGGCATAGCGGCGCGATCCTCGTGGGCGGCATAGACGATGCCGCGTCGTCCAGCCTGGTGCTGGTGGGCAAGATCAGCAGCTCCGGCAGCTTCGACACCATCTTCGGCACTAACGGAATCGTCGAATACCCGGTGGACAGCGTCGACGGTTCCGGCACGTCGGCGGAAATCACCAACGTCAGTCTCAGCGGCGCCCACTCTGACTTCCCGGACGTAATCCTGTCCGGTTTCTCCTTCACCAAGGGCACCAAAGACGGTCCGACTGGAAAGGCGACGGCGCTGATCGTGGCCGTGAAGGACCGCACTGGCGCGTTGGACACCAACTTCAACGGTACCGGCGAGCTCATCAACCCCAACTACGGCGAGGCAGTACTGGCACGGGTCCACAGTACCCATGATGGGAGCAACGGCAGCACCGCCTCTGATCTGTACATCGTGTACGGAACTGCCAACACCTACGCCTCCGCGTTTATCGACTACCCTATCACCGGGGGTGTCCCGGATATCGCCAATCCCACGACGACCCAGACCGGTACCTTTACCGTCCCCAGTGATTTCGCCTCGATGCAGGGATTCACTTTCGATTCTCGCGGGCAGATCCTGGTCAGCGGCGACACCAGTTCCAACAACGAGATGCTGACGGCGATCGGCGGCTCCAAAGCACTCGGCTACTAGGCCCTGTATCGAAGTCGATAGTGGTTAGTGACCTAGCCTGAGTCGGATCAGTACCGATAACGCAAAAGTGTTACGGATTTGGCTTGGATTCGACCTCCGTGTGACGGCTCAGCCATCACCGATAGAAGCCTATAAGCTGCCCAGGAAGGCGAGAAGGTGTCGAAAGTAGATGGCTTGATCGTCCCACAGGGCCATATGACTACCGTTGGGGCAGATGGCAGAGGTCGCGTTCGGCATCAGAGTCGCCATTTTACGCATGTCGGCAGGGTCCATCTCGTCATGATTCGAACCAATCGTGAGCGTCTTCACCTTAATTTCCTTCAGGCGGTCCCAGCGCTCCCAGTCCTTGAGATTGCCAGTCACCTCGAACTCGCTCTTGCCCTGCATCTGGTTGTAAATCTTCTCATTCCCCAGACGGAATGCACGCGTCACAGGCTCGGGCCAGGGTTTCAGACGACAGATCATCTGTGGATACAGATCCTCCATGACTATTCGTGTGTATGCAGGATTCTCGTAGTCTTTCGCAGCCTCCATCGTATTGAACTTTGCCAGCGATTCGGCCGAGAGCAGTTGCGTCTTCAAGGAAGCCGTTCGCTTGAGGTAAGACTGGATACCTGCCGTCATATTTGAGATCACCAGGCCGCGCAGGTGCTGCTGGTAGTTCAGCGCGTACTCCATCGCAAGGATGCCGCCCCACGAGTGGCCGTAGAGCACAAAATTATCCAAGCCTAGTCCGCGACGAACCTCCTCGACCTCGCTGAGATATCTAGGCAAAGTCCAGAGCGTCGGATCGTCGGGGACATCGGAGTTCCCAACGCCAAGCTGGTCGTAGTAGTACATCTCGATCCCCGCCTTCGGTAAGAAAGACTCCATTGCTTCCAGATAGTCGTGCGGAAAGCCAGGTCCGCCATGAAGCAGAAGCACCTTCACAGAACCGGAACCGATCCGTTTGGTCCAGACTTTGTACTTGCCTCCGGCGACTGGGATCATGCGAATGCCCGCAACACGAATTCCGCTAGGGTTCAAAGTGTCTGCGATCTGTGACGGCTCAGGACGGGTTGCCGCTTGTGCAGATTGCGACAGAGGCGACGTGGAGGCGGTCGTAGCGAAAGCAGCAGAGTATTTTAGGAAGCTTCGGCGTTTCATATTGCATAGGATAACCGCCGTATCGGATTGCTGTCCTTCGCTATGGAAGAGATGACTTCTGGGTGGTCGGCAAACAGAAAATCATTTGGTGACAGATTGCTCCGTACAACCCGTAAAAGAGAAAGATTCACTGAGTGAGGAAGCGATGATGCGTAAATCGAGAATCTCAATCAACGATGCGGGTGGTTATGGTGACTGATTGCATCGGTACTAACGCAACTTGTTGTGGAATTGTCCGTCTATTCCGATGAGAGTCTCGGCTAGGATTACGTCGAGGATACTCAGGAGGGTTGCTGTCCATGCTAAATCGACCTTTCACGCTTGCCTATGGGGTTATGCTCGTGCTCGGAATGGCCGGTCCTGCCCTAGCTCAGGACAATGGGGCGCAGCAGCCCTCAGCGCGTCAGCAGCTTCAGCATATCCATACGCCGCAATCGATCGACCAGGAACTTGCTCGGCTTACGAAAGATCTGGAGTTGGCTCCGGAACAGCAGCAAAAGGTCCGGCCTCTGCTTGACGAACACCACGATAAGATTCAGGCGCTGCTGGATAAGAATCCGACAGCTTCGCGGCAGGAGCTTGGTCCGCAGATTCACGCTATAAGCGACGAGACGCACCGCAAGATTCATGCTCTGCTTACTGATCACCAGAAAGAATTGGAAAAGGCGATGCAGCAACGCGAGCATAATGGTGGCGAAAACAGGCGATCTGCTCCGCCCGCGGCAGCGTCACCAGAGCCATCTTCTTCGGCCTTTTGATATATCTGCAATCCCACCGGCAATTGTCTTTACAAGAGGAACCTCGCAAGTTGTTTGGTGGTCAACATAAGGAAGCGTGATCACTTCGCGATAGCGACAACAGTATCAAATCAAGAATGGGAACGTCTAAGGAACCGTATACTACGCGACAAATGGAGCCCTCGTGTACAAAGCTGAGACTAATCCAACGCTCGAAGCTGCACGCAGGCCAACCCACGCTCGCTCTTTCTATTACTCCTCTCGTAGGACACTTCTTAGCAGCCTCGGCGCAACCATTGAGCTTCCCTTTCTTCCTCCCTTCGAAGGCTGTGTGCTCAACGCCACCACTCCGCACCCTGTAACCGCCGCTGCCCAGACAGTGGCAAACGGCTCGCAACCGGTACCCACCGCAGTCCAGACAATGGCCACCGCCACCATCTCCTCCGCCGTCGGAACCCTCCCCGACTATTTCGTGGGACTATCCCTTCGCTTCGGCACCATCGTTCAATGGCTGCTTTGTACATGCTCGATGCTGGTCTGCGGAAGCGCCCAGGCAAATAGCACACCCCCACTACTGGTCACGGCATATTGTCGACCATCCAGTTCATAGGTGATCGGGGAACTCTGCATTGATGATCCTGTACCGGCATGCCATAGAGTTTTGCCATTAGCTGTGTCCAGAGCAAGGACGTTTCCGTGCGCGTCGCCCGTGAATGTCAGACCTGAGTCCGTCGTCATGACCCCAGCGCCTGCCCCACCCTCGCCTACCTCATGGCTCCAGCGAATCTTGCCGGTCTGGTAATCAATCGCCTCGATGACACCTTTACCCCAGAGCCCGTAATCCGCACCTGCCCAGCCATACGTGCCGTCTGCAGGCTTGGCGAAATAGATACTGTAGCTGGGATGTGCGTCCACGATAAACAAGCCAGTCTTTGGGTCGAAACTGGGTGAGCGATAGTTCGTCAAGCCCCCTTCATCGGGCGCAATCAGACGACCGTCGGGTGCTGGCTCCTTCGCTGGATTGGGAATCGGGTGGCCTTCCTTGTCTACTCCCAGCGTCCAGTTCACCGGCCCATAGGGTACAGTCAGCAGGCTCTTTCCATTGGTGCGGTCCAGAACGAAAAAATAGCCGTTGCGCGAGGTCTGCATCAGCATCTTCCGCGGCTGTCCATTAAAGTCTCTATCTACAAGCACAGGGGTCTCGACGGCATCCCAGTCGTGCGTATCATGCGGCGACACCTGGAAGCCCCACGCGAGCTTTCCGGTGTCGGGATTGAGAGCGACGATGCTGCACGTGTAGAGGTTGTCGCCCGGCCGGGTTGAACCATTCAAGACTGGTGTGGGATTGCCTGTTCCCCAGTACACCAGATTGAGATCTGGGTCATAGGTCCCCGTCATCCAGGTCATGCCTCCCGTTGTGCTGTTTGGAGTTCCAGCAGGCGGAGTACTGTTCCACTGCCACTGTGTGCTTCCGGTAGTCGGATCGATGGACCGCAGATAGCCGGTGAGATTGTCGAAATCGCCCGAGACACCAACGATCACGTGGCTGCCAATAACAAGCGGCGCCATTGTCGTCCAGTAACCCTTGGTAACGTCGGCGATGACAACATCCCAGCGCACGGTGCCGTCCTTGGCGTTCAGAGAGACCAGATGACCATCCGGCGTCATAAAGTACAGCCATCCCTTGTACATGCCCACACCGCGATTGCCGATGTGATCACCTTGCGTGGGCGGATGCCTGTAGTGCCAGATCAAGTGTCCTGATCGTGCGTCTACTGCCCATATGTTTTCCGGCACTGTAAAGTACAAGACTCCGTCCACCAGCAATGGCGACGATTTGATCTGAGCAGTCTGGTTGGTCTGAAATGCCCACGCAAGGCTCAGATTCCCCACATTCTGTGGTGTTATCTGCGCGAGGTGGCTATGGCGTCTGCCGGAGTAGTCGCCGTGATAGCTGGGCCAACTGTCCGTCGGCGGATTGAGGAGTTCAGCGGAATCCAGATTCTGGCCCATAAGCGAATACGGAAACGCAACAGGCAGCAACAATGCGCTCACGGCAAGAACCAATGCGTCTCTCAGCAGCTTCATATCGGTTTTGTAACCTCTCCAGGCAATGCGTCATGCAGCCACAACGCAGTTAGCGTAGCGTTTGCAGATAGGCCATCAAGTTGTGGATGTCAGCGTCCGTGTACCGACCGAACAAATCGGCATGAGCATGTACTGGGGAATCGAGCGCGTACTTTACCTTGCTTACTGCCCAGGACCGGTAGCTGTTGTCACCGTCACGCAGACCGACCGTAAACTCATCCAGATAAGCCAGAGTTCCCTTCACCCTTTGTCCCGAAGGAAGCATTACGGTCACGTGACTCTTCACATCTTTTGGATATAGCATCCGCTCTTCCAGTTGCAGCCCCTCATAGCGCGTGGCAACACCGGCCAGATCGCCCGTGGCAGAGTGGCACGTCGCGCAGGTGCCCGCCCCGTTGAAGTACTGCTTGCCAGCTTCGACATTTCCGGTCTGAAGATCGGAGACGTCCACTCCGCGGCGGTTGCCTTTTTGCGCTACGGCCTTGGCCACCTGCTCATGGATGAAGGCCGCCAGACTAACCATCTCCTGGCTGGAAAAATTGAAGCCCGGCATCTTTTTTTCGAGGCGGCCATTCCGTACCACCTCAGAGATCTTATCTCCCCCCACATCCGCAATGACCAGTTTCGATCGGGTAAGATCAGGGCCAGTCTCTCCTCCACCAGCATCGCGGCCATGGCAGAAGGCGCAATTCTGCTGGTAGAGAGAGTTGCCGGGCCCGGACAAACCAGAAGGATGAGCCGACTTGGAATCACTGCCACCACCGGCCGCCTCCGTGGGTGTAGCCATTTCTCCCACGGCAAGATAGTGCAGCAACGCAGTCAACTCTTCTTGTTGCACCTTGGGGAATCCCGGCATCCGACCCTTGCCATCACGCACCAGCTTGACGATCTGTTGATCGTTCATGTGACGACTTATTCCAAGCAGAGGCGGAAATGCCGGCAGGATACCCTCACGCTGCTCACCATGGCAGATGGCGCAATGGTTCTTGTAGGATTCGGCTCCGATCGTACTATCACTTTGGCTAGCTGACGACGGGCTCGCAGTGGCCACTGTGCTTGCTGCCTGTGCGCTCCTTGATGCAGCATAGATGGGCAACTGTCTGCCCTGAAAGGCAGCCAATCCTAACGTTGCTGTAAGAAGTGTCGCAAATCTAAATCTCTTCATGTTGTAATGACCATCCTGATCAGCCCAAGGTGAACAATACCGTCTGCTTTCATCGAAAATGCATGCCTCAATAAGCGTAGATCACTCATCCTGAGTACTTGATCAGCTGCATGAAGCCGTAGTCCATATGCAGTTGCTGATGACAGTGCATCAGCGTGTCCCCAGGATTATCGGCGATAAAATCCACCTCCACCGTATCCAGAGGCATGACGTTGATCACATCCTTCATCAACCCGCTCATCGGCTTCTTGCTGATACTCGTTACCTCGAATGTGTGCCGATGCAAGTGCATCGGATGCTGGTCTCCACTGCCGTTTCGAAAGACCAGACGGTATCTCTTGCCCTGCTGCACTTTAAGCGGCTCAATATCCGGCCACGATTTATTGTTGATAGTCCACATGTCGAACTTCGCCCCATGCAACGGGCCATTATCGCGAAATGTTAGTACGAATGTTTCGTCTGGCTTCGGTGCCTCGGCGGAATTGCCAAACTGGGCATAGTCCCACTCACGCGGCAGAGGATCTTTCCACACAGGAGCGCCTGTCTTGCCCGCATACTCAACAACAATGCCCAGTCCCATCCGACGAGATTCCTCTAGGGTTGAGCCAAGCACCCAAACACCTGGTGCGTTCATCTCGACGATGGCATCCACGCGCTCGGCCACGGCCAGTGAGAGCACCTCCACTGACTTCGGATTAGGCACTGGATTTCCATCCATCGCGATGATCTTGAAGCTATGGCCTGGAAGGGCTAAGACGACATTTTCGGTCGCACTGGCATTGAGCAGCCGCAGCAATATCCGCTGTCCCTGTTTGACCCGTATCGGCTCACCGGCTCCCAACATATGCGCATTGATAGTCGCGTACTTGTATCCGACATCCGAACCTGCTGTCTGGGGCATGTTGGATGACTGTTCCCGCATCGTCTCCACCATCGGCACAAAAGAAGGCTCCCAGTGATGAATGGCCAGGTTGATCTCCTGATCGTACCTCGCAGGCTGCTCCTTTCCTTCTATCAGCAGAAACCCAAATTGGCCGCTGTAGGTACCAGCCGATAGATTCTCATATGCCGCTGCATGCGTGTGGTACCACCGTGTACCTGCTGGCTTTGGAGTAAAGGTGTAGCGCTGCGTGTTGCCCGCCGGGATCATCGGCGAACCCTCTTCCATCGCTCCATCGTTCAACGAGTCAATCGCCAGACCATGCCAGTGAACCAGGTCTGAGTTCGGGCTCGCATTGGTGACATCGATCCTCACCGGGACACCTTCACGTAATCGCAATAGTGGCCCCGGGACCTGCCCGTTATACGCAAGTGTCTTAATCATCACACCACGTCCGATATCCAGCGCGCAGGATTCGATCCGGATGGTGTGATCTGCTTTACCTGTCGAAAGAGGTCCGCCCTGCTTCATCTGCAGGGGAAGCATCGCGTTGAGTGATCGATTTGCCAGCAGCGCTCCTGCTGCCGAGAGGAAGCTTCTACGATTCATAACGTTCCCATTTTTCTATTTACTTGAAGCATTCTAATCCGGTAATCCCTAGTTGGTTAACAGCATCCGTACTCTTGCATTAAACCCACCACGCGGCTGCCGGTGCCTGTTCAATGACAATCTCATGCAAGAATTGCACTGCCTTTGTGAGACCTTCTTCCGGAGAGAGCAGGCTATCCTCATGCTCGATCGAGAGTACATTGTCATACCCGAACATCCGTAATGTGGAGACAAATTCCTTCCACCACTCCGCACCATGTCCATAGCCGCAGGTGCGGAAGATCCATCCACGATTCCGCTCATCCGTGTATGGTTTGGTGTCCAGCACGCCCGTGCGCATCAGGTTCGCCGGATAGAGTTGCGTGTCCTTCGCATGAACATGGAAGATTGCATCACCCAAAATTCTCACTGCCGCAATGGGATCGATTCCCTGCCAGAACATGTGGCTCGGATCATAGTTGCACCCGATCGAAGGACCTGCGATCGCCCGCAATCGGAGCATCGTCTCCGGGCTGTACACCACAAATCCTGGATGCATCTCGATGGCGATCTTTACACCGTGCTGGGCGGCAAAGTCTGCCCGTTTCACCCAATAAGGTGTCACGACCTCATCCCACTGCCACTTCAGCACGTCGAGATACTCCGGTGGCCACGGACACGTTACCCAATTAGGGGCCTTTGCATCGGCCGAATCGCCAGGACACCCGGAGAAGTCCACCACGACCGAAACACCCAACTCCTCAGCCAGCAGAATCGTCTTGCGGTTTATCTCCTGTGCCTGCTTCGCCTGCGCCTGATCAGGATGCAGCGGATTTCCATGGCAGCTCAACGCACTTATGGTTGTACCGCTATCCGCAAGCTTCCGCTTGAACTCCTTCAGCGCGGAAGCATCCTCCAGCATCGATAGCTTGCAGTGCGCGTTCCCAGGATAGTTCCCTGTTGCTAGCTCCACGGTGCTGATCTGGAGCGATTTCAATTTCGCAAGAACTTCGTCCAATGGCATCTGCGATAGCAGTGGTGTAAATACTCCCAATTTCATGCGTTCGCTCCTCTTCTACTAAAGCCCTCTGTCAAATCGCTGTCTTTGTTGAACTACTCATTTCTCCCCTGTGATACATTCCACCTTTTTCCATACACCACCTTCCGCGTGGCTCCTCAGCATGGCATCAATAACGCAGGCAGAGCGATATCCATCATCAAACGTGGGCAGCATCGCCGGCTTTGCATCCGCTCGGGCTCCTTCACCGATCCATGCATACGCGTCACGGATGAGATTAAGGAATGCATCCGCCCAAGACTCCTGATGGCCGGCAGGCAAATGGGTATAACGAAGCACATCGCGCGACACCAGCAATGGGTCCTTCGCCATGACACCGTTCGGCTGATTGTAGCGGCCAATCCAAAGCTCATTCTGCTCCTCCTGTTTCCACTTCAGGGAGCAGGCCCGTCCATTTAACTCCAGTTGGAGATCGTTTTTGTGACCAGGCAATACCTGCCCCACCGAGAAACATCCCTTCGCGCCGTTTTCAAAACGAAGCAATACGCTGGCCAAATCTTCCGACTGTACCGTCCTGGGCTCGCGACTTCCGACACTCTCCTTCACAAACGCCTCCGCCGAGGCGCCGGAAGAGTAACGCACCGGAATGACAGTCGTCAGATCGGCAAGCACGGAGTCAATCCGCAGGCCAGACACATGCTCCGCGAGATCGCACCAGTGGGAACCGATGTCCCCAAGAGCAGAACTCGCCCCACCCTTAGCCGGGTCTGACCTCCAGGAATACACGTTCGCATCGGACATCCAATCCTGAAGATAGTGGCCATGCACAAAGCTCACATCTCCCGCGTCGCCCTTTGCGATCATGCCACGCGCCTGCTGCACCAACGGGTTGCCGCGATAGTTGAAGGTGACCACATGAGCCACTCTAGCCGCAACCGCAGCGTCACGCAGCGTACGGCTTTCTTCCGGATTCATGCCCAAGGGCTTATCCGAGATGACATGCTTGCCGGCCCCGATTGCCGCCATTGTTATCGGAAGATGCAGGTAGTTCGGTGTCGTATTGTGAATCACCTGTACGTCCGGATCGGCGATCAACGCATGGAAGTCGCCATAGGCACGGTCAACCTTGTACTCGCGAGCCTTCCTATCAGCAGACTGCTGTGAGGAACCCGCGATCGCTACAACCTCGACATCACCCAGACGGCGGACGGCGTCGATATGGTGCGCTGCAACAAATCCCGGCCCAATCAGGCCCATTCCAATCTTCTTCATAGGGCCTGTATGTACTCCTTCAATTCACACCTCCAACCCAAGGCAACTTTGGCTGCTTCCTACAGGTCACTTGCCTTCCATGGAAGCAGCAGGCCGCGGATGAGACGACGTACTCCCCTCAGTCATGCCAAGCGACCACTTGATTGCTTCGAAATACATCTTCCGAATGTCAGGGTCGTCCCACGATTCTTCCGTGTGGCCGAGCGTGGAGTAGAACACGCGGCCCTTGCCGTAAAGATTGGTCCAGGCCACGGGAAAATCGTGATCCATCCGATGAATGCGCGGATTATTAGAGTAGTCAAGCTTCGTCGCATCCAGGCTGAGCAGCACGTTCACCTTGCTCCGCGACCATTCTTTCGGCTGATAGATCTCGTCATACTTCACGAACTTCTTCGGAAAGTGCCGCACGGCGGGAAAGTCCGGATCTTCGTTAACAATCGGCGCATTGAACGTCATCCATGGGTGCTGATCGAACCAGCCACCGATCATCTCTCCATATTCTGGCCACTTGTAGTTTGTATCCAGCGCCGCGTGAATCCCCACAAAACCTTTGCCATCGTCCTTGATGAAGGACATCATGTCCTGCTTCTGACTTTCGTCCATGTCCAGTTCGCCCGTTGTGCTGGCAAATATCAAAACATCAAAGTAGTTCAGGTTCTTTGCGTTTCTTGAGAGGTCCTTCTTCGTGAGCAGTTCGGTGTCCGTGCGAATCATCGTATCCCACAATCCACTCTCCTTGCCCATCGTGTAGATGGCAGCCATCGCTGCAGAGATAGAGTCGTGTTCAAATCCTTTTGTCTGCCCAATAACCAGTACATGTTTCAAGCGAATTTGCTTGGTGTGCGGCAGCGGCGCAGTTAAACCCTGTCCCGTCTGCTCCTGTGCGTAGCTGGCATGAACGAAGACTCCGAGGCTAAACAGAGCAAGTAAAAGGAAGTTTCGAAGAGTGCGCAAGGGATCTCCCAGCCAAGCTAGAAACTGATGTTGTGCCTGAGGCATTTCGCCTCAAGGAATGCTTCAGGGTTAAGCGCGATCTCCTACGGTCTCCACCATGTATCAGGAGAACGTTCAGACGCGCAGTCAGCGACAATCGTTCGACGAAAGAAGTCTATTGTCTATTCCTGATAGATGCAATTCCCTTCCCTATAACGTTTCAGCGGTTCTGCTGCAAACACTGCCAGGGGCGCGAATTGAGTGTGATTGGAAAGAATTTCTTGATACGGTGTACTATGGTGCGCGCCGGACTAAAAGAATCAATGCGATAGAACATCTACCTTCGTTTCGGGACAAGGGGTCGGAGGTTCGAATCCTCTCGCCGCGACCATTTGCCGAAGACTTTCCTCCCACACCCCTCCTTAAATCAAGTTATGAGAATGGTCTAGGATTCTTTCGTGCCCGAAAACGTCTGGCGACGACCTGTCTAACTAGAAGGCTTGCCTAGGAGAACTGCGATGACATCATCCGTGTCTGATTTGGAGAGAGGTGGCCGACGAGCGTTTATGAAGCAGGCACTTGCTCTGACGACGGCCGCAGCTCTGCCCTATGGCAGCCGCGCAGCGCAGACTGCTCCGACGGCTGCGAGAGAGACGGATCGTGAGGCCTGGCTTGGCATCATGCAGAAGATTGCCGAGCCGGTGCTTGATGCCCTTGGACGGCGGCGACTGAAGGCTGAGATGCCTGTTGAGTGTCAGCCCGGGGAACTGGAGAGCCGACGGGAATGCACCTACCTCGAAGCGATGGGACGACTGCTCATGGGGCTTGCACCCTGGCTCGAACGAAGAGCTTCAGAAGGAAAAGAGGAGCGTCTTCGACAGCGGTACTGCGAACTGGCTCGTCAAGGTATTGTGTCTGGAACAGACCCTAACTCGCCAGACTATATGGACTTTGGCAAGCAGCCGCAGTCCCTGGTGGATACTGCGTTCCTGTCTCTGGCGATATGTCGCGCTCCGACCGAGCTCTGGAAGAAGCTCGACAAGCGATCCCAGCAGAATCTAGTCACCGCGCTCAAGGCTACGCGCAGCATTCTACCCGGGCCGAACAACTGGCTATTGTTCTCCGCGATGGTCGAGGCGGGTCTGTGTTTTATGGGTGAACCTTGGGACGCGATGCGCGTGGACTATGCGGTGCGGCAGCATGAAGCATGGTACGCCGGAGATGGAGAGTACGGCGATGGTCCCCACTTTCATTGGGATTACTACAACAGCTTTGTGATTCATCCATTGCTGTTACAGGTTCTTGAGACCGTATCGCGGGTGTCAGACAAGTGGAGGAGTTTTCTTCCAAAGATGGAAGTGAGAGCTCAACGTTATGCCGCCATTCAGGAGCGGATGATCAGCCCGGAAGGCACCTATCCAGCGATAGGACGTTCGTTGGCGTATCGCTTCGGAGCTTTTCATCTGTTGGCGGACATGTCCTTTCGCGAAAAATTGCCCGAGGATGTTTCGCTAGAGCAAGTACGCTGTGCTCTAACAACTGTCATGCGCCGGATGACCAGCGCACCTGGAACCTTCGACTCCAATGGGTGGCTTACGATAGGCTTCGCAGGCCATCAACCGAGTATGGGCGAGAGGTACATTTCGACTGGAAGCTGCTACCTGTGTTCTGCGGCCTGGTTGCCATTAGGGTTGGCGGAAGACAACGTCTTTTGGGCTGGCAACGCCAGGCAATGGACAGCCTTGAAGCTATGGAGCGGCGAAGACGTACACGTAGATCACGCTATCGAATCCTAAGCCACGCTGTACATCACGCACTCGTCCCGCCTCATATGGAGGAGGCGCAGTATCAAGCCGTATTCTCTGTAAACCTTTCTATTGACAACTCTTTTTGAGCTGTGGCCTACTGGGTCGCCTAAAATCACAAGCCGAATCTTTTCACAAAAAAAATAATTCGTGCCTCGCTTTATAGGTAATTCAAAAAGCGCGCCATGCAGCAGCCGTATGCCCCACTCGAGGAAAGCTTTATCTATGAAGAACCTGCTCAATGTCTTTCTACTTCTCTCCCTTTTACTTGTACCTCTAACCTTACCGGTGCATGCACAAACCTCTCTCGGACAAATCGCAGGCACCATCTCCGACGGCACTGGTGCTGTCGTGGACGGAGTCACCGTAACTGTGACCAACATTGGGACTAAGGCAGTACGGACAGTCACGACCGATGCTAGCGGCTATTACATCGTGACTAACCTGCCAATCGGCGACTACATCCTCGAGGTAGCCAAGACCGGTTTCCGCGGCGAGCGACGCACCGGCCTGTCCATCACCGCTGATGCACATCTCCCCGGCGACTTCCAACTGCAGCCGGGTGGCACCAGCGATACCGTGACCGTCTCCGCTGTGCTGGGCGAGAGCTTGAACACCACCAGCGGCGAGCTAGCGCACGTGATCGACACGAAACAGGTTGCGACGCTGCCCTTGAATGGCCGCAACTACACGCAGCTCATGACTCTCATCCCCGGCGCAGTCGTCACCAACCCAGATATCTTCGCCGTGACTACCAGCCTCGCTTCCACCAACCAGGTTAGCAATGGCAACCGTGCCGACTCCTCCAATCTCACCGTCGACGGCGGCTACAACCAGGTGGCCGGCAGCAATGGCAGCTTGATGAATAACGTCAGCCCCGACTTCATCCAGGAAGTCAAAATCGCCACTTCGAACTTCTCAGCGGAGTACGGCCGTACCTCGGGCCCGGCCTTCAACATCGTCACCAAGAGCGGTACCAACGGTTTCCACGGCGGCGTGTTCTATTACATGCGCAACAACTACTTCGACGCCCACAACTACTTCTCGCCCATCAAGACGCAGCTCATCTACAACGACTTCGGCTACGACGTCGGCGGCCCGATCATCAAGGACAAGCTCTTCTTTTTCGTTGGTGAGGAGTTCAAACGCCTGCGTCAGCAGCAGGCCCCTTCACGCTTCACCGTGCCTAATTCCGCACTTCTCTCGGGCAACTTCGCCGGACAGGCCCAGCTTTTCTATCCAGGAACCAAGACCCCGGTCCCGGGTAACAATATCAGCTCCCTGATCAGCGCCGATGGCACCGCCATCGCTAATGTCTACCGCACCATGTCGAAGCTCGGTATCAGTTACACGGACACACCTACCGCGAACAACCTGACGCTGGCCCCCTCCAACCCCCTCAACTTCCGCGAAGATTTGGTTCGTCTCGACTACCACCTCAACTCAAAGCACTTCCTCTACGGCCGCTGGATCAGCGATCACAACAGCCTCTTAGACCCCTTCGGAACCTTCTCCAACAGCGGCGTCCTCCCGACCACCCCCACGCAGCGCAACCGTCCCGGTCAAAGCGTCCTGGTCTCCGAGATCTGGAACATCCGTCCGAACATCATCAATCAGGCGCAGGCAAACTTCTCCTACGCGGCGCAACGCATTCCGCCTTCGGGAGTCAACTGGGAGCGCTCGACCTATGGTTTCCAGTACAACAAGCTCTACCCCGACGCCGGAACCTATCCCAACGGTATTCCTTACGTACAGATCACCAGCTTCGCTCCCTTCCAGGGACCGAACTTCGCCCTCCACTCCCCCACGACAGACATCGAACTCAACGATAGGGTTGAGATCGTCAAAGGAAACCATCTGATCAAAGTAGGTGCCATTGTGGTTCGTGATCGTATTGACCAGAATGGCCGTCCGTACTACACCGGCAACATCAGCTTCAACGCCAGCGGTAATCCGAACACCACCGGTAATGCGCTTGCGGACGCCTTGATCGGCAACTTCAACAGCTACCAGGAAGCCAGCGCAGACCCGACCGGCCACTTCCGCTTCACGCAGCCGGAGGCATTCGTTCAGGATTCATGGAAGGCTCTTCGCAACCTCAGTGTCGAGTATGGCATCCGCTTCCAGTACATCCAACCTCTCTACACGCAGGGCAACAACATGGCGAACTTCGATCCCTCCGTCTACAACCCCTCGGCGGCGGTCACCGTCAAGACAAACGGAACCATCGTCCCCGGTAGCGGCAATCCCTTTAACGGACTGGTACGCGCCGGAAGCGGTATTCCATCCGACCAGATCATTCGTGTCCCGAACGTCAACACCGCGATCTTTCCTCTGATCCCTGCTGGAGCGCCCCGCGGTCTCTACACAATGAACGGAGCATTCGGCCCGCGCGTAGGCTTTGCCTACTCGCCCAACGAGAAGACCGTCATCCGCGGCGGCTACGGCAGCTTTTACTATCGCGCCGAGGGTAACTCTACCTTCAGCCAGGTCAATGTTGCCCCCTTCCTCTCCAACACCGAGTTCGACCACGGCAACCTCTCCACCCTGGGCAACGGCACGCCGAATACCAGTGCGCTGCAAGGCACCATCACCGGCATCAATCCTCAGCTCAAGAACCCCTACACCATGCAGTACAGCCTGGGTGTACAGCGTCAGCTTCCTTCCCAGATGCTGCTCGAAGTCACGTATGTCGGCAACGTCGGCCACCACCTCCTGCGGGCACCCAATATCAACTTCCCGGACCTTACAGGAGTAGCCGCCAACCCCTCGTTCAGCACGAACTACTTCAACCCCTACAAAGGGTATGGATCTATCAACGAAACGCTCAGCGACTCCAACTCCAACTACAACGCGTTACAGGTCTACCTCTCGAAGCGTGCTGGCCGAGTTACTTTTACCGCTGGTTACACCTACGGCAAGACACTCGGCGATTCGCAGAGCAGCGGCGAACCCTCTACGCTCGAGAACTATCACAACCTGAACTACAACTACGGCTCCACCAGCTGGGATCGCAAGAACGCATTCGTCGGCACCTTCCTCTGGGACATCGCACAGCTTCGCAACCAGAATGTCTTCGTGCGTGAAAGCATCGGGGGCTGGCAGCTGAGCGGCGTCGTCCGGTCGCAGAGCGGACCGTACTACACCATCGTAGGTAATACCTCCACTGGTACCCGTCGCGCCAACTACGTCGGCGGGAGCTACCTGGTCACCAGTGGCCGCAACGCGAACAATTACATCAACAAGGCTGCCTTTACGGCGGCTCCAGCCAACGCGTTTGGTACTTCCGGCGTCTCCAACGTTCAGGGCCCTGGCCTCGAGCAGAGCGACATCACCCTCGGAAAGGGCTTTGCGACAGAGAGGCGTGTGCAGGGTAGGTTCCAGGCGGATATGTTCAATGTCTTCAACCACACGAACTACTCCACCCTGAACACCACCGTCACCAACTCGAACTTCGGCACATTATCCGCGGCTTACCCGCCTCGGCAGATGCAGTTTGGCTTGAAGCTTACGTTCTAGTCTTTGATAACAGCATTACGGGCGGAGCCGGCACATCGACCCCGCTCGTAATCAATTGTGATGATCGATTATGTGGAAGTGATCTTTTATTTAACCGATTTGCTCATGAAGTCTGCTACCACGCGGGCACCCAATTTCTGGGTCTGTTGTTCTGCTGGCATGAGCGAAGTTCATTCTCTCGATCGGAGATATATCGTGGGCGGAAAAATTACGCTGCAAGAAGCAATTGCCGGGAGTGATCAGATCATGATCGACTCTGTGAAAGATATGGTCAGCGATACCTGGAGCAATCCCACAGATGCAAGAGTAGCAGTGGTGACTTTTAAAACAAATGTTCTTATGGGAGAGCGAGCGAGGTCAGTGAATGCCTCAATTCAGCCGGAGTATTACACGTACGGTTATGAACCAAGCCCGACCGAATTAGGTTTTTGTATCGGTTCGGTGACGAAGGCTTTTACAGGGACAATGCTTGCATGGCGGACAGTGAATGACGATATAGCCCTAGGCGACCCTACAGACCCCGGACAGGACGGAGGGCCAGGCACCACCACTTACAACTTGGACGCACTGGCGCAACAGTGGCTGCCAAGACGCGCCAAACATCACGACGGGAGAATCAGCACGGTCACGCTAGGGCAACTGGCGACCATGAGCTCCTGCATGATCGATAATCTGGCTGACCAAAAGGTGCAGGACCATGGTCTCTACAATGGCGAGAATAATCCCGATGTAGCGCCTAATCACGAACAAGTTAACGCTTGGTGCGATGACAGCAACTGGAAGAGACCTCGCGATTGTTCGCCGGAAAAGAAGGCCAATTATTCCAACTGGGGGTCGCTCACTCTCGGTTTTGCGGTGACACAGCCGGATGGGTACGATTACGACACTACTTTGAGCAACCTAATCAATGGTCCATTGGGGCTTTCGTCTGCAACGAACACCGATGTGAATACGGCCACATGGCAAGGATATGACAAGCGAGGTAACCCCGCACCTGGCAAAGCGCACGGCATTCGAAGCACCAGAAGCGACATGACTCTTTTTGTTGGCAGTTATCTGTATTACATGATGAAAACGATGTATGCAGATCTGCAGAGCGACACAAAAGACGGCCTCTGGTCACGTATCACGCAACTTGCGCTTAGTCCTCCCTATAGTGGTGTAAATTGGGCTCTCGACTGGGGAATCGGCACAATCAATATAAAGAATATGAAGAGGAACAATGTCCCGCTCTGGTCGAAGAATGGTATGACGCCGAAGCAGGGTTTCAGCTCCTATGTGGCATTTGCGCAGATGGCCACACAGCTGCCAGGTATTACAATCCTGGGTCAGGTTGGCGTAATTGTTCTTGTGAATAAGAATATGCAAGGCAGCGCCCCAAACCCAGTTGCTTATGGAAACGCAGTGATTGACTATCTAGTGGGCAATACCCCGAAACCTATATGGGAACCCAAGTCCGATCCGGCAGATGATCTGGAAAGCGATGATCCTGTTAAAGGCGATGTGTAGGCTTGTGTGTCGGCTGCAATCGGTTCTGCGAGTGTGAAAGCGTCATGATTTCAGGCTGTCCATAATTAGGCATTCCACTTAACTCATAAGATCTGGTGGCTGGCGATAACGCCGAGGAGCAGCTCGCTCAAGCTATTGAAAGAAAAGAACTGTGTAACAGCCAGTCGCCTTTCTTGATAGACTAAAGCGTTAGCTTGTAGCGAATCATGCCAGAACCCCGAGCCAGAACGTATCACAGAAACCGCGTCGCCAATACCTTTTCAGAGGAGATCGGCGCCATGCTTGAGGGAGAGCTCTCCGATCCGCGCATCTCGCCCAGTTATGTCACCGAGGTCGTCCTCGCTCCAGGAGGTAAATCGGCCCGCATCTTCGTCGCCGTTCACGGTGACACCGCCGAGGAGGAGGAGACGCTAGCAGGGTTGATGACCGCTCGTGGCTACATCCGCTCTCAACTGCGAGACCGCATGGGCGTACGCCATGTTCCCGAGCTGACGTTCGCCATCGATCGTTCCCAGAAGATGACAGGCCGCATGGACGAGCTCCTCGGACGGATGCGCAAGCGCGACAAGAAACGTACTGACGTCACTCCCCCTCTTCCGGAGCCCACGCCCAACACATGACGCACGACGAAGCGATTCTCAAAATCCTTGATACCTTCCGCACTCACAAGCGGTTTGTCGTGACCGCTCATTCGCGGCCTGATGGAGATGCAATCGGCTCCTCCCTTGCGCTCGCCGAAATCCTCGATCAGCTCGGCCATGAGGTCGACGTCGTCTTTGCGGACCCGGTTCCCGACATCTACGGCACCCTTCCAAACATCGGCCGCATCCGCCAGGCCTCCCATGCTGGAGACGACCAGAGTCCTGTCATCATCCTCGAATGCGACAACCTCCAGCGCACGGGCTTACTTGGCCTCGATGGCCGGCTTGTGATTAACATCGACCACCACTCCAGCGGTCGTCCCTATGGTTCGGTCAACTGGATCGACGAGAACGCCTGCGCCGTCGCCGCCATGATCTACCGCATCGCCCTGGCGGCCCAGGTCAAGGTGACCCCCTCGATGGCCACCTGCCTCTACACCGCTGTCCTCTCCGACACCGGCTCCTTTACTTATCCTGGAACCTCAGCCGAAACCTTCGACCTCGCGCATTCGCTCACCCTACAAGGAGCCAGTCCGAGCCAGATCGCCCGCGACATTCTCTTCTCCTCTCCCCTGAGCAAGATCAAGCTTCTGGGAACAGCCCTCTCCAATCTTGAATGCGACGGCCCAACAGCCTGGACCTGGGTGACACAAAAAGATCTGGATCTAGCCGGTGCCAACTCGGAAGATTGTGAAGGCGTCGTCAACTACCTCATCGGCATCGTCGGAGTCGAATCCGCTGTTTTTCTGCGTGAACTCCCCTCTGTTAACCAGTTCCGGCTGAGCATTCGCAGCAAAGGCCGTGTAAACGTTGCACTCGTCGCAGAAGCTTTTGGTGGTGGCGGGCATCGTACCGCCAGCGGATGCACCATAGAAGGCCCATTGGCAGACGCAACCGAACGTATCCTGAAACAGCTCCGGGCTGAACATCTGTTAGCCTGAGAGCGCTCAACTTATTGTGATCGTGACTGAAATCCCGCAATCCGCCGGCTCTGGCGTACAGAAGGACCGTGCAGTAGTGATCTGGATGCGCAGATTTTTCCGGAGTTCCGCGGCCACAGCACCCAAAGAGTTCTTCGTCCTCTTCGTCGTGACCGTGTTCCTACTGCTTTACGGACTTGTGCCCGCATTTGGAGGAGACCAGCTTGGCCTCGTGGGTGCCGATGAGCCGAGATACGCCCAGATTGCTCGGGAGATGCTCGAGGCCCACTCCGCCACCTGCCATGAAGTTCATGCCAAGATGACACCTCGCAGCCTCCATCTTGCCGATCTCGAAAATTCCTATCGCTGCCTCGTGGGCGGAACAGTCACACCGATTCTGTATGGAAAGCCCTGGTTGGAAAAGCCAGCTCTCTATTACTGGCGAGCAATGAGCTTCTTCAAGGAGTTCGGAGTCTCGGACTGGTCGGCAAGGCTTCCCTCCTCCTCCGGCGCCTTTTTCCTGATCTTGCTGGTTTTTCTGCATCTCCGCCGGTTCCGGCCCGGGGGGCATCTGGATGCCGCGCTGATTACAGCCTCCTGCGTTGGCATGGTGAGCTTTGCGCGGGGGGCTTCGACCGACATGCAGCTCGCGGCTCCCTTCTGTATCGGGATGCTCGGATGGTATGCCTGGTATGAGACTGGGAAGAAGTTCTGGCTCTTCGACCTGTACTTCTTCGGAGCTGCAGCCACGTTGGCAAAGGGTCCGGTAGCCCCGTTTCTGGCGCTGACTATTATTGTTCTGTTTTTGGGACTTCGACGTGAATGGTCGGCTTTGCGGAGGACGATCTGGTTGCCCGGCATCATTCTCTACCTTGCCATGGTGCTCCCTTGGTACATCGCTGTTCAGAAGAGCAACCCGACTTTCTACCGGTCGTTCTTTCTCGAACACAATCTGGAGCGCTTTGCGACGAACCGCTACCAGCACCATCAGCCTTTCTGGTACTACATTGCAGTTTTGGTGTTGGCCATGATGCCATGGACCGTCCTTTCGATGAGGGCTCTGGTGGACTCAGTTCAGGTAGCCATCGCTGAGTGGAAGGCGCGGCATAAGCCTCAGCGTTATCTTGGACACGTCCGCGCCGGGGATGCCTTCCCTGAGTTTCTCGTCCTGTGGACGCTGTTCCCTATCCTGTTTTTCTCCTTCTCCGGGTCAAAGCTTCCTGGCTATATTCTTCCCTCGATACCTCCTCTCGCTATTTTGACGGGCGACTATCTGAATCGAATCCGCCGCGAAGGTCTCCCCCGGTGGCTGCTCTGGTCCCATGCGGCGATGTGCATGCTTTTGGTCTTTGTTCTCGTTCTGGCACCCCAGCATATGCAGTACGAAACACTGGTACCCCCGATCCGCTGGCTCTTGATGGCGGGAGGTGCCGCCGCCGCGATGGGCCTTGCAGTGCTGGTGATCATTCGCAAGGGAGGCATTGCACAGGTACGGAACGCGACCTTGCTCCCGATCATCGCGACGTTGGTCTTTCTGCTGGGCTTCCATGGCAAAGATCTTGATTTGAACTACTCCGCCCGTCCGCTCGCCAATGAGATCCAGCGTCAGGCGCCAGACGTGAAGGTACTGGCGGTCCAAGCGGTCAAGCGTGACATGGACTATGGACTGGCCTTCTATCGCAATGAGGCTCTGACCCATTACAACGTGGACGGCGTCCCAGCAGGAGAGCATCTTCTGGTGATCCCGACTAACAACTCTGCCGATCTCGATCGTTGGCTGGCCGGGCGCATCTACAAACCGCTCTTCCTGTATGAACCGCAGGGGCTGGAAGTTTATAAAGTCTACGCACGATAGGTGACACCGGGGTTTCTTGTTCGCGACCGGAGTGACCAAAGATACTTCCCCTGCGGTAAGCTCGAACAGACATGACGGTCGCGACTCAACTCGAGCTACTGGATCTCCGGCATTTCTCCGCGCGTCAGCTCCGACCCCTGCTCGAGCAGGAGGCTCGCCTCTGGAAGAATCGGCTGCGATGGGACTACCAGAGCTCTACAGAGCTGCTGCTACAGTACCTCGATTCACGCGTGCTTCCTGGGTTCGTTGCGTTGGACCGTGGACGCATCTGCGGGTTTACCTTTTGCGTCTACGAAGGCAATAAAGCAGTGGTGGGGGATGCTTACGCGTCCGCGGATGATGCCGCATCATCGCTGGCGATCTCCAAGACACTGCTGCATCACTTGCTGGAGATGCTGCTCCACTCTCCAAACATCGAGCGTATCGAGTCGCAGCTCCTGTTGTACGACAGTGGAGTGATCGACGGCGTCTTTGCAGCCTCCGGCTTCGAGATGTTTCCCCGGAAGTTCATGGAGTGGAATCTGCAAAACGATAGGCAATCTCCTCTGGAGCCGTCGCCTTGGCCCGAGGGAATTGAACTCTCCCGGTGGTCAGCGGGCGACTACCACTACGCCGCCGAGTTGATCCACCTGTCCTATGCCGACCACATCGACGCGATGGTCAATGACCAGTATCGTTCGCTCCATGGGTCGCTGCGCTTTCTGCACAACATCGTCCGCTTCCCCGGATGTGGGGTGTTCGATGCGAACTCTTCCTGGGTGCTGCGGGACAAGATAAGCCATGCGCTTGTGGGCATCGTTCTCTCCTCCGATGTTGGAGAGAAAGTAGCGCACATCACACAGCTTTGCGTCTCGCCTGCGTATCGAGGCCACGGGTTGGCGAAGCGACTGATGAGCCACTGCGCTGCCAACCTGCGACAGATCGGCTTCAACGCCATTACGCTCACTGTGACCGAAGCCAATCTGGAAGCCATGCGGCTCTACGAGGGATTGGGATTCGTAACGAGGCACAGCTTTGAGGCAATGGTCTACGACCAGACACTGCCTGCAAAACACGATTAGGCCCGATCAATCCCCGGTTATTCGACGTGATAATTGGGAGCTTCACGAGTGATGATGACATCGTGGACGTGACTCTCGCGGAGGCCGGCGTTCGAGATGCGGATGAACCGGGATTTGGTCTGAAGGTCAGCGATGGTCTCGCAGCCGAGATAGCCCATGCCGGAACGCAATCCGCCGACGAGCTGATAGACCATTGCTTCGAGCGGTCCACGGTGGGGTACGCGGCCTTCGATACCCTCGGGGACAAACTTTGCAAGGCGGTTCTGCGTGCTGCCTTCGCGGGCGGTCAGCGAGGGACGCTCGGTGCTGGCGGCCTCGTTCATATCTTCCTTACCCTGGAAGTACCGCTCGCCGGAGCCCTGTGCCATGGCAGAGAGTGAACCCATGCCGCGATATGCCTTGAAGGAACGTCCCTGATAGAGAATGGTTTCGCCGGGGCTTTCGTCGACACCAGCGAAGAGCGACCCCATCATGACTACGCTCGCACCGGCGGCGATCGCCTTGGTGACGTCGCCGGAGTACTTGATGCCGCCATCGGCGATGATGGGGATGTTGCGCTCGCGGCCAGCGCGGAAGGCTTCGGAGATGGCCGTGATCTGGGGCATGCCTGCGCCAGTGACCATGCGCGTGGTGCAGATGGAGCCAGGGCCGATGCCGACCTTGACGGCGTCAGCTCCGGCGTCCATGAGGGCGATGGCGCCCTCGTAGGTGGCGACGTTGCCTGCGAGGAGGTCAACCTCCGGAAAGCGTTGCTTGCACTCGCGGACGGCTTCGAGGACGCGTGAGGAGTGTCCGTGGGCGGAGTCGATGGCGAGGGCGTCGACCCGGGCGGCGACAAGTTCAGCAGCCCGCTCCAGGAAGTCTCCTGTGGCACCGATGGCAGCGGCGACCCGGAGGCGACCCTGGCTGTCCTTCGAAGCATTCGGATATTTCAGCTTTTTCTGAATGTCCTTGACAGTGATGAGCCCCTTCAGCTCGTACTCGTCGTTGACGACCAGGAGCTTTTCTACCCGGTGCTGGTGGAGGATGTGCTCCGCTTCCTGGAGAGTCGTGCCTACGGGCACAGTGATGAGGTTGGTCTTCGTCATGACGGAGTCGATGGAAAGGTCTGTCCGCGAGACGAAGCGAAGGTCGCGATTGGTGAGGATGCCGACCAGGCGGCGATTCTTGGTGACCGGGACGCCGGAGATCTTATAGCGGCGCATCACCTCAAGGGCGTCCGCGATGGGCTGCTCGGGGGAGATCGTGACGGGATCGACGATCATGCCGCTTTCCGAGCGCTTTACCTTATCGATCTCACCAGCCTGCTGCTCAATCGAGAGATTGCGGTGGACTACTCCCAGGCCTCCCTGCTGGGCCATGGCGATCGCGAGACGCGACTCGGTAACGGTGTCCATGGCGGCTGACATCAACGGGGTATTCAGCGTGATGCTGCGGGTGAGCTGGGTCTGGGTGCTGACCTGCGTGGGTACGACATCGCTATAGGCAGGGACGAGGAGAACATCGTCAAAGGTCAAGGCTTCTACTAGAGGGAGATTGATCATAATGGGCATTCGCGCCGCAGGAGCATCGAAAAATGCTTGCAGGTTGATCGATTGTAGAGTTGTGCGCGGGTGAGAGCAAATCTAGAAAGGTTTTTGACCGGAAAGACAGGGAAAAGAGTCGGTGTTCCAGGCAAACCGCAGGTCCTTCGACTTCGCTCAGGATGACAGAGTTTTGGAGTGTTTTTGGGTGGGGTGAGGTTATACGCCCCATCCATCGCGGTGAGACCGCGATGGATGGGGCACCCGGCACTTATAGAACATTGAAATCGCTCGCTTGTCGATGTATCATTGCGATTGCAAGCGAATTTGTTCCGTCGTACTGAATACACCGTGAGCAAACCGGGATTGACGGGAAAGATGAGTGGGCCGATGCCCACTTTTTATTTGCTCTAAAAACAATCCGTAGATTCACTGCATCGAATAGAAAAGACTATGGCAGTTCAGTTAGAGGAAATCCGGAAAGTAGCACAGCGGGTCGCCGCTTCGCACCATCTGGAGCTTGTGGATCTCGAGTTCCAGGGAGGCGTAAAGTTCCGGACGCTGCGTATTTTTCTTGAAAAAGACGCAGTAGAGAGAGCAAAGCTGGCCGCACAGGCACAGGCCGGTGAGGCGGAAGAGCTGCCCAAGGGCGTACCGGCAGAGATGCTCTCTGGTGTCACCCACGAAGATTGCGCGGTATTTGCACAGGACTTTGGAACGGTTCTCGATGTAGAAGACCTGATACCCGGGGCTGAGTACACGCTGGAGGTCTCATCACCCGGACTGGAACGAAAGCTTTCAAAGGCTGAAGATTTTTCACGGTTTCAGGGCAGTCTGGTTAAGTTACAGACGTTTACGCCGGTCAACAACAATCGCCAGTGGCAGGGTCGCCTGACGACGTTTGCCGACAATATTTTGACGCTGGATCTCGCGGCGATCAAGCAGAAGGGCAAGGCTCGGAAGGCGACAACCGAGCAAATCGTGACGATCTCTCTGGCGAACGTTGAGAAGGCCAATCTGATCGCCGAAATTTAGCTTCCGCAGTCGCAAAAAGCTTCATACGAAATTCACGTAGTTGAGTTAAGGACGAGTGAGCAATGGCAAGTGTTCTGTACCAGTCAATTGAAACGTTGAGCCGCGATAAAGGCATTGAGCCTGAGATCGTTGTCGGCGCCGTCGAGGATGCTATCGCGCTGGCGACCCGTAAGTACTACAAAACGCAGGAGAATATGCGCGCCGAGATGGACCGCGAGACCGGCGAAATCCGCGCCTATGTCTATAAAACGGTCGTCGAGAGCCCAGAGCAGGTGGACGACGAGATCAACCAGATCACCCTCGATCAAGCTCGCGACCTCGCTCCAGAGGTCGAGGTCGGCGGAGAGCTGCGCTTCTACAAGGACACCACCCCACTCGGTCGCATCGCGGCTCAGATGGCGAAGCAGGTCATCTTCCAGAAGGTGCGTGAGGCGGAGCGTGATACCGTCTTCAACGAGTACAACCACCGCGCCGGAGAGGTTCTGACAGCGACTGTGAAGCGCCTGGAGCCGATGGATGTGATCTTCGACCTGGGCAAGGCCGAGGCCCGGATGCCGAAGCGTGAGCAGTCTCGACTGGAGCAGTTTGCCATCGGCGAACGGGTCCGGGTCGTGCTTCTGCGGGTCGACCGCGCTGCCAAGGGGCCGCAGGTGATCGTCTCCCGTGCCGCCCCGGCACTGGTCCAGAATCTGTTCCAGAGTGAGGTCCCGGAGATTTATGACGGTACCGTGAGCATTCGCGCCATCGCCCGCGAGGCTGGTGAGCGCACGAAGATTGCTGTCATGAGCCGCGATAAGGATGTCGACCCGGTCGGCGCCTGTGTCGGTATGAAGGGGATGCGCGTCCAATCGATCATTCGTGAGCTGCGCGGCGAGAAGATCGATATCATCGAGTTCTCCGAGGAGATCACCACCTTTGCCGAGAAGGCGCTGCAGCCGGCGAAGGTCAGCCGCGTCTCGATCGTCGATCTGGCGGATAAGCAGATCGAAGTGATCGTCGACGACACGCAGCTCTCGCTTGCGATCGGCAAAAAGGGCCAGAATGTGCGCCTGGCGGCGAAGCTGCTGCAGTGGAAGATCGACATCAAGAGCGAAGAGGAGAAGCGCCAGGAGGTCGAGCAGCAGATGCAGGCGATGTCTGGCGGCCCGACGACTCCGATTGAGCAGATCAGTGCCCTGGGCGAGGCAATTCTCGAGAAGCTGATTGCCGCTGGCATCACCACGGTCGAGGAGCTTGCGGACATGACGCCGGAGCAATTGGAAGAGGTTCCCGGAATTGGCGAGAAGACGGTCGAGAAGATCTCGGTCGCCGTCCGCGAGTATTTTGAAACGGGTGCTGCACCTTCAGCTACTGAGAACGCATCTGAAACCGGATCGGCCGAGGAGAGTTCCCTGGAGAAGACGCCGGAAGAGATTCTGGCAAGTGAAGCAGGAAGTGGCCGTGCGGAAGAGATAAAAACCCGGTCGACGGAGGACATTACCGACGCGGAAGAAGCTGAATCCGCCAGTGACGCCTTCAGCGAAGCCGATGCCCGGGAAGAAGCGATTGAACAGGATAACGATGCCGTAGACACCCTGGTCGATGAGAGCCAGGAGACCTCCGATGAGGGAGTCGATACGGACGGACATGATCGTGGTTAGCAGGACCGGCCACGCAACGAAACATTACATGGTTCGCGAAGCACGCGATCTCAGTAATAATAAAGACTGTAACGATTCCTACCTCGATGAGGCTGATATGAACAGCTAAGGGCGCAAGGAAGCGAAAAGGGACGGATGAGCAAAGTTCGAATCAACGATCTGGCACGAGAACTGGAAGTAAAGAGCAGGCCTATCCTGGACGCGCTCGAAGCAATCGGCGTAACAGGAAAGACCCACTCCAGCTCTATCGAAGCCGACCAGGCCGAAAGGGTCCGGGACTACTTCAGCGGCGGAAGCCGTGGCGCAAGTGCGTCAAAGCAGGTTGAGGCAAAGCCGAAGTTTGACCTGTCGAACATCTCGAAGCCAGGCGACGCCATGAAGGCGATCCTCGAGCGCAAGCAGGCCGAGGCCGCTGGCGTCAAAGCTGTGCCACCCCGGCCAGTCGTTGCCGCTGCTGCCACTCCAACGGCTCCTGTTGCCGCTGCTCCTGCCGTCCGGCCAGCCGCTCCTGTTGTGGCAGCCGCTGCGCCGGGGACGACGAGCACCGCTCCTGCCCCACGCCGTATTGTGCCGCTCCCGCGGCAGCAGGCGAATATTGTCGCACCGGCACCAGCACCGGCGATTGCAAGCAAGCCTCCGGTTGGCCCGGTCATCGCGAAACCTCCCGTTGTGGTTGCAGCGCCTACCGCTCCAGTGGCAACTCCGCCGATGGTAGCTGCAGCTGCTCCGCGACCGATTGTCGCGCCGCCAGTGACTCCGGCTGTTGTAGCTGCTCCTGCCGCTCCTGTGGCGGCGACACCTGCTGCTGCAGATTCCGCACCAGCTGTGCCTGTACAGCCTGCTTCTGAGACCTCTGCTGTTGCCTCGGCTCCTGAGCCCACGGCTGCTGCTCCGGCACCTCCCGTTGGGCCCGCTCCGCGTCGCGTCATTATGCCGCAGACTGGACCCCGGCCCATCTATACCGCTCCTCCGCCCCCTCCGGGTGGTGTTCAGCGCGGACGTCCCATCTTTGAGCGCCCGCGGCCTCAGACTCCGGGTGCACCCGGGTCGCGTCCGACTCCCGGGATGGCTCCAGGAGCCAGGCGCCCAATGCATCCGACCCGAACTTTTCCAGGTGGTCCCGGAGCCCCCGGTGGAGCACCGGGACGTCCGGGCTTCACCCCGGGTGGTCCGCGGCCAGCCTTCGGAGCCCGTCCTGGCTTCGGTGCACGTCCTGGCGGGCCAGGTGGAGCACCGGGAGTTATGCCCGGTCCTGGCGAAAATCCGAGTGGCATGAGGCCGGCTGCGCGACCAGGTCAGCGTCGTGGCGGTCAGCGTTACGAGAAGACCAAGGAAGGCCCGATGAAGGGCTTCCAGCCGCCACCACGTTATGGTGGGCAGCAGATCTCGCGCGAGCCGTTGCCGATCACCAAGACCATCACGGTGACGGAAGGGATCAGCGTCAAGGATCTCGCTGAGAAGCTGGACGTTCGCGGTAAGGATTTGATCGCTACCCTGCTGATGAAGGGGGTCTTCGTTACCGTCAATCAGTCCCTCGAAGGGGAGCTGGTCAAGGACGTCGCCCGCCAGTTCGGCGCTGACGCTCAGATCATCAGCGTGGAAGAGCAGTTGGAGAACGAGGCTATTGAGGGCTTCCTCGAAGATACGACCGGTATGGTCGAGATCGCTCGCTCCCCTGTTGTCACCGTAATGGGTCACGTCGATCACGGAAAAACTTCACTGCTCGACGCGATCCGCTCAACCGATGTGGCGGCTGGCGAAGCTGGCGGTATCACACAGCACATCGGAGCGTACAAGGTCCATGTGTCCAAGCCCGACTCGCCTGCCTTTGGACGTGAGATCGTCTTCCTGGATACCCCGGGTCACGAGGCGTTTACCCGCATGCGTGCTCGCGGCGCCAAGATCACGGACATCGTCGTGGTCGTCGTGGCTGCCGATGATGGTGTCATGCCGCAGACCCTCGAGGCGATCGACCACGCGAAGGCTGCGAACGTTCCGATCATCGTGGCCGTCAACAAGATCGATAAGCCGGATGCGAATCCTGACCGCGTGAAGCAGCAGCTTGCGGATCGTGGCCTGCAGCCCGAGGCGTGGGGCGGATCGACGGTATTCGTCGATGTGTCGGCTAAGAAGCGCCAGAACCTCGATCTTCTTGAGGAGATGATCTGCCTGGTTGCCGATATCGCCTCTCCGAAGGCACAACCGGACCGGCCTGCTGTCGGTACGGTCATCGAAGCGAAGCTGGATCGCGGACGCGGTGCCGTTGCTTCGATCCTCGTGCAGAACGGGACGTTGCGTCTTGGCGATAGTTACATCGTAGGAAACACCTTCGGTAAAATTCGCGCCATGTTCGACGATCGTGGACGCTCGATCACCGAGGCTGGACCGTCGACCCCGGTCGAGATTCTTGGTCTCGAAGGAATGCCAGATGCAGGCGATACCTTCCTGGTCATGGCGGACCGCGACAAGGCCAAGGGTATCGCGCAGTATCGCAAGATGAAGGAACGCGAGGCGCAGCTTGCCAAGAGCTCCCGCGTCTCGCTCGAGGGACTTGCCGAACAGATCAAGCAGGCCGGAATGAAGGACCTGAACCTGATCCTGAAGGGCGACGTGCAGGGTTCGGTCGAAGTGCTGGCCGATTCACTGCAGCGGATGTCGACCGAGAAGGTTCGCGTGCGTGTTCTGCACTCGGGAGTTGGTGCTATCACCGAGTCCGACGTGCTTCTGGCTTCTGCATCGAACGCCGTCATCATCGGCTTCAATGTACGTCCGGATCGCAAGTCGGCAGAGATCGCCGACCGCGAGAACGTCGAGATTCGTCTGCACTCCATCATCTACGATCTGCAGGATGAGATCACCAAGGCGATGTATGGCCTGCTCGAGCCGGTATTCAAGGAGAACTACGCTGGCCGCGCAGAGGTCCTGAACGTCTTCAAGATCACGAAGGTCGGACAGATCGCTGGTTGCCGCGTCACCGATGGGCTCATCAAGCGCGACTCACAGGTTCGCCTGCTGCGCGAAGGCAACGAGGTCTGGAGAGGCAAGATCAGCTCGCTCAAGCGCTTCAAGGACGATGTGTCCGAGGTTCGTCAGGGCGTGGAGTGCGGTATCGATCTCAGCGGCTACAAGGACATCCGCGCTGGGGACATCATCGAAGCCTTCACCACAGAGAAGCTGGCTGCCGAGCTGGGCGAGAACTCGATTGTCGCCCGCAAGGCGGAGAAGGCTGAGAAAGAGCGGGCCGCAGCAGCAGCCGCTACCGACGCGGTCACCGCGCAGTCTTAACCAACGCAACATCAAAGAAATAGAGGGCGCATCTCCTACAGGAGATGCGCCCTTCGTTCTTGCAGTGAAAAGAAATACAATCGCCCCCGAGGGAACCGAATGAATTTGTCCGATATTCAAGCTGCACTGCGCGACCAGCATCTCGATGGTTGGCTTTTTTACGACCATCATCATCGCGACCCATTGGCTTATCGAATTCTGGGGCTGGACGAACATGCGCACGTAACGCGACGCTGGTTCTACCTGATCCCAGCGGAGGGTGAGCCGAAGAAGCTGGTGCATCGTATTGAGAGTGGCAGACTGGACACGCTTCCTGGGAGCAAGACGGGCTATTCCTCGTGGCAGGAGCTTGAGGCCGGGGTAAAGACGATGCTGGCGAGCAAGACCCGGCTGGCGATGCAGTACTCCCCGCGTAATGCCATCATGGCGATCTCGCTGGTGGACGCAGGAACGGTGGAGATGCTGCGCGAGATGGGCAAGGAGATCGTCAGCTCGGCAGATCTGGTCAGCCAGTTCGAAGCTGTCCTGAGCGAGCCGCAGATTGCGTCCCATTATGTTGCTCAGGAGAAGATCGACCGGATACTTACGGCTGCCTGGAAGGAGATCGGCGACAGGGTCCGTGGGGCAGGGACTGATGAGTTTGCGATGGTCGAATATCTACAGCGGGCGATGACGAGCGAGGGGCTGGTCTGGGAGCATGGGCCCAATGTCAGCGTAGGTGCCAACAGCGCGGACTCGCACTATGAGCCGACGCCGCAGAGTTCCAAGGCCATTCGCAAGTGTGATTTTGTCCTCATTGATATCTGGGCTCGAGTGGATCAGCCGGGAACTTGTTTCTACGACATTACGTGGACAGGGGTCGTTGATCGTGAGCCCACGGAGCGCGAGCGATTGGTCTTCGAGACGGTACGAGATGCACGGGACGCAGCGATCCAAGCCGTCCAGAAGGCTTACGCAGCAGGCATCTCGATCGCAGGCTGGCAGGCGGACGATGCTGCCCGGGCGGTCATCCGTAATGCTGGCTTTGGGGAGTGGTTTACGCACCGGACCGGGCACAACATCGCAACGGACCTGCATGGGAACGGAGCCCATCTGGATAACCTGGAGACCCACGACGAACGGCTGCTGCTGCCGAGTACCTGCTTCTCCGTGGAGCCGGGAATCTACTTCCCGGGGGAGTTTGGTGTGCGGAGTGAGATCAACATGATGACTCGGCCGGGACAAGCGACGGTGACTGGCCGGACGCAGAGCGAACTAGTGCGGATCTAACTGGTATCATTGGGAACGAATGGCGACGAATGCACAAGCGGTAACTCGGGTTCAGGGTAAGTCCCCTGTGTCACCGATATTGGTTCTCTTTGCGGGCTGGCTGGTTCCGGGAGCGGGTCATTTCCTCATTCGAAAGTGGGGACGGGGTGCGCTACTGCTCCTTTCGATTGTGGCGATGTTTGCGATCGGCCTCTCGCTACAGGGTAAGGTCTATGTCCCGAATATCTCGGAGCTTCTCGATATCCTCAATTTTGCCGGTGACCTTGGAACTGGACTGCTCTATGTCATTGCTCGAGCGATGGATCTGGGCGCTTCGTCCGTTCAAACGGCAGTGGCGGACTATGGAAGCAAGTTCATCGTCGTGGCTGGACTGCTGAATATTATTTCGGCGGTCGATGCCCACTCATTGGCGACAGGGAGGAAGCGGTCTTGATGCTCTCTCACTTTAGCGCCATGGTGCTCTTCTCTTTCTTCTGCTCGATCGTGTTTGGAATCACGCAACGGTCAGAGCCTAATAAGATGGTTCGGTTCGGGGCATTCTGCTTTATCCTTTTTGTCGGTGGAACGATCGTTGCCGGTTGGTTGATGTGGTTGATTAAGCACTAGATACAAAACGCTTTAAGCAAGAAAGAGGCGTACCAAATCGGTACGCCTCTTTTGTTAGATTGCTAAATCTGACTACTCAGCGCTGGGGCTAGGAGCTTCGCCAGGGTTCTGCTCTTCCATCTGCTTCTGAAGCTCCTCGCGCTTCTTCGTGCGGGCTTCGTCACGCTTCTGGCGCTTCTCATCCAGCTCGTGCTCTGCACCGAGAAGTTCGATGAAGGCCATCTCGGCAGCATCACCCTTACGAGCGCCTGTGCGAACGATGCGGACATAACCACCGGGGCGAGTCGCGTAACGCGGGGCTACGGTGTTGAAGAGGCGGTCGACCGACTCCGGGGTCATCAGGTACGAGAGAGCCTGGCGGCGGGCGTGGACGGTTCCGCGCTTGCCGAGGGTAATCATCTTCTCGACGAGGGGACGCGTGGCCTTGCACTTGGTGATCGTGGTTTCGACACGATCCATCAGAATGATGGAGGTGACCAGGTTCCGCAGCATGGCACGGCGGTGGCTGGTGTTTCGTCCTAGTTTGAATCCTGCATTGCGGTGACGCATAGCGGTGTAATCTCCTTCGACTCGGCTTAGGCCGGGAGTCGGTTACTGCTGAAATAGCGCGAACCGAGGTTCGTGCGGTGAAACGGGAGCGTAAGCTCCCTCTTGCTCAAACAGAAAAACTGCGGAGCGGTGAGGTTGAAATCACCGCTCCGGCTGGTTTAGAAGTTCTCGGGCTCGTTCGCGGCGGGGAGATCGAAATCTTCATCCTCGTCCTCGTCGTCCTCATCGTCAAAGTTGCCAAAGGAAGCGGCAAGTGTGGCTGCCGGCAGCACGGAGGTTGGGCCGGGCTGGGGGTTGCCGTTCTCGTCGATCTTCATACCCAGAGAGAGGCCCATCTGAGCAAGGATCTCCTTGATCTCATTGAGAGACTTGCGACCAAAGTTCTTGGTCTTGAGCATCTCGGCTTCGGTCTTCTGGATCAACTCGCCGATGGTGGCGATGTTGGCGTTCTTCAGACAGTTGTAGCTGCGGACGGAGAGCTCAAGCTCTTCGACCGAGCGGTTGAGGTTCTCGTTGCGGATCGCGGGGCCGTCGTGCAGGCCGTCGTGACCAGCTTCCATCTCCTCTTCAAAGTTGATGAAGATGGTCATGTGGTCCTTCAGCAGCTTGGCGGAAAGGCCGAGAGCGTCTGCAGGAAGAACAGTTCCGTTGGTCCAGATCTCGATGGTGAGCTTGTCGAAGTCGGTGATCTGACCGAGACGGGCTGCTTCCACGAGGTAGTTGACCTTGCGGACGGGCGAGTGAACGGAATCGACGGGGATGAAGCCGAGGCCAAGGTCGCCGTCGAAGTTCTTATCGGCAGAGATGTAGCCACGGCCGCGCTTCAAGCGCATCTCCATGTCGATCTTGCCGCCTTCAGAGACGGTGCAGATGTAGACGTTCTTGTCGAGGATCTCAACGTCGCCATCGGCCTCGATCGAGCCGGAGGTAATGACACCGGCTGTGTCGGCGCGCAGGTAGAGAGCCTTGGGGCCATCGCCTGCAAGCTTGAAGGGGATCTGCTTGAGGTTCAGGATGATGTCGGTAGCGTCTTCCACCACTCCGGTGATGGACTGGAACTCGTGCAGAACGCCTTCGATACGGACAGCGGTGACTGCGGCGCCTTCGATGGAGGACAGCAGGGTGCGGCGAAGTGCATTGCCAATGGTAGTACCGAAGCCACGCTCAAAGGGCTGCGCGGAAAACTTGCCGTACTTGTCGGTCAGGGTTTCGGTTTCGACTGCGAGACGCTTGGGCTTTTGAAAACCTCTCCAAAGCATGTGTTTCTCCTTATCCGTCCTAGCCGCGATGCACTCTGCGGACTGGCGGGTGGTTCGGTTGCGGGTTAGGTTGTGGTTGTACTACGTCCTTGGACACTCGTTGCGCAGCGAAAAAATACGGGGATTCTTCGCTGCGCTCAGAATGACAAACTTGATGGTTACTTGCTGTAAAGTTCGACGATCAGCTGCTCGTTGACCGGCAGGCTGATGTCCTCGCGCTTCGGCAGAGCAACGATCTTGCCGGAGAGGTTGTCGCGGTTGATGTCGATCCAGGTAACGGAGCGCTGACCTGCGGCAAAGTTCTTCGACTCTTCGAGAATGACGAGGGCCTTCGAACCTTCACGGATTGCAATCTCGTCTCCAACCTTGCACTGGAAGGACGGGATGTTGACCTTGCGGCCATTGACCAGAAGATGTCCGTGACGAACGACCTGGCGGGCCTGACGGCGGCTCATCGCGAAACCGAGGCGATAGGCAACGTTGTCGAGACGGGTTTCCAGCTGCTGGAGCAGGAGTTCGCCGGTGACACCGGTCTTGTTGGAGGCCTTCTGGTAGTAGGCGCGGAACTGAGTCTCAAGGGTGAAGTAGATGCGCTTCGCCTTCTGCTTCTCGCGAAGCTGGAGACCGTAGCCAACCACCTTCTTGACCTTCTTGGACTGGCCGTGCTGGCCAGGGGGGAAGTTGCGCTTCTCAATGGGGCATTTTTCGGAGAAGCACTTGGCTCCCTTGAGGAAAAGCTTGGTGCCGTCGCGGCGGCAAAGGCGGCAGACGGGTCCTGTGTAACGTGCCATTTCTTAACTCCTGATTCGAGTGAAGATCGGTTTACGGGCGGCTGCCCTTCTGATCCCGATCCTTTTGCGGTTACAGGCTTTTGCCTCCAGCGAAAAGACCGCTGGAGGCAAAGCCAACAAGTAAAACTTAGACGCGACGACGCTTGGCCGGACGGCAGCCATTGTGCGGCATTGGCGTAACGTCACGGATGCTGCGGACCTCGATACCCGTGGTGGCGAGAGCGCGGATCGCGGACTCACGACCGGAGCCGGGACCGGAGACGCGGACATCGACCGAGCGAAGACCGTGGTCGCGGGCGGCGTTGGCTGCACCAACGGCAGCCTGCTGCGCCGCAAACGGGGTTCCCTTGCGGGAGCCGCGGAAGCCGAGCGAACCCGAGGACTTCCAAGAGAGCGTATTGCCGGTCTGGTCGGTGATGGTGACGATGGTGTTGTTGAAGGACGCCTGGATGAAGACGAGGCCGAATGGAACGTTCTTCCGCTCGCGCTTCTTGAACTTCTTGCCCTTACCGGCAGCCTTGCCAGTCTTCTGCTGATTCTGAGTCTTCGCCATTTATTTAGTCGCTTTCTTCTTACCGGCAACGGTTCCCTTGCGCGGGCCTTTGCGGGTGCGAGCGTTGGTGTGGGTGCGCTGACCGCGAACCGGGAGGCTGCGGCGATGACGGAGACCACGGTAGGACTGAATTTCGATGAGGCGCTTGATGTTGAGAGAGATGTCCTTGCGGAGATCGCCTTCGATCTGGCCCTCTGCTTCGATAACCTGACGGATGCGGTTCAGCGCATCCTCGTCGAGCGTGCCGACCTTCGCAAGGGGGTCAACCTCAGCCTTTACGAGGATTTTGGCGGCGCGAGAGTCGCCGATACCAAAGATATAGGTGAGTCCGATGCGCGCCTGTTTGTTGTTAGGGACATCGACTCCAGCAATACGTGCCATGGGGTTCCTTTTCGGTTGGGCTCTGCGGCGTGGCCACGAAAGCGGGATAAATGGGTTTGCGGTGTGTCCGCCGGGTTCAACGCAAGCCTTGACTTCGGCTAACTAGCCCGGTGGGGCCGGTTCATCTCAGAAACTGGTTAGGCTTCGCTCAACAAGACCAGAGACTAGCCCTGGCGCTGCTTATGCTTGGCGTTCTCGCAAATGACACGCACCACTCCATGGCGGTGAATGACTTTGCACTTGTCGCAGATCTTCTTTACGGATGCACGGACCTTCATTTGATTTCCTTCGGATACGGCAGGCATAAAACCGCCTGCTTTGTACAAAATTAGATTGATGCAGTGATTACCGGCTATTTATAGCGGTAGACAATGCGGCCACGGTTGAGATCATAAGGACTAAGCTCAATCGCGACGCGATCGCCGGGGAGGATACGAATGAAGTTCTTACGCATGCGGCCGGAGACATGAGCGAGTGCCTGATGCTTATTCTCAAGCTCGACCTTGAACATTGCGTTTGGCAGAGTCTCGACGACGACTGCCATAACTTCGATTGCATCTTCCTTCGACAAACGATCTCCTTTGGAGGCTGGGGCGAACCCCTTTTCCAGATGCTGGGCGCTAAAGCACACAGCATCACTTATATTACCCTGTTTTGCGACCTTTGAGTATCACAAAGTACGCTTTTGCTAGCGCGTCAGCACGTAGGGGCCATCTTTTGTGATCGCGACGGTATGTTCAAAGTGGGCGCTGTAGCTCTTATCGACGGTGACGGCGGTCCAGCCGTCGGGGAGAACCTTCACTTCAGGCCTGCCGGCGTTGATCATCGGCTCTATGGCGAGGACCATACCCGCTTTAAGGCGTGGCCCCTTGCCGCGGGTTCCGATATTGGGAACCTGCGGGTCTTCGTGCATCGACCGGCCAATCCCATGACCGACGAACTCCCGGACAACACCGAAGCCAGCGGCCTCGCACATCTCCTGCACTGCGGCACCGATGTCTCCAAGGCGCCCCCCTACCTGGCACTCCAGGATAGCTGCCTCGAGCGAGGCTAGGGTGACGTCGAGGAGCTTCCGGGTGGTCGGAGTCGCTGTACCGACCGCATAGGTGACGGCAGCATCCGAGTAGAAACCATCGAGGATGACACCACAGTCGATCGAGATGATATCCCCGTCTTTCAGCACGCGCTGGGCGTTGGGCATACCGTGAACGACCTCCTGATTGACGGAGGTACAAAGAGCTGCAGGGAAGCCATGATAGCCTTTAAAGGCTGCAGTTCCACCAAGTTCCGCGATCTTTGCAACCGCGACGTTCTCGAGGTCCATCGTGGTGACACCCGGAGCAATCATGGGTGCGAGAGCGTCATGAACCTTGCGGAGGGCAACGCCCGATTGGCGCATCTTTTCGATCTCAGCCGAGGTTTTAATGAGAATCGCCATGTCTACAAACTCTCCTGTCGGAGGCGCTTGAGCGCAGCAGTGATGTCGGCAGTAACCTGCTCTACGGGCTGGTTGCCGTCGACCTCTTCAAAGCGGCCGCTGACCCGGTAGTGCTGGATCACGGGGGCTGTCAGAGCCTCAAACGTCTTCATGCGCTCAGCAAAGACTTCTTCGGAGTCGTCTGTGCGCTGGACTAGTTTAGACCCGTCCACATCGCAAATGCCCTCAACTTTGGGAGGGTTCGAATAAATATTGTAGATGCGACCAGCAGGCGAGATGCGGCGACCGGTGATGCGATGAAGCAGCTCGTCGTAAGCGACGACGATGCTGACCGCAATGACAGGGAGGGTCGATTCCTTTGCGGAGTCCGCGCTGGCCAGATGGGTGTCGAGCCATGCGGCTTGAGGAAGAGTGCGCGGAAAGCCATCGAGAATATAGCCGCGCTGCGCATCCGGTTCGGTAAGACGGTCGGCGACCATCTCGTTTACCAGATTGTCGGGGACAAGTTGGCCCTGGCTCATAAGTTCTTCGGCAAGAAGGCCGAGCTTGGTGTGGCGTGCGCGATGCGCGCGGAGCAGGTCTCCAGTCGAGATCTGGGGGATGCCGAACTCGGCCATAAGTACCTGAGCCTGCGTGCCCTTACCAACTCCAGGTGCGCCGAGAAGAAGAACCGGCCCGGGCAGGAAGGTGGTATCTGCCGGGGCCAGGATGTGGGGGGATACTGAGGAGGTCAAGGGCCGTTACTTCCTACCAGCTTCTGCGACCACGGATACGACCAGATTTAGGTGAAAATCCGTCGTAGTGGCGCATGATGAGCTGCGATTCGATCTGTTGAACGGTATCCATGGCGACGCCGACGACGATGAGGAGCGAGGTGCCGCCGAAGTAGAAGTTCACTCCGAGGCCGTTCGTCATCCAGGTCGGAAGGTGGTCGAAGGCAGTACCAATGAGCCACAGATGGTTGAAGTGGATACCGCTGATGAGAAGTGTCGGGATGGTCGTGATGATGATGAGATAGACGGCGCCGACGAGGGTAATGCGAGTCAGAACATCGTTGATGAAGTCCGAGGTGCGGCGGCCAGGACGGATGCCGGGGATGAACCCGCCATACTTACGCATATTGTCGGCGATGTCGTCTGGACGGAAGACAATCGAGATATAGAAGTAGGCGAAGAAGACGATCGCTGCCATCTGGAGTACGACGTACCAAGGCTCGCCAGGGGCCAGATTGCGCAGGATCGGTCCGAAGAAGGAGGTGTCCTGCAGCTTGGCCGAGCCGAAGAAGCTCATATTCGCAAAGAGAAGCGGTGCCGAGAGAATTGAGCTGGCAAAGATGACCGGCATCACACCGCCGGAGTTGACTTTGAGCGGAAGGTGGGTCGACTGTCCACCCATCATCTTGCGGCCAACGATCCGCTTGGCGTACTGGACCGGGATACGGCGCTCGGAGCGCTCCACATAGACGATGAAGGCAACGACAGCGATCATGCCAGCGATGAGGATAACGATCGCAACCGGCGTGAGAGCTCCCCAGGCATTCGTCGCTGCCTTGTTGTAGAGCTCCTGAATGCCCTTAGGCAGACCCACAACAATACCGGTAAAGATGAGCAGCGACATACCGTTTCCGATGCCGCGTTCGGTGATCTGCTCACCCAGCCACATGATGAAGGCGGTACCTGTAGTGAGCGTCAGGACGCAGAGGGGAACGAACAGCATGTGGCTGATCGTGACCATCTCGGAGCCGGTAGTCGTGTTCGTCAGAGAGAGCGCAATGGCTGTGGACTGGACGACCGCAAGGACAACCGTGACATAGCGTGTCCACTGGGTGATCTTGCGACGGCCAAGCTCGCCTTCCTTCTGCAGCTTCGCGAGTGGTTCATAGATGACCGTGAGCAGTTGGAAGATGATCGACGCCGTGATGTACGGCATGATGCCCAAAGCGAAGACGGTCAGCTTGCGGAGATTGCCGCCCGAAAACAGGTCAACGAGACCCATGGCCGAGCCGGAGTTCTGATTGAAGAACTGTGCGAGCAGATCTGCGTTGATACCGGGGGTGGGAATATGTGCGCCGAGGCGATAGACGGCCAGCAGGCCAAGCGTAAAGAAAACACGCTTGCGAAGGTCGGGAATACGAAAGATATTGGCGATTTTCTCGAACATCTGAGACTGGGACCTCGGGTGTGATGCTCTGTCTGCGGATCGACCGAAACGAGTCGACGAGGACACTTATGTCCTCGCCAACCATTATGCAGGAATTAACCGATCAGGATGGCCTGGCCGCCAGCAGCCTCGATCGCAGCCTTTGCAGTGGCCGAGAACTTGTGGGCGTGGACGGTGACGGCAGTCTTGATCTCGCCGTTGTTGAGTACCTTGATCAGGGCGCCCTTCTTGCGAAGGAGACCAAGGGCAATGATGTTCTCGAGGGTAAACTCGGTGCCCGGAGCAGCGGCGAGGATCTCGGCGATGCGGTCGAGGCCAAGGACCTGGTACTCAACACGGAAGATGTTGGTGAAGCCGCGCTTCGGAAGCCGACGGTGAAGAGGCATCTGACCGCCTTCAAAACCGCGCATCAGCGAAGAACCCGAGCGGGAGCCCTGACCCTTGTGACCACGAGTGGAGGTCTTACCCATGCCCGAGCCCATACCGCGGCCGACGCGCTTCTTGTTCTCATTCGCCTTCTTGGGGGCGCGAAGATTGGAGAGATTACGAATTGCCATTGTGTTTCCTCGCTTAACGCCGTTGTGTTCGTTGACCCAACGACTCGCATGTGATGGCCCCTTGGGGCTTGAAACGGTGGTGCTGGTGCAGGTGAACCTTAGCCGACGACGCGGACGAGGTGCGGTACTTTGGCGACCATGCCACGGATGGATGGGGTGTCCTCGCGCTCGACGATCTGGTTCAACCGGGTGAAGCCGAGGCCCTTGATGACGAGCTTGTGCTTGACTGGGGTGCAGATCTTGGAACGGAAGTACTGCAGCTTGATTTTGGCGATTGCGTTGGTATCAGCCATGATTAGAGCTCCTCTACTGCCTTGCCGCGCAGGGCGGCGACTTCGGCCTTGTTGCGAAGCTGGATGAGAGCGTCGAAGGTGGCCTTGATAACGTTGTGAGGATTCGCGCTGCCGAGCGACTTGGTCAGCACATTCTGGATGCCAGCCGAGGTCATGACTGCACGGACCGTCTTACCGGCGATGACTCCCGTACCTTCAGGAGCTGGCTTCAGCATGACTTGACCGGCGCCGAAGTGACCAAGAACCTGATGCGGAATGGTGGTCTCGGTGAGGTTGATCTTGAAGAGATTCTTCTTCGCAGCCTCAATCCCCTTACGGATAGCCTGGGGAACTTCCTTGGCCTTGCCCGAGCCGTAGCCGACGACGCCCTCAGCGGGGTCTCCGATAACGACGAGCGCGGCGAAGGACATGTTCTTACCGCCCTTGACGACCTTGGTGACGCGATTGATGGAGACGACCTCATCCTTCAGGTTGAGGCGGTTCGCATCGAGCTTTTTCTTGAGAATTGCCATAATGTCCTTTGTACCGCTTTCTGGCTGCCACACAGGGCGCCCTAGAAACCTTTAACTGCGAACCTAGAAGTCGAGTCCTGCCTCACGAGCAGCATCGGCAAGTGCTTTGACGCGACCGTGATAAAGGTATCCGCCGCGGTCGAAGACCACCTTCTTAATGCCCTTCTCCTTCGCGCGCTCCGCGATGAGCTTCCCAACAGCCGAGGCGGCTGCGACGTTCCCGCCGTATGACTTCTCTTCAGACTTCTTGCCGAAAGACGAAGCAGAGGCGATGGTGACGCCGTTGAGGTCGTCGATGAGCTGCGTATAGATGTGGTTGAGCGAACGGTAGACGTTGAGACGTGGACGCTCTGCTGTACCGGACATCTTCTCGCGGATACGTGTGTGTACGCGCTGGCGGATTACGTTGCGTTGACGAGGATTGATCATAAAAGTTCTTCCTTCCTAGTAGCGTCATCAGAGTGCTGGTGACGTTCGGTAAATTACGTTGTGCGAGGCAGAGATAAGGATAACAAGATTCCCTAGCTGCTGCCCCGCGAAACTGATTACGGTCCGGGTCAGGTGGCGAGTCTTACTTCGCGCCTGTCTTACCGACCTTCTTCTTGAGCTTCTCACCGGTGTAGCGAACGCCCTTGTTCTTATAGGGGTCTGGCTTACGGAGTGAGCGCATATCAGCTGCGATCTGGCCTACCTTCTGGCGGTCGATACCCGAAACGGTGACGTGAGTCTGCTTGGGGTCGATCGTTACTTCAATGCCGGTAGGCAGAGGAAACTCGATCGGATGTGAGTAGCCAAGGGTGAAGACAACCATATTCTTGCCCTTGAGCTCAACGCGGTAACCAATGCCCACAACGTCGAGCTCCTTGGACCAGCCGGTGGTCACGCCAGTTACGGCGTTATAGACAAGAGCGCGAGCGAGACCGTGGAAGGCTGCCTGCTTGTCATCCTTCCGCTCAGCGATGAGCTCTCCGTCCTTCTGGACGAGAGTGATGCCGCCAGGGAGCATCGCGGTGACCTTGCCCTTGGGGCCTTCGACGAGGACAGTGTTGCCATCTTCGCTGACGGTGTACTTGACGTTGGCGGGTAGAACGATTGGCTTTTTGCCGATGCGTGACATTTGTTTCTACTTTCGTATGGCTTGCGAGTCGCGAGGACAGCCTGAGCTGATTCGTTCCACTGCAGCCCGGCGCAATCTACGCCGTACTTCTTTACTTTTTAGCGATGGCCATGGCACGGACATCCGCGCCATGGCCATGAAATTACCAAACTTCGCAGAGAATCTCGCCGCCGACACCTTCACGGCGAGCCTGACGGCCTGTCATGACTCCCTTGGGGGTAGTCATGATGGAGATACCAAGGCCACCCTGGACGCGACGAATCTCATCGCGACCGAGGTACACCCGGCAACCAGGGCGCGAGACGCGCTGAAGATCGCGGATGACTGCCTCGTTATTTGGGCCGTACTTGAGGTAAACACGAATGACCTTCATGCCCTTCTCTTCGGTAGGCTTGTAGTTCGCGATATAACCCTCTTCTTTAAGAATGCGGGCGATCTCGGACTTGAGCTTGGAGGCTGGGACGTCAAGCTTCTGATGACGGGCGCGGATAGAGTTACGTATGCGGGTCAGGAAGTCTGCTACTGGATCTGTGAGGTTCATTCTTCTCCTTCATTCCCCGTTCGCTCGCAGTATCTCTGCGAGAACCAGCGGGAATGTCTCTTGCTTATTGAAGTGATACTTCCAGACTGCTGCATTCTAAGCGGTAGCCCGAATGAGGTCTCTGGAGGTAAGGCACAGCCGAAGCTATGCAGTATCAATATTACCAGCTAGACTTGACTACGCCCGGAATTTCTCCCTTGAGGGCGAGACTGCGGAAGCAGAGACGGCACACGCCGAACTTCCGGAGGAAGGCACGGGGGCGGCCGCAGAGCTGGCAGCGATTGTGCTGGCGAGACTTGAACTTCGGTGTCTTTGCATCTTTGACGCGTTTTGCGGTAGTTGCCATGTGTTTTGCTCTCTATCTTTACTACAAACTTGTAACTGGTATTTAGACCTCTAAAACTAAGCTCCAACCCGGAAAGGCATGCCGAAGGCCTTGAGCAGAGCACGAGCTCCGTTATCATCCTTTGCGGTCGTCACGATGGTGACGTTCATACCCTTGAGCTTATCAACCTTCGCGTAGTCGATCTCAGCGAAGATCAGCTGGTCGCGCAGGCCAAGGGTGTAGTTGCCACGACCGTCGAAGCTCTTCGAAGAGACGCCGCGGAAGTCACGAACACGGGGCAGTGCGATCGAGACCAGCCGGTCAAGGAACTCATACATTGTATCGCCACGCAGGGTAACCATGGCACCAATCGGCATGCCCTCACGTACCTTGAAGGCCGCGATGGACTTCTTGGCCTTGGTGGTAACAGGCTTCTGGCCGGCAATGGCAGCGAGATCGGCTACCAGGGGGTCCATGATCTTGACGTTCTGGGTGGCTTCGCCTAGACCCATGTTGATAACGATCTTCTCGAGCTTGGGAATCGCCATCGCGTTCGTGATGCCGAGCTCCTTCGAGATCGCCTGCTTGATTTCCTTGTCGTACTTCTCTCTAAACCGTGCTGCCATGATTGCTCTTCGCTTTCTCCACGATTTCCGGATTTGGCCTTGAGCCCGTGTACCGATGCGTGGGGTGAACCTTTGAAACCGTTATGCTACGAAACTTTTAGCGCTTCTTGTCGGCGATGACATTCCCAGACGCCTTCGAGAAACGAACCTTCTTGTCACCTTCCATACGGGAGCCGACTCGGGTCTTTTTGCCCTCTCCGTCGACCAGCATCACATTCGAGATGTGGATGGTCGATTCCTGCTCCGCGATGCCACCCTGAATGTTCTTCTGGGGGTTGGGCTTCATGTGCTTCTTGATCATCATCACGCCTTCGACGAGGAGACGCTCCTTCTCCGCAATAACGCGAAGAACGCGGCCCTGCTTGCCCTTATCTTTACCGGCGATAACCGCGACGATGTCGTTCCGCTTAATCTTGATCTTGCTGACTGCCATGAAATCTCCAAATCTCGACGATCATAACGGAGCCGGAATCCGTATAAAATTCACTACGCTAAAACGCAGTGAAGATGATTAGATGACCTCAGGTGCGAGCGAGACGATCTTGAGAAACTTCTTCTCGCGAAGCTCGCGGGCCACAGGGCCGAAGACGCGGGTGCCGACAGGCTCGTTGGCATCGTTGATAACAACTGCGGCGTTCTGATCGAAGCGAATGTATGTGCCATCGCGACGACGATACTCTTTGTGTGTCCGAACGATGACGGCCTTTACTACTTTACCCTTTTTCACGGTTCCATCGGGGGAAGCTTCTTTGACGGCTGCCGTGACGACATCGCCAAGTCCGGCTTTCTTGCCGAGACCGCCACCGAGCGGCAGGATGACCTGCAGCTTGCGGGCGCCGGAGTTATCGGCTACGTCGAGCATCGTTCTCATTTGTACTGACATGGTGATCTCCTTGCGCTACAGCGGTCCGGGACTTGCCCCTTTGACCGTAAATCTCTTTGCGGCAATGCCGCGCAATAACTACTTCGACTCAACAGCCACAGGCGTTTTCTCGTCGGCAAGCTGCGCGAGTGAGGAGCGACGGACAATCTCTTCAAGCGACCAGCGCTTCAGCTTGGACAGAGGACGCGCCTCGCGGATGCGGACGACATCGCCCACGCGAGCAGAGTTCTGCTCATCGTGTGCGTAAAATTTCTTGTTCGACTTCATGACGCGCTTGTACTTCGGGTGCGCCTTGCGCATCTCTATCTCGACAACGATCGTCTTCTGCATCTTGGTCGAGACAACGAGGCCAACCTTCTCATTGCGGCGAGAAGCAGCCTGAGGCTCGGTAGCGGTCGTAGGTGTGGTGTTCAGTTCAGACATAGTTAGGCCTTCTTCGCTTTCTTACGGGCGGTGCGCTGACTGGGGGCCGGTGCAACGTTCACCTTCTTCGGTGCGGCTGCCTGCTCGGCGGCCAGGGTGCGCTGACGAGCGACCGTCTTGATGCGGGCGACGTCGAGCTTGAGCGTCCGCAGCTTCTTGACGCCTTCCGTGTTGCCGAGGCTCTTCTGGAAACGGATGCGGAAGAGCTGCTCGCCGGCCTTGGCCTGCTCCGTCTTGAGCTCGTCGTCACTGAGGTTACGAATCTTGTCGAATTCCATTGTTCTTCTTCCTTGAAACTAAGTCTTACTTGGCTGCGACCGCGACCTTCACATCGTGACGCATAACAAAGCTGGTCTTGAGAGGGAGCTTATGCGCTGCGAGCCGCATGGCCTCACGAGCGAGCTCGGGGGTAACGCCTTCCATCTCGAACAAAATCTTGCCCGGACGAACAACAGCAACCCAGTGGTCTGGCGCGCCCTTACCCTTACCCATACGGGTTTCGGCAGGCTTCTTGGTGATCGGCTTATCCGGGAAGATCCGGAGCCAGACCTTGCCGCCACGCTTGATGAAGCGCGTCATGGCGATACGGCTGGCTTCGATCTGGCGGTCGGTGATGTAGCCACACTCCACGACCTTGAGGCCGAAGTCGCCGAACGAGAGATCGGAGCCGCGCCACGCCTTGCCGCACATGCGACCGCGCTGCTGCTTGCGATACTTGACCTTCTTTGGCATCAACATATAAAAACCCCTAGCTATTAGCTGCTAGCCTCTAGCCTTTAGCTAGATCTAGCTCATTCAAAACTCTTTTATCGCAACAATCTAGCTAGAAGCTAAAAGCTAAAAGCTAGCGGCTGCCTTTAGGACGCAAACGCACCGGTCGTAGCTACGCCCTGATCGCGGCGCTTCTTCTGCTCATAGATATCGCCGCGGTAGACCCAGGTCTTGACGCCGATGATGCCGTAGGTGGTGTGTGCCTCGGCGAAACCGTAGTCGATGTCGGCGCGCAGCGTGTGCAGCGGCAGACGGCCCTGGAGATACCACTCGGAACGGGCGATCTCGTTTCCGTTCAGACGACCGGAGACGCGGACCTTGATTCCTTTGCAACCGAAGCGGAGCGCAGAGTCAACCGACTTCCGCATCGCACGACGGAAGCTGACGCGCTTCTCGAGCTGGAGGGCAATGTTCTCGGCGACGAGCTGAGCATCGAGCTCCGGCTTGTTAACCTCGAGAATGTCGATAAAGACCTCGCGGCTGGTGCGCTTCTGGATGTCGGCCTTGAGCTTGTCAATCTCGGCGCCCTTGCGGCCGATGATGATGCCCGGACGCGCGGTGCGGATGATGAGACGCAGCTTGTTGCCTGGACGCTCAACCTCTACCGAACTGACACCGGCGGCCTTGAGCTTCTCGCGGAGCTCAGCCTTGAGCTTGACGTCCTCGACCAGCAGCTTGTCGTAGCCGCGCTCCACAAACCAGCGCGACTTCCACGGCTTGTTGATGCCGAGGCGAAACCCATACGGATGGACTTTCTGTCCCATAGCTTCCCTTTACTCCTGCCACTCGCCGGTTGAGCCGGCAGGGCAATTCCAAAACTTTAAGTTTACAAGAAATGCTTACTTCGCGGCTTTCTTGCTTGCAGCTTTTTTCGCCGCAGGCTTCTTCGCTGCGGGCTTCTTTGCCGACTTCTTCGCAACTGGAGCAGCCGTTGTATCCTTAGCCGCCGCAGCGGAAGAATCGACCGACTTCTTCTCAGCCACAGTCACGATGATGTGAGCGAGTCTCCGCTGGTAACGGAACGCGCGACCCATTGGAGCGGGCCGAATCCGCTTCATACGCGGGCCCTCGTTCGCAATCGCAGTGCGGACGTAGAGGTTATCGACATCCACGTCGAGCCCCTGCTCCTGGCTGACATAGGTGGCGTTCTGGATAGCCGAGCGAAGAACTTTTTCGATCACCGGCGCCATCTTCTTAGTACTGAAGTGGACAGTATTGATCGCCTGCTCCACGCGAAGGCCCTTGATCATGTCAAGGACAAGCTTCGCCTTCTGGGGGCTGGTGCGCTGGAACTTCGCTTCCGCGCGGAACTCTCGAACTTTTTCTGCAACGATCTTCGACATGAGCTACTTCCTTCAAAACTTGCTAATACGCCAATACGGCGAGTCTTACGGTGCTGCAAATGACAGCAAAGACTACTTCGGTTTCGCGGAGCTCTCAGAGGCGCGCGCAGAGTGGCCCTTGAAGGTCCGGGTCGCTGAAAACTCGCCAAGCTTGTGACCGACCATGTTTTCCGTGACGTACACCGGAATGAACTTGCGGCCATTGTGAACGGCGATAGTGTGACCGACGAAGTCCGGGTGAATGGTGGACCGACGGGACCAGGTCCGGAGGACCTTCTTGTCGTTCGCCTGGTTCATGACGTCGATCTTCTTCATGAGGTGATCATCGATGAAGGGACCCTTTTTTGCTGAACGTGCCATTGTGCGTTACTCCGATTCTGTGTTGCGAACTGTATACGACGAATCTCTAGGCTGCGAGACTTGGTGTTGCTAGCGAACTACTTGCTGCGGCGGGTAACGATAAACACATCGGTCCGCTTGTTGTTACGGGTCTTGTATCCACGGGTCGGCTGGCCCCAGGGGGTAACCGGATGACGACCACCCGAAGTCTTACCTTCACCACCACCGTGCGGGTGATCGACAGGGTTCATCGAAACACCGCGGTTGGAGGGGCGAATACCCTTCCAGCGGTTGCGTCCGGCCTTGCCGACCGTGACGTTTTCGTGATCCGTGTTGCCGACCTGGCCGATCGTCGCCATGCACTCAACGAGAACCTTGCGGGTCTCGCCCGAAGGCAGCTTGAGAAGCGCATAATCGTTCTCTTTTGCGATCAGGTTGACCTGCGCGCCGGCAGAGCGTGCCATCTGAGCACCCTTGCCAGGGCGTAGCTCGATGTTATGCACAATCGTTCCGATAGGAATGTTCTTCAGCGGCAGAGCATTGCCGACGAGAATATCTGCATCCGGGCCGCTCATGATCGACTGACCGACCTTGAGGCCGATCGGCTGAATAATGTACCGCTTCTCGCCATCGGCATAGTTGATCAGCGCGATGCGGGAACTGCGGTTCGGATCATACTCAACCGTCGCGACGGTGCCTGGAATACCAAATTTGTCGCGCTTGAAGTCGACGAGGCGGAGCTTTTGCTTGTGGCCACCGCCATGGTGGCGCATGGTCATACCGCCAGCATTGTTACGGCCGCCGGTGCGCTGCTTGACGCCAAGGAGAGGCTTGTGGGGCTTGTCCGTCGTCAGGTCGCTGTTGACCAGCTTCGTCGCGAAGCGGAGGCTTGGGGTAATCGGTCGAAATGATTTAATCGGCATCGTCTTGTTCCTTGACTGCGGCGGGCTAATTTCTCAGCGGCGCCTCTCGGTTCTGTCGAATCTCGTGGTGCAGTGGTTCGCTTAGAGGCTGTTGAGGTATTCCGGCATCTTCTCGCCCTCTTTGAGGCGAACGTAAGCCTTCTTCCAATCGGGGCGATAGCCGGCAAACTTGCCCCGGCGGCGCTCTTTGCCTTCAACGGTTGCGGTGCGAACACCCTCAACCTTGATCTTGAAAAGGGTCTCAACAGCCTGCTTGACCTCAGTCTTGGTGGCCTTGAGAGCAACCTCGAATACGAGGGTGTTCTGGGTCTCCTTGATGGTCATTCCCTTCTCGGTAATCAGGGGGCGGCGGATAACGGTATAAAGAGTCGGCATTATGCAACCTCCTTCTCAGCGTGCTTGCGCTTGGAGAGAGACTTCTTGAGCGTGTCTTGAAGTGCTTCCAGGGCGTCGACCGAGAAAATAGCGTGCTCGTAACGGAGCAAGTCGTAAGGGTGAACCTCGGAGCTGAGCACAAGCTCAACACCCTGAAGGTTGCGTGAACCGAGATAGAGCTTCTCGTCCAGCTTACGGCTGGATTCAACGAGCAGCGTGGTCTTGCCAGCATCCAGCTTCGTGATGGCCGCGCGATAGAGCTTGGTCTTCGCCTCGGATGCAACCAGGGAGTCCACAACGGTGAACTTACCGTCAGCGAGCTTTGCTGCGAGAGCAGAGCGGAGCGCACCCATCAGCTTCTTCTGCGGGAAGGCGTACTCGTAGCTGCGGGGCTGAGGTCCGTGAACCGTACCGCCTCCACGCCAGAGCGGAGTACGGATAGAGCCAACGCGAGCGCGACCGGTTCCCTTCTGCTTCCAGAGCTTTTTGCCAGCGCCAGAGACATTCTTACGGGTCTTGGTAGCGGCGGTTCCCTGACGCAGGGCGGCGCGGTAGTGCTTCACCGACTCCCAAAGGAGTGCGTCGTTGATCTCACTGGCGAAGATATCGTCGAGGAGTTCGAACTCCCCTACTTTGTCGCCACCGAGATTGACTACATTGATGTTTGCCATCGTTCTTCTCTCTTCATGCCTGCCATCGATGCGGCAGGCCCTAACTTTGTTTGCCACCGGAAAGGTGGTGAATCTAATTACTTCTTCTTGGAAGGTGCTGCCTTCTTTGAAGCCTTCAATGCATCCTTCGTAGCGGCACCAGCAAATCCACGACGCTCGCGCGGCGGAGCCTTGGCCTTCGAGATCAGCACATACCCATCACGCGGACCGGGAACTGCGCCCTCAACCAACAGAAGGTTGTCCTCAAGGTCAACGCTCATGATGCGGAGGTTGCGGACCGTGATCTGTGCGTGTCCCATGTGTCCCGGCATACGCTGGCCAGGAAAGACGCGCGAGGGGAACGATGATGCGCCGATCGAGCCCTGCACCTGAAACATGTGACCGTGCGACTTGGGACCGCCGCCAAAACCGTGACGACGAATGACGCCGGCAAATCCGCGGCCTTTCGAGGTGCCGATCACATCGACGAACTTTTCGTTGTTGAAGATGTCAACGAGAATACGGTCGCCAGCCTTGGCGGTGACTGTCTCTTCACCCTCAACAGCCTTCACCGCTTCAATTGCCACTTCCTTGATCAAACGAACCGGCGGTGCGCCAGCCTTGGCGAAGTGGCCGGTCATGGCCTTGTTCACCTTGGAGGCCTTGATGAAGTCGACGTACCCGATCTGGGCGGCATCATAGCCATCCTTCGCGAGCGTCTTGAGCTGGGTGATAACGCAGGGGCCAGCCTTGAGCACGGTAACCGGGTGAACGTCACCGCGATCATCGAACAACTGAGTCATACCGATCTTCTTGCCGAGAATTCCTACGACTGACATCTTGTTTTCCTTTCCTCATCATGCTGAATCAACTGCTCAGCACTGCCGGGTGTTCGAACTACTTTTGAACTGTCTTGATCTCTACGTCGACACCGGCGGGAAGATCAAGCTTCATGAGCGCGTCTACCGTCTGCTGGGTCGGCTCGAGAATGTCGATGAGCCTCTTGTGTGTGCGGATCTCGAAGGCCTCGCGAGACTTCTTGTCGACGTGGGGCGAGCGGAGAACGCAGTACTTGTTCTTCATGGTTGGCAACGGAATGGGGCCCGCAACCTGGGCTCCGGTGCGCTTCGCCGTCTCGACGATCTCGCCTGTGGATGTGTCGAGGACGCGGTAGTCATACGCCTTCAACCGAATTCTGATTCTCTGTCCTGCCATGTTGTGTCTCTTTCACGTTCAAAGATCGTTTGGAGTGGCTGCCGGTGATGAACCTCTACACCTGCCGACAGCCCTCGTTAGTCTTGAAAATCCAGTAGCCCTTACTGCAAAACTGTTTCTTTACTTAATAATGTCCGAAATCGTTCCAGCACCGACGGTTCTTCCACCCTCGCGGATGGCGAAGCGGAGGCCCTTCTCCATGGCGACTGGCGTGTGCAGCGTGATCTCCAGCTGGATGTTGTCGCCGGGCATCACCATCTCGGTGCCAGCAGGAAGCTTCGCCGAGCCGGTCACGTCCGTCGTCCGGAAGTAGAACTGCGGGCGGTAGCCATCGAAGAACGGCGTGTGACGGCCGCCCTCTTCCTTGCTCAGCACGTAGATCTCGCCCTTGAACTGGGTGTGCGGCTTGATCGAGCCCGGCTTCGCCAGAACCATTCCGCGCTCCACATCTTCCTTAGCAATACCGCGCAGCAGAAGACCAGCGTTGTCGCCCGCAAGACCCTCGTCCAGCTGCTTCTTGAACATCTCCACGCCGGTGCAGACCGTCTTGCGCGTCTCGCCGAAGCCCACGATCTCGCAGTCCTCGCCAACCTTCACCTTGCCACGCTCGATACGACCCGTCACCACAGTTCCACGGCCGGAGATCGAGAAGATATCTTCGATCGGCATCAGGAACGGCAGGTCGACCGCGCGCTCAGGCTGCGGGATGAACTTGTCCACCGCATCCATCAGCTCGTCGATCTTCGCCTCCCACTGCGCCTCGCCGTTCAACGCGCCCAGAGCAGACCCGCGGATGATCGGAGTGTCGTCGCCCGGGTAGTCGTACTTCGACAGAAGCTCGCGGACCTCCATCTCGACCAGCTCGACCAGCTCTTCGTCCTCGACCGCATCGCACTTGTTCAGGAACACCACGATGAACGGAACGCCCACCTGGCGGGCCAGCAGAACGTGCTCCTTGGTCTGCGGCATCGGACCGTCGGTCGCTGCCACGACGAGGATAGCGCCGTCCATCTGCGCCGCGCCCGTGATCATGTTCTTGATGTAGTCCGCGTGGCCAGGACAATCCACGTGCGCGTAGTGACGGTTCGCCGTCTCGTACTCCACGTGAGAGGTCGCGATCGTGATACCGCGCTCACGCTCTTCCGGAGCGTTGTCGATCGTGTCGAACGAACGGAACTTGTTCGACGGGTTGTGCTTCGACAGTACCTTCGTGATCGCCGCAGTCAGCGTCGTCTTGCCGTGGTCAATGTGGCCAATCGTCCCGATATTCACATGCGGCTTCGACCGGTCAAACTTTTCCTTGCCCATGATACGTACTCTCCGTATTTCGTTGACTTCAAACCCTGTTTGCGCCTTGCGGCACCTGACTACTTGCTATCTTTACCCTGCACCTTGGCAATGATCTCTTCCGAGACCGAGCGGGGTGCCTCTTCGTACTGCTTGAACTGCATTGAGTAGTTCGCGCGGCCCTGCGTGGACGACCGCATGTGCGTTGCATAACCGAACATCGTGCTCAGCGGCACCGACGCCTGGATGGCCTGTGTACCGCCAACCATCTCCATGCCTTCGATACGGCCGCGGCGGGAGTTCAGGTCGCCGATGATGGTACCCATGTACTCTTCAGGAACCGTTACCTCGACAGACATGATCGGCTCAAGCAACACTGGCTTCGCTTTGCGCGCAGCTTCCTTGAAGGCCATCGAACCGGCGATCTTGAACGCCATTTCGTTCGAGTCGACGTCGTGATAGCTGCCGTCGTAGAGCGAAACTTTGATATCGACCATCTCGTAACCAGCCAGGATGCCGCGCTGCATAGCGTCCTGAATGCCCTGGTCGATCGGCTTGACGTATTCCTTGGGAATAGCGCCACCCTTAGTGTCGTTGGTGAATTCGTAGCCCTTGCCCGGCTCATTGGGGCTAATGCGAATCTTGGCGTGGCCGTAGTTACCTGAACCACCGGTCTGACGAATGTACTTGCCTTCCGCCTCAGCGTTCGCGCGGATGGTCTCGCGGTAGTTGACTTGCGGCTTACCGACGTTCGCCTCAACCTTATACTCGCGCATCATGCGGTCGACGATGATCTCGAGGTGCAACTCACCCATACCCGCAATGATGGTCTGCCCTGAATCAATATCTGTCCGAACGTTGAAGGTGGGGTCTTCCTGCGCCAGCTTGGCGAGCGCCATGCCCATCTTCTCCTGGTCGGCCTTCGTCTTCGGCTCTACCGCAACCTCGATAACAGGCTTCGGAAAGTCGATCGACTCAAGCACAACAGGATGCTTATCCGTGCAGATCGTATCGCCGGTAACAAGATTCTTCAGACCAACCGCAGCGCAAATATCACCGGCAAGAATCTCGGTAATCTCTTCCCGCTTGTTGGCGTGCATTTTCAGCAGGCGTCCGATACGCTCCGTCTTGCCGGTGCGCGGATTCAGGACCGAATCGCCAGTCTTGAGCTGGCCCGAGTAAACACGAATGAAGATGAGCTGGCCGACGAATGGGTCGGTCATAATCTTGAAGCCAAGCGCAGCAAAGGGTTCATTGTCATCCGCCTTGCGGACAATCTTCTCTTCCATGTTGTCGGGATTGCTGCCGATCATAGGAGGAATGTCGAGAGGGCTGGGCAGGTAGTCGACAACCGCGTCGAGCAGCGTCTGCACACCCTTGTTCTTGAAAGAAGAACCGCACAGCACCGGGAAGATCTTCATCGCGATGGTGGCCTTGCGGATGCCAGTCTTGAGCTGCTCCACGGTAGGCTCTTCGCCCTCAAGGAAAAGATGCAGAATCTCGTCGTCGCTGTCGGCAACAGCCTCGATGAGCGCATGGCGGGCTTCCTTCGCCTTGTCAAGCAGGCCGGCAGGAATCTCCTCAACGGAGTACTCCGCGCCCATGGTCTCGTCATGCCAGAGAATGGCCTTCATCTCAACGAGATCGACGACACCAGCAAACTTAGCTTCTGCACCAATGGCAATGTTGATCGGAATTGCGCGAGCCCCGAGACGATCGACGATGGTCTTCGTCGCATACACTGCGTCCGCGCCGGCCTTGTCCATCTTATTGATGAAGCAGATCCGGGGAACCTTGTACTTGTCAGCCTGACGCCACACCGTCTCCGACTGAGGCTGCACACCGGCAACCGCATCGAAACAGGCGACCGCACCGTCGAGAACGCGAAGCGAACGCTCCACCTCGGCAGTAAAGTCGACGTGCCCCGGAGTGTCGATGATGTTGATACGGATGTTCTTCCAGGTGCAGGTGGTCGCGGCAGAGGTGATCGTAATGCCGCGCTCCTGCTCCTGCTCCATCCAGTCCATGGTCGCAGTTCCTTCATGCACTTCGCCGATACGGTGCGTGATACCCGTATAGAAGAGAATGCGCTCGGTCGTCGTCGTCTTACCAGCGTCGATGTGCGCCATAATCCCGATGTTCCGGCAACGATTTAGAGGTGTAGTGCGTGCCACGGTATATCTCTCATCTGCGAGCATCCGCTCGCGGTATAGAAGCGTTAAGACAAAAACCAAAATCCTTGCTGAAAAGCTTGTGCTTTACCAGCGATAGTGCGCGAACGCCTTGTTCGCTTCCGCCATGCGATGAACGTCTTCTTTTTTCTTCATCGCGGCTCCACGGCCATTGGCAGCATCGAGCAGCTCCGCGGTCAACTTCTCCACCATGCCCTTCTCTCCACGGGCGCGGCCATAAGTCACAAGCCAGCGGATCGCGAGCGACGTGCGGCGCTCAGGAAGAACTTCGATCGGCACTTGATAGTTCGCACCACCAACGCGGCGGCTCTTGACCTCGAGAAGCGGCTTGCAGTTCTCAATCGCCTTCTTGAACAGCTTGAGGGCCTCATCGCCACCCTTCTGCTCGAGATTGGTCATGGCGGTATAGAAAATCCCCTGCGCGGTCGACTTCTTGCCACCCCACATCAGGGAGTTGACGAACTTCGTAACCAGGGTCGAGTTGTAGACGGGGTCCGCTGCAACCTCACGCTTCGCGATGTAGCCTTTTCTTGGCATTGCTCTTCTCGTCTTCCTTCAGGACCGTCGACTTCTCAAGGCCTGAACCTAAATTTGTGCGGCAAGCCGCGAAAACTACTTAGCCTGAACCTTCGGACGCTTCGCGCCGTACTTGGAGCGGCTCTGCTTGCGATTGGCGACGCCCACCGAGTCCAGCGTTCCACGAACAACGTGGTAACGGACACCCGGCAGATCCTTCACACGGCCACCGCGGATCAGCACAATCGAGTGCTCCTGCAGGTTATGGCCAATGCCCGGGATATAGGTCGTCACTTCAATTCCATTGGTAAGACGAACACGAGCCACCTTGCGGAGGGCCGAGTTCGGCTTCTTCGGCGTCTGCGTGTAGACGCGGGTGCATACACCACGACGCTGGGGCGAACCCTGAAGCGCGGGGCTGGCGGTCTTGTAACGTGTGGGCGTGCGGCCCTGCTTGACAAGCTGATGGAACGTAGGCACTGAAACTCCTCTAAATTACGACTGCACTAAACCGTACTGCGCTCTAAACCCTTACCAGGCGCGCGGCGGAATATCCTTTTACCTGCATGACTTACACGCAAATAAGTGAGAACGCTGAAGCGCCTCGCCAAAGATATATCCTGCTTCACGCCCGTACTACATAAACCAGACGAAAACAGTCGACGGTGACCGAGCGTCTTTCCCTTTTCTGCCAGGAAGAGCCGGCTCCGTTTCGCTGTTCCGGCCCGTATAGCCCATCCAGGGTGGAGGGTGTCACAGGCACGATTGCGATGGGCCGCAAACTACAGCTTGCCGATTGCTCGGAAGCCCTGCGGTGAAATCTCTTGTATCCAGTGTAGCTCAAGCTGATGAATCATGACTTGGCCAGGCTTTTCTCTGCCCCAGACGTCGCCAGCGTTAGCCTGCGACGCGCTCCGGATACTCGCGGAACCTTCTAACAATAGCAACTTGGCTTTTGCGAGTCAACTTTTTTCGTGAAAATGGAGACGAATTGCCACTGCATTTGGGCAATGAGTGTCGATGCATCTGCGTGCTAGGCTTTCCGCATGACTTTTACCAACCGATGCGTCCCCTTTTCTACCGTCTCCCTGTTCCTTTTGACGATAATCTCTGCCACACCAGCTTTCGCCCAGATCGCATCCTCGGCGAAGCCGCTGGACCCTCGTCTGACAGCTATCCATGAGGTCCTGGACAAGACCCAATCCCCAGGACAGGTAGCCATCTCACCTGACGGCACGACAGTAGCATGGACCTTGCGCGGGAAGAGTGGCTCGCAGATTCACCTCACCGAGCTGGCTGCCCCCTCCAAAGACAAGATCGTCGGCGCAGGGCAGGATTGCTCAAGTACATCGCCAATCTGGTCCCCGGACGGCCAGTCTCTAGCTTTTGCGGCTACATGTACCGCAAAGGGCGAGAAACAGGGACAGGCACAGATCTTCGTACTCTCGATCAAAACTGACCAGGCTAAACAGATTACCCATGTCACAGGATCGATCGCAGCACCGGAGTGGTCCCTCGATGGCAAGAAGATCGGGTTTCTGTTTGTTGAGAATGCCACCCGGTCAGCAGGCGCGCTCGATGCGATGAAACCGTGGGATGGCGTCATCGGGGAGGATGGGGTCGAAGTGCAGCGGATCGGAGTGGTGAACGTAGCAGATGGCTCATTCACCCAGGTGACTCCGGAGAAGTTGCATGTTTATGAGTTCCAGTGGTCGCCGGACTCGAAGCAGCTCGCGTTTGTCGCTGCTCCGGCACCCGGAGAGAACAACTGGTGGGTGGCCCAGCTGTACACGGAGCAAGTCGATGGCGCAACAGGCCAGCCGAAGTCCATTCTCGATACGACGAAGGTCGACGGACCGCTGCATGGGCTCCAGATTGCCGTCCCTCGCTGGTCACCGGACGGAACGCAGATCGCCTTTATCGGTGGCCTCATGAGCGATCAGGGCTCGACCGGCGGCGACGTCTACCTCGTCTCATCAAAAGGCGGTGAGCCGAAGAACGTCACGCCTGGCCGCACCATGACCCCAGCCTTCATCGGGTGGGTTGGCGACGACAAGATCGGCATCTCTGAGCACGAGGGTGGCGGCAGCCACATCGCCCTGCTCGACCTGGCAACCGGCCGCGATATTCCCGAGTACAGTGTCAGCTTTCCTGAGTCGATCGGCTCCGGGCAGTTGGCCATGAGCATCTCGGTCGCGGCCTCGTCGAACGATGTCGCTTTCGTGCGCCGTTCCTTCGAACGAGCACCCGAGGTATGGGCCGGACCGGTGACGAATCTGAAACAGATCACACACCTGAACGACGGCCTGAAACCGGCGTGGGGCAAGGGCGAATCTGTCGAGTGGACGAACGAGGGATTCAAGGTGCAGGGCTGGCTGCTCTACCCAGTTGACTATGATCCCGCCAAAAAATATCCACTGATCGTCAGCGTTCATGGTGGCCCGTCAAGTGCTATGGGCCCGAGCTGGGGCGGAGGCGCGGCAAGCTACTCGGCGACCGGCTACTTCGTCTTCATGCCCAATCCGCGTGGAAGCTACGGCCAAGGTGAGAAGTTCACGCAGGCCAACATCAAGGACTTCGGCTATGGTGATCTCCGCGACATTCTCGCCGGAATGGATGTTCTCGAAAAGCGTTTCCCGATCGACAAGAATCGTGAAGGACTGACCGGCTGGAGCTACGGCGGTTTCATGACCATGTTCGGCGTGACCCAAACGACGCGTTTCCGTGCAGCAGTAGCAGGTGCCGGCATCAGCGACTGGAAGAGCTACTACGGTGAAAACTCGATCGACCAGTGGATGGTCCCCTTTTTTGGAAAGACCGTCTATGACGATCCGGCAGTTTACGCGAAGAGCTCCGCCATCGAGTACATCAAGAACGTGAAGACCCCAACGCTGGTTGTCGTAGGTGACCGCGACGGTGAATGCCCTGCGCCGCAAAGCTTTGAGTTTTGGCATGCACTGCGCGCAGAGGGTGTCAAGACGCAGCTCGTCGTCTACCCAAACGAGGGCCATGGCTTCCGCAATCCAGAGCACCAACGCGATCTACTGGAGCGCGAATTGCGCTGGTTTGCGACCGAGATGCCCGCAATGTGAGCGTCGTTATCGGGAGGTAAGGGCAGGATGTGGAAAGTCAAACCCACGCCCTGCCCTTTTTCTTTGGGCGCTGCATTTGCTTCCCGCAGTTGCAGCTTCTACACTGACCCTTAAGGAATTCAGCATCTGGAAGTGGGACCGCTCGACTGGGGTCAGGTTGGGCGGGGAGGTTTAATGCGTCGGTTCGTTACGTTACTCGTTCTGTTGTTGGTCTCGGTTCCATTTGGCATCTCGATCTCTGGTTGCGGGAAAAAAACTACAGTCACCTACTGCAATGCGAGTACTGGTGATGCTGGCGTTCAGGTGGGCCAGTTGAACAACATCGTCCTGCAGCCTGTGATCTATGGCATCTCCCTCAACTATGGGCAGATCGGCCAGCTCAGCACGCCCACTGGGACGGACTGCAAGGGCACGGCCGTAACCGTGAGCGCCTACACCTACGGATCGCAGAACATGTCGGTCGTCGATATCAACCCGTCGACCGGCGCCCTGTGCGCGGGTACGTGGAACCGGCATCAGAACGTAATTCCGGACTACACCGTCTGCACGGCAAGCAACCCCAGTGCCAGCAACTCGATGACCTACGTGACAGCCGAGGCAAACGGAGTCACGAGCAATCCGATCCCCGTATACACGCATCCGGTTGTGACCAGCGTTGTTTTGGGAACCCCAACCTCAGACTGTACGACTGATCCGACGACCAACTGCTGCCCGTTGGCCGCGAACAATACCATCACAGCACCCTCCTACTCTGGCGGCTCCTGCCTCTCACAGGGAAAAACCGGGCAACTGGTCGCGCGGGTGTTCTCCGGTAGCACTGCTACCAACAATCTTCAGAACATCAGCTGCCAGGCTGGCCACCTGACCTTCGCGGCACAGACCTCGGGAATTGTCTCCATCGACCAGAATGGCGTGGCGACAGCGCAGCAACCGGGTTCCTCCATCATTACGGCGACCGTCGCAAACGCAGGCAGTTCAGCTGGATTCTTTTCGACGTGTCCTCCAGTCAGCATCGCGTTGAGCGTTCCGAACACTAGCTCGACCAATATCAACGTGAACCAGAACTTTGCCCAGCCGCTGGTAGCAACCGTTTTGGACCAAAACAACGTAACCCTGACGGGTCTAGCACTCGAGTATGTCTCAACGACACCGACCACGATTCCCGTGGCGTCGACCGGCATCGTCACACCATCGTTTCCGGGCGGAGCCTCGATTACGGCAATCTGCCAGCCCCCCACCTGCAACCCGGCTCCGTTCAATCAAATCGGCCTGTTTGGCAATGGCAAACCGGTAACCTCGAACGCCATCGACGTCACAACTCCAGGGTCGAACAGCACGCTGCTGTATATCGCAAGCATGGCCACGGATGCGATCGCAGCTACCGCGACCACCCCGGCGGTTCCTGCATCGGCTGGCTCGCGATACATGGTGCCCGTCGACTTCACGACCAGTACCATCGGTACTCCAGTACAGCTACCGTATGTCCCGAACTCGATGGTGATCAGCACCGACGGATCATCGATCTATATGGGCAGTTCGACGGAGTTAATGGTGGTCAGCGCGTCGACGAACGGCCTTACCCGTGAAGACCTGACGGTTCCTGGCAAGGTGCTGGCAGTCTCGCCGGACAGCTCAACCGTGGTCATCTCCGATCCTTCCCGAAAGCTGATCTATCTTGAGCCTGCGGCCGGTGGCAGCATCACCAGCCAGTACGGCGGTGTTGGAACTCACGCCCAGTGGACGCCAGACTCTCAGACGGTCTATATCACAGCGGCTGATCCAGCTACAGGAGAGACTCAACTGCTGGTTTACTCAACCTTTACGGGATGGAACAACATCACCCCGCCGACAACTCCTCTGGACGTTGCAGTCACGGTACCGAGCATTGGAGCTTACTTCGCTGGGTCTCCACAGAATCCCGGGACAACCGCAGTCAGCTATTGCCCGACGACAACCACAAACACTACCAGCGGACAGACCACGACAACGAACGTGTTCAACCCGCTTGCGGATACGGTGCATACTGCCACCGATCGCATCGCGGCAACCAATGATGGAAAGCACATCATCGGGGCATCCGCCTCGACTGGTCTGCTCAGCGACATACAGGTCACACTACCGACAGGTCCCTGCCCTGCATCGGGCACGCTTCAGTTCTCTTCAGGTGGTACTTCGACCCCGTACACGAACACTACCCTGTCTGCGATCACACCTACTGCCATCACCGGCATCTTCCCAACCTCGGACACAGGCATCACCTCGGCCTCAACCACAATCCCAACCGCTGTCGCTGTGACATATACAGGTACGGGTGGAGTATTGCCCGTCTATACCCCTCCTGCCACCGGAGCGGGCACACTTACCAACGTTCCCCTCTCGGGCTCGGCGACCGCGCCAGTTGCGGGAGTATGGAGCACGGATAACCTCACCTTCTATGCGGGAACATCTGGGGACGACCTGGTCCACTTGATCACACGGACCAGCACTACTAGCGCCTTAACGGATTCGAAGTCGATTGCGCCAGCTCTGCCGGGTGTTGGTGGCGGTACCGCCACCCCGAACCTGATAGTCCAGAAACCCCGCAAGACCACGTAAGCCGGTCCTGCCCAAACAAAAGCCCTCTCCATGGAGAGGGCTTTTCTGTTCAGTATTTGCGTGCGATCAGGCCAGCCGCTTCTTCAGCAGCTCTCGCGCCACGGCATCCAGCACACCATTGAGGAAGTGGATGGACTCGGGCGCCGCATAGCGACGTGCGACCTCGAGGCTCTCGTTGATGATGATGGGGGCGGGGGTGCTGGGGTAGCCGAGCATCTCGGCGATGGCAGCGCGGAGGAGGTTGCGATCGACGACCGGCATCCGCTCGAGCCGCCAGTTCTGCGAGTGCGCCTCGATGATGCCGTCGATCTCCGCCTGACGGCTCGTAGCGACGCGGTAGAGATCCTCGGCGAAGCTGCGGGTCTCGGCATCGACGTCGTCGCGGGAGGGCCAGAAGAGCTTGCGGACCTCATCAGGAGTCTGTTTGCCCAGATCGCCCTGGAAGAGCATCTGCATGGTCAGTTCGCGGGACTTGCGTCGGGTTCCCATTATGCGTTCCTCGCGAGCTTTCTCTGGATCGAGACCATCTCGATCGCAGCGATTGCAGCTTCGAAACCCTTATTGCCAGCCTTGAGCCCAGCGCGGTCAAGCGCCTGCTCCAGCGTCTCGCAGGTCAGCACACCAAAGGCATGAGGAACGCCTGTCTCCTGCTGCGATTGGCCGATGCCGCGCGCGACCTCGTTATAGATCGCTTCGTAGTGAGCAGTCTCACCTCGCAGAAGGCAGCCGAGCGTAATAATCGCGTCGAACTTCTTCGACTCCGCCAGCGTGCGGGCTGCGTTTGGGACCTCCCAAGCGCCGGGGACTCGGACGATCTGGATATCCGCCTTAGCCGCACCGCTACGGTGGAGAGCGTCGAGCGAACCCTGCAGCAGGCGGTCTGTAATCACGGTGTTCCAACGGGTGGTGACGATGGCGAAGCGCATGCCAGCAGCGGAGAGATCGCCTTCGATCGCCTCGGGCTGGCCGTGCAGCGGGTTCTCCGACTGCCAGAAGCCGAGTTGCAGATCTTCCGCTAGCTGTACCGTAAACAAGCGCGCGTTCCAGTGTGTTAGCTCGGGCGTTGAGAGGAGGGTTGCGACCTCTTCCGTGCGATAGCTCGCAAGCATCCACTGCTGCACCAGTGTGTGGATGTGATCGAGCTGTGTCACCTCGACCAGTAACGGCGGGACAGCCGGAGGACGCCCGGTCACAAGTTCGAGATTGCCCACGGGCGCCAGAAAGGCCGCGCCGCGTCCCTGTTCGTCCTGCCAGCCCTTGCCGGGCTCGAAGCCGAGCGCCGCAAAGAGGTTGCAGAGCTTGTCGAACGCATCGGCAGAGGCCACGGCGTTGACCAGCGTTATTCCTTTAATCATAAGAACGATTGTATCGTCTGGATGAGAGAACCACGGAAAGGATGACATGAGCTACGAGACATTGTCCTACAGGATCGAGCATCAGATTGTCACGATCACGTTGAACCGCCCGAAGGTGTTGCATGCGCTGAACTCGCAGGTCTTCGACGAACTGGAGCGCCTGTTCATGGACCTGACGGAGGATGAGGCAGTGCGTGTCATCCTGCTGACGGGTGCAGGAGAGAAGGCCTTCGCCGCAGGAGCAGACATCAACGAGCTGACATCGACCAACACGGTGACGGGAGAGTTGAAAGCACGGCGCGGACAGGCGGTTTTTCGACTGATCGAGACCTGCGGAAAGCCAGTGATCGCTCTGGTAAACGGCTTTGCCCTGGGTGGCGGATGCGAGCTGGCGCTGGCCTGCACGCTGCGGATCGCTAGCGAAACGGCAAAGCTGGGCCAGCCAGAGGTGAAGCTGGGTCTGGTTCCCGGATACGGCGGAACCCAGCGGCTGCCTCGACTGGTGGGACATGCCGCGGCTCTCAAACTTTTGATGACAGGCCAGATCATTGGCGCGGCGGAGGCTTTACGGATCGGTCTGGTCGATGAGGTCGTCCCAGCGGAGGCCCTGATGACGCGAGGTGAGGAGCTGGCACAGGCGATTCTGGCGGCTGCTCCGCTAGCAGTGACGGCCTGCCTGGAGGCCGTGCGGAGGGGGAGCCATGTTGAACTGGACGAAGCTCTGGATATCGAGGCGGAGATCTTCGGAAGACTGTGCGGTACGGCCGATAAGGCAGAAGGGACGACGGCGTTCCTAGAGAAGAGGTCTCCGGTCTGGGGAGGGCGATAGCCGAAACACACTCTACTCAAATCTCTAAAATATTCAAAATAAAGGATATAAGCCTGGATCTAGAAATCTATGCCTCAAAAGCGAGGCGTAAGGCCCCACCTCAGTGGGATGGCGAAAGTTTTTCTTGCAAGGGCTGGGGAGGGGCTTGGTATGCTGGATATCGTGCGGAATCTACTGTATCTCGTCCCTTCCCTTGCCCTATCGGTGGGCCTCTCAGGCTGCCACAACGCTGCTACGTCGCTCTCGGCAGAGACGAAACCGGTCGCAGCTCAGCAGCAACAGATGGCCAACGAGGCACGTCAGGAGATGGAGTTGATCCCTCCTCCGTCGAAGACCCGGTATATGGCCGTGAAGAGCCTGACCAGTTGGGAGAACCCCTATCTGACTGTGCAGGGTGGCATGTTGACACTGCATGTGCTGCTGGCGGATGCGAATACCAGTGGGCTGGGTGAAGATGGGCTCCTACGGCCCGTGGGCGCGCGGCGTCAGGATCTGAACATTCGCGTCAGCGATCTACCGACGGCCCTGAATGCCGTACCGCAGAATGCGTGGCCGTATGGCCGCGTGGTCGCGGTGGAAGAGGCCCACAACATTCCGGTGAGTGCGCGGCCGCAGGTTCGCCGCAACATGGAGACGACGATGCAAATACTCAACGACCTGGGGGTCGTGGTATACGAGTGGAACGAGGGCGGAGTGGGTCTACGATAACTGATCGCACTGAACACCGCCACTTACGCTAAGATTCGTTCTACAGCAAAACTCTTACCCGGGATAACGCGATTGCATACGACAGCGCTGTTGGTCTTCTGCCTGTTCTTTCTTCTGGTGACATTGGCAGGCTTCTGGGCGGCGCGATGGCGACGGCCACTTGGCGGGATGGAGTCGCTTGAGGAGTGGGGGCTGGCAGGACGCAACTTCGGAACCTGGATCACCTGGTTCCTGATTGGCGGTGACCTGTATACGGCTTACACCGTCATCGCAGTCCCGGCTGCCCTGTATGGTGCTGGAGCGATGGGCTTCTTCGCCGTTCCCTACGCCGTCATAGCCTACCCGTACATGATGCTGGTGCTGCCCCGCCTGTGGACGGTATGTCACCGCCACGGTTACGTGACCTTTGCCGACTTTGTGCGCGGCCGCTATGGAAACCGGTGGCTGACGCTGGCGATCGCTGTGACCGGCATCCTCGCACTGATGCCGTACATCGCGTTGCAGCTGGTAGGGATGCGGGTCGTGATCTCGGCGCTCGGCGTGACTGGCGAGTGGCCGCTAGCAGCGGCGTTCGTCATCCTTGCGGCCTATACCTACTCGAGTGGCCTGCGAGCGCCGGCGGTGATCGCGATCGTCAAGGACCTGATGCTGTACATCATGGTGATCGCAGCGCTGGTCATTCTTCCTCTCAAGCTCGGTGGGTATGCGCGAGTGTTTGAGCTGGCGAACCATGCTCTGGCAACACACTCTCCGGCGGCGTCGATCTACCTGCGGCCATCGCAGATGCTGGGCTACTCTACGCTGGCGATTGGAAGCGCCATCGCGCTGATGCTATACCCGCACACGGCGACGGCGGTGTTGAGCGCGAAGAGCGCGAACGTCGTCCGGCGCAATGCGGCGATGCTGCCAGCTTACAGCTTCCTGCTGGGAATGATCGCGCTGCTGGGATATGTCGCCCTGGCCGCTGGCGTGGTGACGAAGGACACGAGCATGACGGTCCCGCTACTGTTCCTGAAGATGTTTCCGGAGTGGTTCGCGGGCTTCTGCCTCGCTGCCATTGCCATCGGAGCGCTGGTCCCAGCGGCGATCATGTCGATTGCAGCCTCGAACCTGTTCACGCGGAACCTCTACGGGGAGTTCGCCGGGGTACAGGCGACTCCGAAAGAAGAGTCGCAGATGGCGAAGCTCGTCTCATTGATCGTAAAGTTCGGTGCGCTGGTATTTGTTCTGAGGCTGCCCACTCCTTATGCGATCGAGATGCAGTTGCTGGGAGGGATATGGATCGGCCAGATCTTCCCGGCGGTCGTGGTTGGAGTGTTTACGCGATGGTTTCATCCGTGGGCATTGTTTCTAGGATGGCTGGTGGGAATGGCGTTGGGAACTGCCATGGCAGCTTCGCTGGGGCTGAAGAGCTCGGTCTATCCTATTCACTTTGCCGGGCATGTCTATGGGATGTACGCAGCGGTGCCCGCGCTGGTGGCGAATCTGCTGGTCTCGATGCTGTTGACGCTCGTCTTTCGAGCGATGAAGGTGAACGCGGGCACCGATGTTACCTCTCCGGAAGCATATGTCGGATGAGTGGGCGCGGCCTGACACCCCGGCAGGCCCAGGGCGCATCCTAAACGAAATCAGGACGGTGCTATGAGCAATACTGAGTTGGAGACGAAGACCCACGAGCGGTCGCTGGCGAAGGGTCTGCTGGCGGGATTGATCGGCGGGTTAGTTGCAACAGCAGCAAAGACGATTGCGGAGAAGGTTTATCCGCCAAGGACGCATGGAGAACCGGAGCCGCCAGAGTTGCTGGCCGAGAAGATCGCCGGTCATCCGCTGAGCGACACGGAAAAGACCGCCGCGGCGGTGACGATCCATTGGGGCTTTGGCGCGCTGGTGGGAGCGGCCTATGGTGGCATTGCCGAGTACTACCCTGCCGCGACGGCGAAAGAGGGTGCAAGCTTCGGCCTGGCGCTGGCCACACTGACGCATGAAACAGCCCTGCCGGCTGTGGGGCTCTCCGTTGAGCCAGAGGACCAGACGATGCGGGAACGTGCCAGTGAGATGGGGACGCATGTGGTCTTCGGTCTGGTGACCGAGATGGTGCGAAGAACGGTGCGGAAGTTTCTATAGCGGCGGGTTAGCTGGTAGCTGGTCCCGATCCTTCGACCAGTTGGCAACGATGTTGTCGACGACGACGTGGCCGACGCGGTAGGCACTCTCGAGTGAAGGCAGATAGGCACTGTACTTCGTGATCTTGGTCTCCGCGAGGCTTTCGGCGGCGGTGATTCCCTGCCGCTGCTGGTCGAAGTTGCTGGCGGTGCGCAGGACAAGCACGCGGTCGAGGCTTAGCTTGTGGGCCTTCGCGAGCCAGGTGAGGGACTGGAGAGTTCCGGTGTCCTCCATGCCGCAGACCGCGTAGGTGGCTTTGCCGTCGGTCTGGTATTTGACCCACTCGCGCGCCCACTGGCTCATGAGTTTGCCGTGCCAGAAGGTGCCAGCGGAAAGGTTATCGCCACGCAGGACGAAGGGCGGGCGATGCGCGGCGGTGTCCTCGTACTGCATCCGGCGCTCCTTGATCTCAGGCGTGTCCGGCAGCTCCACATTCTTGGTGAGGTTGAAGGCCCACTGCACGAGCGCGGGGTTGAGGTGATAGACGATACCGTCGTCGCCGAAGCGGTCAGCACGGGGCTGCTCGTAGGGCGTCGATTTACCGAGAGGGACGTAGCCGGTCACCCAATCCTTCGGAATCTCGCGGGCGTCGATCTCATGGGCTAGGTCGCCATCGACGATGTACTCGGACCAAACTGCGGAGCCGAGCGAGCCCATCTTCGGGTCGATTCCGGCGATACCCGCGACGAGAAAGTAGGCGTGCGTGAGATCAAAGCGTGGGTCGGAGCCGAGGGCCATGATCGTGGCAGCGGCGCGAGCGGTGCCAACTCCGGTAAGGATGCCGAGGACGCCGTCTTTATTGATGCGGAGGTCGTGGTAGCCCTGCGGGAAGGGCAGGATGGTGTCGAGGTGCTCGCGCTCGACCCAGTACTGGTACTCGCCGGGGGTGTCGCCGGTGTCGGCTCCCGGCTCGAACATGGAGATGACGACTACTTTGATCTCGATGGGCTGCTGCGGTACTGAACTATCGATGAGTGCCGTCAGATGCTGATCGATCCGGGGGATATCGGGAGCTGTAGAGTAGCCCGAGATGCGTAGTGTTGATATGGCGAGAGTGACTTTCATCTGTTGCACAGAGGCTGAGGTCACTTCGAGCGATTTGTGGTATTTAGAGAACCCCTCTGCTGTGACCGACAGATCATAACTTCCGGGTTTGAGATCAATTGCAAAGCGGCCCACGTTGTCCGACTTAGCGGTGATGTGCAGGCTTTCCGATGCCTTGTCGATTTCGATGGATGCCGCAGGGATATAGGCACCGGTTTGATCCTCGATTGACATCGATAAGCTAGCTGCCGGTGCAGAGACCTGTGCGAGAGCGCTGGCAGACGTCGCGAGCAGCAATAAGGCAGAAATGAGGCGCATACCGCATGGTAGCGCATGCGGTCCTTTGAACTAGACGCCCTTTTTCATCGGCTCCCAGATGAACTTATGGATCTGGAGCGAGAGGCGGGCGTCGAGGCCATCGGCCATCATCCACTCGACGACGAGGCGAGGATTGAGAGCCATGTTGTCGGCGGTGCGCTGCGGACTAGGCGTCTGTACGAAGGCTGGGCTGAACAGGATGCTGCCTACTTTGGCGTTGAGGTCGTGCTCGAGGATGAAGGCGCGGGCAAAGTCATAGTCCGCACGGTCGCTGAGGACGAACTTGACCTCATCGTTCGTGGTGAGAGCTTCGAGGTTCTCCATGCAAAAGCTGTTGGCGGCGGAACCTGCGCCAGGGCACTTGACGTCGACGATCTTATGGACGGCTTTGGGGACATCAGCGAGGGGGCGTTCGCCGCTGGTCTCGATCATCAGCTCGTAGCCCTGCGCAAGGAGACGATGCATGAGGGGCAGAAGCTCCCGTGCCTGGAGCATGGGCTCGCCGCCGGTGAACTCGACCAATTTGCAGGGCGCGAGGGCCTCGATCTGGGCGACGATCTCGTCCTCGGTGAAGGGCTTGCCGCCGGTGAAGGTGTACTCGGAGTCGCACCAGGCGCAACGCAGATTGCAGCCCGCGAGCCGGACGAAGATGCAGGGGAGACCGGCGAAGCTGGACTCTCCCTGGACGGATTTGTAGAGCTCGATGAGATGCACGGTGATCTTACTCGTAGTAGCGGGCGAAGCTGGTGTCGGTCTCGTAGAGGGTACAGTCCTTGACGCGGACGCGGCCAGCGGTCATCTCCTGGAGCTGCATGCTGGTCTGCTCAAAGAAATACTTCGCGAGATTCTCGGCGCTGGGATTGATCTCTTTATCGAACGGCGGGAGGTCGTTGATCATGAAGTGGTCGAGATACTCGACGGTGGGGCGCATGACCTTCTTGAGGAGCTTGAAGTCGAGCAGCATTCCGGCTTCGTCCAGCTCGGCACCGACGAGCGTAACGAAGACCTTGTAGTTGTGGCCGTGTGGATTCTCGCACTTGCCACGATAATTACGGAGGTAGTGGCCGGAGGAGAACCCGGCTTCTACGGTTACTTCAAACATGACTCTTTCGATCCCTTCGATTGCCGCGTGCTGAGATATTTAGATGGGAGCAGGCTGGTCACGGCTTCAGCGAACTTCGGTACCTCGATTGTACCGTTTTTGCAGCAGAGCCTATCGTTTACGACGGTTCTGGCGAGCCAACTCGGCGCGACGCTCGGCTTGCTCGAAGAGTGAGGAGAAGACTCCGGCGAGGGCGATGAGAAGGCCGATGACGAAGAGAACAAGGCCCATGGTGCGCCAGAGGGAGGCGTCCCCGGGGGAGCCAGGCTGCTGGGCGATGTTGGTGTAGGCGATGCCACAGGAGATCAACGAGAAGATGACGAGAGTTGCGGCGAGGATGAAGAGATTGCGTCCCATGGGCGGATAACCTATTCTACGAGTAGCCGCGGGCTGGGCTGTTGACCAATCGTCATATCCACTATGTATGATAGGTGACATAATGTCCGGCGGGAAGATTCCTGGCCGGCGATCATGCCGAGACGCAGCCCGGCGCTTGATTTCCTTTTGTAGAGACGCTCTGTGAATGCCCCTGTACTCGTACCAGGAAGGCTGCGTTCGTTTGAGCGTTCATCTTGTAAATCCCAGCGACAATTCTTTTGGTACTGCCGTCATTACACCCCGATGGTTGTTTGTCCTTGCAGCAGCGACACCCCGCTCGGCGGGCGATCCTACACTGGTCGATGAGTCGATCGAGCAGATTATTCCCGAGAGCATCACGGCGGGCGATATCGTCGGCATCAGCGTCCATACTGGCAATGCGCTACGGGGGTATGCGGTAGGCCGGATGGCTCGGGCGCGGGGCGCATGGGTGATCTACGGCGGGATTCACGCGACGCTGTTTCCCGAGGAGGCATTCGAGCGCGGCGAGGCGCACGCCGTAGTAAAAGGTGACGGGGACATTGCGTGGGGCAAGGTCGTGAACGACTGCCTGGCGGGCAATCCGGACAAAATTTACGACGGCGGGCGGATTCAAGGGAACGAGTTCCTGGCGGCGCGCTGGGACCTGATGCCGCCGGAGAAGTACATGTGGGCCTCCGTGCAGACGATTCGTGGCTGTCCGAAGCATTGTTCGTTTTGCAGCGTCTGGCGAACCGATGGACAGCAGCCACGGCAGCGGCAGTTCCAGAGCGTGATCGACGAGATCGTCGACCTGCGACGGATCGGCTTCCGGTTTATCGCGCTGGCCGATGACAATTTCTATCCGGTAACGCTGACCGATCTACGGCTGGCTCGAGAGCAGAACAATACCGCCAAAGTGGAAGAGTTGATGGCGATCCGCAAGGAACGCTTCCAACTGATGGAAGAGATGGCCAAGCTGCCGAAGGACATGGTCTTCTTCACACAGATCACCATGGAAGCCGGCGAGGACGGCGAGTATCTAGACGCCATGCGCAAGGCCAACATCAAGGGCGCCCTGGTGGGAGTTGAGGCGGTGACGCCAGAGGGGCTGAAGGCGGTCTTCAAGGACTTCAACTATTCGGGTGAGGCGCTGGCGAAGCAGTTACAAACGTTTAAGAAGCACGGCGTCCATGTGCTTGGTTCATTCATCTTCGGGCTGCCGACGGACAGGCCAGCAACGTTCGATGCGACGGTGGAGATGGCGTTGAAGGCGGGCGTGACCTTCGCCCAATTCGTGATGATGACGCCGTTTCCGGGGACAGTGGACTTTGGGCGGTGGGAGAAAGAACAGGCGAAGGCACCCGAGATGGTGGGGGATGTGCCGATCACGCGCTACTGGCTGATTCCGACGGAGGTCCGTCCGAAGATGTTTACGCCGCATCCGACGATGAGTTCGGATGAGATTCGAGAGCGGACGCAGAAGGTCTGGGACAAGTTTTACGACTGGGGTCCAGTGTGGAAGCGGTCGGCGTGCGTGCCGAATATGAAGGCGCGGATTGCATTCATATTTCTATCGAAGCTGTATCGGCAGATGTATGCAGGAACAGGCATTTCGACCGATAGCGCGCGACGAAAGAAGTCCAAGACAACGGCGCGATGGATGGCGGCACAGTGCAAGAAGCTCTTCCAGGCAAAGCCAATGCCAGAGCTACAGTCGCCGGCGTGGGAGCTGACGTTTGCGCCTGTTGGGCTGCGGCCTGCATTTCTGAGGAACGGACTCCAGGATGACGGGCCGTTTGTCGTGCTGCCGGAGTAATAAACGTGGTGGGCAGGAGCTGAGGTGCGTGCTTATCCAAAGCCACGCACCTCTTCCCTAACCTTCGGCCTGCTTTGCTCCCGGCAGACGCTTGATCAGCATGTCGATCTGTCCAGCATGATGCGATTCATGCTCGCAGACATGGAACCATTTGCAGTAGTTGTTGGTGGGACCCCAGAACCAGGTCTGATCGACTGACATCAGCCACGCATCGTCCCGCTTCTTGAACTCTGCCAGCGATCTCTCACGCGTCTCTCTCAGGATATTCAAATAGAAATCCAGATCGTGCCCTTTGATGATCTTGCGGCCAGCATCTCCCAGCCCCATCGCAGGGTCCCATTTCTGTTTCACCGTGTCTGACCAGCTGTCCCACTTCATGCCTTCAAAGGTATTGAACTGGTAGTACGTCTCCGTCGCGGCGAGATGCAGCAGCAGCGCGCCGATCGAGTTTGCGTTCGCATCGAACAGGTGATCGAGGTTCGGCTGCGTCATGCCTTTCACGGGTCCGGTAACTGCAGGCCGCACCCAGGCCAGCATCGAAACCAGTGTTCCCACCTGCGGGGAATAACCCGGCTTCGGGCCAACAATGGTGTAGCTTTCGGAAGGTGCCGCCATCGCCATCTCCGGCAGCATGATTCCTGCGGCAGCAGCGGCTGTCGTCTTCAGAAACGTTCTTCGGTTTGCGATTGATTGAGTTTTCATAGGCCCTCTGCCATGAGCCATTCGAAATCAGGCCCCTTATTGACGGCGCCAGTATAACCAATACAAGTGGATGTGTCCGATGAAGATATTGGGGCGTTTTTTCCGGGGCCAAGCTGACGGTGATACAGTGACTGGGCTCACGAGTGGTGACCCGATGACTCCAAAGATAATTCTCTTCTGCGCGATCTTCCTGATGCTATGCCGTTCCAGCTATGCCGCATCCGACCCGGTCGGTTGTCCGGCTACGATCTCCGTGAGCCAGCACCTGACCACGGATATTGCAGGATGGAGAGCCGTGCTCGACGATACACCGCATCTGCTTGCCAACATCATGTTCTATGAAGGCCTGCCGGAGGAAAGAACTTCGCTCGTCAACGACGCAACGACGAAGACTGTGGGAAAAGAGACGGCGACGTGGCGCTTCCTGCCACGAGCAGGCCGGCAGATATGGGTGACGTGCAACTATGCGGGTACGGCGGTCACGCTCGCAAAGAGTCTTCCGGCGAAGATCAGCGCATGCTCAGTGACGTACAACACGAGACAAAGTATCGGTGGAATGCCGGTGATCGAACGGGTTTCGTGTAAGTAGGGCGGACGAGGAAACGACAGCCTTCCTCGTCCCGATCGTTTAGGGATGCAGCGGTGGGTTCTGCGCGCGAAGCCAGGTGAGTAAACCAACGGGGTCGTCGGTGATGATGGCATCGACGTGAGCGTTGGCCATGTTCTTCCAGCCTTCTTCCGTGTTGACGGTGTAGGGCACGACCTGGACACCGCGCTTGTGGGCGACGGCGACCTCAGCCGGTGTGACGAGGGACTCATCGGGGCTGAGCATATCGGCATGGGTAATCTCGACGATGTGAGCGAAGCTCTTATCGGGATCGGTGATTCCCATGAAGACATCGTACTTGGCCTGACCGAAGAGGGCGGAGAGACGAATTTTCGGATCGAGCTGGCGCATGGTAGCAAGGGTGCGAAAGTCAAAGCTCTGCAGAATGACGCGCGACTCCAGATGATGCTTCTTCACAGCGTCGTCGATCATCTTGACGAAGACCTCCGGTGAGGGCGTGATGTCGGGCTGAGTGCGGAAGATCTTGGTCTCGACGTTGAACTCAAAGTGACCCTGCGGGGCGAGGTTGAGGACCTCCTCAAAAGTGGGGATGGTCGTATGCGGAACGGCGACCTGATGCGGGAAGGCCTTGAGGGTCTTCGCACCACAATCGTACTGCTTCAACTGTGCGAGGGTGAGGGAATGGATAAGGGTTCCGGGAGGCAGCGGCGGGCCGACGCAGACGCGTTCGTTGGCTAGCAGAGCGGCCATGCGCGGATCGTCGGTGCGCTGGGTAAGATAGGGCGAATGCGAGACGACGAGGACGTCATCCTTGGTGACGGCGAGATCGAGTTCGAGGACATCGGTGCCGTTCTGGATGGCGTATTCGAAGGAAGCAAGGGTGTTTTCAGGGCGTGCGGCGCGACCTCCGCGATGGGCGTGGACGAGGATGGTCTCTGCGGTGGCGGGGAGAACGCCGGTCAGTACAAGAACTAGTGCTATCAGTCTTTTATGCATGTCATGAGCTTCGCCCATGGGGGTTACAGGGCCGTCAACTGATGTGGAGAAGTGCTCTCGGCATTACCTCTGACCCTGCCCCAGAATGTCCGTCCCTCGTTTTCATTCATGGCTCATTGTCCGCCCATTCACAGGTGCGGTAAAGACCATAGACTTACCTTTGGCTCTCTGATGCGAAGAACTGCTCCACATCAGCAATCTCCTGCGTAAGCTGGTAGGGCGGGAGCGAGTCGAGGAAGATGCGGCCATATCGCTGGCGCTGGATGCGGGGGTCTAGCAACATGAGGACGCCGCGGTCTTCGAGCGAGCGGATGAGGCGGCCGAAGCCCTGCTTCAGCGTGATGACAGCGTTGGGGACCTGGTAGTCGAAGAAGGGCTTGCCGCCAGCGGTCTCGATGGCCTCCATGCGTGCCTTGACGACGGGGTCGGAGGGGACGGCGAAGGGGAGGCGATCGATGATGACACAGGAGAGCTGCTCGCCCTGCACGTCGACGCCCTGCCAGAAGGACGAGGTGCCGAAGAGAACGGCGTTGGGAGTATCCCGGAATTGCTGAAGCAGCACATGGCGCGGTGCAGTCCCATGTAACAGCAGCGGGTAAGGCAGCTCGGCCAGAAGGCGGTCATGGACCTCACGCATCTGCTTGTAGCTGGTAAAGAGGCAGAAAGCGCGGCCCTTCGTGATCTCCAACACCCGGCGGATGCGTTCGACAGCCTTGTCCTGAAAGTCCGGCTCGTTGGGGGCGGGCATATTAGGAGGCAGGTAGAGGAGTGCCTGCTTCTGGTAGTTGAAATGCGATGGGACGACCAGCTCACGGGTGCTGATGAGGCCAAGGCGCTTGCGAATATGATCGAAACCGTTGGCGACAGTGAGAGTGGCAGAGGTGAGGATGACGCTCGAGTAGACATCGAAGAGCGAGGTGTGGAGCAGCTCGGAGACGTCGATCGGCGTGGCCTGAAGGTGGGTGTGGAAGGCGGCTTGCGCTGTGCCGTGTCCGTGAGTGCGAGCGAGGTTACGGACACCTCCGGCGACGCGGCGCTCAATCCAGAAGACGGTGTTGCGGTCTGGTGATTCGAGCAGGAAAGCGAGGTGGGCGCGGATGTCGGCGGTGCGTTTGCGGAGGCCGCTGGCCTCGTCCACATTTTTGAGGTGGTCGAGCTCGCCTTCGAGGCGAGTGAGGGCATTGAGGGCCCCGGTGTAGGTGTCGCCGCTCTCTTCAAGGAACTCTTCGCGGTTCTCGAAGGGCATTCTTCCCGGCCCAAAGCCTTCATGCGGTAGTGCCGCAAAGAACATGCGCGAACGGTCGCGGAGAATAGCGCAGGCACTTTCAATAGCGCTGGTAGAGGCCTGTTTGGCTTTGAGCATCATCTCGACATCGCGGGTAAGCTCCTCGAAGCGCTGGGTGCTGAGGCCAATGCCGAAGTAGGCAGAGGCGACCTCTTCGAGCTCGTGCGCCTCATCGAAGATGACGGCGGCAGCCTCGGGAAGGATGCCTGCGTCGGGGGCGTTCGCCGCCTGCTGCTTGATGCTGAGGTCGGCAAAGAAGAGATGGTGGTTGACGATGACGATGTCGCTCTCAAGTGCCTTGCGACGCATCGCGGTGACGAAGCAGTTCTCCCAGTCGGGGCAGGTCTGGCCGAGACAGGCCTCGGTGCGGGCATCGAGCTTGGTCCAGAGCGGAGAGTTCTCGGGCAGCTCGTCGATCTCGGCACGGTCGCCGGTGGCGGTCTCCTTCTCCCAGGCGGAGATGGCATGGAACTGCGAGATGTCCTCGAGGCCGGTAAGGATAGGGCTGGCGCGGAGAGCATAGAGCTTGTGCTTGCAGAGGTAGTTGCTGCGGCCCTTCATGTAGCAGACCTTCAGCGGGCCGAGCAACGACTCGAGGAAAGGGATGTCCTTGAAGTAGAGCTGTTCCTGAAGGTTTTTGGTGCCGGTGGAGATGATGATGCGCTGCTGGCGCTCGCGGGCCATGCGGATGGCGGGCAGCAGGTAGGCGAGGGTCTTTCCCGTTCCCGTCCCGGCCTCGACGATGAGGTGGCGCTTGTCGGCGAAGGCCTTTTCGATGGCGCGGGCCATCTCGAACTGCCCCTTGCGGTGCTCGAAAGCCAGCGAGGATCGGGAGAGCATGCCGTCGGGCGCGAAAAAGTCGTGCAGGTTGGGCAACTCGCCGGTTGGGTTGGGGTTGGCCGGGGCAGCAGGCGCGATTTGGATGGGAGAGGACACGAAGGACTGTGTCTATGATATTCGCGTTTCCTTCGATAGAGCTGAAGCGTCACCCTTTCAAGGCAAATACACCCCCACCTGCATGACGCACACCACTAGGCCGCGAAAGTCTTGTGGCTGGTGGTCTGGTCGCCCTGTCCCGCCAGCAGGCCTGCGATGGAGATATCCTCATCCAACGCATCCCAATGCAAGCCGCGGCTGGTGATCCGAACCTGCTCGCGCTGTTCCGCAGTGCTGTGCAGGAGTTGGGGAAACCATGCCAGCGGCACGCCGATGATCCGACCATCGCTCAGATCGACCCACATGCTGTCTGGATCGAAATGCACTCGCGTTGCTCTAACGGAAGAATTCATTCCATGCCTCCTCGATTCGGTCTTTGTTGGCCTCGACGATTTCCAGCAACTCGCGAAGAGTACGTGCATCGTAGCCATCATTGTAGGCCACCCGGGCTTCAGGTATTAGCCAGAATTTTGCTTCTACGTCGTCTTTCTCAACGTGAATATGGACCGGTTCAAGCGGCGCTCCTTCGTTTGAATAAAAGAAGAACTTGAACCCGCGATGGCGGAAAATTACTGGCATGGCCTAACTCTACTGTACTTTCAGCGTCAAGCGACTTCGGCAGCTACAGGCAACCGTTCCCCGCTGCGCGTAGCTACACATCCCTATAATGGTTGAGGCGCTGCGGTGCCGAGAGAAGGCACACTGATGGCGAAAAAAGACGATAAAAAAAGATTAGGCAAGAAGCACCGAACAGCCGCCACCCGGCCAAAGAAGGGCCGCGCGCCCAAATCGACGCCAACGACAGGCGCGGTAGACCCGCGCAAGCGTAAGGTGATCTCGACCAAGCGGGCCGAGGCGAACAAGCTGGCGAAGCTGCCGAAGCGTTCTCCCGAGAACGAGAAGCGGAGGACGATCCGCACGGACGCAGCTGCTCCGAAGAAGCCGGTGAAACGAGTGGCCGCGCGGCCTGCAGACGGCATCGTTGGGCGACAGACGCCCAGCTCGGTCAACATGGGCGGACACGAGGAGGACTGGCGCGACATCGAGCTGCTCGCCTCGCAGATGGTCACCGAGACCGAGAGCACCGATGCACGGCTGCTACCGCTGATTGCGGTCTGCGGGCGGCCCAATGTGGGCAAAAGCACCCTGTTCAATCGCCTGACCGGGTCGCGGCGGTCGATTGTGGGCGACGAGCCGGGCATCACGCGAGACCGCATCTATGGCGAGATCGAGTGGCAGGGACAGGACGCGCGCATCGTCGACACAGGCGGCGTTGTGCCGGATGACGAGGCACTGATTCCGTCGGAGATCTTTCGCCAGGCGCAGGTGGCGCTCGAAGAGGCCGACGCCATCGTGATGGTCGTCGACGGACGGACCGAGCTGGCATCGCCCGATATGGAACTGGCGCGGCTGCTGCTGCGCGGCGGAAAGCCGGTATTTCTCGCCGTAAACAAGATGGACACCGACGCAATGCTTTCGGGCGCGGAGAACTTCCGGCGGCTCGGCTTCCGGAACGTGCTGCCGATCTCGGCGGAGCATGGAAGCGGCATCGGCGACCTGCTGGACGAGGTGTTTGCAGTGCTGCCAGAGCCCGGAGAGATCGAAGAGCCGGAGGTCATGCTGACGGCAGCCGATGAGGCGGAAGAGGATGAAGACGGACCGGACTTCTCTCCAGCCCCAGGTGCCAGGATTGCATCAGAGGCCAGGCCAGTGCGGCGCCTGCGCTCGCATGGCGAGTACGACAACAAGGAGACGAAGGTCGCCATCATCGGGCGGCCAAACGTTGGCAAGAGCACGCTACTGAACGCTCTGACGGGAACCGAGCGAGCGATCGTTTCGCCCATCGCCGGGACAACGCGTGATGCCGTAGACGAGGTCGTCGAACGCAGCGGGCACAGCTTCCGGTTCGTCGATACGGCGGGCATCCGGCGCAAGGGCAAGACAAAGCTGATGGCGGAGAAGCTGTCGGTCATCATGGCGCGGAAGCACCTGGAGGCGGCGGATGTCTCGCTGCTGATCATCGACGCAACCGAAGGTGTCGCTGCACTGGACGCGAACATCGGCGGCTACGCGCATGAGAGCGGCCGCAGCGTGGTGATCGTCATCAACAAGTGGGACCTGATGACGAAGACCGGGTCGGACGGCATGCTGCTCTTCAACGGCAAGCCACCAGCAGACCAGAAGATCTATGAGCAGAACGTGCGGGATGCATTGAAGTACCTCGACTACGCCCCACTGCTATTCATCTCGGCGGCAGATGGCAAGAACATCGAGTCGGTCTTCAAGAAGGTCGAGCTCGTCTCGCGCGAGCGGCGCAAGCGAGTCACCACCGGCCAGATGAACAAGTTCCTGGAAAAAGTGGACTTCCAAAAAGCCAGCGTACCGATGAACAAACGCGTCAGGATTTACTACATGACGCAGGCTGCGGTGGCTCCGCCAACGTTCGTGCTGTTCACCGATAAAGACGTGAAGATGCACTTCTCGTTCGAGCGGTTTCTGGGCAACCAGATTCGAGATAACTTCGGGTTCATCGGAAGCCCGATCTGGTTCAAGATCAAGGCGCGGAATAAGAAGAAAGTGGAGTAGCTAGCCAAACCGACTAAGACTTTACCGCAATACCTTGCAGCTCGAAGCGGGCTCCAAAGAGCAGAGGACCGGAGCCAATGAAAGCCCGTGGCGGAAGCGAGCCGGTAAAGAAGGTGCGGTAGATCGCATTAAAAGGCTCCCAGAGAGAGACGTCTGGGCAGTAGACAGTCAAGGTGACAAGATCCTCGAGGGACATGCCGGCAGCCGCGAGGACGCCTTGAAGGTCTTGCATGAGATTGGCCGCCTCCTCACCTATGTCATCAGGAACCTGGCGAGTGCCTGGAATAAGGCCAATCCGGCCTGAGATATAGAGTGTCTTCTCGTCGATCAGAACGGCATCGGCGAAGGGAAGGGTGGGATCTTTGGCAATATATCGGCGGGACATTGGCTTCTAGCCTCTCTTCTTTTTGATGCCTTATAGGGTCAATCCAACTCACAACATGAAGCAGGCCCGTTGTTATGTTTTTGTCTCTTCGAGCCACACGGTCCATGCGTCTAGCGCACGCTCACACTGGAGTTTGTGGCGTTCTTTTTTATCGCGCATCTTCTTGCGAAGCTCTTCTTCGAGAGGTGGGAGCAGATCGAAGGTGATGTTGGCGGGCTGAAACTTCTTTGTTTCGGCGTGAGTGATGTAGTGGGTGAGCGAGCCGTTAGCGCTGGCTCGCGGGGCGGGTACGGGTTGCTTGCCTGCGGCGAGGGCTGCGGCATAATGTCCGGCTAGCATGCCGGATGCGATGGACTCGGTATAGCCTTCGACGCCGCTGAGCTGTCCGGCGATCATGATGCCGGGGTGGGCCTTGAGCTGGAGGGTTTCGATGAGCAGCGACGGCGCGTGGATGTAAGTATTGCGGTGGATCTGGCCGTAGCGGAGGAAGGTCGCGCGCTCGAGGCCGGGGATGAGGCGCAGAACGCGGGCCTGCTCGCCGAACTTGAGGTGGTTCTGGAAGCCGACGAGGTTGTAGCTGTCGGCGCGGAGGTTCTCCTGGCGGAGTTGGACACAGGCGTAGGGCCAGCGGCCAGTCTTCGGATCGGTCAGACCGACGGGCTTCATAGGGCCAAAGCGGAGGGTGTCGCGGCCACGGCGGGCAGTCTCCTCGATGGGCAGGCAGCCTTCGAAGTACTGAAGCTTTTCGGCGGTGCCGGTGACGGGAAACTTCTCCCAGTCTTTGGCCTCGACGTTTTCAGCGGTAGTGAGGGCGTCGAGGAAGGTCTCGTACTCTTCCTTCGTGAATGGGCAGTTGATGTAATCGGCAGAGCCCTTGTCGTAGCGGGCGGCGAAGTAGACCTTGTCCATGTCGATAGTGGTGGCGTCGACGATGGGGCTAATGGAGTCGTAGAAAGCAAGGTGGTCGGCACCGGTGAGGCGCTGAAGCTCGGCAGCGAGAGCCGTGCTGGTGAGAGGACCGCTGGCGAGGATGGTGATGGTCGCCGGGTCAGACTCGGCGAGGTGCGTGACCTCTTCGCGGTGGACAGTGATGCGAGGCTCAGCTTCGATGCGGGCGGCTACACGCTTCGAGAACTCGATGCGATCCACCGCGAGGGCGTGACCGGCAGGAACGGCGGTAGCGTCAGCTTCGGCGAGCAGGATGGAACCGGCGCGGCGCATCTCCTGCTTGAGCAGCCAGGGCGCAGTGTTTTCGGACTCGGACTTGAGGGAGTTGGAGCAGACGAGTTCGGCGAAGTCGCTGGTCTGGTGGGCTTCGGTGGAACGCGTTGGGCGCATCTCGTAGAGATCTACTTCGCAACCAAACTTTGCAGCTTGCAGGGCGGCTTCCGGACCGGCGAGGCCCCCACCGATGATCTTAATGCGTTTCAATTTGATCCTTTACTGGTTACAGATGATTGGGCGAGGGCAGGTAAGGCATCTCCAGAGACGCGCATGCCCTTCCACTCGGACTTCATGACTGCACCCATCTGGTGGTAGAAGTCGATGGAGGGCTGGTTCCAGTCGAGGACGCTCCACTCGAGGCGGGGGCAACCCTCGGCGACAGCAATGGCGGCGACGCTTGAAAGCAACGACTTGCCGATACCCTTGCCGCGAAAGGTCGGACGGACGAAGAGGTCTTCGAGGTAGATTCCCGCGTGGCCAGCCCAGGTGGAGTAGCTGTAGAAGTAGAGGGCAAAGCCTGCAGGCGCGCCCGCCCACTCGGCCATGAGGCAATGGAAACGGCGGGGCTCGGTGAAGCCGTCGCGGAGGAGGTCGGCCTCGGTGGCGAGGACGGCGTCGGGCTCGCGCTCGTACTCGGCCAGCTCGCGGATGAAGGCGAGGATCTGGGGAACGTCGTCAGGAGTGGCGGGGCGGATCTTGAGTTCGGACATGCCTTACTTTCTTGAGGTGTTGGAGGGCGCGGAAGGGTTAGCTTTGAGCCACTTGTCAAAGGGAATGGAGAAGGCGAAGAGATCCTGCTTGCCGTCGAGCGTGTGGATCATCTTGACGTAGAGCTGAGCGTCCCTGAGCGCAGGGTCGTCGAGGCCGCGGGTGTCGTAGAAGAGATAGCCTGCGAGAGTGCTGTGCGCGTTGACGGTGGTTCCGTTGAAGCCGAAGTCGGCATCGTCTTCGCTGATCTTTTTGTCCACCGGAGGATGATGAATGGTAAGCGGAATGATGGGGAGCTTCGTTCCCATAGCTTGCTTGGTGGAGAAGAGGCGGCGGTTGATGTCCTCGTCGGTCGCCGCGGGGATTTTGTCGTTGTTGGCGGAGAGGAACTGGATGCGGACATCCTCGAGCGAGAGCGCCTTGTCGCTGTCGTTAGTGACGATGACGCGGACGGGCAGGAAACCGTGCTGCACATACTCGAGGCGGAAGAAGCTGCAGTTCTTGGGCTCGTCGCAGGGCTCGGCAGCAATAGTGACGTGCTCTTCGGGGTGGGTGTCGAAGGCGGCATACTGGTTGGCGGGCTTGGCTGGAGGAGCCTTGTGATCGGCTGCGAAAGCCGCCGGGACGAGGCACAAGATCGCAACAGGAAGCAGCATTTTCCGCAGGGATAGTTGGAGTAAGAACGGGATCATGGCCATGTTGATTATGATCTTCGCTAGAGATCAGGTAAAGCAAAGCAGTGGTACACGGGAAAGCAAAGGAGATGCGAGCGCGGTGATGATGCTGGTGTACAGCTCGCTTTTGCTGACCATGCTGGTGCTGGGGTCGCCCTATTGGCTGCTGCGGATGATGGTCAGCGGACGCTATCGCGCGGGGCTCGCGGGACGTCTGGGGCGCGTTCCGGCGGGGCTGCGCGATGCGGTTGCAGGGCAGAATGTTATCTGGGTCCATGCAGTTTCGGTAGGTGAGGTGCTGGCCGCCTCTCGGATGATCGAGGAGTTGCGAGCCGCGATACCGGGAGTGATGATCGTGGTCTCTACGACGACAGAAACCGGGCAGGAACTGGCGCGGAGGCGTTTTCCGGAGTCGCCGGTCTTCTATCTGCCTCTGGACTTCGCTGTGCTGATGCGGCGGACTCTAAGGCTGCTAAAACCACGGCTGGTAGTTCTGATGGAGAGCGAGTTGTGGCCCAACATGATTCGGCAGTGCAGCGAGATGAACGTGCCGATTGCGGTGGTGAATGCGCGCGTCTCGGACCGCTCGCTGCCACGCTATCTGCGGTTGCGGAGACTGTGGCGTCCGCTGCTGGCCGAGATTTCGTTGTATCTAGCGCAGAGCGAAGAGAGTGCGGAGCGGCTCCGGCGGATTGGGGTTCCGGCGGAGCGCGTGCGGATGGCAGGCAATCTGAAGTATGACGTTCGCGCTGGTGCGGATACAGCGCTGGTAAGTCGTCTGCGTGAGGCGTTGCCATTGGAAGCTCCTGTTGTCGTGTGCGGAAGCACGCTGGAAGGCGAAGAGGCAATAGTTATGGCCGCTTGGTGCGAGGTTTCTGCGGCCGTTCCTGATGTGGTGCTGGTGATTGCGCCGAGGCATCCGGCGCGATTTGCTACAGTGGCGGCTTTGCTCACCGAAGCGGGAATGCAAGTGGTGCGGGCGAGTGAGTTTCTTCGGCAGCCAGCTCCAATAAAGCCTGGCAGCGTTGTACTGCTGGATACGATCGGCGATCTGGCGACGGCTTACTCACTGGCGGCGGTTGCGTTTGTGGGAGGCAGTTTGGTGCCGATGGGCGGCCACAATCCGCTGGAGCCAGTGCAGTTCGGGGTTCCGGTGTTGACGGGTAGTTCGTATGAGAACTTCCGTGAGATTGTGGAAGCGATGCAGACGGAAGATGCGATCCAGATCGTTTCGGTCGAGGATCTTGCGGCGACGATACTGACGCTGCTCCAGAATTCAGTCGCGAGGAAGGCTTTGGGGGATCGCGGACGTGAGTTTTTCGTGTCGAAGGCGGGAGCAACGGAGCGCGTCGTGCGTGAGCTGATCGGGTTGATTCAATGAGCGCACGACGACCATGGCTGCTGCCTCTAGTGCCGGTGTATGCGGCGGCGCTGGGGTTGAAGGAGAGACTCGAGCGCAATCCTGCGCGGCGGTTGGTGCATCCGGTCGTCAGTGTGGGGAGCCTTTCGGCGGGAGGCGCGGGCAAGACTCCGGTGGTGCAGGCCTTGGTGGGGCTTTTGCTACGGCGCGGGTTTTCGGTGGATGTCCTGAGTCGAGGTTATGGGCGCGGTGCGACAGAGGTTGAGCGGGTTGATCCGGCGGGTAGCGCGCTGCGCTTTGGCGATGAGCCGTTGCTGCTGGCACGAGAGACGGGCGCTCGGGTTTACGTTGGCGCGGACCGTTATGAGGCGGGATTGCTGGCGGAGAAAGAGGCTCCGGTTGGCGAGCCGTTGGTGCATCTGCTAGACGATGGGTTTCAACATCGCAAGTTGGCGCGGGCGATCGATATTGTTCTGCTGACGCAGCGGGATGTTGAGGATCATCTGTTGCCTGCGGGAAATCTGCGGGAGCCGTTGAAACGGCTGAGGCGGGCTGACTTTGTCGTGTTGCGCGAGGAAGAGGCTGCAATATTGCGGCCTGTGGTCGCTCAGCTTGCGGGAGATCGGGCCGAGGTTTGGATGATTCGGCGGGAGCTTGGCTTTGCCGAGGCTTCCGTGCCGTCGAGGCCGGTTGCCTTCTGTGGGATCGCGCGACCGGAGAGCTTCTTCGGGATGCTTGCTGCGGTAGATTGCGTGCCGGTTAAGACGGTGGCGTTTGGCGACCATCATGTTTACCGCGAGCGCGATCTGGACAGGTTGCTCGAGTGTGCGCGACGGAGCGAGGCGGACAGCTTTGTAACCACTGAAAAGGATGCGGTGAAGTTTTCCGAGGTGATGCGTCAGCGGTTGGAGGAGATCGGTCCGGTGCGAGTGGCGAAATTGACGGTTGCGTTTCAAGAAGAGGAAAGCGTCTTCGGACAGATTGCGATGCGGCTTGGGAACACTTCGTAAGGTCTGGTCCAAGCGTTGGCTTCGTTTTTCTTGAGAGGTACCCCCCCCCCGGGTTTTTGCTAAAGCACTTGGATTCAATGGTTTAGCGGATGCTATCTCGCTAAAGTCCTCTCTCCATTGGGGTTATGGGTAAAGTCTTCTCTCTAAAGGAGATAGCCTCTGCTGGTGGCGGAGGCTGTGGTTCTTTGTTTGGTTTTTCTTTCTATATATCCAGTTTAACAAATTGGAGGAAACTAACGGGCAATTTTATTTCCTTATGGGTCATAGAGTTAGGTGGTTTAGGGGCTTGACAAGATTTTTGGAGAGTTGCTGAGCGGGTGTCTGTGGTTTCCCACCCTGCGGCGATAAGACTGCCGCGAGGATGGGGCACCCGGGATTTTTACCTGTGCTAAAAAAGCAAGAACAACAGCAGATCCCTGCGGGATGACAAACAAAAGGACCAAAAGGACAAGCAACAGCAAAAACAACTGCAACTGCAACTGCAACTGCAACTGCAAAAGACGAAATGCGGGGGTCTCTCCACTGCGGCGGCAAATGCGCCGCCTCCGGTCGGGATGACGAGTTTTTGGGGTGGGGTCGAAACCCATGTCTCAGAGGCAAGACCTGGGATACTCGCTTCGGTGGGGATGACGGAGGTTGGGGTGGAAGAGCATGAGAAGATGAGGACTTGTCGAGCCCTGGTCCAGCGTCGTTTCGAAGTGGTCGTCCCTTTCGCGTGCTGATTGTTCGCACGGGAGCGATGGGCGATGTGCTGCACACGCTACCTGCCGTAGCGGCGATGCGGCTGGCGCATCCGGATTGGCAGATTGGGTGGGCGATCGAGCCGCGCTGGCGTTCTCTGCTGGAGGCGGAAGGGGCTTCGGGGCGTGGTTCGGGCATGCCGCTGGTCGATCGGATTCATGAGGTTCCGACGCGGGGATGGAATCAGCGGCCGTTCTCTCTCAAGACACTGCGGGAGATACGCGAGCTCCGACGAGAGTTGCGGGCGGAGGAGTATGACCTCTGCGTCGATATGCAGGGGCTGATCCGGTCGGCGGTCGTGGGATGGATGGCGGGAACACAGTCCTTCGTGGGATCGGACGCGCCCAGGGAGCGCGCGGCGCGATGGTTCTACAACCGCCGCATTACGACACAGGCAGTGCATGTGATCGACCGTTGGTGCGAAGTTCTGGGTGGAGCGATCGGTGAGACGCTGACGGCAGCGACAGTTCCCTTGCCTGTCGATCCGGCGGCGGAGCAGTGGTGCGATGTACTGTTGGCAAGGTGCGCTCCGAATGGGCGGTTTGCGGTGATCGCTCCTACTGCTGGCTGGGGGGCGAAGCAGTGGCCAGCGGAGCGGTATGGTGCGGTAGCGGCGGCTCTGGTTGAGGCGGGCTGCACGCCATTGGTGAATGCAGCGGAGCCAGACAATCCGCTCGCTCTCGCTATGGTTGAGGCGAGTGGTGGACGAGCTGTGGTTGTGACCTCGAGCCTTGCGGAGTTGACGGCGCTGTTGCGACGCGCCAGCCTAGTGGTGGCTGGAGATACGGGGCCGCTGCATCTGGCTGCCGCGCTGGGACGCCCGGTAGTCGCGCTGTTCGGGCCGACCGATCCGGAACGGAATGGACCCTATGGGACACGGAGCACGGTAATCCGTCATGCTTCGAGCCGGCGGGACCATCGCCGACATCATGAGACCGAAGAAGGGCTGTTGCAGATTACAGTGGAAGAGGTGACGTCGGCGGCCCTTGCTGCGATTTGCGCGTCGCCGGAGATTGAAGAACCTACTTGAAAGCGATTCGAAGGCTGGTATGAAATCGAGAAGGACATCCCTCAGCGGCTAAAGCCGCGTTGCAAACATTGAATTTACGGCGGGACTGAAGTCCCGCCCCTTCAAAACATCAAATTTTAAACAGCTTCGAAGGAGACATTTGAGCGAACGGACGACATGGCAGCGGATTGCGCGCAGGATACGGGTTCCCCTGGGATTCGTGTTTGCGGCGGTGTTTCTGTGGCTGGCGCGACCGACATGGCACTCGATGCTTTGGAGCCTGTTGCTGGTGGGGCCGGGTGTTTGGCTTCGCGGATACGCGGCGGGGTACGTCCGCAAGAATGCCGAGCTGACGACTACGGGGCCTTATGCGCATACACGCAATCCGCTGTATCTGGGATCGATGATGATTGCGTTCGGGTTTGCGGCGGCAGCGGGGAGCTGGATCATATTGATTCTGCTGGCGGTACTGTTCGCGGTAATTTATCTGCCTACAATCAAGTCGGAGGAAGAGTATCTGCGCGGGCACTTCGCGGGGTTCGATGAGTACGCGTCGCGCGTGCCTCGGCTGCTGCCGAGGTTGACACCAGCGTCAACCGATGCGGCGAGCGGACGGTTCTCGGGCGCGCTCTACCGGCACCACCGCGAGTACAATTGCGGCATGGGAGCCATCGCCATCTATGCGGCGCTGGCGGTTCGGCTAGTTTATTTCATACGCTGAAACTTCACGCGCTGAAACCCAAAGTTCCCTCTGAAGGTCTTTGCGATTTGAAACTTCTCCCGGTTGTGCTTTTTGCCCCCCTGCTGCTGCCATTGGCTGTTGCGGCGCAGCAAGTCAGTCAACCCATACCGCAGCTTCAGCCGCCGCTGGCGGGCTATGCCTTCCCTGCCCACCAGACGCTTACGTTTACGGTGGACTGGCGGGTGTTCACGGCGGGAACGGCGGTGTTCCACATCGACCAGCAGGGGACGCAGGAGAAGATTACGGCGACAGCAGATTCGGTGGGCGCGGTAAATATGCTCTTCCCAGTGGTTGACCGGTTCCAGTCAGGATTCGACACGACGACGGGATGCTCGTCGGGCTTCAACAAGCAACTGCAGGAGGGACCGCGCAAGGTGACGGGGGACCTCTCGTTTAACTACTCCGCAGGAAAACAGACGCAGGTGGAGAAAAACCTGGTTAAAGGGACGTCGAAGACGCTGACCGCGTCGATTCCTGCGTGCGTCACGGACTCGCTGTCGGCTATTTTTTATGCTGCGTCGCAGCGGATGACGGTAGGGCAAAACTTCGGTTTTCCGCTGGCCGATGCCATGCGCACGGTCACAGTCACGATGAAGGTCGAAGGCAAGGAAGAGATCAAGACGCCGGCAGGGACCTTTGAGACGATACGGGTGCAGCCGACCGCCGCAGAGGGCATCGTGAAGAACCGGGGCAATATCTGGATCTGGTATACGGACGACGCGCGGCATATTCCAGTGCAGATCCGGGCGCGGCTGTTCTGGGGCACCATTACCTTTCATCTGCAGTCGATGGAAACGAAGTGAACTGAGTATGGATAACGATCAGGATGAGTTTGTGAGCGTCGGGGGCTTTATGCAGCCGACTGAGGCACAGATGGCGATGGGGATGCTCGAAGCCGCAGGGATCGAGTGCGTGCTTCAGGGAGAGAACGCGAACAATATGCTGTCGTTTGCGTTTCGCGCCCGCCTGAAGGTCAGGCGAGAGGACGAAGAGGCGGCTCGGGAGTTATTGAAAGCAGCGCGGGACGACGAGGAAACGTCGGAGAGGTTCGATGCCTGAGAAAAATACCTTGCCGGCGCGTCCGCGAGCTGTGGTCTGCCTCTCGGGCGGGATGGACTCCTGCGTATGCACTGCGATGGCTGCGCGCGATTACGACGTGTACGCGATCCACTTCAGCTATGGGCAGAGGACGGAGGCGCGAGAGCTGCGCTCCGCCCAGGAGATCGCACGGCTCGTGGGGGTACGCGAGCTGATGCACCTGAAGATCGACCTTTTTCGGAAGATCGGCGGCTCCGCGTTGACGGATATGGGGATTGGGGTTCCGGACGCCCCGGCCGAGGAGGCAGCTATCGGGAACGAGGTGCCGGTCACCTATGTCCCTTTCCGTAATGCTCATTTTCTGTCTGCGGCGGTCAGTTGGGCGGAGGTGCTGGGAGCGCGAACGGTGCTGATTGGGGCGGTGGAGCAGGACAGCTCGGGCTATCCCGACTGCCGTCCGGCGTATTATGACGCGTTCAACCAGCTCATCAAAATGGGCACGAAAGATGGCGACATACGGGTCGAGACCCCGCTGATATCCATGCGGAAGAAAGAGATCGTGGCGCTTGGGGTTGAATTGGGTGCTCCATTCCATGTAAGTTGGTCATGCTATTCGGGCGAGAGCGAGGCTTGCGGCAGGTGCGAGAGCTGCGTTCTAAGGCTCAGGGCGTTTCGACAGGCGGGTGCGACAGATCCCATACCGTATGCGGCTACATGAGGCCGCCGGGGAGACCTCTTAAAATTAGAAGCATCAAAAATGAGTGAGAAGTTTCGTGGTTTGATGTTTGACGAAGTTCCAGTGTTGCGTAACCTAGAAGAGTGCGCCCAGAAGATGGCGCCGGGAGAGATGAAAGTGATGAAACGATTTGCATTGAGATTCGGTGGCTCGCTAACAGCGGCCCTTCTGGCGGTAGCGGTAACGGCCAATCCGGCAACCTTGATGGCACAGGACGCGACGGCAAGCATCCATGGCCACGTTCTGAATCCGGTCGGTCAGCCGATAACTTCCGGTGACGTCAAGTTGACGACCGACCGCAGCTCGGATGCGAAGAGCCGCAAGTACGCGTACACCTTCCCACTCGACGCCAGCGGCAACTTCAAGGGCACGGGGATCAAGCCGGACAACTACGTCGCCATCGTCTACCAGGGGGACAAGAGCCTGGACTTCAACGACAGCGTCGTCTTCAAGGCTGGCGAAGACAAGCAGGTCGACTTTGATATGACCCGCAAAGAGTACACAGACAAGATGACCCCGGAGGAGCGGAAGGCGATCGAGGAGTACAAGAAGAAGAACGCCGATGTCGCCAGCTCGAACGCTAAGATCTCCAACCTGAATGCACTGCTGACTCAGGCCCGCGCGGACAACAAGGCGGGCAACTACGACGCGGCAGTCACTGCCATGCAGCAGGCAACGACGCAGAAGCCCGATGAGGCGATTTTGTGGATCACGCTGGCCGATGGGCAGTTGGGTGTGGCCGATACCGCAGCCAAGGCCGCCCGCGCGGCAGGCAAGCCTGCGACTGATCCGGATGTGGCACAGAAGTTTACCGATGCCGTTGGCTCCTACAAGAAGGCGATCGACCTGAACGCCGCTTCGAAGAAGCCCAGCCCGGATACGGCTGCCGCCGCCTACAACCAGATGGGGCAGGCCTACGGCAAAATGGGCGATGCCAAGAACGCCTCCGACGCATACGACCAGGCGGCGAAGGCGCTCCCGGCAAACGCCGGGATGTACTACTTCAACGAAGCAGCCACGCTCTTCAACGCGGGCAAGCCGGATGACGCAGGCGTTGCCGCGGACAAGGCGATTGCAGCAGATCCGAAGCGGGCCGACGCTTACTACATCAAGGGCCAGTCGCTGATTCCGAAGGCTTCGGTCGACCCGAAGACCCAGAAGATCACGGCTCCTCCGGGATGCGTTGAGGCGTATCAGCAGTATCTGGAGCTGGCTCCCGACGGGCCGCACGCGCAGGAGGTCAAGGACATTCTGACCGGCATCGGCGCGACGGTGAAGTCGAGCTATAAGGCTGGCAAGAAGAGCTAATTGGAACCTAAAAGGCCCCGGGCGATGCTGCCCGGGGCCTTTTTTTCATGGAGGTAGCAACGATGGACGCGCAGGTACTCGATTTCGATGAGGCGTTGGAGTGCGTGCTGCGCCATGCCGCTGCGCTTGCTGCTCCGGAGTGGGAAGAGGTTGCGTTGCTTGACTCGGCTGGGCGGGTGCTGGCCAAAGGGGTGACCGCTGACCGCGACCAGCCTCCCTTCGACCGGTCGACCCGGGATGGCTTTGCTGTGCGAGCAGCGGAGTTGAGTGCGGGCGAGCTGTTGCGGGTCGCCGGGCAGGTTCGGGCGGGGCAGATCTGGGTGAGCGCTCCCATCTCTCCTGGCATCGCGATCGAGATTATGACGGGTGCTCCGGTGCCATTGGGAGCGGATGCCGTCGTGATGGTGGAGCATGTGGAGCGGCTGGAAGACTCCGCAATTCGGTTTGCGGCGGGTCGCTCCCTTCGGGCTGGAGACAATATCGTCCCGCGTGGCAGCGAGGCGCGTGCGGGACAAATTGTCCTCTCGGTAGGAGTTTCGGTCGGTGCGGCGGAGATTGCGCTGGCGGCTTCATGCGGGTGCGAGGGGTTGAGGGTCTTTCGCAGGCCGCGTGTCGCAATTGTGGCGACTGGGGATGAGCTTGTTGAGCTAAACCAGGTTCCCGAGCCGCAGCAGATTCGCAACTCGAACAGCTATGCGCTGGCGGCGTTGGTTACGGCAGCTGGAGGTGAGGCCGTGCGGATGCCCATCGCTCGCGACCGCAGAGAAGAGATCGCGGCGGCGATTGGGGCAGCGCGAGGCTGCGATCTGCTGGTACTCTCGGGCGGTGTCTCCATGGGGGAGTATGACCTGGTGGAGGAGGTGTTGCTGTCGCTCGGTGCCGAGTTTTTCTTCACCGGAGTTCGGATGCAACCGGGTAAGCCGGTTGTCTTTGGAAGGCTCCCGGCCACGGAGGAGTTTCCTGCTGTGTTTTTCTTTGGGCTGCCTGGAAATCCGATCTCCACGCAGGTCACTTTCCATGTCTTTGTCGAGCCTTTGCTGCGCGCGCTGGGCGGTGCTGGGGTGGCGGGCCCCGACTTTGTGCAGGCCACGCTGGGCGAGGATGTCCCGGGTAAGCCGGGGTTGACGCGACTGCTGCCGGCGCGACGCGCAGGCGTGGAGGTCCGGCTTGTGGGCTGGCAGGGGTCGGGCGATCTGGCGGCAAATGCGCGGGCGAACTGCTATGCGCTGCTGCCTGCGGACCGCGAGAGCTTTCATGCTGGCGAGATCATTCGCATTCTGATGCGGTAGGCTTGCTGCATGACCGACAAACTCTCGCACTTCGACGAGGCAGGGCAGGCGCACATGGTGGACGTGAGCGACAAGGCTGCCACACGCCGCGAAGCCGTCGCCGCAGCCTTTGTTGAGCTTTCGGCAGCGGTGCTCGCCGCACTTCCGGCCAACCCCAAGGGCAATCCGCTGGAGGTTGCGCGCTTTGCGGGAATCCAGGCGGCGAAGCAGACCTCTTCCCTGATTCCCATGTGCCATCCGCTGGCTCTCAGCTTTGTAGATGTACAGGCGACGGTGGTTGAAGGCGGCGTGGCCATCGAGGCGACGGCAGCCACGACCGCTGGTACAGGAGTAGAGATGGAGGCGATGGTGGCGGCTTCGATCGCGGCGTTGACGGTCTATGACATGACCAAGGCGCTGGATAAGGGGATTCGTATTCGCGAAGTTGTGTTGGTTCGCAAGAGTGGTGGTGAGAGTGGGGAGTATCGGCGCTAGGCCGGCGCGGTGCTGCAAGACCAACGGCAAAAGCTAAATGCGGGGGTCCCTCCACTGCGCTACGCTCCGGTCGGGATGACGGAGTTTTTTAGTGTGACGAAAAGAAGGCAACAATAATGGTGAATCAGATCGCAGTGACCAGGGTGACTGCGAAGAGCCGCTTTGCATCGTGCCATGTGTGCGAAGGCTGGAAGTTGCTCTCAGCCAGTAGCGCTCCGATGGTTGCGGCAGTGAATTTGTAACTGTTTTCGGTATGGATGGTTTCGCCGGGCGAGAAGTCGATCGTGTAGGCCGGACAACCGTTGTTAGCGGGGACATGTACACGCTGCTTACGGAGGGATTCCAGGTGCATCTCGATCCGCGACTCACTGGAGTTCCAAATGGCCTTGTGGGCGAAGGTGTCGAGGCGGAAGTTGGCTCCTAGTTCGCGGTTCAGCCGGGTGAGGATGTTGAGATTGAAGGCTGCTGTAGTGCCTGAAGCATCGTTGTAGGCGGCGAGCAGCGTTGGCTCGTCCTTTGCCAGGTCGGTGCCGAGCAGCAGGCTGTCACCGGGCTGCAACTGCGAGCGTAAATTGCGGAGGACCTCGCGGGCATCCTCTGGGTTGAAGTTGCCGATGCTCGATCCAATGTAGAGCGCGAGTACCCGCGTTCCGGGCTGTCGTTCCAGCGCGAGGGGCGCGGTAGTGTAGTCGGCCACCTGCGGATTGACGGTGACGCCGGGGATGCTGGCCTCGATGTTTTCGCGGGCCTCGCCAAGAGCGGTCTCGGAGACATCGACGGGCTGGTAGACGACGGTTCCCTGGCGACGAACAGCTGCGGCCAGCAAGAGGCCGGTCTTAGTCGCGGTGCCTGCACCGAGCTCTACCAACGTCAGCCGTTTGCCTCCGGCGGCATAGGCGAGGATCTCGTCGGCGTGATCGGCGAAGATGCTCCTCTCTGCACGGGTGAGATAGTACTCGGGAAGGGCGGTTATCTGCTCGAAGAGATGTGAACCTGCCTCGTCGTAGAAGAGCCACGGAGAGAGAGTTTTGGGCTCGGCGGTCAAGCCTTGGATTGCTTCACAAGCGACCGCATGGACGACTTCAGAGGCTATTGCGAGAGAAGACATCCAGAGTCCTTTTCAGATTGCGTACAGCGTTTAAAGTCAGATGCTGATAGGGCTGAAACAGTCACGCACCAGGGAGTAATCCAGGCTGGTTCTTTTTTCAATTCCCTGCTCCGTCCTTTGCCAGCCGCAGGCCGGAGAACTGCCAGCGCGTCGATGGGCCGAAGAAGTTACGGTACGTGGGCCGGATGTGGGAGGCAGGAGTGACACAAGAGCCGCCGCGGAGGACGACCTGGCTGGACATGAACTTGCCGTTGTATTCGCCGAGCGCTCCCGGCAGGGGATGGTAGCCGGGATATCCGGTGTAGCCCGACTGGGTCCACTCCCAGACATCACCGAAGAGTTGTTGCAGCCCTGCGTCTGACCGCGCGGGGACGGGATGCAGATGGCCGGATTCTACGAAGTTGCCGGATGAAGTGTTAAAGGGCTGTTGCGTTGCAGCGTACTCCCACTCAAACTCTGTTGGGAGTCGACAACCAGCCCAGCGAGCATAGGCGTCGGCCTCGAAGAAGCTCAGGTGACAGGCGGGTGTCTCGCTAAGCGCTTCGAGCGGCTGAAAGCCGTGCATGGTGTAGATCGACCAACCCGAATCTGTCTCCTCGTCGCGACGCCAGTACAGCGGAGCCTGCCAGCCTTCGCCACGCATGGTCGTCCAACCCTCGGAGAGCCAGAACTCAGGACGGCTGTAGCCGTTCTCGTCGATAAAGGTTAGATACTCGGCGCAGGTGACTGGCCGGGTGGCCAGTTGGAAGGGTGCGATGTAGGTGGTGTGGCGTGGCGTCTCGTTGTCGAAGGCGAAGGTATCGATGGAGGCTGGGTCGGGGGTGATACCGATCTCGGTGAGGCCGGAAGAGAAGGAGATCCAGTCGACTGGCGGAGCGATGGTCTCCTGCATCGCCTGAGCACGCTCAACATACGCGGGGTGGAGCGGGTTGGTGAACAGGGCATGCTTCACATCGGTGGCGATGAGCTCCTGATGCTGCTGCTCATGCTCGAGGCCGAGGGCGATCCGCCGGGCGGCGTCATCCTCGTGAGGGTGCTCGAGAAGGTTGGCAATTGCGGCGTCGACGTGCGTCCTGTAGGCGAGGATGCTGTCGAGGGACGGGCGCGAAAAGGAGGCGCGGAGCTTCTTCTCCGGCATCTCGCCAAGGGAGTTGTAGTAGCTGTTGAAGAGCCAGTGAAAGTCCTGATGAAAGGGCTGATAACCCTCGGCAAACTCGCGCAGCACGAAGGTCTCGAAGAACCAACTTGTATGGGCAAGGTGCCACTTCACGGGACTGGTGTCGGGTGAGGACTGCACCATCATGTCCTCGGGCGAGAGAGGGACGCAAAGCCGCATGGTGGCCTGGCGGACAGTCTGAAAACGGGACAAGAGGTTAGCGACAGGAGCTTGCGTGGTGGCAGTCGGCATGGTTCGATCCCTTCGATATGGACTGTGATGAGATGCTGGCCGGGGAGAGTTGGTTACATAAGCATGCGACTTACGGGTGGTGGGCGTTCAACAGGCGGGCCAGAATGTAGGCGGCGGCAGCGGCAGCTCCTCCGATGGACAGGGTCTGGAGTGCGCTGCGGAGCGCTCCGGTCCCGACCAGCCTTCCCTTAAGGCCCCCGAAGAGGCCCAGCGCTATCAACGTGATAAGAACCGAAAACCGGAGCGCCGAGGACGCATCGTCCACAAACATATAAGGAAGCAGGGGGACGAGACCACCAGCGATGTACGAAGCGGCAATCGTCAACGCGGAGCGGTGGGCACGATTGGGAGCCGGTTTTTCCAGGCCGAGCTCGAAGCGCATCATGAAGTCGACCCAGGCAACCGGGTTCCGCTTGAGCGCATCGAGCACCGGGCCGGCGCTGACACGGTCGACGGAGTATTGCTCGAAGATCTCGTAGATCTCCTCCTCTTCGTCGTGGACCCGTTCGACGACCTCCCGCCCCTCGCGGATGCGTTCGGAGGCGTAGTGCTCCGCGTCGCCACGGGCCGCGAGGTAGCCACCGAGGCCCATCGCGATGGAGCCTGCGGCGATCTCGGCAAGCCCTGCGAGGACAACGATATGGGCTGAAGCTACCACTCCCGAGAGTCCGGCGGCGAGGGCAAAGGGCACGGTGAGGCCGTCGGAGAGGCCGATGACGACATCGCGGACGACCTCAGAGGACTCGAAGTGGCCTTCAATGTGAGGCTCGCGGGCAAGATCGTGCATGGCGGGAGTGTAACCCAGGCAGCCGCTGGGAGAAACCCTTGCGAGGCTTTACAGGCGTGGCTTATTTTTCAGAGCATCGCGTCTTTCAGGGCGCAAACTCGTCTGTATGGACACAGAGTCTGAAGATGGTAACGATGACAGGTTCAGAATAATGCGGCGACTCAAGCTACGGTACCTTCTCCGATTTACGGTGCTCTGTCTGACGATGGCGATCGCAGCCCTGATCGAGCACCAACCCGCGTGGGCACAGGATGGGCAGGAGATGGGGCCGTCAGGGATTGCCGGTGGCCAGATGGTTCGCGGCGCTGTGACCGCCGTCGCGAGCGACCGGCTGACGATCAAGACCGACAAGGGTGAGAGCTATCAGGTGGCAGTCACCAGCAACACCCGCGTGATGAAGGACCGGCAGCCGATGAAGATCGCGGAGATCAAGCCGGGGGACAGCGTCGGAGCTATGGGGCTTCTGGACGCTCCCACGAAGACCGTCCACGCCCTCTTCGTGATGGTGGTGGATGCGGAGCAAGTCCGCAAGATGCGGGAAGGTCTGGGCAAGGTCTACATCGCGGGCAAGGTCACGGCCATCAACGAACTGAACCTTACGATCCAGCGGCCCGACGGCGTGAGCCAGGTGATCGCGGTGGACGAAGGCACCTCCTTTCGCAAGGGAGGACGCCAGATGCAAACGCTGGTCAACGGTGGAAGCCCTGTGAGCAGCGCATCCGATCCTGGTCCGGGAGCAGCACATGGCGAGAGCATCACGCTGGCGGACATCAAGGTCGGCGATTCGGTTGCAGGCAAGGGAGAGTTGAAGGGTGGCGTCTTCGTGCCGAGCGAACTGGCCGTGATGGACCCATCGCAGCGGCAACGGCGGAGATCGGCGGATGGTGGACCCTCCACCGCAGCGCCAACGGCTGAACCGAATCGATAGGCGTGGGATCGGACTGAGGAGAGGAACGTGCGTTTGAACTGGCTATGCTCGATGTTCGTAGCGGGTGGAGTGACTCTGGCAGGCAGCATGAGTTGCATCGGCCAGACGGAGAAGCCCGTGCCGAATGAGACGGTGCAGACGCCAGCCGTTCAGACACCAGCGGAGCAACCAACACCTCAGACGCCAACGGCTACGGCTGCCCAGGGTGGAACGATTCGAGGCGTGGTCAAGGCCGGGACGGTCCCGCTCCCTGGAGTGAGCGTGACTGCAACCAACACGCTGACCGGTAAAAAGTATGCCACGACGACCGATGTAACCGGTGCCTTTGCGATGGTGATCCCGCGCAATGGGCGGTATGTGGTGAAGGCGGAGCTGGCAGCGTTCGCGAACGAGACGAAGGAAGTCCTACTGAACGCGGCGGGAGAGAACGGCGGGAAGCCGGAGCAGGTAGCGGACTTCGGCCTGCAACTGGCCTCGCGTGTGGCGGCGCAGGAGGCTCAACAGACCCGGACTGCAAGCGCGGCGACAGGATCACTCGGGCGCGGGCTCCAGTCGCTGAGCGTTCAGGGAGGCGATGCGAGCCTCTCGGACGCAAGCGCGTCTCAAGGCAATGCAGGGACGCAGATGCCGACGCTCTCAGGGATCGGCACAGGAGATGGCGCGATGGCGACGGACTCCGTGACGGTGAGCGGTCAGATGGGCCAGACGAACGGGCTGGCTAACTTCAACGAGGATGAGATTCGCCAACGGATACAGGACGCAGTGGCACAGGCGCAGCGGCAGGGTGGAGCGGCGGGTGATGTGGCGAACGCTGTCGTTGGAATGCTGGGCGGCATGATGGGTGGTTCAGGTGGAGGTCCTGGCGGGGGTGGTGGTGGACGGGGCGGCGGGGGCGGGGGCGGCGGAGGAGGAGGAGGAGGTGGTGGTGGTGGTGGGTTTCGAGGCTTCAACCCGACGCAGCCGCACGGCAATATCTTCTATGAGGGCGGGAATGGAGCCCTGAACGCTACTCCGTTCTCGGTCGCGGCAGCGCTGGGAGAGGCTGGCGCGCAGGTCGTAAAACCCGCCTCCATGTCGAACCGATTTGGGGTCAGTTTCACCGGATCGCCGTCGATTCCTGGCCTCTATAAGGCGAATCCGAAACAGTTTATCTTCTTGAACGTGACGGGACAGAGGAACATTAATCCGTCGATCTCCACCGGGACAGTGCCGACGCTGGCGGAGCGGAACGGCGACTTCTCGCAATTGCTCCAGACGGCGAACGGTGTGACCACAGGGCAGTTGTACGACCCCGCGACAGGATTGCCGATCGCGGGAAATAATCTGCAGAATGCGCAGACACCTATCTCCTCGCAGGCGCTGGCGCTGCTGAACTTCTACCCTGCTCCGAACGTGTCCACGGTGAGCGCCCGGAACAACTACCAGACGGTCACCAACGCCGGCTCCAACTCGACCAGCGCGGCACTGCGTTTTGTGCGGAACTTCGGACAGAACAATGGATTCGGCATGGGCCGCGGTGGCGGAGGCGGGTTCGGCGGTGGGCGCCAGCAAGCGGCGAATGCCCCGAAGACGCTGCGGCAGAACATCAACTTCAATGGAAGCTACTCGCACACAGCGAACGACAATCGGAACATCTTCCTTCCGTTGGGCGGAGCCACCGAGACTACCGGCTACGGCGTGACGGCGGGCTACACGATCGGCTATGGCCGCGTAACCAATAACGCCTCGCTCAACTGGAACCGGTCGCATGCTACAGCGCGGAACTACTTTACGGATGGCACCGATCCGCTAACCGGGACAGGGATTAGCATTCCGAAACCGGTGATCGGCGCGAATTCAGGGGCCTACTACGGCGTGCCCAACCTCAGCTTTACGAGCTTCACCGGGGTGAACGAGGCGACACCGAGCGACACCATCAACCAGACAATCTCGTTCTCGGACTTTGTGAGCTATAGCCATAAGAAACACAACATGCGCTTCGGGTTCGATGTCCGGCGGCTCCATGCAGATGCGATAGGCGGAACGAACGTCGTAGGGTCGTACACCTTTACCGGGTATGCGACGCAGAATCCCAAAACCTCGACCGTATCGAGCGGCTCCAGCTTTGCGGACTTCCTGCTCGGCAAGCCGCAGCAGACAGCGATCCAGGCAGGCAACCAAAAGGCATACCTGCGGGGAAATATCTTCGACTGGTACGCGCAAGACGACTGGCGGCTGCTCTCAAACCTCACACTGAACTTTGGGCTGCGGTACGAATACTTCTCGCCATATGTAGAAAAGTACAACCGGTTGGTAAACCTGGACCACAACGCTGACTTTTCCGTGGTCACGCCGGTATGCCCCGTCGCCATTGCGGGATCTTGCACTGCCGGCTCGCCCCGGTCGCTGGTGGAACCGGACCGGAACATGTACTCGCCGCGCCTGGGCTTCGCATACCGTCCGAAGCCGAAGATCTTCAAGGAGATGGTGATCCGCGGCGGCTATGGCATCAACTACAACACCGGGCAGTACAGCCGCTTCGCGCAGAAGCTGGCCTTCCAGACGCCGTTCGCCGTAACGCAGACGAACAGCGTCACGACGCCCACCGTCGAGGGCACGGCTGGATGCACACCCGCGAATATGACGCTGGCGAATGGCTTCAACTGTTCCACGGTCGCAGTGCAGAACAACTATGCCGTGAACCAGAACTACCGGCTGGGGCATGTGCAGGTCTGGAGCATCGATATTCAGCGGACGTTTCCGCTCGGGATTGTAGCGAACATCGGCTACAACGGAGCCAAGGGCGGCGATCTGGACATCGTGAGAGTGCCGAACCGCACGGCGACAGGGCTCCTGAACCCTTCCGCGCAGGCATTCAGCTTCGAGGACTCGCTCGCATCCTCACGGTTTCAGACGTTGTCCGTAAATGTACGGAAGCGACTGCAGAAGGGTGTCTCCCTCCAGGCGACGTATCTGTACTCGCACTCGATCGACAACGCCTCCTCAATTGGAGGGAGCACTCCTGTTCCGGCGCAGAACGATCTGGATCTGGCCGCCGAAGAGAGCAACAGCTCGTTCGACATTCGTCACCATCTCGCGGGTAATTGGGTGCTTGAGCTGCCGTTCGGGCCGAACCGGGCGTTCTTCTCGAAGGGTGGATTCTGGTCGAAGGCTATGGATGGATTTTCGGTGTCGGGTGACTTTACCTTCGCGTCGGGCGCCTACTTCACGCCAAACTACACGTCGACGATACAAGAGGTCTCGTCCGGCGTCAGCAGTTCGCTACGTCCGAACCGGAACTTCGGGACACCGATCAACGGCCAACGCACGATCGGCAACTGGTTCAATACAGCAGCGTTCGTAGCCCCGCCGACCGGGCAGTATGGAACGGCCTCGCGCAACTCGATCGAAGGCCCCGGTACGGTGGTGGTCGATGCTTCGCTGTCACGCACGGTACAGCTTGGCGATACGCGCTCGTTCGAGGCCCGCATCACGGCGGCGAATGCGATCAACTCGGTGCAATACTCGGGCATCGATACGACGGTGAACTCCCCCACTTATGGACAGGTGAATTCGGCGGCTGCGATGCGGACGATTACTGTGATAGCGAGGTATCGGTTCTGATGCAGCCAACCGGAGAGAGAGCGATGCGAACATCGGGCGATATCGGAGCACGAGTCTCAGCCACGATACGGGCTGTGGGACGGAGCAGCGTGGCGGGTGCGCTCGCTCTGTTGCTGACAACCTCTCCGATGACAGGATCGGCACAGCAACCGGGTGGCAACGGCTCCTTCACGCTCAAGGTGCAGAGCGACATCGTCCTGACCAACGTAGTCGTGCGCGACAAGAAGACCGGCGAGGTTGTCAAAGGGCTGAAGGCCAGCGACTTCACCATCCTCGAGAACGGCAAGCCTCAGAAGATCGCCAGCTTCGACTACCAGAACGTGGACGAGGCGGCGGTGCTGCACGAGAAGGCCACAGTGACCGGCAAGACGTCGATCGCCGACCTGCTGAACCCGCACCTCGCCGCAGACTCCGGCACACTGCGTGACCATCGGCTAATCGTGATGTTCTTCGACCTCAGCAGCATGCAACCGGAGGACACCGACCGCGCCGTCCAGGCAGCGCAGGACTACATCAACAAGAAGATGCAGCCCGCCGACCTGGTGGCACTGGTCAGCATGTCCACCGGCCTGAGCATGGACCATGACTTCACCGCGGACAAAGCCGCGCTACTCAAGGGCGTAGGCAAGTACAACGGGACTGAGGGCACGGGTTTCGCCAACGGGACAACCGGATCGTCCGACGGCACAGCAGACGACGGTTCCAGCTACACCGCCGACGACACCGAGTACAACAGCCTGAACACCGACCGCGAGCTATACGCGATCCGCACAATTGCGAAGAGCCTCGAGCGAGTGGACCAGCGCAAGAGCCTGCTCTACTTCTCGGGCGGCCTAACGCGCAACGGTATCGAGAACCAGGCCAGCATGCGTGCGGCAACCAACGCCGCGATAAAGGCCAATATGGCGATCTACAGCGTCGACTCGCGCGGGCTACAGGCGCTGCCTCCGGTCGGCGATGCCTCGACGGGAAGCCTGCGCGGCACCGCTGCCTACAGTGGCGCGGCGATGCAGAGTCAGTTGAACTCCAACTTCGGCTCGCAGGAGGTGCTCGGCACACTCTCCTCCGACACGGGCGGCAAGGCCTTCTTCGATTCGAACGACTTCGCCCCAGCCTTCCAGCAGATTCAACATGACAGCGAGGCCTACTACATCATTGGCTTCCACTCGACGAACACCGCGCGCGATGGAAGCTACCGGCACCTGACGGTCAAACTGGACCGGAACGACGTGAAGATCGACTACCGTCCCGGCTATTACGCACCGGCGGACTTTCAGCACTCCAAAACCGAAGACCGCGAGCTGCAGCTAACCGAGCAGCTACGCAGCGATCTGCCAGCGACCGATGTCGCCGTCTACCTGCAGGCGCTCTACTTCCGCCTCGAAGACAACAAATTCTTCATCCCTGTCTCGCTGATCGTTCCGGGCTCGCAGATACCGTTCCTCAAGAACGGCGACCGCGACAAGGCGACGCTCGACATCATCGGCCAGGTAAAGAACGCACAGAACATTCCAGTCGGCAACGTCCGCGACACGGTCAAGCTCGCGCTCGACGCGTCGCAGCAGGTGCAGCGCAAGAACATCCAGTACTCGACCGGGTTTACTCTGGCACCCGGAACCTATCACCTGAAGTTCGTCGTGCGCGAGAACCAGACGGGCGCAATGGGCAGCTTCGAGACCGATCTGCAGGTTCCGGATCTGCGGAAGAGTTCGCTGAAGCTGAGCTCGATCGTACTGTCGAGCCAGCGTACTCCCAACGCTATCAAGAAAGCAGAGAGCCCGCTGATACGCGATGGTGTGGAGTGGATTCCGAACGTGCCGCACGTCTTCCGCCAGGACCAGCACCTTTACTTCCTGTATGAGGTCTATGATCCCGCCCGGCAAAAGGGCGCGCCTGCACAGGCCGCCTCTCCGGGGCTGACCCGCCGGGAGGGCGGGCCGGTACGCGTGCTCACAAGCATCGAGTTCCTCATCGGCGGGACGAAGGTCTACGAGACGCCGCTGGTGGAGGCGACGGCGATCAACATCCCGGAGCGCGGAGCGGTGGCGTTCCAGTTCGATGTCCCGTTGACGCAGCTGAAGGCCGGAACGTATGTATGCCAGATCAACGTGATCGACGATGCCGGGGGGAGCTTCAGCTTTCCTCGTCTGGCGCTGATGGTAACGGCACCGGCAGCAACTCCGGTGGTACCGCCAGCACCGACCTCCGGAGGCTCGCCCGCGCAATAAGCAAGAGAAGCAGCTATTGACAGTGCCACTAGAACGGAGGATTATATTAGGCCGTTGGTACGGAGATGCTGCTATGCGCGCTCTTACGCCTCATTCCCCCACTCTCATTCTGGCTCTCAGTCTCTGTCTCTCCTCTCCCATCCTGTCTGCCCAAGGGCCGGTAGCCGGGCAAGAATCCCAGGGACGGCGGCACGACGATCCCCAGTGGATGGCAGTTCAACAGCATCTGGCGAATCCCGAGACTGCCTCGGCGGCGACACTGGAGTTGCAAGCCGATCTGCTGCGCGCCCGGCGCTTCCCTGAAGACGCCCTGGACTACTACCACTACGCGCAGAAACGCAGCGGGAACACTGCCTCGCTGATGAACAAGATCGGGCTGATCGAGATAGAGCTTCACAACATCATCCTCGCCCATGGCTACTTTCAAGCGGCAATCAAAATGAACCGCAACGATGCCAGTGGATGGAATAATCTGGCTGCGACCGAGTATCTGGACCGCCGGTACGACGTCGCAATCAAGGACTACAAGCGAGCCTTGAAGATTGATAAGGGCTCGGCAGTCTTCCATTCCAATCTCAGCACCGCCTACTTCGAAGAGAAGGATTTCAAGAAGGCACGGCGCGAGGCAGATGAGGCTCTGAGGCTGGACCCAGGAGTCTTTGAGCACAGTAGCGGGGCCGGGATCTCGGCCCACCTGCTGACCAAGGAAGATCGCGGGCGGTTCGCGTTCGAAATGGCGAAGGTCTACGCGCAGCGCGGGCAAGAGGCGGAGATGCTGCACTCCCTGGCGATGGCAAGCGAAAGCGGCTTCGATATCGTCGGTGCCATGACCAAGGATTCCGGCTTATCGCAGTACAAGACAGACCCTCGCGTGGTGCTGCTGGTGATGACGGCAAAGGCGCTGCACCTGGGCGGCAACCAGCCAACTACAAGCGCCACAGCGCTAGCTCCTCCGATCGGGAATTCTACAGTCGCCCGTTGACCGCTTCAGCGATAGGGACAGTGGCGGCAACCCGAGCTGCAACAGTAACCGCGCTTGAGGTGGTACGCCGCGGTGAAGACGAGGTATGGCCCTTCGTAGTAGAAGTCTTCCGGCGCAAGTCCAGCTACTGCGGACTCCTGTGGGTCTTCGGCTGACTTGTTTTCCTCGGGCTGTTTCTCGCTCGACATCACTGGAACAATCTTAAACCTGACGGCTCTGGACTCGACGGAGCAGGAGTGGGCAGGGTGCTCGCAAAGATTTTCTGTTTCAATTCTTGTTTGTGGCTGGCGACGGAAGCACCCGGATCGTCCGCAAAGACCGCCCCGTTGCGATAACGTACCTGTTTTCCAGGCACAGCGGCGACACGTTCTCCTGGCACGACGATGCCGACCAGATTGATGGGATCGGCCGCCGCAACGGAGATGGTCTCCTCGGACTCGCGGTGGCGCGTTGCGCGCAGGCTCTCCACCGCCTGCGGCAGAGCAAACTGCTCTCCACCGAACCCCGAGAGGAAACGGCCACCACGGACCTCTCCGCGAGCTTCGAGACGGCGCAGGATGCCAAGAAGATCACGCCACTTCGGAGCATTGGATTCACGGGCAAGGAGATCACGAAACAAAATGCCATAGCGGGCCAGCAACATCCGGGCGGCGGACTCGATCGCTGCGTCGGTGCGGCGGGCTTGCTCGATTGCGGTGGGCGCGGCGTGGACCTGTTCGGTGAAGAGCGACCAGCGGCCTGCGGAGCTGCGAAGCTTCTTCTCCGGTCTCTCCGCTATCGCCGTGGATTTACGGCGTGGGTCCATCATCGCGCGAAGCTGATCGAACCCATCGGCTGCGGCGAGTCCCGCCGTTGCCAGCTCCCAGAGAGCATGCTGGGTCTGCGCACGAGTGAGGTTGAGGATGCGCTGGATGTCGTTGGAGAAGCAGGCTCCGCGTTGTTCAAGGAGCGCGCGAACCTGAAGGGCCTCCTGGCTGAGAGCCTGCTGTAGTTTCGCCTCTTCGACGGACTGCTGCGCCAGCGCGTGCGGGAGCCAGTCGGCAGACTCGCGGAGATAGAAGGTGATGGGAGCGGCGTTCGTGGGGATGACGCGGCGCGGGGCGGCTCCGTCACCGTTCGACCATGCAGGATGAGGAGAGACACGGCCCCAGCCGACGGCTCCGGAGAGGCAGAGCTGATCGAGCCAGCGAGGATCGTAGTTGGCGATGCGAGCCGGTAACAGCGTGCGCTCCCACTCGATGGCTGGGGCTTCAAAGCCTTCCAGTTGCGACAACGCTTCGAGCAGACCCTCTTCGCCGCTAAGCTGCGTCTGTGGAGCGAGGTGTTGCCAGCCGAGCAGCCATCGCATATAGATCGCAGGGGTGACGGGCTCAACCTGTTTGCGTAGCGTTCCAAGGGTGAGACGGTGAATGCGCTGGAGGATGCGGCGCTCGCACCACTCGATCTCATGATCTTCCGTCGTCGCAGTATGCTCGAATGACCCGCGCATCAGTAGGCCTTGCATCTCCATCGCCAGAAAAGCCTGATAGACGGTGGCTGGATCGAGCGAGAGCAAATGGGCGAAGGAGTTTGCCGTGGTCGGTCCGAGAATTTGTAACCATCCCTGTACACATATCCGGGCGGCGTCCTTTTTTGTAACGAAATGAGTTACATCTATGGGTAAATCCCACACAGCTGCAGCTGCCGGAAGGCGTTCGGTAGCGACCCAACAAGGGATTCCGGCGCAGTGGATCGTTTGTGCACGGCCTGTCTGAAGTAGGCGTTCGTAGAAGATGGGCCAGTGCGTTGCACTTTCTGTATCGATGACAGAAAGAGGCAGGGCGACGAGGCTCTGCAACAGGTCGTGCAGCTCATGCTCGTCGCGGAGGTCGGGCCAGCACTCGCGACGAACAGTGTCGATGGCGTGCTGGTCGATTCTGCCAGCTCCGTCAAGGACGCTGGCCGGAAGCGAGCGCCGCAGCGAGACGGCCCGGGCGCGGCGCTCCTCTAGTCCAGCATCGTCGAGGAAGGCATAAGGGTTAGCGTTGAGCAGCTCGTGCGCGAACTGCGATGGGACAGGTGTGTCCACGGCGAGACAACGGATGCTGCCGTCCTGAATGCCTCTGAGAATTTCGATGAGTCCTTCGAGATCCATCGCCTCTTGCAAGACATCCTGCATGACCTCACGAACGAGCGGATGATCGGGGATCTGGATGTCGCCGACGATGGTCTCAAAGCAAGCTGCGGCTTGAGGAAAGACGCTGGCCATCAGGTCTTCGGAGCGAGTGCGCTGGATCTGCGGGGCGATGCGCTTGCCCTTCGAGAAGCGCAACAGTTGCAGGCTGCGACCGGCAGCCCAGCGCCAGCGGTTCTTGAAGATAGGCGAGGCAATGGCGGCCTGCTCGAGCAGCTCCTTCGCGGTGTGTTCGGCGAGGAACTGGAAGACGTCGGAGAGCGGAAAGCTGTGCTGTTCAGCGAGCGAGATGCTGATGCCGTTGTCGGTCGCGGCGGCCTGCAGCTCAAAGTTGAAACCGCGACAGAAGCGCTTGCGGAGCGCGAGGCCCCAGGCTTTATTGATGCGGCCTCCGAAGGGCGCGTGCAGAATGAGCTGCATGCCGCCTCCTTCGTCGAAGAAGCGTTCGGCGATGATGGTCGTCTTCGAGGGAACGGCTCCGAGTACAGCTCGACCGGCAACGATGTAGGCGATCAGTTGCCGGGCTCCACCTTCGCAGACGCCACACTGTTCCATGAGCCACGCGATGGCGGTCGCGACCTCGGGTTGCGACGGAGAGATACAGCTTGGCGAGATGTCGGACGTGAAAGCGGCGATCTGCTCGCGAAGGTCGCTGACGCCGTCGCAGAGGACGGCGGTGCGCTGCGGAGCTTCGCCCTCCCAGAACGGGAGGCTGGGCGGCGCGCCGTGAGCGTCTTCGACCAGAACGCGGCCAATGGCCTCGATGCGCTGGATGCGCCAGCTACTGTTGCCAAGGAGGATGACGTCGCCAGGGCTGGAGTCGACGGCGAAGTGCTCGTCGAGCGTGGCGATCTGCACGCCCTCAGGTTGCAGAATGACGCTGAAGATCGAGGTGTCTGGGATCGCGCCACCGTTCGAGATGGCAATCATCCGGGCTCCGCGACGTGGGTGGAGCTGGCGCTGGATGCCGTCGTGCAACAGGTACGCGCCGTAGCGGCCCCTGCTGGATTCGATGCCGTTGCTGAGAAGAGCGATGAGCTCGTCGAAATGTTCGCGGGTAAGATTGCGGTAGGAGTAGGCGCGTCGGAGGACGTCGTAGAGCGTGTCCTGCTCCCAAGGCTCGGCTCCGCAGGCGGCGACAATTTGCTGCATCAGCACGTCGATGGGTTGCGGCGGGATTTCTAGCTGGTCAAGTTCGCCGGCACGCATCTTGCGGATGAGCGCGGCCTGTTCGAGGAGATCATCGCGCGTGGTGGCAAAGAGGCGACCTTTCGGAATCGCTCCGCGCCAGTGGCCGGCGCGCCCGACACGCTGCATGGCAACGGCGACCGCGCGGGTGGTGGCAATTTGGCAGACGAGGTCGATGTCGCCAATGTCGATGCCGAGCTCCAGCGACGCAGTAGCGATGAGGATCTTTATCTCGCCCCGTTTCAACCGCTGCTCGGCATCGAGGCGTAGCGTGCGAGAGAGCGAGCCATGGTGCGCGGCGACGTGCTCCGAGCCGAGACGCTCGGCGAGGGCAAAGGCTATCTTCTCCACCAGCCGGCGTGTATTGACGAAGACCAATGTAGAGCGGTGGTTCTGCGCGTGGGCGGCGAGCTTGTCGAAGATCTCCTCCCACATGCCGGTTGTCGTGACCGAGCCGAGTTCGTCGCTGGGGACCTCGATGGCGATGTCCAACTCGCGGCGCTGGCCGACCTGCACGATGGTTGCGGGCTTACGCGAGGTGTGGACGCCAGTGAGGAAGTTGGCGACTAGCTCAATCGGATTCTGCGTGGCAGAGAGGCCGATGCGCTGCGGCGGTTGCGCTAGCCCCGTGAGGAAGTCCCCTGGAGAAAGACGGTTCTCACCGCAGACGAGGGCTTCGAGGCGTTCGAGCGAGAGGGCAAGATGGGCTCCGCGTTTGTCGTCGGCGACGGCGTGGATCTCGTCGACGATGATGGTCTGGACGCGGCGGAGGTGTTCGCGCGACTTGCCAGCGGTGAGCAGGATATAAAACGACTCCGGAGTCGTGACGAGGATGTGCGGCGGATGCTTGAGCATCGCGGCGCGCTCTCTGGGCAGCGTGTCGCCGGTGCGGACGCCAGTGCGGATTCCGGTCGAGAGATAGCCGCGCTCGAGGGCTAGCTGCTGAATCTCGGCGAGCGGGCCGTCGAGGTTCTTCTGAACATCGTTCGAGAGAGCCTTGAGCGGCGAGACGTAGACGACCTGTGTCGCTGGCGCGAGGGTTCCGTCGATCGACTGACGCAGCAGCTTATCGATGCAGACTAAAAACGCGGCAAGAGTTTTACCGCTTCCAGTCGGCGCAGAGATGAGCGTAGTTTCGCCCGCGAGGATACTTGGCCAGCCATGCGTCTGTGGCTCCGTCGGCGTGCCAAACTTAGCAACAAACCACTCCGCCGTGACGGGATGTGCCCAGGCGAGTTCGGCGGGTATTTCCATGCCTGATTCTAGCTCAGTTTCGCTGTTTGTTTGCCTACATATTGCCGGTGCCGACGTCGGAGGCTGCGGCGGCGGGGTTGTCGGCTTCGAGGTACTGCTCGATCACGCGCTCCAGGCTACCTTGTGCGGTGAGGATGAAATCGATGGCGTCGCGGCCGGCGCCGAAGCCGCCTGGGTTCGGCGTGGTGTAGTGGCAGGCGGTTTTAACCTCGGCCCGTGCGTTGGCGGTGGCGATGGCGAGGCCACAGACGCGGAGGATCGGGAGGTCGACGATATCGTCGCCGACATAGGCGAGCTCGTCGACAGAGATACCTGCTTTGGCGACGATCTCGTTCATTGCAGAGAGCTTATGATGTTGCCCCTGATAGATGAACTCGAGCTTCAGGTCGTTGGCTCGGATGGCGACGGTCTGGGACTGGCGCTTGGTGATAATGCCGACACGGAGACCTCCAAGGCGAGCGAGCGAGATGCCGAGACCATCGTGGGCGGCGAAGCCCTTGGCCTCGATTCCGTGGCCGTCGGGGCCGGGGATGACGAAGATCTGGCCGTCGGTGAGGACGCCATCGACGTCGAAGATGATGACTTTGATCTTGCGGGCGCGGTCTTCCGGGCTCAGGAACATGGGGTGATTCTACCCTGCGAAGGGCGCAGAGGGCTTGACCTTGAGTGCGTGTAGACGACCCCCTGTTTTTGGTGGGGAAGGGTCAAAACAGGTTTGTAACTACAAAACCGCGGTTACAGTTTTGTAGTTACAAATGTAGTTACATTCGGAAGAAAAGTGGGCGATCTAAGGGTGGCTTTTGTCAAGAGGCCCCACGTCCGCTCGAGCGGACGTGGGGTCCGGGGTTATTTAGCGCCAATAGCCCGCGTGCCAGACCTGACCGCCGCGCTCGCCACGCCACTCACCGGGAACCCAGACGGCTCCGCGACGGGGTGGACGGCGATAAGTTCCGGCGACCCAGACGTAGCGGCGTCCATCCCAGCGATGATAGCCAGGGACCCAGTAGTAGCCGGGGCGAGGGGCGGGAACGACTTCGACGGGACGCGGCGGTGGCGGCCCGATGCGGACCACAATCTGTGCCTGAGAGGAGAGCGCAGAGCCAAGAGTAAAGGCGATGGCCGATACGGCGATGAGGAGCTGCTTCTTCATGATGCCTCCGTGTATTTCCGAAGGTGTAGACGTGGGTTCGACAGGAGAAGTTGCTCTGAAAAAAAGCGAAGGCTGGCCTAAGAAGCCTGTTTACGGTGGGATATGGCCTCGTGGCGGAAAGCAACAACATTCCCTCAGGGGCTGAAGCCCATTGCTTTCGGCGATTTACGGCGCGGCTGAAGCCGCGCCCCTTCAAAGACATCCCTTCGCAGCAGTTCGTTATCTGCCTAATCCTTTGTGAATCATCTGCACGGCGTAGAGAGAGCTGCGCGCGAGGATGAAGAGCGTCTTTCCATCTTTGCCGCCGAAGAGGATGTCGATGGGGCGGTCGGGAACGTCGATAGTATCGATCAGGTGTCCGGAGCGGTTATAGACATAGATCTGACCTGCGGCGATATAGACGTTGCCATCAGCATCCTGAGCTACGCTCTCGCCGCCCTTTTGCGCGAAGAGTTTTGTGTTGGTCAATGTTCCGTCGGAAGCCACGTCGGAGACATAGGTCTTCTGCTCTGACTCATCGCTTCCGTAGAAGGGCTTTCCAGGGACAGCCTCGGCCAGGCCGAAGGCACGCAACAGGTCTGCCATTTTAATTCCGTAGTAGAGGGCACCGTTGACAAAGTCCTCGCCTGCGGGAATGAATGTCGATCCATCCGGAGATACATACTGATAGGGCTTCTGAACGGGAACAGCTTTGAGGAAGTCGTTCTCACTGCGCCAAAAATTCGTCGGCAGAACTGCGGTCATCGAGGGTCTTGGCTGTGTGGGTTGCGGCTTGAGCAGAGTGATCTGCTCGTCGTGCGCATCGGGCGAGAAGGTATAGATGGTGCCGTTGCCGTCATACGAGACCACGATGAGGTTCCCGGCCTTGTCAAAGGTCAACTGAACCGGAGCCGTGGGGCTGTCGCGCACAATAGAGAGATTGCGAAACTCGGGGCTCCAACGATAGATGCGCTGCCAGCGTGGATCGACGAAGTAGAGCTGGCCGGTTTTATCAACTGCCGCGCCCGAAATGTTGTAGAAACCATCGCGCAGTTTTTCGACCTTTGCTCCCGCCGCCAGAATCGTCGAGCGTGGACGGGGCTGCGCTGCAACTAGCGCGTCGTCGATTGTGAGCGAGGCAAACTCGCGATCTCGAACGAGCTTTGGAGTTGCAGCATCGACGACAACGGCGTTGTCGAACGATACCTTATTGTCCCCATAGACGTGAATGTTACGAAGACGAATGTTTTTCGAGTTAGATACATGGATCGCGGTAAGAAATGGCTGATAGCTGCTGACGACGCGGTAGCTATGGTAGTTCGCAACAGTAATGTTGTTTGAGCTATCGATAGAGAGCGGCAGGGCGAACGGGCCTTCGCCACGTTCCTCTTCGGTTTGTAGAGCGTAGATCTGCCAGTTGGAGACGTTCTTCAACTTCACTTCGTTGCGAACGTGATGCTCACTCGAAAGCTCATAGACACGGCCTTCTGTCGTGGTGTTCGAGATAGAGAGCCCTGCCTGCGCAAAGGTGCTTGGCGTCCAGATGTTCGCGAAGGTTCCACCACCGCCGTCGGTGACCCACAAGCTCGGATACTGGCTGTCCCAGCGGCGATTGATGTCCGTGTCGGCCGTGTGCGTGTTGTTATAGATGGAACTCATGCCAGGAATATTGGTTCCGTGTCCGCCGAGAAAACGAACGTCATCCATCAGAGAATTTTTACCGGCCATCCACTTTGCGCCGACTGCCCTGCTGTTGATGCCGTTGGTGTAGAGGCCGATACCTGTGACGATGTTCGTTCCACCATGGACCGTCTCGAGCAGCGCTTTGGGAGAGCCGGGACCTTGAAATGCAGGAGTGAGATCGGGCAGATCAAGTTGAGTTGTGGTGGGGCTGAGGCCGATTAACACGGTGTCCGGCTTTAATGTAACTGTGTCGGTAACAATATAGCGTCCTGATGGAATGTAGATAGTGCGGTGTTCTGTGATCGCTTTTTGCAGGACAGCGGTGTCGTCGGTTACACCATCGCCTTTCGCACCAAGTGTTCGCAGGTTGACCCAAGTATCCTGCGCGGGAAGAGGTGGAATGTCTGAGGGCACTGGAGCGGGTAATGTAGTCATCGGATTTTTTTCATAGAGTGTCTTGATGGTTGGGGTGGAGCCGGCTCCAGCGAAGGTAAGGCCGTGAGTGAAGGTCTTTACCTCGTAGATCTCTCCTGCTCCGTCCAGCTTTTTTCCGCTCTCGCGAAAGCTGGCGAAGTTGGGGACGTGGTGGCAGACGATTCCCTCGAAATTGATCTCGGTCCTTGCGTTGTCTTCGTTGCTGATGATGACAGCGGGGCCGCTGATGTCTTCGAAGCGCGAGTCCTTGACCCAGAGTTCCTCCGCATAACCAGGATCGATGGAGATTGCGGTAGGAACGTTTTTGAAGTGGCCGCGCACGAGTGTAAGTCCTGCCTCGTGCTCTTTGATGGCGGCTACACTTTGGCCTTCGAAGGTGGAGTCGAGAAGCGTAAACTGCCATCCTGGCGAGGGTTTCCGCGTCATGATTCCGTACTGGCCGCCATAGAAGTGCAGGTCTTCGGCTTCGTTGCCGACGTCGTGCAGACCGGCCATGCCGGAGCCGATGTGGAAGTCCATGTGAGCGAGATAGCAATGCTGGGCCACATGAAAGCGGATGCCGACAGCTGAAGGATTTCCATCCTGGATCTCAATGTCGACGTTGCTCATCGCGGAGTAGAAGGTCCCTGGGTTTGCGTCTGGAATCGCGTCGTTAGGCGGGACGATTCCTGTTAGCGGAGGGCGGCGCATGCGACCAGCCTGTCCCGCGGGACGATTGTTCGCGGAACTAGTTGAGCGGCCACCCGCGAAGAGCACCATGTAGCCAATCCCTTCTTTGTAACCCGGTGTCTCTTTGCCGAGAACGAGGACTGGACGATTCGCGCCGTATCCGATGAGACGAATGTCGGGCCAGACGATGATCGTTTTACTGATGCGATAGCGGCCTTCGGGAAGGAACAGAATTCCCTGCCCTGTTGTCTCCTGAATTTTGTTGATGGCGTTCTGTATGGCGTCGGTGTCGTCTCCTAAACCATCGCCATGTACGCCTGCAGTGTCACGCGTGAGGTACAGCGCTTTGGGATCGTCGGGGCGAAGCGTGTAATACGAGGCTCCCCATAGAGGTGCCGCAAGATAACTCGCAATCAGTGCTGCTATCAGCCATGTCGATCGCTTCAAGTTCATGCCCTACCTTTCGCGTCTAAAGCATTTTTACCAATGGTGTAGTGTGTGCCGCTACGAACGAAATACGGGGATTCTTCGCTCCGCTCAGAATGACAGGGCTTATTTCCACTCCAATAACGATGAAAATACTTTAAGCTCGTCGCGCTACCAGATGTAGGTTCCCACTGCTCCTGCGTTCAATGATGCAGTGAAGACTTTCTGGTGATATCGAACGTTGAATGTCTGAGTGCTGCTACTGCTGTTCGAGACGATGAGTACCTTTTTGCCCTTGGGAGTTTTGAAGGCAACGTTGGGGAGCGGCTCCAGGTCGTTCGAACCGACGCGAACCGAGCCCGGCCGGATGAACTTCGATGCGTGCGCAACAGTGTAGTACGCGAGATTGCGTGTAACGTTGCTGCCGTCGATGGTGATGGCTCCCTGACAGACGGGGCACCCGCCGTTGTTGGTGTGTGGGCCAAAGTTCGGATCGGCGGCGAGGTTCCACAGCAGCACGTTGCGGCTCCAGTTGCGCGTGGCGCCGATGACTATCCGCTGCACCGGTTGGCCAACTGCCATGTCGTCGGAGCCGCGACGATTTACGACCATCTGCTCAGTGAAATAGAGATTCTTATTTGGAGATACATCATGCACGGTGGTGAGTGCGTCGATCTTTCCGCCGTAGAGATGGAAGCCCGATCCATCGACATACTTCGCGACCTCAGGGTCTTTCAGTATCGAAGTGGCGTACTCGGGCACGTCGCAGTTGTGATCGTAGAGAACGATCTTCGTCTTGATGCCGGCCTTCTGAAATGCTGGTCCGAGGTGATCGCGAATGAAGACCGCTTGATCGGTTGCAAGCATCTGCATGCTTGGCGTGTTCTTTTCGTTCAGGGGTTCGTTCTGAATGGTGAGAGCGTCGATGGTGATGCCTTCGGACTTCATGCCTTGAAGATATTTAATGAGGTAGGTTGCATAGGCGTCGTAGTATTCGGGGCGCAACTTGCCGCCCTTCACGTTGTTGTTCGTCTTCATCCATGCCGGAGCCGACCAGGGTGACGCCAGGATCTTGATCTTCGGATCGATCGACAAAATTTGCTTTAGAACGGTGATCACATCGGCGCTGTCGGGGGCAAGGCTGAACTTTGCCATCAAGAGATCGGTTTGACCGTCAGCAAGATCGTCGTAGGAGTAGACATGGTCGTTCATATCGGAGGCGCCGACACTCACGCGGATGTAGCTGGTCCCAATGTTGTTGCCATCATCGGCAAACAGCTCGTGAAGAATTGCTGCGCGCTTCTCTGGTTCCATTCGCATCAGTAGCTGGGCGCTGCCGCCTGTGACTGCGAAGCCGAAGCCGTCGATTGTCTGAAATGTTTGTTTGTCATTCACGTCGATGACTGGGTCTTTCGTTGCGGCCTTCGCGAAACGTAGCGCGGGTATCTGTAGTTGGAACAGTGCTGATTTATCCGGATTTGTGAGCCAGAGGTCGGCGCTTCTTTGCGCGTGCGACGATGCAGGCAATAGAGCGAGAGCTGCGACAAACAGGTAGCTTGCGATCTTCGAGTTCATTCGATCTCCGTACTGATTACTGCGGCACTGATACAGGCTTCATGCCAAGGGCCGACAGATATCCGGCGTTCGCATGGCAGTGTTGAAGCTGCATGTTCTGGAGGAAGCCAGCGAAGGCTTTGTCGATCGTCTCCTGGTCGGGGCGCACCTTCAGGCGGTCTTCGACCTGGCCTGTGCCTCGTGGAAGTTTTGCGAAGGCGACGATCTTGTCCCATCCCGTGGGCGGCGTGATTGTTACGACTGCTGAGGTCTTTTCCATCTTCTTGTAGGGCCAGAAGGTCCAACCGATGTCGTGTTTTTCCAGCAGAGCGACGAACTGCGCGATCCATTCATCGGTGTTCTCGCCCGACTCGCCCATCCAGATGGGGGCGTTATATTTCTCGCGGAAATCTAGGTACTGCTGGATGACGGTCTCGTCTGTCTTCGACCAGTATTTGTGAAAGGTATAAGCGGTGTTGTTGTCGAAAGGGGCACCGAAGACTGCAAAGTTGCCATCCCACTGTGCGCCGCCGAGAAAGAGGATGTGATGGGTATCGATCTGGCGGATAGACGTGGTGAGGCGTTTGTAAAGGGGCTCGAGTTTTGCGTTCAGAGGCCGCAGGCTGGGGTAGTGAGGGATCGGCTCATTCAGCAGGTCGTATCCGAGGACCGTTGGATTGGCTTTGTAGTGACGCGCGAGGCGCTGCCAGATGGCGATGAGATGTGCCTGCTCCTGTGGGCTGTCGTAGAGCCAGGGGTAGCCGTAGCTGTCGTCGATGTTCGCGCCGGTCTGCCCTCCGGGTGCGGCGTGAAGGTCGAGGATGACGTACAGGCCTTCTTGTCTGCTCCACTCGACTACGTGGTCCAGCAGAGTGAAGCCCTCGGAGTTATCCGTCTCGAAGAACTTGTAGTGCAGCGGCACGCGGATGGAGTTGAAGCCGGCCTCGTGAAGCAGATGGATATCTTGATGGGTGATGTAGTTCTCTCGATACTGATGCCAGAAGTTTGCGGCCTTATCTGGCCCTAACAACTCGGTGACAATGTTCTCGATCTCGCGAGTCGATTGGGGGCCGCCTTCGAAGTTCCACATGTAACCCTCGGAGACCATCCAGTTGCCGAGGTTCGTTCCGCGAAGGTGGAGAGGCTTGCCACTAGCGTCGACGATCTCCTTTTGCTGCGTGTGAGCGAACTGTGCGGTGAGCGTTGATGGTAGCAAGAGAAGAGGCAGCGCGATAAGGCCAAGCAGACGAGCAGCAGACATAAGCGTCCTTTTAATTGCAAATAATTATGGCATCACCGTGAAGGTTGTGTGTTCTGTGGCGTTAGAGTCGGCACCTACCCATAGGTCGAAGACTCCGGGTTCAATCGACCATTGGTGTGTCTGCGGGCTCCAGAAGCCGAGCTCATGCGTATCGAGCGTGAAGGTGATGGTCTGCTTCTCGCCGGGTTTCACGGTGACGCGCCGGAATACCTTGAGTTCGCGTACAGGACGTGAGGCGCTGGCGGAGCGTTGATGCGTGTAGAGCTGAACGACTTGATCGCCAGCGACGTTGCTTGTGTTCTGAACGTTGATCGACACGTTGAGAGAGGCGCCGGACTTCACCGAAGTGGCGCTGGCGTTCAAGCTGTCCAATTTGAATTTGGCGTAGCTGAGACCGTAGCCGAACGGATAGAGCGGCGCACTCGATCCATCCCAGTAGAGGGCATCCGAGTCGTCCGGAATCTGGGTAAGGTTGTGTGCGTAGTAGAGGGGCTCCTGGCCAGCACTCCGCGGCCATGTCACGGGAAGTTTGCCTCCTGGGTTTGCATCTCCGAAGAGGAGGTCCGCGACCGCGTTGCCGCCTTCCGTGCCGGGATACCAGGCGTCGAGGATAGCAGGCACGTGCTGCGAGGCCCAGTTGATATCCAGCGGACGGCCGTTAAGCAGTACGAGCACGATGGGCTTACCTGTAGCTACTGCGGCCTCGAGAAGCTGCTGCTGCTTTCCCGGCAGCGTGAAGGTAGAGCGTGAGGCGCGCTCGCCGCTCATGGTCTGAGCCTCTCCGAGGACAAGCACCGCGACCTGCGCCTGCTTGATGAGAGCGATGGCGTGGGCGAACTCAGCATCCCGCTCCGCGTCTGTTTTCAGCGTCGGCGCGGGGTTGGGGAACTGGTCATCGAAGATCGATGGTTGACCTCGCTCAATCTCGACACCCTTCGTCGATAGAATCTTTACGCCTGATGGGAAGCGCTTGCGAATACCTTCGAGCACGGTCACTGAGTCCGCGGGATGGCCAGCGAGACTCCATGAACCCATAATGTCCGTCTTGGAGTCGGCCAGCGGACCGATGATGGCGAGCGAGATAAGAGAGCTTTTGAGCGGAAGCAGATCGCCTTCATTGCGAAGAAGAACGGCACTTCGCTCTGCTGCTTTCCTCGCCGCCTGGCGCTGTTCCGAGGTCAACAGCTCAGTCTCGGCGCGTGAGGGCAGAACGTAGGGATGGGTGAAGAGCCCTAGCTGGTACTTTACCGTGAGAATGCGGCGCACGGCCTCGTCGATGGTAGCTTCCTGCACCAAGCCCTGCTTGACCGCCGCGGCGAGTTCTTCGCGATAGACGTGGCTCGTCATCTCCATATCGACACCGGCATTGACCGCACGAACCGCCGCATCGGAGCGGTCGGCCGCGAAGCCATGCACCGTCAGCGCTGGGATCGTCTCCCAATCGCTCACCACAAATCCTTTGAACTCCCACTTGTCGCGTAGCACGTCATGGAGCAGAAAGTTGTTGCCCGTAGGGGGAACGCCGTTGAGGTCCATATAGGCCGTCATCAAAGAACCCGAACCTGCTCGAACCGCCGCCTCAAACGGCGGCAGATAGACATTCCATAGCTGCTCGTCGGAGATGTTGGAGGCGTCGTAGTCGCGGCCACCTTCGGCTGCTCCATAGCCGGCAAAATGCTTTACGGACGTAAGGATATGCTCCGGGCTACCGATCGTCTCGCCTTGAAATCCGCGCACCTGCGCCTCGGCCATCCGGGCACCGAGATAGGGATCTTCCCCGGCGCCTTCCATCATGCGGCCCCAGCGAGCATCACGCGCGATATCGACCATGGGTCCAAAGGTCCAGTTGATTCCCACTGAGCTGGCCTCTTTCGCCGCCATCCGCTGAGCCTCCTCGACCTGTGCCGGGTCCCATGATGCGGCCAGCGCCAGCGGCACGGGGTAGATGGTGCGGAAGCCATGAACGACGTCGTATCCGAAGATCAGCGGAATATGCAGCCTACCCTTCTCCACTGCCAGATGCTGCAGCCGATTGATCTCCTTCGCGTCGGTGAAAAACAGGAACGAACCGGCCTGGCCCTTGAGGATTCGTTCGTCCCAAGAGATGCTCTCCGGGCGATTGCGGGCGAGCTGGCTCATTTGCCCGATCTTCTCTTCGAGCGTCATCTTCTTCAGCAGGTCATTCACGAACCGATCTGTCTCCGCACCGCCCTGGTCGCTTGTCTGCGCGGGTAATTGCTGTGGGAGGAATGAGATTGCACCCAAAAGTGTTACTGACAGGCTCGCGAGGGAGAGCCGTCGAATCAACGTGGAAGAGGTCGAACAAAGAAACATCAGTAGCTCCATATCCCGGTCATTGACCGGTTTCGAACATAAGATGGGCGCAGTCTAGATACTTTACGCACGCAGTACCATCCGAGTTCAATAAGATTATTAAGACGGACGTGATAGCGGCACCAGTTTAGACAAACGTTTGTTCTATTGTCCAGCATCAAAATAGACAGGCGTGCCTCTTTACTGCTTTCAATAGATAAATACGTTATTCCCTAGCGATTTCTCTTTTGCCGCCCTATCCTATTGCTATTCTCATAAGTAGTGACAAACTTCCTCAGATTGGGTTGGACACTGACGTCAGCATGAAAAAGTCGGCCTCGTCTCATCCGCACAGCGCACGGCCGACCAACCTCAAGATGTTGGCGGCCCACCTGAATCTCAGCCCATCGACCATATCGTTTGTCCTGAACGATTCACCGGGTCGCTCCATTCCCGCCGCAACTCGCGAACGCGTCAAGGCTGCCGCAGCGAAGTTCAACTACCAGCCCAGCATGATCGCCCGCACGTTGCAGGGGAAACGTATGCAAACGATCGGCGTTCTGCTTCCTGAACTAGGGGAAGGTTACCATTCCCAGGTTCTAAGCGGTGTCGGCGATCTGCTGATACGCGAAGGCTACTTCTACTTCACCGTCCATCACCGGCACAAGAAGGACCTGGTCCTGGCCTATCCCGATCTGCTTCGCTCCCGTGGTGTCGATGGCATCCTGGCGATTGACACGCATCTGGATGCGCCCCCTCCCCTGCCCACGGTCCTGGTTGCCGGACACACCAATCTTCCGGGAGTCACCAACGTCGTTCTCGATCACCAGCATGCCGCGAAGCTGGCCCTGCATCACCTTTACGAACTGGGTCATCGAAAGATTGCTTTCATGCAAGGTCAGCCATTCAGTTCGGACTCCGATAGTCGCTGGAGCGCCACGATGGCAACGGCCGCCGAACTCGGCCTTGAGGTCAGCGACGAACTCACCGTTCATCTGGAGAAAGACTCGCACTCCCCCGAGATCAGCTATCCGGGCATTCGGAAGCTGATTCAAAGCCGTCGGCACTTCACCGCTGTTCTCTGCTTCAACGACGTCTCGGCGATGGGTAGTATCCGCGCTTTGCATGAGGGCGGTCTTCGTGTGCCGCAGGACGTCTCAGTGCTCGGCTTCGACGATATCCAGTCCGCTGTCTATCAGGTTCCCAGCCTGACCACGATTCGGCAGCCGCTGCAGAAGATGGGCAGCATAGCTGCTCAGAACCTTTTGAAAAAACTGGCGGGTAAAGCTACGCCGGATCTGATCCACGTGGAACCAGAGCTCATGGTTCGCGAGTCGACTGGGCCGGCTGCTAAACCGCACAAGATGACTAAGAGCAAGTAGGTGCAAATCTTTAACAATGGTGGAAAGAGTGGCGCTTCGAGCGAAATGCGGGGATTCTTCGCTTCGCTCAGAATGACAAGAGTTGTTCCACTACAGTCATAGTGAACATGCACGCATGGTTAGGGTGCCGTGGGCTTCGTCTCTTTGCCGGGGGTGAGCACTCCACCTTGCGTGAGATGGTAGAAGCGGTCGGCGACGACGTTCTGAAAGAACTGAGTGCCTCCATTCGGCCAGGAGACTTCTACCTTGTCGATGTGTGCGTCATCGGCCAAGCCGAAGTGAAGCCGCAGGTCACTCTGTGAGAGATAGCTGCCTCCGCTCCTTACCTCTGACATCTGTTGCGTCTTCCCGGTGGTCACGCGGACGCGGACGTTGAGCGCCAATCGATTCGCAGGGCTCCCCTCGAGTTCGAAGCTGACCCAGTGGTGCGCCGGGTTACTTTTTGCTTCGAGGATCATGGGAGCGCCGGTTAGATTCTCGACGACAATGTCGAGCGTGCCCTTATTGAAGAGGTCTCCTACTGCGAGGCCGCGACTCACCTGTGGTATCCCAACGGCGGACCCCGTTTGCGCGCTGACATCTTTGAAGTTGCCGTCCCGCTGGTTTTGAAAGACCAGCTTGGGCTCCCGGTATGCAGTGCCGAGCTTCGCGTCATCGACCTGGGGATAGACGTGGCCGTTGACCAAGACCAGATCGAGCCAACCCGAGTTGTCCAGGTCGAGAAATGCGTCGCCCCAGCCGACGAAAGGAACAGTCGAGCGCGCAATGCCCGAGGAGTGTGCGACATCGGAGAAGCTCATCGCTCCATCGTTGCGATACATCGCAGCGTACTCGTCGCTGAAGTGCGTGACGACCACGCTCATGCGTCCGTTGTGAAGATAGTCACCAAGGGCAAGCCCCATGTTGGCTTGCTCCACTCCATCTTCGCTGACGGCCACACCGGCATCAAAACCTATCTCTTTGAATCGACCGTTGCCTTCGTTGTGATAGAGGTAGTTCGGTTCGCCATCGTTGGCGACGAACAGATCGAGCTTGCCGTCGTTGTCGAAGTCGGACCAGACTGCGCTCAGCCCGAAGTATCGTTTTGGGTCATCGACGCCAGACTGTTTTGCTGTCTCTGTAAACGTGCCGTCGCCATTGTTGTGGTACAGCGTATCGGGATATCCCTTGAGTCCGCGGGGTCCGCACTGCACGGCGATCTCGTGGTACTGGCAGGTTTTGCGTGAGCCAAATGTGGGTAGATCTTTCAAGTCGAAGTCGACGTAATGGGGGACGAACAGATCGGATCGGCCATCGCCGTCGTAGTCGCCGAAGGTGACGCCGGTTGCCCAGCCTGTATCTTTATCGAGGCCCGAGGCCTTCGTCACATTAGTGAAGGTTCCATCGCCGTTGTTGCGGTAGAGCACTACTCCGCCGAAGCAGCTCACAACGATATCCGGCCGGCCATCGTTGTTGTAGTCACCCACTGCCGCGCCCATCGCCCAACAGGGATAGCCAACTCCAGACTTCTCCGTCACATCGGTAAAGGTGCCGTCGTGGTTGTTGCGGTAGAGAGCGCTTCTGGCCTTCTTGCCTTCGAGTGTCATGGAGACGCTCGGCGCATTGGTGAAGTAGATGTCGAGCCATCCATCGCCGTCATAGTCGAGCAGGGCGACTCCTCCGCTCATCGACTCGACGATGTACTTCTGCTCGGGACTTGAGAGGTGCTCGAAGTGGATGCCGGTCGACGCGGTGATATCGATCAACGTGGGCACTCTGTCAGAAGCCTTCGTCTGACCGTTTAGATCACACGCACTGAGGAGGAAAAGGCAAGCGATGAAATGGTTCAGTCTGCACATGCAGAATCGTCCACGACTATCGACAGAGATGCCCAACTTACTTTTCCTCTTTTTCATCCGCGCTCTGCGGAGTATCGAGGCGCATCTCTTTATAAATCTTTCGCAGCTTCTCCTTGATGTCCTTGAACTTCTGATAAGCCTCAAGCTCGCGCTTGGCATCCTCTGGCCGGTTCAGCTTCCGGTACACCGCGCTGAGGCGATAGTGTGCCAGGACATTCGTGGGGTCTGCAGCAATCACACTCTGCAGGAGCGGCAGCGCGGATTGTGGAGCGTTCTGCTCCGTATAAACATGTGCCAGGCCGATCGACGCATCCAGGTCGTTCGGAGCCAACGCCAGAACCTGTTTGTAGTAGGTCGCGGCCCCGTCCAGATCGTTCTTATCGACTGCGATATCCCCAAGCCTGCTGATGGATTTCTCGTCATGGCTATTGCTGGCTATAGCCGCTTTGTACTCCTGCTCCGCCTCTGCTCTCAGCTTGAGGTCGGGCGAGCTACGCAGTGCTTCGGCCAACTCAAAATGAACTCCGGGCAGGGTTGGATCGGCTTCGATGGCCTTCCGATAGTTTGCAATCGCCGCGGTCAAATCTCGCTCGCGGTATAACTCATGCGCCATGGCCTGGTGCATCTGGCCTGACTCAGGCGCCGCGACGGAGAGATCGAGCATCGCCTCTCCCGCAAGATCGGAGTAGAGCCGATAAGCCGTATAAAGAAGGGCTGGATCGGTTGGCTGCGTTTTCAGCAAAGTGGATGCGATCGTCGCCGCCTTGTCCAGATCGCCACTGGCAGAATAGCTATCGATCAGATCTCGTCCAACATCGACTTTGATCTTCGCCTCCTCCAGATGCGGGAAGGCCACTTCAAGGTCCACCCGGCCAGCGCCATCGTTCCCGAGCCTTCTTTCCGCAATACCAAGCAGCGCCTGAATCCTCCATAGGTCGGGCTTCAGCTTGAGCGCTGCGCGAAGCTGCGTTACAGCATCGCTATAGGCTCCCTGAAAAAACAGCAGCACCCCGAGGTTGCCTCGTGCGTCCACGTTGTTCGGATCGAGCGCGACCACTGCGCGGAACTCCTGAACCGCTAGATCGGGCCGTTGATCTTTCAGGTCTTGCTGGGCCTGCCGCGCATGCGAGGCAAGCTGTGCCTGTCGACTCGACACTGTCTGAGAAAAAGACGGCAGGGCGATCGAAACAAACAGGAGCCACGGCAAAGCCTTGCTTATTGAACGCATAGCAACCAAATCATATCCATAGATACGCAGATTAGCATTTAAAAAGGAAAGGACGGCGATAGTACGCCGTCCTTTCCGGTTCACGTGCGTTGTAGTTAGAACTCCAGGCGAGCACCAAGCTGGATGTTACGACCACCCACAGTCGTCGAAGTGATATTCGTCGAATTTCCCGCGAAAGAAGTCGTGCCAGCAGGAGCAGTGCTAGAGACTGACAGATTTTGATTCGGCACTCCAAAGCTCGGATGGTTGAAAGCATTCGTTGCGTCGGCTCTAATCTGTAGTTTGACTTGCTCGTAGATCGTGAATTTCTTACCCGCAGAGAGGTTGACTTGATCGATTCCGGGCCCGTACAGACTGTTCCTCTGTACATTGCCGAAGGTTGCATTTGCCGGCTGCGAAAATGCAGCTGGATCGTACCACTCCTGGATGGTTCGGCCACCGCTTGGCCTCGTGGACAAACCAGTAGAATTCGGAAATTGTCTTCCATTCTGCGCCTGTGAAAAGTTGTTGTTGTGTGCGAGCACAGTAAACGGGTTACCAGTGGAAAGGAGGATTGTTCCCGAAGCCTGCCAGCCGCCGATGATCTCGTCCAGAAGCCGGTTGTTATTCAAGAACATCTTGCCGCGTCCAAACGGCAACTCATAGACCATATTCCCTTTGAAGGCATTGCGAACGTCAAAGTTAGAGTTACCGTAGTTAGCCGATGGCGTATACGACCTTTGATAGTACTGGTCTCCGGCACGGTTTCCCCAGCTGGAGGAGTCCTGATCGTCCAGGAAGTGCGACCAGGTGTAGTTGAAGTTGAAGCTAACTCCTGAGGTCAGGCGTTTGGTAATGGAAGCTTGCAACGAGTTGTAGTTAGAGATCGCATTATTCGTGCTTCCAAAGATATTTCCATACTGTGTATAGGGTCGATTCGCATTGTTGTCATTTTGCGACAACTGGCTCTCAGGGATCTGATTGATATCGACAGGGAAGTTCAGGTTGTAGCCATGACTTGCCACATAGGCAAGCTCGGCTACCATGTTTGTTCCCAGTTCATGCTGTAGAGCCAGATTCCATTGGTATATCTCGGGAATGGGGGTGTGGTACTGGTTATATCCGACGTTTGAGTTGTTGAATCTCGCCGGATCAGTTGAAGCTGCCGTGTAGGGTAGGTTGGAACCGTTTCCAGAGAGAACGACGATCGGGTTAATGCCGTTCGTCTGATCGGACAGACTTCCCGAGTTAGCAACCGCCGATCCCATTCCACTTCCGTAGGTATCCAAGCTCCAGTTGTACGCGTAGATCCCGAAGCCGCCCCGCAAGGTCGTATTGTTATCGGGTTGCCAGGCAAATCCTACGCGCGGAAGAAAGGTGTTGTAGACATCCGCTTGCAGAGCGGTGCGGCCATTAGCATGCGTACTGGCATACCAAAATGCTCCAGGTGTGTTCGTGACCGGGTTCGTGATCGTTGGATCAAAGGAGTCGATGTTGCCATGGACCTCATTCCACCCGTGCCTCATCTGGTAGCGAAGACCGATGTTTACGGTCAGGTTAGGAAGCACCTTGTAGTCGTCCTGAACGAAGATCTGCGGGCTCTTGATCCGAGCTCCATACTCAGGGGAAACATTCGCGTTCCAGGACTGCGCCTGTCCCAGCAGGAAATCGGCATAGTTCAGACCAGTCGTGACATCTGGCGCGGCCACTCCGGTTGCCGCGTTTACCGTCCACTGCTGGGTGTACTGGCCAGAGAACGTCATCGTTCCTGCGTTTGTATTACCCCAGGCTGTCGAATCATCCCGGTATAGCAGCAACTCTCCGCCAAAGTGAAGGATGTGCTTGCCGCGGATCATGGTCACAACATCAGACGGATCGAAGACATGCTCCTTGTAGATAGCATTAGAACTCGGCTGAACCCACGCATAGGGATACGGAGAGCTGAACTGAATCGCTGGAAGATCATCGGCCTTGGCAAACTGCCACCCAAGCTTGGAGGCGTACCCTTGATTCAATGCCAGGTCCGCAAAGAAGTTGCCTTGCCACGTATACCCCAGCCTGGCTTCGTTGATGGTGTGGTCGCTGATCGTCCAGACATCGGTGATCTGAGCGTTATTGTTGTCGACGTCTCCCGACTGGCAGCCTACCGGGCATGCGGTCACGGAGTTCGGATAAACGACCGGAGTATCGCTCTGCGTATCCGACATGGTCAATCGGTTGTGAGCCGTGATGTCATAATCCAGCCGTCCAAAGTATTTTCTGTATGGGGTTGACTGTGGGAGGCTTGAAAAGAAGTTGTTCTGGAGCAGCCCAACTGAATTCAGAGTTCCGGGAACAAACTGACCTCCGGCGATGTGGTTCGACGGCGACGGATAGAACTGCTGAAAGGCAGATGCAACCTTATCGAACAGCGCGGCAGGAACCGCGTTCGATCCATACTCACTCAAGAACGACTTTCTTACCGGATATGGATTGCCCTTTGCATCGTGGGCTATGACCTGCGTGGTTGGATCATAGAGGAGCGGTTGCCCGGTAAAATCGCCACCTTTCACAGCTTCGGTGGGGACCGTATTGAATGAGTTACTTGCAGAGCCGTGATTGATGATCTGATCGTAGTTGAAGTAGAAAAACATCTTCTTCTTCAGGATAGGACCACCGATCGATCCACCAAAATTGTTATAACGACTAAACGGAACTTTCACTTTAGTCCCAAAACCGTATTCGGCCGCATTCAAAGCATCATTTTGGAAGTAATCGTAGGCCGATCCGTGAAAGCTGCTGGTGCCGCCTTTGCTGATCTGGTTGAAGACGATTCCGCCGATGCCGTACTGGGCCGAAAACGCCGATGTGGTGACCTGAAGCTCTGCCACCGTCTCAAAGATAGCGGGGTTAGCGTTCGCGCTGTGCGACAACGTGGTCGAAGCACCATCGGCAAGCACGTTGCTGTAAGGCAGGTTACCGTTTGCCGATATTGTCTGTCCAGGATTGTTTGCGCCCTGGGAGCCTTTTACCGTTCCAGACGTGCCGGGAAGCAGGATCGTGAAGTTCTCCCAGTCCTGACCGACGTTGGGCAATTGAGCCATTGCCTTGGCTTCGAGAGTGGTGGACTGCTCTGCGTTCTCCGTCCTAAGAAGGGGGGCATCGGTGTTGACGATAACCTCGGTGTTGACCGAGCCAACCGTCAGATGGGCATTGACCGTCATCACGCCGACTTCGACCGTGATCGACGACCGCTGCAGCTTTCCAAATCCGTCCTTCGAAAAGATGACACTGTAGTTGCCCACGACGATCGAGGAGGTATCGTACAAACCATCCTTGTTCGTGGTTAAGATCTTCGTCACACCGGTGTTGTTGTTGACGATGGTTACGGTCACATCCGGCAGCAATGCCCCGGTGTCATCGGTCACGCTGCCGCGTATGTCACCTGAATTGGTGGCCTGCGCAAACGCATGTCCCGTTAGAGTTGCGCACATCGTGACGGCGAGCATTATCGCTAGCCAATTCTTGCCTTTGCTTATGAAACGCATATTGCCTCCCAAAATTTGCGACTCGACAACGCCTCTATCGGGGCGAAGGTCGTTCGATCTCCCAATCCGATAAGACAAACGTTTGTCTTATCGGACACAAAAATATGGCCATTCACATCGTATGGGCCCGTTTACACGTCACCTTCAGAGCACGACGCATCGGTGAATTCAGACAAACGTTTGTCTCTGAATGGTCGGGGCTAAATATAGAAAGAAGACATAAGGACTGTCAAGCGTTTAATCGAACCCCATCTGGGCAGACTAGGCGATCACTCTGCGAACGCCAAAAATCCAGCAAATACGCTCATTCAGCGCTTCGCCGGCCTTCTTGTTTGTCATTACAATCTTGCCTCGGCAGATCGATACCGGGCGTTGGATCGCAGGCCGAGCAGCAGAAGAATGAGGGCGCCTGCGGCGATCACAGTAAAGCCTGCGTGCAGGGATGCGAAGTGGGCCGAGACAGTTCCAGTGAGCCACGGCATGACTGCGGAGGAGATTCCCGCGAGCAGGAAGATGGTGCCGGTCTCCTGGAACGCCATCACTCGCGCCAGCAGAATCGGATAGAGCGGGCCAAGGCCGATCCCGAGCAGGAAGGCGCTGATGAGGAGCGCGGTGCCGTTGAAGTCGGCGACCAGCGCGGCTGTTGATAGGGCGACGAGCAGCAGCAGGCCGGGAAACCAGCGGCGCAGGTTCTCTTCGGCGTTCGGAAGCCAGCCGAGCAGGCGGCTGCAGAGAAGTCCGGTCCAAAGGCAGGTTGGTGCGCCGATGGTGATGGCTAATCCGCTGTGTTGCAAGCGGTGCGCGTAGGTGGCGAGCCAAGCGCCGCCGGAGGCTTCGATGCCGGTGACGAGCATCGTCATGATGACGAGGGAGAGCGGGATTGCGCGGATTCCGAGCCATGATGATTTGTGGGAGGCGGTTTCGGGGCGAAGTCGTTCTACGGGTTGCTGGAAGAGGAGAACCCAGAAAGACAGGGCGGCGAAGAAGGTGGCGAGGACGAGGAGAACTTGTCGCGAGCTGCTGATGCGGAGAGCGTGCGTCATCAGGATTGGGCATAGACATGCGCCGAGCGCCCACATGAGATTGAGTCGGACAAGTTCGACGCTTGGAACGTGCGAGCGCTGGCGCAGCAGGCTGATCGAGGTCATCGTCATTCCGAGGCCTAAGCCGTAGACGAGCACGAGAGGAAGGATGAGAGCTTTCGCGGCCAGCGCGAGGCCGAAAGCGGCGAGCGCGGTCAACGCCGATCCGAGGGTGATGGAGGAGCGAAGGTCTTTCTGCATCGTGAGTGCGCCGATGGACGACCCGACCCAGATGAGAAAAAAGAGAGTTCCGGCGTGGTGGTCGTCGAGGTGCCATTCGATCAGGAGGGTGGGGAGAAGCGCGCCGGGGAGCGCGCAGCCGACTCCGGTAGCGGCGAACCCGCTGTAGAGTGCGATGTCCGAGGCTACGGACCGGGGTCTCCAGCCTGAGTTTCTGGCTACGCCTGCGATGGCCATGAGGGTAGTGTATGGGTTTTGGCACACCTGAAGGCGTGCCCTTCCCTCAACCCTTCCCTAAGTAAATTCTGACTTGCCTGATACGAACCGGAGGCTGCCTGCACTATCTGGTACTCGTGCTGAGGCACGCACATGAATGGAGGATTTTATGGCTACAGCAATAGTATCGACACACGGAACATCCGCGGAGCATCTCCAGCGGTTCGAGCAGAAACTGGGCAAGGTGAAGCAGGCAGTTGCTGCTCTTCCCGGCGACGACTATCACCAGGCACTGAATCTTATCCTGCACAAACCAGGCTGGACGACCCCAGCGGAAGCCCTCTTCTTCGAGACTCTGGTCGACTCGATGCTGGCCCAGACGCAGCATCTTGCGCAGCTTCACCAGCAGCTTCTGGCTGGATCGAAGGCAGTGGGTGCGGAGTAACTGACGCCCAGCCTGTGATTCTTCAGGCTGGGTGTCCCTCTTTTTCAGACCAAGTTTTCTGAAGATCGTTTGGGTTGGTAGGCGGAGGAGTAGGGGTAGAGTTCGGCGGTGGGGGCGAGGTTGGCGCGGACGGGGTTCTGGTGGATGTAGTTGCGGCGGGTTTCGAAGTCGGTGGCGCTTTGGACGAGGTGGTCGGTGAAGCCGCGCTGCCACACGGGAAGGTTGGAGGAGAGGCGATGGGAGAAGCCTCCCTTGATGCGGTTCATGGTTTGGGAGATCGTCCGGCCTTGCGGTGTGAGAAGGAGATGGATGTGGTCGGGCATGACGACGAAGGCGTGGAGTTTGTAGTGTCCTTCGGCGCGGTAGTGTTGAAGGGTTTCGAGGAAGAGTTCGGCGTTGCGGGGGAGTTGGAAGAGGCGGCGACGGTTGTAGCCGATGGTGGTGATGAAGAAGGTGCCTTCCGTGGCGGTTCTCTGAGGGATGGCCATGGGGGTAGTGTATGGGTTGGTTTGGCGACGGTGAAACGAAGAGAGGCGCGCCTTCGGCAGAGCGGTAGCGCCTGCGGCGCGGCTGGTTTTGGCACGCCTGAAGGCGTGCCCTTCCAGTTTGTTGCTTATCAAACACCCGGACCAGTAACGATATAGATACATGTCATTAGAAGACAAAAGGCTATTACTAGAAACGTTGCCGATGCCGCTGTAAGATCTTGCCATTCATCAGCCAATGAACCCGGCTTAGAAGGTATCCCCAAAGACAATCGCGTTGCTTCTTGCTCCTCCTCAAACGCTGTCGTCCTTGTTCTGAATTCACCAAGGTTTGTAGTAGTAACTAATTCTTTATCTCTAAATGCCTTTCTTTCGGCAACCATCTTGGATTCTACGTCACCCCATTTTTGAAGCCAAAACTTTCGTCTGGCGAACGCTATGATCGTGAAGAAAAGCAGGATCACAAAGACCACACCAAGCAGGCCATTAAAAAGCACGATCAGCCAATAAAATGTCTGTCGCAACTTAGCATTTTGCACAAATGGCATAGGCGATCGTTGATCCATCTTAGACTTCGATAAATCTAGATTTGTAATTTGCCGCACATCGACTATTCGGCCGCTGAGGATCGGGCTACCCGCGCCAACTTGAAGCGTGTTAATGGAAAGGTGCACCTCATCACCAGGATTCAGCAGGGGAAACGAGACATCTAAGACTTGGGGAAGCTTAAGATCTCGAACTACTTGAATCGAAAATTGCGGCTTTGTTTGTTGTTCGACAATGGTGGGTTCTAGAAGGACATATCCTGCTGGGAAAATGATTTGCAAAGGTTCTTTTACATCCTCAGCGCGGATCGCAGATGAACCGGTATTCCGAAGAACAAACGTCAGCCTGTAGAGTTCGCTAATTGGATAATCTTGATAGCGGATACTTAGCGATCCTTTCAGCGAACTCCGATCAATATGCACTAGATTGTCGACTCCAGTGAAGGAGAAGGTAAGCTCCTTTCTTCTTAGGTTCGCATTAGTCACAAAAGTAAGTGCGGCAATGAGAACTGAGATCAACGAAAACCATGGAAGCACCCGCTTCAAAAAACTTTCCTTGTTAGCATGTGCCAAAACTACAGCGTCAGCTTTTTCTCTATTTATTTGCACAGACTTTTGCAACATTTGCCTTGGAGTCTCTGGCATTCTATGTCCGTTCAAGTTGAGTTTGGCTATGGCAAATTCCATGCTAACGGAAAGAAGCCTTGCCGAAGCAAGGCTTCCCATTCAATCTTGTTTTTTAAGAGCAGCCGCTGGTACTTCCGCAGGACATGCAGCGGTAGCATGAGCCGCTGCGGGTCATGATAGCTCCGCAGGTGGCGCAGGAGGGGGAGTCTCCCATGTCGTAGAGGTCCTTCATGGCGTCGGCGGCGTGGTAGATGCCGCGGTCTTCCATGGAGAGGGTGGGGTTGGGTTCGAGACCGCTGCGTGCCTGGAGGTCGGGCGCGATGCCGGACTGGGGCGGGGTGCGGTCGTGGAGGTGCTCCTCGTGGACAGTGCTAAAAGCAGATCCCTCCGCTTCGCTGCGGGATGACAACAAGGATTCAGTGGCGTTAGGGACAACTGTACTGTCTGGGCTGGCGACGTGGCCGTGGACCGGGACCTGCTGGCCGAGGCCGGCGAAGAGGTCGAGCTGGTGGCCGGAGAGGAAGCGGATCTGTATCCAGCGGAAGATATAGTCCATGATCGACTTGGCGAAGCCGATCTCGGGGTTGCCGGTCCAGCCGGAGGGCTCGAAGCGGGTGTGGGCGAACTTCTCGCAGAGGACGCGGAGGGGGACGCCGTGCTGGAGGGCGAGCGAGACCGCCGTGGCGAAGGAGTCCATGAGTCCGGAGACGGTGGAGCCTTCCTTGGCCATGCGGATGAAGATCTCACCGGGGGAGCCGTTGGGGTAGAGGCCGACGGTGATGTAACCCTCGTGTCCGGCGAGGCCGAACTTGTGAGTGACGGAGGCTCTCTCGGCAGGCAGGCGGTGGCGGACGGCGCGTGGTGGAGCGGCGGAGTCTGCTGCGTCGGCGTTCTGGGTGCTGGCGGCGAGGACCTTGGCGAGTTGGGTCTCGAGGTCCGTGATGCGGGCGGCAGCGGCAGCCTTGGCGGCTACGACGGCCTCTTCGATCTCGATGGTTCCGGCTGCGGCAGGGGCTACCTCGGCGCGAGTTCCCTTCTTTGCCTCGGTCTGCGCGGAGACGTTGAGGGGCTGGGTTCCCTTGGAGTTGTCGCGGTAGATGGCGACGGCCTTGATGCCGCGCTTCCAGGACTCGATATAAGCCTCGGCGATGTCGTCGACGGAGCAGTCCTGCGGGAGATTGACGGTCTTCGAGATGGCTCCGGAGAGGAAGGGCTGGGCAGCGGCCATCATCTTGATGTGGCCCATGTAATGGATGCTGCGGGTTCCCTTCTGGGGCTTGAAGGAGCAGTCGAATACGGCAAGGTGCTCGGTCTTGATGCCGGGTGCGCCCTCGATGGTGCCGGTGGCGTCGATGTAGCTGACGATGGCGTTGACCTCCGCCTCGTTGTAGCCGAGCTTGATGAGCGCCGAGGGGACTGTGTTGTTGACGATCTTGATCATGCCGCCGCCGACGAGCTTCTTGTACTTGACGAGGGCGAGATCGGGCTCGACGCCGGTGGTGTCGCAGTCCATCATGAAGCCGATAGTGCCGGTGGGGGCGAGGACGGTGACCTGGGAGTTGCGGTAGCCGAACTTTTCGCCGTGAGCGAGTGCGCCGTCCCATGAATCTTTGCTGGCGGCGATGAGGTTGTCCAAATTCTGGACGGAGAAGGGCTCCTCGGAGTCGCGCGAGCGGCCGAGGTTGTTGACTTCGGCGCGGTGCATGCGGATGACGTCGAGGAAGGGCTCGCGGTTGACGTAATATCCCGGGCAAGCACCTCCCGTGATTTCCGTCCGCTGCGTGATGGGGGTGGCGGCGCCGAGTGGGGCGCAGGTCTCGGCGATGCGGGCCGACTGCCAGTAGGCGTCGCCGCAGAGGATGGCGGTGACAGCACCGGCGAAGTCGCGTCCGGCATCGGAGTCATACGGCAGGCCGAAGGCCATCAGGAGCGCGCCGAGGTTGGCGTAGCCCAGACCCAAAGGCCGGTAGTCGTGCGAGTTCTTGGCGATCATCTCAGTCGGGTAGCCGGCCGAATCGACGATGATCTCCATTGCAGTGGTAACGATGGCGATGGCGTGGCGGTAGGCGGGGATGTCGAACTGGCCGCCGGGAGTGAGGAACTTCAGCAGGTTGAACGATGCCAGGTTGCAGGCAGAGTCGTCGAGGAACATGTACTCCGAGCAGGGGTTGGAGGCGTTGATGCGCGCGGTGTTCTTGCTGGTGTGCCAGCGGTTGATGGTGGTGTCGTACTGCATGCCAGGGTCGCCGCACTGCCAGGTGGCTTCGGCGATCTTGTGCATCAGGTCGCGGGCCTTGTACTCCTTGACGACGGCCTTGTCCTTGACGGTTTTGGTGACAAAGGTGCCGTCGGCTTCGACTGCCTGCATGAACTCGTCGTTAACGCGAACGGAGTTGTTGGCGTTCTGGAAGAAGATGCTCGAATAGGCTTCGCTGTCCGGACCAGACCCGTCGTAGCCAGCCTGGACGAGGTGCCATGCCTTCTCCTCCTCCTTCACCTTGCACTCGATGAAGTCCTCAATGTCGGGGTGGTCGATGTTGAGCACAACCATCTTTGCCGCGCGACGGGTCTTGCCGCCGGACTTGATGACGCCAGCAAAGGCGTCGAAGCCGCGCATGAAGCTGAGCGGGCCCGAAGCGGTACCACCGCCGGAGAGGGTTTCCATGGAGCCGCGGATGTTGCTCAGGTTGCTACCTGCTCCGGAGCCCCACTTGAAGAGCATGCCCTCGGTCTTGGCGAGGGTGAGGATGGAGTCGAGCGAGTCCTGCACCGAATTGATGAAGCAGGCCGAGCACTGGGGCTTGGAGTAGCCGGTAACGGAGAACTCGACAGCGCAGGAGTGCGGGTTCCAGTGCCAGTTCTGGGCATCGGAGTTGGGCTCGAGGCGGTCGCAGCCAACGTTGAACCAGACGGGCGAGTTGAAGGCGACCTTCTGGTTGAGGAGAAGGTGCGCGAGCTCGGCATAAAACACGTCAGCGGCTTCGGTTGTTGCGAAGTAGCCGTCGCGGAGACCCCAGTCGCGGATGGACTCAGCGACGCGGGTGATGAGGGCGCGGACACCGGACTCGCGCTCCTGGGTGCCGATGAGGCCGTGGAGGTACTTGCTGGCGACAATGTTGGTCGCGGTCATGGACCAGTCAGCAGGAACCTCTACGTTCTTCTGCTCGAAGATAAGGTTACCCTTCCAGTCCTGGATGACGGCGTCGCGTCGCTCCCAGGTGATCTCGTCGTAGGGAGAGACACCGGGCTTCGAGAAGTGGCGGGTAAAGGCGAGACCGGAGGCCTTGGAGCCTTTCTTCGCGGCGGCAGATTTGGAGGTCGTAGTGGCCTGTGTGAGGGTTGCGTTATCAATCGGGGCCATGGGTAAAACTCCTTCTAATTTGATGAAAAAACTGATCGTTCGATCCCACGGCCTGGGGCCGTGAGGGGGTCTCGTGCCGACGGTATTCAGGCTCTTTGGAGGCAGGCCGACTCAAGGGTGCCGGCACGATAACCACAGGGTAAAAATTCAAATAACGGAACGAATGTCGGGTCTCTTGTTTCGGACCTTGCAGTCGTGAAAGTACCGCCCCCTGTAGGGTGTGTCAAGTATAAAGCACTACAGGTTGTGTGTACCTCGTAGGTACTGCTATTTACGCGGTGTTAATGGATCTGTAACGAGAAAAGCCTCTATTCCCGCCTGTGGAATTTCATTTGAGCAGGTGGTTGGCGGGGATTCTGAGCGGTGATTCAGCCCTGATTTGAGGGTAGGCCTTCACAGGTTGCGGGGCAAGGGGCGCGAAAGCGTGGAAAAGTGGGAAACCGGGTCTCAATATCTAGTTCCCCGTTGTCAGTTCCCGGTTCATCTCCAGCGTTTGAGTTCCGGCCAGATCGTTTGCAGGTTCCCCTTGAATCCGCGGCAGTGGTAGATGGGGAGCCATTCGTCGGGGCGGGAGAGCGGGTCGTTTGTATTGCCGATGATGGAGTAGCTGGCGCATTTCGTCTGCATGTTGCGCTCGTCACCCTCACCTAAGACGATCATGCTCTCGCCGGTGTAGTTGCGCGGCCCCCAGATCCAGTAGTTCTGGTGCCCACCGATGGACTTCGGGAGACCGTACTTTGGCCCGAAGAAGTCGATGGCGCCGGCGTCGCCATAGTTGTTCCCGAAGATGGCGGTCTTCCGCTGCTCTTCGGGTGAGAGCGTGTGATAGTACGCGGCGACGCGTTGCGCGATCCCCTCCCAGCCAAACATGTCGGCGTACAGCTGCGGAAGCACTCCCGGCTTTGTATGCTCGAACTTCTGCTGTTCGATGCCCATCGTGTGTTCGTAGGCGAGGAAGGCAGGGACGCTGAGAATCGGCAAGATCGTAGGAGCATAGATGCCGCCGATGGCGGCGATCGCCAGGGCAAGGGAGGGTTTGACCCAGATCCAGAGCTTGCCTTCTGTTACCGCTTCGATCCACACCGCCCCTGCGGCGAACATGATCGGGTACACAGGCGCGACGTAATACATCTTGCCGTGGAGAAACATCATCTCCGCGAGAAAGACGAGGTAGGCCCATCCGAGTGCGCGAAACGGACGTCCTTGTTTGGAAAAGAAGAACAGCAGCGCAAAGGGCACCAGAAGGGCGGCGACAAAGCCGAGCATCTGGGCCTGAGCCTGGAGATAGAGCAGCGGACCAAGCACAATATCGCGGCCACTCTCCCGAACGTTGCGCATCAGCTCGAGAAACGGAAACTGGTGCTGCCGTTGCCAGACGAAGTTGGGGAGCGCAATCACCGTCGCGAGGATGCAGCCGAACCAGAACCAGCGATGACGCAGACTTTGACGAAGCGGTGTCAGGCACACGCCGAGGACCAGCCCCGAGAGCCAGAAGAGGATGGCGTACTTGTTCAGAATCGTAACTCCCGCGAGTGCGCCGACGGCAAGCCAAAGACGCTCGTCACCACTCTTGGCGATGCGCACGATGAGGTAGGCAATTGCCGCCCAGAGCAGCGGATCGAAGGCGTTCATGGTAAACAGGTGCGACAGAGCGAGCGAGACGGGCGCCAGCAAGGCTGCAAGCGAGGCAAGAAACATCGCCCAGCGACGGCCTCCCAACTCGCGCGCGAGCAGACCCGCAAGAACGATGGTCGCAGCACCGGCGAGGGCTGGCAGCAGCCGCAATGCCCAAAGCGATGTCCCTATCGTGTGCTGGAGGAGCCACGCTATCCACCCGATCAACGGTGGCTGGTCCACATATCCCCAGGCAGGATGCTCTCCGCAGGCCAGGTAGTAGAGCTCGTCGCGAAAGTATCCGTAGTTTGGCCCGGCAAAGAGGTAGAGAACGATTCGCACGAGGGCGATATACAGGACGATGGCAGTCCCGGACGTGAAGGCGGATGGTTTCCGGTTCTCTCGTGCAGCAATGGCCGTTGACGTGGTTGTACCCATGCGATCCAGTACGGAAGGATACAGAGAAATGTTCTGACAGAAGCGAACCTTTGTATTTCAGCTATTAGAGGCCTTTGAAGAGGCCTCCGTCGACGAGCAGGGTCTGGCCGGTGATGAAGGAGGCGCGCTCTGACGCGAGCCAGACGATGGCGTCGGCGACCTCGCCGGCTTCACCGACTCGCTTGAGAGCGGCGTCGGCTCCGAGGCGAGCGGTGTACTCCTCCTCCGATATGCCGTTGTCAGCGGCGCGTTTGGCGATGAGCTGGCGCAGGCGGGCGGTGGCGGTATAGCCGGGAGCGACGTTGTTGACGGTGATGCCGTCCTTGCCGAACTCGTTCGAGAGGCTTTTGAGCAACCCGAGGACGCCGGCGCGGACAGTGTTCGAGTAGATGAGATCCGAGACAGGCTGACGGACGGAGACTGAGGTGATGGTGACGATGCGTCCCCAACGCTTCTGCTGCATGAGGGGAAGGACTGCGCGGGCGAAATGTATGGTGCTCATGAGGTTGAGATCGACAGCACGCTTCCACTCCTCGGTCGTGGTGGAGAGGAACATCTTGGCGGGAGGGCCTCCAGCGTTGATGACGCAGACGTCTACACCTCCGAATTCGGCGGCTACGTGCGAGACAAACTGCTGGACGGCGGCCTCGTCGGTGACGTCGAGAGCCTCGGAGAGCACGGGCACACCGTAGGTCGAGCGAATATGTTCGGCGGTGGGGTTGAGCTTGTTGAGGTCACGGGAGCAGAGGGCAACGCGGGCGCCTTCGGCGGCGAACTTCTCTGCTGCGGCGCGGGCGATGCCCTCACTGGCTGCGGCGACGATGACGTTGCGGTCTTTGAGTCCGAGATCCATGAATCTCCTTATTTCGATACGACAGGTTCGTTGCGGAGATAGCTGTCGTCGCGGTCGATCCAATCCTGCCGGGGCGGATTGAAGATGTCGAGATCGACGGTGTCTTCGAGGGCGAAGGCCTCGTGGGGCATGTGCGGCGGAATGCAGAGGACCTCGCCGGAGCGCACGACGATCTCTTTGCCATCGAGCAAAAACTTGAGGGCTCCCGAGAGGATGTAGGTGACCTGCTCGTTGTGGTGGCTGTGCAAGGGAACGTGCGCATCCTTGGCGAGCAGGACGCGGGCGACCATGACATTCTGGCCGACGACAAACTGCCTGCCGATGTGGGAGCTGAGCTTCTCTACCTCGACGTCGTCCCATCGAGTGTGCGTGGCGGCTGGTGGAGCGAAGGGTGCTTCCATGGGGTGCTCTCCGGGGATCAAGATGCTTCGGGGACGGTTCTATCCTAGCCTAGTCGTTGACGGCTGGCGCGGAGGCGGAGTTGGAGCTGCGCAGTGGTCTCGCGATGGCAGGGGAGGCAGAGGGTGCGGAGGTTGTCGAGGTCGCACTGGCCGCCGCCCTCGGCGACGGGGAGGATATGGTCGGCGTCCCAGAGAGAGCGGCGGCTGGCAATGGTCTTCATGCCGTAGAGCGAGAGCCCGGCGACGCGAGCGGAGCCACGGCTGCGTTTGAGGGCGTTGTAGATGGCGACAGTATCGGCTTGGCAGAGAGCGCAGATGCCGTGATCGCGTGCGAAGACCTGGTCGCGGAGATAGCCGGGGTCGGTGCGGAGACGCCACTGGTGAACACAGTAGTCGGAGCAGAAGGTACGGCGGCGCTTGGCGAGGATCTCAAGCTCGCACCAGCGACAGAGTGGCAGGCCGTTCGGGCCAGTAGGGAGGACGCAACGGGTGGTGCGGCCTCCGGGAAGGGTGCGGGTGGGGAGCATGACTGGTTCAAGGATAGCGATTAGTTTACGGTCAGGGCTATGGTGACCGGAGACGGGTTGCTGGCGGCAGCAGCACTGGTGGCAGTGACGGTAATGGTGTAGCTGCCGGTTGTCGTGCCTACGAGGGACGTAGGCGTGGATGTGGTCCCACTCCCGCCACCGCTGCAACCAGAGAAACCACTAAGAGCTGTAGTCAGCAGAAAAAGGATGGAGAGCATCTTCCACGAGAGGCGGCGGACGGGTAGCAGGAAAAGAAGGCAGGCAGCGAAGAGAATGGAGATTCGTCCGCCCCCGCCCAAACTGGCAGCAACGTTAGTTCCCTTGATGGCGTGGGGCACAGTAGTAACAACGGCGAGGGTGGTGGAGGCCGCGGCGGCGTTGATCGCTACAGAGCTGTTGGCGAGAGAGCAGGTGGGAATGTAGTTGAGCGTGGCGGTGCCGTTGTAGGCGACGGCGCAAGAGAGGTTGACGGTGCCGGTGAAGCCTCCGGTCTCGCCGAGGTTGATGATGTCGGTATTGCCAGTGGTGGCTCCAGCGGCGAGCGATAGGATAGGCGAGGCAACTGAGAGCTGGTAAGCAGAGGTGACGGTGGATGTGGTCACGGTGAGGCCGGTCGCGGAACTGGATGGAGAGAAGACGGAGTCACCCAGGTAATAAGCGGCGATCGTGTAGCTACCAGCATTCGTGAAGGTGATCGCAGGAGTGGTAGCGGTGCCGTTGGCGAGGAGCATGGTGGCGATATAGCCCCCGCCCGATGAGGTGGAGGTAGATGCATATACGCGGACAGTTCCCGTGGGGATGCCAGTGCCGGTCCCCGTGGAAGCTACGGTGACGGTAAAAGTGTCAGTTGTGCCCGAAGCGATGCTCGAACTGGAGGCAGTGATTCCGGTCGTGGAAGAGACACCAGTGACGGTGAGCGAGATGCCCGCAGCGGTAGTGGTGGCGTAGGTGGCGTCTCCGGAGTAGACAGCGGTGATGAGATAGTTGCCTGCGGCGGTGAAGGGCAGCGCAGGAGTAACGGCCGTGCCGGAGGCGACGGTGATGGGGGAGCCGAGGGCGCTGTCGTTCGCGTAAAACTGAACGGTGCCGGTGGGGGTGCCAGCAGTGGTGGAGGTGAGGGTCGTGGTAAAGGTCACGGTCTGGGTATCAGTGATGCTGGAGGCACTGCCGGTAACGATCAGCTTAGTAGGAGCAAGAGGTGTGCTGGCCTGCGCAGCGGCGGTGAGGAAGTTGTTGACGTCGAGGGAGCCGAGGCCCGTGGCCTGATCGTAGCCGGTGGTAAGGGCATACCCAGCGAGGCCGCCGGTGAGGCCGGTCGAGCTCGGGACGCTGTTGTTGCACATGCTCGAGGTATTGATGTCGCAGTTTATGACGCCGCTGGAGGCGGGAGTGGCATCGTGGAAAGCGGCGGGAGACTTTGCAGCTACGCGATAGAGGAGCGGATTGAGATTGCCCTGGGAGGTGCCAGTCTTCTGATTGAGGAGAGCGGTGACGCCAGCCATGCCCGGAGCAGCCGCCGAGGTTCCGGAGAAGTATTCGAAGTAGTTCTTGGAGCAGTCGCCGCCAGCGCTGGCGTAGCAGGCATAGTAGCCGTCGTGGCCTGCGCCCGGGAAGCTTACGTCAGGGACGTCGCGGGCGCTGTCAGCAGGGACGCCGGTTCCGGTCTGCCAGGAGGGTTTGGCGACGTAGATGCTGGCTCCACCACCGCCAGAGGCAGCAACGTAGCTGACGACGCCAGTAGTGGAGTTGGTGACGGTGGGCTCGTTCCAGGCGCCTTCGGGGATGTAGCCGATGGCGGAGACTCGGCTGGTGCTATTGCCGGAGGTCCAATATGCCGAAGGGTTAGCGGTGTCGGCGAACTCGGTAGCACCGACGCAAGTAGCGTAGGAACTGGAGCAGATGTAGTTGATGCTGCGGAACTGATAACCGGACGGAGTGCCGAACTGAGTGTCACAGGTAGCGGCTCCGGAGTCGGCGGCGGAGACGAAGACGGAGATACCCTCACTGGCAGCCTGGGAGAAGAGAGTGTCCCAAACGCTAACCCCGGAGGCTCCGGCGTAGGCTTCACAGGAGCCGAAGCTAATGTTCATGACGGGATCGAGGAGAGTCTGAACTTCGTACTGGGCAGCGACGTAGATACCGTTGAAGCCTCCTGCGGTGCTGCTGACAACGAGATCGGCCTGAACCGCGGGCGCGGTACCGATGACGCGGATGACATCGAGGAGCGCCTCGCCCTCGTCGCCATTGCCGGTGACGCCGGGGTCAACGCCGGCAGTGGGAATGATGGTATTGGGAAGGTTCACGGCGAGGCCAGTGTTGGTCTCGAACTCAGAGATGTCGGTGGAGACGACGCGGGATCGCCCGATGATGGCAACCTTCTGCCCGGCACCGTTGATGCCAGCGCTGTAGGCGGGGTTGAGGTCGAAAATGGCGGCGAAGTCGCCGGGGGTGACGTAGTGGTTGCCATTCGTGGTGGTTAGCTGTGGATTGTCGCTGCTGAACTGAGGCGTGGATGCCATCGGCATGGACTGGGCATGGTGCATGGGACGAATGGGAATGTCGGCAAGGCCAGTGATCGAGGTGACGATGGCTGCGATGGCTGAAGGAATGGCCGGATCGGTGGTGGCAGCGCGGCGGGACTCGTTGTTAAGAGTGAAGTAGTGGAAACTGATAGCGAGGGCGTTGGCGACGGTGGAGGCAGGCGCGGAAACGGTGACGAAGACGCGGCTCGGAGCAATCTCCGTGACGGTGAGCCCCTGAGAGGTGAGCCATGTGGTGAGGGCGTCGAGGTCGTGCTGAGTGGGGCCGTAGAGGGTTCCGACCTGCTGCGGGGTCAGCCACTGATGATAACGGGGAGAGGCTGGGTTCTGCTGGTCGACGAGGAGTTGGGTGAAGGCAGCTTGAAGCTCGGGGGAACGGGAGAGGACGAAGGTGAGGTGGAGGCTAGTGTCGGGAGGTACAGCCCCGGCATCGTTTGCGGACGTGGCCCAGGACGGGACGTGCCCTTTAAGCCTGGTGGTGGCGTGAAGGTTAGGCTGGGCAGCGATGCGATCGGCCTGAACAGGCGGGGTCGACTGAGCTGAAACCAGGGCAGCTGAGAGAAAAAGGCAGAGGACAGCAAAGCAACGACGAAGAATAGAAGCCATGGGCACCGTATGGATCTGTTAAATGTGTTGGTGGAACTCTACGGCATGGGAAGGTGGATGGAAAGTAAATTTCTGCGGATTGGAGGGAGCGTGTCTGCTCTCGGTGGAGGCGAGCCGGATGGACAGTTATGATGGAAGAAGAGCCGGGAGGACCCGATGTCGAAGACGCAGTCGGTAATGGTGGAGCTGGGAACGGTGGCCCCGGCGTTTGAGCTGGCGGATGTAGTGACGGGGCAGGCGGTGGGCCGCGATGACCTCATTGAGAACGAATCCGGCGATATGGGAAAGCTTGGGCTGCTGGTGATGTTCATCTGCGTGCATTGCCCGTATGTGAAGCACGTAGAGGAGGAACTGGCTCGGATCGGCAGCGACTACGCCGGGAGAATCGGAATGGTGGCGATCTCCTCGAACGATATTGAAGCGTATCCGCAAGACGGCCCGGAGGAGATGAAGGCGCAGGCGGAACGGCTGGGCTTCCGGTTCCCTTACCTGTTCGATGAGACGCAGGAGGTTGCGCGTTCCTACGATGCGGCTTGTACGCCGGACTTCTTCCTCTTCGATACCGGGATGAATCTCGTCTACCGCGGCCAGTTGGATGACAGCCGGCCTCGGCGAGGCGATTTTGGCAATGACATTCCGGTGACAGGCAAAGACCTGCGGGCGGCGATGGATGCAGTGATCCGAGGCGTGCGGCCAGATACGAATCAGCGGACGAGCATTGGATGCAATATCAAGTGGCGCGAAGCTTAGAAGCGCGCCTTCCAACACAGAACAACAGTCCAAAGGAGCGACAGCTATGATGAAGGACCCGGTGCTGGATGGGTTGAAGGCTGGAATACTGCGATTTCAGACGGAGGTCTATCCGAGTCTGGAGGAGACCTACCTGAGAGCGGTACAAGAACCACAGCAGCCGAAGACGCTGATCGTGACCTGCGCCGACTCGCGTGTGGACCCGGAGCTGATTACCCAGAGCGGGCTTGGTGAGCTGTTCGTAACGCGCAACATCGGCAACCTGATACCAGCGTACGGAGAGATGCTGGGAGGCGTGAGCGCGGTGATCGAATATGCAGTCTCGGCGTTGAAAGTGAAGCATGTGGTGGTGTGCGGGCATACAGACTGCGGCGCAATGAAGGCGTTGGCACATCCGGAGGCGGTGGCGAAGATGCCGACGGTGAAGTCGTGGATGAACAATGCGGCGGCGGCGTTGAGCGTGGCGAACTCCCTGTCCAATGCGGATGAGCGGCCGAGCGACTTCATGCGAAGGCTGACGGAGCAGAATGTGCTGCTGCAGCTGCAGCACTTGCGAACGCATCCTTCGGTGGCCGGTGCGCTGGCACGCGAGGAGCTGACGATCTCGGGCTGGGTGTACGACATCGGCACGGGAAATGTGCGGATCTCGGAGGATGGCGGCCGGGCGTTTCACGAAGTTGAAGCGGCTGAGGTTGTGGCCGAGTGATTGTCCCTAAGTCGCCGCAGATTCGGCGGATGGTGCAGTATATCGGCAAGCCTCTGCTGTTGATGGCGATCTATGACACCGCCGTGGTGGTGGCATACAAGGTGATGCACTGGGGGTGGGTGGCGTTTCCGCATGTCCCGCTGGCTCTGTATGGATCGGCGATCGGCGTCATTCTTGGGTTCCGGAACAACTCGTCGTATGCGCGCTGGTGGGAGGCGCGGACGCTGTGGGGTGCGATCGTAAATAATTCGCGCAGCCTGGCGCGGCAGGTGGTGACGGGGATGCGCGCGTCGAAGCCCGAGGACGAGAATGACTTGAAGGCGATGCAGCGGCGCATCGTCTATCACCAGATCGCGTATGTGCATGCTCTACGACAGCATCTACGGGGACTGGATGTGATGGAGGAGCTGACGCCTCGGTTGACGCCACTGGATCTAGAGTCGCTGCGCGGACACAAGAATATTCCGGTGGAGTTACAGACGCAGATTGGCGCGATGCTGTGGGAGAGCGAGGAGCGGGGCTGGGTCCAGCCGCTACAGTGGCAGGCGATGGACCATAGCTTGAATGATCTGGCCGACGCGCAGGGTGGCGCAGAGCGGATTAAAAACACGCCGATGCCAAAGCAGTACGACTACTTCCCACAACTGTTCGTGCATATCTACTGTGTGCTGCTGCCGCTGGCGATGGTGACGAACCTGGGGTGGTTTACGCCTCTGGGATCATCGCTGGTGGCGTTTATCTTTCTTGCTCTGGACAAGATCGGCCGCGACCTGGAAGACCCGTTCGACAATACGCTCTACGATGTGCCGCTGACGTCGATCTCGACCACGATCGAGATGAACCTGCGGCAGATGCTGAGAGATACAGCGTTGCCGGATGCGGTGAAGCCGGTGCGTGGAGTGCTTTGGTAGAGGATGCCAACCCTGCCTGACCCGACCGAGGCCCTCGGAGAGATACGATAGCATTCGATGATGGGAAGAGTTGCAGCAATTTTGTTTCTGGGAGTGTGCGCCGGATGCGCGGGGCATAAGCCTCCGCCACTGACGGCGGTGTCTCCGCTGCCGTGGCTGCCTCCAATTCCGGTGGATATTGATCCAACCCGTCCAGGACTGGACGTCCGGGCGATGCCTACAGCCGAAGCGGCAGCGGCGGGGGAGCGCACCGTGCGGGTCTCCGAGGCGGTCGAAAGTTCCATGGTGAGGCGGAGGCCGGTGACGATCCCATATCCGGCAGAGGCTGCGCAGAAGCAGCTTACTGGGCGAGTGCGGTTTCGCGCGATCATTGCGCGGGACGGCAGCGTGCAGGGGCTGAGCGTCGTGGAGACTTCGAACCCGGTATTCGTGAGGGCCGCGACGGCCTCGGTCCAGAGCTGGCAGTACCAGCCCTATCTGCTGAACGGACAGCCGGTAGCAGTGGATACGAACATCACGGTGAATTTTTCACCCGTCCGGTAAGAAGTTTTCCGGCTAGGCGCTGGCCGCCACAACACGGCCCACGCCTTGTTCAATGCGGACGATCTCACCGTCGCGCATGTGCAGGATGCGGTCGGCGATCTGCGCGGCCTCTGGGTTGTGGGTGATCATCAGGACGGTCTGGTTCAGCTCTCGGCTGGAAGCGCGGAGCATGTCGAGGACGGCATCGGAGTTCTTGGTGTCGAGGTTGCCGGTGGGCTCGTCGGCGAGGACGATCGCGGGGCGGCTGATGAGAGCCCGGGCGATGGCGACTCGCTGCTGCTCACCACCGGAGAGCTCGTTAGGACGATGATGGAGCCGCCCCTGAATGCCGAGCATCTCGGAAAGATGATCGAGCAGAGCGTGGTCGAGCGGCTTCTTGGGGTTGGCGCCGAGGTTGGCGATGTCATGCGCGATCTCGATGTTTCCCATCGCGGAGAGCGTGGGCAGCAGATTGAACCGCTGGAAGATGAAGCCGATGCGGGAGCGGCGCATCTTCGTGCGCTCGGGGTCGGAGAGCTTGGCGAAGTCCGTGCCGTCGATGGTGACGGAACCGGCGGTCGCCGAGGTAAGGCCGCCCAGGAGATAGAAGAGGGTGGACTTGCCGGAGCCGGAGGGTCCGACGATGGCGACGAACTCGCCGGGCTCGACCGAGAAGTTGACCTTCTGGAGCGCGGTGACGTCGAGCTTGCCAGAGCGGTAGGTCTTGCCAAGGTTCTGGGCGATGATGATAGGCGGCATTTTGGCGGAGCTCGAATCTGGCATCGATGGCCTGGAGGATAACGTAGACGGCATAGGCTACTGTTGAGTTTATCGTGATTCAGAGGATTGGGTATGAGTGGAGCGGAATGGCTGGCGCTGGCGGTGGTCGGCTGGACAGTAGTTGGATTGCTCGGGCTGACGGTTTCGCTGGTCCGGAAGGAGCGGCGGAAGCTGGGTCAAGGAATCGGATCGCTGGTTGGAGTTTGGGTGGTTTACTTGGCGGCGCTGGCCTGGTTCTCACATACGCAGCCAGAGCGAAGAGTGGCAATGGGGCAGTCGCAGTGCTTCCATGCAATGTGCTTTGCGATGGAGCGGGTAGAGGAGGTCCCGGGATTTCCGGCGCGGGAGCACGAGCGGCTGGTGCGGTTGACGGTACGGCTGACGAATCGGGGAAAAACAGAGGGGCAGGAAGAGGTGCGGGCATATCTGCGGGACGCGCAGGGACGGCAGTGGCAGGAATCGACTGCGGTCTCGGGGAATCCGTTGAGCGGCAGAATAATGGCAGGGAGCCAAAGGGTGAGCGAGCCGGTCTTCCGCATCGCGCCGGACGCGACCGGGCTCGAGCTGGTGCTGACGCATGGAAAATGGTCGCGGCACATGCTGGTGATCGGAGATGCGGAGAGCCTGGGGCATCGGCTTGAGGTGATGATTCTGGATCGATAACGGTCAGGCAATGCCGGCGCCAGTCATCAGAAGGGAGTGAAGAGTGACATCCTCGAGGAAGTTGACCTCTAGACGAACGTTGATGACGTTGCTTCCACTGCTGGCGTCGAGGTTGTTGTGGCAGGTCCAGAGATCGGTAAGCGCGTCGTGAGCGGCGCGGGTCAGTTCGAGGCCAGTCTCCATGAGCGCGATGTAGAGTTCGATGACCGAGCGGAGCTGAATCTCCAGGCGTAGCTCGGTGATGGCGGGCGAGACGGTGTTGCGCTCGGTGATCCAGGCGCCGGAGTCGGTAAGCGAGTTGGTGAGGGTCAGCAGGACGCTGTAGCGGTCGCAGTAGCTGTAACCCTGGAGATCGAGCGATTGCATGTTGAGTGTTGTCCTCTGCGGCGTGAGAGGAGCCGCCTGTAGAGTGTTCATCGGAGCAGGACGGTGAAGCGTGATGAACACAGGAAACGAGAGTCACGTGACGGTGGAGTTGGGAAAATCTCACGGAATGATAGATATAGAGAGGCGAGGAAACGGATGGTCATAGGCGTGGGAACGGACATGATCGAGATTGCGCGGGTGCAGGCGAGCATCGATCGGTTCGGAGAGCAGTTTCTGCGGCGCGTCTTTACAGACGGCGAGATCGCATACTGTCAGCGTAAGAAGCGGAACGCAGCGGAGAGCTTTGCGGCACGCTTTGCCGCGAAAGAGGCTGCTGCGAAAGCTCTAGGAACCGGCATCAGCCGAGGGATCAGCTGGCGCGAGATCGAGGTGCTTCGGGAGCGGGGACAGCGGCCAGAGCTAGCGCTCCAGGGGAGAGCGGCTTCATGGGCGCAGAGGCTGGGCGTGACGCGGATTTCGCTGAGTCTGACGCACAGCCGGGATGTCGCGATGGCGGTAGTAGTGATGGAAGATTGAGTCCCGTAGCGAATGTATTGACAGGATTCGAGATAGGGGCGATTTTGAAACTACCGGCAAGGTTTCGGCATCCATTCAGAGACAGCACTAGTCCTATAAGTTTTGTCACACCGGGCCACTGCAAGGGGTACGGTATCCTCTGATGTATAAGTAGCCTCGGTCTGCCCGCATCGATTTCAGCAGGGTCACCGTGTATGTCGGCTGCGAAGAGTTTATGTAAGGAGAGTTGATGCCCAGCCAGCAGGAAGTCCGGTGGTCGCAGTTGAAGGTGGGCGTGATCGTGCTGGTTGCGATCGTGGTGCTGGTGACTCTGCTCTTCCTGATGACGAGTTCGTCGGGGCTGGGCGTGCTGTCGAAGAAGTTGACGGTCGTCACCTACTTCGAAAACGCGGCCGGGGTCAAAGAGGGCGCCGCAGTGAACCTGCAGGGCGTCACGATCGGTACGGTGAAGACCGTGCGGGTGGTGCCAGACCCGGCACGGAAGCTGACTCCGGTCCAGGTGGTGATGAAGCTGGACAAGAAGTACGCGGTTGATCTGAAGAGGGATTCGAAGGCGGCGCTGTCGACGGTGGGCATTCTGGGCGATACCGTGGTGGACATCAACAGCCAGACGGCGACGGGTGCTCCGTTGCAGGATGGGGATGAGCTGCATACGCTAGAGACGCCGAGCCTGACCGATGTAGTGAAGGCGAGCCAGGGAACGATCGAGCAGTTGAACGTGATCCTGGCGAAGATGAACACCGTGGTCGACAACCTGCAGGCCGGCAAGGGTTCGATTGGGCAGCTTATCAATAATCCCGACCTTTATAACAAGGCAAATGCGACGGTGGATGAACTACTAACGCTTGAGAAGAACCTGAACAACGGGCGCGGCTCGATCGGCAAGCTGATGACAGATGACACAATGTACAACCGGCTGAACTCCGCCGTCGGGAAATTCGACAACATTGCGACGGAGCTCGATGCCGGCAAGGGCTCGGCGGGCAAGCTACTGAAGGACGACTCGCTCTATAACAACCTGAACCAGACGCTGACGCACGCGAACTCGCTGCTGGCGGATGCGGATGCGGGCAAGGGCGGGCTTGGGCTGATGTTGAAGGACCCGAAGTTCCGGAGCGACCTGAACAATACGCTGACGCAGGTGAACTCGCTGGTGACTGGAATCAATGAAGGTAAAGGCACGCTGGGCAAGCTGGCATCGGATGATGCGGCGTATACCAACCTGAACAAGCTGTTGGCGGCGAGCACCGATCTGGTGACGACGATCCGCAAGGACCCGAAGAAGTATCTGACGATCCACCTGAAGATCTTCTAGGGTTAAGGTCGTAAGATCGAACGGCCTGCCCGAGAAGCTGTCCAGTGCTATTGTGGAAACCCTGGTTAGCTTGATTTCCGTAGGAGATACCCCCCCCCCTTTTTTTTGCTAAAGTATTTGAATTCAACGGTTTAGCGAGCTATCTCCCGCTAAAGTCGTCTATCTATTGGGGTTACGGGTAAAATCGTCTCTCTAAAGGAGATAGCCTCTGCTGGTGGCGGAGGCTTTGGTTCTTCGTTTGGTTTTTCTTTCTATATATCTAGTTTAACTGATTAGGAGAAACTAGTGGGCACTTTTATTTGCAGGACTGGAGCGGGTTTTGTGCGTTTGGGGGCTTGACAAGGTTTTTGGGGAGGGTTCGGGGAGGCGGGGGTTTGTGGTCTCCCACCCTGCGGCGATAAAACCGCCGCGAGGATGGGGCACCCGGGGTTTTTACCCGTATCGAAAAAAGACAAGAGCAACAGCAGATCCCTGCGGGATGACAAACAAAAGAACAGACAACAGCAACGGCAAAAGGACAGGCGAAAGCAAAGCCGAAATGCGGGGGTCCCTCCACTGCGTAGTTCGATAAAGCCGAGCTACTCCGGTCGGGATGACGGGATTTGGAGTAGTTGGGGAGAAGCGAGATGTGGGGCACCCGGCTCCAGTAGCTGAGATGTTTCGAGGAACTTGGGTTTAGGTTTATTCTGCTTGCACTTCTACCCTCAGTAAATTCCGGTTTTCAGGAGCCACATGCGCGTCTCGTCCTTTGCCTCACTGGTTTTACTCTCTAGTGGATTATGCCTTGGTCAATCTCTTATTCTGTCGGACCCGGCTTCAGGGCCGACGAAGGAGCCGGTGAAGCCGATCAGCTTCGATCTTTCGGCGATCGACAAGACGGTCGATCCATGCACGGACTTTTACCAGTACGCCTGCGGGAACTGGAAGAAGAACAATCCGATCCCCTCAGACCAGGTGCGTTGGGGCCGGTTCAATGAACTGGCGGAGCGAAATAATTACCTGCTGTATGCGGAGCTGAAGTCGGCGGCGGACGCTCCCAAGACACCGCTGCAGAAGAAGTATGGCGACTACTTCGCGGCGTGCATGAACGTTGAAGAGGCGGACAAGCTTGGGGTGAAGCCGATTGAAGCAGAGCTATCGGCGATCGCGGCGTTGAACGACAAGAAACATGTCGCAGCGCTGAATGTCGAGCTGTGGAAGACCTTTGGCGGGGCCCTGATTTTTGGCGTTGGCGTGCAGCAAGACCAGAAGGATTCGACGCAACAGATCCTGAGCACAGGACAGGGCGGTCTAACGCTACCCGACCGGGACTACTACCTGACGGATGATGACCGCAGCAAGAAGCTGCGCGAGCAATACGTAGCGCATGTGACGGCGATGTTCGTGCTGCTGGGCGACGCTCCCGATAAGGCGGCGACCGAGGCGGCGGACGTGATGCGTATCGAAACGGCGCTGGCCAAGGGGTCGATGTCGCGGGTGGAGATGCGCGATCCAGCGAAGCGCTACCACATCATGACGATCGAGCAGGTGCAGGCGCTATCTCCGGAGTACAACTGGAAGCAGTACCTGGACGGGCGCGATCTGGGGAGCGTGAAGACGCTGAATGTGTCTTCGCCTGGGTTTGTGGAGACGATGAATACGGTGATCGACAAGGAGGAACTGTCTGCGATCAAGAGCTACCTGCGGTGGCGCACGCTGCATACCGCGGCGCCCTGGCTCTCGAAGCTGATCGTTGATGAGAACTTCAACTTCTTTGCCGCGACGCTGCAGGGGCAGAAGGAGCAGACGCCACGGTGGAAGCGCTGCACGCGCATGACGGATGTCGCGCTCGGCGAGGCCGTCGGTCAAGACTGGGTGAAGCAGAACTTTCCACCCGACGCGAAGGCAAACATGGAGAAGCTGGTGGCCGCGCTCGAGCGAGCACTGGGCGAGGACATCAAGAGTCTGCCGTGGATGAGCGACGCCACCAAGGTCGAGGCTCAGAAAAAGCTGGACGCGTTCCGCCAGAAGATCGGATATCCGGAGAAGTGGCGCGACTACAGTACGCTGACGGTGAAGCGGGAGGACCTGCTGGGCAACTTCGAGCGCTCGGAGAAGTTCGAGCAGCTGCATAATCTGTCGAAGCTGGGCAAGCCAGTGGACGAGACCGAGTGGGGCATGACTCCGCCAACGGTGAATGCGTATTACAGCCCGCCGCAGAACGACATCAACTTCCCTGCGGGCATCCTGCAGCCACCGTTCTACGACAACCATATCGACCCGGCAGTAAACTTCGGCGGGATCGGCGTGGTGATTGGACATGAGATGACGCATGGGTTCGACGACCAGGGATCGAAGTACGACCTGCATGGCAATGTGCGCGTGTGGTGGACACCGGATGACCTGGCGAAGTTCAAAGACAGAACGGAGTGCGAGGCGAAGGAGTACGACGGCTTCGAGGTGGCTCCCGGACAGAACCTGAACGGGCACCTGACGCTGGGAGAGAACACAGCAGACAACGGTGGTATCCGCATCGCGTTCCAGGCGTTGCAGGAGACGTTGGCCAAGCAGGGAGCGGCCGCAGAGCCGGGTTATGTGGATGGCGAGAAGGATGGCTACACACCGGAGCAGCGGTTCTTTATCGGCTTCGGCCAGGTGTGGTGCCAGAACCAGACGGAGCAGAGCGCACGGGTGCTGGCAAAGACCGATCCGCACAGCACGGGCGAGTGGCGGACGAAGGGAACGGTGCAGAACTTCGAAGAGTTCGGCAAGGCCTTCGGTTGCAAGGTAGGCCAGCCGATGATGCCTGCGAATAGCTGCCGCGTCTGGTAACTGGCTGTGAATGCGAGAAAGGCCCGGGCTTCGGTCCGGGTCTTTTTTTGTCTGCGAAGACGATTGGCAGGAGGGCCAACCGGTTCCGATTCTCCGAGAAACTAATTTCAAACGATGGAGGAGGCAAAGGAATGCGCTATGGAAATTGGCATAAATTCGCGACAGCTTCTACAATCAGGTGAGAATTTGTATCCCCACAGAGTTGCTCGCAGTAAAAGGCGATTGGAAACAATCGCTGGCGAGGATTAAGGAAGCACATGACGTTGAGCAGGATTGGCCGGTTCGGAATGGCCTTCGTAGTATCCGTAGCGATGGGGCTTGGTATGACGGCGTGCGGTGGCGGCACGGTTGGTTATATGTGGGTTATGGGAACGCAGTACAACCAGATCGCCGGCTTCAAAATCGACGACTTTACGGGGAATCTCACCACAGCGGTCCACTCCCCGTTCGCGGCAGGTGGAACCAACCCGGTGGCTGCTGTCGTGAAGCCGGGCGGCCGTTATCTGTATGTGATCAACAAGGGCGTTGCGTCGACCACAACGCCGACCAGCCCTACAGTCGAGGGCAACATCTCGGTCTTCAGCGTCGGCGGCGATGGCTCTCTGACCTTCCAGTCGACTTACACCAGCCAGGGTCATACCCCGGTATGGGCCGCGTCGGACAGCGGCGGCAACTATTTGTATGTGCTCGACCAGTATTCGCAGGCCTACGATGGTAAGACCAACTTTACCGGCTCTATCACTGTCTTCGCGATCGCCAGTGACACCGGTCGTCTGAGCCTGGTAACGAACGCCCAGGTAAAGAACCCCGACGGGACACAGCTCTCCTACTTCCCTGTAGGACAGACGCCGATCATGATGCGGGTTTCGGGTAGCGGATGCCTGTACACGGTGGATCAGGGCGACAACACGATCTACCCCTACGCCATCGGTACAGCCGGGCAGCTGACGGTAACGACGAATTCGGCGATTTCTGTGACCAATACAACGTCGGGCGGCACGACTCCGGTGCTGACCTCGATCAATGCCAGCGGCTCATATGTCTATCTGACCGATTCGGCGAACAACCTGATTCTTCCTTACACCACAGGAACCAGCTGCGCGTTGAACACCTTGACGGGTGGATCAGTGGCTAACCTTGCGCTGACGTCGAACCCGGTGTATTCGTTCACGGACTCCAAGAGCAAGTACCTGTATGTCCTTAACCAGTCGAATACCACCGCGACCGGCACCACCGTCTCCAACAGCACGATCTCGGCGTTCACAATCGACTCGACCACAGGCAAGCTGCAGGGTATTGGCGACTCCAACAACCCGTACTCAGTCGGTTCCGGGCCAGTCTGCATGGTAGAAGACCCGACGAACCAGTACGTCTATACCTCAAACAGTGTCGCCGGAACTGTGACTGGAAAGATCATCAACCAAAATACGGGCCAGCTCTCCGACCTTTCGCGTGGAGCAACCTTCCCAGCGACAGGACAGGCGACCTGTCTGGTAGTCAGCCCCAATGTGAGCTAGTTACCGTACCTGGTAGCTGGACGAGATCAGCAGGATGGCAACAGTCCCGCGGTTAGGGACAGCAGTAGCGGGCGGAAACGATTTGCCCCGGAGTTAAGACAGCGCATGAAGTTGACTATGATGGGCCGTATCGCAAAGGCCTCGATTTTTTCACTCGCACTCGGGCTTGGTCTCACGGCGTGCAGCCGCGACTATACAGTGGCATATGTTTATGTCACGTCGACTAAGACAAACCCTGGCCTAATCGACGCATACTCGGTCGATTACCAGTCCGGTGCGCTGGTCCAGCTGGCTGATTCGCCCATTACGGCTGGCCGGAATCCGGTGGCGATCGTGTATTCGACCTCGCCCAGCACGGGAAACCACTTTGTCTTCGTGGTAAACCATGACGACTCGACGGTGGGAACGTATGGGGTCGGGACGGATGGCAAGCTCTATGGAGAGAACACCTACAACACCACTGGAAGCTTCCCGGTAGCAGCTGCAGTCGATTCGACCGGCGCGTTCCTGTATGTGGCGTATACCTACCAGACGTCGCCCACCCTTTACACGACGACGTCGCCAGGACCTGGCGGCATCTCGATCTTCCCGATCAAGTACAGCGGCTCGGGCGGCACCGAGACAGTAACTCTAGGGACGGCAACGAACGTCAATATCGGCAACAATCCTGTCAGTATCGTGGCGAGCCTCCACAACAACTTTGTGTATGTCGTGGATGCAGAGACGCCAAAAGGCACCTCGCCTATCGGCGAGATCCTTGGCTTTTCGCAGAATACGACTACGGGAGCTCTGACTCCTCTGTCCGGCGTCACTATTACCAACAACCTAGCTAGCGTCACTGGTGTGCCGACAGCAACCGGCTATACCGCAGGCGTTACACCGAGCGGAATCGCCGAGAATCCTCTGTCTACTTTTGTGTATGTGACGGATAAAGCCTCGAACCAGTTGATCGGCTATGTTGTGCAGGCAAACGGGTCTCTCGTGCCGATGGTGAATGGTCCATTCACTACCGGACAGTTCCCCTGGTCGCTCACGATCGATCCTCGCGGTAGCTTCCTGTATGTGGTGAACTACAACGCGAGCACGGTCGGAGCCTATTCGATCGATACGTCAACCGGTACACCGACGGCTACGGCAGGCACGGGAGGAAGCACCCAGGTCAGCACGAATCCGGTTGCGATCACTATCGAGCCGGCACTTGGTATCTACCTTTACACTGCGAACCAGACAGACGGAACGATTTCGGGAGAGCAACTCAGCCCGAATAATGGTTCTTTGACGTCGGTCCAGAATACTCCGTTCCCTGCTTCGGGCCTGCCTACGAGCATCATAGCCGTTCCGAATGGCCTGGCCTCGACGTCAACTTCGGTGACGACTCCAACGAACTAACCTCGGTTGTACTTTGTGGCAAAAGGCCCCGCGATCGCGGGGCCTTTTGCTGTCTGCGATACCAATATGACAAATGTTTGTGGACTGTACGGCTAAAGGCAAAGGCTAAAAGCGGGTCCTCCCACTGCGCGGAGGAATGACAAATCATCCAGCGCCGGTGTTGGGTTGGTGAAAACCGCAGGTGCCTTCGGCTTCGCTCAGGATGACAGATTCTCTCTTCATCCAACACACGTTCTATAGCAAGACTTGTGCTCTATCTATAGGCCGATACTGCCTGAGCTACTGGGTGGGGAGCGCTTGCGGGGATGTCTAAGTCGTGGGTGTGCCGGGTTTTGAGGAGAAACGGCGGAGGATGAGCTTTCGAGCAGGCTTTTCCACTAGATGATGGGCCAGGAAGGATAGAAGGAGAACCGTGGCATAGGAGATCCAGGGGTCAAGTGCGGTCAGATGCAGGTAATCCCAGACATGCCAATCGCGGAGTAGGTTCATCACATTGAAGTGCAGAAGGTAAAGGCAGAAGGTGGTCTCGCCGACGAGGAGGAGAGGACGCCAGGCAAAGATGGAGGCGATGGGATTCGCGCCGCTGAGGCCGATGGTGAGGGTCGCGAAGAGCGGCAGCAGCAAACCGCCATGCAGCAGGACATAGGGAACGTGAGGGACAGCGTTGTAGAAGAAGAGCCCGATCGCAACGAGGCCGGCGGCGGCGACGGCGAGGCGCTGACGAGTGGTGAGGGGGAGTTGGAGCTGAAGCTTGCCGAGGGTGATTCCGGCGAGAAACATGCAGATGTAGGATGCCGGGATGAATTTGAGAGCGCGGAGCCAGATACCGTAGCTGTAGCGGTTAGCAGGAGCGGTGAAGTGGTCTGGATTGAACAGGAGGTAGAGGGTATGGGGGATGAGACCGACGATCCAGAGGGCGAAGAAGAGGGCGATCAGACGACCCGGGGTGTTGAGGCGATGGGCGCGAATGGCCCAGCTCCGGATGATCCAGGGAAAGGCGGCGTAGAGCATGAACTCGCTCGATAAGGTCCAGCCAACGGTGTTCCAGAAGGTGGCGAGGAGCGGACTCCAGCCCTGGAGCAGCAGCGGAGTAAGGATGATCCCCTGCAGGAACTCGGCATGCGTGCGGACGTGCCACTCGGCCCGGAGCATCTGGAAGGAGATGGCGAGGGCCAGAAGATAGACAGGGTAAAGGCGAGCGAAGCGGGCGAGCCAGAACTCTCGCGGACTCAAGGTGAGGGCCCGGTCGATGTAGTTATAGGCAAGGACATAGCCGGAGAGCAGGAAGAAGAAGCCGACGAAGACAAATCCGTTATTAATAAACGGATAGACATACTGCATGTGGGGTGGAGTGAAGTGGAAGAAGACGATATTGAAGGCAAGCAGAGTACGAATGCCGGTCAGAGCAGGAAGAGGCGGTTTGCGGGTAGAAGACTGACTTGTCGGCATCGAGGCTGTTGTCCTGTATCGACACGTGACGAGTCAAGATGTCGTTGTTAATTCAGGCCAGGGCCTGCTTTTAATCTCCGCTCAGGCGGTGATGATGGAGCCGAGCTTCTCTCCGTTGGCAACCCGCACGATGTTGCCCGGGACCTTCATACTGAAGACGATGGTAGGCAGGTTGTTGTCTTTGCAGAGGGAGACGGCAGTCTGGTCCATGACACGGAGGTTGAGCCGGAGGACATCCATGTAGGTGATCTCCTCGTACTTGGTCGCGGTGGGGTCGAGCTTGGGGTCGGCGGTATAGATGCCGTCGACGGAGGTGGCCTTGAGAAGGACGTCGGCCTTGATCTCCATGGCGCGGAGGCTGGCGGCGGTGTCGGTGGAGAAGTAAGGATTTCCGGTGCCAGCGGCGAAGATGACAATACGGCCCTTCTCGAGGTGGCGCATGGCGCGGCGGCGGATGTAGGGTTCCGCGACCTGGTGCATCTCGATGGCGGACATGACGCGGCAGAAGAGGCCGAGTTTTTCGATGGCGTCCTGTAGGGCGATGGAGTTGATCACGGTCGACAGCATGCCCATGTGGTCGGCGGCGACGCGATCCATGTCGATGGCCTGCTGGGCGACACCGCGGAAGAAGTTCCCTCCGCCGACGACGATGGCAATCTCACAGCCGAGTGCGTGAACGGCGGCGATCTCAGCGGCTACTTTGTGGATAAAGACGGCGTCGATACCGAAGCCTTTACCTGCGGCCAGGGCTTCTCCGGAGAGCTTGAGGAGGACTCTTTTGTACATATCAGCTCTAAGTATCGCATGGCAGGCAGGTTGCGATGATAGGCAAGGCGACTCCATCCGAATGGTCCAGGCAGTGCAATCCTCAGAGAATTTGGAGGCTCCCGATGTGGAGGGTGAGCGGCTCGTCTACAGGTTTGGACTCTCCATTCGCAGATGGCACCGTTTGTGGGTGGTAGTCTATGGTCATCGGTGCGAGAGGGGCTAGTTTAGAACAGAAATAATGCCATCACAAACACTTACCCAAAGCCGTCTTTCTGTTCGTGATCTTTGTATCGTCGCTGCTGTCTATCTCCTCTCCTTCCTTTTCCTAGCAGGCTTTCCACACCCGCTCCTGGGTTTTCCACTGGACGACTCCTGGATACACCAGGTGGTTGCGCGCAATCTCGCCCATGATGGAACGCTTGGCTTCATTCCAGGGGTGCGCTCCTCCGGTTCGAGTAGCCTGCTGTGGAGCTTTCTGCTTGCCGCCAACTGGAAGTTCCTTCCTGCGATGAGTCCGGTTGTTTACTCGGGCTTGCTGAGCGGATTTTTATTGATTGCTATCGGCTGGGGCCTGCTCGCCATGGCTCGCAGGGACGGTTTACCCGAGACATCCTGCTGGATATGGGCTCTCACCCCCGCGCTAAGTGGTAATTTTATGTGGCTTGGTGCCGTTGGCATGGAGCACGTTCTTTTCGTGGCGCTATCGGTGGCCGGCGTCTATCTATGGTTTCAAGAGAGCTTGCGCTCCGCGGTAGCTTGCGCAATCTGCCTGGGTGCGCTCAGCATGACTCGGCCGGAAGGCATGGTTCTGGCGGTGCTCGTTGTGCTGGGTTCGCGATGGGCGCGCCGTGGGCGACGAGACATTCTTATCGTGATCTCCGTCGTGGCCCTCTGCGTCCTGGCATCGCTTACCGCTAATTTTGTGACCTCGCACTCGTGGCTGCCGACGACCTACGCCGGACGGAAGTGGCTTTATTTCGGCACAGAGAAGGTTCCCTTGCTCGCGCGAATCATGTTCCCCTACACGCTCGCTCGGAATATCCTTCGCCCCTGGGAGATCTGGCAGACGCATCTTCTGTCTTTGTATTTTGTCACCGCGATCGTTCTCATTTTTACGGTGATTGGAGTATGGACTCTTTTTCGTGAGCGTCGGGTACGCACCAGTTTTCTCTGTATCTGGAGTTTCGTTCATATTGGGATCTACACAGTTATGCTGCCGTCCCGCTCTCATGGCGGACGTTACCAGCCACTGTTCCTCGCACTCAACTTTCCGCTCATGTATCTCGGGGTGGAGGTCGTCGTCCGGCGCATCTCGCAATTTCTCACCGCCCCGCGACTACGGTATTTGTTTCAAGTCGTGGCAATGCTGCTCTGTGTGTTCGGGGGTCTCTATTCGCTCAAGGTATGGCGTGAGGTGACACGAGACGGCATAGTCGTCATCGAGACGTCGCACGCCAAAATGGGAGAGTTCCTGGTCCATACGCTGCCTCCTCAAAGCAAGGTAGCGTCGTTCGATATCGGGAGAATGGGATATATCTATGGAGGCCGCCTCGTCGATCTGGGCGGCCTGACGGACAACTCGCTCCTGCCTTATATGCGGGAACATCGTCTGATAGCTTATCTTGTAGAGCGGGACATCCCGTACTTCGTATGGCCGACTAACCGGGACGACAGCTCCAGAGTTCCACAGGTCCTCGACCTTACGCCGGAGATGCGGCAAAAGATTACCAAACTCGCCAGCTTCTGCGCGCCGGAGGATGCCTGGGATATCAGCTATGCCGCGACCAACGACGCTGCTCCCTGCCAGACTCTATATCAGTTCAACAGCCAGCAGTGATTCCATTTGACTGTCCGAAGATAATTCGCAAAACGGTATAGACAAAGAGCGTCTCGAGAACAAACGGCGAAGGATATTCTTCACTCAAACCTGAAATAGTCTGCGACGCGACCGTCCCGAGTGACGATTCGCTTCCAACTGCTCCCCGCTTCTAGTAGTCTTGACTCACCTCGGTGCGACTTCCCTTTCCAGAACGCCTTCCCTTGTGGCCCGTCTTTTTCTTCTCTTTGACGCTTTGCGTCATCCAGCAGGTAGAGGGGACGAACCTTCTCTTCTCTCTTTGTAGCTTCGCGTTCATTATGATCGCAACTTTCGCCTTCAACATGGCGGGCGGTATGACGCGGCCAGCCGGTGGGTACATCTTCGGTTATGCGGTGTTCGCTGTCATCGTCGGTCTTGTCTATAAAGCCCTCGGCGCTGGAGAACGAGCCCAGAGCAATCTCCTACAGCCCGACAGGACGATGGAAGTCTTTGTCGCGGGGATTTTCGCCACGCTAACTGCTGCCTATCTGGCCCGCCGGTTTGCAGCCAAGCAAAGTCTTTTCGAAAAATTCTCCTACAGGCTCGATCCAGAACTAGAGCGTACGGCAAGAAGCTGCATGATTGTGGGAAGTGTTGTTTTCTTCTATTTGCTTATAAGCAAACCGCCTGAACCTGGCTCACTTTTTGCCATCGTAAGATCTCTGCTTAATGGCTTTCTTCCTATCTCTGCTGTCCTAGGAGTGATCGCTCAGATTCGAAGAAGTGGAGGAACCCGTAGCATCGATCTCACCGTCTTCCTCTCTTGTTCCCTCATCTTTTTCGGAGGTCTTATTGGTTTTTCCAAGGAAGGTTTTTTTACTCCCACTGCTTGTTGGCTGATTGCCGCTGCTTCTCAAAGGTACAAAATATCGATTCTCCAGATTCTGGGCTTGGCTGTTTTCTTGGCCTTTGTCATTTACTATCTTGTTCCCTACAGTCAATATGGTCGGAATTACAAGAGCCCCACTAACAATCTTCAAGAAAACTTGCATGCCAGCTCTGTTTTACTTTCCAACCTGGGTCTGGTTCGCAAACTTTACTACCAGGGGGCTGACGATGACATCACTGATCGTAGCGGCTTCCGCTACTTTGACAAACCGGCGGGTCTGTTCGACCGCCTTCAAATGATCGCGCCCGACGACGCCATTATTGACATCACGGAAAATGGCATTGTTTTTGGCTTTGCGCCGACCATTATGGACATCGAGAACGTCGTCCCACACTTCATATGGAAGGACAAACCTGCGGTGAATTTCGGCAACATTTACGCCCATGAGATCGGAATCCTCACCGAGGACGATGACACGACAGGCATCTCTTTCAGTCCTTCCGGCGAAGCTTACCATCAGGGCAAGTGGATCGGAGTTCTGATCCTTTTGCCAGTTCTGCTATTTTTTCTCTTCTGGGTCTCCCATGCAGTCGCCGGCGATCTGCGAAGATCTCCAATCGGACTGGTAAGTCTCGTCTCTTATCTTCATGCCGCGCCAGAGGGTGGAATCGGGGCCATTACTGGATTGGGCTTGATGGGATCGTTTCAGTTCATAGTGGCGTTTTTCTTTATTGTTTACGTCCTACCCCTGACCACCAACCTCTTGTTGGGCCCACCCGCCCGCGATATCGATCAGAACGCGGTTATTGCATCAAAGCGTCGACGTCCCATTCGAGTTCGCACCGTGGAAAGCACAGTCGAATAGCTCCGCTCCATCTGTTCGTAGTCCACTCATACAAGTAGATTGTCATCGATGAAGCTCCGCATACGCAGCCACTTCCATATGCCATGAGCGCGGTCGTTTGAAATTCATTGAGCGTATCCAACAGCGAAGGCCCGGCTTATAGCCGGGCCTTCGCTGTTGGGCGGGAAAAGCTACTACTATGCAGTGGCCTCTTCGGCAGGCAGCTTGGTGGTAGCTACAGTCCAATCGCCAGCGCCTACCTTAAAGCGGGCGAAGCGACGGACGGAGATATTCTCTCCAAGCTTCGCTACCTTGGTAGCAATGATCTGGGAGATGGTCTGCGACTGCTCCTTGATGAAGGGCTGGTCGAGGAGGCAGAACTCTTCGTAGAACTTGCTGAGCTTGCCTTCGAGGATCTTTTCGATGACGGCTGCGGGCTTGCCGGTGGCAGCGGCCTGCGAACGGTAGACGTCCTTCTCGCGCTCGAGGTCGGCTTCGGTTACCTCGTCACGGCCAACGAAGCGGGGATCGGTGGCGGCGATGTGCATGGCGATGTCGCGGAGGAGCTCCTGGAAGTCCTCGGTGCGGGCGACGAAGTCGGACTCGCAGTTGAGCTCGACGAGGACGCCGATCTTGCCGCCAGCGTGGATGTAGGTGCCGACCGCTCCCTCATTGGTGGTGCGGGAGGCCTTCTTGGCGGCTGAGGCCATGCCACGCTTGCGGAGGACGACGAAGGCGTCTTCCATGTCGCCCTTGGCTTCCTGTAGGGCCTTGAGACAGTCGCCCATGGGGGCGCCGGACTTTTCGCGGAGATCCTTGACGAGCTTTGCGTCTACTTTGAACGGTGCATCGGACATTGAGATTTTCCTTGGTGTGCGGTTTCGAGAAAGGGGGCGCGGACTAAAGCCCGCGCCCCCACCAAACTAAACAAAAACTGTTACGACACAGCTAACGCAGTGCCTTTCCACATAGGAATGCAACAGATCGAAGCAGATGGATGCAACCGCCTAGGCGACCGTCCCGGCGTGAACTGTCTCCGGCTCAGCCTCTGGTTCGGTGGCAGCAGGAGCCTTACGGATTCCGCCGCCGAGAACGGCGTCGAGGTCGACGTTCTCATCATCTTCGGCCGAAGCTTCTGCGATACCGGCCGACTCATGAACCTCGGCGGTAGCAGCATCGAGGGTAAGGTCACCCTCTTCGCCGACGTGCTCAGGAGCAATCTCCGACTGCTGTACGTCGGCAACCTCGGTGGCAAAGGCCTTCTCTGAGACCATCTGGACGCCTTCGGCGGCCGAATCGGCGATCTTCGTGGTGAAGAGGCGGATGGCGCGGAGGGCATCGTCATTGCCAGGAATGACGTAGTCAACGACGGTAGGGTCGCAGTTGGTGTCGACGACAGCGACAACCGGGATGCCGAGCTTGCGGGCTTCCGCAACGGCGATAGCTTCGTTGTTGGAGTCAACGACGAAGATTGCATCGGGCAGGCGCTTCATGCTCTTGATACCGGAGAGGTTAGTGCTGAGGTGCTTGCGCTCGCGCTCGAGCTTGATGACTTCCTTCTTGGTAAGAAGCTCGTAGCGACCGTCGGTGGACATGTCGTCCAGCTCCTGTAGCCGCTTGACCGACTTCTGCACGGTGACCCAGTTGGTGAGAAGACCACCGAGCCAGCGGCTGTTGATGTACGGCATTCCAGCGCGGTTCGCCTCTTCGGCGATGGCATCCTGCGCCTGGCGCTTGGTGCCGACGAAGAGGATGAGCTTGCCAGTGGAGGTAAGATCGGTCACGAACTTCGAAGCCTCTTTGAACATCTTGAGGGTCTTCTGCAGGTCGATGATGTAAATACCGTTGCGCTCGCCGAAGATGTACTCCTTCATCTTGGGGTTCCAGCGCTTGGTCTGATGCCCGAAGTGAACGCCTGCTTCGAGCAGTTCTTTCATGGTGATATTTGCCATTGTGTGGCTCCTGTTTATAGACCGGCCCAAGGTTCGAGTGGTCTGGATTGATCCCTTGCGATAGAGCGCGGGAGATTTGACTCCTTGACCTCAAGCTAGACAACAGCATGAGGGTGATGCGATGGAGGAGGTCAGGCAGATTTCCCAGACCTCCTCCAGATAGCTGGCGTTCCCAGGAAGAAAGAAAAGCAAGAACAGACAAAGACAAAAGACTTTGCTGAAAGGCTTTTCTATCGCTTGGAGAACTGGAAGCGTGCGCGAGCACCCTTCTGACCGTACTTCTTGCGCTCCTTACCACGCGAATCGCGGGTAACGAGGCCTTCTGCCTTGAGCGCCTTGCGAAGCTCGGGGTTGAACTCCATGAGCGCGCGGGCGATGCCAAGCTTGACTGCATCGGCCTGTCCCATGACGCCACCACCCTTGACAGTGGTGAAGACGTCGAAGGTCTCGCCGATATCGGCGATGCCGAGCGAACGCTTGGCTGCGGCGCGCTGCTGGGCGGTGACGAAGTAGACGTCAACGTCCTTCTTGTTGACGGTGAAGTTGCCGCTGCCAGGACGCAGGAAGACGCGTGCGATCGAGGACTTGCGACGGCCGGTTCCGTAGAATTGGATCAGATCTGCCATGGTGCTCCTTGAATTTTCCTCGGGGGCTAAAGCCCCCAAAATCCTTTACGTCGTGCGGCGCGGCTGAAGCCACGCCCTTTCAAAACAGCGACTAGGCCTTTGGGGCGTTGCTCGCGTGGAAGTCGAGAGGCTCGGGCTGCTGTGCGAGGTGCGGATGCTGTCCGCCCTTGTAAACCTTGAGTTTGGTGGCCATCTGGCGACCAAGCTTGGACTTCGGAAGCATGCCCTTGACGGCCTGCTCCACGATGACCTCGGGACGGCGGGCAAGCAGCTTGACGAAAGACTCCTCACGGAGACCACCGGGAAAGCCGGTGTAGCGGCGATAGAGCTTCTGGTCCGACTTGAGACCGGTAAGCACGATCTTCTCGGCATTGATGATGATGACGTGATCGCCCATATCGATGTAGGGGGTGTAGAGCACGTTGTCTTTGCCTGCGAGGATGCTGGCGGAGCGGGTGGCGAGACGGCCGAGGGTCTTGCCGGCAGCGTCAATTACGAACCACTTACGCTTGATATCTTTGCCGCTCGGAATGGTGGTCGACATCTTTGGTTTACTCCCTGATTCTGCCGTCTTCAGTGTTCGGCGTGTTCCATGAAGAAAAGTGACGCAAATTTGAACTACTGGCGCGAACGGGATACAGCAATCCGAACGCAAAAAGATCCGTTTTCCCAAGCCAAGCCAGCAGAAGCGAAGGAGAAATGCCTCCCGACGCACAAAGACCGGACCACCTGGAATACGCACAAAGCCTATGAGATGGGTGCTTCAGGGCCGCTGTATGGCAAGCAGCTCCCAGTGGATCCACCACGGTTGTCTCGTTTAACCGCCCTATCTGTGACATGAGGCCACACAGACGTGCAGACGCGAGACTGCGCGAGATTTAAGAATAGAGGAAGGTCTTTCAGGAGTCAACGGATTACTGACTTACAATTTGGGGCATGAAGCAGAATAAACGGAGAATTTCGCCCCTCGGAGTGGCAGTAGCGGTATTTCTAAGCCTGCTCTCCCCTGGTTGGGCGGGGGGACAGAGCGCTCCGGCTTCGATATCCGGCCCTACTGACGCTGTACTGGATGCGGCGGAGGCATTGGTGGGGAGGGCGCTCTTTTTACGGGGGCTCTATCTGGCGAACGATCTGAGCTTCGACGCGACGGGGAGGGTTTCAGGGGGGCCGAAGACGGGAGACTGGACGCTCGCGGGTGTAAATGTCCTGAAAGTGGACCGGCGAGGACCGAGGATGATCGAGCTGGATGGAGTACGGGTAGCGATTCGGTACAACACGGACAACCATCAGTTCGAAAGGCATCCCCAGAACGACGAAAAAATGAAGATTCTGGTGGGCGATCCTGGCGGTCTGCCGGGATGGAACGCAGCGGGGGACAAGATCTTCGCGCAGGGGATCGATCCGGGACTACAGCGTGCGATGCCACCGTTCTGGCAGCACTACTTCAATCCCGCGCTGGTATGGCCGCAGGATACGCTGACGGGTCAGACGGTTTACGCGCTGCTTGGCCAGCCGGGGCAGGCAAAGGATGTCACTCCACCAACTGTGTTGCACAAGACGGACTCGAAGATGACCAGCTTTGCCGAGCACGATAAGGTGCATGGGGTGCTGCAACTGCGGATGGTGATCGATACCCAGGGAGTACCGCGACGTATCGCGATCGTGCGCCCGATCGGCTACGGACTCGACGAGCTGGCGGTAGAGGCAGTAACAAAATGGCAGTTCCGGCCCGGGATGCGCGGCGGGCAACCGGTTGCGGTCGAGATGCTGCTGAACTACGACTTTGAGTTCGCAGCACAGCCCCATCCATAAAAGGTTAGTGCTCTAGCTGGGTGACGCTGGGCTGCTGGCCGATGGAGGTCTGAAGGAGGCGGGGGATGGGCTTTTGGTGCCGACGGGGCGGAGGAGGAGAGGTGGCTGGGTCCAGACGGTAGAGAATGAGCAGGTTGCGCTCCGGATCGTCCATTACAGGAAAGGAAGCGACACGCTGGAGGCGATAAAGCGGGGCGAGCGCCTCCATCTTGTCGTCGTCGACCTGGTTCCAGGTGGCATACCAGCCGGGGTGGTATGTGGCAACGCGGACGGCGAGGTCCATCGTTCCGAAGTCGTCACAGATAGAGGGCAACCCGGTCATGAGCGAGAGGTCGGAGCCACTGATGGAAAGAACCAGTGGATTTTGCCTTGGATCGGACGCGACCACTTTGCGGAGCTCCGCGGCAGCGCTGGCGAAAGTGTACTCCGGCGTGCGGACATAGTGGAGCGTCTGGCGGGCGTCGGTAAGGACGAGAGCGCACAGAACGAGAGCGGTAGCCGCAGCGGTAAAGGTTCGGAGTTGAGTGGACGTATTACTGAGGTGCGCGAGGAGTTCCTGAAAGACCAGCGGAATCAGGAGGATAAGTGGAACCGCGAGGACGAGATAGTAACGCGGCTGCAGGTTGTTGTGATACGCGAGGAAAGCGGCGTATCCGAAGGCCCAGAGGAGCAACGAGTGGATGAGCGGGTTGAAGGGTCGAGAGGCTGACCGGCGACGCAGGAGGGCGATCGAGGCAAGAGCCGCGCAGAGAGCGACGGGATAGACAAGTTTGCCGATCCAGAGGCCATCTTTTACTGTGTCGCAAACGATCGACCAGGCTGTATCGAGGGTGATGCCGGTGTAGGCGTTTGCGCTGAAGAGGTATCGGTAGTCGGCCAGGAAGTGGGGGCGCACGAAGAGGCCGAAGTAGCCGATCCACAGAACGGCTCCAAGGACGGCGGGAGGAAGCGCTGCACGTAGAAATGGGCGAAGTCGGTAACCCGCAGAGGCCCACAGCATCCAGACAATCGAGGGAAAGAGGAAGACGGCGGTGGTCTTGGTGAGGACCATGAGGGGAAGGAGGACGCCGAGAGCAAGCGTCGGCAGATATCGGCGCATGATGCTTCCCTTGCGAAGCTCAGCCGGAGCCGCAGAGGCTGCGAGGAGAGCAAGGAGGGTAAGCAGGATGAGGAGAGGCTCGAGAATCGCCATCCGGCTGAAGGCATAACAAAAGGGACTGACCGCCAGAAGAAGTACGGCGGCGGCAGGAGCGAGGGAGACACGGGAGGACCGCCAGCGGCGCAGCAGCAAAAACGAGGCCAGGAGCGTAAGGGCAAAGATTCCTACTGCGAGCCCACGAGCGGCGGCGAGGCTGACACCGGCGAAGCGAAAGACGACGAGTTCCAGAGCGGGCCAGACGGGGAGAGCGGCCGCGGGATTGAAATCGCCGAAGACGTACCAGTGCCCACGCTGAAAGTGCCGGATGGCGGCGTCGCCGTACCATCCCTCATCGGTGTACTTGGCCCAGTCCATCCAGGGAGAATGATTGGGGAAGTCGGCATTCAGATGGAGAGCGTGGAGAGCGAGAAACGCTGTCGCCATGAGAACAAGCAGAGCCTGTATTACCTGGGAGGCTTTGCCGGAGGCGCGCGGATTGGAGGCTAAGTTGACCAAAGGGAAAGGAGAACCGACTTCACTACTGGCAACAGAGTATTACAGATACAAGAACGAGAGCAGTATCTGGGGTCTACGGAGAGGTTCTGGCTTTATAGTGGGAAGTGATTCTTCAAGATATATGTCCACATCGCCAGGTTCCCCACAGATCGCGCGCATTCCGAGCCTGGATGGTCTGCGGGCACTCTCCATCTTTCTCGTCGTATCACTGCATACGCTGCAACGATACAGCATCAATCACCACGTCGGCGTGGTGTGGCATGCGATCTTCAACGGCAGTTACGGCGTTTTCATCTTCTTTGAAATCAGCGGTTTCCTGATTACTAACCTGCTATTGCAGGAGCATCAGAAGCGCGGTTCCATCAGCCTGCGAGGCTTCTATCTCCGTCGGGCCTTCCGCATCCTCCCACCTCTATATTTCTATATTGGTGCCGTTATTCTTCTGGGAGTCTTCGGCCGTGTCGCTCTCGATCGGACCGATGTCATTAGCTCTCTTTTCTTTTTCCATAACTTCGTCCAACACTCAACCATGTGGTCGCTTGAACACCTGTGGTCGATCAGCGTTGAAGAACAGTTTTATCTCGTCTGGCCCTTCCTCCTTGCTTTTTTCCTTAGACGACCTGGCGTCGCCGGGCGCTTTGCGGCTTCGGTCTTTCCAATTGCCATCCTTATCGTTTCCCCTTTCGCGCGGGTCCTGCTGGGTCATCAGAAGGACCCCATCATGCACCGCATAGGCGTGAACTACCTGAACTTCGATTTCCTAATGTTCGGGTGCCTCGTCGCACTGTTGCAGCACACACCGCGGTTCGAATCGATTTATCGGAAGGCGACACGAGTCTGGTGGCTGCCCCCAGCAGTGATCGCCGGTTGCAGCGTTCTGACAGCGCGCTATCAAAATTACTTTGATCTACCCATTGGGTACACCATCAATGGCGCAGCCATCGCCATGTTTCTTCTCTGGTGTACGCGCAATTCGTCCTCTGTTATCGGTCGGGTTCTGAACTGGGGTCCGATTGTGAAAATAGGCGTCTTGTCCTACAGCATTTACCTGTGGCAGACGCTATTTCTTCACCACCTCAACGTCTCGGTCTTTGGCCCACTCACCTGGATCAGTACCTTCCCTGGCAACTGGGCTGGATTTTTTCTGTTAGCCGCATTTTCTTATTATGTCGTTGAGCAGCCTTCGCTGCGTCTCCGCAGCCGACTCATTCAGTCATTCCACCTGTACGCTACAAAGCGCAAGCTGAACAAGTCCCAGCGGTCTGCTTTGTCCAGCTAACTGGGCTGTAGTTTCTCGTTCCGTCGAGCTACTCGAACGTCCAATGACTATTCGTAGGAGAGCGCGTCGATGGGGTCCTTGCGGGCGGCTTTGAGCGCAGGGTAGAAGGCTCCGAGGAGAGCGCTGGCGAAGGCGATGAAGATGGCCTTCCAGACGTAGGGGACGTTGATGACGAAGTCGAGCGTCGGAAACCTTGTGTTCAGGATGACGCTGAGGGCGTAGCTGGCTGCCACCCCTAGCGCGATGCCGACGCCTGCCAGAAGGCCCGTCTCCCGAAGGACAATGCCGACGATGTAGGAGCGCGAGGCACCCATGGATTTGAGGATGCCGATCTCGCGAGTGCGTTCCATGACGGCGGTGTACATGGACTGGAAGATGACCATAAATCCGATGACGGCGGCGATGCCGACGACTACCTCCAAGCCGATGTTGAAGCCGGGGAGAGTAGCGGGCGTCATGACGGAGAGCCACTCCTCTGTGGTTTTAACGTCGTAGGTCTGCATGCCGGGAGTGGCAAGAATGGCCTTCTTGACATCATCTTCGTACTTCGGTGGGTCTTCCGTCCGGATGTAGAAAGCGGTAGCCTTGCCCTCAGTGCCGGTCAGTTCACCCATGGTCTGGATGGGCATGAACTTGCGTCCACCGCGACCATGTTCGACGATGCCACAGATACGGAAGGGGTGGTTGAGTATCTGGATGGTGTCGCCAACCTTCTTACCAGCGCCGGCGTAGTCGTCGACGATAACGTCGTCGGGGCCCTGGAACGGACCGCCGGTGATGAAGACGAAGGGCAGGAGCCCGTTGAAACTCTTGAAGTCGATGCCGTAGATGCTATCTAGGGTGCCGGTGATCTGGATGTTGACGGGGGCGGCGACCTTGATGTGAGGAATCTGGTCGAGAACCTCGGCAACCTTGATGGAGGCCCCGGCGGGGCTCATACCGACGAAATTATTGGTGGTGCTGGGGCGGACGAGCATGTCCATGCCGATGCCGTTTTGGCGGTCTTTAAAGCCATTCAGCTTGCCCATCAGGATGGCCGTGATGGAGAGGATCATGACAACCTCAATAGCGACGGCGAACGCACTGATGACAGAGCGGAGGGGGCGATGGACGAGATTTCCGACTACAAGTTTGTTCATCTAGATACCAGTGTATTTGAGAGACAGAGACTGGACGCTCGAAAGAGAGGGACAAAGCCGTTTCGGCCAAGGCAAGGACAGGTAGTATCAGCTGGAGTACCTCTCTTTGACTCTGGGGTCGAAGGCGGCTATCTTTCTGTAAAGAATGCTCTTTAGCTTGACGAAAGCGTCGCGGATGGGTTCCGTGGACGCGGATGGCGAGGGGATGGGCCAGTTCGGGGAGGAGTTGCGGCGAGAACGAGAGGACCGGGGGGTCTCGGTCCAAGAGATCTGTGCGGTCACAAAGGTCTCGTTGCGCCATGTCGAAGCACTGGAGGCCGGGAGATTTGGCGAGCTTCCAGGCGGCGTGTTCCGAAAGGGGATCGTCCGCAGCTACGTAGGAGCCATCGGCCTCGATGAATCGGTCTGGGTCGAACGCTTTGAGGCCAGCCTGCGCGAAAGCGGTGCCTCGACTCCGGAGGAGCAGGACTGGTCAGAGTTTGCTGAAAATGTGAGAAAAAACCGGGCGACCAAAGGGCCGACGACGGGGCTGCGCTGGCTGGGCGTCGTGATGATGCTGGTTGCGCTGCTGGTTTGCGGGTGGCTGGTCTGGAAGTTCGTGCTGCATGGCAGGCTGTCCTCGATGGCAGCCCCGCAGAGTGTGGAGCGACAGTGGGACAGGCGCTCCGAACAGCTCAAAACGTAGCGCTATACATCGTTACAAGTGGCTTGTGTCGCGCATCACCTTCCTCGAGGTGGAACGTACCTGGGCGCACGATGCCTGGAACTATCGATAGCGGCACCGCGTACTTGACAAGGTAGCGGTCCGGGCGTAAAAAATGCTCTTCACTGTCTATTCATCGTGCGTTCTCGAAGGCAATCGTGTGCCTTTGGCTCTTTGATTGGGCTTTTTCGCGGGCGCTGCGATGAACGACGGACCAATCGAAACATAAGCCGACATAGTGCGGCGAGCGGTTTGAATTTTTAGGAGACCAGATAAATGAGCAGATTGGGATTGTGTATACGCTCTGCGGTGTGGGGATGTGTGTTGGCGCTGTCTTCCGTGATGGGCCATGGGCAGGAAGTTTCAGGCAGCATCAGCGGCACGGTTGAAGACCCGACCGGGGCGAGCGTGAAGGGTGCGGCTGTCACACTGACCAATACCGACCGCGGCCAGGATGTGCGGACACTAACAACGAATGGAGCGGGCTTTTACACGGCGACTTCGCTACCACTGGGAACCTACACAATCAAGATTGTGGCCGCCGGGTTTCAGAGCTCTTCGGTGACTGGCCTGGTGTTGCACGTCGACGATAAACTGACGGTGAACCAGCAGTTGAAGGTCGGCAGCAGCGACCAGAATGTGACGGTGACGGCGGACGCGTTGCGGGTCAATCTAGAGGATGCGGCAGCAGCCGGACTGATCAACGGGACGCAGGTCCGGGAGCTTGTGCTCAGTACCCGCAACTATGAACAGCTGTTGAGCCTTCAGCCGGGTGTTGCTTATACGGGTGCGACCGACCAGATCTATCTTGGCCCGACCAATCCTCTGGGTGGTGCGAATACGGTGGCATTCTCGGTGGGCGGCCAGCGTACCAGCGCGAACAACTGGACAATCGACGGTGCCGATAACGTTGACCGCGGATCGAACCTGACGCTACTCGCCTTTCCCAGCGTGGATGCAATTGCCGAGTTCAAGACGCTGCGTGGAACCTATTCGGCGGAGTATGGGCGCTCTGCGGCCGGCCAGGTGAACGTTGTAACGCGATCCGGAACGAACCAACTCCATGGCAGCGCGTATGAGTTCTTCCGGAACGATATTCTGCAGGCGAACAACTACTTCAATAACCTGACGGCAGCCAAGCGTCCCCCGCTGCGGTACAACGATTACGGATACACCATCGGCGGGCCGGTTGTGATCCCAAAGGTTTATGACGGTCGCGGCAAGACCTTTTTCTTCTTTTCGCAGGAGTTTCGTCGCGTCATTACCTATTCGCCCGTCGCCTTATTTGTTCCGACGGCTGCGGAACGAACGGGAAGTTTCCCGGTTGCGATCTGCGGCAGCGTTAATTCGGGTGGCACCTGTAACAACGCGGGCACCACGCAACTAACTGCCATTTCGGCAACCGCACAAGCCTACCTGAAGGATATCTTTGCGAGCGCTCCGTTGCCGAACCCGGCCGCTGGTCAGGACCAACATCAATACACCTACAACGGCCGCAACGTCTTCAACGACACGCAGGAGTTTGTGCGGGTCGACCAAGCCTTCGGACAAAAGATCAACGTCTTCTACCGCTATCTGCACGACAGCATTCCGACGCAGGAGCCCTTTGGCTATGGCAGCGGATCTACAGGCTTGCCGGGCGTGCAGAACACCCAAACGAAGTCGCCTGGAACGCAGCAGCTGGGTCATGTGACCTACGTTGTCAATTCGAAGCTGCTGATCGATGGCGGCTATGCGTACTCCTTTGGCTCCATTCAAAGCGTCCCGGTTGGTCTGGCTGCGCTAGCTAACTCTCCGGATATCAAACCGACGCTGCCCTACGCCACTACGCTCGGCGTGATTCCGAACCTTGTGTTTACCAACCTCACGGGCATCAACAATGCCGGCATCTACAACGACTACAACCGGAACCATAATGTCTTCGGCAATGTGACCAAGGTGCTCGGCAACCATACGATCATTGTGGGCATGTCGTTCGACCGCTACCAGAAGACGGAGAATGCGACCGGCGGCAATGCGGGCACATTTACCTTTACCGCGACGACGGCGCAACTGCCCGCTGCTACCAAGGCGCTGAACAATGCTGACGCTCTCTTCTATCAGAGCTTCGCAAACTTCCTGACGGGCACGGCTACCGGTGGTTATACGCAAACCTCACAGGCACGCACACCGAACCTCCATGCAAATACCATCGAGGCGTATGTACAGGACAACTGGAAGGTGACACCGCGGTTGACGCTGAACATGGGCGTTCGCTACTCATACTTCGCGCAGCCGACCGACTCGAGTGGGCTACTGTCAAACTTTCTCCCTTCTACCTATGTCGCTGCGAACGCACCGACGATCTCCTCCACTGGCAAAATCTGCACGGCGACATGCGTGGTCAGTCCAGGGCTCGGCAGCGGTCAACCGAATCCTAACTTCGATCCATTGAATGGATTGGTCTATGTGAATGCTGCGGTCGGCCATGCGTCGCCCTATGGAAACAAGGTTGGGCAAGCGGACACGAAGAACTTCGGACCGCGTGCGGGACTGGCATTCGATGTGTTCGGTGACGGCAAGACGTCCTTCCGCATGGGTTACGGCCTGGCGTTCGATGCAACTCTGTTCGGCGATTATGAGATTAATGCCTTCAACAACCCGCCGCTCACCCAGGCGAGCTACACGTACACGTCTCTGGACAATCCAGCAAGCGGATCGGGGGTTGCGGCCGCGGTGACCGGACTGCCAGCTATCTACTCGGAGTCGGAGCATTTCCACACGCCTTACGCGCAGCAATACTCAGTGGACATCCAGCAACAACTGACTCCCAGCCTGACTTTGGATGTGGGCTACGTGGGCAGCCATGACACGCATCTGCTGGGTTACATCGACATCAACTCTCTGCCAGTCGGCGCGGCGAAGGCGGCGGGGATTTTACCGGCAGGCGGCTTCGTTAACTCGACGCAGACCAACACTGTCAACCAGATTCGCCAGTTCAAGGGCTATGGCGGAATGACCGCCGACGATACGATCTTCAGTTCGAACTACAACTCACTACAGATTGCGGTGAAGAAGCGATTCAAGGGTAAGAGCCTGATCGATGGCAATTACACCTGGCAGAAGTTGCTGACGAACAGCCCCGCAGACCGTAGCGGCGCTCCGCAGGATCAGTTCAACATCCAGCAGGAGTACGGGCGGAGCGTTCTGGATCGCACGAACTATGCCACGATCGATTTCGTGTATGACCTGCCGTTCTTCCACGACCAAAAGGGTCTGGTTGGCCGTGTGGTGGGTGGATGGGAGGTATCCGGCATCGTCGCTCTGAACTCCGGACTGCCGATCACAGTTGCGGCCAGTTCCGGTGGGACGATCAACGGCGTGACCATGGCCGATGTGGGTGGACTGGGCATCATTGGCACGAGTATTGCAGGCTTGCGCCCGGACCAGATCGCCAATCCGCGCAATGGCACTGGGCTGAAGACGCGGCAGAAGTGGTTCAATACGGCGGCATTTGCCGCGCCGAGTGCAGCGCTCGGAATCCCCGGCAATGCGAGGCGCGGAACAATCATCGGACCGGGCTTCAATCGCGAGGATCTTGGTATCTTCCGCGACTTCCGTATCTTCGAGAGCCTGAACTTCCAGCTACGAGGCGAGGCGTTCAACGTGCTCAACCACACCAACCTTGGGCCTCCCGCCGTCACGGCCACGACATCGTCGACGTTCGGAACGATCACCACGGCACGGGAAGCGCGCATTCTGCAGATTGGCGGGAAGCTCAACTTCTAGCTGTCCGCAGTAGAGTAGCTTGACGGCGCCTGTCCTCTGGACAGGCGCCGTTCTTCTTTGGATTACCGCTCAATGCGAGATCTTGCCGTTCAGAGTGAGAAAGGTACGGTTGACCGATGGCTTTGCCGGAGGGTGTGAAGGGTAGGTAAAATAAAGGGATTGATTTCTGCTCGGGGCTAAGTGTCCCGTTCAGGTACTTCTAAGGAGTAGTTTTGGCGACACGCGATAAGTTTCTGTTCACGAGTGAGTCTGTAACCGAAGGGCATCCGGATAAGATTGCCGATCAAATTTCTGACGCGATTCTGGACGCCTGCCTGGAGCAGGACCCCTACAGCCGGGTGGCGTGCGAGACCTTGACCTGCACCGGTCTAGTGGTGATCGCCGGTGAAATTACGACGAAGGCCTATGTGGACTTCCAGAGCCTCGTGCGTGGAACAGTTGCAGCGATCGGTTATGACAACGCGCTGTATGGCTTCGATTCGAATACCTGCGCGGTCATCTCGACGATCAACAAGCAGTCGGGTGACATTGCCATGGGCGTGGACACGGGTGGAGCAGGCGATCAGGGCATGATGTTCGGCTATGCAACCAACGAGACCCCAGAACTGATGCCGACTCCGATCTCGCTGGCGCACAAGCTGGCGCAGCGGCTGAGCGAGGTCCGCAAGAGCGGCCTGATGGCGTATCTGCGGCCGGACGGCAAGAGCCAGGTGACGGTCGAGTATGACGCCAACAACAACCCTGTCCGCGTGGATGCGGTCGTCATCTCGACGCAGCACGCCGAGAACATCGGTAACGAGGAGCTGCGCGCCGACATCCTGAAGAACGTGATTCAGGCTGTCATTCCGGCGAAGCTGCTGGATGCGGACACCAAGTACCACATCAACCCGACGGGCCGATTTGTCGTCGGTGGACCGATGGGCGATACGGGTCTGACAGGCCGTAAGATCATCGTCGATACCTACGGCGGCATGGGCCGTCACGGCGGCGGAGCCTTCAGCGGCAAGGACGCGACGAAGGTGGATCGTTCGGCTGCCTACATGGCGCGCTATGTGGCGAAGAACATCGTAGCTGCGGGTCTTGCCGATCGTTGCGAGGTGCAGTTGGCCTATGCGATCGGCGTGGCCGAGCCGGTGAGCGTGCTGGTCGAGACCTTCGGCACGGGCAAGGTGGACGAGAGCAAGCTCGAGGAGTTGGTCCGCAAGAACTTCTCCCTGACGCCGAAGGGCATCATCGAGAGCCTCGACCTGCGTCGGCCGATCTTCAAGGCGACAGCAGCCTACGGGCACTTCGGCCGCAAGGGCGAGGGCTTTACTTGGGAAGCGACGGACAAGGCCGCGGCTCTCAAGGAGCAGGCGGGCGTAAAGGAACTGACCGCGAAGTAGTTTTCTGCGAGTCGCAGTTTGTAGCACAAGGGCAGGCCGATCGGTCTGCCCTTTTCTCTTGCTATCCAGCGGGGATAGCAGGATAGACTGCGTTATACGGCAAGAGTGCATCTCATGGAACTATTCCCTGCTTATCTGAGAAGGGTTGTGCAGATGCTCGTTAAGACTGAGTACGATATTCAATTTCAACTGGCGCAGCCGACCGCAATGGTAGCGATGCTGCATCTGCATCCCTCGCTGGAATCGCGAGTCCGCTCGGGCAATGAGCTTGTTGTCGAGCATGTCGAGGGCGAAGTAAAGACCAAAGTGCCCTCGCAGATGTACCTCGACAGCTTTGGGAACCGATGCACACGGTTCGTGGCACCATCCGGCAGGGTCAGGCTGACTGGTACCAGCACCGTTGCAGTGGTTGATGAGGCAGACCAGATCTACGCGAGCGCCCAGCAGGCGGATGTGCAGGATCTGCCTTCAGAAGTACTACAGTTTCTGCTGCCGAGCCGATACTGCCAGGTGGACCAGTTTGGCCCGATCGCGCAGGACCTGTTTGGATGGATGACGCCAGGATGGACGCGGGCGTCGGCGATTCGAGACTGGGTGCATGAGAAGGTGGCGTTCAACTACAAGACGGCACGCCCCACGAAAACGGCGATGGACGTCTTTAGCGAGCGGATCGGCGTCTGCCGCGACTTCCAACATCTGGCGATCACGATGTCACGCTGCCAGAACATACCGGCGCGCTATGTGACCGGATACCTGGGGGACATCCGCAGCCCTTATAGCGGGGCTGGAGACTTTAGCGCGTGGTACGAGGTCTTTCTGGATGGCCGCTGGATGACGATGGACGCGCGGCACAACAACCCCAGGTATGGACGGGTGTTGATGGCAACGGGCCGCGATGCGGCAGATGTGGCCATCACGACCTCGTTCGGCAATGCGGACCTGATGCATTTCTACGTCGAAAGCACCGAGATACTGGAAGACGGGACGAGGGTTCCCGCTCTACCAGCCGTTACGCCGGTTCAGTTGCTTGCCGGCTTCGAGGTGTAGAACGTATAGGCCGCAGTATAGGGGACTCGTGCGAGCTCTCCCTGATGGGCGGCGTCGCATCCGGTGACGGGGGCGATGCCACCATGCGTGTCGGAGCGGCGGATGAACTCGACCGTGGCAAGAATACCGGTGCGGGCTGGGTTTACAGCCTTGAGGAGCAGCCAGGGGATACTGCCCTGGTCGGGGGCATTGGATTTTGCCGTGAGTACCCCTTGAATCGAGCTGCCGTCCTCATAATTCCATACTGGACCGTCGCCATGGGTGCCCACCTCTCTGTCGGTCGCATCGAAGAGCCGGGCTGCGGGTGCCTGAAAGACCCACTGAAATACGCCGTTCGGCTGCTGACAGACGTAGACCTGGGACCCTTTGCCCTCCACGGTCAGCACAGCGTGCTGGTTCGATGGCGGCTGGGTCGCGTCGGGAGCCTGGGCCTGTACAACATATGTCAGAGTGAGGCAGAGGAGTCCGAACAGGAACTTTCGAGCTGAACGAACGGGACTAGTTGGACATCGCATAGCTTGAGTTTAGCTTGAGAACCGCTCGTTGTTGAGTGCCTCCTGTTGGAACGACATCGATGTCACGAACCGGAGTGTGGCGTCTAGTAGGCACGGTGGAAGATACTGAAATGACGATGAGCGCCGTAAAATCCGTACCAAGTCTCTTTCCGGGTAAGCAGTGGCAGCAGGTGCTGGAGCGCGATGCAGCCGCGGACGGGCAGTTTTTCTATGCCGTCAAGTCGACCAAGGTTTATTGCAAGCCGAGCTGCCCCAGCCGCCGGCCAACACGCAAGAACGTAACCTTCTTTCCGACAACCGATGCAGCTCAGTCGGCAGGATATCGCGCGTGCCTGCGCTGCGAGCCGGACAGGACGACGGCCAAACCCGATCCTCAGGCCGGAGCGATCGCGGCGGTAACGGAGTATCTGAAAGAACATGCCACAGAGCGAACCAAGCTCGCACAGGTAGCGAAGGCTACTGGAGTTGGGCGGCTGACGATTCTGCGCGGCTTCAAGAGGGTGCTCGGAGTGAGCCCCGGACAGTACGCCAAGGCGCAGCGGATAGACAGCTTCAAGAAGGGGCTCCGCGAACCAAAGAAGAAGGTGACAGACGCGATCTATGAGGCTGGGTATGGCTCCTCGAGCAGACTGTATGAGAAGAGCAACGCTTCGCTGGGGATGACGCCCCGAGTGATGCGCGAGGGCGGTGCGGGCCTGGTGATTCGCTACTGCACGGCGGCAAGCCCGCTGGGACGGATGCTCGTTGCGACGACCGATGTGGGGATCTGCAGCATCACCTTCGGGAAGGATGACGCGGAGCTGGTGACGGGGCTGCGGGAGAGCTTTGCAAAAGCTCAGCTTGTGCCAGCCAAGGGCAATACAGGATGGCTGGCGGACGGCGTGGCGTTTGTCCTGAGCCAACTCGGGGAACACCCGCTGGCAGCGACGTTTCCACTGGATGTGCGCGCCACGGCCTTCCAGCAACGGGTCTGGCGAGCATTGCAGGAGATTCCACGAGGACAGACTCGGAGTTACTCCGAGTTGGCGTTGGCACTCGGACAACCGACGGCTGTGCGGGCCGTGGCGGGAGCCTGTGGCTCAAATCCGGTTGCGCTGGCGGTTCCCTGCCATCGAGCGGTAGGAAAGGATGGCAGCCTGACAGGCTACCGCTGGGGCGTTGAGCGGAAGAAGAAGTTGTTGGAGGCTGAGGCGAGATAGACGCGACCGTTTCGGCCCTCTACGTAGGCAAGCCACGAAGCCTTATCCGATATGATCGAGATAGAAATCTACCCAGCTCAATAATGTTTTCGATGGTGAGGGATGCGGAAGGCGACAAGCGGTTTTGAGAATATTTTCTTCCTGTGCGTCGCGATCGTGATTCTCTTTGCGTCCGTTGCTGCAGAGCTCCTGCATACCCGCATCCATTTTCACAACGATCGGGTCCAGTATGGGATGGATCATCTTCCGGTTGCCTTGTTCTCGGTGTTTTTATTCACCGTTCTTGTAGGCGTTCTGCCTGCGTTCCTGTCCAGATGGATATCCCTGGAGGAGAAGCCCACTTCCTTCTATGTGGCGGCAATCGTCGTTCTCTTCTGCATCTTCTGGCTCCCGGTCTTTCTCTCTGGCGGATTCGTCGAGGACGACTGGATGCTGCTCTCAGCAGCATCGATAAGAAAGATCATCTACCTTCATCCTGCCTATAGCTGGCATGCGCTCGACTCCGTCGATGGCAACTTCAGACCCCTTGGCACCGTGCTCTACTTTGCCTTCATGTTGAAGCTCTTCGGAGTCCACGCGCACGCCTTTCTTATGGGCAACTTCATCATTAATTTGCTGGGTAGCCTCATCGCTTTCTTTATCGTTCGCGAGTTGGGGTATTCCAGAGTCGCCGGGGCAGCCGCCTCGATGATTTATATCTCACGCGATCTCATCTATACCGAGAATGCCTGGGTAGCAGCTCTCGGGGATGCTACTGCCATCCTGCTGTGCGGGCTTACAGTCCTTGCCGTTCTCAGAGCGATGAAGCAGCGCGGCCTCTCTGCTTTTGTATATCACGCTATCGGGTGGGGTTGTTTCTGTCTTGCGACACTCGCGAAGCAGAGCTCTTTTGCTGCTCCAGCCATCGTTGCCATCCTTCTTTTCATGCGCCCGGGAGACGTGCCTGTCCTCTCTCTTGGCCGTCGAGTAAAGGATGCGCTCATCGCACTTCTGGTCTATGGTGGAACGGCGGGAATCGTCTTCTATCATGCAAAAATACTCTTGCAGACAAAGACTCCGTATCCTCTTACGCTAGGTTTCGATGGACTTGTCAGCACGTTCGCCTACGTGACCTGGTACTTCGCCACTATCGTATATCCAAGCAAGAACGGACTCGCGATTGCTCTTCCAATCGTTGTAGGGCTGGCTATCGTAATTGGTCTGGTAGTCATCGTCCGGCGAGTTCCACGTGTGCTTGGAGACAGACCGAGAGACGTTGTCTTCCTCCTGCTGGCAGCTCTGGCATCCCTTAGCCTCCTTATACCGTTAGGGGCACGCGTCACGTCGTATTACGGTTCGATGTTCGCGTTTTGGCTCAGCATTGCACTGGGCATCGCTCTGACACGCTTTGGCACTGTCCGCAAGGAGAACAGGCCTGCCCGGATCGCTTGCTTTGTTTTCTGCCTGCTTGTCGCTGTTGGATTTCTCGATGTACGCGTCAAGCAGACGGCGCTCATCCCGTCCGGCGGGTATATCTGGGGGACATTCGGGATGGACCGCGAGCGATCCCGGTACGAACAGCTATCGACCGTGCTCTCAAAATCTCCCCATAGCGACACGCTGGTCCTGGTTGATTTTCCAGCATACCCCAGCTACTACGCCTCAATGGCTTTCCTGATTGATCCAGCCATAAGACGAATTTTGGCCTACGACAGCACGGCAAAGACGTACCTTGCCAACGATCTGCAGGGAGACCGGCCGAGAGATGAATTCGACGCCTTGAACGATACAGGTGCCTTCAATTGGAAGGTGACCATGAGCCCTTCGGACGCCGCCAAAACGATCTCCACAGAGAAGGCCGCCTGGATCAGGTTCAGCGACAATAAGATAGAGCCTTGGCACCCAATTGGGACACCGTGAAGGGGTGAAGGCGGCTTTGGTCCGCCTAAAAATGCGCTCCAAGAGTTGACGTTCACGGCCTGTTATGGACCCTCGAGAGGGGCCCTGGATGGTATTCTTGGCTGGATTGTGGAATGTACAGAGATTGGATAGGGGTGCAGCGAAATGGGAACAGCGACGATCGATAAAGTGGCGGTACAAGAGGTAGCAGCAAAGTACAAGGTTGCGGATATCGGCCTTGCGGAGTTTGGCCGGAAGGAGATCGATATCGCCGAGCAGGAGATGCCGGGTCTGATGTCGATCCGCAACAAATATGCTGCCGATAAGCCTCTGGCAGGAGTCAGGGTGACGGGCTCGCTGCACATGACGATCCAAACGGCCGTGCTGATCGAGACGATGGTGGCGCTCGGCGCCGATGTCCGCTGGGCTAGCTGTAACATCTTCTCGACGCAGGACCATGCAGCAGCGGCGATCGCGGCAGCTGGCGTTCCCGTCTTTGCCTGGAAGGGCGAGACGCTCGAGGAGTTCTGGTGGTGCACGAATGAGTCGTTGAACTTCCCGGATGGCAAGGGCGGTCTCCTCGGCCCCCAACTGGTCATTGACGACGGTGGCGACGTCACGCTGCTGATCCACAAGGGCGTCGAGATGGAGAAGGGTGACAACTGGGTTAACTCGCCTTCAGGCTCTCACGAAGAGGATGTCATCAAGGCCCTTCTGAAGAAGGTGCATGCTTCGAATCCGACGCGCTGGCAGGATGTGGCGAAGGATTGGCGCGGCGTCAGCGAAGAGACCACGACAGGCGTTCACAGGCTCTATAAGATGTTCGAGAAGGGCACGCTGCTAGTACCCGCGATCAACGTAAACGACTCCGTGACGAAGTCGAAGTTCGACAACCTGTATGGCTGCCGCGAATCGCTGGTGGACGGCATCAAGCGTGCCACCGACGTGATGATTGCCGGCAAGGTCGCCGTCGTCTGCGGGTATGGCGATGTCGGCAAGGGCTCCGCAGCCTCGTTGCGCGGACTTGGAGCACGGGTCATCGTCACCGAAATCGATCCAATCAACGCGCTGCAGGCCGCAATGGAAGGCTACGAGGTGACAACGATCGAAGAGACGCTCGGGCGCGGGGACATCTATGTGACCTGCACGGGCAATGTCGACATCATCACAGTCGAGCACATGAAGCGGATGAAGGACCAGGCGATCGTCTGCAACATCGGTCACTTCGACAATGAGATCCAGATGGAGCCGCTGAACGCGCTGAAGGGTGTCACAAAGCTGAACATCAAGCCGCAGGTCGACAAGTACACCTTCGAGAGCGGCAACAGCATCTTCGTTCTGGCAGAGGGACGGCTGGTGAACCTCGGTTGCGCGACAGGCCACCCGAGCTTCGTCATGTCGAACAGCTTCGCGAACCAGACGTTGGCGCAGCTCGACCTGTGGAAGAACAAGGACACGTACAAGGTCGGCATCTACATCCTGCCGAAGAAGCTGGATGAGGAGGTCGCCCGGCTGCACCTCGAGAAGATCGGCGTCAAGCTGACGACACTCTCGAAGAAGCAGGCCGACTATCTGAGCGTTCCGGTGGAAGGCCCTTACAAGGCAGAGCACTACCGGTACTAGAAAGCACTCTCACGGAAGTAAACAGGGCCGCCGAGATGATCCGGCGGCCCTGCCGCTTTGTGTAGGTTGGCGGTCAGCTCACAGGATCAGCATCGATCGTCGTGATGACCTGAACACTGGGCGTGATGAAAGGCTGCGGATCTACGAGGATAAGGCTGCGGGCAGACCCATTGACATAGTTGATCTGAGTGCCTGTGTGGAGAGTGACCGCCCCGTCCACGGGGACGGTTCCAGCAGGCAGCATGATGACGGTAGAGACTCCGTTGGATATACCGAGGTAGCCGGTGTTCGCTCCGAAGGCAAGGTTCGTGACGAGTGGGTTGACTGAGGTAAGTTTCTGCCCGGCGGGAACCAGGTAAACGTCCACAGCGCCGGTCCGCACGGCCTGATTGATGAAGCGGATCGCGGGAAGGCCGGAAAGAGACGGCTTAATCTGGTCAGGAATGACGAGCTGCTGCAAGCTGGCGGCTGGATTGTTGATCAGCACGGTATACTGGGTCGCTGCGCTGAAGCTCCCCTTGACCGAAGAGAGCACCTGCCTCGTTCCTGCGGAGTTCACCGTAAAGGTGTGGCTGCCCGGGTTTAGCGGGACATAAGAGGTCACGGTGCCGAAGCTGAGGTTGTACGCCAGCGCAGTGCTGCCCTGGTAGATATCCACTGCTGGCGCGTCCGGCGAGAGGTCGATGACCCGGACCTGAGCGAGGTTGGAGGTACTGCTGAGGCTCTGACAGCCCGACAGGATCACCAAGAGAATGCCGAGCACGGTGAGACGCAAGGTCTGTTTCGCGAGATGGGGCGCGGCTGGAGGCATTGGGTCGGGCGGTGCTAAACCTGCGAAAAGGCTCATACCCGCAGCGCGGGAGGATTTCTGTGTCCCTCCCACTTTATTCGCTTTTGAAGAAACCCGCACCGTTTCCCTTCACCCCAGGTGGTGATCGCGCTGGGATGAAGGCGCGGGTTCTGCCCTCATGGAGCTACTTTTTGGGTGCGCGGGCGACGATCTGGTTCTTAATTCCATTGTAGGTGGCGGTCGGAAGGATGCCACGCGTCGTCAACTGGTTCTTCGCTGTGTACGGGCGGCCATCGACGATGCGCTTGGCATAGGCATCGCCAACTCCCTTAAGGGCCTTGAGCTGGTCGGGAGTGGCAGTGTTGATATCAATCAGGTTTGCGTCCGCTATGGCTGCGGCGGGGGCAGCTTTCGCTGTAGAAGCGGTCTGGGCTGGCACGACGCTGGTCGCGATGGCGGCAAAGAGGGCAAAGGTAAGAAGGCGACGGCTCAGGTTCATCATGGGCTGGAAGATCTCCTTTATAGGCAACGTCCGAAGAGTAGAGCAGACGGCAGCCACAAGTAAATAAAATTCACACGCCATAGCCGGAGGTTTCATCTGGCTGTCACTGGGGAGATTGGGGCGGCATTGACATTGCGCGTGACGAACGATATTTTTGAAGCAATGAGTCTTCGCTTGCTCCATCACGGACACCATCACCATCATCACGCGGAAGGCGTGTTGGCGGCTGTGTCCGGTGCGACGATCTAATCTTAGACGCACGACAGGATCTTACGAAGCCCGCTAACGCGAATACCGCGAGCGGGCTTTTTTCTGCTTATTCACGAACGAAAGCAACGACAAGGAACGATTTTCCATGACGATCGATTTTGCGAAGATGGATGGCCTGGTCCCAGGGATGGTCCAGGATGCGAAGACGGGCGAGATGCTGATGCTCGGCTTTTTGAACGAGGAGAGCTACCGGAAGACGCTCGAGACAGGCTACGTAACGTTCTGGAGCAGGACTCGGCAGAAGCTCTGGATGAAGGGCGAGACCAGCGGCAACCGGCTGCGCGTCATCGAAGCAGCGACCGACTGCGACACCGATGCATTGTTGTTCAAGGTCGAAGTGGAAGGCGATGGACTGGTCTGCCACGAGGGCACTGTGAGCTGCTTTACCAAACCGATTGCAATGGAGACGAAGTGATGGCGGAGAAGACGAACAAGCTGAAGCTGGGAATCCCCAAGGGTAGCCTGCAGGATGCGACGATTGCGCTGTTTGAGCGCGCTGGCTGGAGGATCTTCGCGAACGGGCGCAGCTACTTCCCCACCATCGACGACGTCGAGATCGAATGTATGTTGGTGCGCGCACAAGAGATGGCGCGGTACGTCGAGCATGGCGCCCTGGATGCGGGGCTCACCGGTAACGACTGGGTGCTCGAGAACCAGACCGACGTGGAGTACGTCACCAGCCTGACCTACTCCAAGCAGAGCCGGCAGAAGGTGAAATGGGTGCTCGCCGTCCCCGAAGACTCTCCGTTCCATAAGCCGGAGGACCTCGCAGGCAAGATCATCGCGACCGAGCTCGTGGAGTTTACGAAACGCTACTTCGCTGGAAAGAACATTCCGGTCACAGTCGAGTTCAGCTGGGGTGCGACCGAGGTGAAGCCCCCCACACTGGCGGACGCGATCGTCGAAGTCACCGAGACCGGATCGAGCCTCAAGGCAAACCGTCTACGGATTATCGAGACGCTGATGGAGAGCGAGACACAGCTGATCGCGAACAAGACCGCGTACCAGGATGAGTGGAAGCGCGAGAAGATCAACAACATCTCCCTGATGTTGAACGCGGCGATTGCAGCACAGGGGCGCGTTGGTCTGATGATGAATGCGCGTAAGAGCGAGTTGGATGCAATTGTGGCCGTGCTGCCTGCGTTGAACTCGCCTACCATCTCGCACCTGAGCGATGCCGAGTGGGTCGCGCTGAATACGATCCTCGACGAAGCGCAGGTCCGCGAGGTCATTCCAAAGCTGAAGGCCGCAGGCGCCACCGGAATCGTGGAGTACCCGCTGAGCAAGGTTGTGCTGTAACGATTTGAGGACGCGATGAAGCTGGTTCGAACATTTGGACGAGGAAAAGCCACGGCGACTGCGCTGATCGAGACGCTCGAAAAGCGAGGCGCCGTGAGCACGGCTCGCGTTGAGCCCGTGGTGCGGAAGATTCTTTCCACAGTGCGCAAGGATGGAGACGCCGCACTGTTGAAGTATGCGGCGAAGTTCGACGGACTCCTCAAGAGACAACCGCTGCTTGTCTCGCGCGAGGAGATGAAGGCCGCATGGGACGCCACCGAGCCGAAGCTCCGCGATGCGATGCAGACCGCCCAAAAGAATATCCGCACCTTTGCCGAGGTGCAGAAGCCGAAGGAGTGGACAATCTCGCCCACCGATGGCGTGAAGACGGGACAGATCGTGCGACCTCTAGGGAGCGTAGGTTGCTACGTGCCGGGGGGGCGATATCCTCTGCCTTCTACGCTGCTCATGACGACCACTCCCGCGCAGGTGGCGGGCGTGGAGCGGATCGTCGTGTGCTCGCCGAAGCCAGCGCGGGAGACCATGGCAGCGGCATGGCTTGCAGGCGTGACGGAGTTCTATCGGGTCGGTGGGGCACAAGCGATCGCCGCGATGGCCTACGGAACAGCGACCATCGCGGCGGTCAATAAGATCGTCGGACCAGGGAATCTGTACGTCACTGCAGCCAAGATGCTGGTCGCGGATGAGTGCGGCATCGACATGCCCGCGGGGCCGACGGAGATCACCGTAACGAGTGAGACTGGAGACCCTGCAGGTATCGCTGCCGATTTGGTGGCCCAAGCAGAGCACGACCCTGAAGCGCTGGCCGTCCTGATTACCAGCAATGTAGAGCTAGCCGTATCCGTAGCAGCCGAGGTCAAGGTACAAGCCAAAGGAAATCCCATAGCACTACAATCACTGGCCGCGCAGGGTTGTATTTTTGTAACTAAATCGGTTACAGAAGCACAAGAGTTGACGAATCGTCTGGCTCCCGAGCACCTCACGGTTGATACAACAGCAGATCTAAAGTGGGTTCATAACGCCGGGTCGGTGTTTGTGGGAGCCTACACTCCGCAGTCGATGGGCGATTACATCTCTGGACCGAACCATGTGTTGCCAACCGGTCGCGTAGGCCGGGTTCGCGGCGGCCTGAGTGTGATGGACTTCGTGAAGGTCATCACGGTGCAGCAGTACACACGCAAAGGCCTCAAAGAGATGGGGCCGCATGCAATCGCCCTGGCCGAGGCCGAAGGATTGATAGGGCACGCACAAAGCGTGCGAGTGAGGATGCGATGACCATGACGATCGATGCTACGAAGCAAACAGTGCGACCTCGCAAGGCAGTTTTGGAGATGCCCGAGTACCACCCTCCACTGGCCGGGCGCGAAGCGTTGCGGCTGGACTTCAACGAAAATACGATTGCCCCCTCGCCTCGGGTCATCGAGCGGTTGAGGCAGATAACCGCCGAAGGGCTGACGAAGTATCCCGAGCGTGAACCGGTCGAGCAGATCGTCGCGAAGCACTTTGGTCTGGAGGCCGACCAGGTGCTGCTGACGAATGGCGTAGATGAGGCGATTCACCTGATGTGCAACGCGTTCCTGGAGCCTGAGGACGAGGCGCTCATCTCGACTCCGACCTTCTTCATGTACGACGTGAATGCAACCATGATGACCCGCCATCTGCGCAGGGTCCAGGCAGACGCGACGCTCGAGTTTCCCTACAAGCGGTTCATGGATGCGATCAACGAGCGCACCAAGCTGATCATCGTGGCCTCGCCGAACAATCCAACAGGAACCATCGTAAGCCGCGAACACCTGCTGGCAATTGCAGCGGCGGCCCCACAGGCGGTGTTGATGGTGGACGAGGCCTACTTCCACTTCCACGGCAAGTCGGTCATCGATGCTGTTGCCAAGGTGCCGAACCTGGTCGTCGCCCGCACGTTCTCGAAGGCCTATGGACTCGCCAACCTTCGCATTGGAATGCTGGCCGGCAGCGCAGACCTGCTCAAGTACGTGCGCAAGGTAAGTTCGCCGTACAACGTGAATGGAATCGCGCTGGATTGCCTTCCAGCAGCGCTTGCAGACGAAGAATATCTCTTCTGGTATACGGAGCAGGTGCGAATTGGCCGCGAGCGCATGATGGACGGATTGCGAGAGTTGGGTGTGCCCTTCTTTCCAAGCCATGCGAATTTTGTCCTGATGAACATTGGTCCGAAGCACGCGGAGCTCGTCAAAGCTATGCGACAGCGCGGCGTACTACTGCGGGACCGTTCGACCGATCCAGGCTGCGATGGTTTTGTGCGAATCACCATCGGCGTCGAGGAGCATGTAACCCTTGGATTGGCAGCACTGAAGAACTCCCTGAACGAGATTGGATGGAAAGCACAGTGACGACGAAGGCTCTGAAGATACGAACTGGAACGATCAAGCGAAACACGACCGAGACGCAGATTGCGTTGAAGCTGACAGTAGATGGGCAAGGGGTCTACAAGGTCTCGACCGGAATACGCTTCTTCGACCACATGCTCGAGCTGTTTACACGACATGGCGGATTCGACCTGACCCTGACCTGCAAGGGGGACCTCGACGTAGACCAGCACCACACAGTAGAAGACGTGGGGATCGCGCTGGGCGAGGCGTTCGGCAAAGCACTCGGAGACAAGAAGGGCATCATGCGCGCCGGATACTTTGTCATGGCGATGGACGAGACGCTCGCAGTCGCCGCGGTTGACCTGAGCGGGCGTGTCTCTTATGTAGTCGACGACAAGGTAAAGGTGCGGCTCGTCGGCGACTTTCAAAGCGAACTGCTCGCGGACTTCTTCGACGGATTTGCCCGTGGCGCAAAGGCGAACGTACACGTCAAAACGATGTATGGTCGCTCGAACCACCACAAGATCGAGGCAATCTTCAAGGCGTTCGCGCGAGCACTGCGCGGGGCCTGCTCGCGCGACGAGCGCATGAGCGAGATGCTGCCAAGCACCAAAGGCCTGCTGTGATCGCAGTCATCGACTACAAGGCGGGAAACCTGACCAGCGTCGTCAAGGCGCTGCATTACCTCGGAGCATCCGAGGTGGCAGTGACGCAGGACCCCAAAGTTGTGCGGAGCGCGACAAAGGTTGTGCTGCCCGGCGTCGGACACTTTCAAGCGACCCAGCTGCTGACCGATCTCGGACTGACGGAAGCCGTTCGCGAGAGCGTAGCGAAAGGCGCATGGTTCCTGGGGATCTGCGTCGGACTACAGTGGCTCTTCGAGGGCTCAACCGAGGCTCCGGCGACGGCTGGGCTGGGACACTTCCCCGGTTCCTGCGAGCGCTTCCCTGCTCAATTTGAAGGTGTCGAACTCAAGTCTCCGCATGTGGGCTGGAATTCGCTGGATGGCATTCGGGAGGACTCACGCCTCCTGCAAGGCGTGAAGAATGGCGAATTCGTCTACTACACGCATTCATGGCGTGCGCCTGTAGTATATGCAACTGCATCAGTTACAAATTATGGTGGCACGTTTACTGGCGTAGTAGAGCGCGAGAACGTGATGGGCGTGCAGTTCCATCCGGAGAAGTCGAGCGCCGTGGGCTTACAGGTTTTGAAGAACTTCGTGGAGTTGTAGATGCCCTTTCTTTATGAGTTGAAGCTCGATGATGCTCAGCCGGAGTACACGCTGGTGCAGCATCTCGTTCCTCCCGGAACACTTGTCGGAACGGGACAGGCCGTGGCGCTTCTCTCCGATGGCGTGATGGAGTTCCACCTTCCCGCACCGAAGCAGGGATTGCTGGTCGAGTGGCACGTTGGGGATGGAGCGAAGGTAAACACCTCTAGCTCGATTGCGCGAATTGTATGCGAAGGCACTGAGGTTCCCGTCCCGGGAGCTGTGCCGGAACGGCTCGGGTGAGATCATGCTGACGAAAAGAATCATCGCGTGCCTGGACGTGCGAGACGGCCGCGTCGTCAAGGGTATTCAGTTTGTTGACATCGTCGACGCTGGCGATCCAGCCGAACTCGCGCACCGGCACGCAGCCGCGGGCGCAGATGAGATCGTACTGCTCGACATCACGGCGACTCACGAGGGGCGCGGAACGTTGATCGACACGGTCAAGCGGACGGCCGCGTCGCTATTCGTTCCATTCACCGTAGGCGGCGGCATCCGCTCCGCCGAGGACGCTGCCGCCGTCTTCGACGCGGGCGCGGACAAGGTGAGCATCAACTCAGCCGCAATCGTCCGGCCTGAATTAATCGGTGAGATTGGCGCGAGCTTCGGCGCACAGGCGGTCATCGTAGCGATCGACGCACGACGCGGCACCGGTGTCGAAGACGCCGAGGTCTACGTAAGCGGTGGGCGCAAGCCGACCGGGCTGCGGGTCGTGGATTGGGCCCGCGAGGCCGAGGCCCGAGGTGCCGGAGAGATTCTGCTGACCTCAATGGATACAGACGGCATGAGAAACGGCTTCGACTGCGAGTTGACGGCACTCGTCAGTAGCGCGGTACAGATTCCCGTGATCGCCAGTGGTGGCGCAGGCAGCGCAGCACACTTTGCCGAGGTCTTCGGACGAGGCAAGGCAGATGCAGCGCTGGCCGCGAGTATCTTCCACTTCGGCGTCACGGACTCGCGCGAGCTGAAGGCCGAGTTGCAACGGGCAGGAGTCTCCGTTCGACTGCCCTGTTAGATTTTCAAAACACGTGAAAAGAGAGATGAGATAGATGCTGATACCTTCGATTGATCTGATGGGCGGGCGCATTGTGCAGCTTGTGCAGGGTGAGACGCTAAAACTGGCGTTCGACGACTTTGAATATTGGATAGAGCGCTTCTCGAAGTATCCCGTCGTGCAGTTGATCGACCTCGACGCCGCGATGCGCCAAGGCGACAACCGCTCGCTGATTGAGATGATCTGCAAGCGGTTGCCGTGCCAGGTAGGCGGCGGGCTGAAGACTGCGGAGGATGGACAGGCGCTGCTCGACGCCGGGGCGAAGCGAGTGATCTACGGCTCTTCCCTCTTTGGAGCGGCTGGCGTGAACAAGGAGTTCGCCGCCGAACTCAAGAAGGCGCTCGGCGAGGACGCGCTGGTCTTCAGTGTGGACACCAAGGGCGGGCGTGTCGCGGTGAAGGGCTGGAAAGACTCCGTCGACCTGACACCGGAGGAGGCCATGACCTGGCTCGAGGACTATTGCGCGGCATTTCTCTACACGCACGTCGATACCGAGGGCACGATGTCTGGATTCCCCATCAATGTCGCGGCGATTTTGCGGGCGACCACGGCGCGGCAGCTAATCGTAGCTGGCGGCATTAAGGAGCGAGCCGAAGTTGACGCCCTTGATGCGATGGGCGTCGATGCCGTGGCAGGAATGGCCGTGTACTCCGGGGCGATGGAGGCTTAGTTGTCGTTGTCGTTCGCACCGGTCATAGCGTAGTAGCCTCTGCGAGCCTGGACCTTCTGGTCTTTTCCGCAGATGACCTTCAGGTTGCGGAAGGTTCCATCGGTCTTGAGGTTAGTGGGCGTGTAGCTGGCGAGATATTGCGTGCGAAGCTCGTCCTGGATCTGGTCAAATGCGTCTTCTAGCTTTCTCCCGTTATTCCCGACGTTGATGACGCGGCCGCCGGTGTCGGTGGCCAGCTTTTCCATGTCGCGGTCGCCGCTGTATCCCATCTGCAAGCCGCCGTAGAAGCCGCGATCAGCGATGAGGATCACATAGATGATGGCGTTCGCCTTCTGGGCGGCCTCGGTCGCCGTTTTGAGAGTCTCCTGGCTGCCTTGATCACCGCCATCGGTGAGCATTACCAGGATCTTGCGACCGGCCTCCTGGCGGAGCTTGTCATGTGTGGCGAGATAGACGGCGTCGTAGAGCAGCGTCCCGCGCGCCGTACCGTTTCCGGTGACCGAGCCGGTTCCCGCACCCGTATTGATCGATGCCTTCTGGATGGAGCGCCGTATCTCGCTGGGACTGTTGGTGTAGTCGGCTAGCAGATCAACATTGATATCAAAGGAGATAAGGAAGGCCTCGTCCTTCGGGGTGAGGACCTCTTTCAGGAAGCGCGCTCCCGCGTCCTGCTCCAGCGGAAGAACATTCTGCTGACTGCCGCTGGTGTCGAGCAGGATGCCAATCGTGAGCGGGAGGTTCTTTTCCTGCGTGAAGTTCTTGATCGTCTGCGGGGTCTTGTCTTCGTCGATGCTGCAATCGTTCTTGTGCAGATTGGTGATGTAGCCGGTCTTATCCCGCACGGAGAAGTAGAGATTGACGAGATTGACGGTAACCTTCAGCGTCTGGACGTCCTCGCCCGGAGCGGGTTGCGCTGCCGCATTGCTGGCGGGTGGCGGGCCGCTGGGCGAAGGCGCTTCCTGGGCAAGAAGGGAGGCGGGGAGGCAGAGCGGCAGAAACAGAGCGGCAGTGAGAGCTTGGGAGCGCATACCGTATTAGACGACGAAGAGGGCCGATGAGTCAGGTCAAATTGTGAGCTTCTCCAAGACTGGGCCATCGCCGGGAAGAACGCAACGTTCGACTGGCCTGCTGCGTCCAAGTGGTTGAGATCAAAAGTGCGCGTGGAAATCCGAAAAAAGTACAAGTGACGATGCGCTGTTGCACTGATAGTCTTATGGGTGGACGTTTACGGGGGTTTCGCAGGTGAATCATAGTGTATTGGCAGGGGCGGTGGCGTTCCTGATGCTGGGTCAACAGCCGGCATCGCAGGACGTAGCACAGCAGAACGTGGCACAGCAGCAGGCGATTCCAGATGCCCCAAGGCCGCAGGCACTCCCGATAGGACCGATCGCTCCCGGAAAGGGCACGACCGTGGAGTCGAACGGAGACAACGCGCCTACCACTGGGAACACCGCACCTGGCGAACAGGCCCCGGGCACCACGTTGCCGTCGTCTCCGAATCCAGCGCAGAATGTGCATGAGGATGACGGTCCTCCGCCGGATTCGACCGATGCTAAGGCATTTACGCTCGCCGTACAGGTCAACTTCGTGCAGGTTCCGTTCACTGTAAAGGACAAGAAGGGCGGCCTCGTTCCGGGAATCACCTGGCGCGATGTGCGCATCTATGAGAACGGCTTGCGCCAGAAGCTGCAGCTGTTTACCGCCGATCCGTTCCCGCTCTCGGTGGCGCTCGTCATCGACCAGAGCATGACTTTCGACACCATGACACGGGTGAACAACGCCCTCGGTGCGCTCCAGGGTGCCTTCGCTCCCTACGACGATGTTGCCGTCTTCACTTATAACAACGGACCGCAGCAGCAGACGGACTTCACCGGCGGTCAGAGCGCCCGTTTGAACGCGGTGCTGGAGCGCTCAAAGTCGGTCGGGCGTGAGCCTCTGATGCCGCTGGGCGGACCACTCTCGCAGACGACGAACATCAACAACATGAACTTTGATCCGAACACCGCGCCAGTCCGCAACCATCAGGGCATCGAGTTGAATGCGCCTCGCGAAGTGCATACGCTGAATGACGCAATCCTGGCGGCGGCGCAGGCGACCACCAAGGCCGGACCGAATCGACGCCGGATCGTCTATGTGATCAGCGATGGCAAAGAGTACGGCAGCACGGCGAAGTACAAGGATGTCGTGCGCTACCTGCAGACCAACAAGGTTGCCGTCTATGCGACGATGGTGGGCGATCCGACGATTCCCGGTCTGGGCTTTATCGACCGCATTCACCTGCCGTTCCAGATGCGCGACAACATCCTGCCGCTTTACGCGGGAGCGACCGGTGGGCAGATCGACCCCGAGTTCCGGACGCCGTCGATTGCACGAAGCTTCGCCAAGATCGCGGAGGAGGTTCGGACGCAATATACGGCTGGCTACTACACGCACGAGCCCTTTATTGATGGCAAGTATCGCAAGCTCGAGGTAAAGGTGCTGCGTCCAAACCTGACCGTCATCGCCAAGGAAGGCTACTATCCAACGGCCAGCGATGCGCGACCTCGGACGGTTCAGGCTCAGTAGCGCTCACCCCTTACCGAATGTGATGTGTTTAGGATGAACAGTTTGATGCAGGGAAATGTCCTGCTTGCTCTGGCCGCCGCCCTGCTTTGGGGCGGCGGTGATTTTAGTGGCGGAATGGGCGTCAAGACGGTTGGCGGGACGATCGGTGGTGCTCTGCGGATCGTGCTGTTGAGCCATTTGACAAGCTTCTCGGTGCTGCTGGGCATCGCGTGGCTGCGGGGTGATGCGTTTCCGCATGGCGCGGTGCTTGCGTGGGGTCTTGCGGCTGGTGTTGCGGGCGGACTTTCCCTCATTGCGTTTTATATCGCGCTGGCGCGTGGAGCGATGGGTGCTTCCGCGGCGATCAGTGGTCTGCTGGCGGCGGCAATTCCGGCGATAGTGTCGATTGCTGTGGACGGATCGCCGGGAGTGCTGAAGCTGGCTGGATTTTTTGTCGCAGGCGGTGCGATCTGGTTGATTGCGGCAGAACCGGGCGGGGCCGTGTCTGGACCTGATTCTGGGCCTGGAACGCTGTGGCTGGCTGTGGGTGCTGGTGCGGGGTTCGGACTGTATTTTGTGGCGTTGAAGATGGCGGGACCAGCAGGGCCGGTCTGGGCGATGGCAACGGCGAGGATGGGCAGCCTGACGACCTGCTCGCTGCTGCTGGTCGCGCTGTCATTGAAGGGACGAGGTGAGACGGGCATCCGCATTACCTGGACGGCGGTGAGGTGGGTGCTTCTGACGGCGCTGCTGGATACCTCGGGCAATCTGCTTTTTGTGGCGGCGACTCGTGCGGGTCGGCTTGACGTTGCCGCAGTGCTGGCGTCGCTGTATCCGGCGACGACGATCCTGTTGGCGGCGTGGACTCTGAAAGAGCGTCCGACGCGGAGGCAAGGAGTAGGGATGTTGGTGGCCGTAGCGGCGGTGGTGATGATTACGCTTTAGCGTCTTGCCGGATTTTTCCTTTGAGGGGTACCCCCCCCCCCTGATTTTGCTAAAGTCCTTGAATTCAATGGTTTAGTGGACGATAGTCTCGCTAAAGTCGTCTATCCATTGGGGTTACAGGTAAAGTCTTCTTTCTAAATGAGATAGCCTCTGCTGGTGGCGGAGGCTGTGGTTCCTTCTCTTGTTTATTTCTCTATATACCCAGTTTAACTGATTGGGAGAAACTAATGGGCGATTTTATTTGCAGAACTGGAGCGGGTTTGGTGCGTTTAGGGGCTTGACAAGGTTTTTGGGGAGTTGCGGAGGCGGGCATCTGTGGTTTCCCACCCTGCGGCGATAAAGCTGCCGCGAGGATGGGGCACCCGGGATTTGTATCGGGGAGACAAAACAAAAAGATAAGAACAACAGCAGATCCCTACGGGATGACAAGCAAAAGAACAGGCAACGGCAAAAGCCAACCGCAGGTCCTTCGACTTCGCTCCGCTGCGCTCAGGATGACAATTTTTTATGTTGCGGATTTTCGTGACAGGGGGGACTTTACAGTTTGATGGTTTTGGGATCGAGGGTTGGGGAGGGGTAGTCGAGCTTCAAGCCCTTCAGGGCGTCGACCAGAATCTCTGAGATAGCGATATTGCGATACCACTTGTTGTCCGCTGGAATGACGAACCACGGAGCGTGCTTGTGGCTGGTGGCGGAGAGTATGTCGTTGTAGGCGCTCTGGTACTGGTTCCAAAACTTGCGCTCCTCGAAGTCCGCCGCTGAGAGCTTCCAGTGTTTGTCGGCGTCGTCGAGACGGGACTGCAGGCGAGCGGTCTGTTCTTCGCGGGAGATGTGCAGGAGGAACTTGAGGATAATGACACCGTTGTCGGCCAGGCTGCTCTCGAACTCGTTGATATCTTCGAGGCGCTGGCGCATGGTTTTGGCGGAGATCAGCCCGTGGACGCGAGGCGAGAGGACGTCCTCATAGTGGGAGCGGTTGAAGATGCCGATCATGCCGCGCGGCGGGACGGCAAGGTGGGCGCGCCAGAGAAAATCGTGGCGGGTCTCAAGTGGCGTTGGAATCTTGAAGGAGGTCACGTCGCAGCCCTGCGGGTTGACGCCGGAGAAGATGTGCCGGATGGTCCCGTCTTTGCCCGCCGTGTCCATGCCCTGCAGCACGATCAGGAAGGCGTGCTGCTGATTGGCATAGAAGACGTCCTGTAGCGCATCGAGGTGGTCGCGATATTTGACCAGCACCGGCGCAGCCTGCTCTTTGGACTGGAAACCGCCGTCTTCGCGGGCGGAACGATGCGCTAGTCTGACGCGAGTGTTCGGTTTGACGAGGTAGGGCGACTTGAGCTTCATCTCAGTAGCCTTAGATGCAGCATCCTGCAATAAAAAGGCCCACCGGGAGCGAAGGCGCTCTACGGTGGGCCTTTTTCATGAGGCGATGAGGGTCTTACTTTACAGACTCTTCGTGCTTCGGCGCGACGGTATCCGCGGGCTTGTTGACCTCTTCGGTCACACCCTTCATGCCGTCCTTGAAGCCACGGAGGCCTTCGCCAAGTCCCTTGCCGAGCTCAGGCAGCTTCTTGCCACCAAAGAGCACCAGAACAACGACTGCAATAACGATAAGATGTGTCGGTGTAAAAAGTTCGCCCATTTCAACTCTCCCTGCAGCCGGATCGCACAGACGCCAAGCGGCACACTTCATTGTCGCACAAGCGCTATCTTCTGGAAGTACGGTGCAGACGAACAACCAGACGCGTCCCCGACGATATATCCTAAACAGAGACGAACAGTAGAGCGAAAGACCAAGTACCGGAACCTGGAGAACGATGTTGAGATTGAAGACGACTGGAATGCAGCGGATGGCGGTCCATGCGCTGAATGGGATTGTGCTGGCAGGGGCGTTGTTTGCAGGTTCGGCGATGGCGCAGAACAAGCTCGGACCGGCTGCACCGGTCACCTACGACAACAAGTACGAGCTGTACGGCGGCATCAACTTCATGAACTTTCAGGGTGGCCAGAGCCTGCCGAACCGGATGAACCTCGGCGGCGGAGAGGTGCTGGGAACCTATTGGCTGACCAAAAAGATCGGCCTGGGCGTAGACTATCGCTTCGATGCGGGCACAACGCCTGTATTCCCCAACGCCTACGTCAACAACAGGCCACTGGTGTACCTGAACACGTTCATGGGCGGGGCGCAGTATCGTGGGCCAAAGAACCACTACGCTGCGATCAATTACCACGGGTATGTCGGCGCGTCGGACGGCACCTTCACGTACAGCACAAAGGACGTTCCTGCAGCTTCCGTTCCGGCGATCGGGCTGTACACGAACCGTACCAAGCCGATTGCGGCATTGGGCGGCAGCGTCGACTTCAACCGGTCGAAGAACCTCGCCGTGCGCATTCAACCGGACCTGATCCTGGAGCACTTCGGGACGGAAACACGGGAGTTCTTTTCGATCTCGGGCGGTGTGATCTACCGGTTCGGCAAGAGGTAACTGTAGCTTCAAACGAAAAAGGGTGGCTTGGAGTTGAACTCCAAGCCACCCTTTTTCGTTTATTTTTCTTTACCAGCTATTGCCCTGGTTGCATGAACTCCGGCGAGACCGGGTTCTCGTAGACGGAGTAGTCGCGGGTGACGACGGTGAGTCCGCTGGTCGAGACGAAGTAGTTCTTCCGGTCTTCGTTGGGGTCGTAGCCGATGACGGTGCCGTCGGGGATATGGACATCGCGGTCGATGATGGCGTGGCGGATACGGCAGTGCCGGCCAATGTTGACGTGCGAGAAGACGATGCTCGAGTCAACGTCGGCATAGGAGTTGACGCGGACATCGTGAGAGAGGACGCTGTTGCGGATGACGGCTCCGGAGACGATGGAGCCGCCCGAGACGATGGAGTTGATGGCCATGCCGGTGCGGCCGGGCTCGCCGAAGACGAACTTCGCAGGCGGGTACTGGTAAGCGCGGGTGCGCATGGGCCAGGACTTGTCGTAGAGGTTAAAGATCGGAGTGACACCGGCCACGTCCATGTTGGCCTCGTAGTAGGCCTCGAGCGTACCCACATCGCGCCAGTAGAGCGCGTTCTGCTTGTTCTCGTCGACGAAGTTGTAGGCCATCATCTTGAACCGTCCGAGTAGGTTGGGCAGGATGTTGTGGCCGAAGTCGTGCTTGGAGTTGGGGTCCTCGGCGTCCCTGATGAGCTCGGGGAGCAGTACGTCGGTGTTGAAGATGTAGATGCCCATCGAGGCGTCGACCATGTCGGGCATGAAGGGCGAGCGCATCTTGGTCTCTTTGGGCTTCTCCTCGAAGCCGGTAACCTCTCCGTTGCGGGCCACCTCGACGACACCGAAGGACGAGACCTCGCTGGGCTTGATGGGAAGAGTCGCAATGGTCACATCGGCGCCCGATTCACGATGTTGCTGAATCATCAGGCCGTAGTTCATCTTGTAGATGTGGTCGCCGGAGAGGATGATGACGTACTTCGGCTCTTCAGCCCCGATCGAATAGATGTTCTGGTAGACGGCGTCGGCGGTGCCGGTGTACCAGTTTTTGCTGACGCGCTGCATGGGGGGAAGGATCTCGATAAACTCGCCGAGTTCGTTCGCGACAACCGGACCCCAGCCCTCGCGGATGTGGCGGTTGAGCGAGAGCGCCTTGTACTGCGTGAGGATGTAGACATGCCGCAGGTCCGAGTTGATGCAGTTGGAGAGGGTAATGTCGATGATGCGGTACTGACCAGCGAAGGGAACGGCGGGCTTTGCACGATCTCGAGTCAAAGGAAAAAGTCGCTCGCCAGCACCACCGGCAAGTAAGACGCCCAACGTATCTCTCATGTTCCGGCTACCTCAAACGTATGAACTATCAGCCAAATCCGTCGGATGCAGAAAACCAGCCCCACGTCTATGAGAACGCGAGTCTATCATGCGCCGCGCAGTAGTTTGATTTTCGATTCGGACAGCATCTGCAATCGTCCGGGGTGGACGGGATTTGGAGCAATTGCCAGAAGGTTCGCGCGGTGGCCGAAAAGGCTTAGGCGTCCGGAGTGTCTTCCTGAGCGTCAGGAATGTCTTCCCGGTCTTCACTCTCGTCCGAGAGGCTGATGCGCAGAGACTTCAGGAAGCTGAGGTCGGTCGAGGTGAACGGTCCGTCCACCTCTTCGGCTTCTTCAGCAGCCTCCGCATCGGCGGACTCGAGGTCGAGCTCATTCAAACCGATCGTGGCTTCCAACATCAGCAGAACATCGAACCCCTGCTCGCGGATGTTTTTGACCACTCCGGCAATATGCTCCGACTCCGAGACGGACTCGTGGATCGCTTCACCGAGCTTCTGTATGAGATTTTTGACGTCCTGATTCAATGCCACCTCCGGGCTGCCCTATATGCAAGTCTAAACCGCGCATCGGGTATTCCCGGCCCAACTTGACCGGCGGGAACGGCATTGCGGGTGCTGCGAAACACAATCTATTCGAAATAGAATACCCTCACTCGGCGCAGTCAGCAATCTCTTCCAGGGGGGCATCGCGGGAGATACCCGTGACTAGGTCACGGTGTGTTGATCCACCCAGGTGGCTTCCGTCCGATGCGTGAGTACATCGACCGGGCGGACACTACCTACCCCAAAGACCAGAAAGCCCACAGCCGCAGCACAGAATCCACCGACCATCCACAGTATTTTCTTCATGACTCTCCTTTTCAGAAGCGCAGTCACTTCTTGGTTGGATGCCGGAGAAGGCATCTGCGTTCTCATCGCACGAGAAGCTGTGGCAGGCGCATAGGGGAACGGCTACACTTCTCTCATGGATTCGGTTCGATTCGGTCGAGCATTGGGCATGGGCGCACGCCACGCGGCGAAGGCGTTGATGACGGCGGCGGACGCTGCGTCAGCTCCCAATCCTTCCACGAGCCGGACATCTGGGGCGCAACCTGCCAGCCCACAGCCGCCAAAACCTGCAGAGGCGCCTCGCACCGGGGCCACATTAGGTCAAAGGGCCGCGCAGACCACAGCACAAGTTCGCCAGACCAAGGAGGGCATTGCGCGTGGGAGCAAGCGGTTCGGTGAGGCGGTCTGGGGACCGTTCGTGAAGCTCTCCGGGGTGCTGTGGCTGGAGCTGACTGGGGTGTTCTTCGGGCTCTTCGTGATGACTGCCGCGATCAATACCTGGAAGCTGCGCGGAGACCTGCATGAGACGGCGCTCAACCACACCGCGCATCAGCATCTTTTCTGGTCGGCGGCGATGACGATCGTCTTCGGTTACTTCTGCGTGAGTAGCTTTGTTCGGGCCGCCCGCCGGGGACGGAAGCAGTAAGCGGCGAGGGCAGCGTAAAGTACCGTCATGTCCGAATCGACTCAATCCAGATCATTCAAAACAAGCTCGGGGATTTTAGTCGATCCCGTCTACGGCCCTGAGAGAGTGGGTGATGGGGAGGCTGAGCTCGGTGCGCCGGGGGAGTATCCCTACACGCGGGGTATCCAGCCGACCATGTACCGGGGCCGGTTGTGGACGATGCGGCAGTACGCCGGAATGGGCGACGCCGAGGAATCCAACCGCCGGTACAAATTTCTGCTGGCGAATGGGACCAAGGGACTTTCGGTGGCGTTCGACCTGCCGACGCAGATCGGGTACGACTCGGACTCGCCGCTGGCTCTGGGCGAGGTGGGCAAGGTCGGGGTGGCGATCGACTCGATCGAGGACATCCAGCGGCTCTTTGAGGGCATTGCGCTTGATACCATCACGACCTCGATGACCATCAACTCTACGGCGTCGATCCTGCTGGCACTCTATGTCGCGGTGGCGAAACGGACAGGGGCGAACGTCAAAAAACTGGGCGGCACAATCCAGAACGACATTCTGAAGGAGTACATCGCGCGCGGTACGTACATTTATCCGGTGTCTCATGCGATGCGGTTGGTGACGGACATCTTCGCGTGGGCAGCGGACGAGGTACCAGAGTGGAATACGATCTCGATCTCCGGCTACCACATGCGCGAGGCGGGCTCGACGGCGGTGCAGGAGGTGGCGTTTACGCTGGCCAACGGCATGACGTATGTGCAAGCGGCGCTCGATGCGGGCATGGAGGTGGACGCTTTCGCGCCGCGGCTGAGTTTTTTCTTCAACTCGCATAACAATCTGCTGGAAGAGGTGGCGAAGTTCCGGGCGGCGCGTCGGATGTGGGCGCGCATCATGCGGGAGCACTTCGGCGCGAAGAACCCGCGAAGCTGGATGCTGCGATTCCACACGCAGACGGCGGGCTCCACATTGACGGCGCAGCAGCCCGAGAACAACATCGTACGCACCACGTTGCAGGCGCTGGCGGCGGTACTGGGTGGAACGCAGTCGCTGCATACCAACGGCTTCGACGAAGCACTGGCGCTTCCGACCGAGCAGGCGGCGCGGATCGCGCTGCGGACGCAGCAGATTATTGCCCATGAGAGTGGCGTAGCGCAGACGGTCGATCCGCTGGCCGGGTCGTTCTATGTGGAGGCCCTGACGGACGAGATCGAACAGCGGGCACAGGCGTATCTGGACACGATTGCCGGATTCGACCGCAACGGACACTATGGAATGCTTCGTGCGATTGAGCAGGGGTACGTGCAGCGGGAGATCCAGAACGCCGCCTATGTGTACCAGCAGGCGGTGGATGCGAAAGAGGCAATTGTTGTGGGAGTGAATGAGTTTGCAAGTGAGGAGGTCGCCGTGCCCATTCAGCGCATCGATGAGGCTCTGGAGACGCGGCAGGTGGAGCGGGTGCGGGCGCTGCGTTTGCGCCGCAACCCTGAGTCCCATATCGCCTCCCTCCACCAAGTCGAAGACGCCGCCCGCAACGGAGCGAACCTGATGCCGCCTATCCTGCACGCCGTCGAAAGCAACGCAACAGTCGGCGAGATAGCCAACGTTCTGCGGAAGGTTTTCGGGGAATACCGCGAATCCGTTACGGTCTAGATTTATGGTGTGAACTTCGGGCTCACCACACCCCGGTAGACCGCCTCCACAGGCTCCATGCGGGGCCTTGCGATTATCGGTCATCGCAGTCGCTTCCCTGCGTCCGAATGCTATCGTTGAAGATTGTGCCGGGATTTTGCAGGCTAAAGGAATAACAGGTATGGCAGAGGCAACGACACCACTCCGCAAGACGGCTTTAAATGCAACACACCGTGCGGCCAAAGCGAAGATGGTCGACTTTGGCGGTTGGGACATGCCGGTTGAGTACTCCGGGCTAATTGCCGAGCATACGGCGGTGCGGACTGCCGTAGGAGTGTTCGATGTGTCGCATATGGGCGACATTCAGCTCCGTGGCCCCGGATCGCTCGCCGCCATCAACGAGCTCTGCATGAACGACGCGTCGAAGCTGGCGGTCGGACAGGCGCACTACTCGGCGATGCTGTATCCGAACGGGACGTTTGTCGATGACGTGATCGTCCACAAGCTGTCGGACAACGACTACCTGATCGTCATCAATGCAGGCACCCGCGAGAAGGACATCCAGTGGGTCCGCAAGACCGTGGGACACATGCCGAGCATCCACATCAACGACTTCAGCGACCAGTACACACAACTGGCCATCCAGGGGCCGCGCGCAATGGAGACGCTGCAGAAGCTGACCCCGGTGGACCTGACACCGATCAAAAACTACTGGTTTACCTGGGGCAAGGTCTGTGGGTTGCACAATGTCATGATCGCCCGCACCGGCTATACGGGCGAGGACGGCTTCGAGATCTACATTCCCTCGGACGAGGCGACCAGCAGCCGGGTGTGGAACGAGGTGCTGGAGGCGGGCGCGGAGTTCGGCATCATTCCCTGCGGTCTGGGTGCGCGGAACACGCTGCGGCTGGAGTCGGCGATGGCGCTCTATGGGCATGAGATCTCGGACACGATCAATGTGCTCGAAGCCGGACTGGGGCGCTACGCGAAGCTGGACAAGCCATCTTTTGTCGGACGTGATGCCCTGCTTGAGGTGCAGAACGCCGGTGGACCAAAGCGCAAGCTGGTTGGTCTGGAGATGGTCGAGCGCGGCATTGGACGCGACGGCTATCCCGTCTTCACGCTCGACGGCACGAAGATCGGCGAGATCACCAGTGGCTCGCCCGCGCCGTTCCTGAAGAAAAATATCGCCATGGCCTATGTGCCGGTCGAGCATGCCGCTCTGGACGGGGAGCTGGCGGTCGAGATTCGCGGCCAGTTGGTAAAAGCAAAGGTCGTTCCACTGCCGTTTTACAAAAGGCCGAAGAAATCCGCATCGCTGTAGCATCTACAATCTAACTATTGGAGAACTGAGCTTATGTCCTACCCCACAGGGTATCGCTACACCAAGGAACACGAGTGGATTGAGGCAACCGGAAAGACCGGTTCCGTCGGCATTACCGATTACGCACAGAACTCGCTGGGCGACATCGTCTTCGTCGAACTGCCGAAAGTGGGCGATAAGCTCGAAGCCGGGGGGTCCTTCGGTTCGGTTGAATCGGTGAAGGCCGTCTCTGAACTGTTTTCGCCCGTCTCTGGAACAGTGACGGAGATCAATGCAACCCTGAACGATGCTCCTGAGACCCTCAACACCGACGCCAACACGGCATGGATTTTGAAGCTCGAACTCAGCGATACAACTGAGCTTGACTCACTGTTGTCAGCAGCCGACTACGAAACCTTCATCAAAGAAGAGACCGGACACTAAACACGATGCGTTATCTGCCCAAGTCCCCTGCCGACCGCGAGGAGATGCTCGCGGATATCGGCGTTGCGTCGATTGATGACCTCTTCTCGACCATTCCGGCCGAGTACCAGCTCAAGCGTGACCTCGACGTTCCCCGCCAGCACGGCGAGTCTGAGATCATCGACCGCTTCCGCGCGTACTCGGAGAACAATGCGACCGGCTATGCGAGCTTCCTTGGCGCGGGTGTCTACCGGCACTATCGCCCGGTCATCATCGACTCGCTCGTGCAGCGCGGCGAGTTCCTGACCAGCTATACGCCCTATCAGCCGGAGATCTCGCAGGGCACATTGCAGGCGATGTTCGAGTTCCAGACGATGATCTGCGAGCTGACCGGCATGGAGATCGCGAACGCTTCGATGTATGACGGGTCGACGGGCGCTGCTGAGGCCGTGATGATGGCTGTCCGTGTCACTGGACGCGATGGCGCAGTCGTCGCCCGCACAGTGCACCCGGAGTACCGCGAGGTACTTGCCACCTACGCGCAACATCAGGAGATTCCTGTTGCTGAAGTTAGCTACACGTCGAATGGTCGTGTCGATCTGGCGGCTCTCGACGCAGCTATCACCAGCGATACGGCCTGCGTGCTGATCCAATCGCCAAACTTCTTCGGGACAATTGAAGATGTCGCGGCCATCGCAGAGATTGCCCACGCCAAAGGCGCGCTGCTGATCGTCTCTATCGCCGAAGCCGTATCGCTTGGCATTGTGAAGCCGCCCGTTGAGGCCGATATCGTCTCGCTCGAGGCGCAGTCGTATGGCGTGGCCGTCGGCTATGGCGGACCGTACTGCGGCGTCATCGCGTGCAAGGAAAAATTCCTGCGGCAGATGCCAGGACGCCTCATCGGAGAGACCAAGGACGCGAACGGCAAGCGCGGGTACGTCCTGACGCTCTCCACCCGCGAGCAGCACATCCGCCGCGAGAAGGCGACCTCGAACATCTGTACCAATCAGGCTCTGGTCGCACTGATGACGACGATCTTTCTCACCGTCTACGGCAAGGAAGGCATGAAGGAGCTGGCCGAGCACAACCTCGCCAAAGCACACTATGCCATGACGACACTGGGTGCGGGCGCTAAGGTGCTGTTCGATGGAGCACCCCGCTTCCACGAATTCGTACTCGACCTACCGAGGAACGCTGAAGAGACGAATGCTACGCTTCTGGGCCACAAGATCATCGGCGGTCTGCCGCTGGCGAAGTGGTATCCGGAGCTAGGACCGAACGCGAGCCTCTGGTGCGCAACCGAGCTGACGACAAAGGTACAGATCGACGCGGCGGCAAAGGGGTTGGCGAGCTAGTGGATCTTTCTTCCATCATCGGGCAGGAGTTGACCGCAGTCGAGTTCGTACACGACTACCTGCAACTTCGTTTCGACGGGCCGCTGCTCACACTGTTCGTCTGGCCGGATGTATTTCGCGAAGAGGGCTCCTACGCTTACGGCGAGCCCGAGTTTCGCAACGTGCTCTGCGCACAGCTTACGGGTAGCGTAACCGCGGCGACGCTCGAAGAGAACGAGGCAATCGAGATTGAGTTCGAGAACGGCGTGATTCTGCGCGCTTCGTTGCGAGAAGAAGATCTGGATGTGCCGCAGGCCGGGCAGTTCTCTGAGTCCGGTCATTTGGGCGACATAACATTTGAGTTTTAGCAGGGACGAGGTTACGAGATGGCAACAACGATAACGGCTCCAGACGCAGCCAGCGAAAAATTTGTCGGCACACCGAAGAAGGCGACGACCCACGTCAACCAGAACGAAGATCTGATCTTCGAGAAGTCGTCTCCTGGCAAGAAGGCTTATCGTCTGGCAGAGTTGGATGTCCCGGCAATCGACGCTGCTTCTCTGCTCGGCGCAACTGTGCGCACTGATCTTGGCGTAATGCCGGAGTTGAGCGAGATCGAGATCGTCCGCCACTTCACGCGGTTGTCTACATGGAACTACGCGATCGACCTCGGTATGTATCCGCTAGGGAGCTGCACCATGAAGTACAATGGCCGCGTCAACGAGGCCGTGATGCGGTTCGAGGGCCTGTCCGAGGCACACCCCTACCAGCCAGAGTCACTCTCGCAGGGCTGTCTCAGCATCATGAAGACCCTCTCCGATGCGCTGATTGAGATCACCGGCATGGACGCGATCACGCTGCAGCCAGCCGCCGGCGCGCACGGCGAGTTCACCGGCATCCTGCTGGTCCGCGCATACCACGAGAGCAAGGGCAATGCCCGCAAGAAGATCCTCATCCCCGACTCCGCGCACGGGACGAACCCAGCCACTGCCGCAGTCTGTGGATATGAGGTCGCCAACCTCAAGTCGAACGCGCAGGGCATGGTCGATATCGCCGAGCTCGAACGCATGGTCGACGAGGACACCGCTGCACTGATGCTCACCAACCCTTCGACCATCGGGGTCTTCGAGAGCGACATTCACAAGATCGCCGACATCCTGCACGCCAAGGGTGCGCTGCTTTACATGGACGGCGCGAACATGAACGCGCTGGTGGGCAAGACACGGCCCGGCGACTTCGGCGTCGACGTGATGCACCTGAACCTGCACAAAACCTTCTCTACTCCGCACGGTGGCGGTGGCCCGGGCTCAGGTCCTGTTGCCTGCAAGAAAATTCTCGAGCCGTTCCTGCCGACGCCCGTCGTCGTGACGCGGGACAACGGCCAGCTCGGACTTGAGTACAACCGCCCGCAGACCGTTGGTCGCGTCCGGATGTTCTACGGCAACTTCGGCATGTTCGTGCGTGCGCTCGCCTATATTCTGGCCAACGGGCCGGATGGCCTGCGCCAGACGACCGAGGATGCGGTGCTGAATGCCAACTACATTCGCGCCAAACTCGAGGGCACCTTCGAGCTGCCGTACACGACGCGGACGCTACACGAAGTCGTCTTCTCTGACCGTCTGCAAGCGAAGAACGGCGTGAAGACGGGCGATATGGGCAAGCGGCTGATCGACTATGGCTTCCACGCGTACACCGTCAGCTTTCCGATGATCGTGCCCGGTGCGATGATGATCGAGCCGACCGAGAGCGAGAGCCGCGAGGAGCTGGACCTGTTGATCGACGCTTTGAAACAGATCGCCCGAGAGGCGGCGGAGAACCCGGAACTCGTCCAGACGGCACCTCACTCGACGCGGTTGCAGCGGCTGGACGAGACGACAGCGGCCCGGAAACCCGTGCTGCGCTGGAAGGCCCCTGCGGCCAAGACGCCGCTGGTACCTGACTCAGCCGCAAAGGAATGGTAGATGGCGTCCGTCTTCCATGACCGGCAGCAGGAGCTCGAAAAGCACGAGTTCATGATGGGCGTAGCTCGTGGGCGGCTGGCCGTGACCATGGATGTGCTGACGGATGCGCTGATCTTGATCGGGCAGCATGGTGTCTACTGCCAGAGCGCGAGGAACCCTAATGTTCCGGCGCTCGACCTGCAGGCTGTGCTCGCCAATATCAATGGAGCGAAGGAGCTGGTCTCGTCCGTGATGGAGAAGCTGCGCGAGGAGCGCGACGCCTCCTCGCGCTAATTTGTACTGCTTACTGGGCGGTAACGGTGACGAACTCGTCGGTCTTTTCCCATTTGATGTGCAGTTCGGTTGCGGCTCCGGTGGTGTGCTCAAAGGAGATCGACATGACCTCTTGCGGCGCGCTCAGCGTCTTGCCAGTCAGCGGAGTGCGGCCGAGATCCTGCTTCTCGTCGTACTCCGTTCCCCATTGGCCGGTCTGCTTGTTGATGATGAGCAGCCACTGGTCGGCATTGGGCAAGGTATAGACGGTGTAGGTTCCGGCGGGAACGTCGAGCGTGCCGATCTTCAAGTTCGTTGCGGTCTTCAGAGTCGTGGCGGGGTTCGCGCCAGTGCGCCAGACCTGGTCATAGGGGACGAGGCCGCCCATGATTTTGCGTTCACGCACGTGCGGAGCGTTGTAGTCGATGGTAACGGCTTTGCCGTCAAGTTGGACGGAGGCTTTGGCAGGAGGGCTAGGCATTGTCTTCGACGAATCGGCCTTCATATCGCCCATCTGGGCGAATGCAGCAGTGCTTAGGAGGACGCTACAAGCAAGCGAGGTTACGGAGCGGAGGAACATTGGGTGGTCTCTCTTTCGGTTTCGTGGCTGCTTCGGTCGTGCTAGGCTTAAAGGTACGCGCCCGTAGCTCAGCTGGATAGAGCGGCAGCCTCCGAAGCTGTAGGTCAGAAGTTCGAATCTTCTCGGGCGCACCATTTCTGTTTCGCTAACCGAATCGTCCCCTAACAACGTGTAAATAGATCCGTTTATAGGTCTGAAGGGTTTCAGATAGGCAAGCGTACCGGGCATACAAGTATGCAGTGTCGTACCTTTCGGTACGAGGAAAGACAGTTCCAATACAGCGACAAGGCAGTGTATTGCTCTACTTGCTTCTCTATGTGTTCTCTCTGCCCCAAATCATGTGGGCGGGAATCTGTGCAGAGTGTGCAAAGGTGCTGCGTCCTGGCTTTCTGAACGGTCGGAAACATAGCCCCGTTTGTGCCAGTGGAATTTCTCGCTCCCCACGCCTAGAAATGAGACGCGGGGAACAATATCCCAATTTGCTCTCGGATAGAGCACTGAACATGTGTTCCTCAATACGCAGACTACTGCGAGGATTTTCCCACAGTTGCCGGCTGCTGAGCTGCACCACACAGCTTGGCTTCCGTCTCTGCATTGAGCTTACCGGTTCCACATAACGTATTAGCTACTTTGGCCGTATTCGCACCATCACCGACCATGTACGGTGTAAAATCCCCGCTCGTCATGTATTCGTGACTATCGCTATCGGGATCTGGAAACCAGAAGACACACCGCACTGCTTCATTCGGGTGCTTCTTGCTTGGATTCCCGCATTTCGCCGCAAACAATATTTGGGTATTCGGCTGCGCCTTATCAAGAAACCATTTATTGTGCACCGTAACCGGCGTTTGGTAGCTAGGGGTAGCCATCGCCGCGAGGAAGCTCGCGCCGCTATTTACAGGCGCTTCGACTCTGTAGTCACCGGAATCCGTATGCAGACAATGAACACCCTGACCACCTTGGTCGAGCTTGGCGTCGGTTGAAGTACGCGACACTGTGACGTCGCTTCCTGTGTGTATGCGAATGGTTTCATCTAGAACCGCAACCAGATATCCAGAGGCATGTTTATAAGTCTTTTGTGCTGACGCTACGGTAACGAGACAAACAACGGCAGATAAAGTAAACGCGAATAATGCACGAAATATCAATGTTTTCTCCTTTTGTTGCGGGAGGAGGATGATAGCACGCGCTATACAGATTACTAAGGGTTATTCAGGTTCATTTGATGAATGGCCACCGCTTACCCAGCAATACTGACAAAGCCATCCATAATCTCGTTCCAATGGGTTCTTGCTAGGCGCACCATCTCCCCTCTTACATTCTCATTCTTCTATACCACTCACCGGGGTGGTCATTAAAAGCGAAGCGGCCCCGGAGTTCTGGGGCCGCTTCGAGTGTTCAGGTTAAGAGTTAGAAGAACAGTTTGCCGGTGAGCTGAATCTGCCGGGGGCCGTAGAGGACGCTGCTGGTACTGGTCGGCGCAGCGAAGGCCAGCGCGCTGGCAGACAGAGGAACAATACAGCCACTAGCCGCGCTTGCGGGGCAGGTGCCGCCGTTGTAGGAAGCTTTGGCTGCGACGTAGGTATACAGGTTGGTGGAGACGCTGAGGATGTTCTTGTGATTGGCGACGTTGAATGCCTCAACAAAGAGTTGAAGCTTGATGCCCTCGTGGATGGTGAAGTCGCGCGAGATGCGGGCGTCGACGTTGTGGATGCCGGGGCCGGTAAAGGAGTTGCGGTGAGCTATGGCGTCTGGAACGCGACCGTTGGTGCCGGAGTTGAAGAGAGAAAGTTCGGCACCTGAGAGGCCGCCGTCGCCGATGGGTGAGGTTGGAGCGCTGGCCATGAGACCGGTAAGCGGCTGACCGGTCTGCGCCGTGAGGGTTCCGGAAACTGTGAAGCCGTTGAAGGTGTAGCGCACGTATTTGTTCTCGGCGATACGGTCGATGGTGGGAGAGGCAACGATGGAGCCTACAAAGCGGCCACGCTCATCGATATCGGAGCGAGCGTACTCCGCGCTGCGACCGCTACGTTTGCCACGGGCGAAGGGGTCGATGGGGGTATCGGTGCCGTTGAAAGTGCCGTTGACGCCGGAGACCTGACCGCCGTCCATGGCTTTGGACCAGGTGTAGTTGGCGAGAATCTCGACACCGTGGCTGATGGGCTTGCGAACGGTGGTAACGAACGAATGATAGTTGCTGTTGACATCGGAAAAGCCGGTGAGAACGGAGCCGGTGTTATTGGAGAGGCGTGCCTTGTAGAAGGGCACCGTGACGATCTGCGGTGTGCCTCCTGCGGGAAGGAAGGTATAGCTATTGGTGACGGCGGATGTCGGGTCGACGTTGGTATCGACGAAGACGGGGAGGCGAAGGCCGCGGTTGCCGACATAGCCAAGAGTGATGGTAGTGTGGAGCGGAAGCTGCTGCTCCACCGTGAGGTCCCAGGACATCGACTCAGGGTTCTTGAAGTTGGGGTCGAGGCCACGAGCGCTGATCGTTCCCAGAGCGAGCCCCGTATTGACCGCCGGAGTGGCTGCGCCTGTGACCTGGTTGATTGGGGCCGGGCCGGGAGGCGTGAACTCGGGGATACCGCCCTGGGGAGCATTCGCAGCATAGGTGCCAGATTGCTGGAAACAAAGGGCGGTTCCCGTGGTCGGGGTACAGGTGCTTCCGGCGCTGACGTAGGGGGTATTGGGATTCTTCAACGCGTTTACGTTGAATTGCTGCTGGTACACGCCGTTCTCGCGCCGTTGAGTGTAGTAGGTGGAGTTGGAGTTGAGGCCATAGAAGCTGCCATAGCCACCACGAACGACTGTTCCCTCGTTGGGGTTCCAGGCGAAGCCTACGCGTGGCTGGATCATCCCCTTGTAGTTATTGATAGTAGAGGTATAGAGCTGGGCGACAGGCGAGGTGGTATTCGGCTTGTCAGGCTGCGGGACGAGCTGAACGTCATAGCGCGCGCCGAGCGAGAGTAAGAGCTTCGGGGTGACCTTCCAGGAGTCTTCGACAAAGCCATCGATGTCCTGGTTCCAGAAATCGTCGGCCCCGGTGTGGGTGATGGGGTCATTGACCTGCGTGAAGGAGTTGTAGTGCCGGCCGCCATTGACCTGATAGACGTCCTGAATCCAGTTGGCGAAGTTGAACTCCGAGGTACCGGTGCCGTAGGTAAAGGCACCGTCGCCTTGAAAGAGGTTCTGGAGCTGCTCGTGAATCAGGTTGAGATCGGCGCCAGCCTTGAGCGAGTGCTTGCCCAGGGTGATGGAGTAGATGTCGGTAATCTGCCAGCGATGTTCGTCTGGGAAGGCTCCGCGGGGGAGAGCGTTGGTCTCGCCGTATGCGGCGATATTCGAGAGCGACATGGCAGGACCGCCGGAGTTAGTGGTGTCAGTCTCAAGATCGCGCGACCACTGGAAGTGGACGACGTTGGCGGAGCGGGCGGTGAGAACAGTCTCGGCGTTGGCAACTAGGAAACGCTCGTGGAAGTCAGCGGTACCGTTCTGGCTGACACCGCCGCTGGTGACGGTGGTGGCGGTGTTGTAGCCGTTGGGCTGGTGGAAGTTCTCCCACAGGAAACTAGCAGAGAGATGTGTTTTTGAGGTTATCTGATAGTCGAGGCGAGGGAAGAAGATGTCCTGCTTGACGTTGCGGCCAAAGGTTCCGAGCTGCTTGGTGATCAGGAAGTTGACTGCGGCTGTGCATTCGGTGGGGCTGATGCCGGGGATGGTGCTGGGGTAACTGTTTGCCAGATAATTCGAAGTACGCTGATCGCAGAGCGCAGCCAGATTGGACACGTTGCTATAGGCGGAGAGGTAGGTGATGGGAGTGATCTTGCGGTAGCCATCGTAGGTGAAGTGGTAGAAGAGCTTGTCCTTGATGATGGGACCGCCGATGGAGCCACCGAACTGGTGCTGGACTTTGACGGGTTTGGCCTTGGTCTGCGGATCGATGGCATTGTAGCCAGGAGTACGGTAGTACTCGTAGACCTCGCCGTGGGTGCGGTTGGTCCCAGACTTGGTGATGGCGTTGATGATACCGCCGGCAGCCTGACCAAACTCGGCGGAGTAGCCCGTGTTCTCGGAGGAAAATTCCTTGATCGAGTCTATGGGATAGACGTAGGGGGCACCGATGGAGCGGCCACGAGCCTCGGAGAAGAAGGCCTGGTTGTTGTTGGCACCGTCGACCAGGTTGGAGTTATAGATGCCTGAGATGCCGCGGAAGCTGATGAGACCCGTGTTGCCGTCGGGGACGACGTTGGGGGTAAGAAGAACGAAATTATCGAAGCGGCGACCGTTGACCGGAAGGTTGCTGACAAGGACCTCGGAGACAACCTGACTGGAGGCAACCCTATCCGTTTCGATCAGAGGGGCGTCGGTGGTGACGACAACGTTGGTGGTCACGTCGGCGGTGCGGAGAGTCGCGTCGACAGTAACGGTGCCACCGACGGTAACGGCGACATTCTTCTGGTCGACCTTGCCGAAGGAGCCGCCGCCGAGGATGACCTCATACTGGCCAGGCTGGAGGAAGGTTGCAGCGTAGTGGCCTTCTCCGTTCGTCGTGACGGTGCGCGAAGCTCCGGTGCCAACATTGGTGATAACGACCGTAGCGCCGGGAATAACGGCTCCAGCTGTGTCGCGGACATCGCCTGCGATGTTGCCGAGAGCGGCGTTCTGGGCATGGGATGGAAGAACCATGGCGAAGATAAGCAGCGCGGTTGACGCGAGGGCATACAGCCGTTTACTGACAGGGATTGTACTCATAAAAACTGGGCTCCTAACGGATAGACACCGGAGACGAAACGCGGTGTGTGAACGAGAGGGCTGGCTGCCAGTGTAGGGTGTTCACCACCCGGGGATGGGTAGCGGTTCGAGTACGGCCAGCACTTTAGGTTTGTATAAGTCTGAGATTGAACGATGCCGTACTTGAAGTCAAGTAAATTGCTTGCGCAAACAGGGGGAAACAGGCTCCGCAGCCTTAACTTACTCTCTTCACTCTGCTCAGTGGAGCTGATCCGGAATGACAGCATACTGAATGAGCAGCTCGAAGGGCACGATCTTCAGCGTGGCTTCGTGGGTTGCTTCGAGGACGATGGGACAGGCCGCGCCTGCCTGTTGCACCTGTAGCCAGCGGGCGGCACAGACACACCAGCGATCGCCCGGCTTCAGCCCCTGGAAGTAGGAGCGCGGGGTGGAGAGATCGTTGCCCAGCGCCTTGGAGGCAGCAAGGAAGGGCTCATCGACGATGCAGCAGATGGTGTGAACACCAAGGTCGTCCGGGCCGGTCTCGCAACAACCAGTGCGATAGTAGCCGGTCATCGGCTCGCACCCGCAGGTAGCAAGCGGCTGACCGAGGACGTTTTTACCCTGAGGCTTGTGCGGTTCGGTACTGGCCATGATCTTCGAAGTCCTTTTGTCTAGTATCCCACCGATTCAGGGAGTCGTCGTCGGTGGAACAGTGGCCGGACGAGCCGGAGCAACCATAGTGATGCCAGAAAGCTTCTTGAGGGCAGCCTCCGGCATAGGTTCACGCCGAATGACGACGCTATTTTTGATCGCGCCAAGTGACATCGTAAGGTAAAAAACGATAGTTTCGCCCGAGGCGGCGTTGAAGGCGATCTCTCCGCTCTTGGCCTGCGATGCAGCGAAGCCCTTGGGACCGGCATTGATCATGTGGGCCCCGGCGTCGAGGGTCAGCGCAACGAACCGGGGGCTCTTCAGCTGAGCAATGGGCTGGCCGTCGATGACAACATCGATTCCGAGCGCCTTCCCGACAAAGCCGTCTCGATAGATGTAGACCAAAGCCGTTCCCACAGCAGGAACGACCGCGAGGGCCGCCTGACGCTCAGCGGGAGTGGCCTGAATCTCCGTCTTGTTTCCGGAGAGCATCTGGAGGAGGTAAAAAGTGAAAGCGCCAAGAAGAAGGGGTAGAACAATCGTCGAAACGCTAGGAGTTCCAAGGAAACCCAGCAAGCCGCTCAGAACAACGACAATGGCGAGGCTGATAATGCTGTTGCGTACGGTTTTGGACACAGTCCCTCCGGTGATCTGCTACTCGTCGTGAGATGCAAGAGCCTTGTAGGTTGTTACGGAGTCCAACGAAAAATATGCGGTGCTCCGATGCCTCACCATGCAACCGCGAGGCACCGGCCCTGCTCGTACTACCGTTATTTCGCGGAAATAGCGAGCTGCTGTTGGTACTCCTCGTAAGGACCTTTGTGGTCGGTGATGTGGAAGTCCGTCGGCCCACCTTCAAAGTGCCAGATACGAGTTCCGGCCTCTTCGATCAGGTCCTGGTCGTGTGTGACCAGAAAGACTGTGCCTTCGTACTTCTGGATCGCCTGGTTGAGGGCGTTGATGCTCTCGAGGTCCAGGTGGTTTGTCGGCTCGTCGAGGACGAGGACGTTTGGCTTCTGCAGCATGATCTTGCAGAAGAGCAGACGGGCGGCCTCGCCTCCCGACAGCGCATCGGTCTTCTTAAGGCCCTCTTCACCCTTGAAGAGCATCTGTCCAAGGATGCCGCGAATATCCTCTTTAGTGGCCTGCGGATCAAACTGGTGCAACCAGTCCGAAGCCGTCATGCCCAGTTGGATCGAGCCCTTGTGGTCCTGCGCAAAGTAGCCGATCGAGACCTCATGGCCCCACTTCACGGAGCCGGAGTCGATCGAGACATCCTTCTCCTCGATACCGGGGCCATTGGCCAGCAGTGCCTTCAACAGCGTGGTCTTCCCCTGCCCGTTGCGGCCCATCAGGATGACTTTGTCGCCACGCGTGACGGCAGCGGAGAAGTTATTGATGACGTGCTCGACCTTGCCGTCCTTCTGCTCGTAGGTCTTGTTGACGGCCTCGAACTCAAGAACGTTCTTACCCGAAGGGCGCTCCATCTTGAAGCTGATGAAAGGGCGCGCGATGTTGGAGCGGGCGAGCTCCGAGGTCGCCAACCGCTCGACTTCCTTCTTACGCGAGTTCACCTGGCTCGACCGTGTACCGGCAGAGAAGCGGGCGATGAAGTCGTTCAACTGGGCGATCTTCTTTTCACGCTGCTCGTTCTGGCTCTCGATGCGGGTGCGAACGCTGGTCTTCTGGAAGACCATGTCGTCGTAGCCACCGTTGTAGGTGATGATCGTCTCGTAATCGATGTCGGCGATGTGGGTGCAGACGTTGTTGAGAAAGTGCCGGTCGTGTGAGATCGTGATGACCGTGCCGTTGTAGCGGACGAGGAAATCCTGGAGCCAATGGATGGACTCGAGGTCGAGATAGTTCGTAGGCTCGTCGAGCAGCAGCGCCTGCGGGTTGCCGAACAAGGCCTGCGCCAACAACACGCGGACCTTCTGGCCGCCCTGTAGCTCGGACATCTTGCGCTCATGCACCTCGTCAGGGATGTCGAGTCCCTGCAGCAGGACGGCGGCGTTGGACTCGGCCTCATAGCCGTCTTCATCGCCGACGATGCCTTCTAGCTCGCCCAAACGGCTGCCGTCTTCGTCGGTCATCTCGGCTTTGTTGTAGATAATCTCACGCTCTTCGAGAGCAGCCCAGAGAGCTTTGTTGCCCATGATGACGGTGTCGATCACTCGGTAGGCATCAAAAGCGTACTGATCCTGCGAGAGCACACCGATCTTCTTCGGGCGGACAACCGTCCCCTTCTGGGGGTCGATCTCGCCGGTGAGGCACTTCATGAAAGTCGATTTGCCGGCGCCGTTCGGGCCGGTCAGGCCGTAACGGCGGCCCGTAGTGAAGGTAACGGAGACATCCTCGAAGAGAAGCTTCGAGCCGTAGCGCATAGTGACATTGGATACAGAGATCATGATATTACCTTTAGTTTACAGGGAATAAGGCCGTTACAGGCGAGCCAGACGCGGATGGGCGCTGGAATTTCATCGAAGGAAGGGCGTTTGCTATCGTGGAGATACACACAGGAAGATCTTTCGATACCACATTTTAAGGAGCGAAGTGCCTTCAACGACAAGCAGGGTGGGATGGCGGGAGGTCGCGGCCGCGATTGGAATGTTTGGCCTGGGTTTTGTAGTAGTGGCCGGAGTCGTGCATCTAGGGATGCGCAATCCACAGTATCTCCATGCTGACATGCGCAGCGAGAAGCTGGCCATCCTAAAGGAGCGGAGCGGGACGGTCTGCTCCGCCAGCTTCGGCTCCAGTCATGTGCACAATGGCTTCGATCCGCGAGCCTTTGACCTGACGATGGCGGGCTCTCCCGAGCAGACACGAACGCTGAATTTGGCGATCGCCGGTGGCAGCCAGACCGAGCAGAGGATGACCGCCCTGGAGTTTCTTAAACACATACAGACTCCCACCCAAACCGGAGCCACCCCGAAAGACCAGATGGCTCCCCGAGCGTGCATCCTGATCCTGGAGCTGGCAGCCGGAGCAAACTTTACAAACGACCACCTGGTACATCCGCGTGCCATCAACATCTACGACTGGCCCACTACAAAGTTTGTCCTGCAGCTGACATCGCCGCAGATGGGTACGAAACAGCGGTGGGGACGGGTAGGGTATGCGTTGGCCGCCATGGGGCTGCACTACCTGAATGTTGGCATGCTCAGCAGCAACATCTTTCCTGCACCGCTGGACCAGCAGATGTTGCACGATGAGACAACGGACGACCGGCGCGGACTTCTGGTGCTGCCGAAGGTCGCACCCGGGTTCGAGAGGATCTCGAAGACGATTGCCGATGCCCCAAAGCAGCCGACCGTAACGCAAGGAACGATTGTGCCCGGCAACCGCGAACTGGTAGAGGAGCTAGAAGCAGCAAGCCCGGTCCGCACCATGCGAATAGCCTACGTCGTGATGCCGAAGATCGCAGATCTAGCGGAGACAATAGCCTACCCCGACTCAGTCGAAACGGCGAATGGTCCAGTGCCGATCTTGAATCTGGCGAGGCCAGACCTATATCCACAAATCTACGATGCGAAGCTGTGGTATGACGAAGCCCATTTGAATGAAAATGGCGCACAACTGGCGACGAAACTGTTGGCCGAAAGCCTGAAAAACTGGTATGCCACACATGCGGCCCAAACCACTGGAGGAAGGTAGGCTATGCTCTTTGTCGAATTGCATTTTTTCCTGTTCTTTGCAATCGTCCTTCTCGTGTATTGGTCGCTGAAGACAAACAATGCGCGGAAATGGTTCATCCTAGCGGCGAGCTACTACTTTTATGGAAGCTGGGACTGGCGTTTCGCTGGCATGCTTCTGGTGCTCTCAACGGGCGACTGGTTCTTTGCGCTGCGGCTCTCCGATACGGACAATCCACGGGCACGCAAAGTCTATGTGACGGCCAGCCTGATGATGAACCTGTCGGTTCTAGCGTTCTTCAAGTACTTCCACTTCTTCGTGAATAGCGCGCTGGTCCTGGCGGAGCAGCTTAAATTCCACCTGAGCGAGCCGACGCTGAAGATCATTCTTCCGGTGGGCGTCAGCTTCTTTACCTTCCAATCGCTGAGCTACACGATCGATGTGTATCGACGCGAAATTCCTGTCGTGCGCAGCGTGCGCGACTATCTGATGTTTGCGTCGTTCTTCCCACAATTAGTGGCAGGTCCCATCGTGCGGCCGAAGTACTTCGTTCCTCAGATGGCATCGAAGCGGGTCCTCACGCTCGATGAGGTCAAAGGTGCGATGTACCTGTTTTTGCTGGGGTACATCAAAAAAGTCTGCATTGCCGATAACATCTCGCCATATGTCGACCGGGTGTTCAACCATCCGGCGGCCTTCAGCGGCTTCGCTTCTATAACGGCTGTGTGGCTCTACACAATACAGATCTTCTGCGACTTCTCTGGCTACAGCGACATGGCCATCGCGGTCGCCGCCCTGCTCGGTTACAAACTGGTGTTGAACTTCGACGCGCCCTATCTCGCCGTATCGATCCAGGATTTCTGGCGGCGCTGGCACATCTCGCTCTCCACGTGGATTAGGGACTACATCTACATCTCGCTCGGCGGACGGAGCAAGACGAACCGGCTGATCACTTATCGCAACAACCTGCTGACGATGCTCGCGGGAGGCCTTTGGCACGGAGCTGCATGGACGTTCGTCGCGTGGGGTGGAGCGCATGGCACCGGGCAAGTGGTGCATCAGGAGTTCAAGCACTTTGTGCCACTCAATCCTCGACATGAACCGTGGCGAAAGCTCATCGGCTGGTTCATTACCCTGAACTTCGTGTGTCTCTGCTGGATTCTGTTCCGCTCCGCGACCTTTGCGACCGCTGCCCTGATGACAAAGCGCTACCTGTTTCTGGACCACGGCGGCAGCGAGACGATCCCTCTCTGGCTAGCAGGAATCGGCCCTGTATTGCTCCTGTGCCAGCTCCTGATGCGGCGGCTAAAGTTCGAGGCGCATGCCTGCGCTCTACCGCTGACACGGTTCGCCCTGGTATACGGCGGCGTCTGGGCGCTAGCGCTAAGCATGCTGCCGCTGGGATACCGGCCGTTCATCTACTTCCAGTTTTAGAACACCGACCGGAACACAAACAGCAACGCCGCTCCGCTCTGCCGTTGGTTGACGTGCAGAACGGAGCGGCGTTGAGTTGCGTTACTGACCGCGACGGGCTGGGCCGGAGCGGCTGCTGCCGGGACGGCTGGTATTCGCGCGACCGTTGCCGCCTGGGCCACGGCCACCGGAGTTACGTCCACCGGAGAAGCCGCCGCCGTTGCCACCACGATTGCGAAAGCCGTTGCTATTCCCATTGCCGGCGGACCGGTAGGAGCTGGCGTTCGGAGTCATGGGCGAGACAGGGTCGTTGCCCTTCCAGGAGCGGGTTTCGAGCTGCATGAGATCGTTGGCCTGGCTGAGATCGACGGGCTTGTTGCGCTCTTCCTTCTCAAGGTTCTTATCGGCCTCGCGCCACTCGAACTTGATCTTCAACTCGCGCTCGAGCTTGCGGGCATCGCCCTTCTCCTGCGGCATAACGAAAGTCGTCGCAACGCCCTTCTTGCCTGCACGACCGGTACGGCCAATGCGGTGAACGAAGTCGTCCGAGGCGTTGGGCAGGTCGTAGTTGACGACGTGGGCGATATCCTGCACATCGATGCCGCGAGCAGCTACGTCGGTCGCGACCAGCACGCGATGCTTGCCGTTGGCGAAGCCCTTGAGGGCGGCAGTGCGCTGCGACTGCGAGCGGTCGCCGTGGATCACATCGGCATCGTGGCCGAGCTTTTCCAGCTTCTTCGAGATACGGTCAGCGCCATGCTTGGTGCGCGAGAAGACGAGGAAAGTCCCTTCTTCCTGGCGCAGCATCTGATCGAGCAGGCCTAGCTTCTGGTCCTGCATGACGGTGTAGACGCGGAGTTCAACGCGATCCGAAGGCTTCGAGGTGGTGCCGATCTCGATGCGGACGGGTTTGTCGACGTAGTCGCGGACGATCTCGCGGATGTTCGCGTCGAGCGTCGCCGAGTAGCACATCGTCTGACGTGTCTTCGGGATCGCTCCAACGATGCGGCGGATGGCAGGCAGGAAGCCCATGTCGAGCATCCGATCGACCTCGTCGAGGACGAACATCTCGACGTTCGAGAGGTTGATCGATCGGCGGCGGAGGAAATCCTCAAGCCGTCCGGGGGTAGCAACGACGAGACGTGGGCCACGCTCGAGCTGGTCAAGCTGCGTGTTCTCCGACAGACCGCCACAGACCAGAACCGCGTCGCCGCGCGAACCCGGGACGAGCTTACCGTAGGCCTCGAGCACCTGCATCGCAAGCTCGCGCGTCGGCAGCAGGATCAGCGAACGGATCGGGCCGCGCTTGCCGCGTGTCGACGGAACCGAGTTCGCATCCATGCGCTCGATCATCGGAATGAGGAAGCTGAGGGTCTTGCCAGTGCCGGTGGAGGCGGTGGCGAGAATGTCAGAGCCCTCGAGCGCGGGCGGGATAGCCTTCGCCTGCACGGGCGTGGGAGTCTTGAAGCCAGCGGCAGCAAGGCGGCTCTTTAGGGAGTCCGAGATGTTGAAGTCGTTGAACTGAACGTCGTTGACGAGGGTAAGACCGGTGGGAGTGGTTGTTGCGGGGGGTACGGTCTGGGTTGCAGTCTGGGGATCGAGAGTTGCTGAGGTCAAAATAATTCCTTCTTATCGGTGTGAGTGAAGCGACATAGGGACGCAGGGGCGCAGAAGCACCATGGATTTCAATGAGTCAGCATTGCTTGTCTGTGTCGAAGCGCTGCTGCTGCACGGCGAAACTCGTCCGTTGACGAGCCTCCAGCCAGAGCAACCAGCGCGGCTTCCAGGTTACAGAAGGATTGCGGTGGGTGAGGCGAATCGCAGTCTCTGGCCAGACTCCAAATCCATTCGGTGTCTTTGCCTGCGATGCCCGCACTCGTTTTAACTGAGCGCATCGAAAGAATAGCACAGATCGTAGGCAAAAAGGAAGATGCCACCTTCTAGAGTGGCATCTTCCTTGCTTCCGCCAGTGCAAAGGCTAGATGTGGCAGCTCGCCATGCCGCGCTTTTCCAGATACTTCTGGTGATACTCTTCGGCCTTCCAGAAGGTCGTAGCCAGTTCGACCTGCGTGACGACGGGGTTGCGGAAGCTGCCGGAGGCGTTCAATTCGACGATCTTGGCCTTTGCCTGCGCTGCCTGTTCGTCGGAATGGGTGAAGATGACGCTGCGGTACTGCGTTCCCCAGTCTGGTCCCTGACGGTTGAGCTGGGTCGGATCGTGGAGCGAGAAGAACGCATCCAGAAGCGCCTCATACGAGAGCCGCGACGGGTCAAAGGTGATGTCGACGACCTCGGCATGTCCGGTACGGTCGGTACAGACTTCTTTGTAGGTAGGGTGCTCAAGCTGGCCGCCCTCATACCCTGCGGCGGTGTCCAAAACGCCATGAAGTTCGCTGAAACGGGCTTCTACGCCCCAAAAACATCCTGCTCCAAATGTTGCTTTTTCAAGTGCCAAGGTGGTGCTCCTGTCTACTGCTGATTGGATGCGCGAGAGGTGCGATTGTCATCCAAAGCTCTGTGAATTGCGGGAGTATTTTGGGCGCATCAATAGATACCCGTCAAGGCATGGAACTGCCTCCATGGAAGGCAAGTTCCCACGAAGTAACCACTTCACGATGAGATCGGTAACTAGCTGGGGCGGCGACGCGGAGCCTTGGTACCGGTCGGCTGGCGGCGCGGTTTTATCGACTTGGCCTTCTTCACCGGAGCCTTCAGTTGGGCGAACTCCGGCAGCTTCGCCTTGGGAACGACCTTCTTGCCCTTCGCCGCGCGGTCCAGCGCCTGAACCTCGCCCGGTGTCAGCTCGCGGAACTCTCCTGGCGGCACATCCAGCCGGAGCGCTCCATAGCCGATGCGACGAATCTTTTCGACGTGGTGGCCGATCTCCTCGAACATCTTGCGGAGCTGCCGGTTGCGCCCCTCCGTGAGGGTAAGCTCGTACCACGGGTTGTCGCCGCCACGAACGAGCTCGAGCTTCGCCGGGGAGGTGATGATGCGGTCACGGCGTCCGGAGCGAACCTCGTCGAGGCGACCCCGGTCGATCATGATTCCGCGCCGAATCTGGTCGAGACCACTGGCGGGTGGCTGGCCGGAGACTTTGACCAGATACGTCTTCTCCACTCCCGCAGCGGCCTTCGAGAGCGCGTTTGCCAGCGCTCCGTCGTTGGTCATCAACAACAGTCCCTCAGAGAGGTAGTCGAGCCGACCCACCGGGTAGAGGCGCACGTTGTCGCCATGTGGCCCGGACTTCTGCTTTGCCATCAACTGCATGACAGTCGGACGCTTCTCCGGGTCATCGAGCGTTGTGACGTAGCCGCGCGGCTTGTTCAGCATGTAGTACCGCTGCTGCTCTGGCCCGTGAAGCAGCTTGCCATCCACCCGGATATGGTCCTTCGTGGCGTCGTGACGGGTGCCGAGCGTGGTGATGACGGTGCCGTTGACCATAACGCGGCCCTCAAGGATGATCTCCTCGGCCTTGCGGCGGCTGGCGATGCCAGCCTGGGCCAGAATCTTCTGGAGGCGGTCGCCTGTAGGTTGGTCGTTCGGTTCGGGTTTGGAGTTGCTGACTGGCTTTGGCATGTTCTTGGCTTTCTGACTGCGGAGCTGCTCGTCGCGGTCGGGTGCTGCGGATGATGAAATCGGATAGTGCGGAGGTCGTTACTGCTCAACTCGCTCTATTATCGCCTGTTTTGCGTTATGGCTTCAGCGGCTCCTCGGATTCCCGCTCCACATCCGCCTGAATCTCCGCGTCGAGAGCCGGAGAGTCCGCGCCCTCGTTGGGCAGCTGATTGGTATCGTAGTTGGGCGGCAGGCCGGAGATGCGACCATCCACAATGGCCTCGTCCGCCACAGTCTCTATACTCTCGCCACCGAGTGGAGCTTCGACGGCAACCTTTCCAGATTCTTCGACTTCGCCTGGGGTCGGTGCGTGCTCCGGCATCGCAATCTCCTCCTGGACCGGTTCCACATCGGCGAGTTCCCCGGCCATCTTCTCAAACTCTTCGATGCTGGGAAGCTCGTTGATGTCTTTCAAGCCAAAGCGAAGTAGGAAATCGCGAGTCGTCTTGTAGAGGATAGGTCGCCCGATAACCTGCTTCCGCCCGGCGGTGGTAATCAGCTTGCGCGCCATCAATGAGCCAAGCACGCCTCCCGAGTCCACACCGCGGATCTCGCTGATTTCAGGGGCGGTAACCGGCTGCTTGTAGGCCACGACAGCCAGCGTTTCGAGCGCCTGCAGAGACAGCTTCAGCGGCGGCTTCAGCGATTTGACGAAGCCCCGTACCGCGTCGTGGTACTCCGGCTTGGTAGCCAGCCGGTAACCACCGGCCACCTCGCGAATCTCAAGGCCGCGGTCACCGTTCGCGTAGTCCGCGATTAGCTGGTCGAGCAGCGTGCGGAAGTAGTCCCGAAGCCGAAGGGCACGGGCTTTCTCCTCGCGGGCAACCTTTTTCTCGTCAGCGGTCGCCGCCTCGGGAGCGGCTGCATCCGCCTCGACTTCGGGAACAGGAGCAACCGCTGCGAGCAACGGAAGATCATCAGCAGAGCTCATCGCCGCATTGTCCGCAGCGATATGTTGCGCATGGACGGCCGCTTCGTGGGCCTCCTCGGCAGCGGCCCTATGCAGGGCCTGATCGAGCGCCTGGTGCCGGGCCTCGTCCGAAAGCTCTTCCTCGGACTCAGACGGCTCCAAAAGCACCTCGTCGTTGAGGGCATCGGGATCGGCCGGTTCGTTTCCCGATTCGTCCAGCGAGAGGGTGTGCTGGGCCGAGTCGAGACGGTCCAGTTCGGCCTGGGCCTCGTGCCCGAGCAATCCGGCCAGTTGCGCTAGGGTAACTGGTTCTTCGGCGGCGTAGATGACAGCTTCGATTTTTGCTTTAAGGCTCATGATTTGTAGTCAGGTGTAAGCATATCAACCACAGGGCGTCCAAAGTAGAGCGGAGCCCAAACAGAAGACGGCCCGCCAGGGTGGCGGGCCGTCTTCAGGAGGAGCCGAGCAGCTTATTTTGCGACCATATTGAAGAGCCAGAACAGGCCGCCCGAGAGCAGCGCGGCAACCGGGAGCGTAAATACCCAGGCGAGCGCGATATCCCGCAGCGTGGACATCTGGAGTCCGCTCTTGTTCGCCGCCATGGTTCCAGCGACGCCCGACGAGAGGACGTGGGTGGTGCTGACCGGCAGCCCATACCCGTCCGCCAGACCGATGGTGATCATCGCCGTGATCTCGGCAGCCGCGCCCTGAGCATAGGTCAGATGTGTCTTGCCGATCTTCTCACCCACCGTAACCACGATGCGCTTCCAGCCCACCATCGTTCCAAGACCGAGCGCCAGGGCAACCGCGACCTTCACCCACGTGGGAATGAACTTCGTCGATTTATCCAGGAAGCTCTTGTAGTTGGCGATGATCTTGAGGTCGCCGGCGCTCATCTGCGGTCCGAGCTTGGGCATTAGACGCAGCGTTTCGCTGGTGAGGTACATCTGGTTGCGGACGTTGGCTTGCATTGCCGCCGGGACATTGGCGAGCGCACCGTAAGAGGTCGCCTCGTTCCGGATATCGGTGACCTCCTGCTGGAGCGCCAGCATAACGCCAGGCTCGAACTTCTTGGTGCTGACGAAGCGCTCAAGCTCCGGAGTAGCGTCCTGCAGCGTGGCACCCGGCTCGACATAGTTACCCAGCGTACCCGCCACCTGCGTCGAGACCGCCGCGAAGGTCTGCACCTGCGAGGCGCTCACCGTGTGGTTGAGGGCGTAGGCGGTAGGCACGGTTCCGACCAGGATCAGCATGATCAGGCCCATGCCTTTCTGTCCATCGTTTGAGCCATGGAAGAAGCTCACCCCCGTGCAGGTCAGCACCAGCAGAGCACGGATATAGAACGGCGGCGGAGCCGTACCTTCCGGTGCCTTGTAGAGACGCGGGTCGCGGGCGACAAACTTGAAGAGAAAGAAGATCAGTGCAGCCATGGCGAAGCCGACCAGGGGGGAGATCAGCAGCGCTTTGAAGACCTTGGTGACCTGCTCCCAGTCCACCCCGGCGGTACCCGAATTCCCCTGCATCAGCTGGTTGGCGATGCCGACACCAAGGATCGAACCGATCATCGTGTGTGAGCTGGACGCCGGAAGACCGCGCCACCACGTCGCCAGATTCCAGAGAATAGCGGCAACAAGCAGGGCAAAAACCATTGAAAAGCCCGAGCCCTTGCTGACCTTGAGGATAAGCTCGACCGGCAACAGCGAAATGATGGCGAACGCAACCGCGCCGGAGCTGGTTAGCACACCGATAAAGTTCCAAAGGCCGGACCAGACTACGGCAACGTGCGGCTCTAGCGAATGGGTGTAGATGACGGTCGCGACCGCGTTGGCGGTATCGTGGAAGCCGTTGACGAACTCAAACCCCAGCGCGATCAGCAGCGCTACGCCCAACAAAACAAACGGGAAGACTGACGCCGAATGGACGATCGACAGATCGGAGGAGAGCTTGCTGCCGATATAGATCAGCCCGCCGAGCAGCATGATCCCAAAGATGATCCCGCCAATCTTTCCAGGAGAGGACTTCTTCAGCTTCTGGTCTAGCAGGGAGCCCGGCGGATTGATTACTGGAGTTGCCATAGATGGAATCGCCTAAAAGTTCAAGATGGTTGCGTGAAATCACGATAGAACCGCAATGAGAACGACGTGTTACAGGAGTGTGAAGTATAGGGAAGAACTTACGTGGTGCTGCATCCCATGAAGATCGGGCAGAGCGTCAATCGAATAGCGTACCGTAGCTTCTCAGGAGCCTGAAAGCTACTTCAGCGCGCGCGACGATAGAGGGTTCGGTCAACCGCGAAAATTGTCAGGAAAGCTATGCAAGATTCTTTTGTGAATATTGTGCCGATCCAATTGCATCCTCAACCCGCGCGGCGGTATTCTGTTGCCGCTTAATTGAGGCGGGTTTCGATCCTTCCCGACTATGATTGGGCACTTCGTCTAGACCTCTTCGGATTGAAAGATTCAGGGAGCATGAAAGATGTTAGGCGAAGTCGAGGGTGCGGTCGCACTCACCTGGCGAGTTCGTGATTCAGCAGTGGGTGCGGCGTTTCAAAAAAGTACGGTCACCCCCACAGATGCTGCCTAATTGTTTGGAGCCAGTGTTCGCGCCCTGGTGGTTGGGCGCAAGAACGATGTATATCTTCGCAGCATGATGAGAATGGCCATCCGCGTTCTCTCAGCCTCAGACGCCTTCGCACCATCGTTTGATCCTGAACGGACGCACATCGAAATTCGCCTACTGAATGTCTGGAGCGCTCGAAGGAACTCCCGTCTAGCTTTTCACCGATCACGATGACTGAGTTCGAGCGATTGGCCACATAGAGTCGCCGTAGTGTTCCCATTCCAGGCGAAGAACCATATGGACAAGGAGATCCGATATGGCAATGCAAACCGATCAGAAGTCCCTTAACGCAAGAGCCAACGAACAACAAGAACTGCTCTCCCAACGGAAGGGCATGGCGCGCAGTTCTCCCGGAGCCGGTCTCCTGCAACGGCGAGGAGAGTATCTGTTCGGGCCCACGCCTCATGAACTCTTCCGCACAAATCCCTTCTCGCTGCTGAGAAGGATGACTGAGGAGATGGACCGCGTGTTCCAGGAAGTTAGCCTGGAACGCGAAGTCAGTAATGGTGTCGAATGGACGCCGGCCATCGAAGTCACGCAACAGGACGGCAAGTACAACATCAATGCTGAACTTCCCGGCCTCGAACCGAAAGACGTGAAAGTAGAAGTAGAAAATGATGCGCTCGTCATTCAAGGAGAACGTAGGTTCGAGCGTGAAGAAAAAAATGAGAGAACTGGAGGAGTACAACGGACAGAGCGCCAATACGGGCTCTTCTACAGAAGCATCCCTTTGCCGGACGGCGCAAATGTGGAACAAGCGCAGGCGAAGTTTCACAACGGCGTACTGGAAGTAACGATTCCGGTTCCGGAACAGCAAAACAACCGACGCTCCATTCCTGTTGAAGGAGAAAACATTCCTTCAAGACCACTCCAAAGCCAAGCTGCATAACCACAGGGCCTCACTGCGTACGATCGAAAACGCAGTGAGGCCCATACTTCATTTCGATCGTGACGCCTGGAAAAAAGGAAGACCTACCCATGACTCAACAACTCAAAACACACCTCCAGCCCCCTTCCCCGATCTTGATGGCACGCTCATCGATAGTGTCTACCAGTACCGAAGATCGAGGCCATACGGTTCAAATCGAGCTCGTGCGGGGAGATATTACGAAGCTCTCGGTCGATGCGATTGTGAATGCGGCTAATAGCGAACTCCGCGGCGGAGGCGGTGTGGATGGGGCGATCCATGCGGCGGCAGGTCCGGAGCTCATGCAGGATAGCCTCGCGCTGGGCGGTTGCCGTACCGGGGACGCCAAGGCGACGCCGGGCTTCAAACTCTCCGCGAAGTGGGTCTTCCATGCCGTCGGCCCGGTCTGGTGGGACGGTTCGCGCGGAGAGGAGGCAGCACTCGCGTGCTGTTACCGGCGAAGCCTTGAGCTGGCCGCGACCCACCACGTCAAGAGCATCGCCTTTCCTGCGATTTCGACTGGTGTCTACGGCTTCCCTCGGGAGCGAGCGGCAGAGATTGCCGTGCGTGCCGTGAAGGCATTCGCCGAAAAATGCGAGGTCGAGCGGGTGCTGTTCTGCTGTTTCGACGAGGAGACGGCGACGATCTACAAGCGATTGCTAGCCAAACCACTCGCTACTGCCAGTCGTCCCGCGCCTGCGTCTGGTCCGCGAACACCTGGTCAAAGTTGTCCGTCTTCTTGATGAGGATGTCTCCCTGCAAAACCGGCTGATGCAGTAGCACCGCCTGCAACCGGACTAGCTCCAGCATAGCCAGGAACATGCAGATCAGAGCGCGCTCGGTGTGGGTGTTGTGCAACAGGCGGCGCAGGCTAACCGGTTTGTCTTCCATCACCAGCCGACGCTTCACATAATCGATCATCTGGGCGACGGTGACGGACTCCTCATCGACATTGAGGATCGGGCGCGCACGCATCCGGGAGAGGATGTCCTGAAAGACTCGGACAAGATCAACCGTATCCGCTGCGATCTCCCGCTCAAGTGGCGCGTCCTCGCCCTCTTCCCGACGGAAGTTCTTCAGGCCCGGATTAGTCCAGGTAGCCTCCTCGATCTGCTGCTTCTGCATCAGCATCTGGGCAGCGGCCTTGAAGCGCTCATGCTCTAACAGCCGCTCCACCAGCTCGCGCCGCGGGTCTTCGGAGTCCGCCCCGGTGACATCGGAGGGATCACGCGGCAGCAGCGTCTTCGACTTGATGTGGATCAGCAGCGAGGCCATGTAGATGAACTCGCCTGCTGCATCCACGTCGGTCTGCTTCAGGTGGTGCGTGTAGTCGAGAAACTGTGCGGTAATCCGTGCGATTGGGATGTCGTAGATGTCGATATTCTGCTTGCGAATCAGGTCAAGCAGCAGATCGAGCGGCCCGTCGTAGACCTGCCCCACCATCACCGAAAAGGGTGACTGCGAAGCCTCTTCCTTGGCCGCTGTAGGACGCTTCGCCTCAGGTGGTGGAGGCGGAATCGGTCGGGGCTCGAGAGCAAAGGGTGGCTCCGGTGCGACCAGCGCGTCAGCTTCGGTCGAGATCGCCTGCTCTTCCACAGGAGCCGCAGAATCTTCAGGCTGTTTCAGCTCTTCGGGATGTATCGTTTCGTCGGGCATGTTAGTCGAGACCTACTGCTTGGCGAACCTGCCCCATCGTAATGGCTGCGCGAGCGCTTGCGCGAGCCGCTCCATCAGCAAGAATTGCTGTCACTTCATTGGGGTTGGCTTCGTAGTAGCGGCGACGCTCCTGAATCGGCGCAAGCCGCTCAACTACGGCGTCGGCCAGCCAGCCCTTACATTCGATACAGCCGATTCCGGCGGTTGTGCAGCCTGCACGAACGTCCGCCTGCGTCTGCTCCGTCGAGAAGACCTTGTGCAGATCGAAGACGGGGCAGACATCGGGGTTGCCGGGATCGGTGCGATGGATGCGTGCCGGGTCCGTGACCATCGTCTTGAGCTTGCTGCGAATCTCAGGTTCAGAGTCCGAGAGCAGTACCGTATTCTTGTAGCTCTTCGACATCTTGCGCCCATCAGTTCCAGGCAGCTTCGGCGATGGGGTCAGCAACACTTGCGGCTCCGGAAGAACCTCGACCCGGCTGAATCCCGAGAGCTTCTTCGTCTGCTGGGCAGCCTGTTGCAACTCATGAGAGGAAAACGTCGATCGAGTCGGATCACCCGCGAGCTTGCGCGCCTTCTCCTCGATCGCCGGAAGCTCCCACGGAGCGGCATTCGGTGAAAGGATGAACTCTCCGGGATAGAACTGATTAAAACGGCGAGCCACTTCGCGGGTCAGCTCGACGTGAGCCGCCTGATCCTGGCCTACAGGAACAAACTTCGGCTGATAGAGAAGAATGTCTGCGGACTGCAAAAGTGGGTAGCCAAGGAAGCCAAAGGTTGCGAGGTCCTTCTCGCGAAGCTGCTCCTGCTGGTCCTTATAGCTGGGCACACGTTCCAACCAGCTCAACGGCGTAAGCATGCCCAGCAGATCGTTCAACTCGAAGTGGGCAGGAACCTTGCTCTGGATAAAGAGGGTGCATACAGCAGGGTCGAGACCAGCGGCAAGAAAGTCCAGCGCTACCTCGCGAATGTTCTCCTGCAGCTTCGAGGTGTCAGCATAGTCCGTCGTCAGCGCGTGGTAGTCTGCGATGAAAAAGTAGCACTCATACTGGTGCTGCAACTGCACCCAGTTGTAGAGCGCGCCCATGTAGTTTCCGAGGTGCAGACGGCCAGTGGGGCGCATGCCGCTCAGCACACGGGCGCGGGGGGTAGCAGAGGAGTTTGGGGCGGTTTTCTCGTTCATTTCGGTCAAGAGACCATGATACTGGAGGTGAGGCCTCTACAGCGCGAAGAGAAGCTGATCGAAGAAGGTCAGCAGCGGAATGAAAAAGTACAGGATGAAGCGGAAACCGAGGAACATGAAGCCGAACATCAGGTACAGTCCCATACTGTCGAACGTCCGGGCGGCGTTATAGGGCAGAAAATGCCGCAGAATCTTTCCCCCATCGAGCGCAGGCAGCGGAACCAGGTTGAAGACGAGCAGCAGCAGGTTCGTAAGGATTCCAAAGTAAAGAAACAGCACCACGGGAAAGAGACTGGGCAGGTCCGCCGTGGGAACCGACAGGTTCCGTAGCGCCAGCGCAGCCGCAGCCTGTAGCGAGTGGGCAGCGTCGGGAACCGCGTGCTTCAGGATCAGCAGCACGACCAGGCACAGGCCAGCGGCGGCAAAGTTAGCGACTGGCCCAGCACAGTAGACCAGCATCTCGTCCCGGCCCGGGCGCTTGAAGTTGTTCGGCGTGATGGGAACCGGCTTGCCCCAGCCCAGCACCAGCGGACTGCGAAAGATATAGATCAGCGGCCAGATAAGCGTACCGAGGATGTCGATATGACGAATTGGGTTGAGCGTCAGGCGACCCAGCATCCGGGCCGTGGGGTCGCCCAGCCGGGATGCGGCCCAGGCCTGTGCTGCGTCGTGAACCGAGATGGCAAGGACCAGGACGACGAATTCGAAGATGGCAAGAACGACATCGAGGGACATGGGCTCTCTGATGGTAGCAGGGCGGCGACCCGGTGCGGGGCCGCCGCGAAGCTAGGCCTTCGCCGCCAGTACAGCCTTCGTCAGCGCCGGGACGATCTCAAACAGATCGCCCACCACGCCATAGTCCGCCACCTCGAAGATGGGCGCATTCTCGTCCTTGTTGATCGCTATGACGGCCTTTGAGCCCTTCATCCCAACGAGGTGCTGGATCGCCCCCGAGATGCCGACCGCGAGGTAAAGTTTAGGCGAAACCGTCTGGCCCGAGCTGCCGACCTGCCGCTCCATCGGCAGCCAACCGTTGTCGCAGATCGGCCGCGAGGCCGCCAGCTCCGCCCCAAGCGCAGTGGCCAGCTCCTCGACGATGCCGATGTTGTCCTGCTCCCCGATTCCCCGCCCCACCGAGACGATCAACGGCGCGGCACTTAGATCGACCGTCTGGGCCGACTCGCGGAAGAGCTCCCCCGGCTTGTTGCGAATCTGCGCAGCGTCAAGCTGGATAGCGACAGCTTCGACAGCAGCCGTGCCCTCCTCAACTGTATCCGCGCGAAAAGTCCCCGCCTGAACGGAGACGAAGCACGGACCAGGTGGAAAGTGCTTGTAGTCTGCGTTCAGCTTGCCCTGCAGCAACTGCCGCACGAAGACCGGGCCTTCATGGACGGCGATCACGTCGCTGATGAGCACCTGCTGGAACCGCGTGGCCAGCACCGGGGCAAAGTCCCGCACCTGGTACGTATGCGGAAAGATCACGTAGGCCGGGCCAGCTTGCTTCACAAGCGCTTCCAGCGCAAGGACGGTGCCATCCGCGGTGTAGTCCTTCAGCAGCCCGTGCTCCAGCGAGTAGACCTTCGCCAGCTTCTTCCCCGCCAGCTCCGTCGCCAGAGCCGCAACGCCCTCGCCCAATACCGCAGCGGAACACTCCACCCCCAGCGTCGTCGCCAATTGCTGACCCGCTGCAAGCGCCTCGAAGCTCATGCGGTTCCACTGACCGCCGCGCTGCTCCATCACCACCAGAACTCCGCTCATAGCACCCTCACATCAAACTTCAGCTTCTCGACCAGCTTCGCCGCGATCTCTGCGGGCGTGCCCGTCAGCATCTCGGTCTTCTTCTGTTTCTCCGGCAGGTAAACGCGCTCGAGCGTAATCGCCGGCGCGCCCGCAGAGGCTGCAGCCGCGACGGTCTTCGTCTCCTTGGTCTTGGCCTTCTTGATCCCCATCAGCGTCGCGTAGCGGAGCTTGTTGCCGCCCGACTGGATAGTTAGCAGCGCAGGCAGCGGCATCTCGACATGCTGAAACCAGCCGTCTTCCAACTCGCGCTTCACCTTCAGCCCAGAGCCCACAACCTCCACCTGCATGATGATCGTGGCATGAGGAATCCCCAGCAGCTCGGCCAGCACCACGCCGGTCTGTCCAAGCCCAAGATCGTCGGACTGCAACCCCGTCAGGATCAGATCCGGGGCCTCGCTCTTGACCGCATCCGCGAGCAGCCGCGCCACGCCCAGCGTATCCCGCTGGCCAAGGTCATCCGCCTCAATATGGATTGCCCGGTCCGCGCCCTTCGCCAGCGCCTCACGCAATGTGCTGGTCACACGCTCCGGCCCGGCGCACAGCACGACTACTTCGCCGCCGTTCTTCTCTTTAAGCTGCAACGCCTCTTCCAGCGCATACGCATCCGGCTCATTGATTGTGTAGTTCAGATCGCCCTCGTCGATCCACTTGCCGTCAGCGGCGACGTGAATCTGCGCGTCGCGCTCCGGAACCTGCTTGATCGCTACCAGTGTCTTCATGCGGGACTGACTCCGTAATACGAGCGAAAATGAATGCTCGTTCAGTTCGAGAGTTTAGCGCATGGGGTGGATGTTTGGCGAGGGAGGCAGATGGTACGGTGAGTCCGTTTTGTTTTGATTGTTACTGTGAACCCCCGTTTGAGCGAGGCTCGCTTGTCAGTTAACGCAAAGCCCTATTCTCATCAACTAAGAACAGCCTGTGAATATATGTCGACAAGATGACACCAAGCTCCAACAAAAGGGACGAAGCCACGAAAAGACTCGTCAGGCACCACCGCTACTCTTTGCCGGTAACTGGAGTAGCGATTGGCTTGATCTCTATCGCCGGCGATGCAAGTGTTAGTTCGATGATTGTATCGACGGTATCCGCATTCCCATTCAGAGTAATCTTCACGGAATCGCTGGCTTGTTTACAGTCGGCGCTTCCTCCCGTAAGGCTGGAGCAACTCAGTATCTTGGCCGGAAGAGCTGGAAGAGCAAGTGTCTTGCCTGTGGGATTGAGGATATGCAGATAAATCGTCCTGTCATGATAGGTTGAAACACCAAAGTCGCCCGGCAGGTAAGGACCACCACGAGTGGCATAGATGCTTTGACCATACCGCTTCAGCCAATCGCCAACTTCGCGGAGACGCTCGGCCTGTTTTGGCTCAATCTGTCCATCAGGACGCGGCCCCACGTTGAGAAGCAGATTCCCGTCACGTCCGACAGCGCCAACGAGCAGGCGAATGACATCGTTCAGCGGCTTAATCTTAGCGTTCGGCTGATAGCCCCAGGCCCCGCTGGTCAGCGTTGTGCAAAGCTCCCAGGGATGCTGGTTGTCGAAATTGCCCATTGCTCCATCGCCTTCACGCGAAAGAAAATCCGCTGGGGCGTCAGTGCGATCGTTGGTGATAATCGATGGCTGAAGTTTTCTTAGATTGCCAAGCGCCTCATCATCCTTCCAACTGAATGTACCGGCGTAATGTTGATCCTTCGGCCGTGCGTGCCATCCATCCTTGAAGGTAACCCCGTTAAACCCAAGCCAATCGACTCCACCGCCATCAAACCAAAGGATATCGATCTTGCCATAGTGAGAGCCCAGCTCGTTGAGTTGACGATGGTACTGCTCACGCATCTCCACGGCGCTTGCCTGATAGAGATCGGGAAAGAAGAAACCAGGGAATCGCCAGTCGAGCGGCGAATAATAAAAGCCGACGCGCAGCCCAGCCTTGCGGACAGCGTTAGCATACTCGGCAACGAAGTCGCGGTGAGCCGCCGACTTCATCGCCGTAAAATTGCTGCCCGGATCGTCAAACAATGCGAATCCATCATGGTGGCGTGAAGTAAGCACGGTGTACTTCATGCCAGCCGCTTTGGCAATCGCAGCCCAGGCGTCAGGGTCAAACTTGTCTGGATTGAATTGGCTGGCTAGTTTGGCATACTCATTCACCGGAATCTGCTCGTTCCATTGCACCCATTCGCCGCGACCGGGAATGGAATAAACACCCCAATGCATAAAAAGACCGAACTTAGCGTCGCGCCACCATGCAATACGCGAAGCTGCTGCGTCGCCGGAAATCGTCGACTGCTGCTGCCCCCAGGCGATGGATGACATGCTCAAGATGATCAGCAAAGTCCATGTGAACTTGGCGCTGGTCGCAATTGATTTCATTTTGTCCTGTTCTTACACGCAATGAGCCCATCAAGAATTCTTCCCACGCTCATTACATCTTATGCCGCAAAATCACCTTAGCATCTCAACGGTTCTACTGCGGTGAAGGCGGTTCAGCACTGGGCACCGGCAGCGCTCGCGCCGTAAGCTGTGCGATGTCGAGGAGCTGTGGCGGAGTCTCACTCACCGCCGAAAGTGCATCGCGGAACATCGTATTGCAGAACGGGCAAGCTGTCCCAACCACCTGCGCCCCAGTTCCGGCAAGTTCCTTGGCACGTACATGGCTTACGCGCTCACCGTTCTCTTCTCCAAGAAACGCAAGCCCACCCCCCGCTCCGCAGCAGAAGCTACGCTCATGCGAGCGCGGCGCCTCCACTAACTGACCAGCCATGGTTACAATCTCGCGCGGCTCCTCGTAGACATCCTGGTAACGGCCCAGATAGCACGGGTCGTGATACACAATCGACTCGCCAGACTCCTGCTTCGGCAGCCGATCCTTGTGCCGCGCCATAAACTCGCTGTGGTGCTCGATCTCGGGGGCGATACCGACCTCGCGCCAGTCGTTCGCGATCGTGCGCACGCAGTGCGGGCAGATCGCCACGATCTTCTTCACCTTCGCCGTCTCAAAGGTCTTCAGCCCGCTCTCCGCGAGCGTCTGGAAGACGAGGTCGTTGCCCAGTCGTCGCGCCGGATCGCCGGTGCATTTTTCCTTCTTGAGTACGCCGAAGCTGGTGCCAAGGTAGTTCATCACCCGCGCGAAGTCTGCGATGATCTCGCGTCCCTTGGGGTCGTAGCCGCCCATGCAACCCAGCCACAGGCAATACTCCTGCGTCCCGTCGAAGATAGAGAAAGCTTGCTTGGCGATAAACTTGTCGCGTTCCATCGCGCTGAGCCCGAGTGCGTTGCCATTCTTCTCGAGCGCAAGGAACAGCTTCGTCCCGTAGTTGTCCTCCCACACGCCGGTATTGGTCGCCCCCCGGCGCAGCCCGATGATGATCGGCAGATGCTGAATGCCCACCGGGCACTGGTATTCGCACGCGCCGCAGGTCGTGCATTCGAACGCCGCCTCCATGCTCATCGTGGTGCCGAAGGTCGTCTCTGGCCGCTGCTCCGCCAGCAGCGCCACCTCGCTCTGCGGCCCCAGTTCGTTCAGATAGCTGCGCATCCCAAGGATGATCTCCTTCGGGTTCAGTACCTTGCCCGTCGTCGAGGCAGGACAGTGCTCCGTGCATCGCCCGCACTCGACGCAGCTATACGCCTGCAGGCTGATGAGCTGCGTCACATCTTTGCCACTCACCAGGCCGAAGTCTTCGTCACCACTAAGCGGCGGGATCTTCGAGAAACCATCGCGCTTCAAAAACACCGTCAGCGGACTGAGCACGAGATGCAGGTGCTTCGTATGCGGAATCAGTGGCAAAAAAATCAGCAGCGCCAGCGTATGCGTCCACCACAACACCTTCACCGTGCCTCCATTGTCGTCGACAACGAAGGCACCGAGGTAGGTGACCATCAGCAGGAAGATAAGGAACGCGATGAACCCCGACTCATAGGAGACCTTCTTACCGAGCCAGATCGGACGAACGAAGAACCGGCGCACGAACAGCCCCGCGATCGACACCGCGACCAGCGCAGCCCACACCGCGGCAAAAATGAAGTAGAAGTTGCCGATCAGGCTGGCCGGAGGAAGAAACCCACGCCCAAAACCGAGCGCGAAGTGATTCAGGCTGACCAGCGCGAAGGCCAGAAAGCCCCAGAAGACAAATGCATGGGCAAGTCCCGGCGCAGGCCGCTGACGGATCACCTTCGCCTGGCAGAGCACCTCCCAGACAAACTCCCAGACGCGCCTGCCCACCGGACTCAGTGAGAAGTCGGCATCTTTCTTCGATTTATAGATCCTGCTAAGAATCGGCCAGAAACGCCAGAAGAAAAGCCCGCCGGAGGCGACGATGCACAGGATCAGGAGCGCGACCTCCACTCCAGAAAAATGAGGCGGCTCTGCGATAGTAGCCGCAATCACCAGAGAGCCCGACAGTACCAAGGACATCACAGCCAGCAACGATACCACCATCCGAACCCATCCGCGGTGACGCCTGACCTCGCATCACGCGCTAAACAAGCAACCGATCTCGCGGAGAGCCAGCGATGGTTCGTCCAGCTATCAATAGCTGATAGTTACTGATGAGCTAATAGCTGATGAACTCGTTGGACCCGCGACGCAGACGAACGCCGGTGATAGCGAATACGATGGCCGCAATGACCGTGATGGAGTTCCAATAGAAGATGGGATGGACCCAACCCGGCGAATACGTCAGATCCTGCCCGGACCACAGCGTCAGCAGAGCTGAGATGATGAGGCTCTGAAAGGAGAGCACCAGAAAAAGCTGACCGCGACGGCGGCGCTTGTCCAGCAGCTCAACCTGCTCCGGGGTTAGGTTCCGTTCCTCAATGGGCAGCAACATATTGGCCATGTGCGTGTACTCGTCTCCTGCTTGTTCTGGTTCGAAGGCACCGTTGACCCGGAGGAACAACGGCGTAGCCCTATTAAATCACAGCATCCCTCAATGCGAGCGGTACTCGAACCACAGGCGACCAACAACCTCCGTCTGCAACCCGAGAAGCATAACTGAATGACCATTCATTCGTAAAGCAACCGCTCGTTAATTGAAGAATCGTCTAGATAAACGCCACAGACTGAATCCCCACAACGTCGAAACGCTTGCGGCAGCGGACGTTCTTGCACCCCATCGGGTCGTCGCGGCGAACCATATAGCTCTGGGCCTTGGCGAACCGAGCCCGATCGCGCTCATCGGCACCGCGCGGCAACTGCGTCTTCTTCCGGCGGACGATCCAGTCCACCTGGTACTCCCCCGGCTGTCCACAGTGCGGACAGGTCATCGTGTGCGTGCGCTGCTCGGCTCGCTCATCGAAAAAATCACGTTCTTCCATCGTTGGTCACCTCATCTGCGGTCCATCAGCGACCTGCATTCTTCTATCCAAGAATACTCTTCGAGCCGAGGATATTGCATAATCACGGGGGGCTCCAAACCCCGGCAGGTATCGTTATGGGCAAACCGAAGAAAGAGAAGTTCTCGATAGTGAAAGCCGTGAAGGCAAACGCGCGGGAGCGTCTCGGCTCGCCGCCGCCGGAACGCGTGCTGCCCGATCCTAAACAGAAGCTGGCTGCCAAGCCAAAACATAAAGAGACGCTGGCTGACCTGCTCAGTAATCAAGAGTCTCAGTAATCAGAAACAAGAACCAGGGAGAAGACCAATGAAGATACTTCGCTTTTCCGCACTCACGCTCTGCCTTGCCTCCATGACGGGATACGCCATCTCCGCCCAGACGATCCAGGTGAGCAAAGACAACCGGACCATCGCCGTCACCGCAACCGACAAGGTAACCGCGCTGGCCGACGTCGCCACCGTCCACATCGGCTTTATCGCCTATGGGCCGGACAGCGCCGCCGCCTATGCCACCGGCTCCAGAATCTCGAACGCCATCGTCAAGGCGCTCACAGCAGCTGAAGTGCCCTCGGATGCCATCGAGAGTGAGAACCAGAACGTCTCTCCCGTGCAGGAGTACCAGATCGACAAACTCACCCCGGACCAGAAGGCGCAGCGACAGTTTCAGGTAACCCAAAGCTGGACCGTGCGGACCAATGCCACCGATTCTGCCAAGGTACTCGACCTCGCCGTCAAGGCTGGCGCCAATCAGAGCGGCCAGATCGACTGGAGCCTGAAGGACGAGAACGTCCCCCAGGCCGAGGCAGCCGCCAAGGCACTGCGGCGCGCACAGTCGACCGCCGAGGAAATGGCCAAGAGCCTGAACACAAAACTGGGTGCTCTGATCTACGCCAGCAATGAGGTCCAGGCAGAGCCGATTCGCCCCTTGATGCGCACCATGAACGCCGCAGCCATGATGGCCCAGAAGGTTGAACCGCTGGCGATCAACCCCCGCCAGATCGAAAAAGTCGCCACCGTCCACGCCATCTTCGCCATCGAGTAGCATCCAAACAATCGAGTCCCCTATGCCCTCACTCTCCTATCGTGACCTGAAGCCCACCCCGGAAGCCGAGGCTATCTACCGCCGCTGGCTCTCGCACCTAAACGAGGAACTGACCCGGCACACCTCTCCCGACCGCCGCTCCGAGTTCGTCAGGGACGAGCTTTACCAGATCTACCTGGGCCGTCCCCACGGCGGACGGAAGAACGCCACCCTGGTCAGCGAACTGGCCACCAATGTGCTTGCCGAGTCCTTCGATCCGCGCAACGCCACCCTTGAGCCGGAGTACTACGGCGACATCGACCCCGTGCAGTACGCCCCGCGCAAGCCACTCATCTACTTCTGGCAGATGTTCGACCGCTCGCCGCTGGGCCTGAACCATTGGCTTGGTTTCAAGTTCCGCTGCATGCTGGGCAAACACATCTTTCGCCACCTCGGGAAGGGCGTCAAAATCTTCCATAACGTCGAGTTCACCTACGGCTACAACCTCACCATCGAGGACAACTGCACCATCCACAAGAACGTGTTGCTCGACGATCGCGGCGGCATCATCCTGCACGAGGGCACCAGCATCTCCGACTACGCCAACGTCTACAGCCACACCCACGACATTAACCAGCAGGCGGACGTCACCAACAAGGTCACAGAGCTCGGCCCCAGAGCCCGCGTCACCTATCACGCCACCGTGCTGGCAGGCGCCAACATCGGCGAAAATAGCATGCTCGGCGCGATGGGCCTGGCCACGAAACCCGTTCCTCCGTCCTCCGTCTCGGTGGGAATTCCTGCAAAAGTCAAACGCCAGAAGGACACTACATCCTGACAGCAATCGGAGCCATACAAGCCTGAGCCGCTCTATACTGGACTTCCAGCCCTGACACTGAGGGCCGCCGCGCCATTTTGGGCGAACGCGCATCCAATAGGCCAGTCGGAAGGGTTCTGATGGCAGTTATGGTTCCACACATCGCGAGCTTTGGACGTTCCGCCGCTGTGCTTGATCCAGAGGCGATCGAGGTTTTACCTGCGCCGCGATTGCGTGACAGCCACGGCCGGGCGATCACTGACCTCCGCGTCTCCGTGACGGACCGCTGTAACTATAAGTGCGTCTACTGCCGCACAGGTAATGAAGGCGCCCAGTTCACCGAGTTGCCCATCGCCGACTACCTTCGCATGGTGCGCGTCTTCGTCTCGCTCGGCATCGAAAAGGTGCGGCTGACCGGCGGTGAGCCGCTACTGCGCTCCGGTCTGATCGAGATGGTCGAGGAGCTCTCCCAAATGCGGACGGCCTACCTGCCCGACGGAACCCCCACTAACGAGGGGCGTCCACTCGATATCGCGCTCACCACTAACGGCCATCTGCTCGAGAACCTCGCCCAGCCCCTGAAGGACGCAGGCCTCAACCGCATCACCGTCAGTATGGATGCGGTCGACGCAGAGACCTTCACCGCCATCACCCGTGTCCCCCGCAGCTTCGACAAGGTGCTGGCCGGCATTCGCGCGGCGCAGGCAGCAGGCCTCGGTCCAGTCAAGGTCAACTGCGTCCTCCTGCGCGGCTTCAACGACTCGCAGATAGAGCAGTTCGCCGAGTTTTCCCGACGCGAAGGCGTCATCGTCCGCTTTATCGAATGGATGCCGCTCGAGGAAGACCGCAGCTGGAAGCCGGAGACGGTCGTCCCCATGGATGAGATCGTGGCCCGTCTGAACGCCTACCGCCCACTGGTGGATCTCGCCCCACACTCGGCCAGCGAGACGGCAAGACGCTTCACCTTCGACGACGGACAGGGCGAAATCGGCATCATCGCCCCTGTCTCACGGCCGTTTTGCGGACACTGCAGCCGCGTCCGGCTCACCTCCGACGGCAAGATCCGGACCTGCCTCTTCTCGCAGAGCGAGCACGATCTGGAACGCGAGCTGTTGCGTGGGGCCTCTGACACCGATATGCAGACCTACGTGCGAAACGTGGTCATGCGCAAGGAGGCCCGCCATCACATCGGGGAGCCTGGATTCGAAAAGCCCTCCCGGAACATGGTCCACATTGGTGGTTGAAAGCAACTAGCCGCCCGGAAACGCAACTTATTTACCCATTTTGGGAAAAATATGATGCAATCGTCACATCCTTTACATTAGATATAGGTAGTTTTTTCGCAAGCCTCAAGAGCAAGGGTCACTACAAGGATCAATTTGAGGGAAAAGCGCCATTTCGAAGTCATCGAAAGCCGGCAGATGGATCATCTGCGCGTTTTTCACGATGTCGCGCGAGAACTGACATCGACCCTCGAGCTCGAGGAGATTCTCGGCACCATCATGAACAAGATGGCGCAGTTCTTTGGCCCGGAACGCTGGTCGATGCTTATGGTGGACGAGCAGGCTCAGGAGCTCTACTACGCCATCGCCGTCGGCGAGAACGCCGAGAGCCTGAAAGGTCTGCGCGTGCCACTCGGAGAGGGTGTCGCCGGTTGGGTCGCCTCCACAGGAAACCCCCTCGTCGTGCCCGACGTCTCGCTCGATCCGCACTGGAAGGCCTTCGCCAATAACCACCCCGACCTGAAGATCCACTCCATCGCGTGCCTTCCGGTCAGGTCTGAGAACCGCACACTCGGCGTCATCCAGCTCCTGAACAGCAAGCTCGACCTGCTGTCGGAGTACTCCGTCTCCTTCCTGCGCATCCTGTGCGACTACGCCGCCATCGCGATCCGGAACTCGCGCTCCATGAACCTGATTCAGGAGCTCAGCATCACCGACGACTGCACTGGCCTCTTCAATGCGCGGCACCTCTACACCATGCTGCAACAGGAGGTGACGCGCGCCGAATCGACCCGAAACAACGAATTCAGCCTCCTGTTCCTCGATCTCGACCACTTCAAGACGGTAAATGACACCCACGGGCATCAACGCGGCACACGGCTTCTGGCCGAGGTCGGCGGTCTCCTGAAACGTTGTCTCGGCCCATCCAACCTGGCCTTCCGCTACGGCGGAGATGAGTTCGTCGCGATCATGCCCAATCTCAGCAAGCAAGCTGCGATGACGATGACCATGGGGCTGTGCGAACAACTCCGGAAAGCCCGCTTCCTCGAAGGCGACGGTCTGTCCCTCAGCGTCTACGCCAGCTTCGGGTTGGCCACCTTCCCCGAGGACGGCGAATCCGTCAACGACATCATCATGGCGGCCGACACCATGATGTACGAGGCGAAAAATACGACCCGGAACAACGTCGCCGTAGCCGGACGCGGGCTGGTCATGGACAGGCCGCCACTCCCGGAGCCTCGCGGAGAGATACGCCTGGCTCACCGCCGAGCCAGCGGCGACTAGCGCGGTATCGCTAAAATCCACCACATAAACCTGTCATTCTGAGCGGAGCGAAGAACCCCCGCATTTCGCTCGAATCGCCACACTTTTACACCATCGGCGAAATACCTTAATCAGGTTTGCGGCGCTCCAGCACAAGCGGGCGCTGGGGTTCCGGCTTCAGGACGTCCCGGTTCTCCGCCGCAGTGGGATGTACCCCGAAGTCCCACACTCCCAGGTTTACCTCCTTCGGGGAGATGATCTCGATCAACGCATACTCGCCGAAGCTGAGTGGCCGCAGAGGTGTCAGCTTCATCCAGTGCCCACCGGGTAAAAGCTCCGTACTGGTTTCGACCAGGTCCTCCTGCTGGCGGACCTCGCCCCGCTCATTGATGTTGAAGCTGGCAACGATCCGGGCGTCCTGCCGTACATCGGTGCGAACGATGACGTATTGGCTTGCCGTTCCTCCGCCGGCATCCTCTTTGACGCCGCTGGCTCCGTGCGTGTCCACCGTCAGCGGTTCCCCTCCCGTGCGGACGCCCGACTCGTCGCCGATCCGCAGGTACAGCACCGGCGTGTTCACGTGGAGCTGGACGTAGGCGGTCTCCCCGTGCAACTGGACGATCTGGTGGGAACTGGCCATCGGATTGATCACCGAACGCAGGACACTGTGCGACGTGACGTGGTTCAGGTCGCCCGACGACTGCGTCAGTGGGACTAGTTCAGGAGTGCCCTGGAAGGTGTCGAGCGCAAGTACGCTGTCCTGCTCGGGCAGCCGCAGATCGGGAGCGATCTCTGGCGTCAACGCCCGCCGTTCCTCCTCATCCTTGCGAAGCTCCGGGTCGATCACCGGCTCAGGCGCCTTTGTCTGCGAGGAATTGGCCCCGCTGCTGGCCGCTGCATGTTGCTGCTCCCAGCGGTGAGTCGCATCGAAATCCACCAGTGAGAGGGGAATCTCCTCCTCAACTCCGCCGCGCTCGGCACTGACGAAGATTACGCGGTCCCCAACTACGCGGTAGCTCATCACAATCTGATAGCTGCCGTCCTTGAGGATAAGCCGACTCCGGTGGGGTGTTGCAGCGGCATCGGATAGAGGACGCTGCTGGACCGGCGCTGCGATAACCGGTAGAGACGGCATCGCCAGCATCACACCGCAAAAAAGCAGCGCGTCAACATACTTTGTCCAGATGGAGTGCGTCATATTCATCGGATTGAACGTACCAGATTAGACGAATCTCTGGTACAGCGGTGTTGGCTTCCCCGCGCAACTGTGCTAAACAGGTTATAGGGATACTAACCTCACCCTAAATCCAGAAGACACAATGCGAAGCCTCCTCCAGCCCGGACACACCTCTTCCCCCAAGCCTGCATGGCTGCGGTGGATGTCCGTGCTGTGCCTTTTGCTGGTATGCGTGATGAGTACGGCACAAGTCTGCCATACCCACGAACTGCTCCCGCAGACGAAGGATTCGCAGCAAAATCAGCAGGGACCAAACCAGGGTCCTGACCATTGCCCGCTCTGCGTGGCCATGCACTCCGCGATGCCTGCCACCCAGCAGACCGCGCCCGAGCCCGTGCTCCATGTCCAGGCGCTGGACTCAGCCGCCGCAGAGTCGAGACGTATCTTCCAGTGGCGCTTCGCCCAGGCCAGCCGGCCTCCACCTACAGGCAGCGACCGCGCTTAGTCCTGCAGGTTTTAGGGAAGCACCGCTCTCCCTCTTATGAACCGTTTCAACCTGTACCTGTCGTGCAACCCGCACGCGCCCCTGCCGATCACCACGACGCTTCCACAAGCGTCGACAGGAGTTTATCCAATGTCCCGACTCAAATTCCCCAAGATCTTCTTGCTTCTCTTTGCCAGCTTGTTTGCCGCAACCGTAGCTCTGGCGCAGGGAACGTCCGGCAGCATCTCCGGAACCGTAACCGACCCCAGCGGCGCAATCGTCTCCGGCGCTACCGTCCAGATCCTGAACCCTGTAAGCGGCTACACCCGCATCGCCAAAACCGATGCCAGCGGTCAATATCGCTTCTTTAACGTCCCCTTCAACCCCTACCGGCTGACGATTACGGACAAGGGCTTCGCCGCTTCGAGCCAGACCATCGACGTCAATTCGGTCGTTCCCGTCGCTTCCATCATCAAGCTCAATCTGGAAGGCAGCTCCACCACCGTCGACGTAGTCGATACCGGCGCTGATCTGGTGGAGAACGACTCTACCTTCCACACCGACATCGACCGCTCCACCATCGATAAACTCCCGCTCGAGAGCGCCTCTTCTTCGCTCAGCTCACTCGTCACCCTCTCCTCGCCCGGAGTCGCCGCCGACTCGAACGGCCTCTTCCATGGCCTCGGCGACCACGCCGAAAACTCCTTCTCAGTCGACGGCCAGCCCATCACCGACCAGCAGAGCAAAGTCTTCTCCAATCAGCTACCCTCCGACGCCGTCCAGTCCCTTGAGGTCATCGACGGAGCCCCACCAGCCGAGTACGGCGACAAGACCAGCCTCGTCATCAAGGTCACCACCCGCTCCGGCCAAGGCGTCACCAAACCCACCGGCAGCCTCAACTTCAGCTACGGCACCTTCGGCTCCGTCAACGCAGGCGGAGATATCTCCTACGGCGGCGCAAACTGGGGCAACTTCCTCTCGGTCAGCGGGCTCAACACAGGCCGCTTCCTCGATCCCAGCGAGTTCCAGGTCTTCCACGACAAGGGCAACGAGCTCAACCTCTTCGATCGCGTGGACTACCAGTTCAACGCCAACAACTCCATCCACACCAACCTGCAATACACGCGCTCCTGGTTTCAGACGCCGAACTCCTTCGACAATCTGAACGTTGGTGTCGTCGATCCCGTCCAGGGCCTCCTCGTCGGTCAAACCGACCAGCGCTCCAAGATCGAGACCTTCGACATCGCCCCTACCTATACGCGAGTCATCAACGCCAACACCATCTTCAACTTCGGCCCATATATTCGCCGCGACGCCTTCAACTACTACCCCAGCAAAAATCCCTTCGCCGACCTCGGCCCCATCCAGCAGGAGACGGTCGCCCAGCAGCGCTCGCTCACTAACGCCGGCGTCCACACCGATATCTCCTACGTCAAAGGCATCCACAACATCAAGATCGGTGGCGTCTACGGGCAGACCTTCCTGCGCGAGAACGATCAGATCGGTATCGTCGATCCAAATCTGAACGATCCGGCAGGGACCAACTACAACCCGATCCTTGCCCCCATTGACCTCACCCGCGGCGGCAGCTTGTACGCCTACCACGGCCAGACCGACGTCAAGCAGCTCGCCTTCTACGGTCAGGACCAGATCACCGCAGGCAGCTGGCTCTTCAATGTCGGCATTCGCGGCGACTTCTACAACGGCCTTGCCATCCAGCGCCAGGCCGAGCCCCGCGTCGGCATCTCCTACAACTTCAAGCAGACCAACACCGTCCTCCGCGTCTCCTACGCCCGCAGCATGGAGACCCCCTTCAACGAGAACCTCGTCCTCTCGAGCAAGGGCTGCCTCGACACCGTTATTCAGGCCGTCTTCGAGACCCTCGGCTCCTGTGTTCCCGCGCCCTTCAACCCCGGCTTCCGCAACGAGTTCCACGCCGGGCTCCAGCAGGCCATCACCAAACACTTCGTCATCAGCGGCGACTACATCTGGAAGTACACCCACAACGCCTACGACTTCAGCGTCCTTGGCGCTACCCCCATCACCTTCCCGATCGAGTGGCACAACTCGAAGATCCCCGGCTTCGCCCTCCGCGCCAATGTGCCGGAGACCCACGGCGTCAGCGCCTTCGTGGTTATGTCCTCAGTGGCGGCGCGCTTCTTCAACCCGCAGGTCGGTGGCGTCGGAGCCACCCCAGGCGTAGCAGGCTCCACCCTTCCCTTCCGCATCGACCATGACGAGAAGTTCAATCAGACCACGCACCTGCAGTACAACCTGCCCTTCCGCAAGAGTATGTGGCTCGGCTTCAACTGGCGCTACGACAGCGGCCTCACCGCAGGCTCAGTGCCCTGCTACAACCCCACTGGGGCCAACAGCAAATGCACCGCCACCTCCATCACCCTGCCCAATGGTCAGCCGGGTATCGACCTGAGCGGCCTCACACCCGACCAGCAGTTCCAGGCCGGACTCACCTGCGACGGCGTAGCGGCAACCCCGACCTCGGGCTTCACCTCCTGCGATGTCAACGGACTCACCTCCAAGCTCGTCAAGATCCCCGCGCCCAACACCGAGGATGACGACAAGAACCCACCCCGTATCGCTCCTCGCAACCTCTTCGACATCGCCCTCGGAGACGACAACCTCTTCCACACGGACAAACACCAAATCGGGCTGCGCGTAACCGCCGTGAACGTCTCCAACAAGTACGCCCTCTACAACTTCCTCTCCACCTTTTCGGGAACCCACTACGTGTCGCCCCGTGCCATCACCGGTCAGATCACCTACAACTTCTAACCGGCGACCTTGACCCAACCGCAACGCGGGACGAGAGATCCTTTCTCGTTCCGCGCTGTCTCTTCGCGTAACCGCTTCCAAAACCAGTAAGGAGTCCCCATGGGCGTCGCGCCCAAATCCATCGCTCGCCTTCACTCCCACGCCGACGTCGCCGGAGCCACCGCCTCGACCGTCTGCCTCATCCACTGCCTGCTGACGCCCGTCGTCGTCAGCCTCTTCCCCAGCATCATCCGTTACCTCCCCGGCGAGACCGGCTTCCATCGCCTCCTCGCTGTCGGAATCGTTCTCTTCGGACTAGCTGGTTTTCTCCCCGGCTACCTCGTACATCGCCGCAGGTCGCTGCTGGCGCTGATCGCCACCGGCATCACACTCGTCCTCATCGTCGCCTGGAGCGGCGACGGTCTGAACCGAGTCATCGAGCTTGCTCTCAGCGTCACCGGCTCCGCTATGCTCGTCACGGCACATCTGCTCAACCGCAGCTTCTGCCGACAGTGCTGTACCTGCCAGGATGACACTGCCCCATGCCACACTACGCAAGTCTCATAATTCACACCATAAACCTGTCATCCTGAGCGAAGTCGAAGGACCTGCGGTTTGTATCGGTCGGCACAATTGCTCGGGTGCCCCACCCTTCGCAGTCACATCGCGAAGGGTGGGATACACCGCAAATCACTCCGCCGACACCCGAACACACTCCTCCAGAATATCCAGCGCAATCTCCGCCTCCTCTCGCCTGACGATCAGCGGCGGACAAAGCCGAATAGTCGTCTCCCCGCACCCGAGGATCAGCAACCCCCGCTCAAACGCCAGCTCGACGATCCGGTCGCGCATCGCTCCAATCGGCGTTCGAGACTGCTGGTCCTTCACGATCTCGACCCCGATCATCAACCCCCTCCCGCGCACATCACCGACCGTGGGATACCGGCCAACCCATGTCCGCAGCCGCTCCAGCATCGCCTCGCCAACAACCGCCGCGTTTCGTATCCCCTCACGCTCGAGGACATCCATCGTCGCCAGCGCCGCAGCGATGCACACTGGATTCCCGCCAAACGTGCTGGCATGAGAACCCGGCACCCAGTCCATCAGCTCCGCCTTTGCCATGCAGATGCCGAGCGGCATCCCACTTGCGATCCCCTTCGCCATGCAGACAATATCCGGCTGCACGCCCGAGTGCTCAATTGCCCACCACTTCCCCGTCCTCCCAGCGCCCGACTGCACCTCATCAGCGATCAGCAGAATCCCGTGGCGGTCGCAGATGTCGCGAATCTCCCGCAGGAAGTTGTCTGGCGCAACGACATAGCCACCCTCACCCTGAATCGGCTCCAAGATGATCGCTGCAACCTCTTCGGGCGGCAGCATCGTCCTGAACAGCTTGTCCTCGATATACCGCGCGCAGGACAATCCAAACTCCTCCGCCTGCGCACCGCTCAATCCCTCACGATACGCATACGGATACCGCACATGCGTCACCCCGGGCACAAATGGAGCGAACCGCCGCTTCTGCTGCGGCTTCGACGCCGTCAGCGACAACGCTCCCATCGTGCGCCCATGGAACGCGCCGAAGAAGCTGATGATGTTCTGCCGCCCCGTGTGGTAACGCGCCAACTTCAACGCGCACTCCACCGCCTCCGCCCCCGAGTTGCCATAGTAGAACCGGTGCGGCCCCGGCATCGGCGCAACCGCGCTCAACCGCTCCGCCAGCCGCGTCATGTGGTCGTAGTAAAAATCCGTGCCGGACATGTGAATCAGCTCGGCGGCCTGCTCCTGAATCGCCTTCACCACCTCCGGATGACAGTGCCCCGTCGAGGTGACAGCGATACCCGCCGCGAAGTCAAGAAACTCGTTGCCATCCACATCGGTCACGCGAACCCCTCGACCGGACTTGGCCACCAGCGGATAGCTACGGGTATAACTCGGGGACATCAGCCGGTCATCGTCAGCAATGATCTTCCGCGCCAGCGGTCCGGGCAGCTCAGTCTTCAAAACAGGGCCGAACGACGTGTAGCCAACATCGTTGCCGTCACGTCTGGGGAGTGTAATCACATTGCTCATGGGTCTCTCCTTCATTTCTGCTGGCAAAGCGTTCCTGTCGATCGCACAGACGGTGCGCCGCCCCACGCATCAACAAAAGGGTGGGAACGGAGAGGAGTGCCAAAAGGAAGGAGGGCTAGTCGCCGCCGAACAAACTCGGCCGCGAGCGGCTGGGCAGCACGCAGAGGTGCATTCGCGGCATTTGCAGATTACGAGCGCAGCACCAGAGCGCCGCATCAAACTTCGCCGGAATTGAGTGGATCGGCATACCGATACCTCGATTGCCAGCGAGTATAGCGCGGACACGCCTGCGCTGGCTTAAATGTCTCCAAGACCCAACCTAACATCTGTCATCCTGAGCGAGCGCAGCGTAGTCGAAGGACCTGCGGTCGTCTTCGCCGTTGCCTGCACCAACACTCGGGTGCCCCATCCTTCGCGCTTTTGCGAAGGATGGGAGATCACAAATTCCGACCTGCCGCCCTAATGCCCCGCATACCGGATCGTCACCGGATATAGCGTAACCGCCTTCTCCCGCCCGAACCGCACGGTGCTCTTCGTCATTCGGTTCAGCGTAGCCGCGCTGTTCGAAGAGAAGTACCACACCAGCAGATGGTTGTTCCAACTCGTCGAGAAGCTCATCGTGAACGACAGCAGCGGGTCGGCGGTAGCGTTCGCGTCTTCCGAGACCCGGGGCAGACCTTGCGCAGCTGCCACATGCATCATCTGGTTCCCAGCCTTGTAGATCGCCGGCGGCATCATCGAGTGCATCCCTGGAACTTTGCCGACCAGGTCCACCATGCTCGCCTGTAGATCGTGTGCCTTCACCTGCTGCTCTGGCGTCATGCAACTGATATCCAGCTCCGCCAGCAGGATCGTCCCCAACAGAGCGGGCTTGATCGTCACCGTCACACTGCCGTCTGGATTGGTAGTCTTCGTCTCGGTCGCTTCTGCACCCGAGGTAGGAAGCTCCACTGCCAGCAGAGGCCGCAGACACCGCGTCATCTCCGCCAGCTCCGGGACCTGCCCACCCGGCACCCCGAACACTGTCAGATGCCCATCCTTCAGAGCCTCTACAGGATCGCGCCTGACGAAATCCCCCGGATACATAAATCGAAGATTGAGGCTATCGCTGCTCCACTCGATCTGAGTGTCCTGGGACGACTGAGCGGCAGCCGAAAGCGCCAGCCCCATCCCCAGCAGTCCAGCCGAAAGTATCCGTGCCGTGCGAGATACCCGCATCTACTTCCTCTTCCAGCGAACCCCGTCTTTACCGTCTTCCAGTAGGATGCCCTTTTCCAGCAACTCGTTGCGAATCGCATCCGCTCGCGCGAAGTTCCGCGTCTTCTTGGCCTGTGTCCGCTCCGCCACCAGCGCGTCAATATCGGCGTCGGTGAAAGCCAGCGTCGCTACCAGCGACGGATCGGCGTCGCCAATCCTACCCTCGGCCTCCGCCCACGTCAACGCACTACGCGTAATCTCCGCGTCCCGGTCCTCCAGCACCGCGAACACCCCGTCGAACAGCGCCAGCACCGCCAGGATCTCAGCAACATTTCCCGCCCGCAACGTACCCGAGTCCGCAGCCGAGTTTGCCGCCCGCACCAAGTCGAAGATCGCCGCCCGCGCCTCAGCTGTATTTAAATCATTCGCCAGCGAGGCCGTATAGTCCCGCGCAGCCTTCGCTGTCGCCGACGCGATCTCTGCGTCGAGACCCTCCGCGAAGCCGCCTTTGCACATTCGCTGGTAGAAGGTCCGCAACCGGTCGACTGCATTCGTCGATTCTGTCAGCCCATCGAACGTAAAGTTCATCTGGTGCCGATAAGGCACCGAGATCAGCAGAAACCGGATTGCCGACGCCCTGTACCCCTTCAGCAGCAGGTCGCGCAGCGTGTAGAAGTTCCCCTCCGACTTCGACATCTTCTTCCCCTCGACCAGCAGGAAGCGCACATGCATCCAGTGCCGCGCAAACGTATGCCCCGTCGCCGACTCCGACTGCGCGATCTCGTTCTCATGGTGCGGGAACATCAGGTCTTCGCCACCCGCGTGCAGATCGAAGCTCTCGCCCAGGAACTTCATCGCCATCGCCGAGCACTCGATATGCCACCCTGGCCGCCCCGCCCCCAGCGCCGTATCCCAGCTAGGCTCCGCGCCCTTTACGGCCTTCCACAGCGCAAAGTCCCGCGCCGCGTCTTTCTCGTACTCATCCACATCGACGCGCGCGCCGTCCTCGATATTCTCGAGGTCCTTCTTCGACAGCTTGCCGTACTCCGGAAACTTCGCAATGCGGAAATACCAACTGCCATCTTCGGTCTGGTACGCGATATCCTTTGCCGCCAGCTTCTCGATCAGCGACACCATCTCTGGAATCGCCTCCGTCGCATGGGCAATATGCTCGGGCCGCTCCACCCCCAGCGCATCCATGTCCTCAAAAAACGCCCGCTCGAACTTCGCCGTGTACTCCGCAATCGGCAGCCCGGCGTTCCCAGCATTGCGGATGATCTTGTCATCCACATCGGTCACGTTCATTACGTGCTGGACCGCCATGCCCTGCTGCCGCAGAAACCGCCGCAGCACGTCGACATGCAGAAAAGTACGGAAGTTCCCGATGTGGCCGTAGTCATACACCGTCGGCCCACATGCATACATCCGCAACGCAGGCTTGCCTACAGGCACAAGCGTCTCGACCGTTCCGCTAAGAGTATTGAAGAGTTCTACTGCCGCCACTGCGCTCTCGTCCTGCCGCAGCCGGGCACAAGCCGCGGTGCAGTCTATTCCTTGTTGAAATCTACGTTACGATTCTAGCCGATAGTCGAAAAAGCTCGCGGTTTTCCCCAACCCGCAGAACGTTTGTCCTCTTCACTTCGGTGGTCGGTCCGTAGTCGCTTCCAGATCGGAATTGGGTAAATCAGACGCTTATGGAAGCATCGCTGCTTGCCCATGATAGGTACCCTTTGTGTCGATTAGCTGCCACACGGTCGCATTATCAATTCTGAAACGCTTCCCTGATTTGCTAACGCGGATGCCGGAATAGCCTGTGACAAAGCCATTACGCCTGACCTGTTCCAAAAATCGCTCACGTTCGTTGCGCTCAGGAGCTTCAGCAGACAGACGTGATGGCAGCACGGTGAGTTCCTCCCACGGATATTCAAAGAGCCGCTGGGCGGCTTCGTTTCCATAGACAAAGACCGGATCAAACGTGGCATCGTGCGCGAGAACTCCAAAGGATGCGTCCCTGTACAGCCATTCTGCCGACAGTTCCGTTGTCATCCCTTCTGGCACCAAAGATTGTCCTATAAGTCGCAGATAGCTATCTGCGAGCAGATTAAAGAAAGATTCATCGTAACGCAGGTCTATCAAACTTATTCTCCCGATTTACATCTGCTCTTTTCGTTAGGTCTATACGCCCTCATCCCAACCTCATCTGCGGCACCGCCCCCATCCCCTCCGCCGCAAACTCCCCCGCCAAAAACCTCGGCCAAGCCGCCGCTGCAATCATCGCCGCATTATCCGTCGACAGCGCCAGCGAAGGAAACGCCACCGGCAACCCCCTCCGCGTCCCTTCCGCCAGAAACCGCTCCCGCAGCTCCCGGTTAGCCGCCACCCCTCCCGAAACCACGATCCCCCGAGCCCCAAGCGACTTCGCAGCCGCAAAGCTCTGCTTCAACAGGTTCCCAACCACTGCCCCCTGGAACGAAGCAATCAAGTCCAGCGTCCGCCCATCGCAAAGCGCAGCAGCATCCGCCACCGTCGGCTTCTCCATCCCCGCCAACGCATCCCGCCGAACCTCAATCTCCCCTCGCATCCCCTCCGTCTCCACATATCGCAGCACCGCTGTCTTGATCCCGCTGAACGAGAAGTCGAACCTCGGCCCATCCCCCACCGGTATGGCCTTCTTATTCACCACCGCGCCCACGCGAGGCTTGATCTCCCCAAACCGAAACGGCACCGCCTTCGGATTCCCCAGCCGAGCCAAAGCATCGATCCAAGGCCCCCCCGGATACCCCAGCCCCAGCAGCTTCGCCACCTTATCGAAGGCCTCGCCCGCCGCGTCGTCCACCGTTCGTCCTACGTTGTCATATCGCCAGCTTCCGGCGGTTTGCTTCGCGAGATACAAATGCGTATGCCCGCCCGAAACCACCAGCGCCAGCAACGGCATCTCCATCGGCTCCTCAGCCCTCTGTCTCGTCTCCATCAGCACCGCATGGATGTGCCCCTCCAGATGGTTCACCCCGATCAGCGGCTTGCCCAACCCATACGCCAGAGCCTTCGCATACGTGATCCCCACCAGCAGAGCCCCCGCCAGCCCCGGCCCCTCCGTCACCGCAATCGCATCCAGATCCTCAAACCCTACCCCCGATCGCGACATCGCCTCGCGCACGATCGGCACGATATTCCGCAGGTGCTCCCGGCTCGCCAGCTCCGGCACCACGCCCCCGTAATTCGCATGAAGCGCCATCTGTGACGCCACCACATTCGACAGCGCCTCGCCCCCGCGCCGCACCACCGCCGCCGCCGTCTCATCGCACGAGCTCTCGATCCCCAATATCAGCCCGCTGCCAGTTCGCATCTCTCTATCATAGGAGACACGTAGTCTGAGGTGCCTTGAATGCAACCTGTGAGCCTGCGACAAGCAGAGAAGTCCGACATCCCCGCCATGGCCAGCCTCCGCTCAGAACAATGGGGCATACAGAGTTATTGGGAAACACGTATCGCAGGCTATCTGGACGGCGAAATCCATCCACAGCAGGCCTTGCCGCCCCGCGTCAGCTTCGTCGCTTTGGAAGGCCTATCCATTGTGGGCTTTATTGCCGGCCACCTGACGCGCCGCTATGCGTGCGACGGGGAGTTGGAGTGGATCAACGTCACTTCGGAGCGACAGCGTAGTGGCATCGCTTCACAGCTTCTTTTTACGCTGGCCGCCTGGTTCACCGAACAGAAAGCGCTCAAAATCTGCGTCGATGTCGCCACAGAGAACACGGCTGCAAGAAGCTTCTATATGCGAAACGGTGCCGTCGACCTCAACCCTCACTGGCTCGTCTGGAACGACATCAGCACAGTGCTTGGCAAGCGATGACCGCCACGAATCCCACCACGCACTCAAACAAGAGACCGCGATAAGCCTATGGCAGACAACCTGCACACCAACCCGCACTACCACGCCGCCCTCGCCATCGCAAAAACCCTCCGCGCCCAGGGCCACGCCGCCTACTTCGCCGGAGGCTGCGTCCGCGACCTCCTCCTCAACCTCACCCCCAAAGATTTCGACGTAGCCACCAGCGCCACCCCCGACATCGTCCAATCCCTCTTCCCTAAGACCTTCGCAGTCGGCGCCCACTTCGGCGTAGTCCTGGTCTGCGATGAAAACGACATCACCATCGAGGTAGCCACCTTCCGCCATGACGGAGCCTACACCGACGGACGCCGCCCCGACGCCGTCCGCTTCTCCACCGATCCGAAGGAAGATGTCCTCCGCCGCGACTTCACCATCAACGGCATGTTGCTCGACCCTCTCCTCTACGAGGAGACCAAAGACCCCGCAGCCGCGACCCTCGACTTCGTCCGCGGACGCGACGATCTCGCCGCCCATACCATCCGAGCCATCGGCGACCCCACCCTCCGCTTCGCCGAAGACAAGCTCCGCATGCTCCGCGCCGTCCGCTTCGCCGCCCGCTTACAGTTCGAGATCGAACCACGCACCATGGCCGCGATCCAGGCCCAGGCCGCCACCATCGACCAAGTCAGCAACGAGCGCATCCGCGACGAGATCACCAAGATGCTCACTGAGGGCCACACCCGCCGCGCCTTCGAGCTTCTCGACGTCTCCGGCCTCCTCGCCCAAATCCTCCCCGAAGCCATCAAGATGCACGGCGTCGCCCAGCCGCCCGAGTTCCACCCCGAGGGCGATGTCTGGACCCACACCATGCTCTTGCTCGAGCAGCTCCCCCTCGACTGCTCCCCCACCCTCGCCTGGGGCGCGCTCCTGCACGACATCGGGAAGCCTGCCACCTTCCGCCCGCCTGATCCCCATAAAGAAAACGACCGCATCCGCTTCAACGGCCACGTCGAGGTCGGCGTCCGCATCGCCGAGGTTGTGCTGGATCGCCTTCGCTTCTCCAACGACGACACCGCCCAGATCGTCGCCCTCGTCCACAATCACATGCGCTTCGGAGACATCTTCCAAATGAAGCAGTCCACCCTCAAGCGCTTCCTCCGCCTGCCCAGCTTCGACGAGCACCTCGCCCTCCACCGGCTCGACTGCACCTCCTGCCACGGTGACCTCCGCCTCTACGACTTCGCCAAACAGCAGTACGAAACCGCTCCCCCCGAGCACATCCGCCCAACCCTCCTCGTCACCGGACGCGACCTCATCGCCGCCGGCTACCCCCCCAGCCCCCAGTTCAAACCCATGCTCGAAGACGCCGAAGACGCCCAACTCGAAGGCACCATCCACACCACCGGCGAAGCCCTTGAACTCTTGCGTACACGCTTCGGCCCACCACCCCCGAGATAGCAACGGCTCAACTTGCATAAGCGAAACGAGCTTACTGGGAAGTCGCAGCCTTCTCTTTCCGCAAAATCAAGATGACACTCGTAATGACGATAGCTGCGCCTATAAGCATTCGAATCGTGATGATCTCCCCTGCGAAGAAGTAGCCCAGAGCGACCGCAACAACTGGATTGACGTAAGCATGACTTGCAACACGAGTCGCTGGCATACGCGCAAGAAGCCAGACAAAGGCAGTAAAGCCAAGAAGAGACCCGCAAACAATCAGGTAGATCAACGCCATTCCCGCGCGAATGGAAACGTGGGGAAAAGGGTGCATCTCGCCGAATGCTGCGGATAAAACGAGCAGGGTTCCCCCACCAAGCATCATCGCTGCCCCAGCGGTTAGTGGCTTCGATTCCGGAAGCTCCAGTGAGCGATTGAGCACCGAACCCAGAGACCAGCTGATAGCACCGGCGAGAATTGCGACACAAGGAAGGATGCCGAAATGCTGCTCTTTATTCGGAAGGAGCAGCACACCGACTCCGCAAAAGCCCAGCAAAGCGGCGATCAGAAGACGCGAGCGGAACGGCTGCTGCCGAAGGACGACCATCTCGATGACGATCGTGATGAGCGGAAGCGTCGCTTCCAGCACGGATGCGACTCCGGATGGCACATATTTCTCTGCCCAAAACAAGGGTCCATACTCCGCAACGAACATGAGAAGCCCAATCAAAGCGAGGTTGCGCCATTGGACAACTCCGGGCCGAGGCTGCCCTTTGATCCGCATGAAACCGTAAAGCGCAACACCTGCTACAAAGAACCGGGTTCCAGCGGCAAAGAGAGGGGGCACCTCCTGTACAGCGATCCGGATTGCAAGGAACGTAGTTCCCCAGAGAATGTAGATCGCAAAAAATGCCAGGATGACGCGGATGTCGAAGAGTGTGGCTGTCTCTTTGGTCGATGGCTTGCTAACCGTTATAGGACTCATAGATGGTTATTACTCTACAGCAGGCCAGCTAACCTGTAAACTGGTTTTCGAGGGTTATTATTGGTCATCGGCAATTCCAACTCGTACCGGGACTTCCAATTGGTTGCCGGCTATCCTGCGCTGGATTTCACCAACACACTAGATTGGCGCTTTCGCGAATCTGGACCGGATGAGCTTCTGAAGAGCTATGGCGATCTGGTTCGATTCGCGGAACAGTCAAGGCTTTTGGCCTCCAGGCAAGCTCAGCAGCTCCTCCGCACAGTGGACGAGCGAACAGGCGCACGGGTATTGAAATCCAGTACAGAGCTTCGTGAAACCGTGGCGGACGTCTTCTACACGACCCTTGACGGCCGTAGCCCCTCTGCTGCATCGCTCAAAATACTAGAGCGGTTCTTTCAGGCTGCTCATCTCCATCAGGCGCTCCGCTGGAAGGAGTCGCACTTGGAATGGGACTGGTCCGGAATGGAAGGGGAGGCCGAGCTGCCGCTATGGCTGCTTTCATGGAGCGCGGCAAGCCTGATGACCTCAGCAGAGGTGCATAGAGTACGGGCCTGCGACAACTCCGAATGCCGTTGGCTCTTTCTGGATACCAGTAAGAACCACACCAGGCGCTGGTGCGACATGAAGATATGCGGCAATCGGATGAAGGCTCGACGGTTCAAGGCCCAACGAGAAATGTAGGCTCCAGCGCTCAGGAAAATGGCATAGCCACGACGGATGACACCCGTCGCGTGGAGTATGTTCAGAGAGCACTTGTCGGTTTGAAACACGCGATCAACGATGGCGTCGATGTGCGGGACCATACCGCATGGTCGCTGATGGATAACTTCGAGTGGATGTCCGGCTATGAACCAAAGTTCGGCATGGTCGCCGTAGACCTTAAAACGCAGAAACGAACCATCAAGCCCAGCGCCGCAATTCTGGGAAATATCGCCAGGAGAAACTCCCTGTAGAGGAACTTCCACTTGATGCAACAGAGCCAAACTGACCCTCCACCCACAGCCGTCCTTCGCGCCCGATACAGATAACGTCTGCTATCCTCCGAAGCATCAGAGGGCTATATGGCCGCGACCCCATCTCTCGTAGCGAAGCCTCTTGTAGCTAAATCTTTCCTCAACACCCCCCCCGACACCACCCCGGACACGCACCTCTCCGTCAACGGCCTCACCATCCCCGCGCACGCCGGGGAGCTCCTCATCTCCGCCCTGAACCGCCACGCCGAGGCCACCGCCGCTAAAAAGGTCCCGCAGGTCTGCTACCTCCCGCAGATGGGCCCCATCCAGAGCTGCGATACCTGCATGGTGCAGGTCGATGGAGAGTTGGTCCGCGCCTGCGCCACCCGCGTGACTGCCAATATACAGGTGGCCACCGAGGGCGAGCGAGTCGACATCGCCCAGCGCGAGGCCTTTGACCGCATCCTCCAGAACCACATGCTCTACTGCACCGTCTGCGACAACAACAACCAGAACTGCACCGTTCACAACACCACCGCCGAGTTGGACGTAAAGCACCAGGCGCGCGAATACCGCCCTAAGCCCTACGAGAAGGACATGTCCAACCCCTTCTACCGCTACGACCCCAACCAGTGCATCCTCTGCGGCCGCTGCGTCGAGGCCTGCCAGAATGTCCAGGTCAACGAGACCCTCACCATCGAGTGGGAGAGCGAACACCCCCGCGTCCTCTGGGACGGTGGCCACACCATTGAGGGCTCCAGCTGCGTCTCCTGCGGTCAGTGCGTCACCGTCTGCCCCTGCAACGCGCTCATGGAAAAATCCATGCTCGGCCACGCGGGTTATCTTACCGACATTCCTAGCGGCGTCCTCGACGACATGATCGACGTCGTCAAGGGCATCGAGCCGCCCATCGGTTATGGCCCCATTCTCTCGCTCTCCGAGATGGAGGCCGAGATGCGAAACGAGCGCACCAAGCGCACCAAGACCGTCTGTACCTACTGCGCCGTCGGCTGCAGCTTCGAGGTTTGGACCCGCGACCGCCACATCCTCAAGATAGAACCGACCCATGGTCCCGCCAACGGCATCTCCACCTGCATCAAGGGCAAGTTTGCCTGGGGCCACATCAACGCCGAAGATCGCCTCACCAGCCCGCTCCTCCGCGACGGCGACACCTTCCGCGAGATCTCCTGGGAAGAGGCTCTCGACGTCATCGAAAAGAAGTTCAAGCAAGTGAAGCAGGACCACGGCCCCGACGCGCTCGCCTTCATCGCCTCCTCCAAATGCACCAACGAGGAGAGCTTTCTCATGCAGAAGCTCGCCCGCGCCGTCATCGGTACCAACAACGTCGACAACTGCGCCCGCTACTGCCAGAACCCCGCAACGATGGGGCTACAAAGGACCGTGGGATATGGCGGCGACTCCGGCTCCATATCCGACATCGAAAAGGCCGGTCTCGTCATCATCGTCGGAGCCAACCCCGCCGAGAACCACCCCGTCCTCTGCACCCGCATCAAGCGCAGCCACAAACACCGCGGCCAGCGGCTCATCGTCGCCGACCTCCGCAAGCACGAGATGGCCGAGCGCGCCGACATCTTCTTCCGACCCAACCCCTCCACCGACGCCGTCTGGATGAACGGAGTCGCCAAATACATCCTCGACCACAACCTCCACAACCAAGCCTTCATCGAGAGATGGGTCAACCACTTCGAAGAGTACAAAGCCTCAATCGAACCCTGCACCCTCGAATACACCGAAAAGATCACCGGCGTCCCCCAAAGCACACTCATCACCGTCGCCAACGAGATCGCCGCCGCCGATGGCACCTGCATCCTCTTCGCCATGGGCGTCACCCAGCACTGCGGCGGCTCCGACACGGCAACGGCCCTCTCGAATCTCCTTCTGCTCACTGGCAACTACATGCGCCCTGGCGCCGGAGCCTACCCCCTCCGCGGCCACAACAACGTCCAGGGCGCCAGCGACTTTGGCTCCATGCCCAACGTCTTCTCCGGCTATCAAAAAGTAGACGACCCCGACGTCCGCGCCAAGTTCGAAGCCGACTGGGGCGTCACCCTCCCCACCACCACCGGCAAAGACAACCACCAGATGATCGACGCCATCCTCGAGGGCACCCTCAAGGTTCTCTACATCAAGGGCGAAGACACCATCACCTCCGACTCCAACGCCAACTTCGTCGCCAGCGCCCTCGAGAAGCTGGAGTTCTTCATCGTGCAGGACATCAACTTCTCCGAGACAGCCCGCTACGCCGACCTCGTCCTACCCGCCGCCGCCTCGCTCGAAAAAGATGGCACCTTCACCAGCACCGAGCGCCGCATCCAGCGCCTCTATAAAGCAATTGAGCCCCTGGGCAATTCCAAAGCCGACTGGGAGATCATCCAACTCATCGCCAACCGCATGGGCGGCAACTGGAAATACACCCACCCCTCCGAGATCATGGCCGAGGTGGCGAGACTCACGCCCCTGTTTGCGGGCGTGTCATACGAACGCCTCGAAGGCTTCAAAAGCCAGCAGTGGCCCGTTCACGCCGACGGCACCGACTCACCGCTCCTATTCACCGAAAACTTTCCCTTCCCCGACGGCAAAGCCCGCTTCTACCCGGTCGAGTACATCCCACCGTCGGAAGAGACCAGCGCCATCTTCGACCTCCACCTCAACAACGGCCGTCTCCTCGAACACTTCGAGCAGGGCAGTATGACCTTCCGCACCCCCGGCATCAAGGAGATCACCCCGAACGGCTTCGTCGAGGTCTCCCCCGAGCTCGCCCTCGAGCGCGGCGTCACCAGTGGCCGCCACGTCCAGCTCACCTCACCCCACGGCAGGGTGCGCGTCCAGGTGCTCGTCTCCGACCGCGTCCAGGGCAAGCAGCTCTACATGTCGCTCAACTCCGTCGAAGAACCCGTCAACAAGCTCACCAGCAGCCACACCGACCGCTACACCCATACCCCCGCCTTCAAAGAAACAGCCGTCAGCATGACCGTCCTCCCCGAGCAAGGCGAAAACCCGCTACCCCGCCGGAACTTCCGCTACGGCACCCGAACCCCCCAGACCGGCGTCGAGATCGAACGCAAGTGGGCCCAGCCCGGCTACCACCTCCCCGGCACTCAACCCGCCGACAAACTCGTCCAGATCAAATCCATCACCGTATAAACCGTCCTGCTTCAATACCCCGGAACGCTCGGGTGCCCCATCCTCGCGGCAGCTTCATCGCCGCAGGGTGGGGTTAGAAGCGCCACGACTCCCTGGTGCTCCATCCTTTCGCAGTCTCATCGCGAAAAGCGGGTTATCGTGCTTCTCCACCCCACCTTAAAACTGTCATCCTGAGCGAAGTCGAAGGACCTGCGGTTGTCTCTCCATCGCTCGTTCTCCGGCAGGTGCCAGATGCACACCCCTCCCTCCATCCCGGTCCAGAGGGAATGCAAAAGTCCCAGCCTGACCACATTAGAGGATGAGAAAGATTACCTTTGCGCAGACAACCGTTTGTGCATAGAATTCCGCCAACGCCGTCACCAGAAATTCTTTCTATCCGGGTCTCAGGAAGATTCCTTCACTGACCTGCATAGAGAGATCAGTACGGCAAATGAATCACCTGCTGTCTTTTTATCCGGAGACTAATGCTTATGCGTACCAAGGCTTGTTGTATCTTCTTTCTGTTTCTCATTCTGGTTGGCTCAGGCCGCATTCTGGCTCAGGCAACCTCGAGCGGCAACATTATCGGCATTGTCACAGACACTACGGGTGCCGCGATCCCATCCGCAACCGTAACGGCTGTCAATAAAGGAACAAACGCTCAACGAACAGTCACCAGCAACAGCGCCGGTCAGTATCGCTTCGATCTCCTGCCCGTTGGCAGATACGACGTCAAGGCAACCGCATCGGGCTTCAGCGCCGCCCAGGCAGCTGGCCTGGAGTTGCTCGTCGGAACCACGTTGACGGCGAACCTTCCCTTGCAGACCGGACAGGTCTCAACCACCATCGAGGTCTCTGCCGGAAACCAGCTCCTCAACATCGAGAAGACGGATAGCTCGACCGCCGTTACCCCCCAGCAGATCACGGACCTCCCCTTGAATGGGCGCGACTTTGCGAACCTCGCCATCCTCGCCCCTGGTGTGAAACAGGTGGACAGCTACGACCCCACCAAGAACCGGTACGCCGTCTATGCCGTCAACGGGTCGAGTGGCCGCAACACGAATACGACCGTCAACGGTATCGACAACAAGGACAACACCGTTGGCGGTGCCGTCATGCAGCTTCCGTTGGAGGCAGTGCAGGAGTTCAACATCAGCACCAACCGCTTCTCGGCGGAGAATGGCCGAAGCGAGGGCGCGGCCCTGAATATTGTTACCAAGTCAGGCACAAATCAGTTTCACGGCAGCCTCTACGGCTTCTTCCGCAATCAGGCGTTCCAGACGAACAACAAGATCGCCGAGCTTGGCAACCAACCGAAGCCCGACTACAGCCGTCAGCAGTACGGTGGCTCCGTCGGTGGCCCCATCCGAAGGAACAAGGACTTCGGGTTCTTCGCCTATGAAGGTCTTCGCGAGCGGTCCAGCCTTTCCGTGACCGATCAGGCCTACAACGAGTTGGTCCTCGCAGAGCCGCTCGGTGCCGTCCCGGCGCACACCATAGCCACACCCTACGATGAGAAGCGTTATAACGGCCGCCTCGATCATATCTTCAACGATAAGGAAAAGGCATACGTCAGCTACTCGGCCCAGGACAACAAGAGTAACAACGACCAGTCGAGCCAGACGGTGGATACGACCGAGGGCAACTTCACGATCAACGACCTGATCCTGACCAACTTCACCCTGAGCTCCATCCTCACACCGCAGGCGATCAACAACTTTACCGCAGGCTTTCAGTACTGGAACAACCTGATCGACTCGAAGACCCGCACGCCGTACATCACCTTTCCCGACCTCGTCACCTTCGGTACGAATCTCAATGTGCCGCAGAAGTCCAGCCAGCACAAGTTCCAGTTCCGCGACGACTTCTCCTTCACGCAAGGCAAACACACTCTGCGAGCAGGTGTCGACTACCTCTATGAGCCGCAGGTCGGTGGTTACTTCGAGAACAATCCCACACCGGAGTTCGACTTCTTCGCCACCGCGTCCACCATCCTTACCAACACAACCCTCTACCCCACTGGCTTCTCCTCGCCGGGAGCTATCCAGGCCTCTACCGGAACCTCCGGCGATCCGAGCTTCAACCTGTCGCCCAAGATGCTTGGCTTATATTTCGAAGACGACTGGCGTGCCACCGCTCACCTTCTCATCAACATCGGCCTCCGCTACGACCGTGACATCGACACCTACGGCCTTGCGAAGCAGGCAATCAGCCGAACCCATCAGGAGATCGTTGCTGCCTCCAAAACAAACGTTGCGACCGTCCCAGCCGCAGGTCCCGCAAACCAGTACGGCGTCGGATACACGCCGAGCCTTTCGTACCTGGGCGGTGACTATACCGGCCTGCCCAAGAACGACAACCTCGACATAAGCCCGCGCATCGGCTTCTCGTATGACGTATCGGGCAACGGGCGGTTCGTTCTGCGTGGTGGTTACGGTCTGTATTTTGGACAGACCTTCGAGAATATTCCGCTGTTCATGATCCAGCAGTCGAACAACCTCGTCTTCGCCAACACCTACTCCATCAACTGCAACGGTCCGACAGACAAGACCTGCGCCTCATCGAACGTCGTTCCTGGAACAAACATCCTGCTCAGCAATTATCGCTACGGTGTCGATCCGGCTCCAACCATTCCGCCTGCAAGCTTCAATCTGGCCGCTGGTTCAACGGGACGCATCATGGACCCGAACTTCCGCAACCCCTACACCCAGCAGATCAACGCCGGGTTCCAGTATGCGGTTAACCCCCACGGCGTCTTCGAGGTCGAGTATGTGCAGGCCCGTGGCATTCACGAGGACAAGACGGTCAATCCCAATCCAACTGAGTACTTCAACGGCGGCATCCGTCCGTTTTCCGCAGCGTTCAAGGCAGCAGGTGTACCTGTCCTGGGGCGGTTCGGCGTTGAGAAATCCATTGGCCGCTCCTACTACGACGGCCTCAATGTCAGCTACCGCCAATCGACATGGAAACACTTCAGCACCGTGTTGAACTACACCTATTCCAAGGCTCTCGCCTTTGAAGGGAACCCGGCAGCCTTCCGCAACTCCTCTACTAACCCCTTCCTCGGCGAGTTCCGCCAACCCGACCATGGAACCGCTCCGAACGACGAGCGGCATCACGTCACCGCAGCAGGCACCATCACCCTGCCCTTCCGGATCGAAATCTCGCCGATCCTCTCTATCGGTTCTGCAAGGCCTCTCAGCATCGTCGAGTCCAGCAGCGATCTTTGGGGAGTAGGAAGCGGCCGGAGCAGCCCGCACGCACTCATCTTCGCCGGAGCCAAGGAGACGCCGCAGGCCTATCTTGACTATCTGAACGCCGCCAAAGCCGCTGTAGCAGCCGACACCACCGGAGCAACGACCCAGGCCACCTACTACCGCAACTGCCTCACCTCCGGAGCCTGCCGCGAAGTCGCATACGACTCGTATCATGGCTCTCCCTTCATCCAACTCGACGCCCGCTTCAGCAAGACCATTTCGATTCACGATCGCTACAACATCAGCCTGTTCTTCCAGGGATTCAACCTCACCAACCGCGCCAACTACGGCCCCAACTACGACGTCACCGTCACCGACAAAACCTTCCTCCAGCCTTTGGGATTCATCAACCCGACCAGCACCGTCATCCCCCGCTCTTTCACCGGGGAGTTTGGAGGGAGGTTCTCGTTCTAGCTGCATTGCCACTTTTTACTATGCTGTAGTGGCAAAAATTACTGTCATTCTGAGCGGAGCGAAGAACCCCTGTATTTCGTTTGGCGCGACACTACTGCACCAACTGTCAAGATCCTCTGACCGTATCGCCGAAGTAATAGAGAAGGGTCCGGTAATATCGGGCCCCTTTTTTTATTCACCGTCCCCGCCAAATTCCCCACCAGTTGCGTCATAGTCTTTACACCAGTCTTTGGCTGAAAAACCAAAGACTGAAAACCAGGAGCACCCATGGCCAACCCGCTCACCTTCAAGCCCGCCCCCGTCGACCCGCACCTCGAGCTCCAGCGCCGTCTCGCCGCCGCCCCACGCGAGCACGCCGAGGCCCTCCTCGTCGCCTATGACGTCCTCCAGGCCGCACATGACGAGGGACTCCTCGATCTGCTCCACGGCGCGATCGGCGCCAAAGACACCATCTTTGCCACTGGAGCGCGGTACGCCAAGACCCCCGAAGGCATCGCCGCCATCCGCAACCTCCTCGAAGCGGCCAAGATCCTCACCGTCCTCGATCCCGAAATCCTCGGCCAGCTCTCGAAGACCCTTGCCTCCGCCACCGCCGAACACAAACAGGAGCCGACACCCCCCAGCCTCTTCCAGATCGCAAAGCGTGCCACAAGCGAAGACGGTCGCAGAGGACTCTCCTTCATGACCTTGCTCCTCACCCACCTCGGACGTACATTGAAGAGCTGATCCCGAAAAAGCACCCATCCGTTTCGCGCACGTCGAAGGCCAACCCAAAAAACGTAGCTACAAAACCGGAGTTACTGTTTTGTAGCTACATGCCCTTTTAAGAGCATTTCTTAAAAAAATAGGCCCCTCGCTAGAGGGGCCAATCTGCCTTAGTTCTCTCTGTTTAGGAGAGGTCGTTGACGGGGTGCTCTCAGGCACTGACCCGCTAACCTTGTGTGCGTGCAAGAGATATGCTCTCTTGCACGCGAATATTTAGTTGGACGACGGCACCGACGTTCCGGATGACACCGAGCTGGAGTTACCCGACGTCGAGCTACCCATCGTCGCTAGACTGTTGTGCAGCAATGTCACCCGAACCCCATTGGTTACAGGCTTTTCACCATCGTTGGACGCCGTAGCTGTCTGTTTTCCAAGCCCCGTCCGGTAGATCCGGTACACCGGAACCTGGTGTTCTGTAACGAGATAGCGCACGACCGAGTCCGCCATCGCCTGCGAGGTTTGAACGCCCGACCGGCTGTATCCCTGAACCTCCAGGATGTAGCCCTTCTCGGAGCCCAGCTTGGATGCGAGGTCGTCAAGATCCGTCTTCGCCTTCGGCCCCAGCGTAGTGCGGCCGGAAGCGAACTTGACTGCCGACGAGGTCACCGTTTGATACTGATCGAGGTTGCTGACCGTTCCGTTCAACGCATCGGTGCGGCTGCTTGCGTTGCCGGCGAGCGTGTTGGCCGCGTTTGCCTTGTTGTTGGCATCCGCTGCATGCTGGTCAGCAGTATTGGCCGCGTCCATGGCACGGCCGATCCCAGCCTGAGCGCGGGTGTCTACATCGCGGATATCGTTCGCGTTCTTCGCCTGAAGCTGATCAAGCTCGTTGGTGCGATCCTTGATCGGATCGACCTGTCTCTTTACCCACTTTTTGCGAGCAAGAGGATTCATATGGCCCCAGAAGCCTTCCTTCGACTGCATCTCGAGCGGCTTACCAGTGGCGTAACTTCCACTGTTGTCGGGGCTCATCGTCTTCGCGGGGGGAGGGGTGTCCGTGGGAGCGGCAGATTGACTGGTCTGCGCCAGCGCGGTTGCACTGAGCGCACCGCTTAAAAGTAGAACGGAGAGACCGAAACCATTGCGATGATTCATCATGTCTTTTTGCTCCTTATGGTCCGCACATAAGCCCCATACAGGAGCTCATGTACAAACCGGTAGAAGCAAACGACGTGCCAAACCTCTTAAGACATGGCAAACGACTCATTCAATTGGACTTGATTCAAGCAATAAGAAAAAGACCAGTCAGGAAAAGGAGGCGTTTCCCGGAAAATACTTCCCATTCCATCGGGTAGGAACTTCCCCGCCCCCTGCATCGGCACCCACAACGGTGCCCCATCTATTTTGTGGTGACCCGGATGATACGAATCTCCGGCATCTGTGTATTCCAGTTTGCCGGCAGAGTCTCGAAGATTAGCCGGAACTCCTGCTCATCCCCGGGCTTCAAGGGGGCTGCGCTCACCGGCTCCGTATCTACATACGGCTCATGGGTCCGGATCAGAGCCAGCGGAACGGTCTCGATCTGCGGCGGCATTGCCTCATCGTTGCGGAACAACACCTGCACCGTGACACCCGTCACCGTGCTGCTGCCCGTATTGCGGATGTGCCCATCGACAAAGGTAGACTTCCCGCCCGAGAGGCTTGTCGATTCGCTCATAGCCAGCTGCGAGAGCGGCAGGTTGGCGGCATAGGCATCGAGCGGCAGCACGCTATTCGGCGAGACAGCCGGCTTGCGATGCCCCAGCACCAGCACCCCGGCGATGATGGCCAACGCGACCAGGCCAGCTATCGCCCAGACATTGACCGGCATCTCATCGCGCTCCGGCTTCTTCGGCGAAAAAATTGTCTGCTCGTCTTTCGATTGCTCTGCCATAGACCGAAATTTTATACCGACACCGAGAACATAGTGTGCCAATATGCTGGTCTCTCCCTAAGCACCAGATTTCCGCATCTTTAGCTCGCATTTTGGAAATATTAATCTTGCGAACGCAACTAAGTCATGCATGATCTCGTTATTGATTGTGTCCGGCTGTGCATCTTATGCATCGAACATACATTCGTGGCATACACGAAGAACCATCTCCAGGAGGCCCGCAATGATTCCGTCCATGTCTCAGCCCTCGGCCAACGCCGGCAGCGAGCAGTGCCTCGGAATCCAGGCGGTTCCCTCTGCAATCGATCCAGCGCTGCCGTCGCGCCCCATCGCGACCGAGGTCTGGTACGCCATCGTCGTCCTGATCGTCGGAATCCTGCTGATCGCCACCGCGGTCTAGGCAGAATCAGAAGAAACTACGCGAAGCTGGCGCGCTTCACCTTTTGCCGGAAGTCTTCGCCGTGCATCTCGACGACAACACACATCTCCTGTAGCCGCGACCTCATGCGCTCGCCGATCCGGTCGCCCAGCGTCTCCTCGCGCGCCGATGCCCTGGCACCGTTTACTGGTTCGGTTCCAAGCGGTGCCAAATTAGCATAGTTAGTGGTGATGATCGTGGTCCGCCGGTCGTTGTAGCGCGTGTTCAGGATGTGCGCGACCGTGTCCCAGACCCAGTCCGTCGGCTTCGAAGCACCCAGCTCGTCAAGCACCAGAATTTCTGCGTCAAAGACCGGCGCGAGGATCTCCAGTTCGGTCGCGGAGACCTGCCGGTTATAGCTGTGCTGCACCTGCTTCAACAGGTCGCGATAGTCGTAGAACAGGCCAGTTGCGCCTCGCTCGGCGACCAGCGCCTGGAGAATTCCGACCGCCAGATGCGTCTTGCCCACGCCGATCGACCCGGTCAACAGCAGCCCGGTGCCGTTGGTTTCGAGCGGATAGCTCTCGACAAACCTGCGCGCCCGCAGGTGCGCCGCTCCAAGCGTGCGGTGGGCTCCGCCGAAGCTGCTCTCGAAGTTCTCGAGGGTGCAGTTCGCGTAGCGGTGCGGAATCTGCGTGCGGCGCAGCATTCGGCCCGCACGCTGCTGGAGCCGGCAGACACAGTCCTGCGCATACCGCGTTCCGTCCTCCCGTTGGACGATCCGCAGACCGACGCCTTCACAAATGGGGCAAATCTCAGCCATGGCAGATTCCAGTATCGCAGCCCCTGAATCGAATTGCCCCCTGTGCGAATCTGACTTAATTAGATAAACTGAAGATACTGTCTGTGTGCCCCGCAAAACGGAGCGCAGACGGCGGCGCGACAGGCCCTTCGATGTGACGTGAATCTTACCGTTGCAAGCGATCCGCGAGCCGGCAGGCAAGATTTAGAAGCTCAGAAAAGGATAGTTAGTCAATGCCAAAAGAGAATATTCACCCGTCGTATAGCAATATCACCGTCAAGTGCGCCTGCGGCAACAGCTTTGAGACCCGCTCCACGCACAAGGGCGACATCGTGCTCGAAATCTGCTCCGCCTGCCACCCGTTCTTCACCGGCAAGCAGAAGCTGATCGACACCGCAGGTCGCGTCGAGCGCTTCCGCCGCAAGTTCGCCAAGTCGGACGCAGGCAAGGCCGAGACAGCAGCCGCGAAGTAACTCCACCAGAAACCGCAGAAGGCCTCCGCCAGTCGCGGGGGCCTTTTGTTTGCGGGCAAGGTATTCAAAGAATTTTTTAACCTATTTTTCTATATGAAGAAGCGCTACACCCTCGAGCAGAAGCGCTGGGACGACCCAGCCGAGCACGCGATGCCCGAGCACACGCGCGTACCGGCAAGCTTCGCCATTGGCAATGTGCAGATCGCCCCGGCGACTGTGCTCGCCCCGATGGCCGGGGTGACGGACACTGTCTTCCGCCGCTTTATCAAGAACGCCAGCCAGTTCACAGCCGCAGGCGAGGCTGACATCGATAGCGCCACCAGCAACCAGCAGTCCGGCTGCGGGCTCATCATGACGGAGTTCACCTCCGCCGATGGCCTTTCGCGGATGCGCGAGACCAAACGCAAGCGCTATCTGACCTACTACGACGACGAGCACCCGATCTCAGCACAGCTCTTCGGCTCGAACCCCGAGACGCTCGCCGACTCTGCTCGGATCGTGCAGGACGCGGGCTTCGACCTCGTCGACCTGAACCTCGGCTGCCCAGCCAAGCGCGTCGTTGCGTGCAACGGCGGCTCCGGCCTGCTGCGCGATCTGCCGCTGATCGAGACGATCTTCAAGGCTGTCCGGGCAGCCGTAACGATTCCCTTCACCGTCAAGTTCCGCATGGGTTGGAACGACCACAACATCGTCTGCGTCGAGCTGGCGAAGCTGGCCGAGGACTGCGGCTTGAACGCCGTCGCCCTGCACGCCCGCACCCGCGAGGACGGCTACACCGGGCAGGCGCGCTGGGAGTATATCGCCGCAGTAAAGGACGCGGTGACTATCCCCGTCATCGGCAACGGCGACATCCGCACGCCGGAAGACGCTGCCGCCATGGTCGACGCCACCCACTGCGACGCTGTGATGATCGGCCGCGCCGCGCCGTCGAACCCCTGGATCTTCCGTCAGATTGCGCAATACACCGCCTCGAAGGAGGCCACCGGCGTCGGAACCTATGATGTCCCGACGGATACGGACCGCTATCGCATGATCCGCGACTACTTCAGCATGATGGTCGCCGAGATCGAGCTCGAAGAGCAGGCCGAGGCTGCGCGCGCCGCCGCCATCACCGCCTCCGGCCAAATCGCACGCGAGCAACGCCACCGCGACTGCGTCGGCAAGATGAAGCAGTTCGCCAGCTGGTTCACCCATGGCGTCCCCGGCGGCTCCACGCTGCGCAAGCAGATCTTCGAGGCGAAGAGCGGCGACGCGGTTCTCGACTCCGTCGAAGCCTTCTTCGAACGCTCGGCACACGCTCGCATGGGCCAGCAAGAAGCACAGCTGGAAGAGATCCGCGAAACGATCCTGGCCTGATGAAGATTCAGATCCGCAAAAATCCGAAGACTACTGGTTGGGCCCGTCGTGCCGCCATTGCCCTGCTCAGCGGCCTCGCTGCTTTCGTCGTGTCGCTCCCGATAGCCTTCTTCCTCTTCCTCAGCCACTTCCAGTCCGCCTATCCGAACGATACGCAGAACATCCTCTCTGCCCTCACTGCGAGTGTTCTAGTCGGACTTGGCCTCGCCGTCCTTGCCTTCACCGCTGGCATCGGCATCTTTTTGATCTTCGGTATCAGCAGACCGTCGCCAGCGCCTGAGAACTAACCCCTAGCCTGTATAAACGAGACATGATTCAACCCAACAGCATTCGTGTTGCGATCGCGCAAAGTGCGCCTGTGTACCACAACAAACAGGCGAGCCTGACCAAGGCGCTTGACCTCATCCAACAGGCGTCCAGCAAGGGCGCGCAGTTGATCGCCTTTGGCGAGACCTGGTTTCCGGGCTATCCCGTCTGGCTCGATGTATGCCCTACCGCCGGGCTGTGGAATCACGAGCCGACCAAGCGTGTCTTCGCAGAGCTGCGTCAGAACAGCATCTCCGCCAGAGGCCTAGAGACCAAGGCACTTGCCGAGGCAGCGCGTGACCTTGGGATTGGCATCGTCATCGGCATCAACGAGCGAGTCGACGAGGGGCCGGGACAAGGCACGCTCTACAACAGCCTCTTAACCTTCTCCGCCGATGGGCTGCTCACGAATCATCACCGCAAGCTGGTGCCGACGTTCACGGAGCGCATGGTCTGGGGCAATGGCGACGGCCGCGGACTCTGCTCCGTTCCAGTGGCGAACGCTCGCGTCGGCGGGCTCATCTGCTGGGAGCACTGGATGCCGCTCGCGCGCATGACCATGCACCAGTCGGGCGAGCAGATCCATATCGCCGTGTGGCCGACGGTGAACGAGATGGCCCAGCTCGCCAGCCGCCACTATGCCTTTGAAGGCCGCTGTTTCGTGCTCGCCGTCGGCTTGATGATGCGCACCAGCGACCTGCCCGGGGAGCTGCCGCATGAGGTGAAGCACGAATGGGTCGAGCGCGGCGGAAGCGCCATCATTGCACCGGATGCCAGCTATGTCGTCGAGCCCATCTACGATCGCGAGGAGCTAATTCTCGCTGACCTCGACCTCACGATGATCGACCGGGAGAGCATGGCGCTCGACGTAACTGGACACTATGCACGTCCGGATATCTTCAGCTTTTCGCATCGCACTCTAACGGATTAGACAGAATAAGTGCCGCGAATTTGAGCCACGGTTCTATCGTTGCGCTGGTAATGGGTCGGGTCGAATTTTGAGAAATCCGTAATTGCCGACAAGCCTGTTTTTCGGACACTGCTATAGCGGAAGAACGAGTCGGCAATGGTCGGATTACTTCCGGTTAGTCGACCACACGCCCGGCACTCCTAATATGTGCTTCTGTCTCATTTCAAATGAAGCGCTGCATATCGCTCGATTAAATCGGCCATTTCCTCGGGCTGATCCTCCACGACATAGTGCACGGCGCCAGGGATATATCCGGTCTCTACATGAGTGCATCCGTTCGCACGGAGACCTTGTGCAAATTTGGGAACCAGTTTCGCGAAAGGCGATTTCTCTCCAGCGCCAAAGAATATCGGCACGTCGTTCGGTCCACGTTGCGCCGCGTTAAACTGCGCATTGGCCGGGAGCGCGCGGTACATTTCAAATGCTGCGTGAAGCTGTGCTGGAGAGGTATAAGCCTTCACATAGTGCGCCTTCTCGCTCGGGCTAAATCTTGCGAATTGGAAGAAATAGTCGAGGTAATCGGCGGAGCGGCCCGTGACCAGCTTTTCAGCGAGTCCAGGAGCCTGCATGAAGCGGATGTGCCAGACACTGGGATCATCGCCCTGAATATCGTCCCATCCGTCGATCCCGGGCAGAGGCACGTCGAGGATCATCGCTCCACGCGTCGCCTCCGGAAAACGACGAACGAACGCATAGGCCACCATCCCGCCGATATCATGACCGACAATGTAGGCGTGCTCTATTTTGAGCGCCAATGCGAGCTGATGCACATCCTCTGCCATATTGGCCGCGTCATAGCCGTTGCCGTTTGACATCGCCGTCGAGCCACCGATGCCGCGCAGATCAACCGCAATCACCGTGAACCTTTTCGCCAAGCGCGGTATGATTGCGTGGTACTCGAACCAATCTTGAGGAAACCCATGGATCAAGATCACGGCAGGTCCTTCCCCTCCGCGAACATAATGAAGTGAGACCCCATTCACATTCACGGTTTCGGATGCGAATTCTTTGCCTAACCCTGTTGCCAGCGGACTCGGTTGTGCCTGGGTTTGCGCGTGAGGAAGAAAGGTAACCCAACTCAGCAAAACGGAAAGGGGCCAGAGATTCAGACGATCAAGACGCCGGTGGACGTGCGACTCCCTGGTCGCCCCAGACTTTTGAATCGCAGTAGCTTCTAACGAGGAGGTCACGGATGTTCTCCTTTTTAACCACTTCACGATAACAAAATCGCGATCCTTTTGGGTTGGAGCCACATAGCCGACACACTCAACGAACACTTCAAATGCATCGAAGGGACTCCAATCTTCCCGAAAGTCGGCTTTACGAAAACTTTGCCTCATCCTGTCAGGCTGACCTTCTATCGCTGCTCCGCTTCCGCCAGACCACCTTCATCTGCGTCCGCCAGCGTTCGTCGAGCGCCGCCAGCGTCCACTCCACGCGAGGCGACAGGTACTTCAGCACCACCTCGGTCGCTGGGTGGATGCGCAGCGCGGGTGCGGCGAGGTACAGTCGTGGCGCCTCCGCTGAGAGCCGCAGGCCACCGAAGTAGCCCAGCTTCTGAAACTCCCCGAGACCAGTCGCGTGGTCGGGGTTTTCGAGGTGATGCCAGCGCACGCGCACCCAGTAGTCCAGTCCCTGTAACGCGAGGTGCAGGTCTTCGTCGGCCTTCAGCTCGATCACCGCGAGCCGGCCATCGTTCGAGACGCCGAGCAGGTCCAGCATTCCTCTATCCGCTGCAGCAAATGCAGGCACTTGCGTGTAGACGTGGGCAGCGTCCAGATGCGGGTCGAGTGGCTCCAAATTGCGACGCAACACGCTCTCGAGCCAACGCTCCGGCTGCATCCGGAAGAGAGGATCACGGTGTTCGCCGGTTGCAGTACGGCGCGCAAACAGCCGCGCGGTCAGCTCCCGCAACTCGGCTTCGTTGTCTCCGGTCAACGGCGTCTCGTTCGCTCCGGCACCGAAGGTAATCTCGAGTGACCGGTTGAACGAGTTGGCGGAAGCGCCCATCCGCGCACGAGCGAACTCCAGCCCATGCAGCAGGAAGGCGAGCTCGGTTCCGCTGCGGAGATGTTGCTCGACGACATCACGCATCGCCTCGGGAACCAGCGACATGACGCGGGCTGCTGCCTCGGCGAAACGCTCTCGCGAGGCTTGCTCGTTTGGCGCGTGCAGTAGCCGCGTGAACAGATTGCCATGATCGGCGGCGTCACGCTGCTCCAGCTCCTCGGTACGCTCGGAGAGCTCCCACAGCTCCCACTGGGCTGCATCATTATTCAGCCACGCGAGCCGCGAGAGCGTCAGGGTCGCCATGCCACGCGGCGCGACGACCTTCAATCCCTGATAGAGCCGTCGCCCGCCAGCCTGCTCGCGGCAGTGTTGCAGCCACAGGATGCCGAGCGTCAGGATGCCGTCAACGGTCGCCTGCGTCTCTTCCTCGTTGACGGCGATCACAGCCCATGCCTGCTGTCCGCGTACCAACGAACCGCGCGCGTAAGCCGGGCCGAAGCTCTTTTCGAGATCCATCGCTGTGCGGAATGCGTCGGGCTTCCAGTCTGGAAAACTGCGCAGTAGCACCCGTTCGAGCGTCCGCAGGTAGCGCGTGCGGGTCGCCTCGCGGCTCGACGGAGTGCGACGGTCGCGGTCCGGGACAAGCTCCAGAGTCTGCGGCTTCGTCTGTCCGAAGCGATGCGTGCTCAACCGCAGAACTCCGTTCCGAAGAGCGGTCGCGCTCACGCGGCGCACCAGGTTGCGTTCCTCGCTCCACAGATGTAGTGTGCAACGCCCGTGCTCGGTGGCCAGCGTGTACTTCGCCTCACCCATCGCAAAGAGTGCCTTGCCATCTTCGAGCACGAACGCGCGCGGATGATCGGCCAAATAGACTTCGAGGGCGGCGGCAACAGCCTCGACGGCCTGTGGCGGCTCCGCTGCGGTAACCCGGGGCGGCATGGAGCAAAGCTAACACACGCTGCAAACACCTTGAGTTCAACGTGGCTGCGGATCGCCTTCCTTCTGAGGCTGCTTCGCATTGCCAGGACCACCCACAGCTTGCAATGCTGGAATACGTTCGCTCATTTCGGGCAACGGAGGAAAAGGCATGTGAGGTTCTGCCTGATACCAATATGCGACAGAGTAGAAATTGTCGGAACGCGCGTTTGCATGTCCGTGCTCTATGCTCGCCTTCATAGACTTCGTAAATGGAATAGGCGAATCGAGATGGAAACGGTAAACACTGGAACGTGACCCTGCGACTTCATGTCCCACAACTGGCGAACCATGCAGCGGAAAGCTCTGCGGCGAGCCGAAGTTCCAAGCACCCAGAAAGTAGTCTTCCGATCCCGTACCGACGATGGTAGGAACTGCGCCGTCATCGACTTCGAATCGATCATTTCCTTCGCCCCACCATCCATCTTGATTTTGGAGCACCGACATAGTGACGCCGATAAACTGTCCGTGGCCTTTCGCCTCAAACCAGATGTAGTTATCTTTACCATCCAGGTTGCGCCGGAAATTTACCCGGGGATCGCCATTGTCATACCAGTAGGAGATCCAGCCATGATTTGGCTGCGCTTGGCGATATTGCGCGTGGAAGTACAGCGTTCCAGGTAGCAGAGGCTTTGTCTCCTGTCGATAGTCGATATTCCAGTAGAGATTGCTTAGCGTCTGCTTGCCTTCATTTGTCACAGTGATCCGGGCATGTTTTGCGTATGGCATTTGAAAATAGCTATTGAGAGAACGATCGTTCCCGACAGACAGAACTGGTGACGACCAGAAGTAATACTCCCCTGTACCTAAGCCAAAGAAATCACCAATTGGAGTCTCCACGCTCGGCGTGCTCTCTCCATCCCAGTACATGCGCAGAACAATGCGCTTCAGATGGTAGCTTTCAGAATCGTTCAACGTGAACCAAATGTGCGAGAGTCTTCCGGGACCATCGACATCAAGAATGGTCAACGTCTGACCAGGCGTGATCGTACGATAATCCGCGTTTGCTCCCGTTGCCTCGCGGCTTGAAGATCGATGCAGCGTGTACGTCTGTTGCTGAGTGGGATCGGGAAATCCCTCCACGCCCTGAGCTTGAACAAGATACGAAGCCAGAAAAATTGACAGTGCAAGCAACTTCGTTGGTTTCACGCAGCAGCGACCTCCGATGTATTTTGTCCGTCAGCAATATTGCTCGTTGGAAGGCCACGATGGCAATAAGCCATACAGCAGAGTAGTGGGTCAATTTGAATCCACTGTTTCCAAGTCGCCGACAATCCGGGAACAACTCAAGAGATGCGCGTTTCCCGGTACCGATCCTGAAAATGACGCCGAAGTGTTTACTCCTATATAACTTCCGGATCGGCCACTAGCCGCTCGCACGCCGAATCATCCGGAGGATTCTACGTTGCACAGGGATTTGATAGACTCTGGTCAAGACGCAAACTAGACGACAGTCGAACGTACATGAAATCATCCCTTTTGAAGTGACCGCTGCGAACGCCCTGGGGGCTCGCCATCCCTCCTGAGGAGCCTTTGGATGAGTCCAGCAACGAAGATTTCTCCTGTTTCAACGAAGCCCGCAGCTTCCGCCAACATCAATCGGGAAGAGACTCCTTTCGAGGCGCTGGCCAGCATCTGCTCAGTCCTGGTGGTGGGCCTGTTCATTCTGACCTTCTTAGCTCAGAACTACGTCATTCCGTCAGGTTCGATGGAGAACACGTTGCTTGTGGGCGATCACCTGGTCGTCGACCAGATCACGCTGATGCCGCCCGCTTCGTGGATGCCGCTAATTAGGTATCGCGAGCCGAGGCGCGGCGATATCGTGGTCTTCCACAAGCCCGTCAATCAGCCTGGTATTGATGCCACTGACGCCGACGGAACACCACAATACACTCCCCTGGTGAAGAGATTGATTGGCGTGCCCGGCGATCATATTCATCTACGCAACGGCATTGTGTTTGTGAATGGTGTTGCACAGCCCGTGGGATTTGCGCAGCCGACAACGACGGATAACTTCAACGAGTTCCTCGACGATTTCCCCGCAGTACCTCCAGCCGAGGTGCCTGGGTCAACAGAGTCGTGGGCCGTGAACTTCTCGAGTTATATCCAGGACGGCGACCTAGTGGTTCCACCCGGCATGTATTTCATGATGGGCGACAACCGGCACAACAGCCTGGATTCGCGCTACTGGGGCTTCGTGCCGCGCGCTAACATACTTGGCCGTCCGCTTTTCAACTATTGGTCGTTCGAGGCCGCAGAGGCACAACTTGAACAAACAGGATTCGGTCACAAACTCGCGTGGATCGGCCACGTTCTGGTGCATTTCTTCCCGGACACGCGCTGGAAACGTACTTTCCACGTTGTTCATTGAACCGAAATTGTAAGATCCCGATTTGATCTTGGTGCGCTCCGGTCGTATAACCGCCTATTCGGCAATTACTACTTGTGCACTACCCGACACGCCAGCCGCAGTTCTTGCCAGGATTACTCCCCAGATGTCGGCTTTTAGGAAGTTAAGGTCACTGGCGAATGACGGGCTATACGGAAACTGTGGAATCAACCTGAGCCACTACCTTCAGCAGGCTGGTCGTTTTAGAGGGCCACCTATCACTCATTGGATTGTCCATGATTCATTCGGCCCAGGGCAGAGAGGATGGTTGTGATCCCCACCCTAGAGCGGTAGCTGGAAGTGGAAGTCGGTGATTCTAAGCCCATGCCGAAAGTAGAAAGCGTGGGCCGGCTGGCGCTGTGTGCCGGAGTCCAGGCTAAAGGTGTTGCAACCGATCTGACGTGCACGGTCGATCAGCCAGTGCAGCAGGGCTTCGCCGTGCCCACGAGCGCGGGAGCCGGCATCCGTAACAAGGTCGTCCACGTACAGCGTCTTACCACTCCAGAGGACATGGTGAATGCGGAAACCTGCAACAGAGACGACAGCGCCTTCGTGCTCAAGGAAAGCGAGCTGGTAGCCCTCCGACTGCTGGGTGCGGATCGTTGCAAGGAACTCTTCCTCCACTAGTTTGGGGACGAGCTGCTGAAGAACGGAGAAGCAACGGGCGATATCGCCATCGGTCTCGGCGATCTGGATCGGCATGGCCCTACCAGCCCTCTTTCGCTCGCAAATGCGTGATGTGGGCGATGTGGTGGCGCGAGTGCCACGCATAGAGCAGCGTCGCGACCTCGATCGTCGTCGGTCCATTCTCCGGATGCCGGAAGCCGCGCTGCAACTGCGCCGGGGTAAGCGAGGTCAGCAGCATCACCCAGCGTGCGTGCAAGCTCTCCACCAGTTCGAGCGACCACTCAACCGGAGCCAAAGCGTCGTGCAGGTTCGCCCAGGCCTTCTCGTCATAGGGCTTAATGGTCGGCCATTCCTCCGTTAACGCGAGCCGGACCCGGATGAAGGCATTCATATGGCTATCCGCCACGTGATGGACCAGCTGACGGACCGTCCAGCCACCCTCGCGATAAGGCGTGCCCAGTCGCGCGGCGTTCAGGCCCTCGACAGCATTGCGCAGCAGACCCGGCGTCTCGGCGAGGGTCGCAATGGCATTCTTCAACTCCTCTGGCGCGATCGTCTCAGGTTTTTCGAAGGGCCCGATGGGGTATTGAGGGTTGGTACTCAATGGAATAGGTCTCCTAACAGACTCGGGATGGAATGTTTCAAAGGTATCAAAGGGATAACGCGGACCTAGGCTTAAGCTATTGAATGCAAGGTAGCACAGCTCTGTGTAACCTGAAACAGTATCTGACTGTGAAAAAAGGTACTTCGATGCGTCTCTTCGTCCTCCTTATAGCTACCTTGCTGGCCTCTGTCTCCTGCCTCAACGCGCAGAGCTCAGCACCCGCCCAAAATCCCAACCAGAGCTACGTTGGCTTCGACCGGAACGTGTATCCCGGCGACGATGCGCTGCCTGCTCTGCGCAAACACTTCGCCTACGCCGGATACTGGCTGACGAATCCACCCGGCGCGCACAGCAACGGATGGGTGGGCAAGCGCGACCTCCTGGTCCGGCAAGGCTTCGGCTTTCTCGTACTGGCAAACGGGCGTTTGGATAGAGAGATCAAACTGGCCCACATGACACCCGCCGCGCTCGGCCAGAAGGATGCTGCCGCTGCCGTCGCCGCTGCCACGCGAGAGCATTTTCCGGCGCAGACCATTATCTTTCTGGACCAGGAAGAGGGCGGTCGTCTGTTGACTGAGCAGATGGGCTACCTGCTCGCATGGACCGAGACCGTCGCCAAATCCGGCTATCGGCCCGGAGTCTACGCGAGCGGCCAGCCAGTCCACGAAGGCCCGGGCGTGACCATCACGACCGCCGAGGATATCCGCACCCATATCGCCACGCAGCATCTACACGAGGTAGCCCTGTGGGTCGCGCAGGATACGTGCCCGCCATCCTCCGGCTGCACCCTGCAACCTCCTCCCATGGCTGCCAGCGGAACGCCGGATGCGCTGGTTTGGCAGTACTCCCAGTCGCCACGTCGCCGCGAGCTAACCCAATCCTGCGCGAAGACCTATGCCGCCGACGGCAACTGCTACGCGGGCGAGCTCAACAAGCTGCTACTAGACATGAACGTCTCCACTTCGCCAGACCCGTCGCACGGACGCTAACCTTTTCTCTCTACGAGAGCCTTCATGACGAGACTCTCTGGAGTATTAAGTCGGGTCAGCCCTTCGACCACGGCGTTGCGGTCTCTCTCGGTCCGATTCTGGCTCACCTTCCACTTGCCCTCAAGTCGTTGAATCGGCAGCTCCAGACCGATGATTCCGTTCAAGAGCGAACGGATGAACTCTTCTGGCGCATCGCTGACCTTCCATGGAACGGGAGAGCCCGCTTCGTGGGTATCGGTCAGGCTCGCCAGATGCGCCATAAGCCAATCTGCATCCTCAACCAGCTTCAACGGGCCGTAGGCATGGACGACGGCGTAGTTCCAGGTTGGAACCTCTTTGCCGTCCTCTTCCTTTCCGGGATACCAGGAGGCCGAGATGTAGTGATGAGGGCCCGCGAAGATTGCGAGCGCGTCGACGGTTGGCGTGAGGTCGCGCCACTGCGTGTTGGCGCGGGAGATGTGGCCTTTCAGGACTCCGAATGGGGAGCCGTCGTCCTCTAAGACCATTGGAATGTGCGAGGCAAAGAGGCCGGACGAACCGAGGGTGACCAGCGCGGCGAGGGGATGCGCGGCCATCAGCGCGTGCATTACGGGGACCCGTTTTTCTTCGTTTGCTCTTGGAATATACATGCCTCTTTAGTCTAATGGGTCGGGATTTTGTCAGGGGCATTTTGAGGGCCACTCGACATGCGAACCGCACGTTGCGTGCCAAAGGCAAATGTAACTACAAAAGCGCGGTTACAGTTTTGTAGTTACATCTGTAGCTACGCTGTTGCACTTGAAGAGCCAATGCCGGGACCGGCAACAGCTCTCTTTGGCCAATTCCGAAACCATTATTAGGTCAGTTTGAGTTGTTGCAGAATCTGTAGTTGCCAATAACCCAGTTTCAAAAAAATGTGGGGCACGTGTACTAGAAGCCGACTATTCGACCAAGCGGTTCCGCTTCGAGCTGGAGATCGAGTCCATACGTCAGATTTGTAAATACAAGAGCGTTTATCGCTACTTATGCCAAACGAATCTTTGCATTTGACTCTAAATGCCTTTGATTTCGCCACCATCCATTCGAAGCGATGATCCAGTCATCCACTTTGCGGCCGGAGAGACCATGAAGCCGAGGAGTTCGGCAATCTCTTCTGGTTGCCCGTAGCGGCTGATCCCGGCTTCCTCTGGAAATTCCTTTATCGCCTCCTCAACGCTCATATTGTGCGCTGGTGCCCACTTTTCGAGGAAAGAGCGGCGACGTCCTGTCATGACCGCGCCGGGCACAATACTGTTCACCTGGACGCCATCCTTAATACCTTGTTCCGCGAACGCTTTGGCGAGAGCCGTAATTGCAGCATTGGTCGCGGCAACGGCGGCGAAGGCCGGCTTAGGATCTAGGGAGGCGCTCCCAGACATGAAAACCACGGAGCCGTGAGCCTGTTTTAGCGCCTCCCATGCCCGAATCGTCAACCGGCGGGCTCCGTGCAATTTCAACTCCATGCCGGTTTTCCACTGCTCATCCGTCATCTCGAAGAGATCGATCTGAGGCACGGCACCAGCAATGTTTAGCAGTGCATCAATCCGCCCGAAACGCTCAAGTGTGCTGTTGACGACCATATCGGATGCTTCGACTTGGCTCAGATCAACCGCAAGAGGAAGCGATTCGGCTCCCGCCGCCTTGACCGCAGCGGCAACTTCGTCGAGCGCTTTTGCATTCCGCGCGGCCAGCACAACCGCGGAAAAGTCACGTGCCAAACGGATAGCGGTAGAACGCCCAATCCCCTGGCTAGCTCCAGTCACAATTGCAACAGAATTTTTCATAATTTCCTCCATGACTGCTATATCGTGCAGATTGGTTATGAGCGTACCGATTTATGAAGCAATCTCGCCCTAAGAAAGCATCGCTGTTGCGGCCTCAAGGATGATGTCTACAACTTTGTCCGGTGCCGTGAGCAACGGAGTGTGATCCACTGCGAACGATCTCACAGTCGCCTTCATGCGTTCCGCCATGAAGTGCTGCGTTTTGGGATTGATCATCCGGTCCTCTTCTGCAAGCAGGTACCAAGTTGGCTTTGACTTCCAGGCCGGCGCAGGGGCCAGTTCTTGAATGCTCTTAACTGAGATTGGCCGCTGCACCGCTTTGGACAACGCAATCTGCTCGTCCGTGGCGTTCTGGGCAAAGGCGTTGGCAAACCCTTCATCCGGCATCCAGATAAATCCATCTGCATCCGGAGCAAGTTGCGGCGCTTTTGGATGAGTTTCGTCTTTGTAAAAGACCTGAGCAACGGTCTCTCCTTCATCCGGCGCCAGGGCCGCGATATACACCAAAGCCTTCACCCGCTCGTCGTTCGCGGTGGCAATGACCGCACCCGCATAAGCATGCCCGGCTACGATTACCGGGCCTTGAGTTCGTGCGATTGTTCGCTTCAAAGCGGCTGCGTCGTCGCTCAAAGATGTAAGCGGGATTGGTGCGGCGATCACATTCAAGCCGCGCTCCTCGAGCGGACGAACAACTGCCTGCCAGCTCGAACCGTCAGCCCACGCGCCGTGGACCACTACTACTGTCGCTTTCTCAGAAAACCTCATGATGCTCATCCTTTCGGTAGTTCAGCGTGGAAAATGCGAAGAGACGGTGCTCTTCGATCAAGCAAAGAACCTTACGATCTGTTGTGCGATGAATTCGCACGAATCCTCAAGCGCAAAATGGCCGGTGTCGAGCAGGTGAAGCTCCGCTTTCGGGATATCTCGCAGGTAGGCCTGCGCGCCCTCGACGGTGAAGAAGGGATCGTTCTTTCCCCACACGATCAGCGTCTTCGGCTGCTTGTTCCGAAAGAACTCATGCCAGCCGTCGTAGAGCGCGAGATTCGATTGATAGTTGTGAAGCAGGTTGAGTTGGATGGCGTCATTGCCTGGGCGATCAAGGAAGAGTTGATCCACGGTGTATGAATCAGGATTGATCCGCGAAACATCCTTCACCCCGTGCGTGTACTGGAAGATGGTGGTTTCTTTCTTGAGCAGCTCCCGAACAGGCTTCTCGGTCTCCGGATTGCGATTCGCCCAGAACGGCTTCATTGGGTCGAAGGCCGCACCGATACCCTCGGCATAGGCGTTCCCGTTTTGCACGACGATCCCTTCAATCGCATCCGGGTGTTTTGAGGCGATCCGATAGCCCACTGGCGCGCCATAGTCCTGCACGTAGATGCTGAATTTCTTTAAGCCGAGGACACCGAAGAGAAGTTCCTCGACATACGCGGCGAGATTGTCGAAGGTGTAATCGAACGTGCCTGCATCCGGTGCATCGCTGTAGCCAAAGCCAATGTAGTCCGGTGCAATCACATGAAATTTGTCAGCCAGCTGTGGAATTAGGTCGCGATACATATGCGACGAACTTGGGAAGCCGTGCAGCAGCACGATGGTTGGAGAAGCTTTGGAGCCTGCCTCGCGATAGAAGATCTTGAGGCCCTGAACGGTCGCATGTTGAAACGTTGTCATGGTGATTTCCTTTCCCGGTGACGCAAGGTCCCGCTTATAAGAAGTGAGATTACATAACACCGTTAAAATTGTCAATAACGGTGTTATGATTATTTTGAGATATTTTGGAAAGAGAGGTTTTATGCGCGCGGCTTCTCAAGAGGTGAGCGAGTGGATTGATGGATTTCTGTTCGTTGCGAACAGGCCGATCCTGGATCTGTTGAATACGAAACCGGTCCTGGCGGACGGTCCCACAGAGTTGCTTCCGGATTTTCGCGCGCTCGAAAGATGGTTGATTACTTCGGAGATGGCGACTACGGCCAAGGCCAAAGCCACACTACGAAGCTGGCGCAATTCGACCGAAGCTGCTGCCTTCCTGGAACAGCTCATCGCGTTCAGAGAAAGATTGCGGGAGGCCGTTCTTCGGATAGAGGGCGGATCAGCGCCGTCCGATGCTTTTCTCGCCGAAATAAACTCGCTCTTGCTTCAGCATCCTCTCCACGCCTTGCTTCATAAGCGAGACGGAAAGGTTATTCGGGAGACATCGTTCGAGATTCGTCGTCCAACCGACCTCTGGGCGCCGATCATCGACGCCACGGCAGATCTTCTTGCGGAAACAGAATCATCGCGTATCCGCAAATGTGAATCGTGCGTCGTTCACTTTTTTGACACAAGCAAAAAAGGCTCACGCCGCTGGTGCAGCATGAACATCTGCGGCAACAAACTCAAGGTTGCCGCCTACCAGCGAAGGAAACGCACCAGTGACACGTCGATGAACTAGCGGATGAGATCCGTTCGCTTCGACTTGCAGTCATCTGCGGCCGATTTGTCCTGAGGAGTCGGCTTTTCGGTAACTGGTCCCTATTTGCGTCAAATTGACCCACTACCCCGAAACCGCATTATTTGCCGCTGGCGGCGGCGAAGCCTAGAATCAAATGTGATGACATTTCCAGCTTCCGACCATAAACGGTATTTTATTGAGAAGCTTGGCCTCTCCGAACGCCTGATGGAACGCTGTCTGGGCGAGGCTCTCTCTGCCGGTGGCGACTATGCCGACCTTTATTTCGAGTCCGTGACGTCTACCTCGCTGGGAATCGACGAATCGCTGGTCAAATCGGCGAGCCAAGGGATCAGCGTTGGGTGCGGGATTCGGGTAGTCTCGGGCGAGCGGACTGGTTACGCCTATACGGACGATCTTTCGAGCGATAGGCTGCTGCGCGCGGCGCGAACGGCGGCCCTGATCGCCAGTGGGCCGGCGAAGGAGCTGATGAGCGGGTTTCGCCATGCGGAGACTCCATCCTTATATCCAGTGGCTGGAGCCACCTCGGATGCGGAGATCGCGGCAAAGCTGGCGCTGATCCAGCGGGCGGACAAGGCTGCCCGGGACTATGATCCCCGGATCACGCAGGTTCGGGCTGGCTTCAATGACGAGTTGCGCCGCATTCTCGTTGCTGCCTCGGATGGCACCTTTGCCTCGGATACGCAACCGTTGGCCCGGCTGAACATCTTCGTCATCGCAAAGGACGGCGTCAATACGGCGCGCGGCACCTCGGGCGGCGGTGGACGGATTTCGATGGATTTCTTTGAAGGGGACAAGTCTCCCGAGCACTTTGCCCGTGAGGCTGCTCGCACGGCCATCCTGCAGCTTGGTGCGATCGACGCTCCGGCCGGGGAGATGCCTGTGGTGCTTGGACCGGGCTGGCCTGGCGTTCTGCTGCACGAGGCAGTGGGACATGGGCTTGAGGCTGATTTCAACCGCAAGAAGACTTCGGCGTTTGCCGGGTTGATTGGACAGCAGGTTGCCAGCAGCAAGGTGACGGTGGTCGATAACGGGCTGATGCCGAACCGGCGCGGGTCGATCAATATGGACGATGAGGGCAATCCGACGCAGGAGACGGTGCTGATCGAGAACGGCATCCTGAAGGGGTATCTGTCGGACAAGCTCTCCTCGCGGCTGATGGGCACGCCGAATACGGGCAGCGGACGGCGTGAGAGCTATCACCACATCCCTATGCCGCGCATGACGAATACCTACATGCTGAACGGCGACGACATGCCCGAGGACATTATCAAGAGCGTCAAGCGCGGGCTATACGCGGTGAACTTCGGCGGTGGGCAGGTGGACATCACGAACGGCAAGTTCGTCTTCTCGGCTAGCGAAGCGTACCTGATCGAGGACGGCAAGGTGACGCGGCCGGTGAAGGGCGCGACTCTGGTTGGCAATGGGCCCGAAGCTCTCAAATTTGTGTCGATGGTGGGGAATGACCTCGCCTTGGACGAAGGAATTGGCACCTGCGGTAAGGCCGGACAAAGTGTCCCGGTCGGCGTAGGCATGCCCACAGTGAAACTCGACCGCATGACGGTCGGAGGAACGGGACAATAATGGCAGTCGAACGCGAAAAGATGTACGAGTGCGAAGTAAAACGTCGTCGCGTCAAGGAAGGCGGCGGTTATGAGCCGTTCTGGAAGGTCAAGAGCGTGGCCGTGGCCCTGACCGACAGCGACACCGAGTTTCGGTGCAAGGACTGCTTCGGCGCAGTGAAGTTGTTAGGCCGCAACGGCAAGGCCGAGACGGTCCCCTATGTGGAACACAAGTCTTCAACGGACTCCGAATATTGCACCGCCGGTCTGCTCTTCAAAAAGGCCACGGACGGTCGCGAGGCCAAGGCATCTGCAAACCCCGTCGAGTAATCCGGGCGTTTGTCGCACTATTGCTGAAAGAACCATCCACGATCGACAAACCTATGTATGTGAGGTGAATGATGGCAGCTGAACGAGAGATGATCTACGAGTGCCAGGTGAAGCGGCGCCGGGTCCGTGCGGCTGGCGGCTATGAGCCTTTCTGGAAGCTAAAGACCGTCGTTGAGGCGATTGAAGACAGCGACACAGAATTTCGCTGCAAGGACTGCTTTGGTCCGGTCAAGCTGAACGTCCGCACGTTGCCAGATGGGGCGATGCGGCACGTCAAACATAAGTCGAAGGCCGACTCAGAGTATTGTCCGGCTGGTATTCATTTCCAGAATGCGACGGATGGACGGCTGCCACGTCTTTCACCGGCGCCTGTTCGTTGATGCTTGAGCGGTATTGCTTGCCGGGCTAAACAGATTGCTGCTACGAGCAAACCGCAGGTCCTTCGACTGCGCTACGCTCCGCTCAGGATGACAGATTTACGTAGCTATTTATTTATGGCACGGCTGAAGCCGTGCCCTTCCACACATCCTGCGATGGCTATTTTAAAATGAATGTCTGAGGTTGAACTTTTGTCCCAGCTTGCTGCCGCTCTCTCGACCGATCTGAAACAACTTGCCTCTGAGGTGCTTGCGAAGGCTCTCAAGGCCGGAGCCACCGACGCTGAGGCGGTTGTCTACGAGCGCGATGAATTCGAGACGCGTGTACGGCTGGGGCAAGTGGAGACGCTGAAGGAGTCGGGCTCGCGGGCGGTTGGGCTGCGGGTGTTTATCGGGCAACGAACAGCGAGCACCTCGTCCTCCGACTTCTCGAACGAGAGCATCGCGCGGCTGGTGGATGGAGCGGTGACGCTGGCGAAGATCACGAGCGAAGACCCTTTTGCCGGGCTTCCCGACGCGGAGGCATTCGGTAGGCTGGAGGGCGACCTTGGGCTTTACTTCGACGATGTGAACGAGCAGCCTCCAGCCGAGCGGATCGAGATCGCCCGCCGGGCCGAGGCGGCGGCGATGGCCTACGACACGCGCATTCAGAACTCCGGTGGCGGCGACTTCGACACGGCCACCTCGCACAAGATCCTGATGAACTCGCGCGGCTTCACCGGCGAGTACCGGCGCAGCTACTGCGGCTTCTCGGCGGCCCCGATTGCGCAGGACGAGAAGGGCGGGATGCAGCGGAATTATTGGTACTCGAACTCGCGCACGGTGAAAAAGCTCGAGTCGCCAGAAGAGATTGGGCAGGAGGCTGCGCGGCGGACGCTGCGGCGGCTTGGCGCGAGGCAGGTGAAGACCCAGAAAGCCCCGGTGGTGTTCTCGCCGGAGATCGCGCGGTCGATCATCGGCAACATCTTCGACGCGGCGAATGGCGACGCTATCTATCGCCACGCTACCTTCTTCGCCGACATGTTGGGCGAGCGGGTTGCGGGAGAGAACATCACGGTCGTCGATGACGGAACGATGGTCTTCGACCGGGGCGGGATGCAGATTGGGGGCTTTGGCACGTCGCCATTCGACGGCGAAGGTCTGCCGACGCGGCGGACGGTGCTGGTTGAGAACGGTGTCCTGAAGAACTACGTGATGAACACCTACACGGCACGCAAGCTCGGCATGCAGTCGACCGGGAACGCCTCGCGGGGGCTGGCCGGGAATCCGGGGATTGGCGCGGGGAACTTTTACCTCGAGCCGGGGACGCTTACACCCGAACAGGTTATCGGGGATGTGAAGGATGGGCTTTACGTGACCGAGACGATGGGTTTTGGCGTGAACCTGGTGACCGGCGACTACTCGCAGGGGGCGAGCGGGCTCTGGATCGAGAACGGCGAGCTGGCCTATCCAGTTGAAGAGATCACGATCGCTGGGAATTTGAAGGATATGTATAAGAACATTGTGGCGATTGGGAATGATCTCGTGTTTCGGGGCGCGAGTGCGGCTCCGACGATCCGGGTTGAAGGCATGATGATCGCGGGGTCTTAGGAGTGCGCGGATACTAAACTTCCAACGCCTCTCGGATTTTGGTTAGCTTGTCGTGACTGTTTTTATGGCTGTAATAGAGTTTTCTTGTCAACCCATGAAGCTCTTTGGCTATTGCTAGCCTTTCCGTCTGGCTAGCATTCGTAGCTAGATCATTGATGCGCCTGGTAATCATTCGCATACGTCCAAGAGCGCTTTTCTCGCCCCAATCTCGAACCTCCGCAGCAACTTCAGCATAGGAGAGGTTGGGAAAATGATCCTCGTTTGTTTCCCTTCTTGAGCAAACTGCTGAATCTTTTTTGACTCGTCTTTTGTGAGCGACATTGGTCTCCTTGGGTAACAATTGGGGTTACTTCAGCGTTCAATGATCCTAGAGACTTGATATGTATTGCGCTACTTCTTTTATGCCTAGCTAGAATGGGACGTGGCAACGAGCTTCCAGTTCGATCACATTACAGAGTTTGCGCCGGAGCGGGCGCAGGAGATTCTGCGTGCAATCCCTGCTCTGCCGGGGGTGTTTGCGCTGTGTGGCGCGCGGGCTGGGGATGAGCCTTATCTGACGCGGACGGCGGACCTGCGGCGGCGGATGGTGCGGCTGCTGGCTCCTCCGGAGTCGCAGTCGAAGCGGCTGAACCTGCGGAACAAGGTGGCGCGGATCGAGTACTGCGTCACGGGGTCGGATTTTGAGTCGACGCTGGTGCTGTATCACGCGGCGGCGGCGCAGTTTGGCTATGCCGAGGCGCGGCGCAGGCTGAAGCTGCATACACCGTACTTCCTGCGGCTGACGATGGAGAACCAGTTTCCCCGGGTGTACTCGACCAATAAGCTGTCAAAGCGTCGGTTGGCGCAGATGTATGGGCCATTTCCTTCGCGGACGGCGGCGGAACGGTATTGCGATGCGGTGCTGGACCTCTTCAAGCTGCGGCGATGCTATGAGGATCTGGAGCCGTATCCGGAGCATCCGGGCTGCGTGTATGGCGAGATGAACAAGTGTCTGGAGCCCTGCAAGCAAGCCTGTACGCCGGAACAGTATGCGACGGAGACGGCGGCGGTGAAGGCGTTCTTCGACACGGGCGGCGAGAGCATGTTGGCGGAGATCGGTGCGGAGCGGGAGCGGGCCTCTGCTGAGATGGAGTTCGAGAAGGCTGCGGCGCTCCATACACAATGGCAGAAGGTGAAGGCAGCGGCTGGGTTGGCCGATGAGATTGTGCGGCCGATTCCGGTGCTGCGGGCGGTGATTGTTCAAGCGGCAGCGCAGGCGAAGGCAGACGGCGAGCAGAAGGGCGACGAGCAGGCACGGGCGGCGTTGTTTCTGCTGGACGGAGGATGTCTTGTTGGGCCGGAGCTGATGTCGACGCTGGGTGTGCGAGCAGTGAAAGAGCAGACCAGCGTTGGCAGCAGCCTGTTTGCGCAGCCTCTGATGCTGCAGGCGGTTCCGCTGGCAGAAGAGGGAGCAGCGGCGTTTGCTCCGGCGACGCAGAACAGTCCCGAGGACCGGGCGGCGAAGACGCTTGCGGCGCTTCAGCAGAGGATGGGTAAGAGTACGGATGTCGCCATGTTGAGCGATCATCTCTCACTGCTACGGCGGTGGTACTACCGTCCGGAGAAGCAACGGCGGGGCGAGATCTTCTTCCCTAATGCGGATGGGGGCTGGCCGGTGCGGCGGATTCTGCGGGGTGCGGCACGGATGGTGCTCGGCGAGCCGGGTGTGATGGCGGAGACCCAGCGCGAGTTGGCCAAGGGAGCGAAGGTGCGGATTCTGCATGAAGGCAGGCCGGATGTGGAGCGGGAGGTGGCGGTCGTCCAACAACCCGAGCCGCCACAGACGTTTACAAGCAGACGGATCAGGGTCAAAGCGCAGTAATGCTGCGCTGATACACTTTGCATATTGGATCTTCCGCAGGAAAAGGGCTGAGACTACCTTGATTGAACTGGCTTTTTCGATACTTGCTTCGGACTTCTCCCACCTGGCGGACGAGGTTGCGGCGGCTGAGCGTGGCGGCGGAAGCATTGTCCATGTCGATGTGATGGACGGGCATTTTGTGCCGAATATCAGCTTCGGCCCGCCGATGGTGCAGGCGTTGCGTCCTGTGACGAAGCTGCCGCTGGATTGCCACCTGATGATCGAGGACCCGGATGCCTATATTCCGGCCTTTGCGGAGGCAGGGGCGGACATGATCAGCGTCCACCAGGAGGCGTGCCGCCATCTGCACCGGACACTCCAGCTTATTGAGCACCATAGGGTTCTGCCGGGGGTGGTCATCAATCCGGCGACCCCGGTCGAGACACTGATCGAGGTGCTGCCGATGGTTCATTACGTCCTGGTGATGAGCGTGAATCCGGGCTTCGGCGGGCAGAAGTTCCTGCCGCTTGCGGTGGACAAGATCGCCCATCTGGCGGAGCTGCGCGAGGAGATGGGGCTGAACTACCGGATCGAAGTGGATGGCGGCGTGGCTCACGATACAGTCGCCGAGGTCGTCCAAGCAGGAGCGGAGATGCTGGTCGCCGGGTCCGCGATCTTCAGTCCGGGCAGGACGGAGCAGAATGCGCGGGAGTTTTTAGTTGCGGCGCGGGCAGCCGCCATCTCGGCACAGCGATAGCGAACGATTTAGAATAAAAGCTGCCTGAGCGCCGATACGCGACGCGAGGCGACGGGGTCGAATCATCGATGAAGAAGCATTCCTTTTTTCCAAGTGTGCGGGCAGGGGTACTGGCAGGACTCGCGGTAGCAGCCCTGCTTACCTGCAGCGGCGTTGCGATGGCACAGGACGCGTCGAACCCTACGGTCCAGCAGCCTGCGGCTCCAGCTAAAACCACTGCCGTGCCACAGCAGGAAGGAACGCTGAATACGAACCCGGAGCTCGTCCCCCAAAAGAAATCGAAGCTGACCAAGGAAGAGAAGAAGGAAGAGAAGGTCGTCCAGTCGAAGGACACCAAGAAGCAGCTGCGCAAGGAGAGTAAGGAAAAGAAGGACAACCCTCTCGTCGGAGCTGACACCAACCTTCCCGACAAGCAGCTCTTCGACAAGGCCCTTGTCGCGAGCAAGCGTGGCCACTTCGATGTAGCCCGCCTGGATCTGCAGACTTTGCTGAACACCTATCCCGATTCACAGTTCCAGATGCGCGCCAAGCTGGCGATCGCCGACTCCTGGTACAAAGAGGGTGGCACGGCAGCGCTGACGCAGGCCGAGAGCGAGTACAAGGACTTCATCACCTTCTTCCCGAACGCTCCGGAGGCTGCCGAGGCCCAGATGCGCGTGGGCGACATCTACTTCCGCCAGATGGACAAGCCGGACCGCGACTACTCCAAGTCACATCATGCGGAGGAAGAGTACCGCATCATGCTGCAACAGTTCCCCGAGTCGACGCTTGTGCCCGCGGCGGAGCAGAGACTGCGTGAGGTTCAGGAAGTCATGGCGACACGCGAGGCGGAGATCGGTGCATTCTATTCGACGCACGCGAACTGGCCTGCGACGATCGCGCGCTACCAGACGGTCGTCGATACCTATCCGCTCTACAGCCACATGGACGACACACTGATCGGCCTGGGCGATGCCTACGAGGCCGAAGCACGGTACGTCCGTACATTGAAACTCCCTGAGGCTGGAAAGGCCCGCCTCGAGAAGGTGTACGACGATCAGGCGGCTGCGGCTTACCGGAAGGTCGTCCTCGAGCATAATGCAGCGCCTCACGTCGAGGACGCCAAGGACCGCCTTGCGGCGATGAACCTTCCGATCCCCACGCCGACGCCCGAGCAGGTCGCCGCCAGCCAGGCGCTCGAGAACAGCCGCGCACAGTACAAGCTGAAGGACCGCGTCGGCCTGATCATCTTCCGCAAGCCGGATGTCGTGACGGCAGCCAGAATCGGCGAAGCGCCACTGTCCGATCCGAAGCCTACGCTCGCGCCTTCGGTGACGAGAAAGGTTATCGCCGACTTCAACGGTGCATTGAACCCGAATGCTGCAGCAGCCGCACCAGCGACGGCACCTGCGAATACAACCGAGACTCCGGTCGCGACCGATACCCCCGCAGCTCCGGCGACACCAGCAGCACCGCTCCAGTTGCAGGAGGTGCCTACGGCTGAGGCGGGCTCGGGGAGTTCATCGGCAGTGACTACCTCCGTCCCCGGAGCGAGCAGCAGCCCAAGCACTGGCGGTGGCAGCAACTCGCTGGGTGTGGAGATCGTCTCTCCCTCCTCGACAGGGACTGGCAACGACAATGGTGGCCTGAAGGCTGTTGGACCGGAGAATTCGACGCCACTTCCGGCGGTGGAGAAGGCCGCTCCTGCTCCTGACGCGGTCAATGACATCAAGCCGGGAACGCAGCCACCTGCCCAGGCAGCACCGGCCAATGGCAAGAAGGTCAAGCCAGAGTTCGACAAGGACGACGAGTCCTCCAGCAAGCATAAGAAGAAGAAGGGTTTGAGCAAGCTGAACCCGTTCTAAGAGCATTTGGGATGACGCAAAGAAGGGGATGCAGCCATGGCTGCATCCCCTTCTTTGTCTCCGAGGTGAAAGGTTTAGCAGCTCTGTTCTCAGGTGTGCATGGTTTGGAGGGCTTCGAACATCACCTTCATATCGTGTTTGCCCTTGTAGAACTCCGACGGTCGCTTATCGAGCTTGAGCAGGCCGAAGACCGCCATTTGAGCCGAGCGCACGGAATATTCGACCGTGAACACGACATCGTCTGGCACTTCGGAATATTGCCCAATGAACGCAAAATTGGTGGACCCTTTCGGAATAACGGCCGGCCGATCACCGCCTCTTCGCTTAAGAAATTGGCTGGTGATGTAAGGCATCATCGTTGGAATGACAATCGATCCGTCCACGATCTTTTTTGCCTGAGCATCGAATTTAAGGTGCGAAAGAACCTCTTGAAGAATTTCTGCCCCGGTGCAATCGGACATTTTCTTCTTCACGTAGTCGCCGATCCTGTCAGGGAACAGCCCGTAGCCCCACCAAACGAATACACCTTCGGGCTGTTCAAGAAAGTGGGGTTGGTGATTGAGAACAATTGTCATGAACCAGGCAGAATCCTTGAACGTGATCAGTCCACCCTTGCCTGCCTCGCTGCCACTGAATTTTTCGATGAGATCGAAGAATGTCGGGTCGCGCGTGGTCACGGTGAATGACTCCCATTTGGACTCGTCGATATGGCTGCAAAATACGCCCGGATTACCGAAATCCTTGCGCCCATTGGCAAGCGTTTCCCATAGCGCCCAGCTGCCATCCTGCTTGGTTGTGATCAGTGCCGGCGCCTTATGGGTCGATCCAAAAGCGGAGTCAGCGACCATCGATCCGTTGATCACCATCACCACATCGCCCGGATCGACTCTGATCTCCTGCTTTCCGGCGGCGTCACTATACTGGATCGCCGTCGCTGTGATTTCGTGGGTCGACGGTTTGAAGTCCACATTGGTAACGCGTGCATTCTTGAGAATCGTTACTCCCAGGCCGCCAAGCCACTTCAGGATTGGCCGAACCATGGAGTCGTATTGGTTGTACTTTGTGCGGTAGATACCGGACATCGTCGGCATAGTCGGGAAGAGATGCACGAAGCGCAAGAGATAGCGGCGCATCTCGATGGCGCTATGCCACGGCTCGAAGGCAAACGTCGTCGCCCACATGTACCAAAAATTCGTCTTGAAGAACTCAGGAGCGAAGCACTCCTCGATGCGCTTGTCATCATACGAATGTTCAGGCATTGCCGTTATCTTGATGAGGTCGATACGGTCGCGCTCGCTGAGGCCGAAACTGTGAAAATCAGTGATCCTGCCTTCGTTATCGACCAGACGCGCTTTGTTGTTCCACGCAAACTTTTCGTGGAACTCCATAGTTTCATCTTTGGCCGACTTCCTGGGATCGTTGAGCGATGGAATGAAAGAAAGCAAATCATAGGTACAGTTGAACTTTTCCTCAAACATGCGTCCGCCGCGCATCGTATATCCCGTCTCAGGAGAACCGTACGCGTCAAGAGCACCGCCGAGAGCATCTGTCTGTTCGAAGATCGTTATGTTGCTTCCCAGCACCCCGCCATCCTTGATGAGATAGGCTGCTGCCGCAAGCGAGGCGATTCCACTGCCGACGAGATATGCTTTCATCGCAAAATTCTCCGGCTCCGATATTACTGGAAGGCTTCTATTGCAGACATCTTTCGCGGAACGTCTTTATGGTAACTATGGCCCATCCGAAATTCAAACTTATTTACTACGTAAGAATGGGCTGCTTGGTGCAAAAATAGGTCCTACCGCTTTCTCCGATGGAGTAGGTTATGGGCGCTCCGAACAAAATACGGGGGTTCTTCGCTCCGCTCAGAATGACAGAGGGTGGAGCGTGACATGGCCACCCAGTTTTGTGCTGCTCCGGTTTGGGGTTTGCTTTTAAAAACGCCGGGCGGGTGGGTAGCGGGGGTGCGGATATCGGCTGCGGCGGATGAAGTGGACGATCAACCATATGATCCCGATAACGATCAGAAAAGGCGCGAGGGGAACGAGCAGCCAGAGGCGGCCCGGAAGGACCATGCGGTCTCCGTGAATGGTTCCCTCGGGCGACAGGGAGAGTTCGCCGGCCGCGAGAGCCAGGTCGCCTCCTATTGTGGAGCCGTCGGGGACAGAGAGGTCGCCGCCCAAAATGGCTACATCGCCGGAGATGGAGCGGTCCTCATCCATTGTGACGCTGCCGAAGAGGACGGCTACGTCGCCTTTCACGTCCCCGTGAAGGTGGACGGAGCAGAAGGCGCAGGCGATGTCGCCTACTGTTTCGCCCTCATTGACCGTGATGTCGTTTCCTACGCTGGCACGATCATTGCCACCATGGCCTTTATAGGCCAATGCGGATGGGGTCAGCGTCAATGAAATTGCGGCAATGAGGAGGGTCAGGATCGCGGTGGGGAGCAATCTTTGCATGCAAGAGCCTCTGAGACGGTTGCTGGGTTGAGGTGTGCTTGTCCCGTGCGGGCGACCGGCGCGGCTGTATCGCTCAACGTGGAGCTTCGTCGATGCTACCCTTAAAGCACCGATGAGCCACGAACTGCCGAAAGCATACGATCCGATCGCCATAGAAGAACGCTGGGCCGAGTACTGGGTGCGCGAGCGCCTGTTTGACGTCGCCACTCCTGAGGGTGCGCCTGAAGATACGCGGAATGCAAGCAAGAAGTTCACCATACTGCTTCCGCCACCTAATGTTACCGGCCGCCTGCATATGGGCCACATGCTGAACCAGGCGGAGATGGACATCCTCACGCGCTGGCATCGCATGTCGGGCGAGGTCTCGATGTGGGTGCCGGGAACGGACCACGCCGGGATCGCCACGCAGATGATGGTCGAGCGGCAGCTTGCAGGCGAGGGAACGACGCGCCAGGAGCTGGGGTGCGAGGGCTTCGTCGAGCGGGTGTGGCAGTGGAAGGGTGTCTACGGCGGTGCGATCCTGGACCAGATGAAACGTCTAGGGGCCAGTGTGGACTGGAGCCGCGAGTACTTCACGATGGACGAGCGGCTGAGCGTCGCCGTGAAGGAGGCCTTCGTCCGCCTGCACGAGCAGGGGTTGATCTATCGCGGGGCGTACATCGTCAACTGGTGTCCGCGCTGCCAGACGGCGATCTCCGACCTCGAGGTAGTGCATGAGGACCAGCTCGGCAAGCTGTGGGAGATACGGTATCCGCTCGTCGATGGATCGGGGTCGATTGTGATCTCCACCACTCGCCCGGAGACGATGCTGGGCGACGTTGCCGTCGCTGTGAATGCAAAAGACGAGCGCTATGCCGGGATGATCGGCAAGATGCTGTGCCTGCCGCTTGTGGGGCGTGAGATTCCGGTCATCGCCGACGACTGGGCGAACCCGGAGTTCGGCACGGGAGCCGTGAAAGTGACGCCGGCGCATGATCCGAACGACTTTGCCATCGGGCAGCGCCACGACCTGCCGAACATCAATGTGATGACCGAGACTGCGCACATCAACGAGGCGGGCGGGGTCTATGCCGGGCTCGACCGCTACCAGGCTCGGACGCAGATTCTTGCAGATCTTGAGGAACTTGGTCTGCTGGTCGCGGTGAAGGACCACAACAACTCCATTGGGCGGTGCGACCGCTGCAAAACGGTGGTGGAACCTCGGCTGAGCAAGCAGTGGTTCGTGAAGATCCAGCCGCTGGCCGACAAGGCGATCGAGGCGGTGGACAAGGGCTACATCAAGTTCACACCAGACCAGTACCGGAAGACCTACGACGAGTGGATGCGGAATATCCACGACTGGTGCATCTCGCGGCAGCTCTGGTGGGGGCATCGGATTCCGGCGTGGCACTGCACGGCGTGTAGTGCCATTACGGTTGCGCGGGAGACTCCAGCGGCGTGCGGTACTTGTAGCTCGGACCAGATCACGCAGGAGACGGATGTTCTGGATACGTGGTTCTCGTCCGGACTACTTCCCTTCACCGTCTTTGGCTGGCCGGAGAATACTGCGGATCTGGCCGCGTTCTATCCGACTCAGTTGCTGGTGACGGGCTTCGACATTCTCTTCTTCTGGGTCGCGCGGATGATTATGCTCGGCTGCCACTTCATGCTGGATGTGCCGATGCCAGATGGTTCAGCGAGAGAGCTGAAAGACGCTGTGCCATTCCGCGAGGTCTACATCCATGCGTTGGTGCGCGATGCCGACCGGCAGAAGATGTCGAAGACCAAGGGCAATGTGATCGACCCGATCGACATCATCGGGCGGTTCGGCACGGATGCGGTGCGATTTACGCTGGCTAGTATGGCTTCGCCTGGGACAGATATCGCGTTCAGCGAGGAGCGGACCGAAGGCTACCGCGCCTTCGCCAACAAGATATGGAACGCCGCGCGCTTCCTCTTCATGCAGGTGGACCGGTCCAAGGACGCGGGCCATTCCATATCGATGCGCGAACCGACCGGCATGACTGAGCTGCCGGAGGGAACGCCGCTCGAGACGCGGTGGATCTTCGGGCGACTGAGCGCCGTATGCGCGGAGGTGGACCGCGCATTGGCAGAGTACCGCTTCGATGAGGCGGCGGCGGCAGTCTATCAGTTCTTCTGGGGCGAGTTCTGTGACTGGTATCTGGAGTTAGTGAAGCTGCGCCTCAACTTTAGCGACGAGGCGCGGGGAGCGGAGGACGCGCCAAACGTTGAGACAATGATCTCGATGGCTTCGCTGGTGGGCGTCTTCGAGGCCGCGTTGCGCCTGCTCAGTCCGTTTATGCCGTTTCTGACGGAGGAGTTATGGCACGCGCTGCACGAAGGAAAGGCTCCGGCAAAGTCCATTGCCTTGACTCGGTATCCGAAGGCAACGGATTTTCCCGCCGATGCGGCATCGGTCTCCGCGATGAGCACGCTACAGGAGCTGATCGTGACCGTGCGCGGACTTAGGAAGGAGCTGGGGGTTCCGGAGAAGGAGGCGACGCCGATCCTGCTACACGCGGAGAATCGTGTGCTGGCACTAGCTGATGCGAATGCCGATATGCTGGCGAAGATGGCGCGTGTTGAAGCTGTGGAGTTTGCGGATGCCCCCTTGACTGGCGGCAATGCCCGCTCGACGGCAAGCTTCGACGTGGCGGTCGTCTACGAGCGCCAAATCGATGTAGCGGCGGAACGCGAGCGGCTGACGAAGGACCTTGCGAAGTTCGAAAAGGGGCTTGCGGCGGCGGAGCGGCAGCTTGGCAATGAATCGTTCATGGCGAAGGCTCCAGCGCATATCGTCGAGGGTCTGCGTAAGCAATCATCGGAGACGCAGATGCTTTACGACAAGGCGAAGACTGCTCTCGAAGCGTTGCCGGGGTAGGATAAATCGGTCTACCCCGGCACCTTTGCCAGCTAGTGGGTGAGAGCCAGGTCGTGCCAGGCGTAGTGGTCGTTGGCATCCTTGAGACAGACCTGATAGCGGTCGGCAACTCCCGGGCCGCCGGGAACCGGGTTCTGCATAAAGCGGTGACCTGAATCACAGGGCGGCGTGGGGATACCAGTCGGCTGGAGGGTTCCGGAGCGTAACCCTCCTTTACCATCGCCCGCGACGCTATCGTCGATCGACACTGGACGGCCAGGGTTCAGGGTGACAACGAACGAGGTACGAATGCCTGCTGGAGTAACGAACAGCCCCTGATGGGTGTTGCGGTAGGTGAGCGAGTCGGCGGTGGGGTCATACTGGAGGCCGGCTGCGCCTCCGCCTTTGGTCTCAGCCAAAATCCAGTCGTACTTGTTCCAGATGCCCCGGCTGCAGGGGCCGCTGCCACAGAAAAAACGCAGGCCCACCGCATCGGTCGAGCCTCCTACACGGGGTGCCGGGATCTGAGAGACGAAGCTGTATCTCACGGGGCCGTTTACCTGGTACCCGATTGGCGGGTCCATCCTGCCCTCGCCATGCAGACCTACGGCATAGTGGCCGTTCTCAAAGGTGCCATAGTAGTCGGCAGGATTGGTGTAGTTCGTGATGTTCATCATGGGAGTTGCGGTGACACCAGCGAAGGACAAGTCAAAGTAGCTGCCGAAGCGACGACTCTTGCCCATGTACGTGCTCATGCCGATGCCGCTGGCAATGTATTGCTCCCACCAATAGCCGAACTCCACCGGATCTCCTGTGGCGAACTCCGGCGACGCTCCGCCCGCAACCATGTAGCCATCCGTCGATGCGCCAATTCCAATGTTTCTGAAGTAGGTGCTATCGACAAAGTTTGGGTCGCGGTTGCTGCGCGCCCAGAGCATGGGATAGATACTGGCCGGATTTGGGTAGGTGTTTTGCAAACTGACTTTGAGCGAGGTGCAGTTGCCGGGCGTGTCGGTGACGGGAGCGACCGTCACCTGGCTAGTGCCGGTCTGCACATAGATGGTATGCGCGGTGGGGAGCACGGTGCAGCTGCTGCCCGCGAACGAGATAGCCGGAGGCGGCAGCATATCGGCCCCCTCATGCGTGCGGGAGTGCGTGTGATAGTCGCCATTGCTGTGAATGGTCCATCCGGCGAGGCCATGGGTGGCGGGGTCGAGGGTGGCGTCGAACGAAGCCGAGAGCACGGGTGTGTTCGCCGCAAAACTGCGCGATTTGAGTTCAGCCCCAAAACTCACCGCGCCGTCCACCCAGACCATCATGACATTGCCTGGAAGCGAGGCGACAATGGGGTAGCCAAGGCGCAGCGTCGAAGGGTTGCCGTTGTCGAGACCGGGGTTTGTGTGGGGAGCGATGTCGTCGTTCGTAAAGCTGAGCGCGTGGCCGACTGCACCTCCTGTGGTTAGAAGCTCCCCGGCGGCATGTGGCTTGGCGAAGCAAGCGTGGAGAGTGCCGTGGCCGATGGCGAGGACAGTCGGCTGCTCGAAGTTATCTCCTTCAGAGGAGATCGTAAAGAGGCTGCCAACGTGGAAAAGGCTGGTGTCGGCGACGGGGATGTCCGCACAAACCGGGCCTGCGGCAAAACGGTCAGTCTTATCCGACGCGATGTCCGAGAGGTCTTCCTTGAGTGTCGTGAGGCCAGAGGTTCCGTAGCGCGCGGTCCATTGCGTCGCGGCGTCGCCAGTGACGCACATGTAGAACTCTGCATTGGGGGTGCCCTTGGGGCAGATCTCGACCTCTGCAACGTCACCCGCGCGGTAGACCTTCGCGGGGTTGGTGTTGAGGAGCGGACCATTCTCCATGGAGGCGTGGAGATCGTGTCCTGGCAGGGCGAGAGGTGTGCCATCCGAGTTTTTGCGCGGAGTCAGGATCGCCTGCCCCATAGTGTCCGTGGTTAGCGATGCGATCTCGATGCCGTAGTTGTTGCCACGGAACTGCGCGTTGAGACGAAAGACTTTGTTGCACTCGTCTGCCCCCCGACTGCATCCTGTTGCATTATTGGTGCCAGAGAACATGATGGTATCCCCGTGGCCGTAGTGGTTCGTGTCGATTTCCATGGTGCTGCCAATCTGAACGTCTGTATTCGACTGGAGGCTCAACCAGAGGGCATTGGCGTTCTCGAAGTTGCCATTGACAGCTTTAGGTTTCAGCTGGGTATCTATCCCCATAAAGTTGGAGCCACCGTGCTGATAGTGAACATTGATATCTGTACCCATGATGGCGTCATTGAAGGTGAACCGTCGCGTTACAGCGTTCGAGTAGATCCAGGGCAAGAAGGATGGATAGTCCGGGTTGTTATTGGAGGGGAGGATGTAATTTTGTGCGGCGTAGGCTCCCGTAACTGGGTCAAAGTGCGGCGCAATGGTGCCGGTCGTTGCGGGTACAAGCGACTGCGCGAGGCCGGGGGTACATGCGAGTAGGAAGAAACACAACCGAGTGACCTTCATATACTCCTTTGATGCCAGGAAGATTTGATGCGTTGGGAGAATGTCATGGACATGGCTTGATATCCGGTCGTTGACTCTTGGACGCAGGGCGCGGGTTTAGGATTACTGTATGGACTGGAAGAGCAAACGGATTCGGACGATTCTGGAAGCGGCGCTGATCGAAGACAAGGCAGCGCAGGATGTAACGACGGAGTTGACTGTGTCGCCCACGCTGCGCGCAACGGGAACCATCGTGGCCAAGCAGGCGTGCGTGATCTCCGGGCTGGGCTCCATCCCGGTCTTCCTTGAGAGCTTCGCGAAAATGAGCGGGACGACCGGACGGTTCGAGGTTATCAGCCATCCGGAGATCTTCGACGGCGTCATGGTGAAGAAGGGCCAGACCATCGCGGTCATTCGCTATAAAGCTGCGGCGCTCCTCTCCTGCGAGCGGGTGATCCTGAACCTGATGCAGCGCATGAGCGGAATCGCCACGCTGACGCACGAGTTCGTCAAGGAGGTCCAGGGGACCAAGGTGAAGGTGCTCGATACCCGCAAGACGATCCCCGGGCTGCGCATCCTGGACAAGTATGCAGTGAGCTGCGGTGGCGGGGTGAACCACCGGCTGGACCTGCAAGACGGAATCCTGATTAAGAACAACCACATCGCGCTGGGCGGCGGCCTGTCGGAGGCGCTGGCCCACGCGCTCGAGGGACGGCACGCCGGTCAGGTAGTGCAGGTCGAGGTCCGCAGCCAGGAAGAGCTAGAGCAAGCAATTGCGGGTGGTGCCGAGTCGATCCTGCTCGACAATATGACGCCTGCCGCGACGAAAAAGGCCGTGAGGCTGATCCGCGCGCAACTACCGGGGGTGCCGATCGAGTCTTCGGGCAATATGAGCCTGAAAACGGTGCGGGCCTATGCGCTGGCTGGAGTGGACTTCATCTCCGTGGGCGCATTGACGCACTCGGCGGTGGCGGTGGATCTGAGCATGAGGATCGCGGCGGATGCCAGTTAGTACGCAGCCAGCAGAATTTGACGTAGGTGCCGTCGAGGCAGGGCTGACAGGAACACAGTTCGTCGGGCGGGTGCTGCACTTCCCTTCCGCAGGATCGACGAACACGCTGGCGCTCGAAGCGGCGCAGGCCGGGGCAGGCGGTGGCGTATGGGTCGCCGACGTGCAGACCGTCGGGCGCGGGCGTGGCGGTCACGCGTGGCACTCCGCTGCGGGTGATGGGCTATACGTGAGCGCTTTGCTGACGTCGCAGCTCCCGTTGGCGCGGGCGCTCTGGCTCTCGCTGGCAACCGGGCTGGCAACACAGGCTGCCATCGCCGAGATTACCGGGCTGGCTCCGGATATCCGCTGGCCTAACGATCTTCTGCTGGGCGACCGCAAATGCGGCGGCATTCTTGTCGAGACTGCGGTTGACTCGCAGGCACAGGCGCTACGCTATGCCGTGATCGGCGTTGGCATCAATGTGAACCACGAGGCTTTTCCGCCGGAGCTGGAAGCGCTGGCAACCTCGCTGCGGCGGGAGAGTGGTAGAGTCTGGGCACGCGAAGCTCTGCTGGTGGCGTTGCTGCGGGCGCTCGACAAAGAGGCTCGCTTGCTCGATACGGATCGTCCGGATGTGCTCGAGAGGTTCGCCGCTGCTTCGAGCTGGGTGCGCGGCAAGCGCGTCCAGGTAGGCGAGGGTGGCGGCTATACTGGCGTGACGAGCGGACTCAACGCCGACGGATTTCTGCTGGTGAAGGGCGACGATGGAGTTCACCATACAGTGCTCTCAGGCGGCGTCCGAGCCTATGCAGGACGCTGAAGCAAACACACGGAACCAGACTCGCTGAACGGAGTAACGATGCTGCTGGCAATCGATGTAGGCAATTCGAACACGGTCTTTGCGCTCTACAAGCTGGGCACGGAGGGGGCTCCGGCAGAGCAGGTAGCCGACTGGCGCATGACCACCCCATCCGGCCAGACGACGGATGAGTTTGGCAGTACGCTCCGCAACCTGTTCACTCTGCGCGGACTTGAGATGAGCGTGGTGGACGGCATCGCGGTCTCGTCGGTCGTGCCGCCGCTTGACTGGATGCTCCGCCAGGTCTGCGAACTTTATTTCAAAGTCAAGCCGCTCTTCATCGAGCCCGGCGTGAAGACCGGTCTGCCAGTCCTGACTGATAACCCATCCGAGGTTGGCGCGGACCGCATCGTGAACTGCGTCGCCGCCTTTGAGCGCTTTGGCGGCCCGACGATCGTGGTCGACATGGGCACGGCGACGACCTTCGATGTGATCTCGAAGAAGGGCGAGTTTCTTGGCGGAGCCATCGCGCCGGGGCTGGGCATCTCGGCGGAGGCGCTCTTCGCGAAGGCCGCGCGGCTGCCGCGCATCGAGGTGAAGAAGCCCGCGAAGGTGATCGGAACAGGTACGGTCGACAACATCCAGATTGGGCTCTACTACGGCTACATCGGGCTGGTGGATGGGATTCTGGAGCGCATGATCGCGGAGATAGGGCCGGAGACCAACACCGTCGCGACTGGCGGGCTGGCGAAGCTGATCGCAGGCGGGTCGAAGTACCTGAAGAATGTTGACGAGATGCTGACGCTGACCGGGTTGCGGATCGTCTACGAACGGAACCTTCATCGTAGACGGGGAGCATAACGGCCCGCCGAGATGCAGAACTACTTCAACTACTTTACGGAGATCGAAGAGCGCTTCCAGCAACGGCGCGGCTCGCTGCTGATGTTGTCCACGCTGGACTGGGCGCTGATCGAGACCTGGCGCGAGGCTGGGATTCCGCTGGAGGCGGTGCTGCGCGGCATCGACAACGCCTTCGACAAGCACGACGCCAAGGCTCGTCGCGCGACGACGCGAGTGCGAAAGGTGAACGGCCTCGCCTGGTGTGCGCAGGCCGTGATGGAGGCAGTGGAGCAGGCGAAAGAGGCGGCGATCGGCGCTGCTACGCCTGAGAAAGAGGCTCGCGAGAGCGGGTTCGAAATGGAGCGTGTGGCATTGTATTTGGAGAGCAACGCTGAGCTGGTCGAGGCAGCAACGCTGGAGTCTCCCGCGGATGGCGTCGCCACTGAGATCGCTGTACGGCTGCGCGGTTTGGCGGAGGGGTTGCGGCTGGAAGCTGCTGCGCTCGAAGATCTGGACCGGACGCTGAGCGTTCTGGAGGAGCGGCTTTTCGCTGCGCTGATGACGACCGCAACCGAGGACGAGCTGGTCGCGCTGAAGGAGCAAGCCGCGCGGGAGTTGGCTCCGTACAAAGGCAAGATGCAAGCTGTCCAGATCAGGCAGGTGCAGCAGCAGTTCCTGCAAAAGCGCATGCTTGAGGCCCGCAAGCTGCCCCGGCTGAGCCTCTTCTACATGAGCCACGAATGAAGCTGACCATAGAAAAAGCGATCTACGGTGGCGCAGGACTGGCGCATGAGGCCGGGATGGCGGTCTTTGTGCCATTCACCTTGCCCGGAGAAACGGTCGAAGCTCGGCTGACTGGCGGAGCTGCAACCTTCGGCAACGCCGAGCTAATAGAGGTGTTGGAGGCGTCGCCTGCGCGTGTGGCGGCTCGCTGCGCGCACTTTGGCGCGTGCGGCGGATGTCAGTATCAGCACTCGGACTATGCCACGCAGGTTGCGATGAAGGTGGAGATTCTCCGCGAGACGCTGGAGCGGGCAGGGCTTTCTGAGCTGCCAGAGATACAGCCTCATGCGGCGGAGGCGTGGGGCTATCGCAACCGGATTCGTCTGCGCGTCGGCGTAGTGGATGGTGAGTTGAGGATCGGGTACAACCGCCGCGGCTCGAATGAGATGCTGCCGATTCGCGAGTGCCCTATCGCTGCGCCACTGCTTCTCAAAGCGGCAGAGGCTGTGCTGCGGGTGGCCACGGAGGTGTCTGCTGTTGGGGTCTGGATACGGGAGGTCGCAGAGATCGAGATCTTTGCGAACGGCGATGGGTCCGCGCTCCAGATGACTTTCTTTGTGAGAAACGGAAAGGCCGTTATTTTTCGTAGCTTTGCAGGATTCTGCGACCGCTTGAAGGAGATCGTGCCAGAACTGTCGGGGGCGGAGGTATCTCTTCAGGCAGCAACGGGGCGCAAGGCAAAGCAGGGAGTGGCGTGGGGGACCGCTGGGCTCAAGTACCGCGTGGCCGACAAAGAGTATTGGGTGAGCCGGGGTGGTTTTTTTCAGGTGAACCGCTTTCTTGTGGAGGAATTAGTACGCCTCGTGACGGCGGGGCGCGGCGGGGCGCTGGCGTGGGATCTGTATGCGGGGGTGGGGCTCTTCTCGCGGGTGCTGGCGGATTCTTTCGCTGCGGTAGTCGGGGTGGAGACCGTGGCCGGTGATCTGGCGACGGTATTGAAGGGCAAGGGCAGGCTTGCGGTTGGCGCGACCACCGCTGAGTTCCTGCGCGGCGCGATTATTCAGCGTGAGCGGCCTGATCTGATCGTGATGGACCCTCCCCGCGCGGGGCTTGGCACGGAGGTCTGCGAGCTGCTGGCTCGTGTAAAGGCGCGGGAGATGGTCTATGTTTCGTGCGATCCCACTACCTTGGCGCGGGATCTGAACGCGATGGTAGACTCCGGCTACACGGTAAAAGAAGTACACATGGTGGACCTGTTTCCGCAGACGTTTCATCTGGAGACAGTCGTAGTTTTGAACCGCTGATCGCTCCCTCGAAAGAGGCGCGACGTTGAGCAGGGATAGCGGGTGATGATGTCGGCAGGACGCAATGCTCTCGCGAGCGGAGCCGGACAACGCGAGCTTTGGCCTGATGCAGCGGTGGAGCGGCTGCGGTTTCGGCGCGCTCCACTACTGGCGGCGGCAATATGGTTCGCGCTGGGTGTCGTTCTGGCGCGCAACTGGCAGCCTCCTGTTGTGCTGCTGATCGCCCTGACGCTGTTGGTGGGATTGGCGCTGCTCGGTCTGCGTGGGCGAGCCTCAGTGATAGCCGTGACCGGAGTCTGGATCGTCACCGGCCTGTGGTGTGCCGAGGTACAGCCTGCGCCTGCATCGCAGCAGGCGTTGCTGACATACGCGGACGGTTTGAGCCGCATGGTACGGGGTCGCGTCGTGCGGGTGCGTGAGCTGCCGCCATTGACAACGGAGAAAGACAACGACGCCGATCCGACGACCTGGATCGAACCGGAGGATCAGGCGAACGGAGCGTTGTCGGTCGATCTTGCTGTCGATGCCGTCGAAGAGGTGACACCGGATCTCTCGCGGATGGTTCCCGTGTCTGGCGGCGTTCGCGTGACCATCCTTGGCGATGCTCGTACTCTGCGCTGCGGCGCGATGTTGGAGGCACCTTTGCGGATGAAGGTGCCGGAGCACTACCGCGACCCCGGGGCGTGGCAGTATGCCGACTACCTGCTGGAGCAAGGGATCGGTGCTCATGCGAACGTGAAAGCCGCGCGTATTACGTTGCTGGATCAGCCTCACCAACGATGGGATGCCAGTAGGCTGCGATGCGGACTCTATGCGGCTCAGGAATGGGCTGCGGGACGCATGATGTCCTATGTGCATTCGCGGGCAAATCACGGGCTGCCAGCGGCGATGCGGCTGAGTTCCGAGGACGCCGGAATGCTGAATGCGATGCTCTTCGGAGATCGTACCCGCTTGAGTCACGCGCTGCGTTTGGGCTTCGAACGGACCGGATCTTTTCACCTGTTTGTGGTGTCCGGAATGCATGTCGCGTTGCTGGCGGGTGGGGTCTTCTGGTTGGCTCGACGGCTGCGTTTTGGTGAATGGGGAGCAACCCTGCTTACGGTTGTACTGACGGCGGGGTACGCGCTGCTGACCGGGTTTGGCGCGCCGGTGCAGCGGGCACTGGCGATGGCGGCCGTCTTTCTCTTTGCGCGTCTGCTCTCGCGCGAGCGCAACGTGTTGAACGCTCTCGGCGCGGCGGCACTGGCGGTGCTCGTCTGGTCGCCGCGAAGCCTGTTCGAGGCGAGCTTTCAAATGACCTTCCTCGCCATCGTGGCCATCGGCGGGATCGCCGTGCCGCTGGGCGAGCGGAGCTTTCTGCCCCATGCGCGGGCGGCGCGCAGGATAGGCGACGTGTGGCTCGATGTCGGGATGCCACCCCGGCTGGCCCAACTCCGGGTGATGCTGCGGCTATGGGGCGAAGAGCTTGTTGTAGTCTTCGGAAGGCGCGCTCGTACAACTCCAGCTATGGCGCTTCGCTGCACTCTCTGGGCGATGGAGTTGGCATTGATCGGCGTTCTCGCTGAGATGATTATGGTGCTCCCAATGGCGCTCTACTTCCATCGGGCGACGGTCTTCGCGTTGCCTGCGAATATGCTCAGCATCCCGCTGGTTGCAATGCTGGCTCCAGTGGCAGTCATCACCTTTCTTGCGTCGCTGGTAAGCCCCTGGCTGGCGGTATTGCCGGGTGCGGCGACAGCCCTGCTGCTGCATGGGATCGTGCGGTTGATCGGACTTGTGAGCCATGTGCAAGCGGCTGATCTGCGCGTACCTGGGCCAGTGTGGTGGGTCGCACTCGGAGTGGTCGGGTGCTGGGCGTTCTGCTGCTGGGCAGTGCGGCGGTCGGGGAGGTTGGCGTGGGTCGCAGTGGCCGTGCTGCCGCTGGCCGCCGCTATGGTGCTCTGGCCGGAGCGCGCTGTGGTGACGCCCGGAGTGCTGGAGGTCACAGCCATCGATGTGGGTCAGGGCGACTCCCTGCTGGTCGTCGGGCCATCCGGCGAGACGATGCTGGTCGATGCCGGAGGCCCGACCGGCGCGGTCAAGGAGACCTCCGAGGCCACCAGCCGCTTCGACGTAGGCGAGGAGGTCGTCTCGCCGTACCTCTGGTCGCGGCGGATGCGGCGGCTCGACGTTGTCGTGCTGAGCCATGCCCACAGCGACCACATGGGCGGCATGGCCTCTGTGATGCGGAGCTTTCGGCCACGGGAGCTATGGGTTTCGATCGATCCAAACTCAGAGGCATACAACGCTCTGCTGGCCGAGGCCGCGGCACTCGGAGTTATGGTCCGGCACTTCCATGCCGGAGAGACGTTTGCGTGGGACGTCATGCAGGTGGACGTGCTGGCTCCCGAGCCGGAGTATGTGAACCACGGCGTACCGGTGAACAACGACTCGCTGGTGCTGCGCCTGCAATATGGCAAGGCATCGGTCTTGCTGGAGGGTGACGCCGAGGCACCTAGTGAGTATGCGATGGAGGCACACAACAGGCTCAAGCCCGTGACGCTGCTGAAGGTTGGTCATCATGGCAGTCGAACTTCAACTACAGAGCAGTTTTTCGCCGATCTTGCCCCGAAGGATGCGGTCATCTCTGTGGGCCGGGGGAATACCTTCGGGCATCCCCGACAGGAGGTCGTCGACCGGATCGCGGAGGCGAAGACACGCCTCTACCGGACCGATGAGTTCGGACTGACGACGTTTCTGCTGGGACGGGACGGGGAGATTCGAGAGGTACTGGGAGCAGCAGACTGATGCAAAAAAGCGAGAAGGTGACTTCATCACCTTCCCGCTCTGATGTGCTGCGGCTACTTACTTTCCCAGACCCCAGGGAAGGTGGAAGACGATGCCAGAGCTGAGCGATTTAACCGGATAGGTGTTGGAGGGCCCTTGAACCGCACCGTAGCCCAACTCCACCATCCGAAAATCCACGAGGGGGAGGATGGCGATATCTACTCCGGCGAAAGCATCGTACTCAAGATGGGAGCTGATCTGGATTCCAGTATTTTTTGCCAGAGTAGTGGTGACAAGCGTGTTGTTATAGTCCGTGCCAAAGTTGGTGCGAGCTATGCCGACCGAACCCTGCACGTAAGGCTTCACCGCAATAAACGGCGTGTGGAAGGTACCGCGAACACCGAACAATCCCGAGCTAAGATGGCTGCCGCCACCGTTGTAGCTGGTGTACGCCCCCTGGGTGCTGGATGCGATCGTTCCGCGCGCATCAACTCCGAGCCGGACTGGGCCGACTTTGCGGAAGTCGTAAAAGATGCCGCCCGTACCGCCCACGGCATTAAAGCTACCGTTCGTAGCGGTCGTGGTTCCCTGAGTGTAATGGATATCTGTCATGCGTCTGACGGAGACCGTGCCGTATACGCTGACCTGCGCGAAGGCGGTGGAAGCAGCGGACAGGGCAAAGGTCAGGGCTAAAGTCAGGACGAGGGCGAGCTTCGAAATGTTCATCTCTGGAGATTTTACCTTCACCTCGCCCCTGCTGGCAGCAGAGGGCGAGTTTTAGGTAAGCGGGTTCTGTTTGGCGAAGTCATACGTAACCGATTTCTTGTGAAAGTACGCTAGATTGGCCATGTGGCAGGCGGCAGCGGCGTTGTGCCCGAAGACGACATCCTCGACGACCGGCTTGCGCGTCCGGACGGCTTCGAAGAAGTTCGCCAGGTGTGGCCGAGTATCGCCCGTGGGGCCATGCAGAGTAGTGGTCTCTTCGAAGGGCGGGTTGCGCATCGCGGCGTCGTTCTTGGCGTGCCACTCCTGCTCGTACTGTTCGCGAGCGGGGCGGGGGAAGCTGCCCGCGTAGTAGCTCGGCCCCGTATCGGTGCCGAGCTGTGGCGTGTAGGTCAGGGTATTCTCGACGATCTCGAGGACGCCGTGCGTCCCCATGACGCGCGTCGTCTCCGGGGTATTGGTGGTCAGGGTGAGGCGCGCAGAGACCGGGATGCTGCCGTACTGGAGCTGGACGAGTTGGACATCCGGCATGTTGCGGCCATCCTTCCACCGGTAGATGCCGCCAAGGCAGGACGCCATGTCCGGCGGCTGGTTGATCCCCGTGATGAACTGCATGCCGCTGATGAGATGGACCATCAGGTCTCCGGCGAGGCCTGTGCCATACTCGTGCCAGCAACGCCAGCGGACGTAGGTCATCGGGTCGAACTCATGCTTCGGGGCGGTGCCGAGCCAGGTCGCCCAGTCGAGCGTGGCGGGCGAGAGATCGGCGGGCGCGGGATACTCCCATGCGCCAGTGGGCGAGTTGCGCCCGATGGTCAATTCGACCTGCGTCAGCTCTCCGAGGGTTCCGCTGGCGATGATCTCCTTGGCCTTCGCGAAGAGCGGCGAGCTGACACGCTGCGAGCCGACTTGCAGAATGCGCCCGGAGCGCTTGACGGCGGCGACCATCTCAAGACCGTCAGCGATGCTGTGCGACATCGGCTTCTCGCAGTAGACATCCTTCCCTGCGGCAACAGCCTCAACAACGAGCCGCTTGTGCCAGTGGTCGGGCGCGGCGACGATGACACAGTCGATGCTCGGATCGTCGAGCACCTCCCGGTAGCTACGGGTTGTCTTGATACCGGGACCGGCGATCTCCTTTGCCAGTGCCTGACGGCCATCGTACAAATCAGCGGCGGCAATGCACTGTGTTCCCGGCAAAGAGACCGAGTTACGAAGCAGACCAGATCCCTGCATTCCAACACCGATGATGCCGAAGCGCACGGCTTTGCCATCAGCGGCAGGTTGCGCTGCCTGAGCTGATGTCTGCGCTTCAAGTAGAGTGCTGCTACCAGCGATGGCGGTGGCGACTGCGGCTTGCAGGAAGGAACGGCGAGTTACATCAGCATTCATGAGCCCCTCGAAGTGGCAGGAAATCCTTTTGCCTGCCAACCCAAACGACTATAAACGATGGAGAAGGGACTGTGCGCGTGAGTAGAATCCAGCCATGACGCACAAACATCGAAGATCATGGGAGGCATACTGTGGAGCCTGTACAGACGAACGAGGAAGCCGTAGTCAGGATGACCGCCGAGGAACGTGCCGAGGAAGATAAGCTGATCCGGCGGCTCCAGATGATGATGAACATGGTGATCCAGGTGATCGCGCAAGACTCCACGCTAACGGTAGACGAGGCCTCGCAGATGATCGGGGACAGCCGCAAGGCAGCGCTCGCGATGTTCCCAGGCAAGGAGCTGGCCTATGACCTGATATGGAAGCCACGCTTCCAGCGGCTGATGCGCGAGCGCTTCCGTATCCAATAGCCCTGATAAGTTAAGTTAAACAGATGCTCATCCGACCAGCGATTACGAAGGACATCCCTGCACTGATGAATTTAGTCCGTCGCGTTGTCCCGTTGATGCGTGCAGTAGGCAATCTTCAGTGGGACGAGACCTACCCGAACGAAGAGGTCTTCGCCCACGATATCGAGCTGCGACAGCTTTGGGTTGCCGAGGTGGAAGACGGGTCGCTTGCCGGGGTTGCTGCGTTGACGACCGATCAGGAGCCGGAGTACGCCCAGGTCGGCTGGGACCTCAACGAAGAGGCCGTGGTGGTGCATCGGCTCGCGGTCGATCCGGCGTTCCGGGGGATGGGTGTCGCGGGTGCGCTGATGCAGCAGGCAGAGGTGGTCGCAACGGAGCGTGGCATCGCGGTGCTGCGTGTCGACACTAATACACAGAACGACGCGACACAACGGCTCTTCCCAAAGCTGGGGTACTCTCTTGCCGGGGAGATCACGCTGGGGTTCCGTCCCGGGCTGCGGTTTCTCTGCTACGAAAAGCGCCTGACTGGGAATCCGATTGGGAAGTAGCCTGTATCGTTCTATAGGAGTAACCCGGCGGGAGGATGATTGCCTTACATCTATATTGATAAGGTTTTGAATGAGCTGCGGGATGGTCTGATTTCGGCCATGCACGCCGCGGTCGAGCGCGAGCTGCACCAAGGCAAGGTAGATGTGGCGAAGTTGTACCGCTCGTTCAACCGCGCGGCCAGCGGCAAGGTCGCCAATCCCGTGTGGGTGTCGGAGAAGTGCATCTCCGAGACCTCCGGCAGCGGCAGCAAAAAGAAGAATCGACCGAACGGACAGGATCGGGATTAAGCCGGAACGGTGTATTCTGCGTGCTGACTATGACGACACCCCTGACCTCCGCTGAACGCTTTGCACTTGGACAGAAGAGACGCAAGCATCTACCCCGAGCCGGCCACGCGGGCTGGAACAGCTCGGCTCGCAAGGCTGATCCGCTCAACCTGTTGAAGGCCTCTGTCAAAGGACGTGTCCCGGAGTTGGTGACGCTGAAGAACGAGCGCATGGCGTCTTCGCCTTTTGGATACCTTCGCGGCGCGGTCCCCGTGATGGCGTATGACCTGTCGCTCCTGCCGAACGCCGGCATCCTGACACAACTCTGTGGCGACGCGCATGTGCGCAACCTGGGCGCGTTTGCCGCGCCCGACGGAAGACTGGTCTTCGACATCAACGACTTCGACGAGACCATCGTCGGTCCGTTCGAGTGGGACGTGAAGCGGATGGCGACCAGCCTCATCCTCGCCGGACGCGAGGCCGGAGCCAAGGACACGCACTGTCGCGAAGCCACGGCTACCTTCCTCGAACGGTACACCGGCATGATGCGGACGTTCGCCAAGCTGCCAGTGCTCGAGGTGGCGAAGTACCAGGTCCACCGGCTGCAGGACATCGCACCAGTGCAGGAGATCCTGCAACTTGCGGAGCGAGCGACGCCGATGCACATTCTCGAAGCCCTGACCGAACAGCTTTCGATCCCGAAGAAAAAGACCGGGAAGAAGATGCCGCTCGCTGCCGGGCAGGCAAAAGTGCGGGCAAGAGAACTGGCGAAGGCGAAGGCACTAGATCCAGCAGCGGGAGGAAGCCCGACCGGCAGAATCTTCCGCACGCAGAAGCCGGTGCTAGAGCGGATGACCGGCGCAGCAGCGCAGCATGTGGTCGACTCACTAGCAACCTACTCCGCGAGCCTTCAGGCAGAACGGCAGCGCTTCCTCGCGCAGTACCGGGTGATCGATGTGGCGTTCAAGGTCGTCGGGACAGGCTCGGTAGGGCTCCGCGACTACTGCCTCTATATGGAAGGTAATGGATCGAAGGACCCGCTCTTCCTACAGATCAAAGAGGAGGCCGCCTCGGCCTATGCTCCGTATGTCGAAGAGATTGCGCCAGCGGCCAACCACTCGACCCATCAGGGGCGGCGCGTGGTCGAGGGCGAGCGGGCGATGCAGCTCCAGTCAGATCCTTTCCTTGGCTGGACGACGATCCAGGGGCGGGACTATCTCGTCCGGCAGTTGAACGACCACAAGGCATCGATCGACCTCTCCGACCTGAAGGCCGCGGGCCTGCTGGAGTATGCGGGGGTGTGCGGCGAGATGCTCGCGCGAGGACATGCCCGGGGCGGCGACTGCTCGATGCTGGCTGGCTATCTCGGTGGATCGGGCCGGTTCGAAGAGGCGGTGGAGGCGTTCGCGCTGACCTACGCGGACCAGACCGAGAAGGACTGGAAGCAGCTCGTGAAGTCGATGAAGAAGTAACGTCTCCCTTCCATAAAAGCAAACACGACCGCCTGTGGGAGCAGCAGGTTTCTGCGCTCGCACAGGCGGGATAGTACAACGAAGTTTTGCGGTGACGGACTAGTTCTGCTGTCCGAGCCACTGGTTGAGGGACGGCTCCTGCGATGCGCGAAGCTGGACGCAGGCGTTGATGCTGTCGATGGCCTTCGAGAGCGTGCGCTCTGCTCCATCGACCTTGTGTGTTGCGAAGAAGCTGGAGACTTCGTCACGCCGTTGAACGGTACAGAAAGAGCCAGCGGCGGCGACGATGCGGGAGCCGGAGCTGGCTGTGAACTGGGCATGGACCTTGTCCCAGTTGCTCTGGATATAGCTCCAGGCCTGCTCACGGGTCTCGCGCTGGCTGAGCAGGATGGAGAGGATAATCCAGCTGCTCTGGTTGCGGACCTGGCCGGAGACGGCGTAGTCGAGGGTGCGGGCGACGAGCGCCGGATCGCGGAAACGGGGTAGGGTATTGAGCGAATCGGCCTGCAGGACGGGGTCCCGCTCATCCTTGCTGAGGGCGAGGATCTTCTCGTAGAGCGCAGCATCGCCGTTGGTGGCGGCGATCACGATGGCAGTGTCGGTCAGGATGGGGTCACCCGATTTTCTGTCGGTGAAGCTCGCATCCGTCAGCTTGCGGGCTTCGGCCAGCACGGCAGGGTCCTTGGCAGCACCCAGAGCGCCAAACAGAGCGGCGCGCAGCTCCTGGCGATCGTATGTATCGCTCTTGGAAGGGGTACCGAGGCTCTGATAGACAGGACCGAACTGCGAACGAACGATCGCGGCGAGGCGAGTGCGGTCCTCGTCGCTGGCAATGGTTGCGTCAATCGCGTGGACCTTGCCAAGAGCAGTTTCAACCACAGTAGCGTCCGAATCCTTCTTGAAGGCTAGAGCGAGGTTGAGATAATCGCCGACAGAGCCCTGACCAGCACGCATCAGTGCCCAACGATCGCCGAGCAGGCCAATACGCTCCGTCGCGGTAAGGCTGTTCTCCGCCGTCGCGACGAGGCTGGAGAGCTGGGAAGGTGTGTACGCGGTGCGGAAGTACCCTGCGTCGGAGGCGTTCGCAAAAAACACGGAGGAGCCCGCAGGGACGGCGAGGGTGGATATCTCCGGAGTCAGGAGCTGGCAGCTGCTGCCCTTGAAGCAGACAGGAATGGTCCACTGCTGTGCGGTCTTATTGTTCGGATTCGCCGTAAGGAAGAAACGGCTCTGCGTTGCCGGAACGCTGGTTCCCTGCTGCTGCGACAAGGTGATTAGCGGGACACCGGGCTGGACAACGAAGCTCGACATGATCTTATCGACCGGCTTGTGGCTGGTCTGGGTCTGGGCTCCCCAGAAGTCTTCAGCGGTGGCATTGCCGTAGAGGTGAGCGGCGAGATAGTTGTGGACACCCTGGCGGAAGACCTCTTCACCGAGGTAATTTTCGACCATGCCGAGAACGGCTCCGGCCTTGCCGTAGGCGATGCCGTCGAACATCTCGTTGATCTCAGCTGGAGTGTTGGCGGTGGCGCGGATGGTGCGAGTGGTCGGCTGCGAGTCGTAGTTGAGGGTGCTGTCGAGTCCAGAGGCACCGTCCTGCAGGATATTCCACTCCGGGTGCCACTTGGCGACGGGCTTGAATTCCATCCACGTGGCAAAGCCCTCGTTCAGCCAGAGGTTATCCCACCACTGCATCGTCACCATGTCGCCGAACCACTGGTGAGCCATCTCGTGCGCGACGACACTGGCTACCTCTTTTTTCGAGGGGATAGAGCCGGTCTTCGAGTCCACCAGGAGGTCGGTCTCACGGTAGGTGATACAGCCAAAGTTCTCCATCGCTCCAGCCTCGAAGTCAGGTAGGGCGATCATATCGAGCTTAGGCATTGGGTACTTGATGCCGAAGTAGGTATCGTAATAATGCAGGATAAACTCGGCCGATTCGACGGCGAACTTCGTGTACTGGACCTTGTCCGGAGTCGAGCAGGCGCGGATCGGCACACCATCGGCCTTGCCGGAGCTGCACTTGAAGTCGCCAACGAGAAACGCGACGAGGTAGGTGGACATCTTCGGCGTCGTGGCAAACTTGAGGGTGTGCTTGCCAGGACCAGCCGGAGTATCGGCGATCTGATTGGTGTTCGAGATAACGGTGTCGGCAGCATCGACGGTCAAGGCGATGTCGTAGGTAGCCTTGAGGGCGGGCTCGTCGAAGCTAGGGTACGCACGGCGGGCGTCGGTGGACTCGAACTGAGTGACGGCATAGTTGCGGGCCTTGGTCTTCGAGAGGTAGAAGCCGCGCAGCTTGTCGTTCAGGATGCCGGTGTACTCGATGGCAAGTGTGACCTTGCCAGCAGGCAGCGCCTGGGGGAAGGCAAAGGTGGCCTGCTCTTTATCCGGATCGAGCGAGACGGTGGCCGTCTGCGATCCGCTGGTGACGGAGAGGAACTTGATCTCGATAGCGTTGAGGGTGATAGCGGTGCTGGGCGCGTCGAGGGTGAGGTCGATGGTCTCGCTGCCGGAAAAGGTCGCGGCTTTAAGATCGGGAGTCAAGTGGAGAGAGTAGTGCTCCGGATGCACACCATCGGGGAGGCGCTGGGCCTGAAGTGCGGTGATGGTAGTGAAGGCAAGGGCGGCAGAAAGCAGGGTACGGCAAAAGGACATGCGGGCCTCATACTTACGTTGCAAAAGTGATTCTAAGGATACGTCAGTCGGCAAGCGTTTGTTCAGGTGTCATCCCGTTGCGGTTTGACGCGACCAACGCAGAGACGGGCTGGTTTGTATTCCTTGATCGAGACGAGAGACAGGGGCAGATGGGCAGCAAGGCAGAGACGTTCCCAATCCTCAGCGATAAAACTGCGCCGGATGGAAACAGGGCCATCGTGCCGGACAAAGGGATGCCAACGGGCCAGCTTCGCCAGCAACCCGAAGGCATGGTAAGGAACGGCCTTTCGATGGAGGTCGTTGATGAACCATCCACATCGCGCCGTTTCCTCCATCCAGCCCAAGAAACGGACGATCTCACCGTTTGCAAGGTGATGGGTCAGCAGCGTGCTGAGGACAATGTCGATTCCACCCGGAGAAGAGTAGGAGAGAGCATCGCCCTGAATCCACTGTATGTTCTGGCTAGCCGAAGTAGCTGCCGTAGCGGCGCGAATCGCGTCGGGATTGAGGTCGATCCCGGTCAACTTAACGGCAATCCCGCGCATTGCGGCCCAATCGTGGATGCGGCGAAGTGTGTCTCCATAGCCACAACCAACATCGACGATATGCAGCGGCCGCACCGGTGCCTGGGTTATCACAGCCTCAAGCCAGTTCAAGGTAGGACGATGGGCGAAGGTGAGCTTATTGACCCGGGCGATATCCCGCAGGCAGGCTGTCAGCTCGGCGTAGGTGCAGGGCTGATCCATCCGCTCCGGAAGATCGTGCAAATCCGCGCGGAGAGAAAGATCCAGAACGGGAGAGGCCAACGGGAAAGCCACCTTCAGAGTACGTTGCTACGGTTAGGGGAGTTGGCTGGAGGCGGCTCGCTCGGAGTGGCCGGAGAGCTCGGAGGCGCGGGCCTCCGCGTAAGCTGCGGCGCCCAGGAGCGCGCAGGTGTCGTCTAGAATGACGCGAACCGGAATGGACTGAAGTAGCGGCGAGAGTCGTCCTTTGTCGAGAAACGCCTGCGTGAACGCACCGTTCTGAAGCGTCTTGAGGATCTTGGGGGCGATGCCTCCGCCAAGATACATGCCTCCCGTAGCGAGTACCTTGAGAGCGATGTTGCCGGTCTCGGCCCCGTAGGCTGCGGAGAAGAGACGCATAGTCTCAAAGCAGATCGAACTGGAGCCATCCTCAGCGCACTGGCCGATGACGGCATTAGGGTCCTCGGCAGCCAGGCGGTCGCGCAACCACTGCGGTTCATCGAGTTTTTCAACATCGCGCAGGTAGGCGTAGACGTTCTTGATGCCAAGACCGGAGACGACACGTTCAAAACTGACTCGGCCGTTTAGTGTTCGGCGAAGGTATTGGAGAAGAGCGACCTCGCGATCGGTGCGCGCCGCAAAGTCGCAGTGCCCACCCTCGGAGGGGATCGGAGTGTGGTGCTTGCCATCCCAGATCAGCATGGCCTCGCCAAGGCCGGTGCCTGCCGCGATCAACCCGCGATGCCCGATCGCGTCATGGTCCCCGGCGTGAAGCGTGAAGATGCTCTGGGGAGCCAGCTCCGGAATACCGTAGCCATTGGCCTCAAGATCATTGATGAGGAAGATGTGCTTGATCGAAAGAGACTTCTGGAGCTCGCGGGCGTCCAAGGTCCATGGAAGGTTCGTGAGCTTCAGACGTCCGTCACGGACTGGCCCGGGGCAACCAAAGCAGGCCGCGGCAATCTCCGGCTTCTCGCCTTCATCCCCGGCGAGGAACTTGTTGACGACATCGTCGAGCTTTGCGAACTCGTGTGCGGGATACTTCTGGTCGCGGACAGGCTCGAGCCTGCCGTCGGCGAACTTATAAAGCGCAAGATGAACCTTCGTACCGCCAACGTCACCAGCCAGAATCATGTCAGGAAAGCTCCAAAGTACCACTTGCAACCGCGTCGGCTGGTTCAGCCAGCTTAGAGGCTGCAGCCGCATCGAGCAAGAGGGTCAGTCTCTGGCTGGCCGGACGGATGAGCTGGGAGGGCTTCGTCTCAGGATCGTAGGAGCCCAGAAAGACATCATGCAGCACCTGGCTCTTACCCGCGCCCTCGACCAGAAACGCCACCTCCCTGCCCTGATTGATGACAGGCCAGGTAAGCGTGATGCGCCAGGTGTCCTTCTGCGAGACATGATTAGCCACCACAAGACGGCTCATCTCGTTGAGTGCCTCGGTGTGCGGGAAGAGCGACGCTGTATGACCGTCGTCGCCCATGCCTAGCAGGATCAGGTCGAAGGTCGGAGTCTCCGCACCCTCGAGCTTGAAGCTGTTGCGAATGGTGGACTCATACCGGGAGGCCGCAACCTCCGGGTCGAGTTCCCCTTCCATCCGATGAATATGGTCCGCCGCCAGAGGGACATGCGCGAGCATGGTCTCAGAGGTCATGCGGTAGTTCGACTCGGCGTTATCCGGAGCGACGCAACGCTCGTCGACCCAGTAAAGGTCGAGCTTGTCCCACGGGACGAGCTTCAGATAAGGCTGCTCCGGCGAGGCTAATAGCGTAAACATCGCCTTAGGCGTGGTGCCACCAGAGATGGCAACGCGCGCGCGGCCTCGTGCCTGTACAGCAGCAGAGACCGTGGAGGTGAAGAACTCCGCAGCCGCCTGTGCGACGGCTGCGGGAGTGGGAGCTACGTTGTAAGTAACAGTGACAGGGCGTGGCATTGTGTCTCGTTTCCTGAATCCCGGGGCGACCGGAGCGTTAGAGTTTTCTCCAGGTGCGGCCTTCGCGCTGGATCAGATCGTCCGAGCAAACAGGACCCCAGGACCCTGCGGCATAGTTGGGGAAGTCCTTGGCCGGAGTCTTGGCCCAGGACTCGAGGATCGGCGTGAACAGAGCCCAGGTCGCCTCGACGCCGTCGCGGTGCGCGAAGAGCGTCGCATCGCCAAGCATCGCGTCCAGCAGAAGCCGCTCGTAACCATTGGCCGAAGACTTGCCGAAGGCATCTGCATAGCTGAACTGCATCGTAACGGGACGAACATTGGTCGTCGGGCCGGGAACCTTGGCGCCAAAGCGAAGCGAGATGCCCTCGTCCGGCTGAATCCGCATGGTCAGGACGTTCGGCTCGATATTCTCTTCGCTGCTGTTGCCCTTGAACAGGTGCAGCGGCGGCTGCTTGAACACCACGGTCACCTCCGTCACGCGCTTTGCAAGCCGCTTGCCCGCACGCAGGTAAAACGGAACTCCTGCCCAGCGCCAGTTCTCGATCTCGAGGCGGATGGCGGCGAAGGTTTCCGTATGCGACTCGGGGGAGACGCGATCTTCCTGACGGTAGCCAGCGACCTCTTTCCCGTCCACCGTGCCCGGGGCATACTGGCCACGAACAGTGTTTTCGACCGGAATACCTTCGATCGCACGCCAGACCTTGAGCTTTTCGGTGCGGACAGCATCGGCCTGGAACGAATCCGGTGGCTCCATCGCAACGAAGGACAGCACTTCCATCACATGGTTCTGCAGCACATCGCGGACGGCTCCAGCCTTCTCGTAGAAGGGACCGCGGCCCTCGATGCCGATCGACTCAGCAGCGGTGATCTCGACGTGGTCGATGAAGTTGCGATTCCACACCGGCTCGAAGATCCCATTGCCGAAGCGAAAGACGAGGATGTTCTGCACCGTCTCCTTGCCAAGGTAGTGATCGATGCGGAAGATCTGGTCCTCAGAGAGGACGGCGTTGACTGCGTCGTTCAGCTCGCGGGCCGACTCGAGATCGGTGCCGAATGGCTTCTCAATAATGACGCGAACCCAGTGGCTCTCTCCCTCTGCGGGCTTCGCCATGCCATGCGCGCCGAGGCGGTGCGTAATGTCGGCGAAGAACTCCGGCGCAACAGCGAGGTAGAAAAGTCGATTGCCTTTGGTGCCGAACTTGGTGTCGAGATCGGCGAGATAGGCCTTCAGCTTCTCGAAGCCCTCATCGTTATCGAATTCGGTTGCGAAGTACTGCACACGATCCATAAACGGCGTGAGCTTCGGATCGTTCTCTTCGACGCCACCACCCTTGAGGATGCCGTCCTGCATATCCGGACCGAAGGTAGCGCTCAGGTCGCGGCGAGCTACGCCGACGACGGCGAAATCCTTCGGCAGCAGCCCGGACTGGTCGAGATGGTAGAGCGCCGGAAGCAGCTTGCGCTTCGTGAGATCGCCGGAGGCGCCAAAGATCACTACGATGCAGGGCTCTGGGATACGCTCGCCCTTCTTGATTACATCTGCATCAGCCTGCGACACACCTGGAGTTGTCGACATTGTGTTGCTCCCTTACTTGAAATCGTCGCTTCGTTCGAGCGCGTCTGTCTTACTTAGTCTAAGGCGGCGTGGACATTCTGCGCCCACGCCGCCCGGTTTGGATCAGGACTTCTTGATGGCGTGGCCACCGAACTCATTGCGCATGATCGAGATCATGCGGTCGGTGAAGTTGTTCGCCTCGCGCGAGCGGAGACGGCGGATAAGCGACTCGGTGATTACAGGGGCCGAAACGTCAAGATCGATCGCCTCGAAGACTGTCCAACGGCCCTCACCGGAGTCGGGAACATAGGCCTCCATGCCGTCCAGGCTGGGGTTCTTCTTGAGCGCATCGGCGGTCAGGTCCAATAGCCAGGAACGGACGACCGAGCCCTTCTGCCAGATCTCGGAGATCTGCACCAGGTCGAGATTCAGCGGTTCCTTCGCCTTCATGATCGAGAAGCCCTCGGCATACGCCTCCATCAGGCCGTACTCGATGCCGTTGTGGACCATCTTCACGAAGTGGCCTGCGCCCGACGGACCGACATGCCCCCAGCCCTCATCCTTCGCCGGAGCGAGCGCCTCGAAGATCGGTGTCAGCCGCTCGACCGGAGCCTTATCGCCACCGACCATCATGCTGTAGCCCTCGCGGAGTCCCCAGATACCGCCGGAGGTTCCGCAATCGACGAACTCAAAGCCCTTGGCGGTAGCTTCCGCATGGCGGCGCTGCGTGTCCTTATAGTTGGAGTTGCCGCCGTCGATGAAAGTGTCACCCTTCTGCATCAAGGCCTCGAGCTTCGCGATGGTCTGGTCGACCGGGTCGCCCGAAGGCACCATGATCCAGACAGCGCGAGGCGCGGAGAGGTTCTTGACGAGATCTTCGAGCGAAGTGACGCCAATGGAGCCAGAAGCAGTGAGCTTATCAACCGCGTCTTTGTTGAAGTCGAAGCCGACGACCTTATGACCAGCGAGGCGAAGGCGTTCGGCCATGTTGAATCCCATCTTGCCAAGTCCAATAAGTCCAAGTTCCATGAGAGAGTTCCTTTCGTTCGTTATGCAGTGTGGATGTCGAGTTGAGCCAGAGCGGACGAGAGCTGCTCTGGCGATTGAAATCGGATGGCGTTCATGCCGAGAGCCACGGCGGCATCGCAGTTTTCCTGCTTATCGTCGATAAAGACGGTCTGCGGAGCAGGTGTGCCGGATATTTCGATGGCGGAGCGGTAGATATCGGGGTGAGGCTTCATCTCGTGGACATAACCAGAGCAGATGAAGAGGTCAAAGTAGGGACGGAGGCGAAACGCGTCGAGCCGGTACTCATTCAGCTCGCGAGACTCGTTATTAAGCGTGGCGATCTTGTACTGCTTCGAATCGAAGAGCGCTGCAAGGATGTCGAAACAACCCGGGTGGAGAACCTTGCTCTCCGCACAGACCTGCGACCAGAGCTCGTCGTAGGTGAAGTTGTGGGATGGCTGGTTCGGATGAAAGACGGTCTTGCGAAAAAATTCGTTTGCCGTGGAAAGGCCGCGCTCCCAGAAGAAGTTGGCCGCGTCATGCCGCAGTTCGTAGTCGGCGACATCGACACCCAGACGAGTCAGGGCGCGGCCACGCTGGTCCTTATCCCACCCGTTTGTGAGAAGGACGCCGCCAATGTCCCAGAAGATCGTCTTGATCTGTCCCACTGGCTACTCGCCCTCTGGGAAATCTGCACCGACGGTGGTCGATTCCCACGTCGCAATCTCTGTTTGCCAGCTATCCAGCTTTGCGCGGAGACGCTGCAACGCGCTGGCTCCAAGCAAAAGGCGCAACGGCGGATTCGGCGACTCGACCACCGTCATCATGGCGTGGGCAGCACGGAGTGGATCGCCAGCCTGTTTGCCGCTCTGGGTATCGAGGTACCGGCGTGCGTTTCCGGCGGTGGTGTCGTAGTCCGGGATGTGCTGCGCGGCTTCGACACCGGAACGTCCGAGGAAGTCGGTGCGGAAAGGCCCTGGCTCAATGATGGTGACGTGAATGCCAAGTGGCGCAACCTCAGCGGCGAGGGCCTCGGAGAGGCCTTCCACCGCGAACTTGGTGGATTGGTAGTAACCCCAGCCAGGAGAGGCGGTGACTCCGCCGATGGAGGAGAGATTGAGGATGTGTCCGCTGCGCTGCCTGCGCAGGTAAGGCAGGAAGGCACGCGTCACGCGGATGAGGCCGAAGACATTGGTCTCGAAGACGGGCATGAACTCCGCCTCGGTAGCCTCTTCAATCGCCCCGGCAATACCGTACCCGGCATTATTCACGACGACATCCACGTGGCCAAACTGTGCAACAGCCTGGGTGACCGCAGAGTCTACCTGGCCTTGATCGGTGACGTCCAGAGCGAGAGATTTAGCCTGACCGGGAAACTTCTGTTCGAGATCGGTAATCTGCTCGACCTTGCGGGCTGTAGCGATCACCCTGCCGCCGGATTTGAGGACCTCTTCGGCGAGCTGGCGGCCGAAGCCAGTGGAGGCACCAGTGATGAACCAAACCCGAGGCTGCGTATTTGAACTCATGATTGCAAGATGCTCCGAACCGAGGTGACGATGCGACCTCGGCAGATTAAGCGCCGAGGGTGGTCCCGGCGACGGCGGGCATATATTGCTTCTCGATGGCCTTGACTTTATTGAGACGGCGGACAAAACGGGGCTCGGAGGCAATGAAGTTCGCCTTGAGATAAGATTCGACGCACTCAAACGCTAGTGCCGAGCCGATGATGCGCGCGCCCAGGACGAGCACGTTCATCTCGTCATGCTCGACGCCCTGGTGAGCCGAGTAGGTGTCGTGGCACATGCCCGCGCGGACACCGGGCATCTTGTTGGCTGCGATACAAACGCCAACACCCGAGCCGCAGATCAGAATGCCGCGCTCGGCGGTACCAGCCATCAATTCCTTGCCGACGAGGACGGCGAAGTCCGGGTAGTCGGAGGGCTCTGTGTTGTATGCACCCAGATCGTGGACCTCGTGGCCCAGCTTGGCGACAAACTCGCGAACCTCTTCCTTGAGCGGAAAACCGGCGTGGTCGGAGGCGATGGCAATCTTCATGGTGTCTAAACCTTTTGTACTCAGTAGTTCTTCGATGATTGACGCGGACGGCTAGTCGTTCTCGTACTCCCAGTCGTCCTCAGGGGGAACGCTGTCTTCGTAAGTCGGCTGCAGAGAGGTGAATCGCTCTTTGTTCTCTGGTTCGACCGGTTTCTTCACCATCTCGCGTTCGCTGGTGACCATCTTGCTCTCCATAATTTGATGCGAATGCAACGAGGGCGGAGCCAGAGGTCCCGCCCTCGTTTACAGCTATTTCTTTACCAGTTTCTTGGCATGGGCGACGATGTTCGAGACGCTGATGCCAAGCTTCTCCATCACGATAGGGCCAGGAGCGGAGGCACCGAAGCGGTCCACGCCAATGATGCCGCCGTTGTGGCCGACATACTTCCACCAGCCCATGGTCGCGCCGGCCTCGACAGCCAGCTTGGGGGTGGACTCGGGCAGCAGCTTGGCCTTGTAAGCCTCGTCCTGCTCGTCGAATATCCGAAAGCTGGGCATCGAGACGACCGAGGCGTTGATGCCCTCAGCCTTTAGCTGCTCGGCGGCTTTCAGGATCAGCTCCACCTCGGAGCCGGTGGCGATAAGGGTGATGTCCTTGCCCGAGTCGTCGAGGAAGTACGCGCCATGCTTGACACCCTCATGAACCTTGTACTTCTCAGCATCGAGAACGGGGAGGTCCTGCCGCGAGAGTGCCATGAAGCTGGCGCTCTTGCGCTCGATGGCGAGCTGCCAGCAGGCGGCCGTCTCGTTCGCGTCGGCGGGGCGGAAGTCGGTGAGATGAGGAATAGCGCGGAGGCTCATCAGGTGCTCGACCGGCTGGTGCGTGGGGCCATCCGCACCGAGGCCGATGGAGTCGTGCGTGAAGACGAAGAGCGAGTGAACACTCATCAGCGAGGCCAGACGCATTGCCGGACGGCAGTAGTCTGAGAAGACGAAGAAGGTGGAGCCGAAGGGGATCAACCCACCATGCGCCGCCATGCCGTTGACCATCGCGCACATACCGAACTCGCGGACGCCAAAGAAGACATTGCGGCCAACGGGATCGACGTGGAAGCTGGGCGAATCCTTGAAGATCGTCTTGGTGGAGCTGGTAAGGTCAGCCGCGCCGCCAAAAAGCTCAGGGACGACCTGCTCGATGGCCTGCATGACGACCTGACCAGCGTTGCGGGTGGCAACCGGCTTGTCCGTCGGGAAGACCGGAATCTTCTTTGTCCAGTCCTTCTGAAGCTCTCCCTTGATGACACGATCGAACTCACCTGCGGGCTCCGGGTACGTCTTCGTGTACTCCTCGACCTCGGCGAGCCAGGCGGCATGGGCGTCCTTGCCGCGAAGCTTGATGGTGTCCCAGTTGGCGCGGGCCTCGTCGGGGACGTAGAAGAACTTGTCCTCGGGCCAGCCGAGGTTCTTCTTGGTGGCCGCGACGTTGGCCTCGCCAAGCGCCTCGCCGTGGACCTTGCTGGTCCCAGCCTTCGGACTGCCATAGCCGATCACGGTGCGCACAGCGATCAGCGAGGGGCGGGTGGTCTCGGCCTTGGCAGCGAGGATGGCGTCGCTAAGTGCGGTAAGGTCGTTGCCATCGGCAACATGCTGGACGTGCCAGTGATAGGCCTCGAAGCGCTTGCCCACATCCTCGGTAAACGAGAGCTCCGTGGGCCCATCGAGCGAGATCAGGTTGTCGTCGTAGAGCACGATCAACTTGCCCAGGCCAAGCGTTCCGGCCAGCGAAGCAGTCTCATGCGAGATGCCTTCCATCAGGTCACCATCACCGCAAAGCACGTAGGTGTAGTGGTCGATGATGTTGTAGGTGTCGCGGTTGTAGACAGCGGCGAGGTGCTTCTCTGCCGTAGCGATGCCGACAGCCATGCCGAAGCCCTGGCCAAGCGGACCGGTCGTAACCTCAACACCTGGGGTATCGCCATATTCCGGGTGGCCCGGGGTAACAGAGTGCCACTGGCGGAAGTTCTCGAGCGCGTCCATCGGGACGTCGTAGCCGGAGAGATGAAGCGAGCTGTAGAGCAGCATGGACGCATGCCCGTTCGAGAGAACGAAGCGGTCGCGATCGATCCACTTGGGGTCGGACGGATCATGCTTCATGAACTTGTGGTAGAGCAGGTAGGCGATGGGAGCGCAGCCGAGCGGGGCTCCTGGGTGGCCATTCTTGGCCTTTTCCACGCCATCGACGGCGAGAAAGCGGAGGGCGTTGATAGAAAGTTGATCTAACTCGTGCTGCTGATCCTTCTGCTGCTCTTGTTCACTCATTCTTTTCCTCTGGAGGCGCGGCTCATGGCGGCTCTGGTTTCAAAATACCGTAATCGTGTTAAAGCTGTGCAGGTGGGAGTTACCCATTCCTACAGTGTACAAGCGTTCCGGGGCAAGGATCAGGGTGCGGTAATGCTGACTTCGACGTTGTGACCGAGCCATCGATCATCACCCGGCCAATAGAGGGTGAAGATGATGGTGCCGGTCTGTTCGGGTTTGGTGAAGATATCGGCGTAGGAACCGGGGTAGCCGACCGCGTGGGACTCCGTGTGAAGCGTGGTCGCCCAGTTGTCGACGGTATAGACAACTCGGAAGGAATTGGGGTCCATGATGCGCAGCATCAGGCCAGCGGCGATCGTCGTGACCGGTCGCGCGATCTGGTAGACCTCCAGCAGGCTGAGGAAGTTACGCTCGCTGGCTGGCCTGGAATATCGTTCCTCGACGACCGAGATGCGGTCGAAGACGCGCCCATCGACGGTGGAGCGAAGCAGCTTAAGGTACTCCGAGTGCGCCCAGACGAGGGGTTGCGCGGAGCCAGCCGATCTGCCGAGGTACATCCTCTCGGAGGGAATGTCCTCATGATCCCAGACCTGCTCGGGAAGCATGCCGCCCTTTGAGCTGAACTTTTCGAAGGCGGTGATAAACGGCTTGACGTCGCGCCCCGCAGCCAGCTCGTAGTGCGCTCGTTCGCCGCCCAGCAGCGGCCATGCTCGCCCCTGACCCCACCCCTCGTAGGGGCCGCCATCCTTCTTCTGCCCGTAACCGTCATGGTTATACCGGCGCCAGGCTGGCCCATAAGGGGTCTCGATCTTCAGGCAATGGTCGACGACCTTCAGAGAATCGACGATCAGCGGATCGTCGGCCCGGCGGATACCGTACCGGACCAGCTCCAGGAAGCCCGCATCGATCACCTCCCGCGCCTCGAAGTCGAACCGCTCCCCGGGGCCGCGATTGGAGAGATGGATCGACCCGGGTGCAATCTGCGGGTTGTGAAACGGCTCTCCAGGGGCTGGCGGACGGATGCGCATATAGTGGCGCTTGACCTCAGGCAGAAGGACGCCGTCGTTGGTCGTGGTCCAGTTATCGAGGTTCGCCTCGATCCAGTCCGCGTAGGTCTCGAGGAAGCTGGCGAGCTCGAGCGCCTCGTAGTTGCGGGCGATGTCAGCAGCGCAGATAAGACCGGCGATGACAGCCGCCAGCGTGGACGGGGAGTAGCCCGCGTTCTCCTCCCAGCGCTCCTGCTGCGTGACCGGAGCATAGCGGACGAGAAAGGCGGCAGCAGCCTCGACAAAGGGAAAGACTTCGAAGTTACCGAGGCCATCGACCTTCCACAGCCGCCATGCCAGGATGATCGGAAAGGCGACCTCGTCGAGCTGAATGCCAGTCCAATACGGAGTTCCATCGATCCAGAAGTTCTGGGCAAAGCTGCCGTCCGGGCGCTGGGTGCAGGCAAGATAGACCAGCGCCCGGCGAACCGTATCCGTGCGTCCGCAGGCGAGTAGCGCGGTCGCCGACTGCACCATGTCGCGGGTCCACACCAGGTGGTAACCGCCAAGGTCGTCGTCGCTCTTCGATGCCCCCCAGGGGATCGACGCGGAGGCAATGAAAGCGCCGGAGTAGGTCTTGTCCTCGTGCGTGAGGATGACGTTCTCGCTGATGCGCATCAGCGTACCGCCATCGGTAGCGGCAGGGGCCAGCTTCTCCGGTGCTCCAGCGCGAAGCCACTGCTCGATAAAACGCTTGCAATGAGCCGGGTAGGGCGTCGAAAGAGTCTGCATCAAGCCCGCAAGCGCGGCGTGGTGCCCGTCGCCGAGGGCGATGGCAATGGTAAATTCTCGGTTGCGGGCGACGTCGATCTCACCCGTGACGGCGATGTTGCCATTGAGTGCCTGCCCGAACTGCCAGTCCATCGTCATGTCGCTGGCCATGTCCTGAAAGCCGTCGCTGGTGCCGACGTAGCCGCAGGAGGAGCGCGTAAAGCCGCAGTCCACCCCAAGTGCAAGCGAGGTCTCACCCTTCCAGGCGAGGATGGCGCGCTGCCCGGCGATCTGAATGGAGCGCGCGGAGTTGCCAGCGCCTCCGCCGTTCAGGTGCGGCGCGAGCAAGGCATAGCACTTCAACCGGGAGAGAACCGTCTCGTCTCCCTGAATCTTGACATTCATCAGCACGACCGGATGGTGCGGGTCGCTGATGAACTCCTTCGTCACGGTGTAGCGACCTGTGCGGTCACTGCCGACGACGCGCACAGCAAGCGCATCGGGGTGGATGTAGTTGAAATCGTAGTGAAAGTCCCGCTTCTCCTCGTGGAAAAAGGTCTCGCCATCGGTGAAGAGCAGCTCCATGTCACGGATCTGCGGACGATCGATGGTGGGATAGTAGATCTCGTTGAGGATGCCGTGGGAGAGGGTGTACCAGACACGGCTGGACGCCGCATACGCTGTTGCAACAGTATCTTTCCGGCTGGAAGTCCACCGTGGCTCAAGCCCCGGAGAGCCGAAGGCAGGACCGTCATCATCGAGCCAGCGGTAAGAAGCGGCGAGATCGCTCATTCTGCATATTAGAAACCAAAAAGGCAGGAAGCGGTATAACCTCCCGTGAATCAGCGGTGAATGCTGGCGTAAGCTATGATTTTGAAGACGCCCGGGCCTGAACGACTGCATCGCTTGGTGCAGAGACGGCATCGAAGGACAGTAAGCAGACCGGGGCATTCCGCCCGAACCACCCGATTCACGCAAAAAGAGGAGATTTAACGTGGCCTTTGAACTTCCCCCCCTTCCTTATGACTACGCGGCGATTGAGCCGCACATCGACGAAGCGACCATGAAGCTGCACCACGACAAGCACCACCAGACCTACGTTACCAATCTGAACGGCGCGGTCGAGAAGCACCCCGAGCTGGGAACGAAGACCCCCGAGGAGCTGGTGAAGGATCTGGCGAGCATCCCCGAGGACGTCCGCAAAGTCGTCCAGAACAATGGCGGCGGCCACGTCAACCACACCATGTTCTGGCAGATCATGAAGCCGAGCGGCGGCGGCGAGCCGACGGGCGAGATCGCAGCCCAGATCAAGGCCGACTTCGGGTCGTTCGAAGACTTCAAGAAGACCTTCAACGAGACCACCGCCAAGCAGTTCGGCTCTGGCTGGGGCTGGCTGATCTTCGAGGGTGGCAAGCTGAAGATCGTCACCACCGCCAACCAGGACAACCCTCTCTCGCAGGGTCACTACCCGATTCTGGGCAACGACGTCTGGGAGCACGCCTACTACCTCAAGTACCAGAACAAGCGCCCCGACTACCTCGCCGCCTGGTGGAACACCGTCAACTGGGACGAGATCAACAAGCGCTTCGCAACCGCGAAGAAGTAGTTGAAACGCTTGACACACCCGATACAATTAAAGAAGAGCAAACAGAGAAGCCCGGCACCCGCCGGGCTTCTTCTGTTTGTATTGACCTGACCAGACCAAGTCTGGACTTAGGTTCATTGTTTTGAAGACTTTAGGACTTTAAGTAGGGGTAGGGTAGCTCTACCGCATGAGCCTTCTATCTTCACTGGGCAGAGTCAGTTGTTTTCAACCTGGATTGTCTGCATTTTGCCATCGCCGCGTCTAAGCTTTCCGTTCAAACGTCCAAGGGAAGGTCGTCTGGAGAAAGAGCATGAAATGGATCGCGAGGCTGGCCGCGCTGGCTTGCATCGTCTTTGTTGCAATTCAGTTCGTCCGCCCCAAGCTAAAGAATCCTCCCGTCACGGCCGAGATTCAGGCCCCAGTGGAGATCAAACAGATCCTGAAGAAGTCCTGCTACAGCTGCCACTCGAATGAGACGGCGTTGCCGTGGTTCGATCAGGTGGTTCCGGCGTACTGGCTGGTAGCACACGATGTGAAGACGGCACGAATGCACCTCAATTTCTCCGAGATCGGCAAGCTTCCGCCGGAGGTGCAGCGAGCAACGCTCTTTGAGGCCATTACCCAGATACAGCTCGGAGCGATGCCTCTGCCGAGTTATCTTCACGTCCATCCGGGGGCAGCCATCACTCCTGCAGAGCTGGCCGTACTGAAGGCGTACTTGAACCCCTTTGGCGAGCTGCCCAAACCCCAGGCAGCGCTGACGGCAGCAAGCAACGACCAGTTCCACGCCTGGACCAGCGGCAGCACGCCAACGACAGGAGTGCCGCCCGCGCTAAACGGCGTCCCCTTCTTTCCTGACTACAAGAACTGGCGGGAGATCAGCACCACCGACCGAGGTGACAACCACACCATGCGTGTCATCACGGCCAACGACATCGCGATCAAGGCGATCGAGAGCAAACAGGTCCAGCCCTGGCCGGACGGTGCGGTGTTCGCCAAGATCGCGTGGAAGCAGGTCCCGGACAGCAAGGGCATCGTCCACGCCGACCAGTTCGTTCAGGTGGAGTTCATGGTGAAAGACAAGACAAAGTATGCCTCGACTGCGGGTTGGGGCTGGGGACGATGGAGGGGCATGGACCTGAAGCCATACGGCAAGAACGCAAACTTTACCACCGAGTGCGTGGGCTGCCATACGCCGGTCGCCAACAACGACTTCGTCTATACGAAGCCGCTGACGCGGGATGGGCAGGTGCAGCCATGAAGCGAATCGCAGGTTTCAGCCTTCTTATACTTGCACTCACCTCCGGTTGCTCCCGTAAGCCGACCAGCACCGACCTTTTCAACCAGGACGCCGCGATTCCAAGCGGCGCGCCCATCCAGCCGCTTAGCTGGAGGGTCGTCACGTCGAGCATTGATCCGGGGCACCAGACCATGTCAACCCTGTTCGGCAACGATGCGGCGATAGAGAGCGCGCGGACGCCCGCACACACGGCTTATCCAGCCGGGTCGGTCCTGGCGTTGGTGACCTGGTCGCAGAGGGAGGATGAACACTGGTTCGGAGGACGGATTCCGCAGCATTTCCAATCCATGGAGATTGTGCAGGTGACGCAGGGGACCAACGGTAAACTCGCGACCACCTACGAGCGTCTGGAAGGGGTGTCATTGCAGAAGGCGTCCGACACCCCAGCTGACGCGGAGGCGAAGAAGAACTACATCCTCACGCAGCGTACGTCGGTGATGCCGTAAGTAGCATTCGTTAGTGTCCTGAGTCCGAAGTTCGTCACGGATTTCTCATGGTGAATTCGGATGCCAACCAAAGCAAACCGCAGGTCCTTCGACTCCGCTGCGCTTCGCTCAGGATGACAACTTATTGATGAATCAGACACTTACGTTCCATCTATAGGTCGATATTGCCTATGCTCCTTCGACGATGATGCAGCGGTAGTCGGCACCCAGAAAGCGGTGTTCGCTCGCCTTCTGGTAGGCGGGGCTGGCGTACCATGCCATCGCTTCCTCATAGGTGGGAAACTCGATCATCATGACGGTTTCCGTGGATGGTCCTTCCATCACCTCGTAGCGGCCATGCGTGACGCGAAAGGTGGGGTTGTAACCGTCGAAGGATACCGGAGTGAGCTGCTTGTATTGCTCGATTTCAGAGGCATTGCGGGTCTTTTCGCGGGTGAAGATTACATAAGCAGGCATCGTTGTTCTCCCTGGAATAGAAAGTCCTTCATTGGATGAGTGCCAATGGAAAACGGCTGGACGTTTGAGCGTCCAGCCGTTTTTGTTCGATGCGGATTGATTACTCGAGGGTAGAGCCACCACGAGTGCCCTTGGGGCGGCGGTTGGCCTGGAGGACCTTCTTGCGCATGCGGAGCGACTTCGGGGTCACCTCGACGAGCTCGTCGTCGGCGATGAACTCGATGGACTGCTCGAGCGTGAGTACCTTGAACGGGACGAGGCGAAGCGCATCGTCTGAGCCAGAGGCACGCATGTTAGTCAGCTTCTTTTCGCGAACCGCGTTGACGTCAAGGTCGTTGTCGCGCGAGTGCTCGCCGACCAGCATGCCCTCGTACACCTCAACACCATCTCCGATGAAGAGGACGCCGCGCTCCTGCACGCCGTCGAGCGCGTAGGTGGTGGTGACTCCCTGGCGGTCGGAGATGAGAGCACCGGAGGGACGCTGTGGAATTTCGCCCTGATAGGGGATGTACTCGCCAGCGATGGAGTTCATGACGATGGTGCCGCGGGTCTCGGTGAGCATTTCGTTGCGCAGGCCGATGAGGCCGCGCGAGGGGACCTTGAACTCCATGCGAACGCGGCCTGAGCCGTGGTTTGCCATCTTGACCATCTCGCCTTTTCTCGGCCCAAGGCGCTCGATAACGGTTCCGACGAAGTTCTCCGGAATGTCGATGGTCAGGATCTCGGAGGGTTCCATCAGGTTGCCGTCGACACGCTTGGTGACGATGGTGGGACGCGAGACCATCAGCTCGAAGCCCTCGCGGCGCATCATCTCGATGAGCACGGAGAGCTGGAGCTCGCCACGGCCGAGGACCTTGAAGTTGTCGGGGGTGCCGGTGTCTTCGAGGCGGATGGAGACGTTGGTGAGGAGCTCTTTTTCGAGGCGCTCCTTGATGTTGCGGGAGGTGACGAACTTGCCTTCACGACCGGCGAAGGGCCCGTTGTTGACCGAGAAGACGATGGCGATGGTAGGCTCGTCGATCTTGATCGGGGGAAGCGGCTTGGGATTCTCGATGTCGCAGAAGCTCTCACCGATGGTGATGCCAGGGATGCCGGCGACGGCGACGATGTCGCCGACGGCGGTCTCGGTGGTGTCTTCGCGCTTGAGGCCATTGAAGGTGAAGAGCTTCGTGACCTTGACCGGCACAAGCGAGCCATCAAGCTTGGAGAGGTTTACCTCGGAGCCGATCTTCAGGGTACCGTTGAAGACGCGGGCGATGGCGAGGCGGCCCAGGTAGTCGGAGTAGTCGAGGTTGGTGACGAGGACCTGGAGGTCGCCGTCTGCGGTGCCAGTCGCAGCAGGGATGGTCTTGAAGATCAGCTCGAAAAGGGGCTGGAGGTCGGTGCCGGGGACGGCGAGATCCATGGTAGCGGTCCCGGCCTTGCCGTTCGTGTAGATGACGGGGAAATCGAGAATAGACTCGTCGGCGTCGAGGTCGATGAAGAGGTCATAGACCTCGTTCAGGACTTCCTGACAGCGTGCGTCGGGACGGTCTATCTTATTGATGACGATGATGGGGGTCAGCTTAGCTTCGAGGGCCTTCGAGAGAACGTAGCGGGTCTGGGGCAGAGGGCCTTCGGACGCATCGACGAGTAGGACGACACCGTCAACCATCTTGAGAGCGCGCTCGACCTCGCCACCGAAGTCGGCGTGGCCGGGGGTATCGACGATGTTGATCTTGGAGTCGTGGTACTGGATCGCGGTGTTTTTCGCGAGAATGGTGATGCCGCGCTCTTTTTCAAGGTCGTTCGAGTCCATGACGCGCTCGGCGACGGCTTCGTTCGAGCGGAAGGTGCCGGACTGGCGGAGCATGGCGTCGACGAGGGTCGTTTTGCCGTGGTCGACGTGGGCGATGATGGCGATGTTGCGGATGGCTTGGGCGGTCGTAGGGGTGCTCACTGCGGTTGTATGTCCTGTCTTTGTACGTGCTTGGGCGCTTGGGAATGGTGCTGGGGGTGAAATGCGCGTCATTCTTAGTTTACCGCAGATGGTGCAGAATCGGCCCGGAAAGAGGCCAAATGGCGCAGAAGCAGATTAATTGATGGCCAAACCGGCCAAAAAGTCTGTTGTAGCCACAAAAGGATTCCCTCAAGGGTTGAAGTCATGTGGCAAGAATGGAGTTGGCCCTCTGGGGATGTGCCACTATACTCAGATAATTCCATGCCAATAGCCCAGTCTCACCAGTTCGATCGCGCCGCACTGAAGAACTATCTACTGGACCATGCCTACGACGAGATGTTTTCGGGCCCGGAGCAGCTCCACGAACACTATGGGCCGCTTCTGGAGCATTTCGCTTCCCTGCCCGAAAATGAGCTGCAGCGGAGGAAACAGGCTGCCGACCTGAGCTTTCTGAACCAGGGCATCACCTTTACGGTCTACGGGCGCAACGAGGGCACAGAGCGGATCTTCCCCTATGACCTGCTGCCGCGCATGATTACCGCCGCCGAGTGGGCCAAGGTCGAGCATGGATTGACGCAGCGGATCACCGCCCTGAACCTTTTTCTGAAGGACATCTATAACGAGGGGCGGATTCTTGCCGACGGGATCGTCCCGCGCGAGGTGGTCTATAGCTGCAAACAGTTCCGGCGGCAGATGGTCGGGCTACAGGTGCCGCGCAATGTCTATATCGCAGTGTGCGGAACGGACCTGATCCGGCTGGAGAACGGCGAGTTCGTGGTGCTTGAGGATAACCTGCGCGTGCCGAGCGGCGTCAGCTACATGCTGACAAACCGGCGCGTGATGAAGCGCATCTTCCCCCAATTGTTTCGTAGCTACAACGTTCGGCCGATCGAGCAATACACCCAGCTCCTGCTGGGGACCCTACGCTCGCTGGCACCCGAGGGGCGGCCTGAGCCGAACATTGTGCTGCTCTCGCCTGGGGTCTTCAACTCGGCGTACTTCGAGCACGCTTACCTGGCGCGGCAGATGGGCATCGAGCTGGTCGAGGGCCGCGACCTGGTCACGCACGACAACATCGTCTACATGCGGACGACCAGCGGCCTGCGCCGCGTGGATGTGATCTACCGGCGTGTGGACGACGACTTTATCGACCCGCTGGCGTTTCGCGGAGATTCGATCCTTGGAGTGGCTGGGCTGTTCAACGCCTACCGTGCCGGGAATGTGACCCTGGCGAACGCATTCGGCACCGGCGTCGCGGATGACAAGGCTCTCTATGCCTATGTGCCGGAGATCATCCGTTACTACCTGACCGAAGAGCCGGTGTTGCAGAATGTCGAGACTTTTCTGCTGACTCGTCCAAAGGAGCGGCAGCATGTGCTGGCCAATCTGGACAAGCTCGTCGTAAAGGCCGTTGGCGAGAGTGGTGGCTATGGGATGCTGATCGGACCGCAGTCCACTGCCGCCGAACGCGAGGAGTTTGCGAAGAAGATCGAGGCGGACCCGCGCAACTACATCGCACAGCCAACGATCTCTTTCTCGCGTGCGCCGTGCCTGATTGGCGATGAGCTGCAACCCCGCCATGTCGATCTGCGCCCCTACGTGCTCTACGGCGACAAGGTGACTATCGTTCCCGGTGGCTTGACGCGGGTCGCACTGAAGCAGGGGTCGCTCGTGGTGAACTCGTCGCAGGGCGGTGGAAGTAAAGATACCTGGGTTTTGAGCCAGTGAGAGGAGATACCGATGCTGAGCCGTGTTGCCGATAGTTTGTACTGGATGAGCCGGTATCTGGAGCGGGCGGAGCACACGACACGCCTGCTCGAAGTGAACCTGACCTTGATGCTGGACGAGAGCGCCACGAATGCGGAGCGACGTTGGCAGCGGGTACTTCAGGCACTTGGGAAGCCGAAGGATGTGGTGTGGGAAGGTGATCCATATGCGCTGGTCCGGACGCTGACCTTCGATACGGAAAACAAGGCCTCGATCCTGTCGTGCATTATCTCGGCGCGCGAGAACTCCCGGCACGTGCGTGAGCAGATCTCGACCGAGCAGTGGCATCGACTGAACAGCTTGTACCTGCAGGTGACGCGGCCGGAGGTACAGAGCGAATCACTGAGGAGTAGTCATGACCAGCCGACGGAGTTTCTGCAGCAGGTCATGGAGGCTGTCCACCAGTTTCAGGGGGTGAGCGACTCCACTATGAGTCACGGCGAAGGCTGGCAGTTCATCCAGGTGGGCCGCTACATCGAGCGCGCCTACGCCACCGCAGTGCTGCTCGAGGCATACCACAAGGATCTCTGGAGCCAGCCGGACCGCATTCCAGAGAGCAATGAGTACCTCGACTGGATGGGTCTGTTGCGGTCGGCGACGGCCTTTGAGGCGTATTGCAAGGTCTATACGGCAGACCTGACGCCCGAATGGATACTGGAATTTCTGCTGCTCGACAACGAGTTCCCGCATTCCCTGCGGTTCGCGATCGACAGTCTTCAGTGCGCGCTTGAAGCCATCCATGGCGAGGCCGGAAAGAGCCGCGCGGAGCCGCTGCGCAAGCTGGCCGGACGGCTGCAGGCGTCGTTGAGCTACAGCAGCGTCGATGAGATTTTGAACGGGGATGTGGTGGCGTATCTACGCAGCATCCAGGCACAGTGCCATGGCATTCACGAGATGATCTACGAGCTGTATGTGGATTATTCCATTCAGGCAGCACTAGCGGGGTAGCGGAGTTCCAGTGAAGTCGTATCTCAAGTCATTCGAGCGAGGGAGCTGCATGTACTATTCGATTCGGCACCTGACGAAGTTCCTGTACAGCAACTCGGTCAGCGAGAGCATGATGGAGACCCGCATGCATCCGCGCAGCGACCAGAACCAGCGTTGCCTGACCTTTCACCTCTCCGTCAGCCCGCGCTGCAGGGTGTTTAGCTACCGCGATCACCTGGCGAACCAGGTCCACCACTTCGACATTCCCGGGCAGCATGGCCAACTGGTGATCGTGGCAGAGTCGCTGGTCGAGGTGCAGCCAGCGGTTGCCATTCCATCGTTTCTTTCACCTGATGCGTGGGACGAGCTGGATGCAATGGTAGAGAATGGCGATTACTGGGAGATGCTATTTCCCAGCGAGTTTGCGGCACCGACCGAGGCTCTCGACAAGCTCGCCAAGCACTTCGATGTGCGCCGCCGCGACGACCCTCTGATGGTTCTGCATCAGTTGAACGAGCAGATGTACAACTACTTCGACTACAAGCCGAAGTCGACCAAGGTGGACTCCCCGATCGACGTCGCACTCACCAGCAGGACGGGCGTCTGCCAGGACTTTGCGCACATCATGATTACGCTGATCCGCTCGAAGCTGCGAATTCCCTGCCGCTACGTCAGCGGCTATCTCTTCCATGGGGAGAGGGACCAGGACCGCTCCGTCAACTCGGCGACCCATGCGTGGATTGAAGCACTGATCCCGCAGCTTGGGTGGGTCGGATTCGATCCGACGAACCTGCTGGTTGCCGGTGACCGCCATATTCGCACAGCCATCGGCCGGGACTACGACGATGTGCCGCCAACCCACGGGATCTTCCGCGGGCGCGCAAAGAGTGAGTTGACAGTCGCAGTGCGGGTAACTCCAAGCGAGGGAACGCCTCTCTTGGATCAGGAGATGCCGGTTCCGGAGGACTGGTCGACCCTGGTTGAGAAGGCTACCCAGCTGCCGGAACAACCGCCACCATTGACGCGCCAGCAACAGATGGCACAACAGCAGCAGTCGAATACTAGCGCGAAAAAGATTGTTTGAAGACGCAAAAGAGGTGCCCAGAGGCGCCTCTTTTGCGTTGTTCTTGCAGGATTATGTGACCGTTGTTCAGAGGATGTCGGCAGCTCATGACGTGAACCGCGAATTTAATTCGCGCGCTGAGCTGGACTGTTCTCGGACCTATATTTGTATTCGCGGTAACTTGTCCAAAGGATGAATCGCATACGGCGCCGATTGAATCATGGCGTATGTGCTTACAGTCAAAGATTGAATTTCCTATATGAAATAATGTTTTTATTCTTGACAATGGTGCGCGCGGCATCTTACAAAGCTGCTTGCTAGAAAAGTACCTTTTATCGCCTGCTTGAGCTTCGCTCGATCGTTGGCGATTGGCGGTATCCACTTCGAGACGGAACAAAGACGGGAATGGGGATGAACTCTTTCAAGATAAACCGACGGGATATGTTGCTAGGGACAGGCGCGTCTCTGGCCTCATTGGTTGTGAGTGGCAACGCGCAGGCAGTTTCGCAAGCGCCTGGAGAACGGGACCCGCTCCCGGTTCCATCGACGCCGGATCAGATTCGGCGCATGGAGTGGTGGCATGCGGCAAAATTCGGCATGTTCATTCACTTCGGCCTTTACAGTCAGCATCAGCGGCACGAATGGGCGATGGAAACCGAGGCCATCCCCATCGGCGAGTATCTGCCACTGGCCAAGCAGTTCAACCCCAAGCCGGGCTCCGCACGCGCGTGGGCCAAGCTGGCCAAAGCTGCCGGCATGAAGTATATGGTGATGACCACGAAACACCACGAGGGTTTCTGCAACTTCGATACGAAGCTCACGGACTATTGCGCTACCAAGCAAGGGCCCAAGCGAGATCTTGTACGTGAGTACGTAGACGCTGCAAGAGCGGAAGGCCTGCATGTCGGCTTCTACTACTCCTTGATGGATTGGCATCATCCTGACGGTGCGCGCTGTGCCACGGACGAAGAGGCCCGCAGGCGTTTCGTTGAATACACACATGGTCTGATCCGGGAGATACTCACGAACTACGGCAAGATCGCTGTTCTTTGGTATGACGTCTCCTGGCCGCTCGATGTAAAGGGCTGGGAGTCCGAGCGCATGAACAAGATGGTCTTCGAGTTGCAGCCAGACATCGTCGTGAACAATCGCAACCATCTCCCTGGGGACTTCTCTACTCCGGAACAGAAGATCGTCGCCGAAACCAATGGCCGCGCGTGGGAGAGCTGCATGACGTTGAATGATAGCTGGGGATTCCAGCGCGCAGACGATAACTGGAAGACGTCAAAAACGGTTATTCGCAATCTCATTACCTGCGTGCGTGATGGTGGCAATTACCTGCTCAATATCGGCCCCAAGCCTGACGGTTCTATCCCTGAGGAGACTGTCAGGGTCTTGACGGAAGTAGGTCGGTGGATGGACACCAACGGAGAGACCATCTATCAGTCTGATATCTGCCAGCCGCGTCGGTCGAACTATGCGAGTTTTACACGAACAGGAAACACACTCTTCATGCATGTGCATTTTTGGCCGGGCGGGGATGTAGCCATCTCAGGGCTCACGACCAAGGTGAAGTCGGCTCACCTGTTGAAGACGAAACAGCCCGTTAAGGTTACGCAAGATCCATATCGGGTACATATCACGGGACTGCCGATGCAAGCACCTGATACGCCCGTTACTACTATCGTGCTCGAATGTGAATCCGAACCTAAGCAAGATACCATCTTCGTGCGCAACGAGAAGCCACGCGCAGGAGTCTAGGTTCGCGTTGTATCTTCCACCTCCGCCGGATTCATTTCGACGGAGGTTATTTCTTTGCTTTCACGGAGCGTGGTTTCTTTGCTTGTGTCTGTTCTTTTGTCACTGGCATTGCACCGAGGGCCTCTGATATCTCGAGGCTCGCCTTCCGCAGTGAAGCAACTACCTCGGGAATACCGATAGTGTCTTCGATTCTCTTCACATACGGAACGGTGAGGCCAGCCACGGCATTTCCTTGTGCATTCAATACAGGGAAACTAATGTTGACTACCCCCGTGACCTCGTAGCTTGCGCGACGCTCGTAACCACGGACACGAATCTTTGCCAGATGTTCTTCAAGGTCTACAGGCTTCTTCTTTTTGCTCTCCTGACCCCACTCCTGGATCGCACGCTCACAGGCATCTTCGGTCTGATGAGCTAGGATGACATGTCCGGTTGCAGCATGCATCAAGTCGACCTTGGACCCCACCTTTACATAGAACCCGGTTGATTCGGGGGAATCTACCTGCGCCAGAATGACAACGTGCCCACCATCTAATACGCCGAGATGGCATGACTGCCGTAGCTCGTGTGCCAACCAATGCATGATCGGCAACGCTTCGGTCACCAGGCGCTTGGTGGGAGGGTGCTCCTGCGCTAAACGGAAGAGGCGAAGCGTTAGATGATAGCGCTCCTTATTAGCAGACTGCGCCAGGTAGCCCCGCTGTTCGAGGCAAAGTAGCATGCGGAAGATCTCCGACACGGTGCGGTTTAGCCTTCTTGCTACTTCGCTTACAGTAAGGCCTGCAGGAGTGCTCGCGAAGAGTTCCAGAATATCCAGACCTTTTTCCAATGCAGGGGTTGGATAGTATCGCTTTACTTCAGCCTTAGTCATGACTTTACCTAGAACGAGGAATTAGATCTCCCCCAAGGTAACAAACCTGCTCTCAACTGTGTCGAAGATTCGAGGACCTGCTTTTATTCCGAAAAACTCGCCAGATGGATTGCCGGAGGCCGGGCGGGCCCATCTTGTTCTAAACTTCAATCCGATCCTAAAACAGGACGCTATCGTCTTCACAGGTGGTGGCGCTCTGCTCTCTATCAACGATCAGGAAAAAACCTATGAACCGAAGAAACTTTTGTGCTGTGTCACTCTCCGCGATTGCCGCCTCTCATACACGCTTTGCATCCGCGCTGTCGCTAGCTCCATCCGAGAGTTCGACGATGGTCGATGTCGCTTCGGTTGATCGCGGTCGCATCCTAGCCGCCGCAGACCGTTATCTACAGGAGTCGCCGATCACCATCACCTCATTCCACAGTGATCGCAGTCCCGGCGGCCCGCACGACTACTTTTCGGAAGCAGACTATTTCTGGCCGAACCCCGCCAATCCAGGTGGCCCTTACATTCAGCGCGACGGTTTTTCCAACCCGGCCAATTTCAACACTCATCGCGAAGCTCTTATCCGCCTCAGTTTGCAGGTGCCCGCGCTGGCCGCCGCATGGAAGCTTACCCATCAGAAGAGATACGCTGCGCATGCAGCAGAGCATCTCCGCTCTTGGTTCGTTACACCAGATACTCGTATGAACCCTAATCTGGAGCATTCGCAGGCTGTCTTCGGGCTCAACAAAGGGCGAGGCATCGGTATCATCGACACGCTTCATCTAGTTGAGGTAGCACGCGCCATCACGGTCATCGAGCTCTCCGGTACTCTCAAGGCCAGCGACCAGGCAGGCGTGCTTGCTTGGTTCCACGACTACCTCGCGTGGATGACGACCTCATCGAACGGCATTGCAGAGCGTGAGACGAAGAATAACCACAGCGCCTGCTGGCTGCTTCAGGTCGCCGAGTTTGCCCGGCTCACCGGCAACAGTGAGCTGACACAATTCGTGCGTGAACGCTTCCGAACCGTGATTGTGCCGAACCAGATCGCACCCGACGGCAGCCTTCCCCTCGAGCTCGCTCGGACCAAACCTTATAGCTACTCGCTCTTCGATCTTGACGTCCTCGCCACTGCGAGCCATATACTCTCGAACGCCTCCGACGATCTGTGGAGCTTCGAGACGCTAGACCATCGTGGAATGAGCAAGGCTGTTGCCTTTATGTTCCCTTTCACTAAGGACAAGGGTGCGTGGCCATACCGACATGATGTTGAGCATTTCGACGAGCTACCCGTCCGACAGGTCAATCTTCTCTTCGCCGGAATCGCCTACAAGGAACCGTCGTATATCGCTCTCTGGAAGACGCTCAACCCAGACCCGACATCGAAGGAGATCATCCGAAATTTTCCTATCCGTCAGCCGCTCCTCTGGGTTGAGTAGTCCGAGCAGATCCTCATCTCCAATTTTGATCGTGTCGTAACAGAGATTGTTTATTGTGTATCGTCTGTGAAGAACGCAACATACGACATCTGGACCGTAGGAAGAGGCACAGCAGATCCTGAATCAGCACGAATGAGTACCAGGCACAAGGGATGCTGAACCGGCGCCGTCTTCTACACGGTGGCCTCTGCACAGTCGCCGGACTCACGCTTGATCGAGGTGTTCCGGTCCTTAGCCAGACTGGTATGGCAATGGCCTCCCCAGCACCAGTGCGGAGCGGTGTAAAGCTTACTCGCTACATCGATCCATTGCCGATCCCCCCAGTAATTCGCTCCACGGGAAAGCCCGAAGATGTAATCGAAGTCCAGATGAACGAGTTCCGTCAGAAGCTACACCGAGACCTTCCACCGACGATGGTCTGGGGATACAACGGCACCTGGCCCGGGCCTACGATTGAAGCGCGAAGCGGCGAACCCACTAATATCAGATGGGTCAGCAAATTGCCGTCGAAGCATTTTCTGCCGATCGACACTTCGATTCACGGGGCAGAATCCACATTGCCGGCAGTACGTAACGTCGCTCACCTGCACGGCGCCTGTGCTTTGCCAGATGACGACGGCCACCCAGAAGCATGGTTCACCGCGCACGGCGAACATGGACCTAAGTTCAATCCGCGGCCTTCTGTCTACCCGAACTGCCAGCCGGCAACGACTCTCTGGTACCACGATCACTGCCTGGGAATCACACGATTGAATGTTTACGCTGGACTCTCCGGCTTCTATCTCATTCGAGATGAAGTGGAAGATTCTTTGAATCTCCCAAAAGGCGAGTTCGAGATTCCTCTGATGCTGCAAGATCGTCTCTTCCATCGCGACGGTTCGCTCTACTATCCAAAGGTCGTCAATGGTCCACCGCAGCACCCCATCTGGATTCAGGAGTTTTTCGGGGATATGAACTGCGTGAACGGCAAGGTAATGCCGTTTCTGGAGGTCGAACCGCGCAAGTATCGCTTCCGTCTGCTCAATGCCTCCAACGCCCGGTTCTATCATCTGCGGCTCTTTGAATCGGATACGACAGGCAAGATCCTGAATCACTCTCTGGACGTTCCCGTATTTAATCAGATCGGTTCCGATGGTGGCTTCCTGCCTGCACCGGTAGACCTGCGTTATCTGCTCGTCGCTCCTGCAGAACGTTTCGATATTGTTGTTGATTTCAGCGAGTTTGCAGGTAAGTCTTTTTCGCTGGTGAATAATGCTCCAGCCCCATACACGATGGGCGGTCAGTTTCTTCCTGAGGATGTCATGCTCTTTAAGGTGACGAAGCCGCTCTCGGGCAAGGACACCAGCTCGCTGCCGGATACGCTAGTGCCCTTCGAACCACTCGATCCCGCACATGCCGTCAGAGAGAGGATGCTGCTGGTGTCGGAAAAGGAACGTCCGTCCGACGGCTACGTAGAGATTGGCCTTCTTGGAGGCGCCCGCTGGCATGAACCCATCACGGAAGATCCCAAGGCGGGAAGCACCGAGATATGGTCCTTCGTCAACATCACAGGCGATGTGCATCCCCTGCATATTCATCTGGTCCGCTTTCAGGTCTTGAACCGGCAAGCATTCGATGTACAGGCCTATCAGCAGACAGGCAAGCTGATATTTTCCGGGGCGCCGATGCCTCCGGAACGAAACGAACGACCCGCAATGAAGGACACTATCAAGTCATACCCCGGCTATGTCACCCGTGTCATTCAACGCTTCGATCTGCCTCATGGGACACCGGTGACTCCGGGACAAGAGTTCCTGTACGTCTGGCATTGCCACATTCTTGAGCATGAGGACAACGAGATGATGCGTCCCTACAAGGTTGTGGGCTAAGTATGGATGGCAGATCAAATCGAAGCTTTTTGATGCCAGTTAATAACTTGTTGGTTGCATTCCTCTTAGTAAATTTTTGAAGCAGCAAAGTGAGATGAAAACAGAACTGCAATTGTCAGTCAATTCACCAGCAGTTGATGTCTTTCAGTGGATCTTCCTTCTAAGGTAACTCTGCTGAGGTTGCACTCCCCCCATTAGCTCATGCTGCTTCAGCGCACGCCGGAGGTCCACCTTGAAGTCAAATAGAAATTTCAAAGCCCCTAGTGGGTTTGTGAAGTGCGGCGCAACGATGCTTGTTGCGTTGCAAGTGTTTGCCGGATGCCCTCAGTCCGCTTACGCCCAGGAAGCCGCTGTAAGAACGACAACCCCTATCAAACATGTCATTGTCATCATCGGTGAAAACCGTACCTTCGACCACGTCTATGGCACCTATAAGCCGAAGGAAGGCGAGACCATCTCGAATCTGCGCTCCAAAGGCATCGTCAAAGCCGATGGCACGCCAGGACCCAACTATTCCTTGTCCGCGCAGTTTTCGGCACTGGATAGCACCACATCTGGAACTAACACTTTCTCCAACAGTCCCCAGTCGAAGAGCATCTACGGCATACTGCCTCCCGCGTTGGCTGGTGGCCATGAAACGGCCAGCGATACGAGTCCTGCCCCCTTCAAGACTCTGAAGGTCGCGGAGCTCGCAGACACGGGGCTCGCTCCAGCCTACAACAAGTACCTGATCACCGGTGCCACTGGTATCGCTTCGGGCCAAGTCGATACACGAATCAAAGATGCGACGTACCTGCGTGAAGGCGTCTTCCAGATCAGCGGTAGCAAGATGCCCTACGACGCGTATACGGCCAGCCCCGTGCATCGCTTCTTCCAGATGTGGCAGCAGACGGACTGCAACGCAGACTATGTTACCGAGGAGAATGCCAGTGGTTGCCTCAACGACCTGTTTCCGTGGGTCGAGACCACCATCGGCGCCGGCAGCAATGGAAGTCCGCAACCAAAGAACTTCACCGATATGTCGACCGGCGAAGGTTCCACCTCCATGGGCTTCTACAACATGGCCAAGGGAGATGCTCCGTACTTCAAATCGCTGGCTGATGAATACACCCTCAGCGATAACTTCCACCAGTCCGTCATGGGTGGTACCGGCGCCAACCACATCATGTTCGGCTTCGCGGATGCGATCTGGTACAGCAATGGCGCAGGCAAGGCTGCTGTCCCCCCGACCACTCAGGTTGAGAATCCCAACCCACAGGCAGGTACCAATAACTACTACGATCAGGATGGATACTCGGGCGGCAGCTACGTTAACTGCGGCGATCTCAGCCAGCCGGGTGTACCTGCTGTCACCAACTATCTTCAGTCGCTCAAGCGTCCTGTAGAGGCCAACTGCGAGAAGGGGCACTACTACCTGGTCAACAACTACAATCCGGGATACAACGGCGATGGCACACTGACATCCCAGTATTCACCCTTCACCATTCCTCCGACGGGCGTTCCCAGCATCGGCGATTCGCTGCTAGCGAAGAACATTCCATTCAAGTATTACGGTGAAGGCTGGAATCTGTATGTTACCGATCCTACCGGCTCGAACCCCTATGACTCCTATTGCAACATCTGCAACCCGTTCCAGTACTCCACGTCCATCATGTCCAATCCGGCCGTCCGTGAAGCTCACATCAACGACACGACCGAGCTCTACGAGGACATCGACACCAACAAGCTGCCTGCTGTTTCGATCGTAAAGCCGGGCGGTTTCAATGACGGTCATCCTGGCTCATCCAAGCTGGATCTCTTTGAAGGCTTCGTCAAGAAGGTCGTCGATCAGGTCAAGGCCAATCCAAAGGTCTGGGCAGAGACAGCTATCTTCGTCACCTGGGACGAGGGTGGTGGCTACTATGACTCGGGTTACATCCAGCCAGTCGACTTCTTTGGCGACGGAACTCGCATTCCTCTGATTATCATCTCGCCTTACTCAAAAGGTGGCCATGTGACCCATGAGTATGGTGACCACGTCTCCCTCATCAAGTTCATCGAAAAGAACTGGGGTCTGCCGACCATCAGCGCTCGGAGCAGGGATAACCTGCCAAATCCGAAGCAGAAGGAAAGCAATCCCTATGTCCCGACCAACAGCCCTGCCATCGGCGATTTGACCAGTGCGTTTAGCTTCGATAACAACTAAGCAAGTCTAGTTCGTAACACTAAAACATGTCGACGACCAGTATCTTCTGGTCGTCGACGTGCATTCGAGCGAATTGTATTCCTAAACCAAAAATGATGAATAGATCCATGATTTCCCCAGCGATGTTGCATGCGAAAGTTGCTTTTCTCGTCCTTCTCGGCCTCGTCAGTATCATGGGTGCTCCCACCATACTGCATGCCGCCGCTCCAATTACGCCGTACGCATTTCACATCGAGAAGCAATGGAATATAGGTGGTGCAGGTGGGTGGGGACGTCTCACTCTGGACCAAACTACTCACAGCCTCTATATCCCACGCACCGATCGCCTGACAGTTGTCGACATCGAAACCGGTAAAGTATCGGGAGAAGTGACCGGCTTTATAAATGCGCGCGACATCGCCCTCGATGACACTGGGAAATTCGGATATGTTACAGATCTTACGGACGGTACCGCAGGATTTGTGCGCGTCTTTGACCGCATCAACCGCAAGCTACTCACGTCCATTCCCGTTGGGCTCACCCCGGACGCTATCGCCTTCGATCACACGACCAGAACCATCTTCGTCTTCAATACGAGCGCGCGTAGCGCAAGCGTCATCGATAGTGTAACTAACCAGGTTGTCGCAACCATCGCCCTTCCCGGACGGCCCAGTTCCGCCTTGTCGGACGACAAGGGTGCGATCTTTGTGGCAATGCGAGGCCTTAGCCAGATCATTCGCATCGATGCCGCGGCAAGAACAATATCAGCAGCATGGCCGCTTGCGCCCTGCGTCGGACCGATTGGGTTGGCTATCGACAGAGCAAATCGGCAGCTCTTCTCTGCCTGTGAGAATCACCAACTGATTACTGTCAATGCAGATACTGGTCGCGTAGCTTCTATCGGCGAAGTTGAGGAAGGAGCTAGAGATGTTCGCTTTGATCCGCGTCATCATCTGCTCTTCATTGCGAACAGCAGTGGGACCCTCACTATTTTTCGCGGAAACCAAACAGGCAAGTTTGCGAAGATGCAAGAGCTGAACACGCTTCCAGGAGCTCAAGCACTAGCGATTAGTTCAGAGGAAGGCACGGGCTATCTTGCAACCGCTAGGTTTGGCCAAAGGACAGGCACTACCTCGGAAGAGCTGCGGTACCGTCCGACTCCCGAGGCAGGCAGCTTCACTGTCTTGGTAGTCAGCCGTCGAACTACGACGCCATAATACTCTCCGAGCAGAACGTAGCCGATAATATATCTCCCGCATGTAACCCGTTTGCCGAGAACCACCGTCCATACGGGCATGCAAATCGCAATCGGCACCAGCGATATCTGTCTCACAGCCGAGACCTCTTCTGTCTCAGAGCTTCAGGAGATCGAAGGGCTCATAAGAGTCTATAGGCCTAGATTGCTGCGTTTCGTCACATTTTCCGTCAGAGATCCAGATTTGGCTGAATCCATCGTTCAAGATTGTTTCTTGAGAGCTTACAACTCACGCGAGAGCTTTCGGGGGGACTGCACGGTAAGCACGTGGTTGTTTGGCATTGCCAATAACCTGATACGTGATAACTTACGAACCAGAAAATTTCAGTTCTGGCGTAAGGTTCGCGCGACTGCCGTCGACATTACGGAAATGGTCTCCTGCCTGCCAAGTAATGAGAGTTCTCCAGAGATCCTTCTCCTACAGCGAGAACGCGCTATTCAGGTGAAAGAGGCGCTGGACGGACTATCCGTCAATCAGCGCAGAATATTTCTTCTTCGTTTTTCTGAAGACATGAGCCCTCAAGAGATCTCCGACTCTACCGGTATGGCGCTCAATACCGTCAAGACCCATCTTTATCGGGCGCTGGTAGCCATTCGAAAACAATTGGGAGAGGTAAAATGAAGAGCCCTCATTTGAATAACGATCAATTTGCAGGCTACTTGCTGGAAAGCAAAGCGAATAACGCTCAAACAGCTCATCTGCTCGAGTGCTCAGCCTGCCGCGAAGAGCTGGAGCTATTTCGATCTTCCATTGGAGATTTTAATAGCATGACTCTCGCTTGGAGTGAGAGACGCTCTGCAACGAGCCCTGCCTACGTGGTCTCTAAAAGCAGTTCTGGTTGGGTGTCCAATTGGGCATTGAGTATGGCAATTGTGATGTTGCTTTCAGTCGGGACGTCTCTACATACACGCAACGAGGCAAATCAAGTTAGTTTGACAGTTCAGACTAGCGCTTCGGCCAATCAGAACTCAGACGCGGAGATTGCAAAAGACAACGAGCTCATGAAAGCGGTCAATCTAGAAATTGGCCGTAAAGAACTCTACCCTTTGATAGCGGATAATGTTCCGGCGCCAAGATATGGACGAGGGATAAAGAAACAGAGCGAAGTGAGAAGCGAGTGATTCTCGCCATATCGATATATGGCAGAACCTTACTGCTTTTGGGATGCTCGATGCTCCTTCTGGGGTCAGTTGCGCTTGCTCAGGGACATGGTTCTGGAGCAAGCGCAACCGCGGAGGAATCGACTAACAGGACGCAGGATAATAGTCTGCCCACGATTCAGAGCGGTATAGCCGGACGAAACGACGCAAGCAGTCAGGCCGAATCTACAGGGCAAGGGCCTGAGATGGCAGGTGGCTCTCCCAATATCGCAGCGGACTCCATAAACGTCCAGAAGACCACGCAGAGCGGGCTGCAACTCGGTCCGCCCGAACGTTGGTGGGACAACAAGAGGGTCGCAAAGAACCTTGGCCTTCGGACTGAACAGAAGAAGAAGATGGACGGCATCTTCAACGCCAATAAGACGACTATTCTGCTTCGATATCAGTCTTTCGTGCAGGAGCAATCACGAATGGAGCAACTCCCCAAGCAGGCTGTGCTCGACGAAGCCAGCTTATTCCCAGAGATCGACCGCGTAGCCCAGGCACGGGCCGAACTTGAGAAGGCAAACGCGCATCTGTTTCTGTTGCTTCGTCAGGAGATGGATGAAACGCAGATCGAGCGGCTGCGCGCATATCGATGAGCTGACTGTTCGTCGCTTAGAAAAGCCATGATGGCATGATCACAATGTTTTCACATCCTATGTAACCCGCTGATCAAATGTCCCTCGTCTGACCCGGTGTCGAGAGCAACCTGGAGGATCTTTTATCTCATCTCCAAGGACCTCGATACAGGTCGGAGCAACACTGAGGATTGCATATGAAGGTTCACGAACCAGAGCCTATGAGTTGCGTCGGCATTGTTATGCTCGAACGGCTAAGTCTTGACGCCACTTCACGTTCAAAAGATGTGCAGTTCAAACACTTTGGCATCCTCGACGATGGAAAGCAGAACAGAAGTTCGTTGCTCACGGCAACGGTCTTGAATGTTCTGGCCGCGTTATTCGTTATTCTCCTCGGTGCCGCGGCAAAAAAGACGATAGATGACAGTAGTAAGATGACAGTCCTAACACTACCGACCCTGATGAAAGAGCCGGAGCCTCTGAAGCTAAGGATTATCCCCAAGCCACTTCCAAAACCGCTGGCCGTCAAAGTAGAGCCACCCAGGATCAAAGCCATCGATGTACCCAAACCAGCGGTTGTCAGAATGACTGCACCGGCTCCAGTAGTAGCGCCTGCGCCTCCAAAGAAGGTGATTGCGCCAGCTGCTCCACAAGTCGTCAACCTCTCGCATCCGGCTCCTGCCTCCGTTATCAATAACTCTCTGCATCCTTCGGCAATAGCTCTTGGCCGCACGGACAATCCAATTGCTCCGTCCAACCATCCCGCAGTCAGTGCGGTGGATCTCGGGCAGCGTGGAATGGCCGGCATGCCTGCTTCGAATATCGGCGGCGGACCTCTATCAACCAGGGTAAGTCTTGGATCGGGGAGCCCGGGTGGTCAAAGCTTAAGTGGCAACGGTGTTCGTTCGATTCAAGGTGTCAGGCTCGGCGTCCCGGGAGGAAGCGGCTCGAACAGCTCTTCTGGACTTAAGGTAGGACAAGTCAACCTGGGACGGAGCGAACCGCCATCCATTACGCGGGAAGAGGAACTGAGCGTCGGCAGGTCAGAGAGCGGGCCGAAGGTGCTCTATAAACCCACTCCTGCCTATACCGCGGAGGCGGCTGCATTGCATATCTCTGGCTCCGTCTCTCTTCGCATACGAGTCTCAGCCGCAGGTTCCATCTCCATTCTGGAAGTTACCAGTGGTCTTGGACATGGTCTCGACGAATCCGCCAGACGCGCGATCCTTGGCACCCGCTTCTCGCCTGCGCTCGATATGTCAGGACATCCGATCGATTGGGAAGGTGTCGTTCGAGTCAATTTCCAATTGGCAGAATGAACCATCGCCTCAGCTGACTCATACACGAAAGACGGACGCGTGAGCCAGAACCTAAGCCGTCGCAAAGGGAGCACATCATGATTCTTCCCAGGTACTTCCGTGCAGCTCTGCTGCTGACGATTGTTGTATTCACTACGCTCCCTCTCGTAGCGAGCATCAATCCATTTGCAAAGAAGAAGGACTCAAACGCGCTTCCAGCTCGCAAGCTAACCTCTGCACAGAATGCCCTTATCGATAAGGCGATCTTTCGCGAGAAAGAGGTAGTCAAGGTCGTCAAGCAGAGGGCTCCAGTGGTGGAAACCTACATCCAGAACATGCGCCCCGATCCTATTCTCGTTCAGGTACCCGCATCGGATCAATACTTTCTAGGACGAGTAAGCTTCGCCAAGATCATCAACGACGACGCCTATGAGAAAAACCCTCCACAATCGCAAAGCAGCGGTAAGTTGAGTTTTTTCAAGCACTCTAACAGTTACATCAAAGGACTAAGCAACCTTTTCCATCTACAATTCCAGGAGTCTGGCTTCGTCCAGATGCTGCTGATGGACTCTAATAACTTCGACCGGCAGACTTATAACTTCAGTTTTGTTCGCAATGATTTCCTAGGCACTATTCCGACCGCAGTCTTCGACGTCACCCCCATAGGCGGCAGAAGCATACTGCCGGGGAACAACAAAAAGAAAGGGCGCTTCTTCGGGCGCATCTGGATCGAGACTCATAATGGCAATGTCATCCGCTTCAATGGAGACTTTGCGGGCTCGGAGAAGAACTATCGGGAGTTCTATCATTTCGACAGCTGGCGGACCAACGTACAGGAAGATCTGTGGCTTCCGACCTCTTTCTATGTTGAAGAGAGTGATCCGAAGAGTGCTAGCAAGAGTCTCAAATTTAAAGCGATTAATCATGTCTGGAGATACGCTCTAAAGCTTCCTTCCGAGGAAGCTGAAAATACATCGCTCGAAGTTGAAGGCGCAACGGACGTCAGCAACGACGCACAGGATGTCAGCCCGCTTGGCGCACAGCGTGCCTGGGTTCAGCAGGCGGAAGACAATGTAATCGACCGTCTCTTCCAGGCCGGCCTCCTCGATGCCTCGAGTGAGTTCGACAAGACGCTGGAAGCACTTGCCGGCAATATTCTGGCTTACAACAACATCTCTGTTCCCAAGCCAATCCGTGTTCGTACCTTGCTCACGGAGCCGCTTGAATCCCTGGCCGTTGGCAACACGATCATCTTATCGAAAAGCCTTATTGACACAACTGGTGTTATCTCGCAGGATGGGGCGCAGCAGATGGGAAATCTCAACGCCATCCTTGCCTTCCAACTTGCGCATATTATTCTCGGTCATCGGCTGGATACGAAGTATGCCTTCAACGATCGTCTGCTCTTTCCGGATACATCAGCGTTCAAACGTATCCCGATGCATCATACGGACGCTGAAAATATCGCTGCTGCAAACAAGGCAAAAGAATTGCTCAATGCAAAGGAATTGACGGATGGGCAGAAGTACTTCGGTCTCTACCTGCAGCAACTGCAAACGCGTGTCAAAGCTTTGCATGCTCTCAATCAGCCAATGATTGGGGACGGTCTGGTAAAGAGCGATACCGACAATACCTTCTGGATGCAGGCCCTCGTCGCTGGAGGCGAAAAGCTGGACGAGAAGGACGTGAAGCAGCAGGCAGCGATGTCACTCTCGAGCTTCATTCGTTTCGATCCGTGGACCGATCAGCTCATCCCACTCCATGCCGCCTTCGAACCAATCTTTAGTCTTGCAGACAAGATGCCCTTTGAAGTGGCTCCGGTGTATCTGAAGCTCAGCTCCTTCAGGGCGGCGTCCGGCGCCGCTCCAGCAGCCTCTACAGGCGATGCTTCGGGGACGACGCTACCCTCGGCGCCACCAACAGCCCCTTCCGCCACACCTCTTCCAACCATAGAAACGGATCAACAGAAGGCCGCTCCGCAAACAATACCGCAGTGATACCAACGGGCGCTTCGTCGTCATATGACCGCTAGTGATTAAGGAGATAACTTCGTGCTCATAAAAACTTTTGCTTTTCTTTGCCTCGCGAGCTGTACAGGCCACCAGCTCTACTCCCAGGCCGCCCCAACCGCCACTCGTACCGGAGACCTTCAAGTTGGTGGAACGTTCAATCTGGCAAGCCCCGACTATTCCCCGCATATGTTCAAGGGATTTGGGGCCTACACTACCTTCGATTTCAAATACCACTTTGGAGTCGAGGCCGAGTTCCACCAACTCAATGACCCAAACTCTACGGAAGGTCTCTACGAACGCACGTATGAGATCGGGCCGCGATACGTTCTGCACTTCAACCGGTTCTCACCATACGCAAAATTCATGCTGGGTCGCGGGGTGTTCAACTTCCCTCCTGCAGCCAGTAATCCGACCGGTGGAGCTGAAGCGAATCTGGCTTACAACATGTTGGCAGGCGGAATTGGAACGGACTATCGCCTCCGCCCTTCGATTAACCTCCGCGTAGACTTCGAGTCTCAGCATTGGGGAGGCTTTCCACCTCACGGCCTCACACCAAACATCCTGAGCTTTGGCGTGGCCTATCACTTTCATTGAGTTGCTTTCCCGCTGAGGCATTGGAAATGGCTGCAGAAGGCGTATGCCCCTGCAGCCGTTTACTTGCTACAAGTTGAAAGATGCCGATAGATGCGCATATATCTGGCATTCCACCGTACCTCTCATCGTTACTTCGCGGTCACAGTCAGGGAGTAAGTGGCTGTGTGAATCAGCGTTCCGTCTGTAACGGAAAAGGTATAGGTGTAGGTACCGGGGTAGGTTGGATTACTGTTCTTATCCGGTATCTTCGATCCACACCCAAGGTTCGCGAAGCTAAGCAGAAGCAAGAGCGTGAACATCGAAGTCAGTCTAGGAAGGGGAGCTCTTCTGCGAAAATTCCACCACAGACTACCAGTGGCGAGGAATAGTAAAAGCGTGACCCAAGGGCGACTGGTGATGCTAAACCCTGTATACCCTACCACGGTGTACTGCGAGGTGGTGCTGATGGTGACGGGAACCGTGGTTGTCGCGGATAGGGTGAGCGTAGTGGAAGAAGGCGTACACGCAGATCCCGTCGCCGTCGTCGTGCATGTAATCGTTATGGGCGCGGAGAAGCCTCCCAGAGGAGTGAGCGTGAGGGTGGGAATGGGGCTGAGCGCATATCCGGCTATTACTTGGCCGCTGGTAGGCGCAACTGAAATTGAGAAATCGACTCCATTACCCGTGAGAGCGACGGCAACAACGGTTGCGGTACCGTTCAGGATGGAAAGCGTACCAGTGCGAGCACCGAGGACCGTGGGCGTAAAGATGACAGAGATCGTGCAGGTAGACTTTGCCGCGAGTGAGGTGCCGCAGGTAGTGGTCTCTGAAAAATCGCCAGTGATGATAATGCCGGAGATTGTGGCTGCGGTCGCGGTATTGTTCGTGATAGTAAGAACCTGAGCAGCAGAAGAAGAGCCAAGGTCGATATTCCCGAAGGCCAAGGTAGAGCTGGAAGCGGAGATGGCAGAGACTCCAGTACCGGTCAGCGTAGCGATCAAGGTGGGATTCGATGTCGAATCTGTGGTCACCGTAAGAAGCGCCGTGCGCGTTCCCGCGGCTGTCGGCGTGAAGGTGACAGTGACAGTGCAGGTACTGCCTTCGAAGAGCGAGGTGCAGGTGCTGGTTTGAGAAAAGTCGGTGGCATTGGTGCCGCTGATGGCGACACTGGAAATGGTGACAGTAGAGGTAAAAGTGGTGGTGTTTGTGATGGTGATAGTCCGCGAAGCAGAGTTGCCAAGGTAGACGGAACCGAAGTTGATCGCGGAGGAAGAGATAGAGGCCGTCGTGGGTACGGGAGGTATCAGGAAGGCTACGACCTGGCCGTCGTGGGGCGTGAGACCAGCGGCGGTAGTGGAACTGTTCGCATCTATTGCAGCAAAATCGGTGGAAAAGTGGGGTTGGGTAACGGAGGTCTCGTAGCTGGCGAGCGAGGCCGAAGCGATGGAGCTGTCCGTGACGGTAGCACTGGCGAGAATGTGTTCCAGAGACTCCGCGTTGCCGCGGTCGATGTAGTTGTAGCGCTCATACTCCGAGATGGAAGTGGTGAAGTCAGTGAGCGCAGCGGTGGTATTAGTGGCTTGGTAGAGTGTGACGGCTGTGGCCGCAGCAGGAGAACCATCAACGATGCCGAGGACATCGACATAGCCGTCGTTGTATTCAAAGGAGTTGAAGTTACCGGCGACGACGACATTGCCGCCCGCCGTCTGGTAGCTCTGCACTAGGGTGCTCAGTGCGGCGGCCTGGTCGGCGCGGTGAAGACGGACGTTAGCACCGAGAGTAGTGTCGCCGATGTTGTCGCGAGGGGTGAGGTGGACATTGATGACATCGACGGGATAGTTTTTCCCGGTACGGACGAACTCTGCCGCCAGAACAAGGGGAGGACGCTCCCAGAGCGCGGCGGAGCCGCTGGAGGCTGTGGTGTAAGTGGACGACTTGCCAATCTGAGTGACAGAGTCGACGGTAACCGTGGTGGATTTAACCAAGAAGCCAAGGTTGAGGCTGGAGGTATCGTTGCCTTCGGTGAGATAGGAGACGTAGGAGGTGCTGCCGAGATTATTAACAGCAGAGGCGAGGTCGGTAAGGGTGTCGAGGTCCTTGACCTCCTGCACGCAGAGAATATCGGGCGAGCCAAGGGAGTTGACGATGGCGTTGGCTGCCTTGGCAAGGCGGGTGGCGTAAGCAGTAGCGGAGATGACGACGGCGCCAGAGGTGTTGGATGTGGTGTTGTAAAAGCGGTTGAGGTCGAGGGTACCAACGTGGAAGTGGGTGGAGTCTGCTGTGGCAGAGGTGGTCGCGGCGACCGTACCGCCAACCGTGCAGACACTGGTGGGAAAGATAAGCAGTCGGGCGTAGCCAAGCGTGTAGTCGATCAAACCGATGCCTGACGTGGCGCCCACCGTAATATTGGACCCCGTGGCGCAGGTGATGGTCTGGCCGACGCTGATATTGACAGGGTTGCCCCCGAAGGTGGTGGTATCGATGAGGATACGTTGGGGATTGCCCGCCCACGTGGCTACCGTGGAAGGCGCGGTAGAGGGAACGTACTCGTCACCGGCGATTCCGGTTGAGCGAAAGAGGTGGTTATTGGTGGCAGTGTTGGAGGTGATCGTGGCCCAGAACTGTCCTGTGGAGGTTGTCGTCTCGGTAGACTCCGTAAGAGTGCCGGAGGTCGGAGAGACGGCGTAAAACGTGGCCGAAGTCGTCATGCCGGTGTACTCGAGCGCGCCGCCGAACGAGGTCAGTGTGGAGTTGAGTGAGATCGATTGCGTCATGGTGCCGCCGGTTGAATTGACTGCGCAAGAGCTAGGCAGAACGCCCGTACCGGGAGTATCAGCGGCTGTAATGTCGGCCGAGACGAGGGAGTTCGACTCTACGACCTCGCCGACCACGGTAATGGTGTTGCCAACTACTGCGCACGCGGGGTTGAGGCTAGCGACGCTGAAGACAGGCATGCCTTCGGCCGTAGCCTGATAGTTATCCCAACCCGAACTCGGGTTGGAGATGTAGACCGTCCCGGCGAAGTCACCGGTGGTCATGACGCCGACAACAATGCCTGAGACCGAAACGGTCGAGCCGTAGTGCGAGTAAAGATAATCAGAGTTCGGCAGAAAGTATTCTGAATAAGTGGAAGTCCCGGGGGAGGCTACCATAATGTCGTGGATATTCACACTCGTTTGGGCGTCAGCATCTCGGGTAATTAGCATCGAGCTGGCCAGGAACATCAGGAGCGAGAGAGCAGTGACTGTGCGAGGCAGCAAAGAAAAGATACGCATGACGAAAGAGGCTCCGGGTGAAGCGTTATTGAACAAAACTTCGGACTACAGGTCGAAACAAGCGTATGGATAGGAATGCGTCGTTTTACCGGCGCATTCATTGAGACGAGGGCATCTGGAGCTCAGGTTACGAGGTCAACCAGGAACTTCTTATAGATGTAGGAGAGTGCAACAGACGGATGAACGGATCAGAGTTCAAGGCAGCTGATTTTTTGCGCGGAGCGTAACCTGCGGAAAGGCGTTAGTCGTCTTAAAATATTGATCCAATTCAAGAACGACCTGCGACGCTATCTGGGTCTCCGGCTCTCCTTTAAGAAGAACTTCGAGAACGCCATGACTTGGTTACGCGATCTTCTTGATGGGAGAACCTACAGCGCGGCATTCCCGGGAGATGGAGGAACTCTTGTTATCGAACAGTCTCCGCTCAGATGGCTATATGCAGCTTCTGATGCTTCCATCTATGATTTACCTGACTAGGAGTGGTCAGGTTATCTCTGAATTGGATGATATCAACTCGTTGGTGCAGCTCTATCGACCGAGGTTGCTCCGTTATGTCACATTTACGCTCGGTGATTCGGATCTGGCAGAGACGATCACGCAAGACTGCTTTCTGAAGGCTTTTCGTACTCGGGACTCCTTTAGAGGGGATTGTTCTATCAACACATGGCTATTCGGCATCGCCAATAACCTGATTCGCGATCAGCTTAGGACAGAGAAATTTCACTTCTGGCGAAAGGCTCGAGCTACGGCGGTTGACCTGACCGACATCGCTTCGCTTGAACCTAGCGGAGAACGCTCTCCCGAGGAACAATTTCTCATCTCAGAGAGGGCAGGCCAAGTGCAACGGGCGCTCCTCGATCTTTCAACTAATCAACGAAGGGTGTTCATCCTTCGATTTCTGGAAGACCTAAACATGGACGAGATCTCGGTCGTCACGGGCATGCCGGTCAATACCATCAAGACACATCTCCATAGGTCCGTAACGACTATAAGAGCACAACTAGGAGGAAAACGATGAAAGCTCCTCATCTGAACGATGAGCAATTTACCGCGCACTTGCTAGATCCTGCCGGAGAGCAGGCAGCCGCGGCGCACATGAGGGACTGCGCAATGTGCAGGGAAGAACTGGAGCGCTTCAAGCAGTCCGTCGACAGTTTTAATCATGTCACTCTGGTTTGGAGTAAAGCTCGTCCAGTACCGCAGAGCCACAAAGTAGCACCAACCACTCATCGTTGGTTTTCGACTGCGGCCTGGGCCTTCGCTGCTTGCTTCCTGCTTCTTATAGGCTTCTCTGTGAACCTCCATCATCAGGACCCCAACAACATTTCGTCACACGCTACGGACAACATCGCTCACAGGGACGACTCGGAGACTGAAATAGCACGAGACAATCAAATGATGACCGAGGTTAACTTGGAAATTAATCGCCGCGAACAATCACCCGCCTTAGAATACGGTCTGCCGGAACGAGCGGGTGCGACTACGACAACTCGAGCAGAATCGAGGGTAGAGTGAACTATCTCCAATCGAGCACAAGATCTATTACGGCCCTCTTATACCTTTTCCTGCTGACGGCAGCGACTTCGTTCGCTCAGCACGGGCCAGGCGGTGGGGGGCCTCCTCCCGGGGGCGGGCCCCAATATGGCAACCCCGGTCCAGGAGGACCTCCTGGTCAGGGACCGGACGGTAGAGGAGGCGCTCCACCACCAGGGTCACCAGGGTCTGAGAGCACGACCAGCACAATGCGAGGTGGTCTGCAGCTCGGACCTCCAGGGCGATGGTGGGATGACAAAGGCTTTGCGAAAAGCCTAGGGCTCAGGCCTGACCAAAAAGAGAAGATGGACAGTATATTCAACGCGAATAAGGGTACTATTCTGCTTCGCTACCAGTCTCTACAGCAAGAAGAGGCACGTCTGGAAGACACCACAAGACAGGCGCAGCTCGACGAGACCGCTATCTTTGCGGGAATCGATCGTGTGGCACAAGCCCGGGCGTCACTTGAAAAAGCAAACGCACACATGCTCCTGCTGATCCGCCAGGAGATGGACAAGAATCAAATAGAGCGCCTCGAGCAACACCGCTGATCAACTGGATTGATAAGCCATTGTCACCGCTACCCCGCATGAATCATGCGGAGTAGTAAGAACATCGCATGCTATTGCTAGCTACCTTCCAAACACTGGGCAGGGGCGAGAGGACTAGAGCTCTGACAACTTGCCAATAGTTGGACGAGCTTGTCGTGATATTGGGTTACGTAACGATGGGATGCCGTATCCGCTCTTCCCTACTGCACCATAACCTCCGAAGTATTCTTGCGGACGTATGTAATCCAAAATAGCTGATCACCGTCTCACAGAAACAGAACATCATCGGGCTTTTACAGCCTCTTTGATCGCCGTGTTGTTGTGTGTCAGGGCAGATGCTTGGCCCGCTCCTTACATTCCATCCTTTGCCATTCTTGACATCATCACGATGGCTATCATTTCAGACGTTTGCATGCGCGAGGACACTACGATCACCAGGCATTGCACCATCTATAAGCTACAAGTAGTCTGTCTGTCCTTCGCTACACTGCTATTACAAGGCTGCGCAGGGTTTTTCGTAAAAACCACTACAACTGGATCGACAACCTCGACCAGCAGCAGTTCTTCAGTTGATTACGTCTATGTGGCAAATGCGAACAACGGAGATAGTGGCACGATCGCAGCGTATTCTCTGGCATCAAGCACGCTTACAGCAATCACAGGATCACCATTCTCAGTAACCTACTCTCCTACTACACTCGTGGTGCGTCCCGGCAACGATTTTCTCTTCGCGGGGAGCTCGACCACGGGAGGCATTTATGCATATGCAATCAGTTCTACAGGTGCGCTGACCGCCGAGAACACCGGAGATGCCGTAGCTTCGGTCTTTCCCGTGGCAATGGATATTGATGCCGCAGGCAGTTATCTAGTGGCTCTGCTCAACGACTACTCGACTGTCGTGACATACGCCATTAACACGTCGACCGGAGCACTTACCCTGACTAACAGCGCCACAGCAACAACAGGCTCTTTGAATGGAGGGGTCAAGATCTTACCGGATGAAGACTATGCCTATGTATCGACCGGGACGGGTGGTATCAGTATCTTCACTTTCGATTCAAGCACCGGAGCCATCGTCAACACAGGTTCGCACCTGGCGGGATCATCGACTGTGAGTTACCACCAGGTCGCCGTCGATACTACCAGCACCTATCTTGCCGCCGTCCGTGTAGGAACGGATTCAGGCGTCGACGAACACACATTAAGTTCAGGCACAATCGAAAGCGGAACGGTATATACGACGGGAGGCATTCCCAGCGCAGTGGCCTTCGGTCCTAGTAACGAAGCGGTCTATGTAACGAATCGGAACGAGAACACTGTTGCTGAGTTTACCTTTTCGGCAGGCACCTTGACCGCATTATCAACGTCCACCATCGCGACAGGAAGTGTACCCATCGCTGTACTGATGGACAGTTCGAGCACCAACCTGCTCGTCCTGAATAACGGTGGAAGTCCTGCAATCAATATCTATACGTTCAGCAGTACCACGACAGGAGAGTTGGTAAGCGCCGGCTCGCTGTCATCAACGGGAACCGATCCTGTGGCCATGGCAGTCACTCACTAATGATTGAGTGAGACGACTGCTGCAACCGGTGAAACACCTACTTTTATTCAAGGTGATGAGAATGGCATCCATACTTCAAGAACCACAAATAGTGGAATCGGGAGTTTCCTCCACGATGAGTCCTCTCTTTCTCAGTGCAGAAAGGCACGTGCCCTCACTCTTCAAGCGACATATCTCTCGTGACATGCCTGCCACGCTCCTCCGGTATCGGGTCGTCAAACGGGTAATAGATCTTGCACTGATAATTGCATCGATTCCGCTACTGCTGCCGCTGTTGGCCACTGTCGCTCTTCTAGTAACACTCACTTCCCCGGGGCCGATCTTCTTCTCACACCGCCGCCTACGACGAGAATCCAGATTCTTTTCCATGTGGAAGTTCCGTACGATGTGCGAGAACTCGGAGGAGATTCTTAAACAACACTTGGCGCAGTATCCCGAGGCACAGATAGAGTGGAAGGCCATCCACAAGCTGCGCAAAGATCCGCGACTTACGCCTGTCGGGTCATTTCTCCGTCGCTATAGCCTGGATGAGCTTCCACAGATCTGGAATGTCATCACAGGAGAGATGACACTGGTTGGTCCTCGGCCTATCGTGACCGACGAGATCGAGAGATACGGGGACAGGTTCAGCTACTACTGCGGTGTGGTCCCTGGGATGACTGGGCTGTGGCAAATCTCCGGGCGCAATGACGTTAGCTATGACATACGAGTCTCACTTGATTGCGAGTATGTCGCGCGATGGTCGCTCTGCAAAGACGTAGTTATTTTGTTTCGAACGTTCTCTTCCGTGATTCACCAGAACGGCGCATTTTAGCATGTGGACACAGCCGTTTGGACCCTCTTATTCGAGAGTGCTCATGCCTGCATAGAGCCTTTTTGGTGTGGAAGTCACATACTGATCGACTATCCACAGGTGTTGTCTTCGAGATGGTCAATACATATTACTGCTCGATTTTTCAGCAGTGTGTAGTCGTTCTGAGCGCAGCGCCGTCTCACCTTTGTGACGCTACCCAGTCTATGAAGGGTAACCCGGTCACACACACCGCGAATGACAACCAAGATAGAGGATGTTTTTATTGACCAGGCTTTCCACTTCGAGTGTCCTTCTCTTTCCTGACCGGAGTATCGCGGAGTATTGCATCGACCTCGCTGTCGTCTTACCCACCTACAAAGAACGGGAGAATATCGACGAGGTAATCTCAAAACTTGCTGATGCTCTTGAGGGTCTCTGCTGGGAGCTGATCTTCGTCGACGATGATTCGCCCGACGGCACAGCGGAGATCGTCCGCGCATATGCGAGGTGCGATCGCAGAATTCGTCTTCTGCACCGCGTGGGACGGCGAGGACTATCCTCGGCGTGTATCGAAGGCATCATGGCAACAACGGCGAACTATGTTGCAGTAATGGACGCCGATATGCAACACGATGAAACTCTGCTTCCGAAGATGCTTACGTTAATACGCCAAGGCTCGCTCGACGTGGTTGTTGGAACACGGAACGGTCTAGGCGGAAGCATGGGCCAGTTCTCCGCAAGCAGAGTGCTGCTCAGTAAAATAGGAAAGAAAATCAGCCATAGCGTCTGCCATTGCGAGTTGAGCGATCCAATGAGCGGTTTCTTCCTTGTCAATCGGGCGTTCTTTCTCAAGGTCGTTCATCACCTACAGGGAAATGGCTTCAAGATTCTCGTGGACATATTGGCTTCCAGTGCGCAGTTGGTCCGCATCGGTGAGATCGGATACTGCTTCCGTAATCGCAGACATGGAGAGAGCAAACTCGACGTCAATACCGCCGTTGAATACGTCTTCTTAATCGTCAACAAACTGATGGGCGGCATAATTCCGATCCGTTTTGCCGTCTTTGCGCTGGTGGGAGCCACCGGAGTGGCCATGCATCTCGCCTGCCTTGCTCTGCTCTTCTTCGGCCTTCACATGCATTTTTTTGTGGCTCAGGCTACAGCTACCTTTGTGGCCATGACGGGGAATTTTTTTCTAAACAACCTAATCACATATCGTGATCGAAGCCTGCGCGGGGTGCATCTACTGTCGGGCGCGGCTTCGTACTGGCTCGCCTGTTCGTTCGGGGCGTGGGCGAATGTCGTCTTTGCGCGAGCACTTCTCCAGTCGGGCTGGTCGTGGTATTTCGCTGGTCTTGCCGGAATCCTTCTGAGCTCGGTGTGGAACTACTCGATCAGCAGCCTCTTTACGTGGCAGATGCCGATGCAGCACCGGGAAGACTCCGAAAGCGATCGAGCCATGACACTCTCCCGCGATTCGGGGCTGTTCCATTGAGTTTGGTTAGAAGATCCCTTAATTCCTTATTGAAGCAATACATCGCGTGGATGTGCGCTTGTTTTGCGCTGGCAACCTTCATTGTTCCTGTCACTCGCGCATGCTTCCGTGTCGAAGTAGGCTATAACGAGGGCTGGAACATATATAACGCTCGCATCGTCGCCGACCACTATCTGCTATATCCTGCACGCTACAGCTGGACAACAGTGAACTACCCAATGTTGTCCTTCTTTGTTATGGCGCAATTACACCGATTGACGCACGAATACCTGTTTACCGCGAGAGCAGTTTCCCTGCTGAGCTTAATCTGTTGTAGCGTCCTAGTCGGAGCAATCGTGTGCAGACTTGGCGGTTTGTGGCAGGCATCCACGCTAGCAGCTTTCTATTGCCTCGCGCTCTTCTGCACCGATGCGAACACTTACGTGGGACAGAATGATCCGCAGATGTTTGCCCAGGTATTCTTCATGGCAGGACTGCTGCTTTATTTACGGTGGCGCGAAAGCCCTTTCATCATTGCATGCGCCGCGTTGCTCTTCGTTATCGGCGGCTGCATCAAGCACAATCCGATCGACTTTCCTCTCGCAGTACTGCTGGAACTCACCTTGGTCTCACTGAGTCGTGCCCTGTGGTTCAGCGCATGGGGAATTGCTTTTACAGGAGTCGCAGTGGCACTAAATATTCACTATGGAGGGCCAGCATTCCTAAGCCAGTTGCTAGCGCCCAGAGGCTACCAAGTCAGCAAGATCTTCGACCAAGTGCTGAATGTCTTTGGTCCCATATTGCTCCCATTCTGCATCGCAGTGTATATGGCGTTTAAGGTCCGCAAAAATGAGCCCCAGCGAATCGCGGCGATTTTGCTGGCAACGAGTCTTATTGTCGGCGCGTATTTTGACGGCGGACAGGGCGTTTCCATCAATGCGCTCTTCACTGCATTACTGGCAACAGCAATTCTGATCGGGCTATTTTTCTCTGGAATCTCGTCTACGCAGTGGAAATGCGCAGCTCGACCCATGGCAACGTATGCGCCGCTGCTACTGTTTAGCTGGTTGCTGATTCCTTTGACCATCTCAGGCAATTGGAATCTAGTGCGAAGCCTCCGCGAAACTGCAATGGCTCAGCAACGCTTCGACGAGGACGTGGCACTACTGCACTCACAGACCGGACCCGCCCTGTGTGAGAGTTTGTTACGGTGCTATTTTGCAGGCAAACCCTACATTTACGACCCATTCAATGCGACACGACTGATTCATTTCGGTAAACTGGACTCTACAGTAATTGTCGAAGACGTCCATCGGCAGAGATTTGGGGCTATCCAGTTAAGCGAACCGATCCAGGACGAGCATAATTCCGAACGATTTGATCCGGCAATTATCACTGCAATCGAAATGAACTATACACCTGCACTGGAGCATGAGGATGCGGTAATTTACGTCCCTAAACCTGCGCTCGATTGAGTACCCATCGTTCAATCGAAGGTGCGGAACGGACAGATCAAGCCGCACCCTTTTCAAGCAGAAAGCACTTCAGGATTGCAGATGACCACCCTTGAACAAATAGAACTCGTACAGCCACGAACAAAAAGATCACTCGACTGGATCTACATCAGTTCGCCCAGAATTCTCCTTCTGAGGATGGTCACCTGCGCCATGCTCCTCCGAGCTCTTGTGGTGGCGTTCACTTTTCTTAGCGTCGCTGCGCCTTCGCGCGACTTCGGCCAGTTTGGTGCTGAGATGGGCTGGGTCGCCCGCAGTCTCGCCTTGGGGCATGGCTTCAGCTCACCGTTCTTTCCCGGTACAGGACCCACGGCGCTGGTGCCTCCACTCTTCCCATACCTGCTTGCAGGTGTCTTCCGCATCTGGGGTCTTTACACGGCAAAGTCGGCTCTTGTCATTCTGTTGTTGGACAGCCTGTTCTCGGCGCTGACCTGTATCCCGATCTATCTGAGCCTTAAAGATATCGCCGGTGAGAAGCCGGCGCAGTTGGCAGGATGGCTCTGGGTCGTCTACCCGTTCGCCATCTACTTCTCCGGAACCCAGGTGTGGGACTACGCCCTTACTTCGCTTCTTTTTGCAACCTGTTTCTATTGCTCACAACGCCTCCACTTGCAAGATCACCTGTCGGCTTGGTTCGGCTTCGGCATCCTTTACGGCATTACGGCTCTTTCCAATCCATCTGTTCTCTCCGTCCTGCCTTTTTTATTTTTGACCACGCTTCTAAAAGTGAGACGAGTGGGTGGTCGGTGGGTGGTCCGTGGCGCGCTCTCTAGTCTCGCTTTATTGCTTGTCATCGCACCGTGGGCGTTGCGCAACGATCGCGTTATGCACGCCGCTTCACCCATTCGTGATGGGTTCTGGCTTGAGTTCTGGGCTGGCAATGCTGGCGATACATCCTCCTCGAACCCGGCGTGGGCCCATCCAGCCACCAATCCCGCGGAGATGCAAAAATTTGAAGCAGAGGGAGAAACGACCTACCTGGCACAAAAGCACGACCTGGCTGTTCAAGCCGTTCACAATCACCCGTTTTTCTTTGTGATTACTTCAATCCGTCGAGCAGTCCGGTTCTGGACCGGCTTCTGGAGCTTTCGGTCCAATTACCTCCACATGGAGCCGTTTGATCTTCCCAACGTCTTCTTCTGTACCAGCATCACCTTCTTTATGCTCCGAGGGCTATGGCGCTGGTGGAAAGAAGACCCGAATCACGCGCTTCCTTATTTGATCCTGACTGCCCTGTTCCCTCTGACGTACTACGTCACTCACACCTCAATGGACTATCGCCAACCCATCGAGCCGCAGATTATTATCCTCGTAGCCATCGGAATGTTCGGGTTTAGCGACTTCAATTCCTCTCAGGACTCCTCCGAAAGCCCTATGCTGATGGAAAGTCTGCCAAGGCAAGTACGAGAACTGATCGGCTCAGCCGATGGGCACAACGCGGCGAATCGCGCCGGGGAACATACTCCAACAAGGAGCACCTTCAGTCAATGACATTCCCATTTCGCGCAGCCGCTCTCCTCGCCATACTCTGCAATCTCCCTGTCGTACTCCCTGCGCAAACCACGCCTTCAGTATCCTTGCTCGTTCTCTCCAAGCAAGACCACACCCTCGCGATCGTCGATGCGGCCAGTCTTCAGGTGATCGCTAAGGTCCCAGTCGGCAACGATCCCCACGAGGTCATTGCCTCGACCGATGGCTCTACGGCGTACGTCTCGAACTATGGCTTCGGTGCGTTTAACACCCTCGCCGTCATTAACCTTCTCTCTCACAGAGCACTTCCCTCAATCGATCTAGGCCCTCTCCGCGGCCCCCATGGTCTCACCTTCGTTGGAGGCAAAACCTGGTTCACCGCCGAAGCCGCGAAATCCATCGCACGCTACGACCCCGTCACCCAAAAGATCGACTGGATACTCGGCACCGGTCAGAACCGCACGCACATGATCTACGTCTCCGAGGACGAAAAGCACATCGTCACCACGAATGTCAGCTCCGGCACCGTAAGTATCATCGATCAGGAAGCCGTCCACATGCCCGGCCCCCCACCGCCGCGCCCCGGAACGTCAAGGTCACCCGGCAGCCCCGGAGCTCCCGGAATACCACCCTCCAGCTCGCGCACCGACTGGAACGAGACCATCATTCGCGTCGGCAATGGTTCGGAAGGTTTCGATGTCTCGCCCGACCGCAGAGAAATCTGGATTGCCAACGCGCAGGATGGCACCATCTCCATCATCGACGTCGCCACTAAGAAGGTCGTCCAGACCCTCGACGCCAATGTTTCCGGAGCGAACCGCCTCAAGTTCACCCCGGATGGCAAGCACGTACTCGTCTCTACCCTCGGCGGTCCAGACCTCGTCATCCTCGATGCCAGTACCCGCAAGGAGATCAACCGCCTCCCAATCGGTCACGGTGCGGCAGGTATCATCATCCAGCCCGACGGCTCTCGCGCGTTCGTCGCCTGTACACCAGACGACTACGTGGCAGTCATCGATCTCCATACGCTCAAAGTGATCGGCCACATTCAGGCTGGAGGTCAACCCGACGGCCTAGCCTGGGCTGCCCGTCCTTGATGTAACAGAACAAGTTCAGCAATCTCTATCCCAAGGTCAGGCACCAACTCCCAGCGATACCAGCTACTATCCCGACGCCGGCACCGATAAGGTCGTCTATCGAGAGGGCATCTTCATGGGCTATCGTGGCTACGAGCACAATCACATCGAGCCACAATAGCCATTTGGCTTCGGTCTCTCTTACACGACATTTTCGTTCAACAACCTTAAAAGCACCGCAACTAGCGATGGTCGCTTTGCTGTAACCTTTGAAAAGGTAAGCGTTCAGGTGCCACGGTGGCCCAACTCTACGTCGGCCAAGTCTCGCCCACCGTAGACAGGCCATCGAAAGAGCTAAAGGGGTTTGAGCGCGTCGTACTGCAACCAGGTGAGACGAAGCACCTCGCGCTCAATCTCGATTCAAGAAGCTTCAGCTACTTCGATGTCAATTCTTCCGCATGGCAAGCAGATGCAGGAACCTACAATCTAATGTTGGGTGATTCGTCGCAAACATCCAACAGAAGATCGCAATTCAACTGCCAAAACCACTTACAACATCCGTCAGCGAGTAGTAAGTCCTCCATCATGCATGCGTGAGATTGCCTTGTTTCTTCGGGCCTGGCAATGGCCAGTCATTTCGTCTGAGATCGAGAACGTAAGGGCAACTTCATCTTCCTAGTGAATATCTATAAAGGTTTAGCGAGGCCGGGGAGTGGTTGCATTAGGCTGAAGGGGCATGGAGCGGCGGGGAGTAGTTTGAAGGACGAGTCGGGTGTCTCGAGCGAAGCTGACCTCGCGGCCACGCTTGATCCAGCGCTCGTAGATCGAAATGGCTGCGCCATAGTAGCCGATACCCGCAGCGAGGTTACGTTGACCGGCGGCAGTTCCGACGATGAAACCGATAATACCAAGGCTGTTGGAGGCAACGGCGTTTTTGCCAAAAGCGCCACTACCGCCGTCCCCGCGATCTACGTCAAGGGGGCGGGCAGCGAGGACAAGGAGAGCGAAGGGTACGAGTAGTTTGTCCTGCGGCTTGGGCTTGACCTGGCCTTCGGAATCGAGGGCTAGGTTCTGCCCTGCGGCAGAGTCGGCTCCCGTAAGAGATGCCTGAACGTTTTGAGTGGTGCCAGTGGGGAGAACGAGTTGGCGGAAGTCGAAGTGGAGTGCGCCTGCTCGACCGAAGCGGCGGGCGGGTTTGGCTTGCGTGACGGCTCCGATCAAAGTGGCGCCCTGGGGAACCGCGATAGTGTGGTCTGGGTTGTAGATGGGCTCTGCAACGGTGGCTTTGATCTCCTGACCGGATTTGGAAGTGTCGGAGCTTAGTTTTTCGTCGAGGTAGGCCTGGATGATCCAAGTCTGAGAAACGCCGTCTTGCGGGAGTGCAGCCTGGATAGGTGGTTGGGAAACGGCCGTGGCGACAACGGTTGTTTGTGGAGGGATGGAGATGGGTTCTGAGGTTTCAACCGTCCAGGCGGTATTCTTTTCAATGCGCTGAGGGTGATAGGGAAGTTGGGTGTAGAGGAATTGGACGAGGCGATCGCGTTTGTTGGGGCCGGTGACAATGGCCAGCCTGTCGCGAAAGATCTGAAAGCCGTTGTTCCACTGCTGGCGGACGAAACCGCCTTTGCGGGGTGGGGGGGCGACGAGACGATAGATGGGAGCACCATCGGTAGCGGTGCCAGTGGTGATGGTACGGGTTGAGCCGTCGGCGAGGGTGATGCCGGTGAAGCGAACAATGGGCGTGTTGAAAGGCGTGAAGTCGCCACGAAGCCGGGCGCTGATGCGGCGGGAGTGATTGGAGTGGAGGGCGACAACAGTGCCGGTGATGATGGTTTTAGCGGGGAGAACTAGAGTATTGTCGACGTAGACGGGATAGATGAGCTCACCTCGGATGGGTTGGCCGACGCGCATAGGGAGATGATCTTCAATTTGGACAGGAAGCGGTGTTCCTGAGGGAAGGCTGATGACTGGCTGCTGACAGAGAGCGGAGCATGGAGTCAACAGAAGCGACACAAGAAATGAGAACCGACGTGTCATCTGGGCCCATGGTAACTCACATGATGTGTGCCATCCTGCTGATGAACGAATCGTCATATCAGTAGATTACTAGGATCGCCCCAAGTTACAGCAGCGCTACAACAATGAGCTACCTATTGACCAGTGTCTGAGAGTGCGTAGTCTCAATCTTCTCTCTTGTATCGCGAGGCCAGGTGATCGAAAGCTGGGCCCCTCCTTCGGGGCGGTTTGACGCCGTCACACTGCCGCCATGAGCACGTACTACCGCTTCAACAAATGCAAGCCCCAGCCCATGACCTTTCGAGTCTCTTCCTTTCACCCGCTGCTCGAACATATGGCGGCCAATCTCCGAAGCAAATCCCGGGCCATCATCATCCACAATCAAGATTGCGGTATTCTCACTCGCTCCAAGGTTTATAGAGACGGTGCTTGGTGCGGGTAGGTGCTTCAGTTCGTTATCGAGCAAGTTTGCAACCACCCGATGAAGAAGGGCTGCATCTGCTAGTACCTTAACGGAACCGACACTATACAGTTGCACCCGAATTCCCTTCTCCGACATGCAAGGCTCGTACAGGTCAATCATGACTCTAATCAGTTCGTCTAGATTGACTTCCGTGCGCGAGAGCTTGAGCGCGTCAGCTTTCGCTTCAGCAACATCGAGCGAAGTGTTCAGGAACTCCGTTAAGCGATCCAATTCATCGATGGCCGAGACGATCGGTTCACTCTGCTCGATTCTTACATCGCCCGACAGAACAATCTCCAGCTTCCCGCGAATGGCCGTCAACGGGCTCCGAAGATCATGGGCAAGCGAGTCAGTGATGGTGTGCAGTTGGTGCATCGAGTTTTCTATCCGATCCAGCATACGATTGAGCGTTAGTGCCAGATGCCCAACTTCGTCATTGCGCTCATTGGTTGGGACCCTACTGCTCAGGTCAGATTGTCCAATTCTGGATGCGGCTTCGGTAATCTCGCGAACATGGCCAAGCATACGTCTGGTAGCGTAGAAAACGATTGCAAAGCCGAAGAGCACAATGAGCAACCAGAGCCATAGGAAGCGCACACGGAGGCTCCTCAGTACACGCAATTCGTCCCGCTCCGAGAGCCCGAGATAGACGTGGCTCCCATCCTCTATGCGCATCGACACTACGCGGAAGGGGATGTCGAATCCTTTGACATGCAAGTCGTAGGGCACATCGGGAATAACCTTACCTGCGCGAATGGCGGCTAAGTTCGGCACCCCGTCGCCAGCACCAACCCAAAGCTTCAGCACCCCATCGTCCCCGGTCTGAAGAAAGAAGACCGAGTCGTTCTCATCGCCTTTGGAGCGTAGCTTGTTCGGCACCTCTTTGCTTGCTAGTTCTGCGACTTCTCCCACCACCCGCCCGTAGAGACGATCTTTTGGCGTTCGTCCGGCAACATCACCGAGAACTTCTACCTCTCCAGAAAGCCACGCGTCGCTCCGTCGCTGAATATCGTCCGCCACGAAGCGATGGAGCATCGCAAAAACCAGCATCGTTCCAATGGCAAAAGCTAGAGTTGCCCATAGAGAGATACGCCATGCGGCGCTGTGCATGACGGGATTAGCTGTCTTTGAGGACATAACCAATACCTCGTAAAGTCTTGATCAGCGGCTCACGACCTTCGGTATCTACTTTGCCGCGTAACCGATAGATATGTACATCGACGACATTGGTGTCAGGATGAATTCGCATCCCCCATACTTCGGCAAGAAGCATGGATCGAGTCACAACTCGTCCGGCATGGCGGCAAAGATACTCCAGAAGTACAAACTCCTGTGGACTCAGATTCAGAACTTCGCCGCCACGGGAGGCTTTACGCCTGATAAAGTCCAGTTCCAAGTCCAGTACGCGCAGCCGGGTGGCTTCTTCGCTCGCAACCAGGTTCCGCCGCAAAAGGTTGCGTAGTCTTGCCAGTAATTCGGCGAGCGCAAAGGGTTTAGTTAAATAGTCGTCGCCACCTTGTTCTAGCCCCTTGACTCTGTCGTCGACCGATCTTCTAGCTGACAGTATCAATACGGGGCTGCTTACGCCAGATCGCCGAAGCTGAAGAATCAGGTCAATCCCATCCTGATCTGGAAGGCCGAGGTCGACAACCAGAACGTCATACCTCTTCCCAGCAGCAAGCTGCGCGGCAGTCCGCCCATCCTTGGCTGCGTCCACCTCATACCCCGCATCGACAAGGGATTGTTTGAGGAAGCCCTGGATCTCGAGTTCATCCTCCACGAGCAGGAGTCGCATGGAGTGATGGTAAGTCATTTCCAGATTCGTGATCTCGAATCAAGCCCACCGAACACTTTACTGTCGACAAAATGAACGTCCTGTCATATTCAACATGGCGGTTGCATTTCGCATTCGCCTTCCGTCTATATCAGGAGCAGGGATTGTGTGCCTGCTTTGAGCCGCTAACCTTGACCGAACCATGCTCTGGATTTCCATGAACGAATCGTCATCCTTGGCTGCGCCTTTAAGTGCTATCAAAAGACTTAGGGCAGTCGTCTCAAAGGAGGGGAGAAACAACTTGCAGGCCAATCACTCGGGCCCTGGGTGATCCCTGCGAAGACGTTGCTCAATGTCGAACTGTCACACGAATATCACCGCAGGAATCTATGACCGAGCAGGACAGAAAACGATTGAAGGATGCCTTCACAGCTTATCTACCGCTGACAATGAATCTGGAGCCCCACCTGAGGGAGGCGCTAACTCGAGTGTTGCGAAATCCTGGCAGTCTTATCCGTCCAGAGATCGTTCTTGAGACATCTCTCATATATGGGCTGTCGGAGACTGACGCGACCGATTTGGCGATCGGACTCGAATACTTCCACACCGCCTCTCTCCTCTTCGACGATCTCCCCTCCATGGATGATGCGGTTGAGCGGCGCGGGATTCCTTGTATCCATCTTGAATTTGGAGACGCTGGAGCTATCCTGGCTGCGCTTGCTTTGGTCAATCGAGCATATGCCCTCACTTGGCGGGCCGTTTCGGCCTGTCTTCCCGATCGCCGATCTCAGGCATTGGCCTATGTCGAGCGGCATCTTGGCGTGGACGGGTTGCTCAATGGTCAGAGTATGGATCTGCATTATGCGGCGCTGCCTCACGACCGGCATACGACAGAACAGATCGCCATGGGCAAAACAGTATCTTTAATTCGGCTGACGCTGGTGCTACCTGCCATCCTGGGCGGGGCTTCCACCTCCGAGTTGCAGATTCTAGAGCGCATTGCGCTGTACTGGGGTCTCAGCTATCAAATCGTTGACGATTTAAAGGACATACTCCAGAGTTCAGCTGAAGCTGGAAAGAGCGTCTCTCGTGATCTGTCGCTCGATCGCCCGAACATCGCTCTCGTGATTGGAATCGGCGGTGCCATCGAGCGACTTACCCGTCTCATCGACCTTGGCGACAGGATGCTTCGTCGCCTGATCGCCGTGAAACCGGGCATCAGCTTCCTCGAGACCCTCCGTACAGAGCTTCGCGAAGAAGCGCTCCAGCTCACGCAGAGCGTCTGCCGTGACGCGATCAGAGGGGCAGCATGATCTTCTTCAAACTGATCCTCACCAATCTGCTGCGTCACAGGATCAGGTCCTTGATCAGCATCGCCGGCATCGCTTTCAGCGTAGCTGCCATGCTCACGATCGTCACAGTGCTTCAGGGAGCCGTAGGAATGTTCTCAGGCATTCTCTCCAGTGACAGTGAAATCATCGTCTTCGAGCGTAATGTCTCTGATCTCTTCTTTAGCAACGTATCCGCGGCAGCGGTGAAAGAGATCGCATCCTGGTCCACCGTGCAACATGCTGACCCTGTATTGTTCGGCATCGTGTCGAGCGCCGATCACCCCGTCATCACCTGCTTTGGCATTACCTCCGCGGATGCGCGTCTGCGCAAGGCGACATGGTTGAAAGGAGATCGTTCCGATTTTGCACAACACACGGACGACGTGGTGCTCGGTGAACGAGCTGCTGGGTTTCTGAGTGCAGCGCTTGGTAGTTCGGTTCAGATCGGACACGGACAGTTTCACGTCGTCGGAATCATCAAAACGGCAAACGGTTTTGAGGATGGTGGAGTCTTCATGCCGCTTATCTCAGCCCAGAATTTCTTTCACAAGGAGGGATCGTCCTCTGTAATCACGATCAAGCTTTTGAACAAGGACGACGCGGCCGAGTTCAAAAGCATGGTCAAGACAACGTTTCCGAACCTTGTCGCACTGGAAGACGAGGAGTTCACCCGTACCTACTCTCAATTCAAGATACTGAAGGCCACCGCCTGGGCAGTTGGTGGATGCGGTCTGCTTCTCGGGGGGCTTGGTGTCGCAAACACAATGATCATGTCTGTGTTCACCCGCATTCGTGAGATCGCCATCTTGCGGGTTAGCGGTTTCTCAAACTCGCAGATTGCGGCAATGATCTTTGGCGAATCGGCTTTCGTCTCGGTTCTCGGCGCGGTGGTGGGGCTCATTATCGGTACCGGGTTTCTCTTTGCGATCAAGCTCATCCCGGCCCTACATGGATACGTCGATGTTACGATCCAGCCTTTGGTCGTGGTTATCGTGATCGTGCTTGCATTGCTGACCGGTATAGCCGGTGCTCTCTACCCCGCCATTTATGCCATGCGCATCCGTGCGGTGGAGGCGCTTCGCTTCGAATGATAATTCCTATGCCAACAATCGAGACGCAGCGCCGCAGCGTTCTTCGCGCTGAAGACGTATGGAAGAGCTATGACGAAGGCGCCATCAGCGTCCTCAAAGGCGTCGACTTCGTGGGCTTCGAAGGTGAGACCGTAGCTCTGTGCGGCCCCTCGGGCTGCGGCAAGAGTACGCTGCTCCATCTGCTTGGCGGAATCGATGAGCCAGACCGCGGCCGTGTCTCGGTCAACAGTGTGGAGGTCAATCGCCATCGCAGTCCGCTGCGTCTGCTTCGGCATGAGATTGGCTTCGTCTTTCAGCTTCATAACCTCATTCCCGATCTCACGCTCGAAGAGAACTGCCTCATCCCAACCGTCGCTGCCGGCATCGCTCGTCAAACGGCACTTGCGCGCCTTCAAGACCTCACGGAGCGCACTGGCCTCAATCATCGTCTGGGTCACCGAATCCAGAAGCTCTCGGGAGGAGAGCGCCAACGAACCGCTCTGTGCCGCGCTCTGATGAACAAGCCTCGCATCCTGCTTGCGGATGAACCCACGGGGTCGCTCGACGAGAAGACCAGTGCCGCAGTCTTTGATCTCCTCCTCGACCTGGTTGCCAAGGAAAGTATCACGCTTGTCATGGCTACGCATGACCGCGCGCTTGCCCGGCGCTGCGACCGCTTAGTCGAAATGCACGACGGGAGGATCTATGAGCCTCAGTCCGTCTAGTGTCGCCACGCTGCACCATTTTCGCGTCAAAGAAGTAAATGCCCAGCTTTCGGCTTCAGAGAGTTCTATTAGCCGTCGCGTTATGGCAACTACGGCGTGGCACAGTCTTCTTTGGCTCGTCGTCGCGAATTCAGTGGGCGTCCTCCTTGCGACCATGTTGCTAATTCCGCGAGTCAACAACCTGCTCGGGCAGTGGACCTATGGGCGCTGGATGCCGGTTCACATGAATTTACAGCTCTATGGCTGGTGCAGTCTTCCACTGGTTGCTTTTCTCTTCAAGGTTTACGGCTCCGATCGCCAACTGGTGGCGGTCTGGTGTCGCCCAGTCCTGTGGGTTTGGTCTTGCGCTCTTGGCATTGGGGCACTCTCTTGGCTAAACGGTCACTCCAGCGGCAAGCTCTTCCTCGACTGGATTGGGTACTCTCGGGTTCTGTTCCCAATGGCGCTCGTATCACTATGGATGGTGCTCACTTACTCTCTCGTGAGCGGCTGGAAGCGCGCCGCCAACACAAGCCTGCCAGTTCGAATTCTCAAAGTATCCGGACTGGCGCTTCTGCTATTGATCCCTTTTCTCATCTACGTCGCAGCAAGCCCGACGATATATCCACCCATCAACCCAGATAGCGGAGGCCCCACCGGTGCGAGTCAACTTGAGTCGACACTGGTCATCATCGCAATCCTGCTTCTGCTCCCATTTGGGCTCACGGGACGTAAAGCTTCACACTCATGGCAGGTGACTGCGACATGGATCGTTTTCGCGGTTGAGTGTTTGTTATGCCTCGGTCTGGGTCGAGCAAACGTGAGTCACTACCGGCCCATACAGTGGATCAGCCTGGGCAGTCTCCTCATCTGGATTCCACTCACACCGGCCTACTATAACGCCTTCCACTGGCACTCAAACACGCGCCGTTGGCGGATTGCCTTTCTGTGCTGGTGGTCGATCCTTGTTCCGACTGGCTGGATACTCTTCCTACCCGGAGTGCTCGATCATTTCAAGTTCACGGACGGCCTCGTCGGGCACTCGCTTCTGGCAATGGCAGGTTTCGTCTCCAGCCTGCTCATCTTCGTCATGGTCCAACTTCTCGGCGATGACGGCTGGATCTTTAATAGCACCTGGTCGTTTTACATGTGGCAGACCAGTGTACTCGCCTATGTCCTGATCATGTTCTTTGCAGGGTGGCGCGAGGGATCGGACCCTGCCTTCTCAATTGTCCCCGGGACTCTGCGAAACTCTATCTACGCTCTGCGTCTGCTTCTCGGGATTCTCATCCTGCTTGCTTCTCTCGATTGGTTTGTCGACGCCTTCAAGCTCTTGAAGGAGATTCCTTCGACCTACCTCACTGAACCGCGGACGAGGAATCTATGAAGCGCCGCTTTCTGCTCGGCTACCAGCTTCTCACCGGTCTCTCGGACGCTTCGACCGGAGTACTGTTAATCGTTGCTCCCGCAATAACCTTGCACATGATGAGACTGCATGTGCAGCAAGATGCGCTTCCTTATCTCTCTTACGTCGGTGTCTTTGTCTTTTCGGTCGGCATCGCCTGCCTCTATGGTGCTGGGCTGCTTACAACTCGCCCCATCCTGGTACAGAAGCTCGAGGCCGTCTGGCTGCTGACAGCGATCACTCGTGGGCTCGTGGCGATCTTTGTAGTCGCGAAGATCCTCTCCGGTTCGCTCGAACATGGATGGGTCACTGTAGCACTGACCGACGGGGCATTTGCTCTTCTACAGACGATCGGATTGGCTAGAGGTTGGTTAGGCAATGTCACACCTTAATATTCAGCGGTCTGGATGGCGAGGCGTCAGCCTCGTCGCCATCACCTATGTCTATTTCCTGATCTTTGCGCAGTTTGCCTTCCTCAAGCGACTTGCTGAACTCGGCATCGTCGATGCTCATCTGAAGATCGTGATGGCAGCAATGGCAACAGGAGGCATTCTCTTTAGCATGCTGGCTCCGCGGCCTCTGTTCGGTCCGTCGCCGCGCCTTCGCTTGCAAGCTGCACTCTTCGTTTGTGGAGTTGCAGCCCTGCTCACCCTGCTCCCGCTCGCTGTCGGTGCTAGCATCACCGTCTCGTTCCTCATCGGTGCCGGGCTTGGCCTTCTCACCGTCACCCTTGTCAGCCATCTACGCATCTGGCTCGGGGAGGGAGATGCGCTGCTCAAGGTCGGTTTAGGTGCCGGACTCGGCTATTTTATCTGCAATTTCCCACCCCTCTTTACAGCATCGCCCAACACTCAGGCAATAGCTGTAGCCATCCTGTGTTTCATCGGCATCTTCGCCGCTACGAATGTAACGATGGAAGCTACAGCCGAGACCACTCCTGCGCCACAAATTCCCACCTCTTTCAGTCGCGTTATCATCTCTTTTACCGCACTCGTATGGCTCGATTCAGCAGCCTTCTTCATCATCCAAAACACACCCTCCCTGAAGGCTGGAACCTGGGAAGGAACAGTTCACCTTTGGATAGATGGCGTGCTGCATCTATTTGCGGCAATCGCAAGTGCATGGCTTCTTCGCCGTCGTGGCATGTCCTTTGTACTTTGTATCGCCGTTGTTGCTCTCGCTATCTCTTGTCTGCTCCTGCTCGATCCAAGCCGAGCCCTTCTGGCATCTTTCTTCTATCCCATCGGAGTCTCCTTCTACTCCGTCGCACTCGTTGCCTATCCATCCTTGCTTGCACCAGCTTCGTCAATGGCAGACCGCGCCCATAAAGCGGGCTTGATTTACGCCGTCGCGGGTTGGTTCGGATCAGCGATGGGTATCGGGATGGGGCAAAACCTCGGACAGATTCCTGTGGCATTCGTCCTGCTTGCATGTGCTTTGGTTCTCGGCCCGCAGCTTATCAAAATGCTTCGCCTTCGCGGACGCGAGGCGGCCACGACTGCTGTGGTCTTGTTCACAGCCTTCTGCATACATCAAACAATTCTCGCCTCTCACCCTGCGGTGTCTGCTCTCTCGCAAATCGAGCGGGGCCGTCAAGTCTACATCTCCGAAGGATGCATCAGTTGCCATTCTCAGTACGTGCGCCCGAATACGCCGGATGTCCTGATGTGGGGCCCTGGCCAGACGATTGACGAGTTGCGGCTGGAGCGTCCTCCGCTGATTGGAAACCGGCGTCAGGGACCAGACCTGTCGGAGGTGGGAAACCGCCGTTCACCGCTTTGGCTGAGAGCCCATTTCTATAACCCACGAGAGGTGAGCCACGCTTCGTTCATGCCCTCGTACGCCTATCTTTTCGGAGGCCCAGGAAGCCGCGGAGACGATCTCATCGCATACTTAAGCAGCATGAAGGGTTCTGCAACCGAACAACATCTTAGAGATGAGCACGCATGGAAACCCTCAAATGCATACGTCGCTAAAGCAAACGCAAATGACGGTGCGCACCTCTTCAACACGTACTGCGCAACCTGCCACAACCCGGATGGGCGCAGCCGACAAAACTGGCAGGCAAGTTTCAAACGGCTTCCCCCGAATTTAGCAGTTGAACCCTGGTTACATCTCCCTGCATCGGATACTGCCGAAGAGCACGAGATTCGCCTCGCACAGATAGTGAAGTTTGGCATACCTGGAACGGACATGCCAGGCCACGAGTATCTCTCGGACCGGGATGTCTCCTCACTCGCGCTCTGGCTAACACAAATCATCGTGCAACCGGACCACCTTGCAAGCACTCACACCATTTCTGGAGAAAATCGATGAAGACCTTTGTTCCCTCGCTTGTTGTCGTACTTCCGCTACTCTTTGCATCCTCCGCGCTCGCCCAGCACCAGACCTTCACCATTAGCCCTGAATCGAGCGACGTGAGCTTCACGCTCGGTGCCTCCGACCATGGGACACACGGCACATTCCATATGCAAAGCGGATCGGTCGACTTTGACCGCACTGCACCGCAGATCTCAGGCTCTATCGTCGTGGCGGCTGGTAGCGGAAAGACCGGAAATGATTCACGGGACAAAAAGATGACGAACGAGGTGCTGGATGCTCCGCACTTCACCGACGTATCTTTTATTCCAAAAAGCTACCAGGGCACGATTACTCCCGTCGGTGACTCGACGATACAGGTCACCGGGACCTTTACACTCCATGGCACCCCTCATGAGCTGACTGTACCCATGCAAATCCATATCGATGGAGCAAATTGCACAACCAAAACTCACTTCACCATCCCTTATGTCAAGTGGGGATTGAAGGACCCAAGCGTCTTCATTCTCAAGGTCGCCAAAGAGGTCGACGTCAATCTGACCCTTGTCGGGCACCTTTCAAACTGAACAAGCTACGCCGACGAGAAGCCCCTTGCGGCAGACCATGCACTCTGGCCCATACTGCCTCTACCGTTCTGCTTCGCTCGCTTCGAAGATACTGATGTATAGCCAGGCAAGGATATTCAACGATGCTAACTCGCAGACGCTTCGCACAAGTTTCAGGCATGGCAGTTGGGTCCGTCCTTCTGGGCGCAGCACCCGGAGCTGCAGCTGCTCCTGATGTCACACTTGAGATTGCTCCATACACGCTCGAGGCCTCCCCTAAACACCACCTCCGCACGGTCGCATACAACGGACAAGTTCCCGGCCCGCTTCTCCGCATGCGCCAAGGGCAAGAACAAATAATCGAAGTTCGTAATCTCACCGCCGATCCCGAGGTAGTCCACTGGCACGGCCTGTTTCTTCCGTCGGAGATCGATGGAGCGATGGAAGAGGGCACGCCGATGATCGCTCCCGGAGCGACGGCTCGATACACCTTCAAGCCCGATCCGCCCGGATTTCGCTGGTTCCACACCCATACTTTCGCAGGCACGAACCTGGACAAAGCACAGTATGGCGGCCAGCATGGCTTTCTCATGATCGAGCCACGCGAGAATGCAGGAAACTACGACCGTGAGGTCTTTATCGGGCTCCATGATTGGGGCGGCCATTTCGCCGGCGGCGATGACGGGTATATGAATCCCGTCTACGATATCTCAACGATCAATGGGAAGATGCTGGGGGCTGGTGATCCGTTGCGCGTTAAGCAGGGCGAACGGGTCTTAATGCACATTCTCAACTCGAGTCCTACTGAAGTTCACTGGATTGCGCTTGCAGGGCATAGCTTTCACGTGATTTCGCTCGATGGCAATCCCGTACCGAAACCGCAGACTGTTTCAATGCTGCGCCTCGCGCCCGCCGAAAGAGTAAGCGCGGTCGTCGAGATGAACGCTCCCGGCGTCTGGATCTTGGGAGAGGTTAGAAAACACGTTCAGGCCGCAGGCATGGGAGTAGTGATTGAATACGTGGACGCGGCTGGCAAACCAGTCTGGATACAGCCTACCGATCTCATCTGGAACTATCGCCAGTTCGCAGCACTGGGCGAGACAAACACTAACGCAGTCACCCGTATCGACCTCGCCTTCGATTCCAAATTCCAGGGACATGGAAATGAAGAGGTGTGGAGAATCAATGGAAAATCCTATCCGCAGACCGACGAGCCGATCCTTAAGTCTGGGAGTCGATACCGTCTGGCGATGAAAAACCTGAGCGCAGACGACCATCCCATTCATCTACACCGGCATACATTTCAGGTGCGTCAGGTAGGCGATAGCCCCGAGATGCACGGTCTGAACAAAGATGTCGTTCTCGTACCGGCAAAAAGCACAGCCGAAATCGAGTTTGTTGCAAACAATCCAGGCAAGACGCTCTTTCATTGTCACCAACAGGATCACATGGACCGAGGTTTCATGATGGTGTTTCGATATGCATAGCTACTTGCGGAAGGGCCGGAGAATGGCTCACTCTTTCAGCCTCTTGTTCCTCCTCGCTGGATGTCTCTTCTCAAATCTGCGCACAGCGCACGGCCAGGGAAACTACGAGATTCAGGTGTACGGCGCAGATACGGTTCCGCCAAAGAACCTAATGGTAGAACTGCACTCAAACTACACCGTCTCCGGCCAGACCAAGACGATCGACGGTGTGTACCCAACCAACCACCAGGAGCACGAGACCCTTGAACTGACCGAGGGGATCAACAGTTGGTCGGAGGTCGGTTTCTATGTCTTCACCAGCGAACAGGATGGACACGGAGTCCAGTGGGTGGGAGACCATATCCGGCCACGAGTAAGGGCACCAGATAGCTGGCATCTCCCGGTGGGGCTCAGTCTTTCGACTGAGGTCGGCTATCAAAGAGCTGCTTATTCTCCAGATACCTGGACCTGGGAGATCCGTCCCATCATCGATAAGACCCTGGGGCGCTGGTACCTCGCCTTCAACCCGGCCCTCGAACGTACCTGGCACGGTCCGGATGTGAAGCAGGGACTCGCGTTCTCGCCTGGCGTCAAGGTCGGTTACGACTTCACGCGGCGGATCAGCGGCGGCCTCGAATACTATGCCGATTACGGACGCATCGGAGCCTTCGACGCACTACATGACCAACAGCAGCAGATCTTTGCCGTAACCGACCTGAACGTCTCGCCAGCCTGGGAGATCAACTTTGGCATCGGGGTCGGACCCACCGCTGGAACCGACCACTTGATCGTAAAGGGAATCATCGGCAGGCGGTTCAACTGGGGAAGGAAGTCAGCGGTCGAATAGGCTATCTGTTCCCCGTCCAACTATAAGTCCCGGCGGATTCCCTATATGGGAGGCTTCTCCATCAGCACAGATCTCCTGGAACATTCCTTTCCCCTGGGTGGCGCAACGCTTGCGGTTGGATGTAAAGTATGGTCATTGAAACTCGGCGGCATTCGCAGCCGCCCATCGACTCAAGTCAGTCAAACCTCCGAAAGGCTGTTCCTATGGCAGACGCTCCGAAGATTCAGCTCTCCCGTCGCGGATTTCTGAAGGGTGCTGGCGTGACAGCCGCAACGACCGTCATCGAGTCCGCCAACGCTCTGGCCCGCGAAGCGAAAGATGTTCTACACGCCGACCGGTCGGTCGGTCCAGACGCTCTCCCTGTGAAACTGCATATCAATGGACATGAGCATTCGGTCACCATCGAGCCACGCTACACTCTCGCCGAGACTTTACGCGACAACTTGGGCCTGACCGGGACCAAAGTCGTCTGCGACCGCGGGTCCTGTTCCGCTTGCACGGTATGGATCGACAAGACCCCGGCACTCGCATGTATGACGCTTGCCATAGACACGATAGGCCGCCAGATCACGACCATCGAGGGTCTCTCAAAGGGTGACGCGATGCATCAGGTCCAAGCCGCCTTCGTGAAGCACGATGCCATGCAATGCGGATTTTGCACTCCCGGCATGGTCATGAGCTGTGCTGCGCTATTGGAGCGCAATCCAAACCCAAATCTGGACGACGTGAAACATGCTGTCAGCGGTAATCTGTGTCGCTGCGGAACCTACCCGAAGGTCTTTGCCGCAACGCTGGACGTCGCACAGCATCGAAACCATGCCGCTGGACTGGTCACGCTCGTCTCGGGAAGGGAGGCATAAGATGGCACTCGATTCAGCCCAAACGACGCCAACTACGTCTACTCGCAAAGACAGCTTTGTCTGGGGTATTCCTCAAAATGGCCTCCAGCGCAAAGAGCGCGAGGTTTCGCAGGACGAGCCGCCTCCTCTGCCAGCCAACTCAGAACTTACCTATATCGGCAAGCCAACCGAACGCTATGACGGTCCGGCTAAAGCGATGGGTAAGGGCAAGTACACCGCTGATGTCCATCTTCCCGGCATGCTCTATGCACGTATGGTCGACGCGACAGTTCCGCACGGACGTATTCTCTCGATCGACACTACCGAGGCTGAAAAGCTGCCCGGCGTTCGTGCAGTGCATGTCATCGAGCATGTCTATGGCGTTGCCGAACTCCGCGATCCTAAGCTGGAGACTCCGTCACGGTATCCCGTCGTTCGCTATGCGGGCCAACCGATTGCTGGCGTCGCTGCTGTTTCCCAACAGATTGCGAATGACGCGGCGAAGCTAGTGAAGGTGCAGTACGACACGATGCCATTTGTGGTCGATCGCTCAGACGCTCGCGCTGATGATGCTCCGGTAGTCTTTCCCGGACCGGCCGACGCTGCCGGAAGCGCCGGTGGGGGTGGCGGACCAAAGGGAGTTCCACAAAAGGGCAATGTTCACGGTCCGCAGCGCAAAACTGTTGGCGATACAGAGAAAGGCTTCGCCGAAGCGGACGTGGTTGTCGAAGGCGAATACTTTACCCAGATACAAACTCACTCTGCTCTCGAAACACATGGTTTTGTCGTCGACTGGAAGCCGGAAGAAGTTACGGTCTACGCTTCCACCCAAGGAACATCAAGCGTCCGTAGCGAGTTCGCTGACGTCTTCAAGCTTCCGAAGAGCAAGGTTCGTGTCATCACCGAGTACATGGGTGGCGGCTTCGGTGCTAAGTTCGGTGCCGGTAATGAAGGCATCGTCGCAGCGAACCTATCGCGAAAGGCGAATGCTCCCGTTAAGCTGATGCTTGACCGTCGTCAGGAACACATCGTCTCCAACAGACCAGACTCGCACCAGAAGCTAAAGATCGGCGCAAAGCGTGATGGCACGTTGACCGCGATCCAGCTCACAAGCTACGGCACGGCAGGGGTAGGGACAGGAGCCGGCACCGCTGGTCCCGCGACCAACATGTACAAATGCTCTAATCTTCTGACCGAGGAGTACGACGTTTTTATCAACGCTGGTCCCGGAGCTGCATTTCGTGCACCTGGCCATCCCCAAGGCTGCTTCGCCTTTGAACAAACCATCGACGATCTCGCCGTCAAGCTAAATATGGACCCGCTTGTCCTTCGCGAAAAGATCGACGAAAGCCCAGCTCGCAAGGCCGAGCGACAGGTCATTCTCGAGCGCACCAATTGGCGTAATCGCAAACCCGCCGGCTCTGACGCGGGACCAATCAAGCGCGGCATGGGCATCGCTCAGTCAGTCTGGTACCGATTCGTGAGTATGGACTCCTCATGCGAGGTGCGCGTCTCACGCGATGGCTCTGTTGAATTGATGTCCGCCGTGCAGGATCTCGGGACAGGCACCAAAACCATGCTCGCGATTATTGTTGCCGAGGAGTTTGGCATTCCTCCGTCCAGCGTCGTGATCCGCATTGGTGACACGCGTTTCCCCATCGGACCTGATTCCGGAGGCAGCGTCACGGCTGGCTCGATCACGCCTGCTGTCCGCAATGCGGCTTATCAAGTGAAACAAAAACTCTTCACCGCAGTCGCTCCGCAGTTCGGCACCACTGCGGATAACCTCGTATTGCAAAACGGACGCATGGTCTTCAAGAGCGATGCTTCGCGCTCGTTTACTCTCAAGCAGGTAACAGCGAAGCTGCCGACTGCTGAAATTTCAGCTCAGGCAACACGCGTCCCCGAATACTCCAAGGAACGCCTCACCTATGGGGGTGTTGACTATGTAGAACTTGCCGTCGATACCGAGACCGGACGGGTGCATATCGAGAAGGTCTTTGGCGCGCACGATTGCGGCCGTCCCATCAATCCCACCGGCGTCATTAGCCAGATCAACGGGGGCATTCTGCAAGGAATCTCCTATGCCCTCTTCGAGCAACGGATTATGGACCGCAACGCCGGCTACATGCTGAACGCGAATCTCGAAAACTACAAGATCCTCGGCGCCCGCGAGGTCCCACAGATAGACATCGTTCTCGTCGAGAACTACATTGCACAAAGCTCAACTGACGCCGCAGGCATTGGCGAATCGGCAGGCATCATTACTCTAGCCGCAGCGATCGGCAATGCTTTTTATAACGCCACCGGGGTCCGCATGCGCAAGATTCCCATGACCCCCGCAAACGTTCTCGGCGCGCTTGGGAAAGTGCAAGAGGTGCAGGCATGAATAAGTTCGCATTCGTAGATTGCGTAACAGTGGACGAAGCTCTCAGCCAACTCAGCGATGGCGCCACCATCAAGGCAGGCGGTATAGATCTACTGGATCTGATGAAGGATGACATCGTTGCGCCGCCGAAACTCGTTAATATTCGCAACATTGCTAGTCTTCGCGGTATCAGTGCCAATAAAGATGGTCTGCACCTGGGACCGCTCTCAACTCTGAGCGAGATCGCTGCCCATCCAGAGATCCAGAAAAACTATACGGCGTTAGCCGACGCCGCCGGTCACGCAGCTACTCCACAAGTGCGCAACATGGCAACGCTCGGCGGCAATATCATGCAACGTCCCCGCTGCTGGTACTTCCGCTCAAGCGACTTCGATTGCAAGAAGAAGAGCGGCACCAGCGACGATTGCCACGCACATACCGGCGAGAACCAATACCACGCCATCATGAACAACGGCACCTGCGCGATGGTTCATCCCTCCTCCACCGCCGTGCCGCTCCTTGCAATGAATGCGCAGGTAGAGCTCACGTCCAAGCGAGGCAAGCGCATAGTGGCCATGAGCGAGTTCTATATTCCACCCGAGAAGAGTCTCATCAATGAGACCGTCGTTCAGCCAGGCGAAATCATCACTGCTATATTCGTGCCTGTGCCGGAGCCTGGCACGCGCTCCGCCTATCAGAAATATGGCGAGAAGGAGAGCTTCGATTGGCCACTTGCAGATGCTGGCGTCGTGCTCGTCATGGATGGCACTCATTGCCGAAAAGCATCGATCGTTCTAGGCGTCGCAGCCCCAACACCCATCAGTTCCCCTGCTGCCGAAGCTATACTGACGGGCAAGATGATCGATGAAACGACCGCGCGCGCAGCCGCGAGTGCCGCCATGCAGGGAGCCACACCTCTCTCGCAAAATGGATTCAAGACGCAATTGTTCGAAACCGCCATCTATCGCACCGTGCTGCTCGCAGCCGGGCAGATGCAGCGCGATCCAAGCTCCATAGGTTAAGGAGATTCGATATGACGACAACCCTTGTGCAGCTCCGTTGCGCCTCACTCCGCAGCAAGTCTTCCTATGCAGCCTTTGGCGACTTTGCTGAAGAGCACGCCGAACTGCTGGGAGCAACAACCACCTACTGGTGCCTCAAGACCATGGGCAAAGCTGGTCCAGACGATCACTACGTCCATCGCTCAATCTGCCAGGAAGGGCGATCCTGCTGGGAAAGCTGCGAGGATGGATTGCAAAGTTAGCTGTGCCCGCAACAAGCCCCGGATTGTTCTCGGGGCTATAGAGGTAGTTTGATCATTTGATAATGACAAATGCGCTCGATACGACGGCAGTTGTATTCCACCCAGTTGTGGGTTCAATCTAGATTTGACTTTCCCGCAACTCAAACAGCGTCTAAGCCCTTTCCAGCAATTCTGTTCGATACTTGGGCGCAAGCGCCACGGTTTTTCGCCTAAATTCGACTTGCTGCTTCGCGTCGAGCTCAGGCGGAGGCGTAGTACGGGTGGCGACCGGTACCCCGACCTCCACAAAGAGCTGCTCCTGTCCGGCTGGGGAGCAGATGCAGAGCAGTCGCGCTGGCATTGAGGAAGCGTTATGAAACTGATGTGGTGCGTTGACGGGAATATGCACCGTATCGCCTGCGCGCATGACGGTCTTTTTGCCGCGGAAGATCGCTTCGACTTCGCCTTCGAGCAGAATGAATGTCTCCTCGAAGTCGTGCCGGTGGGGAGGCGGTCCACCGCCCGGCGGAATGTGCATATCGATGACGCTGAAACGGCCGCCGGTGTCGTCACCGGTGACGGTGATCGTGTAGGTGTCACCGACCAGGCCAATGTACGGGAGCGTCTGATCGGTATTGGGCTGAACGAACGTGAGCGTGCGCGTCTGATCGTCGGCAGGAATCGGCGGATATGTCGGTGTCTTTTCGATCATGGTACTTCTCCTTTGGTTAGTTCTCGTCGTTCCATAAATGTAGCCTCTGCTTCTTGCGCATCGTTTCTCCTGAATGAGATCTGCTGAGACCCTGGGATTTCCAGACGACCCCTGAAAGTTTCTACAAGGTGCCGAGTGTAAAGACGATCTTGCCGACAGCGGTTCCCGACGGCCGCTTCGCCCAGATCGCTTCGGGGTTCCAAAGCGTTTCCGAGTGATCGATCAGCGGCACCACACTGCCAGCTGTGACCATGTCGGCGAAGTCGTTGAGGCCCTGCGTCGTAACCTTCGTCTGCACGAAAAATCCCTGGATACCATGCTTCTCACACTCCTGCGGGTCAGGCGGCTGGTTTGCTGTGACGATGATGCCGCCGCGCTTGAGGACGCCATAGGATCGGGCCAAAGTGTCACGGCCGACGAGATCCAGCACCGCATCCACCGGCTCGACGACCTCCTCGAAGTGTTCCTTGCTGTAGTCGATGACGCGGTCGGCACCCAATCGCAGCAGCACTTCCTTCTGCTCTTCTTGTGCGGTGGTGATCACATGGGCCCCAGCTTTGTGGGCGATTTGGATGGCCAATGAACCTACACCACCCGAACCGCCGTGGATGAGCACTGTTTTGCCGGCATCCACCTGCGCGAGTTGCAGGCTTTGAATCGCTGTCTGACCGACGACCCCGACTGCCGCTGCTGCTTCTACTGTGAGAATCGGGGGGCGGATCGCCAAAGCGGCGGCATCGATGGCTACCAGCTCGGCATAGGCACCTCCGGTCATGCTGTATCCGAAGACAGCATCGCCCGGCTGAAACGCCGTCACGCTCTCGCCGACGCTTTCGACAATGCCCGATACATCGCCGCCCGGTGTCCATGGAAACTGGAGCGGGAAGATCTGCCGCATGACTCCTGAAGCGCGACCCGGATCGATGGGATTGAAGCTGGTAGCCTGGTTGCGAACGATCACCTGGCCTGGTCCAGCTATCGGTGGCTGTGTCTCCTCAAGCTGTAGTGCGCCGCCGTACTCGTGAATGCGAAGTGCTTTCATTTGATTTCTCCGTTTTCTCCCCTAAAGGGTTTATGAAAGAGCGGATAGGATTATCTCGCTCGTCTATAGAACAGATGCACTGTTTGGCCGCTTCGAGTCCTATTACTTATGCAATACCACTTTGCGTCAACGCAAGGCTTTCCTCTGTAAACTGAGAGTGAAAAGAGACTGAAGTTTTAGGAATAACTCTTGCCCTGTTGCGAAACCGCACTCCTAACCAACCAGGACATATCATGCGCAATCAGTTCGATCTGAACGATGTTCGGACCTTTGTCGCCGCTGCACAGGCGGGAACACTCAGTACTGCGGCGAAGACATTGCATCAGCCACCTTCGACAATCAGCAGATCTCTGACTCGTCTCGAAAAACATTTGGGCGTGCTACTTGTTCGGAGAGGCCCGAAAGGCTTGGTGCTGACAGACACAGGTAAGGAATACCTCCTGTCCTGCAGACGTGCGTTACGTGCGCTCAGCGATGGCGGGGAGCTGCTGGAGGCACGCCGCTCTAACCCAAGCGGCACTATCAAAATAGCTTGCCCCGTCACCATGGCCCGAGGGATACTTGCGCCCCTACTTAAGGACTTTATCGCTCGCTTTCCGACGCTGAGGATGGAAATTGAGCCCTATTCTTTCGGCTGGGACCAGGAACCCCGCGAAGATGTGGACGTGTTCTTCAAACTGAGAGCACCAAAGGACTCTGTACGGCGAGTCCGCTCCTATCCCGGTACCGCCCGAGGGCTGTTCGCAAGCCCGGCATATGTGAGCGCGGCCGGTAGTCCAGGCGATCCTCACGAACTCTCCGTGCATCGGTGCGCCGGTTCCGGAGTCTGGAAGCTGACACGCGGACGCAAAGAGGTGACGCCAGACATTGCGTTTCATATCGTGACGAGTGATCCTGGCGTCCATCTGACGTTTGCCCTGGACGGCCTCGGCATCACCGTTCTGCCGTTGTACATGGCAAAACATCCGGACAACAGGAATCGCCTGGTTCCGATTCTCCCATTGTGGAAGCCGGAGCCGATCACGTTATGTGCACTTTTCTCCGGCTCATCTCGACTAACACCAAAAGTGCAAGCGCTTTTGGACTTCCTTGCGGAATACATCGGAACGGACAGGGACCCACGACTCAAACAGGACCGTGCGAAGGGTTACTTTACTGACCTGAAGCTTCCACCAACATCGGGCCCTTGAGCATGACAGGTCTTCCGCCCCCCTTGCGAAGCAGATACTCAGGAGCTTGGACTACCCATGTTTTCTGCGGCTTTTGAGTACTTGTGTCTCGGGTGGGAATTTGCTCATGACTGAAAGCGGCCAACTCCAGGTATTACTTTGTGATTAGCAAGTGAAGGAGTCGCGAGAAGCTATTTCTTTCTCGTGACCCTGAGCGTGCGACAGGAATCGGAAGATCTCGGCGTCCAAACGATCCCGCCTGCTACGCGGGCGATTTTGACTGAAACTATGATTTCGTGTCGATTTCCATTGGGGTAGGGGAAATTTATCCAGTACTCCGTTCCCGGATAGAAGATGCCGCTTTCAGTGTGGCAGATTGCGCCGCGAGACTTGTGATCTGGAGGAGGCGCGCAAGAGAGACTCAGTTGCTCGATTGGCACTTTGCCTTTGTTCCTAAACGACAGATTGATGCTGTCTTGATCAGCATTTCCGGTCGTCAATGAGATTGGGCACGGAATCTGGGCGAGTGTCTGCATGACGGTGATAATCATCAATGTCGCCAGGGTTGCAGTCTTCCACATGCGACCGAGCATACATCGGTTCATGAAGTAAAGCGAAAATGCCTTCGCCGGAGATTCAACCGTTGACAAATCGGATCGAACTTACGCTGCATTAGGTCTCAGCTGATTCCGCAATAGGGCCAAGAGTGCCTTCATGGCGGGCGACATCCATTTGTCTTTGTGCCAAACAACCAGTGTCTGCATATTCAGATCCGCGCCAGACCAAGCCAAAGCTGTCAGTCTGCCGGACTCGATCTCAGAAGCTGCAACGATGCCAGGCAAACAGGCGACTCCCATGCCAAGAGCAGCACATTGTTTGATCGTTTCGACGCCTGTGAACTCCATAATGGCCTTTGGAGTGACATTTCTTCGCGCAAGAACTCGCTCTAGCTTCGAACGATACGCACATCCGACATCTGTGAGCAGGAGCGTTTGGTCCTTCAACATCGAAGCATCGCACCGTTTTACGGAAGCCAATGGATGATCCGGCCTAACAAGCAGCTTGAGAGACTCCTGACAAAGTATTTCTACTTCAAGGTGGTTATGCTGGAAGGTCTCATCGATCACTAGACCAAGATCTACCTCTCCCTGTTCCAGTTGAGGAATCAACTCTGTCGTTCCACTGGCTCGAAATGCCAGGTCGACACCAGGATAGATTTGGCGGAAGCTATGGAGTACCGGAGGAAGGCGGTAGGTGAGAACCGATTCCGGGGAGCCTATGACGAAGGGGCCAGTAGGAACATGCTCTCCAATGGTTACCGTCGCAGCCTCTTCAAGTAGATGCAAGATCTTCTCCGCGTAGGGTAGCAGCCGTTGCCCTTGTGGGGTAAGACGGACCTGTTTACCGAGCCGATCAAAGAGTGCCACTCCCAGTTCTCTCTCCATTGACCGGATTTGAACAGTGACATTGGACTGAACACAGTGAGCGCGAGTTGCAGCTCGAGTGAAATTGAGTTCTCTGGCCAAAATGCGAAAGATCTCTAGTTGGCGAAGTTCCATGTTTTCATTGTCTATCACTGAAAATGATGTAGTCCATGAAAAACATTCATTGGACAGATTGTTAAATGCCCGTAAACTACAGACATCAGATCTCAATCTTCGCCAATCTGAAAGCCAGTTTTCCAATTGCCCTGGATTCACAGGGTGATGTAGGAGAAGTGTCTTCAATAGTGGCTTCAAGCGCCTGTCGAGATGTTTCCGGCAACCGATGAAATTGTCAAAAACGTCACGTTTTTCCCAGGAGATTAAGATGAGCTATTTCAGCCAATCCCGGTTCAAGCTTGCAGCATGTATCTTCCTCTTGTTGGAATCTGGGATTGCCGCGGCTCAGTCACCCAGCGGTCAGGTGGAGGGTACGGTGTCCGACACCCAAAAGGCGGTGTTGGCGCAATCATCCGTTTCCCTTTGCGATAGCCAAGGCCATGTGATTCAGAAGACGGTCACGGATGCCTCCGGTCATTATGAGTTTCACTCGATTGGGGCCGGTACTTATATGTTGCGCGTTGCACATGTAGGTTTTCAGGTCGTTGACAGCTCGTCCGTGGTGGTGGTGAATCAGAACCCGACGCATATGGACGTCGCTCTGCAGCCCGAACACCTCAACGAGACAGTGACGGTGAGCGCCTTGGAAGATCCTCTTACGGTCGCGACATCCATAGGCACCCATCTGGGCTTGGATCAATTGCACACACCCGCAGATCTCGCAATCGTCAGCAGCGAAACTCTCTCGACTCGCGGTTATGAGCAGATCGAAGAAGCCGTGCGAAGCATGCCTGGCGCGTCGTCGGGAGGCTCTCCTGCTGATCCATCGCAGTTCGTCGTGCGTGGGTTCGTCGGTAATCAGGTGACGCTTCTGCGCGACGGCGTATATGTAGGACCGGCCAATATGGTCAATCGCTCAGAGAACTCCTTCAACCTGCAGAGTGTGGAACTGTTGCAAGGACCGGGCTCTGTGCTCTACGGTCAGGGTTCGGTAGGTGGAACCATCAATGTGCTGACGAAGAAGCCCGTCTTCGACACTCCGAGTTTCAATGTATACAGCTCCTATGGAAGCTTTAGAACTTACGACCTCGGAATCGGTGCCGGCGGGCAGATCAACAGGCGCCTGGCGTTCCGTAGCGACTTCAGCTATTACGCGAGCGACGGGTATGTCGCGAACTCCAATCCGAATAATCTAAATGGGACAGGTTCGCTGCTCTGGAAGATTCGTGACAACCTCGCCGTGAGGTTGTCCTTGGACGCGATCAGGGACAATTTATCTTCATACTATGGAACACCGTTTGTACCAGGATCATTTGGTACCGATCCGATCAAAGGTGTGCTCCAGACCAGCAATGGCACGGTTCTTGATGCGCGTATGCGGTACAAGAACTACAACGTATCGGATGCCCAGTTGAGCTCCGCTAGCTATCAGCCGACTCTAACCTTTACTTGGCAGCCAACTACGAACATTAGCATTACCGAGCAGGCGTATTACTACCACGCAGGAAGAAGCTGGGAAAATGCAGAGACCTATACGTTTCTCGGGCCTAACAACGGCCAGGTAGATGCAAACGGCAATCTGATCCCTGGAAATGTCATTGCCAGGGACAGATTTCATGTCTTCCACAATCAAAACTTAGCGGGAAACAGTCTGAGTGCAAGTTGGTCTCATAAGCTCTTCGGGCTGACGAACAAGTTGTCGGGTGGCTACGATTTCTACAACATCAACTTTCTGCGCAGCCGTGGTTTCCCAAATGCACAGTATGCGGACTATGTAGATCCGCTCAATCCAGTGCAGGGAGCGTATGGCAACTACGCCGGAGATTTTCCTTCAAAAGTCTCCCCAACAAAGATTACTGACAATGCTGGTTACTTCGAAGATGCTCTGAACGTTACACGCAATCTAGTTCTCGTGACTGGTATTCGGTTTGAGAATTTCTATCTAGACCGTCTCAACTATAGCCAGGGCGGCAGCCTTCAGCCGTCACTGGATTTCAGTGGAAACTATCATCCTGTGAACTATCGCGCGGGCGTTGTCTACAGTCTGACGCCAGGCTTGATTGCCTATGGTCAGTTCGCCACCGCACAAGATCCTCCTGGGGACAACATCTTGACAGTGAACGCGACCACCCCTCCATTCCAGCTCTCCAATTCGAAAGAGGGAGAAGTTGGTGTAAAGACCGTCTTTCCCAAGGGGCTAGGCGAAGCAACCTTGGCGCTTTACGACATCGATCGCAAAAAGATTCTGACGGTCAATCCAATCACGAGCGCCTCTGACAACAATGGCAACCAGACATCCAAGGGCTTCGAGCTTTCAACCATTCTTCACCCGATACGTCTTGTGGATGTGAGCTTTAATACGGCCTATGTCGCCGCGAAATTCGGCACCTATGTCGATCCAAATACAGGATTGAATGACGCCGGAAAAATTCCTGCGGACGTACCAGCGACAACCTCCAACCTCTGGGTAGATGTTCGCAGGCTGGGGAAGGTCCCTCTGGAACTTGGAGGAGGCCTTCGATTCATGGGAGGCCGTTACGGAGACAACGCGAACCAGACGAAGCTCTTCAACTACAGTACCTTCGATCTATACGGGGCGTATCGCATCAAAGAGAGGTTTGCACTGACGGCGCGCATGAAGAATCTGTTTGATAAAGCTTATGCACAGTGGGCCGATGTAAATTATCCTGCCGAGATCGTTCTGGGCGCACCAAGAAGCTTTACAGTCTCCTTTACCGGACGATTCCGATAGCCGGATGTGCATGATTTAGGAGTCGGAGGGACTGTGGATCGGGCCTCCAACCCTCGATGCAGCGTGGCAGACTTGCACTAGTTCAGGATCATGACGGATGAAAAAGACGTGGCTCAAATACGCAATGCTCTGGCACCGCTTCCTCGGGATAGGCATCTGTCTCTTCTTTGGAATATGGTTCGCCAGCGGCGTCGTCATGATGTATGCCCGTATGCCTGAGTTGTCGGAAGCTGATCGCTTAGATCATCTCCCTCAATTGAACCTAAGCAGTCTCCATGTAAGCGCAACGACAGCAGTCGGGTCTGATAACCCTCTGCAGCGGATGACGGTTGGCATGTTGCAGGACCGCCCGGTTTACCGGGTCCTAGACCAAATGGGCCAGTGGTCCGCGATCTTCGCCGACGATGGAAGTCGAGTGCCGAGGCTCAATCCGAAAGCGGCGGTCGATGTGGTCTCCCAGTTTTCCGGCAATGCCCGCGATCAGCTGCATTGGGTTGAGGAGTTGAAGGATGTCGATCAATGGACCGTCTACCCAGCATCCAGGCCCTATTTGCCGTTCGAAGTGATCGCCGGTGACGATGCTCAAGCCACTAGATACTACGTCTCGGCCTCGACTGGAAGTGTCTATCTGACAACAACCAGGCGCGGACGGCTACTCGCATGGTGCGGAGCCATCCCGCATTGGTGGTACATACGGGCCCTACGCGCAAACACGCCGCTCTGGAGAATCGTGATGATTGTCGCGTCCGGAATCGGAGTAATCATGTCCATCGCGGGTATCATCGCAGGCATTCTCCGGTACTCCCCTTCAAAGCGGTATCGGTTTCCTGGACCGAGAAACTCCTCGGTCCCCCATATCGGAATGAAGCGTTGGCACTACATTCTCGGATATAGCTTCGGCTTTGTCACATTTACCTGGATATTTAGCGGTCTGGCTTCCATGAACCCGGGCAATTGGAGTCCAGGTCCCGAAGCATCGCTCTCTGAACGGCAAGCATTCGCTGGCGGGCCCGTGGAAATGAGATATTTCCAGACCGATTTGCCAGCCGCAACGTCATCTCTGATGGGTTGTTTGCACCCCAAAGAGCTGGAGCTGATTCTGTTCGATGACAAACCCTACTACCTCGGACGTCAGGACAGCAAGACAGTCAGGCTTCTATCAGGCACCCGAGATGCGACTAACGTCTGCCTGTCGCAGGTCTCGACAGAGGATGTGTTGGCGGCATCGAGCCATGTAATTGCCGGTAGCCATGTCACCGACACCGCACTCCTGACCAGCTACGACGCCTACTACTATGACCGTCACGATATCAAACCTCTTCCAGTTCTTAGAGTCCGTTTGGACGATGCTCGCAAGACCGTGCTCTACGTGAACCCGCGAACAGGCCTCATCGAGGCGCGCTATACCAATCGAAGTCGTTTGGAGCGTTGGCTCTACAACGGTCTGCATAGTCTGGATTTTCCGTTTCTCTATCACCACCGACCACTGTGGGACATAACAGTGATTGCCCTGAGTATCGGTGGCTTACTGCTGAGCGGAACCGGGATCGTGCTCTCGTTCAAATATCTACGCAAATCAAGCAAGAAGCGCCGCCAACCTGTCCGGGCTACATGACTTGCCCCCGACCACTCCGCTGAATGCCGAGGCACGGCGGCGGAGCCATCACGACCTCTGACCGTTCGATACGGCGAGAATGAAACAAACCAAGGAGAAAGCAAATGGCAGAAGTGAAATCAATAGTCCACTATGGAAGCAATGATTTCTTCATCGGAATCAGCCCAGGTGGACACGCACTGGTCATGGAGACAAACGGTGAGCGCGCTTCAGCCGCCACGCCGATCGAACTTCTGCTGAACGCTGTCGGCGCTTGTATGGCCTCCGACGTTGTAGACATTCTCAGAAAGAAGCGTGAAGTGGTGACAGACTACCGCGTCGAGGTATGCGGGACACGGAGGAAGACCTTCCCTCGCAGCTTCGAGGCGATCAAGTTGCATCACGTTCTCACAGGAGAAAACCTGTCTGAGGTCGCGGTCAAACAGGCGATTGAACTCTCGGATACGAAGTACTGCAGTGTCGCCGCCACTCTTCGCCCGACAGCGACTATCACGGTCACGTTCGAGATACTTCAAGTCCAAAAGCTGATGCAGGAAAGTCACGCCTAGGAACGCGGGCTCTCGCCAACAGATAGCGACCACTAGCTTTACCTTTTTGCTCTCCTCTGCCCCAGTCCATCTAGTCTTCAATTGGGCAAAACACATTACTCGAGGAGATTGCGGCCACACTTCGCCATAATCCGCCTCTGCTCCTGGGTTGGAATAGCTGCTCAATTCAATTGCCTGCTGGGGCCTTGTTTGCCGTCACATGCGTCAGCACAATTGACTCCTGGTCCGTGTTCTCCACCTTCGAATAGAACGCCCGCAGATCGCCATAGTCCTTTACCGGAAACAGCACATCACCCATCAAAAAACTCCGGCGCATCGTCACACTCGTCGGTGTCGACTCTGGCGTCATGTCGTACCTCGCCAGATTCTGCATCGTCACCATTTCCTTCGGCGGCAACGACTCTATCGCAACCGTCGGCGCAAACGTGATCCGCACCGCATCCAGCAGCGTATATGGATACTCGAAGTAAACCGCCATCTCTCGCTTTTCATGTGGAAACTCTGGTCGCGTGTTCGTCTCAAACAGCGCCGCTGGCACTACCAGCCGCTTCCCGGTCGACGACCCAATCGGCCCTTTTACGTCATACGTCACCATCAGCGGCTGCTCATAGTCCGTCAGCCGCTCGATCGAGTTCACCTTCACATCCATGCCACCCGGCAGCAGCCTTTCCCCAGCCGTCTTCAGGTCCCGATTTAAACTCACATCGTCCCCTTTCAGGTCAGCCTGCCTACACCTTAGCGCGGGAGCACCGTAGTACGTCAGCTTCACGATCCCCGTCACCTCGCCATGCTCGTCCATCTTCAGGTCGGCGATTCGATCGATCCTCGATGACTTATACGACTCCGCCGGACTGTTGAATAAAGCTGAACCCCCATCAATCTGCCGAATCCCTCCTGCCAGCGTGTGCTTCCATGCCAGCTGCCCGAAAGGGCAATATCGCGAACCCGGATCGAAGAATCTCTCTTTGCCATCTATTGTTACGATTGCCAGATCGTCATCCAGCTGTCCCATATTCAGGTACACCTGCGCAAACATCCGCTCGTCCCGGTTCGTTACCACGCCGACGTAGGCCTTCATTCCGGCTGCACGCGCCATGGCGACAAACAGTGCCGCCAGTTGGTCGCTGCTCCCGCGCTCCCGTGCCAGAATGTCGTCGGTGTTCTTGATAGCGTGCAACCCATCCGACTTCTCCTCCGAACGACTACGCTCTCGAGTAAAGTCCGTGTTTTCCATCTGCATGATGGCCGCATAAAACTTCTTCAGTTGCTGCTCCTGCGTATCTCCGGCAGCCACCAACTGACGCACCTTCAGGCTCACCCCAGGTCCCGGCCCAATAAACTTGTCAGTTCGCTTGGACCATGTCTTGCCCTTGTTCTTCCAGAACTCCTCCGCGTTCCGGTACGGCGTGTAGTAGAACAACACGCGGTATGTAAAGCTTTTGATCGGAGGCATATACTCCTCGTCCGGAGCTGGCGGAATATCGTTCATATTTAGCTCAAAGATCAGCCGTCCAGAGTTCATGCCTATCGGAGGCATCCTAGTCTGCTTCAGTTCCACACCGGATGGCAGCACGGGCGACCATGCGATCGCGTTCGTCAGCGCACCACCATCCTCGTTGTCGACCAGCGTTTTATCGGTTGGCTTCCACATGTAGTGTGCCTTCCGCGTAAATAACTTCGACTGGATGTACCAGTCGGGTGCCCTGAAGTAGTGGTCGTCCATCCGCAGTTGATAGCGATACTCGAGGATGCTCCCCACCTCGACGTCCGGCAGGCTGAAGACCTTCGTCATGAACTTCACATTCCCAGACTTCTCCACCAGCTTCTGTAATGGTTTGCCGGTAAACAGAATCACTGTTCCATCCGGATGAATCGTCCGCCCATGAATGTCTGAGACGGTCGTACCGCCGCCATCGCTGTCGGTCGCATACGACAGTTCGACAGTGCCATATTCCTTGCCGCGCTCCGTCAGCACCTTCAGCCGCACATAGATGCTGAACATGTGTAGATCGTCCTCTGTCGTCTCCTCGCGATACAGATACACCGCCGGGGCTCCCGGAACCTGAGGCTGCGAGGTCATCGACAACTCCTCCGGCGTTGGCGGAGTCCACTGTGGGGTCGACCCCCATTGCGCATCCGCGCGCAAGCATAGGTTAGAGGCGGAAAAAACCAGCAGTACAACTATCAGCAGACGGGTAGGAATCGTGCAATTCATCTCGTTCAGTCCTTCTTTCAAGGAGGTTCGGCAGCGTCCGACCTATCGCCTCAGCCAAGAGTCTGAACGGCTAAGGTTGTTTCTTCTTCAGCACGGCCCGTACTTGCTCGTCGGCGTCGATCACCTCGGCCAGCTTCCGGACCTCGCCATACTTATCTGCCGGCAGCGTCACCTCCCGGACCGTATACGTCCGCGTGTAGTGCAGCTTGCCGTCTTTCATCTCGCTCGAGCTCTCATACGCAGCGAAGCCCATGTCCACCTTTACCGGTTCCGGCATCTCATCCATTGCATATCCCGCAGGCATCTCGATCTCGTACTCATCCTTCTCCTGCATCGTCTCGTACAGATTGATCGGCACCGTCCGCGGTTTCTTGTCAACGTTAAACCCCTCTGCGCCCAATACCCGCGGTCTCACCATAAGCAGAGGTCCCATCGTCTTGCCGAACCGCTCCACATTCAACGAGTAGCTCAGTGTCATGTCCTTGTTCAGCGCCTGCATATTCTCAGCCTTTACATCCGCAACCTTGAAACTGGTAAAGTCGCGCTCCAGCATATGGTCCACATACTGGAGCTGCTCCTTCGCATCCCCGGAGATAAACATCTCCCGGCGCCTCTCGGACACATCGCCGAAGCGACTTTCCTTCACAGTCCCGCTCAGCGTCCCGTCCGCCTGCAGTTGAAAGCTCGCATTCCTCCGGATCGTATTCAACTCCGGACTCAGCACCGGTAGGGCGATCACCTGACTATCGTTACCCTCCATCAACACGCCGTAGCCACCCTGCAGATTGCTCTCCAGCTGACCAAACGGTGTTTTGTCCCACGTCGGGTCGAAGATCAGGTAGCGTCGTCCCGTCTTCGCCGTCACTACGCTACGCAGCTTCGGCGAGTCATACCCCTTCGGTATCTCTATCGCCGCGATCATATGGTTGCCCACAATCGACGGCGCAGCCGGATCGATTACCCCGCGTCGTGTGTCCACCATCACCAGCGCTGCATGCACCCCCACCGACCCAAGCATGGCCGTCAGCAGCGTCGCTTTGTCCTTGCAGTCGCCATAGCGGTTGTGAAAGATCTCCCCGGCATAGTGCGGCTGGTAACCGCCGATCCCCAGCTCCACTGCAAAGTAGCGAATCTGTTGCTGCACAAACTCACCCACTGCCTCCGTCTTGTCGTAAAAGTCCGTCTTGCCTGCCACCAGTTCGCTGGCTTTTGTCGCAACCTCCGGGGTTGCTGTCAGCTGATTCTGCTTCAGCGTCTCATACCACTGCCCGATGCTCTGCCAGGTGTCCACTGTCGCATTGGGAAGCGTTGCCCCTCCATAGTGGACCGTCATCCGTCCAGCCAGCGACATCAGATTCGGACGCATCGGCACCCGGTCCAGGTCGATTCCCGGTGTATTGTCCATCTCCCACCGGTACCTTTGATGCTCGAGATCGATCGCCTTGCTGCCGGCCTCCTGACTCTTATCCAGGTGCGCCCACGCCGTCCCATAGGTAAACCCCGGCGGCAGCTCCAGTGTGAAGGATTGTTTCAGCCTCGGCACATCGTCCTGGTAGAACCAGGTCGTCTCCGTCAGATACGGCCGCACCTTTCGTTCCACCTCATATGCCACTATGCCGCCAGGATCGGCCCCGGGAGCCTGCGCCACCTTCACCCGATCCTCCAAATACATGCTCGTATCGCCGAAGTACCCGTGGTCTACGATCTCGTTGTCCTTCAGCGCATACTCATGGCCATCTGGCCCGATGCTCCACACATGCAGCGAAATCACCTTCGTGTCCCTGTCATACGGCACCTCGACCAGTGCATCTCGCCGCCCCTGTGGACGCAGGATCTTTACCACTCGTTGACGAGTCTCCGTTGCCTGGCCGTCCGGGCCGACCAGATAGGTGGTCTGATCGAGCAGAACCACTGCATTTGTCTCCGGTGGATAAGCTGGTAGCGTCTGATGCGCCGCAGTCCGCACCCATTCAGGCACATTGTCCTGCTTCGCAGCACGCGCGGGGGTGCAGGAAGCCAGAAGAACGAAGGCAGAGAACAGGGACGTCAAACAGCGACGGCAGCTCGCGCTTTGTGTCCAGCTTGTTTTCATGGGCTCAAGGTCTTATACGTGGAAGAAATGTTCGACGCAAGATAATTCAAATCCGGCACAAGTTACTACGGTGTTTGTAGGACGACACAGCGCGTCTGGATGCGGCAAACTCCAGCGCGCGACGGGTCCAAGCTCATAGAACCTCGCAGACACGAGTGGCGAGCATATTTCTACGCCAAAATCTCCCCCAAACCCCATATGCCGAAGGAGGTCTGTGCCTCCGTGCAAGTTCTACTCGGCCTTGCCCACAGAACGCTCCTTGTATGTCTTCTGGAAGAGGTAGAAGGCCTGCTTCTTCTTGCCCTCCTCCGATAAAAGTCCCTTGCGGTTGAAGCCATCCTGAAGTTTGGGGATGTTGCGGGTTGGGGAGCGGAAGTCCATGAGGACCCAGGGAATGAGGCCGCGCACCTGCGGGATCTTATTGATCATGACGAACTGGTGTTCGTAGACGTTGACCTGCTGCTCCTCGGCCCAGCGTTGATTTATGCCGCCATGTATGCCCTGTTTGGCTTCGGCGCCGAACTCGGAGATGAGGATGGGTTTCTGCGGCAGGGTCCACTTGATGTTATCGGCGTCTTCAGGATGCATGTCGTACCAACCGATGTACTCGTTTTGACCGACGACGTCGAGAGCATTGGCGAGCGGGTCGTCCTGCACCATTTCATTGCCTTTAGCGTGAGGGCCGATGAGAGCGGAGGTGATGGGACGGGTGGGATCGAGCCTACGGGCTTCGTTGGCGAGGTTGGTCAGAAACTCGGTGCGCGTGGGGTTGTTGGGTGTCTCGTTTGAGACGGACCAGAGAATGACCGAGGCTTTATTGCGGTCGCGGCGGATCATCTCGTTAAGCATGTACGTGGCCTTGGCGTAGACCGCTGGCTTGTCGAAGGAAATGTGCTGCCAGAGAGGGATCTCCGACCAGATCATGATGCCGTCGCGGTCGGCGGTGCGCTCCATACGCTCGTCGTGGGGGTAATGGCAGAGGCGGACGAAGTTGGCGTTGAGGTCTTTGAGAAAGACGAAGATATTGTCGACGTCCTGCTGGTTATCGACGCGTCCGGTACGGTAGGGAGCTTCGGCATGCATGTTCCCGCCCTGCAGGAAGATGGCTTTGCCGTTGAGGAGGATGCGGGTTCCGTCGACGCGGATGTCGCGGAAGCCGATGTCGTCCGTGAGCCTGTCCTGACCGGAGGCGAGTTCGACCTTGTAGAGCTTTGGCGTCTCCGGCGACCAGAGATCGAGCTTGCTGGCCTTCAGGTCGAAGGATGCGCGGCCTTCGGCATCTGTCTTGACGGTGGCGCTGACGCCGGCCTCGGGTATACGGAGGGTGACGGGGGTTCCGGCGGTGGCCCCTTCGACGTGGACGTAGCCAGCGAGGGTGTTGGCATTGGTGGTGGAGAAGGTACTTTCGCGCTTGAGGTGGACGTCGTAGTCGTCGATGAACTGCGTGGGAAGAGTAACGAGGGAGACATCGCGGGTGAGGCCGCCGTAGTTGAACCAATCGATACCAACCGAGGGGATGCCATCGACCTCGCGGGTGGAGTCCACCGCGATAACGACGAAGTTGCTGCCGTCCTTCAGGGCGGCGGTGACTTCGCAGTCGTAGGGGGTGAAGCCGCCCTCGTGGTCGCAGATGCGTTTCTGGTTTACCCAGACGAAGGACTTATAGTTCGCAGCGCCGATATGGAGGAAGGTGCGCGTGTTGGGTTTGGGCTGGAAGTCGAAGTCGTGCTCATACCAGACAACCCCTTCAAAGCGGAAGAGCGTAGGGTCCTGGGTATTCCAGTCGCCGGGGACTTTGAGAGTGGGAGCAGTGGCGAAGTCATACTCCTCGTTGTGCGGGCCGCTGTTGATGTTGGGGTGGGTGTTCAGGGCATAGCCGTTGTCGCGGACCTTGCCGTCGGAGGTGTAGAGGCTTTTCGCGGGCGGCTGGTCGACGAGGTAGTGCCAGTCACCATTGAGCGACGTGACGGAGCGGTGGTCGACACCGACGAGGAGGGTCTTAAGTGGTTGCTGCGCAAGTGCCGACAAAGTAACGGCACAGCAGGCGAAGGAAACAAATGCACTGCGGCAGCCTATGCGTCCACCTGCGAAGATCTTCGAGAAACAATCCATACCACTTCACCCTTTGACTGGAACGGAAGAATTTAGAACGAAGAGACAAAAGAGAGAACCAGATGGGTAGCATCAATATGCGGAAGCACCCGAATATAACGCCCTCTCACTTACGCGGCCATCCTATCAGACAGCTCTCTTTCACTTTGCTAAAGTCCGGCTTTGAGCTTTGCCAGACCAGCGCGCGAGACCTCCACATCGTCCTCGGATTTACCTCCGCTGAAGGCCGCGATGACATAGCCCGTTTTGCCCCGCGCGATGACGCCGCCGTTCCAGCCGAACTCGCCGGTCATAGGCGGTCTTATCTTGCTTCCGCTGTCCTTGTGCGTATCGGCCATCTCCGCTGCCTTGGCATAGACAATTCCCAGCAGATTCGAGCCCTTGTCGTTTGCCGTCGGCTCGTCCTTATACCTGCCGACAACGATCATCTTCGAGCTCCAGGCTTGTATCGTCTCTCCCTCAAAGTACGCTACTACCGCGACTCCGCCGATCTTCAGCTCCTCCGCCCGCGTTCGCATCGCCGTGAGCGCAGCATCGGCCACTGCATCAAAGCCACTTTTGGCGACCGTCCCTTTAGTGGAGGCGTGGCCCGTCTGCGCCACCACCATCGAAGGCCACATCAGAATTGCGAGCAGTAGTACCAGAACGTCTCGTTTCATCGCATCTCCGGATCGAAAGAATAGGTGCCACTTACCATCCATCCGATGCTACAGGCTGTCTGCCCGTATAGGGCGAACGGCACGGAGAGTCTGCTTATGACTGTGATGCGCAATGCTGTGATACGTTGGAGGCATTCAATATGTCCGTCCTGGCAGGAAAATTGAGGTTCCATCGTCTTGATCGCAGGGTTGAGCCGCGCGCCGTCCGGCCCGTGGCTGCGGTGTTCCTGACTTGGCTGACGGCTGCCTTGCTTTGCAGTCTGCCCGCCGCTGCGGTTCATGCTCAAGAGGCACAACCAGGCTCAGCTCCGGTGGTACAGCCCGGCGCGCCAGGTGCTCCAAGCAGGAGACTCCCTCCGTCTACAACTCCGCAGGTGCCGCAACGCTCACAGGCTGATATCGAGTTCATGCAGGGTATGATCATGCATCACGGACAGGCGGTAGAAATGACCGCGTTGATCGCATCACACACGGAGAACACCGAGATTCGTGCATTGGGAGCGCGCATCAGCCTTTCGCAGGCCGACGAGATAAAGTTCATGAAGCGATGGCTTCTTGCCCGCGGAGAGTCCGTGTCGATGACGATGCCGGGAATGCCGGATATGGATATGAGCGGCAATCCGATGCACGCTATGCCGGGAATGCTTACGGCAGAGCAAATGGACGCCCTACAGCACGCCAAGGCCGCGGAGTTCGACCGGTTGTTTCTGAAGGGCATGATTCAGCACCATATCGGTGCCTTGGTCATGGTGAAGCAGTTGTTCGATACTCCCGGTGCCGGCCAGGATGCCGAGCTGTTCGACTTTGCAACGGACGCGGACAACACGCAGCGAGCCGAGATCAGAATCATGGAAGACTTATTGAAGGAGAAACGATGAACCGCATGCACGCTCTCGCTTTTCGTTTGGCCGGTGCCGCTTTTGCCGTCACTTTGATGTGTTCCTGTGTAGGTGTCCTGCAAGCGCAGACGCCGGCCGCGCCGGCTGCGAAACCGGCCCCAGCGGAAGAAGACCCATTTGCGCCGCAACCTGCTACGCCGCTACCGCCGGGGATGACAGGGTCGACGACGAATGACCCACGTGTGGGGCTGAAACCCGGGCTCTATGACGCAGGCGAGGCGGCGATGGGGATGGAGCACGTCACTTCTCTGAAGAAGCCCGACGCGTTTCAGCTGCCGTCTACTCAGCCAGATGATCCGGCTGTTCAGAAAGCACTGAGCCAGCTTGGTGTAAGCAACACCGCCAAGATGCCGAAACCCATGCAACTCGTGATTGCGCAGCTCGCCTTCGCGAACTCAGATTTTGCGTTCCAGGGCACGCACCTGTTCCAAGGGAACTTTTATGGCGTGAACTTCTACGACATCTCAAACCCGGCGAAGGTGTCACTGATTACCTCGCTGGTGTGCCCCGGCGGGCAGGGCGATGTCTCGGTGTACGGCAAGTTGTTGTTCATGTCAGTAGAGATGCCAAACGGACGGCTGGACTGCGGAACGCAGGGTTTCCCGCCGCTGCCTCCGCCGGAGCCGGGACATGAAAAAGATCGTCGGCTGCCGGCAGCAAGTCCGGAGCGCTTTCGCGGTGTGAGAATTTTCGATATTTCGGACATCAAGAATCCGAAGCAGGTAGCGGCAGTGCAGACCTGCCGTGGATCACACACCCATACGCTCGTGATCGACCCGAACGACAAGGATAACGTCTACATCTATGTCTCGGGAACGTCGTTTGTGCGGCAAGGAGAGGAGCTTTCAGGCTGTTCTGGAGAGGCTCCGGACAAGGACCCGAATACATCGCTGTTCCGCATCGACGTGATCAAGGTCCCGGTCGCCATGCCGGAGCAGGCTCACATCGTTTCGAGCCCCCGGGTATTTATCGATGCCCGCAGTGGTGCTCTGAACGGCCTAAACAATGGCGGAAGCCACGACAAAGGAGCAGAGAAGCCTAAGGACACCAACCAATGCCATGACATCACTGTATATTCGGCTATTGGTCTCGCAGCCGGCGCATGCTCAGGAAACGGCATTCTGCTCGATATTAAGGACCCCGTGCATCCAAAGCGTGTGGATGCGGTCAACGATCCGAACTACTCGTACTGGCACTCGGCATCGTTTTCGAACGACGGGACTAAGGTAGTGTTCACCGATGAGTGGGGCGGCGGGCTGGGGGCGCGCTGCCGTGCGACAGATCCAAACAAGTGGGGAGCGGACGCGATCTTCAATCTGAAGGACGACAAGCTGTCGCTCGCGAGCTACTACAAAATGCCAGCTGCCCAGACGGATACGGAAAACTGTGTGGCGCACAACGGGTCGCTGATACCGGTTCCTGGTCGAGATATTGAGGTCCAGGCATGGTATCAAGGCGGCATTTCGGTGATGGACTTCACAGACGCTGCGCATCCGTTTGAGATCGCCTACTTCGATCGCGGCCCCATTGATTCCAAGGCAGTGATCCTGGGCGGAGACTGGTCTGCCTATTGGTACAACGGCTACATCTATGGATCGGAGATCGCGCGCGGATTGGATGTGTTCAAGCTGGTGCCAAGCAAATTTCTGACACAGAACGAGATCGACGCGGCCAACCTGGTGCAGTTCAGTGAGTTGAACGTGCAGAACCAGCCGAAGATTACATGGCCTTCTCAACTGATGGTCGCGCGGGCTTACCTGGATCAACTGGGGCGCTCGCAGGCGCTCTCGTCGGAGCGGATCGCAGCTCTCAACAAGGCAATCGGGCGCACGCAGAAATCAAATTTTGGTAAGAAAGATCTGGCAAAGCTGCATGGGATGGCAGCGTCTGTAGAGACGGATGCGGCGGCCGCCAAGGATACGGCCAACGCCAAGCGTCTGCATGCGCTAGCACAGATATTGGAGAGTCCAACTGCCTGATGCTCGTCAGAAGAGTGTCTTGCTCGTTGGCCATTCCTAGCTTCTCACAAGCCGACTTTCTACGAGCAGGCCCTTCGGATCGGAGAGCCTGTTCCCATGAAAAAACCAACGTATCACCCCATCACAGAAGTTCCACTCTGACGATCCAGGGTTGAGATGACGATCGGTATCGACCTTGGCAATGTCTGGAGCCATTACTGTACGCTCAACGACGAAGGATAGGTGGTCGATCGAGGCCGCTTCCGAACAAGCCTCGGGGAAATAGAGAAGTGATTCGCTGGTGTGCCTCCGGCACGGGTGGCGACGGAAGCGCGAATGCACTCCATCTGGATCAGCGAGCAGCTCCAGGAGTTGGCCCGCCAAGTTCCAGGTTATTGTGGTGAACGTACGCATAGAAGAACTTCACTGCGTGCACGCGACTGGGGTCGAGCCGTAGGGCGCGCTGTTCCAGTTCAAGGGATCTGCGGTAAGCGGCGATGACAACAGCAGCGTCCGCAAGACCGGCATCATGGCACATTTCATCGCCCAGCTCCTGGGTAGCGGTAGACGCTTCAAAGATCAAGTCCGGAGTAGCAGTTGTAGTTCCATAAAGACAAACGTTAGTCTTTTGGAATTTTATTGACATAAGAATTCTTATCCTGTTAGTGTTCCCGGCACCAGATGGGAAATGCATAAGCTTGCAGCAAGAGAAGTCTGGAAAATGACTCGACTCTGAGTTCCATCTGCAGCACTTGAATGTTCCCCAGGTTGTTTAGCGATCTTGATTCAACACCTGGAGGAACACTATATGCAGACCAAACACATTCACAAGCAGCAATCGAAGTGCTGGAGCCTGATGCCACTATTCGCAGCGATCCTGGCTGTCGTGCTCTGTGCCAACACATTACCCTCAACCGCAAGCGCCCAGAGCTTTCTTCACACGAGTGGCCGCAATATCGTGGACGCAAATGGAAATACCGTTCAGCTGAAGGGTGTGAACCTTGGTGGATGGTTCATCATGGAAAAGTGGATGTGCCCTCTGGATAGCGGTAGCTTGCCAGACACTTATAGTGTGATCCAGGAGCTCGACAACCGTTTTGGCATTGCTGAAGAGCAGGCTCTAATCAAGACTTACCAACAAAACTGGATCACCACAACCGACTTAGACAATATCAAGAATGGTGGTTATAACGCTGTCCGAGTTCCGGTTTGGTGGGGACAGTTCTATCCAATCAACAATATCTCGAACTCTGGATTCCGTTCGGACGCCTTCGATGTTCTCGACTGGCTGGTCAGCAATGCAGCCTCTCGCGGCCTTTACGTGATTATCGATATGCATGGGGTCGTAGGAGGGCAGAGCACATCGGGCGATACGGGGCAGCAAAACCAGAATCAGTATTGGACGAACAATAATGATCAAGGCAACACGGCCTATATGTGGTGGGAGATCGCAAACCACTATAAAGGCAATGCTACGGTTGCCGGGTACGATCTCATCAACGAGCCGATTGGTGCGCCCAACAGCAATGCTGTTTGGACCGTTTATAACAATCTCTACAATTCCGTCCGGTCTGCAGATCCTTCGCACATGATCTTTATGGAAGGGGCTTATGGCAGTTGGAATTGGAGTATGCTTCCTGACCCATCCACCTATGGATGGACAAATATTGTTTATGAGATGCATGAATACCAATACAACAGCAGCGCCTCTCAAATTGAGTCAGGATCTACCAATCAGGTCAACGATTTCAACAATCACGCATCCTGGAACGTGCCCGGCTACATCGGTGAGTGGAATGATTTCGGGACTGGTTCGAGCACATGGGCCTTTTCACAGAATGCCTATAACAACGCTGGTCTGAGTTGGACGATGTGGGCTTACAAGGCCACAGATGGGTTGATCCCCGATTCATGGGGATGGTATGACCCGACCTACTGGCCTACAACCCCGAACATTTCCACCGATTCTTCGACGACCATCTCCAACGATTGGCAACAGTGGAAAACGACGACGTCTTTCGGTGTGAACTCGACTATTCACATGTAAGCGTGGCGACCGCCACGTAACATACGCGATCTTGTTTCCTAACCCACGTATAGGAGAAATTTCTTATGTTTGTTCTACCTCCCCAATTCAATATGAAATTACGCACGAGATACACGCTGAGATTGGGCCTTCTGTTGGCCCTATTTCCTTTCATCATCGCTTCCTCAGCCATCGCCCAAACGGTATACGAAGCTAATGCGAGTGCCAACGCTATCAAGGGCACAGCTGTGGCCGAGAGCTGTGCCGGATGCCTCAACGGCGAGCGAGTCGGCTATATAGGAAATGGCAACGCCAACTATCTCCGAATCAAGAGCATCAGCGTTCCCACCACCGGGACCTACACGGTTACTCTGTACTACGAGGTAGGCAGCGATGGTGGGTCTCGCTCCGTCACCCTTCAAATCAATGATGGGGCGGGCCCAACCCTAAGCAACCTGACGGGCAGCAGTTGGACATCTCCAGCGGCACCGGTCACCTTCCAGGCAAATTTCACGGCGGGCAGCGGCAACTCCGTGGGATTCTTCAATGCGACTGCCGCGGCTCCCGATGTTGACCACATCGTGGTAAGCAGTGGTAGTGGCGGCAGTACCACCAAGATAGTTGCGCCATATGTAGATATGGGAATGGGCTCTCCCTATAACAACGTTCCATCTATGACCGCGAGTGCAGGGCTCAAGTATGCGACACTCGCGTTCATTATTGCGAACGGCTCCAGTTGTCAGGCTGCATGGGACGACTACACACCTATCACCTCGGAAAATACCTACGCCGGCTATATCCAGAGCCTAAAAAATGCTGGTGGCGACGGTATCATCTCTTTCGGGGGTCAGGGTGGTGATGAGCTCGCGGATGTCTGCACAACCACCAGCAGCCTACAAGCTCAATATCAAGCTGTAATCAGCAAGTACAACATCACCCGACTCGACTTCGATATCGAGTATGACAGCGGAAATGCTATCAACAATACCGGCGCTATCGATAGACGCAACCAGGTGCTTGCCGCATTACAGCAAGCGAATCCTAACCTAATCGTTAGTTACACACTCCCTGTAGATCCATCAGGGCTTGAATCCAATGCTCTCTATGTTTTGACGAGTGCGCAGAACTACGGCGTCAATGTCTCAACCGTCAACATCATGACCATGGATTATGGCACAACGAATGACGAAGCAGATAACGCCGTCAGCTCTTCTAATGCCACAATCTCGCAACTGCAGCAGATCGGGATGAATGCCAAACTTGGCATCACGCCAATGATCGGCGAAAACGATACACAGCCCGAAGTTTTCACGCTGAACGATGCGCAGACTGTTGTCAATTACGCAAATGGCAACAGTAACGTAGGTTTGCTTTCCTTCTGGGCTCTGGCGCGCGATCAGTCATGCGCGGGGCAGGGAGTACAAAGCACATGCAGTGGTCTGTCACAAAATGCATATCAGTTTTCGAACATCTTTGAGCAGTTCTAAACTCACAGATTCCAGCGACTGGGTGAAGGCTACTGCCTTCACCCGATCCTATTTGAAGTGATGCACGAGATTCGCTTCTGACAAGCCGACTTCAGGGGACTAATCGTTCGATTAGAGACTACGAAGGGCTGTCATAAAGTTTTCGATCTTGCGGGTCGACGAGGCTTTGCCGGATTTAAGGTTGCGCTCAATGCATAATCCGGAGAAGAAGGACAGCACCATCTCCGCAATTGCAGAAGGAGCCATCTTAGGCTTTTCCACCTCAATGTTCATGGCGAGAAGGCGCTGCAAGAGCGCCCGATTCTCCGTCACGACCCCATAAGCCTCATCCGGAAGGATAGCGAACTCCCGCATAGAGTTGACGGAAAAGCACCCTTGTTGTTCCCCTTTGTTGAGCGGACCATTCTTGAGAAAAGTCTTGATGTTGTTCCAGCCAAGAGGTTTCTTGATGAGAAGCCCCCTCTTCCCCTGGCTCTCAAGATAATGCCGAAGGCACGCAACAAAAAGATCTTCCTTGTCTCGGAACTCCGTATACAGCCCTGACTTGTTCACGCCTGTGGCTCGTTCCAGATCCTGAAGACTCGTGTCCGAGAATCCGTGGGTCCAGAAGACACGCATCGCCTTCTCCAGCACTTCCTCTCGGCTAAAGTTCTTCGGGCGCCCCATACACGTATTATCCGATAAAAAACTAAACAGTTCAATATATCTTGCATCCTCGTCAGACCTTCATCATCGTATAGAACTGAACGGTTCAGAACTGTTTGACAGGGTTGAGCAGGATGGCAGCCAGTTGAATCAATGGCGTAGTGAATTGTTCACAGAAAACCAAAGGAGATCTATGTCTAAGTTAGTCAACAAAGTGGCACTCGTAACCGGCGGTTCCCGGGGCATTGGCGCTGCGATCGCGAGGCGTCTGGCCGCGGATGGAGCGAGCGTGGCTATCACTTACGCGAAGGACGCCAGCGCAGCTTCCGCCGTAGTCAAAGCAATTGAACTCGGTGGAGGAAAGGCTGTCGCAATCCAAGCGGACGCTGCCGACACCGAAGCAGTCAAAGGTGCGGTCGAAAAGGCCGTCGCGACCTTCGGCCGGCTGGATGTGCTTGTGAACAATGCTGGCACGGCCATTCCGAAAACGTTCGAGGAGACCACGCTGGAAGAGATGGATCGCGTGATCGACATCAACATCCGCGGCGTGTTCGCCACTACGCAGGCGGCGCTAAAGCACATGAAGGATGGTGGTCGCATCATCATGATCGGTTCGGCGGTAGGTGAGCGCGCCGTTGCGCCCGGGCTTGTGCCTTACGCGGCCACGAAGGGAGCCGTCAAGATGTTCACCCAGGCGCTGTCCAGAGAGGTCGGGAGCCGGGGTATCACGGTCAACAACGTCCAGCCGGGTCCGATCGATACGGATTTGAATCCTGCCTCGGGTGATTGGGCGGTACCGCAGAAGGCCGCTACAGCGCTTAACCGCTATGGGCTCGTTGAGGAGATCGCCGCGATGGTGGCGTTTGTCGCCGGTCCGGAGTCCTCGTACATCACCGGGGCGAATCTGACCGTGGATGGCGGAATGAATGCCTGAACTGACGCACATACTCCGTCCATGGGCTTGAAGAAAGAGGCATCGATGCAGACCTGGTTGAGAGCCGACAACCTAACGGAGTCGGCTCTCCTTCGACTCCAGATGCCGCGCTCGTCTTATTCGCTAATTGACAGGCAAGGGAGAGGATTATGACTACACTTCGAAACAAAACTGCGCTTGTGACGGGCGCCTCAAGAGGAATCGGCCGCGCGACAGCACTGGCGCTTGCTGAGGCTGGGGCACACGTCCTGGTTCACTATGGCCGCTCCGCCCAGGAAGCGGCATCTACCGTCTCTGCGATTCAAAAGAAAGGCGGGCGCGCAGATGCAATTTCAGCGGATCTAGGAACTCCGGACGGCGCTGCGTTGCTGGCCAAACAGGTGCGTACCATCGTTGGTGACCGATTGGATGTGCTTGTGCTCAACGCCGGAATCAGTAAGTCGGCACGCATCGCGGATCACACGATAGAGGATTTTGACAACCTCTTTGCGACCAACGTTCGAGGCCCGTTCTTCCTGGTGCAGCAACTCCTGCCCGTTCTAGGTGAGGGCTCAAGTATTGTTGCTATCTCTTCCGCTGTAGCCCGAACGGTGGTGGGCAAGCCTGGATTGGAAAACCCTTCAGTTCTTGCCTACGCTTCTACGAAAGGGGCACTTGAGACTCTGGTCAAGAACTGGGCTGCCATTCTAGGGCCTAGCGGCATACGCGTGAATGCTGTCGCTCCAGGAGTAATCGACACGGATATGTCGAGCTTCACGAAGACAGAAGCGGGACGCGAGGTCGCGCTGGGAATGCAGGCATTGAAGCGAATCGGCAAACCCGAGGATGTTGCCGACGTAGTCGTTTTTGTGGCGTCTGATGCGGCGCGATGGATCACGGGTGCCAGCATTCCGGTCGACGGTGGTTCGAAGCTTTAGCTGACAATGTGAGGAGCGCAATGAATATCAAGTCGAGTAAAGGCAAGGAGGTCAGAATTCCTGGGCCTGACCATCCCATCACGATTTCTCAAGCTGAGGGCGGGGTGCGTGTAACAGTCGCTGGAAGGATTGTTGCTGAATCGACTCGAGCACTCCGGCTGGAGGAGGAGGGATACCCACCCGTCTACTACCTGCCGCGCAACGATGCAGACATGTCGTTGCTCGTTCGGACCAAGCATTACACCTATTGTCCCTACAAGGGCGACTGTAAGTACTACAGCATTCCCATCGGCGGAACGAAATCGGAATATGCCGTTTGGACGTACGAAAAGCCGTATGAGTCAGTCGCTGACATCAAAGAGTACCTGGCATTTTATCCCTCACGGGTCGATGCAATTGAAGTGGTGTCCTAAGCATGTTCAGTCCATCTATCAGGCGAGCAACTAAGAGCAAGTGCGAGTGAGGAGCACTACATCCCATGACCGAAACTAAGAAGCTTCAGGGAAAAGTAGCAATAATTACCGGTGGCACAACCGGGATAGGCTTGGCTGCAGCAAAGCTCTTCGTAAAAGAGGGTGCCTACATCTTCATCACGGGCCGCCGTCAGAAAGAGCTCGACGCGGCCGTAAAGGCGATCGGCAGCAACGTCACTGGCGTTCAGGGAGACGCTTCCAAATTGGCCGACCTCGATCGTCTTTATGAAGCCGTCAAAGCAAAAGGGAAACTTGACATCGTCTTCGCCAATGCCGGCATTGCAGAATTTTCTCCTCTCGACAAAATCACTGAGGAGCATTTCGACAAACTGTTCGACATCAACGTCAAGGGAACGCTGTTCACCGTGCAGAAAGCCTTGCCGCTGCTGAAGGATGGTGGCTCGATCATCCTCACGGGCTCCGTTGCAGGGGTCAAAGGTACTCTGGCCTTCGGTGTCTACGGCGCGACGAAGGCCGCCCTCCGTTCCTTCGTGCGAACCTGGACCTCGGATCTCAAAGATCGTCATATTCGCTCAAATGTTGTTAGCCCCGGTCCGACCGACACCCCGGCTATCGACGGACAACCTGCGGACGCTATTGCGCGGATTGTGTCCACCATCCCAATGGGACGCATGGGGGAACCCGATGAAATTGCCAAGGCGGCGTTGTTTCTAGCTTCGGATGATTCCAGTTTCGTCACAGGTATCGAACTATTCGTTGATGGCGGCAGAGGGCAAATCTGATCGAGAGCCGCTGTGTTGCCTTGCTACTTGAGTGAGCTTCATGAACCGCTCATAACAAAACGTCCAACGTCGATTTGTAAGAGAGGAAAAACAATGAGCGATTTAAATGCGGAGAGAAATAAGGCGATCGTACTGGAAGCATTCGACACCCTGTTCAACAAACGCGACTACCAGACGGCGGAGCGGTTCTGGTCTCCCAACTACATTCAACACAGCGCACACATCGAGCCTGGACGAGACGGGCTCTTCAACCTCATCAAGGCGGCGCCCCCGTCGCTCAAGTATGAGCCTGGACTGATTCTTGCAGAAGACGACTACGTCATCGTTCATGGCCGGTTCTCCGACATCGGACTGCCGGTGAACTGGATCGCAGCGGACGTCGTTCGCTTGAAGGATGGAATTCTCGTCGAACACTGGGATGTCATTCAGGACGAGGCTACAAAGCAACAGTCCAAGAGCGGTAATCCGATGTTCGGCGACTCATTCCCGGAGTAAACAGGAGCGGAATGTCTTCAATAGTCTTTTCTTTGCACATCCAGGTTTTCTATGGATGTCCTGCTCAAGCTTGCGGTCAAAGCTCATGGCGGACTCGAATGCTCAGGGAGATCGCGGCGCAAAGAACCGACGCCCCACGCCAAGTTGCACCGAACCCACCGCGTGAGCGCTGCGCTCTTCTCTTCTCATCTTAAACAATTATTGACCGTGCGAGAGATTTCTATGCCAGTTCCTATAGCCCGGTGAGGTCGGGAGCGGAGGACTCTACGCGGCTGAAGTGAGGGCAGGAGACATCCTCCCCAATGCGTTGCTCACCTTAGTGATGTGCTGTTCCATCATTAGCTTTTATGGACGACCTCGAACGAATACCCGTCAGGGTCGAATACATCAGCGGCATAGTATCCCGGATAGTATTCCAGTCGCGCGCGGGGTGAGATATTGTCTCTGGCTCCAGCGGAGATTGCGGCCTTGTAGAATTCATCGACCTTATCCTCATCTTCGGCCATAAAGCCCCAGTGAATGGCTGCTGGATCAGGTTTCCCCTGCTTGATCCAGAAGAATGCCCTTTTGCCATCACCAAATCCCCATAGATCGGGATGACCGTCTTCGCCTTTGTACGGCATGAAGAATTTGATGTTAAGCGGCTTCAGCGCCGCCTCATAGAAGGCTAGCGAACGTTCGACATCGCTGACAGTCAGAATAATGTGGTCGAGTATAGTTCTCCCTCTCAAATCACGAGTGCTTCAAAACGGCCTTGAAGACGGCAGGCTTGATCGAAATTGCTCGCAAAGACAGGTTCGCGAGTCTCATCCTCCAACGCGATGTACTCCAAGCTTACGTCGATCGCCTCTCGACGATTTGACCACCTTCACCTTTTACTCTCTTGAGTGCTCTGAGGCGGGATTCTTCAGAAGGTCTCCCACCGTGTTCAAGATTTCACGTGAAAGCGCCTCATCCGATATGGCGCGGGCCAGCGACATAGCTCCGACAAGCGCACTGAAAGTCAAGATCGCCCTTGACCTCGCAATACGCTTGTCCTTGCCTGGCAGCAACCCGACAATCAACGCAAGGTCGTTCCTGACTTGTTCGGAGGTAAGCGTGCGGGTCCGCTTATCGCTGCGCGCGATCTCCGGTGCCAGCGCGCTGAAGGCACAGCCCATACCCGGATTCTTGCGGTGCACATCGCTCAGATAGTCGTCGATCAGCTCTGCGTAGGATACCGGTGGACCGCCAGACGCGGCGGCGTCCACTCGACGCTGCCAATCGCCAAATGCAGAGCTAACCGCTTCGGCGACCAACTCGTCACGCGAATCGAAGTGCTTGTAGAAGCCGCCCACTGTCAGGCCAGCTTCCTTCATCAGCTCCGCTATCCCAAACCCCGCGAGGCCTTTTTCGCGGAATCTCTTTGAGGCAATGGCAACGATGCGCTTATGAGTTCTCGCCTTTTGGGCCTTGGAATAGCCCATGTGACTCTCCTCCGAAATAATCTGCAACCAAATCAGGATTACGAATCTAATCCTATATCTGGATTATAACAATAATCTAGATGACTTATTTAGCGAAGGCCAGAGACTGAACCAATTCGCGACCCGCTGCTGGTCTCGATCGACCTTAACAATTTCCGGCTTGCGGCCTAGCGGCGCAGGGCCAGGAGTGACACGAGAAAAGGGAGAACAAATATGCGTGCAATGAGAGCGGAACAATTTAGTGGTTATGAAGCGTTGAAGCTCGTAGAGCTCCCAAAACCAACGGTGTCGGACGGAAGAGTATTGGTGCGAATCACTGCGGCCGGCGTCACGCCGCTCGACTATACGATTCTCTCCGGCAAATTTCACACCACGAAGGTGCCGCTAGTCCTGGGCAACGAAGGAGCGGGCGTGGTGGAGGAGGGAGGCGGAACGGATTTTCCCGTCGGCTCACGCGTGATGTTCTGGGGCGCCTATGGCGCTTTTGAAGACGGAGCCTACAGCGAGTGGATTGCTGTACGGAAGGAAGACCTCTGCCTGATACCTGACGGTGTCGATGACGTGAGCGCAGCAGGCATTCCGGTCGCGTATCTCACGGCGCAAGTGGCTCTTGCCCTGGCTGGTTTTCGTCCAGGCAATACCGTTCTGGCACCAGCAATTGGGGGATCGGTCGGCAACGCGGTGACGCAATTGGCACGCGCTCTGGGTGCAAAACACGCCATCTCGAGCACGACCAACCATGCGAAAGCCGAGCAGGCGAAGGCGCTCGGATTCGATAAAGTCATCGATACTTCCTTGGAGAAGTTAGGTGACGGCGTGAGTCGCATCACAGGCGGTTACGGTGCAGACATTGTCATCGATGGGATCGGTGGTGAAGTCTTGACCGAAGCGCTCGGAGCGCTTGCGCTGGGAGGAAGCCTCATAACACTGGGGTATTCCGCAAGTCGCGAGACAACCATTGACGTGACAAATCTCATCGTGCCACAGACCAGCATCCGGGGCTTCAACATGTTCTCTCAGCCGCAGGCGGTCATTGCTGACGCGTGGAACTCTACTGTCTCTCTGCTTCAATCTGGTGCGATCAAACCGATCGTGGCGAAGACGTTCCCGCTGGCCGAAGCGGCTGATGCTCTGCGTTATCTCGTTGAAGGCCGCCCTTTCGGGAGGGTAGTTCTTACAGTCTGACGACAATTGATAGGGGGGAAACATAACAGGTATCCCGCTCTGCAATTAGCGAACACAAGTTGTCAAATCAACCCAACTACGCTCGAACGAGCTTACTCAGAGAGAGGAATCAATGACAACAATAAAGGCGATTCGGCTGGCTTCGCTGGTCACGGCAATCAATGTCCTGGTCGCGAGCGGCTTTTCCATCGTCGGGATCATCCGTCCGCAATACCTGATCCCTGTCGAATCCGTTCCAACGCAGGCGTCGTTGATATTGGCGATGTACGCGGCGGCGCGCACCATTCCTCTGGCTTTGTTCGCATTGGCGGCGATCTACAAGCAGGCGACGCCTGCGTTGCTGATCCTGGGTGCGCTCGCTGGCACCATGCAATTGCTGGATGCGGGAATCGGTCTGTTTGAGCATGATCTTGGGAAATGCGCTGGGCCGCTCTTTATCGCCGTCCTCCAATTCTTCGCGGTGTATCTGCTTCACAGATCCCTGCGGATCACGCCGCAAACCAAGCGCGGATAAACGCACGCTACGGCCCGGCGCTTCCAAGTTCGCCCCAGTTGCGCGGTGAAGCTCATGCTGCGCATCACTCGGCCATGATCAGCCGCCCAGGCGAGTGGAGCGTGCGCCGGTGGTTGTAGTGCTCGATGAACGCCTCGATCTGGCGTTCGAGGTCGCCGGGTAGGAAGTAGTTCTCCAGCAGCACCCGACGCAACTGCCAACCGAGCGATCCGCGCTCTACCTGCGCTCGCTATTTGGGGCACGGAGGATCACACACTCCAAGCTACACAATTCCTGCCACTCTTTACGGCGCTTTCCCCCAAGGCTCCGGTCTATCGGCTTGAGGGCGTGGGGCACTATTGTCTTGAGGATGCACCTGACAACATTGCGGCGATTGTTACACAGTTCATCCGATGAATATAACCAATGAGTCGTAATTGAGATGCCCCATGAAAAAGACTCCTATGCGTTGCGTCCCTACAAAAATTGACACTTGTCCGAAATGACGGCTTTTCGTCCACATGAATAACTTCCTATTTGCCCATAACCCAAGAGTCAGACAATCCTTCCCCTAAGCCGATTTCGCAATATCGATCGCGCGACATATTGAGGCCACAATCGTCTGAAGGACTGTATCTCCCTACCTGGAGCTCGTTATTCGCGCCTTTGTACTCTCCCTTGCTTTCTGCTCCGCGACTCTCTTGTCTGCTCAGAACCTGTCCGCCATACCGCCGCAAACCCCTCGGCCTGCCCTCTCCTCGCATCCGGAGTGGCCAAAAGCAAACCCGGCCGATGTCGCCACAATCGAAGACACAGTTCGAGCGTTCTATAGCGCCATCTCAACGCCGGCCGGAGGAAAGCTTGACCGCAACCGCCTGCGCTCCCTGTTTGTACCGGACGGGCGCATCGTGGTCAGTCGAGAGCCGCGTTCTTCCCGTGCGGCCGATGTCACCTTTCTATCGCCGGACGAGTATGCGAATCTCTCAGATGCACATACGGTGACGGCGGGCTTCTTTGACCGGAACCATGCCAACCAGGTCGAAAAGTTCGGCGTCATGGCGCATGTGTATTCCATGTATGAATCACGGTCTCATCCCGAAGACACAAAGCCGATGGCCCGCGGCATCAAGTCGCTCGAATTGCTGAACAGCGCAAACCGCTGGTACATCATCCAGGTTTACTGGGATTCAGAGCGCCCGGACAACCCCATTCCAGATCGCTATCTGCACGACAACCTGAGGTAGGCTGAGCCGGTTTCAGCGTATCGCCGCCGACCCTATTCAACTGATGACAGCACCAGGTTGTGATCGAATGCAAAACGACGATCGTAACAAGTCATTCATTGAACCCTGAACAGGAGCCTTGTGGCGTTCCGGGTGGATTGTCGGCGATATGGGAGTAATCCGGCCTAAGCGCAGTTGACGGTGAATCTCCAGTTCACTCATTGACAATGAGAGCATTCCACTTGTCTGTATCGTCGCCTCCTCGGACAAATGGCTCCTCGCTGTGGCCTGCCCGATCATTTGTACCAGTGAAGATGAGACGTGTCGTCAGAACAGTTACGACGGTTTGAATTGTTACCTCTCGTGAAAGCAGAGTTATCACCGAATTTGGTCGCGATATCTGAAATTCTGATACGCATACATCGCCAAAATCAGCGCTGACCTTTTTTGCGGCCGCAGCCATATGACTTGTCTATGTTATTGAATATAAATAGCTTAGTGCAGGCTTAAAAAGCCTCCACCGAGGGAGGTTTCGAACTTATTCGCTTGTAAATTATTGATTCTAAATGGTGGCCAGAGACGGATTTGGTCAGTGCTACACACTCCGTTCCGAGTCCCGACAACCGGAATCGTGCTGAATCCTCGTCTTGATACTCCGGCTGAGCTGACCACAAATCATTGATGAAATGAGACTTGTTCCTTGGCAAAGGCGTATCGTTTGCCGGGGACCGGTGAGGGTAGATCTTAGCGTCAGTGGTGGCCTTCTCCGAAGTGATGGTGCCCTCTCGTGGGGGGCAAGCTAAAGCATAGTGACGACCATGAAGTTGAGAGCTGTCGCGTATCCGAACAGCTAGCTGCACCGGCTCTGGTACAAATAGCAAGAACTCCACTGCGTAAGGAAACGGGGAAGAGGTCGGAGTTGCGAGTTTCGCGTCATTTCTACACATCGAGGGTTAGAATTCGCCAAGCTAAATCGTACTAAAAAGCTATTTGCATCAGAGCTAACCGAACAGCAATAGAACAGATCTTGCAAGGTCCGTTCGGTCTCAAACTTACCTGTGACGTTTGAGCTCCTTTTCAACCCCTTTACTCCACTCAACGAGTGCATGGCTCACCGCCTCGCCATGTCGCAAGGTCGCCAGCCAATACATCTTCTCCATCTCACTGGCCTCCTGCGCCACAATATATCTCTCAATCTCGGCGAACTTCGCCAACGATTCCTCGTGATGCTCCCGATGAGCTTTGACCAGCCCAAGCATGTCCTTCACAGAACTTTGCGCGCCAAAAAACAGCTTCAAAAGAAACTCACTATCCTCCACTCGAGGAGTCACCGGCTGTCGCAACCACTCCTGCAACATATGCCGCCCGCTCGCCGTCACCCCATACAGCAGCCGTTTCCGCCCACCCGTAGCCATTGCCTCCTTCTCCTCGCGAATCGCCCCCTCCGCCAGTAGCTGCTTCAGCACCGGGTAGATATTCCCGTAGCTCTCGCTCCAGAAGTTCGATGTACTCACGGCGATCGTCTTCTTAATGTCGTACCCCGACTTGCATCCAAGGCTCAACATCCCCAGCACCGCGAACCGGCTCGCCTTCTCCCGCGTCTGCCGCGAAGATCGCGCAACGGAGTTTGCAATTTGAGGCCTTGAACTGGACTTCGCTTGAGAAACACTCTTCTTTTTCATTTGCAATCATTATATCGACCTGTTATATATCTATTCGATATATCAAATAGATATATAATCCATCGACCGAAGAAGGCACACCATGCGTCGCACGATCCTCGACTCTCCCCTCCCCCACCTCAGCCGCCGCTCGTTTCTCGCAAGCCTCTCCGCCCTCACCGCCGCTGGCCTTATCGAGCCCCAACTCGTCGCTTCCGTCCTCGCTGGCAAACGTGACCTCGGCCACCTCGCCGTCCAGCAACCCAGCGCTGAAGGCACCTGGTCTTCGCTCAAGGTCGAAGGCAGCATTCCCAAAGACCTCAACGGCTCTCTCTACCGCGTAGCTCCCGGCCAGAAGAACATCTACGGGGTACAGCTCAAGCACCTCTTCGACGGAGATGCCTTCCTCACTCGTTACCGCCTCTACGACGGCAAAGCCTCCGTCACCGCCCGCTACATCGACACCCCGGAGCGCGTCGAAGAGGCCGCCGCCCATGCCATGCTCTACAACCAATTCGGCACCCTCGCGCCTAACCCCATCAAAGGCGGCAAAAACCAACCCAGCATCAACGTCATCCGCTGGGACGGGCGTCTCCTCGCCCTCTCCGAAGGCGGCCACCCCAGCGCCGTCGATCCCGAGACCCTCGCCTTCCAGCAGTACTGGGACTTCCATGGCACCCTCCCCAAAGACGTCACCTTCACCGCCCACCCCAAGATCGATCCCGCCACTGGCGTAGGCTACGCCTTCGGAATACACCAGGGCCGCGACCTCGCCCTCACCGTCTACCGCATGGAACTCGACGGCCGCCTCACCCAGATCGCCGCACTGCCCCAGCCCGGATTCTTTATGGTCCACGACATGCTCCTCGGCACCGAGCACCTCGTCTTCGTTGTCCCTCCGGTGCACTATGATCTGCCTTCCCTGCTCTCCGGCCGCGTCACGCCTGCTGACGCTCTCCGCTACGCAGCCACCGAACCCACCCGCCTCATCGTCCTGCGCAAAGACGGCACCGCGCCCCCTATCACCATCGAGCAGCCCGCTGGCATGGTCTTCCACCACGGCAACCTCGTCGAATCCGGAGACACCATCACGATCGATAGCCTCCTCAGCTCCGACGACTCCATCCTCCGCTACATCGCCGCCTGGTCCACCAACAACCCGCCCCGCCCGCAGCCCAATCACCTCACTCGCATCACGCTGGACCTTAAGTCCAGCCAAGTCATCAACCGCACCGTCCTTGCCGAAGCCCAGGAGTTCCCCCGTTTCGACACCCGCCTCAGCGGACAGGCCGCGCGCCACCTCTACACCCTAGAAAGTCGCGATGACTTCTCCCTCCAGGCAATCGTCCGGCACGACTTCGCCACCAACACCACCCATCGCATCGACGCTGGCAAAGCCGACGCCTTCGAAGAGGCCGTTTTCGTTCCCAAACACGGCAAAACAGGCGAAGACCAGGGCTGGCTCCTCCACCAGGGCTACAACGCCATCCGCAACGAGAACTACCTCGACATCCGTGACGCCGCAACCCTCGACCGCGCCGCCCGTATCTGGACCGGCCAGCACTTCCCCATCGGCTTTCATGGCAACTTCTACTACCAGCTATAGGCCCGTTCTAGGTTGAGATAATTTTGCAATGTCCGAGACTTCAGTTAGGTCGAGAACCTCGATCTCTTCACGATCAAGCAGTCGAACGCTTCTGCTTCTCCCTAAGAGGTGCCGCCGAGCAAGCTCGGTAGCACCTCGCTTTTGATCACAGCTCCGCGCGGCATCATTACGTACAGGCTTCGAAGTTATGCTGCAGCGAAACGGTACATCCTACCCGACGTAGAACACCGGGAGCGCCGCCATCTGAACAATTGATGAGAGAACTCGCATCAGCATACGCGCGCTCGGGAAAAGCGGATGAAACGCTTCCAGAATCCGGGGCGGGTACGAGGCTTTCTTTCCACCTTTGAGTCCATCAATGCGATCTTGCGCCTAGGCTTCCCTTTGCTCTCTAACGCCTGCCATAGGCATCGGCTCATAAGGAACCCTCTTCGAGAGTGTAGGTTACATCGGATAATTCAGTGGACGATGCTAGTTATCGAGATCAATCTGGCCACGAATGAATATGAATACGAGGTTGTCCGCTACGCTCTTCCCCAGACGTAAACTCTCCAAGATGGATTGGTAGGTCTCGATGGTCGGCGATTGGAAAGTTGAGTAATACCGAGATGCCTTTGTGTCACATTTGCGAGAATCCGGTCTTACGGCACAAGGGAGTTCCAAATAAGCCTCAGCCTTGTCGCGGCTGAAGTCGCGGGTTCGAGCCCATCGTCCCCGCCATTCCAAAAGACTCACTCGGAGTTATCGGAAACCAACTGGGGCGCAAAAGAGCCACAAGTATGTGTCCCTTTTACACCCCAAGGTCGCGAAGGAATCTAGATCGGTCTTAGTTTCGCTAGGCCGGACTATTGTGCGTCCTTAACACAGCGGAATCCCAGGGTTCCGGAACGGTCGTAACTCGGCCCCATGAGAAGCAGTTTGCCATGTTGTTCGTTTTTGTAGGCTTGGGGGAAATACCACACTGAGCCTTGCGGCTGATAGTGACTTCCTCCGCGAATAATGGCAGCGCGAGTGTGCTCATCCAGATATTCGTCGGTCCACTGCCATACATTTCCGACCATGTCCATTACGCCAAATGGACTGGCACCCTGGGGATGCGCATCCACATCGCTCGGGGGAGGCAGTGTCCGCCCCTTATCCTGAGTCGGCGCTGGAGCACTGTTATCCGAAGCACAGGCAGCCGGACCGCCGCCCCGTGGGGAACCGAGCCAATCGCAGCTTCCCCAGGGAAAGATGCGCCCGTCGTTGCCCTGCGCGGCGTACTGCCACTCCCACTCGTGGGGAAGCCGTTTCCCTGCCCACTTTGCATACTCACGGGCATCCTCGATCGATACCCAGGTTACCGGCTTGTTGGCCCATCCATCGGGGTAGGAACCATCTTTCCAGTCCTTGAGGAAGTTGAGACTGTCCTTGGGCTGATAGTGCGAAGCATCGAGAAACTTCTTGAACTCGGCGTTGGTCACCGGGTACTTGTCGATGAAAAACGGCTTGATCTGCATGGGGTGTTCATGAAACCGGCGAGCGCTGTCTTCCCACGCATACTGAACGTCGACGCCAACATCGTTGGCCCCCTCAATCTCCAATCCTTGCACGCGGAACAGGTAATCGCCGCCTTCGATGCGAATCATCTTTTCAGGCGCGGATGCGGCGCGTGCTGAAGGTGCGATTTCGACCATCTGCTGCGGCAGAGCATGCCACTCATGCGAGTAACTGGACAAGGGTTTCGCCGTCATCCCCTTCATCTTCTCCATCAGTTCCTTGAGCTTCGGTTCCAACTCGCCGGAAGAGGCGAAGATCGCTGCGTAGCCGTGGCTTTCGGTAGAAAAAGAAAGCAGTGCCTGATCGCCCTTTATATCCGGCTTGAGCTCCACGCCGTGATAGAGATCGAAGTAACGCATGCCCTGCTTGTAGGGCGTCGTCATCTGATTTCCTTCGACGTTGTATTCATTGCGGTTCACGATGGTCCACACTGTCTGGTCGCCCAGCGGCCAGCGGCTCGAGAAGACGCCGTACCGCAGCATCGGATAGAGCGGCTCCCAACCTTGACTCGCGAAGAAAGGAGCCACGGCGCGCTCGATGGTCGCTACACGACGCGTCGCTTCTCCGTCGCGTGGAGTGACTCCGTTCCAAATGCCCCAGACGTTTTCCCAGCTTTCCCAGCCTTCGCCGTTGAAGAAGGCGTATTGCAGAGCGTCCGTCTTGTCGCGATCCCAGCGACCCTGAATATTGACCTGGTGACGAGGTTCAAGCCAGCGGTATTTGTCCACTTGAGGAACGAATTCATATTTGTACTGGCCCCAGGTCAGCACATTCCAGGCGAGCCCCTCATCAGCGGGGCCGCGCTCCGGCTCAAACGCGAGCGGATGGCCGGCCTTTTCAGCCGCAAGGGAGAAGGCCAACGGCACGCCATCCTGCGTGTCGCCATTGACTCCGTCAGCATCGATCTCTTTCATAAATTCCGCAAAGGCCGTAGGCCAGTCTGTTCCAGGGCCCTTCGTTCCCTGATCCCACATCATCATAGGAAACATAACTTTCACGCCGCGGCGATGAAAATCTGCCACCATCTGCTTCACTCCCTCTACACCGCCGGGCATGGAGCGTGCCATATCATTCTGGTTTCGGTCGTCCATGCCTGCGTTTGGATAAACCGCCCAAATAAGTACGGCATCGATGCCACCGTAACGTTTTTCAAGGTCATCGAGATAGCGGTCGACGGTGTATTTGCCCATGGCCGGGTCGTAGAAGTAGCGGTCATGCACCATCATCTGCGGCTGCATAAAGCTGCGTTGGGCCCATTGAAGCTGAGGCAGAGCGTAGCGGTACCCATCGTACCCGATATAAATACGGCGTTCCGTTCGCCAGTGCGTAATCTCGGCGAGCCAATCGCGATGAGTGGCTGGTGTGCAAGCGGCAGATCCGCCCTGCCATATGCCGCGCAACGTTAAGCACGGCGGTGATGGGATTTGTGGTCCTGATCCTCCGATCCGCACACCAGTGTCGAGTTGTGCGTATGAGTACATGGTGAACATCGCCATGAGAAGAAGTAGGCCCGCAGTGGATCGCATCGTTGGGAATTCAGCTTTCATTTCGTAGTTCCTTTCGGGCAAATGAGTTGTAATGACGACGGGCCAAAGCGAAAGATGCGAGGCCGTACCGGGGTAGAGCAAAACACAGACTACCGTTCTGCAACCTCACGCGTTAGCTGGGGACAATTCGTTTCCAAGAACTCCTCTACCTCGGTCATGCTCGGCATAGAAGGCTGAGCACCCGTCCGTGTTACCGAAATAGCGGCAACCGCGGCGGCGAAAGCTGCACTGTCCAAGGGGGACTTTCCTAGCACGAGCGCGGTGGCAAAGCCTGCATTGAACGCATCACCGGCAGCCGTTGTATCGATCGCCTTGACTGAGAACGCCGGAACCAGACTGCCAATGCCACCCTGTGATCCCAGATAGGTTCCATGGGCACCCATCTTCAGGACAACCCCTCGGCAGCCATTAGAAAGGAATATCTTCGCGATTTCAGCGGGTGGCTGCGGATTTGATTCAGAGTGTTTGTTCCCGAGATAGAAAGCCGCTTCAGTCTGGTTCGGAGTGAACCACGCAACGTCTTTGAAGATCCCCGGCGGTAGATCCCTCGCGGGCGCTGGGTCGAGAATCAGAGGCACATTCTCCCGTGCGCAGATGCGGGCCAGATGCTCGACGGTTTCCAGTGGTATCTCAAGCTGAGCCAGAACCATGCCGGCGCTTCTCAGGATTGAGATGTTTGCATCAAGATCTTCGGGAGTGACTCTAGAATTGGCACCGGGTGCCAGGACAATGCTATTTTCTCCTTGCCCCGAGACTACGATCACAGCTACGCCGGAGGCGCCATCGCTTGTGGAGACACCGGTTATGTCAACGCCTGACTTCTCAAGGTGGCTCCGGAGTTCGGCACCGAACGTATCACTCCCCAGGCGCCCGATAAGTCGCACAGGGTAGCCAAGCCGAGCTACAGCTACGGCTTGATTCGCGCCCTTTCCACCGGGATGAATCTGAAAGTCGGACCCGATGACGGTCTCGCCTACAACCGGAATTCTCTTAGTAACTGCTACTAAGTCTGTATTGATGCTGCCGACGACGACAATTGGCTTTTGCGCAGACAATGCGTTTCTCCTCGAAATAACGATGCAGGTTGCTATGAAAAGAGCGGGGCACAAGCGACCGCCGTCAAGCCACACAGAAAGAAGATAAACATCCATTTCAGACTGTTCTTTGAACTAGCTGGAGCTCCACTGAATTCGTGCCAAACGAATACGCCCCAACAAGCTGAAATCATGGTGGCACCTTGCCCGATGGAATACGAGACGGCGGGTCCTACGATATGGGCCTGTGAAGCTACGAAGTTAGCCATCGCCCCTGTACACCAGATCGCTCCGCCCACGATACCCCAGAAGTGCCAGGTGCCGGACGCCTGCCAATAGCCTCGCATCGAAACGGGTTCGCGGCCATCGAGTGGAAAGCGCATGAGGAGATAGTTCACTGGAACGGCACAAACCGATACGCCGAGGGTGAAGAACAGCAGGATGGCGTAGGGGCCAGGCGCACCTTCTCCCGTCATGGCCTTCGAGACGAAGGGGTAGAACATACCCATCAGAAGTCCCGCGATCAAACTAATGACGATGCCACGACGACTCATGGCCGCGCGTTCTGTTTCGCGCAGCCTGTAGGCTATGGCATCGAATACGATGGCCGCTACCACGAGGGCGATGCCGCCGAAGAGAAGGAGTGGATTTCCCTGAGGCGAAATGATGTAACTGCTGATGGCGCCAACAACAAGCGCCAGACCGATACCGATGGGAAACGCGACCGCCAGTCCGGCAATATCGATCGCGGCGACAAGCAGCAGATTCGCGATGTTGAAGATGGCACCGCCCGCCATGGCAAGGATAATCGGATGCATGCCGGAGTGAGCGATGTCTGCATAATAAGATCGGCCCACAGTTCCCAGACTTCCGAGGGTTGAGCCCCACAGAATCGCTGCAGTAACCAGTCCTACAATGAAGTCCCAGTAAAGAAGTTGAAACCTGTATCCAGGACAAAGTTTCATGGAGTTCGCCCATGATCCCCAGCACAACATGCTGAAGACCATGAACACCAAGGCGAGAAGATAAGTCTGTGGTTGAAACACGTTCGGCATGCCTCCATGTTTTTATGATTGCTTCTAAGGCGCTTCACTTAGTGCTGAAACCCCAACGCCGTGGCTAAAACATGAGTTTGGCTCCTAGCTGAAGAATGCGGCCTTCTTTCCCTGAAAGAACTTGACCAAACGGTACTTCATTTCCACTAGCGTCAAAGCATGATGGACTTGTACTGCAAACGCCTGTCCACTGCGAGTGATTGAGTGCATTGAAGAAGTCGGCCCGGATGTTTGCGCGAAGGAAATCATGAACTGAGAAATTTTTCGCTGCTGAAAGATCGACGTTCACTTGTCCTGGCCCGCGAATCACACCCGTTGCCGACTGTCCCTTCACGTAGTTATCAGGCACGCTAAATGCAGATGTGTCGAACTGCCGTGAAAAGGATTTGTCGAAGTGACCAATATTGGGATTTCTATCTGTATTGAGAAGATTTGGCCCATCGAAATCAGAAGCGCTTGAACCTGTATTGTTATAAGGAGTGTAGGTGTTCCCTGATTCTAAGTTGATGATTGTGCTGATCTGCCATCCTGTTGCGACTCCCTTAAGCACTGGGTTCCACTTGGTTCCATATATTGGCTGGAAGGTGGCAGAGGTCAGAAAGCGATGTCGGTGCGAAGTGGAAGACTCACCTCTTCCCAGGCCCACGTGATAATCCCATCCAGAACTGTCAGAGACGGTTTTGCTAAAAGTGTAATGCGCGAGCAACTGGAAGCCATTCGTCATCCTGCGCTCATACGAGACGATACCTCCGTTATAAAAGGAGTTGAGTCCAGGATGATTGGTGTAGATTGTTCCAAAATTACCAATATTGTTAGGGCGGGCCGCATTAAAGGCACTTTGAGATGGCCACCCAACCTGATACGCGGGAAGGTTGTCCGCCATAGGATAGAACCCCTTCCTCCCCTGAGCTCCGAGATATTGAAATTTGAGAACAGACGTCGCTGATAGCTGCTGCTGAACGTCAGCCTCGAATCGGTGAATGATAGGAACAGTAGCCGAGTTTTGATCAAAGGTGTATGCGTTTTGAAAAGTCCCATCGGCAAATTTACCTGATCCGGGACCCGTGCTAATGGGATACGTTCCAGGAGCTACTTGCGGAGCCGTTTGGAATATCTGTGATTGATGCAGGTATGGAGTATCATCTGGAACGTTAAAACGCGAGTTTGTCAGTTCATCTCCGGTGAAATATCCAGGGATGCCGGTCAGCGCCTGCTGGACCGCACCTCCTATTTGTGCGGCGCCGCCGTTATAAAACAACCCATACCCCGCCCTAATTACGAGCTTCGGATTGGCCTGATATGCGACGCTCAGCCGTGGAGCGAAGTTGTGCTTTACGGCGCTTAGGAAGTGTTGCGGAATACCTGGAGCGAGTCCAGGTATTTGTAACTGCCATCCCGGATAGTTGCGGTCTACCAACGCGCAGCAGAGATCGTTTTGAGCGTAGATGGGTTGATTCAGATCCCATCGCAAACCCGCGCTCAACGTGAGGTTTGGAGTCAATTGCAGTTTGTCATTGAAATAGGCTCCCCAGTAGGGGAAAAATACATTCAGCAATGGCGCGGATGGTCCGCCACTCGTTAAATCGAAGCGTTGGTGAATGACACGGGGAAGTCCGAGTACAACATCTGCATAGCCATCGCCACCACCACTGCCGTCGGCAGAACCCGCTTGAGTGAACGCTTGTTTGGGTTGCGCATAGGTCGAAACGTTGAATACACCGCCATACGAGACAGAGCGAACATAGTCGAAATCTTGTTCACCTTTTTTGAAATAGTTCATTCCGAACGTCATGTGGTGACGTCCGCGTATCCACGTAACGTTGTCAGAAAACTGCAGGCTTGTCGCTTCGTTTTTGAATATCTCGTTGAACCCGACCGACGGGTATCCATAGATATCTAAGGCAAGGACACCGCGATTATTGCCCGAACCTGTGTTCTGAAAGAGCTGGTTGAAGGGGTTAGCATTTCCGTTGAGTTGAGCGAGTTGTGAATCAGGAACAGTCACGTACTGGCTATCGCCGATGCCGAAGATGAATTCGTTTGTAAGATTCGAGGTGAAAACATGAGCATCATTCACCATGAAGAGCTTTCCGTAGTCACTAAGGTTTGGCGTATAAAGTGGGAAGAGACCGCCCAAATTATTGTCGACTCCGCTGGACCAGTCAATGGCGAAAAATAAACTGTTCTTACTGGTTACGACAACATCGAATCGACTGTCGAAGCGGTAGGCACTGGCTTCATGCTTTGCCGAAGTGACATAATTATAGCCAGCGGTGTTGGGTACATTTGGTTCAGGAAACAGCGCAGAGATCGACTGAGAGGCCGGATCAACAAGTGGGCTTCCGTCTGGCCTATTCACTAGATCCAGCCTATTGTTAGGCACCGGTTGTCTGTGGCTGAATCCATTCGGATCATAGGTAGTCGTATACGGATTGTAGAGTTGAACGGGATTAGAGCCGCCGAGCAATTCGCTGAAATCTCCGTTCCTCTCAGCGAGACTTGGTACGAGGGCAGTCGTGTTTGGCAACCCATCCCTTTCCTCTAAGCGTTCGTAATTCGCAAAAAAGAAGGCACGGTGTTGCAGCTTAGTAAAGATCTTCGGGAAACTGATGGGGCCACCAAGATTCCCACCAAATTGATTTCTGCGAAGGGTCGACTTACTTGTCAAACCCAGAGCTTTGTCATAGGGATTGCGTGCGTTGAAGATGTCATTTTCGATAAAGTCGAAGGCCTCGCCGTGAAATGCTGATGTGCCTGCCTTTGTGGAAACGGTGAGGGAGGAGATGTCATGGCCGTTCGCGGCGCTGAAGTCACTCACCGAAATTTTTGCGTCTTGAATCGCCTCCGTTGAAGGGGCAAAGGTAGGTGCCGAGCCATAGTTTGCCGTCGCGTTAATCCCGTTAATGTAGTAGCCGTTGTTTGATTGTCCATTTGTTTCCCCACCGCTCGCAAACGTCACGCCTCCTGGACTGTCATTCGTGCCAGGGGTGTAGTTCGAGGCAGGGTTCACATTCCTTGCAGGAAAAGTGCTGATGCCGGCAGCAAGCGTTGTAATCGATGTGAAATTGCGGCCATTGATGGGCAAATCCCGAAACTGCTCCTGATCGACATTCTGATCGACTGAGGCGTGCTCGGTGTCCAACAGCGGGGCAGCGGTACTGACTTCGATCGATTGCGTAAGTTTTCCAGCGCTGAGCGTGAAATCCATACGTGAGCCCTGCTGAGTGGTTAAGTCGATTGGCTGCGATGTAGCCGCTTGAAAGCCAGCCTGCTCGATTTGAACTACATAGTGGCCGATCGTTAAATTTGAAAAACTATAGCGTCCGGCGTCATCTGTAGTTGTCGACGAATCACGGGAACGGTCGAGGTCTTTCAATGTGACCTTTGCGCCTGGCACGACCGCATTCGTTGTATCCGTAACTATTCCCGAGATGGAGCTACGTTGTGAGAATTGACTCCACGCTGGACAGGTCAGGATCATTAGAGCAAATAAGACAGCGATGATGTGAGTGCTGGAACGACGGAACATAAAGCCTCCAAGAGTTGATCGATAAGTCGTTATTGACATTGGCCCCGTTGCTATAAGTCCTGTTATCGTGCGTCCTGTGACGTGACGGTAAGAGGGTCTGGCGCCGACTTGTTGAAGCTGGCGATCTCGACTGTGGCCCGGTAATTACTGATCAAGAGCTGAGCGAACAGGTAATGGCCGCTCTGGCCCGTATTTACGCCGCTCTTCTGATTGCCATCCAGATCTTCAAGCGTCAGAGCTGCATAGGGATACACATCGCCGGAGGAGTCAGTGACGACACGACCAATGCTTTCTCGTTGCGGGAACTGCGCGTGTACGGAACAAGCCATCCCGACTGCGAGCAGGAAGGCGAGCAGAAACCTGGCCAGGCGATAAATCCTCATTTAGCAACTCCCTTAAAAGCTTTCAATTAGTAATGTGTCAATGAAAATAGTGATGTGAGAAGTTGGCAGCAACTCACTGTTTAGCCTGGAGTCGTCTTGCCATAAACTGCCCGCTCTGGGCTGTCCGGATCGACGTTGAAGTGACTCTCCGTATCGAAGATCATCGTCTCGCTACCATTCACGGTCACTGGGTCCCATTTCGGGATTCCTGCATGATTCGGATTCCCTGTCCGCGCAAAATGAATCCAAGCCTGGCTCATCTGCAGCGCCAGCCTCTTTGCTACTGCCCCATTGCCGGTCATATTGTCACACCGGTCAGAGTTGTTGAAGAAAAAGCACAAATCAAAGCAATGAAAGGCCATCGCCCGCCCGCTCAAAATCGGCGACTGCCATTGCATCCAGAAGTTGTACGCTGGCGCCTTCCCTTGCGCTGCCTTCAGTTGTGCCTGCTTAATCGCCGTACTGCGAAACGAGCACGCCGAAATGATAGACGAGAGCTGAAAAGGGTTGGCCATTGGGTGGTTCTTACTGAATGCGCCATATAGTTCCTGAGCATTCGCCCCGTGCTGGTCGTTTAACTGTTTTATGAGCCCATCCTTGGTCAGCGAGAAGGCATCAGGCCGTCCAACTCCGGTTAGAAACTCGTTCAGCACCGTACCCACCATCAGCGGAACATCAGCGCTGATCTCAGGCGCCGCGGGGTCCCACACCTGGTGCGGAATTTCCGTGCCGTCCACGTATGGACCCCAGCCTAATGTCCGGTGAAAGTTGCGTGCGTCTAGTACCCGACTATGGCTAAGAGCGCTGCGGTGCTGCCGTTGCACGTCGTTGGCGGCGTTCACAATCTCCTGGCTGGCGAGCGTTCGCAGCTTATCCAGATTGGCCCTGGAAATCCCAAGCTCAGCCAGCAGGGCATGTGCTAATCCCAGGGACAGCTCGGGATCGCCCACCCGCAGTATCGAACCGCTGTGAATCGAAGCTCTATGAAACAATCCTTGGGCCGACGGCATGGCCATAAGCGTCCCCACTTTGCCGCCTCCACCTGATTGGCCCATGATCATCACGTTCCCCGGATCACCTCCAAAGTTCCCAATGTTGTCCCGCACCCACTTGAGCAGGAAAACGATGTCTGTCATGCCGACATTGCCGCTAGCCGCGTAATCATCGCCGAACTCACTCAGATTCAGAAAGCCCAAGGCATTTAGACGATGATTGAAGCTCACTACCACTACATCGCCGTCGCGCGCCAGCATCTCACCATCGTAGGACTTCAGTTCCTGGCATGATCCGTACGAGTATCCACCCCCGTGCACCCACACCATCACCGGCCGCTTCTTGTTGTCGTTAATTCCCGGCGTCCAGACATTCGCAACCAGACAGTCCTCGCCCATATAGCCCACGTCGGACTGCCAGACGAACATCGACTCGTCGCCGCCTAGCCTCCAGAACGCGGGGCATGTGCGCCCATACCACAAGGTCGAGCGTATCCCCGGCCAAGGCATGGGTGCCTTGGCCGGTATGAATCGGTTTGCCCCGCCTGTATCGGTCCCATACGGAATCCCGCGAAAGCTGTGAATCTCGTTCCACTGGCTGCCGCGCACCTTGCCATATATGGTCTCAACAACGTTCTCATTGTCTAAGGCAATAATCGTGGGTCTACCCGTTGTCCCTTTTTCCGCCATCGTGGGGCTCGGGGACGCAGCGTTTGCCGTCCGCAACTCCGCCAAGGCCTCAACACCCACCACCGCCGCGGCAGTCTTCAGAAACGAGCGGCGACCAACCTTGAACCCTTCCATAACACAGCTCCTTGTACGTGCTGCTCTTCTTGCCTCGAGATTTGCGCCTTCGATCGAGGAACTTGGCTTCCGCCCAAAGGGGAAGTTTGCAGACTTATTTTGAAAGCTTTCAAAATATGACGAGTCGAACTGTAATTGCACACCATCTGAGTTGTCAATAAAGATATTTAGACAGTCCTATTTCACTGCCGATACGGTCCGCTATTTCGCTTTCTTCGTGGCATTCCAGGCTTGGATGGGAGGTAACCGCAGTTCTCTCCTGCCGGGAAAATTTGGAATGCGCCTCGAGTTTCCTACTGCCGTCCCCAGTGTGCTTTTTGTGGTCAAATCCTTGAATTGTTTCAATATTTTGTATACTTCAGTGGGGATAGTGGCAAAACGGTTTGGTCGTCACGCTGATTTGGGAACCATGGAGATGATGTGATGGCCAACATGAATGATATTGCCAAGCTGGCCCGCGTTTCTTTGGGCACCGTGTCGCACGTGCTCAACGATTCCGCAGGTGTGAGCGAACCGGTGCGCAAGCGTGTGCTTGAAGCGGTCCAGGCAACCGGTTATCAGCCTAGCGAACTAGCGCGCGGACTGCGCCGGGTCAAGTCCAAAATGATCGGGATGATTATTCCTGATATCACGAATCCGTTCTTTCCCGCGGTTGTTCGCGGCGCGGAAGATGTGGCATTCTCGAACGGATATCGTCTGATCCTCTGCAATACGGACAACGATCACTCCAAAGAATTAATGCACCTGAATGAGCTGCGAACCTACCTGCCGGCCGGCCTCATTGTCATTCCATCAAGTTTCAGCGACCTTACAACGCAGGCGGAGTCTTACCGGCGAGCGGGTACTGGCGTCGTATGCATCGACCGGCTACCCAAGAACTGGATCGGTGACAGTGTGACCGCGAATAACGAAGCGGGAGCTTACAACGCGACTCGTCACCTGATTCAATTGGGACACACCAGACTGGCAACTATCACAGGGCCGCTGCACCTTACCAATGCGAAAGAGCGTCTTGGAGGCTTCAAGCGTGCAACGAAGGAGGCGAAGCTTCCCCTGCCTCCCGAGTATGCCCAGGAGACCAATTTCGACAAGCAGGGAGGATACGCCAAGACTCTTATTTTGCTACGTCTGATTCCGCGCCCGACTGCGATCTTTGCGGGCAACGACATGATTGCATTGGGTGCCTTGCTGGCCGTCCGCGAGGCAGGCCTTCGTTGCCCTGGAGATGTCTCCATCATGGGCTTCGATGATCTGGACCTGGCCGAAACCACGAATCCCTCCCTCTCGTCTGTTTCCCAGTCAGGCTACCAACTTGGTACAACGGCAGCCCGCTTATTGCTTGACCGCAGGGAAGGCGACACCAGTCCTGCGAGACACATCGTTCTGGAGACATTGTTGAAACTCAGGCACTCGGTGGCTCCTCCGCCAGAGGACCCGCAGGTCAATTCGTCGATGAAGAGGCAACGCGGAAGTAAACAAAAATGGACCTGATACAAGAAGTGAAAAGTTGGGAGCTAAGACTCCACATGGTGAACCCTCAATAGGGACTCGGATTAGCCCGTTTACGCTGGTAGCGCTGCTGTTCACCATCCCGATCATGTTCAGTCTCAAGGGCGACCTCATTGTGGAGCTGCCCTTTGACGTGCTCCGAATAGGTGTTCCTGCAACCATAGTTTTGCGTATTGGCAATCTTTCGCCACGTTATCGATTGGCTTCTCACAGTGATTTTAATGCCCTGGCTACCTAAACAACTACTGTCCCCAAAGACTAGGATGCTGCGTCATGAGAAGAGAAATACCAATCATCGTCAAGTGGACCCTCAGTGATGAAGCATTCCAGGACATACTCGAAAACTTGCTTATCCCACTGATGGTTGAAGAGTATATCCGCACACATTACAAGCCACAGCTTGAGAGCTCAAACGCAAATCAGGACTCTATTCTTCCTGACAAACCTCGGACTAACAAAGGGCAGAAGAATTAGGTCTTTTACCGAGTAGGCTCGGCTTGCTTCTCTGAGGCGACGAGCCTTGAAGATGCTTCTGATCTGTGGAGTTACTGCCGGCGCTCCAGACTGCGCTTTAGGCGGTTCGCTTGGCTTGTCTCTTGAAGTGCAGTTAAGTAGTGGCCAGGGACTGCCACGTTCAGTGCTACACACCTCACATCATTTACTAAGCGCATAAGATCACCTCGATAAACCGGCCCAAAAAGAGGGTCAAGCCATTCATTATCTATATGTTATTGATTTCTTCGACTGGCATATAGCCGATTGCTTCTGCTTCACCGTGAGTGTGATGATGGTGGCCTTCTAACCAGAATCGAGCCTAATAATCCCTGAAAACCATCGAACGGATGACATCCTCCATTCCATGCCTGGAGATGTTGCGAGCGGGTGAAAAGAGTCTCTATCTGATAGATTTCAAGTGACTTATTATTCAAGATTGAGCTTGAAATCAATGATTTGCATTGGGGACGGAGCTACCTCCTCAGATGTTGCAAGCAGGCTAAATGCGCTTGCGGCGGTTCAAAACCAGTTGTATCTTATTGATAAATATAAGGTGGGTAATGGTGGCCAGAGACGGGATCGAACCGCCGACGCCGGCCTTTTCAGGGCCGCGCTCTACCACTGAGCTATCTGGCCTTGGCTGCTTCCTTGCCGTACTTCGGGACCGCCAAGAACGCCCGCGCACACTTACTTCCGTCGATCCTTCCATCCAGTCACACAAACTGTTAGGGGGGATTCTGCCGCCAGTGGGGAACCAGCGGTTCGGCTTCATCAAGTATAGCAATCGAACGCTCTTCCGCCAAACTCACGGTATCCTTATCTCCACCTGAGCAACAGAAAGGACGCCTCATGCGCCGTCACCTCCCCTTCGCCCTTTTGTTTCTAGCCTGCCTTCCCTCATTTGCGCAGAAAACTGCACCGTCAGCCCCATCCGAAACACCTCAGACCCAGCGCGCCATCCGTGCCTTCAACACCGCTCGCTCCAGCCCGCTTGAACTCCACGCCTTCCTCGCTCGCATGCCCAAAGGGGCCGACCTCCACATGCACCTCTCCGGCGCCATCTACGCCGAAACCTTCATCCAGGACGCCATCGCCGACAATCTCTGCGTCAACCCCACCACCCTCAGCTTCACGCAAAACGTAGGCACTACCCGCAGCCTTCCCCCGCAGCCCGTCTGCGCCGAAGGCCAGGTTGCCGCCGCCACCGCGCTCAAAAACCAGAAGCTCTACGACGATCTCGTCAACTCCTTCTCCATGCGCAGCTTCGTCCCCACGCCCAGCTTCAGCGGACACGACCAGTTCTTCGCCACCTTCGGCCACTTCGGCGGCATGGGCGACCACACCGGCGAGTGGCTCGACGAGGTCGCCACCCGCGCCGCCGCGCAGAACGAGCAGTACCTCGAGATCATGAACTCCTTCAGCTTCGGAGACGCCAGAAAACTCGGCTTCGACTTCGGCTGGCCCACCACCCCCTACGATCCCGCGCTCAGCCCCACCGGCGACCCCACCGGAACCACCCGCGAAGAGCTCGCCCACCTCCGCGACCAGTTCCTCGCCAGCTCTGTCTTCCACGACAACATCGCCCAGGACCGCAAAGAGGTCGCCAGCACCATCGCCACCCGCAACCGCATCGAGCACTGCGGCCAGCCAACCGCCACCATCGCCTGCGCTGTACAGATCCGCTTCCTCGGCCAGGTCCTCCGCGCCTTTCCACCACAACAGGTCTTCGCCCAGACCCTCCTCTACTTTGAGCTGGCGTCCGTCGACCCCGACGTAGTCGGAATCAACTTCGTCCAGCCCGAAGACGCCTACATGGCCATGTCCGAGAACCACCGCCAGATGCTCATGCTCGACTACCTCCACAGCGTCTACCCCAAGGTCCACATCTCTCTCCACGCCGGCGAGCTCGCCCCCGGCCTCGTCCCTCCATCCGGCCTCCGCTTCCACATCCGCGAAGCCGTTCAACTCGGTCACGCCGAGCGCATCGGCCACGGCGTCGACATCATGCAAGAGGACGATCCTCACGCGCTCCTTAAAGAGATGGCCACCCGCCACGTCATGGTCGAGATCAACCTCACCTCAAACGACGTCATCCTCGGCATCCTCCCACCCGATCACCCACTACCCGAGTACCGCGCCGCCCACGTCCCCGTCGCTCTCTCCACCGACGACGAAGGCGTCTCCCGCATCGACCTCACGCACGAGTACACCCGCGCCGCCGTCGAGTACAACCTCAACTACCTCGACCTCAAGAACATGGCCCGCACCTCGCTCGAACACAGCTTCCTCGCCGGCCCCAGCCTCTGGCAGCAGACAGACACCTTCACCCACACCGCCCCCGCCTGCGCCACCCAACCCACCGGTGCCGAAAACCCAAACGCAACCTGCCTCGCCTTCTTAAAATCCAGCGACAAAGCCACCCAACAATGGGAACTCGAACACCGCTTCAAAACCTTCGAGTCCACCCTCCCCGAAACAACCGCAACCCGATAAGGTGCTAGTCTGCACCCGCAAACACAGCAACCCGTTAGCTACTGCGAAACAGTAGCTAGCGGGTTTTCACCATGACCGCAGTAAAAACAACCCCTGTCATTCTGACCCTGAGCTTGCCGAAGGGGAAAAATCCCCTCATTTCGTTCGGAGCGCCACACCCTACACCACCGCTGAAAATGCTCTAGGTGGACCGACTTATTCATAATTTGTAGGTAATTAGTATCTATAAAAATTTGTCATCCTGAGCGGAGCTTCTCGCGGCCTTATCGCGAGAAGCGCAGTCGAAGGACCTGCGGTTTGCTGGAATCGGCAGAATTTCCCTGTTCGAAATTGTTCGACGAACTTCAAACTCAGGACACTAATGCATTTTCACCATGACCATTGTAGAAACAATCACTGTCATTACTGCCCCTGAGCTTGCTGAAGGGGATGCCATGTGTGCTCCGGCCAATGAGCTTGCCACGGACTCGAAATGAACAAGCGTGTACGATGGTGGTCGCACCCCGTGGATAATTTATGTCGCAAGGAGCGGACCCGCTCGAATGAAGACCTCTGGTTTTCTATTATTTCGGTTAAATTTCGTTGACCGACATGATCTATTTCAAAGTCCAATCGGCAGTGACGCTGACTTCATACGAGTAGTGGAGCTGGCTGCCACTCAAGATTTCGACGTTGCCAAGCAAGGACGCCGAAGCGGTTACAGGTGGGCTCTCCGAGCGGTCACGTTGGGCTCAGTCGAAGCGGTTGATCGACCATTCATAGCAGTGACCTTCTCCTACGAGGTTACGTCGCGACGAGGGCCGATCATCACCCCAGACGGAATAACGCAGGGAACATCAACTGTAAGCCCACCTTCCGCAACGCTAGTGCGTATTCTGATCGACCTGAAGCGACACATCTTCGCAATCGAAGACGTTCCGAGCATCATCCAGCCCCATGGAGGCTGGAAGACCAGTTTACAGACCATTCTTGACACTGCCGCATGGCGGCTTGGATTGACGTCTATGATTCGTCTTGATCCAGTCATCCCGACAGAAGTCGTGGCAAGTCGCCTGAAGGCGTTCGAAAGGGTTACACGCTTACGTGTAACCCTCCGCATTCCAAATCCGGACCTAGGGCCTTCATTTCAGAGGCTCTACGACGAAATGAAGAAAGGTTCGGTCCGCGAACTCACCGAAGACATGAGGAATGAAAGGGGGTTGACGCTTGCACCTGAGACACTCCCCCAGGCTGTTCTTGATATGGCTATGAAGGGCTATCGGAAGGGCAAGATACATGTCTACGGTTACAGAGATGGCCATAAGGACGAATTCACGGTGACAGATGACGTAGCTCGTATCGAAATAGAAGAGCTTCGGGAATTCATAGAGGGGTATGCTGTAGGCCAACGAAGTTCGGCGGTGAAGCGTTTCGCAGAAACAATCATCAAAAGGATAGACGAAGATGTAAACAAGTAGGTCGAAGGCCATGACAAGAGTGGAAACAGTGCGCGCCTATTTGACCGAGCCGATTATGTCGGCATTGGTACTCTCGTTGCTCGTCAACCGTTTCGGCATAACCGCAAATTCTGCCTTCATGCACGATGAGGCTCGCGACATCCTCTCTTTAGGTGTTGTCCTGCTCGGCACTGCGCTAGCACTCTGGATCGGGCTCTTCTGGGTCTCTAGTAGCGAATTTGGGCAGTGGCTGGCGAGCAAACAAATGCTGGAGCCGATCAATACAGCTTATGTGGCATCTGCCGTGATTCTCTTAAGTAACTGCGTCCTTTGTATCCTCTGCGCTCATGCTTCGGCTTCTCATATTTGGCTCCAAATCACAGGTGAGTTTTGCTCTTTGTGGGGACTCGCCTCCATGCCCACTCTCCTAAACAACACTCGACATTTGCTCCGGCTTCACGGTTTATATGGACGCCAGCCAAAGGTCGTTTCTGATATTAGGACAGCGGTGAAGTGAGATTAGACGATTATGTCGGGATATAACTTGAACACTTATGTCCGAGTCTTTGCGCGCTGCACAAACGAGGAGAGGCTAGATGATCTCCTCCACTTCGATCTGAGGCTTAAGGACGGGCGCGTATCCATGCGGCACCCCGTGTATGGCTGGCAACTTGGTTTGGGTGAGTCAAAGCCGTTCGTTATCAGTAATGACGGTCAGGTAGATTTCGGCACAGCCTACAACCCTCAGCGGTATGGCCAAACCGACCTACTTGACTCGAACATCGCTCTTGAACGCGATATTCGGTGGTGGGGGCATGGCTATGGCGAGACATATCGCATCCGCTCAATCAAGTCTCTTGAAGAGCTCATCTAGAGCCTTTCTTCTGCACATCTTAATTACCGGATGCCCCATCCTTTCGCTCACCATGCAAAAGGATGGGAGACCACGGACGCCCGTTCCAGAGACTCCCCAAAAACCTTGTCAAGCCCCTAAACGCACAAAACCCGCTCCAGTCCTGCAAATAAAAGTGCCCATTAGTTCCCTTCCATTTGTTAAACTGGATATATAAAAAGAAAAACCAGACAAGAGAACCACAGCCTCCTCCACCAGCAGAAGCTATCTCCTTTAGATAGAAGATTTTACCCGTAACCCCAATAGATAGACGACTTTAGCAAACACTGAAACCGCTATCTCATTACACCCATTGGAGTTAGCGGAAATTTCTACATAGGGGGGGTACCCCCTGCGCAAGAAGTACCCAAACCGTCGTCCCAGCCAAAACGCACCCTATTGTCACGCCTCATTTCGCGATATACAAGAGGGATGACCTCGAAGTTGAAGTTGTTAAAGCTGCGGCATCTGCTTCCTCTTCTCGCGGCTCTATCCCTGACTATGACCGATACCCTGAACGCGCAAACGCCCTTCCACGACGCTCCTTATCTGGCAAAACTCTCGCAATGGCGCACCCAACGCGCCACCGGACTCGCCGAACCCGACGGCTGGCTCTCTCTCGCCGCCCTCGAGTGGCTCCAACCCGGAGCGACCACCATCGGCTCCGCCCCGGACAACAAGCTCCGACTCGAGCATGCTCCCGCCCACCTCGCCGTCCTTCATCTCACCGGCAACACCGTTCAGCTCACCGCTCCCACCGGAGGCTTTCCCAGCGGAACCACCCTCGACAACAACCCCGCCACAGAAACTCAGCTCTCCCACGACGACAATCACCCCTCCGAGCTGCGCAACGGTCCACTCTTCATGTTCGTCATCCAGCGCGGCGACCGCCTCTATCTCCGCGTCAAGGACGCCTCCGCTCCCACCCGCCTCAACTTCCACGGCCTCAACTGGTTCGCCCCCAACCCGCAATTCACGATCACCGCCAAGTGGATTCCCTCCGGCGTCGCCGGCCATCTCGCCGTCCCCAACGTCCTCGGCCAGGTCAGCGAAGAATCCTCCCCCGGCATCGTAGAGTTCACCCTCTACGGACAAGTCATCCGGCTCGCGCCCATCGTCGAAGATCCCCAATCGCTCTTCTTCATCTTCCGCGACGCCACCAGCAAGACCAGCACCTACGGTGCGGGCCGCTTCCTCTACACCAGCCTTCCCAGCAACGGTCTCGGCAAACCCGGCACCATCGTCCTCGACTTCAACCGGGCCGTAAACCCGCCCTGCGCCTACACCCCCTACGCCACCTGCCCGCTTCCCCCACAGCAGAACCGCCTCACCATCCCCATCCCGGCAGGCGAAAAACGCTACCACGACTAAATCCTCCCTATCTCACCGATAAGTCGCTGTTCACAGAGCTTTTATCCTCATTCCACCAAGCTGCATATACATTTCGCCGGATAGTAAAAGAGTGTGTAACCCCCTAGAAAAAAGCAGATTTCCCCAGCCATTTTGCTAAACTAGCCGCACACACTCCCCGTGCCGCAAGCTCGACCTTCGGAAGAACTCGTGAATCCCACGAACCTAGCCGATAACAGGACGCAAGCCGGGGAAAACGAATACCCGTCGAGATCCGCAAACCCGAATCTCCAAAGGAACTCACGAACCGCATGATCCTATCCAGCACCCCACTTACCTCCTCCTCACCTGATCTGTCCCTCCGCGCTGTAGCCTACTTTTCCATGGAGATCGCCCTCTCCCCCGCCCTGCCGACCTACTCCGGCGGGCTCGGCATGCTCGCGGGCGACACTCTCCGCTCCGCGGCCGACATGTCCACGTCCATGGTTGCCGTCTCGCTCGTGCATCGTCGCGGCTACTTCCGCCAGAAGCTCGACGCTCAGGGCCAGCAGACCGAGACCGACGTCTCCTGGACGCCCGAGAGCACCCTTCCGCCAGCCAGCCAGACCGTCACCATCACCATGCAGGGCCGCGCGCTCACCATCCGTGCCTGGCGCTTCGACGTCGTCGGCACCACTGGCCACATCATCCCCGTCTTCCTGCTCGATACCGACGTCGAGGGCAACACCCCCTACGACCGCCGCCTCACCGACCATCTCTACGGCGGCGATACCTACTATCGCCTCTGTCAGGAGACCATCCTCGGCCTCGGCGGCATTCAGCTCCTGCACGCTCTCGGCTGTCAGCCCGACGTCTACCACATGAACGAGGGCCACGCCGCCCTGCTCGCACTCGGCCTGCTCGAAGACCAGCTCAAAGGCGCTCCGCTCGCAAACGCCACCGAGCAGGATATCGCCGCCGTCCGCCGTCAGTGCGTCTTCACCACGCACACGCCCGTTCCCGCCGGTCACGACAAGTTCGGCCTCGACCAGGCGCTCCAGGTTCTCGGTCGCGAACGCGCCACCGCTCTCGAAGCCACTGGTTGCCTCCACGACAACCTGCTTAATATGACCTACGTCGCCCTGCGCTTCTCACGCTTCGTTAACGGCGTCGCCATGCAGCACGGCAAGGTCTCCCAGGCGATGTTCCCCGAGTACAAGGTCTACTCCATCACCAACGGCGTCCACGCCGCCACCTGGCTCTCCGAGCCCTTCCAGCAGCTTCTCGACACCGAGATCCCCAACTGGCGCGTCGATAACCAGTACCTCCGCTCGGTCTACGGCATCGCACCCGCGCAGATCGCCGCCTGCCACAGCAAGGGCAAGCAGCGTCTCTTCGACACCGTCGCCAAGCGCACCGGGACGCAGTTCAACCCCAACATCCTCACGCTCGGCTTCGCCCGCCGCGTCGCCACCTACAAGCGCGCCAGTCTGCTCCTCCACGATCCCGTCCGCCTCGTCAAAATCGCCGAGAAGATCGGCGGGCTTCAGATTCTGTACGCCGGCAAAGCCCATCCTGCGGATGCAGCTGGCAAGGGACTCATCCGTGACGTCTTCGCCGAGGCCGCGCACCTCAACTCCAGCTTCCTCAAGATCCTCTACCTCGAGAACTACGACTGGGATCTCGGTGCCGAGCTCACCCAGGGCGTCGACGTCTGGGTCAACACTCCGCGCCGCCCCTACGAGGCCTCCGGCACCAGCGGCATGAAGGCTGCCCTCAACGGCGTCCCCTCACTCAGCATCCTCGACGGCTGGTGGATAGAAGGCTGTGCCGAGTCCGTCACTGGCTGGGCCATCGACAACGCCGAGACCGAGGCTCTGGAAGCCGAAAGCCTCTACACCAAGCTCGAGAGCGTCATCGCTCCCCTCTACGCCAACCCCACCGCCTGGGCCGCAATGCAGCAACACTGTATCGCGATGAACGGAACCTTCTTCAACACCCACCGGATGCTGCGCCAGTACTTCACCAACGCCTACTTCCCACAGACCCCCGAGACCGCATCCTCCCTGATCCTCTCTGAAGACGCCAAGCCGGTCACCATCCCCGAACCTGTCCTGGTCTAGAAAAGCCGATAGCAGCAAACAACAAGGGCAGCGGCCATCAGGCCGCTGCCCTTGTGTTGCTTCTTCTCCCCGCCCAAGAAACTCCGTCATCTCGACCGAAGCGCAGTGGAGGGACCCCCGTATTTTGTCTTTGCTCTTTCCGCCCAGGCTCAGACCAGCACAAAACCAGCAACCGCTCAATCCCCAGCCAAAGAAGACTCAATCGGCTGCAGCACCCCGCTCTTCCCTCGCATCTTTGCGAACTTGACCCGCAACCCATCGAAGAACAGATAAACTACCGGCGTAGTGAACAGCGTCAATGCCTGCGACACAAACAATCCTCCGACGATCGTAATTCCCAACGGTCGCCGCAACTCCGCGCCGGTCCCGGTCCCCAGCGCCAGCGGAAGTCCACCCAACATCGCTGCCACCGTTGTCATCATGATCGGGCGAAACCGCATCAGGCAGGCCTTGTAGATCGCCTGCTCCGGTGTTGCTCCATTCTCCCGCTCCTCCACCAGCGCGAAGTCGATCATCATAATCGCGTTCTTCTTCACGATGCCGATCAGCAGGATAATGCCGATCATCGCGATCACGCTCAGATCGGTCTTGAACAACAGCAGCGCGACCAGCGCTCCGACACCTGCAGATGGCAACGTCGAAAGAATCGTCAGCGGGTGAATGAAGCTCTCATACAGCATCCCGAGCACGATATAGACCGTCAGCAACGCCAGCAGGATCAGCCACGGCTCGCTCGAAAGCGAGTCCTTGAACGCCTGCGCCGCACCCGCGAATCCGCCATGGATCGTCGATGGCATCCCGATACGAATTCGCGCCTGCTCGATCGCTGCGGTTGCCTGGCTCAGCGACTCGCCCGGAGCCAGGTTGAACGAGAGCGTCGTCGCCGGTGACTGCGCCTGATGGTTCACCACCAGCGGAATCCGCTGCGTCTCGAAGTGCGTCACCGCCGTCAACGGCACCATCGCTCCGGTCGTGCTCTTCACGTAGATATTCTTCAGCGCATCAGGATCGCGCTGGAACTCCGGAGCCACTTCCATCACGACGTGGTACTGGTTCAGCGGCATGTACGTGGTCGAAACCTGTTTCTGCGAAAACGCATCCGAAAGCGTCTCGTCGATCGACAGCGGCGTGACGCCCATCCTGCTTGCCGTCGCCCGATCGATCACCAACTGCGCCCGCAGTCCCTGCTCCTGCTCATCCGTCGCCACATCTTTCAGCTCCGGCAACTTCTCCATCGCGGCCATTAGCTTCGGAGACCACTCGTTCAAATCCTTCAAGCTGTCCGACGTCAGCGTGTACTGGTACTCGGTCGCAGAGCTTCGTCCACCGATCCGCAGGTCCTGAAAAGACTGCAGGTACAGAATCACCCCGGGAATGACGCCAACCTTCGGACGAAGTCTGTCCAGGATGACATCCGCCGTGTCGCCTATCTTCCGCCGTGCTGCATCCGGCTTCAACGCCATAAACATAAAACCGGAGTTGCCATTGCCACGGCCACCGGCAAAGGCAACCACATTCTGGATGCTCCGGTCCTGTTGCACGATCGCCGCCAGATCATGCACCTGCTTGGTCAGCGTATCGAACGAGACGTCCTGCTGCCCCTGGATCTGCCCGCCCATGCGCCCTGTATCTTGCTCAGGGAAAAATCCCTTCGGCACCAGCGTGTAGAGGTAGATGTTCAACACGAAGGTCAGGATCGTGACCGTCATCATCAGCACCCGATGCTGCAGTACCCAGCGAAGCCCGCGGTCATACTCCGTCGTCAGCCAGTCCAGCACCTTGCCGCCCCAGCGATAGATCCATCCATGCGTCTGCTGGTCATGCGGCTTGAGAAACTTTGCGCTCAGCATCGGCGTCGTCGTCAGCGAGACCACCAGCGACACCATGATCGCCACCGACAGTGTCACCGCAAACTCGCGGAACAGCCTGCCGACGATTCCGCCCATCAGCAGGATCGGGATGAACACCGCGATCAGCGAAGTGCTCATAGAGAGCACCGTGAAGCCGATCTCCTTCGACCCCACCATCGCCGCCTCGAACGGCGACAGCCCATCCTCCAGGTGGCGGCTGATGTTCTCGATCACCACGATCGCGTCATCCACCACGAACCCCGTCGAGATCGTCAGCGCCATCAGGCTCAGGTTGTCCAGCGTGTACCCAAGCAGATACATCACACCAAAGGTCCCCAACAGACTCAACGGGACCGATACGCTGGGAATCAGCGTCGAGCGCATCTCGCGCAGGAACAGATACACCACCAGGATCACCAGCAGGATCGAGATCACCAGCGTCCGCGTCACATCCTTCACCGAGGCGCGAATCGTCAGCGTCCGGTCGAGCGCGACATCCAGCTTGATCACCGGTGGAATCGACTTCTGCAGTGACGGCAGAATCTGCATCACGTTGTCCACCGTCTGGTTCACATTCGCCTGCGGAGTCTTAAAGACGATCACCAGGATCGCGGGCTTGCCGTTGAACACGCCGCTGGTGTGGATGTCCTCGACGCTGTCGACCACCCTCGCCACATCCCGAATACGCACCACACCATGCGACGCCGCAGCCCCCGACGTAGCCACCACCGGCGCTATTGCAACAGCTCCTGTCGTCGAGGGTGTCGCCGGCAAGCTGTTTCCGCCAGCCGATGCCGCAGGCAAACCAGTGCTCGCCGCCGCCGAACTCACCGGCCCGCGGTCCGTCGCGACGATCAGCGGAGCATACGCCGCCGCGCCGAAGAGCTGATCGGTCGCACCAACGGTCCAGCGCTGCGTATTGTTTTGCAGATAGCCCTTCGGCTGGTTGACGTTGATCGTTTCAATCGCCCCGCGCAACGCCTCGAGGCCAATGCCGTAGTGGGCGAGCTGCGTCGGGTTCGCCTCCACGCGCACAGAGGGCTTCGCGCTGCCTCCGCAGAAGGTCTGCCCCACTCCCTGCACCTGCGCGATCTTCTGCGCGATGATGCTGTCGCACGCGTCATAGAGCTGCGGAATGTTCAACGAGTCAGAGGTCAGCGCCAGGATCAAAATTGGCGAGTCGGCCGGGTTGAGCTTGTAGTATGTGGGATTGTTGGGCAGGTTGGATGGCAACTGGCTGCGGGCAGCATTGATCGCTGCCTGCACGTCGCGCGCGGCTCCATTGATGTCGCGGCTTAGATCGAACTGCATCGTGATCTGGGCCGCGCCCGCCGACGAGGACGAGGTCATCTCGTTAATGCCCGCGATCTTCGCAAACTGCCGCTCCAGCGGCGTCGCCACCGACGAGGCCATCGTCTCCGGATCGGCACCCGGCAGCGCCGCTCCCACTGAGATCACCGGAAACTCCACCTGCGGCAGGCTCGATACCGGCAGCAGCGTGTACGCAGCCGAGCCCGCCAGAATCACCGCAATCGACAACAGCATCGTCGCGACCGGACGCTTAATGAACGGCGCCGAAAAATGCACGCCGTCACCCGACATCATCTTCTCAGCCAGCGACGGTTTATCAGTGTGATCGCTCATCGTCAATCCACCAGAACCGCGTGCTCGCGGTCATGCAGCACCGCATCAGCCTCTGAGGTCTTGAAATATCTCCGTCCGATGCGGTCGAAGAAGAGATACACCACCGGCGTCGTGAACAGCGTCAACACCTGCGAGACGATCAGTCCGCCGACGATGGTGATGCCCAGCGGACGCCGCAGCTCGCTGCCCGTGCCTGTGCCCAGCGCCAGCGGAACGCCACCCAGCAGTGCCGCCATCGTTGTCATCATGATCGGCCGGAAGCGCAGCAGACAAGCCTGATAGATCGCCTCGGTCGGCGTCATACCCTGATCGCGCTCTGCCTCCAGCGCAAAGTCGATCATCATGATCGCGTTCTTCTTCACGATGCCGATCAGAAGGATAATACCGATCAGCGCGATCACGCTCAGGTCGATCCGGAAGAGCAGCAGCGCGAGGATCGCTCCGATGCCAGCCGACGGCAACGTGGACAGAATCGTGATCGGATGGATGTAGCTCTCATACAACACGCCAAGCACGATGTACACAACGATCAGCGCAGCCAGAATCAGCAGCGGCTCATTCGACAGCGACGCCTCGAACGATGCCGCCGTTCCCTGGAACCGCGCGTTCACGCTCGCCGGCATGTGCAGCTCCTCTTTCGCCTTGTTCACCGCTTCGACGGCATCGCCGATCGACTTGCCCGGCGCAAGATTGAATGAGATCGTAGCGGACGGAAACTGCCCCTGGTGATTGATCGCCAGCGACGTCTGCCGCGGCTCGAAGTGCGTGAAGGTAGACAGAGGCACCTGCGTCCCATTCGAGCTCTTTACATAAATCCGGTTCAACGACTCGGGATTCAGTTGAAAACCCGGAGCCACCTCCAGCACGACATGGTACTGGTTCAACTGCGTGAAGATCGTCGAAACCTGGCGCTGGCCGAAGGCATCATCCAGCGTGTCGTCGATGTTCTGCGGCGTAATGCCGAGCCGGCTCGCCGTGTCCCGGTCGATCACGAGGTTCGCCTGAAGCCCGTTCAACTGCTGATCGCTAGCCACGTCCGTGAGGATCGGAATCTGCCGCAGCTTCTCCACCAGCCGGTTCGACCACGCCGTCATCTCCGCAGTGTTCGCATCCTCGACGGAGTATTGATACTGCGTCCGGCTCACCCGGTCCTCGACCGTCAGATCCTGCAGCGGCTGCAGATAACACTCGATCCCATCGACCTTGGCGACCTTCGGCACCAGCCTGCGGATCACATCCACCGCTGAAGTCGTCCGCTTCTCGCGGTCCTTCAGATTAATCTGAATACGCCCGCTGTTCAGCGTCATATTCGTCCCATCGACGCCGATGAACGACGACAGGCTCTCCACATCCGGGTCTTGCAGAATCACGCGCGCAAGCTGCTGCTGGCGCAGCGACATCGCCTTGAAGCTGATCGTCTCTGGAGCCTCAGTAATGGCTAACAGAACACCGGTATCCTGCACCGGGAAGAAGCCCTTCGGCACGATAAAGAACAGGTACGCCGTCAACACGAAGGTCGCCGCCGTCACGGCCAGCGTAAACGCCTGGTGCCGCAGCACCCAGCGCACGCCTACCGCATACCGCGCGATCACGTAGTCGAAGAACTCCTCGCTCTTCTTGTACAGCGCGCCCTTTTCGCTCTCCGGCTTGTGCTTCAACAGCTTCGCCGCCATCATCGGCGTCAGTGTCAGCGACACCAGCGCCGACATCAGGATCGTCACCGCCAGCGTCACCGCAAACTCGCGGAAGAGCCGCCCGACGATGTCGCCCATGAAGAGTAGCGGAATCAGCACTGCGATCAAACTCACCGTCAGCGAGACGATCGTGAAGCCGATCTGTTCCGAGCCCTTCAGCGCGGCCTGCAGCGGACTGTCGCCCTCCTCCAGATACCGCGAGATGTTCTCGATCATCACGATGGCATCGTCAACGACGAAGCCGGTCGAGATCGTCAGCGCCATCAACGACAGGTTGTTGAGGCTGTACCCCAGCAGGTACATGATGCCAAAGGTCCCAACAATCGACAGTGGCACCGCGACAGATGGAATGACAGTTGCGGCCAGCGATCGCAGGAAGAGGAAGATCACCATCACCACCAGCGCGATGGTCAGCATCAGCTCGAACTGCACATCCTTCACCGACGCCCGGATTGTGTTCGTCCGGTCCGTCAGCACCTGCAGCGTGATACTCGCGGGCAGCGTCGACCGGAGCTGCGGCAGCAGCTTCTGCACCTCGTCCACCACGCCGATGATGTTCGCCCCCGGCTGCCTCTGGATGTTGACGATGATCGCCGGCTTCAGCATCCCCGCCGCATCACGCGCTGCCGGAGCCGTTCCCATCCACGCCGCCTGGTACAGGTTCTCGGCGCTGTCCACCGCATTCGCAACATCCGACAACCGCACCGGCGACCCATTCCGGTATGCGATGATCACCGAGCTATAGTCCTTGCTCGATAGCAGCTGATCGTTCGCCTCAATCGTGAACGCCTGCTTAGCTCCATTTAGCGTGCCCTTCGCCTGGTCGACGTTCGCCGAGCCCAGCGCCGTCCGCACATCCTCCAGGCTCAACCCATAGCCGCCAAGCGCAGTCGGATTCGCCTGAATCCGCACCGCGGGCTTCTGTCCTCCGGCAATCGATACCAACCCTACGCCCGAGAGCTGCGAGATCTTCTGCGCCAGCACCGTGTCCGCCAAATCTTCAACCTGGGATAGCGCCAGCGTGTCGCTCGTCAGCGCCAGCGTCATGATCGGCGCATCAGCCGGGTTCACTTTGCTGTAGACCGGCGGGTTGGGCAGGTCCTTCGGCAGATAGTTGAAGCTCGCGTTGATCGCCGCCTGCACATCCTGCTGCGCGACGTCGATGCTCTCGCTCAGCGAGAACTGCAGCGTGATGACACTGCCGCCACCCGAGCTGGTCGAGGTCATCTGGCTAAGCCCGGGGATCTGGCCGAACTGCCGCTCCAGCGGCCCCGTCACCGAGGACGCCATCACCTCCGGACTCGCTCCCGGATAGAACGTCAGCACCTGGATCGTCGGATAATCGACCTCCGGCAATGCCGAAACCGGAAGCTGCAAATAGGCGACGGCACCGGCAAGCAAAATGGCCACCATCAGAAGCGAGGTGGCCACCGGCCGCAGGATGAATGGCCTCGAAGGACTCATGGAAGACGAACTCACGAGCGGCGTCCCTCCGCCACCGGTACCGGTGTAGTCTGCTGCTGTTGCTGCGGGATCACCCGGCTTCCGCTCTTCAGCTTCTCCTGGCCGTCCACCACAATCTGGTCACCCGGCTTCAAGCCACTCGCAAGAATCAGCTGCGACCCCTCCGTGACATCCACCTTCACAGGGCGCGACTCGACGTAATAGCCATCTTTGTCTTCCTTCGACGCTGCCGGAGCACCCGTTCCAGCCGGAAGCAGCGCTGCCGGTGGCTCGCCATGCTTTAGCAGATACACGAAACTTCCCTGCGACCCGGTCTGCAACGCTGCCGCCGGAATCACCGTGGCATTCTGCCGCCGCTGCAGCACCAGCCGGACGTTCACGAACTGGTTCGGGAACAGCGCCCCATCAGTGTTGTTGAAGACCGCCTTCACCTTGTCCGTTCCCGTCGTCGTGTCAATCTGGTTGTCGAGCGTCAGCAGGCTTCCCGTCGCCAGATGCGTCGCGCTCGAGCGGTCATAGGCTTCGACCGTCAGCTGACTTCCGCCGCGCGTCAACCTCAGCACCTGGGGGAGTTGGTCCTCGGGCAGTGTAAAGATCACCGCGATCGGCTGAAGTTGCGTTACCACCAGCAGCCCGGTCGTATCGGTGGCGTGGACGATATTGCCCGGATCGACCTGCCGCAGACCCACGACTCCGTCGATCGGCGAGCTGATTTTGGTATAGGCAAGATTGACCTTCGCCGCCTCGATGGCAGCCTTGTCGGCTACGATCGACCCTTCCGCCTGCCCTGACAGCGAAATCTGCGACTGCTGGCTCTCCTTCGACACTACTCCAGCCTGTAGCAGCGCCGTATACCGCTGCGCTTCGGCCTGCGCGTTCTTCGCGTTCGCCTGGTCTTTCGCTAGCTGCCCCTCGGCCTGCGCCAGCGCCGCCTCGTAGGGCTTCGGATCGATCTCGATCAACAACTGTCCCTGCTTGACGGCCTGTCCCTCTCGGACCTTCACCTTCATCAACTGCCCATCCACCCGCGTCTTGATCGTGACGGTGTTGTATGCAGTGACAGTTCCCAGCGCCGTCAGGTAGACCGGCATCGTCTTCTGCTCGACCGAAGCAGTCATGATCGGCGTGGGACGGTCGCCCATCAAGGCCTCCAGGGCGTTCGTCGCATCCAGTTCAGCCGCGTTGCGACGAATCTTCCAGACCGCAGCTCCAACCACCAACACAATCACCAGCAGGACGATCAGCTTCCGCACAACGCCACCCTTCCCAGAAGGTGGTTCTGGCTGGACCTTCAATCTCTCAGCACCAGGTACAACCGGTTGTGACCCCTGCTCGGAACTTCCATCTACTGATGTGGAAAACTCTGACGACATGCGTGCTCTCACTCATTCTCGGATTACGGTTGAATATCAACCCAACGTTTGTCTAAAATGCCAACCCAATGTTTACCCGCAGATAGCCAGACTAAATGATAATTACGTATGCCGTCCCCACATGGTTCCCTGGTGATCGACCCCGCACTCAGCACCTGCCCACTTTGCGTCGACCTCGACGGTACGCTGGTTAAGTCCGATACCCTTGTCGATTCCACCCTTGCTCTCGCTCGCCACCACCCCTCCGCGCTACTGCAGCTTCCCAGCTGGCTAGCGCAAGGAAAGGCCGCTCTCAAGCGCCACATCACCTCCGCGGTGGAGCTGAATGTCGTGCACCTCCCCTACAACCGCGAGTTGCTCCAATACCTCGAGCAGCAGCACTCGACCGGCCGCCCCATCTACCTGGCCACCGCCGCCGACGCCGCCCTGGCGCATCGCGTCGCCGCCCACCTCGGCCTCTTTGCCGGAGTCCTGGCCTCCGATGGAACGCTTAACCTCGCCGGGAAGAACAAGTTAGCCGCCTTCCGTGAAAAATTCGGCGACAACTTCTCCTACATCGGCAACGCCCTTCCCGACGCCACCCTCCTCGCCAACTGTGTCGAGCCCATGGTCGCCAACCCCACTGGCAGCCTGCGTGCCGCCCTGCGCAAGGCGACGGTGACTCCCGTCCGTTCGTTTACCGACGCATCATCGCCAATCAAAGCGTGGCTCAAGGCCATCCGTCTGCACCAGTGGGCCAAAAACGTCCTCATCTTCCTTCCCCTGCTACTGGCCCACGCCTGGTCCCTCGGCCCTATCTTAGGAGCGGCCATCGCCTTCGTCAGCTTCGGGCTCTGCGCGTCAGCTACTTATATAGTTAACGATCTGCTGGACCTCGAGGCCGACCGCAAACACCTCCGTAAGCGCCGTCGCCCCTTCGCCTCCGGAGATCTCTCCGCCATCGCCGGCCTCACCGTCGTCGCACTCTTTCTGCTCGCCTCCCTTGCCCTGGCGATCCTTCTGCCCCATGCCGTCGCCGCCCTCGCACCCTCCACCCCCCTCCCCCGTCCCTACTACTTCCTCGAGTGGCTCGCCATCTATGCGGTCACCACCTCGGCCTACTCCCTCCGGCTGAAGCGCGCCGTCCTGGTGGACGTGATCGTCCTCTCCGGCCTCTACACCATCCGCATCATCGCCGGCTCCGCCTCCACTGGAGTCACAGTCTCCGCCTGGCTTGGCGGCTTCAGCATCTTCTTCTTCCTCTCTCTCGCCTTCGTCAAGCGCTTCGCCGAACTCGAAGGCCTGCGCCAGCGCGACCCCGCTCCCGGCCAGGCCAGTGTCCAGATTCAGGGCCGTGGCTACATCGTGTCGGATATAGAGCAGCTCCGCAGCTTCGGCTCCGCCTCGGGCTACGCCTCCGTCGTCGTCCTGACGCTCTATATCTCGAACATCAACGCCGTCGAACTCTACAGCCACCCCAACCGCCTCTGGCTGCTCGTCCCCGTCCTTCTTCTCTGGATCAGCCGCCTCTGGCTGCTCGCCTCCCGCGGCCAGCTCGACGAAGACCCCGTCGTCTACGCCATCACCGATAAGCGCAGTCTGCTGATGGGCGTGCTCGTGGTCCTCATCGTCTTTATCTCGCTATGATGGAGCAACATAGTATCCGGAGAGGTATTTTTCTTCTAAGATGAAGCAGACAGGCCCGCAAAAATGAAAGATTACTCAGTCGTGTTCGAGCAGACAGCCACTGGTTGGAGCGCTTACGTTCCCGACCTGCCAGGCCTTGGCATCACCGGCTCTACCTTCGAGGCCACCGAACAGCTCATCCGCGAAGGTATCGGCTTCCACATTGAGGGGCTTCTCACCGACAACGAACCTGTTCCCGAACCGACCACCCGTGTAGCTCTCATGCCAGTCTGCGCTGCGTAAACTATCGAAATAATGTCAGATCAAATCTCACCACCTCATCCATTCTCAAACGACTCTCTTCAAGCGTGTCTAAACCAGCTACTTGCCGATCTCGACGAGAGCATCTCCAAGACATCGGAGTTGCCGACTCTTGCTGAACAAAAGTCCGCCTCTGAAGTATTGAAGTTGCGTTGGACTAGTCGGAAAAACGGCACTGTAACTCAAATTCGCGGGTGGATGAAACAACTCGATCCTGACCAGAAGAAGATCCTGGGCTACTGGTTCAATGCGTTTCATGAAGAAGTAAGTGAGAAACTTTCGTCTCTAGAAGAGAGGATCAACTATGCGATCAGTATTGCGGATGGCTTCAAACACTCCTTAGCTGGAGCCATCGACATCACCCTCCCCGGAGCCGTCCGCACCCCCGGCATCCCCCACCCGCTCCTCAAGACCATGCACGAGATCGTGGCCGTCTTCCACCACCTCGGCTACTCCACCAACCTCGGCCCGCAGGTCGAAAGCGACTTCTACAACTTCGAAGCCCTCAACTTCCCCCCGAACCATCCCGCACGCGACACCCAGGACACGCTCGTCATCGCCAACCAGCAGTCACGCCCCGCCCGCGACCGACTCCTGATGCGCACCCACACCTCGCCCGTCCAGATCCGCACCATGATCGCGCAGGCACCGCCCATCCGCATCGTCATCCCCGGCAAGGTCCACCGCAACGACGCTGCCGACGCCACCCACTCCCCCATCTTCCACCAGGTCGAAGGCCTCTGCGTCGATACCAACATCACCTTCTCCGACCTCAAGGGCACGCTCGACCACGCCATAAAAGCTCTCTTCGGCTCCGACGTCAAAACGCGCTTCTTTCCCAGCTTCTTCCCTTTCACCGAGCCCAGCGCCGACGTCCAGATCTCCTGCATCTTCTGCGGAGGCAAAGGCTGTCGCAAGTGCAAGCACTCCGGCTGGATCGAACTCCTTGGCTGCGGCATGGTCGACCCCGCCGTCTTCGCCGCCGTCACAGAAGAACGCCGTAAGCTAGGCCTCGACGACGACGCCTACAACCCCGAAAAGATCACCGGCTTCGCCTTCGGCATGGGCGTCGAGCGCATTGCCATGATCCAGCACGGCATCTCCGACATCGGCCACTTCTACAGCGGCGACATGCGCTTTTTAGAGCAGTTCGCCTAAGGAGATTGATGCTTAGAGCCAATCGAATCGTCATAAGTCGTAAGGGTTTTGATTCGACTGCTGGAGGTGTGGCCAGCCCTATCATCGATGGGCGACTCGTCAGTCTACCTATTCCGGAAGAGGACCCTGTAGTTTGCGATGATGATCATATAGCCTACGAAGATCTCGGGCATCAAGACAATCTGCCAACGATCGCATCCATTGTTAGGTCTCTCACAAAGGGCAAGGAAAAAGAGTGGAGCGATGAGCACAAAGTTCATCTCGATCCGGATCTTCGCTCGTCTCTTAGAAGTAAAAAAGCCAGTAGCGAAGCAAATAAAACCTACCTCTTCGGTCAATCTGGCGGAGCACAAGCTGAGCTTGATGCAGTCAAAAGCGATGGAATAAGAGTGGACGCTGGCGATCTGTTCCTCTTTTTTGGTTGGTTCAAAGACGCCCAAGTTGATAAGGACGGTATATGCCGCTATAAACGAGGGGCTAAAGACAAGCACGTTTTATGGGGGTGGCTGGAGGTTGGAAGAAGATGGGATCTCATGGACAAGCAGACGTTAGCACTACTCCAGAGCACTCCGAAATATAACCATCACCCGCATGTTTCACATCCTGGCAGAAGGACGACCAACATCCTCTACGAATCCACGACGGCTCTCAGTTTTCACCCTGACTTACCAGGTGCGGGTTTATTCGACAACTACACTTCAGAGCTATGCTTAACATCGCTTGGGGGAACTAGGGCAAAATGGGAATTGCCCGGTTTTTTTAGGGATGTAAAGGTGGCACGGTTTAAATTTAAGAATTGGGAGTCCGTAGACTCTGGTCAGTCGATTGTTCCTCCAGAAAGATGCAAAGGATGTGGTGCTGCCTCTCAAGGACAGGAATTCATCTTTGATCCTAAAGCAATTCATGCTGACAAAATCGAGCAATGGGTGCTTTCAAAATTTGACCATCTTCGAAAATCGACGGTTCTGTCTTCGCCGCAACATTAGCGGGTGCCCCATCCTTTCGCGCACTATGCGAAAGGGTGGGAGACCACGGATATACACGACCTGAGATCCCGCAACAGCACCGGATAACCTCTAAGAGTTCTCCTTCTTCGACCCACCGAAGAACCCAAACAGCAGATGCAGCACAGCCAGCGCCAGAGCCCCAAGAAAAGCAGCCTTGAAGGTTGTCACCGCGAACCCCGGCACAAATTTGCTCGAGAACCAGAGAATCACTGCGTTGATGATCAGGAAAAATATCCCGAACGTAATAATGCTCAGCGGCAGCGTGATGATCTTGAGAAAAAGTCCCAGCGTCGCATTGAACAGCCCGATCACGACCACCGCAATCAATGCCGAGATGACGCCGTTAACCTGAAATCCCGCCACAAAATGCGACACCACCAGCAGAGCCACGGCATTCAGAATCCAGTGCAGAAACAAACGAAGCATAGTCGGTCCTTATTCAGCCTGAGATTTGAAATCCGGATACGCCATCAGCGCCCCACCAGACGAGCATATCCGACACTCGTCCGGCCTGGGTATCAAATTTCACTTCGCCAAAGCATGGTCGTAACTAATCACCCGCGTCAGCTTCCACGCGCCATCCTTGTACTGCCATAGCTGAACAAATTTAGCCTCGCCCACCACATCGTGGTCCTGCGTCCCCGGATGATAAAAACGGTGCACACCAATCTCCACCGCTCCATATCCATGCAGCGGATACACCTCCAGCGACCCCGGCACCAGCTCCCGTCTTACCTTCCCGCAGATGTACTTCTTGATGCTGTCGAGAAAGGTCTGCTTGCCCACCGCCAGCCCTGTCTTGTCGTGGTAAAACTCGAGATCGTCCACAACCATGGTTCCCAGCTTGTCGATATCGCACGTGTTGTAGGCATCAAACAGCGCCTTATCCAGCGATCCCACCACCGTCGTCAGCTCCGCATCGCTCTTGATGTTATCGAGCGAAGGAACAGCCTGAGCCTCGGCCACAGCAAACGTCCCCGCCAGCAGAGACCCCATCAGCAAAACATTTCGCAGAGCAAAGCGCATTGTCATAAAAACACCATCTCTCTTGAAAGTAGGAACAAAGCGCTGTACGTAAACAAAGAAGAAAACGTTCGCAGGAGACCCAAAGACTAAACTGATACCAGACATCATCCCGAGGAGAGCCATATCCATGGGCAAGCAATTTGAGCGAATCGAGCCCGTCCACCGCGCATTCATCGAGCGTCAGCGGATCTTCTTCAACGCCTCCGCCGCTACCGAAGGACGCGTCAACGTCTCGCCCCGCGATGCCGCCGCTCTCCGAGTGCTCACCGACAACTCCGTTGTCTACCTCGACCGCACCGGCAGCGGCAACGAGACCGCTGCCCATCTCCGCCTCAACCGTCGCCTCACACTGATGTTCTGCGCCTTCGAAGGACCACCCCTGATCCTCCGTCTCTACGGCCAGGGCCGTATACTGCCTCACCACAGCCCCGAGTACACCGCCCTGCTCGCCTCCAGCTTCGACAACACCGAAATACCCGGTGCCCGCCAGATGGTTCTACTCGAAGTCGACCTCGTCCAGACCTCCTGCGGCATGGGAGTCCCACTCTTTGACTACGTAGAAGAACGCGACCAGCTCACCCGCTGGGCCGAGTCCAAAGGTGAGAGCGGCCTCGAAGAGTACCGCCTCCAGAAAAACACCCGCAGCATCGACGGCTTTCCCACCGGTCTCTTCGAAGAGGCCACCGTCTCCTAAGCCAAAATTAGACCGCAGGCTCCGCCGACGTCGGATCGATCATCCTCCGGACCTGCGCAATCGAGTTCGCAGGGAAACCACCCATATCGGCATGCTGACGGATCGTGGCCTCGTCCGGAGCAATGTAGATGCAGTAGATCTTGTCATCCGTCACGAACGACTCAACCCACTGGATTTGAGGCCCAATGCTCTTCAACACAGAGCACGAGGTCTGCGAGATCCCCTCAATTTGCTCCTGGGTCAATGCTCCCGCCTTCGGGATTTCGCGCTCGATAACAAACTTCGGCATAGAGTTCCTCCTTAAATCAGGGAGCAGACTACCACGAAGAAAGAGTAGAGATTTGCTCATTGTCCTGCGCCCGCACGGATACCCCCATCCAACATTTAGACTAGAAGCCGTCTATCATGAAGATCCTCACCGCGTGGCTTCGCCACTACCTGCCCACTCTCTCCGTCACCGACCGGCAACTCGCCGACGACCTCACCCTGCGCGGCATCGCCGTCGAAGGCGTCCATGATCTCGGCTCCGCCGCCTCTGGAAAACCAGCCGGCCACCTCTTCGAGATGGACATCACCACCAACCGCGTCGATGCCATGAACCACTACGGCATCGCCCGCGAAGCCGCGACCATCTACAATCTGCCGCTCGCGCCCCTCCACACCAAGCTCCCCGTCGGCACCCTCGTCGACGCGCCCTTCCCCGTCCGCATCGCCCCCGATGCCAAAGGCCTCTGTGGCCGTTTCACCGCGCAGGTGCTCCGCAACATCACCATCGCGCCAAGCGCTGGCCAGATCGCCGAATACTTCACCCTCCTCGGCCAGAAGCAGATCTCGAACGCAGTCGATGCCAGCAACTTCGTCCTGCTCGGCATGGGCCATCCCACGCACGCCTTCGACCTCGACAAGATCGAGGGCGGCATCGTAGTCCGCCTCGCAAAGCAAGGCGAAAAACTCAAGCTCCTCGACGGAACCGAGCGCACCCTCGAAGCCGACGACCTTGTAGTCGCCGACGAAAAGAAGGCCCTTGCCCTCGCCGGAGTCATGGGCGGCTGGGACTCCATGATCACCCCGGAGACGAAGAACATCCTCGTCGAAGCCGCCTGGTTCGATCCCGCCAGCATCCGCCGCAGCTCGCGCCGCCACCTGCTCCACACCGACGCCTCCCACCGCTTCGAGCGCGGAGCCGATTTCAATGCCGCTCCAGTTGCCAACGCGCTCGTCGCGCAGCTCATCCTGCAATCCGGTGGAAAGATCGAGGGTGAACTGATCGACGTCATCGACCCCGAGGTCGCTGCAAAGACCGCCGACCGCGCCCCCATCGAGCTCTCCGTCAAACAGGTCCAGCGCCACCTCGGCACCACGCTCGACCCCGAGGGCCTCACCAAAGAAATCGTCTCCCAGTTCCTCACCTCGCTCGGCTGCGAGCTCGTCCTGCACGGCGTCGACATCTACGCAACCAAACTCCCAAGCTGGCGGCTCGACCTCGAGCGCGAGATCGACCTGATCGAAGAGGTCGCGCGGGTCTACGGCTACAACGGCTTTGCGAACACCCTGCCAACTCCAGGCATCGTCATCGCTAATCCCACCGCCGCAAAGGAAAGCGCCGTCCGCAGCCGCCTGCTGGCGCTCGGCTATAGCGAGTCCGTCTCCAGCACCTTCGCCTCGCAAACAGGCAGCGATCTCTTCGCGACCGCCGGACGCGGCACCATTGCAATGGAAAACCCGCTCTCCGAGGAGGCGACGCTGCTGCGCCCTTCGCTCGTTCCCGGGATGTTGACTATGCTCGCCCACAACCTGAACCGTGATGTGAAAGATGTGCGGCTCTTCGAGCAGGGACAAGTGTTCACCGGCAGCACGGAGCAGGTGGACGAGACAGCCAGCCTGTCATTGGGCCTGACCGGAGACGTTCCCGCGACTTCGCTCTATACCGCTGCGGACGCGCCTTTCTACGAGCTGAAGGGCGTCGTGGAGTCACTGCTTTCGCTGTTCGATCTGGGCGGTGTAGCGGTCAAGTTCACAACAGAGACACCGGGTTGGCTACAGGCTGGGCGGTCGGCTGTGGCAGCGCTCGGGGATGCGCCGATTGCATACTTTGGTGAGCTAGCTGCCTCGCAGAGCCAGCAACGGAAGCTCCGCCAGCCCGTGTATCTTGCCCAAATCGATCTGGCGCGCCTCTACACCCTGCCTCTCCGCAAGGTCACGGCACGCGACCTCTCCCGGTTTCAGGCTGTCGAGCGCGACTTCTCCTTTACCTTTCCCGATGCGACGGAGTGGCAAACAATTGCCGCAGCCATCCGTGCGCTCGGAATTGATGACCTGTATCGACTTGCGCCGACCGAGATCTTCCGCGATCCGAAGGGCAAGTCGGTTCCGGCGGGCCACTATGCGATCTTGCTGCGCTGCGTGTTCCAGTCAAACGAGCGGACGTTGCAGGAGGAGGAGCTGACAGGCTGGTGGGCGGCAATCATTACCGCGCTGACAAGTCTCGGCGGCACGATCCGCGCGCCTGAATCGACGCTTCCCACGGACGCGAAAACCAGCTAGTCTGGCGGGTGTTCGCCGGACTGGAGCGTGAAGGATGCTGAATCAATGTGCCGTGATGGGTTTTGTTCCTACGAAGGACACCGCTAAGGCGCGCGCCTTCTACGTGGATCTCCTTGAGTTGCCGTTCGTTAGCGAAGATAACTTCGCCCTCGTCGTCTCGGCGAAAGGCACGCTGATACGGATCACAGCTGCTGGCGAGTTCACGCCTGCGCCACACACCATTCTGGGCTGGCAGGTGCCGGATATTGCAGCGGAGGTAAAGAACCTGAGCGACAAAGGCATTATCTTCGAGCGGTTTACCTTCCTCGAACAGGACGCCGCAGACATCTGGACATCTCCGGATGGAACACGGGTAGCGTGGTTCCGGGACGTGGATGGAAACACGCTCTCCATCTCCCAACATATCTAATGCCCTGGGGTTATAAAGAATGTTCCACGTGGAACATTTTAAGCATGTACCAAGTTTTCAAGAAAAATTCATGGTAGGAAAAAACGAGCATCCAGCACTTTGCGCTGCGCGATAGAGGGACATACCTCTGTTGATGGCTTGTGTTCACGGAGGGGCGCATCCGCTTTGAGTCCCCACGGATTCTCTTCCAGAAATCCACGCTCTTGCCGTCTATACTTTTGCTATGAGCACAGCAGCTATCAGTGTCGATGAGTTCCAGGCACTCGAACAGAAGGTTCTTCGCGCGGTCGAGATCGTGAAGCGTGAGCGCGAGGCGCGCGCCGAGGCCGAGGCCGAAGTCGCCAGCCTGCGCGAACAGCTCGCCGCCCAGTCCAGCCTCTCCGCCAATACTTCCACCGAGCTAGGCACGCTCAAGAAGGAGCGCGAGGATGTCCGGCTTCGCGTCGAAAAGATGCTGCAACAGATGGACGAGCTTCTCTAGTGCCTGAAAACACAGGAGACAGAATGGACGAGACGATCGAGACCCCCGAGAACACCGAAGTACCACAATCGATCAACGTCGAGATCTACGACCAGATCTATCACCTTCGCGGTGTCGACCCGGCTTATATTCAGCAGCTTGCCACGATCGTCGACGGGAAGATGCGGGCGGTATCGGCGCATGGCAACACGGTCGATTCGCTCCGGGTCGCAGTGCTGGCCGCGCTGAACATCGCGGACGAGCTGACCACATTGCGCGAGCGATACGAGACACTCTCCGGGAGCGAGGTAAGCTCGCAGTACTCGCAGCGGTCGCGGGTGCTGGCCGGGATGCTGGATGAGGTGCTCGCGGACAGCCCCGCGACACGCAGGGCCGGCTGACGATCCTTCCTGGAGCAACGCGGGGCTAGCCACAGTCAGTCAGAGGCTGTCGTTCCCACCCCCCGTTTAGCAGCACTTTACACTTCCGCGTTGGATGTGGCGCGAGGTGTTCAACCTTCTGGCTCCCCGCACGAGGTTTGACCTTCCCTGCATTGTCCCGTCATTCCCTGCAAACTACTAGATCGCGTCCCTAGCCGCGGCGAGATTTGTGTTGAGGACACGAGGGTCTCAGCGCATGAGCGGGAAACGACTTTGCCTGGGTACGAACTGGAAGTTCGCGGCAGTGTTGGCGGGATTGCTGAGCCCAACCCTCGGACTGGCTCAGCAATCCTGCCCAACCGGCGTTCGCATCGACGGCATGATTACGGACCCAACAGGGTCAGTGATTGCCGGAGCCCAGGTGGAGGCAGCTGACGGCGAGAAGACTATGACCGATGCGGCGGGCCGCTTCCTGCTGTCGTGCGTTCCGGCTGGTTCAGACACGATCACGGTACAGGCCGATGGGTTTGCCCCAGGCACGGCCAGAGTTGGTAAGCAGCCTGGAGAGACCGCGCACCTCAATCTCCAACTCGCGATTGCGCAGGTACAAACAGACATTCAGGTGGGTCCTGATGCCACCGCGATGGACGCCGATCATGGTGCGGGTACGGTTACGCTCGGTTCACGGGAGATACAACAACTCGCCGATGATCCGGATGATTTTCTGCGTCAGCTTCAGGTGCTGGCATCCGATGCCGGAGGCGACTCGAGCTCAGCCATTGTTACAGTGGACGGCTTTCAAAATGGGAGCGCACTTCCGCCCAAAGGTTCCATCGCTTCTATCCGCGTCAATCCAGATCTCTTCTCATCCGAATACCAGCGGCCTCCATGGGGAGGTGGACTGATCGAGATATTCACGAAGCCCGGTGCGGATAAGTTTCACGGATCACTCTTCTTTACCGACAGCGACGGCAGCTTTAACGCGACCGATCCGTTCTCCGTCATCGCAACCCCAGCAGGCAAGCGACGGTACGGCTTTGAGCTGAGCGGGCCAGTGATTCCAAAGAAGAGTGGCTTTTCGCTCGCTTTCGAGAAACGCGATATCGACGAGTTCAATGTCGTCAACGCGGTTACGCTGGACGCGAATGAGAACCAGACGGTGCTGCACCAGACGATTGCAGCGCCACAAAGGCTCTGGATCGCCTCTGCTCGCAATGACTGGCAGGTGACACCAAAGGACGTCGCAACCATTTCGTTTGCAGCCAACGTCAATAACCTCGGCAATCAGGGGATTGGCGGACTGACGCTAACCGAGGCAGGCTACTCCAGTCTGGCGAGCGAGTATGACCTCCGGTTTACAAACATGCAGACGCTGAGCTCCAACATGCTGCACGAGACCCGGATCGGCTATACGTGGAAGCGCACCGAGCAGACACCTCTCTCGACGGCTCCTGCGCTGCAGGTGGCTGGCTACTTCACTGGCGGTGGCGCGACCAGCCAGAACCTGAACGAACGCGAGCGCGATCTTGAGGTGGATGACGACATGATGATCACGCGTGGCAACCATACCTTGAAGTTCGGCGCGCAGTCGCTGGGGATCTTCGTGCATAACTATGATCCAGACACCTTCAACGGTGCCTACGTCTTTGGCGGCGGCAGTGCGCCGGTGCTCGATGCGAACAACAACCCGACCGGTCAGACGACAACCATCAGCGGAATCGAGCAATACCGTCGTGCGTTACTGGGCCTTCCCGGCGGTACGCCGACTACATACCAGGTCACCACTGGCACACCAGTTGTTCCGTTTACGCAGTGGCGGCTGGGCCTGTATGCGCAGGACAGCATCAAGCTCGCGCCTCGTTTGACCCTTACCGCCGGGCTGCGCTATCAACTGCAGACCACGCCCGGCAGCTTTGCCAACTTCGATCCTCGAGTTGGGCTTGCATGGGCGGCTGACAAAAAGGAGACGTGGGTGTTTCACGTGAGGGCTGGACTCTTCAACGCACCAGTCGACCTGAGCAATCCCGCCGAAGTCTATCGGCTGAATGGCGTTCGGCAGCAGCAGATGACCGTTTACTCGCCGAACTACAGCAGCCCGCTGACACCGGTCGCGGGATCAATTCAGGTGAGCACAGTGAAGCAATTTCCCCACTCACTGGCCCAGCAGTCAACGCTCACCATTTATATCAACGCAGAGCACGACTTTCCCCATCACTGGCACGCGCGGGCCAATTTTTACTGGGGAGAGGACTGGAATAGCGTTCGCACTAAGAATATCAACGCGCCTCTGGTGGTCAGCAACGTTGGCGTTGCGCCGGACCCAACCGCCGCTCTGCTTGCCCCACGGCCCATCGCACCCGGCGAAAATATTGTGCAATATCAAAACTCAGGACATCTCGCCGGCAATCTCTTCTCTTTCACCGTGGATCAGCACAGCTACAAACGATTCGGCTTCTCCACAAGGTATGCGCACTTTAATTTCAAATCCAACGTTGGCGGCAATCTGAACAATCCACAGTCAAGCTATAGCGATCAGGGAGAATCGGCACGCGTTGATTGGATGAGGGCAAATAGTGTTTCCCTGTTTGGGAATCTGACTTTGCCTTACGGCATTGAACTGTCGCCGCAGTTCGATGCGAGCAGCGGTCGTCCGTATAACATCACCACCGGTACAGACAACAATGGCGACGGTACATTCAACGACCGGCCCTCCTACGCGTCCGCTCCCGGTCCGGGCGTGTACAGCACGCGTTTTGGACTCCTCACCACGAACACGGTCAACGGGAATGTTCCGCGCAATTTGGGAACCATGCCTAGCACAGTTCACCTCGACATGAACGTCAGCCGCACCTTCAAGCTCAATCCGAAGGATACGGATCACCCGCGCACCCTCATATTCAATGCGCGCAGTGCCAACCTGATAAACCATACCAATGTCACCGCCGTCGGAACAGTCGTCTCTTCACCGACATTTGGGCAATCACTCTCTGCCGAGGCTGCTCGGCGCGTGGAACTCGGTGTGCGCTTTAATTTCTGAATCTGTAACAGATAAGCGCGTCCCAAAAGAGCTGCCAACTGCAAACTCAGTTTCCAAGCAGCCCGTCACTCGCCCGATATTGCTGGCGACGGCTGACCAGCACATTGCGTGTTCTCTTAGACGTCTTATGGCATAAGACGTGGGTGAATGACCATCCAGGATGTGCCGAACTTGTCCCTGAGCATGCTGAAGCGGTGGGCAAAAAAGGTCTCTTCCATCGGCATAAAAATCTCACCTCCATCAGCGAGCAGGGTATGAATACGCTCTGCCTCCTCGCTGCTGTCGAGGGTGAGGCAAAGATAGGCGCTGCGCATGGGTTGAAAACGCTCCGGCTGGACGTCGCTCCCCATGAGCTCTGTCTCTCCGATGGTCATGCGGGCATAGAGGATGGCCTTTTTCCAATCATCCGGGACTGGCTGTTGGCTATGGTCCATGATCATCGTGATCTTTCCGCCGAGATGCTGCTCGTAAAAGCGGAAGGCCTGCTCGCAGTTGCCACCATAGTTGAGATAGGTGTGTAGCTTCATCGTGCAGTTCATCCTTTCGGGATTTGGTTGGAGAGGCGGAGGGTGGGTGAGAAGCGTAGATTACGTCTGCTCACTGAGCTTGCGTTATCCCGCGCAGCAATCATGGATTTTGGGTGTATCCGCGTATTCGTCATGACGGCGGACAAAATCCATGGTCGACTTCTCGTTGCGGCCTCTGGGTGCGCGGTCGAGGATCATCAGAGTGCCGATCAACTCCTCCGGGCCGCGTCCGTAGCTCGAATAGGTATGGAAGAGATCGCCGGACTCGTCTTTGTAGAAGGCACTGAGGCCGGGCAGCTCCGAGTCGGCGGGCTCTGCCGGAACCGGTGCTTCGGTGAAGTTGTAGATGGCCTTACCGCTGGCCAGGTCTTCCTTGGTAAAGGAGACGTGGTAGTCGTAGTTGAAGTCGCTGCCGAAGGCGGACACCCAGGGGAAGCGCCAGTCCATACGCGTCTTATAGGCTTCGACCTCGGCCAGCGGGGCGCGCGATACCGCAGTCAGCGTGACATCGTGATGGTTGAGATGCGGTAGAGCCCCGTCGATGTGATCGACCAAAAAGGAGCAGCCGGGGCAGCCCGCGGGCCAGCCGGGGCCAAGCATGAAGTGATAGATGATGAGCTGACTGCGGCCATCGAACAGGTCGGCCAGAGTTTTCTTTCCCTTGGGGGTGTCGAAGGTGTACTCCTTCTCCACCTTCACCCAGGGCAAAGCCAGGCGTTGGGCATTGAGCTTGTCGCGAAGATGGGTGGCTTCCTTCTCTTTGGCCAGCAGCGCTTTACGCGCGGTCAACCATTCTTCCTGGGATACGACTGGATGCAGCTGCATGTCATTCCTCCGTAGATTCAGATGTAGATCAGATATCTTGACAAGATACGTTGATATCAACATCATTAAGGTATGTCAAGAGTTGCGAACGTTCCTTACGAGACCACGCTGCTGGTTCGCGACTGCTGCCTCTGTCTTCATGTGCAGCGGGCAGCCAGGGCGCTGGCCCGGCGCTTCGACGAGGCGCTGCGACCGCTCGATATGACGAACGGCCAATTCTCGCTGATGATGTCGCTCAACCGTCCGAAGGCACCGGGGATGGCGGCAGTGGCATCGCTACTCGCAATGGACCGGACTACCCTGACCGCCGCGCTGAAGCCATTGGAGCGCCGCGGCCTCGTCAAGGTTACGGCAGATCCGGCGGACCGGCGTAGCCGTTTGATGACACTGACATCGAAGGGAAAACGCTTGCTCGCTGCGGCTGTTCCAGTTTGGGAGAGTACTCACAGGGAGGTTGAAGCGCTGCTGCACGATGGCGACCCCGATCGCTTCCGGAACAACCTGCGCGCACTTTCTTAGAATCTGTTTAAAAACTGAAGAAATAGGAAGCAGCGGGCGGATAGAAACATGCCCTCGGGGGCTAAAGCCCGCTTCTTTTCTGCGATTTACGGCACGGCTAAAGCCGTGCCCTTTCAAAGCCCTCTCGATCAAGAGCAGTTTTTAGACAGATTCTTAGAAGCTGTCCCAAAATTTTAGGGCAAAAGGTGTAGGGTGGGGCACTCCGAGCGAAATACGGGGGGTCTTCCCCTTCGGCAAGCTCAGGGTCAGAATGACAGTGGTTGGGGAGTGGGATTCAGGGATAGAGACAGGGTGGAAACTTGCTAATCCGGGGCTTGGGCATTAGCATCCAACCTAGAAACCGGCCTGCAAAGCAGGTGTGGGGAATTACGCTGGTTGAACCAACATTCATTGAACAGGGACCTAGCTCGTATATATGGCTCGGTGTGCAACGTCCGCCAGTCCGGAATGCCTAAAGAGCCACGGCAGGGTCCCGCCGTCTTAGGACGGGTTCACCAGCGCCTCACTGCACGGCCCAGCGGGTCGGTTTGCTTTGTTTCAGTCTCTCGACGCGGTTGATGCCGCGCTTTTCCAAACCAAGCTGTGCATCCATCCTTCCTCCACCTCGGACATCTGCACATCCCTCTCTACGGCGTCTGCGCCGCGGTTGGGTTGATGGCTGCGCTGACCCTGAGCCAGATGACGGCGCGGCTGGTAAAGCTGGATGCTGCCGCCGTGTGGGATGCGGGGCTGGTGATCGTATTGGCGGCGTTTGTGATCTCGCGGCTGCTGCTGGTGGCGGGGAACTTCAGGAGCTTTCTGGCGTCGCCGCTGCTGGTGCTTACTTTGCCCTCGCTGAACGATACGGGGGTGCTGCTGACAGCGATCTTTGCGGTGGGCTATCTGTGGTTCAAAAAGCTGCCGCTGTTAGCGTTTCTGGATGCTATGGCTCCGTGCTTCGCGCTGGTGTGGGCGTTTTTGAGCCTGGGCAATATTCTCGAAGGAACGAAGGACGGGATGCCGACCAGTTCCATCTTTTCGGTGGGGGATGCGGTCTCGGGGAGGGTGCATCCGGTGGAGTTTTACATGCTACTGGTGGCGGTGGTGCTGTGCGGGGTGCTGATTCAGATGCTGCCGCGTCGACGCCATGCGGGGTTGGGCTGCGCGCTGGCGCTGGTGCTGGCGGGAGCGGCTATCTTTGTGATCGACTTTCTGCGCCTGCCGTCGGAGCTGTTCACGGCTGCTATGCTCGACCCTGTGCAGTGGCTGGGGCTGGCGATGATTCTGGTGGGCAGCGCGCTCTTTATCGCTTTCCCGGCCGATGTACAGAATGGAAGTCCTGATGCCGTCTAAAAATATGCTGCCGAAGGGGCAGCGCCACCGTTCCGTCCGCCAAGAGTACCGCGCTACACGTGGAGTAGAGCCCGCGCCGGAGCCAGTCATCCCGGTGCTCGATCTCGAAGATGAGGACGACTCGCACTTTGAGGATGGTGTCCGCAGCTTTACGGCAGACCCGGCGGCGGCGGGATTGCGGCTGGACCAATATCTGGCGCAGGCGATTCCGGATATCAGCCGGGCGCGGGTGCAGTTGTTGATCGAGAGCGGGCAGGTGCGGGTGGATGGCAGTCCCGCGAAGCCGAAGCAAAAGCTCAAAGGCGGCGAGGCTATCGAGATTGAGGGAGAGCCGCGTCCGGAGCCGCTGCACGCGGTGGCGGAGGACATTCCGCTCGACATTCTGTACGAAGACAAGCATCTGGCGGTGGTGAACAAGCCTGCCGGGATGATGGTCCATGCGGGCGCGGGTGTTACAAACGATGAGCGCAATCGAGGGACACTGGTCAATGCGCTGCTGTTTCACTTTGGGAAGCTGTCCGAGGTGGGCGGCGATCTGCGGCCAGGGATCGTACATCGGCTGGACAAGCAGACCAGCGGCGTCATTATCGTGGCTAAGGACGACAGCACGCACCGGAAACTGGGTGAGATGTTCTCCGGGCGGCTGGTCCACAAGACGTACCTGGCTCTGGCGCACGGAAATATCGCGAAGGAGAACACCACCGTCAATCTGCCGATCAGCCGGGACCTGATCCGGCGGACGCGGATGACGACGCGGCGGGCGGATGGGCGGACGGCGGTGTCGCACGTGAAGGTGCTGGAGCGGATCGCGACTCCGTTTGGGCCGTTTACGCTGGTCGAGGTACGGATTGAGACAGGCCGGACGCACCAGATACGGGTTCACCTGCAGTCGATGGGACATCCAGTAGTGGGGGACACGCTGTATGGCGCGCCACACCATATTGGCCCTGCGGATGGAGGGACTGAGCTGCACCGGAACTTTCTCCATGCCGCACAGCTTGCCTTTACCCATCCGAAGACCGGCAAGGGGATGGAGTTGCAGGCTCCGCTGCCGGAGGAGTTACGGAAGTTTCTGGAGGCGCTGCGTACAGGGCAGTCTCCGGTTGAGTAGAATCACTTGAGTGATCGATCTCTTCCCTAACGCCTGTGCAGGACGGCTTCTGAAAGCCTCTGCGATGAGTCTCGTCCTCCTGTTCAACCTGGGTTCGGCAGATGCCCAGACGGCCGTCCCACAGACGCCCGCTACACCCCAGACGACACCGGCGACCACTGCGCCTGCTCCGCAGACGGCGGCTCCTGCTGCTACTCCTCAGACGGCCCCTGCCACTCCGCAGGAACAGACGCCGGTCTCCGATCAGCCGATTACGACCATCAGGGTGCAGGCGACCGAGGTCAACCTGATCTTTACGGTTACCGATAAGAAGGGCCGGTTCATCACCGGGTTGCAGCGGCAGAACTTCGGCCTGCTGGACGACCAAAAGCCGCCCGCTGCGGTAATCCGGTTCACACAGCAGACGAACCTTCCGCTCCGCGTCGGGATCATGCTGGATACGAGCAGCTCGATCCGGCAGCGCTTCCAGTTCGAGCAGGACTCGGCCGTCGAGTTCTTTCTGCAGGTACTGCATCGCAACGACCGCGCGTTCGTCGAGGGCTTCGACATCCAGACGGACATCTCGCAGAGCTATACCAACAATATCGACCTGCTGAACCAGGGCATCCACAAGCTGCGCCCGGGTGGTGGAACCGCCATGTTCGACGCGCTGTACAAGACCTGCCGCGACCAGATGCTGACGCTGCGCGAAGAGGGAGCCGTCCGCAAGGCGCTGATCGTGGTGTCGGATGGTGACGACAACTATAGCCGGGCGCTCGAGAGCGACGCGATCAAGATGTGCCAGCGCGCAGAGACCATCGTCTACACGATCAGCACGAACGTGAGCCCAAGCAAGGACAAGGGCGACGAGGTGCTCCGCGAGATCTCGGAGGCCACCGGTGGGCAGGCCTTCTACCCGACCCGGATCGAAGATGTCGCGGTGGGCTTCCACAACATCGAGGAGGAGCTGCGCAGCCAGTACTCGCTCGAATACCGCCCGGCGGACTTCAAACCGGACGGGTCGTTCCGGACGATCTACCTGCAGGCGACCGACCCGCGGTACAAGGTAAGAGCCAGCAAGGGGTACTTCGCCCCGCGCCCTCAGTAGAACCGGCGGCAAACTACAAAAAAATAGGTAACTCCTGCCGAAATTCTGTGTCTAAGGATAGAGGGGAGTATCCCATGAGACGCCTGCGCCTATACCTTATCCCTCTCTGCTTCACCCTTGCCTTACCGGTTGCCGTCAACGCCGAGCAGCCTCCCGGGATCGCTGACCGGTTGAGCACGCTGGCAGATCAGCCTGCAACGCATACCTCCTTCAGCTTCGACCGGTCGCTAATGCAGATCGCCCAGAATCTGCTCGAAAGCAATGGAATGGATTCGCGACGCGCGGCGGCGGCACTGACGGGTATCTCCGTCGACACGTACCATTACCCGCAGCCGGCCTTCTACACGCCGGAGGTGATGGGGGCAATCATCGACACATACCATGCGGCGGGATGGAAGCACCTGGTGAATGGGAACCAGAGTCCGGCCAACTCCGCGCAGCCGCACTCGACGCTGACCGACCTGTGGCTGCACTTCAATGGAGCAGAGATCGACGACCTGATCGTGCTGATCCGGGCACCGCGGGACATGAATGTGATCCAGGTGAGCGGGAATTTGCGACCGCTGGATCTGATCCACCTGAGCGGACACTTCGGCATTCCGAAGGTAGACCCGAATGCTGTGATGGTGCCGGCTCCCCGGTAGGGCTTGGGCTTAAAGGATACCCCTACTTGAAGTCCTAAAGTATTTATTCTAAAGAGAAAGCCCCGGCATGTGCCGGGGCTTTCTTGACCTCTATTTAAAGACTAGCAGATGGTGGGGAACTAGTGTGCCACGTTGATTTGCAGGACTAGAGCGGGTTTTGTGTGTTTGGGGGCTTGACAAGGTTTTTGGGGGGGCGGGCGTTTGTGGTTTCCCACCCTGCGGCGATAAGACTGCCGCGAGGATGGGGCACCCGAGCTTTTTACCTGTGTCAGAAAAAGACAAGGGCAAAAGCAACAGCGAAGCAATGGCAAAGGCGAAATGCGGGGATTCTTCGCTCCGCTCAGAATGACAGCAGTTGTGGGAGAGGGCGGCGGGAGGCGAGGAAGACGGCTGGGTTGTTGGCGGTTCTACCAGCCGTACTGCTCGACTTTTTGTAGCAGGGCCAGCTTGCGTTCGGGGGGGAGGAAGCTGGCTTCGACGGAGTTGGCGGCGAGTTCGCGCATCTGGTCGAGAGAGAAGCCGTATCGTTCCTGGGTGAGGATGTACTCGCCGAGCAGGTCGCTGCCGAACATCGGCGGGTCGTCGGAGTTGAGGGTAACCATGAGGCCAGAGTCAAAGTAGTCTCGGAGCGGGTGGTCGTCGTAGCTGGGACAACAACCGGTGCGGATGTTGCTGGTGACGTTGATCTCGAGGGGGATCTGGCGTTGGGAGAGGATCTCCAGCAGCTCAGGGTCGTGCTGGGCGGCGAGGGCATGGCCGATGCGCTCAGCGCCGAGGTTGACTGCTGCCCAGATGCTTGCCGGGCCCATGGATTCGCCGGCGTGGGCGGTGAGGCGGAGACCAGCGGCGGCGGCCTCCGCGTAGAGCTCGCGGAACTGGTCGGCGGGGCCGCGAGCCTCGTCACCACCGATCCCGATGCCGACGATGCTGGGGTACTGGGGGCGGAGTGAGGCGGCCTTGCGGAAGACGCGGGCGGCCTCATCGGCGCCAAAGTGGCGGACGGCGTCGATGATCCAGAGGACGGTGGTGCCGAACTCCTGCTCGGCGCGGAGGCGACCACGCTCGATGGCAGCGACGATCTCGTCCACATCGAGGCGAGCAAAGTGGTAGAGGATGCCGAAGGAGATGTAGACCTCGGCATGGACGACTCCCTGGGCAGCGAGAGTGCGGACCATGTCGAAGGTGATGAGCTCGTAGTCGGCGGGGGTGTGGAGGCGCTCGGTGACGGCCTTGAAGGACATGAGGAAGCTGGGGAAATCCTCGTAGAGGTAGAGTTGGCGAGCGTCTTCAAGAGTCAGCGGAGTGGCGTCGTTGCGTTGGCTGAGGGCGACGAGGGTCTCGGGGAGGATGGTGCCTTCGAGGTGGAGATGGAGCTCGGCCTTGGGGAGACCGCGTAGCCAGGTGGGGATGTCGATCTCGGGGGGCTTGGGCTGCTTTGCCATCAAACTAGTTTAGTAGAGATGATCAGAAATGACATTTCATGTCATTTCTGTGTTAGTCTTCGCTAGTGACTCGCCGCCGCAAGCCAGAGGAAGAGCACCAACTTCTCGAATACTATCTTGGCGGCAAAAAACAGCCACCGATCCTCAAGGAGGAGTTCTGGCAGGATGCAGAAGGTCGAGTCACCCGATATAGCCTTGCTTACATCGATCCATTGCGATTCGCAGGAGACAATGGGCGGTTGCTTGGCTACGACAACGCACATGGGTACCATCACAGACACTTTATGGGCATGGAAAGCTCTTACGACTTTGTCAGCTTTGAAGAAGTTCTCAGGCGATTCGAAGCTGAGGTATATGAGCTGAGGAGGAACGATGGCAACTAAAGTATCGATCATCGTGGATGAAAGTGGAGCGGGAGGGTTCTTCAAGCGTGCACGCGTGCATGCGAGGGCACTGGATCGCGGGGAGAAGGTTCCGTCCAAGACCGTGATCGCGTTTGAGGACCCAGCGGATTTTTTTCGCATGATGACTGGAGAACGGATGCGGCTGCTGGAGTTGTTGCGAGATGAGGGCGAGAGTCCCATTACGGAGCTGGCGGCTCGCCTGCATCGAAACAAACGTGCGGTCAGCCGGGATGTGAGCGCGCTCAAGGAGCATGGGCTGCTGGTGACAAAGTACGTCACGAACAGCGGGCATGGACGGAATCTGGTCGTCATGCGTGCGGCGAAGCGACTGGAGTTGAAGGCAGCGATCTGAGCTTCTGGAAGCACAGGCAACGGTAGCTGCAAAGGCGAAAGCGGGTATGACGGAGTTTTCCGGCGCGTGCGGCTAGGCCTTGTAGAACTCGCTGCGTTTGCGGCTATAGAAGACGTAGACGACCAGGCCGACGACTAGCCAGATGAAGAAGCGGAGCCAGGTTTTGGCGGGTAGGCCGGCCATCAGAAGCATGCAGAAGACTACCGAGAGGATCGGGATGAGGTGGCCGAAGGGGACGCGGAAGCCTCGTTTGCGCTCGGGCTGCTTGATGCGGAGGACGATGACGCCGAGGGAGACGAGGACGAAGGCGAAGAGGGTGCCGATGTTCGACATCTCGGCGAAGGTTCCTACGTCGAAGAGACCGGCGGGGATGGCGACCAGGATTCCGGCGATCCAGGTGGCGAAGGCGGGGGTGCGGAAGCGGGGATGGACTCGGCTGAAGGCGGTGGGAAGCAGGCGGTCGCGGCTCATGGCGAACCAGACGCGGGCCTGACCGAGCTGGAAGACCAGTATGGAGGAGACCATGCCGATGATAGCTCCTAGCAGGACGGCGAGGCGGACCCAATGGAGGCGATGCGCTCCGGGGAGGAGGCTGACGCGCTTGAGAGCGTTGACGACGGGGGCGCCATCCCCGGCGACGGTGTTCCAGGGGACCATGCCGGTCAAAACCATCGCAACGCCGATGTAGAGGATGGTGCAGACGATGAGCGTGGCGATGATGCCAATGGGGACGTCGCGCTGTGGGTTGCGGCACTCTTCGCTGGCGGTAGAGACGGAGTCGAAGCCGATGTAGGTGAAGAAGATAATGGAGCCACCGGCGAGGATACCGCTGAAGCCGTTCGGAGAGAACGGAACGTAGTTGCCCGGATGAATGAAGCTGATGCCGAAGAAGATGAAGACCAAGATGGCGGCGATCTTGATGAGCACCATGATGTTGTTTGTCTGGGCGGACTCCCGGATGCCGCGGACGAGAACGACGGTGAGCAATAGCACGATAAGGAAGGCCGGGATGTTGAAGCCCGCGTGCCAGCCGGTTCCGTAGATGTCGTGGCCTTGGAGGTCCTGCAGGCCAAGCGGAAGATAGGCCGGGCTGAGCCATTTGGGCGAGAGGCGGATGCCCAACCAGTCGAGCAGGTCGACGACGTGGGCGGCGAAGCCTACGCTGACGCTCATGTTCGAGAAAGCGTACTCGAGGATGAGGTCCCAACCGATAATCCAGGCGACTAATTCACCGAGCGTCGCGTAGGTATAAGTGTAGGCTGAGCCGGCGATGGGGATCATGCTGGCTAGCTCGGCATAACAGAGGCCAGTGAGAGCGCAGACGATCGCCACGACCACCAGCGAGATGGCAAGCGCGGGGCCTGCGCCTGGACGGCCAGCTACGGCACCGTGGTGCAGGATAAGGTCGATGACGGGCGAATCGGCCCATTTAGCCAGGGCAGCTGGGTTTCCACCGATGGCCGTGCCGATGACGGTGAAGATACCGCTGCCGATGACCGCGCCGATGCCGAGAGCGGTAAGCGAGACCGGGCCGAGCGTCTTCTTGAGCGCGTGCTCCGGCCGCTCCGATTCGTAGATCAGCTTGTCGATCGATTTGGTTGCAAAGATCTGCCTGCCCAGCGCGCCTGCTCCTCAAACAAAGAATTGTTTCGGGAAGTCCTACTGCGTACTATCGCCTACTGACTGGAAAGGCACAACTTATATTTCGGAGTCTCTGATTGGGCCCGCTGAAGGTGCCTCAGCGGCCAAAGCCAAATTTTGCTTTGAGGGTTTGAGGGACGGATTTTACCCCGTCCCTCAAACAATAGACCTAAGCAGAGATTTTTTAGCGCTTGGACTGTCCGCGAGAGGCCTTCTTGATCTTGGCCTTGTTCTCGCCGCGTGCGCCGGTGCGGGGAGCCTTGGGGGCTGCGGCCTTGCGTGCTGCGCGCTTGACCTTCTTGCGCTCAATCTTGTCGGTGATGGTCTTGGTATTTGCCATGATTCGTTGCCAAACTTTCTATAAAAAAATAAACAAAGTCTTCTTGTTTTCGGATGCTTAGCTATAAGCGTTCCAACTGGGCGAACTTCTCCACCAGCTTCTTCACGCCGTGCTGTTGAAATTGTACTGTAATCTTGGCGTCGTCCCCATCTCCTTCTCGACGAAAGACGGTTCCCTCTCCATACTTCGGGTGGCGAACGCGTGAACCTTGCTTCAGACCGGTCTTGCCGGTGGGTTCGGGGATGTCGAGTTTGGGTCGGGATGGTCGCAGGCTGCCGGAGGTCTTCTGGCCCCGTGCGGCGAAGAAGTTGGCGATATTGTCGATGGAACCCGAGGAAGAGACGGATTTAGAGCCGGGAGCGATGCGGGTGGTAGAAAATTTTGTGGAGGCAGGTGCGGAGCTGCTTCCTGATTGGTCCTCGTCCTCGTAGCTGTAGTGACGGTCGCCTCCTTCGTCTTGGCTCTTGTTTCGGCCGAAACGGTTTGCGCTGGGGTAGGGGGTCGCGTACTCGGAGCCGGAGAACTGGGGCCGGGCAGGGGGGCTGCCGAGGTCTTCGATGAGCTGGGAGGGGATCTCTTCGAGGAAACGGGAGGGGATGCTGGACTCCGGCATGTCGTTGCCGTAGCGGCGGCGGTAGCGGGCGCGAGTGAGGACGAGGGTGTCCATGGCGCGGGTCATGCCGACGTAGCAGAGGCGACGCTCCTCCTCGAGGCCGATGGGGTCGGTGAAGGTGCGGGAGTGGGGGAAGAGGCCTTCTTCCATGCCAGTGAGGAAGACGAGCGGGAACTCTAGACCTTTTGCCGCGTGGAGGGTCATGAGGGTGACGCGGGCGTCTTCGGAGTACGAATCTGCGTCGGAGACCAACGCGGCGTGATCGAGGAATTCGGCCAGGGTTTCGCCGCGCTCCTCGGCGTCCTGCGCGGCGTTGGCGAGTTCCTTCAAGTTCTCGATGCGGGAGAAGGACTCGGGTGTGGCTTCGGCTTCGAGAGAGCGGATGTATCCGCTGCGGTCGTTGAGGAACTTGATCAGCTCAGGCAGGGTCGCGGCGTCTCCCGGTTTGCGGAAGGCGGACGCTTCGGTTGAGGCAGCATCCATGAGGATTTCAGCAGCGCGGTCGGGGGTGGTGCCCGCGGACTTCTTCAGGACAACCGGAGCAAACGGATTGAACGAGGCTGCGTCTATCTGGTGAGCAGCGTCGGAGTCCGTGCTGTTTTCTGCAGCGATGGCGGAGTTCTCTTCGCTGGGGCCGAAGTCGAAGCCAAAGTTGAAGCTGGTGTCGAAGGAGGTGTCGGATTCTGTAGCTGGTTCGGTCGCGAACTCTTCAGGGTTGAAGCCGGTATCGGCATCTGTGATCGTTTCGGTTACAGATGCGCCGACATCCTCGGCAAGCTTCTCGGCGAAGCCTGGGCCTAGCATGGCGCGGGCGTCGGTGATGAGACGACGGAAGCCTTCAAGCGCGATCAGTGCCCGTTGCGGTAACAATTTGTCTTCGATAGCGCGACCAATGGCGTCCCAGGTGCTGATGCCGGTAGAGAGGGCCATGCGTTCGAGCGTCTCCATGGTGGTCTTGCCGATGCCGCGTGGAGGAGAGTTGACGGTGCGAGCGAGAGCGATGGAGTCATGCGGGTTCTGCACGAGCTTCATGTAGCTGAGGATGTCCTTGACCTCGGCGCGATCGTAGAAGGAGAAGCCGCCGACCATATGGTACTGGATCTGGTAGCGGCGCAGAGCCTCTTCTACGAGTCGCGACTGCGAGTTGGTGCGATAGAGAACGGCGCAGCGGGGTTGGTCTTCGGTCTGACCGGCGGCGCGGAGATACTTTTGGATGCGGTCGGCGATGAAGAGGGCTTCGTTTTCGCCGTCGGGGGCTTCGTAGTAGCCGAGGAGCGAGCCGCCCTCGCGTGTAGTGAAGAGGTTCTTGCCTTTACGCTGCGTGTTGTTGGCGACAACGGCTGAGGCACCTTCGAGGATGACCTGCGTAGAACGGTAGTTCTGTTCGAGGCGGATGGTGCGGACCTCGGGGAAGTCCTTCTCGAACTCAAGGATGTTGCGAATGTCGGCACCGCGCCAACTATAGATAGATTGGTCTTCGTCGCCGACGACACAGACGTTGTGGTGTTTACCGGCAAGGAGCTTCATGAGCTCATACTGAGGGCGGTTGGTGTCCTGGTACTCGTCGATCATGACGTACTGGTAGCGGCGGTTATATCGCTCGCGGACTTCGCTGGAAGATTTAAGCAGGCGGACTGTTTCGAGCAACAGGTCGTCGAAGTCGAGCGCGTTGGCTTTGAAGAGCTCCTTGCGATAGATCTCGAAGATATGCGCGATCTTCTCTTCCATCGGGTTGGTGGAGGCGAGGAAGTACTCCTGCGGGTCGATCATGTGGTTCTTCGCCCAGCTAATGCGACCAAGGGCGACGCGCGGCTTGAGCGACTTGTCGTCGATGGCGAGGCGTTTGAGCGCCTGTTTGATGACTGCCTGCTGGTCGTTCTCGTCGTAGATGGCGAAGCTTTTGGTGAGGCCGACTCCGTTGACCTTGAGGGCTTCGATGTCGCGGCGCAGCACGCGCACGCAGAAGCTGTGGAAAGTGGCGAGCATCGGCTTCGCGAGGGAACTGTGTCCCATGATCTTGTCGACGCGCTCGGCCATCTCCTTCGCGGCCTTGTTGGTAAAGGTGACGGCGAGGATGGAGTCGGCGGGAACGCCGCGCTCTTCGATGAGATAGGCGATGCGGTGGGTGACGACGCGGGTCTTGCCGGAGCCTGCGCCAGCGAGCAGGAGCACCGGGCCATCAACGGCCTGGACGCCTTCCTGCTGCTGCGGATTCATTTTGTCGAGAAGATGATGCACTTGAGATGTACGCCCCAAAGTTCTATTTTATCGCTCTGCGAGGAAGCTTGTTGGTAGGGCCGAATCCACAGGTGATTGTGGAGGCGGATGCTTCGCCGGTGTGTCCATCGGCGGACAAATGTCCAGAGACGGACAGAGAAGCATCCAAAGTTTTTCACAATAGAAGCAGCGCAGAGAAAGTAACGAAAATGTCACAAAATATATGGAACTACCGTGGAACGTTTCGCGTAAGTCATTTCACGACGAGCTTCCTGAACCATGGCAGAGAGTTCCCGTCGAAATCTAGAAGTACCGGGAGCTGTTATGAAGATTCGTAACGTATTCGTTATCTCCGCCGCTATTGTTAGCCTAGCTGCATCCACCGCTGTTTATGCTGCTCCGACGAGCATTCATGCGCCGGTGTCTGCGATGTTCGCTAAGTCGTCCACCAAGACCGTCAAGCTGAGCCTTCGCAACGACTCTGGTGTAGCAATGGAGTTGAAGGTTGGCGACAATGTGGTAACGCTCGATGCGGGCAAGACGGTCGCATTCAAACTGCCTGTCGGAACGCGCATCCTTGCCAACGCTACGACGCCGACACACCAGGCCGGCTCGCTGCTGGCGGAGGTCTCGAGCCAACTCGACGATGCAACGATCTCCATCAAGTAGTTCACGTTAGTGCTTCATAACTCCTTGAGGATGCGCGCTCGCTTCGCCTCCTTATGCATCGAGTGCCGACCGCTTGCCTGAAAGGGTTGCGGTCGGCTCCCGGATCGTCTGAAGATATTGTTATGGATTCTTTGCTGTGAAGATATTTTTGGGGCACATGGCATGTACCCCGACGTTGCCATCTACAAGCTGTGTAATGTCCAGATCCACCGCGACACTGGACAGCATGTAGGCTTCGTCGCGGGTCAGGTGCTTCTCTTCCATAAGGAAGCTGATCATGTCACGCAGAGCGTGCTCGGTCGCTTCCTTCAAGTCTTTGCTGAAGCCCATGGAGATGTAGTGCGTGGGCGTCTCGGCACGAGGCCAGAGCAGTTCTTTGTGCTTATGCACGATGAACTTGAAAGTGCCACTGAGATAGGTCTCCATCGCAGTGATGTCGACCTCGCCGTTTCCCTGTCCGGCGTGCCCGTCTCCCGCTTGAAAGAGAGCGCCCTTAGCGGCGACGGGGATGTAGAGAGTGGTCCCTGCGACCAGCTCTTTGTTGTCCATGTTGCCTGCGTGGGCGAAGGGCGGCGCGCTGTCGATGCGGGCCGTACCCGCGGGCGCGACTCCCATGCTGCCGAAGAACGGATGCAGCGGAATGTCGATGCCCGGAGCGAAGTGGCCCAGCATCTTCTCGCGGTCGAGCGGAATAATACGCGAGCGACTGTAGGGGTATTCCATCGGGAGAAAGCCGCGGCCGAGACCGAAGCCGTTGCAGGCGAAGTTCGCGTCAATGTCCACCTTGAGGATCTGGACCTCAAGCACGTCGCCAGGCTCTGCCTCTTCGATCGCAACCGGACCGGTCAGGATATGGCCACCGGGACCTTTGTCCGTAACCTCTTTGTAGATGGGACCGGTGTAGGAGGGGATGTCCTCCGGCTTGACTCCCTGCTTTTCCATCCGCTCCGGCGGGCCACAGGTGGAGAGGGTCTGCATGCGCACGGTATCGCCCGAGTGAACGGTGAGCACGGGCTTCGACGCGCCGGAGTAGTAGCCCCAGGCCACGGTGGAAGGAGTCGCCAGCAGCGTATACTCCGTGGCGAAGAGCGGAGCGGAGGCTGCCGTCACAAGAGAGGCAAAAAGCAGGACACTACGCATAGGACCTCACTAAGGCTTGCAGATAACTGGATGAATTTTGGATGGTCGAGGACGAACTCGCTACAGAGTCAGCGTAGCATCTTCGCCGGAGGTAGGTGTTTAGAGCGGCTTCAGGTTACTGGCCACACGTTGCGTTACCTCAACGGCTAAAGCTGACTTCGCGGACCACTCGATATTGGTATGAGTCGCCCTCTCGTTCGTCTATTGATTGCGAAGGGTATTCATCGGATCAGTCTGGGCCGCGCGATAGGCTGGCGCCATGCTCGCTGCCAGGGCTACCGACAACAGCACCATCGATACTCCAGCGAACGTCAGCCCGTCGATCGGCTGCACACCGTACAGCAAGGTTGCGATGAACCGTGTAAGGAACGTTGAGAGACCTAGTCCCATTGCGACTCCAATTGCCGCCAGTCCCATTCCGCGTTTCAGAACCAGCCGTAGGACATCTCCACGCTGCGCTCCCATCGCCAGCCGCAGTGCGATCTCCAGGCTCCGCTGCTGCACGATGTAAGACAGGACTCCATAGAGACCGATCGCTGTCAGCAACAACGCCATTCCGGCAAAGCTTGTCACCAATAGAGTCTGGAATCTGGGCTGCGCTACAGACTGCGAAATGTAATAGTCCAATGCGTGAACGGTGTACATCGGTACGCTCCTGTCCATTTCTGCAACCATCGTGCGCACGGCTTGCTCCAGGTCTGCCGGATTGCCCGCCGTGCGGATGCAAAGATAGGGGGTTGTGATGACTGCCTGGGCCCATGGCAGGAAATATTGAGGATCGGACTCGGCCGTTAGCCCTTGCCGTTTTATATTGCCGACGACGCCGACGATCTCGCGCATGGGATGGCTTAGCGTGCCGTCTCCCAGGCCCGGCTGCATGTGTTTGCCCACGGGATTCACTCCTGCAAAGTATTTCTTCGCAAACGCCTGGTTGACAATTGCCACTGGCAGACTCTTTGGACCATCTTGTGCGATAAAAGTCCGTCCCGCTATCAATGGAATCCGCATCGTCTCAAAGTACCCGGGGAGAGTTAATGTAAGCGACTCTGTGGGACGATCTGCAAACGCCACTTGATGGCCTTCCACTGCGAAGCTGATACCAATGTTGTCACCCGACATAGGCAATGGCCACCCTGCAGAGGCTGACTTTACTCCCGGTAGCGACGCCAGTCGTGGCATTAGCTGTTCCATGAATTGAATTTTTCGGTCGTGGTTGTATTCGTTGTCCGGCAGGCTGATGCGAGCCGTCAACACACCGTGCGGATCAAAACCCGGATCGACATGGAGCACGCTCACAAAGCTGCGAATCAGCAATCCTGCGCCCACGAGCAGCACCAGTCCGAGTGCTGTCTCACCGATCACCAGCCACGTCTGCAGCCGATGTTGCCCGCGGCTACCTGTAACCGTCCTTGTGCCCTCGTGCATCGCCAGCGCCGGGTCCAGCCGCGAGATCCGCAGGGCCGGCAAGACGCCGAACAACAGCCCCGTGAGCACGGAGATGCCCACAGCGAATGCCAGTACTGTACCGTTCAATGATGCTTCGTTGAGCCGTGGAAGGGTCTCTGGCAGGAACCGAATCATCCCCTTCAAAATCGCCTCAGCAAACGTAACTCCCGCCAGACCGCCAAACAGAGACAGCATGAGCGATTCCACCAGCATCTGCCGGACGATCTCCATTCGGCTCGCACCCAGTACTCCGCGTAGTGCAATCTCGCTGCTGCGTCGCGCGCTTCGGGCCAACAACAATCCGGCCACGTTCACACAGGCAATCAGCAGCACCAGTGCCACGGCCCCAAACAGCACCTGTAGCCCATGCCGTGTATCGCCCACCAGATGTTCCAATTCAGGCTTGACCGCTGCCGTGGTGGCCCACTTATTCGTGTTCGGATACTGGCTAGCGAGATTGCCTGCAATCACGCTCAGATCCGCTTTGGCCTGCACCAACGTTACGCCTGGCTTCAACCGTCCGATTACTCCCAACATGTCAAGGCTTCGTTGGCTGGTTAGCGGTTCTACGCTCTCTGCTTCAGCCGCTAATGATGTCCATAGATCGACGGAGGGTTGCTGGATTGGAAAGTTGAAGTTTTTCGGCATGACACCCGCCACGGTATATTGCAAGCCATTCAACGTCACCAACTGGCCCACAATCTGGCGATCTGCGCCAAACCTCGATTGCCAAAGTGCATAGCTGAGCATCACCGCACGATAGCCGGGTTTCTCTTCTTCCCAACGGAAATCTCTTCCCAGCATCGGCGCCGCACCCAATACCTGAAAGAAGTTGGAAGAGATCGTCGCCGAGTTCAGGTGCTGTGCCTCACCCACTCCCGTTAGCGTGATGCCTGTACCCGCAAACGAGGCGATCCCCGACAAGGTGTGATTCTGCGCGCGCCAATCGAAGTAATCGGGATAGCTCAGTGACTCAGGGACCGCCGCTCCAGACGAATGATTTTCCTGAGTGAGCCACACAAGCCTGTCCTGCTCAGGAAAAGGCAGCGGTTTCAGCATGACGGCATACACCAGGCTGAAGATGGCCGTCGTTGCCCCGATTCCCAATGCCAGTGTGAGAACCGTCGTCAAAGCAAACATTGGGCTCTTGCGCAGTTGGCGGACACCAAACCGTACATAGCTAAGCAACCGTCTCATGAGCACTCCCAGTCCCAAAGCGACATCAACACGAAAGATAAAGCACGTTTGCGACCATCCGCAGTAGTGCACTAAGCACTTTGGAATAAGCGTGTTGCACTCGTTTGAGAGGTACTCCAGTTTGCGAGAATGTCCGAATTTGGAATCGTGCGTCCGTAATCGGACACTCAAAGACGCGACCTGCGGATGAAGAATTCCTTCGACAGGCCATGTCTTTCGTTGTTTTGGTTTGCCTCTTGTAAGCTGAAGCCATCCACCGGGGTCCACGCAACGATGGCTTTCTCCCATACATCGCGCGGCATTACGTACAGCTTCGACGATCTGCGGACGCTGCTCGCGAAGGCCACGCCAACGCGTTCCGGTGATGAGCTTGCGGGCATTGCGGCCTCGTCCGCGAAGGAGCGAGCTGCGGCACAGATGGCTCTGGCTGAGCTGCCGCTGGCCACGTTTCTGCATGAGATGGTGGTGCCGTATGAGCTTGATGACGTCACTCGGCTGATCGTGGACAACCATGACAGCGCGGCCTTTGCGCCGATCGCGGGGCTCACGGTCGGGGAGTTCCGCGACTGGCTGCTGAGCGACAGTGCCACGGGCGAGCGGCTCGCCGCTCTTTCTCCAGGAGTGATGCCGGAGATGGCCGCTGCCGTAGCCAAGCTGATGCGCACACAGGACTTGATCGCTGTCGCCCGCAAAATCCATGTCGTCACGCGCTTTCGCACGACCGTCGGCCTGCCGGGCAGGCTCTCGGCGCGGCTGCAGCCGAACCACCCTACGGACGATCCGACGGGCATCGCCGTTTCGATGCTTGATGGTCTGCTGATGGGATCGGGCGATGCCGTCATTGGAATCAATCCGGTGAGTGATGACGTAGAGACCGTCACGCATCTGCTGCGCATGATCGACCATGTCAGACGCAGCTTCGAGATTCCGACACAGAGCTGCGTGCTCGCCCACATCACAACACAGATGCAGGCGCTTGCTGCTGGCGCTCCGGTGGATCTACTGTTCCAGTCGATCGCGGGAACCGAGGCGGCTAATCGTTCGTTCGGCGTATCGCTGAGCCTGCTTGCCGAAGGAGAGGCCATGGCACGCGAGCTGCATCGCGGTGGCATTGGAGAGGAGACTGGCGGCGAGCATGTGATGTACTTCGAGACCGGTCAGGGCTCGGCGCTTTCGGCGAATGCGCATCATGGAGTGGACCAGCAGACGCTGGAGGCGCGCGCCTATGCAGTCGCGCGGCGGTTCAAGCCGATGCTGGTGAACACCGTCGTCGGCTTCATCGGGCCGGAGTATCTCTACGACGGCAAGCAGATTCTTCGCGCAGGGCTCGAAGACCACTTTGCCGGAAAGCTGCTGGGGCTGCCGATGGGTTGCGATGTCTGCTACACCAATCACGCGAAGGCGGACCAGGACGATATGGATGCGCTGCTCACGCTGCTTGGAACGGCAGGCGTGAACTACATCATGGGAGTCCCGGGCGCGGACGATGTGATGCTGCACTACCAGAGCACGTCGTTCCAGGATGCGCTGTACTTGCGACGTGTTCTCAACCTGCGACCCGCGCCGGAGTTCGAGGCGTGGCTCGAACGCGGGATGCTGCAGGACGCGACCGTCGCGCGGATGCTGGTCGAATCTGGAAGGAGCCTGAGCCATGGATGAACTTCGCCGGCAGTCCGGTTCCGAACACACCCCGGCACGTGTGAATCTTGGCATCACTGGCGTTAGCCTGCCGACACAAGCGTTGTTGGAGTTCCAGATGGCGCAGGCGCAGGCCTGTGATGCCGTGCAGGATGAGCTAGCGACGGTTTCGTTGCTGCGAGAGCTGGCGGAGTTGCGCGGTAACTCGACCTCGCTTGGGTGGGCGCCTCCTGCTACGTTGCTGCTGCACTCTGCCGCTCGCGACCGGGAGATCTATTTGCGGCGCCCCGACCTTGGTCGACGATTAGACCAGGCGCATCAGGAGTTGCCTGCGTCGCCTTGCGATCTCGTGATCGTTCTTGCGGATGGACTCTCTGCGCTCGCGGTCAACCGTCATGCTCTGCCGCTTCTGCAGGAGCTATTGCTGCTGTTCGCGAAAGACAGCAGATCGTGGCGGGTGGGACCGTTCGCAGTTGTGTGCCAAGGAAGGGTTGCGATCGGCGACGAGATCGGCGAGCGGCTGCAGGCGGAGATGGTGCTGATGCTGATCGGCGAACGTCCTGGGCTCAGTGCGTATGATTCGCTGGGAGCCTACCTGACGTGGCATCCGCAGGTGGGCCGCACCGATGCGGAGCGCAACTGCATCTCGAACATCCGCCCGGAGGGGCTGGGCTATGTTGCAGCGGCTAAGCAAATCCACGAGTGCATGGTGGCTGCCGCGAAGCTTCGGCTTACGGGTGTCGACCCGCGACGACAGATGGCATTGGGCGAAGGTGTGCCTTGAGACGAGTGATGTTTTCGAACGATGCTTCAGCCTAAGTGGGGAAATCTGAGGTGAGTTGAAACCCATGTCCCAAAAGCGGGACATAGGGCACCCGTGTTCGTGTTGATTCCCTAGAGTTCTGTGGTGGTAGGGGGAACCAACAACGGTAATGTCACTCCTAATCTGCTGTTTGACCTTCGTTCTCGCCGGATGATATAGATCACTAGCGCAATCGATTGCGCCATGCATAAATGCCTCCCTGCTGCCTGGCCGCCCGGCCCATTAAGTTCATAAAAATAATTTCTGCAGGCATCGAAAACAGGAATACGGGCATCGAGGAAGTCAGATTTATTTTCAGGAGGCAGCATGCAAGCTCTTTCGAGCCGGAACCCCGGCCAATGCATGAAGAGGATCTTTGTGTCCTCGTTTTTTCGCAGCTTCGTTGTGCTGGCGTTCGCGGGCCTATTGCTTGGACCGGCGGCATTGGCCCAATATAGGGCCTCGATTCAAGGAGTGGTCGCTGACCCGCAGGGGGATGTGGTGCCGGGTGCAACCGTAACCCTGGTCGATACGGCGACGAACAAGACGCTGACGAGTACGACGAACGAGAGTGGTATTTATAACTTCAATGCCCTTCCTCCGAGCCGCTTTGCGATCACTGTTGAACGAGCAGGTTTCAGCAAGAAGGTGCTGAGCGATGTGCAGTTGATTCCTGAGCAGGCGAACGCGATCAATATCAAACTGGCGCTAGGCGCGACCTCGGATACGATAACGGTGTCGGGTGACGACGCACCGAAGATGGACACGGAGACGGCTTCGATCAACGCGACCGTGGGCAGCAACGAGATTCAACATCTACCCTCGTTTGGCCGCGACGTATTCCAACTGGCACAGCTGGCACCGGGCGTTTTTGGGGACGGCGCACAACAAAGCGGCGGCGGCTCGCAGAGCCTGCCAAACTCTAACCGGAGTGGATCGGGCGCGTCAGATGGCATCTTCGGAACGGAGAATGCACCGCAGATCTCCGGGAACGGCGGGCAGAACGAGAACAACGGCATCACCGTCGATGGCATCAGCACGGTGAGCGCAGTGTGGGGAGGAGCGTCTATCATCACTCCCTCCGAAGACTCCGTCGACAATGTCAAGATCGTCTCGAACAGTTATGACGCGGAGAATGGCCGGTTCAGCGGCGCGCAGGTCCAGGTGACCTCGAAGAGCGGCAGCAATACCATCCATGGCAGCCTGTTCTTCAAGGCAGACCGGCCGGGATTGAACGCGTATCAACGATGGAATGGACCAGCCTCCGATATCGCAGGAACCGCCACGGAACGCGGCCTAACTAAGAACACCAACCGCTTTAACCAGTTCGGTGGCAGCGTAGGCGGGCCAATTTGGAAGAACAAGGTGTTCGCGTTCTTCAACTACGAGACACTGCGCAACAACTCGGTGAAGACCGCAAACGCCTGGTACGAGACGCCGCAGTTCGACAAGATGGTTGGCAACGGGCCGATCGCTACCAAGTTTCTGACGTTTCCTGGCGAAGGTGCATCGTTCAGCTCGGTGCTAAACCAGACGTGCTCAAACATCGGTCTAACGGAGGGGACGCAGTGCCAGACAATTCCCGGCCAGGGACTGGACATCGGTTCGCCGCTGAAGTCGGCCGCTGGTACGCATGACCCCGGCTACGTGAGCGCCACCAATCCCGGCATCGGTGGCGGACTGGATGGGGTCGCCGATATTGCGTTCCTCAGCACTCTGAATCCGAATACCGTGACGGAGGCGCAGTATAATGGCCGCCTGGACGCGGATGTCACTCACAACGACCGGCTGAGCTTTACGATCTACTGGGTGCCAGCCAATACAACCTCGTACAACGGCGCGGTCCGCGCAGCGAACCTATACCACCACGCGGCAATCAACGATGCGTTTGCGGGACTGTGGAACCATACATTTTCTCCGACGCTGCTGAACGAGGCACGTGTGAATGCGGCAGGCTGGCGATGGAACGAGGTCGCCACGAATCCCCAGGAGCCGTTTGGGCTGCCGCAGATTAACTTTGGTTCACCCACCTCTAACCTTTCGTTCGGAAGTATCAGCAATTTTCAAGCCCTGGGAGCACCCGGCCCCAGCGTCTTCAACCAGTGGACCTACAGCTATCAGGATGTAATGACGAAGGTGGCGGGGCGGCACACGGTGAAGTTCGGCGGTGGCGTAACGCGGCTCTACTACCTGAACGAGGCGACCTATAACGCACGGCCTTCGTATAACTTTGTGAGCCTCTGGGACTTCCTGAACGACGCGCCTTACTCCGAGAACGGCACCTTCAATCCGTTGACGGGAACCCCGACGGCCAACCGGCAGGACATTCGCTCCGACCTGTATGGCTTCTTTGTGCAGGACGACTACAAGATTAGACAAAATCTGACTTTGAACCTGGGGCTTCGCTACGACTACTTTGGGCCCATCTCCTCGAAGCAGCAGAACCTCAGCATCGTGCAGTTTGGCGCCGGTTCGAGCCTGTTGACAGGGCTGAGTCTGCGCGAGGGAGGCAATCTCTACAACGCGCAGAAAGGCAACTTCAGCCCGCGGATCGGCTTCGCATGGAGCCCGACGCGGGACAACGGCAGGTTCGTAGTCCGTGGCGGATTCGGCCTGAGCTACAACCAGGAGGAGATTGCAATCGCCAGCAACGGGGGCAACAATGTGCCGGATGTCCTCAGCGCCAGCTTCTGCTGCAGCACCTTCGGCACGCCCAACAACAGCATCGTATATGCCGTCCCGGCGGATACGCATACGCTGTTCGGCTACCCCTCTAATCCGCATACCATTGTGCAGTTCGGCAGCAACAACCTGCCGACCGTGAACTCGCAGATCGGGGTGGTTGGGTATCCGGCGTCGCTTCCGACGCAGTACACCTACAACTACTCATTCGATACGCAGTACGACCTGGGCCACCAATGGGTCGCATCGCTGGGATACCAGGGGAGCACAGGACGTCACCAGATCCAGCACTACAACGCGAATGCGATGGCTGTGGCGCAGGGAATTGCGTTGAACCCCGGCCTGACAAGCGTCGATTACTTCGGAGCCGGGAACAATTCGAACAATAACGCGCTGCTGGCCGGCCTGAAGCACCAGTTTTCGCACAGCTTCCTGTTGGACGCACAGTACGCCTGGGCGAAGGCGATGGACAATGGATCGCATCCTTACTACGAAAACCCGTATGTCTACAACAACCGTCTTTCATGGGGACGGGCGGACTTCAACGTCGGCAATGCCTTCAAAGTGTATGGCCTGTGGCAGCCGAAGATTTTCACCGGCAACCATGCGTGGCTGGAGAAGGTCGCCGGCAGCTGGTCTCTGAGCGGGATCTTCAACCTGCATACGGGTTTCCCATGGACGGCGCTCTACACGGCCTCCGGTAGCCTGTACTACACGGGCAGCCCCTACGGAGCACTGCGCCCCGGGGCGTATCTAGGCGGAGCGGGACACGACACCAGCAACGACGCATTCAAATCAGGGCCCAACGCCAGCAATGCCAGTGGGGTCAACAAGAACTTTCCTCAAGGCGGGCTGGCCTATTACACCATTCCCACGTTTACAACAGCTGGCGGCACGTTCCCGGCAACGGCCCCTCCTCCCCCCGCTCCTGGCGTTGCCCGCAACTCGCTCAACGGCCCGAACTATAACGACATAGATGCGACGCTCTCCAAGGGCTTCGGCCTGCCAAAGCTGCCAGTACTGGGCGAGAACGCGAAGCTCGAGGTTCGTGCGGACATCTTCAACCTGTTCAATAAGCTGAACCTGGTTGGCGGTGGCGCGGACATCGTCGGCAATGGCATCAGCAACCAGATTGGCAGTCAGAGCTTCGGCCAGTCGCAGGGAGCGATGGGCTCGCGGACAATTGAGTTGCAAGCACGGTTCAGCTTCTAACCAATGGATGCGAACGATCTTCAAGGGTGTCCCGATGGGGCACCCACTTTTTCGGGAACATCAACAGATTATTCCATGCAACACAGACTGAAATACATTGCGGAGCGAACGAACGATGAGAACGAACGTTGCACACTGTCTATCTTTTGCCTTGGCGTTTTTGTTGGTTTTTGGTACGGTCCGCGGGTCCGCTGCGCAGGGACAGGAGCGGGTGGAGATCAACGCTAAGGCGGAGGCTACTCCGTTTCCCCACTTCTGGGAGCAGATGTTCGGGTCGGGTCGGGCGATCCTTACATTGCGCGAGAGCTATCGAGAAGACCTGCGCGCGGTGAAGCAGGTGACGGATTTTCGCTATGTGCGTTTTCACGCGATCCTGCACGATGAGGTTGGGGTCTACAACGAGGATGAACATGGCAACCCGGTCTACAACTTCTCCTATGTCGACCAGATCTATGACGGACTGCTGAAGAATGGCGTGCGTCCCTTAGTCGAGATCAGCTTCATGCCGAAGAAGCTGGCGTTCAATCCGGACGCGCTGCATCCGTTCTGGTACAAGCAGAATGTCTCGCCGCCGAAGAGCATGGAGCGATGGGATGGCTTGATGACGCACTTCGCGCAGCACCTGGTCGACCGCTATGGCATCGATGAGGTGTCGCAATGGTACTTCGAGGTGTGGAACGAGCCGAACATCGACTTCTGGAATGGCATTCCACGGCAGCGATCGTACTTTGAGCTGTACGACCATACGGCGCGTGACCTGAAGAACGTGAGCCCTCGCCTGCGCGTGGGTGGACCGGCCACCGCGGCGGCGGCTTGGGTGGATGACTTCCTGAAACACGCGGCGGCGAATCATGTCCCGGTGGATTTTGTCTCGACGCACGGCTATGCGGACGATACGGTAGAAGACCTGTTCGGGACCGATGAGAAGATCGCGATGGACGACCGTGTGTGTCGCGCGGTTGAGAAGGTTCGCAAACAGATCCAGGCCTCTGCCATGCCGCATCTGCCGCTGTTCTGGACGGAGTGGAATGTGCCTGGACAGATGGAATCGCGCGACACAACCTATGTTGGACCAGCAGTGGCGAATACGGTGCGGGAGTGCGACGGCATGGTGGACGAGATGTCGTTCTGGACATTCTCGGATGTGTTCGAAGAGGGTGGCCCGATTCCGAAACCGTTCGAGGGCCAGTTCGGACTGCGGGCGAAGGGCGGGATCGACAAGCCGAGCTTCTATGGCTTCGGCCTGCTGCATGAGCTGGGCGATCAACGCATCGCATCCGACTCGAAGAATGTGCTGGTGACGAAGACGGCAAGTGGCGGGCTGGCGGTAGCGGCGTGGAACCTGGTCGATCCGGACGCACAGGGCGCGGCGAAGACGATGGAGCTGGTATTTCGCGGAGTTCCCGCCGATGCGAAGGTCACGCTGGAGCGCGTGGATCATGACCACGGCAATGTATTGCCACGTTACCAGGCGATGGGCAAGCCGCTCGATCCGACACCTGCGCAAGTGGTGCAGTTGAACCGCGAGACGGCGCTGGGCGAGCCCGAGCACGCGAGGCTGCAGGAGGGAAGGTTGAAGCTGGAGCTGAGTCCGAACGCGCTTGTACTAGTGAAGGTCGAGCCCTGATGCAGCATCTACGCAAAGATGAATTAGGGTAAGGTCATGCCGTCGAAACGGAACGCTACAGGCAAAAGCTCCCAGGCCAATGGCCCGAATTTGAAAGAGTTGGCGGCGCATCTTGGGCTCTCGCAGACAACTGTCTCGCGCGTCCTCAACCAGTCCGGGACGACGCATCGGATCGCGGCAGAGACGCAACGGCGGGTGCTGGCAGCGGCAGTAACGCTGAACTACAACCCGAACGTCTTCGCTCGTGGGCTGCGGAGCAAGCGGAGCTATACGGTGGGCGTGATTGTGCCGGAGATCAGCGAGGGCTACTCGACGACAGTGCTGGGCGGAATCGAGGATGTGCTGCTGTTGGCGGGCTTTTTTTACTTCGTGGTGAGCCATCGCCATCGCGCTGAGTTGTTGCTGGAGTATCCGCGGCTGCTGGTGTCACGTGCGGTAGAGGGGATAATCGCGGTGGACTCGTCGCTGGAAGAGGAGTCCCCAGTGCCTGTGGTGGCGGTCTCGAGCCACGAGCGACGGCGATCGGTCCTGAACATCGAGCTGGACCATCTGCTGGCGGCACACTATGCGCTCGACCATCTGTACAAGCTTGGGCATCGGAAGATCGCATTTATCAAGGGGCAGAGCTTCAGCTCGGACACGCGGCCGCGATGGAAGGCGATCTGCACGGTTGCTGCGGACCTTGGCATCACGGTCGATCCCAGGCTGACGGTGCAGCTGGTAGGGACTGGGCATGGGACGGAGTTAGGTCGTGCCGCAGCTGTTGAGTTAATCGAGCGCGGCCACTCCTTCACGGCGATCTTCGCCTTCAACGACCTCTCCGCCATTGGAGCCATCACCGCGCTGCACGACGCAGGGATGCAGGTGCCGGCGCAGGTTTCGGTCGTGGGGTTCGACGACATTCTCGCGGCGGCAACCAACAATCCTGCGCTGACCACGGTGCGTCAGCCTCTGCATGAGATGGGATGCACAGCCGCCACGACACTTTTGCAGCTGATCCAGGGAGAACCACAGGACAGGCCGAAGGGCCCGATCCGTGTTCTACCTACATTTGTCGAACGACAGTCCACTAGCGTTCCCCCGAAGCGTTAGGGGCTATGCGTTATCAAGAGGAGGGTTTCATGAGGAATGATTCGAGGTACGAGCGGATGCTCATGACTGGGGTAGGACACATGCTTCGGCGCGTGGCCTGGATTGGTTTCGGTGCGGTTGCGCTGCATGGCGTGGGGTTCGCTCAGGTGGCTGTACCGCGTCCCAACGCGCAGCTTGCTGACCCGAAGCTCAACGCGCGTGTCGAACGGTTGTTACGGCAGATGACGCTCGAAGAGAAGATCGGACAGTTGGTGCAATATAACGACAACGGCGCTCCTGCGCCGACGACCGCGAATGACGCCAAGGGATTGGCCGCGGTCAATCCGGAGACTAAGAACCAGATCAATCCGCTGCACTTAGCTGAAACAGGAATGATGGGATCGATGTTGAACACCATCGGAGCAGAGCGGACGAACATGTTTCAACACGCGGCGGTCGAGAAGAGCCGACTACATATTCCGCTGCTCTTTGGAGCCGACGTGATCCATGGGTTCCGCACGATCTATCCAGTACCGCTGGGGTTGGCGGCGAGCTTCGATCCCGACCTTGTCGCCTCGGTGTCACACTTGGCGGCGGAGGAGGCGACGACGGCAGGTGTACGTTGGTTCTATTCGCCGATGGTGGACATTAGCCGCGATGCGCGTTGGGGACGCACGACCGAGGGCGCAGGCGAAGACCCGTATTTGGGCGCGGCGATAGCACGAGCGTATGTGCGCGGCTATCAGGGCAGCGATCTCACCAAGCCAGACAGCGTGGCGGTGTCGGTGAAGCACTTCGCAGCGTATGGCGCGGCAGAGGCGGGAAGAGAATACAACACAACTGACATGTCGGAGATCAGGCTGCGACAGGTGTATCTGCCACCGTACAAGGCTGCGGTTGAGGCTGGAGCTGCAACAATGATGAGCGCGTTCAATGCGCTGAACGGTGTTCCGGCAAGCGCGAATCCGTTTCTGATGACGAAGGTGCTTCGGGATGAGTGGCATTTCGACGGCTTTGTCGTGAGCGACTACACAGCGGTGATGGAGCTGACGCATCATGGCATCGCGCTCGATGCGGCGACGGCAACGCGCAAAGCGATCACCGCCGGGTTGGATGTCGATATGATGTCGCACTTCTACGACGTGGAGCTGCCGGGACTGGTGCGAAGCGGCAAGGTCCCGATGTCGGTCGTCGATGAAGCTGTACGCAGGGTGCTGCGGGTGAAGTTTGCGTTGGGCATCTTCGAACATCCGTATACCGAAGGAACAGAGGTGACGGCAGCGGTTCCGGAGCACAGACCGTTAGTGCGCAAGGCGGCTGAGGAATCGTTCGTGCTGTTGCAGAACAAACCCGCGAGCAATGGGCAGGCGGTTCTTCCGCTGCAGCAGAGCGCCCGGAGGATCGCGCTGATCGGGCCGCTGGCCGATGACGCAGGGCAGATGCAGGGTGCGTGGGGAGGAGGTCTGCTGGATAAAGATGTGATTACTGTAAAGACCGCTCTCGAAGCACGGGCGCAGCAGGCGGGCGGATCGATCGTGTACGCCAAAGGTACGGAGATTCTTGGGGATTCGGAGGCAGGTTTTGCGGAGGCAGTACGTGCGGCGAAGTCGGCTGACGTAGCGGTGCTGGCTATGGGCGAATCCGGCGCGATGAGCGGAGAAGCGGGATCGCGGGCGTACCTCGATCTGCCGGGCAATCAAGAGGAGCTTCTGAAGGCGGTCGTCGCGACAGGCAAACCGGTGGTGCTGCTCGTGTTCTCGGGACGGCCTCTGGTGCTCGATTGGGCGGCGAAGCATGTGGCATCGATTCTGGAGGTTTGGTTTCCAGGAACCGAGGCAGGCTCCGCGATCGCCGATGTGCTGTATGGAGATGTGTCGCCGAGCGGGAAGCTGCCGATGAGCTTTCCACGCGCGGTTGGGCAAGAGCCGCTCTACTACAACCAGTTTCCGACCGGGCGACCGGCGGGCAACGCCGATCTCTCGAAGCCGCCGACCTTCGATACGCGCTTTGTCTCGCGCTATATCGACGTGCCGAACGACGCGTTGTTCCCTTTCGGATACGGGCTCTCGTACACGCAGTTCCGCTACTCCGGAGTGCAGATGTCGCGGACGAACATTCCGCTCGCACAGGCTAGAGAGAAGAAGGCCGCGCTCCTGAAAGCAACCGCAACGGTTACAAATACCGGGAGCCGGGAGGCGACTGAAGTGGTTCAGTGCTATGTGAGGAACCTGGGCGCGAGCGTAGAGCAGCCGGTGCGGAGCCTGAAGGGTTTTGCGCGGATCACGCTAAAACCAGGAGAGTCGAGAGCGGTTGACTTCAATCTTGGCTTCGATGAGCTATCCTTCTACGACGTACAAAGCAGGGCCGTGGTGGAGCCGACGCACTATACCGTCTGGATTGGCGGCAGTTCGCTTGCCGACCAGGAGGCGACGTTTGAGGTCGTTCCGTAGAGTTGTAGAGCTGCATTTACCGATCAGGATTGGAACGAACCGCTGACAGAGAATCTCATCCCGAGCAGCCAAGTCCGGCCTCCACGGCGGCGTTGGCGCATTGCGTGGCTGCTTGGGGTTGGCGTGCTGGTGAACTACTTCGACCGGGTGAATCTTTCGGTCTCTCACGCGGCGCTGTATACGGCCTTTGGGATTTCGAACATCACCTTTGGGTATCTTTCGGGCGCGTACAACTGGACGTATGCGGCGTGCCAGCTGCCGATTGGGGTGCTGCTGGACCGGTTCGGTGTGCGTCGCGTGGGACGCATCAGCACATTCCTTTGGAGCATCGCCTCGTTCGGGGCGGCGGTGACGCCGAGTATCGGAGGCTTCTTTGCGGCTCGGCTGTTGCTGGGCGTGGGCGAGGCGCCGACCTTTCCGGCGAACGCGAAGGCAATCGGCTACTGGTTTCCTGAGCGGGAGCGGAGCTTTGCCACCGCAATCTTCGATGCAGCGGCGAAGTTCTCATCGGCGATCGGTGTGCCGCTGATCGGGATGCTGCTGCTGAAGATCGGCTGGCGGTGGAGTTTTGCCGTTACCGGCGCGATCAGCCTGATGTACTTTGTCCTGTTTTCGAAGGTCTATCGCGATCCGAAGGACGATCCGGAGCTGACGGAGGTTGAGCGAGAGTACATCACAGAAAAAGTCGAAGCGAGTGCGACGGAAGATGAGCCGTCGGCGCGAGCTTCGCTTGGCTATCTGATCCGACAAAAGAAGGTACTGGGGCTGGCGCTGGGATTCGGATCGTACAACTATGTTTTCTATCTGCTGCTGACGTGGTTGCCGAGCTATCTCTCCTCTGCGCTGCATATCGACCTGCTGCACTCGTTTCTGTACACCGGGGTTCCGTGGCTTTTTGCAACCGCGATGGACCTGGTTGGAGGAGGAGTGGCGGATGCTCTGATTCAGCGGGGATGGGACTCGAACCGGGTGCGTAAGGTGACGCTTGTCGTGGGGACTGCGTTTGGACTGGGCATCCTTGGAGCAGCACATGCGCATACGGCCACACGGGCGCTGATCTGGATCAGTATTTCGATTGGCGGGCTGTCGGCAGCAGCTCCGGTGGGATGGTCGATTCCTTCGATGATCGCGCCGCGCGGCAGCGTTGGGACCGTAGGAGGCATCCTGAACTTTTCGAACCAGCTCTCTGGGATAGCCGCGCCGATCATCACCGGATATGTGGTCGCTGCGACGCAGTCGTATGCGCTGGCGTTTGGGATCTCGGCTGGCTATCTGGTGATTGGGATCTGTAGCTATTTGTTTTTGCTGGGCAGAATCGAGCGGGTGCCTGCTCCTGCTGGTTAGGGTGTGTTTTCTTTGAGACACCCATCCACCCTTTCGCACACTATGCGAAGGAGTGGGACACCCAGTTTGCTGGGGATGGGATTTAGTGGGCTGCTGCGTACTTCTGGGTATAGCCGGTTCTTGCGTTTGTGACCTCGAAGCTGCCGTCGCGGGTGGCGGTCAGTTCGAGGTAGTGGCCAGCGTCGGTGCCCTGTGGGTTGGCAATATATTTTTCGGCGGTGTTGTTTTGCGGGCCGCCCTCTTCGGAGAAGTGGAGCTGCCAAAGGGTTTCGAGGCCAGGTGCCTTTGCGATTGTCTGGAGGGTTGGGGTTGAACCGCCCTTCTTTGCGCCGTTATCCATGATAGCGACGCGGGCGTGGATGGCGTGGACGAGCGCGGGGCTCGAGCTCTGGTTCCAGCCGTGGTGCGAGACGATGTAGACGTCGACGTGGCCGAGCCTGTTGGTTGGGCACATGAGCTGCATCTCTTTATCCCAGGTGAGGTCGCCGAGGTCGAGGAGCTTCAGCTTGCCGAAGGTGATCTCGACTCCGAGGGAGCGGGAGTTCTCGGTCTGGTCGGTGGGGCGAGTCTCGGAGATCTTGCAGAAGTCGTTGGGTTGGCCGGCTCCGGGAAGCGGGCTGGCGATGAGGTCGCCGTCGGCGCTGATGACCTTCGCCTGTATTCCCTGGATGGGCAGTAAATCGCCGGGGTGGGCTAGGATGTGTTGGTACTTTCCAGTGGCGAGGATCTTCTGGTACTCCGCGTAGTCGCGTCCGGTGATGCCGTGGTCAAGCTCGCGGTTGGGGCCGTGGTCGATGAAAGTGCCGACGGGGATGCGGGCGACGAGCTGCGGAATGCCGCCTGCGTGATCTTCGTGGTAGTGGGTAAGGAGGACGTAGTCGATTTTAGTGAGGCCAGCTTGCTTGGCTGCGGCGACGATGCGGTCGGCGTCGCGGAAGTTGTTGCCGGGCCAGCCGGTGTCGATCAGCAGGGATTGGCCGGTGGGCGTGACGAAGAGGGTGGACTGGCCTCCTTCAACGTCGATGAAATAGACCTTGAGGTTGGTGCTCTTTGGGCTGGTGCTTTGCGCGAGGGCGGCGAACGGTAGGGTGATGGCGAGGATGGCTAGAGCAGTGCTTCGTAGGGCGGAGTACATTTGTTGCTCCTATTTTTCTTCTTTTTCTTTAGGTGGAAGGGGTGGCTGCTGCACGGTGGCGCGCATGGCGCCGGTGGAGATGCCGCCGTCCACCAGGAGGGTCTGGCCGGTGATGTAACGGCTGGCCTCGGAGGCAAGGAAGACGACGGCTCCGTCGAGGTCGTGGGGTTCGCCGGGGCGCTTGAGGGGGATGCGGTCGATGAGGTAGTCGACCCACTCCTGGCTCTCGTAGAGGACTTTATTTTGCGTGGTCTGGAACCAGCCGGGGGCGAGGCAGTTGACGGTGATGCCGTGCTTGCCCCAGTCGTCGGCGAGGCTCATGGTGAGCTGGCGGATGCCGCCACGGCTGGCTCCGTAGGGAGCAAGACCGGCGTAGCCGAAGACGCTGGTGACAGAGCCGATGTTGACGATGCGGCCGTAGCCGTGCGGCACCATGCGGCGGGCGATCTGCTGCGCGACGAAGAAGCTGCCGCGCAGGTTGGTGTCGAGGATGAGGTTCCAGTCGTCCCAGGTAACGTCGAGGGCGGGCTTGCGAACGTTGCATCCGGCGTTGTTGATGAGGATGTCGATGCGTCCAACGGCAGCCTCGGCGGCGGCGGCCATGGCTTCGATGCTTTGCTGGTCGCGGACGTCGAGCTCGAGCGGGATGGCGCGGCGGCCGAGGGCTTCGATCTCGGCGACGAAGGGGAGCAGGTCGGTCTTGTGGCGGCTGGTGAGGATGAGGTCGGCTCCGGCGGTGGCGAGCGCGCGGGCGAGGTACTGGCCGAGGCCGCGGCTGGTTCCAGTGACGAGGGCGACTTGTCCGGTGAGGTCGAAGAGGGAGGAGGTCATTTGGGTTGGCCTGCGCTTTCTGCTGCACTGCGCGGGTCTTCGCTGCGAGGGTCTAGAACGATTTTCATCAGGTTGGGTTCGCGGGCGTGGAGGCGATTGAACCAGGAGGGGCCGTCGCTGAGAGGTGCGACGGCGGTGATGAGGGATGCAACTTTGATCTTGCCGCTTGCGATGAGCTCGATGGCTTGTGGGTACTCGCCTGCGGAGGCGCACGATCCTTGCAGGCGGATCTGGCGCGAGACTACTTTTTGCAGGGGCAGCGTGATTTGAGGGGAGATGTTGCCGACGAGCGTGACGGTGCCTCCCTTGCGGACGCTGTCGATGGCTGTGGCGATGGTCTCGTCGCGGCCTACGGCTTCGAGGACGACGTCGACGCCTCGACCGTGGGTGAGACGTTGGATCTCCTCGATCAACGGTGTACCGGAGAGCTGCAGGGTGTGGTCCGCGCCGAGGTCTGCGGCGAGCTTCAGGCGCGTGGCGTCGACGTCGGAGACGAAGACCTGGGAGCAGCCTGCGGCACGGGCGGCTTGCAGGAGGAGGAGGCCGATCATTCCGGCTCCGATGACAAGGACGGTCTCTTCGCCGGTTAGCTCTGATACGGCTACGCCGTGGAGTGCGACGGAGATGGCTTCGAGCATGGCTGCTTCGGCAAAGGAGAACGCGGGGGGAAGCTGGTAGGCGATGCGGGCGGGGACGGTGAGGAACTCGGCGAAGGCACCGGCGCGGCGGTACTCGCCGCAGGAGACGCCGATGACCTGGCGGTTGTCGCAGAGATTGACCTGGCCTTTGAGGCAGAAGTCGCAGACGCCACAATAGACAGTGGAGTCGAAGGTGACGCGATCACCGGGGGCGAAACCGCTGACTTCGGAGCCTATCGCCGTCACTATGCCGGCGGCCTCGTGGCCCATGACGATGGGAGGAATGCGCCGACCGGTGGAGCCGTCGTAGCCGTGGACGTCGCTGCCGCAGATGCCGCAGGCGGCGACCTGGATGAGAAGCTCGTCGGAGCCGGGGACGGGGCTGGGCAGATCTTTTAGTTCCAGGTTGTTGTACTCGGAGAGGAGCAAAGCCTTCATGGGTGGAGAGAACCTCAACTTTCACAGTTGGAGCACGTAACGGTTGCCAACATGATAGATGCAGGAGGGTGCGGATGTATTGCGTGCGGGGTAGAGTGGGGTGGTTTGAGATGTCATCGAATCCGCAGATTCGGGAGATTCACGACGAAACCGTCTATAAGTTATGGGTGGTTCATTATGGGACTTAGGGAGGACCTGTCAAAGAGCCAACCTGCAGGTTGCTTCGTCTCATAACAATAACTGCTGCTCCTCCGGAGGCTCTATTGATGTTTTCAAAATGGAACGCACTCGTCATCACACCGTTATTCGCTATGCTCTTTGCGCTGACGGGCATACAACCGGCTTTTGGAGAAAACCGGAACGCGCCAGAGGTGTTTGCGTCCGGAGTTGTTTCGACCGGACACGAGTTTGGGATCACATTCACACCTGACGGGAAAGAGGCATATTTCAGCCGCGCAACTGCCAAGCAGCCGATTCATATCTTCCACACGCGCTTCGTCGATGGCATATGGCAAGTACCGGAGAAGATTTCGCTCTCGGGAAATTCCTGGTCCGATCTTGATCCATTCATCAGCCCCGATGGTAAGCATCTGTTTTTTATCTCCACCCGTCCCGTGCATGACGGGGAAAACACGAAGAAAAATATGGACCTCTGGGTTGCTGACCGCAGCGGAGCAGAATGGGGATCACCTCGTTGGATTGAAAACGTGAACTCTGAAGGGAAAGAGGGATCTCCCAGCGTGACACGTGACGGAACGCTCTATTTCTTTTCCGACCGGCAGAACAACCCGAACAAAAATGCACTCTATGAGTCAAAATTCCTCGACGGACATTACACCGTTCCTGTCCTTTTGCCAGCCACTATCAATTCCGGCACATCGGATACTAGTCCATTCGTCTCGCCTGATGGGAAGGTACTTCTGTTCTACTCGACTCGCCCTGGAGGCCTGGGCAAGGCTGACCTCTATGTTTCTTTCAGGAAGCATGGAAAGTGGACCGCAGCCGTGAATCTCGGTCCCGTAGTCAATAGCAGCGACTCCAACTACAACCCGGCTGTTTCACCTAATGGCAAACAGTTTTTCTTTGGCCGCAACGGCAACATCTATGTGGTTGCTGTTGCGGCGATCCCTGCGCTCAAAAAAGCACGATTTCGATAGAGTGCTTGAAAGGATTTGAAGTTGTAAGGATAAGAGCTTGATAAGCTATCGCCATCGGGTGGGTAGAGGTCACTTCCATGGCAGAGCGAATCTTGAGCTTTTACGAACCGCTCGCGGATCACTATCACCTGATCTTCGACGATTGGCACAGGGCGATCGATCGACAAGCCAAGGTTTTGCATCCGCTTCTCGCTGCACAGATGCACGGCCATCCTTTGAAGGTTTTGGATTGTGCCTGCGGGATCGGGACTCAGGCGTTAGGGCTCGCTGGTTTTGGTCATCGGATCGTCGCCTCTGACCTGAGTCCAGCAGAGGTGAATAGGGCAAAGCATGAGGCCGAGAGTCGTGCTCTAGACATCTCATTCCACGTCTCAGACATGACATCTTTGGCAGAAATTGTAGATCGCAATTTTGATGTCGTGGCAGCATTCGACAATGCTCTTCCGCATCTCTCCGCTGACCAACTCGGGCGCGCAGTTGTAGCTATGGGTTCGAAGTTGAAGCCAAATGGACTCTTCATTGCAAGCATTCGCGATTATGACAAGATCATCCTCGAAAAACCGACCATGCAGGAGCCTGCATTTTATGGTGAGAAAGGAGAACGGCGGATCATTCATCAGGTCTGGGACTGGATCGATGATGCGAAGTACACATTACACCTTTACATCACGGCGCAATCCGACCAGGTGTGGACGACGCATCACTTCGTTTCGGAGTATCGCTGCCTGCTGCGCGATGAACTTTCGACTGTATTGCGATCTAACGGTTTTAGAGAGGTTCGATGGCTTATGCCTGCCGAGAGTGGCTTCTATCAACCTCTCGTTCTAGCACGACGGGTATGAAGCTCTCGTAAAGTTGGATTTTGGGTGACTTTACCTTATGCATCAAATTGACCCACTACTGGCGATGTAGAGTGTTCAAAAGGGTTTCAAGTTGTGAGGGAGAGGTGTTGGCTATTCGAGATCGCGGATCGCTACGGTTTACGCGCACACTGTACTTCCGGGTGATCGTGGGGATCATCGCTGGGATACTGGTTGGGGTCTTCTATCCGCACTTCGGCGAGCAGCTGAAGCCGCTGGGCGATGCGTTTATCAAGATGATACGGATGCTGGTCGCGCCAATCATCTTCTTCAGCGTCGTGATCGGGATCGCAGGCATCGGCGACACAAAGAGGCTGGGCCGCATCGGCATCAAGGCACTGCTCTACTTTGAGGTCGTGACCACGGCGGCGCTGCTAATTGGCGTGGGGGCGGCGACGTTTATCCAACCGGGACGGGGCATGAACGTCAACGCGGCTGCGCTCGACGCGAAGGCAGTGGAGCAGTATGCCAGCGAGGCGAAGCACCTGGGTGTGGTCGATTTTCTGCTCAACATCGTTCCAGACAGCTTTGTCGGCGCTTTTACGAAGGGCGAGATATTGCAGGTGCTGCTGCTGGCGATTCTCACGGGCATTGCGTTGGTCACGCTCGATGAGGAGAAGCGGCTGCTGGAACTCTCGCGGTCGATCTCGCATCTGTTCTTCCGGATCACGGCGCTGGTAATGGAGCTGGCTCCGGTGGCAGCTTTTGGGGCGATGTCGTTCACCATCGGCAAATACGGCATCGGCACGTTGCTGTCGCTGGGCAAAGTGCTGCTCTGCGTGTACGTCACGTGCTTTTTGTTTGTCGGCGTGGTGCTGGGTGCGATCTGCTGGTTGAGTGGTATCAGCCTGTGGAAGCTACTGCTTTATCTGAAGGAAGAGCTGCTGATCGTTCTGGGAACGTCTTCTTCCGAGGTTGCGCTGCCACGGCTGATCGTCAAGATGGAGAAGCTGGGCTGCTCGAAGGCGGTGGCCGGGCTGGTGATTCCGGCGGGGTACTCGTTCAATCTGGACGGCACCTCTATTTATCTGACGATTGCACTGCTGTTCATCGCACAGGCGACGAATACGCATCTTTCGTTGCGGCAGGAGGCGTTCCTTCTGGTGGTGCTGATGTTGAACTCCAAGGGCGCGGCTGCGGTGACGGGCGGAGGGTTCATTACGCTGGCGGCAACGCTGGCGGCGGTCGGCTCTGTGCCAGTTGCGGGTATTACGTTGCTGCTGGGAGTCGACCGGTTCATGTCGGAGATACGGGCGCTGACGAATTTGGTGGGCAACGCGGTGGCGACCATCGTCGTGGGTGGCTGGGAGGGTCAGTTCGACCGGGAGCGCGCAAAGCTGGTGCTGAACGGCGGAGTACTGGCGGAGGATCTGAGTCTTGAAGGATCTGCTGAGTCGGCGGGATAGCAAGTCGTGCTGAAGTCTGGGAGCGGACGTGAAACGGGCCATCCGGATGATTTCGGATGGCCTGTTTGTTGGTTGATGAGCGTTTAGAAGGTGAACTTTCCGGCGAGTTGGAAGATGCGTGGATCGAGGGCTCCAGTGATGTTGCCGAAGGTGCCAGAGTTCAGTGCTGTCGTAAAGGCGGCGGCTCCGGTGGCGCTGACGATGGAGAAGTTGGGGTGGTTAAGGACATTGAAGGCCTCAAGTCGAACGTTGAAGGCGAGGCGCTCATGGATAGGGAAGTTCCGGCTGAGTGAGGCGTCCACATCGTAGTAGTTCGGTGTGCGGAAGGCGTTGCGACCGAGATTCCCATAAGTGCCGGTGGCGTTCTGCGCGAAGGCCGCCTTGGTGAGATAGGCAAGGTTTCCGGCGGCCAGTTGTGTGATCTTTTTGTGGGTGTAGACGGTTGTAGAGCTGACCAGATTGGGACGGTCGAGGCCGATGCCGGTCAGCGAGTTGTCGGTGCCGGAGGTGACATTGATCGGAAGTCCGCCGGTGATGCGCACGAGTGGAGCGATCTGCCAGTTGTTGGCCAAAGCCCCCGCAATACCATGCAGACTGCTGAAGTGGCTGGAGGCCACCAGGGTGGTGTTGAATATGTGACGGACGTCGAAGCCGCAGCTCGCGCGATCGAGCGCCCGGTTGGCGGAGTTTTCATAGGTTGGCCCGGCGATGTCGCCGGGGGAGTCGCCGACGCTGATGCAGTGCGACCAGGTGTAGTTGGCGAGGAAGCTGAAGTTGTTCGACATGCGGTGCTGGATGGCGGCGAGGAGGCCGTGGTAGCTCGAGTTCCCGCCGTCGTCGATCTGCGTCATGGTGGGACTGTAGCCCTGGCCCTGGGTTGGGTTGATGAGAGAGAGGACGGTGCGAACGTTGGAGTTGGAGGTGGAGGAACAGGCCTTGCCGGTGCCGGGAGAGATGGTCAGAGCACCGCAGGAGCCAGGGCCTGTCCAGGTGCCGGGAATATAGACGGCAGGGTTGAGGGCTCGTCCAAGCCAGAGGTGGCTGTTTTTGTTGCCGAGATACGTGATGGACATATTCCAGCCACTGCCCAGATCCTGCTCCACACCGGCGGTCCACTGGTTTACGGTCGGGGTTTGAATGTGACGCGGAATGAGGATGTAGAGCGTATTCGTCGGAAAGGGCGAGGTGGACTGTGGCGGATTGGCGATGGGAAAGGGGTTCCCGCCAGGATAAGTGGACCAGGGGTTGGCCAGGCTGGTCGTACCCGTAATATCAATCTCGTTGGTGTACGGCGGATTGGAGCTGTTGCGCTGCGATGTATATAGAGCCGGGTTGTCGTACATGATGGCGCCACCAAAGCGGAAGACGGTCTTGCCAGTACCAAAAGGATCAATCGTGAACGAACCCCGAGGTGAGATGTTCGCAAACCGATCGTCCGTAAAAGACTTGGGAACACCTGCGTCGCCGTAGTAGAAAGAGCCCGCCGGAGCGTTGAGGTAGACCGTGCTGCGCTGGCCGGCAACGAACGCAGTCTGGCTGAAGGTACTGCCGCGATGGAAATTGTCGACCGGGAACAGCTCCGGTTCCCAGCGAAGTCCAATGTTAGCGGTAATCCTGGGGTTGAGGTGATAAGTGTCCTGGGCGTAGACACCGAAGGATGTCTGACGATAGGCGGTCTGCTGGGCCTTGCTCTGGCTGAAGCCGGTGGCGGTTCCGATATTGGTCATCTGACCGGCGATGAAGTCGATCATGGGCTCACCAGCCTTGCCTCCAATACCACTTGCGAAACCGCCGAAGTTGAAGCTGCCGTTCTGCAGGTAGCCGGCCTGGGTGTTGTCACCGGTGCGGAGGATCTCGCCACCAAAGGCGAACTGATGTTTGCCGCGGAGGTAGTCAACGTCATCGGCGAAGTCCTCGGTATTGGTGTTGAAGAATCCCGGAGAACAGGTGCCGCAACCGACAGAGAAGCCGTTGGTGATCGTCACGCGAAGATCGTTGGGCACATAGTCGTACATGTTGACGCCAATATTGGTGGCATTGATGCCACCGGCGGTGGGACCGCGATTGTTGCGACGACGAGCGTAAGTGCCATGGAAGGTGTTCACCAGCCTGGGCGTAAGGATGTAGGTATCGCCAAGAGTGAAGCTCTGGACGCGCTCATCGTTGCCAGCGACTGTGGTGAGAAGGAGATTGGTGGGTGAGAAATACGCAGGTGCGTTGTAGTTCGTCAGAAAGTAACGCCCGAAGAGGCTGTGCTTCTGGTTGAAGGTGTAGTCAACGCGGCCAATGTACTGGTCTTCTTTGTTGTTGGCTGGTAGAGAGATGTTGACGCGACCGTACTGGTCAGCCTGGGAGTTGGGAAGCATCTTGGAAAGCGCGAGCGCCTGTGGGCTGATACTGCTGGCGGGAAGCTGGCGCGTCGTGGAGATGTTGATGCCTGTCACCGGATCGATGATGTTGGTAGCGTTTGGGGCGCAGTTACCTCCCATCTGGTTGAAGTTGCCTGAAAGCTCCGCTGCGGTTGGAACGCAGTAAAACTGGGCGCTGCTGGTCTGGCGGTTGCGTGTGCCCTGGTAGCCACCGAAGAAGAACATCTTGTCCGTCAGGACCTTTCCGCCGATCGTGCCGCCAAACTGGTTGCGCTTGAGGGTGTCCTTGGAGGTGGAGAAGAAATTATTGGCGTTGATGATGTTATTGCGAAGGAACTCGAAGACCGTGCCGTGCCACTGGTTGGTGCCGGAGTTGGTGACGACGTTGACGAGGGAGCCGGGGTGAAGACCGTTGCGGGCAGGGAGCGAGTTGGACTCGACGGAGAACTCGCGGAGTGCATCGGGGAAGGGATACGGCAGGTTGGTATTGGTGAAGGTGTCCGTGTGGCTGCCGCCGTCGAGGACGTAGTTGTTATAGATGCCCTGGCTACCGGCGACGGCGATGACGGGAGTATTGGCGTAGGTCTTGCTGCCATTGATATCGCCCGCAGGCGCGTTGACGGCACCGCCGGAGACGAGAATGAGCTGGGTTGCCTGACGTCCGTTGAGGGGAAGCTCGGTGATACGCTTCTGGTCGATGACCTGCTTGAAGGTGCTGGTCTCGGTATCGAGGGCGGCACCGGAGGCCTGGACCTCCACGTGTTCGGAAGCGCGGCCGATGGTGAGCGCGGCGTTGATCTGAATGTTATTGCCGACTTCGAGGACGCCCTTCTGGGTGTAGCCCTGGAATCCAGAGGCTGTGACCGTGAGGGCATAGGGACCAACAGGGACGTTGGGAAGACTATAGAGGCCGGAGCTGTCGGTGACGGTCGTGCGCGTGGTGCCGGTCTCGCTGTTGGTCAGCGCCACCGTGGCGTTTGGGACCGAGGCCCCGGTCGGGTCCGAGACGCTACCCTGAACGCTGGCGTTGCCGGCGGTCTGAGCCCCAGCGAAAGTGGTGAAGCAACCGAAGACGGCAATCATGCCGAGCAGAACCAGTCGTGAGGCAAGCGCGTAGGGAGACCGCATAGCGTTGCCTCGGAGATTGCTTCGATGGTTCCGGAACTGCCTGGTGCATACATAGACCTGATCGGACATTGTGTTACTCCAAAAATTGCAGATGAGTAAAGATTTTTTGAAATTATTTCCCGATGGAACGCGAATCACTGCGGAACCCTATATGCGCAGAAAGATGACTGTCAAGAGGAATTGGTCATACCGGAGTTGTTATCCCGGCACCCTCCGCGCAGGCCACTTAACATAGGCGGCTCCGCTTCCACCCATGGGCTGCGGCCCATAGCGAATTGGGACCCAACCACTGGCGTACCCGTACTGGTCGGACCGAATGGGCAAGTTCGAGGATGGTAGCGCCGTCTGCGAACGAACCAGGAGAGTGCTGAAACGTCTCATGACAGGAGAGAGTGTGAGGCAGGTAAAAGCCCATGTCTCAGAAGCGAGACATGGGCACCTGGATCTTCGCTGCTCATCCCAAAAACACAGATTCTAGGAGCGGTTGAACCATCCGCCGAGGTCGGCGGTGAGCACATCGGCTTCCGGGGGTCCCCAGGTGCCGGGCTTGTAGGTATGTACAGGCAGATCGTCGCGGAGGATGGGATCGAGGATTCTCCAGGACTGCTCCACGTAGTCCTGTCGGGCGAAGCGGCGCTGATTGCCGGCCATTGCGTCCTCGATCAGCTCTTCGTAGGGCAGCATACTCGATGGATCGGGCTGGGTCGCTGACAGGAGTTCGACGGGATGGCCGTGAAACCCTTGTCCGGAGGTCTTTTCCGAGGCACCTAGCGCAATCTTTACGTTCGGGCTTACCTCGAAGCGGAGGTAGTTAGGAGGGGGTGTCCCTCTCAGGAAGATAGCGGGAGGCTGGCGCATAGTGGCAACGATCTGCGTCTTCGTGACGGCGAGGGACTTGCCGGTGCGGATGTAGAACGGAACACCTTTCCACCGCCAGGAGTTGATATAGAGACGCAGGGCGACGTAGGTTTCGACGTTGGAGTTCTTGGCCACTCCAGGCTCATCGAGGTAGCCGAGGAACTGGCCACGGACGACATCCTCGGGGCCGATGGGCTGGACGCCCCGGAGCACCTTCACGCGCTCATCGCGGAAGAGCTCCATGTCCTCGCCAGACGGGGGTTCCATAGCGATGTTGCTGAGGAGCTGCATGAGGTGGTTCTGGACGACGTCGCGGACCGCGCCGACACCGTCGTAGAAGGAGCCGCGGCCCTGAACACCGAAGCTCTCCGCCATGGTGATCTCGACGGACTGAATATGCTGACGGTTCCAGATGGGTTCGAGGAAAGAATTAGCAAAGCGGAAGTAGAGGATGTTCTGGACGGCGTTCTTGCCGAGGTAATGATCGATGCGGAAGACATTCTCTTCGGGGAAGACGGTATTCACGGTCCGGTTGAGCTTCTGCGCGGACGCGAGATCGTGGCCGAAGGGTTTTTCGATGACGACGCGGGCTCCATCCGCGCAACCAGCGGTCTTGAGCTGCTCCATGACCTCGGCGAACAGCGAGGGAGGGATGGCGAGGTAGTGGATGGGGTGCCGGGCGTCTCCCAGCTCCTTGCGGACCTGTTGAAAGGTGGCGGGATCGCTATAGTCTCCATCAACGTAACGAAGACGGCTGAGCAGCTTCTCGAAGCCTTCGGGGTCGAGGCCGCCGTGCTCTTCGACACTCTTGCGGGCGCGGTCCTTGAGCTGTTCGAGGTTCCAGCCGGACTTAGCCACGCCAATGACGGGGACGTCGAGTTTGTCACGCTTTGCGAGCCTCTGGAGGGAAGGAAAGATCTGCTTGTACGCCAAGTCGCCCGTCGCGCCGAAGAACACAAGGGCATCGGAGATTACTTTGTCCACACTCAACCTCATTTCTGTTGATCGATGTTCTGCAACCCATAGGATGCAGGGCTCTGTCCTAAGCCAGTTTAGCGGTACTGCCTAACGATTCTCCGGGTCATCTGGAGACAGGCATCTCGGCAGTCCGCTTCCGTCTCCTATCTGATGGGAGATACTTGAAAATGGCGCTCCCTATCTCCCTGCTTCTGGAAAATAGATGGTTCCGGCTTGCGTTGTTCGCGTTAAGTTATTGAAACTAAATTATCTTCATAGACGCTTAAGAGAAGTCTGCAACTTTAAAGACGATCTCATCCGTCCATAACCGTGACGGATAAGATCTTATGACGGCCCGGTTATAAACGAGAAGTCTGTGACTTCGGAACCCGGCGAGGGAAAAACATTGCCATCTGACGCAAACGAACATCCAGTTATCGGGCCTGACCATCAACCACCGGCACCCGAGCCGGAAAAGCCCCGCAGCAAAGTTGTCCGGATTCTGGTGTGGGTGCTTCTGCTGCTGATCTTCGCCGTTGGCTTCTATCTAGTGCTGAACCACAAAGACACTACCGCACCAGCTACAGGGCGTCGCGGAGCGGCCGGGGGGGCCGTCACAGTGACGACCGCCACGGCGCAGAAGGGCGATATCGGCGTCTATCTGGACGCGATCGGCACGGTCACGCCGGTCTACACCTCCTCGATTACGAGCCAGGTGAGCGGAGTCATTACGGCGGTCCACTACAAGGAAGGCCAACTGGTCCGCAGAGGCGATCCGCTGATCGAAATCGACTCGCGGCCTTACCTGGCCACCTTGTTGCAGGCCCAGGGGATTCTGGAGCGCGACCAGAATGTGCTGGCGCAGGCGAAGATGGACGTCGAGCGCTACCGCGCCGCATGGGCACGCAACGCCATCCCGAAGCAGACGCTGGACGACCAGGAGAAGGTGGTGCTGCAGGAAGAAGGCACCGTGAAGAATGACGAGGGGACGGTCCAGTATGACCAGATCCAGGTCGGCTACTGCCACATCACGGCTCCGTTCGCTGGGCGGGTGGGTCTGCGGCTGGTCGATCCCGGCAACGTCGTCACCGCAAACGGAACCACGACGCTCGTGGTCATCACGCAGGTGCAGCCGATCACGGTTATCTTCACCATCCCTGAAGACAATCTGGGACAGGTCGCTCCGCGGCTTCGCCAGCAAGCTAAGCTGACCGTCGATGCGTATGACCGCGCGGCGCTGAAACAGGTCGCGACGGGGACGCTGCTGACGCTCGACAACCAGATCGACACGACGACTGGAACGGTGAAAGCGCGCGCCTCGTTCGACAACAAGGACCTGATCCTTTATCCGAACGAGTTTGTAAACGCTCGACTACTGGTCAACACGCTGAAGGGCGCGACGACGATTCCCTCCTCCGCCATTCAACACAATGGCCAGGTGGCGTTCGTGTATGTGCTCCAGGATAATGTCGCCCACATGCGCACCATCAAGCCGGGAGTGACCGACGGCGGGACAACGCAGGTAGACGGGATACAACCTGGGGACATCGTTGCGGACAGCAGCTTCGAGAAGCTGCAGGACAAGGCAAAGATTGTGGTCTCGACCAAACCTCTTCCAGCCAGCAGCACCAGTGGGAGTGAAGCTCCTTGAGTCCTTCGCGTCCCTTTATTCTCCGGCCCGTTGCGACGTCGCTACTGATGGCGGCAATCCTGTTAGTGGGTATCGTCGGTTATACGCAGCTGCCGGTCTCCGCGCTGCCGGAGGTCGACTATCCGACGATACAGGTGCTGACGTTCTACCCTGGAGCCAGCCCGGATGTGATGGCGACCACGGTGACGGCACCGCTCGAGCGCCAGTTCGGCCAGTTGCAGGGCCTTAGCCAGATGACCTCCAGTAGCTCCGGTGGCAACTCGGTAGTCGTGCTGCAGTTCAACCTCAGCCTGAACATCGATGTGGCCGAGGAGGAGGTGCAGTCGGCAATCAACGCCTCGCAGAGCTTCCTGCCGGCGAACCTGCCTTCGCCGCCGATCTACAGCAAGACGAATCCAGCCGATGCTCCCGTGCTGACACTCGCGATCACGTCGAACACCATTCCGCTGTCGCAGGTCGAGGACCTGGTAGACACGCGGCTGGCGCCGAAGATCTCGCAGCTGAGCGGAGTCGGCCTGGTGAGCATCAGTGGAGGCCAGAAGCCGGCAGTGCGCATCCAGGCGAACCCGGCGGCGCTGTCGTCCTATGGCGTCAACATGGAGGACCTGCGGACGGCTGTCACCAACTCCAGCGTCAATGCCGCTAAGGGAAACTTCGACGGGCCGCGCCAGGACTACCAGATCGACGCGAACGATCAGCTCGTCACCAGCAAGGATTACAGACAGGTGGTGATCGCCTACCGGAACGGCGCGCCGATTATGCTGACCGACGTGGCGCGGATCGTCGATGGCGTCGAAAACACCACGCAGGCAGCGTGGATGAACCAGACGCCGGCCATGATCCTGAACGTGCAGCGGCAGCCGGGCGGCAACACCATCAGCGTCGTCAAAAGTATCAAGAAGCTGCTGCCGCAGCTCGAGGCCAACCTGCCGAAGGGCATCGAGGTGACCACGCTGACGGACCTGACGACGCCGATCCAGGCGTCGGTGGACGATGTCGAGTTTGAACTGATGCTGACCATCGGACTCGTCGTCATGGTCATCTTCCTCTTCCTGCGGAACCTCTACGCCACCATCATTCCGAGCGTGGCGGTTCCTCTGTCGCTGGTCGGCACCTTCGCGGCGATGTATGCGCTGGGCTACAGTCTGGACAACCTTTCGCTGATGGCGCTGACGATCTCAACCGGCTTCGTCGTGGACGACGCCATCGTGATGGTGGAGAACATCTCGCGCTACCTGGAAGAGGGCGATCCACCGATGGAGGCGGCGCTGAAGGGCGCGGAACAGATCGGCTTCACCATCCTCTCGCTGACCGTGTCGTTGATCGCCGTGTTGATCCCGTTGCTATTTATGGGAGATGTCGTTGGGCGGCTGTTCCGCGAGTTCGCCGTGACCCTTGCGGTGACGATCATCGTCTCGGCGGTGGTCTCGCTGACGCTGACGCCGATGATGGCATCACGCATCCTGAAGCACAACCCGGAGGCGCAGCAGAGCCGGTTCTACAAGGCCTCGGAGCGCGTCTTCGAGAATATGATCGCGTTCTACGGACGGACGTTGAAGGTCGTTCTGCGGTTCCAGACCGTGACGCTTCTCGTTGCGCTGGCGACGCTGCTGCTGACTGTCTACCTGTACATCATCATCCCCAAGGGGTTCTTTCCGCTACAGGATACTGGCGTTATTCAGGGCATCTCGCAGGCTCCGCAGACGATTGGATCGAAGTCCATGGCGGAGAAGCAGCAGGAGCTGGCGAAGGTCATCCTGGCTGATCCGGCGGTCGAGAGCCTTTCGTCCTTTATCGGAGCAGACGGCACGAACACGACGACGAACAGCGGCAGGATGTCGATCAACCTGAAGCCGCTGGAGGAGCGCAAGCTAAGCGCAGCCGACGTAATCCGCAGGCTACAAAAGAAGCTGGCCGATGTGCAGGGCATCCAGCTCTACATGCAGCCGGTGCAGAACATTACCGTGGACGACCGCGTCAGCCGCACCCAGTACCAGTACACGCTGGAGGACCCGGACCAGGTGGAGTTGAACACCTGGACGGACCGCTTCGTCACGCGCCTGAAGCAGCTTCCGGAGCTTGAGGATGTGGCCACCGATCAGCAGGTCGGCGGACTCGCCGTGTCGCTTGTCATCGACCGCGCGACCGCATCGCGGCTGGGCATCGCGCCAACCACGATCGACAACACGCTATACGATGCCTTCGGCCAGCGCCAAGTCAACACAATGTACACGCAGCTGAACCAGTACCACGTGATCCTCGAGGCGGAACCGCAGTTCCAGCTCGATCCGGACAAGCTGCACCACATCTATATTCAATCAAATGCAGCCTCCGGGACATCGGGGGCATCCGCGTCCTCTTCCTCGGGGAAGGGCTCGACCTCCGCAGGTTCGAACGCTCTGACGACCACGGCACTCTACACGCCTTCGGCGAACACATTGTCGCCACCGGCAAACGCACTGGCTTCCACCCTCACCAGCCGCGGCTCTACCTCGGCCGGGACGACCAGCTCTGCTACGAGCAGCGCCGTGCCACTGAGCGCCTTCTCCCACTTCGAGACGACAACCGAGCCACTCTCGATCACCCACCAGGGGCAGTTCCCTTCGGTCACGGTCTCGTTCAACCTCGCACCCAATGCGGCGTTGGGCGGAGCCATCGACTCCATCACCAAAGTGCAGAAGGACATGAACATGCCTGCCAGCCTGCAGGCCGACTTTCAGGGCACTGCAGCATCCTTCCGGAACTCGCTCTCGAACGAGCCGTTACTGATTCTGGCTGCGCTGGTGACGGTCTATATCGTGCTGGGTGTCCTGTATGAGAGCTTCATCCATCCGATCACGATTCTTTCCACGCTGCCGTCGGCGGGTGTAGGCGCGTTTCTATCGCTGATCATCTTTCACCAGGACCTGAGCGTGGTCGCTATCATCGGCATCGTGCTGTTGATCGGCATCGTTAAAAAGAACGGCATCATGATGGTCGACTTTGCGCTGGAGGCGGAGCGGAACCACGGAAAAAATTCGACAGACGCCATCTATGAGGCTTGCCTGCTGCGCTTCCGTCCGATCATGATGACGACGATGGCCGCGCTGCTCGGCGGCCTTCCACTGGCGTTCGGGACAGGCATCGGCTCGGAGCTGCGCCGTCCCCTGGGTATCTCGATGGTCGGCGGTCTTCTGCTGAGCCAGGTGCTGACGCTCTATACGACGCCAGTCATCTATATTTTCTTCGACAACCTGGCGAACCGGTTCTCGCGCAAGCCCGCGCATCTATCCACCGGCAACGAGCCGCCACTGGCAGGGCAAGCGTGAACATCTCAGCGCCCTTCATCCACCGGCCAGTAGCGACCACGCTGCTGACGGTGGCGATCGCCATCGCGGGAGGAATCGCCTTCCAGGTGCTTCCGGTCTCTCCGCTACCACAGGTGGATTTCCCTACCATCTCGGTGAACGCCAGCCTGCCCGGAGGCAGCGCGGAGATTATGGCCTCGTCCGTGGCAACGCCGCTCGAACGGCAGCTCGGCCACATCGCCGGGGTCACCGAAATGACCTCGGCCAGCAGCCTGGGCTCGACCTCGATCACGATCCAGTTCGATTTGAGCCGCAACATTGACGGAGCCGCGCGAGATGTCGAAGCAGCGATCAACGCGGCCCGCACCTACCTGCCCGCAAACCTGCCTGCGAATCCGACCTATCGTAAGGTGAATCCGGCCGATTCGCCAATCATGATTATCGGGCTGACCTCGGACAAGTATGGCCCGGACAAGTTGTATGACGAAGCATCGACCGTGGTGCAGCAGAAGCTGTCGCAGATCCAGGGCGTTGGTCAGGTCACCACAGGGGGCGGTGCACTGCCCTCAGTCCGCGTCGAAGTGAACCCGACTAAACTCGCCGGCTTTGGCATGACGATGGCGAACGTCCAGTCCGTATTGAGCCTGCAGAACTCCGATCTCGCGCGTGGGCAGATCACCGATGGCAACGTCTCCGCGGACATCGTCGCCAACGGGCAGATATCCCATGCGGAGGACTACAAGCCGATCATTGTCGGCTATAGCAATGGCGCGGCGGTGCGCCTGGCCGATGTCGCCGACGTCATCGATTCGGTGCAAAATGTGCGCGCGGCGGGCTACCTGAACGGCAAGCGCGCCATCACGATCATTGTCTTCCGCCAGCCCGGAGCCAATATCATCGACACCGTCGACCGCATCCGGGCACAAATGCCCTCTGTCGAGGCATCGATTCCCAAAGGGATCGACACGACGATCGTCCTCGACCGAACGACCACGATCCGGGCCTCGGTGAGTGACGTCGAGCGGACACTGATGGTCTCGATCGTGCTGGTCATCATCGTCGTCTTCATCTTCCTGCGCAACGGACGTGCCACGCTGATCCCCGCAGTAGCGGTTCCGGTTTCGTTGATCGGGACCTTCGCCGTGATGTACATGCTGGGCTACAGCCTGGATAACCTGTCGCTGATGGCGCTGACCATCTCGACCGGCTTCGTCGTGGACGACGCGATCGTCGTGATGGAGAACATCACGCGCCACCTCGAAGCTGGGATGACCCCGTTTGACGCGACTTTAAAAGGTGCGAGCGAGATCGGCTTCACCGTGATGTCGATCAGCATCTCGCTGATCGCGGTCTTCATCCCGCTGCTGTTGATGGGAGGGATCGTGGGGCGGCTCTTCCGCGAGTTCGCCATTACGCTTTCGACCGCGATCCTGGTCTCAATGGTCATCTCGCTGACCACCACGCCAATGATGTGCGCGTACCTGCTGAAGAACGAGCACGACAGGAAGCATGGCCGCGTCTACATGGCGACGGAGAGATTCTTCGATTGGGTCCTCTCACTGTATCGGCGCAGTCTGCACTGGGTGCTCGAGAACCCCGGGTTGACCCTGACGGTCCTGATGCTGACCGTCGCGCTGAATGTGGTCATCGTGATCAAGATTCCGAAGGGCTTTTTTCCCCAGCAGGACACTGGAACGCTGGCCGGCGGAGTGCAAGGAGCGCAGGACTCTTCGTTCCCTGCGATGAACGACTCCATCCAGCGGATCGAGCGCGTCGTCCAGGGTGATCCAGCGGTGGCAAATGTGATCGCCTTCACCGGCGGACAAGGCGCCTCGAATACCGGAAATCTTTTTATCTCGTTGAAGCCACTCAACGAGCGAAAGATCGGCGCCGCTGACATCATCAACCGCATTCGTCCTAAGTTGAACCGGATGCCAGTCGCTTCGACCTTCCTGCAAGCTTCGCAGGACCTTCGGATCGGCGGCCGAGGCAGCAGCGCGCTCTACCAGTACACGCTTCAGGCAGACAACATCACCGATCTCCAGACATGGGGGCCGGAGCTGCTCACCGAGATGAAGCGTCTTCCCGGGCTACAGGACGTCAATTCTGACCAACAGAATGGTGGCCTGGACGAGGTACTCACCTACGATCGTGTCACGGCTGCGAGGCTCGGCCAGACCGCACAGTCGCTCGATGCAGGACTCTATAGCGCCTTCGGGCAGTCCGAGGTGTCGCTCATCTATACGCAGTTGAACCAGTATTACGTCGTGCTTGAGGTCGCGCCCGAGTACTGGCAGTCGCCAGAAGGTCTGAAAGACATCTACTTCCATCCCACCGGCACCAGCAGCACGACGGCAAGCGGCAACGTCCCGCTCTTTACCATGGCGAAGAGCCAGGCCAGCACGACGCCGCTGGCACTCAACCACACGGGACTATTCCCTTCGGTCACAGTGTCGTTCAATCTGGCACCGGGAGTCTCGCTCAGCGATGCGACGCTTGCGATCGACCAGATGCAGCAGCGGATGGGGACGCCATCGAGCATTCGCGGCTTCTTCGCAGGGACGCTGCAGGCCTACCAGCAGTCGCTCGGCACCGAGCCTGTGCTTGTCCTTACGGCGCTGCTTGCGGTGTATATTGTGCTCGGCATCCTGTATGAGAGCCTGGTGCATCCGCTGACGATCCTCTCAACGCTGCCGTCAGCAAGCGTGGGAGCGATGCTTGCGCTGATGCTCTTCAAGCAGGACCTGAACGTGATCTCCATCATCGGCATCGTCTTGCTGATCGGCATCGTGAAGAAGAACGCCATTATGATGATCGACTTCGCGCTTCAGGTGGAGCGCGAAGGCCGCAGCACGGAAGATGCGATCTTCGAGGCATGCATGCTGCGCTTCCGCCCCATCCTGATGACGACGATGGCCGCCTTGTTCGGGGCCCTTCCGCTCGCCTTTGGGACCGGCACGGGCTCAGAGCTTCGCCGCCCGCTTGGCATCACCATCGTTGGAGGACTCATCGTGAGCCAGCTTCTGACCCTTTATACGACACCGGTCGTCTACCTGACCCTGGACCGCCTGCGCCTACGCATGAAGGGAAGACGGCACGACACCACCTATCACCCCGCGGACGGCGCGTTGCCTTCCGCCGCAGAGTAATCGACGTATCGTAGATGTTTAGAATATGGATGTTTAAGACTATGACAACCCTTCGCTCGAAAACCGCACTCTATCCCGCCCTTGCAGCCGCGCTGCTTCTGACCGGCTGCAGGGTCGGCCCCAGGTACAGCGTGCCACCGGCGTCGGCGCAGGCGCCACCGGCGTCGTACAAGGAGTCCCCGACGCAGTTCGCAGACACGGAGGGCTGGAAGGTAGCGCAACCGCAGGACGCGATGCTTCACGGCAAATGGTGGGAGATCTACAACGAGCCGGAGCTGAACGCCCTCGAAGAGCAACTGAACATCAACAACCAGAACATCAAACAGTTCTTCGCCAACTTCATGCAGGCGCGGACTCTGATCGCGCAGGCGCGCTCGCAGCTCTATCCGACCCTGGGCACTTCGCCGTCCTACACGCGATCCCGTTCGTCTGCCAACCTGAAGAACTCGACCGGAACAAGCACAACGACCACAAGCTCTGGCCAGCAGAGCAGTATCGGTTCGCTGCCCTTCGATGCCTCGTGGACGCCGGACCTCTGGGGCAAGGTGCGGAACACGATCAGCCAATACCAGTCGAGTGCGCAGCTCAGCGCTGCCGATCTTGAGAACGAGCGGCTCACCGAGCAGGCCAGCCTGGCCGTCTTCTACTTCGAGCTTCACGGTCAGGACGCGCTGATCGACATCCTGAACAAGACCATTGCCGCCGACCAGAAGTCGTTGGACTACACGCGTGCGCAGTATGAGACCGGGGTCGGCGATCAGGTCTCGGTGGTTGGAGCGGAGAACACTCTCCAGAACGTTCAGGCTACCGCGACCAATCTTGGCGTGGCCCGCGCTCAGTACGAACACGCCATCGCCGTTCTGACGGGCACTAATCCGTCGGGCTTTTCGATCCCCATGAGACCGCTACTCGTTACTCCTCCAGCGATTCCGATCGGCGTTCCTTCGCAGCTGCTCGAACGGCGGCCCGACATCGCCGCAGCCGAACGCACGATGGCCGCGGCCAACGCCGAGATCGGTATCGCCTATGCGGCGTTCTATCCTAGCCTGACCCTGAGCGCCAGTGGCGGTCTCGAGAGCTCCAGCTTCAAGCATTTCTTCGACTGGCCGAGCCGGTTCTGGTCGATCGGCCCAACTGTCTCGGAGACGATCTTCGACGCGGGTCTCCGGCGCGCCACGGTCAATCAGTTCGTCGAGACCTACAACGCAGATATGGCGAGCTATCGACAGACGGTGCTGACGGGCTTTCAACAGGTGGAGGATAACCTCTCGACGGTACGCATTCTCTCGCAGCAGATGCAGCAGCAGGAACGGGCGGCGCAGTCCGCGCAGCAGTTCGTCGATCTGGAGATGGCCCGCTATGAGACGGGAGTCGATCCCTACGTCAACGTAGTGACAGCGCAGACGACTCTGCTTAGCGATCAGCAGACGCTGGCCAGCCTGCATGTGCAGCAGATGACGGCATCCGTGCAACTGATCGAGGCTCTCGGCGGAGGTTGGGACGTAACGCAGCTCCCGACCCCAGCGCAGGTCTCGAAGAAGCTGACCAAAGCAGAGACGACGATTCAGAAATAGAACAGGCTGAAGAACACTCTGCCGTAGTTAGATCTTGATGAAGATCTTCCTGCGGTAGAGCACGTAGATGACTATCCAGCAGACCGCGACGAAGCCGAGCGAATAGAGCAGCGAGGCAAACGCTGGGTCAGGCACAATGCCCGCAATGAACCGATAGATAGCCTGACTGACATTAAGTCCAGAGTCCAAACGGATGCTGCTGATTCCTGCTGCTAGCAGCTCCGAGAGCACATAGGCTGCGATGGCGTTGGTGCCAAAGACCAGCAGGGGCGTGAAGAACCAGGGCTTCCTGGGCTTGCCCTCCTGCTCACTCGTCATATCGACGAGCCATACGGAGAGTGCAAGCAGCAGAAGACTCAGCCCACCGGCAAAGAGAACATAAGAGCTGGTCCAAAGCTTCTTGTTGATGGGGAAGGACAGGTTCCAGAGGCCACCCAGCAAGACGCCGCTGAGACCGGCAATCGCAATGCCACGCGCCTTCTGGGCGAGTGTGCGCGAGGTACGTAGCCACAGGCCCGTAAGCATGCCCATCAGTGCGGTCCCGAGTGCAGGGATGGTGCTGAGCAGCCCCTCCGGATCGCGGGTGTGCTCGTATAAGTGAGAGGCGGAGAAGATCTGCCGATCGAGCCATGCCGCAAGATTGCCATCGCGATCGAGCAGCGGAACGTCGTGCGTGGGCGCGCCATAGCCGGGGACGGAAACGAAACGCATCAGTATCCAGTAGCCAGCCAGTGCGGCGACAGCGAGGGCCGCTTTGCTGCGCCACTCCGGGCTAATGAGGTAGAGTGCGGCGACAACCAGGTAGCAGATAGCGATGCGCGGAAGCACCCCGTAGAAGCGCATCGTGTGCAGATGGAAGAACGGAAAGCTGTTGACGATCAAGCCGAGCAGGTAGAGGATGATCGCCCGGCGCACGACATGGAGGAAGAGCGACTGCTTCTGGACTCCCTGGGCCAGCCGCGACTGCAGCGAAAGCACGGTCGAGATGCCGACGAGGAAGAGAAAGGTCGGAAAGACGAGATCGGTCGGGGTGAAGCCGTTCCAGGCTGCGTGCTTGAGCGCCCAGTAGGCGTGGGCCTCGTCACCGTTATTGTTGACGAGGATCATGAAGCCGATAGTGAGGCCGCGCAACAGATCGAGCGAGAGCAGACGAGTGGGCCTTGTCTGCGTAGGGGACGGGCTACGGTCGGTGGATGAGGTCGTCAATTTTGGGTTTCTCCCCGGAATTTGCTGCGAGCGATAATTCCAGATCCTGTTCACCACTGTAACGAAAATTTTGTCTTTGCGGTCACCTGCTCGAAGACACCGCCCCTATGAACTACTCATTAGGGCGTGACGGCAGGAAGCATCTTGATCGTGCGGAGCCAGACCTCGACCTCGCTGGGCCATGCCGTGATCGGTAGCGCTGTCCTTCTCAGGCCGAAGCCGTGACCGCCCTCAGCGTAGAGATGCATCTCGACAGGCACCTTTGCCTTCTTGAGCGCCAAAAAATAGACGGTAGAGTTTTCGACAGGAGCCACGTGGTCGTCCTCCGCCTGCACAAGGAAGGTTGGAGGAGTCCTGTCCGTCACCGGTACATCGGGATTGAAGATAAAGTTCTGGTCTGCCATGGCGAGATACCCGGGATACACCACGACGGCGAAGTCGGGCCGGCAGCTGAGCTGATCGGCAGCGTCGACAGGATCGTAGAGGCGCTGGTCAAAGTGAGTGCTGACGGCAGCGGCCAGATGGCCGCCAGCGGAGAAACCCAAAACCCCAATGCGATTTGCGTCGATATGCCACTCGGCGGCGTGCGCGCGCACCATCCCCACGGCACGCTGCGCATCCTGCAGAGCGGCGGAGGACTTCGGATAGGGGCCTGTGCCGGGCACGCGGTACTTCAGCAGGGCGCAGGCGATGCCCTTCGCGGTCAGCCAATCGCACACCTCGGTGCCCTCAAGGTCGAGGGCGAGGATACTGTAACCACCACCCGGAAAGACGACGACGGCGACTCCGGTGCTCTTCCCCTTAGGAGCATAAAGAGTAAGGGTCGGCATCGAGACATTGCCGAGACGCACCAGCGGCCTGCCCGCAATGAGATTGTCCTTGGCGGTCGTGGTGTCTGCCTCCACGCCAGGATTAGGCTGCGCACCGGGCGCACCGGGCGCACCATGCGGCCAGAGCGGCAGAACGACCTGACCCGGCGTGGCTTTCTGGGCAAAGAGGCAGGGGTAAAGGCCAGCGACAGCGGCAAGAACAAACAGACGCCTGAGCATAAGGATCTCCTCGGACTAGAACGTCCGTCCATCATCGCAACCGATGCAAGGAAGCGCAAGGTCAGCTGTACCCTCTGGCGGCCTACAACCACTGTGCGATCAGCCTGCGCCACACCACATCTTCTCCATAAACTCACTTTCAAAAGTGACAGGAAGGGGTGTGAGTGCTTAGGATTGAAGGCCTATGCAAAGACGTGATTTTCTGAAGACCACAAGCACCGTTCTGGCTGGGGCAGTGTTGCCCAGCGTTGCTGCCATCGCTGCTGAGACTCCTGCGCATGGACGTGAAATTCTGCCGATCAATCGTGGCTGGCGCTACCACTCGAGCAAGGTGGAGGGCGCGGAAGCTGTCGGCTTCGATGACTCCTCATTCGAGCAGGTGGTGGTTCCGCATACGAACATCAGCCTGCCCTGGCACAGCTTCGACGATAAGGCATACGAATTTGTCTCGACCTATCGCCGCCGGTTCAAGACTCCCCCGAATGCCAAGGGCAAGCGTGTCTTCGTCGACTTCGAGGGTGTGATGACGGCCTCGACGGTGTGGATCAATGGGACTTCGCTGGGTGAGTACAGGGGCGGGTTTACGCCATTCTCGTTTGAGCTGACCGAGCACCTGAAGCAGGATGCCGAGAACATACTCGTCGTGGAGGTGGACTCGACCGAACGGAATGATATTCCTCCGTTCGGAAATGAGATCGATTACATGACCTTCGGCGGTATCTACCGCGAGGTCGCCCTGCGGGTGGTGCCTGCGGTGTATCTCGACAATATCCATGCAAAGCCGACGGACGTATTGAGCGGCAAGCCGGGGCTGGATGTGGACTGCTTTCTGGCGGGCAAGCCAGTAGGTGGTGGAGCACTGTCGATCGAGATCGAGTTGCGTGACGGAGAGCGCGTCATTGGCAAAACCAGCAAGCGCGTAAGCCTGTCAGGAGGGGCCGATCCCGACGCCGCAGCTGACCCAACAACCAGCGCGCCGGTCTATGCAAGCACGGAGACGGTGAAAGACCCGGCACGGCAGACCGTTTCTCTAAAGGAGCTTAGCGGCGTGAAGCTCTGGGACCTGGATGCTCCTAATCTCTACACCATGCATGTTCGGCTGCTGCAGGGTGGCAAGGTGATCGATGAGGACACGCGCAGGATCGGCTTCCGCGAGGCGATGTTCACCGATCATGGCTTTTCGCTCAATGGCAAAGTCGTCAAGCTGCGCGGACTGGACCGGCACCAGACCTTTCCGTATGTAGGGCAGGCAATGCCGGCGCGAGTGCAGCGTCAGGACGCGAAGATTCTGCGCCACGGGCTACACTGCAATATCGTGCGTACCTCGCACTACCCTCAATCGCGGCACTTTTTGGACTGCTGCGATGAGATCGGGCTGCTTGTGCTCGAGGAGATTCCGGGCTGGCAGCATATCGGCCCCGAGCTCTGGAAGCTGGTGGCGATCGATAACGTCGGGCGTATGATCCGGCGCGACTGGAACCATCCGTCGATCATCCTGTGGGGAGTGCGCATCAACGAGTCGAAGGATGACCACGACTTCTACCTACGAACGAACGCGCTGGCACATGCACTCGATACGACGCGGCAGACAGGCGGCATTCGCTACTTCCAGGAGTCGGAGTTCCTGGAGGATGTGTTCACAATGAATGACTTCGGCTTTCCGCTGAAGAAACCGGTCCATGGGAAGTACCTGAACACGGAGTTTGTCGGGCACACCTTTCCGACGAAGACGACGGATGACGATGAGCGTCAGCGTGAGCATACGCTGCGCCATGCGCGCATCCACAACCAGCTGGCGTCGGACCCGCAGTATGCCGGAGGCATTGGGTGGTGCGCGTTCGACTACAACACCCATGCGAACTTCGGTGCGGGCGACCGCATCTGCTACCACGGCGTGACAGACATCTTTCGGGAGAACAAGGCGGCGGCTGGGTTCTACAAGTCGCAGTGCGACCCGGCGGAGGAGGTTGTGCTGGAACCAGCGTTCCACTGGGCGAACAGCGACGAGTCGGTCGGCTTCACCAAGGCGGTGGTGTGCTCGAACTGCGACCACCTGAAGTTCTACCTGCGCGAGGACAGCGATGCGAGCAAACCTTGGGAGTTGATCTTTGAACTCGACGCAGACCGTACCGAGTTCGAACATCTCACCTATCCGCCGTTCATCCTCGACCGCTCCAAGATCGAACGGAAGAATCGGCATGAGTGGGGCGACCTGCGGATCGATGGTTTCTTGAAGGGCAAGCAGGTCATCTCAAAGTCACTCTCAGGCGCGGGAGTCGACCAGAAGTTTGCGCTGCTGCCGGATGATACGGCTCTGGCTGGCGACGGTGCGGATTCAACGCGCGTCGTGCTGCGGGTGACGGACGAGTTCGGCGCAATGCGGACATATGCGAACGACCCAATCTCGTTCAAACTGGAAGGTCCGGCAACGCTGATTGGGGACAATCCGTTTGCTCTGATCGGTGGGACGGGCGCTGTCTGGGTCCGGTCGAAGGAGCAGGCGGGCACGGTCCGTCTGACGGCAACCCATCCCCGGCTTGGCTCGCAGACAGTGGAGTTCACGGTAAGCGCGGTGCCTGAGGAGCTGGTTTAGACTCGATGCACTACAAAACAAAGAATGAGGGTCTTTCTGGAGAGTGGTCTTGTCAAGGCCACTCGTTCCCCACCCTTGGCAAAAGCGTGAAGGACGGGCACTGAAGGTTTACGCTATCGATGAAATGGCGAGAGCAAAGAAAAGGCAGGCGCTTTGAGCGCCTGCCTTTTTGTTGGGGTTGGGTTCGCTTAGAAGGTGTACTTCAGGGCGAACTGGAAGAAGCGCGAGTCCGGAGTATTGCTCTGGAAGGTACGTGAACCGGTAATCAGGCCACCAGTCGATGAGATGTTCGTCGTGCTGGGGTTGCCGTATCCAGGAGTGTTGAGGACGTTGAAGATGTCCGCACGGAACTGGAGGTTCTGCTCCCGGAAGGTACGGAAGGATTTGAACAGCGAAGCATCGACGCGCTCGTATCCTGGTCCGTAGACCTGACCACGGTTGCTGCCTACATAAGCATAGGCGGCCTGTCCAGAAACAGAGTTAGGGATAGGTGTGCCATCGGAGTACGTCCCAGTAGTATTGCCAATGTCATCTGCCTTTGGATTGGCGAATGCGCAGGGGTTATACCAGTTCTGGACGGTACGCGCCTTGGTGGCGCAGGTAATGCCAGGGTTGCTAGCGTTCGTCGATCCTCCCGCTGCGAAAGGATCTCCGATGCGAATAGCATTGACCGTAGCACCGCTAGGACTGGTGATGCCGTTCGTGCTGATCGAGATCGGTTGACCAGTCTGCGCGCGGAAGACGAAGCTGGTGGACCAACCGCCAACCGCGTAGTCCAGCAGACCGCCGTTGTTCAGGTATTTCTTACCGCGGCCGACCGGGAGTTCGTAGTTGCCGTTGACGGTGAAACGCTGCCGGACATCGAAGCCGGATGGACCGTAATCGGCTCCGAGGCCAAGGATATTGAGGCTGCGCGTACCTTCGTCGTTCGTGGTGCCCAGCGGTGTATCTGCGTTGTCGAGCGAGTGAGACCATGTGTAAGTGGAAAGGAAGCTGAGACCGCCGGAGAGACGCTTCTCGAGCTTGCCCTGAAGCGAGTTGTAGTTACCCGAACCATCGTAGGCGGTGTAGGAGAAGCCGTTGAAGTGCGGGAAGGGCTGGAAAGGGTTCGTCTTGTTGCCGTTGGTATCGGTGTAACCGCTGAAGCCGTTGGGCGTCAGGGCGGTCTGGCCGTTGGGGTTGGGGAAGAACTGCAGGTGACGCGAGACCGCACCGACATAGCCGACCGAGGCAACCATCGTATTGCTGATGCCGTATTCCACGGTCAGATTGAATTGTTCGCTATAGGGGGTGCGCACCTGACCTTCGCCGCCGCGCAGCGTAGGCTGGCTCGGGGAGGTGATGGTCTGGGGGAGGCCGGTCTCCAGCTTGTAGCCGTTTGTGGGGCATGCGCCGTTCACGACGCAACTCGCGGTAGCGGCGTAGCTGGAGTCAAATTCGAACGGGAAGTTCTCGCCAAAGTTAGGGTAGTAGCCGGTGCTCTCGAGCCCACCGAAGAAGATACCGTAACCGCCGTGGATGACCGCTTTATCCGTTGCCTTGAAGGCAAAGCCGACACGCGGAGCAAAGTTGGTCTTCTGTGGTTCAACAAGGTAACGGTTGTCGACATACTTCAACGTGATGCCATCCCCGTTGAGGAGGTTGATGAAGGCCTGGGGAATCGTGACGTTGCCCTGTTTGCTCTTGGGGATGCGATACTCGCCGGTGCTCTTGCCGGCGACGAATGCGCTGGTGGGCACGAAGGCAGCCTGATTGTCATGACGCTCCAGATACGGCGTGGAGTAGTCGTAGCGGATGCCGTAGTTGACGGTGAGACGCTGGCTGGCCTTCCAGTCGTCCTGGATGTAGCCGGCGCGGTTGTAGCGGACGTCGTCGGAGGTAAAGACGTTGGAGACGGCGGCAGCGCCCATGCTATTGGTAAGCAGGTCGGCAATACCGGAGCCGGTGTTGGACGACCCCTGCTGACCGCTGTAGAACGAGTTTCCATTATCGGCCGGTCCTCGGAAGTTATAGGTTCCGCGAGGCTGTGTAGGCTGCGAGGTGGAGAAGCGAATACGCTGGATGTTTATGCCACCCTTGATGGTGTGGTTGCCGAGAACCTTGGTGACGTTGTCGAGGATCTGGTAGACGTTCTCATATTCGTTAGTCGCGTAGAACTGCGGGGAGCCAAAGTTGGAGAGGCCGGTGACCTGGAAGAATGGAAGGCCGCCGTTGTTCTGAGCGAACGGAACGCCGCCGAGACCGAGGCTGGGAGCGAGAGTGCTGTTGTTAGCATTCTCGTGCAGACCGGCGTAGTGGCCGTAGTTATAGCCGAAACGAAACTCGTTGGTGAGGGTCGGGGTAAAGATGTGCGTCTCGCTGCCGGCAAAGTTCTCGCCAAGGCTCACAAGCTGGCCGGTATTACCGAAGCTGCCGCCGTCGAGAATTGCGCCGAAGGGAGCGGGATGGGTAGAGGGCTCATGGTTATAGCTGTAGCGGCCGAATGCCTGGTCCTTCGAACTGATGTTCCAGTCCATACGCACATCCCATTGGAACGTGTTGTCGAGGACGTTGGTCTGAGAGGTGTAGTTGTTGAAGGTCTGACCGGAAACACCGACGTTAGGCAGAGGGAACAGGCTGAGAAGCTTAAGGGCCACAGCATTACGCAGAGACGGGTCAAGCACGTTATTCTTGCCCTGATATGTGGCCGGAGTCGTACCGTTCGGTTGGGTGGGCACAAAGATCTGGCCTGAGACAGGCCAGGGCTTGCCCGTAATCGGGTTGGTGCCAGTCGGATTTACAGATCGTCCGCTCAAGGCGGGATTCAGCAGTTCACTGAAGTCTCCGGTCCGCTCCAAAGCGGTGGGGACGGAATAGTTTGAGCTGTTCCCACCATTGGTCTGGCCGAAGACAATTCGGTTGGCTTCGACGTCGCCGAAGAAGAAGAGCTTGTTCTTGATGATGGGCAGGCCAAGGGTAGCGCCAAACTGGTTCTGGCGGTACTTGGCTATGGGTGAGGTGCCTTGAAAAAACTCGCGGACGTCGAAGGCGTCGTTGCGGATGTACTCCCATAGACTGCCGTGAATCTGGTTGCCGCCGGACTTGATGCTGGCGTTGACGACAGCACCGGCGGAGTGACCGAACTCGGAGCTATACGCGCCGGTCTGTACCTTGAACTCGGCGAGAGCGTCCGGCGGAGGACGGACGACGTAGCTGGCGCCGTTGAAGAAGTCGACGACGTTCACGTTGTTGTCGACGCCATCCATGATGTAGTTGTTCTGTTCGGCGCGCTGGCCGTTGGCGTTGAAGTCTCCGCCCTTCTGGCCGCGAGCTCCGTTGGCCGGGGCAACACCGGCGGTGAGTTGGGCGATGAAGACCCAGTTACGTCCATTGAGCGGGGTGTCGTTGATGGTCTTCGACTCGATGACCTGCCCGGTCGAACCTTCCTGGGTCTGGAGAAGCGGTGGTGCGCTGGTGACGGTCACCGTGGTGTTCTCCGCACCCGTCTTCAGCTCGACGTTGACAGCCATGCGGTCCTGCACATGGAGCTGGATGTTCTCCTGAGTCGTGGTGGAGAAACCGGGATAGGCGACCGAGACCTTATAGTTGCCGATCTTGACCGGGGAGAAGACGTAGTTGCCGCTGGAGTCTGTCTGCGCCTGCAGGACAAGACCGGTGTCGATGTTAGTGAGGGTGACTTGGGCACCGGAGACGACTGCACCAGTGGGGTCGAGCACAAGTCCCGTGATGGCTCCCTGATCGGCCTGGGCGAGGGCGCGGACACTCGTGAAGCCAATTATAAGGGTAAGAGTGAGCAACAGAGTGCTGAGACGTCCGTGACGTCTCCCTGAGAGAGGTGTTCGCATATCCATGATCTCCGAAAAAGTGCCGGCTGAGTTTATTTGCTTCCAGTCGAAGCGACCTATACGCGGAGGCGGATAAGTCGCACGTTGCGTGTGGAAGCTCCCTGGGCAGTTCAGCCTCTGCCAAGAGTGAAAACGCTTTCAGCACCGCCAACGGACTGTTTTTCGAACACACGAAGGTTGCCAAAGTGAACAGCCATTGTCAAGGCATTTTTTTAGAAACGATTTTTGGCAGCGCAAAAATCTCTATGCAGCAATTTGGATCTGTACAACACCGAAGATAATTCGAAGAAACATCCCATAATATTGCCTATTTCCATTGATTTCGCACAGATTGTGCGTTTATCGACTATAACTATTTTCTGGGACGGTTTAATTGCAACCGGTTTCACTTGGGAGATGTAATCGCATTCATAAAATGATGTAAGCGTGTTCATATGTCCGATGTAAGCGCGTTCAAATAGTTCCCGCAAGATAGAGATGTCCAAGCTGTCATATCAACTTTGTCAGAGTCCTCATAGCCACCATATCTAATGAGAGCCGATGAAAAATCACTGCGGGGAGACTCTGGTGGTCATTGATTGCCGGAGCCATGGGGAGCATAGTAGAGTGGCGGTCTAGCGGCTTATGATTGAGCCACCTGGAGCCAAACCCATGCTGATCTTCCCTCTGAAACGCTTTCTGCTTGCTTGCCTGCTACCTGGCGTTCTTCTGGCGCAGAACGCGACTCATCCAGCCCCGCAGCTAGTTAAAAAGGATGGCCGCTTTGCCCTGATGGTCAATGGAAAACCTTTTCTCATGTTGGGCGCGCAGATCAACAATTCAAGTGCATGGGCGAGCTCGTTGCCTCGTGTATGGCCGGCTCTCGAAGCGATGCACGTGAACACGGTCGAAGCACCGGTGTACTGGGAGCAGATGGAGCCAACTCCAGGCAAGTTTGATTTCAGCAACGTCGATCTGCTGGTGGACGGAGCACGCGAGCACAAACTGCATCTGGTGATCCTGTGGTTCGGCACATGGAAGAACGGGCAGGCGCATTACGTTCCCGAGTGGGTGAAGAGCGATCCGAAGAAATATCCGCGGGAGGTGAGCGCGTATGGCAAGGTGCTGGACGTGATGTCGCCCAATTCGTCCGAGAATCTTGAGGCAGACAAGCATGCGTTCGTGGCACTGATGCGTCACGTGCATGAGATCGATGCGACCGAGCACACCGTGCTGATGATTCAGGTGGAGAACGAGTCAGGATCGATTGGTGCGGTGCGGGATTACTCCGCTACCGCAAACAAGGAGTTTGCCGGACAGGTGCCGTCGTCACTGACAAGCGCGTTGCATCTCTCCAACGGAACGTGGTCGCAGGTCTTCGGCGCGGATGCTGATGAGCGGTTCGCCGCCTACTCGACGGCCAGGTACATTAACGAGATCGCGCTGGCAGGCAAGGTAGAGCATGCAATCCCGATGTACTGCAATGTCTGGATTACGTATCCGGTACATGCTCTGGAGAACCGCAACCATGGCAGTCCGGGACAGGAGTATCCGAGCGGTGGAGCACAGCAGCAGAATATCGCTGTGTGGAAGGCGGCAGCACCGGGAATCGATATGCTGTCACCGGATTTCTATTCGCCAGATACTGCGTTCTATCGCGAGACCCTTTCAACGTATGGGCGCGATGACAATGCCCTTTTCGTTCCGGAGACGGGGATGGGCAAAACGTTTGGCCGATACTTCTTTTACGCGCTGGGACGGGGCGCGATCGGGTTCTCGCCTTTTGGCGTCGACTATACGGGCTGGACGATCAAGGACGATAAAATCCCGTTCGATATGGGGGAGAACTTTGTGCTGCTCGCTCCCATGCAGCATGAGATCGCGCAGCTGAATGTCGATGGAAAGGTACAAACAGCGGTCGAAGAGAGGGGCGCCGCTCGCCAGACGCTTCATTTTGGCGATGTGGATGCGGTGATCTCGTTCGGGTTCCCGCAACACGACGGCGAGGTTCCTCCCGGGACTCCTGAGCTACAGGGGCGCGCGATGGTGGCGCAGTCCGGGCCTATGGAGTTTGTGGTAACCGGTTTCGATGCAAGTGTGAGTTTTCAGCTTGCTGCACCAGCAGCAGGTAAGGCGCAGGAGCAGCAGCTCGAGATACTGCGGGCGGATGAGGGACAGTATGTCAATGAAACGTGGGAGACGGCGCGAATATGGAACGGAGATCAGACGGACCGTGGCCTGAACTTCAAGGAACATAACACCGAGGTTGTCCGAATTCGGTTACATACTCTTCCGCTGTATGAGCGGAACGCACAGAATCGTGACTAAAACAGTTTCCTATTATTTCAAAGAACAGAGGGGCTTTCCCGCCCATCTGGATGAGGCCAAAACCATGTACGTTGCTTTCCGTCTGACAGTCTCCTTGCTATGTGCCGCCGCACTTGCTACCGGGGGTTATCCACTTTGCCTTGCACAGACGTCCCATACGGGCGCGAAAGATTCTTCCCAGCAACCAACGCAGCCGGGCACGATGACGGATGTGCTGTACGGCGCGGCGTACTACCACGAATACATGCCCTACGAGCGGCTCGACAAGGATGTCGCGCTAATGAAGGACGCAGGGCTTACGGTGGTGCGCATGGGTGAGTCAACATGGAGCCTGTGGGAGCCGGAAGATGGGCGATTCGAGTACGCATGGATGGACCGCGTGGTTGATGCGATGGGCAAGGCAGGCATCAAGGTAATCATGGGCACGCCAACCTACTCGATTCCAACGTGGATGTACCAGGAGCATCCGGAGATTCTAGCGCGGCCTCTGCATGGCGGCGAGGTCTCCTACGGGATGCGGCAGAACATGGACACGGATAGCCCCGCGTTTCGCTTCTATGCGCAGCGACTGATCCGCAACATGGTCGAGCACTACAAGAACAACCCAAATGTGATCGGATGGCAGATCGATAACGAGACCTCGTCGTATGGAGCGGCAAACCATGATGTCTTCACCGGCTTCGTCAACCATCTAAAGCACAAGTTTGGAACGACGGATGCGCTGAATAAGGCGTGGGGCCTGAACTACTGGGGCCAGGATGTGAATGGTTGGGAGAATATGCCGACGCGCGACAGTACGATCAGCACCGGCTACAAACTGGAGTGGTCGCGGTGGGAGCAGATGCGCGTGACGGACTACCTGAACTGGCAGGCGGCACTGGTACGGGAGTACCGTGGCCCAGGACAGTTTGTGACGCAGGATCTTGGCGGCGTGATGAAGCGGGATGTGAATGAGTTCGAAGAGTCGAAAGGCCTGGATGTCGTCGCAGATAATCCGTATCACGGCACGCAGAACCACTTCGATGGAGCATCGCAGGCCGAGCAGGGCGACTACACGCGCTCGCTGAAACATGCAAACTATCTGGTAACGGAGACGAACGCCCAGACGACAGACTGGTCCTCGGCTTATCAGTATCCTCCTTACGATGGGCAGTTGCGGCTGGACGTGTACACGCATCTCTCGAGCGGCGCGAACATGGTGGAGTACTGGCACTGGGCGTCGATTCCCTCCGGGCAGGAGACGTACTGGAAGGGCGTGCTGTCGCACGACCTAGAGCCGAACCGGGCGTATGCCGAGGTGTCGCGGACAGCCCACGAATTGAAGAAGATCGGGCCGCACCTGGTGAATCTGAAGATCAAGAACGATGTGGCGATCCTTTACAGCGTGGATTCGGCCAATGCGCTGGACTTTATGCCGTTCGCGCTCGAAAAGGGGCCGCAATGGACTATGGGGAGAGTAGTCGCAGACTACAAGGCTCTCGTGGACCAACTGCACAAATCGTTCTTCAAGGCGAATGTTGGCGTGGATTTTGTATTCCCTGAAAATGCAGATTTCAGCAGCTACAAATTGCTGGTAGTTCCACCGCTCTACATTGCAAATGATTCGCTGCTCGCAAAGATCTCCGATTACGTAAAGGGCGGCGGCCACGTGCTGATGTGTTTCAAGAGCGGGTTTGCGAATGAGAACTCCGCTGTGCGTGCAGTGCGGGCGCCAGGGCCGCTGCGCGAGGCGACAGGCTTCACCTATCAGGAGTTTTCGAATCTTGAAGACCCTCTGGCGCTCAAAGGCGAGTTGCTAAAGAACGCGAGCGAGGGCGCTGCCAAGTACTGGGCCGAGTTTCTAATGCCCGAGCATGCAAAGACACTCGCGACGTATGACCACCCCTTCTTCGGGAGGTGGCCTGCGATCACCCGGAACGAGTATGGTTCGGGAACCCTGACCTACGAGGGAACCTATCTCTCTGACGCCGCGCAACAAGCGGTGGTGATGGATGCGCTGACACAAGCGCACGTAGTGAATCCGGTACAGTTGCCTGCCGCGGTGAGGGAGAAGAGCGGAGTCAACGGAATGGGCAAAGCGCTGCACTACTACCTCAACTACTCCGGCGAACCGCAGACATTCCAGTACAGCCAGGCTGCGGGGACGGATTTGCTGACGGACAAGGCAGTCGCCGCAGCGCAGTCCATTACACTGGCGCCATGGGATGTAGCGATCATCGAGGAGCGATAGCTTGTGTCATGGTGAAGCGAGTAGGCCTACCGCTGCTGGGCGCTGTGTTGCTGGCCTGCATGGCGGGAGCGCAGACGCACCGACAGGCGACGGCCATGAGCGCGGGAGATACTGCGGCGTTGTCGAAGGCTCTCGCCGCCTATGACAAAGGAGACAGCGGGGACGCCAAACCTGAGTTGGAGAGGCTGGCGACGAAGTATCCGGACAGCTTCCCAGCGAATGAGGCACTGGGGCTGCTCTATATCGACGCTGGAGATTTTGTTCACGCCGTGCCCTATCTGGAGCACGCTGCCTCTGCTAAGAAGACAGATGCGGTAGCGCAGGCGAACCTGGGAGCCGCTTATCTACAGACCGGGGACACAACTGCGGCAGTACGCGTACTGAAGCGCGCCGCCGCTCTTGATGTGAAGAATGCACCGGCACTCTCGAACCTGGGCCATGCACTGTTTCTCGAGAAGCAGCCATTGGAGGCCGCGAATGCGTTTGCGAAGGCATCCTCACTCGACCCTGGCAACGCGGATATCTCCTATAACTGGGCCGTCGCTCTCTATAACGCGCAGAAGTACGCGCAGGCGTCCGAGGTTTTACAGCGGATTTCTGCAGGGCAGCGGAATGAGGCGGTGGAATCACTGTGGGGCGACGTCGAGGAGCGGCAGGGGCACTTCAAAGAGGCGGTGCAGCATATGCAGACAGCCGCACGGTTGAATCCCAGCGAAGCGAACACATACGCGCTCGCGATTGAGTTTCTGCGGCACTGGTCTTGGGACCCTGGGGCGGAGGTAACGCAGTATGGCGTGCGGCAGTTCCCAGAGAGCCGGCGGCTTCAGCTTGCGAACGGGATCGCCGCCTTCGGGAGCGGAAAATACGTCGAGGCGGCGGCAACATTCGGCGCTCTCCTGTCACTCGATCCGACTAACGAAAGCTACGGCAGCCTGTTGGGGAAGAGTTGCTCTGCAGCGGGTGGCGCGGCAGCTCCGGAGTGCGGCTCGTTGATTGCGTTCGCCCAAGCGCATCCGAAGAACGCGCAGATCAGTGTATCGGCGGCGGTCAGCCTGCTTCATCAACCGCTTTCGGAGCAGCACCTCGATGAGGTGCAACACCTTCTTGAACAGGCCATCGCAAGCGATCCGAAGCTGCCGGAGGCGTACTACCAGCTTGGGGTGCTGCAACAGCAGCGTCTGCAGTGGAAGGAGAGCGCGGTCTCGCTCGCCAGAGCGGTCGAGTTGCGTCCGGCGTTTGCGGAGGCGCATTATCGACTCTCGCGAGCATACTCCCACATTGGCCAGCCAGAGCTGGCTCGCAAAGAGATCGCGCTGCAGCAGCAATACAGTCAGCAAGAGAAAGACGAGAGCAATGCAAGGCTCAAAGAGGTGACCATATTTCTGATGTCGTCGCACTAGACGGATATCTGCGGTCGATCGCGCAAAAGCAATCGCTGAGCCGCCGCGAGTTTTTACGCGCTGTCTCCGGAGCAGGCGCGGCCAATGCAGCGCTGGGCTTCTCTCCGCTGAAAGCCATGGCGTTGCCGCGCGCGCAGAAGGTGGTCGTCGTCACCTTTGGCGGCGGGGCACGGGATGAGGAGACATTCGCGCCCGAAGGGCAGCAATACATTCCGCACCTGTTGAACGAGCTGATCCCGCAGGCAACCTTCTACACCCAGGTCGTCAATCGCGGGATTCTCGGCCACTACGTTGCGACTGCGAGCCTGGCGACGGGAGTGTATGAGACGTTCAATAACTACGCCCCGGTTGGCCCTAGCAATCCCACGATCTTCGAGTACTTTCGCCGTGACCGAAACCGCCCGGCAAATGATGCGTGGGTGATCGCGCCCAGCAACGGGTTCAACCGTATCGGCGAGAGCGACCATAAGCTCTATGGCAGCGGTCTGGGAGCACATGTGGTGCTGCCGAAGCATCTGCTGAACGCGGTGATGTCGCACACGACAGGCGACTACGAGCATCTGCTGCGGGACAACTACGAGTCGCCGGTGCAGATACCGTACTCGCCTGCTTCGGCTTCGAGCCAAGTAGACCTGCATGAGCTGGCCACGCTGATGCAGCTCTCAGTGACAGATTTTCTCGCGCATGCGCGGACCGTATCGAGCCCTGATGAGCTCTCGATCTACATCGCGCAGCAGTTGATGCGGCAGGTGGCTCCGAGCCTGATGTGGGTCACGCTGCACGATATCGACATCGCCCACTCGGGAGCGTACTCGCTGTATACGGATGCGGTCCGCAGATCCGACCGGCTGTGCGGCGAACTGTGGTCGGCAATCCAGACGAATCCCGAGTACAAAGACAGGACAACCATGTTCATCCTTCCCGACTTCGGACGGGACTCGGATGCGGACGCCGGTGGTAACGGCTTTCAGCACCATCGCACGGGCGACCCGCTCTCGCGCACGACCTGGATGATGGCACTCGGACACGGTATCCGCGAGAACGTCACAGTCGACCGCATGGTGGAGCCGATCGACCTGGTTCCGACGCTGGCCAGCATCCTCGACTGCAATGCGCGCTTCTCTTCGGGACGCCCCCTGCCGGAGGTGCTGTAGCGTATGGCCTACGTGGTCGAGGTTGCTGACTTTTCGAAGTATCCAGTGCAGGCGCGGGCGCTTGCGACGAAGCATGTGGCGCTGCTGCGTCAGTTGCCTGTTGTCTTCGCTGCACTTCTGCTGAGCGAGATCATCAGCTATGACTGGCGATTTCCAGCCGAGCAGGCGGACATCGACCGGCAGCTCCATTTTTTGAGTTCCATGGATGAGCCCAAGCTACGCGCGGTTATGGCCGGATTCGCAGGGCTTTCGCTCTCCGACGCGCTGAAGGCGGAGCACTGGGCAGTCGCGCCTGCAGAGTTCATCGAAAAGCTAACCGCATATCTCTGGACGGTGCATGAGATGGATCGTTTCCGCGAGGTCGCGCAGACATACCAAGAGGCGCAGACGCAGGCGGAACCTGAGCCTGCTCCAGCAATTCCCCGGTTGTGCGTCGTAGTGATCGGAAAGGGTGCTGCACCGGGGACGATCAAGTTGTTCCAAAAGCTGCGTCCTTATGGGACGTACTTTCAGCAGGTGAAGCCGGCAGGCGGATTGCAGCAACTGTTCGCTGCGATCGATACCCGTGTGCAGGCGCATCCGGCGCTCTACGGGCATTGGTATGTGGATGGGGGATCGTCCTACGGCGGCGCAGTTTTGTCGAAACAACCAGACGGGTTGGTGACAATCTCCTACGCAGGACTTGCGCCTCTTCGGAATGCTCTGCTCCAGAAGATGAACACCGTGCGGTCCTCCGGCGAGGTCGTGGGCCCGGAGAATCTGCGCACGCTGCTCGCAAATCTGCGCCCTGACCAGCTCGGTCCGGCGCAGACATCGTCCGACCCGATTTTGCGTCACTTTGAACTGAGCTTGTTGACGGAAGGCTCCGGGACACAAATCTTCAGCACGACGTTCGTCCAATGGGCGGGACGCGAGTTGCTGCGTCGAGCCAGGCCCCTAACCCTCGTGCTGCGCTTTGCTCCAAGGCAGATGGATCGCCCAATGAACGAGCTGCTGCTCGCCAACGTCCCGGCGGTTCAGGAAGACCCCATGGGCTCTCTCGTCGACGGAGACATGGGAGCGTACTACACGTGGATCAACCTGATGCGGCTGAGTGGCTCGGAGCAATCGACGTTCGTCGTCTGGTTTGAAGACCAGCAGGAGGCGCTGGCGGTCGGGCCTTCGATGGCGAAGCAGGCTAGCTCGGCAAGCGCCTGCGACCTGACTCAGATTCTGCGCTGGCTGATCTAGTCGACACGCATGTCAGCGTCGAGATCGACGACCAGCGACTGTCCCTCGACGATCATGGAATGAATTTTGAGATGGTCGAGCGAGAGGGCATAGCCGGTCGTCTTGGCGGAGTCGACGAGCAGCTTACGCATGAGGTCGGCGGCGTTGACCTTCATCTGCGCGGGAAGCTTGTGGCTAAGAAACGGAACGAGCAGAAAATTCAACTCTCGCGACTCAGAGAGCCGCTCGATGCGGGCGTCGCGGAAGCCGATGGACTCGCCCTCTGCGTCGGGGATGAAGGAGACATCGGCGTCGGTTGCGAGCGTAACGCCGATGCAGGCACCGCGAACAGAGGTGCCGATCTTGGATTTCGTGTGGACGTGGACAACAACGCGATCCGCCTGAAAAGAAATGTGCGGAGAGTCGCCGTAAACATAGCAAGCGGATGTTGCGTCTCCGCGCATGTAATAGCGGCCCTCAGGGGTGTTAAAGAGTTGTGCTCGGAGAGTACGCTCAAGCGCCTGCGCGGAAACTTTGACCTCGATGGCACAGGCAGTGCGGCAGGCAGCGAAGAGAAGAGCGCAGGAGAGAAGCAGACGAAGCGGGAGACGCTGCATATCGCTTAAGCATAATGGCAATGCAGGTTCTCTCTACTTCGAAGAGTGCTCCATGTCCCAGAATCAAGACATGGAGCACCCGGCACCAAGGAATTTTCAGCCCTTATAGCCCATTCCGGCGAGAACGCCGCGCATATAAGCGAAGCTCTTGATGACACCCGGCATAGGATCGTCGGCTTTGATCTCGTATTCGAGGTCGACATTGCCGGCATAGCGCTGGGCGATGAGTGTCTTGAAGATGGCGGGAACAGGCATCAGCCCATCGCCAACAGCAACCTGGCTCTCCTTCACTTTGCCTTCGGCGAGGTCCTTCATGTGGACGTCGAAGAGCCGTGGACCGGCTTTCTTGATTGCCTCAACGACATCCGTTCCGGAGCGCATAGTGTGGCCGACGTCGATGCAGCAGCCAATACGCGGGTCCATATTCTTGACGGCGGCAAGCACATCGAGCGGTGAGGGGAACTCTTTATCCTCTGGTCCGTGATTATGGATGGCGAGACGGATGTCGTACTCCTTGACGTACTTCTCCAGCAGAGGCAGCGTCTGGTGGGTAGGGGCGCAGACGATAATCGGAGTTCCGGCTGCTTTGACGTAGTCGAACTTCATCCGGATATCGGCGTCGTCAGCCTTCGGGAAGGAGATATTGCCGGCTGCGGTAAGGGTGAATCCGGCGGCACGGTACTGATCGGCGCGGGGCTTGATCTGATCGGCCGGAGTCATGGGGAGGTGCATGTCTTTGAGATTCAGCCAGGGGGTCTTCAGCTCCTGCATGAAGGCAATGAGATGGGTCTGGTCGAAGTTCCGAAAGGTGTAGCTGGCAATGCCGAGCCGAATGGGGGAAGTAGCAAGCGATGGTGCTTCGCCAGCGCTGGCGTGGGCGATGCCCGGGAGAAGAGCGGAGGCAGCGAGCATCGTGCTGCCACATAACAGATCACGGCGAGAGACGGTTGGCTTCATGCGGATCATGCTACCGTCGCGCGGCGTTCCCGTCCAGATGCGGCGCGATGCTCCAGTATGCAATACTTTCTGCGGTCGCCGAGGAGCATTTTTTCCGTAGCTGAAATGTTTTCAAGCTCGGCGAAAGAGCCAAAGGAGCAGAGATGCAGGGAGTATCAAGACGAGGATTTCTTGCCGGAGCAGGGATGGCCGCGATGGCCTGTGCGACTCAGCGTGGGTTTGCAATGGCCGGAGCGAAGGCCGGCTTCAAGGTCGCTGTGATTACGGACGAGATCTCGCAAGACTTCGATCATGCGTGTGCCGTCGCCACGAAGGAATTTGGCGTCCAGTGGGTTGAGCTGCGTGCGATGTGGAACAAGAACCTGCAGGCACTTACCGACGCCGAGATCGCCGAGGCCCAGAAGATTCTCGCGAAGTACGACCTGCGAGTAACCGATATCGCCAGTCCGCTGTTCAAAGTCGACTGGCCGGGAGCCCCCGCATCGCAGTACAGCCCGAAGACTGACACCTTCAAGGCCGACTTCAACTTCAAGCAACAGGATGAGGTCCTGAAGCACAGCATTGCGCTGGCGAAGCAGTTCAAGACAGACAAGATACGATGCTTCGACTTCTGGCGGCTGGACGATGTGAAGCCATACCGCGCAGCCATCGATGCGAAGCTGTTGGAGGCAGCGAAGGTCTGCGGAAGCCAGGGAATTCTGCTGGTGCTTGAGAACGAGTTCGAGTGCAATACGGCGACTGCGCGGGAGTCGGTGAGAACACTGGCAGAGGTGAAGTCGCCCCATTTCGTTCTCAACTGGGACCCGGCCAATGCCGTGATGCGCGGAGAGCTCGACGCCTTCCCGGCAGGATGGGATCTGCTGCCGAAGGACCGCATCCGTCACTGCCATGTGAAGAACGCAGTGAAGGATGCGAACGGGAAGGTCCAGTGGGCGCCGGTTGGCACGGGCTTCATTGACTGGACAGCGCAGTTCAAAGCGTTGCACCGGTTGGGCTATCACGATGCGGTGAGTCTCGAGACACACTGGAAGGGCAACGGCAACCCAGAGGAGGCCAGCCGCATCAGCTGGGCTGGCATGAAGCAGGCACTCGACGCCGCCGCAAACGCTTAGGGGAACAGCCTCGTCCTCGTCCAGTCGTCTTCGGTGCGGGTAAAGACAATGCGATTGTGGAGTCGGTGCGCTCCATCCTCCCAGAACTCGATCCTCTCGGGGAAGAGCACGAATCCTCTCCAGTAGGCGGGTCGCGGAACCTCTCCCGGGTACTGCTCCTCGCAGGCCCGGGCTTGCCGCTCCAACTCTTCGCGACTCGCAAGCGGCCTGCTCTGCTGCGAGACCAGGGCTCCAATCTGGCTAAGGCGCGACCGGCTGCGGAAGTAGGTGTCGGCGTCTTCGGGCGGCAGTTCGTGGACGGCGCCTTCGACGCGCACCTGCCTGCGCCGGGACTTCCAATGAAAGCAGAGAGCAGCGTGCGGGTTATCGTGCAGCTCGATTCCCTTCTGGCTCTCGACGTTGGTGTAAAAAGAGAAGCCTCGTTCGTCTAGCCGCTTCATCAGCACCATGCGCACGGACGGTCTGCCACTGCGGGTCGCCGTCGCGAGGGACATGGCGTTGGGATCGTTCGGCTCGCTCTCGGCCGCGTCGGCAAGCCAGCGGCGAAAGAGAGCGATAGGATCGGCAACGTCTTCTGGCTCGAATCGCGCAGGGGAATCAGACAAATCCATGGGGCCTCGGGATCGAGATCAGCGGAAGCAACACCGCTCTTCTTCTAGGTTAACGGACGAGATGCACTCTTTTTGCCGATTCGCAAATAGAATCGGCTACATGAACGATGGATCGAAGTCGCGCAGACAATTCCTCACTCACACTACGCTTGGACTATTAGGCACCGCCATTGCTTCGAGCAGCGAGGCACAGCAGAACCCTCCGGGACTGCCTCCCGGAGCACCACCCGCCTTCGGGACCGCTCCAGCGGTGGGGCCCGGAGTCACACCCGCGACCTTCGCCGAGGCGGAGAAGCTGGTACAGGTAGAGTTGACTGCAGCGGATCGTGCCGAGGTCGCGGGCAACTGGCGCAGCGCGATGGCTCCCTTCTACGAGCGACGGGTCGGGCCACGCAAAGTGCAGATCGAATCGACGATTGCTCCATGGTCGCGCTGGGATGCGGCTCTGCCGGGGACGCACGCCGGACCCGAGAGCGACCGCTTTGTGCGGAGCACGGACGATGCTGGGCCACTTCCGAAAAACGATGAGGAGATTGCTTTCGCTCCAGTGACGCATCTAGCGCGCTGGATCGAGACACGGCAGATCAGCTCGGAGCGGCTGACGCTGCTCTATCTGGAGCGCATGACACGCTTCAATCCAACCCTGCGGTGCGCGATCACAGTAACGCGGGAGCATGCGCTGGCACAGGCGAAGAAGGCCGACGCTGAGATTGCTGCAGGCAAGTATCGCGGTCCGTTGCACGGGATTCCCTGGGGTGCCAAAGACCTGCTCGACACTGCGGGCATTCCGACGACTTACGGCGCGGAGCCGTTCCGCGATCGCGTGCCTGCTATAGACGCCGCAGTCGTGGCACGACTCAACGAGGCCGGGGCAGTGCTGATCGCGAAGCTGAGCCTCGGTGCGCTGGCACTGAACGACATCTGGTTCGGTGGACAGACGATGAATCCGTGGCTGCTGGAGGAGGGTTCATCGGGCTCCAGTGCCGGGCCAGGCGCGGCGACAGCGGCAGGACTGGTAGGGTTCTCGATCGGGAGCGAGACCGGTGGCAGCATCGTCAGCCCCAGCATGCGGTGTGGCGTGACCGGGCTACGGCCTACATACGGGCGAGTTCCAAGAACAGGAGCGATGACGCTCTGTTGGTCGCTCGACAAGCTGGGCCCGATGGCCCGCAGCGTCGAGGACACGCTGCTCGTGCTAAAGGCAATCTCCGGGCCGGATGCGGGCGATCTTTCCAGCGTGCCGAGCAGGCTCGACTACGACGCCACATTACCGGTCAAGGGACTGAGGGTCGGGTACTTCCCGGCATGGATGAAAGAGGCTCCCGCAACCGATGTGGACCGCGCGGCGCTCGATACGGTCAAGAAACTGGGGATGGTGCCGGTCGAGGTGTCGATTCCCGATTGGCCCTACGACTCGCTGGAGCTGATCCTTTTTGCAGAGGCCGCAGCGGCGTTTGAGGAGCTGACGCTGAGCCACCAGGTCGATCAGTTGAAGGCGCAGGTGCCGGATGCGTGGCCGAACAGCTTCCGGCAAGCGCGATTTCTCTCGGCGGTCGACTTCGTCCAGTCGGATCGCTTCCGACGCAAGGTCGCGATGGAGATGGCGCGCGTCTTCTCGCAGGTCGACCTGCTGCTGGTGCCTTCGCTCCGCGACGAGATGCTGACCATCACGAATTTCACCGGCCACCCGTCTCTGACGCTACGTGCTGGCTTCGTCGAAGTCTCCGAGGCGAGGAGCGACTGGGCACCCGATCCGGCGCACCCACTGCCGAAGTTTTCGCCGCCTCGACGAGTTCCGCACGGGGTCACACTGATCGGGAAACTGTTCGAAGAAGGGACGCTCGGACGCGCGGGTGTGGCTCTGGAACAGGCGTTTGGCGTAGCAGCGAAGCGTCCTTCGGGATTCTAGCGCGGACGTGAAAGTCAGCGGCAACAGCAAAGATGCCCTCGGGAAGGGTATGGGGAATGTTCTGTATACTGGTGCTCGCCGAACGAATGTATCCGTTTTCATAATGAATTTTTGGTGTTATCCCATTGGCTGCGGCTCTTTGAACCTGGAACATACTGACTGGAGAAAACCCTTGCGTGTTTTTCGATCCTCCTTCTACCTGCTTTTTCTTTGCCTCTTTCTGTTGACGGCGCAGTGCGCATGGTCTCAGTCCATACGGTTTCTCGAGGAGAAGAAACTATTCGTCCTCGAGGCTGGTCCGGTTACGTATGCCTTCGGCGTGAACGAACGGGGTGAGTTGGAGCATGTTTACTGGGGCAGTAAGATATCGCGGGATGAGGATCTCCCAGCGGCAAAGCCCGCGAGGGAATGGGCCTCGTTCGACCTGAGCACGACGAACACACCGCAAGAGTACGCAGGCTGGGGTGCGGGCCTCTATACCGAGCCTGCATTGAAGGTGACGTATCCAGATGGCAACCGGGACCTTGTGCTGCACTACGACAGCTACAAGATCGCGGGCGACACGCTGACGGTGACGTTGAAGGACATCTCGCGGCCGGTCTACGTAACGTTGCAGTACGCGGTCTATCCCGAGACAGGGATTATTAGGCGGCAGGCGACGATCGAGAATCGCGGCAAGACTCCCCTGTTGGTAGAGAGCGCACAGTCAGCGACGTGGACGTTGCCGGATACGAACGGCTATCGGCTACGCTCGCTGACGGGTCGGTGGGGAGGCGAGGGGCAGCTCGTCGAAGAACCGGTCAAGCCAGGACTACAGATACTGGAAAGCCGTAGAGGCAGCACCAGCCAACAGGCGAATCCATGGTTCGCGCTCGATCAGGAGGGCAACAGCGACCAGGAGCACGGCGATGTCTTCTTCGGAGCGCTGGCATGGAGCGGCAGCTGGCGCATCAGCGTCGAAGATACGCCGATGCACCAGGTCCGAGTGACGGGAGGGTTCAACCCGTTCGACTTCGGCTATACGCTGGCACCGGGCACATCGCTCGAGACACCGGCCTTCTACGGCGGCTACACCAGCGGCGGCATCGGTGAGGCCTCGCGCATCCTGCACCGCTTTGAGCGAACGAAGATTCTTCCCGATGGATCGGGGCTGAAGACGCGGCCGATCCTCTATAACTCCTGGGAAGCGACAGAGTTCAAGGTGGATGAGGCCGGACAACGCACGTTGGCGGAGAAAGCCGCAGCGATGGGCATCGAGCGCTTCGTCATGGACGACGGCTGGTTCGGCAAGCGGAACGGCGACCATGCGGGTCTCGGCGACTGGTACGTCAATCCGCAGAAGTTTCCCAATGGGCTAGGAAGCTTAATCAGCTACGTCAATAGCCTTGGCATGAGCTTCGGGATCTGGGTGGAACCGGAGATGGTCAATCCGGACAGCGATCTCTACCGCAAGCACCCGGACTGGGCGATGCACTTCGAGGGGCGTCCACGGACAGAGGGCCGGAACCAGCTGATGCTGAACCTCGCGCGCGAGGATGTGAAGGAGTACACCTTCCACTGGCTCGATGATCTGGTGACGAACAACAAGATCGCGTTTCTGAAGTGGGACTATAACCGGAACTTCACGGAGCCGGGTTGGCCCGAGGTGCCGGTCGATCAGCAGAAGAAGATCTGGGTACAGTTCACGGCAAACTACTACGAGATCGTCGACCGGCTGCGCAAGAAACATCCCGGGCTGGAGATCGAGAGCTGCGCGAGCGGTGGTGGACGCGTCGATCTGGGAGCACTACAGCGCACCGACGAGGTATGGCCATCGGACAACACCGAGGCGTTCGATCGGCTGGATATCCAGCGAGGCTTCACCTATGCGTATACACCGCACATCATGATGGCGTGGGTGACGGATGTTCCGAACTTCAATGGCCGCAGCGTCTCCTTGCAGTACCGATTCCTGGTAGCAATGCAGGGCGGACTGGCGGTGGGCTCCAATCTGAACAAACTGAGCGCCGAGGAACTGGAACAGTCGAAGCGATTCGTCGCCTCATACAAGGAGGTCCGCGAGACCGTCCAGAATGGCGCGCTGTACCGCCTGACTCCGGCGGCCGATACCAACTTCATCGCGAACGAATATGTCGCGGAGGATGGAAAACAGACTGCAGTATTCGCGTTTCTGCATTCGCAGCAGCGAGGGTACAGCCTGCCGCCACTGCATGTGACAGGACTGGATGAGCAGGCAGTCTATCGGGTCCGCGTGATCGAAACTCCGCACAGTGGGAGTACTGCGGGAGACTTAGGATCGCTTGCGGACGCAGGCACGAAGAGCGGCAGCTACCTGATGCACCATGGGATCGATATGAATCTGCGAGGGGATTACGACAGTGTGCTGTATGTGCTGGATAAAGTTACAAAATAGAAGTGGCCTTGGATGGATTAAAAAAGAATGTGCCGATGCTATCAGCGTCGGCACATTCTTTTTTGTAGAGGTGCTCTTCCTTACTTCGCCTTGAGAGGCTCAGGAGTGTCGACGCGTGGCAGCATCTCGGGACGGGTAGCTGTGTTGTAGACAAACCAAGCCTCGATCGCCGCGCCCTGCATCACATCGCCAGCCTGAACGCGATCATAGAGGTCCATGTTGGAGTGATGAGTACGAGTCCCATACTCGAGCGGGTCCTGCATAAAACCGAAGCCCGGCAGACCAACCCAGAGGAAGGTCGTGTGATCGGTACCGCCAGGTTCCTTGGTTGCAGCAGCGGTAGCACCTGTGACCGTGGTGATCTCAAGGTCTTTGATCGGAGCGATCCATTGCTCGAAGATCGACTTGGTAACATCGTTGCCGCTGGCACTAACGCCACGGAAACGACCGCTACCACTGTCATCGTTGAAATAGGCGTCGAGCTTGGCGTACTCGGGCGTCCGCTTCATGGTGTCGCGCGGAGCGAAGTGCTGTTGAACGTAGGCCTTCGAGCCGAGCAGACCCTCCTCCTCACCACCCCAGAGAGCGATGCGGACGGTGCGCGCCATCGGCTTGTGCAGCGACGTCAGGATGCGAACCGCCTCCATCGCTACGGAAGAGCCGGTGCCGTTGTCGGTTGCGCCGGTGCCTCCCTGCCAGGAGTCGAAGTGGCCGCCGAGCATGACAACCTCATCCGCCTTGGTAGTTCCAGGAATCTCGCCGATCACATTAAACGAGTACTGGTCGTCCTTGTAGTACTCGGTCTTGATGTCGAACTCGAGCTTGGGCGTGATGCCCTTCTCGAGCAGCCGGGCGATGCGGTTGTAATGCTCCGGCGTAATAGCGACCATGGGCGGCGGGACGGGGTCCTTGGGGTCCTGCGAGCCACCGAAGGTCGCGAAAACAGTGCCACCGTCACCATTGGTGCCGTAGTTGAGCACGACGAGCGCACCCTCATCGCTAAGAAATTGGTTGGTAGCGTTCCGGAAGCGAAGAGCGGCGGCACGGTCTACAGGAGGTGGAGGAGGAGCGGCATTGCGTGCTGGTGCGCCGAAGCCTCCCAGACGAGAGGGATCGGGCACCTTGGTGCGCGCCTCGATCTCCTCGTCCGTCAGGCGGTGCGCCTCCGGCTCGGTGTGCATCAGGATGACCTTGGGGTCGGCGATCAGTACGATCTTGCCACGCAGCTTGCCTTTGTACTTCGCAAAGTCAGCCTCGCTGTGGATAGGAGCAAGGATCGCTTCACCCGTGACGGGGCCGTTGGTGCTGGGAGTCCAGGCGAGAGGAAAGCCGATGAGCGGAGCATAGGCAGGCTCGATCAGATGGGCGGAGAAGCGCTTGATCTGCCAGCCATCGCCAAAGGGGCCCCACTTTTCGAGATGGACGTTTTTCAGTCCATAGCTCTCAAGACGCTTGACGGCCCACTCTCCAGCAGCGCGGAAGTTGGCAGAGTCGGTGACACGAGGGCCATAGACCTCCGAGAGATAGAACAGGTTGTCCATCACCTCGGAGTGCTGAAAGGCCTGAACCTTGATGGTATGGAGGACGTTGAGGTCGATCCTCTCAGACGGCACCTCCTGCGCCGGCAGAGAAAGCCCGGGCAGGAGGGTGGCGGTGAGAAGAGCGGCAGCGATCGATCTGCTGGTCTTGAGCATGGTTAGAAGCTTACCTTCAGTGCAAGCTGTGCGTTGCGCGGTTCACCAAAGCCAAGACCCGGTGCGGAGCTTCCGTTGCGGGTTTGGGTGAGAAGACCGAAGCTGGAGCTGCTCAACTTCGCGGTCGGGTTGGCAAAGTTTGCCTGGTTCGCGATGTTATAGATCTCGACACGGAACTCGGTGTTGATCTTCTCGGTGATTGGGGTGTGCTTGAAGACCGAGAAGTCGACAGAGCCGAGACCCGGGCCGTAGACATTGTCACGAAGGACATTGCCGTAGTTCCCGTATCCCGTCGTCGGCACGCTGTACGCCGCAGAGGTGAGGTAACGGAAGGTCTGAGCTGAACTACTGCTGGTGGTGAGGTTAGTACGTCCGACGATTGGGTTGACTCCGGCTACGGCGTTCGGACGGTCCTTGTTCTCGCTCGTCAAACTGACGTTGGTTCCATCGAGAATGTTGATCGGCGATCCACCAGCAAAGGTCGCAAGCGAATTAAGCTGCCACCCCTTTGTCAGACGGGGAAAGACGTGCGCGAGTTGGGGAACTTCGTAACTAACAAACCCAGTGACGGAGTTGCGGACGTCAAAGGTACTCGGGCCATAGTCGGCCTTGAGGTTGTAGCTGCTCTCAGGAGTAGTGACGGTCGAGGTGTAGTCCATCGCCTTGCCCCAGGTGTAGTAGAAGTTGGTAGAAATTCCGTGCCAGACGCTCTGGTGGATCGATGCTTGCAACGAGTTGAAGTGCGAGGTTCCTCCGGAGTTCACCTGATTGATAGCAGCTAGATTCGGATAGCTCGCAGCGAAGGGACGAACACCATTGACAGGCTGGTTGATGTCGTAGACGAGACCAAGACGGCGTCCCTGGCTGCCCACGTAAGCGAGAGTAAAGAGAGTGGACTTCGAAAGCTGTTGTTCGATATTAAGGTTGAAATTCTGGATGTAGGCAGTCTTGAAGTTCGGGTTGATACCGAAGCCACCCAGCGTTGCCGCACCGGCGTTGGCAAAAACAGGAACACCAGACTGGAAGGTAACGTTGGTCGCGGTGATCTGGTATACCGGGGCCGCACCAGCTGGATTTGAATAAATACCGGTTGCGCCCGTATTACCAATGTTGTTGTAAACAAACTGGCCGATGGTCGGGGTGTCGTAAAAGAAGCCATATGCGCCACGCAGGACGGTGCGATTCTCGTTATCCAGCGAGTACGCAAACCCAACACGGGGGGCGACGTCTTTTAGGTCCTTGTTGTAGAGCGGACTGGGTTGGAAACCCTGACCGGGGACAAAGTTATAGAGGTCGTTGTGCTCGTCATGCACCACACCTGGATAGGTATAGCGAATACCGGCGTTGAGAGAAAGGTGAGGGGTGATCTGATAGTCGTCATGCACCCAGGCATCAAAGGAGCTGACGAGATAGACTCGCTGCGGATTGTTCCGCAGGATGACCGCACCACTCGAGTTGGTTGGTTCTCCAAGCAGGAAGTCTGCGACGCTCTTGAGAGCCGAGCAGGTATTGCCGTTACTCGAACCATTGAAACCGAGCGCGGCACAGTTGGTTGTTGCCGTAGCAGCCGCGGCAGTGGGAGCCCAGGGACCACGTGTTCCGTCAAAGGTGAAGGCACCGCGTCCGTTGGTGTAGTAGCCGACGTTGACGTTGGAGTGACGAAACTCGCCGCCAATCTTCAAGGAGTGGCGACCGATGTTCCAGTGCAGCGTATCGGTGACATGCCCGGTGACATCGGTACGACCAAGAGGAGCCGTTTCACCAACAACATCGAAGCCACTCACCGTGATCTGCGGCGAGCCAGTCGCAAGATTGCCAGAGAGGCCGAGATTCAATCCGAGTGCGAGTGGGTTGTAGTTCTGGTCAGCGTCGTTGAACGTCTGGAGGAAATAGCTGGTTGCAAACGTCACCTGATTGATCAGGTGGCTGGTGAGGATAGAGTTCTGCACCACTGAGAAATTGTGGATATGCATCGGCGCCTTCTGGAAGTACTCCGCGTAGTGCGAACCAACGTCTGCGGTCTGGGTTCCAGTCGTACCGAGATAGCGAGCAGAGATCGAATACTTATCGTTGAAACGATGGTCGAGCTTGATGACACCGTTGAAGCTGTTGTAGGTGTTCTTGCCGTTGCTGAGGTAGTTGCTTGAGGTAGCAGCCCCTCCCTTGCTCTCGCTCGGGTAGAGACCACCGTAGAGGTTGATAGCTACCGAGTTAGGCGTAAGGTTGTACAGATTCAAGTAGGACTTCGCGGAAGCAATCCACGCGTCCGAAAGAACCGTATCACCCACGCTGTTATTGGCGTTGGCGAGTTGCGCCTCGCCAGCTAGGAAGAGGAAGGTACGGTCCTTAAAGATCGGACCGCCGAGGGTGAAGCCGAACTGATGATTGCGGATCTCCGGCTTGCGTGTGCCAGGTAGTGCCACGGGCGATAGCGCAGCGAAGTACTCGTTACGGTCGAAGTAGAAGACATCGCCATGGATCTGGTTGGTTCCTGACTTCAGCACCATGTTGGCGTTGGCACCACCGTTGCGGCCCATGTCGGCCTCGGCGTTGTTTTGCATGGCGAACTGGTCGATGGCTTCGATCGGCACGAGTCCACCCGCGATACCAGCAACGCCACCTTGATTAGAAGCAACCGCATTGGACCAGGGATCGTTGTTGTCGGCGCCGTCAATCTGGTAGTTGATGCCGTTCGTGCGTGCTCCATTGACCGACTTGTTGACGTTGACGCCAGGCGAGAGCTTGACCATCTGCGTGAAGTCGCGGCCGTTCATCGGAACATCCTGCACCGTCTTTGAGTCGATGACTGCAACCAACGCGCTGGATGTGGTATCCGTCTGCACTCCGTTGGCAACAACGTCGACCACAGTGCTTGCAGTGCCGACGGACAACTCGATCCGAAGATTCGTCACCTTCGAGACAGCCACATTGATGTCCTGAACCTTCTTGCCTTCGAAGCCACTCGCCGAGACGGCAAGTTGATAGATACCCACTGGCAGCTCGGGGAAGTTGAACTCACCCGCCTTGCTCGACGTGGCATTCTGCACCAGTCCAGTCGTGGGATTTGTGAGCTGTACTGTGGCGTCGGCGATAACCGCACCCTGCGCATCCGTCACAGCACCGGAAAGGGTTCCACGAAATGTTTGGGCGAAAGCGGCGAGCGGGAGAGCAAACAACAAGAGAGCCAGGAACGGCTTTCTGAACAGACGCAGCATGAAGACTCCTCGGAAGATGTACAGCTAAAGAGTGCAGAACAGCCTCGGCGCGGCACATGATTGGCCTTGCCGGATGGTGGTTGAACACTGTGAGTAGGGAATAATTTCTTCTTTCTCGCGAAGAAATTATTCCCCTATTAGTATGGTTGCGTTCCCATTAATCTATGGGTAAATGAACGCAGCGTCAATAAAATAGTCGTGGAAAGCCGCTCCGCCATGGCGGAAGAGAACGAGATTCGTGCCTACCTCTTAGTAGGCACTCGTCAGACAACACTTCTCTTGGCTCACCAGGTTATTTATCCGGGAGCAACAACAGAAGCGACAAAGAAGGGTCTGCATAAAGGCACTTTACGAAGTTTTCAACGTGACGTCAAATGAGTTGAGCGACGATACGGCACAATATGAGATCACCAGAACGGTACGTTCTTCTCCCATCGGCCCCGCACGCATCATAAGAATGGAATGAAAAAAACGCGATCGAGTTTGACCAACATCAGCAGGCGCGGAGCGGTGAAGATGTTGGCAGGTACGGCGATGACAGCCCTTGCAACATCCCGTGCCGGATGGGGGCAGACTCCTGGGCCGCAGGAGCGCAATGATTTTCCACTCACTCTTGAAGAAACAGGCTTCCTGCATGAAATGCAGCGCTGCGCGTGCCTTTACTTCTATGAGCAGGCAGATCCGAAGAACGGCCAGGTCCTCGACCGCGCCGTCAACAAGACCAGCACCGGCGCGTTAGATAGCCGCAGAATCACCAGCATCGCCGCGACTGGCTTCGGCCTGACGGGTCTCTGCATCGCCGATCAGCGGGGCTTCCTGCCCTTTGTGGACATTAAAAGCCGAGTCATCGCAACCCTCGACTTCCATCTGAATAAGCTGCCGCACCAGCACGGCTTCTTCTTCCATTACAACGATGCCAGGACCGGTCAGGCCTTCGAATTCAGCGAAGTCTCGTCCATCGACACATCGATCTTTCTGTGCGGCGTTCTTACCTGTCGCGCTTACTTCGACGACCCCAAAATCAAAGACCTCGCAACACAGCTCTACCAGCGCGTAGAGTGGCCTTGGATGCTGAACGGCGGCAGCACCTTCAGCATGGGATGGTACCCGAAGACAGGCTTCCTCTTGACGCGATGGGACCACTACTGCGAGCTGATGATGCTCTACCTGCTGGCCATCGGCTCTCCCACGCACAGCGTCGACCCAAGCCTCTGGAACAACTTCAGCCGCCCACGCACCGACTACGGCCCCTATGTGTTCATCAGCGACGAAGACCCGCTCTTCGTCCATCAGTACTCGCATGCCTGGTACGACTTTCAAGGCAAGCGCGACGCCTACGCCGACTACTTCAGAAACTCCGTCCTCGCCACCGAAGCGCACAAGTCATTCTGCCTGAGCCTGAACCGCGGCTACGACGACGACTACTGGGGCATCACCGCATCCGACTGGGAGCACGGATACACAGCCTGGGGCGGCCCTCCGCTCATCGGGCCAGTCAACGGATCGGTAGTGCCATGCGCGACGGCTGGCTCGCTTCCCTTCCTGCCCGGCGAGTGCATCCGCGTCCTGCGCTCGCTGAAGGAGAGGTTCGGAAAAGACGCCTGGGGACGTTACGGTTTCTGCGACGCCTTCCACCCGCAACTGCTCTGGTACGACCCGGACGTGCTGGGAATCGACCTCGGCATCGGTCTGCTCATGGCGGAGAACCTGCGCTCCGGCTTCGTATGGGAGACGTTCATGAAGAACCCCGAAGCCGTAGACGCCATGAAAAAATGCGGCTTCCACTCCATCTGATGTCCTGAGCCTTAAAATTCGTTACACAAAACTGTCATCCTGAGCGCAGTCGAAGGACCTGCGGTTGCTTCTGCTTTTGTCTGTTCTCTTATCGCCACCCACACAACCGGGTGCCCCACCCATCGCAGGTTTACCGCGATGGGTGGGACGCGTCCGCATCAGTTCCCCCCCAACAACGCCAACAGCCCCGCCTCATCAAGCACCGGAACCCCAAGCGAAGTAGCCTTATCCAGCTTGGAGCCAGCCTCCTCTCCCGCGACAAGATAACTCGTCTTCTTGCTAACGGCGCTCGATACGCGCCCGCCCGCAGACTCGATACGTTCTTTCGCGACCTCGCGAGTCAGATTAGGCAGCGTTCCGGTAAGCACAAAGGTAAGGCCCTCGAGGGTTGAGGTAGTAGCGCGCTTCTCCGCCGTAAAGGTGAGGCCATGCTCTCGGAGGCGATCGATGAGGCTCAAGTTGCGGTCGTTCGAGAAAAAAGCACGGATGGTCTCAGCGACCTTGGGACCGATGTCGTTAATGCGAGTGAGGGCTTCGGTGTCTTCGGCACGGCTGGCAGCGATGAGAGCGTCCAGACTACCGAAGGCATCAGAGAGTGCCTGCGCGGTGCGCTCACCGACATGGCGGATGCCGAGGCCGAGGAGAACCCGGGCAAGCGGTGCAGACTTCGAACGCTCGATCTGTGCGAGAAGCGAATCGGCAGACTTTTCGCCGATGCGCTCGAGGGTGAGAAGCTGCTCGCGCTTGAGGTCGTAGATGTCGGCGATGGAGTGGACGAGAGCTTTACGGGTAGGCTCCTCAGACGGTGCTTCAGAGGGATCATCGCTCGCCGATTGCGCAGAATCGCCGGTTGCGGCTTCGTGCTCGGCAAGCGTGTGGCCCAGCAGTTGAGCGATAAGTGCTTCGCCGAGTCCTTCGATGTTCATCACCGAGCGCGAGGCGAAATGACGCAGCTCCTCTTCGAGGCGAGCGGGACAACTGGCGTTGACGCAGCGAAGATCAACCTCGCCCTCTTCGCGAACAAGCGGAGTCTTGCAACGAGGACAGGCCGTAGGGAAGACGATCTCCTGCGTTCCCCGTGGGTGGTCCTTGTCGTCGATGACGGTGATGATCTTCGGAATGACGTCGCCACCGCGCTCCACTTGGACGAAGTCGCCAATACGCACACCCAGCCGTGCGATCTCGTCGGCGTTGTGCAGCGTGGCGCGCGTGACAGTCGTGCCCCCGATCAAAACCGGCACCAACGCCGCGACCGGCGTGAGCTTGCCAGTGCGCCCAACCTGAAAAAGCACATCCTCCAGCCGCGTAATGCCAGCCCGCGCGGCAAACTTGTACGCCATGGCCCAGCGTGGAGCCTTGCCGGTGAAGCCGAGGCGGCGCTGCTGCGCGGTAGAGTCGAGCTTGATGACAACTCCATCGATCTCATAACCAAGCGAGTCGCGGAGCTGCTCCATCTTCGCGACAAAGGTGAGCGCCTCGTCGATGGTATCGACCGTAGCGATGTGCGGATTGACGCGAAACCCAGCGTGCTTCAGCGCATCGAGCGCTTCGGACTGGAAGGGCAACAGCAGATCGCCGTCCTGTTGGAGGAGGAAGTAAGCATAGAAGTCGAGGCGACGCTGGGCGACGATGTTCGGCTCCAGCGTGCGGATCGTTCCGGCTGCAGCGTTGCGCGGATTAGCGGCTGGTGCAAAACCCTGCGCTACGCGTTCCTCGTTGAGCTTGAGGAAGGCAGCATGAGGAAGGACGACCTCGCCACGCACCTCGAAGCTCTGCGGAAGCCCGGCGCTGGCGAGCTTTGCAGCGGAGACGCTTAGCGGAACGCTTCGGATAGTGCGGACGTTGCTGGTGACATCTTCGCCGATGCTGCCATCGCCACGCGTAAGCCCGCGGACAAGATGGGCTGACCCACTCGGATCAGGGCCATAATGAAGCGCCAACGAAAGGCCATCGAGCTTCAGCTCGCAGACGTAGCGCACCTTCTCCGTGCTCGGCAGGCCGTTGCGGACGCGCTGGTCCCAGGCTCGGAGGTCAGCCTCGTCGAAGGCATTGTCGAGCGAGAGCATAAGACGCGAGTGCGGCGTTTTGACGAAGCCGTCGCGTGGTTTGCCGCCAACGCGCTGCGTGGGGGAGTCGGTCGTGATGAGCTCGGGATGCGCGGCTTCAAGAGCCTTGAGGCGCGCTATCCGCTCGTCATACTGGGCATCGGTGATCTCCGGCGAATCGAGCACATAGTAGAGGTGCTCGTGATACTGCAGGTTGTCCCGAAGGGCCTGTATCTGCTGGACGATCTCCCGGTCGGGTGTGAGCTTGAACGGCATAAGGGGATTTTATAGCTGTCGCGCTATGCTGGCTGCATGGAACCAGTGACACATTTTTTGACGGGAGCCTGCCTGGCTCGGGCCGGGTTCAACCGGAAAGCCGCGTATGCCACGCTGGCGATGACGCTGGCGGCGGAAGCTCCTGATCTGGACACGTTGTGGTCGGTGGATGGACCAATAGCAGCGTTTCAACACCATCGCGGATGGACGCACACCTTCCTCGGGCTACCATTTGAAGCGCTCGTAATAGTAGGTTTCGTCTGGCTGATCCATCGATGGCGAGTCAAACGGGGTGGGACGACCATCGCGCCGGTGCGATGGGGTCTGCTGTGGGTCTTCAGCCTGATCGCGCTGCTCAGCCACATCCTGCTCGACTGGACGAACAACTACGGCGTGCGCCCGTTCTTCCCCTTCAACCCGCACTGGTATGCGGGCTCATTTGTCTTCATCTTCGAACCGCTTCTATTCGCTGTACTGCTGATCGCACTAGTAGCGCCTTCGCTGTTTGGACTGATCGGCAGTGAGGTAGGAGCCCGGAGACAGCTGTTCCGCGGACGCGGCTTGGCGATAGCAGCACTCTTAGCGATGGTCGCGTTATGGGGATGGCGCGCGTTCGAGCGGGCAAAGGCGATCGACCTGGCCATGAATAAAAAATACGGTGGCGCACCAGTTACGCGGGTCTTCGCGAGCCCCTACCCCGTGAATCCGTACAAGTGGCACATAGTGGTGGACACGCCCATGTTCTACCAACTGGCGACGGCCGACACGTTCAATGGCAGGCTGGAGGCGCCCCTCGAAAACCTGCTGTACAAGCCGCCAACCACGCTGGCAACGCTGCCCGCGAAGCGAAGCTGGCTAGGCGAGGCCTATCTGGACTGGTCGATGTACCCGATGGTGACCGATATCGGCCTGGATGGCGAGGGGCTGATAGAGGTGACCTTCCGCGACCTGCGCTTTATGTACAACACGCCGCTGATGCGCGGGCGGGTGAAGCCTCCGCTCAGCGGAACGGTGTATCTGGATCAGGAAAACCGTGTGCAGCAGATGGAGATGGATGGGCACGTACAGCGATAAAATCGCGACAAAAGACAGGAAAAGACTAGAATGAATGCAGCCGCTCGTCCGCGGCGCGCTCTTTAGATTGAGGTTTCCCTATGTCCGCTTATCTTGCTCTTCTCCTTGCGGTACTGAGCCGCGTTCTCCCCCACGCCTTTCACACGACCAGCGTGGGCTTTACCGCGGTCGGCGGAGGCCTGCTCTTCTTCGGCGCCCGTCGGAGCCGCTGGCAGACAGCAATTGCCGTGCTGGCCTTGATCGCAACCGACTACTACCTCACCGTCTACGCCTACGGCATGGCCTTCCACGCCAGCTCCTATCTCATCACCTGGGCCTGGTACGCGGCGGTCTGCCTGATGGGACATTCCCTCCTACAGAACAAACCCTCCGCACTGCGCGTAGGCGGAGCGGTGCTGGCCTCGGCGACCTCGTTCTTCGTCCTGAGCAACTTCGCCGTCTGGGCCGGAAGCACGATGTACGCCCACAGCCTCGCCGGACTTGCCGCCTGCTACATCGCAGCGATCCCCTTCTACGCCAACGACGCCATGTCGACCGCGCTGACGGCAGGTGCCCTCTTCGGTCTTCCAGTCCTGGCGGCAAATATCGCTGAAAGCCTACGGTCGATCCAGAATCACAACCTCCCAACGGCTTAGAGCATTTTCACGATTACCGTAGTGGAAATAATCTCTGTCATTCTGACCCTGAGCTTGTCGAAGGGGAAGAACCCCCGCATTTCGTTGGAAGCGCCCAGACGCTACACCGTCAGTGAAACTGCGCACCCCTGCCTACAGCAGCCACCGGTAGACTGAAAGCCGATGCTACGAACAGTCAAAGCGACGCGCTACGTGCTCGCCCTGCGCGAGGGTGGCTCTCTGCCTGCCATCGTGGAAGCGGACGACCTCGGCATGTACGTCCTGAAGTTTCGCGGCGCTGGACAAGGGGCCCTGGCCCTCGTCGCAGAGCTGATCGCCGGTGAGATCGGCCGCGCATTGGGACTCAAAGTGCCGGAGCTTGTCTTCGCCGAGGTTGATCCCGCCCTTGGACGAAACGAGCCCGATGCCGAGATACGGCATCTGTTGAAGGCGAGCGTCGGCCTCAATCTGGCCCTCGACTACCTGCCCGGGTCCATGATGTTCGATGCGGCAGCAAGCGATGCTGTATCCCCTGAAATAGCCTCGATGGCGGTGTGGTTCGACGCCTTTGTGCAGAATGTAGACCGCACCGCGCGCAATGCGAACCTGCTGGTCTGGCACCGGACGATGTACTTCATCGACCACGGCGCGGCCCTCTTCTTCCACCACAACTGGACGACCGCCGAGGAAAAAACTGAGTCACCCTTCCCTCAGACGCAACACCACGTCCTGCTCCCCTGGGCGAGCGAGATAAAACAAGCAGCAGCAACAGCTCATGCACGCCTGACACCCGAGATCCTTCGTGAGATCATCAACCTCGTTCCCGATGCATGGCTCGAGTCGGATTCGGTTACGGCAAAGGAACGTCGCGCAGCGTACTTCGACTACCTGACCCGCCGCTTGGCCGCATCGGCGAACTTCGAAGAGGAGGCGATCCATGCCCATCAACGCCTCGTTTGACTACGCCGTCTTGCGCGTCGTGCCGCGCGTGGAGCGGCAGGAGTTTGTCAACGTCGGCGTCATCATCTTCTGCCTGGAAAAGCGGTTCCTACAGGCCAAAGTACATATAGATGAGGCACGCCTGCATGCGCTATGGCCGTCGCTCGATATTGCCGTGGTGCGCCAGCACGTAGAAGCGGTCGTCCGCATCTGTGCAGGCGACGAGACGGCGGGACCCATCGCAAAGCTCTCGCAGCGGGAGCGCTTCCACTGGCTCACCTCGCCGCGAAGCACCGTGATCCAAACATCCCTGGTCCACACCGGCGTCTGCACGGAGACGAGCAACCTGGTGGATCGCCTCTACCTGCAACTGGTAAGCAGCGAGTCCGCAGCCAACTAGTGTGGTATCTCTAAAATCCACCACCTAAATCTGTCATCCTGAGCGAAGTCGAAGGACCTGCGGTTTGCTCGTAGTAACCGACTCTTTCCCCGGTACCCCCCTACTGCTCCTCCTCAACAGGAAAGCTAGTCCCCCGGCGACGGTCAAAAAGCTTGCGGAAAACATAGATCGCCAGCAGCAAGCCAAGGATGCCAAGGACTCCGAGGACCATGCCGAGATGGTGATGGATGGTCCCGGAGAAGGTCTTCAGGATCGCCGGACCATAGAAGATGAGAATGATCGAGACCACCACGAAGCGGATGAACTTGCCCAGCAGAATGGCGCTGAAGTACCACAGTACCTTCATCTCGAAGACGCCGGCGGCCAGTTCGAAGAGCTTGACCGGAAAGGGCGGGGGGGCCATCGCAGGGAGCATGATGGCCAGGAACTCCTGCTTTTCGAAGCGGTCGCGCAACTTCTCGTAGCGCTGACGGTTGATACGTTTGAGCAGAAATAGTTCACCGCCCGCGCGACCGAGGTAATACGGCAGCAGGCTGCCAATCGCCGAACCCAGGGCGGCCATAAAGCAGTAGAGCAGGAAGCGCGCGTGGTCGTGAATGACATAGTCGATGACCATCGCGTCCAGCGGCAAAGGGATCGAGGAGGAGTCGATGATGGCGATGGCACAGATTCCCCAGCAGCCGAGCGGCTTCAGGAAGGTGAGCAATACCAGATTCCACTTCGCGAGGAACGCAAAGCGCGAGTGGTGGGGAGCAGCGGCTGGAGCGAGAATGGCTGGGTCGAAGATCACTGGAGATCGCCTGCTTCCGCTGCGGATTGTGCTCCAGCCTGTTGAGCCGGTTCATGCGCCGTCCGCCCCGAGAGCAGGTCGAGAGCATGAGGCAGAAGAGGCAGGATCGCCGCCAGCGAGCTCTCCGCTCCGGCGGGGCTGCCTGGGAGGTTGACGATCAGGGTGCTGCCGACGGTGCCGCACACGGCACGGCTGAGTGCCGCGAGCGGCGTATGGCGCAGTCCATCGGAGCGCATCCGCTCAGCCAGGCCCTCGACGATACGGTCGCAGACCAGCCGGGTGGCATCGGGAGTGACATCGCGCGGCGCGAGGCCGGTGCCTCCGGTGGTAACGATGAGGTTTGCAGCGCGTGCATGGTCACGCAAGGCCTGGACGATCTCGTCGAAGTCGTCCGGAAGGGTATGGGCAGCGGGGTTGTGGACACCCGCTTCCACCAAAAGGCGAGCGACGGCGGGACCGGAGAGGTCCTGCTGGGTCCCCTGGAAGCAGCGGTCGCTGATGGTAAGGACGACGGTTCGAGTATCTGGACGTAGGTGTGGAATCACAGGGGGTAGTTTACGGCAGGAAGATGTATATCCGTCGATATGGCCCCGCGATGCAGTTCAAGCAAAAAGGATGAGAAAATAATAGGAGCTACAAAAAGGATGCAGCATCCGTCTGTTTGGCCAGGAAATGTAAGGCGAACTTTCTGACCGGATGAAGCGTCTTACCTCTACTACTGATGCCGCCAACCCTCGAGACACCCCCTAACCCGGTCGAACCAACCACGCCGACCAAGGTCCGCACTGGCCGCTTCGGTGAGCTGGAAGAGCATGAGCTCGTTCATCTGCTCGACACACTGGACGACGAGCGATCCAAGGCGCGGTTTCGCGAGTCGATCTACATTTCGCTCTTTGTCTACATCATTGTGGCTTGGTTTCTCTTCTATGGCCCCCGCGTCCTATTCCACCAGCCGGTCCTGATTAATCCGATCGATGTGATGAAGCAGCGGGACCTGACAAACCTGGAGACGCCAGCCGACATCGCGAGGCGCTCCCGTAAGCTCCCTGCCGTAAAGCCCACGATCGACCAGAAGACGCTGGAGGCAATGCGCAAGGCCGCCGCCGCGGCGAAGCCGGCACCAGCACCTGAGGCACCCAAGCCCGCGCCGCCGCAACCGGCGACTCCTCCACCTCCTGTTCAGCAGGCGCAGCCGACACCTCTGCCGGTATCACCACGTCCGACACAACCGGCTCCGCCCGCGTTGGCAGCGGTTCCGGATGCACCCAAACCCAGGCCGGACTTCGGCGGACAGCAGAGCAAGAGCGCTGGGGACACGATCCGCGACGCGATGCAGGGCGCATCCCAAAATCGGAGTGGCGGCGAGTACGGCAACGGGGTCACACCGTCGCATGTGGGCGTCGGGACGGGCGTCGATATCCTGTCGGACACGATGGGGGTCAACTTCGACCCGTACCTGAAGAAGATCATGCGGCAGATCTACAACACCTGGATTCCCTTGATCCCCGAGGAGGCGCGTCCGCCGCTGAACAAGCAGGGTGTGACGCAGATCCGGTTTAAGATCCTGCCAGATGGCCGCATCGGCGGCATGGTGCTTGAGGGTTCGACGCACGATGACGCGCTGAACCGCGCAGCGTGGGGTTCAATCACCGGAGTAGGACAGTTCCCTCCGTTGCCAAACGAGTTTCATGGACCAAACCTCGAGCTACGGATTCACTACCTGGTCAACCAGAAACAAGAGTAGATGACGATGCGTGCCAACCGACGAGACCGCGCGGTTGAGGCGTCCGAGACGCACGAACGCCGGCGGCAGGTTCGCGGTCTGCTGCTCCTTGCCGTAGCGGTGCTCGTCTTCAGCGTAATGCGAGCTGGGGTACATCGGGTGTTCACAGTGGGCTGGTGGCGGCTTTGGTAGCGGGTAGTGACGCTCCGCTGATTGTGCTGGTGGGCGCGACAGCAAGCGGCAAGACCGCGCTGTCTCTGCGTTTGGCCGAGGAGTTTGGCGGCGAGATCGTGAGCTGCGACTCAGTCGCCGTCTATCGCGGGATGGAGATCGGGACGGCCAAGCCCTCGGTCGAAGAGCGCAGCATGGTCCCACACCACATGATCGACGTAGCCTGGCCGGATGAGGCCTGCACGGCAGGCGACTTCAGTCGAATGGCGCGCGAGTCACTCGCCGGGATCGTCGAGCGAGGCCATGTACCGATCGTCGCGGGCGGGACGGGCCTGTACCTGCGGGCGCTGATCGATGGGCTGTTCCCTGCTCCGCCGCAGCAGAAGGGGCTGCGGGAGCGCCTCCGAAAGACGGCGGAAGTGCGCGGCGCGGAGTACCTGCATCGCATCCTGAAGCGACTGGACAGCATGGCTGCGGAGAAGATCCACGCGAACGACGTCTCGAAGGTGGTCAGGGCGATCGAGGTGAGCCTCGCGGCCCGGGAACCCCTGACAGAGCAGTGGCAGAAGGGCCGGGACGCTCTGACGGGCTTCCGCATCCTGCGGCTGGGACTGAACCCGGAGCGCAAACGCCTCTATGAGCGGATCAACGCGCGGGCGGCGGCGATGTTCGACCGTGGGCTGGTCGAGGAAACCGAGCGATTAGTAGAGCGCTACAACTATGATTGCAGGCCACTTAGCTCGCTGGGATACGCTGAGGCAGTCGCGGTGCTGCGCGGCGAGATGACGCGCGATGAAGCCGTGCTCGCGGCCAAGCAGGGGCATCGCAACTACGCAAAGCGGCAGGGAACCTGGTTCCGCCGCGAGCCAGATATTCACTGGCTCGCAGGCTGCGGTGAGGATGAGACCGTCTGGGATGAGGCGCGGGGGGTAGTAAAAAGACACCTCAAACAAAATGTTCCACGTGGAACTTGAATGTTCCACGTGGAACATTTATAGTGTGCGGCTACTGCTGGACGACAAGATCGTCGGCCAGACGGAACCGGACGATGGACTCCGAGGGGATCTCGATATCGCGGTTGCCGGTAAGGCCACCGAGGGCAGTTCCTGCGCCACCACCGACGAGGCCACCGACCAGCAGACCGACGCCGCCACTGGCGACTCCGCCAACCAGCATGCCGAGACCCGCGCCACCACCGATGAAGGCGGCGGAACGCTTGCCCTTACCCTTTTTGGTCTGGGAGAGGTCACGCGTATCCAGAGGGTACTGCTGACCGTTGAGGGTGAGTTCGGTGAGGCGAAGCGAGAGAATGGAGCGACCTTTGAAATGTCCCCGGCGATGCGCCGCATCGACGATGCCTTCGACATGCGCGCCGCGAGGAATGACGACCTGGTCGTTGCGACCGACAACAGGCTCGGCGATCTCGCCCGTGAAACGGTCTCCGGCCCGGCTGGTCTTGACGCTGATGCGCTGATTGATGCGGATGGTGAGCGAAGTACCTGCCGCAACGCGAACGTCCGCAGGGCGGATGACGGGAGCAGCACCCGGAGCAGGTGGGCCAGCAGGCGCGGACGCAGCTCCAGGCTGATAAGCCGCCCCGGACTGGGCGTTCTGAGCCGGTTGCGCTTGGCTGTTGTCAGTCGGAGGAGGTGGGGCTGTGTTGGCTGCAGGTGCGTTGGCGGGCGTCACCGTGGTCGTGACCTGCTGTCCGGTCTGGCCGGGAACAGGAGGCTGGACGGTCGTGGTGGTGGTGTTGCCGTTCTTATCCACGGAGACGACCTGTTGCGGCTGGCCGGTGGTGGCTGCCTGCTGTTTGGCCTGGTCGATGGCTGTGTCCTGTTTGGACTTGCAACCGGTCAGCAGCGCGAAGGTAAACGCTACTGCAATAGCGGACTGGGTAAGTTTCCGAGAGATCATCGTGCGGTCCTCTTCTTTCTGTTCTGTAGTTCTGAAGCCATCCCAAATCAAAACAAACCATCTGGCGCACATACTTGTGGCGACTTGAAATAAGATGCCTCATCCGCCCGGGTTACTGTCTCCGGCTGAAAGGTTTAGCATGATCCTCATGACCACCGCGACCGGAACCCGCCCTCAGCTTGCCCATTTAACCGCCCAGATCGACGACCTGAAGGCTCGTGGAACCTTCTTCAAGCTCCGCGTGCTGGAGGACGAGCAGGCACCAGTTTGCACCTATGACGGAAGGCGCGTGATCAACCTCGCCTCAAATAATTACCTCGGGCTGTGCAACCATCCGAAGCTGCGTGAGGCCGCGATTGCGGCGACGGTGAAGTACGGTGTCGGCTCGGGCGCGGTGCGGACGATTGCAGGGACGATGCGCATCCACATGGAGCTGGAAGAGAAGATTGCCGCGTTCAAGAACGTCGAAGCCTGCGTGGTCTTTCAGTCCGGGTTTACGGCGAACGCGGGCACGGTCTCGTCGATTCTTGGCAAGGAAGACTTCATCCTCTCGGACGAGCTGAACCATGCGTCGATCATCGACGGAGCGCGGCTCTCCAAGGCGAAGATCAAGGTCTTCCGGCACAAGGATGTCGCCCACGCCGAGGAGCTGCTGAAGGAGATCGAGAACGATCCGGGGCGCAAGCTGATCATCACGGACGGCGTGTTCTCGATGGACGGCGACATCGGGCCGGTGGATCAGCTCGCGAACCTGGCGGAAAAATACGGCGCTATCATGATGGTCGATGACGCCCATGCGAGCGGCGTGCTGGGACGCAACGGGCGCGGCAGCGTCGATCACTTTGGCGTACACGGCAAGGTCGATATACAGGTCGGAACGTTGTCGAAAGCAATCGCCTCGCTGGGCGGCTATGTGTGCGGCAGCCGCGATTTAATCGACTATCTATATCACCGGGCGCGGCCGTTTTTGTTCTCGACCTCACATCCGCCGAGTGTCGCCGCTACATGTATTGCCGCCTTCGATCTACTCGAAAATGAACCGGAGCGAATCGAGCGGCTTTGGGCCAACACCTGGTACTTCAAACAGCAGCTTGCCGATGCGGGCTTCGACGTGGGCGGCGTGACGACGCCGAAGAGCGAGACGCCGATTACACCGATCATCATCGGCGATGGACGGCGGACGATGGAGTTCTCGAAGGCGCTGTTCGATGCAGGTGTGATGGCTACTGGGATCGCGTTCCCGACCGTGCAGGAGGGCAAGGCGCGGGTGCGAACAATTATGACCAGCGAGCACACGCGGGCGGAGATCGACCAGGCGCTGGAGACGATTACGGCTGTGGCGAAGCGGACGGGTGTGCTGGCGTAAACCGCATTTTGCTGTTTTAGATGGCAATAATCACTTTGGCTAACCCAAAGAAAAATAGAGAAAAACCCGCCCTTTAGGGCGGGTTTTCTAGTGAGCGGTCCCTTAAATTTTTACTCAGACAGTTACTTCGAGAGTTTCCATATCGACACGTACATTCTCGTTTCGATATTCCTCCATGATCCAGTCAAACGTGCGGACACCTTCTTCAGCTCTCTCTTTTAGACCTTCTCCGAGCGTTAGAACGACAGATCGAATAAGCCTATCGCTAGACCCTCCTACCTTGTCGCTATTGTTTTCCCACTTGGAGAGTGTAGTTTTATCCACTCCAATGAGTTTAGAAAACTCGGCAGCACTCATCTTTAGATACTTGCGTAGAAACCTCACTTCCTCTCCGCACAGGCGGTATCGCCGAGTTGCGATATGCCACGCCAATACAGTCATCAATTCGTTGACGTTCGGGATTATGGGATCGATATTTCCGCATTGGTCGCAAACGATGCGATCAACCCCCATCAGACTAACGTTTGTCAGCCCAGATTCTCTGAATTGGTAAACCCCTTCCTTTATTTTTGCCGTTGGGGAATCGCAGTTACTGCAGATCACTTCTTCTTCCTTTCGCATAGTCATACATCCCTCGCCTTCGCGTTAACAGAGAAGATCGTTATCAGAAATGCACGAGAAATTGACTTAAAGCTGAAGACGATAGCAATCCATTTGCCTCCCGGCTCGTGCCCTTCAACTCGAAACTTAAGTTCGCCAGTCCTAATGTCAATCTCTGGTGGGTCGTAAACGCATCCAGTTCTTAGAACGACCCACGCATCCTCAAACGAAAGATCCTCGATTAATAGCTCGTCCCTAAAATGGCGTCCCGGAACGATTTCTCCGCCTCCTTGAAGACAGAAGCGAAGGAGGTCTTGCGCCTCTTGTACCGTATCAACTATCGTCCGTTTCTCCATAAGTTGGTATTATACCAATAGGTGGTGTTTCGTCAATAAAATTTGTGGGAATCGTCATTTAGAGGTGATTCTGTCTTTGGCGAACCCAAGTGGAACATTGTCAAAGCTTGTCATGTCCCTCACGGGCGAAAGCCCGCTTCTTTTCCGTTCTTTACGGCACGGCTGAAGCCGTGCCCTTCCAGAGCTTTGTGCGCGCCCAAACAAACCGCAGGTCCTTCGACTCCGCTACGCTGCGCTCAGGATGACAGATTTATACCGCGAATTTTCAACAGTGAGTCTGGTTGCCAGATTTATGTGGCGAATTTTAGAGACAGGACACCAGCGCATACTAACGATGACGCGAGTGGACCAGTCAGCTTAGGATCTGGCGGCGCGTTCGAGCTCGGCGATGTCGAATTTGACCATCTTCATCATGGCTTCCATGCCCTTGGGGGTTTTGATGAGCTCGCCGATGTTGGCGGGGACGACCTGCCAGGAGAGGCCGAAGCGGTCTTCGAGCCAGCCGCACTGGACCTCGGCGCCACCGTCGGTGAGCTTCGCCCAGTAGTGGTCGATCTCCTGCTGGTTCTGGCAGGCGATGCTGAAGGAGATGGCCTTGTTGAACTTGAAGGCGGGGCCGCCGTTGAGGGCGGTGAAGCGCTGGCCGTCGAGTTCGAAGTCGATGACGAGGACCTTGCCCTCGGCGACGGTGGTCTGCACGGCAGAACGTACCACCTTGTGCTTGCGCGAGTTCTGGAAGACGCTGAGGTAGAAGTCGACAGCCTCCTCGGCGTTGCCGTCGAACCAGAGGAATGGGGTGATGCGGGGAGTTTCTTGAAGCGCGCCCATGAAGATCTCCTTGTGATCGGTGCTCGATCCGGTGCCCATCTAAACACGGACGGTTGGCCGATGACAATGTGGATTCGGAGAAAAATCAGGCTCGGTAGACGATTTTTCCTCCGCTGATCGTGGTGTGGACCTGGCCGAGCATGGGGGTTCCGTCGAAAGGGGTGTTCTTCGATTTGGAGCGGGAGTTGCGGGCGGCGAAGGTCCACTCGGCGGTGGGGTGGAAGAGGATGAGGTCGGCGTGGCTGCCAGATTTGAGGGTGCCGCGGTCGGTCAGGGCCATGATCTTTGCGGGGTTGGTACACATGAGGGCGACGATGCGGGCGAGGGAGAAGCCGTGGTCGCGGTGGAGGATGCGGAGGGCGAGGCCGAGGGCGGTTTCGAGGCCGGTGATGCCGTTGGGCGCTCGCTCGAACTCGACCTCTTTCTCATGGGCAGCGTGAGGGGCGTGGTCGGTGGCAATGCAGTCGACGGTACCGTCGAGGAGGGCCTCGATAACGGCGAGGCGGTCGAGCTCGGAGCGGAGAGGCGGGTTCATTTTGGCATTGGTGTCGAAGGTGGCGAGGGCTTCGTCCGTCAGGGTGAAGTGGTGCGGGGCGGCCTCGCAGGTGACATGGAGGCCTTGCTGTTTGGCCTGACGGATGGCTTCGAGGGCCTTGGCGGTGGAGACGTGCTGGACGTGGAGGTGGGGGCGGAGCTTGTCCGATTTTTCGATGTCGCGGAGGAGCTGGATGTCGCGCTCAACGATGTTGGACTCGGCCTCGACGGTCATGCCGCGCAGGCCGAGGCGGAAGGCGACGGGGCCGAAGTTCATGCTGCAGCCTCCGGTGAGGCGGGTGTCCTCGGCGTGCTGGGAGACGGGAAGACCGAGGCGGGCGGCGACCACCAGTGCGGCGCGCATGACGTGATCTTCGAGGACGGGTTTGCCGTCGTCGGTGAAGCCTACGGCTCCAGCTTTGGCGAGGGCTTCGTAGTTGGAGAGAGTCTCGCCGAGCGAGCCGAGAGTGGCGGCGGGCATTGCAAGAAGATTGACTGCTGCGTTGCGCTCCGGGGCGAGCATCCAGGTGAGTTTTTCCGGGGTGTCGTTGACCGGGACCGTGTTGGGCATGGCGACGACGGTGGTGAAGCCTCCGGCGGCGGCGGCGCGGGTGCCGGTGGCGATGGTCTCTTTGTGGGTCTGGCCAGGCTCGCGAAGGTGGACGTGGATGTCGATAAGGCCTGGAGCCAGGACGAGGCCGGTGGCGTCGATCTCTTCCTCTGTCTTCGGGAGAACGCCGGGAGCTTCGATGGCGGCGATGCGGCCTGCGCGGAGGAGGATGTCGCGGGGGGCGTCGAGGCTGGTCGATGGGTCGATGGCGTGGGCGTTGCGGATGAGGAGGTCGTTTGTCATGGTGCTTCGACTAGTTGTACTGGAGTCATGCAGCTTCCGCAAAACTTTGCCTGCGGGGTGCGAAGCGGGCGGCCACAGTGGTGGCAAGGAGATCCGTATATAGAAAGCCGATGGTGAAAGATGGCGTTTGGGTTGGTCTCCAGATAACCGGTAATCCTTTCATATTCAGATAGGAAAACTTCCCATTTGTGAGAGGTCAAAGGAGCTAAAGGGCGTGGGCGCTTCGAGGTGACGGACTCGAACTCAGCCTCATCGAGCATCGGCATTTCGCTCTTGCAGCGCCAACACCAGAGATATCTCATGATGAGCCTGTAAGTGGGGAAGATTGAAGGGCGCGGACGAGGAGCGCGGTGCGGACGGCGAGGCCGTGGGTGACCTGGTCTTCGATGGCAGAGTTGGGGCTGTCGGCTACTTCGCCTGCGATCTCGAGGCCGCGGATCATCGGGCCGGGATGCATGACGAGGGCGTTGGGAGCGTAGGTGGCGAGGCGTTCGGCGTTGAGCTGATATTGGGCGATGTACTCGGCGAGATTGAGCTGGAGACCGTCGAGGCGCTCGCTCTGGATGCGGAGCATCATGGCGACGTTGGCCTGTTTGAGGGCGGCGTCGAAGTCGCGGAATATCTCGATGCTGGGGTGGTGGAGAAGCTTTGCGTGGTCGGGGAGCAACGGCTCGGGGCCGCAGAGCAGGACGCGGGCGCCGAGGCGGGGGAGAAGCATAGCGTTCGAGCGGGCGACGCGGCTGTGGCGGATGTCTCCGGTGATGACGACGGTGACGCCCTGGAGCGTCTTCGAATCGACCGAGAGATGGGTGAGGCCGAGCCTGGTGAGGATCGTCCGGAGGTCCAGCAGGGCCTGCGATGGGTGCTGGTGCATGCCGTCGCCGGCGTTGAGGACGGGGAGGCCGGTCATCCGGGCGAGCAGCATTGGGGAGCCGGACGCCGGATGGCGGAGGATGATGCACTCGGCACCGAGGGCGCGGAGGGTGAGGCCGGTGTCCTTGAGGGACTCGCCCTTTTCGATGGAGGAAGACTTGTCGCTCACCAAAGTAGTGGTAGCCCCGAGGGATTTGGCGGCGAGCTCGAAGCTGGTGCGGGTGCGGGTGCTGGACTCGTAGAAGAGGAGGGCTATGCGGCGGCTGGCGAGGATGCGGGCGCGCTCGGCGGCGGGCATCTGCTCGATGCGGGTGGTGAGGGAGAGAATGGAGGCGACGTCGGCGATGGGGAGGCCATCGACGGTGAGGAGGGAGCCGGGGTGGGTGACGTGCGGCACTTGCAAGTTTCCCTCAGCGGCTAAAGCCGCGTTGCAGCGGTTGTTCTTATGGCGGGACTGAAGTCCCGCCCCTTCAATGCAACTGTTAGTCGACCAGCTCTACGAGGAGGACTTGCTCGTCGCTGTCGATCTCGTTGAGCTTGACCTCGATGATCTCGCGGCGGGAGGTAGGGATGGTGCGGCCGGTGAAGGTGGCCTGGATGGGGAGCTCACGGTGGCCACGGTCGATGAGGACGAGAAGCTGGACGCTGCGGGGGCGTCCGTGGCTGAAGAGGGCGTCGAGCGCGGCTCGGATGGTGCGGCCGGTGTAGAGGACGTCGTCGCAGAGGATGATGTCGCGGCCGGCGATGTCGAAGCCCAGCTCTCCCGGGATGACGGTCGGGCGAGGGCCTGCAGTCGAGAGGTCGTCGCGGTAGAAGCTGATATCGAGGACGCCAGTGTCGATGGGGTGCTTCTCGATCTTGGCGATGAGGGTGGCGAGGCGCTGAGCGAGCGGGACGCCGCGACGCTTGATGCCGACGAGGCCGAGGTTTTTGCCGCCGTCGTTCTTTTCGACGATCTCGTGGGCAAGACGGACGAGGGTTCGTTCGATCTCGGAGGCCGACATGAGGCGGCCCTTCTGGCGGAGCTTAGGGGTTTGGGTAGAGATGGACTCACTCATAACGTTTGGGCTCGATTTTAGCAGCAGATAGCCTCTAGCAGCAGATCACTCGCTGCCGGGAGGCTTACGTCCTGGGTATACGACGGGTGCGAAGAAGACCGCCAAGCGCGCCGCCAAGAGTAGTGAAAATAAGAAGGAAGACCGCGCTGATGGCTATGCTGGACAGGATGAGACCGGCCTGGAACTCCGGCTGGTCGTAGAGTTTGAGCACCTCGGGCGGCGGGGGCGTGGCGGCCGCAGCAGCGGTCTGCTTGACCTGGAGGAGTAGCTCGGCGAAGCCCGCGTCGAAGTTGGCCATCGCGTGGAGTCCGAAGCGGGCGACAAGACCGGCGATCGCCATGCTGGACCCGATCATGACGATGAGCGCCAAGCCTGCGGTGAGGCCGATTCGCGCGCCAACACTGGCGTCCATCCAGGCAGAGGGACGACGGCGCTGGTAGAGGGTGAGCGTCGTCATCGAGGCAGTAAGGGTCCAGAGGGTGCTGACGAACGACAAGACTGGCAGTCTCAAAGCCACGATGCTGAGGATGGCCGCGACGACTGCGACAAGCGCGGCAGAGCCGATGGCTGTCTGCCAGTCGACCTGGCGTGGCAACGGAGGTGGGTGGGTGCCGGTGGTGTCGCTGCCGGGGAGGGTGGCCTGCTCGGCGTGCATGGACTCGGAGAGGAAGAGCTGCGGCGATCCACAATGGGGACAGAAAAGAGAGACGCCGTCACCGGAGGGAAGATCGCCGCCACATCGGTGACAAATTTCACGCATACTCTTGTAAAGCTATCCCACCCAGTAGGGAGGGGCAAGCTGGAGGGTGGAGAACAGACAACAGCAAGGGCAGAGGCAAAGGCAAAAGCTAAATGCGGGGGTCCCTCCACTGCGCTTCGCTTCGGTCGGGATGACGATGTTGGGGGGGGTTACTGGGGCTGTTGCTTGTTGTCGTCCTTGTCGCCGAAGTGGAAGTCCAGGGGGAGATCGAGGGAGACCAGGCCGAACTTAGTGCCGGGGCCTTCGGGGTCAACGGCGATGATGTGCTGATGCTTCTTCGATCCGGCCTTGAGCTGGTACTTGGTGTTATCGGCATCGTCGTTGCTGTTGACATGCACTTTGCCACCGACGTTGTTGTCGTCGTCTTCGCAGGTGAGGCCTTCGCTGGTGCGGGTAGGCGTGCCAACCGGGATCTTGCCGTCGCACTGGATGACATCGCCAAAGCGGCTCATGGCCTTGCGGTAGAAGGCAAGCACCTTCTCCGGTCGGTCGGGGGTTCGGTAGCTGACGGCCTTGACTTTGAGTTGGAAGCTGCCGAAGCTCATGTTGATGTCGGCGGCGCCATCGTTGTTCTTGCCGTCCTTATTCTCTTTCTTGACGAGGGTCGCACCGGGGTAGGCGGGGAGGCCGATGCCTGCAAGGACGTCAGTGTCGTTCGTCTTGACCTGCATGCCGCCGAAAGGTGTGGCGATCTTCACGTTTTCGCTATCGCCGTGCTTGTCGCTGTCGATGCGACAGCCGGTGGTCCATGCTGCCGCGAAAAGGATTGCTACCGCCACTATTTTTTGCCGCATCTGGTGCCGCATCAGGGTGCCTCCGTGGTTCCGGGGCCATATCTCCGGATACAGACACGATACGCGATGGGGAGGCTGGAAGTTCCCATGGAGCAGAGTCCGAAGAGTGGCTGAAGCATCTAACCGTTCATGTCGATCTCGCCGGTGCCTCACCTCTTTTCCCAGCTCTCGCTGCGCAGCCTTACGCTCTCCAACCGCATTGTCGTATCACCGATGTGTGAATACAGCTCAGAAGATGGGTTTGCGAATGACTGGCACTTTGTTCATCTGGGCAGCCGCGCTATCGGTGGAGCTAGCCTGGTGCTGACCGAGGCAGCCGCGGTGAGTCCTGAAGGCAGAATTACTCCGCACGATCTTGGGCTATGGAAGAAGGAGCACATTGTCGAGTTGAAGCGGATCACCGATTTCCTACATCAGCATGGGGCCTACGCGGGGGTTCAGCTTGCCCATGCGGGACGCAAGGCGAGCATGGCCGTGCCATGGGAGACGGAGCGGACGGTTCCGCCAACGGAGGGTGGCTGGCAGGTGGTGGCCCCTTCGGCGATACGGTTCAGCGAGACCTATCCCGAGCCGGTCGCGCTCGACCGCGCCGGAATGGACAAGGTGGTGAAGGACTTTGCGGCAGCGACAAAGAGGGCTGTGGAGGCTGGGTTTGATGTTGTTGAGGTTCATGCTGCGCACGGGTACCTGCTGCATGAGTTCCTGTCGCCTCTCTCGAACAAGCGGACGGACGAGTATGGCGGAAGCCTGGAGAACAGAGTGCGGTTTCCGCTGGAGGTGACGCGAGCCGTGCGTGCCGTGTGGCCGGAACATCTGCCTGTCTTCGTTCGCATCTCGGCCACGGACTGGACGGAGGGCGGCTGGGACGTGGAGCAGGCGGTGACGTTCTCGAAGCTGCTGAAGGCAGAGGGGATTGACCTGATGGACATATCCTCGGGCGGGAACGTGGCGAAGGCAGAGATTCCGGTAGGGCCGGGGTACCAGGTCGGCTTGGCAGAGAAGATCCATCGGGAGGCAGGGATTGCGACCGGATCAGTGGGGATGATTATGGAGCCGGCGCAAGCCGATCAGATCATCCGCAGCGGACAGGCCGACGTGGTGCTGCTAGCTCGGGAGCTGCTGCGCGATCCGTACTGGCCGATGCGGGCAGCCGGAGAGCTGAAGCAGGAGACAGCGTGGCCGGTCCAATATGCTCGGGCGGCAGGACACAAGACATCGGCGAGGCAGCCTGTCGTGCGCAGTTGAACTTCGGTGAACTATTCGCTCGCTGTTTGGGATAGCAACAACGAGCGAACAGTCTCGCCATGAAAATGGCGCTTAAAGCGAAATGCGGGAGTTCTTCCCCTTCGACAAGCTCAGGGTCAGAATGACAGGGAGCATTTTCACTACAGTTATGGTGAAAATGCTATATAACTGCGGATGCGATGGTTTTGCTCCTTATCTACGATAATAATCGTTGACATACGATAAGAGTCGTACTATGGTCGTTCTCATGACGCTACGAGGTCAGTCCAGCAAGGCAATACCGCTCCCCACGGAGGCTGAATTGGAGATTCTCAATATTCTTTGGACAGCCGGCCCGGGCACCGTTCGTGAGGTTCATAACGCCCTGAGCAGCAAACAGACCGGCTACACAACCGTGCTGAAACAGATGCAGGTGATGTCAGAAAAAGGGCTGCTTGTGCGAAGCGAACGTTTTCGTTCTCACGTATACGAGGCACGGCTCCCCAAAGAGCAGACCCAACAACAATTGACTAAAAACCTTCTGCAGCGGGCCTTCAATGGTTCCGCGAAGAACCTTGTTCTAGGGGCGCTTTCGTCTCAACGGGTCTCCTCCGCGGAGTTAGCCGAGATCCGGCAGATGATTGACGAGTTCGAGAAAGGATCGCGATGACAACCCTGGCCCCATTCTCCGCACAACTGCTGATACGCGCCTTTGGCTGGAGCTTGCTTCACTTCCTTTGGGAGGGAGCGATTGTCGCGATTTTGCTGGCATGTGTGCTTGGATTACTCAGCGGTCGGTCACCACGACTGCGCTATATGGCTGCCTGCTGTGCCCTGGTGCTGATGGTTGTTTTGCCTCTCATTACATTCGGACGCCTCGTGGCCGTTTCGCACGCAATGGAAAATGCGATTACGAGTTCGACCATCGTAAGGAGTCCAGCGCTGGGCTCTGGGGATAGCTTGAATGGAGCAACGGAGTCCTTGCTGGATCAGGTTGCAGTACGATTCGATCGCTCGGTGCCCTTGGTGCTGGCTGTCTGGTTCACAGGCGTGATTTTTCTCCTGGGCCGGTTGAATATTGGATTGATCGCCGCTCGGCGAATGAAGTCTGTCGCAACACAACCAGCGGCCATCGAGTTGCAGCAGATGTTACACACGTTGAGCCGTCGCCTGGGAGTCATGCGCCCGGTCAAGCTGGCGACTTCAGCACTCGTTCAAGTGCCTACCGTCGTTGGGTGGCTTCGTCCTGCCATTTTGATTCCCATGGGATGTCTTATGGGGTTATCGGCAATCCAGGTAGAGGCCATACTCGCCCACGAGCTAGCCCATATACGACGACACGATTACCTGGTCAGTGTCTTCCAGTCCGTGGTGGAAGCTTTGCTCTTCTATCATCCCGCGGTTTGGTGGGTGTCGAAGCAAGTACGCAGAGAGCGCGAACATTGCTGCGACGACTTAGCGGTCAGGGTCAGCGGCGATTCGCTGGCCTATGCAAAAGCGTTGTCATTTCTGGAAGAGCGTCGCTCTTCTTTCCCTGTAGTTGTTCTCGGTGCGAATGGAGGAGTACTCACAATGCGAATCAGACGGTTGCTCGGACATAAAGAAACTCCGGCTGTCTCTCGACTGGCAGTCATAACGTTATTGGCCGTTGTCGTTGCAGCGGCAGGATTGTGTATCGGTACCTTTGCCCGAGCTCAGGCCAGTACAGACAAGCAGGCTGCTGTCGCAGTCAGTGGGGATGCGCAGACCTTATCCACGCCGTATCAGCAATGGCTGGACGAAGATGTTCGCTGGATTATTACCCCGGAAGAGCGCGCAGGATTTATGAAGCTGCCAACCAACGATGAGCGCGACGAGTTTATCAAGCAGTTCTGGCTCCGTCGCGATCCGCAGCCCGAAGATGCCAAAAATACGTACAGGGCGGAGCATTATCGACGCATTGCGTATGCAAACACACACTTTGCAGCGGGTATTCCAGGCTGGAAGACAGACCGTGGCCGGATCTATATCGTGTACGGGCGGCCCGACTCCATCGATTCTCATCCCAATGGCGGTGTCGATAGCGCCGGAAAACCTTTCGAGGTCTGGCACTACGGTTTGATTCAGGAATATGGAGCGCCCGAGCAGGAGACGCTGGGGTACAAGACGACGGTCGTGACCAGAAAAGATGTCGATATGAAGTTTGACGACATTTGTAGCTGCGGTGACTATCGGTTGCAGTCGCCTCCAAAACAATAACCCAGCAATTGAGCCGGGTTCTCGATAGCTTCCATGGTTATTTCAAATTGGCCCATCACCGAAATGTCTTTCTCCAAGATGGCCTGGCTGTCCTATACTTGTGGGTAGCTAGTACGTTCGAGTCAGGGCGTCCTCGAGCGCCTACTCTGGAGACCGGTGTATGGCCCAGCATGGGACAATTCGTAGCGCTGCTCCAACGCGGAGTGCGTCGGCGATTCCGGACAAGCTGTACTTCCGCATCGGCGAGGTCTCGAAGCTGTGTGCGATTCCCGCGTATGTCCTGCGCTTCTGGGAGAGCGAGTTTCCCCAACTGAAGCCACACAAGGGTGGAACCGGACAACGACTGTATCGGCGTCGAGATGTGGAGATGGCGCTGCACATCAAGACGTTGCTCTACGAAGAGGGGTATACGATCCCCGGCGCGCGACAGGCGCTGAAGACAGAACAGAGGCAGAAGGAGCCGCAGCTGTCGCTTGCGATCGTCGAACCAGAGGAGCTGGCACCGGCGAGTAAAAAGCTTAAACGACTTCAGAAAGATCTACGGGAGTTGCTGAACCTGCTCTCCACAGCTCCGCCGAAGGGGGCGGTGCATGCTTTCCGTGCGGCAAAGACAGCCCGGACGGCCCCGCCGCTCCCCAGTTCGGACGATCTGTTCGACTAGAGCGGTTTCGATTCATTGATAGCGATCATCTTGCACACATTGAGTTTTTCGAGGATGCATGGCCATGTCAGCTTTATCGCAAGAGAACCACCACGACACCCTAAATACAGCAGCAGCGACACCTGCGTGCTGCCAGTTCTGCCCAGGACGCGTCTTTCGTAGATCACGGCTGCGCTTCTCGGATGTACGCTCGCTGTTGCTGCTGCGCTATCCGGTGCGTTGCATGCTCTGTAACAAGCGGCAGCTGGTGACATTTGCGACCGCCGGGCTGTCGTTCTCCTCGCGCGTGAAGCAGGTGCAGACAAGAGGTCGAACACAGGAATGGAGCGGCACAGACTCCAGTGCGGAGATTGATAAAACCCATGCGCCTTCTCTGGTTGGCGGCATGAACTTCTCTCCCCTGCCTGTCAGGGAGCCGGTGGCGATGCCGTCTCTGAAAGGCGTGACGATCAAAGGGGTGAAGCCAGCTGCGGCTAAGGAAGACGATCCTTCTGCCTGATTGTTTGGAGATGGCAGGAATGCCTTCACATGCTTCAGAGAGCGATCCATCCAGCGTGGATAGCCCAGAGGGAGAGACTGGCGACGACAATCCAGAGGGTAATACCCTGAATGAGCGGACGAAGGCCGACCTCCTTGAGGGTGTTGCGCGTGATGCCGGTGCCAATGAGGAAGAGCACGACGGTTAGGGCGGCGCGGCCGAGCCTGTTGAGGACTCCGAAGAGCTCCACCGACGCAGGTATGTAGTGAGGGACGTAGCTCGCGAGGATAGCGGCTATGCAGAAGTACAGGATGAACCACGGGTAGTGGATACGGGTCTTGCTCTTCTTGATCATGGCGGTGCCGATAGCGAGAGGAACGATCCAGAGGGCTCGGGCAAGTTTGACCGTGGTGCCTACCACAAGAGCCGTGGGACCGTATTTAGCTCCGGCTCCGACTACTGAACTGGTGTCGTGGATGGCGAGCGCAGCCCAGAGGCCAAACTGCGTCTGGGTAAGGTGCATGGCCCAGCCGATGGCGGGAAAGAGCAGAAGCGCGACGGAGTTGAGGACGAAGACCGTACCGAGCGAGACGGCCATCTCCTCCTCGCCCGCTTGCAGGACGGGGCCCATGGCGGCGATGGCGCTGCCTCCGCAGATGGCGGTACCGAAGGAGATCAGGAGTGACTGTGTGCTCTGGACCTTGAGTAGTTTCCCGAGCAGGATACCAAGTGCAAGCGCAAAGCTGATGCTGATGGCGGTGTAGAGGAAGCCGGACCTGCCCGCGTGGACGACCTGCTGGAGGTTCATGCCAAAGCCAAGGCAGACGACCGCAGCCTGCAGGAGGAACTTTGAGAGGTTACGGCTTTCGACGTGGAAGTGGTGCACGGTGCTGAGGCCGAAGACTAATCCAGCAGCGAGAGCGACTGGTGGTGAGATGAGTCCGCTGGCTGAGAGGATGATGCCGATATAGAAGAGGTTCCGTATCATGTCGACTCTCAGCATGAGCGCGATGGGACGCGGAGTCGAGACGGAGTTTTGGATGGGTGATAAGAGATACTTATCGGGGTGATTCGACTGGCGGCTGACTAAGGGCGGCGAGAGCAAAGCGACGGAAGGCGGCGGATGCGCCTTCGAGGTCGGCCCCGGGCAGGCGTACGAAGCTGAAGTCGCGGCGAATCCGCAGGCTTTCGACGGCGATGGGGCGGAGGGTGCCGAGGCGCACGGCTTTTCCGATAGCGAGGCGCGAGACGAAGCCTACACCCAAGCCAGCTTCCACTCCAGAGATGATGGCCTCAGTTGAATCGAGCTCCATGGCAATGTGGAGCGAGCGGAGGGGTAAGCCAGCCTGCTTGAGGGCTCGCTCGACGATGCGGCGTGAGCCGGAGCCGCGCTCGCGCAGGAGGAGAGGGAGTGGAGCGAGATCTGAGGGAGCGATGATCTTTTTGCGTAGCGCCAGGGGATGATCGGGAGCAGCGATGAGGATCATCTCGTCCTGCATCATGCGCTCGGATTTGAGGTCGCGGCGCATGGCTGGACCTTCGATGATGCCGAGGGTGATGCGCTCTTCGGCGACGGCCACGGCGATGCGCTCGGTGTTGCCGCTGATGAGTGAGAGGCGGACGTGTGGGTACTGACGCAGGAAGGCACCGAGGATGCGAGGGAGGACGTACTGCGCGACGGTGGTGGAGGCACCGAGGCGGAGGTCGCCAGCGACCTCGTGGTTGAGTGCGGCGAGTTCGCGCTGCGCCTGCTGCATCGTGAGAGCGACGGTAGTGGCGTGGGTGAGGAGGATACGGCCGGCTTCAGTGAGGGCGATGCCGGAGGCGTGGCGGTCGAAGAGACGGACGCCCGCCTCTTCTTCGAGGGCATGGACCTGCTGGCTGACGGCGGGCTGACTGAGGTGGAGGACCTCGGCGGCCTTGCGGAAGCTGAGCTCTTCAGCGACAGCGCGGAAGACCTTGAGACGAAAGTTTTCCATGAGCTCCTTTAGAGAAATGTCGCGAACCTGCTCCGCTACCTGAACAGGATAAGCCGACCGATAGAATCATGAGTGGCGGACAGTTCGCCTAAGAGACGATATTTGTTTTGAGCGAGCACACTCCTTCCAATCCGATGCCTGTTTCCGCAGCGAAGGGCGGTCTGCTGGGCTGGCTGCAGCCATCGCGGACGCATAGTGCGCTTTCGGCGACGCTGCTGATCATGGCGTCGACGCTGCTCTCGGGCGTGCTGGGACTGGTGCGAACGTATTACATCAATGCAATCTTCGGGGCAGGTCCAACGACGGATGCCTATAACGCGGCGTTCAATCTTCCGGATATGCTGAGCTACTTTCTGGTAGGTGGCGTAGCTTCGATCTCCCTGATTACGATCCTGAACCGATACCGGCAGATAGGGGATGAGCAGGGTGCTGATCGGGCACTGTCAATTGTGCTGAACGCGATGGTCATGGTACTAACAGTGGCAATTGTATTGGCCGAAATCTTCGCTCCGCTGTATACGCGGATTGCGTTCCCGAAATTTACACCTGAAAGCGCTTTGCTCTGTACACGGCTGACACGGATTATTCTGCCGGCGCAGCTATTCTTCTTTATCGGCGGGGTGCTGGGGTCACGGCTGTTAGTACGGAAGATCTTTCTCTACCAGGCAGTCACACCGCTGATCTACAACTTGGGAATCATCTTCGGTGCGGTATTTCTGTCGAAGCAGTTTGGAATTTACTCACTGGGCATCGGCGTGATGGCCGGGGTGATTGTGGGACCGGCGGCATTTACCGCTTATGGCGCGTTTCGCAGTGGGCTGAAGTATTCGCCGGTGTTCAGCCTGCGACATCCGGCGTTTCTGGAGTGGCTGCGACTAACGTTTCCGCTGATGATCGGAGTGTCGCTAACGTTTGCGGACAAATGGATACTGGGCTACTACGCGTCGTCAGTGCCGGGCGGCATCTCGCGGCTGATGGTCGCGAAGAACCTGTTCAATCAACCGATGACTCTGCTCGGGTCTGCAGCAGGAGCGGCTTCTCTGCCCTTCTTTTCCGCTCTGTTCGCGCAAAACAAGCTGTGGGAGTTTGCGGGAGCGGTGAACCGGTCGGTGTCGCGTGTGCTGGCGACGGCGTTGCTGGTCGGAGCGTGGATGGTGGCATTATCATTTCCGATCATCGATCTGTTCCGGGCGGGAGCGTTCAGTACGCATGACGCGATTGAGACATCGCAATACTTTACGATCTTCGCGGTTTCGATTGCGGCGTGGTCCGCACAGGCGATCTATTCGCGCAGCTTCTATGCGGCAGGAAATACACTGACGCCGGCGATTGCTGGATGGGCGGTGACCCTTGTGTCGATTCCGGTGTATGGGCTGCTGTTTCACAGGATGGGCGTATCGGGGCTGGCGGTAGCGTCGGACTTCGGCATGATTCTAAGCACGGGAACGCTGGCGGTGCTGTTACATCGCTATCGGTTGGTACATATTCAGGGGTTGGAGTTTGGCGAGCTGGGGCGTGCGTTGCTGGCAGCACTGGTGAGCTGGGCAGGGACGGCCGAGTGCGTGCGACTGCTGCATCTGCCGCGAGGTCACCGGGGCGACTTCATCGTGATTGCGGTGGGAACGATGGTGTGGGCGGGACTTTGCTACGGGGTGTTGATCGTGACTGGATCGAAGCTGCCGGGGCAGATTCTCAAGCGGCGAGGGTAGAGGGCGCGTGGTGCTCGCTTTCGCGAGGCATCACGCGCCATACTTCTTAGAACTGTTTTCCTGAAAATATAGAAGCACCCGAAAAGCAGATTCCTCCGCGTTGCTGCGGAATGACAAACAAAAGGAGATAGACACTCTACACCGGCAGGTAAATTGCTCTAGTGTCGTTCCATCTCTGCTGCCGCTACGAAGACATCCAGTGCTGAGCTTTGGCTTCCTGCGTTCCCGGCATCGAATGGACCCGACCAGACCTGTCCGAACTGGTAGTTCGATCCTTGTGAGCTGTTCCAGATACTCTGCGCATTGGTGTCGGTAAAGGTTTTGTAGCGTGGGTTAGGGCGGGCATCGTGCAACGCCATTAGATTGCGAACGAAGATGCCCTTGAACTGGACTCCATCCGCTCCGCAGTTGGGCTCGCACACATCGTGCAGGACACCGTTCGCGTCGGTCAGATTTGCCAACGTCGCATTGGCGATGCTCTCTGCCGTGGTGACGAGACTCGGGTCGGGAGCGACCTTGTTGAGCTCAACCAGTCCACCTAGAATGACACCCTGGTTATAGGACCATGTGTTCTGCAGATTATTCTGGCAGGTCGAGAGATTGAGACCGTCATTGATAAGGTGCTGGGCGTTGATCATTCCGGAGTTCGCAAACCATGTCCATTCCTTTTGCGCCCACGCAATGTACTCCGCTCGCTGACTTCCATGAGCGGAGCGAGCCGCGAGATGTGCGGCAACGGAGAGGAATAGTTCATTCGCTATCGCATTCTTGTAGGTCTTGTCCTTGCTCCACCAGATACCGCCGCCGCAGGTGTTGTCCCATCCTCCGGCCATGTCGGTAAAGATGGAGCTCGCCATCGTCAGGTATTGCGAATTATGGGTCAGGTCATAGGTTGCGACCCATGCCAGGGCCCACCAGCCTTCGTCATCGTAATAGTTGTTGATGAAACCGCTGTTGGAGTTCTGGGCCTGTTGGAGGGTGTTCGCGAAGACCGGCAGGTAAGCATCGTTATGGCTGACGCGGGAATAATTGGCCAGCACCGTGATCGCATTCCCGGAGTTCCACCAGCCCGTGGTCTGATAGAGCCCGGAACTTTGCGAGTACCAGGATTGCAGAGTCTGAATACCGTCAGTAGCTTGCTGCAAGTAGTTAGGGTGGGCTGCTGCTGTGTCACTATTTTGTTGCGCAAAAGCGGGCGCTACAAAAATACTGGCCGAGAGAAGTGTGAGAGCGATGTTACGGAGCATGGGATGTCCTCTTTGGGGAGTAAGAGTTCCGATAGTAACGACCCGAAATGGGATCGTTACCATCAGCCCAGGAACAGTAGACTCTCCGTCAATCTCTTGTCAACAGAATCGCATTCGGGTTTTTTTGCGCAGGCTTCCAGCCTACTTAGCATCCTCGTACTCTTCGTGCCAGGCGGTCTGGATGGCCTCGAGGATGCCTTCGTTCGATTTTGCAGGGTCGCCGACGAAGCCGGGGAGCTCGGTGACATAGCGGTGCAGGTCGGTGAAGCGGACGGTGTAGGGGTCCAGCTCGGGAAACTTCTCCTGAAGCTGGATGCCGATCTCTTCCGAATCAGTCCAATCGATCTCGCGTGGCATGGTGTCTCCTTTATGCGCCGGGGCCGTGGGAGGGTTTGCCCTCTTGTACGTAGTTGCGGTTCCACTTGGGGATCTCGACGACGTAGGTGCCGGGTTTTTCGATGACGGCCTGGCAGCCGAGGCGGCTGTTGAGTTGGATGTCAGCTGCGGTCTCCATGCGGTCGAGTTCTAGGTCTTCGGCCTCGCTGATGCCAGATGCGCCCTCTTTGACGTGGATGTGACAGGTAGTGCAGGCGCAGACGCCGCCGCAAGCGTGGTCGAGGAAGATGTCGTAGTTCTCGGCGACATCGAGGAAGGACATCGGCAAGCCGTGACCCTCGTAGGGGAGCGAATCGAAGGGAAACTCTACGGTTTTGCCTTCGGGTAGGAAGGTGACGCGAACCATGCCTTCGGCTGCCGGCTTCGACAGGTCTACAGGCTCGATGGTTTTCTTGCTCTCTGACATAATTTTCCGTTCTTCCTGATTGAATCGTTACTTTTTGGAATCGTCAATCTGCGCCTTGGCGAAGGGGTGGGGAGCGGTTGGCCCGACTCCCATGTTTTCGCCTGCGGATTGCATCGTTTGGCCCTTCATGGCGCCGGAAACAGCGGTGTCCATCATGAGTTCAGCGAAGCGGCGGGTGGCCTTGTCGAGGGTGTCGATGGCGGCACGGATGATCTTGTAGTCGCTACCCTGGACGGAGGCTTTGAGTTCGGTTTCAGCAATTTCGATCTTCGCGATCTCGTCGCTGGTGAGTTGCTGCCAAGCAGCGTGGTTGCGGCCTTTTTCTACGGCGGTGAGGATGGTCTCGGCTTCGTTCTTCGCCTCGATGACCTGGCGCTCGCGGATGTCTTCTTCGGCGTTATCGAAGGAGGCGAGGATCATGGTCTCGACCTGCTCGTCGGTGAGGCCGTAGGTGGGCTTGACCTCGATCTCGGCCTCTTTGCCGCTGCGTTGCTCGCGGGCGGAGACGTGGAGGATGCCGTTGGCGTCGATGAGGAACTTCACTTCAATGCGGGGCAGTCCGGCGACCATGGGTGGGATACCCTTTAAGTCGAAACGCGCTAACGAGCGGCAGTCCTTGGCTAGTTCTCGTTCGCCCTGGACGACGTGGATGGCAACGTTAGTTTGGCCGTCGACGCCGGTGGTGAAGTGCTCGGTCGCACTGGCGGGAATGGTGGAGTTGCGCTGGATGATCTTGGCGACGACGCCGCCGAGGGCCTCGATACCGAGGGAGAGCGGGGTTACGTCGAGGAGCAGTAGGTCTTCGGTTGCGGTAGAGCCACCGGAGAGGATCTGCGCCTGGACAGCTGCGCCGAGAGCCACGACCTCGTCTGGGTTGAGGTCGGTGTGCGGTTTTTTGCTGCGGGAGTTGAGTTGGAAGAGATCATCTACCAGTTGGCGGACGGCGGGGATGCGGGTGCTGCCACCGACGAGGACGACCTCGTCGATCTGTTCGGGCTCGAGGCCTGCGTCTTTGAGAGCCTGACGGACAGGTGCGGCGGTGCGGGCGATGATGGGAGCGGTGAGCTGCTCGAACTGCTCGCGGGTGATCTCGCGGGCGTAGGGCTTGCCGCTTGGCAGCGTCAGCGCAATCTTCGCTGATTGTGCCGAAGAGAGCCCGATCTTGGCTTCGATGACGGCCTTGCGGATGGACTGAACGGCCTCGCCGTTAGTGCGGACGTCTTCGCCGAGGTCTCCGGCGATGTCGTCGAGAGCAATGGCGATGAGGAGGTTGTCGATGTCGTCGCCGCCGAGGTGGGTGTCGCCGCCGGTACTGACGACCTCGAAGATGCCCTCATGGAGCTTGAGGATAGAGACGTCGAAGGTGCCGCCGCCGAAGTCGTAGACGGCGATGAGGCCGTCCTTCTGCTTATCTAATCCATAAGCCAATGCTGCGGCTGTAGGCTCGTTGACGAGGCGGAGGACCTCTAAGCCGGCGATGCGACCGGCGTCCTTGGTGGCCTGGCGTTGAGCGTCGTTGAAATAGGCCGGGACGGTGATAACGGCTTTGGTGACGGGTGCGCCAAAGAAGCGCTCGGCGTTCTTCTTGAGTTGGAGCAGGACGTACGCGCTGATCTCGGGCGGGGTGAGGGTGAGGCCGCCGACCTTCAGCTTGAGGACTTCGCCGGGTTTGAGGCCGTCGGCGAGCTTGAATGGGAAGAGCTTCAACTCCTCCTGGATGTCGTTGAGGTCGCGGCCCATGAGGCGTTTGGCGGAGTAGACAGCGGAACCGGAGTCGGTGAGGAGAGTGGCGCGGGCGGCGTTGCCGACGACGAAACCATCGGTGCTCTCTTCGTTGAAGGCGACGACGGAGGGGACGAGGCGGTCGCCGTCCTCGCCGGGGATGACGACGGGGGTGTCGCCTTCCATGAAGGCAACGAGAGAATTGGTGGTGCCGAGGTCGATGCCTACGACGCGGGTTTGTTGCGTGTCACTCAACGGGGTTCCTTTGTTTGCTGCGGTGCGGGTGGATTCAGGACGTACTGGGCTTCGCCACGCCCAAACGACCAGTCTGCCAGATCATTTTCCGCAAGCACGATCATGACGTTATCCGGTTCGATCTTTGCACGTTCCTGCAGGAGCCGTGCGACTTCCTTGTAAAAAGACTGCTTGGTTTCGACGGAGCGTCCGCGTCGGAGAGTTATGTGGATGAGTACGAAATCTTCTGTGCGCTGCATCTGCATGAAGCTGCGGTCCACGATCAACTCTTCCTGTGGATGGGAGGACAGGACGATGAAGCGGTCGCCTTCGGGAATGCCGATCGTTGCGCTCATGGCGTCGTAGATGGCGGCTGCGATCGCCTGGCGCCGTTCGGCGGCCATCGATTCAAAGACTGAGATACGTACTAACGGCATGGTTCCCTTTCGTGAGAATGTTTTATGTTTCGAGTGCTTCGTTGACGTCGCGGACGAGGTTGCGGAGGTAACTGCGGCGGTTCAGCAGGGCTACGAGGGCGTCCTTCGCCGCATCTTTTGCGGTTTGTTCATTAGTGTCTATGGCTGCGTCCCATCGGGTCCAGAGCTGTTCGAGGTTGGCCCGGGTCTCAGCCATCTTGGCGTCGAAGAGCTTTTTGGCTGCTAGGAGATCCTTGCGGAGTTGCGGATCGTCCTCGCCCATCTTCTTGGCCATTCGCATCTCTTCGAGCTGCATGTTCAGCTCGAAGGCCTCTTCGAGGAGGTCCGGGGGGACGATCTGTTTCTTCTGCGTGTTGGTGGCGCGGGCGGCTTCGGTGGCAGCCTTGGACTGCTCCTCCAACTCAACGCCTTCGAGCGTCAGCAGATACTGCGTGCGGAGGATGGGGTCTTTGAGGGTGCGGTAGGCGTCGTTGAGAAGGGAGCTCTGGGCTAGCGCGGCCTCCTGCTCGGCTAGGGGCTTGGCGGCAAAGCGGTCCGGATGGAGCTTGCGGCTGAGGGCGTAGAACTGCTTCTCGAGCGCAGGGACGTCGAGCGTGAGCTTGCGCGGGAGGGTGAAAAAGGTGAAGAAATCGCCGGTCGTTTCGGTCATCATTTCAATCATTTGCTCGGGCGAATAGCGCTCCCGACTACTTTAGAAGAACCAAACTGATAAGAGTCAGCGCAACGACACTAACTACAGGAGACAGTATCCACCAACGACTTATCTTTGCTGCTGCAGGTAGGCTCAGCAAAATACTCAGTATTACGCCCGCAAGGGCGAGATAGAAGAAATCCGGATAGTGATGCAAATGAAAAATCAGCACTACAAGAGGCGGCCCGAACATCCCGACTGGCAGCGCCAAAAGACTTGCAGTCCCGAACCTTAGCGCGGTCGAACGATTCATGTCGAGAAGGAGGACCCGCAGCCGCAGCTCTTGGTGGAGTGCGGATTGATGAAGTTGAAGGCCTGACGCATCAGGGTCTCTTCGTAGTCGAGCACCATGCCATGCAGGTAAATGAAGCTCTTGGGGTCGACGAAGATGCGGATCGGCGGGGCGCTGGTAGCTTCCGGGTCTAGGTGCGTCTGGGTAAAGGCGTAGACGCGGTCGCGGTCGCGGGGCTGGGTGTCGAAGCGGATGTTGTAGCTGAGGCCGGAGCAGCCGCCGCCCTGGATGCCAACGCGGAGACCGCCCTGGTCGGGCGTGATGTTCTCCTTGGCCATGGCGATACGGATGCGCTTCAGAGCTCGCTTGGTGACCTGGATGCCCTTTTGTTCGGGGGCCTGACCGTCGGCGGTGAGGACGATCTGTCCGACGAGCGGATTTGTGGGCTCAGGGGCCGATGCTCCGGGCGCTGGTGCTCCGATTTGGGTGAAGGTGGCCATTAAAGATTTGATGCCGCACATATCGGTCAGGGCGCAGCTAAGGCGGCTGCAGTGCCTTTGCTGCGCCCTGGGTAAATCTTTGAGAACGAAGCGCTTAGTGAGCGGCTACCGCGACGCCTTCTGTCTCGGCTACGCTATTCTTCTTCTTCCAGTCGCCAATCGCGGCGCGGATCGCGTCTTCCGCGAGGACCGAGCAGTGGATCTTGACGGGAGGAAGCGCGAGCTCCTTGACGATATCGGTGTTCGAGATCGTGAGAGCCTCGGCGATGGTCTTGCCCTTTACCCACTCGGTTGCGAGTGAGCTGGAGGCGATGGCCGAGCCGCAGCCGAAGGTCTTAAACTTCGCATCTTCAATGACTTGCGTCTCGGGATTGACGCGGATCTGGAGGCGCATGACGTCGCCGCACTCCGGCGCGCCGACGAGGCCGGTTCCGACCTCGTCCGAGCTCTTGTCCATCGAGCCGACGTTGCGGGGGTTCTCGTAGTGATCTACTACCTTGTCGCTGTATGCCATTTTGTTTCTCCTGACGCTCTTATATTAGATGATACGTCCGGCGATCGGTCGCCGGTTGAATTTCTAAAATTCAGTCCATCTTTCGAAGTGAACTATTGCTTCGGTAGATCGTTTGATCCAAACCAAGAAGCGTGGCAAAGGTAAATACGGTGAAGATGAAAACCTCACCAACGTTGTAAAGCAACGAATGCTTCGGGAATTGATCGAAGGAGCAGACGACTGCCAATACAACTGCGATGGCTGCTTTCTCAACGATCTTTTTACCGTTAAACTTCATTGTTTACACCTTGTCTTGGTAATTAGTGGGCGGCCCACTCGATCTTGGTGAGGTCGATGCCTTCCTTGACCATCTCGTAGAGCGGAGACAGCTCGCGGAGCTTGAGGACTACGTCGATGACCTTGTCGGAGACGTAATCGACTTCGGCCTTGGTATTGAAGCGGCCCAAACCGAAGCGGATAGAGCTGTGGGCGACGTCGTCGCCGAGGCCGAGGGCCTTGAGGACGTAGCTGGGCTCGAGGGTGGCCGAGGTGCAGGCCGAACCGGAAGAGACCGCGATGTCGTTGATACCCATCAGCAGGGACTCACCCTCGACGTAGACAAAGCTCATGTTGAGGTTGCCGGGGAGGTGGTGGTCCATGTTGCCGTTGACGTGGACGTAGTCGAGGGCCTTTTCGAACTTCGCCTTCATGTAGTCGCGGAGTTCGATGAGCCGAGCAGACTCAGCTGCCATCTCCTCGCCGGAGAGTTCGCAGGCCTTGCCGAGGCCGACGATGCCGGGGACGTTGAGGGTGCCGCTGCGCATACCGCGCTCGTGACCGCCGCCGTTGATCTGCTCGGAGATCTGGACGCGGGGGTTGCGGCGACGAACATAGAGGGCGCCGACGCCCTTGGGACCGTAGATCTTGTGGCCGGAGAGCGAGAGGACGTCGATGTTGTCCTTCTGGACGTCGACGGGGATCTTGCCGACAGCCTGAACGCCATCGGTGTGAAAGAGGATGCCCTTCTCGTGGCAGAGCTTGCCGATCTCCGCGATGGGCTGAATGACGCCGATCTCGTTGTTGGCGTACATGATGGAGACGAGGATGGTCTTATCGTCGATGGCGCGCTTGAGATCTTCGAGGTCGATGAGGCCGTCGGCCTGAACCGGCAGGTAGGTGACGCGGAAGCCCTGCTTCTCGAGCTTCTTGCAGGTGTCGAGGATGGCTTTGTGCTCGGTCGCCTGGGTGATGATGTGATTGCCGCGCTCGCGGTACATCTCGGCGATACCCTTGAGGGCGAGGTTGTTGGACTCGGTCGCGCCGCTGGTGAAGATGATCTCTTTGGCGGTAGCGCCGATGAGCTTGGCGATCTGCTCGCGAGCCTTCTCGACGGCCTTTTCCGCCTCCCAACCGAAGGAGTGGTTGCGGCTGGCGGCGTTGCCAAAGGTGCTGGTGAAGTATGGGAGCATCTCATCGAGCACGCGCTGATCCATCCGCGTGGTCGCATGGTTGTCCATATAGAGCGGCAGGGTTACACCTGCGGGAAGCGGCTTGGCCGACTCCGTAATGATGACGCCATTGTTGACCATGTCGTTGCTGCTTCCGTTGCTGCTAATTTCGTTGCTCATGTCCTGCTCCTCAGAAGGTGAAACTAAACTTTGTAGTGGAAGCCTCTGGCTTCCGGGTTTCGGCTAGACTGCGATGCTGACCAGGCCACCCGCCACTGCCGCGCCTGCTTCCGACCGCCCCGCTTCCGCCATTTCGACCAGGTCGCTGATGCGAATTCCATTCAACAGGTCTTTGATGCTGTCGTTGACCTTACGAAGCGGTTCTTTGATCGTGCAGTGCCCCGCCAGGTCGCAAGGTCCGTGAATCGTGATGCAACTGGTGATAAAGAGCGGACCATCGATTGCTCGAATCACCTCAAACGCTGTAATCTCCGTCGCCGACCGGGACAAGGCATATCCGCCGGTGCTGCCTGCGTGCGACACCAGAAGGCTAGCCCTGGCGAGGGTCTGCAGGATCTTGGCCAGCAGCTGCGGAGGGATGTGATACGCCTCGGCGATGTCCTTGGCGCTCCGAGCTGGGCCGTTCGGGGTCAGGGCTGCCTGTTCGGCGAGATACTTCAGCGCCATCAGACCGTAATCGGCTTTTTTGGTCAGACGAAGCATATTCCCCTACCCTATCGGCTGGAAGACCGACTTTCGTCCTGAAAGAAGGCCGACTATTCCAGTCCTACTTAGTGTACGGCGAGAACCGGCGGGGCGCAACCAGCTTTTCGGGGCGGCAAGGCAGGAGTACAGGTTATGAAGCATTCGGCTTTTCAGGAGGAGAAATCTTCCTCGACTTCCTCATTGACAATAGCTGCGGGGACGGGCAAAATCCTTAGCATCCATCCCCCTTCCCCATGACCAATGCTTGCAAACACCCCCAGGTTCGAGTTGTCGCCCGCGAGGACGATGTCGAGTTCGTCGAGTGCCAACTGTGCCGCGAGGTCTTCGACGCGGCGGAGTATGTCGATATGGCGATTGAAGAGGAAGAGCTCTCCGGTGATCCGTTCGAGGTGGCCGAGAAGAGCAAGAACGCCAAAACGAAGCGTTAGTGTAGCGACGCTTTAGGGGGATCTCCCGCAGCGGAGTCGGCAGGTGTGACGGACTGGGCGGTGACGGTTTCGTGCGTGCTGAGGCGGCGGAAGATGATCCAGGCATACTGCGCGGCGGAGACGGGCGCAAGGAACGCGATGGAACGCACGAGACCATCGCGCACGAGGCTGATCTGCGCGGACGGCATGATCTTCTCTAAGAGAACCGCAATCAGGGCGACGATCTGAATAAACGTATTAAGTTTGCCGAAGAAGCTGGGGCGGAAGTTGCGCAGGGTTCCAGTGGCGAACAGGAGCGTGGCAATCAGCAGGATACCCAGGTCGCGGCTGAAGACCAACACGGTGACGTACCGAGGGATCAGACCGACGTGCGTGAGGACGATGAAGAGGGTGCTGAGCAGGAGCTTGTCCGCAATGGGATCGAGGTACTGGCCGAGGGTAGTGTGCTGGCTAAGCCAGCGGGCAAGAAGACCATCAAGCGCGTCGCTGACGCCGGCAAGCATGAACAGGGCGAAGGCGACGCCGTAGTGGGCGTCCAGTATCTCGATAACGAGGAAGGGAATAATGAAGAGCCGCAGGAGCGTGAGCAGGTTGGGTGCGGCGCGAAATTGACTGAGAAAGGGCATCCGTTGCGGTAACGTCATCCTAGCGCATGTAAGGAGAATGATGGAGAAGAAACCACGCTGGAAGGTTTGCCGTCCGCAGGGATTCCGTTTAGACTGAATAGACGCACAGGCGCGTAGCTCAGTTGGTTAGAGCGCTACCTTGACACGGTAGAGGTCAGGAGTTCGAGTCTCCTCGTGCCTACCATATTTTCAATCACTTACAGCTGAAATCTGGGAACAGATGGCGGGGTGAATGGGAATAGTATGGGAACACTTCCTGCTCACTGCACCGTCGCCTGTTGGGGTGTGCGATTGAAAAGCACATCGACCACCTTGTTCTGCGCGACGCACTTTCTGTCCATTCCTGCGTGAGTGTACACCTCCATGGTTGTGCTGACCTTCGCGTGCCGCATCAGCTCCTGTACAACCTTCACATCGTTGCCCCTTGCCACTGGCAACGAACTATAGTTTGAGAGCCACTGTGGATCTTTGGTGATGGGACTTCTAAGAGCGCATCTTATGTTTTGCTGCGCGTTATTACGGCTCCGCGCTGAATTCAATCTCATTTGCCCAATGCGTCTTCCAGTCGTCGTGAAAGGTGATGGAGTTGGTGATCGACACGCTACGGCCTGTGGCCAACTCTTGTGCTGGGCCCTTGTTGTCGCTGACACGGCAGCTAAACTTGACCGTCTTCCCGCTACGGATGCGTGAATAGACTTCCGGCATCTCTGTCCAGGGTACGGCAGCCTCCACGATGCGCGTGCCATTGTCGCGATGGATGACGAGCTTGCCTGTGGTGACCGGGCCTCCGTCAATGGGCGACTTCGGCTGGCGTGGGAAGAAGTGCTTGCGCGGAATGCCCGGAGCCTGTAGCCGCCAGATCTCCGTACCACCGCCGTGGACCTCGGCCACGGGGTTCAACGCAAACTCGTAGTCGGTGTCCCAGTACATAACGAAGTGCGGCATAACGCCCGGAGGATTCGGCAGCCACGGCTTGTTCGGCAACACGTTGAAGGCGATCTGTACATTGTCGTGTTCACCGCTGCCCGAAGGAATGTCGAAATGCTTCCGGTACGAGTAGTGACGAACGCCCGCCGGCCAGAAGAGAGTTGCGCCATCCATCCCCACCGCTCGATCGGGATAGAAGTAGGAGTCGTCGTCACGATTGGCGAAGCGAAGCATGCCAGGATCGACCGTCTTGTCGGCGATCTTCGCCGCGAAATAGAAGAAGTCTTCATCGTATGCGAGATAGGCTGTCGCAAGCCCGCTGGTGGCCCCCTGGCTGAAGTCTTTAAAGGGTAACCACGCCTCTTCTGTCATGTTGGCTCCGATGCCGGTGCCGGGAAGGACCTGTGGAAGAACACCCGCCCAGTCCTTCAAGTCACCATCGACTGTGATGGTGCGGTGCGCGATCTGATTCACATGCAGGTCTTCCTTGTGATTCGCAGTGCCATCCACTCCAGCGTCAATGCTGGTCTCGAGTGCGTAGATGTTACTTGGCGAAGCCGTACCACCTGCAATAGGAAACAGCACGTCCTGTGATTCATTCGCAGCGAGCGTCACCTGCTTGTGCTCAGGCGAGAGCGCGATCCCGGCGAGCGTCGCCGTTACACGGCCCGTGACCGGGTGATCGAGCACATTGGTCAGCGTCAACCGCAGCGAGGGGTGTTGATCGATACGCGCCGTCAGATCATGAGCAATAATCTCTACCGGAGTGATGCCGTGGATGTGTGCATTCTTCGCCGCCGCGACAAGCGCCGCGAAAGATCCCGACCGGCCATCGCCGCGCAGGAAGTACCCACTGCCGTTCAGTGGTACGGTAAGCGTTTCGCCCGTGGCGCTCATATCATTGCCATTGCTGTCAAAGGCGCGGAAGCGATGCTCGTGATTGTCGAGTGTCATTTGCGCGTCGGCGGCAACCTTAATCTGGCGGAAGACGGTTCGGTTTGGATCGTAGAGTTGCTTGAGGTCGCCAAGCACGACAATTGTCCCGTCTTCCGCATTCGGCTTCTCCGTGCCTTGCGAGGGCAACCCGTCAAAGAGGAAGATCCACGGCAGGCCATTCTGAAACAGCAGCCGCTGAAATGCGCGCTGACCGATGAACTTCTGCGTCGCGGCCACGGCCGCCGCGGGAGCCCATGCATGAACGATCGAAACAATCTTGCCGTCGATTTTAGTGTTACGGCTGTCATACACATTACCGCCGTAGATGCCTGCGGTGCGCGATTGCCCCTGCGCGCGCATCGACGCAATGATGGCCGGGAAGCGGTCCTCGGAGTTCGCGATCCAACTCTCCGTGTCCCACACGCGCACTGGCCCCTGAGGACTCTTGCGGTTCATCCACTCCGGCACTTCAGCAGGATCGGCCGCAAGCGCCTGATAATGCACGCTGACAAAGTCCAGCCACTTCAGGAACTTGTCGGAGCCATCAGCAAAGAGCTTGTCGCGTGCATTCGACGACGAGCATGTGCCGCCGATCAGTACTTGCACGCCCGCCTGCTGACGTGCGGCCTCCACACCCAACGCCATGTGCGTGAAGATCTCCTGGTAGCGGGGAATGTCGGCCTGCCAGCCGGAGATCGAGACGCTCTCCCACGGTTCGTTCCAAAGCTCCACGGCGTTCAGGTTGCCCTTTGGCCAGCCGTATTGCGAACTAATGCGCTGCACCCACTTCTGAAAGTCCGGATCGTACTGCGGTAGCCACGCCTGGTCTGTCTTGGTCTTCAACATGGTAGCGTTATTGTCGAGCCACGACCGCGGCCGCCCCATAGGCTGCGTCTGCATGGAGCCGCTGTCGAGCGTCAGCATCACAGTCACGTCATGGTCTTTGGTCCACTTCATGTACTTCGTGAGATTCTGGTCGAGCGAGGCGTACTCCGGCGAGTCCTGCGGCGCGTAGGAAGCGGCAAGACGCATACCTTTCACGCCTAGCTTCTCAAACAACACAAGCACTCCCTCGTTCATGTACTGCGGCCACGTAGCGTCGAGGGCGTAGGTCGGGTACTGCACGCGTCCTATGTCCGGCTTCATGGAACGGACGAGCGCTGCAGCAAATGCCCGCCCATGCCCCGGAATATCAGCGATCAACACATACCCGCCGAAACGCTCGCTGACTAGGGGCGTGATCGTAACATCCTGTACTCCTGATGCAGGTAGGTTTATCTCGATCGGAGTGTCGCTCTCGTCCGCAATCTTCGTCACATGCGGAGCCCACACCTCACCCACCGGGGTGCGGGTCTGATAGCTGATCAGATGCATCACGCCTGGCGCGTGGATCGCCTGCTTCGTTTTATTCGTCAGGTGAAAGGTGAACATGGCCTGTTCGCCCGGCAACAGCACGTTGGCCATAGTGCCCGTTCCGGCCTTCACGGTGATCTCCTGCACTGTGTAGTCCGCGGCCTGCTCGGCTGCGGTAAGGCCGAACGCTTCGGCATATCCTGGCATTTTGGCGCCGGTCACCATCTGCGCATCCATGCTGCTACCAGCGAAGACCGCAATCGAGATGATTGATGCGAACAACACGCTAGCCAGCGAGTAGAGCGATTGGTAGTAACTATTTCCCATGATGGTCCTGTGCGCTCTCAAGATTTGGTTTCGGCCCCATATCGAAGGTGAGTGTTGCGCCACCGACGATGTCGGCATAGGTGATTTCGCTGTTGCTCAAGGGTCTTCCGTTCAGGCGAACAGCCTGCACATAGCGATTCTCAGCCGAAGCCTTCGGCGCGCGTATCGTGAAGTTCCTGCCATTCGACTGGTGAATAATCACGCGGCTAAAAAGCGGTGCCCCAAGCGCATAGGTAGGCGTTCCGGGGCAGAGCTCGTAGAAGCCCATCGCACTCAGTACATACCAGGCAGACATCTGTCCCGCGTCATCATTGCCAGGAAGGCCGTCGGGGCCAACATGGAACTGACTGTTCAGTATGTCGCGCACGCGCATCTGTGTCTTCCATGGAGCGCCTGCGTAGTTATACAGATACGCGATGCTATGGCTGGGCTCGTTCCCCTGGTTGTAGAGCTTCGCCGTGAACAGACCGTCAAGCTTAGCTATGAAAGCTGCATTGCCGCCCATGGCTTGGATCAAGCCGGGTATGTCATGCGGAACGAAGAAGGTGTACTGCCAGGGCACGCCCTCGGTGATATAGGAGGCAGTCTTGCCAGGATCGAAGGGCTCGACCCACAGGCCATTCTTATACCGACCTCGCACGAAGCCGACCGAGGGATCGAAAACATTCCTCCAGTTCCCGGAGCGTTTATGGAACATCTCGGCATCCGCAGCGTTCCCGAGTGCGCCTGCGAACTGCGATGTCACAAAGTCATCATAGGCATACTCGAGCGTGCGCGAGACTTGCTCATTACGATGGAAGGCGTCGAGCACCTCATCTTCAAGTGGTATGAATCCGTAGCGATCATAAGAGTCGAGTGCGCGACGGCCTTTTCCTTCGACATACTCTGGCCGGGGGGGCGTCACTGTCGCATTCTGCCGTACCAGACGATAGGCGCTGGCGACGTCGAAGTGCCGCAGGCCTTTGGCATAGGCGTCATAGATCACGGCGACCGCATGATCGCCAATCATCTCAGATGTGTAGCTGTTCCAACTTGGAAAGATCGGCAGAAAACCGCCCTGCTCTCCCTTGTCCACCAGCGACTGGACCATCTGCTCTTCGCGCTGAGGGTCGAGGATCGTCAGTAGCGGATGCAGGGCGCGAAAGGTGTCCCAGAGCGAGAAGTCATCGTAGTACGCAGTGCCGTTCGCAGCATGATGAAGCTTCCCTTCCTGTGCAAAGCCGTTGTAGGTTCCGTCTGCGTCGCTCACAACGCGCGGTGCGAGCGAGGAGTGATACAGCGCGGTGTAAAAGGTCTTCTGTTCGTTGGATGTGCCGCCCTGGATCTCAATGCGTTGCAGCAGCGAGCGCCACGATCTCTCTGCGACCAGCCTAGTCTGGTCGAAGTTCCAGCCGCTGTTCTCGGCGTCGAGATTCTTCTCCGCCTCTTCAATACTAGTGAACGACGTGCCGACCTTCACCAGTACCGGCTGACCACTTCCCTTCGCGAGCGAGATGTATCCGCCAAGCCGGTTGCAGCCCTTACCCTGCTGCCGTGAGTCCGGCGTGACCGTTTCGCCGCACCACGTTCCAAACTTCGTCACCGGCTCGCGGAAGCGCACGACGAAATAGCCGCTGAACCCCGCAGGCTGTCCGGCGCCCTGATAGAGGCGATGCACTGGGTTATAACCAACAATCTCGCGCCGCTCGGGCCGCACCTCGACGAATCCCTCGCCAGGTTTAGCGTTCGGTTCCACCAGCAGATGCGCATCGGCGCCCGCGGGGAACGTGATGCGCAGCATCCCCGACCGCGTCGTCCCGGTCAGCTCGACCTTTGTCTTATAGTCTTCGAGCATCACCGAGTAGTAGGCAGGGCTCATCACCTCGGTCGAATGGCGATAGAGCGAGGCACGCTCCTGCGGAGACACCTTGATGGGTCCCGTGATCGGCATCACGGTTACGGTGCCGTAGTCCTGAGTACAACTGCCACTCAGCCAGTGGCTACCCCGAAAGCCTGTCAGCTTTGGGTCCTTGTCGTAATAGGGCGAGACACACTTGTTTTCGTTGGGCTGTGTCTCGGGAGTCCAGCCCGTCATGCCGAATGGCATCCCGACGACCGGATAGGTCTGGCCATCGTTAGCCGTACCGATCCGAGGATCGACCAGACGATAAGGGTTCGCTGCACCGGCAGTGTAGGCGCATGGGGTGGCGGAGACAATCATTACCAGCCCTGTATGCTGGCAACCGCGAACGAACCAACGCATCCCAAGAAAGGGTGCCCGCATAGGTGAACTCAGATTTTTTTTCGGAGTGAAGCGAGAAATAGTTAAGCCTGCAGATACCGCGTCTGTCATTGCCTTTCCAATATGCGCGAAAGCCTTCCACATGCTTATTCCTGGAATCTCTTCACGGCCGTACCTACTACGATTGAAGATCCCACTGATTCCTGCTGGCATTAGAGCTTTGTAAGCTGCGCTGAACCAGCCTGTCAATATGGCCGTGAGGCTTTCATGATGAGATTTGATCATTTTATTTTTCGACTACCTGCTTGATACAGTCACGCATCCGAGAGGAAGCAGAGCGAGCGTGCAGGGGGTGGCCGGGAATCGCATTGGGTCGCGCTATTTCAATGTTTTCTTTACGATCGGCAACGCGGCCTCAAATTCTCCGTCCCCTCCCAAAAATTATCATTTTGTTTTGTCAGATAAGACGGCAATTAGGCTGTGAGACTGGATTGCATTTTTGCGTGAGGCGTCCCTGGCCTTCATCGAGCAAGAGAATATTTGGGAAGATTCTTCATCTACGCGTCGTTCGGATAACGCCATATATGTCTTTGCCGCGCCGGGAGAATACGGCGCGATTCATTTCATTCAGCAAAACGATATTTTAGTGCTGTAATTCTAGATTGCTGCCGCATCGGTCATCGCCTAGGATCAATCCATTGGAGCGACGCATGCCAACATTTTTAAGCTAGAAAAATCATTCCTATTCCGAGTTACAACTTAAGTAGGCTCTCGACGTTCTTGAGAAAGATGTGTGTGGGCCTTTTCTGTTTCTTTGCTGCATGAGGCACTCCTCTATGGAACAAACCTGGCGCTGGTTCGGGCCGAAGGATAAAGTTACGCTGCAGGATGCCATGCAGGCCTGCGCAGAAGGAATCGTCACTGCACTGCACGAAGTACCTCAGGGCCAGGTCTGGACCGTCGAACAGATTCGCTCGCGACAAGCAGAAATCGCTGCTGCGGGCCTACGATGGACGGTGGTGGAGAGTCTCGATGTCTCTGAGGCCATCAAGACGCGCGGGTCGTGCTGGAAGCAGCACGTCGAATCTTTTTCGCAGTCTTTGCGGAATCTGGCTGCCTGCGGACTAAAGACAGTGGCCTATAACCTGATGCCAGTCTTTAGCTGGATGAGAACTAGCCTTCATGAGCCATTGCCGAACGGTGGTTACACAACCGCATTCGACGCTACTGCCTTTGCCGCTTTCGACTTACATATTCTTTCCAGGAAAAATGCAGAGTCAAATTGGAGCGAAAACCGCTGCCGCGCAGCCCGCACTTATTATGACTCGCTCTCTCTTGCACAGCGAGATGAGTTGCAAAAAACTATTCTGCAAGGACTTCCAGGCGGCCATGGCAGTTTTACTCTGCAACAAGTCCATGCACTGCTCGATGCCTATCAGGATATCGACACCACATCCTTCCGCACAAACGCGAGCGCGTTCCTGCGGGCGGTCTGCCCCGTAGCGGAAGATGTCGGAATTCGGCTCTGCGTGCATCCGGATGACCCACCTCGTCCGCTACTAGGTCTGCCACGCATCGTAAGCACCGCGGACGACCTCGAATGGCTGCTGCAACAATCTCCCGAGGAGGCGAATGGAATCACATTCTGCACCGGGGCCTTTGGCGTGCGCGCCGACAACGACCTGCTAGCCATGGTCCGTCGCTTCGGCCCGCGAATCGGCTTCGCGCATCTGCGTTCGACGCAGCGCAAGGATGATGAGCACGCAACGCAGGACGAGCCGATCGAGAGTTTCTTCGAGGCAGCGCATCTTGAGGGCGATGCGGATCTCATCGGGATCGTGATTGAACTGGTGAAGGAAGAGCGTCGGCGCCTCGTGGTCGGCGACGGCTATCCCCTACCCTTCCGTGCGGATCACGGGCAGGAGCTACTGAACGACCGCGAACGTGGAGCGCAGGCAGCCTATCCTGCAATCGGGCGGCTGCGGGGACTCGCTGAACTACGCGGGACAATGCGCACAGCAGAGCGATTACTGCCGAAAGTTGGACGATGATGGGACCCTATACGGGGAAAAACGCAATTGTCTTTGGTGGATCTTCCGGCATTGGGCTGGCAACCGCACGGCTGCTATGTCATCGCGGCGCGCGAGTGGTGATTGCAGCACCCGAGCCACCGAATGAGGTCGGCGAAAATCCAGCGGAGTGGATTCGATGCGATGTGAGAAGTGTGGACGATGTGTCGAACGCCGTAGCGAAAGCCTCAGGCCAGGATGGTCTGCACTGGCTGGTGTATAGCGCCGGCATACAACGCTACGGCTCTGTCGTCGAGACCACGATCGACGAATACGACCTGGTGCAGGCGGTCAATGCACGGGGCGCCTTTCTGGCGGCAAAGTTTGCTATTCCGCACATGCGTCATGGCGGCGCGATTGTGAACGTCTCGTCCGTGCAAGGCAGCGCCTGCCAGAATGGTGTTGCCGCCTACGCCGCGAGTAAAGGGACGCTCGAAGCTCTGACACGGGCCATGGCAATCGACCACGCAGCAAGCAGCATTCGGGTAAATGCAGTGCTGCCCGGCACAGTCGACACCCCGATGGTACGCGCTTCTGCAAACGGCATGCGCACCGACGGGACAGCCGATGATCTCATAGAAGCGTGGGGCGGCTTTCATCCGATCGGCCGCGTGGCCCACCCCGATGAGATCGCTAAGGTGATCGCCTTCCTTCTCAGCGACGAAGCGTCCTTCGTCACCGGAGCTTCCTATGCTGTCGATGGTGGCTTGCTCGCGCAACTCTCCGTCAAGCTGTAAGCCGAAAGGGCGTGGTTTCCAGCCCGCGGACAGGAACCCGCATGCTGAAGAGTCCGCCATCCTCCGGCCCGCCTCGCTGCGTGCCTTCGCCGGCAGAGGTAAAGTAGAGCGTTCGCAGATCAGGGCCGCCGAATGCGCAGGTGGTCGGATTCGGAACGGGCACATCGATCACAAGATCGACTGAGCCATCGGGTGCAAAGCGCGCGATGCATCCACCACCGTAACGGCAGTTCCACAGGAAGCCTTCCACGTCGATCGCGGAACCATCCGGCAGACCGCGCTCGAATCCTTTGGTAAATATGCGCTGATTGCTCACCCGTTGCGCCGACTTGTCGTACTCGTATATGTAGATCTCATTGCGCAGAGTGTCGGCGAAGTACATCAAGTCTTCCGCCGGCGACCAGGCGATCGTATTCCCTATACCGACACCGTTTTGCCACGTATGCGTTACACCTGTGGCGTTCAGGGACAGCAACTCACCTATGTGATCGGTAATCTGGCGCGTGCTTCCATCGCCGCCGATGTTGTTCTGCATCGTGCCGAGCCATAGAATGCCGCCTGGGTCGACGCGAGCATCGTTGCAGCGCGACACAGGCCATTGCGGCAGCGTGAAAAGAACATTGTCGCGTCGGTCGTTACGAGGACTCCACACAAGAACACGCCCGCCCAACACAACCAATAGTCTTTCCGGATCGGTGGTAAGTCCGAGCGCGGTCACTGGCTGGTCGAACGCCCATGTCTCGACCTCCTTCGAACTCAGAGCCAGGCGATGGAGAAGGCCACGATTGATATCGGTCCAATAGACAGCGTTGTGCTTCGGGTGCCACACAACACCTTCTCCGCACACATCGTCTGTCTTTGCTAGGCAGCGGATGCTGTCCCGGATCGCCCTGCACTCGTCCGATGCGTCAAATCTCATGAATGAATCATACGTATCACCTAGAAGGTGAACTTTGCTCCAACGAGAATGACGCGAGAGAAGCCGGAGGTATTGCCCGGGTTGAGGATGCCGAAGTTTGCCGGCGTGTTGAAGACGCCAGTGGAGTTGATGTAGAGCGAGCGGTTGGCGGCACCGAAGTAGACGGGGTGGTTGAAAGCGTTGATGAAGGTGGCGGTAAAGTCCAGTCGACGCGGGCCGTTGAGGGCGAGTCCTTTGGCGACGGTCATGTCGAAGATGAACTGACGCGGGCTTCTAGCACCGGAGAGGGTTCTGGGAGCGTTGCCGAAGGCTGGGTTGTCGAGCGAGCCGGGAGTGCGAAAGGCCGCTACGTTGAGGTAGGGAGTCGGGTTGGCCGCGAAGGGTGCCTTCTTCCAGTTGGGATTGATGAGCGGAACGCCGGGGACGATGTCAGGGCGCAGGCCGGCGTAGGCGTTGGGGAGTGCATTGGAGATGCAGCCGGCCGCCAGCGTGCAGTTGCCTTGGCCCTTGGGCGTGGTGGAGTAGAAGTAGCCGGGGTTACCCAGGCTGATGGTGTTGGGGAGACCGGAGTTGATAGACATGATGCCGGAGGTGGTGACATCACCGATCAGCAGATTGAGGAAGTAGTTGGCTGTTCCAAGGAAGTGCTGGCCTCGGCCAAACGGGAGAGAGTAGAAGTAGCCGGCCTTGAACCTGCTGGGCTGGTCGTACAGGGCGACGGACCACTCTTTGGAGAGATCGGAAGGGTTTTGCGGAAGGGTAGTGCCGAAGCCGCTACCTCCGGTGGTGTTGGTCTCGGCGATGTTGTCCATGGTCTTGGACCAGCTGTAGTTAGCTAGGAAGGTAAGGCCGGCGCTGACACGCTGGTTGACGCTGAGATACATGCCGTTGTACTCGGAGGTTCCGTTGCGAGGATAGATCTCGGGCAGGTTCTGGTTGAAGAAGTTCTGGTAAGGAAAGAGGCCCTGCATCACGGTTTCATTCAACAGAGCGGTGCCCTGCGTGATGCCCCATTTATTAGGGGAATTAGCTTGGAAGTTAGCATGCGCCTGAATGTTCCTAACAATGTCGCTGAACTTTGGAGTATTCAGCGGAGCGATATTCTGCGCTGCACTAAAATTGCCAATAAGATGCGTCCCTTTGAGTCCCTGATAGGTGGCCTGAAGGACGGTCTTCTGCGTCAACTGATATTGCGTGGTGAAAGACCACTGCTGAACGTAAGGGACGGCCGATGTCTGGTTGACGTAGACCGGCGCAAAACCATTGATGGTGTAGATTGGCCCACGCCCCGGAAGCGCTGTATAGGCAGAGCTGAGAGGGCCGACCGGGTTAGTAATGTAGTTGACGGTCGAGTTAGGGGTGAGGCCACCGTTCTGCCCACCGACACCGGCAGCGGCGACGTTGAAGTTGGGATCGGGCGTGTTCTCATAACCGGTGAGTGGAAGACGCTGCATGCTGTAAGCGGTTCGAACGCTCATGCGGGAGGTGGGGGCGTAGGCGATGCCGATGCGTGGTTCAAAGCCCTTCCAGTTGACCGGCCACAGGGTGGAACGGTTGTCGCAGCCGTTAGAGAAGCAGAGGGCGGCTGTAAAGGGGTTTCCATTCAACGTGCCGGGCACGTCGGTACGGACGAAGCCCTGATTGCTGTGGGCTTCGGTGCGTGGCATCTCCACCTCATAGCGAAGGCCGAGGTTGAGGGTTAGGTTGCGGGTGACGTGCCAGTCATCCTGAAAGTAAGCGGCGTAATAGCTCCAGCGATAATAGCCGGGCACCGCCTGTGGTGTATTGCTATAGGCGCCGATGTTGCCGAGGACAAAGGCACCAAGCGCGCTTCCAGCGCCTAGCGGTCCATTGACAGAGTTGGCATTGAAAGAATATTTGCCACCAGTGAGGCCGCTGAGATCGTACTGGCTGGACTGGATGCGGCGGATGTCGACACCGAACTGGAAGAGGTGAGGACCGTGCGTCCAGGCGAGGTCGTTGCCGAAGAGAAAGTTCTGGTCGACTTGAATGGCAGCGTTGCCGATGCCGTACCCGACCCCTGAGAAAGGCAGGTTGCTAAGACTGCCGATGGAGGGGAAGCCCTGGCCGGAGACGGCTGGGGTAAGACCGTACTTGGCTGCGTAGTCCGTGGAGACCCCGGGGGCGGAACGGTTCTGGAGGTTACGCAAGAAACCAAAGTGGAAGTTGTTGACGAGTTGATCGCTGAAGACGTGAGTGTAACCAATAGCGACGTTACGGGCGAAGGATTCGTCGCTGGGCACCTGTTGCAGAATATTTGAGATAGGCAGCGCGAAGTAGCGGTGAGCTATGACAGGAATATAAGTGTAGCGGACGAATATTTGGTTAGAGTTGTTGAACTGATGATCGATACGGATGGAGTACCGGTTGTCCGTATTGCTGACTCCGCGCGAGTAGAAGGCATTTGTCCCGTCAGGGTCCCAGGTGCCGTCCTGACGATAGAAGTGGATGTAGGGACCAGGGCTAGAGGGAGTGGGCATCTGCGAGAGCACGAACTTTGCGAAAGGGTTCTGTGCGAGTTGAGGGGCGACGTCGTTGGGGCAGACGGTCGCTGTAGGGTTTGCCGCAGTCCACGCCGCGCCGCAATCGGCCAGAGGGCCTGTGACCTGACGGTATTGTCCGGAGCTCTGGTAGATAGGGCCGGAGGGAAATCCCTGCGCGTTGACGCCCGATTGATAGTAGACGCCGTTTCCCGCAGGACGTTTGGCTATGATCGCCGCCCCCGCTCCTTGCGATTTGAGGACGGTTTGGTCAATGACGGCGAGAGAGTTGTTGAGGTTGCCGGCGAGTTCGTCGGGTGTCAGAAAGGTGCCACGGTTATTGAATTGGTTGGAGAGACGGGCAGGCTCAACGGCAACAAAGAAGAAAGTACGATTGTGGCCGTTGTAGACCTTCGGAATCCAGACGGGACCGCCTGCATAGAAGCCGTAGAAGTTCTGGTGCAACGCAGAGCGGGCCGTGGAGCCAAGAGGGTAGGCGTTGAAGCCGGGGTCGGTGTGGTTCCAGGTGATAGCCCCGTGATACTCGTTGGTCCCGGGACGACTGGCCTGAATGATAACGCCGCCACCGTTGCGTCCGTACTTCGCCGACATGCCTGCCGTGATGACAGAGGTTTCGCCAACTACGAGGCCGGAGAGATTCACGCCGGCACGCGCGTAGCTTGCCTGGGTGACATCGGAGCCATCGACGAGGAAGGCGTTGACGCCGGGACCGCCGCCTCCGATGCTAATGCTGGCACCGGGAGTAACGTAGCCGGTGAAGGCACCTGGATTTTCGGTGGAGATGCCTCCGGGCTGGAGGGAGTCTCCGTTGACACCGGGGACAAGGAGTGTCGCTTCGAGCGAGCTCCGCTCAGGATAAGGTAGATTTTCGACGATGACATGGTTGACGGTGGTGATGACGTCAGAGGTGTCCTTGTTGAGCAGAGTGCTATCGGTAGTAACCGTAACGGAGACGGACTCCTTTCCAACTTGCAGCACAGGAGAGAGGCTGGAGGTCTGGCCAGCGCTGAGAACGACACCGGTGGTGACAGAGGTTTGAAAGCCTTTGCCGGAGATCGTGACGACATATTGGCCCGGATTGAGAGACTGGATGGAGAAGAGACCTGAGCCGTCGGTAGCAGTTGTTCGCACGACACCGGTCGCCGAGTTCAATACGCTCACGCCAGCACCGGAGATGACTGAACTCTTGGAGTCACTGACAGTCCCTGTAAGAGCGCTTTGCCCGGTCTGCGCTTGGAGAGTTCCCAAAGCCAGTAGTCCCATCAACATAAGGACTCCCGTCAAGCCAGAAAGATAAGTCAGGAACCCACGTCTTGTGCCTGAGTCACCATGCCTCCTGGAATCTGTATTGCGCAACAGTCTCTTCAAAATCGTCACCTTGTAGCCTCCCGGGAAAATACTGCCTGAATGAAAGCTGCCCACCGCCAGCAGTGGCCTAACATCCGTCAACTGTGCTCGCGTGCATCTTTTCCAATCGCCTGTCAAAGAGCTCTGCTATCGAACAAGCAGTAAAGACTGCAGCTTTTTGGCGAGAGGTATTCATGAGTTCGACAAGGTTTGTAGTTTGTGTGATGAGACAGTGTCAATACAGTGTTTGGATTTCCATGGAGCGCCTGTTTACGTTTTATTCTCCGAAACGCTTCACAGGTTCTCCCGGTTGCGAAATCTCCAAAATATTCTCTGAGATGCCATGGTAGTTTTGAAGAAAATGGCAATACCTAGCGATATGTGCCTATGGTTCTGCGTCGCTCTGCAGAGGCAACCCCAATTTTTCGGGCCGCGGACCTCGTTACATTTGTTTTATTACGTAAAATGATCTTCCAGGTTTAATCGAGTATTTTTTTTGATCGAGAAAGCAACAATCACACTAAGAGACGCTTCGGCATATCCTTCATCCAGGCGTCATTGGGGTAGATCTTGTTCACATTCTCCGGCGTAAGTAACTCGTGTTGAATGAATATCGCCGGTGCCACAGACTTTCGATTGAGGATATCGAGCGCAAGCTGAATGATCCGAAGCCCGTATGTTTCAGGAAAATAGGCAACGGAGCACACCAATCTACTGGATGGCCTTCTCATCTCTTCCCGGGCTAATACGCTGCCATCCTGTCCCGCGATGGCACACTCCTTTTCGAGACCGGCCTCTCGAAACGCCTGAAGTGCGGCCATTGCAGTCGTATCGTTGACCGCTCCAATCAGAGCACGCTCGACCTTACGCCGACGCAGGTGCTTCCGCACCAGGTCGAGAGTCGCTTCAAACTGGCCACCCTTTGTGTCGTAGTGATGACTGGGTATGCCCGCGGCATTCGGCAAGAGTTCTTTGATGCCGTCTACGATTCCCGTCAGGCGGGCATTGAGAAGGGGTCCTGCTGCATCGACCCCCAGCAAAATTATCTGTTCCGCATTTCCCTTCCAGTGCTTCACTGTCCAGCGCGCAAGATATCGACCGGCCATGCGCCCCGCTTTATAGTTATCGGCGCCAAAGTAGACAGCACCTGGATGCGGAATGTCTAAAGCAATAAAAGGAATTCTTGCGTCTGAAAATTTTGCTGCTATCTGTGCGGCAACGTTGATATTAATCTGCGAATCGACAACCAGATCCACGTTTTCTGCCACAAAGTTGTCCGCATTTTGCAAAGCTGTCCGAGCGCTGAATTTATTATTCAGAATCAACAGTTCGACATTAGCTGCGCTAGCCGCGGTAATTAGTCCATCGGTAACTGCTCCAGTGAATGGAAGAAGGTTGCTCTGCGAGGCATAGCCAAGACGAAACCGCTTTGCTCTCGTAGTTTGAATAGATGATCGATATCCCTGCTTTCCAGCGCGTTCAAGTAGCTTGGTCTCAACCAGAGTCTCCAGGAGCCGGAAGGTCGTGCCTTTGTTCAGGTGCGCTCTTCCGGCCACAACATGCAAATCAAGAACCTCGGATATCGACGAAAATGCGTTCAGTACAGCCACCGCTCGAACCACGGCCTGAATGGTGTACGAACGTTTTCGTTCGGGATATTTTCCTGCGCTCGGAAAGTCTTCTGGTTCCATCTCGCGAAACAGTCTAGCACCCATGCCAGCTTGCAGAAAAGCACAAGAAGCTGCCGGTTTTTAATTGCAATTAATCGACCCTGATTTCCTCAGAGATGCAGTTCCGCATTTCACTGAATGAAACGATTCGCAGCGAGAACTTTATCAGTGATATTTTTTGGCCCTGTACTCCATATCCTCTACTCCTGCCTCATGAAAGACTTGAAACCGCGCCGGCAATGATGAGGCTCTGGCCTACAACAGCGAGGCTCGTAACAGTGTTCGATCCTGTGTCGCCTGCAGGCTATGGGCACCGTCCCATAGCCTGCACTAGGAATAGCTGGAAAGTTGATTGTCAGTGTAGTGTTGCCGGCTCAGGGAGTGGGAGTCCAGCGATAAATAATGATGCTAGTGCCGTTGTAGTCATCCTTGGTCACGACATACTCGCCGCTCGACTTGCGATACGCTCTGATGCCATACATCGAATCCACATCGTTCCCTACATACACGTTATTAGGGTTGCTGTTGATAAATGTGGTATCCAAGGTTCCAGTAGTTAGATTGAAAACATCGATATTAGGCACGGTGTGTACATATCCGACAAACAGATAGTTGCCGGCAGCTGCGATTGACTTAGGGTTGACACTGCTCAGGGTAATAACTTGGTTAGGCGTGGTGGTGTTTCCTGCCCGCCATCCGCGGTACACCTCAACCGTAGTTCCAATCGAAGTCCAATCTATGCTTCCAATAATTCCTCGGCCCAGGATCATGGTATCGCTCTCTGGCAAATAGATGATGCGGGTTATTGCGGAACTTCCGCTCGGCGTGGGAGTTGAAGTGGCTGGCCCCCATGTCGGCTTGCCATTACTATCGAAGCCGATCAGAGGGTAGTGCCAAATTGCGTTTGTCTTATCCAGACCGGCCCAGATATCTCCCTTGCTATCGAGGCAGAATCCATACCTGATCTGTGCAGTCGTATTGAATGCTGGACCCGGTAGGGCGCCATAGGGTATTGCGATATATCCAGTGGCCGGATTGAAGTAAAAGAAGTCGAAACCACTCGAATTCTGACCAGCTGCCACAAGGATTCGATTAGAACCGACAGTAGCTAGCATACCGAAGTGTTCGCCACGGCCCGGAACATTGATAGCGATCCTTGGATCTGATGGATAAGTAATTGGATCAACTGTGTTGGCTACAAAGCCGCCCCCCCCAGATCCGGTATAAATGTTCATCGCGCTATACATATAAGCGCCATCTGTCCCCGAATCCGGATCAGCAACTGCTTCGAAGTTGAGAGATTGAAGCGTCCATTGCAGCTTTCCCAAAATGTCGTAGGAGTGAATATCCGTCCCACCATCACGCCCAAGGTCCCAGCTGCCGCCCCACGGGTTGTTGAGTACGTACAAATTACCTAAGGTATCTTTGCCGATCCCGGTTATTCGAGTAAATCGCTTTGCGCCAACCTGACCTTTGATTCCGGTCGTCGTATCAAGGTAACCACCCTGAACACCAAAAGTGCCAGCCAGGAAGGGAGTACCCGATATGTTATATAGCTTGATGTTCATGTCAGGCCCTTCATCGCCAGCCATAAGCTGCCCGCAGGACGAATCGAAATATAGTGCGGACGGACGAGAGCTGGTACCCATCTGAATTGTGTTTACTGCCACACCAGATGGATCGAATTCGAGGATTGCTCCCGCGCTCTTTTGCGCGACCCAAATATTTCCCGAGCCATCCACAGCGAGCGCACCGGGGCCTGAAACGCTAATATCTTTCTGCCAAACTCCATCAGTAGTGAAGATCCGGACCCGATTGCCAGGAAGGTCACTTACATAAAGCAGCGAACCGGATGTCGCTAGTCCGGTAATTACATCTGCCCGCCGCTCAGTCGTTGTTGCACTGACTGCGATGATGAGGTCGCGTGTCTTGGAGGTTCGGTTGTATCGCCCTACTTTGCCACTGCCGAAAGTAGTAGTAAATTGCAGGGGAGTGAAGATTGAAGTTGAATTACCAGTAATGGCGCCTCCCTGCGAATCAGCATGCCCACCGATGAAGCCTATAGTTTGACCATTTTGGTAAATTGCAATACTGCCTGCGTTTTCGTCCCACATGGAAGCGGTATAAACAACACCTTCGGGCGCTACCCACATGGAACGGGCAACGTTGCCCACGCGGGTGGTGTTGGTCCCAAATGTGTTAGCCACCCAGTCGGTTGTGTACTGTCCGTAGCACCTTGGTGATATCAAGGTGATCAACACTACTGTAAGGAACGCAATACTGATTCGTTTCATCATGATTGATGTTCTCCTAATTCACCGGCCCGCACTGTACGGGGCATATGTGTGAGGTTTTTCCAACATAAAAATCTTTACTCTAGACGTCGCGGATGTGAGAGATTTTTCACAAAGTGGCAAAGGCATTTAGCTCCTCCCAAACCCTCTTATTGAACTCGACAAGGTTTCTAGTCCGCACCCAAACGGGTGTCAATATGGTCTAAGGGATTTACGGAGACGGTTAGTATCGTTTTACTTTTTAGAACACATACGGCATCCCGCTGCGGCAATGCCTCAAAAACGGCTGAACCGTATTTCCTATGGGAGAATGCTCTAGATATAACTCTATGACTTTGGCTAATATGTGAAGACTAAGTGCTGACTAGCGACTGTTTAATGCAGAGAAACATACAAGAACGAACAGGCGTCTTGTTTTGTACAGTGAAACTATTTTGATAGGTTCAGCAACTAATAGTTAGAGCCTGAGCCGTCCTACTCGCGTTCATGCGAATTTTTCATGAATTGCTTCTCATCGCGGTCGACATCATCTGTATGTTTCCGGTCGAATTTGAAGCCTTAGGTGAACCGTAACAGTACTATTCCAACAGGTCTGCATCGTGAGGCTTGAGACGAAGGACAGTGTCGTAGGTCTGACCGCTTAGGACGCCGTGCTTCTTACCCTTGATCGCAATGGTCTTCTCGGCTTCCGTAGTGTTGACGTAAAGTGTGCGGCCTTCGACAACGCGAGCGTAGACGCCGCTGGGAGTTTCGGGACCGCGCGGTATGTCGAGCTTGGAATACAAGCTACGCATGAGCGGCACAAGCATGGACATCTGCGCGGGAACGGCGACGTAGATTGCTCGGCCTTTGCCGTAGGTGTTGATGGTGATCGCGGGCGACTTCTCGGGAGTGTTGGTGAAACTGGCGAGCGGCTGCGCACCGCGCGGTTCGAGAACTTCGTAGAAGTTGATGGTGGTCTTTACTGTCGCGTTATCGAAGGAGAATTCGGGTGCGGCTGTGGGACGGTAGAACTCCTCGGTACGGATGCCAAATACATCACTAAGGCGACCGGGGAGTGCCGTATTGAACCACTGACCATGGTCGTCAACCTTAGCGGAGAAGGCTGTCATCACCACGGTACCGCCGTCGCGGACATAGTTGCGGATGGCATCGGAGCTAGCGGCGTCCATGACAAAATCGGCAGGAACGACGAGGAGTTTGTAGTCGAGCTTTGCATGCGCGATATTGATAAGCGCGGCATCTATGTTGTCTTCGAAGAAGGGTTGCAGCGCGCTGTCTACTTGTTCACGGTAACCGGTAGTAAAGTATCTGCGCACGCTGTTACTGGGGCCATTGGGGTGCGATGCGATGAGGCTGTCAAAGGAGTAGGCGATGGCAACATCTGGCTTGTGATAACGCGGAAACCCAAGGTGCTCGAGCTTCGCGAACTCGCTGGCGATCTGTGCGAATTCATGGTACTTCCAGGAGGGAGTGCCGTCGTGATCAAGTAGGCCGAAGAGTGCCTGCTCTTCCCCGCCCTGATGCGTGTTAAAGGTCCAGGCGAGATAGGTCTGGCCGTAATTGATGAGGCCGATGTAAGCCCACATGCGAATAGTGCCCTTGGTGCCGTAGTTGCCGGGGCCGCCGGTAACGAACTCGTTGTACCAGGTTGGCGTGGGCAAGTCGCCCTTGGTGAGTAAAACATCGGCCGAGGCGTGCAGCGGGTTACCGGGATAGAAGCCTTCCGCGCCATAGGTCACATACTTTTTGTAAGAGCTGAAGTAGTCAAAGCCCCTTCGCAGACTAGTGTCCCAGAGATTCGAGACGGCAGGTAAGCTGGGCGTATTCCGCTCGCGAATTTTTTCGAGGTCTTCGAGAACGGAGATGGTGATGTCCGACCAGAAACGGTGGAGGTCGAGGTAGCGTTCGGCGGGGCCGGGGCCGTCGGCGTAAGGAAGCTCGACTTCGTCGAAACTATTGAGATGGCGTGACCAGCGTTGCGTTGCCCACGCTTTATTGAGTTTGTCGATGGTGGAATATTTAATTTTGAGCCAGGCGATGAAGCGCTCACGGTCGGCAGCGGAGTAAGACATGAAACCATTGCCAATCTCGTTGTCGTAGCCAATAGCAGCGAGCGTGGGATTGTGCGCATAGTGCTTCGTAAGCTCGTCGGCAAAATGAATAACGTGCGCGCGATAGATAGGGTCGGCGATGTTGACCATGTAGCGTTCGGCGGGGTGGAGCATGACGCCGTCCTGGTTAACGAGGTTCACTGAAGGGTATTTGTGGTGCAACCAGATAGGCGCGGGAAGACCGCTGATATCGAGGATCACCTTGATGTTAGCAGCGTGCATCTCGTCGAGTATGCGGTCAAACCATGCGAAGTCGAACTGATTTTCAGCAGGCTCAAACGAGTCCCAGGAGAGGTCGCCCATGCGGACGAGGGAGAAGCCGGCCTGCTTCATGAGCACGATATCACGGTGAATCTCCTCCGGAGAACGGTCGACAGGCTGGTAGCAGGTGCCGACGAAGAGCTGACCGGAGCCAGGCCACTCAGGATGTTCGACGGCACTGGGGGACGGACTTTGGGCAGTGGCGATGGGAACGAGGAGCGCGCTGCTCAGAAGCACGGTGGCAAGGACGGAGAACTGTTTCAAGGTGAGCACCTACTTTTTTTGAAGAAATTTCTCCTCATTTTAGGGATGGGCCAAGACGAAGGCGAGGATTCTTTCGTGCAGGTTCGATGCGGCTTCACTAAAGCCCGCTACTGTGGGAGATCTGATAAGCATCGACCGGCTAGAGCATTTTGCGGTGTCAAACGCGTATGACAAGATGCGTGTATCGGCTACCCTTACTTGTGGAGGTGAAGTATGGCGGCGATGGTTCGGGCGAGTGCCGAAGCCAAGGTCTGCAGCAGCTGACTCCCATATTTCGCCCGCGCAGAATTTCTTCCGTCTTCCGGGGAGTTTCGCCAAACAATTCAGTCCGATGTGAAACTGGACGTGGAGCCTTTATTTGAATCCGCGCAGAATCGCTAAATGCTGATTGTCGTGTCCCAGCTAGTACCCAGATCTACCCAATGGCTAGATTGGCACCAGCTAGTTTCCATTTCTGGAACACTCAGCAGACCGTGGCCTTGTTTACAGCTTAGTTCAGTACCGTTCCACTCAAGTAGATTGTGGGATGGGCGGCCCACGCGGGCGGGTTTGGTGAGAGAGTGAAGACATTGCTTGCAGCGCTGCTCCTGGTCGTGAAGTGCCCACCGCATGCCGACCAGTGAGAACAGGACGAAGCAGAAGATTTGAAACAAGTCTGCTGTGTTAGGGAACAATCTGTGGAGGGGGAAGCAGAAACCAACGCTCATCAGAAAAGCCAGAGAGATAACCTGCGAGATTTTCACGGCTAAGAAAAGCTGCCGTTTCATCCGGAAAAGCCTCTTGTTCGCGGCAGTTTGCTCGATGTGACGGCGTGATGCGGTGGCGAAAGCGACGAAGAGGACGAACGGCGCCGCAATCAGGCAGCGATCGAATGGCTCTCTAAGGTAAAGGCAGAGCGGCTGCCAACCTCCCGTGAAAGCGAGAGCGACCAAAGTGCAGAGCAGGCTGAGACCGGCGAGCGAGCCAAGGCACAGAATGGCAGTCCCGGTGAAAGTCCGTCTCCAGCTCTCTGTACGCAGCCAGAAAGCGTCGCGCGTGAGGCCGATCGAAAGATCGGTTGTGATGGCGAGAGCCTGCATACGATCGTGGCGTCCGCAATGATGCACATGCCAAAGCTCGGCCTGCCAAGCTCGCGACCACTCTTCCCGTTCGGCTTCGGGAACAAGCTTTTCTACGGCACACAGCAAATTGCGATCAAAGAACGGCAAAGGCGGAATCACAATCTGGCTCATCAACGCTTCTCCATAACCAAGTGTGCGAGCAGTGGATATCGCTGCGTGGCTGCAAGCGCGGCAATCTTTCCTTCTTGTGTTACCTCATAATAGCGGCGCGCTGGGCGCTGTTTTGCCGTCGCTTCTTCTTCAGGCTCCCACTTGGATTCCACCAACTCGTCGCGCTCCAGACGGCGAAGTGCAGGATACACGGTGCCGCTGGGCAGGCCGGTGATCTCCATAATGTCCAGTCCGAAGCAGTAGCCCAGGCTGAGCGCCTTGAGAATGAGAGCCGCACTATGAGAGAGGCGAGGAGTGTTCATGGTCTATGTAGTATGCTATCACAAGTAGTATTCTACATAGGGGTGATGATGATGCTCGAACTTAAGCACGTCTCAAAGAGCTATCGGAGTATTCCTGCCGTCGAGGATGTCAGCTTCGTCCTGAGAGAAGGCGAAGTTCTCGGATATCTCGGGCCAAACGGGTCCGGTAAATCAACGACGGTAAAGATGATCATCGGAATGATTCAGCCAACCAAGGGTAAGGTCTTTTTCGCGGGACGCAACATCCATGACGATCTGACCTCCTTCCGAGCGCATCTCGGATACGTTCCAGAAGAGGCGCATGTCTATACCCACCTCTCGGGTCTCGAATATCTGCAACTGATCGGACGACTACGCGGCATGCAGGAGAGTCTCATCGACCGCAAGGCTCGCACCCTACTGCAATTGCTATCGCTCGAAGCCGCGCAATACTCTGCGCTATCAGACTATTCAAAAGGCATGAAGCAGCGTGTCTTGATCGCGGCCGCCCTACTCCATGACCCGAAGCTGATCGTCTTTGACGAACCGCTCTCGGGTCTCGATGCCGTCTCGGCGCGACTGTTCAAGGATCTACTGGTCCTTCTGGCGCGCGAGGGCAAGGCAATTCTCTACATCTCGCATGTGTTGGAGGTCGTGGAACGGGTATGCGATCGTGTGATCGTGTTGGCCAAAGGCAAGGTGGTTGCCGATGCTGCGCCGCGCGACCTTACCCGACTGATGGAATTGCCGACGCTCGAAAGCGTCTTCGCGCAACTCGTACAGCAGACCAACACGGAACAAGTGGCACAGGATCTCGTGGATGTAATGAAGGTGCGACATGATTGAAAGACACAGCGTGGGCCGCGTACTTGTCGACCACTTCTTCCGGCGTTTCTTCGATAGCGACACCATCCAAATCGATGGGGAGATGCTCACAACGGTGGTGCGCGCAGTCTCCGTGGTCACAGTACCAGGATTGATGGTCGCGTTCTTTCTACAGAACCAATATCCTCGGAGGCCTCTGTGGGGTGCCATCCAGGACCAATACTTTTTTGTGCTCTTCTCATTTGTAGTGATGGGTGCAGTGGCCATCTTTGAATGGGAGATGCTCTTTCCCGACCGATTGGATTTTCTGATTCTTTCGCCTCTGTCCGTGAAGCCGTTACACATGCTGGCCGCGAAGATTGCTGCCTTGATCGGATTTCTGTCGCTGTTTCTGGTGAGCAGCAATTTCTTCGGTACGGTGATCCTGCCGGCGATCAGCAAAGGCCACTTCTACCGTCAGGTCTATGCACATGGCATCGCTGTGTTGCTGGCAGGCCTTTTTGCATCGTTGTTCTTCCTCGCCCTCGGGGGTGTGCTACTTTGCGTGCTGGGGGCAGCGCAATTTCGCGCAATCTCACCGCTCATCCAGATGTTCTCCGTGACGGCTTTGGCGCTATTGCTGTTGCACTATGCCAAGTTCGGCGACTCGATGCAGGCGCTGCTCTCAGAGCCGCTGGGCATGACACGATGGGTGCCTCCGTTCTGGTTTCTTGGTCTGTACGAGCAGTTGCTCCGTGGAGATGCTGCCCCGGCGTTCGCGAAAGAGATGGCACACTACGCAATCCGTGGAACGCTGATCGTAGCGGCGGTGGTCTTGCTAACCTATCCAACCGCATGGGCGCGCATGCGGAGGATGGCCATAGAGGGCAGCTCCCAAAGACGGCAGCAACAGCCGCAGTGGTTAGGCGGATTAGTTCATCGACTGCTTCGACGTCCCGGAGAACGCGCGGTGTTCCACTTTATCGGCCAGACCATTACGCGGAACAATCGCTACCAGGTCTATCTCGCGATATACTCTGGAACCGGCCTCGCCCTAGCCACGGCGTGCGCAGTGACGCTTCAAACGAGTGGTCAGAATGTCAGGCCCGCTCTCTCCGACGAAGGTCTCCATGCGATGATGCCCCTGCTGCTGTTCTGGGTGATAGCAGGCTTGCGAACCGCCTTCGCCTTTCCGCTCAATCTGTCGTCAGGGTGGATCTTTCGCATCACGGGTGTAAGCGTCAGCGAGTGCGCGGCGGCGGCGCGACGCTGGGTTCTTCTATGCGCTATCAGTGTCATGTGCGGCATCCTCGTCGCTCTCGGTCTGGCGGGATGGGATCTACGGCACCTTCTGGTGCAGGCGGTGTGGGGGCTCTGCCTTGCTACGTTGCTGACTGATGGATTTTTCCTCTTTCAGCGAAGCGTACCATTCAACCAACCCAGAATGCCTGGCAGAACGAGTCTGCCACTCATGTTGACGCTCTACTTAGGAGTATTCCCAGCATTTATCTTGGGGGTCATCTATATGGAGAGGGAGATGGAGAAGGATCTTTTGAAACTCCTCCTGCTGGGAACTGGAGTCACCATGATTCACGCGGGGGTGAGCTTGCTGCAAAGAGGACCTGTCGAGGTTGAAGAAGAGATGGAAGGTTACGAAGGCGAATTTCAACTGCTTGGCCTGAGCTGAGATACCGCAGGCATTTACCTGTCAAGCATCAAGATTCGGGATGACACAATCAATGTCTTCTTCAATCTACGGTTTGGTAACCTTCTGCTTCTACGAGAGCCGCGGCAGCAATCTAAGCGAATTTTCGCGATATACCTTGCGTAAAACCTCATCTGGCAAAAATAGGCCGTAGATGTTCCAGCGGCCTTGACGCGAGGCATGCGACGGATATTCGAAGTATTCGTCGGCTGTCTCCAGAAATCGGAAGTAAAGGCGATACATTTCGACCTCTGGCAGGAGGTCAGTGCCAAAAAGGATGCGGTCGGCGTATTTGAGGAAGAATGCGCGCGCGCTGTAGGGTTGACGGCCCAGCTCGGGCGTGCGAGCGCTGATGTCGATCTGCAGGTTGGGGAGCGCATCGAGCTGCTGGGAGAGATATGCAAGATCTTCGGCAGACTCTGCACAGTGAGCGCCGACGAAGGTTGTGCCGGGATGACGGGTGATGACGCGGTTCCGCTGCTCAAGCAGGGCGCGTTTGCCGACGGGCGAGTGATGAAATCCCCAGTCGGGGTGTGCTGCCAACTCCTCGTAGCGCTCATTGTGTGCGTCGATGGGCTCAAAGAATGCACTGGGGTCGGCGGTATGGAACATCACAGGAAGACCTAGCCTGCCGCATTCCTGGAAGATGGGCGCGAACCGCTCGTCGTCGATGCGAAGCAGGGCGCCACTGGCATCGCGCAGGGTAAGACCAAGGTCTTTCCAGAATTTGATCCCGCAGGCGCCGTGCTCAATCATCTGGTGGATGCGATCGAGGGTAAGCTGCACAAAGTCCGGCTGTTCCACGCCGCTCCAGTCCATCCACCCGATAGAGGAAAACCGGTCGGGCGCGGCCTGACGGAATCGGTCCATGATATCGAGCGCGGTTTGGCCGACGTGCATGGTGATATTTACGACGTGCTCGACGCCGCATTGGTCCATGATTGCAAGGACGTCGCGAGGATCAGTCGAGTCGAGGTGGTTGTGGTAGTCGATGACTGGGAAACGGGCCCGCTCGACGGGATGCTCCGGCGTTCGCAGGGAAGAGCACGGATGAAAGTCGCTGAGTCGGAGATCAACCTCTGCAGTGGCGCTGACCATATCGACAAACCTATCTGCGGCGACCTTGCCTTCAATCATGTAAGTTCTCCCGTTGGCACATGTCACTAAAACATATCTTTTTATTTCGTTTTATTTCGTATACAGTACAGAGGTCGCCTACCGCCCGTCAAGGAGCTGACCGATGCGTCGATCTTCCCTCAGTTGCCTGTTTGTTGCAATGATCTATCTTGCTTTGCTGGAGGTTGGCGCGGCTGCGCAAGAGAGCAGCCAGCTGGACTTCGGAACTAAGGCGATTGTGGCGCATGTGGACGTGACGGGCGACCGCCTCTCTGTAGCTACTATTGAGAACCTGGCGACTAAAGCGACGCTGAAGCCGGTGCGTATGTGTTTGCGCTGAAGCCGTTCGAAGTCCTAACGTTACAGGCTGAACCACGCAGCTAATGTCGTTAGCCAGCAATGCTCAGGGATCAGTATAAGGAGAGTTTTGAATGTCGACCATGCTACAGACTTTGCTCGCGGAGCGTTGTGAGAGCACTCATGCGCGAGGCATCTATTCTGTCTGCTCGGCGCACCCGTGGGTGATACGCGCTTCGGTGCAGCAGGCGATCGCAGATGGCAGTCCGTTGTTGATTGAGGCTACATCGAACCAGGTAAATCAGCATGGCGGGTACACGGGGATGCGGCCTGCAGATTTTCGCGAACTGGTGCTCGCGATCGCAGCAGAGGAAGGGCTGGCAGCGGAGCGGATTATTTTTGGAGGGGATCATCTGGGGCCAAATCCGTGGCAAGGACTCCCCGCAGCGGAGGCCATGGCATTGGCCATCGAGATGATGAGGGAGTATGCAACGGCTGGCTTTATGAAACTGCATCTGGATGCGAGCATGGCTTGCGCTGACGATATCGCGCCGCTGCCCGATGCGGTGATTGCCGAGCGTGCGGCGCAACTCTGCGCTGCAGCGGAAGAGGCTGCGACAGACGAGAAGCCGGTATACATCATCGGGACGGAGGTGCCCGTACCCGGCGGGGCGACAGAGAGCCTGCAAGAGCTTGCGGTAACAACACGCGTAGCCGCGGAGAAGACGCTTCGCATACATCGCGAAGTCTTCCACGCGCATGGCCTTGATGTCGTATGGGCACGTGTGGTTGGCCTGGTCGTGCAGCCTGGTGTCGAGTTTAATCACGACAGTGTCGTCAACTATGATCCGGCGAAGGCAGTTGAACTGAAGACACTGCTTGACCATACGGAAGGGTTGGTCTTTGAAGCTCATTCGACCGACTATCAGCGACCAGAAGCCTACGTTAACCTGGTGCGCGATGGGTTCGCAATTCTGAAGGTGGGACCGGCACTGACCTTCGCGATGCGAGAGGCCTTGATGGGACTTGCGGCGATCGAGAACGAGTTGTTTACGCTAGAGAGGCGATCCTCGCTGCCGGAGGTGCTGGAACATGCGATGTTGCGTGAACCGAAATACTGGATACACCACTACCATGGCGATGCCGCGGACCAACGGATACTGCGGCGTTACAGCTATAGCGATCGCTTACGGTATTACTGGGGCGATCTTGCGGTACAGCAGGCCACCGATCGGTTGATGGAGAATCTCAGTTCGATTTCCATACCGGAGACTTTGATCTCTGCTTATCTACCTGAGCAGTATCGGTCCATCCGAGAGGGTTCGCTCGCTACCAAGCCGTTGGCGATGGTTCTCCATGCGATCCGTGCTGCACTAGAACCCTATGCAGCCGCATGCTTTCCTGTACCGGTCTAATCAGACAAGGATAAGCTCGATGCCAGAGTTGCGGAGAGACTCTTCGTCTTCTCTGGTGATCTGCTTGTCCGTGATAACAGTATGGACGGCCGACGGAGGGATGATGAGCGCCAGGCTGCGACGGTTGAACTTCGTCGAGTCACAGACAGCGACGACCTTGCGTGCGGACTTGACCATTGCACGGTTCACGCGCGACTCCGGAACATTTGGCGTCATGATCCCAATCTGCGGGTCGAACCCGTCGACACCGAGAAACAGGATGTCCGCGTGAATCTCACGTAGAACATCTTCTGCCAAAGGGCCAACCAGGGAGAAGGAGTTCCTACGTAACATGCCTCCTGTGAGGATGACGTCGAAGTTCGTGCCTCTAAGCTCTGCTGCAATGTTGACCGCATTGGTTACGACCGTGAGACTGGTGAAGCTACTGAGGGCACGAGCGATTGCGGTAGTGGTTGTTCCAGAGTCGAGCAGTATGCACTGCCCCTCCTTGACGAGCTTTACCGCAGCCTCAGCGATGCGCTGCTTTTCCTTGACCTGATGATGCTCTTTCTCCTGCAGGGAAGGATCGAGCAGTGTTCCTTCCTGGGGCGCGAGGGCACCACCGTGTGTCCGCTGAAGTAGCCCTCTGGCCTCAAGATGATCAAGATCCTTACGAATCGTGATGCGGGAGATGCCCAGACTGTCGGAGAGTTCCGACACCAGGACACGCCCCTCTCTTCGGATGATGGCCAGCACATGCTGACGCCGTTCCTCAATTAGCATCGGGTTAGTATCTTTATTGGCTTTCGGATTCTTCTTTTTCATGGCGATAGCAGTCCATCATATCGCTCTTATACAGGATACAGCTGCTGATGTGCGCATCGATCGTGAAACTCGTCAAAAGAGAGTGGTTCCGGTGTCACTTGGAAATCGATGCTCCAGCGAAACGAGGCAGATGGTGCGAGTCCTATCGCGGTTTTTTGCTCTTGCGCCTCTTGCAAAGTGCCACAGGGTGCAACGGTAGGCTCGAACGCAACCGCGTACTGGAGAGGGGTAACACCGTTGTCGGGCCAACCTCCGTAGCAGAGCCACAAGCCTAAGTAAGGGAGCAATGTCGTATCGAAACGGAGGATAATTCCTTGTTGCATAGAGGAGCGATAGAGGCCGCACCATCCATCACGGAGGCGGTTGGTGTAAAGCATGTCGCCGGTGCCCGCGCTGTACGGAAGAACGCGGCTCAGATCCACATCCAGAGTGGATGCAGGCAGAGGCCACGCAACAGTGTCGCCGGATGCACCCAGCCTTTGATCTCTTGAAGAATAGAGCTGTAATGCAGTGATTTCATCGGGAAGGACGATGCGATCACCAGCGTCAACGGCCAGCAAAGGATGACAGGCATAGAGAAACGAAGTTGAGCGATCACTCAGATTCACCACGTCGTATTCGATGTGTAGTGAGCTTCCCCGCAACTCCATCTGCTTGCGAAATTGGAGAGGACGGCTGAAGCCGGTGGCGTGCATTTGGAGCGCCCCTGCTGTGGACGGCTGCTCGATGTGCCAGGGAAGCTGCCAGAAGTCGCCGTGGTCGGGCACAGGACCACCATCAGTCAAGCTTCCACAGGCGCCTACGCTCGGGAGGCATTCCTCCACCCCAGCACAGGAACCTTGACTAAAATTCACATCGAAGCCGTGACCCCCAAGAGTGCGAGGATGCTGCGGCTGGAGGAGAAACTCAAGACCGGTGTCTGCGCTGCGCAGTGATGCTACGCGCCCGCCTTCTTCGGCCAGGACGGAGACATACAATCTATCGTTCTGAAGAATGGAGAGCCGAGGCGAAGACATTGTGGTCACTCTCCTAAGATGCGCTTGAGAAAGCTTTGCATGAAGGCGATATCGCGATAGGCTTCTGTGCCTCCGGGACGAAGTGTCGAAAGTGCGGCGGTAGCGTTGCCCATTTCGGCGCATCGTTCGAATGGCTTGCCCTCGATGTACCCCTTGAGAAAGCCCGCGTTGAAGCTATCGCCTGCTCCGATGGTATCGATGGGGTCAACCTGTGGGGGAGCAACCGTCCAACGATCCTCCCCGGCCTGCACGATGGAGCCAGCGCGACCGCGCTTGACTGCTACCACCGGAACACGTTGCGCAAGCTGTGACAGTGCGTCTTCGAGACTATCGCTATGCGTCATGCGGATGGCTTCGTCCTCGTTGGGCAACAGAACATCGACTAGACCCAGCAACTCGTTCAGTGGAGCTCCCCAGGTGTCGTCCGGATCGTCGTTCGTATCGAGAGAGAGCGACAATCCTTTTTCGGAGAGCTGCCGGCAGAGTGAAGGAAGACCGGGCTGAAGCGCCTTCTGGAGGTAGAGCGAAGAGACGTGAAAGTGACGGCTGTCGGCGAGGTAATCCAGGTCTAAATCGGCGATGGTCATCTCTGCCATGGTTCCAGGATAGGTAAGGATGTGTCTGGTTGTGCCGTGATGCAGAAGGATGGTGACGCCAGTCTGTACGGAGTCATGTGCGATCGTAGTGCGGGAGACATCCACACCAGCGGCGCGCAGCCTGTCGAGCGCGATAGCTCCCAGTGGATCGGTGCCGATACGCGTAATGAACCCGACCTTCAATCCCAGAGAGGCAAGGTTGTGGGCCAGGATTGCGGAGGAACTTCCGAGCGTGAGCCGGAAATCGTTCGCGAGCAGCTCACGGTCGACCGGCATCTCTTCGGCAAGGCCGTAGAGGATCAGGTCGAGGTTGATTTCCCCAGCGATCGTAACGTCAAAGCGGCTCATTGATCTGCCTTAGATCGTCACGACGCGGCTGAGGTTTCTTGGATTGTCAGGATCGAGGCCCTTCTCGATACCGCGATAGCTGCCGAGCAGCTGCCCCCAAACGACATAGACACAGATGCGAGCAAGCTCCGGTACAGGCAAGCCAAGTTCGATCAACAGATCTGCAGCCTCGCGAAGCGAATCGGAGGCGGAGTTTGCGATCGCGATCGTGACTCCTCCAAGCTTTTTCATCTCACTCAAAACTGGAACTTCGCTATCGTAGCCTGATTCGGAGATGAGTGCGCCGACCAGAGTTTTGGGTCCCACGATCGATTTCGGCCCGTGCCGGAACTCGAGTGTGTGGAAGTACTGGGCATAAGTGGAGGACGACTCCATGACCTTCAATGCCGTCTCGGATGCGATCGGATAGAGTGCGCCTTGTCCCAGAAAGGCGAAGTCCTCGATATCGCGCTTTGCGAAGCGCTCAATTTGAGGGCCGTATGTGGCGAGGAGAGGTTCAAGTGCTACAGGAAGCATACGCAGCGCGAAGAGAAAGCTGTCGTCTTTGGCGATGAATGCAGCGAGATATTGCAGGGCTAGCAACATCGACGTGAACGACGAGGTCATGACGGTGCTTTGTTCCACGACCGGCAGTTTCAACACGCGAGGCGTTGTACGCTCGAGTTCTCGCCCATCGCAGGTGACGGCAAGAAAATCAGTCGCGTGGACACGCAAGTACTCCGCAACCTGGAGCACCTCTGAGGTGTGGCCGGAACGCGAGATGAGCACCGGAAAATACGAGGAAGCTCCTCGAGGAAAGATGAGCGACGGAAAGAGCAGAATCTCAGAGGCGGGCACTGCGCGCGTGGGGACACCCAGCAACGCAGTGAAGCTAGCGGCCGCAGCCTGTGCAAGATAGTAGCTGGTGCCACAGCCGACGAAGACCCACTCTATCGAGAGCGGGTCCTTTCCCTGGACAAGCGCGGTGAGGTCTCGTGCAGCGAGTTCATCCAGGCAACTCTGCCATACCTTGGGCTGTCCATAAATCTCAGAAAGGGTCTTTACGTCACTTTGCATGTGGTTATTTATCTCTCCAACGACTCGTCTCCAACCAGATAAGTTTTATACGAGATGGCAAATTTGGGTCGTCGCAATGAATGATAGCACCAAAAAGAAATATAACGAAACTAAACGGAATATTGAACCATGAAAATGACGCGTCCGATCTCATTCTGGACCTGGTTCAAACCAGGTCCAGAATGAGGCCATTTATTGGAAATACTTATAGGACTCTAAGTAGGCGTAGGGAGGCGTAGGGAGGCATGTCTACGGCAAGCCAGCCGGAGAGCCCCGACCGTCTTTCGACAGATTTTTAGAGCCCCCTCACAAAGCATTACCCGCTGTGGCTGTCTATCCCCTGTAACGAATCATCCAGCTATTTCGTCTGTAGCTCCAGCACCTGAATCGTATAGGCCGGCACCGTGTGGCTGAACTTTGCCCCGACGCTATTCAGCTTAGTCTTCACCGGGATGATGCGGGTTGGAGCCGACAATGTGTTCGTCGCTGCCAGATTGGTACCAGTCAGAGACACCAGCGTACCGGTTCCCGCGACGCTGTTGGCACCGGTCATGTCAATATCGACCGGCTGCGCGACGGACGATGCGTTGACCAGCTTCAGATAGACCGCATTCTTGGCCGGGTCACGCGTCACCGAGTAGAAGAACCGTTCGCCGCCACCCGTAATGGAAGACGTTGGCACCTCTGTTCCCAGGTATTCGGCAAAGATCGACTGCGCGTAGTAGCTGGGTGCTCCGTAGCTGGTCATGGCATCGTATCCGATCAGGTCCGACTCCCACTGCATTCCACCCGGATTCACGTTGACGAAGAGTGGTGCATAAGAGGCCATGACGATCAGGTCGCTGTTTCTTTCCATTCCAGTCATCCAGGCAGCATCGCCAAGCGCCGCGCCCATATTCGTCGTCGGAGATCCCTCGCGCGTGGCCCACTCGCCCACAAAAATTTTCGGTCCGTTTCGGTCGATGGTGTCATAGTGCTTCACATCTTCAAAGAACTCATCGGCGCGCTTGTAGTAGTGGTCGTCGAGCACATCCGGCTTCATCCTCTTCAGGGGAGCAGTTGCAATCAACTCGAGCTGCGGATACTTCGCCTTGATTGCCTTGTAGAACTGGGCATAGCGGCCTTCGTAGCTACCCGAACGATCGAACGTATCCTCGTTGCCGATCTCGACATACTTGATCGGGAATGGTGCCGGATGCCCCAGCTTCGCCCGGACCGCGCCCCACTTCGTCGAGGTGTCACCGGTTGCGAACTCGATCTCGTCGAGCGCATCTTCCACAAACGGCGTCAACGCCGGACCAGGATGGATGTGGTCTCCCTTCAACGAGTAGCCCGCATAGACTGCCAGCACCGTCTGGATCTTCAGATCCTCCGTCCACTCCAGGAACTCCAGCAGGCCCATTCCGTCCGACGACTGGTAGTCCCAGGGACTGCGATGTGTCGGCCGATCGACAAGCGGACCAATCGTGTTCTTCCAGTCGAACCGCTCGTCGATCTGATCGCCTTCGAGATAGTTGCCGCCAGGCAGCCGAAGAAACTTCGGATGCATTCCAGCCATCAGCTCCATCAGGTCGGAGCGATTGCCGTTCGCGCGGTCCTTATAGGTAGGCGGAAACAGCGACACCAAATCAATCCATACCTTGCCCGCGTGCCCCACTGTCAGCAGGAGATGATTCTCCGCTGAGGCTTCGATCTTTGCAGTCGTCAAGGTAAATGAATACTGCTTCCACTCGGTTGAGAGTGCTTGCACCGTAGCGGTGGCCACTGGTTTACCAGTCACGTCACTCACCAGCGCCACACTCAACGGCCCCACATCGGCGGAGTCAGCCTTCGCGTAGAGCGATCCTTTGTAAGTTGTGTTGGGTCTCAGCGCCATGCCCCAGAAACCTTCGTTCCGCACTCCCGCGGGATTGGCCGAGTCAGCCTGCTTTACACTGATCGCGAGGCTATGCTGTAGGGCGGCACTTGGACCGTCTGCCTGGTCGATTGCAATGGTCGCGACGGAGTTTCCCAGATGCTCAATATTCCAGTGGGCCACGCCACCGAACCCATGGTCCTGAAAGGTGCGGTTGCGCACCATCTCTGCATATAGGCCACCGTCGTAGGAATAGTTGATCTCTTCCGTCATCAACCCATAGAGCGTCGGGCTCACAGCATGGGCCGGCTTGTCCAGTTGAATGCTGAGGGTCGCAGCCGGCGCCTGCGCCATACATCGGGCAGCCATGATCGTTACTGCAACAACGAAGGTTCTGGTGATCAAACTCTTGAACATGTTTACCTCTCCCGATCAGAAGCTATGTTGTATTCGTCTGCAACTACACAATAGTGATACTGCAAAATTCGTCCACCGGAACTAGATCCCTCTGGAGTACGCGGCTTCTTCCCAGCGAAGCTGACGCCGGAACTCATGAAGGCGCGTTTCGCTGTCGATACGGATGAGTTCAATGCCTGCGATCTCAGCGAAGTCCTCTAAATGCTCCATCGTCAGCGCCTGACTAAATCCCGTGTGGTGAGCGCCTCCAGCATAGATCCACGCGGTCGCAGCCACCTTCAGATTCGGCTTCGGCACCCACACTGCGCGTGCGACCGGCAGCTTCGGTAGTGCATGCTCAGGCTGGATCACGTCGACCTCATTCACGATCATGCGGAAACGGTTCCCCATATCCACCAGCGAAGCGTTCACAGCTGCACCGCTCGGAACCGTGAAGACCAGCCGAACCGGGTCCGCCTTCCCACCAATGCCGAGCGGGTGGACCTCGAGCGAGGGTTTGTCCGCGGCAATCGAAGGGCATACCTCAAGCATGTGCGATCCCAGCACCTTCGGTGTCCCGTTGAAGTCATAGGTGTAGTCCTCCATGAACGAGGTGCCACCGGGAAGACCGTGCGCCATCACCTTCATCGTCCGCACTAGTGCAGCCGTCTTCCAATCCCCTTCGCCACCAAAGCCGTAGCCATCCGCCATGAGGCGTTGTACAGCAATGCCCGGTAGCTGCTCCAGCCCATGCAGGTCTTGAAAGTTATCCGTGAAAGCACCAAAGCCACCCTCCTCCAGGAAGGCACGCAGGCCCAACTCAATCTTTGCGGCAACACATAACGCATCTGGCCGGTCGTGATTCTTCGCGATCGAGTAGGCGCTGCGGTACTCCTCGACAAGCGTGCCGACTTCGGCGTCCGTGACCTGGGCCACGCGCGCAACGAGATCACCCACGCCATACGCATCGACGGTGTAACCCAGCTGCGCCTGCGCCGCGACCTTGTCACCTTCCGTAACAGCAACCTCTCGCATGTTGTCGCCAAACCGTGCGACCTTCAGGTTCTGCGACTCATGCCAACCGGCGGCGGCACGGGTCCATGTGGCGATCTCCGCAACCGTCTCGGTATCCTGCCAAAAACCGGCAACGACTTTGCGTGCAAGCCGGAGACGTGCCGTGAGGAAACCGAACTCACGGTCGCCGTGGGCCGACTGGTTCAGGTTCATGAAGTCCATATCGATGGACGACCAGGGCAGCTCGCGATTGAACTGTGTATGCAGATGTAGAAACGGCTTGACCAGCGAACTCAGGCCAGCGATCCACATCTTGGCAGGAGAAAAGGTATGCATCCAGAGAACGAGGCCGATGCAATTCTCAGCATTGTTCGCCTCGCGGCAAATCCCTCGAATCTCCTCAAAAGTGGTCATCACCGGCTTGAAAACTACACGAAGCGGAATCGACACCTCGGCGTCCAGCGACTCAGCAATCTTCCGTGCGTTATCAGCTACCTGGGCAAGCGCCTCCGGCCCATATAGGTGCTGACTTCCCGTGACGAACCAGACTTCCAGCTCCTGAAGCTTCTTCATGCATAGCCCTTTCTTCGCTGCCTGACTACCAGAGCGTCAAGAACACGTACCGTGATGTAGGATATCCATCCGTTGAGAAAACGTCTACCGGAACGCGCGTAGTGGTCTAATCAGTTGTTTGTATCAGTGGATTGATAGCGAGATGCAGCTATAGTTGTCGATAGATTACCGCTGACCGCAACACGGTGGCAATCTTCTCCGAAGTCATCTCGTGCAAGAGGAATCGTTTTCCGACGCTGTGCATGACTCCAAGAGAAAAGACCATCCCCAACAGGAAAGCCAAAGCGCATCCATAGTGGATGCGCTTTGGCTTAGAACAAACTAGGAACCAATTTAGAATTGGTATCGCAGACTGAACTGCATCTGGCGTTCCGATGGATAGGTGCTTCCCTTCTGTGTTACCTGGCCGAAGGTGCCGCTGGTTGGATTGGTATCCGGCGTATCCAGGTTCGGGTGGTTAGTGAAGTTGAAGGCTTCAGCCTTGAAGGTCACCAGGTGGTTGTCGTGGCCGGGAATTACGTGGAAGTTCTTCAGCAGCGCCATGTTCCAGCTCTGGAAACCCGGCCCATAGATTGAGTTGCGCGTGCCCCGAGGAGCGAACGTCCCCGCCGCAGGCTTCGAGAAGACGGATGGATCGAACCAGTAGCCGCTCCCGCTGCTGCCACTGAACTGCTTGGCCACCCTCGGTTTGCTGTTGATGTTCCAGAGCTGCTGCCCGGATGCGGGCCCGACACCGGCGAAGTCGTCTCCCGTCCCTACCGAGAAGGGTTCGCCTGTCTGTGCCTGTGTCGTGCCAGACACCTGCCAGTTCCCCAGCGTGAGGCGCGTTACCCGATTGCTCGCGTGCGACGCGTAGGGAATGTCCCACACATAATTGACGACCAGCACATTGCGGATATCGAAGTCGCTGGGGCCGTAATTGATGCGGGGGTTGTAGTAATTGGGCAGCTCATAGCCGGGGCTGGAGCCGAAATCCATGCTCTTAGACCATGTGTAAGCCACACCGAAGAGCAGGTTCTTGGTCATACGCCGCTTCATATTGAGCTGCAGTCCGTGATAGATCGAGCTCCCGGCGTTTGTATCCTGCAAGATGGACGAGAAACCTTGGTAAGGACGTAACGCATCTGGAGCTGTGATCGTGGGGTTGGCCTGGACCGTGCCAGGCCGCAACTGGTTGATGTTTTCCAACTGGGTCAGGTGCAATCCACGGCGCCCTACGTAGGCAATAGTAAAGGTGGCAAACCTGGGCACCTCCTGCTCCAGGGCGACATTCCAGCTCCACGCGTTGGGGTTGGGGAAGTTGTATGCCTGCGAGGAGAGTGCGAGAGGGAACGAGTTTGCCACCGTACCACCCGGGTTATCGACCGAGCCCGCAGTAACCGTCGCGGTTGGTTGGAAGGGAGCGTTGCCTCCTAGTTGCACCGTATCGCTGATGCCGATTCGCTGTACAAAGCGGCCACCACCAGCCCGAATCACAGTCAGGGGAGCGACCTGATAGGTCACACCCACGCGCGGTTGGATATCGGACCAGATGGTCTTCGAATAGCCGTTTCCGAATCCACGGAACAGCCGGCTGTACGAGCCATTCAGGATATCGGCAGGTACGTGTCCCTGCGCGGAGCTGGGAAATCCACTTCCAGGAATGACGACGCCATCATAGGGATCGCCACCGGAGGTAGTGCCAGTGGTTGGATTCACGGTCGGAGCCTGTCCGGCAACATAGGAGTTCGGATCGAAGACAGACTGGTTACCCCAGAGCGCATAGTAAGGCTGCATAATGCTGTACCGTGCGCCGTACTCCAGCACCATCTTCGGAGTAACTCGCCACTGGTCCTGGCCAAAGAACTCGTACATATTCGCACGAAAAAGCGTGTACGACTTCTGCCCGATCTCACCATAAGTATCAAAGAGTCCGAGTGCCGCATTGCCAACGGCCGCATTGGACGTCGGATTGCCAATACGCGTATCGGTGAAGATGAACTGTCCGTTCTGGTTGTTGGTCGCGCCAGGCGTCGTGCTGCTCACGCTGATCTGGTCAAAGTTATTTTCACCCGAACGCTGCCACAGTCCGCCAAACTTCAACGTGTGGTTGCCAATCACCTTGGTCAGGTTGTCGGCGAGATTTGTGATCACGCCGCCAGAGTGCGATGGATATGGACCGCCATCGAGCGTCGTGAAATTTGCGAGGTTGATGGTCGGAATCTTGTTGGGGATCAGCTTGTCCCCAGCGCTGAAGAGATATGGGTAGTTAATGCCATAACGGGTACGGTCGTAGAGACCACTTGAAAGATCGTCTGTGATGGTGACATGGTCCGCCGAGGCTGAGAAACTCAACTCGTTCACAGTGCTCTGATTGATCGTCCAGGTGTGGTGCAGGATAGCCACCTGGTTCGGCCAGTCCCACACCTGCGGCGTGCGATCGAAGTTACCCGCGAATGGGTTTTCCTGATTGAAGTGATAACTCAAAACGCTGAACCGTAGATGATGCGCCGCGCTAGGAACATAATCCAGGACCAGCGAGTCCTTGCGTTGGTTCTGAGGATAAGCTGCCGAAGCCTGCCAGTTGTAACCACTGTTTACCGCATTCGGCGTGGGGTAGGCGTTCAGCAACGCAATGCCATTCGCACTTAGGCTGCCCGTGGGAATGACGTTGTTCGCATAGTCGGCCCCGGTCGTAGGATTCACTAACTGAACCTTGTTCTGGTAGAAGATATTGCTCTGTAGCAGCTCACTGAAGTTACCCTGCCGCATCAGTGTGGTGGGCACCTTTCCGGTCTGCGTGGCGTTCTGCCGGTAGCGAAGATACTCCTGTCCAACGAGGAAGAAGAGTTTCTGCCGTGACAAGTTGAAAACGTGCGGGATAACGACCGGGCCGTTCAAGCTCCAACCAAACTGGTTGAAGCGGAAAGGGGAGGGATGCTCGCTCAATGCAGCTTGATCGGACTGATTGCGCTGCCAGGTATTCGCGTTGAGGAAGGAGTTGCGCAGGTACTCGTATACGGAACCGTGGAAGTCGCTGGTGCCGCTCCTTGGCACCATGCGGATCAGGCCGCCAGAGGTCCCGCCGTACTCGGCAGGATAGCTGGTCGTCAGAATCTGAACCTGGGAGATCGTATCCACGTCCGCCACGCCGATCTGTGTGCCGTTTCCGCGAGTACGAATCATCGGCGATCCATCCAGGGTAAGCAGTGTTTCATTGCCACGAGCACCGTTGACGACGGGACCGCTAAAGTCCGGAGCAAAGTTGAACGAAGCCATCGGAGCATTCCGTGCCACTCCAGGCTCAAGCTGCGACAGATAGATGGGATTGCGGCCATTCAACTGGATCGACTTCACCTGTTCGCTGGTTACCAGTTGCCCCACCGAGGCGGACTCGGTCTGCAGCACATTGGCATCCGCCTGAACCGTCACCGTCGTGCTGTCGCTTCCGGGCGACAAGGCAAAGTCCAGTTTCCGCCCGATGCTTGGGTCCACATGCGTTCCCTGCTGCGCCTCCGCCTGAAAGCCCTTGGCCTCTACCTTAACCGTATAGGTTCCCGGAGCAAGATTCGTGACCGTGTAGGTGCCTGCGCCGCCGGTCGTCGTCGAATACTCCTTCCCGGTCCCGTCGTCATGCACCGTAATTTTGGCTCCGGGCAGAACGGCACCGCTGGAGTCCGTGATGGTGCCGGAGAGAGAAGAGGTATCCGACTGTCCGGAAGCATGAGGACTGCAGACCGTAAGGGATGCAGCAAGAAGAAACACGAAGAATCGTGCCGGGAAATGCTTGTATGTTTTTTGCGTCATGGGGAGGGGCCTCAAAATTAGTGATTTTTTATGTTGGTAACGATCCCAGCGCGACGCAGAGAAGAGGCTGTGGAAACGATACCAATTACGATTACTTTATCGCGTGACAAATCTAGTTTGCTCTTGCATTCGCTGTCAAGTGGGATGCGAGTGCAGCCTTTTCCAGATGTATGCCGAAGAAGGGAACGAACATCATTGTGTGCCCCTCGCCCAATTCCTTAAGACTCCGTTGCACCGCCATATGTACTTGCCCAGCCAATCGCCCAGGAGTAGAAAGGTTCTCAAATGAAAAAAGGGAATCGTCATTCCACGCTCTCCGACGTGGCTCGTCGCGCTGGAGTAGGGACGACAACTGTGTCCCGAGTCATCAATGGCGGTGCCAGGGTCAGTCCGGAGACCCTGGCCCAGGTGCGGAGGGTTATCGCGGAGTTAGGTTTTGTCCCCAACCACGCCGCAAGAATGTTGAAAGGGGAGCAGAGCAAAACCATCGGCCTCATCGTCCCCAGCATTGCTAATTCTTTCTTCTCAAGCTGCGCCGATGCGATAGAGAAAGTCGCGCACAGCTATGGATCTCTGGTCATTCTCGCCGTCACCCACAACGATCCGGCCATCGAGACCGGCATTATCAACACTCTCTTTCGACGCACCGACGGCCTGCTCCTTGTTCCTTCCAGCTCCCAAAATCGCAAATTAAGCGATCTGGTCGGAGGACTGTCCGTTCCCGTGGTTTGCTTCGACCAACCCATGTACGACCTGCAGATTCCAAGCGTTCTTACCCAAAGCTTCGAAGGTGCCAGGGACGCCACCAGACATCTGCTCCAGCATGGGTTCCGCCGTATCTTATGCCTTGGGGGAGAGTCGGACCTCTACACGATGAACGAAAGAGTTCGAGGCTACTCCGCCGCAATGAAAGAGGCCAAAGCACGGCCGCTCATCGATATGCGAGCCTCCGATTGCGACTACGAAATGACCGCCGCCGCAATCGGCAAACATTTGGGCGGAGCGAAGCCTGTCGAGGCTATCCTATGCCTCAAGAACAGCACGACTATCTCCGCCTATATTGTCCTGCAAAAGCTGAAGGTCCCTATTCCATCCCAGGTGGCCCTCGTCGGTTTCGATGATTTCGACCTGGCCTCGACCCTGCGTCCGTCCATCACTGTCGTGCAACAGCCAGTAGAAGCACTCGGTCATACGGCAGCAAAACTCCTGTTTCAACGCCTTGCGCCCTCCGCCGACACGCCACTCAAGCCGCAGAAGACGACAAAGCCGATCCAGCTCAAGACCCAACTCATCCTCCGGGCCTCCTGCGGTTGCCACGAGGTCGAGGACACATCCTCTCCAGCAGATTTTGTTGAAAAGAAGCACCTTCGGGGTTAATGATGGCAACCAATCCCCTGAAAATGGTATAAATACTAAGCAGGTCTGTCCCCAACGGGACTGGACACGGTAGAAGTCAGCGGTTCGAATCCGCTTGTGCCTACCACTCCCATAGCTCTTCGATGCTGTCTGAAGCTTGCTCTGCGGGAGTTCTGCGATTCGAGATTGGAGCAACAGTCATGGCACAAAAGTGTGATCTTTGCGGCAAAGGCCCGCAGTTCGGTAACAACATCTCCCACGCCAACAACACGACCCGTCGTCGCTGGAACGTGAACCTGCGGCCGGTAAAGGCCAAGGTCGGTACCGCGAGCAAGCGTATGCGCGTCTGCACCAGCTGCATCAAGACCGGCAAGGTCGTCAAAGGCTAAGTTTCTTCGTATAAGTAAGACAAATTGCCCCAGCCGGGTTCGAGGCGGCTGGGGTTATTTGTGTTTAAGGCTTGATTGGCAACGATCCTATTGCTTATCGAAAGCCAGAGAAGCGCTGTTGATGCAGTAACGCAGGCCCGTCGGACGGGGTCCGTCCGGGAAGACGTGGCCGAGATGAGCGCCACAGGTAGCGCACGTGACTTCGATGCGCTTCATGCCGTGGGCATTGTCCTCGTGGGCCTCGATAGCGTCAGCGGTAACAGGAAGCCAGAAGCTGGGCCAGCCGCTGCCGGAGTCGAACTTCTTATCCGAGGTGAAGAGTTCGGCGTTACAGGCAGCGCAGCGATAGATACCGTCGTCATGGTTGCTGTTGAGCGGACCAGTGAAGGCGGCCTCGGTTCCCTTCTGCCGCATGATGTGGAACTGGTCGGGCGTGAGTAGCTCGCGCCACTCAGCCTCGGTCTTCTGGATCTTTTCCCGCGCTGGGGTTGTCGGGTCAGTTTTTGTCTCTGCCATATCTCTCTCCTGAAGGTTCCTGAGTATTGGATGCTTGAGGAACGATCAAGCTTCCTTGGCGATGACCTCGATCTCAACAAGAGCATCCTTGGGAAGACCGGCGACGGCAACGGTGGAGCGGGCCGGGGGGACGGCACCATCGGCAGCGAGATATTTTGCGTAGACCTCGTTCATAGCGGCAAAGTCGGCCATGGATTTGAGGAAGACAGTGGTTTTGACGATGTGGACCATGTCGATGCCCGCCTTGGCGAGAACGGCCTTGATGTTTTCAAAGACCCGGGTGGTCTGCTCGGCGACCCCACCGGGGACAAGCTGGCCGGTCGCGGGGTCGAGGCCGATCTGGCCCGAGGCGAAGAGGGTATCGCCGACCCGAATGGCCTGCGAGTAGGGGCCGATGGCGGCGGGAGCTTCCTTGGTGGCGATGGCGGTTTTGTTCTGAGGCGTCATGCTGGGATTGTCTCTGGTGAAGAACAGTTTCGCAACCCCAAAGCCTCCTCCACCCAATGATGAATCTTTGGAGAAAGGCCGCACAAAGTTCCATAGTTGCTGTCTAATTGCTGGCGGAGGAGAAACTATGGGATTTCTCGATGAAATTGGAGGTCTGGCTGGGCAGCTCAGCCAGAGCAGCGATCAGGCGAAGGTAGCAGGCGGCCTGGTCCAAGCACTGGAGCAGCACCCGGGCGGAATTCAAGGCCTGATCGACAGCTTCAAACAGAACGGCTTAGGGGACCATGTGAACGCCATGGCCTCCGGTGAGCAGCAGACGACCACGCCCGAGCAGGTACAGCAGGGACTCGCCGGAACCGGCCTGATTGAGCAGGCCGCGGAGCACGCGGGAGTCTCCCCCGAGGTAGTGCAGATGGCAATGTCGACGGTTCTGCCGATGGTCATCCAGCACTTCGCGCCGAACGGCCAGGCAGCACCGCAGGGACAGTTTGGCGGCTTGGCGCAACAGCTTCTGGGACGCTTCCTCTAACGCAGCACCCACAAATCAAAGGAGATAGGGCATGGCAGATCTCGATCAGTTGAAGCAGAAGTATGCGCCGGTGATTGATACAATCCAGGGCTTCACGGAGTACGGAGCAACGCTCGATTCAGTCGATCTGGATGGAGAGCAGCTGCACCTGAAGGGAACGGTTCCCTCTACGGTGACCGCGAACAGGGTGTGGGATGTGATCAAAGAGGTCGATCCGACCTTCTCCGACCTGCACCATGAGATTGCGACGACGGGCGGCGACACCCAGCCGTACACGATCAAGTCCGGCGATACGCTGTCACACGTCAGCAAGGTGTTCTACGGATCGCCGAACCATTACATGCTGATTGTGCAGGAGAACAGCCTTGCCGATCCGAACAATGTGCCGATCGGGACAACGCTACAGGTTCCTGTCCGGTCGTAGCAAAAGAGCGGTTTAAAACAACGAGTGTCGCTCCCCGTAGATTTTTACGGGGAGTCGCGCTTTTTATGCATCTTAGTTTAAATAGCTAGAACGGAGATTCTCATGAAATTGAAATGGTTATGCAGCACAGTAGCAATCGTGTCTCTTGCGGCTCCGGCCTTTGCCCAGGTTCAGGTGTTTATCGGCCGTACTCCACCACCGCTCCGGTATGAGGTACAGCCTCCAATGCCGGGCGACGGATTCGTCTGGGTCAATGGATACTGGGGAAACGATGGACGCCGGTACATGTGGGTTCCCGGACGCTGGAACCGACCACCGTATGCAGGCGCATACTGGAGCCACCCTCACTATGACCATTATGATCGGGGCTGGCAGATGCATGAGGGCCACTGGGACCACGAGGACCATGGCGACCATCATGATGACGATCATCGTCGATAGAACTTTCGCATAGTTTCTGGAAAGCCCGGGTAGGCATTTGCCTGGGCTTTCCTGCGTCTGGACTACTTTGGATCAGGCGGCGGGTCCAGCGTCCCCGACCAATAGCTCTCGCGGGTGCGGATGCGGGCGTCGGGATAGTCAGGCACCTTGACGCGGAGACTGTGCAGACCGGGCGCAGCGTTGGGGTCGCCGTGCGGCTGGAAGCTGAGCAGATAGTAATTGTGGATGTGGTTCGAGAGTTGGTGGAGGCTGTTGTCGAAGCCCTTCTGGGTGGTGAAGTTGAGGTACTCACCCCCCGATAGCGAGGCCATCTCCTTCGCTGCGTTCTTCTTGACCGCATTCACAGCCATGATAAGCAGGCCGATAGTACCGGAGCCGCCGCCGTAGTGCAGGTCGTTGAGGATCTCGGTCTTGCCAGGAGAGAAGGCTACAGAATCGACGACAGTGTTGGTGCGGCCAAGCGAGGCGATCACCTTCGAAGGCTTGGCCTTGCTGCCGTGGTCGCGGGTCTCGCTAATGAGCAGGATCGCGTGCCGATAGTGGTTGTTGCGTCCCTCAAGCAGGCTGGTGGAGTAAGCAACGGCATCGAGGGTAGCGGCGCCGGAATCGTCGTCGCAGGGCTGGAGGTCGTTGAGAGCAATGCGGAGTTTGTCGGGGTCGTTGGAGAAATCGCCGAGCAGTTGAGGATCGGAGCCATAGCTGACGAGGGCGACCTCGCGCGGAGCATCGCCCGCGATGGCGTCGATCATGGTGCCGAGGCCCTGGATCTTCGCAAACTCCATCACCGCCGAACGACTGCACTGGACAGCAACAACGAGCGAAAGGCCGAGCGAGTCAGTGTCTTCGTCAAGATGGATGGTCTGCGGAACGCCGTTGTCTTCCACAACGAACTGCTCAGGCTTGAGAGTGTAGATGACCTCGCCGTGCTTGGTCTCAACCTGCGTGGGAAGCAGGACGACGTTGGACTCGGTGCGAAGGGTATAAGGCTGCTGCGCGGCATCGGGTGGCGTTGGGTTTTGTGCGCGGAGGGTCAGCGTCGGCGCGAGAAGGAGAAGGGCGAGGGAGGCTCGGCGCATGGGGAGAGTGTAGCCGATTGGATCGCCCGCCGCAGTTAGAGTAATGAGATGAGAGTTGCGATTGTTACCGGAGCGGCACAGGGGATCGGACGGCGGACAGCAGAGATATTGGCCGCGGCAGGATATGCGCTGGCTTTGATGGATGTGCAGCCGTGCGCGGCAACACTGGCGTCTGTCCGCGCGCAGGGCGCCGACGCGTTGGAGCTGCTCGGCGACCTCTCCGATGATGCGCTGGTGGCAGCTTCGGTCGAGGCTGTGCGGGCGCGTTGGGGACGGGTAGATGTGCTGGTGAACAACGCCGGGATCAGCAGCATCGCGCCGGCTGAGGCGACCGATGGCGGGACGTTCCGGCGCGTGCTGGAGGTAAATCTGGTGGCTCCGTTTCTGCTGGCGAAGGGATTCGGAGCGATGATGCTCGCGCAGCGCGAGGGCAGCATCGTGAATGTCGCCTCGATCGCAGGGTTAGTTGGGATCGGCGACCGCACGGCGTACAACGCATCGAAGCACGGCCTGATCGGGCTGACGCGCACGCTGGCAGCGGAGTGGGGAGGTCGCGGCGTTCGCTGCAACGCGGTATGTCCGGGCTGGGTGAAAACGGAGATGGACATCGCCGATCAAGCTAGCGGTGGCTACACCGACAAGGACATCGAAGACCGTGTGCCGATGGGCCGGTTTGCGTCGCCCGATGACATCGCGCAGGCCATCCTGTTTCTAGCCGAGCCAAAGCAGAGCGGCTTCATCAACGGCCAGGCACTGCCGGTTGATGGCGGATGGACGACCGATGGAAGCTGGCAGAGCCTGCGCCTGCGGAAGCGCTAAGGACCGACCTGAAAGTTTTCTCGTTCAGAGGCATCGAGTTTAGCTATTCATTTTGCAAGTATCCGATTAGGATTTCACCATCGTTGCTGAAGCTAAATCCCGAGCTTCACAGCCGAGAGAGCGGAACAGAATGCCAAGGCCCTCCCTTTTAAGACTTTTAGGCTGCGCTCTTCTGCTGACTCTCCTGCCATCACTTCATGGACAGTCTCCTGCTCCTCCTTCTGTGGAACCGGACATGCTGGATGCTCCTTTGCCAGAGGTAGCCAAGCTTCGAAAGAATACGATGGCTAACGGAGACCGTTACTCCGAGATTCGACAGAACTACATCTGCCGGGTCGGCCTGCATATTCAGCCGAATCAGTATGCCAATTCGAAGACTCCGATCTCTCAGGAGTACGAGTCGCTGTATGCCAATGGAAGAGAGATTCAGCGCCTGCTTACCGTGAACGGCCATCCCCTGGCTCCAGACGCCAAAGCTATGGAGGACGCAAGAGTCCAGAGGGAGATAGAGGCAAGCTTGGGCCAGAAAAAGCCATCGTCGGGACTGGCGACAACACTAGAAGGCGCAGTGCTCGCGACCAACGTGATTACGGACGAGCAGCGCATCGTCAAGGACGGCAGAAGCTATATCACCTTCAACTTTCATGGCGACCGGCAGAGTCATCCCCGCTCCACTCTGGAATTAATCGCCAAATCACTTGAAGGCAGTATGGTCATCGATGAGAAAGATCGTGTTGCTGTCGAGATGAATGGAATTACCCAGGACGACGTCCTCTACGGTGGATGGCTGCTTGTTCCGAGAAAGTTTCCAGCACTGATCTATGCGGCACGAAGAATCAACGATGAGCTGTATGTCCCGAGCGATGTCTCGATTGCAGTCGCCAACCGGCAAGTCGCGGGTGTGACCGCCTCCGTGGAGTGGAAACGCTCACTCGAACGGCGAACTTACAAGGTGGAGTCCTGCAGGAAGTTCCGTGTGACGTCGAGGATTTTGCCCGGCTTCACTGAGACGCCTGAAAGTTCGGGGGAAGTTCCTTAGAATGCAAGGATGACCGAGATTTCTTCCGCTGTTTCTGTTGCGCCCTCTTCTACCGATGACTTGTTCGTTCTGGAGTATCCACAGGCTCGCGTGGTGGAGCAGGTGGACGACTACTTCGGGACGAAGGTGAGCGACCCGTACCGCTGGATGGAGGATGTGGACTCGCCAGAGCTGGCGACCTGGGTGGAAGCGGAGAACGCACTGACGCAACGTTATCTAGCACAGGTTCCGGCGCGGGCAGAAATGCACAAACGGCTGATGGACCTAATGGACTTCGAGCGTTACACGGTGCCTTCTCGTTATGGAACGCGGTACTTTTACCAGCACAACTCGGGGTTGCAGAACCAGAGCGTTGTGTATTGGCAAGAGGGGCTCGATGGTGAGCGGAAGGTGCTGCTCGATCCGAACACGATGTCGGAGGACGGAACGGTCGCGCTGAACGGCTTCAGTGTGACAGACGATGGGAAGTTGGCAGCGTATGCGATCTCGGAGGCAGGCAGCGACTGGCTAGTTTGGCGAGTACGCGATGTCGCCACGGGCGAGGATCTGCCGGACAAGATTGAATGGTCGAAGTTCAGTGGAGCTTCCTGGCTAAAGGATGGCAGCGGCTTCTTTTATGCCGCGTATGACGCCCCGGAGGCGGAGTCGTTCAAGACGGCAAACTACTTCCATAAGGTTTACTTCCACAAGCTGGGAACGGAACAGCGTGAAGACGTGCTGATCTTCGAGCGGCCTGATAATGGCGAGCTGAATCTGGGCGCAGCCGTCACCGACGATGGGCATTATCTGCTGATCCATCAGTCGCAGGGGACGAGTCCGAATAATGAGCTGGCGGTAAAGAGCCTCAGCGATCCGGAGGCTCCGGTGCTGCGGTTAGTGACAGAGGCGGATGCGGCGTACCTTCCGATCGACAACGATGGGACGTTCTTCTGGGTGCAGACGACGCTCGATGCGCCGAACGGCAAGGTGATCGGGATCGACCTGAAGCAGCCGGAGCGAGAACACTGGAAGACAGTGATTCCGGAGACGGGCAATGCACTTGAGCAGGTGTCGATGGTGAACGGCACGCTGATCGCGCTGTATCTGGCGAACGCACAAAGCCTTGTGGAGCTTCATGCGCCGGATGGCGTGTTGCGACAGCGGCTGGAGCTTCCGGGAATCGGAACAGTCGGCGGCTTTGGCGGGCGGCGCGTGGAGGACGAGACGTTCTTCGCGTTTACAAACTTTACAACGCCGGGCGTAATCCATCGGCTGGATATGCGGACGTTGACTTCGACGATTTGGCGGCAGCCGGCGCTTCGGTTTGCTCCTGAGAAATTTGAGACGCAGCAGGTCTTCGTGACGAGCAAGGATGGGACACGGGTACCGGTGTTTTTAAGCTATCGAAAGGGGCTTACGCTCGATGGCTCGGCACCGACGCTGCTGTATGGATATGGCGGGTTCAATATTCCGCTGGCACCTTCATTCTCTTCGGCGCGGGTGTTGTGGATGGAGATGGGCGGCGTCTACGCGCAAGCGTGTCTGCGGGGTGGCGGCGAGTATGGCGAGGCTTGGCATGAAGCCGGGACGAAGCTGCAAAAGCAGAATGTCTTCGACGACTTCATCGCGGCGGCGGAGTGGCTGATTGCGGAGCGGTATACGTCGGCGGAAAAGCTCGCCATTCAAGGTGGAAGCAATGGCGGGCTGCTAGTCGGGGCGTGCATCACACAGCGGCCGGAGCTGTTCGGCGCGGGGCTGGCCGAGGTGGGCGTACTGGACATGCTGCGCTTCGACAAGTTCACGATCGGCTGGGCGTGGAAGGCGGAGTATGGTTCGCCTTCAGGGGATCAGGCTGAGTTCGAGGCTATCTACAAATACTCACCACTGCACAACCTACGGGCGGGTGTGGCTTATCCGGCGACGCTGGTGTTGACAGCGGACCATGACGACCGGGTGTTCCCAGCGCACAGCTTCAAGTTCGCGGCGGCGATGCAGGCAGCCGCTCCTGCAGAGGCTCCGCCTGCTTTGATCCGCATCGAGACGCGAGCAGGGCACGGAGCGGGAATGCCACTGAGCAAGCGGGTCGAGGGCGTCGTGGACCAATATGCGTTTCTGGTGCAGGCGCTGGGGATGGCCGTGTAACAGCTTTAGTAGTTGTCCAAAGCCCAGAAAGGAAGAGGCCCGAACTCGAAAGTTCGGGCCTCTTCGACCATCATCGTTGCGTTACCTGATCCCGTGCTACTAGGGAGCAAGAGTATTGATCAGAGCGGGTTTCGGGCTGCCCCATCCGGTCACCAGATCATAGCCGGTTACTGCCGAATAGCTGCCGGATTTGCCGCTGGTGATGTCGTGGAAGTCAGTGCCATAGGTGGCCGTCACATTCTCCGCGTAGATGGTTGGGTTGATGAAGCCGATGGTCGACTTTCCTTGAGAGGCCAACTGCTGGTTGACGAGCGCAATGTAACCAGCCCACATGGGAGCGGCGAAGCTGGTGCCGCCATAATCGTTCGCCAGGCAGGTGGTCTGGTTGGCACAGGTATAGAAGGTGTAGTTCGCGTTTGCCGATACATCCGGGCCATTGCGGTAGGTTGTCGAACCCTTATTGGTAGTGGTGATCACGCCCGAGAGCTTCTGCCACGCGGGTATTGCGATTTTGTCCGGAGAGATACCACCGCCGCTACTTGCCCAGGCGGTCTCCGACTTCCAGGGGCCAGCCGCGCTTGAGGTCGTCAGGTCCGTACCGCCGACTGAAACGACATACGCATCGTCCGCTGGCCACGCCTCATTCCTCGATGACCAGGTGGAGCTGTCCCCGGACGCCGCAAAGAAGTTCTGGCCTTGAGCCGCCATCTTCTTGAAGTACGGGTCAAGCGTGCTTGGATCAGCCGGCGTCCAACCCCACGAGCAACCAATGACGGTCGGCAGTGGGCTGTGCGTCGTCATGGCGCTGATCATCGCGGTATCGGAGGACCCGACATACATCACCAGGCTTGCCAGCCCAGGAGCCATGCCAATCGCCTGGGTCATGTCGAGCGTCTGTTCGGTGTCATCACAGCCGTTTGATGCCAGGCAGCTAGTGCTGGTTCCATCCGTGGAGAGGAGGGTGATAGGCACTTTGTTGGTTTGACCAACGTTTTTGAAGTAGGTGGTCAAGTCGGCCAGGTCGGTGCCCACATACTCGAGCAATCCGAGGTTCTGTCCAGCGCCGGTGAGGGCCGTTCCGCCGTAGTAGGCCGCGCGCATGTCGCTGCCCAGGAAAGAAGCCGAAGGGCCGGAGCCGGTGGTGGCATGAGAGACGACAGCCTCGGGAGCGATACCATGGGTCTTCGCGTAGTCGCTCTTCTTAGCTAACATGGTATGCGGGATGGAGTAGTTGTCCAGACCAGAGATGTGCCACAGGCTGACCCCAAGGTTCGGCGTCGGCTCACGGTCCGGAGCATAAAAAGTGCGGCTCTCGGTGGGATGTTGGTACGTCCGCATGCTTACATGGAAAGCAGACTCAACGGCTGAAACCGTACCTTTGACCTGCACCTCCATGCCATCGCGAGTACCCCCAACGACAGTAAAGCCATTCTTTTTCGCGAACTGAACGACAGCGTCATAATCTGCCTGGCTGGGACCAAACCTTGCTGTGAACTCTGGCACAGTGAGGAAGTGATGGTACAAGCCACTATTCGGATCGTAGATATCGCTCAGCAAGCTTTCTAAGCCAGCCTCATTGCGCAGTGGCAGAACAAGATCCAGGTTCATGGTCTGATTTGCGGAAAGCTGTCCGACGGCCTGCGCTTCACCGGTACGAGTCACTTCTCGCATATGATTCGTCAACACAGACTGCGCCAGGCAATCCGTTGTCATGGCCAATACAATTACGACGGTTGCGAACAGGATGGAACCTGATCTGCGAATTGTGAGGGGAAATGCACTTCTGCTAATTGCTCTCTTCATATCAAAGCTCCTTTGCGGATTTTGTGAAGCCTGGTCTCAAGCTGCCAGGGGCAGCGAGGGGTATCCAGTTGTAGCGAGGATTGATAGGTAACTATATATACATTACCAATGTAACCTGCGATAACAGGCCGTCGGTAACCATATCATTGAAATGGTTTTGTAAATTAAATTATTTGCACGCGAAAAATCATGCAGGAACAATCGTTTAAGCGGTGGATCGCCCTGGAAACGATTGCGAGGAGGGGACAAGCAGATCCTCCCACTGTGCGGAAGGATGACAACTATGTTTTGGGGAAGTGCCTTCTGCTACGGAGGTTGATAGCCGGGAACGAACTTATGCCCGCCCTGCGAACTCCCGGTTCTCTGTCGAGATTTTGACTTTTTCCCCTTCTTTGATGAAGGGTGGAACTCGGATTTCCAGACCGGTCTCCAACCTGGCCATCTTGGTCCCACTGCCGCTCGATGAGTCGCCTCGCGCCGCGGGTTCTGTGTAGGCAACGTTCAATTCGACAAACATTGGCAGCTGTAAACCGATGGGATTGCCGTTGTACTTGTGCAACTGGAGCAACGCACCCTCGACGAGCAAGTCCAATGCGTTCCCCATCATCCCCTCGTCGAGAGTCAGGGTCTCGTAGCTTTCCTGATCCAGGAAGTGAGAACCATCGCCGTCGCTGTAGAGATAGGAGGCCGGAACTAGCTGGAGATCCGGCTCTGTGAACTTGTCATTCGCCTTGAATGTCTTTTCAAAGACCGCGCTCGTGAGAAGGTTGCGCATCTTCAGGCGCACCAAGGTCTGGCCACCGCGAGCGGTTGGGGTGGTGATGTCTGAATCCAGACAGGCGAACGGAGCGTTTTCAAACTCGAACAAAGTCTTGCGCTTAATATGAATTGCTTCAAGCAATACGGCCATGAATTCCTCAAAGTCAGATGGGCACTAAAGGCTAATGCAAACCTGATCCATTTCCTACTCAGTATAAGGGGAAGGGCTCATCGATAAGAGACGGCAATGCCAGCCTGTGTGTACTATCTGGGCGGCGAGGTGGGGTTCTCCGGGCCAGTGGCGTAGTAGCTTTCGCGGGTGCGGATGTGAGCGTCAGGATAGTCCGGGACGCGGATGTGGATGGAGTGCAGGCCGGAGGTTGCGGCGGCGGGTGGCTGGAAGCTCAGCAGGTAGTAGTTGTGGATGTGGTTCGAGAGCTGGTGCAGACCCTGATCGAACCCCTTCTGCGTGGTGAAGTTGGTGTACTCGCCTCCGGAGAGAGCGGTTAGCTCGTGGGGGACGTTTTTTCTGAGCCCGTTAACCGCGATGACCATGAGCGGAATGTAGTTCGTGGGGCCGTAACTGCCGTTGCGGAGCTCGTCGAGGAGCTGCGTCTTTGACGGAGTGAAGGAGACAGCGTCAACGACAGTGTTGGTGCGGCCGAGATCGGCGATGGCCTGCTCCGGCTTGATCTTGCTGCCGTGGTCGCGGGTCTCGCTGATGAGGAGGATGGCATGGCGGGTGTGGTCCTTGCGGGCATCAAGCAGAGTGGTCGCGTAGGCTACAGCGTCGAGAGTGGCGGCGTTGTCGTCGTCGTGGCAGGGGGCGAGCTGGTCGAGGGTTTCTTTGAGTTCGGCGGGGTCTTTGGTGAAGTCCCCGAGGAGAACAGGCTCGGTGCCGTAGGTGACGACGGCAATCTGGCGTGGAGCATCCCCGACGATGCCTTCGATCATAGTGTTGAGCGTGTGCAGTTTGGGGAAGTCCCGGTAGGCGTCGCGGCTACACTGCACAACGACGACAAGCGAGAGGCCGAGAGCATCGGTGTCTTCTTCAACATGGACGGCCTGGCGGACGCCGTTGTCTTCAAGGATGAACTGCTCGGGCTTGAGGCCGTAGAGAATATCGCCGTGGGTGTTCTGGACGGTGGTGGGGACGAGAACGAGGTTGGATTGCGTGGTGAGGGTGTAGTTCTGGGCGAAAGCTGCTGTGGAAAGGAGCAGGCCGAGGAGGATTGGGATGCGCATCGACTCGGCTGCGACTAAATCTTCTGGACGCGCTGGACGTCGCGGACGCCAGGGACTTTGCGGAGGTTGAGGACCAGGCGGTTGAGGTGGCGGACGTCGACTGTTTCGACGACGAAGTCCACGATGGCGTTGCCGTCGGGGGTGGGCTTGGAGTCGACGGAGCGGATGTTGGTGCCGTCGTCGGAGATGATGGCGGTGAACTCTTTGAGCAGGCCAGGACGGTCTTCGCAGAGGACGGTGAGGCGGACGGGATAGGTGGCGGCCTTGGGGGCTCCGGGTTCGGTGGGTGGCGCGGACCACTCGACCTGGATGCGACGGTCGGACTCGTAGAGGAGGTTCTGAACGTTGGGACAGCTGCGGGCGTGGACCGCAACACCTTTGCCGCGCGTCACGTAGCCGATGATCTCCTCACCACGGATCGGATTACAACAACGAGCCCGGTAGACGAGGAGGTCGTCCTGGCCTTCGACCTGCAGCGACTCCGAGCCTTTGCCGAAAAAGACTCGCTTGACCGCCTCCGACATCTGGCCGAGGGTATTGCCGACGCCAGCCTCTGGAGGTGGTGGCTCCGCCGCGAGGGTAGACCCGGGTTCGAGCTTGTTCAGCACAACACGGGAGCTGTATTTGCCGAAGCCAACGCCGGCCATCAGCTCGGCTTTGGTGCCGAGGCCGTACTCGGCGGCGACGCGCTCGTAATCGGCGTCGTGGAACTTGTTGAGCGACAGCTTGTACTTGCGGGCCTCGCGGTCGAGCAGCTTGCCGCCGATCTCCATGGCGCGCTCGCGCTGATGCTCGTTGAGCCAGTGCTTGATCTTGTTGCGGGCGCGGCTGCTCTTGGTGAAGGAGAGCCAGTCTCGGCTGGGCGCGTGACCGGCCTGAGTGGTGATCTCGACGATGTCGCCGTTGCGGAGCTTCGTCCGTAGGGGAACGATGCGGCCGTTGACCTTGGCCCCGATGGTCGTGTTGCCCACGTCGGTGTGGATCGTGTAGGCGAAGTCGATGGGGCTGGCGTCCTTGGGCAGAACGACGACCTTGCCCTTGGGCGTGAAGGTGTAGACCTCCTCGGGGTACAGGTCGATCTTGAGGGTCGACATGAACTCGTTGGGGTCGGTCATCTCGCGCTGCCACTCCATCAACTGACGGACCCAGGCGAGGCGCTGCTCGTCCTTGGCGGTGACGTTGTCGGAGGCCTTGTACTTCCAGTGGGCCGCAATCCCTTCTTCAGCTACGCGGTGCATCTCTTCGGTGCGGATCTGCACCTCGAACTGGTGGCCGCCCTCGGCGATAAGCGTAGTGTGCAGGGACTGATAGAGGTTCGGGCGGGGCATCGAGATGAAGTCCTTGATGCGGCCGGGGACGGGACGCCAGATGCTGTGCAACAGGCCGAGCAGCGCATAGCAATCCTGCACGCTGTTACAGATGACCCGGATGGCGAGCAAATCGTAGACCTGATCGACGGGAATCTGCTGGTCGGCGAGCTTCTGCTGGATGGAGTAGAGGCGCTTGATGCGCGACTCGACGCGGCCCTGGATATGGTGCTCCTTGAGCTTGGCTTCGAGCTGCGTGACGATCTTCTGGAGGAATATCTCGCCCTCGCCGCGTAGAGCGTCCACCTCTGTCGTGAGCTGCTGATAGGCGTAGGGGTCGGTGTAGCGGAAGGCCAGATCTTCGAGCTCGCCGCGCAGCTTACCCATGCCGAGACGGTGCGCGAGTGGCGCGTAGATGTCGAGGGTCTCGCGGGCGATCTTCTGCTGCTTCTCGGGCTTGAGGTGCTCGAGCGTCCGCATATTGTGGAGGCGGTCGGCGAGCTTGATGATGACAACGCGGACGTCGGTGACCATGGCGAGGAGCATCTTGCGGATGTTCTCAGCCTGGTGGTCTTCGCGGTTGGCGAACTTGATCTTGTCGAGCTTGGTGACACCTTCAACGATGTGGGCGACCTGCTCGCCGAAGCGCCGGGAGATCTCGTCGGAGGTGATGTCGGTGTCTTCGACGGCGTCGTGGAGCAGACCGGCGGCGATGGCGGTGGAGTCCATTCTCAGTTCGGCGAGCACCTGCCCGACCTCGAGGGGATGGATGATGTAAGGCTCGCCGCTGGCGCGCTTCTGGCCCTCGTGCTGCGCGATGCACATGGCCCAGGCCTTGCGGATGATCTCAAGGTCATCGCTGGGGCGGTTGGCGTGTACGGTGTCGAGAAGAGTGCGGAACTTGCGGTCGATCTCTGGACCAGCGCTACTGGGTTGGTCGGCGGGGGGCGAGGTGGACAGAGGAGGAAAACTACCCGTGGGCTCATCGAGCGCAAGCGGTGGAGCGGCGGGAGGCCGAATCGGCTGTTGAGGAGGTGCTGGGGCAACCTTGCGCAACGCAGCCTCCAGCTCGATACCAGTCTCGGTAGAGCGGTCGAGGCTCGCGGTCGATGCGCTTATCGGCTCGGATTGCGGTCCCGCCTGCGGGCCAGATTGCTGGCCGGGCTGCGGGGAGGCCGGATGGACGGTTGCCATAGTTCATTATAGGCGGTAGGTGTCAACCCGGAAATGGCTTTATGGCCTTCTGCCAACCGTAGATCGCGCAATTTTCAGCAAAAAACAAGAGGATTTGCTCTACCGGAGCAGACCGGGTACGGGCACCTTGCCGGCATGTATCCAGGCTAGAAGCTCGTCAAAGGCGATGCCTACCTCCTCCGCCGACATGGTGCAGTGGCCATCGCGATGGACGTACTGCTGGATGTAGTGGTCGCCGAAGCCTGCCTGTTCCACGATGTGTCCGTAGAGTGCCAGCGAGGTGCCGGGAATGAGCGGATCGTAGGTGGTGTGGAGCGCTAGCATCGGCTTGGTGAGGCGACCGTTCGGGGTGTAGTGGGCGATCAGATAACGGCGGGCAGCGAGATCTGCGACGTGACGCGGAACGGCGTCGTTGAGCTTGTTGTCTTCGGTGGTCGAGTTCGGGTTGGTGCCGGTATAGAGATAGTTGCGGTTGTCGAAGGGGTTGCCGCCGGCCTTGTGCTGCATGTCCGCGACGACGAAGCTGATGTAACTGATCATGTGGGCGACGTCTTCGTCGGAGTGTAGCGACATCAGGTTCCTCATGGCGAGGGCCGCTGCGGGCCGGTCGTGGAGCGCCTGTAGGATCTTGTGCCGAGTGGCGTCGGTTTCGGGCGCGGGTGCGGGATAGCCTGTCGATGGCAGCGGCACGAGGGTCGGCAGCAGGCCGGGGAAGTAGGAGTCGAACGCGGCGCGGTCGGCAAAGCGGCGTGTGAACGACTCATAAGTAGGGCCGACCGATCCGCAGAGATCCAGGCCGCCAACATAGGGTTTGGGGTTACGCTCAAGCGTGATGTCGGTGAGGAGGCCGCCCATCGAGCCGCCTGCCGCGATGGTCTCGCGGGGCTGACCGTACTTTTTGACGAAGTACTTCCGCAGGCTCTCCGTCTCGGCGAGCGCCTGGTCGAGAGCCCATCCGGTGGTCGAGTAGCCGCTCTCGATCACGGCATATCCGCGCTGCAACATCGGACGGCTTTGGTCGGTGAGCGCGTGCGTCGGATGATAAGTAAACGGAGTTTCACTGTAACCGTGATAAAAGACCACCAGATCGTGGTTCCAGTTGGTTGGGACGTCGATCCGGTAAGCAGCATCGTCGAGCGTGCCCACCTCGACGATACCGGTGGCTGTCTGGAGGACCTCCGGCGTGCCAGTAGGGGCCTTCGCCAGCTTCTGAGCGGACAGCGAATGTGAGAGAGCCACGGATGCCATGACCATCGCCAGCAATGGCAGGCGCGACCGGGAAGATATTTGCATGAAAGGAAGGATAAAAGAAAAGCGGTCTGGATGACAGAGGGTTATGGTTCCAAACGATTTGAAGTCAGATCGATGGAGTTGCGAACGAGCGCAAAGTAGCTAGCTGCACCGAGGAGGGCCATCGCGGCACAGAACAGGAAGGCTGTCTTGAAACTATGTGTCCGGTCGAGGAGCCAGCCAGTCAGAACGGGTGCCGCTGATGCGACGACGAAGCTTCCGAAGTTCTGAATGGAGCCGACAGTAGCGACGATGGGTCGGGGGCTCGCAGCCTGCACGTAACCCCATGCGGACGTTCCCGCAAAATGAATGGAGAAGAGCGCCATGCTGATGCAGGCCACCGCCATCCCCACATTTGCAGCGCGTGCCGCGAGCAGCGTGAACGCGGCGGAGAACATCATACCGAGCAATATTTGTTTGCGATGGACCTGCGCCAGTGACTGGCCCTCACGGCCTTTCCGATCAGCGACAACGCCGCTGAGATACATGCCCAGCGAGCCTGCCAGAAAAGGAATCGCGGCAAGCCATCCACTGAGCGCCACGCTGACGAGCCGCTCACCCTCCAGGTACGAGGGCAGCCACGCAATATAGAACCATGCCGTGTAGTTGATGCCGCCAAAGCCGATCATCAGACCCCAGATCGTGCGGGAGCGAAACAGACTGCTCCACTGCTGGAAGCTAATGGAGACAGGTGCTGTCTCTTCGGTGGATCGTTGGTCAACATTCTCATCTGGCGCCCGTCGGTCGCGCAGCAGCGGAAACCATACCAATGCCAGCAAGAGGCCAAGCGCTCCGATGAGCATGAACATGTGCCGCCAGCCGAAGTGAAGCATCAGGACAGTCAGCAGTGGCGGAGCAAGGCCCTGTCCCAATGTGGTGGAGACATTGACCGCTGCCATGGCGCGGCCGCGTTCCGCAAGCATAAACCGCTCTCGCACCAGTTTTACGGAGGCAGGAAAGAACGGCGCCTCGCCCATGCCAAGCAGTACCCGCAGCGGGACAAACGAGCGCAGGCCGGTCACTGTTCCGGTAAGCATCTGCGCCAGCGACCACACGCCCAGTCCCGTTCCCAGGACGCGTCGCGCGCCGAACCTATCCAGCAACGGGCCTATGGGAAGCTGCGAGAGACCATAGGCCAAAGAGAACGCCGAGAGCAAGGCACCGATCTGCGTGCCGGAGAGATGTAGCTCGCTGCGGATCGAACGGTTCGCGATGGAGAGCGAGCTGCGGTCGAGAAAGTTGATGACGCCGGCGAGCAGGAGCAGGGTGAGCGTGACCCATCGCGTCTTACGCCAGGTTTGCCGCACATCAGGGCCTGTAGCGAGAGTGCTGCTCGATGGATGGCGTGGTGGTTGTTTCTTCATAGTCTGAGGAAAGTCGCGGTCTCGAGAGCCTCTTGTATTTCCAGCGTTCAGTGTATCCGGGAGGATTGTATCGGCGAACAAAAGCCCACCGGCTGCTTCTCCGTCGGAGTAGAAGAAGCAGACGGTGGACGAGCTAAGAATGTGGCTCTAGAGTAACTGGCTACCAGGGTTCACTCCTTCAGCTTTTTCGTTTCCAGTGTCGGGGCTTTCAGAATCGGTCCCGTGTAACACGTGGGCTTACCGTGAAGTTTCCCAGTGCCGTTGTTCAGGAGTAGCAAGCCAGACAAAGTTGCTCGAAAGATACTTTGAATGTAATCCTCGAAAGATGAGTCGAGGACGATTGTTCTACGCAATGATGGGATCGGTACTGGCGTGCTGTATGTCGGCAGCCGCACAGGAAAAAGGGAATTGGCGTGCAGCGAGCTCGACGGCCCAGTCCATCACGGGCGACGTGACACTCGCTGATGAAAAGATATCGATCAACTTTTACGGGTTTACGATCGCCCGAATACGCAGTCTCGAGCCAGGCGAGGCGAGCGCAGTTTTCGACGCGGACAGCAATGTTGGCGGGAACAGTAGCCTCTATAGATTGAGCATACCGGCTTCAAAAAAGTTCATGCACCGAAATACTCTGTGCGGAGCTGAGGATACCCAGTGGATGGCCACTTACGTTGCAGGGCACTCATTGCATCTTGCATTTTTCTCGGGACAAAAAGTGCCGGTCTTTACGCCGGATGCGATTGCGAATTCGACGGATTTGTGCGGCACATTTTCTTATGTGCGATGAGTCAGCGGTAGCTTGATGGCGCGTAAAAGAGAACCAGAATCCGCCGTTCCCTTGTCTTTGGATGCCCCAAAAGAAGCTAATGGCGGAGGGAGAGGGATTCGAACCCCCGTTACCTGTTAAGGTAAAGCGGTTTTCAAGACCGCCTGTTTCAACCGCTCACACATCCCTCCGCGTGGGCAAACCCGTGCGTAATCATTATTGTACGACGATGGCTTAAGAAATTTCGTATCGATGGAGCTGGGCTTTGCTGGAAAGCGGAGCGCTTTATCCCTTCCGATGCTGCCGTCGCATCTATCTGGCGCGTTCTACAGAGAGTTAGCAGGAAATACCGCACCGCTGCGATACTGGGAAGCGTCTAATTGTTTGATGCCGATAGTGAAGAGTCCTTCCTCAAAGAGTTCGTTTGAACGCACGCTGGCGAGCGCACGCACCACCATGGTGTTCAGCGAGGTCGTGGCGCTCGCAGTCGACAGCTTCCGCGCCAGCAAGGTCCGCTTCTTGCTCACGATGCTGGGCATGGTGATTGGGTCGGCATCGATCATTCTCGTCACAACGCTCGGCCTCACCGGCAAGGAGTACGCGCTCAACCTGATCTCGAGCATCGGCACCAACATGGTCGAGATGCAGTACCAGGGCGGCAACGTGCTTGGTCCGGACAACACCAGCAGCCCCGACTTCATGACGCGCGAAGATCTAACCGCTGTCGTTGATCAGGTTCCTGGCATCATCGCGGCTTCCCCGATGCTCGAGTATCACGACAACATCAGCATTGGCGGAGGTATCACCAAAGAGACCATGCTCCTCGGCGTCTCTCCGCAGTACAAGGATGTCCGTAACCTGGAGGTTACGGCAGGGCGTTTCTTCGACGACCAGGACTCAGTCACCCACACCAAGGTCGCCGTCATCGTCCAGCCATTCGCCAGGACCATCTTTGGAAGCGACTCGGCAGCCATCGGCCGCAGTATCACCGTCAACGGAATACCCTTCACGATCATCGGTGTCTTCAGGATGCGTATCGACACCTTCGGTCAGTCTGAGGTCAACGACCAGACCCTGCTCGTCCCCTACCCCGTGCTGCGCTATTTCACCGGAACCGACACCGTGAAGGAGATCTTTTTCTCCATGAAAGATTCGAGCTCAGTGATTCCTGCCTCCAGGGAGATTCTGGCCGTCATCAAGAGCCGCCACAGGCCCGCGTCGGCCTACTATGCCATGACCATGACCGAGGTGCTCTCCGACATGGCAAAGATAGCGGACATGCTGACCGTCGTGCTCACCCTTGCAGCCTTCGTCACGCTGATCGTCTCGGGAGTCGGCATCATGAACAGCATGTTGGCCAACGTGCAGTCACGCATCCGCGAGATCGGCATCCGCAAGGCGATGGGAGCCACCAGCCGCGAGATCCGCATGCAGTTCCTTACCGAGGCCGTCTTCCTTTCGCTCGCTGGCGGCATCGTCGGCACTGTTCTCGGTCTCGCTCTGCCCATCTCGGTCGGCTTCCTGACCCCGTTCAGCATCCCCATCTCGAAGTGGTCGGCTGTCATCTCACTCTCCACATCGGTCATCGTCGGCGTCATCTTCGGGACTCTACCCGCCAACCGCGCCGCACGCCTCGACCCCGTCGAAACGTTGAAATACGAGTAAAGCGGCTACTTGTGCGCGCATCCTCGAATAGGGAGTCGATGTGCCTTTCCGCTCCCACCAACTCCAATCACCCCAACGCAAAAACGCCTGCCTCCGCAAACATCGCGGAGACAGGCACCTCACTTATGACTGAGATTACTTAGGCTGCGGTGGTCTCGGCATCCGGCTGGTCGCCCTTCACCGTCACCTTGAGGTGCGTGGTGACCTCGCGGTGCAGCTTGACCGGCACATGGAACTCGCCCAGCGTCTTCAGCGGCTCTTCGAGCGAGATCTTGCGACGATCGATCGTGTAGCCCTTCTGCTCCAGCTGATGAGCGATATCGCCCGAGGTGACCGAACCGAACAGGTGCTCGTTCTCGCCGACCTTGCGCTCGAAGACCAACTCGACGGAATCCAACTGAGTCGCCAGATCCTGCGCCTCGGTCTTCTCCTTCGCGGACTTGCGAATCGCCGAGCCCTTCATCTGCTCGATCACTGCCTTGTTGGCCGCTGTCGCCTCGATGGCGAGCTTGCCGGGCAGCAGATAGTTGCGCCCGTAACCGTCGGCGACCTTGACGACATCGCCACGGTGGCCGAGCTTGTTTACGTCTTCCTTCAAAATAACTTCCATTGCAATCTCTCCGATTCCTTAGCTCTGGTTAGGCGCGCGCAGTTAGAAGCGCGCGGCGAAGGCCAGCAGCGCGATGTTGCGCGACTGCTTGATGGCCAGCGAGAGGCGACGCTGATGGCGCGTGCACACACCGGTCAAGCGGCGGGGAACGATCTTGCCACGCTCGGCGACAAAACCCTGCAGCAGGCGAACATCGCGGTACGAGATCGCATCGATCTTCTCCGTGCAGAACTTGCAGACCTTCTTGCGACGGAAGAACTTACGGCCACCAGGGCCGCCGCCAGGACCACCAGCGGGACGAGGCCCGCGCGGAGGGCCGCCAGGACCGGAGTGAGGGCCCGACGATGCCGGGCGTGGAGTGTGCTGCTGTTGCTCAGGAGCGCTGTTTGTTTCGTCAGCCATGGTGTTTCCCTTTCGAGTGCGTTGTGCCTTCGGCCCGCTCCAGACTCGCTGTGGAGTCTCTGAACATCCCCCATCGATGGATGGAAGCTCGGTGGATGGAAGCGGGATTCGGCAGTGGTACTGCATCTGCGGTGCCGATAGAGCCGGCATCGCGAATCTCAAATCAAACTAGACAGCCGCAACCGTCTCGGGAGGCGCATCGGAGGGAACATGCTCCTCGACTGCCGCCACGATTGGCTTAACCTCTTCCTCGGCCGCTGCCTCACCTGCTGGCGTCGCCGAAGCGGCAGGTGCCTGCGGGGTCTGCTGCGGTTGGGCGATCGGCTGCGCGCTGCGCTTTACCTTGGTGTCGCGGATAGCCTTGATCTTCGCAAGGCGCTTCTCTTCTTCGTCCATGCGGACCGTGATGAACTTGATGACCTGCTCGGAGACACGGAGGCGGCGCTCGATCTCGGCGATCAGCTTGCCCTCGGCGGCGATCGTCAGCAACACGTAGAGGCCGTCGTTGAACTTGCGGACTGTGTAGGCGAGCCGGCGGCGGCCCATCTTCTCGACAGTCTTCACTTCGCCACCACCACTGGTGACGTTGCCGGAGAAGCCTTCGATCAGCTTGTCGAGGTCTGCTTCTTCAACGTCCGGACGGACGATGAACATGATTTCGTAGGTACGATTCATTCGGTCTACTTCTTTCTGCGAAGTTCTGCTTCGCACCGTGCCGGCGTCTACTTTGCCGGTCCGGTCTGGAAAATACTGCGTCTTACTACTTCCCCTTCGACTCGTCCGTCCCAGCTTCGGGATCGTTCGCTCGACGGTTGAACTCATTCATCGCGGCCCCAACCCCCTGGGTTAGAACCACCTCAACCGCACGCTTCGCACGGTCGAGCACCTCATCGAGGACCGCAAGCTCCTGCTTGCGAAACGGGCTCAGCAGATAATCCTTGCCGCCCGCCTTTACCTCTCTGCCATCGGAAAGCGCCGGTTTCCCGATGCCAATCCGAATCCGCAGCCAATCCGTGCCAAGCACATCGGAGATTGACTTCACTCCGTTGTGCCCGTTCGCCGATCCACGCTCGTGAACCCGAAGCGTGCCCAGCGGAAATGCCAGCTCATCGTAGAGAACGATAATGTCCTCCGACGGCCGTTCAATCTCAAACTCACGAACCAGGGCGGCAACCGACAGCCCGCTCAGGTTCATGAAGGTCTCCGGCTTCACCAGCAGAACATCTTGTCCTGCCAGCTTCGCCTTCGCCGTAAGTGCTCTGCCCCGGCGATTCGAAAGCACCACACCGCAACCCTCTGCGATCCGATCCACCGCCAGAAACCCGGCGTTGTGCGGCGTGAACTGATATTCGATACCGGGGTTGCCGAGACCGACAATCAGCTTCACTGCGCGCTTTCCTTTCCTGCGCTGGTGCCATGCCTTGAAGGCATGGCACCAGGATAAAAACTACGTTACTTCTTGGCCTTCGTGTCCGCTGCCGGTGCGGCTTCATCGGTCTTGCCCTTCTTGGCAACCTCAGGCTCCGCCGGTGCGGCGACAACTGCATCCACTGGCACAACCTCTTCCTTAACGCTGGTCACGTGAGCGACCGTCGCATCCTCTTCGCCGAGGAACTTGATGCTGCCCGAGTGCGGCAGATCCGAGACATGGATCGCATCATGGATCGAGAGGTTGCTGACATCGACGTCGAGGTGGCTCGGGATGTCGCCTGGAAGGCACTCGATCTCGACCTCACGCAGCACATGCTCGAGAATGCCGCCTTGTGTCTTCACGCCGACCGGGACACCGACCAACTGAATCGGCACGGAAACACGCATCATCTTGTCCATCGCAATGCGCTTCAGGTCGATGTGGAGAAGCTTGCCCTTGATCGGCTCATTCTGCCAATCCACAATCATTGCCTTCACTACTGAGGCACCTGTCACATCGAGATCGAAGATCGTGTTGTGGCCGGAATCAGAGTGCAAAATCTTGGTAATGACGCGGGGGTCAACGGTGACCGCGACCGCATCTTGCCCGGCGCCATAGACGACAGCGGGAATCTTGCCTGCAACGCGAACCCGGCGTGCGGCGTTCTTGTTGAACTTGCCCTCACGGGGTGTTGCGACGACTGCTGGAATGGTGCTGGGTGCTGCCATGGCGGGATATTCCTTTCGGGCACAGTGTGAGCTGCTCCCTTTAGAGCATTTTTACAGAGAGGATAATGTTCGGGTGCCCCATCCTTCACGCTTTTGCGAAGGGTGGGAAGCAACAATGCCCACATTACGTCAACAGTAAAAATGCTTCCATTTAGTTCGAGCTCTTGTCCTTGCTACCAAACAAAAGCCGGGCCTAGTTGAACAGCGTGCTAACGCTGGTCTCCATATGAATGCTCTCGATCGCCCTGCCCAGAAGGCCTGCAATCGAAAGCACCTTGATCTTCGGCACCCTCTGCGCCTCTTCGCGCAGTGGAATGCTGTTCGTCACGACCAACTGCTCCAGCCGTGATGCCGCAATGCGCTCCACAGCCGGGCCCGAAAGCACTGGATGCGACGCGCACGCATAAACTTTTTCCGCGCCCTGGGCCAGCAGCGCATCCACCGTCTTCACCAGCGTTCCCGCCGTGTCGATGATGTCGTCGAGGATCAAACACGTCCGGCCGCGTACATCGCCGATCACGTTCATCACCTCGGTTACATTAATGTCGGTCCGCCGCTTATCCACGATGGCCAACGGTACATCCAGCTTCTTAGCGAAAAAGCGCGCGCGTTCTACGCCTCCCGCATCCGGTGAAACCACCGTCAGATTGGGCAAATCCAGATCCCGGAAGTAGCTCACCAGCACCGGGCTGGCAAACAAATGATCCACCGGAATATTGAAGAACCCTTGAATCTGCGCGGCATGCAGATCGACGAGCAAAGCACGGTTCGCACCGGCCGTGGTCAGAAGATCCGCCACCAGCTTCGAAGTAATGGCGACACGCGGACGGTCCTTACGATCCTGCCGCGCATAACCGTAGTACGGAACCACAACCGTAATCCGGCCAGCAGAGGCGCGTTTCAGCGCATCCATCATGATCAGCAACTCGACAAGATGCTGATCTACCGGAAAACAGGTTGGCTGCACAAGAAAAACGTCCGCACCGCGAACGTTCTCCAGCAACTGAAAATGAACCTCGCCGTCAGAGAATCTCTGCAACCGGGTCTCGCCCAGCGGCACACCGACGAACTTGCAGATCTCTTCAGCCAACGCAATGTTGGCAGATCCGCTAAAAATCTTGAAGCGCTTGTCCTCGCTCGGCTTCCCGGATCGCTTCTTATCCTGGGAGCCTTTGGCCGTAAAGCCTTGCGAGGTGGCAGACTGGGAGCTTGTTTCGGTCTCACCAGTCTGTCCTGAAATAGGGGAAGTAACCGCAGTCGTGTCTTTGTTTACCACGTTTGAAACCCTCCAGGCTGGTTGGCCTTGGTAGCTCCTGCTGCTTTGTCTTTCCGGCGCCTTGTTTTGCGTCGGTACTTCTTTTACGAAAGTAAGACTATCGGCACTTCAAACTTCTGCTTCTTCGTCCGCGGTGTTCTCGCGCGACTTGAAAACCATCCAACTTCCGCGGCATGTTGCTGCCGCCAAAGAACCCTAAGTTGCTTGTTCGCCAGCCCCCAAAGGGGTAAGGCGTCGACATTTTTGGTTGGGCGACTAGGATTCGAACCTAGACAAAGAGCTTCAAAGGCTCTGGACCTACCGTTAGTCGATCGCCCAATGATCGCCGGTTGCGCTGCTCTCCGGGCGAAATCACTCTGCGAACATTCTGCGCCAGTATTCGGATCGAGGCAAGGTTGTTGTCAACAAAGCCCGTATTCCCGACGCCTGAACGCGTTGTTGAGCTGTTCGTGCATCCGCTATGGACCGGTAAAGTCCAAACAGTGCCGAACCTGAACCCGAAAGCGCCGCATACAACGCGGGGCTACCCGAATCACTACCCATCAATTGACGCTTGGTTTCACGCAGAGAGGGATACTGAGGAAAGACGACCTCTTCAAAGTCATTCTGAAGGCCGTTTCCAATCCCGGTGCGGACAAGCGCGAGAAGGGTATTCTCGGCCAGATCGCTCCACGCACCGTTCTGATCTTCAGAACTTCCTTGTTTTTTCTCAAGGTCCCACTCAGGGAGGCTATCGCGAAGGATACCGGAGGTGCCAAGCTCGACGCCCGTCTTCGCAGACATGGACGAATAAGCCAGACTCAACTCACTTAGCCTATCAATCTTCCTTCCGGAAGTCAATCCAGCCTCGGACCGACCCAACTCCGGGTGCGGGTGCCCCATGTCTCGCTTCTGAGACATGGGTTCTCCATGAGCCGCGCCATCCACCCCAGCCACCAACGCATCCCAGGCCCGAAACGCCTGCGGAGTAGAAACCCCCACCTCCGGCACCGCCACAACACAGGGAATCTCCGGCAGGTCAGGCAACGGCACCACCTGCTCCCCCCGCGACACCCCCAGCACCGAGCCCCCCAGCAAAAACAGCGGCACATCCGACCCCACCTCAGCCGCCAACTCCAACCGGGCCACCCCCGATAACGCCACCCCCAGCTCCCGCTCCAACCCCAGCAGCGCCGCCGCCGCATTCGCCGATCCCGCTCCCATCCCACCCTGCACCGGCAGGTTCTTCTCAATATGAATCTCGACCTCTGCCGCCACACCAAACCGCGCCAGACACCGCTCCACCATCTTCCACGCCGTATTCCGGCCATCCACCGGCACATACGCATGGTTCGTCGTCAATGAAATCCGCGTCTCCGCTCCCCGCCGAGCCGAAACCGTCACCACATCATGCAGCTCCAGTGTCTGATACATCGTCGTCAACGCATGAAACCCATCGGCCCGCACCGGCCCAATCGCCAACCCCAAATTGATCTTCGAAAACGAACGAACACGCGTCGGCATAAGCCTTTATTGTAGGCCGGGTGTCCCATCCTCGCGGCAGTCTCATCGCCGCAGGGTGGGGTATCGTGCGAAGCACGACCGTTCTCCCACCGAAGTTCACTTCAACTCACTCGCAGTCATCTCGATCTGCATCGCCGCATCCTGCATCATCGTCTCGTCCTTCGCAGCAGCCGCACCCAAAGGTCCAAGCGGCTTCAGCTTCGACGAGTCCACATTCTTCGAGTCGAAGACCATCTTCGGCGTATCCAAAGGCAGCTTTACCGACAGCGCGACATTCCGCTGCGAGATCACCGGCTCCTCCGTCTCCACGCCGTCCCGATTTTTGAGTGAGATCATCCGCGTAAGCCTGCTCGTCTCAAGAACAATCGACATCGCCAGTCCATCGCCTTCCAGACGAACGTCATTACAGTCGAACTTCGTGCCGACATCGATGAACTTGGTCGCCATTCCCGTCCCAATAGGAACCTGCGAGGTCATCCGCGTCCTGCACGAGCCCGTCCTTCCATCGCCGTACACAGCAACCTCTGTCGTAATGCTCTGGCTCACCGGCTCCAACTCCCCATTCACCGGATGCTTCAGAACCATCGTTAGCTTGAAGTACCGCGTCGACGACGAGGAGACCCTCGCCGCAACAGGCTTCACGAGTTGCTGAGCCACACAGGTAGTTGACACAACCATCACAACCCCAAACATCGCCCTACGAAGCATCTTGTTCATCGAACCTCACCTCTCTCATATCCCAGCTTTACCGTGAGCGACGCAACCTCGATTGGCTCGATTGCCAACGGCGCAATCTCAATCGGCTTGACCCAAAGCGGCTGTTCTCGCAGCAAAGCTGGAGGGCTCTTCGCAATCTTCTTACTCATTCTTCGACCTCTTCCAAACGATCCTGCTGCTTGCAACCTGGGTGCGTCACTCCTGATCGCCGCACCTACGGGAGCATCTCGCGACAGTGCAGTCGACGAGTTCATCCTTTGCACATGCGATTCTGTGTTCGGCCCGACCCACACCAACATCCCAACCGCAACGGCACTCGCCGCAATAGCAGCCCATGGCATCCACTTGCGTGAAGAACGTCCCCTCCCAGCCCAAACCCGCGCCGAAACCCGCTGCTCCAGCCCCACCGGAGACACCGGATTCGCGGCATCACGCAAAACTCCATCCAACAGCCCATCGAAATCAAAATCGCTCATCGCCGCACCTCCTTCATCGCCTCAAACCTTCGCTTCAACTCCGCCTTCGCCCGCATCACCCGCGTCCGCACCGTCCCCTCGGGAATCCCCATCGCCACACCCACCTCCCGCGAGGTCATCTCCTCCACAGCAGACAGAACCAGCGCCTGCCGCAACTCCTCCGGAAGCCCCTCAATCAGCCGCCGCAACAACTCTCGCTCATCCCCGCTCGCCGCGCACTCCTCGGGACTCTCCCCCGTCGCAGCCAGATCCATCCCAGCCACGTCCTCCATTGAGCCCTTCGGCGGCCGATCCAGCGCCACCCGCCATACCGTCCGCGCCAGAAACGCCTTTTCGTCCTCCATCCGCCGCCACGCATCGCCCCGGTAGAGCTTCAGGAACGCTTCCTGCACCGCATCCTCCGCGTCATGCGCGTTCCGCAGCAGCGAGTACGCAACCCGAAACATCAGCCGCGTCTGCCGCTCGACCACCAGCGCAAACGCCTCATCCCGCTGGTCTATCTCGTCACGCTGCAACGCTTCCTCGTCCCCACCGCCATACTGCGACCAGACCTCAGCCTCTGCGCTCATCCTGCCAGCCTCACTCCCTAAGACCGCCGCCAACCCCAAACTGTTCATCTTTTTTTTCCGCCTCACAATCCCTCGGAACATTTATCCTTCATCCACCCCTTCCCGTGGAGAGTCCCTCTTTGTCCTTTCAGACCCGCGCATCCGCTCTGCTATCGGCATCTTGCCTCCTCGCCACCTCGCTATCCGCCCAGCAGCCCGGCCTCGCCCCCACCCGCGCACCACACGCCATGGTCGTCAGCGTCCAGCACGACGCCAGCGACGTCGGTGTCACCATCCTGAAACAAGGCGGCAACGCCATCGACGCAGCCGTAGCCGTCGGCTTCGCCCTCGCCGTCGTCTACCCCTTCGCCGGCAACCTCGGCGGCGGCGGCTTCATGCTTATCCGCTCGCACGACGGCCATCACGGGTTCCAGACTCACTTCCTCGACTACCGCGAGAAGGCCCCCGCCGCCGCCACCCGCGATATGTACCTCGACGCGAAGGGCAATATCGTCCCCGGCATGTCGCTCATCGGCTACAAGGCCTCCGGCGTACCCGGCTCCGTCGCCGGACTCACCTACGCCCAGAAACATTTCGGCAAACTCACCCTCGCCCAGGACATGGCTCCCGCCATCCGCCTCGCCACCGACGGTTACATCTTAGGTGCCGAAGAAGCCCGCAGCCTCCAGAGCAAAAACGTCTCCCGCTTCCCAACCTCCGCCCACATCTATCAGCGTGACGGAAACTTTTACAAAGAAGGCGACACCTTCCAGCAGCCCCTCCTCGCTGCCACCCTCACCGCCATCGCCAAAGACCCCGCCACCTTCTACAAGGGAGCGATGGCCCAGCAGATCGCTGCCTTCGAAAAATCCGGCGGAGGCCTCATCACCGCAGACGACCTCGCAAGCTACGAAGTAAAAGACAGAGAACCCATCACCGGCCACTACCACGGCTACGACATCATCACCGCACCACCCCCATCCTCCGGCGGCATCGTCCTCGTCGAAATCCTCAACATCCTCTCCACCTACGACCTGCCCAAACTCGGCCCCGACCGCAGCGCCGCCCAGGTCCACATCATCACCGAAGCCTTCCGCCGAGCCTACATGGACCGCGGCGACTACCTCGGCGACCCCGACTTCAACAAGCTCCCTCTCAAAGAGATGGCCAACCTCGACTACGCCGACGCCTGGCGAAAATCCATCGACCCCACCAAGCCCTCGCCAAGCAAAGATCTCGTCCGCCCCGCAGGCTTCCTGCCCGCGCCGCCCGCACCCACCCCGGTCGAAAAATCCACCGAGACCACCCACTTCTCCATCGTCGATAAAGATGGAAACGCCGTCTCCAGCACTACCACCCTCAACGGCGGCTACGGCTCCGGCGTCACCGTCGACGGCCTCGGCTTCCTCATGAACAACGAGATGGACGACTTCACCTCAAAGATCGGCGTCCCCAACGCCTACGGCCTCATCCAGGGCCCGGCCAACGCCATCGCCCCCGGCAAACGCCCGCTCTCCGCGATGACCCCCACCATCGTCACGACGCCACAGCATGGGAAAAAGCCCGGCAAGCTCGCCTACGTCCTCGGCACTCCCGGCGGCTCCACCATCATCACCACCGTCGCCAACGACATCATCAGCCTCATCGATAACCACCTCGATGTCCAACAGGCCGCCGACGCCCCCCGCTTTCATCACCAGTACCTGCCCGACCGCCTCGACCTCGAAAAGAAGTTCCCCGCCGACATCGGCGACCAGCTCAAGGCCATGGGCTACACCACCAACCGCAGCCAGGTAGCCGACGAGAAGAGCCCCGGCGTCTGGGGCGACAGCGAGCTCATCGCCATCGACCCCAAAACCGGCGAGCTACTCGGAGGCCACGACAGCCGCCGCGCCTTCGGCAAAGCCGCCGGCTACTAGCGCGGTGTCCCTAAAATTCGCCGCATAAATTCGCTATATAAATCTGTCATCCAGAGCGAAGCCTCTCGCAGTTTCATCGCGAGAGGCGCAGTCGAAGGACCTGCGGTTTGCTCACCCTGCCGATACTTTCTCATTATTTTCAGCTCATCCCATCCAGCTACACGTAACTCATATAGGTCGATACTGCCTAACACCGTCGCCAAGAATCTTCCACCGAAACGGGCACCCCATGTCTCAGAGGCGAGACATGGGGTGCCCAGGCCGAATTGCTTGGAGCGACATCAGCGCCCAAACCAGGCGGCTGATCACCAGTCAGCCAGATACCATAGGTAGTAACCGCAAAAGAGCGGCGATCTACTAACTGAACCGAAGGTATGCGAGACGCAATCCCGTGTACCTGTCTTTAAGACTTCTGGTTAGGCAATGGAAGGCCAAAGGTGAGGAGATTTGACTATGCTCAATTCAAGTGCACGACGGCTTGCTGTCTGCGTCGCATTATTGACGAGCCTTGCACAGGCTGCGTCTGCCGCTGAACTTCTTATCGTCGACGCGAAATCTCAGCCGGAGAGTTTGACTGTCGCACCAGGCGGGATACTGATCGTCGGCAGCGCAAGCACTCCATTCATCTACAGGGTGCGCCCGGGCTCGACCACTGCTGAGAAGTTCGTTGATGCCAGCGATGAAGGTGCTGGCACCTTTTTCTTCGGCATGCTTGCCGATGCTGCTACCAACACATTGTGGACGTGTCAGCTAACCCCGGTGCCAGATACAGCGCCGGTGAAGCGTCATACCGTCCTGAGGGGCTTTGATCTCTCCACTGGCACCCAAAAGCTTCGTTGGAACCTGCCTGGTGACAACAGCACCTGCAACGATTTTTCGATCGGACCAGATAAGGCACTCTATATAACTGACACCGCCAACGGCAAGATCTACAAGCTGTCGGCTGGCGCCTCCACGGCGGAACTTTACCTGGAGCATCGGGTGCTTATGGGCGTCGATGGCATCACCTTCCTGAATGGCACGCTCTACGTGAACAACGTGGTCTTCAACAAGCTCTATCGCATCCCAGTGGACGCCGCCGGTAAGCCGGGACAACCTGTCGATATCTGGATGGACCAGCCGATAAAGGGGCCGGATGGCATGCGTGCAGCCAATGGCAAGCTACTCCTTGCTGAGAATGGCAGCGGCAAGATTTCCGTTCTTACTGTCAATGGCGATAAGGCCAGCGTCACGGTCATCAAGGAAGGACTCAAGACACCAACCGCAGTCGAACCCGCGGGCGACACGATTTGGATCGCCGAACGCGGCGCCGGCAAGGCAGTGTCGATTCCGATGCCGAAATGATCGAGAGAAATTGGTGAACAAATCCCGCTAGGTGGTATCGACATATAGGCTGCTTGTAAGTAACTGACTTTCTATCAATCTGTCGTCCTGAGCGGAGCTTCTCGCAGCTCTATTTGGGCTCATCAGCCAATGTGATCGTCCTGCCCCTAAAACCTGCAGCGGCAAGGAACATTTCGACAACGAGCTGCGTAATCTCTTCTGTGGACATTGCAAAGGAGCGAATGATAGCTTCTTTGCAGTATCCAAAGGAGCGGGCATGGCGGTGGATAAGTCCGAGGTTTTACAGGGAACTCTTGATCTGATGATCCTCAAGACATTGCAAGCGTTAGGACCTTTGCACGGGTTTGGAATTGCGCGGCGCATTGAGCAGTTGAGCGAAGACGTGCTGACTTTGAACGAGGGCACTGTATACACATCGCTCCTGCGACTACAGCAGAAGAGCTGGATTGCGAGTGAATGGGGCGTCTCTGAGAATAACCGGCGTGCGCGGTTTTACAGCATTACGAAGCGCGGTCTGAAGCAGCTTGCGGTCGAGACCGAAAACTGGGAGCGCATTGCGGCGGTGATTGGCCGCGTGCTGGCTCTTGAGGCGAAGGTTTAGTTATGTCTGACCGGGCGCTTACTTTCGTGGCAAAGCTGAAGGCACTGTTTGCGCAAAGGCAGGCCGACAGCGCCTTTGACGAAGAGATGAGTACGCATCTGGAGATGCTCGCAGAGAAGTATGAGCGCGAGGGCATGAGCGCGAAGGAAGCGACGCGGGCGGCGAGGCGACAGTTTGGCAATACAACCCTGCTGAAGCAGAGGCAGAGAGAATCGAGGACGACGATGTTCTTTGCGAACGTGTGGCGGGATGTGCGGTACGGTGCGCGGCAGTTGGCGAAGACGCCGGTGTTTACGATTGTGTGCGTGCTCACGTTGGCCCTTGGTGTGGGTGCCAACACAGCCGTCTTTAGCGTGATGCATGCGGTGCTGATGAAGATGTTGCCCGTGGGGGACTCTTCGCGTGTCTTCTATTGCATACAAATGATTATCCTGACGGACTTTCTCAGACTGGCGACTCGGAAACCTCTTTTTCTTACCCGATCTATCGAGCCTTACGCGAGCAGAGTGGATTGCAGGAGGTCATAACCTTCATCCCTATGTCTTCGAGCGGCAAGGCCCCTGTGCGGGTTGGCGCAGTACCGGAGGAGGCTGCGGGTGACATGGTGGGCGGCAACTATTTTAGTGGGCTGGGAGTGGGCACGGAGCTGGGCCGCGGCTTTGTCCAGAAGGATGAAGACGACCACACTTCTGTCGCCGTGATCAGCGAGAGGTTCTGGGCTACGCACTTTGAGCGCAGCCGTGATGTGATCGGCAAGACGCTCTACATCAAGTCGGTTCCATTCACGATTGTGGGCGTTGCGATCAAGGGATTTGAAGGTACTGAAGGAAGATTGGCGTTGGACTTCTGGATTCCTCTACAGAGCAGGCCAGAGTTCAATGCGTGGGGTAGTCCTGCAGAGCAAGGTATGTATCTGACAGAGCCAAAGTTCTGGTGCATGAAGCTGATGGTCCGCACGGCATCCGGTGTGAGCCGGGAACAGGCGTTGGCAAAGGCGCAGGGAGTCTTTGAACGAACAGCGTATACAGGCATTCCACAGAAGCGTCCAGGAGATAAAACGTACCAGCTTTCGTTCAACGAGGCTAAGCAGTTTGATGGTCAGGATGGTTCCTTTGCCAGAGCGTTGAAGATGCTGATGACGATGGTGGGACTGGTTTTATTGATCGCCATGAGCAATGTGGTGATGTTGCTGATGGCACGCAATGCGAGCAGGCAGCGAGAGTTCAGCGTACGGCTTGCACTCGGTGCAGGGCGCAAGGAGATGGCGCGGCAGTTACTCACGGAGAGCATGCTGCTCGTGGCACTGGGTGGTGTTGCAGCGTGGGTCTTTGCACTGGGCGCGACGCGTGCTCTTGGATCGTGGGCGCAGATTCAATCGAACCTTCAGCCGGATGGAGTGGTGTTGTGGTTCACGTTGAGTGTGCTCTTTCTCCTGGCGCTGGTGTTCGGGCTGGTTCCATTGCGAGCTGCGATGTCCAGCGGACCGGAGATGGTGCTTCGTAGCTCTGCAACGGTTTCACAGGCGAGTTCGCAGAAGGTGCGCGCAGGCAATGCAGTCATCGTGACGCAGATTGCCATGTGCGTGGTGTTGCTGGTGGGTGCGGGGTTGTTATTAGGCACCTTGCGCAACCTGTTGAAGACGCCCCTTGGACAGAAGCCAGAGGGTTTGCTGGTCTTCGGCGTGCATCCGCAACATGCGCCCACCAAGGAGGAGAGCATCGCCTTCTTTATCGCGCTGCAGCAGAGGCTGCGCACGATTCCAGGAGTGGAGAGCGTCTCGATGGCTGCCAATCGACCTGGTTCTGGATGGTCCAGCAACAACAGCGGTGTGCTCGTGGATGGACACAAGCCGAATGGGGTTGAGCCGGGACAGGCAACCTTCAGAAAGAACTGGGTAGGCGCGGACTACTTTCGCACGATGGGTGTGCAGGTTGTGCAGGGGAGAGATTTTTCCGATGCCGATTCTGCGGCCGCTCCTAAAGTTGTGATCGTGAATGAGACCTTCGCGAAGAAGTACGTAGGCACCTTGAATGCGGTCGGCCATGTTCTGAGTAACTCGAAGGGTATCGAGCCTAACCTCATCGTGGGTGTGGTCAAAGACCATAAGTACACCAGCATCACCGAAGAGGCGATGCCGATGTTATGGACTGTGTTCATGCAGGCTGACGCGTTGACTCAACTCTATGTCGAGATGCGTGTACCCGGGGACCCGATGGCGATGCTGCCGACGGTGCATAAGGAGATCGCACAGATCGATCCCGACATGCCCTTGCTGGAGCCGATGACGCAGAGTGCGGCCTTTGCGCAGTCCGTATCGCAACAGGCACTCTTCGCTCGCCTTGCAGGCTGCTTCGGTGTACTGGCTATTGTGCTGATCGCGACAGGATTGTACGGAACGCTTGCGTATCGCGTGAGCCGTCGCAGCGCGGAGATTGGCGTGCGCATGGCTCTTGGCGCACAACGTTCGCAGGTGGTGTGGATGGTGCTGCGCGGAAGCCTGCTGTTGTGTGCGGCCGGCGTGGTACTTGGTGTGCCGCTCGCTATGGCTGCCGGTAAGGGACTGGAGAGCTCGTTGTACGGAATGAAGCCTCTCGATCTGACAAGTTATGTGTTCGCGATTGTGGGCGTTGCACTGGTAGCTCTATTGGCGAGTGCGATACCTGCGGGGCGCGCAGCGAGCGTGGACCCTTCGAGTGCGCTGCGCTTGGAGTAGACGCAGCTTGAGTTGAGAGTGAACGAACTGCCCAGAGGAGTTCTAAGGCTGTACTACGGAGGGAAATTTGCGTCAGATAAGTAAGTGCAAACGCGCTTGTGTTGGCCCAACAGGTCAATTCCCTAGTGGTTCACTACTCGGAAATTTAACCTCCCCCCGCTTTTGCTTTCCCAGATAATCCCAAAACCTTGTCAAGCCCCTAAACGCACAAAACCCGCTCCAGTCCTGCAAATAAACGTGCCCATTAGTTTCCCCCAATTTGTTAAACTGGATATATAGAAAGAAAAACCAAACAAGCAACCACAGCCTCTGCCACCAGCAGAGGCTATCTCCTTTAGATAGAGGATTTTACCCGTAACCCCAATGAATAGAAGACTTTAGCGACACCACTCCACGCTAAACCATTGATTCCAGATATTTTAGCAAAATGGGGGGGGGTAACCCCTGCGGGGAACTCCAGCTAGCCAACCAGAGCCTCCGCCAACATTTTTTGGACAGCCTCTATCTGGAAGCGCGAGCCGTCTTCGTTCCAAGTAACTCGGTCGCCATCGTCCAGAACGCCTCCACCACAGGCGAAACCCACTTGTCCTTGTGACGCAGCATCTGCGTATAAACGTGCAGCCTCTTCGGCGGCCAGGCAAGCGCAACCAGATTACCCTGCATCAGCTCCTCGTGCAGCACGAACTCCGGCAGCACCGCGATCCCCATCCGCGCCAGTGCGCACTGCTTGATCGCCTCGACGCTGGCGAACGCCAACGACTTCGAGATGCGAGCTCCTTCTGCAGTCAGCGTCCGCTCGAACAACGCCCGGTAGCTGCAGCTCGTTTCTGTCATCAGAATCTGCTGCTGCACCAAGTCGTTCGCCGCAATCGTCTTCTTCTTCGCCAGCGGATGATCGACAGATACCGCGGCAACAATCGGCTCCGCACGCAGCCGATGCACAATCAGGTTCGCCGCTTGCACCGGCTCATCAATCATCAGAGAAATATCCACCCCGGGCTCCATCGAATTCCCGAACGTACATACCAGCGAAGCGTGAAGCGAAAGATTCACCGCAGGATACCGGCACTGGAACGTCCGCAGCAGCTCAGGCATCCGGTACGTCAGCAGGCTCTCCGAAGCGCTCACCGTCAGCGGCCCCGCAGGCTCGCCCTTGCTGTGAACAGCCAGCTTCGCCTCCTCCGACAGCTCCAGCAACCTGTCTGCATAGCTCAACAACTGGTGCCCCGCAGCGGTCAGCTCAACCTGCCGCCCCAGCCGGTCGAACAGCGGCACGCCAAGCTCTTCCTCCAGCCCATGAACCTGGGCCGTGATGCTGGACTGCGCATAGTTCAACACCGCCGCCGCGCGCGTAAAGCTACGCTCCGTGGCCACCGTTCGAAATGTCCGAATCTGTCTCAGATCAAGCATCGTGTCCCATCGAAAATACTGATCGCATCCATCATATCAATTCGCTTGACCCGATACACAGGCGCTGCCATCCTTTTAATCATGAAGACGAGCCACCTACTTCAGCTTCTTCTACTGTCCGCCGTCTGGGGAATGTCGTTCCTCCTCATCAGCATCGCCGGAAAGAGTTTTCCTCCAGTCTGGGTCGCGCTGCTTCGCTCCGCCTTCGGAGCCGCGCTACTCTGGGTGGTTCTCTTCGCCGGTAAACACTCGCTCCCGCCGCGGAAGCTCTTCTTCTGGCTCTTTCTCGTCGCCCTCTTCAACAACGCGATCCCCTTCACCTTCTTCGCCTGGGGCGAGCAGACCGTTCCCAGCAGCACCGCCGCGATCCTCAACGCGACCACGCCCATCTGGGCGCTGCTCCTCAGCCTCGCCGTCATCAGCGGACGCGTCAACAAGTTCATCGTCATCGGTGTCCTGCTGGGATTCTCAGGAGTTCTGCTCGTCGTCTACGGGCACAACACAGGCCAAACCGTCGATGCCAGCCGAAGCAGCTATCTGCGCGGAGTTCTCTTCATCTCCATCGGAGCCCTCAGCTACGCCATCGCTACCGTGATCGCCAAAGTCAAGCTGAAGGGCCTCGACCCCATCGGCCTCGCTACCACGCAACTCAGCCTCGCCAGCCTCATGGCCTTGCCAATCGCTCTCGCAGGACCGCATCCTGCCATCCTGCGCCCCTCGTCCATCGCGGCGATCATTACCCTGGGCATCGCCGGCAGCGGCTTAGCGTACTTGCTCTACTACAACCTGCTGGCCCACATCTCGGCGACCCACGTCACTGCAGTCACCTATCTGTTGCCCATCTGGGGCTTGCTCTGGGGCTCCATCGCTCACGAACCCATCGGCTGGACAGCTTACCTCGGCGTCGCCATCGTTATCGCCGGTCTGGTTCTGCTCAACCTTCGCTCCTTCCAGCCCGCACCAACGCCCAAGCTGCAAACCGAGCAACCGACCTAACGCCTGCCAATGGCCTTATCGATCGCCGCCTCCACCACCGGAGCCATCAACGCATACCCCTTCGCCGTCGGATGCACACCATCCACCGACAAGCCCTCTCGCATCTGCCCGTCGGGTCCAACCAGGACGCTGTAGTAATCCACATATTCGAGCGCGTGCGCCGCAGCGTACTCCTTCTCCCACGCGCTCAACGCCATCAGCGCCGCCGCTGGATGCGTTCCTTTGTTCCACGGAAAATCAACCACCGGAAGCTGGGACGCCAGGATCACCTTGATCCCGTTCGCCTGCGCTACAACCACCATCGAGCGCAGGTTGTCCTCCGTCATCTCCAGCGTCATCGAACCCGTATTTCCCGCCACATCATTCGTTCCACCTAGAATCACCACCGCCGCCGGATGCAGCGCCACCACATCCTGCTGGAACCGCACCAGCATCTGAGGCGTCGTCTGCCCGCTGATGCCACGGTTTACATACGGCTTGCCCGGAAAGAATACCGAGCCATATTTGTGCCCCCAGTTCTCCGTGCTCGACGACCCGAAGAACACTACACGGTTCTCCCCAGCAGCAGGCGGTGGCAGTGCGGCATTGTCAGCCCGATAGTGCCCAAGCTGTGGCCAGTCCGCCAGCTTCGCCTTCATCGCCGCCAGCTCATTGGCGGAGATCGTCACCATCGGCGCGGTAGCCTGCTGCCCTTGCCCACTCGCCGCCATTCCTACTAGCAGAACTGCTGTAACCAAAACCTTCATCGCTTCTCTCCTCGTTACCATCATGCACCTCCCGAAAAGAGAAGAGGGCGGAGTTTGGCGTGCGTCTAATGAGGAGTAGTGATTGTGACGGGAATTGCGCTTGGCAGTGAATCCGATTGTGGCTTTGCGATCCGAGTGAAACATAAACTATTTGGAAGGGTTTGACCTGTTTGAGCACCGGAGATCCGATGTCAGTCTATGAAAATGATTTGTCACAGCTCGTCTATGAACTGAATAGCTCCAAACGCGTAACAAAGACGGAAAGAAGTGCTTCGCTCGACACGCTTCTATCGGTGGCCGCCGAACAGCGTGTTTCAGACATCATCCTTGTCGTTGGATCTGCAGTCACATTCAGAATCAACGGGACTCTGGCGCTGGCATCCGGCAGAGTTTTATCGTCCGAGGATCTTCGCGATATGCTGCTGCCGCTCTTGACCAGCGAACAAGCGAAAGAACTTGAAAGTAGCAGGTCCCTGGATTTCTGCTTCGTCCAGGGATCGATAGGAAGGTTCCGCGCGAACCTTCATTATCAGCGCGGCACACTTGCAGCGAGCATTCGGCTGCTGCCCGCTCAGGTACCAACCATCGAGTCACTCCACCTGCCTCCCGTGCTGGCGAAATTGATGGAACGCCGACAGGGGCTAGTCCTCCTTACCGGCCCGACTGGATGCGGCAAAACGTCAACGATGGCCGCGCTCGTCGATCAGATCAACGAACGCAGGCGAGACCACATCATCACCATTGAAGACCCGATTGAGTACCAACACGCGAACCGCAACTCTATTATTGAGCAAATAGAAGTTGGTCACGATACACCGAGCTTCGCCCATGCTGTCCGAGCGGTCTTGCGTCAGAATCCCGACGTAATCCTGATAGGAGAGATGCGAGACACTGAGACCATGGCGGCCGCGCTCACGGCTGCGGAGACCGGACATTTAGTCCTATCCTCACTTCATACGAACGATGCCGCTCAGACGATGTCTCGTCTTCTGGATAGCTTTCCAGCAAATAGTCAGTCCCAAATTCGCCAGCAGCTGTCATTAGCGCTGCTGGCAGTCGTCGCTCAGCAACTTGTCCCTGCGATTGGCAATGCCGGCCGCTATCCTGCTGCGGAAGTCATGGTTGCCACACTTGCAATACGAAACCTGATTCGCACCGGGCAGGACCACCAGATACGTTCGCACATCTCTACAGGGCGCGGAGAAGGCATGACGACAATGGATCAATCGTTGGCTGAACTCGTTCAAACTCGACGTATCTCGCGGGAGACGGCTTTAGCGCATTGCTATCACCCCGATGAGCTACGCTCGCACATGAATCATTCAGCCTAGATCCCACTCAATGCTCGACTGGGTGCCCGCGTCTCAGAGACAAGACGCGGGCACCCATCAAAGCACGACCGCTCTACCGTTTCGGCAATGTCCTGTCGATCGCCGCCTGCGCCAGCGGTGCCATGATCGTGTACCCAGCATCGTTTGGGTGAACCCCATCGCTGCTGAGCCCCGGTTTCATCCCGCCATTGTCGTCCGCCATCGCCGAGTAATAGTCCAGGTACGTAATCGAGTGGTTAACACAGTAACCAGCCAGCCAGCTGTTCAGAGCCTGGATCTTCAGCGCTGGTTTCTGCCCTGGATGCCATGAATAGTCAGCTGCAGGCAGGATCGACGCGACGATCACCCGAATGCCATTCGCCTTTGCCAGGTCCGCCATCGACTTGAAGTTGTCCTCGGTCATCTCCGGCGTCATCGGTCCTGTGTTCCCGGCGACGTCATTCGTCCCCGCCAAGATCACTACCGCCGCTGGGTGCAGGTTGATCACATCCTGCCGGAACCGGACCACCATCTGCGGCGTCGTCTGCCCGCTGATCCCCCGGTTCACATACGGTTTGCCAGGAAAGAAGGACCCTGCGTGCCTCCCCCAATTGTCTGTGATCGAATCCCCATAGAACACCACCCGTCCCGTTGTATCCGCGCTCAGAGCCGCGTTATCACCCCGATAGCGACCCAATTGCGGCCAGTCCGCCAGTTTTGCCTGCATCGCAGCTGCGGCCTTTTCGTCCGGCGCTGTTGTCGCCATGCCTTGCGACCTCGCTGTAACCGGTGCCAACACAGCCCCCAATACCACCACCCTCATCCAAATCCGCATCCGTTTCTCCCGTGCCCGCATCCAAGCAACCAGCGGTGCGTTCCGATTTTACGATGACCACCTGCATTCCCCATCCGCGCTCCGTTTCCCTCCTCGTAACCGCTCTGCTGTACCTTAAGAACTGATGATTCAAGGCATCTCCACCCACGCCTTCCTCCAGCAGCGTCTGCATCCCGGCCTGCTCGACGCGCTGCACCACGGCGGAGCCCGCTCAATTGAGGTCTTCGCCGCCCGCCATCACTTCGATTACGCCGACCGTTCCACCGTCCGCGACCTCGCCGACTGGTTCCGCTCGAACGACGTCGCCGCCACCCTCCACCAACCGCTCTACACCGACGCGCAGTGGTCCCGTCACGTTGCCCCGACCATCAACCTCATCGACGTCGAGAAGTCCCGCCGCATCGACGCCATGGACGAGGTCAAGCGTGCCATCGAGGCCGCCGAGCAGATCCCCTTCACCGCCGTCATCCTCCACCTCGGCCAGAAGGACGACAAGTGGAGCCCCCGCTCGCTCGAGCACTCCCTTACCGCTATCGAACACCTCAAGGCCTTCGCCCACCCGCTTGGCGTAAAAATTCTCCTCGAAAACCTTCAGAACGAGGTCACCACCCCCGAACACCTGCTTGAGATCGTCAAGGTCGGCCACTTCGACACCGTCGGCATCGCGCTCGACATCGGCCACGCCCACATCGCCGATCCGCAGAACAACATCGGCGTCGACGCCGCCTTCGAGCTCCTCAAGCCCCGCATCGCCCAGATCCACCTCCACGACAACAACGGCCAGCGCGACGAGCACCTCTGGCCAGCCACCGGCAGTATCGACTGGACCAATGTGGCCCGCCACATCACCACCCTAAAGCCTCAGATCGCCGGTGTCCTCGAGATTACCCACGAACTCAACGAAACCGCAGAAGCCGTCGCAAAGAAGGCCACCGAGGCCTTTCGCGCTCTTGAAGAGAAGATCGCAGAGCCGCAGCCGAACACCGCGTAAACGACCTCAAGCTAAGAGATCAAGCCTTCCCGCGCATCTTCGCCACCCACCAGCGCGAGCCTACCAGCAGAAACCGCCAGTCCTTCAGGAACTCGGGTGGCTTGCCCTCGATGGCGTGCCCGATGAACTGCAGCACCCATCCTGCGACGAACAGCGTAAGCCCCACCCACAGCAGCTGATGCCACACGATCCCCGCGACCAGCAATGGCAGCGAGACGATGATGATCGGTATGCCGAAGGTATGCGTCAGCCGATTCAGCGGATGCTGATGGCTCTGCGAGTACTCTGCGATCCAGCTATCCCAACTCCGTCCACCTAACATGGCGAGCACCTTACTCCTGTCGGTCCACACCATGCAATCCGGGCCGCGCAATCCGGTAATCTAGAGTGAGGTAAAACCGCATAATGATCGAACCCACCGTAGCTCCCCTCGCCACTATCGCCTCCCTCTCCGCGCACGAAGGCCAGGCCGTCACCCTCCGCGGCTGGCTCTACAACCTCCGCGCCTCGGGCAAGCTGCTTTTTCCCATCTTCCGCGACGGAACCGGCACCATCCAGGGCATCGTCCCCAAGGCGGCTGTGTCGGAAGAGACCTTTGAGACGCTGAAGAATTTATCGCTCGAGTCCAGCGTCGTCGTCACCGGCAAGGTCCGCGCCGACTCCCGCGCGCCCTCCGGCTTCGAGCTCGACGTCGAAGGCATCCAGGTCGTCCAGCGCGTCCCCGACGAGACGCCGTTCCCCATCACGCTCAAAGAGCACGGCGTCGACTTCCTCATGGAGCACCGCCACCTCTGGCTCCGCACCCCGCGCCAGTCGGCCATCCTGCGCGTCCGCGCCACCATCATGCGCGCAGCGGCGGAGTACTTCGACACCAACGGCTTCACCCGCACCGATCCACCCATCCTGACGCCGAACGCCTGCGAGGGGACGAGCGAGTTGTTCGAGATGGACTACTTCGACGACGACAAGGCCTACCTCACCCAGTCCGGCCAGCTCTATATCGAAGCCACAGCGCTCGCGCTGGGCAAGGTCTACAGCTTCGGGCCGACCTTCCGCGCCGAGAAATCGAAGACCCGCCGCCACCTCACCGAATTCTGGATGATCGAGCCCGAGGTGGCCTTCCTCGAACTCGACGGCCTTCTTGAACTCGCTGAAGACTTCATCAGCCACATCGTCACCACCGTCCTCAACCACCACCGCACCGACCTCAAAGTCATAGGTCGCGACATCGCCAAACTAGAAGCCGTCCTCGGCATCCCGAGCGAAGCAACCGCCACCGAACCGGGTGCCCCATCTTCGTCCGCGCACTTGCGGGCTAAGGCGGGTGGAAGCGCCACAAAATTCCCCCGTCTAAGCTACGACGAAGCCCATGCCATGCTCGAAGACGCCTTCGCCAAGGGCCTCATTGAAACCCGCCACAAGGACGGCGACGACTTCGGCTCCCCCGACGAGACCTACATCTCCTCGCAGTTCGACCGCCCGGTGATGATCCACCGCTACCCCGCCGCCATCAAGGCCTTCTACATGCAACCCGACCCGCAGGACCCCACCAAGGCCCTCTGCGTCGACGTCCTCGCCCCCGAAGGCTACGGCGAGATCATCGGCGGCAGCCAGCGCGTCGACAGCTACGACCTGCTGAAATCCCGCATCGAGGCCCACAACCTCCCGCTCGACGCCTTCCAGTGGTACCTCGACCTGCGCAAATACGGCAGCGTCCCCCACAGCGGCTTCGGCATGGGCATCGAACGCGCCGTAGCCTGGATCTGCGGGCTGGATCATGTCCGCGAGACTATTCCCTTTGCGCGGACGCTCAACAGGATTTACCCGTAGGTACTACGGGATTTGAAAAATTTGGTAGCACTGGGCACCCACTCAGCATAAGATTCGATTGCACTATATTTGACGCATTGCCGGTTCGGCATTCTCCTATGAACAAGTTTGAATACGAGCTCAAGAGACAAAAGGGCGAGACAATACATGCTGCAGTAGTGCGACTTTGCAAATGGGGCCCTATCACAGGGATTTGCTACTTTGCGTATCTGTCCATCTCAGCACTTGCTGGAAAAAGTACTCTTGCCGCCTTCGGACTTTATTTAGTTGCAGATTTGAAAGTAAACACAGTTGTAAGCCACCTGGCGATGGCCGCTTTTGGCATTGGTGGTACATCATATGGTTATGCTCAAAGAAAACTAAAGCAGAAAAATATTGAGCGAATGAGTCATAAGAATGAGGCACTGGAACAAAGACTAGATCCTAACCGTTCTTCAAGTCGTCTAACGAAGAAGGGTCTGACGAGACCCGAGGACGCTATATGAATAACGCTCCGTTCCAAATGTTAATTGCCTGTATCGGTGCTGGTGCCTGCTGGGTGCTGTGGTTCTATTTCGTCAAAGAATACCGCGTCGCTGCTTTTCGCGAACGTCTGTTCTCTATTCGTGATCAACTATTTAATTTTGCTGCGGATGGACTAGTGTCCTTTGACGACCCAGCTTATTCAGAACTACGCGCTCTAATAAACGGGATGCTCCGATTTGCGCATAGAGTCTCTTTTTTAACTCTGCTCACTACCGCAAGGAATCTTTCCCCTAGCGTGGAAAGCTCGAATCCGTATCAGCGCTGGAAAGATTCCCTTATCAACTTGGCTCCAGAGACAAGAGAACGGCTAGAGCAAATTCACAACCAGTTGGTCTCCGCCTATATGAAACAGCTTGTGGGTGGGTCAATCATCTTATTTCCTATCGCGACAACCCTACTCATTGGGTTTAGCTTGCGCGCCTACTTGAAACAGTTCTTTTCGGCTCAGAAATCCGAAGGAGCGAATGCTAAGACTGCAATGGTAAGAGACTTGGCGAACACCCTGAACGCACAAGTTCTTGAAGTTGAAGCCTATCGAGAGGGTAAAGCTTCGGAAAAGATGGAGTTGTCTTTGGCATAGGGTAGTGGATAGATGTAACTCCCATCTATCCACTACCCCCGCAACTCCGCCTACTTCACGCCCTTAGCCGGGTCCCAAACGCCTTGCAGTTTACGCACGTACACCATCTGCCCTATGTGATAGGCGTTGTGTGCGCCTACGTGCGCTATCGTCGAGGCCCACTCTGCGATCTTTTTGTCGTCGGCTGCTTCTACCGCCTTCTCCCACTCCGTCAGCACTGCATCGAGCTGCGTCACGGTGGTGTTCCAGCTCTTCTCGTCGAAGTTGTTGAAGGTCTCGTCGTTGTTGCCGTCGAACTTCGCGGGCTTCTCGCCTTTGAACTTCGCGAGCGACTCCCTGTCCCAGAACACCAGATGGTTCGCCAGCTGGCCGACTGAGTGGTTGCCGCTCTTATCCGTCCAGCTTGCCTGCGCAGGAGTCAGCCCTGCCACTGCCGTATTCGCCGGGACAAACCACTCCGCCTTGTTGTGGGTCGATCGCAACTGCTCCAGAAGAACGCTCTTAAGCGTCATCGCCTTTTGCTCTTGCGCGTAAGCAAACGACGACAGGCACAGCACCAGGCAAACCATCACTCGTTTCATGGATATCTCCGTCCGCATCGGTTCGCCGACACAGAATGGCCCGGCGTCTTGCACCGGGCCATTCTATTCCCACTATGCGTCTGCGGCCTGCGCAAAACGCTGCCTGTTATTTCTCGCTGCTAGGCGGCACAAGCCCCTTCAACCGCATGTACAGTGCCAGCGTTGCGTACTGCTCGTTGTCGTGCGATACATTGCCCCAGAGCAGTCCAATGCGCGACCGTTTCGCCGGTCCCAGCGTAAACAGATCAGCCAGATTTGCATCGGTCAGCGCGGCGTAAGCCTTGTCGCACTCGGCATAGGAGGCCTTCAGGGCTTCGACAACGGCGGCCTTGTCTGCGGTCTCCGGTGGAACCTTCGCCAGTTCCTTCGTTCCGTTTGCCGTGCCGCAGATACGTAGCTGCGCCTCGCTGATGTGGTTCACCACCCGCGCAAAGGTTCGTATCTCAGGCGTTGGCTTGAACGAATAGCTCTCGGCAGGCATGTTGTCCGCCGCCTTCAGGATGTTCGCCTTCAACCCTGCGTAGCTCCGCTGCACCTCAGCCGCAGGCCCTGTCGGTCCGGTTGGAGCTGCTGCCGGAGCTTGTCCCAGCGCCACACTTGACGCCATACACCCTGCCAATCCCGCTACTGCACACACCATCCGCATCCGCTGCATCGTCCTCACCTCGTACCCCAGCCTATCCGCACCCCGCTCCCGCGACAAGCCCCTGTTTGCTACAGCCCCCTGCCCGATAACGACTGTGGTTCTTTTCCTGGCTTTTGAAGACGAACTACCGCCCTCTGTCAGACACTAATAGGACGACATGAAGAAGAAACTACGTATCGGCATTCTCTTTGGCGGACGCTCCGGCGAGCACGAGGTCTCGCTCCTCTCCGCCGCTTCCATTCTCAAGGCCATCGACCGCAAGAAGTACGACGTCGTCCCCATCGGCATCACGAAGCAGGGACACTGGCTCGCATCCGGGGAGGCGCAAGTGCTTCTCGCGGGAGAAGCCCAGCCAGTCAACCCCCTCCAACTCAGCGCTGGTGCCGATCTCGTCCAACAGTCCGGCAATCTGACCCAGACGCTCGATGTCGTCTTCCCTGTCCTCCACGGCACGTTCGGTGAGGATGGCACGATTCAGGGCCTCTTCGAGCTTGCCGACCTGGCCTACGTCGGCTCCGGCGTCCTCGGCTCTGCCACCGGCATGGACAAAGCCACGATGAAACAGCTCTTCGCCGCGGCCGGCCTGCCACAGACGCCCCATGTCGCTCTGCTGCGCAACGAGTGGAAGAGCGACCCCAAACGCTGCACGAAGCTCATCGAGAAGAGTCTCGAGTACCCGGTCTTCGTCAAGCCCGCCAATCTTGGATCATCGGTAGGCATCTCAAAGGTCCATAACCGCCGGGAACTAGCTGCTGCCATGGACCTTGCCGCCGGTTTCGACCGCAAGCTCGTCATCGAGCAGGGCGTGGGTGGTCCCGGAGCAAAACCCCGCGAGCTCGAGGTCGCCGTCCTTGGAAATGACTCACCGGAGGCGTCTGTCGTCGGAGAGATCGTCCCTGGTGCCGAGTTCTATGACTACAACGCCAAATACCACTCCGATGCCTCCATCCCGATCATTCCGGCAAAGCTCTCGAAGTCTGAGGGGAAACAGATTCGCGAGATGGCCATAGCGGCCTTCCGCGCCTGCGACTGCGCCGGTCTGGCCCGGGTCGATTTTCTTATGGAGCCCGCGCGCAAGGGGTCAAAGCCCCGTATTTACCTGAACGAGATTAATACGATGCCGGGGTTTACCAGCATCAGCATGTATCCCAAACTCTGGAAGGCCAGCGGCATCTCTTACAAACAACTCATCGACCGTCTGATTGCACTTGCTCTTGAGCGCCACAACGAAAAACAGCAGACCCATTTCACGATGCAGACCCTTAAAGGTCACTGATGGAGTGCGGACTTTTTTCTCATGCGACGAGCGAACTCCGACTCTGAGGAATAGTTTTTAATTTAAGTGGGATTTAATAAATAAATAGTTGCGCAAACAGTTGCGCAAAAGACCTTCTAGTGGTGGACTCTCTTTGAGAGTGTCTTTTCTGTGGATCTGAGCCTTCTTCCCACCGTGTTTACGCTGACTGTGTTTGTCGCAGCCTTTCGTCCACTGGTGCGACGAACAGGGTCCCACACGAATCTCTGGTTCCTTGGCTGGACCTTTCTACTAGTCCATTACGTCGCAATCCTCTTCAAAACTGCCGATAGTACTCTGACCGAGGATGTACAAGCTTTGGTCGCGATCTGGGCGACAGAGCTTTGTGGTCTCTGTTTTATCCTGGCCGCCGCCCGGGGCACTCGGTTTTCCCGTGTATTTGCCATTGAGATCGGCACGGCGATCCTTATCCAGTCCGGCTTGTATGCCTTCGACGTCGATAACAATATGGTGCGTCGGGCCGCGATCCTGCTCCTGATGATCCCTGCAATCCATCTGCTCTTCGTCCCGCGCGACCGGAGCGCCCCCCTCAACTACGTCGCAGGCGGCTTCACTCTGCTTACTGCGGGACTGCTCCCTTTCTCGAATCTGGACCCCTATATTGTTCTAGACATCATTCTGGGTGTCCTCTATTTGAGCGCCGCCTATCTCACCTATGCCTATGCCCCCAGGCTAACCCGAGGCGTCTTCCTTACCGTCTCCGGCCTCACGTTATGGGCGCTCTCGTACCCGGTCCAGGCAGTCGGCTGGCTGGCGCCTGAGATTAATCTCAACCGTACCTTCCTCGACCTTCCCCGCTACATTGTCGCTGTCGGCATGATTCTCTCGTTTCTCGACGAGTATCTCAATCGAACCGAAAATCTGGCCCTCCACGACCCGCTTACTGGCTTGCCTAACCGCCGCCTTTTTGAGATCCGGCTCGATCAGGCTATTGAGGAATCCCGGCAGACGCATACCCCCGTCGCCTGCCTGGTCATAGACGTCGATAACTTTAAGCACATCAATGACTCGTTCGGCCATCTCGTCGGTGACGGTCTGCTCCAGGCGCTCGCCACCCGCCTGAGCTGGAACCTCGGTGCTCGTGACATGCTTGCCCGAACCGGCGGCGATGAGTTCGCCGCCATCCTCATAGAAGCTGCGGATGAGTACAACGTCCGCTTCGTCGCCGGAGCGATGCTGGCCTCAGGCTGTGTGCCGGTCTCCATCCAGAACCATCTGATCGACGTCCACATAAGCATAGGCATCGCCGTGTCCTCGCGTGATACGGAGAATAGCGCCGAACTCCACAGATGCGCAGACGAGGCCATGTATCGCGTCAAACGCCGGGGCGGCAGCAATCTGGTCTTTAACGGCGAAGAACTCCCGGCGATCCACAAGGTCGGTTCCTAGAGAACGCGGTCGTGCTTGTATCCGCCTTCCGTCAATGCCACCAGCAACTCGGCGACCTGCTCCCGTCCGCGCGTCTCCATTGTGATATCGATGACGGTTTCCCCCAGGTTGACCCCGTAGTACGCCCGGTTATACAGCGTGTCCACGATATTTGCGCGATGATGCGCAATCAGCCGTGTCAACTCCGCGAGAGCACCGGGCTTATCGAGCAGATGAATCCGCAGCCGGATCAAGCGTCCATCCTGCACCAGGCCGCGTTCGATGATCCGCGCCAGCAGCGTCACGTCGATGTTGCCGCCGCCGATCAGCACCGCTGTATGCGCACCCTGCAGCGACGTCTTATGCTGCAGCAGCGCCGCCAGCGCGGTCGCGCCCGCGCCCTCCGCCAGCGTCTTCTCCCGTTCCAGCAGCATCAGGATGGCCGACGCGATCTCGTCTTCATCCACAGTGACGATCTCATCGACGTACCGCTCCACGACAGGAAAGTTGACCTCGCCTGCCCGGCGAACGGCGATACCGTCGGCGATGGTCGTCGCCGACGGTATCGTCACCGGATGATGTTGCTCGATCGCCGCCGCCATTGAAGGCAGCCGCGACGTCTGCACTCCGACGATCCGCACCTCGGGTCGGGACTCCTTGATCGCGCAGGCGATCCCGCCAATCAGCCCGCCGCCGCCGATAGGAACGACCACCGCTTCAAGTTGCGGTATCTGCTCCAGCAGCTCGAGGCCGATCGTCCCCTGACCAGCCATCACCGCCGGATCATCGAACGCATGGATGAACGTCTTGTTCTCGGCCTTGCAGATGCGGGTCGCCTCTTCGCAGGCCTCGTCGTAGTTCGCGCCGTGCAGCAGCACCTCCGCACCGAAGTTGCGGGTTGCCGTCACCTTCACCAGCGGCGTCGGCAGAGGCATCACGATAAGCGCCTTAATACCTCGCGCCGTCGCATGATAGGCAACGCCCTGTGCGTGGTTGCCTGCGCTGGCCGCGACGACGCCGCGCGACGCCTGCTCCGGCGTCAGTAGGGCAATCCGGTTCAACGCGCCGCGCTCCTTGAAGCTGCCCGTCATCTGCAGGTTCTCGAGCTTCAGGTAGATCTGCTGGCCCGTCAGAGCCGACAGCATCTGCGAATGCGGACAGGGTGAATAGTAGATCGACGAGCGCAGCCGCTCCCGCGCTGCGAGTACGTCTGCGAGACGGATACTGAGACTTGCAGTGGTCTGGTTCACGATCTATCGATGTTACTTGAACCAGCGTGCTAGCGGAGTCTATTGCCGCGCCCGAAACCGGTTCGCCCGCGCAAACTCCTCGCGTAGCTCCGGCGTCTTCAGGTTCTCGCGGACATGAGCGAGCCGCAGCTCCAACGCAAACAGCGTCTCCGCAATCGGGGTCGTGTTCGACATCGCCACATCCCGCCACATGCTGTATGGGCTTGCCCCCAGCCGGGTTGTCTCGCGAAGAGCACGTCCACCGATGGCCGCGATCTCCGGGGCATCGCCGAAGCGATCCTCCAGCAGCGCCGCCAGTGCTGTCGAAAGCATCTGCGGCAGATGGCTCACCCACGCGCACAGCTCGTCGTGCCGGGCCGGCTCGATATCCAGCGTCCGGGCGCCAAACTTTGCCACCCAGCCGCGCCATTCGTTCTCCAGCTCGCCGGGCTCCTCAAGAGCTGGGGTAAACAGCCACATCGCCCCTTGAAAGAGCTCTGCCTCGGCCAGCGCCGCTCCGCCGGACTCCTTGCCCGCCATCGGGTGCCCAGGCAGAAACCGCGCACCATTGCCACCAAACAGCCCCTGACCCAGCTCCGCGATCTGTAGCTTGGTACTACCCACGTCGGTCACCAGTTGCCCAGCCCGCAGTAAAGGGGCAAGCTCCAGCAACCAGTCCAGAATTCCCATGACAGGCACGGCAAGCACAATTATCTGCACATGCCGCGCCACGCTGAGTGCCTCCTCGCGGTTGGACGCCACCTCGTCCACGGCGCCTACCTCGAGAGCTGTCAGCCGCTCGGTGCGGGTCGAATCCCAGCCGGAGATGTGCCCGGTAAAGCCCGACGCCTTGAGCGCGAGACCCACGGAAGCACCAATCAGGCCAGTCCCGACGATGAGCACGCGGGCTATTTTGCTCTCGATATCGAGCGTGGGCTCGGGCATGCCCTAGGCTACACTCCGCCCGACAACCGGGGCCAGCAGCCGCAGCTTCGCGATCAGCTTCTCCAACTGTTCGGGATACAGGCTCTGTGCGCCATCCGACATCGCCTTGTCCGGATTCGGGTGCATCTCCATCAGCAGCCCGTCTGCGCCTGCCGCGACACTCGCCAAGGCCATCGGCGGCACCAGATCGCGGATGCCAACGCCGTGCGACGGGTCGCCCATCACCGGCAAGTGCGTCAGCTTCTTCAGCACCGGGATCGCCGAGATGTCCATCGTATTGCGCGTGTAGGTCTCGTAGGTACGAATGCCGCGCTCACACAGCATCAGGTCGTAGTTACCACCAGAGAGGATGTACTCCGCGCTCAACAGGACCTCTTCGATAGTCGCCGAGATACCGCGCTTCATCAGCACTGGCTTACGCACGTGGCCAAGTTCGCGCAGCAGGTTGAAGTTCTGCATGTTGCGTGCGCCCACCTGGAAGCAGTCGATGTACGGCAGCATCAGTTCAATCTGCGAGATCTCCATGACCTCGGTGATGACCAACAGACCGATCTCGTCACCGACCTCGCGCAACAGCTTCAGCCCCTCGAGCCCCATGCCCTGGAAGCTGTACGGCGAGCTGCGTGGCTTGAACGCTCCGCCACGCAGGAACTGCGCTCCGGCGGCCTTGACCTGCTTCGCGCTCAGCAGAATCTGCTCCCGCGACTCGACCGAGCAGGGCCCCGCCATGATGGTGATCTGCTCGCCGCCGACAACCAGGCCGTTCGGAAACGTGATCGTTGTGCCCTCCGGGCGGAAGTTCCGGCCCGCCAGCTTGTAGGGCGACGAGATGCGGTACGCGTCATGCACGCCGCTCAACACCTTGAACTCTGCCACGTCGAAGTGCCCGGGGGTGCCCACACCCGCCAGAATCGTCTGGGTCGTTCCGGTGGTGCGGTGAACGTTGAAACCGAGCTCCACCATCCGCTCAATCACGTGCTGGATGTGCTCCTCGGTCGCCTGGTCTTGCATTGCTACGATCATCGTCGTCTTCGCTTTCTTTCTACGTACTTTGAAAACTACAAAATACTGCTCAAATATCGTGGCGCTGCAGTGTGCGCATCACGTCGATGATCCGCTCGTACACGTGAAGGATCTCGGCATCGGCCAGAGGGCCGGGGTTGACCGCCTTCACATGATCGAAGACCGACTGCTCTCGCTGCGGCTCATACACCGGCAGGTCCGCCTTACGCTTTAACTCACCAATCGCCTTCGCCGCCTCGGCGCGCTGGCTGATCAGTTGTACTATCTGCTCATCCATCGCATCGATCTTCTTCCGCCAGTCCGCTATATCCACGCCAGTGCCTCACTTATGCCGCCGACGGCCATGACCAGGCCGCAGGCTTCGGGTTAATTTCGCAGCATTCATCATAAACGCCGGCCTTGCAGGCACCGGCGCTCACATTTACTTCCTCAGCCCGGCGATAAAGCTGCCAACGGCTGCCGCAGCCTCCGACGGCCCCGTCTTTTCTATCAACGCCACCAGCGCGCTGCCGATAACCGCCGCATCCGCAAACTCTCCCACAACCCTCACGTGCTCCGCGTTCGAGATGCCAAAGCCGACGGCGATGGGTAATGTCGTAAATTTACGCAGTCGTTCGACTAACGCCGCCGCATCGCTAGCAATCGTCTGCTGGGTCCCCGTGATGCCGACCCGGGAGATCGCATAGACAAACCCCTGCGACGCCTCGCCAATCGCCTTCAGACGTGCGTCCGGGCTCGTGGGAGCGGCAAGAAATATCGGGGCAAGGCTGTTGGCCTTCATCTCAGCTAGATATTCCCCAGCCTCTTCGACGATCATGTCAGTCAGCAACACGCCGTCCGCGCCTGCTTCAGCCACCTTGGCGCAGAAGGCCTTCATGCCCATCCTCACCACGGGGTTCAGGTAGGAGAACAGCACCAGCCCTGCCGAAGGTCGCGCTACCCGCAGCTCCTTCGCCAACGCGAGCACCTGGGTTAGCGTCGTCCCCTTGGCGACCGCTCGCTCGCTCGCTCGCTGAATCACCGGGCCATCGGCCAGCGGATCGCTGAAGGGCACGCCCAGCTCGATCACATCCGCTCCGTTGTCGATCGCAGCCAGCGCGATATCCCTGGTCGTCGCCAGATCGGGATCACCCGCCGTCAGATAGGCAATAATCCCCGGCTTTTTAGAAAATGCGATCGGCATTACGAATCCTCTCGTTTATCGAAATACAGGTAGTAAAAATCGCAATCGATGCCTAGACGCAACGAGCCGAGTTCTGCAAGTGTCCTGTCATCCAGACCAAAACCAGGATAATCAGCGTGGAAATAGCCAACCAATTGCATACCACCGTCAATCGTTTCGCGTATATCTCGAACCACCATCGTGCATGGCCTCAATTGCTCTAGCACGTCGGCCACTTGCTTCTCAAGGCCAGCGCTTTTCTCCAGGCGAGAGTAAAGAGACCATCGGCTGAATTTTCGTACAACCTTCGTAATCGGGTTCAAATCACCTTTTTCCCAAGTCCGCGTCGGCTCCAAGCCAAGTTGAGTTGAAATTTCGGACGGATTGAATTCTCCGACTAATGTGAAGTACGCTGTGTATTCATTAGGCTTCGTCATCGTCTTCTAACCAATCACCGTACTTGAACCCTTAAGATCAAGCTCGCGCGCCAGAATACCCATGTCCTTGTCGCCGCGGCCCGACAGGTTCACCATCAACACATCGCTCTTCGCCATCGTCGGTGCCAGCCGGATCGCCTCGGCGACCGCATGGGCGCTCTCGAGCGCGGGGAGAATCCCCTCCGTCCGCGACAGCGTCACCGTAGCCTTGAGAGCCGCGTCATCCGAGCACGAAACATACGTCGCCCGCCCCGAGTCATGCAGCATCGCATGCTCCGGCCCGACCGAGGCATAATCCAGCCCCGCGCTGACCGAGTGAGTGCTCGAGATCTGCCCGGCCTTGTCCTGCAACACGTAGCTGTACGTCCCCTGCAACACCCCGGGAGTGCCGCCACCCTGCTTTTGGAAGCGAGCCGCGTGCTCGCCCAGACCTGGCCCGCGACCGCCTGCCTCGACGCCGATCAACTGCACATTTGCATCCGGCAGAAACTCGTAGAACGCGCCAATCGCGTTCGATCCGCCGCCAACACAGGCGACCACCGCCGTTGGCAGCGTGCCGACCTCCTCCAGGAACTGCGCCCGGGCCTCCTTGCTGATGACGCGGTGGAAGTTTCGCACCATCGTCGGATAGGGATGCGCACCCAGCGCGCTGCCGAGGATGTAGTACGTCGACCGGACGTTCGTGACCCAGTCGCGCATCGCCTCGTTAATCGCGTCCTTCAGCGTGGCCGATCCCGCCGATACGCCGCGCACCTCCGCGCCGAGCAGCCGCATCCGGTAGACGTTCAGCTCCTGCCGCCGCATGTCCTCCTCACCCATGTAAACCACGCAATCGAGTCCGAGCAGCGCACACACCGTCGCAGTAGCGACGCCGTGCTGACCCGCGCCGGTCTCGGCGATGATCCGCTGCTTGCCCATCCGCTTCGCCAACAAGCCCTGACCCAGCGCGTTGTTGATCTTGTGCGCCCCGGTGTGCAACAGGTCTTCGCGTTTCAGGTAGATCTTCGCGCCACCCATCTGCTCCGTCAGCCGTTTGGCGAAGTACAGCGGCGTCGGACGCCCGCAGTAGTGGTGCAGCAGGTCGTCCAGCTCCGCCTGAAATGCCGGATCAGCCTGCGCCAGTGCGTAGGCCTCCTCCAACTCTTCGAGCGCTGCCATCAGCGTCTCCGGCACATACCGCCCGCCATAAGCGCCGAACCGCCCAGCGACTGCTGTCAGGTCTTTCGTCAAAGTTCCCGTTGCACTCATCCGAAAATCTCCCTTACACAAAGCAAAAGCCGCGACGGGTAGGGTCGCGGCTCGTGTGGATATCCAATCAACTGAAGCACTAAGAAACGTTCAGAAGACCTACTCCGCCGAGGCCGCTATTGTGCGCCAATAGCGGAACGTAAACGAAAATCGGCTGAAGTCACGTGTCATCTTGGCTTTGACGATACACGGGTCGCCCCGCCTCTGCAACCCGCTGGCTGCTTCCCTTGAAAACAACCTCGGCTTCGAAGCCATCACCCGACTGCATGGCGCTGTAGTGCAACTAGGCACTGGATTCAATTTTTCATGAGCCATGAGGCAGCTTTTTGTTATTTTGGAGTAAGAGGAAACCCTCTTAAATCTGACACTTCTCTGAATCCGACACCCCTCCTTCGGCGTCAGATGTATGTAAGCAGAAGGGAACCGCAGTATGAAACTCAACCTTGCACTTGCACTCGTTTTACTGACCGCAGTTGCGCCGGCATTTGCCGAGCCGCACTCTCATGCGACCAGTTCGCGGATGCGTCCGCAGCTCTTTCACGACCGTACGCCTCACGCTCGCGATCGCGGCGCTCAGCCTCACCACCAGGCATAAGACCTGACTCCTCTGCGCCTGGCCTGGTGGTACAGGGCCTCTACCGCAGCCCTTTCGCTCCCCGAATAAACTGAGATATTTTCACCAGGTCTTTCTGCCCGGGATGGGCTTCTACGCCGCTCGCTACATCCACCCCCCACGGATGTAGTTGGCGGATGGCCTCTGCGATGTTCTCGGGCCTGAGTCCACCGGCGAGAATCAGCTTTGGCCCATCGGCTCCCGCCTCAAAGACGCTCCGAGCCGCCGCCCAGTCGAACGCAATCCCTGTCCCTCCCGTAGCCGCGCCAACCTTTGAGTCCACCAGCACTCGATCCACCGCAGGCTCCCGCGCGATCTCGTCGAGCTTCCTGACGATCTCTGCCGCGTTCGACTCCTCAGCGCTCACCACCCAATGCACTGTCTGGATGATCCTCACCCGCCCGTCGAAGCTCTCATGCAGCCGCCGCACCAGCGCAGGGTCGAATCCGCCATGCAGTTGCACAGCCGTCAATCCCGCGTCCCGCACCGCCGATGCGATTTCTTCTACTGTCCACGCAGGAAATACTCCAACTTTTTCGATACCGTCGGGAAGATGCGGCGTGATCTCCGCGACCTGAGCCACCGTGACCTGCCGCACGCTCGGGGCGAAGACAAATCCCACCGCGTCCGCGCCCAACTCTGCTGCCAGCAGCGCATCTTCGACGTTCGTGTTAGCGCAGATCTTGACCCACATGGCTAGGCTCCGGCAGCCAGCGTGCGGCCCAGCATCTCTGCCAGTGCTGCACCGGGATCAGGCTGCCGCATTAACGACTCCCCAATCAGGAATGCATCGTACCCCGCTGTACGCAGCCGCAGCATGTCGTCCCCATTGCGGATGCCACTCTCAGCCACGCGCACAACCTCTGCCGGAATCCGTTCGACCAGGTCCGCAAAGGTATCGAGCCGCACCGTAAAATCGCGCAGATCGCGGCTGTTGACCCCGATCGCTTCGCACCCAAGCTGCACCGCCCGGTCGAGCTCCTCGCCGCTATGCACCTCGCAGAGCACATCGAGGCCATGCTCGCGAGCCGACGCCCTTAGCAACTTCAGGTCCTCGTCCGTGTGCGCCGCAACAATGAGCAGGATCGCGTCCGCTCCACTCGCTCGTGCCTCCAGCACCTGGAATGGGTCCACCATGAAATCCTTCCGCAGGCACGGTATCTTGACCGCGGCCGAGGCCAGCTCAAGGTTCCGCAATGAGCCCTGAAAGAACGGCTCATCGGTCAGCACCGACAGCGCCGCGGCTCCGCCTGCCTCGAGCGACAACGCCAATTGCGTCGGGTGAAATTCTGCCCGGATGAGCCCCTTCGAGGGTGAGGCCTTCTTCAACTCGGCGATCACCGCCGGACCGTGCTCCGCGACGCGACGCAGTCCCCGCGCAAAGCCTCGCGGCGTGTGGGCCGAAGCCAACCGATCCAGCGAAGTGATGTCGGCAGTTTCCTTGCGGGCCGCTACATCCAGTTTCGTTTGAGCCAGAATCCGATCCAGTTTCGTAGCCATAGCTCTTATTCTAGAGTCGCGACCGCCCAAAAGGTTGCGGCGTCCTGTTGGACGCCGCCTGACCCTACTTGAAATTTTGGTGCCGAAGGGGGGACTCGAACCCCCACACCCTTGCGAGTACATGGACCTGAACCATGCGCGTCTGCCAATTCCGCCACTACGGCAACTGTGCATACTCCAGTTCAATGCTACTGAAGCACGGCAGTCGTGAAGCTTTAGTCTTACAAACCCCACTGCGCCTGTCAATTCCGCCGCACCTGCCTTACACTTTGAAGACATCAGCAGAGCTGTACTTGCCGGGAGGCAAGCTCCCCCAAAGATGAACGATTTGAAGAAACACTCTCTACCATCTGCCAGTGGTTCGGAGACGATCCCCGAAGAACTCGCTCTCGAGGTCCGTAAGCTGGCCCACGATCTTAGCAACGCGCTTGAGATCATTGTGCAGACCAGCTACCTGCTCAGTACCGTCGAGTTGAAAGAACCCGCCACCGACTGGCTCCGCATGCTCGATAGCGGCGTCCAGAAGGCCCTGGACATCAACCTGGCCTTGCGCAACTACATTAAGACCCACACCACCAGCTAGTCGGCTAGGCTCGATTCAACTGCAGCCCGAAAACCACAGCCGGAGATCAACGCTTGCGTGACTTGGCGGCTTTCTTTGCTACCTTCTTCGCCGTGGTCTTTGTGGCCGCGATCTTCTTGGTAGCTGTAGCCTTCTTGACCACTGGTGGAGCAATGCTCTTCTTTGCCAGTGCTTTTTTTGCTGTAATTTTCTTTGTTGCGATTTTCTTGACTGCCACTTTTTTTGCCGCAGTTGCCTTGGTCGGGGTTTTTACAGACGCTGGCCGTTTGGCTGCTGCCTTCTTCAGAGCAGGTTTCTTGGCCGTAATGCCTCGACGGCTCTTCAGCTGCTCTAGCTCCGCCTCCTGCGCCACAATCAGCTTGTCCAACTCCTCGTCATGTGAGGCCCGCAACTGCTGAATCAACTTTGCCTCATGGGATGCAAGCAGCTTCTCAATCTGCTGCAGCAGGATCTTCGTCTGCATCGGCTTCACCAGCATATTGTCCGCGCCCATGTCTTGCCAGTCTTCCTCGGCCACCGGAAACGCCGTCAGAAGCGCAACCGCCGGGTGGTACGCCGCTGACCGCGCCGCCTGGATCACCTCGGCTCCGGCCGCATCGCTCTCCATGCGCATGTCCGTAATTACCATCGCGTACTCGCGGTTCTTAAGCTTGGACCGGCCCTCCTTCGCCGAGGCCGCTGTCTCAACCTCGAAGCCGCTGATCTCCAGTACAGCCTTCAACGTCAGCAGAACAGCCACTTCATCATCGACCAATAAAATTCGTCGTTTCATGCAAATGTCTCCCCTGGGCCAACCCTTCTGAGCGGCGCTTTTTTGCACAACGTCTCTCATCTTGCCTTTGTAGCGACCTAATGTCCAATCCATTGAGCAAGGACAGTTTGCAATCAACATCCATTTGCAACCAAGATGGGTATACCTCATCTAAGTCCGTAGGTAAGTCGATGCTATACTTACTATTGCGGCGAAACCTCACCACACGAGCTCGCTCAAAACTCAACCCATGCATGGCGAGACCGCTGGTCCGCTGTGGAGGCGACCCATTCCACCGATTGATAAGCGTTCCGCCAAGTCCTTTATCCGCACCAACGAACGCATCCGCGCACGCGAAGTTCGCGTCATCGACGAAAACGGTGAGCAGCTAGGCGTCATGCCCCCATTCGACGCTCTGAAGATGGCCCGCGAGCGCACCCTCGACCTCGTCGAAATCTCGCCCAATGCCGTCCCGCCCGTCTGCAAGATCCAGGACTACGGCAAATTTCTCTACGAGAAAGACAAGTCCGACCGCGCGGCTCGCAAGAAGCAAAAGGTCATCGTCATCAAAGAGGTCAAGTTCTCTGTCACAGTTGACGAGCATGACTACCAGACCAAAAAGAACCAGGCCGTCCGCTTCCTCGGCGAAGGCGACAAGGTCAAGGCGTCACTCCGCTTCAAAGGCCGGCAGATGGCCCACCGGGATCTCGGCTACAAGATCATCAACCGCCTTATCCTCGACATCGGCGATGCAGGCCTCGTGGAGTTCATGCCCCGCATGGAAGGTACGACGCTCCATGCCATCATTGCCCCGGCCAAAAAAGCTGAACCGACACCCGTCGCGAAGAAACCCGCAACTCCTCGACCTGCAGAAGCAGGCGTGATGGAAGTTCCAGCCCCCGCCGAAGTGTAGTCACAACTTCCAGCTAACCCACTTCTTTTCAATCCAATAAACAGTAACCTCCCCCTGAAATGCAAAGAACCTTCAGGGGGAGGTTACTGTTTACGCCCCAAAAACACCCACCTTTGGTAACGTATATTTATTTACTATTTAGATATATCAATGATCTTGATAGACTAACTGGATTCTATATCTTATATTTACACCATCGACTCTGTCTAGAGAAATTTTAGAATTGCTTCCTTCACTCTATAAGGAGTACCAAAATGAAAAACATCGTCCGCGCCTTCGTCATCGCCCTCGTCCTTACCGGAGCAGCCGCCAGTACCCACACCTCTTCCGCTTCCACCACGCCTCAACTCTCTGCCGTCAGCGGTTGGCCAGTCCCCACTTGCGAACCCACGGGTTGCCAGGGCCCCAACTAGCAATAGGTCTTTGAATTGGCTATATCCGCTCTCCCTTGAATAAGGTATTCTGTTGCTCCAGGAGGGGAGATGAATAGGCATATCATCGACATCGTCAATTACGCAGAAGAATTTTTCTGCGTAATCGCGTTGATGGCTATGGTCTATCGAAAGCAGCTCTCCAGCTACCGTTATCTGGCGGCCCTGCTCGCATCTCATATACTCACAGGCTTTATCTTGATACCCTTTCTTTTGATGAAGGGCAAACAAGTTACAGATCACGCCTTTTACCGAACTTATTTTTATACGTTTTGGACAGCCAATACCATCGAGACGGTCTTGGGCCTTGTCGTCATCTACAGCATCTTCCGCATGGCGATGGCTCCCCTGAAGGGGCTTCAATCATTAGGCACAATTGTCTTCCGGTGGGTGGGCTGTATCTCGCTGGCGGTGACGTTTGTCGCTGCATTTCGACCACACTACCCGACTGGTTCCACATATATCTTCAACTTCATGATGGAGTTGCGGCGTACACAGAGCGTCCTGACCCTCTGCCTGCTCCTCTTTGTCTGTTTCGCAATCACCCCGCTCGGGCTTTCTTATCGCAGCCGGATGTTCGGTGTGCTCCTGGGGCTTGGTATCCAGGCAAACATCTACTTGATTATTAGCGTCTTCCAACCTCACGGCAAGCAAGTGTTGTACTCAACCTTCAACTTAGTATGCGGTATCGTCACCTGCTTAACATTTGCCCTCTGGACAGTGTATTTCGTCCTACCCGAGCCGAAGCGCCGCATCATCACTCTGCCAACCACATCGCCGTTCCTTCGCTGGAACCAGATCGCTCAGGTCCTTGGCGATGAACCAGGTTTCGTGGCAATTGGGGGTATTCCCCCTGAACTCTTCGCTCCAGCCGAGCTTGAGATCATGCGACGTGCTTCCCTGAAAATGACAGACAATGCTTCCGTCCAGCAGTCCCAGTCAGCCTAGCGTTTCTTTCAACAGACACGTAAAAGGGCCGTCCCATTGGGACGGCCCTTTGTGCAGAACGTAACCGAGCTACTCGCGCTCGGAGCGCTTCCAGTTGATCAGGTCACCCAGGGTTGTGCTGCTGGACGACGAGGAGGAGGAAGACGAACCCGAAGAACCCTTCGAGTGGTCGCGCTCCTTATAGCTCTCGACCTCGGCGCGGCTTGCCTCTTCGCCTACTGCGCGAATACTCAGGCCGACCTTCTTCTCTTCCTGGTTCATCTTGACGATCTTGAACTCATGCTCCTGATCGACCTCCAGCTTGACCGGCTGGTTGTTTGCATCCACAGCTTCGGAGACGTGGCAAAGACCCTCGACTCCTTCAGCGATCTCAACAAAAGCTCCGAACTGCGCGGTACGCAGAACCTTGCCCTTGATGACGTCGCCAACGCGGTGCTGGGCGAAGAACGTGTCCCAAACATCCGGCTGTAGCTGCTTGACGCCGAGCGACAGGCGACGATTCTCCGGCTCTACGCCCAGTACGATCGCCTTGACCTTCTCGCCCTTCTTCAGCACCTCAGAAGGATGCTTGATGCGCTTCGTCCAGCTCAGGTTCGAGACGTGGACTAGTCCATCGATACCGTCCTCGATCTCGATGAACGCACCAAAGTCGGTCAGGTTGCGGACGCGACCCTCGATAATGGCACCCGTCGGGTACTTATCCTCGAGCTGCTCCCACGGATTGTCCTGAAGCTGTTTCATGCCCAGCGAAATGCGGCGGTCGTTCGGGTTGACGCTCAGAATGATCGTGTCGACCTCGTCGCCCGGCTTGACCATCTTCGACGGGTGCTTCATCCGCTTCGACCAGGTCATCTCGGAGACGTGAACCAGTCCCTCGATGCCCTGCTCCAGCTCGACGAACGCGCCGTAGTCGGTGACCGAAAGAACGCGGCCGCGAACCTGTGCCCCGATGGGGTAGCGCTCCGTCGCATCGAGCCATGGATCAGGCGTCAGCTGCTTGAAGCCCAACGAAACACGCTGCTTATCTTTGTCGAACTTGAGGACCTTAACCTGGATCTCGTCGCCCACGTTGACCAAGTCACGCGGATGCGTCAGACGGCCCCAGCTCATGTCGGTGATGTGCAGCAGTCCATCGAGGCCGCCCATATCGACGAATGCGCCGTAGTCGGTCAGGTTCTTGACGACACCGGTCAGGATGCTGCCCTCTTCAAGAGTGGCCAGCGTGACCGACTTCTTCGCGTTCTGGTCTTCCTCAAGCAGCTCTTTGCGGCTGATGACGACATTCCCGCGCTTCTTGTTCAGCTTGATGACCCGGACTTCGATCTCCGTGCCGATATAGCCGTCGAGATTCCGTACCGGGCGCACTTCAACCTGCGAACCAGGCAAGAACGCCTTGATGCCGATATCAACAGTCAGACCGCCCTTGACGCGGCTCAGGACCATACCCTTGACCGGGGTCTTGTCGATCGAAGCCTGCTCCAGCGTGTCCCAGACCTTATGGCGCATCGCCTTGTCATAGCTGACGAGATAGCCACCCTCGGCCTCCTCGCGCTCGACCACAACCTCAACCACATCGCCTGCCTGGAACTTGGACACGCCATTCGCGTCCAGAACCTGGTCCAGAGGAATTAAGCCTTCCGACTTCAGACCGATGTCGACTACGACGTGCTTGTCCGTCACCTTGATCACGGTGCCGGTCACGATGACCTCTTCCGTAGTCAGATTTTGGGCTGCCGCAGATTCCGCGGCCTGCTCACGATCGAAGTTCGCCAACGCTGCCGCAAAATCGGCGGCATCGTAGTTCGGCTCTTCGTCTTCCGCAGAGGCGACCAGGACATCGACCTGGCTCTCCTGCGATGACGCATGGCTTTCGGTTGTGCCAGCGCTGGGAACGTGCTCGGTCTCATGCTGCTGGGTTGGGGTGGATTCAGAAGACAGCTCGGTGTGTTCCGCTGTCGCCTCAGGCGCTAGGGTTTCCAGTTCGGTGTTCAGGGGTTGGCTCTCGGGGTGATTAGGATTGTGGTCGTCTACCATGGTTGATGCGGACTCCGGGATCCAAGCGTGCTTCTATTCCAGCCTCAACCATCGCAGCAACAATCGACGATCCGGAGGGGACCAGTCGGCTATCTCATCTTCCGCTGTAAATACCACATACAGAAGTGATCGGTCTGGCAGAGGAGCATCTGCACTTAGATCCCACACGCAGTAGCTCACTACAAAGCATATCAAGCGACGAAGCCGCGGTCAATTGATGCAGAACAATAACTGGTTACAAATGAAGCCGCTTCCATGCATTCGCTCCTCAAATAACGGGTTATTTCTCCCCACGCCCGCCAGCCGATATACTCGCGCCCATGGATCGTCTCTGGACCCCCTGGCGCTACAACTACGTCAGCCGCGCTGAACCCGACGCCCGCAAGGGAGTTCCGCCCGCACTCGACGGCTGGCCGCACGAGGAGGACAAGCATTGTGTCTTCTGCAACCTGGTCGCCTCATCCAACTATGCTATCGACCATGGCATGTCCCCGGAGACCGCCGACCGCGCCGCCCTCATCGTTCATCGCGGTGCGCACTGCTTCCTCTGCCTCAACGCTTTTCCTTACGCCACTGGCCACCTCCTCATCCTCCCCTACCTTCACCTTGATTCGCTGGCGAAGCTCCCCGCCCCCGCCGCACAGGAGATAATCCTCCTCGCCCAGCAGACCGAGGCAGTCCTCCGCTCCGTCTATCGCCCGGATGGTCTCAACTTTGGCCTGAATCTTGGTGAATCCGCCGGCGCAGGCGTCGCCGATCACCTCCACCTGCACGCGCTCCCTCGATGGAGCGGTGATACAAACTTCATGACCGTTACCGCCGAGACGCGCGTACTTCCCGAGGCCCTCGACGTTACCTGGACCAAATTGGCTTCAGCTTTTAATAATAAAAGCTGGACATCCCAATAAAAGATGTGCAACCTAAAACCAATTGGAACCATCTTTGTCAATAAGAATAATTGCCTGCACCAACAGACATAAGACTAGTCCGCCTACTACTACATCTCGCGTAAACAGGAGGCACACATGCAGCTCCCCAGCAACCTCCCATCCCTCACCCCCCGCGCAAGCATTAGAGAGACCTCGTTCACCGCTGGCTTTTTATCCCATAGCCCCTCTCTGCCTACTCTCCGTAAGCCTCGCTATGCGCCAGCCCCCGTCCCTCGAAAGCCCGTCTCCTCGATAGTCAGCCTTCCGGCCGAGCCAGAGGACGCCTATATCACCGGCGCCACCCGCTCCCTCTCCCGCAGACTGTTGGCTCTGAACATAAGACAGGCATCTTGAATGGCCATGCCCTTCCTAAACATAAAAGCCTGCCATCCGGCAGGCTTTTATGTTTAGGAAGTACAGAATCTAATTCGACGTCGGACGCTCTCGCCGTGGACCGGGAACCCGAGTCGCTTCAAAGTTTGTCGTCTTCCACGTGCCGGAAGGAAGCCGTTGGTACACCCTCGTATAGCGAAAGGTACCTTGCATCGACTGGCCCTCATTCGTCCCTTCAATCTCAGCCAGCGACGTCACAATGGCTACTGCTCCCACCAGCTTCACCTTCCGGTCGCTCAAATCCATCCGGGTTAACACCAGCGTCCGGCTGCGGATACGGTCTAGCTGCTGCTCCTTGGTGTTCACCTGTCCGGTCATAGAGATCCCGACAAAGTCGTCCGACAGCAAACGATCGATAGTTCCGATATCCGCCGTGATCAGAGCCGTGCGCCACTGCTCCTCCAGAGCCTCCACCTGGTGCTTGGCGTCATGCTTGGAATCACGATGATTCGCCCCAACCGCAACCTGACTGGTCCCGAATCCAAGGACGAGCAGCATCGGCAAGAACAACTTCGCCTGCAAGGAAGGCCGTAGATGGAGAGAGATTGTCATGCGTTCAAGCGGATAGTAATCCGCGCGTCGCACAGAGTCAAAGCAAAGTCACAGAGACCAGAAACACCCACTCCGCACGGGCCAGCCCCAATGCAAGAGCGCCCCTTTTCAGCACACTGCCGTCAGGTTCTCCACACTGCGTTCCTTCATCAGTTGGTAGAACCCGCCGATTGCATATTGATGGAAGTGAGCGGTCCCCCGATGATGATCGAGTGCAGCCTCATCCATATACTGCTCATAGATCAGCACCGTCCCCGAATCATCCTCAACAAAATGCGCGACGTAGCTCACGCATCCCGGCTCCTGCCGGGACGCCAGCGTAATGTTACGCAGTTGCTCCTTGACCTGCTCGTGATGCTCTTGCTCGAACCGCATCCGTACCGTGAAACTCAACATAAGTCCCCCATTTCTAGGCGCGAAGCTCTTCGGCAAACGCCGGAAGCGTCATCGTCTGGGCACGATCAGGTCCGGTCGACACCATGCCGATCTTCGCCCCCGACTCTTTCTCCAGGAACTTCAGGTAGTCCTGCGCCAGCTGCGGCAGCTTCTCGAACTCCGTAATTCCCTCGGTCGAGCAGTTCCAGCCCTTCAGCGTCGTATACACCGGCACAATCGACTCATACCCGCGGATGTCAGCGGGAATCACGTCCGTCAGTTTGCCGTTGATCTTGTACCCAGTGCATACCGGAATCTCCACGCACTCGTCCATCACGTCCATCTTCGTGACGACCAGCCACTCCGTCCCGTTGATCATGTTGCTGTAGCGCAGCAGCGGCAGATCAAGCCAGCCGCAGCGGCGCGGACGCCCGGTCACAGCACCATACTCCTGTCCGCGAGCCCGTAGCAGGTCGGCCGAGTTGTCCTGAATCTCTGTGGGGAACGGCCCCTCACCTACACGCGTCACATACGCTTTGGTCACGCCAATTACCGTGCCGATCTTGGTCGGCCCGACACCCGTCCCGGTCACCGCCCCACCCGCTGTCGCCGACGACGACGTCACAAAAGGGTACGTCCCATGGTCGATATCCAGTAGCGCACCCTGTGCCCCCTCGAACATCACCTTCTCGCCGTTGTCGATCGCCTCGTTCAACATCACCGCCGTATCCGTCACAAATGGGGCGATCTGCTCCGCCAATCGAGCATACTCCTCGTACATCCCCTTCGGATCGAGCGGTTCCGTGCCGAACAGCGCATGGGCGATGGTGTTCTTCTCGTCGCAGGCGTTCTTGATGTGCGTCCGCAGCAGCGCCGAGTTCAGCAGATCCACCACCCGCAATCCATTGCGGTGAATCTTGTCCTCATACGCTGGCCCAATACCCCGCCGGGTCGTCCCGATCTTCGTCCGCCCGGGAGCCGTCTCCGCCGCCAGTTCGATCATCCGGTGATACGGCAGAATCACCTGTGCCCGATTGGAAACAAAAAGCTGGCCGTCGATCGGCAAGCCCACATCCCGGAGCTTCTTCACCTCGCTCAGAAACGCCATCGGGTCCAGCACGACGCCGTTTCCGATCACACCCTTACACCCCGGACGCAGCACACCGCAAGGAATCAACTGTAATACAAACTTTTTGCCTTCAATAATGACCGTGTGTCCAGCGTTGTGACCACCCGCATACCGCGCCACGACGGAGAACTTCTCCGACAGCACGTCCACAATCTTGCCCTTGCCCTCATCGCCCCACTGGGCACCTAAAATAACCGCTGATTTGCGCTGACTCACGACGGATGTGTACTCCAGAACTTGATTTGGCCAGCTTGAGTTTGACCAGAGAGACGCCAGCCGAAGACCCATGGCTGCGCCAATTCAATCATATCGTGCCACGCCAGTTGAGGCAGGGAAGCGACCCCGAAGGCTGCTATTCGCCGCCGGCATTCCCTTTTTCACCCCTCCATCAGGTCACACCATGGCATTTCAGGTAAAAAATACCGAGTCTGAGCTCCCGATCTCAAATCGGAGCGGGTATTCAGGACTTAAAAGGAGGAGTATTCCTCTCCAGATTGCGACCTTAGTAACATGACCTCGAATTATAATTTCGCGGCTTGCGAGGCAGGAAAACGCCCTTCGGAGACGACTGTACGTTGCAAGCATTACCTTTCTCACCACACCCCCATCTCAAAGCCGCAACGTTTGTCCCAGGAAGACCAGCGTCAATGAAATGGAATTCAGCTTGCAAAAACAGGGCTTTTACGATGTGCATCACACCATAGGAAACGCGTAATTAGGCCTCATTCTCTGTGTTTTTGCCTCATCCTTATATAAGGATGAGGCTACGACTCAGGTCCTAACCCAAGGTAAACACTCGGGAATTTAGCGACGTCCCCCTCCAGATCGCAACCCAGGTAACATGACTTTCGGATTACAATTCCGCGATTTGGTAATTTTTTACTTTGACTTGGTAGAAAACGTCGCTATAGTTCATGGCAGGACACTTGCTCCAAAATCTCAAATTCAAACGGGGACCATCTCATGATCAACAATACGAACAATCTGTCGAAGGCCATCTACACCAAGCCCACCCTGATCGAATACGGCTCGCTCGCAGAGCGTACCAAGATGTTCGGCCTTCCTGAACCTCATCCCGATCTCGTAACTCTTGTTTTGACCACTGTTTCAATCGGCACCTCGGCCTTCGTCGACACTACCCCAATCTCGTAACTCTGGTTTGGGCCACTTTAGTCTGAGGATGGATAAGCAATGGTAGGCGTTGCGTACGGAGTAAGGCTTGAAGGGGATTTTCCTCTCAATGACCTTCCGCTGGCGACGCCAACCGGGCCTTGGATAAAACTTGAGGTGCAGCGCCCCTTAGTGATTCCGTCGCACTCGGGCATTCTGCTTGCTAGTCATCAGACTGCAGGCAGAACCCTAAACTGGATAACCCATTCTGAAGATTGTCTCGTTGTACGGTTTGATGATTCTTTTTGCTTTGAACTTTGGTTTTCTTCCAATCGGATCTGCTGCTATGCCGTAGCGGAGGTGCCGTATCTCCTCCTCCGTTATTGGATTTTGCAGCAGATTCTCCCAATTTTTTTGATCCTCAGTGGCTCCTTCGAATTTCTTCATGGCACTGCGGTCAGCACTCTCACTCTGAAAGAGGGCGAGGTCCCGGCGGGTTCGAGCTGCATTGGCTTTCACGGTCCTTCTCATGTCGGCAAGTCGACCATTCTCTCTTATTTCCTTTCAAAGGGTCACATGCTTGTTACCGATGACCATCTAGCTCTATCAAGTACAAGCGTCACAGAGGTCGTACCGAGTACACCGTTCTACCGCCCCTATCGAGGGGTAGAAGATTTGGGCATTGTGGCAGAAAACTACTCTCCAGCCCCCCGCCCTTTAAAGCGAATTTATCTGCTGCAGCCAGCAGCGGCAGACGCCGAGGTCAGCCTCGAAGAGTTGAGTGAATCGGAAGCTGTCTGGACATTCTTGAAAGATACGCAGTATGTATGGATGGATGAAAGTATCCCTGGCTCTCTTTCTCTTGCAGCCAGGCGTTTCAGGAACCTTTCCCATCTGACCCGGCAGGTTCCTGTTCTGCGCCTGCACGTTCCTCGATCCATGGAGCGTCTGGAAGAGGTCTATGACTTTGTACGGAAGGATCTGGAGGCTTGACCTATGCTTAACTACAGATGCGTCGGAATTACCTACACTCTCACCTGCCCGCTTTCCTGCAGGGACTGCATTAATAGTTCCTCCCCAAAGGCGACGGGGAAGATGCAGCCAGAGGTGGCGAGCGAATACGTCAAGACGATCGCCCGTCACTCAAAAGCCATCTGCTTTACCGGTGGCGAACCGATGCTTTATTACAACGAGGTTCTGCCTCTCGTTCGTGAGGCAAGTTCCCTTGGGCTCAATGTCTCGCTGGTAACCGGGGCAGGATGGGTTCGTACCGACAAAGAACATATTGCTCGAGAACGCCTCATTGGGCTCAGAGATGCCGGTCTTGAAGCGCTCTTCATTAGTTGGGACATTTACCATGAAGAGTTCTCCCCAGCAGAGAATGCGCTTCTGCTTCTCAATATTGCTAAGCAAATAGGTTTGAAAGCAATTGCACGCGGTGTCACACCAGGTTCCAAACCAATCACCGACTTTGAAGAGAGGCTCGTCAATATTGAGCTCTATGAGAAGGTCCCGGTCATTCGACTCGGTGCTGCGGTGAATCTGCCGGAAGACCACTTCACCTTCACGCCCGGCGTTCCTCCTGGGACCTGCGCCATCGTTCTCTCCCCAACCATTGAGCCGGATGGAACTGTATACACCTGCTGTGGGCCGTCCCGCGGTGCCGAGCGCTCTTCTCCACTGGTTCTGGGCAATACGTTCAATGAAAGTCTGGAGACCATCCTGCATCGTGGCGTTCGAGATCCGATCCTCGAAGCGATCTTCACCATTGGGCCCTACGGGCTGATGCAACTTATCAAAGACGATCCAGATCTCCGCGACATCCTTCCCGTAAGAGATCGTTATACCAGCATGTGTGAGGCCTGCCTCGATATGAACGATATTCCGGCCGTCGTCGAAAAACTCAGGGAGCGCCTCGCCTCGGACGACGCCCGCACCCTGCTCATAGCCGCGAAGCTCTTTCGTCATGCCCCTTACAATATGAGGACGACCAGCCTTCCAGCATCGATGTAAAGCAAGACAAACATCGATCCGATAGACCATAATACGTAGCGGAGACACCTATGACATCTGAGCCTGCCATCACCATTCCCTCCCATGTTCTCTCCGAATCCCTCAGCGGGGAGACGGTACTGCTCGATATGCAGACCGGCATGTACTTCGGCCTGACGCCGGTAGCCAGCCGCTTCTGGCAGCTACTCTCCGAGGGTGCAACCCGCAGCGAGGCCCAACTCAAGATTGCGAGTGAGTTTGACGTGGAAAACGACGTCCTTCAGCACGATTTGGATGACCTTCTCTCGGAGCTTGAGACGAAAAAGCTGATCACACGACCGACAAGCTGATTCGCGAGAGAAATATGGCATCGGCATCCATCCCGGAGATGCGCTTCATCACACGCTGCCTCTTCCCAGAGACACTAAAGCCCGAGGGAGCCACAGAGAATTTAGCCCTGCTGGATTGGCCTCGCCTCTTTTGGTTGGCTAGCTTTCATGGGATGCTACCCCTGGTCTCGACCTGGCTGATGCAATTCCCGGAGAGATCCTCCCTCAATATCCCGAAGCACACCATCGCCGATCTGGAGATGTGGCGCACGCGTCACATCTCCCGCACCCTTACTCTCTCCGCCGCCCTGATCGAACTACAGCAGGAGTTTGATCGCCGCAGTCTCTCGATTGTCTCCTGGAAGGGGCCGTCCGTAGCCCTTCTACTCTACGGCTCTTCCATCCTTCGCGAATCGTCCGATCTGGACTTTCTCCTGCGCGAAGAGGATCTGGCACAAGTTCTAGAGATCACCGGACATCTCGGCTATACGCTTCTGGGACAAAACGCATCCGAAGAGAAGAACCGCTATACCTTCGCTCATCAGCACGAATTCTGCTTCTCTCGGTCCCGCGACCAGGTGGTGCTGGAGTTTCACGTGCAGATCATGATCGCCCACTACTCCTCCTGGCAAGACTCGCAGACTTACATCCCCCGTGCGACGACACGCTACCCTCTGGCCAATACGCAACTCCTCCTGCAGTGTCCAGAAGATCTCCTTGTCAGCCTTTGCGTTCACGCAATCAAACACAACTGGGACCGGATAAAGTGGTCCTGCGATATCGCACAATTTCTGCGTGTATACGGCGCTCATCTCGACTGGACGAAGTTTCTCGCCAACCTCACACGGGCAGGCAAACACACCATCGTCCTCCTCGGCCTTTCCCTTGCGTCGATTCTCTTCGACCTTCAGCTTCCACCCGCAGTCGAGAAGGCCTTGCAACGCACTCCGAAGATCATCCCCATGGCCACGGGACTCGCCGACCACATAATGAGCGGTTCGAAGAACCCCCTCCCCTCCGTGCAAGCAGCCGAACTGATCGCCTTGCTTTGTCCTCGTCTGCGCGATCGCATCGTCTTCCTCTTCCACCCCATCGTTCATCTGGAGTATGAGGACCTTTATTTCCCCGAAAACAACCGTCTGTTCTTTTTTCTCAACTACCCCTACCGAGCCCTGCGGCTACTGCGCCAGTATGGCCTCCAGCGCCTGGTTGCCATGACCGCCACCTACATCCGCTCAGGTCAATAGATGTTTTTCCCGGAGATGTAAACTGAAGTGCCCGCGCCGTTCTTTCTCAAGAAAAACGGCATCTATGGACCTACCCGAAGCGCAGGAACAGGAGAAAGACTCTCGATGATTCGTGCCCTTCAGGACATCCATCGCTTCACCCGACTCGCGGGACACGACCGCTGGTTGATCCTTGAGAGCTCTTTCTTCCTCATCTGCGCCAAAATCGCGACCTTCACCACCTCCACCCGCACCCTGCTCGCCCTCGGCCACCTCGATCCCCATTCCGAGTCCTCGCATCCGGAGTTTATCTCCCTTCCTACCGAGATCGAGCCCGCCGTCTCCGCGCTTGATAAGAGCTCCCGTCGGCTGACCTTCGCGAACTGCCTTACCCGCGCGCTTGCTCTCCGCATGCTCCTCGCACGCCGCGACATTCCTACCAAGCTTCATATCGGAGCGCGCAAGGATGAGCACGGCGAGTTCGCGGCCCACGCCTGGCTCACCTACAACGACGTTATCCTGGTCGGTGGCGAAGACGCCCGTGATCTCTACCGTGAGTTCACCAGGCCCACGAATAACCTGCTCTGAACATTCTGTCCCCGACCAGCTTCAGCTCCGGCGCAGGACAAACCGCCGCAGGGACATAGCTGGCAGCTCGATCACATAACGCGAGATGAGGCTGAGAGCCACGGTCGCCACCAGTACCACAAAAAATCTCTCAAAATACCCGGACGTACTCTCTACGCGTAAACGGGCACCTGAGCGGTCGAAATACCACATGACATATTCGTGGAACAGATACATCGCATAGCTGATGAGACCAAAGAAGACCAGCACCCGCGATCGAAGAATGGCCAGAAACCTCGCCCCGGAGAAGACCACGGAGGTCTTCACCGCGCAGTACGCGAGCAGGTTGACACCAGTCAGGACAAACGGACTGAGCAAAACCGTGCCCCTGTTCGTGCGAGACAGAGCCGTCGCAAGCACCGCCAACGCCAGACCAGTCGCTCCCGTCATCCACAGTCCACGGATCAGCTTCTGAGACCTTGCTTCCTGTAGAGGTACTGCTCGCAGCAGGCTCAGCTCACACGCAAGCGCTGCGCCCATCGCCAGGCCGTCGCAATGGAAAAAGGTGAAGCGATAGTTGGAATGTCCGAAGATCGCTGCCATCATCCGAAGTCCCAGGCACCCCACCGCCAGGCCGATCGACAACTGCCGGAGTCGATCGACAGTCACGTACCTCGATATGCAAGGCCAGAAGACGTAGAACTGCTCCTCAATCGCCAGCGTCCATAATGGCCCATACGGTACCAGATGGAAGAGGTGCTCGAAGTTGGCAAGAAAAACAGAGGCCAGCAGAAGATATCGATGCGATGCCGGAAAAACGATCGCCACTCCCGCTAGCACCGAGAAATAGAGCGGTAGAATCCGGAGTGCCCGCCGCCAATAAAAATTCGAGTAGTAGTGCGGACGAGAACGGTCCGCGAGAAGAATCGACGTAATCAGAAAGCCAGAAAGCACGAAAAAAAGATCGACCCCAAAACCTCCCACATGAGCGATGTCCGCAACTATGCGGACCGGAAGACCCCACCGGCTCTTGTCAAGAACCGTCGTGAAGAGCACGTGATGGCAGAAGACCGCAAGGATGGCGATGCCGCGAAGACCATCCAACTCCCGGATGCGCGTGGGATGCGCCAGCTCCAGCGAAGCGGGCACCAGGTCTGTGATGGAACTCTCTTGGGTCATTTGGATACACCGAGCATACCCCACGTCTATACTGCGGACTGGACATGCCTGAGCTCCCCGAAGTCGAAACCGTCGCCAACGGCGTCCATGAGCGCGTTCACGGACAGGCCATCCGTTCCGTCTGGACCAGCAACAAACCCCAGACCTTCAAGTCGCCCCCAGCGCTCCTTGTCGAGACACTCACCGGCGCACGTATCACCCGCGTTCACCGAGTCGGCAAGACCATCGTGGTCGATCTCCACCACAAGACAGAAACAGCCCAATTTTTAGTCCATCTCGGCATGACCGGACGCCTGCTCGTCTCTGCCCCCGACGTCCCCATCCCCCCGCATACGCACGCCATCCTCTCTCTCAGTGGCGGACGCGAGCTGCGGTTCGTCGATGCCCGCCGTTTCGGTCGCCTCTCCGTCGTCTCTCCCGGAGAAACCTATACCGGTCCCGGCCGCGAACCCCTCACTATCTCCCTCGAGGACTTCATCGGCCTCTTTCGCGGACGCAAAACCCCCATCAAGGCAGCCCTGCTCAACCAGTCCCTGCTTCATGGAGTTGGCAATATCTACGCCGACGAGAGCCTCTTCCGCGCCGGAATCCGCCCCCGCCGCCAAGCCGGACGCCTCACCCGTGCCGAACTCTCCCGTCTGCGCGAGGCCCTGCAAGCTGTCCTCGCCCACGCGATCCGACTCGGCGGCTCCTCTGTCTCCGATTATGTCGATGCCGACGGCGTCAGTGGCTTCTTTCAACTCGAGCTCCGCGTCTATATGCGCACGGAACAACCCTGCCTCGTTTGCGGCACGCCGATCCAGCGCATCCTCCTCGCCGGACGCGGCACCCACTTCTGCCCCACCTGCCAAAAGTAGAAGCCAGGGTCGAATCTACCGCGCCGCAGCCTGCTCCGCCGCCACCGCCGCCCCAATCACCCGTGTCTCCGCGTCATCGTTCCGGATCTCCAGTGTGTAACTCTGTAACGGGCTCATCTTTACCATCTGCTGTACATAATCCTTCAGCATCTGCAGATCGACGAATCGCACATTGAATCCTGTCAGGAAGAACTTGCCCGGGCCATCGACATGGATCGAGTTCGCTGTTCCCGCAGCCAGTGCCTTATGCCACAGCCGCTTGAACTCGACGCACTTCGGGTCTCCGGCCTTTGCGGCCTCGAAAACCTCGTCCGGCTCCATATCCAGAAACCTCAGGCGCATCGCCCGATGCCCCATGATCCCTTCCATGTGCCCTCGTCCGCCGCAGCCGCAGAAACGCTCCTTGTCGTCCAGCGTCACCACCGTATGGCCACCCTCGCCCACCGCCTGCGAGAACGGATAGCGTCCATATCCGATGCCGACCCCCATCGTCCACACACGGATCGTCTGGTCCAGCTTGCCGATAGAAGCCGCCAGCCCAGAAGCAACCGCGTCCGCATCGTTCAGCACGTCGACCGATACATTCAATCCCTGGTTGCGTAGTTGGACGCCCAACAGCTCCTGCACCCGCGCACCCTTCAGCTGCGGCAGGTTCGGAGCATCCTCCACCACACCATTCTTTACCAGGCCTGGAAGTGCTACCCCAACCGCTGAAATGTCCTTATTACCATCCGCTACAAGCATCACCTGCTCGCAGATCGTCCGGATCAGCCCCTCGGTCGGCATCTCTACCAAGGCATACTCATCGTGATGATCAGCGGGAAACTGCCGCAGCGATCCAGCCAATTTATGGTCTACGACCAGGCCCGCCTGCATACGATCTGTCAGGGTAATACCAACAATCTTTGCCATGCTCATCTGCCTCGTTTTGGGCAACCGTCGCTTAGTCGAACTTACTGACGCGGTTCAACCCGTTGAAAGCGGCTACTTTATAACATTCAGCGAGAGTTGGATAGTTAAAGACCGTATCGACGAAATAATCCAGCTTTCCGCCCAATGCCATCACTGCCTGCCCAATGTGCAGCAGCTCGCTGGCACCCTCCCCGATGATGTGTACGCCGAGAATCGCGTGTGTCATTCGGTGGAAGATCAACTTCAGGCGGCCCGTCGTATCGCCACGAATCTGACCGCGCGCGATCTCACGATAGTAGGCCACGCCAACCTCGTAAGGGACATCCTCTTCTGTCAGTTGCTCTTCCGTCTTCCCGATAAAGCTGATCTCGGGAATCGTATAGATGCCGTAAGGATAGAAGCTCGGATTCGACAGGATCGTCTCGTCTCCGAACGCCCGCGCCGCCGCGATCCGGCCCTGCTCCATCGAGACCGAGGCCAGTGACGGGAAGCCGATCACATCGCCCACCGCAAAGATCGTCGACTGCTTCGTCCGGAAGTCCTTGTCTACCGGGATGCGCCCACGCGAGTCGGAGTCCACCCCGACCGCCGCCAGGTTCAGCTCATCCACATTGCCCTGCCGCCCGACCGCATACAGCAGCGCATCACCCTGGACCTTCTTCTTGCTCTCCAGGTTCGCGACCACCGTGCCGTCCGCCATCTCTTCGACCGATTCGACCTCTTCGTTCAGCCGCATCGTCACCCGCGAGTCACGCAGATGATAGCTCAGCGCCTCGATGATCTCCTGGTCGGCAAACTCCAGCAGCCGCGGCCGCCGCTCGATCAGCGTAACCCGCACCCCGAGGGCTGAGAACATACAGGTGTACTCCACCCCGATGACGCCACCACCCACCACGATCAGCGTCTTCGGCAGCGCCGGAAGATCAAGAACCAGGTCCGAATTGATAATGCTGGTCCCGTTGATCGGCACCTTCGCCGACGCCGCCGGTTTCGTGCCCGTGGCGATCAGGATGTTCTTCGCCTCATAGACCGTCGATCCGCGGGTGTTCGTCACCTGGACATGGGTCGAGTCCACAAAGCTCGCCACGCCTACCAGCATCTCGATGTTGTTGCGCGAAAGCTGCGCCTCCGTCACATCAATCTCGGTCTTGATCACATGCTGCACGCGGAACGCGAGGTCCGCCATGGTGATCCGTTCCTTCACCCGGTAGTTCATGCCGTAGATCGACTTGTAGTTGTAGCCGGAGAGATGCAGCACAGCCTCACGCATCGTCTTCGAGGGGATCGTTCCTGTGTTGATACAGGCTCCCCCAACCACCTCGCGCATCTCCACCAGGGCTACTTTTTTTCCCAACTTCGAGCCGTAGATAGCGGCTCGCTGCCCGGCTGGGCCGGAACCAATCACGATCAGATCGTAGACACTGCTCATAGACGCGTACTCACCAACACTTGCTCACAGTCCTATACCCAATCTCTTCGCTGTCGCGATCCAACCGGCTGAGGCGATGCGGCCTTTCCAGCGAAATTCGGGGGCGTCAATTCTGTCGACGCCCCGCCTGTACTGCCTAAAAACTAACACACCCCGCTCCGAGCCCCCTACACTTGATCGTGTGAAGAGAAGGACTCTGCGTTACGCTATCTCAAATCGGAACGCCTTCGCCGGGGATCAGCAAACCCGCATCGCCGGGCTCCTTGAACAAGCCGCCGCGCTCGCCACCGATGGTGTTGACTTCCTCCAACTCCGCGAAAAGGACCTGCCAGCCGCCGAGCTCGCAAGCCTCGCCCGAGCCCTTCTCCATACCCTCCGCGGCTCCCACACCAAGCTGCTCATCAACTCCCGCGCCGACGTCGCCCTCGCTACCGCCGCCCACGGGGTCCACCTCACCTCCTCGCCCGGCCAGTTCACCCCACGCCAGATCCACGAGCTCTACGCCGCCGCCAGCCTCCCCACCCCTATCGTCACCCTCTCCTGCCACACCCTCGAAGAGATCGTCCGCCACCGCCTCGAGCCTCTTACCGCGATCCTCTTCGGCCCCGTCTTCGAAAAGGTCGTCTCCGGCGAACCCACCGCCGAAGGCACGGGCCTCGCACTTCTTGAACGGGCCTGCGCCGCCGCCGCGCCGACTCCCGTCCTTGCTCTCGGAGGCATCACCCCCACCAACACCCCCGCCTGCCTCCACGCCGGAGCCGCCGGAGTCGCCGGAATCCGCCTCTTCGCACGTCCCTAATCTCGACTCTCGAGTTCGCCAGACGATAAAAAATCCAGACCGCATGACACAGCACTCATATATTCACAAACATTTCAACAATCTGTGACACCCCTTGCAGTCGTGCTGATTAGAAAGGGAGGTGCAAATAACCCCAAGCCGCGAAGGAACCCTGATGATCCGCAAGACGCTTGCTCTGACTTTGTCGTCCACCATTATTCTGAGCGGTTGCAACAGCATTACCGGCAACCCTCCGGGCAACGGAAGCGCCAACACCACTCCGACCCCCACGGTCACCCCGACAAGCGCCTCCGCAGCAATCAAGCACGTTGTGGTCATCTTCGGTGAGAACGTCTCCTTCGACCACTACTTCGCTACCTACCCCGTAGCCGCTAACCCGCCGGGCGAGACCGCCTTCACCGCTGCCACCGGAACCCCCGTCCCAGCCGGCCTCACCACAGCTCTTTTGACTAACAACCCGAACCGTTCCAACTCCGCCAACGGCGCCGGCGCCGCCAACCCCTACCGCCTAGATCCCGCCCAGGCCGCCACCGCCGACCAGGACCACGACTACAACGACGAGCAGAAGGCGTTCGACAACGGCAAGATGGACCTCTTCCCTCTCTCCGTCGGCTCGGGTGACAGCGCCGCCTTCGCCACCTTCAACACCGGCAACGGCGCCTCCCCCACCTCGTTGACCACGGGTCTCACTATGGGCTACTACGATGGCAACTCCGTCACGGCCATCTGGAACTACGCACAGCACTACGCCCTCAACGATCACTCCTTCGACACAACCTTCGGCCCCTCCACCCCCGGAGCCATCAACCTCGTCTCTGGCCAGACCAACGGCATCATCCCTGACGACAACTCCTCCGCGGGTGCCATTGTTGCCGATGGCAACGGCGGCCTTACCCTCGTCAGCGATGAGGACCCCTCGGGCGACCTTTGTTCCTCCGGCACCGGAACCGTCCACTTCTCCTCGAAGAACATCAATATCGGGACCCTGCTCAACAAGGCCAATATCACCTGGGGCTTCTTCGAAGGCGGCTTCGACCTCAGCGTAACCAACGCCAACGGCACCACCGGCTGCCACCGTACCAGCAAGGGCGTCGCTCCTCTGCAACTGAAGAATGACTATATCCCCCACCACGAGCCCTTCCAGTACTACGCCAGCACTGCCAATCTCAACCACCTCCGTCCCACCTCCGTCGCCGCCATCGGAACCACCGACCAGGCGAACCACCAGTACGATATGCACGACTTCACCGACGCTCTCGCCGCGGGCAACATGCCTGCCGTGAGCTTCCTGAAGGCCCCCGGCTATCAGGACGCTCATGCCAGCTACTCTAGCCCTCTCGATGAGCAGACTTTCCTCGTCAACACCATCAACGCCATCGAGAAGTCGTCCTTCTGGAGCAGCACCGCCATCATCCTCGCCTATGACGACTCCGACGGCTGGTACGATCACCTCTCCAACGTCATCAACGGTTCCACCGGCCCGCAGGACTTCCTCACCAGCACCGGCGTCTGCCTCAGCACCTCCGCCGCCGCCAACGCCCTCGCTGACGTCGCCACCGGCAAGCCTGCCTTGGGTCGTTGCGGCTACGGTCCCCGCCTGCCGCTCGTCGTCATCTCCCCCTGGGCGAAGAAGAACATAGTCGACACCACCGTCACCGATCAGACCTCCATTACGAAGTTCATCGAAGACGTCTTCCTCAGCAGCCAGCGCATCGGTCAGGGCTCCTTCGACAGCATCGCCGGCTCTCTGAACAAGATGTTCGATTTCAGCAACGCCGCTGCCCCGCCAAACCCGAACGTGGTTCTCCTCGACCCCACCACCGGCAAGGTCACCAGCGGCAACTAAACCTGCGGTTCACCAGTCCGTTACATTCACGCTGTATTCTCAATCGCACGCACTCTGCCCAACAGAGTGCGTGCTTCTTTTTGCCGGAGACCGTCCGTTGTCCTCTTCCAGCTCGTCCCGCCGCCGCTTCCTTCAGCAAACCGCAGCCATGGGCCTCCTCTACAGCGGGCAGCGCGGCTTCGCCCACCAGATGCACGGGATGCCCGCCAACGCCCCCGGCGCGGATGTTCCCATGCTGCACGTCCTTGAGCTGCCCCCTTTCGTCGATCCCCTCCCACTTCCCGCAGACCACGGCCACGGCGCCGCGCCAGCCCACAAGCTCCGCATCACCATGCGCGAGATCCACGCCCAGGTCCATCGCGACCTCAAACCCACCCGCATGTGGAGTTACGGGCCCACCCCGCTCGCCCCCATCATCGAAGCCCGCAGCGGCCAGCCCCTACAGATCGAGTGGATCAACAACCTTCCCACCCAGCACTTCCTGCCCATCGACCACAGCCTTCACGGCTGCGGCCACGATATCCCCGACGTCCGCGGCGTTGTCCACGTCCACGGCGCGCGTGTCGCGCCAAAAGACGACGGCCACCCCGAAGACTGGTTCGTCCCCGGCAAAAGCCGCACCTGCCACTATCCTCTCCAGCAGGACGCCGCCACCCTCTGGTATCACGACCACGCCATGGGCCTCAACCGCCTCAACACCTATGCTGGCCTCTTCGGCATGTTCCTTGTCCGCGACAAGGTCGAGGACTCCCTCAACCTGCCCTCCGGCAAATACGAAATTCCCCTCATCCTCTACGACCGCGAGTTCACCACGGACGGTCAGCTCTTCTATCCCACCTCCGGTGATCCCGAACACCCCTGGGTCTCCGAGTTCGTCGCCGACGGCATCCTTATCAACGGCAAGATCCGCCCCTTCTTCGAGGTCGAGCCGCGCCTCTACCGCTTCCGCATCCTGAACACCGCCAACAGCCGCTTCTTTGGCCTATCCCTGTCCAATGATCAGCCTCTCGTCCAGATCGGCAGTGACCAGGGCTTCCTCACCTCTCCTACTGAGATCAAGCACCTCAACCTCGCCCCCGCCGAACGTGCCGACCTCCTCATCGACTTCAGTCAATCCGCCGGACAAACCCTCCACCTCCGCACCGGCGCGCTCGACATCCTTCAGTTCCGCGTCGCGAAGCAGGCCACCGACACTCAAACCCACTCCGTCCCCAAAGCTCTCCGCACCATCCAGCGCACCCCCGAATCCGCAGCCACCACCACCCGCACCATCACGCTCAACGAGTACAAAGACACCTACGGCAGCTCCATGGTGATGCTCCTCAACCGCAAGCACTGGCACGAGCCCATCACCGAACGCCCCAAGCTCAACACCACCGAGATCTGGGAGTTCGTCAATCTGACCGAAGACACCCACCCCATGCACCTGCACCTGGTGCGCTTCCAGCTTCTGGATCGCCGCCCCATCAGCACCTACGACTACCTCATGAACAAGAAGGTGCGCTTCACCGCCGACACTGTCCTGCCCACGCCTAGCGAGTCAGGCTGGAAGGACACCGTACAGTGCTCCCCCAGCGCCATCACCCGCATCATCGTCCACTTCGAGGGCTACCCCGGCAAGTACCTCTACCACTGCCACATCCTCGAGCACGAAGCCAACGACATGATGCGCCCCTTCGAGGTCGTCGGCTAAACCACCCCAGAAACCTGGTGCCCTATGTCTCGCCTCTGGGACACAGGTTTCCACCTCTTCAACTCTAATTTGCAAGGGGCTTTACGGGGCACACGATGTAGCCTGCGGCAATCCCACCTCTCGGAGGGTTATAGATCAAGCAGAACGTAGTTGTATGTTCCTTATCAAACTCATCCATATATTGCACCAGGCCAGTGACGAGTACTTGATTGGTTCCATTGGCGAGTTGCGCATTCAGCCCATCGGGAATCGGCTTTTCGTTAACGCCTTGGTTAGGCAACTCTTGTCCTGTGAACATCGTGTATTCCATGTCTTGACTAAGGTCAAGACGCTCCGTGTCACTTTCTATTTTCGACCAATTCAATGGGGCAAGATGATTAATCGCGAGGTGCGTATGCCACCTCACATGCAGAGCCGGAGAGTTCCCGTAATTTTTAAAGTTGACGTGCCATTCTATCTTTTTGCCGTCGTCAGCAATAAGAATCACAGGTTCTTTTAGATCGGTTCCAACCCAAGGACGTTGAGATGTAATCATCTGTTGTTCTGTGAGGTGGGCAATTTTTTGCGTCGTGTCAGCCTGCCAAGCGGTGAGTCCAGCGTAGACAATGATGAAAATAAGACCAGCAACCTCCACCCAAAAGCGGTGCCTATCTCTAGTTTCCTTCTTTTCTTCGGCGGCATCACGCTTCTTTGCAAGGTCTGTTGGAATCTTAGTTTCGATCTCTCCTCTAACGTGGATACTGCCGGTCACGTCTCGTTTGTCATATCGTGCGCGGTCCTGATGTGGATCGGCATATGGCTTGCCACCACCGGAATTGGGGTTTTTACTCATGCCTAAAGGTGCTCTATAAAATACGAATACCGCGACGGTCCGGCAGTGCTGGAAAGTTCAAATAGGCTGTGACTCAACTTTTTCGCGTACCCAAGTCTGCCATCAAAACAATTGCAAAGCCAGAGCGTAAACGAAAGAAAATCAGCAAGGACTAGTGTTTGCGTTTCCCGAGTCCTTGCCATTTTTTTACTGTGAGCTATCAGTTCCGACGCCGGTAAACTCATCGCAGGTCAATCGCTGATCACGTTGCCCATGTTCTGCTCGAACCGTGCAGCATCATTCATCTTTGCTGTAGCTAAAATGGAGCACCTGCTCCGCTAGATAGTTGTCACAATGAAACGGCTCGAGGACATTTAGCCCCGACGATATCGCGCTTACTGGAGCGGTTCCCCAACACCCTTCGGGCGACTCCTCGCCGCACCAAACAGCCCGCGGAACACCCGGCGAAGTGTCCGCCAAAGCACGCACGCCGCCAGCGCCGCACCCACCAACAACGCTCCGGCGACCGAAGCCCCAATTACCGGATGGTGCGTCGCAAACCAAGTCAGCCCGACCGCCACCACATCCTCACTCGCACTCAACGCAATGTTCGACACCGGCTCCGGACTCGGCGTCACCATCAGCCGCAAGCCGGTCTTCGAGCTGTGCGCGAGCAGTGCGACCACTCCGCCGATTGCTGTGGCAATAATCTGCATCTGCGGAGTCAACTGCGAGCTGGCATGGTAGGCCAACAGCGCGGCAATGGGCACACGCACGACCGTGTGCAGCCCATTCCATACCAGGTCGAAGCCGGGAACTTTGTCCGCGAAGAACTCCGCAACAAACATGACCCCACAGGCCACCAGCACCCAGGTATTGCCGAGCGAGTCCAACCCCGGCGGCAGCGCCACCCACTGCGTCCGCGCCAGAATCCCCAGCGTCAGCACGGTCGCGTAGAGGTTCAGCCCTGCCGCAAAGCTGGCAGCAATCACAAGCGCCGTGATGTTGGCGGGCGAAAAGCTCATATCGCAGGAATTCTACCCCCGCCGCACCCAAAAGACACAGTTGACCTGCACCTCAGACCCGCATAGCGTTAAATCATGCTCATCACACCGCTCCAACTCGAAAATGAGCCCCTGAAGATCGCCGAAGCCTTCGCGCCCGGCAGCATCGACTTCACCTCTCAGATCACCCAGCTCGGACCGCTCCCCGTTGACGGGGAGGCCGACCTCATCCTCGAACATCGCGGCGGCAATGACCAGATCGCCGACATCCGCGTCCGCGCCAGCTACTCCGGCAGCTTCGAGCTGCTCTGCGCCCGCTGCGTCGAGCCTGTCACATTACCGCTGAAAGGCGACTTCGACCTCCTTTTCCGCCCGCAGAGTGCCGATGCAGAGGCTGGCGAGCGAGCAATTACCGTCGACGAGACCGAAATCGGGTATTATGAAGAGAGCGGCTTGCTGCTTGAGGACGTCGTGCGTGAGCAGGTGCTGCTCTCCCTGCCCGGACGTGTTCTCTGCCAGTCGCAATGCAAAGGGCTTTGTCCCCGCTGCGGTCAGAATCTGAACCAGGCAATCTGCTCCTGCGAAGACACTCCGGCCGACCCGCGATGGAACGCGCTTGCCGGTCTTGCGGACAAGCTCGAGCTCAAGCACTAAAGGTTTTCGTTTTACCAGTTTTCCTTCGAAGCCTGCGCGTACCGCGGCTGTTCGAAGATTTGAAAGGGATACCGCAATGCCTAATCCGAAACGGCGCCACTCTAAACAGCGCACCGCCAAGCGCCGCAGCCATGACTTCCTTACGCCCACCGGCCTCTCCGAGTGCCCCAACTGCCACGAGCGCAAGCTGCCCCACCGTGCCTGCCGCAAGTGCGGTGAGTACAAGGGTCGCGCCGTCCTTGCAACCAAGGAAGCAAGCTAACACCCACAACTGAACCTGCACAGGCCCACAGCTAGATGCCGATAGACATCGTTGTCGATGGAATGGGTTCTGACAAGGCCCCCGAGTCCGAGATTCGCGGGGCCATCCTTGCGTGCCGTCACCTTGACGTCCGGGTCCACCTCGTTGGTCCCGAAGAGATCCTGCGCCCTGTTCTCCGTCAGCACCTCGCCAGCCACAATCTTCAGAACAAGCATCTCCCCGTCTTCATCGTCCCCGCCTCCGAGTGGATCAGCATGGACGACAAGGCCGCGCAGGCCGTCCGCAGCAAGCGTGACTCCTCCATGCGCGTCGGTCTCAAGATGGTCCGCGAGGGCCGTGCCGCTGCCTTCTTCACCGCCGGCAACACCGGCGCCGCCATGGCTACCGCCAAGATGGTCCTGGGCATGCTCGCCGGAGTCCACCGCCCCGCACTCTCGACTATCCTCCCGACCAGCACCGGCAATCTATCACTTCTTCTCGACGTAGGCGCCAACGTCGACTCTGCCCCGGACAATCTGGTCCAGTTTGCCGTCATGGGCAGCATCTACTCTCAAAACGTCCTCAAGGTTCACAATCCCCGCGTCGGTCTGCTCTCCATCGGCGAAGAGGAATCCAAAGGGAACGCCCTCACCCGCGACACCTTTCCTCTGCTCCGCGCTCTCTCCTGCATCAATTTCATCGGCAACGTCGAAGGTCGCGACCTCTACAACGGCCACTCCGACGTTACCGTCTGCGATGGCTTCGTCGGCAACGTAGCCCTTAAGACCAGCGAAGGCATCGCAAAGCTGGTCAATGCCACTCTCCGCGAATCCCTTAAGTCCACCGTTACCTCGCAGGTTGGCGCACTCCTCTCGCGCAAGGCCTTCAACGAGTTCAAGAAGCGCCTCGACTACTCCGAATACGGCGGAGCGCCCCTGCTCGGTGTGCGCGGCCCCTGCATCATCGGCCACGGCTCCTCCAACGAGCGCGCAGTCATGAACGGCATCCGTGTAGCCGCCGAGTACGCGCAGGCAGAGGTCAACTCCAGCATCGAAGCCGCCCTCCACAAGCCCCTGGCCTAAGCAGCAAATGCAAATGGCCGGAGAGGATATCCTCTCCGGCCATTTGCATTTGTGTAGTGCGGGTTAGAAGTTGTAGTGGAGCGAGAACTGGATCTGCCGCTGCGGCGAGCGTACATCGCTGATCTGGCCGAAGTTGCTGTCCGTGATCCCGTTGTCGGGGTTCTTGTAGCTGGCGATGTTGAAGGCGTTAAAGAAGTCCGCGCGGAACTCCAATGCCTGCTCGTGATAGATCGTGAACGCCTTACCAGCAGTCAGGTCGACTTGCTCGTAGCCCGGCGCGCGCTCTGTACCAACACCGGCAGAGCCAAACTGCTCGCCGATCGTGGGACCATAAGCGCAACCGTTGGCCTGTGCCTGCGCGGTGGCGCAACCATTGCTGACTGTGGGTCCCGTGCCGAACCAGTTGTTCAGGGTGCGGTTGGTGATCTTCAGGTGCTGGTAGTGGTTGGCACGCGAGGCCCTGTTGTTGACGCTCGTGGTGTTAGGACCGCTGATGGTGACAGGCAGACCCGAGTATGCCATCGCCGTTCCGGTGATCTTCCAACCACCGGCGACTTCGTTGACGATCCAATTTGTATTGCCACCAAACTGCTTTCCATGGCCGAAGGGCAGCGCATACACGGCGGTGGCGCTCATGTTGTGCCGGGTATCGAATCCGCTTGGGCCGTAGTCAGCATGACCGTTGTAGCCGTTCTGCCAGTACGCGCTCGCGCCGTTGACGCTGGCGGTACCGAAGAAGCCGGGGTTGTTGGTCATCGCCTTCGAGAAGGTGTAGTTGATCTGGAACTCCAGACCGTCGGACTGATGACGGCGCATCTGAAGCTGGGCAGCGTTGTAGTTCATCATCGACTCCGTTTCGGTCACGACGACGCTTCCATTCTGACCAACCAGCGTGGCATAAGGAGCTGTGGTTCCCGGTGCGGTGAGCTGGTTGCCGGCGCGAGCATCGATCAGATGCTGTCCGGTCTGGCCGACATATCCCACGACAACCGAGGTCTTGTTATCGAGCTGGTACTCAGCCGAGAGCGTGAACTCCTGAATGAAGGCTGGCTTGAGGTGCTTATCCCAGGCACGGTAGGTGTTGCTGGCAAGAGTGCCGGCTATGTTCGTCGGAATCGCATCCTGAACGGTCACCGGGGTTCCAGCGCTGGTCGCCGATGCTGCGGTTGCTTGATAAGAATAAGCGGGCTGGAACGGCGGGTTGAAGTTGAGACGCAGATTCGCGCCCGTACCCTCAAGGTAGTTGGTAATGCCGTAGCCACCACGAATCACCATGCGGGTCTTCGGCTGATAGGAGAAGCCGATACGCGGCATGAAGTTGGTGTAGGTCGGATGGTAGAGAGCGCGAGCATCTCCGAAGGCAGCGGCTGCACCGGCTGAACCAGCCTCGTAGTAAAGGCCAGTCGAGAGATCGACGTTGCCCTGCTTGTTGTTGACCTCGTAGATCGGCTGGTCGAACTCGTAGCGGACGCCAAGGTTGAGGGTCAGGTTCGACATCACCTTCCAGTCATCCTGGATGAAGGCAGCATCGCGGTACTGGCGCTGCCCGGACCGGCCAACGTTCCCGGCGATACCGGCATAGTAGATGTTGTCGGTCACGAAGTCAGAAACAGTAGACCCAGTGAAGGCACCCGCATACTGGAGCCGTCCCATGACACCGTCATTGCCGGGGTAGAAGTTGTTCTGCTGGTAGCGGAGAATCTCCACGCCAACCTTCAGGTTGTGCTTGTTGAGCTGCAACGTCAGGTTGTCGCCGTAGGTGAAGATGTTGTCGATCAGGCTGCTGCCGCCGCCAAAGGTGCCGATAGCCGTAAGGTAGGTCTGGTTAGAAAGACCTTGACCGTTCCCGAAGTCCTGCAACGCAAAGCCGGGGTAGGGCTGTGCGGCATTGATACCAACGATCGAGTTGCCGTTCAGACCGAAGACTCCGGTCGTGTCCTGCGGAATACCCTGTACCCAGCGAATGCGCGACCAGCCGCCACGAGCCTCATTGACGATGCGGGGCGAGAAGGTGTGAATCCAGTTGAGCGCAAGTCCCTTGAACGGATAGCTGCTCGTTGTGGGGAAGGTGATCGCGATCGGCGTCTGCGGGGTAGAGTCCGCAGCTTCGCCCTGCGAGTAACGGCCCATGATGCTGTCATGCTTGCCAAAGGTGTAATCGATCTTGACGTCGCCCTGGTCGTTACGAACAACGTTGCGGTAGGTGCCGATGTAGTTGTTCTGTGCGATACCGTCGGTTGGCGCCTGATTCGGATGTGGGTAGAGCTCAGGATGAGCAAAGAGGTAGATCGCAACCGGATTGGTGATTGGAACTTTGGTTTTGTCGTAAGCGACCTGTCCCTGACCAGCGACGTAGTGGGTGATCTGAATCGGAAGGGCAGAAAAATTTCCGGAGCGAAAAGCATCCGGAATGACCGACGCAGCCTGAGTGCCACCCTTGTGAAAACGCTCTCCCTCATAGTCCACGAAGAAGAACAACTTGTCCTTGATGATTGGAGCGCCGAAGGTACCACCGAAGACGGTCTGGGTGAACGGCTGGCGAGGATTGCCAGCGAACTTGTTAGCCCAGGTGTTCGCGTCGAGGTTGTAGTTCTCCAGGAAGGCGAAGGCTGACCCGTGGTACTTGTTGGTGCCACTCTTCAGGACAGCAACGACATCGCCGCCATTGACGTTGCCATACTCGGCACCGGCGTTCGAGGTAATGACAGTCAGATTCTCGATTGCATCCGGGCTTGGGTTGTAGCCGATGACGTTGTTGATCGTCTCGTTGATCTCGATACCGTCCAGCAGATAGTTGTTCGTCTGGTTACGATTGCCATTGATTGAAACCTGACCACCCTGGTTGGTGTCGCGCTCGATGGCGTTGGTGTTCGACATGCTGGTCGGCTCAGTCGCGACCGCACCCGGCAGAAACATCGTGATCGAAGAGAAGTTGCGGCCATTGAGTGGCAGGTTCTGGATCGTGTTCGCCGAGAAGGTTGTCGCCAGCGTGGAGTTATCCGTATCGAGGATGGGCTGAAGCTGGCCCTCGACGATGATCGTATCGGATGCCGATCCGGCCGTGAGATGGCCGTCGATCTTGGCCACCTGGTCCACCTCAAGCGTGAAGGGAGGGGTCGAGATGCTCATAAAGCCGGTGCTCTTGATCGTGGCCTTATATTGACCGATCTGGAGGAAGCGCACGCTGTATTGACCGGCGGCGTTCGTCGTCGCCGTTGTCTCGACGCCGGTTGAGATGTTCTTGATCACCACAGTGGCATTCGGTACGACTGCGCCAGTTGGATCGGTCACGGTTCCGTTGACGGTTCCGGTGATCGTCTGGCTATAAACGGCAGGCGCGCACAAGAGGATGCCGAGGGCCGCAATGGCGCTCAGTCTCTTGATGGTGTGAAAACACATAGGGTAGCCTCGCAAATGTAGGTTGGGTCCATTTCCCTTGTTTGTAATTTCAAGTCGGGAATTGCAGGAACGCTGAATAATGGCGAGAGAAATATTCAAATATGTGATGAATATTGCGTAAACGTGCTGTGATTTCGAATTTACCAGCGGCAGACAAAGCAGGTCAAGTAATGGAACGCCTCGCGGGAGCTCTGATCCAACCTCTATCTCCGTCGGTCTCCGAGCAGTAGCATCCAAACAGTCATGAGCAAATGGACAACGGCAGACATTCCCAACCAGAGCGGCCGACGCGCTCTCATTACGGGCGCAAACAGTGGCATCGGATACCACGCAGCTTTGGAGCTTGCCCGCAAGGGTGCTCATGTTCTACTGGCTTGCCGCGACAAGACCCGAGGCGAAGCAGCTCTGGCCCGCCTTACAGCTGAGGCTCCCGGCTCCCTTGCCGAACTGCACCTGCTCGATCTCTCCTCGCTCGCCGCTGTCCGCGAGTTCGCTGCCAAGGAACTTGATCGCGGTCAGCCTATCGATCTCCTCATCAATAACGCAGGCGTCATGGCTCCTCCGAAGCGTCTGGAGAGCGCCGACGGCTTCGAGCTGCAGTTCGGCACGAACGTCCTTGGACACTTCGCCCTCACCGCGCTCCTCTTTCCGTTACTGAAGAAAGCAGTGGGAGTTCCACGCATCGTCACCATCGCTTCCATTGCCCACAAGAGGGGACAGATCGACTTCGACGATCTGCAGGCCACCCATAACTACGGCCCGATGCGCACCTACCAGCAGTCCAAACTGGCCGACCTGATGCTCACCCTCGAGCTCGACCGCCGTCTTCGCGCCGTAGAATCGCCGATCCTAAGCATCGCCGCCCACCCCGGCGTTGCCAAGACCAACCTCTTCGTGACCGGCGACTACTCTGCATTCGAGAAGGCCCTCCGCAAAGCCGGCGGAGAGCTCATCGGAGCTTTGTTGAACTCCGATGCTGAGGGTGCGCTGCCCACTCTCTACGCTGCTACATCGCCTGAAGCCAAAGGCGGTGGCTACTACGGCCCGCAAGGCTTTCAGGAGATGCGTGGAGGCGATGTCGGCCTGGCAAAGATCGCTCCGCAGGCCCTCGATCAGGCCGCAGCGAAGCGGCTCTGGGAGACCTGCGAGCAACTTACCAGCGTCAGTTTCCTGTAGGCGAAGGCTGGCGAAGCGAAGGCGGAACCATCTCCGTGCTGAGCATCTTCGGATCGGCCGTCAGATAGTACGTCGGGATCTCCGGATACTGCGCCTCGACCAGGATGAGGGTGCGGAAGTCGAAGCTCTGCACCTCGGCGCGGCCTTCCATGTGGTGGCGTTTGATTGCACCACACAGCGTCTTTACGAACTCCTCAGGCCCGACAGTATGGTTGCCCTCGTGCTCCCCGGCAGCCTTCAGCATCTCCGGAGGGAGCTCCGGCATGATCTTCGTCTCCAGGTTGAACCGGACCTTCTCGGCGTTCTTCCATCGCGCCTCGGCCTCTGGCTGCCCCTTGCCAGCGCCATCCTTGTAGTAGTGCGTATAGAAGGCGACGAACCGGAAGAGCTGCTCCACATACGTCGGAACATACGGGCTGATCAGCTTCTCGTGTTTGGCGAATGCCACCGCTACTGGCGAGAGCGCGAAATCGTTCTTCTGGTCAGGCCCAAAGTGGAGCTTGTCGCAGATGAAGGTCTTTTGCGCTTCGGTCGAGGAAATATCGCGCGTGTAGACCTTGTTCTCGAGCGTGTACGCCGACCCATCCGCCTTGCGGCACGACTGCGGATTGAGGAACTGATCGTGCCAGATAAGCGAGACGTGGTCGGTCGTCACGCCCGTGTCCGTCTCAAGCGTCGTAGCTAGGTGGTCGAGGCCATCTTCAAACGAAGGCAGCGTATTCTCGGGACGTAGCCCCCGCCCTCCGCGATGCGCCGAAATGTCGAAGCTGGCAAAGTACGCGGCAGCTTCGCTACCCGCTGCAAGCCGCTCCTCCTTCACCATTGACTGCAGAATATCCGGGCGGTCGGAGATGATACCGTCGACACGCAACGCGATGAGGGCCTTCATCTTCGCCGGATCGTTCGTCGTCCATGGAACGACACGGAAGCCAGCCTTGTGCAACTCCGCTACATTCACCGCCGGGTTGTCGCCTAGCAACGTTCCGTCATACGGCGAGAGCACCGGTGGACGCTTCGCGCCATGAGCTTTCGCGTGCTCGCCCGCCTTCGTCATCAAGCCAAGAAAGGGATTCATCTGCTGCTCCGATGCCTGCTGCGCCCATCCGGTCGAGCCAGCAACAGCCAGTATGCCGAGTACAAGAGAACAGCCGCAACGCTTCATCCGTGAATCTCCATCTGTGAGGGTATCCACGCAGGGTAACCGGCCCACGTTGACGAGCCATGAATCGCGCTGGCATGGAGGGCAGGGAAGAACCTGCCCTCCATGTTTCAGTCGTTACTACTGTGCCGCAACCAGCTGGCGCAGTACATACTGCAGAATGCCTCCGTGCTGATAGTAGAGAATCTCCTGAGGCGTATCGATCCGCAGCGTCGCAGGGAAGGTCGTCGTCACGCCAAGGCCCGACTCTGCAACGATGGTCAGGTTCTTGCCATTGGCGAACTTGCTGTCGAGCATCTCCTTCAACTGGCCCGGCTTGTCGCCAATGTGGAAGATCTCCTCGCCCGTCAGCCCGAGCGACTCGGCGTTCTCTCCCGGCTCAAACTGCAGCGGAAGAATGCCCATGCCGACCAGGTTCGACCGATGGATTCGCTCATAGCTCTCCGCGATGACGAACTTGATCCCCAGCAAACGCGGCCCCTTCGCCGCCCAGTCCCGTGACGATCCCGAGCCGTACTCCTTGCCTGCAAGAATGCATAGCGGAATGCCGCGCTCCGCATACGCCACCGAGGCATCGTAGATGGACATCTCCGTGCCCTCGGGGAGCAGGCGCGTCACGCCGCCCTCCGTCCCCGGAGCCATCTTGTTCCGCAAGCGAACGTTCGCGAAGGTTCCGCGAACCATCACCTCGTGATTGCCACGGCGCGACCCATAACTATTGAAGTCCGCTGGAGCGACGCCATGGTCCATCAGGTACTTGCCCGCCGGGCCGTTCTTCTTGATCGAGCCCGCAGGCGAGATGTGGTCCGTCGTCACCGAGTCGCCCAGTACAGCCAACACACGCGCCGCATGGATATCCTCGACCGGTGCAGGCACCGCCGTCATGCCATCAAAGTATGGAGCCTTACGGATGTAAGTCGAATCCGGCTCCCATCCGTAAGTATCGCCATCCGGAAACTTCAGGTGCTGCCAGTTCTGGTCACCGTCGGAGACCGTCGCGTACTGATGCCGAAACATCCCCGAGTCAATCGACGCCGCAACCGTTGCCGACACCTCCGCCTGCGTTGGCCAGATGTCCTTCAGGAAGACGGGCTGGTTGTTGCTGTCGCGTCCCAACGGCTCCTTCGCAAAGTCGTGCCCGATGTGCCCAGCCAACGCGTATGCCACTACCAGCGGCGGGCTCATCAGGTAGTTCGCCCGCACTTCGGGCGAGATTCGTCCTTCAAAGTTCCGGTTCCCCGAGAGCACCGACACCGCGACCAGACCATGCTCCTCAATTGCTTTCGACACATCCGTGGGAAGTGGCCCCGAGTTGCCGATGCACGTCGTACAGCCGTACCCGACCACCTGGAACCGTAGCTGGTCGAGATACTGCATCAGCCCCGACTTCATGTAGTAGTCCGTCACCACGCGTGAGCCCGGAGCCAGCGACGTCTTCACCCACGGCGGTGTCCTCAGACCCTTTTCAACTGCCTTCTTCGCCAGCAGACCGGCGGCGATCATCACATACGGGTTCGACGTATTCGTGCAGCTCGTAATCGCTGCGATCACAATCGAGCCATGGCCGAGGTACGGCTCTGGGTCGATGCCAAACCGCCCCTTGATCGAGGTCGGCTGCACCTCCAACGTGTTCGTCGCCGGTATCGTTGCGACCGACACCTTCTCGCCTTCGGCCACCGGAGCAGCAGTTGTCCCGTTTCCGTTCGGCAACGAATGGCCACCCTCGCCCTCCCACCGAACTGTCTGCCGAACCTCCTGCTTGGTTGCATTCGGCCCCAGCAGCGCCGGAAGCTGCTGCGCGAAGCTTCCCGCCGCCTCCGACAGAAGCACACGATCCTGTGGACGCTTCGGTCCGGCCACGCTCGGCTCGACCGTCGACAGATCGAGCGTGATCGTCGTCGTGTACTGTGCTTCGGGAGCGTTTGCTGTATGGAACATTCCCTGCTCGCGGTAGTATGCCTCGACCAGAGCGATCTGCTCTGCCGGTCGCCCGGTCAGGGTGAGGTAGCGAAGCGTCTCCGCATCCACCGGGAAGATGCCGCAGGTCGCGCCATACTCCGGAGCCATATTTGCAATCGTCGCGCGATCAGCCAGCGGCAGCTCCGAGATGCCCGGCCCGTAGAACTCTACAAACTTGCCCACCACGCCGAGCTTGCGAAGCTGCTCGGTCACCGTCAGCACCAGGTCGGTCGCGGTTGTGCCTTCCTTCAACTTGCCCGTCAGCTTGAACCCAACCACCTGCGGGATCAGCATCGACACCGGTTGGCCCAGCATCGCGGCCTCGGCCTCGATACCGCCGACGCCCCATCCCAGCACGCCCAGCCCATTCACCATGGTGGTGTGGGAGTCGGTGCCGACGAGAGTGTCAGGATAGGCAAGCGCATAGCTCTTCTCCACGCTGGCTTTATGTCCTTCGACCGCAACGGCGTCAAGGCTTCGTTCCGGGGTCGTGGTGAACACCACCCGCGCCAGATACTCCAGGTTCACCTGATGGCAGATACCCATCCCCGGCGGCACTGCCGAAAAATTATCAAACGCCGTCTGCCCCCACTTCAAAAACGCATATCGCTCGCGGTTGCGCTGAAACTCTAGCGCAGCATTCAGGTCATACGAGTTCTTCGTTCCAAACTCATCCACCTGCACCGAATGGTCGATCACCAGCTCCGCAGGCTGTAGCGGATTGATCTTCTCTGGATCGCCACCCAGCGCCCGCATCGCATCGCGCATGGCAGCGAGATCTACAATCGCCGGAACGCCGGTGAAGTCCTGCATCAGCACTCGAGCGGGCATATAGGCGATCTCGCGCGAGGGCTCCGCCTTCGGGTCCCATGCCGCGAGAAAGCGAATGTCATCGGCGGTCACGGTGCGGCCATCCTCATGACGCAGCAGGTTCTCGAGCAGGATGCGGAGCGAAAACGGCAACCGGGCCAGGTCGACGCCCTGCTCTGCGAGCGCCTGTAAACGATAGAGTGTATAGGTGGTTGTGCCGCTGGTAAGAGTGGATTGACTATGAAAGGAGTCTGGGTGCGGAGTGGGCATGACGATCTCTCCTGAAGCGCCGGGGGCGCGGCTGGGCGACTTGATTTTGCGCGGCTTTCGAGGCCTCGGGGCCTCGTGGGAGCGGCGGGTGTTCTAACGTTCGAAGGGTAGCAGAGGGATAAAGAGGATGCTAGGAGCGACCGCGGTCGTGGCGACCGTGGCGGAAGCGCTTGAGAATTGGCTCGCGCAGGCTCATGAAATCAGTTTACCGCCGCGCACGAGGTGTCTGCCACTTCTTTTCACGATGTACAGGCAACTCATAGAAACAAAACTAATTCCGCGGTAACTCCAGCAAGATAAAATCCTTCCCACAACGCGCGAACTCGCTACAGCGCATCTTATTCGCTGGGTAAGTGTTCCAGATAATCGTAAGTAGTAGCAGGAGATGAACGATGCTTGACTTCAAACATTTCGCAGGACGCACCTACCTTCTCGGTGCCGTTATAGGGCTGGCAACGCTGACCGGAGTTGCAGGATGCAAGAGTAATCCCAATGACGCACAGAATGCGAGCAACATTGGACCCGATCCGGCCGCCGCGAACCAGGCGCCAGTTGACCCCAATCAACAGGACCAGCTCGCACAGCCGGTACAACAGTATCCAGCCACCAGCCAGGGTGCGGTCAGCCCGGCTCCACGGACACGAGTCCTCGGTCAGCGCCAGGTCAACGAGAGCCAGCAGCAGGCCGACTACTATCAGCAGGCACCCGCTCCCATCCAGCAACAGGCTCCGGACCCCTCGAACTACGTCCCGCCCGCTCAAACCGACCAGAATTATCAACAACCCGACCAGAGCTACCAGCAGGGCGATCAGAGTTATCAGCAGGGCGACGAAAACTACGACCAGACCATCGACGCATACGCTGACCAGCCCCCTCCACCGCTTCCCGTCTACGAGCAGCCACCTGCCCCTGAGCCGAACTACCTCTGGACTCCCGGCTACTGGGCATGGTCGCCCGGTGGCTACTACTGGGTCCCCGGAGCCTGGTGCGCGCCCCCTTACACCGGAGCACTTTGGACCCCCGGATACTGGGGCTTCTATGGTAGCCGTTACGGCTTTCATCGCGGCTTCTGGGGCCTGCACATCGGCTTCTACGGCGGCATCAACTATGGCTTCGGCTACGTCGGCCATGGATATGAAGGCGGCTACTGGAACGGCAACAACTTCTACTACAACCGCGCCGTCAACCGCGTCAATGTAACGAACATCCATAACACCTACATCCGCAATGTGACGATCAACAACACGGTCATCAACAACCGCGTCAGCTACAACGGTGGCCGGGGTGGCATCCAGGCACGGCCCGCGGCCTATGAGGTCGCAGCCATGCGTGAGCCGCGCACGCCTCCCATGACCTCCCAGGTCCAACTCCACCAGCAGGCAGCGCAGAACCGCGGAAACTTCTTCCATGCGAACCAGGGACGTCCGGCAACAGTCGTCGCCCAGCGCCCTCTCGTTGCAGACCGCGGCATCGTCGCTCCCCAACGCAACAACCTTCAGCAGGCCGGTCGCCCTGAGAACCAGCTCCGTCCGAATCAGGGTCCCGGTAACATCCAGCAGCAGCAACAACTGCGGCAACAGCCAAATCAGCAGCTGCAACAGCAACAACTACAGCAGCGCAATGAACAGCTGCGACAACAGCCAAATCAACAGCAACAGCAACAGCAACAGCTACAGCTACAGCTACAGCAGAGAAACCTGCAACAACAGCAGCAACGGAATCAACAGCAACAGCCGAATCAACAGCTGCAACAACAGAGAACTCAGCAAGAACAGCAGCTACAACAGCGGAATCAGCAGCAGCAACAATTGCAGCAGAGAAACCAACAGCAACAGCAGCAGCGCAATGAACAGGTGCAGCAGCAACAGAATCAACAGCAGCAACTACAGCAGCGCAATCAACAGCAGCAGTTGCAGCAGAAAACTCAACAGGAACAACAACAACGCCAACAACAGGTACAACAGCAACAGCAGCAGCAGCGTCAACAGCAGGTGCAGCAACAACAGCAGCAGCAACGCCAACAGCAGGTACAACAGCAACAACAGCAACAACGTCAACAGCAGGTGCAGCAACAACAACAGCAGCAACGTCAGCAGCAGGTACAACAGCAACAGCAGCAACAACGCCAACAGCAGGTACAACAGCAACAGCGTCAACAACAGCAGGCGCAACAGCAACAGCAGCAGAAAGCCCAACAGCAGCAAAGGGTTGAGCAGCAGCGTCCGGCGGCTCAACCTCGTCCTCAGGAAGCCCGTCCTGCGCAGCCTCACGAAGAGAAGCCTCACTAACGTGCGGCTCTGAGGGAAAACAAATCGGCGTCAGTCCAAGACTGACGCCGATTCTGTTTGCAGCGCAGGGAAGATAACGCCTTACATGCCAAACGCCAGTTGCCCCAACAGCACCACGTTCAAGGAGACGATGATCGCCACCGTCACCCAGCCCGCGATCCGTGTACGAGTCTTGCTTGCAAACGTATGCATCACCTCGCTCCGGCCTGTCAGGATCAGCAGCGGGACCAGCGCAAAGGGCAGGGTAAAGCTGAGCACGACCTGCGACAAGATCAGGATCTTCAACGGGTCCAGGCCAATCGCGATCACCATCAGCGCGGGGATGATCGTGATCAATCGTCGCAGGAAAATCGAGAACTTGATGTCGAGAAATCCCTCGATGATCACCTGCCCTGCCATCACACCCACCGTCGACGAGGACAACCCGGAGCACAGCAGCGCCACCGCAAAGACCGTCGCCGCGGCAGGTCCCAGCAGCGGCCCCAGCGTCCGGTAGGCCTGCTCCACATCCGTCACTGGGCTCCCCAGGTGTACGAAGGCAACCGCAGCCATCACGATCATCGCCGAGTTGATCAGCCACGCGCCGTTCATCGCGACAAACACATCGATCAGCTCAAATCGCAGATACCGCTCGCGAAATCCCTCGCCTTCCGGTTCCGACTCGGCTCGCGGTATTGACTGCGAAAGGGGTGACGCCACCAGCGCCGTCATTCCAGTTCCTGCGAGTTGCTTCAACCGCGGCTGCACCAGCGAGGAGTGCAGGTAGATCACATGCGGCATCACCGTGGCCCCCAGCATGGAGACCGCCAGATAGATACTGTCGTGGAAACTCGCTGCACTTTTTGTATCGAGTGTCGGCAGCAGCGTGTGGAACGCCGCAAGCCGCCAGTCCGGATGCACCAGCAGCACCTCGAATCCATAGCAGAGGCCGATCACGCCCACGAACGCCATGATGCCGCCTTCGAGCCAACGGTATCCCGCAAGGTCGAGCGCCAGGATCAGAAACACCGCCACTGCCGACACCAGCGCCGACGCGAACAGTGTCTCCGTCCGCGTCCATCCATGCGTCAGCAACGCGGGCCCGCACAGCAGATACAGCCCCAGCGCCGCTCCGAGAAACTCCGCGAGATCGGTCGCAATCGCCGCAATCTCCGCAGCCAGCCAGAGAAAAATTGTCATCGGCCGCGAAAAATGTTTGCGGCAGTTCTGCGGCAGCGTCAACCCGGTCACGATACCCAGCTTGGCCGCAAGGTACTGGATCAGGATCGCCATGGCGTTCGACCACAACAGCACCCACAGCAGCCGGTATCCAAACTGAGAACCGCCCGCGATATTGGTCGCGAAGTTGCCCGGATCGATGTACGCCACCGACGCCACGAACGCCGGCCCGAAATAGCTCCACAGCGGGCTCTTCAAGAGCCAAGGCGATATCTTCTTGTCACTAACTAAAACATTAGCCATAGCTAAATACTAGCGCAATGTTAAGCTAAACAGAAGTGCTCGCATGACAAAGCTTCTGAAAAAAACGCTGCAGCCGAAAGAAACGAAGATCAGTACCGCCGTCGCGGGCAGCGAGGCGGTCGACGACTACCTCAAGGCGATCTTCCAGCTGAGCGGACGCGATGAACGCCAGGTCTCCAGCACAGAGATCGCCGTCCATCTGGCGATCACCGCCGCGTCCGTGACCAATATGCTGCAAAAGCTGGCCGTATCGGAGCCACCCATGGTGGTCTATAAGAAGCATCACGGCGTGAAGCTTGCGAAGGCAGGCAAGAAGCGCGCCCTCGAGATCATCCGCCACCATCGTCTGATCGAGACGTTTCTGCACCAGGTCCTCGGCTATCCGTGGGACGAGGTCCACCAGGAGGCCGAGCGCCTCGAACACTTCATCTCGGAGCGGTTCGAAGAGCGCATCGCCGCCAAGCTCGGCCACCCCGAGTTCGACCCGCACGGCCACGCGATCCCCGCGCTCGACGGCTCCCTGCCCGGGCCTGAGCATCAGGCGCTCTCGCAGCTCACACCTGGCGAGACGGCGAAGGTCGCCAGCGTCTCCGACAAGGACCCCGAGATGCTCCGTTACCTCGCCACCCAGGGCATCCGCCCCGGAGTCCGCCTCACTCTCAGCGAACAGCTTCCCTTCAAAGGCTCCTATCAGGTACGCATCGGTAAATCTCCTGAACTAGCCCTGCTGAGCGAGTCGCTCGCCAACGCCATCCTCGTCGTCCAGGCTTAAAATTCCACCGTTTGACTTCACCCCTCACGATCCCTAGCCTCAAAAGTAGACAACGCATACAACAGGAGCAGCAACGCGCATGAAGGTTTTGGTTATTGGTGGGGGCGGCCGCGAGCACGCTATAGTATGGGCGTTGCGGCAGAGCAGCCGGGTCAGCGAGGTCGTCTGCGCGCCAGGCAACGGTGGCATCGCCCGCGAGGCACGCTGCGTTCCCGTCGATGTCAATGACCTCGCCGCAATGGTTCGGCTGGTGCAGTCCGAAGCCCCTGCCCTCACCGTCGTCGGCCCCGAGCTGCCGCTCTCGCTCGGCCTCGTCGACGAGCTCCAGCGTCTCGGCCTGCGCGTCTTCGGACCAACCAAGGATGCAGCCCGTCTCGAATCCAGCAAAGCCTTCGCCAAGGATTTCATGCGGCGGCACGACATTCCCACCGCCGCCTACGCCGTCTGCACCACGCTCGACGAGGTACGCGACGAGCTCCGCCGCTTCTCCGTCCCCGTCGTCGTGAAAGCCGACGGACTCGCCGCAGGCAAGGGCGTCGTCATCTGCCAGACCCACCACGAGGCTGAAGCCGCAGCAGCCCAGATGTTCAGCGGCCTGCTTCTCGGGGAACCTGTCACCGAGATCGTCCTCGAAGAGTTCCTCAACGGCGAGGAGCTCTCCTTCTTCGCCCTCTGCGACGGCAAACACGCCGTCCCGCTCGCCGCCGCGCAGGACCACAAGCGCATCGGCGAAGGCGACACTGGCCCCAACACTGGCGGCATGGGAGCCTATTCCACCGACACCCTCATGTCCCCGGCCCTGCAGGACTGGCTCACCACCAACGTCGCCCAGCGCGTCGTCGACCAGATGGCCGCAGAAAACACACCCTTCACCGGCATCCTCTTCTGCGGCATCATGATGGTGCCCAACCCCAACGGCACCGTCGTCTTCGGCCGCAACGCCGTCCAGCCCATGGTCCTCGAGTTCAACACCCGCTTCGGCGACCCTGAGACCCAGGCCATCCTCATGCGCCTCGAAACCGACCTCCTCGACCTCTTCGAAGCAGCCATCGATGGGCGCGCCGACCAGCTCCAGATCAAGCTCCGCCCTGGAGCCTCCGCCTGCGTCATCGCTGCCAGCGGAGGCTACCCCGGCAAGTACACCAACGGCAAACCCATCATTGGCCTTCCAGAAGCGGATAGCCCCGACCTCAAGGTCTTCCACTCCGGCACCGCCCTTCAGCCCGATGGCACTCCCGTCACCGCCGGAGGTCGCGTCCTTGCCGTCACCGCCGTCTCCACCACCGGCCTGAAAGACGCTCTCGGCACAGCCTATACGGCTCTGGGTAAAATCTCCTTCGAAGGCATGCAGTACCGTCGCGACATCGGCTGGAGGGCGCTATGAACCCCGTTCTGACCGCGGAGGAGATGCTGCGCTGGTGGACCATCACTTCAGACAACTGGCGGCGTCTTCTGTCCGAGCATCCCGAACTCCTCACCGTCCCCTGCGACATCGCCGGAACCAAAACTCTGGCCGAGCTGCTCCAGCACATCGTAGCGGTCGAGCTACGCTATGCCGAGCGCCTCGCCGACCTGCCTACCTCCGACTACGCATCCATCCCCTTCGACTCCGTTGACTCGATCTTCACCACGCACGACCGTGCAGCTCGCCTCTTCGAACAGCTTCTCGCTTCCAACATCGAGTGGGACCAGCGCATCGACTTCGTCACCCGGACCATGGGCCCCGCTAGCGCCTCGCGCCGGTTCATCCTGTTTCACGCGATATTGCACGCCGTCCGCCACTACGCGCAACTCGCTACACTGGCTCGCCACCACGGCGTCAAGCCCGACTGGCCAATGGACATCCTCATGCTCGATCTGGAGCGCCTCGACACGGAGCACGCCACGCCGCAGCCCTGAATCCGGTAATCGCCTCAAACATCCAATAAGTACGAGGTAACCACAATGCTAACCCTACGGCCCGCGACAGAACGCGGACACGCAAACCACGGCTGGCTCGACTCCAACTTCAGCTTCTCCTTCGCCGAGTACTACGATCCCGCACACATGGGCTTCCGCGCACTCCGCGTCATTAACGAGGACCACGTCGCCCCCGCAATGGGCTTCGGCAAGCACCCCCACCGCGACATGGAGATCCTCACCTATGTCCTCGAGGGCGCAGTCAAGCACGAGGACACCACCGGAGCCAGCGAAACCCTTGTCCCCGGCGAGCTCCAGCATATGTCCGCCGGCAGCGGCGTCCAACACAGCGAGGTCAACCCCTCCGACACCGAGTCCCTGCACCTACTCCAGATCTGGCTGATGCCCAACCAACTCGGCATCGCACCCAAGTACGAGCAGAAGAAGTTCCGCGTACAGGAGGAGCCCAACAAGCTGCACCTCCTCGCCTCCACCGACGCCCGCGACGGCTCCTTCCGCATCTACTCCGATGCCGAACTCCTCGCCGCGAAGCTGGAGCCCAACGCCTCCGTCACTCACCAGTTCAAGCTGGGCAACGGCTGGCTCCAGGTAGCACGTGGCACCGTCACAGTAGCCGGAGGAACCCTGAAGGCCGGAGACGGCCTGGCCCTCACCGGCGAAGCCTCCGTCACCATCACCAGCAACGACGGCGGCGAGTTCCTCCTCTTCGACCTCGCCTGACGGCTGCGTAACCAACCATTGGGTGTCCCCCACAATGCTCGTCATCCCGACCGGAGCGTAGCGCAGTGGAGGGACCCCCGTATTTTGCCTTTGCTGTTGCCTGTCCTTTTGTTTGTCATCCCGCAGGGATCTGCTGTTCTCTAACCCTGCCTAAACACCTTAAAGCAATTTCATAGATGGTGTGAGGTGTGGCGCTACAAACAAAATACGGGGATTCTTCGCTCCGCTCAGAATGACAGGGATTATTTCCATTACAAATGGCGAAAATGCTTCCGGTGCTTACTCGTACCGCAGAGCCTCAATAGGGTCGAGGTTCGCGGCCTGCATGGCGGGAATCATGCCGCTGACGATGCCGACCAGGATGAGGATCGTGGTTGCAATCACGACGATGTGCGGAGAGATCAGCAGGTGAATATCGGCGTCCGTCGCATTCGCAGCGATGGCGCTGTAGAACGTGACGCTACCGATAGCCTTGCTGACTCCGTAAGCGAGGACGACCCCGGTGATGCCGCCAACCCCTGAAATAACGAGCGCTTCAGCGAGGAACTGTAGCAGGATATGACGTTTGCGTGCGCCAAGCGCCTTTTCGACGCCGATCTCGCGTGTCCGCTGCTGCACGCTGACAAGCATGATGTTCATCAGGCCGATGCCTGCGATCCCCAGCGTAAGTGCGCCGATGAAGAGCAGCAGCACCTGAAGGGCGATGCTGATGAGGCGGAACTGCGAGAGCTGCTCCATCAGGTTGGCGACGTAGATCGCGTTATGGTCGGAGGGGCGGAAGCCGTGCGCCACCCCGAGGGCGTTTCGGAGGCCGCGCTCTACGGCCATGTGGTCGCCCTGAAAGCTCATCCAGATGCCGCCGAGGTACTTGGTGTCCTTGAGTTCGCTCATCGTGCTGAGCGGGATGTCGACGATACGGTTGTCGTTGTCGTCGCCCTCCTGCATCTTTGCTTTGAGGACACCGATGACCTGGAAGCTGACGCCGTTGATGTGGATGGTCTCGCCGATGGGGTAGAGGCCGGAGAAGAGTTTGGTCTTGGCCTCGGAGCCGATGAGGGCGACGTGAGCGCGCTGAACCAGGTCGGCCTGGGTGATGGTGCGGCCCTCGCTGATGTCCATCTTCATGATGGAGGGAAGCTCGGGGGTAATGCCATCGACCTCCCAGGTGTAGTTGTGCAGATCGTTCGAGACAGGCACGTTTTTGAAGTCGATGGGCGAGACGTGAACGATGCCGGGGACGTCCTCCTGGATGCGCTCGACGTCGTCCATGGTAAAGCGGACTTTGACGCCGGCCTTGGCACCGCCTGCCTGCTCGCTGGTGGTACCGGGAAAGACGCCGATCATGTTGGTGCCGAACTGGGAGAAGATGGCCTCGAAGGCGCGGCCGAAGCCGGCACCGAAGGCGAGCAGAAGCACGACGGTCGCGATGCCCCACGCCATGCCGGCAATGGTAATGGCGGTGCGGCGTCCGTTGTGCCGCATGGCTTCGAGGGCCTGGCCGAAGATGTCTTTCAGCATGGCTATTCCTTTCTGAGAGCTTCGACCGGTTCAAGATGCGCCGCAATGCTTGCCGGATAGATGCCCGCGACGATACCGCAGAGCGCAAGCGTGCCGACGGCCATGGCGGCAGACCAGGGAACGAGGCGGGGCGGATCGAAGCCCATCTGGTTATCGCCCATGAGGGAGCTGAGAAAGGCCATGAGAGCGGCGGAGGCCCCGATGCCGATCGCTCCGCTGAGACCGGTGAGGATAAGCCCCTCGAGGAAGAACTGCGTCATGATGCTGCGGTTGGTCGCGCCGAGCGCCTTGCGAAGACCGATCTCTCGGGTACGCTCCTGCACGGTGACCAGCATGATGTTGACTATACCGACGGCTCCAAGGGCGAGGGTGACGATGCCGACGCCGCCGAGAAAGAAGTCCATGGCGGTAAAGATGAGGCCAACGGTCTGCATCGTCTTGATGGTGTCCCACTCCTCGAAGGCGTCCTTGAGGTCGGGGGTGAAGTCGTGGCGTTGGGCGATAACGCGGTGGATCTCGGCCTTGGCAGTCTCGTTCAGGGATTCGTTGGTGGGCTGATACTGAATGGAGTAGATGGAGTCTTCCGGAATGTTGTCGCCGGTGATGGGGAAGAGCTGCATCATGGTAGTAAGAGGGATGTAGATCTTCTGATTGTCACCGTCGTTGTTGCCCCGGCCGATCTTTGCGGCAACGCCGATGACCTGGAAACGGTAGCCGTTAAGGGTGATAAAGGCACCAACCGAGGGACGTCCGGGAAAGAGAAGTGTGTTGTTCTTCTGGCCGAGGACAACGACGAGGCGATGCTGGGCGAGGTCGTCAGCGTCGAGGAAGCGACCCTGCGCGATGGGAAGGTGGCGGATGGAGGGGAAGTTGAGCTGGACGCCCATGACTGCGCCACCGGCACTCGAGAACTCGCTGACCTCTTTGAGGTCGCCGCGATTGATGAGGGCGGTGACGGCGCGGACATGGGGGGCCTGCGCCCGCACGGCGTCAGCATCGCTCAGGGTGAGCTTGTAGGGACGCATGCCGGTGTGCTGATTGGGAAGCGCCGGAATGGTGCCACCGAACATCATGATGACATCGTCGCCCACCTGCGAGAGGCTGCGCCGCTGACCCGAGCGGAAACCTTCGCCGAGGCCGATAAGCAGAAGCAGCGAGGCGACGCCCCAGGCGATGCCGAACATGGTCAGGAACGAGCGGAGCTTGTTGGCCCCGATCGCCTTGAAAACCTGACTGAAGATATCGACGATGGCACGCATACGTGGTTGGACTCAGGCTCTCTGCATTGCGTTACGTACAGAAGACGGGCGGAGTTCCATTTTTCGGTAAAAGATGCTGTTAGAGCATGTTCACAGCAAGTGCAATGCTCGGGTGCCCCATCCTTCGCGCTTTTTGCGAAGGGTGGGAAGCAACGACGCTCCCATAACAGGGACTGTAAAAATGCTCTAAACGGTCAAAGCCGGAGCCGGAAGAATCTCCGCCACATCCACCCACTGCGTCGGATACTCGCCCGTATAGCAGGCCGTGCAAAAGCTCGCCGGAGACAGCCCATCCGAGTGCTCGCCCTTCGTACACGCATGGGTCAGCCCCACCAGCGAGAGGTACGCCAGCGAGTCCGCCTCGATGAACTCGCGGATCTCCTCAACCGACTTGTTCGCCGCGATCAGGTCTTTCTTCGAAGGCGTATCGACTCCGTAGAAACACGGCGAGATCGTCGGCGGGCACGAGATTCGCATGTGTACCTCAGTCGCGCCTGCGGCCCGCACCATCCGCACGATCTTCCGCGAGGTCGTCCCGCGAATGATCGAGTCGTCGATCAGAATGACGCGCTTGCCCTCAAGCAAAGATCGCACCGGATTCAGCTTCATGCGCACGCCAAAATCGCGCACCCGCTGCTCCGGCTGAATAAACGTCCGTCCGACGTAGTGATTGCGAATCAGCCCCAGGTTGAACGGAATCCCTGACTCCGACGCATACCCGATCGCCGCCGTCACGCCTGAGTCCGGCACCGGAACGATCAGGTCCGCCGGAACGCCCGACTCCCGCGACAGCTGCCGCCCCATCTCCTCGCGCGACTGCTGCACCCACCGGCCGTAGATCTTCGAGTCCGGCCGCGCAAAGTACACATGCTCGAATACACAGCTCGCCTGCTCAGTCGTCGTATTGAAGTAGCGGCTCGTCACGCCATCTTCGGACACCATCACCAGCTCGCCCGGCTTCACATCACGCTCGTACTTCGCATGCAGCAGGTCGAACGCGCACGTCTCGGACGCGAACACAAACGTATCGGGCGCGCCGTCCTTGCCCTCAATCCGCCCCATCGACAATGGACGGAAGCCACGCGGATCACGCGCCGCGAAGATGCGGTTCCGCGTCATCATCACAATCGAGAACGCTCCATCCACCTGGCTCAACGACTCCGCGATGCAATCCACCAGCGTCGACGCCTTCGAGTGCGCGATCAACTGGATGATGATCTCCGAGTCCGAGGTCGTCTGAAAGACAGCGCCATCGCGCTCCAGCCGTTCCTTGGAGTTCCCAAGATTGACCAGATTGCCGTTATGCGCAATCGCGATCAATCCCCTGGTCGACTCGACCGAGATCGGCTGCGCATTCAGCAGCGCCGAGTCACCCGTCGTCGAGTACCGCGTATGCCCAATCGCGATATGCCCCGGCAGCTTGGCCAGCACATCGTCGGTAAAGATCTCCGACACCAGCCCCATGCCCTTGTACTCGTTCACCTCGACCCCATCCGCCGAAGCAATCCCCGCCGACTCCTGCCCACGATGCTGCAGTGAGTACAAACCCCAATACGTCATCCGCGCCGCGTCGGGATGGTTGTACACCGCCATCACACCGCACTCCTCGCGCAGCTTGTCGAACGGCGTCTCGTCGTCCATCAACTCATCATCCAACACAGGTTCTAACGGCAGCTTGAGATCGTCCATTAGACAAGCACCTCCGCAGCGAGCTGTGATTCAAGAGCGGTAGACCAACCGGAACGCAACTCCGCTACTTCGACCGAGATTAATGTTGCTGTTTCACTCCGAACCTCGAAGCGTGTTCCTTGCGTTTCGCCAATCGATGTCACCGTTAATCCAAACTGCTCTTCTGCTATAGCAGTCACGGCACCGGGCTCTGATGTAGTGATAAATACGCGCGAGGCAAACTCTCCAAAGATGACTTCAGGGCGAGGCATGTCATCCTGATCCAAGTTAACGATAGCGCCGATGCCTCGCTCAAATGTAGCTTCCGCGAGCGCAACGAGCATGCCGCCGTCACTTAGATCGCAAGCGGAGTGAAGAAGACTGGAATCCGCCAGTTCCTTCAGACACGCGTGCAGCTTTGCTTCATAGTGAACGTCAATGCCGGGTGGTGTGCCCCAAGTCTCTCCGATAAGGTCACGAGCAAAGATAGACGAGCCCAAGGAAATGTTACGGAGATTTGTTTCTGCATTTCCACCTGCAAGAAGTAGGATTGAAACCCCCTCATACTGGAATGCAGAAGGCACAGCCTTCGTCACATCCTCAATAATTCCAACAATCCCCAGCACCGGCGTCGGATAGATCCCCTCGCCCTTCGTCTCGTTGTAGAGGCTCACATTCCCACCCGTCACCGGCGTTCCCAGCGCGATACAAGCCTCGGCGATTCCATCGATGGCAGAAGACAACTGTGCCATGATCTCTGGCTTCTCTGGGTTGCCGAAGTTCAGACAGTTCGTCGCCGCCACAGGCTTCGCGCCCGTACAAGCGACCTTGCGAGCGGCCTCGGCCACCGCGTGCATCGCACCCAGCTTCGGGTCGAGATACGTCCAGCGCCCATTGCCTGCCAGCGCCATCGCCAGCCCGCGATTGGTGCCCTTGATCCGCATCACACCGGCCTCGCCGCCCGGCCCTTGCACCGTATTCGTCTGCACCATCGAGTCGTACTGCTCGAACACCCAGCGCTTGCTACAGATGTTTGCGCTCGCCAGCAGCTTCTTCAGGTCGGCAGTGTAATCACGCGGCTTCTTCAGCTCCTCCAACACCCATGCCGGAGGATCGAGCGGCACCGGAGCCTTCCACACGCCCACCGGACGGTGGTACACGGGAGCATCGTCGGTCAAAGCCTTGTTCGGAATCTCCGCGACCAGCTCGCCGTGATGCGTCACGCGCATCGTGTCGTCGGCGGTCACGATACCTACAATCGATGCGTCCAGGCCCCACTTCTTGAAGACCGCCAGCACCTCGCCCTCGCGGCCCTTATCCGCAACCAGCAGCATGCGCTCCTGCGACTCCGACAGCATGATCTCGTAGCTCGACATGCCCGTCTCGCGCTGCGGAACTAAATCTAATTCGATGGTGAGACCAAGCTCGCCACGCGCGCCCATCTCGCAGGTCGAGCAGGTCAACCCCGCCGCACCCATGTCCTGAATTCCGAGCACTGCGCCGGTCGCCATCGCTTCCAAACAAGCTTCGAGTAACAGCTTTTCAAGAAACGGGTCGCCCATCTGCACATTGGGCCGCTTCTGCTCTGAGCCTTCGGTAAACTCCTCGGACGCCATCGTCGCACCGTGAATCCCGTCGCGGCCCGTCTTCGCGCCAACGTATATCACCGGATTGCCGACGCCCGTCGCCTTCGCATAGAAGATCTCGTCGATCTTCACCAGTCCCAGCGCAAACGCATTCAGCAGCGGATTGCCCGAATAGCAAGGCTCAAACCGGGTCTCGCCGCCAAGGTTCGGCACGCCGAAGCAATTGCCGTACCCAGCTACGCCCGCCACCACACCGTTCACGACTGCATGATTCCGGCGACGAAGCTGCGCATCCTTCTCCGCTTCATCGAGTGGCCCGAAACGCAGCGAATCCATCACTGCCAGCGGTCGTGCGTTCATCGTGAAGATGTCGCGCAGGATACCTCCAACGCCCGTCGCCGCGCCCTGATAAGGCTCGATATACGAAGGATGGTTATGCGACTCAATCTTGAACGCACACGCCCAGCCATCGCCTACGTCGATAATTCCGGCGTTCTCGCCCGGCCCCTGGACCACCAGCGGAGACTTTGTCGGCAGCCGCTTCAGGTGGACGCGCGAGCTTTTGTACGAGCAGTGCTCGGACCACATGACCGAAAAAATGCCCAGCTCAGTAAGGCTGGGCGTGCGGCCTAACGCCGCTTCGATGCGCGTGTACTCGTCCGGTGTGATGCTGTGCTGCTTGAGCAGCGCCTGTGTGATGGAGGCGGAGGTGGGGGCCTGACTAAGAGACTGAACTTGCTGGTTGGGCATGGCTCGCTAGCTAGATTGTCGCATGTTCGATGGGACAGAGCGACCCAAACTCCGATCTCTTCCCGATCTCTGTCTAGGAGCGCCGCTCCAGCGCGGCGCGGTCCCACTGCGCTAAATCCGCGGCCACTTCATAGGAACTTTGCAGAAATTCGAGCACTGTTTCTTCCGGCGCAGCCTGCTCCCTCACCGCGTCGTACCGTAGAAGAAACTCTCCCAGGTTCGCGTCGAACCCCGCGAACGGCGGGCGAATCGTTGCCTCCGCCATCCCCGGCGGAACCGGTGCCGCATAGCAATAGAACGCAGCGGCGCCGAATCCTCCATTTCCCGGCCAGAACCCCGCGCTGATCACCTCATGCGAGTAGGCCTCCTGCTGGATTCGATCCGCACCCTCACGCGGCGGAGCCGTTCGTCCCGAAAACCGCGTCACCGCCAGGTCGAAACTGCCCCAGAAGAAATGCACTGGACTAACCTTGCCCAGAAACCCTGTCCCAAACCTCCGGAAGATCCCGTCCGCATGCACCAGCACCTGCCAGAACCGATGCACATACTCCGCGTCGTAGCTCCGGTGCGTCGTATCCAGGTCGAATCGAATCGGATTCGGAATCTCCACCGGCATTGGATTAATGGCCACAGCGATCCCAAGCGATCGCAGGCACTCCTGATATTCGCGGTAGAAATCCGCAACCGACTGCGGCCGCAGTGGTATCGAAACACTCGCTCTGCCACTTGGCCGGAGGTGCAGCTCATGCGCGACAAAGTCGAACTCGATGTCCAGCGCACCGCCGTCATACGGCATGGCTGAGGTCCCCAGCCCACGCGCCGTTACATACAGCGGAACGTTCCACCAGTGGTTCTGCAGCGGAGTCAGCGCCAGCCGTGTCTTGCCGACGATCTGCGTCCACATATGCAGCGTCGAAGCCGTCGGCTCCCACTCCTCCCACGGCAGCGAAGGCCACTGGTTCGCCGCTGTAGTTGCCTGATTCATCGCACCCTCCGTACCCGCATGGCCCAGAGCATACTCCCTCCGGGCGCAACGATTAGCGCCCCGTGCTGCCAAATCCCCCAGCCCCGCGCGGAGCCTCGATCAGCTCGTCAACCTCTTCAAACACCGCCTCGTACCGCCGCACCAGCCGTAGCTGTGCGATTCGGTCTCCCACGGCAATCGTCTTCGCCTCCGCGCCCAGGTTCGTCAGCACCACCCTGATCTCGCCCCGGTATCCCGGATCGATCACCCCTGCCAACGTCGTCAACCCCTTCACCGCCAGCCCCGAACGGTCCTCCACCAGAGCCCCGTACTCCGACGGAAACTCCAGCGCCACACCCGTCGAGACCAGCCCGGTCGCACCCGCAGCCAGCGTCGCCTCCTCAGCGGCATACAGATCGGCGGCCAGATCTCCCCACGCCCCTGCATGGGCGTAACGGGGCAACTGGGCGGCGGGATGAAGCTTCAACACTTTGATTCGCAGCATGAAATCCCTTCACTTCTAAAAGATGGCAACTAAGGCATGGAAACATCCAGCCTCTCTTCCATTCTCACGCAAAACCGCTTGCCGAAGTCTCGATGCCACTCGCTGAATGCATTACGGACGGATTCCTATTGCTAACCCATATGGACCATGGCATACTCCTATGGGAAAACAATATGAACTAATTGCGCGAGAAACCGTATCTAGGTCAAGGCGCTCCAGCCTGATGGTTTCGAAGACCGAATAGAGGACCCAGCATGAAACTCTTCCGCTCCTGGCTCAAACGACTTATCGGCCTCTCGTCAAACCAGCGTCGCGAGCAGGAGTTCGCCACCGAGCTCGAAAGCCATCTACAACTGCACATCGACGACAACCTCCGCTCTGGGATGACTCCCGAAGACGCTCGGCGCAATGCGGTTCTCAAGCTCGGCGGCCTCGAGCCGACACGCCAGGCCTACCGCGAACGAGGCACTATCCCCCTGCTCGAAACGCTCGTGCAGGACCTCCGCTTCGCCCTGCGCCAGCTTCGCAAGAGCCCAGGCTTCACACTCACCGCGACGCTGATTCTCGCTCTCGGTATCGCCGCCAGCACGGCGATCTTCAGCTTTGTCGATGCCGCGCTCATCAAGCCGTTGCCTTATCCCAATCCCAACCGCCTCGTCGCCGTAACCGAAAAGCTCGCGCTCTTCCCCCGCGCAAACCTCTCCTACCCCGACTACATCGACTGGAAGCGCCTCAACAACGTCTTCACCTCGCTGGATATCTTCACCGGCACCGGCTACTTGCTCAATACGCCCGGTAGAACCGAGATGGTCGCCGGTGTGCGCGTCAGCGATGGATTCTTCCGCACCCTTGGCATCGTGCCCCTGCTGGGCCGCGATTTCTATGCGGGCGAAGACCAGCCAAACGGGCCCAAGAACGTCATCATCACCTACACCGCATGGCAAAACCGCTTCGCAGGCAGAAAAGACATCGTCGGACAGGTCGTCTCCCTGAGCGGTATCCCCTATACCGTTGTCGGCGTTCTGCCGCGAGAGTTCCAGTTCGCTCCACGCGGCCGCGCCGAGTTCTTCGCGCCCTTCCAGGCCACCGGTGACTGCGCCGCGAGACGCAGCTGCCACAATCTCGACGGCATGGCGCGGCTCAAAGACGGTGTCTCCCTGGAGGCAGCCCGCGCCGAGATGGAAGCGATCGCCACCCAGTTGGAGAAGCAGTACCCCGATTCGAATCGCGGCCAGGAAGCAAGCGTTCTGCCAGCCTCTGAGGTCATCGTCGGAAGCATTCGTCCCATCCTGCTGACGCTACTCGCCGGAGCGGGCCTGCTATTAGCGATCTCCTGCATCAATGTAGCCAGCCTCCTGCTCGTGCGCTCCGAAGGCCGCCGCCGGGAGTTCGCTCTCCGTGGTGCGCTCGGTGCCTCGCGCCTACGACTCGTCCGCCAGTTCGTCACCGAAAGCGCGCTTCTGGTCATCACGGCAGTTGCCCTGGGAGTCATCGGCGCATACAGCACCATGCAACTGCTCAGCCATCTTATTCCCACCGAGATGCTGGCAGGCATGCCTTACCTGCGCGGTCTAGGCCTGAACCTTCACTGCCTCCTCTTCGTTGGCGCGATCTCGATCTTCAGCATGCTGCTCTTTTCGCTCACCCCCATCGTGCGCATGCCCACGTCGCAGCTCCGTGATGGCCTCGCCGAAGGCGGGCGCGGTTCTGCCGGGGTCGCATGGCGTCGCCTCGGCTCGCACCTCGTCATTCTCGAACTTGCGATCGCCGTCGTCCTTCTCGTCGGGGCAGGTTTGCTGGGCAAGAGCTTTTACAAGCTGCTGCGCGTCGATCTGAACTTCCAGCCCGACCACCTCGCCACGCTCGATGTTGCCGTCTCCGAGCACACCTATCCGAAGGACGAGCAGGTCGTCGTGCTCGGCCGTCAGATCCTCGACCGTGTCTCCAGACTGCCCGGAGTCCAATCCGCGTCCATCACCTACCTCCTGCCTCTCACCTATAACGGCGACACCGATTGGATCAGGTTTGTTGGCCGCTCCTACGACGGCCACCACATCGAAGTAAACCAGCGCTACGGCAGTGCCAACTACTTCACCACGCTCCACACGAAGCTTCTGCGCGGGCGCTTCTTCACCGAAGAGGACGACGCATCGAAGCCGCTCGTCGTTCTCGTCAACAACGTGTTTGCGAAGAAGTATTTTCCCAATGAAGACCCCGTCGGCAAGCAGTTCGGAGACACCTCGCTCACGCCAAAGTCGATCAAGCGGATCATTGGCGTCGTCGACGACATCAAAGAGGGCTCGCTCGACTCAGAGATCTGGCCAGCCTATTACGCCCCCTTCAATCAGAACGCCAGCGCGTATTTCTCGCTCCTCGTCCGCACAAGCCAACCTGAGGAATCGGTGCTGCCGACGCTCTCCGCCGCCATCCGCCAGATCGACCCCGGCATCGGCACATCCAATGAGACCACCATGATCGCGCGTATCAACGACTCGCAGACCGCCTACCTGCACCGGTCCTCTGCATGGCTTGTCGCCGGATTCGCAGGGCTCGCTCTTCTGCTCAGTACCGTCGGCCTCTACGGCGTCATCGCCTACTCGGTCAGCCAGCGCGTGCGGGAGATCGGCGTCCGCATGGCCCTGGGCGCACAGCGAGCGTCCGTCTATCAGCTCATTCTTCGAGAGGCAGGCCGCCTCGCCGCCTGGGGCATCGCCGGAGGCATCCTCTGCTCGCTCGCCGCTGCAACGCTGCTTCGCAGCCTGCTCTTCGGCGTGCAATCCTGGGACATCGCAACCCTGGTCGCTGTAGCCTTCGTGCTTACGCTCTCAGCCCTGCTCGCCAGCTACATCCCGGCTCACCGGGCCGCGTCCATCAACCCGGTAGAAGCCCTGCGAGCCGAATAGCCGTCCCACTCGCTCGGCAAAACCATTGACCCCGCCCCCAAAGCACGATACACTTTGAAGGCTTGGCGTTGTAGCCCTACCGGCTGCAGGGCCGGTGAGTTCAGGCGGCAGTCGGGTTTTTGTGAGACTGTACTGGTTTGAGTTTTCCGGCGCGACACTCTCGCCCCCAATGCAACACATCTTATGAAGGAAGCGGTTCGCGCGCAGCAGCGCCACGCTTGAGGTTTTTCTATGTACGCAGTGATTCGGACCGGTGGCAAGCAGTACCGCGTAGCTCCAGGCGACAAGTTGAAGATTGAGACCACCGCCCACGAGAACGGCAACCTCGAGTTCTCCGACGTCATCGCCGTCAGCGGCGAAGAGGGCAAGTTCGAGCAGGAGCTGACCGGCGCGAAGGTTCTGGCCTCCGTCGTCGGCGAAGGCCGCGGCGACAAGATCCTCGTCTTCAAGCTCAAGCGCAAGAAGCAGTACAAGAAGATGCAGGGCCACCGCCAGAACTTCGTCGAGGTCAAGATCAATGAGATCCTGGTCAACGGGCAGAGCTTCAAGGCATAAAAAAATAAGCAAAGAGCCCTTAGTTTTTGGCTCTCAGTTTTTTAGTTTCAGCTTTCAGAATCCAGCCGCCTGCGGGCGCGAAGAGGCAAAGAAATGGCACATAAAAAAGGACTAGGATCTTCGAAGAACGGCCGCGACTCAAACGCCCAGCGACTTGGCGTCAAGGTCTTCGGCGGCCAGGCAATTCTCGGCGGCGGCATCATCGTCCGGCAGCGTGGAACACCGCTCAAGCCCGGCGCAAACGTCGGCCGTGGCAAGGACGACACCCTCTTCGCCAAGATCAGCGGCGTTGTCCGCTTTCAGGATCGTGGCCAGAAGGGCCGCTTCGTCCTGGTCGATCCGGCCGAAGTCACCGCAATTCCTGCATAACTTTTAGTTCTCTTTCCGAAAAGCCCTGCTCTGGCAGGGCTTTTCTGCGTTTGTCTCATCAGAGGCAAACAGCTATCGCGCATACGTGAAAGCTCCTTTCGTTCCACTTTACTCGCCCGCGAAAGTGTGGAAGGATGGCGTCGACCTCCATTCTGACGGGGGAGCATGCGAAACATGGCTTACTTTGACAAGCTGCTGACTCTCGATAAAACCGGCTGGGACAAGATCAAGGAAACACAGTCCCTCGCACTCGGAAAGACCGCCTACATTGGCCTGTTCGGCCAAGGCCCGGCAGGGGAAGTCCTTGTGGTGAGCGCAACAAATCCCGCTATCTGTGTCACCCACGAAGAGCCCGCCCCAACGATCACAGGCTGGAGGCTGTTCCTCCTTACCTCGCTTCAAGACGGCGACACGATCGTCACTGCTCGCACGCCTACCGGCATCGTCGCCGCTTCGTTGACGGCCCATGTCACTGGCAAGAGCGGTTTGCGGATGGTTTTCTTCCCAGGCGAGCGCACCATGGTCAACGGCGGGCAGACAGTCACAATAGGCACCATCTATGCGATTGGCGCGGCGGGCCAGAGCATGTCAGCCGCAGCAGGTCCCCCGGGAATGCCGGTGGGAGGAAAATTGGTTCCAGGCCAAGCTGGTCACACGAGGGAGTCGACGCCTGCGGGTCAATACATACTGGGCCCACAGGAGCACGTCACGACCCGTAGCTGGCCTGGTTCTGTCGTCCCATGGTCGGCGCCACTGCGTATCAACTCCGCCGGAGAGGTGGAGTTTCAGGCTAAATCGACGCACTGGACACTCGCGACAGGTCCAAGAGGAGAAGTTACCTGGGCGTACTCGGTATACGTCAAGCGTAACGGGGCATCGTTTACCCCCCGTCAGATACAAGACGCAGTGCGAGAGATATTCATCGATCCCACGACAAGAAAGCTACGCTGGCCCACCTATCGGGCAAATGATTTTGGCCTGTGGGGCTGGAATCTCACGAAGAACGGCCAGCGAACCGGTTATTTCATCCACACCACCCCCGACAACGAGAATGATTCTGCCACGGCCACGATCCAAAACCTGCAAAACTCTCATGGCTGTGTTCATCTCGTGCCCCAGGAACGGGACCGCCTCATGAAAGCCGGTCTCCTGAAGGAAGGCATGCCCTTCGAGGTGCGGCCATACACGGAAACGGGGCCGCCATGATCCGCTGCATAATCCTGCTACTCCTCCTCGGCATGGCCTCGGCCAGTCCCGCGCAGACCTGCGAGCAGTTGGAGGGCGAAGTCGTCTCTCCGACGAGGCTATACATCGCCGCTGACCAGTGGGGACCAATCGATACGATGCGCCGGGTTGGTCTCCAGGGCATCCGCCAATGCCCGAACTCCGAGCAGCTCTGGTACGCTGCGGTCCGTTCTATTGAGCTGATCGGGATGCCGCCCGACCACACTGGTTCCGCCACGCTCTCGAGCCTGCTCGCCGAAGCCGTCCAGCACGAGCCAACCTCTGCCCGCATCGCCACTGTGTCCGCCCGCGTCACCCTCAACCTCGATCAGGCTCGTCGGGCCGTAGCGCTCGACCCCAAGTACCCACCCGCACGGCGCGCCCTCGCCGTAGCTCTCGCCCACGCAGGACAAGTTCAGGAAGCACTTCGCCTCTGCCAGTCGACGCACCCGACCAAGGAAGATGAGCTCACCCGCGCCAGGATACTCTTAAACGCTGGCCGCCCCATTGAGGCCCTCCCTGTAGCTCGTAAGGCCGTGGCCTCCAACAACCTCGAGCTCAAAGAGGTCGTTCCCGCACAGCTCCTCGATCGCGAGGCCCACGAACTCTTAGGCTTTGCTCTGCTCAAAGCCGACCGCAGTCGCGAGGCCACCCAGGCCTTCCGCATCGCCGCATCGGAGGGTTCAGTCGCCGCTCAGCAGCAGCTTAACAGTTTGAAACCGCATCCGTGACGAAACGCCGCTAAACCCGCGCCACCGGCTTCCCCTTCGCATCCAGCTCGATCCGAGCCATCGGCACATGGTGGTCGTGGGTAAACAGCACCAGCCACTTCTCCGGAATCGCCCGCTCATAAAATCGTTTCCGCTGCGCGATGCACTCCAGCGGATCGAGGTCGTACCCCATCACCCATGTCGCATCCAGGTGCGCGCTGGTCGGGAGCAGATCGCTCGCGTAGCACGCGTGTTGCCCCGCCGACTCAATATGCACGGCCAGCAGATGGTCCGTGTGTCCCGGAAATAACTCCACCGACACCCCATCGCAGATTTTCGTACCCGCCCTCGTCTGCCCGTCGTCGAGCAGCGTCATCTGCCCCGATTCGACCAGCGGATCGTAATTCTGCGAAAGATAGCTGACCCGATCGCGGTCCAGTTGCAGATGGCCATGCTCCACCTCACCCCTATGCGCGAAATAACGCGCATTCGGAAAGGTCGGCGTCACCGATCCATCCGGATGCAGCGTCGTATTCCATCCGCAATGGTCGAAGTGAAGATGGGTGTTGATGACAATATCCACTTCTTCTGGCCGAACTCCAGCTGCCACCAGCGAGGCCGGAAGCTGCTCCTGGTTCTCATGGATCGCCCGCATCTTCGACGACTGCTTGTTCCCGATCCCCGTCTCAATCACCACCGTGTGCTTCCCGGTCCGCACCACGACCGTATTCAGCCCAAGCAGGATGCGATTTTCTTCGTCCGCTACCATGCGGCGCTGCCACAATGTCTTCGGGACGACCCCGAACATGGCGCCGCCATCCAGAAGATAAGTACCGTCACTACATACAGTTAGCTCAAAATCGCCCAACGAAGTTCGGGCACGGACCAAGTCGGAGTCGGTGGGGCGGGCAGCAGGATGCATGGCTCTCCTCGGGTTGGTATCCAGTCCAACCCGATCTGAGGGCAATCATACCGTTTGCCATGCCTGTTTTATCTAGACTTGCGTCGTTCCAGCGGCAAACTCCACAGCCGACGGACTAAGCTCTCCAACCGATGCAGCTGCCATCAGCTCCGCCGTCGCAGCGTGAAGCTCTGAGGTAGCTGCCGCAGTCGGCAGGTTCGCAGCCAAAGAACTCTGCCTGGTCTGGAAACACTGGCGGCAGAGCACGGGACGCCCCTGGGTCGGCTTGAATGGTACTGTCGTAGCGATCCCGCAGGCGGAACACTCCGTCCGCGTCTCCGTCCGCGACAGACCTGCCGCAGCTGGCCCAGTACCCGTCTGCGCTGTCACGCCAGTGCGCTTACTCTTGCACGGCTTGCATCGCTTCGGGTCGTTCTTAAATTGTTTGTCGAAGAAAAAAAGCTGTTCACCCGCGGTAAAGATGAACTCACCACCACAGTCACTACAGGTCAGGAGCCGATCAATAAATTCCATAGCGCTTCTCCGGTCGTTCGGGAAAAGAATGATTGCACGCGCAAAAAAGGCATCGCTTCCATCAAGCGATCCATTGTCTTCTGATATTCGGGGCCCGCGCCGCAGGGTGGCGGCGACTAACGGAAACAGTAAAAGCAGCGCAAAGGAATGGCCACTTTGGAAACCGGCGTAAGAGGGGGAGGGGTTTCGCCGGCGGGTTAAGGAGGCCATCTCTTCTTGAGAGATGGCCCCGTGGTTTTGAGAGTAGAACTAATCCTGCTCTTTACGAATCTTCTTGCGATTGCGCTTGCGCGCCAACGCTTCCTTCACGCGCTTCTTTTCACCTGGTTTCAGGTAGAAAGAGTGACGCTTGACTTCCTTGATGATGTCTTCGGTCTGCACCTTGCGCTTAAAGCGCCGCAGGGCATTCTCAAGGGGTTCGCCTTCTTGAACTCGAACCTCTGCCAAAAGAAATACACCTCCAAACAGTCCCAGCAGGACATCCTTAAGCATACGCTGGTTGGGAGCATGATACACAAAAATCGGGCAATGACTAGTTGATTTTTGGGGAATTCGCAGTCACCTGCCCGTTCTGTGTGACGTGTGGCCCTTACGGCAAGCTTTACGCTCGTGTAACGGCAATTTTCAGCCTTTCATAGGGCAGCGTCAGGGCTGGGTCGGCCGCTCGTTCGGTAATGATTCCAGCGATCTCATCGAGAGACACAACGGCATACGGCGAGGCGGCGTTCAGCTTCTCCGATGACGCCAGAACGATGGTCTCCGCTGCAGCGTGGCTCAAGGCACGCTTAACAGCGGCTTCTTCGAAGTCACCCGTCGTCAGTCCGGTCTTCGGGTGTATGCCGGTGACCCCCATGAAGTACATGTCCGCATGGATGTGGGCAATCGCCTCGATTGCGGCCGCTCCCACCGCAACCACAGAATGCTTAAACAAACGGCCCCCAATTAGGATGACCTCGATGTTTTGATGATTGACGAGCTCCAGAGCGATCGTCGGACTATGGGTAACGATCGTAGCCTTCAACTCGTGAGGCAAGTGGCGAGCCACCTGCCGAGCCGTCGTGCCCCCATCCAGAATGACCACCTGCCCAGGCTGGATCATCGAGGCGGCCACGCGGCCAATGGCGACCTTCCCATCAGGCGTCAGCAGCTCACGACCGGCAAAGTCCGCAATCGCCGGCGATGCGGGCAGGGCTCCGCCATGAACACGCTGGAGCAGCCCCTCCTGCGCCAGCTCGCGTAGGTCGCGACGGATTGTGTCCTCGGACACCCCCATCGACAGGCTTACGTCTTTCGCAATCACCTGCCCGCTCTGCTTCAGGATCGAGAGAATCTGTTGTTTTCTGTGTGTCGTCAGCATAGGCTCTATTCACGAAAATACTTGACATTGCACGAAATTGCACGATAATTTTGAGCTATGGATATCTCCCTTGAAGCTATACCAAGGAACGACCGCATCCGCATCAAGGCCATCGAGACGCTTTCTGATGACTGGTACGTGTTGAAGAAGACCACCTTCGAGCTCCTCCGCAGCGACGGGACCTGGCAGCAACAGAGCAGGGAGACCTACGACCGGGGAAACGGGGCGGCCATCCTGCTTTACAACCTTGACCGGCGCACCGTGGTTCTCACGAGGCAGTTTCGCTTTCCGGCCTACGTCAATGGCCACTCCGGCATGCTAATCGAAGCCCCCGCGGGGCTGCTCGACCAGGCCACTCCAGAAGACCGGATCAAAGCTGAGGTGGAGGAAGAGACAGGCTACCGAATCGATCATGTACGCAAGATCTTCGAAGCATTCATGAGCCCGGGTTCAGTCACCGAAAAGCTCTACTTCTTTCTTGCTGAGTACGACACCGGCAGCAAGGCCTCAGCTGGCGGCGGCAACCATGCCGAAGGAGAGGATATCGAGGTTCTAGAGCTTTCCATCGAAGACGCCATGGCAGCAATCGAGAGCGGCGAGATCGCCGACGGCAAGACCATCATGCTGCTACAGCACGCCTATATTCATTTGTTCCAGCCAAAGAGAATGACCGCATAGCTGTTCAGTAAGTCAGTAAGATAGCCTCATGATCCGCTCCTATCAGGGAAAGCTCCCCGTCGTCGCCCCCGGCTGCTATATCGACCCCTCCGCGCAGGTCATCGGCGATGTCGTCCTCGGCGAACAGGCCAGCGTCTGGATGAACGCCGTCGTGCGCGGCGACGTCAACTCCATCCGTATCGGTGCAAAAAGCAACGTGCAGGACTGCGCGGTCCTTCACGGCATGAGGAACCTCTACCCGGTCATCGTCGGCGAGATGGTCACCATCGGCCACAATGCGACCGTCCACGGCTGCGTGCTCGAGGACGCCGTCCTGGTCGGCATCGGCGCCACTATCCTCAACGACGCACGCATCGGTGAGGGCTCCATCATCGCCGCCGGCGCGGTCATTCCAGAGCACACGATCATCCCCCCGCGTTCACTAGTCGCCGGCGTCCCCGGAAAAATACGGCGTACACTCGGCGATGCGGACCGCGAGCTGATCCTCAAATACGCCCAGAACTATCTCGATTACACAGCGATCTACTTGAGCGAGCAATAAGTCGTAGCTTGGTGTCGTGAGTCTTAAATTCGCGCCATTATTAATGTGTCATCCTGAGCGGAGTCACTCGCGGTTTTATCGCGAGTGACGTAGTCGAAGGACCTGCGGTTTGTATCGGTTGGCACAATGTTGGACATGGCAATTATCTTGCGGACTTTAGACTCTGGATACTAGTAGTCAGCCCGCTTAGCCAGCGTAACCCGAGGAATCCCCTGCAAATCGTTCACAAAACGGACATCCTCCCAGCCTTTAAGCAGAGCAGTAATAGCCTCCCGCTGGCCACACCCGATCTCCATCGCCAGCAGTCCCCCATGCACGAGAACCGCATGCGCCTGCGGGATCAGCCGCTCATAAATATCGAGCCCGCTCGCCCCCGCAAACAGAGCCGTCACTGGTTCATACTCTCGCACCTGCGCGTGCAGGGAACTGCGGTCGCTCTCAGGAATATACGGAGGGTTGCTGACGACAACATCGAAGCGCTCACCCACAACCGCACCCAGCAGATCGGACTTCAGCAATCGTATTCGCCCCTCCACACCATGCGCCCGCACATTGGCCGTCGCGATCTCGAGCGCCGCAGCAGACAGGTCCACCGCTGTCATCTCGGCCTGTGGCAGATGCACAGCCAACGCGATCGCAATCGCCCCCGAGCCCGTACCCACATCAAGAATTCTGAGCGCTCGATCTCTCGGAAGCAGCCCCAGCACCGCCTCCACCAAGTGCTCCGTCTCTGGCCGAGGGATCAGCACTGCTGGCGTCACCCGCAGTGCAAGCCCATAAAACTCCTGTTCGCCAACGATGTACTGGATCGGTTCGTTCCTGAGACGCCGCGCGATGCTGCTTCCATAGAGAGCAAGCTCCACAGCCGAAACTTCGCGGTCGGGATGCGCGAGCAACGTTGCCCGCGAGATCTGAAACGCGTGAAGCAGCAATACCTCCGCATCCCGCGCCGCCGTAGCCTGAAGGTCGTGGCTCGCCACAAGCTGTTTCGTAGCGTCAAGGACCACCTCGCGGAGCGTCATTTTCAGCGAGCCAGGATCAGGATGATATTGCCGTCGGGATCGGTCACTGTCAGCCCATCCTTCGACTTCGTCGCCAGAATCTGCTCTGCCTTCAAGGTAGCCATGGCCTTACGCAGATCGCTCGTCTCGAGCGCAATCCGCGACCGCTGGCCAAGCTCTGAGCTCACAATCTCGACATGCTGCCTAGAGCCTCCCGGCAGTTCCAGCAGCATCGGGTTCTTCGGCGACGCCGTAAATTTCAGCTTCTCCAGGTAGTACGTCCGTGCCGCGTCCATGTCCTTCATCGCCAGCGAAACCGTCACCATCTGGTCGGCGATGCGATTCGCTCCAAGGTGCTTTCCAACATCGTTCGAGTGCAGCGAACCCGGCATGTACTGGGTGTACTCGATGTTCTGCCCCTCGGGCCCTTCCATCGTGAACAGAAGATTGCCCGCGCCCGCCTTCTTCACCAGCTTCGGCGTCAGCCCCCGGTTCACATAGTCCCGATTGATCGCATCAAGGTCAGCCCCTTCGAAGCAGAGATGCAGAAAGCCGACCTGAGCATTCTTCTCGTTGACCGGATAGAGCTCGATGAACTGCCGGTCGTTGATCTTGATGAACGACTCGTTGACGACTCCATCCTTGCTCAGCGAAAACGCCTCTTCAAACCCGAGCTTCTGATAGAAACTCCGCGCAGCCGCGAGGTCCTTCACCCGAATCGCCGCATGGGCAACTTCGTTCAACCCTGGCACCTGCGCCTGCGCCGACCGCGAGAAAAAACCAAGCACGACTAAGGCCAAGCAGAAGAAAGCAGTTCGATCCGCACACATCCAACGCTTCGGCATACGCAAAGTCCTTCCGTCCCTGATATTAAGCCGCGCTCGGTTCGTCCGCCTTCATCTTCTCTGCCACGTCATGCGCGATCAGAGCATCAATGGTCGGCTGGAGCTGACCCTCCATCACCATGGCAAGCTGATGGTTCGTCAGCCCGATGCGATGGTCCGTCAACCGGTTCTGCGGAAAATTGTACGTCCTGATCTTCTCGCTCCGGTCACCCGACCCTACCTGCGCCTTGCGGTCCTTGGCCTGTAGCTGATGGATACGCTCCGCTTCAACCTCATATAGTCGCGACCGCAGCACACGCATCGCCTTCTCGCGGTTCTTGATCTGCGACTTCTCATCCTGGCAGCTCACCACCGTCTGCGTCGGAAGATGCGTAATCCGGATCGCCGAATACGTCGTGTTCACCGACTGCCCGCCCGGTCCCGAGCTACAGAACGTATCGATGCGAAGGTCCTTCGCTTCAATCTTGATGTCGACCTCTTCGGCCTCCGGCAGCACCGCCACCGTGATCGCCGACGTATGCACACGCCCCTGAGTCTCTGTCGCCGGAACCCGCTGCACCCTATGTACGCCGCTCTCATACTTCATCTGCGAGTACACCTTGTCGCCTTCGAAGATCGCCGTCACATCCTTCAGACCGCCGCCGATACCGGACTCCGACTCGGACAGAATCTGCACCTTCCACTTGTGCTGCTCCGCAAACCGCAGATACATACGGAATACCTCCGCGACGAACAGCGCAGCCTCGTCTCCGCCGGTGCCCGCGCGCAGCTCGATGATGATGTTCTTGTCGTCGTTCGGGTCCTTGGGCAGCAGCATCACCTTCAGCGCTTCTTCGATCGGCTCGAGCCGCGGCTCAAGCGCGGCCAGCTCCTCCGCCGCCATCGCCTTGATCTCCGGGTCGCTCTCGGCCAACATCGCCTTCGCCTCCGCGATCCCGTTCTGTACCTTCCGGTACTCGCGATACTTCTCGACCACCGGCTCCATATCGCGGCTCTCTTTCGCCACGGCCTGGAACTTCTTCTGGTCGTTCACCAGCGTCGGGTCGGACATTTGCTGCCCCAGCGCCTCATACCGTGCTTCCATCTGTTCTAAGCGGTCAAACATAAGGTGTCTCCTCTGCGGAATCGCAGGATATCGTGCAAAAATGTCATGGGAAAAAGGGGAGCGGTTAGGTGCAGCTAGGCAAAATCGTGACGATCAGATAGCCCGGGCCGCTGGGCGGCAATCGTCGCGAGGGGGGAGAGCACCGAGTTTGCGGCTGTGCGCTTCATCACTTATTTGATGATACTCCGGACACGATTGGTGCGGAACGCATCTCTATCAGCAATGGCCCTCTTTCTCACTCTCGCGGAGCTGGCGGAGGCGCTCGCCGGCGAGTCCAGCCGCCTGAAAAAGCGCGCTGCCATAGCCCAGACCATCAGCGCACTGCACCACGCCGCACCGGACACAGCAGACGCAGGTCTCTTCGCCCTTTATCTCGCCGGACTACCCTTCGCCGAGGCCGATCCCAGCAAGCTCAACGCCGGTGGCGCCCTTCTGAGCAAAGCTGTTCTCTCGGTCACCGGCGCCTCCAACATCGCTCTCACCGCCGCCTACCGCCGCCACGGCGACCTGGGTGCCGCGACCTTCGATTTGCTGCTTGAAAAACCCAGCCCGCCAGCAACCCTGACGTTGGTCGAACTCGCCGAAGTCTTCGCCGCCATGGCCGTCGCCCGCACTACCGCCATCCGCTCCGGCCTGGTTGAGGATCTCCTCCGGCGCGCCACTCCCATCGAGACCAAGTACCTCCTCAAGCTCATGCTGGGAGACATGCGCATCGGCGTCAAACAGAGCCTCGTCGAAGAGGCCATCGCTGTCGCCGCCAACGCTCTCGTCGCCGAGGTCCGTCACGCCGTCATGCTCGAGGCTGACCTTTGCGCCGCCGTCCGCCGCGCCTTCGCGGGCACGCTCGCCGAGGCCCGAATGCGGCTCTTCCATCCCCTCGGCTTCATGCTCGCCTCCCCCGTAGACACCCCCGAGGAGGCCATCGCCCGTTTCACCGAAAAGCCGATAAAGCTCCCGAAGACCAAGCCGTCGAAGAAGAAAAAATCACTACCCGAACAAGAAGAACCAGCTCCTCCATCGGAGATAATCCCAGCAAAAGACCTCCGCATCGAAGCCTTCCTCGAAGATAAATACGACGGCATGCGCGCCCAGATCCACTGCGGCGACCCCGCCCAGCCCGGCCGAGTCGCCATCTACTCTCGCAACCGCGAGGACGTCACGCCCAGCTTCCCCGAACTCGAAGAGGCCTTCGCCCACGTCCTCCCCGACGTAGACGGCCCGCTCATCCTCGACGGCGAGATCCTCAGCTGGGACTTCGGCGTCGACAAGGAGAACAACGGCGAAGCCCATGCCCTCCCGTTCGCCGTCCTCGGCCAGCGCATTGGACGCAAAAAAGTCACCAACGAATGGCGGCAAAAGATCCCCGTCGTCTTCATGGTCTTCGACCTGATCTTCGAGCGCGGCGAGCTCCTCCTTGATCAGCCCCTCCGCAACCGCCGCAACCGGCTCGAGGCCATCGTCGAGCAGATGGTCGACCGCGTCGTCTCACCCCTCATCCTCGACGAGCGCCATCACGCTCCGCAGTTCGAGATGTTCGCCGACACCGAGACAGCCTCCCCCGAAACCCCTCTCCGTCGCCTTATCATCTCCCCCTCACGCCTCGTCCAGAGCGCCGAAGACATCGACCGCGCCTACGCCGACGCTCGCGCCCGGGCCAACGAAGGAGTCATGCTGAAGGCCGCGGACTCCATCTATCAACCCGGCCGCCGTGGCCTCGCCTGGGTCAAGCTCAAACGCGAGCTCGCCTCCCTCGACGTCGTCATCACCGGTGCCGAATACGGCCACGGACGCCGTGCCACGCTCCTTAGCGACTACACATTCGCCGTCCGCGACCCCCACGGCGACCTCCTCAACGTCGGCAAGGCCTACTCCGGCGTCACCGACGCCGAAATCGCTCACCTCACGCAATTCCTCAAAGAGCACACCCTCGAAGACCACGGCCACTTCCGCACCGTCGAGCCACTCGTCATCCTCGAGGTCGCCTTTAATAACATCATGCGCAGCGACCGCCACGCCAGCGGCTTTGCCCTGCGCTTCCCACGCATCCTCCGCATCCGCACCGACAAGCCCCTCGCCGAGATCGACACCGTCGACCGCGTCGAGGAAATCTACCTCAGCCAGGTCGACCGCCCCACCGAATAGCTCGCCCGCAGTCCTTCACCAACAATTCACGCCCTACAAGCGCATCCCACCCCACCGCTTTATCATCGAAACCACCATGGAATATCGTCAGCTAGGAAAATCAGGACTGAAGGTGCCGGAGCTCTGCTTCGGTGCAGGAACATTTGGCACAGGCAACGAGTTCTTCAAGGCATGGTCCCAGACCACCCAGGAAGAGGCCATCCGCATCGTCGACATCTGCATGGAGGCAGGCGTCAATTTCTTCGACACCGCCGACGTCTACTCTGATGGCGGCAGTGAGACCGCTCTCGGCAAAGCGCTCTCCCACCTCAAGCGCGAAGACGTCCTCATCTCCACCAAAGCCACCTTCCGCTTCGGCAAGGGTCCTAACGATGTGGGCTCCAGCCGCTATCACCTTACGCAGGCCCTCGAGGGCAGCCTCAAGCGCCTTGGGACGGACTATGTGGATGTGTACCACCTGCACGCCTTCGACGCCACAACCCCTATCGACGAGACCCTCAACACCCTCGACAAGTTCGTCCGCGAGGGCAAGGTCCGTTACATCGCCTGCTCCAACTTCTCCGGCTGGCACCTGATGAAGTCCCTCAGCATCAGCGAGCGCTACGGCTGGGCAAAGTACGTCGGCCACCAGGTCTACTACTCGCTCATCGGGCGCGACTACGAGTGGGAGCTCATGCCGCTCGCACTCGATCAGGGCGTTGGCGCGCTCGTCTGGTCGCCCCTCGGCTGGGGACGCCTCACCGGCAAGATCCGCCGCGGCCAGCCCCTCCCCGCGGACAGCCGCCTCAACACCAAGGTCGTCGTCGATAACGGGCCGAAGCCCGATGACGAGTATCTCTACCGCGTCGTCGATGCACTCGATGAGGTCGCGAAGGAGACCGGCAAGACCGTTCCCCAGATCGCCCTCAACTGGCTCCTCACCCGCCCCACTGTCTCGACCCTCATCATCGGTGCTCGCAACGAGGAGCAGCTCAAGGCCAACCTCGGCTCCGTGGGTTGGAAGCTTACCGCTGAGCAGATCGCAAAGCTCGACGCCGCCAGCGAAGTCGGACTCGCCTATCCCTACTGGCATCAACGCCAGTTCGGAGAGCGCAACCCCAAACCCGTATAAGCCTCAAAAAAATACCGGATAGGCAACAAGCGCTCCCCAGAGCTCATCTCATGCAGGGAAGCTCGAGATGAGCTCGAAAGGAACGTTATGAAGCTAGCTCGACTCGCAATACCCGCACTTGCACTCGCCCTCCTCTCTACCCCCGGCATCCTGCTGGCACAGGACGGTCCTCCGCCACAGGGCCCACCTCCCGGCTATGACCGCGACCATGGCGGATGGGACACACCACCCCAGGAGTTCCGCGAGTTCCAGCGCCAGGGCTTTCACGACGGCATCGAAGGCGCGCGAAAAGATATTGAGAACCACCGTCGCCCCAACGTCAACAACCGCGACGAGTTCCGTCATCCGAACGTCCCCGGAAATGTCAGGCACGACTACCGCGAGGCGTTCCGTCGTGGATACAACGTCGGAATCGAACATATGTTGAACGGTGGCGGCGGACCGAGACCTTACTAGACCCATCACAGTTACAAATAAAAGCGGCATCGAGTGGAATTACTCGATGCCGCTTTTATTTGTAACCGATTAAGGTCTGAACAGCTCTTCAGAATGTATAAACCCTCGCCTCCCACCCCTTCAGATGCAGCACGGAGGCATTCTCCTCCGTCGCACCAAGGTTCGAGATCGCTAGCCGACCCGCCTTGATACCACTCGGAACCGTATACGTCATCTCCCTCGGAGAGAAGTTCAGCACCACCAGATACCTGCTCGTACCCAGCACTCGCGTATACGCAAAGATCTCCGCGTTCTGTGGGTCGAGGTCTTTATAGTCCCCATAGACCAGCGCCGGAGAGCTGTGCCGCAGCGCAATCATCCGCTGAAAATAGTGATAGACCGATTGAGGATCACTCAGCTCCTGCTTCGCGTTGATCGTCGCGTAGTTCGGATTCTCAGCAAGCCACGACTTCGCCCCCGTCGTAAATCCGCCATGCGCCGTATTGTCCCACTGCATCGGCGTGCGCGAGTTGTCCCGGCTCATATGCCGCAGGTTCGCAAGATAAGCCTCCTCGCTCACATGCCCCGTCAGCACCTCGGCCTTGTATCCATTCTTCGCCTCGATATCGTCAAAGTCCGCAATCGAGCGGAACGGGCAGTTCGTCATGCCAAGCTCATCGCCCTGATACAGGAACGGTGTCCCACGCAACGTCAGCAACATCGTCGCCAGCAGCTTGGCGGAGGGCACACGAAACTCCGGCGCGTCGTCTCCAAAGCTCGAAACGACGCGTGGATTGTCGTGGTTCGACAGAAATACCGTATCCCAGCTATGCGTATCCAGCTCCTTCGCATGCTCGGTATAGATCGCCTTCAAATCGGGCAGCGTCCAGCTCTTCCACTGGCGGCCGTCGCGATTAATCCGCACCGCATCGAAGTTGAAGATCATGTTCAGCTCATGCCGGTCATCTCCCACCATCAGCGGTGTCTGCTGGAGCGAGATTCCCAGCGCCTCACCCACCGTCATCACGTCGTACTTCGACAGCACGTTGCGGTTCATCTCCTGCAGATACTCATGCATGTGTGGCCCATTCGCATAGGCCTTGCCTGCATTCTTCAGCTCCTCCGGCGTCAGGTCCGGCAACCCCGCGCGCTTCGAGATCAGCGGAATCACATCCATGCGAAACCCATCGACACCCTTGTCCAGCCAGAACTTCATCAGCCCGTACACCTCGTCGCGGACCTTCGGATTGTCCCAGTTCAGATCGGGCTGCTTCTCGGCAAAGTAATGGAGATAGTATTCCTTCGTCGCCGGGTCATACTTCCACGCAGACCCCGAAAAGAACGAAGGGTAGTTATTGGGCGGCTGTCCTTCGACACCATCTTTGGCAGGACGCCAGAAGTAATAATCACGGTAAGGATTATCTTTCGACTTGCGGCTCTCCACAAACCACTTGTGCTCATCCGAAGTATGGTTCACCACCAGGTCGATAATCAGCCGCATGTGCCGCTGCTTGATCCCCGCCAGCATGGCGTCGAAGTCCGCCATCGTGCCGAACTCCGCCATCACCTTGCGATAGTCGCGGATGTCATACCCATTGTCCGCATTGGGCGAGTCGAAGTGCGGGCTCAACCAGATCACATTCACGCCCAACCCCTGAATGTAGTCGAGCTTCGACGTGATCCCCTTCAGGTCGCCTATGCCGTCGCCATTCGAGTCCTTGAACGAGCGCGGATACACCTGGTAGACCACCGCCTCCTTCCACCACGCGGGGCGATATCCGTTAGTAGCTGCGTTGGTCGTCGAAGACGCCGCTGGTGTCTGGGTCGCTATCTGGGTCATGGCATTCTGGGCTGCGGTCAGCAGAAACATCGCGCATAAAACCGAGAATAAAATTTGGTTAGACTGCTTCGTCACGGGGAGATCCTCATCTTCCACTGCCCCGTGATTCTATTGCAACGCAACTTCCAGTGCAGCCTCTAGTGCCGGGTGCCCCATCCTTCGCGCTGTTGCGAAGGGTGGGAAGCAACAATGCCCACATGACAGGAACAGTGAAAATGCTCTAATGCACCGGCGCGTCGGTCGGAGCCTTGATCTTTCCAATCAAGAACACCAACGGAATCATGCACAGGCAGAACACAAAGAAGATCGCAATGATATCCATATACGCCAGCATCGCCGACTGGCTATGGAGTTGGTTATAGATATACGCCTGCGCGGTCTGCACGCCGGGCCCTGAGACCACGTCGTTTCCAGACCCACCGAAGTGGCCCTTCAGCATCCTCACCTGGTTCTGAAATGCAGTACTGCCCGGCGTCAGGTTGCGAATCATGTACGCCTCGTGCCGCTGCTGCCCGCGCGATAGCATCGTCGCCACGAACGCCGTACCCACCGAGCCGCCGATGTTACGCGCCAGGTTCGTCAATCCGGACACATCGTTATTCTGCGCCTGGGCCACGCCGGTATAGCTGATCGTATTGATTGGAATGAACAGGAATGCCAGCCCCGAAGCCTGGTACACCCGCACCCACATGATGTACTTGAAGCTCGATTCCAGCGAGAACGTGTGCATGATCACCATCGACATGGCCAGCGTGAAGAACCCATAGCAGATCAGCGCCCGCGGATCGACCTTGCCGATCAGGAAGCCGACCAACGGCATCATCAGCATGATGCAGACGCCACCCGGCGAGATCACGAAGCCAGCCAGCTCCGCCGTATACCCCAGCAGCGTCTGTACCATCTGCGGAATCAGCACCGTCGTCCCGTACAGCGAGAAGCCCAGCACAAACATCAGCACGAACGGAATCGCAAAGGTCCTGCGCTTGAACAGCGTCAGGTTCAGGATCGGACGGTTCTTAATCTTGAGCTGGTACAACTCCCACACAATCAGCGTGACCAGCGAGACCACACACAGCGCCGTAAAGAACACGATGATATTCGAGCCGAACCAGTCGTCCTCCTGCCCTTTATCCAGAATGAACTCAAGCGAGCCAAACCCCGATGCCAACAGACCGAAGCCGAAGAAGTCCAGCTTCAAACCTTCTTTTGCCGCCTTCTTCACCTCTCGAACAACATGAGGCGGATCTTCGACCAACCGGCTCGTAAGAAAAAGAGAGAGGACCGCGATCGGCACATTGATGAAGAAGATCCATCGCCAGTTGTAGTTATCGGTGATCCATCCACCGAGTGACGGACCGATGGCCGGCGCGCACACCACCGCCAGTCCATAGAGCGCAAATGCCTGTCCGCGCTGCTTCGGGCTAAAGGTATCGGCAAGGATCGCCTGCTCCGACGGTGCCAGTCCACCGCCGCCAGCACCCTGCAAAATTCGGCAGAAGATAAGAATCGGCAACGAAGGCGCCAGCCCGCACATCATCGAGCTGATTCCAAACAGCACTACGCAGATCATGTAGAACTTCTTGCGCCCGATGAATGTCGTCAGATAGGCGCTCGCCGGCAGAATCACAGCGTTTGCCACCAGATACGAGGTCAACACCCAGGTCGCCTCGTCCTGCGATGCGCCCAGCGATCCCGCGATATGCGGCAGCGCAACGTTCGCAATCGAGGTGTCAAGCACCTCCATAAACGTCGCCAGCGTCACCGTCAGCGCAATCGCCCAAGGATTCGCGCGTGGCCGCCAGTTGCGCTCAGCAAGGGCAGAGGCAGCTTGAACGGAATCCATATCGAGGGTTGCAGTCGCCATGAGTTAGTTTTGATTCAGTCGGCGACCCGCCGGACGCATCTTTTTTCAACCAGGCCGCTCCACCGCATCGAAATCCAGCTCCCACGTCTGCCCGATCAGATCCTTGCCGAAGCTATGGTGAGGCTCCTCATGGACCAGCCGGAAACCGGCCTTCTTATAAATATGGTGCGCGGCCACGAGAATACTCTGCGTCCACAGCGTGACCTTTCGATAACCCGCTGCTCGCGCAAAACGAATGCACTCATTCACCAAAGCGCCCCCCAACCCCATCCCGCGCGCGCTCGACTCCACCAGTAGGAGACGAAGCTTCGCAACCTCCGGTTGCTCTGGATGCTGGACGAGAAAGATATGGCCCACGCTCTGGCCCTTAGCCTCCGCGATCCAGCAACGCTCTCTCTTGGGATTGAAGTTCGTCAGAAAATCGGCGACGATCCGCGCAACCAACGCCTCGAACGTATCGTCCCAGCCGTACTCCTCCACATAGGCAGCAGCCTGCCGGGACACCACCCAACCCATATCGCCAGGACGATGGGGGCGAAGGACATATGCCGGAGCCTTCTCCTCGTCCTTCTTCAGCACACCCTCGATGACGCTCATGGAGTGGATGAGTTGAGCTCGATCGTCAGGCGACAAACCCTCAAGAAGCGTGCGGGCCTCTCTATCCGACAAGACGCTCAACTGTTCGGCTGCCGAGCGTCCTTTCGGGGTAAGACTCAAATCGGCGCTGCGGCTGTCCTGCTTCGAAGGCTTACGCTTCAAGAGACCAGCCCCTTCAAGCTTGGCCAGAAGGCGGCTCAGATAACCGGCATCCATCCCGAGCGTCTCCGCGATCTCCTTCGCCCTGGGCTTCGCGTCCGTGGCCAGCTCGTAGAGCACACGGGCCTCCACCAGCGTGTAGTCGCTATGGAGAAGCCCCTCCTCCAGAACTCCGATCACACGCGTGTACATCCGGTTGAACCGGCGAAAGAAAGCAATGTCATCCGCTAGTGCAGATCCATGACTCGATTCCATGCAATATAATAGTCAAATATTTTAATTGACTTTGTCAAATAAAATAGAGCAACACCACTGAAAAAACTGGATCGATATATCTACCTAGCCGCTAGCGCGACCGGCCAGTGTAGTTCTGGATATACATATCGTGCGGAAGCCCATTCCCCACAACCTTCGCCTCGAACGAAGCAGCATCCTCCCGGGTCATCGCTCCGCCCAGGGTAACCAGATAAGGAGCGCGGCCTGTCGGGCTGAAGACCTCCGGACGCAGTTCGGCGTTACGCTGCGCCAACTGGTCCGCCTTATGCTGCGCCTGGTCCTGATGGTTATACGTGTAGACAACCAGCCGCCATGGACGCCCACGGTCCACAGTCGCGACCGGCCGACTATCGCTGGCAGCCGCAGCAGGAGCGGCTACAGGCACCGCAGCAGCAGTAGTCGGAGCAGTAGATGCCGTCCCCTTCGGCTGGTTCACATCCGCCAGCGTCGTAATCGGCTGCGAAGCAGCGCTCGCCTGCGGGCTCTTGTGCATCGATTTCCAACCCAAAATCATGACCAGCAGCACAGCAACGCAGCTAACAACGACCCAAAGACGCTGGCGGGTCAGATCGTGCTCCACCGGAACCTCAATACGATCCGGCCTGGAGGAAGGTTTAGGAAGCACGATCTTTGGAGCAGCTCTTTCCGTCGGAGCCGGAGCCGTCTTCACAGAGGCATCCGGAGCCGATGCCGCGCCAACCTCCGGAATCGCCAGAGGAAGCTGCTCCGCCGTCGGGGAAGAGGCGGAAGCAGCAGGCACCACAGGCGCAGCTGTAACAGCCGCGACCGGCGGCATAAGCACGGCAGCCATCTGGGCCAGTCCCCACGTCCCATTGATACCGTTCCGGATCACCTTGTCGAATGGGGCCGGAAGCGCCGCCGGACCGATCGCGTCCAGGCTCCTCTGCAGAGTCAGCGCCTGTAGCAGGACGACCGCGAGGTCATGGATATCCTGCTTCTTCAGCGCGATCCCCTCATCTCCCTCCGGAGCCTCCCGGACGCAGTCGCTGCGCAGCTTCACCACATCGCCCTTCGCCTGCACGCTCGCCGGCTCGATATGTTCATGCACGAAGCCCGCCCCATGCAGCGTCTCGAGCGCTTCGACCAGGCTGGTCGCAATCTCACGCGTCTCGTCGACTGACAACGACCGTTCGCAGAGAATCTGCGACAGATCGGCATCGGTGGCCTCCATCACGGCATACAACAGGGGCGTTCCCTCGAAGGTAGTCTGCCCATATTTTTTGAGGGTCACTAGATGTGTCTGCTTCAGCTCCGCCATCACCTTCCAGCGCGGCAGGATCTCGTACTCATCGTTGAGCGATTCGATCAGCCGGATGACAGCCGGGGTGCCGGTTCCGTTTGATGTGGAAAAAAAGGCGCTCCGGCCTTCGGGGCGAAGCAGCTTCTCAATCGGGTAGATTCCCGCGATCGTGTTTCCTTCGTAATCGTTCCAAAGTCTCATAGTCGTGTCCAATCCTGGAAAAAATATTGGCAAAGAAAACGCCGTGGATGGCAAGTGAAACAAGTCGTACAGGTTGTGGAGACGCACCCCACAGGTGCCTGCCTCTCGCACCGATCTATTATCGTCCATTGGGATGCGGTTCTCAATCGGCAGAAGCTATCTTGCCACGGGGCACCGACGTACTATGGGAGAAGACGCGCTCCACAATAGCCGTCGTAAGGTGCTAGACTTCGATCTTTCTGGGCGCCGCAGAGCGGTATCTCCAGAAAATCGGATTTGGGAGGGCATGGATGCATCCGGATCTAGAGAAATTGATCGTCCTGCAGACGCACGACGTCGAGGCAAAACGCCTGCGAGATGAGATCGCTGCGCTGCCGAAGCAGGTTGCCTCACTCGAAGAAAAATCGAAGGCCGTCCAGGGCCAGCGCGCCGTCGTCCTCGACCTCATCGCCAAGGAAGAGACCCTCCGCCGACGCCAGGAATCCGATATCAAGGACCATCAGGCGAAGATCACCCGCGTCCGCAAGCAGATGGACCTCGCCACCACCACCACCCAGGTCACCGCCTTCGAGCACGAGATCGCCTTCGCCCAAGGTGAAGTCAGCCGCCTCGAAGACGCCGAGCTCGAGAGCATGGAGCGCACCGAAGGCTTCGAGCAGCAGCGCAAGCTAGCCGACGAAGCCGTTGAAGACGCCGCGAAGATCCTCGAGCGCGAGCGGACCCGCGCAACCGACACCATCGCCGTCGACAAGACCGCCCTCGCCGCCGTCGAAACACAGCGCCAGGCCCTTCGCCCCCAGATCGGCGAGGCCACCCTCTCCACCTACGACCGCATCGCCAAAGCAAAGGGAACCGCTGTCGCCGAGGCCCTCAACCAGAAGTGCATGGCCTGCCAGATGATGGTGCGCCCCCAGCGCTGGAACGATCTCCGCGACCGCGACAACGACGAAGCCATGATGACCTGTGAATCCTGCGGACGCCTGCTCTATTACGATCCCGCCCGCGACTCACCCCAACGCAAGACCGTCCCGGTAGAAAGCATCGCAGCGTCGATTATCCGATCGCTGTAGCGGAAATAACCCCTGTCATTCTGAGCGGAGCGAAGAACCCCCGCATTTCGTCCAAGCGTCACAACTTTTACACCATTTGCGATTTTTATTTTAAAAGAAAGACAGTGGACTGAGTAAGTGAAACGAATTTGCATCGACATGGATGAGGTCATAGCAGATGCAGTCTCCGAACATCTGCTTCGTTACAACCGCGATTACCCGGAAAAAATCACCAAGGCCGACCTCCACGGAAAACAGATCTGGGAGGCCATCTCCATCGACCGTCACCCGGTCCTCGAAGGCTACCTGCGCTCTGATGATTTTTTTGATGTGCTCGAGGTCATGGCCGACTCCCAGCGCGTCATCGAGCGCCTCCAGCAGCGCTACGAGGTCTTCATCGCCACTGCGGCCATGGAGGTCCCCACCTCCTTTCAGGCCAAATACCGCTGGCTCGGACGCTACTTCCCCTTCATCTCCCCTACGAACATCGTCTTCTGCGGCGACAAAAGCATCCTCCACGCCGATTACCTCATCGACGATAACCCCCGCCAGCTCCGCCGCTTCCAGGGCGAAGGCATCCTCTATCACTCCCACCACAATGCCCTAGTCAATGGCTTCAAACGCGTGAAGAACTGGCTCGAAGTCGAACAGCTCTTCCTCGGCTGACTTTCACGAACGAGTCACCATCCCACCCCAAGAAACCGTCATCCCGACCGAACCCTGAGCTTGTCGAAGGGGAGTGGAGGTATCCCCGTATTTCGCTTTTGCCGTTGCCTTGGCCCCATACAACCCAACAAGACACACCTACTCCGCCCGAAGCGCCTCCACCGGATTGACCGACGCAGCACGCCGCGCAGGGATATAGCTGGCCAGCAAAGCACAACCACCAAGCACCCCGGCAACAACCGCCATCGTCGACGCATCCCACGAGCTAACGCCGAACAGCAGCTTCCGCATCAGCGTCGTCGCGGCCACCGAACAAACCAAGCCCGCAACAATACCGACAGCAATCAACCATCCCGCCTCTTTCATGATGAGCTGATAGACAGAGCTGCGCTGCGCACCGAGCGCCATGCGCACGCCAATCTCACGCGTCCTCTGGCTCACCGAATAAGCAATCACTCCATAGAGCCCAACGACGCCAAGCAGCAATGCCAAACCAGCAAAGCCTCCCACAAGCCATGCCGATGACCGGTGCAGATAGGCCGACGGCGAGTTATTGATCCGGTCAGACATAGTGACTTCGCCATACGTAAAGATTCCTGGATCGATCTGATGGATCGCGCGAGACATCTCCGGCAGCAGAGACTGCTCGGCCTGCGAGGTACGAACGACAAGGGCGAAGTCGTTGTCCGGATACTGGCTGAAAGGAACATAGATTGCTGGCCGGATCGTCATATCCAGCGGCCCCTCCTGGATGTCATCCACAAGGCCGACAACCTCCAGCGTTGGTGGATTGGCATAGCTGATCTGCTTGCCAATCGGGTCCTCACCCGCGAAATATTGTTTCGCCAGCGTCTGGTTGATGATCGCAACACGAGGCTTCGATGCATCCTCTGCCTCAGTGAAATAACGCCCGCGCACAAGCCGTGCCTGTAGCGTTGTAAAGTAGCTGGAACTCACTGGCCGGTTATTCGCCTCGTTGTGCTCACGAAGAAGTGGCTTGCCTACCACCTGGAACTGCGTGATCCCATCGCCGTCGCCCACAGGTAGATCAGTAGTGATGCCAACAGATTTGACCCCAGGCAGACTCGCAATCCGGGCCAGTATCTGCTGCTCCAGCGCAACCACCTGCGCGTCCTTCGCATACCGTTCTCCCCTGGCTCCAATCCGCAGCATCGCCAGATGGTCCGGCTGCAACCCGATGTCCACATGCAGCAGACGATAGAAGCTCTTGCCGAGCAGACCCGCTCCCACCAGCAGGACCACAGCGATGGCAAGCTCGACCACGACAAGATTCGCGCCGAATCGGCGCCAGATCGTTCCCGCCGAGCCGCGGCTGCCCTCTGCCAACTCCTCTCGCATATCTGCCGCAGGCAGGCGCAGTATCGGCGTCAGGGAGAACAACAACCCCGCAAAGACCGAGATTGCAACCGCGAAGAGCACCACCCGAAGATTCAATCCAAGCCCATGCAAATAGGGCATGCTAGCCATCATCTCCGCCGGGACGAGTCGTGCGAGAAGCTGCATGGCCTCATAGGCAAAGGCAATGCCGAGCGCGCTGCCCGCAGCTACCAGCAGCATCCCCTCGGTCACGAACTGGCGCACCAGCCGCGCACGAGAAGCGCCAAGCGCGCTGCGGATCGCAGTCTCACGCTTGCGACTCTCCGAGCGCACCAGCAGCAGGCTCGACACATTCACGCATACGATCAGCAGCAGCAAACCCGCTCCGCTCAACAGGACCAGAAGGAAGGGGCGGATATCGCCGACGATAACGTCGGTCAGGGACAACATCATCGCACTCCGACTGCGGTTCGAATTGAGATACTGCCTCTCCAGCTGTTGCGCAATCGATGTCATGGCAGCTGACGCAGTCTGGAACGAGATTCCATCCTTAAGCCGCGCTACCCCGAAGAGGTCGTGGCAACCCCTGCAGTTGAGTGCATTGCCGGTAGCATGAAGCGTCGCCCAGAACTCCGCAGGCTCAGCAGGCGAGAAATGAAAGTCCTGCGGCAGCACGCCAATGATGGTGTTCGGCGAGCCGTCCAGCGTAACCGTCTGACCCAGTACATCCTGTCTCCCGCCGTACCGCCGCTGCCAGGCAGAGTAGCTCAACATCACGGTACGAGGAGCTGAAGCCAGGTCCTCGCCGTCACGAAAGTCGCGCCCGAGCACCGGAGTGATCCCAAGCGTGCGGAAGAACCCTCCGCTCACACGAGCACCATCTGCCTTTTGCGCGCCGGTCGGGGTGTTCAACATTAAGCTATCGTCGATCTCGTAGACCTCCAGCGCGCTGAAGACCTTGTTAAGCCTCTTCCAGTCCAGATAATCGGGATAGGAAAGATGGGCTCGCGAATTCAGCGCATTCGTCTCAAAGAGGTTTACCAGCCGGGATGGCTCCTGATAGGGCAGCGGCTTAATCAGCGTCGCATCGACAAAGCTGAAGATCGCAACATTCGCGCAGATACCCAGCGCAAGCATCAGAACAGCCGTACAGGCAAACCCCATGTTTTTATGCAACTGCCGCACCGCGAAGCGAAGATCTTGCAGCAGATTTTCCAACAGCGGAAGCGTGCTCCTCTCGCGATAGACCTGCTTCGTCGACTCCACACCGCCCAGCTTCAGAATCGCCTCCCGCCGCGCTTGCTCGGGAGTCATGCCAGCACGGAGATTGTCCTCGATGTGCATCTGGAGATGGCTGTCGATCTCATCCGCCAGCTCCCTCTCTTGCTGCTTTCCGCCGAACAATCCGGCCAGTCTCAACGCCAGGGCTCGCAGCTGTTTCATGCGGGGTCCTCCGTGGGCTCGAGGAACCGTGCAAGGATCGCGGTCGTCTGCCCCCAGTTTTTCGCTTCCTTCTCAAGCTGCTTACGCCCCGCATGAGTAAGCCTGTAGAACTTGGCCCGGCGATTGTTCTCCGACACGCCCCATTCGGACGCAATCGACCCTTCCTGCTCGAGCTTCAGCAGCGCAGGATAGAGCGTCCCATAGTTCAAGGACAGAAGGTTCCCGCTCGTCTGCTCAATACGCCGGGCAATGCCATAACCGTGAAGCGGCCCCAGCGTCTCGATGGTCTTCAACACCATCAAGGCAAGAGTCCCTTGCCATACATCCGCTTTGTCTCCCATACAGCTCCTATTGTCTAGCCATAGGAATCGTCTCACGCTTTCTATGGGAAAACAAGAGGTCGCATCGGAGGGTAGTGAGTCAGTTTACGGATTGCTGACTATACTGCCGGGGAACGCCGCAAGGCTATCTATTCAGTGTTCGCTGTGTAACTCAGCCTGTTGGCGCCAGTTGACGTCCTGAACTACTACTAAATTTCTAGGTTCTGGCAGACTTCTGGAAACAAGCCATCGAGAGCGGCAATTTGATAGATAGTGCATCGTCGATTGTCGCATCGACATTCCATAGGCTGTCTTGGTTGCTACTCTGTTCGCAGCGCAACCATGGGGTCGATACGCATGGCTCGGCCTGCCGGGAACAGACACGCGCACAGCGCGACAAAGAGCAGCAGGGCCAACACCGAGAAAAACGTAAACGGATCGGTGGAAGTCACACCAAAGAGCAGACTGCTCATCAGACGTGTCAGCCCAAGCGCACCGATGAGTCCAACGATGATGCCCACCAGCACTAATCTCATTCCTTGCTGAAAAACCAGCGAAAGAATGTTTGTGCGGCGTGCGCCGAGGGCCATGCGGATAGCAATGTCGGCGGTGCCTTGCGTGACCAGAAACGACAACACACCGTAAATACCAATAGCGGCAAGAATCATTGCAAAGCCGGCGAAACCGCCCAGCATGGTCATGGCAAAGCGCTGGCGCGCCATGGAGTCCTGGACACGCTGTTCCATCGTTGCGACGTCGTAGACCGGTACATCCGGATTGATGGCGTTCACCAGATGAATGATCGCGGCGGTAGTGGAAGCGGGATCAGATGCGGTGCGCGCGACGACATACAGGGTCCCGTTCCTTATCTGTGTGTGCGGGTAATATTCAACCATTCGCGAATCAATGTCGAGCCCATACTCTTTTACAACGCCAACCACGCCGATAATCGTTGTCCACGGAGAATCGTCGCTTCGACGGATACGCTTGCCGATCGCATCGCCATGCGGCCAAAAACGATCAGCCATCTTTTGATCGATGATCGCGACTGGTGGCATCTTATCCGTGTCGGTTTCAGCAAACATACGCCCGCGAATCAGTGGGATCTGCATCGCACCGAAATAGGGCGGTGTAGCCGCTCGTCGATCGACCTGTAATTCGGGCTCATTCGGAGGCGGCACATAGCCTTCGATGTGTATACCTCCCCAACTAACGGCGGATGTAAGCGGGAGTGCTGAGATTGCACCAGTAGCTGTGACTCCAGGGAGATGACTAATGCGCTCAGCCAGCTCCTGATAGAACTGAACACGCGTAGTGGGGTCTTTGAATTGTGGACCGTAGGCACCAACGTTCATCGAGACCACATGTTGCGGGTTAAATCCAGGCGGCACGTTTGCAAGACGCACGAAACTGCGCACCAGCAAGCCTGCCCCGACCAGAAGCGGCAACGAGATGGCAAGCTCAGCGATAACCAGCGCTCCACGCAATTTGTCATGCCGGATACTCAATCCACCACCCAGCGCTCCTTTCGCGCCGGCCTTCAGATTCGTCGTCAAATCGACACGCGAGGCACGCAGAGCCGGCGCAAGACCAAAGACCACTCCGGTGAGAATCGAGATCGCAAGCGTAAAGCCGAGCACTCGGAAATCCATGCCGAGTTCCTCAAGCCGCGGAATGTTACCCGGATGCATCCTGCGTGCAATGAAGATGCTCAGTACAGAAATGGCCAGTCCAGCCACGCCACCCATTAGGCTCAGCAAAATGCTCTCGGTCAAAAGCTGACGCATCACCCGCACGCGCCCTGCTCCGAGCGCCGCGCGGATGGCAATCTCGCGCTGCCGTACGGCGGCCCGTGACAGGAGCAGGTTTGCGACATTGGTGCATGCAATCAGCAGCACCAGTGCAACTGCACCGAAGAGGATTAACATCGCAGTGCGTACATTGCCGACAACCTGCTCCATAAGTGGAACCACACTGATCGTAAAGGAGCGGTCGCGATGTTTCTCCTCGCGGAGCCGTGCAGCAATCACGTCGATATCGGACTGCGCCTGTTTCATCGTGACGCCAGACTTAAGCCGCGCCAGAATGTTGTAGTTCTCTGAGCCGTAGTTGTTGGGATTCTTGGCCTCATCGGGCGGCGGCATAAAGATCTCAGGTTTGTCGATACCAGCGACAGTGGGAATGACCTCGTGATTCAGGCGAAAACCTGGCGAGAGAACACCAACAACCGTATGCGGGTGACCGTCGAGTGTGATTACGCGCCCCACAATATTGGGATCGCTTGCGAACACACGCTGCCAGAAGCCATACGTAAGCACCACGGTTTCCGGTTTTCCTGGCTGGTCCTCCTCCGGTAAAAAAATGCGGCCGAGCATTGGCTTTGCACCCAGCATCGGTAACAAGCTCGACGTTGCCTGGATGCCATCCACCTTCATTGCCTTCGAGCGCTCTGTGAGCGTAAAGTTGTCTCCGATAGCGAGAGCTGTGTCCTGAAAGACGTGGTTCTGCGTAACTATGTCGTGATATTGCCCCGGCGAAGGCCAGTCCTGCGGAATACCAATGCCCGGCGAGCGCAGCCAGAGGATGGCGATCCGATCGGGAGCGGGATAGGGCAAAGGCTTGAGCAGCAGCGTGTTGGTGATGCTGAAGATTGCTGTGTTCGCGCCGATGCCGATCGCTAGCGAAAGTATGATCAACGCCGTGAGGCTCGGCGTTTTCGCGAACGATCGCATCGCATAGCGAAGGTCCTGTAACAGATCTTCGACGAATTTCGTGCCGCGCGAATCGCGAGACTGCTGCTTGACCTGCTCACTTCCGCCCAACGCCAGATGCGCTCGGCGTACCGCCTCATTTGGAGTGAAGCCTGCGCAGCGATACTTCTCCGCTTCGCGCTCGAGATGATCGCGTAGTTCTTCGTCCACTTCGGCATCCATCTCCCGACGGTGGAAGAGCGCACGCAGGCGGTAGAGCAGGTCATTCAGCATAGGATTCTCCTTATGCCATGTCCAGAACATGGCCTACTGCAGAGGTCAGTTTGTGCCAGGCAGCTGTTTCCACCTCCAGTTGTTTCTGACCCCCGAGAGTCAGCTCGTAGTACTTGGCACGGCGATTATTTTCGCTTGTAGCCCAGTGCGCCTTGATCCACCCGCGGCGCTCCAATCGATGCAGCGCAGGGTAGAGCGACCCCTGTTGCACCTGAAGCGCTTCGCGAGAGATCTGTTGCAGCCTCTCGGAGATCGCCCAGCCGTGCATCGACTCCAACGCCAGCGCTTTCAGAATGAGCAAGTCCAACGTTCCCTGAGGGAGTTCCAACCGTTCTTCCATTACCGATTCCTTTACCCTGCTACTTCGACATAAAAGATATATGTTCATGGTGTCGAAGTGCAAGGGAAGATTTGATTGCTTCTGGAGAATCGCCTGGAGACAGTATGAAACCGCCTGTTTTTAATGATTATTCCGAATACAGACACTGATGGGCTTTGAATTGAACTCCGTTCACAGCACGAGTAAAGAAAACTGGGCCTCTTCAATTAGACAGTGCTTCGCACACCTTCGGTTGCCAGAGAGTGATAAATCGCCAATGCACTCATTGAGCGTCGAGAAAACTCCAGGCTCCGGATCACACTACCCATCAGAGCCTCAGAATTTCTCGCTGAACTAGCTGTACAGAGCTGCTTCAAACCGCGCCAGAGCCCCATCGCTCCACGCATGGCTGCTCTTCCGCCATGTATCGCCCTGCGCCTCCATGAAGTTCGGAAAATCCATCCGGCAGTACCCGCACCTTGCCTGAAAGTCGAACAGCGCCTGCGCCGTCCCATCCAGATACAGCACCGCCTGCAGCCCATCGCGCGACCACGCGATGCTGGCGATGCGTCCCGGCTCCGGCCTCTCCAACTCCGCGTCGCTCTTTGCCAGCGCGCTGACGTTGTAGATCAGCATTGCGTCCAGAATGCTATGTTCGTGGATCTCCTGCGAGCGGTCGCACGCATAAAAGTAACCTGCCACACCCTCATCCTCAAAAACAGCGGTCCACGGAACCGTACTCGAGTTCGAAGACAGAAAAGCACGGCCTGGGACGAAAGAAAGCGACTCCATAACACCTCTTCCCTCACGATACACTCGAGGTCAGGGCTACGGCCGACCCACCAGCATGAGGCAAGAGAACTCCGGAATGAAGCTTCCCAGCATCTACATCGGCCGACCCCAACGCCTCGCCGCGCTCCTCCTCCTCATCTTCCTCGCCGAATGCCTCTGGGTCGTCGGCCACCAGGAGATCTCCCCTCAGGACTACCGCTACGCCCGCTGCGGACGCGAGATGTGGGAGCGCCCTTCGCCGCTCGCCGGTTACTTCACCACCTGCGGCAACCTCAACGGCGACGGCACCTTCGCCTACCGCGCCGCCGGCTTCCCGCTCACCGTCCAGCGCCTGGCATTGCTCGCCTCTGACAAGCTCCGCAAGCCCGAAAACCGCCTCTACCCCGGCAGCACCCTCAACGGCTCCACCTGGGAGGCGCGCCACCAGCTCTCCAGCGTCAAATACCTCCTCCATCTGCCGTTCGTATTCTTCGCCATCTGGCTAGGTGGAGGACTCTGGTGGGTCGCGCGCCGCCTCTTCGGCAACGAAGGCGGCTTCCTCGCCCTCAGTCTCTACTGCTTCTGCCCGGCCATCATCCGCATGGCCGTCACGCCGAACAACGAAGTCCTCGCCATGTGGGGGCTTTACGGCCTTGTCTACACCGCCATCGGAGTCGGCCACGCCATGCAGGGGCCGCGCCGCAAGTGGCGTCCCCGCATCGCGCTGCTGATCCTCGCGCTCGGACTCACCGCCGCAGCCCATCTGCTCGCCGCGATCATTGGCTTTGTCGCAGCCGTCCTCTTCATGCTCTACGTAGCGGAACGCCGCCGCAGCTACGTCCTGCAGATCCTCATCTTCTCCGCGATCGGCGCGCTGGCCATCCTGTTCGCGTTCTACAGCTTCCGCCTCGCGCCCTTCAGCTACGTCTTCACCGGCGGCGGAGCGCGCTTCTGGTTCTCGCTCGCTGGCATCACGAGCTTCGCGAAGGATTTCACCAACGCACCCATCCTGATCGCCACCGCCGTCGCAGCCATCCTCTACCTGGGCGTGCGCCGCAGCCGCTACTTCGGCAACACCGCGCCGCTGCTGATGCTGCTCGCTCTGATCACCCTGGTCACCACGCAGACCATCTCCACCCCCTGGCTCTGGGCCCTGCCCTTCCTCTTCACCTTCATCGGAGGCACCTTCGCCGACGCCCTCGAAACCCGCCACCGCAAGCTCTTCCTCACCCTCACCGGTGGCCTGCTCCTCACGCAGGTAGCCCTCTGCCTCACCGCGCTACCCGCCATTACGCATTAGAGCCACGGTCGCAAGGAATGGGCCGGTCGCGGACAGATCGTTCTCCACAGAGCGCAAAAAGCAGGATTCAAGGCAACTTATCGCAGACCTTAGCGTAAAGTTACTTCAAGCAATCAGCAGAGTCTCGCACATGCTTGCGCCGCTCTGGCGATGCATTCGATGTCAGCCAAAATGAAGACAGCGACTTCAATGGCAGCCCTCGTTTCCCGTGCAATGACGATGGTCCGCACCATATTGGGCGACCGCTGAAAGGTCTCCGATAGGCACTTCCTGTACACCACAATCCGGGGGAGACTGAATGACAAACCAAACGGTGAACACTTCGCCACAGGTCTACGCAAGAATCGCCGGCGTCTTGTATTTGATCAACATCGCTTGCGGTATCTTCGGCGAGATCTTCGTTCGGGGCCATCTCATCGTGGCAGGAGATGCTACAGTCACAGCCCATAACATTATGGCGTCTGAGTTCCTGTTTCGATGCGGTGTTATGGGTGATTTGATCATGCATATCACCGATGTCCCTATGACGGTGATCTTCTATGTGTTGCTGAGGCCGGTTAACAGAGACCTTTCCTTGCTCGCTGCATTGTTCGGTATGCTTCAGACTGCTATTTTGTGCGCCAATAAGCTGAATCTTGTTACTGTCCTGCTCCTCCTGGGAGGCGCGAACTATCTAAAGGCGTTCGATCCAAATCAGCTCCACGCTCTCGCATCGCTCTCACTGGCGCTGCATGAATACGGCTTTGGGATCGGCCTGATCTTTTTTGGGGTTAGTTGCCTTGTAACTGGGTATTTAATGTTCAGATCGAGTTACTTCCCCAGGACGCTGGGCGTTTTGCAAATAATTGCCGGCTTATGCTACCTGATTAACAGCTCTGCTCAGCTACTTCGTCCCTCACTCGCGGACAAGATGGTTCCAGCCATTCTGCTTCCTGCCTTCATTGGAGAGTTATCCACGTGCGTGTGGCTCATCGTGAAGGGCGTGGACGTCCCGAAGTGGCATAAGCAAGTAGGCATCGGACCAGTTGTCTAGGCTACAACCGCAGGTTAGCTTGTGTAGTAAAAGATGCTCCGAGGAGTGAAGTAGGTCTGAGATGGGTTGCCGTTCGCCAATCCTCATGTCACAACGGGGTTCCATAGCCATCAGCAAGAACTTGGGCGGTTAATGAAGTAACCGCTGGTGGTCAGGTATATGTTGGAGTCCCACAACTCGCCTTCCGAGATGTGGGACCCATTCGCACAAACATCGCGAGACAAACTACGGCCCTCGGCTCATCGAGTGCGATCCTTCCGCCAGGTTTCTCCTCATTCCGTCCCAGGCAACGGCAAAAAATGCCTATTGCCGCAACCAATACCGATTACTGCGTTCCTCCACCTGCGGTAGAAACGCCAAGCACCATCTGCGTGCCACCGTCCAATCGGATATCTTGCTTTGCGCCAAGCAGGATGCTGGAGGCCTGAGCCATCCTCGGATCTTGTTGCCCCGGCGCATTGTTCGCCAGTAGCACGCCAGGAATCGACGTGGTGCTGATGGCTATGTTGCCAGATTTGGCTACGACGGTCCCCGCTACGGGTCCACTGTTTCCTGCGGCAACTGCCCCGGGGTTACCGGCCGTGCCTTGCGCAGCGCCACTCGTTCTGCCGCCGTTGGCACCACTCGTGCTTGGGTTAGAAGAGCCGCCCGCGGGAGATCCGGCCGTGGCGGCGGGTCCGCTGGTCGATGCCGCGCCCTCCGATGGAGCGATCGATTGAATCTGCAAATGGACCGGTACGCTCTGGCCACCCTTCAATTCGACGTGGTCAAACTGGAGCGCCACTTGAGAATTCTCGCCCGCCCCGCTCGGCTGCGCGCCGACCACATGGCCCATCAGCTTCGACCCCTTGGGAATCTCCGTTCCGTCGGCAGTCTTTACTGACGCCTTGGTCTGGACCACCACGCTGTCGCCAGTCTTGGCGGTCTTTGAGTCTAGCTTGCTCACAAGTTCGCCGTTGACTGGACTCATCTCTACGGCGGATGCGCCCGGGCTCACGGCCGGATTATTCGGCGACGTCGACTCCGCGCTTGGAGGGTTCTGCTGGGTGGCGGGGTTAGTCTGTTGGCTGGCCGGACGGGGCTGCTGCGCCAAGAGGGGAAAGCTTGCTAATGCGAATAGTGTCGTCACGAGCGCTGTGCCTGTTTTCATGAAAAATCCTCCTTCGATTTCCACACTTCCGCATCCGCACGTTCGCGGGCGGTCACGAGGTTCCAGACACTGCGCAAACGTCGTGCCAAACCAAGGATCTCCGTACAGATTGTCCCAAGGGGTTGACGTAGAAACAATTAGCGTTCGGCAGCGCACGATTGGCGTAATCCCAAATTGGCGCTGCACCGAATTCTCTTCGCAGATCGAGTAATTCTTCCCCGGTCAAAATTTCCGCCTAGCCAGCCTCGCCTCTGAGATGAGGGATCGGAGGCGCCTTCGTCGACGCCCTCGAAACCCGCCCCCGCAAGCTCTTCCTCACCCTCCATCACGCATTAGAGCCAAGACACGGCAAACAAAGAGATCTACTCGCACGTCTAAAATCTCATTACACTTTGGCAATCGAGGTTCTCCATGGAGTTACGCCGGCAAGACTTCTTTAGCAGTCTGAGGTCGCTCTCTCGCAGCCCAGCCTTTGCCTCGATCTTTGTCCTTTCCCTCGCTGTTGGCATTGGTGCGGCCACCTCGGTCTTCACACTTCTTAACGCCTTGGTGCTTCGTCCATTGCCGCTTCCCCATCCTGAGCAGCTTGTACAAGTCACCGGCATCTATCGGAACCACTCCCGAATCCCGATCTCCTATCCCATGTTCGCCGAACTTGACCGTGAACAGCGTGCCTTTTCCGGCATCTGCGGATGGACCGCTGCTACGGACTTCAACGTCGAGATAAACGGGACAATGTCCCTTTCCGATGTACGCTCCGTCACCGAAAATTATTACTCCGTCCTTGGCGTGCATCCGTTCCTGGGACGACTCATCAACCCCAGTGACGTCCAAGGGAGTCAGGTATCTCAAGTCGCGGTCATCAGCTACGAGGTATGGAACCATCGCTTCGCTGCCGATCCTGCCATCGTCGGCAAAACGATGCGCATCGAAGGCAAACTCTTCACGATCATCGGAGTTACTCAGAAGTGGTTCACTGGCATGACCATCGGGTCACCGCCAGAGATCACAATTCCGGTTGGCGCGGCACAGTTATACGACCTCCAAAATCGCTCTCAATTATGGCTATTCGTCACCGGAAGACTCACGAGCGGCAACACCATCGAGCGCGCCCAGTTGCAACTCCAATCCTTCTGGCCGCACCTCCTTGAAACTACGCTCCCGACAGAAAGCACCGGACAGCGACGGCAATCCTTCCTCACCATGGGACTGGAGCTCGATTCGGCCGCAACAGGAGCTACTGGAGGAAGCAATGGCGAACTCCGTTCCAAAATCCAGAGGCCGCTCTACTTGCTTCTTGGAATCGTCGCGCTCATCCTCTTGGTGGTCTGCGTCAATCTGGCCAGTCTCACACTCGCCAGGGCCAGCAACCGCCGTCAGGAGATCAGCACCCGGATCGCACTTGGAGCCAGCCCCTGGCAAGCTGTTCGCCTGTTTCTCATCGAAACGCTCTTTCTTTCCGGCACAAGCGTCCTGCTCGCGCTGCCTCTCTCCTACTGGGGCAGCCAGCTTCTGATTGCCCTCATGACCCATAATCAAACGGTTCCCGTCCTGCTCGACATCAGGCCCGACTGGCGCGTCTTTTGCTTTGCTGCGGCCACGGCTATCCTTACAGGACTCTTCACTGGCCTGATCCCTGCCTGGCAGCTCTCCCGCCAACATCCGGCATCAGTACTACGCCAGGGCGAGCGCTCTATCGGTCGCAGCACAGGAGCTCTTGGCAAGGCGCTTATCGTCTCCCAGATCGCTATTTCCCTGGTCCTGCTGCAGACTGCTGGACTCTTTCTACGAACGCTGCAAAGTCTCAAGTCCTTCGACCCTGGATTCGAGAAGGTTGGCGTTACCGAAGTCCATCTCACCCCATTCCCGCAGGGTTTCGCAGGCGTCGAGATGGGTAGCTACCGCAGGCAGCTTGCCGAAGCCGTTGCAAGCCTGCCGTCCGTGCGCTCGGCAGCCATCTCCAGCTTCCCAATCCCCGCAGGCGACGATGGCTGGAAAGAGACTGTTTCCCTCCAATCCAATCCAAACCCGGCTGACAATGTCACAGCAACCATCGCGGCTATCTCGCCCGGGTTCTTCAAAACACTCGCAATTCCCTTCGTCTCTGGTCGCGACTTTACCTGGACTGACGACAAACAGCGCCCCCACGTCGCCATCATCGACAGCCTCTTAGCCAAGCAGCTCTTCCCATCAGAGAACCCCATTGGCAAGCGCGTTCGATTCGGCGTTCAGCCGGACTTTCAGGATCTCCAGATCGTTGGCGTCTCCCAAAACGCGAGAATTCTCGACATCCGCAACGCTAAGGCAGCCCTTATCTACGTTCCCGCACTCCAATTCCGAAGTTTTGCGGAAGGCGGGACACTGCTGGTTCGCGGAACCAGTAGTCCGGGCTTCGCCAAGACTGTCGATACCGAACTCCAATCCTTCGGACACGAATACTCGGCCAGTACCACGACCCTGGAAGAGAAAAGCCAGCGCTCACTTGTCTACGAGCAGATGACCGCCACGCTCTCTACTTTCTTTGCTGCCATTGCACTGCTCGTTGCAGGCTTTGGACTCTTCGGCCTCATGTCCTATGCAGTCAACTTGCGTACCCATGAGATCGGCATACGTATGGCCCTGGGCTCACAGCGCAGCGGCATTCTAGGCCTCATCCTCCGCGAGAGCATCGTGGTCACTCTCCTCGGCATAGCCATAGGGCTTCCATGTGCATTGGCAGCCTCGCATACGATGGCGCACATGCTTTTTGCGCTCTCCTTCGCCGACCCTCTCACACTTGCAAGTGCTTCGCTTACGCTGTTGCTCACAGGAACAATCGCGGGCTTGCTTCCGGCACTAAGAGCCATGAAGCTGAACCCTATGGCAGCGCTCCGGCACGAGTAGCTGTCCGAGAAGGCAACGCCCATTGCTAAGGGTGATGCCTGAAGAGTCCCTCGCAGCGGAGTGACCTCGCATTTTCCTTGTGCCTTTATTTTCCAGAGCCCCCAAGCCTTCCAAACCAGCTAAAATACCTCGCACTCACCCCAAACCACGCGCTCTGAGCATTGCAAAAACGAACAAAGCACCGCAAATAACTTGCATCATACCCACATCCCTTGCACACTTGAGCGTACCCAGAACGGTTTCTTTCGTGACTAAAAAGTTCGACCTCCGCATCTCCGTCCCCGCATGCGCCCTCGTGCTCCTGCTCTCCGCATCGGGCTGCCGCAGCTCCAAGAGCACCACCGCCCGTGGCCCCCGCAAGAGCACCTCGTCGCCCAACACCCCGGATTACGCCTCCGACCTGCAGCCGCTCGTTGTCTCGCAGACCCTGCCTATCCTGCACTGGCCGAACTTCACCGACTATCAGCCCCAGGTCCAGGCCTTCTACGACGACCGCAACTTCGAGCTCGCCTGGACCCGCGACGGCAGACCCACCTCCCAGGCCACCGCCTTCATCCAGGCCTTTCAGGATGCGGCCCTCAAAGGCCTCAACCCCGACGACTACGACGCCTCCCTCTGGGACGGGCGCATCCAGCAGCTCGCCGGTAAGAACCCCACCGCCATCGCACAGTTCGACGTCGCTATGACCATCGGCGTCATGCGCTTCGTCTCCGATCTGCACATCGGCCGCGTCAACCCGTCCCATTTCAACTTCGAGATCGACACCCAGCAGAAGCGGTACAACCTGCCCGAGCTTCTCTCCAACAAGGTCGTCGACTCAGCCGATATCCCCGCCTTCATCACCTCCGTCGAGCCCGACTCCGACACCTATCGCCAGACCGAGCAAGCCCTCGCCCACTACCTCGATCTCGCCAAGCAGCAGGCCAGTGCAGATACAGCGCCGCTCCCCATCCCGGCACAGTCCATCTCGGTCGGAGAAACCTATCCCGAGATCGCCCAGCTCTGGCAGCGGCTGCAACTGGAAGGTGACGCAAACTCTGGCGACGATGCCCCTTCAGAGACCTCAAAGACCTACAGCAAAATCCTCTCCAACGCCGTCAAGAACTACCAGCAACGCCACGGCATTTCGGTCGACGGAAAGCTCACCCCGCAGACCGTCAAGTCAATGAACGTGCCGATGTCCGCCCGCGTCACCCAGCTCGATGACTCGCTCGAGCGCTGGCGTTGGCTCCCCGACCCCTACCTCAACCCTCGCCTCATGGTGAACCTGCCTGAGTTCCTCCTGCGCGGCTACAACGACCAGCACCACCTCGACTTCACCATGAAGGTCGTCGACGGCAAGGTCTCCGGAGAGCACCAGACCCCCGTCTTCACCCACATGATGAAGTACCTCATCTTCCGTCCCTACTGGAACGTCCCCGTAGACATCGCGAAGAAGGAACTCGTCCCCCACATGGTGGCGAAGCCCGGCTACCTCGAGAGCAAGAACTACGAGGTCATCACCAACAAGGGCGTCGTCCTGCCCGACTACACCACCCACCAGGTCGAGCACGGCATGGTCCTGGTCCGCGAAAAGCCCGGCCCGACGAACTCGCTCGGCCTCGTCAAGTTCATGTTCCCCAACCAGTACGACATCTACATGCACTCCACCCCGGAGATGCACCTCTTCGCCCGCTCCCGCCGCGACTTCAGCCACGGCTGCGTCCGCGTCCAAAAGGCGGACGAGCTCGCCGTCTGGGTCCTCGACGGCCAGCATGACCGCGACCAGCAGGAGTGGGACCTCGACAAGGTACAGGACGCCATGAATAACGGCCCCGACAACCACCAGGTCAACCTGAAGACGCAGCTCCCCGTCGTCATCTTCTACCTCACCGCTATCCCCACCGAGGACGGCCAGATCCATTTCTTCGACGACATCTATGGCTACGATGCCCAGCTCCAGGACACCCTCTCTAAGGGCATGCCCTACCCCACCAAACCCGAACCCGTAAAACCCAAGACCAAACCCGGCGACACGGTCTGAGAATCTATCTAGAATTTTGCCCACGTAAAATTCTCGTCATCCCGACCGGAGCGCAGCGCAGCGGAGGGAACCCCGTATTTTTCTTTTGCTTGTTTTTTATTTGGGGGCTTAGGAAGCCGAAGTGGAGGGATCTGCTGTTTTTCATCTCACCCCAAAACGCCGGGTGCCCCATCCTTTCGCGCACTTGCGAAAGGGTGGGAGACCACTCATTCTGTAGTTGCACTCCCCTTTTTGCGGGACGATAGACTTGCAGTCGATGCCTTCCCCTACCAAAGCCCCTCTTCAGGGCAAGCAGAATGTCAAGCCCAGCAGCATCGCCGGAGCCCTCGACATCCCCTCCTTCCGCCGCAAACTGACGATCTGGTACCGCGAGAACGCCCGCACCCTCCCTTGGCGTAACGTCCATGATCCCTACAAGATATGGCTCTCCGAGATCATGCTCCAGCAGACTCGCGTCGCCGCCGTCATCGAGCACTACCACGACTTCCTCCGTCGCTTCCCCACCGTCCACGCCCTGGCCGCTGCTCCCGAGGCCGACGTCCTTGCCGCCTGGTCCGGCCTCGGCTACTACCGCCGCGCCCGCATGATGCACAAGGCATCCCAGGTCCTCGATCGAGAGCTAAACGGCACATTTCCAACAACCTCAGAGGATCTTCGAGCCCTGCCTGGCATCGGCGAATACACCTCCGCCGCCATCGCCAGCATCGCATATGGCGAAAGCATCGCCGTCGTCGACGGCAACGTCGAGCGAGTCCTCCTCCGCATCACAGGCCGCTCCGAAGAAAAAACCGCCGCCAGCCGCACCTTCATCCGCCAACACGCCCAAGCCCTCGTCCCACCGCGCAAATTCGACGAAGACACCAACGCCGCAGGCGACCATAACCAGGCCATGATGGAGCTAGGCGCGACCATCTGCCTCCCCCGCGCCCCACTCTGCCTTCAGTGCCCGGTCTACTCGCTGTGCAAGACCCAGGGCGAGCACGTCACCCTCCCCAAAGGCAAACAACGCGTCGTGCGCGTCGCTTATCTATTGTTCCTACGCAAGCTGGGAGCCGCTACCGAGGTTCTGCTCGAACGTCGTCCCGACGCCGCAAGCCTGATGGCTGGCATGTATGAGCTTCCTCCGCTACCGCTCGACGCCGCCACAGGCCGCGAGCCGCTGCTGCGCGTGCGTCACGCCATCACCAACACGAATTATCAGGTTGAAATCTTCTCTCCAGACAGCCAAAAAGATACCGCCTTGCAACGAGCCATACCAGCCAGCCGCGAGATGTTGCATTGGACTCCCACGAGCCGTCTCTCCGAACTGCCGCTCACCGGACTCGCCCGCAAGGTATTGCAACGGCTGGAGATCATGGCCGCCCGCTCGCGCTGATGTAAGCTGGCCCTATCAAAGTTGATGGAGCCGTTCCCGATGAAGATTCACCTCGCCGTAGCCTCTGCGCTCGCTCTTCTCCCCCTCGCTGGAACGATGGTCGCGCAGGCTATTCCTCCTGCCGTCAAGACCGCCGAGGCTTCGATCGACCCTGAAAAGATCCGGGCGCATGTGCGGTTTCTAGCTGACGATCTGCTGGAAGGACGCGGCCCTGGCCTGCGTGGCGCGGAGATCGCGGCGCAGTACATCGCGACCCAGTTTGCGCTCGACGGGCTGAAGCCAGCCGGCGATAACGGCACCTATCTGCAACAGATCAACTTCGTCGGAATGAACGCCACACCTACCCAAACGAGCTTCGCGCTCGTGCCGAAGAAGGGCAAGGCCATCGACCTTGCCTATGGCGACGACTACACCGTCAGCAATCGCCAGCTCACCGCGACCGCCGATATCGACGCGCCCATCGTCTTCGTCGGCTATGGGGTCACAGCACCGGAGTTCCAGTGGGACGACTACGCTGGCATCGATGTAAAGGGCAAGGTAGTCCTGATCATCGTGGGCGACCCACCATCCGACGATCCAAAGTTCTTCGGCGGCAAGGCCCTGACCTACTACGGCCGGTGGACGTACAAGTTCGAGCAGGCCGCGCGGATGGGCGCGATTGGCGCACTGATTATCCACCGGACCGATCTGGCGAGCTACGGCTGGGACGTCGTCAAGCACTCCAACACCAGCGAGAAGACCTACCTGCGGGACGACAAGGCCCCGCAACTGGCTGCGGCGAGCTGGATTCAGCTCGATGTGGCGCGAAAGCTCTTCGCCGAGAGCGGCAACGATGTAGACGCGGAGATCACCGCAGCCGGACAGCGCGGCTTCAAGGCCGTGGAGCTTCCAGTGCGGCTGAAGGCGCATATCACGAGCACCGTGCGGCCGTTCCAGAGCGCGAACGTCGTCGGGATTCTGCCCGGCACGAAGAAGACCGGGCCGAATCAAGCGCTGCTCTACTCGGCTCACTATGATCATCTCGGCTTCGTGCCAGGAATGGCGGGGGACAACATCTACAACGGCGCGGCGGACAACGGGACCGGCTGCGGCATTCTGCTGGAACTGGCGCGAGCGTGGAGCGCGATGACGGTGCGGCCACCGCATGATGTGATCTTCGCCTCGGTCACTGCGGAGGAGCAGGGCTTGCTGGGGTCGGAGTATCTGGGAGAGCATCCGCCAGTGCCCGCCGGACAGATCGCTCTGGACCTGAACTACGACATGATCGAGCCCATCGGCGAGCCGCAGCAGACGAACGTTGCCGGTGCCGAGCGGACCACCTTCTACCCTGTGGTCGAGGCAACGGCGAAGCGCTTTGGCATGACGATCGTTCCCGACTCCCATCCCGAGGCCGGACACTACTACCGGAGCGACCACTTCAGCCTCGCGAGGGTTGGGGTTCCCGCGTTCTCTGTCGGTCAGGGAACGCTCTTCGCAGGACACGATGCTGCATGGGGTCTGGCGCAGGAGGATGACTACACCGCCCACCGCTATCACAACTTCAGCGACAACTACACGCCGGAGATGGACTTCACCGGCAACGCCAAGCTGGCCCGATTCGGCATGGAGCTGGGATGGCAAGCCCTTACCGCTCCAGCGAGCGTAGGTTGGAAGCCCGGCGATGAGTTCGAGGCCGCCCGCAAGAGCAGTCTCAGCGCAAAGTAGTTAGATTTGAGTAGAAGGCGCTGGCCAACCGAAACAAATCGCAGGTCCTTCGACTTCGCTCAGGACGACAGATTCTTGTGGCGAATCTTAAATTCGTTATACAAATCTGTCATCCTGAGCGAGCAACGCGAGTCGAAGGACCTGCGGTTTGCTGGAATCGGCAGAAATTTCCATCCTCGGAATTGTTCGGCGAATCTTTAGACTCAGGACACTAAGTCGTCTTTCCGCAGTTAATCTCCCATGGTGTGCCGAATCGATCCGTGAGCACGCTGTAACGTTCGGCCCAGAACGTCTGCTGCAACGGCATCTGCACGATGCCACCCTCCGCGAGCGTGTTGAAGATCCGTTCCGCTTCGCCGGGGTCGTCGATGTTGATCTGTACGGCGAAGCCTTGCGGTCTCTCGTACCCGTCCGGCGACACGTCGACACCTGTAAGCCTTTGATCGCCGAGCTTGAGCGTGGCGTGGACGATCTTATCCCTTAGCTCTGGAGCGGTCGACGCCATTGGCGAATCGCCATACGTCAGCATCGTCGTGATCTCTCCGCCGAAGCATTGTTCGTACAGCTTGAACGCTGCCTCACATTGACCGTTGAACCAGAGGTGAGTGTTAAACCGCATCTTGTCCTCTTTCATGTGCAGCGGCTGTGTGGCTTCTCAAGATGCCACCTGCTTTGTCGAGATGTTAGAGCATGTTCGCGAATGGTATAGAGTGTGGCACTTCGAACAAAATACGGGGGTTCTTCGCTCTGCTCAGAATGACAGTAATTATTTCCTCTGCAGTCATCATGAAACTGCTCTGCCCCGACCTTCCTTGGGCATCTCGACCATCTCAGTGGTCAGCGCCGCGTGTTCTACGGTCAGATTTACGGAGCGTCCGCCGATAGGGCGGGTCCTATGGATCGTCCCTCTTGGGACTGTCAGCATCTCTCCCATCGTAAGAACAACTTCATGGTCCTCGAACTCGATTCCGAGACTACCGTCTATGACCAGAAAGGTCTCATCAGACTCTGGGTGTCGATGCCAGAAATAGGGTTCGGTCATAATGCCTACACGCACGACATGATCGTTGACTGTAGTCAGGACGCCGTTGAAATAAGCATCTCCCGTTCTCTCGACGAAATCCTTTAGTTTGACGATCGCTCCCGGTTTCAACTGTTCGGCATCAGGCATCCCCACACTCCTCATTTGCTCTTCCCTTAATAGAAGTCCGCGCAGCTCAGGAAGTACCCACACTGAGGGCAGACGAGCTTGCAGCGATGGTCTTTGAGGCGGGACGAGCAGGTGGGGCAGTAGACGCAGTGGTGCTCGGCGGGAATGCGGCAGGCCTCAGTCTCCTGGGTGGCGGGTTCGTCCGTGCGCGTAGGCATGGAGACTAGCGTAGCGCAGTTCACCGTATTTTCAATGACCCGTTTATCCTTAGGACGCATCGAAAGAGGTACAGTCCGGTACAACACCGAAGACCAAGGAGAAAGCCGATGAATCGTAGTGGAAGCGCAGTCTGGCACGGCAGCTTGAAAGAGGGTAAGGGAACGATCTCGACGCAGAGCACCGCGTTGAAGGATTTGCAGTACAGCTTCGGATCGCGGTTCGCGGACGGCGTCGGGACGAATCCCGAGGAGCTTCTGGGAGCGGCGCACGCGGGTTGCTTCTCGATGGCGCTGAGCGCACAGTTCACCGAGGCCGGTCTCGTTCCCGAAACGATTGAGACGACCGCTCAGGTGACGCTCGAGATCCTGAAGGACGGCGGCCCAACCATCACGAAGATTCATCTGACCACGAAGGTGAAGGCGCCGGGCGTGGATAAAGCCAAGTTCGACGAGCTGGCGGGCAACGCGAAGGCTGGCTGCCCGCTCTCGAAGGTGCTGAAGGCGGCGGAGATCACGCTGGACGCTTCGCTGGTATAAAAACCCGAGTAAGATTTCGAGGAGATCGACGCCTGCCCCTGTGGCAGGCGTTGATCTTTCCAGGAAGAATCGAGGTGCGGGATGTCAACGATTTTCGCCGGTCGTTACTCGGCCCAGGTCGAAGGCCCTTTCGTCGTATTTCTGATCGGCATGCGGATCAACAAACTGCTGTATCCCCATAAGTGGATACCGGTCGCACGCGCGATGTGGCCCATGATCCGCGAGCTGTATGCCAACAAGGAATCGGGCTTTCTGCATACAGAGGCGTTTCTTACCTGGAGAGGGGTTGCCCTGGTGCAGTACTGGCGGTCGTTCGATCATCTGCATGCCTACGCCCACGCCCGCGATGCGAACCATCTCCCCGCGTGGACGGCCTTCAACCGCAGCGTAGGCAACAATGGCAGCGTCGGGATATGGCATGAGACGTATCAGGTTGCAGCCAATCAGTATGAGTGCGTGTACGGAAATATGCCCCGCTGGGGACTGGCCAACGCAGGAGAACATGTGCCGGCTATTGGGCGGATGAACTCTGCAAAGAGCCGCATGGGTGCGGCGTCCGAACCTGCTGCTCCATAACAAAACGGAACGTGGCGAATTTCAGTGCGCGTGGCTGTGGCCGTGATGATGGCCATGCGCGCCGACGGCCTCAAGCTCGGGAGGGGCGCTGCATCCGTGCGTCGTCTCGCAGCCGGTCGTCTCGAACTGGATGGTCGTATGGTGAATCTGGAAGCGGTCGCGCAGAGCGCCGTTGATGCCTTCGAGGATAACTGCGCACTCTGACGTCGGCATCTCGGCGATGGTGATATGGCTGGCTAGCGCATGGGACTTCGAGCCCAGGCTCCAGATGTGCAGGTCGTGGACGTTCAGGACGCCCTCGACTGACTGCATGACAGTGCGGACTTCGCCGAGGCTTAGATTGCGCGGTGTCCCCTCGAGCAGAATGTTCAGCGTCTCGCGGACGATGCCGACAGAGCTCCAGAGGATCATGCCCGCGATGAGGATCGAGAGCAGGGGGTCGATCCAGGTGAGGTGGGTGAACAGGATAGCCACGCCCCCGGCGATGACCGCCGCCGTGGAGAGCGTGTCCCCGAGCATGTGCAGGAAGACGCTGCGGATGTTGACGTCGCCCGAAAACCTCCAGAGCAGGCTGGCGATCAATCCGTTCATCAACACGCCGGCGGCGGCGACACCCATCATCAGGCGCGGCTGCACCTCGACCGGCGCGCTGAAGCGGTGGATCGCAGCAACAGCGATCCAGGCCGAGAGCACGATCAGTGTAAGCGCATTGACAAACGCCGCGAGGACGCCCGCGCGCTGGTAGCCGAAGGTCTTCTCCTCCGTGGCGGGCCGGGACTGGAAGTAGACAGCTACAAACGACAGCAGGATCGCGAGCAGGTCGCTGACGTTGTGGCCAGCCTCGGAGATCAGCGCGAGGGAATGAGCACGCACGCCGAAGTAGAACGTCGCAACGACGTAGAGGAGGGTCGCGGCCATAGAAAACTGCAGGACTCGCTGCATCTTGCGGTTCGGGCTGGCGACCATGTGCATGGCTAGAGTGTAGTCCGTGCCGGTGAAGGCTTCAATCGAAGCGCCGGAACGGGTCTTCGTCTGGATTCTCGCTTGGAGCAGCGTCGGGGTGGGGCACGTCGAGCCGCACGCCAGTCCAGTCTTCGGCGACGATGATGCTGTTGCCCGGGTTTCGGGGGTCATAGCGGACCTGCACGGGCAGATCGACGCGGAGGTGGCGCACATGGTCGGCTAGCAAGGTCACGTCCTGCGCGCACTCGTAGGTGACCCCGGCGATCCGGTAGCGGTAGATCAGCAGATGAGGAGCGGCCTCCTCGTCGGGCGAGATTTCCAGCGCGCCGTCGGCGGAACTGTCCTCTGTGCTGCCGTCGATCCCGACGATGCTGCCATCGGTAATGCGGCCCACGCGAGCCAGTTGGCTGCGACGCTGGAACTCGATCTCCTCCGGCGTCTCACGCTTCCGCAGGACGGCATACAGGATGACGCCCACGGTCGCGAGGGTAGCAACAGCCACCACGCCCGCCTGCTGCCGGGTGATGCGGTCGAGATGCGGAAAAGATGGAAGATGCGGGAGCACAGGGGTCGTTTGCACAGAATAGACCAATGTGGCGTCCGTGCGGCAAAGGGAGTCGCAATCTCCCCGAAAGAAATCGATTGCCGATTGGCGATATACTGAAAAGTGCCAATGAAGCCGTCTTTTATCTCCTCTGCAAAGCCATCCCGCCACCTGAAGTCTTCCCCCTCTCAGCCTAGCCTCGCCCAGTCCAGCCTCGCCCACCCGCTCGATCTCGGTGAGGGTCGCCGCATCCGGTCGACCACCGTCATCTGCGTGCGCCGGGGCGACTCGGTCGTCATGGCCGCCGATGGGCAGGTCTCGCTGGGCTCGACCGTCATGAAGCACTCCGCGAAGAAGATCCGGCGGCTCTATCAGGACAAGGTGCTGGCTGGCTTTGCCGGATCGACGGCTGACGCCTTCTCGCTGTTCGCGCGCTTCGAGACCAAACTCGAGCAGTACGCCGGAAACCTTGGCCGCGCGGCGGTAGAGCTCGCCAAGGACTGGCGCACCGACAAGATGCTTCGCCAATTGGAGGCGCTGCTGATCGTCGCCGACCCGAAGCAGACATTCCTGCTCAGCGGAACTGGCGATGTGATCGACCCGGACGAGGGGATCGCCACCATCGGCAGCGGCGGCAGCTTCGCGCTGGCCTCGGCACGCGCCTTGATGGAGAACACGAACCTGACCGCCCGCGAGATCGCCGAGAAGAGCATGAAGATCGCCGGACAGATTTGCATCTACACGAACGACCAGATCACGATCGAAGAGTTGAAGGCAGAGTAGACCGCTCCTCTTTCGCTTCAATCTTTTGTTACCGAGGAGTACCGCATCATGGCAATTTTTCTACCAGGAACCGCAGAAGACCAGGCACTCTCACTCGATGAGATGACGCCGCGGGAGATCGTCGCGGAGCTGGACAAATACGTCGTCGGCCAGCACGCCGCCAAGCGCGCCGTGGCCATTGCGCTGCGCAACCGTTCGCGCCGCCAGAAGCTCTCGCCTGAGCTCGCAGACGAGATCATGCCGAAGAACATCATCATGATCGGACCCACAGGCGTCGGCAAGACCGAGATTGCACGGCGGCTGGCAAAGCTGACGAACTCCCCGTTCCTCAAGGTCGAGGCATCAAAGTTCACCGAGGTCGGCTATGTAGGGCGCGACGTGGAGTCGATCGTGCGCGACCTGGTCGAGATCGCCATTGACATGGTCCGCGAAGAGAAGCTCGAAGACGTCGAGGACAAGGCCGAACTGGGCGCGGAGGACCGCCTGCTGGACCTTCTGCTGCCTCCATCGCCTACAGCAACGCCAGCATCCACCCCGGCTGCAGCAACGACAGCCGCGGGAGCGACCAGTGAACCCGGAAGCAATGTGATCCAACTGCCTGCCTCCACACTGATCGATGATGTGACCCACGTTGAGCCAGAAACATCCGAAGACAAACCCGGCGACCGCCAGCAGCGGACGCGCGACAAGCTGCGGCAGCAGTTCCGCGAAGGCAAGCTGGACGAGCGCATCGTCGAGCTCGACGTCCGCGATCGCAACCAGCCCAGCTTTGAGCTGATCACGAACCAGGGCCCGGACGACATGGACGTCAACCTGAAGGACATGCTCCCGGGGCTGTTCGGCCAGCGGACCAAGAAGCGCAAGATGAAGGTTTCGGAGGCGTTCGAGTACCTCGTGCAGGAAGAGGAGAGTCGCCTGATCGACATGGACCAGGTGACGCGGCTCGCCGTAGAGCGGGTCGAGGACTCCGGCATCGTCTTCCTCGATGAGATCGACAAGATCGCCGGACGCGAGGGTGGCCACGGGCCGGACGTCTCGCGCGAGGGCGTGCAGCGCGACATCCTGCCGATCGTCGAAGGAACGACCGTCAACACAAAGTACGGCATGGTCTCGACCGACCACATCCTGTTCATCGCGGCGGGCGCCTTCCACGTCTCGAAGCCGAGTGACCTGATCCCCGAGCTGCAGGGCCGCTTTCCCATCCGCGTGGAGCTGCACTCGCTGACGGTAAACGACTTTATCCGCATTCTGACGGAGCCGAAGTCCTCGCTGGTCAAGCAGTCCACAGCGCTGCTCGAGACCGAGGGCCTGAAGCTGGAGTTCACCCCCGAGGCCATCGCCGAGATGGCGCAGTTCGCCTTCAAGGTGAACGAGACGACGGAGAACATCGGTGCGCGCCGACTGCACACCATCATGGAGCGCGTGCTGGACGAGATCAGCTTCCAGGCTCCGGACCTCTTCAAGAGCCCGCGCTCGGAGGCGACTGACGAAGGCGTGGTCGCGGAGATCAAGGCCTCCGCTCCGCTGACCGGCGAGGCGCAACTGCCTTCGCCGCCGCTGCCAGTGATCGAGCGTCAGACCGACACAGGCACCCAGAAGGTGATCGTGGTCGATCCGGAGTACGTTCGTCAGCAGGTAGCAAGCATCGTGAAGGATCAGGACCTGAGCCGGTACATTCTCTAACGCCTCATCGGATCGCGCTTCGGCACCGTGCCTGGTATGTGTGCAGCGCCTGATTGGCAAGATGCCTGTAGTGTTTCGGGAGTATGGCCGAGCGACCAAGCTCTTCTTCGGCGATCTGGCTGAGTAGAAGCCAGTCGTGCCAGGTTCCGCCAGCCTCCTGCAATGCATTAAAGCGGGCAGCGAGCCGACGAGCTGTGCGAGCCGTTGAGGGCGCGGACTCAGCCAGATACCGCGCCAGCTTCGCCCGTTTGCGGACGCGATGCAACTGGTCGGCGTCCTTCAGATCCAGCTCGATAGGCGTGCCCTCTTCATACCAGCGGCGGACCAGCCACACCAGCTTCGTCTGGTTCAACGTAAGAGACTCCGCAGGCTCGAGCGCGTCGAGCAGCGATTGCAGCACGAGAGGGAGCTGGCTCTGCTGCTTGTGCAATCTGCGGAGCAGCCGCTTTGCTTCACGTCTGCGCTGCTGCTTGAGGTAATGGCGGAGATGCTGCGCCTCGGCGTGGCCACCATGTGCGCCAGCTTCCGGCTCCTCCTGCTTCACAAGCTTGCGTTGCACGTCGAGGTCGCGCACCTGCCCAGCGGCCCGGCGCAATTTCTTGAGCAGCCGCCCCGCATCGTTCGCCTGTCGTCTATGCACCGGAACGCCGGAGGACAAGGTGAGCAACTCAAGCTGCGCCTCTGCTCGGCGGACCGAGGTGCGCAGGGCATGCACCGCCTCCTTTTTGGGCTTCGCCAGACAGAGCAGCGTCGCAGCCTCGACTGCGGTGAGGGCCTGCTGAAGATTCTGGACGGGATAGACGGATTGGATCGCTGAGGCCATAGGGTTTACCTGCAACGCCTGCGCCCAAAGGCGAACGGCGATCCCCGTCTGGGGATCGCCGCACTTTGCTGCCTGTAGATACTATTCCGAAAGAGAAGCTGGTGTTAGTTGACGCCGACCGTTTTCTCAGAATCGATCTCGACGAGGCGCTTGGCAAGCAGTTTTTCGAGGTCTTCGAGGGCCTTGGAGAAGCCTTCGATACCTTCCTTCAGCTTGTCGTGGGCCATGCGGTCCTCGGCGTGCATCTTGTCGAAGGTCGCCTTGTCGACGACGATCTTCTCGATATTCAGGCTCTTCGCATGCTCCGCGTCCAGCTTGCGAGGCAGGTCACCTTCGGTGGAATCAAGCTCTGCCAGCAGCTTCGGCGCGATGGTCAGCAGGTCGCATCCGGCCAGCTCGGTGATCTCGCCGATGTTGCGGAAGCTGGCTCCCATGACGACGGTCTTGTAGCCGAACTTCTTGTAGTAGTTGTAGATGGTCGTGACCGACTGGACGCCGGGGTCGTCTGCGCCGGTGTAGTCCTTGCCGGTGTCCTTCTTGTACCAGTCGAGGATGCGGCCGACGAACGGCGAGATCAGCGTAACCTTGGCTTCGGCGCAGGCGATGGCCTGGTGCAGACCGAACAGGAGGGTCAGGTTGCAGTGAATGCCCTCTTTCTCGAGGATCTCGGCGGCCTTGATGCCTTCCCAGGTGGATGCGAGCTTGATGAGGACGCGCTCGCGGGAGATACCGGCCGTCTCGTACTGCGAGATGATATCGCGGGCCGTCTCGATGGACTTCTCGGTGTCGTAAGAGAGGCGGGCGTCAACCTCGGTGGAAACACGACCGGGGACGATCTGAAGAATTTTCTTGCCGAAGGCCACGGCGAGGCTCTTGAAGGCGAGCGTGGCTACGTCCTCTTCGGAGGCGCTGGAGCCGGCTTCTTTGCGAGCCTCTTTCAACACATCGTCGACGATGGTCTGGTATTCGGGCTTCGCGGCGGCGGCGGCGATCAGCGAGGGGTTGGTAGTCGAGTCAGTGGGCTTGAACTCTTCAATGGCGTTGATGTCGCCGGTGTCGGCGACGACAGTGGTGAAGCTCTTTAGCTGCGCGAGTAGGGTTGCCATGAGTCAGAACTCCTTCGGTCTACGCCATGAGTTTATCAAGAATGCGCCTGGAACTTGCGAATCTGGGATAAAAAGCTCGGCGTCGCGACCATATACAGGATTAGATGCATCGTTGCGCTCGAACGCTACGGCTGGCGCAGCTCCTCCCGGACGGCGGCTCCGGGTGCGCTCTCGTTGCCTGTGGTGTCGATGGCAGTGACGCGATAGCTGTAGGCATGCCCAACGAGGACGGTCGCATCGTGGAATCCAGGCTCCAGGATCGGGTTGGGAGTCAGCCGCACAGGTGCGGAGATCGCACCGTCGCTGCCAACCTCTTGACGATAGACCAGATAGCCCGCTAAATCCGGCTCGACATTGGGCTTCCAGGAGAGGTCGATCGACGGCGAGGCGGCATCCACGCCAGGTATCGTCGCCAGACCGGTTGGGACTCGGGGTGGAAAGTCGTCGCGCATCACGATGGTGACGGCAGGGGAGATCTCACTTCGAATCTGCAGCTTGTGCTGGTCCAGAACCACCGTTCTGATCCGCTGTGCCGTGTAGCTGTAGGTTTCGCCGCGACGGGCGGTCGCGTCGAGTGTACCTCCAGCGTCCGGACGAAAGGGCGAATCGTCATGGGTGCCTTTATCGGCGAGCAGCCGGAGCTCAAGCGGCTCCTCTGTGTCGGACGCGAACGGCTGCTTGGGGGCGGGACCAGGCTTTGTCTTCGTGCGCGTCGGGGACTTGGAGGTATGCAAACGGTCCAATTCAATCCTATCCACAGCATCCCGCGGCTCCCATTGGAGAAGAGCGCCCGGTTCGCGGGCCTCGATCCGCAGACCGGCAACTGGTGGTGGAGGCGAGCCTGCCGCTGCGAACGCCGGGGAAGACAACCCGGCAGAGTGCTCTTTTGCATTGAAAATCTGTATCCGATATTCCAGTAAGGCCTGCGGGTCGGCGGTGAACGACTGGGGAAGCGCGTCGACCGCTTCGGACACACCAGGCTTCACCGGAACTCGATGGACCGGAGCGCAGGCGACAGGCGCGGCACCGGTTGAAGGAGAGGACCGGCAGATCTCGGCCGTCATCCCATCCTTAACGTTCAGGCCGTCGGTAGTTTTGGCCGGGGTGGTCCAATGCAACTTCACCTCGTTCCCCATACGTTCCGCGTCCAGGTCGGAGACGAGTTCGGGCAGATGCAGGGATGGAGGATGGGGCGTCCCCGGACTGGCGCAACCTGTCAACAGGACCAGTGAAAGCAGGGAGAGGCGAAGCGATAACGCCGGGGTCGATCGCAGATTGGCCGGCAAACTCATTGCTCACAGGCTAGCATTTGCGCTCACAGTTCGAGTTTTGGGCGGTCGGGGGTCATTGAAATCTGAAAACATTGCATTTCTCCGATAGACCGATTCCTGTCAGTCGGTCTATGCTGGTGGGCATGTTCGGTAAACATTTACTGGCTCTGATCTTCACTGCGGTTGCTCTGCCTAACCTCCATGCACAGGACAAGATCCTGGCTCCGGCGCCGCCCATGGGCTGGAACAGCTGGGACTCCTACGGACTGACCATCACGGAGGCGCAGTTCCGTGCGAACGTCGATGTCCTTGCATCCCGGCTGAAGCCGCTGGGGTGGCGATACGCAGTCATCGACGAGGGCTGGTATCTCCAGAATCCCGAAGCGGCATCCAAGCCCGAAAATCTCCACTACACCTTGAATGAGCAGGGGCAGTACTCGCCCGCGGTCAACCGCTTTCCGTCGGCGGCGAGCGGCGCCGGACTGAAGCCCGTAGCCAACGCCGTACACGCCCGGGGGCTGCTGTTCGGAATCCACATCATTCGCGGCATCCCAAAGCTGTCGGTCGCTGCCAATACAGCGATTGCGGGCAGCACCTTTCATGTAACGGACGCAGCGGACCAGACAGACAAATGTTCGTGGAACCCTGACAACTATGGCGTCCGTGACAACGCCGCCGGGCAGGCCTGGTACGACGCTCTCATCCAGCAGTATGCGTCGTGGGGTGTGGACTACCTGAAGGTCGACTGCATCGCATCGCACCCATACAAGGGCGATGAGATTCGCATGATCCATCGGGCTATCGTGAAGTCCGGACGGCCGATTGTGCTGAGCCTATCGCCAGGGCCGACCGCGCTCGAGAATGTCGCCGAGGTAGGACAGAACGCGCAACTCTGGCGCATCTCGGACGATGTCTGGGATTACTGGGACCGCCCTGCCGGAAAGGAGTTCCCCAAGCCTCTCAAGAGGCAGTTCGCGACCATCGCGAGCTGGTCGAAGTACGTCAAGCCGGGCAACTGGCCGGACGCGGATATGCTGCCACTAGGCCAGCTTGGACCGGTGCCGGGCGATGGCGTCGCTCGCGCCACGCGCCTGACTCGCGACGAGCAGCGGACGATGATCACTCTCTGGTCCATCTCACGCTCGCCACTGTTCATGGGCGGGAATCTGACGCAGCTCGATGACTTCACAGCGTCGCTGCTGACGAATGCCGAGGTGCTCGCGGCTAACCAGCACGGGCATGACCAGCGGCTGGCGGCGCAGAACGGAGACCTCGTCGCATGGGCATCGAAGGGCAACGATGGCAGGCAGTACCTCGCTCTCTTCAACCTCGGCGACGCGCCTGCGACGATCCATGCAGGCTTTGCCGACTACGGACTGGTACAGAAGGCATACAAGGTCCGCGACCTATGGCTGAAGAAAGACCTCGGCTCGCTCAAAGCAGTGTCGGAGACGCTTCCGCCGCACGGATCGGTGCTGCTGGAATTGAAGCCCTGACGTCCTACACTGGGTCGATGATCGATTGTGACCTTCGTGAGGCGACTACTCTGGACGTCCCGGCGATTACGGCCATCTACGCGCACTACGTGCTGACCAGTACCGCAACCTTTGAGATAGACCCACCCGATACCGCCGAGATGGAGAAACGCCTCCGCTCTGTGAAGGAGCGGAACCTGCCGTACCTGGTTGCAGAGCTGGACGGTGTTGTCGTGGGATATGGGTATGCGAGCCAGTTCCGGCCCCGCCCTGCCTATGGCTTTACTGTGGAAGACTCCGTCTATGTTCACCCCGAATGGATAGGCAAGGGCGTGGGACAGAAGTTGGTGGAGGCACTGATCGCTGCCTGCAGCGCGGCCAACTGCCACCAAATGGTCGCCGTCATCTCTGGCGATAACCCAGCCGCGGTGGCCCTGCACATCTCACAAGGCTTCCGTCACATGGGATTGCTGCCGGAGGTCGGGTTCAAGTTCGGGCGATGGGTCGACATCGTGCTCATGCAGCGAGCGTTGTGACGAGATCTCGCGTGATCCTGCAGAGCTTCGCCTTCCGCAGCCAGCAGCCACCGCTGCATTCCTAGCCTCACCACCGAAGTAAGCCACGCGCGACCCTTTCTCGCGCGTGGCTACCACTGGTTCAAGCAGTCTCAGCAGCAGCTCTGGTAACATCCTGCTTCAGCAGATAGAACGACACCGCCAGCAGAACCACATCCTTCATTAGGAAAGCGACGTTCCCCACCATCGCTGGAAACCCGCCCGCCGACGGAGCCCAGCCATCCGGCATAAATGGGATGATCGTGATCGTCGTGATAAACGTCGCCACCGATCCCAGGGCTCCCAACACTCCCAGCTTCTTGTTCCAGAAGCCAGCGAGCAACAAAGCTCCAAACAGCCACTCGGAAACTCCGAGCAAGTAGCTGGACCCTTTGATGCCGAAGACCGGATACATCCAGAAGATCAGAGGTCCATGGGTAAAGAATGGGATCAGCCCCTGCGCCTCATAATCAAACCACTTCTGATAGCCAAAGAAGAAGTAGATGATCACCATCGCAGCGCGAATGAAGCGATAGTCAAGGTCTCCCCGGAAGGGAGACCTCTCCGATAGAAACTTGATCAGCCTATTCATTGCTTTGTCCTTTCCTTTTTGGCCACTGCATCTCAGAGCTTCACCTCAACCGCGGGGAAGTCGATCTCGGTATCGGCAACTTCGTTGGTATAGTTGGTGAACGTATCCAGCGCGATGTTCGCGATGATCTCCATCACCAGGCCGTCGTCGATGCCAGCCTTCCGCGCGCTCTCGAGCTCCTCGTCCGAAAGATGGCCACGCTCACGAACGATCGCCTTCGCAAACGACGCCAAAGTGCGCTCAAACGGATCATCGCCGTCTCCACTGCGCGCCTTCAGCGCATCGGCCTCGCTCAGACCGGCAGCCTTCGCCAACTGTGTATGCGCTGAAAGGCAGTACCGGCACTCATCCTCCTGGGCTACCGCCAGCGATACAATCTCACGCTGACGATCTGTCAGGCGGCCCCGAGAGAGCGTCTTCTTGAGGCCCAGATACCCATCCAGGGCAGAGGCAGAGTTCGCCATGGTGGCAAAGAGGTTAGGGACCATTCCCAGACTTGCCTTCACCTGATTAAGGGTGGCGGCAACTTTAGCATCAACATTCGACGAAACAGCAGGAACAATACGGGGCATCGTCTTCTCCAATTTCCTGAAGCGCCTCAGCGCCGTTCAGGATCGTTATGAATATGAGACGACACGAATTGTCACGTAGAGTATCGTAAATATACCTTATAGTCTCATTGAACCCTCACTATGGATCTCCTCGCCCCACTCTTCGAACGATTCACCCTCTCCGCTCGCATGTTCTACTCCGGGGCCTTCTGCGGCATCTCCCCAAACCTCGACGAACAGGCCGGCTACCTTCACGTCCTCAAAAAAGGAAGGCTGACCGTCACACACCCCAACGCCCGTCCGCTGGTCATCGATACCCCGAGCATCGTCTTCCTTCCACGCCCTCACGAGCATCGCCTTCACGCTTCAGAGGAGGAGGGCACCGAACTCGTCTGCGCCACCGTCGAATTCGGCACTGGAATGATGAACCCTCTCGTCGCCTCCTTCCCTGAGCCTTTCGTCATCCCGCTCGACTCCCTCCCCGAACTTGCACCGGCTCTCCAGCTCCTCTTTGCCGAATCCGCCTCTGACCTGCCCGGCCGCCAGACCTCCCTCGACCACCTCTTCGAGTACGTCCTCGTTCTTCTCTTTCGATCCGCAATGAACATGCGCCTGGTCGATAGCGGAGTCTTACTCGGCCTCAGCGACCCTCGCCTCAGCAAGGCCATCGAGCTCATGCACAAGCATCCGGGAATCTCCTGGTCGCTTGAACATCTCGCCCAGAGCGCCGGCATGTCGCGCGCACGCTTCGCCGCTCACTTTCGCAAGGTCGTCGGCGTAACGCCCTTCGACTACCTCACCGACTGGCGTCTCGGCATCACCCAGACCATGCTGCGCAAAGGCAACTCGCTCAAACTCATCGCCACCGCCGTCGGATACACCAACGCCACCGCTCTAACGCGGGTCTTCACCCAGCGCCTCGGAACCTCCCCCACTGAGTGGCTCCGCGCCCAACGTGCACCGCTCATGCGGACCTGATCCGCGCCCGATCTCCCGCTGATTTGCGCAGGATGGCTCTTCGCCTTACCATCGCCATCAGTGGACATTCCCGGGAACAAGTCGAAGATCAATCTGAACCGCAAGGCATCGGCGGAGGCCGAGCGGCTCGTCTCAGCCGGAAAGGCCGATGAAGACGCGGCGTTTGAGCTGAAGCTGCGGCCAACCCGGCTGGCGGAGTTCATCGGGCAGACGAAGGCCAAGGAGCAGCTCGCCATCGCGCTCGAAGCCGCGAAGAGCCGTGGCGAGGCACTGGACCATGTGCTGCTCTTCGGGCCGCCGGGGCTGGGCAAGACGACGCTCGCCACCATCATCGCGAACGAGCTGGAGGTTGGCTATCAGCAGACCTCCGGGCCTGCATTGCAGATTCAGGGCGATCTGACCGCGATCCTGACCAACCTGCGGGAGCGGCAGGTGCTGTTTCTCGATGAAATCCACAGGCTGCAACCAGTGCTTGAGGAAAAACTGTACACCGCTCTCGAAGACTACAAGCTGGACATCATCATCGGGCAGGGCCCGGCGGCGCGGACGCATGTGATGGAGATCAAGCCGTTCACCTTCGTGGCCGCGACGACGCGGCCGGGGCTGCTCTCGTCGCCACTGCGAAGCCGGTTCGGCATCCTGCTGCGGCTGGAGTTCTACACCGACGACGAGCTGCGTTTCGTAGTCGAGCGCTCCGCCGAGGTGATCGGCGTTCCCATCGACCAGGATGGTGCCGCCGAGATTGCGATGCGCTCGCGAGGAACCCCACGTATCGCCAACCGCCTGCTACGGCGCGTCCGCGATTACGCCCAGGTACGAGCACAGGGCCGAATCGACCGCCCCACCGCACAAGCCGCGCTGACGATGCTGGAGGTTGACGCCCACGGCTTCGATGAACTCGACAGGCGGCTACTGCGGACGATCATCGAAAAGTATGACGGCGGCCCGGTTGGCCTGAACACGCTGGCCGCTGCCCTGGCCGAGGAGCAGGACGCACTAGAGGAGGTCTACGAACCGTTCCTGATCCAGATCGGCTTCCTCGACCGAACCCCGCGCGGCCGGGTGGCAACTCGGCTGGCCTATGAGCACCTTGGAATCGAGATGCCGCGGAAATTGAGCTTATTTTAATAGGGTTTCGCCCTATTACCTCGAAGCTATAGCCGATGCCATTCGCTCCAATAAACCCCTTTTGGGATATTTAGTAGCAAGCTCTACACTCGCTGTCAGCGATCAACAGTGTGGAGAACGACCCCTATAAGAAAATTCGTGACCTTCTCGTGGATGCCCGCAAAACCGCGGGTTTGACGCAAGCAGGTCTGGCTACTCGCCTGAAACGGCCTCAATCGTTCGTCTCGAAATATGAACGAGGGGAACGCCGTCTCGATCTTGTCGAATTCGGCGAACTGGCAAGAGTATTGGATATCAACCCCACGAAGTTCCTCGCGAAGTTTTATCAGGAGACGCAGGAATGAAGATCGTTCAAGTTGAGACTCTGGTGAATTGTGGTGCCTATGCGGGATCAACGCATTGGAAAACGACCAGAGAATCCATTCACAGTGCCGTTATCAAGTGCGACTGGCCCGCTGGAAGCGGCACGTTCACCATCAACCCTGAACGTAAGGGCAATGGAGTCGTGCCAATCAAGAAAGAATTCATCTCAGAGTTGAGAACGCGAGGCTGGCACATTGAAGGCCCCGCGAAGAACCAAGAAGGACGATCTCTGGGAGATTTCGATGCAGTCGTATCCGGCCCCAAAGGGCCCATCGTAGCGGAGTGGGAGACGGGGAACATCTCCTCAAGCCACAGGTCTATGAACAAGATGCTGATGCTGCTGTCGCAAGGCGTGATTGCGGCGGGAGTTTTGGTGATTCCCTCGCGAAAACTGTATGTGTATCTGACTGACCGCATCGGAAACTACGACGAACTAAAACCGTACGTAAGTCTCTGGAAGACAATCCCGTGCAAGAGTGGAGTTCTGGAGATTGTCGTCATCGAACAGGATGCAGAAAGCCACGATGTTGCAAAGATTCCCAAGGGGACTGACGGAAGAGCAAGAGGTTAACGCTCTACGTAGTCGTCGTTCTTGTGCGAGTGGATTCCATTCCCTTCGAGCCGTTCAATGATCTCAGGCCCGTAGTCGATCTCCATACCTATCCACTCGCGCCCTTTCTTCTCGCAGACGGCAAATGTCGTGCCGCTACCGCCAAAAGGATCAAGGACTAACTCGCCCGGAACAGTCGAAATCTCCACGACGCGGTCAAGAAGTTTGGTGGAGAGCGCGTTAGCTCGACGGCTCTGGGATTTGAACTTCTGATGGCGTACAGGCGGAATATCGCTCCACACATCCTTCAAGGTCACACCCTTCGGATTCATCGCCCCGCGATGTCCGCCGTAGTCCTTCACTTCCTTGCCACAGTGCCGACAGAGCTGGATAGGAGTGCGGACGCGGTGGAAGGTCGCAGGCTTGCCTTTCGTGTAGTAGAGAAGACTGTAATGGCTCGGATGTAAGCGGCCAGTGATTGGCAATGATGCGGACATCTCAATCGCAATCCAATGGCGAAAGTCCATGCCAAGTTCGCTCAGGTACGCTCCGAGCAAGACGTTCCATTTCGGCAGGTTGTAGAGAAAAAATGCCCCACCAGGCTTGATGGTGCGGACGCACTCCGCAATCCACTCCTTGCACCACGCAACATATTGCTCGTCAGGCTTCCGGTCGCTGTAGCTCTCGCCATATTCCTTACCGATGTTGAATGGCGGGTCAGCAAAGACAGTATCGACTACGCCATCTTTTATGTGGGGGAGGACCGCCATGCAGTTCGCGGAGAAGAGCGCGCCGTAGGGTGAGACATAGCTGGGCTTGACCGTCGCTTCGTCCTTGAGCCAAAGATGGAAGTCGAACCTCTGATCCTGCCACTTCAATGCGGACTGACTTGGCACGGATGTATCCTCAAATATCAAAATAACCCTTTATGGGTTTTTAGTGTTATCGCCTTCTCAAAGAAAGATAGAACCGCGGTAAACACGCGAATGATCCCTCGCTATGTCACGATTATGGACCTTATCAGGAGAGGCTCCCTAGTAGAGATTGTTGCAGAAGCAGTTGTCATGGGCAGCGCTTCGGCTATATCTAGCGGAGAGCTTCGCGGAGCCTGCCTTTTGACTCGGCCAGTCGTGCCTCTGCCGTAGCGCGATCCAATCCAAGCTTCTGAATAACGATCGCTACTTTTACGCTTCCTGCCTGCTTAAGCAGCTCGGCAGCTCTTGCCTGGTCGCAGCCGGTTGCGTCCATGATGATGCGCTGGCCGCGATCTACCAGTTTCTCATTGGTGGTCTGGACGTTGACCATCAGGTTGCCGTAGACGGCTCCGGTGCGGATCATGACGCCGGTCGAAAGCATATTGAGGACGAGTTTGGTGGCGGTTCCGGCCTTCAGGCGTGTGCTGCCGGTCAGGATCTCCGGCCCGGTTGCCGGGGTGATGGCGATGTCGGCGGCCTGCGCCAGCGGCGATCCGGGTACGCAGGATAGCCCAATGGTGAGGGCTTTGAGGCACTTTGCGTGCGCCATGGCACCGAGGACGTAGGGGGTTCGGCCACTAGCGGCGATGCCGACCAGAGTGTCGTGCTCGAAGACGCCGGGCTGGGCGAAGTGGTGGGCGGCGAGATCGACGACGCCCTCGGCGAGCGAGTCCTCAGAGTGCTCGCTGGACTTCCGGAGCGCGCTGTCTCCCCCGGCGATGATGCCCTGAAAGAGCGTTGGCGGGACGGAGAAGGTCGGCGGGCACTCGGAGGCGTCCAGAACGCCGAGCCGCCCGCTGGTTCCGGCTCCGATGTAGAAGAGGCGTCCGCCCTGCTCGAAACGCGCAGCGATGGCATCGATGGCACAGGCGATGGAGGGCAGTTCGGCCTCGACGGCGGCGGCCGCATGGGCATCTTCCTCGTGCATGAGGCGCAACATCTCGAGGGTTGGGAGCTCGTCGATGTGTTCGCTAGCGGGGTTGCGGGCTTCGGTGGGGAGCGTGGATAGGTTGGATAGGTTCGACATGCGTCTCCATGATGAGCGAAAGGGTGATCGAGGGCAAGGCGGCCTCACCGATTACCCCTCTTTTAGCGCAAAGAGGGTGCAGAGGGCGGCCCGGCACCCGTAAAATAGTCTTACAGACGATACGCAAAGGAAGATAGGCAGACAAGCATGGAGACGCAGACGGTTTTGGCGGGACAGGTAGAGGCGGCGGCGAAGGCAGCCGGGCTGGTAGTGGTATCGAGCGCAGCAGGCAGCGATTTTTCAGGAAATGGAACGACAAAATTCACGCTTGGCCTCGCCAAAAACCCTTCGAAGACACAGCTCCTGGAGCTGAGCGAGGCATTTGATTTCAGCCAGCCGGAGTTGCTGAGCGAGGTCCAGGTCTATTTGGCGGAAGCCGCACGCCGGCTTGAGAATCCCCGCCCGGATTGCTACCTGACGCTGCATGGCTTTCCTCTGAGCTTCGGCGGGTTCGCATGGCCGTTCCACCAGTCAACCTCGGGCGCGGACACCTCGCTCGTGCATGGCGAAATCCGTCTCGAAACCGGCGAAGAGAGCGTGCTGCACGCAAAGATCGCGGCCTCGATGACTGTGACCTTCCGCGAGATCGTGGCAGCGTCTGAGCAACCGTTTGCCGAGGCCTTCATCTACAACGCCGTCCGCAAGACGATCGACCAGGGCCAGCTGGAACTGGTGAAGAGTGGAAACCGGCAGCCTGTCCCCGTGACCACTCGCTACTACAGCGCGAAGCAGAAGAAATTCAGCTTCAACGACACGACGGAGGCACAGCGTCAGGCGTTTCTCGCGGCAAAGACCTACTGGCTCTCGGGTGTGCTCGGAGCGGGAGCACCGGTATGGCTGCTCGATCCCAGGGACGCCCAGTACCTGAACGCATCGCTCCCCGAGCTACAGAAATCGGTCGAAGCGCTGGTCGCGCAGGGAGCCATTCGGCTGGCCGCCGATGCGGAGTTTGCTACTCCGACCGAGGCCCTGATGAGCCAGAAAGAACAGTACGACGCCGAAGTGGCACAAGCGCTGACGTTCATCAAGCCGACCTTCAACGAAGAGATGCGCGGCGGCCATACCAATATGTAACCTGGCTGGTTTTATGTAGCCAGGTTATGTAACTAGCCGGGTTCATCTGGCCGTCATCGAAACTTGCCAGTTGTCTGCGCGCGGTGGTAGTGTCTTTGTGGCCTTCAGGAGCATTTGGCCCTGAAAGGCACGAGGATGCAATGAAAACACTAATTCGAATCGCAACACCCGTAATGCTGGCGGCACTCCTGAGTGGTGCCCCGCTTGTAGCACAGACACAAAACTCCGCAGTTGCCGGAGCGCCGACACAGGACTGGAACACACCACCGCCGGGAACCGAGCAGGCGCAACAGGGCTACCGTGATGGTATCGAAGCTGCACAGCTGGACCGGGCAGCCAAGCGGAAGATCGATGCTAAGGCATCGCACCTGTACGTTCACCCGCCTGTGAAGGGCGCAGCCCGCGACGAGTATCGCGCGAGCTTCGCGGCAGGATATGATGCCGCGGTGAAGCACAACACGCCGGGTGCCATGTAGTCATACGGAAACATCCAACCGCTACCTATAAAGCAGCAACAGAAAAGCCCCTGAACGGGGCTTTTCTGTTGCCTGTCGACCGTGTGTCCACACACATCCAATGGTTCTGGATACCGACATTTGATACCTTGGGAAGGTAAGCACAGGATGAATGTTGAACCCACCTGCCACAGCTAGTCCTTCCAGCATGACTAAAATCTCCCAGAAGACAGACGTGCCAGAAGGTACACCGCCGGGCAAGCGGGCCCTCGTGCATATCCGAGAGCTGGATGGAGTCCGCGGTATTGCGGCTATGGCAGTCTTTTTTCACCACGTATGCTTCGCCTCGGTTACAGAGCAGGGGTGGGGAGGAGGCATCCGTTTCATCTCGCACCTGTCCCACTACGGCTCTGCCGGAGTCGATCTCTTTTTTGTGCTGTCAGGTTTTTTGATCACTTCGTTGCTGATCGAAGACCGCGGAAGCTCAAGGTACTATCACGACTTTTATTGGAAACGGGCGCTCCGGATTCTGCCTCTATATCTGATCTGCCTGCTCGGCGTGCTTGCGTTCTATCCGCACTCCGGCGGTTACGTTCTTATGTCGGCGCTGTTTGTCGCGAACTTTGCGTGGCTCTTCCATCTTGACCCATCGGGGCCTTTCTGGACGCTGGCGATTGAAGAGCAGTTTTATCTGATCTGGCCGACAGTTGTCCGGCGCCGATCCATCGAAGCTATCAGTAACTGCGCAGTCGTGATTGGCCTGAGCGCCGTTATCCTGCGCCTGATCGCTGCCTGCTGGGGACATCACAACTACCAGTTCACATTCTTTCATTGCGACGGACTTGCCATGGGGGCATGGCTGTCCTGCCGTTTTGAACGCTGGAATCGCTTGGGCTTTCGCTCTCCACGGGATAAGGTCGCCTGGGCGGCAGGATTGGTCCTCGCGATTGTCCTGATCGTGCTTGCGTTTCATATGCCGGCAGGATCAAGGGGCGATGCGTTTAACGCGGCCTTTTTCCAGACCGCAGTTACGCTCTTCGCCGGAGCCTGGATCGCCTTCCTGCTTGTTCATCGTGGGAAGTCTTTTCTGGGTCTTTTCCGTTCGCGAATACTAACCTTCTTTGGTTTGATCAGCTACGCCATGTACATGATCCACCGCTACGTCATGCTGGCCTACGATCATTTCGCCGCCCCATTACACGCGGGCGATGTCGAAGCCTACTCCATACGTTTCTTCGCCGTGTTTGGCATCACAATAGCCCTCTGCCTCCTTTCGCGCTATCTGTTGGAGCTACCAGCATCCTCGCTGCGAAAGTACGTCCTTGCGCCAGCGTCACACAAGGTTGCGGCGGCGATCCGTTCCTCGGATTAAGTTATGATTTGGTATGCGCCATTCTGACGGGCAAGTACTGCAGGTTGAGCCCTATCGGCCTGGCAGGTACTTTGCGCCTCTGGACGGTCTCCGCGGCATCGCGATCATTCTGGTGCTCCTTTATCACTTCCGGATAGTGTATGCCGCGAATCCAGTCGACCGCTTCTTCGGAAACTTATCTGGTCTCGGAGGCTCCGGTGTCGATCTCTTCTTTGTCCTCTCTGGATTTCTGATTACAGGGATTCTTCTCGACGCAAAGGGTGGGCCCAACTACTTCCGCAGCTTCTACATGCGGAGGACGCTGCGTATCTTCCCGCTCTACTACGCCTACCTCGTGGCGATGTTGTTACTTCTACCGATGGCGCGTTGGCTCTTCCGTGGACTCATTCACCAACACCCGCCTGCCATACCTCACCAGGCATGGCTCTGGTTCTATGGGTCGAATATCGCAGTTTCCATTTTCCCGGACTTCATCGCTCCGGGCTTTGAACACCTGTGGTCCCTCGCGGTGGAAGAACAGTTCTATCTGGTGTGGCCGATGGTCGTGCTGCTGGCGAGCCGGCGATGGCTAGCGCGAATCTGCGTGGCGATGATTCTCTTCGCACCTGTCATACGCTGTATATGCTGGATGTTCCACTACGAACTGGCTTCAACGCGACTGATGCCCTCCCGCATGGATACACTTGCCCTAGGCGGACTGATCGCTCTGGCGGTGCGTGATAAACAGTGGATATCTCTCCTGCAAAAGAACTGCCGATGGGTGATGGCTGTTGCCGGAACTATGATCTGCGCTTTGATCCTCTGGCGAGGCTTATGGGATCACTGGGATGTATGGATTGATACTGTCGGCCTGTCGATTATGGCCATCTTTTATGCGGCATTGCTGATCGCCGTTTTGTCCGCAACACCAGGCCCGATCAGAAGCTTCTTCAATTGGCCTTTCTTACGCAATATCGGCAAATACAGCTATGGCATCTACGTTCTGCACGTCATCAACGCGCACCTACTATGGCCAGTAATAGAACGTCACTTGCATCTGCTGCCGCTGGTGTTCGGCTCACAGTTGTTACGTCAAATTGCAGTCTGGATTGTGATGCCGTTTTTCTCGTATTGCATGGCATGGATAAGCTGGCATGGATTCGAGAAGTGGTTCCTTCTTCTTAAGGCCAAATTTCCCTATCGCGACAAAGCTCGCGCTCCATCGGCAAGCGCTCAGGGTGAGAGTGAAACAAGTACGGCGGCCTTATAGGCCGCCGTACTTGTTTCTTACATCTCCTTGACTCCGTCCACGAAGGCCTTCAGCTTGCGGCTGCGGCTCGGGTGACGGAGCTTGCGTAGAGCCTTCGCCTCAATCTGACGGATGCGCTCGCGCGTCACCTGGAAGCTCTGACCTACCTCTTCCAGAGTGTGCTCGGAGCCATCCTCGAGTCCGAAGCGCATCTTGATCACACGCTCTTCGCGTGGGGTCAGGGTACGCAGCACCTGTGAGGTGTACTCCTTCAGGTTGACCGAGATGACAGCGTCGGACGGGCTGACGGCCATGCGGTCTTCGATGAAGTCGCCGAGGTGCGAATCTTCCTCTTCACCAATCGGTGTTTCGAGGGAGATGGGCTCCTGCGCGATCTTCAGCACCTTGCGGACTTTCGCAACAGGGATGTCCATGCGGCGAGCGATCTCTTCCGACGATGCTTCGCGACCAAGCTCCTGCACCAGCTGACGGCTGGTACGGATGAGCTTGTTGATCGTCTCGATCATGTGTACCGGGATACGGATCGTGCGGGCCTGGTCCGCGATAGCGCGGGTGATGGCCTGACGAATCCACCAGGTGGCATAGGTCGAGAATTTGTAACCGCGACGGTACTCGAACTTGTCCACCGCCTTCATCAGGCCGATGTTACCCTCCTGAATCAGGTCGAGGAACTGCAGTCCACGGTTGGTGTACTTCTTCGCGATGGAGACAACGAGACGAAGGTTGGCTTCAATCAGCTCGCGCTTTGCCTTCTCCGCATCCATATCGCCCTGGATCATCTCGCGCTGCGTGCGCTTGAGATCGGCGATGGAGATACCGGCGTCGGTTTCTACACGCTCGAGGTCGATGCGGCAGTTCTTCTGCTGGCGCTTGTACTCCTTGCGCAGCTCCTCGCTCTTGCTCGCCTCATACTTCGCGTCGAGAGCCTTGATCTGGCGCTCGAGCGTGCGCATGGAGTCGACGGTCTTGTTGACCTTGTCGAGCAGCCGCTTCTTCTCGGAGTTCGTGTACTTCAGCTCGCGGACGACGCGGTTGATGTACACATGCTCGCGGCCCATCAGCCAGCGGGTCTTGCGCTGGTCCTTGCTCTTCGCCTTCGCGTCCTTACCGGTCGGAGCGTCGTACTTCTCCTGCAGTGTCGCCAGCTTCTTCTGGTGCTTCACGATCACGTCGATGCGGCTGACGGTCGCGCGCACACGCGACTGCAGAATCTCTTCGGTCAGCTCTTCTTCGTCGAACGTGACCACTTCCTTGATGTTGCGGACGCCACGGCGAAGGTCTTCGCCCAGGCCCACGATCTCGCGAATCACAATCGGCGAACGCGAGATCGCCTTCATCACGCGGATCTGGCCACGCTCGATGCGCTTGGCAATTTCGACTTCACCCTCACGAGTAAGCAGGGGAACGGTGCCCATCTCGCGCAGATACATGCGGACAGGGTCGTTGGTCTTCTCAAGCGTACCGGGCGAGAGGTCGAGCTCGACATCGTCGGACTCTTCGCCCGCCTCCGGCTCATATTTATCGCGGTCGCTGCCGAACTTCGACTCACCCGACAACACATCAATACCCTGTGTGTTGATGGTGGTCATCAGATCGTCGAGATCATCCGGTGTGGTGATGTCTCCAGGGAGAAGGTCGTTCACTTCACCATAGGTGAGGTAACCCTTCTCTTTACCTGTTTCAATCAGCTTATCTATATCGTCTTCGTACTTATCGTTGTCTTCAGCCACGGCCAAGAGCGCTCCTGCGGGAGGGAATTTTTAGTGAGACGGCCGCTCCTCAGCAGACGGACCAGTCCCTTGGTTGTTTCGGGGTCGATAGGGAGTTTTGGTGCGGTTAAGACCGCGGTGGCAAGCCCGTTGACCTCAGAGAGTCAGGGCATTCAAAGGCGCACGTCCCCAGCGAATCACAGAATACCATAGTTTTAGACGCATTCCGTGGAGAAAAGACTCAGCGGCCGCTCCCGGAGCGTCTCACCCTTCACCCCACCCTGATGCCTGGGACATCGACGCTTGAAGATGTCGCAGCCGTTCGATCCGTACTCGTGCCCGCAATGGGTGCATTGCAGGCGGTAAATTGTCTGGCCGGGGAAGCTTTCGGATGGAAACCCTGTCTTTTCAATGACAACCTGTCCATGCCGGTTCTTATACCCTGGGTCGGTGCTCTGAAACCGCGCCACTCGTATCTCCCATGCTAGCTATCACCTCCCATTTTCTCGCAAACCCATGTTCACAACCGAACAGTCATTCACGACATTGAACACTTTTTTCCACGCGCCCCAAAGAGATCATTCCGTAAGTGTTGAAAACATTGGCGTTACAAAGCCTGTCCTCATTTTCGCTTTGGTGAGGCGATTGCTTTAATGGGAGAGCAGATGACAGCTCTGTTGTTACAAGAGAGGCATATATGGCGCACTTTGAGCGGATAAGGGATATAGTCTCCGGGCCATTCAGTTCAGACATCATGCAGCAGCGGATGGCAGCCGGGTGGCAGGTAGTGTCGATCGAGTGGCGGCGCGAGCTGCCAGGCGACGAAACGCCGAGTGAAGGCGCCTTCAACGAAGATATTCCATACGGTCTGCGCATCTCCGACGACTGCAAGCGATTGGAGATTGACACCACCGAGAACCAGGTCCTTACCCACATGATGGATCTGGTGGCTGAGGACTTTTCTTTCTCGAGCATAGCCAGCGATTTGAATGAAAAGGGCTTTCGAACACGCCACGAGAAGCTCTGGGATCAGGTCTCCGTCTTCAAGATGATGCCGCGACTGATCGAAGTAGGCTCGCGTCTTTCCTCGAAAGAGGACTGGAAAGCGCGGCGGCAGAGATTTTCCAGGACTGTTTAGGGCGGATTATGCACTAAGATATGGCTCACATCGCAGCCCAACGACAAGGGAGCAACGCATGTCCGAGGTCACGGCAAAAGTGAAGCTCAATCCTGCGACTGCTCGCGGCCTGAGTACTCAAGGCCCCGGCTCCCGGATCATCTCTGTCGATTTCATGCGCGGTCTAGCCCTGGTAGTGATGGCGATTGACCACTCGCGGGACTTTCTCTCAAACATTCCCTTCGAACCCGAAGACGTAACGCATACCTTTCCGGCGCTTTTCTTCACACGCTGGATCACCCACTTCTGCGCCCCTCTCTTCTTCTTCCTCGCCGGTACGGGAGCGTACCTGTTGCGGAGCAAAACCAATTCGGTAAGCACAGCTTCGAGGTTCCTTTGGACGAGAGGGCTTTGGCTCGTGCTGCTGGAGTTCACGATCATCGACTACGCCTGGACCTTCGTCTTCTGGCAACTGGGCGGCGTCATCTGGTCTCTCGGCTGTTGCATGGTGTTGCTAGCCCTGCTGATTCATCTGCCAGACAAAGTAACTCTGACCGTTGGCCTTGCACTCGTCCTATTGCACGATCTCTTCGATGGCGTACAGCCAGCGCAGCTTGGGCGGTTCAATTGGCTATGGGTGGTGCTACACCGTAAAGGCGCGATACCGCACACCCACTTTTTCGTACTCTTTCCGTTGATCCCGCTGTTCGGCGTGATGGCCTTGGGCTATGTCTTCGGCAAGCTATTCGAAAAGCCGGTCAAGTTGCGATCGCGCATCATGCTCTGGCTTGGATTGATCGCAACCGGTGCATTCATCGTGTTGCGGGCATTCAATGCCTATGGAAACCCTATCGCCGGGGTTGCAAGGAACTCCCCGGGAGAGTGGCATATCCAGAGCACCTTGGCGATGAGTATCGTCAGCTTTCTGGATGTGGAGAAGTATCCGACATCGTTGCAGTATCTGCTGATGACACTAGGTCCCTCACTGGTCCTTTTTTCGATATTGGAAAGAGTAAGTCAGTCGGAGCGTTTTCAGCGGTGGAGTAAGCCGATCGTAGTCTTCGGCCGGGTGCCCCTGCTGTTTTATGTCTTGCATCTCTATGCCATCCATCTGGCCGCCATTCTTTTGGCGAAACTGTTCCATCAGCCCGTCGGCTGGCTATGGAAGGGTGGGTTCTGGATGAATGAGACTCCTGCCGGATATGGACATAGCTTACCCCTTATTTATCTGACGTGGTTCGCCATTGTGGTGCTTTTGTATTTTCCGTGCGCCTGGTTTGCTGAATACCGACGCCGTCACAAAGTATGGTGGCTTAGTTACTTGTAGTAGGGTTACAACCCCAAATGAAATTTGGTGACACGCCTAGCTATTCTCTGAAGCTGGGGCGAACTTGCGGGAGAACTGGCCCATAATCTTCTGGATGACATCTCGCACGCCAAAGAGCGGCCATGCGATGCCCGCGACGACAGCGCCGGTCACGATCCCGATGGAGATCTGCCAGAGCAGAGTAAACGAGGCCGTTTTATGGAGCAGAAGCAGCGCAAGCAGCAGCGATGGAACACAGATGCCGATCAAGCGTCGTAAAAACGTGAACTCCAACGGCTCGATCTCCGCGAACAGCTTGATATTCAGCCGCACAATAAAGATCATCTGGAAGATTTCCACCAGCAGCCAGGTCCACAGGAAACCCACGACTCCCAGCCACGGCACCGTGGCCAGCGAGATAATCGTCATCGCGATATAGCCCCCGAACATGATCCGGGCCAGCTCCTCGTGCGTGTTGGTCGAGAACTGGAACTGGAACTTGTGCTCCTTCAGGCTAATGACCATCGAAATCGCCGCGGATAAAACATACGGGTATGGCGAGAAGAGCTCGGCCCTCTTGTGCATCCAGACCGTAATCAGGACAGGGGAGATCATCAGGACGCCGGTGTTGACCAGCGGGATCAGGAAGAAGATAAACCGCTCCGAGTAATCGTAGAGCCGCGAGAGGGCGGGCCAGTCGCGGCGTCCGAACATCGTTGTGATCTCGGCGCCCATCGACTGCGTGAATATCGCGAGGACCTGGCGGCACATCGAAAATACCAGCCGCATGACGATGAAGCCCGCGACCGCGACCGGCCCCAGGAACCGTTGCAGCACGATCAGCGGAGCCTGATAGGTCAAGAAGCTCGAGATCGTAATCAGCCCGAAGTACCCGCTCGGCTTCAGAATCGATGCCACGGCCGTCCCATCCCAGTGGCGGATATGGGGAAACAGTGCCGGCGCGGTGCGGTGCAGGTCGATCAGCACGACCACGATCGAGATCAGCATCGTCAGCACCTGGATGCCTGCCAGCACAGGGAAGGGCAGCTTCAGGGCGACGCAGGCCAACAGACTCAGCGAGGTCAGCAAGGTTTGGAAGTTCCCCCAGTGGGCTCCGCGATGGGCCAGCGCAGCCCCCATGAAGATTCCAGTGAGATAGCCGTAAAAAATGTTAAGTAAAACCTGGCAGGCCAGAAGATACGCCGTCAGTTGGGTGGCCGCGCGACCAATATCGAGCCGCAGCATCCGGTCCAGCGGCATCGCGAAGACGACCAGGCAAAGCAGCAGCGCAACGAAGATGATACCCAGCAGCAGGCGAAGCGCCGTGGACTGCCGGATGTGGTAATCCTCCATGTCCCCACGGTTGAACCGGACCGCAAGATCCTGATTCATATAGGTTTGGACGCCGAAGTTCAACATGCCGAGCGCCGCGACCGCGCCGGACAATACGCCCCATTCTCCGAAGCCCGCCGTCGAGTACCGCGCGATAAAAACAGGCGGCATAATCACCTGCTGCACGATCGTCAGCAGGCGGCCCGTGAACATGGCACCAAGGTTTTTGAGAATGCGTGTGAAGCCCGCCATCAGGGTTTAGAGATCTCCGGAAGCTGGCGAGTAGGCCGCTTCTGTTGATTTTACCGTGTGAAGGAATAACATCCCGTCAATGCGAGGAAGATCTGCCTGGGGAACGCTCTCAGTGCAGTCTAAGGGCGCGGTCGATCTGCATCTTCTCTGTGGTCAGCGTGATCACCATCGCCTGATCTCCACGGCGTTCTGCCTCTGCAATCGCGGTGCGCAGCTCCCGTTGACGCCTCTCCAGGCGCCGGCGTTCGAGCGCATGGAGCGCGTCCTCCACCTGCTCTGTCATCGTCCGCTGCGTGCTCCCGCCCCCACTCGTTTCGCTCGGCTCCTCCGTCTGATGCAGAGTGCGGGCAAGCAGCGCACGGCTCTCCTGGTCGGGCGCGGCATCCAGAGGGTTTGGCGGTACAGGCGCATTCGAGAGAGCCTCCAATAGTGGTGCCGCCATTAGCCCGTCGTACCACTCTGGATGGTGCAGTAGCTGGTCCGCCGCAAGCGCTCGTACCGGATCGCTCTCCGGCAACACCAGCGCCCGCAGCAACACGCGCTCCGTCTCGCTCGCGGGGTCCTGCGTGTGCGCCCGGACGCTTTCCTTCCTCTGCGCCGCCGCCTGCTTCAGCTCCTCCCGCATCACCGAAGAGTCGATCCCCAGCTTCTGCGCCGCGTCGGCTGCGAACTCGTCGCGATGGATGCGGTTCGGCATCCGCCGGATGTGCGGCAGCAGAAAATTCATCGCCTTTACCTTCGCGTCTGGAGTCCGCCCAGGAAACTCCTGCCGCGCGCGGTCAATAAGGTAGTCCGAGTAACGCTGGGCCCCACGCAGCGCCGCCATATACGCCTGTACGCCATGCTCGCGCACATAGCGGTCTGGGTCGAGACCACCTTCGAGCGTAACCACTCTCACGTTGAAATCCTCTTCGGTCAGCAGCGCAATCGACTTCTCCGCTGCGTTTCGACCAGCCGCATCCGGATCGAAGTTCACGATCACTTTTTTCGTAAACCGGCTCAGCAACCGCACCTGCATCTCTGTAAACGCCGTGCCCGAGGTCGCCAGCACATTCTTCACCCCAGCCATATACACCGAGATGCAGTCCATCTGCCCCTCGACCAGAAGCGCGAAGTCCAGTGAGCGCATGTCGGCCTTCGCCTTGTCGAGGTTGAAGAGCACATGCCCCTTCGAATAGAGCGGTGTCTCAGGCGAGTTCATGTACTTCGGCCCCGACTTCTCATCCGAGTCCAGCGCCCGCGCCGTAAACGCGATCACCTTGCCCTGCTCGTTCGCAATGGGGAAGGTGATCCGCTTGCGGAAGCGCGCGTACATCGGGCCACCGCTGCCGTCGGCCTGCTCCTTCGAACTGAAGAGCCCGCTCGCGCGCATCGCCTCCTCGGAAAAATGCGCCTTCAGCCGGTCGCGCATGTCGTTGAAGTCGTCCGGCGCATAGCCAATGCGAAACTTCGCGATGGTCTCCGCCGATACGCCGCGACCGGTCATATATTCGCGGGCCCGCGCTGCTTCTGGCGATTTAAACTGCGCCTCGAAGTACTGCGTTGCCGCCTCGTGGATATCGATCAGCTGCCGCCGCAGCCCTGCCTCGCGCGCCTCTTCGGGAGAGCTGAACTCCCGCTTCGGCAGCGGTATCCCGCACTTCGCCGCCACCGACCGCACCGCCTCGGGAAAGCTGACGTTCTCCATCTTCATCACGAAGGTGAAGACATCGCCCTTCTCATGGCAGCCAAAGCAGTAGAAGTAGCCATGCGTCGCATTGACCGAGAACGAGCCGGTCTTTTCTTTATGAAACGGGCACAGCCCGGAGTAGTTCTGCGCACCGCTCTTCTTCAGCCGGACATAGTCGCCAATGACGCGGACGATATCCACCTGCTGCTTCACGGTCTGTGCAAAGTTGTCCGCCATGGCTCCAGCTTTCCAGTTTAGAGGAACCCGAGCCTGTGGTTTTCCCAGTGATATCCTGCGCCCATGCAAACCACTCGGCGAATCCTCACTACATCCCTCCTCCTCTGTGCCGCCGCCCTCACCACTCTTCACGCGCAGGACCGCACCGAACAGCTGCTCCAGCGCCTCTCCGACGCTCCTGGACCTCCTGGAGCGGAAGAGCCAGTCCGCGCCATCATGGCAACCGAGATGAAGCCCTTCGTCACCGAGCCTATCCGCTACGACGGCATGGGCTCGCTCATCGCCCAGCAGGGCTCCACCGGCCCTCGCATCATGATCGACGCCCACATGGACGAACTCGGCGGCATGGTCCGCCGCATCACTCCCAATGGCTTCCTCACCATGCAGATGCTCGGCGGCTGGCTCGATCAGGCGCTCGTCGACCAGCGCTGGGTCATCGTCGGCAGTAAAGGCCCAGTCCACGCCATCACCGGCATTCGCGACATCCACGTCCTGCCTGCCGAGGACCGTACCCGCGTCTTCCCCCGCGACCAGCTCTACCTCGATGTCGGCGCGAAGAACGCGCAGGAGGCAGCCGCCATGGGTATTGAGCCCGGTGATCCCGTCGTCCCCGACTCGCCCTTCCTCGCCCTTAACGGCACCGGCAACTATCTCGGCAAGGCCTGGGACGACCGCATCGGGCTCGCCGTTCTCGTTGAAGCCATGCGCCGCACCGCCACCCTCCCCCACGCGAACCAGCTCTTCTATGTCGCCACCACCCAGGAAGAGATCGGCCTCCGCGGAGCCCGCACCGCCTCTCAGGTCGTCAAGCCCGAGATCGGCATCGCACTCGAAGGAGGCATCACCGGCGACACCTTCCTCGGTCATCCCGAGGAGACTCAGGGCAAACTCGGTGCGGGGCCCGGCCTCTTTCTCTACGACTCCAGCACCATCGCCAACCGCAAGATGGTCGCCTTCGTCCGCCAGACGGCAGCCGCCAAAAATCTCCCCCTTCAGACCGACCTCGTCCAGGGCTACGGCGACGACTCCGCCGAGATGCAGACCTCGAACGGCGGAACCCCGACCGTCAACCTCGTCGTACCGATCCGCTATACGCACGCTCACAACGGCATCGTCAACCGGCAGGACTTCGATCAAACTGTTGATCTCGTCGTCGCTCTGCTCACTCAGCTCGATGCAAAAACCGTCCAGAAGTTGCGTGACTTTACCCCGAAACCCTGATTTTTATTCGCCCTCCGATCAAAAAAGATCGAAAACTAACTCCTCAGCCTTGTGTTGATACGAACGAACCACCGGCCAGTAAGGAACTCACTTCTGGCAGGCACAAAGATTCGGCGGCTATCCAGTGTTCCCGCCCATAAGGATAAAGATCAATGAAACCTCTTGGTACAGTTCGCAAGCTTGTCATCGCGGCAGCCCTCGCGCTCTCCCCGTTAGCCTCTTTTGCCGGAGTCTTTATCTCCGTCAACATCGCTCCCCCAGCTCTGCCCGTCTATACGCAACCCATCTGCCCCGGTGATGGTTACCTCTGGAATCCCGGCTACTGGGCCTATGGCCCCGAGGGTTACTACTGGGTCCCCGGTGTCTGGGTCCAGCCTCCCTCGGTCGGCCTGCTCTGGACCCCCGGCTACTGGGGATGGGGTGGCGGCGCTTACCTCTTCCACGCTGGCTACTGGGGCCCGCACGTCGGCTTCTACGGCGGCATTAACTATGGCTTTGGCTACGGCGGCGCAGGCTTCTACGGCGGACGCTGGGATGGCGGCCACTTCGCCTACAACACCGCCGTCGTCAACGTGAACCGCACTGTGATCCGCAATACCTATGTGGAGAATGTTCACGTCAACAACACCGTCATCAATAACCGCACCAGCTTCAACGGCGGCTCCGGCGGCATCCAGGCCCGGCCTAATGCACAAGAGGCCTCCTACGAACGAGAGAACCACATCCAGCCCACCGCCGAACAGCAACAGCACGTCCAACTCGCCCACGCTGACCGCTCCAACTTCGCCTCGGCCAATGGTGGCCATCCGCAGCACGCTGCCTTCCAGTCCGTCAATCAGCGGGCCAACAACCAGCAGCAGCGCATCGGGCAAGGAGTTCGCTCTGGTCAGATGACAGCAGGCGAGACCCGCAACGTCGAGGGTCGTGAGGCCAGCATCAACCGTCAGACGGCGAACGACCGTGCTGCCAACGGCGGCAGACTCACCACTCAGGAACATCAGCAGATCAACCAGCGGCAGAACAACGTCAGCCAGTCGATCTACAACGATAAGCACAACGCTGCAACGCAACCCCAGGCGCGCCCGCAGGCACAGATGCGCCAACAGCAGCAGCCCCATCAGCAGGCCCAACCGCGTCAGCAACCCCAGGCACGTCCGCAAGCGGAACCTCACCGGTAGGCAACTCGAAGCCCCCAACCGAACGGCCTGCGGAGACCCTCCGCAGGCCGTTCACCTGTTAAGCAACCTAGAATAGCTTCAGCATGTTGACCCCGGAACAGCTTGACCGCGTTGTCGTCGTCCTCGTCCGCGCGCGGAACCCCAACAACATCGGCGCCGTCGCACGCGCCATGCACGACTTCGGCTTCCGCCACCTGCGCGTCGTCAACGACTACGCCGTCCCGTTCCACAGCGCGAAGTCTGCTGTCGATGCCTCCTCTGTGCTCGAATCTGCCATCGAAGCTTCCACCGTTGCCGATGCGGTCGCCGACTGCACCCTCGTCATCGGCACGACCGCCGTCGGTGAGCGCGACCTCGATCATCCGCTCCATGATCTACCACAAGCCGCTACCTCGATCCGCGCCGAGATCGCAAAGACCGAAGGCCGCGTCGCTCTGCTCTTCGGCTCCGAAAAGACCGGGCTCTCGAACGACGAGTTGAGCCATTGCAACTGGCTCATGACTATCCCGATGCACCAGCGCGCGGACATCCGCCACCCCTCCATGAATCTTGGTCAAGCCGCAGCTGTCTGCCTCTTCGAGCTGGTGCGTGACGTCGAAGCACCACCAACGGAGGCTCCCGCACACACCTCCGCAGGCGATCTCGAACGGCTTACCGCGCTGCTGACCGAGGTCCTCGACCGGACCGGCTACATCCGGCGTCATCCCGCCAACTGCGATCCCGCGCAGATCCGCCGCCTGACCCGGCGCATGGGCCTCGAACCCAGCGACGCCCCCGTCTGGATGGGTGTGCTGCGACAGATCCTCTGGAAGCTGGACGACCATTGACTGCACAGCCCGGCAGCGCCGCCAACTGTTAGACTGACCTCACAATTTCCACAGCGATAAGAGCTTCTGACAAGGATTAGAGGATACGGAATGTTTGTGCATCGAGGTTTGGCAACAATCGCCGCCATGGCGGCAACATGCTGCATAACGCTGAGCGGCATGGCTCAACAAGGAAGACAACTCACCACGGAAGATTATGCGAGGGCGGAGAGCTTCATGTCCTACAACGTCAATCCGCTGGTCTATCACACCGTCGAAAATCCGGCCTGGCTGCCCGATGGGCGCTTCTGGTATCGCGACAGCGCCGCCGATGGCGTGACCTTCGCTCTGGTCGATCCGGCGAAGGGCACCAAGGCACCGGCCTTCGACCATACCCTGCTCGCAGCCGCCATCGCAGCGGCACAGCCCACCTCCAAAACACCTACCGACCCGCATCATCTGCCCATCACCGAGCTCAGTCTCGCGGACGCCGACAAGACTGTTCTCGTCACCCTGAAGACTGGACAGTTTCGTTGCGATCTCAGCGGCGAAGCACACTGCACTCCAGTTGGTGACACGGCAAAGCCCGCCGCAGCAGGCCGCGGCAAAGCTCGCGCCGAGGCTGACATCTCTCCCGACAAAACCAAGGCTGCCTTCATCCGCGACTACAACCTCTGGGTCCGCGACATCCCCACCGGCAAGGAGACGCAGCTCACCACCGACGGCGTCAAAGACTACGGCTACGCCACCGACAACGCCGGATGGACGCACAGCGACAACCCCATCCTTGTCTGGTCGCCCGACTCGAAGAAGATCGCCACCTTCCAGCAAGACCAGCGCAAGGATGGCGACATGTATATCGTCAGCACCAACAACGGCCACCCCACCCTCGAAGCGTGGAAGTATCCGCTCGTCGGTGACAAAGACGTCACCATGATCGAGCGCGTCGTCATCAACATCGACAAGCCGAAGGTCATCCGCTTCAAGATGCCGCCCGACCAGCACCGCTCCAGCCTCTGCGATGACATCAGCTGCCGGGGCGGCAGCGGTTGGGACGACGTGCAGTGGAGCGAGGACGGCAAGCACATCGCCTTCGTCTCTACCTCGCGCGACCACAAGCAGGAGTGGCTACGGGTTGCCGATGCTTCGACGGGTGACATCCGCGAGGTCATGGGGGAAACCGTCGCCAAGTTCTTCGAGAGCGGCAACGGCAAGGTGAACTGGAAGTATCTGCCCGCGTCGAACGAGATCCTCTGGTTCTCCGAGCGCGACAACTGGGGCCAGCTTTACCTCTACGACCTCACCACCAGTAAGCTCAAGAACCAGATCACGCACGGTGAGGGTAACGTCACACAGGTGCTCCACATCGACGAGAAGGCCCGCACCCTCTACTTCCTTGCCGTCGGCAAGGAGCCGGGCCGCGACCCCTACTTCTCCCACTACTACCGGATCAACTTCGACGGCAGCGGCATGAAACTGCTCACCCCCGAAGATGCCGACCACGACGTCACTCCTTCGCTCGACGGTAGCTCCTTCGTCGACGTCTACTCCACCGTGACGCAGCCGCAGACCGCTGTCGTCCGCGATAGCAACGGCAAGTTGCTGCTCGATGTAGCCAAGCAGGACATCAGCAACCTCGTCGCCACAGGCTGGGTTCCACCGACGCCGATCATCGTCAAGGCTCGCGACGGTAAAACGGACCTGTACGGTTACATGTTCAAGCCGACGCACTTGGACCCCTCGCAGAAGTACCCCATCGTCAACAACGTCTACCCCGGTCCGCAGATCGGCTCGTGCGGCGGACGTGGGTTCCTCGCAGCGCACAGCGATCATCAGGCGCTCGCGGAGCTCGGCTTCATCGTCGTCTGCATCGACGGCATGGGAACCCCCTTCCGGTCGAAGACCTTCCACGAGGCCTACTACGGCGACATGGGCGACAACACCATCCCCGACCAGGTCTCCGGCATGAAGGACCTCGCCGCAAAATACAGCTTCATCGACCTCGATCGCGCAGGCATGTACGGTCACTCCGGCGGAGGCAACGCGACCGCAGCAGCGATGTTCCACTACCCCGATTTCTTCAAGGTCGGCATCGCCGAGAGCGGCAACCACGACAACCGCGAGTACGAAGACGACTGGGGCGAGAAGTGGGCAGGCCTCGAAGTCAAGAACCCCGACGGCACCAGCAACTATGACAGTCAGGCCAATCAGAACTTCGTCAAGAACCTGAAAGGTCATCTCCTGCTGGCACACGGCACCTTCGACGACAACGTTCCACCCAACGAGACGCTGATCGTGGTCGATGCGCTCATCAAGGCCAACAAGGACTTCGACCTGCTCATGATTCCCAACGCCCACCACGGCTACGCGGAAGCCTCACTCTACATGACGCGCCGCCGCTGGGACTACTTCGTCCGCTACCTCGCAGGCAACACACCGCCGCACGAGTACCAGATGAAGCCCTACGCCGCCGTGCAAGCTGTGATGAATGGCCCGCAGGACGATTCTCAACAGTAGTGCAGTGCAAACAAAAGCGGGCCGGGAGAGATCATCTCCCGGCCCGTTTTTTCTTGAGCATTTTCTCTTTTCCTGCAGTGGAAATAATCACTGTCATTCTGAGCGGAGCGAAGAACCCCCGTATTTCGTCCATAGCACCACGACAACACAAATAGCCGCAAAGACGAGTTACAACCAGCCCTTCGCCCGCGCAATCCGCGCCGCGTCCACCCGATTCGCCGCACCCAGCTTGGCGATGATATCCGACAGATAATTCCGGATCGTCCCTTCAGAGAGGCGCAGATCACTCGCGATCTCTGTGCTCGTCCGGCCATCGCCAGCCCGTTGCAAAATCTGCCGCTCCCGCTCCGTCAGCGGATCGACCTCCACACTCCACGCCTCCGCCGCAAGAGCAGGATCGACCACACGCAACCCGCGATGCACCCGTCGAACCGCATCCGCCAGCTCCGCCGACGGCCGATCCTTCAGCAAATATCCATGCGCGCCCGCGTCCATCGCACGACGCAGATAGCCGGGCCGCGCAAAGGTTGTCAGAATGATCGTCCGCGTCTTCGGCTGGCTCTTGCACAGCTCCGCCGCCAACTCGAGCCCTGTCATCTTTGGCATCTCGATATCTGTCACCAGCACATCCGGCGAGAGCGAACGCACCGACTCCAGCGCCTCGCGCCCATTCGCCGCACTCGCGACCACCGTGATGTCCGGCTCCAGCTCCAGCAGCGCTGCCAGCGCACCCAGCACCATCGCCTGGTCCTCCGCGAGAACGACACGGATCGCGCTCATGCCAGCTCCTTTGTAGCCGTTGCCCCAAAAACAGGAATCTCCACGCGTACCCTCGTTCCACTCTCTGTCTCGAGCGAGAATCGTCCATCCATCCGTTGCACCCGCTCGCGCATGCCGCGCAACCCGTTACCTTCGCGCGGAGCCAGATGCGTTCCGTCATCCTCCACCAGCAGCGTGTGGCGCCCGGCCTGTGTCGTAAAACTCACCCGGCAATGCGTCGCCCGCGCATGCCGCACGATGTTCGTCACCGCCTCGCGCAACGTCAGCGAGAACACCGTCTGCAGCTCCGGATCAAGCGAAGGCGCACTCGCGTCAATCTCCTCCAGCGTCAGCACAACCCCCGCAGCATCGAGCGCTCGCCGCGCCAGCAACATCTCCGCCGCAAGCCCACGCGATCGATATCCGCCAATCGCCTCCCGCACCTCGGTCAGCGCAGTCCGCGCCGTGCGCTCTACATCGGCCATCTCCGCCTTCGCTCGTTGCGGATCGAGCTCCACCAGCCGCCCCGCCAGCTCCGCCTTCAACACGATCACCGACAACGTATGTCCCAACACATCGTGCAGGTCCCGCGCGATGCGCTCACGCTCCGCCACTGCCGCAAGCTGAACGTTCTCCTGCTCCACCTTTCGCAGCTTGCAGTCGGCGCGCTTCTGCTGGGCCGCCAGCACATTGATCACGCCCACTACCAGAACAAAAAACATGCCGATCGCAAGATTGAACGGATCGCTCAGGCGATGGTGCCCGGGCGTAGTCTTCATCACCCATACACTCTTCGCCAGCAGTGCGAGGCAATCCGTGAGCACCAACACCGACACGACCGCCGCCGACTCCACCATGTACGGCAGAAATGCTGCTGTATAGATGAAGAAGCTGGTAGCGCCCTGATTGCGCGGATAGTCCAGCAGCCCTATCAGGAACAAAGCAGCGATCAGGATGAACTTTGTCCGCGACTCCTTTACCCGGTTGAAGGCGATGTAGATCGCAATAAAAACAGCATAGATGGCCAGCGACTCGATCCAGAAGCGACCGTCGCGCCGCAGCACCGGATCGATGAAGTAGAACACCGAATAGACGAGCCAGATGTAACCCCATAGAAAACTATTTCTCGAGTTGACGGAATCGTCTCTCATGGGAGGATGCAAGTGTACCGCGCCTAAGCGTTCTCCTGCCGGTTGAACACCGCCCAACTCACGCCCAGCATCAGCATCGTGAACCCCGCCAGCGCGCTCCAGTGCGTCGCCAGCGAAATCTGGTCCCCATAGCCGAAGATGCTCAGCATCAACTGCGATAGATGGTACGTCGGCAGGAATGGCGCAATCTTCTGGAGCAGGTGCGGAAGAAACCGCAAGGGAATCCAGAGTCCGCTCGCGAACGACATCGGAAGGTAGATCAGGTTCACTATGCCGGGCGCAGCATTTGCTGGAACCACCAGGGCGAGGAAGAGCCCCATACTTGCAAAGGCTGCGGCCCCAGCAACGGTGATCCCAAGCATCTTTATGATTTCGAGCGGGGCCAGCGATACTCCCGCAAAGATCGTGCCAATGGCCATCAAAATTGTAACGATGATGAGCCCAAATGCAATCGCCGTCAGGCACTTCGCGAAGAGATACGCCATCGGTGGCATGGGACTGGCGCGCTTCAACTCCAACCATCCCTGCGATCGATCAAAAGCCAGTCCGACGCCAACCCCGAAGAGCGCCGCGCCGACCATTCCGAAGCACGCATAGCCTCCCAGCATCAGTTTGGCGATATGGACGCCGCCTTCAGATGCATGCCGGTTGGCCACGCCGAACAGCACGTAGAACATCACGGGAAATCCAATAACGGAGAGCGAGAAAGACTGAGTCCGAAGCAGTGTGAGGAACTCATACTTCGTCTCCTTCCAGTAGATCGGCAGAGCCGGTGCCGCGCGGCGAACCGAAGAAACAACAGGTACAGTAGCCATAAAAATAACCTCCTGAAAAATCGTGTGAAAGTTGTTAGTTCGCAGCACCTACAGTAGTCAACGCAAGGAAGGCATCCTCAAGCGCTGGACTCGCAATCTCCAACCCGCACAGCGACTCATCACGCAGCAGCATCTCACGGATCACCGCCTCCACCTGCATCGTCGTCACCACCGTTACGCCTCCGCTCTGCTGTATTGCGGTCACACCCGGCAGCGTCCGCAAAAACTCCAGCGCGAGCCGCGTCGTGCAGCGGATCGTCCGCCCTGCGCCCTGGGTCTTGATCTCCGCCGGCGTTCCCTCCGCGATCACACGGCCCTTCGCAATCACGACGATCCGGTGCGCCAACGCGTCCGCCTCTTCGAGATAGTGCGTCGTCAGCAGCACCGTCTTGCCGCGCTCCGCCAGCAGACGAATCTGCGCCCACAGCCCGCGCCGCGCCTCGATATCCATCCCCACCGTCGGTTCATCGAGAAACACCAGGTCCGGATCGCCGCACAACGCAAGCCCAAACAGCAGCCGCTGTCTCTGACCGCCGCTCAGTTGCTGGAACCGCTTGTCTTCGATCCCCTGAAGCTGCGCGATCCGCACCACCTCGTCGAATGCCAGCGGGGCTGGATAATAGCTGCGAAACAGGTCAATATGTTCGCGCACCTTCAGCGACTTCGGCACGCTTCCCACCTGCAACATGGCCCCAACTCGCGGCCGCGTCGCCGCCGTTCGCGGATCGCACCCGAACACCCGCACCGTACCCTCCGTCGGCCCGGTCAACCCCAGCAGCAGCCGCACAGCAGTCGATTTCCCCGCGCCGTTCGGTCCCAGCAGCGCCACCACTTCGCCCGCACGAAGCTCCAGGCTAAGCCCATCGAGCGCCGTGTTCGCGCCATACTTCTTTGTCACGCCGGCAAGCGTCGCAACAGTTTGCGACGAAGACACGGCAGTCGTCGCGAGCTGTTCCTCGATCAATGCAATGGCAGGCATCGGGGTCTCCTCTGGTATGCAAATCTCTGCTTACATCCAGAAGCATGCGCCGAAACGAAAATGGCCAGCAGTGCAAGCCGTCATCAATCGCAATGACAAGTGTCACCCCGATCAGTGCAAACGCTCGGGTGCCCCATCCTTCGTGCCTTTGCGAAGGGTGGGAAGCAACAATGCCCACATTCCCAAGACGGTGAAAATACTTTCAACAGACCACCGCTACATATAGTCCACGCCATACTGCACCGGAATCTGCGTGAACGCGATCCGCGTCGGTGCCGACTCACGCGCCGGCAGCATCCCTGCGAAGTGCAGCGTCGTATGCCCGTACTTCAAGTTCAACTTGTCCATCGTCGCCGAGAGTCCATTCCGATTTCCCTCATCCGCAAACAGCGACTCCTGGTGCTCGTCCTCCGGGATCAGGTCACGCAACGTCACCCCCACAAAGAACGGACGCTCATACCCCTCACCTCGCGGACTCTGCTTCCATATCCCGCGTAGCACCTCCAGCAACGACAGCGTGTCCTGGCAGTCGCGGAACCGCGCCTCCATCCCCCAGCCTGAGTGCTTGATCCCAGAGAAATGTTTCTTCGCATTCACCCGGGCAGCCTGCTCCCGCGTCAACTGATACCGGATCGTCACCGCCATCGACCCCGTGTAGAACTTCTCCATCCGCAGCCGCATCGACGCCTTGTGCAGCAGCTTGTGCGCCACCGCCCACGAGCCCTCCTGGGTGCGGTGCTCCGGCCCCAGCACATGCGAGTGGCCCAGCGACTTCTGCAACCCACTCGCCACCGGCGCGCCATCGTCACCCGTATTCGCGCCGCGCAGCCAGTGGTACATCCGGTCGCCCCACACGCTGTCCATCAGCTGGTGCATGCCTGTACGGTCGAGCGCGAGCAACTGCTCCATCGTCGTGATGCCCTTCGCATTCAGCCGCGCCTCGGTCCTCGCGCCGACGCCCGGCAACTCTCGCAGGTCTAAATGTGAGATGGCACGCGGCAATTGCGATGGCAGCAGCCCGATCAGCCCATCCGGCTTCTGCATATCGCTTGCGATCTTCGCCAGATACCTGTTCGGTGCCATCCCGATCGAGCACCGCAGCGTCTCGCCAACATCGTCCTTGATCGCCTGCTTGATCTCGAGCGCTATCCGCCGAGCCCGCGGAGGCTCCTGTTCGCGCCCCATCAACTGGCACGTCATCTCGTCGATCGAAGGCGTATGCGCCACCGGGCAGCACCGCTCCACCGCCTCTGCAATCTTGTGCGAGTACTCGGCATAGACGTTGTGGCTGCCCTCGATCAGCACAATATCCGGGCAGATCCTCTTCGCCTCACCCACCTGCGTTCCGGTCTTGATCCCCAGCGCCTTCGCCTCATAGCTTGCGGCGATGCAGCAGGTCGTATCCCCCTGCGTCGGCACCACCGCCAGCGGCCGGTCGCGGTACTCCGGATGCAACTGCTGTTCCACAGACGCGAAGAAGCTATTCAGGTCGATATGCAGAAAGCCGAAGCGGTCGGGTTGTGAGAAAGCAGTCATAGCGAAATCCGCCTCACCGTATTATATTCGCCTTTTATTCGTCTTTATAGAGCCTCGTCAGCCCTTCGCTTTATACCGAAAGCACCCCTCCACATGGTCATCGACCATCCCGACTGCCTGCATCCACGCATAGACGATCACCGGGCCGACAAACTTGAACCCTCGCTTCTTCAGCACCTTCGAGATCTCCTCCGAGAGCTCCGTCTGCGCCGGAACCTCGCCAACCTTCCGGTAGTTCCGGATCGGCTTGCCGCCCGTAAGTCCCCAGACAAACTTCGAGAAGTCCTCACCCGCAGCCTCCATATCCCGATAGATCCGCGCCCCCGCGATCGTCGCCTCGATCTTCGCACGTGCGCGAATGATGCCCGCATCGCCCATCAACCGCTCTATATCTGCCTCACCAAATCGCGCAACTATCTTTGGATCAAATCCCTTGAACGCCTTCCGAAACCCCTCGCGTTTGCGCAGGATCGTGATCCACGCCAGTCCCGCCTGGAATCCTTCGAGCATCAGCGTCTCCCACAGCACCCGGCTGTCGCGCTCCGGCACACCCCACTCCTTGTCGTGGTAGGTGCGATACAGCGGATCACTCTCCGACCATGCACAACGCTTTTTCTCATTCCGGGCTACGGTCACAATCTTCCTCCACTACTTCAGTCTCGGATTATATTCGCCATTTGTTCGCACAACCCCGTTCCCTCAATCAAAACAACTTATCTGAATTTCACAGAATTAATGGTATAAAGACCCGAATCTTAAGTAACTTAGTAATCATTACTCTGCCATCACACTCATTGTCCGGGAGCACACTCCAGGGCGCTCAGGAAGAGGCAATTGCAGTCATTGGGGGTTCCCCGTTATGCCAAAGATTCAGACCGTACAGTCACTTCGAGCAATCGCCGCTCTTCTCGTGGTCTTCGATCACACCTCACTGCCCTCAGCCGGCCACGGTCTCTCTCCTCGTCTCCCTTACATTGCGTCCTTTATCGGGCTGCAGGGCGTCGCGATCTTTTTCATCATCAGCGGCTTCATCATGGCCTATACGGCGAACTCACCTGACGATGCCGGCCCCCGCGCATCCCTTGCCAAAAGCTTTGCCATCCGCCGCATCGTCCGCGTAGTGCCGCTCTACTGGTTCTTCACATTGCTGGCCGCGGGAATCGTCTTACTCCTTAAGCTCGGCAAATTCATGCCCGTAAGCTATCTGCTGAAGTCACTGTTCTTCATCCCCTACGTGGCCAAATATGGCACCCTGCTGATGATGAACCCCATCCTTCCCATGGGCTGGACGCTGAACTACGAGATGGTCTTCTACGCGCTCTTCACTGCGGCACTCTTTCTGCCATACCGCCTCCGCATCCCTGCGCTGGTCGCCACGCTCGCAGCCATCGTAGCGGTCGGAGCATGTTTCTATCCGATCCTCGCCGGTGCAAAACCGCTCTCGGAAGGCGAGTTCCTCACCAGCCCTATCATCCTGCTCTTCGGTGTCGGTGCGACCCTCGGCTGGCTGCGGCTCAAGTATCCCGACTTCACCCTGAAGGTCCCCGGACTTCCATGGGCTCTACCGCTGCTTGCCCTGAACTGCTTCCTCGCCAATCCCAGGACCGAGACATTTCCTTTGCGCTCGAACGCGATCTTCTGGCTCATCGATCTCGTGATCGTGGCGCTCTGCATCTTCGGACGCCCCATCCGCCTGCCGCTGCTTGAGGCCCTGGGCAACGCCTCCTACAGCCTCTACCTCGTCCACCTCATACCGCTCGCCATCTGCTTCGTCCTCTGGAAGCTCCTGCACTTCCGAAGCCCCATAGCCTTCACCATCGCCTGCCTGGTGGCTTCGGCAGCCACGGCCCTTGCGACCTATCGCTGGCTGGAGCGTCCTCTCACCCGTACCTTCGCACGTCTGCTGGAGAGCCCCAGAACACAAACTACACCCATCGCAGCACCCGCCCTCGAACCCATCATCGAGTCTGCCACCACAACCTAGAGCGTTTTCGCCATTATTAGTGGAAACACTCCCTGTCATTCTGACCCTAAGCTTGTCGAAGGGGAAGAACCCCCGTATTTCGCCTTTGCCGTTGCCTGTTCTCTCCTCATCACCCACACACCCGGGTGCCCCATCCTTCGCGCCTTTGCGAAGGGTGGGAAGCAACAACGCCATCCCCATTCTGTTCGTCCGGCAATGAACAAGGTTGATGCCTGTTAACCGGGTCGATTCCCACTGCAACCAGAGAAATAATCCACCGTAGACCACCCTACACTCGGCTCAGCTAAGCAGTGACTGGTGGGGATTCCGATGAAGCCTTTGATCTTTGCTCTCTGTGTTGTATTTGCGTCTGGCAGTCTGAGCGCGCAAAAGTTCGTGTGGCAGCCATCGCCGGGACATACGCAGATACCGATATGGCCGGGGGCAGTGCCTGACGCGCAACCCATCAAGGGGCCAGAGATCGCTGAGACAACGGGAAAAGAATCTCTGGTTGCCGGTAGGCCGTGGGTTGCGGTGAGCAACGTCTCGCGGCCTACGATGACGGTCTATTCACCACAGGGAAAGAACACCGGCGCTGCGGTGGTCGTGTTTCCTGGCGGGGGCTATCAGATTCTTGCCATCGATCTTGAAGGCACAGAAGTCTGTGACTGGCTGACGCCCAAAGGGATCACGTGTGTGCTGTTGAAGTACCGCGTGACAGATGTGGGGCCATATCCGAAATCGGGGCCGTATCCGGAATCACCGATGGCGCTGGAAGATGCGCAGAGGGTAATAGGGCTGGTACGCTTTCACGCGGCAGAGTGGCACATCGATCCTCACAAGATTGGCGTGCTCGGGTTTTCAGCGGGTGGACATCTGTCGGCTGCGATCAGCACGCACTACGCGAAGCGTTTGTACCCGGCTGTCGATGCCGCCGACAAAGAAAGCTGCCGACCGGACTTTGCGGTGCCTATCTATCCAGGCCATATGTCGCTTGCCGCGGCGGAATCGGATGCTAGGCAAGGCACCAAAAAGTTCGTGGTTCCTCATTCGGCGACCGCCGATAAAGATCTTACGTTGAATCCCGAAATTCCAGTGACCCCCCAGACACCGCCTACGTTCTTGCTGCAGAACGAGGATGACCACGTGGACACCGTGAACGACTCGCTTGCTTACTACATCGCGCTGAAGAAAACCGGGGTCCCCGTGGAGATGCATCTCTATGCACAAGGCGGGCACGCGTTCGGACTGCGGCGCACAAAATTTCCGGTGACAGCATGGCCTCAGTTGGTGGAAACATGGCTGGGGACGATCGGGATGATTCCGGAGTAGCTGCTCTGGGATCACATACGACAACGCAGACCATATTCCACGAGCGGTGAACATACTCTAGGGAAGTTCTGGCTAAGTCTTGTTTTGAAGGGGACGGGCTTCAGCCCGTCCGTAAACAGCTTGAAAGCAGTGCGGCTTTAGCCGCTGAGGGACTGCAATTTGCTCCGAGGGAACTTGATCAGAGGTTCCCTGGTCACAGCAGGTACAGCCACGCCGCTGCTAAACTTAGCTGCCATGGCACCTACCCCGCACCAGATCAAACTCGTCGAACTAGCCGCCCGCCACGCCATCGCCGAAGAGGGGGGCGGAGCCGAGCGCCGCGCCCGCGAGCGCAAGTCCGGCAAGCTCTCCGCGCGCGAGCGCATCGACCTGCTCCTCGACGAGGGCACCTTCGAGGAGACCGATAAGTTCGTCACCCACCGAGCCACCGACTTCGGCATGGACACCCAGCGCGTTCCCGGCGACGGCTTCATCACCGGCTACGGACGCATCCACGGCCGCGTCGTCTTCGTCTTCGCGCAGGACTTCACCGTCTTCGGCGGATCGCTATCGGAGGCCAACGCCGCCAAGATCGTCAAGATCATGGACACCGCCATGCGCGTCGGCGCACCCGTGATCGGCCTCAACGACTCCGGCGGAGCCCGCATCCAGGAAGGCGTCGTCTCACTCGCCGGATACGCCGACATCTTCCTGCGTAACACCCTGGCAAGCGGAGTCGTCCCGCAGATCTCCGCCATCCTCGGCCCCTGCGCGGGCGGCGCCGTCTACTCACCCGCCATCACCGACTTCACCCTCATGACCGCGAAGACGAGTTACATGTTCGTCACCGGCCCCGACGTCGTCAAGACCGTCACCCACGAGGACGTCACCAAAGATGAGCTCGGCGGAGCCACCACCCACAACGAGATCTCCGGCGTCGCTCACTTCAACGCCGACGACGATCAGCACTGCCTCGCCACCATCCGCGAGCTGCTGACCTTCCTGCCCTCAAACAACCTCGACGACCCACCCCGCAAGGCAACACAAGACGACCCGGCTCGCGCCGACGCAACCCTCGACACCATCATCCCCGCCGAGAGCAACCAGCCCTACGACATGATCGAGGTCATCGATAAGATCGTCGATAAAGATGAGACGGGGGCCGGCTACTTCTTTCAGGTCCACGAACACTTCGCCCGCAACATCGTCGTCGGCTTCGCCCGCATGAACGGACGTCCCGTCGGCATCGTCGCGAACCAACCCGCCTTCCTCGCCGGTGTGCTCGACATCAACGCCAGCGTCAAGGCTGCGCGCTTCGTCCGCTTCTGCGACGCCTTCAACATTCCGCTGATCACCTTCGAGGACGTCCCCGGCTTTCTGCCCGGCGTCCAGCAAGAGCACGGCGGCATCATCCGCCACGGCGCCAAATTGCTCTACGCCTTCGCCGAAGCCACCGTCCCCAAGCTCACCGTCATCACCCGCAAAGCCTACGGCGGGGCGTACTGCGTGATGAACAGCAAACACATCCGTGCTGATCTCAACGTGGCATGGCCCACCGCCGAGATCGCCGTCATGGGTCCCGAAGGCGCGGTCAACATCGTCTATAAGCGCGAGTTCGACACCGTCCTGCGCCGCGCCGAGGCCGTCATGCCACAAGGCGTCTCGTTATCCGAAGAGCAGAAGCTGGAGATCCTCGCCGAAGCTAAAAAAGAGAAGGTCGACGAGTTCCGCGACCGCTTTGCCAACCCCTACGTCGCCGCCGAGCGTGGCTACATCGACGCCGTCATCCGCCCCAGCGAGACCCGCCGCCGCCTCAACGCCGCCCTCGACATGCTAGCCACCAAACGCGACAAAAATCCACCGAAAAAACACGGGAACATCCCCCTGTAAAACTTCGTTACTATACTGTTTGCGATCCGCGATGCAGCCTGCCTGCATCCATCAAAAATATGTGAGAGAAGATGGCCACTACCAACGAAACAGAACTGAACCAATCCATGCACTTCGATCAACTGTCGGATAGCCAGCAGAAGAGCTTCTGGAAGCAACCCACGCCCGTACTTGTTCGTCTGGCCGCTGGCTTTCAGCTCTACAAATGGACGCAGTACGGCCTCATCAGCCCCCGTGGCTTCGCCTCCGAGTACTGGGCACCCTGGGCGCCTATGACATCCGGAAATATCCAGGTCCCCGGCTTCACCGAGCTGCGCACCCGCTACCAGAACATCAACGGCGGAGTCGGACGCCCGCAGGAGTTCGCGCGTGCCCGCAGCGCCGTCACCCAGGAGTGGAACACCATGAGCTCGCTCACCAAGGCCGAGCTGTCCCTTCCAGTCTGGGGATTCCTTGGAGTCTGCGCGCCGCAGCCAGTCACACAGAGCGAAGAGAAATCCCGAAAGGTCCTCTTCATCGGAGGCAACTACCAGCTCGTCATCCCCAACATGACCGCCAAACACATCTTCAAGCTCTAGTGTGGCTTGGAAATAATCTCTGTCATTCTGAGCGAAGCGAAGAATCCCCGCATTTCGCTTTTGTTGTTGCCTGTTTCTCTTGTTTGTCATCCCGTAGGTATCTGCTGTTGCTTTTGTCTCTTTTGACGCAACCGCCAAAGCCGGGTGCCCCATCCTTCGCGCCTTTGCGAAGGGTGGGAAGCAACACCACCAAGCCACGGCGACCGCATCGAAGACAAAGCCTGAGCACACTGGCTCTTCTCCGCAACAAGAGTCCATTTACGAACACCCGAGTCGCAAAAACGGACAGCACCTCCGTTGAAAGATGTTCACCCTCCTAGAAGATTCAACGAGTTACGCCACCCTAAAGTTGGCAATTCACGTGCTTTCCCTTAGTAGACTTCTTGCGTTTTCAGGAGCGTTCCATGAAGACCCTGCTTGAAGACCTCCGCTACTCTCTGCGGCAACTGCGTAAGAGCCCCGGGTTCACGCTCACGGCGATCCTTTCGCTGGCACTCGGAATCGGCGCAACCACGGCCGTCTTCAGCGTGGTGTACGCAATTCTGCTGAACCCCTACCCCTACCCGGCCCCGGACCGCATGGTCGACATGAGACTGAAAGGCGCCGCCGGTATGGACCGCGGGGTCGAACTGACCGGGTCGCAGTGGCAGCAGATCAGAAAGGCGAGCGTGGTCGAAGACGCGATCTCCTTGGAAGGTTGGAGCCTGACCGTCACCGGCAAGGATCTCCCGGAGGACGTGGGCGGAGTCTTCATGACCTCGAACGCCTTCAACTACTTCGGAGTACCGACAGCGCTGGGACGCGGCCTGATCCCCTCCGACGCAATCGACGGTCAGGACCCGCAGCCGGTCGTCGTGCTGAGTTATAAGTTCTGGCAGCGGCACTTCAACTCGAACCCGGCGGTCGTGGGCACAACCCTGCAACTGGTACGCAAGAACTACACCATCGTCGGCGTCGCATCGCCACGGTTCACCTGGTGGGACGGCGACGTCTACCTGCCGCTGAAGGTTACGCAGGACCAGGCGAAGTCGCACCATGTTGGACTCCGCCTCAAACCAGGTGTGACCTACGAGGCAGCCAGTGCTGCACTGCAACCTTTGATCGCTCAGTTCGCCAAAGAGACGCCGAAGCACTTTCCCAGTGTTCACTACCAGTTTCAAGTCGTCGGACTCAATGAAGGCTTCGTGAAGGCCCTTGGAGGTACGCTGTACCTGCTGTTCAGCGCAGTCGCGCTTCTGCTCGCTATCGGATGCGGGAATGTATCCATCCTGCTGCTGGCACGGGGTACAGCCCGGCAGCACGAGTTCGCTGTGCGGGCAGCAATCGGAGCGTCACGCTGGCGCATCGTGCGGCAACTCCTCACGGAGTCCCTGATGCTGTCGCTGACCGGAGCCGCGCTGGGCGCACTACTGGCCTCTCGGGCGCTTGTGATCATCGTGGCCCTGCTGCCGCCAAACTCCTTTCCGCATGAGGCGGTGATTCGGCTTAACCTGCCGGTACTGGCATTCAGCGTGGGGGTTGCGCTGCTGACGGGGATCGTCTTCGGGATGGCGCCCGCGCTCAAGCTCTCGCGGCCCGAGGTGAGTCAGGTGATGCAGGCCGGCACGCGCAAGGTCGCAGGCAGCGTCAGTGGGCGCGCGGCAAACAACACACTCATCGCTGGACAAATTGCGCTGACGCTCCTTCTGCTGGCAGGCGCAGGCGCGGCAATTCAGGGCTTTCTGCGGCTAATGCACACTCCGCTCGGCTACGACCCACACAACGTGATGTCGGTCGGCATCCCTGTCCACGACGGGACCTACTCTACATGGGCAGCGCGTTCGGCTTACTTCGATCAGCTACAACGCAAGGTGGCGACAGTGCCGGGCGTGACGATGGTGGCGATCTCAAGCAACGCTACCCCACCCTCGAACGGCTGGCCGACAAACATCGAGATTCTAGGAAAACCGGCATCGGAGGAGCAGAAAACTCGGATCAACTTCGTGAACCAGGAGTACTTCCCATTGCTGCGCATTCCGTTTACAAAAGGCAGCAGCTGGAACGAAACCGAAAACCGCAACGCCGCGCACGTAGCCGTGATCAACGAGACCATGGCGCGGCTCTACTTCCCGAAAGGCGATGCCCTGGACCACGCCCTCAAAGTGCCAGAGATAAAGGACGAGCCGCCCTACAACCTGGCCGCACCCGGAGCCGATAGCTGGCTGCAGATCGTCGGCGTCGTCGCGGACAAACGCGATGATGGACTGCGGAACCCCATCCTGCCGGAGGCTTTCGTACCCTACACCCTCGCGATGGAGATGTGGACGCAGATCCTCGTGCGCTCCGATGTTCCACCATTAACACTCCTGCACGCCGTAGGGATGCAGGTGAACTCGCTCGATCCCGATCAGCAGATCAACGGGAACGTCGATGTTCTTGAGACTTGGATCACCAATCAACTGGAGTGGCAGCAGGAGCACATGGTGGCATGGCTGTTCGGTGCGTTTGCCATACTCGCCCTGGCCCTCGCAGCAGTCGGCCTCTACAGTGTCGTCTCGTACACAGTGGTACAGCGGACGAACGAGTTCGGCATTCGTATGGCCCTCGGCGCGCAACGCGGCCATGTCCTCAAGATCGTCTTTGCCTCAACCGTCGTGAGCGTGGGCAGCGGGATCGCAGCAGGACTGGTCCTGACACTCGCCCTCCATAAGGTCCTGACGCACTGGGCTGAGGGAAGCTCCCGCGACCCATGGTCCTTACTAGCCGCCACACTGCTGCTGAGTCTGGTGGCCGCGATTGCCTGCACACTCCCCGCAAGACGCGCCGCCAAAATCGATCCAATGGAGGCTCTCCGCTACGAGTAGAGGATGGCACGGAAGCCGGTGTGGTGAATCTGAAATTCACCCCACCTAAAATCTGTCATCCTGAGCGCAGTCGAAGGACCTGCGGTTGCTTGTTCTCTGTCATCACCCAAAAAAACGGGTGCCCCATCCATCGCAGCCCCACCGCGATGGGTGGGATGCAATGACACCCATACAACCTTGGAGTATTTTCACTATTACTGTAGAGAAAAATAATCCCTGTCATTCTGAGCGGAGCGAAGAACCTCCGCATTTCGCTCGGAGCGCCACACCTTCCACCACTTGTGAAAATGCTCTAAAGCCGCATGATCCTACGGCAGGACTAAAGTCCCGCCCTTCAAAGCTGCTTTATACCAACAGGCAGCTCATTTGCTTTACTTGCTCGTATCGATCTTCAGATTGATCTGGAAGGAGTTCTTGCTATCAAACGAGCTGATTGTCTTTGTCGGGCTCTTCTTGCCATTGCTCTCAGCCCACAGCTCGTAGTCCGTATTCTGGGCCAGCTGACCGAAGCGATAGCCTCCGTCAGCCTCCGAGATAAAGCTCTTTACTGACAGCGTGTGGTCGTCCTTGAGGTAAACGACCGCGCCGCTCAACCCTGCCTCACTCTTGTCCGTTACCTTGCCCTGGACGATGCGCTGCGCGGTGCCTCGCTGAGCAATGAGATCGACTCCCTGCACAGCAACGGCTGCAAGCGAGACGGAACAACCCAGCAATACCAGTTTGCCGGCAAAACGGCGGAGCGAAGGTACAGGACTCATCATGAGTTGAGTATAAATCTCTACTCCTCCTCTTCGTCGTCCAGCCGAGCGTCTTCCTCGTCGTCATAGCCAGCATCGTCCACTGGAACCAGCTCCAGCGGATCGACCGATACGATCTCCAGATCGACGCCACACTCGTCGCACTGCACGGTCTCGCCTTCTTCCACCTCGTCGGTATCCACCACGATCGGGTTATCACATTCAGGGCACACAACAGCCATAATCAAAATCCTCCATCACTTCGAGTTTTGCCATCCGCCTATGGGATGATAGGGAACGGCAAAAAGCAGCATTCCTCCGCTATTTCTAGCGGCCACCAGCTCAAACGTCAAGCATACGGTCCACACCCCAGCTCTTACGATCCGAACATCAATTTGGTTTCATCAAGAAGGATGAATATCGTGACCTCTTCCAGCCGCCTCCTCTGCCAGTCTTTTGCAGCCGCATTCCTTCTCACCACCAGCCTCCTGTTTGCACAGCAGGCAGTGCAGCCCATCGCTCCCGCTCCTGCCGATCCCGCCATCGCCGCTGCCCTCCAGCAGGTCTCCCCGCAGAACATCCAGGCCACCATCGAGAAGCTCGTCACCTTCAAGAACCGCAGCACCCTCTCCAGCATGGACACCGACCTGCCGCCCGGAACCGGCGTCACCGCCGCCGCCGACTGGATCTACTCCGAGTTCCAGCGTTACTCCCAGGCCTGCGGCGGATGCCTCGAGGTCAAGCGCGACGACTTCGTCGAGCCCGCCGTTCCCGGCTCCCGCGTCATCCGCGACACCCGCATCCAGAACATCTATGCCGTCCTGAAGGGCACCGACCCCGCCCAGGCAGCCCGCCGCGTCCTCGTCACCGGCCACTACGACTCCCGCAACTCCGACAACTTCAACACCCACGACCCCGCGCCCGGAGCCAACGACGACGCCAGCGGAACCGCCGTCTCGCTTGAGTGTGCTCGCGTCCTATCGAAGCTCAAGTTCCCCAGCACCATCGTCTTCGTCACCGTCGCCGGAGAGGAACAGGGCCTCAACGGCAGCCGCCACCTCGCCAAACTCGCCAAGTCCGAGGGCTGGGACCTTGAGGCCGTCCTCAACAACGACATCGTCGGTGGCGACACCACCCCCGGCGTCACCAACGCCGACAAGTCCGCCGTCCGCGTCTTCTCCGAAGGCGTCCCCGGACCCACCACCCTCGAGCAACTCCGCAACATCCAGACCATCGGTGCCGAGAACGACTCCCCCGCCCGCGAACTCGCCCGCGCCATCGTCGACGTCGACCAGACCTACTTCCACCCCACCGATCATCGTGCCACCTCCATCCCCGGTCGCCCGCATAGCAACGCGATCCGGTTGGAGCCGGCCTTCCACCCCGTCATGATCTTCCGCCGCGACCGCTTCGGCCGCGGAGGCGACCACACCAGCTTCTCTCAGGAGGGCTTCGCCGCCGTCCGCTTCACCGAGTGGCTGGAGAACTTCAACCATCAGCACCAGACCCCGCGCATCGAGAACGGCGTCGAGTTCGCCGACGACATCAAGTACGACGACTTCGACTACATGGCCAACGTCGCCCGCCTCAACGCCGCCAGCCTTGCCACCTTCGCCTCCGCCCCCGGTATTCCGCTGAAGGTCACCGTCCTCGACCCGCCCTACGACACCCGCACCAACCTCAGCTGGGAGAAACCCGCCGGGATGCCTGCCAACGCCTCCTTCGAGGTCGTCTACCGCGACACCGACGAGCCCACCTGGACGCATGTCATCCCCATCGGCACCGTCACCGCCATCGCCCTGCCCATCTCCAAGGACAACGTCATCTTCGGCGTCCGCTCCGTCGATCCGGCAGGCCATCGCAGCATGGCCGTCTACCCCATGCCCATCCCTCGGGCTCGCAACGCTTCGGGAAATTATCCACCCCCAGCCGCGGCCCCAAAGCAGTAGCCCGTCTTTAGAACATTTTCACTCTTACTGGAGAGGAAATAATCTCTGTCATTCTGAGTGGAGCGAAGAACCCCCGCATTTCGCTCGAAGCGCCACAAGCTACACCATTTGCAAAATGCTCTAATCCGCGGGCTGTGGTGAAATAGAAGATGTAGCCATGGCCCGCTCTAGTCCCATCACGATGACCTTCCCGCCCTTCGCGGGCACCGTCCGCAAACTAATACTGATAAACCTCGCCGTTTTCTTCGGCGTGCTGCTTCTAGGCTGGGTCGCGCCAGGCATCTCCAGGACGCTGCTCCCCCACTTTCTGCTGGAGCCCCTCGCCGTCGTCCGTGGCGAGATTTGGCAGCTCGTCACCTACGCCTTCGTCAACACCGGCATCCTCGACATCCTCTTCGGCATGTTGACCCTCTGGTTCGCGGGCTCACTGCTCGAAGGAGCCTACGGCGGCCGGTGGGTCGGCGAGCTCTACTTCACCTCCGCCATCGGCGGCGCTCTGCTGGCCTCCGCCATTACCTTCACCCACGTCTTCGGCCTCAACCCGAGAGCACTCGCAACCGGAGCCTGGGCGGGAATCTTCGGCCTGCTCGTCGCCATCGCCGTGCGCTTCGGCGACCAGGAGTTCCTGCTCTGGTTCCTCCTGCGCATCAAGGCGAAGTACATGGTCGCGATCTACATCCTCATCGCGATCGCCATCCTGCTCAAGGGCGGAGACGCCTTCGGAGCCCTGTTGCAGCTCTCCGGCGCCCTCTGCGGCTTCCTCTATGTCCGGTTCGCCCCGCGCCGAGGACTGGCCTTCGGAGTCAGCGAGCGCTACTTCTCCCTCCGCAATGACTACTTCCGCTGGAAACGCCGCCGCGCCGCCCGCAAGTTCGAGGTCTACATGGGCAAGCAGGGCCGCGTCGTCCGCTTCGACAAAGACGGCCGCTACATCGACCCCGACGAAGCCCGCAAGAACCCCAAAGACAAAAGCTGGATGAACTAGCCCCAGCCGGTCATAAGAGCATCCTCACTCTCACTGTAGTGAAAACAACTCCTGTCATTCTGAGCGGAGCGAAGAACCCCCGCATTTCGTCGTTGCCGTTGCTTGTTCTTTTGTTTATCATCCCGTAGGGATCTGCTGTTGTCTCTAGCTAGCTCCGCTACCGCTTCTTCATCAGATCCGGCCCGCTGCACCGCTCATCCTGCGTCGTACCGAAGTTGACCATCATGTACCCGCTCTGCCCCTCCTCGATCGCATAGAACTGCTTGCCGCCCGGGTCAGCCTCCATCTCCACCTCGTACCGCCCCTTCACCGAACAAGCCCGCACCGGCCCATATTTGTAACTCACGTAGGTCTTTACATCCTTATCCGATTTTGCCAACCGCTCATGCACGACCTTCATCCCTTCGATCTCATTTGGAGACGTCTGCGCCTTTGCCTCATCCCAAGGCATCGTCAACCATTCCTCCACGAACCCGCGTCCGTTGGTAGCGATTGGCGCAACGCGTACGACCTGGTCTCCCGCGACTCGGTAGCGATAAATGACCGATCGCTCATAGCCGTCGATATCCAGAGCCACATCGTTGAGCCGCAACTCAAACCCATCCGCTGTGGAACGTAACCGTGGCACCGAATCGCCGCGCGAGTAGCTTCGCTCCGTATGCCACACCACACGGGGAGCACCTCCCGCAGCACTTGGTGCAAGCATGTAGAGCTTGAGCCCGCTAAACCGCGACGTACACCAGTCCGTCCCATGCACCACCGCCACTCGCCTCTCGCCAGGTACATCCCCCGGCAAAATGGCATACAAGAAAAATCCGCCAAACGCTCCTGAGATGTCGGCATAATCCCCGCTCTGCCATCGCAATACCTGCCGCCAACCCTCCGGCTTCGCCTCATACAGCAGCAGCAGCGTATCCTCGCCACACTCGATCCCGAAGCTCACCTCTACCGCACGCAACTGCGGTGCATTCGTTGGAGTCGATACTGCAACATCCAAATCTGCTCCGTAGATGCCAGCTACCGGCACATCCGAGGGCCCGTTGGATGGCGTAAACGGCTTCTCCGGTTGATTCGCGCCCAGCAGCTTCGCCAGACTTCTCTCGATCGTCGCCGCATCCGAACCCGCCGGCACACATCCCATCCCAGCGTCTACCGCAGTAGCCAATGCATCCTTCAGGTGTGAAATCTGCCCCCGTGCTGCTGGCGGCACCTCATTCGTCATGTCCTCGACCTGCACCTTCAGCAGTTCACTCTGCCGCGCATGCACCTGCGCCACCACAGCATCCGTGGCACACTTCTGCTGCGCCGCCAGGGGCGCAGCAAGGAGTGCCATCATCAACAAAAAAATAGTTAAGTGCATCACGCCCAAAGCATACCGCAGGAAGGAAACCTAGCTGCGACCGACCACCCGCAGACTCAGCTCTTTCATCTGCTGCTCGCTCACCGGAGTCGGCGCATCCACCATCAGGTCGATCGCCTTCGCCGTCTTCGGGAACGCGATCACCTCGCGCAAACTCGTCGCCCCGGCGAGGATCATCACGATCCGGTCCAGACCCAGCGCGATTCCGCCGTGCGGCGGCGTGCCGTACTCCAGCGCATCGAGGAAGAACCCGAACCGCTCCTTCGCCTCCGCGTCGGACATCCCCAACGAGCGGAAGATCTCCGCCTGCACATCCTGACGATGGATACGGATCGAGCCCGAGCCAAGCTCCGTCCCATTCAGCACGATGTCGTAGGCGAGCGCGCGCACCGCGCCCTTGTCGTTCGTCAGACGGCCAGCCTTGATGTCCTCTTCGTGCGGCGAGGTGAAGGGATGGTGCGCCGCGTTCCACACCTTCGCCTCCTCGTCCCACTCGTACATCGGAAAGTCCGTGACCCAGAGAAACTTGTAGTCGGCCTCGGTGCCGGTCTTCGTGAAGCGGCCATGCTTGTCCGCGAACTTCGTTCCAAGCTGCAGCCGCAGCGCGCCCACGCGTTTGTAGATCCACTGCGGATCGTGGTTCCACTTCGCCGGTGTGCCCAGCTTCGGTGTAATCACAACGACCAGATCGTCGCCATTCAACCACTCGACGTTCAAATCCTCCGCTAGCTTGCCGGCAATCTTCTCCGCGAGTGGAACAAAGTCCGCGTTCGTCTTCAGCCGCGTCACATCGAGAAAATCCAGTCCGCAGTCGCCAAATGTCGCGCGAATCTCATCGATCAGGTTGCGTCGCTGCGTTCCGCTCAGCGCGCCGACTCCGGGAATCACAAAGCCGAGCACCGGCAGCGCCTGTTCAATCTTCAACGTCTCGCGCAGCTCCGGCGTCAGCTCGTCGCTCAGTTCCACCATCGCGGGCAGCCGCATATCCGGCTTGTCGATTCCATACTGCCGGATCGCTTCGTCATAAGTCATCTGCACAAATTCGGTCGGCAACGTAATTCCCGCCGTCGCAAAGGCCGCCGACAAGAATCCTTCGACCGTCTTAAAGATCAGGCTCTGCTGGGGAAAGGTCATCTCCAGGTCGATCTGGGTGAACTCCGGCTGACGGTCCGCGCGCAGGTCTTCATCGCGGAAGCACCGCGCAATCTGGAAGTACTTGTCGAAGCCCGAGATCATCAAGATCTGCTTGAAGATCTGCGGCGACTGCGGCAGCGCATAGAAGCTGCCCGCATGAACGCGGCTCGGCACCAGGTAGTCGCGAGCGCCCTCCGGCGTCGACCGTGTCATGAACGGCGTCTCGATCTCCAGAAATCCCGCGTCCGACAGATAGTTACGGATCGCCCGCGCCACATCGTGCCGCAGCTTGAAGTTCCGCTGCATCTCCGTGCGCCGCAGATCGAGGTAGCGGTACTTCAACCGCACCTCTTCGTTCGCAATCCCATCCTCTGCCGGAGAGAAAGGCGGCGTCTTCGCCTCATTCAGCAGCAGCAGCTCCGTCGCAACGACCTCAATCTCACCCGTCGGCATATTCGGGTTCTCGAGCCCAGCCCCACGCCGCCGGACGTTCCCCTTCACAGCGACCACATACTCCGACCGCGCCGCCTCCGCCTTCGCATGAGCCTCGGCGCTCTTCTCTTTATCCAGCACGACCTGCGTGATACCCGAGCGATCGCGCACATCGAGGAAGATCAGGTTCCCATGGTCCCGCCGCCGGTTCACCCACCCCATCAACACGACGTCCTTGCCCGAGTCCTCGGGCCGAAGGTCGCCACACATCTGCGTCCGCTGCAAACTACCTAAAAAGTCTAAGGTCACAATTCTTCTATTGTACGGATTTCAGGGCTCAGCGAATCTGGTGAATGGTGCAAGGAAGCTTCAACCGCGACCAGATACGATCTCCCGTATAAATCTCCGCGCCGGTCGATAGAGCAAGCGCCAGACACGCGCGGTCCCCCAGCAAGATTCCCTTCACCCCAGGTTGCATCTGCAACTCCCCGGCCAGTCGAGCGTGCTGCTCCGTAAAGGGAGCGATCTCCCGCAATGTCTCCAGCAGAAGAAGACCAGTGCGGCGCACGGCTTCCTCTCCGCCAGCGAGAATCGTCAGAACTTCAGCTACATTGACCGTACTCATCGTTGCCCAACGGAGTTCAGGGATTGCCACCTCGCTTCGTTCACCTTTCAGCAACGCAAGAATGACAGACGAATCAAGAACGATTCCACTCACGGTCTTCTTCCGCCTCTTGCTCTACTTCCGCTCGTCTATCCGCCAGCAGTTCTTCCACCAGGTCATGCCCATAAAGATTGCTTTGCCGAAATGCTTCCTGGGCTTTTCGTAAGATCGTCGCATACTCCTCTTCGGAAACCTTCGGCGGAGAAGAAACATATCCCTCTGCCGCCTTCAAAGCTGCCTGCAGCACAAAGTTGCTGACCGATCGATGCTCCCGTGCCGCAGCTTCGGTCAGCAGGCGATGCTGCTCCGGCGTGGCACGTACTCCGAGAGGCTTTCGGGTTGGATTGGAAGAGCTCATGTAGACAGTATGTATACATTTTGCCTACACGTCAACGTCTATGTCACAGGCCAGCGATAGTGCCCCTTGGCGCGATGAGGACTAAAGGCAGCCAGCTCAATCTCCTGCGCTCCGCCACCGATGTTATGCACCACCCGCGTCTCCCGGCTACCCACCGCCACGACGACCGCCACATGCGGCAGCCGGGCATCCAGCAGCCAAGTCACGAAGTCGCCGACCTGCATCGGCCCCGGAAACGCATCGCCTGCCGTAGGAACAGACGCGCTCCACAGACATCTCCCCGCACGACGCCAGTAAGCCTCCAGATTCAGGACCCTGCGATGATCGATATTGGTGTCTGGCCGGTGCGACCCCCACGTCCACGGGTACGCCGACGAAGACCGCACCATGTCCTCATGGACGAGCCGCTGCAGATCAAGCGCAAGCCCATCCCGCGCCGCCCGGACAATCACGTCCGCGCAGACGCCCGTCGAGCGCGGAACATCGCCACCTGGATAGGAGATTCGTGTGTAAGTCGGATCGTAGCCCGTGGTCACGCCGACCTGCGTCCGTGCCGCCTGGGCGAGGAGCTGGCCATCGTCCTTCTTCGCGCCCGCCACCACCAGCGTCGCCGCTGAGCCACTAAGAAACTCCCTGCGCAGCATCACGAACTCCTTGATGTCCAGTATCCCGCATCATGCTTTTGTGGATACAACCAAGCACAGGTGTTCGGGTGCCCCATCCTTCGCGCCTTTGCGAAGGGTGGGATGCAACGATGCCCAAATCACAGGAGCGGCGAACATCCTCTAACTCTTCAGCAACGCCGCCAGCTCCGCTCGTGCCATCCTCACCTGCTCCGTAGTCGCAAAGGTCTTGACCGTCACAATACCCGACGCAACCTCATCCTCGCCAAGGATCACGATCCGTCGCGCCACCTTATCCGCCGCGTCGAAGCTCTTCTTCAGCCGGAAGCCCCCATCACCGACCTCAACCGAAAGCCCAGCCCGCCGCAGCTCCTGAGCCAACGCCAGCGCCGCCGCATTCTGTGCCACACCCATCGGCGCGATAAACGCATCGAGCTTCTTCACCACCGTCTCAGCGGCCTGAGCCTGCAACGTCAGAATCAGCCGGTCCTCGCCGATCGCAAAACCGATCCCCGGAGCCTTCGGGCCGCCGAGCATCTCGCTCAGTCCGTCGTACCGACCGCCGCCGAGCAGAGCGTTCTGCGTCCCCAGCCCACCGCCATCGGGAACCGTAAACTCAAAGGTCGTCCGTGTGTAGTAGTCCAGGCCCCGCACCAGTCGCGGGTTCACGTGATACGGGACGCCACAGGCCTTCAGCGCGGCCCGTACCTGCGCGAAGTGTTCGGTAGACTCGGCATCCAGAAAATCCGCGATCTTCGGCAGGCCATTGATGATCTCCTGATCGTTCGAGTCCTTCGAGTCCAGCACACGCAGCGGATTCGTCTCTGCCCGGCGCTGGTTGTCCTCGCACATCAGGTGCTTCACCGGAGCCAGCGCCTCGCGCAACGCCGCCACGTAGCGTGGCCGATCCGTCGAAGACCCGACCGAGTTCACCTCCAGCCGCCAGCCCTTGACGCCCAGCTCATCGAGCAGCGACGCCAGCATCTCCAGCACCTCGGCGTCGCGCACCGCGCTCTCCGCACCGGAGGAAGCCGGCCCCAGAACCTCCGCGCCAATCTGCCAGAACTGCCGGTACCGCCCCCGCTGCGGCCGCTCCCGCCGGAACTGCGGCCCAATGTAAAACAGCTTCTGCAACTGCCCCGTATCACCCAGCTTGTGCTCGATATACGCCCGCACGACGCCAGCGGTGTTCTCAGGCCGCAGAGTCAGGCTCTGCGCTTTTTCACTCGCCGCCCGCGCCCGGTCCTCCCAGGTGTACATCTCCTTCGAGACGATGTCCGTCTCTTCACCCACACCCCGCGCAAACAGCTCCGTCGCTTCAAACAACGGCGTGCGGATCTCGCCAAACCCATACCGCGCAAACACACCCCGGGCGACAGCCTCGACCCGGTTCCACAGCTCCGTCTCCGGCGGCAGCAGATCGCGCGTACCCCGAACAGCCTTCAAAGTCCCTGACATAAGCTTCTAGTCTAACGAAATCCGAAACAAGAGGCAGGAGCTTTACTTCTTCTCCTCGTGATACTCCTGCTCAGTGTTGATCCCCCACAGAACAGCCTTATCCACCTTGCCCGCGACGAGACCATCCACCACCGTCATCGCAGTCAACATGCTGTGGTCCTGGTTGTTGTACTTGTGCATGCCGTTGCGGCCAACGAGAAAGAGGTTTTCGAAGCCATCTGTCCACTCCCGCAGCTCATCGAAGCGATCGTAGGTGCCAAAGTACGCCGGGTAGGTCTTGGGCACGCGCACGACGTGGCCGTCGAGCACATCGGCCACCTTGAGGATGCCGATCTTTTCCAGCTCGCCTGCTGCGAAGGCCTTTAGCTCCTCATCCGGCATCGCCCACAAGGCATCGGTCTCATAGCAGAAGTATTCAAGCCCCAGCCACACCTTACTGGGGTCCGCGATCATGTGCGGGCTCCAGTTGTTGAAGATCTGCAGCCGTCCCAGCGTCACATCCGGCTCCTGGATGTAGATCCACGTGTCCTTCAGCAGACCGCCCTCAGGCTCGGTCACGCTAAGGCGGTTCGCGAGGATGCCGACCGTGATGAAATCGCGGTATTGCAACCCTTCGGCGATCTCGCGTACCGGCGCGGGCACCGGAGCATCTAGCGCCTGCACCAGCTCCTTCATCGGCATCGTCGAGAAAAAATACTCGCCCGTAAAGATCTGCCGCTCGCCAGCATCATTCACCGCTTCGAGCGAGACGACACGATCTCCCTCACAGTGGATACGGTCCACCTTCCAACCCATGTGGATCTCACCGCCCTTAGCCTGCACCAGATCGGCCACATGCTCCCAAAGCTGGCCGGGGCCGAACTTCGGATACATGAACCGCTCGATCAGGCTCGTATCCGTGCCCTTCTGCGAGAGATCGCCCTGCTTTTTGCGGCTGAAGGTCTTCTTCACGAAATGCTTCACGGCAGTCGTCAGGCTCAGCCCCTTGATCCGCTGCGCTCCCCACTCGGCGGAGATCTGGTCGCAGGGCGTTCCCCAGACCTTCTCGGTATAGCTCTTGAAAAACGTCAGGTAGAGCTGGCGGCCGAAGCGGTTGATGAGGAAGTCTTCGAGGCTCTTCTCGGGCTCGATCTGGCTGACTTGCGACTTGAGATAACTCGTACCAACACGAAAGGTCCGCACCAGACCGAGGTTCGTGAGCGTCTCCGCCGTCAAGGTAATCGGATAGCTGAAGAACTTCCGCAGATAATAGATACGGCTCTTGCGCGGACGGATCAGCATGACGAGATCAGGGTCCGCGGGGACAGGTGCGGCGATGACCACATCCGCGTGGTCGTGCTCGGCAATATTCTCTTCGCCGTTCTCTTCTCCGAAGGCATCGGTCTCGACAGTGTCGGTTTCGGCCTCAAGCGGTCCCATGCCACGCAGAGGTGGTTCCTGCTCGAGGTGCGCGGGCACAGCGACCCCCCGCACCTTGCCTTGATAGCTGATCGCAATCGCGTCGCCAGAATCGGAGCCGTCAACCGCAGGCGGCATCAGGTCGATCCACCACTGCATCACGCGGTCGCTCTTCGAGAAGAAGCGATGCCCGCCGATGTCCATCCGGTTGCCCTTGTACCGGATCGTTCGTGAGATCCCGCCGATCTCCTGGCTCGCTTCAAGGACGATCGGATGAATATCCGTCCGTCGCAACAACTCCAGTGCTGCGGTCAAGCCCGCAGGCCCCGCGCCTATGATCACTGCGGTCTTCGTCACGTAAGAAACTTCCTCGCTCAGGACGTACAACGTCCGGATATACCATTACAGTTTAAGCGCCATCGCTACCATATACTTTAATGGTGGCTCATCTTCTTGTTACCGGAGGCTCCGGCTTCTTCGGTGGTGTGCTTAAGCGCAGGCTCCTGCGCGAAGGACATACCGTAGTCAGCATCGACCTCGAAGCCGATGCCGACACGCATCCTCATCTCACCAGCATTCGCGGCGACCTGCGGGATCGAGCCCTGGTCGAGCAGACCTTCGCGCAGCATCGCTTCGACGCCGTCTACCACGTCGCCGCACAGCTCGCCCACGACATGAAGCTCGACGAGCACCTGCTCTGGACCTCAAACGTGGATGCCACGCAGCTGCTGGCGGAGACTGCCCGCTCAGCCGGTGTCCGGCCGTTCGTCTTCGTCTCCTCCAACTGCCTGTGGGCCTCAAACCTCGGTCATCCTGTCAGGGAAGACTCCGATCCACCAGCGCCCGTCGAGATCTACGGTCGATCCAAGCTCCGTGGGGAGCAGCTCCTGCAAGAGTTTGCCTCCGACCTCGACGTCGTCATCATCCGCTGCCCCACCATCATGGACTCCGGTCGCCTCGGTCTGCTCGCCATCCTCTTCGAGTTCATCGACGACGGCAAAACCGTCTGGGTCGTGGGCGATGGCAACAACCAGTACCAGTTCATCTATGCCGACGACCTCGCCACCGCCTGTATCCTCGGCGCCTCCTATGGCCGGTCCGGCCTCTTCCATATCGGCTCCGACAACGTGAAGACCATGCGTGAGGTCTACGAAGCCGTCATCTCCGCAGCAGGATCGCAGCCCGGCTCACGCGCCGCGAAGGCCCGCGTGCGCTCCCTGCCCCAGGCGCCCACCATCGCCCTGATGCAACTTGCGCACAAGCTGCACCTCTCCCCGCTCGGCCCCTACCACTACAAGATGATCGCCGAGAGCTTCCTGTTCGACACGACTCGTATCAAAGCGGAACTCGGCTGGCAGCCCACCCTCACCAACGAGGAGATGCTCCTCCGCGCCTACACCTACTACTCCACCAATCGCGCAGAGATCCACGGCCGCACCGACGCTTCCGCACACCGCAAACCCGCATCGATGGGCGTCATTCGGTTGCTCAAGTGGATCTCCTAACCCCTCGAAACAAACATAGCCACCTCAAATCTGTCATCCTGAGCGAAGTTGTAGCCTGTCCTGAGCGAAGCCGAAGGAACCTGCGGTTGCTTTTGCAGTTGCCTGTTCTATTGTCGCCACCCCAACCTCCGGGTGCCCCATCCTTCGCGTCTTTTGCGAAGGGTGGGGAACTACAGACGCCTATTCCCAAATCTCCCGAAATCTTGTCAAGCCCCTAAAACGTCTAACTCTATGACCCATAAGGAAATAAAAGTTGCCCATTAGTTTCGTTCCACTTGCTATTCTTTAAATAGAGATCAAGAAAGCCCCGGCCATAAGCCGGGGCTTTTTGTTGCCCAAAAGCTGCCAAACAAGGAGAACCGCCATGTCGAACACCGCTCAACACGCCTCCGAGAACGTCAGCTTCGAGCTCACCCTGCCCGAAGACCGCACCTCGCTGCAACGCGCCCTCAACGAACTACTCAGCCTGATCGCCAGCAACCGCATCGACGACAAGCGAGCGACGCTACTCTTCCGAGTCCTCTCGCTCGCCAGCCGAAACCTTGCCAGCCTCGCCCGCAACCCCGATCCCGCCAGCGAACCCCAGCGAGTCGCCGAAGATCAGCCCAAAGCATCGTCCACAACCACTCCACTAGAGCCTCTTCACCAGAACCGTAGTGAAGATAATTCTTGTCATTCTGAACGGAGTGAAGAACCCCCGTATTTCGTTCGGAGCACCGCAGCCGAGGAGGCCCCGCAGTCCAACTCACCAGCAGCCGAACCGAACCCCAGGCTGCAAACCATCATCGTTTCGCCCACAGATCCCAGCCTTCGAGAGAAGCTCATGCAACGCAGAGCCAACCTGCAGCAGGCGACCCAAACCTCAGCTATGGTAGGTCGCCTCGCTATAGGTTAACGCTGAACCTCAGCCCCGGCATCGCGATTCGTTACATCGAAGCCCAGGCTTCCATCTTTAGCCGCCGTCACCACCACATGATCGCCATGCAGCACCGTGCCGTCGAGGATCTTCACCGCCAGCTTGTCCTGCACCATGCGCTGGATGGCACGCTTCAACGGTCTCGCTCCATACGCGCGGTCGTAGCCTGCTTTGAAGATGGCCTTGCGAGCCTCGGGAGTCAGGTCGAGGGTGATCTTGCGGTCTTCGAGTAGACGAGTAAGATCGGCCAGCCGTAGATCGATGATGTGCTCGAGCTGCTTCTCCCCAAGTGGATGGAAGACGACGATATCGTCCACACGGTTGAGAAACTCCGGACGGAAGTGCTCGCGCAGCACCTGCATCACGCGGCCTGTCGCGTCCTTGAAGCCCTCTTCGCCATCGGCCCATGCGGTCGACAGAATATTGGCCCCAAGGTTCGAGGTCATGATGAGCACCGTATTCTTGAAGTCAACCGTGCGGCCCTTCGAGTCCGTCAGGCGGCCATCGTCGAGCACCTGCAGCAGGACATTGAAGACATCCGGATGCGCCTTCTCGATCTCGTCGAAAAGGATGACCGCATAGGGACGACGACGAACAGCCTCAGTAAGCTGGCCACCCTCGTCGTAGCCAACATAACCGGGAGGCGCGCCGATAAGCCGTGCCACTGCGTGCCTCTCCATGTACTCGCTCATGTCGATCCGCACCATAGCGGCTTCGTCGTCGAAAAGAAACTCAGCAAGCGCACGGGCCGTCTCTGTCTTGCCGACACCAGTTGGCCCAAGGAAGATGAAGCTGCCGATCGGACGCTTCGGGTCAGAGAGCCCAGCACGCGAGCGACGAATAGCGTTCGCCACCGCCTCCAGCGCCTCATCCTGGCCGACGACGCGCTCGCGCAGACGAGCCTCCATCTGGACGAGCTTCTTCATCTCGCCCTCAAGCATCTTGCTGACCGGAATGCCGGTCCACTTCGACACCACGCGGGCAATGTCCTCCTCGTCGACCTCCTCCTTCAACATGCGGCGATCATCACTGGAGCCGGAGTCCTGCATGTCGGTGAGAGTCTTCAGCTCGGCTTCGAGCTTGGGAATCTCGCCGTACTGCAGCTCCGCCGCGCGCTGGAGATTGCCCTTCCGAGTCTCCTCGGTCGCCTGGAAACGCAAGGCTTCGAGCCGCTCCTTGAGCTCGGCGATGCGCCCGATAGCGCCACGTTCCGTTTGCCAGCGAGCGCGCAGCCCGGCAGCGGTCTCTTTTACTCCGGCGAGCTCGCGCTCCACCTCTTCGAGGCGCTCCTTCGAGCCAGCATCCGTCTCACGCTTCAACGCCTGCCGTTCGATCTCGAGCGAAGTAGCCCGACGCTCCAGGTCATCGATCTCGACCGGCACCGAGCCGATCTGAATGGCCAGCGCAGCCGCAGCCTCGTCGACTAAGTCGATGGCCTTATCCGGCAGGAAACGATCGGAGATGTAGCGATGCGAGAGCGTCGCCGCCGCCACAATCGCCGAATCCTTGATGCGGATCTTATGGTGAGCCTCGTACCGCTCCTTCAGGCCGCGCAGAATCGCGACCGTGTCCTCCACATTGGGCTCGCCGACGTAGACGATCTGGAAGCGCCGCTCGAGAGCAGCATCCTTCTCTATGTACTTCTTGTACTCGTTGAGCGTGGTGGCACCGATAGCGCGCAGCTCTCCGCGAGCAAGCGCGGGCTTCAGCATATTGCTGGCATCCATCGTTCCTTCAGCCGCTCCCGCGCCGACCAGCGTATGCAGCTCGTCGATGAACAGGATCACCTCGCCATGCGACTCCTCAATCTCCTTGAGTACAGCCTTCAGTCGTTCTTCAAACTCGCCTCGGAACTTTGCCCCGGCGATCATCGCGCCAAGGTCGAGCGAGCACACACGCTTGTTACGCAAAATCTCCGGAACGTCACCAAGAAAGATTCTGCGAGCAAGTCCTTCAACAATAGCCGTCTTGCCGACACCAGGCTCACCGATAAGCACCGGATTGTTCTTCGTCCGGCGAGACAGCACCTGCACCACACGGCGAATCTCCTCATCGCGTCCGATGACCGGGTCGAGCTTGCCCCGGCGGGCCAGCTCTGTTAAGTCTTTAGCGTATTTTTCGAGCGCCTGAAACTTCCCTTCAGGGTTCGGGTCCGTCACCCTCTGCGAGCCGCGCACCGAACTGAGCGCCTTCAAAATCGCCGCGTGCGTCGCGCCAAAAGACACAAGCGCCGCCTGCACGGCATCACCCTTCGCTTCGGCAAGGGCGAGTAACAAATGCTCGGTCGAGCAGTAGTCGTCCTTGAAGTTCTCCGCCTCCTTGAACCCACGCTCCAACACCTTCTGCAACGCAGCCGACATCCCCGGCTGTCCGCCGCCCTGTACCTTGGGCAACCGGCTGATCGCCGTATTCACTCCACTCAACAACTGCTCCACCGGAACCCCAACCCGCTCCAGCACCGGCAGAACCACTCCCTCCCGATCCTCCAACAGAGCCGCCATCAGATGCAGCGGCAACGCCTCCGGATTTCCGTTCTCAGCAGCGTGCGAGATCGCACCCTGCAGCGCCTCCTGCGCCTTGACCGTCAACTTGTCCCATTTGATCGCCATATCTTCTCCTCTACAAAACACCTAATTCTTACAGGCATGGTCTACTAACCGCGAGAGCTCCGTGCCAGAACTTCGCGCCCCTGCCCAATACGACACCCTCGCCGCAGCCGCCCTGCTGGCCGCTACCGGCGGCTTGATTGACTCCATCGTCTACCTCAAACACGGCCACGTCTTCGCGAACGCCATGACCGGCAACGTCATCCTGCTCGGCATCAGCGCAATCTCGCACGACTGGTGGCAGGTAGCGCGACACATCGCACCGCTGGTCGCCTTCCTCGGAGGAGTAGCAGCCTCGCGGCTTCTCCGGATTTTTCCCGGTCCCCGTGCGGCCCTGTCGGTACTGACGCTTGAGATCGTCGTTCTCTTTATCGCCGGACTGCTGCCACTGTCGTTCCCGAACATCGTCTTTATCGGGATCATCTCGTTCGTCTCCGCGTTCCAGGTATCGACCTTTCGGCGAGTGGGACGATTCTCCTACAACTCCACCTTCGTCACCGGCAATCTTCGCGATCTCACGGAAGGATTCGTCGGCTACTTCATCGACGCCGATCCCGATATCCGGCACCAGGACTTTGCCAAGGCCCGAAAACTGGGAATCATCTGCTCGTGTTTTCTGCTCGGCGCGATCCTGGGCGCGTGGGCGGCGACGCATCTTGCCAATCACGCGCTGTGGCTGACCGAACCTCTGCTGCTGATCGTGGCGGGTCGAGTGCTGTTCCATATGAAGCAGGTACCGGAATAATCGGCCGGTACTTATTGGACGCAGAAATGAGCGAGATGTTTCATAAAATCTGATTGACTTGCACTCATATTTTACTGGTACAACCGCTGGAGAAGCTGCCGGGTGATCGCATAGCAGTCGCAGGCAGCCAGCTCAAGACCGGGCTTATCCAGGATGCGGATATGGCCGCGCGAGTAGCGGATCAATCCGCGCCGCTGGAGCCCAGCCGCAACCTTCGTCATCGTCGGCCGCTGCGATCCGAGTATCTGGGCCAGAAACTCCTGCGTCAGCCCCAACGAGTCAGTTTCGACGCGGTCGTGGACCATCAAGAGCCACCTGGCCAGCCGCTGCTCCGCCCCATGCAGCCGGTGGCACCCTGCGATCTGGCTGAGGGTCATGGCCTGGACCTGCACGAACTCAAGCACACGGCCCCGCATCTCGGCGGATGCAAGAAAGACCACACGCAGCTCGGAGAGAGGGATTCGCAGCGCCGAGCCCGGAATTTGCATGAAACACTGCGTCGACGCAAGCCCGGGCCCCAGCAAATCCAGACCCCCGACCACCCCCTGGCTGCCTATGATACCCACCTCGACGGTGTGGTCCGCAATCGACGTCATCACCAGCGCCAGCCCTGAGGTCAGGAAAAAGGCGTATTGGGGCACCAGCCCCGGCTCATGCAACACAGTCCCGAGCGGCAGATCCACGCTCTGAACATGCACGAGCAAAGACTTCCGGCACCCTCGGGAGAGGGCGTTGAGCAGCAAGTTATCGGTTGGACTCGGTATCGGGCTGGGCATAGACCATCCTTTGCGTCAGTCCGCAAAGGACCCCCGTTCAAAGGGAACGGAAGAGGTCACGATCCTGATTGGGGCAGGCAGCGGAGAATCCACCGCCAGTACCGTGACTATACGCGCAAAACCTGGGGCTATGTCACATATTAAGAGACGGATACGTTACCTCGAACGATCATCCCACCCGGCAGATGAGGCACTTCAGGTAGCCCGTCTCCGGCAGGGTCAACACCGCCGGATGGTCAGGCGCAGCTCCCCGGGTTTCGAGCAGTTGCACACGGCGGCCAGCGTCGGAAGCAGCTGCCGAGACGACCTCGGTGAACTCCGCGAGCGGAACATGGTGCGAGCAGGAGCAGGTGACGAGCGTCCCGCCCGGCCGCAACATCTTCATGGCGCGGAGATTGAGCTCCTTGTACCCGCGCAGCGCACCCTCCGCCGCCCGCTTCGTCTTGGCAAACGCGGGAGGGTCGAGGACGATGGTGTCATACTGCCTGCCCGTAGACTCGTACTCCCGCAGCAACTCGAAGGCATCCGCCTCAATCCAGTCCACCTCTGCGGTGAGCGTGGGGTTCAGCTCCCGGTTGCGGTCGGCGACCTCAAGCGCGGCGCGGCTGGCATCGACGCCGGTCACGCTCCGGCAGCTCTGCGCCATGTGCAGGGCGAACCCGCCCTGATAGGTGCAGACATCGAGGGCTTCGCCATGCGCGTGCCTAGCGGCAGCGGCGTAGTTAAGCCGCTGGTCGAGGAACGCCCCGGTCTTCTGCCCGGCGGTGGCATCGAAGTGGAAGCGCAGGCCGTTGATCGTGAAGACGGTCGCCAGTTGCGCGGCGCCCTGCGCAAAGAGCGGCTCAGGCGAAGGAGCAGCAAGCTGTTCCAGCTCGCGCACGCGGGGGTCGGGCCGTTCGACCACGGTCGCGAGTTTTAGTCTGCCCGTCAGTACCTCCGTGATCAGTTGGCGAAGATCGTCCTGAGCGGTGCCCTGCGTCAGCAGTTGCAGAATGACGAGGTCGTTGTACTTGTCGGCGACGATACCGGGAAGACCGTCCGCCTCGGAGAAGACCAGACGGCAGGCGTTATTCTCCAGAGACTCAGGCGACAGATCGTCGCGCAGAGCGAGAGCCTGAAGCAGCCGCTCCCGAACTTGATCGAGATACTGCTCGCGGTTAACGGAAGGCTCGGGCGACACCATTCTGAGGGCGATCTGCGACGATGCGCTGTAGAGCGCCGTCCCCAGCGGGATTCCGCGCGAGTCGACGACGGTAACGAGCGAGCCGGCTTCGAGGATAGACTCTGCGCCAAGCGGTGGAACCAGCTCTTCGACATCCGAGCGATAGACCCACAGGTGGCCGGCACGCAGACGGTCGGCAGCCCGGCGCTGGATAACCGCTGCTGGTCCATGCTGTTGCGGTTTGCCCACGCGCAATGGGCGTTCTAGGATCGTCTTCGTCATCCCTTTATGGTCGCACAGCCGCTTAGAATGAAAGAGAATGTCGCCCAGCCCCAGCCATAACATCGATGTAGTGATTCTGGGCGCGGGCGCGGCGGGGCTGATGTGCGCGATCGAGGCGGGCAGGCGCGGGCGCCGGGTTGCGCTGCTCGACCACGCCGAACGCATCGGCAAGAAGATCCTGATCTCCGGTGGAGGCCGCTGCAACTTCACCAATCTGCACACGCGCCCGGAGAACTTCCTCTCGGAGAACCCCCACTTTGCGAAGTCCGCGCTCGCCCGTTTTACCCCCGCCGACATCATCGCGCTGGTCGAGAAGCACGGCATCCGTTATCACGAGAAGACGCTGGGGCAGCTCTTCTGCGACCGCTCCGCGCAGGAGATCGTGAGCCTGCTGGAGCACGAGTGCGCCGAAGCGGGAGTAAAGATCGTGGTGAACGCGCAGGTCGCTTCTGTAACGAGAGACGTTCGCTTCACTATCGAAAGCTCGCAGGGAATCTTCCACGCGGACTCGCTCGTCGTCGCGACCGGAGGGCTGTCCATTCCAAAGATGGGCGCGACGGGGTTTGGCTACACGCTGGCTGAGCAGTTCGGTCTCCGCGTGGTGGAGTGCCGTCCGGGGCTGGTGCCACTGGTCTTCGACGCGGAGGATCGTGACCGATGGTGCGACCTGACTGGCCTCTCCGTCGAGGTCGTGGCAGCAACAGGAGAAAAGAAACGCCGCGCCAGCTTTCGCGAGAAGATGCTGATCACGCATCGCGGCCTGAGCGGCCCGGCGATGCTGCAGGTTTCGTCATACTGGCAGCCTGGAAAGATGTTGGAGCTGGATCTTGCGCCAGGGCAGGAGGTTATGGCTCCACTGCTCGGCCACAATGCGCGCAGAGATGTCGGCGCGGCGATGCAGGTTCTTCACAAGATCTTTCCGGGGCGGCTGGCGGAGCGGTGGCTGGACCTGCACATGCCCGCGGACTGGACGAATGCCTCACTCGCGATGATGGAACGGCAGATCCACGAATGGCAGGTGACGCCCGCCGGAACTGAAGGCTATGCAAAGGCTGAGGTGACTGCCGGAGGCGTAGACACCGCCGAACTCGACGCCAAAACAATGCAGAGCCGCAAGGTTCCGGGGCTGTTCTTTATCGGCGAGGTGGTCGATGTGACCGGATGGCTCGGCGGCTACAACTTCCAGTGGGCGTGGGCTTCGGGGGCGAGTGCGGGACAGGCTGTGTAGGTCTTCGATCCCACCCTTCGCAACAGCGCGAAGGATGGGGCACCCGCAACTTTAGTAGTGAACATAATTCTTGTCCTTCTGAAAACGACCACTGTCATTCTGAGCGGAGTGAAGAACCCCCGCATTTTGTTTGTAGCGCCATAACTTCACATCGTCGGCGAAAATGCGCTATTGCACGATCAAAGTGAGATCGACGGCGCGGACCAGCTGGGCGCTCGTAGCTGACACAACGATGGTGGATGTACCGGAAGGAGTCGGCGTGGATGGTGACGTCGGTGTGGTGATGCTGCTGGCAGGAATTAGCCGCCCGGAACCGCAGCCTGTCGCTGCGACGAAACCGTACAAGACGATCAAGCAGAGGAGACGCGAGAGATACCCGCGACGACGTCTTACTCCGAAGAGGCCGAACGCCAGTGGAAGAATCAGAGCTACCCAGATAGTGCGCCTCGGAGACAGGGACGCGGTTGGAGTCACTCCGGTATCAACGGTAACCGTGATAACCACAGTGCCGGTGCCGAGGTTTACGGGGGTGGCAGGAATAATCACACAGGTGGAGTTCACGGGAATGCCGCTGCAGGTAAAAGTAGCGGAGCCGGGCACGCCAATGTCAGAGGTAAGCAAGAGCGAGTAGATAGCCGGCTTACCGCTGGCAACGCTGACCGAGCTATTGCTCGCAGTGAGAGTGAAGTCCACGCCGACGCCAGTGAGCGAAAGCGTTTGCGGAGAGTTGGCGGCGTTGTCCGTCACAGTGAGCAGGCCGGAGCGGACGCCAGAGATCTTTGGCGTGAAGGCGACCTGCAGGGTGCAGGCGGAGTTCGCCGCCAGGGTGCCGCCGCAGGTGTTACTGCCGGGAACGATCCCAAAGTCTCTATCTCCAGTGAGAGCGAGACCCGCTATGGTCAAGGTCTGTGCGTTGTTGTTGGTCAGCGTGACCGTCTGCGCCGTACTCGTGATGCCGACGCCGATAGCCAAGAAATTAAGTGTTCCGGTTGGCGCGAGCGAGACGCCGGGAGGAGCCGTGCCAGTGCCGGAGAGGCTGACGCTCTGGCTTCGATACTGGTCAGCGATGGTCAGGGCTCCCGTCTCGAGCCCGACGTTCGTCGGCACATAGGAAACTGCGAACTGGCAGGTGGAGTGGGCGTTGAGCGAGTTGCCGCAGCCGTTGACGACGCTGAAGTCCCCTTTCGTCTGCGCGGCGATCAGCGTGAGGGCGACGTCTCCGGAGTTGGTCAGCGTGACCGGTTGGGCGGCGCTGGCGGTGCCGATCTGCTGCGGAGTAAAGGAGAGACTCGACAGCGAGAGTGCGTCGGTCGCAGGCGATGTGCCGATTCCGGTGAGCGATGTGTTCTGGGTGCCGGCGCTGTCCGTGATGGTGAAGGTTCCGGTGCGTGTGCCGGAGGCGGTCGGAGTGAAGGTGATCGCAACCGTGCAGCCGGTACTCGCGGCGAGTGTAGCACCGCAGGTGTTGGCGGAGATCTTGAAGTCTCCGGTGGCCGTCGGCGTCTGGAGGGTCGCAGGAGTGCCGCCGGTGTTCGAGATGGTGATGTTCTCAGCCGTGGCGGTCGCGCCGATGACGGTCGAAGGGAAGCTGAGTGCGATGGGATTGAGGACAATGTTCGACGGAGTCGTTGCAACGCCCGAGAGCGAGGCAGTCGCCTGGCCTCCGGTGACGTTGCCGTAGACGGTCAACAGTCCGGTGCGCGTGCCGATTGCCGTCGGCAGAAAAACGATCTGGATCGCGCAGCTCGCATTCGCCGCCAGAGTTGTCGCGGCACAGGTGTCGGTCTCGGTGAAGTCGCCGGTAATTGCGACTGAACTTACAATCAGCGGGGCGTTGCCGGTGTTGGTGACGGTGATGCTCTGCGAAGCGCTGGAGGTGTTGACGGCTTGCGAGCCGAAGGTGAGCAAGGTGGGACTGAGACTGATCGCTGGCTTGGGCGCGGCAGCAGCGGTGAGCAGGGGTAGCTGCCAAATGCCGCGGCCATAGGTGGCGGCACGAAGCTCCCCGAAGCGTCCATCGCCAGTGTCCATCGCGCCCGCGACGGCGAGCTGGACGACTGGCGCATTGGGCAGGCCGAGGCCGTAGACGCTCCAGCAGTTTCCGCTGGTGCAGGTAGCAACCTGGGTCGTGACATAGACGCCGGTATCGAGCGCGACGTAAAGAGTATTGGCGTCGTTCGGGTCGACCACGATGCCATTGGCGGGAGCATTGGGGAGGTTGCTGCTGATGTTGGTCCAGTGCGCGCCTCCATCGATGGATCGATAGACATGACCTCCGCCCGTGCCGGAGACAAAGCCCATGACCGTGACATAGAGCGTCTTCCCGGTTGCGTCGTGGAGGTCTGCCACGACCGACGACAGATCGAAGCCTCCAGGGTTGAACAGCGCGGTATCGTTCGTGACGGAGGAGTTGGTGAGGTCGTTCCAGACAGTTGTGCTGCCAGCGGCACCCGCAGCCGTAGTCGAGAAGAGATGCCCGCCGACGCTTCCTCCGCCATCGAGGGCTCCGGCCATTCCGGCGTAGAGAACGGTGGACCCTTCGTTCTGCGCGGCACTCGCTCCGCTTGCGGCAGCGCCCGCTGCTGCCAGCGAGCGGACGACCGGGTTTGTGGTGCAAGCGCTGTTCTGTGCTCCTGAGAACATGGTGCTGATGGCGTTCGCGGAAGACCACGAGGTGCCGCTCTGGGCAGAGCCACGCCATGCGCGGCAGGTGCCGATGAGGACGTTTGTGGACTGCGCGGGATCGAGAAGCCAGGGCGGGTCGATCAGAGAGGCGTCGTTCGAGACCTGGGTAAAGCCTATGGTCGGGTCTCCCGTAAAGTCTGACGCAGTGCAGGACGACCCGCTGCCGCAGTAGCGGATGCTGACGCCCTCTGCTGTGGAGAGATACCAGTTCTGGGGGGTGACTTGATCGATGGCGACTGTGCCGCCCTCGCCGGTAGCGAGCTGCGGCCACATGGTCGCGGATGCGGCGGTCGAGGTTCCTGCGTTGCCATTGGCTCCGAGGCCGGTGAGCAGCGTGTTGGGATCGGTGGGGTCCTGGGCGAAGCTGATGATCTCCGCCAGCGAGCCGAGGCCGCTGTTGAGGTTCTGGAAGTGGGTTGCATCGTCGGATGAACATTGGTTCCCTTGCTCGTTGACGCTATCCGTCGAGCGCCAGAGGCCGCCGTCGTTGCCAAGGTAGAGCAGCGACAGCGAGGCGCTGGGGAGCGAGGCTAGCGTGTGTTGGGCGGGGGCGACCATGGCGGGAGCGGCGCATCCATTGATCGCATTCGTCGTATTGCGAAAGCTACAGCCAGAGCTGAGCGAGCATCGATAGAGATCGACGGTGCCGACGAAGAGCAGCGTGTCGGGATTCGCCGTGCCGATACCTGTGGGGACTGCCGCGAGCGCCATGCTGTAGTCCGCCTGCGGGATGGTGGTATCGCCGCTGGCTTTTTCGAGCGAGGTCGAGACGAGTTGTTTGCCAAAGGTAACTGCGTTGCCACAAGCAGAGCCCGTGTAGGCGCAGACATCCTGCCAGAGCCCCTGGTCGAGGTTGCTGCTGTTCACGGTCAGGGCGAAGGTATCGCCCGTGATGGGCTGTACAGCGAGCGCGCCGCGAAAGAGGGGGCAGCTGGGATTGCCCGTAGTTCCTGGATTGGTTGGGCAAGCGGTAAGAGGAAGAGAGGTCGCGGGCTGTTGCATCAGCCGCTTCCAGGCGATGCCGTCCGACGACTGGTAGTAGCCGTGATAACGGACCGCCGCGAAGAAGAGTTTACGGAGAGGGTTCCAGACTACTGCGGTTGCAGAGTTGCCTCCAACGTTGCCGCCCGTGGCCTGCGGGGTCTGCACGGTCTGACTGCCATCCATCACGACGGACATCTGCCAGGTGACGCCGGAGTCGGAGGAGTAGTACAGTCCTCTGACGCTGTTCTGGTCGCCTGCGTTCACGAGGTCTCCCTCGAGCGAGTCTGAGATGGCAGCGACGACGAGGCCGGGAGAGATACTGCTCCAGGCGAAGCCCGCGACGCTGAGGCCCAGGAAGTTGTGAACGCCATAGACGCCGTCGTCAGCGCTCTGGATCAACGTCCACGTGATACCTCCGTCGGTCGAGCGAAGGATTCCACTGCCGTAGAAGGAGTCCGTGGCGTCGTTGGGGTCTCCTGTCCCGGCGAGGATGACGCCGTTCTGAACACTGACGGCACCGATGCTCAACGAGGGGATGGCTGTGGTGCCGGAGTTCGCGTTGAAGACGGGCAGCGTATCGGTGAGCGGAGCGAAGGTGACACTGCTACTCGCCCCTGCTGCATTGGTGGACTTCCAGACTCCGCCGCCGGTGGTGCCGAGATAGACCGTATTGCCGGTGGTATCCGCCGGATCGATGGCGATCGCGCTGACGCGTCCAGTGACGGTCCCGTAGTTGACGCTGGCGATCTGATTGGGGCCGACCGGCTGCCAGCTTGCACTGAGCGGCGATGTGGACTGGGCCTGCAGCTGGGCTCGCAACATGGCCGCTTGTTGCTGCCGCGCGGCGTCCATCGCAACTGCCGCCGAGGGGCTGCCAGCGAGTGTGCGGCCTGCGAGAAAGCGCCTTGCTCGCATAGTGTGCGTATCGACATCGATCCCACCAGCACCAGGATGATGCAGAAGAGCCGTCGTTGGGGACTCTTGAGCGCGCACAGCTGTCCCAGCCGCTGCGAAGCAGAGGAGGCATAACGCCAGGAAGAAGCACGCGCGAGGAAACTCCTCGGCGGCGGAGGTCTTCGAGCGCGGCAGCTGGGTACCTCGATAAGGTGCGGTCAGGCGCATGATTCTTCGGGCAGTGCAGACATCTCACCCTCGATGCTGCAAGGCGAAGCAGTGCGAGTCAACGCAAGACCGGAAGAACTCTGGCTTGGAGTGCCAGAAAGGGATGAGAAAAATCTTATGTACAGCTCAGCGTAGCTCTGCGGCTACTTTCAGGAGGTGTTCAGCAGCGAATGATCTTCGCCGATTGCAATTCTTTTGTCGCGTTCCTCGAATCTATCACTAGACGGGCGTCGGCGACGATCTGCCCGTAGTCATAGATGGAGTGGTCGGTGACGATGACGACGCAATCGAAGGCTCCGAGGTCGTCGAGTGGTGTCGATTTGAGATGCAGGTCGTACTTTCTGCCGTGCCCGACAGTTGGAAAAAAGGGGTCGTTATAGCTGACCGCTGCTCCGGCGCGCTGGAGCAGTTCGATGATGGTGAGCGACGGAGATTCGCGGAGATCGTCGACGTCGCGTTTGTAGGCAACGCCGAGGACAAGGACTTTGGCCTGGGCGAGTGGGACTCCTGCACGTTCGAGCGCGCGCGCTGTGGTCTGCACGACATACTCCGGCATGGCCTCGTTGACCTCGCCCGCTAGCTCGATGAAGCGTGTTGCGAAGCCGAACTGTTTTGCCTTCCAACTGAGGTAAAAGGGGTCGACTGGAATGCAGTGACCGCCGACGCCGGGTCCTGGATAAAACGCCTGAAAGCCGAACGGCTTGGTGGAGGCCGCGGCGACGACCTCCCAGATATCGATGCCCATGTGCAGGCAGAGCTGCTTGAGCTCGTTGATGAGCGCGATATTGACGCAGCGGTAGATGTTCTCGAGCAGCTTGGTCATCTCGGCCGCAGCCGGAGTGGACATGGGAACGGTGCGATGGAAGACCGCGCCATAGAGCGCCGACGCAGCCTCGGTTGCCCTTCGCTCGACGCCGCCGATCACCTTGGGGATGTCGCGGCGCGGGGTGGTGATGTTGCCCGGATCTTCGCGCTCCGGAGAGAAGGCGACCATGACGCCGTTGAGAACGTCGTCCGGCGAACTACGCAGCACTTGAACATCGCGCTCCGCACCGTGACGGTTGATGGTCTCGACGACGATCTCTTCCGTGGTGCCGGGGTAGGTGGTGCTCTCGAGGATGACGAGCTGGCCCGCATGAACGTAGGGAGCCAGCGCCTCCATGGTCGAAACGACGTAGCTCATGTCCGGCGTGTGGTCTTCGTGCAGCGGTGTCGGGACGCAGATGAGCACGGCGTCGACGCTGGCGATCTCGGCAAAGTTCGAGGTCGCGCGAAAGCCAGACTGCTGGGCGGCGTGGATATGCTCCGGCTCGATCCGGTGGATGTAGCTTTTGCCTTGGTTGAGCAGGTCAACCTTTTCGGGGTCGATATCGAAGCCTATGACCTGGAACCGCTCTTCGCTGAAGAGCAGCGTCAAAGGGAGGCCGACGTAGCCGAGGCCAATGATGCCGATGCGAGCGCTGCGGTTCTGAATTCGTTCGAGCCACCCGGGTAGGGCAAGGGCCGTTGTCTGGGCTTCTTTCATTGATGCACTTTCTGGTCTGTTCTGTTGACTGTGAATGCTTCGCGATACCAGGCGACGGTGCGTCGCAGGCCTTCTTCAAAGGAGACTTGTGGAACATAGCCCATCACTTCACGCGCGGCGGAGATATCGGCGAGGGAGTCGCGGACATCTCCGGCGCGGTCCGGCCCATGCTGCGCCGGGTGCGGGAATTCGAGCAGCTCGGCGAGGATGCGATAGGTCTCGTTCAAGGTGTGGCGCTCGCCGCAGGCCACGTTGAAGACGCGACCGGCAACCTTCTCCGCCGGAGCCGAGAGCGCCAGCAGGTTCGCGCTGACGGCGTTGTCCACGTAGGTGAAGTCGCGGCCCTGCTCGCCGTCGCCGTGGATGACGGGTTGCTCGCCCTGCATCATCTGCAGGATGAAGCGGGCCATGACGCCGGAGTAGGGTGAGTCCGGCACCTGGCGCGGACCGAAGATGTTGAAGTAGCGCAGGCAGACCGTCTCCAGCCCATAGACGCGCCAGTAGGACTGCATGTAGAGCTCGCCCGCGAGCTTCTGCACCGGGTAGGGAGCGATCGGCTGCGGCGTCATTGTTTCGACGCGCGGAAAGCCGGGCTGGTTTCCGTAAGCCGAGGACGACGCGGCATAGACGACACGGCGAACTCCAGCGGCGCGTGCTCCTTCGAGCAGATTGAAGGTGCCGTCGATGTTGGTCTCGTGGCTTGGCCGCGGCTCTTTGACGGAGCGGGGAACGCTGGGCAGCGCTCCCTGATGTAGAACGAAGTCCACACCCTCGCAGGCATCGAGCACACCGTCGGCATCCCGCAGATCGACATCGCGAAGGTCGATCCGGTCAAGCACTCCGGCAAGATTGCTGCGCTGTCCGGTAGAGAAGTTGTCGAGCGCCCGAACCTGCTCTCCACGGGCGACCAAAGCGTGCGCGAGATGCGAGCCGATGAATCCCGCGGCACCGGTAATGAGATAGCGTGCCAAGGTTTTAGGATATCAGGCTGGAGTTGGATTGCGACCTACAGGTCGCGAGCCTGGATCACTGCACCGGCGGTGAAAAGCAGGCCACAGGAAGCCAAAAGGCAGATAGCCAAGCCGAGCCAAGGTAGTGTCCCGGTAAGCAACTGCGTGTTCGGATCAATAGATGCGCTGGCGCTCATTACGTCGAACACGTTCGAGCCATGAAATGTATGCGCTCTATAACTGAGAAAGACTGTGGTGAGTGCGCAAAGTCCAATCACCGGTGCAGTGAACTCTCCCTCGAATACCTCCGAAACCAGCAATCCAAAGGCGAGGATCACAAGACCGGCCGCACTCATCAATGCGCCGAAAGCCAGCGCCTGAAGGAAGGAGTAGGACTCGCCAACGAGTGAGGAAAGTACTGGAATAAGAAGCGCAGAGATGAGTCCGAGTACGATCGACTCGGCCCAGGCTATTGCCGCGCGAATCAGGAAGAGGTGCAGACGCCTTACCGGTAATCCCAGCGTAAACAGGGCCACTCCGGTTGCCTTTTCTCTAGCTAGGCCGCCCAGAGCGAGGACGAAAGCCGCCAGAACCCACAGGCCCTGAAGAGCGTAATGGAATAGGCCACTCCAAACGTAGACCGAATAGAACAACGGCTTGTCGGGAAACCGCACGTTATAGCGAGCGAGAAACCCAGGGCTGGTGAGCACCGCGTAGACCACTAGCGATGCCAGTAATACCAATGCGGAAAAGAAACGGCCACGAGAGTCGAGCCAGGCCTTCCAGAGGAGAGCAGGTCCATAGGAGCGAAAAGCTCCGCGTGAGTTAGACGTATTAGTAGTCAACGCGATCTCCATGGACTGCAGCGGCCCCGAGCAATACTGCGGTGAGCGTCCATGCCACCAGTAGGGTTGTCCACGGCGCGGTCGTCCAATTCAGTTGCCACGGTCCGGCCATCGCGTGCGCAAAATCGAAGTATCCCAACCATGTCGTGCGCCCAATGTAGCGCATGTGCTGCATATACGTTTGAAGCCACAGATAGGGAGCGCCGAGGAGCACGAGGGTAAGGATCAGGCTGAGGTAATTGCCCGGAAAGAGCGTGTAACAAAGATTGCCAAAGGCAATCAAAAAGACTCCAGCCGCCACCATCAGGGCAGTATGTAGAAGCACCTGCGACAGAGAGTAGGTTTGATGAATGACGGCAGAGCCGATGATGATCACGAGTACAGCGAACAGACTCAATGCAATGCTTTCCAACAGAGCAACCGCCAGTCGCGTGAATAACCAGCGTCTCCGGCTGACCGGAAGACCAAGGCTGAACAAAACTGTTCCGCCGCTCCTCTCACGAATCAACCCGCCAAAGGCAAAGAGAATTGCGAACAAAGCCCAGACCTGTTGCAGGTAATTGTCGTAGAGATAATGCCAGAGATACCAACCGTACTCATGAATTCCCAGCGGCATCCATGAGAAGTGATATCCCTTCGGATTTTGCAGCTCATGAGTCCACATCCGGACCAGCCACGCGTGCGAATCCATGTAATAGATACATACGATTGCAGCAGCTATCAGACCAGCGGCGAAGCGCACCCGCGTTTCGATCCATGCTTTGTAGAGGAGCATGCTCATGATCTTGCCTTCACTTTTTCGAGGAAGATTTCCTTCAACGAAATGGGCAACACGTCGATGCTACCGGCGTGCAACATGCGAACGTGCTCGACGATGGAATCCACGTTGTGGCTGGCAACAAGCGAAACGGCGCGTCCTTCGACGTGTACTCGTTCAATGCCGGGAACTCGGAGATCACGCTCATCGACGGGCTCTGGAAAGACCGCCTGGATGTGCCGGTATTGTTCTTTGACCTGATCCATGGGCGCGTCGAGTACCAGCTTGCCGCGATCAATCATCAAGACGTGATCCGCCACTTGCTCCACTTCTGCGATCTGGTGCGACGAAAAAAAGATGGTGGTTCCCTGAGCAGCGAGAGATACGACAATTTGCAGGACGTCCTCGATCGCGACAGGATCGAGCCCTTCTGTGGGCTCATCCAAAATCAACAGTTCACAACCGCGCGCGAAGCCCAGAAGCAAGGCGAGCTTGGTTCGCATCCCTTTCGACAGTTGCCGAATCCTGCGCTCGGGAGGAAGCTCAAACTGCTCCAGGAGACGGCTTTCGAGACCGTGATTCCAACCCGGAAAGAACGACTTAGTAAAACGAATGATCTGCGCGACGGTCATGTAGTCGTAGAGCCTCTTATCTTCCGCTACGAAGGCTACCTTTTGACGAATCAGCAGGCTCTCTTTTTCCTTGTCAATTCTGTGACCGAGAATGCGGCCCGTTCCCGAGGTAGGGTGAATCATGCCCAGCAGCATTTTGATCGTCGAGCTCTTTCCCGCGCCGTTCTGCCCCAGGAATGCACAGACCGAGCCGGCCTGAACCGACAGGTTGAGACCTCGCACAGCCTCGTGCTTTCCGTAATTCTTTTTAAGTTCCGCCGTTTCTATGACTGCTGCCACAGCTACCTCCTTTGAAAATCTCCGGCGAGTTCGGCTTCGAACAACCGTCGAATCTCACCTTCTTCCAGACCTTGTTGTTTCAAGGTCTCGACGAACTCGCGCACCAGTTGCTGAGCATCCCGCATCTCTTCAGTCTTCGATCGGCGGCGACGACGGGTGATAACGAAGGCTCCCAGACCGTGCCGTATCTCCAACACGCCTTCCTGTTCCAGTTCGCGATAGACCTTGATCACGGTGTTGGGGTTGATCACAAGAGTCTCGGCCAGACTACGAATGCCGGGGAGCTGATCTCCATCCGACAATGCGCCGGTTTCGATCGCATGGCGAACCTGCTCCTTGAGCTGAACGTAAATTGGGACGCCAGAAGACGGATTGGGTTTGCGAAACACTGTGCTACACATATAGCACAGTAGAACTGCAAAACCAAATGATCTAGATTTCTCGATCAGGAGAAGCAGCCTTAGACTCAGTTGCGGTCTTTGTCCAAAATTGAAAACCGTTGTCCGAAACCAAATAACACTAAGCTCCAAACGTCTCGTAAAATAACCGAACGGAGTAAGCAATGCAGTCTGATGTAATCGAACTACGACCGTGCGACATGCGCGATTGCGAAGCGCTGGCGCTGGTCGGCGGTGCTACTTTTCTTGAGTCTTTTGCGGGTATTTTGGAGGGCGATGCCATCGTCGCCCACTGCGCCAAACACCATTCGGTGGAGTCCTATGCCAAGTATCTCGGCACTCCCGACTGCAGGGCATGGCTGGCTGAGGCCGGACAGGGCGGCGCTCCGGTTGGCTATGTGATGCTCACGAAGCCGGACCTTCCGCTACCGGACCTGGGTTCGCAGGATATTGAACTGAAGCGCATCTATCTATTCTCGCGTTTTCACGGCAAGGGCGCGGGTAAGATGCTTCTCGATCAGGCGATCGCAGGCGCGCACGAACTGGGGATGCAGAGATTGCTGCTCGGGGTCTATGCGAAGAACTTCAAGGCGCTGGCCTTCTATCGGAGAAACGGGTTCTTCGAGGTGGGCACGAGGACGTTCCAGGTTGGAAGTATGTTGTGTGATGATTTGCTTTTTGGCCGTTTGCTTTGATCGTACCCTGCTGTTTAGAGCATCTTTACCATTAATGGAAGGTGGGCATTGTTGCTTCCCACCCTTCGTAAAAGCGCGAAGGATGGGGCACCCGAACATTGCACTCGCTGTAAAAATGCTTTGAAAATAAAGATGCGGCCCGTGGGCCGCATCCGAGCAGGAACGTGAAACGAATTTACCAGAGGCCCCAGGCGCGGCTGATGTAGTCACTGAGAGTCATAATGATCAGCACGAGGAAGGTGAAAAATCCCGCTCCAACAGTCATCTTGATGAGTCGGGACTGATACTTCACGTGCATGAAGAACAGGATGACGATCACAGCCTTAATGCTGGCGATTGCCAGGGCCACGATCGGATTGAAGACACCCATTTCCTTATAGGCAGCGGCTACGGTGATTCCGGTGAATACCAGAAGGGTCCCAAACACCATCGTGTACTCCAGCGGAGAGACGATGTGGTGTTCGGCGTGTTCCGGATTCGTTACATTTGCTGCGTCGTGCTTGTCAGACATGGTCTGCTCCTTATTGTGCGCTCAGACAGTTCAACCTTCTATGGCTAAACCGGGTGACGATTGATCAGGTACAGCAGTGGGAACAGGAACAACCAGACGATATCGACGAAGTGCCAGTAGAGCCCGAAGTTCTCGATAGGGGCGACATAGCCTGAAGAGAACTCGCCATGGTAAGCGCGCCATGTCAGCCAGAAGAGAAGGACGATTCCGATGATCATGTGCAACGCGTGCATGCCGGTCATGGCGAAGTACAAGAAGAAGAAGATCTGGGTCTTCTGCGCCATGTCCGGAGCCAGAGGCTGTTCCGTTGCCTTGCCGGTCTTAGCGTCTACGGGTGGGTTGACGAACTCGGAGACGTCGAAGTGCGCGCCGGGGATGTGATGCTTCTCCCACTTCTCGTGATACTCGACTGTCTTGATCCCCAGGAAGGCCAGACCGAAGATGTTCGTGAGGATCAGAAGGACGACCAGCAGGCCCTTTTTGCGGACCTCCGCGGCCCAGACGCCGAGCGCCATGCAGAAGCCGGAGGAGATCAGGATGACGGTATTGACCGCTCCGAGAGGCACGCTGAGCTGGTTCGAAGCGGCCACGAAGGCAGCGTTATACCAGTTGCGATAGAGCAGATAGGAGAAGAACATGCCGCCGAAGAACATGATCTCCGTCAGCAGGAAGAGCCACATTCCGAAGCTGCCTGCCTCGCGCTGCTGTTCTTCTGTCGCAAAGTGGTGACGGTGCTGCGGCAGAGCGATATGCTCGTGCTCCAACTCAGCTTCCGTCTCGTGCGTGTGGGGATGCGTGATCACATTATCCAACGGTCGTCACCTCTTGGGCCGTCTTGTGGGCGAGCCATTCGTAGTCGTAGGCCTCATGGTCCACAATCGGCACTTCGACAAAATTTTCGGTCAAAGGCGGAGACTGGATCTGCCATTCGAGGCCAGTGGCCTGCCAGGGATTGTTGCCGGCAATCGCTCCGTACTTCAGCGACCATGCCAGGTACAGCATGGGCAGCATGTAACCCACGCCAAGGACCGTGGCGCCCGCAGTCGAAAGAACGTTGAGCACCTGGAACTCCTGCGGGTAGGCATGGTAGCGCCGGGGCATTCCGAGATAGCCGAGAATGAACTGCGGAAGGAAGGTCAGGTTGAAACCGATAAAGGTGATCACCGCGGCGAGCTTCGAGAGCGACTCCGGGTACATGCGGCCCGTCATCTTCGGCCACCAGAAGTGGATACCGGCGAGGAAGGCCATCAACATGCCGCCGACCATCACGAAGTGGAAGTGCGCCACGATGAAGTAGGTCTCAGTGAGATGAATGTCCATGCCGAGAGAGCCGAGGAAGACTCCCGTGAGACCACCGATGGTGAACAGTCCCATGAAGCCGAAGGCATACAGCATCGGCGTCTCAAAGGTGATGGAGCCCTGCTGAAGGGTGAACGCCCAGTTGAAGATCTTGATGGCGGACGGAACGGCCACCAGCATCGTCAGGAGTGAGAAGACGAGAGCGGAGTAGTTCGAGACACCCATGATGAACATGTGGTGCTCCCAGACGAAGAAGCCGAAGAGCGCGATCGCGACCGACGAGAAGGCGACAGCCGTATAACCGAAGACTCGCTTGCGGCTGAAGGTGCTGATGACCTCCGAGATTACTCCCATGCCCGGCAGAATCATGATGTAGACGGCAGGGTGTGAGTAGAACCAGAACAGATGTTGGAACAGCAGCGGGTCGCCGCCCTTGGTGGGGTCGAAGACTCCGATGCCGAAGGTGCGCTCGAGCGCCACGAGGACGATCGCGATGGCGAGAACGGGAGTTCCGAGCACCATCAGGATCGACGCAGCGTAGTTCGACCAGACGAAGAGCGGCATCCGGAACCAGGTCATTCCCGGTGCGCGCATCCTGTGGATCGTCACGATGAAGTTCAACCCAGTAAAGATGGAGCTGAAGCCCGCAATGAAGATTGCAGTCGCGGCAGTAATCACGTGGGTGTTCAGGTAGTGCGTCGAGAGCGGAGTGGTGAACGTCCATCCGGTATCGACACCGCCAAGCACCAGGGCAGCGAGGGTAAAGGTTCCGCCAGCCAGATAGAGGTACCAGCTCAGCAGATTGATCTTCGGAAAGGCAAGATCCTTCGCGCCCAGCATGATCGGGATCAGGAAGTTCCCCAGAGTCGCCGGTACGGAGGGCACCAGGAAGAGGAAGATCATGATGATGCCGTGCATGGTGAAGAACTTGTTGTAGGTATCCGACGCGACCAGGTCAGGCTGAGGTGTCAGCAACTCCAGCCGGATCAGGCCCGCGAAGGCTCCGCCGATAAAGAAGAAGAACGTAATCGAAATGAGATACAGGATCGCAATTCGTTTATGGTCTCCCGTGAGCAGCCAGCTCAGCAGGCCGTGCTCGGCGTTGATGTAGTTCTTCTTCGGCAGGGTCGCCGTTGCCTGGTCGGGCAGATTCAGAATCGTTGAACTGGTTGCACTCATGGTTTCACCATCCCCGGCGTTGTCGGTGCCGCTAGGTCGGACTGTGATGTGGTCAGCGTCTGCTGCACACGGTAGTTGGTTTGGAGAGTCTTGACGTATTCGACCAAGTCAATCAGACCCTCTTCGCTGATCTGCCCCTGGTACGTGGGCATAATGGGTGCATAGCCGGCGGTAACGTGCTGCGATGGGTTCAGGATGGCATCGCGTAGATAGGCGTCATTCACCAGTACCTGAGATCCGTTCGCAAGCTGCAGCTTCGAGCCGTAGACACCAGCGAGATTCGGCCCACGCGCTGCCGCGCTACCCGAGTGGCAGGCATTGCAACCCATGCTGGCAAAGAGCCGCTCACCATTTTGCGCCAGCGAGGTTCCGCTCGTGGATTCCTGCGTCCACTTTTGGTAGTCGTCTGGGGTGAGGACCGTGACCTCGCCGATCATTCCCGAGTGCTTCGTTCCGCAGTACTGCGTGCAGAAGATGTGATAGGTGCCGGGTTCGGTCGCTTCAAACCAGACCGTTGAGTAGCGTCCCGGGATCACCTCGCGCTTGACGCGGAAGTCGGGGATCGAAAAGCTGTGGAAGACATCCTGCGAGATCATCGTCAGTTGCACCGGACGACCCGTTGGGACGTGAAGTGCGTTGATCTCATGCTGGCCGCCGGGATGCTCGGCCTTCCACATCCACTGCTTGCCAACGATGTAGATGTTCATCGCATTGGTGGGCGGGTTATAGATGCGGAAGTAAAGCAGAGCGCCCCAGACGAAGCAGACGAGAAAGATGGCGAGCGGAATGATCGTCCAGGTGGCTTCGAGCAGCGTCGAGCCTTCGTTCTGGATCGCAACGGGGTGCTTTTCCTTGCGATACATGACGGAAAAGGCAAACAGTAGCGCCCCCACCAGGATGACACCGAGCACTGTTATCAGCAGAAGGAAGAAGTAGAGCGCATCCGCATAGGGCGCAATGGTCGATGCCTCGCGCGGGAAGAGCGCGGAGGCGTTGAGCCATTTCACCAGAAATTGCCACAAGACTGGACTGATATGCATCGTTACCCTTTAGCCGTTCTTTCTCTTGGTCAGGTCGTGTTCGCGCCCGAGCTTCAAATCCCGCCGGAACATCAAAAATATGAATCCACCCAGGCCAGCCACAGTGACCATGCCGCCAAACTGGACGACACGAGCAACGATGAGCGAGTGCTTGTTTGTCTGCGGATCATAGTGGTAGCAGTAAGTCAGGATGTTGGCGACTGGCGTGCCGATCTTGTTGCCAGACGCTTCAATGAGGCCAAGTAAAATGTCCTTCGGAGAGTACTCGACTCCGAGATAGTACTGCGCCAGCTTCCCGTCTGTAGTCACCAGTTCAATCGAGCTGGCATGGGCAAACTGCGTAAGTTTTCCGTCCGGACCGGGTACACGGACATAGCCAAATCCTACCGCATCGGAGACCGCATCTATTGCTGGGCGCTGGCCTGTGAGAAAGTGCCAGCCTGCGGCAGTCTCAGGATGCCCATAGCGCTTGAGATAGAACTGCTTCTTCTTCGCCGCCTGCGCGGGGGTCTCAGTCGGGTCGATGCTGATGATGACGACATCGAAGTCTTTCCCAGGCACCAGCCTGACCATCTCGAGCGCGCCGGTAAGGCCGTCGAGCTCCTCCGAGCAGAGCATGGGGCAGTTGTAATAGACCAGCGACAGAATGGCTGGATGCTTCCCGAAGTAATCACCCAGACGAACATTCTTGCCAGTGTCATCCACAAAGACAGAGTCGAGCGGAAGCGACTGGTTCAGGTGCTGTGAGACGCCGACCTTTTGCAAGACCTGCGGAAGCTGATCGCCGGTGTTTTCTCCGGTCTGCTTATCGCCATAGCTGGAGACCTGCGCCAACGCGTTGAAGGCAGCGAGCAGCGTGAAGCAGAGAACTATTGCTGACCTCCATCCCCGAGTTGTGTGCTTGTCTCTCATGCTCTGTCTCTTCACTTCCTGTTGCGTGTCTCTCGTTTACTTCGATGGAGCGAGTTCGGCGTGGGCCGAAGCTTCTGCTTTGCCGTAGTTCATCTTCTGTGCGCGAGCTTCGATGGTGTCAAGCTCGTAACCGGTGCGGGCGAACCCTGTCGTCAGTGGAACCTGAACCTCTGGCTTCATGTCCCCTGCAAGCTGCGTCTCTGTCGCGGAAGAACGGGCCTCTAGAGGCAGACCCTTTTTCGCGATCAACTGCATGGCCTGCTCGATAGGAATGCGGACCGCACTCGTCTGGCCGGGGATCGAACTGTAGTGGTCGAGCAACAGGTCCTCGCGAGCATGAAGGTCGGCAGTCGCCTGGTTCCCGTCGTCGATATCGAGCCGGGGATTAGGGAAGGACGAGGTCATCTGCTGGAGTTCCTTCTGCTGCATCTCTGCGTTGCTGGCGAGATCCTGACGCTTCCCGTTTGTGCCCGCGGCTCCGGCAAAGGTGGACAGCCTGTTCCACTTGGTCACCTTGCCATCCTGCTCCTGCAGCGCATTGTTGATGACGCGGCCCATTCCGAAGCAGAAGACGAAGAAGACGAGCACGAAGCCCATGAGGGCCGCCAGGAAGACGGCAATCCCACCGGCGTTGACGTCGGTCAGCTCGTAGCCGGGATTTTCGTCGTCCACCGGGCCGTGCGAGTGGCTCCCGGCTCCTGTATTCAGATCGTGATCGTTAGTGGGCATGTTCAGGCTCCAGAATCTCTTCAAGGTGCGGATCGTTCACGTTCACAAGCGGACGGGCGTTCAGCTGCGTGAGGTAGTAGGCTCCCCACAGCGACAACACGGCCAGAGGAACGGTGATGTAAGCGAGGATGCCGATGTTATCGCTGATGTGCAGATTTCCGGCAGCGTCGCGGAAGTTCGGTTCAATCAGCCAGAACATGTCGAGCAGCCGGGCAAAGATCATCCAGCAGGTGAGCCAGATCATGCGGGTCTTGTTCCTCTTCAACTCGCGCGACAGCAGGAGGCAGAAGGGGATCACCCAGTGGCAGATGAAATCAGCGGTACAGATCGTCCACCAGCCGCCGTGGATACGGTTCAGGTACCAGGGAATCTCGTCCGGCACATTGCCCGACCAGATGATGAGGAACTCAGCGAAGGTCAGGTAGATGTTGAGCATCACGAAGGCGAAGGCAAGCTTGCCTAAGTCGTGCTGCTCGGTCGTGCGAAGGATGGTCTTTATCGGCTCGACTTTGGAGAGCAGAATCACCGTCAGGATGCTCAGCGCGAGGACGGCGTAGCCCTGGCCGACGAGGAACTGCAGACCCCAGATCGAGGAATACCAGGTAACGTCAAGCGATTTGATCCAGTCGATTGCGCCGGCCGTCATCAAGATGACATAGATGAAGATGCCGATTCCGCTGAGGTTCTCGAACTTCACGCGCCACCGGTCGAAGCTGGGTTCGGTGCCCTGGGCGGGGTCCGCGTCTCTCTGGAGTGACCACTTGTTCAGGAAGAACATGAACGTAAGCAGGATGGCGAAGATGATGGCGGTCTGAATCCAGACGCTCGATGGGTTGAGCATCGCGCGCTTGGCATTCATCACCAGCTTCTCTTCGAGCGAGATGAGGTGGCTGCTGTAGGCGCTCGCCACATCCGCTGCGGTGGGGTATCGGGCCCAGAGGTAGAGGTGCTTCATGAGGAGGCCGATGGGAACAAACATCAAGGCAACCAGAGGCAGGGTACGGCTCATCGCCTCCAGCGGGCGCCGGAGAAGCAGACCCCACTTACCACCGGAGACATACTGCAGCATCAGCACGACGAGTCCGCCGCCGGCGAAGCCGAAGCAGGTCATGTAGCCCATCAGATAGGCGCGCAGAAGGTGATTTCTACCCTCATGCGTCGTCACGAAGGCGAGCGAGATCAAAGTGAAGATGACACAGGCGATGATCGCGCGCGTCCGCCATGCCGTGATCAGCTCCGGTGAGCTCAGCGTGGCAGGGAGCACTCGAGGGCCATGATGCCCGGCTGAGTGGTGGGAGCCAGCTACCCCGTGTTGTTCGTGTCCAGATGACATGCGTTTCAAGCCTTTGTCCGGAAGCTTCCGGTGCTACTGCCTGGGTGTTGCGGTTTCCGTGGATGAAGGTCCGTTGGTCGACGTGGGCGCCGGATGCGGTGTTGTTGCCTTGTCGGTGGCGGGTGGCGCACCTGATCCCGGCAGGAGGAAGAGCCCATTATCCGGGGTTCCGGTTACGGCCGTAGGCGGAAGCGTCCATTCATCGGCGAAGTTCGCTGATAAACCTTCACGCTCCGCAATACTGGAGAGCGGTTCGACATGCTCGCCAGCAGGAACGTCGCTGGCAGTCGCATTCTGGCTAAGCTGCAGGGCCTTGATGTAGGCCACGATGGCCCAGCGATCAGCCGGAGTGACCTGAGCGGAGTAATCGGGCATGGAGCCATAGCCGTTGGTGATCACGTCGAAAAAGTGGCCGAGCGGAGCAGCCTGCAGCCGCGCTGTATGGAAGTTGCCAGCCTTGCTGTAGCCACGCTGCACGATCATGCCCACACCGTTGCCCACACGCGAGTGGCATGGAGTGCAGTAGACGTTGTAGCGCTCCTGGCCACGCTGAAGAACCTGCAGGGTAGCCGGGAAAGGCATTCCATCTCCCAGCTTTCCATTCACCATGCCGGTGTAGAAGTAGGTGTCTTCATGGAGCTGGCCACGGCCGACGGTGTTCTCCACCTGTGGTCGCACTGAGCGGCCATCCGCGTAGAAGGTGGTTCCACGCTGCGGGAAAAACTTGGGTTGATCGTGCATATCCTGCCGGCAGCCTGCGGTGAAGAGCAGGGCGATCGCCGCGGACGCGCTCAGGGCGCGGGCAACAATCTTCCGGTCAGGCATCTTTGTTCGTCGCGTATTAATGGTCCACCTCCACCACGGAGACCGCGGGGAACTGCTCAAGGAACGTACGCGTCTCCGTCAGTGAGAACTTCGGATCGGTAGCCTCGAGACAAAGGAAAAACTTATCGGTCGTCGCTCCGTTCCGGAAGTTCGGAGCATTGAAGACCGGGTGATAGAGCTGCGGCAGACCGTTGAGCGCTATCATGCCGAAGGCCGCGGATAAGCCCGCGAAGAGAATCGTCCACTCGTAGGCCGGAATGATAAACGCCGGCCAGGAGAACAGCGGACGGCCCGCAATGTTGAGCGGGTAGGCCCAGACGTTGATCCAGGTCTCCATCAGGTAAGCGGTGGTAACGCCCATGACGCCACCGAGGAGGCAGAGCAGAGGGACGCGGTTCTTATGGAAGTGCAGAGCCTCCGCAGCCTCTTCGACTGGGTACGGGGTGTAGCATTCCATGCGGCGATAACCGGCGCTGCGGGCCTGCTGGGTAGCATGCACCAGCTCGCTGGGAGTATTGAACTCCGCGATCAGACCGTAGATTCCTTCACGTGGCGGCATTAGACAGTCTCCTCAATCGCGGTCTCGGAGTCCGGACCGATCGGCCTGACCTTAGTCTGCGGCAGCATCATGCGGACTTCAGACATGGGGATCATCGGTAGGAAGCGCACGAACAGCAGGAACAGGGTGGTAAACAGGCCCATCGTTCCGACGTAGATCATGTAGTCCCACTTGGTCGCGCGGTAGGTTCCCCAGCTCGACGGCAGGTAGTCACGGTACAGACTGGTGACGACGATGACGAACCGCTCGAACCACATACCTGTATTGATGATGAACGACAGGATGAACAGGTACGTCACGTTGACACGGAGCTTGCGCGACCAGAGTGTCGTGAGCGGAATCGCAAGGTTGGTCAGGATCAGAATCCAGTATGCCCAGCCCATCGGCCCGAACATACGGTTCCACATCATGAAGAACTCCCAGTGGCTGGCGGAGTACCACGACATGAAAACTTCCATGCCGTAGCCGTATCCAACGATTGAGCCCGTCGCGAGCATGACCTTCGCCATGTTGTCGAGGTGTCGCAGGGTTACCAGGTCTTCGAGGTGGTAGAACTTGCGGATCGGAATCGCCAGCGTGATAACCATGGCGAAACCGGAGTAGACGGCTCCAGCGACGAAGTAAGGCGGGAAGATCGTCGTGTGCCAACCCGCGAGAGCCGCCACAGCGAAGTCGAAGCTGATGACCGTGTGTACCGAAAGCACAAGCGGCGTTGAAAGACCGGCCAGAAGAAGCGAGGCCGTCTCATAACGAATCCAGTGCCGCGTCGATCCGCGCCAGCCGAGCGATAGCAAGCCATACGCCCACTTGGCGAAGGGCAGTTGCGCCCGGTCGCGCATTGTGCCAAAGTCCGGCACCATGCCGATGTACCAGAAGACTACCGAGATCGTCGCGTACGTCGAAACGGCGAAGACGTCCCAGGCCAGCGGGCTGCGGAACTGCGGCCAGACGTTCATCGTGTTCGGGTACGGGAACAGCCAGTAGGCCAGCCATGGGCGACCAACGTGGATCAGCGGGAAGGTTCCGGCGCAGACGACCGCGAAGATGGTCATCGCCTCCGCGAACCGGTTGATCGAGTTACGCCAGGTCTGCTTGAACAGCAGTAGAATCGCCGAGATCAGCGTGCCTGCGTGGCCGATACCGATCCACCAGACGAAGTTGATGATGGCGAAGCCCCAGGCGCCCGGAATGGTGACGCCCCAGATGCCGACGCCCTTCAGGAAGAGCCAGGTGCAGCCGATCACCACGCCGGTTGCGACGCCTGCCGCTACGATCAGCCCGAAGAACCAGCCGAGCGGCGTGTTCGTCGTCAGCACGATGTCGGCGATCATCTTCGTGACCGACTTGAAGGTGTGGCCCGGCGCGATGACCGCGTACTCACCGGTACGCGGATCAATCATCGGGTCATTGATTGGAACCTTGGTCGCCATTATGCCAGCTCCGGATTCGGGTTAATCACACCAGCGGTGTAGGTAGTGCGCGGACGGAAGTTCAGGTCGGCCAGCACCTGGTAGTTGCGCTCCTCCGCTTTACGCTTGCCAACCCGGCTTGCTGGGTCGTTGACGTTGCCGAAGGTGATCGCACTAGTCGGGCAGGCCTGCTGGCAGGCGGTGACGATCTCGCCATCGCGGACCTCGCGGTTTTCCTTGTCCGCGGTGATCTTGGCTGCTTCGATACGCTGCACGCAGTAGCTGCACTTCTCCATGACGCCACGCGAACGGACGGACACATCCGGATTGCGCATGAACTTCAGGCTCTCCGTGTCGTAGTCCGAGTACAGCAAGAAGTTGAAGCGGCGGACCTTATAGGGGCAGTTGTTCGAGCAGTAACGCGTTCCGACACAACGGTTGTAGACCATCGTGTTGATGCCTTCCGGAGTGTGGACCGTCGCGCCGACCGGGCAGACCTGCTCGCAGCCCGCATTCTCGCAGTGCTGGCAGGCCATCGGCTGAAAGTGGGCGCGAGGCGCGTTGAGGTCACCTTCAAAATACGTATCGATACGCAACCACTGCATGTTGCGGCCGACCTTGACCTGCTCGCGGCCCACCACCGGAATGTTGTTCTCCGCGTAGCAGCTCACGATGCAGGCGTTGCAGCCCGTGCAGGAGTTGAGGTCGATCGCCATACCCCAGGCGTTCTGAATCTTGAGCGAAGAGGGGTCCTTCTTCTTGTAGTCCCACGCTTCCGGGAAGAAGCTGTCTTCGTGCTTCGGTTCCTCGCCAATCGGCGAGTAGCCAACCTTGTCGATCTGGGTCCCGCTTGCGCCGTCTTCGTGGGCGAAGTTCGGGTTCTTCTTCACCTCTTCGAGCGTGGCGTAGCGAATGATCGCCCGCTCCATGGCCTCGTGGCCCGGAAGCGAGTAGGCCCCATTCTTATCGGAGAGAGGCTTTTCGAGGTCGTGCTGCGCGAAGCTGCCGCGATGCTCGATCGAGTGGACCTTGGTGACGCAGAGATCGTACGTCCCTGATGACTTCGTCAGCTTCGCGCCAGCTGCATAAAACGGCTGGTCGGCGGTACGGAGAAGGTAGGAGTTGAAGCCGACCGCAGCACCTACGCGACCTGCTTCCGCTCCGCGACCGAATCCAAGATGGATCGTAACCACCCCATTGGGATGACCCGGAACCATCAATACCGGAGCGATCACCTTGCGGCCGTTCAGCTCGATTTCAATCGGCTGGTTTTCGTCGATGCCGATCTTGCCGAGGGTATCCATGCTCATCAGAGCAGCGTTGTCCCAGCTCATGCTGGTGATTTGCTTGGGAAGCTCCTGCAGCCAGCCAACGTTCGCGAATCGACCGTCGTAGAGGGAAGGATCAGGACGGAAGGAGATCTCAAGAGCATCTTTATCGGCCGAAACAACCGGCAGTGGAACGCTGCCCTTGGAAGGAGTGCCTGACTTCGCGGTGAAGGCAGTGCCTTCGACCCATCCATCATGCAGCGCCTTGCGCCAGGCCGTTGCGAAATCGCCCTTCAGATAGGACTTCGCATTCGCCTGTACAGCGTCATACGCAGAGGCCTGTGGATTATCGAGAAGCGACTGGAACACATCGTGGGCGCTCTTGCCAGAATAGAGCGGATCGATCATCGGCTGGATGATCGAGATCGTGCCGTCATACGTCCGTGCATCGGACCAGCTCTCAAGATAGTGTGCCTTGTTGATATGCCAGTTCGTGAGAACGCCCGTCTCATCAACATGCGAGCCCAGATGGACCGTCATGGGAACCTTGTTGAAGGCACCCACAAAGTCGAGATCGGCTGGCGCGGAGTAGATCGGGTTGACACCCAGCATCACCAGCCACTGGACCTTGCCGGAGTTCATGTCGGCGACCAGCGACTTCAGGTCGGCAACCTGCTCAGAGGGCAACGGGTTCACCGTTTCGGTGTAGATAACGGTCTTGCCGATAGCACCGAAGGCGGCGTTCAGCTCATAAGCGGCAGCGTGTACTGAAGCAGGAGCCTGCTCGCCAGGAATGACAACGCAGCGACCGGAGCTCTTCTTCAGGTCTTCGAGAACGGAGGTGAAAAACTTCTGCTGATCTGGATCAGTCAGCGTCGAACCTGCTCCGCCAGCCAGCGCGGCGGCGAACGCAGGGATCGCGCTGGGCTTCAATGCCAGCCGATGTTCTGCCTTGAATCCGGTCACCGTCGGCATGGTCTCGACGACGTAGAGGCGGTTCATCGTCTTGCCCTCTTCATACCGGTGCCGCTCTGCATATGCGGCCGACAACGAGAGGAAGCCAGGCTGGGCGATACCGCCGAGGAAGTCGGCGTCGAGCGACAGGATGACGTCCGCCTCTTCCAGCTTGTACTGCGCGTCCGTATAGGAGCCGAAGGCTGCCTTCGAGGCGATACGCGAGGAGTCCTGGTTGACCGGCTCCCACTGGACCAGCTTCGCCTGCGGATACTTCTGCTGAACCTGCTTCCATTGGGCCGCGAGCGTGGGCGAGGTGATGGTCTCGCTCAGGAAGTAAACTCCCTGCCCGCCGGAGGTCTTCTTCAAAGCGGATGCAAACTCTTGCTGGAACCTACCCCAGCTATCGGTCTGGCCACGATAGGTCACATGCTGCGAGCGGTCTGGATCGTACAGATCGAGTAGCGTTCCCTGGGTAAACACATCCGATTTGCCCTTGGAGGCCGGGTGATCGGGATTGCCATCAACTTTGATCGGGCGGAAGGAATCCGACTTGACCAGCACCGGAATCGCGCCGGTCGGGAAGGGGAATGCGGTGGCAAAGTACATCGGCTTGCCGAGAACGAGATCCTCAGGCTGCTTGATATATGCGAAGATGGGCTCGTCCGGCTGCTTGGTGCATCCTGCCAGACCAGCTAGCGCGAGGGAGGCTCCCATCACCTTCATGAAGCCGCGGCGGCTGATGGGGTCGACCCACTCGGTCGACTGACGCGGAAACTCCTCCGCCATCAGCTCGTGAAACTGCGGATCGTCCGACAGCTCGTCGAGGTTCTTCCAGAAGCGGCGACCGGTCTTACCCTCAAGCTTGCCCTGCACCTGCGCGAGCGTCAGCTTGGCCTTTGCAATCTGAGTTACCACAACGGGACCCGCTGCGGTCTGTTCCTTCGTCTGCGACATAGCGTCGTTGATTCCCATCTGTGCCATCTGCTCTGGTGTCGTCTTCATCGGTGGCACACCTCGCAGCTGGCAAGCTCGTTCGGAGTGCGGATGTGGTACTGCGCCGTCAGATACTTACCCAGATCTGCCTGGCTGGTGAACTTCTGGTAGCTGGCCGGGATCATCAGACCTGCGGAAGGAGCATCGCTGACCGCCTGGCCAGTTGCCGTTCCGGTCTGCGCCTGAAGCATCGCAAGCTGCGGATTCCCGCTCGCGGAGGGGTCCTTGGTCGTGCAGTTGACAGCCTGTGCCGTCGGTCCGCCCTTGCCCGTCTCCGAGCACCACACCGGCTTGTCGCTGGAGGGGCCGGCCCATGCCATGTTGTAGATCTCACTGGTCGGGCGAAGATTGACGGCAGGGTTGCGATGGCAGTTCAGGCACCACTCCATCTGGAGCGTGTTCTGCTGATACATCAACGGCATCTCGTCTACACGGCCGTGGCAACTGGCGCAGCCAATACCCTTGTTCACGTGAATTTCGTGATTGAAGTAGACGTAGTCCGGAAGGTCATGCACGCGTATCCACTGGATGGAGGCTCCGGTCGCCCAGCTCTGGCGGACAGGCTCAAGCAGTTGGGCGTTCGTCCAGATCTGCGCATGACAGTTGATACAGGTCTTGGTCGGCGGGATGCCCGCGTAGCTCGACTTCTCGACCGACGTATGACAGTACTGACATTGCAGGCCAAGCCCCTCGACGTGGTGCTTGTGGCTGAACGGGATGGGCTGGTCCGGCCGCTGACCCTGCCGCGTGACCCACGGCGAACGCTGCAACTGGTCCAGGGCTACGCCGACCGCGATGACGATGAGCCCCGTCAATACCAGGCTCATCCGAGCCAACGCGTTCGAACTGCGGTCAAAAACTTGCGCCATGAGTGCGTTCCTGTTTCCTCTGCGTTACCAGTGAAGGTTGAGAAGGTACTTCCGATGGGTTTTCGGGCCGTTAGCTTCCGCCGATCCGAAACTGGCATCGGTTACGGTGAGCAAAATGCATTCACTATCTGCCCGTTATCCATCATGCCTAAGAAACCCAGAGTATAGCAGTCGGAAAAACTTTCCAAGCCGAGCACCGGCAACCTCCATGAATTTCAATCGATGGCATTCGATTATCGGAGAAGGCTCTATCGGAAACACACAATATCTCGTGTGTTTCCGTACACACATCACATTCCCTACACAAAATCGTCGACGCAGGCGACCTTGCCAGATTGGGAAATTTTTGTGCGATATTCGCGGATTCTTTCGCAGGTAAAAATACGACCGTTTACGTCCTATATATAGTTAAGAGAATTTAAGCCTGCTACGGTAGTTAAGCCATGCCGAAACCACTTGCCAGCCCGCGAGCTCCCCGGTACGACGCCGACGCAGCCTGCAAAGCTCTCGCTGAAGCTGACCCGAAGCTCGGCAAACTGATGGCCCGCGTGGGGCCGTTCACCTTGCGCGTGGCGAGCGCGCAGTCGCCGTTTCAGGCGCTCGTCGAGAGCATCGTCTACCAGCAGCTTCATGGCAAAGCCGCCGCTACGATCCATCGGCGCATGCTCGAGAGCTTCCACCCCATCTGCGGACAGGAGCATCCCGAGCCCCAGCACCTGCTCGACTGCCCAAACGAGCAGCTTCGTGCTGCCGGGCTCTCCCACAACAAGAGTCTTGCGCTGCGCGACCTCGCCGCGAAGACGATCGACGGCACCGTCCCCACGCTGGCCCGCATCCGCCGCATGTCCGACGAAGCCATCATTGAGCATCTGACCCAGGTCCGGGGTATTGGGAAATGGACCGTCGAGATGCTGCTCATGTTCCGGCTCGGTCGTCCGGATGTTCTCCCGGTCGACGACTATGGCGTCCGCAAGGGCTTTGCTCTTACCTTCCTCGGCCTCAAGCCTGCTCAGAAGGTCACCCCCGACCTGCTGCCGAAGGCGGATGTGATGGCGAAGCGAGCCGAGCGGTGGAGGCCGTGGCGATCGGTGGCTAGTTGGTATATGTGGCGGGCGTGTGATCTCGCGGCCCAAGCCAACAAATCTGCCTAGACGGCCATTTCCCATTTCGGCACCCGTTTACAAAATGAAAAATAAACCAGTTTTCCAATGGCCCAAAGCGAATATAAAGAGAATGAGTGAATCGAATGATGCTACCGCTGGGTCTTATTGAAATGGTTTCGCAGAATGACATTCACAAGATCGGACTGAGCGGTTCCTTGCTTATCAGCTGCCCGCTTGATCAACACCTTGTTGTCGTCGGAAATAATGAGTTGCTTATACTCTTCCGGAAATGCCCAGGTACATACATTGCAGTTCAAACCGCAGCCTCGACAGGCGCTGCTCTTGATGTTGTTGCACTGTTCACAGAGAGGTTGCCAGTTGCCGAGATCGTTCGAGCCGTTTCTGGAGCGGGGAATTTTGTGGTCGGGACTGAGCCTGACATCAGGCTCCTGAGCTCCGCAGGAGGCACACCTGTGGTTGTATTGCTGTTTGATTTCCCTCCACTCAGCGGCACTAGGCTTAGACCTTGGCTCGCGCTTTTGGCTGATTTGCAAACTTTGAAGTTGGTAACGAGTGCCTTCTTTGACAATCGAGGTAAAACCCTCCTCGCCTTGCAATTCCCGCATGCGACGGAAAACGTCCTTGTAAGATGCCTCTCCACGCGTAAATCGGAACGCATCCACTGCCGCTCGAACTTGGGTTTCCGTAAGCGTCGGGCCAGGAATACCGTGTCCCGCAGGCCAAAGCGCGCGCAATATGACAGCGTAATAGAGCCTGTTCGTGACACTTGGAGAGATAAAGTTGCTCTCCGCTTCATCAAGCCATCTTTCACGACGGGCTTCAGATTCGTTTGGCGTGAGTCTCGGAGTGAGCAACAGGCCCTTGCTTGCACGAGAACTACTCATAATTCAGGGAGGCCTTAGAATGCGAGTCGCTTCGTTTTTCGCCGGAATAGGTGGCTTCGATCTGGGTTTTCATCGTGCCGGAATTATACCTGCCTTTCATTGTGAAATTGACCCATACTGCCAGCGCGTCTTAAGGCGTCACTGGCCGGAGGTACCACTCCATGACGACATTACAACCCTCAAAGCAAAAGACATCCCGAAAGCTGAAATCTGGACGGGTGGTTGGCCCTGCCAAGACGTCAGCCACGCCAATTCACAACGGGCGGGCATCCACGGAAGCCGCAGCGGGCTATTTTTCACCTTTGCGTCTCTGGCTAGAGAGGTTCGACCGCCATGGATTGTCATGGAAAATGTCTCAGGCCTCCTCAGCTCAGACGGCGGGACTGCCTTTGAGTCAGTTGTCGACGAACTTGAAGAGATCGGGTATTTGGGGGTTTGGTTTACGTGCAACACTCTCAGCGCGGGTCTTCCCCACAATCGTGAAAGAATATTCCTTGTCTGCTCTTATCAGTCGGACCTTTCCCATCAGTTCTATTCTGACAGCGGCGAACTGCTTAGGGATCATTCGCCGAGAGCAGCGAGCGGGACGGGAACTCGATCCGATATTTGCGGAGAGTTTGTCGCAGACACTCCGCTTCTGGTTCAGCGTCGCGGAGGCTTTGGGTACACCAAAGCAACAAGCTATTGCCCCACGATACGCGCCCAAACTGGAAAACATCAGGGAGGCCACACTGACAGACCAATTTTATGTGGCCAGAAACTTGACGTGGGACGAGTGCGAGACACTCATGGGGTTTCCGGAAGGTTGGACGGTAGACGAGGGCGACTCATTGGCAATGCAGTTGCCCCTCCCATTGCAGAATTTATAGGCCGCCGCATACTAGCGATTCACCACAATGCAATACCCAAGGAATCGATGGCTGCTGATTAATTTCGAGGTCTCAAACCCACCCGGTTTTGTGGGTGATGGCAAAAGAACAGGCAAGTGCAACCGCAGGTCATTCGACTGCGCTCAGGATGACAGATTGGTGCAGCGAGTTTTAGAGACTCCGCACAGCTAGAGCGGGGCGATGCTCCGTGCTACCCAGGCTGTCCATTCCGGCTCGTCGATCTCGCTGGCCACCGCCCGCAGCACCATCGCCGTCTCCTCCACCTCGGAGCACGTGAGCGCATATCCATTCAGTTTTAGAAAGGTCACCACTGTGGCCAGGGCCACTCGCTTATTGCCATCGAGAAATGCATGGTTTTTTATAAGGCCCCATCCCAGCATCGCCGCGAGCCGTCCCACGCCCGCATCGGGCTCGTAGTGCGCCGGTTGCTCAGAGCGCGCAAGCGCCAACTCCAGCAGGCCGAGGTCGCGCAGGCCGTGGCTCCCGCCGTAGCCTGCGATCAGGTCAGCGTGAATGGCACGCACCATGATGCTGTTCAGAAAACGCACGGCTTATTTAGCCAGTTCGCGATAGGTGTTCCGATGTGCAGGTTCGGTCTCACGAAATGCCCGCAACGCCGCCGCAAACTCCGGATCGTGCGGATGGATCTGATACACCCCGTCAATCTTCTCCACCTGCAACACCGAATTCTCCGTAACGCGCATCTCTTCCAGTAGCTGTTTTGGAAAAAGAACCCCGTAACCATTGCCGATCTTTCGAATCTTCAGTTCCATACAATAATTATAACTTGAGTTATAACATCCGCCCAGAAATTCCTCACCTGTAACGTTTACCCTTGGAGTGTGATGCTACAGTCTGACCCCAAGCAGAAGTCTTCCCGCCGTCGTCCCGTCGCAGTAGACACACCTGCCGCTACGGCTGAGACGCCGCCACGCTATGTCTGTATCCACGGCCACTTCTACCAGCCGCCACGCGAGAACCCCTGGCTCGAGACGGTCGAGGTACAGGACTCCGCTGCTCCATACCACGACTGGAACGACCGTATTACCGCCGAGTGCTACGCCCCGAACGGCGCCTCGCGGATCACCAATACGGAGAACGAGATCATCCGCATCGTGAACAACTATGCCCGGATGAGCTTCAACTTCGGTCCGACGCTGCTGAGCTGGCTGAACGACAAGGCTCCGCGCACCTATCGGATGATCCTCGACGCGGACAAGGCCAGCGCGAACCGCTTCGGCGGCCACGGCTCCGCCATGGCGCAGGTCTACAACCACATCATCATGCCGCTGGCCAACGAGCGTGACGCCCTCACCCAGATCCGCTGGGGCATCGCCGACTTTGAGTTCCGGTTTGGGCGCAGACCCGAAGGCATGTGGCTCGCCGAGACCGCTGTCAACCGCAGCGTCCTCGACCTGATGGCCCGCGAGGGGATCAAGTTCACCGTCCTCGCACCGAATCAATGTGCCCGCGTTCGTCTCATCCCTGCAACCCCTAAGGCTACGAAGCCGGACACCGCGCAATCTGATGCCGACCTGCCCTGGACCGAAACCCCCAATGCATCGGTCGATCCGACCCATCCCTACAAGATCACCCTCGATGAGGGCCGCAGCATCGCCGTCTTCTTCTACGATGGCCCCGGCTCCCGGGCGATCGCCTTCGAGGGACTGCTCAACAGCGGTGTCGACTTCGGCAAACGTCTCCTCGGCGGCTTCCACACTGTCTCACCGGACGACCCCGAGAAGGCCCAACTCTCCCACGTCGCCACCGACGGCGAGAGCTATGGCCATCATCACAAGCACGGCGAGATGGCGCTCTCCTACGCCATGCACTGGATCGAAGACGAGAACCATGCCAAGTTCACGAACTATGGCGAGTTTCTCGAGAAATTTCCTCCTAAATGGGAGGCTGAGGTAGCTGAGAACACCTCCTGGAGCTGTGCCCACGGGGTCGAACGCTGGCGCTCGAACTGCGGCTGCAACGGAGGCAAGCCAGGCTGGAACCAGGAGTGGCGGAAGCCGCTCCGAGAGGCTCTGGACTATCTCCGCGATGCAACCGCCCCGCTCGCCGAGCAGCTCGCAGCTCCGCTCTTGAAGGACCTCTGGGCCGCCCGCGACGCCTACATCAAGGTCGTCCTCGACCGCTCCCCAGCAGCGATCGACAGCTTCTTCGACGAGCACGAGACGCATGTCCTCACACTGGACGAGCGCATTACCGCTCTCGAGCTGCTGGAGCTCGAGCGCCACACCCAGCTGATGTACACCAGCTGCGGCTGGTTCTTCGACGAGATCTCAGGCATCGAGACCATCCAGATCATCGCCTATGCGGGCCGCGTCCTTCAGCTTGCCTCGGAACTCTTCAGCGATCAATCCCTCCTCAGCGACCATGCCCTCTTCGTCGATGCCGGTACTGCGCTCGAGACTGAGTTCCTTCGCATCCTTGCTACGGCGAAAAGCAACGTCCCCGACCTCGGCAACGGTGCCGAGATCTACCGCCGCTACGTCACCGGGATGCGGATCGGCCTCGAGCAGGTCGGAGCGCACTACGCCATCAGCTCCATCTTCCGCAGCTACCCGGAGGAGGGCGAGCTCTTCTGCTTCAACGTGCGTCGCGACACCCACGAGGTCTTCGCCTCAGGCCGGGGCCGGGTCGCTCTGGGCCGCGCCTACATCCGCTCGCGCATCACTGAGGAGACCGAGGCGATCTGCTTCGCCGTGCTGCACCTGGGAGACCAGAACCTGTCCGCCGCTGTGAAGCGCTACAACGCAGACTCGAACGACCCCGAGCTCTTCACCGCGTTTTCAGCCGACGTGCGCGCCGCGATCAGCCGTGCCAACCTCCCCGAGGTCATTCGGCTGATCGACCGCTTCTTCGTCCAAGATGGGACTCCAGACCAATCCCAGACTGCCTACTCCCTGACCTCGCTCTTCGCCGACGAGCAGCACCGCATTCTCAACACCATCCTCGATCGCACGCTGTCGGAGGTGGAAGACTCGCTGCACAAGATCTACGAGGACCACGCCTCGCTTCTTCACTACCTCACTGAGTCCGGCATGACTGCACCATCGGCGCTTGCCCTTACAGCCAGCTTCGCCATCAACGCCAGCCTCCGCCGCGCGCTCGAAGCCGAGACCTTCGACCCCGTTGAGATCGACGCCCTCTTCCAGCGTGCCGACTCCGACCAGGTTACACTGGACACGCACCTGCTCAGCTTCGCCGCGGGAATGCGGATGAAACGCGCGATGGTGCGTCTGGAAGCCGCGGCTGCGGGGGACACCTCTGCGGTCGCCGCCCTGCAAAGCGCGCTGACCATCGCCATCTCTCTCCGCACTATGCCGCTCGATGTGAACCTGTGGCAGTCCCAAAACATCTGGAACGACCTGCTGCGGCGCAGTGACAGCAGCTACTGGCAGCCGGAGTGGAGAGATGGCTTCAAAAAGCTCGGAGAGGCCCTGAACATCTCCGTAGAGCGGCTGGTCATCGAAGAAGGAGTAAGCGCCTTCTAAGGAGTATCGACGTATTCGGACGATTGTAGAGGGCGCAATGAGCTGAAAATAACCGCCTCTCATGGTACAGCCGCGAGAAATTCCGCTCAGGATGACAATTTTGTAGAAATCAATCGTCTGCAAGCCGCTAATATGTCGACACACCTAGTCAGGCATGGAATCACGGAGCATTTTGCAATGAGGATGACACAGATTACGCCGACCCTTGTCCAACTGACACGGCTCGGCGGCTTCAACTGCTACTGTGTGATGGAAAGCGATGGCATCACGCTGGTAGACACAGGGCTCACGGGCTCGGGGGACGACATCCTCGAAGCGGCCCGAACCTGTGGGAGCGAGATCAACCGCATCCTGCTCACGCACGCGCATACAGACCATATCGGATCGCTCGACGACCTTGCCATGAAGCTCGGTAAGGTGGAGGTGGCGATCAGCCGCCGCGACTCTCGCTTGCTCGTCAAAGATCTGTCGCTCGATCCCGGAGAACCGCAGAGCAAGATCCGCGGTGGCATCCCCGGAACCACCACCCGGCCTACCCACTTCATTGAAGATGGCGAGCTATACGGCTCCCTGCGCGTGATCGCGACCCCAGGCCACACCCCAGGCCACTGCTCCTTCTTCGACGAGCGCGACGGCTCCCTGCTCGCCGGTGACGCTCTGGTTGCAGTCGGCGAAGTGCGGCTTACCGGTGACGCGCCCTGGTACTTCCCTTTTTCTAACTTTGGCACCTGGCACAAACCCACCGCCTACGCCAGTGTCCAGCGTCTTACCGAGCTGCCCATTGTCCGCTTCGCCTGCGGTCACGGTCAGGTCCGCAATGGTGGCCCCGCCACCCTCAAGGCAGCCCTCAACCACGCCGCGCATCTGGCTCAATAGCTCTTCTCGATCTGGTGAGATGCCAGATAGCGATAGTGGGTCCGTTTGCGCCAGCGCAGTTGTCATTGCCAGAAACCCCGTTTGTAGGCACGCTGCAGCCGTGCTCGCATCATCGTTCGGTAGGATTGCCTTTGAGTTGCCGACGATGCAGAAGCGTACTAACTTTCAGTCAACAGAAGCGGGTTTGTCAGATGAGTCCTGACAAACCCGCTTCTGTGCTTTTATTCGTTGCCGGCACTTATTTGTTTTCATGCTCCGCTTCACAAAAGCAGCGTTTGACTGTCTGCAGCGTTTCGAGGCTGGTGCTGGGCAGAAACACGCTGTCCGCGCCGGGCACGTAGCTGGCAATCACCCGATGCGTGCCGACTTTGAGCCGCGATGTCTCCCATCTTGCCCGGCCCTTGGCATCGATAGCGACCGGCTCTCCTACATTTGAGCCGTCAACGGTGAACTGGACGGTACCGCTCGGAAAGCCCTTGTCCGTTGCAGAGTCTGCAGCGACAAACGCGGTGAAGGTTACCCATTCTCCGGCTTGCGAAGGATCAGTGTTACCTGTCAAGGTTGTGGTGGTTGAGTCGGCCAGGATGCGCTGCGTCACCAGATAAGTCTTGGCGAAGCCTGGATTGCCGGTGGCCCTCACATCGAAGACGCAGTCGGCGTGCCTGTTCTGGTCCATAACTCGCCGGCAAGCCGCTTCGGCGACAGCTACGCTGGCGGGCTCTACCGGTTTCGTATCTGGAAGAACGCATGGGGGATTCTCCTTGGGCCAATCCTTCATCGTGAACGTTTCCGTCGACGTGCCGGGCGCATAGTCGAATAGGCTATCGTCTTTTTCGACGCGCCAAGCATCGGCGAATTTCTTGTAAAGAGCGTTGTAGCGGTCAGGCAAGGAAGTCGGCATCGACCCCATCGATGCGCCGTTCGGGAGCGAAGGCAACCAGCTGCCATCGGCAATGGAGCCTGCAATCCCCCGTTTGGAGGTTTCACCGGCTCCGCTCACGAGCCCAAGGTGCTGGACATCGACGTTGAGGTACCACTTGCTCTGGGAAGTCCACCACTCCGGGGTCACGAGCAACGTCTTGCCGTCGGGAAAATTAACCTCCAGACCGCCCCCAGCTAAAGGGAGAACGCGCCCGCCGGTTCCGAGAGCTGTTCCCTGTGCGCCCAGTGAGGTAAGAGCCCCGTCAATGCGAAGCTGGAGACCGCTGGGATCGGGCACACCGTTGAGACTGGGCTCAAAGGTGACGCGGTGTCTACCCACGCGAGCGGCGACGGCCGTATTGATACTGACGCAAGTCGCGAGCCCGTCGTGGACGTCGGGGGCAGGGAAAAACGTGGTTGAGATGGGCGTTTGACGGGTCTGAATTTCTGCTCCGTCGGAGTCTCGCAGAGACACGAACTCTCCGGCGCCCTGAAAGTCGTAGTGCGTTCCATCGGCGGTGGTGAGGTGCGGATCGCCCTCAAGTTGTGTGACGCCGCACGTCGCCGTGTGGCCGGCATTCGACTCCATGAACTCGATCGCGGGCGACACCCCGCCGTAGGGGCAGCAGACGGGTGCCCCGGTTGGCGCTAGGGTGAGATTGTTCGTCTCGGCCGTGAAGCTCCCCGTCCCGCAGGAGGGGGTATTCGTGGTCCCGTCGACGATGCTCGTCTTGAGTACGAGCGTCGTTGGGTTGTTGAAGAAAGTCTCGCTTGAGCAGCAGTCGCCGAAGGCGTTGAACTCGGCAGTATTCCAGAAATTTACCAGACTAAGCACGCTGTCCTGCCCCACAGCATGGAGATTGCTGCTGGGCGTCGACAGCACGACCGTATCTAGACCTCCTGAGGCGGCCGTTGCGGTTAGCGTCACACCGGTCAGATCCGCGACTGTCTGGGCAGTGACGGCCGTGGATGGACCGTTGAACCAGCAATCGCCGGCCCCGTCCGAGATCCATGTCGCCGACGGGCAGGTTGCTCCGTAACCGATCAGCCAGTACTCCATGAAGACGCAGGGCCCTCCGCACTGGGTTGGGGAGTACAGGAACTGCTGCCAACCCAGACATCCCGCGACGCCGTTGCATGCCGGGGAGTGCAAAAAGAACTGCGTGTTGAGCTGAAGCATAAAGCCGTTGGTGTCTGCGCCACCCGTGACGTCGACGCTGGTGAACGATCCTACCGCCGTGGAGATCACGCCCGTTGTCTTGGCCGAGAAGTCGCCGCTGGTGTTGCCGACGGTATTGGCCCCGGGCCCCTTTCCCCCTCTTACCTGGGGTGGGTTCGGATACGGCGACGTTGGCGCGCAGGGAACCTCCTGCCACTCGGTGCTCGGATACGAGGACTTGAAGCATCCCTTCTTCGGCAAGGGACGCCGCGACATCGACTCACGCCAGACACGTCGCGCTTCCTGGTCCACGGACTGCGTGGGTTGCTGCTGCGTGGTCGCCTGCGCCGCAAGCGGTGCTTCGGAGTTGGCGATCAAGGTGGTCTTTGCGCGGCAAAGGCTGGTGCTTGCCATCAGCATCAGAGGTACTGCGATAAACGAGAGATACCGGTGGTTGAACATAGATTCTCCTTTGGCCGGCACAATGGATTTGCACCAGTCTTTTCAACTTCGAACGGGTCGCGATTGTCGCTGCCCGAGAGAGCGATATGCCCGGATAGTGAGCGGGAAGAACGAATCGTTTCATGTCGCGGATACGATTTCTCAGATCATGTTTGTGGCGAACACGATCATTCCTGGTGCTTCATCGCGATACGAAACTTGGGAAGAGATTCTCCTCGGTCCGAATGTTGCCCGGCAGGTTCAGACTTACCCACTACCAGATAACCCTGCAATTTAGGGCAAATGCCCTAAGACAGTCGTATTTCCTCCGCGTAGACTCCTGCCTGAAATAGATAGCTGTCCTCCCCGTTCCTGAACGTCCGTCCCAACTCAGGCGCAGTCGCGCTTCTGGTGATGATTGCGTTTGCCCTACAAAGAAGGAGAGTGAACCATGTCGCAGGACAAGATACGGAATCAGAGCACCTTCACCGGCGCAGTCTCGCGCCGAAGTTTCCTGGTAGGCGCAGCAGCAGCGACAACAGTAGCCCACGCAACAGTGGCAAGCGCTACAGGGTTTGGAGGAGGCCTCGATCACTCCCGCCGTTTTGCTTATCTGGGAACTTATACCGGGGCTGTGGGAAGCGGTGGCAATGGAGAAGGAATTTACCTGTATGAGGCCAATCCCTTCTCGGGAGAGCTGCAACTGATCAAATTAGCGGCAGCCACTACAAGTCCCTCCTTCCTGGCTGCGGCACCATCTGGAAACTACCTCTACGCCGTCAATGAGGTCTCCAACTATGACGGAACCAACGGCTCAGTAAGCGCCTTTGCCGTCAACCGCCAGACAGGCGACCTAACCTTTCTCAACACAGTCAGCTCCCTGGGCGGAGGCCCCGCTTTTCTGAGCCTGGATGCAACCGGCAAATTTGTCTTCGTCGCCAACTACGGTGGGGGCAGTATTGCCGTGTTTCCAGTTAATAAGGATGGCTCGTTGGGCGCGGCAGCCGATGTGCATACCGACACCGGGAATGTCGGGCCAACGAAGGCGACCAACGCGCCCCCGGGCAGCTTTGCCTTCAGCGGACATGACGCTCCGCACGCGCATCAGATCATCGCCTCTCCCGACAACAAATTTGTGCTGCAAACCGATCTGGGGCAGGATCGAATTTACGTCTACAGCTTCGATTCAACATCGGGAAAGCTCACTCCGGCAGCGACGCCTTATGTCTCCCTGCCTCCTGGCGACGGTCCTCGACACCTGTCCTTTCATCCGAATGGACGCTGGCTGTACTCGCTCCAGGAGGAGGCCTCGACGCTGGCGTTGTTCAGCTATGACGAGTCGACTGGAGCGCTCACTTCGCAGCAGACCATCTCGGCGTTGCCACCGGGCTTTACAGGATCGAGCTTTGCCTCGGAGGTGCGGGTATCTGCTGATGGACGATTTGTCTACGCGGCAAACCGTCTGCATGACAGCATCGCTGTCTTCGCAGTGGGCCTGCATGGGGAGCTAACCTACTCCGGTGAAGGAGCCTCGCGGGGAGATTATCCAGCCCAGTTCACCATCGACCCGACTGGGAATTTTCTCTACTCCTGCAACCAGCGCAGCGATAACCTCACGGCATTCCGTATCGATCCTCAATCGGGAGTGCCGAAGTTCATAGGACAGTACGTCCCGGCAGGCAGCCCCGGCTGCATCATCTTTCTGCCATAAGAACAGTTGCGTAATGGAAAGCCTGGTCTCCCACCCTTTCGCAGAATGCGCGAAAGGATGGGGCACCCTGGCTTTGGGGGGTGACGACAAGAGAACAGACAACGGCAACCGCAGGTCCTTCGACTGCGCTGCGCTTCGCTCAGGATGACAGTTTATTTATATGTTGCGAATTTCAGGTTCACCACGCTAACTCCGCCACCGCAGCGTAACCGGGCCATCCAGCGGATGCTCGCCTGTACCCTTCAGCCGTGCCTGCTTCAGCGCGAAGTACCACTTCGCCGGTTTGTCCGCGTCGTCGATCAGCATCAGCGAAGGGTTGGACCGAAGCCCCTGCGCCTGCTCGATCATCGTCTCTTGATCCTGCCGGACGAACCGCGCGCCGAAGAACGTAGCGATCGAGGTTACAAACGGTACCCAGTAAAAGACATTCCACGCCGCATAGACGTCGATTCGGCACGTCGATGGTGTAACCGGAGTTACGGTCGTCAAACTCGAGAACCACTTCTCGCCGCACCGGATTGTCTCGTACCGCCGGTTCGGAAGCACGAAGTCGATCGTTGTCGTGATCGGCTCGCCGTACACGCCCAACAATTTATAGGGAGCGCTGTTGCCCGAGGGAGCATGAGCCGACATCCGAAACCCCTGTGGGATCGGCTCGAAGTGCTTCTCTTTCTCGTGAATGCTCGCCTTGCTGCGCCACCACCACGCCTGATGCACGAACGGCCCATGCGCTGGGTCCATCAACCCAATGATCCCGTGGTCCACGTTGCATGGCAGCTCGGCCACCAGATGTGCGCTGCGATATCTCTGCGAAAATTTCGGCAGCTCCGGCACCGGCGGGAGATTGCCGAAGTTCCGGCCTGCCCCCGCCGCTGGAAGGTACACCCATGCATACCCATCGCGCTCATCGCACGGAAACGCCGCGGCATAAATCTTTCCCACGTCGAGCGTCTCCTTCGAGGTGAGCGAAGGAATCTCCTGGCACTGACCGCCGCACGGCTCGAACCGCCAGCCGTGGTACTTGCACTGCACCGTCTCCCCATCGAACCACCCCGCCGACAGCGGAATCCCCCGGTGCGGACAAAGGTCGCGCATCGCAAACACGCGCCCATCCGACTTGCGCCCCAGCAGCACCGGAATCCCCAGCAGCGTGGTCGTCGTCATCTTGCCAACGCGCAACTCACTGGCGCGCAGCGCGGGGTACCAGTCGCCGAACAGCAACTCCGTCGGAGGGCCCGCCACGTCCGCCAATCTCACGAAATCATCCAACAAGCACCTCCGCAGTTGCTCCTTTGACTATAGTCAAACCCAGATTCTCGAAGCCGTTATATTGTTCTCCTTGTTGCAGTACAGATAGGAAATCCAAACTCAAGCCAGCACCGCTCGCTTTGAGAGGCCCGATGAAAACACTCGCTGCATTCCTCCTGCTTGGAACTGCCGCTATCGCCCACCCCCAAAGCTCCACTCCCCAGGCCACTCCGCCAGCCGTCGAAAACCCGTCACGGTTTGTCCAGGAGCTCGACGCCGACTCCGCCGCTCTCGCCAAGATCCCCGCAGACCCCCTACTGTTGCACGACCCCCTTAGCAGCGCTCTCAGGCCACTCGACGATGCCACCCACTGGCTCGACAAACACCACCACCTTAGCTTCGGTGCCACTTACACCTTCCTCAACGAGTACGCCACTATTACCCCGGACAGCGTCCGTCACAGCCAGACTACTGGCCGGCTCGATCTCAACGGCAACTGGGTCGTCTACGACCACGAAAGCACCGCCGGCTCCATCGGCCTGCTCGTCCGCTCCGCCACCAACATCGGCGTCAGCCAGCAGTTCAACCTTAGCGACCGGCTCGGCTCAGCTCTCGTCCTCAACTGCCTGCAGGGAGTCGGCGAGCAGCGTCCCATCACTGTCAACATCCTCTACTGGCGTCAGGATTTCCTCGCCAAGCGGCTCTCCTTCTACGTCGGCAAGCTCCACCCCAACCAGCACATCAGCCTCAGCATGTACAACAACGACGAGCGTACCCAGTTCCTCAATGGCGAGAACGATGGCAACCTCGCCGTCGCCTCCGAAGGCGTCTACGCTGGCGGCGGAGCGGTCGAGTTCCAGATCACTCCGCACCTCTTCCTCCATTCGCTCGCCGTCGATACCGAGGGCTCCGCCCAGGCCAACCTCAAGACCCTCGTCGACAAAAAGTACCTCGAAGCCGCTGAGATCGGCTGGTTCTCCGGCTTGCCCAGCAGCATGTACCAGAACTTCCGCTTTGTCGTCTATCGCGAGGACACTAAGAACCTGGGTAGCGGCTACGGCGGCGGCTTCGCCTTCGAGCACGAGTTCGCCAACGGCTGGACGCCCTTCGGCCGTTACGGCTTCGCCTCCAACAACGGCAATACCACCAAGCAGACCGACACCATCGGCCTCGCCAACATCCACCCCTTCCACCGCCGGGGCGACATGTTCGGCGCAGCCTTCAACTACACCGAGCCAGCGCATGGACATGGCCTCCGCCACGAAAGCCTCTTCGAGTCCTTCTACCGCCTCCGCCTTACCAAGAGCATCGACCTCGGCCCCGACATCCAGGTCTCCATCCACCCCGCCAATGCAACCAAGACCTACACGACCACCATCCTCAACGCCAGATTGCGAATCATCTTCTAGCTGTACCCGCGCTCTAGTCTTGAGACTCCGCTCCAGTAGACTGTCCTCACTGCCGTGAATGCACTCATGACCTCATCCGCACTCCCCGCCGAGCACGCAGGCCCTACCCGTAATCGGCTGATTTTATTGGCTCTCTGGCTGCTCTTCTACGCCAGCTTCACCCTCTTCACTCCGCCACTGCTCGACGATGCTGACTCCGTCCATGCCGAGGTCGCTCGCGAGATGCTCCTCCGTCACGACTGGGTCACGCTCTACGCGAACGGCATCCGCTACCTTGAGAAGGCACCGCTGCTCTATTGGTCGATGGCCGCCAGCTTCAAGCTCTTCGGCGTCCATACTGCTTCCGCTCGTCTGCCGCTGGCCTTTGCCGTGCTCGCGCTCGTCCTCGCCGCTGAGGCCTTCGCTCGCCGCGCGTTTGGCAGCGCCCGCGCCGGACTCTACGCTGCCCTGATCCTGCTTTCGAGCTTTGGCATCTTCATCTTTACCCGCATCATCATCCCCGACGTCGCCGTCTGCCTGTGGCTGACCCTTGCTCTGTTCTGCTTTTGGAAGACCGAGCAGCAGGCTGAACCCAACCGCCTGCTCTGCGCGGGATTCGCTCTCTTCTGTGCCCTCAACATCCTCACCAAGGGCCTCATCGGCATCGTCTTCCCCGTCGGAATCGTCGTCATTTACCTGCTTTTGACGCGAGGCGTGCGCGGAACGATGAAGCGTCTCGGCCAACTTCACATCCTCTCCAGTCTCGCTGTCTTCTTCGTCGTCGCGACTCCGTGGCATATCCTCATCGGCCTCGCCAATCCCACCGCCGGACACCCCGGCAACCTCACATGGGCCAACGGCCACTGGTCCGTCCCTCTGCCAACCGATGGTAATGTCCACGGCTGGTTCTGGTTCTACTTCGTCAACGAACAGGTGCTCCGCTACCTCAACCTCCGCATCCCTCGCGACTACGACACCGTCCCGCTTGCTCTCTTCTGGGGGCTGCTGCTGGTCTGGCTGATGCCCTGGAGCCTCTTCCTCATCAATGCTCTGCGTTCTGTGCCGTGGCTCTCTCGCAGCCTTACTTCCATGGAGCGCACGCGGCTCCTCCTTGGCCTCTGGGCTGCGATCCCGATGCTGTTCTTCAGCCTCTCTACACGGCAGGAATATTACGTGCTGCCTGCGATCCCCGCGCTGGCTTTGCTGCTGGCCGGATGGCTGGATCAGGAGGCAGACGCGCCGCGAACCGGCACTCGCCAGCCTCTTGCTCTGTTACTCCTCGGCATTGCAACCATCGCCTCCGTTGCTGCGCTGGTCTTCGCCCTGGCAGGCCGCGCGCCTGCACCTGGGACCGACCTGGCCGACCTGCTCAAGCAGAACCCCGGTGACTACGCTCTCTCCTTCGGACACTTTCTCGACCTGAACGCACAGGCTATGGGGGCCTTCCGCGTGCCGCTGCTGCTTACTGCCATCGCCCTCTTTGGCAGCGCCCTCTCCAACCTTCTGCTCCGAAGAAGAGGGAAGCCGCACGCCGCAAATCTAGCCCTCGCGGCGGGAACCTTCGTCTTCCTGCTTGCCGCTCATCTGGGCCTGCGGACGTTTTCGCCCGTTCTGACATCACGCCAGCTCGCCGCCGCGATCGCGCCGCAGCTCAAACCGCGGGATCTCATCGTCATCCACGGCGAGTACGAGGCCGCCAGCACCCTCGGCTTCTACCTCCACCGCAACGATCTGCATATCCTCGAAGGCCGCAGCTCCAACCTTTGGTACGGTAGCTTCTTCCCGGATGCTCCTGCGATCTTCGAGACACCGCAAACCATCGCAAATAGATGGTCAGGCCCTCAGCGCATCTTCCTCTGGCAAGACCTCAACAATGATCCCGGCCCTACGCCGATCCTCCCGGGCGCGGTCTACCTCATCGCCAGAAGCGGCGGCAAAGAGATCCTCAGCAACCAGCCCAGTCGTTTCTAAATCGAGCCCTCCCTACGTCTGTGACCGGAAAGGTAGCACTTTCACTCGTGTTCGATTCGGCTCGATGGTGATCAAAGCGCCTTCCTGTAACTCCGTTTCCATCTGACGGAGTGCGGCAATGACTTTTACCCCGATTACGTCCGGATTGAGATCGTCGGCTCGAATCTGTACTACGCTCGGTTTATCGTCGCGCGTTGCGGCCAGCATGGAACCAAAATCCAGATCATGCGTCAGCACAACATAGCCATGGCTGGCAGCAAAGGCCATAATTTCGGCGTCAGGCGCATAATTCGGTCCGATGCTGGACCAATGAACGGTTTCCACGCTTGCGATGCGCAACACCTCAATCCAGCGCGGCGAAAGGTTCATATCGACGATCAGCTTCATGCACTCGCCAACTCGACCTCTCGCTCCTCCGAGCGCCATGCGGCATACCGGATCGCCTGCAGGATGTCCTCCCTCTCAAGATAGGGGTAGTCAGCGAGCACCTCTTCAAAGCTATGCCCGGCCCCGATCTGGGCCACAACCATACCGACCGTCACGCGCATCCCACGAATGCAGGCCTTGCCGCCCATCACCTCGGGCCGTTGCGTTATGCGATCCAATTGCGCCATAGCGACCTCCTCATTGCAGGAGCCATCGCGCCAGCAATGAAGCAAGCATAGCATTTCAAAATCATGTGTTAAGTCCTCTTTACCTACTAGCTAATTCTTGCCCGGAGACAGTGGCCACCCGTAAAATCCGCCCATTCAATAGCCGAAACCGCTCGCCGCGCCAGATCACCGTGTCTCCGGCAAAGCTCCACACCCAGAAGATCAGTCCCCACACATCCCGCAGCGGCAGCAGCCAGATATCGCGGAGCACCTGTTCGTCGCGGAGCACGCCGACGCCTACCGTCAGCGCCACCGACACCCTTACCAGCAGCACAATGCTGAGCAGCGAGAAGCTCCACAAGGCAAACCCGCTCGCCAGGCACGTCGTCATCGCCCAGGGCAGCGCATAGGTGATCCCCAACCCGATGTAGCCCAGCTTGCGTGAGTCCCGCGTCGAACGCGCCCACCGCATCTGGTGCTCCCAGAACCCCTGAAAGCCATACGCCGGCACCGTCGTTTCTACCACCTCCGCGCAAAGTTCCACGCGGAACCCAGCCGCGGCGATGCGCTTGCCCAGCTCATAGTCGTCCGCCAGAAACTCGACCAGCGGCTCCAACCCGCCCGCCTTGGCCAGTGCAGTTTTGCTCATGGCGAGCGTCGACCCGAGTCCGAAACGGAGGCCACCTTCAAGCTTTCTCGCCGTCAAGACCCCGGGAAGAAAGTCCGTCGCGATCCCCAGCGCCTCCAGCTTCGACCACACCGTGATCCCTCGCTCACCCGAAACGGTACGCCCCAGGTAAGGAGCCGTGACCATCCCCACCTGCGGGTCCGCGAAGCTCGCCATCACCCGCGTCAGGTAGACCGGGGACACACAGATGTCGCTGTCATTGACGATGACGTGCTCGTACCGCGCCTCGCGCAGCATCTGCACCAGATTGCTCACCTTGCCGCTCGTGCCCAGCCGCTCCCGGCACTCGACGAGGCGGATCGCACAAGCTGGAAACTCAGTCCGCAGCCGCTCGATCTCCTCCACTGCCGGATCGCTCAGGCTTCCGACGCCGAACACAATCTCGAAGTTCCCCGCGTACTGCTGCTGGCAGTGGCTGACGAACCCCGCATACATTCGCGGATCGACGCCCCTCACCGGCTTCAGGATGGTGACATCCGGAGCATAGCCATCGACTGCGGCCTTTCGCTGCCAGCGGCGTGCGAAGGCCCGCGCCGACCACAACGCCAATAGCAGATATGCCAGACCGCACAGCGTCAGCAGCGTTGTTATCGCCTCGATCGTGGTAGCCATCTCAGTAGTCTACCGAACGGCGGTTCCATTATTTATTTATTCCGACGAAGCATTTCTCTATATCGTAGAGAAGCTCATTATTCATAGCGAAGTGCGTCGATCGGATTCAGGTTCGCCGCCTTCCACGCCGGATAGATGCCAAACAGCAGCCCGATGGCGCAGGAACAGGCGAATGCCGTCCCGATCCACAACGTTGACAAAATCGTCGGCAGCAGCAACTTCATCCCAAGTGAGACAGCTGATCCTACCAGCACGCCAACCACTCCGCCGACCGCGCACAAGGTGATCGCCTCCAACGTAAATTGCGTCAAAATTATTCGTTTGGTGGCGCCGATCGCCTTGCGAACTCCTATCTCTCGCGTTCGCTCCGTCACGCTCACCAGCATGATGTTCATCACGCCTACACCGCCTACCAGCAGCGCCACGCTCGACAGCGCAAACAGCAGCAGGAACAGCCCTCCCGTGATCTGGTTCCACAGCCGCGTCAGCGAGTCCGTGCCGAAGATCGCGAAGTTATCCATACCCTCGTTCAGCACCTTGCGCCTGCGCCGCAGCAACTCGGTCAGCTCGTCTTCTACCAGCGGCCGGTACTTCGGATCGTCGTACTTCAGCGTGATCCAGTAGTCCAGCGTCTCGGGATGAATATTGTGAAACGTCGTGACCGGGAAGTAGGCATGGTTGTCCTGCGGATTCTTGCCGCCTCCAAAGGCCTGTTTCTGCTTCTCCAGCACACCGATGACGGTGAAGACAGAGCCTGCGGCCTGAACCTCTTTGCCCACCGCGCTCTCCGTGCCGAACAGCCCCTCTGCCGTATCCGAACCGAGCACCGTCACCTTGGTCGCCCGCTCCATGTCGTTTTCGTTGAAGAACCGCCCCTCCGTTAGGTTGAGCTCGCTCACATACTGCTCATCTGGCGTATCACCCTCGAGGATCGTGCTCTGCATCGTCCGGCCATTGCCCTTGATCGACGTTGTCCCGCCGCGTCCCGGGGAGCTGTTGTCCACATACTGCAGCGCCGGTGACACCGCCACCACATGCGGCAACTCCTTCATCGCCATCGCATCGTCGTAGGTCAACTGCTTCCGGGTCAGCATTTCCGTCGTCGGCCGCGAGCCGAAGACCGGGAACCGGAAGACGAACAGCACGTTCGACCCCAGCGACTGAACCAGATTCTCCACGTTGCTGTTCAGGCCGTTGATCACCGACGAGATCGTAATCACGGTCATCACGCCGATCACGATGCCCAGGATCGTCAGGCCGCTGCGCAGCTTGTTCGCCCGCAACGTGTCCAGCGCCATCACTACTGTCTCTTTTAAGTCGCCTATCCGCATGATCGTCCGCCTGTTCGGTCCCTTCGCCAGCTTCCTGCCGTCAACACTAGTCCGCCCGCAATGCCACGATGGGGTCCAATTGCGCCGCCTTTCGTGCCGGATATACCCCAAAGAAGATTCCCGTGGCCGTCGCCATCAGCAGCCCCATGAGAACGCTCCAAATCGCGATGCTCGAAGGGAAGCCGATCAGCAACGTCACCACCTCAGCGACGCCGATGCCACCGATCACCCCAAACGCACCACCGACCATCGCCATCGTCCCTGCTTCGATCAGGAACTGGATCAGGATGTCGTTTGGCCGCGCACCGAGCGCCTTGCGAATCCCAATCTCGCGCGTCCGTTCCGTCACGCTTACCAGCATGATGTTCATGATGACGATGCCACCCACGATCAACGAGATCAGCGCGATTGCCCCTGCTACCACGCCGAACGAACTCGTCAGCGTGCTGGCAAACCCCACCAGTGTATTGTTCGTATCCAGCTCGAACGACTGCGGAGCAGCGGGCGCGTCATGCCTGCGGGAGCGCATCAGCACCCGGACCTCATCCGCTGCCGCCTCCAGTGGTGGCCCGGCTGCAGACGCCTTCACATAGATCGTCACTGTCTTCGACGTTCCGTAGCTCTTCTGAAACGCTGTCAGCGGAACACCAACCCAGTTGTCCTGGCTCGCCCCGAAGGTGCTGCCCTGTTTTTCGCTTACCCCAATGATTGTGTACGGAACACCATCGACATGAAGCTCCTGCCCCAGCGGATCGACACCGACCAGCAGGTGGTCCACGATATCAGTCCCGACGATCGCCACATGCGACGCATGCTCCTCATCGGCCTCGGTAAACCCGCGCCCCTCGACGATGTTCAGGTTCTGCAGCGTCGGCATCTGCCAGGTATAGCCACGAATCTGCGTGTCTGTTACAGACTCGGTTCCATGGACGATTTTGCCGACCGTTGCCTGCTGCGCCCCCATCCCCGCGCACAGCTTGCAGTTTTCGAGCACGTAACGGTAGTCGGGAACGAGAATGTCCTTCCGCTTCTGGAAGCGGACGTAGTCATCGGAGTTGGTAATGATCTGAGGCATCTTCGAGACGGTGAATACATCCGCACCGTAGCTCGAGAACTTGGTCGCGACAAAGGCATTCGCGCCATTCACCAAAGTCACCACCGCGATCACACTGGCGACGCCGATCACGATTCCCAGCAGCGTCAGCACCGACCGAAGCTTGTTCGACCAGAGCGACTGCAGCGCGATTTTAACGGCCTCTTTAAATTCCATAATTGTTGGTGATTTCCATGATCGTTCGTGTTGAGACTAGCAGCCCCGCCAGATCAAAGCGAGTACCTTTTGATTACGTAAGGCACCAGCGAATCGTTCCCAGGGACCAAAGACGCCTCTATTAACCCTGCTGCGATACACTGTTAATGCAGGCGGCTGGATGATCGCTGCCGTCCTCACCGCAAGGTGTTCGACGGGGGAGGAAAGTCCGAACTCCGCAGGGCAGTGTGCCGGATAACGTCCGGGACGGATGGTTTAAGCCATCTGGACGGCCAGTGCAACAGAGAGCGAACCGCCTTTTGCCGCGCAAGCGACAGAAGGTAAGGGTGAAAAGGTGCGGTAAGAGCGCACCGCGCACGGCGTAAGCAGTGCGGCATGGTAAACCCCACACGGAGCAAGACCAAATAGGCAGGGAACTCGTCCGCACTCTCCAGCGGGCGATGTGCGTATCGGCCCGATGCGCCCAGGCGGAGAGACTTGTGAGAGCGCAAGCTTGAAACAAGAGCCAAAACCTGCGGGTAGGTTGCTGGAGCGACGCAGTAATGCATCGCCTAGAGGAATGATCGTCTAAAACAAAATTCGGCTTACGGGCCGTCTGCGAACCGATGGCCCCGGCAATCCAAACAGATTGCCGGGGCCACTTTACTTTGCCCACCAGCCCCTCGGCCCCGTCGGTTATGATCACCCCGTCACCGTTTCCACCCCAGCCCGAGGCCTTTCTCGATGACCTGCTCCATCACCCGCTCCCTCCGCGCAGCTCTCTCCTTTGCCGCTGCCGCACTTATCGCCTTGCAGCCCGCCCGCGCCCAGGCCCCAAAGGTCGTCTACACTCCGGCCGAGAGTGCCATCGTTACTCAGCTCAAGGGCCTCCGCGACGTCCCCGATCAGCAGCGCGGAGCGCGCACCACCGACATCGCCCTTCAGATCCGCTCGCTCCCTGCCAGTCCGAACAAGATTCGCCTCGCTGGCGGTCTCGCCAACCTCTCCACCGAAGGAGATTTCGGCCACGATTCTCTACAGGCTGTCGCCACCACACTCACGGCCACGCTCGTCGAAAGCCCCGTCTCGGAAAGCAATGGGGAACCATCTTCTCCTTATCTCGAACTCGCCCGTCTCGTCCGCTACGAGCACGTGACCACCGGTCTCAAAGACCCTCAGTACGACCAGGCCCTCACCGTCCTTCAGCAGAACGAGTCCGAGGTCGAAAAGGCCGACTTCACGCTCACCGATCTCTCCGGCAAGTCCTGGACGCTCTCCTCCCTCCGTGGCAAGGTCGTCCTCGTCAACTTCTGGGCCACCTGGTGCCCTCCCTGTCGCAAGGAGATGCCAGACCTTAATACCCTCGCCCACCGTTTCGCCAAACAGGGGCTCGTCGTCCTCTCCATCTCCGACGAGGACAGCGCCAAGGTCTCCGCCTACGTCTCCGCGCACGACCTCAAATACCCCATCCTCCTCGACCCTGGCCTTACCGCCGCCAAGAGCTTCCACGTCGACGGCATTCCTAAGAGCTTCATCTTCGACCGCACCGGCAAACTCGTCACCGAGTCTATCGACATGCGCACCCAGGGCCAGTTCCTCCAGATGCTCGCGCTGGCCAACATCCGGTAAACCCATGTGATCCTGGCCCCTCACCCAACGCTGCACCCCGTCTTCGAGACCCTCGCCTATATCTGCGGCTATGGGCTCTACCGCCGCTCGCGCAGCCGCTCCGGAGACATCCTCGACGACGACCAGCGCTGGCTCATCATTGCTGCTGCGGCTATCGGAGCCCTCCTCGGCAGCCGCATCCTCGGCCTGCTCGAGCAGGCACCCCGCATTCATCTCACCTGGCAATCTCTCTTCCTACCCGGCGGCAAGACCATCGTCGGTGGTCTGCTCGGCGGCTGGCTTGGTGTCGAGTTCGTCAAACGCATCCGTGGCATCCGCTCCCGCACCGGAGACCTCTTCGCCGTGCCGCTCTGCCTCGGCATCGCCATCGGCCGTATCGGCTGCTTTCTCGCCGGACTCGCCGACGACACCTACGGCACGCCAACCACCCTGCCCTGGGGTGTCGATTTCGGCGACGGCATCCCCCGCCACCCCACCCAGCTCTACGAGATCCTCTTCCTTACCGCGCTTGCCTTCATCCTGCACCGTTACAACCGGCGTCCCCATCCTGAAGGCGCGGCCTTTCGACTCTTCCTCGCCGCCTATCTCGCCTGGCGCCTCCTGATCGACTTCATCAAGCCCCAGCCTCTCATCCACGGCCTTAATTTCATCCAATGGGCCTGCATCGCCGGACTTTTAGCCCTTGCGCCGGATATCATCGCCTATCTCCATTTCAGGAGAGCCGCACCCGAGGAAGCGTCATGAAGATGCCTTGGCAAGACCGGACAGGCCTCGCACGAGCTACCGCAATTCTCGCCACAGTCTTTGGGATAGCCCTGGGGCTATGCGGCCTCAACGCGGCAGCTTCTTTTCTATCCACTCAGCAACCAGCGATTCTCTGGTTTTCACCGCGTTTATCGAGCTGTTCGTGATGCTAGCCTCCGGTGTCGGCCTCCTCGTGATAGCTCTTATCGCGATCTATCGGACACTATCTCAACGCTTCTTTCCGTCAACCGATGAGGACCACAAATGAGCACCTCACCTCTACCGCTCCCACCACCGCGTAAATCCATAAGCCTCGCCAAGCTCGCAACCATCTTCGCCGTCGTCTTCGGAATCTCTTTCGGCCTCTGCACCGTTAGCGCCATCGGAGCCGCCAATGGTATCGGTGGATTCAGCTCTGTCTCCAGATTCTTCCTGGTAACCGCCGTTGTGATTGAAGCCGTCTGTCTCGTCGGGCTGCTTATAGTCGGCCTCATCGCAATCATCCGTTCCATCAATAGCGAGGAGTAGCGCCATGCCAGCCCGCACCCGTCCTTACCTCTTCTACGACACGGCCGTCTCCCTCTGCACCACTTGCTACCGCCGCATCGACGCCAAGATCGTCTTTGAGGACGAAAACGTCTACATGCTCAAACGCTGCCCCCAGCACGGCTTCGAGCGCGTCCTGATTGCGGATGACGTGGACTACTACCGCCGCTGCCGCGAGGTCTTCATCAAGCCGCCTGAGATGCCCGACCGCTACAACACTCCCATCAAGCATGGCTGCCCTTACGACTGCGGCCTCTGCCCCGACCACGAGCAGCACTCGTGCCTGTCGCTGCTCGAGATCTGCGATGCCTGTAACCTCTCCTGCCCCATCTGCTACGCGCAGTCCGGCACCCACCGTACCGAGTTCAAGCCGCTCGACCAGATCGAGCGCATGTTGGACTGCATCGTTACTAACGAGGCTGAGCCCGACGTTGTCCAAATCTCCGGCGGTGAACCTACCATCCATCCGCTGTTCTTCGAGGTCCTCGATGCGGCCAAACGCCGGCCCATCCGTCACCTCATGGTCAACACCAACGGCATCCGCATCGCGCAGGACGAGGCCTTCGCCCAACGCCTCGCCACCTACATGCCGAAGTTCGAGCTCTACCTTCAGTTCGACTCCCTCCGCCGCGATCCCCTCATGCAGCTTCGCGGAGCCGACCTCCGCAGCATCCGCGAGAAGGCCCTCGAACGCCTCAACAAATTGGGAGTATCGACAACGCTGGTGGTGACGGTAGAACGCGGTGTCAACGACGACGAGCTAGGCTCCATCATCGACTTCGCCCTCCAGCAGCCCTGCGTCCGCGGCATCACCTTCCAGCCCGTGCAACAGGTAGGCCGCCTTGGCAACTACGACGCTACCGCTCACCGGCTTACGCTCTCTGAGGTGCGTCGCCGCATCCTCTCGCAGTCCACCGTCTTCAAGCCCGAAGACCTGATCCCCGTGCCCTGCCATCCCGACTCGCTCGCCATGGGCTACGCCATGAAGCTTGCTGGGAAGGTTGTTCCGCTTACCGGCCTCGTCAGCCCTGACGTCCTCATCAACGGCGGCCGGAACACCATCATCTACGAGCAAGACCCCGCGATCCGCCAGGACCTCGAGCACAACCCCAACCTCCGCAGCCAGATCTTCAAGCTCTTCTCCACCAACCACTCCCCGCAGTCGCAAGCCAATACTTTGCGCGAGCTGCTCTGCTGCCTGCCCCAGATCATGGCCCCGAAAAACCTCGGCTACGACAACCTCTTCCGCATCCTCATCGTGCAGTTCATCGACGCGCAGAGCTTCGACCTCCGCTCCATCAAGAAGACCTGCATCCACATCGCGCACCCCGACGCCAAACGCCTCATCCCCTTCGACACCTACAACATGTTCTACCGCGACGCCCTCGAAGAGACGCGCCTCGCGCCGCTCCGCCAGGAGATTCCGGCCTATATCTAAACAAATAGCGAACGAAGCCAGAGTCGGCTTACGACCACTTCTTCATCGGTCTGCCTCAGCATCAGCGCTTCGTGCCCTCCAAAGACGGTGTGGCAGTAAATAAGTGAACCCGGCAAAGCTCTCCCAATGTGTGGAAGAACCAGTAAAGCCATGATCGAACCCCGTATCGATCACAAGGTTTTTGCGGACGGGATAAGAGACGGCCCAGAGATTTCCGACTGCGTTTCCTCCGGTCAGGGGCTGGCTGAAGTGCCACAGCTCTCCGGCTACCGTGAACCTTCCAACTGGATGCGAGATGGAGAGCGTCTGTCCGAACTGGGCCCTGCGAGGGCGCGTCCCCGCCTGCTCGGAGACGATCCCATTGAGGTCCATATGGAATCCCCAAAGATCGTCGCTTACGAGCACCATCGCGCTCTGCCGGAAGGTTCCGATATCGACCTCCGGCGCCGGGCTCTCGTATAGCCTTCGGATATAGCTCATCGAGACCGTGGGTCGTTCTCCGCTTCCCTTAAGAACAACGCCCTGCAGGCCGGCGAATACCTCGCCTGGCCGATGCTCCTTGTCCGTCACGACACGGCTGGCAACCAGAGGCTCGCTCAATGCCAGCAGTTGCAGCCGGGGCGCGACAGCCAGCTTCGTGACCTGGTTGATGCCGAAGCGAGTATTGAACTCTGGAGATTGCGCGGCATACAGGCCGCCATTTTCAAACTGCAGATACCCTACCGGAGTCAACGTGGCGGGGGTAGAGACCGTCGGTCTCCCAGGATTGGCCTCGGGGGTAGATTCCTGAGCTACCTCCTGACAGTAGCCACACAGCGGCGAAAAGAAGAAAAAAAGGACGAGCGCTCTTAAAAGAACGCGAAGGAGCTGGATCATGAGGATCTCCGGAGAGGAAAGGGAAAGAGGTCCACGCGCGTTAATGTCCGATTGCTTCAACGATTCGCCTGAGTTCATAATGACGCATGACGCCCCAAAACTCCTTCGTCCCGGTCGCTGAGTTGGCAACCCCTGAACCGGCACAGGCTGTCCTCCCTCGCGGATGCACCTTTGCCGAATCCGATTGGCGTGCGCTTGCGCCATTCTGGTATCCGGTCGCTTTTTCGCACGAGGTCGTCAACAAGCCCTACGCGGCAACTTTGCTGGATGAGCGAGTGGTGGTCTATCGCCTCTCCGATGGCTCCCTTGCCGCAGCGAGGGACATCTGCCAGCACCGTGGAGTTCCTCTCAGTCTCGGCCACGTCGAAGGAGACGAGATCATCTGCAAATATCACGGCCTGCGATACGACCGCGACGGCAGATGTACCTGCATCCCCGCGCACCCGAACGGTGTGATCTCGCCCCGGCTGCGCCTCCAGATCTTTCCGGTTCAGGAGCGCTACGGCCTGGTCTGGGTGCGGCTGGTAGACAACGGCCCCCTGCCGCTTCCTGAGATGAAGGAGTGGGACGACCCCGACTACCTGCAGGTGCTCCCCGACAGCGTCGCCATAGAAGCTTCCGCAGGTCGCCAGGTCGAGGGATTCCTCGATGTCAGCCACTTTGCGTTCATCCACACAGAGAGCTTCGGAGAACCGGACAATACCGTTGTCCCCGATTATCCCGTGAAGCAGACCGCTACCGGCTTTGTGGCCGACTACATCAGCACCGTCAGCAACTACTCCCATGGGTACAAGCATCTGAATCCGCCTGGTTTTCTCTGGCATAGACGGTTCGAGCTCTTCTTCCCTTTCACTCCGAAGTTGACGGTCTTCTTTCCGAAGGGTGGGCAGCTTCATATCCTGAATGCAGCATCTCCCGTCTCTGCCAGGAAGACACGGCTCTTCGTTCCCCTCTGCCGGAACTTCGATAAAGATGCTCCGCTGCAGGCGACCCTCGACTTCAACGAGCTGGTGTTCGCGGAAGACAAAGCGGTCGTCGAGCGGCAGTTCCCGGAGGACCTGCCGCTCGATCTCCACGCAGAGGCACACTTCCCTGCGGATCGAAGCTCCATCGCCTACCGAAAAGGTCTGGCTGCCCTCGGCTTAGGACGAAGCTTCACCGCATAACATCCGCCAGACAACCCTTTGCCCTTTGGGTAATGAAAAAACGGTCGTTCAACGAAACAAACCTCACTTCACAAGAGTACTCACGGCATAATGACTCCAGTCGAGGTGCATCGGTGAGTACGACAGCGATTCCGGATCACAATAAAGTACCGATCAAACAGTTGCGTAGCCGCGATCTCTCCATCGACTACCTGCGCACCACGTTGACGCTGATGGTTCTTGCTCATCACAGCTCTCTTGCCTACACGAGCTGGGCTTACTTCGATAAGCAGCACATGTTTCGTTCAACAGCTCCCGTTGTCGATGTGACCCGGTGGGCTTTCTTTGACTATGCCGAGAACTTCAACGATGTGTTCTTCATGTCGCTTATGTTTTTTGTTTCAGGGCTGTTTGTTTATCCCGCACTTCGCAAACATGGTACTTTCGGTTTTATTCGCGACCGTTTTCTACGGTTGGGTGTGCCATTCGCCTTCGCTGTCGTATTTCTGATGCCGATTGCTTACTACGCATCGTGGCAGCTTACCGGGCGCAGTCAGGGGTTTCTGGACTTCTATAAGCGGCTGGCCGAAGGCGGCTTTACTGTCGGGCCACCGTGGTTCATCTGGGTTTTGCTCTTCTTCGATGTGGTGCTGGCGTTGATTCTGATTCCGCTTCAGCAGTGGATGCCGAGCGCCGAGCGCTTGATGCGAAAGTTGCGAGACTATCCCTTCGTGACCTTCATTGGCATCCTCTTTTTATCGGGGCTGGTCTATCTGCCGCTGCTGGCCCGCTACGGGTTCGGAGCCTGGACTGTCTTGCTGACATCGCCCTTCGCATTTCAGATTTCGCGCATCGGACTCTATGCCCTATGGCTTGTGTTCGGCTTCCTTGTAGGAGCACCGGGCTTTGCCGAGGGACTGCTATCCCGCGATGGAGGCCTGGCCCGGCGCTGGCCGCTTTGGATTTCGGGTTGCATTCTTGCCTATAACGCTCTGTGGTTCGTCCCCCGCTGGTCGGTGGTTCATCAACTCTCGACGTCGAATCAAGGAGCTCTCGAGGCGCTGCTTTGGCTGGCTAGCTGTGTCGCTAGTTGCTTCGGCTTCCTGGCTCTCTTCCGCGGAATCGAGCTGACCTCGCGGTCATGGATGAATTCGTTGAGTAGAAGCGCCTATGTGATGTACCTGGTGCATTATGTCTACATCACATGGATGCAGCGCCTTGTTCTGAATCGGCCTATCCACGCCAGTATCAAGTTCGCTTTCGTCTTTCTTGCAACAACGTTCCTCAGTTGGCTGACGGCACAAGTAGCTCTCCGAATCCCGAAGCTGAAGGCCATTCTCTGAAATGAGATGCTCTGCAAACCAATGGCCCGGCAATCCAAACGGATCGCCGGGGCCACTCCTTACTTGCTCTCGCGCTCCAACAGCGTCTTCAGCACCGCCTCTGGGCCGACAATACCCTTCCTTGAACCGACTTGTCCCGCCTCGAACTCGATCCAGCCTTCATTGAAGCCATCAATCATCGCCATGCGGAGCGCGGGATTCTTCATCCCCTGCGCTCGGAACTGTGTCTCCCAACTATCTCGTGGCACCGCCTCCGTTCGTACCGGACGACCCAGCAGCGAAGCAAAGATAGCAGCTATTTCGTCAGGGCTCACACGATGCGGGGCCTCCAGTTCGACGACCCGGCGGCCGCTCCATGTCTCTTGAAGCAGCTCCGCCGCAACGCGCCCGATGTCCGCCGTTGCGATCATCGGTATTGGCCTGTCGAGCGGCTGCAGGTGGCTGTACATCACGCCGTTCTCGCGCGCCGAAGCGACGTCCCAGCTTGCGTTCTCAAAAAACCATCCCGGACGCAGGAAAGTGATCGGCATCGACAATCCGCTCAGTTCCTGCTCGATCAATGTGTGTTGCGTCAGCAGGTTCGTACGTGTCGCCTGTGCGCCGATGGTTGATAGGTAGACGACCTTGCCCGGACGCGCCGTTTCCAGCGCCGTCCGCAATGTCGCCGCCGTCAGCCGCGCCTCGCGAAAGTCAGGCGACGGGTCCATGTTCGAAGGCACCATGATGAAGACACCCTCGGCCCCTTTGAATGCTTCCGCGAGCGCTGCAGCGTCGCTTATCTCCGCCTGCACCACCTCGCACCCACGCTTGGCCCAGGCATCGCCCTTGCGAAGATCCCGCACCACGGCTCGGACAGACTTGCCAGCGGCCAAAAGCGTGCGCGCCAGCTCACCACCAACGTTTCCGGTAATTCCAGTAATTGCAAACATCGTTCCTCCTCCTCCAGCTTGAAAAAGCACTTGCACTTATCAAGATGAGCTCCGGATTGCATACCATTCATGCATCAGTGGAAGTACCATAGTGATAAGGAATCACGAATCATGGCATTCGACGAACGTCTCCTCGGCGGTGTAAGTGTCCTCGCAGCAGTCGTGGAAGCTGGCAGCTTCGTCCGCGCCGCCAGCGCGCTGGGACTCACCCCATCCGCCGTCAGCCGCTCCATCGCACGGCTCGAGGCCCGCATCGGCATCCGGCTGCTCGACCGCACGACTCGCTCCGTCACACTCACCGAGGAGGGACGAAGGCTCTATGTAGAGATATCTCCCTTGCTGGGTGGGATTAGCGACGCCGTGACCTTAGCATCGGGTTCCTCAGCCATCGTTCGCGGCCGCCTCCGCGTCAACGTGGACCCTCTCTTCTCGAGCCTGTTACTAGCTCCTCATGTAGGACAGTTTCTCGACCGCTATCCGGAGATCTCACTCGAACTGTTGACTCGCCAGGAGCTCGGCGACCTGATCGCCGATAACTTTGACGTCGCCGTGCGCTTCGGACCGCAGAACTCCTCGTCACTCGTCACGCGCAAGCTCCTCGATACCCGGGTTATCACCGTGGCGACGCCCGCGTACCTCGAACGATATGGCCGACCGAAGAAGCCCTCCGACCTCAGCCATCACCCCTGCATCCAGTTTCGCGATCCCCTCACGGGCCAGCCCTTCCAGTGGGAGTTCCACCGCGGCCGCAAAGTCGAGCCCGTCACCCACACCGGACGCCTTCTGCTCAACGATGTCGAAACGAAGTTGGCCGCGTGCCTTGCCGGAGCAGGAATCACGCAGGTCCTGGCTCTTGGCGTACAGGACCTACTGAAGCAGGGCCGCCTCATCGACCTCTTCCCCGACTGGCCGGACGAAACCTTTCCGCTCTACGCTCTCTACCCATCACGGCACCTGCCACCCGCCAAACTGCGCGCGTTCATCGACTTCGTACTCCAGATCACGAAGAACGCGTAGCGGCTCGGTCTGAATGATGAAGAGTTCCCTTTGATCGGGACCAACAAAACGACATCCGGTCGTTCCAGTTACTCAACTGAGCGCCTGTTGATCTATTCTTAAGTTGGAATGACTTACACGATCGCCGCCTTCTATCGCTTTGTCTCCTTGCCCAATCCGACCGCTCTGCGCGACGAGTTCCGCGCCGCATTCGGCGAGGAGGATCTCTGCGGCACCATGCTGATCGCAGGCGAAGGAGTAAACGGCACCATGGCGGGGTCGGGCGAGACCATCGACCGCCTGTTGGACATGCTGGTAGAAAAGGTCGGATTAGACCGGGCAGATGTAAAGTTTTCGTTCGCAGAAGAACGTCCGTTCGAACGGTTGAAGTTTCAGTTCAAGCGCGAGATTATCGCCTTTCGCAAAGCCGAGGTCGATCCAACTCAGCCGGGAAACTACGTGCCACCGCAGGAATGGAACGCGCTGATCGCCGATCCTGAAGTGCTGCTGCTGGACACTCGCAATCACTACGAGACCGACTTAGGCACCTTCGCCGGCGCAACCGATCCCGGCATCGAGACGTTCTCGGATTTCGTCACCTACGTGCGCGAAAACCTCGACCCAGCAAAACATCGCAAAGTAGCGATGTTTTGTACCGGCGGCATACGTTGTGAAAAAGCCTCGGCCTTCATGCTGCAGGAAGGCTTCGGCGAGATCTACCACTTAAAGGGCGGCATCCTGAAATACCTTGAGGATGTGCCGAAGCAGTCCAGCAAGTGGCAAGGCACGTGCTTCGTCTTCGACCGCCGAACCTCTGTCGGGCATGAAGATTTTGAAAGCTAATACGCCATCCAAGTAGCAACAAAATTGAAGGGCCCCGTCCATCAGGACGGGGCTTTTCTTCACTACAGCGTCGCTTAGTAGGCCAGCGTAAAACGCTGCCGAATATGCTTCGGCTGCTCCAGCTCATCGACCAGCGCCACCGCATAATCTTCGGCGGAGATGCGGCTCTCGCCCTTCGCGTCTGCGACCAGGTCGTCCTTGCCCAATCGGAACTTGCCGGTGCGCTCCCCTGGCTGAATGAAGGCCGCCGGACTCAGGTAGGTCCAGTCGAGATCTGCCTCGCGCAGGATCTCCAGCGCATCGCGATGCGCAGTGGCAATGGGTTTCAACTCCTCCGGCAGATGTCCGGAGTCGATCACCGTGACACCCGGGGCGACGTACAGGCTGCCAGCGCCTCCCACTACGATCGCGCGCGACACACCGGCTGTCTTCGCGCCTGCGATCAATGCCTGAACAGCATCGAGGAGCACCCGCTCCGTCCCAGCGCCGGCGTTATACGCCGAGATGATCGCATCCGCGCCCTTGACCTTCGCGGCGACGTCGGCGGCATCTGTCAGATCGCCCTTGACCGCCTTGACGGCTGGGTTGGATTCCACGCGCGAGGGGTCGCGCACAACTGCAGTCACAGTGTGACCGCGTGAGACCAGCTCCCGCTGAATGCGGCTGCCGATCATGCCTGTAGCTCCATAGAGGACAACGTTCATAAGGAAAAGCTCCTTGTTCGAAACAGCCTGAACCTGCGGTCGGGTTGTGTCACCAACCTCGCGTCACTTATCCGTAACTTTTTAAGTTACGGAATGGTTCCTCCCTATAGATGGCTCCTCGCCGAGCAGGATGCAGAAGTTTTCAGATTTTCTTCGACGGCATACGAACCCGCCTGGTCGAGGCGAGCACCTCAGCAATCGTCGAGCGGGCAAGTTGCGTCTCCGCGGCTGCCTCCGTCTCGTCGTAGTAGCTCTTGAGGCCCTTTTGAATCCGTGCGCCGACCTGACAATCGGGGTTCGGGTCGACGCGATGCAGGGCCAGCAGCGGACCGGAGCGAACGGCGGCGTATACATCTGCAAGTGTGATGGCGTCCGCCGGACACGCCAGCCGCCAGCCGCCCCCGGCACCTCCCTGCGACGTAACGATGCCGCGAGCCCGCAGCTTGGCAAGCGTGCGCCGGATAACCACAGGATTGGTCCCGACGCTGCCCGCCATGTACTCCGACGTCAGCGACTCCTCTGCCGAATCCGCGAGGAGGCAGAGGATGTGAATGCCGACAGTAAGTTGCGTGCTGACGCTCATAAGGCTGTGCTTCGACTATGACAGAGAACCGCTCTAGCTGAAACCCAGCGTAGGATGCGGCACATACGGCTCTTCCAGAGCCGCGGTCTCCTCCGGAGTCAGCTTTACCGAGAGCGCAGCCACAGCATCCTCCAGATGCCCCGGCTTGCTTGCGCCAACAATCGGCGAGGTCACCACTGGCTTCGCCAGCATCCAAGCCAGAGCCACCTGCGCCCGTGGAACCCCGCGCTGCTCCGCGATCTCTCCCAGCCGGTCCACGACCTTGCGGTCTGAATCCTCCGTCGTCGCGTACATCGCATTGCCGAACCCGTCCGTCTCCGACCGCTTCGTACTCTCTGCCGCCCACGCCCGTGTCAGTCGTCCGCGCGCCAGCGGGCTCCACGGGATCACACCGATCCCTTCTGCCACGCACAGCCCCATCATCTCCCGCTCTTCCTCGCGATAGAGCAGGTTGTAGTGATTCTGCATCGAGACGAACCGCGTCCATCCATGCTGATCCGCCAAATACAGCGCCTTGGCGAACTGCCACGCAAACATCGACGACGCTCCGATGTACCGCACTTTCCCGGCTTTCACCACATCGTGCAGCGCCTCGAGCGTCTCCTCGATCGGCGTCTCATAATCCCACCGGTGGATCTGGTAGAGATCGACATAGTCAGTCCCCAACCGCCGCAGGCTCTCATCCAGCTCATGCAGGATCGCCTTGCGCGAGAGCCCCTTGCTGTTCGGATCATCGCTCAGACCATAAAACACCTTGGTCGCGATCACGACATTCTCTCGCCGCGTGTTCGCCTTCAGAAACCGTCCCAGCACCTCTTCGCTGGCACCGCTCGCGTATGCATTCGCGGTGTCGAAGAAGTTGATCCCCAGATCGAGCGCCTGCCGCAAAAACGGCTTGCTCTGTTCTTCGTCGAGCGTCCACGCATGACTTCCGGGCTTTAGTTCGCCAGCCGGCGGTTGGCCATACGTCATGCATCCAAGACAGATTCGCGAAACCTTCAGACCCGTCTTCCCCAGATTCACATACTCCATGCACAATCCTCCTGCCCCATCTGATGCGGACCGACCCGCTTCGGATGGGACAGGGATACTACTAGTGTGGTGAGTCATTAGTTCGTTACAGAAATAAAACTGTCATCCTGAGCGTAGCTTGTCGCGGCCTTATCACGAGAAGTGGAGTCGAAGGACCTGCGGTTTGCTCGTGGAGACGACTATTTCCTTGGGTTTTGTGGGTGACGACAAAAGAACAGGCAACGACAACCGCAGGTCCTTCGACTCCGCTCAGGATGACAGTTTTGTGGAACGAATTTCAGACTCACCACACTAGAAATATTTCACTGTTTCTGTCATGTGGGCATTGTTGCTTCCCACCCTTCGCAAAAGCGCGAAGGATGGGGCACCCGAACATTTCACAATGCTTTACTTGTCCGGCTTCGGCAGCTCCATCAACAGACCTCCATTGCCGGTCTGCACCGTGGGAAGCTGGCCGTTCCAGCGATCGATGAGCGCCTTCTGGTTCTCGATCTTCCTCAGCTCCAGTAGCTGCGGTGTCAGCGAGGTCTGGCGGATCTTGTTAGCCTCGGCCTCACCGTTCGCACGGGTGACAGCAGCCTTAGCCTCACCATCGGCCTCGGCGACTGTCTTTGCGGCTTCAGCCTGCGTCTTCGCCAGCTCGTTGCGGGCCCGCTCGGCATCCTGGATCGCCTGCGCCTTTGCGGTAATAGCAGTGGCGATCACCGCCGGAACGCGTGGCGCGCCGATAAAGCCGAATTGCTGAATCCCCACGCCGACCGGCTCCATCTTCTGCTGGATGAGTGCCTGGACCTTGTTGAGGAACTCTGCCTTCTGCTCGCCGTAGATCTGCTCGATGCTGTAGGTTGACGCCACCTCATTCAGGCTGTTGCGGACCACATCGCGCAGAATGCCGTGGGTAAACATATCGAGATCGCTCAGCCGGTACTTCACATAGAAGTCGGGCACGCGCCGCGGCTCGATTGCGTAGGAGAGCGACACGTCCGCGTAGATCTCCATGCCCTCCTTTGAGTTGAAGCTCATCTCTTCGTTTGAGGCGCGGCCCTCGTTCAGGTCGTGCGTCCATTTCACCGTCTGCACGAAGGTGGGGAACTCGATGATCTGGCTACGTAGTGGACTATAGAAGACCCAGCCCGTGCGGATCGGAATCTCTGCGGGTCCGCGCTGCGAGCCGCTCAGCACAACCTCCACGCCAACGTAGCCGGCACCGATCCGCGTCACCGCGACGATGTAGTTGAAGAAGATAATGGCCACGATGAGCACGCCGATACCGATCGCTCCTCGCTTCAACAACCTGGCCATATATTGCTGCTGTGCATCTCCACTCCGGCCGCTGCCGGGGTTCATAACTTCACCAAATAACGTCAACTCCGCCTCCAGATACTTCGAAACGCGACAAATCCGCCCGCCGCAAGAAGCAGCAGCAGGCCCATGCCGGCAAAAACAGCCAGATTACTCGGAAGATTGAGGAGGTGGAATGCGGTCACCATGCCCTCGTAGAGGAGCAGCGTGACGACTACAGAAAAGAGCGAATTCCAAAACAGCTTCACAGGTCCCTGGCCATTCTTACTCGGCCTAATAACCATGTTGAATTGTATGCCTGAGAAGCACAATTCGCTACAGAAATCGTTAAAACACTGGGATTTTCGGCCTGTTTGCTTCGTGAAGATGTTTTACCAGAAAACGGAGCGGGTGTCCCAGCAGCAACCAGGACATCCGCCGCCCTGTCTACCGAATGATCTCCATGAGTACCTCAACATCCTGATGTCGTGTACTGCCGGGGATATCCAACGATCCCAGCATCAGCGGCTTGCCCAGGGTCAGGATAGCCGTACCTTCCAGAACGGTCTGCCGTACTACCGGGTCCTGCGGGCCCACACTGGACTTCTCCTCGGCGATGCTCGATTGCTCTATCTTCGTCCGTAATCTCACTCCATCGACGAACTCATCCAGGGACGCGTCGATATTCAACCCCACATCGAAGTAGGACACCTGTGAGTTTTGCGCAGTGTTCCCTGAGTTCTCAGCTCCGGTCACATAGGGCACCTTACTGCCTTGTTTGAGCACTGTCTTTCCTCCCGAAACCACAATGATGGCGACGTGCTGTATACCGACGCGCTTGCCACCGTCCATCTCGCTCGTCGTGTAGGTAAGGCGGTAGGTCTTTTTGGGTCGGTCAAGATCCTTGATGAGCTTCCGTGCAAGTAATATCTGGTCAGGGGTGGTCCACAGAATGATGGCGTTCTGACTGGGAACGAAGTAGGACTTGGCGTTGTTAGGGAGCATGTTGCGAACTGCGTTCAGAATCTCTATGGCGTCGTTTTGCTGGCTGACGTTGGTGAGATAGAAGGTCTCAACCGTATCCTGGCTTGGTTTCGCGGGTGTAGTTGGTGTAGTTTCTGTCTGCGCCCATGCGCCGGGTCCACTGAGTGCCAAAGCCAGAGTTATTCCCAAAATCCCACTCGCAAGTTTCATCATCCATCTCCCTTGTCCACTGCTCAATTTCATTCGTTATTTCCCTTCGTTGATGGTTCAAAAAACTGCTGAAACTCTACTTTGCCTTCCGCTTCCTGCCTGGCACGTACCTGCGGATTCAGCATCGCCACCTCCTCCGGGTCACGCTTATGCGCGATACGGAGCAGCAGCTTTTCCTGCTCGGTCAATGGCATCGGTGGCGCCGGATAACTGACAGCCCGCATATCAGCACTCGCCGCATCCTTGACGTCGACAAATCTCGCTCTCCTGGCAGGCTTCCTCACTCGCAAGGTCACGGCGGGCACAGGCTGCACATCCTCCGCGACTCTCACGGAATCTGTCACAGGCGCTGCCTTAACCGGAACCACCCGCACCTCAGGCTGTCCTGGTCCATGAGACTTCGCAGTAGAAATCGCAATAACTCCGCAAATAACCAGCGCGGCTGCAAAGGTACCGCCCCAGCCCCAGCTGCTCCATGAGGACCACCGCCACATCGAAGTAGACCTAGTCGACGCACGCTCTTCCACCGCTTGCAGAATGCGTCGCTCCATCCCGGCAGAAGCCTCGGTGCCCCGCAGGCCTGCCAATACCTGTCCAATCACCTCTTCTGTGCTCTTCTTCATGCACTCCCTCCTCTCTCGAGCCGCTCGCGCAGCCGCGTTCGCGCCCGGAACAGCAACGCTCGAACAGCAGACTCGCTTCGTCCCAGAACCTTCGCCATCTCTGCCGTCCCCAACTCCTCCAACGCGGAGAGCAGCAGAACATCGCGCTCTCCTTTGGGCAATCTCTCGATCTCACGCAGCACGGCCTGCATCCGTCGTGCCTCGGCCATGGCCTCGTCTGCCGGCATATTCCTCGCGACCAGAGCCGCCGCGAACCCCTCATCCATCTGCTCCGGCCGTATCCGCCGCCTCCGGTCAAGCGCGAGATTCCACGTAATCCGAATCAGCCACACGCGCATATCGCGCACCGCCATCAGCGAGAACCGATGCTCGATAACGCGGACGAAGACATCCTGAACGACGTCCTCAGCCTCTGCCCGGCTCCGCAGCAGCGAGTGCGCCACACGAAAGAGGAGCGCAGAGTAAGTCCCCACCAGAGCCGCCAGGTCGATCTCCGACCCAGTACTCTCCATGGAAGACAAAACCAAGCTGCATCCCTCGATCGAAGTCATACTCCCCTTCTATCCAGACAGACGCCCGGCCTCGGCTTTCGCTCGACAATCTTTTTGAAAGGTCTGATCCCTATAGAAATTGGTTCGTTCGGCTTCGGTCGGGTGGCGGGGTGAGGTTTGTACATCCCACCCTGTCGCGATAGAACTGCGACGAGGATGGGGCACCCGGCCGCTGAGGACGACAGGTATATGCAGCGAATTCTGGACTCACCACCTTCAGCCCGTAACAAACCCCATCGCCAACACCGCGCCGACAATCGCCAGCAGGTCCTCCGAGATCGCGATGGTCCAGTCCCGCCACCCCGCCTCCTCCACCAGAGCGCGGCGGATGTGGTATCCCGCGCAGGCCCCCAGGATCGCTCCCAGCCCACCCAGGATGATCCCCTCGACCGCCGCTCCCTCCAGTCCCGTCGCGGCGACTGCGCCGACCAGGCCGCCAAAGACGATCCGCGCCAGCAACGACGGAAGCTCGGTCCGGGCCGGTGCCCAGGGCAGTTTGTCCCAGACAAGCTCGCCCACCGCCAGCACCGAGAAGACCACCACCGCCGTCAGCTTCGCCGTCCAGGCCGCCCACGTCCCATCCACCGGCAGGTCTCCAAGATAGGCGAACCAGCACAGAATAGCGATGGGCGTCATCGACCGCATCCCTGTAGCGATCCCCAGCACAGGAATTGCGATCAACCACGCCATTACCGCGATTGTCATCGAGAATATCTCTCCTGTTTCCGCGAATTGGACGTCCTCTGCGAACGCCGCTTTTCTTGAAAAGACGACGTTCGCTCCCAATCACTCTACACCGGCGGAAAAATACTCTAGCGCAGCCACCCATACAATGGGAATCGCTCCGCCATCTCCAGTACCTCACCGCGAATCTTCGCCAGCCGGTCCGCATCCGCGCGATGCTCGAGCGCCTGTGCGATCCAGCCCGCGATGATCCGCATCTCCGGCTCCTTCATCCCGCGCGTCGTCAGCGCCGGAGTCCCGATCCGAATCCCACTCGGCTTCATCGGCGGATTCACATCATAAGGAATCGCGTTCTTGTTGACCGTGATGCCCGCCTCACCCAGCGCGTGCTCCGCCTCGCTGCCCAGAATACCCTTCTGGAAGACATCGATCAGCATCAGGTGCGTGTCCGTTCCGCCCGAGACCACGCGATACCCCTCAGCCGCCATCGCCTCAGCCAGCACCTTGGCGTTCGCCACCACCTGCGCGGCATAGACCGCAAACTCCGGTGCCAGCGACTCGCGGAACGCCACCGCCTTCGCCGCCACAATATGCACCAGCGGCCCACCCTGCTGCCCCGGAAACACACTCCGGTCTATACCTGCTGCGAACTGCTGTTCGCAGAGAATCATGCCCCCTCGCGGCCCGCGCAGCGTCTTGTGGGTCGTCGTCGTCACCACATGCGCGTGCGGCACCGGCGACGGATGCACCCCACCGGCAACCAGCCCGGCGAAGTGAGCCATATCCACCATCAGGTACGCGCCAACCTTGTCCGCGATCGCCCGCATCCGCGCAAAGTCGAAGATCCTTGGATACGCGCTGCCCCCGCCGACGATCACCTTCGGCTTCTCCCGGACGGCCGTCTCCTCCAGCTCGTCGTAGTCGATCGTCTCGGTGTCCTTGCGGACCTGATAACCCACCACGCGGTACAGCTTGCCCGAAAAATTCAGCTTGTGCCCATGCGTCAGATGTCCGCCATGCGCCAGGTCGAGCCCCAGGATCGTGTCCCCCGGCGTCAACAGCGTCATATAGGCCGCCGCGTTCGCCTGCGAGCCCGAGTGCGGCTGCACATTCACATGCTCCGCGCCGAAAAGCTGCTTCGCCCGGTCCCGCGCCAGGTTCTCGACCACGTCGGCAAACTCGCAACCGCCGTAGTACCGCTTGCCGGGATAGCCCTCGGCATACTTGTTCGTGAAAACAGTACCAGCGGCCTCCAGCACCGCACGGCTCACAAAGTTCTCCGACGCAATCATCTCAAGCCCCTCATGCTGACGGGTCACTTCGTTCTCTATCTGTCCGGCAATCTCCGGGTCTGCGGCGGAAAGGGGTGCATTCAGATCAATCGACATACGAAGATTCTACCCTCCGCGACCGACCAGAGAGCCGATCGCAGGTCTTGGCCGTAACCCATCGGGAAACGGGGACCGCAGAATGACTATTTATCTCGTGCGACGTTAAAGTGAGTAGGATTGGGAGACTTTACATGAGACGACAAGGAACTTTGCTGCTTCTTTGCTGTTTTGCGAGTACAGGTCTTACGCAAGCGCAGAAGGCCGAGGAGAGCGGACCCAGTTGGCAGAAAGCAGCCGGAGGCACAATGGCGTTCGAGGTAGCTTCTGTCCGCGAGGACACTGGTCCGTTCAGGCCGCCTTCGTTTGCACTGAGTTCTGATGAGTGGTTCAGAGACCCGAGTGGGCGGTTCCATGCGGATTTTGCACTGCCTACCTATATTGAGTTTGCCTACAAGATTTGGCTTGCGCCCACAGAGCGGAGCGCTATGCTGGCGAAATTGCCCGAGTGGGTGAAGACGGATCGATTCGCGATTGAGGCAGTAGCTCCTTTGCATGCCACAAAGGATCAGTATCGGTTGATGATGCAGGCGCTATTGGCCGAGCGCTTTGGATTAAAGCTTCACTTCGAGCAAAGAGAACTGCCGGTACTCGCGATGGTGCTGGTGAAGCCCGCCAGGCCAGGCCCGCGTCTGGTTCCTCATGAACAGGGACAGGCTTGCGACGAGAAGCCGAAGCCGGAAACCTATCCGACAGAATGCTATAGCTTCTCCACAATGCCTGGCAAAGACGGCATGTTCCTATCGGGTTCACGAGCAACCTCGATGGATCTGATTGGCAATTTCGTAGGGACTCTGGCCGGCTCTTCGGGTGAGATTGGGCGCCGTGTGGTGGACCAAACCGGACTGACAGGGCTGTGGGACTTTACGCTCGAGGCCGCTCCGCCATCGCAAACGACTTCGGACGTTCCACCTTCAACGGGGCCCACCATGCTGGAAGCAGTGCAGGATCAGTTGGGAATTAAGCTGAAGCCGGCACGGGCTATCGTTTCTGTTCCAGTTGTCGATCATGTGGAGCGGGTCAGTGAGAACTAAAGGACGACATGCGAAAACACTTGTTCGACAATGCTGCTCTTCCGCTAGCAGTCCCGATAAGCGGACTTGTAGTAATCGGTCAGCGTTTCTGACTACCAGTTCCTCCCGGACCACGGGCTATTCAGAAACAATGTGTAGGAGTACCTGAAAAATCGGGCTTTCGGTAACGATTGCTATCTCAAACTGACCCACTACCAACACTCCTGAAGCATCGCTTCCTGCAAATCCTGATCCCCAGGAAACAACGTTAGGCCTCTCTCCAGAAATGCCAGACCACGAGCAGCGTTCCCGGCAGACTTACTCAAAACCGCCGCAAGGGCAAAATCAAATGCAACTGCCTTCTCCATTTCAAGCTTTTTCGCTGCGATCTCCGCTGCCATCTCGACCTTGCCTGCCAGCAACGCTGTAGCCGAGGCAACCCCGTATAACTCGGGGAAATCAGGCTCTCGTTCGAGCGCCTGCAACACCCTCTTCATACCCTGCTCCTTCTGGCCGAGATAAACCTCGCAAGCCCCCTGCTTCGCCTCGATCAGGGCCGACACCCCGCCGAGTGCCCGCGCACACGCATACGCAGCGCCTGCCTTGTTATAGTCAGCTTGATGAAAGTGGGCATCCCCTATGGCTTCGTGCAACACAATGCTCTTTGAGTCGAGGCTCTCCGACCGTGTCAGATAGACTAGCGCCTCCGTAAAGCGCCGCAAGCGCAACAAACAGACACCGGCAAAAAGACACGAGGCAGCGTCCTGCGGATTCAAGCGCAGCGCCTCCTCAAAATAGCCCAATGCCGCCTCAGGCCGCCGATAGTGCTCCAGCTCACCCAGCCCCAGTTCGAAGCAGGTGCGCGCATCTTTTGGCTTTGATTGCAGATGTTCTTTTCCTATCTGCTGATAGAGCTCGTTTTTGGCTTTGCGTATCTCGTGCGAGTCCTCCGCCTGGCCGAAATGATGAATCACGAAAGGCGCAATCGCCTTCAGCAGCCCAAGAGATTCCACTCGAAGCGAAACGGTTTCATGCACCGGACGCTCGAAATAAATCTCCGCATGACGCCGAAAGAGCCTCGTATTCAAGCTCTGCACATACGCCGGATAAGGCCGAGAGGCTTCCACACGATACGGATTGGCGATGGCCCCCTGTTCGCCACTCCTACTATTCGTTTCGAGCACATAGTTCCATCGCCAGACGTCATAGGCGAAGACATCCTTGCGTTCCAGCGCCTCAAGAAAAGCCTGCCGTGCATCATCGTCCAGCATCTCGTCCGCGTCGAGCACTAGAATCCAATCGCAGCGGCTATGGCACAACACCTGGTTGCGGGCCCACGCAAAGTCCCTCTCCCATGGAACCGTGATGACCTCCGCACCGAACGAGCGAGCGATAGCCACGCTATCGTCTGTCGAGCCTGTATCGCCGATCACGATCCTGTCCACCAGACCGCAGACGCTCTCCAGGCAGCGCCTCAGGCTCTGCGCCCCATCCTTCAGAATCATGGAAAGTTCAACGCTCGGAGCAGTCACAGTAGGTCAACCATACTGCGGCCTATCTTTCGGGGATATTAAATTGAGGGGAGCGACAACGTTCCAGTACCAATTCAGGAATCCCCACAATCTCTGCCACTCCGATCCGGACCACCTCAAACGCTACAAACCGGCAAACCGCTCTAACCCTCTGCCAGCCTCTTAAACTCCCGATACACAAACGACCCCAAAAACCACCCATCCATATACTTATAAGGAGTCTCCCCCGTCGTGTAGTGCCCGCACGGCAGCACCTTGGACACATAATCCACACCCAGCCTGTCGAAGCTCGCAAGCACCTCCAGCGAGAACTCCCGCAGAAACGTCAGGTCGTAGGTAGCATGAACCACCAACGCCCGCTTCGGATGCGCCGCGAACTTTTCCATATAGACGTTTGGGCTCGCCGCCGCAAAAACGCTGCGTAAATCGTCATGCGTAAGCCCCGCCTGCTGGAACGCCGCGCGGACATGGCGCGTGCTCTGCCCGGTCCACACCACATCTCCGAACGACGTAGAGGCATGGTTGAACGCGCACACCCGCAACCTCGGATCATGCGCCGCTGCGATGAACGCGTAACAGGAGCCCAGGCTCGTCCCCAGCACCCCGAACTGCTCGTACCCCTGCCCCTCCAGCCAGTCCAGGCAGCTCCGGATATCCACGACCGCCTGACGGCACGCCGCCATCGTCCGCCCGATGTTCGAGCTCACCGCATAGTCCGACCGCTCCAGCTCCGACGGCCGCCGCACATCGTGGTACGGCTTCGAGAGCCGCAGCGCCGAGACACCAAACCGGTTGAAGAGCGTGCACAGCGCATTGTGGCTGAAGGCATCGGCATTCCACTGCGGCATCACGATCATCGCCTGCTTCGGCCGCTTCGAATCCTTATGCTCCGGAGCCGGATACCACCGCGCATTCACCACATCGTTCTCCGGATACGGCGTCCGCACCGGCGACGTAAACCGCAGGAACGGCGCGCGCTCCAGATCGCCCACAGCCGCCTGCCGCTTCAACTCCGCATCCTGCGCCAGCGTCTCCGGCCGCACATTCGTCGGATACAGCAGCGGAAAATCCTCTTCCAGGCGAAAGTCGCTCGGCATCTCGTACCCGTAAAACTCCTCGGACCGCGCCGTGATCGCCTCGCTGACAGAGACCATTCGCTGCAGGTTGTCCGCAACGCTTCGCTCTGCCTCAAGGGCTGCGTCTGTTGTATCGGTAAAGCCCGAAAGCCAGTCAAAACCCCATTCCAATGGCCGCACAATGCGATTCGTATCGCGCGTCGTCAGGGCCGTTTCCCAGGCAAACATCCACTTCGCATAAATCTTAGAGAGCACACCTCAGTTTACCGTCTCCCCCGCGCAAAGCTCATCACCCAAGCCCGAAGTGCAGCGTTTCTGCACTTCGAACGATTCATCAAAAAATTACTCGATTCGCTTGGCTGGCTGGTTCGCGCCGCCCTGATGCAGAATCAGACGAGTCGTCCGGCCCTGACTGTCCGTTTCAAAGGTGATCTGGGCATCGACGGCCTTCACGAAATAGTCTCGAATGCTTTCGGGAAATACTTCAAACTTTGGCTGGCCGGTCGCTTGCACGAAAAGCTGATTGCCTTCGCGGGTCACGGTCAGAATGAAATTCGGTGCCAGCTCATAGCGGCCGACGTACCCATCGAACAGCTTAGGATCGACAGCTATCGCTATCCGCTCCTTGGGTGCCTGATACAAAGGCGCACTGCTATCAAGCAAGTGCAATCCAATGTCATCTACGCCTGCTGCCATTGAGGTGTTCGAGAGGGCGACGACACCGATGCGGCGCTGCAGGTCATAACCAACATACGACCGATACCCACCTGTGCCGCCATTGTGCCAGATGATCTCGTGGCCATTATGAGTCAAAATATGCCATCCAAGCGCGATCTCCAACCCAGGGATGCCTGTAGGGCGTCGCACCGTCAGCATTGTCGCCATTGCAGGGGCGAGCGATGACTTGGTATAGCCCAGATTCGCCGCGAGAAATTTCAGCAGATCGTTTGCACTTGACCTCAAGGCACCTGCTCCGGCGAGCGTGGGCAAATCCCAGTTTGCGACTCTTTCCAGCGCCTGATTATGCCCCACCGCGAGTCGCGCCTTCATATCGCTGGAAAGAGTGATCTCCGTATCCTTCATGCCGAGTGGCTCGCAGATGCGTGACCTTACCAACTGCTCATAGTCCATTCCGGCACGACGAGCGAGTACTTGTCCCAATAGTCCGCCGCTCAAGTTGGAATACTCGTACTTCGACCCTATATCTCTCGTCAGCTGATAACTAGCGAGAAATTGATAGAGTTGATCGACAGAATAGTCCGCATAGGGATTCGCAGGGTCTTTGGGCGCTAGGTTCGTGGGCAGACGCGGAAGGCCCGCGGTGTGAGTCGCCAGGTCTTCCAAAGTAATCTGTCGACCGCCACGCTCTGGCAGCTTCACCCCCGCAGGCAGATACTTCGATGCCGGATCAGTCAGCTTAACCTCGCCGCGCTCGACCATGTCCGCCAGCAGTGTGGATGTAAATACCTTGGTGACCGAACCAATCTCAAACACAGTGTCACCGTTCAGAGGACGAAGATCACCCTTGTCCAAGCCTCCATAGGCAACGACCCGCCGGCCCGCTGGTTCGATGACACCCACCACAATGCCAACGCTCTGCTTATCCTGATCAATTCGCTGCACAAGAATTTTGCGTATCTCGGCATCATATAAGATCGGTGACGAGGACGTTGTGGCCTGCGAAGTCGGAGAAGACTGCGCCGCGGCACCGTGCAGCAGCGTGAAGCAAAACGCTAGACCCAGGATGAGAGTAGAGACGATCCGTTTCATTGCTGCTCCCTTCCAACTACGTCTAACTCGTCGATGCGTCGTTGATAGGTGTCTGCGAGCCGCAGCTGGTTCGGCACTCCGATGAGACTCAGGAGAACAAAACTAGTCACGATGGAAGCGCTCACGATAGCGGTTCTAAGCGTTGGATTGGCGAGCCACACTCCAAAGCAAAACAGCAGAGGTCCGGGCATGATAGCTACTACCCTCGACCAGAGCCACGCGCCGGAATGGAAGTTACGCTGGCGCTCCAGTTCGAACCGATATGCAGTAACCGAAGCGGAAAGCCCGTCATTGGGAGACAACCTACGCTCACGATAGAGGATCGCCTGTCCCGCAACGCACAGCGTAGCCGCGATCAGAAAAACACACCCAAGCCGCATGGTTAGGCTTCCCTTCAAGCGCATAAACCACCATACCCACCACACGTTCTGGAACAAAGCGCTGGCGCATAGGCCGAGCGTGCGCCTGCGGATTTTCTGAGCGAGGATTTTCGCGGCGCGAGGAACGTCCGACAGAGATGACAACGGAACATGAATCTCGTGATGCGTGAAGAGGACCTTCGTACCACCCAGGGCCCAGCGCAGCGCGGCCCAATCGTTCTCGATGAACTCGAGCTCGTAGGACATAGCTTTAGCCCAGTCCTTGGACGCGGACGATGCAAGACGATTAACCGCGCTCGATATCTTCACAGCCACGCTTCGGAGGATTGTCATCAGTTTTTCACCCCGCTCAATGCAGGTTGACCAGCAGGACGTTTCGCAGCCAGGGCTGCATGCTCTCGCGCATAGCGCAGGCCCCCGACCGTGAGTTTGTACATGTGCCTTGGCGGTTTGCCTGCTTCCAGTGTCTCCCAGCGCGTTTCAAGCAACTTCCGTTCCGCCAGCCGCATGAGTATCGGATAGAGCGTCCCGGACTTTAAGCCCGTGCTCTTGCTGATGTCGTATCCATACTTCCACTCTTGCGGGTTTTGCATAAATTCTGTGAGCGCTAGTACTGTTTGCGGGGATATACGAGATGTCATACGCAAACTCTACATATGTAGAGTTTGCGTGTCAAGCATAGGCTAAGCTGGCAGGGACTAATCCTCAGTCTTTCAATCTCCCTGTTTGAAAACGAGTTGAGACGATGAACGCATCATCGATGAGCAAGACAGAGATTCGAGATACAGACGTCCTCATCATCGGCGCAGGGCCGACGGGCCTGGTGTTGGCCCTTTGGCTGACGCGGCTCGGCGTGCGCGTGAGGATCGTCGACAAGACAGCAGAGCCCGGGACGACATCGCGCGCGCTCGCCGTGCAGGCACGGACGCTCGAGCTGTACAGCCAGATCGGCATCGCCGACGCGGTCATGGAGCGTGGTCACAAGACCATCGCCGTGAACCTCTGGGTGACAGGCAAGAAGGCAGCGCGCGCCGTCTTCGGCCCCATGGGCGAAGGCCTCAGCCCATTCCCTTACGCGCTGGTCTTTCCCCAGGACGAGCATGAACGTCTCTTGATCGATCACCTCGCCGAGGCTGGCGTCCAGGTCGAGCGCCAGACAGAGCTGCTGGGCTTCGAAGAAATCGCAGAAGGTGTGCTCGCGCGCCTCAAGCGGGCCGATGGAGATCAAGAAGAATGCAAGGCTACCTACATCGCCGGATGCGACGGCGCACACTCCGCCGTGCGCGGCGCACTGGAGATCGATTTTCCAGGTGGGGTCTACGATCATCTCTTCTATGTTGCCGATGTGGAGGCAACCGGAGCCACCATGAACGGCGAGCTGCATGTCGCCCTGGACAGGACCGATTTTCTCGCGATCTTTCCGATGACAGGCACCGGACGCGCTCGCCTCGTCGGCACAGTGCGCGAGGAGGCCGCACACCAGAACGAAAATCTGTCCTGGGACGACGTCAGCAAGCGCGTCATCGAAGGGATGCAGATCGGTGTCCAGCGCGTGAACTGGTTCTCGACCTATCGCGTACACCATCGGGTTGCCGATCATTTTCGCAAGGGTTGTGCGTTCTTATTGGGCGATGCCGCCCACATCCACAGCCCTGTCGGTGGACAAGGCATGAACACCGGCATCGGCGACGCGGTGAACCTCGCCTGGAAGCTCGCCGCCGTCCTGCACGGGCGGGCGGACGCGTCGCTCCTCGACAGCTATGAGCCGGAACGGATCGCCTTCGCCCGGCGCCTGGTCGCAACCACTGATCAGGCCTTTACGGGCATGACCAGCTCCAGTGCGATTGCGCGGCTTGTGCGGCTGCACATCGTGCCGCTCCTTGTCGCGCCCCTCTCCAAGCTCAAGACCGCACGGCGCTTCATATTCCGCACAGTCTCACAGATCGCGGTGAACTACCGTGGAAGCACCTTGAGCGAGGGCAGCGCCGGAGCGGTCCACGGCGGCGACCGCTTGCCCTGGGTAAAGATGGACGGCAACAGCGGCGACAAAGACAACTTCGCGCCGCTGACTTCGCTGGACTGGCAGGTCCACGTCTACGGCGACGCCTCGCCCGAGCTCCAGGCAATGTGCGATCGGCGAAACCTGCCACTGTACAGCTTTCCATGGCATCCCGAGATGGGTCGAGCGGGCCTGCGACACAACGCCGTCTATCTCGTTCGTCCCGACGGCTACGTAGCTCTCGCAGATCCTGCGGGCAACGCCACGGCGGTCACATCCTATCTCGACGCCCGCAAGCTCACCACGACAAAGTAGAAGCTCGGTCGCATAGGCCATCGTCTTCTGCAAACCAAATATCTTGATCAATAGCGACACCATATTATATGGTGTCGCTATGCACTCAATCCAACCAGCAGCCGACGACCTCTATGCCTTCCGGTTTCGAGGCGGCTGTCCCTGCCTGAACCTCGTCGCGACCGTCGGCTGGCGAAGCGCACCAAAGCCCGTTGAGCGGCTCCGGTCGACCAGTGACCTCGCCGACTGGCTGGTCGCCGCCAAGCTTCTGACAGTTCGGCCAACTGTTATGCCGGACGAGCTCACCAGCGCCCGCCGACTGCGCGAGGCTATCTTCCGTCTTGTCATGGCAACGATGAAGCACCAGTCACCCCGACCAAACGATATCGCCCTCCTCAACCGCTGGTCCCGAGTCCTCAAACCAGTCCCAACTCTCCAGTGGAGAGAGAGCCAACTGCATCTTCGAGAGAACGCCTCCCAGCCGACGAAAGCCGCTCTCTCGGTGATCGCGCAAGACGCGGTACTCCTCCTCGTCAACAAGAGCATCCTGCGCGTCAAAGAATGTGCCCGGCCCGACTGCACCCTCCTGTTTATCGACGCCTCCCGCAGCGGACGCCGTCGCTGGTGCTCGATGGATGCCTGCGGCAACCGCGCCAAAACCGTCGGCTACCGCAGACGCCTGAAAGGCCGCGAAACCACCATGAAGACATCCGCAGCGCAATAAAAACCAGGATGAGGTGAAGCAAATGAAGTTGAACCTGCACGAGTGGGGTACCGGCAACCGCGTCGCTCTCTTGATCCACGGTCTATTTGCCGATCACCAGAACTGGTACCGCGTCGGACCCGCTCTGGCAGAGCGCGGCTACCGCATCATCGCCCCCGACCTGCGCGGCCATGGCGCAAGCCCCCGCGGAATCTACTCCCCTGAGCTGTGGGCCGCCGATCTCGTCGAGAGCCTCCCCAGGAACGCCAACCTCGCCATCGGCCACTCTCTCGCAGGCATGGCGCTCGCTCTGGCAGTCAAGGAACTCGCAGTGCAACGCGCCATCTACATCGACCCGACCTGGAAGATGAGCAAGGAGCAGCACGGAAGCTTCGGCCCAACATGGCGCGGACAACTCACCTGGACCGAAGAGCAATGGAGAGCCGCGAATCCGCGATGGGGTGCGGGAGATATCGAAGCTCGCATGCAGTCGATGAGAACCTTCGATCCTCTCTGCATCGAAGGCTTGGCCAGTGGCGACGGTCACGATCACATGCTGCAAAAAACAGATATTCCCGCGCTGGTCCTAGTGGCCGATCCAAGCTCGTTCGTCTCCTCCGAAGATGCTGCCGTGTTGAGCAGCGGCGGATTCGACGTGCAAACTCTCGCAGGAACTAGCCACTCCATGTTCCGCGAGGACTTCGACAAATTTATGTCAGCCATCGACGCATGGCTCGCCATCCCAGCCTAAAACCAGGCCCGCCGGGTGTCGGGTGCCCCATCCTTCGCAGCCTCACCGCGAAGGGTGGGGCACCATAGCTTTAGCGGGCTTCAACTGAAAGGTCTTTGGACAGCTTTTACAACTCCGAGATCACCATGCACACCCGCCCTACGATATAGTCTCCCGGAACCCGTTCCGCTTCCATCGCAATCAACTGCACCGGAAACGCCCGCGAGTAAGGCCGCAGAATCAACCTCCCCTCATCGAAATCGACGAAGCGAAGAAGCAGCGCGGCCCCGCACCGGACGGCATACAAGGTCGGCTGATGCGAACGATAAGGGGCCAGCGAGTTGTAGTGGCGGTCCAGCACCGCAATCGTTCCCGGTGCCAGCATCGGCTCCATCGCGGAGGCCTGCTGCGCGTCCGCGCGGATCGCGAGAAAGCGTTGCCACAGCGCACATTTCGCCGACGGACGCGAGCGATTACCCTGTAGCCGCGAGGCCGAAACTTGAATCGTCTCGATGATGCAGGCAGAGGTAGCAAAGGCGTCGTCCATGGCGGCAGAAGGGGAGACAACAGGAATCGTCTCCATCGGATCGGTATGGCCGGACGCCGAGGCGTTAAGGTCGACCGGAAGCAGCTGGTCGATGCTTAGCTCCTGCGAAGCCAGCACACGGTCCAACCCTTCGAGAGAAAGTGACCGCTTCCGGTTGAGGAAATTAGAGATATGGGCCTGTTGAAATCCTGCCTGCTGGGCAAGGCGGGTTCCAGTAAGAGTGCCTCGCTCGATGCGACGAAGTAGTTCGAGACGAAGAAGCTCGTGAAGATCTTGAAAATTCATAGAAGGGAACACCTTGTGCGGAACCATATCATCCGGCAATGCAAAAGGAGAATGAATATCACTTACTGCAACTTTAGGCACAGGATGAATGGGCCGATTCTCTCAATTTCAGCTGTTTTTTCAGATGCAAAAATAGGGTATTGACACGAAGATTGTCTAAAGCTATAACCGTGAAACTTTCCATTTTGGGAATGCCCTAGTTGAGGAGGAAACGCTTGCATACAAAGACAAGCGCCTACCCCACCATGGCCATCCCTCGCTGGAGAAACACCAGGGTGGCGTAGACGATTTCTCCCGCATACGACACTGCTCGCACGAAGATAAATAAGCGCCGATGCTGCAAGCGATAGAGGCCCTCGAGAGCTCTGCGCCCTGCTGAAAACGCTTCATAGCAACCTGAGTGAGCCCATTCGACCGCTGAAAAATTCCTGGAGGCTCGCCGGGGGATGACTACGCTTCATGAGGGATAGATGAACTACTTGCGCCTTAGTCTAAAAGTATGTGAAGGGTGCGGAGCCTTGTGGCTTCGCGGGGGAGTTAAAGACGGTGTTTACTGCCAGGGCTGCACCAGCCGGCTGGCGGAGTTTCCAACACCAAGACAGAAACACGCAGGCGGACGGAAGAGCCGACTGACGCGCATCACAGGATGCGCCGCAGCAGCCGGTATTGGAGGTGGACGATGAGTGCAGCATTGGCGATTCTGCCGAAAGTCTGGGCCTGTCAGTCACTCCACGAGGTAGCCAAACCAGCCGCGCCACAACCGGAACCAGAGCAACAGCAACCCGAGCCAGAGCAGACCGTAACGCCCAGCCTGGCGTTCTACCGCAAGTACACCGAGGCCATGCTTCGGCGGTACATGCGGCTATCGATGGAGATTGGCCGCGCTCCGTCGTTGCTGGGCCGGGAGATGTTTCGTGGCAGGGTCACCAGCTGCCGCGTCACCGGCTTCGACGACGTGGTCATCTTCGTCCACGATGTCGAACGCTGCATCGCGAAGCTGAACGGAATCCAACAGCGCTTTGTCATACGGATCGCGGTGCAGGAGTACACCCAGAACGAGACCGCTGCCATGATGCGGTTGAGCCGCCGCGATGTGGTCCGCCAGTACAACCAGGCGATCGACCGGCTCACGGCGATCTTTCTGGAGGTGCATCTCCTTGAGCCTTTAAAAGCTTGTCAAGGGGGAGGAAGCTCCATGCAGCCGGTAAATAGCTGATTCCTAAACACTTCGACGCTGCAAAAATTTGCCCATTAGTTTCATACCAACTGCTATTCTGGAATAGTAAGTAAAAAAACAAACGGGAGAGCGCCTCAGGCCTCTCCCGTTTTCTTTTGCTCACAGCAATTTCCCAAAAAAATCAGGAGGTGACATGGGTCTAGCAGATGGGCTTCATCGGCGAAGCATGAGCGCGGGTTTGCAAGGTCAAATGGCCGGGCTTCCATCCAGAACTACCGGGCGCCCCCTCCTTTCGCGCACCATGCGAAAGGGTAGGAGCCTGCAACCTCCATCAGCGTTAGAGCTTCGCGCCATGGCGGTCGAGTTCCCCGAGGTGCTGGGCCACCCCAACCGGCTGCCCTTCGAAGGCGTTCTCACTCTGGTCGATGTCCCCAGCGACAAAGCGCCCAGCGGCTCTCGCGGGCACCGCGTCGTGCTCACCCGCAACGCAGCGGAGGCCGCTCTGCCAAGCCTGCTCGGCATGGCAGTCGACTATAAAGCTGGCTGGGACGGTCACGACGCCCGGCAGAAGTGCGGCATCATCACCTCGGCCGAGATCAACGGAAGGCGATTGGCAGTGGCAGGTTATCTCTTCGCCCGGGACTTCCCCGAGATGGAACAAAAGATCCAGATCGAGGGAGCCATGGGGATGAGCTACGAGCTGGCCGACGCTCACGTCGCCGACATGCGCGCGCAGATCTGGACGCTCACCAAGGCCACCTTCACCGGAGCGGCGATCCTGCTGCGCGACAAGGCGGCCTATCGAGAGACCAGCTTCCGCCTGAAACGCACGCGCCCAGCCACACCAGCCCGCCGCGCCGCCTAGTAAAGACATCCTGAGTGAAGCCGCTCGAACGCTCGGGTGCCCCATCCTTCGCGCCCTTGCGAAGGGTGGGAGGAACACAATGTCACACCAACCACACCACAAGGAGAAACATGACATTTACAAGCGTCCTGCAGGCAATCGGACAAGGCTTCGCAAAAGGCCTCAAGTGGGCAGTCGAGTACGCAGTCCCAGTAGAAAAACTGGTGGCCCTCCTCTTCCCGGCAGCCGCGCCAGCAGCCACGATGCTCGCCGATGCCACCACCCTCATCCAGAACGCGGTGATCGTGGTCGAGCAGAAGTACACTGCCTCCGGCATCCAGAGCGGCACCGGCGCACAGAAGCTGGCAGAGGTCATTCTGCTCGCCGGACCAGCCGTCAGCTCACTGCTGACCCAGGCTGGAATTACACCGAGCACCGCCTACCTTCAGAACCTGGTCTCCGCAGTGGTGGCCATCCTGAACGTGCAGAACATCTCGAGCGGCGCAGTAACAACAGCAAAGGCCGCCTAAATATTTCGTCGCTACTGGAGTGGCAATAATCCCTGTCATTCTGAGCGGAGCGAAGAACCCCCGCATTGGCCTTTGCCGTTGCCTGTTCTTTTGTTTGCCCTTTTGTTTGTCATCCCGCAGGGATCTGCTTTTGTTTTGAAAACTATCGCCAACAAGGAGAAACATGGAACACGAGATCAAAAACGAACTAAGCGCAGCCATGGAGCGCCTCGCCGAAACTACCGGCATGTTGCAGCACGCAGTAGAGCGCCTCGCCGAGCGCGAGAGCACCTTCGCACTGGAAGCCGAAGCCACTATCGGCCGCATCGTGGCCACTGTGGAGTCCCGCCGCGAGACCGAGCTCGAACAAAAGCTCGCCGCAGCCGAGGCCCGGCTTGCCGCAACAGAAGACCAGCTAGCCGAGTTGCGCGCATCTGCTCCTGCAACAGTTACAAACTCCGGACGCAAGACCCTGCCGACCGCAATGGTCAATCTGCTCGCCAAGCAAGGCGTAACCGTCGACTCGATGGAGGCCGGTTCACTCGACGCCGCGCTCGTCAGCCTCAGCCTTGAGCAGCGCATCGCCGTAAAGACCCAGCTGATGCGCGCAGGCCTCCTTGGCTAGAAGGTCTTCCTCGATCTAGAACCGATCTTCGGGTGCCCCATCCTTCGCGCTGTTGCGAAGGGTGGGAGACCACGGCCTTAGCACCACCACAACCATCCGACCAGGCGCAGCCAAGTCTGCGCCTTTTGTATCTCCGAAAGGAACACTATGAACCCGAAGTTCACTGACCTCCATGCAGCAGCCGACTACATCGGACCCGGCGCGATCGAAGTCCCCATGTACCAGTCGGAGATCACCGATCTCGTCCGCCGTCGCGGCATCTTCGGCCAGCGCATTAAGCAGGTCCCGGCCACTGGCCATCCTTCGCGCTTCTTTGAAGAGACCTCGATCCCAGCGCCCTCCGCTTCCAGCGGTTTCGTCGATCCGCGCAACATCGTGGCCCCGCTCGTCAGCCCGACGCGTCTTGAGCGCAGCGTTCCCCTCAAGGCTCTCGTCTCGCAGATCAACTACAACCTCTTCGATATCGAGCTCGGCCAGCAGCAGAGCCAGTTCGCCTACCTCCAGGCCAAGGACCTCACGGACACGGTAGACGGCGTCCTTCGCACGCACGACGTCGCCCTCTGGAACGGCTCCGACACTTCGCTCAGTGCGCCGACTACCGCGCAGTACTTCGGCGCGGCCGCGCAGATCGCCGCCGGTGGCAACTCCACCACCATCGCTACCGGCCAGAGCATCGTCGACGGTATCAAGTCCACCGTCGCCCAGATGGTCTCAAGCACCTCCTACGGCGTGCGCCCCACGGCCATCTACGCGAACCCTGTCCTACTCGACCTCATCGACCGCGAGATGAAGAGCGAGTTCAACATAGTCCTCAGCTCGAAGGAGATCACTGGCGGATTCACTGTCAAGATGCTCTCCACCCAGGCTGGCGACATTCCGTTGATCCCCGAGTGGACGCTGCCCTACACCGGCACCCCCGGCTCCGGCTCGGCTGTGCTGCCCGCGTACATCGTCACAGAAGACCTCATCGAGTACCACTGGCTCAGCGACCCGAACCCGCGCATCTTCCAGCTCGGCGTCCCCGGCTCGCTCGCCAGCCAGTACGTCGTCGTCAAGTTCGGCGGCCTCGTCGTCAAGGGCGCCAACTACGCCCACTACCAGGTCCTCGTCGACCGCTAGAGCCTGCACAACTCCGGGTGCCCCATGTCTCGCTTCTGAGACATGGGTTCTCCAAACTGCCGCGAACGCACGGGTGCCCCATCCTTCGCGCCTTTGCGAAGAGTGGGAGACGAACACAAAACAGGGACCGCACAAATTGTGCCGGTCCCTGTTGCTTTTTCAAAAAAGAGAGGCGGATGAATGGCATATCTATTGCCAACCGAGTACGTGCAATACGGATTGACCGCGGACACAACCGACGACTGGATCACGATGGCGTCTGCCCTGATGGAGACGTACTGCCGCAGAACAAGCCTGCTCGCCACCCAATACGTCGAACGCATGCGTCTCACGAGTGGCTCCCAAACCGTGCGGCTCAGCTACGCAGTCAAGGACACACCCACCGTGCTCGTCACCGTTCGAGTGCGCTACGGCAGGCCACGTCGCGGCGAGATGATGGACCCCTTCCGCGAGCAGATCGCCTGGGTCTTCAGCCTTCCAGGAAGCTGGAGCAACCTCGACGTAACGACCATCGACGTCAACCCCTCCACGGGCGAGCTGACCTTCCCGGAGAACTTCCTCGGCCTCAACTACAACGAGGTCGAGATCACCTACACGGCAGGGCTCGTCACCATCCCGCCCGCGGTCAAGGTGGCCTGCGCACAGATCGTGAAGAGCGCGCAGTCGATGCCATCGTCGAATGTGAAATCAAACAAGATGGACACGCTGCGGATGGAGTACTTCAGCGGCAGCCTGATCGACCTGCAGGTGCAGTCGCTACTGCGGCCCTATCTCGCGCAAAGGATCGGGTGACGCGATGACACAGACGACAAACGTAATACAGTCGACGGCTGCAGCCGCGCGCGCAGCCGATAACCTACTACGCAATGTCGGCGGACGAAGCGTGCTGCTACGAACTCCAGCGGGAGCAGCGCCCGGCGATGCGACCGAACAGTTGGGGCTGGCGGTTCCGTCCTTCCAGGATGTAGAGCTCGGGCCGGTGGTCTTCCGTAAAGCCCGCGCGACCATCACTACAGGCAAAGGGCCTCGATGGCAGCTGCTCGTCTCCACCACAGCTGTAGAGGCCGTGGTCGGCTCTCTCGCGTATGAGTCCGCGAGCGTTCTCTTCGCGAACGCCTACGGAGTGCTGGTAGACGAAACGCTGATGGAGATCGAGGCTGCCACAACAGCGCAGATCTTCGGTGCGCCTTACCTCTACCAACTGGTCCTGCGCACACCAGTCTCGCTGCTGACGTAATTGTTCCTAGAAAGGTTACAAAATAATGACGAACGCGAAAGATACGTTCTACCTCATGCTGCGCGATCGTCTGGCGGCCTTGAATCCCGCTCGCACGGTCGTCGTGCGCGGGGTCACTCGACCGGCGGTGCTGGTTCAGGAGAATGAACTCGCAACAGATGCGGTCACACCCGATGCGTTCCTGCTCCACTGGACCGCGTTGAAGGTGGATACGCAAGGCCCATTGCCGCTGGCCGCAATGACCTGCGAGATCCGCTACGCAACCGACGGCAACGCAGGCAACGGCGGCATGGACCGTGGCCGCCTGCTCTCCGCGATGGATGCGGAGCTCACCGCCGCTCTGCGCACCTGGCCACACAGCGTCGTCAAGATGAACTACGCAGCCAGCGGCATTGGTGTAGCGCCGATAGCAATGGCGACCAACGTCTTCTGGAGCGATGCCGTCTTCAGCCCAGTCACCGTCACAGCGGAGCGGCTCGAGCGAGTCGCAACCATCGAAGTTTTCTGCTACCAGGAGGCGGGTGAGCTATGACGACAACCATAGCGGCAACCGCTCCCGTTATGCGGCGAGTACGGGCTTACTTCGCTCCGGTCAACCGTTCGGCGGCAGAGCCAACGATCTTCGACGCGGCGCAGACAGGCTCCTTCGCTCTGGATGCTCCGCCCGCGCCCTGGGTAGACCTTGGATGGTGTACCAAGTTCGCGCGAAAGTGCGAGACGAAGGTGAACCCGGTTCGCGCGGGCGCACAGGCGATGACGCAGTCGCAGGTACGCATCGATGCGGACGCGACCGTCTCGCTCTCCTTTGAGAGTTGGGGCAAGCTCCAACTCGCGCTCGCCGCAGGCTCACAGCAGATGAACCTGTTGCAGACTACAGCGGGCGCCACAGCCAATGGAAGCGGTGGCGTGGCAACAGCAGCCGTTCCTCTCACGACAGATGGCATCTCGACAGCGACGCAGTTGAACGTTGGCACGGCAGCGGCGGCTGCATTCAACATTGGAAGCCTCGTTGCCGTGGACGTGGACTACACCGGCCAGACCGGCTTTGTCGGCAGCGGCGTCAGCGCAGCCTATGTCACCGCAAGCGCCAATGTAAACGGCGATGCCAACTACATCCGCCGAGTAACGCTGAACGTGGGCCGTGTCGCTGCGGTAGTTGCAGACGTGTTGGAACTCGCCTCTCCGTTACCGGCAGGAGTGCCTACAGCGGGGATGAAGGTAAGCCCTCTTGCAGGCTTCGTGGACCGCGAAGGTGGCAGCTTCTTTCAGGAGTGGTCGGGGCTGTTCGTCATGCAGGGCGAGCAGGGCGATCGCGTGATCTACCACTACCCCCGCCTGCAGGCCATGCAGGGTTCAGCCGAGGCGCTTGAGGTCCTCGCGGGCCCACTGGAGCAGGTGCGGCTGGCCGGGGCGTTCCGTGCGCTGCCGGTCAAGGACGCCAACGACGGCGAGATGGTGTTGTGTTTCCGGAGCTACCTGCCGGACACGACACAAGCAGTTTAGAGCAGTTCAATCAAAGCAATTTCAGGAGACCGAAGATGAGTTGGATGCTCAAAAGGTGGACGCTGGTAGGAGTCTTGCTGGCGGCAATCATAACGACGGGCCAGTTTGTAGTAGCCCAGGTGACGACGACGCCCATAGCTGACACCATCTATAGTGCGGATGGAAGTCCAGCGACCGGGATGGCCATCATAAGCTGGCCACAGTTTTCGACAGCTACCGGCGAATCGGTGCCAGCGGGGAGCACCTCGGTAGTGATTGCCGCAGGTGGTGCGTTGAGCGTGCAGCTTGCTCCCAACGCCGGTTCGAATCCGATGGGAAGCTACTACACCGTGGTGTACCACCTTGGCGATGGAAGCGTGAGCCGGCAGTATTGGGTGGTTCCGAGTAGCACAACTCCCGTAAAGGTGAGTGCTATCCAGAGCACCGTACTTCCGGCATCCGTGGCGATGCAGACGGTGAGCAAGAGCTACGTGGATACGGCCATCGCACGCGCCGTATCCGGAACCGCGCTGGATACCACGACGCCCTATGTCCTGAAAGCAGGAGACACGATGACGGGCCCGCTGGTTCTTCCAGCCGATCCGGTATCGGCGAATCAGGCCGTCGACAAACACTACGTGGACATCGCCGCGCAGCAGACAGCCGCCGGGTTAGCGCAGAAGGTATCTCTCCTGCCGCAGGCGACCCAGGTGGTCACGCAGCCTACCGGAACAGAGTTGCAGGTAAACAATCTCAACGGCGTGGAGTATGCGGACCAGTATGTCAGCGGGGCCGGAAACAATGGGATCGCCAATGCCGTAGCGAGTTCGGACTGCGCCAATGGATGCGAGGTAAAGGCAGGGAACGACTACAACGCGAAGGAGATTTATAGCGCGCCGTCCTGGAACAGCCAGACCCACGTGGAAGATAACCGGCGTGGCGCGAAATGGGAGACCTATCTCAATCCCGAAAATGTGAACGCTCCTGGCTATGAAGTGGGCCAGGCGATCGATGTTGTCTCGACCAGGAGTGGTGCGGCGTTGCACCAGCTGACGACCAACGAAGAACCTTCCTCAGTCGGGCTCCTCGTCTCACAGGAGGGGTTGACGGGGGGCTCCAATCAGTTTCCTCAAGGCATCGAGGGCGCAGTCCCTTACTTCAAGAGCACCTACAACGCCGTCCAGGTCACTGGGACGTACAACACCATGGGTCAACACGTGCTGGACTCGCACACCATCAACTGCTATGGAGTGGGAGACTGCCTGATGGGCTCGCAGTTTCTCTATGCCTCCGGTGGCTTTCGCGATGAGGCAGACGAAGGCGCACATCCCTTCGACCTGTCTATCCAGGAAGACTCCAGGGTATTTGAGGGAACATGTACGGCAGGCTGTACGACGGGATCGACCTCCGTTACGCTCACCCCGACCCAGGGAGCGGGAACCCAGGGCGAAGGACGGTACCTCATCGATAAGAACCCCGCGAACATTATCAACTCAGGTCTGCTGATAGGAGGAGCCGGAGGCAGTCCGTATCCAACGGCCAGCTTCAGCGGCATCTCTTTCCCACTCACCACGTTCTTTGCAACGGCGCAGGCGATTCCCTCGCAGGCCAACAATATCGCTCCGGGATCAGTCACGGTCGCCATTGCGACCAGTGGCGTTACGGCTGGATTTGCGACCAATACAGTCGCGGCTCCCGCAACCAGCGGAGTGGCGTGCGTCGTAGACCAGAACCCTTCCGGGAATAACCTGCCATCGAACTATGAGATGGCGAACTATAGCGTGGTGGATGGAACGCATCTGCAGTTGACGCTCAACAAGGTCCACGCGGCGCTGTCGACGGTCGCCATGGGCGGTCTTTGCGGGTACGGCCTGGAGCAGACGGTCGACACAGCAGCTGGGATTCGTCAGGTCTTTCCGGTCGTTGGAAGCTACTCTTCGACAGGGTTGTATTATGCGGGCGGCTTGACCTGGATCGCCGGCATCATGAACAAGACCAGCGGTTTCCTAAGCGCGAACTTCTCCATCGCGTCCGTTGCACGCTCCGGCAACCTCGTCACGGTGACAGCCTCCGGCAATCTTCCAGGAGATATCAACGGCCTCACGATGACTGTGGCTGGTGTGTCGGATAGCAGCTACAACGGCAGCTTTGTTGTCACCACCACGGGGCCGAACACGCTGACCTATCCGCAGACGGGTGCAAACAGTACAAGCTCCAACGGCACCGTCTCCTTTCTGACAGGCGGTTATAACCTCTATCCGATGGCTGAGGTATTGGGAGTCCTGAATCCGGCGACCAAACTGGTCGACGGACAGATGACTCTGGCCCCAAACACAGTTCAGTGGGCCTCGTCGGACCCCGTCGAACAGCCGCACTACTTCCAGGAGAAACTCGCGGCCGATATAGAGCTCGTACAGCAGACCATGCCTCGTCCCTCGAGCGGACAACAGGCCGGTATTTTTTACGCCGGTAACAACGGTCCTGGACTGGTGGGCTGGGAGATCGTCAACGGAGTCCCAACGTCAAACTATCTGGGTGCCGGAGGCACTCATCAGCCCCCGAACGCCGCTTACGTCGCATCCGGAGCCTGGCAGCAGACCATGCTGCTGGACGCGGGAATCAATACCGTCTTCCAAATCAACTGCAACTATCACGGCTGTGGACGATGGAACAGCGGTTATGACCTCTTCCAGTTGAACAGCAGCGCCGGCGCAGACACGATCCACTATCAACCGCAGACGAGCACGTTGAACTTTTTCATGCGCGGCACCGGCTACACGTTCACTCCGCAGGCCTTCACCGCGGGCACCATCAACGCCACCACCGTCAACGCCACCACCGTCAACGGGAGCGTCAGCGGCGCAAGCATCACCAGCGGTGCAGTCGGCGCGGCCTATCTCCCTTCCATGGGCGCCTCGGGGACGACACACGCAGCGGGCATCGTTCCCGATCCCGGAGCGTCCGCCGGAACGACCCGATACCTGAGAGAGGATGGCAGCTGGAGCGTTCCGGCTGGGTCCGGTGCGGGTGGAGGCAATCTGATCGCCGGCGCGACCGCCGACTACAACTTCCTGCAAGGCTCCGGCTCCATACTCCAGGACACCACTGGAAACGGTAACAACGGCACGCTCGATGCCGGCACCGCCGCTCCCGCCTGGACCGCCACCGGCATGGCCTTTCTACCCGGGCAGGGTGTAAGTCTGCCAGCAACCCTGAATGGCACGCAGAGCTATTTTGTGGGCCTCTACATCAATCCCATTACAGCCGGAACCCAGATCACAAACCAGTATCCTGCGATCCTCTCAAGCAGCGCCGGCGGCAGTGGCTTCAACTTTCTCTACGACTACAGCAACGGTACGAACTACCTTGGCTTTGTCTACGCACCATCACTGTATGTCAATAGTCAGCACGCAACCGAAGCTCCGAATCTCGTCTCCGGCTTCCATGTCCTTGCAGCCGTGCTCGGAACAGGGTCCGGCAATGTCGACCATCTGTATATCGACGGAGTCGAGGTCGCAACGTACACGACACATGGATCTTCGGCGGGAGCCCAGACGACGGGCAATCTCTTCGTTGGATCGTCCAGCGTCAGTCCCTGGCTGACCTCCGGGATCAATGGGACGATGTACCGGCTGCGCGCCTATCCCACCCAGCTGACGGCAGCAAACGTCCAGGCGGTGAGCGCGGCGATCGTCAATGAGGTCGCGGCCCGTGGCGTGCCTGTCACTCCAGTCAACGTGGCTCTGGCCGCGCCCCAGCTTCATGCCATCGGAGACTCGATCACCTTCGGCCAGGGAGTCGCCACACCGTGGCCTTCGTTGCTGTCGTTGACCAACCAGGCCGCTTACACCACGACGGACTGGGGCATCACCGGCATCTCGTTGGCCTCCATCACCGGGTCGGAGCCGAACCGCGCTGCGTTGCGCTGCAAGTCCAGCTCGGGGCCTTCCCTGGCAGTCGTCTTCGCAGGCACGAACGACTTCGCCCTTATAGCTACAACGCCAGCCGCGGTTCTTTCGAACCTGATGGGCGAGGTCCAGACCATGAAGCAGGCCGGATGCAAGGTCTTTGTGGGAACCATGGTCTCGCGCAATGGAAACGATGTGTCCGGGAACACCTTCGACGCCGACAAAGATGCCTACGACACGTTGATTCTGTCTCAGGCGAAGGCAAGCGGTGCGGACGGCGTGATCGACTTCGCGGCCAACCCCCTGCTGGGCTCGGACGGAGCCAACACCGGAAGCTATTTCCAGACCGACCACATCCATCCGACGCAGGCAGGGCAGGCGCTGCTCGCCGCTGCCGCCAGCAACGCTCTCAACTACGCGTTCGGCTATAACGAAGCGAGTCCGCACACGGTCACAGCGTTGAACTACACGATGACCGCCGCCGACGGCTACATCAGCCTCTCCGGGCTGACCGCCGCGGGGACGCTCACGCTGCCCGACTGCACCGGACAGAGCGGCGCGACCTACCGGGTCAACAACCCGCAGTCCGCCTACTCCGTCTCGGTTGCGCCGTTGAACGCAAACCAGCCGATCAATGGTCTGACGACAGTGGTCACCGTGCCAGCCAACGCAACGCTGACGCTGCGGGACGTGCCGAATCCGAAGGCGGTCTCCGGATGCCATTGGGAGATGTAAGAACCGGCAAGATGCTCGGGTGCCCCATCCTTTCGCGCACTCTGCGAAAGGGTGGGATGCGATTCCATTCATGCTACAGCGGTCGTGAAGAGGTTTTGGCAGAGCTCCCACCCTTCGCAGAAGCGCGAAGGATGGGGCACCCGCGCTTTGTTCTAGGGGTGGAGAGAACAAGCAACAACAACCAAGACACACGAGGTGCAGGAATGGGGCGCGATGGAGTTAATAAAACCAACACCAAAGATAAGCATGGAGGAGCTGCTGGCGCTGGGCAGCGAACTGGCTAAGCAGCCAGACGGCATCATCACGCAGGCACGCAAGCTGCTGCGAGTAAGAGACCGCGAAGGCTTCGAGCTGCCATTGGACGCGAACAAGGCGCAGCGGGAGTTCGAGCGCGCGCGCGGGCAGCGGAACATTGTCCTGAAGGCGCGGCAGATGGGCATCACCACCTGGGTCTCCGGCAGGTTTTTTCTGAAGACGATCTCGGCACGCGGTGTGCTCACCGTGCAAGTCGCGCAGACCCGCGAGGCCGCCGAGGGGATCTTTCGCATGGTGCAGCGTTTCTGGGAGTGCTTGCCCGAGGACTATCGCAAAGGTCCGCTCAAACGCAGCCGGACCAACATCCGGCAGATGATCTTCCCTGAGCTGGACAGCGAGTTCCGCGTCCTGAGCGCCGCCGACGAGAGCGCCGGGCGCGGGTTGACGATCCAGAATCTGCACTGCAGCGAGGTCTCGCGCTGGCCCGGCGATGCCCGCGAGACCCTCGCTGGTCTGCGGGCGGCGCTCGCCCCCGGCGGCGAGCTGGTGCTTGAATCCACGCCCAATGGGGCCTACGGCTGCTTCTACGACGAGTGGACACGCGCCCAGGAGAGCGGGACGGCGCGGCACTTCTTCCCCTGGTGGCTGGAGGACGCTTATGTAGCCGCTCCGGTTACAAACTATACCGATGAAGAGCTGGAGCTGGTGCAGCGCCACAATCTTTCGCCGCAACAGATCGGCTTTCGCCGCACGCTCGAGGCCAGCTATCGCGGGCTGCGTTCGCAGGAGTTCGCTGAGGACGCCGAGCGCTGCTTCCGCGCGACCGGCGAGTGCTGCTTCGAGATCGAGACCATCGAGAAGCGCCTGGAGGACGTACAGGAGCCGGACGAGACACGACGCGGCGGAACGTTGCAGATCTGGTTCAAGCCGGTCATCGGCAAGAAATACCTCGTAGCAGTGGACTCCGCGGGCGGCGGCGCCGCTGGCGATTACGCCGCCATCCAGGTGATCGAGCTATCCACCGGCCTGCAGTGCGCGGAGCTGCAACAGCGGCTCCGCCCGTCGGAGCTGGCGAAGATCGCGGCAAAGCTGGCGAGAGAGTACAACAACGCGATGATCGTGGTGGAGCGCAACAACCACGGCAACACCGTGCTGGCCTGTCTCGATGCGAGCGAGCACTACAAGCACGTCTACGCGGAAGATGACGTCCCCGGCTGGCTGACGACAGCAGCCTCGAAGCCGCGTGCGATCAGCCGCCTGGGCGTGCTGCTGGGTGATGAGCCGTTGCTTTTTCGCAGCAAGCGGCTGCTGGCCGAGTGCCGCACCTTCGTCACTCGCGACAACGGCAGCATGGGCGCGATCAATGGCGCGCACGACGACTGCGTGATGGCGATGGCCATCGCCCAGGAGGTGCGGTCTGAGCTGATGCTGCGGAAGGGAAAAGGAAGAGAGAAGGCTAAGACGTAGACCCACTACTCTCGTCATCTCGACCGGAGGCAGCCCAACTCTCGTCATTCCGACCGAACCCTGAGCGCAGTCGAAGGGGGAGTGGAGGGACCCCCGCATTTCGCTTTTGCTTTTGCCTTTGCCTTTGCCTTTGCTCTTGCTCTTGCTCTTGCTCTTGCTCTTGCTCTTGCTCTTGCTCTTGCTCTTGCTCTTTTTGTAGCGGGTAGAGAAGAACAAGCAACAGCAACAACACAATACGGGGGTCCCTCCACTGCGCTCCGCTTCGGTCGGGATGACGAAGTTTTTGTGGGTTTTATTACTGGTTTTTGCCGGGTGCCGGGTGGGATGATGGAGTTTCAGAGCCGTGCAGTATCCTGCACATGCGGAGAAGAGTGTTTGGCAGTTCTTGCGGTACAGGCAATCCGGCGAATGAGGGGCGGCGCGCAGAGCCAGCTGATGCTGGGCGCGGACGGCAGGCTGTGGGTGGTCAAGTTCCAGAACAACCCGCAGCACCTCCGCGTGCTGGCCAATGAGCTGATCGCCACAAGGCTAGCCGAGGCCGTGGGGCTGACTGTTCCCGTGACCGACGTCGTTGAGGTGACAGACTGGCTGATCGCCAACACGCTCGACATGAGCGTGGAGCTGCCCCTCAGCCGGCGCGAGCCGTACCGTCCGGGGCTACAGTTCGGCAGCCAGTTCGTTGGCGGCCTCATGCCGGGGCAGGTAGTGGACTACCTGCCCGAGCAGCAGCTCGACGAGGTTCGCAACCTAGCCGAGTTCGCCGGGATGCTCGCCATCGACAAGTGGACAGGCAACTGCAACGGCAGGCAGGCGGTCTTCGAGCGCAGGCCGCGTGAACGCAAGTACCGCGCGACCTTTATCGACCAGGGCTTCTGCTTCAACGCGGGTGAGTGGACCTTTCCCGACAGCCCGCTGCGAGGCGTCTACGCGCGCAACCAGGTGTACGCTCGCGTCACCGGCTGGCAGAGCTTCGAGCCCTGGCTCAGCCGTGTCGAAGACATGACTCCGGCAACGCTCTGGAGCATCGCCGAGGCCGTACCGCCGGAGTGGTACGGCGGCGACACTGCCCAGATCGAACGGCTGATGGAGCAGATGCTCGCACGGCGCGGACGAGTGCGCGAGCTGATCGTGTCGTTTCGGGATTCGAACCGGGAACCGTTCCCGTTATGGGCTAGAAAGCCCAGCGTCGTCGTACCCCGGCAGTTCGCGGAGATCAGTGTTACTGGCAAGTTTGTGATGTAAACCGGTTGGCGTGCGAATTGCTACGCCACCAGAGAGGAGTCGGACGTGACGCAACGGTTACCCTGCGAGTTCTTCCTCATCCGCTACGTGCCGGATGTCGTGAAGGGCGAGTTTACGAACATCGGCGTGCTGCTGCGCGAGGTCGGCACGAGTGCGGCTTCGGCGATTCCGCTCATCCGCTTCACTCGCGACTGGAGCCGCGTCCGCTGCATGGACCCCGACGCCGACATCGACCTGCTCGAAGCTCTCGAACCGGAGATCGCTGCACGGCTGCAAACGGCTGCGCTCGACCCGAAGCCTGTGATGCAGGTGCTCGAGGACACGCTCTCCAACTCGTTGCAGATCACCGAGCCCCGCGCCTGTCTCGCCGAGAGCGTCGCCGCCGAGCTCGACCAGCTGATGCGCATGTACGTCGAGCCTTTGAAGGTGAAGGTCTCGCGCCAGCGCACCGGTCGTGCGGCCATCGCGGCCGCCATGCGCACGGAGTTCGAGCGCGCGGGCGTCTGGCCGCTGATGCGCAAGCGGATCAGCGCCTCGCTCTACACCGCTCCCGGCGATCCGATGAGGATCGACTGCGGCTACCGGGCGGATGCAGAAAAAGCAAACGCGAGCGGCATCATTCGCATGTTCCAGGCGGTCTCGCTCGAAGGCGACGTGGAGGCCGCGAAGGTGCTAGCCTACACAGCTCCGCAGCTTCGCGACGGTGTTGGGCGTATCGAACAGGCGACGCTTGAGCTGACCGCTGTCGTCGAGCCGGTCCGGACCTTCGAAGAGGATTCCGCCGAGCGCTACCGCTTCGGCGTCGAGACGATGGAGCGACAGGCGATCCGCGTCATGACGGTGAGCGACCTTGCGCGCATTGCGGAGACGGCGCGGGTCGAGCTGCGGGTGTGAGGAATCTTCGATCAGGGTTGCAGGAACTTATAGGAAGAGACCTGCGTACCTGATGGAACGAAAGGGGTGATTCGATAGTGCGCAGGTTCCTGAGATACGCCACCATAATCATCCTCACGGCTTTGCTTCTCGGGGCTTGCATAGGACTAACGCCTTTCAAGTTGATTGAGCATAGGGTTGCTTCGAATCTGCAGCGGCCTCAGCTCGACAAGCGCTCCGAAAAGGCGGTCGACGTGGTTTACCGTACTCTCGACGATAAGGAGCAGCACCTCTCTTCTTCCAAGGGTCAGGTGGTGTTTCTCGATCTCTGGTGGACATGGTGTATGCAGTGCGTGGCAGAGATGCCGAGCGTGCAGAGGCTTTACGACCACTACAAAAACGATCCGTCCGTGAGATTCCTTATTATCTCCAGGCAGGATACGAGTTCAAGCATTCGCTCCTATGCTCGCCGCAACCATCTGGATCTGCCGTTTTATCTGATAGAGGATGAAGACATACCCGAGTCGATGCAGCTCAATCAGTTCCCGGCAACATTCCTCTATGAGAAAGACGGGTCTCTGGTGGCAAAACACGTCGGTGCGGCAGACTGGTCCGACGAATCGGTTATCAAGTTTATCGACGATTTGAAAGGGCAAAGATAGCTCATTTTGTGGCGAGAAGGAAAGAGAACAGACAACAACAAAGACGAAATGCGGGGGTTCTTCGCTTCGCTCAGAATGACAAGGACTATCTCCACTTCAGTCATGGCGAAAATGCTCTAAGCTCATTCCGAAGTTACTGCGTGGCCTTCAAGGTGACCACCTCAGCGATACTGAGGACGAGGGCATAGGCGGCGAACAGGAAGGCTCCATACCTGCCTGCGGAGGCAGGTTGAAGTCTTGGCATGAAGGTGGAGAAGCTGGAGAGCAGCACCGCCTCCCCAAACATTCCCGGGAGGGCAAGAAGCAGGGTTGCGGCTGCCCATGCGGAGGCAGGGATATGCCGCAGCCGGAGCACCATGATGCAGATGCCAGCAGATAACAGGGGAGACAGAATGAAGTTGATCCAGTAGCGCAGACTCGTCGTCTCAAGCACGGCAGGCCCGCGAAGTGCGTAGTAGATCGTTCCGATGATCCAAATGGCGAAGCCGACTACAAGTAGAAGGACGGTGTCATGTGTTTTCACGGAGTTCTCCCGATCGAAGTAGTATGTACCGTGTGGTACATCATCATTTGTACCATGTGGTACATGCGGAGGCAAGGTGCAACGAAAAGAAAAGGGAGATCAGGATCAACTGCTGGGGCTCTGCCTTGCGGCGTTCATCGAAGCAGGCACGCTCGACGTGAGCCTGGACCAGTTGGCGAGCAAGGTGGGCATCAGCAAGCGGATGCTGATTCATTACTTCGGTGGTCGCGAAAACCTTGAAGTGATGGCGATGGAGCTGCTGGAGGAGCGGCTGCGGGGGAGATTTTCCGTCGCGGCATTTCCCAAGGGCATCTCGCTCCGCATGGTCGTGACGGCGCTGTGGGACCAGACGACGGCTCCGGAGTCCAGAGGTGTTCTGTCGCTCATCATGGACGTCTCCCGGCGCGGCTGGAACGGGTCGGCCCGCGCGAAGGCCTTCTACGCCGAACAGCAGCGGCTATGGGTGGAGCTGCTGTTGAAGTTTCTGCCCGATGCGGCGGCGGTGGAAGAGTTGCTACAGCTATTCCAGGGCGCTGTGCTTGTCTTTCTGGTCACGGGAGATCGGGAACAGGGTAGGCGCTCGCTGGAGCGGATGGTTTTGAGGTATACGAAGCCGCAGGCGAAGAAGAAGCGTCCGGGCAAGTAGCGGTCGGGTGCCGGGTGCCCCATCCTTTCGCGCACTCTGCGAAAGGGTGGGAAGTAATTCCGCCATGCTACAGCGACTGTGAAGAGATTCTGACGTAGTGTAGGGCGTCCCACCCTTTGCGCAAAAAACGCGCCAAGGATGGGGCACCCATGCTTTGTTACCAGGGTGGAGAGAACAAACGCAGCAGGCATGGCCACAGGCCATGCCTTTTCTTTTGCCACAGATTCACCACACAGATTCAAAGGAGCTACACATGGGAGTCAGCACAGCAGTGAAAAATATCTGGCAGCGGCTGGCAGCGGAGCAGGCCGTCACCGGCGAAACGCTCCATGGAGCTGCGACGGGCCAGCGCAAGACAGCGATGCTGCCTTCGATCATGAACCCGCAGCGCGTGGGCCAGCCCTCCGTACCGAAGCCGACGCCCGCGAACCTGCGCAAGTTCGCCGAAACGCCGGTGGCGCGGCGGGCGATCAACGTCGTCAAGGACCGCATCGCCAGCATGGACTGGCAGATTCGCATCCGTCGCGGCTATGCTGCGGTGGCTGTAGAGAACGCTACCGAGCGCATGAATACGCTGCGCCGCTGCCTCGAGGAGCCCAACGCAAGCGACAGCTTCCGCGTGCTGTGGGAGCAGGTGCTTGAGGACCTGCTCGTCGGCGGCTATGGGGCGGTGGAGATGGAGGCGACGGACGATCCGGCACAGCCCTTTCGGCTCTGGCCGGTGGATGGCGCGTCGATCCAGATCGACCCGCTCTGGAACGGCGATCCCGTGAAGCCTCGCTATGCGCAGGCGACGGGGCAGACTGCATTCCAAGGCATCGCGCCCTCGGGCAATCCGCGGCTTACGCCGCTGCTCGACGACGAGCTGATGTACCTGCGGCTGAACCCGCGCACGCATACACCGTTCGGACTGGGGCGGCTGGAGGTTGCGTTTGAGACCGTCAACCAGTTTCTGAGCGCGCACCGCTATGCAGGCAAGCTGGCGTCGAACTCCGTCGCGCAGTACGCGCTGTGGCTGAACGAGGCGACGCCCGAGCAGCACGACCGGCTTATCCGCTGGTGGCAGGACGAGATCGAGGGCACGGGGCGCGTGCCGCTGTTGAGCTGCGAGCAGAAGCCCGAGGTGCTGCGCTTCGCGGGCGGCACCGACGCCGATCTGCGGCTTGCATGGCAGGAGTTCCTGATCCTGATGATCGCGAACGCCTTCGAGCTGCCGCCGATGTTGCTTGGCCTGCAGAAGGACGTCAACCGTTCCACTGCAGGCGAGATGGCGGACGAGGCCTTCCAGAGCGCCGTGGTCCCAGTAGCGAAGCTGCTCGCCGAGCACATCACGCGCGATCTGTTTGCGAAGAAACTTGGCTGGCGCGAGTTCGAATTCTGCTTCAACGATCTTGAGAGCCGCAACGAGATGGAGGAGGTGCAGATCCAGACCGAGCTGTTGAAGGTGGGTGTGCTGACGGTTCAAGAGGTGCGGCAGATGCGTGGACTTACGCCATTCCCGATGCGGCTGGTCGATCCGGCAACAGTGTCCTGAGTCTCAAGCCGGCAAGTTCATCGCAATGCCCAGCATTGTGCAAACCCAAACAAACCGCAGGTCCTTCGACTGCGTGCTTTGCACTTCGCTCAGGATGACAGATTTATGCCACGAATTTCAGATTCACCACACTAGGGGAGACACAATGATTTTAACTATCGACAATCTGGATGGGCTTGGGCCTGTCGACTACACCGCTCTGCTCGATACGGCTGCGCCGTTGAAGATCGTCCGCAAGTTGAACGAACCTTCGGTGTGCGGCGGCGCGTTGCAGCTCGATGGCATGGCCATACCTATACGGCGCGGGCGCGTGGTGGTCGCGGCGCAGAACGGGACGGTGCTCTTCACCGGCTACATCGCTACTGATCCTGTGCAGGAGTTCGTGGGCATCGGCACCACCGGCCCGGTCTACCGCACGGCCTTCAACGCCGTCAGCGACGAGTGGCTGCTCGACCGGCAGACGGTTCCGTTCACCGGGGCTGGCCTCGGTCAGGCGGGCGGGCTTGTGCTCAAGTCGCTCACCAACCGCGTCGATGCCACACTCCTGACTACCTCGGGCGTCGTGAATGGCCGTGCCCTTGGCGTCTTCGAGCCCGAGCAGTCGCGGAGCTGGTCGGTCAATGCGGGCGCGATCGCCAACGCAACCTACGCTTCGTACCGGGCGATCAATGGAGCGCTCTCGCTCGCGCCGGCAGGCACGGTCACGCACGCGTTCAGCGACGCCGATGGCACATTGCAACTCTCCGCGTTGAAGACCACGTCCGTGAAGGAGCTCGCCAATGATGTCACCGTCAGTGGAGCCATTGAACCGGCCGCCTATGTGACCGAGGTCTTCGTTGGGGACGGCACCACCACGGTCTTTCAGCTCGCCGAGCCGCCGTTCATTCCCAAGCACACGGCGAACGGCAAATACCTGCTCAACGACAGCTTCAATCAGGGGGTCTTCAATACGAAGACCTGGAGCATCACCGATCCCGGGGCGCATCTCGGCTTCAGCTCCGGTGGTTTGTCGATGACCGGTGGCAATGGCTTCGACGGACAGACGACCCTTACCGCCATCGACACCATCGAGATGGGCGGAGCGTTGGTCATCGAGGCGGGCAGCGTGCAACTTGGCACAGTCAGCGATGGTGTTCTCTGCGGCCTCTATCGCGGCTCCACGTCGAGGGCCAACTGCTTCGCCGGATACAACGTGCGTCAGAGCTCGGGCTCCACTATCGTTACGCCGTATGTCAACGGCGCTGAAGTTGGGACGAGTTTTACAATTGCGACCGGTCACAGTTACATATTGCGAATACGCCTGCACTGCGCGGAGATCCAGCGTGTCCTGCAGACCTATTACGCTATGGTGGATGGCGTCGTCGAGGCCTTTGGCGGCGGCCTGGTCTCTTCGTCGATGTCGCTGGTCTTCGAAATGCAGGATCTCGGACTCGCCTCGAACACGCCGGCGACGGTGCTCTACGATGGCGCAGTTGCGGGCCCTGTCGCGAGCACGCCGGGGAGTTGTACCTTCGCTGCGGTCGATAGCGTGCAACTCTTCGGCTCGATGGGATACTGCCGGGTCACGCAGGATGGCTCTGCATGGGTGACGAGCACGCCGTCGAGCGGTCAGGTGCAGACACGGCTTATCGGAGCCGCGGGCGAAGGTGTTGACTGCAAAGTATCTGGCACTGGAAAGGTTACATTCTTTGCCGGCCGCATTCCGGTTGCCGGGGAGATTGTAACCGTCACGTATCGCGCACGACTGCAATCAGTGGCGCGGCTGCAAGACGCCGCGAGTGTAGCGCTCGAGGCCGCCGGTGGCGCGCCCGGAACGGCGGCGTGGCTGGGCAAGGTGATCAAGCCGCCTGCGCGCAGCAGCGTTGATTGCGAGGCAGCTGCGCAGGCCATCCTGAGCTTTGCCTCCAGCCGGGCTGCTGCACTCTCCGGGACCTACGTGGTCGTGAACCCGCAACTTAACGCGGACATTTGGCCGGGCGATGTGCTCGCGCTGTCGAGCCATGGGCAGACTACGAACGTCGTCGTCCGCATCGTTACGATCAACGATGGCAACGCCTCGCCGGAGCTGTTGAACTACCGCATCGCCTTCGCAAACGACTGGGCCGAAGGGCTTGGCATTCAGCTCTCCGAGGCCATCGCACCGGGCGCTTTGCTGCCGCAGACCGCGCTCGATGCGCCTTCGAACGTGCTTCCGAGCCTGTCGCAGATGACGGTCGTAAGCGCGACCGCGACCGCGTTGCAGATCGATGCTGGGACGGCGCCACCGGCGGCCGGAGGCTTTGAGGTAAGGCGGCGCGAAGGGGACTTCGGCCCCGGAATCGATCAGGACCTTGTTCTGCGAAGCCCGGTGCGCAGCTTCTCCATTCCGCGCGAGGGGCAGGTGGAGCGGTACTTCGTGCGCATGTACGACGCGTCGACTCCACCGCTCTACTCCAGGTTTTCCAGCGCAGTATTCACCGATGTACCCGTGGCCTGAGTCACAGAGAGAGACATGCGATGACTGAATTTGAAGGCCAGGTTTTAGCCGATATGAGTGTATTGAAAAGCCAGATGCGAGAGTTGCTCGGGATCGGTCAGCCGGGGAGATTGACGCAGATCGAGGAGCGCGTCCAGCGGCATGAACAGACGGTGCAGCGCATCAAGGGACTGGCAGCGGCGTTTGGCGGTTTGTTGACCGTGGTGCATCTGGCGATTAGTTATTTTTCTGGGAAGCGGTAGCACCGAAACCCACCCTGTCGCGATGGAACTGCGACGAGGATGGGGCACCCGGCGGTTTTTAAGCAGGTTCTCAGGAACGGCAACGACAAAAGCAGATCCCTACAGGATGACAAACAAAAACAACAGCAAAATGCGGGGGTCCCTCCACTGCGCGCTTTGCGCTCCGGTCGGGATGACGGAGTTTTGTGTGGGCGAATTTAACAGGTTACTCGGTGCGCAGCGCGACGACGGGATCGATGTGAGCAGCGCGGCGGGCTGGGAGGTAGCTGGCGGCGAGGCCACAGAGTGTGAGCAGGATGGCGACCGAGAGGGCGACGAGGCCGTCGTATCCGCTGAGCTTGTAAGGGAGGAATGCGGTGAGCAACTTGCCCGAGGCTGCGGTGATGACGGCGCCAAGTGTGACGCCGATGCCGAGGAGCACGAGAGCGTGGCGGAGGACGAGCCAGAGCACGGCGTTGCATTGTGCTCCGAGCGCGAGACGCACGCCGAGCTCGCGCGTTCGCTGGCTGACGGAGTACGCGAGCAGGCCGTAGATGCCCGCGATGGCGATGACAAGCCCGGCGAGCGCGAAGAGGCCGAGAAGGCGTGCTGCGAGGACCTGGTTGCCGAGCGAGCCGTCGACGACCTCCTGCATGGTTTGCACGTTGTTGAGCGCGGCCTCGGGCTGCAGATCATGCACGGCGCGACGGAGCTCGCTGCCGATCGTCTCCGAGGAGAGCGGCGAGCGAATGGCGACGTTCATATAAAAAGTGCCGAGGACGGGATAGAGATCGTCCTGCGGTAGAAGCTGGGTGAGGTTGTAGTGGACCTCCGGCAATGGTGGCTGGCCGATGGTCTTCTGCGGGCTGTCGTCGACGACGCCGACGATGGTAGACCACTGACGTGGTCCTTTGTCGTTGAAGCGCATCTGCTGCCCAAGCGGATTCTCGTTAGTGAAGAAGCGTTTCACAAAGGTGCGATTGACGATGGCCACTGGCTGAGCGGTCGGGGCGTCGGTAGTGGTAAAGAAGCGACCCTGGAGCAGACGGATGCCCATGGTCTTGAAGTAGTCGTCACTGGTGGCGCGTGCCTGGGCGTTGGTCAGCGCGGTGCGCTGCAGCTTGGGATGGCCTGCGAGCTCGACTGTCATGTTGAAGTCCCAAGCACCCTGAAGCGGACGGACGGTGGTCAAGCCGACGGCCTGCACACCGGGCAGAGCTTTGAGGCGGTCGAGCAGAGGCGTATAGAAGGTCTGGATGAGGCTGGGGCCGCTCTGCTGCTCGGGCGTGCTGCTAAAGAGCATAGAGCCATTGTTGGTCACGTAGATCTCGCCGGTAGTGACCTGATCGGCGACGAAGCCGACGCGTGTGTGGCGGAGCGAGACGAGTGTGCGCACCATGAGTCCGGCTGCTACGAGAAGGGTGAGGGTGAAGGCGATCTCGCCGATCACAAGACCGTCTCGCCACATGGCCTGCTGGCGTGTCGTCCCGGCTCCAGCCGTGCCCTGACGCAGACCTTCCTGCGCCGGTACGTTCGAGGCGTGGAGCGCGGGCAGGAGGCCGAAGAGGATCGCCGAAGCACAAGAGGCAAGGAAGAGATAGGCGCAGACCTTGGGGTCGATGTGGATCTGATCACCGAAGATGACGGCGGTGGCGAGATATCGCTTGAGGAGATGGAGCGCGAGGTTGGCGAGCTCCAGGCCAAGCGCTCCTCCGGCGAAGCTGAGCAGAACGCTCTCGGTGAGGAACTGGCGAATGAGACGGCCACGCTGCGCGCCGAGAGCCGTGCGGAGGGCGATCTCGCGACGGCGGTTGTTGCCACGCGCGAGCAGAAGCCCTGCGACGTTGGCGCAGGCGATCAGCCAGACGGCGAGCACGGCGGCATCGAGCGCGAGGATGGCCGGACGTGCGCTGCCGGTGACGACGTTGGGGTAGGGTTCCATCTGGACAGGGTTGGCGTCTTCGTCCTTCGGGTACTCGTGCTTGAGCTGTTCGTGGATGGAGTTCATCTCGTGCGTGGCTTCGGCGATGGTGACACCGGGGCGCAGGCGACCGACGACACTGAGCGAAGACGAGGAGCGGTCTTGCAGGGACTTATCCTCGACAGGGACGGGGGTCCAGATCGAGTTATCACCCGTATTTGCTGGGAAGGCGAAGCCCTGCGGCATAACGCCAATGACGGTGTGGGGAATGCCGTTGATGGGTACGGAGCGGCCAATGATCTGGGGGTCAGAGTGATAGATCTCGTGCCATATGGCGGCGTTGAGGATGACGACACCGGTTCGACCTGCCTTAGCATCGTCGGGTAAAAAAGCACGGCCCATGATGGGTCTGGCCTGCAGCAGGTCGAAGAGATTCGCGCTGGATACGATCTGCGCTACCAGCTTGGGATCGGTTGTGCCGCCGAGGGTGGGGACCTGCTCAGTGTAGTAGCCGATCTGGCTGAAGGAGTGGCTGCGCGCCTGCCAGTCCTGGATATCGAGGAGCGAGGTGGGTGAGAAGCCACCGCTCTCAGACCGGACCGCCATCTGCACCACCCTGTCCGCCTCCGGAAAGGGCATGCTGCGCAGGAGTACCTGGTCGACGACGGAGAACATCGCCGCATTGACACCGATGCCGAGCGCCAGCGTGAGGATGGCAGTGAGCGCGAAGGCGGGTGCGTTGCGAAGCTGGCGGAAGGCGTAGTGGAGGTCTTGGTAGAGGGTCCGCATTGGTGTCTCCAGGTATGGCTTGCTCAGGCGTCAGTTGTACCGAGAGCGTCGATACAACTCAAAGCACGTTTGTGCCCAAAGAAGGATGGGGTAGAGAGACTGTTGCAAAGGCGGCGGTGGTGGGGGAAAGATTTCCTCCGCGGCTAAAGCTGTATTGCAAGTATTCAACTTACGGCGGACTGAAGCCCCGCCTCTTCAAGATAACTATTTTCCAGCGACCACTGAAGCCGCGTTGTTTGTTGCTATGGAGGGTTGACGGATGGATGGATTGTCCGATTGTGGGATGGGGTGTCCGGGAGTGGACAGGTGTTCCTGGCGATTTACGCCACCTCGATATAATCGGGCTCTATGAATGTTCGTCCGGTGGTTGGAGTTGTGATGGGGAGCCGCAACGACTATGCGGTGATGCAGGGCGCGGTCGATGTGCTGCGTGAGTTCGGCGTGGCGCATGAGGCGCGGGTCGTCTCGGCGCACCGGACGCCGGAGCTGCTGTTCGAGTATGCCGACGCGGCGCTTGGACGTGGGCTTCGCATCATCATCGCCGGAGCGGGCGGGGCGGCGCATCTGCCGGGCATGATCGCCGCGAAGACCATCGTGCCGGTGCTTGGCGTTCCTATTCCAGCGACCGCGTTGCAGGGGATGGACTCGCTGCTCTCGATCGTGCAGATGCCGAAGGGCGTTCCTGTGGGCACGCTCGCCATTGGAGCGGCGGGCGCGGTGAACGCCGGGCTGCTGGCGGTTGCTATTCTGGCGACGACCGACCCGGAGCTTCAGGAGAAGTTGATCGCGTGGCGGGCGGCAAGGCGGGACGAGGTGCTGGGCCAGACGGTTGGCGACGAGGCTACTTCGTGAGCCGGTCTACTCGGTCGACACCGAAGCCAATTCTTCCCGGCGCGACTATTGGAATCTTCGGCGGCGGGCAGCTTGGCCGCATGACGGCGATGGCGGCGCGCGGCATGGGCTACCGCATCCAGGTGCTCGACCCGGACCCGGCGTGTCCGGCACGGTTCGTCGTAGACGGTTGCATCGAGGCAGGGTGGGACGACGCGCGTGAGGCTGCCAATCTGGCTCGCGGCTGCGATGTCGTCACGCTCGAGATCGAGCAGATTTCTGCTGCGAGTATGGCGGCGGCGGCGAGCTTCGTCCCGGTGCGTCCCGGCGGAGCGATGCTCGCCATCATCCAGGACCGCATCGCGCAGAAGGACTGGCTGCACCGCAACGGCTTCCCCATTGGCGATTATCGCGCTGTGCGCTCGCTCGACGAGCTACGCGCGGCCATCGTCGCGCTCGGCGGCAAGTGCTTCTGCAAGTCCGCGCAGGGTGGCTACGACGGACGCGGGCAGGGCAAGGTGGGCTTCAACCCAAATGTGTCGTTTAGCTCCGCGGCAGATGCTGAGGCCGAGGTTCAGGGGGCGTGGCAGGCGTTGGGCGAAGGCCCGGGTGTCGCCGAAAAAGCTGTCGAGCTGGAGCGGGAGATCTCCGTGCTGGTGTCGCGCTCGCCATCGGGCGAGGTGGCCGTCTACCCGGCCGCGTGGAACCATCACGAGCACCAGATCCTCGCGTGGAGCGTCATTCCTGCTCCCATTCCGGCTCCGATGGAGGCCGAGGCGCGTAAGCTCGCCGCGGCCATCGCCGACACCTTCCAGCTTGAGGGGATTCTTGCGGTGGAGTTATTTGTCACTGTGGATGGACGCCTGCTGGTCAACGAGCTGGCTCCACGTCCGCACAACAGCTACCACGCGAGCGAACGCGCCTGCGTGACCGGGCAGTTCGAGCAGCTGGTCCGCGCCGTCTGCGACCTTCCGCTGGGCTCGGTCGAGGTGGTCCAGCCTGCGGCGATCGCCAATCTGCTCGGCGAAATCTGGCTCAATCCTGACGGCACCCCACGCGAGCCGCACTTCGACGCCGCGCTCGCCATCCCGGGCGTGCGGCTGCACCTCTATGAGAAGCTGCGCCCCAGGAAGGGGAGAAAGATGGGCCATCTTTCCGCTGTGGGGGCTACGCCGGAAGAGGCTGTGGGGCGGGTGCAGCAGGCTGCTGCGCTGCTCTAGACGAACGGGTAGTGAGCCGGTCGGCATCGCCAGTGAGGTGTCCGGTGGCGGACATTGAAGTGGATTATCGGACAGTACCCCGCTAGAGACAATTTGTAAGTTATAGAAAATATTGGGTCGGATTGCGGATTGCATTGGCCAGCTACGTGCTTTTCCAGCAATGGATAGTTGCGCGCGGGCGAGCAGCTTCGATTGAGAGATCTACGCGGGCACTGAGAACGGAGTCACGATGATTACGAATCTGATTCAGGATGTTCGCTACTCGCTGCGGCAGTTGCGCAAGACGCCGGGTTTTACGCTGACTGCTGTTCTGACGCTGGCGTTGGGGATTGGGGCGAATGCCGCGATCTTCACGCTGGTCCATGCGGTGCTGCTGAAGAACCTGCCGGTAACCGACCCGAAGACGCTGGTGCGGATTGGCGACAACCGCGAATGCTGCGTGAACGCAGGACTCCACGACGATGGCGACTACGCGCTGTTCTCTACCGATACGTATGAGCAACTGAAGAAGAATACGCCGGAGTTTGAGGACCTGGCGGCGATACAGGCGGGATTTAGCTTTCGACCCATTATTGCGCGGCGCGATCACACCCAAGACCCTGCGCGGTCCGTCATGGGCGAGTTCGTCTCCGGCAATTATTTCCGCACCTTTGGCCTACGGCCGCAGGCGGGAAGGCTGATGTCCGATGCGGATGATGTTGTGGGCGCACCGATGGTTGCGCTGATGAGCTACGAGACGTGGAAGCACGACTATGCCGGCGATGCTTCGGTGGTGGGCAGCACGTTCTGGATAAATACGAAGGCGGTGACGATTGCGGGGATCGCGCCGGAGGGTTTCTTTGGCGACCGGCTGTCGAGTACGCCGCCAGATTTCTATCTGCCGATCAAGACGATGCCGGTGCTGGCAAATGCTCCGTATGTAGACGATCCGGCTGTTAGCTGGCTCTACATTGTTGGGCGCGTGAAGCCGGGTGGCGCGCTGGCTCCTCTCCAGGAGAAGCTGAGTGCGCTGCTGCGGCAGACCTTTGCGCCGAAAAAGAATTTTTCGACGGAGCAAGGTAAGGCCTTGCTGGCAAAGGCGCATGTGGTGCTGACGCCGGGTGGTGCGGGCATCCAGGATATGCAGGAGCAGTATGGATCGAACCTGCATTTGTTGATGGGTATCTCCGGTCTGGTGCTGCTGATTGCGTGTGCCAACATTGCCAACCTGCTGCTGGTGCGCGGGATGGGGCGGAAGGCGGAGATGTCCGTGCGAACGGCGCTGGGTGCAGCGCGTGGAAGGATCATCCAGCAGTTGCTGACGGAGAGCGTGATGCTGGCGGGGTTGAGCGGCATCGCAGGGATTGTGGTTGCGTATGCAGGAACGCGGATGTTGCTGATGCTGGCGTTTCCTGGAGCGCAAAATGTCCCGATCCATGCGGCTCCGTCGATGGCAGTGATGGGGTTTGCGTGTGGGCTTTCGCTGCTGACGGGCGTGTTGTTTGGCGTGGCTCCGGCATGGATTGCGGCGCAGGCAGAGCCGGCGGACGCGCTACGGAGTGGAGCGCGAACGACGACGACGGGAGCTTCTCTATTGCAGCGCGGGTTGGTGGTGTTGCAGGCAGCGTTGTCGCTGGTACTGCTGGTGATCGCGGGATTGTTTTCGCAGAGTCTGAATAAATTGCAGAGCACGGACCTGAAGCTGGATTCGAAGAACCGGTATATCGTCCACATCAATCCGCAGGCGGCGGGCTACTCGCAGACCCAGTTGGAGGCGCTCTATCGGACCACGGAAGAACGGTTCCATGCTCTGCCAGGAGTGATGAAGGTTGGCATCGCTACGTATACGCCGATGGAGCTCAACAACGATAGCTGGAGCGTCCAGGTGCAGGGACAGCCGGATTTGCATGTTCAAGCCTCCGATGTGAGGGCAAATGCCGAGTATTTCGATTCGGTGGGGACGCATGTGGTGATGGGGCGCGGGATCGGCGTGCAGGATACGTCAACCGCACCGACGGTGGCAGTAGTGAACCAGTCGTTCGTGAAGAAGCTGTTCAAGCCAGGCGAGAACCCGATCGGGCACCACTTTGGTGGGGGAGCGAATTCGACGGGAGACTATGAGATCGTCGGCGTAGTGGAGGATACGGTTTACACCGACGCGCGATGGAAGGACCACCTGATGTATTTTGTGCCGATGATGCAGCGGCCGGTGAGTAATAAAGATCCGATCGAGAAGGACGACGGGCTGTATGCGGGAGCGATTGTGCTGGAGACTGCGCGGCCGATGAGCGATATGGAGTCGCTGGCGCGAACGACCCTGTCGGCGATCAACCCGAACCTGTCAATGGTGAAGTTCCAGACGTTCGATGCGCAGATCGCCGATCAGTTTACAGAGGATAGGATGGTAGCGCGGCTGACGATACTGTTTGGCGCGCTGGCCCTGGTTCTGGCGGCGGTGGGGTTGTATGGCGTCACCGCTTACACGGTGGCACGGCGCACGCCGGAGATCGGCATCCGCATGGCGCTGGGAGCAGAGCGCGGCAGCGTGGTCGCGATGGTGATGCGCGGAGCGATGTTCCAGACAGCGCTGGGGCTGGCGATCGGGGTTCCGGTGGCGCTGCTGTGCGTGCGCTTTGTGAAGGCGCAGCTCTATGACGTGACCGGCGCGGATGCCAGTGTGCTCGCGAGCGCGATCCTGACGCTGGCAGTGGCGGCTGGTATAGCGGGACTGATTCCGGCACGGCGGGCGGCTTCGATAGAGCCGCAGGAGGCGCTGCGGCATGAATAAAAATCAACCTGCCCCGCTGTTACGAGAAGCATGGTTGGACAGATCAGGGTTCGCTGAGTGACTCGGCAATCTTTCAGTGAGGCAGTTCTACATCTTGGTAGCATGGAAGAAAAATAGCTGTTGCCCCACGTCTGCCATGCCAGCAAATTCAACCTGGGAGGAAACATGAGCTTCTCGCCGCTGGGATTGACGCCGCTCATCGGCGTTTTCGATATGCCAACGTCACTAGCCTTCTACCGGGATTTGCTCGGGTTTACAGTGGTCTTCGCCTCACCTGAAGTCGAGACGGCGGAGGGCCGGTTTTCTCATTTCATGTGGCTACGGTTTGGGGGAGCCGAGATCATGCTGAACACTCAATATGACTCTAATGAGCGTCCGATGCACCCTCCAGAGAAGAGGCCCAAAGATGCTGTGTTTTACATCGGTTGCTCCGATGTAGAGCTTGCCTATAAGGAACTCACAGAGCGAGGTTTGAATGCTGAGCGTCCGAAAGTAGCACCATACGGGCTTAAGCTCTTCAGCGTAGAAGACCCTGACGGCTACACGATTGTTTTCCAGGAAGTGCGTTAGCAGATACGATTCGATCGATGTTGAATGTCTCAGGCAGGCCATCAATCCTAAGGGTTCACCGTTAGCAAACGATGTTTGGTGTAGTGATCCCTAATGTTGGAAAAAGTGATCTTAATTCGAGGAGACATGGTCTATGACAGACTGGTTCGCGCGCCCCGTCCTACACGTCAAGGATGTCGAGGCCTCACTTCTCTTTTACGTTGACCGGCTCGGCTTCACGAGCCCCTGGCGCTACGACGAGGACGGCAGAGCGCATGTCGCACAGGTCGACCGGCAGGGCTGCGCGCTTATCCTGGCCGACACATGGCCGGAGAAGATTGGCAAGGGGTTGATGTTCATCTCCCTGAACGTCGAGCCGGAGATGCAGGTCGCCGCGTTGGACGCGCTGCGCGCAGAACTCGAGGCCAAGGGCGTTCCGGTCAAGGAGGGTTCGTGGGGCTACCGGCTTCTGGTGGTCGATGATCTCGACGGCAATCAGCTCTTCTTCAACTATCCGAACGAGACTGCATCCGGCAAGATTGCTGGAGATGAAGCATAACCGTCCAGCCTCACGGGGCGCGACAACGGCGGCGGAGTGACGGACAATCCAGAAACAATGTGTATAAGTGCCTGAAAAATTGGGCTTTCGGTAACGATTGCTATTTCAAACTGACCCACTACCGTCGATACACCCTAATCAAGACGCGCAAGCACTCTGTGAAGCCGCCACAGTGCGCTCGCCAGGAAGGCGAGCCCTGTGCTCCACACCGCGAATACCAGGTGAACGACCTTCATCGGTGCCACACCAACTCGCTTCAGCAGAAAGGGCAGAAAATTCCACGTAGTGATGTGGACATAGTCCCATGGGTCCTCAGTCATGGCGTGATTGCTCAGGCCCCAGGCATCCATTTTTCCGAACGCGAAGGCTACGATGTTCCTCATGCGCAGGGCAATCACGAAGGTCGGATTACCGAGCGTCATCATCTGGTAAATTTCGAGCGGTAGCCAGAAGGCGAGCGATGCGACCTGGATCACAGTGCTGATTGCTAACAGAGCGATCCCTGTGACCCATACCGGGCGTCCGACTTCGTTGCGATGACGCAGCAGTAGCGGAACTGCGAGCAGCGTCATCAGTTCAGCGGTAGTCGAAACGTAACGGTCTCCCCAGGCGAAATCACCACTCCATACGGTGTATCGGGCGTAGAAGCTGATGTAGGCCAACAGCAGCAAGGAAACGGTGATCACGTATGCCTTAACGGTTGGGCTAAACCGCTTCCAGGCTACGATGGCGAGCAAAATCGTGAGGATCAGTAAGGGATCAAAGAGAAAGATCGACTTCTCGGGTGCGAACAGCGCACCCAAAAAACCGGCGTGGAATGGCAGCTCGAACGGATAGTTGGCAGGAAGAGAGGGATCTCGTTGCCTGGCTTCGCGAGCGATCACACTTACATAGGTGTTGAAAAATGAACCAAAGCGATAGTACTGGTACAGGCGGTCGATCAATCCGAAAAGCGCATAGACCGGAAGAGCAGTGGCAATATAAGTCCGGCACCGGTTCCAGAGAATGCGGCTCCGGGCGCCCTCGAACCACAGCAGAAGCAGCAGAAAAAGAGCGCCAGCCAGCAGGTCCAGACCCGTTGTGAGCCTGGTCAGCAGATTGAGCCCAAAGGCACAGGAGCCAACCAGCAGAGCGCGCCAGCTATTGTTACCCAGCCACTCGTATTGATAAGAGAGTCCGGTCAGGGTCAATAGAAAGATGTAGTTGTTCTCCATCATGTTCTGCGTGTAATGGAGGTGCGTTGTCGAGAGCAGCAGAGCCAGAACGCCCGCAACGGCCTGCTTGACCTCGAATCGCAGTTGACGCAGAAAGCGGAAGCAAACCAGCGAAGTCAGCACACTGATTAGAATGTTAGTGAAGTAACTCACGATGATGTTGCGCACGCTGGGGTCGGTGCCGCTGTAATTATCGAAAACAGGAAGCCGCTCTACATAGGTACCAACCACATCCGCCGGCAGCATGAGCAGAGACTGCCCCATGCCGTACCAACTCTGCAAACTGCCCGTGCGGCCATGCACGCCGAATTCTGGATACTCCTGCGGAAATACCGGTGGCTCCGCAGTCCAAAAAGAATGAGCGGACTGGAGCCGATGTTGTGTGTCTGCGGAGCCAAGCTCTCCCGATTGCACCGCAAAGGCGATAAGACCAGCACTGAGGGCCAACAGGAAGAGCGGAGCGCGGAACCACCGGCGAAGAAGATCGATCATCATGCGTATCTGTAGAGTTTAGTGGAGAAGCTATCTTTTGCTTTCCAGCAGTTCAATGTACTTTGGCAGGCGGGCGGTAACTCTCTTTTACTGTCTGCGTCCACTATCGACTACTTCGTGAATCGCCTTTACGATCACTTCGGGTTCGTCGATGGGGACCATGTGAGAGCTATTTCGTGCAATCACCTGTTTACTGCTGTGCGACAGCGCCAGTAGTTTCGTTTGTAGCTCGGCGTAACCATGCGCTTCGTTTGGCGTGCTCACTACCACCAGATGCATGTTTCCAAGCGGGTATGCGTGTTCTCCCGTAATACTTTTGATAAGAGAGAAGCAGTCTGTAGCCATCTCATAACCAGGGCGAACCGGGTGCTGAGAAAGAGCCCAGCGATGAAGCTCCTGATCGCGTTTTGGCAGTTTGCTGAAGTTCCAATCGTCTTCGAAGCCAATAACGATAGGTGCTTTCGAGAGGAGCACAGGTGGACTGTAGCCACGCGAGGAATTCGTCGAGCTTGCAGAATGTGGGGGAGCGTCATTTTCGGTAGGAAGAAACGCGTGGTCGACGATGACCATTCCGGCGATGTTGTCCGGATATTTGGCGGCGTAAATCCGCTCCCAGAGAGCTCCTACGGAAAATCCGACGAGGACGTAAGGACCGTCGATAGGCGTCTTCGTGATGAGGCGATGAATCTCATCGACTCGATCGGTGCAAGTTGGCGTCGATTTTGCTACTGCGTCTGGGTTCGGAGCCTTGAAAGGGTCGCTCCATGTGGTCCCTGACGGATCGAAGGTGCAGACGCGGGTGAACTTCGCCACCTCCGGCTGAACCAATCCCCAATCGAATGAAAAGGCAGCGCCTACGATCATCACTGTGGGGCTTCCCTGACCAATGCAGTACAGATGAACGCGATAGCCGCCTACATCAACGAGAGTGCCCAGCGGGAGTGGCTTTGATTGATCTGGAACCTGACTCTTAGCTGTCAGGGCCAAGGGCAAGAGCAGAGCTACCCATGCGAGTGCATGAAGCAGATTGCTCTCACAGAGAGTGCGAACGCAATGCACAGGAGATCGCTGTAACGCTTTCATATCACCGCTCTAAATGAGTCGATCCAGGCTGGGCCAGCCGAAGGCTAGCTCTGGCAGGTCAACTCCTCCAATCTCTATGATCTTCTGAGATATTGGGATGGCTCCGAGGCGCTTGTAAAACGACACGGCTGGGTTCGCTTCGAGTACCCAGACCAACATGCTTTTGAAGCCACTGGCGTGTAAAGCAGAGGCCAGTGTCTGGCTCAGCATTCGACCTGCGTGTTGTCTCTGTCGTTGATGCAGCAGGTAGATGGCGTAGAGTTCTGCATCGTAATCGCCGAGCGCTTCCCGGATTCTTCCCCCGCTGGCGAACCCGAATATGCCCGTTTCGTCTTCGACTACGAAGATCAAGACGGTATCAGCAGCAAACCATGTCTGCCAGTTCTGGGCCTGTACCTCCGTGCTCATGGAGTCCAGGAAGGCATCGGGAACTATCCCTGCATAAGTAGTCTTCCAGCTCTCCACCTGGACATGGGCGATGGCGGCTGCGTCGTCGAGTGTGGCCTTTCGGATCATGAAGTCCATGGGACGCAATTTACCATGGACTATGAACTGTGGCGGGAACCAGAGATATTCCCTCAGGGGCTGAAGCCCCCTGTTTCCGCGATTTTACGTATGGGCTGAAGCCCATACCTTTCAAGGCACCTCTTCCATTTCTTCAGAGAGTCATACGGGCAAGCCGTGTGGTATCTTACACCTGTTGGGCTGCATCTATTAGATTGCAGGCGCAACAGTGCAGGAGGAGCATCTTGAACGGTCGTGAACTAGAGCATGTGCTTTCTCTGATCGACGCCAACATCGGCAGCAATCAGACCCGTCTTCGTTCTGAGATCATCGGCTTCATCCAGAGCCACGAGGATGCCGTGGTCGACCAGTTGCGCTCGCATGAGTCCGCCACCATCCCCACCTCGTTCGGCGAGATCGTTCTGGATCTTGCGGATCTGCGTGAAGCTGTAGCGTAGAGCCCTCGTGGCGCTTCGGACGAAATACGGGGGTTCTTCGCTCCGCTCAGAATGACAGGGGTTGTTCCACTACAGCAACAGGAGAAATGCTCGAGTGCTCGCGTTACTGGTCAGCTTCCTGATCGCGGTCTACCTGCTCGGCCCTGATCTTATCTCCCGCTGGGTGCTCGGCTTTGTCGTTCCCCGCAAAAACCTTGTGCAGAGCCGTGGCGAAGAGGTCACGCGCGCGATTCTATGGGCTGCCATTCCACTCTCTGCTGCTGTCGTTTGGGCTATCGGAACTGGAGCGCTGGCGCGTCATGGCCACCTCGTCGACATCGAGACCGTCTTCTCCGGGCTGGAGAGCGACGCCTTCTTCCGCGACCATCGGCCGGAGTTCTTCGCGAGCCTCCACGCCTTCCTCACCATGAACCTCTGCCTGCTGTGGCGGCTTTATGCGCTGATCATCGGCTTCTCCATTCTGTTCAACCTGCTCATCCTCCGCTACAACCGCATCTGGAGCCGCTTTCGCAGCCGGTGGGTCCGGTCGTTCCTCTCGACGATCGTGCTTCCGCGTGTCTCCGAGTGGCATGTTCTGCTGTCTGGAATGCTGCTGCCTGCGGGGCACTTCATCCTCATGGCGGACGTCCTGACGAAGGGCAACGCGCTCTACCAGGGCCGCGTCCAGGACAAGATGCTGAACCAGGACGGCAGCCTGCACAGCATCACGCTCGCCAACCCGCGACGCTTTCAGCGTGAGGAGTTTCTGAAGTACAAGCATGATGACCCAGAAACCCTCAGCGACGACTTCTGGATCAACATCCCCGGCAATCTTTTTCTGATGATGGGCTCGGACATCGCCAACCTGAACCTGAAGTATATCCGCCAGAAGCCGCTCTCCTTTGAGCCTTCCGAAGAAGAGAAAGAGGTGCTTACGCGCCTGCTTGTGCGGCTTAGCGAACCGAAGCGGTAACGGTAATATTCCCCAGCCCAGGTGTTTTCGATTGGCCATGTCATGCGGCATTGTTGCTCCCACCCTTCGCAAAAAACGCGAAGGATGGGGCACCCGGTAAGTTGTGGCGCTCCGGACAAAATACGGGGGTTCTTCGCTCCGCTCAGAATGACAGGGATTGTTTCCACCACAGTAACGGTGAAACTGCTCTAGAAGCTCGTGTTGAGGCGGAGAGAGTAGCTTCGTCCGGGGCCAATCGCGTTCCCTGAGAAGAGTCCGCCAAAATCGATAACATTGAGGCGATTGTTGAGATTATCTCCATCGGCCTGGAAGCGCATGTTGAGACCTTCATGCCTGTACACGTCGACTCCGAGAGACGCATTCAGCGCCAAGGACGGATCGACCCGCCCTCGATCAAAATTAAGCCGGTTCGCCACCTGGAGACCATATTGTGCCACCGCAGCTTCGTATGTTCCTCCGTATGCGAAGGGCAAACCCGATCCCGAGGAAAGACCGCCAGCCAGCCATAAGCGTGGCGCGACCTGATAATGAAGGCGCATCCGCACCGTATTGCGCTGGTCCTGCGAGCCGGGAAAGTGGCCGGTCAGCTGCGAGAGCGCGTTGCTGGCGTTATCTCCGAGGAAGAGCCCTCCCGTAACCGGGAACCAGACGTTCCCCACCATGTACGAGTAGCTGACGAAGCCGCTCAGCTTCCCGAGTCGAACCAGTGAGAGCTTTCCTTCCGCTCCATAGACGACGGACTTATCGAAGGCGATGGGATAGCTGACGCCGGTGTTGAGCAACTGGTCATCGTCGGCGTAGTTCCTCACGTCCCTGCGATAGAGGTTGACATCGACGCGCATGCGGTCGGAGAAGCCTTTGCTCAAGCCGCCTTCGTAGTAGTTCCCTTTGGAGGGCTGGACGGGCAGACGAAGAAACTGGCCGCTGAGCGCCTCGATCTGATTCGAACTGGAGATCAGGATGTTCTCAAACGAAGGGGTCTGGTAGACGCGATCGTAGGAGGCGTGCAGCACCATGTTGAGCGACGGCAGAGAGCGGCCGACGGAGATGCGGGGACTGAAGGCGTTCTGATTGAGCAGGAGCTGATAGTGGTCCCAACGAAGGCCGGCGCTGACCGTCCATCTTCCGAGGCGGATGAGATCCTCCACGAAGGCGGACTGCTCGAGGTCTGGACGGCTCGCCAGGAAGCTCAGGCTGGGAGGCGTGCCAGCATCGAACTGTGTGGGATCGGTGATGGTGTAGTTGAAGTCCTCATGCAGAAAGGTGGCGTCGGATTCCACACCGGCTTTGAACTCCTGATTGCCGTGATGGAGCGAGAACGTTCCTTTGAAGTAACCCTCGCGAAAGTGGTTGTGCTGGAAGGCGATGATCGGGGTCGAGTCTTCATTGGAGTAGAGGTTGTTGGCGTTGTCCCGCACCATCGCAGCAAGTGTGCCAAGGCTGTCCGGCGAAAAGCTGTGCTGGTAGTTGGCCGTGCCGATGGTTTCGAAGTTGTCGCCGTTCTGGATCTGCCCAGCCTGTTGCTGCACGAGTTCGTTGGGAATGAGAAACCGTGAGAGCTCGTGACGAACCTGAAGGCTCAGGCGGTCGCTGGAGGAGAGGTCGCGCTCGTACCGCGTGGAGAAATCACCGGTGGTGCCGTTGTTGGTGTAGTTCTGCGGCACGACGGGATTGAGATAGTGGCTCGTCATGCTGCCCGAGGCACTGAAGCCAAGCGTGTTTTTGCCCCACACATCCTGCAACTGGCCGTAGGAGGTGGCAGTGTCATAACTGCCTCCGGAGAGGACCAGCTGCCCGTGCAGACCAGCGGCAGTCTCGCGGCGGGTGTTCAGTTCAACGACGCCGCCCATCTTCCTTCCATACTCGGCGGGGAAGCCGGCGGTATAGATGCTCAAGGATGCGACATCGTCGGCTTCAATCTCGGGCCCGAAGCTGGGCGAGCGGTTGTCCGTGAGAGGAATGCCATCGATGACGAACTGCGTCTGGTACTCTGAGCCTCGCGGATGCAAGACCGCATTGCCCTCATACAGCCAACCCGGTTGCGAGTTCACCAGGTCCTGCACCGACCTTCCCGGCAGCGACGCCACTCGCTCCTCAATCTGTTGCAAGCCGATCTGCATGGTCGAGGACGGGAGATACGGATCGATCAGCGTGCCGGTATCGCTTACCTCGACAACGCTGGTCACAGGAGCGATCCCAAGCGGAAGAGTGCGCTCGACCGGTATCGCGGATCGCACGTCCACCGTTTTTGAGGTTGGTGCGAAGCCTTGCTTGCCTGCCTCTATCCGATAAAGCCCATAGGGCAGCGTCTTGAAGTCGATGCTGCCTTGTTCGTTCGTCGTGAGCTGACTGCGGTAATGATTTCCTTCACTGGAGACGGTCACCGAAGCCTTGAGGCCCAGACCCGCGGCGTCCGTCACCTTCAGGCGAAGTTCTCCCGTGTTCACCTGAGCCAGAACAGGAGATGCAACCCACAACAGAAGAAAGGAGAGGTACCTCATCGAAAACGACGGCATGGTTTAGGAGTAATTGACCGGGTGGGGCGTTGTCCACCTCGGCAGTCATTAACCGAGACGACTCTTCTTGAAATTTCGTTTCAGGTGTCCGCCCATGCCACCTGCATGGGACGATTACAGCAAGACAAAGGCTGGTGGATTTCTATAATTTTTTGCGATTGACGATTCCTCTGTATCACTGTACCTTTTCACAGGTACAGCTATGTTTTTCAAATTGACACCCACGACCGGACAGCCGCTCTACCTGCAACTGATGCAGCAGATCCGTCATGCAGTGGAGAGCGGAGCCTTGCTGGACGGGGACCAGCTACCTGGCATTCGCACGCTGGCCGAGGAGTTGGTGGTTAGCCCGAACACTGTCGTCAAGGCTTATTCGGAGCTTGAGCACGAAGGGTTGTTGGAGTTGCGGCAGGGCTCTGGAGCGTTTGTCACTGTGAAGCGGCGTGCGCGAGCCCGCACGGATGATGTGCATGAGGCACGCAGACGGGTCGGTGAGTTGATCCGCGCGCTGCGCGAAGAGGGACTTCGAGAGGACGAGATACGGAGAGTCTTTGAAGCGGAGCTGCTTCACGCAGCCGAGGTTGTGAAGAGATGACAGACATTCCTATGATTCAAACTACCTATCTCAGCAAGTCCTTCGGCAGCGTCGAAGCGGTTCGCGGCGTGAACCTGTCGGTACGACCTCACCAGATCACGGCCTTTCTTGGGCTGAATGGAGCAGGCAAAAGCACGACCATCAAGATGCTGCTGGGCATGATCGAGCCAAGCAGCGGTGAGGGAAAGGTACTGGGCAAGCGTATCGCCGACCCAACGGAGAGCGTGGAGCTGCGCCGGAAGATCGCGTATGTGAGCGAGAACAAGCGGCTCTATGACTACATGACGGTCGAGCAGATCATCCGCTTCACCCGGTCGTTCTATACGGACTGGCGTCCCGACATCGAGCAGCAGCTTCTGCGCAGCTACGAGCTTCCGCTGAAGCGGAGTATCAAGTCGCTCTCCAAAGGAATGCGCACTAAGGTAGCGCTGTTACTGGCGCTTGCGCGACGACCGGAGCTGCTCATCCTCGACGAGCCGAGTGAGGGACTCGACCCTATCGGCATCGAACAGATGCTCGAGAGCCTTGTGGCGCAGTGCGGCGAGGGCACAACCGTCTTCTTCTCTTCGCACCAGATTCCCGAGGTGGAGCGCATCGCCGACAACGTCTGCATGATTCATCGTGGACTCCTTGTCCTCGATGCCTCGTTCGATGACATGCGCCAGTCGTATCGCCAGATCGACCTGACTTTTCCTTCACTACCAGAGGAGAAGGAGCTGCGTCTGGCTGGCGTCGAAAGCATCCGCACCAGTGGCCGCCAGATGAGAGTCTTCGTTAGCAGGAATGTAGAGGCGGTCGTCGAGAGGGCACGTGATTTGCACGCGAGCTCGGTTGAAGTAACCTCGGTTGGCCTACGAGAGATCTTTCTGGAAACGGTAAAGGAGAGTTAGAGGATGCTCTGGTATAAAGCCTGGCTTGAAACTCGATCGCGATTTCAGATCTCTCTCCTTGGAATCGTCGGGCTCTGCTCCTTCGCTGTCTATATTGACGACAAAAATGCCACACCTTTCGACAAAGCCGACTATTACTACCATGTGCTCATTAGCGGGCAAATGCTCCTTGCTACCATGTGGGTGATAGCCGTCACTCTATTGATGATGGGTGGCCTGCTCCGCGAGAAGGCTTCAGGAACATCTTCCTTTACGCTAGCCCTTCCTGTAAGCCGAACACGCCTGATGCTGGTGCGTATTGGCATGGGGCTGATGCAATCTGTCGTGCTTGCCATTGTTCCCTGGAGTGCGATGTTCCTCATCGGAGCCACCGTCGGCAAGACACACTCTGTCTCACTGGCAATTTTCTTAATTGTCCTGCTGCTGGGCGGAGGGTCTCTATACTTCGCCATCGCATTGCTGATCTCCTCGCTCGTTGAGGGCGAGTACACCGCTCCCATTGTGAGTTATGGCATCTTCGTTGCGGGGCTGATCCTACTCAACGGACAAAAACTCGGCCCCTATAACCCATGGATATTCATCACAGGCCTCCGCTATCTGCATTGGTATCCCTCCTTCAGCGCAGGTCCGATTCCGTGGCTGCATATAGTGGTCACTCTTCTGATCGCGTTGGTCCTGATGGGGATATCGATCAGGTCCATACAGCGGCGCGACTTCTAAAGTTTTGAGTCTGAAGTTCGCAAGATAAATGTCCAACAATGTGCCAACCGATACAAACCGCAGGTCCTTCGACTATGCCTCACGCGGTAAAACTGCGTGAGGCACCGCTCAGGATGACAATTTTTTCAGTTATCCATTACTTACATACTTACTGATAGCCTCCATTCGGCCATCTTCCAGATAGGGCGTTCTATTGGGCAACGCGCCAAGGCGAAGTTGTCTCCCACCTTTTCAACTCGTTGGTGGCCCAAGCGGTGGATTTGTCTGCATGGCATGAGGTGCAAGGATTCGGAATCCCTGACTGCTCCGTCTCCTTTGGAGTGATAAAGCGGAAGGTATGGGCGCTGACGAAGTTGTCTTTGATCGTCTGCTCGATCCTGGGCATGTGGCATGACACGCACTGGCTACCCTTGCTGCCTTCCGCATGATGGGTGTGCTCGCTGACCGTCCCTTTCAGGCCTGCGGGGTTTTCTGCGGAGTGGCATGACAGGCAGAGCGCATTTCCCGGCTCCTTCAGATTCGCGACGTTCTCATTGCTGTGTACCTGGTGGCAGTCGAAGCACCGGAGCTGGCGATGGTACATATTGCTCTGTGCGAAGTCGTTGCCCTGCATCCGGTTCTTGTGCGCGGTCAGGTCGGCATACTGGTAGAAGTTCGTTGTTCCCGGCTTCAGCTCCTCCAGCTTCCAGTAGTCGGCCAGCCTTTGTCCGGGAATAAAGCCCACCGGCCAATCGTAGTATTTCCCGGCGATGGGGTTTTGGAGAGGCTGTCCCTGGCTGTGGCACTGAATGCAGGTGTCGTTGCCGCGAACATAGTCCAGAGTCGCAGGATTGATGATGTTCTTTCGTGTCGGATGCGCGACGTGCAAGCTGCCGGGGCCGTGGCATTTTTCACAGCCGACGTTCCATTCGGTCACCTGCTTTGTCTGTATGTCGTAGTTGACGGAATGGCATCCGTCGCAGGTCGGTCCAGTGGGCCGGTCGAAGTTGGTCGGCCCATAAAACGGCACCCACCAATCGGTCCCCGCCTCGACATGGTAGGGAAGCCATTTCCCTTTTTTCACATCCCATTGCGCCGGCAGAGGGTAGAAGTCATCGCCCCGCTTGGTGAAATACCGCTGCTTCCAGCGGCTTCCATACACAAACGCCACCTGGTCGAGGCCGAAGGGACGAAGCGGATCGTCATGCAGGAAGTCCCCCAGAACAGCGTCGGGATGCTCCTTTGGATCACGAACCACATTGGCCATGCGGGTCTGCTTCCAGCCGTTGTATGCCTTAGCGTGACAACCTTTGCAGCTCTCCGATCCAACAAAATGAGCCTTCGGCTCCTGAGAAGATCCTACTGTGACCATCAGCAGCAAGAACAAACCAAGCAGCGCAGGACGGACTGTCCATTGCATGCCCCAGAGGTCGGCGGCGGTCTTTCTCTTCCGTGTTTCAGGCATAACGTGGCCTTCCTGAAGCTCGTTCCATCGTAAGCCTGAACCCGTTAATTTTGTCTGAAGCTTCGAGGTAACAGATGTGTCATCGATGGTGAAGGATGTGGCGCTACGAACAAAATACGGGGGTCCCTCCACTGCGGCGGCAAAGAACGCCGCCTCCGGTCGGGATGACGAGAGCTTTGCGAAAGGTGGGTGAGAACGAACGACAGCAAAACGGCGGCGAACTCAGATGAGTCCGCCGCCATTTTTTAAAAAGCCTTTGCTGATTTTTCTTTACCCGATGTCTTCGGACCAGTTCTCGAGGTAGGCCTTGAAGTCCGACATGAACTTGCCTGCGTCCGCGCCGTCGACGATACGGTGGTCGAAGCCGAGGGTGAAGCGCTGGATGGAGCGGATGGCGATGGAGTCCGCGCCGTCCTTGTCGGTGATGACCTCGGCCTCTTTGTTGAGGCCGCCGATGCCGAGGATGGCGGACTGCGGCTGGTTGATGATCGGGGTGCCGAACTGCTCGCCGAAGATGCCGGAGTTGGTGAGGGTGAAGGTGCCGCCGGAGATCTCGTCCGGGGCGAGCTTCTTGCCGCGTGCGCGTTCCGCCACATCGACGATGGAGCGGGCGATGCCGAGGAAGTTGCGCTCCTCCGTCTGCTTAATGACGGGGACGATCAGGCCCCAGTCGAGCGCGACGGCTATACCGATGTTGATGTGGGCGTTGTAGCGAATGCCGTCGCCTTCGATGAACGCGTTCACGACAGGGTGCTTGCGTAGCGCGTGGATGGCGGCGCGGGTGATGAAGGGCATGTAAGTGAGCTTGACGCCGTTACGCTGCTCGTACTTCGTCTTCTCTTTTTCGCGGAGGCGGACGATGCGCGTCATATCCACCTTGAAGACGGTGTGGACGTGCGGGCTGGTGCGCTTGGACTCGACCATGCGCTGCGCGATGATGGAGCGCATCTTGGTCATCGGGACGAGCTCGCCTGGCAACGGTGTTGCGGCGGCTGATTTGGCTGGAGTTGCAGCCGGAGTGGCTGCAGGTGCAGCGGCAGCGGCGGGCTTCGTCGCAGCTCCGCCTTCGAGGTGGCCGAGGATGTCGGTCTTGGTGATGCGTCCAGCAGAACCGGAGCCGGGAACCTGGGTGAGATCGACGTTGTTGTCCTTCGCGATCTTTCGGACCAGCGGGGAGGACTTCGGACGATCACCAGCGGCTGCGGCAGGAGCGGTGGCCGCAGGCTCGGGCTTCGCGGCGGCGGCGGAAGCTGCAGCCAATCCTGCGGCAGGTGCAGCAGCAGGAGTAGCAGACTTGCCGGCTCCTCCGCCGATGACTGCGACGACTGTATTGATCTGGACCGTCGCGCCCTCGGCTACCTTGATTTCGGTGAGGACGCCGGCGACGGGCGAGGGGATCTCGGCGTCGACCTTGTCGGTGGAGATTTCAAAGATGGGCTCGTCGCGTTGAACGGTGTCGCCGACCTTCTTGAGCCACTTGGTGATGGTGCCCTCGGTGATGGACTCACCCATCTGGGGCATGACAACGTCGGTGCCCGGGCCAGCGGCGGGGGCGGGTGCTGGGGTGGCGGGTGCAGCGGCTTCGGCCTTTGCAGGTGCGGCGGCGGCTGGAGTTACCGCCACGGCGGCAGCCCCATTCTCGGAGATGGTGCAAACCACGGTATTGATCTGGACCGTGGTGCCCTCGGCGATTTTAATCTCCGCAAGGGTGCCGGCGGCGGGGGATGGAATCTCCGCATCGACCTTGTCGGTCGAGATCTCGAATAGGGGCTCGTCGCGCTGGACCGTGTCGCCTGGCTTCTTGAGCCACTTGGTGATGGTGCCTTCGGTGATGGACTCGCCCATCTGGGGCATGACTACTTCGGTCGGCATAAAATTCCTTCCAGAGTTGGCTCGTTGGACGCCGGGAACAAAAAGGGCGCGCAACTGTGGATTATAAAGCCGTCGCCACCATCGGCGCAGCCTGCGCGAGAAGCTGCTCCACCGATTCACACCAGAGCATCTGGCGACGGAAGACGTGGCCGAAGTTGCGGGCCGCAGCGTTTACAGCACTTTCCATCGTCACCGGCACCTCCGAGGCGACCTCGAGATCGAGGCTGGTGACCTCCCGGTCCGTAATTCCGCAGGGGATGATCCACTGATAATCGCGCAGGTCGGCCGTCACGTTGAGCGCGAAGCCGTGCGAGGTGACTCCCTGGGAGACGTGGACGCCGATGGCCGCCACCTTCTTCTCGAGGATGCTGCCGCCGGCCATCGTCCAGACGCCAGTGCGCTTGCAGATGCGCTGGGTCATGACGCCGAACTCGGCGCAGGTGCGAATCAGCGCTTCTTCTATTAAGCGAACAAAATCTACTGGTCCCAGATGCGGGCCTTTTTTGCCAGGGAGGTCGCCGCGCAGGTCGAAGATCGGATAGCCGACGAGCTGTCCGGGGCCGTGGTAGGTGACGTCACCGCCGCGGTTGACCTCATGTAGCTCGACTCCGCGCTGGGCCAATAACTCATCGCTGGCGAGGACGTTGGAGCGGTGGGCGTTGCGGCCGAGGGTGAGGACTGGAGGGTGCTCCATTAATAGGAGGGTGTCGCCGATCTGCTGGGCCTTGCGCGCAGCGACGACCTGTTGCTGGATGGCTAGGCCTTCCGCGTAGGGGATACGGCCGAGATGGAGGAGGTGGATGTGCATCTACAGTAGATTCCGAAACTGTTCGATCGTCAGCCCGGCATCCTTCACAATTCCGCCCATCGTAAAGGCGTTGACCGGATTATTCCGTGGAATCACGATGGTTTTGAAGCCATCCGACATGACGATATGCCCGCTCTGTCGAATGACTTCAAACCCGGCTTTCTGGAACGCTTTGATCGCCGGCAGGTGGTGAATGCCGGGAAGTTTTCCCATCAGGAGACCAGAACCTCAACGTAGCGGATTTCTTTCCGTTGATTCATTTCCGCAACAACCTCCAGGTAGTCCTTGATCGCCGCTTGAATGTTAGTGAGGGCCTCCTCTTCAGTGGCCCCCTGCGACCAGCATCCCGGGAGCTCCGGACAGCCGACTGCGAATCCTTCCTCGGAACGTATCAGTTCGACCTTGTATTTCATGGAACCCTCCATGTGACTCCTATTAAACTTAGACGTTCACCGCCATGCCTTCGACGCTGGAGAAGCCGTCCAGCAGAGCTTCGGCCACGGTCGGGTGGGCGTGGATCGTGAACATCATCTCTTCGATGGTGGCCTCTAGTTCGAGTGCGGTGACGGCCTCGGCGATGATCTCCGTCGCGTAGGGGCCGATGATGTGGACGCCGAGGATCTCGCCGTACTTCGCGTCTGAGACGACCTTGATGAAGCCGTCGTGGGCGTCGAGGATGGTGGCCTTCGAGTTGCCGACGAACGGGAACTTACCGACCTTGACCTGGAAGCCCTTCTCCTTGGCCTGGGTTTCGGTGAGGCCGACCGAGGCGATCTGCGGATCGGTGTAAGTGCAGCCGGGGATGCGGGTGCGGACTACGGGACGGGCATACTTGCCCGCGAGTTTGGCCGCGACGACCATTCCGGCCATGCTGCCGACGTGGGCGAGTTGGGGCAATCCGCCGACGATGTCGCCGATGGCGTAGATGCCGGGCTCGGTCGTCTCCATCCACTCGTTCGTCATGATGAAGCCACGGTCGGGGGTGATCTTTACTTTGTCGATGCCGACGTCGTAGGTGCGCGGGGCGCGGCCTACGGCGACCAGCACTTTTTCCGCCTGTTTGGTCTGGGCCTTGCCGTTTGCGTCGGTGTAGGAGACGAGTGCGCCTTCTTTGTTCTTCTCGATTTTGGTGTCCTTGATCGAGAGGTTCACGTCGATGCCGCGCTTCTTGAAGAGACGCAGCAGCTCCTTGCTGACCTCTTCGTCCTCTGCGGGGACGACGCGCGGCAGCATCTCAAGAATGGTCACCTCAGCGCCGAAGCTCTTGAAGATCGAGGCGAACTCGACGCCCACAGCACCCGAACCGATGACGACCAGCGACTTCGGCATCTCGGCGATCTTGAGGATCTCGTAGTTCGTCAGGATGGTCTCGTCCGCTTTGTAGCCGGGCAACATGCGGGCGTCGGAGCCGGTGGCGAGCACGACCTTCTTCGCCTGCACGGTGCTGGTCTTGCCGTCCGCGCCCTTCACCTCGATGGTGAAGACGCCATCCTTCGCCGGGCCGGTGAGGCGTCCGTAGCCCTTGATGGCGTTGATCTTGTTCTTCTTCATCAGGAAGTCGAGGCCCTTGGTGTGGCGGGTGATGACGTCGTCCTTGCGGGCGAGCACGTTCTTCCAGTTCAGCTTGGGCGCGGCGACGTCGATGCCGAAGCGGTCCGCGTGCTTGAGGTGGTCCCATAGCTCGGCGGAGAAGAGCATCGCCTTGGTCGGGACGCATCCCCAGAGCAGGCAGGTGCCGCCCAGCCGGTCGTTCGCGTCGATCAGCGCCGCCTTCAAGCCATACTGCGAGGCGCGAATCGCGCACGTATACCCAGCGGGCCCGCCGCCAAGAACCACAAGATCGTAGATCGTATCTGCCAAGGGAATCTCCAATGTATGAGAACCAACACGCACTATCTTATTCGATTCGAGGACGTTGGATTGGATTCTGCCTGGCGCTCTGCCCGTTTTGGGGCACGATATGTGGCGCCAACTCCTAAGATTTTAGTTGACAGGTCTCGGCGGTGCCGCGTAATGTCCTAATCACTTAGGAGATGCGCTCATGGGAGAGAAGGAAAAAGACACGCTGACCAAGCTCGAGCTGCAGATCATGCAGGTGATCTGGAAGCGCGGGACCAGCAATGTAAACGAGGTGCAGGAGGGGCTGGAGCAGCAGCTGGCGTACACGACCGTGCAGACGATGCTGAACATCCTGCACCGGAAGGGCAAGCTGAAGCGCAAGCTGCAGGGGCGGGCCTACGAGTACAGCGCGACGGTGACGGAGGCGAAGGCCCTGAGCCATGCGGTGCGCGACCTGGTGGACCGGATGTTCGGCGGATCGAATGAAGAGCTGGTGATGAGCCTGATCAAAAGCAAGCAGATCGATGCAGAGCAGATTGCGAAGCTGAGCAAAAGGCTGGAAAAGGAAGGCGGCGAGGAATGAGCGATCTGAAGAGCTGGGTGCTGGAGTATCTGTTGAACTCGGTGTGGCAGGTGCCACTCGTCTTTGCAGCGGGATGGGTTGCGGCGCGGCTGATGCGACGGATCGGACCTCGGGTGGAGCATCGGGTGTGGGTGAGCGCGCTGCTGCTTGAGGTCCTTCTACCTGCGTGCCATCTCCGCCTGGGCGAGCTGGCTCGGAAGGCATGGGGGCTGGTGCAGTGGGGGTTGAGAGGAGGCGCGGCTGGCGGCGAGGTACGAGTTGTGATGGGGAATGGTGCGGCCTCCGGTGGTGGCGTACTTCGGCTGCCAGAGGCGGTGCTGACGGGAGTTGTGGTGGCGTATGGGTGCAGCCTGTTGTACTTCGCAGGGCGGCTGGCGTGGGGTCTGTGGAGGACCGGTGTGATGCGGCGGCAGGCAGAGCGCGTGACGCTGACGGATGAGGCAGCGCAACGATGGAGCCGATACAGTCGCGGCATGGGAGTAGGAATCGACACGATTGCGATGTCGCCGATGATCTCAGGGCCAGTGACGGTAGGGGTTCGACGAGGTGTGCTGCTGGTGCCGCCGGGCTTTCTGGAGAGCGTCGCGGATAGCGGCTTGTACAACGATTGGGATGCGGTGGTCGCCCATGAACTCGCTCACATGCGGCGGAGGGACTACGCGAAGAACCTGGTGTATGGAGTGCTGTCGCTGCCGGTGGCCTACCATCCGCTGCTGTGGCTGACGCGCTCGCGGGTGGCGGAGAGCCGGGAGATGGTGTGCGATGCGATGGCGGCGGAGGCTGTCGAAGGAAGGGAGAGATATGCACGATCGCTACTGCGGCTGGCAGCCATGCTCGCAAAGGGAGCGCCGGCCAGGACACTTCACGCCATCGGAATCTTCGATGCCAACATTTTCGAGAGGAGAGTTATGAACCTGACAGAGAAGCGTGTGGAGATACGAGGCACGAGGCGGTTTGCGATGGCGGCGGCGTGCGTGGTGGTTGGACTTGCAACCTGTGCGTCCGCGCTGGCGTTGCGGATGGAGGTCGCGGCACCGGCGGCGGTAGCGACGGCGCAGAGCGGAAGCCCATCGAGGTTGAAGGTCGACCCCGAAATAATCGCCGGAAGCATCCTCTACAAGAAGCAGCCGGTGTATCCGGCGGAAGCGAAGGAGAAGAAGGATACGGTTGATGGTTCCGTGGTTCTCGACGCGATCATCGGCAAGGACGGATCGGTACAAAATCTCCGTGTAAAAAAGAGCCTGCGTAGGGACTACGACCGGAGTGCGCTCGAGGCGGTGCGGGAGTGGCGGTATAAGCCGTATCTGCTCAATGGAAACCCCACTGAGGTGGACACGACCGTGACGGTCACCTACTCGTCACAACCCTGAAGACCGATACACGCACATCGAGACAGGAATGGCAGGCAATCGGAATCCGGTCGCCTGCCATTCCTGTTTTTACTTGTCGATTTCCAAATGGCCGGCGGCCCGGAAGTACTATAGGTGGTCAAGGAGTATGGAGCCGTGACCACGCGTCAACACAAGGTTCAGACTCAACTCGACCGAGCCGCAGTCCAGATCTTTGCCGCCAATGATCGCATGAACCAGGTTCTTATCGAACATCTTGACCCTGCCGCCTGGAACGCGAAACTGCCAGCCAAACCGCCGGGCAAGGTCCGCACCATTGCGGCGATCTTCACGCACATGCACAATGTCCGCACCAAGTGGGTCAGGCTTACAGCTCCGCACCTGAAGGTTCCAGCACAGCTCAACCGCACGCACTGCACGCCGCAGCAGGCCCGTGCGGGATTGGCAGAGAGCGCCGCTCGCTGCATGGAGATGCTCGCTGAAGCACTCGGCGGTGGTGGGGGCCGCATCGAGAAGTTTCGCAGAGACGGCTGGGCTCCGGCTTGGCCGGTTGGCCTGGAGATGCTGTGCTACATGCTTGCTCACGAAGCCCACCATCGCGGACAGGTGCTGATGCTCACGCATCAGCTCGGATTTCCGTTGCCCTACGAGGTGGCGGACGGAATCTGGAATTGGGAAAAGCTGTGGAAAGAGTGCGGGTCGCCTGCTGGCCCCGGCTACGATTCTTAAGGCGAGAAGCTCCACTCAGGATGACAATTGCTGTAGAAATCAATTGCCTACAAGCCACTCATATGTCGACACACCCTAGAAGACGGAGATACACACCATGCGGTCGCAACGAAGCAGTCTCGCCCTTCTGTTCGCGCTGATGTTTTCGGCGGCGATAGCTCCCACCCAGTCCCCAGCGCAATCATCAACAAAGAATGACTCTGCGGCAAAGGTCATCATCGACACTGACATTGGCGATGATATCGACGATGCCTTCGCAGTCGACCTCGCGCTTGTCAGCCCGGAGCTGCACGTTCTCGGCATCTCCGCCGCATGGGGCGATACTGCGCTTCGCGGCCGGATGCTCGACCGCATGACCTGCGAACTGGGACTCACCGACATCCCCATCCAGGTCGGCATCGCGACGAAGCCCGGCACGGCGTTTACTCAGGAGCCCTGGGCCAAGCAAGGAATCTCGCGGCCCCATGGCGATGCCGTCTCCTTTCTGCTTGAGCAGATCAACCGGTACCCGGGGCAGATCACTTTGCTTGCCCTTGCTCCACTCACCAACATCGGCGCGGCGATCGACCGTGACCCTGCCACCTTCCGCAAGCTGAAGCGCGTGGTGATGATGGGCGGTTCCATCTATCGCGGTTATGGGGATCTCGGCTACGCTCCGGCGCACGGTCCGAACGCGGAGTACAACATCGCCATGGACCCTGCGTCCGCGCAGAAGCTCTTCCGCTCCGGCGTTCCCATCTTCATGATGCCGCTCGACTCGACCCAGTTGAAGTTCGATGAGACCAAGCGCGCCATGCTCGCTTCGATCAGCACGCCCATGACCGACACGCTGCAGGTCCTTACCGCGGAGTGGCAGAGGACCACCAACCAGACCACGCCCACTATGTTCGACGCGGTCGCCGCAGCCTACGCCGTCGATCCAAAGACCTGCCCGACAACACCGCTCCACATCGACGTGGACGACAAGGGATTTACCCGTGTAACACCAGGGGCTTCAAACGCCGAGGCATGCCTTGAGCCCAGAGAAGACGCCCTTTTCAAATTGATGATCCCTCGGCTATTGGAGCAGAGATTGGCAGGGGATCGAGCCTGTTTGGTGTTGAAAGGGCAATAGTCTATCTGTTTGAAATTTTTATCAATGGTGTAGACCGTGGCACGCCGGACGAAATACGGGGGTTCTTCGCTCCGCTCAGAATGACAAGGGTTGTTTTTAGAATCGCCTCTCGACTGGCAGCTTCAACGTCTTCCGCACGCGCGCGAAAACCTTGTCCGTGGCCAATCCGCTGGTGTCTCCTTCATCGATGGCCAATCGCAACGCAGCCAGCTTCGCCTCGTACTCCTGTTCCAGTGTTCGCAGCGTCATACCCGCACCATCGCCTCCAGCAGAGCCACCGCCATCCGGTTGTTTGGTGTCGCGATGCCGTGCTTCTCTCCCAGCCGCACGATCACGCCGTTGCGTGCGTCGATCTCCATGGGCCGTCCTGCCAGCCTGTCGGCGAGCAGGGAGTTGATCGAGTCCGCAGGCGATGTCCGGTATGCGGAGAGCACCCGCTCGGCGATCCCGTCGTCCAGTACAGCGCCCTCCGCCCGGCCCACGGCGATGCACTCGCGGACGATCTGCCGCGCCACATCACCCATCGCCTCTCCGCGTAGCAGCCCCGATGGTTGCAATGTCAGTGCAGACAGCACCCCCGCCGCGTTGTGGCACAGCTTCTTCCACGCGACCGTCAGGAAATCCGGCACCGTCGCCGCATCTGCTGGGCTCCCAGAAAATAGAGTGACGAACGCACTTCCGAGTGCACCCTCCGGGACCTTCAGGTGCATTGCGCCGCGCTGACGAATCCGCTCCGGTGATGATCTCTCCGCCGGGCAATCCACCACCACTGGCAAGATCGATTCCATCGGAACGTAGGGCGCGAAGCGCTCGCGATGCTCCACGCCGTTCTGCAGCACCGCCACCGGAGCACCCTGTGCCCGGAGCCGCTCCAGCCACTGCGCTGCGCCCGCGACATCGTAAGCCTTGGTTGCTACCAGCACCCAATCCACCGCAGGAGCGGTTTTGGGATCGACGACATTCGCGCCATGGACTGTGACCGGTCCGTCCGGCGTCTCAACCACGAGTCCCGACAGAGGTCGCCGCGTGCATAGCACCACCTCGTGCCCCGCCTGCTCCAGCAGTGCAGCCACTACGCCGCCAATTGCCCCCACCCCGATGATCGCAATCCGCGCCATGCAATCCCTCGCAACTACCCCAGCACCCGCGCCGCATCCTTCGCAAAGTACGTCACGATAAAGTCCGCACCGGCCCGCCGGATCGAGAGCAGCGACTCCATCATCGTCCGCTCCGGCTCCAGCCAGCCGCGCTCGAACGCCGCCTGCAGCATGGAGTACTCGCCCGACACCTGGTAGGCGCCCATCGGCAGGTCGTACCGCTCGCGGGCTGCACGGATGACATCGAGGTACGGCATGGCGGGTTTCATCAGCAGCATGTCCGCGCCCTCGGCGATGTCCTGGTCGATCTCGCGCATGGCTTCGCGCAGATTGGCTCCATCCATCTGGTAGCTCCTCCGGTCGCCGAACTGCGGGGCCGAGTCTGCCGCCTCGCGGAACGGTCCGTAGAACGCGCTCGCGAACTTCGACGCATAGCTCATGATCGGCGTGTCCTGCTTGCCGCCTGCATCGAGGGCCGCGCGGATCGCCTCTACTCGCCCATCCATCATGTCGCTTGGCGCGACCACATCGGCGCCCGCCGCTGCCAGCGATGCTGCGGTCTTCGCGATCAGCGCCACGCTTGAGTCGTTCTCGACGAGAAAGTGCTCGCCATCCCGCGCCACTACTCCGCAGTGCCCATGCGACGTGTACTCGCACAGACAGACGTCCGCGATCGTCACCAGCGAGTCCAGCGCTCGGTTGCGCTTGATCGCCTGTAGCGCTTGCTGAACGATGCCATCGTCAGCCCACGCGCCTGTGCCCTGCTCGTCCTTCTCCGCCGGCAGCCCGAAGAGCAGTAAGCCGCCGAGCCCCAGCCTCGCGCACTCCTCGGCCTCCTTGACCGCCTCGTCGATCGAGATGTTGAAGACCCCGGGCATCGAGCTGATCTCTTTGCGGACTCCCTCGCCCGGACAGATAAACAGCGGATAGATCAACGCCGCCGGATGCAGCCGCGTCTCGCGTACCAGCGACCGCATCGCCTCCGTCCTGCGCAACCGACGCATGCGTGTAACAGGAAAGTTCATACCAATAGTCTACGACTGCCTTTCATCTTGCAGGTATACTTCGGGCACTTGCTAAAGGAGAACGCCCTTGAGCCGCCCCACCACAGTTTGCCTGAAGCTGATTGCGACATCGCTCGCTTACGTTTGTTTTGCCGGAGCGCAGACGGCAACACCGGCGAAGACTCCGACCATCGATCAGTCGCTGGAGATGAGAAGCGTGTCGTCACCGCAGATCTCTCCCGATGGACGGCGTGTGATCTATGAACAGTCACGGACAAACTGGGAGAGCAATGCGTTCGAGACAGATCTTTGGCTGGCAGATGCCGCTACGGGAGAGAGCCATCTTCTGACGGTAGCGGCAAAGTCTTCGACTGACGCCGCGTGGTCGCCGGATGGCAAATGGATAGCCTTTCTCTCGGACCGTATCGCGCCGATCGCAGGATCACCGGCGGACAAGAAGCAGGTGTACGTGATGCCATCGGATGGCGGCGAGGCGCAGCAGCTAACGAAGATGGAGAGCGGCGTGAATTCGTTCGAGTGGGCACCGGATTCGAAGCGGATCGCACTGTCGGCGGAGGCGCCGGAGAGCAAAGGGATGAAGGACCGGAAGGAGACCTTTGGGGAGTACCACGTCTTCCATGCGGACTATCAGATGGTGCATCTGTGGGTGGTCGATCTGCCGAAGACGGATGCAACTGGCAACACTGCTGCACCTGGCGAGCCGAAGCTGCTGACACCCGGCGATACCTTCAGCGTCGACGGGTTCTCGTTTTCGCCTGACGGAACGCGGATCGCCTTTAGCGCACAGAGAGACCCGGATCTGATCTCTGGATTTAGCAGCGATATCTATACGGTGACAGTCGCGGATGCAGTCGTTAAGAAGATTGTCGATACACCTGGTCCGGACAACGATCCGGAGTGGTCTCCGGACGGAACGCAGATCGCTTATACGACGGCGAACGCAAGCAAGTTCTTCTTTTACACCGACGGTCGGATCGCGGTGGTGGGGAGCGATGGCGGAACGCCGCGCGTGCTGACCACGGACTTCGACGAAGACCCAAATCTGCTGCGATGGGCTCCAGAGGGGATTTATTTCTCCGCGCTCCAGAAGACAAACTCCGGCCTGTTTCTGCTGGACCCGAAGTCCGGGACCGCGAAGCCGGTCGATATGCCGGGAACGGAGATGGCGAACCAGTTCTCCTTCTCGAAGGACTTCAAGCGTCTGGCATACCGAGGCGGGGGTGCCAACAGGTATGCGGAGATCTATACCAGCGAGCTGCCAGCTGCCTCGCCCGCGAAACTGACGCACGCCGGTGAGCAGCTGACCGGCTTCGATCTTGCCAAGCGCGATGTTGTGAGTTGGAAATCAGCGGATGGAACGACGATCGAGGGCATTCTGTACAAGCCTGCCGGCTGGGTTGCGAACAAGAAGTATCCGCTCCTGGTCGTCATCCACGGTGGCCCGACGGGGATAGACATGCCGGTAATCAATGCGGACCGGTACTATCCGACCGAACGCTTTCTGGCCAAGGGAGCGCTGGTGCTGCGGCCGAACTACAGAGGGTCGGCGGGGTATGGAGAGAAGTTCCGCTCGCTCAATGTACGGAACCTCGGTGTTGGGGACTATGCGGATGTGATCTCGGGCGTGGACTACTTGATCGCACAGGGCCTCGTTGACAAGGAACGGGTAGGCGCGATGGGCTGGAGTGAGGGAGGATATATCTCGGCGTTCATCAGCACTTCGAGCGACCGCTTCAAGGCGGTCTCCGTGGGGGCGGGAATCTCAGACTGGATGACGTACTACGCCAACACCGACATTACGCCGTTCACGCCGCAGTACCTTCATGCGACGCCCTGGGACGATCCGGAGATCTATAGAAAAACCTCGCCGATCAGCTATATCGCAAAGGCGAAGACGCCTACGCTGATCCAGCATGGCGGCAGCGACCGGAGGGTGCCGATCCCCAATGCCTTCGAGCTGCGCCAGGCACTCGAAGACCATGGAGTACCGGTGAAGATGGTGGTCTATGACGGCTTCGGCCACCCTATCAACAAGCCTAAGCAGCAGCGCGCCGTGATGGAAGAAAACGAGAACTGGTTCGATCACTATATCTGGGGCGATCCACTGGCACCTTCGCTGACGCCCATCGTAAAGCCCGCGAAACCGTAACGACTTAAAACCGCTATTGGCGTGCGCGATGCCAGACTGAGATCGGGACAGAGCCGTCGGGTGTGGCGGGTACACGCCAACTCAGCTCATCACCCGTGAGGGTGAATGGTCGCGTCTGGGTGGCGCCATCCCAGTTAGGGAACGATGCACGCTCGATCTGGAAGGTGATGGTGCCCTTCGTTGCATCGACACTGTAGCGGCCAAAATGGCAGCTCATACCAAGCGAGGCGTTCTTGTACTCGTCTGGGGTTCCATGGGCCTTATCTCCAGAGGCAAATTTCGCGCGATCCGCACGGAAGATCTGCACCGTGTATCGCCCATCTGGCCCAAATACTAGAATCCCCTGCGGATCGGAACCGTAAGCATGGGCTCTAGTACCGTCTAGCTGGAGATTATCTGCTGCAGTGAGCGTCCAGATCCCTACCAGCGATGGGCCGTTTGCGGTAGCAGACTGTGCCATCAGCTCACAGTTTGCAGTGCTTATAAGGAGTGCATATAGCAAACTACCCAGTGCAACGGCTATCTTTCTTGCCCGACGGTTCATTCATGTTCTCCTGATTTTTCTGACTACCCACCACAACGTCCCGTTGCGAGCAAGCACGTGAGCCCAAACTATAATTGAGGAAACGTGAATACAAGTTCATAGTTTTTAACTCATAGGTGAGCATCGCAAAACAATGAATCTGGTCAATCTAGACCTTGATACAGTACGCACACTGATCGTCGCCAATGATCTAGGCGGGTACGGCCAGGCTGCGGTTCGCCTTGGGCGCACTCCCTCGGCCATCAGTCTGCAGATGAAGCGGCTCCAGGAAGATGTGGGGGCAACTCTCTTTCGCAAGAACGGTAGAGGGATTGTGCTGACCGAGGCCGGAGAGATCGTGCTTCGCTATGGACGCAAGATGCTCGTTCTCAATGATGAGCTGTTGGACACAGTCCGTGGCGCATCGTTGGCGGGCACGGTAAGGCTGGGATTCTCTCAGGACTTTGCCGATACTGTCTTACCCCTGGTGCTCTCGCAATTTACGAAGCTCTATCCTCTGGTGCAGATGGAGGTGCGCATCGAGGGAAATGCGGCGCTCGTGGAAGCCATCGAGAAAGACCAGTTGGATCTGGCGCTTGCAGTGGGACAGGCGGATCGTCCTACCGCGCAGGTCATCGGAGATATCGAGTTAGTTTGGATAGCAGGACAGGAGTTCTTGAAACGAGAGGGCCAACCGCTTCCACTCGTGCTTCTCGGTCCGCAATGCGCCTTCCGCAAGGAGGCAATTCTAAAGCTCGACGAAGCAGGAGTGCCCTGGCGCATCGCGGCAGTGAGCCCCAGTTTGGCCGGCCTTTGGGCCTCTGCAATCGGAGGTCTGGGCATCACGGTGCGGAGTTCCCTCGGACTACCGGCGAAGTTGATTTGGGACAAGGCGATGTTTGACCTTCCACAACTGGGTTCGTTTCCTGTGACATTGCATGCCCAGTCGAAGACCATGAGTGCAGGTGTCGAGCGGTTGCACGCAATCATCAGTGAGGCTGTTCCTCAGCAACTGCCAGCCCTTCATGGGAAGAGGTCGCGCAAGTCGAGACCGAAATAAACCGCGGGTCCTTAGACTCCGCTCAGGATGACAGATTTATACAGTAGTTAATTAGAAACGCCACGCTAGCTCCGCTCCGCAATCGCCTCGTACTCCGCGCCTGACGCGGCAGGAGCCAGTACCCACAGCGTGTAGATCCCCAGCGCCGTCCCAACTGGTAGCCGTATCAGCGTCAGAATACCTGCGACGATCGCCAGCACCCTGCCCCATGGCTGACGCGTCAGCAACGCATAGCCGGTCAGCAGAGCGAGCGCCGTCGAGAGGATCGTGAGCCCCATCACCAGATGTACCACCGCACCCGGCCACACCGGTCCCATGAGGTGAGACGAGCCCCAGAACGGCCAGCCGCCACCGAAGTGCCGGAAGGCCACCGCCTGCAGGAAGAACATCCCCACCAACCCGATCACCAGCCGGTACACCCCATACACGCACCAGAGCACGCCCAGCGTCTGCACATTTTGCTGCACTCGTGGAGCCGTGACCGCAACCATTGGCGTCCCATACGGTGGGGCAACCGTTGAGACCCGTGTTCCGCACGCCGAACAATACTGTGCTCCCGCTCCAATCGCACCGCCACAGACCTGACAGATCATGTCGCACCTCGTCTACCGAAACTATTTACGCAGAACCCTCCCCAGGGGTTCCACTCCGGCAACTTGCACACCCGAATACACCGCCAGAAATCTCTGGTTCGACAGTAAGCTCATCTCGCCTCCAATGTTCACGATAGCTCCCAATGGTGAGCAAAATAGAACAGATCGTTGTCTCCGTGAGGACGATACTGATATATATGCAGGCAAAGACATGCTTTGTCACGGAGTGCGCGTGCCGCTCCATAGGATGATAGTTGGGGCAGTTCCTCGCGATACAGGGTCACCGAATACCATCGCGTGATTCCTTCCATTTCCATGGCAGCACGCTTTTTTGCAACGTCCCTGGCAGGATCAGACCCGGGAAGAGGCTATTCCGATGACTGAACTGGAACACCCTAAATTCGACGTCGCGGCCTTTCTGGCAAGCGCCGGCCTGGGACGAAAGATCGTCCAGCTGAAGCCGAAACGTGCCTTCTTTTCGCAGGGAACTCCAGCCGACTCTGTCTTCTACCTTCAGAAGGGCCGCGCAAAGCTCACCGTCGTCTCGAAGAATGGGAAAGAGGCCACCATCACGCTTCTCTCTGCCGGAGACTTCGTTGGCGAGGAGTCGATTGCTGGAGTCTCCGGGCTGCGCATGGCGAGCGCGACTGCCATTACGGCCTGCACCGCGCTCAAGATAGACCGGGCGGAGATGATCCGCGTGATGCACGAGGAGCATACCTTCTCCGACCTGTTCCTGAAGTTTTTGCTAGCCCGCAGCATGAGGACCCAGGCCGATCTGGTCGATCAGCTCTTCAACTCAAGCGAAAAGCGTCTGGCGAGAATCCTCCTGTTGATGGCGGAGTTCGGCCAGCCAGGCATACCGGAGATGCTGATCCCAAAGATCACCCAGGAGACGCTGGCGGATATGATCGGTACTACCCGGTCACGCGTCAGCTTCTTCATGAACCGCTTCCGCAAGCTCGGCTTTATTGAGTACAACGGCCGCATCCGGGTCCACAAATCGTTGCTCAATGTGATCCTGTACGATCAGCCCTCCCTGAACAACGCCGTCAGCGCCTCGCTTCTGGGGGTTACGAAAGGGGAGTCGAAACCAGCCAGACGCGCTATCGCGCGAGTGAGCAAAATTGAACAGAATGGTGGCTAGAAGTTGTGGGATGGTTAACTTCGTCGGTCAGATGCTCTCAAAGGGGAATGGGATGCCCGAAGCGAAGATAAAACTCCTTATCGTAGACGACGATGCGTTGCTTCGAACGACGCTGTCACACATCTTCACCGAGTCTGGATACAAAGTGCGGTCGGCGGAGGACGGCTTCTCCGCCTTGTCCGCGATCCGTCAGGAGCTTCCCGACCTTCTTCTCTGCGACCTGAACATGCCCGGAATGTCAGGCTTCGAGTTGCTCTCGGTGGTGCGCCGCCGGTTTCCCGCGATCCATGTAATCGCCATGAGCGGCGCGTTTTCAGGCGATGGCTTGCAGCTTGGGGTCGCCGCAGACGCCTTCTATGAAAAGGCCACCAGCCTCAGCTCCCTGCTGAAGACCGTAGAGGCCATGGCTCACCCGGAGAGACGGCCTCTCCGGCATTTGGGCGCTTCGGTGCCCATCTGGATTCCGAGGAACGGGCACAACCCCGCCGGCGAATCCTATGTCATCATCACCTGCTCGGAGTGTCTGAGGACCTTTCCCCAGATTCTCAGCGAGTCCCCCCAGCTGATCCACGAAACGGGGTGCGTCTATTGCGGCAACCTGATTCACTATGCCATCATCCAGCTGACCGACCCAGCGTTACCGCAGGCGTTTCAGCGGAAGCCAGGCGTGGCCATCCCAATATTCCTCAGCTTGCCCGAGATTCAACCAGTCAAAGTTGGGTAAGCGGAATCTCTGCGGCCGCCGACTAAGATAAAGCTGTGCCCGAACCAACGCTCCTCCCCGTCATTCCGTCGCCCCTTGCAGAGACCAGCGCCGCCGCGCTTGAGTGGCCGCGTCTCCGCGACTACATTGCCGGAAAGACCGTCTCGCCCCTCGGCCGCGCCTGGGTGCTCGCGCTTGAACCCTCCGCCGACCTCGCCTGGATCGACCTCCAGCATCAGCGCACCGCCGAGCTTCGCGCGATGCTCGCCGCTGGTGGCAGCTTCACCTTCCACGGCCTCTTCGACCCGACTCTTCTGCTCGACAAAGCCCGCATTGACGGTGCAGCGCTCGAGGGTCTCGAGATCGCCAGCCTGCTCGCTGTCGTTGAGCGGGTCGCTGCCTGGCGCACCCTTGTCGCGCCCCAGCAGAACGCCCCGCAGTACAACTGGCCCGGTATCGCTGACCTTTCCGCCCCGCTGCTCGACTACGACCTCGCCCCGCTCCTGCGCCTGCTACGCGGCAAAATCGAGCCCGACGGCAGCCTGAACGACGACGCCAGCCCGGAATTGCGGCGCATCCGCCGGGCGATGGAACGGCAGCATCGCGCCATTGAAGACAGCCTCCGCCGCGCCGCACGCCAGTTCCGCGAAGAGGGAAGCACCCAGTCCAGCACCGAAGACCTCATCACCATTCGCGGCGATCGCTTTGTTATTCCGGTCAAGGCGGAGTTCAAGCGCAAGGTGCCCGGCGTCATCCACGGTTCGTCCTCATCCGGCCAGACGGTCTTCGTAGAGCCGCTCGAAACCATCGAGCAGAACAACGAACTCGTCCGCTTGCTCGACGAAGAGCAATCTGAGATCCACCGTATCCTCGTCGCCATGACCCGCGCCCTCGGAGCCGATGCCACCGCGATCCACCTCGGCGCATGTATCCTTGCCGAGGTCGAAGCCCACACCGCTCGCGCCCGCTTCGCCGTTGAGTTGAACTGCGTCCGCCCGGTCTTCAGCACAGAGATTGCCCTCATAGCCGCCCGCCATCCGTTGCTCGAACTCCGCATGAAAGCCGCCCACCGCGAGGCGGATGAAGATGGTCAAGCTCCAGCCCCAGTACCTTTGACCATTCTTCTTCCTGCAACCACCAAGCAGCTCATCATCAGCGGCCCCAACACCGGCGGCAAGACCGTCTCGCTCAAAACCCTCGGCCTGCTTGCGCTGATGGCGCAGGCGGGTGTTCCTGTCCCTGCCGAGGAGGTGAAGCTGCCGCTCTTCGACGCGCTCTACGCCGACATTGGCGATGCGCAGTCCATCGAGCGCAACCTCTCCAGCTTCTCTTCCCACGTCGTCAACGTGGATCGGATAGCTCGTCACGCCGATGCGCAATCCCTCGTACTTTTGGACGAGCTAGGCTCCGCCACCGATCCTGAAGAGGGTGCTGCTCTGGCCGTGGCCGTCGCCGCGCACTTCCTTGCGCTGAACACATGGTGCTGTATCACAACGCACCTTACCTCGCTCAAGGTCTATGCCGCCAACCACGCTGGAGTCCTCAACGCTGCCGTCGGCTTCGACCAGCAGACGCTCTCGCCTACTTATGAGCTGCGCCTCGGTGTCCCCGGAGCCTCCGCCGGTCTCAACATCGCCGAGCGCCTAGGCATGGATGCTGCCATCATCAGCTCCGCGCGCGCGAACATGACCACCCAGACCGCCGACATCGGCGCCTTTCTCGACCAGCTCCACGACCAGCTCACCGCAGCGGCAGCCGAGCGCGAGACCCTACAGCTTCGCGAGAAAGAACTCTCCCGCGAGCGCGCGAAGCTGGAGGTTGAAGGTCGCATCGAACAGAAGGCCCGCACCAAAGAGCTCGAAGCCAAACTCAACACTCTCATCGGCGACTTCGAGTACCAGCTCCGCGAGACCGTCAAGGCCATCGACGACAAGACGCTCTCGCAAAAGATCGCCCGGGACTCTGCCGCCCGTATGAACCGCCTGCGTCGCGAGTTCTCCGAGCAGTTCAATTCAACCGTCGTCGCCCACAACACCAGAGCTGACAAGAACGATCCCGCCGCCCAGCCCCACATTCCCCGCGGCGTCAAGGTTGGCGATTTGGTCAAGCTGAAATCGCTGGGCAGACAAGCTCGTGTCGACCGGATCATCGACGCCAAGACCTATGAAGTTTCCATGGGTCCCATGAAGATGCGCATCGATCGCAGCGACGTAGCCGAGGTCGAAACCGTCAAGGTCGTCACTCCCCTCGAAGCCGCCCGCCGTCGCGGCAACGTCACCGTCCAGACCGCCACCAGCGCCGACACCGACTACATGTCGTCCGAGATCAACGTCATCGGCCGCACCGCCGACGAGGCCCAGACCGAGGTCGAGCGCTTCCTCGACCGGGCCTTCCTCGCCGGACTGCCCCGCATCCGCATCGTTCACGGCACCGGCATGGGCGTCCTGCGCCGCACACTGCGCGACTACCTCCGCAGCCACCCCCACGTCACCACCATCACCGAGCCACCACAGAACCAGGGTGGTCAAGGGGCCACTGAAGTCGAGTTGAGACAGTGATCCGGACTGGTGATCCGGGCAAGGCATCCCCTCGCCTGTAGAATCCATCTCTAACAGCAGGGAATCCCCGACGGAGCCAACATGGCGGCAGAACTCGACCATAGTCAGTGGAAGCCTATCGCCAACCCCTGGCTGATCGCCGCGACTGTCGCGCTTGCCGCTTTCATGGAGGTCCTCGACACCTCCATTGCCAACGTCGCGCTGCCGCACATCGCCGGAAACCTCGGCGCCAGCACCGACCAGGGGACCTGGGTGCTCACCAGCTACCTCGTTGCCAATGCCATCATCCTGCCTGTCGGCGGCTGGGCGTCGAGCGTCATCGGACGCCGCAATTTTTTCATGCTCTGCATCGTCATCTTCACGGTTGCGAGTTTCCTCTGCGGGATCGCGCCCTCGTTGCCCATCCTGCTCATCTGCCGCGTCTTCCAGGGCATCGGCGGCGGTGGCTTGCAGCCCATGGCCCAGGCCATCATGGCCGATTCCTTTGAAGAAAAGAAGCGCGGCCAGGCCTTCGCGCTCTACGGCCTCGTCGCCGTACTCGCTCCCTCCATCGGCCCCACGCTCGGCGGTTGGATCACCGACAACTTCACCTGGCGCTGGATCTTTTACATCAATATCCCCGTTGGCATCCTCGCCTTCATCCTCACCAGCCGCCTCGTGCAGGACCCACCCTGGATCAAGGCCGACCGCAAGAACCTGCTCAAGCTCGACTACATCGGCCTCGGCTTCCTCACCATCGCCATGGGCGGCTTACAAGTCGCGCTCGACAAGGGCGAAGAGAACGACTGGTTCGCCTCGGGCTTCATCCGCACCTTCGCCATCCTCTTTGTCGTCGGCATGGCTGGCCTCATCTGGTGGGAGCTCCGCACCAAGGCTCCGCTGATGAACCTGCGCCTCTTCAAGTTCAAGAACTTCGCCATCTGCTGCTTCCTGATGATGCTGGTCGGAGGTGTCCTCAACGCCGCCACCGTCCTGCAGCCGCAGTTCCTCCAGCAACTGCTCGGCTACACCGCCACCAATGCCGGCATGGCGCTCACCGCAGGCGGCGTCGCGCTCGTCATCGTCATGCCCGCCGCCGGAATTCTCACGGGTAAGTTCGCCGCACGCAACCTCGCCGCCGTCGGCTTCGCTTTCTTCGCCATCGCCTACTACTACGTCTCTACCCACATCACACTGGACATGAGCTTCTTCGAAGCCTCATTCCTCCGCGTCCTCCAGATGGTCCCCATCCCGTTCTGCTTCATCGCCATCACTAACGCCGCCTACGTCGGTCTACCTCGCGAGGCGTCGAATCAGGTCTCCGGCCTCATCAACTTCGTCCGTAATGTCGGCGGCAGCATCTTCATCGCCGTTACCGGAGCCCTCGTCACCAACCGCTCTCTCTTCCATCAGGCACGCCTGGTCGACTACATGCAGCCCGGCCACCAACCCTACGTCGGTGCCGTGAACAGCATGGGAAACTTTCTCGGCGGAGGCGCGCAAGGCTCCCAGCTGGCCCAGGCCACCATCTACCAGCAGCTCAACCAGCAGGCTGGCGCCATGGGCTACATGGACGTCTACCGGATGCTCTGCTGGATGTCCATCGGCATGGTGTGCTTTGCCTTCCTGCTCAGCAAGAACCGGCCCGGCCAGGGAGCGCCCGCAGGCGAGGCCGTCCACTAGGCGGTATCGACCTTACAAGCTGTCAGACATGCCGGACGTACAAGAAAAAAGCGCGGACCCGAAGGCCCGCGCTCGATCAAGCAATAGAGTTTCTGTTAGAAATCCAACCGCATCGACACCTGGCCGGAACGTGCTCCACCGAAATCCGAACTGATCGTGTTGCTGATCAAACCGAAGCTTGGAGAGCTGACATTCAAGTTCGGATCTCCGAGATTAGTGTGATTGAGCACATTGGTGAACGTGCCTTCCGCTTTTAGCTTGACGCGTTCGGTGATGGAAAAGCTCTTGCTAAGACCGGAAGAGAGATTCACAGTGCCCGGGCCAACGATGGAGCCGACGCGTGCAGTACCGAAGCGGCCAATCGGGTTGGGAGACGGACCGGAACCGCTGCCCGTGGTGCAAGGTGTTCCGGGTACCCAGTTCGGATAGGCCGGGCAAGTGAACGCTGCCGGGTTGGTCCATTGAGTGCGAGTCTGGTGAGCAGGCTTCATGCTGACCCCTATGACCCTGTCCGGATATTGGTTGCGGTGACCGCCGTCAAAGCCGGATGCTGTGCCATCGAGCCCCGATCCGGTGCCGGAAGGGTCGCCCTGTCCGTCTGGGAAGTAGGGCGATTCAAAGGGGCCCGACTGCCAGAGGAAGATATTGGAGAGACGCCATCCTCCTACAAGCAGGTCGGCAATCCGGGACATGTTTGCCCCGTAAGCCCGTCCACGTCCAAAGGGAAGGTCGTAGACCATCGTCGTATTCCAACGTTGCCGGCGCGTGCCATAGACGTTTCCGAAATCAGCGTTGCGATCGAGAACGGAGGTTGCGCGCGATCCGCCACTCTCACCTGCAAAACCGCTGTTGTTCGCAGGGCCCTGGTTATCGGCGAGCGCTTTGGAGTAAGTCCAGGCGGAATCGAATTGCAGCCCTCTCTGGAAGCGGTGACTGAACTCAGCCTGAAGAGAATGCAGGCTTTCGTTTGCCCCGGTGGCACGAGTATTGATGCGTCCCCAGTTCGGGAACAGGCGTGCGCTGAGCGGTTGGTTGTTCGCCGATACGGTGCTGGAAAACGGCAAGGTGTTTTCATCCGGAGCCCAGACAAGTTGATGGGTCTCCGAACCGATGTACGACAGACGCGCTGCGTATCCCGTACCAAAGTCGTGATCCACGCTCAGAGTCCACTGTTCGGTGTATGGGTCCTTTCAGTTTGTGCTGTTGGCAGTTCCGAAATAATCCTGCCCGTAGCACGTGGTGCAGCCGCCGTTACCGGCACCGCCATAGATCGACGGCCACTGGTAACCAACCGCGTGCGTCGCCGTATTTAAGGTGTTGGTGTACTGCGTTGTCTGCGCCTGCAGGGTTCCGGTCAGTGAGTAGAAGTTTGAACCCAGCAGAGTGATGTTGTACATGCCAAAGCCGCCACGGATGGCTGTCTTGTCATCGTTGAACGGACGGTAGGCGAATCCGAAACGCGGCATAAAGCGAAGATGCGGATATTTTTTCAGGCCCGCTGGGAAGCCCGACTGACTATTGGTGAGCACCGGCATACAAGGGGCACCATTGACTGTTGCCGAATTGGTATTGTTTACGCCGTCCGGATCGCAGGCATTGGCACTCGCGAGAAAGCTTTGCGCGAGCAGGCTGGATTTGCCGTCCGGATAGATGGAGCGGCCGGCAAGGGAAAGGCTGGGGTCGAAGTTCCCGATGTCTCCACCGACATCGTGGTAGCCGGGATGCAATTCGTAACGCACACCATAGCTCAGCGTAAGGTTCGAGCTGACCTTCCACTGGTCCTGTCCGAAGAAGTGATAGTGTGCCGACTCGCCGTTGTTGTCCTGCTGCACTACGTCATAGAAGGTCTGATAGGGCAGGCCCAGCAGGAAATCGGCAAAGTCCACACCAGTGAACAGACCGCCGCTGTTCTTGGTGTTGTATTGGAAGGTGCCGTAGTTGTCGGAACCGTTGAAGCCCAGAGGAGTGATCGCCTGCAACGTCCGGATATCCCCGCCAAATCTGAACTCGTGTCTGCCCTTCGACCAGCTCAGCGTGTCTGTATATACATACGTGTTTGATTTGTTGAGCGAGTTCAAGCGATCGGCGTTGAGAGCACTGACGTTATTGAAATCGAGTTCGGGGATGCCGTTGTAAAAGAGGTTCTGCAGTCCGGTCAGGCCCAGGCCTTGCGTGAAGGCTGTGCCGTCAAAGCTATTGGTTTGTCCTGAAGTGAAGCGAGTGAAGCCGAACCCTGCTTCATTAATGATGTGCGGAGTAATCGTCCAATTCGCGCTGATCTTCAATACGCGAGATTGGTTAGTTTGCAGTGCCGATGGAACCGCCAGCGGCTCGGGGCTGTTGATCGGATAGTTCTTCCAGGTAAACCGTCCCCAGAGAAGGAACTTCTGGTTGGAACCAAAATACTGATCGCCACGGACATCGAATTGATCGGATTTCCCGCTGCTGTCTTTGTTGACGTTGTAGTTCGATACACCATTGTCGGTATAGCTGGTCGGATCGCCGACGTTCGGGTCGGGATAGAACGAGAGCAGCTTTTGAGCTGAAGAATTGATGGAAGGCAGCCCGGTTCCATAGCTTCCGCCGGTAAATGGATTGGTCAGTCCCGCAAGTGGAGTCGGATTTCCGTTCGCCCCGGCAACGAGATACTTTGAAAAGTCACCTTTCTTCATCAATGTGCTAGGAACGATGTATGACTTGGACGTCTGGGAAGGATGCCGCCATCCCTCGTAGGCGCCGAAGATAAAGGTCTTATTGTGGCCGTTATATAGGTGCGGAATGACGACCGGACCGCCGAAGCTGCCGCCATACGTGTTGCCGATAAGCTTTGGCTTGATCGTGGTGATCGGGTACGTGTATGGAATCGCATCGAATGCAGCGTTCTGGTGGTACCAGAACACCGAACCGTGGATCTTGTTGGTTCCACCCTTGGTCGTGATCGTAATCTCACCCGGCTGACCGAACTCCGCATTGTTCATTGCGCCGTCGGCGCGTAGCTCGGAGATGGATTCGGAGGATGGAAACGCGTCGGCGACGGGCGAGTTGCTCGCTGCGCTCTGAATGGTAATGCCGTCCACTGAGACTTCCGTCTGGAACGGCAACCCACCCTGCAGCGCAAACGACCCATGGTCCGCCTGGACGCCAGGAAGAGTGCCAACGATGCTCAATGCGCTGGTGCCGTTGGCGCTGGCGCGTGTATTGACAGGCAGGTTGGCTGCCTCAGCCGCGGAGTACACGGCGTTAATAGACGGAGTCTCCGTGTCAATTGTGCTGACGGTATCACCCGATACCTGGACCTCCTGTTGAATGCTTCCGACAACCAGCGATACATTCAGGCGGAGTTGCTGGCGGGCAGCCAGAGTGACGTTGGTTGCGGTCCATTTTTCAAACCCGTTAAGCGAAACCTCCACCGTGTAATGTCCGGCCTTCGCATCGACAAATTCGTAATCCCCGGAAGAACTGGATTGCGTGGTCCGGGTCGTTCCTTCTTCGAGACTTCTTAAATTGACGGTCGCTCCTGGAACCAAAGCTCCAGCAACATCCTTGACAGTGCCGAGAATGTTGCCCTGAACCGACTGCGCATGCAGGTCGCCCGCCAGAAAGGCGAGAACCAACAATAGGAAGAAAAGGGGAGTGCCGACAGATGCAATCCAATGCCGTCGAATAGAGATAGAGAGATGATTCATAACGTTCCGGACTCCTGAATGCAGCGGAAAGCTGCGCAATAAGATCGATGGCCTGCTGTAGTTTTTTTGTGAGCTGCGAGCATGGTGGTTCTGTATTGAGGATTGAGAATGGCTTCGCTGGATAGGCGAACTTGCTACGACCATAGCGAAGCTTCCAGGTAAGCGGAAGGTTCTTAACGGTTCAGCGACACTCTTGAGCATTGATTTTGAAGGACTTAGAAAACAACTATTTGCGGGGATGTAATGAAACATTGATGGAAGGCTAACTAACTCGAATAAAACGCTCGGGGATTCAAGAGACTTTAACTGGCCAGGGTTATGATCAATTTCTATGCCAGTCAATGCTTTGGAGGAGACAGGTCGGCCCAGACCGCCGACGATGGACGCAGCTCCGCCGGAGCCTCAGAGCTTTGTTGAAGCAGCGATCCTGCAAGCAACGGTGCAGGAGGAGCTTGCGGCGATTCTTGCCAGTCCTAGTTTTCGTACCAGTAAAAAAAGCTCCGAGTTTCTGAGTTATGTCGTGCAGGTTGCGCTCGATGGTCGAATCGACTCCTTGAAAGAACGCAGTATTGGCCTGGACCTGCTTGGCCGTGATATCTCCTACGACCCGAGTTCCGATGCCACGGTGCGGGTTCGAGCCAATGAGGTCCGAAAACGGCTGAACACTTTCTATTCGACCCATTCGCCCAGAACCGGATATCGAATTGAGTTATTGCCAGGTTCTTATGGCCCCAGGTTTGTGCGGGATTCCAATCCACAGAATCCCCCCAGCGTTGCAAGTCTGGAGCCACGGGCAGAGCTGCGGGAAACACCGGTTCCCGGACAACGACTTGCACCTCTGCCGCTCAATGCTGTCGGGATGATGCGCCCGGCATTTATCGCCCTCTTTATCTGCGCGCTGTTCTTGCGACAGCAGATCCAGAGTGGCGATCCTTATCATCAGTTCTGGGACGCTCGACTGCAGGGAAAATCCGCAATGATTTTTGCCGGAGATAGAGCCCCGAATCAGACGGCGATGTCAGACGATACTGCGCGCGCCTTGTTACCGATCATCTGGCTTGCAGGCAGGTATGACCTCAAGCCCCTGATGGGATCGCAAAAAGATAACAACGATGACAAGCAAGCCGGACTGGGAGGCGATGCTGTCATCGTTCATAGCGCCGAGGCTACACCGCCGGAGTTTGAAGCAGACAAACGGCTTCGCTATCTCGTTTCGGGCGAGCCTGGATCGCCCGGATCGCTTCATCTGGTCGACCGGCTCGGCCTGAAGCAGGATGCACTGTCAATGGTGCCTGCTGCGGTGTTGACGGTATTTCCAGAACATCCTGCGGCGCTGTGGATTGCGGGCACCGATTGGGAGTTAATCAACAAGCTGGCAACGAGGATCTCCAGCAAGAACGACTTTCCGCCGCAACTCAACGAAGAGACCCAGGCAGGACATGTCGTACAGGCTGTGTTGAGTGGCGGCTCGTCTCCACATCTGGAGATCTATGCGCATCAACCTTGACCGCCATTCCCCACGAAATTGAGTTGCAGCAGGACAGACGGTTTAGCCGGACACACAGACGCCAGGGCACAGAGACCAGGAGCAGGATTGGATCGACAACAACAAACCCGGTATAGCCATTGGCGAAGCAGTGCATTCTCGTCCAGCTGGCTGTTATACGCAGGCTACTATCTGTGCCGCAAAGACGTGAATGTACTGAAGATGCTGCCAGGAGGAAACCCCGATCTTGGCGGAGTCGCAAACCTGCTCTTTGCCTTTGGCCTGGCTTACACCATCGGACACATGATTGCCGGTACGCTCGCGGACAAGAAAGGCGCGCGGGTTACGGCGCTTGCCGGTGGCCTCATCTCTGCGGCCAGCACCTCGGCGATGGTGCTGGCCCATTCGCATTGGCTTCTTCTGGCCCTGCAAATGCTCAACGGACTTGGCCAGGGTTGCGGCTTTCCCTCCCTGGCGAGGTTATTGTCTTCATGGTTTGAGCGCAGAGAACGGTCCACGGTGTTCGCGTGGTGGAGTGCGAGCTATTCGCTAGGCGGAGTCGTCGCAACGGGCCTGGCAGCATGGTGCGCCACGACGCCGTTGCTGTTTCCTTTCCTTGGCTGGAAGCGGAGTTATCTGTTGCCCTCCCTGTTGCTTGCCGGGCTGACAATTTATTTCTACAGAACGACAAAGGATGAACCGGAGGACGTGGGGCTGCCGCCGTTGTCGAACGAAGACGATCGGCATGCAGACGCAGGCTGGAAGACTGTCCTTCGCCATCCGGAGGTCCAGGCCATCGCTGCCATGTATTTCTTCCTGAAGATGACTCGCTACGCTTTGCTATTCTGGTTGCCTCTGTATCTTGTGCAGAGGGTTCATTACTCGGATCAACTGGCGGGTTCAACGTCTTCGCTGTTTGAACTCTTTGGCTTCGTCGGAGCCGTGCTGGCCACGTATGTGTCGAACAAATATTTTCAAGCGCGGCGGTATCCGGTTGCAGCCATCATGCTGTTCGCACTTGGTTTTATGTCCCTGCTCGAGCCGCTGCTCAGCACGATGGGCTGGTGGGCGAGCGCGGCAAGCATCTCGCTCATGGGCATCCTCATCTACGGCCCTGACGCGCTGATGGTGTCGACCGCGGTGCTTGAAAGCGTGCCGCATCGCGTAGCAGGACGGGCAATCGCTTTTGTCAACGGAATGGGTTCCGTTGGGCAGATGTTCTCACCGTATCTCGTTACGCGCTTCGCGCATCACTACGGATGGGACAGCCTTTTCAATCTTCTCCTGATCACTTCTCTAATATCCGCCGCAATCATGGCTCGCAAATGGAACCAGAGCAACTCTGGATCAGACAGTGCCATTCCTCTGCACGCAGAAGGCGAGCTCGCTTAGGGTCTGCATTCCTTACATTTCTGCAAATAGTCGCTTCTAAATTCAATTGATTCAACCCATGAATATGTATCTGAACCGTTAAGAACCTTTTCAAGGCCATAGAGAGCCGCTAGGGTTGCAGCTGGGTCGCGTATCTTCATCAACCCGTTACCCTCCTTCTATTTACTCTGAACGCACAGGGGTTGTTATGAAACGCACAAAGAGCAGACGTGACTTCTTACGCATGGCCGCGACGTCGGCCGGAGCCGCAGCCGGAATAGCCATGCTGCCTCCAAGCATCTGCAAAGCGCTTTCGATTCCCGCCAACAAGGTCACCGGCACAATCAAGGACGTGCAGCACGTGGTGATCCTCATGCAGGAGAACCGCTCGTTCGACCACTACTTCGGAACCCTTCAGGGCGTGCGCGGCTTTAACGATCCACGTCCGGTCAAGCTGCCGAATGGAAAGCCTGTCTGGTATCAGCCGCCGGCTTCCGTTCACACCAGCCGCTATCAGTCGAGAGGCCTAGGCTATGACGCGCCGCATGTGCTGCCGTTCTATCTGAACCCGCAGGCCACAACCGAATTTTCGCCCGGCACTGATCATGGCTGGAGCAGCGGTCATCTCGCCTGGAACCACGGCAAACACAACCAATGGGTGAACCAGAAGCAGGATGTGGTCACGATGGGTTACCTGAAGCGCAAGGATGTGAGCTTTCACTATGCGCTGGCAGACGCATTTACCATCTGCGATTCCTATCACTGCTCGATTCACTCCCACACCGCTCCAAACCGGATTTATCTCTGGTCGGGCACCACCGATCCGCGGAATGTTTACGGCACCAAACCAAATGGCCCCGGGATGGATGAGCGAGCGGACACCAATGGATATACCTGGACGACGTATCCCGAACGCCTGGAAGCCAACAACGTCAGTTGGAAGCTCTATCAAGGCGGTTCGGGAGAGCCTGGCACGCCAACCGACAACTTCACCGACAACTCCCTGGAGTTCTTCGCCAAATATCAGGTAAAGGAAGGCGCATCGCCCACCAGTCCGCTCGTAACAAAAGGCGTGTCGAACCACACTCTGATCGAGTTCCGCGAAGACATCGTCAATAACCGCCTGTCCCAGGTCTCCTGGATCGTCGCGCCGAACAAATACAGCGAGCATCCGGATTGCTGCCCCACGGATGGCGCACACTACATCAATCTGGTCCTCGAAGCGCTGACTTCCAATCCCGAGGTCTGGAGCAAGACAGTTTTATTCCTCAACTACGACGAGAACGACGGTCAGTTCGACCACATTGTGCCACCTATGCCGCCCATGACAAACGAAGTGAATGCGCAAGGCATGGTATCGAAGGACCTGGTGGAGAGCCTCGGCGATGAATTTCTCGATCTGGATAAGCACTCCGACAACAAGCGTCCGCTGATTCCCGACGCCGATCCTGGAGGACGGCAACCCATCGGCCTCGGGCCGCGAGTTCCCATGCTCATCATCTCGCCGTGGACCAAGGGTGGATGGGTGTGTTCGCAGGTCTTCGACCACACCTCCGTATTGCGATTCCTGGAGAAGCGGTTCGACATCCCGGAACCGAATATCAGCGCATGGCGCCGGTCCGTCTGCGGCGATCTGACCTCGGCCTTCGATTTTTCTGCTACACCAGAACCTGGCATTGTCCGCTTCCAGGTTCCGAAGCCGCTTACTTCCCTGCATCAGCCGTACCATGTATCACCCGGCCAATCGATGCCAAAACAAGAGCCCGGTACTCGCAAGGCACGGGCTATACCTTATGAGATCTTTGCGCACAGCCGTTTAAGAGATCAGGAAACCGGCGCCATAACGGATAAAGTCTGGATCGACTTTGCAAATACAGGCGAGTCCGGCGCAGCCTTTTATGTGTACAATAGCAAAAAGCCTGACGACAATCCACGACGCTATACGATCTCGGCGGGCGATGCGCTTTCCGATCATTGGCTTACCTCCGAGGCACAAGGCAACTACGATCTTTCTGTGCATGGCCCGAACGGCTACATGTGTCAGTTCCAGGGCAACGTGGCCGAGGTAGCGTCGAAGGGCAAGCCCAATCCCGAAGTTACGGTGCGCTACGACATTGTGGAAGGAAATATATCCCTATCGCTGGTCAATACAGGTTCGGCTCCCTGCACATTGACGGTTAGAAATGCCTATAGCCACGAAGCCACGCATACCTACTCCGTTGCGGCTGGAGCGAGCATGAAAGATCACTGGGTCCTGATGTCAAGCTCAGGCTGGTATGACCTGTCCGTTACCACGGCGGAGATCTCTACGTTCTTGCGTCGCTTTGCCGGCCATGTTGAAACCGGACGTCCAAGCACAAGTGACCCAGCTATCTTCGTCGAGAGCTGATCGGCATTTGTCAGATGCGCATGGGCATGAGGATGTAGCGGTATTTGACGTCTTCGTTGCCGCAATGAGGCGGCGGTTGCGGGAACTCGTCACGATCTCACCGTGCCGAACCTGCAACCGCCTGATGTGCTTTGTGATTCGTCTGCTGTGAATCAGTTAGAACTCAAAACGACCGGAGATCTGCATGCGACGGTACTGGGTGAGCAGGCCGCTGTAGACGCCGGCCTGAGGGCCACTGGTGGACCCGCCGTTGATGGTCTGCGGGTCGAAACGAGTGGAGTTCGTGACGTTGAAGACCTCCCAGGCGAAGTGGAACCGGGTGCGCTCTGTGATGGCGATGCTCTTGTGCAGGCCTGCGTCGACATCGAAGTAGCCGTCACCGATGAACCGGTTGCGTTCTCCGGCTTCACCTGGATAGGGTAAGCGCATGTTCTTGAGAGCAGCGGTAGGGTTATCGAAGGCCTGCGGCGAGCCGTTCGAGTCGATGTGCTTCCGCATCGTGATGGGGCCGGTCTGGACTTGGTAGCTCGTCCAATTCCAGTTGGTACTCCATCCCTTGCCGTCATACATACTGAAAGGAAGGCCGCTGGAGGCACGGGCGATACCGGAGAGATTCCAGCCACCGATGAGGGCGTCGACGAGGTGACCAGAGCCTCCGCCGAAGTGTTGTCCGCGTCCGACTGGGAGGTGGAGAACCCAATCGGCGGTGAGGAGGTGCGTGGTGTTGAAGTCGGAGATGGTGTAGTTCTTGCGCGGGTTGAAGGCGTCGAGGATGAAACCGAAGTTGTTGCCGCTGCCCGAGGGGTTGTTCTCGCTGTCGGAACCCATGTCGAGCGACTTGGAGTAGGTGTAGCTGAGGTCGAGCTGGACATTGTGCTTCATGGGATGACGAAGGATGAACTGCCCTGCGTTATAGGAGGATGATCCCAACGAAGAGGTGGCGTAAAGAGAGGAGTACTGGAGTGGCCAGTAGCGTCCGATCTTGCCACCGCAGCCTGGATTGCAGCCAATATCGAGATTGTAGAGGCCTGCAGTCTCATTCCCGCGAACGAACTGCCAGAGGTTGGAGTAGATGTTCTGTGTCGCGGTTTGCGTGGTGGTCACCGCATCGGGAAAGAGATCTTCCCAGTAGGCAATCGTAGGAACGGTAGTATAGCCCTGGTCGACGTACTGCGACAGTATGGTGCCAGCGGTGTAGTAGTCCATGCCGGACTTGGGGTCGACAAGATCGAGCGGCTGGGCGAGGTCCTCCTGTTGGAGCAGGTGCCGGCCGAGGCGGCCGACGTAGTCGGCTTCGAAGGTAAAGCCGCCAGGAAGTTCACGCTGCCAGGACAGGTTGAAGACCTCGGAATATGGAGTCTTAATGTGGTCATCGAGGCTATTGGTGATGGCGAAGCCTGTACCGGTCGGGTCGTCTGAGGGAGTCTGCGGATAGGTGATGGTGGACGAGGCCGAAGCGACGAGGCCTGGAAGGTTGTGCAGACCGGTGAAGCGCGGTGAGTTGTCAACGGTTAAAACGCTGGAAGGGTTACTAAGGGAGGACGAGAGGGAGAAGGAGCCAAGACGCGAGTAATTGGTGACGAGGCCCTGGCCATAGTGGTCGTAGTAGATGCCGAAGCCAGCGCGAATGGAGCTCTTGCCGGCGCTGCCGAGGAGTTTGTTCATCCACGAACCGTCTTCGGTGACAGGAGAGAAGGCGATAGCGAGACGTGGAGCGATATTGCCCCAGTTCATGGGATAAAAAGGCTTGGCGCCGCGGGCCTGACCGGAAGGAGCAAAAGAGATCTCTGGCTGGACGCTGTTGCCGAGGGCGGCCTGTTGACCGCGGGTGAGGAACCATTGATGCATGTCGATGGTGGGCTGGACCTGTTGTCCATTCGTCTCGAACGGGGTTTGGAGGATGGTATGGCGGAGACCGGCGGTGATGGTGAGATTCGAGATGGGATGCCAGGTGTCCTGGATGTAGTATTCGACCTCATTGGAGCGGAAGGAGCGCTTGACGGGAGCGCCCTGACCGAGGAGGGACCCGGTCTTGCCGTCGGAGGAGAGAGTGTAGTTGAACTGGGCGCTCTCCTCATCCACGAGGCCAGTGAGCATGGATATGGCGTAGTCGTAGTTAGTGGTGAAACTGTTGGAGACGGGAGCGAAGCCGAAGGCAGCGGGATCGAGACTCCCACCCAGGCCGGAGATGCCAGCGTTCAGGAGCCAGGCGGAGTTCGCGGATGCCGAAGAATAGGAGTTGGCATTGGTGACGTTCTCGTAGGTGAAACGGCGATAGTTTCCGCCGATCTGAAGGGTGTGCTTACCCTTGGTCCAGGAGAAGTCGTCGATGAGGTTGTAGGCGGGAACGATGGTCGACGAGGACCGCGTAGTGCCCGTGGGCGTATCAAGTGATCGGAAGCTGACATAGCTGCCGCTGCCGACACCGGTTTTCGCTATGCTCTGACGAATGAAACCGAAGCGCAGGTTATTGACGGCGTTCATTGTGGGGGCCCAGGTGTAGTTAGCAGAGATACCTTTGGAGTCGTCGGTGGATTTGTAGTTTGCGGGCAGGCCAGGGAACTGCGGAAGGGAGGTTAGAGAGGAGGAGTCGGTGTCGTTCTGCATGCTGGCGCGGACGTAGAAGCGATGCTTCTCCGAGGGGTTGAAGTCGAGGCGCGTGATGTAGACGTTCTGCTTAATCGGGGCGGGAGCGGCAAAGCTATAGGACGCGGTATTCAGGCCATCGCCGGAGAGGGAGCCATTGGGCAGCGGATAGCTGTTGAAGAGAGCGACTGAGGCGGCATTCACTCCCGGACCTGAGGGGCAGGTGCCGTTGCCCGAGCAGTTGGGGTCCATGGAGGCGACCTGCGCGCTATTGAGGGTGACGACGGAGCCGTCATTCGCGTAGTAGCTGATATTGCCCGCGCGGAGAGAGGCGGTTGGGACGGTGCGGCTGATGGAGGCGGACTCGTTCTGACGGTTGCCCTCGTAGTTGCCGAAGAGAAAGATCTTATCGCGGAGAATTGGGCCGCCGAGAGAAGCGCCGTAGGTGTTGCGGACGACCTTGCCGGGGCGATTAGGTGTGCCGGACTGTAGCTGGCCTGATTTGACGAACCAGTCGTTGGCGGTGCCGAAGGAATTACGGTTGTACTCATAGAGCGAGCCATGGATGAGATTGGTGCCGGACTTCGTGACGAGATTCACCTGTCCTCCGGAGGAGCGGCCGGTATCGGCATTGGAGTTCGAGGTGGTGACGCGGAACTCTTCGGTGGCATCGAGTGTGGTGCGGAGAACTCCGGTGAAGGCCGCTGGTGCTACCTGGTCGTTATTGTCGAGGCCGTCGAGGGTGATGTTGGTCTGGTCGGCGCGGGCGCCACTGACGACACCGTTGCGGCTTTCGGCGGAGGTTGTTTTGCCTATGAAGAGCACGCCAGGCTGGAGGGCGAGCAGCGTCTGCGGATTGCGGCCCTCCGAAGGCAGGGCCATGATGGTCTCGTTGTTGATGGCGTTGCCAATGGTGGCGTCAGTGGTGTTGATCGTCGCGGTGGTGCCGGAGACGTCAACGGAGACGATGTCAGCGGAGACGAGGAGGCGGGCATTGATGGTGGCGGGCTGCGCTACAAGAAGGCTGGCAGTGACGGTGTACTTGCCAAAGCCGGAGGCGGTGACGGCAATGGAGTACCGGCCCGGGCTGAGTTGCTGGAAGGAATACTCTCCATGACCGTTAGCGGTCGCGACAGCTTTGAAGCCGTTCGAGGGGTTCTCGATGGCGACGGTCGCGCCAGAGATACTGGCTCCTGTTGGGTCGGTTACCGTTCCACGAAGAGAGGTGGAAGCATTCTGGCCAAAGAGAATGGAGGAGATGCAAAGGACTAGCAGGAAGAAGGAAAAATGTAGAAGTCGCAAATAGCCTCTCAGTGTAAACAGGAATTTGGGCGCCGCAGGAGTAACGGCACGGATGGCATGTTTAAATGCCGCCCCAATCAACCAAGAAATACGGGTCGTTAAGGTCTCTTATTGAATTTTGTTGCTGGTGTTAAGTCACTATGCCAGAGGACTTCTGTTCCTGCAAGATTAAAAACGACCAGCGCAGGTGAAGCTCAAACGATTGAAGACAGAAGCATCGGGCAACAGGTGTTCCTGCACACCACAAACGAATCTCTTCGCAAATAAAAAGTGGTCTGGCCATTGGGCCAGACCACTTTTTATTTCTCTGCTTTCCGCCGTCCGCGAAGGACTCAGATGCGCATGGGCATGAGGATGTAGCGGTATTTGACGTCTTCGTTGCCGTCCTCGGGGCGCATCTGGCCGGCGGACTGGGCGTCCTTGAACTCCAGCCGCACCTCGCCCTGGTTGCCCGTGGCCTTCAGGAAGTCGATCAGGTACTGGCTGTTGAAGCCGACGACCAGCGGATCGTAGTTGTACGGCGTTTCGATCGTGTCCTCGGATTCGCCCGACTCGTTCGAGGAGGACGACAGCTTCAGCTCGTTCTGCTCCAGCCGGATCTTGATCGCGCCTGAACGCTCATCGGCAAACTGCGCTACGCGCTGGATGGAACCCATCAGGTCTTCGCTCCGCACGATGACAAACTTGGTGTTGTCCCGCGGCAGCACTGCCTCGTAGTTGGGGAACTGGCCCGTCAGCTTGCGGCTGGTCAGCACCCGTCCGCCGACCTTGAAGAACAGTGTCTGGTCGTCGTCCGCGAACTCCAGTGTCTCTGCATCGGTCGAGCCCAGAAGGGAAGAGAGCTCGCTGAGCGCCTTGCGCGGGATCAGCGTCTTCTTCTCGCCTGATACGCCTTCGAGGTTCTCGCCCAGCTTCTCGATGTGCGCCAGCCGGTGGCCGTCGGTCGCAACCATCGCCATGCTCTCGGCCTTCAGCACCAGCAGAGCGCCGTTCAGCGTATAGCGCGACTCCTCGTTCGAGATCGCAAAGATCGTCTTCGACACCATGTTCTTCAGCGACGGTACCGAGATCTTCACCCCACCCGTTGCCGGAAACTCCGCCACCTGCGGGAAGTTCGCCCGTGCCATCCCGACCATCTTCGTGTTCGAGCGGCCTGCGCGGATCTGCACCCAGTGGTTGTCCATCAGCTTGATGCTGATGTCGCCCTCGGGCAGCAGCTTGATGTAGTCGTACAGCTTGCGCGCAGGAATGGTGCATGCTCCGGCCTTCTTCACCTTCGCCGCGCAGCTCGTCTTCAGGCTCTGGTCGAGATCGGTCGCCGTAATCGTCAGCCGTCCTGCATCGCCATCGCCGATCGTCGCCTCGAAGAGGAAGTTCGACAGGATTGGGATCGTCGTCTTGCGCTCGACGACACTCTGCGCGGCAGTCAGTTCGCGGAGCAGTTCGGCACGCGAGACGGTGATCTCAAGGTTGCCAGTAGGCGCTACTGCTGTGGTCATGTCGGGTTCCTCGATAGCAGTCGTCACGGTCGGTCTCTCCAAAAAAACGTTCGCCGGTGGGGCATGGCAAGGCGCATGGGGTCGCTGGCAAGACTCTACACCGAATCACGGCAAAGATGCACGTACTCCAGCTCCCGCGTCTCCTTGATTCTAGGGAAGAACCCTTTCCACCGCGACAGCTTTCTTTGTGGGAAACCAACGTAGTTATGTGTGTGACCCTCCCACGACCCAGGAACTGTCATTCGCAACCAAAGCGGGTGCCCCATGTCTCGCTCTTGAGACATGGGTTTTTCCACTCCGCAACTTCACCAGTCCGAACCGAAGCGCGGTTGTCGTTGCCTGTTCTCCCCAAACTTACCCCAACTCCAACCACCGCCGCGACTGCTCCTAAGAAACTAGATAAAAGGAGATTAAGTACTAGTAGCAGTAATCGTTGTGGCTGGAAAAGTGGATATCCGCGCAAACGTATTTGGCTTCAATCACTTATCCCTCGTCCCCAATTTAGAAATCCTGTCGATCCAATTCGTACACCTCGGATACCTTGTACCAATCCTTCAGATCCACCCCTATTTATCCCACTTCCCCACAGCCCATTCCTCGCGATGCTGAGAAGACCGCCCACAAACCGTTCAAATTCCCTCCAATCCTTAACGAATCAGCTCCTTAGAATGATCCCGTTTTGAACAGTACGGCCCTCCCCATGAGGAAAATTGGACGCAAATAGGAATCAGGGCTGTTCGACGGGTATCTCGGTTGCTGGATTGGGAACGCGCGGTCTCCAGAGAGACCAGCCGAGAGTCATGCCTGCGGCAGAGAGCAGAATGGCGGCTGCTCCCACGATTTGCAGCATCTGCAGACGGTGTCCGAAGGCATACAGGTCAACGAAGATAGCGACGATCGGATAGATAAAGGACAGTGATCCGGTCAGGTTCGTCGGCAGTTTTTGAATCGCGCCATAGAGCAGGATGTACACCAGCCCTGTATGGACGACGCCAATCGCCCCGAGCGTCGCCCAGGTGCCCGCACCGGTGGGGAGGCTCCTCAGATGGGCGAGAGGCGCAAGCATCACCATCCCGACCGAGACCTGAACCAGCGCGATCAGGTGCGGAGGGACGCCCTTGAGCTTCTTCGTGATGATCGAGGCCATGGCGTAGAAGAACGCCGCGCCGAGAGCCATCAGGATGCCGGTGAGGTAATCCTTGCCGAGTGAGCCGCCACCCGGTCCTCCCTGCACGATCAGCAGCATTCCGGCGAAGGCGATGCCGAGCCACGCGATCTTGGTCGCGGTCAGTCGTTCCGCGAAAAAGAGAGCCCCGAGGCCTACCAGCATGAAGGGCTGCGTGTTGTAGACCGCTGTCGCGATGGAGATCGACGCGCGGGAGTAGGCGGCGAACAGCAACAGCCAGTTCATGACGATGGCGACACCACCGATCGCGGCAAGGGCGAACTGGCGTCGCGAGAGAACATCTCGCCTCAGTAGTCCCATAGCGGCGCAGACGATCAGCAACGCCGCGGCCCCAAAGACACAGCGCCAGAACACCACGTCCATGACAGGTTGGCGAGAGACGATGACAAACCAGCTGACCGTTCCCGAGATCACCATTGCGGCCGTCATCTCGGCCGTTCCGCGCATTCTGTCCGTCATCTTGACCCCTTTTGTAGCTCCGGGCTCAAGTATATTTGGCTTGGCGAGTGGTTTACATAGATAATATTAGGTTATATAGGTATATTACCTAATTATAGGTAAATGAAATGAAAAATAACCTAACGTCGCTAACGCTCGATGAGTTGGACAGACGCATCGTTGAGATCCTTGTCCATGACGCCCGTATCTCGCTGAAGGAGCTGGCACAGCGCGTCAGCCTGTCTTCGCCCAGCGTCTCCGAACGTCTGCAGCGTCTCGAGGAGCGCGGTGTGATCCGGTCTTTTACTGTCGACATCGACCCTCGTGCCATGGGCTACAATCTACAGGCGATCGTTCGCATCAGGCCGCTCCCCGGCAAGCTGCACGCAGTCCAGAAGCTGATCGAGGAGATCCCCGAGTTCTCGGAGTGCGACAAGGTTACAGGCGAGGACTGCTTCATCGGGCGGCTGCATCTTCGCTCCATCGAGCAGCTCGACCAGATACTTGACCGGATTATCGACAAGGCCGAAACGAACACGGCCATCGTCAAGACACAGCCAGTCAAAAGGCGGTTGCCTCCTTTCTAGAACAGGTTTGCCGAAGCGTCACCTTGAAACGAGGCTCTATGAAGATCGCCATCTTCGGCGCTAGTGGAGCCACCGGCCAGCTTCTCACCGAGCGCTCGCTCGCCGCCGGACACCAGGTCACTGCCCTCCTCCGCAGTCCCGCATCTTTCCCCTATCGTGATCGGGTCCGCGTCGTCCCTGGCAGTGTCTTCGACCCCGCAGCCATCGCCCAGACGCTCGAAGGAGCCGACGCCGTCTTCTCTGCGCTTGGTGCGCGCTCCCTCAAACGTGAGGACGTTCTCGAGCGCGCCATCCCCCTGATCGTCGAGGCGATGCACCACGCCAACATCCGCCGCATCATCGCCCTCGGCTCGGCAGGAGCTCTTCCCGACTCTCTGGCCAAGCAACCCGCCTACCGCCGCTGGGTCGCCAAGAAGATCCTCTACAAGACCTTTCTGAAGTGGCCCGTCGTCTCGCAGGTCTCCCAGTACGCGATCCTCTCCGCCAGCAACCTCGACTGGACCATGGTTATGCCGCCCATGCTCACCAACTCCCCCGGACGTGGCAGCTATCGCATCGACGGCGATGCCCTTCCCCGCAATGGCGCCCGCATTGCCCGCGCCGACGTGGCCGATTTCATGATGCAGCCACTCACTAGCAGTGAGTGGCTCCGGAAGGGCGTCTACCTCGCTTGGTAAACTAACAGCCAAACCGAAAGTCCACATTGAAAGCCGAGGCCTGACCTGAAGATGAAGAAGAAGAAGATCGCTCCCCATCGCCTGCTGACCCTCTTCACCCTGCTCGCCGCCTCCATCCTTCCGGCCACCGCCCAAACTCCCGCCACCCAAACACCAGCCCAACAACCGGCCCAGACGCAGCCTCGCACCAGGCGTCGCCGGGCCGCGAAACCTCCCGCACCTGTTGCACTCAAGCCTCTCGTCGGCTCGATCGCCTCGCACCCCGGCTGGCCGCAGCCGAAGCCGTCCGACGTCGGCTCGCCCGAAGCCATCCTGACCGCCGTCTACGAGGTCATCTCCGGCCCCAAGGGCCAGCCCCGCGACTGGGACCGCATGCGTTCCCTCTTCCTTCCCGATGGGCGTCTCATCCCCTCGAAGGTGCTTCCCGGTAGTCCCAACTCCGCCAGCCCCAACACCGACGCCACCATGCTCACGATCGATGACTACATCGCCCGCAGCAGTCCCCTCATGGCTGCCGATGGCTTCTTCGAGCAGAGCATCCATAACGAGTTCCAGCAGTACGGCAACATCGTCCAGATCTGGAGCACCTACGAGGGCCGCCACGCCCCCACCGACGCCACACCCTTCGCCCGCGGCATCAATAGCTTTCAGCTCCTCAAGGATGGCGACCGCTACTGGGTCGTCAATGTCTTCTGGGGCGCCGAAACCCCCAGCACGCCAATCCCCGCGGCCTATCTGTCCGGCTCGGGGAGTTCGAACGGAACGACCACACACGCCACCAGTGCCATGCCAGCCGGGCCCACAGACAGCCTGAACACCAACTTCAACGGCAACTGGGTTGGCCAGCTCGAGTACCGCGACTCCCGCACGGACGCGCATACCTTCCTCCCTACCTGGCTCACCCTCACCCCGATCGCCGATGGCAATACGATCCAGATCGCTTACATCTACGATGACGGCCCCACCAAGATCGTGCGTGAGAACTCCACCCTTACTCTTTTCCCCGCCACCAATAAGGCCATCCTCACCAGCGACTTCGACCTCAACGCCGCCGACACCGCTCCGTCCTTCGACGTTCAGGGTCTCACCGACTTCGCCAAGCAGGGTCAGGGCACCCTCATCCTCACCGGCAAGGGTAAGGAGAACGGCCACTCCGTGGACATCCGCCTTACCCTCACTCTCGGACGCAACCTCTACAATCTTCGCAAAGAGACTAAGGCAGAAAACGAAGACTTCAAGTTCCGCGACTCCTACACCTTCACCCGCGCTGAGGCCCCCCGCAGCTAGGCAGCGACGCACAATCTGGGTGCCCCACGTCTCGCCCCTGAGACGTGGGTTTGCTTGCTGCACCCAACTCGTCTACCTCACAGCATCAATGTGACGAACTTCTGGAAGGTCGCCGGCCCATGGATATAGCCCCATCCATTGATCACCCGGTCCCACGCGGCCAGCGCGAACGAGTGCGCGCAGTGCGTCGAGGTCGTATCGCCCGCCACCGTCGCATTCCACGGAGTCGGTCCCGGCGGCGGGACGATCCCGTTGGTCAAGCCTGTCCAGATCCGCGACGGCGTGATGTGGTTCGCGTAGGTGTCCGATGAGATGGCCTTCGACTGGTTATTCCCCCAGTACGCTACCATGCTCCAGCTCAGCAGATGCGCCGGTGCTGACGCCGTGATCTGGAAGGTGAACGTGGGCGCGCCCGTGGTGACGATGGCGCATGTGTTGATCGGCACATTGCCTGGCTGTTGCAGGATTTGCTCGATCGCCGCCGTAGGCTGTGTGTTGTCGATCATCAGCGTGGCCGAGCGTCCCGGGTCGGTCGCGTGTCCAATCTCCGCAGCCGGGCTCTCCGCGGAGAAGAGCTTGACGCTGATCGTCCTCAGTCCGTTTGGTTGTCCCGTCGTGTCCAGCAGCAGTCCCAGCCAGTAGTTCAGCCAGATCTGCCCCGCCGCGCGCAACGGATAGTAGCCTCCGACCGGCACCTTCGTTTGCAGCTCGAACCGGTTCAGCGCGACGCTCCACTCATAGTCGCTGAAGGGCGACGTCACCTCGACCCCGCCGATGAAGACCTGGTAGAAGGCGGCTCCCATGGCCCGCGCGCTCTGCCAGTTGATCATCAGCGGCAGCGTACCTCCGAACGGGCAATCCTTCACCTGGAAGAAGTACGAGGGGTCCATGCTTGTATCGGCGAAGCCGCCCGGAAGATGCGTCGCATCCGCAGGCACGAAGCCGATGCCCAGCAGGATCGGCCCTGCTGCCGAGATCAACGACGCTGCAAGATCGACCTCGCTGATCATGGTGCCGCTCGTGATCAGGATCTGGTTCGGCGAGAGCACATTGACGCTGTACGGCCCGAACGGCGCGGAGTCCGCAATGACCGTGACGACCGCGGGTGTGCTGGTAAGGTCCACCTTCAACACGCTGCCGGTGGGGTTGGGCTGCGGGAACAGGATGACGCTCTCCCCCGCGTCGGCGAAGGTCAGATGGCGCGGTCCGCTGAGCCCGCTGGCGATGACCACGCTGGTGTTTGTCGCAAAGTCGAACCGCGTAATGGTGCCCGCATCGCTGCTCACATACAGGAAGCGACCATCGCTGGTGACCAGCACGCCGCGCGGGTCGCCAACACTGGCGGCGACGGTCTTCACACCGCTCGCGAGATTGACCTTCTGGATCTGGCCGGCGTCGAACTCGGCCACGTAAGCGACTCCATGCGCCTCGTCGAGCGCAACCTGGTCGATGCCATTGAACCCGGACGCCACCACGGTAGCGGCGGCGCGGTTGAGGTTCGTCAGGCTCAGCCGCAGCAGAGTGCCGGGGTTCTCCGTGACATACGCGTGCAGCCCATCGCTGCTGAGCGCAAAGTCGGACGGTGCGTTGAAGCCTGTGCCCAGCACAGTCTTCACGTGAGCATGAGCGGTGACCGACACGATGTCGCCCGTGCCGGAGTCGGCGATGAGCAGTTGATCGGTAAGTTGTCTGTAGTCGCTGCCAGCGGCGCTGGCAAGGCCGGTGGCAATGGTTGTGGGAACGGGAATCGGCATGAGGGTCTCTTTTCAGTAAGAAGTCCCGGGAAAGCCGTCGTCCTCCCACAGTCATGTGGGATATCAAGGCAGCGAAGAACCGGCGTGATGGATAGTGCGGCCCCCCGCCAAAACGTTACACACCCCACCAATGCGGGTACTCCATCCTTTCGCGCACCATGCGAAAGGGTGGGAGGCTATACCCATAAAATGTTTAGAAAGGTCGACGTCGCAACGGCTCAGGGTCCGTACCCAACCGGTGTGTCAATCCATGCCGGTTTTTCCCGGAGACCAGTAGGCCCTCACCTTACTATGAGAAGGTTCGACGCCTGCCGCTCTCAAGCGCTTTTGAATGCTTTGAATTGACCGCGCCTGCCCAGTAAAGACCCACTGCGGTGACCCCAGCGCGGCCGCATCCTCGACCAGCCTCGCAACGATCGCTTCCAAGTGAGAACCGTTGTGTCTTTTTTCAAATAACGCAATATTCTCAAGCCCCAACTTCGCCGTCGCAATCTCCACTTCTGACGGAGAGGTCACTTCTAATAGGAATCGGATTCTCAAAGTATTCTTCGTGCAGCGGTGTAAAACCTGAGCGACCGCTAGAGAAGTCTCATCACCAAAGAACAGTACTGACTCTTTGAATGCCGTGAAATCGAGTGAATCCTTTGGCCGCATCACCTGGCAGATATCGCCAGTTTTGAGAATTGCAGCCCACGCAGAGCCTGGTCCACCGCCATGCAGATAGAAGAGAAAGCGAGCAGATCCCGCCTCAGGGTCCAAATCCATGGGAGTGTAGGCCCGCTTCGTCAAATTCCCGAGGTATACCTGTACGGCTTGTCCCGGCGTCCACCTCACGCCCTTGAATTCCTCCCCTTGCATGCGTATCAGCCGAAAATGGCTGCCGATAACTTCGGATTCGATGACCGTCATTGGACGAAAGAGGAACTTTTCTATTGCGCTCGAAAGGAAACTGGATAGTCCGGACATGGATCTCCTATGCGCACGATTGAAGCCGCTGCAAGTGTTAACGGATGACGGCCATGAATATTGTGTATGCCTATCGCGCTCGGCAGTTGAGCGTCGGCCTTCACTTCGGTAAACATAAGCTGACTTGTCGTTACCAATCCGAAGAGCTCATCACCCATCGCGAGCTGACGATGGCTCCAGAGCCATGCTGCCCGCTTGAAGATGACTGCCTGGCCTGCAACTTCTAGCCTGCCTTGGTGAGAAACCTCGCGCTCAACCAGCGGCGGACAGGCTCGTCATAGAGCTTCATGCAGGCATAGGCGTTGGAGACAGCGACGACGAAAAGTACCGCTCCCCACATAGTTCCGCGTGCAAGTGGAATCTTGTCTTGTATGACTCGGGCCGTGAAGATGTAGATCAGCGGATAGTGCGAAATGTAGAGCGGGTACGAAAGATCTCCGAAGAAGCGGGCGATGCCAATGGAGCGACCATCGGCTCGCTGGTCGCCAGCGCCGATGGCGATGATCACCGGGAAGAGAACCAGGACACACAAGCTCTCGTATAAGCCGTTCATCCAGCGATGATCGGGACCGCCCAGGCGTGGCAGCGTGAATGCTGCCACCAGCAAAATGCTGCATACGAGGAAGGTGTGCGGCACGCGGATACGTATCCCCGAGCGCATGAGCAACATCCCTGCAAGGAACGGAAAGAGCAGACGTGCGAAGCCGATGTGGAGCTGCGGGACAGTTACCGACCAGCCACCGACCAGATCGCCCTGGTGCTGAAAGACAGCGACCTGCACGAGCAACGCGGCCGCCAATACGGTGAGAATCCCCAGGACAGACTTGCTCAATCGGCGGAGCACCGTAGCGTAGAGGATGTTTGCGATGTATTCGTAGAAGAGCGACCACGCGGGTCCATCAAGCGGGTGCATCTCCTGCCAGCCGCGAATGTCCATCGACGGCGTGATAGGGATGAGCGTGCAGCCGATCAGCATGATCAGGAGCAGCTTCCACACTGACGTAGCGTTGACCAGAGGAAACGTGCTGCCACCTTGAAAGTAAAACAGCGCACCGCCGATGAGACTGCCCATCACAACCATGGGCTGGAGCCGGATAAGCCGCCGCTTGAAGAAACCGCCAATGCTCATACGGCCCCAGCGATCGTCATAGGCATACGCAATGACGAAACCAGAGAGCATGAAAAAGAAATCAACCGCCAGATAGGCGTGGTTGAACATCAGCTTGAGGGTGTCTCCGCCATCGTAGACCTCGAAGGTGTGCATCAGGACGACCATAATGGCGGCGACGCCGCGCAGTCCGTCAAGAACAACGTAGTGGCTCTTGGTGGACACGATACCGTTGGTTGAGAGTGGGGCGAGGTCGGTTTTCATCAGTGGGAAATAGGATCTCATGACGAGAGCGGATGCCTCGAGAGAATATCCTGTCAGTCTTTACAAACGTGCTTATGTTGATTGATCGTTACTGGCGGATTGTCGGCAATTGGAAAGCTATCGTCGAGGGATTGAACTCCACATCCATTATTGAGTGCGAGCCTTTGATCTAAGCTATTTCTCTTAGCGCTTATGGAGCGCTATACCTCTCCCTACTGCACCACCCTCGCCGCCACCCGCGAATCCACCTCGTGCTCCACCTTCCCCAGATCTTGTAGCAGAGGCTTGCCCCGCTCGACCATCAACTCGCCCCCGACATACACTCGCTCCAGGTCCGGCTGGCTGGTCACGAACACCAGCGTCGCATAGGGGTCGAAGACATGGCCGAAGTGGCTCGGGTCGATCACCAGGAAGTCCCCCAGCTTGCCCACCTCGAGCGAACCCAGCCTATCTGCCACGCCCAGCACATCCGCGCTTCCCATCGTGTGCAGCCGCAGCACGTCATACGGGCTCATTACCGCTGCGTTCTCGTACTTGTCGCGGATCGCGTACAGCCCCGTCCGCATGTTCTCGAACGGGTCCGCCAGGTCCGCGCTCGCCTCGCCATCTACGCCCATGCCCACACGTACGCCTGCTTTCAGGTACACAGGAATGTCCGCCACACCCGACGCCAGCCGTCCATTCGACAGCGGGTTCCAGCTCATCGCCGCGTGGGCCTGCCCCGTCGCCGCCAGAATCGCCGCGTCCGTGTGGATGAAGTGCCCGAAGATCATCTTGTCCGTCACGAGCCCGCTGTCGGTGAACCAGTGGAACCTCGCACGGTCTTCTACCTGCGTCTCCGGCTGCTCGAGATAGTGGCTCTGGTTGCCGAGGTGGAAGCGCTGCATCAGCGCCGCCTCCAGCACCGCCTGCTGGTACGTCCCATTGAACGCTGTGCCGCCGTTGATCATCACAGAGAGCAGCCGGGTTGATTTCTTCTGTGCATCGACCCATGCCAGAAACTTCTCCAGCCGAGCCTCCGCGACCGGAACCGTATACGCAGGCCCCGCCTTGCCTGGCTCGTACCCATGCACGAACCGGACGCCCGAGTCCGCCTCGCCGCGAAACTCCTGCTCGTTGAAGGCCTCGCTGTCGTCCACGCCTCCATTCTTGCCGTGCCCGCCGTAGTTGAAGCTGTAGGTCGATGTGATCCCATGTCGCAGATGGTCCAGCCCTCCCTCCAGCGTGAACCAGTAGAGGTCCTCCGGCGTCGCCTTCGTCGCGCGTTTGCCGTAGAGATCGGCTATCCATCCCAGCAGCGTCTTGTCCGAGGCCAGCCCCCGGTACGCGCTCTGCCACAGGTGGCTGTGCGCCGAGAGGAACCCCGGGATCACCCACTTCCCCTCCGCGTTCCACACCGTCGTCACTGCCAGTTCCGCCGGTGGGTCACCCGCCGCCACCATTGCCAGCCGTCCATCGGCCCCGACCACGAGATACCCATGGAACGGCTCGCGCTGCCCCTCCGCCATCGACACGATGGTCGCATTGCGCACCAGCAGCTTCGCCGGAGCCTCTGCCTTCATCGGCAGAGCACACAGACACACCAGCAAACCGGAGACGACTCCAGCCAACGCAGAGCGGAACAGCAGCAAGAAACGGGTCATACCCCTTCTTACCTTGTGCCCCGCGCAAACACAACAGCTTTATCATCCCTACGGTAGACTTAAGCTGAACCCACACTCCCATGACGACACTCCAGCTCCTGAGCCTCCTGATCTCCATCGCTGCCCTCTTCGGCTGGATCAGCTCACGCTGGCTCAAACTCCCCATTACCATCGGCACCATGCTTCTCACGGTGGCGTGTTCGTTGTGTTTAGTTGGCATCAGCGCCTACGCGCCGGGTCTCCAGCCATGGGCGGTCCGGCTGGTGCAGCAGATCGACTTCGAGAGCCTGATCCTGCACGGCATGCTGGGCCTCCTGCTCTTCGCCGGAGCCTTTCTGCTCGACATTGAGTTTCTCATCCAGGAGAGGCTTGCCGTCGCGGTGCTCTCCGTTGCTGGCACCGTGCTCTCCACACTCGCGACCGCCGCGCTCCTGCGCTGGACCCTACCCGTCCTCGGCATCCCTGCAACCTGGCTCGAATGCCTGCTCTTCGGAGCTCTGATCTCTCCCACCGACCCCATCGCCGTGCTCGAGATGCTGCGCCGCGTCGGCGTCTCCAAAAGCGTGCAGGCGCAGCTCGCCGGCGAAGCCCTCTTCAACGACGGCATCGGCGCGGTCATCTTCCTCGCGCTGCTGGAGGCCTCCCGTGGCACGATGCCCACCGCCGAGCACATCGGTCTCTTCCTGCTGCTCAAGACCGGCGGCGGCCTTGCCCTGGGAGTCATCGCCGCCTGGGTCACCTCTTCGCTCATGAGCCTCGTCGATGCCTACCAGGTTGAGATCCTGCTTACGCTCTCGCTCGCCCTCGGAGGCTACGCGCTGGCCGATACCTGGCACCTCTCCGCGCCGCTCGAGGCAGTCGCGGCGGCCATCGCCCTGCGCCGCTTCAACCTCAACCACCATCGCTCCGAGATCGCCCACGAGAGCATCGACCACTTCTGGGAGGTGATCGACGAGATCCAGAACGCTGTGCTCTTCGTCCTGCTCGGCCTCGAGGTCCTCGCCATCCCTCTGCACCGCCTGTGGCTCGAGTCCGGTCTGGTTGCGATCGTCTCCGTCACGATCGTCCGACTGGCTGTCGTTGCGCTGATCCTCGGCTGCATCCGGCTGGTGCGCCGCGACCACCGCAGCTCCATCCTCGCACTGAGCTGGGGCGGCCTGCGCGGAGGCTTGTCGATCGCCCTCGCCCTGTCTGTCCCTGCGTCGCAGGGGCGCTCCTGGATACTCGCGACGACCTACATCGTGGTCGTGTTTTCGATCGTCGTCCAGGGCGGCTCGATGGACCTTTTCCTGCGCCGCTTCAAGGTCGTCAAAGAATCCCAGACACCCTAAAATCTCATCATCTCCACCGAAGCGGGTGCCCCATGTCTCGCTTTGAGACATGGGTTTTCCTGTTGCAACTGTGTCCACGGAATAAATCCTGCCGTAAGCTGTTACGCATGCGCAGCGTGAAGTATTTTGTGGCGAACAGCCTCGACGGCTTCATCTCCCGTGCAGACGGAGGAGTGGACTGGTTGTTCATGGACCAGGACTACGGCATGTCCCGCTTCTTTGCTTCGGTCGATGTCGCCGTCATGGGTCGCAAGACCTACGACAAGATGCAAGAGCTCGCACCCGGCCAGAGCTTCTCCCCGAGCATCAAAAACTACGTCTTCCCACGAAGCAAACCCTCCGGAGAACATAACGGGAGCACCTTCCTCTCCTGCGACATCGCGGAATGGTTGACAGATCTTCGCCAGACACCCGGCAAGGACATCTGGTTGGTCGGTGGTGGAGAGATGGTGCGGGAGTTTTTGCAGGCCCGTCTCGTCGATGAGATCGGATTGACAATCCACCCGCGTCTGCTGGGAGACGGCATCGCTCTCTTCCCCAAGCCATACCCCGAGACCGAACTCGAGCTGACCCATTGCGAACAGTATTCCAGCGGCCTTGTGCAGCTCTTCTACAAGGTCAAGCGCTAGTTCGAGGGTCCTTCGCAGCATCCGGCCCGTATTTATCCTTACGGCATGACCACCATCAAACCCCTATACTCCCTGCGCCTTGCACTCCCTCAGGATGCCGAAGTGATCGCTCGCCATCGTGCGCTCATGTTTCTGGATATGGGTTCCGTCACGCAGGAAGAGAGCGAGCAACTATTCGCCGCAAGTGTCCCCTGGCTGCAACGCATCCTGGCCACCGGAGACTACATCGCCTGGCTCGCGCTACATCACGGCGATGTCGTAGCCGGAGGAGGCATCTATCTTCGAGAGGTCGGACCCGTCCCTGGCTGCTATCGCGTCGGACGGTGGGGGTACATCATGAACGTCTACACCGCTGAAGCGCATCGGCGGCGCGGCCTCGCCCGTCTCCTGATGCAAACGATCCTCGAGTGGAGCGCGGACAACCACCTCGATCACATCACCCTCGCCGCTTCAGAGGAGGGCAAGCCGCTCTACGAGACGTTAGGCTTTGTCCCCACCACAGACATGAAGCTACCAAAGCCCACCGCCTCGTTGAACGAGTGATTGAGGCTTGGCCTACGACTCGCGGATATCGAAACGCCTAATCAACCCGTTCTCGAACCGAAAGATGTGACCAACCATCTGATCGACAAGTAAGTTGCCCTCCAGGTCGCGCACGATCTGATGGACTTCGACGACGGTTTCTCCGTCGGGGTAGATGGAGAAGCCGACGGGCTCGACATGCGGGTCGAGCATCGCCCACTGGCGCGTCCAATAGCTGCGCACACCATCCCGTCCATGAACGTGGCCGCCTTCCATTCCATTTGCCCACGTGACGTCCTCGTGCATAGCTCCGAGTACGGTCTCCATGTCGCGGACATTGAACCGGTCATAAACTCTTTTGAGAAACCCCACCTCATCGGACATTCAGACCTCCACTTCGCCAGATGTCGGGTGCCCCATCCTTCGCGTCTCTGCGAAGGGTGGGACGTAAGGTCTACCCCAGCGTCTCCATCAACTTATTGATCGTCCGGTTCATGTCCTTGTCCGACCGCCGGTGCTCATCGATCTTCGCAATCGAGTGCATCACCGTCGTGTGGTGCTTGCCACCGAACTGACGCCCGATCTCCGGCAGCGAAGCCTCCGTCAACTGCTTCGCCAGGTACATCGCAATCTGCCGCGGGACCACGATCTGCCGCGAGTTGTTCTTCTGCTTCAACTCTGCCACGCGCATGCCAAACTGCTCTGCCACGGCACGCTGAATCGCCTCAATCGAAATCTTTCTTACCTGCGTGTCGATGAACTGCTTCAGGCACTGCTGCGTGACGGCAAGCGTGATCTCCACGCCATGCATCCCGCACCATGCGATCAGCCGTACCAGCGCGCCCTCAAGTTCACGCACGTTCGTCCGCACGTTACTTGCGATGAACAGCGCTACATCGGTCGGCAGCTGCGTGTGCTCGGACTCAGCTTTCTTTTGAAGAATCGCAACCTTGGTCTCAAGATCCGGTGGCTGGATGTCCGCTATCAATCCCCACTCGAAGCGCGACCGCAGCCGGTCTTCAAAGTCCGCGAGCTCTTTCGGAGGCCGGTCGCTCGCGATCACAATCTGCTTCATGCTCTCGTGCAGCGTGTTGAACGTATGGAAGAACTCCTCCTGCGTTCGCTCCTTGCCTGCGAGAAACTGGATGTCGTCGATCAGCAGCACGTCCACGTTCCGGAACTTGTCGCGGAAGCTCGTCATCTTGTCGTAGCGAACGGAGTTGATCATCTCGTTCGTAAACTTCTCGCCGGAGACATACGAGATCGACGCATGGGGCTGCCGCCGCTTCACGTCATGCCCGATGGCATGCATCAGGTGCGTCTTACCCATACCGACGCCGCCATACAGGAACAGCGGGTTGTAAGCCTTCGATGGTCGCTCCGCCACTGCCTGTGCTGCTGCCATCGCGAACTGGTTGCCGCTTCCGATCACAAATGCGTCGAACTGGTAGCGCGGGTTCAGCTGCGACGCCGAGTTCCAATCGAACCGTGACTGCTCCACCGACGGCACCGCTGCCGAGCCCTGCCGCCCCCGCGTAGCAGGGCTGTTCGGAGCGTTGCTGCTGTGTGTCGGCACCGGAGCGAACCCGCCATCCTCTCGCACCTTTGGCGCGTTGGGGTCTTGCTGTGGCGTCGTGAACGTCACCGTCTCGATCTCCGCGCCCAGCCCCAGGTTGTCGATCGCCTCCTGGATCAGGTCGGCGTACCGGTCTCCGATATGTTGGAACTCCCCCGAGGGGATGCGGACGAACAGCGTCTTGCCCGCCACGTGCGAGTGGCGCGTCGGTTTCAACCACGTCTCGAACGACTGGCGGTTAATTTTCTTTTCAAGGGCCCCCAGTATGAGGGTCCACGGATTCAGGACGGCGGTCGCCGTTGGAACGAATGACATCGATAATTTCCTTGTCCCAAATTCAACTGCAGGCACGTTAGGCAGCCGCCCATCAGAACAGGCGCGGTAAAAGCAACAGGGCTCCCTCCCAGCCACTCATGGCAGGTGGAGAAAAGAGACCTTGGTGCAGGAGTATCTCCGCAAGGCATACTCAAAAGAACGCCATCGGAGAAGAGTCAATGCAGCTACGGCAAGGTGCGATACAGCTGGACGTGCGTGAAACTTCTTACGAAACGGATTCCAGCGTAGCACGGAAATCCAGCACTTTTTCAAGCTGCTCCAGGATAAAAATTTTGTTGCACCATTCATGGTGAAGAACGCTTTTCGTTGCCTGTCTGCGCGGAATAAAACTTCCTTCTCATGGGCAAATACTTCTAATGAAACGGTCTGCCTGGAGTTGCTCATGGTATATCTCTCGTCATTGATGAAGGCCAAAGCAAACTCACGGTTCCCATATCCCATTCCAGAAAACCCACCATCGCCGATCCAGTTGCGCTCCTCCGTGCCGAAGAGGAAACAATCTACTTTCGCGACAATCTTCCTGTGAAAATCTCGTCCACTCAGGTATACTCAGGGTTTGTAGCACTAGCACAAAACGACCATGCCTAAGCTGGTCCCAAGACTTCAGATCCAGAATTTCAGCCCCAAGATTAAACCAGGCGTAGCCCTGAACAGGAGTTAGTTCCATGCCGAAGCGCACCTTTCAACCCAACCGCCGCCACCGCGCGAAGACCCACGGCTTCCTCACCCGCATGAAGACCAAGGCCGGTGCCGCCGTTCTCAACCGCCGTCGCGCCAAGGGCCGTCACAAGATCGCCGTCAGCGCCGGTTTCCGCGACTAGTTTCGCCTTCAGTGCTCGAAGTCTAGTTTTTTGTACTCGTAGTTCCCGTCTCACTCGAACTCGCCCGCTCCGCTTCATCGAGCCCTGGTCAACGCGAGTCGAAGTTCCGGTCACACACAGTACATCCAGCTCAAAACCTCCACATCGCTCCCTGGACACCCCGTCCACGGAGCGATGATCTGCGTCTAAAAACCTCGTCCGAACTGACAACTCGTTACTCATCATCGACAACTCCCAGTTAATGATTTGCCAACCCCGGCAAAAAAGGCGTAATGTCCGTTGCGTCGAAAATGAATGAGTATTCATACCCCTGTACTTTCGTACCAGTTAGATCCTCTGAACTCCTGTATCTCTCTACTCCGCCGGTGGTCTGGCTTCTCAATTCGAAAAGAGTCCTTTGGAGAACAATGATGCAGAACCGTCCCAAGCAATCGTTCGTCGGCCCCCTCTTCCTGACGCTGGCTACCTTACTGCTCCTCGCCGCCCAGCCTCTCTTCGCGCAAAACTCCTTCTTCAGGACCCAGCAGTCCTACGTCAGCCGTTATGACGTCTACGCCGGCTACGCCAACCTGAACTCGCCCGTCCTTGGCCTCAACGAAAACGGCTTCCATTTTCAGGCCGGAATCAACCCGAAGACCTGGTACTCCATGGGCTTCGACTACAGCAACTCCAGCGGAGACATCGTGCTGACACCAAGCGTGCTCACCACGGCGAACCAGCAGCAGATCGCCGGCGCGATCCAGCTCTATGGCCCCGCCTTTGGACTGCCCGCCAACTACCAGCTCGCCGTGCCTACCCATTCCTTTACCCAGACCTTCGCCGCCGGTCCACAGTATGAGTACCGCCACTTCAAGAAGGCGACCATCTTCCTCCGGCCTTCGCTTGGCGCCATTCGCGAACGCGCCACGCCACACCCGGCCGATGCCTTTTCAACCCTGATCGTCACGCAGCTCGCCCCGTCGGGCAGCAAGCTGAACTGGGTAGGCTTCTACGGCGTCGGCGGTGGCGTTGACTACAGCGTCACCAAACACTTCGGCGTCCGCGCCCAGTTCGACTACGTCCACGACCACCTCTTCGACGATCTCCTCAAGGATGGCCGCAACACCCTTCGTCTCTCCATCGGCCCCTCGTTCCGCTTCGGCAGGAACCTGGTGAAGTAGCGAAGCGGCATGGATAATGCACAATCCGGGTGCCCCACGTCTCGCATCTGAGACGTGGGTTTGTCGCGGCGAGGGGACTGGCCGGGGCCCTACCCCACCCCCATCCACCCAGCCAGCGTCACCACCGTCCGCCAGTTCCGCAGCGTACTCACCGTCGCCAGCTGCTTGTCGAAGTAAACATTCGTCAGCTTCGTCCGTGCCACGCCATCCGGCAGGTGTAGATAGATCTCCCGCCCCGCCACCACGAACGAGTCCCCTGGCGACCGCTCATAGTCCAAAGCCTTCACCGCCGCTGCCGCAGGCTTGTCCGCCAGAAAATACACATGCAGCATCGACTCTTCCACTCCTGCTTTCGCAAAAGGATTGCTGCGCAGCGCCTTTCGCATCTCCGCCCCACTCCGCAGAATCACCGGTACCCTCATCCCAAACCGCTGCTCGATCTCCGCCGCAATCCTCTCCGCCAGCCCCTCTACATCATCCGCACCAAACACCACATTCCCGCTCTGGATATACGTCCGCACCTCTCTGCATCCCGCCCGCGCGAACATCCCCGCCAGCTCCTTCATCGGCAGCGAGTTCTTCCCGCCAACGTTGATCCCACGCAGCAGCGCCACATACATCTCGCTCATCGCATCCTCCCAACCGGGTAAACTTATCAGAGAGCATACGAGTCCCGCGCCATGATCGCCACCACCTTCCGCCTTCGCAAACACGCCGACTACCAGCGCGTCTACAAGGCCAGCCGCAAACAGTTCGCCAAGCAGATGAGTTTCTTCTTCGCCCTGCGCCCCCAGCTCGGCCCAGACGGAACTCCCCTGCGCGACGCGGACCCGACTACTCCGCGCGTTGGCCTCACCGTCGGCAAGGTGATGGGCAAGGCGGTCGACCGCAACCGCATCAAGCGCCGCCTCCGCGAGGCCGTCCGTAAACATCTACCGTTGCTGCACGCGCCCGTGGACGTCATCCTCCACCCCCGCCGCACCGTCCTCGACCTCGACTTCACCCTCCTCGAACGCGAGATCGCCCAGATCTTCCGCACCATCCAGAGGGCCGCCGAAAAACAACAGGCCACTGCTGCGAGTGCCTCTTTAAACCCCACCCCAAACGTTCGTCATCCCGACCGGAGCGGAGCGCAGTGGAGGGACCCCCGCATTTCGCCCGAATCCCCCCAACCATTCCCGGTAGCGCCCCAAAAACACCCATGACGGAAGAACCCACTCTCGCCGTCCGGGCCCTCTTCTTCCTCTACAAATCCATCCTCTCGCCCATCCTCCACGCCCTCAGCCCGACGCAGTGCAAGTACCTCCCCACCTGCTCCGAGTATGCCTACATCGCGCTCATCCGCTTCGGCCCTTTTCGTGGATCATGGCTCACCCTCCGCCGCATCGCCCGCTGCCACCCCTTCGCCAAAGGCGGCCTCGACCCCGTCCCTCCAGCTCGATAGAGCCTTTCCTGCAGTTCCGCTCAGCGGAGCTCTGCGAGCTGTTCGACTGCCTTGGCTTCGATCTTCGCCGATCCCTCGTTCAATCCTGGAGTCCTAGCCTTGATGGTTATCGGTCCACTCTGTTTTGAGGTACGCACCACGACGAGCGCACGCCCTTGAAACAACTTGCGTCGGTCACCCTGATATGAATCGCCGTCTTGTCCGTCGCCATTTCCTACTGCTGCGATCACGCCTGGTCCGCTGATGGAGAACTGTAATTCCTGGTCTGCATGCGGCTGCAAACGACCGTCAGCGTCCACCGCCTCAACGACCAAATAAGAAAGGTCCTGTCCGTCGGCCTGAACTACGGTTCGATCTGCAGTCACGCGCAAACCAATGGCTTTGCCGGCTGTCGTAAGAACGCTTTCAGCTACGGGCTTATCCCCCCGCATCCCCACTGCCTTCAACGTGCCGGGGGTATACGGCACCGAGAAAGTCGCCTTAAACTCTTGGTCGCGGCCAGTCGGCTTCTCCCCGATAAGCTTGTCGTTGAGGAATAAACGGACCTTCTCAGCGCCGGAATAGACCTCTACCTGCAGCTCTTTGCCCTCTTGCCCTGGCCAACTCCAGGTCGGCAGTGTTGGATAAGTCGTCCATCCCACTGCGATGATTTTCTTCCCTTCTGGTTCGGGGAAACGAACCGTGGCGTACACACGATCGCCACCGTTCCATAGGATGTCTCGATAGTAAGACTGTGGCTTCCGAAATCCGGTGAGATCAAGGTCTCCGCACACCGCGGCGTGCCATGGATAGTCGTGGAACAGCACTGCCATCGCGGCTGTCATCGCTGGATCAGCTTTGCCCTGGGTCATCGCCGCCATCATGTCCACTCCATTGGCCATTCCCAGGAACATCTTGTCAATCGTGTCTGTGGTCATCATGCCGCCTATGACTTGTGTTGCGATCTGCGCCTGTTCCGGAGTGCCATAGGACCACGCGCCAATACCGGATTCGCCGAGGTAGTCCATTGCAGTCCACGTGAAATCACCGATCACAAACAGATTGTCCTGAGAGATCTGCCACAACGGAAATGCCTTTGCTGGAAACGACTCGGTTGTCAGCATGAGTCGCTTCGGCAGCTGGTGATGGTCCGCCTCATAGGTCGGAAGGATGTTGTAGTTGTAACCGGTAATGTCCAGTTGAGAAAACACCGCTTCCGCGTTGGGAGCGGTGGTCGTTCCGGGAAATGCAAGCGTAACGGGGCGCGTACTGTCGAGCGAGCGCACTTGATCGGCCAATTGCTTCCCGAGCTCCCGCCCCTTTTCGACCTCGAGCTCGGGAATCTCATTGCCGATTCCCCAGATCACGATGGAGGGATGATTGCGATCGCGCAGCACCAAAGCTGAGACATCCCGCTTCCACCATTCGTCGAAGTTTGTGCCGTAATCGAACTTGACCTTGTGCGCCTCCCACGTATCGAACGGTTCATCCAGGACAAGTAAGCCGAGCCGATCGCACGCATCCAAAAACGCAGGAGTTGGCGGGTTGTGAGCGGTGCGCACCGCATTGTGACCAGCCGCCTTTAGCAGCTCTACCTTGCGTTCCTCCGCACGGTCGAATGCGGCAGCGCCAAGCGGCCCGTTATCGTGATGGACGCTGCCGCCTGTGAGCTTGATCGCTGTTCCATTCAGAAGCAGCCCCTTCTCGGCCGACCACGAGAGGGAACGGATACCAAAGGATGTCGTCACCTGATCGACGACCTTGCCATCTCTGATGATCTGGGAGACCGCACGGTACAAGGTTGGCGAAGCAGGCGACCATAGAGCAGGGTTGGAGACCGTGATTTCTTGCGCAGCTTCGAATTCCTTTCCCGGAGCCACCGTCAGGGCCGATTCCTTCGTTCCTGCTTCGTGCCCCGCGCGGTCGTAGAGCATAGTCTTGACTGTGACTCCAGTCGACTTAGCGGATTCGTTTTCGACCTTTGTCTGGATCGAGACCGTGGCTGATCTGTCCAAGACCTTGGGCGTGGTGACGAAGACTCCCCAGTGCGCGACGTGGGTGGAATCCGTTACCACGACTCGGACGTGCCGGTAGATCCCTGACCCGCTGTACCAGCGACTATTCGGCTGGGCAGAGTTGTCCACCCGCACAGCCAGCACGTTTGGGCCTTTGAAGTTCAGATCCGCAGTGAGATCGAAGGCAAAGCTCGTATATCCGTAGGGATGGGTTCCCAGCTTATGGCCGTTCAGGTATACGGTCGAATCCTTGTAAACCCCGTCGAACTCGACGCTCACGCGCTTCGCTCGCCAATCCGCAGGAGCGCTGAAGGACTTGCGATACCAGCCGATACCGGCTGGAAAGAAGCCCCCACCAGCGCCGGTCGGGTTGCTCTTCTCGGGGCGGCCTTCAATACTCCAGTCGTGTGGCAGGTCTACTGTGTGCCAGGCATTATCTGCGAATGAGGTCGTTTCCGCACCGCTCGGGTCACCCAGCATGAACTTCCAACCGGAGTCTGCCGCCAATTCCAGCCTTGAAGCGTTTGGCTCTGCAGCCTTCATCGAAAGAGGAGCCAGCGACAACAGTATTGTGGACGTTGCGATCATGATGCGAAGGTTCAGTTTCATGAGGTCCTCTTTCTTGTCTTGCTTTTGCGAGCTGTCACTCGCGAAGATGGCTTCGTGCTGTTTGGGTGTTCGGTGGCGCTTAGACCAAAGAGGATGATGCGAACCATCTCCTGAAATAGCCGATTGATCGGTTGTCCGTATTCCGTCTCGACCTTCGCTCCCAGTGACGCGAGGCGTCTCTGCGCTCCCAACACTGCGTTGATCACCGCATGCAACGTGAGTTCGGGGTCCAGGTCGGAGCGGAGAGAGCCATCAGCGATTCCTTCTCGGATCAATGTCCCGAAGATTTTGAAACCCTGATCGTTGAGTTGACCCTCAAGCGTCAGAAGGCGTTCGACTGGCCCGTCTCGTGCGTACATGGCATCGAACTGCGCCACGAAGCGAATCTTCGCCTGGTTATTCGAAAGCTCATCGGCCATGTACTGAAGCAGCGCGGCGATCTTGGCAAGTCCCGTCGTTGCGCGATCCACGCTTTTCTTCACGTTGGCGGCATCTGCTTCCAGCAACTGGCTGAAGATCGCCCAAGCGATGTCTTCTTTCTTTGAGAAGTACTCGTAAAGAGTGGACGCCCGCAGCCCACTCACGGAGATAATTTTCGCCATTGTGGTTCGGTCGATGCCACGCTCGTCAAAGAGTTTTTCAGCCGCATCGAGGATGCGGCGGCGCTGTCGTTCGCGATGAAGGTGATACGTTCCCGGTAATTTGACCTTCATCTTCTTCGGCATGACAGCTATCCTCCACATTCCGGAGTGAATGAACGAATTCAAACACTATATTCGGAATTACAGTAGACACATGAGCGTCTGTCGTCAAGGACGAAGGCAAAGAAAGCTGGATATCCGAAAGATCTTGGAGGCAATGATTGATGCGAGGGAACACACTCGGAGGAACTTTCCAAGCGCCACCGTCAGAACAATCACAGAGTTTGCTGCCGCAGGCGATCCCTCAAGGACACCATTCTGTCGCGGACACTTGGCCACTCGGGCAGATCGAAGCCCTGAGCGTATTCAAAACCCACATCGGTCAGAGCCCGGCGTGCTTTGGCGGTGAACTTCACGCCCGATCCCAGGTCGAGTCCGTCGAGCCGCTCTCCTGTTTTGTTGTGCGCGACCGCTTCGGGCAGATCGATGCCGGAAGGCAGGCGAAGGCTGAACCTTCCGCGCTTCAGAAGGAACGGATACCCTCCAGGCATACCGTCTACTCCTGGAATACTCATGCAGAGTGTTCCTCTAGTCAGCAAAGCCATCACGATAGGAATTGCTGTAGAGGCGGTCACACGATTTAACTCCTCACCGGCCGGTTCGAGTTTGGGACGTAAGCGTAGACTCTGTTTCTCCCTGCCCTTCATCCAGACCCGCGGTTGACTGCGCGATGCTTTCCCTCTCAACCAGACGCCAAGGTGGCCGTGATGACCCACCACGCGAACATCCCTGTTCGCCGATGCATTGTGAGAGCGGCAGAACACCTCCACGATTGCAGAGTTACCGATCCCACAGGTCACACGAAGACCCAGGCGATGGAGAACCACATTCACGCAATCCGGGTAACAGGCATTGATAATCGCAGCTTCCGAGTCGGCAGCTCCGCGACTAAGCTCTGCAGCAAGCGATAGCTGTAGAGGCAATGTAATGCCAAAGCCTGCGTTCGCTATCAACCGTGTCCAGGCGTTCTCTCCTTCGGCAGCCTCCCATGGAGACTGTATCGAGGCCGCAAGCAGGACGACCTTTGGCTTGAGCGAGCGCAGCACCCGCGAAAAAGCCAGGGCCTTGAACTCAGGGACTTCAAAGGGCAAGAAGGTTGCGCTTGTGTCAAGGCAGGCAGCGCGTGCATTCGCGATGGAGGCCAATCGCGAAACCTTATCAAGAGACCGGCCAATAACCGTAACTCGTAAAGACCCCGCCGCCACGTGAGAAAGGGAGTAAACAATCTCCCGTGCAACCGAACCGGAACCGATAATGATGACGTCCGCAGTCTTCACTGTGGTTCAACCCTCCGGCAGGTGTGCTTTTACGAGGATCGAGCGATCCTGCACAACTTTACCATCGGGCTTCTCGCTATTCGAGCAGAGAGCATCACGGTGATCCCGTATCACGTCGCGGCCAGCAGATTACAAGCAGGGGGCGGTGTTCAAGGCAAAAGCCCGGCCGGAATTGGTGGGAAAAATAATTAATAAAAATTTCTCTTGCAATGTATTAGTCAACTAGTACATTATTCTGTCCATGAAGCGAAGTGGCCAAAACGGAGACCGTGCCGAAACTCAAGCATTCGCCTTCCGGCTGGACGCGCACAGCGGCGTACCTGTGTACCGACAGCTGATCGACCAGGTGCAGGCGGCAATCGCCTCTGGCGCGCTGGCCGTGGGAGACCAGTTGCCTACGGTGCGGCAGGTGGCTGTCGATCTAGCAATCAACCCCAACACGGTGATGCGTGCTTATCGAGAGATGGAGATTCGCGGCCTGCTCGACACCCAGCAGGGGATGGGGACGTTCATAGCGAACAAGAAGGTTGAATATTCGAAAGACGAGCGCGATCGGAAGCTGGGGCAGTTGGTCGGTGAGTTCGTCTCGCGTGCCGGTGCGACGGGCTTCACGCTCAAGCAGTTGATGAAGGCTTTGCGCGATCTATCGCCCGAAGAGGATTTCAAGCGAAGGTAGTGGGTTCAAGAGGAGGAAATCATGACTCTACATAATAAGGAATTCAACAACGTTGGTATTACCGTGGCTTTGCTCTGCATAGCTCTAGGCCTTGGAGCTGCGAAGCTCACGAACATGCCGCTCATCGCGTGGTTCTGCGGACTCGCGGGCCTCTACTTTCTCTTTGCGATTGTTGTGGTGGACCAATGGGAGAAGGTCGCAGTCCTGCGCTTCGGAAAGTATCGCGGCTTGCGCGGGCCCGGGTTGTTCCTGATCATTCCCATTGCCGAGACGCTGAGCCGTTATGTGGACCAGCGCGTGCGAGTAACGACGGTCAGCGCGGAGTCGACGCTGACCCGCGACACGGTGCCGGTCAATGTGGACGCGATCATCTTCTGGCTGGTGTGGAATGCTGAGAAATCCATCCTCGAAGTAGAGGATTTTACGCAGGCCATCACGCTCAGTTCGCAGACGGCGCTGCGCGAATCCATTGGACGGCATCAGCTGGCGCAGATGATCACGGACCGCGAAACGCTGGGCCATGAGCTGCAAAGGATTCTCGACGAGAAGACCACGCCATGGGGCATCACAGTGCAGTCGGTGGAGATTCGCGATGTGCGCATTCCGCAGGCGCTCGAAAACGCGATGTCGCAGCAGGCCCAGGCCGAGCGCGAACGCCAGGCGCGCGTGATTCTGGGTGAGGCGGAGGTGCAGGTCTCAGAGCAGTTCGCGCAGGCCTCGCGTGTCTACAACGACAATCCCGGCGCGTTGCATCTGCGCGGCATGAACATGCTCTACGAGGCCATGCGTGAAAAGGGTTCGATGGTCATCGTTCCCTCGTCCGCGGTCGAGACGATGGGCCTCGGCGGAACATTGGCTGCGACTGCGATGGCCAAACAACAGTGAAGGAGATCACCCATGAAGAACACGATGCTGTGGCTTACCGTCCTCCTTGTTTTCTCTCCATGCATCCTGCACGCGCAAACCGCACAGTTCGTCACCGTCGACAAAGACGTCAAGCTGCAAGTGCTCGATTGGGGCGGCACCGGTCGACCGCTGCTCTTCCTGACGGGCCTGGGAAATGACGCCCATGTCTACGACAAGCTCGCTCCAAAATTCACTCCGAAGTACCACGTCTACGGCATCACACGCCGGGGTTTCGGCACTTCCAGCAAGCCCGCTCCCACTACTGCAAACTACAACGCCGACCGCCTGGGCGACGATGTGCTGGCCGTCATCGACGCTCTCAAGCTCAACCGCCCCGTACTGATCGGACACTCCATCGCAGGCGAAGAGTTGAGCTCCATCGGCAGCCGCCATCCGGAGAAGGTAGCTGGATTGATCTACCTCGATGCAGGTGATGGATACGGCTTCTACGATCGCATCCACGGAGACTGGATGCTCGACATGCTTGACCTCAGAAAGCGGATCGATGAGATCGAGGCAGGCGCGGTACTGAACCATCAAGTTACGCAGGACATGCTGGCGAGCGTCTCGCAGCTTGAAAAAAGTTTGCGGGAGGTCGACAAGCAGGTAGCATTGATGCCTTCTTCACCCCCTCCTCCTCCGCCAATTCCTATGGCAATCCGATTCGGGGAACAGAAGTACACGACAATTCACGCTCCCGCACTCGCCATCTTCGCCTGCCCTCACAACTTCGACCGCTACTTTCCGAACAACTCAAAGGCCACGGCCGCGATGATCGCGAACGACCTCGCACACTGCACTGCGCAGTCAAACGCCTTCGAAGCCGGCATACCGTCCGCACCTGTCGTCCGCATCCGCAACGCCGACCACTACGTCTTCAACTCAAACGAGGCAGAGGTCATCCAGGCGATGAATACCTTCCTCGCCAAGCTGCCCTGAGCATTTTTTCCCGGCGCGCGATATCATTTTCCCAAAGTCCGTAAGTAAGTTGTGGAGGCCCCATGCCGACGCTCTTCTACGATGTCACCTTCGCTCTCCGCCAGCTCATCAAGCACCGCGTCTATGCGATCACCGCCATTCTCTCGATAGCACTCGGCATCGGCGCAACCGCAGCCGTCTACAGCGTTCTTTACGGTGTCTTGATTGACCCCTATCCCTACCGCGACGCCAACCGCATCGCGATGATCAACATCAGCAACAAGGAGGGCCACCAGGGAAGCGTTCCGTTCACGCTCGCACAGGTTCAACAACTGCGGAAAGCGAAGTCGGTTGCGGACGTCCTCGCCCAGCGGAATGTGGACATGACGGTGACCGATGGTGATCTCCCTCAGGTAGTGAGCACTCTCCAGTTCACCGGTAATGGATTCGAGTTCCTCGCCGCGCCTCCCTTGCTTGGGCGGACATTCACGGCAGCCGAAGCGCCAGAGGGCTCCGCGCCTCCTCCCGTAGCCGTCATCAGCTATCTCTTCTGGAAGAGCCACTTCGCCGCGAGGCCCGATGTCATCGGAAAGAGCCTCGAGCTGAATCATCAAAAATACACCGTCATCGGTGTGACCGGCCCGCGCTTCACATGGACGGATGCGACTGTTTACCTGCCGCTCCCGGCCGGCATCCCTCCCGAAACATGGTTCAGCACCTTGATTCGTCTGCGTCCCGGAGTCTCTCTCGGCGCGACAACAGGAGAGATGGATGGCTACGTGCGGCAGTATGTCCGTGACCATCCAAACGTGTTTCCACGCGACAGCTTCGAGGTTAAGGTCGAGACACTGAACGACAGTCTGCTTGGACAGTTCAAAGGCACGCTGTTCCTTCTCTTTGCCGCCGTCGGCTTGCTGCTGCTGATTGGCTGCGGCAACGTCTCCATCCTGATGCTCGCCCGCGGCACTGCGCGCCAGCAGGAACTCGCAATGCGTGCGGCGCTCGGTGCGTCACGCGTTCGCATCGTGCGCCAACTGCTCACCGAAGCCGTGCTGCTCTCCGTCACCGGCGGCGTGTTGGGCATGGCCATCGCCTCGCTCGCCATACGGCTCATCATCAGCTTGCTGCCTGAGTATTCAATTCCCCACGAAGTCGTCATCAGCCTGAACATTCCCGTGCTGCTCTTCAGCACGGCAGTGTCGGTCGCAACCGGCATCATTGCGGGCCTCTCTCCCGCGCTGCAATTCTCGAGCCCCCGTCTCAACGCGATCCTGCAAGCGGGAGACACGCGAACCGTCACCTCGCGCAGCGCGCGCGTTCGCTCCGTCATGATCACCGGACAGATCGCCCTGACCGTGCTTCTACTCGCAGGCGCGGGAGCCGCGATGCGGACACTTCTCGAGGCCCACAGCGCGAAGCTCGGTTTCGATCCGCACAACACCTTGTTCATGGAGCTAGCGTTGCCCGAGGGTGCGTACACCACTTGGGAGACCCGCTCCCAATACCTCGACGCGTTGATCGAGAAGATCAAAGCTACCCCCGGTGTCAGCGGCGCGACGACCCAGAACGGAGGTCTGCCCCCCATCGGCGTCTGGCTGCAACCAGTCCGCATCATCGGCGCCCCAGCCGATGACAGCCGCCGCACAGGTGTAGGACTAGTCAGCGCAGATTACTTCTCGGTGCTCCATATCCCCCTGTTGCAGGGCAGGACAATGACCCACACCGAGGTCCTGCACGGCGCACACCTCACCGTAGTCAGCGAGACCTTCGCGCATCGTTATTTCCCGAACACAAACCCCATAGGCCATCTCATCGTTCCAACAGACCTGCAACGCGCCATTCCAGGCACCTTGTCCCCACCGAATCTTGACCAGCCCTACGAGATCATCGGCGTCGTCGCCGACGTGCGCAACGATGGCCTGCACCACCCGATTCTTCCGCAGGTCTACGTCCCATCGACCATGCTCATCTTTCAGGGCACCGGCATCTTCGTCCGCACCGTAGGCGACCCGCGCCAGTCCATCCACACGGTCAGCAGCAGCATCCGTTCACTCAATCAAAATCAAGCCGTAAGCCGCATCACCCCCTTCGACGATTTCCTCTCGATGTTCGTCTGGTCCTACGACCGCTTCATCTCCGTGTTATTCGCTGTCTTTTCGAGCGTCGCCCTTGGACTCGCCGCTATAGGCCTCTTCAGCGTCGTCGCTTACACCGTCGAGCAGCGCACCCGCGAGATCGGCATCCGCATGGCTCTCGGCGCGCAGCGAGTCAGCGTTCTCATCCTGACCCTCACCTCCACCGCCTGGACCGCCGGAATAGGACTCGCCATCGGCATCGCACTGAGCATCGGCCTGAGCGATGCTGTCCACCACTGGACACAAAGCAGCATGCGCGACGTCGGCGTCCTGGCCGCGATCTCCGCCGTCTTCCTGCTAGCCTCGATCCTCGCCTGCGTCCTGCCCGCCCGCAGAGCCATGCGCGTCGACCCAATGGTCGCCCTCAGAAGCAACTGAACAGGTGCATTACTAACAACTATCTTTGTCATTCTGAGCGGAGCGAAGAATCCCCGCATTTCGTTCGAAGCGCCACAACCTGCACCATCTGCAAGAGCTCTCGAACTCCCGGCAACTCCGAAAGATGCTTTGAAGGGGACGGCCTTCAGCCCGTCCATCTATCCCTGCATAAAACGCGGCTTCAGCCGCTGAGGGAATCTCTCCCACCCCCCCGGAACTATTCGCCTCCAAACGCCGTATCAGACAGAGCAAGACTTCCTCACACAGATCCTCTGGCCCGGAGGTTTACCCATGGCACTCTTCCTCGATCAGCTCAAACAAGTTCTCCGCAGGCTAGGCCGCGCGCCACTGTTTACCGCCATCACCCTCATCACGCTTGCCATCGGTGTCGGTGCGAACACGGTAATCTTCAGCGTCGTCGAAGGCGTTTTGCTGAAGCCCTTGCCCTATCCTCACGCGGAGCAGCTTATCGGCGTGTGGCACACGGCACCGGGGATCGGCATCAAGGAACTGAACATGTCGCCCTCTATCTACTTCATCGATCGCGAGCAGAGCACCACCCTACAGGACATCGGCATCTACACTGGCGGAGACTCGCTCGCCATCACTGGCGCGGGACAGCCCGAGCATGTCCGTGGCCTCGACGTCACCGACGGCACGCTGCCGCTCCTCGGAGTAACGCCCGCACTGGGACGCCTCTTCACCCGCCAGGACGATACGCACGGCGCTCCCGAGACCGTGCTGCTCTCCCACAGCTACTGGCTCCAGAAGTTCGGCGGAGCCTCCTCCGTCATCGGGCGCACGATCACTGCCGACGGAAGGCCGCGCCAGATCATCGGCGTCCTCCCGCAGGGGTTCCACTTCCTCAACGAGCCGGACGCCGCGCTCATCCTGCCCTTCCAGTTGGACCGCACCAAGACCAAGCTCGGCAACTTCAGCTATCGCGCCCTCGCCCGCCTCAAACCCGGAGTTACCATGGCGCAGGCCAGCGCGGACATGGCCCGCCTTATCCCCATCTCCATCCGCAGCTTCCCCGCGCCCGATGGCTTCAGCATCAGCCTGTTTGAGAAAGCGCAGATCCAGCCCAATCTCCACCCCTTGAAGAAGGACGTGATCGGTGACGTGGGCAACGTCCTGTGGGTCCTGATGGGCTCGATCGCCGTGGTGCTGCTGGTCGCCTGCGCAAACGTCGCCAACCTGCTGCTCGTGCGCGTCGAGGGCCGCCGTCAGGAGCTGGCCATCCGCTCCGCCCTCGGAGCGGGCTGGGGCCGCATCACCGGCGAGCTGCTATTCGAGAGCGTCGTCCTTGGCTTTGCGGGCAGCTTCATCGGCCTCGCATTCGCCTATGGAGCGCTGCGCGTCCTGGTCGCGCTCGCACCCACCGGCCTCCCGCGCATCCACGAGATCGGCATCGATTTCCCAGTGCTGCTCTTCACGCTCGCCCTCGCCCTCTTCACTAGCCTCCTCATCGGTCTGATCCCGGTCATCAAATACGCCGGAGCGGGCCTGAACAGCAGCCTCCGCGAAGGCGGCCGTGCCTTAAGCCAGGGCCGCGAACGGCACCGCGCACGAAAGGCTCTCGTCGTCGTGCAGGTCGCTCTGGCACTTGTCCTGCTCATCTGCTCCGGCCTCATGATCCGCACCTTTCACGCCCTGATGCACGTCTCCACCGGATTCTCTGACCCAAACACACTCCAGACATTCCATCTCTACATCCCCGAGACGCGGATACCCGACTCCCAGGGCGAAGCGGTGGTCCGCATGGAGCAGGAGATTCAGAACAAGATCGCGGAGATCCCCGGCGTCTCCTCAGTCAGCTTGGCGAACGCGATTCCCCTGGATGGATATGACACGAACGATGTCCTCTTCGCACAGGACCACATCTATAAAGAGGGAGAGCTTCCGCCGATTCGCCGCTTTAAGTTCATCTCGCCCGGCCTCTTTTCGACTCTCGGCACTCCACTCGTCGCCGGTCGCGACCTCACCTGGACGGAGACTTACCAGAAGCTACCCGTCGCTATCGTCTCCGAGAACCTCGCGCGCGAGTACTGGCACGATCCAGCCAGCGCCCTCGGCAAGCGAATCCGCGTCGCCAGCACGGACGACTGGCGCGAGATTATTGGTGTAGTCGGCGACGTCCACGACGACAGCGTCAGTGATCCCGCCTCCACCACCGTCTACTGGCCCCTCATACAGGCCCGCTTCGAAGGCCAAAAGGAGATAGCGCGGCGCAATATCGCCATCGCCATCCGGAGCCCGCGCGCCGGCTCCGAAGCCTTCATGAAGGAGGTCCAGCAGAAGGTCTGGTCGGTCGACTCCGACATCCCTCTGGCGGATGTCTCAACCCTCGGTGAGCTTTACACCAAGTCCATGGCGCGCACCTCCTTCACGCTCGTGATGCTCTGCGTCGCCGGAGGCATGGCCCTGCTGCTTGGTATCGTCGGCATCTACGGAGTCATCTCGTACTCAGTCTCGCAGCGCACCCGCGAAATCGGCATCCGCATGGCGCTCGGCGCGCAACGCCCAGCCCTGACCTCCATGTTCGTCCGCCAGGGACTATGGTTGACGGGCATCGGCATCGCCTGCGGCCTGGTCGTCGCCTTCGTCACCATGCGCCTGATGTCGTCGATCCTCTTCAACGTCAGCCCGGTCGACCCCACCACCTACGCCACCATCACCGCCGGAGTCCTTGCCACCGCCTGGTTCGCCTGCTACCTGCCCTCCCGCCGTGCCGCCACGGTCGACCCCGTCAACGCGCTGCGAGCGGAGTAAACCATCGCCTATGCCGGAAGAAGTGCAACCCCGAAGATAAAGCTTCCCCATCGATTCCCCTGAGGCATAGAATGCCGCTCGGCAACACAGGTGGCTCGTATGTTGAAGTCTTTGTTCGTCCTTCCTGCCCTATTGTTTCTCGGATTCTCGCCACAACAGCCGGCAGCTGCTCCGGCCCCTACCCCGGCAGCGTCGAGTATTCCCGCTGAAGCCGCGCGCATGGTCAACCCGGTAAAGCCCACGCCCGAATCCCAGTCCCACGCCAAAAAGATGTACGGGTACGACTGCGCCATGTGCCACGGGGCGAACGGCAACGGCAAAGGGGAGCTCGTCACCGACATGAAGCTCACCCTGAAGGACTACACCGATGCTGCCGCCCTGAAAGACCTCTCCGACGGAGAGCTCTTCTACATCATCAAGAACGGCAAAGGCCAGATGTCCGGCGAAGGCGACCGCGCAAAGCCGGACGACCTCTGGAACATGGTGATCCTGGTGCGCTCGTTCGCCAAGAAGTAACGCAAACGCAGCAAGAACTGCTGTCAAAGCGGAAGGGCACGGCTTCAGCCGTGCCGCAAATAGCTGAAAAATGCGGGGGCTTTAGCCCCTGAGGGAATCTTTCTCCGTCACATCTGGCAAACAGTCCTACCCCTCACAACGCAAAGCCCTGATCGGATCAACCTTGGACGCACGCCGCGAGGGAATCCAGCAAGCCAGCAGCGCGACCACAAGCAGAATCAGCGGCACTGCGGTGAACGTCACCAAGTCATGAGGACGAACGCCATACAGAATGCTGGTAGAAAATTTAGCTACAGCCAGCGCGATTGGCAAGCCAAGCGCAACAGCGATCACAGCGAGCCTCATGCCGTGCGTGACGATCAGCCGCTGGACGGCGGTTGTCTGCGCGCCGAGCGCCATCCGAATACCGATCTCATGCGTGCGCTGGCTGACGGAGTAGCTCATGACGCCATAGAGTCCGACCGATGCCAGCAGAAGGCCGATGCCTCCGAAGATCCCAAAGAGCGTGCCGGCCAGGCGAGGAAGAAAGAGCGCATCGTGAAGATGTTCCTCCATCGTCTGTGTGTTGAAGACCGCGAGCGAAGGATCGAGAGAACTGATCTCATGCCGTACTGCGGCTGCGAGCGCGGTAGAGTCGCCAGCGTAGCGGACCATCAGCGAGTATCCATCGAACGATGGATCGCCGGAGATATTCTGATTGATCGAGCGGTAGAGAACAGGTCTCAGATCTTCGCCGATGGTGCGTGACTTGCTGTTCTTGACGACACCGACGATCTGAAAGCTCGCGCCGCCGCCGCTGACGCGCTGTCCAATCGGGTTGTCGCCATTGAATAGCTTCCGCACGAACTCCTCATTAACGATGGCCACTTTAGGTGCGGTAGGATTTTCGTCCGTGAAGTCCCGGCCGGCGAGACGCGGAATTCCCATCGTTGCAAAGTAGTCCGGGCTCACCATGTAAAGGTCGGTCCCGGGCGGTTGCAGGGGCTTTGGCCGTCCCTCCACAACAAAGCCGTCCCTTCGTCCCCCTATGGAGAGCGGCACGATGTCAGTGGATGCCACGGATGCCACTCCCGGCAAAGCTGCAACCCGCTGGCGCAACTCTGCCAGCAGCTGCATCGCGCGCGTAGCGGTGTAGCCGTGGACCTGCGGATCGATAGCCATCATCAGCACTCCGCGCGACCGGAAGCCGACGTCGATGTTGGCAGCGCTTTGCAGGCTTCGCAAAAAGAGACCCGTTGCACAAAGCAGCACAAAGGACAAAGTGATCTGCGCCACGACGAGAACACTACGCATACTCCATCGCCGTCCGGGCCGCGCCAGTGCATCCTCGCCTTTCAGCGCGTTGGACATCACGGGACGCGAGGCGCTCCACGCCGGAGCAAACCCGAAGACAATGCCTGCGGCGACGCTGAGGGCGAAGGTATAGAGCACGACCCTCCAATCCACACTCACGCTGAGGTCGATAGGTATGGGCGCGGGAAGCCGGAAGGAGGAGAGGGCAGAGGTGGCCCACAACGAAAGCACAACGCCGAAGAGCCCGCCGCCCAATGCCAGCAGTACGCTCTCGATCAACATCTGGCGTAGCAGTTGGACGCGCCCCGCACCCAGCGCGAGTCGCACAGCCATCTCCCTCTGTCGGCCCGCGGCATGTACCAGCAGCAGATTCGCTACGTTGGCGCAGGCGATGCAGAGCACCAGCAGAACGACGACCGAGAGCGCCGCCAGGAACAGGAACACGGCAGACTTTTCGCTCGGCGGCAACGAGCCCGCCATCTCCATGTGGAAGCCGTTTCCCTTCTCAGACTCTGGATGCGCCTGTGCGAGACGTTGTGCGAGTACGCTGAGCTCCGCTGCCGCCTGTGTCCGAGTGACACCCGGCTTGAGGCGCCCTATGGAACTGAGCCAGTGGAAGCTGCGTGAGTTGGCATCGGGTGGGTTTGGAATCAGCTGTGCCAGGTTGCCGAGAGGCACCCAGAACTGCGGGTCGAGGATCAGATCAAGACCCCGGAACGCAGGCGGAGCAACGCCAACAACCGTGTAGAGATGTCCTGAGAGAGGAACCGTCTTACCGGTGATCGCCGGGTCTCCGCCAAAGCGGCGTTGCCACAGAGCATGGCTCAGCACGATGACGGGAACACGCTCCTCGTCGCTCGTGAAGCCACGGCCAAGCGGCATGCGGAGTTGCGCGACATCGAAGTAGTTGGCTGTCACGGCCTGCCCCCATACACGCTCAGGCTCTCCGTTGCCGCCAATCGAGGCTGGCACAAGCTCTTCGTAGGCCGCGACGCCGGAGAAGGAGCTGGCGTGGTCGCGCACATCGATGTAGACCGGCTTGGACAAATCATTGCAGCATCGATCCGCGTCGTGCGTCGTGTAAAGGCTTATGAGCATACCGGGGTCGCCGACCGGTGCGGGCCGCAATGCAAACCGGCTGACGATGGAAAAGATCGTGGCGTTGGCCGCGATGCCAAGCCCGATGGAGAGCACGACCGTCGCTACGAGCCCAGGCGATCGAGAGAGACGGCGGAAGGTATAGCTCAGGTCCTGCCACAAGGCCTCCACAGTCGACTCCCAACCCGCCGACCACACCTTGTGCTTCACACCCTCGATACTTCCCACCTCAGCCCGGGCAGCACGCAACGCCTGCTCGCGCGTCATGCCCCGCCGCATCTTCTCTTCGATTGCAGCCTCCAGGTAACCCTGCAACTCTTCCTCGATCTCCTGGTTGCGCTGCTCCTTGCCGAAGAGCGCCTTGACCCCACTTGCCAGACTCCGCAGAACTCTCATCGGAACCTCCGTTAGCTTGTTCTGTCTCTAAAACTCGCTGCATCAATCTGTCATCCTGAGCGAAGTCGAAGGACCTGCGGTTTGCCTGTAGCGGCAAAACCCCTGTCATTCTGACCCTGAGCTTGCCGAAGGGGAAGAACCCCCGCATTTCGCCCATAGAGCCACAACCTCCGGGTGCCCCATCCTTCGCTCTTCTGCGAAGGGTGGGAAGCAACAACAACATCTAGGCTTCCATGATTCTGTTGATGGCCGAAAGCTGCCGTGCCCAGCCCTCGGTCTCCTCTTTGAGCGCCTTCCGTCCACGCTGCGTCAAGAGATAGTACTTCGCGCGACGGTTGTTCTCGCTGGATCTCCACTCTGCCTTGATACTGCCTTCGCGTTCCATGCGGCTCAGCGCAGGCAAGAGCGAACCCGGGTTCACGCGGAAGACCCCATCGCTCACCTGTTCAATCCGCAACGTGATGCCGTAGCCGTGCATCGGCTCCAACGCAAGCGTCTTCAGTACAAGCATCTCCAGGGTTCCCTGAACCAGATCGCTGGGTTTATCGCTCATCGAACCTCCTCCTCTTGTTCATCTAGAGGTAATCCTTGCACATCTAGATTGTCAAGTGGAAGAAGAATTTTGACGTAGATCGACATAGCGCGCCAGCAGGTGAACCTGCAGAAGCTATCCAGAAACTACGGTCGAAGGATTGTTTTGAAAGGGACGGGCTTTAGCCCGTCCATCTATCCCTTATTGTAATGCGGCTTCAGCCGCTGAGGGAATGTTTGTGCTTCCTCAATTTTAAACAGGCCCTCAGACCTGAAGCCCAAACCGAGCCAGCATCTCGCGCTGCCCAAGCCGCGTAACACCAAGAGCCCTGCTGTCGAGATCCTGCGTGACCCATCTCTTTTTAAGCGCGACCTTCAGCAGGGCTGCCCCAAGCGCGCCGCCAACATGAGGTCGCCGCTCACTCCAATCCAGACACGCGCAAGCGAACTGGCGGCGCAGTGCCCGGGTCACCTCGATGTCGATGCCCAGAGCTTCGAAGGCCTTCGCTCCATCCACGGAGAGCTCATACGCCTTATCGCGGCCAAGCGAACAGGTCGACAACCACCCCAATAGCTGGAAGCGATCATGCAGCAACACCCCCACCGTCCCCGCCATATGGTCGTAGCAAGTCCGCGCGGCGCGAAGCCGGTTCGGCGTGTTCGGCACGAACCTGTCGCGAGTGCCGCCAGCAAGAACGCTCAGCCCTTCCAGCACCCTGGCCACGCTGCGTCCTTCCAGGCTGTAGTAGCGATGCTTCCCCTGGACCAACACTTTCACCAGTTGCTCCGCCTTCAGTCGATTCAGGTGAGCGCTCGCTGTCGACGGACTTACCTTCGCCACAATCGCAAGCTCAGTGCTCGTGCGGGCGTGCCCGTCCATCAAGCAGTAGAGCATCCGCGCCCGCGCCGGCTCGCCAATCGCCGCCGCAATGCTGGAGACTGCGAAGTCAGTGTGCTCTCCGACATCCATCATTTGATGATAGACGAATCATTGATGTCCAACAACCGGCATAGTGCTCCTATGCAGTCAGCCAGGCCCGCAACCAGTCAGATAACCCGCCGCGAAGCCATTGGAGGCATCGTGGCGGCAGGCGCGACGATGGCCCTTGACTGCGATGCACTGGCCCTGCTGCCCACTAGGAGAATTCCCATGACCATCACCTGCTTCATCCGTTACCAGATCGATCCCTTCCAGCGAGACGAGTTCAAGAAGTACGCCGAGAACTGGGGCCGCATCATCCCACGCTGCGGCGGTCACCTCGTCGGTTACTTCCTCCCTCACGAAGGCACGAACGATGTCGCTTGGGGCTTGATCGCATTCGATAGCCTCGCCTCCTATGAGACCTACCGCGCACGTCTGAGGTCAGATCCAGAGGCCCGCGAGAACCTCGCCACGGCAAAAACGAAACGCATCATCCTTCGCGAAGAAAGAACATTCGTGGAAGTAGTCGATGGAACATTCAACCTCCCCTCAACACTCGCAGGAAAGTCATAATTGACCACTCCTGCACCCACCCAAAACTCCGTCATCCTGACCGAAGGTGGCGTACTTTGCCGCCGCAGTGGAGGGACCCCCGCATTTCGCTTTTGCTGTTGCTTGTTCTTCTATTTGTCATCTCGCACGAATCTCCAGGTGCCCCATCCTTTCGCGCACCATGCGAAAGGGTGGGAGACCCCACCCAGCACTTGCATTGCCACGAAGATTCTGCGCACTCTACAAGGAGTGACTCACTCTTGAAAGGTCTTCCCTATGGCTACCGTAAAACTTTGGACTGACGAAGAAGTCTCAGCCACCCCCCGCATCAAAGCAGTCTTCGACGACATACGTGCTACCCGAAAATCCGACTTCGTCAATAACTTCTGGCGAGCGCTCGCCAACCAACCAGCCCTGCTGGAACGAACCTGGTCAAGCATCAAAGAAGTCATGGTCGAACCCGGTGCGCTCGACCCGCTCACCAAAGAGTTGATCTACATTGCCGCGTCGACGATCAACGGCTGCAGCTACTGCGTCCACTCCCATACTGCAGCCGCCCGGGCCAAAGGCCTTACCGACCAGCAACACGCTGAGTTCCTCGCAGTAGTCGGCATGGCCGCCGAAACCAACGCACTCGCAACAGCCCTCCAGATACCCGTCGATCCAGAGTTCACCACCGAATAGGCCCAAAAGGAATCGGAGCATTCAACCGAAGGGATGATCCGATAATCCATCCAAATGCCGAGGACAGCGCCGGAAGCGGACGTGTATCGTCCATCTGTTCCTTAAAGCTGGTTTTCGAGGTAGCGATGCGATTGATCCTTGCCGGACTATCGTCGGCTGTTTCCTCTTTGGTGATCGCGAAGAGAGGCTGTATTGGTGCCTGAGCGCGCCTTAAGCGAGAACTCGCCCAACTATGCGGGCTGGCGGGTAACGCTCGCTGCATTTGTGGGTGTCATGGTCAGCTTTGCGGCGATGGTGCCGTTCACCTTCAGCCTCTTTCTTGCGCCGCTCCAAGACGCGTTCGGTTGGAAACGTGAGGCGATCTCACAGGCCTTTGCCATCACAGCGCTCACCGTTGCGGCGTGCTCTCCAACCATCGGCTCACTGCTGGATCGTCTGCCACCACGCAGAATCATCTTGCCCAGCATCATCGTCTTTGCCTGCGGGATGGCTTCGCTATCGTTGCTGCGCGGACACATCGCACAGTTCTACGGGACCTATCTGCTGCTCGGCATTGTGGGCAATGGAACCGCACAGTTGGCGTACTCGCGCGCCGTGCTCACCTGGTTTGAGCAGCGCCGTGGTCTGGCACTCGCGATTGTGCTCACTGGCAGCGGAACCGGTTCCATCCTTCTGCCTATCCTCGCGCAGCATATGATCACCCACCACGGATGGCGCGCCTCCTACCTTGTGCTCGGCGCGGTTGCTCTGATTGGATTCCCACTCACTGCGCTGCTGGTCCGCAACCGTCCGGTCGTGCAGGCGGCCACGCCAACCGCGGCAGTAGCGGTCAAGATCAGCGGCGTGCTGGGCACACGTGTCTTCTGGCTCATTGCTATCCCGGTGATGCTTTCGGCGTTCAGCCTCAACGGCGCCATCGCCCATCTTGCTGCTCTGCTCACTGGCCGTTCGGTCACGCCTGCGAGTGCAGCACTGGCTCTTTCCATGCTGGGAGTATCCGGCATTATCGGCCGGCTGATTACGGGACATCTACTTGACCGTCTCTTTGCGCCGATCGTGTCCCTTGTGGTCCTGCTTATCGCAGCCATGGGCATCGTAACAATCGCTTACGCGACCACTGCCGCCATGGGTATATTCGGGGCATTCCTCATGGGATTTGGCTCCGGCAGCGAGGCTGATGTCGTTCCCTATCTCATCGCGAAGTATTTTGGCCGCGTTCGCTTCTCCACGCTCTACGGTCTCTCCTGGACTGCTTATGCGATCGGCGGTGCCATCGGACCCGTTCTGATGGGACACGCCTTCGACAAGGCAGGAACCTACCTGACCTCAACCGTGCTTCTGCTCGCAGCACCACTCTTTTTAGCGGCGCTGCTGCAACTGCTCCTGCCTGCATACCCTCACACCTATTCCTCTGCTCTTGAAGCAGGCTCGATCCTGGAGCCCGCGACCGAAAGCGCGCTGTAACGTAACCAGCCTTAACTTAAGGAGCTATCATGCCGCACATCAGCTTGCCCAACCTCCCCGGAATCCGTGGCCCCATGGCTTTCCGTCCCGAGACATCGAAGCCGCTCAATGAACTCGTCGAGGTGCTGCTGCGCCACCCGAACTCGCTCACACCCGGCGAACGCGAACTCATCGCCACCTACGTGTCCTCGCTGAACAACTGCCATTATTGCCAGTCCATCCATGGAGCCATCGCCGCGGCCCACCTCGACGGAGACGAAGACCTCGTGCAGTGCGTCAAGCAGGACTTCCACTCCGCCGAGATCTCTCCGAAACTCAAGGCGCTGCTGACCATCGCCGGAAAGGTGCAGCAGGACGGCAAGAACGTTACCGAGCAGGACGTGCAGGCCGCGCGGGACGAGGGCGCAACTGACCTTGAGATCCACGACACCGTTCTCATCGCTGCCGCCTTCTGCATGTACAACCGCTACGTCGATGGACTCGCGACGGTACAGCCGCAGGACCCCACACTCTATCGCGAGCGCGGCAGAATGGTCGCACGCGATGGCTATGTCGCCGCCAATCTCACCAACGTCATCAATCCACCTGCCGCCGAATTAGTCACGAGGTAATATGCCCCACATTTCTCTCCCCGCAGAGATTCCAGGTATTGGCGGAGCCTTCGCCTTCCGTCCCGCGACCGCCAAGCCGATGCGCGAGCTTGCCCACATCCTGCTCTTCGAGCCCGGCAGCGAGGCAAGCCTTAGCTCCCGCGACCGCGAACTCATCGCCAGCTACGTCTCGTCACGCAACACCTGCTACTTCTGCCAGACCAGCCATGGAGCCGCTGCCGCCAGCCACATCGGCGGCAGTCCCGAGTTGGTCGCCGCCGTCTGCGCCGACCCCTACACAGCCGATATCTCCGATAAGTTGAAGGCCCTGCTCGTGATCGCAGCCCACGTTCAGGGCGACGCCAAAACCGTCAGCCCCGCGCATATCGAAGCGGCCCGCCAACACGGCGCAACCGACCTCGAGATTCACGATACGGTGCTTATCGCCGCCGCCTTCTGCATGTACAACCGCTATGTCGACGGCCTCGCCACCTGGCAGCCACGCAACGAGGAGATGTACCGCTCCATGGGGAAGCGACTCGCCGGCACCGGATACGCGCAGCCTGCCAATGGAAAGGGCTAGGTCGATTTAATAGGCTGGGTGTCAGTAACTGATTTTTATAAAATCTGTCATCCTGAGCGGAGCTTTTCGCAGCTTTATCGCGAGAAGCGCAGTCGAAGGACCTGCGGTTTGCTCGGAGTGCTGCTGCCTCTCGTTGCTTTTCGCACATCCTGTCTAAGCCAACCTGGTTCCTATATGTCGATACCGCTTAGATTAGAGGTGGTAGCAGGCGGCTTTTGGGAACGACCCCTTCCGCTCCACATAACCCCCGATTTACACAGACCATTTACCATAAGAGATGCGCCTGTTTTCAAATGGGCCGCAGCCTCATGCTCCACACAGAATAGGAAGTTCTCTTGGCAGAGTTTAAGAATCCCAGTCAGCAGGGCGGGCAGGACAACAAGTCGCTCCTCGTCATGGCGCTCGTCATGGTCGCGGTCTTCTTCGGCCTCCAGTTCTACAAGTCGAAGTACAGCCCCAAGCCCGCGTCCCCCAACCAGACCCAAAGCGCACCTGCCCAAACCACCGGCCAGCCCAGCAACCAGTCCGCGAATCAGGCACTTACCGCGCCCCAGTCCGGAGCACAGTCTGCCGGTAATCCCGCCGCCGCATCGGTCGCCACTCCCACGGTTGCCGCTGCAGCCGAGTCCACCACCACCATCGAGAACGAGCTCTACCGCATCCAGTTCACCAATCGCGGAGCCCAGGTCGTAAGCTGGCAGCTCAAGAAGTACAAGGACAACGACCGTAAGCAGCCCCTCGACCTCGTCCACGAGCAGGCCGCCAAACAGTTCGGCTATCCGCTCTCTCTCTATACTTATGACGCGGCCACCACGACTGCCCTCGCGCAGGCACTCTACGTCCCCTCTGCCACCGGAAACCTCGCCAGTCCCGCAAGCCTGACCTTCAAATACGCGGGCAACGGCTTAGAGGTCACCAAGACCTTCTCCTTCGACGAGAGCTACCTCCTCCACGCCGATGTTGTCGTCACTCACAATGGAGCCCCCATCCGCGCCCTCATCAGCTGGCCCGGCGGCTTCGGCGACCAGGAAGACGCCCGCTCCTACGCCAGCGCCCAGGTCGACGTCAGCCAGAGCGACAAAGTGGACCACATCGCCTTCAAGAAGGTCTCCGGCGGAGCCACCCTCAACGGTCCATTTGACTGGGCCGGAGCCAGCGACCTCTACTTCGCCGCCGTCTTCCTCCCCGACAATCCGGATACCGCCACCGTTGCCACCCTGAACAACCAGATCGACGTAGCCAAGGCCAAGCGCAACAACGGCCTCGGCGCAGGTACGTCCGCCAAGCCGATGGTTGTCCCTGTCCTCGGTGCGGCCCTCGGCGATACTACCGGCCACACCCAGACCCGCATCTACGTCGGTCCCAAGGCCGCCGCGGTCCTCAAGTCCATCCACGCCGCCAACCCCAGCATCACCCTCGAGCCGCTGCTCGACTTCGGCTTCTTCGGCCCTATCGGCCGTATCCTCTTCCTTGCTCTCCAGTTCATCCACAACTACGTCACGCCCGGCTGGCCTGGTGCGTGGGGATGGGCCATCGTCATCCTGACGGTCATCATCAACCTCATCCTGCTGCCGCTCCGCGTCAAGACCATGAAGTCCGGGCTCAAGATGCAGCGCATCCAGCCCCAGATGGACCAGATCAAGGCCAAATACAAGAACCTCAAGGTCACCGATCCCAAGCGTAACGATATGAACGCCGAGATCATGCAGCTCCAGAAGGACAACGGAGTCAACATGTTCGGCGGCTGTATCCCGACCCTGATCCAGATGCCGCTCTTGTTCGCCTTCCTCTATATGCTCCCCAAGGTCGTCGAGCTCCGCCAGGCGCACTGGCTCTGGCTGCCCGACCTCTCCGCCGCCGACCCCTGGCACATCCTGCCCATCCTCATGGTGGTTAGCCAGTTCCTCGTGCAGTTCTACACTCCGTCCCCCGGAGTCGACCCGCAGCAGCAGAAGATGATGGCCTTCATGATGCCCGTCTTCTCCGGCTACATCACCTGGAACTACGCCTCCGGCCTCGCTCTCTACTGGGCCATCGGTAACCTCATCGGCATCGCCCAGCAAGCAGTGATGAACCGTACATCGCTCGGTCGCGAGATGCGCGAGATCGCCGCCAAACGAGCCCGCCGCAAGACCGGCAACCAGACCATCCAGGGCCGCCGCTAACCCCACCGCAAACCGGGTGCCCCACATCTCGCTTTTGAGATGTGGGGTTTTTCATGTCCCCAACCTCCGTCACCCCGACCGAAGCGGAGCGCAGTGGAGGGACCCCGCATTTCGCCTTTGCTTTTGCCGTTGCTTGTCCTCTTGTTTGTCATCCCATAGGGATCTGCTTTTCGCCTTTGCCGTTGTCTGTCCTTTGTCTCTCACCCCCAGAGATCTACTGTCGCAACAGTGATTGACATGTCATTCGAGCAAGGTAACGTACACCACGGTAACTTTAAGTTAGACTGACTCATCCCCAATGGATAGCACTACCCTGAACCGCCCTGCCCTCGCGGCGCAACCCATCGAAGACCTTCTGCGCCTGCTCACCAGCAGCGGCCATCTACAGCTCGAGTTCACGGTCGCCACTCCGGCACCCATTCCACAGCCGGAGCACAACGGCCTCATCCCGCCCGAGCTCTCCGTCGAGCTCACCGGTCCCGACACCTCTCTCCTCATCGACCGCAACGGCGAGCTCCTCCACGCCATCGAGCACATCGCCGCCAAAATCCTCCGCCTTGAACCCGAGGAGCACGATCGCATCTCCATCGATGCCGCCCGCTTCAAAGCCGACCGCGATCAGGAGCTCCGCCGCTCCGCCGAGGCAGCCGTCACCAAGGTCCGCGCCACCGAGCAACCCTACGCCTTTCCCCCGATGACCTCCCGCGAGCGCCGCCTGCTCCACCTCGCCCTCAAAAGCTCCGGCCTGCCCACCGCCTCCTCCGGCGAAGGTCCCCGTCGCTTCGTCGTCCTCTACCCCGAAGGCTACGAGCCTCCCGCCTCACCTGCCCCACGTCCCGCCCACGAACGCGCCCATGCCATCCGCAACAACTTCCGCCGCCGCTAGTGTGATGTCTGTCTACGATGATGCCTATAAGATCCGCTCCATAAGATTCGCTCCATAAAGTCCGCAGCATAAACTCCGTCATCCCGACCGAAGCGGAGCGCAGTGGAGGGACCCCCGCATTTCGCTTTTGTCTTTGCAGTTGCCGGGTGCCCCATCCATCGCAGCCTCATCGCGATGGGTGGGATGTACAACCTCACCCAGCTAAAATCTGTCATCCTGAGCGCAGTCGAAGGACCTGCGGTTGTCTTTGCTTTTGCCGTTGCCTGTCCTTTTAGTTGTCATCCCGCAGGGATCTGCTTTTCGCTGTTCCATCAAGCCCGCACCCAACTCCAAAGCCCACAATCCCCCTTATTTCCACCAACACGGAACAACCCAACCTGCCCACACGTAGAACCGGGAGCGCATCCCTGGCAGAAGGCACACGCCGTGCCGGACAAAAATCAGAAGAGGCATCCCATGAGGAATTGGCTCGTCGCCGTCATCGGCACATGCATACTCGCTAGCAGCACGAGCTTCGCCCAAACCCCCACGCCAGACGCCATCAAGTCTCGCCTCGACGTCGTCGCCAACTCCTACACCAAGGACAACGCCTTCATGGGCGCAGTCCTCGTCGTCGACGGCGACCAGGTCCTGCTCGACAAGGGCTACGGCATGGCCGACCTCGAATGGAGCATCCCCCACACTCCCGAAGCCAAGTTCCGCATCGGCTCCATCACCAAGCAGTTCACCGCTACCCTCGTCCTTCTCCTCCAGCAGGACGGCAAGCTCAACATCACAGACCCCGTCAGCAAATACATCACCGACTCTCCCAAGACCTGGGAGAAGATCACCCTCGCCAACCTCCTCGGCCACACCTCTGGCATTCCCAGCTTCACCGACTCGAAGGAGTTCGGCACCTGGCGCATGAACCCGCACACCTCAGACGAAGAGCTCGCTCTCTTCCGCGACAAGCCCCTCGACTTCGAGCCCGGTAGCAAGTTCGCCTACAGCAACTCGAACTTTGAAGTGTTAGGCGTTGTCATCGAAAAGGTCAGCGGCCGCAAATACGCCGACCTCCTCCGCGAACGCATCTTCGATCCCCTCGGCATGAAGGACAGCGGTCTCGACACCGACACCCTCATCCTGCCCAAACGCGCCCAGGGCTATTCGCCCGGCAAATCAGGTCTAACGCTGGCCCGTTCTGAATCCATGAGCGTTCCCTGGGCCGCCGGCTCCATCTACTCCACCACCGGCGATCTCCTCCGCTGGGAGCACGGCCTCTTCGGCGGCAAGGTCCTCTCCGATGCCTCGCTCACCGCCATGACCACCCCCGGCAAAGGTGACTACGGCTTAGGTGTCTTCGTCCACACCGTCGATGGTCACAAGGTAGTCGAGCATGGAGGAGGCATCGAAGGCTTCAACACCCAGCTCAGCTACATGCCCGATCGCCGTCTCGCGGCCATCGTCCTCAGCAACGTCAACGGAGCCGCTCCCGGCAACATGGGCCCCCAGCTACTCGACGTCGTACTGGGCAAACCTGTCGTGCTGGCCTCCGAGCGAAAGCCAGTACCCATCGCAAAAGAGGAGCTCACAAAGTTCGTCGGCGTCTACGACCTGACTCCACATTTTTCGCTTACCATCGCATCCACAGAAGATGGCCTGACCGCCACAGGAACAGGCCAGTCTGCACTGCCAATGCTCTACCAGGGAATGACCGACGGCCACGCACGCTTCTTCGTCACCACCGTCGGCGCAGAGATCGAATTCATTCCCGACGCTACCGGAGTCATCACCTCGCTGATCCTGCACCAAGGCGGCCACGACGCCTCAGGCAAACGCCACTGATCGTAAATCTGAAAAACTCGTTCCACAAATCTGTCATCCTGAGCGCAGTCGAAGGACCTGCGGTTTGCTTGCAGCACCACTACCGGGTGCCCCATCCTTCGCGCTTTTGCGAAGGGTGGGATGTACAAACTCACCCCAACCTCTTGTAATTCTGAGCGAAACGAGGAACCCGCGCTTCCCGGTGCGCGTACAGGCAATATGCGCCTTCTCAGCCTCCTGCAGCTACTCTCCTTCTTCGCCGTTGTCCCTGCATTCGCCCAGTCGAAGCTGGTCATCGAAGGCGTAACGCTTATCGACGGAACGGATCGCCCACCACAGCGGGATATGACCGTGACCGTGGAAGCGGGTCGCATCACCCACATCGTCTCAATGAAACATGAGGTCAAGTCAGCAGGCGCAACAGTCGTCGACGGTAGAAACAAATATCTCATTCCCGGACTTTGGAACAACGACCTGCACGGGGGCGATTACAACAAGACGAAAGCCGCGCTTCCATCACTCCTGTCCTACGGCGTGACCACGGTACGGGATATGGGCGCTCCATTGGACGACATCGTTCGCCTGCGAGCAGACATAGCATCACAGTCCGTCATCGGACCTCGGCTATTCATTGCAGGCCCTTTGATGGAAGGCCCCGTCCCGATTCAGATGCCGCTTATCGTCGACCTCTTCGACGTAAATCAAGCCAGGGAAGAAGTTCGGAATCTCAAGCAACACAGCGTCGACTATATAGAGGTGGATACCACGTTAACACCCGAGCTCTACTGGGCAATCGCGGATGAGGCACACAAGCAGTCTCTCCGCTTGGTCGGTCACATTCCCCCTAAGATTCAAGCAAATGACATCGTGAAAGCCCATCAGGTAAATGTCGAACATCTCGGCGGCCGCTTTCTAAATATCCTCGTTGCCTGTTCCAGTGACCAAGCGGAGTTCGATCAGATTCTCGCCACGACGTATGACAACCTCCTCACTGCCATCAAGGAGAAGCGCCCTGCCAGCGAGCCCCAGTTCACGGCCCCCTTCGACAAGAAGCTTCTCGATACCTTTGATCAAGCTAAGGCAGAACGCCTCTTCCATCTGTACGCTCAAAATAGAGTCGCGCAGACGCCCACACTCCACGTGCTTCAGACACTATGGGAGAGCAATCGCGACAACCTGAAACTCAACGAGCAGGACATGGAGTACGGCAAGAAAATCTTCGCAAAGGACATGGCTGTCGTCCTTCAAATGAAGCGCGCAGGTGTACCAATCCTCGCAGGTACGGACGCGCAATACTCTGAAGGAGGAAAAGCACTGCACGAAGAGCTAGCCCTGCTCGTGCAAGCCGGCCTTACACCGTTGGAAGCCCTGCAGTCCGCCACCAGAGATGCCGCAGAGTTTATGGGGGTCGGCAATACCTCCGGCACCATCGAACAGGGGAAGATAGCTGACATGGTTCTTCTGAACGCAAACCCACTCGACGACATCAGGAACACGCGCCAGATCGACGCTGTCATCCTCAAAGGAAAGCTGCTGTCAAAGGAGCAATTAGCAACCACTGCGCCGCAATAATTCATACGAGGCTGCATCCACCTTCATCACCTAAGCCAGCAACAACACCTTCCCGATCCCACCCTTCTCCGCACCACTCCGCATCTTGTAGTCCAACGGATTCACGCTGGCCGCCGTCACCCGCACCAGCACTTCGCCCTCACCAGCCTTCGGATCGTCCACATCCTCAAGCTTCAACTTCTCCGGCCCACCATACTCATGCAGCACCACAGCCTTCATCGCAAGCACCTCGTCCCCATGAGATGCTACCCACGCCCAACGCGGCTAGGAAGCGTCGAAGGCTACACGAAATCTCTAGCCGCCTGCGCCTTTCGATGACACGGATGACAGACCAGTTGAGTATTTTCTACCGTGTATCCGTCGATTGCTTTGAAGCGGTCAAGCTCTGCGCCTCGCTCCGGCAACTTCCCCTGACATAACGCGCAAAGGCCCAGTTGCTTCTTCCACATCTGGGCCTTCAACTTTCTACGTTGCGTCGGAGTGCCTCGCTCATCGAACTCCAGCCTCTTCGCGATGTAGCGCTTCATTTGAAAGATGAGATCTCTATCGTCACCGGCTACTGCAAGAATCTCTGTTCTGATTCGTTCAAGGATCAGAACGGTCTTCGCACGGTTTTCTTCAGAAAGCTCAGGCACCCGACTCTCCTTTACAGCTCCGTGCCCTTCTTCTCGAGCAGCGCCTGCGCCCGAGCCACAAACGCCTCCAGCCCAACACTCCCCTCATCCCCTTTGCCACGAGTCCGCACGCTCACAGCCTCGCTCGCGGCCTCTTTGTCGCCCATTACCAGCACGAACGGCACCTTTTGCAGCGTGAACTCGCGGATCTTCGCGTTCATCTTCTCGTTCCGCTCGTCCAGCTCCACGCGCAACCCGGCAGCCTCAAGCTTCGCCTTCACGGCCTTCGCATACTCAAGGTGTTTTTCGCTGATTGGCACCAGCCCCACCTGCACCGGAGCCAGCCACAGCGGAAACGCCCCGGCATAGTGCTCGATCAGCACCCCAAAGAACCGCTCGACTGATCCAAACAGCGCCCGATGCACCATCACCGGCTGGTGCTTCTCGCCATCCTCGCCCGTGTACTCCAACTCGAACCGCGCCGGCAGGTTGAAGTCGAACTGCACCGTCGAGAGCTGCCACAGCCGCCCCAACACATCGACGAGTTTGATATCGATCTTCGGCCCATAGAACGCGCCTTCGCCCGGAATGCTTTTGAACGGGACACCGCGTTTCGTCAGCACGCTCTTCAATGCCGACTCGGCATTTTCCCAATCCGCTGCCTCTCCGACGAACTCGCCAGCTTTGTTCGGATCGCGCATGGACAGCTCAACCCGGTACTCATGAAAGCCAAAGGTCTTCAAGACGACTTCGGCGAAGTCGAGACAGGCTTCGATCTCGCTGAGTATCTGTCCCGGCGTGCAGAAGATGTGCGCATCGTCCTGCGTAAAGCCACGCACGCGCAACAGCCCGTGCATCGTGCCCGACCGCTCATACCGATAAACATTCCCCAGTTCCGCATACCGAACCGGCAGATCGCGATAGCTCTTCGGCGAATTCTTATAGATAAGGATATGTCCCGGACAGTTCATCGGCTTCAGCCGGTACTCCGCGTCATCAAGCTCCATCGGCGGATACATATTCTCCGAGTAAAAACCCTCATGCCCACTGATCTTCCACAGATCTCGCCGCATGATGTGCGGCGTGTAGACGAGATCGTAACCGCGACGGGTACATTCTTCTCGCATCCACTCTTCCATCGTCCGCCGGATCAACCCGCCCTTCGGATGCCAGAAGATCAACCCCGATCCCGCAACCTCCTGGATCGAGAAGAGGTCGAGCTGCTTGCCCAGCACACGATGGTCGCGCGCCTTGATCTCTTCCAGCCGCTTGAAGTGCGCATCTAAATCTTTGGCATTAAAAAACGCAGTCCCATAGATCCGCTGCAGCTGCTGGTTCTTCTCATCACCCAGCCAATAAGCCCCGGCAATCGACATCACCTTGAACGCCTTCACGCGTCCCGTCGAAGGCACATGCGGCCCCCGGCAGAAGTCCGTGAACCCGCCGTTCTTGTACAGCGAGATCTCATCGCCCGGCTTCGTAAACCTCTCGATGAAGTGGACCTTCATGAACTCGCCCTGCCCTGCGTAGTCCGTCAGCCCCTTCTCCCGCGACTCCTCCACACGCACGAACCTCTCGTCCCGCGCGACTACCTCCGCCATCCGCGCCTCGATCGCCGCAAGGTCATCCTCAGTAAACGGCGTCTCGCGATACACGTCATAGAAGAACCCAGCATCCGTCGCCGGCCCATGCCCCAGCTTCGTCTCCGGAAACAGCTCCAGAATCGCCGTCGCCATCACATGCGCAGCCGAGTGCCGAACCACCTTCAGCGCAGCCTCGTCGTTCTCCTTCAACAGCTCCAGCGCCACATCCTCAGTCAACGGAGCCGACAAGTCCACCAGCCGCTCGCCCGTCTCCGCCGCCCCATACATCGCATCTTCAGAGGAAGCCTCATCTGCCGCCGCTCCTTCAGACCCCGCAGCAACCGTCAGCGGACGAATCCGCGCCACCACCACCGCTGCCGCCAGCCGAGGCGAGATGCTCGTCGCCACATCAAAAGCTGTCGTACCCCGCGCCACTTCGCGCACCGAACCATCAGGAAGCTGTACTCGAATCGTCATCTCGTCCTTATTTAACTAGTCGTGAGTTAACTGTATTTCCTTTACCGCTCCGGCACCACCCCGGCTAAATTCTCCGGGTACCCATCCAAAGAAAGCCCGTCATCCCGACCGGAGGCGGCGTACTTTGCCGCCGCAGTGGAGGGACCCCCGTATTTCGCTTTTGCCGTTGCCTGTTCTTTTGTTTGTCATCCCGTAGAGATCTGCTTTTACTGTCGCCACGTACCGGATAAACATAAAAACTGTCGTCCTGAGCGAAGTCGAAGGACCTGCGGTTCGCCTGTACCAGCACCGCTTACCGGGTGGGGCACCACAAACCCATCTCCCGCCATTGCCCGTTCTTTTTGCTTGTCATCGCGCAGCAAAAAGTGACTCACGGCACGAGTAATCCCTGCATCCCCGCTCTCCACGCCTCATCTACTGACCTAAGCACTTCCACAACCAAAAAAAATCCGCCAGGAGAAACACATGCCCACACTTTTGAAGATCGACGTAAGCCCTCGCGGTGACAATTCCATCTCCCGCCAACTCAGCAAGCAATTCACCGAACAGTGGGGGCAGAACCACCCCGATGGCGCAGTCGTCACCCGCGACCTCGCCAAAATCCAGATCCCCTTCATCGACCTCCCCTGGATCGCCGGTGCCTACGCCCCTCCCGACCAGCACACCGCCGAGCACAAGGCCGCCCTCAAGATCTCCGATGAGTTCATCGCCGAGCTCCTCGCCGCCGACGAAGTCCTCATCTCCACCCCCGTGTACAACTTCAACATCCCCGCCGCGCTCAAGGCCTGGATCGACCACATCGTCCGCAAGGGACTCACCTTCACCTCCGGCCCCGGCGGTTTCAAGGGCCTTGTCAACGGCAAGAAGGTGACCATCATCATCGCCAGCGGCGGAAACTATCTGGCAGGAACCCCCACCGAGGCCTGGAACCACCAGACCCCCTACCTTCGCTTCATCCTCGGGTTCATCGGCATCACGGACATCACCTTCATCGAAGCCGGTGGCGCCAGCGAGATCATCATGGGCAAGATCTCCAAAGAGGACTTCTTCGCCAAGGTCACCCCGCAGGTCCTCGCCGCAGCCCTCTAACCCTCTATGGCAACCACGGCGGACAGCCCAGGCTGTCCGCCTTTTCCTGGAGCTTCCCGGTATCGCAGAGGTTAACACTCCATTTACAGTAGAAAGATGACGAATTCGTCGAAGGTCGACCTTGTCGGCGTCGGGCTCAACGCCACCGACACAGTGATCCCCCTTCCCACCTATCCCGCGCGCGGCTCCAAGACCGAGTACCGCGCCGCAACCGTCCTACCCGGCGGACAAGTCGCAACCACCGTCATCGCCTGTCAGCACTGGGGCCTGCAGACGCGTTATGTCGGCAAGCTCGGCGACGACGACGCTGCCACCTTGCACCGCAAAGCCTTCGCCAACGCAGGCGTCGAGACCCAGATCACCACCGTCACCGGCGGCATCAGCTCGCAGTCCCTCATCCTCGTCGACGACGAAGGCGAGCGAACAGTCCTTTGCAGAAGAGACGACCGCCTCGTCCTCCAGCCCACCGACCTCGACCGCGAATGGATCGTCAACGCCCGCGCCCTGCACGTCGATGGCTACGATACCGCCGCCGCAACCGTGGCCGCACGCTGGGCCCACGAAGCCGGAATCCCCGTCATCGGCGATCTCGACGAGCTCTACCCCGGTGTCGAAGACCTCCTCGAAAACATCGACTACCTCATCGTCAGCCGCGACTTCCCATCGCGCCTCATGGACGAGCCCGACCTCGAAAAAGCACTCCACAAGATGCACCGCCGCTACGGCTGCCTCCTCTCCGCCGCAACCCTCGGCGACGGCGGCGTAGTCGCCTGGGATGGCCACGACCTCCGCCACACTCCCGCCTTCTGCGTTCCCGTGGTCGATACAACCGGCGCCGGAGACATCTTCCACGCCGGCTTCATCTACGGCCTGCTCCAAGGCTGGCCCCTCGAGCGCCAATTAGACTTCGCCTGCGCCGCCGCCGCCCTCAACTGCACCGCAGTCGGAGCCCGAGGCGGCATCCAGCCCCTCGAAACCATCGAAGATCTCATCGCCACCGGCTCCCGCTACAGCGCCGCCTCCTACATCCCAGCCTCAGACGGAGTCATCCGCTAGATCCTCCGCCGCACTCCACCCAAAGCCCTTGTCATCCTGAGCGAAGCGAAGGACCCCCGTATTTCGCTATTGCTGTTGGGTCGTGGGCCAGTTTGAACTCCGGGCCAACCAAAGTTACCTATAACCCCGTTTTGGACGAAAGCCATATGGCAGGTTGTGCCGTTTCTGCTTCTTCCGATTCTGCTCGATCATTTGTGCCGACATTCAGGCACAACGGCTTCCACGGCGGCGTAGTTGGGCGATATGATCTCTCGGGGTGTGTCCGCGCCTAGGTGACTTCCAAACCAATCCGATGCTGCGGACTTCGCAAGGACGACGGCTACCCAGTATTGCGACGAACCGCTTGCTGACTTCTCCTTCCAGACAGCCACTGCGAATCTCGACATAGGCTTGTATTTATGGGCCGTATCTATGGCCAACGTGCGAAGCTCACTACTCGGCTGCGCAGGATCATTAGTTTGGTAGAAGGCTTGCGGACCTTCGTCCGCTTTCATCAGGTTTACCCAAGAGCTTTTTTTAATGCTGGAGCATACGCCCTCACTAAGTAAAGGAGGGTCATACCGGGTGAGACCGGTGATGTGTTGATTTGCCAAGAGCACGCTCAGCGATTTGGCGACGCTGGATTCAGCGGATCTGTCGCGTGCAAAGGTTGAAACCTGTGGCACCGCGGATTGGGCTTCCACAATGTGAGTGTCGGTTGCATTGAAAAAGAGAATACACAGGCACGCAATCACGCTGAGCAGTGCAATGCGTCCTAAGAACCCATGACTTGACCGCAACTCGCATTCTGTTTTCGTCCATCCCACCGTGGCAACTCCCTTCTGTACCAGCGCCCGCTTCGCTTGATCTCCCAAAGCAAATCGTAAATCAAGTCTCATATTCAGCTTTGCTCCCGAAAAGTCCGCTTTTCGGAAACTTCAGTCATTAACTCCAAACTGACCCACTACCTGCCGTTGCTTGTTCTTTCGCCTGTCAATCTGCTCTCGCCCAGGAGAGCATTTTCAAGTGATCCAATCTCACTCTTCGCCCGCAACGAGCGAAGCGCATCCGCCGCAGTAACGCGAACCTACGGGTCCACATCTTTTTAGGGCCTTAGCGGCGATCATCCGTGCCCCATCCGCCTGCCCTCAAATCTCTTTCTCAAGCACAAGAAAGTACAGGTCGTCCCGCAGCGGCTTGCCGAAACGGTCATCCTCATACGGAAACGGTTGCGTCTCACCCGTCGCAGCATACCCTCGCCGTTCGTACCATGCGATCAAAGTGTTTCGCACATGGAGCACAGACATGGAGATACGCCGCCCACCGCGTTCCTTCACAAACTCCTCCGCAGCAGCCAACAGCGCCCGCCCCAACTGACGATTCTGCTGATCGGGCCTCACCATTAACAACCCTAGATGCCAGACACCATCCTTCTTCGGGTCCACCCAGACCGTTCCTAGCAGGATTCCATCCATTCCATCCGGATCGTCTCGATACGTCAGCAGATGCCCATCGGGCTTCGCGGCCAGATCTTCTCTCAGAAGAGATTCATTCAGCCGCTGCCCCTCAATGACACCCACCTCCGCATTCCAGCTCGCGGAAGGACCAGTGCCACGATAAGCAACATTTGCAAGATCGATGATCGCAGCGAAATCAGCTTCAACAACAGGACGAAGCAACATACGAGCTAGTCTATGACACTCAGCCGGGTGCCCCAACGTTAGACGCAGCATCCCTGCTGCTGAACCGGCGGGCACTTCGCCGAGCCAAACGAACAAAACACGCAGCAGTCGCCGGGTCGCGGGCGCAGCAATTCCTTGCAGCTGCCGCACTCATAGTAAAACTGGCAGGCGTCCACCGGCATGGTCTCCCGCTTGACGAAGCCGCAGTGCGGACAGGTCAGCAGAGACTCAGCAACGAAGACGCTCGTCACCGCTGCACGCTCGAAGGAAAACCCGCGTTCGTGGTCGCCTTGGTCAGCGACTCGGGTTGGGCCTTGTCAGGGTCATAGGTAACAGTGGCCGTCTTCTTGTTGAAATCGATCATGACGGTGCTCACCCCCGACACCTTCTCAAGCGACTTCTTGATTGTGACCGGGCAGAGTCCGCATGTCATGTTCTTCACATCGAGCGTGACAGTCTTCGGTGCGGCCGCCAGCGCTCCGAGGGGCATGACGGCGAGCAAGGTAATCAGTAGTGCGCGCATAAAGTTCCTTTCAGTAGAAAAACCGCGCCAACAAAGGCACAGCCAGCAGCCCAAACAGCAGCGTAGCAACGATCCAGAACACCAACCGCTGCCGCTCGATCGTCCGGGGATCGGCGCAAGCCGCATCCGGCGCGCAGACCTGCGGCACAAGGTAGAGCCTGCGGAAAGCCAGACCGAGAAACAACAGCGTCAGCCCAATGAAGAGAGGTCTATAAGGCTCCATCGCCGTCAGGCTGCCCACCCAGGTGCCGCCAATACCGAGGCTCAGCAGCACGAGCGGCCCAACACAGCACACCGACGCGCCGATGGCGGCCAGCGCACCCGCAATCAACGAACTCCTTCCAGCGAGTTGCGTCATGCTCTATTCCCTCAAGTGCTACTCTAAATCCCGTACCTAAGTACGGAGTCAAGGGAAACAGTATGGCGGCAGACCTAACCATCGGCAAGCTGGCAGAGTCCGCCGGGGTGAACGTCGAGACGATCCGCTACTACCAGCGGCGCGGCCTATTGGACGAGCCCGCCAAGCCACAGAGCGGTTATCGACGCTATCCGGCAGACACGGCAAAGCGTCTGCGCTTCATCAAACGGGCCCAGGCACTCGGCTTCACCTTGTCCGAGGTGGGTGGCCTGCTGACACTGGACGAGGCACACGCCTGCGCCGAAACACAAGGACTGGCCGCTCGCAAACTAGCGCTGATGGAGCAGAAGATCGCCGACCTTACCGCCATGCGGAAAGTGCTGCGCAGCCTGCTGCGACAATGCGATGCAGGCAACGGCAACGCGGCCTGTCCCATCATCGACGTGCTAGCCCGGGAGTGATACGGCTTAGCGTGGTAAGTCTAAAATTCGCTCCAAAAACTCCGTCATCCCGACCGAACCCTGAGCGCAGTCGAATGGGGCAGTGGAGGGACCCCCGCATTTCGCTTTTGCCTTTGCCGTTGCTTGTTCTTCTGTTTGTCATCCCGTAAGGATCTGCTTTTGCCGTTACGGTCTTCGGGTGCCCCATCCTTTCGCGCCCCATGCGAAAGGGTGGGAGACCACAACCCCTCAAAGAGCCGTAATACTCACATTCCCATCCGACGTATGAATGCTAAGCGGAACACCCCCACCATTCAGATGTCCAGTCAGATGGTGGTGCGAAGACCCACCACTGTTGTAGTTGTCCAGCGTCAGGGGAAGCGCACAGTCGACATGCCCATCGCTGGTCGAGACATCCAGGTCGGCGGCAAGAGTTTGTGGCACACGGACCGTAACGCGCCCATCCGAGCTCTCAATGCGCGAGGCCGCCGTCAACCGGGAGCCAGCCGCGAGCGATAGCTCCAGGTTCCCATCGCTCGTATGCAGATGGACGGCGCTGAACTGCCCATCAACCTTCATGTGTCCATCCGACGCTCGCGCTTCCAGAGTTCCCGTCGCGTTATGGATATTGATGTTTCCATCCGAAGCGGTCAGATGCAGATCGCCCCGGAGATCCTCGAGCATAACCGAGCCATCCCCTGAGTGCATCTGTAGATTGCCAGCCAGATTCCGCACCGAAAGATTGCCATCCGCCGTCTTTGCATCCAGGTTCAGGCTCGCGGGAGTCTCCACACTGACCTGCGGGTTGTCGCCGACTTTATGCCAGCGCACAGAGAAGCCAACATGCGACCTCTCATGCAAGCTGAAGGAGACATGGCTCTGATCCTGGTGCTCCTCCAGCACAAACTCGCTCAGCTTCCTACTTGAGTGGACGCGAATCCGAACCTCCTGGCAGTCGCCACATGAGTGAATATCGAGATTGCTGTCACCGGTCTCGATACTGAGCGAAGGACTGCCGCCGACGGAATACGTCCTCTGCCAGTCATACTCGCTGCTCTGGGCAAGCGCCGAGCAGGACGCACATACAAGAAAAGCCGCGAGCGTAAGTCCCGCCGACCGGACAAAGGTAATAGGCATAGATATCTCCTGACCCACACAGATACGCGAGAGGAGGCCGTCCGGTTCCTGCCGGATCAAGAAAATAATCGGCCAGCCATCATTCCTATTGCCATAGGATCTGCCTGTAAGTAATGGACCTATATAAAATCTGTCATCCTGAGCGAAGTCGAAGAACCTGCGGTTTGCCTGCACCAGCGCCGCTTACCACCCAAAAACTCCGTCATCCCGACCGAACCCTGAGCGTAGTCGAATGGGGTAGTGGAGGGACCCCCGTATTTGCTGTTGTAGTTGTTGTTGCTTGTTCTCTTGGTTGTCATCCCGCGGGACCTGCTTTTACTGCTGCCAAGCACCGGATAAATATAAAAACTGTCATCCTGAGCGCAGTCGAAGGACCTGCGGTTTGTTCGAGAGCAGTAGCTCATTTTCTCGAAGCCGGCCTTTCGAATAGCCAGCTATTTACTGTCCTTTTTCGCCTGAATCTTCTCCAGCGCCAGCTTCTCCGCGGTCGTCAGAGCATCAGCCGCCGCCACCTTCACATCCGGCTCCACGCCAGTCCCTTCCCAGTTCGTCTTCGTCACAGGATCGAGCGACTTCGCAAACGGCACGCCGACCGAGAAGTAGTCGGCAACCGTATGCCCCGACACCGGGTGCGCACCGCCGCCGGTCGTCTCGCCGACGATTGTGGCGCGCTTCTGATTCTTCAGATCGAACGCAAACTCCTCGGCACCCGAGAACGTCCGCTTCGCCGTCAGCACAAACACCGGCTGCTTCGTCAGCCTCACTCCCGGCAGGTACGACAGCGTCCAGTTCTGCGTCGTCGAATCCTCTTTGCGGTTGTAGATATCGATCAGGTGCGTTGGCCGATCGAACAGGTAGCTCGCAATCAGCGTGACCATCGCCGGTTGACCGCCACCGTTCTCACGCAGATCGAAGATGACCGCATCGGTATGCGCTACAAAGCCCATCGCCGCAACCACCGTCGGCCCGCAGAACGACGCATCCATGAACCCATCGAACTTGATGTAGCCGATGTTATTCGGCAGAATCTCAACCTTGTCGAACGCGCAGTTACTGCGCTCCATCTGCTGGTGAAACCGCGCCTCATCCTCCGGAGTAGGCTCGCCTCGCGGCGGCATCTTGAAAGGGTTGAAGCCCACGCCCAGATGCTTGTCGTGGCTCACCTCCTGTAGATCCTTGGTCAGTCGCGCCGCAAACGCATCGCCATCCGAGATCGCATCGTAGTCGCCCTTGGCCTCGTGCGCCTTCAATGCATCGCTCATCTGCTGCGCCAGCGTGGCGTCTATATAGGACTCCTTCAGATTGCTGTCCACGCCGTCGATCACCTTCTTCCGCTCGGCGGCGTCTATCGTCACATTCTCGATCACCACTCCCGGAGGTAGCGCACGCAGCCCAAAGGTCTCCACCGTCGGTGGCTGGCCGTCCTTCACCAGAAGATTCCCGAGCGCAGTAGTCGGCCCACCCTTCTCTTTCACCCGAAAGCGAATATGCAGCGGCTCGCTGCTCTCGATCGACAGCAGCTCGAATCCTCCCGAATGGCTGCGGAACGAGAGCATCCCATCGACATTCTCCGACCGGTCCACAGTCTTGACATACGCTTCGATCCTGGCGCGATCCCCGCTATTGAAGGCATCCAGCCAAGTCTGGAGCGTACGCCCAGCAGGAGTACTGGGAACCGTCGGCTGAGCGAATCCACACCCAACAGCCACAAGCAGCAACACGAACAATCTGCACAGCATTTTGGGGATCATGTGCCTTAGACGTCCTCGCTATCCAATTGCTCAACAAAATATTTCGTTAGAGCATTTCCACAATTACTGTAGTGGGAATAATTTGTAGCAGAAATAACTCCTGTCATTCTGAGCGGAGCGAAGAATCCCCGCATTTCGTTCGAAGCGCCACGACTGCACCCTCTGCAAAAATGCTTTTAGCCTTAGCTGTATATAGATATCGTTTGGCTGTAGATGCTTGATCCCTAAAAAATCTGTCATCCTGAGCGAAGTCGAAGGACCTGCGGTTTGCTCGGGGTGCCCCTACTTTCCCGTTATTGTTCCCGCCGCCTCAACTGCGAGGCAGTATTGATTCAGCGAACTTCTCCATATCGGTCGCCGTAAAGGGATCGCGGTTTGCAAGCGCCACGATGACATACCCTTGCTTCGGCAGAATATGCAGTTCACCATTGACGCCAGAAGCACCACCGCCGTGGCCATAGGCGCCATCGCCGAGAACGTAGAAGCCAAAGCCATATCCGGTGTGCGTCTGATCGGTCGTTGCCTGCTGCAGCAGGACAGGATCAAGCAACTTGCCGCTCTGCAGGGCCTCGGCGAAATGGAGAAGATCCTTTACCGTCGAGTACCCACCGCCAGCCGATGTGCCGCTCCAGGGGAGTGTCGATGTGTTGGGCTGCAATCCTGACGAAGCTTTCGTGTACCCCACGGCGCGACCGGCCACATGGTCTGTCTCCGGAAGCGATTCGGTGTGGTTCATGCCGGCGGGGATAAAGATGTGCTTCTGTACATAATCGTCATACGATTCGCCGCTGACGATCTCAATCAATCGGCCAAGCAAAATAAAGCCATAGTTGGAATACTCCATACGCGACCCCGGCTCAAACGCCAGTGCGCGATTCCCAAACAACGTCACATAGTCCGCAAGCTTACGTGTCTCAAGACGACGGGCCTCATACTCCGGAGTGAAGAAATCTCCAGTTCCAGCAGTATGACTAAGCAGTTGGCGTATCTTCACCCGCGAAGCGAGATCGTGATTCGGATAGTCCGGCCAATAGTCCTTGATGCTCCCATCGAGCGACAGCTTGCCCTGCTGGACAAGTTGGAGAATGGCAACCGACGTGAACATCTTATTCATCGAGCCGATGCAGAACTGAGTGTCCACAGTATTCTTGATCTGCTTCTCGCGATCGGCCATCCCCCAGGCTCTATCGAGGACAATCTCGCCACGGTGCGCGATCAATACGGCGCCCGAGAAGGTATTGCTCGCCGCTGGGTCGGTCACATGCGACTCAACCAACGAAACCAGCTCTCGATCGTTTGCCGCAGTCTTCGACGGAGTATTCGACACAACGTCGGAAGGGTCATGGACGGGATGGCCGTGGATACTTTTGATGAGCGGCGGGTTTACCGATTCGAAATCAAGGTCGAGCTCCGAGTAGAGACCCCTGCCCTCCTTCAGCACCGCCACTAAGCTGGAGCCATCATCTTGGACCACCTTCACGAGCGTGAAGCCGCCTGTCATAGCTCCTAGTCGTTTGTCGTTGGCAACATGCTCGTCTGTGGAGCCATGACTGTACTTCTGCCAGAACGCAGTCATCTTCGCCGCATCGCCGCTGTTGATGGCAACAATCCATTGGTTGAGGACCTGAACGGTCGGGGTTTCAGCATACCCCCGCGCCGTGAGTGCCAACGTAACGAGGAGCAACATCGCAGACTTGAACATGAAGCAGATATATCTCATCCGGCGTTATTCTTTTCATAGATAACAGTGATGACTATTATTTTATGAATGAATATCACTGGGATCGACCTAAACCTTTTGATCGCATTTGAGTCGCTGCTGGACGAACGAAATGTAGGCCGCGCCGCCAACCGGGTCGGCTTGAGCCAGCCTGCTTTCAGCAATGCGATCGCACGGCTGCGCGTTCGTCTGGACGATCCACTCTTTGTGCGGACCTCGCAAGGGATGCTGCCAACACCAAGAGCCGAGCAGCTTGGTGGTCCGATCCGGTCGGCATTGTCCCTCCTGCGGCAAACGCTGGAGGCTCCACGTTCCTTTGATCCAACCACAAGCACACAACAATTTCGTATCGCGCTAAGCGACGATGTGGAGTTGCGCCTCGTTCCACTCCTGGCCAACTCAATAAAGCCCAGCAAAGTTCATCTTCAAACCCGGCGTCTTGACGGGATCTTTACCATTCCGGAGTCCGAGCTGAGAAAAGGTTCGCTGGACCTCGCAGTCGGATATTTTCCTGATGCACGGTCACTCGCGCCAAGCTTCGTGATGGAGACGCTATCCGAAGAGCGCAACGTAGTCATCGCGCGGCGAGGGCATCCAGCCTTCAAGAAGAAGTTAACCCTGGAGCGGCTGTTGAAGCTCGATCATGCGGCAGTGATCTACCGCAATGAACCCTGGGGCCTGATCGACAACGAGCTGGCGACGCACGGACTACGGCGGAAGTTGCGGCTAGCGCTGCCGCACACCTTGTCCGTGCTGCATGCCGTCGCCTCCAGTGATTTCGTCGCCTGTATTCAGGAGTCCGCAGCCAGCCACTTCGGCCCCGCTCTCAATCTCGTGAGTCACGCCGAGCCCATCGGACTTCCGCCATTCGTCCTTCGTATGGTTTGGCACCGGCAAAGAACCGACGACCCAGCGCATCGATGGTTGCGAGATCTTATCCAACGCGAAACGGTTCCTTTGAAGAAGAACAACTAGTGAGGTGAGTTTTAAGTTCGCTATATAAATCTGTCATCCTGAGCGAAGCGTAGCGCAGTCGAAGGACCTGCGGTTCGCCCGTACCAGCACCGCTCACCACCCCACAAACTCCGTCATCCCGACCGGAGGCGGCGCACTTTGCCGCCGCAGTGGAGGGACCCCCGCATTTCGCCTTTGCCCTTGCTGTTGCTTGTTCTTTTGTCTGTCATCCTGAGCAAGGCCGAAGAAACCAGCGGTTCGTATCGGTCAGCACAATGTTCGGGTGCGCCATCCTCGCGGCAGCTTCATCGCCGCAGGGTGAGAAGTACCCCAGCCCTCCCGCCACCAACCCGCCACATCGCCTAAAATGAACCCCATGACTTCCACGCCCTACGCCGCAGCGGTCGACCACCTCTACGCCCTCGGTCACGAGCTCGCCCCACCCGCTGCCGGAGCCCCGCGCCGCAAATTCGACCTCGCCCACATGCGCACCCTCGCCCACGCGCTTGGCGACCCGCAGCTCCAGTACCCTTCTGTTCTCATCGCCGGAACTAACGGCAAAGGCTCTACCTCGGCCACGCTCGCCAGCATCCTCACCGCCGCTGGCTACCGCACCGCCCTCTACACCTCGCCCCACCTCGTCCGCGTCAACGAGCGCATCCAGATCGACGGCATCCAGATCGACGACGAGGACTTCGCCCGCCTCTACTTCAAGGTCGACGACGCCGGACGCCATCTCGTCACCACCGGCGAACTCCCGCACCACCCCAGCTTCTTCGAAGTCCTCACCGCCTTGGGCTTCCTTTATTACGCGGAGCAAAAAGTAGATATCACCATCCTCGAAGTAGGCCTCGGCGGTCGCCTCGACGCCACCAACATCGTCGAGCCCATCCTCTCCGTCATCACCGACATCGCCCTCGACCACCAGGACTACCTCGGCAACACCATCGCCGAGATCACCCGAGAAAAAGCCGGAATCCTCCGCCCCAACGGCACCCTCATCACCCTCCCCCAACACCCCGAAGCCAACCAGGCCATCGGCGAAGCCGCCGCCACCCTCAACCTCCACGCCATCAACGCCGCGTCCTTCCTCCCCCACGTGCCACAAAATTCGTCATCCCGACCGGAGGCGCAGCCGGAGTGGAGGGACCCCCGCATTTCGCCCCACAAATCTGTCATCCAGAGCGAAGGCGTAGCCGAAGTCGAAGGACCTGCGGTTGCTTTTACACAATCCCTCCCCCGCAACCACTACCACCTAACCCTCAACAACGAACCCCTCGAAGTAAACTCACCCCTCTATGGCCAACACCAGCAACGCAACCTCGCTCTCGCCATAGCCGCCGCCACAGAATTACGTAACCAAAACAGTTACAAAATCACAAACACCAATATCGAAGCGGGTATCCGCAACACCCACTGGCCCGGCCGCCTCGAGCTACTCCGCACTCCCGGCCACCAGGACCTCCTGCTCGATGTAGCCCACAACCCCGCCGGTGCCTGGACCCTCCGCGCCGCCATCGCGCAGTTACCCGACGACCGTCCCCGCACCCTCCTCTTCTCCTGCCTCCGCGACAAGTCCATCGAAGAGATGTCCCGCATCCTCTTTCCCCTCTTCGACTCGAGCGAAGACGCCGACCCCGCCCGCCGCCACGACCACCTCCTCTTCGCCCCCATCGACAACCCCCGAGCCTCTTCGGTCGAAGACCTCCTCGCCGCCGCCCACGCCCTCTCGATTCCAGCCCACGCCGCCCCGCACATCGCCGCCGCCCTCGCCCAGGCCCGCCAGGTCACCCCACCCAACGGCATCATCATCGTCACCGGCTCCGTCTACCTCGTCGGCGAACTCCGCCACCTGGCGGTACAAGAATGATCGAAGCAGAAGACGTCCGTCATCCCGACCGGAGCGGAGCGGAGTGGAGGGACCCCCGCATCTCGCCCGAAGCGCCACAAAAATCAACCCTGGCTCTCCGTCTGCTCACCTACCTCATCCTCTGTCCCCTCTTCGCCGCCTCCACCAGCTTCTTCGGCTGCATCTCGCTCCTCTGCGGTCTCTGGGACAAATCCGGCCGCCAGCAGCACGCCATCGCCCACATCTGGGCGAGAAGCCTGCTCCTCATCACCCTCTCCCCCGTCACCGTCATCGGAGCGGAGAAGCTGCGCCACCACCCCACCGCCGTCTACGCCTCCAACCACCTCAGCTACATGGACACGCCCGTCCTCTTCGCCAAGCTCCCCTTCCAGTTCCGCATCTTCGCCAAGTCCGGCCTCTGGAAGATCCCTTTCATCGGCTGGTACTTGAATCACTCCGGCCAGGTTCCCATCGACCAGAAGAGCTCCCGCACCGCCATCGCCGGTCTACTCCGTGGCGTCGCGACCATCAAGTCCGGCCTGCCCCTCGTCCTCTTTCCCGAGGCAGGCCGTGCCGAGGACGGCCAGCTCCAGACCATGATGTCCGGCTGCGCCTTTATGGCCATCAAGGCCGGAGTTCCCCTCGTCCCGCTAACCCTCGTCGGCACCTACGAGCTGATGCCCATCCACACCTACCACCTCAGCCCCCGCCCTCTGAAGATCATCATCGGCGACCCCATCCCAACCGAAGGCCTCACAACCCGTGACGCCGACGCCGTCACCCAGCTCCTCTACGACGCCATCTCCAAGGCCTATCGCGAGCACTCCCAGTCTTAGCGAAATGTTCCACGTGGAACTAATCGGAACCACCCCAACCCCCGTCATCCCGACCGAAGCGTAGCGGAGTGGAGGGACCCCCGCATTTCGCCTTTGCCTTTGCTTGTTCCACGAATGTTCCACGTGGAACATTCGCCAAACGAACTATCATGAGAAGGTCATGAGCAAACCCCGCATCGCCATCCCCGTCCCCACCAGCACCGACCTCGAATACAACCAGCGCTCCTGGCCGATGTACGCCGAAGCGGTCGAGCGTGCCGGAGGTGAGCCCGTCGAAATCCCCCTGACCAGCACGCCCGCCGAAATCGCCAAGCTCGCAGGCTCCTGCAACGCCATCCTGCTTCCCGGCAGCCCTGCCGATGTAAACCCGCATAAATATGGTCAGGACCCCGAGCCGGAGACGGCTCCAGTCGATCTTCCCCGGGAAAATGCAGATGAATTGCTTCTCCAGGATGCCCACAACCTTCACAAGCCCATCCTCGGCATCTGTTACGGAACGCAATCCCTGAACGTCTGGCGTGGCGGAACCCTTGTACAGGACCTGACCATCCTGCCAGTGAACCACGGAGCGGGTCGCTCGGTAGCCGTAGCCCACAGCGCGTCCATTGCACCGGATTCGATCCTCGGAACCATCACGCCCTCGGCAGAAGCCCCCGAGACCGAAGGTTTTCTCCGGCTGCCGATCAACTCCAGCCACCACCAGGCCATCGGGATTCCCGGAGACGGCCTCCGCGTGGCCGCCCGCTGCCCGCAGGATGGCGTAATCGAAGCAGTTGAGGGCGGACAATCCCCCAACCACTTCGTATTGGCTGTCCAATGGCACCCGGAGCGCAGCTACGAGATCAGCCCCGCCAGCCGCGCACTCTTCGCCCGCTTCGTCACCGAAGCCGCCGCCTGGACCCCTCGCGCCATCCATACCTCCGTCGCCTGAGTTGTTCCACGTGGAACAATCGAATCCCCCCCAAACCCTCGTCATCTCGACCGGAGGCGCAGCCGTAGTGGAGAGACCCCCGCATTTCGCCTTTGCTGTTGTTTGTTCTGTTCCACGTGGAACATTCTGCTATCGTGCAAGTCGATGCCAACTCTGACTGCCAACGCGATTGCCGGGCTGCTCCAGCCTTATTTGGAGCCCATTCCCGAAGCTCTTGCTGAAAAACTCTCTCTTTATCTCGATTTACTGCTGAAATGGAACGCCCGGACCAATCTGACTGCCATCCGCGAGCCGGAGGAGATCGTCCGGCGGCACTTCGGCGAGAGCCTGTTTACCGGGCGGCACCTTCCCGAGGCGGTGACGTTGCTGGACTTTGGTAGTGGTGCGGGCTTTCCCGGCCTGCCGATCCAGCTTCTGCTGCCGAATCTCAAGGTCACCCTGGCGGAGTCGCAGAACAAGAAGGCTAGCTTCCTCCGGGAGGCGGTGCGGACGCTTGGCCTTTCTACGGAGGTCTGGGCGGCGCGGGTGGAGACGATGCCGAAGGAGCGGGTCTTCGATATCGTCACGCTGCGGGCGGTCGATAATATGCAGGCGGCGCTGCTGGCTGCGACTCCTCGGGTGCGTCCTGGGGGAGTTTTGGCTGTTTTAGGGTCTGAAGGGCAAGGAATCCCGATGCCGAATACCCGTTCTACTGTTTTGCAGTTGCTTCTGCACTGAGAATGTTCCACGTAGAACAGAACAAGCAACAACAAAGGCAAAATACGGGGGTCCCTCCACTCCGCTACGCTCCGGTCGGGATGACGAGGGTTTGGGTGATTCGAGTGTTCCACGTGGAACAATGAGCAGTTCTAACTTGGAGGCCATTACGATGAGCGAAGTTCGCAGGATCTGGCACAACCTTACGCTGGCGGGCGCAAAACTCGTGCGCGATCATGCTTTGCGTCATGCCTTGGAGCTTGGCGTCTCGGTGTCTGTCGTGGTGGTGGATCGGACGGGAGTTATTTTGTTGATGGAAACCGCCGATGATGCGGCTCCGGGTTCGTCGGAGGCCTCCATCATGAAGGCCAAGGGTGCCTCTCGTTATAGGATTGCGACGCATGTGACGGCAGAATACGTTAAGACCCTACCGGCCCAGTTAGCGCAACACGCTCTCTCCCTGCCTGATGTTTGTGCCTTTCAGGGCGGTGTGCCTATTCGAGTGGAAGGAGAGGTTCTGGGTGGAATAGGGGTATCTGGCGGGTCAGGCGAGCAAGACATGGCAATTGCGCTTGCGGCAGCGGCGAGCATTCAGTGATCTTGCGAATGTTCCACGTGGAACAACGACGGCAAAAGCAACGGCGAAATACGGGGGTCTCTCCACTGCGGCTGCGCCTCCGGTCGAGATGACGAGGGTTTGGGGGATTCGAGTGTTCCACGTGGAACAACGACGTTTTCGAGCGTGGAACATGGTGCTACGAGAAAAAGATTTCCACATTGAGGCTCGAAAAGGGCCTCAAAATCCCTGTAAATCTGAAAATCCACATTTTCTCCACAGCCACGGCGATTTCTCCACACGATGACCGCGTTGCCACCGTGTCGCGGGGCCGATAGTCTTCAATTCTCATGGAATCTGTTCCCGCTACAGCACCAGTTACGTCGAAGGTTCTCGCAATCGTCAATCAAAAGGGTGGAGTCGGCAAGACCACCACGGCGATCAATCTCGCTGCATCCCTCGCGCTCGAGGGGCTGAATACCCTGCTGATCGACTGCGATCCGCAGGCGAATACCACCGGTGGGCTTGGTTTCTCCCGGACGCAGCTCGAAGCGGATGGCAAACCGACCATCTATGACCTGCTGATGGGGACGACGACGGCGAAGGAGGCGATGCTTCCGACGGAGATTGAAGGGCTGAAGCTGATTCCGGGGAGCAAGAACCTGATTGGCGCGAACCTGGAGCTGGTGAGCCAGGAGCGGCGCGAGTTCCGGCTGCGCGATGCGCTGGAGCCGATCCGGGCGGAGTATCCGTTTATCCTGCTGGACTGTCCGCCAGCATTGGACCTGCTGACACTGAACTCGCTGGTCGCGTCGAACGGGCTGCTGGTGCCGATGCAGGCAGAGTACTTCGCGCTGGAGGGAATCTCTGAGCTGATGAGCACGCTCGACCGGGTGACGCAGGCGTTCAATCCGGGATTGGCGCTTGAGGGTGTGGTGCTGACGATGTATGACGACCGCACGAATCTGTCGCAGCAGGTGACGGAGAACCTTGGAGCGTTTTTTGGGGACAAGCTCTATAAGACGTCGATCCCGCGGAATATCCGGCTGGCGGAGGCGCCGAGCCATGGCAAGCCGGTGGCGCTGTACGATCCGAAGTCGAAGGGCGCGGAGTCGTATCTGGCGCTGGCGCAGGAGTTATTAGAGCGGAACAAGATTGAGAGCCCGGAGGCGAAGAAGCGGGCGGCTGCAGCGGCAGAAGAGGCGAAGAAGCCGAAGAGGAAGCAAGAGGTTCGGTTCTGGCCTTATACGAAGTGAAGTTCTGGTTTGTGTATCCCACCCTTCGCAAAAGGCGCGAAGGATGGGGCACCCGGGATTTGTGCAAGTGCAAAAGACAAATGCGGGGGTCCCTCCACTTCGCCTTCGGCTCCGGTCGGGATGACGAGCATTTGTGCTGGATAGACGGGCATTTGTGCTGAGTTTAGACGAGCATCTGTGCTGGGTTAGATGAGCATTTGTGTTGGGTTAGACGGGCATTTGTGTTGGTTATTTAGCGCTGGTTGAGATAGGCAGTACAGATACGTAACAGAGAAGGTTACACATATGACAGCAGCATCCGATCCTAAGCGTCGTGCCCTTGGTAAGGGCCTTGAATCTCTTCTGCCGCAGCGTTCGACGATCTCCGTGCAGGCGTCTGAGGCTATCGTTCCGCCGTTTGGGGGTAGCGGCAAGCCGTTGGAGATCCGGGTGGACAAGATCGTCCGCAACCCGTTCCAGACGCGCACGCACTTCGACGAGGCGAAGCTGAAAGAGCTGGCGCAGTCGATTGCGGCCTCGGGGGTGGTGCAGCCGATTGTGGTGAAGGCTCTGCATGGCGGAACCTACCAGTTGATTGCGGGAGAGCGGCGCTGGCTCGCGTCGATTGAGGCGAAGAAGGAGACGATCCCGGTGATCGTGCGGGAGGTCTCGGACGAGCAGGCGATGGAGATGACGATCGTCGAGAACCTGCAGCGCGCGGACCTGAACCCGATGGAGCAGGCTCGGGCGTTTCATCGGCTGAGTCAGGACTTCAAGATGACGCAGGAGCAGGTGGCGATTCGGACGGGCAAGGACCGGGCGAGCGTGGGGAACTTTCTTCGGCTGCTGAAGCTGCCGGAGGGGGTGCAGGAGAAGGTCGAGGCGGGGGAGCTGAGCTTTGGCCATGCGCGGACGCTGCTGGCGCTGGAGTCTCCGGAGCGGATCGCGGCGGCGGCGCAGAAGGTGCTGGCGTTGTCGATGTCGGTGCGGCAGACGGAGACGTATGTGCAGGGGCTGCTGAATCCGGAGTCGAAGCAGAAGGAAGCGAAACCGGTGGAGGTGCAGGACCCGAATGTTCGCGAGGCCGAGGACCGGCTGCGACGGTCGCTGGGGTTGAAGGTGCAGATTGAGGACAAGAAAGGTAAGGGTCGGGTGATTATCGAGTATTCCGGGTTGGAGGATTTTGATGCGATTCTGGGGGCTTTGGATCGGGAGATGGAGTAAGGGCGTCTGTGGTCTCCCACCCTGCGGCGATAAAACTGCCGCGAGGATGGGGCACCCGGGTTCTCCCACCCGGGATTTGTGGGTGGCGACGAAAGAACAGGTAACGACAAAAACAACCGCAGGTCCTTCGACTTCGCTCAGGATGACAGTTTTTTGGGTGGGTTGGATTTGTACATCCCACCCATCGCGGTGAGGCTGCGATGGATGGGGCACCCGAAGAGTGTGCTGCAACAACCAAAGACAAAAGCAGATTCCTCCGCTTCGCTGCGGAATGACAAACAAGAAGAACAGGCAAGGGAACAAACAAAAGAACCACACAATAAAAAAAGTAGGCAGATGTGGATGAATGTTATGTTGACTTCATCCCTTAAGGAGATTTTTTCGATGAGCCAGCTTCGTTATCTTTCTCTTAGTTTGTGCCTGTGTTTGTTACAAATTGGATCTGCCGCGGGGCAGGTTGTTGCTTCGGCTGCGCCTGCTGCTGCTTTGAAGCGGACGCTGGTGCGGACGGGTCATCTGCTGGATGTGAAGACGGGCGAGGAGCCGGCGGGGCAGACGATCATTGTGACGGGCGATCGCATCACGGGGATCGCGGCTACGGCTTCGACTCCGGCGCAGGCGGGCGACACGGAGATCGACCTGACGAAGTACACGGTGCTGCCAGGGCTGATCGATGTGCATACGCACATCACGATGCCGAATAACTTCGATCCTTACTTCGAGCTGAGCATGACTCCGGCGAAGGAGGGGATCATCGGTGTCGAGAATGCGAAGGTGACGCTGGAGGCTGGGTTCACGACGGTGCGTAATGTGGGCGCCAACAACTATGCCGATGTGGCGCTGCGGGATGAGATTAATGCGGGGCATGTTCCGGGGCCGCATATGCAGGTGTCGGGGCCACCGTTGGGGATTACGGGTGGGCATTGCGATGAGAATCTGCTGCCGTTTGAATATCACATCACCGGCGAGGGTGTGGCTGATGGCGTGGCCGCGGTTCAGCAAAAAGTCCGGCAGAACATTAAGTATGGCGCGGATGTGATCAAGGTCTGCGCGACGGGTGGCGTGCTGTCGAAGGGCGACGATCCGCAGGCGAGCCAGTACACGCTGGAGGAGCTGCAGGCGATTGTTGCCGACGCGCACCGGCTGGGGCGCAAGGTGGCGGCTCATGCGCATGGGGCGCAGGGGATTCTGTTTGCGACGCAGGCGGGGGTGGATTCGATCGAGCATGGGTCCTATATCGACGACGCGGACATCGCGCTGATGAAACAGAAGGGCACGTACCTGGTGCCGACGGCGTACCTGATCGACTGGATGCGGCAGTATGGAAATCTTCCGGATTTCTATAAGCAGAAGATGATCGATGTGGGGAGTGCGATGAAGGAGAACCACAAGAAGGCCATCGCTGCGGGGGTGAAGGTAGCGCTGGGCACGGACGCGGCGGTGTATCCGCATGGGCTGAACGCGCATGAGATCGACGTCTATGTGAATCAGTATGGGATGTCTCCGTTGGCGGGCATCCAGACGGGGACTATTAATGCGGCGGATTTGATGGGGTGGAGTAATCGCGTGGGTGCGCTAGAGGCGGGTAAATGGGCGGACGTAATCGCGGTTGAGGGCGATCCGCTGAAGGACGTGAAGCTGCTGCAGCATGTGAGTTTTGTGATGAAGTCGGGGGTTGTTTATAAGGACGAGACGCGGAAGTAATAGAGCGGTTTCGCCGATGGTGTAAGAGATGTGGCGCTCCAAATGAAATACGGGGATTCTTCGCTCCGCTCAGAATGACAGGCGTTTTTTGCACTATAGTCAGGTGAGTCAGGATGACAGGAGTTGTTTCCACTAAAGTAAAAGTGAGAATGCTCTAGAAAGTGATCTGCCCCGATTTCAATGAAAGCTACTGCACTTGAGTTCCGCCTCCGCTTCCTGATACATGCTGTGATTTATGTTCTTGGGTTTACAGTGCCGTGGGATTTGGTATGGCACTTCGATGCGACGGGGCCGAATGCTCATACGTGGGGATTTTTGGCGGCGATGCTGTCGAAGTATGGGCTGGCCAATATTGGGTTGGCGTTCGACATTCTGCTGGTAGTGGGGATTGTGTTCGCGGTGTTGGGGGCTGGGCTGCGGACGTGGGGCGCGGCTTATCTAGGGTCCTCGATTGTGAAGGACGCGGGGATGCATGGCGACCGCGTGGTTGCGGATGGACCGTACCGGCGGATGAGGAATCCGCTGTACCTGGGCACGTTTCTGCATACGTTCGCGCTGGCACTGCTGATGCCGCCGAGTGGAGCTGTTTTCTGCATCGTGCTGATCGGGTTGTTTCAGTTGCGGCTGATCTTTGGCGAGGAGCCGTTTCTGGCGGCGAAGCTGGGTACAGTGTATGAGGCGTACAAGGCGAAGGTGCCGCGGCTGCTGCCTGCGGTGATGCCGCGGGTTCCGGCTTCGGGGCGGCCTGCTGTTTGGCCTCAGGCGGTGCTGGGAGAGGTCTATTTCTGGGGTGTTGCGGGGTCGTTCGCGGTGGTAGGGTGGCGGTACAACGCGTTTCTGCTGACGAAATGCGTGGTCGTGTCGCTGGGGGTGTCGCTGGTGGCTCGGGCGTTTGTGGTGAAGAAGGCTGCGGAGTAAGAGACAGACTGGGTTCGTGGCTTTGAGAGTGTTGCTTTCCCACCCTTTCGCATGGTGCGCGAAAGGATGGGGCACCCGGCGTTTGTGGGTGGCGACAAGAGAACAGGCAGCGGCAAAAAGCAACCGCAGGTCCTTCGACTTCGCTCAGGATGACAGATTTATGGTGGGGATTTTAGATTCACCATACCAGGATGGGGCACCCGGCTATCCCTCAGCGGCTAAAGCCGCACTGATTGCTAGCTATTTACAGACGGGCTGAAGCCCGTCCCCTTCAAAGACATGACTTAAGTCAGAGATTCCCTTCGTCGGTTGTTCCAGGGAATTCGTATGTAAATGTTTTGCTGGTGTAGTCTTCTCAGCGCGTGGCGCGTCTGTTCTTACAAGATCGACGCGCTATGCCGCAACAAACTCTCCAATCCGGCGAAATCACCCTGGTGAACGAACAGACAGTTACGCCTTTTGACGATATTGCAGCGGTTCATGCGCTCTATGAGGCGCGCATCTTCCGTTTTCTATTGCTCTCCGTGCGCGACCGCGATGTTGCGCGGTCACTGACACAGGATACTTTTTTGAATGCATGGCGCACCCGCGCCAGCTTCCGGGGCGACTGCTCCATCGCCACCTGGCTGACGCGCATCGCGGTCAATCTGTTGCGCAGTCATACGCGAACTGATGTCTTTCGCTTCTGGAAGCGTGCGAGCGAGACTGCTGTCGACGCGGATGACCTGAAGTCTCAGCTTTCGCATCCGGCGCGTTCTGTCGAATCCACGTTGATCGCGCGGGAGCAGCTTGAACAGGTCTGGCATACGGTCGAGCAACTGTCACGCCTTCAGCGCACCATCTTTTTGCTGCGCTTTATCGATGAGATTGGACTCGCGGAGATCGCGCAGGTGATGAATATGCCGCTACCCACGGTGAAGAGTCATCTGTATCGCGCGCTGGACCGCGTCCGCGCCGAACACAACCAAGGTTCTAGAAAGAGAGGTCGAGGATGAACAACGATCACCTGACTAGCGAAGAGATGGAAGCACTGCTGTCGGACCTGCCGGCAACGGTTCGAGCGCTGGACCGGTCGGAGCACTTGAAGGTTTGCGCGCAGTGCTCGGCGGAGGTTGAATCTCTGCGAGGCGCGTTGGAGGACCTACGTACTGCCGCCGTTGCCTCTGCGGAACATCACCGGCGAGTAGCTGTGATGCCAGCGCCATCCCATCGCACGCCACGCATGATGTGGACTCTGCTTGCCGCCATGGTCTTGATCTGCATTGCCGTTCCGCTGACGGTACATCAGAGACACGCCGGCGTGACGATGGTAAGCGCGCCGGTGCAAGCTCCGCAGGCAACCGTTTCCGTAGCTGTTACCGACGAGCAGGTGTGGAACAGCATTCAGGACGACCTCTCCTCTTCGGTTCCGAAGCCGCTGCTTCCGCTTGCCGCCGCTTCTACCGACTCAACGACATCCACCGATAACACAAAGGAAAACTAATGACGACTCGACTTCTTCTCGCAATCTCTCTTCTGCTGACTTGTTCTCTCTCCTACGCGCAGGACACTACCCAACCCGCGCCTAACCCGCAGACTGCTCCGGCTTCGCCGCGTCCGATGCGTGGCGGAGGCATGGATCGCGACCGATCTGACCGCGGCGAGATGCGCGGCGGAGGAATGGGGCGTGGTGGTATGCGCGGGCCCGGCGAGGAGTTGCTGCCGCACGGCATGTGGTGGAAGAACCCCGAGGTTGCTGCTCGTATCGGCCTTACTGCCGACCAGCAGAAGCGTATCGAGGACACCTTTTTGCAAAGTCGCGTACAGTTCATCCACATGCATGCGTCGCTCGAAGAGCAGCAGTTGATGCTTGAGCCTCTGCTGAACGCCAATCCTGTCGACCAGGCCAGGGCGCTCGCACAGATCGACAAGATTGCCGATACACGGGCTGATCTGGAGAAGGCCAATGCCAAGATGCTGCTCAGCATCCGGGGCGTACTGAGCGCTGATCAGTGGACGAAGCTCCAGGCGCAGCACCGTGGCATGGGCCACATGGAAGGTCCAGGGGGAAATAGGGGACCGCGGAGCGGGCCTAAAGGTGATTAGTGCTCTGAGTCTGAAATCCGCATGACAATGGCGATGTTCGATATCGTGCTGACTCAAACAAACCGCAGGTCCTTCGACTTCGCTCAGGATGACAGGGGTTGGGTGGGTGGGGTGAGTTTCTACATCCCACCCTTCGCAAAGTGCGCGAAGGATGGGGCACCCGGCTCTTGTCTCCTGTTTATTGGAGGGCTTCGGAGAGCCTGCTCACGATACCTTCTGTTGAGGACGAGTCGGCGTCGTTGGCGTCGGTGGTGCGTCCGAGGGGTGTGGTTTGTTCGAGTGAGGCGAGATTCTGCTCGTAGGTGTGCTTCAGCAGAACGGTTGCGTCGGTTCCGAATGGTTGACGGAGCGGTGGGTCGGGCTGGTCGACGAGTTGAAGGATGGCCTGCGCTGCTTTTTGCGGGTCGCCGGGAGCGGTATAACCGTGCCGGAGGTGGTCGCGTATACCGCGGGCGGATGCGTCGTAGGCGTCCATGGATTTTGCGTAGGCCATGGAGGAGCCGGCCCAGTCGGTGCGGAAGCCGCCCGGCTCGACGATGCAGACCTTGATGCCGAGGGGTTTGACCTCGGCGGCGAGTGCTTCGCTGAGGCCTTCGACTGCGAACTTTGCGGCGTGGTATCCGGAGAGGCCTGGAAATGCGGCGCGGCCACCGACAGAGGTGATTTGAAGGATGTGGCCGGAGCCCTGCGCGCGCATGATTGGCAACACGGCGCGGGTGGCGTTGACGACTCCCCAGAAGTTGGTGTCGATCTGGCCCTTGAACTCGTCGTCGGTCATCTCTTCGAAGGCTCCAATGAAGCCGTAGCCAGCGTTGTTGACGAGGACGTCGACTCTGCCGAAGGCTTCGACTGCGAGGGCTACGGCGGCTGCGACCTGTTGCGGCTCGCGCACGTCGACGGAGATGGTGCGGATTGCGTCTCCGTATTTTGCTGCGAGCGGCGCCAGCTCTTCAGGTTTGCGCGCGGTCGCGACCAGCTTGTCTCCATGTTGCAGGATCTCTTCTGCCAATGCTCTGCCGAGACCACGGGATGATCCGGTCAGTAGCCATACTCTTTGATTCGCCATTGTGAGTACCTGTTCTTCCTGGAGCAATTGCTCCTAAGAAAATGGTCGACCCTGTGGTCAAAACACGTCAAAGAGTGCAAAATTGCACTATGGGTGCTGAAGAGAATGCGATGGGACTGCGGGCGCGCAAGCGTGCTGCGCTTGAAAAGAAGCTGGTGGACGTGGCGATCGACCTTTATCTGGAGCGTGGCTACCGCGAGACCCGGATCGAGGACATTACTGCGGCGGCGGATGTTTCGCGGCGAACGTTCTTCCACTACTTCGCTGCGAAGGAGGAGATCGTGTCGGGGTGGTTTGCGCATCAGGGAGAGTGTCTGCGTGAGGCTTTTCTGGCGCGGCCAGCGGATGAGCCGGTGTGGGACGCTCTGCGTGAGAGCTTTCGGACGCTTTATCTGACCTATGGGGTAGATGAAGAGCGGATGCAGGGGTTGCGGCGGTTGATCTACACGGAGCCTGCTCTTTATGCGAAGAAGTTCGATTGGTACCGGGGCGCGGCGGAGGCGTTGGTACCCGTGGTGCAGCGGCGGCTGGGTCGGACTGCCGATGCGCGGTTCAACGCGAATGTGATTGTGCGGGCTGCGCTGGCGGCGCACGATGTGGGTGCCGAGGCGTGGGCTGTCGCGGGCGGGAGATCGAAGCGATATACGCAGATTGGGAAGGCGTTTGAGCTTGGGCGGCCTGCTGTTCTTGATGGCTTGTCTGTTGGGGTTCGAGCTCGTCGTTGAGGCGTCTTGCGGTGAGGTTTGTGGAAGAGCGGAGTCGTCGCGCCTGAAGCAAGTGAGATCGTTAGAATCTGTTTAAAACTGAGGAAAGCGGAAGCGATGGACGGATACGAACATTCCCTCAGGGGCTAAAGCCCCGCTTCTTTCCAACTTTTACGGCGGGACTGAAGTCCCGCCCTTTCAAAACTCTCTCCTGCGAGCAATTTCTAAACAGGTTCTAAGGGACGACAGCTACTGCTTCGATTTCAATCAGGCAGTCGTCGCGGAAGAGGGACTGTACGCCTGCGAGGGTGCTTGCTGGTGGATGCGCTGTGTCGATGTAGGTGTCTCTGACTGCGCGTAGGATCTGTAGTTTTTCTTTGCTCATGCCGACGACGTAGTAGTTCAGTTTGATGATGTTGTTTGGAGTGGCACCGGCGGTTGCGAGAACAGACTTGATGTTGGCGAATGCCTGTGTTGTTTGCGCGCGGAAGTCGTCCTTGCTGACTATCTCACCTGCTTTATTGAGGCCAACCTGACCGGAGATGAAGATCATCTTTCCGCCGGTCACGACTGCGGCGTGGCTATAGCCCATGGGTGGAGCGAGGTCTGGTGAGTTGCGGAGCTGTACGGGGCTGTTTTGTTGCTGTGCGGCTTGTCCGTAAATACATGTAGTGGAAAGAACGAGTGCTGCGAGGAGGGCTTGTTTGATTGCGTGCATCGGATTCTCCGGGTGCGGGTGTGTTGCCAACCCACTCTAACAAAACCCGCACCCTTCGGAGTTGCGTGCTGGATCAAACCCCATCAACGATGGGCGATTGGGCCGTCGGCGCTGTCGCTGTCGATATTGAAGGTGACTCCACCCCATGTTTCGTTGTGGCCGCCCTCGTACTGGTGGAGGCGCTGATGAGTGCTCCAATCACTGTCGGGCAAACCGCTTAGACCGAATACGCTGGTGCTGCCGTTCCAGTTTGCGATCCACACTGCATCGGGCGGATTGGCAATGACGGCCCAATCGTTGGCGGCATCCGCCCCGCTGCCATAGACGCCGGCTTTATTTCCCCTTGCATGCAGCTCCGTCACCCAGCCTTCGACGAAGGCCTGCACCGCACCGCTGGGGGAGCCGTTGTACTGTTCCATATCGTAGTAGATGATCGTCGCTGGACTCAGGCCCAGTGCGCTGGCTGCGTTGGTGGCTGAGTCGGCCTCGCTGACGCCTTGTTGTCTGGCGGTGGTGGTATTGGTGCTTATCTTGCCGCAGCCGGTGCATGAGCTGGCGGGTGCCTGGGCTCCGACCCAGGTTGGAACTAGTCCGACCCAACCCTGGTTGAAGATCGAGGTGACCCAACTGGAGGTGAGGTTGCCTTGTGAACAGCCGCGATTGCTGCCACCGATATAGATATTGGCGAAGCTCCACGGCGTGTTGCTCCACCATGCCTGCATCTGGCTGACCGTTCCAGCGGCGCACTGGTCGAAGCCCTTTGTTCCAGTAGTGGTGACGACTGCCTCTGGTTGTACGGTGCTGGCGGATGCTATCGACGGAGTTATATCGCTCAAGGTGCTACCGCCATCGGTGGTTGCGAGTAGCCTGCTCTCCTGATGGCATCCTGACTTGCCGTTGTCGCAGTGGCCACTGGCGGTGAGCACCCAACCCTGGCGATCATCCTTGAAGTTCAGTGCGGTGACTGCTTCGTCTGGTGACAGGTTGCTGAAGAACTGCTGATTCGTGCGTTGCGTGCCGTTAGTGATAGCTGTGAGAGCTTCGCGGTTACGCGGTGCGACGAAGAGTGTGTCGGCGTTGACGATCGATGTGACGGCACCGTTTGCGTCGGCGCTCATGGGTACGGTGGTGTGGCTGCTCCAGGTGGCGCCGGCGTCGTGGGTGTCATAGACGGTAAGCTGCGATTTTGTGGAGCCGCCAACGAAGATTGCTATGTTGCCGTCGTGATCGTTGCTGAAGGTTGGCAGTTGGTAGATCGGGGTAGATGCGTTATCACTGGCAGCGGGAGGCGATACGTATTGCCGTTGCCAGCTCTGGCCGCCGTTGCGGGTTACGTATAGCTCGTCGTGAGCAGCTCCGCCAGCGAGCCAGCCGGTGGTCGACGAGATGAAGCTGATTGCATCGCCGATGGGCGGCTTGGGCAATACCGTCCAGGTGATGCCGCCATCGGAGGTTGCCAGCAGAAGACCGAAGCTGAAGTTGGAGCTGGAAGGCAGGCGCAGCATCATCCAGCCGTGCTGAGCATCGGCAAAATCAATGGAGATCGGAGTGCTACCCTCTACCCTCGGTGCTGTCAGGGGCCGGCTCGCCCAGGTCTGTCCGCCATCGCTGGTACTGGAGACGATGAAGGCCGCGCTGTCTCGGCGTACTGCTCCCGTGGTCGAATTAACGACCCATCCCTGAAGATCGTTCAGGAAAAAGACGCTGTCGATATTGCCCAAAGCTTTTACCGGTGGCGTGATGTCGGTCCAGTGTTGTCCGGCGTCGGAGGTTCGTAACAAATTCTTTTGGCCTGCTACCCAACCGGTGTTCGGTGTCAGCAGGTGCATCGACAGCACTTGCTGCGTTTCGGTTGTGGTGTTGTCCGCCCACGCGCGAGTCGTTATAAAGTTCGATAGGATGACGCTTGCCGCACATAGTCCGACCAATCCGATTGCGTCAAGCCACCGCTTGCTTCGCGGTCGGTTGCCGATGTTCCCTCGCTGGTTTCTCATCACGCAGTTCTCCTCGTTGGAAAAGACCTTGCGTTCGATGTCACCGGAATCATTGAGGTGATTTCATAAACGCCGGTTTCGTTGCGGGACGAATAGTACGCCGCACAACTTTTTTCCACGATGAGATATGCCTCTCAGGACTAACGGTCCTGGTCTTATGCCATGTGTATCGTTGGCAATTCGGAGGAGATCACTTTTTCAGTTTGGTTTTGACATCCTCTACTGGCCGAAAGCGAAGTGCTGACCAGACTTGGTCGATTGCAATGATGGAAACGGGGCGCCATCCTGTCCCGCTCATCGCCGCGGAAATGAGATCCCGGCTGAGATCGCTCTCGATCCCTGATGTCTTCTTGGGGTAGGCAATCCACAGCAATGCACCGGGAGCAGCGTGTTTCAACAGGCCCGGTACCGATTTGCTGATGTCCGGTAGAGAGGTGGCAAAGAATTGGACAAATGGGTATGTACCGTCTTTGACCGAGGAGATAACTACGCCTTCGGGCAATGGCGCAAGGAGTTTCAAGTAGGTGGGAGGTGCGGAAACAATGAGCACGCGCATTCCTGGCTTGATTCCGAGCTTCCTGGCGATGGAATTGGTGGTCACTTCTGCTTCCCTTTGCTGGAAAGAGCGAACTGATTTCCGTCGGGGTCCTGGAAGACAGCGACCGATCCCCAGACTTCGTTCTTCGGCTCCTTTGTAAACGTGACATCTTTGGTTTTCAGGAGCTTTGCGGTGGCGAAGACATCATCGCACCAGAATGAGATGGACTGAAATTGACCGATACGACTTTCATGACCCTCAGGCGTGAAGAGCGCGAGGCCGGTCTCGGAGCCTGGGATAAGGAGCTCGATCCATCTTTGAGTCGCACTGAACGGTTGGTCAGTAGCAACCTTGAATCCCATCGTATCGGTGTAAAACTTCAGTGCTACGTCCTGGTCACGAACCGGAATACCCACGAACTTAATCCCTCGAACCATGGTTGATCTCCCTTCGATGTCCGGAGCATAGCGTCTATAAATGCCGCGCTGCAATGTGCTATTCGATGCTATATTGATGATCGGTATAGTGATGCATAAGTTCGACGATTACGTAATTGACGTCCTCATGCGCGACTTAGTCGGTCATGATCGGAGACCGACAAGCTTTCTCTTGTATCTCTGGCTCGCAGCAGAGCAGACACGGAGAGATGGGCCAGTTCAGGCGAGCTACCAGGAATTGGCGGAATCTATTGGGGTGTCGAAGAGTTCGGCGCAGGCTGCAGTGAACTGGCTTGTTCGAAGGAAGTTACTTTCCGTAAGCAAGAACAATATTACTGCGACTCCCTGTTACACAGTACAAAAGCCGTGGAAGAGATACCGCACGTAATGGCCTGGGCTAGTTTTTGACAGGCTTCGTGAATTAGTGGAACTCTGGTGCGGTTGGTTTCGTAGGGTTGGACTATGAGAGTTTTTGTTCTGCTTCTGCTGTCTGTTGTTCTTTCGTGTAGCGTTGGCGCGCAGGAGTTGGCGATTGTGGGCGCGAAGGTTTATGCGTCGCCCGATGCGCAACCGGTTAGCGATGCGACTGTGCTGATTCATGCGGGCAAGATCGCTGCGGTCGGCAAGCATGTTCGTGTTCCGCACGGGACTACAGTGCTGCCGTGCGATGGGTGCGTGGTGTTTGCGGGGTTCTGGAACAACCATGTCCACTTCAGCGAGCGGAAGTGGATGGATGCTGAGCACCTGCCTGCGGCACAGTTGACGCGGCAGATGCAGGAGATGCTGACGCACTCGGGCTTTACGACTGTGGTCGATACTTCGTCGGACCCGGGGAACACGGTGCCGTTGCGGCGGCGTGTCGAGTCAGGCGAAGTTCTCGGGCCGCACATCTACACGGCGGGAGCGGGGCTATATCCTCCTCATGCGATTCCGTTCTACCTGAAAGATCTGCCGCCGGAGATTCTGGCGGTGCTGCCGCAGCCGGATACTCCGGAGAAGGCTGTGGGTTCTGTTCAATGGAACATTGCCGCGGGCTCGGATATCGTCAAGCTGTTTACCGGGTCGTATGTTGCTCCGGGCCACGTTGTTGCAATGCCGGTGCCGATTGCTCGAGCGGCGGTCGAGGAGGGACATCGGCATGGGCAGCTTGTGTTTGCGCATCCTTCGAACCTCGAAGGGACGCGGGTGGCGATGGAGAGTGGTGTGGACGTGCTGGCACATGCGCCGGACACGGTCGATGGCGTGGACGACGCGCTGCTGAAGGAGCTGGTCGCTCACCACATGGCGATGGTGCCGACGCTCAAGCTTTTTTCGGACGATTCGGATATTGCGCGTATACGGGAGATCGTTGCGCGGTTTCATCAGTTGGGTGGGCAGCTCTTGTTTGGTACGGATACTGGCTATCTGACCGACTACAGCATGACGGAGGAGTACTGGCAGCTTTCGCTGGCTGGGCTTGGGTATCGCGATGTGCTGACCATGCTGACGACGGCGCCAGCTTCGCGGTTTCGGGTGGGTGAGCATAAGGGTCGAATTGCGACTGGGATGGATGGGGATCTGACGGTGCTGTCTGTTGACCCTGCGTTGGGGGATCTGATGGCGTTTACGAGAGTCCGGTATGCGATTCGTGGGGGGAAGGTTTTGTATGGGGAGCGTTAAGTGTTTAGTTGGGGATACATTCCCTCGGCGGCTGAAGCCGCATTTTGTGTAGGGATGGATGGACGGGCTGAAGCCCGTCCCCTTCAAAACTCCGCTTTGATTGGGGCTTTTGGATGGGTGCTTAGGGGGAGCAAAGGCAAAAGCAACTACAGAAGCAGATCCCTCCGCTTCGCTACGGGATGACAAGCAAAAGAACAAGCAACAGCAACAACGAAATGCGGGGATTCTTCGCTCCGCTCAGAATGACAGAGAGTGTTTCTACGACAGTCATAGTGAAATGAGAAGGCCCGCAGTGGTCCGGCTTGCGCGGGACTGCTGCGGGCTTCTATTGCTGCCTGGGTTCGTGGCGCGGAGGCTACGAACTTGACGAGCTACTTCTTGGGGGGAGCGATGGTGTCCTTCGCGACCTTGGCGACGCGGAACTTGACCACGGTCTTCGCCTTGATCTTGATGGTCTCGCCGGTCTGGGGGTTGCGGCCAAGACGTGCCTTGCGCTCGGCCTTGACCAGCTTGCCGATGCCCGGGATGGTGAACTCGCCGTTCTTCTTGGTCTCTTTGACGGCGGTCTCGGCGAGCAGTTCGAGGAAGGTTGAGGTCTGCTTGTTGGTGAGCTCCAGCTTCTCTGCCAGCGCGCGGACGAGGGCGGTCTTGGTCATTCCTTTTGCCATGTGTCTTGCTCCTTGATACTAATTTTTGTTGCTAGCCGGTGAAGGCTTCGGACGTGAATCTCTTCGTTCGGTCCCGCCGGAAGCTCCCCGTGGATTTCATTTTGGGACGAAATCATCAGTGTTCATGCGGGTCCGGAGAACCGTACCGCAATTCACCTTCGGCTTTTCTGAGACGAATGTCAACCGGTTTTAGCCTGTTTCCACAGGTTTTTTCCGATTTTCTTCTGTTTTGTCCGGTTTTTGGCACCTTGAAGAGCAAAAATGGGCGGTTTCCGGCATTCGACGTGTTCTAGAAGAGGGGCTTTCTTGGTTTTGGGCGAAGTGGTGTGTTGAGGAACTCGATGAGGGGTGAGGCTAGTTTGAAGCGGGTGGCGATGTCTTTGGCGAGGGTGGGGAGGGTGGCGCGAGCTGCGGGCAGGGTTGCTGAAATTCCCCATTGACGGTGGAGGATGAGGTCGATGGCGGGGTGGTCGGCGGGGAAGCCCTTGGGAGCGCGGGTGAGCTTGAGGCCGTCGAACTCGTTCATGGCGGCTTTGAGTTTTTTGTTGGCGAGGATGCGGCGGAGCTCGGCGTGGTGGTCGAGCAAGTGACGGCGGATGGCGAGGAGTTGTTCGCGCTCGGGCATGTAGACGCCGGCGGCGATGGTGATTTCGGTGGCGCTGATGTGGACGTAGAAGCCGCCGCCGGAGGTCTTCTCGAGGCCGTCCTTAGCCCACCAGGCGGCGACGTGTGTCTTGTAAGGGCGCTTGTCCTTGGAGAAGCGGATGTCGCGGTAGATGCGCATCATGATCTTTTGCGGGGGCCGGACGTGGTCGGGAGCGAAGGGGAGCATGTGCTCGTTGATCTCGGCGATGAGGGCGAGCATGGGGGCTTTGAGCTCGCGCTCGTAGATGGGCTTGCGCTCGTCGAACCAGACGCGGTCGTTGTGGCGCTTGAGGCCGGCGAGAAACTTCAGGGCTGCGGGGGAGAAATGCACGCTCATGGTGGAATGCTAAACCGGATGGGCGGATCTTTGTTTGGACGTATGGACCTGTGGTCTCCCACCCTTTCGCGATGGGGCTGCGAAAGGATGGGGCACCCGGGCATCAGGGCCCCTGCTTGAGCGTCGCGAGTGTCTTTTTCATGGTGACGGCGCTCCATTCTTCTTGCGACGATGGCTCCATGATTTTCACCAGATCCATCGCATGAGTGTAGTGTTCGCGGGCCTCTGCGTCTCGGCCTAATGCGTGGAGAGCGTCGCCTGCGGCGATTTGGCCGTCGAAGTTCTTGGGCTCTATTGCTAGTGCGGCTAAAGCTTCTTGTAGTGCGGCGGCGGGGTTGTTCTTTTCTAGTAGTGTTTGCGACTTCCATACTGGGAGCAGTGATGCTACTTGTGGCACGGTGAAGTCTCCGTTGAAGACAGCGATGCCGTTTGCGATGACGGCGTCGGGCTTGCGCTCGAAGAAGCTCTGGTAGGGGTTGCGGATTTTTGTGCCGAATTCGAATCCGTTCAGGTCGGCGTAGCTGATGAGTATGGGGCCGTGGATGATGAGGGGGACGTCGATCTCCATATCGCCGTTGGTGTCCGCTGTTGGTAGTAGTTTGCAGGGGATGCCGTAGTCGCTTGGCAGGAGGAACGGTCCGGGGAAGTAGGCGAACCAGCAGTCGTGGATGTTGTGCGCGTCGAGGTACTGCTTTGTCCACTTCAACTCCTGGCCCCAGTCGGTTGCTGAGTCGGAGAGATATAGATGTGTTTTTGTTGGGCCTCCCCATAGGGCGTTCGCGTAGGGCATGTAGTTTGGGAACATGCGGATTGAATCGACTGCGTGCCAGAGTAGAAGTGCGGTGATTGGGTAGAGCCACGCGCGTCTCTGCTGCATCAAACCCCATGCTCCGCCGCCGGCTAGAGCAAACGCGAAGGGAAACACCGGGAGCACGTGGCGAACGCCGATGTTCAGTGGACCGGCCATCGCGACTGCGAGGTAGAACAGTCCGGGGAGGGCGAGGAAGAATACTTCGCGGGGTTTGTGGACACGGCCGGTTGCGAAGGCGTAGATTGCCAGCGCTAACAGGCCGAGGACGCCGATGGACCACTTCAGCGATAGCGCTACGGGAAAGTAGAACCACTGCCCGTGCGCGTAGAGCTTGCCGAAGATGTACGACGGCATCCATGCTCCGACACGCTGTACATCGACCAGGCCGTACAGGTAGCTCTCCGGCAGCAGATGATGTTGTGTGCAGAAGAGGATCGTCCTGGACATGACAGGAGACAGTCCTGACGACCTGACTTCGAGTGGAGGCAGAGTCGCTCCGATGGGATGCATCGCGTAGCGGAAGCTATAGACGCCCCACAAGACGAAGATCGCGATTGCGGCCATCGCTGCCATGGCGGCGCCGATGCGTGTTGCGTCGGAGGACGACCATGTACGCTGCTCGCGGCGGCTTGCGCACCAGCGTCCGGCGAGTTCTCCTGTGGCGAGTAGAAGCAGGATCGGCAGCAGTAACACCGCCGAGTGCTTCGACACGAGAGCTGCGCCGAAGGTCAGGCCGCAGAGGATCAGGCGCTGCCATGAAGGTGCTTTGATGTATCGGTAGAACGCGTACACCGATGCGAAGAAGAAACATGCGGCGGCGGAGTCTGTTGTCACGAACGGTGCGTTGGTCAGCACTGTGGGATCGAAGACGAAGAGTGTCATCGCCACTAAACCCGCGCTTGCGCCGAACATCTCGCGACTCGCCAGAAAGAGCAGCGATGCGAGGAGAAGCGCAAAGACGAGGACGGCCATGTGGGCGCGAAAGAGCAGCGAGTCTGCGGTGTAGTGGCCGCCGTAGCGGGGGTCGTTGCGGTAGAGTAGCTCGCGGCCGCCGTAGTATGCCTCTGTTTTGAAGAAGCGGCCTTCGCGTGGCGCTATTTTCAAATCGAGCGGCAGCAGGGGCAGGGCTGCCACCAGCTTTACCAGCGGAGGGTGCTCCGGGTTCAGGCTGTACTCGCGGTTCTTCCAGTTCATGTAGCCGGAGAAGATGTGATCGCCTTCATCCCAGCTTGCGGAGGTCTGCCGCGTGGACAGGGCCACCTCGAAGACCATTATCAGCAGCAGTGCCGCTGCCGCACCCCATGCCCACCGGCTTTGACCCATTGCTCTGTAGTCCTCCATTGCGTGCAACCATCATACGGAGAGCGGTGTGTTCGAAGTAGGTGACTAGGGCGTATCGACATATTAGGACAGGCATGGATCGTGCAGAACAGTGCTGAAAATAACCGGAACAAGGTCTGCTCCACGAGCCAACTGTAAGTTCCTTCGACGGCGCTTAGGACAGGCTTCGACAGAGCTTCTCGCGATACGACTGCGAGAAGCTCCGCTCCGGATGACAGTTTTGTGTTGCGAATTTCAGATTTACCACACTAGATGATCGTACCTAGAGTGCGGTCGAGAAATGCGGCAAACGTATGCCAGGCTGATGTCATTCCGATGGGTACGGCGAACGCTCCTACGGCGAAGGTGAGGGGCGCGGCCCAGAGGGTGGAGCGGTGAATTCGATGGAGCGAGATGAGATCGTAGACGATCACCAGGAGAATCAGAACCCCAAGTCCGGTGACGGCCCCGGAGGCGGGTGAGAGGCCTATCCGATGCCATGGGAAGCGGCCAAGTGCGGCGTCGACAAGGGCAATGGTGGCCAGCAGGATAAGGCGTTTGTGCGCGTCTGGTCTGCGTCTGGCCCGCCATGAGGCGTAGATCACGACGGTAAACCAGGAGATACCAAGCAGCGGTATGGAGAGAGAGACAGCGGGATCAAGAGGGCCGATCATCACGCCCCGATGAAGTGCATCGATTGCTGCGATCAGCCCAAGGACGATCATGACAGGCGGAAGGCAGAAGGCGATGATACCGAGCGAACGATGCCAGCTGACACGCCGGGCCGAGATAAGAGCGGATTGCACGAGGAAGAGGACCATCCAGAGCGTGAAAGCCGCTCCGTGCACATGCAGAATGGGGCTTGGAAGCGGGGCCCGGAACATGCCAACGCGGAAGTAGGTAGGCGAAAAGCCAATGATGACGACTGCGCAGAGCAGGATCGCCATGCCGCCAAAGAAGATGCGTTCGGCGGTGCGGTTGACGGTTCTGTAAACACGATGGTGGGACAGGGATGGCGGCGTGACGAGCGCATCTGTTGCCATATCATTCTCCAGATTGAGGGAAGTCTCGTGCTGGCCCCACTGAAGATGGTTTCCCAGATTGAATTCGATGAGGGAAATGTAACACGCAAAGGCCGCAACCTTTCAACAAGTTTTCGAAAGTTGCTGGGAGGAATTTTTCTATCTCGCAGTCGATTAGTCCTTATGAGTCGGCTTGTCGCCCGTGGACGTTACAGACGAGAAGAGCGTTTTTCAGGACCGGCGGAACCGGAGAATACAACTAAACTCACAGTGAATAGCTTTCCTAAAGTGTGCTGTCGGTTCATGGGAGGAATGATGGCAGTTGTCGAGACACATGATTGCGGGACGGCGGAAGACTTTCTGCGGGCGTTATCAGCAACCAGCGAATTCCTTGAGCCTCTACGACATGGAACAGACGATCATCTCGGAGGCCTACTGTTTCGAGGGATCTCGAATGACTCATATGAATTGATCCCATCAGCTCTCCGGTCGCCTGGCTCTCTCGCGGCTTTTGGCCATCGTTCCTGCACCTCGAACGCTTCGCAGATAAGAGCAGAGATGGACACTCTAACCCGTTTCTATGAACAGGCCGACCGACATGGTCTTCCACTGCCGGAAGATTCTCAAGCTCTTAGGGCAGTCATTCGTTATGTGTATTCCAAAGAATACTGGAAGGCGCTCAACCAAGGAGAAGCCTATTGGCCTCCTGAGCAACTCTGGTCCTTGTGCGGTCTAGCTCAACATTATGGCCTTCCTACAAGACTTCTTGATTGGTCACGTCGTCCACTAGTCGCGGCGTACTTTGCTGCCGAAGCGGCTGCCTCGCAACTTTCTGAGGCAAGAAGGCTCCTGAACGCCAAGTATGGCGAGAGTCCTTCATTTACCTCGCAGGTTGTCGGAGGAATAGCCGAGCTTGTGACAGATCAGCAACTCAGCACCATCGATATCTCTTCAGTTCAAGAGGCCAACAACGTTTTGAAGTTAGAGTCTCGGTATCTCTGTGTATGGGTATTTGCCTCCAACCGCCTTCAGTCCTTTATCCGGGGAGACAACTCCTATGGTCCGGTAAGAGCACTACCAGATGAGCTTAGGTTTGCTGAGGTCACTGCTCCTCATTTTGGGAACGCAAATCTGCACGCTCAAGACGGCGCGTTCACCCTCATCCCAGAGAACCTTGCGGAACGACTCGCCCAAGAGGTGCAGCGGACTCCCTTCGATAAGCTAGTCGGCGAGGTAGTAGCGCACCTGGATGAGAAGGGTGGAAGCCAGAGCCGTGCTTTTCTATGCCGCGTCCGCCTCAGATGGCCTAGGGCAGTGGACCTTCTAAACCTGCTCCGACGAAATTACGTTGACAGATCGACATTGTTTCCGGGGTACGAAAGCATTGTTCTCTCTTTGAGAGACGCCGAATTGCATTCCAAGTATGGAGACAAACAGCAAGCCAGACGTCGTCTGTTTTCTCAAGCGGAACTGGGGTCCAGAGGCGGAGGAGGAAGTTACGTGTAGTCAGGCACAAGTAGGCTGCCGCATCGATTGGTAACGCTAAGTCGGTTTGTAGGAGGTTGAGCGATGCGGTGTGTTTTTTGAGGACGCGAGGCTTCTCGCAAAACGGTGTTGTCGGCGGCTATGGATTCCTTGAAATTCAAACTGACCCGCTACCAGGATGGGTAGAAGTTGCCAGGAAAAACGAGCTGTGGTCTCATAAAGGGATGGTCCTGCATTCTAAAGCGCTGTGTTGTCGGCTCGCGTCGTTTGACGTTGAGCGCTCCATTGCCTGATGCGGATTCTTCTCGATCGCTTCGATTCCTGAACAATCTCAAGATAATTTAGTTCTGGCCTGATTTTCTCGGCCTTCTCTCTGATCCCTCAATGTTGTTTGTGGAGCTTGCATCGTGATCCCGGAATCCTTATCTCTTGCTAACGCTGGTCTTCGCGCATTGCCTCTTGGCGTGTGCGCTGGCCGCTGTCGAGGGATGGTGCGATGTTCTGCGGGATGTTGTTGCGGCTGCTGACGATCTCGCTTCTGCTTTCTTCCTTCTCTTTTAAATAACTACCTTGCCTTGTGCGGGCTTTGCCCGACCTCACCGATAGGAACACTTTATGCGCTCTACTTTTTCTCCTGTATCTCTTTATCTCTTCGTCTTTGTTTTGTTGGCTGGCTTATCCGTTCATGCGATTGATGCGCAGGTGGTGGGCGGATCGATCCGTGGTGTTGTGGCGGATGGCTCGGGCGGCGTTGTGGGTGGGGCGAGCGTGCAGGTGCGGAATGAAGAGACGGGCACCACGCGGAGTCTGGTGACGGATGCGGAGGGGCGCTATGCCGCGCCTTCGGTGACGATTGGATCGTATACCGTGAGCGCTTCGAAGGAGGGTTTCAACGAGGGGCGGCTGGCGCACATTGGACTGACGGTAGGCGAGAGCGTGGTGGCGAACCTGACGTTGAGCGTGGGCGCGGTGGTCGAGCAGGTGAACGTGGTCGATACGGCCGCGGTGGTGAACGTGTCGACGCAGGAGAGCTCGGGGCTGGTGGATGAGCGGCAGATCAAGGAGCTTCCGCTGAATGGGCGCAGCTATGACCAGCTGATCACGCTGAACCCTGGGACGGTGAACTATACAGGGCAGCGCTCGGGTGGGATTGGGACATCGAATTCGTCGGTCGGGAATATGTTTGCGATCTCGGGGCGGCGGCCACAGGACAATCTCTTCCTGCTGAATGGGATTGAGTATACGGGCGCTTCGCTGATCAATGTGACGCCGGGTGGGACGAGTGGACAGTTGCTGGGCGTGGATGCGGTGCGCGAGTTCAATGTGGTGGCGGACAGCTACTCGGCCATGTATGGAAAGCGGCAGGGCGCGCAGGTTTCAATTGTAACTACTTCAGGAACAAATAAATTACATGGCGCGGCGTATGAGTTTTTGCGTAACTCGGCGCTGGATGCGCGGAACTATTTTGACCAGGCGAAGATCCCGGAGTTCCAGCGGAATAACTTTGGCGGATCGCTGGGTGGGCCGATCAAGAAGGACAAGCTGTTGTTCTTTGCGAATTATGAGGGCTATCGGCAGAATCTTGGACTTTCGGATGTGACTCTGGTGCCGGATAACGCGTCGCGCGCGGCTGCGGTCGCTTCGGTGAAGCCGCTGCTGGCGCTGTGGCCGGTGGCGAATGGACCGGAGCTGGGTGGTGGGATTGCGGAGGCGTTCTCGAACCCGATGCAGCATATCCGCGAGGACTTCGGGACGACGCGATGGGATGACAACATCAGCTCGAAGGACCTCTTCTTCGCGGTGTACACGATCGACGACTCGGTGGCGAACACGCCGACGCAGAACCCGCTGTCGCTGATCAACGAGGCTCTGCGGGAGCAGGTGTTGAGCGCGCAGGAGCAGCATGTGTTCTCCGCACACCTGTTAAACACGGCGCGGTTTGGGTTTTCGCGGGCTTCGTTTTTCTTTCTGGGATCGACGCCGGTGAATGTGCCAGGTTGGGTCGCGGGACGGCCCATTGGAGCGATTGTGATTGCGGGGAGCACGGCGTCGAACGGCGCGTCGCAGATTACGGGAGCGGGCGGAAATACGGGCTCGAACAATGCGACGACACGCAATCTGTTTACGCTGGACGACCATATCTTCTGGAGCCATGGGCGGCACCAGATCGAGGCGGGCGGATGGGTGCAGCGGCTGCAGTCGAACGACAACCTGGCTCAGAACCAGGATGGGCAGGCTTCATTTGCGACCCTTTCTGATTTCCTAAAGGGAAACGTGAAGACGTTCACGGTGGTGCCGACGCCGACGGAGTTGGGCTGGCGCTCGTGGATGGGCGCGGGGTATGTGGAGGACACGGTGCATGTGACGCCACGGCTTGAGGTGCGCGCGGGGATTCGGTTTGAATCGACCAATGGGTGGAACGAGGCGCAGGGGCGGGCGGCGAACTATAACTTCACGAATGGGATCATCAACACGAATCCGTTTGTTGGGTCGTCGGCGCTGACGGACAATCGTGCGAAGTTCCTGCCGGAGCCTCGCGTCGGCGTGGCGTGGGATGTGCATGGCGACGGCAAGACGTCGGTCCGCGCGAGCTTCGGGATGCATCACTCGCTGCTGGATACGCTGGACTATCGGCTCGACCAGACGGCTCCGTACAACACGACGCTGACGTATAGCGGAACGAAGATTGCGAACCCGACAGCGGGACCGGCGGGGCTGATCTCGCCGTCGAATGTGCAGCCGGACATTGCGACGCCGACGGTGCTGAGCTGGAGCCTCAAGGTGGAGCAGCAGCTTGCGCCGAACACGTCGCTGACGGTGGGGTATGTGGGGTCGCATGGGTATCACCAGATTTTGTCGGAGGACCAGAACGAGCCGATCCCGGTGACCTGCCCGAATGCGGCTTGCCTTGCGGGGATGACCGCGGGGACGGTGTACTTCAACACGACGACGAAGGCGAACCCCGCGGTGGCGAATACGACGTCGTGGGTGTCGCAGGGAGTGAGCAGCTACAACGCACTGGAGGTGGACCTGCGGCGCAGCTTCGCGCATGGGTTGCAGGTGCGGGGGAACTATACCTGGGCGAAGAATCTCGACGACGGCTCGGCGTGGAACACGAGTGTGAGCGCGAACACGCCCGCTTATGTGATGTATCCCGCACAGCCGAAGCTCGACTATGGCCCGGCGGCGACGGACATCCGCCAGCTTGCGGCGATCAATGGCAGCTACGAGCTGCCGTTTGGAGCGGGGCACTATCTGGGGGCCAATGCGGGCTCGTTTGCGAATCGCGCGATTGGTGGATGGACGTTGAGCGCAATTGCGGCGCTGCAGAGCGGGTTCCCTTTTTCGCCGCAGCTTGGGTACAACCCGACAGGGAGCGGCGATACGCGCAACCCGGTGCGGCCGAATGTGAACCCCAACTTTACCGGCAATCTTTATCCGCGCACACCGTCGCAGTACTTCAATGCTGCAGCTTTCACCCCGCCGGTCAATGGGACGTTTGGCAATGTGCGCCGCGACACGCTGGTTGGGCCGGGGTTTGCGAATCTGGATCTGTCGCTGTTGAAGTCGACGCAGGTGAGTGAACGGGTGCGGGCGCAGTTTCGCGCGGAGTTCTTTAATGTTTTGAACCGGACCAACTTCTCCACGCCGAACGAGGTGGTTTACTCCTCCGCGACGGTGGTGAGCCCGACGGCGGGTTTGATTACGGCGACGGCGGGGACCTCGCGGCAGATTCAGTTTGGAGTGAAGCTGCTGTTTTGAGGGGTTGTTTAGTGTGAGAGTGGAGTGTGTCGCCCGGGCTTGGTTGCTTCCCACCCTTCGCAGAAGCGCGAAGGATGGGGCACCCGGCGTTGTACGAGTGCAACAGCAACAACGAAATGCGGGGGTTCTTCGCTCCGCTCAGAATGACAGGAGTTGTTGTCATGCGGAAGGCCTTTACCAGACGACACAGCGTTCGGTAGCGGGCCTTGTCATTGGTGCTCCGGCCTTGCAGCTGAAGGCTGTTGCGAGGGGTGGGAAGTTCGATAGTGGGCCGAGTACGCGGTACTTCGCGACTGGGTGCGGATCTCCCTGGACCATAAGCTTCTGCGTCTCCGGCCGGGTTTCGTCTCCACGGAACTGGCCCCATGCGATAAAGAACTGCTGGTCCGGGGTGAAGCCGTCGATCTTCGCGTCCGATGTGCCTTGTGTGGTTTTCTTGAAGGCGAGATAGGCGATCTTCAGCCCGGCCAGGTCGGCGATGGATTCGCCCAGGACAAGGTTGCCGTTGATGTGTACGTTCGGCGCGCCGTCGATCGTGAAGCCGTCGAACTGCTTCACCACACATGATGTCTTTACATGGAACTTCGTCAGGTCGTCAGGCGTCCACCAGTTGTCGAGCTTACCCTGAGCATCGAACTGTGCTCCCTGGTCGTCGAAGCCGTGTGAGATCTCGTGCCCGATGACCACTCCAATCGCACCGTAGTTCACTGCGTCGGTGACGTTGACGCTGAAAGCAGGCGGCTGCAGTATTCCTGCTGGAAAGGTGATCTCGTTCAAGACCGGGTCGTAGGACGCATTGGACGTCGGCGGCGTGAAGCCCCACCGTCCATGGTCGACTGGCTTGCCGATCGTCGATCTGCCATCCGTGACATCGAAGCGACTGGCCGCGATCGCATCGCTGAAGTAGTCTCCTCGCATGATCTGCACCGAGGAGTAATCTTTCCATGTAGCGGGATATCCAACCTTCACACGAAGAGTGGAGAGCTTCTCGATGGCACGCTGTTTGGTCTGCGGGCTCATCCAGTCCAGACCATCGAGAGTGTCGTGCATGGCTGAGATAATGTTCGATACCATCGTCTCGGCTCGCTGCTTGGCCTCGGGCGGAAAGTACCGCTTCACATACTCTTGCCCCAGCGCCTCGCCTAGCAATGCGTCCGTTTGCTCGGCACAGCGTGTCGCGCGCGGCTTCAACTCCGCGACACCGGCAAGCTGCGTCTGGTAGAAGCTGAAATGAGCATCGACAAATGCCAGCGACAGGGTATTCGCTTCGCTGTTCAACAACTGCCAGCGTAGATAGGTCTTCCAGGTCGAGAGAGGTGTTGAGACAAACTGACGCTCCATCTCCGCCATGAAGGCAGGTTGATCGATGTTGACCGGACCCTGCGGGACGTCGGCGCTCTTGTAGTAGGCGCTCCAGTCGAAGTGTGGCGTCATCTTCTGCAGGTCAGCGAAGCTTACGACGTGGTCGGTTGCGTGGGGATCGCGCAGGGCGACATTGTCCAGTGAGGCTTTGGCCAGCGCTGTTTCGAACTGCATGATCGTCTGTGCCGATGCTTCGGCCTCTGCTTTGGAGTCTCCGCTCAGGGTCAAAAGCTTCGCGATGTAGATCACGTAGGCCGCGCGTGCCTCTTCAAAACGCTTCTCGGGTTTGAGGTAGTAATCGCGGTCCGGCAAGCCCAGGCCGCTTGCGCCGACCTCAGCGATGACGCGGGTGGGTGCGTGCTGGTCCGTCATGCCTCCAAAGGCGAAGGGAACGGCCACTCCGATCGTCTGTAGTTCGCGGATCTGATGCTCCACATCGGCGGGGCCATGGATGGCTTCGATCTGCGCCAGCAAGGGCTTGAGCGGCGCGATCCCTGCCGCATCGACTGCCTTCGTGTTGGTGCAGGCAGCGTAGAAGTCGCCGGCCACCTGTGCGGGGCTTCCCTTTGCCCGACGAGGGTTTGCGGAGACGTCATCCAAAATGATGCGGAGCTGATCTTTGTTCGTCTCACCAGCCTGCCAGCGCCGGCTCCACCGGTCCATGGACGCCGGGATCGGGTTCTGCGCTCGCCAGGTGCCGTTCGAGAAGCCGTAAAAGTCATCGCATGGCTGAATGCTGCGGTCCAGGTCGGCTGTTTCGATTCCTTTGAGCTCGGGTTGCTGCGCGTAGGAGCTTAGTCCGAGGGTCATGGTCAGCAATAAGGTCACACCGTTGCGATTCATGGTTCTCCTTGTAAAGGCCTTTTCAGCGATAGGCTGTTGTCTGGTATCTCGTTTTTGGATCGACGATGATTGTATAGAGAGCGTGTCGTTCTGAGGAGAGTGGTTGCGCGCTCTAGGGTGTAGTGGTGGCACTCCAAACGAAATACGGGGATTCTTCCCCATTCGACAAGCTCAGGGCCAGAATGACAGGAATTGTTCTGCTACTGTCTGTACGTACATCAGTTCTTGTGCGAGCTCGAATGCGTGTTTTCAACCGAAGTGCTGGTATTTTTTCCAGAAGTCGGGCCAGGGGAGACGTGGGCCATTGCAGACGAAGATGTCAGGATCGTCCTCGCTCTCTTCGTTTTGGACTCCCAAAGAATTGCCGTTATGTCCGGCCAATCGGCATGCGGTAAAGGTCTTTTCCGTGTATTTGCGTGATAGTCCTATGACGATCAGCGTCGAAGGCGGGGGTGAGGGATAGCCTCGCAGCCAGGCCGAGTTGGTTCCGCTGATGGGTGCGGGGAGGTTGTATGCAGGGCCGAGGATCTCAATTGCTCCCTGCTCGCCGTAGTTCCCTACCAGCACGCCAACACTTGCTCGTTGCTCTGGAGGCAAGGAATCTCGAATGGTTGCGATCGTCTTCACCATCTCTGTCCAGCCAATCTCCTCGCGTAGATCGCCATTATTTTTGAGAGCAAATTGCATGAGCGCGCCGCTGGAGGCCAGGGGAAGAACTACCGCGCAGATATAGAGTCCACAGGCGGTGAGCCCTGTGAAGAAGATGGCAGGCACAATCCGACGCCACAGCTGCGGCAGTGATGCGAGCCAGCGTTCACTTGCGGCCGCGCCCATCGCCATCAGCATTGGATAGGTTGCGCCCAGGTAATAGCCTCGTCCCTTACCAAAAAAGAAGAGCGCCAGCGGGATCAGGTACATCCATGCCAGTGGGCGATAGCGGCGGTCACGTAAGAAGCACAGGAGGCCGGCGATCCACAGGGGTGCGGCAAACAGGTTCGTGCAGATGAGGAACTGATCGCGCAAAAACCCATCTGCCCGTCCCTCTCCTACATCGCGAGTGTGGATTGACTGAAGAAACTCATAGGAGATGAACCCGTGATGCGCCTGCCATAGGAGGTTCGGCAGAACGATCAGAAGCGTGAGCGCGATTGCGCCCAGGAAGTACCAGCTTGCGAGAAGGCGGCGCGCCCGCGTCAGCAGAAATCCGCCAAGGATTCCAGCCACGAAGAAGAGGATCGCGTACTTGGTCATCAGGCCAACGCCGATGGTCACGCCAATGGCCAGCCACCAACGAGGGTTCTCCGACTTCAGCAGGCGAATCACGAAGTAGGCAATCAGCACGCACCATAGGTACTCGAAGGAGGTGTATTGGAACTCTGTGCCTTCGAAGAGAGGCAACGGGGAGAGTGCGACAGCGAGAGCGGCTGCAACCTGGGCCAGCCGTCCGCCGCCGAGCTCCCGCGCCATCAGACCAGTTACGAAGATGGCCAATGCCTGCGCGATCACTGAGAAGAGCCGTAGTCCTGTGAGCGAGATGCCGAAGATTCCAAGGCCAATTCGTTCGAGAAAAGGCGTCAGTGGCGGATAGGCTATGAATCCCCAGTCGAGATGCCGGGCGTCGCTGAGAAACTGAAGCTCATCGCGATGAAAACCGTAACGATGGTTTGTAAGCAGATGGGCGAGCGCGACCGTGGCTGCAATTGCGAGCAGCATGATCGTGTCGGCTCGAGGGTGGGTATCTGGTAGCTCCAGGTGCTTTTGCTCGTTCAGCGATGCCATGACGCTCCTTGTTTATCCGATTTCTCTTATACGTATGAGGGAGAGTGTTCGTTCGCGGACGGTGAATTCTGATTTCGGTCAACTCAGGCGCCCCGGTTGCCCGGTTGTGCGTTGTAATTTGTTGAAAGTAAAGAGAGAGCTATTGGCGGAGTTTGGCTAGGGGATTGCTATTGAACCGGTACACGCTCCTGCGCCCCGGAGGCCTTTCATGCATTCTCTGATTCAAGACCTACGTTTTGCCCTGCGCCAGTTACGGAATGCGCCGGGGTTTGCCGTTGTTGCGGTGCTGACGTTGTCGCTGGGGATTGGTGCGGCGACGGCGGTGTTCAGCGTGGTGGATGCGGTGCTGATCCGGCCGCTGCCGTTTGCGCACCAGGAGCGGCTGGTGTATTCGTACATGACGTCGCGGGCGGGCGGCTCGGTTCCGTCGTCTTATCTGAGCTATCTGGATGTGCGGGCGCAGGTGAAGTCGTTCGACGCGTTAGCGGGATACTCAGTGTTTACGAACCTGAACCTGGAGAGCGCGACGGGGACAGTGTCGCTGCGGACGGTGAAGGGGACGGACAATTTCTTCGATGTGTTCGGGGTGAAGCCGATTTTGGGGCGGACGTATCTGCCGGGTGAGGACCAGCCGGGCAAGGATGATGTGGTGGTGTTGAGCTATGAGGTGTGGCAGAGCAACTTCGGAGGGCAGGCGGATGCGGTGGGCAAGGTGGTGCGGCTGGACGGCACTCCGTACACGGTGATTGGGGTGATGCCGTCGGGGTTCCGGCTTCCGCTAGGCGTGCAGGATGCGATCTATACGCCGCTGCATGCGAATCCGGCGTGGTTGCAGGCGCGCGGGTTGCACTGGATGAAGACGATCGGCTTGATGAAAGAAGGGGTGAGTCGCGAGCAGGCACAGGCGGACATCAACCGGGTGATGGCGGACCTGGGGCGGGCATATCCGGTGTCGGAGAGCGGACACACGGCGAGCTTGCAATCGCTGAAGGATGCGGCCAATACGCTGAGCAAGGGTGGCGAGGCGCGCGGGCCGCTGGGGACACTTGGATTGGCGGTGTTGGCGCTACTGGGGATTGCGTGCGTCAACGTGGCTGGTCTGCTGCTGGCGCGGAGCGTGAAGCGGGAGCGGGAGATTGCACTGCGCGCCGCGGTGGGTGCGAACCGGTGGCGGTTGATCAGGCAGATGGTGAGCGAGAGCCTGGTGCTGTGCGCGGCCGGACTATGCGGTGGCGTGGCAGTGAGTTGGGCGCTGCTGCGAGCGATGAATGTCTTTCTGGTTAAGGGGATGGCGCGGGGAGCGGAGGTCCATCTGAACGGGACGGTGCTGGCGGTTGCGGTGGCGCTCTCGCTGGTGACGAGTGTGGTGGCATCGCTGGCTCCGGCGGTGCGGCTCTCGGGGACAGACCCGAACCGGGCTCTGCGTGCGGGTGGTGGTGCGGGGACGGGACGCGGGCAGCATCGGCTGCGGTCTGGATTTGTAACCATACAGGTTGCACTTTCGTTGGTGTTGCTGGTGGCGTCGGGGCTGCTGCTGAAGAAGCTGCAGGGGCTGTTGAAGACTGATCTGGGCTTTGATCAGAAGAACATGCTGGCGGTAGAGATCGACCTGTCGAAGGGACGATACGAGGGGCGCGATCCTTTGCTGGCGTTCTACCATCCGTTGCTGGAGAAGGTGGCGCACCTGCCAGGGGTGCAGGCGGCGGGCGTGATCGATATGCTGCCGGTGCAGAGTTGGGGCGATGGGTACGCGGTCCATATCACGGGGCAGCCACCGTATCCGCCTGATGCGCATGTAGGGGCGGAGACGCGGCTGGTGTCGACGGGGTACTTCGATGCGATGGGGATCAGACTGGAGCGGGGGCGGCTACTGTCGCCTGCGATGGACAGGCCGGACAATGCGGCTGAGACGATGGTGGTGAACGAGGCGTTCCAAAAGAAGTTCTTCGCGAATGGCGGCGATGCGGTAGGAGCGCATATCGATGATGCCGACAAACCAGAGAATAAGAGCGGCATTGCCGGTGTGGTGACAAGTGTGCGGCAGGACCTGCTGCAGCCTCCGATGCCGGAGATGGACTGGCTGATCGATGCGCTGCCGTCGAAGGACAGGTTGGGCAGCCTGAGCAATATGATGCTGGTGGTGCGCTCGAGCGGCGATCCGCAAGTGCTGGTGCCGTCGCTGCGGAACGCGTTCCGCGAGGTCGATCCGACAGTGCCGTTCAAGGCGCCGCAGACGATGGCAGAGGTAGTGGGTGGGGTGCTGACGTTCGAGCGGATGGAGGGGTGGCTGTTTGGGATCTTTGCCGCGTTTGCGCTGCTGCTGGCTGTGATAGGGCTGTATGGGCTGGTGAATCATGAGGTAGAGCTGCGGACGCGGGAGATCGGGATTCGCATGGCGCTGGGGTCGACGCGTGAGCTGGTGATGGGGCAGGTGCTGCGACGGGTAGCACTACTGATGCTCTCCGGACTTGGGCTGGGGTGGGTGTTGACGCTGGCGCTGAAGAAGGTGTTGGCGTCGGTGGTGGAGCTGCAAGTGGGGCATGATCTTGCGCTGTTGTCCGGCTTGACGGTGGGGCTGGCGCTGGCGGGGATGCTTGCGAGTCTTGTTCCGGCTCGGCGTGCGGCTTCGACGGAGCCGATGCAGGCTTTGCGGACGGATTAGGACGTATCTACATATACAGTCCTCCGTCAGTCGGAGCAGAACATGCTGGAAAGAAGAGGGGAAAGAGTCGACTCTACGAGCAAACCGCAGGTCCTTCGACTCCGTCTCTCGCGATGAAACTGCGAGAGACTCCGCTCAGGATGACAGATTTTATGTAAATCAATGTCCAGTCTTGACAAGGCTCATGATTAATATCACAATGTGATTCTAATCATGCTTGGCGAATTTGAATACCTATTGATCACCGCGGCTGCCGGACTTGGAGACAGGGCTTATGGTGCTGCGATTCGGGAAGAGATTGAGACGACGGCTGGACGGAGGTGCTCCATGGGCGCGCTCTATACGACCATCGATCGGTTGGAAACCAAGGGTCTGGTGAAGACATGGATGGGAGAGGCCACGCCGCAGCGAGGTGGCCGCGCCAAGCGCATGGTCCGCGTGACGGCGAAGGGTGTGCGGGCGGCGAAGGAGTTCTACGATGCGGTGACGCGCGTCAGCCGTGGCGCTTCGTGGGTGGCGAACCGGGCCACTAACAAGGCGGGGAGCTCCTCATGACGAGCATCGGCTGGTCGTTGGTAGATGTTGCTTCGCAACTGCTGAAGCGTGAGGAACGCGAGGTGGTGCGGGGTGATCTGGCAGAGGCCGGTGAGGGTGCATGGCAAGGGCTTCTGGATGTGGTTGGTCTGGTCGTCCGGCGGGAGGCTGATGTTTGGAGGAGCTGGCAACCGTGGCTGGCGGCGTTTGGACTGGCGTTGCCGAGCAGCTTCCTTCTGATGGGTGTCTCTGTCTCGATTAGCAGCACGTATCAGCACCTTATGGTCTCGAAGCTTTCCCAGGCAAACGGGCTGCTGCTGATCTGCCATGTATTGCTGCTGATCGGTTGGGCGTGGACGGGTGGTTTTGTCGTCGGGTCGGTGTCGCGGCGGACGCTTTGGGTGAGCATCGCCGCAACTTGCTCCCCATGTTTGTTCTGTCTGTCGAGGTTCCGGATAGAGTCTCTGTCGAGGCTTTGTCTGTTTCTTTTTCTGGTGCCTGCGATCTGGGGAGTTCGCCAGGGTTTGCGGGTGACTCGGATCAAGCTGGGCCCGGCGATTGCTCTGGCGGCGATCGTGACGGTGTTGATGATCTTTGCGTGGAGCAATAAAGGTTTGTGGGTCTTGAACTGGGCGTTGCTTTGGCCGACGTGGTACATGGTCGTGACGGCGCGGAGAGATGGTGGATGGAAGGGGAGAGTGTAGCGACATGATCTCAACACGAATACGCGTAGCCTTGGTGTTTGTTTTTGCGCTCGCTTCTTTCAGTGCAGTCCCGTCGTTTGCCGACTCCGCGAAGAGCCAGGTTGTCGACCGGGAACTCACATCCAAAAATTTTGCAAACAGCAAAGTTGATATCAGCCCGGTGCGGAAGATGGTCGTCTATCTTCCGGCTGGCTATGAGGGATCATCGAAGCATTACCCGGTAATCTACTTTCTTCCCAACCCCTTTGAGAGCAGCTATCGTTTTGTCTTCGAGCAGAGAGACGCTCAAGGCCTCTTTGATCAAGCGACCACAGCAGGTGTGATCGAGAAATTCATTCTCGTATCGGTTGATATGGATACCCCACTCGGGAGTTCCTGGTATGTCAATTCTCCGGCGACTGGCAACTGGGAAGACTTCATGGTCGAAGAGTTGGTGCCTTACATCGATGCAAATTTCAGAACCTTACCCACCCGGGACTCGCGGGGAATCGCCGGAGAGTTCATCGGGGGTTATGGCGCCATCCGTTTCGGCATGCGGCATCCGGATATCTTTGGTTCTGTGTACGCGATGCACCCGGTGGGAACGGGGTCAGGAGTCAGTGTTATGGATTCTCTGCCCAAATGGGATCTCTGGGTCAATGCCAAATCCATGGATGACGTGAAGAGCGACGGACGTACACAGATCTTCACCACCATATTTCAAGCCCATTTGCCCAACCCGAACAATCCGCCTCTGTTCATTGATCTGCCAGCGCATAAAGAGGGGGATCGGTTGATTATCAATTCCAAGCTGACGGAACGCTTACGCGACAACTTCTTTCTGGAAACGATGATTCCTCAATATGCCGACAACTTGAAATCCTTGAGAGGATTCAAATTTGACTGGTCGCGCAATGATGGCAATTACGATCATGTGTATTCTGCCCAGGCATTCACGCACAAGCTGAATGAATTCGGGATTGTTCATGAAGCGGAAGAATATAACGGCGCATGGGGAGAGCCGAACTGGGGCGTCGATGGGCGCATCTACACGGAAGTTCTGCCATTCTTCCAGCGGCATCTCGTCTTCGATGAAGGTAATGGCCATAGCTCTAAATGACGTGGCGAGTAGCTAGAGCATTTTCACCGATGGTGTACGTATGGGCTCTTCCAACGAAATACGGGGGTTCTTCGCTCTGCTCAGAATGACAGAGATTATTTCCATTACGGCAACCGTGAAAATGCTCCAGTGTAACGAGTCTGATGTTTGCGGTAGATCTCCGATGGTGGGCTTGGATGCCAACGGAAACAAACCGCAGGTCCTTCGACTGCGCTCAGGATGACAGTTGTTCTGTTGTCACCCATGTACCTAGTCTTCGACGAACGACTTCAGCCTCGCTAGTGCCTGATCCCACTGTGCGGAGACGAGGTCGAGGTATTGCTTCATCTCTTCAAGCGGTTTTGGGTCGAGCTCGAAGAGGCTCTCGCGGCCTGCGCGTATGGCGTGGACGATTCCCACGCTCTCCAGCACGCGAAGATGCTTGGTGATCGCCTGACGGGTCAGCCTGGAGCCCTCGGTTAGCTCAGAGATCGAATGGGGCTGCCCGCTGCTGAGCCGCACGACCAATGATAGCCGCGTCTCGTCGCCGAGCGCAGCAAAGACAGGGGCGTGGGCCCGCCCCTTGGCGACCATGCCTCTACGAGCTTTGTGCGACATGGGTTTCGATGTTCTCCATCTGCTGTGTCCAACCGTTGTCATTCATGCGGAATGCTTCGAGGCGGCGGTCGCTGGGGACCTTGTCGAAGCCGGACTCGGTGAGCAGGAGCAGCGTGCCGCTGACGGTCTTCTCCAGCCGGAACTCTACGAGCGTGGGCGTCTCGTGCGAGTAATCAGTTTTGGGGTCGATGGCATAGGGGTGCCAGGTGAAGGAAAAGAGCTGTTCGGGTTCCATCTTCTGCACGACGGCCTCCCATGCGAGGTGTTCGCAGCCGGGCCAGGTGATATGGCCGCGGGAGATCTGGCCCGGTATGAATGGGCCTTCCAGCTTCACACGAAACCACTCGCCAAACTCGCGGTGGTCCGTCAGCGCACGCCAGACACGGGAGACTGGCGCCTTGAGTTCGATTTGCTTCTCGATACGGTCATTCATATTGAGCAACCTCTTGGTTGCATATTAGCGTGATCTTGATGAAAAGAGCAACTTTTTAGTTGCGCTTTTGCTTGCGAGATGGCGTACCGGCGGTCCGAACGAAATGCGGGGGTTCTTCGCTCCGCTCAGAATGACAGGAGTTTTGGGGTGGACTGAATGTAGGCCTCTGTGGTCTCCCACCCTTTCGCATAGTGCGCGAAAGGATGGGGCACCCGATTATTTGTGACAGTACGAGAGAGAAGCAGATCTCTGCGGGATGACAAACAAAAGGGCAGGTGTCCTTTATCGTTGACTGATTCACACCCCGGAATTCTGTTCCGTAGCCATCTGCGCAGGAGTATCTTCAGAAGGCATCTATCCCTCCCCTGGAGCCGGTTGTGAAGAAACTTATTTTTTCTGCCGTTGCTTTTGTCAGCCTGATCGCACCGATTTCTGTCCGTGCGCAGCAGCCACCGATTATTGACCGTCAGCTCTTCTTTGGAGAGATACAGATTGCCGGTGCGCAGATCTCGCCGGACGGACAGTATCTGTCGTTTCTGAAGCCCTATAAGGGCACGCGAAATATCTGGGTGAAGAAGGCGACCGAGCCGTTCAGCGCGGCGCGACCGGTGAGCGCGGAGGCTACGCGACCTATTCCGGCTTATTTCTGGAGCCGCGATTCCAAGTACATTCTGTACGTGCAGGATGCGGCTGGCGATGAGAACTTCAACGTCTATGCCATTGACCCGACTCTTCCGGCAGACCCGAAGACAGGTGTGCCACCGACGCGCCCCTTGACCAACCTGAAAGGGGTGCGGACTATGATCTTCGCCGTGCCAAAGTCGAAGCCGGACATTCTGTACATCGGCTTGAACGACCGCGATCCGCGTTGGCATGATCTCTATGAGTTGCACCTGTCGACGGGCGAGAAGACGCTGGTCCGCAAGAACACGGAGCAGATCGCCGGATGGGATTTCGATAACGATGGCAACCTGCGGCTGGCCGCGCGCACGAACAAGGCAGGCGACACGGAGATCCTGCGCGTCGATCCAGAGGGGTTCAAGCAGATCTACAGTTGCACGGTTCTGGAAGGCTGCTATGTGTCGGGCTTCGACGCGGCGAATAAGCAGGCTTATTTGATTACGAACAAGGGATCGTTGGACTTGACTGAACTGGATCTGATGGACCCCGCCACTGGCGCGACGACGAAGGTCGAGAGTGATCCGGAGAAGCGTGTCGATCTGGGTGGGGTGCAGAGGTCCGACGTCGACTACCGCGTTCTCTTCACTCGGTATGAGGACGACCGCGTCCGGTTGTACTTCAAGGACAAGGAGTTCGAGAAGGAGTACCACTGGCTGCAAACAAAGCTGCCGGACAAGGAGATTGTATTTGGCGCGCGGTCGAAGGACGAGAACATCTGGATTGTGAACGCGCATAACGACACGGAGCCGGGCGAGACCTATGTCTGGAACCGCAAGGCGAAGACGCTGGTGCTGCAGTACCGTATCCGCGAAGAGCTGCCGCGCACGTCGCTCTCGGAACGCAAACCCTACCATTTCAAGTCATCCGATGGTCTTGATATCCCGGCGTACCTGACGCTGCCGAAGGGTCTGTCGACGAAGAACCTTCCGCTGATCGTTTTGCCGCACGGCGGCCCGTGGGGGCGCGACTCATTCGGGTATGACACCTTTGCGCAATTTTTGTCGAACCGTGGATATGCGGTGTTGCAGCCGAACTTCCGCGCATCCACAGGTTATGGCAAGCAGTTCCTGAACGCCGGCAATGGCGAGTGGGGCAGGAAGATGCAGGATGACCTGACGTGGGGAGTGAATGCTCTGGTTGCCGATGGCACTGTGGACCCGAAGCGCGTCGGCATCTTTGGCGGGTCGTATGGTGGCTATGCAACGCTGGCCGGTGTGGCTTTTACTCCTGATCTCTATGCGGCGGCTGTAGCTTATGTCGCGCCGTCGAACCTTATCACTCTGCTCGACGCAATTCCGCCGTACTGGGAGGCAGGGCGCAAGCAGATGTATACGCGTATGGCCGATCCGACGACGGCTGATGGCAAGGCGTTGCTGATTGCGGAGTCTCCGCTGACCCAGGCGAAGGCGATTGTGACTCCGCTGATGGTGGTGCAGGGTAAGAACGATCCGCGCGTAAACGTCCGTGAAAGCAACCAGATTGTGGCGGCTGTGCGTGACAACGGGAAGCCGGTCGAGTATCTCGTTGCACCCGACGAGGGCCACGGCTTCGCCCGGCCCATCAATAATCTGGCGATGGTCACGGCGATGGAGAAGTTCTTCGCGAAGTATCTCGGTGGCCGCTACCAGGAGGGTGTTCCGTCGGATGTCGCGGCGAAGCTGACGCAGATTACCGTCGATCCGAAGACAGTTAGCGGAGCGGTAACGTTGAATGGAGCGTTAGCGGCACCGGCGAAGTAAGTAAGTGCAGTTGGCGAGGTTGTACTTCCCACCCTTCGCAGAAGCGCGAAGGATGGGGCACCCGCAATGTCCATGATTGTGCTGACCCAAGCAAACCGCAGGTCCTTCGACTCCACCTCTCACGATACGACCGCGAGAGCCTCCGCTCAGGATGACAGATTTTATGTAGCCCAAGGGGGGACAGTTTTATGCAACGAATTTTAAAGACAGCACTTTAGCAATAGGTGCGGCTCTTGCGATATGGGCCGTATATTCTGAAGCAATGGTGGCGAAATCGAAGGGTCGCACGGCACCGCGCATAGATGTCTCGTTGTTGAACGAGACCTTCGCGCAGCAGCTTGCATCGGGGCCGGTGTGTGATGCTGTTGCATCGGACACAACCTTGCCGTCGCTTCAGGATGCGCGTGGGCAGCTTGTCCGTATCTACCAGTGCCTGTGGCGCTCTGTGGCGCTCTCCGATCCGAAGGCACGGCGTCTGCACATGCAAGACGTGCGTATCGAAAGCTCCGACCTGGCCAACATCGACCTGACCGGCAGCTCGCTGGAACGTGTGGAGATTATCTCCACGCGGCTCACCGGCGCTATCTATACTGAGGCGCAACTCAAGAGCGTTCTGTTCCAGGAGTGCAAGATGGACCTTGCCCTGCTGCGTATGGCACGGCTGCAGCAGTGCGTCTTCGAGGGCTGCAATCTCACCGATGCGGACTTCTACGGTGCCGATCTCTCCGGCGCTGTCTTCCGCGGATGCGACCTGAGCCGCGCCGACATCTCTTATGCGAAACTCGCCGGTGCCGATATTCGCGATTGTCGTTTGGATGGTATGCGTGGCATGCCGGCCAGCATGGATGGCCTCATCATCAACCCCGATCAGGCTGCGCTGCTCATCACTCTTTTCGGTGTCCGTGTTGTGTGGTGACCGTACCTTGCTGGTGGAGTGAAGCAGGATAACCGTGCTGCTGTATGCTCTACGTGGACGGTGCTCCCATGGATGCTGGCTCTGGAGTTGTGCTCTTCTTTCTCGTCATCGTTGCGATCGTGGCGCTGATCACGATCCTCAAGACGCTGTTTACCGTTCGCACGGCGACGGCTGGCGTGGTGGAGCGGTTCGGCAAGTTCAACCGCATCGTGAGGCCGGGGCTGCATGTGCTGATTCCGTATACGGAGCGGGTGTTCTTCGTCGATCTGCAGGTGAAGCAGGCGCAGTTCTCGGTCGAGACGAAGACGAGGGACAACGTGTTTGTGCAGATTCCGGTGTCGGTGCAGTACCAGATTCTCGACGACAAAATTTTTGATGCCTTCTATAAGTTGAGCGCACCGCAGAAGCAGATCGAGAGCTTCGTCTTCAACTCGATCCTGGGGCATGTGCCGAAGCTGACGCTGGACGAAACATTTGAGCAGCAGTCGGGGATCTCGGTCGCGGTGAAGGTGGAGCTGGACCAGATCATGTCGGGGTTCGGGTTCAACATCCTGACGGCGCTGGTGACGGACATCATTCCGGACGTGAAAGTGAAAGCTGCGATGAACGACATCAACGCGGCGCAGCGGGCGCAGGTGGCGGCGCAGGCGCGGGGCGAGGCGGACAAGATCCTGAAGGTGAAGCAGGCCGAGGCGGAGGCCGAGTCGAAGGCACTACAGGGCAAGGGCATCGCGGCGGAGCGGCAGGCGATCATTGATGGTTTGAGCGCGTCGATCGAGCACTTCCAGGGAGCGGTTCCGGGGTCGACGAGCGAAGAGGTGATGGCGCTGGTGTTGCTGACGCAGTACTTCGACACGTTGCGAGACATCGGCACGCGCGGCGGGACGAATACGCTGTTTCTGCCGAACAGTCCGGGGGCGGCGCAGGACTTGATGACGCAGGTGCTGGCTGGGCTGCGGGGTGGGACGGCGACGGGGCCGCAGGGTACGGGTGCGGCGCGGGTGGTGGCGCCTCCGCCTGGAGGGAACTCTTAGAGAACCGGTAGTTGTGCGGTACCCATCCTTTCTATAACTTCATCATGAACAAGGCTGGGCCCGCATTATACTTCCGGCCATGCCACTTTCTCACAGTTCGCAGTACTGTCTGGACGCAATATCGAACAGCGCCGAGACAATGGCGACCAACGCTTGTACCAATACGATGAACGCTGTGATCGGTGTGCTCGCCGGAGGAAGTGTTGCGGAGCAGCTATCCTCACAGCCATCCTTCGATAGGGATGGAGTTTATGCACTGAGAATGGCCCCCGGAGATAACCGGATATTTAGTCAGAATTGGAACCACGACCTGGCCATCGTGTGCGTTCGTGGCGAAGCAACGCTCTATCAGTCCTGGGAGGGCGGCTATAGCTTGTCGGAGTGGTTGCTGAACACGAATCCACAAAAAGCCGCTCTGCATGCGTGTGCAACCAGGTTTTCACCCGGCTCAGAAACCCTGAAGACTGATCCTGGGGCGGGTATGACTGGATGGCTCATTGCTCTCAATGCGTTTCAGACGGCATGGAATGCGAACTTCCAGGCGAAGGGTGAGGGCGATGCAAATGCCGTTGGTGTCGCCTGTAGCGCAGCTTTCGGCGGCCCGATCGGCAGGCTTTACTTCCAAGTCAAGGACAGGATTCTGACCTCGCAATGGTACCTCTATGGATTCAGCGAGGCGAGCAATGCCGATCTTGGCCTTCAACCAGAGACGACGGCTTCCGCGAGTTCTACCCCCGCAATCAAAACCGCATCGAAGAAAACGTCGAAGATGAAAACGTCTAAATGCATCGTGATGTAGTCATGATGGGTATCGGGCTTGTGGTGCTGTAGTTGCAGCCTAGAATCTATAGATGGTTCATGATCAGGAGACGATTGTTGCGGTTTCGACGCCGCCGGGGCGAGGCGGGATCGGGATCGTGCGGCTTTCGGGGCCGGAGGCGCTGCGGGTTGTCGCGCCATTGCTGCGGCTGCGGCGTCCGCTGGAGGCGGGGCGTGCGCGGTTCGCGGAGATCGTGGATACAGCGACCGGCGAGGTACTGGATGAGGCAGTAGTGACGTATTTTGTGGGACCGCACTCGTACACGTCGGAGGATGTGGTGGAGATTGCGGCGCATGGGGCTCCGGTGCTGTTGGAGTACCTGCTACGGCAGTGTTGTGCGGGTGGTGCGCGGCTGGCGGAGCCGGGGGAGTTTACGCAGAGGGCGTTTTTGTCGGGGCGGCTCGACCTGACACAGGCGGAGGCGGTGGGCGACCTTATTGAGAGCAGCACCCTGGAACAGGCGCGGGTGGCGGCGCGGCAGCTGGGGGGAGCGCTGTCACGAGAGGTGCAACCGGTCAAGGAGAAGCTGGTGATGCTGATCGCCACGCTCGAGGCTGGGATCGACTTTGCCGAGGACGATATCGAGCTGCTGCCGGAGGCGCAGATTCTGGCGCAGATCGCGGAGGTGGAGGCTCCGCTTGCCGCGCTGGAGCGGAGCTTTGCGTATGGGCGAATTGTGCGCGAGGGGTTTGCACTGGCGCTGGTGGGGCGGCCAAATGCGGGGAAGTCGAGCCTGTTCAACCGGCTGCTGGAGCGCGATCGCGCGATCGTGACGGCGATGCCGGGGACGACACGCGATCCGATTGCGGAGCGGGTTTCACTGGGCGGGATACCGGTGGAGCTGATCGATACGGCTGGGTTGCGCGGGGCTTCGGCGCAGCCGCTCGACGAGGCGGAGGAGCTGGGGATTGCGAAGTCGCGGGAGGCGATGGCGGAGGCTTCGGTGCTGCTGCTGGTGCTCGACGCGACGTTCCCGCTGCATGAGGAGGATGTTGATATTCTGCGGCAGGCGGATGCGCGCACGTTGCTGGTCGTGCTGAACAAGACGGACCTGGCGCTGGTCGCCGCGGCGGAGAACTCGCTGATGGAGCTGGCGCTTTCGCCGGCGCCGCGGGTGGTGCGGACCTCGGCGCTGACAGGCGCGGGGGTGGCGGAGCTGCGGGGGGCGATCCTTGCGGCGTTACAGTCAGGGGCTCCGGAACAAAGTTCTGTGATGGTTACAAATATGCGTCAGCATCAGGCGATTGCGGCGACGCTTGAATCATTGCAGAGGTCGCGGCGTGCGGTCACGGATAGGATTCCGCATGAGATGGTGCTGTTGGATTTGTACGAGGCGCTGCGGGCGCTGGACTCGCTGACCGGCGCGACGACGAGCGACGATATTTTGCATTTAATCTTTCATCGGTTCTGCATCGGCAAGTAGAAGTACTTCCACACGCTGTGCTTCCGGCCGTTGCAGGGTGCGATAACGGGGTTTGGTGAGATTGTGCTCATGATCGACGGGGTCTCGACTCACACGCTGGGGAAACCATTTCTCAGCAGGTGCGACGAGTTCATCTTGGACATCACGGGCATCGATGTGTCGATCGCGGTGCGGGGGAAGGTTAAAGGGATGAGTTCGGGATCGGTTCTGCTTGAACGCAGGTAAAGCGGTAGCCGTGGAGTCATCTCTCTGTTTCTTCAAGTCGTCTTTTCGCCAGAGTTGAGGCGTGCGATGAGGCAATTTCGCTGTAGATTCGTTGTTGTCAGGCTCAAAGCCCCCTATTCGTGGGACTCAATCTCAACGGTCTTTTACGCCGCGATCTTTTCACATTCCTGCTAATTGGAAGTTGACAAACCTCCATGCTTCCCTCATAAATGAGTATTATCACTTCAAATAGTCAGAAAAGAGAACGTTATCTCGTTCAAAGGCCATTTGCTGTTAAATCATCATCTTTGGAGACCTCCCATGAAGCCGTTCGTCAATCTGCTCTGCGTGTCTAGATTTCTGGCGATCTTGCTGATTGGTTACTGTGGCGTGGGGTTGGCCTATGGCCAGGTGGACCAGGGTGCGATTACGGGCATTGTGACGGACTCGCAGCAGCGGGTCCTGCCGGCGGCGACGGTAACTGTCGTGAACCAGGCGACTAACCTGACGCTGGTGCGGCAGACGGGAAGCAGTGGAGCGTACACCTTCAGTCCGATCAAGGTGGGGCTGTATAGCGTGACCATCAAGGCGAACGGCTTTCGAACCGAGGTGCGGCAGAACATCAAGGTGAATGTAAGCGATCATGTCGGCCTGAACATTGAGCTACAGCCCGGCGAAGTGAGCGACACGGTGACTGTGACCAGCACCCCCGCGCTCCAGACGGAGGAGGCATCGACGGGACAGGTCTTCAGCGCGCAGGTGATCAACGACACGCCTCTGAACGGACGCAACTATGTCTTTATCGCGCAACTGACAACGGGTGTAGCGGCGCCGAACCAGGGGTTTACCCAGGTGGCTGGAGCGGGCGACTTTACCTCGAACGGGAGCCGCGTCTCGCAGAACAATTTCCTGTTGGATGGTGTAGACAATAACTCCAACATGCAGGACTTCCTGAACGGAGCGACCTATGCGGTGCGGCCGCCGCCGGATGCGCTGGAAGAGTTCAAGGTGGAGAGCAGCGACTACAGCGCGGAGCTTGGCCGGGGTACGGGTGCGGCGATCAACGCGTCGATCAAGGCGGGAACGAACACGATCCATGGCAGCTTGTGGGAGTACTTCAGCAGCGATCGTCTGAACGCGCGCGATTATTTCAACAAAGGCAAGACGGCGTTCCATCAGAATGAGTTTGGCGCAACGCTCGGTGGCCCGATTCTCAAGAACAAGCTGTTTGCGTTTGCCGATGCACAGGGCTTCCGTGTATCGCAGTCGAACCCTCCGATTCCGAACCGCACGGTGCCAACGGACTTGATGCGGAATGGCGATTTCTCGCAGTTTCTCGATCCGAACAATACACAGGGCCGCGGAGCGATCAGCCTGTTTCTGCCAGGCGGGAATCCGACGCCAAGCATCGGGGCCGCCGAGACAGCAGTAAACCCGGCGAACTACCAAACCTGCAATGGCGTACGCAACACGATCTGTGCGAACCGTATCGATCCGATCGCCCAGCGCATCCTGAAGTTGTTTCCGGAGCCAAACCAGGGCGGCTCTAATCAGGTCTTTCAGAACTACACGGTGCCCGCGACCGCGACCACCAACAACACGACGCAGTACGACGTGCGGGTGGACTATAACGCGACGTCGAAGGACCAGGCGTTCGGACGCTACAGCTACTCCAACAACCCAACCACGTACACGCCTCCATTCGGTCCCATCCTCGATGGCGGCGGCTTTGGCGGCACGGGGCAGAACTCGAACTATAGCAAGAGCGGCGTCATCAGCGAGACGCACTTCTTCAGCCCGACGCTGGCGAATGAGTTTCGCGTGGGCTTCAACTGGCTGGCCGCTTCGTACCTGCCGTCTACCAGCCAGACGAACTACTCGGCGCAGCTCGGCCTGGGTGGGATCCCCTTTGGACCGAACCTTGGCGGCCTGCCGAACATCAACTTCGGCTCGGGCACCAACGGAATTGGCGTGACCTCGTACCTGCCTTCGAATGAGCGGCAGAACGTGTTACAGATTATCGACTCGGTCTCGAAGACGCTGGGCCGCCATACGTTGAAGGCGGGGATCAACTTCCAGCACATACGTTTCCTGCTGCTGCAGCCGCCGAACGGGATCGGGTCGGAGAACTTTTCGGGAACGTATACGTCCGACCCCGGTTTGATCGGGGCGACTTCCGGCTCGGGGTATGCGGATTTTCTACTCAACGAGTTGAACAGCTCCTCGATCAACACAATTACCCCGGTCACCAATCTGCGGTGGTACTACTCGGCGTTTCTACAGGACGATTGGAAGATCACGTCGAAGCTGACGCTGAATCTCGGGTTGCGGTACGAGTACACCCAGCCGCAGAGCGTGCTGCACGATGCGCAGGCGAATTTTATCGGGAACTACCAGAACTTCAACAAAGGGACTGGAACGTATCTTATTCCGGATACCCAGAAGGGCACGGCGCTTTCTGCCAATCAGCTTGCCTTGTTTGCGGCGGACAACATCACCGTGCAGTACACCTCGAACAAATACCTGGTGCAACCGCAGCACCTCAATTTTGCGCCACGCGTGGGTCTGTCGTATCTGGTGGCGCCGAAGACTGTAGTGCGTGCTGGCGTTGGGCTGTTTTACGGCGGTCTCGAGAATATCGGTGGCGGCCTGAACCTGGGGAACAATGCTCCCTTCTATGTGAACGCGAACTTCAACCCGACGCCGAACCAGTGCTACAACCTGAATGGGGCGGTGACCTGCCCGACCAACGGGCAGACTCTCGAGACGGGGTTTGCGAGTTTCCTCGCGAATCCGGCCTCGGTGCCCAACTCGATCGGAACCATCTACGCTAACGACCAGAATCTGAAGACGGCGTATACGACGTCTTATAACGTCTCGCTACAGCAGGCTGTGACGAACACGATGTCGTTCACGGTGAGCTACCAGGGTAACCAAAGCCGTCATCTACGGGTCAGCTATAACGCGAACACGTACCAAGGGGCGTTTCCGAATGGACAGAACGGACAGAACTACCAGGCCTTCCATGACTTCAGCATCGTGAACGTGGCGAGCGCCGGGATCGGGCGGTATGACTCGCTACAGGCAAAGCTGGACAAGCGCTACAGCAATGGGCTGTATTTTCTGGCCGGATATACGTGGGCGCATTGTCTTGACGATTCCTTCGGTCCAATCGGACAGAGCGGATATGGCGGCTATCGAAATCCTACGTTCCTCGGCTTCAAGTATGACTATGGCAACTGCACGCAGGATGTGCGGAACCGGTTTACGCTATCGCCGCAGTATGAGCTGCCGTTCGGCAAAAGCAAGCCGTTCCTGAACCAGAGCCGGCTGCTGGATGAGGTGGTTGGCGGCTGGAAGACAAGTGCGATCTTCCAGGCGCAGAGCGGGAATCCGGTCTTCGTGACCTCGACGAACCAGGGCAGCAGCTATCCGGTGCGAATTGGAGACCCGTTTGCCCCGGGGGGAACACCGAATGCAGCTACACAGCCGAACTTCGTCTGTGCGACGCAGACTCGAACGCGCCAGCAGTGGTTCAACCCGTGCGCCTTCGCCAATCCTCCGCAGGCGTACCTGGGGAATGGTGTCGACAACCCGGCGAAGAACCTGATCGATGTGAGCCATGCGGGGTTGATTCCGTTCGGGCCGCGAGGACGGCAGGCGGTCTACGGACCGGGCTTCTTCAATCTTGATATGTCCTTGTTCAAGGGGTTCGCGCTTCCGATCCACGAGTCGACGCTACAGGTTCGTGTCGATGGCTTCAACATCCTCAACCATCCTTCATTCGGAAATCCCGGAACGGGGCTGTCAGGGGCCGGCAACCAGGCAATCACGTCGACGCGGTTCAGTGGGATTACGCCAAATGCGCGGGTCCTGCAATTGTCGATGCGGCTAGCGTTTTGAGATGACGGTTGTAGGTTGGATTGCTAAGTGGCGTTATTTCTGCACGCGGATCGGGGGCACCCACCGAGGGTGGCTATTCCGAGCTGTATCGGAAGAGATACCCTTGCGCGTGGAGGGTTTGCCAGATGAGCCGTTGGTTTCGTTCTCTGATTTTTGTGGGGTTGTTGTGCGCGTGCATGGTGCAGCGAGGTTTTGCGGAGCTTCGTCTGCCGAGGATGATCGGCGACCACTCGGTGTTGCAGCGGCAGGTGCCGATCCACATCTGGGGCTGGGCTTCGGCGGGTGAACATGTGACGGTGGCGCTCCATGCGCAGTCGCGCACGGTCGATGCGAATGACTATGGCGAGTGGAGCGTGTGGCTTGCGCCGGAGCAGGCGGGCGGGCCGTACACGCTTACCGTCAGTGGGACGGCTCCGGACAGCCAGCAGCTTTCGGTGGCTGATGTGTTGATTGGCGATGTGTGGGTTGCGTCGGGGCAGTCGAATATGGAGATGCCGCTGCGTGGCTTTCCTGGATCGGCGGTGGTGAAGAATGCAGCGCAGGAGATAGCTGGCGCACAGCAGCCGCAGATACGGTTGTTGCGGATCGACCATAAGGTTTCGGATATCCCTGTGGACGATATTGCTAATAGCTGGACGGTGTGTACGCCTGAGACGGCGGCGGAGTTTTCGGCTGTTGCTTATTTTTTTGGACGAGAGATTCAGCAGAAGGAGCGAGTGCCGATTGGGCTGATCGATTCGACATGGGGTGGAACGCCGATCGAGTCGTGGATGAGCCTTGGTGCGCTGGGGGCGGATGCTTCGTTGATGCCGGTGTTCGCCACGCGTGCGCGTTTTGCTGAGGAGCAGAGCCGGCTTACAGCGGTTGAGGCTGCGGAGAAACGTGAGGACGCGGCTGCGGCAGAGGCACATCAACCCAAGCCGAAACATCCCTGGCACCCTAACGAGAGCTCGTGGCTGCCGGCGGGTTTGTATAACGGAATGATTGCGCCATTGACGCCTTACTCGGTCAAAGGCTTTCTTTGGTATCAGGGAGAGACGAACAGCGCGCCCGAACGTGCGCCGATGTATGCGAAGCTGTTTCCTGCGATGATCGCCGACTGGCGCGCGCGGTGGCAGCAGGGCGAATTGCCCTTTCTCTATGTGCAGATCTCAAGCTTTCACTCGGATGGGGAAGAGTGGGGCGTGATCCGCGATGCGCAGCGGCGCACGCTGGCTGTGGCGAAGACTGCCATGGCGGTATCGATTGATGTCGGTACGGCGGACAATGTGCATCCTCCGGACAAGCAGACGATTGGGGCTCGACTGGCGCTGGCGGCGCGTGGACTGGTGTATGGCGATGGCTCTGATTATTCAGGGCCTGCGTTTCGGCAAGCTACTACGGAGACGGGCGGGATGCGGGTGTGGTTCGATCATGCGTCTGGTTTGCGTATGGATCGAGCTGATCATGTGGAGGAGTCGGTATTTGAGGTTGCGGGAGACGACCATAAATTCGTCCCTGCTCATGCGGTGGTGGAGGGTGAGACGGTGCTGGTGACGAGCAGCGCGGTTCGCAATCCGAGGTATGTGCGCTATGCGTGGGCGAACGAGTCGAAGGGTGGGCTGTACAACAAGGCCGGGCTGCCGGCTTCTACGTTTACTTCGGAGTAGAGGGGCTTGCTACGAAAATCTTTCCACGGACAACTGTCCGGAAACGAACAGAGAGTTGCAAAAGTGAACACTGTTTTTGTGTTCTGAGAAGCTGTTTAAAAACTTAGGAAAGCCAAGGAGTATGGCACTATGCGGGCGCACAAACATTCCCTCAGGGGCTAAAGCCCCTCTTTTGCTCCGCTATTTACGGCACGGCTGAAGCCGTGCCCTTTCAAAACATCCTTGCAATAGCAGTTCCTAAATAGATTCCAAAGATGATTCCTGCTGAAACCCAAGCCTTTCTTTTGGTGAACAACGTGCTTCGCTCCTGCGTATGAGTTGGGCAGGGGGATGCATGGAGACTGTGCTGGGGAATTTGCGATATGCGGTGCGGCAGCTTCTTCGAACGCCCACCTTCACGATTGTTACCGTTCTGACGCTTGCGTTGGGCGTGGGCGCGAATACAGCGATCTTCAGTGTGATCCAGGCTGTGCTTCTGCATCCGGCTGGGGTCGAGAACCCGGAGACGGTCGCCTCTTTTCATACGCGCTATACGCAGTTGAACCTGCCGAGTATTGGGGTTTCGGCACCGGATCTTGCGGATGCTGAGTCTTTGCATGGCATTGTCGACTCGGCTGCCATGGTTAAGGCGAGCAGCTTCAATGCGACCTTCGACGGGCGTACGCAACATCTGCGTGCGGGGATGGTGACCTGGCGGTGGTTCCAGGTGTTTGGGGCGCAGCCGATTCTTGGCCGGACGTTTGCGCCGGAGGAAGACGTGAAGGGTGCCGATCGCGTTGCGGTGCTCAGCTATGCCGCTTGGCAGCGGATGTTCGGTGGACAGCGCGATGCGATTGGGAAGTCTCTGTTGCTGGATGGTCAGGCTTATCGCGTGATCGGCGTGATGCGCAGCGACTTCGATTGGCCGCGGAATGAAGAGCTGTGGCTTCCTTTAGGGCTTGCCCCAACTGCTTACGCTGCAGATCAGCGCTTCAATGAATACTATGACAGCGTGGTGCGCCTGAAACCAGGAGTGACGGTGGCCCAGTTCAACGCGGCTCTCGACCAGAAAAAGTTGGAGGAGATTCGTCGCGAGGGTACGGGCAGCTTCGGTCTCCGTTCGGGGTGGAGCATGTTTGCTCAACCACTGGCACAAGATGCGGCAGGCGATTTGCGGAAGCCGTTGTTTGCATTGTTTGCCGTTGCAGGGATGATCCTGCTGATAGCGTGTGCGAATATTTCCGGGCTGATGCTGGCAAGGGCGTCGACGCGCATGAGGGAGCTGGCGATCCGCACTGCGCTTGGCGCTTCTGTCGCACAGATTACGGCGCAGTTCGTCATCGAGACGTGTCTTCTGGCGGGGACGGCGACGCTGATCGGGGTCGCGGCGGGACCGGTGCTGGGCAGGCTGCTGCTGTTTGCCGTGCCTCATGATCTGGCGACAGGGTTTGCGGTCCAGACGGATTGGCGGCTGGTGCTTGCGGCTGCCGGCTTTGGCCTGCTTGCTGCGTTTCTGGCGGGACTGGCACCTGTTGTGCAGATCGCGCGGGCGCATAGATCTTTGCGCTTGTCAGAATACGGTAGGAGCTCGACCTCCGGTCGTGCCAGGCAGCGGTTCCGGGGCCTGCTGGTGTGCATGGAGATTGCTTTGGCATTTCTGCTGGTTGCGGGGATCGGGTTGTTCCTGTCGAGCTTGAGGCAGTTGCAACATGTCGATCCGGGATTTAAGAGCGATGCCGTTCTCACCGGCAATGTGACGCTGAACGCCAGCAACTATCGCGATCAGCCGGTGAAGGAAGCAAACTTCATCCAGAATGTGACTGCGCGTTTGAGTCAGCAGCCAGGTGTTGTCGCTGCTGCCGCAGTCTTTCCATTGCCCTTTGGCACTATGGGGGGCTCTTCCGGGAGCTTTGACATTCAGAACCGTCCGGCGTCACCCGGCGATCCCGAGCCGCATAGCGACAAACGGTGGGCCACCTCCGGCTATCTTGCGGCGATGCAGATTCCGCTGCTGCATGGACGTTGGTTTACCGACGATGACCGCGTGGATCGGCCGCTGGTCGTCGTTATCGACGATGTGCTGGCTCGCGCGTACTGGCCGGATCGGAGTCCAATCGGACAGCATGTGCGGACGTACGCCCACGCGTCCTGGTTGGAGATCGTGGGTGTGGTCGGTCATGTGCGGCGAGATTCGCTCGAGGTAGACGAGAACAAGGGAGTGATCTATTGGCCGATGGCGCAGGACCCTGTCAACGAAGCGGCTTTTGTGGTTCGGACGAAGATCGATCCTGACTCGATGCGAGCCACTCTGGCCGAGGCCATACAGGCGGCGGACTCGTCCGAGGTGGTCTACGGAGTGCATACGCTGGATAGCCTGGTCAGCGACTCGCTGGCGGCGCGGCAACTGATGGTATGGCTGCTGACACTCTTTGGTGGACTGGCTCTGCTGCTGGCGGCGATTGGTATCTATGGCTTGCTGAGCTTCACCGCCTCCCAACGTACTGCGGAGATAGGGATTCGCATGGCTCTCGGGGCGCAACGCTGGCAGGTCGTCTCGCTGATGCTGCGCGAGTCTTTCACGTTGATCGGGATTGGAATCGTGGCCGGGCTTGTGCTTACGTTTGCGGCACAACGGGTTCTCATGCATGCCTTTGTGGCGATGAATACCGGTATGTTCGGCTCGCTGTTTCTGGCTGCCGTTAGTCTCCTGCTTGCGGCGATGCTCGCGGCGGCGATTCCGGCGCGACGGTCTGCGAGTGTCGATCCGGTGATTGCGCTGAGGAACGAGTGAGGTGTAAGAAGCTGTTTAAAGACTTCAGAGCAAATGGCGTAGCGTTTGGCACTACAAGCGAAATACGGGGGTTCTTCCCCTTCGACAAGCTCAGGGTCAGAATGACAAACATTATTTTTACTAATAAAGTTCCATGCTCCAACGGGGTACGGAGGGATGAGATTCGCTTTATGCTGAGATTCTCGTACACTCACGTTGACTGGTCGATATGAATATCAAAGCTGTTGCACGCATGGCCGGGGTTTCCACGGCCACTGTATCCCGTACTATCAATGGCTCGGACAAAGTGAGTCCGGAGACGGCGGAGCGGGTCCGCCAGGCGATCACGGCGCTGAACTTCTATCCGGACACGAACGCGCGGGCGCTCGGCTCGGGGCGCAGCAGCCTGTATGGCTTGATCATCTCGGACATCACGAACCCGTTCTTTCCGGAGCTGGTGAAGGCGTTCGAGGACATTGCGGTCGAGCATGGGCAGGAGGTGCTGGTCGCGAATACAAACTACGATCCGGCGCGGATGGAGACCTGCGTTCGGCGGATGCTGCAACGCAAGGTGGACGGTCTTGCGATCATGACGTCGGAGATGGACGACCGGCTGCTCGAGGTGGTGACACGCCGGGACATCGCACTAGTCTCGCTCGATACGGTTGCCCCGGCTCCGGGCTGGAGCAGTGTGCGGATGGACTACGCAGAGGGGATCGTGAGCGGGCTGGAGCATCTGACGAGCCTTGGGCATCGGCGGATCGCGTTTCTGAGCGGGCCGATGCGGCTGAACTCGGCGCGGGTGCGGCTACAGGCCTTTCGAAGTTTCATGGAGCGCAATGATCTTGCGGTCGAGCCGCACCTGGTGCAGGAGGGAAACCATCGGGTCGAGGGCGGACGCGATGCGATGCAGCGGATATTGGACTCCACGGCTAACGGCTCAAGGCCGACGGCGGTGATGGCGTCGAACGACCTCACCGCGATTGGGGCGCTGGGGGCGATCCATGATGCTGGGCTGCGAGTCCCGGAGGACATCTCGATTGTTGGGTATGACGATATTCAGTTGAGCGCGTACACGCAGCCGGCGCTGACGACGCTGCGCCTGTCGCGGACGGAGATCGCGACGGCGGCGTTCCGTGCGCTGTTCAAGGCGCGGCGGGATGGCGACAACAAACCGCCGGATGGAGAGGACCATATCATCCGGCCGGTGCTGGTGCTGCGGAAGTCTACGGGTAGAGCGAAGAGCTAGTGTGGTGAGTCTGGAGTTTGTCGATCCCACCCATCGCGATGAGGCTGCGATGGATGGGGCACCCGGTTTTTGGGGTGACGACAAAAGAACAGGCAACTGCAAAGGCGAGATACGGGGGTCCTTCGACTGCGCTGCGCTTCGCTCAGGATGACAATTTTTATATCTAGTGCGCTGCCGGGGCCTTGCCCCCTATTTTGAAGTTCTTCGTGAGTAGAACCAGGGGCGCTGCGATGAGGGTGACGAGACCGATGACGTGGAAGCAGTCCATGAAAGCCAGCAGACGCGTCTGAGACCCGAGTTGGTTGTAGTAGCGGGCATAGGCGGCGTTGAGCGCATCCGCGTGGGAGAAGCCGTGTGCCTGCAGGTAGTCTGCTGTCTGCTGTACCGCCTGTTGCAGGAAAGGTGAGGAGGCGGACAGATTCGCTCCGACGATGGACTGGTGGAAGTTCTGGCGACGCTCGGACATGGTGGTGATGAAGGCGATGCCGAAGCTGCCGCCCCAGTTGCGGAAGAAGTTGGTGAGCGATGAGGCCTTGTTGTTCTGGTCGGGGCGCAGCTGAGAGTAGGAGATGACGGACAGGGGGACGAAGAAGAAGGCGTAGCCGAGTCCCTGAAGTGCGCGGGCGAGGGCGTAGTGGCGGTAGTCGGTGTCGAGGTTGAAGTGGCTGTAGTGGATGAAGGAGAGGCCCACGACCATCACGGCTCCGAAGAGAAGGATGCGCGGATGGATGATGCCGCGCTGGACCAGTTGAGCACCGACGGGTGCGAGCAGGGTGATGACGAAGGCTCCAGGCCCGAGGACAAGTCCGGCATCGATGGCGCGGTAGCCGTAGAGAGACTGCAGGATCTGCGGGATCATGGTTGTAGACGCGAAGAGGCCGAAGCCGAAGACGAAGTAGAAGACGTTGGCGATGGCGAAGTTGCGGGTCTTGAGCATGTGGAAGTCGATGACGGGGTCTGGGTGGTTCAGCTCCCAGAAGACTGCGATGGTGAGGCAGCCGATGCCGATGACGAACATCCAGGTGATGAAGGGAGAGCCGAACCAGTCGTCGATCTGACCGCGGTCGAGGAGGATTTCGAGCGCGGCGGAGCCGAGTCCAATCAGCGCGATGCCGATGCCGTCGACGCGGAGCTTGCCGCTGGCGGAGCGGACGTTGGCGCGTTCCGCCTCGAAGGAGGGCGGGTCGTGGACGAAGCGACCGGTGAGGAAGAGGGAGAGGATGCCGATCGGGATGTTGATGAGGAAGACCCAACGCCAGTTGTAGTTGTCGGTGATCCAGCCGCCGAGGACGGGGCCGATGGCGGGTGCGGTGACGATTGCGACGGTATAGAGGGCGAAGGCTGTGGCCCGTTTGGCGGGCGGGAAGGTGTCGACGAGGATGGCCTGCTCGACGGGTGCGAGACCGCCGCCACCGATACCTTGTAGGATGCGCGCGAAGAGCATGACTCCCAGGCTGGGAGCGATGCCGCAGAAAAAAGATGTGATGGTGAAGAGGGTGACGCAGGCCATGTAGTAGTTCTTGCGGCCAAAGACGCGGGAGAGCCAGGCCGACATCGGCAGCACGACGGCATTGGCGACGAGATAGGTGGTCAGAATCCAGGTGACCTCGTCGTAGGAGCGTCCCAGGCCACCGGCGATGTAGGGGAGCGAGACGTTGGCGATCGATGTGTCGAGCAGCTCCATGAAGGTGGCGAGCGTGACGGTGAGAGCGACGACCCAGGGATTGATAAGGGGGCGGGATGCTGCCTTGACCGGATTGGGGAGGGTGGCGGTGCCCATGGGGCGGAAGAACTCCTGGCTGCAGATGTCGGGCTGCTAAGATTAAAAGAGACCGATTGGTTTCTTTTAGCATCTGATTCTTGAAAGGAAGTAGCCGATGCGTTTTTTTTCTTTGTCGTATGCTGCTCGGCATGGTGAAGGCGATGAATAAAGGCGAGCTGACGCGGCAGAGGATCATTGCGGAGGCGGCCCCGATCTTCAATCAGCGAGGATTTGCGGGTTGCTCCATGCAGGACGTCATGGACGCGACGGGGCTGGAAAAGGGTGGCCTATACAGGCATTTCGCCAGCAAAGAGGAGCTTGCGGTCGAGGCCTTCCGCTATGCGCTGGCGAACTCAGTCAAGACCCGAACGGAGAACCTGGAGCAGATTCAAGGTGCTGTGAAGAAGCTGCGCCATGTGGTCAAGCGCTTTGTGGAAGGGCCTTCGGTGATGCCGGGAGGATGCCCGCTGATGAATACGGCGATCGATGCCGACGATGGAAACCCGGCGCTTCGTAAGCTTGTTCGTGAAGGGATACAGGCCTGGAAGGCCAGGCTTAGCAGGATCGTGGAGGAGGGCATTCAGCGCGGTGAGATTCGACGGGAGGTCGAGCCGCGAAGAATCGCAAACACGTTGATCGCCACACTTGAGGGAGCCTTGATGCTGAGTCGCCTCGAAGGCACCCAGTGCGCATTGCAGGATGCCCAAGCGACACTTGGGATCGTCCTGGATCAAATTGAATCCAAATAGCTCCTGCCGAATGTAACCGCTTGCAAATTCCTGTATCGTGGACTCTCTTCGGAGTTATGAGTGGGCTGAGGTTCTATTTGCGGGGGTGGGTATGCGATTGAGGGCGTTTTTGCTGATGGTGCCGCTGCTGGCGGCGCAGGTTGCGTTCGCGGCTGCGCCCGCCCGGTGGACGGCGGCGCAGGCCAATGACTGGTATGCGCGACAGCCATGGTTGGTGGGAGCGAACTTCGTGCCTTCGGACGCGATCAACCAGTTCGAGATGTTTCAGGAGGCGACGTTTAACCCGGCGCTGAACGATAAGGAGCTGGGGATGGCGGAGAGCATCGGCATGAACACGATGCGGGTGTTCCTGCAGGACCAGCTTTGGGAGCAGGACCCGGAAGGGTTCAAGAAGAGGCTGGACACATTTCTTGGGATTGCGGCGAAGCATCACATCCGACCGCTGCTGGTGCTGTTCGACTCCTGCTGGGACCCGCAGCCGAGGTTGGGCCCGCAGCATCCGCCGATTCCGGGGGTGCATAACTCGGGGTGGGTGCAGAGCCCGGGCGCGAAAGGTCTATCCGACCCGACGTATGAGCCGAAGCTGAAGGCGTATGTCGAAGGAGTGGTCGGCGCCTTCGCGAACGACGACCGTGTGCTCGGATGGGATGCGTGGAACGAGCCGGACAACGAGGGCGGCGGACTCTATCACGCGCAAGAGCCGAAGGACAAAGCGGAGCATGTGGCGGCGCTGCTGCCGAAGGTGTTTGCATGGGCGCGGTCGGCACATCCGACGCAACCGCTGACGAGCGGTGTGTGGAATGGCAACTGGAGCGACCCGGCGAAGGAGAGCGCGGTGACGAAGATCCAGCTCGCGGAGTCGGATGTCATCAGCTTCCATAACTACGACTGGCCGGAGGGTTTCGAGGCGAGGATCAAGGAGCTGCTGCCGCTGGGGCGTCCGATCATCTGCACGGAGTATATGGCGCGGGGCGCGGGAAGCACCTTCGATAACAGCCTGCCCATCGCGAAGAAGTATCACGTCGGCGCGATCAACTGGGGGCTGGTCGCGGGAAAGACACAGACGTATCTGCCGTGGGACTCGTGGGAGAAGCCGTATGTGCAGTCGCAGCCGACGGTGTGGTTTCACGAGGTGTTTCGCCAGGACGATACTCCGTACCGGCAGCGGGAGGTGGACCTGATCCGCGAGCTGACTGGACGCGGGACGGCGGAGAAGCATTCCATTGGCGGCTAGGGCGTTTTCACAGTTAATGCAATGTGGGCATTATTGCTTCCCACCCATCGCAAAAGCGCGAAGGATGGGGCACCCGAATATTACGTTCTCCATAAAAATGCTCAGATAGGGTGCTGTATGCTTTCGGGGATACGGAAGATGATCGTGGAGAGTCGTTGCGAGATGAATAACCTTGGGCGAGGTTGGATGGGCGCGCTTGCGTTGGCGCTGGTTGTGCCGTGCTCCGTGACGGCTTGGAGCCAGGCGGCGCCAGCGGTTGCCAATGCTGTCCCGGGTAAGTTCGTCGAGACGACGAGCGGCAGCGGGGTGAGCTTCAAGGGCGTCGCGTCGCATACGGCGAAGAAGTACCTGATGGAGACGATGGGCTCGGGCGTCGCCGTCTTCGACTATGACAACGATGGGCTGCTGGATCTCTTCTTTGTGAATGGCGCTCCGATCGCCGACCCGACGCCGAAGGGGACCATTCCGCAGAAGAAGAGCGAGCAGGACTGGAACCGGCTGTATCACCAGAAGAAGGACGGGACGTTCGAGGACGTGACCGTGAAGGCTGGGCTGCAGGGCGTCGGATACGGCATGGGGGTCGCGGTCGGGGACTTCGACAACGACGGCTTCGAGGACCTGTATGTGACGGCATACGGTGGCAACCGGCTGTACCACAACAACGGCAACGGGACGTTTACGGATGTGACGGAGAAGTCCGGCACAGGCGGTAGCGGATGGTCGACGAGCGCGGCGTGGGTGGACCTCGACAACGATGGCCTCCTCGACCTGGTTGTTCTGCGCTATGTGCAGTGGGACTGGGAGGATGTATGGTGCGGAGAGCATCGTGAGGGGTATCGCGCGTACTGCCATCCGGATATCTTCCCGGCGATCCCTGCGCTGGTGTACCACAACGATGGGCACGGACACTTTACGGAGGTGGCGCAGAAGATCGGGATGGCGCTGCCGGGCAAGGGGCTGGGCGTGGCCATCGCGGACTTCGACCGGGACGGCAAGGTGGACGTGGCGGTGGCGAACGACTCGATGCTGGAGTTCCTCTATCGCAACAGGGGAGATGGGAGCTTCGAGGAGACGGGGCTGGCGGCGGAGATTGCCGTCGATGGCGATGGCCGCACATACGCGGGGATGGGGTTGGACTTCACGGACTACAACAATGATGGCCTGCCGGATCTGGTCATCACGAATCTGGCGAACCAGCGGTATGCGCTGTATCGCAACAATGGGGATGGAACCTTTACGTATGACACCTACGTTACAGGTCTGGCTGGGATGACGCAGTTGCACTCGGGCTGGGGCATCCACTTTCTCGACTATGACAACGATGGGTTGAAGGACCTGCTGGTGACGCAGGGGCATGATCTGGATACAGTTGAGCTGAGCTCGCCGCAGATTCACTATCGCGAGCCGATGCTGCTGGCGCGGAACACCGGCAAGGGGTTCGTGGATGTGTCGGGCACTTCGGGCGCGGTGTTTCAGCAGCTGTGGGTGGGCCGTGGGATGGCGGTCGGCGATCTGGACAACGATGGACGATTGGATGCGGTGGTCACGACGAACGATGGTCCGGCGCACATCCTGCACAACGAGACGACTACAGCGAACCACTGGCTGATCCTGAACCTGGTGGGGCACAAGAGCAATCGCGATGGGATCGGCGCGGAGATCAAGGTGACGACCTCGAAGGGATCGCAGTGGACGATGGTGTCGACGGCGGGGAGCTACCTCTCGTCAAACGACAAGCGAGCGCACTTCGGGCTTGGGGGCGATGCCGTGGCGAAGACTGTAGAGATACGGTGGCCGAGTGGTGTCGTGCAGAAGTTGGAGAATGTGCGCGGAGATCAGGTGTTGAAGGTGGATGAGCCGAAGTGAGAGGTGCGACTGCTATAGGCAGGCTTTGGCTTTTCCTTCGACAGGCTCAGGGGCCGCTTAGTCGGATGGATGGAGTTTGTTCATCCCACCCTTCGCAAAGGCGCGAAGGATGGGGCACCCGGTTTTGTGGGTGACGATGAAAGGGACAGGCAACTGCAAAAGCAACCGCAGGTCCTTCGACTTCGCTCAGGATGACAGATTTATGTTGCGTGTATGTTGCGAATTTCAGATTCACCACACTAGCTTCAGGGAGTTGCTTTGGCGATATCGTCGGTGTTGCGTGGATCAATCTCATAGTGGGTGTCGTACTGGCTGCTGAAGCCGGTCACTGTGACGGATTGTCCTAGCGCCAGACTGCTCATGACGATGCCGGTCTGGACGTTGACGAAGATGAGGGCTTCTCCAGAGCCGTCGTTGACTGAGAACTTGAAACCGTAAGGGCCATCGCTCGTCGGAGCCTGAGTGATCTTCCCGCGCACCCGGACGATCCATCCTTCGGTGGTTTCGCCGACTGTGACGGTTTTGATCGGCTGTGGCTCGATCTTAGGACCGGCGCCGTGGATCTTCACGGCGGCTGTATCGGCAGGGACGACGACGAGTAAGCCGGACTGGTCCTTGAGCACGCCGCTGACACGCGCTTGCTGGCGCGGTGCCAAGTTCAGATTTGTGGGCATGCTGATGTAGATACCGGCGCTGCGGTCCTGGAGGCCGAAGCCTTTATCGGAAAAACTCGATTCGAAGGCGCCGGAGGGTGTCGAGACCGAACCGTCGATTGTGACCTTGGTACCGGGCGCGAGCTTGCGTGCTTCGGCGATCGAAATGACATGATTTGTAGGTGCGGTGGCAGGTACGGCGACCTGTGCGGTGACTGCGATGGAGGCTAGTAGCCAGAACGGCGCGGCTAACAATAGGCGTGGGTAGCGTGGGAAACGTTTCATGGAGCACCCCTCTTGCAACGTGAATTTGTTTGAAAGCTTACTGTGTGCGGTATTTCGTGCTGGTGCGTTGGTCGTCCGAGCGCGGGGCATTTTGCCTAACGATTCCCACCTGCCTTGTGTCTGGGGATACTCGTTATGAAGTGTCACACACACTAAATCAGGCAGGAATAGGGTGGCCAGCTATTCCGCTTGTGTTGTGTGTATTTTTATTGGGGCTTGACAAGATTTTGGGAGGGTCGGGGAGGCGAGCGTCTGTGGGATTCCCATCCTTTCGCGATGAGGCTGCGAAAGGATGGGGCACCCGGAGATTGTGGGCAGCGGAAGAACAAAAGCAACAGCAGATCCCTGCGGGATGACAAACAAAAGGACAGGCAATTGCACAGACAAAAGGACAGGCAACTGCAAAAGCGGAATGCGGGGGTCCCTCCACTGCGCTCCGCTTTGGTCGGGATGACGGAGTTTTTGGGTTGGATGGGAACCCATGTCTCAGAGGCGAGACATGGGGCACCCGCTTTGGTGATGGTTAAGGTTACGGGGCGAGGAGGTTGTCGATGAGGCGGGTGGTTCCTACCTTTGCGGCGATGGCGATGAGAGTTCCTGGTATGGCTGCGGGTACGGGAAGGAGTGTGTCGGGATCGACGATGGCGAGGTAGTCAAGTGCGATGCCGGGTTCGGCGGAGAGGCGGGTGGTGGCCTCTTCGAGGAGGGTGGCAGTATCGCGGGTGCCTTCTGTGATACGGGACTCGATGAGGCTGAGGGTGCGGGGGAGGATGAGGGCGCGGGTGCGCTCTTCGGTGGTGAGATAGCGATTGCGGGAGCTGAGGGCGAGGCCGTCGGGGTCGCGGACGATGGGGCAGGCGACGATCTCGAGGTCGAAGTTGAGGTCGCGCACCATCTGGCGGAGGACGGCTAGCTGGGCTGCGTCCTTTTGGCCGAAGTAGGCGCGGTCTGGCGCGACGATGTGGAAGAGCTTGGCGACGACGGTGGCGACTCCGGTGAAGTGACCGGGGCGAGAGGCTCCGTCGAGGCGGTCGCCGATGCCCTGGACGGTGATGGTTGTGACGGCACCGCCGGGGTACATCTCCGCGACGCTGGGGGCGAAGAGCAGGTCGACGCCTTCGGCTTCGAGCATCTGGCAGTCGGCCTCGAAGGTGCGGGGATAGCGCGCGAGGTCTTCGCTGGGAGCGAACTGCAGTGGGTTGACGAAGATGGAGACCGCGACGACATCGCACTCCTGCTGGGCGCGGCGCACGAGGGAGCGATGGCCCTCATGGAGGGCCCCCATGGTGGGGACAAGGCCGAGCGTTCTGCCAGGGGTATGGCACGCATGGCGCATCGAGGAAAGGGTGTGGGCAACGAACATCCGCATCCGAAGGTCAGTGCCTCAGACTCACGGGTCTGGTCACGGGGCGGGGGCCGATCTCGTGCGCGGCTTCGTGCGGCTCGCTGGTCACGTCGCCGTCTTTCTGTTCGTCTTGTTCGTCGAGTAGCAGCTTTGCCTCCGGGGGAAGGTGGTAGCTCTCGTCTTCGGAGGGGAAGGTGCGCGCCTCGACGTCGTGCTTGTACTCGGTGAGTGCGCTGCGCATGACGGCCCCTACGTCGGCGTAGCGGCGGACGAACTTTGCAGCCGGCGAGAAGGTCATCGTCATCAGGTCGTGGAGGACGAGGATCTGGCCGTCGCAGTCTGGGCCTGCGCCGATGCCGATGGTTGGAATGGTGAGTTCGTCGGTGATGAGGCGCGCGACCTCGCGAGGGATGCCTTCGAGGACGAGGGCGAAGCAGCCGGCGGCGGCCAGGGCGATGGCGTCCTCGCGCAGGGCTTCAACCGCCTGCATGGTCTTGCCCTGCACCTTGAAGCCTCCCATGCGATGCACGGCCTGCGGGGTGAGACCGATGTGTCCCATGACGGGGACCTCGGCCTCAGTGAGGCGCTTGACGAGCTCGATGTGCGCGCCCTCGATCTTGACGGCTTCAGCGCCTGCCTCCTTGAGGAAGCGGATGGCGTTGGCGACGCCTTCGCGGATGTCCGCCTGGTAGCTGCCGAAGGGCATGTCGGCGACGAGCAGGGCGCGGCGGAGGCCTCGGCGGACGCCGCGGGTATAGAGCAACATCTCGTCCATGGTGATGGCGAGGGTGTTTTCGTGACCCTGCATGACCATGGCGAGGGAGTCACCGACGAGGACGATGTCGAGACCGGCTTCGTCGATGAGGCGGGCGCTGGCGTAGTCGTATGCCGTGACAGCCACGATGGGCTTGCCTAGCTTCTTCTTTTCCTGGATGGATACAGTGGTGACCTTCTGGGGGGCGTCCGCATGGTTGCGAACCCGCTCCGCTGGGCGCGGATGGAACGTTGTCAAGCTCATCGGTAGACTCCAGTGCTGCTCCGCCGCGTGCTTTCCGGTGCCAAGTGCGCGCCGGAGAAGCTTTGGCTGGATGCCGCCTCTTACCTAGGAAAACTCTACGCGCTTGCTGATTCGATGCGCAAGTCGGTGGGGTTGTTCCAGGGGAGCTGGTTTGCGGCGAATCTTCCTGTAAGGTCGCTCATCCAAGATGGAAATGAGCGAGGTACGTCATTTCGTCCATAAGCCAGGAGGTCTCCTTCGCCGCTATGTGCGGGAGATTCTATGGGTCCGCTCGGAGCGTCCCCGGGTACAGATGCTGCTGCCGGAGACCACACTCACGCTGGTGCTGCGGCAGTCCGGCTCGGCATCGCTGCACAACGAGACCCTTCCCAACGCAATCGTCTCCGGCCTGCAACAACGGACCCGCAGGGTCGAGCATGCGGCTGGCTCTTCGCTGGTGATCGTTAGGTTCACCGAGATTGGCGCTCCGGCAATACTGCATGACCGCGTAGACCTTTTCTACGACCGGACGGTGCCGCTCGATGCCGTCCTGCCACGGCAGAAGATCGATGATATCCAGAACATCCTTGCCGATACCGGCGAGGTACGGCAGCAGATCCCAATAGTCGAACGCTTTCTCACCAATCGGCTTCAAACACAGAACGGAATCTCTCCACAGATTGAGGCGGCCGCACAGATGATCCGCAGCTCCGAAGGCCGGTCTTCCATTGCAGCGATTGCGCGTCATGTCGCCATGAGCCAGAGCGCGTTGGAAAGACATTTTCGTGCCGCAGTGGGCGCGACGCCAAAGAGGCTCTCCCGTCTGGCCCGTCTGCAGCATGTCTGCCGGTTGTGGGACACCGGAAAAACCCTTACGGAGATCGCCTTTGAAGCCGGTTACTGCGATCAGCCGCATATGGTGCGCGACTTCCGGCTTTTTACCGGCACCTCTCCAGAGGAGTTCTTTCGCAGCACTTCCCCTCGCAATCTGCCGACTTTTTACAAGTAGCGGCCGCTCCTCGTTCGCTATGTTCGAGGCATGAGAGATCATCTTCGCAGTAATCGCATCTCCACTCAAAGCGGCTTCACACGGCGCAATGCGAGCAACCTGCTCTCGTTCCTGTTGCTTGTCTGCTTCGCTGCTTTTTGCCAGCCCATCCATTCTCAAACCGCCGTCCCACAGGAGAAACCCGTGAAGCACTATGCCCTTGTCTTCCGTACCACTCGCACGCTGACTCCCGAAGAACTGAAGCAGCGCCAGGTCGAGATCGCAGCCTGGGTCAAACAGGTGACGGACATGGGGATCACGCTCGATCCACGGGCTCTTGGCGAGACGGCAGCGAACTTCTCCGCAGACGGGGACAAGATTGTCTCCCATGAGGGATCAAGCGACCCTACGCTCCGCAACCTCGTTTTCTTCGACTCTCCGAGCAGAGACCAGGCTGTGAGTATCGCCCGGATACATCCGGGCTTACACTATGGCGCCACCGTTGAGGTGCGCGAGTGGACCTCTCCTCAGACAATTGCGGTCAAACAATAACCGGTGCTGAGAGTGGATGCTTGGCTAGTCACAACGCAGCGCGACGATCGGGTCCACCCTGGTGGCGGACCGGGCTGGGATCAGGGTCGCGATCAGAGCAACAACGATCAGCAGCAGCGTCACACAGACGAAGGCGAGCGGATCGTGTGGGCCGATGCTGAACAAGAGGCTGGACAACACGCGTGATGCGGCCAGCGATGCGACCAGACCTACTACCGTGCCCCAGACGATCAGGCGCAAGCTCTTGCCCAGCACCAGCCTCAGAACATCGCCTTTATCTGCACCCAGGGCCATGCGGACACCTATCTCCTGGGTGCGCTGTGCGACCAGGAAGGAGATGACTCCGTAGAGGCCGATGACGGCGAGCAGAAGTCCAGTGGCGGCGAAGAAGCCGACGAGCAGGGCCTGAAAACGCGGCTGATCGGCGAGCTTGCTGACTCTTTGCTTCATGGTCTGGATGTCGACGGGCAAGGCGGGGTCTATTGCTGCTACCTGCGAGCGAATCCACCGCGACATCTCCTGCGGAGGCAGGGCTGTTCGGATTGTAATTACCGAGGTCCTGCCCCAGATCCCGTTCCTATCCCAGTCCTCGGCTCGGTTGCGCCTCAGCAGGTAGTACTCGGGCACTTGCTCTTTGCTCAATCCGCCATTTTTTACGTTGGCCGCAACTCCAGCGACCGTTTGCCAGGGAGCATTTGGGTCCTGATCATCCAACTTTAGCCGCTCCCCAATCGGGTTCTTCCCGGGGAACAAGCGTGTGGCAAGCAGCTTGCTCAAGATGACAAAATGTTCGCTTGAGGTGAGTTCTTCTTCTGTAAAGCCTTCGCCTTGCACGATGGGGATATCCAAAGCACGGAAGTAGGCCGGAGAGACCCAGCGAAAGGTCACGGCATCGCTCGGTGCACTGGTTACATGTGGCTTGCCCATGACAACGATCTGACTGTACCGCCGGCCGTTGTGACTGAAGTCTGGAGGCAGCGAATCGTTCACCGATACCATGCTGACTCCGGGGCCATACTGCAATCTCTGTTCCAGTTGTTGGAAGAAGGCCATCATGTGCTGTCCGTCGGGATAGTTGTGTTCCCCCAACGTGATGCTGGCTGTCAACGTGTTGTCGACGCGCATTCCCAGATGCTGATTTTCGAGGTTCCAAAAGCTGCGCAGCAGCAGCATCGCCCCGGCCAGCAGGACCATGCTTGCAGCGATCTGCCCTACCACCAGCCATTGACGTAGACGGGCGGTAGAGACTGCGGCGAGAGAGCGGCCGCTGAGCATCTGCGAGGTTGGTCTCTGCAAAGCTGGTGCGAGACCGAAGAGCGCGCCGCAGAGAATCGAGAGAAGGAAGGTGAAACAGACGATCCGCAGATCAAGCTGCGCTCGGCTGAGGAACGGGATGCCTGCGGGAGCAATCGCGATGAAGACGCGCAGAAGTCCCTCGCCGAGCACGCATCCGCCGACCGCCCCAGCGAGTGAGAGGAGAAGCGCCTCGGTCAATGCCTGACGGGCCAGCCTTGCTCGGCTCGCACCAAGGGCGGAACGAACGGCAAGCTCGCGTTCTCTCGCAGCGCCACGCGCCATCAACAGACTCGCCACGTTGGCACAGGCGATCAGCAGCACCGCGAGGACAGAGCCGAACAGGACCCACGCAATCAGCCGCACATCCTGCATCTGGCGGTCGCGGAGAGAACGAACCTTCAGGTGGAAATCGCTGCGAAAATCTAGCGGAATCAACTTCAGGGCTTGCTGGAAAAGGGGCTGAAGCTCAGCCTGTGCCTGTTCAATGCTCACTCCGGGCTTAAGCCGGGCAAAGGCCCGCCTTGGTCCACCTAAACCTGAGTTCGATTTACGGTCTTCAGCCTCATCCCTAGCCATTGGAAGCAGAACATCAGCGGCCTGAAGCCGGGGCATCTCGAAGTCTTTGGGGAGAACGCCAATCACATGCACTGGATTGCCATCGATCTCAATCGTCTTATTCAAGATGCTCGGATCGCGGTTGTAGTGGGTGAGCCACAATCCGTATGAGATCAGAGCTACCCTCGGTCCGTTGAGGCGGCTCTCTTCCGGCAGGAAGTTGCGGCCCAGCACAGGCGTGATGCCAAGGGTAGGCAGGAAGTTCCCTTCCACCGATGGGCAGCTTAGTTGTGCAGGATTCCGGTCCGTCAGGTCGCACTCGGGTGTTACGGCTTGCTCGGAGGTGAGGGATTCAAAGGGCTTCTGATTATCGCGCCAGTCGTAATAGAAACTACCCAGCATGAACTCCTGGGTTTCGAGCGACTGCGACATGCCGAGCGAGACGAGACGGTCCGCTTGCGCGTAGGGCAGAGGGCGGAAGAGGATGCGATCGACGACGCTGAAGACGGCGGTAGTGGCTCCGATGCCGAGCATGAGGGTTGCGACGATGGTGATCGTGAAGACTGGGTTGCGACGGAAGCCGCGAAGGGCGTAGCGGATGTCCTGGAGGAGGGTTTCCATGCCGAAGCTGGGACGCTCCTCGCGGCACTGCTCGCGTGTGCGCTCCACTCCACCGAAGGCGATGGTGGCTTGTCTGCGTGCCTCTGCGGGTGGCATTCCGGCAGCGATGTTGGCCTGGGTCTGCTGTTCGAGGTGGAACTGCAGTTCATCGTCGACGTCGTTGTGGGTCTTGCGGGTTGCGAGGAAGCGAAGGTGCGTCAGCCATTTCGTGAGCATGGAAAACCCTTTGAACTCCACTACTAGACCTGCTCGATGATCAGCGCGATTGCAGTGGTCAGGCGACCCCAGTTCTCCAGCTCCGCCGTCAACTGTTTCTTGCCTGTCTTCGTTAAGGAGTAGAACCTGGCTTTGCGATTGTTCTCAGAGGCTCCCCAATCGGCTTGAATCCAGCCCTTGTATTCGAGGCGATGCAGGGCGGGATAGAGAGAGCCTTGTCCGATCTGCAACGCGTCGTTCGATACCTGCTGGATGCGTTGCGCGATTCCCCAGCCGTGCATGGGCTCGAGGGCGAGCGTCTTGAGGATGAGTAGGTCGAGCGTCCCTTGGAGTAGATCGGATGATGGCGGCATGTTCCCCTCGGCATTCGACAAGAGCATGAACCTTTCTCCTGTCGGATGTCAAGGGGGAGGGGGTTCTAAGAACAACAGCAGATCCCTGCGGGATGACAGACAAAAGAGCAGGCAACGGCAAAGGCGAAATGCGGGGGTCCCTCCACTGCGCTACGCTCCGGTCGGGATGACGAGTTTTTTGGGGCGTGGGAGAGAGCTTGAAGTGGTTGCTGCTGGTTCTCTCAAGCAAGGCTACGCGGGTTCGGCGGGTAGGCGGAGTTCGGCGGTGCAACCGGGGGCGGCGGTGTTGTTGAAGAGGGTGACGGAGCCTTTGTGGGCCGTTGCGATCTGTTGGGCGAGTACCAGGCCGATGCCGCTGCCTTCGGGTTTGGTGGTGTAGAAGGGCACGAAGAGGTTGGCGGGATTGGTGAGGCCGGGGCCGTTGTCGCAGATTTGTAGGATGATCTGCGAGGGCGTGGAACTCCAGGTCACGGTGACATGGGGGTCGAGAGCAGTGGTGGCATCGGGGCTGAGCGCCGCTTCTACCGCGTTGCGGAGAAGGTTGATGAGGAGCTGCTGAAGCTGATCGGGATCGCCCATCAGATCGATTGGAGGGCCGGGTTGGAGCTCGATTGGCAGACGTGTTTCGAGAGGGACGACCTGCTCAAGCAGGCGGCCGAGAGAGAGCCGTTGCAGCTGCGGCGGAGGGAGCCGGGTGAGCTGCTGGTAGGCCTGAAGGAAACGGTTGAGCGAGGCAGCACGCTCTTCGATGACGGTGAGGCCGCGGCGGAAGTCTTCGGCTGGATCACCCGCTGCGCTGATAGGGAGGCGTGAGCGGAGGCTGCCGGCGAGAGACTTGATGGGCGTAAGCGAGTTGTTGATCTCGTGGCTGAGGACGCGGATGAGACGTTGCCAGGCGAGGCGTTCTTCTTCGCGGAGGGCGGCGGCGACATCCGAGAGCACAAGCAGGGTATGGGAGACGCCGTGGAGACGAAAGGTGGTGCGACGGACAGACCAGCGAACGGGATTCGGGGACTGGGTGACGCCGCTATAGGAGTAAAGACCTTGATCCGCAATGTGCAGTAGCGTGGAGAGGTCGAGATCGGCGGCTGAATGGCCGATGGCGGTCTTCCGCTGGAGTTGAAACGCCTCTTCGGCGGCGGTGTTGAGCAGGCGTAGATGACCGGCGGGATCGAAAGCGAATACAGGAGACTGCATCGCGGTCATGACGCGTTCGACGAGCGTGAGTGCATCGCGAGCGGCGGAGCGTTGGTTCTGGAGCGTGCCGGCGAGGGCGTTGATCTCGAGGGCGAGGTCGCCGAGGGAGTCGCCGCGACGGGCTCCGCGGGCGCGGAAGGAGAAGTCGTCCTCGCGCAGGGAGGCGACGACGTTGGCCAGGGTCTGGAGGGGACGGACGAGTTGCTCGAAGAAGTAGACTGCGGCGATCGCCCAAAGCGCAGCAAGACCCATGCCGAATCCAAGCGCGAGCGTGATGGAGTTGGTCCGGTTGTAGGTCAGAATGGCGGCGAACAGAATGGCGGGCGCGGCGAGGGCGGTAAGCCAGAGGCGAATTCTGCGTTCGTAGCTGATGCGGCCACGAGTGGCACCGAGAGGAAGGCGACGGCGCGGGGATTTGGCCGGCCTAGAGGCCATATTTTTCGATCCGCCGGTAGAGCGCTCCGCGGCTGAGGCCGAGTGCCTCGGCGGCATGGCTGACGTTGCCTTGGGTACGGGCGAGGGCCTTGCGGATGAGGATAGCTTCGACGGCCTCGAGGCTGAGGTCGTCGAGCTGCTGCGAGATATTCTGCGAGGTGGAGCGGGTGCCGAGGCCGAGGTCGGCGACGCCGATACGGTTGCTCCGGGCCATTAGCACGGCACGCTCCATGGTGTGGTCGAGCTCGCGAACGTTGCCGGGCCAGTTATGCGAGAGCAGGAGCTGCAGCGCCGAGGGGTCGAAGCCTTCGATCTGCCGCCGGTAGCGCGTCGCATAGCGGGAAAGGAAGTGCGCGGCGAGGGCGGGGATGTCTTCGCGCCGTTCGCGCAGAGCGGGTAGCTTGATCTCGACCGTGTTGAGGCGGAAGAGGAGATCCTCGCGGAAGCGTCCGGCGGCGCACTCGGCGCGGAGGTCGGCGTTGGTCGCCGAGAGCATGCGAACATCGACGGCGTGGGTGGTCGAGGAGCCGACACGCTCGAGCTCCCCGGTCTCGAGGACGCGGAGAAGCTTGGCCTGACGGCTGGTGGGGATGTTGGCGATCTCGTCGAGGAAGAGGGTACCGCCGTTGGCGAGCTCGAAGCGTCCGATGCGATCGGCGCGGGCGTCGGTGAAGGCGCCTTTGACGTGGCCGAAGAGCTCGCTCTCGAAGGTGCCTTCGGAGAGCGCGCCGGTGTTGACGGTGACCAGGCTGCGGTGCGCCCGGTGAGAGAGACGGTGGAGGGTCTGGGCGACGACCTCTTTGCCCGTCCCGTGCTCGCCGGTGATGAGGACGTTCGCGTCGGAGGGGCCGATGCGGCCGATGAGCTCGACGATGGGGTGCATGGCGGGCGCGGTGGCGATGAAATCGGGAGCGCCCTCGGCACGGAGGATGCGGTTCTCCGCCTCAAGCCATTGGGTGCGCTTGAGCGCGCGATGCAGCTCGAGCTGGGTGCGCAGGATGGTGAGGAGACGCGGGTTGTCCCAGGGCTTCTGGATGAAATCGTTGGCGCCACGGCGCATGGCCTCGACGGCGAGATCGACGTTCGCGTAGGCGGTCATGACGACGACGGGAACCTGCGAATCGCGCTCGCGGATGGCGGCGAGCAGGTCCAGGCCCTCGCGTCCGGAGGTGGTATCGCGTGTGTAGTTGAGGTCGATGAGGATGCCATCGAACTCGGCGTGCTGCAGGCACTCGAGGGCCATGGCCGGGGTGCGCGCGGTCTCCAGGAGGTAGCCTTCGGGTTTGAGAAGGAACTGGAGCGCCTCGAGGATATGCGGCTGGTCGTCGGCGATCAGCAGGCGACAGAGCCGGTTCTCCCCGGTGGATGCGGAGTGGATGGAGGACGCGGATTGGGGAGGTGTTGCTGCTGGCATGTGAATCCTGACTACGGTTGCGGAGCGGCTGCTGCCTGAACGCCGGTACGTGCCGATTCTACCGAAATCGAGTTTGCCTCGAGCGTAGTGCCGACGGCGCGATCAAGTTCGATGCGGGCTTTCTGGAAGGCAGTACGAGCGGCGACGAGCGCGGACTCGGCGGTGGCGAGATCGCGGCGAGCGGTGAGGGTCTGGTAGGCGGAGCCCGCTCCAAGCGCCTGTTCTTTGGCCGTGATGTCGAAGGTCTTGGAGGCGAGATCGCGGGCTTTGATGGCGGAGGTGACGCGGGCCTGACTCTGCTCGAGCGCGTACTGGGCGTTGCGGACCTCGATGCGGATCTGCTTGCGAAGCTGCTGCGAGCGAAGCTCGGCCTGGCGCGTTTCGAGCTCGGCACGGTACTGGTCGGACTTTGCAACGCGGTTGCGGATGGGCACGTTCAGCGAGAAGCCCACGTAGTAGTCCGGGGCAGAGTTGTTGAAGGCGTTGGAGAGCGCTCCGCTGTAGGTGAGGGGAGCGGTGGAGGTGGAGGTTCTTGTGGAGGCAGGGTTATTCTGTCCAGCGAGACCGGTGCCGCCGTAATAGCCGGTCAACGAGAGCGACGGAAGCAGGGCGTTGTTCGCGGACTTGAGGCTGATGGCGCGGCTCTGTAGGTCGACGTCGGATTCGGAGAGCTCGATGCGCTGCCTGAGCGCTTCGTGGATGATGTCTTCAGTAGGCGCGGCTGCAGCAACGTTGGAATCGATTGAGACAGTGCTGAGGTCGGTTGGTTTGACGGGCATGCTCTCGAGGATGGGATCGTCAAGATTCTTGGTGAGGGCGTTCTTGATGAGAAGCTCCTGGAAGTGGAGTTGCGAGCGCGCGATGGTGAGGTCCTGCTCGCGGTTGGCGACTTCGCCCTCGTCCTTCATCACGTCGAGCGCAGGAATGGCCTGCAGTTCGAGCTGCTTGCGGCCAGTGGCGAGGGTCTCGTTGGCAAAGTCCAGCGAGCGGCTCTTGACCTGCTCATCTTCGTAGGCGCTGACGAGGTCCCAGTACATATCGGCGATCTGAGTGACGGTTGTGATGACCTGCAACTCGAAGGCCTGGTCGGAGATCTTCTTGTTGTTGCGCGCGATGCGCAGATAGCGGAGGTTGGGACCGAAGCCGAAGCCGGCGAGGAGTTGTTGCTGGAAGAGAACGTGGTAATAGGTGTCGAGCTCGGGAACAAGCAGGGTAATGGGGCTGTTGCTCGTGATGCGATCGTTATTGAGGATGACAGAGAGACTGGTGCCAGTGGCGAAGGCCTGCGCGTAGCCGACGTTACCGACGATGGTATTGGTGCGCAGAACGGGGACGCCGTAGAGAGTGAGGTTGGAGAGCGGCTGGGTGTAGTGCTCGGTATTGACGCTGGCGGTGAAGGTGGGGTCGTAGGAGGAGACGTTGGTGCCGGTGCCAAGGGTGGACGTTACGAGGCCGGAGGCTCCGGTGCCTGCGCCGCCCGCGCCGCCGCTGGTGCCGCCCGCGCCTGCGCCGGTCGAGCCGGAGCCAAAGCCGCCAACACCGCCGCCGGGGGTGTTCTGCACGACGCCGGTGTTGACGCCGCGAAAGCTGCCGCCGGCCTGGGTGCGGAGGATGTCGGCGCGTGCGATGGGGATGTTGTAGCGCGCGATAGCGAGGTCGAGGTTATTCTCCAGGGCAAGCGCGATGGCGTCGCGGAGCGAGAGCTCAAGTACACCGTTGTGGATGAGCGAGTCGATGCGCGGCGAGTTGGCAAGATTCGGCTCGGGGACATGGCTTGCGCGATAGGCGTCGAAGGGGTTGCGGGAGTGCGGAATATCGAAGCGCAGCGTGGGCTGCGGCGAGGATGCCAGTTGAATCGGCGCCGCGGCCTGGGCACGGAGATCGGCTGGCGGAAGGAGCAGAAGCGTGGTGAGAGCGAGGGCGAGTGTGGAGTTTAGGGTCATGATCTAAGCAGGGGCTCCGGCGTAGGGATCGAGGTTGGGGTTAGCGGTGTCGCGGCTCAACCAGCCGTCGTGGAGCTCGATGATGCGGGAGCCGAAGGCGGCGTTGGCCTCGGAGTGCGTGACCTGCACGACCGTGGTGCCCTCTTCGTTGAGGGTGCGGAAGAGCTCCATGATCTCGGTGGCCTGCGCGGAGTGGAGGTTACCGGTGGGCTCGTCGGCGAGCAGGAGCGAGGGTTTGTGGATGACGGCGCGGGCGATGCCGACGAGCTGCTGTTGGCCGCCCGAAAGCTGCGAGGGAAAGAGGTCTTTCTTGCCAACGATATTGAAGCGGTCGAGCGTGTCCGCCACGAGAGCCTGCCGTTCCAAACGGGGGATGTCCTTGTAGGAGAGCGGCAGGTCGATGTTCTCGGCGACGGTGAGGTCGTCGAGTAGGTGGTAGCTCTGGAAGACCATGCCGATGCGGCGGCGCGCGAACTCGGCACGCTGCTTGCGGTTGAGGGCGTGGACGGCGATGTCGTCGAAGTGGAACTCGCCGCGCCACTGGTCGTCGAGCATAGCGAGCACGTTCAGGAGCGACGACTTGCCCGCGCCGGAGGGCCCCATGATGGTGAGGAACTCCCCTTGCGCGATGTGGAGGTGGACACGGCGAAGCACGAAGTTCTCGGTGTGCCCGGTCTTGTAGCTGCGTTCGAGATTGCGGAGTTCGATCATAGGGCTATTCCGTTCTGAGTGCTTGCATGGGTTCGAGCGCGGCGGCGCGGCGTGCGGGGAGCCAGGCGGCAATGATGCCGACGAGCAGAAGAAGTATGGAGGCGACGACAAGCGTGAGCGGGTCGTACTGCCGGACGCCAAAGAGGAAGCGGCCAAGCAGACGCGCGGAGAGCAGGCTGATGCCGATCCCGATCACCGTGCCGGTAAAAAGCAACACACCGGCGCTGCGAAGGACAAGGGTGAGGATATCCGATCGCTGCGCGCCGAGAGCAAGGCGAAGGCCGAGCTCGCGTGTGCGCAGCGTAACGAAGTAGGCGAGCAGGCTATATAGACCGGCAAGGGCGACGAGGAGGGCGAGGCCGCCGAGGGTTTCGAGCAGGTGGGCGGCGAGGAGCTGTGAGCCGATGGAGTCGTCGACAACCTGATCCATGGTGCGAACGGAGGAGGAGTTGAGTCCGGGTGAGACCTGGTTGAGGATGCGCTGCACATCAGGCAGGACGGCGCGAGGGTCGAGGGTGGTGCGCAGGGCGAACTCGACGTGCGACTGAACGATCCGTGAATAGAAGGAATCGGTGGGAAGCATCTGTGGGAGACAGAAATCGATCTCTGGGGCGGGAGCGTCAGCAACGCCGACCTGATGAAAGTCGTCCACGACGCCGATGATGCGAACCTTGCGATCCTTGCCAATCGTGAGGGTGAAGCGGTCGATGAGGTCCCCATTGGCCGGATCATAGAGTTGAGCGAAGGCGCGGTTGACGACAGCGACCGGTTGCGAGCTCAGGTTGTCGGACTGGTTGAAGTAACGGCCCTTGAGCATGTGGAAGCCGAAGACCTGCTGCATCTCCGGGGACGAGGCGCGCATCTTTGCCCGGATATCTTTGGGCTTCGATCCGTTGGAGCCGGTGAGATAAAGATTCATCACGGTGTCGAAGGTTTCGCTGAGCGGGACAACGGTGGTGAGGCTGGCGGCATCGACGCCGGGGATCTGGCGGATGCGGTTAAGAAACGGGAAGTAGATGCTGCGGGCAATATCTTGACCACGAAATTTGTACGTGGGTAGTTTGGGCTCGATGACGACGATGTGGTCGATACGAAAGCCGAGAGGAACATTTCGCAGCGCGAGAACGGTGCGGAGAAGCAGACCGCAGTTGAAGACGAGGGCGAGGGTAAGGGCGAGCTCGGAGACGACGAGGACTCGCTGCAAACGCTGCTGGGAGTGGGCAGCTCCACTCTGGACGCCATCCTGGCGGAGAGACTGTTCGATGGAGAAGCGGGTGGCGAGCAGCGAGGGCAGAACGCCGAAGATAAGAACGCTGACGGCGGTGAGGACGAGCAGCGCTCCGAGGACAGGAAGGGACGGATGGTCTGGAAGCGCGGGACCGAGCTGGCGGACGAGTACACGGCGGAAGAGAAAGAGCAAAGTCTGCGAAAGCAGGAGGCCGGTCGCGGCGGCGGCGAGAGCGAGCAGGCTGCTTTCGGCGAGGAGCTGACGGACAAGACGCCAGCGCGAAGCGCCCAGGGCTCCGCGGATGGCGATCTCCCGGCGGCGGGCTGCACCACGGGCGAGCATGAGACTGGCCGCGTTGGCGCAGGCGATCAACCAGAGGATCGCGACAGCGGCGAGCAGCGCCAGCAGGGCGGGACGTTCCTTCTGGTTGAGGCTGGAGCGATAGTCGAGGACCTGGAGACGGCTGGGCGCGAGCACGGGGCCGAGCTCGCCACTGTAGAGCGGGCGGAGAGATTGCTCGATGCCGTCCAGTTCATTCTGCGTGGCTGAGATGGAGAAGTTCGTATTGCGGCGGGCGATGACCTGAACTTCGAGCGCTTTGTAGTCGCGGCTCTGATTTTCGGAGGTAAGCTCGACCAGCTTCCAGATCTGCGGGGAGGACGGGTTGACAGGAAACGCGAAGTTGGGCGGCATCACGCCGATGACGGTGTAGGGCGTGTCTTCGAGCTGAATGGTGCGACCGAGGATGGTGGGGTCCGACTGGAAGTGGGTCTTCCAAAGGATGTCGCTCAGGATGACGACATGCGATCTGCCGGGCTGCTGCTCTTCTGCGGTGAAGCTACGGCCGATCGCGGGTTGAACGCCCAGGGTGGAGAAAAGGTTCGGGCTAACGACGGGTGCGTTGACGGGTTGGTCGAGATTCGGCAGCGAGAGGTGGTCCGCGCCCTCGTTGTAGTAGGCGATGGAAGAGAGAGTGCGGCTGCGCGCCTGCCATTGCCCGAGATCGAGCAGGTTGCCGCCAAGTGGAAGCTCTTTGTTGTTGAACAGCTTAACCGCAACTAGCTGGGATGGCCTGACAAAGGGGAGCTGGCGGAGGAGAGTGCCGGAGAGGACGGTGAACAGGGCTGCGTTCGCTCCAATGCCAAGCGAAAGCACAAGAACGACGCTGAGTGCAAAGCCGGGTGAGCGACGTAGTTGGCGGAGAGCAAAGCGGAGATCCTGTATGAGCGTGTTCATCGTGTTTGGCTCCTTCTTACTCAGTGCGCAGGGCCTGGGTTGGGTTGACGGAAGCGGCGCGGCGAGCGGGGATCAGTGCCGCGATGAGAGCCACGGTCGCGACCAGCAGGACGACGCCGATGAGGGTGATGGGGTCAGCCGGCGAGACCCCGAAGAGCTGGCTGCGAAGGAGACGGCTAAGACCGAAGGCGACCGGAAGCGAGACTGCGATGCCGATTCCGGCGAGGCGCAGGACATCCACAAGGACGACGCGTGCGATGGCGACGCGGGTGGAGCCGAGCGCGATGCGGATGCCGATCTCTCGCGTGCGCTGCGCAGTGGAGTAGGCGAGGACGCCGTAGAGTCCGATGCCTGCTAGGAAGGTTGCGAGGACACCAAAGGAGACGGCGAGCAGGGCGACCATGCGCTCGTTCGAGAGGTTGTCTTCGACCTGCGCATCCATGGTGCGCAGCGAGTCCAACGCGAGAGCAGGATCGAGCAGTTGCATGGAGCGACGCACCGTAGAGAGCGTCTGTGCAGGGTCTGAGAAGGTGCGAATGTAAAAGAACAGGCGGCCAGGGGCGGTCGACTGTTTGAGTGGCCGGAAGAGGGTGGGGACGATTTCATCTCGAATGCCTCGGTGCTTCGCGTCGCGGACTACACCGACGATTTCAGTGTCGAGCTTTACCTTGTTGCCGCCTCCGCCAGCCATAGAGCGGCCGATGCAGTTTTTGGCGGTGCCGCAGAAGTGTTTCGCGAAGGTCTCATTGACGATGGCAACGTGTGGATGATCTGCGGTGTCACCTTCTGTGAAGAGACGCCCGACGAGCAGCTGGACTTGCAGGGTGGAGAAATAGGCCGGATTAACGAACGGTTCCTCGATATCGAAGGCTTCGTCGGGAGGAGCAGTATAGCCTGCGACCGTGACGTTTCCGCCCTGACCGTGGTCGGCGAGCTCGGGGTCGTCGGTTGCGGCGACGGACTGCACACCGGGAAGGGCGGATAGCGTATCGAGCGCTCGTTGATGAAGAGCTGGGATCGTGGCGGGCACGTACCCGGCGAGCTTGGGGTTGATGCCGAAGGTAACGAGGTGGGTGGCAGTGAAGCCGAGGTCGGCGGTGCGGAGCTTCTGCATGGTGCGGACGAAGAGGCCGGCGCCGACCAGAAGCAAGACGCTGAGGCCGATCTGCAGGCAGACGACGGCGCGACGGAAGCTGAGCAGGGCTCCGGTCCCGGTGCCGCTCTGCTGGCGCATGGCAGAGGTGAGATCGGGACGGCGGAGCTGCAGCGTGGGGGCGAGGCTGAAGAGCAGGCTCACGGCAAGGGCGACGGCAAAGTTGAAGAGGAGGAGGCGTCCGTCGATTGCGGAGGAGAAGGCGACGGAGCCGTCATCCGATGCAAGACGATGGACGAGGGCGCGGATGGCGACGGGCGCGAGGAGCATGCCTGCGACACCTCCGCCGATGCCGATGAGCAGGCCTTCGAGCAGGAGCTGCTGGACGATGCGTGGGCCTCCCGCGCCGAGGGCGTAGCGGAGCGAGAACTCGCGGACACGGCTGGCGGAGCGGACGAGCAGGAGGCTAGCAACGTTGACGGCGGCGATAAGCAGGACGAGAAGCGCCATTACCATGACAGCGAGGAGAGGTTGTTCGTAGTAGGTACGGCTATAGGAGAGCCCGCGCGCGCCGGGAACCGTGAGCAGACGGCTGTTGACTAGAAATTCGTCTGTGAAGCGTTTGGATTTCGTTCCAAGGGACTTCAGCTCTTCGGCGCGGAGTGCGTGCCAGAGCGGGGCGATGGCAACCTCGGCCTGTGCGCGCGACTCGCTGGGCTTCAGGCGGCCAAGGATGTTCATCCAGCGGTCGGTATGGTCTGTAAGCCGCTTGTCTTTGCCAGGGAGAACCTGGCCCAGCATTGACATGGGAACGAAGACACCAGGAGTGTTGCCCCACACGGCGCTGCGAAAGCGTGGCGGTGCGACGCCGATGATCTGGAATGGATGCTCGTTGATGGAGACGTTCGACCCAATGACGGCGGGGTCGGAGCCTAGGTGATCTTTCCAGAAGTCGAAGCTGAGGACCGCGACCGGATTGGCGTCCTTCTGGAGGTCTTCGCTCTGGGTGAAGAGACGGCCAAGCGCCGGTTCCACGCCGAGCAGGGCGAAGTAGTTGCCGCTGACGAGCTCTGCATCGGCAAGCTGAGAGGAGCCGGCATGGGTGAGGTTAATGGAGGCGGGTGAGGTGGCGATGAGTCCTTGAAAGGCCTGGTTGTGGTCGCGAAGGTCCTTGTACATCGGGTACGAGAAAGAAGTTCCCTCCCCGCTGCCGAAGTCGCTGGTATGGCCCTCCCAGGCTTTACCGGTGCCTTCGAGGATAACGAGCTGCTGGGGCTCGCGGACGGGCAGCGAACGGAGCAGCGCCTGGTCGAGCAGCGAGAAGATCGCGGTATTGGCACCGATGCCAAGCGCAAGCGTCAGAACCGCGGTGACAGCGAAGCCGGGTGAGCGGCGTAGCTGACGGAGGGCAAAGCGGAGGTCTTGAGCGATGGCTTGCATGGCGGTCTCCTTATTCGGCTCGAAGAGCTTCGGTGGGTTCGATGAAGGCGGCCCGGCGCGCGGGAATGAGGCTGGCCGCGACGGCGGAGACGATGATGGCAGTGCTGGCAATTCCAATGGAAGCGGCCTGGCTGGTGAGGACCGAGCTGAGAGAGCTTGTGTCGACACGGACGGTGTCGGAGATCAGGGCGGCGATAGCACGACGCAGGGCAAAACTACCGCCGACGCCGAACGCCAGGCCGATCACGGTCAGGACAAGTCCGTTGCTGAGGATGAGAGTAAGAATCTGCGAGCGGTGCGCTCCCAGGGCCATACGCACGCCGATCTCACGCGTGCGCATAGCCACCTGATAGTTGAGCAATCCAAAGAGGCCGATCAGTGTGAGCAAAACGGCGAAGATAGCGAACCCGCCAGCCAGCCAGGAGAAGAATCGCGGCGCGGCGACCGCGTGGTCGAGGAAGCTCTGCATAGGTGCGAACTTGCTGGCGGACACCTCGGGGTCGACCGCAGTGACGGCGGCTGCGGCCGCAGTTGCGATATCCGGCGCGATAGAGGTTCCGCGATCCACCGTCCTGATGACGAAGGTGGTGGCAAACCAGCCGTTGATCATCTTCATGCTCTCGTCGGAGACCTGCGCGTAAGGAAGATAGATGGTGGGCTGGATCGTGGAGGCTAGCGATCGATCGTGAACGTTTGAGACGAGGCCGATGACGCGGCTGGGCGGGCCTCCGCCGGAGATGACGAACTCCCCGATCGGAGAACGGTTGGGGAACCAGCGTGCGGCGGCGCGCTCGTTGATGAGGGCCACGGGTTGAGTGGTGGAGGTGTCGGCGGAGGAGATGTCCGTGCCCGCGAGCAGCGTTGTACCGACGGTGCGGAAGTAGCCGGGCGTGATGAAGCGGGTCTCGGTGGTGCGGCGGAGCTCCGGATGTCCGGCAGGACCGCCGCCGCTGTTGAGGCCACGATCGAGCGGAAGGCCGTTGACCGTGGCGACCTGCTCGACGCCGGGAATCTGGCGCAGGCGGTCTTCGACGGCGGAGGCAAACTGCTGGGTGTGCGTGCTCGAAGCGTATGCGTCACCCTTGAGGTTCACCTGCAGCGCGTAGAGGTGCTGCGGACGTACTCCGGACGGGATCGACCGCAGGTGAAGAAATGTGCCGAGCAGGAGCGCTCCGACGGAGAGCAGCATGGTCGCGAGCGCCACCTGGGCCACGACCAGGGACTTGCCGAGACGTTGCTGCGGAACGGTCTCGCCAGCGGCGCGAGAGTTTCCCAGATGAGAGTGGATGGACTGGCGAAAGACGCCCAATGTCGGAAGCAGCCCGAAGAGGAGAGTGGTGGCACAGCCGAGAACGATGGCAAAAGCCGCGACCGGTAGGTCGATGGCTGCTGCGTGGAACTGGGGCAGGCCGATGGGCGAGGAGGAGAGGAGGATGGGGATGACAAGGTGAGCGAGCACGAGACCGAGCAGTGAACCGGAGAGCGCAAGCATGAGGCTTTCTGTCATCAGAAGGCGAAACATGCTGGCGCGGCCAGCTCCGAGGGCTGTGCGCAGAGCGATCTCCGACCGCCGCCCAGTCGCGCGCGCGGTAATCAGACCAGCGAGGTTGAGGCACGCCATCAGGAGCACCGCGAGGACGGCGGCCGAGAGTGCGAGCAGGCTGGAGCGCGCACCGCTGACGACGATCTGTTGCAACGGCCAGACGTGCTCCTGCATTTTTGGCGCGCCGGGTGGATCCCACTTCAGATAATTGGGGAACTGGCGAGAGATGCCCTGGGTCAGGCCGACGAGTTCGGCTGAGACTTGTGCCAGGGTTATACCTGGCTTGAGTCGGGCGATGAGTTGGAAGTTATCGCCATCGTATCCAGGGGTATCGGGCGTGAGACGGAGCGGTTGCCACAGGTCGGGCGCGTCTACCGTTGCAAGCGATGAGGGCATGACACCGATGACGCTGTAGGGATCGCCATTGATGTGGATGGTACGGCCCAGAACGTTGGGGTCTGCATTGAGTCCGCGCCGCCAAAGGTTTTCGCTGAGAACAGCGACAGGGGTTGCACCGGGTGTGTCTTCCTCCCGGGTGAAGGTGCGGCCCAGAAGCGCGGGAATGCCCAACGTCGGGAGATATCCGGAGGAGACGCGCAGGGAATGGATGGCCTGTGGGCGCCCGTTGCCAGCGGAGAAGTTCTGTCCCAGCGCGCCGTCATCGGCAATGCCAATACTGGAAAAGCTGGTGGCATGGGCGAGGAGAAAGTCCGCGGACTCGCCGGTTTGCTCCGGGTTGGGAGCTTCGCCAGGATGCGAGAAGCCAAGCCCGACAAGCTCTGTTTGGTGAGGGTATGGGAGCGGAGAGAGCAGTGTGCTGCGAACAATGGAGTACATCGCTGTGGTCGCACCGATGCCCAGCCCGAGCGTCAGTACTGCGGTAGCCGTAAAGCCGGGTGAACGGCGAAGCTGGCGCAGAGTATAGCGGACGTCCTGAAGGATGTTGCGCGGGCTGATTGGCATACGGTCTCCTTATTCGGTACGAAGAGCGGTCATCGGGTCGATGGTTGCTGCGCGGCGTGCTGGAATGACTGCGGCGGCAAAGGCCGCCGCGAGAAGCAGTCCGATGACGGACAAGATCACTAAGGGTTGGAAGGCGCTGGTCTGGTAGAGCGTATGCTGAAGCAGGCGTCCAGCAGCATAGGTCAGTGGAATCCCTATGGCCAGCCCGATTGCAGCCTGCGTAAGCGCGCTTCGGACGATCATGCCCAACACACTGCCGCGACTGGCGCCGAGCGCCATACGGATGCCAATCTCGCTGGTGCGCCGGGCAACTCCATAGGCCGTCACTCCGTAGAGCCCGATTGAGGCGAGCACCAGCGCCAGCAGGCCGAACAGCGTCGTGAGCCGGACGACCAGCTCTTCCTGCGTGAAGTTGTCACTGAGCTGGTCCTCATACGAGCGCATGTTGAGGATTGGGATCTCGGGATCGATCGACTTCAGCGCCTGTCGCACCGATGTGGCGGCAGCGTTCTGGTCGCCACGGAAGCGCACGATCATGTTTGCAGCGTAGTGCTTAAAGTTCTCGCTGGTGATGTCTCGCTCTTTCGTATAGACAGTCATCTGCGTGATCGGCGTGAAATACATCGCTGGCGTCGGTTCGGCAGGGTTACGGTACTTGGTATCGTCGACCACGCCGACGATCTCGAACTCTCCGGTCATCTTCGGATCGGGTCCGAAATGCTCGCCGATCGGTTGCTTGCCTTTTAGAAAACGGTCAACGAAGACCTGATTGACGACCGCTACATGTGTGCTGGTCGCCGTGTCATGTTCGGTAATGCCACGGCCAAAGAGGACTTTTGTTCCCATCGTTTCGAGATACTGGGAACTGATCGCGCTATAGGAGGTGTAGTCATGAGACCGATTACTGGGGTCGACACCGGGAAAGAAGACTCCATCGCTCCAGTTGTTGTATGCCATTGGGCTATAGGTGGCATAGGCGAAGCTCTCCACTCCAGGCAGATGCGAAAAGGTGTCGTCGAACCTCTGGTAGAGGCTTGCGAGCCGCTCGTACTTGTAACCAGCAGCCTGTAGATCGATGAACAGGAGCAGCCGCCCTTGGGGCTCGAAGCGGAAGTTTTGATGTTCCAGGTTCCGCAGACTGTTGATGAGGAGGCCAGCAGTGCTGAGCAGCGCAAGGGAGAGCGCAGCCTGCAGGATGACCAGGAGCTTTTGCGGCAACGCACTCGCATCCCGTGTGCTGCGACCGGCACCCCGGAGCGCCTCGACAGGATTGGAGCGCGAGGCGATCCATGCGGGTGCGATGCCGAAGATGACTCCTGTGAGCAGAGAGACAACAAGTGCAAAGCCCAGTACAGGCAGCGATGGAGTCGCCGCGAGCGGGCTTACCTCTGCACCGCGCAGAGCCAGTGCCAGGATTCCTCGTGTTCCCGCGTAGGCGACGAGCAGCGCAGCAACTCCTCCGAAGAGAGAGAGGAGAGTTGCCTCGACGAGCATCTGCCGTATGAGACGCGCTCGCGGTGCTCCCAGCGCGCTGCGCACACCGAGCTCCTGCTGGCGTGCCATGCCGCGCACCAGCATCAGGTTGGCGAGGTTCGCACAAGCGATCAACAGAACGAATCCTGCTACCAGCAGGAGCATCTTCAAGCTGCTCTCGTACTGGTCGCGCAGATCGTTGATGCCACCGCTGGCCGAAGCCAGCTCGGTGGTCTGTTTAGCCAGATCCTGGTCTGTGGACCGTTCGAAGTATTGGCGATTGGCCATGATCCACTGACGCAGCTCGCCTTGGAGCGCAAGCTGCACTTTGGGGACTTGCTTCGGGTCTTCGATTCGCACCAGTATGTCGAGCCAGTGTTTTTGGGGGAACTTCCTCAGCTTTCGATCGGGCTCGAACGTAGGCTCTTGCGCGAGCGCCAGCCATAATCCAGCGGGGTCCTGCGTGTTGCGCTCTCCCAGAAAATTGCTCGCAGTGATGCCGACGACCGTCACCGGATGCCCTGTAAGCATCAGGGTGCCACCGACAAGATGCGGGTCGGCAGCGAACTTCGTCTTCCATAACGTGTAGCTGATTACTGCTGCCGGAGCAGCGCCTTCACGGTCGTCGTCAGGACGAAGCAGACGCCCGGCGTAAGGCTGTACGCCGAGGACCGGGAAGTAATTGCCCGAGACGAAGCGGAGTTGCAGCGGCTGGGCCGTGGCGGTGTCCCCGGCACGATGCACACTCGCTGTAATCTGTCCGGCTTCCACTGCCGCGATGCCCGCCGTTCCGGGCGTCTGATCGCGGAGATAGCGGTAGAGGTCGTAGGAGAAGATTCGCCAGTCGTCCTGCAAGCCACTATCGACGCAGCACTCGATCTCCTTGCCGACCTTATATAGCTGCTCCGGATGCGAGATCGGGATCGAGCGCAGGATGACCTGATACACCAGCGTGAAGATAGCTGTCGTAGCACCGATGCCGAGTGCCAGAGTAAGGATCGCGGTCGCAGCAAAGCCGGGCGAGCGGCGGAGCTGACGGAGAGCAAAACGGACGTCCTGAAGGATCGAGTTCATGGGTATCTGCCTCGTGTTGAGCTGTCTTTACTCGCTGCGTAGTACATCCATTGGCTCCACGCTTGCAGCGGCGCGTGCGGGTAGTAGTGTGGCGAACAGGGCAATCAGCAGAACGGCAAAGGCGGCGAGCGCATACGCTGGAGCATCGAACGCAGGCAGCTTGCCGACTACGCTGTCGAGCACGCGCACTAGGCTGAGTGTGAGAACGACGCCAATCGCGATACCGAGCAGAGCGACCTGGAGCGCGTCGCGCAGGACCATGCCGAGCACCTGGGCACGGTTTGCGCCGAGCGCGACCCGCAATCCGAACTCAAACCTGCGTTGCGTCACGGAGTAGGCAGTCACTCCATACATGCCGACGGCGGCGAGCAGAATGCTGATTGCGGCAAAGCTGCCGAAGAGGGCAGTGCGGAACCTCTCGGACCGCTGCGTGTCCCCGATGTTTTCGCGCATCGTCGTGGCCTTGATTGCGATCTCGGGATGGGTCGCTTTCAGACGGTTCTGCAAGGCTTCGACCATGACCGCTGCATCGGTGCGGGTGCGGACGACAAGCTGCACGTCGGCAGCGCGGTCGGGGTGCTGCGCGACGGGCACATAGAAGGTAGGGTGTGGGTCGGCGCCGGGAGAGCTGTCTCGGATATCGCCGACGACGCCGACGATCGTCCACCAGGTGCTGACCCAGTCGTACCCGCACATGATCTGCTGACCGACGGGGTCCTGGTTCGGGAATATCTGGCGTGCGAGGGCTTGATTGATGAGCAGGACGGGAGGAGCGTCGAACCGGTCTTCTGGAGTGAGCGCGCGACCTCGGAGCAACGGTATCCTCATGGTTGCAAAGAACCCTGGTGTGACCGAGTGAATGTCGGCATCCGGCAGCTTTCCAGCTCCAGGAGCAAAGACCTGACGGCCTTTCACGGCATAGCTGACATCGGCACCGCCAAAGCCCATGGGTGCCCCATCGATTGCCGAGACAGACTCTACGCCGGGAACAGTTGCGATGGATTCGAGCGTGGCATCGAGGTGGGTCAGCCGCGATGCGCTCGCTGCTTCCTCACTGGCGGCGCGCAGCGCAGGAGAGCTTTCGTTCGAAGCATCCGGAACCTTGTCGGTACTCATTGCGTGGCTGTCGAGGGTGATCAGGTTTTCTGCGGAGAACCCGAGGTCCTGCCGGGACTGCTGGATGAGCTGGCGCGTCAGCAGGATAGCCGCTACCGAGAGCGTGAGCGTAAGAGCGACCTCGGCGACGATGAACCCGTTGCGGAGGCGCAGGGTGCTTCTGCCCTCTGTACCGCGCGATGCGTCCTGCCGGAGCGTGGAGGCAGGGTCGATGTGCCAGGAGCGCCAGATGGGGAGTATGGCGGCCACGCTCATCACAAGGAGGCTGACGAAAAAAGAGAAGAGCAGAACGTCGAGGTTCAGATGGATGTCGTTGAGCCGTGGAATGTCCGGAGGGGCGATGCGGACCAGCAGGCGCAGTCCGGGCTCCTCGAGCAAAAAGGCAGCTATGCATCCAGCAGTGGCGAGCAGCAAAACTTCAAGCAGAGCGCCGGAGGTAAGCGAGGCGCGAGAGGCCCCGAGCGCCGTTCGGATGGTGACGGCGCGGAGCTGGCGCGTGGCGCGCACGAGCTGCAAGTGCATGATGTTGGCGCAGACGATCAGCAGAACGATAGCGACCGAGCCCATCAAAAGGTGCAGTGTAGGACGGATCGTTCCGACGATCTGCTCCTGCAGGGGAACGGCCTCGATCGTTTTGTGGCGGTCCTCGGGGAAGTCGTGCTGTAGCCGGTGCGAGAACGCATCCAGCTCCGCGTTAAGCTGCGCGGAGCTGACTCCGGCGCGACGCTTGGCGATGCCATGCTGATTGTAGGCGGTGCGACTGACGATACCGGGGGTGGCGTTCTCCTCGATCCATACCGCGGTCTTGCCAGGAAACGAGAACCCATCGGGCAGCACGCCGACGATTGGGCGCAGAGCGCCTTCATAGCGGATGACTTGTCCCAGCGCTGCCTGCGCGGAGCTGAAGTGGTCGCGCGCGAATGTTGCGCTGACCAATGCTTCGTGGCCGATTGTGTCTGTTGCTTGAAAGATGCGCCCTGCGACCGGTTGAACGCCCATCACCTGCCCAAAGCCTGGACTAACACTGGCGACAGGCAGATACAACGCCTCGCCGCCAAGCTGGATGCCAACTCCATAGTCCCGGTAGAACGCCATACTCTCAACGCCTTTAATCTGGCGGCTTAGATCGCTATAGTCATCGCCTCCGAGCTTCGCAATCGATCGATTCTCATCGACAAAGTGTGTCTGCAGGGAAACGATCCTGTCGGCATCGCGGTAGCCGAGCGGCCGCAGTAAAACGCAGTCGACGACGGTGAAGATAGCAGAGTTCAGACCGATACCGATCCCCAGCGTTGCGATAACCGTAAGAGCAAAGGCCGGGGAGCGGCGCAGGCTACGCAGTGCATGGCGGATGCCAGGAATCATGCCTGTGCCCCCTGTGTATGGATGGGTGTGACGGTGCTTGGATTGCGCTCTGGCTCGGCGAGCAGCTGCAGCAGCTCGCCCTCGGCGACGACCTTGCCGTCGAAGAGGTGGACCTGTCGCTCGGCGTGGGCGGCGAAGCGGGGATCGTGTGTCACCATGCAGATGGTCGCGCCCTCCTGGTGCAGCTCCTGGAGGAGACGCATGACGGCTTCGCCGTTTTTGGAGTCAAGGTTGCCGGTAGGCTCGTCGGCCAGCAGGATGGAGGGCGACCCAGCCAGTGCGCGGGCGACGGCGACGCGCTGCTGCTGACCGCCGGAGAGCTGTGCCGGATAGTGCCTCATGCGGTGCGCCATGTTGACGCGCTCGAGCGATTGCTGGACCCGCTGCTTGCGCTCGGAGGCGGCCATGCCGGAGCGGTAGGTGAGGGGGAGCTCGACGTTCTCGTAGACGGTGAGGTCGCCGATGAGGTTGAAGCTCTGGAAGATGAAGCCGATCTCCTGGTTGCGGATGCGCGAGCGGTCGGCGAAGTTGAGGTTGGCGACTGCCTTTCCGTTAAGGGTGTAGTCGCCGCCGGTGGGCGTGTCGAGCAGCCCAAGGATGGAGAGCAGCGTGGATTTGCCGCAGCCCGAGGGGCCGGACATGGCGACGTACTCCCCGCGGGCGATGGAAAGATGGACGCCGGAGAGGGCGTGCGTCTCAATCTCGTCGGTGTAAAAGACCTTGGTGAGTTGCTCGATGTGGATCAGGTCGTTGGATAACAGATCGGAGGTAGCGGCCATAAGATTTTCCTTCCTTCGTTAGGTGAAGTGACGCTTATTGATTAAGCCGGACGCGATCGGCGGAGTCCCAGCGAGACATATCCGAGAGAATGACTGTGTCGCCCTGCTGGAGTCCTTCGAGCACCTGGATGCTGTTGACGGAGGCACGTCCTACTTTGACAGGAACGCGAGTGGCGGTCTTTCCATCGGGCGAGAGCCGGAACAGACTGATCGTCGAGTTCTCGTTGCCGAAGGCAGGACGGCCAACAGAGAGGACGTCCGCCATACGGTCGAGGTCGATGGTGCCGTCGACAGAGAGATCGGGACGTGCGCCCTGCGGCAGGGCGCCAACTAGCTCTACGTCAACAGTGACCGTTCCGTTCTGTACGGCGGGATCAATTCGGGTCACTTTGCCAGGAATAATGCCGTTGTGGGTGTCGATCTCGGAAGGCTGGCCAATCTGGATGTCGCGGGCCTGGGTCTCAGCGATCTTGAGCGAGGCCTTGAGCTGGTCGAGCTGGACGACCGTGGCGAGCGTTGCGCCGGCATCGACGTGCTCACCAACCTGGTGCGGGAGATCGGACAGTACGCCTGAGATACCGGCACGCACGCTGAGCGCTTGCTGCTGCCGCTCCCTGAGAGCAAGCATGGCCTCAGCCTGCTGCACCTTGGCCTGCTGCACGGCGAGCTGCGTGGCGATGGTCTTCTGGTTGAGATCGAGCCGCTGGCCTTCAAGGTCGTTGCGCAGGTTCAGTTCATCGGCCTTGCCGCGGGAGGCGCTGTAGGTAAGGCCGCTGATGACGCCGAGATCGTACAGACTCTTATCGGTCAGGGCCTGGAGCTGCGCCTGTTTCTGGTCGGCGCCGACGGTGGCAGCGCCTGCACGCTGCGTCATCAGGTTGCTCTGGAGGGTGGCACGCGTGTTCTGGTAGTCGGCCTGCGCGCCTTTCAACGCAAGCTGGGCGTCGAGCAACTGCTGTTGCACCTCAGGGTCGACCAGGTCCATCACAATCGTGTCAGGCTGAACCAGCGCGCCGGGAAGCACGCGAATGCGCACAACCGTCGCCGCCGTCTCTGCGGGGATCAGGCGAATCCTGTCTTCGCGCGGAACCAGCGTGCCAGGCCCGCGCACCTGTCGCAGCAGAGGGCCGCGCTTGACGGTGTCCGTCCAGACTGCACTATCGACGGTGGGGATCGCGGGTTTCAGACGCCAGATGAAGAACGCGGCGATTGCGACGACAACTACGGCCCCCACGGCCATGAGGAGGTTGCGGCGCAGCTTTCGTTTGCGAAGGTCAGGTCTCGAGATATCCATCGGGAGCTGCATAGTGCATGTCGATGGCCGTTGTGGTGCTGGTTTTAGATCATAGTTATCAATAACTTAGGAGGACTGGATTGTGCGAGGGTGTTCGGAAGCGAACAAGAAGTGTCCGAAGATGGACAATGCAGTCGACTTCGGAGGAGGATCTATCGGCTGCTGAACAGCAGGGAGTCCGCCTCGCCCATCGAGATCAACGCGTCATTCGGGTAGAGCTGGTCTACATTCTTCGGGGTGATCATCTGGTGCTTCACGAAGAGCGCGGGAGGCGTATTTTTGCCACAGATCGTATCGAGTGCCAGTGAGATGACCGCCTCTCCATAGTCCTCCGGAAAATAGCCGACAGAGCCTATCAACCGTGATCCAGGCGTCCTCATCTCTCTTCTGGCTTCGATGCTCGCGTTCTGCCCGACCACTAGACAGTGTTCTCCACGGCCACCCTCCTCGAAGGCGCGCAACGCTCCGAGGCAGCTTGGATCGTTCATCCCGCCGATCAGGACATGTTGGGCCTTGCTGTTCCGCAAGTGTTTTCGCGTGACCTCGATGCTGTGTTCGTATTGGCCGTTTCCATTCAGGAACCGAACTTGCTGATCCGGGAACTTTGGCAGCAGCTCGCGGATGCCCGCAAGGATTCCCGTCAGCCGCGAGCGTGGGAGCTGCCCGGCGATCGGAAGCTCCAGCAGAAGCACCTCGTCTACCTTGCCTCCCCACTGGTTCAGACACGCCTGGGCAATGGAGCGGCCACCGATCAGGCCTGCACGATAGTTGTTCGCCCCATAGTAAAGAGCTCCCGGGTGGGGGATGTCGATTGCGATGATGGGAATCCCCGCCTCGATCAATCGGGAGGCGACGGTGGCTGCGCTGTGCTGGCTGGTCTGGAACTCGATGACGAGGTCGACACCTTCGCGCACAAAGGTTTCGGCGTTCCGCACGGCTGTTCGTGGACTATAGCGGTTGTTCAACACAAGCAGATCGATACCGGACTCGTAGGCGTTGCGGCTGATGCTCTCCGAGACCAGACGTGAAAAGGAGAACTCCTCACTCTGCGAGGCATAGCCAAAGCGATATCTCCGCTGATGTCTTCTCTGGGACACGAGGGTGTAGACGTTCTTGTCGCGCCGCTCCAGCATTCCGCGCTCCACCAGCGTGGTGACGATGCGAAAGGCGGTTGGCTTCGAGAGGCTGGTGCGACGTTCGATCTCGGCGAGGCTCAGTGTCTCCTTCTCTGAGGCGAAGCATTGCAACACGTCGCAGGCGCGGCTGACGGATTGGATCGTGTAGCCGGATGTGAGATGTGTCTCGGCCTTGTTTTTGGTCTCGTTTTTACGGCGCACAGAGACTCCTTCTCGTTATTCGTCGTGGCTATCACGAACAAGGCAATTTCATTGTACGAAATTCATAAATTGAGGAAAGCGACAAAGCTATATCTAAAATTCTCAGAATTTTATGACTATTGAGCACTTCAGTGGCGAGAAATAATTTCATTTGTCGAAATACCATCGAAGTGACAAAATTTGTTGCCGCCCCATGGTGCGCTCACTAGGCTCCTCATCGTTATTGCGAAACCTCAAACCACTGTACGGAAATATTTTCCCCGGCTAGGGCTTCCAGGTTCCGCATTTTCAGGAGGTCCTATGCACGCCCGCCGCACGATCAACGCTCTCTCATCCTCTAAACCCGCATCGCATGAGACGACCCCGATACGGTCGCGAGCGACGGCCACTCTCCGCTGCATCTCGTTGCTTCTGCTCCCCTTGATTTTCCTGTCTACCGCGGTTTTCGCGCAGTCCATCACCGGCGACATTGTCGTTACCGTCACCGATCCAGCAGGCGCGACCATCACTGGAGCATCGCTCGTCCTCGTCAACGAAGGGACGGCGCAACAGCAGAAGGTGACCTCGGATTCCTCCGGCGTAACCGTCTTCGGCCAGCTCAAGCCCGGCCAGTACTCGCTCACGGTCTCGTCGCCCGGCTTCCAGACGACGCGCCTCGATGGCGTCAGTGTCGTTCTTGGTCAGCGCTCCAGCCTGGATGTTGCTCTGCGGGTGGGTGCGATTGAAAACACCGTCACCGTCTCCGCCGCAGGAGAGACACTGCTCAACTCAGAGAGCGCCGCAGTCGGCCAGGCGATCAATCAGCAGGCCATCGCGGAGCTACCGTTGAATGGCCGCAACTTCATTCAACTGACCCAGCTCACGGCTGGCGCAACTCCGGTCGGCGGCGGAAACTCGCCGGCAACGACATGGACCGGCCGCTCCGACACCACCGTCTCGTTCGCTGGGCTGCGCGAGAGTGATACCAGCTACCTCGTCAACGGCATTGAGACGCGCAACGCACGCTTCGGAAACACTGGCATCCGCCCATCAGTGGACGCGATCCAGGAGTTTCGCGTGCAGCGCACCACCTTTGGCGCAGAGTTTGGCCACAGCGCAGCGATCGTCAACACCACTCTGCTGGGTGGAGCGAACAAGTTTCATCTCGCCGTTTTCGAGCTCAATCGCAACCGAGCCTATGCCGCGAATGACTACTTCTCCAATCAGGCTCACTCGGCCCAGCCGGCGCTGAATCAAAATAATTTTGGAGTCACTGCCAGCGGGCCTGTCGTCATTCCTCATCTCTACAATGGAAGGGACCGCAGCTTCTTCATGTTCAACTACGAAGGCTTCCGCCAGGTACAGGGCACGGCGCTCACGGGCCTGTATCCTTCGGCGGCGCAACTTGCCGGTAACCTCGCAGACGACAGCACCGGAACCGGCGTGTTCCCCACAAGCTCTGCCTTCTGTGCGACGAACGCAGCTTCTCCCAAGTGTGTGGACATCATCAACCCGCAGACGGGAACGCCTTTTCCCGGCAACGTAATTCCCACGAGCCAGCTTGATCCTGTCGCGCAGAAGGCGATTCCCTACATCGTCAAGCCCAACATCGCCACAGGCTCCAGCACAACCTTCCCAAGCTTCAACGCCCTCTACTCCCCACGCCGCATCCAGCACATCGACCAGTACAACGTGCGAGTCGACCAGCGGCTCTCACAGCGCGACAATCTCTACGCGACGTGGTCCAACAGCAACGATAACCTCTACACTCCTGCGGTGAACCCGCTGGGCGGCAATCTTGCTCCACTCAACGATCATCTGTGGACCGTGACCTACACTCGCCTCTTCAGCAGCAATATCTTCAACGAGTTCCGCTTTGGCGTGAACGACTCCGCGACCTTCCGCTCGGCGGAAACGGCAAACGGCCCTAACTACGCGCTCAATACCTTTGGTCTCACCTACGCCAACAACGATAATCCCTCGACCTTCGGCATCCCAAACTTTGGCATCGCCGGCTTCGGCCCCGTCGGCTCCATCACAGAAGCAATCGGCGCCGACGACAAGAACTATCAACTCTCCGACAACCTCAGCCTGACCCACGGCAAGCTCACCACGCTAGTCGGAGGGCAGTTCATCCGCGAGAAGTTCACGCAGATCACCGACTTCGGATCGAATCCAAACCTGGTTTATAGCGAGGGTTATTCTGCGCGTCTCAGCACCGGTGCCAGCGACTCCAGCTACGGGCTCTCCGATTTTCTGTTGGGCCTGCCGTATCAGATCACCGCGGCCAGCGGAGACTCTACCCAGGACCTCAGCACCAACTACTACGGCGTCTACGTGCAGAACAATTGGAAGGTCTTGCCAACCGTTACCCTCAATCTCGGGCTTCGGTATGAGTTCGCGCGCTCGCCGGTCGAGTCCCGCAATCGCAGCCAATACTTCGACGCCACCACCGGTCAGTTTCTTTATGCAGGCCAAGGAATTCGTCGATCAATCGTCAAGCCGGACTTCAACAACTTCGCACCGAGGGTTGGTGTCGCCTGGCGTCCTTCCTTCCTGAACAACACCGTTGTCCGCGCTGGAGTGGGCACCTACTATGCCACCGACAATTTCAACGAAGAACAGTTCAAAAACCAGGGAAGCCCCTTCTACAGCTCACGTAGCAATACTCCCAGCAAGACCGCTCCCGTCTCTATCGCAAATCCGTTTAGCTCTGCTTCGACGGCCTTCCCACCGGCAAACGCCAACATCTTCACGCTCGACCAGGACAGCAGAACGTCTTACATCAACCAGTGGGGGCTCTCCGTCCAGAGAGAGTTTGCCGGGCAGTATCTGGTCGAGCTTGAGTACGCGGGCGGCAGCGGACAGAAGTTAGCGCAGCGGCGCAACCTCAATATCGGAACGATCGATCCCACGGGAACGATTCCTTTGTCTCAGCGCCAGCCCTTTCCGCAGTATGGCTTCATCCTTCAGAGCAGCAACTACGGACGTTCCAACTACAACGCCTTCACCGCGAAGCTCGAGAAGCGCTTCCACAACGGCACCTCACTGCTCGCTGCCTACACGTACCAGAAGGCAATCGACATCGGCATCACCGACGACTTCTCTGCCCTCTCGCGCGACTTCTTCACCTATGACCGCGGCGTCTCCGACTACGACGTCCCTCACCGGCTTGTGGTCAGCTATGTGTACGAGCTTCCCTTTGGGAGAGGCAAGCAGTTTCTCGCGACAGCACCGGGCGCGGTCGACTACCTTATCGGAGGATGGCAGTTCAACGGCATCACCGCCTTCAGTTCCGGGCAGTACAGCACGCCGACACTCCCCGGCGACAACCTGAACATCGGCACTTTCAGTTCATCGCGTCCCAACAAGATCGGCGATCCGAAGAGTGGAAGAAAGGCTCCCACGCAGTGGTTCAATCCAGCGGCGTTCTCGGTGCCGTCCACGTTCGTCCCCGGCAACACTGGACGCAACTCGCTCGAGCAGCCCGGCTATCAGAACTGGGACGCCAGCCTCTTCAAGAACAACCGCATCACCGAACGGATCAACTTCCAGCTTCGCGCAGAGTTCTTCAACATCTTCAACCACACGCAGTTCGGCTTCGCCAATACAACCATCGGCCCCAGCTTCGGCGCTATCACATCAGTGCGCGGTGGCTCCCCACGCGTCATCCAACTCGGAGGGCGCTTGCAGTTTTAGGCAGCTCGTCAGCGATTTAGATTAGCTTCGTCCACACCGTTTTACAGGAGAGTTCTTCATGCGGCACACAGGAAACAGCGTTCTTCTTGGCTTCGGTTTCATGCTGCTCTTTGCAGCCTCAGTGACGGCACAAACAGCAGCTTCGAATAAGGAGGTGAAGGTCAATTGGGACAAGACCGTCATCGAATCCAAATCTACGCCGACGTTACAGGTGGTTGTAAACCCGCAGTTGCTGCGTGGCGCGAAGCTGCACGATCCCGCTTTCACCGCGCTGCACACACTCGGTGCGGACTACGTGCGATACGTCCCATGGCTCCCCTATCCCAGGCAGGCCGTCGCCGAGCTCAAGGAGCCAGCGGACGGCAAGACCTCATGGGACTTCGCGAATATAGATCCCACCCTCGACGACTTCATGAAGGCGACGGAGGGCCACTCCGTCATCCTCAACTTCAGCACTATTCCCGCGTGGATGTTCAAGACCGACAAGCCTGTGACCTATCCTGACGACCCGAATCAGGTCTTCTGGAACTACACCCAGGGCACGGAGTTACGCGATCCTTCGATGAAGGAGGTCTCGCAGTACTTCGGCCGGCTCCTAAGCTGGTACACCAAGGGCGGTTTGACCGATGAGTACGGCAAGCGCTGGGACTCCGGTCACCACTACAAGATCGCCTACTGGGAGGTGCTCAACGAGATCGACTTCGAACATCACTGGCAGCCCGCGCAGTACACGGCCTTCTATGACGCCGTCGTTACCGAGATGCGCAAGGTCGATCCCAACATCAAGTTCATGGCGCTCGCACTCGCCAACCCGAGCAAACAGCCCGCGATGTTCGAATACTTCCTCAACCCCTCGCACCACAAGGCAGGCATACCGCTGGACTTCATCAGCTATCACTTCTATGCCACACCCACGGCCGATCAGGATCTGCAGCATTGGCAGTTTACGTTCTTCGACCAAGCCGAAGGCTTTCTGAATACGGTCCGCTTTGCGGAAGAGATTCGCAAGCGATACTCCCCTGCCACCAAAACGGATCTCGACGAGCTAGGCGTCATCCTTCCTGAAGATGGTCACGAGATCGGTACACCGGGCTATGTCGCAAAAGACGAACCCGCTGGTTACTGGAACCTCAACGCCTCCATGTACGCCTACCTCTACATTGAGCTTGCGAAGCTCGGCATTGACGTTGTCGGAGAGTCGCAACTTGTCGGCTACAAGTCGCAGTTCCCCAGCGTCACGATGATCAACTACAACACCGGCGATCCCAACGCTCGCTATTGGGTGCTCAAGCTGTTGAAGGACAACTTCGGCCCAGGTGATCGTCTTGCGGAGACAACCGTCGCCAACTCCGAGTCCGGCATTGCCGCACAGGGCTTTCAAACTAAGGCAGGCAAAACGTTGCTCCTCATCAATAAGCGCATCCAGCCCGAGACAGTCACTCTTCCCGCAGAGTTCTCTGGCGGCCATGTCACCTTTGTCGCGCCCTCTACCGGCGATCATGATCCCGCAAAGGCCATACTCGATGGCATCACCCTTCACCTCGAGCCCAACGAAGTCGCCGTCATCACCGCAAAATAAGTACCAGACCCCAGGAGCGCGCACCGTGGCCCGTATCGCCTTTCAGCTCAGACTCAAGGCAGACAAGATCTCCGACTACGATCTCGCTCATCGCAACGTCTGGCCTGAGCTTCTGGCGGAGATGGAGTCGTTCGGCATCACCGACTACTCCATCTTTCGCCGAGGTCAACAGCTGTTCCTGCTCATGCATGTTCACGACTTCGAACAGACCAAAAAGGACCTTGCTGCCAGCGACATCAACCGTCGCTGGCAGCAGACCATGGCGCCTTTCTTCGAGCCGCTCCCCGACCTTGCTCCAGGCGAAACCTATGCCATGATGGAGGAGATCTTCTTCATGTCTGGCCGCAAAACCCCATCTGCCACCGCAGCAAAAGGACCCACAGAATGAAGGAAGTCAAAGCCACCCTGCGCATCGGTCTTATCGGTCTCGGTCTCGAGGCCTACTGGAGCCAGTTCGATGGTCTGCGCGAACGTCTCGAAGGCTATCTGACCGTAGTCGAGCAGCGGGTTGCCTCCGATGCGCGCGCGGTCGTCAACTTCGGCCTCGTCGACACTCCGCGCAAGGCCGTGCAGACGGGCCACGACTGCCGCCGCAACGACATCGACCTTCTTCTCGTCTACGTCACCACATATGCGCTTTCGTCCACGCTGCTGCCCGTGGTCCTGCGCGCCAAGGTGCCGGTGCTTCTGTTGAATCTTCAGCCCGCTGCCGCCATTGACTATGCTGCTTTTAACGCGCTTGACGATAGGACCGCGATGACAGGCGAATGGCTAGCCTATTGCAGCGCTTGCCCTCTGCCTGAGATCGCCAATGTTCTCAAGCGCCTCGACATCCCCTTCCATCAGGTCACCGGCATCCTCCATGATGATCCGGCTTGTTGGTCGGAGGTCGAAGACTGGCTCTCCGCCGCTGAGGTTGCCAACACCCTAAGCCACACGCGTTTTGGCCTGATGGGTCACTATTACAGCGGCATGCTGGATATCGCTACCGACCTCGTCCAGGTCAGCGGCAGGTTCGGCTTGCATATCGAGATGCTCGAGGTCGATGAGTTGAGTGGCCTGCGAAACAGCGTCTCAGACGTTCAGATCGCTGCGAAGGTAGAGTCCTTTCGGAGCTTCTTCCAAGTGGGTAGCGACTGCACGCAGCAAGAGCTCAACCGCGCTGCGCGTACTGCCGTGGCACTCGATCGCTTCGTTCACGACAACGACCTTGGCCTGCTCGCCTACTACTACAAAGGCAGCGGCAACCCGCAGAACGAAGACACGATGAGCTCCATCATCCTCGGCACCTCCATGCTTACCGGCAATCACGTTCCGGTTGCCGGAGAGTATGAGGTCAAGAACGCGATCGCCATGAAGATTCTCGATCTGTTCGGCGTTGGCGGCTCATTTACCGAGTATTACGCCATCGATTTTTCTGCCGACCTCGTCCTCATGGGTCACGATGGCCCCGGCCACATCGGCATCGCCCAGGAGAAGATCAAGGTTCGGCCCCTCGAGGTCTACCACGGCAAGGTCGGCAAAGGCCTTTCGGTGGAGATGTCGGTCGCGCACGGTCCGGTTACGCTTCTCTCGATTGTCGAAGCCAAGCAGCGGGGCTTCAGCCTGCTGGTCGCAGAAGGCGAATGCGTTGCCGGGGAGATACTGCAGATCGGCAACACAAATAGCCGATACAAGTTTTCCCTCGCCGCGCGTGGGTTCGTCGAGGCATGGAACGTGCGTGGACCTGCTCACCATTGCGCCATCGGAGTCGGTCACATCGGGCACAAGCTTCAGAAGCTGGCTCAAATTCTCGATCTTCCCATGGTCCAGATCTGCTGATCCAGAGCGGTTGCGCTTAGTGGAGATGACCTGCGGCTTCTTCCTCGGCACCGTGCAGGAAGGCGGCGAGGAGGACGGTGCGTGGCTCGGCCAGTGCACGGGAGTGGGGAAGGCGCAGGAGCGGGGGCAACTCGCGTAGGGCGCGTCCAAGTGAGGCAACGGCGTCGGTGAAGGTGGCGAAACGTGTGTCCCGGCCGATCTTCGCGACGGTGCGCAAAATACCAATCGCACCAAGCTGTTCGAGAATATCGGCGTCGCGCAGGATCGTGGCCTCGACCGTCAGCGGCTCGAACGCAGGCTGGTGGGTACGGATGCACTCGAGTACTGCGGAGACCTTTTCGTGTGGGAAACCGAAGTCCGTGAGCAAAGCGGGCGCGCGGTCGAGGATATAGCGGACGTTGTCCCACTTTACGAGCAGCTCAGGCGACTCCGGCCGATGGCCAACGAAGACGCCGAGATCGTGCAGCCACGCGGCGGCGTAGACAACGTCATCATCGTAGGTGAGGCTCTCGCCGATCTGAAGAGTGAGTTGGTAGAGGCGTGGCTGGTGGCCGTACTTTTCGATCGGCCTGGCCTCGCGAGCAATGTATTCGGCGATAACTGCGCGCCATGAGTGGGCAGAGGGTTCCATGGAGATAGAGTACCTGTGCGGCGCGGTTAGCTGTGCTGGCGGCGAAGCTGGACGATCTCATCCAGAAGTCTTCCGGCCAACTCCAGCTTCGACATCGGAGGCAGGTTGAGCTCCCGATCCGGCGTGATCCAGGTCCCCGTATTACGCTCTGCATCGAAGCCGAGCCCAGGCAGCGAGACGTCGTTGACGAAGATGGCATCGGCCCCTTTGCGCTCGAGCTTGGCGCGGCCATTGACAAGCGCGGCGTCGGAATCGGTTTCGGCGGCAAAGACGACGACAAGCGTTCCTGCGGAGCGGCGCTCGACGACTTCGTGCGCGATATCGGGGGTGGGTTCAAGCTCGAGTGTGACCGGGCCGCTGCGCTTGATCTTTTGCGGTGCGGCTTTGGGTACGCGGTAGTCGGCGACGGCGGCTGCCTTGATGACGACAGTCGCCTCGGGCAGCCGTTCAAGGACGGCATCGTGCATCTGCTCTGCGGTCTCGACGGCGATGACCTCACATCCCGCGGGTGCGGCGAGCGCCTGTGCGGCGGTGATGAGGAGCACGCTTGCGCCTCTGCGTTGCGCGGCCTCGGCGAGCGCGTATCCCATCCTTCCGCTCGAGCGATTGCCGAGGAAGCGCACCGGATCAATAGGCTCGCGTGTGCCGCCTGCGGTGATAAGGATGGTCTCGCCGACGAGATCGGGTGGCGCAAGCGCTGCGAAGACTGCCTCAACGATGGCTGAGGTGTCGGCGAGACGGCCATCCCCAACCATGCCGCAGGCGAGGTAGCCGCTACCAGGTTCCACCACGTGGACGCCTCGGGCGCGCAGTATGTCGAGGTTCGCCTGCGTGGCCGGGTGTTGCCACATGTTCACGTTCATAGTGGGCGCGACGATGATGGGTGCTTTGGTGGCGAGGTGCAGCGTCGAGAGAAAGTCGTCCGCGAGCCCATGCGCGAACTTTGCGAGCGTATCCGCTGTAGCCGGAGCGACAACGAGCGCCTGGGTGGTCTGGGCCTCGTCAATATGGTCGATGGCGGAGGCCAGGTTGGCGGACTCGCTCTCTTCACTGCCCCACAGGCTGGTGATGACCTTGTGGCCAGTGATGGCGGCGAAGGTGAGCGGGCGGATAAACTGCTCGGCGGCGCGCGTCATGACGACATGCGGATCGAGGCCCGCGTTCTGCAAAGCACGGACCAGCTCCACGGCCTTGTAAGCCGCAATGCCGCCGGTGACTCCGACTGTGACTTTCGTGCGTTTCTGCTGCTCAGACATTCGCCCGGCCTCTATAGTCCTCTTACCAAGATAATCCCGATGTGCCTGCTGGTGAGAGTCGATACAATCGGCGAATGATTGCTCATCTTCGCGGACGCCTATTTTCGAAGTCGCCGAACCAGGCTATTGTGGAGTGCGGCGGGGTCGGATATGACGTCACGATCAGCGTCGCTACCTTTTCGGCGCTGCCCTCGGAGGGCTCCGAGGCTTCACTGTACATCTTCACCAATGTGCGCGAGGACCAGATTGCCCTCTTCGGCTTTGCGGAGACACAGGAGAAGCGGCTCTTCGAGAAGCTGCTGACAATCAGCGGGATCGGGCCGAAGCTGGCGATCACAGTGCTGAGCGGGATCGCGGCGGACCGGCTCGTAACGGCGATCCGCAACCAGGACCACGCCACGCTGACGAGGATTCCCGGAATCGGCAAGAAGACCGCCGAGCGCGTGGTGCTCGAACTGAAGGACAAGCTCGACGACATGGCGACGGCACCCTCTGCGGCGGGAATGCACCACGGCGCGGCCGGGGACGACGCGCTCTCCGCTCTGGTCAACCTCGGCTACGCGCGGCCAGCTGCCCAGAAGGCGATCGAGACGGCTATCGAAAAGAACCCCGATACCGCCAACGATTTCGAGACACTGTTCCGCGCAGCCATGGCAGCGATGCGGTAGGGCAGTGGATTTCTCGGAGGTCTGATTCTGAGTGTGCAGAGGCAAAGAGGGAACGTTTGTCTTAGGCCTTTCGACTCATCTCATCTCCAGATATCTCAGGTAGTTCCTTCCGATTGCAGATTTGTTATCTCATTGTCATGAATCCGAAACAACCAGGGGCTAAATTCGCGGAGCTGCATATTTTCAAAATCCCGCGAGGTTCCAATCTCCCCATGGCTACCGATCGTCGCACCTTCCTCCAACTTTTGAGTACCGGCGCACTTGCCGCAGCTTTCCCATCGAGCATTAGCCGAGCGCTCGAGATTCCCGCGCACCATAAAACCGGTACCATCGCGGACGTCGAGCATATCGTCATCATGATGCAGGAGAACCGTTCCTTCGATCATTACTTCGGCACCCTCCGGGGCGTGCGCGGATTCAGTGACCCGCGAGCAGTCACCCTTTCCACGGGAAACCCCGTGTGGTATCAGCCCAATGGCGGCAGCTATGTCCTGCCGTTCCACCCAGGCGCGCCGAACCTTGGGCTCCAGTTTCTTCAGGACCTCGCGCATGACTGGACGACCACCCATAAGGCATGGAATGAAGGCAATAACGATCAATGGGTGCCCGAGAAAGGCACCACCTCGATGGCGCACCTGACCAGAAGCGACATTCCGTTCCACTATGCGCTTGCCGATGCGTTCACGGTCTGCGATGCCTACCACTGCTCGCTGCTGGGGCCCACCGATCCCAACCGCTACCATATGTGGACGGGCTGGGTTGGCAACGACGGCAAGGCAGGCGGCCCCGTCATCGACAACGCCGAAGCTGGGTACGACTGGTCGACCTACCCGGAGCTTCTGCAAAAGGCGGGTGTGTCTTGGAAGATCTATCAGGACATCGGCCAGGGGATCAACGCGAGCGGGTTCTGGGGTTGGACAGAGGACGCCTACATCGGCAACTACGGAGACAATTCGCTCCTGTACTTCCATCAGTACCAGAACGCGCAGCAAGGCTCTCCGCTGTACGAAAAAGCGAAGACGGGGACCAATATCGCAGTAGGAGGCTCGCTGTTCGAGATCTTCCAGCAGGATGTGTTGAACAACAAACTGCCGCAGGTCTCCTGGGTCGTCGCTCCGGAGGCCTATACGGAGCATCCGAACTGGCCGGCAAACTATGGCGCGTGGTATGTCTCGCAGGTACTCGACGCGCTGACCGCCAACCCCGAGGTATGGAGCAAGACTGCATTCTTCCTCATGTATGACGAGAATGACGGGTTCTTCGACCACATGGTGCCGCCGACCCCGCCGCAGTCTCGGACACAGGGCATATCGACCGTCGACACGACCAATGAGATCTTTGCGGGAAATTTAGAATATCCCGCCGGTCCTTACGGTCTGGGTCTGCGCGTGCCGATGGTCGTCATATCGCCCTGGAGCAAGGGCGGCTGGGTCAACTCAGAGGTGTTCGACCACACATCGATCATTCAGTTCATCGAAAAGCGCTTTGGTCAGCATCACCCTGGCTTGCGGGAAAATAACATCACAACGTGGCGTCGCGCTGTTACTGGAGACCTCACCTCCGCCTTCAATTTCTCTACGCCCAACGACGCCAAGGTTTCATTGCCAAGCACTGTTGCTTACCTGCCGCCGGACAACCTGAGACATCCGGACTACACACCCGAGCCACCCGTGGAACAGGCATTGCCTGTGCAGGAATCCGGAATGCGGCCCGCACGCGCAGTGCCGTATGAACTGAATGTCTGGAGGCAAGCTGACCTCTCCGAGGACACGGTCAAGATCAACTTTAGCAATTCAGGCAAAGCCACCGCAGTGTTCCATGTGCGTTCGGGCAATACCCAGAATGGCCCACGGACCTACACGGTTGCGCCCAATGAGGAGATCTACGACTGGTGGACCTATACGGTGAACAGCGTGACCGCATACGACCTTTCGGTCTACGGCCCGAATGGCTTCCTCCGCGCATTCAAGGGCAGCCTCTCGAGCCATGCCAAATCCAATCTCGATGTCAGGAGCCACTACGATGCCGATCGCTACGGTGTTAAGCTGGACATCGTCAACCGAGGTACGGCAGCCTGCCAGGTACATATCCTGGACGTTTACACGAAAGAAACGCTTGTACACGAACTGAAGCCGAATGAAGAGCTGACGCAATTCTGGCCGCTGAAAAAATCTTTCGGTTGGTATGACTTTGTGATCGAGGTCAATTCGGATATCAGCTTCCAGCAGCGCCTCTCTGGCCATGTCGAAACTGGAGAAGACAGCATGAGCGATCCGGCGATGGGGGCTTCTGTGGCAGAGTAAACGAGAGCCACTAGCGATAGATCGGGACATCACGGTGGAATAAAACACTCTGTGCGACAACTCGAAGTATAAGAAGCAGCCTCCTGACGGCATTCCTCGTCGTCAGGAGGCTGGTTTCAACCTGCAACCCTAGACGCCAAACGCGGCGACCGCCGATTACGGCTTGCCGTTTGCGTAGTCAGGCACATTTGGCGTGAGCTTGCGCGAGATGAACTCCCGGACCAGATTGTCCGCGGCGTGGCCGGCTATATTGAGTAATCCGTTGTCGATGGTCAGCCTCGCTCCGCGATCTCCGGCGGGATGGTAGGCGTTCGCTATACCGCCTGTGGCAAAGCTTCCGAGAACGAAGGAGTAATTGGGCTGCCATTGCCCGTTGTCTCCCTTGCAGATGACCGCCATCTTGAGGGCGTAAATGATGCGCGAGCGGGTGCTGCCTGAACCCATATAGAAGTAGCGCGGGTCCTGGTGGAAGATCGATGGCAGAACGGCGCTGCCGAGCATCCTGCCGATGGCGCCGTTGGCGTAGTCGGCACCGTAGCGCTTCGCATAGCCCTGCGCGCCCTGTCCGTAGCCAGGGTAGGTGTTTCGAGCCTGCTCGATGCCGGCTACGATGCCGCTCGACAGAAAATCAACCGGGTCTGTGATGGATTTGGTCGCCAGCTGAAACTTCTGCTTCGATGAGAGGGGCGCCGCGTCCCAGAGGTAGCTGGTGTAGAAGTTGGGGAAGACGCCGAAGACGCGCTGCTTCTCTTCGGCCTTGATCTGCTCCTGGGCGACCTCTTCCTGCGTGACGGTGACCTGCACATCCGCGGCCGTGGATGCGACGGGCAATGCTATTCGTTGGAGCTCATGTTTTTCCCCAGGGTGCAGGAGAACGTCGGACGAGACAAACGTTCTCAGGCCGGCAGAGGTGATCGTGAGTTTGAATTTTCCCGGAGCAAGATTGGTGAAGGTGAAGCGTCCCTCGTTGTCCGACAATGCGACGCGTTCTTCTGTGCTGGTCTCGTTGACAAGCGTGATCTTAGCCTCTGGAACCATTCTTTCGTTGATGTCCAGGACGGTGCCGCTGATGCTACCGAGAGCTTGCTGGCTGGGCGATTGGACGGGTGACTGACCAGGGAGCGCATGTAGGCCGTTCGGGGAGGTCTCCCGTCCGGGTGCGTCCGGCAGCTCATTTTCACTTATCGAAAAGCTAGCTGTTTGCTGCGCAGATACGATCGTCGGAAAAAAGCCGAAGAGGCCAGCCAGAATCAAGCCAAAAAAGCTGCGCTTGTTGCGGGGATATATCGTTGCCTTGCCCATGCATTGAGGATACGTGGTGGAACTCAATTTTAGATGAACCAACGGAATTACAAGCAAGCTTTGTCGAGCCTTGCAGCTAGGCGCGGCGGCGGTAGCGAATGGAGAACTCATAGCCGGGGTTGGGCGGAAAGAGCTTTGCCGCCAGGCGCAAGCGCTCGGCCAGGGGCTGGGGGGCTAGCAGGGGATACTCGCGTTCGCGCAGCTCGGAGTAGTCGAAGTCGACGGAGAGCGAAAGCTGATAGATCGCGACCGCGTCCGAAAAAGCAGATTCAAGGAAGTCTGACTTGGCCTTCTCGTCGATGCGGGTCCGGCTGCCGGTTTGCTCCGCGTCCGGGCTGCTTGTGGGGCCTACGCGCCGAGCCTCGATGAGGGACTGGTTGCGGCTCTCCCAGGCGTCCTGGCTGGTCTCGCCGCGGACGTCTTTGACGGCCTGCTCCCAGGCGAGCTTGTTGAAGCTCTCTGGAACTCCGGCGACCTCCACAAAGGCGTGGCCGACATTGATGAAAAACTCGAAAGCGAGGGCGAAGCGGTCGTTGAGCAGGCGGGTGGAGATGAAGACACCTTCCTTGCCGACGTCGCTGCCGCCGAGGTTGACATTGCGGTGGCAGATGGCCTGCTCGTTTAGCTCGGGCGAGTAGGCGGTGGCGATCATGGTCTCGTCGTTGCCGCCGCGATGTTCGCGCTCCAGCCGGTCGGCGCTTCCGCTCATCGCGAGCGGGACGAAATAGTAGATCTTCCTGCCCAGCGCCGCCGCGATGGCGGCCGGAACCGCCTGCACCATGCGCTCCAGATCGGAGGTGACAAGATTGTTCTCTCCGTATGTTGCATAGCGCACGCCATTCGGCGCCTGCTGGATCGCAGCCTCCTGTGCTACCTTGACCGCTGGAACCAACCCATCCTGAACGTCCTTCGCCATAAGGCGTTATTCTATCTCTATGGCGCACGCATCCCCTACCGCACCCCGTACCGTTGGCGCAGGTTACCTCTTCGGTGTTCCGGTGGGCGACCTCGGCTGGTTTGCCAGCTTGCTGATGGGCCTTGCCTCGGGGTTTGCAGCGTTCTTCGCGGCGACCTTCGTCGGGATCATCAGTATCCTCGTCTACAACACATCGACTCACCATGCGGTGGACTTCGCGGTGAGCTACCGGCTGATTGGGTTGCCGGTTGGGCTGTTCGTGCTGGTGGTAGCGCTGGCCTACCTGGGATCGCTTTGGGTCAAGCGCATTCTGCGGCGAGTCTGAGAGCTGCCCGTGACAAAGACCACGGCTAAGACGCTTTCGGAGGACCAAGTCCTCCTAATCGCAAAGGCGCTGGCTGACCCACGACGCTATGAGATCCTGAAAAAAATGCGGGAGTGTAATGAGGCGCTGGCATGTGGGGCGGTACGCGGCTGCATGGAGATCAGCCCGGCGACGCTCTCGCACCACATGAAGGAGCTGGAGATGGCAGGGCTCGTGCGGGTGGTTCGCGAAGGGAAGTTCGCCAGCTACCTGCTTCAACGAGATGTGCTGAAAGCGTTCTTCACGCGGTTGAAGGGCGATCTGGTCTAGCCACGACCCCCTGAAAATTTCTTTGCAACGATGAATCGTTCCTTCCCCGGCTTCATCAATTTGATGGTTGTCGAAATATCAAATTGATATCGATCGAGGAGCGTAACGAGATGAGCAAGTTAGCGGGTAAGGTAGCGGTGGTAACGGGAGCATCGAAGGGTATTGGCGCAGGCATTGCAAAGGGTTTTGCGGCGGAGGGTGCGTCGGTGGTCGTGAACTACGCCTCGAGCAAGGAAGGTGCGGACCGCGTCGTTGCCGAGATCACAGCTAAGGGTGGTAAGGCGATCGCGGTACAGGGAGACGTCGCCAAGGCAGCCGATGCAGTGCGGCTCTTTGCCGAGACCAAGAAGGCGTTCGGGCGGCTGGATGTACTGGTGAACAACGCGGGCGTGTACAAGTTCTCTCCACTTGAGGAGATCAACGAAGGGGATTTTCACTGGATGTTCAACACCAATGTGCTCGGGTTGCTTCTAACGACCCAGGAGGCGGCGAAGCACTTCGGCTCCGAGGGTGGAAGCATCATCAACATCGGCTCGACGGCAAGCCAGGTGAACCTGCCGACAGCTTCGGTCTACACGGCCACCAAATACGCAGTCGATGGCATAACGCGCATTCTGGCGAAGGAGTTGGGATCGAAAAAGATCCGTGTCAACTCGATCAACCCCGGCATGGTGGAGACTGAAGGGACGCATACGATGGGTATTATCGGGAGCGATTTCCAGAAGGGCTTCGAGGCTCAGACGCCCCTGGGCCGGATTGGGCAGACGGACGACATTACACCGATCGCGCTCTTCCTGGCGTCACAGGACTCGGGCTGGATCACAGGCGAGCTATTGCTGGCTTCGGGCGGGTTGCGGTAAAGAAAAATCAGCAAATAGCAGTCAAATCTATCAGTTGCAAGCGCCAAAGGGGCCGTTGAATAACGGCCCCTTTTCATTTTTTTCGTTAGCTACATCTCTTTTTTCGTTAGCTGCATCTCTACCGGCAAGGAAGCTATACGGTTTGGTGCTAGAAAAAACTTTCCGTCCCACAAAAACGCGTGAGATTGAACTGGATTTCGTGCGTGGCATAGCAATCTTATGCGTGGTTGATTTTCATTCGCCATACCATTTACTCTTTCGCCCTCTTCTCCTCCTGGGGTTCCCTCATTTTGGATGGTTTGGCGTCGATCTCTTCTTTGTCCTGAGCGGCTTTCTGGTGGGCGGCCTGCTCATCAAGGAGTGGAAGCTGCAGGGCAGGATCGACGGTAGGCGATTTCTCATTCGCCGCGGTCTCAAGATCTGGCCCCTGTACTATGTGTTTCTCGTGGCGATGCTTTTTACGGTACATCGCCATATTCCAGGGCTATGGAGCAATTTTCTTAACATACAAAACTATGTAGGAGGAATCGGCTTTACCTGGAGCCTCGCCGTGGAGGAGCATGCCTACCTGCTGCTCATCCTGTGCTTCGGGATCGCTGCACGGTATCGGGTCCGTATGCGAACGATATTTTTTCTCATGGGAGCGGTGGCGGCTGGCGTCGTGCTCTTGCGCTTCTATGAGGCGTCCCAGCACTGGAAAAGTCTCTACATCAGAACGCATACCCGGATCGACGGGATTCTCTATGGCGTGATGTTGGCGATACTGTATCACTATGCGCCCGAGAGTTTTCGACGGCTGCAAAGCCAGCTCTGGCTTTGGTGGGGCGGCATCCTGGTTTCTTTACTGTACCTCCGGTTTACCCCGCAGCCGATGTGGGTCACAGCGCTTCAGGTGGATGCGGCAAATCTGTTATCGATCTCGATGCTGATGCTGCTCTACCGCCATCGGCAAGAGGGGCGAAAGAGGCTCTGGCCATATCGCATGATCGCGTGGATCGGTCTCTACTCCTACGGAATCTATATGTGGAACATATTTGGAATAGGCGTTGTCGCCTCTCGGGGGCCACATCTTCCAGTGGTGCTGTCCACTCTGTGGGAGATGCTGGTTCCGCCGGGGCTGGCAATTACCCTGGGGATTGTAGCCACAAAGCTGGTCGAGTTCCCAGTGCTAAAGCTCCGGGACAAGTTCTTTCCCCGACGCGTGGATTCCGCGGTTGGGGTGCCGGCAGAGATCGAGGCAGAGAGATTGCATGAGCAGGGTGTTTGAGTTTGTAAAGAGGCCGCGTCATAGGAGAGCATCCGGGCTTCGATGCAACCGCGGACGAAACCATTTCATCCTCATCAACGTCTTCCTGGAATCCTGATATTCTTCACGCTCCACATGAAACACTTTTCCGGAGGACTATCCCACATGTCATCTGTACGTTTCTTTGCGCGTTGGAGCTGCTTTGCAGCCACGCTTACCTGCCTGACACTCTCTGCCTTAGCCGCTAATCAAAAGAAAAGCACGAAGCCGCCGTTGTACAACGTACCGCAGCCCGCGACAGAAAATATTGATCTGACGATGTATGCGAAGATCCGCGAAGAGGGTCTGAAGCACTCGCATGTCATGCAGTTTGCCGGGGCGCTGACGGACGGGATCGGGCCGCGCCTGACCGGCTCACCCAACATGGCGAAAGCGAACGCCTGGACGCGGGACACACTGACTGCAATTGGCCTGGAGAACGCGCACCTGGAGGACTGGGGCGAGTTTGGGATGGGCTGGCAGCAAATCAACACCTGGGCGCGGATGGTCTTTCCTGACTTCGGTCCCCTCTGGTTGCAGGCTGCTCCCTGGTCTCCAGCGACCAAAGGACCGCTGATGGGCGAGGTTGTGTATCTGGACATCCAGAACATCAGCGATCTGGACAAGTACAAGGGCAAGTTGAACGGCAAGATCGTGCTCTTCGGTGCAGCGCGGCCGACGCCGGACCTGACCGAGCCTCTGTTCAAGCGTTACACGTCAGAGGAGCTCAAGGAGATGGAGACCTACGAGTCCGGGACGAATGTCGCGGGCGCTCCCCCGACTGACCGTCAGCGCATGATGGCGGACCGGCAACGCTTGACGCAGCTGCGGCAGGCAGCGCTCAAGATGTTGACAGACGAGGGCGTGTCGGCAATTATTACGCCAACGCGCGACGCGCCCAACGGCGGCGGAACCGGCATCATCTTCGACGACAACGGAGCGAACCTGGTGCGCGGCGCGCAGACCAGGGAGACGGCAGTTTCGGTCCCGAACGCGGTGATGATGATTGAGCACTACAACCGGCTGGTGCGGCTGCTGGAGAACCATGTGCCGGTGACACTTGAGCTCAACATCGAGACGAAGTTCACCGGCGACCACGAGCACGGCTTCGACACGGTGGCGGAGATTCCCGGTACCGATCCGAAGCTGAAAGACCAGGTGGTGATGGTCGGTGGCCACCTCGATAGCTGGATCTCGGGCACGGGCGCGACCGACAACGGCGCAGGCTCGGTGGTGGCGATGGAGGCAGTGCGCATCCTGAAGGCGATCGGAGTCAAGCCGAGGCGGACCATCCGGATCGCGCTATGGTCTGGCGAAGAGCAAGGTCTGTTCGGGTCGCAGGGGTACGTGAAGCAGCACTTCGGCACCTTCGCGGAGCCGAAGGACGCCGATCCGAATACACCTGCATTTATGCGGTCGAAGGGCGCGCTGACGACGACGACGGAGTGGGAGACGCTGGACGCCTACTACAACCTCGACAACGGCACCGGACGCATACGCGGCGTCTACACGCAGGAGAACTCGGCTATCGCACCCATCTTCAAACAGTGGATCGCTCCCCTGAAGGACCTCGGCGTAAGCACGATCTCCTACCGGAATACTGGCGGGACAGACCATCTCTCGTTCGATGCGGTGGGCCTGCCGGGCTTCCAGTTCATCCAGGACCCGATGGACTATGCGACGCGGACGCACCACTCAGACATGGATACCTATGACCGGCTGCATCCGTTCGACCTCGAGCAGGCTGCGGTGGTCGAGGCGATCTTCCTCTACAACACCAGTGAGCGCGAGGCGATGATGCCCCGCAAGCCGTTCCCACACCCGGAGAACGAGAAGAAGGCAACGGAACCAATCCCAGGGATCTATCCGGGGGCAGCAAAGTAGGTTTGTTGTCGGAAGAGATGCGGCGGGGGCTTCGGCCTCCGCCGTTTTCTTGCTCAGAGCCAGGCGCTTACGAGGCGGCCCGCGCTGCCCAGTAGTTTGAGCGCGTCGGTGCGTCCGGTAAAGTAGCGGGCGTTGATCTCAGTGGAGCCTAGGTCTTCGAGAGTGTGGAAGGCGGCGAGTTCGGCGGCAATCTCGGATGGGGTGAAGAAGAGCTGAAAGGGCTCGCCTGCAAGCTGAACGCGAGAGGCGAGGGAGTCGCGGGCGAGCTGCTCACGCAAGGAGAGGGCTGACCGTGGCTGACCGTAGTCGAAGATCAAACCGCTGCCGGCCGGCTGGGCGGCGACAAAATCGATAGTGGCGCGGAAGGCGGGCAGGGTGAGATAGGGGACGACTCCCAGCCACGCGAAGAAGGTGGGGATGCTGTCGTCGAAGCCTGCGGCGCGGAGCTGTTCGGGGAGCGACTGGCGTTCGAAGTCCACCGGCGCGTAAGTGAGGCTGGGTGGCATAGGCAGGCTACTGCCTTGGAGCAGCTCGCGCTTCCACTGCTGGGTCGCGGGATGGTCGACCTCGAAGACGCGAAGCCCCGGATAAGGATTGCGGTGGGCGAAGGTGTCGAGTCCCGCGCCGAGCAGGACGTACTGGGTGACACCGCGCGCAACCGCCTTCGCGAGCAGGTCTTCGGCGTACCGGCTGCGAGCGACGAGTAGGGCGCGGAGCCCGACGGAGTAGGGACGAGCCTTCTGGTCCGGGGTCGGCGTGGGGGTGCGGTGGAGCTCCTCGGCGTAGGTGGCTCCAAGGATGGGAACGGCAACAGGGTCCTCAAAGACTAGCGGCCGTGCGTCATAGAGCTGATGCGCGGCGCGCCGGAGCGCGACTCGAAGGGCGGTACGGGATGGAGCGGCGGGTTGCATTTACTTTTTTAGTTTAGTTGAGAGTGGAGTCGGGCGAGATGTTTCTCAGATGAGAGAGGCACCCGTACTTAGAGTCCTAAAGTCTTCATTCGATGAGGCTTAAGCCTTGATTTAGCCGGACGCTAGGCCTGGATTGCGGGTAAAGTCCTGAATCTTATGGGGTTATCCGCACAGGGGGCTGGACTATTTTTTGGTGCTGGTTGCAACAGGAATTGCAGAGACGGGGACGGTGGCGCGCTCGTGGTTCAGCGCGAGGAGCCGGGCGAGGATTTCGGGCGTGGTGAGATTGGGTGGCCATCCGTAGGCGGCAAAGACGGCCTCGTCGAGGGTGCGGTGGGCGTCCGCGAGCCAGGTGGGGCGCTGGTTGTAGAGGTTGGTGAGGGTGCGTTTTTTTAGTTCGGTCTCGGGGGTGTCGGGCGGGTTGAGCCAGGCGTCGCGGAGCACTACGAGATTGCGGGCGGCGGCGGCGATGGCTTCTACGAGGGGTGAGTTTTTGGGTTCTTGGTTGGGCGGCCAAGGGAAGGGGAAGGTTTCAAAGGTGGAGGTTGGCGTGTATCGGAAACCGCTCTCCACCTCCCGCAGTTGTGTGCCTTGTGCTCGCGCCCAGATTTCGTGCGCTGTCGAGTGCAGAACACCGAAGAAGTAGTCGTCATCTCGCGCAAATACCAAGGTGCCTTGATTGCAGAGTGCTGGTTGAGCTATCCAAACGAACACGCGATGCTTAGCAGTGGCAGGCGTTGCGATGAAGCGCTCTTTGCCTTCGAGCGCCTTTCTCATCTCAGGACGGGGTCTCCCGTAAAGCCACCATCGTTGCCGGTAGCTTTCGCGTTGCTTAGATTCTCTTAGAGGTAGTGAGTGAGTGCGCAAATATTCGAACGGCAATTCGTATCGAGCAGCATCCTGCTCAGTTGTGTCTAGTCCGAAGTCAATTGTCCATATATTTCGAGGAGACCCGGTAATATCGACGCCACTGACGACGGGTCGTATTACATCACTGTTGGAACGGCCGTTTACGTTTGTTGGAGCCGCCAGCATCTTTCGCGCTAAGTCGGCGGAAATATCAAATTCTCCCTTTGGAGATGCACCCATGAAGCAAATGCTTTGATTTTGAGCAAGACGCAATGCAGATGTGGTGTTGGTTCCGCTGGTGAGGTCGGGATTGATGGAGACAACGGGTTCACCGTTCAGCAGATAGGGCCGAGTTGGGTCGAGTGTTTGCGGCTCGCTGAAGAAGTCGGCACCTGATTTCCCCCCTGCATCGAAAGCAATCATGGAGACGTGTACGTTTGCACCATTCAAAAGCCAATTGCGATCGCTCCATGCCCAAAAAATGTTTCCGGTCTGTTGAATACGCTCAATGACGGTGCGATTGACACCGCCCCTAATACCTTGAGTAGCTAGAAGTCCGATGCGTGAGACCTGTTCAGCTTCAAGTTGTGTACGTGCTTTCTCGAACCAGTAGCAGACTAAATCAGCGAAAGATTCAATTCGACCGGAGTATTGATTGAAAAGATCGTCAACGTAGGTATCGCCTAGTTCGCTACGAAGGCGGTTTCCGCCGAGGAAGGGTGGGTTGCCGACGATAAAGTTGGTTGTGGGCCAGGTGGGTTCGTAGGGTTTACCTTCGGCGTCGTAACGGAGGATGGCGTCGTCATGCTCGATGTTGGTGAGCTTTCTGAGGATGGGTTCCTTGTCGGACTGGATGCCGTGCTCGTGTTTCCACTGGAGGAAGCCGATCCAGACAACGACGCTGGCGATCTCGTGGGCGTAGAAGTCGGTCTCGATGCCGAAGAGTTGCTGGGGGTTGGGCATGGGGTCGAGGACGAGGGAGAGACCGTTGGTGGTGGCGAAGCGCTGTGCCTCGTACCAGAGGTCGAGGCGGCGGCGGAGAGCGACGTAGAGGAAGTTTCCGGAGCCACAGGCGGGTCGAGGATGGTGATGCGGTTGAGCTCATCGACCCATGCGGAGAGGATGCGGAAGGAGGGCCGGTCGAGCTGGAGACGGGCGGGGCCTTTGGACCTGCTGCTGAACTGTGCTGCCTCTTCGCGTTCGACTTCGAGGGCGGCTTCCGCTTCGGCGCGCACTGTCTCCCAGCGGCGCTGGAGGGGCTGCATGATGACGGGCTCGATGAGGAGGAGGATATCGTCGGTGCTGGTGTAGTGGGCACCGATGAGGGAGCGCTTGGCGGCGTCGAGGGAGCGCTCGAAGAGGGTGCCGAAGATAGTGGGCTCGATGTGGGCCCAGTCGTGGCCGGCGGCGGAGGCGAGGATGGCGAGGTCCTGGACGTCGAGGTCGATGACGGTATCGCTGTCGAAGAGGCCGCCGTTGAAGTAACGGATGCTGTGAGGGCCAAAGATGCCGTCTTCCTCTGACATAGCCTGGAAAAGGAGGCGGAGCTTGCGGCGGAACTTGGTGGGGAGGAAGCGGTCTTTGGAGAGGGCGAGGTCGCGGAAGGTGTGCTCGGGAAGGAGGCCGATGGAGTCGGCAAAGAGACAGAAGACGATGCGCATGAGGAAGTGCGCGATCTGCTCCCGGGAGAGCGGGGTGGGGCGACGCTCTAGTTCGAGGCGTTCGGCGAGGCGAAGGAGATCGGCGGCAGCAGCGCGAGTGACGCGGACGGCGGTGCGGTCGGGGCGCAGGTAGGGGTGTCGCGGTTGAGGAGGAGATCGTCGAGAGTGAAGGCATAGACGCGGGTGGGCAGGTTTTCGAACTTGGTATGGATCTCAAAGCGTACGAAGTCGCAGACGACGAGGAGGGGTGGATTTTCGAGGGCTTCGTGGTAGTTGGAGAGCTGGCGGTAGGCGGCCTTGAGGTCTCCGCCCTTGGACTTGTACTCCCAGGCAAAGAAGCCGCGCTTCCAGACATCGGCGAAGCCTTCGCCGCCGGAGAGCTTGGTGACGCGCTTGTCGAAACAATAGGCTGTTCCTACCTCATCGACTTCGGTAGGGTGAGGGACGTTGAGGGCTTCACAGAGATCGCGGAAGTGCTGCTGCGAGGAGGAACGCTCAGTGAGGGTGCTGGCATTCCATTTCCGCACGAACTCCAGTAGTGAGAGAGGCATAAAGGCTATTGTCCCAGAGCGGGCCGTGGTTAGCGAGAGAGGCGCAGTTTTTCGGTGGTTCCGTTACGCGGTCATCCAGCTAAGAGTCTGAGTAAGGTACTGTTTCATCTGGTTGCGCGGGACGATGGCATCGAGGAAGCCATGTTCGAGCAGGAACTCCGACCGCTGGAAGCCCTCGGGAAGTTTCTGGCGGATGGTCTGCTCGATGACGCGAGGCCCGGCAAAGCCGATCAGCGCACCCGGTTCGGCGATGTTGAGGTCGCCCAGCATGGCGAAGCTGGCGGTAACGCCGCCTGTGGTGGGGTCGGTCATCACGGAGATATAGGGGATCTTCGCGTCGTCGAGCTTTGCGAGGCCGGCGGAGATCTTGGCGAGTTGCATCAGGCTGGCGATGCCTTCCATCATGCGCGCTCCGCCCGAAGCGGCGACGATGATCAGCGGGTGACGAGTAGCGAGCGACCGGTCCACGGCCCGCGCGATGGTCTCGCCAACGACCGCGCCCATGCTGCCGCCGATGAAGCTGTACTCCATCACACTCAGAACGACGGCGTGCGGACCAAGATGGCCGATGGCGTTGATGATGGCGTCGTTGAGCCCCGTCTTCTTCTGCGCCTCCGCGAGGCGGCGCTTGTAGGGCTTCAGGTCGGTGAACTGGAGCGGGTCGGTGGACCGCAGCTCCAGGTCGACAAGCTCATAGCCCGGCTCGAGCAGGTTCTCGATGCGGCTGCGCGCGTCGAAGCGGAAGTGATACCCGCACTTGGGGCAAACCTGCAGGTTCGCCTCGAGGTCGGCCTTCCAGATGACCTGACCGCATGCGCCGCACTTCGTCCAGAGACCCTCCGTGCGAACGGTCTTCTCGGCGTCGTTGATGATCGCGTGGTTGTCGCGCTTGAACCAGGTCATGCTTCGTGTGCCCTTCCAAGGTGCTTCGCCTATTGTACCGGGGAGGGGGATTTAGGAACTGCTGGCAATCAGGTCAGCAGTTTTTCGACCCACTTGCTCGGAAGCAATTCGTCGTAGGTATTTCCTGTCTCTGAATCTTGGCCCAAAATCTCTTCCACTAAGGATGGGAGCTTGGTGTGAAAGGGCCTTGTGAAGAGCGCCTACATCAAACGTCCTCACCCGGAAGCAACGGCCCCTGCCAAACCTTGGTAGCCATTTGGGCAAGTAACTCACCCCTCCTCTTGATAGAAGCGACACCCCAGGATGTTTCCCCAGCGAGCGTCTTGTTGATCTCAAAATGGCTCTTTGAATATATCTCCCGTTTCGCCTCAAATCCTCTATTCCCCAGTTCCCCGTTGTATCCAGTGAGGGTCAAATTGCCGTAAGTATCGATCCAACGACCAATGCTTTTCTTATCGTCCTCAGGCAATCTTTCTGTCCATTCCGGAGATTGAGTCTGCGGGAGAATGTGTTCAATTTGTATGTCTTCGGTACGAAGACCCTCTTTATGTCCATAGCTCTCTTCTAACCTCCAGAGCACCCAGTTTGTAGACTTTCTTCCATATTGGGAATCGTTGACAAAACTCTCCGAGAACTCTTGATCTTTAGGCCAACGTAGATTGCCTGTCTGTCTGCTGAGATTCTCTTTTAGAAAAAGAGCCGGATCACTCTCACGCCAGTCCTTAAGTAGCTGAGTCGTAAGCATGTCGAGAGCATTGTTCTTGAGATTGCACACAGAGCGACGAATCAAGTAAGCATCTAGTACGTCTAAAGCGTCGTAAAGCTCAACCGTCGAAATTATACCGTTGCTCTCTCCTAGAAACGTTCTCATTAACAACGGATAAAATACTGTTACACCCAACATTTTGAAAACATTTAGTGGGCGACCAATACAATCCTCGGCTTCATTATCAGGATTGAGAAAGCGCGGATAGATAGCGCTCAGTCGTTTCATTCGCTCCAGTTCTTGCTCCAATGTTTCAGAGTCCAAATCTTCAACAAGCGACTTGAACGAAGGATATATGCTCTTCTTGCGAACTTCGCGTCCATTTAGACGGCAGTAATGCATGAGAAATTGTGGCAGATCTTTTTTGCAGTTCACTTCAATCGGATTCCAATACTCGCTGTATATCCGAGCTTGGTCACCATGATCTCCAAGTGAATGTCGGTATTTCATCAAGATGAAGTTGCGAACCAGATCTGCCGGAGTAAGAGGAGTACCCTTAAAATTTAAGCTCTCAAATATTTCATATGGGTCTTCATGGTCTGGATCGAGACTAATCATTACGACTCGTAATGCGCTTTCGATAATTTCAAGAACCTGTAACGGACCAACTACTTCATCCGCTTCCAAACCTGTAAGTTTTTTCTTGAAATAGTCGCTTGCCTTAAATAACTGAGACTCCGTAATCAGATTAGCTTTATCACTCACAATGCACTCGTAAGCTGTCCTATCTGCCTGAGTTGGCATCAATTTAAACTTGTCAGCACCTTCATCGTGTCGATTGACTAAGAAATCTTGAATTCGATCTTTGACCTTATCGTCAAGAAAGCCCCTCAGTGCGCATAACAGGATCGAGACCGTCGTCAAACGCTGCTGTCCGTCAATAATCAGGTGCTTGTTTACGCCAATGGGAGTGGTCGAGACAGGCAGGGAGACAATCGCACCCATGAAATGTGGTTCGAGTTTGCCTCCAGAATAATAGCAATCCTGAATGTCCTGCCAAAGCGTATCCCAATTTTCCTTTTGCCAACTGTACGGCCTTTGAAAAAGTGGGATGACGCTTTGCTTGCGTCCATCAAAATAATCGATGAGTCTCACTGGACTGGTCTGCAATCAAACTCTCCTAAGCGGAACAGGATGGCGGATTGACACAGTCTAGAACAGAGCAGTACATTCCCGATACATCAATGGCGATTTAACTAAGTGCAACAGTAGCTCACTCGCAAATGCACACCCAACTGCTGCGCCTGGAGTGACGTTGCGGTCAAATTGAGACGGCGGACAGTTTTCGTGATCAGGCTACGATATCAGCGTGGCTGGACTTCGAGGTATCTCTCTATCTGCATCCGTCTTTGCAAAGGTAGGATGAGATGTGACCACCACTCGGACTGCTATAGCGGAATGGTCGATCGGCGAAGCGATGCTCGCGCGTACTGACTTCACGTTGACACTTGGCTCGATCTGGGCAGGAATCTTGCGGAACAGAGGAGAATGACCGGACGATGACGATCTATCGAGTACGCGTGACCGAGTGCTACGACTACGAAGCTAGTAGCAAAGAGGAAGCACTCACTAAATTCCATTCCGAGCTCGCGGAGCTCCTGAACGGTGGAAATGACCTCGATACGGACGTGACAGAGGTTATCGATAGCGATAAGAACCACAAGGATGAGACAGAATCAACCGTCAACGCTACCTGATGCTCGGAGAGGCTATTTAAGGAAAGTCCACTAGTTTCGTGCCAATTCGGAAACTACATCTCAAAAACGAGGTGTGGGGCCCTTGTACTCCGTCGAGGTGACGGATCTTTGAGAAGCCCCATCATCTCGATGATGCCTTACGCCACCGTCAGCTGCAGCGCCGTCACACTCGCGGACGGAAAGGTATGGATAAGCCGCCCGGCGGTAGGCGTATTCGTAGTTGCGGTGACCGGGCGAACAGCGTTCGGATGCTCGAAGTCGTTGTGGTCATGAACATTGTTACCGACCAGAACAGTTCCCGTGGCGGAGGCAATCGACATGCCATGCAGCGCAAGCTCCGTCGTCATCGGTTTGTCCAGATGGGGGTTGACGACGGTCAAGGTGACGGTCTTCCCTTGTATGGAAGCAGAGCCGCTGAGTCCGGCGAGGCGGGTGATCGGCGCGGTCGAACCGACGTCGCTGTTGCCGCCGACAGGGCTGAGCGTCGCGAGCGTGTTGGTGATGGAAGGCGAGGCGAACTCCACTCGGAGGGCCTGCGCGCCGCGGTGCGGCAGGTACATCTGGAAGACATGGAACGTTGGCGTGACAGTGAACTTGTCCTCTCGCGCCAGCATCAGCGAGTGGATGCAGTTGATGCTCTGGGCGACGTTCGCCATGGCCATCTTGTCCGCGTGGCGCTGGAAGATGTCGAGCGTAATACCCGTGAGCACCGCGTCGCGCATCGTCGACTGCTGCGAGAGGTTGTACTCCGGGCCGGACGGGACACCGGGGAGTTCGGTGGACTTGCCGTACCACGCGCCCCACTCGTCGACTACCAGCTTGACCTTATGCTGCGTATCGACCTCGGCAAGCGCGGCCCAGTGGTTGCCAATGACGTTCTCCATATAGCTGCCACGGGTCAGCAGGTCATAGTAGGTGGCGTCGTCGAAGACCAGGGCATCGCCATGCGCGAAGTGCTTGGCATCACCCGAGGTGTAGTAGTGGACGGAGAGGCCGTAGGGCAGATTTCCGGCAGTGATCGAACGCATGATGCCCTGTGTCCACTTGACGTCGTCGCCATTGGGGCCGCAGGCGATCAGCTTCAGGTCGCGTCGGCGGCTGGGCTCCGCTCCGGCTGGAGCCTCCGAGCCATAGCGCGGATACCATGTAGTGAACTTTCGGTAGAGCTCCGCGTACTCCTCGGGCGTCTGGTTGCCGCCGCAGCCCCAGCTCTCGTTGCCGACACCCCAGTACTGGACGTCGAAGGGCTCCTTGTCTCCGTTCGTGGCACGCTCGTTCGCGAGAGCATTCGAGCCTGCAGGCGCATTGCAGTACTCGATCCACTGGTAGAAGTCGCGCGCCGGCAGGCTGCGGAGATCGGCTGCAAGGTAGGGCTGGCAGCCAATCGCCTTGCATGTCTCCATGAACTCGTGGGTGCCATAGCGATTGGTGTCCTCCTGGTCCCAGAAGGCGCTGCGCTGTGGACGCTTGGCGGCAGGGCCGATGCCGTCGCGCCAGTCGTAGCTTTCGGCGAAGCAGCCGCCTGGCCAGCGCAGGACAGGAGCCTTAACAGCGCGCATGGTGTCGATGAAGGCCTTGCGGATGCCGTTCTGATTGGGGATTTTGGACTTCTCGCCGACCCAGACACCGTCGTAGATGACGCCGCCGAGATGCTCGATGAAGTGCGAGTAGATCTCTGGAGCGATGGTTCCGATGGGCTCGGAGGGAAGGATGTCGATGCGGGCGTCGACTTGAGTGGCTGCCTGGCTGAGTAATCGTTTTCCAGAGAGGGCAAGCGAGGTGGCGGCTAGAGAGGAAATCTCAAGGAAGCGGCGGCGCGTCGTGGTCATAAGAAGGGGTCTCCAAGGGACAGAACCAGAGTATAGATTCTGCGTGGAGTTGCAAATGGGAGAGGTGGTTCGGCGGGAGAACAGGCGTAATCCTTGCCCGTCCTCCCGCCAGGTTTTCACTATCGTTGACGAACCGGCGACCAGCGCAGACCGCCACCAAAGGTCGGCTTGTAGAACTCGCGCTGAATCGGGTAGATCGTGCTGCCCTGGTAGAAGCCGAACACCTCGTTGCCCAGGTTCAACCCGTAGGCGACAGCGGTAAAGCCCTTGGCTAACCGGTAGCTTCCTTGCAGGTCGGTCTGCAGGTGGGCGTAGAGATAGTTATCTCCGTTCGGCCCCTTGATGCCACCGCCGGTAGCTTTGTTTCCACTCAACGGCGTGGGTGTGGATGTGCCGTTGGTGTAGACAAGTGGGCCACCGGCATTGGTGTCGGTGTAGTTGTAGGCGAAGATGTTGGCTGCGTTATAGCTCAGACCGAGTCGTACCGAGAGCCGTTTCCTGTCGTAGGTCGGACTGATGTTCCAGGTGTGGGGAGCCTGGCGGAGCAGGTCCGGGTGGTCGGTGCGGTCGAAGCTGGGCGCGGTGGTGCCATCCGTGAGGGTGACGATCACCTTCGGCGGGAAGGTGACCTGCGATGCGCTGTAGCCGTAGTTCGCCGATAGGCCGAGGCCGCCCAGCAGACCGGGTAGATAGTTGAAGTGTTGCTGGAAGGCGATCTCGAAGCCGTAGACATAGGCACTACCTGCATTTATGGGTTGCGTTTGAATGATGGTTGTGCCTGGATTGTTGGGGTCGGGAAGCGATGTGCTGACCGGTAGAATCGGGTCGGCTAGACGCTTATAGTACACGCCCGCCTGTAGCAGTCCCGCCGAGTTGAGGCTCTGCTCGTAGAGCAGGTCGAAGTTGTCGGCGTGCTCAGCCTTTAAGTTGGGGTTGCCGATGCTTGAGGTCGTCCGGACACCGCCGGGCGAGATCGTGGCAAAGGAGGTCAGGTCGGAGAAGTTTGGCCGCGAGAGCCCGCGTCCATAGACAGCCCGCAGACCGATTGCAGGAGTGAACGAGTAGCGCACCGAGGCGCTCGGCAGCACATCCAGGTACGAGCCATTGGTCGTGGGAAGCACCGTGCTACTAGTCCCGGTGGTGCCTGCGTCTTTTTCGCTGGTGTTCTCAAACCGCAGCCCTGTTACCACGCGGAACTTGCCGAGATTGATCGTGTTCATCAGATAGCCTGCGGAGACCTTCTCGATGAAGTTGAAGTTCTGTCCGAGCACGGGTGGGTTCATGAGGGTACCGTCAGGATTCTTCCTTTCATCCGGGCCCTGTGGAAGGGCTGTCACTTTGTCGTAATCGACCGCTGGCCCGAACTGGTAGGTGCCGCTGTAATAGTTGGGGTCCGAAAAATTATTGAGAAAATTGGTCATTGAAAGCGATGGATCGCCCTCTGCCACTAAAGGTGCCAGAAAGAACAGGTCGTTATTTGCGAACTTATGCACATTGCGGAAGCGCCCGCCGAACTCGAAGGTGCCTGCGTGTCCACCGGCTGTGTAGCTGGTCGCCAGAGATGCTCCGAAGCCGAGATCGACCTCCGGATTGTAGTAATTGTTGATCTGCTCGCCGGTGTAGGTGTACTGGGTAGGATCGAAGATGTTGACACCGGCTGGAGTGGTCAGCTTCGGTGTGAGCGGGTTGCTGGTATCCAGGCCAAACTGGATTGCGTTGAGGTTGGAGGTGGCGGTGGGGGTGAACTTTGCATCCGAGTACCCTTTGTCACGCGTCCGTCCAACGGACGATTCCACATCCCATGCGAACAAGGAGTGTGCGATCACATGGCGACCACCAAGCTGGAGGCTGCCCAGGTCCTGCACCGGACGGCGGATCTCCGCGCCAAACGTCGTCGAGCCAGTGCCATCGGGCTGTCCGTCCGAAGTGAAGGTGGTGGCAACGTTGTAGTCCCAGCGGTTGCCGTAGTTATGAAAGAGCGAGTAGAGGCCCTTCAGATAGATGTTCGACGTATCGCTGAACTTGTAGTCCACGGTGCCGGCAAAACCCATCCGCTGGCGGTAGTACTGATAATCGCGGATGTCATAGCCACCCAACACCACTGGACCCGGCTCTACGTCGTTGATGCCGCGTCCATTCCAGTCATACGATCCGGAGAACATCACGCCCAGCTTCTTGCCTTCGAGGAACCGCTTACCTATGGTTCCGTCGAACTGATACACCGGGCGGCCACCGATGATGGGCGTATATCCGCCGGTCGAATCCAGCGCAATGGTCGTCGCATCTCCGGCGCTCTTGGTCCGCAGGTCGACCGATCCGCCGATCCCATCGCCCTCCATGTTTGCCTGCAGCGTCTTGTTGATCTGCACGGACTCGACCAGGTCCGCCGGGATGATGTCCAGCTTCACCTGCCGCACTGTCTCCGCCGAGGCGATATTCACGCCGTCGACGGTGGTATTGGTCAGGCGCGGCTCTGTTCCGCGGATCTGCACGTACTTGCCTTCGCCCTCATCGCGCTCGAGCGTCACGCTAGGCAGGCGACCAAGGGCATCTGCGATGTTCGCATTGGGCAGACTCGTGATGACGTCGGCTGGAAGCACATTGATGATGTTGTCTGCGTTGAAGGTGCGGTTAATTGCCTCCAACTCTCCGCCCTGACGGTCGGCATACACCTGTACATCCTGCTTGTTTGAGGCAATGCTGAGCACCGCATCGATGCGGGCGGACTGGCCAGCGGTGATGGTCACGGTCTTCGAAAAGGGAGCGAAACCCGCATAAGAGGCGCTCACCGTGTACTGCCCGGCTGCGACGCCGAGGACGGTGAACTGTCCGGTCGCATCGGTGACAGCTGCCGCGTTGCCGGGGTCCAGAGTCACTCTGACGCCCTGGAGGGCCGCTCCCTGGGTGTCGGCGACCGAGCCGGTCAGTGTGCCTCGGCCAGTCTGGCTGCTTGCCTGATGCGCAAGCGTGACGATAAATATGACAAAGAGCATGAAGGTGCGTTTGAAAGACATTAGGACTCCCCTGAAGCAGTGCATTTATTGGCTCGCGATAGGACTGGTAGCCGATTCCGAGCGCAGATGGCCCATGTTCGAGTGACTAGGGTCTACGCTATTCAGGGGACATTACGGAATGGTCAATAGAGCGTTACGTTGCGGTAAACTGCAAAATATCTCTCATCGTATGAGTAACTTGCCACAGATGGACTTGTTATATACAAAGAAAATTCATGGAAGAATCAGCTTGAATTAAGGTTTCTTCAAAACCATGAGGGTTCCAAGCATCCTCGACCTCGTGCATTTCAGTGACGGCATCGGCGAGCTCGACAAGGATGGGGTAGCATTGCGCCCGGTAAGAATGACGTGAACCATCTCCGGACGCTGGCGCAGTACCTCGGCGACCTTCTCAGGGTCGAGCTACTTCAGTGTCCGGAATGGTAGGGGTGGCCGGCAAGGATGGTGAGGGCGCGGTAGACCTGCTCGGCGAGGACGACGCGGGCAAGCTGATGCGGCAGCGTGATGCGGCCAAACGAGAAGAGCAAGTTCGCGCGATCGCGGGCGTCGGCTGACCAGCCATCCGCCGGACCAATGGCGAGGACAAGCCGTTGGGTGCCGCTGTCGCGGAGAGACCCAAGCCGAGAGGCGAACTCCTCCGAAGAAAGCTGCTGGCCGCGACTGTCGAGCAGGATGACATAGGCAGGGGTGCGGCCGGCCTGGCGATCGAAAGCGTCGAAAAAAGCAGCCTCGGAGTCGAAGAGCTGAGATTCGCAGGGGATGTAGCGAGCGGAGCGCTTAATGTAGTCCGTGGCAAGTATATCGGCCACCTCTGCCTTAGTCCTGCTGCGACGCGGTGCGATGGCGGAAAGAAAAATTCTCACTCAAGGGCACACTTTACTATATGGATTCGCGGTCTCAACAATCCCAATTTTCATAGAGTCGGTGCTAATTTCTTTTGCCGAGAGTGCTGATTGCAGAAAACCTGTGATGCCAAGGCATTGACGTGACCATGTAGGTGCTCCCATTTTGCCCGATATTTCGGTGGGACCTCGCTCGTTTTAGAAATGGGGGGTGATAAACCCAACATTAAACGTTATGGAACCTGAATTGCTACACCGACTTCCTGTCCCATTGAGCAATTCAATCAGCATGGCTTTCAGCTTTGCTGTGCAATTTTATTCGAGGAGATTTAAATGCGGAAATTTGTAGTTGTGCTGGTCTTACTGCTGACTATCTCGGGCATTGGTTTCGGGCAAGCGATCTCAGTGAATGGCGGCGCTATTCAGGGGACGATCACGGACCCCACAGGTGCTGTTGTTCCTGGCTCCAAGGTCACGATTACAGGGACGGACACGGGATTGGTGAGAGTCGTGACGGCTGATTCCGCAGGTTTTTATAGCGTTGGCCCGTTGAACCCCGGCAACTACAATGTAAGTGTTACGACACAAGGCTTCGAGACTCTGTCCGTCAAAACAGTTGTTCGTACTGGTACGGTGACGAGTGGTAGCTTCAAGTTGGTCCTCGGACAGTCAACTGTAACGGTCGAAGTGAATGCAGGAGCCGTCCAGGTGAACACGGAGCAGGCCGGTATCAGCGACGTGATCACACGCGACCAGATTAAATCGCTTCCTATCAATGGCCGTAACTTCCTTGATATCGCCCAGATCGTGCCCGGCGTTGTCCTTCAGTCGGGCGAGAGCTTTGATCCGACCAAGGCAGGGTATTCGGCTATTTCGGTGAACGGCGTCTCCGGACGTACAACCCGTATCCTTCTTGATGGTCAGGACATCACCGACGAGACGGTGGGAACGACCATCTTCAATGTCTCTGAGGGTTCTATCGGTGAGTTCCAGCTCAATCGCTCCACTCAGGACGTCTCCGGTGAATTGGGCTCTCAGGGCATGGTCCTAGTCTCTACACAGACTGGCACGAACAAGTTTCATGGTGAATTGTTTTATAACTTCCAGGACTACCGTGCTCTGTTCGCCAACCTCTCTGGAATCAAGGCACCCTTCCAGCGCAACCAGTTCGGTGGCGGTGTTGGCGGGCCGATCATCAAGGACAAGTTATTCTTCTTTGGCAATATCGAGCGGATCAAGCAGGATAGCTCGTCTCCTGTCGGCATCGGTCCAGTCTTTCCGCAGTATCAGGGGCTTTCGGTTCCCACCCCTTACCGGGAGACGTATTCGACGATCCGGCTGGACTACAACGGCCCGTTTGGCGGCCACTACTTTGCACGCGCCAACTATAACGTGAATGCCGTGGATAGCTCTGGTGGCTCAGGCTTCCAGTTGTATGCGAATCGGGATAACACCCCAGGCCTCGCCTACGGCGCCAACTTCCAGCGTGGAAGCTTTACGCACTCCTTTTACGGGAGCTACGAGAAGTTCCACAACCTTATCTCCGACGCCAGCCAGAATGTCTTCAATCTGTCACCGGGAATCAACTTCCAAAATGTAGTCCAGGGTCTCTATACGGGCGCGAACGATCTTGCTCCACAGGGAACCTTTCAGTCGGACAAGCAGTTCCGCTACGACGGTACGTGGCTGAAGGGGCGTCACAGCCTCAAGTATGGCTATAGCTTCAACCGTATACAGGGTGGCGGATTCGCCGCCTTCTTCGGTCTGGCACCCCGTGTGCGTGAAACCTCTGGAACGGCGCTGGCGAACTGCGGCGGTGTAGCTGGCGCGGGACAGTGCCTAAGCGATCCCCTTAACGGCTACCATCCAAGTTCTGTCGTCCTTGGCAATGGTCTAGGGTTCTTTACTGAGAACCCCGGCTTCGGTCTGATCGGTGGCGGCGTCAACGACTGGCGCCAAGGGGCCTATGTCAGCGATTCCTGGAAGATCACCCCGAACTTTACCCTTACCACTGGAATCCGCTGGAGTGTGGATACTGGCCGCGCGAATCAGGACGCTCCAACACCCCTCTGCTCGGACATTGATACCACCAACGTTTTCACCGATCCAACGCAGCTTCCCTGCACCGGCAATACGCCGCTCTTCTCGCAGTGGCGGTCCGACCTTGGCGCCAAGGTGCATCAGCCATATAAGAACTTTGGCCCGCAGATCGGTTTTGCCTATGCCCCTGGCGATCGTAAGACCGTTCTGAACGGAGCCTACGGCATCTTCTACGAAGGTGACGTCTTCAACAACACCACCAACGCGCGCACCAGCCTGCTCAAGACGGGGGCGTTCTTCAATGACGAGAGCGTCTGCGGCGCCGGTATTCTGCCGCTGCCCGATGGAACTAAGGTTACCTCGATCACCGCAGGCGGTGTGACAGAGACGATCAAGCAGGTCTGCGCGGGCTCGATCAAGAACGCTGCTCCCTTCGCGATTGCTCTTCAGAGCCTCTATCAGAGCAACTCGGCTGCCCACGCAACATCGCAGAATGGTAGCTACGTTGGCGAGACGCTTTCGGTGAACGGGGCCTATGGCGCGCCCTATAAGAGCCCGTACTCGCAGCAATGGAACTTTGGTATACAGCGTGAGATCTTCCGGGGAGCTACGCTTTCGGCCAGTTACGCACACAACTCCACGCTCAGGATCTCGCAGACGGTCGATGTGAATCACGTCGGCGCGGCTCGATTCCTCAACAAGACCGCGGCACAAAATGCCATCATCGCAACGACAAGCGGCTTCGGCTGCGCAGGTGGTGCCAGCTCCGCGGCCATCAACTGCGCCATCGCCGCTGGAGCCCAGATCACCGACTTTGCTGGAAATGGTCTTGACTCTGGGGTTACCAATCTGAGCAGCCAGCCTGCCAGCGCGTTCGGCCTTACGCCGAATACGGGAGCGGCCTTCGCAGGTCAGAATCCTCTGCTCGGGCAGGGCCTGTTTCTTCTTCCCATCGGCAAAGCGGGCTACGATGCCTTGTCTGTCGTCTTCCACGAACAGAAGTCGCACCCCGCTCCGTTTATCGACTCGGCAAACATTCAGATTGCCTATAATCTGTCGCGTGCCGTGGGCAACAGTGGCGGCGGCTCCGATTCGTTCTTCAGTTCGGGTTCCTTTGACTGGGACAACCCCAGTGCTTACGTAGGTCGCGTCGGGCTCGATCACAAGCACCAGGTTACCTTCGGCTCTTACCTTGCTCTGAAGTATGGTGCGCGAGTCGGTATGGTCGGGCACTTCTACTCTGCGGCTCCGACAAACCTCACTCTAGATGCTCCGAACACCACAGGAAACATTTTTCAGAACGATATAACCGGTGACGGCACGACCTCCGACCTCGCTCCTGGGACGCTACCTGGTTCCTATATGCATGATGTGAAACCGGGCACCCTCAAGGGCTACATCACCAACTTCAACAACACGGAGGCGAACACACTTACCCCCGCGGGCCAGGCACTCGTCAGCGCGGGTCTCTTCACCTCGGGACAGTTGGTTTCCATCGGTGGTGCGATCCAGCCCCTCTCGCAGCTTCCGCAGGCGCAGGCGCTGGGCAATCCGGCTATCCGTGCATTTGACCTCAACCTGTCCTACCCGCTTCGTTTGAAGCGCTTCCGCGAGGGTGTCAGTCTCGAGCCCGGGATCTCCTTCTACAACGTCGGCAATCTGTCGAACTATACCAAGGGTAGCTTGAGCGGTGTTCTTCAGGACGTTGCGGATGCCGGTCCGGTTGGTACGCTTGCAAAATCGGGAGGGGTCAATGGCGTGAACAGCCAGTCGGTCCTAGAGCAGTTTCGAACTGGACGCGGCAGCGGTACCTTCGACCAGAATGGGCCTCGTTCGACGGAATTCCAACTCAAGCTGAACTTCTAATTCTGGATACAAGCAAAGGCCCGAGCACATGTGCTCGGGCCTTTGCTTTTGCGCAATAGAAAAGTGCCGGCTGGTACTTCTGGTGAGATTTGCCCAGGAGCGTTACTTTGTTTTCTTCGCAGCTTTCTTCGCTGGAGCTTTGCTGGTTTTCTTGGTGATGGTTTTTGGGGACACGATCTTCTTCGTGGGCGCCTTTTTCGCTGGGGTTTTCCTGATGCGGCCTTCGACGATTTTGGACTTAATCTCCGCGTTCAACTCCTCAATGCTGAGAGTGGTTGCGGTCTTGCGGAGGCGTTCGAGGCCGTAGAAGGCGCGTTTCTCTTCCGAGAAGACGTGGACGATGAAGTCGACGTAGTCCATCAGTATCCACTCGCCGTTGCGGCGACCCTCGACGGAGTTGGGGTAGACGCCGAAGTCGCGCTTGAGGCGGATCTCTATCTCGTCGGTGATCGCGACGTTCTGGCGGTCGTTGGTCCCGTTACAGATGAGGAAGTAGTCGGTGAGACCGCTCTCCGCAGGGTCGAGCGCGAGGATGCGGATGTCTTCGGCCTTCTTGTCTTCGCAGGCTGCGACGGCAGCAGCGAGGAGCTGATTGCTTTCAATGGACGCCATGATGCTCCTTCAACCTTTGATGTTAGCGGGTTGTGCGCGGCGATGCCAGTGTTTCGCAGAGCCTGAGATAGGTTGGAGTGCTTCATTTGACAAGGACTGCCAGAACCGGCTCTTTTGAAGATGCGGCGAATGGCCTTTTTGAGAGAGAAGCTCTGTATAGGATCGCAGCAGCTTCAACGATGGCAAAGGGTTGGCGAGCTTCCAATGTGCCGCATTCTCCAACTCGGGTCGGATGGCTAACGGTAGAGGTGATGCGTCTCGATGTAGGAGGAGACTGGTGCCGGGATCAGGTCAAGGCAAGGGTCGCCGCTCTGGAGGCGCTGGCGCAGGGTGGTCGCGGAGATGTCTTCGTGGACGGAATTCAGGATGTGGATGCGGGCGCGTTGTTGCGGGGTGAGCTGCAGCGGGGCGAGAGTGTGTAGGCTGTCGAAGGAGAAGCCTGGACGGCTGACGACGATCCACTCGGCCAGCTCCAGCAGGCGCTCCGGCTGGTGCCAGCGCGGCAAGTTGAGGAAGCTGTCCGCACCCACGAGGTTGAAGAGGGTCGCGTCCGGCATCTGTTCGCACAGGGCGGTGAGAACATGGACGGTGTAGTTGGGTTCTCCGTCGGATCGCGGCTCGTCGAGGTCGGAGACGGCAAAGCGACTGTCGGCAGCACACGCCAGCGCTGTCATTGCGAGACGATCGGCGAAGGGAGCCAAAGAGCCGGAGAGCTTGAGTGGCTGAAGGCCGGTTGGAGCGAAGAGGACGGTATCAAGAGAGAGCTGGTCGGCTGCTGCCGTGGCGATGGCAAGATGGCCGCGATGAATCGGGTCGAAGGTGCCACCGAAGAAAGCTACGCGCATAGGTGATTGTAGGACGGCAGGCGTTTGAGAGTGGAATACGGGTGGTGGGTGAGGAGTGGGTGGCAGTAGACCGCGAACTTACCTATTGTCACCCAATAGAAACATGATGTACGCTCCTATTGTCTCTAAATAGGAGAAATAATGGGCGAGAATGACGTTTGGCAGGGCACTCTGGGGCTCATGGTCTTGAAGACGCTCGAATCCATGGGGCAACTCCACGGCTATGGTATTGCGCGCCGCATCGAGCAAACGAGTGGCGACCAGCTGATTGTGCAGTACGGAACCCTGTATCCGGCTCTCCTCAGACTGGAGCAGGAAGGATACATCGTGTCCGAGTGGGGCGTATCCGACAACAATCGGCGGGCCCGTTTCTACAAGCTCACTCGTGCAGGACGTCGACAAGTCGAGAAGGAATCCCAAAGATGGGAGAAAGCGACTGCGATCCTTGCACGATTCGTCTCTCCAAGCGAGGAATCCTTATGAGAAAGCTGCGTGCCTGGCTGCTGCGCCTATGGGGCTTACCCAGCCGAGATATCCATGACAGAGAGTTTGCAGAAGAGATTGAGACGCATCTCCAGATGCATATCGAGGACAAGCTCCGCTCCGGTATGGCGCCAGAGCAAGCGCGTCGAGAGGCGATCCTTAAATTAGGGGGTGTCGAAATGACCAGGCAGGCCTATCGGGAAGGAAATAGTCTCCCTTTCATTGAAACGCTGCTGCAGGATCTTCGCTATGCCATCCGTCAGCTGCGCAAGAATCCAGGTTTCGCTTCGACCGCCATTCTGGTGCTTACGCTCGGAATAGGCGCCACTGTAGCGATCTTCGCTTTCGCCGATGCTGCAATGCTCCGGCCATTGCCTTATCGCGAGCCATCGCGGCTGGTTGTCGTCTTCGGAAGCATACCGCTGGGTTCGAAGTTCCACCTCTCGTTTCCGGATTACTACGATTTGAAGAAGCTCAATAAGGTCTTTACCTCATTCGAGGTGTATGACACGAATGGCTTCATGCTGACCACCCCCACAGGCGCTCAACTGGCGCTAGGAGCGCGTGTAAGCGCCGGGTTCTTTCATACCCTGGGTGTTACTCCGGTGCTGGGACGTGACTTTTCTACTGGCGAGGACAAGCCGTCCGCACCCCGCACCGTCATGCTGAGTTATGCAACGTGGCAGAAGCGCTTTGCGGGACGCAAAGATGTTCTGGGGCAGACGGTGACGTTGGACGGAACTCCGAACACCATCATCGGAGTTCTGCCGAGGGACTTTCATTTTGCGCCGTCCGAACCGGCAGAATTCTGGACCGCAGAGCATGACGAGAGCTCTTGTCGCGGTTGCCACTGGCTCTTTGGCTTGGCGCGGCTGAGAGACGGTGTCTCGATTGAGACTGCCGCGGCAGATATGACATCCATTGCGCAACAGCTCGAGAAACAGTATCCCGATTCGAATCGCGCACAAGGCGCAGCTGTGTTCTCGCTGACTGACGTGATCCTTGGAGATATCCGTCCGATCATACTCGTGTTGTTGTGCGGCGCAGGACTGCTCCTGCTGATCGCATGCGTCAACGTCGCGAGTCTGCTGTTGGTGCGTACCCAGAGCCGCAAGCGGGAGATCGCGGTTCGCGGAGCGCTGGGCGCATCCCGCAGGCGGCTGGTCCGCCAATTCGTAACCGAAGGGCTGGTGCTGACAGCAACCGCGAGCGGGTTTGGCTTGGTGGCCGCCTATGTGGCTATGTATCTCCTTGCCCACCTTATTCCCGTGGATATTCTGGCCGGTATGCCATATCTACAGGGACTCGGTTTGAGTCCGCGTGTGCTGGCGTTTACGTTTGCCATCTCGCTCTTTGCCGGAGTGCTTTTCTCGCTGACTCCCATTCTGAGCCTGTCTATGGCGGAGATGAAGGCAGGGCTGACGGAGGGTGGTCGCACTGCGGCAGGAACCCTATGGCGCAAGTTCGGAGCGAATCTGGTGGTGATAGAACTGGCTACCGCAATGGTTCTCCTGGTAGGCGCGGGATTGTTGGGCAAGAGTTTCTATCGGCTGTTGCAAGTCGACCCAGGACTGCAACCGGACAATCTAGCCACGCTTATGGTGTCGGCGCCACGAGCAAACTATTTAAAGGATCTACAAGCCATTGCCCTGGAGCATCAGATTCTGGATCGTGTCTCGGCCCTGCCCGGTGTGAGTTCCGTCAGCATCGCGAATAAGCTTCCAGTGGGAGACGGCGATTTCACCACGACCTTCCAAATCGTAGGCCAGCCAGACGACGGTCAACATAAAGAGGTGGCCTTTCGTCAGGTTTCGCCGAGCTACTTCAAAACGCTGCAAGCGCGGCTGTTGAAGGGCCGTTACTTCACAGAAGTGGAGGACGCGACGAAGCCTCGCGTAGTCCTCATCAATCATGCGCTCGCCCGGCAGTATTTCTCCGGAGAAGACCCCGTCGGCATGCGGATCAACTACGCGGGCGCTGCCCTCCAGTCTGCCATGCTGGTTATTGGCATGGTTGACGACATCAGGGAAGGCCCGTTAGATACGGCGGCGCGTCCCGCAATGTATATCCCTTTTGACCAACGTCCGAGCAGCTTCTTCTCCATCGTCGCTCGAACCTCCGTGGCCTCACAATCGTTGTTGCCGGTGCTCGCCTCTGCAATTCATCAAATCGATCCCGGCATTGCGACATTTGGCGCGTCAACCATGAAGCAACGAATTCACGACTCTCCTCCGGCCTACCTGCACCGCGCTTCGGCTTGGCTGGTAGGAAGCTTCGCAGTGCTTGCACTCTTGCTCAGCGTGGTGGGGCTGTATGGTGTGATTGCCTACTCCGTCAACCAGCGTACTCGGGAGATCGGAGTCCGGATGGCACTCGGCGCACAACGGAGCATGGTGTACCAGCTTATTTTAAAGGAGGCGACATGGCTGATTGCGGTAGGAATCGTTGCAGGCCTGGCGGGATCGATCGCTGCTGCGATGCTGATGCGCAGGTTGCTCTTTGGCACCGAGGCTTGGGATGCGTTCACGCTGGCGGCTGTGTCTGGCGTGCTCGGAGTTTCAGCACTGGCCGCCAGCTACCTTCCCGCGCGCCGAGCCGCATCGGTCAACCCTGTGGAAGCTCTGCGTGCTGAATAGGTAAGCCTTATGGCCGGTTCGCTCGTGCAAAGGAAGACACGAGACTCTCTACTTGCGCGCACCCTGTTTCAAAAACGCGATCAGGTCCAGGCGCTCCTGCGGTCTTGCAACATGGAACTGCATGTTGTTGCAGGGAACCAACGTGTCGGGATCGGCAAGCCATTGCTCTAGCGACGTATCGTTCCAGACAATATGCGCCTTCTTCAACGCCGATGAGTAGTCGAAGCCTGCCACATCCCCGGATGTGCGCCCGTAGACTCCCTGCAATCTAGGCCCCTCCAGATCGTGTGCCATCGCATGGCATCCTGTACATCGCATCTCGAAGATCGTTTTGCCACGGATCGGGTCGCCCTCGCCTGCAGGCTGCACCGGTGGCCCCAGCGCAACGACAGGCATCTCGCGTGCCCATTGGGTGAAGCTCTGTATGTCGGCATCGGTAATCTTTGCATTCCAATGAATCATCCGATACTGCGGCAGCGGCATCTCATGCGTCTTCGTCTCTTGCACGATCTTTGCCTTCAGGATCTGCCGCTGGTCGGCGGAGTGCGTGTCCCACAGCGAGAGGTTCATCTTCTTCCGGCCTTCGATGATGTCGCGTTCCATCAGCCACGACACCGGCGCAAACCGGCCATAGAAAGGCGATCGTGTTTGCATGGAGTGGCAGTCTGCACACTTGGCAACCAAGGCCGCACGGACTTCCGGTGATGCGGAAGAGTGCTCCATGATCGGTGCCTGCGCGGACTTCGCCGCATACAAGCCCGCATCACCGAAGGGGTGAACGCGAGCCAGCAGCAGCGAGGCCGCCACTGCAAGCGCGCAGCTGATGGATGCGATCCAAACACGCCTCATGCCTTATCCGCCAGCGAGGAATCAATGATCGCCAGGTGGCTGTGCCTCGCGATGTAGTTCACCTCGGTGATGCCTAGAACGCTCTGCAACTTTCCTGCCGGAACCACCATAGGCCCGGCGTTCGGAGCTTTGCCCGGCGCCGGCTGCGGAAATGCGGTTGACGTCGCCGTATGGAAGGAGACGTTTCCCTCCACTTTCTGCACCACCTGATGGATGTGCCCGTTCAGCACCGTAACCGAGCCGAAGCGTTTCAGGTACGACAGCGCCTCCGCACCATCCTGCGTTCCCCAACCCCACTCCGGATACACCATCCACAGCGGAATATGCGCGAAGATCACAATCGGCGCCGAGGATGAGAGCGAAGCCAGATCATTCTTCAGCCAGCTCAGTTGCTCAGGGCCGAGTCTGCCCATGGCGTCGATCTGCAACACATTGTTGAGCCCGATAAAATGCACGCCTTTGTGGGTGAAGCTGTACCAGCCGTTGCCGATCGTGCCCTTACCGAACCGTTCGCGATAGAGAACGCCATCGTCGGATGCGGTATCGTGCTCACCCGGGACATAGAAGGTCTGGCCGACCTTGGCGCTTGCGACGATCTGCTGCGCCGTATCGAACTCAGAAGCCTTGGAGGACTGGCTCACATCGCCGGTATGCAACAGCAGCTCCGGCGTAACCGAAAGCCCGTTGATCTTGTCGATCGCCAGCTTCAGCGTTCCGGCGACATCCTGGTTGGCCGCCTTGTTGAAGCCGATGTGACTGTCGCTTATCTGGACGAAGCTGAAGCCTGCTCCGGTCTGGGTGTGTGCAGAGGCACCTATGGTGGCGGCGAAGAGTTTGGACGTGGGCACGCCGCCCGCCATCGTCCACAGCAGCCCGGTCCCTGCCCAGGCCATGCAGCTGAGAAAGTTCCTCCGGTCAATTCCATCATTCTCGCCGGCGTGTGCCACGTCAGCGGGCTCGTCTGTTTGAGCCTGGTCCTGCGCGGGTGTAGCGTTATGCGTATCCTTCATGGGGTAGATCCTCCACGAATGCAAACTGGTTTCTGTGCGCTTTATTCCGCGCAAACGGAATAACTTTGACGAACCCCAGTTCTCATCTATGAAGGGAAAAGGATAGCTCCGTAGATGTCGCTATTGCCATGGAAACGCGCGATTCGCGAGAGCGGTCCCCAAACCTCTGCGTTTGAGGATCTCGCGCTCCCCCTGCTTCCATCGCTCTACAACGTCGCCTTCTGGCTCTCCCGCAACCCTACCGACGCGGAGGACCTCGTGCAGGAGACATTTCTCAAAGCTCTTCGAGGATTCACCACCTTCGAGACCGGCACCAACTTCAAGGCATGGATCTTCCGCATTCTCAGAAATACCTACCTGACCTCCCGCACCGGGCTCGCAGCCGTGCGTACCGTTGCGCTCGAAGAGGAGCTGGACGAACACAACGAATCTGGGGCGGGGCACTATCCCGAGGCGGCCATCGACCGGGAGACACCTGAGACCAATCTGATTCGCTTGAGCGATCGCGCCGCACTCCACGCCGCCATGGAGAAGCTGTCTCCGCTCCTGCTCGAGGTGATTCTTCTCTGCGACGTAGAAGAGATGAAGTACAAGGAGATTGCCACTGTTCTCGATATCCCGATCGGTACAGTCATGTCCCGGATTGCGCGGGCACGCCTGGCGCTTCGCGGAGCGCTCCAGCTTCACACCCCATTGCCCAGGGAGTTCCGCGCATGACCGACCATCTCTCTCCTGACATCCTCAACGCCTTGACCGACGGTGAGCTCTCCACGGATCAACTCGCCAACGTCAATGAGCATCTCGCTGGATGCCCGTCCTGTACCTCCAGCGCGCTCGTTCAAATGATGCTCAAGTCTGCCACCGCAAAGGCAGGGCAGCGGTACTCCCCGCCGCCGCATTTGCAGCAACGGCTCGCGCGTCAGATGCAACAGGAATCGTCGCAACCGGAGGCATCGCACTTCCGTATCCCACCTATATCGGCATCCAGGTCGACTGGACGATTTGGAGCGCTAGGCTGGGCGACCGCGTTCGCCCTTCTTCTGGTCTCTGTTAGCATCGCTCTCGTCCAGCGCAACGCGCATCGAACTGCGATCGTCTCGTCCGAGGACGCCGCGCTCGTGACCGAGGTCTGCGATCAGCACATCGCAACGCTTGCGGCTAACTCACCGCCGCAGGTGCTCTCTTCTGACAGACACACGGTAAAACCCTGGTTTCAGGGAAAGATACCGTTTAGCTTCAATCTTCCAGAGAGTCTGCCAGCTGACACAACGCTCGACGGCGCAAACCTGACCTATCTCCGCAACCAGCCCGTTGCCCAGTTGCTCTACAGCATCGGTAGGCATCGCGTCTCCGTCTTTGTCCGGGAAAGAACGGGTGCCACCTTGTCCAATGGGCTGTTGGCGGAACACTCGGGATTTCATGTGACCGGTTTCACCACCGAAGATCTCGAAGTGGTCGCGGTCAGCGATGTGGACCGAACTCGTCTCTCCGATCTGGTCAACCGGATCGAACACTCTCAGGCTGGAGCTCAGAAGCCGCCCAAGTAACCACAATCTCCGAAGTTCCTGCTTGCTCGAGACAATCAGCTCCTTCGCGGGCTCTACGCCCGTCCTCGCGCGGAGTTGGGTGGCGGAGGGTAGGAGGCGCGTTTCGGTGCGGGCGCAGGCTCGGCCTCCATGACGATGGGACGATGTGTGGCGACCAGCTCGGCGATGGCGAACTTGAGCGGCTCTACACCCTCGCCGGTGACAGCGGAGATGATGAAGAGAGGCAGCTTGCGGCGCTTGGCCGAGGTCTGCAGCTTTTTGAGCTTGTCCGGGTCGGCGACGTCGGCTTTTGCAGCGACCAGGATGGTCGGCTTGGCGGCGAGCGCGGGGTCGAAGCTCTTCAGCTCTTCGGTGATGACCTTGTAGTCCTCGACGGGATCAGGGCGGCCAGAGCCATCGGAGACGTCGACAAGATGGACAATCACGCTGGTGCGTTCGATATGACGGAGGAACTGGATGCCAAGGCCGTGGCCGAGGTGCGCGCCTTCGATCAGGCCGGGCAGGTCGGCGACGGTGAAGGAACGCTCATGCGGCCAGTCGCCAACGGAGACGACGCCGAGGTTCGGCTCGAGCGTGGTAAAGGCATAGTTGGCAACCTTCGGCTTGGCGGCGGAGATCCGCGAGATCAGCGTCGATTTGCCCACATTAGGGTAGCCGACGAGGCCGACGTCGGCGAGCAACTTCAACTCCAGCCGGTAGTTGCGTTCTTCGCCAGCGCGACCCAGTTCATGCTCGCGCGGAGCCTGGTGGGTGCTGGTGGCGAAGTGCTGGTTGCCACGCCCACCGCGTCCGCCGCGGGCGATGACGAGGGTCTCGTCAGGACGGGAGAAGTCGTGGATCAGCTCGCCTGTGTCGTCGTCGAAGAGCAGCGTGCCGACGGGGACCTTCAGGGTAGTGTGCTCCCCGGCGTATCCGGAGCAGTTGGAGCCGAGGCCATGGCCGCCGCGCTGCGCCTTGTGCTCCGGGTTGAAGCGGAAGTGGACGAGGGTGTTGTGGCTCAGGGACGAGGCCATGAGGATGTCGCCGCCGTGGCCACCATCTCCACCGGACGGGCCGCCCCGGGGAACGAACTTTTCCCGGCGGAAGGCCATACAGCCGTTCCCGCCGTCACCGGCCTTGATGCGAATTCTTGCTTCATCGATAAACATTGCAATGTTAAGTGTACCGGAACTGCGCTAGACTATCGCCACACCTTAGATACAGTAGGTTGCGCGTAGACTGTTCGAACGAAATAAAAGCGAACAGCAGCGACGCGGTAGTTTTCAGGGAAGCTGTCCGGCCCGGAAACGTAATCGTCTGTTCACGGGCCTATGCGAACCTTAAGGAAATTTTAAGAAACCCGAACGGCAGACGCGGAATCCATGTGTGCGCTCGTCGTCGGGAAAATATGTGCAATTTTCGAGGAGGACCAAACGATGTTGAAAAATATGATGCGATGGGCCTTGGTTGTCGTAGCAGGTGCAGGGATTTGTGCGCGTGCGCACGGGCAGTCTGCAGTCGACGGCGCCATCGGCGGAACAGTGGAAGATGCCAGCGGATCGGTGATTCCGAGTGCCACGGTTGTGGTCCACTCCAACACTACTAACGCAGAACAGACGCTAACGTCGGACAGTTCGGGATTTTTCCGGGCGATCCACCTGCAGCCCTCTATATACACAGTTACGATCTCGGCCACAGGTTTTGAAAGCTATAAGTCGACCGGCGTGATTGTCCAGGTCGGCCTGCTGACGGATATCTCGCCCAAACTGCCGATCGGCAGCGCCTCCCAGACCGTTGAGGTCAGCAGCGAGGCTCCTGCCTTGAACACGACCTCTCCTGACTTTTCCGGACTGGTGGACCAGCGTGTGCTTCAGGATGTTCCTGTCAACAACTACCGCTGGTCGGCGTATGCTGCGTTGACCCCTGGCGTGGTCTATGACTCCAATGGGTTCGGCCTGCTGAGCTTTCGCGGTCAGAGCACGTTGCTGAACAACGTGACGATCGACGGCGCGGACGATAACCAGGCGTACTTCTCCGAAGAGCGCGGACGCACGCGCGCCGGGTACTCGACGGCGAAGGCATCGATCCAGGAGTTCCAGGTCAATACGTCGAACTACTCAGTCGAGTATGGCCGTTCGGCGGGCGGTGTCGTGAACTCGGTGACCAAGAGCGGCGGCAACCAGTTCCACGGCGACCTGTACTTCGACGACCGCGATGCGGAATGGGGTGCTGCGAATGCCTTCACGACACGCCAGGTGCAGAGCTCGACTGGTGCGTTCGTTCCGCAGAACTTCAAGCCGACCGATGTCCGTAAGCAGTACGGCGGAGGCATTGGCGGCCCGATTATCAAGGACAAGCTGTTCTTCTTTTTTGCAGGCGACCGCTTCCAGCGTAACTTCCCCGGTGTCGGCGTTGCGAGCAATCCCAGCAGCTTCTTTGCGACTCCAGATGCCACGCTTCCTGCCGGTAAGATCTGCGGCGGGACGAGCAATGCTGCGCCCAGCGCGATTGATGCGGCGGCCTGCACGCTGGCCACCAATCTCGGCGTGAACTATGCCACGGCGGTGACCAGATACAACAGCGGCCTTAACGGCTTGAACTCTATGCTGGGCACAGTTCCCCGCACCGGCAAGCAGACGATCTTCTTCCCGAAGATTGACTGGCAGATCAATTCGCGCAACCATGCCTCGTTTGAGGTCAATCGCCTGCGTTGGGTCTCCCCGGCCGGCATCCAGACTGCATCCACTGTAACCGATGGAATCGCGAGCTTCGGCAACGACTATGTCCGCGATACCTTTGGCATCGCGAAGTTAGACACCGCCATTACAAACAACATCAGCAATGAGATCCGGTATCAGTATGGCCGCGACTTCGAGTTCGAGTTTGCGCAGACGCCGACTGCCTACGAGAAACAGAACTTGGTGGGCCCGACCCAGGGCGGCTATACCAACCCGCTGGGTTTGCCGCCGAGCGTCAGCATCACCAATGGATTCACCTTCGGCACGCAAAACTTTCTCCAGCGTGCGGCGCTGCCGGATGAGCGCCGCTTCCAGATTGCCGATACGGCGAACTGGGTCCACAAAAATCACAATATCAAGTTCGGCGTAGATTACATCCATACCTACGACCTGATCAATAACCTGTTCTCAGGCTTTGGCGTATATAGCTACCCGAGTCTGACGAGTTACTTCACTGACTTCTACTCCGCACAGACCGCTGGCTCAACGGCAAAGAACTACAGCAGCTACGTTCAGGGCTTCGGTATTCCGGGGCTGGACTTCACGACTGGTGACTATGCCTTCTTTGTCGAAGATAACTGGAAGGTCAACAAGCAGTTGAGCCTGACGCTGGGTCTGCGTTACGAGTATGAGCAGCTTCCTTCTCCTGTCGCTAACCTGGAGATCACGAATGATCCGGCTCTCGCTGGAACGCAACGGCTGCCCAGCAACAAGACCAACATCGGACCGCGGGTCGGCTTTGCATATGACGTACTGGGCAATGGCAAGACGGTTGTGCGCGGCGGCTATGGCGAATTCTTTGCCCGCATCCTGAATGGTACGATCTACAACGCGTTGATCAACACGGGCTCCCTCAACGGCCAGTTCACCGTCAGCGATACGACCACGACAAAGGGCGCCCCGGTATTCCCACAGGTCGTAGCGACGGCAGGCAAGGCCGGTCCTCCCAACGCGGTCTTCTTCGATAGCAACTTCAAGGCCCCTGAAATTCATCAGGCGGACCTGACGGTAGAGCAGGACCTCGGCTGGAACACAGTGATGAGCGTGACCTGGCTGGGATCGTTTGGCCGCAGGCTGGCGAACTTTACCGATCTGAACCTGAACCCGCCGACGACCGTTACCTATAACGTCATCGATACCTCGGGCAAAGGGCCGCTGCCGAATGGATCGACCTTTGCGTCGAAGTTCTACGCAAAGAACAAGACTCCTAACTGCGCCAGCCTGCGACCTGACTGCGCCTATGGTTCGGAGACGGACATCTTTAGCGGCGTGACCTCGAACTACCAGGGACTGGTGGGGCAGATCAACCACCGCTTCTCGCACCATCTACAGTTCAACGCGAACTACACCTGGTCGCATGCGCTGGACTACGGCCAGAATAACCAGACCGCCACCACCGCGAACAACCTGCTCGATCCGCAGAACATCAAGGCTGAGTACGGCAACTCCAACCAGAATGTGCCGAACCGGTTGGTGGTCAATGGGGTCCTGACAGCGCCGTGGACCTACCATCGCTGGCTGGCATACCTGTTGAATGACTATGAGCTCTCACCGAGCTTTGCGCTTCAGAGCGGTCTTCCCTACTCCATCGGGAGCAGCGGTACGCTCAGCACGGCCTTCCTGCCGACGGGCAATCTGAATGCGATTGGCGGCGGTGTGAACGGCTCGGGCGGTACCTTGCGGATACCCGGCTTCGAGCGCAACGGCTTCACGCAGCCGAAGACCGATGTGCTCGACCTGCGCATCTCCAAACGGTTTACTGTGGCGGAGCGGGTCAAGCTGGAGTTGCTGGCCGAGAGCTTCAATATTCTGAACAAGCAGAACGTAACCCAGGTCAATGCGACCGGGTATTTTCTCGGAAACACAACCATTGCAGGGGCCACGCCGACAAGCTCAAGGATAGTAACTGGCAACACGCTGAGCTTCAACACCAGCAGTGCGAACAGCGCTCAGGCGCTCTTTGGATCTACGACCAACTCCAACTCGAGCGGCTTCTCGTTCTCCCCGCGACAGATACAGCTGGCTATTCGGGCGCAGTTCTAACTGTAGGTTGCGATAACGGGCGGTGGCTTCGGCTGCCGCTCTTTTTCTTTGCAGGTTGTCGAGCGCGGCATCGATATTGCCCGCAATGCGTGGCTCGCTTCCCATTCTGAAGAAGTTTCGTTAGTCTGCGGATATCACTTGTGCCACGTTTTCATTACGCTTTGCCCGGATCGTTAGGGCTGGCGATTTGTTTTGACTGCCTTTTTCTCTGTGTTTCCATCGCTGATGTTTTAGTTTCTCGGAGAGTACATGCCGGTCTGGCGTGGCCGGATGCGTTTGAGCACGGCAACCCTGCACACTTTTGCCGCTCTATTTCTTGCAGCGCTCCTCCTCTTCGGTGCGGCTGTAGGCGCGCGTGCGTGGGCGCAGTCAGCGGTCGATGGAGCAATCGCCGGACATGTCGTCTCGGGCGAGGGTGCGGCCATCTCAGGGGCGGAGATCACACTTCAGGGTGAGTCGGGGATCGCGCGGACGACCACCTCCAGCAAGACCGGTCAATTTCTACTCGTTGGCCTGCCGCCCGGTGTGTACCGGATCGGCGGCGTCGCGCCAGGATACCGTGGCTCCGTGCAGCAGCAGATCGTGGTGGAGCTTGGCCGGGTCACGGAGGTGCGGTTGGGCCAGGTTGTCAGCGTCCCTGTACGGTCCGCCGGGACGAAATCTCGACAAAAGGTAAGGGCAGCAACGCGACCAAAGCTCTTGCGAAGACCGGCATACCTGCCCGTGCAAGAGGCCACCGCAACAGTGGTGCCACCGGTGGAGCTCGATGCGTTGCCGGTAGAGGGACGCGACTGGCAGGCGCTAGAGCTCGCAGCCCCCGGCGTCCATGCGGACCCCGATGCGGATGGCCAGAGCCTGCTGAGCTATCGCGGTCTGGACACGACGCAGAACAGCAGCCAGGTTGATGGTGTCAGCCACGACCAGAGCTTTGGAGCGGTCCCTATAGGAGCTGGCGCGAGTGCGGAGCGCGAACAGGAGGATGATGCGGAGCAGGGCGGTCTGACCCTCTCCGGTGGCAGTAGTGGACAGGGTATCGGGAGCGGACGTCACGCGGGTGCGGCATATACGTTTTCGCAGTCGGCGGTGCGCGAGTTTCGGCTGAACGAGCAGAACTACTCGGCTCTATACGGGCATTCGGCGGGAGGGGTTGCCACGGCGATCTCAAAGAGTGGGACAAACAACCTGCATGGCACGGCTTTCCTGACGATCCGGCAGGGCGCGTGGGGAGCTTCGAATCCGTTCTCGGTGCAGACAACCTATACAGACGGTGTGGTAACGAGCAATGTGGTGAAGCCGCACGATCTGCGACAGCAGTTCGGGGGCAGCCTTGGCGGTGCTGCCGTGCGGGACAGGTTCTTCTACTTCGTTGCCTACGACCAGCAGCGGCGCGGGTTTCCGGCGGTCTCGTCGCCCGGCTCCGTGGGCTTCTTTACCTTGACGCCGACGCAGCTTGCGCTTCTGGGTAATCGCGGCGTGACCCGTGCGAAGACTAATGTGGCGCTCAACTACCTCTCCAGCCTGACCGGGTTAGTGCCTAGACAACAGGACCAGACGGTGGCGTTCGGCAAGTTGGACTGGCAGGCGGGGAAGAGCAATCGCCTTAGCGCGCAGTACAACCGGGCGCGGTGGGACTCACCAGCTGGCGCGACAACGGCGGCGGTGGTGGCTCGGGGTAGAGCCAGCCTGGGCAACAACGAGGGCAGGGTAGATGAGGGGCTGGTTCGCTGGACGACGCTGCTCCACAAAAACCTGACCAACGAGGTGCGGCTATCGTATGGCCGCGACTTCCAGTACGAGACGGCGCAGACTCCGCTGCCACAGGAGCCCGCGATTGGGCCGGGAGGGTATGCGCCCGAGATCAGCATCGGGCCGCAGGGGCTGCTCTTCGGGACGCCGGCGTCGCTCGGGCGCAAGGCGTACCCCGACGAACACAGGCTGCAACTGGCTGAGACGCTGACGTGGATACGCGGTCATCATCTGCTGCGAGTGGGCGGCGAACTCAGCGCGGTGCATGATCTCGTGGACGCGCTGAACAATCAGGAAGGCACATTCAGCTACGACAGCGGTGTGACCGGCGGCCACGCGGGCGGGCTGGTCGACTGGATCACGGACTATACCTTCAACGTGAACGCGTACCCCAATGGCGGCTGTCCGTCGATCACGTCGAAGGTGCATGACTTCTGCTTCCGCTCGTTCAGCCAGAGCTTCGGGCAGCAGACGACGAGCTTCGATACACAGGAGTGGGCAGCCTTCGTTCAGGATGACTGGCGGGTGAGGCCCGGGCTGACCGTGAACATCGGTGCGCGATACGAGTACGAGCTGCTGCCCTTTCCCCAGAAGCCTAACGCGGCACTCGACGCGGTCTTCGGCAAGACCGGTGCGACCAGTGTCTTTCCGGAGGACCGCAACAACATCGGGCCGCGCGCCGGAGTCTCCTGGCAGCCTGGCTGGATGCATGGTGGCGTGCTGCACGCGGGCTATGGGCTCTACTTCGGACGGGCGGCGGGAACGACGATCCGCAGCGCGCTCGTGAACTCCGCGCTGCCCGCGTCCACGACGCATGTGCGTATCGTTCCGGGCACAGAGACGGTCTGTCCACAGGTGGCAAACCAGGGCTTCGGCTACGCCTGTTCGTACCTGTCGACGCCTCCCGCCGCAGTTGCGGCGACCACCTCGGCTACAGTCTTCGATCGGCGCTTTCGGCTACCCATGGTGCAGCAGGCAAGCCTGTCGATCGAGCATGGGCTGGGTGCGGGTGCGGTTGCAAGCGTGACGTACCTGATGAACCTCGACCGCCAGTTGCCAAACACTGTCGACATCAACATCGCACCGTCCGTGGGGTTGAAGCTCTTTCAGCTCAGCGGTGGCACGGCAGCACCGGGGGTACAGGATGGCGAGACGTTTGTGGTGCCGATCTATACCTCGCGGGTCAGCTCCAGCTTCGGCCCGGTGACGGACCTGATCTCGAACGGCAACGGGACATACCATGGCGCGGTTTTCGAGGTACGACGCCGCGGCCCTGGGCTCGACCTGCGAGTGAACTGGACCTGGGCCAAGGCCATCGACGATGGCCCTGGCGGAGCACTCCGGACTAACGGCCAGTTTGATCCATTCACCGTGCAGTATGATCGTGGGCTCTCGAACCTGAACTACCCCCACCGGATCGTCGCGAGCGCGGTGTGGGAGCCTGCCTTGCGAATCGAGAGCCGATGGCTTCGCGTTGCGGCGAACAACTGGCAAGTGGCGCCGATCTTCACGGAGACGAGCGGACGCCCGTACAGCTACAACATCTTTGGCGGAGCGCGGCTGAGTGGCGGCCACGAGAGTATCAACGGCTCGGGCGGTGCGGCGTACCTGCCCACCGTCGGAAGAAACACGCTGCGGCTTCCGGATGCGATGCACGTGAACCTGCGGCTCAGCCGGTCGGTCTCGCTGACGGAGCGGCTGCGCGTGCGGGGCGTGGCCGAGGTCTTCAACCTGACCAATCGGGTCAACTACTCCGGGATTCAGCAGCGAGCGTTTCTCGTTGGGACGGCCGTGAGTGGGGTGACGCCGCTGGTCTTTCAGGATGCGGCGACGATCGCGAACGAGGGCCTGAACACTCTTCCTTTCGGTAGCTTCACCGCAGCGGGGACGAGCGAGGCGCGGGAGCGGCAGGTCCAACTGGGGCTGCGGCTGGAGTTCTAGCAGGCAAGATTTATTTCGTTCCGGAACCTAACCGCGAGTCGAACCCGTTGTCTAATCGGCGCATGGAGAAAGTGGAGACAGACGCGATCCGGCAGGTGCTCGCAGGAGATCGCGATGCCTATCGGGTCTTGATGGACCGCCACTTCCATGCGGTCTTCCGCGTGGCCTTCCGGGTGACCGGTAATGAGGCCGATGCGGAGGAGGCAGCTCAGGAGGCGTTTCTGCGTGCCTACAACAAGCTATCAAGCTTCCGTCAGGAGGCGAATTTTTCTACCTGGGTCATTCGAATTGCCATGAACACTTCCATCAATCTCGTTGAGCGCCGGAACCGGGACCTTTCGCACTATGCGGTGCGGATCGGCGACGGACCGGAGCCGGATATAGAGACAGCACAGGTCGCGGACAGAACGGCGGGGCCGGAGCAGATGCTGCTGGACCACGAGGCGACAACACTGCGCGAAGAGGCGATGGGCGCGCTGACACCGATGGAGCGGACGGCGTTCACGCTGCGACACATGGAGGAGATGCCGATCGCGGAGATTGCAACGGCATTGCAGGTTCCGGCGAACTCGGCAAAGCAGGCGGTGTTCCGGGCGGTGAGTAAGCTGCGGCGGGCACTGACGCCAGTGGCGGGAGGTGCTGCATGAAGCGGATGGAACACATCTCAGAAGAAGATTTGATCGCATACCAAATGCGCGAAGGCGCTGACGAGAGGTCGATCCGGGAGCACCTGGAGGAATGCGCGGAGTGCGCGCGGGTGTCGGAGTCGATCGCGGAGACACTGCGGGTATTCTCGGGTGGACCGGTGCCGGAGCCTGATCTGGAGCGGAACTGGCAGCGGCTCAGGGGCAACCTGAGCGTGCTGAGCGCGGCGCCGCGGCGGTTCGGTTGGCTGCGCATCCGCTGGATGTGGCCTGCTGCCGGGTTGGTCGCTGCTGCGCTACTGCTGGTCGCATTTGTTGGAGTGCGCATGGACCGCAGCTTTGTACGACGGCCCACGCTTGCGGTGAAATCACATGGACCACTAACGGAGCAGCCGACCGACCCGGCGCTTGCGAACCATCTGGATGCGGCGGAGCGGCTGTTGACGGAGGTCAACAACTCATCGGGTCCGCTGGACGAGGCGGCGCGGGAGCAGGCGCACAGTCTGCTGCTGAAGAACGCGGTGTACGTGCATCAGGCACGGACGGGCGGCGATGTCGCGGAGGCGTCGGTGCTCGAGAACCTGGGACGGGTGCTGACGACGATCGATAACGAACCGGGTGATAACCGAGTGCCGATTCATGAGACGAGCGATTCCCCAACACACGACGACGAGACGTTGTCTTCGCACAGCACACTGGGGGTCCGGTTGGAGATGAATACGAGCGGCTTGTTGCTGGAGATACGGATTTTGCGGCAGAACGACATTCCGCAATGAAGTTTTGGACTGATCTGGAGTGAGGAGTAACACGATGATGACGACGATGACACGAACAACGATGTTTGCTGCTGCGGTGCTTCTGATGGCGACGCCACAGATATACGGACTTTCGGCCACCGAGGCGTCGACCACTGAGGCCGGGCAGGACAGCGCCTATACGGAAGGCACGCGGGCGATGAACGACCAGCGTTGGCAGGATGCTGTCGCCGCGTTCGAGAAGGTGATCAAGGAGAAGGACAAGGGCAGGAGGCAAGCTGCAGCCTTTTACTGGAAGGCGTACTCGTTGAAGAAACTGGGCAATACGGACGGCGCTATGCTGACCTGCGATCAACTGCACGCGGAGTTTGCGGCGAGCCCGTGGAATAAGGACTGCAGGGTGCTGTCTATGCCGGCGAATACGCAGGTCTATGTTGACTCGACGAATATGACGCCGATGCCTCCAATGCCTCCGCTCCCGCCAACTCCACCAATCCCTCGAATCGATCTCGATAACCCAGGGATGCACGACAGGCATGAGCATGGACGGAGCGCGGATGAGGACATCAAGCTGTTGGCGATGAACTCGCTGCTGAACCAGGACCCTGCGAAGGCGATTCCGTTGCTGCGGGGAATGCTGGCAGGCAATCAGTCACCCTCGGTGAAGAAGCATGCGCTGTTTGTGCTCTCGCAGAGTAAGGCGCCCGAGGCGGCGGCAATTCTTCATGATGCGGTGCTGGGCAAGATGGGAATTGATGTGCAGCGGGAGGCGATCCAGTCAGTCGGAGTGTTTCGAGGCAAGCAGGACAACGGCACGCTGGTAGATGTTTACCGCGGGACGTCAGATGAGGGGATCAAGCGATCGGTGATCTCGGCGCTGTTCATCTCGCAGGATGCACCGCGGCTGGTGGATCTGGCGAAGAGCGAGAAGGACCTGGAGATGAAGCGCAGGATCGTCTCGCAGCTTGCGTTGATGCGGGACAAGGTAGCTATGGATTACATGATGGAGCTGCTCAACTAGGCGGCCAACATTAGAACAGGAGGAACGACGATGCAGCGACTGATACGGGTTCTGATGATAGGGACGGTCTTTTCGATTGCGGCTGCGGTCTCTGCGCAGCAACCTTCGGTGGAGCATGCTCAGCTTACGGCGCGAGCAGCGGAGCATGGCCTTGCGGCGGAGCTTGATGCCGCGAAGCGGAGCAGCAGTCCGGCGTGGATCGGATGGTCGATTCCAGTGAGCGAGCGGTTCTCTTCAGGCTGGGGAATGGATCGGGTAGAGTTCCTCGAGGGAGACAACTCGGGAAACTCCAATGATGGCTCGAATGAAGATAAGAAGACCTTCGACCATGCAGTGATCCTGTTGCGTATTGCGAGTAACGGGGTGGAGAAGTTGAAGGTTGAAAATCCTGACCGGAAGCTGGACGCGGGAGGGCTACGGTTTGTCTGGCTGACTGGAGTTGCACCCGACGATAGCGTGCGCACGCTGACAGCGCTGGTCAAGCAGAGTGATACGAAACATCTGCGGGATACCCTGATCTTTGCGGTGTCGCTGCATCAGACGCCGTCAGCAACCGAAGCGCTGGTTGGGCTCGCTGGAGCGGCGAACGATCTGGAGATCCGAGAAAAGGCCGCGTTCTGGCTGGCGAACCAGCGTGGGCCGGAAGGCTTCCGCGCGATCCAACGACTGGCGCGGCAGGATAGTGATGAGAGCTTTCGTGAGAAGCTGACATTCGACCTGACGCTGGTGAAAGACCCTGCCCAGGATGCGCTCGCCGAGCTGATCCGCATGGCGCATGAGGATGCTTCGCCGCGGGTTCGAAAGCAGGCGCAGTTCTGGATGGCGACGAAGGGCGGCAAAAAAGTCGCCGGTGACCTGCGAGGGATGGCGGAGAACGATCCGGATACCCAGGTGCGAAAGCAGGCGGTGTTCGCGCTGTCGCGACTGCCGGAGGACGAGGCAGCGACGCAGCTGATCCAGGTGGCGAGCACAAACAAGGACCCGCAGGTTCGGAAGCAGGCGGTCTTCTGGCTGGGCCAGTCGAAAGACCCGCGGGCGCTGGATTATCTGACGAAGCTGCTACAGCCCTAGAGTCTGTTTAAAGCTGCTATCGAAAGAGGAAGTTTTGAAAGGGCACGGCTTCAGCCGTGCCATAAAGAGTTGGAAAGAAGAGGGGCTTTAGCCCCTGAGGGAATCGTTGTACCCGCACGCCGCTCCATAGTTTCTCAGTTTTTAAACAGCTTCTTAGAGCTTTCCTAAACTCAGAACTCAGGACTACGGAGCCACAGGCGAAGAGACGGCACTAGTGGGCAGGGCAGCGAAGCGTGTCGTGGGAAAGGCATCGGGATAGTTCTTCTGGATGAAGGCAGTCATCTGCTCGCGGACGAGGCAGCGTAGGTCGAAGTTCTGGCTGGAGTTGTGGCTGCTCATCAGGCAGCGAAGCTCCATGGTGTGCTCGGAGAGATTGGTGACCTGCAGGCCGCAGATCTTTTTATCCCAGAGCGGCGAGGCCTGAACGATGCGATTCAGCTCGGCTCGCAGCTCCTCGACAGGGATGGAATAGTCGACGTAGAGGAATGCGGTGCCCATGATATCGGTCTGCTCGCGGCTCCAGTTCTGGAAGGAGTTCTCGATGAAGTAGCTGAGCGGAACGATTAAGCGGCGCAGGTCCCAGATCTTGATGACGACGTAGGCGGAGGTGATCTCCTCGATGCGTCCCCACTCTCCTTGCACGACGACGACATCGTCGATGCGGATGGGCTCGGTGATGGCGATCTGAAGGCCAGCAAGGAAGTTTGCGGCGGTAGATTTGGCGGCAGTGGCGAGGATCAGCGAAGCGACGCCGGCGGAGGCGAGCAGTCCAGTGCCGTAGTGCCAGATGCGCGGGTCATGGAAGCTCCAGAGCAGCGCGCCGGCGTCGATGACGATGACGAAGCTGATGACCATGCGGCGGAAGAGCTGGAACTGGGTGTGGATGCGGCGGGCCTGAACGTTATTCTCGGCGGTGAGATCGTAACGGCGGAGGAAGACGTTTTGCAGAACATAGACACAGCCAGCCGCAAACCAGCCCAGAGCAGCGATGAGCGCCATGACGAAGATCTGGTTGAGCAGGTCCTGCAGCTTGTCGGGCACACGCGGAACCACAGGGAGCACGATGAGCAGGCAGGTGATGAAGAAGACTGCGCGGGACGGCGCGCCAAGGTAACGTTGGAGCCCCCATCCGAGGCGAGTGTTCTCCGCCTCCTTGCGGCGGAGGAGGCGGAAGAGGACATAGTGAACGACACTGGCGAGGACGAGGGCGGTGCAGAAGAGGAAGATGGCGAAAAACCAGCCGTGTTGAAGGTGAAAGGTTTGGGTCATGCTTTGCTCTGCTCCCGGCGCGACGTCGATTGACGCCGCGCCCAGTGTCCAGGGATCGCCTGCAACGGTTAAGATGCGAGTTTTTTGGACGAGTAGGCTTCCGTTTGCAGTGCATGCGAAAACTACTGCGGTTTCAAATAGGCCAGCCCGTCGAGCACCGCTTTCTCGAGTGCGATGCGCTGATCGGAGTAGGAGTGATCGGTGGTCAGATGCAGCGCGGTGACCGCGGTGTCGCCAGCTGCGGTGAGACCCTGAACAAGAGCGTCGCTTGAAGCGGCAAGGCCGTCGTCCGAGGTGACGACGAGCATCGGACGGCTGGCGAGCTTCGGTGCGAAGTCTGGGATGTTCCATTTTGCACCGTTGGCAATCAGCTCACGGGCGAGGCTCTCCGGGGTACAGCCCGCGAGCGGAGCTATACCTTCCGCGGCGAGCGCAGCAGCGAGGGGCTTTACGGCCGCCTCTTCCTGCCCGGGCTTGAGCCTTGCAGTGGCCATGCCGCCCATGTTGGCGGCGGAGATCAGCCCAACGGCCCGGATGGCGGGGTCCTGCGCTGCCGTGTAGCTGGCCATGAAGCCGCCCATGGAGTGTCCAATGAGGACGAGGTAGCCGGGGTCGGCGCGGAACTTCTTCGCGTTAGCGGGATCGCGCATATAGGCAATGGCAGCCTGGGTGTCCTCGAGCGCATGGGTGAAGGAGAACTCTCCCGGCGATCCCCACGACCCACGGTAGTCGAAGAAGAGGACATCCCATCCGGCGCGACGAATGACCTGGGCGAGGTCGAGATTGCGCTCGTTACCGGGGAACCCGTGCAGCAGCAATACGACCGGATGTGGTCCCGCACCGCTGGCTACATAGACGAGGCCGTTGAGTAGCGCACCATGGCTCGGGATCTGGATTGACTTCATTGCAGCGGGATTAGCTTTGTCCGGAGCAGGGTCGGTGGTGATGGCTGCGGGGAGCTGGGCGTGCGCTGAGGCGCAGAGAAGTGCGGCGGTCAAGAGGAGTCTGCGAAGGGGCATGGGGCGATTGTAAAGAAAACAAGACAAAAGGCCCGTAAAATAGATAGGTGAGCTTTACGGAACAATACGACGTAGTCGTTGTGGGCGCAGGACATGCCGGATGCGAGGCCGCGATGGCGGCGGCGCGGATGGGTTTGCGAACGGCGATCTTCACGCTGAACCTCGACCTGATCGCGCAGATGAGCTGCAACCCGGCCATCGGCGGCATAGCAAAAGGCCATCTGGTGCGCGAAGTAGACGCGCTCGGCGGCGTAATGGGCGAGGTCGCGGATGCGACGGGCATCCAGTTCCGGCTGCTGAATACGTCGCGGGGCCCGGCGGTGTGGTCGCCTCGGGCGCAGTGCGACAAGGCACTCTACCGAGTGAAGATGCGCGAGGTGCTGGAGAGCCAGCAGAATCTCTACATCAAGCAGGCCGAGGTGGTGGACCTCGTCGTTGAGAACACGGACAGCGGACAGGTCGTGCGCGGATTGAAGCTGCGCGACGGACGAACGATCTTTGCGACGTCGACGGTGGTGACAACGGGGACGTTTTTGAATGGCCTGATCCACTGCGGCGAGCAGCAGTACACCGCAGGCCGCAGTGGAGAGCCAGCAAGCGTGCTGTTGGGCGAGGCATTGAAACGACTCGGGTTGCGCGAGTGCCGCTTGAAGACAGGCACGCCACCGCGCCTGGATGGCCGCACAATCGACTGGAGCAAGTTTGAAGAGCAGCCGGGGGATGATGATCCAACACCGTTCAGCTTCCGCTCGAGCTTTTCGCGGGGGGGAACGCCGCCGTTACGGCAGATCATGTGTCATATCGCGCGCACGACTCCGGAGACGCTGCGGCTGATTCGCGAGAACGTGCATCGCTCGCCCATGTACACCGGGCAGATCGAGGCCATCGGGCCGCGCTACTGCCCGTCGATCGAGGACAAGATCGTCCGCTTCCCGGACAAGACGCAGCACCAGTTCTTCCTCGAACCCGAGGGGCTGAACACGCACGAGGTCTACGTCAACGGCATGAGCACAAGCCTGCCGATGGAGGTCCAGGCCGCGATGGTCGCGTCCATTCCGGGGCTCGACAAGGCAGAGATGCTCCGCCCCGGCTACGCCATCGAGTACGACGCCATTGACCCGACGGAGCTGGACCGCACGCTCGCCGTGAAGCGCTTCGCTGGGCTGTATCTGGCGGGGCAGATCAACGGCACCAGCGGCTACGAAGAGGCTGCGTGCCAGGGATTGATGGCCGGGATCAACGCGGCGCTCGCGGCCAAGGGCGAACCCGGATTCACGCTCGACCGCACCGAGGCCTACACCGGCATCCTGATCGACGACCTCATCAGCAAGGGCACCAACGAGCCCTACCGGATGTTCACCTCGCGGGCAGAGTTCCGGCTGCATCTGCGGATCGACAACGCGGACAAACGGCTGACGCCGTATGGGCGGCGGCTCGGCCTTATCGACGACGCTGCGTGGGCCGTATATGAAGCCAAACAGGCGCGAGCGCAGGCGTTCGAGGCGCTGCTGAACTCGGCGCGGGTGCAGGTGGGCGAGCTGCCCGCAGAGTTAGTTGCCCAACTAGATGGTGATGCCGCTGGGGTGTCCGGCCAGACCTATGCACAGTTTTTGAAGCGGCCGGAGGTGCCCATTGAGCAGCTCGCGGCGGGCCTACGAGCGCGGCTCGCGGAGCAGGTCGAAGTCTTCTCCGGCTGGGTAGCCGCGATAGACGCCGCTGGCGGTGACCGCCTTCCGGCGTGGGTGCGGAACGAGATGAAGACAGTCGAGACAGAGATCAAGTACGCCGGATATCTCGACCAGCAGCGCCGCTCGATGACAAAGCTCCGCAAGGCCGAGGGCCGGGTGATTCCGGCGTGGTTCGACTACAGCGCGGTAAGTGGGCTGTCGCGCGAGATGAAGGAGACGCTGCAACGGGTGCGTCCGCATACACTCGGGCAGGCGAGCCGCATCGCGGGTGTGACTCCAGCGGCGGTGAGCCTGCTCCATGTGTACACGGCGAAACAGGCAGCAGAGCGCGCGGCACAGTAGCGGCGTCTTGGCCCGTGGCCTGACGGTAAGCGCTTGATCTCTCTCAAAACTGTCATCCTGAGCGGAGCGTAGCGAAGTCGAAGGACCTGCGGTTGCTTTTGTCTTTACCTGTTTTATTGTTTGTCATCCCGTAGCAACGCGGAGGAATCTGCTTTCACCAGTCCAAACGCTCGTAGCGATTTTCCTGTAGGCGTAGCGGTGGCTCGAAAAGCAGATTCCTCCGCGTTGCTACGGAATGACAAATAAAGAGGGAGAGATGCTTTGCATTAACCGGCGATACGCCCTAGTCAAACGTTTTGTCAGAGGGTCGGAGAGTGGCTATACTTCCGCGTAGCAGCACCTGGGATGGTTTGCGGTGCTGAAGTTTCTACACAACAGGAGATTCCCTTGGCGGTGACTTTTTCCAGACGATCCTTTGCGCGCCTGATTGGCGCGGTGGCCGGTGCTTCTTCGCTTCCGAGCTTTGCTTCTACGCTTGACGCCGCAACGCCAGAGCAGGGCGCGGCCGGTGCGCGATCCTTCCCGAAGGGCTTTCTGTGGGGTTCGGCGACGGCCTCGTACCAGGTGGAGGGCGCGGTGGGTGTCGATGGGCGTGGGCCGTCGATCTGGGATACCTTCTCGCATACTCCGGGCAAGACGCACAACGGCGATACGGGCGATGTCGCGGACGACTACTTCCACCGGTACAAGGAAGATATCCAGCTGATGAAGCATATAGGGCTGAAGACGTGCCGGTTCTCGGTTGCGTGGACGCGGATCTACCCGGCGGGTACAGGCGCGATCAACCCCAAGGGGATGGACTTTTACAACCGCATGGTGGATGCGCTGCTGGAGGCGGGGATTGCGCCGTACTGCACGCTGTACCACTGGGATCTGCCGCAGGCGCTCGAAGACAAGGGCGGTTGGCAGAGCCGCGATACGGCGAAGGCGTTCGCGGAGTACGCGGGTTATACGGCGGGCAAGCTGTCGGACCGGGTAAAGCACTTCATGACGCTGAACGAGCTGCGCAGCTTTGTGGATCTGGGGTATGGGAACGGCGCCCATGCTCCGGGGTTGAAGCTGGATGCGGCGGGCCTGGCGCAGGTGGCCCACTACGCGGTGCTGGGGCATGGGCTGGCGGTGGAGGCGATTCGGGCGCACGCGAAGCCGGGGACCAAAGTTGGGCTGGCGGAGAATGTATCGGCGGCAACGCCGGTGTTTGAAGCACCGGAGCATATCGCTGCAGCGACGAAGGCAATGCGCGAAGAGAACGCCATGTTCATGACGGTGATTCAGGAGGGCAAATATACGGATGCCTATCTGAAGCGGCTGGGCGCGGCAGCTCCGAAGTTTACGGCGGAAGATCTGAAGTCGATCAGCGCGCCGCTGGACTTTGTGGGGCTGAACATCTACACGCCGATGTATGTGCGCGCCACTGACTCCGAGAAGGGGTATGAGGTGGTGCGTTCGCCGGAGTCCTACCCGCACATGGCGAGCTCGTGGCTGACGGTAGGGCCGGAGGCGCTCTACTGGGGGCCGAAGCTGGTGAACACACTGTGGCATCCGAAGGAGATATTCATTACGGAGAATGGGGCCTCGTCGACGGATGTGATGACGGCGGAGGGCAAGGTGCTCGATACCGACCGTGTGATGTACCTGCGGAACTATCTGACGCATCTACACCGGGGTGTCGCGGAGGGGCTGCCGATCCATGGGTACTTCCTGTGGAGCCTGCTGGATAACTTCGAGTGGGCGGATGGCTACGAGAAGCGGTTCGGCATTACCTACGTGGACTTCCAGACGCAGAAACGCACGCCAAAGCTGAGCGCGGAGTTCTACCGCAGGGTGATCGAGACGAACGCGCTGGCATAGCCGACAGGTGTTCTCCGAAACTTTGTATCCAAAGGACAGTATTGTTGTCTAAGGAAGCAGTGCAGGAGAACACCGTGGCAATGGGAACAAAGGCAGGGCTTACGATCGTTGGTGTGGCGCTGGTTGGCGCGCTTCTGATTGGAGTAAAGACGATGGTATTTGGAGCGGAGACGAGGAAGGAGCCGCTACCGGCTCCTGTGCTGGACAAGCAGCGCCACACGGCAGGCCATGAGACAGCGGTCTTCGCGGGCGGCTGTTTCTGGGGTGTGCAGACAGTCTTTCAGCGGGTAAAGGGTGTCACCGCGACGACGGCGGGATACTCCGGCGGCAGTGCGGCGACAGCGACCTACGAACAGGTCTCATCCGAAGGCACGGGACATGCCGAGGCGGTGAAAGTCGTCTTCGATCCATCGAAGATCAGCTATGGGACGCTGCTGCGGATCTTCTTCTCCGTTGTGCATGATCCAACGGAGCTGAACCGGCAGGGACCCGACGTGGGAACATCCTACCGCTCGGCAATCTTCTTCACTTCGCCCGAGCAGCAGAAGATTGCTGCGGCATACATCGCACAGCTTGACGGAGCGCATGCGTTTCCGAAGAAGATTGTGACCGAGCTGGTGCCGCTGAAGGCGTTCTACAACGGCGAGGACTACCACCAGGACTACGCGGAGAAGAACCCGAACAACCCGTACATTCAGGTGTGCGACGTGCCGAAGACGGCAGCGCTGAAGGCCCAGTTCCCCGAACTGTTTCAGGACTACAAGCGCAAATAAGCTGCAGTGATTCCAGGTAACTGCGAAAGCTCCAGCCCCTGCAAAGGCTGGAGCTTTCTTATTTATGCTTTGAGGCCGTAACGGGCGGCAGCATGCTGGCGCGACAGGTTAGGCCCAAGCGCGAGGCGGGCATCGTTGAATCTATGCCAGTCGGCGGCTTCGGGCAGCGAGGGAATGGTGATGAGCTCACGCTGATCGAGCGCGGCGAGCGAGGCATCGACCATCTCCTCGGCGGTCATGACGATCTCGGCAGGCAGGTTGTGGATAGGAAGGCCGGCACGGTCCCAGAACTCGGTGCTGGTGGCGCCTGGGAGAACAGCCTGTACCTGAACGCCCTTGTCGCCTACCTCATGATGGAGCGACTGGGTCAGGTTGACCACGTAGGCCTTGGTGCCGCTGTAGGTCCCGTTGAGCAACTCCGGTGCGAGAGCGACGATGGAAGCGATATTGATGATGAGGCCGTTGGTGCGGGCAACGAAGCCAGGTAGCACGGCAACGGTGAGACGAGTGAGCGCATTGACGTTGAGTTCGATCATCTTCTCAAGCTCTTCGATATCGGAATCAACGAGCTTGGAGGTGGCACCGAAGCCGGCGTTGTTGACGAGAGCGGTGATGGTCTTGTCGGAGCGAAGACGCTCTTCGACGCGGAGCTGATCGGCCCTGAGGGTAAGGTCGGCGGGGAGGATGTCGACCTTGCGGCCTGTCTTGGTGGAGAGGCTGGCGGCAAGATCGGTGAGACGCTTCTGATCGCGTGCAACAAGGATCAGGTCATAACCGCGTTTGGCGAGGCGATCGGCATAGACTGCGCCGATACCTGAGGATGCACCGGTGATGAGAGCGGTGCCTTTGGAGATTTGAGCATTCATGGTGACCTCGGTGAAGCTGGAATGTGAACCAATATGTGCGTTCATTTCTTAGAGTAGACCGGTTGGTTAGTGGATTCAGGATCTTTCATTTTTCTTTGGGAGGCGGTTCAGATTACTTTTTGAGGAGAACGTCGAACGTGAAGTGAAGAAAAAGCTCGAGCGGCTGATCGCTCTTCTCAGCCTTGGAGCGTACAAGCGCACCTTCCCAGTTGTTGAGGAGGAAGGCGGCGAGCTCATCAGGCTTCGTCGAGCGCGCCAGATCCCCTTTTTCTATCGCGGCACGGAGGACATCGGCGATCGGCTGTTGCCAATGGCCAAAGACAGCGCTGAGTGCAGGCTGGAGGACGGCGCTATGGTCGGCAACCTCAAGGCTGAGATTGCCGATCAGACAACCGCTGATAGGGCCAGTCTGTCCGTAGACGGAGAGGAGTTCCTCAAAGTACTTTCGGAGGCGATTGAGGGGGCGGAGCCGGGTGTCGCCGAGCATGCGTTCGGCCCGTTCTCCTTCTCCGGTGGCATAGCGCATGAGAACCTCCTGAGCGAAGGCCTCCTTGCTGGGAAAGTAGTGATAAAAAGAGCCCTTGGGAACGCCAGCGTGGTCGAGGATATCCTTGACCCCCGTGGCGTTATAGCCGGTGGAGTGGATCAGCTGAAGTCCAACGTCGATGAGGTGTTCGCGGGTGTTTTTGGTAGCCATCATGTCACCAATAGACTGGTCGATTCTATTGGATGAGTGACACCGTAATTCGGTTCGTTCTTATGCGCATCCTCACTCCCCCCAAAATCTGTCATCCTGAGCGAAGCGTAGCGCAGTCGAAGGACCTGCGGTTTGTTCGAACCAGCACAATCTCCCTACTGCGTGACCTCGCCCTCAGGCTCGTCGGTAGGATCATCAATCTCAGCCTGGAAGCCCTCGAGCAGACGCGCAAGGAACGCCTCTGAGTTGGGCTTTTTGTTCTGAATCTGGTCGGCGAGGGCGATATGCCGAGCGAGATCGGCGAGGACGATGCCCCAGGCGAAGGGGTCATCCCACGCGCCCGTCTGGATGCTGACATGCTGGCCTTTTTCTGCGATCCAGACACGCATTACCTCGAAGGATGCCTTGTCGCGCTGTGCGGCGGGGGGAATGCCCAATGTTTTTTCTGATCCCATGCTTACTCCTCTGGTACGGCCTCTGTTACTAAGCTATATGGTCACGGCGTAAACTTGAAAACAACCCTGTAATTCACAGCGTCCACAGGGCGTCCACAGCCTCTTTGGATAGGGTAGAAGTTTAATGGCGACATATCCCAATCTCGTTCAGGATCAGGGCCGTCCAGCCTCTGTGCATGCGGAGATGACCATCCTTGGCGCTATGCTGGTCGAGCCGGTGGCGATCACCGATGCGTCGATGGTGCTGAAGGCCGACGACTTCGCGCTGGACTCCCATCGCAGAATCTACAGTGCGATGATGGCGCTGTCTGAGGCAGGGCATGCCGTCGACATCGTTACCGTCAGCGAAGAGCTGCGCAAACGCAAGGAGCTGGACTCGGTTGGAAGCGTGGCGTATCTAGCATCGCTGAGCGAGGGGCTGCCGCGGAAGCTGAGCGTCGAAAACTACGTCCGGATCGTGCTGGACAAGAGCCTTATGCGGCAGTTGATGACGGTGTGTGACGTGGGGATGGCGTCCGCGGCCGACCAGAGCGAAGAAGCGCTGAACGTGCTGAACGACGTGAGCACGCGCCTTATGGAGATCTCGGATCACGCGATCACGGGCGGCCTTGCCGGTATTCCGGAGATCGTCAAGGGTTCGTTCGGCTCGATCGACCAACTCTATGAGCAAGGTCGTGAGGTGACTGGCCTGGCGACACACTACGTTGAGTTCGACAAGATGACGAGTGGCCTGCAGCCGTCGGACCTTGTGATTATTGCGGCGCGGCCGTCCATGGGAAAGACGGCGTGGGCGATCAACATTGCGGAGAACGCGGCTGTGCGCAGCGGCAAGGTGGTAGCGGTCTTCTCACTCGAAATGTCGAAGGAAAGCCTGCTCCGCCGCATGCTCGCCTCCCAGGCTTTGGTAAGCGCGCGCAATATCCAGCAGGGCTTTATTGGGCGCGACGATCGCTCCAAGCTGGTGGAAGGGCTGGAGCGGTTGATGGAGTCGAAGATGTTCATCGACGATACGCCGGGCATTACGCTGGCCGAGATGCGGGCGAAGGCGCGGCGGTTGAAACAGCAGCAGGGCAGCCTTGACCTGATCGTCATCGACTACCTGCAGCTGATGACCGGCTCGACCGGACAGAAGAAGCAGGAGAACCGCACGCAGGAGGTCAGTGCAATCTCGCGCGGACTGAAGGCGCTGGCTAAGGAGATGAAGGTGCCGGTGGTGGCGCTGAGCCAGCTCTCGCGTGGCAGCGAGCAACGCACAGGCGATAAAAAGCCGTTGCTGAGCGACCTGCGCGAGTCGGGCTCCATCGAGCAGGACGCCGACGTGGTCTGCTTCATCCATCGCGAGGAGTACTACGACCGCGAGAACGAAGACCTGAAGGGTAAGGCCGAAATCATCATCGCCAAGCAGAGAAACGGCCCGACAGGCAGCGTGCATCTCGCATATCTGGCAGACTTCACGCGGTTCGAGAACCTCTCGAGCGGCGGCGGCGAGGGCGGCTACTAAGAACCTGTTTAAAAACTGCTGTTAGCAATCAAAACAACTCCTGTCATTCTGAGCGGAGCGAAGAACCCCCGTATTTCGTTTGAAGCGCCACACATCACACCATTGCGAAAATGCTCTAATTGAAGTCAGGACAGACTGCGTGAAAAGTTGGATTGAAGTATCGGAGCGACGGTTAGTCGAGAACTACCGCGCTGCCGTCGATGTTCTGGTGCGCGAGACAGGATCGCCACAGGCCGCAGTGTTGGCAGTCGTGAAGGCGAATGCGTATGGCCACGGAGCGGCGATCTGCGCGCCGGTGCTGGTGCGCGCAGGGGCCGAATGGCTTGGCGTGACCGATGTGGTCGAGGGTGTCGCGGTACTCGATGCGCTGGTGCATGCGAAGACGAATACGCCGCAGATTCTGGTCATGTCCGGTCCGCTTGCAGAGGATGCGCCGACGATCGTGCAGCATCGTCTGGTGCCGGTCGTGTGGACACGGACGCAGATGGCAGCGCTTGCCGTACAGGTTGGCGAGTCCACTCATCCGCTGGCAATCCACATCGAGATTGATACCGGGATGTCACGTCAGGGCGTCGCAGTTGGAGCCGAACTCCGAGAGCTGTTGCACTGGCTGAAGAGTGAGCCGCGACTTCGTCTCGACGGCGTGATGACGCACTTTGCCGACGCCGAAGTGGCCGGTTCCGAGCAGACAACAGAGCAGAGAGGGCGGTTCGAAGAGGCGCTACAGCTAGTCGCGGAGTCGGGGCTACAACCCGCGTGGGTCCATGCGGGAAATACCTCGGCACTCGACAACGGTGCCGATGGCGGAGGGCTACGGTGGCATGGCGCACTGGCGCAAAGCCTCTGCGCACAAGCAATGGTGCGCGAAGGATTAGGGCTTTACGGATACTGCTTGCCCATCGAAGGGTTGGTGGCCAGCGATGGCGCGGATACTGCACGGCTGCAACCTGCGGTGCTTCCGGTGATGACGTGGAAGACCCGCATCATTGGGCTGAGCCAGATCGAGCCGGGCGCGCGGGTCGGCTACAACGGCACATTTATTGCCGAGCGGACGATGCGGCTGGCGCTGCTTCCGGTGGGCTACGCGGATGGTCTGCGGCGCGAGCTTTCGTCCTCAACCGGAACTGGCGGATGGGTGATGATTCGCGGCAAACGAGCTCCCATCATTGGCAGAGTCTCGATGAACCTGACGACGGTCGATGTCACGGAGATCGATGCCGCAGTCGGAGATGAAGCAGTGCTGCTGGGCGACGGCGTTACCGCCGAGGACCATGCAGCACTGGCCGGGACGATCGCGTATGAGATCATCTGCGGAATGGGAATGCGGGCTCCGCTGGTGCTGGTGTAGGGCAACTATCGAGTGAGCTCGGCCTTTCTGTCTTCAAGGCCGAGCCACTGAAGCGCGCTCGTTCATGAACCACAAACTAGTAATGGTCTTCGAGGTCCTTTGGAGCAAACGGCATGGGCGTTGATTCGATCCCGTTCACTGTTGCACCTGCATTCGAGAAGACGGGAGCAATCTTCAGGTATTGAGCAGGAAAGTTGAGATTAGGTTCGGACAACTTGTCGAGGCGCTCTATGTGGTCTGTCGAGAGAGGCAGATCCAGGGCAGCAAGGTTCGAGTCAAGCTGCTTCATCGTGCGTGCTCCGATGATCGTCGAGGACACACCGGGACGGCTTTGGACCCACGCGAGCGAAACAGCGGCGACCGTGCTGTTCAACTCTTTTGCGATCTTCTGCAACTCATCCAGAAGATCGTAAGCCTGATCGGTTAGAGAACCCGTTACATGATCGCCTCGATCGGGCTTCATCTCCCCCCTGTTTGCCCGGGTATATTTCCCTGAAAGAGCTCCGCCCTTCAGTGGCCCCCAGGGTGTGACTCCAAGCCCCATCTCCTGAGCCATCGGGATCAGCTCTCCTTCCACGGTGCGTTCAAGCAATGAATATTCAATCTGAAGGGAAATCAGGGGAGCCCAGCCACGGAAATAGGCAATCGTCTGCGCTTGCGCGGTCCTCCACGCGGGGGTATCGGAGAAGCCGATGTAGCGTACCTTGCCTGAAACAACAAGGTCATCGAGAGCACGAAGGGTCTCTTCGATCGGAGTAAAGCGGTCGTTCATATGGAGCCAGTAAAGGTCGATGTAGTCGGTCTGCAAGCGACGGAGCGACTGCTCGCACTGTGCAAGGATCGCCTTGCGGCCAGCGCCACCGCCATTCGGATCACCGGGGTATAGGCCGCCGAAAAACTTGGTGGCCAGCACCATTCGCTCACGACGGGCGCGGTCCTGGGCGATAAAGTCGCCGATGATCTTCTCAGAGTGGCCCTTGGTATAGAAGTTCGCGGTATCGACGAAGTTGCCGCCGCGCTCCAGAAACGTGCCGAGAATCTTTGCGGAGTCTTCCGGCGTTGCTCCCCAGCCCCAGTCTTCCCCAAAGGTCATGGTCCCAAGGCAAAACGGGCTGACGCGAAGTCCTGATCTTCCAAGAGTTACGTACGAATTCAATGGCATACTTTGCTCCTTATAGTTTGGTCTGATCACCTGCCTCTATGAGATTCCAGAGGGTGCCTGACCGGGGTACCTGATCCTGCAAACTTGTTGCCTGATCCTCCAGATATCGAGCCGCAATCCAGAGTTCACGCGCTCTCTTCTGAGAACATGTAGTGAGGGAGAAGTGCCATGTCATCCGAGCTCGCATCGTTGATCGAGGCACATACGCGAATCGACTGTTGTTCCTTTCCTAGCCCAATTCCCGGCCTGCAGCTGTCTCGCTATTCGTCGCCTACGCGGCCGGGTCAGGGTGTGCAGCGTCCAATTCTTGCCATCGTCGCCCAGGGAAGTAAGCAGATCATGTTGGGTGACGAGGCTTTCACCTACGACCCCGACCATTACCTGGTGGTTTCACTCGATCTACCGGTCTCTGGAAGAGTTACGACGGCCTCGAAAGCAAAGCCATTTCTCGGGATGAGTTTGGAGCTCGACGTAAAACAGATACCGTCGCTTCGGACCTCCGGCAAGATCCAACGGGCGACGAAGCCTCAGCGCGGTGCTTTCGTCAGCAGAATGACCCCGGAATTACTCGACCCGGTACTCCGGTTGCTCAGGCTCCTCGGAAAGCCGGAGGACAGTGCTGTGCTCGCACCCCTGTTGCAGCGGGAGATACTTTACCGCCTGTGGCGTGGCGAGCAAGGCGAACAACTTGAGCGAATGGCGCAAGCGGATGGTACTGACAGCGGCGTCGTGAAATCCGTCATCTGGCTGAAAGAAAACTTCGACAAGCCGTTTTCGATCAAGCTCATCGCCCAGGAAGCGAACATGAGTCCTTCTGGACTGCACCATCATTTCAAGACACTCACCAACATGACCCCTCTGCAATATCAAAAGCACCTTCGCTTGCAGGAGGCTCGACGGCTCATGTTGGACGACGCGATGGATGCGTCTGCTGCGGCGTATCACGTCGGTTATGCGAGCCGCTCACAGTTCACCCGTGAATACAGCCGTCTCTTTGGAGCCCCGCCACTTAGGGATGTGGAGCAGGCCCGCCAGCAGCCTCAATCGGCAGAACTGTGACGGCGGATATAGATCAAGGGCTGCCGTTACCAGCTTGTCGTCTCTGAAAGCAGTTTCGTAACAGCCTCTTATTTGCGCGGGCACCCGGCGGGCGATAGCATCAAGGTCGGTATTACGAAATGAGGGAACCTTTCATGGAATCGAACACCACGGCGCGTCGCACGGAAGATATCGCGCTCGATCTGCTTAAGTTTGTCGCTGCAACGGCCAATGTGGGCAGCAAGGCTGCCGGTTCGACCGGCTTCGGCGTGCCGAGCTCGGCCAAGCCCGAGGACCAGGTTTCGCACCTGCTGGGGCTGTACGCCCGCTGCCGCGAGGCGGTCGAGGCACCGGGCCCGGGCAAAGCGAAGTAGTGTCGCGCCCTCTTCGCGTTGCCGTCGTCGGCGCTGGAGCTTTTGGACGGAACCATCTCCGTGTCTATCGAGAGTTGCAGGCGTCCGGTGAGCCGGTCGAGCTGGTGGCTGTCGTCGATCAGGATGCGGCGGTCGTTGCCGCTGCGGCCGCCCAGTATGGTGTTCCGGGCTTTGCATCGGTAGAGGCTTTGCTGGACGCGAATCTTCGCCTCGATGCGGCGTCGGTCTGCGTGCCGACGGTGCATCATGCTTCCACAGCTGCCCCGCTTCTAGCGGCGCATATAGACCTGCTGATTGAGAAGCCGCTGGCCGCCAGCCTTGCCGACGCGGATGCGATTCTTGCGCTCGCTCGCGAGCATCAGCGGATCGTGCAGACGGGGCATCTGGAGCGCTTCAATCCGGCGGTGACGGCGGTGCGTGGGTTGTTGAACCGACCCATGTTCTTCGAGTCGCACCGGCTGAGTATCTTCACGCCGCGCTCGCTCGATGTGGACGTGGTGCTGGACCTGATGATCCACGACCTCGACATTGTGCTCAGCCTGGTGGACTCGCCGGTGCGCGAGGTGCGTGCCGTGGGGCTGCCGGTGCTCTCGCGCAAGGTCGATATCGCCAATGTGCGGTTGGAGTTCGAGAACGGCTGCGTCGCCAACTTCACCGCAAGCCGCGTCAGCACGGAGCGCGTACGAAAGCTGCGGTTCTTCCAGCCACACCAGTATCTTTCGCTCGACTTCGCGCGGAAGGACCTCCTGATGATCGATGTAACAGCTGCAGCTGGAATGGACCCGGCGATGCTGGCGGCGATCGCGGAGGCCGCCACGTTGAAACAATCCGGCCATCCATCGGCAGGGCTTTCGCTGCGAAAGGTCCCGGTGGTGGACGGAGAGCCGCTGCGGCTGGAGATCGAGTCGTTTCTGCACGCCGTGCAAACCCGAACTACGCCGGTTGTCTCGGGCGAAGCAGGACGCGCCGCGCTGGCGCTTGCGCTTGAGATCAACGAAGCCATCGCACAACACGCGGCGCGGACTGGATTGTAGGAGAGATTAAAGATTATGGACGAGCTCACTCTTCTCACCGAAGCCGACGAACGTGCCAGAGTCTACACGGCATCGGTACGCGAGCGGCGCGTCTTTCCCGACGCGGCTGCTTTGCATGGTCTCCGCGCTTTCGATGAGCCGTTGCCGCAACACTCTCAGCCGGAGGCAGAGGCGCTTCGTCTTCTGGATGAAGCGGGATCGCCCGCAACAACCGCTTCCAACGGCCCTCGCTACTTTGGCTTCGTGATTGGCGCGTCGCTGCCAGTTGCCGCGGCTGCCGAAAGAATGATGCTGGCCTGGGACCAGTGCGCCTCGTCCTTCGCCCACTCTCCGGTCGCGGCAACGGTCGAACAGGTGGCCGCGCGGTGGGTTTTGGATATTCTCGATCTGCCACGGGAGAGCGCCGTCGGCTTCGGGACCAGCGCAACAGCCTGCACCTTGACCTGCATTGCGGCAGCACGGCGCGCGATGTTTACGCGTCGAGGATGGGACTTCGATGGTGACGGATTGATCGGTTCCCCGGAGATTCGAGTCGTCATCTCGGAGACAGCACACATCACGGTGAAGAAGGCCCTTCGCGTGCTTGGCTTCGGTATGAATCGAGTCGTGCTCGCACCCACGGACGAGCATGGACGCATCGATCCGGATCGCCTGCCGCCACTGGATGACAGGACCATTCTTTGCCTGCAGGCTGGCGAGGTCAACACAGGGGAGTTCGATCCGTTTGACGTCCTCATACCGCGCGCGAAGGCCGCCGGTGCATGGGTCCATGTAGATGGTGCCTTCGGGATCTGGGCACGGGCATCTTCCGCCGCGGAGTTGACCAAGGGCGTTGACGGCGCGGATAGCTGGACGATGGACGCGCACAAATGGCTCAACACGCCTTATGACGGAGCGATGGCCATCTGCCGCGATGCCGAGGCGCTGTCCCTTGCGATGAACAGCGACGCCGCCTACGCCACTGCCGCAAAGGACGCTCAGAAGAACCTGACCATGGAGTTTTCGAGGCGCGCGCGTGGGATACCGATCTGGGCAGCGCTCCGCACGCTTGGCCGCGAAGGCGTCGCCAGTATGGTCGACCGCCACTGCGCACAGGCTCGTCGCATCGCCGATGGATTGAGAAGAGCAGGGTATGAGGTCGTCAACCGCGTCGTGATCAATCAGGTGCTGGTAAGGGCTGGGGCGGATGAGGAGACTGTCGCGATCCGCGAAGCTGCACAGGCATCCGGTGAGGTATGGTTCGGACCCACGGTATGGCAAGGCCGGCCAGCCTTCCGCATCAGCGTCTCTTCCTGGCGGACGACAGATGAAGATGTCGATACGCTGATCGCTCTACTCCGTAGGCTGAAGGAACAGCATGAGGCACGGAAGGGACTCTAGAGCCTTTTTATTATGACTGTAGTGGTAATAACTACTGTCATTCTGAGCGGAGCGAAGAACCCCCGTATTTCGTTTGAAGCGCCACAGGCTTCACCATGTGCGAAAAAAGACATTCCCTCAGGGGCTGAAGCCGCGCCCTTTCAAAACATCCCTTCGATCCCGATAACTAGCGATTGTGGTTTCCCACCCTTCGCGATGAGGCCGCGAAGGATGGGGCACCCGGTCACTTGTGCTGGTGTCGCTAAACGCCTGGTGCTGCCTCGTTGAGGCCGTTGAAGACCGCATCGAAGTGGCCGCTCTCGGCTGCGAAGCGAAGAGGTTTCACCCGCTCGACGCAGATCTCGGTTGCTGTGGGTTGGGTCTTCAGGATCTCGATGCTCTCGGCGATGAACTCGTTGAGCGGCATGGCGTGGGGGTCCTTGGCCTGTCCCGCTCCCATCAGTTCCGTCGCGACATACGGCGGGATGAGCTCGAGCACCTCGGTCGTCGTCGCTCGAAGCTGATAGCGGAGGGACTGTGTGTAGGAGTGGATGGCCGCCTTGGTGGCGCAGTAGGTGGGCGTCGGGGCCAGCGGGACAAACGCGAGCCCGGAGGAGACGGTCATCAGGGTGGAGTGGGGCTGCTTCTGGAGCAGCGGCAGCAGCGCGGCGGTGAGGCGTATTGGACCGAGCAGGTTGGTGGTGATGATGGCCTCCGCATCGGCGACACTGCCTTGTTGCAGGTTTTCGACCCGCATGATGCCTGCGTTATGGATCACGACGTTCAACGCTGGATAGTCCTTCGCCATCTGCTCCGCGAAGGTGCGGATGCTGGCGGGGCTCTCGATGTCGAGCGTGACGGACGACATGCCCGGGTTGGCGGCGGTGGTCTCGTCCAGCGGCTGCTTGCGGCGGCCAGCGATGATGACATGGTTTCCGAGGGCGTGGAAGGCTTCTGCAAGGCCACGGCCGATGCCGGAGCCGCCGCCCGTAATCAGGATTGTGTTGCCGGTAATTTTCATGACGTTTCTTGCTCCTTGTTAGGCATACTAGGAGTATTACTTTCCAATAGGAAGTAGGCACCTGAAAGTTTTATACTTACCAAAAAGAGAGTGTACGCCAATATGCAAATTCTGCTGGAACAGGAAAAGACGAGGGTGCAGGCGATCCAGGCAAAACTTGCTTGCTCCGTTCCTGAGGTAGTCGATCCCGAGGTGGAGGTTCTGGTGCGGGAGATCATCGAGCGTGTCGCGGACAAATGGACCATGCTCGTCCTCGAGGTGCTGGCGGAGCACGGCGTCGTTCGCTTTACGCGACTTGGGGAGTTGGTCGGGGATATCAGCCAGAAGATGCTGACCAAGACGGTCCGGCAGATGGAGAGCGACGGCCTGGTCACGCGCACCGTCCACCCAGTCATTCCACCGAAGGTGGAGTATCAGTTAACCGAGCTCGGCCATAGCCTGGGCGCTGCCTTCTGCGGGGTCTGGATTTGGGCCGAGGAGCATCGCGATGCGATTACCCGTGCCCGTAAGGTGTTTCGCGGAGAGATCCAGTCAGTGTAATCGGATGCTTTCGTGCAGCCTTTGCAGAAAATACTCTAGTTTCGGGCTTCGACACGTCTCGGCAGAATTGTATCTGGAACGGAGTCAGGGGCTACCGGAGGCCCGCTAGTCATAATGGTCCTTGTAACGACTGAGAGCATGCGCGACCAGCGCTAGGACTCCGATCGCTGCATATCCGACTCCCCGGAGGAAATCCAGCGCGACGGCGTCCCCATCTAACGCCCCTCGGACGTCCATCATAGACTTCCCAAAGTAGTGAGCCGTCCATAGACCATACAGGGCCAGCAGAATGGCCGGCACCAGGCACCATTTGAGGAAGTCCGTGCGACGAACAATGCACAGTATCGCGGCAATGAGAAGCAGGAGACCCGTTATGCCTTCTATTCTCACGCCTGCGAAAGGAGGCGACGAAGGAAAGTAGAGCATATGGAGGCGGAAAAAACCATATGCGAGCCGAAAAGCGCACAAGCTTTCAGCTAGCAGCAGTAGCCCTATGATTGCTACTAGTAGTGCGAGGAGAACTGATTTCTGTCTTTGAGAGAACATGATTTGATTCATCTCACAATGGCCCGAGCACCGAGGCCAAGGGCTCCTCCGGCTTCTAAGAATGGCAGTGCTCCTGCACTTGGTGGAAAGATTACTATTGCAGCGATGACGAGAATGGTTCCTACGACAATGACGACCGGGACCCAATCCCGGTTATGGGCAGGTATAGAAGAAGGTGCCGGGAGGACCCTTCTTTGTTGGCCGGGGTCAAATTTCAAAGTAACTGTCATCTTGAAGCTTATCTTGCCTTTTATCGTGTATTGCTTGTCCGGAGTCTCCGTCTCCACCTCGCGCGGGCTCATGCTGTATACGATCTGATTCGGAGGCTTGATCTCGAATGAGGTGCTATTGAACTCCTTTCCTCCTATTTTGTTTGCAGTTGTCAAAGCCGAACTGAACGATAAACCCTTCTCAGGATGAATCGGATCAACCTTGATAGCCGCATCTGCGGTGAGCTTAGAGAGGGCCGTATCATATTTCGGATTTGAGCTTTCCAGAGTATGTGAGACCGTCTTTGTTGATCTCTAGCTCCGTCATCGTACCCTTTCTCTGAAAGGCACATTCGCACTCCAACTCACCTTCTACTCGGAATGTAGGCGTTTCCAAGGGAGGATTGATTGGAAAGCTCTTTGAGACCTTGATCGATGGAAACATAACCGGTATTGCCGGAATATCTGCTGAGTGGAGCAGTCCTCTGCTTCCGGAGTGAACGGAGTGGGGAGATAGGGCAGTAGGAGCCGGAGTGACTGGGGACCGCGAAGGCGGGAGCTGAGATGGTGCTCCATTGAGAACTGTGTGGTGGTGTCTTGCATGAACCGAAGAGGGGTGGTCGATCTCCGGCAGACGAAGCTTCATCCCAACCAGAATGCGATCTCTTCTAATATGGTTCGCTCGGGCAATATCATGCCAGGCGCTGGTCATCCGTATTCAAGACGGGCGATTTTTCCGAGAGTGTCACCTTTGCGTACAGTGTACTTGGAGTGGTAAGGACGCTTCATCGCAGGCCTCGGGAGAGAATATCATTTTCCTCCTCAAGTATACGAAGCCTGCAACGACCTCCTGGCTGCCTGAGGCTTAGGGCATCTTCTGGATGGGGACGCCGTCGGGGATCTTCAGGTCGAACTGGTCGTCTTCGAGCTTCTGGTTCAGGACGAGCTTGGTGATGGTCAGGTTGAGGCCGAGATGGTCGAGCGGGCGCTCGATCGTAATCTTCGTGGGGTACGGGATCTGCCCGTAGAACTGGTAGTTGCTGTAGAGCGCCCGTGTGACGATCTGGCCGCTCTCGTCGTAGGTCTCCTGCTTGTAGGGCAGCAGGTTTTCGCGGTCGATGTGGACGACGCGCAGGGTGTGGACCTCTTTGCCCTGCGGCTTGGCCAGGATGGAGAGCTGGTACTCGGGCTCTTCGATCAGGTCGCCCTTCTTCTTCGCGCTATTATCCACAATCCGGGTATCGAGAGTCATCGAGACGAGCTGATCGTCGCTGACGCCACGCACCAGCAGCGAGCCAAGGAAGACCTCGGGGCGGAGATTTTCGAGGCTGTTCTTCGATGGGGTCGTGACCTGGTTGCTGCCGACGATGGCTTTGTGCTCGGAGGGGATATAGAGTTTGAAGTTTGTCCCATCACTAGCCATGTCCATCGCGAGCGAGCTGACAACAGGTACCTTCAGGTAGACACGAAGGTATTCAGGCTTGCGAATGAAGATATATCCGCCAAGGCTGATGGATTCGCGCACCTGGCCCTGGAGGCTGCCGCCGCTGATCTTGGAGATCTCGATATCTGCGTTCATCGTCTGGATGGCGTTGTAGCGCGCGTCCAGCTGCTTCACGATCTGGTCGAGATCCGCGCCCATGACGATGGAGGCGAGGCGCGTCTTTGGCACGATCCGGGTGTGGCTTAGACAACCGGTAAGCGCGGGCATTATTCCCAGCAGGAGCGTTGCCAGCGCTTGTTTTAGATTTCTTTGCACAGTCTGCAAGTATAGCTGCCTTCACGCGCGGGTCGAGGTACGGGGAGAACCTGCGCCAGACTCAATAGCTCAGTGTAGTTAATTCGATGTCGCTGGGTAGGAGTACGGTTCGCAGAGTTCATTTGTTTCATGAAAGAGCTAGCGGCCGCTCTGGGCTCGTTCGGCCTCGCGGTAGGCCTGGACCTGCTGCTGGTGCTCCTTGAGATCGACGGAAAAGCGTGTATGACCGGCCCCGTCGCTGACAAAGTAGAGGAAATCGGTCGTTGCCGGAGCAATGGCAGCCTTGAGCGCGGCGACTCCGGGGTTGCAGATGGGGCCGGGGGGCAGGCCGGTGTGCTTGTAGGTGTTGTAGGGCGAGGGCGATTGCAGGTCTGACATGTAGATGGTGCCGCGGTAGCGGTCGTCGAGCAGAGCGGCGTAGATGACGGCCGGGTCGGTCTCGAGCGGCATGTCTTTGGCGAGACGGTTGACGAAGACGCCGGCGACGAGGGGGCGTTCGGTGTCCTGGCTGACCTCTTTTTCGATCAGCGAGGCCATGGTGACGGTCTTGGAGATATCGTCATGCAGGCCGAGCTGGACGGTCGCCTGGCGGAAGCGGTGAACCATCGCCGTTAACATCTGCTCCGGGGTGGCGTGGCGGGAGAAGCGGTAGGTGGCGGGGAAGAGGTAGCCCTCGAGGGAGGTGGCGTGGGGGCTCCAGTCGGTGATGAGCTCAGTGTGTTGGCGCTCGGCGGCGAGAAAGTCGGCGCGGGAGCCTAACCCGGCGGCCTCGACAGCCTGGGCGATGTCGAAGATGTTGTAGCCCTCGGGGATGGAGAGCGCACGGGTGTAGGTGTCGCCCCGGACGATGCGGGCGTAGACCTCGGTCATGGGAGCGGGGTGGTCGAAGCGGTACTCCCCGGCGTGGAGGGTGCCGCCTTTGATGAGGCGCAGCAGCAGGAAACCGTAGCGGTTGCGGATGATGCCGCTCTGCTGCATCTGGGCGGCGATGGTTGGGCTGGCGGTGCCGGTGAGGATGTCGACGAAGGTCTCGGTAGAGGGACCAAAGGGGACGTAGAGGAGGAATCCGGCCAGAAGGGCGGCGACGAGGATAAGGACGAGTAGTAGACCCAGAAACTTCAACGTTTGACCGCTCCTCTTTGCTGGCCTGCAGGGCTATTTTATGGTGACACCAGTACACTCAGGCTAATGGATGCACAGGATGAACGTCCGGAGGTTTCAGAGGCGCAGGCGGGCGAGCGTGTGCCGCGCATTCTGGGGCTGGATGTAGGCGACCGGCGCATCGGGCTGGCGCTGTCGGACCCGCTGGGATATACGGCGCAGCCTCTGTTTACGCTGCACCGGACCAATCGCCGTGCGGATCTGAAGTCGATGGCGCGCGTGCTGCGGAAGCATGCGGTGACCGAGGTGGTGGTCGGGAATCCTCTCTATATGTCGGGCGACCAGAGCCCGCAGGCGGCGAAGGCGCAGGCGTTCGCAGAGGATCTGCGGCAGGAGTTCGGCGTAACCGTACACCTGTGGGACGAGCGGCTGACGACGACCGAGGCGCACCGGTATCTCGACGACGCAGGCCATGCGTCTGGACCAGGACCCGGGGGGCGAAAGGGAATCATCGACCAGGTGGCGGCGGTGCTGATCCTGCAAAGTTTTTTGGCGTGGCGGGCGAATCAGGCACGAGAATCGGGAGAGTAAGGGGCCAGGTGGGCGCGGGACGACCGGCACTCGGGATCGGGAACTGCATCGCCATTTTGCTGATGTGGGCCCTGCGCGCGGCGATCTTTTCGGGGAGGGTGAGGGGCCTGGTCTCTTCGGTGGCTGAGAAGGAACGGCTCGAACCTCTACGCCACAAGCGCATGGTGTTTATCTTCGATGAATGCCACCGCTCACAGTTTGGTGACAATCACGAGGCAATCAAGGCATTCTTTCCTAAGGCTCAGCTGTTCGGCTTTACCGGAACACCCATTTTCAAGGAAAACGCCAGCTATCAGCAGATTGAAGGTCAGCAGACCTCTTACAAGACCACTGAAGACATCTACCAAAAGCAACTACATGCCTATACCATTACTCACGCGATCGAAGACAGAAACGTCTTGCGCTACTCGCGCTCAGAAAAGTATGCACCATCAAATGCCGGGACTAAATACCTAAGAACCGATCATTTGCCAGTATTCTGCAACGCGTCAGCCAGATACATGACAGAGGAGCGTGGGCAGAAACTTTTGACAGCCGATGCAGCTCTCGGCGGCGACACCGTCTGTGTATCCCGCCATTGTGCCGAAGGCAATTTCGGTCATGTTCCATTTGCTGAGCGGAACGCCTTTTGTCAGGTACTTTGCCAGCTTGGAAGCGGCGCAGGTTTCTGATGAACGACTCCCAGTGCTCCCCACGTTCACCATAGAAAGATCTTTGTGTTTTCTGATGTCTTGTCCGCCGCGGCTCTTGCTGATATCAGCGAAACCCTCATTTCCGTAGAGCTTGAGCTTGTAACCCGGAAACTTGCAGCCTTCCAGATTGGATTGCGCATTGTTAGTGCTCGAATTCGAACTATAGGCTACACAGATTACCCCGTCCTCTTCTTTGATGACGACGCCGATCATGAAACCTGGATTCGACGCGACGGCTAAAACGCCGAGATAGCTGTGAATGGTTATAGCTACCCAGCGCGAGCGCGCAGATTCGGTAAGGGTGTGCTGGTTGGACTTTCTGCATATCTTGCACTCACCGTCCCCGTAAGAGATGGGTTCGGTGAATGTTGGAAGAGGATTAGGAAAGTGCCACGTGGGCTTGATATGCGCAGGGTTGGTGTAGGTGACTGGAACCAGCGTCGGCACTGGCATCGTGACGGTATGGACCGGCATCTGGACTTGCGCTTGGTGGGGGACATAGACCTGCAGGTCGATCAGGGAACAAGTGCGCTTTTTGGTGAGAGGCGACAGCGAGACGGATGCTTCGCATGGTCCTTTGCCGGCAGAGAAATCAGGTTCGTCCGGACCGTACAAGAACATGTATTTGTTCTTGCGTTGAGTTGAATTTGTCCAATCGTTCGCAGTGAAGTCTTTAGGGAGGGATTTGATATTGACCACTGCATTGTCGCTGTAGATCCTAAAGCAATTTGTACAAGTCAGCATAGGAACCACCTTGAACGTGTAATGCAGAATTTACTTGCGGATGATTATAGTCACGAAATACAGCATTCCTGGGACCAGCCAACTAGCTGTTTAGTCCCGGCATTTGATGGATTGGGTCGAGAGTAATTCCACCTGGAGTTCGTGTCCAGAGTTTGCAGAGGTATTTGTAGAGCGTACGGCCTTTGAGTGTCTTGAGTCTGCTGCTGAGGGTCATGGGGGCATTCGCTCAGTTTGAACGCGACCTGATCCGTGAGCGCCAGCGAGAGGGTAACCTCATCCTCGTCCAACGACGCCGTGGCGTTGATGGAGCTGAGCGTCTCCTGCGAGACCGGTTCGGCGCTCTTCTGTTTTTCTTTTTCGAGGGTTGCGGTGAGGCGGGCAGCAAGGGAGAGACCGCGGAGGAGGAGATTGGCGCGCCGGGTGCCGATCTGGTTGGTGGCCACGGCTTGCAGGAGTTGGGAGAGAGCATCGAGAACGGCGGCGTGGTCGGTGAGCGCGGGGAGGTTGAGGGTGGCCTCGATGGGCTGGCAGGTGGTGTCGGTCATGGTCTTCTCTCCTTAAATGCGTGATGGATGCGATAAGGTAGCGAGGTAAGGCGCTAACCTATTGCATCCATTGGGTTATTGGAAAAATATCGTCCGTACAAATGAAGAGAGCCCCGGTGGTCGCCGGGGCTCTCTCTTGATCTCTGTTTAAAGAATAGCAGGTGGCGTGGAACTAATGGGCAGTTTTATTCGCTTTCTAATCAATGAGATACGTGGTTTAGGGGCTTGACAAGATTTTTGGGCAGGTGGAGGCGGGCTTTTGTGTCTCCCACCCTTTGCAAATGCGCAAAGGGTGGGGCACCCGGCTACGAATGGTCGGACGGCAAAGGCCACGGATTTTATCTCACAGGCGAATATCTGGAGTTGGAGCCCTATAGCAGAATCGCTCACGTAGAGCGTATGCACCTGCCGGATGCGACACCCGACAACTACGTTGAAACGCGGTTCGATGCGGACGGTACAGGCACCATGATGACCATGCGAATGACCCTTCCAAACAGCGAAACCCGCGCGCAGATGCTGGCGACCGGAATGGAGCACGGAATGGAAGCGGGCTACGTGCGACTGGAAAGCATTCTCTAGGCGAACCTTTTGTTCCCGAGATTCACCTCGAGTAGCTTACCCACTGGCTTTGCAGTTGGTTTCACGATAGATTTAGGCACACGAAAAAGATGGGATGCGAGCTTCTCGAACCTCTCTTTTGCTTCTGGGCCTTCGTGGTATTCCATGTTTCATGGAGCCTCACCAAGAGAGCAGACATGTCCTTAGAGCAGGATACAGAGAATAACTCCACTCACACTAGCGATGATATATCCACCGAACAGAGCAATAATGGCGGCATAGGCTTGCCGCCTGTTATCCCGTCTTCCAACCCACCTCAGCCCCCAGATACCCCAAGCCAACCCACCAATAATGCCCAGAGATGGTGGCAGGATCGAAAGTGGATATTGGAACTTGCCGCTTTTTCTGTCCTGTTCGTGTATACGATTTTCTCCGGTCTCCAATGGTGGCACTATCGTTGGGCGAACACTATGACCAGAGAGGCTTTGAATGGAAACAACTCTTCGATCCAGCAAACTCTCGACAGAATGACTTGGCAAATCAAAGAAACCCACGAAATTGCCAAGCAGACTCTGACGCAAGCACAGCAAACAACCAAACTTGCTACCGATACTCACGAGTTGGCAGTTCAAGCCAAAATTCAGTCTCAAGGGACTAGAGACATTGCTCAGGGAACAGCAGGGCAGCTCAATACAATGCAGACCCAACTGGAACTAGCCGAAAGGCCGCGCGTGTCCATGACCCCCGCTATCGTAGGACCGTTCACTATCAAGAATCACAAAATCAACGTTGCTCTTAGTGTGAGATTTCATAACTCTGGTCATACCCCTGCGCTGCTCATGTTTAACGTCTCTACATTGTCCTTCAGTCTCCACACGTATAACCCGACAAAGATAAGGAAGGACTGTCAGCCCAATCAACTCCATATCTATCGAGGAAATGAAGAAATCCTCCCTGGAGGAGATTTGGATAGGCTGTTTCTCCTCAACGCAGAGGTAGAAGATCCCCGAATGGCTACGATTAATCCAGCAATCGGTTTGTGTGCAACTTATCGATCTGAAATGGGAGAGAATGTCTATTCCATCCAAAGCGGATACTCTCTGGCAACCAAGGAGCTGCTGGATCAAGGTTATTGGTTCGTGCCAAGTGAAATGATTCCAGCCGATAAACTCGCTTTGGAACTGATACCGGGCCAAACTCATGAACAGCGTATAGAAAGTAAAGATCAAAAGTAACAGTGCTACCCTGTCCGATATCTCAATGAGAGTCTCTCGCGTCACCTGTGCGTCAAGTGATTTATTTCTGCTGTATTGCATTTGTAATCAATGAGATACGCTGTTCATGGGCTTGACAGGATTTTGGGAGAGAGTCTCAGGCAAAGACAAAAGCAGATCCCTGCGGGATGACAAACAAAGAACAGGCAATTTCGGGTAGCGGGTCCGTTTGAAATTCATCTTCACGAACGGGCTTTATGGATTGTGCTTTTGATCTGAAAGCAGATCGAAAGGAATAGAAAATATCTTCGCGATCTGTTCAGGACTCATACCTGCGGCAAGCAGATGCTGAACCCTCGCCATCTGTTCCGCTTTGTACTGCTCATTTGGTACGAACTGTTCCGCGATGAAGTCACTTTGGGCGCCCATACCGCGACGGTCAGGATAGCCTCTCTGCTTAGCCATACCCATACCTCACCCCCAATGCTCTCAGCGTCAAGGTAAAACAGCAAGAGAAAGCTCGAGGGGGCAAGCTGATCCACTACCGAACTTTCTCTCGCTTTGCAGCGTAATATTCCGGACTATGCCGATCCTCTGCCGCGTTCGTGCGCTCGTTGCGCTGCTGTGCCTTTTTCCTCTCACGCTGCCTCTCTGCTCCGCGCAGACGGCTCCGGCTGCTACCCAGGCGGTCCAACCGGCCTTCTCTTCTGCTGCTGTGGATGCGGATGTCGAGCGTGCCATGCGGGAGTTTCATGTCGCCGGAGCCGCGGTGGGCATCATCGTCGATGGGAAGGTTGTCATGGCCAAAGGCTATGGTGTCCGTCGCGTCGGCTCGCCCGAACCGGTCGATGCCGACACGCTCTTCGATGTGGGGTCAGTCACCAAATCCTTCACCGGCATGGCGGTGGCTGCCATGGTGGACGACAGCAAGCTCGACTTCGACAAGCCGGTCATTCAGTACCTGCCTGACTTTCGGCTTTATGATCCGGTGGCGACGCAGCTCATTACGCCACGCGACATGCTCGGGCATCGTTCCGGTCTGCCTCGGCACGATTTTATCCGCGAGAGCACCTGGCTCACCCGAGAACAGTTCATCGACCGGCTGCGCTACCTCGAACCCAACCACACCTTTCGTGAGACGTTTCAATACAACAACCTCATGTTCGTCGCGGCGGGCTATCTTGCTGGCCACGTCAATGGAACCTCCTGGGAGGAGCTTGTCCAGCAGCGGGTATTTACCCCGCTTGGCATGACACACTCGAATACCTCCGCGCGTGAGATCCAGCAGACGAGCGACTTTGCGTCACCGCACGAAATCGTCGACAACAAGGCTGTGGTCGTCCCCTTTTACGACTACCAGCGCTTTGGGATTGGCCCCAATGGTGCGGTCAACTCCTCGGCCAACGACATGCTTAAGTACATAGCCTTTCACATGGGCGATGGCACGGCGAACGGCAAGCAGGTGCTCTCGCCCAGGCAGTTCGCGGAGATACACCGTCCCATTACGGTGACTGGTGACAGTACCTACGCGATGGGATGGTTTATCGAGAATCGCGGTGGCCATCGCGCTCTCGAGCATAGTGGCGGCATTACGGGTTTTACCACCGACATGATCTTGATTCCAGATCTGCATACCGCCATCATCGTGCTCAACAACACGTCCTCTCCTCTGCCGCAGACGGTCGCGAACGGCTTTATCAATCGAGAGCTTGGTCTGCCTGTAGTGGATGAGGTGGAACGGATCAAGAAGTACATCACAGACGATCAGCAGCGGGATAAAGATGCTGCGAAGGCATTCGAGGCAGGCCGTCTGCCGAATGCCCCCGCTTCGTTACCGCTTGCTGCGTATGCTGGCGACTGGTTTCATCCAGCCTTCGGCGTCGTGCATGTTGCGGTGGAGGGTGAGGCGCTGGGAGTTCACTTCGATGCTCTGACTCTTCACTTGACCCACTACAACTACGATACGTTTGCCCTTGACGACCACGATATCGCGACCTTTCACGTGGATGCGAAGGGCAAGCCAATCGAACTGCTGCTGCCTTTGGAGCCTGCGGTTAAACCCTTTGTGTTTATTCGCAAGCAGTAAGGTAACGGCAGCGGTGGAACCCAGGTCTCAGAGGCGAGACCTGGGGCACCCGGTTTTTAGGTGGATCTGTCAGGGGACGACTGGCAGGCTGATGAAGCTGGCTTTGCCGGGGGCGTGCCAGATGCGCTGGGTGGCCTTTTGATAATCCGCAGGCTTTGCGTCGAAGATGTTCGGCACGAAGGTCTGCGGGTTGCGGTCGTAGAGTGGGAACAGGCTGGATTGCACCTGCACCATGATGCGATGTCCCGGTAGAAAGATGTGATTGACCGTGGGCAGGCCGAAGCGATAAGGCAACGGTTCGTTCGAGGCGAGGGCCTCCGGGTGCTCGAAGCTGGTGCGATAGCGGCCACGGAAGATGTCGAGTGAGATGGGTAGCTCGTAACCGCCCATGGCTGGTTGCGAGGGCACGGTGCCGGGGAAGACGTCGATCAACTTGACGACCCAGTCGCTGTCGCTGCCGCTGGTCGAGGCGTAGAGGTTGACCTCGGGAGCACCGCTCAGGCGAAGCGACTTCGTCAATGGCTCGCTCACATAGGTGAGCACGTCGGGACGGCCATCGACGAAGCGCTGGTCTTCTACCAGCCATCGTCTCCACGCATCGCCATCGCCTTCGTAGACGGGCCTTGGCCGGTATGGGACAGGCTTGGCGGGATCGGAGAGGTACTCATCGTATTGGGCACCTGTGGCTGGGCTATCGAAGGACAAGCCGCCATCTGCCGTCAGGTAGAGAGGTTTGGACTTGTCGGTGCAGCCCTGGTTGCAGCTTAGCGGCCAGGACTTGAAGCGGTCCCAGTGGTTCTCGCCCGTGTTGTAGATCAGCACCGGCGGCGTGTCGGCCTTGGGCGCGTGGTCGAGCAGATATTGGTTGAAGAACGGAAGCAGCACGTCGCGGCGGAACTGCAGCGTGGTGTTGCCATCCCAGAGCAGCGGGCCGAGGGAGTACCCGTCGCGGTTGACCTGACTGTGCGACCAGGGGCCCATGACCAGATAGTTCTTGTCGTTGTTCTTGTCCTTCGGCTCGACGGCTGCGTAGCTGTGGATTGCGCCCCACATGTCTTCCTGGTCCCACAGGCCTTGCAGCCACATGGTCGGCACGGTCAGGGGTCTCTGCGCGACGAGTTTATCGAGCGCCAGCCCTTGCCAGAAGGCATCGTAGGCCGGGTGCTGCTCGACCTTGTGCCAGAACGGAAGCTGATCGAGGCCACCATAGCGCGCGAAGTCTCCGGCAGAGCCCTGCCTGAGCAGGTTCGTGTAGTCGTCGCGGCCTTCGCGTGGAATGATTGCGCCACTGCCGCGCACGGCGGTCTGCTCGCTGAAGTAGTCGAGGTTGACCTGACGGAAGGCCCCGTAGTGGAACCAGTCGTCGCCCATCCAGCCGTCGATCATGGGGCTCTCGGGTGCTGTCACCTTCAGCGCCGGGTGAGGATGAAGCAATGCCATCACCACGGTGAAGCCTTCGTAGGAAGAGCCGATCATGCCCACCTTGCCGTTGGACTCGGGGACGTTCTTCACGAGCCAGTCGATGGTGTCGTAGGCGTCGGTGGTGTCGTCCATTCCGGTGGTGTTGAGCGGACCGACGGGCGCGGGCGTCATAAGGTAGATTCCCTCGGAGCCGTACTTGCCGCGGACATCCTGGAAGACCCGGATATACCCCGCGCCTACGAAGACATCGTCGCTCTGGGGCAGCTCGTCGAGCATGTGCGGTGAGTCATTCCGCGCGGCGCGGCCTGCGGCGTTATAGGGCGTGCGAGTCAGCAGGATCGGAGCGTGGGATGCGCCCTTGGGAATCACGATGACGGTATAGAGCTTGACCCCGTCGCGCATGGGAACCATCTCAACGCGCTTGATGTAGTCGTAGTTCGACTTCGGGGCCTTGAAGTCAGCCGGGATGTCGGAGCCCATGGGTTTGTCGGGCTTGTCCTGGGCGAGCGAAGACGAGGCGGCCGATGCGATGGCGAGCGCAATCAGAGCAGAGCGAACGAGAGTCATGAGATGTCCTTACACGTGGTGTGGGGCTTTATCTGGGCAGACGGATGCTATGTGGAACCCTGTATACCATATATCGTCCATGAGCCTCATCCTGCGTCATGAGGTAATGGGGCAGTTTGAATCCATAGGCGAGATGAGCGGTTTGCCGTATAGCCAACCAGCTCGGCCCTTTTGGGTTATGAAACCTGAGGCTATTCTTCCGCGCAGCCAAGCATTGCTTCCCAATTGCCGACAATCCACCCGGAATGCCCGATGCTCTGTGTTCAGGGCTCAATGAGTGATTTGCCTGTTATCACCAATTGGCAAATGAACTTGCCGAAAACCGGACTGGTAGATGATCATGAAACCCAAACCGCACCAGGAGCAATCTATGCAAGAGGAAGAAATACGTGAAGCCTTGAATGCGCACTGGAGCGCGTCGGCAGCCGGCGATATAAATGCGGAGCACGATATTTACGATGACAATGCCGTTTGTGACTATCCCCAGTCAGGCGAGCGAATCCTCGGGCGAACCAATTTGCAGGCCTTGCGGAGTCATCACCCCGGCAAACCGTCAGGTTTCAACGTCAAGCGAATTCTCGGAAAAGGTGACCTCTGGATCACGGAATACACCATCACCTACCAGGGGCGACCGGCATACACCGTGAGCATTATGGAGTTCCGCAACGGTAAGGTCGTGCATGAAACACAGTATTTCGCGGGCCCCTTCGAGGCGCCCGCTTGGCGAAGCCAATGGGTTCAGCAGATCGCGTGACGCCGAATTGACGCACGATTAGTACCCCTACTTCACCGCGGGCACTTCCTCCAGCGCCTTCAGTTTCTCCTTCGCCTGCTCGTTCTCGGAGTTCTTTTCCAGAGCCTTCTTATAACTCTCCACCGCCAACGGCTTCTGCCCCGCCTTCTCATACACCTCACCCAGCGTCTCGTATGCGTCACTCGAATCCGGATGCATCCCTGTATTCAACTTCAGCACAACAATCGCCTCCGCCAGGTGCCCCTCCCCCTGCAAGTCCGTCGCCCATTCATGCATAGCGGGCTCCGCGACCTTGAACTCCGGCTTCTCCTTCTTCATCGCTGCGTACACATCTGCCGCATGATCGAAACCCTGACGCCCAAGCTCCTGCCGTAACCCCTCCACCGTCGCCGGCGTTCCCTTCGCCACACGGAAGTCCACCGTCATCATGTGCAACGGCACGCCATTCTCCGCCGGCGTCCTCTTCAGAAACGCCATCGCCGTCGCATCGTGCTTCAGGTACGCATCCAGAAACTCCAGCGTGTAGCGCGCCACCCACGCGTACCCAACAATCCCATCCGCTCGCGAATAATCCCCTTTGCGATGTTTCGCATAGTTCTTCCAGATGTCTTCATTCCGCTGGTACATCGAGCTGTGCTCCCCATGCATCAACGCCATATCGTCGACGGTAATCAAGTCGCCATGCGTCCAGGCATTCAGCACGTTCGGTCCCTCAAAGTCCTTGCCTTCAGGACGCCGCGCCTGGTCCTCCAACGAGAGCGCCCCTTGCGTAAAAAACAGCAGTGGGAGCGCCATCTCCTCCGGATGCACATACCCGGATTGCTTCACGAGCCAAGGGAAGTACCGCATACTCCCATCCAGCGCCACCAACGCGTCAATCCGGTTGTCCCGCGCCGCCGCGAACGAATTCGAGATCCCGCCCCAGCTAAACCCGGCCACCGCAATCTCCGACATATCCGTATCCGGCAACGTCTGCGCATATCCGATCAAGAACGAGATGTCTCGCGCTTGTGCATTGATCCCTTCCAGATCGGAGGTCATCTCCCTCGAGTTCGCGCCCATATTCGGGCTCGCCACCACCACGTAGCCGTGGCTCGCCAGGTACTCGCACAGGTCAGCATTCTCCCACGACGCCGAGGTAAAACTCGGCGCATAGATCACCAGCGGGAACTTTCCCGTTACTGCCTTCGCATCCCTCACCGCCCCCAGCGAATCCTTCAGAGTGGTCTTCATCCCGTCAATCCACGGCTTCCAGTCCGGCCAGAGCTCTGGCTTGTCGAAGCTCGTCTCCGTAGCCAGCAGGTCGCTGTAATCTCGCACCGTCATCGGCTTGCGGTCACTCTTCTCTGCCGGATACCAGATCACCGTCTGCAGCGGCCGCGCCCGCTCCCCTACATACGGCTTCCCCATCGCATCCACCGCCGACCGCCACGTCCGCGAGAAGTCATACTGCTCCACCACCTTCAGCCCCACCCCATACGGCCCCATTGGCTCCGTAAAGTGAAATAGCGGCCCAGCCACCGGCGCCTGCCCGCTCATCACCGTAACCGAAGCCACCACAATTCCCGCAGCAACAAACGCACGAAAACGCATCAGGCAATCTCCTGCATAGGACGTGTCAATGAGATAACGGCAACTGGCCCACGAACGTATGTGAGCCTCTCCGTAACGTCGAATTTTGAGAGGGTCTCTGCCATGGTGTAAGAGAAGCTCTTTGTGGATAGAGTTACGCGCACCACGTTGCATTGGTTCCCCGCTCACGCACCTGTCGACCCAAATCCCGCCACCCCGCGCGGCGTCTCCGCCAGCCTTTATGGGGGGCAGTCGACCTATGTATTCAAACCGGCCCCATTGCCCGTTATCCAGAGCAATTCATCACCCCGACTTATCGAGATCGATAGTGGTGTTGCGCGGTTGGCTACCCCAGCCTCGGCTTAAGATTCACGATGGGTTCGTGTTTGAAGCTCCTGAAAATGCCGTGGTGTTTGTGAGTCGACCATAATTGCGTTGACTTTAGACTGGCCGATTCTTACAGTCTATTCATTCCGCGCAGCGTGATCGATGCAAGAGCTACCCTAACCGTTTGTTGAAGGGGCTTGACTATGAAATGCACGATGGTTGGTACGAAGTGTCCGAGATCGGTGGAAGGCTCAACCGACACAAAATCCCACAAGGTACTATTTTTCGTGATTGCCTGTGTCCTGGCGCTTATGGTCTCTCCGGCTATGCAGGGCCAGGCCACTGGAAGTTTCTCTGGCAATGTCCTCGATCAATCCGGATCGACTGTCCCTGGAGCTACCGTCATCGTTGTCTCCCAGGGGACCGGTCTGACTCGAAACGGGAAGACGGACAATGCCGGACATTATCTGATCCCCTTGCTCCCGGTTGGGACCTACACGCTGCGCGTCGATTCAGCGGGCTTTCAAAGCGTTGAGGCCAAGAATCTGCAGCTCCAGATTGACGAGGCCCGCGAACTCGATTTTGCGCTCACGCTCGCCACCGTAAACACTTCGGTGGTCGTTACCGGTGACGCTGTAGCTGTCGAGACAGGCAATCCCTCGCTCGGCCAGGTCATCACCGCGCAGCAGGTATCGCAGCTCCCCTTGAATGGCCGCGATTTCGTTCAACTCGCCACGCTCACCGCCGGCGCTACGGCAGAGACGAACTCCAGCAGCTTTTTCACCTCCGGCGCTGACAGTGAGGTGGCCGCGCGCGGGTCCTTCTCGCTATCGGTCGGCGGCTCCCGTCCCAACAGCACGGACTGGCTGCTGGATGGCGTCGACAATAACGAACTGACGTCAGGGGGTATCGGCGTCTTCTCGTCGATCGATGACATTCAGGAGTTCAAGGTTTTGACCTACACCTACTCCGCCGAGTACGGTACCCGCGCTGGCCCCACCGTGTTGGTCACTACAAAATCCGGGTCCAACGACTTTCACGGATCGCTCTTCGAGTTTGTGCGCAATACCGATCTCGATGCCAAAAGTTACTTTGCCACCGCTCCGGAAAAGTTCAACCTGAACCAGTTCGGAGGCTCTATTGGCGGCCCCATTATCAAGAACAAGACCTTTTTCTTCGTCGACGGCGAACAAAAATACCAGCGCCACGGCATTACCTTTACGGGTCTGGTGCCTTCGCTGGCCATGCGCGCTGGCGATTTCTCGAACGACGCTTTTGGCAATCCTGTCTCCGGTCTTGCAATCGTTAATCCGAACATGGTTGCTCCGTCCACAAACACGACTCCCAGGGTTTATTTTCAGTGCGATGGCGCGAGGAATCCCCTGCCTGCCAATGCCGATGGAAGCCAGGCACCGGGCACTCCGTGTAACAAGATTCCCTCCGGCCTGTTCAACAACATTGGACACACGCTGATCAACCTGTACCCTGCGCCGAATGCTAACGGTGCCGGCTATAACTACACCAGTGAGCCCGTGCGCAGTCTGAACGAAACGAAGTTCGATGTCCGACTGGACCACACGCTCTCCAGCAAGGACAATATGTTTGGCCGTTTCAGCTACGACCAGGCGTTCTCCTATGTGCCGGGCGGCGCACCAGGATTTGCCGAAGCAAACGCCTTCGGCAGCAATCAGCGCATCAACAACCACGCGCGCAATATCGCCCTCAGCGAGACCCATGTGTTCTCTCCCACGATGCTCAACCAGGCCAGTTTTGGTTACAACCGCATCTTTGACTACATCTCTTCGCAAGGCACAGGAACCTGCGCCTCTGCGGCCATCGGTATTCCCAATGCCAACCTCGGTTGCTCCGGCGGCACCACCTGCGTTGCCGGCTCCTATAGCTGCGGACTGACCTCAACAGAGGTCACAGGCGGCTACTGGTCCCTCGGTGATCGCGGCTTCTCTCCGTTCCAGGGCGGAACGAACATCTTCTCTTTCAGAGACACCCTCGATCTCATCCTGCATAAGCATGACCTCAAGGTGGGAATCGACTTTCGCGGCAATCAGATGAACGTGGGCACCGAGGCCTTCCAGGATGGCTTCTGGATCATCGGCAACGGCGGCAACTTTAGCGGCCTTAATAGCGCGAACATCAACGGTAATCCGGAGGCCGATCTTCTGCTCGGCATCACCGGTCTGGCCATTCATGACCAGACCTACGGCGGTGTCGTCACCGGCCGTCGCTGGAAGACCTACCGTCCGTTCGTTGAGGATGATTGGAGGATCACACCCTCCCTCACCCTTAACCTCGGTCTGGCCTGGAATATGACCACTCCGATGACCGAAGTCAACGGACGCCTGGCCAACTATGTCCCCGCAACGGGACAGCTTCTCGTTGCCAATCAAAATGGCGTGAGTGCGTCAGCGGGCGTCAACATGGATTGGACGGCGCTTGAACCCCGCGTCGGCGCTGCCTGGAAGGTCTTTGGCAGCGACAAGACAGTGCTCCGCGCTGGTTTCGCCATCTATCACGACTCTGCCTGGAGCCAGGGTGCCCAGGGTCTATGGCAGAACCCGCCCTATCTGGGCGAGTCCGACGCCTTCGCCTCCGCCGGCTGCGCCTTTGCCACCTCATACTGCGCCACCGTACTGGGACAAAAGCCCTCCGGCATCAATCTCTCCAGCGGATTTCAGGCCATTCCGACGCCGCCTACCGCCGCCACCTTTACGGGCTCGTTCTATACCGAGCCCACGGACCTCAAGCTGGGCCGGGTCCAGCAATACAACGTGAACGTCGAGCGTCAGTTGCTTGGCAGCCTTGTACTGACGGCCGGCTATGCTGGTGCCCGCGGATCGCACCTCCTGGTGGGCGGTAATAACCTGAATACTGCGGGTCCGTCAGGGTGCGGCACGATAACCGGCTACACGCTCGGTTGCCTTCCCGGTGGCGCGCCTTATGTGCCGCCCTACAATACGTTCAACTCCATTTTGCTGTTTGGCGATGTGGGCAAGACACACTATAACTCGCTTCAGATCAAGGCAGAGACCAAGACGCCGAAGTACGGCCTCTACGCTCTGGTTGCTTACACGTACTCTCGGACGTATGACAACGGGCTGTCCGACGGACTGGGTTCCGTGTTGAGCGCTCCCTATTTCCCCCTTCCTAACTGGCAGAACCTGGATTGGGCCTTATCGCAGATCAATCTCAATAACAGCTTCATAGCCAGTGTCATTTACGATCTGCCCTTGGGCCGCGGAAAGCAGTTCGGCAGCAATTGGAACAACGTGACCAACACCGTTCTTGGCGGCTTCCAGGTGACGCTTATCGAAAGAATCTCTTCGGGATTCCCCGTCCCATTGATCAACACCAATAACCAGTCCGGTGTCTTCTTCAATAATGGCGGTAATAGTAACAACTGGAACCGGCCTGACCAGGTTGCCAACTGCAACCCCTACAACGCAGACCACAGCAAGTTGCAATGGATCAACACAGCCTGTTTTCCAGCGGCCACTCCCGGCGAGTTGGGGAATGCGTCGCGCGTCCCGGTCTCCGGGCCAGATTTCGTCAACACGGACTTCTCCGTCATCAAACAGTTCGCGCTGCCCCGCAAAGATATGAATCTGAACTTCCGCGCCGAGTTTTTCAACCTCTTCAATCATTCCCAGTTCGGTATGCCAATAAACGATCTCAATGCTTCTGGATTCGGCTCTGTAAATTCCACCGTCAACAATCCTCGCCTTGTGCAACTGGCTCTTAAACTATCTTTTTGAAGCTGAAGCGCGACGCGCCTGTTCGAGCCACCCATAACGTCCTTTATGGGCGACCAGTCGGCATGTGCCTTCAAACCGGCTCCATTGCCCGTTATGACCGGGTTTGGGATAAATGGGTGGGATTTCCGTATAATGGTTCTTTCATCCCCACGTGCCTCCGCACGACCGCTTTGCGGTGGCGCTTGCACCCTCCGGAAGGTCCATGCCCGAAAAGATCAAAAAGAAGCTCGAAGAAGAGATCAAATTGCTTGAGCACGAGCTCACGACTGAGCTCCCCGCAGAGATCAAGAAGGCCGTCGCGCTCGGCGACCTTAGCGAAAACGCCGAGTACCATATGGCGAAGCAGCGGCAGGTCTTCGTCAACGCCCGTCTTGGGCAGCTCAAGAAGCGCATGGGCGAGTTGGCGCTGGTGAACCTGGTCAACATTCCGCACGACAAGGTCGGCTTCGGCGCGACCGTGGTGGTCTTCGACTCCAGCAAAAACGAAGAGATCAGCTACAAGCTGGTGACCAGCGAAGAGTCAGACGTGTCGCAGGGGCTCATCTCGACCACGTCGCCGATTGGCCGGTCGCTGCTTGGCAAGAAGGTGGGCGATCTGACCATCGTCGATACGCCGAACGGCAAGCGCGAGCTGGAGATCCTGAAGCTCACCACCATCCACGACACGGAAGAAGAATAATGCTGCATTGATCACACCGCAGTCGCGGTGTGGTCAGGTAGATAATGGGGCTTGCGGCTCCCTTTTGAGGGCAAGACAGTTTGACCTGGACAAGTGCATTCGGCAAAGGCAGCGGCTGGCTGCTGCAGAAGATCGTTGACGGGCTGGCTCTTACCCGCATCTCACCGAACGCGCTTACATTTATCGGTCTGCTGATCAATATTGTTGCGGCGATCTTCTTCGGCTTCGCGCGTGGCGACCACGCGGTCCGCTACTTCCTATATGCGGGGCTGGTGATCATCGGCGCGGGCATCTTCGACATGGTTGATGGCCGGGTGGCCCGTCAGACCAAGCAGGTATCGGTTTTCGGGGCGTTCTTCGACTCGGTGATGGACCGCTACTCCGATGTGGCGATCTTCTTCGGGCTGTTGGTGTACTACGCGCGCGGCAACCGGTTCTTCTACGTAGTGCTGGTGGCCTTCTGCATGACGGCTAGCCTGATGGTCAGCTACACACGCGCCCGCGCGGAGGCGTTGATCGGAAGCTGCAAGGTGGGGTTCATGGAGCGGCCGGAGCGCATCGTGCTGATCATCCTGGGGGCTCTGTGCAACCGGTGGAATGTGATGGCTCCGGCGCTGTGGGTGCTGGCTGCGGTCTCGACCATCACGGTAATCCACCGCATCCGCTACACCTACCTTGAGACGGAGCGCCGAAAACGGCTGCCGCTGGTCTGACACGGAGTTTGCGGCGCATCCGAGGTATTTGATGTAATGCGGGCGAGCATGACCATCATGCGAAAAAGCGCTATGTTGAGACTGTAATCTCATTGATTCTGTTATAGATACGGATCATCCAGCCAGCATGGTGGCTGTCGATGGATTTCTACGGCACCAGTGAATTCCTGCGCCTGCCAGTGGCGACAGGCTTGGGGTCAACCTCCAGTTGAACCTCCCTAGCTTTTCAACATGGAGATGGGGTGAGCCCATCGGTTCGTACTTTTTCCCGTTCTGCCAACGCAGTATTGGCATCTCACGTAGCAGTACAGACCGGATTAGTCGGAGCGTAGACTCGAGTCGATTTTTCTGTAGCTTGCAACTGAGGTTCGTTTGCCTGAGAGTAACAAGATTCCCCCTCTCGAGTTCTCGGCCACCAGCCTTCGTTTGGAGGCGCGGGTTATCTCGGGGCGTGCGGAGGTTCTTGCCCAAAGTACGATGCTGCTCGCATTGAGCGAACGATGTGAGCAGTCTGGCGCGATGGATTTCCTGGAGTACTTTCTTACCTCGCCGGATATGCGGCGGCAAACACCGCGCCTGGTCGTCGTGGGGCCGGGCCAGAGTCTTTCCAATGCTCCGCCGGAGAAGGTGTTTGGCGCTCTGCTGGTGCTGGAGCAGCGCATCCTCGGGTTCAATAGCGGCATCTTCGCCACTGAAGATAGGACTGGGCGACGGACTTTGGTTGCGCCGGCACGCGCTCGCATCATGGTCGCTAAGATCGCCGCGCAGGCTCTGATGGAGACGGGGGCGCAGATCGTTCTGCAATCGGTGAAAGGCTACTCGGACGAGCACAAGCAGTTCGATCTGGCGGCTTCAGCACACAAGAAGTGGAACTGGAGCTACGCGGACAGGCTGCGCAAGGTCCGGACACACCTTCCGCTCGCGAGCACGATGGATGCGACGCTCGCAACGATAGGGCAAAAAACGAGGAGAAACCTGAGGTACTATCGCCGTCGCGCGGAGGCCGATCTGGGCTGCACCTTTGTTCCCGCGGTCTCGATCGCTAGGGAGGAGTTCCTGGTCTTCGGTGGCGAATGCGCTTACCCAGTGTCGAAGGATGTGGCCGTGTGGCGCTACGACTCTGTGCAAGGTGTTCCGGGAATGTTTTTTGCAGGTGTCCGGCATCGCGATGGGAGCTGGCTAAGTCTGGTCGGCGGCAGGAGATACCACGGCATGGCGGAGATAGACTGGCAGATGAACCGTCTCGACCTGCCGGCTTATTCTCTCAGCACCGTCATGCGCTCGTACCTGATCGAGCACGAGATCGCGCAGGGGAGCACGAAACTGTTGGTTGATGTAGGAACGCCCCACGTGATGCGGTTCTCTTTCATGTCGGATGTAGTGACGGATCTGGTCCTGATGCGGCGCTCGGCCCTGGCATGGTTCCTGCGGAGAGTTGGTGTCTTTCTGATGCCAGCGAAGAAAGAGTTTCTTCGACAGATCGTGTCTGATCCAGAGCTGCGCTGGAGACCGTGGTCCTAGAGGACTCAGCTGTTCCATCTTCTGCGCAGTAGGCTGCGGCATCGGACTTGGTATTCTCGTAGGAGTGGTTAGGTCGGCGCATCGACGATGAAGAGATGGACTATGTGGTTCCGATCACAGCCGGGGCATGCCTATGGGAGGCGGCTTTCTGACCTGGGAGTACTTCTTGTCCTGGCGATGACGGCCTGTAAAAGCACAATACCTGAGCCTGACGCGCCGTCGCGCGGGCCGCATCCCCTGGAGCTTGTGCCCTATGATGTGCAGTTGAAAGAGGCCAAGCCTGTCACCGCCGAAGAGCTGTACCGGGTGTACAGCCAAAATCTGGACGAAGGTGTATGGCCGGACCAGAAGTACAGATACCGGCTGCTCCATGTTAGCGGCGTCTTCAACGGTATCAACCAGCGTCTTCCGGGCAAGGTGTACCTGGAGTTGCGCACTCGGGATGACTCGGCTTTTGTCTATGCCTTGTTGGCTCCAGACGATCCGCTTGCTGTGGCGACGCTGACGCCGGGCACTTCGTTGAAACTACTGTGTCACGGTGCTGGCATGGTGGCAGGAAGTCCGCTACTGAAGGACTGCCGCAGCGAGTAAGCGGCTCCGGTAAACTTGAGGGGATGAAAGCTTCTCCAACCCTTCTGATCCATGGCGGTGCATGGGACATGCCGGACGACGGCATCGCCGACCACGAACGCGGTATCGCCAACGCCCTGGCTGCCGGATATGCGCTGCTTGAGAAAGGCGGCTCGGCGGTCGATGCGGTCGAGGCTGCCGTGGCTGTGATGGAGGACGACGAGACCTTCGACGCTGGACGTGGGTCGTTCCTGACGCGGGATGGCCGGGTGCAGTTGGACGCGCTGCTGATGGATGGCTCAAACCTTCGAACTGGTGGCGTAGCCTGTGTCGAGCGACTGCGGAACCCGATCCATGCGGCGCGATTGGTGCTGGATGAGTCGCCGCATGTGTATTTCGTCGGCGCGGGCGCGGAGCGGTTTGCACGGCAGCATGGCATGGCGCTCTGCGACAACATGGACCTTGTGATTCCGCGCGAGCAGGAGCGGTTGTACAAGGCGCAGGCTGCGGAGTTGGCGGGGCTGGGCGATACGACATTTTCCGGCCCGATGGACTCGCACGATACCGTGGGCGCGGTTGCACGTGATGTGCATGGCAACCTTGCTGCTGCGACCAGCACGGGCGGCACGCTGAACAAAGCTCCGGGGCGCGTGGGTGACTCGTCGCTGATCGGCTGTGGCTGCTATGCCGATAATCTTTCGGCGGCGGTCTCGCTGACGGGATGGGGCGAGCCGATCATGAAGCTGGTCTTGGGCAAGTGGGCGGTGGACCGCGTAGCTGCGGGGGGCTCGCCGGAGATGGTTGCGCAGGATGCGATCGCGTACCTTTTCAAGCGGCTGGGCGGGCATGGCGGGATCATCCTGCTGGGGCCGGATGGCCGGATCGGGCTTGCGCACAATACGCCGCGCATGGCATGGGGGTTGCAGACGCCGGAGGGCGCAGAGCTCGGCGTCACGCGCAACTAAACATCTATGCAGGCTGCCTCTCTGTTTGTCGATCATCGTCTGGAAGAGCTTCACCAAAAGCTGTTGGACTACTACGGCAGGCCGCCGGAGCGCGAGCTGTGGGACCCGCTGACGCAGTTCATCTACTCGATGTTGTCGTCACGGACGAAGACCGAGGCATCGCATGAGGTGTTGCGAAATTTGCGGTCGACGTTTGGAACGTGGGAGAAACTGCGCGATGCGCCGGTAGCGGAGATTGAGGATGCCATTCGTGCCGCGACCTTTCCCGAGCGCAAGGCTGTGCAACTGAAGACCGCGTTGCAACAGATTACCGAACGGTATGGCTCGCTGACGCTGGATTTTCTCGCAGGCTATAGGACGGAGAAGATCCGCGCGTGGCTGGAGGGCTTCGACGGGGTTGGCGTGAAGACGAGCGGTGCAGTCGTGAACTTCAGCACGCTGCGGCGAAGGGCGATGTGCATCGACAGTCATCATCTGCGCATCGTGCAGCGGCTGGGCTTCGTCTCGAAGAGTGCGGATGCGCGAGAGACTGAGGCGCGGCTGATGGAGATGGCTCCAGTGGCGTGGTCGGCGGAGATGCTGGACGAACATCACAGTCTGGTGAAGCTGCACGGGCAGCGATTGTGTACGAAGAATGATCCTCGCTGCTCGCGGTGTCCGCTGTTGGAGCAATGTCCGGCGGGTGGCGATTTTATTTCGCGCCGGGCCGAGCCTGCACCAAATTTGTAACTCAGTTTGTCGTTGATTTTATTGACGATAGGGTCGTTTATCAGCTCTTTGCACAGCCGAAACGCAACCTAATTACACCGATACGTGTTCTAAAACACAGGACCTATGGTCTGCGAAAGGGTGTGCCATGAAGCCGAAACGAGCTGCCCTGGTGGTGTTGGCGATGCTGATGTTTGCCCTGAGCGCAGTAAGCGCGCACGCGGATGCGGCCCTGCTGATGGAAGAGCCTTATGGCCACTTCGGCAGCGTCAATCCAACCGGACATGCGGCGGTCTATCTGGATAACGTCTGCGCCGACTCGCCTACACGTCTGCGCGCCTGCCGTGCCGGCGAGATAGGCGTGGTGATCAGCCGCTATCACCGGATCAGCGGTTACGACTGGCTGGCGATTCCGGTTGTGCCCTATCTGTATGCGGTGGAGAACGTGCGGGATGTACCGGCCTCGGCGGACGCAGCGCTCGAAGCAAAGCTGCGGGACGACTATCGGCGCAAGTATCTGCTGGCGTATGCGCCGGATGTGATTGGTGATGAGGCGGTGATTGAGGCGCCGGACACAACTCCCGATGGGGAGTGGACGCAGCTCATCGGTGCCTCCTACGACCGCAGAATCTATGGCTTCCAGGTCAAGACGACAGCAGAGGCGGATGAGCGCTTCATTGCGGAGTTCAACGACCACAGAAATGTCAACCACTTCAACCTGCTCTTCAACAACTGTGCGGACTTCTCGAGGGTGCTGCTCAACACCTACTATCCACACGCGGTGCATCGGAATTTTTTTGTGGACGCTGGGATGACCACGCCGAAGCAGGTGGCGCGCTCGTTGACGAAGTACGCGAAGAGGCATCCGGAGCTGGAGTTTTCGACGTTTGTGATCCCCCAGGTGCCGGGTAGTATCCCGCGCAGCCATCCGATCGACGGAGTGCTGGAGTCGGTGGTGAAGTCGAAGAAGTATGTGCTGCCGCTGGCTGCGCTGCATCCGGAGCTGACTGCGGGGTTGGTCGTGGCGTACTTTGCCGATGGGCGCTTCCATGCTCCGAAGAATGCGGAGATGGTGATGGTTCCGGGGGAGATGGAGCGGAAGGAAGAGGCCGTGGTCAACGTGGGCGCCGGGACTCGGTAAGTTCATTCATCGAGCGGTGGTTTTTACTAGGTACACTGAACGAGTCATGGATATCACATCACTGAACGACCACTTCGCCATCCCAGGTGTGCTCAGCTTTCATCAGACGCCGACGGGTTTGACCTTTCTCCAGAGCAAGACACCCTCAGCCACAGCCACCGTATACCTGCAGGGGGCACATCTGACGCACTGGCAGCCCGCAGGGCAGGAGCCTGTGCTGTTCCTCAGCCGCAAGACCGAACTCGCTCCAGGCAAGGCGATTCGTGGCGGCGTCCCGATTGCCTTTCCGTGGTTTGCGACCGACCAGAAGGCGGACCGGCTGAACGGCAAACCCGGCCCCTCGCATGGGTTTGCGCGCACTCAGGACTGGACGCTCGCCTTCGCGGCGCTGTCGGGCGACGACCTGCACTTGACCTTTACGCTGGCTCCGACCGCGACGAGCCGCGAGCTTGGCTTCGATCACTTTCGCCTGGCGTTCCAGCTCACGATCGGACGCACGCTGACGATGCAGCTTACGGTTGCAAATGATGCGGAGCAGCCGCTGGTCTTCGAGGAGGCGTTGCACACGTACTTCTCGGTCGTCGATGTCCACGAGGTCTCGGTGACCGGGCTTGAGCCGACATCGTATATCGACAAGACGGACAATTTTAAGGTGAAGCCGGCGGCCCATGCTCCGCTTACGCTGACGGCGTTCACCGACCGCGTCTACAACCACACGACGGCGACCTGCATGCTGCACGACCCTGTGGGGCGACGACGGATTACGGTGGTCAAGACGAACTCGGATACCACGGTCGTCTTCAATCCGTGGAAAGAGATGGCGGACATGGGGCCGGATGAGTGGCACGAGATGCTCTGCGTCGAGACCGTGAATGCGTCGGAGAGTCCAGTTACGCTGGCGCAGGGGAAAACACATACCATGCAGGCTGTGATCTCGGTCGAGCACACATCGAATGGAAGTAAAGCGTAGATGTTTATCCTTGCCTCGGCCTCGCCCCGGCGGCGCGAGCTGCTGACCCAGATCGGCTTGACTTTCGATGTGCAGACTGCCGACATCGACGAAACGCCGCAGCTTGCGGAAGACGCACTGCGCTATACGAAGCGGCTCGCGGAGCACAAGGCTGCGGCGGTCTTTGCACGGCAGAAGAACCAGTCGCGGCTGGTCGTGCTGGGCGCGGACACCACGGTGCTGTGCGAAGGACAGATCCTCGGCAAGCCCACTGATGAGGCCGATGCCGCGCGGATGCTGCGCCTGCTCTCGGGCAAGACGCACCAGGTGATTACGGGCGTGGCATTGATCACGGCGACGGCGCGGATGGTCGAAGCCGAGGTGACCGAGGTGCAGGTAATCGAGCTGACCGAGCAGCAGATCGCCGACTACATCGCTTCGGGTGAGCCGATGGGCAAGGCCGGAGCGTATGGGATTCAGGGCCGTGCAGCGCGATTCATCCCGAGGATCGAGGGCTGCTATTTCAACGTGGTTGGGCTGCCGCTGGCGCGGGTATCGGCGATGTTGGCGATGATTCGATAAAGAAAATAAGTGCTGGTTGGAATTTGTCTTCCATAGCCCCCAATTCGTCATCCCGACCGGAGCGCAGCGGAGTGGAGGGACCCCCGTATTTTGTTTGAAGTGGCACGCTCTATACCATTTGCGATCATGCTCTGGAACTGTTGCAGTCGTGACGCAGTTGTGGCACCACAAACGAAATACGGGGTTCTTCGCTCCGCTCAGAATGACAGTCATTTTTCCCCTACAGTCAGACATCACGAAAATGCTCTAAACAACGACAAGAACAACAGCAAAAACGGAATGCGGGGGTCCCTCCACTACGCTGCGCTCCGGTCGGGATGACGAAAGTTTTGGGGGTTGCTGTAGCGGAGTCAAACCGCCGCGATCATCGCCGCCAATAGCGCCGTGCGGGGGACGAGGTGCTTGATCACGACGGACTCGTGCAGCGCGTGCGCTCCTTCGCCGACGGCTCCCATGCCGTCGAGGGTGGGGACGCCGAGGGCGGCGGTGAAGTTGCCGTCGGAGCCGCCTCCGGTTGCGGCTTCGTCGAGGTCAAAGCCGATCTCGGCGGCGAGTCTGCGCGCTTGTTTGAAGAGGGCGATGGTGCCTGCCTTGCGCTCCATGGGCGGACGGTTGATGCTGCCGGTGATGGTTAGTTTGCAGTGCTTGTCAGAGGGCTTGAGGTTGCGGAAGAGGCGGTCTACGACTGCAGCATCCTTAGCGTGGGCAATCCGGACATCGACCTCTACCGTGGCCGCTCCGGCAACGACATTCGAGCGGGTTCCGCCTGAGATGACGCCGCAGTTTACGGTGCGTTTTTTGCGTGGATCGGTGAAGCCCGAGATGGTCTGGACGAGCTTGGCCATCTCCAGGATGGCGGAGTGGCCGCGTTCGAAGTCGACGCCGCTGTGCGCGGCCACTCCGGTGACCTCGAGTGTGTAGTTGCCAACGCCTTTGCGTGCCGACTTGTAGGCGAGCCCCTGCGCGGGTTCGAGCACGAAGACGGCTTCCGATTCTTTGGCCAGTTTTTCTGTGATGGGGCGTGAGACAGTGCTTCCTACCTCTTCGTCGCTGTTCAACAGGAGCGTAATGGGACGGGTAAGCTTTAGCTCGCGCAGGGTGGCGACGGCGGCAAGCGCCATGACTACACCGGCCTTCATATCGAGGACGCCAGGACCCCAGAAACGGCCATCTTCTTCTCGCCACGGCATCTTTGCCAGCGTGCCAAGGGGCCAGACCGTGTCCAGATGACCGAGCAGGAGGATGGGTTTTTTTGCGGAGCGGGCGGGGCCAAACCGGATCTCGTGGACATGGCCGAACTCGCGTTGCCGGTGCAGCTTGACGCGGCCACCCAGCGTGCGGGAGATGTCAGCGACGAAGGTCATGGCGTCGTTAACAGCTTTTGGCGCGTCACTGGGGGACTCGATGCGTACTAATTCGCGCAGTATTTCGTCTATCCAAACAGATTTTGCTTCGACGGAGGCTATGATCGCTTGTACATCCATGAGCGCATCTTATAGCAAAGAAGTGTCTTAGCTCGAATTTTGGATGCACCCGGATGGTCAACACATGAGACACGGTGTGGTTTATTTGACACATTTGGGAGTTACATTTCGCTTGTAGTCTTGCGAACGGAATATTAAAAGGCGCTGCCAGGTGGCAATGGACGCTCATTTTGAGCAGACAATCCGGTCAGAGGTAGAGTTCAGCGGAGTTGGCCTGCACAGTGGCGCGATGGTCTCCATGCGGCTGGTTCCCGCGCCGGCGGGTTCGGGCATCGTCTTTCGGCGAACAGACCTAGACAACTTCGAGATTCCCGCGACGGGCCGCAATGTCGCCAAGGTCAGCTACGCGACCAGCCTGATGCGACAGAGTGTGTTGATCTCGACGACGGAGCACCTGCTGTCGGCGCTGATCGGGTTCGGTGTCGACAATGTGATCGTCGAAGTGGACAACCTCGAGGTGCCGATTCTGGATGGAAGCGCGTTGCCGTATGTGCGGGCGTTTCACTCCGCGGGGTTGAAGCCGCAGCGGCGACGCCGAGAGTACATGCGCATCCTGAAAGAAGTGGAAGTGCGCGACGGGAGCAAGTTTATCGGGGTCTATCCCGGCTCCGGATACAGCATTCAGTACACCATCGACTTTCCCCAGCCCATCGGGTTTGGGACGTTTACCGGCGACCTGGCGACGGGCGACTATGTTCGGCAGATCGCTCCGGCGCGGACCTTCGGGTTCAAGCGGGACGAGGCGATGCTGCGAAACATGGGGCTGATTCGCGGGGTGTCGGATGACTGCGCGATCCTGGTGGGCGAGGGTGGCGTGGAGAACGGGCCGCTGCGCTTTCCGGATGAGTTTGTGAGGCACAAGGTGCTGGATCTGATTGGGGATTTGGCGCTGACGGGGCGGCGCATTCAAGGGCGTGTCGTGGCTGAACGTGCAGGCCATGCGATGCATACGGCGCTGGTGCAGCGGCTACTGCGCGACCGCTCTGCGTGGGACTTGGCGTATGGGTACGACGAGGTCGGGGAGTCGAAGGTGGCGTCGTCCCGGCTGCAGCCTGCATTGGCGTGACGACGATTAAGACGATTAAGAAGCGCGCGGCGATAGCACTGGGTTCGAATCTGGCCTCCGCGTGGGGAGACCGGGAAGCCAGCTTGCGCGAGGCCATTGGCCGTGTAGGGGAGTTTGGGGTCGTGCTCGGGTTTTCTTCGTTCCATGACACGGAGCCAGTTGGATATGTGGACCAGCCGCGTTTTCTGAACGGAGCGATGTTGCTCGAGACGGAGCTCGGACCACTGGAGCTTCTGCGGGAGCTGCTGAGGGTGGAGCGAGCGATGGGGCGCGACCGTTCGGCGGCGGTGGCCAAGGGGCCGCGTGTGATCGATCTCGACCTGCTGCTGTTTGAGGATGTGGTGCTGGAGACGCCGGAACTGACGCTGCCGCATCCAGCGCTGGCGGAGCGGCGGTTCGTGCTTGCCCCGCTGGCGGAGGTTGCTCCAGAGATGCGGCACCCAGTGTCGGGGCTGACGGTGGCGGAGATGCTGGCGCGGCTGGGGTAGCGGTTAGGGGTGACTCTGCTGGGCGAGCTTATTGTGGCTCTACGGAGCATCCAGCCGTGTAAGTTTTCATACTTACAACTTGTTTAATCGTTATATAAAAGCAGAGCGCCTGTAATCCTTGGTTCTTCGGTTGTGGTCTATTTGGCCCTCAGCCCGACAGGGTGGTCTATGAAAGCAGCTTCGCCAGTTTTTTCGCATCTGCCACCTTCCCGTGTTTTCCGTCTGCCATTGGCTTTCTCTTTCGCTATGGCTGCTGGTGTGATTTCGGGCTGCGGCTCCGGCGGAACTTTGCCACCAGCGCCGGTCACCTCACCGAGCGAGAATACTTCGGTTACCGTACTGATCTCGAGCACTGCAAACGATCAGTTATCTCAATTCAATATCGGCTTCACGGGCATTACTTTGACGAGCAAGTCGGGGAAGACGGTTAGTCTGTTGACCGCGTCCCAAAGCGCCGAATTCATCCATCTCAACGGCACTCCGGAGCCGTTGGTGACAGTCAATGTCCCGCAGGATGTCTATACCGCAGCAACCGCGACCATTGGTCCCGCTCAATTTACCTGTGTGAACCTCAATTCGTCCGGCGGGCTTGAGGTTAGTACCTTTGCTTACGGGGCTACGCCTTCCGCCCAGGTAACTGTGAACGTACCCACGCCCATCACTGTTACCAGCACCACGATTGGGCTTTCGCTCGATCTGGTTGTCTCAAAATCGGCAACATATAGCACCTGCGACCCCACAGGTATCCCTTCCTATTCCATAAACCCGACCTTCAATCTAAGTCCGGTAACCATTTCTTCTCAGCCTACGAACAGCGGAAATGGCAAGGAAATCGGCCTGGAGGGACTCGTTGCCTCCACCGATACTGGCGGAAATAGTTTTACTGTGACGGCAGCCGATGGCCCCAGCTGGACTGTCAAATCCAATGGCAGCACGGTGTATCAGGGCATCGGTGGACTTTCAGCGCTTACCACCGGCATGGGTGTGGATATGGACGTGGCGATTCAATCCGATAATTCGCTGCTGGCCACGCGGGTCGCGGTGGAGGATACAAACACCACCAACCTGAGCGTATCGACCGGGCCGCTGGAGTTCGTAGCCTCTTCTGTGCCGGTCGTGAATGCCTTCGGGCGCGAAGAACAGGGCCACTTATATGCGTCCACCCAGGTGGAGGGTTCACAACCTTTCAGTTTTGGCAGTGCCGTATTCCAAACCTCGGGTCAGTTCACGAATCTGGGGAACCTCCCCTTCTCGGCGAGCTTCAGTGCCGCGAATATGGTCGCCGGTCAGAATGTTTCCATCAGTTCCCATGCGCTCACCGTCTTGAGCGGGCCCACCTACGTCCCGGCAGCTACGCTCACGCTGATGCCACAAACCATTAACGGCACGGTCAGAACGGTCTCCAGCGACGGCAACTTTACTACCTATACAGTTGCGCTCGCTCCTTATGACCTGATGCCGGCTCTCAGCGTGCAGGCGGGTCAGACCACCTTGCTCCAAAATCCAACCAGCGTAGTCGTCTATGCCGACAGCAACACGCAGAAGCTCAGTACGAATCCCATCGCTGCCGGCAGTGTCTTGCGCTTCAACGGGCTGCTGTTCAACGACGGTGGAACGCTAAAGATGGATTGCGCCTGGGTGAACAATGGAGTGGCAGAGTAACGCGGTTGAAACAGCGCCTGCTCCAGCTTGGCCGCTTTCGCTCTTGTGCTCGAGGTAGGTAGACTCATAGGATCATCCGGGCTTGAGTTGGCTTGGTCGGTATCCGTTCCGGTTGCGGGTGAAATTTTGTAAGAGAGTTTGAGGCTTGTCGATGAACGCTGAGTTCTGGAACCGTTTTGAAGAGCGTGTGGCGCCGTTCAACCTGCTGCAGCACCCGTTTTACCAGGCATGGTCCAAGGGTGAGCTGACGCGCGAGGACCTGCGGGAGTACGCGGCGGAGTACTGGCACCATGTTTCGACGTTTCCGACGTACCTGAGCGCGCTGCACTCGCGCCTGCCGGATGGCGAGATGCGCCGTGAGGTGTTGCGGAACCTGGCGGACGAAGAAGGCGTGGACTCCGCCAACGGACGGCCGCACAGCGATCTATGGATGGACTTTGCCACCGGCATGGGCGCATCGCGCGCCGAGGTTGAGGGACGCGTAGTACAGCCGGAGATGGCAGCTCTGCTCGCGACCTTCCGCGAGCTGATGCAGGAGCCGACGCCCGCGGCTGCGATGGCGGCGTTGTATGCGTATGAGTCCAAGGTTCCGGCGATCGCTGAGACCAAGGCTGCCGGACTGGCGGAGCACTACGGCACGGATGGCGCGGCTGCACGGTACTTCACGCTGCACCGGACGGCGGATGTGCATCATGCGAATGTTTGGCGTGGCTTGATCGACCTGCAGCTCTCAGCGGCACCGGAGACGGCTGAAGCTGCGCTCGATGCAGCGGAGCACGCGGCGAAGGCACTATGGACAGCGCTCGACGGCGTAGAGCGGGAGCGGATGAAGGCGCTCGCGAACTAGACACTTCTTTTGTAGCGAGAAGAGCTCCCCTTGCGATCTTCCTCAGAGGGAGCTCTTTTCGCTTTATTGTCGAATGATGCGCGTTTAGAAGCGGACGGGTGGCGGCAGATTTCAGCCGTTACATGTGCTTGCCGCCACTCCACTCAAGATACGATTTCCATTCCTCTTGGCCAGGCATCCGCATTTGGAACTTGCCGGACATGATTTGGCCCTTTAGTTCATAAAGCAGACGGAACTGTGGGCCCGGCTGAGAGCTGTCTGAAAGGAATACTGCGGTCGTTGGGGAGGGCGTGGAGACATCATAGTGAATCACATGTCCTTCATTATCAAAAAAGATGGCTTTTAAAGATTGACCGCCTGCGTCCTGGTAAACATAGAGCAGGTCGCTATGTTCGCAGTCGAAAGCAGCCGGACCTTTACAAGCTCCGATGCTGTTTGTATGGCGGGCGAGGATGTGATTCCTTAGCTCTCGCTGAAAGGTATACGTGCCAGTAACTTGTGCTCCGGCAGAACCGCTCCCCGTTTTTCCCTCCCACATCCCTTCGAGGAAGCTCAGGGTTTTCAGTGGATCGGCTTCGCTCGGATGAGCAGTATTTGTCTGGGCAAACAAGGATGAGGTAAACAACAGTGCTGCGGTAATAAAAAGCTTCATGCTTGCCGTCCTTTCATCTCTGTGAAACCACGGAGACGTTCTTCAATCTGTTCAGGCGTAAGTACCTCTTGAATTTTGGAGAGAGCCCATACATGTCCGAATGGATCACGAACCCAGCTATATCTGTCACCCCAGAACATATCTGTAGGTGGCAACGCCGGTGCCGCTCCCTCATCAACGGCACGCCGGAATGCAGAGTCCACGTCTTCGACTCCAATCTGGAAAACGCAGGTCGAGCCAGATAACGTCTCTGGCGAGGCAAGCAGCGCTCCTTCGACTCTTTCGCCGCGCTGTGCAGGTTCTTCGGTCGAAACCTGAACGAGAGAGTTCCATATTTTGATGTGAATATGCTCTCCAACGCCGCTGGGCGAAGGAGAACGATAGAGTACCTCGGCTGAAAAAGCTCGCGTGTAAAAGGCAACAGCTTCCGCTGCATCGCGAACCACGAGATGTGGCACGATGACTCCTGGAGATGGCACCGATCCCTTAACGGCCATTTTGCGACTTCCTCTTTGCTGGTTGTCGACGAGTTTCTTGACTCGTCGGTGCAAGAGTCCAGATGTGACCTGAAGGATCGATCAACGATCGATACCCATCGGACCATTTCAGGACATGTTTGAGCGGCTGAGGAGTGAGACGATAGCGTTGTTCAAGCCCGAACCGCTCAGCTGCAACAAGATCCGCTTCTTTAAGCTCTTTCAGATGCTGTGAAATCGCTGATTGCGACATCTCGAACTCGGCAGTCAACTCTTTAACAGACCGCGCCGAGATTGCAAGCAGTCTGATGATGCCCCGACGCGCGGGATGGGCGATAGCTTTGAAAACAGAATTTTCTGAGACCATAAGTAAATCCTTATGGGGATAGTAAATAAGAAAATCCTTATGGGCAAGACATACTTTCCACAGAGTACGTCCGATCGCCGAAGTGCCATTCTACCGTTGCGCCTCGATTCGCAACATACAAGGGAGGCTTTGGGTAGTGGGTCGGTTTCCGGATCGCCCGTGATTCGGGAGTGACCCGGAGCCTGGAGTTTTATCGACGCTCAATGAGTGACTCGGCGATTTTGCGTCAACCGAGGAAGCGGTTCTGTTGCTCCAGATTTCAGAGTCACGACCTCGGCACTTTGCATCGATCCGCCGTTTGCCAAATTGATTCGGGGTAGCTGGTTTGCTAAAGTCGTCGTCATGTCTGAGCGTTCCACGGAGCGAATACGCGAATTACTCGACTCCCTTTATCGCGTGGATTCGGGACGGATACTGGCAACTCTGATCCGTTTGCTCGGTGATTTTGATCTTGCCGAGGAGGCGATGCACGAAGCCTTTGCGGCTGCGCTGAGCTTGTGGCCGAAGAGTGGAGTACCCGATAACCCGCGACCGTGGTTGATTTCAACAGCCCGGTTCAAAGCCATTGATACTTTGCGTCGACGGGCACGATTTGATGCGTCTCAAGACGAGCTCGTGCGCTATCTCGAAGCGCAATGGAGTGCAGCGGAACGATCCGATGAAGAGGACAGCGTTGAGGATGATCGGCTGCGCCTGATTTTTGCCTGCTGTCATCCATCTCTACCGCCGGAAGCGCACGTTGCGCTCACCTTGCGTGAGGTGTGCGGGCTGACGACCGAGGAGATTGCGAAGGCCTTCCTCATCACTCCGCGTACGCTGGCGCAGCGCATTGTGCGCGCAAAGGCAAAGATTCGAGACACACCAATTCGGTACGAGGTGCCGTCGCCGCAGGAATTGCCAGAACGACTGGACGCGGTGCTTCAGGTCATCTATCTCGTCTTCAATGAGGGTTATTCGGCTGCGGCGGGAGCGGAGGTAACGCGGGCCGAGCTAACCGTCGAGGCGATTCGCTTGGGCCGGTTGCTAAGCGAACTCCTGCCAGAGCCGGAGGTCATCGGGCTGCTTTCCCTGATGTTGCTACAGGAATCCCGTCGCGCCGCGAGAACATTGCCGACCGGAGAGCTGATTTTGCTGGAGAATCAAGACCGCTCACTCTGGAACCAACCGCAGATCGCGGAGGGAGTGGCATTGGTGGAGAGAGCCTTGAAGTCCCACCGCTTCGGCTCTTATACACTGCAGGCTGCGATTGCAGCCGTTCACGCGGAGGCGGAATCGGCCGCTGTGACCGACTGGCGGCAGATTGTTGCGCTTTACAACCGACTGGTACGGATTCAGCCTTCGCCAGTTGTACAGCTAAATCGTGCCGTAGCAATTGCAATGCGCGATGGTCCAGAGGTTGGCCTGGCGCTTATCGACAGGGTGTTGGCACACGGCGAATTGGCAAATTATTACCTGGCACATTCAGCGCGTGCCGATATGTACCGCAGGCTCGGCAGGGCGGCTGAGGCTCGGTCCTCTTATGAAAAAGCTCTGGCGCTGACCCAACAGGAACCGGAGCGGCAATTTCTGGAGGAGCGGATTCGGCAGCTGAAATAAAAATTGGGATAGCTGTCGATTTTCGATCTCCCGAACGACTATCTGATAACAGTGCGATGAGCTACGGCGCTCTGAGTCACAGGAAATAAGGAGGAATGAATGAAATACGTCTGTTTGGGATACTACGATAAAGGCAAATTTGATGGCATGACTGAGGGCGAGAAAAACGCCATGTTCGACACATGCTTTGAATACGACGACCATCTTCGCGCCAACGGGCACTGGGCTGGTGGAGAAGCGCTTCAGTCTCAGGAAACTGCCCTGACCCTGTATTGGAAAAACGGCAAAGTGGCAACTACCGACGGTCCCTATGTGGAGACCAAGGAACAACTCGGTGGCATTCTCGTCCTTGAAGCGCGGGACATGAATCATGCTGTACAGCTCATGGTGCAGCATCCGGCGATGACGTATGGCAACATTTTCGAGATTCGACCAGCGGGGGACATGAACGAAATCATGAAGGCAAGTGAGCAACGACGGCGAAAGGACACCGCGCGATAAGGGCAGCCTGAGGTCAATGAATAATTCATCAGGTCAACGTTCGCTCAAACCTGATGGCGTCCCCACAGGCTGGAGCTAGTCTGAATTTCGAAAGCGAGGAGCATACATGTCGAAGGTTCGTGTCGCAGGATTTGGTATTTCGTTGGACGGTTTTAGCGCAGGGATAGAGCAGAGCCTGGACGATCCGCTGGGCAAGCGCGGTCCAGAGATCTTTCAGTGGTTCTTCCATACCAAGACATTCTGTGCCATGCACGGGAAGGAAGGCGGATCTATCGATGTGGACGACGCGTTCGCACGGCGGGCGATGGAAAATTTTGGGGCCTTCATCCTTGGCCGCAACATGTTTGGTCCGGTCCGTGGCCAATGGCAGGACGACTCGTGGAAGGGATGGTGGGGTCCCAATCCGCCATACCATGCGCCGACCTTCGTTCTGACGCACTACGAGCGTGAGCCGCTCGTGATGGAAGGCGGGACGACCTTTTACTTTGTCACCGGCGGAATCGAAGAGGCGCTGAGACTCGCGAAACAAGCAGCGGGCGACAAAGACGTCAAGATCGGAGGCGGTGTCTCCACCGTGCGGCAATATCTACAGGCTGGACTGATCGATTCCATCCACTTTGCACTTGCACCTGTTGCCCTCGGTCAAGGTGAGGCACTTCTTAGCGGCATTGACCTGCCCGCGTTGGGATTTTCTGTGACGGAGCACGAGGCCACGGAGCACGCGACGCATGTTGTGCTCACGACAAGATAGAAGACGAATCCTGGCTTGCTGTACTGCCCGGCACCAATTGCCGGACGCTGATGTCCCGTTCGGAGCGGCTCGTGCCAATGATCGATGATTTTCCGGATGCCTGATGACCAAATGTGTGATCGCCACGCTCTCAGTTAGCGATAGCAGGCCGAGTCACACAGCGAACACTGAACAGATAGCTTTGCGGCGTCCCGGGTGGTTGGTCAGCAATCCGGAAACTGACCCGCTACCAGGCTTTGTGAGGAGCTGCCTCAACTGAGGCGCTGGAGGTCTTTCTTCGCTTGTTCAAGGGAGCTGTCCTGGCGGACGGCGTTCTGGAGCTCCTGGATGGCGTCGCTCTTGCGGCCCTGCTTTTCGAGGATGAGACCGAGACGCCAGTGGGCGGCGGCGTGGCTGGGCTCCTGGCCCTCGGGTGGCTGGGCGAGGTAGGCGCGGAGGTACTGCTCGGCGTGGGTGAGTTGGGCGGTGGCGTTGCTGGTGAGGATGATGCGGGCGGCGTGGTAGTCGGGGCTGAGGTTGTCGGGGACGGCGGCGTGGGATTGTTTGAGTGTCTTGTCGAGATCGTCCCAGCGGCCGGTGGTGGCATAGAAGACGGCGAGCTGGCGGTAGGCGGTGATGCGCGCGGGGTTGAGGGCGATGGCGCGGCGGGCTTCGGCCTCGGCGAGTGGGAGCTTATTGCCGCCTTCGTCGAAGTAGGCGCCACTGAGGCCGGTGTGGGCTTCGTAGTTGTCGGGGCGGGCGGCGACGGCGGCCTTCCAGAGAGACTCGATGGTGGCTTCGCGTTTTGTCTTGTCTTTTTCTTCGGCGGCGAAGATGGCCTTCATAGCTGCTCCGCGAACGGGATCGGCCTGGGTGAGGCGGTCGCCGAACTGCCGGGCTTTGGTCTTGTCTCCGCCGACGAGGCCAGGGGCGTTCCAGTAGAACTGAGCGGAGTCCTCGAGGGCGTCGAGCGAGTTGGGATCGAGCTGGAGGCTGCGCTCGGCCTCCTTTCGGAAGCGGCGGGCGAGGCCCATCTTCTCGAAGGTGCCTCCGGCGGGTGCGGCGAGTTTGGCACCTACGGCGTTCGTCAGCTGGGTGTGCGCCTCGGCGTTGTTGTCGGCAAGGGCGACGGCTTTCTCGGCGAGAGCGATGGCAGCGTCGAAGCGGAAGAAGGCCCATTCGACAACAGACTGTTGGACGAGGCTGCGTGCGTCATTGGGGCTCTTCTGGAGCGAGGCTTGCACGAGTGCATGGGCGCGAAGGTAGTGGGCGTCGTCGAGGAGAGCGTCGGCTGTAGTGCGCTGGGCGCTAAGGGGCACAGTAAGGCAGAAAAGCGATGCGAGCAGGAGCGGCGTTGTGCGAGGGGCGCGGATCAGAGGAGTCTCCTGAGCGACGATACGGTGAGCGGGCACTCTGCCTTTATACGGGTGCAGGAAGGCAAATCCAAGAGCGTATTCAGGCGCAGTGGCATTTCGACTTTAGTTAGTTTGACAGCAGCGACGGTGGGGAAGCCTCAATGGGAGATTACAGGTCGTGTGCGGCTTCGTGTGATGGAACTGTCACATTCTCGGAAACGCCAGTGCGCTAGACTTTCGGGCATGGGAATGAATGATTCTTCGAAGTCCCCTCAGAATCGCGACGAGGCGCTCGACACGGCGATCCGGGAGAACCTAGTCACGGCGGTGCCGGAGGTGGAGTTGCCGTCGGATGATCGGTCGCCTGCTGCTGTGCCACCTCTTCCTCAAAAGCGGCGCGCCGCGGCGACGTTTATCTTCCTGACGGTGACGTTGGACATGCTGGCGATGGGGATGATTGCGCCGGTGTTACCTCGGCTGATCGCCGGGTTTCTGCACGGGGATGCGTCGAGCGCGGCCCAGATGCTGGGGATCTTCGGGACTGTGTTCGCGGCGATGCAGTTCTTCTTTTCGCCGGTGCTGGGGTCGCTGTCGGACAGGTTCGGGCGGCGGCCGGTGGTGCTGCTCTCGAACTTCGGACTTGGCTTCGACTATCTGCTGATGGCGTGGGCTCCGGCGTTGGGTTGGTTGTTTCTGGGGCGTGTGATCTCCGGGCTGACGGCGTCGAGCGTGCCGACGGCGATGGCCTACATGACGGACGTGACTCCGGCGGAGAAGCGCGCTTCGGCCTTCGGCTTACTGGGGGCGGCATTCGGCATGGGCTTTGTGCTGGGACCTGCGCTGGGCGGCGTGCTGGGCAGCGTGAGTCCGCGGCTGCCGTTTTGGGTGTCGGGTGGTCTTAGCATCGTGAACGGCCTCTATGGCTTGTTTGTGCTGCCTGAGTCGTTGAGCAAGGAGCATCGCAGTCCGTTCTCGTGGAAGCGTGCGAACCCGGTGGGATCGCTGGGCCTTCTGCGTCGGAGCAAGGTGCTGATGGGGCTCGCTGCGTTGTTGTTACTGGGTTACCTGTCGCAGCAGTCGCTGATGAACGTGTACGTGATCTATGCGGACTATCGCTTTCACTGGACCGATCGCACGGTGGGTCTGTCGCTGGCGCTGGTGGGCCTGATGTCGGGGCTGTACGGTGCGCTGCTGGTGAAGCGCGCGGTGGCGGCGCTTGGCGAGCGCGGCGCGATCTCCGTGGGCCTGATGTTCGGCGCGGCGGGGTATGCGATGTTCGGCTTGTCGAAGACGGGGATGCTGATGTGGCTGGCGATTCCGATTCTGAATGGGATGTCGGTGGTGTGGCCTACGGCGCAGAGCATCATGTCGCGCGAGGTGGGTCCATCGGAGCAGGGGCAGATGCAAGGGGCGGTGAACAGCCTGCGTGGGATTGCAGGGTTGGTCGGGCCGGGGATGTTCACCTATGTCTTCAGCAAGTCGATTGGTGTGGGGGCGGTGATCCATGCGCCCGGCGCGGCGTTCTTCCTGGCTGCTTCTCTGTTGATCGCTTCGCTGGTGGTGGCGGAGGTAGTGAGGCCACAGCGGGTGGCTGTGGCTTAAGGCTAAATACAGCTTGAGGAGAGTATCGTTAGGCCTGTGAGAACCCTGAAGACGATGCTTAATCTGCGCCTGCCTGCAGTTGGACGATTCAACCTGAGAGTGATGCTTGCGGTTGGGATCGCGGCGGCGCTCACGTTCGTCCCGGCGACCTTCCCTGTGTCTGCCGCGGAGACTTCGACTGATCTGGTGGTCAGGATGGTCGCCAATGAGAATCTGGCGGAGCAGCATCGCGACCACTATATGTACCTCTCGAAGGAGCGCTCCGAGCGCACGGGCGGTCATCTGTGGACGGAGCGCGTGGCGGAGACGACGGCGGGCAAGGTGCGGCTGCTGCTCGCCGAGGACGACCAGCCTCTGACCGGAGAGCGTCTGGCGGCGGAGCGCGGGCGGCTGGCGGAGATCGCGGCGCATCCGGATGTGTTCCAGAAGAGGGAGCAGGCGCTGCGGAACGACGAGCGTCATGCGAAGCAGATGTTGGAGCTGCTGCCGAAGGCATTTCTGTTCGATAGCCCAGTGGTGGAGGGCGGCTTTACGCGGATTCACTTCAAGCCGAACCCGGCGTACACGCCGCAGTCGATGGAGGAGCGGATTCTTCATGCCATGACGGGCTCGGTGCTGATCGATCCGGCTGTGCGGCTGCACGGCATCGAGGGACGGCTGCCGGAGGACGTGAACATCGGCTTCGGGCTGATCGCGACGATCAAGGCAGGCAGCAACTTCGCTACGACGCGCGATCGTGTCGCAGGGAATGAGTGGAAGACGGCGGTGCTCGACACGGACATCAACGGGCGGGCTATTTTCTTCAAAGCCATCGGGAAGAAGGAACATGCGGAGCACAGCGAGTTCAAGGTGCTACCGATGGACATGACGGTGCCGCAGGCTGTGGCGGCGTTGGAGCAGTAGAGAAGGCATTAGCCAGGTTTCGTCTAGTGGTGGATGATGGTTCCGATCGTTGCGAGTAGTACCGAGACGAGGACGACGATCCATGGCGCGAGTTTGAACCGGATGAGCGCGAGCAGCGCGGCGACTGCGAGCACGATGTCGGCAACGGAGTGCAGCGCGGTCGTGATGACTGGATGAAGGAACGCGGCGAAGAGCACACCGACGACGCTGGCGTTGACTCCGCGAAGCGAGGATTGGAGCCGGGCGTTCTCGCGCAGAGTGCTCCAGAACGGTAGAACGGCCACCATTAGCAGTAGCCCTGGCAGGAAGATTGCCACCAGCGACAGCGCGGATAGTAGCAGTGGACTGGGGCTGGGTCGAATGGAGGCTCCCAGGAAAGCGGCGAAGGTGAAGAGTGGTCCCGGCACGGCCTGGGTGGCTCCATATCCCGCGAGGAAGACTGTCTGGTCGACCCATCCCGGTGCGACGACTGCCTGCTCGAGGAGCGGCAGAACGACGTGGCCACCACCGAAGACCAGCGCTCCGGTCCGGTAGAAGGCACTGAAGACGGCGAGCGTCCGGGAGCCGGTGGCTGCGAAGGGCAGCAGCAGGAGCAAGAAAAAGAGTGTCGCCGCAATGAAGCCCATGCACCGCGAGATCGTGAACGGAAGGTGGAACTGATCGGCGTTCTGAATGCGGGGGAGGAAAGCTGCCCCGAGGATAGCTCCGAAAAGAATGGCCGCGAGGGTTGCGATTGCAGTGGGGGCGATGAGCGCGGTGGCCGCTGCAAGCAGTGCGATGGCGAGCCGCGGAGCATCCGGAGCAAGGGAGCGCTGCATCGTGAAGACCGCCTGCGCGACGATCGCGACTGCGACGATCTGAAGTCCGTGCAGGATGCCGCTGCCGGTGCGCCCGATCAGCAACGGATGGCCCAGGGCGAAGGCCAGCATCAGCAACGCGGAGGGAAGCGTGAAGGCTGCCCAGGCTGCGAATGCTCCAGCGAAACGGGCGCGGACGAGACCAAGAGCAAAGACGACCTGGCTGCTGGCCGGTCCCGGTAGGGATTGGGCGATGGCGACGAGCTCCGCGAAGGCCTCCTCGCTGCACCAACGGCGCCGCTCGACGAACTCGGTGTGGAGGTAGCCGAGGTGAGCGATGGGGCCGCCGAAGGAGAGGCAACCGAGCCGCAGGAAGGCAAGCAGGACCTCGGTCGCAGAGCCCTCGGGATGTGGCGGGGTCTCCATAAATGGGTGGATATGGAGAAGTCTACTTCGCCTCGCGGTTGACGCCCGCTGCTTCCCTGTTGGTAATTGCCACGCGGAAGGGTGGCTTGCTCGCCTCGGCGGGGTCTTGCGTGTAAGTCTCGCTGGTCTTCGCGGGATCGTAGCCGCGCCAGAGCCAGGTCATCTCTTCGGGGAACTCGGCGGCGCCTTCATGGGGACTGTGGGGGCCGGTGCCGAAGCTGAAACGGAAGTCGTAGGACTTGAGCTTGAGCGCGTTGGCCATGCGGATGTTGGCGAGCGGCCAGCTTCCGTACTTCGGGTTCTCCTGGTCGTTGTTGCCGTCCTGCACCCAGACGCGGAGGTTGCGGTGCGGCTCGTGCAGGATCTTCTCCGGATAGTCCTGGCCACCGTCTGGGACGTTGGGGTCTTCGTGCCACTGGATGCTGGTGAAGCTGCCGATCCAGGAGATGACGCGGCTGAACTGGTCGGGCATCTGCCAGGCGGCGTTGAAGCTACAGATGCCGCCCGACGACATGCCGGTGATGGCGCGGCTGTAGGCGTCGGTACGGAGGTTGTACTTCTTCGCGACCTCCGGGATAAGTTCGTCGCGGAGGTAGCGCGGGTAGCGGTCGGAGACGGTGTCGTACTCGGTCGAGCGCATGGAGTCTTTGAGTGTGCGGGACCATTTTTTCCCATAAGCATCGACGAACTTGTAGGTCGGGGTGTTGGGCGAGGCGGAGATGTCACCGGGGTCGGTGAAGATAGCGATCATGACTGGGATCTTGTGCTGCGCGATGAGGTTGTCGAGGACGTTGAGGGCTGGGTGATTGCCCTTGCGATCGATGTAGCCGGAGCCGTCCTGAAAGACCATGAGCGCGGCGGGAACCTTTGGGTCGTACTGCGCGGGCACGTAGATCCAGTAGTTGGAGGTCATGCCGTCGTAGATTTTGCTGATGTGCGTGAGCTTCTCGGAGAGCGTGCCGGTGGGGACTCCGGGGTGCTGGATGGAGTCGGCAGTGAGAGGCGGCGGGGCCGGTGCAGGGCCGGAGTTGTTCTGCGCGGCGGCAGGGAGAGCGATGGTGAGCGCGAGGAGAAGTGGCTTGATCATGGCGATTCCACTATACCGCCGGGAGGTAAACGCTCGCTGCTTCTAGAATCGTAGGAATGTCTCTGCAGTTTGCGATCGATCGTACAAGTGAGAGTGGTGGACGGCGGGGGCGGTTGACGCTGCCGCATGGTGTGGTGGAGACACCGGTGTTTATGCCGGTGGGGACAGCGGCTACCGTCAAGGCAGTTCCGCAGAGCCTGCTGGAGGAGATCGGCGCGGGTGGCAAGGGCGCGCAGATTATTCTGGCGAATACGTATCATCTGTATCTTCGCCCCGGTCATGAACTGATACGAAGGATGGGTGGCGTGCATCGGTTTATGAGCTGGGAGCGGCCGATGTTGACGGACTCGGGTGGCTTTCAGGTCTTCAGCCTGAGCTCGCTGCGGAAGGTGACGCCGGATGGCGTGGAGTTCCGGTCGCACCTGGATGGGAGCAAGCACTTCTTCTCGCCGGAGCACTCGATGGACGTGCAGATCGCGCTGGGCGCGGACATCGCGATGGTTTTCGATGAGTGCGTGGAGACTCCGGCAACATGGGAGCGGACGCGGGAGTCGATGGGGCTGACGCATGCATGGGCGCAGCGGTCGAAGGATCACTTCGAAGCGAATAAGCATCTGAGGCCGTGGGGTGCGGGTTTTGAAGGCAAGACGCAGAGTTTGTTCGGCATCGTGCAGGGTGGAATGTATGCGGACTTACGCAAGGAGTCGGCGGAGCGGCTGGTGGAGATGGATCTGCCCGGATATGCGATTGGTGGGCTGGCGGTAGGTGAGCCGAGAGAGGTGACGCGGGAGATGATCGCGCGGACGCTCGAATTTCTTCCCAAAGACAAGCCGCGCTATGTGATGGGCGTAGGTTATCCCGACGAGATCGAAGAGTATGCGCGAATGGGCGTGGACATGATGGATTGCGTGCTGCCAACCCGCGCGGGACGGCATGGTCTGCTGTTCACCTCCGAGGGACGCATCAACATCAAGAAGAAGGACTATGCGGAGGACCAGGGGCCGATCGATCCGACGTGTACGTGCATGGTGTGCAGGCGGTATACGCGAGCTTATCTGCGACACCTGTTCTCGTCGGGCGAGCCATTGAGTGCGGTGCTTAACAGCTTGCACAATCTGGCCTATTACCTCGATGCGATGGAGCGGGTGCGTAGGGATTTGGCACCAAGTGACAAGCGACTATAGATTATGAAATTTTTACCGCTTCTCTCCTACTCCAATGGAACCATCCACGATTCAAGTGTCCTTCGCAGTCTGAAGAGCACCCGGCGAATCCGACTTTTGCCCTGTTGATTCGGACCTTCCCCTCGGAGCCAGAATGATCGACCGCTCTGTGTTCGTATCGTCACCTCAAGACTAAGTGCATCCTGCACATTGTCGATGCCCTTTACCGCAGAGACCTCAAGGTCATTGTTGATACTTCCCGGTTCCAGCACTCTTCCCCCCACCGATTTATTATCGAACCAATGAGGTTGACCGTTTCGCGTGTACGCGATATTTGCCAGCCGATAGCTCTTCGACCTTGAGCGGTTTCGGATGTCGAAGTTCGGACGAAAGCTCGTGACTCCGTTTACAGTGTCAAACCGCCAGTTGTAGGAGACGACTAAATCGGTCGCTTGCAAAAACCATTGAATTACGAAGTAGGCCAGTACAAAGAACAAACCTGCGCCGATCCCGCCCAGCATGTTGCTCCAAGTGTTCGCCCAAAAGCTCATGCCCAGAGTATAGGTGCCGCATGGCGCACCATGTACACATTGCGATTAACTCATCCCGCTACTCATTCCTCTTACTCTGGAGAGACGGATAGGGTAAAGCAGGTGTACTGCATATGGGGAAAGCCACAATAGCGGCGGGCGCATCGATCGATGAGATTGTCGATTACTACTATCGCTTTTTGGCGCGCAACATTACACCACACCGGCCACCTGAAGCGGTTCAAAGACCGGTTGGATTGTGTGTTTGGGGCTTGACAGATTTTTGGGGTGCTTGCAAAAAGCAGATCCCTACGGGATGACAAACAATAAAGACAAGCAACTGCAACGGCAACCGCAGGTCCTTCGACTTCGCTCAGGATGACAGATTTTTAGGTGGGTGCTTTTTGGGGTGGCGGCGGGTTGCTTAGACCGGGTTGCCGGAGTTGTCGGTGTTCCAGGATTCGGTTTGGAAGGCGATGAAAACAGCGGTCCAGGTTTGGGTGGTGGGCTGGTAGATAAAGAGCGCGCCGTCCTGCCAGATGCCGTTGTCGCTGCCGTGGTTGTTGAGCGGGTTGCCCTGGTTCATGTGGATGTCGTGGATGCCGTCTACTTTGCCGCTGTCGGAATAGGCGCTGCCGAAGGCGAAGATGGTGCCCTTGTTGGCGATGGTCTGGTTGAGAAGCGTATCGATGGCGTTGAGAGCTGGGTCGGCGCTGTTGGTGAGGGCTAACTTTTTGGGCAGCAGTGCCATCTGGGCGAGGGTGATCATGGGCTGGCCTGCGACCTGCGAGCGGACGAAGTCGAGGGCGAGGCCGTTAGGTTGGCTCGGTAGTGAGTGCATACCAGGGGCGAGCGCGAGGAGCGCGGTGGGATCAGGCGGCTGGAAGGTTGGCTGGTCGGAGTTCCCGAGGATAGCGTAGAGGACCTCGGAGCCGTCGACGGACTCAATATTGACGGCGACGGTGAAGGGGCCGCCGGTGGCCTGCATGGTGATCTGGTAGTGGGTGCTGGAGCCGGTGACGACTTTACCTGCGGTGGGTTGGCCTTGCAGGACGCTGTAGTGGGTGATCGGCATAAGACTCCTCTGGATAGGAATACAGAAGATGTTTAGACGGCAGGTGAAAGGCGGAGTGTTTCGTAGTCGCGGTGGGTGTGGAGGCAGAGGGCTTCGACGACGAGCTCGTGGTCGGCGCGCTGGGCGAGGCCGGAGACGGTGACGCAGCCGAGGATGCCTGTTCCGATGATGTGGAGGGGGAAGCAGCCGCCGTGCGCGGCGTAGTCGGCGTCGGAGAGAGCGTAGCGCGCGGGGAAGGTGGTGTTCTTGAGCTGCATCTCGAGGCCGACGGCGTAGGAGCTGCGGTGGAAGCGGGCGACGACGTTCGATTTGCGCTGGACCCACCGGGCGTTGTCGGGCGTGGTGCCGGGGAGCGCGGTGTAGAAGAGTGGCTGCCAGGGGTCGCCGAAGCGGCGGATGTCGATGACGATGGAGTAGCGACGGGCGACGGCGATCTCGCGGAGGGTGGTGCCGAGCCGCCAGGCGTCGTTGTGGTCGAAGTGCTCGAGGGTGAGCTCTTTTTCCTGGCGGGCGATGGCGGCGATGTCTTCGGGGATGGGCATGGTGCTCCTTGGGACGCTCGTCAATTCTATTTGGCTTCGAAGATTTAATTATTTGGAGGCGCGCTTTGCTTCGCCGAAGGTTTGGGCGTGGTTGAGACTGTTAGGAAACTCTTTGATCGGTTGAAGATCATAGCTGGGCCCACCTGTGAGTTAGCGACAAACCGGGAACCAGGTGACGAGATGCGCGTTTATGGGGACCAAACATCATTCCACCGATGCCCGCTGTCGCAAAAGGTTCTCAAATCCAGAGAGAAATGCGCTTCTCTGTGGACAGTCCTTCATTGTCGCAAGCTGCAATACCGCATAGAGGTTCCAGCATTCCTGATCGAATTGAGGGTGAGAGAAATGACCCTTCTTGAATACGTCGTTTCTCAATTGGAAGAGCCTGAAGACTTCTTGGTTAACGATGTCCGATTGGAGTTCTTCTTTGAAGAATTTTTCGCGCTTCTTACCGTTCTCGGCCCGACCAGGGTGCGAATGCATGATGGCCTCAAAGGCCAACCACATCAAAATAAATCGTTCATCGGGAAATGCTTGAGCAAAAGCTTTGTCCAGAAGGACCGCCGCTTCTTCAGGAATCGTAATCATCACAGCCTCCTCGATAGGAGGCACTTCGAACATGTTGAGATTCTGGGTATCGAACGGAGAAGCATATCCCACGTCGGAAGAGATCCCGACGTCAAGTTGTTCTTCCGAAAAGCGGGTATCGAAGATAAGCTCCCTCGCAATCGGTACACCAAAAACTAGACGAAGAGCGTTCGCTGCAACAATGATTTGATTGCGGTGCTCTTGCCTCGCTTCGCCGCTGACGTAACCAAATGTCAGTTTCAAGTGATTGCTTCCGGCAGGAAGTGGAACCTGGTGCATCAAAGAAACGCATTGTCCAGATGTTTCGTAGTGTCTATTCCACTTCATACGCGAGGTCTTATCGTCTGGGGGATTCACGATACTGGCGTCGACATTATCGAAATCATTGGTCATAAAGAAGTTCTTTATCTTCGGCAGGTCTGTCTTTTGGATTGATGAACTCCAGATGGTCTCCTCAAAGAATTTGTATCCTTGAGGTCTCCACTCCCTGACCAGTCTGACCCTAAAGCTGTCCATTGCAGAATCTCCTATCGACACTAGGTGACCATAAGTCGGCATCTCGTCAGGGATTAGTTCAGACGCGCGTTTATCGGGACAATTACGGGTGCGTCCTTCTGAAACCCATTGAAGCATCTTGTTACGGAGCAAATCTTTCGATGACGAAGAAGTGTTCTAAAAGATGATCAGCCGTTTTTACGGCGAGCTCCCGAAGAAACAGTCCCGTCTCGGTAGCTTTTCGCATATCAAGAGCATCAGCGTTTCCGTGTGCGATGTTGTTCCGCTCCTCCCTGACCTTGTGGAACTTTTCAACCTCGCTTGCGGTGAAGGGTACAGCAAAAGCAGATTGAAGTAGCTCTGGGATCTGAACAGCTTTGAGTTTCTTGAGATCTTCAATCATCGACTTGATCCCATAGCTCGCCAGCAATTCTCCTGGGAACCGGAATTTCTTGGAAGACAAATCTTGTGAGGCCGTCCTATAACGATCCAGATTACTTCCTTTCTCGGGCGTTCGAAGTTTTACGATCGTTGCTTGCAGGGGCTTGTGATCTATGGTGAGTCGTTCGTGCAGACGCTTCGCAGCTCTCTTCTGAAAGCGGTCGGCACCGCCGTGGAAGGTTATGAGCTCTTCAATTGCTCCCGACACAAACGCTTCGAAAAAACTGAACGAGCTGAGGAGAACATACACGGCAAGTTCCTGCTCATACGTGGAGGCGCTTTGGAGGAGCTCTGACGGGTTGCAGGTGTTGCTCTTGTGATAGAAATCCGAACGCCGGATGGCGCCTGGTCTGGGTGTAGTGGCTCTCAGTTCGTTCACTAGTTCGGGAACTGCATAAGAGACTAGAACTGCGAAGCTCACGAGGTTTTCCGACTGTTCTTTAAACTTTAGGTACGCATTGATATGCATAGTGCCGGTATTGTCTCACCTTGCTTTGGCTCCTGATAAGTCGGCTTCTCGTCAGTAACCGACAATGGTCGGCTGCGGAACAGTCGATGAGTTTCGTAACAGGCTCGATCGCTCCCATCCATCGCGGTGAGGCTGCGATGGATGGGGCACCCGGGTTGTGTGGTTGGGTAGGAAAAAGCAACTGCAACGGCAACCGCAGGTCCTTCGACTTCGCTCAGGATGACAGTTCTTTGCTGCTTTTTGCTAACGGCTAACGGCTGCGGGTGAAGGTGGTGTGGAGGGTGGCGGCGGAGCTGTTGCCGGCCCAGAGGTCGAAGGTGGAGGCGTCTTCGATCCAGGTGCGGCTGGCGGCGCTCCAGTAACTTAGGTCGGCGTCGGTGAGGGTGAAGTCGACGGTGGTTTTGGCGTGGGGAGCGAGGGCGATACGGTGGAAGCCCTTGAGCTCGCGGACGGGGCGGGAGGCGTTGCCGTACTGCTGGTGGATGTAGAGCTGCGCGACCTCATCGGCGGCGACAGAGCCGGTGTTTTCGACCTCGACGGAGACGTGGATGGGCTGGCCGATCTTGGTTTCGGGCTGGGTCACTTTGAGGTCGGAGAAGGCGAAGGTGCTGTAGCTGAGCCCGTAGCCGAAGGGGTAGAGCGGCGTGCTGGGCTCGTTCCAGTAGCGTTTGCCCTGCTGGCTCGCGTCCTGGGTGAGGTTGTGGGCGTAGTTGATGGGTATCTGGCCGACGTTGCGAGGCCAACTGAGGGGGAGCTTGCCGCCGGGGACGGCGTCGCCGAAGAGCAGGTTGGCGACGGCGGTGCCCCCCTGCGTGCCGGGGTACCAGGCTTCGAGGATGGCGGGGACGTGCTCAGAGGCCCAGGTGATGTTGAGCGGACGGCCGTTGAGCAGGACGAGGACGACGGGCTTGCCGAGAGCTGTTACTGCTTCCAACAGCTTTTCTTGCTCGCCGGGTAGATCGAGCGAGGAGCGGGACGCGGCTTCTCCGCTCATCTCCTGGCTCTCGCCGAGGGTGAGGATGGTGAGGTCGGAGTTGCGGGCGAGGGTGAGGGCCTTGTCGAACTCGGACTGCTTCTGATCTTCGGTCCAGTCTGCGGGATGGGGTTCGTGGAAGATCTGGTCGAAGAAGGAGGGGAAGAAGCGCTTGATCTGGACGCCTTGTGCGTAATCGATGTGGGCGTCGGAGCCTAGCTTGGCGCGGAGGCCTTCGAGGAGGGTGACGGCTTCGTTGGGATCTTGAACGAAGGCCCAGGAGCCGATGGTGTCGTGTTTGCCGTCGCCAAGAGGGCCGATGACGGCGATGTTTTTATAGCTGGATTTGCTGAGAGGCAGGAGATTGTTTTCATTGCGGAGGAGGACGGTGGAGCGCTCGGCGGCGTGGAGCGCTTCGGTGCGGTGGGCGGGGTCGTTGAGGACCTGCTGAGAGCGGGGGACATCGGCGTAGGGGTGCTCGAAGAGGCCGAGCTGGATCTTGGCTTCGAGGATGGGCTTCACGGCGGCGTCGATCTGGGCGAGGGTGATCTTGCCCTGCTTGAGGGCCTCGGGAAGGGTGGAGTAGTCGGTCTGGCCGATGGCCATCTCCATGTTGACCCCGGCGGTGAAGCCGCGGAGTGCAGCGTCGGCAGGGTCTTTGGCGAAGCCGTGGTTCTCGAGGCTCTTGACGGCGTTGGCGTCGGAGACGGCGAAGCCCTGGAACTTCCAATCTTTGCGGAGGACATCGGTGAGGAGCCAGTGATTACCGGTGGCGGGGACATCGTTGAGGTCCATGTAGGCGCTCATGACGGAGCCAGCACCAGCTTCGATGCCAGCGTGGAAGGGCGCGAGGTAGACGTTGTGGAGCTGCGCGTCGGAGATATAGGAGGCGTCGTAATCACGTCCGCCTTCTGCTGCTCCATAACCGGCAAAGTGTTTGAGGCAGGCGAGCAGGTGGTCCGGGGTGCCGATGGCTGGGCCCTGGAAGCCACGAACCTGTGCGCGGGCGATGGCGGAGCCGAGGTAGGGATCTTCTCCGGCGCCTTCCATGATGCGGCCCCAGCGAGGATCGCGGGCGATGTCGAGCATGGGCGCGAAGGCCCAGTCGATGCCGACAGAACGGGCTTCGGCGGCGGCGACGGTCTGGGCGCGCTCTACCGTCTCGGGGTCCCACGAAGAGGCCATGGCGAGAGGGATCGGGAAGATGGTGCGGAAGCCGTGGATGACGTCGAAGCCGAAGATGAGCGGAATGTGCAGGCGGGTCTTGTCGACGGCGAGGTGTTGGAGGCGGTTGATCTCGACGGGGTCGGTGACGAAGAGGAGGGAGCCGACCTCGCCCTTGCCGACCTGCTCATCCATTTTGGGGGATGGAGCGAAACGGAAGAGCTGGTTGAGCTGGCCGAGTTTTTCTTCCGGGGTCATCTGCTTGAGCAGCGCGTCGGCGCGCTGGACGGTGGCGGGGGTGAAGATGTCAGCGCGTGGCCCGTTCGCTGGTGTGTTTTCGGAGCCGGTCTGTCCTGCGGAAGCGGTAATGGCAAGGGTGACTAAGGCAGCGAGTGGGAGCAGGGTGCGAAGGTGCAGACGGCGAGCGAAGGGTTCCATGGGGCCTCGGGAAGAATCGATTTTGTCGCGAGATATAGATCCATGCGCGAGCGGCTGCCATTCTACTCGAGGAGTTCAGTTTGTGGCCAACACTAGTCGTTTAAATCCAGCCACCGTCGATGATGTAACTCTGATTGGTGATGGCGGAGCTGTCGTCTGCGGCGAGAAAGAGCAGGAGGCGTGCGACCTCGGCGGGCATGAGGTTGCGCTTGAGGCACTGGAGTGAGAGGATCTCGGCCTCGTACTCGGGGGACATCCAGAGGCGGCGCTGACGCTCGGTGAGGATGGCTCCGGGAAGCACGCTGTTGACGCGGACATTGGCGGTGCCGAGTTCGTGCGCGAGCGAGCGGGTCATGCCGATGATGGCGGCTTTGGCGGTGTTGTAGACGGTGACGTCCCTGCCGGGAATCATCCAGGAGATGGAGCTGATGTTGATGATGGAGCCTACCCCGGCGTCCTTCATGCCAGGGGCGACGGCCTGCGCGGCGAAGAAGTAGTGGCGCAGGTTCACGGCCATGCGGTCGTCCCAGTAGGCGGGGGTGATGGCTTCGAAGTGGTGGCGGTCGTCGCTGCCGGCGTTGTTGATAAGGACCTGCGGAGGGCCGATTCCGGCGCTGATGTCGGCGATGGCCGCTTGCAGGGCGGGGATGTCGGTCAGGTCGCAGGCGACGAACTGCGGTGGGTGAACACAGGTTGGCTTGAGGCTCTCAACCAGCGCGAGGGAGGGTTCGACGGCACGGTCGAGGAACGCCACTCGCGCTCCCTGGTGGGCGAAGTGCTCGACTGTCGCGGCTCCGATGCCGGAGCCTCCGCCGGTGATGAGGACGACGCGGTCGCGCAGGCTGGGGTAGGTGGCGAAGTGGCTGGCTGAAGCCTTATTTGCATCCATGAAGAGCATTGTCAGCTGAGCGGGTGTTTGTGACAAACCTGAGCTTAGATAGAGTGCGGGATTTCGCTCATCAATCCAAGGGTGTTGCCGTCCGGGTCCTTCAGGAACGCCATCCACAGATCATGATCTGGCATCTTCGCGACTAGATGAGGCTCGTGGAGAAACGCTACACCCTGATCTTGCAGCAGGGTGTGTGTTGTTTGAATGTCTTGAACGGTGAAGTAGAGAATCGTTCCGGCACTCGAAACCGGCTCTGGCGAAGTTCCGATCATGAGCCGAACCGTTCCACACTGGAAGAATGCCATCGTTCCGGCGTCGAAGAGAAACTTCATGCCGAGGATGTTCTGGTAAAACTCTTTTGATCGAGCCAGGTCGCTGACGGTGAGAGCGATCTGACCGATGTTATCGAGATGAACGGCTGCGTTGCTCATGAGCGCCTCCCAGTTGGTTAGCTCAGCTAAACCTACCTATAAAACTACGTGGAACTGAACACGGTGTATTGAACAATAGCAAGAGATATTGGGCAGTGGGTCAGTTTGATTCCACAGTTTCCGTATAGCCCGTCATCCGCCAGTGACCTTAACTTCCTACAAGCCGACTTATCGTTACCGATTATCATGATGAGCACGCCGATTCAGGGTGGCATGGGGCGGGATCAGGCCAGCTACGATGGCAGTGCAAAAATCTCAGAATGGCTAGAGATGGGAGCGAGATCGATACCTCTCCTTCCACTTCCAAACAGAGAAGGCTTACCATGTGCTGCTACGGATTGCTTGAGGTGCGGCCAGAGCTAAACTTTTTTCAACCGCTTGTCGAATTCCGGTCCTGCCGTTCGTCGTTATAGTGAAGGCCGGATAAGCAATCCGTCTGGAAGATCATTTACAGGAGATGCCATGCCGCAATTTCTAGTCGCTATTCAACACCCCGAAAACTACGACGCGTCGCTGGAAGGTGAAGCGATGATTCGCGACATCATCGCGTTGAACAAAGAGATGATCGCTGCTGGTGTGAGGGACTTCGCCGGCGGGCTGCAACCGGCGGGGAAGGCGAAATCGCTGCGCAAGCAAGCCGGTGGCGAAGTGATGGTCACCGACGGGCCGTATCTCGAGGCCAAGGAGCATGCGGGCGGAGTGTGGCTGCTGAAGTGCGCCGACATGGAGGAGGCGCTGGAGTGGGCGCGAAAGGCGGTTGTCGCGTGCAGAGTGCCGGTCGAGGTGCGCGAGTTCCTCGAGATCCCAGCGAAATGGAAAGCCGACTCAGGCGGGAACTAACGACAAGCAACAGCTAACAGCAAATACACGGCGACGGTGACTTAGGGCTGCGCGCTGAGGGGACAGCTGACCTTAAAAAGGTCCATCATCGGGAGGAAAAAACAATGCGGACAAAGAAGATTAGCGTAATGGCAGGCTTCGCACTGCTTGCTGTGCTCGGCTTAGCGCACCAGGCGATGGCACAGGATGCCGCAGCGCCCTATCCGAAGATGGCCCCCATCGATCAATACTTTATGACGGACAAGGATGCTGAAATCGCTCTAGCGCGAAGCGCTGCACCGGATTCCATCGCACGTGATGCAGACGTAATGGTTCTGGGACGTCATGGATTTGAAACAGCAGTCAAAGGTAAGAACGGCTTCGTGTGCATCGTGGGGCGTGGGTGGACGTCCGCACCTGATGCTGACTTTTGGAATCCGAAGGTACGGGTGCCCCTGTGTGTGAATGCGGCAGCCGCGCGTTCCTACCTTCTGCGCGTCACCAAAGAGACCGAGTGGGGACTGGCAGGGCGTACGCAAGCTCAGATGACCGAGTCCATCACCGCTGCCATCGCCAAAAAGGAACTGCTGCCGATGGGGCCTGGGACCATGTGCTACATGATGTCCAAGGAAGGATACGGCGGCGACAGCAGCCCCCACTGGCCTTCCCACCTCATGTTTTTCTATACGGATACAGACCCCGCTAGCTGGGGAGCGAATCTGCCGGGTTCCCCCGTCATTGGTGTGAGCGACCCCGTGGAACACCTGACGCAGTTCGTGGTGGTCGTGCAACGGTGGTCAGACGGAACGGAATATCGCGAAGACCCTGCTGCGGAGCATCATCATCACTAGCACCTGCACACCACCGGAGCTTTTTGCGCATCGGTCGAGGTGCACGAGTTCCTCACCATACCAACAGAATAGAAACTCTAACCCCAGAACAAGGAGACTCAAATGAGAAAGCTCAGAATCATGGAACACATTTCGCTGGACGGCGTGATCCAGCACACCGCCGATAACGACAATTTCCCCTATATCGACTGGAACGCGCCCTATCGGACCCCCGCTGGCCGGGATGCACTCTTCGCCGCGTGTGGCGGGCGCTTCGATGTGCTGCTTGGCCGTCGCGCCTACGATATCTTGTCCGGCTTCTGGCCAAAGGCGCCGAGCAGTCCGATGGCGGACGCTCTCAATGCGGCAAAAAAATATATCGCTACCCATCGTCCGGAAAGTCTTGCATGGGGCCCGTTCGAGGGGCTTGGACCGGACATCGTCGAGGGCATTCGCCGCATCAAGGCGCAGGACGGCCCGGACATTGTCCTCTGGGGCAGCTCTACGCTGACGTCGACGCTACTCGAACATGGGCTTGCGGATGAGGTCCTGCTGCTCGTCTATCCGGTGCTGTTGGGTACGGGGAAGCGCTTCTTTGCGGAGGGGACCCCGGCACGCTCCTTCGAGCTCGTCAGCTCGAAAGCTTTGCCCTCAGGCATCGTTATCAATGCCTACAAGGCCGCCGGGCCTTTGAAGACCGCATAGTTTGATGACGCAATGTGCTATACCAGGGGACGGTAACGATGAGCAAAGCGAGAGTGAGGGCCATATGACAACTCGACGTGAATTGATCAGCCGGGGCATTGGGCTGATGGCCGCAACTGCCGTCCCTCGTTCGTTCGTGGGACAGTCTGCTCCGGGGCAGGCCAGGTTCGTTGCGCCCCCGGTCGACCCGATGCAGCTCGTCAACCCTCAATTTCGCGCCGTCCTGCAGTCGATGGGGCCAGATGCACCCCCCACGGAGTGGACAACCGCGATGCTGGCACCGTTTCGAGAGGGAGCGAAGGGGCTTGATCGGCCCCTGCTGCCCGCTCCGGCAATTGTCAAACGAATGATTCCCGGACCAAAAGGCGCGCCCGAAGTCCCGCTGTATATAGCGGGTGCCACAGCCGGAGCGTCCAAGCCTGCGGTGCTGCATCTCCACGGTGGCGGATATATTGCAGGATCTGCGGCCTATAGCCGGCGGGACATGCAAGAGTTGGCGGCGAATCACGATTGTGTCGCCATCAGCGTGGACTACCGCCTCGCGCCCGAAACCCACTTCCCGGGTCCGCTGGAAGACATCTACACAGCCCTGCTTTGGATGTATACCAATGCGGCGGAACTGGGGATCGACCGTAGCCGGATCGCGATCAAAGGCGAGAGCGCCGGCGGAGGATATGCCGCAGCGTTAGCCATCGCAGCGCGCGACAGAGGAGAAGTTCCACTCTGCCTCCAGGTATTGATTTATCCCAGCCTGGATGACCGCACAGGTTCGACCATGCCTGTACCGCCGTATATCGGACATTACATTTGGACTGCTGCAAGCAATCGATTCGCCTGGACGTCGCTTCTGGGCAAACCGGCTGGATCGACGCAGCCGCCGGCTGGCTCTGTTCCAGCACGGGTCGAGAATCTTGCCGGACTGCCTCCTGCATGGATTGGTGTGGGCTCCGTCGATCTATTCGCGAACGAGGACATGGAGTATGGGCGTCGGCTTCTGCAGGCGGGTGTGCCCACAGAGCTGCACCTCGTCCCCGGCGGGTTTCATGGGTTCGACCTTTTTGTGCTGCAGGCTCCGCTCACCGTTGCCTTTACAGAAGGATGGAATGCGGCTCTTCGTCGCGCTTTCGCTGCGCGGACATGACACCGTCCGCTCCAGGCTAACTCTCACCGCGTCATCGTCAGGGAATACCGGAACGCCGTAATCTAGGAGGCATGAGAGATGTGTCTAAGGCGATTGAGGCCGTATGGAAGATCGAGTCCACGCGGCTCATCGCCGCCATTGCCCGAGTCACCCACGATATCGGCATCGCAGAAGAACTGGCCCAGGACGCCCTGGTGACTGCGCTCGAACTCTGGCCCGAAGAAGGCATCCCCGAAAATCCCGGCGCGTGGCTGATGACAGCAGCCAAACGGCGCGCCATCGATTCGTTCCGCCGTAGTCGCATGCTCGTACAAAAGCATGAAGAAATCGCTCGCGAACTTGAAGATCAACAGCAGCAGCTAGGAGATGCTTTGGAGCACTCACTGGATCAGGTGATCGATGATGACATTCTGCGGCTCATCTTCACCGCGTGCCATCCGCTCCTCGCGATGGAAGGTCGCATAGCGTTGACGCTGCGTGTCCTTTGCGGCCTCACCACGGCGGAGATCGCCCGCGCTTTCCTCGTACCCGAGAAGACGCTGGCGCAGAGGATCGTTCGCGCCAAGAAAACGCTCTCGGAAGCTCACGTCCCCTTTGAGACACCAAGGAGGAACGAGTTGCACCGCAGGGTAGCGTCCGTACTCACGGTGGTCTACCTGATCTTCAATGAGGGCTACACGGCGACATCAGGCGATGAATGGATGCGCGCCGCGCTCGCAGAAGAGGCGCTGCGTCTCGGTCGCATGCTGGTGCAGTTTTTGCCTAACGAATCTGAAGTCCACGCACTGTTGGCGTTGATGGAGCTGCAGGCATCGCGCAACGCAGCGCGCCGGGGCAAAAACGGCGAGGCCGTCTTATTGCCGGATCAGGACCGCTCCTTGTGGAACTACGCGCAGATTCAGCGAGGAATGACCTCGCTCGAACAGGCGCAAAAACTGGGAGACGGTGAGAAACCCTACGCATTGCAGGCAGCGATTGCCGCATGTCACATGCGCGCCCGCGCAGCCGAAGAGACCGACTGGGTCCAGATCGTCCTCCTCTACGACGCTCTGCTGCACATCAACCCATCTCCCATCGTGGCGCTGAACCGTGCAGTCGCTGTGGGGATGGCGCAAGGCCCGGCCGCAGGGCTCGATGCACTCGATGGAGCAGCCGCACTCGCCGGTGACTCTGCACTGACTGGCTACCATCTGTTTCCCAGCGTTCGCGGAGACCTGCTCATGAAGCTGGGAAGATTCACTGAAGCACGCGTAGAAATCCAACGCGCCATCTCGATAACGATGAACCTGCGGGAACAGGAACTGCTGGCGAAGAGGCTGAAGCAGATTGAGAAGGCCGCCTTATCAGACTAGGGACAGATGAGTCCCCCTAAACGCGCATCTCTTGAGTTGTTCCCGGATTGTCGGCGACTTGGAAACAGTGGATTCAAATTGACCCACTACTAGATATTGGCGCTCCGAGCAAACCGCAGGTCCTTCGACTGCGCCTCTCGCGATGAAGCTGCGAGAGACTCCGCTCAGGATGACAGTTTGGGGGAGTTCATGAGGTGCTTTAGAGTGCGGTGCTACAAAGAGCGGGCGGTCGCCAAATGACCGCCCGCTCTTTGTTGAGTCTGCGTTCAGTTCATCTCGTCGGCTGAAGGGCCGTAGAGAGCTGGCACGCTGGCGTCGTTCAACCGTAGGTACACGGTCAACTGTCCGCGATGGTGGGCCAGGTGGTTGAAGACCGCGTCGGTCAGCATGACATGGCGCGGCTTCTCGGTGAGCACCTTGCCGCCCATGGCGAACCGCCAGGGCTTCATCAGGTGCTCCTCTGTTGTTGCCTCCAGTGCCTTGCGGGCCTTAGCGACACCATCGTCCAGGCCTTGCAACAGCTCTGCTTTGGTTGCGACGGGCTTGGTTTTGAATTCTTCGCTGGATGGAGCGTCAAGGTCCAGCTCGTCCTGCTCAATCATGAAGCTTACCCAGCCGGGCATGGTCGCCACGAGCGCCGCGAGATAGCCCAGCGCCATGGACTTTTCGTGTGGCCTCCAACTGTTGCGTCCCTCGGGTACTCGCTCCATCGTTTTCCGTGTGATGACTGCTTCGCGCTCCAACTGCTCCAGAAAAAGCTCTTTCAGTTCCATGTCCTTCTCCTTTGGCGGGCGTCATGCCCTTCCCTTATCTCGAAGCTTAGAAGTGCATATATGACAAGTGTTGTCATAATTGAAAGAGCAGACTAAAAAAAGTTCACGCGAGGGGTGTTTTCTTCATGAAGGCCGACCGTCTGCTCTCTGCTCTGCTTCTGCTCCAGGCCCGTGGCCGACTGACGGGCCATGAACTCTCTGAGCTTCTCGAGGTCTCCGAGCGCACGGTCCATCGCGATATGGAGGCGCTCAGCGCGTCGGGGGTTCCAGTCTTTGCGTTGCGTGGGGCGCAGGGCGGCTGGCAGCTTGATGAGGACTGGCGAACCGAGGTTCCGGGGCTGAACGAGGCGGAGCTGCGAGCGTTGCTGATGACGCAGCCTCGCGTGCTTGGCGATCCGCGCCTGATCGCGGCGGCGGAGGGTGCCTTCAACAAACTGATGGCGGCGCTCCCTAACCGCATGCGTCAGCAGGCCGCGGCCATGCGTGAGCGGCTGCATGTGGATGCGACCGGCTGGCATGTCTCGGGCGAGGATCTGTCGATGCTTCCTGCGGTGCAGGACGCGGTGGCGCAGGACCGCCAGCTCACCTTCGACTACACGCGCGCGGATGGGCAGAAGGCTCCGCGAACGGTTGACCCGCTAGGGCTGGTCGCCAAGGGGACGACGTGGTATCTGGTTGCTCGTGCGCCGAATGGGCTGCGTACGTATCGCGTGTCGCGGATGCAAACGGTGACTGTGCTCGCCACGAACTTCGAGCGGCCGGAGTTCAGTCTTGCGGCTTACTGGAAGACATCGACCGACGAGCTGCGGGAGCAGCGCCGACGCTATGAGACGACGCTCTGCCTCGAGCCGCAGTCCGCGCAGTCGCTGAGTGCGTGGAGTGTGGTGTCTCCCGCCACGGACGAGGATGGCGCGGGTGTCGAGGGCTGGACCACGCTGCGTGTTGCCTTTGAGAGCGAGGAGCAGGCTCGGTTCGTTGTGCTCGGCTTTGGGCCGCGAGTGCGGGTGTTGGCTCCGGCGACCTTGCGGGAGCGTGTGCTTGCGGAGGCTCGTGCGGTTGCGGCATCTGGAGAGTAATGGGCACTACACCAAACGTCAAAAATCGTACGCTAAGCTTCCATTGCGCAAACTTGTTGCTAGCGGAAAGCAATGGCAACAGGCTTGTGCAATTCAAGTTGCGGGGCTTTGGCGTTGTCTGAACCTCGTTGCAGAAACGTTCGCTTGCGCAATGCAGTAAGCGCAGCCGTATCGTTGGGCAGGGCACTCCGATTCACTCCGGAGACCTATGATGTCAATTGTGAGACACAATCGCTGGCTCATTTTGCTGATGAGCGTTCTAGCCTTGGCGCTGGTTGTTTATATCAACCGTGCCCAGCTTTCCCATGCTCTGATCGCGGATTCCATCTATCGCAAACACATCTTCACACCGCCACCACGGCTCCAGAGCGAATCTCAGTGGCAGCGGCTCCGCGAGGAGGCTCAGTTCTTCTGGAATTTCTCGGAGATTCCAATCGCGCGGGAGAGACGGTTGAAGCGGCTAGATCCTACGTTGCGACCTCTCGTCAAAGAGATAGGCCGCCGCCAGACTGCGGGCGAAGACATGGAATACCCCATGCACATGTATCGCGAAGTACGCTGGCGACTGAATTTCACATCGGATATTGCAGCCACCCAGGATCGAATCACCGATCTCAGCCAGAGTCTTGCGCAGTCCGCGAAAAAGATTCGAACTGCCGATCAGCAGTCGCCGGACGGAAGCTGGGCGCCAGGACTGGACGTCTGGTATCTCAAGCTCTACTATTCCGTCGATCATGTCTCGGAGTGCAGGATGGCTCCGCAATATCCCCTGACCTTTCTGGACCGGATCAACTCTCCGGAAAAGCTCACCGCTCTGCTGGATGCGGACCTGCACGATGACTTTACGCGGACCGGCGTCTTCAACCGCGAAGAGCTCGACGAAACATTCTCCGCACTGGCCCGGCTGCTCTTTAAGAACTCCCCCACAAGGTGCTACGCCTTTGATCCTCGACTTGGAGACGCCCTCGTTGCCTTTGTGAATCGCTGGCAAAATCCGGCGACCGGGTATTGGGGACAATGGATGGTGGATCGGCAAGGAAGAATCTGGAAGATGGACGACATGGGGATCACGTTCCACGTCATCTCGGACTTGAACGGCCATGTGAACCATCTCGACCAGATTGCCAAACGTACGCTTCAACTCGATGATGTTAATTTTCCTGCCGGGATTCGGTTTGACGGTCACTACGAAGACCATTTGAACTGGGACGTGGTCAAGATCTTCCGCGAAGCCTGGCCTTCCTTGGACGAAGCGACGCGGCAGCAGGCCCGGGCCGAGATGTCCCGCATGCTCACCTGGTGCTTAGCCCACTCGTACCAGCCCGACGGCTCTTTCAAAGTCAGCGATCTGGACGATACCCCGGGGGACGCCTACAGGTACGGCGTGAACTTTCTCGCAGAACTCGGTTACTTCCAGAGCAAAGACCGGTTCTGGACCGACCAACAGTTTCCAGAATCAAGATCCGTTCATGACCATATCGAAGCCAAACTGAAGTCGATGGGACTTAACGACCCTGGGCTGAAGGAAGCGTATGACACCTTGCAGTCGAGTGATTAGAGGCGAAATCTGATAACAAGTCTATGCACAACTAGCTAAGCGCACTATTTATGACGTTTGCTGTGATGACCTCAGAAACTCCTCAAGCTCTGTCTTTCCTTCGTGCCCTGCCCAATCTGCTGGTGTCGCATGCCACAGCACATCCTTCAGGTCGAGCCGAGCGCCGCGCTCGACCAAGAGACGAACTACGGCTTCGCGACCTGCACCGGCGGCTTGATGCAGAGGCGTCGCGTGGGAATGTCCTCCGGGCGGGTTGTACCTGTCGGGATCTTCACCCGCGTCTAACAATGACCGAACAATCTCTACATGACCGAATTGTGCAGCCATCGCCAAAGCCAGGTGCCGCTCTTCTGGGCTCGATGTTGCGAAAAGATGGCTGAACTCAGTTACGCGGCCGAGAGCAGCGGCAACGGGCAAGTCGAGTTTCGCGCCGTGTCCGATCAACGCATGGGCTGAGGCATGTTCGCCATGCACTGCCGCGGCACGGATTGCGCTGCCAGGGTCTGCTCCGTACTTGCAAAGCAGATCGATGAGCGGAATCTGTACCTTGCACTCGCGTGGAACACTGCCCGTTGCGACCAGCATCAAGGCTTCATTCCGGGCGGCGATGTCCGGCCCTGCCTCGAGGATCACGCGGGTCAACTCGACGATATTGGATGGCAGTGTTCCGTGCCGAATGGGATTTTCCGCCACGAACTCGAGCAGAGTCGGAGAGCGGAAGTAATTTCCACCTTCAAAAAGAACGTGCTGATGAACCAGCTTCGGATGTAGCTCCAACAGCGCTCGTAGCCCGACGGTGTCGCCTGCATCAAGAAGGCCCACGGCGCGACGAAATATAGGGTCTTCCATGCGTTCATGGTGCCGAAGATCGGGCCGATCGGAGAGCGTTGGCTTTTCGATGTGGCGCTTTAACCTTGCCCAGCTCGGAAAGCCACGCTCACGCGCGATAGTAAGTTGTGCGTCGCTCAGGCTTAAATTGGCGTTGAAGATGTCGGCGTCGGTAGCGCGATCAAAGCGGGGATGGAACTCTCGGATCTTCTGGGCAGTTTCAGGGGAGCGTGCAGAGTGCTCCCTCAGCAGGTCTTTTGCTTGATACCTCAGATGATCGAGGCTCGGATTGGGCGGGAGCGGTCGTACTGGCATAACGAACTTCCTTTCGTGTGCCCGAGGTCCGCATGCAATGGGCAGAAAGTGAGTTCGTGAAACATGATTTGTAAACAACAGGTGGACTTCTGTCCTTCCCGCGGACCGGATGCGCCCTTAACGCGAATTTATGCTAACACGCAGAGCTAAGAGTACGATTTCTGACGTTTGATGTGGTGATCCCTAGTGGGTTGCAGAAGATCCTGATGCTTACTATCTTTTCCTTATGAGCGAAAAACTCTGGACAGCAGTTGACCGATACATCGTTGAGAATCTCATCCCGTCTGAGCCGGTGTTGGACGAAGCGTTGCGAGCGAATGCAGCAGCCGGCCTCCCCTCGATTGATGTGGCTCCTAATCAAGGGAAATTCCTCCACCTTTTGGCACGTATTCAAGGTGCGAAGAGGATTCTTGAGATTGGGACGCTGGGAGGGTACAGCACGATATGGCTAGCACGTGCGCTCCCCTCGGATGGAAGACTGGTGACGCTGGAGGCTGAAGCGAAACACGCTAAGGTCGCCAGGGCAAACATCGAACGGGCAGGGCTCTCCGCACTTGTCGAGGTTCGACTGGCTCCAGCTTCGGAGTCCCTTGCGCAACTGCATCGGGAGGGAGTGCCTCCGTTCGATCTGATCTTCATCGATGCAAATAAGGAAGGCTATCCGGAATACCTGGAGGGCTCGCTGCTCCTCTCACGGCCGGGCACGGTCATCGTTGGAGACAACGCGATTCGTGATGGAGCTGTCATCGATCCTCAAGACCCTGATCCGCGAGTTCAGGGCGTTCGCCGCTTCTTTGCGATGATTGCTGCGGATTCTCGTCTTGACGCAACTGCTCTACAGACTGTGGGAGGTAAGGGCTACGACGGCTTTATTTTGGCCGTTGTGAAGTCCGTCGCGTCGAAATGAATTTCCATTCAATCGCTAGATAACCAGGTGAGTTGAATCGTTTCTCTTAAGCGATTGCGCTCTCGATATATCCAGCCAAGAACATCGTGCAAAAGGCCTGTGAAGGATAGTCCGTAAAAAAAATCACTTCGATTCCACAACTTCATAAATGACGTAGGGTTTACGCGGTCGGGCCGAGAGCGACTCCACGTCTCTCCGGCCAGCCAATGTTATTCAGGCGTTGATCCCGTACACGGGCGCGCCCAGGAACGATGCATTGCTGTGCTGTCTGCCGAGGTGAGGACCTTGTCTGGTCACAGTGCAGGTGCAGGCACGTTCCTTGTCCCGGTGGCGTTCCAGGGAGAGTGACACAGTTGCCAACTCGGCGTTCGTTCTGCATCAGCTACGGGGTCGCGCAGAAAGCGAAGTGACCTGTATGTTGCTCAAACTCAAACATAAACTCTTCATCGCTCTTGTTTCGTTACCTGTTGTTACCTTCCTTGCCGTGGGCTGCAGCGGCTCCAACCCGGGGACCACTACTACTACTACGACAAATCCGAACACTGTAACGGGGCCGGCCTTTGTCGTCGGCACCGATGCTCCGTTGGCGAGTGTCACCTCCTTTGCCGTGCAGGTGCAGAGCATCGATGCCATTGACGCCAGCGGAAACAGCGTGTCTTTGTTGAGCGGTACGCCCACGGTTGACTTCGCGCGTTACAATGGATTGCAGACGCTGCTCGACATGAACGATGTTCCCGTGGGGACGTATAACAGCGTTTCGATTACGCTGGGTTCCGCAACGATCGGTTACCTGAATACGCCCTCCGGAGCTGCGCCAACGATCCAGACGGAAGCGGCAACTCTGACGCAATCCACGGTCAAGGTAACTCTGGCTTCGCCTCTGGTCATCGCCCAGTCAGCGCCTGTCGGCCTGCATCTGGACTTCGATCTGCGTAAATCAATCCAGGTGGACACGAATGGGCAGATTACCGGCCAGGTGACGCCGGTCTTTGACGTGAGCGCGGTTGGGCCGAGCGACTCCGGGGCCTACATTGATGAGTTCGCCGCGGCTGTGGTGAGCGTGAACACAACAGCGCAATCCTTTGTGATCCAGGGGCCGCATGGGCAGCAGTTTACGGTGAACGTAAACGGGCAGACGGAGTGGGACGACAACGATAGCCTCAGCTCCCTCAGCACGAACAGTATTGTGCAGGTCTCGGGCACGCTGGATAAGGCAGACTCGACCCTGGATGCGGATGAGGTAGCGATTCTTTCGCAGAACAGCTTCTACGCGGACGGCCAGGTGACCTATGTTCAGCCGACCTCGGGAGCAGCCACCAGCTTTGACCTGTATGTGCGCGGATTGCTGCCGACGAGCACAGCCCTCTCGTTGGGTCAGATTGCGCAAGTTGATCTGACCGGCCAGGAGAAGTTCTTCATCTACTGGATGCACAATCCTTTGACGCAATTCCTCTTCAACCCGAGCGCCTTGTTGCCGGGGCAGAGCGTCGCGATAGGCGGACCTGCGAGCGGTGCAGCCAATGCACAGGCAGTAACTACCAATCGGGTCGTGCTGCGGAACTGGGGCTTCGATGGAACGGTTGTTGCGGGAAGCACCAAACCGGGGAATGGCACCTTCCAGATGCAGGTGAACGGCTTTGCCGGAGTACTGATTCCGCAGACGATAACGGTCTATGCCACTGGTCCGACGCTGTTTCGCTATGGCCTGACCGGGATTAGTACAGTGCAGAGCGGAGCCAATATGCGCGTTGTCGGCCTGCTGCTGAAGGACCCGTCATCGGGACAGACAGTGCTGCTGGGTCACTATGTGGATGCTCTGAAATAAGTCCGATAACGCAATGTAAGCAAAACGCCGGAGCTGAAATTCCCATGCTCCGGCGTTTTGCTGTGCGCTTGCGTGGGTGATAGCCAAAACTGCTGTGCTGCCCCAGGAGCAGGAGGGAGTTTGGAGTGAATGACTGAAGTTTCCGAAAAGAAAACTTCAGGGAACTAACGAGACTGAATGGTCTTCAAGGCGATGGCTTCGTGACCACGCTCTGCGAATCAATAACCCGATTGCACCTTCCCCACCGACGATCAAAATCAGCAGGATGTAGTTCGGCCAATGATTTCTGTACTTGGCATAAATCTTCCAGTAGGACTCATCGCCCAACTGGGCTCTATCGTTGGCAGCATCCCACGAAAGGGGGCCCTCGGGAGCAGACTGGAACGCCTGGGTATGCGTATCGAATGTGAAGCGACGAACGCTGGAGGTCTTGAAATCGAACTGCGTGCCAGTAAATTTATCGTCTATTAGGTGGAGGGTGATGATTGAGCGCACGTAACCCGGACCAGCGACCGGTACGTCAGTCTGGGCTCCAGGAGCCCTAATGTAACCGTCGTATGTGTTGTGGCTACCAAGTTCGTATCCATTTGGGAGCGTGACGTAAGGATCGCCGCTCAACCCGCAATCCTGGTGAGCCAGTTTGTTTGAGATTTGGACGTGGATGAGCAGGGCGACTATGAGCCACGCAAGCCCCAAGAATGGTGCAATAGTACTCTTGACGACCAAACTGCGGTCGTTCCGGCCTTCATTGCGGAGCTTCTTTCGGGCTAAAAAGAAGAGGATTATAGACAGTGCGCCGGCACCGAGAATCCCAATGATCCCGTAAGTGAAGATTGTCATCACAACTGCGAATCCAGCCATCAGAGGAGTCTACGGTAAGCAATGTACGGAAACGCGGCTATAGGTAACTTTGGTCGCCCAGGAGTTCAACCGGCCACTGCCAGGAGCAGGGGATTCCTTGACACTGGCGGGCGGTTACGCGATGCTTAGGGGCTAGGCACCCTTTTCTGGCCTGTGGGCGCAGATGTGTCCCTTGCGCGCACGCAAGCGGCTCATCTCGCCTGTCTGACTTGTCACTTGATCGCTCCTGAATCAGGCTGATTTTTGTCGTGGAGGGTGTTCGGCCTGAAGGAATGGAGTTTTAATAACGATGCTGGCGATGTGGTTGCAGGGATTGACGGGCGGATTGGGCAATTTGAGCGGGCTGGCACTGCCGGTCATCTTTTTTGTCGTACTTTACTTTTTGATGATCGCCCCGAACCAGAGGAAGCAAAAGAAGTGGCAGGAGATGCTGGGGCAGTTGAAGTCCGGCGACAAGGTCACGACCAATGGCGGAATCCGGGGAACCGTGATCTCCGTGAAGGACGATGTCGTGGTGCTGCGGATTCTTCCCGATGGCGTAAAGCTCGAGTTCGTCAAGAGCGCGATCGCCACGGTGACGACCCCGGAAGAGGCATAGAAGCTTTCAGCTAAAAATGTTTGTCTATTTGTCAAACAAACAATTTGCAGGGAATAGGATTTTCAGATTGAACCGTGAGACACGGGTGAGGAAGAAATAAGGAAAGCAGCGGGGCCAGAGTCTGGCGGCGCGGGCTGCACCTTCAATAACGATCATGGGCAAGAATCTGGCCGGCAAGACGGCATTTATCGTTGCGGTACTGGTTGTGTTCTGCTTCGGCTTTGTGGGGATTCCCCACGGCAGCTTGAAGGAGTCGATTGCACGGCGCATTAACCTTGGGCTCGACCTGAAGGGCGGCGTACACCTGGTGCTCCAGGTGAAAGTGGCTGAGGCGGTCTCGGGGCAGACGGACAACGACGTTGCACGGCTGGAAGCGGACCTCCAAAAAGCTGGCATCGTGGGCGCGTCAGTCGGCAAGCTGGACCCGGCACACCTGGACACGATCACGATCTCCGGTACGCCGTTGGCGAAGTCAGGCGACGTTCGCACGGTTCTGACGGGGGGCAATTACGCCAACTATGACGTGGCGGGCAATCCGGACGGAAGCTGGAAGCTGACGATGAAGCCAGCCGCGGTGACCGATCTGGAGAAGCGCACCCTGGATACCTCGATCGAGACGATCCGCGAGCGCGTCGACAAGCTGGGTGTCAGCGAGCCGGTCATCCAGCAGTACGGCTTGGGCGCGAACGAGATTCTGATCGAACTGCCAGGGTTGGAAGATCCCGCCCGGGTGCAGGACGTCATCCAGTCGACCGCGCGGCTTGAGATTCACCAGGTAGCGGGTGGTCCGTTTACCAGCGATCAGGACGCGCTGCAGGCGAATGGCGGCGTGATTCCGCCGGACTCCGTACTGATGAAGGGAACCGGCACGACGAACGGCGGCGGTGATCAGTACTGGTTGCTGAAGCGGGCGAGCGTGGTCTCCGGGACGGACTTCCGCGATGCGCAACCCTCGACCGACGAGAATGGCCGTCCGGACATTACCTTCACCCTGACAACCGCGGCAGGCGACACCTTCTACAAGTACACCGACGAGAACAAGGGTACGGGTTCGATGGCGATCGTATTGGACAACCGCGTCCGAGAGGTTGCGGGCATCCAGTCGGCGATCCGCGACACGGGCCGCATCTCGGGTGGCGGCTTTACGAAGGAGTCTGCGGCTGACCTGTCGCTGATGCTGCGCACGGGCGCTCTGCCCGCCTCGCTTGAGTTCCTCGAGACGCGCACGGTCGGGGCGAGCCTGGGCGGAGCGTCGATCCGTCAGGGAGTCATCGCAGCGGTTGCCGGAATGCTGGCGGTCATGGTGTTCATGCTGATCTACTACCGCGGCGCGGGCATCAACGCGGATCTCGCGCTGATCCTGAACCTGGTGATTCTGCTGGGCTTCATGGGTTATAGCGGTTCGGTGCTGACGTTGCCGGGAATCGCGGGCGTCATCCTGACCATCGGTATGGGCGTGGACTCGAACGTGCTGATCTTCGAGCGTATCCGCGAGGAGTTGCGCGCAGGGAAGACGGCAGCGGCGGCAGTCCAGCAAGGGTTTGCCCATGCCTGGATCACCATCATCGACACCCACGTAACGACGATCGTGTCGGCGATGATCCTGTTCCTCTTCGGGACCGGGCCGGTGCGTGGATTCGCGGTTACGCTGACCTTCGGTCTGCTGGCGAATCTGTTTACGGCGGTCTTTGTTTCGCGGGTTATCTTCGACGCTGGTCTGGCCAAGCGGGAACGTGGCGCGGCGTTGTCGATCTAGCTTGGGATTTTGATTTTCGAGAGATTGCGGGGCTGTCAGAGCTCGCTGAGGGTGTAAGAACGTGGAACTGTTTCGTGATTCAAATATCGACTGGCTCGGGAAGAAGTGGTATTTCCTGGGGTTTTCGCTGGTGTTCTCGGTAGCTGGCGTGCTGAGCATGTTGTTCTGGCATGGCATCCCCCGGGGTGTGGACTTCAAGGGGGGCACGCTGGTGTACGTCAAGTTCGACGCGAACCCGAATGAAGACCATATCCGTCATGCCATCGACCTGGCTGGAATTCATGACTTTACTATCCAGCGCATCAGCGGCCCGCTGGGGCAGGCTGCGAACGAAGAGGTGATCGCGCTGCCGGAGTCTTCGGCGGCGGATGCGTCTCACGATGCGGGACGTGCCAGTGTGCTCGCCGCTCTAACGGCGAATTATCACGACTCGGCGTTCGAGGTACAGCAGGTCGCGATCGTCGGGCCGACGGCAGGCAAACAGCTGCAGAAGCAGGCCTGGCTGGCGACGCTCTACTCTCTGCTGGGGATGTTGATCTACCTGTGGTTCCGGTTTGAGATGATCTACGGTGTGGCTGCGGTGGTTGCAGTCTTCCACGATACGCTGATCACGGTCGGCGCTTTCAGCTTGACGAACCAGGAGATTACCCTTACGGTAATCGCAGCCATCCTTACGCTTATTGGATACTCCATGAACGATACGATCGTTGTTTTCGATCGTATTCGTGAGAACCTTGCACTCTCGCGGCGGGAGTCTCTCGCCGATGTAGTTAACCGGAGCATCAACCAGACCCTGTCGCGAACCGTGATCTCGTCGGGGCTGACGTTTTTGACCGTGCTATCGCTGTATCTCTTTGGCGGTGAAGTACTTCACGGCTTCTCCTTCGCCCTGGTTATTGGAATTCTGATTGGGACCTACTCGTCCATCGCGGTAGCGGCACCGATGCTGGTGGCCTACCAGGAATGGCGTACTTCGCACGGCAAGGCGGCAACCCTGCCCACGGGTAAGAGGTCTAAGGTTTAGGGGGAAGTAAGCGGTAAAGAATAATAAGCGAAAAAAGTTGCAGGGCTGGAACAAAACAAAACAGCGTGGTGTCTAAGAACAATAGCTCTTCTTCAAAAGTAAAGAGGCTGCCCATGTTTGAAAGTTCAATGATGGAATCCGGCGGACAGCTCAAGACCAAATCCAAGTACTGGATGATCGGGACGTTTGTTTTAAATATCTCGATTCTGGCGATCTTGATCTTGATCCCGTTGCTGTATCCCGAGGCTCTGCCGCATACTGCCTTGACGGCGATGTTATCGGCTCCACCTCCACCCCCGCCTCCTCCACCTCCTCCACCTCCGGCGCAGGTCGTGAAGCCAATCAAGATGGTGTCTGAGATTGATGCCGGTCTTCACGCGCCAACCAAAATTCCCAAAGACATCAAGATGCTGAAGGAAGATGCTGCGCCACCGCCCCAGATGGCTGGTGTGGCTGGCATGTCCGGAATGGGTAGCGCAGGTGGTGTCCCCGGCGGTGTAATGGGTGGCATCGGCACCGCGCCCACCCCGGTAGTCAAGGTTGCTCCGCCCAAAGGCCCTGCCCGTGTCTCGGGTGGTGTCATGGCTGGCAGCGTGATCTCCAAGACGACGCCTGTCTATCCCCCGATCGCAAAGGCTGCGCACGTCTCTGGCGCGGTTGTTCTTCACGCGATCATCTCGAAGACGGGAACCATTCAAAACCTCCAGGTGATCAGCGGGCCGCAGATGTTGCAGTCGGCCGCGCTCGAGGCAGTGAAGACCTGGCGTTACAAGCCCTATCTTCTTAACGGCGAGCCGACCGAGGTCGACACGACGGTAACAGTGAACTTCAGCTTCGGTGGCGGCTAGCCGATAGCTCTCCCAATTGGCTGGCTTTCGTGCGACTCCGTTCTTGATGTTCGGGCGGGATGAGCCGAAGAGCTGAATGTAGTACAACGACAGAGTTTTATCAGGAGGAAAGATTCCAGTGATTCTCGCTCATCTCACAAACTTCGCTCACGTTCCCGCCTCGCTCGCCCTCTACTTTCAGGAAGCATCGGGTCCAAGCTTCAGCATCGCGGGTCTTCTTCAGAACATGGGCTGGCCGGCTCGCATTATCGCGCTGATTCTTTTCATTATGTCGATCTGGTCGCTCGCAGTGATGATCGATCGCTATCTGTACTTCGCGGCAGCCCGCAAGCAGTCGCGTGAGTTTGCTCCGAAGGTCGCCGGAGCGTTGAAGGATGGCCGTCTTGACGAGGCGATCAAGATTGCTGATCGCAGCAAGAAGTCGCATCTTGCCGAGGTTGTTACCGCTGGCCTGCAGGAGTTCCGCAGCTTCGGTTCGGGCGGCACGATCACCGAGGAGCAGGTCGAGAGCTCCAAGCGCGCCCTTGAGCGCTCTGAGGCAATCGTTCATGCGAAGCTGAAGCGTGGTCTTGGCGGTCTCGCCACCATCGGATCGACGGCACCGTTTATCGGTCTGCTTGGCACCGTCATCGGAATTCTGAACGCCTTCCAGGCGATCGCAACGCAGAAGACCTCGGGTATCGGCGCAGTCGCCGGCGGTATCTCGGAAGCTCTGGTTACGACGGCGTTCGGTCTCTTCGTGGCTATCCCCGCGGTTATGACCTTCAACTTCTTCACCAACAAGGTTGAGGCCTTCGACGTCGAGATGGACAACAGCTCGAGCGAGCTGGTCGACTACTTCATCAAGCAGAGCCACCGCTAATATCTTTCCGGCTTTGTCCGGAGAGATCGATGCAATCTGCGGGAATCAATGGAGAACGAGCCTTCGGACGCCGCCAGCGAACGGCGTCCGGAGGAATCATTCCAACCGCAGTGTCCTGAAGCAGCTGAAAACTGGATGGAGTACGCGCTATGGGTATCAACAAACGGGATGAAGGCAAGAAAGTAAACTCCAATATCAACGTCACTCCGATGGTGGACGTGATGCTGGTGCTGCTGATCATCTTCATGGTCATCACCCCCATGCTCAACAACAAGGTGAATGTGGATCTGCCCAAGGCGGATGCAGCGGTCGTCATGGAAGACGCCAACAAGGAAGATGCCGCCGTTGTGGCAGTGACCCGCGATGGAAGAACCTTTCTTGGCGCCGATCAGGTCACCATCGACGATCTTGGTTCAAAGATCTCAGCAAAGCTTGAGAACAAGACGAACAAAGAGGTCTTTTTTCGTGGTGACTCACGTGCGAACTATGGCAAGGTCATGGACGCAATCGACGGTATCCGTTCGGCTGGCGTCAGTCAGATTGGTATGTTGACCGAGCGGCGCGAGCAGTAAACGGTAGAGATTTACAGGCTGCCGGTTCTCTTGCGAGAGACCAGCCAGTGAAATAAGGAGATTGCTATGGGAATGGGTGGTGGAGGTACAGGCGGAGCGGTTTCAGAGATCAACGTAACCCCGCTTATCGATGTTCTGCTGGTGTTGCTGATCATCTTCATGGTTATTGTCCCGGTAGTTCCTCACGGTCTGGAAGCGCTGGTTCCGCAGCCGCCCAAGACAAAGACGCCGCCACCGGAGAACGATCGGACGATCGTTGTCTCGGTCCAGTCCAATGGGGCTGGCGCGCCGGCTTACAAGATCAACGAGACCTCCTTCAACAAGTCGGCTCTTGAGCCGAAGCTCTCCGAAATCTTTGCGGCCCGGCAAGAGAAGGTCATGTTCATAAAGGGCGACAAAGACCTTGATTTCGACAAGGTCGCTGAAGTGATCGACCTCGGACATCAGGCTGGAGTCGACAACATCGGTCTGATTACCCCTCGGGTCGAAGCAGGGCAGTAGAACTATCTGAAATTATGATCACTGGGCGGTGCGGCCATCAGCCCACCGCCTTTCGTGTCAGATGACCTAACTGCCAGTTTCTTCAAGTCGAGCCCTTATCATGTTCGTGGCTTCAAACGAACTGTCAATTCACTAAACGATCTCGTTAGCTATTCCGGGATAAAAAGGTGACTAAAGTTTGATATACCTTTCAACCGTTGCAGGTTTAAATTCATTTAGGTTCTGCAATCGCCTCAAGGGATTGTGAATACGATCGGAACTATAGTTCGCTAGTCATGAAGTAGCATGTACCATTACAATCAAGCGGCAAGCTGAAATCTGATGTATTGTTTTACCGTCGACAGAATCTACGCCCCTCTTTAAGGAGACTACCCGCCCCATGAAATTGACTGCACGGATTCCGGTTACGGCCGCTCTGCTGGCGCTGATGCTTGGTACTGTCACCGGATGCGACAAGCTGAAGTCGCGTGACCAGCTGGTCAAGGGTGTCCAGGCGTTCAAGAATGCGCAGTATGAAGAAGCTGTGGACCACTTCCAGAACTCGATTAAGCTCGACCCGAACTCCGCGGATGCCAAGCTGTATCTTGCAACCGCTTACTCCTACCAGGTCGTTCCGAACCTCGATACGCCGGAGAACCTCAAGATCGCGCAGAAGGCCATCGACGGCTTTCAGCAGGTGTTGTCAACGAACCCCAACGACCTCACTGCTCTGAAGCAGATCGCTTCCATCGACCGGAACATCAAAAAGTTCGATGAGGCGAAGGATTACGAAAAGAAGGTCATTGCAATTGCTCCCAATGATCCCGAGGCGTATTACACCGTGGGCTTTGTGAACTGGGTGCTGGCGTATAAAAACGCGACCACAATTCTGGCCGCCGATGGATTGACTGATGCAGGTGACGGCAACCCAAAGAAGAGCAAGGGTGCATGCCAGAAGCTTCAGGCTGCGAATACCGCGTTGGTGAATGAGGGTATTCAATATCTGAATAAAGCCGTCGAACTCAACCCCACCTACGATGACGCCATGCAGTACCTCCAGCTTACCTACCGCCGTAAGGCCGATCTGGAGTGCGGCGATGAAGCCGCGCGTAAGGCCGATATGGCCTTGGTCGATCAATGGATACAGAAGGCGATGGGCGCTCGCAAGACGAACGAGTTGAAGAAGGAACAGAAGAACGCTGGTGGCGTAACCATGTAGTCGCCTGCACCTTGTTTCAAGAAAGGCCTCCCACCAGGGAGGCCTTTCTGTTTGCCGGTGCGTTAGAATTGCGGCTTGGGTCGGCCTATCCAAAAGGTGCTGGTTGCCAACCGCGGTGAGATCGCGCTGCGGATCATTCGTGCTTGCCGTGAGATGGGCATCGCGACCGTGGCGGTCTACTCCGATGCCGATCGTGCCGCCCTGCATGTGTTGCACGCCGACGAGTCCTACCGGCTGGGTCCTTCCCCGGCAACTGAAAGTTATCTGCGCGGCGATCTCATCCTGGAGATCGCGCGACGGGCGGGTGCGGATGCGGTGCATCCCGGATATGGTTTTCTTTCGGAGAATCCTGAGTTCGCAGAGGCCTGCGAAGCCGCCGGTGTTCTCTTCATTGGCCCACCGTCCGTGGCGATGCGAGTTCTAGGCTCGAAGACCCGCGCGCGGCAGGCGGCGGATGCGGCGGGAATGCCTCGGGTTCCCGGCAGCGTTACCGGGCTCGCCTCGATCGAGGAGGCGATGCAGGTCGCGGCGGGAATCGGTTATCCCGTGATGCTGAAGGCTGCGGCAGGTGGTGGCGGCAAGGGCATGCGCGCGGTCGCGCAGGAGGCGGAGTTGGCATCGGCCTACGCAGCCGCATCGAGCGAGGCTTTGCGTAGCTTTGGCTCAGGCGAGGTCTATCTCGAGAAGCTGATCGAACGGCCCCGGCACATCGAAATCCAGCTTATGGCGGACGAGCATGGAAGCTGTCTCTACCTCGGGGAACGGGAGTGCTCTGTCCAGCGGCGTCATCAGAAGGTGATCGAGGAGGCGCCCTCCGCTGTAGTCGGCGAAGACCTGCGTCGGCGGATGGGGGAGGCGGCTGTACGGCTGGCGCTCTCGGCAGGCTATACCAATGCGGGGACGGTGGAGTTCCTTGTGGACGCGGAGCAGAATTTTTACTTTCTCGAGATGAACACGCGGTTGCAGGTGGAGCACCCGGTTACGGAGTTAGTGACCGGGCTGGACCTCGTCCAGATGCAGTTGCGGGTGTCGATGGGCGAGCCGCTGCCGCTCCAGCAGGAGGAGGTGCGGCTGCGCGGTCACGCCATCGAGTGCAGGATCTACGCGGAGGACCCGGAGAACCACTTCTTTCCATCGCCGGGTGAGATCACGCGGCTTGAACAGCCGGGAGGCCCAGGGATTCGAGAGGACTGCGCGGTCTATCCGGGTTGGGTGGTGCCGCTGGACTACGATCCAATGCTGTCCAAGCTGGTGGCCTATGGAGAGACCCGCGAGCTTGCTATCGACCGCATGCTGCGAGCCCTGGATGAATACGTTATCGCGGGGATCAAGACGAACATCTCCCTGTTTCGCCGCATTCTGCGCGACGAGGATTTTCGTGCGGCCAGAATCGACACCGGCTATTTGGAGCGTCTCTTGGAGCAGCCCGGCCCTGAGACGACGGCGACTATTCCGGAAGAGATCGTTGCCATTGCCGCGGCACTCTTTACCGCGCTACAGCAGCCTGCTTCTGCGGTGCGCATCGAGCAGGAGAGTCGATGGGCGTTGGCTGGCCGCAGAGAGGCGCTGCGCCAGTGATTGTATGGCTCGAGATCGATGGCAAGCGACGTAAGGTGGAGTTTCGCCCGGCAGACGGTGGTTCGGCTTCGTCCGGCGCATTGAATGGCGAATTGGAGTGCGTCGTGGATGGTAGGCCGTTGCTTGTCAACGTCCAAAGCATCAAGCCCGGGGTGCTGTCGCTTCTAGTTGGAGGGCGGCAGTACCGTTGCGTTCTCGATGGGGCTTCGGTTCTGGTGAATGACCAGCGCTCGGCGTTTGAGGTCTCCGATCCCCGATCTCTCCAGACACGGGTGGGAGTGGGTGCTGGGCAGGATGGTGCGCGACCAGTCAAGGCTCCCATGCCGGGACGAGTGGTGCGGGTGCTGGTGCAGGTCGGGGACGAGGTGGACGCGCAGCAGGGGCTTGTCGTGATCGAGGCAATGAAGATGCAGAATGAGCTGAAGGCACCGAAGGCCGGGAGGGTGATCCGGGTTGCAGTCGCTGAGGGTGACGCGGTGCAGGCGGGCGGACTTCTGGTCGTGGTGGAATAGCGAATTGGCGAGTTGCGCGGTGGGCAAAGAGAAAAGGCAGGCGTTTTGGGCGCCTGCCTTTTCTCTTTGAGTTGAGTTCTTCTAGAAGGCGTACTTCAGGGAGAACTGGAAGAAGCGCGAGTCCGGAGTGTTGCTCTGGAACAAACGCGCCGAAGTAATCACACCGCCTTTGGACGAGATGTTCGTGGTACTTGGGTTTCCGTAGCCGGGTGTGTTGAGTGCGTTGAAGATATCTGCGCGAAAGGTGACGTTCTGCTCGCGGAAGGTAGGGAAGGATTTGAAGAGCGACATATCGACGCGCTCGTATCCAGGCCCGTAGATTTGTCCGCGCGGGCTACCGAGGTAGGCCAGCGCAGCATTTCCTGAGACAGAGTTGGGGATGAGGGTTCCATCGGAGTATTTGGCAGTGGTATAGCCGATGTCGTCTGCCTTTGGATTGGCAAAGGCGCAAGGGTTGTACCAGTTGGCGACGGTGCGGGCTGCGGCCGCGCAGGTAATGCCGGGGTTAGAGGAGTTCGCTGAGCCGCCTGCCGCATTGGGGTTGCCGATGCGGATCGCCTGGGCTGTTGCTCCACCGGGGCTGTTGATGTTGTTAGTGCCGATGGTGATCGGTTGACCTGTCTGCGCGCGGAAGACGAGGCTGCTCGACCAGCCGCCGATGAGGTAGTTCAGAGGGCCGCTCTGGTTCAGGAACTCGCGCCCCTTGCCGAAGGGCAGCTCATAGTTGCCGTTGAGGGTGAACCGCTGACGAACGTCGATTGGGGCGTTGGAGTAGTCGCTGCCGATGGGGACGATATTAGTACCGCGGTAGCCACTATCGTTCGTACTGCCGAGGGGAGTGGGAGCATCGTCGAGCGTGTGAGCCCAGGTATAGGTGGTGAGAAAGCTGATGCCGTGCGAGAAGCGGCGCTCCAGCTTGGCCTGCAGGGAGTTGTAGCTCGCTACGCCGTCATAAGCGGTATAGGCGAAGCCCTGGAAGTGCGGGAAGGGCCGGAACGGATTGACCTTGTCGCCAGCGGCGGTGGTGTACCCGGTGAACCCATTGGGCGTAAGTGCGGTCTGCCCGTTGGGGTTGGGGAACTGCTGGAGGTGGCGAGCAACCGATCCAACATAGGAGAGCGTTGCCACTGTGGCGTTGTTGATTGCGTACTCTGTGGTGAGGTTGTACTGCTGGCTGTAGGGGGTACGAACCTTGGCCTCGCCGCCACGTAGGGTCGGCTGCTGAATAGAGTTGATGAGACCTGCGGCGAGCGCGGTGCTAAAGCCGGACGCCAGCGTCATGCCGTTGTTTGGGCAAGATCCTCCAGCGGTGCAACTAGCTGCCGCGAATCCCGAGTCGAAGGCAAATGGTACATTGACTCCGAGGTTCGGGTAGTATCCCACGCTCTCAAGACCGCCGAAAAAGATTCCATATCCTCCGCGAAGAACAGCTTTATCAGTCAACGTATAGGCAAAGCCAAGACGCGGTGCGAAGTTTACCTTCTGCGCATCAATCAATTTACGGTTGTCGGTGTACTGGACCGTAATGTTGTCCAGCGCGAGATACCGGGCGAATGCAGCAGGCAGAGCCGTTCCCTGCTTGCTCTTCGGCAGAAGGTACAGGCCCGTGCCCTGGCTGGCGATCGGCGCGCTCGTCATAATAAAGGCAGCTTGATTGTCATGCCGTTCCAGATAAGGCTCCGAGTAGTCGTAACGGACGCCGTAGTTCAAGGTCAGCTTCTGGCTGGCCTTCCAGTCGTCCTGCAGGTAGGCGGAACGGTTCCAGCGGACATCGTCCGTAGTGAAGAGATTAGAGATGCCTGCGTTACCGAAGTTGCCGGTCAGGAAGTCCGCGGCACCAAAGCCAGTATTGGCCGTGCCCAGTTTTCCGGTATAGAAGTTCGATCCATTGTCGCTGGGCCCTCGGAAATCATAGGTGCCGCGTCCCTGGTCGGGCTGCAATGTCGTAAAACGGATGCGCTGTAAGTTCACACCTGCCTTAAAGGTGTGGTTGCCACGGACCTTGGTGACGTTGTCGAGAATCTGATAGACGTTCTCATACTCGTCGGTAACATAGTAGCCGGGCGACCCAAAGGTCGAAAGACCAGAAACGTTGAAGATCGGAAGACCGCCGTTCTTGGGGCCGAAGGGGATACCGCCCAATCCAAGGGTTGGGGCTATGTCTGTGTTGCCATTCTCCTGGAGACCGCCGAAGTGGCCGTAGTTATACCCAAAGCGGAACTCATTGGTAAGGGTCGGGGTAAAGGAGTGGGTCTCGCTCCCGGCGAAGTTTTCTCCAAGAGAGATGATCTGGCCTGTATCGCCAAAGCCACCGCCATCAAGGATAGGACCCAGAGGAGCTGGATGGGTCGCGGGCTCGTGGTTATAGCTGAAGCGAGCGAAGGCCTGGTCCTTGCTGCTGGCATTCCAGTCGACGCGGACGTCCCATTGGAAGGTATTGTCGAGGGTGTCGGTCTGGCTGGTGTAGTTGTTGTAGGTCTGCCCGGTTACACCGATGTTGGGCAAAGGGAAGAGGTTGAGAAGGTTCTTCGCGATGGGATCGATAGTCGATGAGTCGAGGACGTTACCCTTGATCGCGGTTGTTCCGTTCGCAGTATGGCTTGGCTGGTAGAGCTGGATGGTGTTGCCGTTGACCAGACTAGAGTTCAACAGTTGGCTGAAGTCACCCTGGCGCATAGCCGCGGTCGGAACGCTAAGACTGCCGTGAGTCTCGCCAAAGATAATGCGATCCGCTTCGACGTCGCCGAAGAAGAAGAGCTTGTTCTTGATGATGGGCAGGCCGAGGGTTGCACCGAACTGGTTCTGACGGTACTTCGCAATTGGAGAAGAGCCCTGGAAGAACTCGCGGACGTCGAAGGCGTCGTTGCGGATGTACTCCCAGAGGGAGCCGTGGATCTGGTTGCTTCCGGACTTGATGCTGGCGTTGACGACGGCGCCGGCGGAGTGACCGAACTCAGAGCTGTACGCGCCGGTCTGGACCTTGAACTCGGCGAGAGCATCGGGTGGAGGGCGGACGACGTAGCTGGCAGCGTTGAAAAAGTCGACGACATTCACATTGTTGTCGACGCCGTCCATGATGTAGTTGTTCTGCTCAGAGCGCTGACCGTTGGCTGAGAAGTCTCCTTTGCCCTGACCGCGAGACCCGTTGGCGGGAGCGACACCGGCGGTGAGTTGGGCGATGAAGATCCAATTGCGGCCGTTGAGCGGCGTTTCGTTGATGGTCTTCGACTCGATGACCTGTCCGGTTGAACCTTCCTGGGTCTGGAGGAGTGGAGGTGCGGTGGTGACGGTAACGGTGGTATTCTCCGCTCCTGTCTTCAGTTCGACATTGACGGCAATGCGGTCCTGCACATGGAGCTGAATGTTCTCCTGGGTCGTGGTGGAGAAACCAGGAGCAGTAACGGAGACCTTATAGTTGCCGATCTTGATGGGGGAGAAGACATAATTGCCACTGCTGTCGGCCTGCGTCTGCAAAACGAGGCCAGTGTCAGTGTTGGTAAGCGTTATCTGGGCGTTGGCTACAATGGCTCCGGTGGGGTCGAGCACAAGTCCCGTGATGGCTCCCTGGTCGGCTTGAGCGAGGGCGCGGACACTCGTGAGGCTAACCATGAGAGCAAGAGCGAGTATCAGAGTACCCAGGTATTTCAGGTGCTTTGGAGAGTGAATGATTTGCATTAAGTCTTTCCTTTTGTAAGCGGTTGCATTTGCAGATCTGATTTATTCAAGTTGAGACTGAATTCATCTCAACAACTGGCCTGGCGGATGTGGCTTTTGCGTCTTGTGATCTGGTGTCTTGAACTCACTAGGAGCGTGATGCGAGATAACAGGCAGAAATGGTTTGACCACAGGCAGTTCAACCCGGATTATGTGATCCAAACTGAATGCCCCATCCTATGAATCAAATGCTTGTCTGTCTTCGGCAATTGAGATGGTATTGATGTCATCCTTTTGGTTGATATCAATCTCTCACGCATATTGAACGGGAATTTAGAATTTGAAACTCGATCGATCCGGTCAATTTAGAAACTGAATGTTAGCTGGCGAGAACAGGCTTCGCCCAAATCGAGAAGCTAAACGGATGTAAAGCATAGTTGCCGATAACGGATTTGCATCATGCAAATCTCGCTATCAGGAATTCTGTTGGGCGCTTTGTCGGCTCAGGCTACAATCCGAAGGCAAGTTTCTTTCTGCCTCACGACGGGCTGTATCGGTATGCAACGGGTTCCCAAGGAGGGAAGATGTCTGTGGATGCAATCAACGATAACAGTGGGGCGGCGGGCGCGGGATTGAGCCAGGTAGAGCGGGTCGTCGATGCCTACATTGCCCCGTCGAAGACCTTTACCGACATCCTTCGCAGCACGTCGTGGTGGCTGCCGTTTCTTCTGGTCATTCTGGTTTCCCTCGTCGCTACGGTGGTGATCGACAAGCGGGTTGGGTTCGATACGGTGGTGCAGAACTCACTCCACGACAGTCCGAAGCAAGAAGAAAAGCTTGCTGAACTGCAGCCGGAGCAGAGGGCGACGCAACTCCGCGTGATGGCGGTGGCTTATCGCTACTCGGCATATGCGGCGCCGGTTTTTGTGCTGATTTTTTCGGCGCTCGGCGCGCTTGTGCTCTGGGCCACCTTCAACTTTGGCCTCGGCGCCCAGACGAACTTCAGCCAGATGTTCGCGGTATGGATGTATGCCTCCCTGCCAAAGCTGCTGAGTGGTCTGCTGCTGATCCTTACGCTGCTGTTCGGCGGAGCTGCTGAGTCGTTCAATTTGAAGAACCCGGTGGGAACGAACCTCGGATTCTATATGTCGGATTCTGCTGCCTGGGTGAAGACGCTGTTAGGTTTCTTCGATGTGCTGGGTATCTGGGTCTTGGTCTTGATGGTGATTGGTACCGCGATCGTAGCGAAGGTGAAGCGGCAGCAGGCCGCGATGGTTGTCGTCGGGTGGTGGCTGCTGGTCTTGATCATCACGGTGGGTATGACGGCGGCGTTTAGCTAGCGATGCAGGCAAGACAGGGGCTGGTCCGGCTGGACGGGATCGACATGCTGCGCGGGCTGTCGATCCTGATGGTCGTCGTGCATCACATCTGCCTGCGCATGCCCTTCGAGAAGAGTGCGCTCGGACATTATCTGCCCAAGCAACTTCTTCACGACATCGACTGGAACGGGGGAAACGGGGTCACGGTCTTCTTCGCCGTCTCCGGTTTTCTCATTACGTCGACGGCGCTGCGCCGCTGGGGCGGACTCGAGAATATCCGCATCGGGGAGTTCTACCGGCTACGGTTTGCGCGGATCGCTCCCTTGCTGCTGCTTCTGCTCGCCGTGCTGAGCGTCTTGCATCTTGCGGGGCTGCATCACTACAGGATCGACCCGAAGGTGACGTCGCTGGGCCACGCGATCTTCGCCGCGCTGACCTTTCATCTGAACTGGCTGGAGGCTCAACACGGGTATCTCCCGGCGAACTGGGATGTGCTGTGGTCGCTCTCGGTCGAGGAGATGTTTTACCTGTTCTTCCCGCTGCTGTGCTGGGCGCTGCGCGGTGGAGCGTGGTTGCGGGCGCTACTGGTGCTTTTTGTAGTCGTTGGGCCGGTTTATCGTCTGACTCATGCGCGTGGGATCTGGAGCGACACCTCCTACCTCGGCGGCATGGACGCGATTGCGCTGGGATGTCTCGCGGCGATGGTGGTTCCGAAGCTGCGGATGGGACGAGTAGGGCTGCTGGTGATGCAGGCTGCGGGTGTCGCGATGATGACGCTGGTGCTGGGCTTCTCGCGGTGGGCGTACCTGCTCGAAGGTAAAAGGTGGGAGCTGGGATCGACGATACTTCCGCTTGGAGCATGCCTAGTGATGATGGCGGTGGCCCAGACGCAACGGCCCGGCGGCTGGGCGAGCGCTCCGCTGCGGTGGTTTGGACGCAACAGCTACGAGGTCTACCTGACTCATATGTTCGTGGTGTTGACCGGGACGGAGATGTTTGTCCAACACGGGAGCAACTGGTGGTGGGCTCCAGTGTGGCTTGTGGGTATGGTATGCCTCGCGGGTGCTCTGGGAGCGCTGGTGGCTAGGCTCTACTCGGAGCCGATGAACCGTAGACTGCGGGCGGGGATGCCTCGCACTCTGGTGGCGACAACAGCCTGAATGGGACACAAAAAAGCAGAGAGGCACGGTTCAAACCGTGCCTCTCTGCTTTTTTGTTGAGCTAGGTTATTCAGTCCAGCGTTTGAAGACTAGCGAGCCGTTCGTCCCGCCGAATCCGAAGGAGTTCGACAGGGCGTAATCGATCTTCGCCTTCTGTGGCTTGTTTGGTACGTAGTTGAGACGGCACTGCGGATCGAGCTCGACGATATTCATCGTCGGGGGTGCAGTCTGCTCCAGCATGGCCATGATGGTGATGCCGGCCTCAAGTCCACCCGCGCCGCCGAGGAGGTGGCCGGTCATGGACTTGGTCGAGCTGACGAGCAGCGTGTGGTTGAGGGCGCGCTCGCCGAAGACGTTCTCGATCGCCCTGGACTCCAGGGCGTCGCCGAGCGGTGTCGAGGTGGCGTGTGCGTTGACATAGTCGATCTTGTCCGGCGTGATGCCAGCCACCTTGAGCGCGGCAGACATGGCGCGGAAGCAGCCTTCGCCTTCGGGAGCCATGCCGGTCATGTGGAAGGCGTCGGCGGACATGCCGTAGCCGATGACTTCGCCGAGAATCTTCGCGCCGCGTGCCTTGGCGAACTCCAGCTCCTCGAGAATGAGGATGCCTGCGCCTTCGCCGACGACGAAGCCGTCACGGTCCTTGTCGAAGGGTCTGCAAGCGTGCTGAGGATCGTCGTTGCGGGTGGAGAGCGCCTTCATGGCCGCGAATCCGCCGACACCCATGGGGGTGATGGCAGCTTCGGTGCCTCCGGCGATCATGGCATCGGCATCGCCGCGCTGGATGATCCGGAAGGCGTCGCCGATAGAGTGCGCGCTCGAGGTGCAGGCGGTCGCGGTGGCCTCGTTCGGGCCGCGGGCGTTGTACTTGATCGAGACGTGACCGGCGGCGAGGTTCACGATGGAGCCCGGAATGAAGAACGGCGAGATCTTGCGTGGGCCGCCGGCCAGCATGGCCGAGTGCTCGCGCTCGATGACATCGAATCCGCCAATGCCGGAGCCGATGTGGACGCCGAAGCGGTCGCGGTTGCTCTCATCGATGATCAGTCCGGAGTGGGCCATCGCCTCGGCAGAAGCAGCCAGGGCGAGGTGAATGAAGCGACCCATCTTCCGGGACTCCTTCTTCTCGACGAAGAGGAGTGGGTCAAAATCTTTGACCTCGGCCGCGAACCGCACGGGATGACCGGTAAGATCGAATGATTTGATCTCGGCCATACCGCTGCGACCGGCGAGCAGACCCTCCCAGACCTCAGGAACGGTCTTGCCGACGCCGCAGATAAGGCCGATGCCGGTTACGACGACGCGACGCTGCTCCATCGTTACTTGGTCGCTTTCTGGTTCTTCTCGATGTAGTCGACGGCGTCCTTGACGGTCTTGATCTTCTCGGCGTCTTCGTCGGGGATCTGGATGTCGAAGGCTTCTTCAAACTGCATGACGAGCTCGACTACGTCGAGGGAGTCCGCGCCGAGGTCTTCCTGGAAGCTGGCACCGGGGGTTACTTCAGCTTCATCTACCTGAAGCTGCTCGACAATAATCTGCTTGACCTTCTCGTCTACTGCTGCCATGTAAGTCTCCTGGTTACGTCTTCTGTCGAATTATTGGACGGTGCGGCTCCCAAAAGGAGCAATTTTTTTCTGTGCGCTAAAGCAGGTCTATCCAGAATCAAGAATACTGAGTGCCCTTTCGAGTGTAAAGCAAAGTGCCCAACGTAACATGGCAGCTTTGTAAAGCGTTATCCCGGCCATATGCGGCGAAGTGAGAAAGATTGCGGGTTGGCGACCGTATACGTTCCAGGCAGAACGAGGGAAGCGATGGGCTGGTTGGCGGTGCGGCCGTAGAAGCGATGAGTGATGCAGAAGCACCGGTCGATGAAGATCTCGAGGACGGAGTTGTCGAAGAAGGCGTGGAGCTCAGCTTCGGGAGAGAGCGAACCGGGCATCGGAATGACCATCTCTTCGCCGTTTCCGGGACGGAGACGCAGGGTGCGTGGGGTTTGGCTGGGGTCGGAGCGGACTTCAAGCAGAAGGCCGGTCGAGTCGGAGAGCTGGAATGGGGTCAAAGGGCCAGAGGCTTGCTGGAGCGTAGCGAGAAACTCCTGCGTGGTGGGACCGGGCACGGCTGTGCGAAGGCGCTCGATCTGAGGGGCAGGCTGCATGTGAAGTTCCCCGTCGTGCAGGGTGAGCAGACGGGGCAGGGACATCATGCCGGACCATCCGGCGCGGCTATATTCGGCCTCGGGGCGGGTCTCGGAGATCCAGCCCCAGAGGATGCGGTTGCCGTGGGCGTCGAGCTGGGTCTTAGGGGCGTAATAGGTGACGCGGTTGCTGCCTACGCGGCCGTAGTCGAGTTCGCCGGTCTTCTCCGGGTGGAATCGCATGGCTGCCTTGTCGAGGACGCCGGACTGCCAGAGGACCTTCCCCTGGGTGGAGTAAATGAGGATGTGCTTCTCGGCTTTGGTCTTTCCGTCGATAAGGGGGAAGAAGTCCGGGCACTCCCACATCTCGCCGGTGTCGACAGGGTTGGGGCCGGATGTGCCGAACCATTGGCCTTCGGCGAGAGGGTGAAGATACTCCCACGTGCGCAGATCGGGCGAGCGATACAGAAGGGCCATGCCGCCTTTTCCAGCGATACCTGAGCCAACGATGGCGTACCAGATGACACCGTCGCGCCAGGGCGTTGGATCGCGGAAGCCGGCGACCTTCATGCCGGGCGGTGGCGTGGGAATGACGGGTGCGGGGAGCTTCTTCCAGTGCTGGAGGGTATTGTCGGTGGCGATGGCGAGGCATTGTGACTCGCGGAAGCTGTGGACGCCGTCGGAAATGGTAGCTTCGGTGAGCGGAACGGTCTGGACACCGGTATAGAGGAAGGTGGGGCGGCCGTCCTGCACGACGGCGGTGCCGGTGAAGCAGCCCTGGGCGTCGGGGCCTCCGGGGGTAGGGGCGAGGGCAACCGGGAGGCGCTGCCAGTGGACCATATCGGGCGAGACGGCGTGAGCCCAGTGCATATCTCCCCAGACTGCCGCGTGGGGGTTGTACTGGTGGAAGAGGTGGTACTGGCCCTGCCAGTAGATCGGGCCGCAGGGATCGTTCATCCAGCCGCAAGTGGGGAGGTAGTGAAAGCCTGGGCGGAGTGGGTCATCTAGCGGCTTGTCCGGCTGCTCCGCGAAGAGGGGCTCGCGAGGCGCGAGGGTGGCGGCTGAGGTGAGGGCGAGGGTCTTAAGGACGGTGCGTCGGGTGGGCATGATGCGCCTTTCGCCAGGAAGCATTGCGGCGGGGTCAATAAGTAGAGGACGCTGCATGGAGCTCTTGCTTAGTCCTCGTCGTCCTCGTCGGTGGCGGCTGCGAGCAGGGGTGCGACACCGGGAAGCTCTTCGATGGCGAGCAGGTTCGATGGCGTTCCGCTGCCGAGAACAGAGACATTTTTCAGTGCACGGTTAATGGTGGTTGTCTTGCTATTGATGTCACGCAGGGTGTTCTGGACGGTACCGACCTGTTTCTCGACCTTGTCCATGAGTATGCCGAAGTTGCCGAATTCGTTCTTGGCCTTGGAGAGGACACGCCAGACCTCATCGCCTTTCTTTTGAATGGCGAGCGTATGGAAGCCCATTTGGAAGCTGGTAAGGATCGCCATAAATGTGGATGGCCCGGCGATGGTGACCCGGCAGTTGTTCTGGATCTCCGACTGTAGCCCTGGACGGCGAACTACCTCGGCGTATAGCCCTTCCGTTGGAAGAAACATGATGGCATGGGGCATGGTCGTGGGCGGGTCGATATACTTGTCGCTGATCTGCTTGCCTTGCAGACGAATGGCTCGCTCGAATGCCTTGCCAGCTGATGCGATCTCCTCCGCGCTGCCGTGATCGTAGGCGCGCTCCAGCAACTCCCAATCGGTAGTTGGGAACTTGGCGTCGATGGGCAGGAGAACGAAGCTGCCAAGATCGCCATTGGGAAATTTGAGCGCGTAGTCCACCGCCTCCGTCGTATTGGGCTTGATGTTGACCTGCTTCAGATACTGCTCCGGGGAGAACATCTGCTGGAGCTGTTGCTCGAGCAGGAACTCGCCGACACCGCCACGACGGCTGACGTTGGAGAGCACTTTCTTAAGGTCGCCGACGCCAGTGGCCAGCTCCTTCATCTCGCCGAGCCCCTTCTGGACCTCGCCGAGATGGGTGGTGACCTGGCCGAAGGACTCGGTGAGGCGGGATTGCAGCGTCGTCTGGAGCTTTTCGTCGACGGTGACGCGCATCTCTTCGAGTTTGGCGGCGTTGGTGGTGTTGAGCTTTTCGAGGCGATCCTCGACGGCGGCGCGAAGCTTGTCCTGCTGCTGCGCGTTGCTGGTGCCGAGGTCGGTCAGCTTGGTGTTGAGGGAGTCACGGGCCTCAAGCTGGTTGCGGGCGGCCTCGGAGGTGAAGTTGGTGAGGCGCTGGGTGATGGCGTCCATCTGCTGCTGGACGGCGTTGGCGAGCTTGGCGGCGCTGTCGGCGTTGTCTTTGCGGAAGGCATCAAGGCCCGTGTGCAGGGTTGCGCCGAGGGTGCTGATGCTGGCGGTGATCTCGGTGCGGAGCGCGCCAAAGTCAGTGGCGCTGGCTTCGCGAGTGCGTTTTGCTTCGGCGGCGATGTCATCGCGCATCTGGGCGAAGGCGGAGCGGGCATGGGCGTCAAAGGCCTCGCTGCGGGCGTCGAGGCGGGCGAGCTGATCGAGGATCTGGGCGGCGCGGGGGTCCTGGGGCGCGGCTGCCTGCCTGCGGAGCAGGAGGAAGATGACGGCGATGAGGGTCAGGATCTGGAGAACGATCAGGGCTGTAAGCATTTCGTATTTCCTTCGCCCAAGAGTACACCCGCCGCCTGTGGATGCCTACTGCGGAGTGTTGGATGGGATGCTGGCAAAATTTGGGTTGGAACCGTTGGCGAGGACGCTGGTGGCGTTGAGGATGGCGTCGGCGATGGCGGCGGCTTCGGCGGCGGGGCGGACGTCGTGAACTCGGATGATATGGGCTCCGGCGAGGATCGCGGCTATGTTCGAGGCAGTGATGGCGTTGAGCCGGGCGTTCATGGGAGCGAGCTGGCCGTGATGGAACGGTGCCAGGGTCTTGGCGAGGAAGCGCTTGCGCGAGGTTCCGGTGAGCAGGGGCAGGCCGAACTGGTGGAGCTCTGATAGCAACGCGTGGAGAGCGTAGTTTTCGTCGCCGATCTTGCCGAAGCCGAAGCCGGGGTCGAGGATGATGTGATCGTTGGCGATGCCAGCGGTGCGTGCTGCGTGGAGGGAGTCGCGCAGGCCGGTGAGCACGACGGGAAGGACGGCGGCGGGCAGGAGCGGTGGCAGCGTGGGCCAGTCTTGCGGGCGGCCGCGGGTGTGCATCAGGACGACGCCGCACTTGAGCGCGGCACAGGTGCTCGACATGGCTGGGTCCCAGGCGTGGCCGCTGACATCGTTGACGATCTCGGCTCCGGCTTCGACGGCAGCTTTGGCGGTGCTCGCATGGAAGGTGTCGATGCTGAGGACGGCTTTGGGCCGGGCCTTGAGGATGGCTTCGATGACAGGGAGCGTGCGGAACTGCTCCTCTTCTGGGGTGATGGGGGTTGCGTTGGGGCGGGTGGATTCGCCGCCGATGTCGAGGATGTCGGCGCCTTCGTCGAGCACGGTGAGGGCGCGGCGAAGGGCGGCGTCGGGGGTGAAGTGGAGACCGCCGTCGGAGAAGGAGTCGGGCGTGACGTTGAGGACGCCCATGATGAGAGTGCGTTGGCCGAGGCTGGGGACGCGGGTGCGGAGGTGCCAGTCGAACGGCGTGCGGGGAGCAAAGGCCATGGCTGATTTTAGCGGGGTCGGGGTGGGCGCGGTGCTAGACTTCGCCCATGCGAAGAGTGCTGGGGTGGCAACTGCGAGTGTTTTTGGCGGGTGTGTTTCTGTGTGTGGCGACGGCGGTGGCGCAGACAGGTGCTGCGACGCAGGGAGAATTGGGACGGAAGATCGCAGCTCTGGTGGCGGAGCCGGAGGTGGTCCGGGCGCACTGGGGCGTGATGGTGACGGCGATGGATGGCTCACCGATTTATCAGCTGAACGAGGGGCAGCTCTTTCAGCCAGCGAGCAATGCGAAGTTGTTTACGACGACGGCGGCGGTTCATCTGCTTGGCGAGGAGCGTCGATTTACGACTGTGGTTGAAGGGCCGCCGGGATCGCGTGGCGATACGACCTTACACGGCGATCTGACTATCCGTGGAAGCGGTGATGCGAATCTTTCGGGGCGTGCGGTGCCGTATGTCGGATCGTCGGACAAACCGAAGGAACCGGCTCCGGTGGTCGATCCGCTGCGTTATCTGGCGGAGATGGCGGATGCCGTAGCTGCGACGGGCACCAAGCATGTCACGGGAGATGTGGTCGGAGACGACACGCTGTTTCCGTGGGAGCCGTATGCGGAGGATTGGGCGGCCGATGATCTGGTTTGGGGATATGGAGCACCTGTATCCGCGTTGACGATTAACGACAATCAGCTGCGTTTGACGGTGACGCCAGCGGCCAGAGCGGGAGAACCGGCTACGGTCGTGCTTGATCCTGCTATGGCGTACTACACGGTCGAAGCGTCGGTGAGGACGGTTGCGGCGAAGGGTCCTGGCTCCGTTGCGATAGATCGGGACCTGGGGTCGAAGGTGCTGAAAGTATCTGGAACGATTGCTGCGGATGCTGGTGCGGATGTAGAGGAGGTGGCGATCCACGATCCGGCGGAGTACGCGGCTGTGGCGTTCAAGGGGCTGCTGGAGGCGCGTGGGATCAAGGTGGATGGGCGTGCGAGAGCCGAGCACCGGCTGCCGGTTGATACGGACAGCTTCCAGAAGGAGACACGGGAGCCATTGCCGAATCTGCCGAAGGTGCCACAGTATGAGGAGTCTCCGCTGGTTGGGGGCGGCTGTTTCGATTCATGTCCGCTGAGGAAAGAGCACATATCGCCAACTGTGATGCAGGATGTGGTGGTGACGAACAAGGTCAGCCAGAATCTTCACGCGGAGCTTCTGCTGCATCAGCTCGGAAAGGCCTATGGTACCGATGGCTCCATCGTGCAGGGAGCGCGGGTGGTGCGGCAGTTCCTTTTGAACGTGGGGATCGATAAGGATGACTTCGTCTTCTACGATGGCTCCGGTCTGAGCGGGCACGATCTGGTGACGCCGCGGGCGACGGCGAAGCTGCTGCAGTTTGCGTCGACGCAGCCGTGGTTTGCCGACTGGAAGAAGAGTCTGCCGGTGGGTGGCATGGATGGGTCGCTGGCGGCGCGGTTTCCTGCGGCTCCGCTGAAGGGGCATCTGTTTGCGAAGACGGGGACGCTGGGCGAGGCGCGGGCGCTGTCGGGGTATGTCGAATGCGCGAGTGGACGCACGGTGATCTTCTCGATCATGGTGGGGAACCATCTGCCCGGAACCAGCGCCGACCGCGAAGTGATAGACCGCATCGTGGCGGCGATTGCGGCGGCCAACTAGAATTGGAGTTGTGAAACTCCAACGGATACTTGCAGGAGTGGGAGCGCTTGCGCTGGCGGGGTGTAAGTCCATCCCTCCACCGACTCCCCTGGCTGACTTGAATGCGCAGCAGAGCCACGGCCACGCCGTGTTTCAGGCGCGGTGCGGCGTCTGCCACTATGATCGGAAAGAAGGCCCGCTGCATGGACCAGCACTGGTGGGAATCTTCAAGAAGGAGTACCTGTCGAGCGGTGCTCCGGCCAACGATGAGCGCGTGACGGCGACCATCCTGCACGGACGCAATATGATGCCGCCGATGGCGAACAGCATGGACGCGCAGGACCTGGACGACCTGATGGCCTACCTGCATACCTTATGAGCGAACTTACTCCAGAGCGTAAAGAAAACAAGGCCGGGCAGATGCTGCCGGGGATCGCGGGCATCTGCATGTTCATGATCTTCATGACCATGGTGAACGTCTATGCGGGGCTGCAGGGGGCGTATGGCGCGGGTGTGACTAAGTACGGCATCCTGACGCTGTGTACGCTGCTGGCTATCGGCATCTTTGGTTTGCTGCGACTGAAGAAGTGGGGCTGGTCGCTGGTGATTGCAGGTTGCCTGCTGCTGGCGGCGGGGGACTTTTTCTTCTTCTCGAAATCGCACCAGCCGTTCTTCCTCGTTCGGGGGATGTTTGTGTTGATCTTCTTCCTCTACCTGTCGCGGCAGGAGACGCGCGAGCGGCTGCAATGACGAAGCAGGTCAGCGGGTGGAGGTTTCGGGTGATGCGGCGAATGCACTGGTGGCCGCCGCTGCTGGGAGCTGGGATTCGCGTGACCCGGATGGATGAGGACCTGCGGGCGATCGACGTCGAGATGCGGCTGACATGGCGGAACCGGAATGTGATGGGGACGCACTTCGGCGGTAGCCTGTATGCGATGACGGACCCATTCTACATGCTGATGCTGATGGAGAACCTTGGCCGCGAGTATGTTGTGTGGGACAAGGCAGCGACGATCCAGTACAAGCGGCCGGGGCGGGGCACGGTGAAGGCGGAGTTCCGGCTGACTCCGGAAAAGCTCGAAGAGATTCGGACGGCACTCGAGACGGAGGAGAAGATTGAGCCGGTGTTTCTGGTCGAGGTGAAGGACGAGGCGGGGGTGGTGATCGCCGAGGTGGACAAGCTGCTGTACTGCGCGAAAAAGAGCGTGCATGAGGCGCGGATGGCCGGACGTTTACAATAAATACGATGACGCCCCCGGTTGGAGCCATGTTGAACTCGGAGCTTGTGCAGATTGACCTGTCGCCGCGCAAGCCGGTGAAGAAGCCCGAGTGGCTAAAGGCCAAGGCCCCGATGGGCGAGACCTTCCACAATCTGAAGAAGATGGCGCGCGAGCTGAATCTGCACACGGTCTGCGAGAGCGCGCAGTGTCCGAATATCGGCGAGTGCTGGAACCAGAAGTCGGCAACCTTCATGATGCTCGGTAACCTGTGTACGCGGCGGTGCGGCTTCTGCGCGGTGCCGAAGGGCAAGCCGGAGCCGATCGATTTCGACGAGCCGCGTCGAGTCGCCTATGCCGTCGCCCAGCTCGGTCTGGCGCACGCCGTGATTACAAGCGTAAACCGCGACGACGACAATATAGGCGCGGCGCGGGCGTTCGTCAGCGTGATCGAAGAGATTCGGGCGCAGGCCCCAGGGTGCCGGGTCGAGGTGTTGACGCCGGACTTCCAGGGCGTTGAAGCCGCGTTGCGGCTGGTGGTTGCGGCCAGGCCAGAGATTCTGAACCACAATATCGAGACCGTGCCGCGGTTGTATCGCGTGGCGAAGTCCGGTGGGCGGTACGAGCGGTCGTTGCGGTTTCTGGAGCAGGCGAAGGAGATCGCTGCCCAGTCTTTTGGAAGCCAGTCGGGCGAGACGATTGTGACCAAGACCGGCATCATCGTCGGCATGGGCGAGGAGATGCACGAGCTGCTGGCGGTCTTCCGCGACCTGGCCGACTGCCGCGTCGATATTCTCACGATTGGGCAGTATCTGCGGCCTTCGCGGGACCACCTGCCGATGGCACGGTACTACACGCCGGATGAGTTCGCGTTCCTGAAGCATGAGGCGCTGGGAATGGGCTTCCGGCATGTGGAGAGCGGGCCGCTGGTGCGGAGTAGCTACCACGCGCAGGAGCAGGCTGAGTCGACGGGGTTGGCTTAGAAGGGTGCGGTTATGGAGATTCGCTATCCGCTCATGCCGAAAGAGGAATCGCGGGAAGTACGGCGTGCGATTCGTCGGGTCTTTGTTGAGGTGTGGGACCCGATTGGGGTGATGGCTGATCCTGAGTGGCCTCGGGATGAGTATGACAGTTACATTGGCCGCATCTTTGAGCTTCTTGTATTGGGCGGGAGCGACGAAGAGATTGTTGAGTATCTTCTTTGGGCAACGGGCCGAATGGGGTTGAATGGAAGTAGAGCCAGTCTGCGAACAGTAACCGCTGCTCTGCGCGCTATTGATTGGAAGGGCAAGTCCGGTTCTGTGATGCTGTAACAGCCGATCAACGATCCTGTGCGCCGTGATAGATGTGGAGAATTTCTATGTTTTCCTCTTCAGTACGGTAGACGATGATGAACGGGAGCCGTGGAAGGACGAATTCGCGTGTTCCGGGGATAACTCCGGGGCGACCTCGTTTCGGTAGGGAATGTAGAGAGCGGGCCGCATCGTACAAGGTACGTATCGTTGACTCGGCGAAGGAGGGGTAGTTTTCGCTGAGGTAAAGGTAGATGGACTCGAGGTTATTGGCGGCTTCTGGGGTCCAGCGTAATCGCATTAGCTGCGAATCATCTTTTCGAAGCGTGCGTCCATCTCGTCTTCTTCGATGAAGTTCCCGGCGTTTGCCTGATCGAGGCCACGCTGGACGGCTTCACGAAAGCGGCGATCGCCGTCGTAAAGGTTCAGGGTGGCATCAAAGACAAGTTGCTCGGGAGTCTTGCCTTCATGCTGGGCGATCTGGAGGAGGTGGGCTTCCTGCTCGGGTGTGAGATGGAGTTCCATAAAGAGAGCGTAGATACGCGATACTGAGGTGTCAACTGGATTTCGAGGGTGCCATGCCGCCATTCTCTGAAGTAACGCGGATTGAAGCCGCGATCAAGAACAAAAACGCGAAGGAACTGCAGTGGGCGCTCTGGTACTGTCGGATGCGCCAGACGGTGCCGAGTGCGCGGCCTGCGGATCTACGGTACTGGGGCGGAGTGGAGGCAAAGGTGCAAGAGGTGCTGACGCCTCCGGTGGAGACGAAGCAGTATCCCACGCGAAAGAAGCGAGCGGCGCGTGGTTTGGGCTCGGCGCGCCTTCCTGGAGAGAGCGAAAAAGCCTAGCGCGGGGATTTCTGGCGGCTATCCTCGCACGCTGGCGAGCGTCTCTGTAAAATATCGACTGCACCAGAGGGAGAGAAGCATGGCATCAGCAATGGCAGGTATTGAGGCGTTGAAGGGGACACACCAGCAGCTGAAGACGAAGATGGAGAGCACCGTGGAAGACTTCCGGGCGCACCTGCTGGCGGCGCGGACTGGCCGGGCCAACGTCCATATGCTCGATCAGATCAAGGTGGACTACTATGGCACCGATACCCCGGTAGCGCAGATGGGGCAGGTCAGCACGCCGGAGCCGACGCTGATTTTGGTACAGCCCTACGATATCGGGATGGTTTCGGCCATCGAGAAGGCGATCCGCACGTCGAGCGTCGGTCTGAACCCGATGTCCGATGGCAAGGTGATCCGTGTGCCCGTGCCTCCGATGACCGAAGAACGGCGCAAGGATGTCGTCAAGCAGCTGAACAAGACGCTCGAGGATCACAAGACGGCGATCCGCAACGTCCGTCGCGACGGGAACGAGCAGATCAAGAAGGCCGCGAAGGACAAGCTCATCTCAGCCGACGATGAAAAGCGCGCAAACGACGAGGTCCAGCAACTGACAGACGCCGAAATCAAGCGCGTCGAAGACCTCTTCAAAGCCAAAGAAAAAGAAATCCTAACCGTCTGAGTGCTACGCGCACGGCGGAAAGCGCCTTTGGCGCGAAGGCTTGGTAAGGGAAAAGGGGTGGTGATGGGGAGAGTCCTGTCGTCACCTCTTTTTTTGTTTTCGATATACTTCTCGGCCTATGCGAAAGTCTGTCTCTATGCGTTTTCTGTTGTCGGGACTCTGTCTTGGAGTGCTCTCCGTGAGTGTTTGCGCTCAAACGTTGCTGGTGGTCAATCAGGGCGACAGCAATCTGAGTCTCGTCGATCCAGCTACGGCGCGGCAGGTTGCGACGGTGGCAGAGGGGATTGCCGAGGTGCATGGTCATGAGATCGCCGTCTCTCCGGATGGACGGACGGCTTACATGCCAATCTACGGCAACGTTGGAGTGGGGAAGCCTGGGATCAGCGGCCATGAAATGCTCCTCATCGATCTACCCTCGCGGAAGATCGTCGGCGATATTGACTTCGGTCATGAGGTGCGGCCGCATCTTCCTGTGCTGGACCCGGTGAGCGGGCTGTTGTATGTCACGACGGAGCTGGATAAGACAGTGACGGTGATCGACCCGAAGACGCGGAAAATTGTGGGCTCGATTCCGACGGGGCAGGAGCAGTCGCACATGCTGGTGCTATCGCATAACGGACGGCTCGGGTATACGGCGAATGTCGGGCCGGGTACGGTGTCGGTGCTGGACCTGGTCGGGCGGAAGACGGTGACGGTGATCCCGGTGGTGGCTCCGGTGCCGGGGGCGACCCGTTGGGGGGTGCAGCGGATCTCGATCTCAAACGACGACAAGCTGGTGTTTACGTCGGACCAGGAGAAGCCGCAGCTTGTGGTGATCGATACGGCGACCAATAAGGTAAAGACGCTGGTCCCGCTGCCTGGTCCGGGCTATGGAACAGCGTCTACAAAGGATGGTCACTGGTTGTTGGTGGCAGTTCCAGCGACGAATCAGGTGGCCGTGGTGGATTTGCACAGCATGAAGGTGGTGCGCCGCATCGATGTCCCAAGCGCACCGCAGGAGGTTCTGGTTCGTCCCGACGGTAAGGTGGCGTATGTGTCGTGCAACACGAGCGGCAAGGTCGCTGCGATCGACCTGACCCAGTGGAAGGTGCAGACATTGATCGATACGGGTAAGTTCGCGGACGGGTTGGCCTGGGCGAAGTAGCGCTGATGGACGGCTACGATGTGGTGTGATCGACCACGATCTTCCAGCCGTCGGCGGTTTTTTCGAAGATCAGAGAGAAGATACCTTCGGCGTTGCCGCCGTCCTTTTTTGAGCGGTCGAGATGGTACTTGCCGAGGCAGAGGGCGAACTTCTCATCGAGCGGATGAACCTCCAGCTCAGAGAATGCGAGGGTTCCCATGGCGGCTCGGTTGGGGTAGTTCTGGTGGTACTCGGCGAGCATGCCGGAGAAGCCGCGCGAGATCTGCTTGGTGATGAAGAGGGTGTCGGGCGAGTCCTTGTAGCCTTCGGCGAAGCTGTCGATGTCGCCCTTGTTCCAGGCTGCCTCCTGTTTGAGAAGAACTTTGACGACGTCGAGCTCCTGTTGGGTGGCGGTGTGGAGTGGAGCCGGCTGCGCTGCCAGAAACGCAGGCGCGAGGAGTGTGAGGCTGAGAGTGATGGTGTGGAGCGCGGAGCGAATCTGCATGACTGGCCTCGGAGTGAACTTGAAACAAGGGCGAAGCTTAGATACCTGTGGGAGTTTTATCCATTGCGGGGGTAGTTCTCCGCAGGAGGTTTGACTCCGGCTGTTGGGGTGATCCAGATGACGGTGACGAGCGCGATTATGCCAAGCGCAATGTGGGGATGGTAGAAGGCCATCGGCATGGCGACGAAGTAAACGAGCAGCGACATCCAGTGTTTGTGCTCGACGGCGGTATCCTCGTGCTCGAGCGTTCCGGCTCGCCTGAGACGGCGGGCGATGGCGATGCGCAGGCCCATGAAGGCCAAGCCGGTGACGATCATGGATGCAGCGTAAAGGGCGACGGAGAAGGAGTCCATCTTTTTATCGAGCACATAGGAGGTAAAGAAGGGCAGCAGGGAAAGACAGAAGAGGAAGGCGAGGTTGGCGTAGAGGATGAGAGAGTCGGCTTCATCGGTGCGATGGACGAGGTGGTGATGGTTGATCCAGTAGATGCCGGTGAAGGCGAAGGAGAGAGCATAGACGAAGAGAGTGGGAAGGACAGCGTAGAGCCCGGCGAAGCCGTTCTGGTGCGGTACCTTGAGCTCGAGCACCATGATGGTGATGATGACGGCGATGACTCCGTCGGAGAAGGCTTCAAGGCGGGCCGGGGATGCGATGTGGTGAGCCATGGATTTGTGGTCAGGGTTCTTGACGAGCAGGATACACGGCGCAGCAGACCTGACGGCGGAGAAGGACTAGAATTTTGAGATGGGACAGGTTCTGGCAGATTCGCGGGTGGTGCATACGGTGTGCTCGCACGACTGCCCGGACTCCTGCGGCGTACTCGTGACGGTAGATACGGCCAGCGGTCGCGCGGTCAAAGTCCAGGGCGATCCAGCGCATCCGGTGACGCGGGGTTTTCTGTGCGGCAAGGTGGCGAAGTACCTGGACCGTGTGTATTCGCCAGACCGGCTGCTGTATCCGATGCGGCGGAAGGCGGGTGTTCCCAAGGGACCACTGGCGCAGGGGCGCGAGGCGGAGGCATTCGAGCGGATTAGCTGGGACGAGGCGCTGGACGAGGTTGCGGAGCGGCTGACGAAGATCGCCGCGGAGTTCGGGCCTGAGAGTGTGCTGCCATATAGCTACGCGGGGACAATCGGGCAACTCGGGTATGGCTCGATGGACAGGCGGTTCTTCTACCGGCTGGGGGCGTCACAGTTGGATCGCACGATCTGCGCCTCGGCGGGTGGGGCTGCACTGCTGAGCGTGTATGGCATCAAGCTGGGAACGACGCCGCAGGACTTTGCCCATGCGCGGCTGATTATCGCGTGGGGCGCGAACATTCATGGGAACAACATCCACCTGTGGCCGTTCATTGAAGAGGCACGGCGGGCCGGGGCGCGGCTGGTGGTGATCGATCCGTACCGGACGCGGACGGCGGCGCTGGCGGACGAGCATCTGGCGATCCGCCCCGGGACTGACGCGCTGCTGGCGCTGGGGCTGATGCATGTGATCCTGCGCGACGGGCTGGAGGATCGGGAGTATATCGACCAGGCCACGCATGGTTTTGCGGAGCTGCGGGCTCATGCGCTGCGGGCAGAACATGCACCGGAGGCTGTCGCGGCAGTCACGGGTATCGCGGCTGAGACGATTGTGCGCCTCGCGCGGGCATATGCTGCTGCAAAGCCTGCGGTGATCCGGCTGAACTATGGCATTCAACGCAGCGAGAACGGTGGCACAGCAGCGCGCGCAGTATGCATGCTGCCGTTGCTGACGGGCTCATGGAAACAGCGCGGCGGCGGGTTGCAGCTCTCGACTTCGGGCTCGTTTCCGTTCAACAGCGATGCGTTGCAGATGCCGGAGCTGATGTACGCCAGTCCGCTGGGCCGCCCGGCTCGGGTGGTGAATATGAGCCAGCTCGGGCAGGCGCTGACGACGCTTGGTAGCGGCGAGGAGGACGGCCCTCCGGTGAAGGCGCTGTTCGTCTATAACTCGAATCCGGCGGCGGTGACTCCGAACCAGAACGATGTGTTGCGCGGTATGCGGCGCGAGGACCTGTTTACGGTGGTACATGAGCAGTTCTTTACGGACACAGCGGACTACGCCGATATCCTGCTGCCCGCGCCGACGTTTCTCGAGACCAAGGATGTGCAAGGGGCATACGGGCATCTGTTTGTGCAGGTCTCCGAGCGGGCGATCGCTCCGCTCGGCGAGGCGCGGAGCAACGTCGCGCTGTTTGGGGAGCTCGGACGACGGATGGGCTTTGCGGAGCCCTGTTTTTCGGATACCGAGGACGACCTGATCGACCAGGCGCTGACCACGGACCACCCATGGTTCGCGGGGATCAACCGTAAGCGGTTGGAGCGCGAGGGGCATGTGTCATTGCATATTCCGGAAAATGCAGAGGGTCAGGTATTGCCGTTCAGCACGCCGGAGTGGTTCCGGACGCCGAGCGGGCTGGGCGAGCTGACGCCGGTGCCGGTCTTCTCCGCGCCGACGGAATCGCGCAGCCACGCCGTGGACTATCCGTTGGAGTTCCTGCCTCGCAAGGCGGACAACTATATGAATTCGACCTTTGCCAACCTGAGCGGACATCGACGGATGGAGGCTCGCACTGCCGGTGTGCTGGAGATGCACCCAACCGATGCCACAAGCCGAGGATTGGTAACGGGCGATGCGGTAGAAGTCTTCAACGCGCGGGGCAGCATTGCGTTGGAGGCTCGCATCGGCGCACAGGTTCCGTCCGGTGTGGTCGCGGCGACGCTGGACTGGAACAAGTTGTCTACCCATGGGGCGAACGTCAATGCGTTGACCTCGGAGATATTGACGGATATTGGTGGAGGAGCGACGTTCTATTCCACACTGGTCGAAGTAAGAAAGGTGATCCCTGAAAATGCCTGAAGTGATAGATGGTGCTATGGAAGGTGTGCTGCCAAGTCTGGCCGAGATGGAGGCAGCGGCGAAGCTGATCTACCAGCACATGCCGCCGACTCCGCAGTACAGCTGGCCGCTGATCAATGAGCGTGCCGGGGCCGAGGTCTGGGTGAAGCACGAGAACCACACCCCAGTCGGCGCCTTCAAGATTCGCGGCGGCATCGTCTACATGGACTGGCTCAAGCGCGAGCGTCCCGAGGTCAAGACGGTTGTGTCGGCGACCAGAGGCAATCATGGCCAGTCGATTGCGTATGCGGGGACGCGGCAGGGATTTCGCGTGGTGATTGTCGTGCCGCTCGGCAACAGCCGAGAGAAGAACCGCGCCATGCGCGCGCTTGGCGCCGAGGTAGTGGAGCACGGAGAGGATTTTCAGGCGGCCAGCGACCATGCCGTCGCACTGCAGACCGAGTATGGCTGGCACCGTGTCCCGAGCTATCATCCTTTGCTGGTAACGGGTGTGGCGACGGGTGCGCTGGAGATGCTATTGGCGTGCTCGGCGCTGGAGACGGTGTATGTGCCGGTCGGCATGGGCTCCGGGATCAGTGGGATGATCGCGGCGCGGAATGCGCTGGGATTGCCGACGAAGGTCGTCGGCGTTGTATCCAGCCTCGCTCCGGCGTATGCCCTGTCATTTGCTGCCGGGAAGGTCATCGAACATCCATCGGCGACCCTGATCGCCGATGGAGTGGCCTGCCGAAAGCCCGACCCGCTTGCGCTCGAGGTGGGAAAGGTAGGTGCTGATCGAATCATCGAAGTGGATGACGACGAGGTGGAGGCGGCGATGCGAGCTTATTTTGCCGATACGCACAATGTCGCCGAGGGTGCGGGAGCGATAGGGCTGGCTGCTCTGCTGAAGGATCGTGCCGCAGGAGGAGCCCGCGTGGGAACCGTCCTGGGTGGCGGCAATGTGGACAGCGACGTCTTTGCCAGGGTGCTTGGCAAGGGTTGAGCCGGGAGATTCGCGATGTATGCAGTGGGGTTCCAGTGTGCAGGGTGCGGGGAGTGGGTCGAGACGACGGTGGATGAATCGGGCGGATCGAAGCAGCAGTATGTCGAAGATTGCCAGGTCTGCTGCCAGCCGAATGTGCTGACGGTGCGGTGGGACGCCTTCACAGAGGAGTTCACGATCTCGGCGGAGCTTGAAAGTTGAGCCTCCGTGACGAAGTTTTCTTTCTAGTCTATGCAGCGATATTGGTGCAATGCAAAAGGCTGAAGTCGAGCGAATTCCGTATGGATAGGGCGGTTTGTCATGGGCCTCAGACCGGAGCCGGAGCCATATGGCGAGAGCCTGCGTGCCCAAGCCTATCGGGGAACCTTGGGCGCAACTCGCGTACAGCGGTGTTGCTCCCATATAATCGAGCTTTCCCGGGGAGTCGGTCTGGGTGTGATTTTGAGAGCAGCGAGGGTGTGCGTATCTTTACCGTGAACCGAGAGAGCGGAAGCTCCCTGACAAGTAAGACAAAGCCTATGCGCCCGCGCTTGAGCCGCTCCCGCATTGCGAGTGCAGTCGCCGCGTTTGCGTTCGTTGTGGCCCTTCCATCGCTGCCGGCTCAAGCCCCGGCCCAGACCTCACCCGCAGTGGACTCCACCGCAGCCGGTATCCAGACACTGTGCCTGCCGCAGGTCATCGGGAACCGCCGGATTCCGAAGGAGTCCGTGCTTGCTCGACTCTTCAGCCATCAGGGAGATCCTTACGATCCCGTCGTGGTGGAGAGGGACTTCAACTCTCTCTGGAACACCGGTTACTTCGAGAATGTGCGAATCGAACGCGTCGACAGCCAGAAGTGCGTTCAGCTGATCGTCTACGTGCAGGAGAAACCGACGGTCCGCGAGATCAACTACAAGGGCCTGAATGCAGTCTCGCAATCGGATGTTCTGGAGCGCTTCAAGAAGGCGAAGGTTCCGTTCAGCGTCGAGAGTCAGTACGACCCGACCAAGGTCAAGCGCGCCGAGGTGGTGTTGAAGGACCTGCTGGCCGAACACGGACACCAGTTTGCGATCATCAGGACAGAGGTCAAGACGATTCCGCCAGCCGCCGTGGCGGTGACCTTCAATATTAAGGAAGGCCCGACCGTTAAGGTCGGCAAGATCCTCTTCCAGGGGAACAACAGCCTGCCCGACCGCACTTTGCGGGCCTCGATGAAGAACCTGAGGCCGATCGGCATACCGCATTCCTACATTCTTGAGAACGTCTTCGCCCGGACCTTCGACGCCAGCAAGCTGGATGAGGACGCCGAGCGGGTGCGCGGCGCGTATCAGGATCGTGGCTACTTCAAGGCGCAGACCGGCGAGCCACAGACCAAAGTGCGGGATGCGGGCGGCATCAATCCCTTCACGCTTCGACCGTCAAAGGGCAAGCGCATCGACATTCTGATGCCTGTCGAAGAGGGCGACCGCTACCGTTTGGGTGGTATCACCTTTAAGAACAACAAGGCCGTCACGAACCTCAAGGTTCTGCGGGCACAGTTCGCGGTGAAGGATGGCGATTACTTCAACAGGACCGTATTCGGCAAGGGACTCGAGCAGCTGCGGAAGGCCTACGGCGAGTTGGGCTACATCAACTTCGTCGGTACCCCTGTGCCGCGTATCGATGAGGCGAAGAAGCTGATCTACCTCGACATCGATATCGACGAAGGCAAGCCGTTCTATGTATCTCGCATCGAGTTCCAGGGCAATTCGATCACACGCGACAAGGTCATCCGGCGCGAACTGCTGCTCGAAGAAGGCCAGGTTTACAACAGCCGTCTCTGGGATCTTTCGATCCTGCGGTTGAACCAGTTGAACTACTTCGAAGCGCTGAAGGCGGATCAGGACTCCGAGAGCCGACAGAACGCGGACGACGGAACGGTCGATCTGCTGCTGAAGCTGAAGGAGAAGGGCAAGAACTCCATCGGCCTCAACGGCGGTATCAGCGGTCTCTCCGGAAGCTTCATCGGCCTGAACTACGAGACCAACAACTTCCTCGGACTTGGGGAGACGCTGTCTGTCCAGGCGAACATCGGAGACCTTTCCCGCAACCTCAGCTTTGGGTTCACAGAGCCCTATCTGCGGAATAAGCCGATCTCGCTCGGTGTTCAGGTCTTCACCACCAAGACCGACTTCAACCCGTCGAAGAGCTATAGTGCAACCGGTAGCACAGCGTCCGCCAACCTGACGAGCGCACAGCAGTCGTTGCTGACGAACTATAACCAGTCGACGACGGGCTTCACGCTATCGGCGAGCGAGCCGTTGCGGCACCTCTTCTCGCGGACCGGCGTAACGCGCGTCGGTATTTCGTATTCGCTCTCGCGGGCGTCGGTGACGACCTTCAACGACAACACGCGTAACGTCTTCCAGTCGCTCGCGTTCCGGTCCGGAGTTGCTGGCCAGAACCAGTTGAGCGGCATCATCACCTCGGTGCTTACGCCAAGCTTCACCTTCTCCAGTCTGGATCGTGCGGTAGGCCCGCACGGCGGCAGAGACTTCAATATCGCTGTTCAGATTGCGGGTGCGGGCGGCAACGTAAAGTACATCCAACCGGTCGCCAGCTTCCGGCAGTTCTACCCGATGAAGGGGCTCCGCATCAACCGCGAAGGACATAACGTCCTCGGCATGCGTATGCAACTGTCGCACATCTCAGGCTTCGGAGGAGAGGTAGCACCGCCGACGAACCGCATCTATGGCGGTGGCGAGAACGATGTGCGCGGCTTCGATATCCGTGCGTCCTCGCCTTATACCTTTATCCCGAACAAGATCCTGTTCAACCTGACCAATCCCGATGGGACGACGGTTCCGCGCGATCCCACACAGCCAAGCCTGGGGAACGTGCAGATCCCACTGCCGATCTACCGGCTGGTCACAATCGGTGGCGATACGCAGTTCACCTCGAACCTCGAGTATCGAATTCCCATCGTGAACCAGGTCACCTTCGCGTTCTTCACGGACTTCGGCCTGACAGGTGACCTGCAGCCGAACCAGCTCCGGCAGAGTGTTGCCGGGCAGTCCCTGGTCACGAGTCCTTCCTATGGGTGCCCCACTTTTATCAACGGGTCCTGCTTCGGCGGACAGACGGTCACCTTTCCGTTTCTGCTAAAGACAGTGCCGGGCACCAACTTCGTGCCGCGTATGTCGAATGGCGCGGAGATTCAGGTGATCCTGCCGATCGTCAACGCTCCGTTCCGCATCTACTACGCGTACAACCCACTCCGCCTGTACAAGGATCTGCCGCAGCAGCTGGCGGTCCCGAACACATGCTCGCCGGGGACGACTCTCTGCTTCCAGAATTTCTTTCCGAACTCGGGTGCGGGGCAGTACAGCTATCAGCAGGCACTTCAGTACTATGGAGCGAACTACACCCTGCGTGAGCCGCGCAAGACCTTCCGGCTGACGGTCAGCACCACCTTCTAGAACAAAAGAAAGTCAGAGCAGCAATAAAGAGACCCGCCTAGGCGGGTCTCTTTATTGCTGCAATCAGGGTATTTTCTAGGAATTAATAGCTCCGTTGATACATCCGGGAGATACGGTCGTGCCAACCGAGGCGGTCATCGTCCAGGCATGCCCAGAGGAGGCCGAGGCCCAACGGACAGGCTGCGAGTAAGATGGCGATGATCCGGCGGCGCATTGCTGCCCGCGTGGGGTTCTCATCGCTGAAGGTGCAGAAACCGATTCGCGCATACCGCATGCCAGGTGTTGCATCGGAGAAGAAGAAGAAGAGGAACTGATACAGCAGGAAGAGGGCCGCCAGGATACCAGCAGCTCCGAGAGCGGCGATCTGCCCCCTGGGCAGCTCCCCGACGGTGTAGGCAAAGACTGTAGTGAAGCCGAGGAACGACGCCAGAATCAGGCATCCGTCTACGGTCGCAGACATCAGACGCAGTCCCATTGGCGCGGTCTGCAGGACCTGCGCGTGGTGGACGAGGTCTTCGGGAACCTCAATCGGCTCCGTGACGGTGCATGCGCTCAGGCGAATGGAAGACCACTCGGGCAGAACGGACTCCGTTGAGGGCAGGATCGAGATTTGGTCCGCCTCCACCTCGAAGATGCGCAACTGGGCGCTCTCCTGGGTGAGATCCGCCTCTTCGCGCAGCGGGCCTTCCGCCAGCCGCGGCCGTGCTTTACGGGGTGCGATGAGCTGGCGCGGGAACTCGATTAGATTCGCCGGAATAGGGACAGCCGGTTCGAGAAACTGGTCGAAGAAAGGAGCCTGCCGGAAGGCAATCTCGTCCTCGAGGGCAAGCCGCTCGTCCTCGTCTGGAAGATCGTGAGGGAGAGCATTGGCCATGACCGCGCCTGCCGGCCTACCGACATCCTCAAAGAGCCGCACGGTCAGGCCAGCAGTGGGTGATTGTGTGACCGGTTGCGCAACAGATCGCTCCGCTTGCGTTCGAGCCTTGGGAGTCACCGTTCGCGGCAGAGCTGTAGGGGGAGCCTCGGCGAGAGGGACTGGCTCAGGACTCCAATTCTCCAGTTCGCTAAGCAACTGCTGCTGTGTATCGACGATTGCCTGGGCGGTGCGCGCCGCGACCTCGGCGGCAGCCTCGGCCTGATGGATTGCGCGCTGGGCCTCCTCGGCCAGGAAGGCGCGATAGCTCTGCGACTGCGCATAGCGTTCGGCTACGGCGGCGGCGATGCGCGCGGCGCGGGTCTCGGCCGGGGGCTTTGGCGCTGGAGGCGTCATCTCAAGAGCTGAAGCTCGGGCGCGGCGAGCGCGATGAGCCGCCAGCCGCTCCGCCGCCTGGAGCTTCAAGGCGGAGGCGGTCGCAGGCGCGCCAGCCTCGTCGAAGGATGCGTCCTGCGGCTCGAATTCAAACTGCGCGGCGCTCATTGTGCTCAAATCGAAACTCGCTTCCGTGAAATCGTTTAGCCTGAAGGTGTGGCGGTGCGTCTGACAAGCATGGAGCAAGGAAAGTCGAGCGTTGTTGGGGATACCCGGTCCATTGCGGTTCCTCATGCAGGCCGAGCGAGCCTTCCTCGTCCCTGGAACTATGTTTACCTACTCATAACTATCATGCTGTTTGCGGCAAGTCATCCGCATCTCCTGGGGCAGGAGGTAACGAGTCAGGCACCCCCCGTAAAGATCACATCCTTACCCCTGGATTCAGGCACCGATCTTCCGGATGAGCCGGGCGCGACGCGCTTTCCTACCGCCGTGCCGCTGCCGGTAAAGGATGACGGCCAAAGCGCGGTCATCGAGTCGGACACCCAGACTGAGAAAAGCGGGCACTTCGTTCTTGACGGAAACGTGGTTGTGACCTACGGCGATCGCACGGTGAAGGCCGACCATGTCGAATACGACTCGAACACCGGCGACCTGACGGCAACCGGGCATCTGGTGGTGACTGGCGGCCCGAACAGCGAGCGCATTACGGCAAGCCATGGCACGGCCAATCTGAAACAGCAGACGGGACGCTTCTATGACGTGGCCGGATCGGTCGGGATGAAGACCTCCGGACGCGGCCAGGTGTACGAGAGCGGGAACCCATTCCTTTTTACCGGCCGCATCGTGGTCAGGAAATCACCAACTGAGTATGAGGTCTACGACGGCACGGTGACCTCCTGTCAGCTTCCACGTCCGGATTGGGTTCTGTATGCAGGGAAGTTCGATGTCGACAGCAAGAAGGCCAAGGCTCGCAACAGCGTCTTCCGTTTGCTGAACATTCCCATATTCTTTCTGCCTTACGTGACGCATCCGGTGGACACAGGGGCTCGTCAGAGCGGTCTGCTGGTTCCGGTGCTGGGGGAATCTTCGAGCAAGGGCTACATTATGGGCGAATCGTTCTACTGGGCGATCAACCGCAGCATGGATCTGACCGCGACCATTATTTACTATTCGCTGCGTGGATGGGAGCAGTCGGCGACCTTCCGGTATAAGGGCAGGGGGTACGACTTCGCGACGGGCCATTACAGTGGGCTACAGGACCGCGGATACATACCCGAGGGTGGCGTCTATACCAATCAGGGCGGCGAGGACGTGACCTTTAAGGCCCGTCATGACCTGAATCCGCAGATACGCGTTGGAGCCGATGTCGAGTATCTCAGCTCGTATGCCTATCGAGAGGCGTTCTCGAACACCTTCAACCAGGCTGTCTCGAGCGATATCCTCTCGATCGCCTATATCACGCATGAGGCGAATGGCTTCGAAGCCTCCGCACGATCGGACCGCTACCAAGGGTTGAAGCAGGCTGCGGTGGCGGCGACGGCGACCACGCCCGCAATACCGGAGGAGCAGGTCAAGATCTTCCATGCGCCGTCGCTGGATTTCAACACGACGGACCACCGAATCGGCGCGACACCCCTGCTATGGAACTTCGAGAGTTCGTCCGCGGGGTTGAAGCGGGTTCAGCCGAACTTTACGACCGGCGGCAGTATCGAGCGCCTCGACCTCCATCCCCAGGTCGCGCTTCCGCTGGCTGCTGGCGGCTGGCATCTGCTGCCGTCGCTGGGAGTTCGCGAAACATACTACAGCCGTAACCGGCAGACCCCCTACATTCCTGGTGGGACGCCGGTAGAAGGGAATGGAGGCCTGAACCGCGCGAACTTCGAGGCACAACTCGATCTGCGGACTCCGGTGCTCGAACGCACCTTCGATAGCGGTTGGGTAAAAAAACTCTTCGGCATGGATGTGAAGCACACAATCGAGCCAGCACTGACCTACCGATATGTCAGCGGCATTGGGAACTTCCTGAACGTCCTGCGCTTCGACGATATTGACGTCGTGAGCAACACGAACGAGGTGGAGTACGGCGTAACTCAAAGACTCTTCGTGCGCCCCGCGAAGGGGCAGGCATGCAGCTTGAAGGACCTGAAGGTTCTCTCCGACCCCAGTGCAACGGACGAGGACAACGTCGAAGCGTCCCACTGTAGTACCAGTGAGCGTGTGCAGTGGCGGCTTACCCAGAAGTACTTCTTCGATTCCAACTTTGGCGGAGCCGTGCTGAACGGGCGGCGTAATATCCTCGACTCGACGCTTTCGCTCTCGGGAGTGGCTTTTCTTACCGAGGCCCGCGAGATCTCGCCGCTTATCTCACGGCTGCGGGTGCAGACCTCCGACAAAACCGATATTGAGTGGGACTTCGACTACGACACGGGAGCGAAGAAGTTTACCGCCGACAACGTCTTCTTCGATATGCACGAGGGCAAGAGCTTTGCCGGGCTGAGCTATGCGAGGCTGAATGCGCCGGGCCGCTTCTATACCGAGGGAGTCACCTCCGCGATCTCGGACTTCAGCCAGCTTCGCATTCTGCTCGGTTACGGCTCACCGACAAAGCCTGGCCTTGGTATCGCGGGCAACGCCGGCTTCGATCTCAGATTGGTTTCGATGCAGTATGCGGCCCTCCAGACCTCCTATAACTGGAACTGCTGCGGCTTAAGCGTGGAGTATCGCAAGTTTGAGCTGGGGTCGGTGCGAAATGAGAGTGCCTACCGCTTCAATTTCACGTTGGCCAACATCGGAACGGCTGGCAACCTGCGTCGTGCGGAACGCCTCTTCTGAGCGGTCGTTTCGGTGAGCCTCCAGAGTGGTTTTCAGACGCTGCGTGAGATAATCAGGCTGTGCCGATTGCCGTCCGAACGCTTCATTCCGCCGTCCTCGCCCTGGCTCTTACTGCTCTTGGGTGCCATGCTCAGAGCATCGCTCCCGCCGAAAAGCTCTCGCCTGAGACAGCACGTCGCGTCGAGATACTGATCCGGTCGAAGTCGAACGTTCCTTCGAACTACACCGTTCAGATCGGTCCTCGCACAAAGAGCGACGTGCCTGGATTCTCCGCGATCAATGTCACCTTCAGCGCGGATGGCAAGTCGAGCAAGCCGATGCCCTTTCTGCTCTCAGACGATGGCAAGACGCTGGCACAGTTCAACAAGTTCGATATCAGCAAGGACCCCAAGGAGTTGGTCTCGGCAAGCGAGCGTCCAGCGCGCGGTGGTCCGGCGAACTCCCCAGTGGTCATCGTCGGCTTCGACGACCTAGAGTGTCCGTTCTGCGCCAGGATGCACGCGCAGCTCTTCCCCGCGCTGCTCGACCGCTACAAGAACCAGGTCCGCATCGTCTATCGCGACTTCCCGCTCGACCAGCATCCCTGGGCGATGCGCGCCGCAGTCGATACGAACTGCGTTGGCGCGCATAGCCAGACCGGATACTGGAATCTTGTGGACTACATCCACGCCCATGCCGCAGAGCTCGGTGGCACCGAGAAGAGTGTAACCAAAGCGAACGAGACTCTGGATACGCTGGCGACCGAAGAGGGCAAGCGTCAGAATCTCAACGCGGACGAGGTCAAGGCGTGCATCGCGAAGCAGGACAACACTGCGGTGAAGGCGTCGATGAAAGAGGCGGAGGCGCTTGGTGTGGACTCTACGCCTGCTCTCTTTATCAATGGGGAAAAGATCGAAGGTGCGGTGCCGCTCGAGGATGTCTACCGGGTGATCGACAACGCATTGGTCGCTGCCGGACAGACGCCGCCACCTGCGCCGGCTTCTGCAGCGCCAACACCAGCACCGACCACGCCGGCCGCAAAGCCCGGTAGTTAGCAGCGATGGCAACAAAGTCCAGACAGGGGACGATGACGATAATGATGACGAAGACGAAAAATGAAGTGAGCCGCCCGCGCCTGTTCCGTACAGCCGTGCTTCCGATGGCTCTTCTGGTGATGGCTGGCTGTAACCATGGCCACAACGCAGATGTCGTCGCGACGGTGAACGGCCATGCCATTATGCGTGCCGATCTCGATAAGGCCTACAAGGAGCAGCTTGGTGAGGCGCAACAGCAACAGCCGTCGCAGGAGCAGGCTGACTCCCTGCGGCTCAATCTGCTGCACGAGCTGATCGACGAAGAGATGGTGCAGCAGCGCGCCGCCAAGATGAACCTGACTGCGACCAACGAAGAGGTCGACGCCAAGCTCGCGGAGATGAAGGCCCCTTATACCGAGGAGCAGTTCAACGAACGCCTGAAGGCCAGCAACCACACGCTGGATGAGGTGAAGCACGATCTGCGCCGGTCGATCACCGGTAACAAACTGCAGAACAAGGAGATCAACTCCAAGGTCACAGTTTCGGACACCGACGTTAGTAACTACTACAACCAGCATAAGGCCGATTACAACCTGATCGATGTGCAGTACCACTTGGCCGGGATTCGTGTGACGAGCGTTCCCTCCGCGCAGCCCGGAAACCTGCAGGGCAGCAAGGCAACGACCGACGACGAGGCAAAGAAGAAGATCCAGGCGCTGAAGAACAGGTTGGACAGCGGCGAGGACTTCGGCTCGATCGCGATGAACTTCTCCGAGTGGCCGGAGACCGCCTCGGCAGGTGGCGATATGGGCTTCGTCCCGGAGTCGCAACTGAAGGGCGATCCGCAGATCTACAACTCCATCTCCAAGCTGAAGGCAGGCGAGATCACTGAGATCATTCCGCTGCTGGATGCCACGACCAAAAGACCCATCGGCTATGCGATCTACAAGTTGATTTCCCGCGAGCCCGCCGGGCAGCGTGAGCTGAACGATCCCCGCGTGCAGCAGGCGATCCGGCAGCAGCTTCGCGACGGACGCTCGCAACTACTGAAGAACGCCTTCTTCGAGATGTTGCGGGCCCAGACCAAGATCGAGAACTTCTTCGCGGAACAGATCTTCAAGAACGACGCGCACTAAACATCTTCACCATTACCGTAGTGGAAATAATCTCTGTCATTCTGAGCGGAGCGAAGAACCCCCGTATTTCGTTCGAAGCACCACGCTCTATACCATTTGTGAAAATGCCTAACCACTGACGTAACTCTGGTTGTCCGGCGAGAGGTCATGATGACAAGCCGTCCTGTCCGCTTTGCGATCCTCGGCTTCGGCCACTTTGCGCTCTGTCGCCTTGTTCCTGCATTCGCGAAGAGCGAGCATGCGGTATTAGCCGGCATATGGCGTCGCGACCAGATCGCCGCCGCGCAGAACTGCCTTGAGCTCCAGATCCCGAACTGCTTTCCGACGGCGGAGGCTCTCTGTGCCTCCCCAGATATCGATGCCGTCTTTATCACCTCACCGGATGCGATGCACCAGAACGACACTCTGCTTGCCTTGAAACACGGCAAGGCGGTGCTCTGTGAGAAGCCTCTGGCCATGCATGCAGGAGAGGCAGAGGAGATGGTTGCGGCGGCTGAAGCTGCCGGTCTGCTCTTCGGTGTGGGCCAGAATTTTCGTTACAACCGCGACCTCGAATGGATGCGCGAGCAGATCGTCGCGGGTCGTATCGGAAGGCCGCAGTCGGCGCACGCTGTCTATACCTATCCAGCCGATCTCGCGCCACGCAAGTGGATCGCGAACCCGGATCTGGCCCGCGGCGGACCCATCGCCGATGTAGGAGTTCACTGCATCGACTCGCTGCGCTATGTGCTGGGGCAAGATGTCGTCAGCGTCAGCACGCTCGCTCGCGCGGATGACCCATCGAGCCGCGTCGAGACATCCGCCGCACTACAACTTGCGATGACTGGCAATGTCTACGCCAGCGTTGATGTCAGCGCCCGCGCACTGTACCGGTCGCTCGTCGAGGTCACCGGAAGCGAAGGCACCCTGATTGCGGAGAACGGTCTGACGGTCGACCGACCTGTCGATATCGTGCTTCGCCGCGCTGGTGAACTAGTCGAGACGAAGACAGCCGACAACGGCGATGGCTATGTTCGCATGATCGATAGCTTCGCGCAGGCATTACACGGTGTTGGCACCTTCGCGGCAACAGGACCGGATGCCGTCCACAACATGCGCGTTCTGGACGCTGCCTACAAGAGTTGGCAGACAGGGCTTCGCGAGCCCATCTAGCGCATTTTCACAGCGAGTGTCATGTTCGGGTGCCCATCCTTCGCGTCTTTGCGAAGGGTGGGAAGCAACAAGGCCACATTCCATGGGTGGAGAGAATACGTTAAAAGCCGCAACGCGTCGCAGCCGTGATTGCTCTATGGAATAGCAACCGCCAGGGAGCCAGTAGCACTCCTTCTTGTGGAAGCGATGCTACGCCGAGGAACCGACGCGGGCGGAAGATACTTTTTGTACACGCTGATGTGGAAACAGGCCTGCTGAAACTCTTCTTCCACATCGATCTTTCCTTCCTGTACCAGCGGCAGAAGATAGCCGCGCATCCATGCGATCTCGCTCAACGAAAGCCCATGCTTTGCCAGGTCGACAGCCTGGCCGGTCAGGTGCGGCGAGGCGGTCTCGCCCTCGGCGGGCGCTGCGTTTCCGTTCGTGCGGATCAGGCGTTGCTGGAACTCGACCGTACGCACCGCGGAGTTAACCTGTAGCGCCGTGTGGAAGTGAGCGTAGTGCGCACGGGCCAGCGTCTCAAGAAATGCAGCAGTCCATGGACGGCAGTAGCGGCGATTGCTCGGGAGCCGCTCATCCACCTGCATCCCTGCGTTGACCGGCAACGCGACCAGCATCCTGCGGCTCCGCATCTCCTCGAGATCACGGTCGTCCTGCACGCGTGTCAGACCGTCCCGGTCGGCTACTTCATTCTGATGAAGCAGAATCTCGCGGGAGCCCTTCAACGGAGGGGGAACGATCAGACGGCCGCGTTTGTTGTAGAGCGTCGGCAGAATCTCGGGAGTGACTGCTGCCTCTTCGATGCTGGGCAGCTGAGGCCGCTCAGTGGTCTTCCGGATGACGTTGACGACTGGTGTGGAGTTGGTCACAGGGGGAGATGAGGCTGGCACTGGTGCGGGCGAAGTTGCATTGGAGTCCGGGGCAACATCGTCAAGATCGGGTGGATGCGAGACCCCGGTCACCCGCGCCTCACGCGTCACCGGCGCGGGACTTGGCGAGGCTGGGATCGTCGGCGTTTGCGCTGGCATGTGCTTCGCCGTGAGCCGTTGCGGGACAGGCGCGGCCTCTCTGTGCAGGGAGCGCTTGTGGTTGACGGCGACTGGCTCCGCCTCGCGCTTGCGGTGTTTCGTCGCTGCGTGGTGACGGTCCGCTACGGCATGCAGCTCGGCTTTGTGGGAGCGTGTTACGACGATGGACTTGCGCGCAATATGTCCTTTGGTGTGCGCGCTAAGAGCTGCGGGCATGAGACACACGAGAGCTAACGCGAGCAGTGCGGAGAAGGGGGCGTTCCGACGCGTAGTCATGTAGGGACGCAGAGAGCGTCAGAGCAACTTCAACTCTAGTGGTTGTGTTGAAGCTGTGGAAGTAACGAAAAAGGTTCCGTATACTCGTAAGTCAACAGGAGAAAACATGAAGCGGATTCTGGTGGGGGGCTGTGTTGCGCTTGGAGTGCTGATTCCATGGAGCTTAAAGCCGGTGGCGGCGCACGATAATCCGGCGACGGCGGAGTATTACACGACGAAGGTGCAGCCGATCTTGCAGGCCAACTGCTACCGCTGCCATGGCGGGATGAACCACCGTGGCGGGCTGAGCATCGCTACTCGCGAGGGAATGTTGAAGGGTGGACACGACGGCCCGGTGCTGGTCCCAGGTGATCCGGCGAAGAGTCTGCTGGTAAAGCTGATTCGTCATGAGGGCCCAGCCAATGACCCAATGCCGATGCCACCCAAGGGAGACAAGCTGTCCGATACGGATATCTCTGTGGTCGAGCAGTGGGTGAAGGCAGGGGCGATCATGCCGGACGGCGCAGCGGGGAAATAATGCTTCTACTCCCCGCCACGCTGCTGTGAGAGCTGTTTAGTTGCCGGCGGCGGGTGCCTTGGTGCCGGTCATCTGGACGGACTTGTCGACGATGGCGTAGAGCAACTGATCATGGTCTGCCTTGGCGTGCCTCTTGATGTAGGCTCCAGCCTTCTTGCCTGCCTCGGGGTTGTCGGGCAGCACGAGGTTGCGGTTCTTGGCGGAGATCTCCGCGAGTTCCTTGACGATCTCGAAGAAGTTGGTCTCGTCCTTGCCGCTGAGGAGCCACGCCTGGTGGACGGTCGCGGTGATGATCTGGTCGGTGGTCCAGTTATGAGGGGCGTTGGTGGCCGGAGTGGCCATGTTGTCGGCAGCAGGTGCTGGCTGCTGGGCATGGGCGACGGACACTCCCATGCTGACGGCGAGGGCGGCGGCTAAGGTCAGGACTAGCTTGCGAAAGATCATAATGTCGTTCCTCTTGGAGCTGTATCTATATATAAGCGGTGATGGACGCAGTCGGTGGGTGGCGCCAGTCTAGTAGTAGTCGCGGCGCTGGTTGTCCTGGTGGACCTTGCCGGCGATGGCGCCGACGCCTGCACCGGCTGCTCCGCCGATGACGGCTCCCTTGAGTCCGCCGCCGAAGAGGGCGCCGAGAACAGCTCCGCCGCCTGCGCCGATCAGGGCTCCTTTGCCGGGTCCTATGCCGCCTTGGTGCTGTTGCTGATAGCGATCGTCGTAGCGGTTGTCGTAGTGATTGTTGCGGCCACGGTCCCAGTTGCCGCCTCGGCCACCGTCACGAACTCCGTTGTAGTAGTTCTGGCCGCCCCGGTGGTTATCGTGGTAATCCTGTGAAAATGCTGGAGTTAGAGTCGTGGCGATAAGTAACGGAACGAGAAGCGTTGCCCTTCGGACAAAGTGGTTCTTGAACATGGAGTCTCCTTGCGACACCTTTGGTTAGATGCGCTCCGGGAGGGTCACGGGGTGGTTTAACTTGACAAATGTCAGGCTGGGAAACGGGCCCGGATTTCGCGGAGGAGTGGTTTTTCGGTTTGTAACTACAAAAGCGCGACTACAGTTTTGTAGCTACAAATTGTAGTGCGTTTTTGGGTCGGGCTTGACCTCTCGTTTCCGGAAGGCTATTGTCGGAGGCCTCCCCTAATTTGTTAAGAAGCAGGTTTCAACTGAAATATTTTCTTGCTTCATCTCTTGCCTTGTTCTCTGCGTTCGGAAATAGTTCTTTTGGTCAAAATACGACTCCGAACAGTGTGCCGGTAGTTACTCCGGCTGCGTCTCCAACAACCGCATCGGCGGCAACGGCTCCTGTCTCTCTCAATACAGCCTCTCCCAATATTGCTTCGCCCAATACGCTGCTCGATGGAACTGCAATCAAGCTGCGGCTTGCCGAAAACCTGTCTTCCGCGACTGCGAAGACGGGACAGTCTGTGTCGTTTGAAGTGATTGATGATGTCCTGGTGCAGGGAGTGGTTGTGCTGCCGAAGGGCGCGCAGGCTCTGGCGACGGTGACCGAGGCCAACACAAAGAAGAGCATGGGACGCGGTGGCAAGTTGAATGTGAACGTGGACTCGGCGCGCCTGGTTGATGGCGAGAAGGTTCAGCTGCGAGCGGTTCAGGACAACAAGGGCGGTGGTCATGTGGGGGCGATGACGGGCGCGATGGTCGCGACGGCGATCGTGTTCTTCCCGGCGGCTCCGCTGTTTCTGTTCATTCACGGCAAGGACATCACGATCCCGAAAGGGACGGAGGTGACGGCCTTTGTGGAGGGCGACACGAAGCTGGACATGGCGAAGTTCGCGCCTGTGGTGGCGGGGAGCACTGTGGTTGCGGCTGCTTCGGCTACTACATCAGGGCTGACGATAGAGGCAAGCGTGCCGAACTGCGATATCGAGGTGGATGGGAGCTTTATGGGGAGTACGCCGTCCACGCTGAATCTTGCACCGGGGAAGCATGACATCGTGGTGAAGAAGACCGGGTATCAGGATTGGACGCGGAGCATGATGGTGGGGAGTGGGGCGGTGAGGTTGAGTGCGGAAATGGTGGCGCAATAATCGTAGGTTCCGGGGAAACGAATGAAGTTAAAATGCATCAAACTGCGAAATTTTCGATGTTTTAATACCGAAGTCATAGTCGACTTCAATGATTTAACCGCGTTTATCGGTGCGAACGACGCAGGCAAGTCCACAATAATGGAGCTACTAGATATCTTCTTTAATGATGGTATGCCGGATAAGCACGATGCTTGCAAAAGTGGGGTAGTCACAGATGTAGCAATAGTTGCTGTCTTTAGCGATTTGCCTGATCGGCTTATTTTGGATCAGGTAGCAGAAACTACATTACAAGATGAATATCTTCTCAACGCACAAGGCGATTTGGAAATTCACAAAATCTTTAATTGTGACTTAGAGAAACCGAAGCTCTCTGCTCTCAAGCTCTTCGCTAATCATCCTACCGACCCACAGCTAGCAAACTTAATTTCTTTAAATAACAGCGATCTAAGAAGCTTATTTACTAGTCTAGGTGTTGATCCTAGCGGGGTGGATAAGCGAATTAATTATGGACTGAGAAAAGCGATTCGTGATCATATTGGAACGCTCCAACTCCAGGACCGTTTCGTTTCGTTATTAGAAGGAAACGGTATCCAAATATGGAAGGGAATACAGGCTGAGCTTCCAGTTTTCGCCTTGTTCAAATCTGATCGAGCCAGCACCGACCAAGATTCAGAAGCTCAAGATCCACTTCAGACGGCGATCAAGGAAGCCGTCCGTCAAAAAGAGACAGAGTTGAACGCTATTGCAAAGCACATTGATGACGAGGTCCGAAAGATTGCGAACCTAACCCTGAAGAAGCTGCAAGAAATGGACCCTACGCTCGCTTCCAGTCTTACACCGAACTTTGCATCTCCAAAATGGTCGAGCATCTTTAAGGTCAGTATCACAGGGGACGAGGATATTCCTATAAATAAGAGGGGAAGTGGAGTTAGACGCATGATCTTACTCAATTTCTTCCGAGCTAAAGCTGAGCAAATTATGGTTTCCTCTAATAAGAACAATGCAATTTACGCAATAGAAGAACCAGAGACAAGCCAGCATCCGAGAAATCAACGATTACTAATGAGTGCGCTTCAATCGTTGTCAGGAAGCGACCAAGTCATTCTAACTACTCATACACCAGTCTTGGCTCGTGCTCTCCCTGAAAAAGACTTGCGCTTCATTGATGTTTTAGCGGATGGGACTAGAGCAGTTTTTATAGGCGGTACAACGATAGTTAATCAACGCATTGCAACTAGTCTAGGTGTTTTGGCAGATCATACTGTCAAGCTTTTCGTTGGAGTTGAGGGCAAGCATGACATATCTGCTCTGAAGATAATCGGACAAATATTATCTGATTCCGGAGAGAATGTTCCTAATCTGGAAGCCCTAGAATTGAACGGGGAAGTTATTTTCATACCGCAAGGAGGGTCTGCTCTAGCATTATGGTCGAATCGGCTACAGAATCTAAATCGACCTGAATTTCACCTCTATGACAGAGATAATCCACCTCCTATGCCTGCGGCATATCAGCAAAGCATCGATCAAATAAATACACGGAACAATTGCGGTGCGCACTCTACAAACAAGAGAGAAATGGAGAATTACATCCATAGCGATGCGATTAATCTTGCGTTAGCTGAGATAGGACTACATGCAGCTTTTCCTCTCACCCAAGACTTCGATGATGTTCCCACGGCACTACGGGACTATGTAAATCAGACTGTTCCACAAAGCAATAAATGGAGCGGTAGCCGGGCAAAGGATTTCATTTGTAATGCTGCTGCTCGCAAGATGTCGAAGCCAATGCTCGACGCTATTGATCCACAGCAAGAAGTATTAGGCTGGTTCCGGCATATGCGCCAGATGATAAGCACTGTCCAGTAAGCTCTAAAAATCTGAAGCTATGGAATTGTCCGCTTCGTAATAAAGAAAGGCGCACTTGTTGAGTGCGCCTTTCTTTTCTTTCTGGCTTTGTGGCACAGCTGAAGCTTTGCTCTTCCGGTGTTCGTTATTGAAGCTGGGCGCTTCACCTTTTCTTACTGCAGCAGTGTTCCTTCTTCGGGGAGGGTTTTGGCTTCCTCGGGGGGGATGACTACGGCGGCGGCTACTTTGTCCTGATCTTCGAGGTCGAGGAGTCGGACGCCCATGGTGCTGCGGCCGGCGGCGCGGACGCTCTTTGTGTCGATGCGGATGATCTTGCCGAACTGGCTGATGACCATCATCTCTGTTGTGTCGTCGACGAGCTGGATGCCGGTGACCTTGCCGATCTTGGGGGTGGTCTTCATGTTGATGACACCCTTGCCGCCGCGGGACTGGAGGCGGTACTGGTCGACGTCGGTGCGCTTGCCGTAACCATTCTCACTGACGGAGAGGATGAGGCAGGGGGTGAGGCCGAGCTGCTTGTCGAGTTTTTCGAGCTTGGCGGCGGCCTCTTCGGAGAGGACGGGTGCGGAGAGTTCGCCGGGCTCGGCTAGCTCGAGCGGCTGGGCTTCCGTGGACTCGGTGGCTTCGTCGATGGCGGCTTCGACCTGGTCGGTGAGGCCTTTTTCGGCGGCGCGCTGGAGGCGAGTCTTGTTGCGGGCCTCATTCGATGGTGTGACTGCCGCGCCGATGACGTAGTCGCCCTTCTTGAGGGTGATGCCGCGGTTGCCGGTGGCGGGACGTCCCATGGGGCGGAGGTCCTGCTCGTTGAAGCGGATGGCCATGCCGTCGTGGGTGGCGAGGAAGATGATCTGCTCGCCGTCGGTGATGCGGGCGACGATCAGCTCGTCATCCTTATCGATGTTGATGGCGATGATGCCGCGCGCCATGACGTTCGAGAAGTCCTTGAGCAGGGTCTTCTTGACGGTGCCGTTGCGCGTGGCGAAGAGGATGTACTTGCTCTCTTCGGTGAGGTCGCGGACGGGGAGGATGGTGACGACCTTCTCGCCGGGCTGGAGGTCAACGAGCGAGGCCATGGCCTTGCCCTTGCCGACGGTGCCGACGTCGGGGACCTCGTAGACTTTGAGCCAGTAGACACGGCCGGTGTTGGTGAAGCAGAGCAGATAGGCGTGCGTCGAGTTGACGATGAGCTGGGCGACGAAGTCCTCGTCGCGTGTCTTCATGCCGATGCGCCCGGTGCCGCCGCGGCGCTGCTGCCGGTAGGTGGAGATGGGCGTGCGCTTGAGGTAGCCGGTGTTGGAGACGGTGACGGCGACCTGCTCGTCCATGATGAGGTCTTCGAGGCCGAGCTCGGCGGTCTCGTCGAGGATCTGGGTGCGGCGGGCGTCTCCGTACTTGTCGCGGACCTCTTCGAGCTCCTTGACGATGACCTTGCGGAGCTTCTTCTCGCTGGCGAGGATGGACTCGAACTCGGCGATGTTGTCGCGAACCTGGCGGAGCTCGTTGAGGAGCTCGTCGATGGAGAGCTGGGTGAGTCTGTAGAGCTGCAATTCCAGGATGGCGTCGATCTGGCGGTAGCTGAGGATCAGCGTGCCAGAGGTCGAGAACGTCATGTCGACGTTGTAGCGCGTGGGGTCGAGGGTGACGCCGGCGAGCTCGGTGCCGCGCAGGTTGATCGACTTGCCGGAGAAGTATTGGAAGAGACGCTCGCGGGCCTCGGGTCTCGATCCGGACTGGCGGATGATCTTGATGACGTTGTCGAGGTGGTCGAGCGCGATCTGGTAGCCGAGCAGAATGTGCTCGCGGTCGCGGGCCTTCCCCAACAAGAATGCTGTCCGGCGGCGGACGACCTCGACTCTGTGGTCGAGGAAGGCGCGGATGGCCTGGTCGAGCGGGAGCTCCTTGGGCTGGCCGTTGTGAACGGCCAGGAAGATCATCGAGAAGCTCTCCTGCATCTGGGTGTGCTTGTGGAGCTGGTTGAGGACGATCTGGTGCTCGGAGCCGCGCTTGAGGCCGATAACGATGCGCATGCCGTCACGGTCGGACTCGTCGCGGAACTCGTCGCGAGCGATGTCGGTGATGACGCCCTCGTTGACGAGCTCGGCGATGCGCTCGATGAGCTTGGACTTGTTGACCTGGTAGGGGATCTCGGTGACGATGATCGCCTGGCGTCCACCGGAGATGTTCTCAATGGCGCACTTGGCGCGCATGATGAAGCGGCCACGGCCAGTCTTGTAGGACTGGGGGATGTTGGTGCGGCCGAAGAGGTAGCCGCCGGTGGGGAAGTCGGGACCCTGGACGTGCTCGAGCACTAATTCAAGATCAGACCGGTGGTCTTGCGGCGACTTCGAGATCAGGGAGATGCAGGCGTTCACAACCTCGGTGAGGTTGTGCGGCGGAATGTTGGTCGCCATGCCGACGGCGATGCCGGAGCTGCCGTTGACGATGAGGTTGGGGATGCGCGAGGGGAGGACGGTGGGCTCGAGCGAGGACTCGTCGTAGTTGGGGGTGAAGTCGACGGTGTCGGAGTCGATGTCGGAGAGCATCTCGCTCGCGACGCGGGTGAGGCGGGACTCGGTGTAGCGCATGGCGGCGGGTGGGTCGCCGTCGACAGAGCCGAAGTTGCCCTGGCCGTCGACCATGGGGTAGCGCTGGGCGAAGGGCTGAGCGAGCCGGACCATGGCGTCGTAGATGGCGGAGTCGCCGTGGGGGTGGTAATTACCCATGACGTGGCCGACGACCTTGGCGGACTTGGTGTACTTCTTGTTGAACTGGAGGCCCATCTCCTGCATGCCGTAGAGGATGCGGCGATGCACGGGCTTGAGACCGTCGCGAACATCGGGGAGTGCTCGCCCGATGATGACGGACATCGAGTAGTCGAGATACGACCGGCGCATCTCGTCTTCTATATTAATAGAGAGCATCACGGCGGCACCCCGTCCAAGAGGGGTGATGGAGCCGGAGGGCGGCGGAGATCCGGCGGGTGAGGCGGATGCGTCGGGGTTTTCGGGGGAGCCTAAGGGGAGTTCGGGATTCTGATCGTCAGCCATGAGTATCCCTCTATTATAGAGGGTTTTGCGGTAGATAGTCGCGGATGGAAGGTGGAGGGCTACTGCTCATGAATAGCAGTAGTGGCGGAGAGAGCATTACTGAAAACCTGACGATGAAGGAGACGGAAGGTGGAGCCGAAACATATTCTATTTTTTGTATGTTTCGATAAATGTCATATAAACTTCTGGTGATTTTCGTGGAGAAACAATAGTTGATCTATTTAGGAGTAGTTTGGATTCGTATTGCCCTGAAAATGCTTTTAGGCGGATACTATGAGCTTGTTTGAGAAGAAAGTAGGAACTTCGTATTTTTTGGATGCAACTTTTGTACTGTTTTCGTGTATAAGGCCATTCTTGTTTTTGTGGAATGAGGCTTTATTTCTTCGACTTGGAGTCTGTTGAAAGCTGTATATTGGGCGAGCGTTGCAGAGGGGAAAGGCCGTATTTTTTATTGAGCAAGTTGTTTAGCATCAGCGACTTGATTTTCGTCGCATTTTTTTTCTGAAATGGAAGCAGAATTGCATTGTCTGCTTGCATGACCTCTAATCGATGGCGTTCTGCCCTCCTGGCACTTGGGCTTTGCCTAGGTGTTGCTGCCTGTACCACTTCTCTCACCACTGTTGCCTATGCTCAAGAGACAACAGGCGGGTTACAAGGTACTGTAAAAGATGCTTCTGGCGCGGTGATTCCGCACGTGGTCGTAAGTGTAACGAGCCCCACGCTCGTCGGCGGTAAGACAATTGAGACGGACAGCAAGGGCTACTACCATTTTGCAAACCTTCCACCGGGACCCTATGTGATTACTGCCAAGGCTCCGGGCTTTTCGGAGCTGAAGCGTGAAGGATTGGTTATCGAGGTAGGCCACCTTCCGACGGTCGATCTGTCGCTTACGGTGGGCGCTGATAAGACCGTGGTCGAGGTGAGCGCGGAGTCTCCGACGATCGACGTGACGACCGTGACGACCCTGACCAACATTACCAAGGACGTTATTGATGATGTGCCACGCGGGCGCTCCTTCCAATCGGTGATTCAGTTCGCCCCTGCGGCTCGCAATGAGCCCTTGATGGGTAACAATCAGACCAACGGTACAGGCAGCACCTCTCCGGGTAATGGTAGCAACGGCGGAACCTACGGGTATTCGGTTGCAGGCGGTTCGGATTCTGAGAACTCTTACCTGGTTGAAGGTCAGGAGACCGCTAACCTGATCGGCGGCTATTCGCACACGAACGTGCCGTTCGACTTTATCCAGGAGGTACAGATCAAGACCTCGGGTATCGAAGCGGAGCACGGTGGTTCGCTCGGCGGCGTGGTCAATGTGGTCATGGAAAAGGGCAGCCCGAAATATCACGGTGGTCTTTTTGTGCAGTTCGAAAATCAGGCGCTTGATGCTAGTCCGAATGCATACTCCCGCTACAACCCGATCGATCCTGGTTCGAGTCCGCAATGGGGATCATTTACTGGATTTATCGACCCTGCGTATCAAAACTATCAGCCGTTGAAGGATAAGACGAGCGACTGGCAGCCTGGCTTCCGTCTGGGCGGACCGCTGCTTCCGATGTTTCCGAGGATGCGCGATCGCCTCTTCTTTTTTGTGGGATTCGATCCGGAATACCAGCGCGATGCGCGAACGATAAACTATGGCCCCACAAATGGCGGGCAAACTCCGTTCAGCCAGAATACGAACACCTACTACACTACGGCGCGTATCGATGCGAGCGTTACGGATAAGATTCGAGTCTTCGCATCGTGGCTGTATCAGCTACAGCGGCAAAACGGCGAGAACCTACCCTATGCTGATTCAGCCAACGGTTATTACAATAGAACCACTGGTTGCTTCGGTGCCGCAACCTCGGCGAGCAATCCATGCAGTGGCAGCTTTGTTGCTCCATTTGTGTACGGTCACGGATTGGGCTTTACCGCTCCGAATATCACTTTCAACACCGGCGCTGACATTACTGTGACGCACAGTATTGTCTCGACCACCCGGTTTGGTTATTACTTCGAGAATTACCATGACTTCGGGTTTCCAACGACTGGCGTTCTCTACTCCTTTCAGACTAGTGGTGTAGGTGCGACCGACACAAATGGCAATGCATTGCCTGCATCGTTGCAGCAATCCCAAGGGAATATTAATGCGCCTTTTGACCAGAACTTCACGGGATACAACTCGAATAAGGCCATCCAGTTGGATCAGGACGTTGCCTGGTACAAGAGTGGATGGGCAGGGACGCATAACTTCAAGTTCGGCTACCAGCTTAACCGGCTGTCGAATATCCTCGACCAGCACTGGAACGAGCCTTATGTCCAGCTGTATGTCGGAAACACCGTCGGCGTAACCAATTACTCCCCAGTAACATCCGTCGGAGCCCAAAACTGCGCCGCTGTATCGAAAACATACAACACAGGTGTGGACGCCAACGGCAACCCGATCTGCCAGGGTCAGTATGGTTATATCGCGATTCAGGACTTTGGATCAAAAGGCACAGCGGTCAGCTACAACCACGGCCTGTTTGCCCAGGATGCCTGGACACTCAAGCGCGGGATCACGATCAACGCCGGTATCCGGCTTGATAAGGAGTTCCTGCCGGGCGAGGCAACGGGCGGTGGTGCTCCGGGACAACCCATCAACTTCAACTGGTCGGATAAGATTGCTCCTCGGCTCGGCGCTGCCTGGGATGTCTTCCAGAACGGCAAGATGAAGGTGTTCGGCAGCTATGGTGTGTTCTACGACATCATGAAGTTAAACCTTGCCATCAGCTCCTTTGGCGGTCAGTACTGGCAGAACTGCTACTACGCGCTGAATACGTCGAACTTGAGCTCGATCAATCCGGCATTCAACAGCGGTAACCGCTATTGCACTGGTGCAGATCCGAACGCAAGCGTTAACTTCGGTGGCGGCGCAGCTCCCGCTGGCTTAACCTTCCTAGAGAGCCAGAACTTCCGCAGCTTCCCGACCAGTTGCTCAACCTGCAGTGCTACACAGGAAGGTGTTGCTCCTGGTTTGAAGCCCTATCGTCAGCATGAAGCGGTGTTTGGGGTTGATTACCAACTCGGACGCAATCTGGCCTTTGAGGCTCGCTGGGATCGTAGGCGACTGGATCATGTGATCGAAGACTCATCCATCTTCGATGCAAATACAGGCAGCGAGACATTCGTCATCGTGAACCCAGGGCAGGGAGTTAATGCGACTCTGCTCGGATTCTGCAACTTCCTGTATCCGGCTATTTCTAACCCCGGGGCCTGTACCTCCACGACCGGACAGTATCCTCCTAACCAGACGATTCCTGCAGCGCGTAGCTACGATGGTGTGGAGTTCCGTCTGAACAAGGCGATGAGCAACCACTGGTTTGGTATGCTCTCATATACCTACAGCCATTTCCGCGGTAACTATACGGGCCTCACCAGCTCGGATATCGCGGATGGCGGCTTTGGTGGACGTAACTCACCGAACAACAGCCGGTCGTTCGATGAGCCGTACTTCTCGTACAACTCAATGGGCGGGTCTTCGAGCGGGCTATTGCCAACAGATCGTCCCAACACCTTCAAAGGGTATGCCTATTACGAGGCGAGCTTCCTGAGGAAGTTTACCTCCGACTTCGGTATCCTACAGACGTTCTATCAGGGTTCGCCGAACACGACCTACTCGGATATTGGTTACGGCGGAAACGCTTGGCCAGTGGACGTGTACAACCGTGGAGTCTGGGCTGATATCACGCAGAATCCGAGTACAGGTGTGATTACGGTTGGCACGCCGCGCACATATCGGAACCCTTGGTACATCCAGTCGGACTTCAACTTTGTGCAAACTTACAAGGTTGCCGAAAGCAAAGCGCTTAGTTTTACGGCTACCTTTACCAACCTGCTCAATCAGCACGTTGTGACGGCAGTCAACGAAGAGGTTGTCACCGGTTATGGGTTCCAGTACCCGAAGCCTGGTGGGCAATTCATCGGAGATGGTATTGCCTACTATGCCGCAGCTGAGGCTCCATATAGCTTCAGCCAGGTACTGAACAGCAGCAATAGCCTTGGTGGACCGCTCACCATCAACAGCCAGTATGGCAAACCGCTGTACTACCAACAGCCCCGCACTATCCGCCTGGGAGCGAAGTTTACCTTCTAGTACCAACCTAAAGACGGCGTAACAGGAATGGCGGAGAGCTTTGGCTCTCCGCCATTTTCTTTCTAGTGCTACGTGACTTGAGCAGGTACAGAGAAGAACGCTGGGTTTCCTGAATCAGAAGAGGATTTTTCTATACGGGACATAAAATATTCTATTTTTTGTATATTTTGATGGATGCCATATAAATTTCTGGTGATTTTTCGTAGAGAAGGACAATCGATTGATTGGGCATGATTTGTCCTAAAAATGCTCTCAGGAGTTGCCATGAGCATGTTGGGGAGAAATAGGTACTAGACTTTTAGTTTTTCGCAACTTCCGTTTATTTTGTGCCACATGTCGCGCTTATCTGTACGAGAAAGGGGTTTTGCTTTCTTTCCTCTGGAATCTGCTGAAAGCTGTATCTTGTCGTGTTACTGGAGAGATGCATTCCCGTTTTTTATTGAATAAGTCTTTTAGCATCAATAAATTGATTTATTCTGTGAGTTTTTTCCGGAATGGAAAGAGAATTGCAACGCTTGTTTCCATGATTTCGAATTATTGGCGTTCAGCTCTCCTGACGCTTGGGCTCTCCCTGGGTGTTGTTGCTTACACAATCTCTCTCTCCCCCGTTGCTTTTGCACAGACCTCCATCTCCGGTGACATCACAGGCACGGTTACTGATTCGTCGGGCGCTGTCATTCCAAACGCCACAGTCACAGTCACTAGCGTGCAGCGCGGGCAGGTAAAGACCGCCACTTCAAACGCGAACGGGCAGTATCGCGTGAGCTTGCTCTCCCCTGGCGATTACCAGGTCGATGTTTCGGCGTCGAGCTTTAGTAAAGAGACTGTCAAGGTGACGGTCTCGGCAGCGGTTGTCAGCACAGTTGACCTCAAACTGCATATTGGAGATCAGTCGACGACGGTTGAGGTCTCAGCAGAGGGTAGTTTGCTGCATACGGACGACGCGCAGCTTTCGACGACCTTTAGCTATGACCAAGTGCAGAGCCTCCCGAACCCCGGCAACGATCTGACCTTTGTGGCTCAGACGGCTCCTGGTTCGGTGATGAACACACAGGGTGGTTACGGCAATTTTTCAAGCTTCGGTCTGCCAGCTACCTCCAACACCTTTACCATCAATGGCGGCTATGAGAATGACCCGTTCCTGAATATCGGCAACTCTGGTGCGACCAACCTTCTGCTGGGCAATAACGAGATTTCTACCGTAACGGTGGTCGCGCCGGCATACACTGCGGCTTTTGGTGGTCTAGCGGGCTCTCAGGTGGCGCAGATCTCCCGCTCGGGTTCCAATGCAGTACACGGCAATCTCTCGTATTACTGGAACGGCAGTGCGTTGAACGCCAACGACTGGTTCAACGACAATGCGGGGACGAAGAAGCCTCGCAGCAATGCCAACCAGTGGGCGGCTGCCATCGGCGGCCCGATCAAGAAGGACAAGGCTTTCTTCTTTGTCGACACGGAAGGCTTGCGTGTCATCATCCCGGTTCGTGCGACGATCTATGCGCCGAGCGCTGCTTATCAGGCCGCCATCCTGAATCCGGTGGCATCCTCTGGCACACTGACCCCGAACGGTAATCTGGCAGCGAACGGCAACCTGTCTGAAGCGCCGTTGTACCAGACGATCTTCAACTACTTCAATGTAGCTCCCGGTGCCGCCAGTGCTATTCCCTCTCTTTCTGGCGATCCGCGGTTTGTGCAGTTCAACGCGCAAGGCGGCAACTTCGCGCAGGAGTGGATTCTGACCGGACGCTTCGACTACAACCCGACCACCAACGACAAGTTCTTTGTTCACTATAAGCAGGACAAGGGAATCCAACCCACGCAGACGAACTTGCTGAACCCGATCTTCGGCGCGAACAGCGCCCAGCCCTCTTATGAGGGTCAGACAGGCTGGACCCGGAGCATCGGAGCCAACCTCACCAATCAGTTACTGGTAACAGGCAGCTATTATCGGGCGATCTTTGCCAACGCCAACCAGTCTGCGGCTACAGCGAGCGTTCCGCTTGTTCTCGTTGCGACGTCAGGAGATTGGGCGAATAATGCCGTTGGGACGAGCAACGTCGGTGGTGCCGATTATGCCTTCCCGCAAGGCCGCCTGGTTACTCAGTACCAGGTTCAGGACGACCTCACCATCAGCAAGGGCAAGCATACTATCGCTGTCGGTTTTACGATGCGGCGCGATGACGTGACTGACTATAGCCCCTCGCAGCGCGTGGTTGGTGAGGCCTATGCGCAAAATAACGACAACTTTGCAGCAGGTTATATCGACCAGTGGGCACAACGGTTCCCGACTCGCCTGACTCAACCTCTGGCGGTCTATACGATGGGCGCATACATCCAGGACCAGTGGAAGGCTCTTCCGAACCTGACCTTGACTGCAGGTCTGCGGGTGGAGCACAACTCGAACCCGATCTGCCTGACGAACTGCTTCTCCAACCTCTCCGATTCGTTCTCCAACCTGTCTGCTCTGCCAACCACGCCGTATAACACTCTGTTCGCCAGCGGCCGCCATCGGGCGTTCCTACAGCAGCAAGCAGTTGCTCTCAATCCACGCTTTGGCTTTGCTTACCTGCCTGGGACGGACCAGAAGACAACGATTCGCGGTGGCTTCGGTCTATTCACCGACTCATTCCCGGCTCAGATCGCTACGAATCTCGATACCAATGCACCGGTGGTATCCCGGTTTACGATCCGGAAGAGGGAAGATGGCAGTCTTTACACACTGGACCCTTCCAGGTCCGATAGTGCATCCGCTACAGCAGCTGCTTCCGCTAAGGCCTTCCAGTCAGCCTATGCCAGCGGTGGAACTTATACCTCGATCTCTGCGGCAACGGGTGGACTCTTCAGCCGTCCTGCATTCACCGGCACGGCAAAGAAGGTCTTCCTGCCTACGACCGAGGAGTGGAGCCTTGCTGTGGAGCGTCAGATTGACGCGCATACGGTCATCTCCGCTACCTATGTCGGAAACCATAGCTACCATGGTCCTGTACTAAACGCCGGTGTTAACTCCTACGACGCAACTGCAACTGTGGTTGGCCTGCCGACCTCGCTTCCGAATGGTTCGCTTGGATTGACTTCCGTTTACAGCAGCAGCAATCAGGCGAACTATAACGGCCTGGTGCTCAGTGCGGTCCGTCACTCCGGCTTCCTGACGCTCCAGTTCAATTACGCCTACAGCCACGCTCTCGACCTGGTATCAAACGGCGGCTTTGATGGCTTCAGCGGCAACCCCGAGGGACAGGAAAACCCATACAATCTGAGCCAGAACTATGGGAATGCGGACTACAACGTGAAGCACTACATCAGTGCAAACTATATCCTGAACATTCCTGCTTACAAGGGACCGAAGATCCTTGTAGGTGGCTGGGAGCTGGCCGGGACGGTCTTCCATAGCACCGGTCTGCCCTTCACAGTTACGGACGGAGGCACGGTGCCAACCAACTACGGTGGCACAATGTTTGCCAACCAACTCACGAACAACTTCTCGCATAGCTGCGGTGGAGCGTCGAATGCTGGCGTATCCGCTGTCCCATGTGATTTCGGAGCTTTCACAGGATCTGCCAGCACAGGTACTCTCACGAATTTTGCGAGTGCAACCGGCTTCGGTCAGCAGGGCCGCAATTCGCTTACCGGTCCTGGGTACACGGATACCGATCTTACGATCACCAAGAGCTTTCCTCTGCACTTCCGTGAGTCCAATATCAAGCTTGGGGCTCAGTTCTTCAATATCCTGAACCATCCGAACTTCGGCCAGCCGAACTCGGATGTGTCGAGTGGTCCGGGAACGCTTGGTGTGATCAGCAACACGGTGAACACGCCGACTTCGATCCTTGGCTCCGGCCTTGGTGGTGATGCTTCTCCACGCCTGATCCAACTGGTCGGAAAGTTTACCTTCTAAACACTCAACAGCTAGACAGGACGGCGGAGAGCTTCGGCTCTCCGCCGTTTTCTTTTTGTCACTGCGTGGTCAGAGTGTCGCTGCGAAAAATCTTAAGGTTTTCTTCAGAAATTTCGACAAATGGGCTTTTCAATATGCGATCAATATGGTCTTATATCAATATAAGACTGACTTGATCCGAGTTGATTGTATCGCTTCCTGAACTCTCTGGGTAGCGCTCGGGAATTGAGCGGCTATCAGGAGAGACGAGATGAAGCAGGGGAAGTTGAAGGCGGTTCTGGAGGGCAGGAAGAGGCCGGGTTTTGCTGGGTCTAGTTTTGCCGGGTCTAAGGGATGGCTGGCGGTGGGAACGCTGGCGGCGGCTGCGATTGGGAGCAGCGTTCCGGCGATGGCTGCCGTGCTGAAGGACGGCGGCGCGAGTGAGCAGACGACCACTCCGGAGGCGAATCTGCCGGTGAAGCGCTTCAACATTGCTGCGGGGTCGCTGGAGACTGCATTGCGAGAATATGAGGCTGCTTCGGGACTGAAGATCAAGTTGTCGTTGCCGGCGGAGATGTTGGCCGGGTTCCAGTCGCCGGGGGTTTCAGGGTTGCTGCCTTCGGGAGAAGCATTGGGTAAATTATTGGCGGGAACGGGGTTGTCGTATCGCTTGGATGGGGCGACGACGTTGGTGGTGGGGTTGCAGGCGGCAGCGGATGTGTCGGTGACGGCGCAGGCGGCGATGCCGCTGACGCGGTTCACGGAGGCGCTGACGGAGACGCCGCAGTCGATTACGGTGGTGCCGCAGTTTGTGCTGCAGGAGCAAGGTGTGTCGACGCTGCGGGATTCGCTGCGGAACGTCCCGGGCATCAGCCTGGCAGCGGGCGAGGCCGGGGCGCAGGGGGACAGTCTGACAATTCGTGGCTTTACGGCACGGAACGATATCTTCCTCGATGGCATTCGGGACTTTGGCAGCTACTACCGGGATTCGTTCAACTATGAGCAGGTGGAGGCGCTGGAAGGTCCTGCGGGGATCGAGTTCGGGCGAGGATCGACGGGTGGGGTTATCAATCAGGAGAGCAAGGTCCCGGTAGATCATAGGGTCATCACTGGAACGGTGCAGCTTGGAACGGACCTGACGCGGCGGATCACGGCGGACGTGAACGAGCCGCTAGGCAAACTTCCGAACGGCGGTGGCGTGGCCTTCCGGCTGAATGTGATGGGGCATGAGGCAAATGTCGCTGGGCGCGATGTGGTGGAGAACCGGCGGTTTGGCGTGGCTCCGTCGTTGAGTTTTGGGATGGGAACGCCGACTCGGGCGACGATCAGCTATGTGCATCTGGGGGAGAACGACATTCCGGACTATGGAATTCCCTGGCTGCTGAACAAGCCTGCGGCGGCAGCGCGGAGTGCGTACTTTGGTTTCCGGCATGGGAACTTCCTGAACACGCATGACGACATCCTGACGGCGAAGCTGGAGCATGATGTGAACGAGCATGTGAGCCTGCGGAGCTTGACACGGTTTGCGAACTATCCACGGAATGCGCAGATCACAGAGCCGCAGGTGTGTTCGAACGGTGCGATCTCGACGGCTGCGGCGACTTACGGGCAGTTACTGGCGCCGACATCGGCGCTGAACTCGGCGATTCTCTGTCCGTACAACGAGGCGACCGATCCGAGCACGATCATGGTGAACCGCAACCAGATCACAGTGAAGAGCGTCGAGAACGATCTGTGGCAGCAGGATGAGGCGGTTCTTCATTTCAAGGCGCTGGGGATCAAACAATCTGTGGTGGTTGGAGCGGAGGGTGGACGCGAGATGTCGAACCCGACCCGGATCGTGTTTACGGGGGTTCCGGCGGCGACGTTGATCAACCCGAATGAGGACCTGCCGTTTTCGGGAACCGGCGCGGTAAGCACAGTGACGCATGTGGCGGCGGACAGCGGTGGAATCTACTTCATCGACACGGTAAAGCTGGGGCGATATATCGATGTGACCGGCGGCGTTCGATACGACTACTTCTACACGCAGCAGCGGCAGTATACGGCGAGCGCCGGTACGAATATCTTTCTGAATCGGGTCGACAAGAAGCCGACGTATCGCGCGGCGTTTGTAGTGAAGCCGAACGAGCATGGCAGTATTTACTTCGACTATGGAACGAGCTTTAATCCGTCAGCGGAATCGCTGTCGCTCTCAGCTTCGACCACGGTGTTGCCACCGGAAGAAAACGAGACGTATGAGGTGGGGTCGAAGTGGGATTTTCTACATGAGCGGCTGTCGCTGTCCGGAGCGCTGTTCCGGACGGTGAAGGACAACGCTCGAGAGACGTCTCCGGCGAATGCATTGGTCACAGTGTTGGCGGGCAATCAGGAGGTGAAGGGCGCGCAGATGTCGGTAACGGGGCGGCTCGGGCGTGACTTCGATGTGCTCGCCGGTTACGCGTATCTCGACAGCAAAGTGATCGCGTCGCAGTTTTTCCCGAATGCGATTGGAGCGCCGCTGGCGAACGTGCCGCGGCAGACCTTCAACGCGTGGCTGACACATGGGCTTGGGTTGCAGTTCGTGGGCGGTCTGGGTGGCAACTACGTCGCGTCGCGGTCGGCGAGTTCAACGATTCCGTATGTAGCGACGGCGTGGACCGGGACAACTCCAGCGAATGCAGTGGTGACGGCGAGCGCGTTGAAACAGGTTCCGGGATATTGGGCGTTCAACGGTGTGGTCCGGAGGCCGATCGGCGAGCGGTTCGAGCTGCAGGCGAATGTGAACAATATTCTGAACCGGGCTTTTATCGATGAGCCGCATCCGAGCCATTTGGTTCCAGGAGCGGGGAGGAGTGCGTTGTTCGGATTGAACTATAAGTTCTAGGCCGATGGCTCCTGAAGGTCTCCCACCCTTTCGCGATGAGGCTGCGAAAGGATGGGGCACCCGAAGATTGGTAAAGCAACAGCAGATCCCTGCGGGATGACAAACAAAAAGACAGGCAACGGCAAAGGCAAAATGCGGGGGGTCTTTGTTTAGCCCTTCGCTGTATGGGTTTTTAGGAGTTGTTATGTTGATTACGATTGCGGATGTTTTGAGTGCGGAGCAGGTAGCGAATGCGCGGCAGCTGCTGGGTGCGGCGGAGTGGGTGGATGGCCGGGTGACGGCAGGGCATCAGGCGCAGAGCGTCAAGAAGAACCTGCAGTTGCCGGAGGAGCATCCGCTATCAACGAAGTTGGGAGAGGTGGTGCTGGGCGGGCTGGCTCGATCGCCTCTGTTTGTGTCGGCGGCGTTACCGCTGAAGGTGTATCCGCCGATGTTCAATCGTTATACGGGCGGCGGGCACTTCGGGACGCATGTAGATACGGCGATCCGACAAGACCCCCGCACGGGAGGGCGGATACGGACTGATCTTTCGGCGACGCTGTTTCTGTCGGAGCCGGAGGAGTATGACGGTGGCGAGCTCTCGGTCGAGGACACGTATGGCGTGCATAAGGTGAAGCTGCCGGCAGGGAGCATGGTGCTGTATCCGGCGACGAGCCTGCATCATGTAACACCGGTGACGCGCGGGGTGCGGGTGAGCAGCTTCTTCTGGCTGCAGAGCATGATCCGGAACGACGGCGACCGGACGCTGTTGTTCGATATGGACCAGGCGATCCAACGGGTGGAGCGAGAGTCTCCTGGGAGTGCGGCGGTGGTGCAGTTGACGGGGGTGTATCACAACCTGCTACGGCGCTGGGCGGAGATGTAGGACTGATTGCATCGTGTGTTTTCAGCCTGTACGACTTAAATAGTCGCAATTGGCGCTGGTTTTGTAGCGCTGTAGATTTCTGCACGAGACAACCGCGGCCTGATTTGCGGAGTCTACTAGAAGAACAAGGGGGTTCGCGATGCAGGCAATTCATGATGGACAGTGCGGCGTATGTGGACATTTCGGAGAGCATCATGGCAAGAGCGATGTTCTCGTGACCATCCTGTCGAGCAAGAAGGCGGATGAATCCTTTTTAGATGAGTGCGGCCATCCGAAGCATGCTGCGCTGCACCTGAAGGTGACGGCGATTAGCGGTTGCGATGGCTTTGTTCCTGCGGCCCAGGCGTAACGTAACGGTTCTGGTTACATTTCGTTAGGGACTAAAAAGCGAAGCACCCAGGCCTGGGTGCTTCGCTTTTTCCATGATGCGGTGTTTCGGTTAGAAGACCAGTTTTACGGCTCCCTGAATCTGGCGGGCTCCGGTGGTCTGGTCATTCTGACCGACCTGGGCGTTAGAGATACCGAAGGTCGAAGATACGATCGAGAGGTTGCTGGCTGGTGGCGACTTCAGGTTGGGGTGGTTGAGGACGTTGTAGCTCTCTGCGCGGAAGATCACCTTGGCTTCCTTGTAGATGGTCTGAGTCTTCTGGAAGACGACGTCGGTGTTTACGAATCCAGGGCCGTAGTACTTGTTGCGGTGGATGGAGACGTTCTGGTCGAAGGCCGGGTTGGCGAAGGCCGTCGCGGAAGGGCCGGTGATCTTGCCCGACGCAACGATGGTGCCACGGTGGGAGGGGTAGGCGTTTCCAATAAGCGCGGGACGGTTGGTGACGCTAGTGTGAAGGTTATCGCGAGTGCCGCGCAGATCGAAGGGCAAGCCGGTCTGGACTTGCTGGATGCCAGAGAGCTGGATGCCTTCGAAGATATGGCCGACAAAACCGTGGTTGAGGTAGGTGCTACCAGTGCCGATAGGTAGGTTGTAGCTGGCTGCAACGGTGCCACGATGACGAACGTCGAAGTCGGAGCTGCCGTACTCGGGTCCGAGATCGAAGCTGTTACGCGGAAGGCCGCTGTCGCCGGCACCGGGAGCGAGTGGGTCGCTTCCGTTGTCGAGCGAGTGCGAGTAGGTGTAGCTGCCGGTCAGAGTGAGACCGCGAACCTGTCCTTGTACCTTGCCCTGCACCGCGTTGTAGTTGGCGCTGACGACCGAGGTCTGGAAGAGCTCGTGGAAGAAAGCGGTGTTGTTGACCGCGTTGAAGGAGGTGTAGAGGGCGGTGGACTGTAGCGAAGCGGCTGGCACTCCAGAGGCGAGAAGAGCTTGAACGAGAGCTGGTTGTGGCGGTGCTCCGTCGATCTCGCGAAGTCCGTGGGTGCTGTGGCTGCCGACGTAGTTCAACTCGGCGGTGAGTTTGCCGTTGATCTGGTGCTGGATGCCGATGTTGTAGGTTGCGTTGGTCGGCATCTTCAAATTGGGATCAATCACAACGGGTGTAACGAAATCGCCATTATGGATTGTCGCGGAGGGTACGAGGTTGCCGGGAGGAACCGCTGTGCTGACAGTCGGTCCGGCGGTCGAGTTGTCTGGGTTGAAGGAAAAGTCGTTGAGGAGGGCTTCGAAGGGAGGATTGGAGCGAGCGTTGCCGAAGAGGTTATCGAAGACGCGATCATGGAAGATGCCGAAGCCGCCGCGAATGGCAGTTCTGCCATCGCCGTTGAGGTCGTAGGCGAAGCCGACGCGTGGCTCGATCAGCTTCCAACTATCCGCATAGAGTTGGCGTCCAGTTCCAGGGCCGACTGTGGTGAAGCTGACGCCGGAGGCTGGGACGACCGCAGAGGCATTGCCGTAGAAGTTGGAGAAGTTGCCATCTTTCTCATAAGGGACTCCATTGAAGGCGTAACGGATTCCAGCGATGAGCGTGAGACGAGAGCTGGCTTTCCAGGTGTCCTGTGCGAAAACATCCCACTCATGCTGGCGGAAGCGGGTGAGGTCGTTGCCACGACGCGTACCGTTCTTGGTGAAGAACTGATTCTCTGTGGTATTCGCGACGGCACCCTGCGCACCCCAGATGAGGTTTTGGAAAGTACGGTAGCTGGGCGAGTTCGGGTTGGCGAGCGTATAGGCTGCGGCAGCGCTGCCATCGGCATGGGTGTAGTCGTCGAAGACGTTCAGCGAAAGCAAGGCGCGCGCGGAGAAGTTATCGAAGCTGGAGTCCTTGACGCTACGGAATTCTCCACCGAATTTGATGGAGTGAGCTCCCTTGACGAGTGTGTAGGTATCGGCGAAGAGAAGAGTGGAGCTGAGGCGAGCCTGCGCATTGCTATCACCGAGAGGTGAGCAACCGAAGCTGGCAGACGGGCCGGCAGCGTTGAAGAAGTAGGGGATGGTGATGTCGCGGCCATTGCCGAAGCTATCCACGCCCAGGAGAGAGTCAAAGGCAGCGTGGTTGCAGAAGAAGCCGGTGTTGCTCTGGTTGTAGCCGCCGCGGAAGAGGTTGGTGCTGTTTGCAGAGAGCGCTGAGGCGATGGAGATGACTCCGTTGTGGCTGGTGGCGATATTGCTGGTGTTGCCGTAGCCGGGCAGCACCTCATCGTGGAAGGGGTCGCTTTCAGCGGAGTGACCGTAGATGTAACGGACGGTGAGCTGGTGCTTGCCGGTCAGCTTCTGGTCGAGGCGACCGGTAAGGTTGTAGGCATTGAGGGAGTCGGGCGAGGCGAAGAAGTAGGTGGTGCTGACTCCGTCGCCGTTATCGGACTGGCCAATGGGTGTGATCGCAAGAATTTTGGCGATCGTGGGGTCCTGGCCGAGGCCGGAGAGGTTGTTGGGGTTGCTGGCAGGATTGGTGAGATCGACGGCGGTCTGTCTGCCATTATCAGTGGGATCGATGTAGGTGAATTTGCCGGTCTTGAAGGCGGCAGTGGGGGTAGTCTGGCTCTCGGTGCGAGTGGTGCGGAAGCGCTGGACCTCACCGTTCAGGAAGAAGAAGGTGCGGTCCTTCCAGATCGGGCCACCGACCGAGGCTCCGAAGTCGTTGCGGACATAGGGGTCCTGCTTGCCGTTTTCTTTTTTGTTGAAGAAGTCGCGGGCACCAAGGGCGTTGTAGCGGCCGAACTCGTAGGCGTCGCCGTGGAACTGGTTGCCGCCGCCGCGGGTGACGACGTCGATGATGGCTCCGGTGTTGCGACCGAACTCGGCGTCGAAGTTGTTGGTGATGATGCGAAATTCCTGGGCGGAGTCGGGATTGGCCGAGGAGATGCCGCCCTGGATGCCGGGGACAGAGCTGTCGTTGTTGTCCGCGCCGTCGAGCATGAAGTTGTTATTGCGGTCGCGCTGTCCGTTGACTGAGAACCCGCCGATGTTGTTTGTAGCGGTGACGACGCCGGGCGACAATAGCACGAGTTGGTATGGGTCGCGCAGGATGAGCGGGAGATCGTTGATCTGCTTTGAGTCAATGACAGTGGAGAGCTGGAAGCTGCTGGTCTCGACCGGAGCGATGGTCGAATCCTGGACATCGATGATGGTGGCTGCACCGGCGACAGAGAGCTTGAAGTTGAGGGGGAGGGTTGCGGCGATATTGAGGGTGACGTTCTCTCTGGTCTCGACCTGGAAACCGCTTGCAGCAACGGAGACCGTGTAGCTGGATGGCGACAGGGCTGGGAAGTTGTAGAGGCCGGCGGAGGTGGTGCTGACGGTGCGGGTGGTCCCGGTGAGTGATGAGGTCGCGGTCACTTTGGCGTTTGCCACGACGGCACCGGCGGGATCAGTTACCTGTCCGGTGATGCTGCCGGTCTGGGCATGGGCGGAGAGGAGGCCGGTAAGGGTGAAGGCAGTGAACAAAAGCAGGGAGGATATTGTTCTTCGTGTCATTGGTTCTCCAGGAGAAGGCCCGTCTCGAGCTTGCTGGCGGAATGTTGCCAGTCATAACAGGCTTAAGTTTGGTGATTTGATCGTCTGTGAGTTTGTGATCGGCTACGCAACTCCATGTCCAGTTTGCCATTGAACCGGTCAGGATAAGTTGCAGTCTGATGAGCATAACTATGAGAGGCCATACCCCCTTTTAGGTGGTGCGACTATCAGATACGAAAATGGTAGGAATCGGTTCCGTAGGATGGAACTTATTTGGGATCGTTGGGGAGGAAGAGGCTGAAGATGGTGCCGTGGTGGACGGGGTGCTGGCTGCTGCGGACGGTGAGGCGTCCCTGGTGGTGGCTGACTATTCCAGAGGAGATCCAGAGACCGAGGCCGGTGCCGCTGAGGTCTTTGGTGGTGTAAAAGGGCTCGAAGATGCGGGCTCGGACTTCGGGAGACATGCCGTGGCCGGTGTCGGCGATGGTGATGCGAACGCCCTGGCGTCCCTGGACAGGATCGAGAGTGTAGTCGGTGGCGTCGTGGGCGCCGACGACGAGGCGGCCACCGTTGCGCATGGCGTCGATGGCGTTGGCGATGAGGTTGTTGAGTACCTGGCGGATATCGTTCTCGAAACAAAGTATCCGGGTCTGGCTGGAGTACTTTGCTTCCACGCGGATGCCGGAGTTGGAGAGGCGTCCCTGATAGAGATTGAGGACGGAGTTGACGAGCTCGGTGGCGGTGACGGAGGTGGGCCGCACCGCTTGACGATGGAAGCGCAGGGTCTGGGTCGCGATCTGCGAGACGCGCGCGAGCTCGCTCTGCGCCATGTGGACGTAGACCTTGATTTGTTCAGGTAGGCCGTCGTCCATGGCAATGAGGAAGAGAAGGTTGGTGATGGCCTCGAGCGGGTTGTTGATCTCGTGAGAGATGGAGCTGGCGAGACGACCGACGGCGGCGAGTTTTTCGCTCTGGATGAGGGCTAGTTCGGACTTCTTCTGGTGCGTGATCTCGAGCGATGCGGCGGTAATGGCCCGGACCGTCCCGTCCGGAGCGTAAACGGGAAGGTAGTTGACGTTCCAATAACGGTGTTCGCCAGGGCGGGTGGGAATCTCGCCTTCGAGGAGATGGCCCTGAACGGGGTGCCCGGCGGCGACCTGTTCGAGCAGCTCGCGGAGGCCTTCTATGGGGACGACTTCGGTCAGGGTGCGACCAAGAACCTGCTCTGGAGGAAGACCGACGATCTCAGCCTGACGGTCGTTGAGGCGGAGGTAGCGGAAGTCAACAGGATCGAAGAGGGCGAGACCGATGGGCGCCGTTCGATAGACGGTCTCGAGCTCGACGCGCTGACGCTCGGTCTCTTCCTGCTTCTGGCGGAGCTCTTCGGCTGCGGTTTTTGTGTCATGGATGTCGTTGGCGACGCCAAGCCAGTGGAGGATAGTGCCGGAGTCGTCGCGCACAGGCAGACCGCGCAGGAACCACCATCGGGAGACACCGTCGCCGGCGCGCAGCAGGTGGGCCTCGATGACGTACTCCTCGCCGGTGGCAATGGAATGCTTCCAGCCCGCTATGACCCGATCACGATCCTCGGGGTCGAAGGCTTCGAGCCATCCAAGGTCGTCGATGCCTTCAAGGGTTTTGCCGATGTAGTCGAGGAAGCCCTGATTGGCATAGATAATGCGGCCGTCGGGCGCGCCCATCCAGATGGCTTGCGGGTTGAGGTCGGTGAGGACGCGGTAGCGGGCTTCGCTGGCGACGAGGGCCTCTTCATTGACCTTGCGGCTATTGATGTCGAGGGTCATGCCGCGAAGCCGGGTGGGTACTCCGTTTTCAAGGATTGCCCGTAAGCGGCTTTCGAGCCAAAGGAGACTGCCGTCCGGGCTGATGACCTGGAACTCGACCGTCTCCGTCTCCCCGCTCGTGATGGCGTCCTGGATCGCCTTGTCGATGCGGGGCTGATGGGCAGGGAGAATAATTTTCTCAAAGTCGGTCAGGGTGCCAACGGTGGAGAGCGGTCGACCATAGACATCGAACGATCCACGCCCGAAGTGGATGCGGCCGGAGGAGACATCGATATCCCAGGTCGCCATGCGAGAGAACTGCTGGACAGCTGCGAGGAGCTTCTGCTGCTCGTGCATCTGCTCCTCGGAGGCGCGGCGCTCGGTGATGTCCCGGAAAAAGACAACGATGCCGCCGTCGGATGGGCGACACTGGATGGCCAGCCAGAGGCCGAGCGGCTCAGGATAGAACACTTCAAACTCGCGGGGAACACGGTCCTGCATGGTCTGACGCAGGGGATGAAAGGTCTCGTCGTTTGCGGCCTCGGGGAACTCCTCCCACATGTTTTTGCCGACCAGATCGTCTCGTTTGAGCACGGCGATGGCTTGGTGGTTGAGAAAGGTGTAGTTCCAGTTGTGGTCGAGGCTGAGTACCGCGTCCATCGTGGCGTCGAGAACCTGCCGGAGCTGCTGAGCCGAGGCGTCCGCAAGCTCCCGGGCGGGTTCTGCGGGCGGATTGATGGCGGTCGCGGGGTTTGGCATCAAGATGTATGGCTACGAGAGGCTGGCACAGTTCAACGAGAGCCGCAGTCCATACCTGTGTGATGTCAACGATTCGATTCCAGTTGTGCAACGCGCTGTTCTAGAGCGGCGATGCTTGCGCGCAGCTCGGCGACCTCTGCCTCAAGCTCGGTGAGGCGGCTGGGCGCTGCTGCTGTTGGTCGAGCGATACCTGCTGGAATGTCCGCCAGGATTGGTGGGCCGCCGAGCAGGTGCATGTAGCGGGACTCGCGGGAGCCCGGTTGGCGGGGAAGGATGACGGTTAGGGGTCCGGTGGCTTCGGCTGGATTGGTTGGGGCTGGGGTTGGGCCTGGGGCTTCGCGGTCGGCGAGACGCTCGAGGGTGGACTGAACGGCGGCGATATCGTCGAAGGTGAAGAGGCGATCGGCGCGGCTGCGGAGCTCACCTGGGGTCTGCGGGCCGCGGAGGAGCAGCAGGCAGAGGACGGCGGTCTCGTCGCGGCGGAGGTTGAGGACGGTGCGGGCGCGGTGCTCGTATTTCGTCACCCGGCTGTCGCGTGCAGGAGCAGTGAGGCCGAGGTTTTCGAGGACGTGGAGAGCCTGACGGACCTGCTCTTCGTCGAGGTCGAGCACTGGGTCACGGCTGGAGCGCTGGTTGCAGGCGTTGACGAGGGCGTTGAGGGAGAGCGGATAGTTCTCCGGCGTGGTGATCTCTTTTTCGATGAGCGCGCCGAGGACGCGGAGCTGGAGGGGATCGAGCGTCATAGGTAGATCAAGTGTCACACTCTTCGGGGCTAAGTGGCTTGATTGCACCAAGAATAGTGCGAGTTGCCTGAAACGGCACACTCCCTGACAAAAGGATTACATTTCTGTGACTGATGCGGAATGCCACAGGGTAAACTGGAGATACGGAATGGCCGATAGTAAATCTCATTGAGGTGTGGTCATTCTTTACCGTCAGATTCCGGGAGCGTGGATGCATTTTTTGGGTAGAGATCGGTTGATAGCGGCGGTTGCGGCGGTAGCCTTCACCCTGGGGTTGGGTGGTTCGGCGAAGGCGAGTGAGATCGATGAAACGTCGCTGATGAACTTCGGCCACGCCTATCACCTGAAGCTGCACCATCTACATACGGACGAGAATATCGATGTGGTCTACCGGGTGGGTGATATCTATATGCCGGGAGCGATCGAGCAGTTGAACCACTTCCTGCGCGACCACCGGACCGAGGATGATGCGAACTACGATCCCAAGGAGTTCGACCTGCTGCACTCGCTGATGGCGAAGCTTGGGCGGCCTAACGGAGAGATCGATATCGTTTGCGGATACCGGACGGCGTGGACCAATCATATGTTGCGGACCCGCTCGCCGGAGACGGGTGTGGCGGAGCACAGCCAGCATATCGTTGGCAGGGCGATCGACATTCGCGTGCCCGGGGTGTCGACGGTCAAGCTGCGTGATGCGGCGCTGTCGCTGGATGCGGGTGGGGTCGGGTATTATCCCCGGTCGCAGTTTGTCCACGTGGATGTGGGGCCGGTGCGGGAGTGGTCGTTTGGCGACCGCAAGCGGCGTATCCGGATGAGCCGTGCGGCGTATAGCAAGCATCGGCATGGACACAAGGGTGTGATCCATCACGTTGGGGATTGATTTTTTGATGTGGCAGTGAGGAATGCCCCGGCGATGTCCGGGGCTTTTTTCTTTGGGAGTAGTCCGTGTGACTTCCCTCTATACTCCAGCGCATGGACTCTTTGAGAGAACGGCTTTGCCAGCGGGCGTGGGGACTTGCACGGGCACGGTCGATTGCTGAGGAGATTTACGAGAATCGACGAGAGATCCGTGCTCTTGTCACGGTGCTCTTTGGTGATGACGTCGAGTTGCGGAAGCGAGCGGCGGATGTGGCGCGGCGGATTACGGAGAAGGACGGCAGGTTGTTGGAGCCCTATGCTGATGAACTTGCCGGGCTGCTGGAGACTCTATCGGTGAGTGAGTCGCGGACGCGGTGGCATCTTGGGTTGGTGGTGCCGCGTGTTGCGCATACGCTCGTGCAACGATTGCGAGCCGCGCGGACGATGTCGTTGCTAGCGGAGGATGAGAGCAATGTGGTGAGGTGTTCGGCGGTGGAAGGGCTTGGGCTGCTTGCGCTTCAGGAGCTGTCTCTGCGGGATGAGGCGGAGGAGATGGTTGAGAGGTTTTTGCGAGAGGGAACGCTGGCGATGAAGTCCAGGGCGCGAGCGGTGATGCGGCTTTGGGCGCGGAGCGAACGGAGAAAGAAATGACTACTGTGGTCAGAATGACTAGAATGGTCATAATGGAGGTGTGAGATGGCGAATTGGGCTGTAGCTGAGGCGAAGGCGAAGTTCAGCGAGTTGATTGAGACAGCGCGTGCGCAGGGTGCGCAGGAGATTACGCGCAACGGCAAACTCGTCGGTGTCCTTGTGTCCCCTGAGGAATGGAAGAAGGCGAAGCACACTCCGGCGCAGAACGCTCGAACCATGTCCGACTTCTTCAAGAACTCACCGCTAGCGGGCTCCGGTCTTGATCTGCGACGGTCCCGCACCAAGGCCCGGAAGGTTGAGTTGTGAAGTACCTTCTCGATACCGATGTGGTGTCGCAATACACCAAGCTGCCTCCAAACCCTCGTGTTGACGCCTGGGTGCAGCGCACGGATGACAGCGACCTCTACATCTGCGGCATCACCTACGCTGAGCTTTGGTACGGGGTCGGTCTTCTTCCTCCGGGCAAGAGACGGACGGAGTTGGAGAACTGGATCGAAGGCGACCTCTACATGCAGTTTTTCAACCGGGTCGTGGGTTTTGATCTCGATGTCGCGAAGCGCTACGGCAGTCTGATGGCGCGAGCGAAGAAAAATGGCCACAACCCGAACTCGATGGATGTCCTGATCGCGGCAACCGCCGCAGCGAATGGAATGGCCGTTGCAACGCTGAACCGCAAGGATTTCGAGAAGCTGGGTGTGGAGTTGGTAGAGTTTTAGATTAGTGCCCTTCAATATCCGCTTTGACTCTAGAGAATGCAGCATTGATTTCTTGCATCTTTACTGAAGCTAATGCCTTCATTTCAGGCGCAAGATGGTCATATTTATCTGGATGGTAGAGCATTGCCTGGTGTCGGTGAGCCGCTGATGCTTGCTCTAAAGTGGATGGGCGGGTGACGCCGAGTAGTGTGTAGCATTCAAGCAGAGTAGAAGAGATTTGGACCGGTTTTGACTGCTTAGGTTTGTGATTATTTTGGTAAGTCTCATTCTGTGTCTGAGTGGGAATGCGAAACCGTGAAGCGAAGGCTGTTGCTTTTTCGTAGCTTGACGTTTGGAGGATAACTTGGAAGCCGGTCGCGGTTCGCAAGGTGACTTCTCCATATCTCAAGACTGGGATCTGACTATTGTCGTTAAACCGCCTGTCTGGCCCACCGTTTTTGTTGACGAAGCGCCATGTTGTATCAACTTGAGTGCTGTCACGTGGAACTCCCTCTGTCTCGATATACCGCGTGGATGCTATATCAACACCCAGTTGTTCGTAAGAAACAGAAGCGTATTTTTTGTTTGAAAAGATAAGAATCTGGTCTGGAAGAAAATGCAGCACGGCGCTGTTGGCACCAATAGATGAGAAGGGCAATGAAGATCTGAACCCTTCGGTGGCCGTGTTTCCTATGTAAGCAGATTTTCGAGTGATAAGCATTCCTGCGCCTGCATTTCTCTTTTGATCGGAGGTAGCAGACCTAGTGTTGAGAGCCCAGACGTTGGAACAAGAAGCTAGCGTTGCTAGAGCAGTTTGAGTCTTTTCGAAGTTCGCCGCGGCAGGGGTATCGAGCGAATAGTGGATTTCTTGAGTGTGAGACGCTTTGAATCGACTAAACAAAACGGCTCCGCACAGAATCCCAATTAAGGCCAAGATAATGCCAGCGATGGGGAAACTGGGCGCGATGAGCAAACATAGACCCGAAAGAATGAACACAAAGATTGCTGGGTTAGTTGCTGCTACATTTGCGTTCAATTTATCGACAAGTTCGCTTTGGTTTGATGCGATCAATTCCGCAATGGGAACCTGGAAAACTGAGTCGAGGGTCGGCTGCTCGCTGGAAGACTGTTGCTGTGCATTTGGATGAGAACTTACAGTGTGGTTGTCGATGCGATGACGGTAGTAGGCTCCATGCGAGGAGACTGTAACAAAAGTCCCGCGCGGTCCGGAGCTGATTCGCGCCCCTCGCACACCGAAAGAGCTGCTGACTCCACTTGGAGAAACAGTGAATCGGAATGGACCAGAACTGAAGGTCTTACGAAAGCCGAAGCCCATTTGCGCACCGAGGTAGGAATGGATTGAATCTATCTTTGTCTCCGAAGTTGGGCAAGGATAAACTTTATTTCGACAAGCGATAAGGTGCAAAACACGAAAGCCGCCAGCAATGGCGGCCTTCGTGTTTATAGGGATCGTTGCGGCACGGCTAAACCCGTGCCCTTCCGCTTCTACGATGATTAGTCGCCGGAGACGGTCTCTTCGACTTCGACCTTGGCGGGTTCTGGAGCGGCCTTGATTTCGCCGATAGAGATGAAACCGGGCTGCTCCTGCTCGCCGAGTACTTCCTTGCGGTAGAGCTTGGCCATCTTGGCGTTTTCGGCGTCCTGTTTGATCTTCAGGTCGCGTGCCCGGATCTTTTCTTCGCGGGCGTTCTTGGCGACACCGGACTTCTCGAAGGTGTCGTTGGCAGCGGCGTTGACGTGATCGTTGTTGAGGACGAGGTCGTAGGACGACTCCTTCTCGAGGCCGACCTTCTTACCACCGGCGAAGATCTCGTGACGGCCATGCTCCTCGTACCACTTGGTGAGGGTAGAGGTCATGTGCATCTTCTCGATGATGTTCCGCCAACCCACGCCTGTGTTATAGGCGCAGAAGCTGATCTCACCCTCTTGCGTGGCATAGGGGATGATGCACTGCTCGGTGCGGCGGAAGTCGTAGTTGAAGAGGTCCTGGAACCACATGCCGGCGATGAAGAGGAAGTTCCAGCGGTCGGCGCGACGGAGCTTGATGTCTTCCATGGTGCGGTCCGCAGTGACCTTGCCGTAGCTGCGGCCGGTTGCGCCGAAGCTCTTGTCGAACTTCGCCAGCAGGTCCTTGATCTTGAAGTGGGTCGGGGCCTTGGTGGGGTCGTAGTTGCGGAGCAGGGCGAGGGTGACGCCGATGATCGAGATCCACTTGCCGCGAGCGGCGTCGTTGATGCGGGCGACATCCTTGGCGAGGCGGTCTGCGTTCAGGAAGGCCGTGACCGGCGCGGCTTCCTTGGTTTCCTTATCGATCATGAGCGCCATGCCGATACCGCAGTTTGGGTGGCAGCCGCAGGAGAGCTGGCCCCAGTCGTGGTTCGGTCCGTGGACGAGGTCGGCCCAGTCGGCGAAGGTGGACATGAAGGAGATAGGGAACCAGTCACGGATTGGCTCGCCGAGGCCGGTCTGGTTCTTGACATCGTGCGCCATGTGGCTGAGGGTGTAGCGCTGCGCCTTGCGACGCTCGTCGGAGACGGCTTCGTCGCGGCCAGTGAAGCTGACAGGCTGGAAGGAGAGGAAGTTGATCTTCTTCGGGTTGTCGAGCGCGAACTTGATGATGTTGCCGACCTGCTCGTTGTTGATGCCGTTGATGATGGTCGTGACGGGTACGATATCAACACCAGCCTCATGCAGGTTGTGGATGGCCTGGAGCTTTACGTCGAACGCGTTGCCGACCTTGCGGTGCGAGTTGGCTGCGTTGCCGATGCCGTCGAACTGGAGGTAGGCGTAACGCAGACCGGCGTCAGCGGCGGCCTTGCAGAACTCCTTGGACTTGGCGAACTCGATGCCGTTGGTCGCGGCCTGGACGCTGGTGTATCCGACCTTGCGGGCATAAGAGACGGCGTCGAGGAAGTATGGAGAGAGCGTGGGCTCGCCACCGGAGAACTGCACAGACATCTGGCGCTTGGGCTTGATGGTCACGGCGTTGTCGAGCATGACCTTGATCTCGTCCCATGTGAGCTCGTGGACGAAGCCGACCTGGTTGGCGTCCATGAAACAGGGATCGCACATCATGTTGCAGCGATTGGTCAGGTCGATGGTGAGAACGGAGCCGCGGCCGTGGGTGACGGTGGAGGTGCCGTGGTTGTGGAGCTTCTCGTCATTGTGGGCGCGGATGTCGCGGCCGGGGAAGACCTCTTCGAGGTGCTTGAAGAAGGCGGTGTCGATCGACATCACATCTTCAAAGTGTCCGTGGATGGGGCAGTCCTTCACCATCAGGATCTGGCCGTCGCGCTCGATGATCTGGGCCTTGATCTCTCCGACCTTCTCGTTGAGCAGGATCTCGTGGGGCAGCTTGCCGTCCACGATCTGCTGGCGGATCTCCGGGATGCACTTGGGACAGAGGGAGTCGGTGGTACGGGGCCAGCCGAGGGGCGGCTTCTCCTTCTGGTAGCTCTTCAGCAGCGGCTTATCGCTCCACTTGGGGGTAAAGCTCGCGTTGGGGCTGATGGAATTCAGTTTGTTGAAAACAACCCATCCGGCTTTCGCAACATAAGTAAGAGCTTTTTCGCCGAGTTTGGAAGGATTTGCCATGTGCGTTTGTGTCTCCTGGAGTGATGAATCGAGATCTGCTCGTTCTACTGACGCGACTCAGTTACTTTAAGTCTACTTTAAGTTTCTACCCGATACGCCCGCAGATTCCTAGTGAACATCTGGAGTCGTGCGACCTATTCTCTGATGCGAGAATACCTACCTAACGGTTCAATTTTGAAGCGCGCTGTGTTGAACTGCAGGATTCTGCATTAAATGGCAGCCTGCGGCGTTCAACGGCAAGTCATACTGGCTAAAGGGGTTGACCACTGGCGACGTTGTTCAGGATGTGTTGGACGAAGATAATCCGGACATGCACCCGTTTGGCGAAGTCGGGGAGGAACTCGGTGATGAGACTGTCGATGGGATCGCTGGCAAGGCCGATGGCGACCCGCTTGACGGTTGAGGGGCCATTGACGGCGACGCCGGGAACGTACAAGTTACTGATCTCGGCGCTGATGGGGTAGGTCAGCAGCGTGCTGTAGTTGGGCATGGGGGTGCCGTCGTCGTGCTGGGAGATGACGGTGTGGGAGACGGCGTGCAAAAATCTTCGGGGAACGCTGGCCTGCGGCGAGCGGTGGTAGTGAGGGTCCTGATGGAAGAGAGAGTCGAGGGCAAAGGTGGAGATGAACTCCCCGGTGGCGTCCTGCACGAGGCTGTAACCAACATTTCTACCGAAGCCTTTCCAGCCTGGTCCGTAGGCGGTGTCCGGGTCGAGGCCGACGGTGAAACCGGCGTTCGCGGCGATGGTAAAGAGGTTAGCGGGGTCGATGACGTCGTGGATGGCCAGCAGGCCCTTCTGCCGAGGGGTGAGCGGCAATGGTGTGGTGGAGTTGAGAAATCGCTGGTAGAGGTTGACGTGCGCGGCTGGAGCGCAGGGGGTAATTATCTGGGCGGCGGCGTCCGCTTCGGGGTTGATGGAGCCGGGGGACGCGTCCGTCCGGATGGTGATCTGAGGATCGCAGGGATGTGGGGAGGCCATTACCCACACATTCTGATGGTAGGTCTGAACGGTGCTTGGAGCATCCGGCAGCAAATCAGGCGCGGGCGAGGCCGGTAGTGGAGGCGCGGGTGTTTGGGCAAAGAGAATCGCAGTGGATTGGAACAGGGCGAGTATAAGAAGCCGTTTCACCGCCAATTCTCCTTGTTCCGTTTAGACACTGGACGGAGCGGAAGGATGTTATCGCTGCTTGAGGTGGATGGCGATCATCGTTCGATCCAATATTTTTTCCTTCAAGAACTCGTCTGCAAAAAAGCTGAAGGCCGCGCCACCCATGGAGCCCTCGAAGGTCTTGAGCGTCTGATTGAAGCCGCGGTTGAAGTCCGGGTAGTAGGCATTGGTGAGCGTGGCTCCGGCGAGGTTACCACAGACCAGCGAGAAGTTCGGCGTGAGATGTCCATCGTCGTTGCGGGTGATGATGGTGCGGGTTACCGCATACGCCGTGCGGACGGCGACGTTATGCCGGTTCCCCATCTTGTAGTAGCGGGGATCTTCGTGGAGGATGGGTGCGAGGACAGAGGTGCCGAGCATCTCTTCAGAGTATCCGCGTAGAGCGGCGGCTCCAAGTCGCTGGCCGTAGGCACCGGTGTCCGTGCCGTAGTTGGGTGTGCCGTTGGTGACCTGCGCGTATTCGGCGGCGACGATCCAGCCGACGACGGAGTAGAGCGAGACTCCGTGGAGCACGCCCATGTAGACCTTGTCCGTGGCGGTGAGATGGGGTGCGATCTGCCCTGGAAAGATGAACTTGGCCTGAACAGTGGCCGTCGTTGTGCGATGACCGTCCTCGAAGCTGGACTGTGCTTCTTCCAGCGGCGAGGCCTCGCTGCTGGAGCTTGATGCGATGTTCGCGCTGGGGGCGTCGGGCAGGGTAGCTGTACTGAGTACCGGCGGTGCGTCTGCGGTGGCCGCGAGGGTCACAGACGATGGGTTACGTTCCGCCTGCTGGCAAAACGCTGGTGTAGTTGCGGCGAGAAAGGTCAGGCTGGCGATCAGGGTACGGAACTTGAGTGTCCCTGAAAGAACAAAAGAAGTGCCTGGCTTACGCAAAAGAGATACCTCGAGGTCTACGGTTGTTTCACTATGCCGCGATTCAGCACCATGATCGCGGCACGAAGAGGTGCAGTGAAGGTTTCAGAGCGCTGGACGAGCTTTTCACAGAGCACTTGTTAGTAGGGACGCGTTCGCGCCGTGGCAAGTTGTATGGTCCGTTTCTATCGTTACCAACGTGGCACCCGCATCTAAATAAGAGTGAGCTGCGTTGACCCATGTTTTTCCTCATCCGTATAACCAATGGTGGAGAGGTGTGACTATGCCGAATGAAACACCGAAGCGTCCGTGGGAGCAGCGCCTGCATGAGGCTGCTGTGACCGTCGAGGATGAACTGCGGCGGGTCATCACGTACATCAACGACGAGGTGGTCCCGGAGGTCCGGCAGAATGGCTCCGATGCTCTGAGAGCTGCTGCTGCGGAGCTGCATCGGCTGGCGCAGAAGATGGACGACCGCGCGGGATCACGCACGACGGGAGCACCACCACCACCGCCTCCTCCCGGGAGTACGCCACGGCCGTGAGCCGTATGCGCGTTGCACTGGTGGCTGCGCTCTCGGCGCTTGCACTGGGAGTTGCGGGCTGCCATAAGCAGAGGACTCAGGTCTACACACCACCACCCCCGCCTGCTGTTTCGGGCACGCGGCCTTCCTCTTCCTCATCGCAGAGTGCGAATGCAGCGAGGCCTCCGGCGCCACCCCCTGAGATGAAAGGCAAGCCGGACTCAGTCGAGATTGGACTCGCGAGTTGGTATGGGCCTGCCTTTCACAATCGCAAAGGCGCCGACGGAACCATCTACGACCAGAACGCGATGACAGCAGCGCACAAGACGCTGCCCATGGGTTCAATGGTGCGCGTGACCAATCTGAGCAACAACCAGTCGGTGGTGGTGAAGATCACTGACCGCGGCCCGTTTGTGCCGGGACGCATCATCGACCTTTCCCTTGCCGCGGCGAAGGCTACGGATGTCTATCGCGTGGGTGTCGCTAAGGTTAGGGTGGAGGCGTACACGCCCGCACCACGCCCGGGCGTCGATCCTGGCGGTCGATGGTGTGTGCAGATCGGGGCGTTCCTCGATCCGGAGGACGCGATCCAGTTGAAGAACGATCTGATCCGCCGCTACTCGACTGCGAAGGTGATCGAGTTCGCTGGGCCCACGGGGCATTGGGTGAGGATCAATCCGAAGCAGCCGGACAAGGAGCATGCGAGCCAGATTGCCTCCAGCATTCATGTTCCGGATGCGGAGCCTTACCTGATCCGGACTGATTAGGGCATTTTTACCGATGGTGTAATGTAGGGGCGCTTCGAACGAAATGCGGGGGTTCTTCGCTCCGCTCAGAATGACAGAGATTATTTCCTCTACAGCAAGGGTGAAAATGCTCTAGATTACGACGTGCTTGCCGGTTCGGCTATTTGCTTTCTTTATCGGTGAGGGCGGGCGGATCGTAGTAGGGGAGTTTCTGCTGCTCCTCGTTCGCGCGCTTCACCTCGATGTCGCCGAAGAGCAGGCTGGGAGCGATGGTGGTTTGGGGAACAGCTCCGAGGTTGTTGGCGATGTAGGGATCGTCCCCGGCGGCGAGGATGCCTGAACGCAGGCTGCGGGCGTCGAGTTCGTCGAAGACCGCACCGCGCACCAGATCGCGTTTGCCATCGGGGTGGACGAGGTAGAGCAGACGCGGGACGAGTTCGCCACCCAGCGTCTCGACCGCGTAGACATCACGGCCTTGCTGCTTTGCGAGCGCGAGCAGACGCTCGTTCATCTGCGCTTGGGACTGTGGCTCATTCGATTTGAAGATGGTGACGCCAGCGTGGGAGTGGGCAGGCTGGCCGGGACCGGCGCGGCCATGGCCATTGGAGTCGGGAAAATCTTTGATGGGCTCGCGGCCGATGACGAAGTTCATCAGCTTGCCGGAGAGCACGACGTCGACCGACTGCGCGGGCACGCCTTCGTCATCGACATCATAGGAGCCCAGCAAGCGTTGGTTGGCGAAGGTGGTGAGGAGTGGATCGTCCTTAACGTTGAGCAGCGTGGAGAGCACGGGGACGCGCAGGCTGGAGCTGTAGGCGCCCTGCGTGCGTGCTGCTGTGCCGACATCGGGTCGGTCGGCTTCGATGTTCGGGATGAAGAGGCGTGTCATCGTATCGGACACGGCATCGCCGCTGAAAAGTACGGGGCCGTGATAGTCCTCGGAGGAGACGACGGGTGCGTTGCGCAGATCTTCGAGGCTCTTGAGGTCGTCGAGGGTGCGCTGGTGGAAGGCTGCTGCGCTTTCGAGGTCCTTTGCGAGAGCGGCTGTCGTGCCGTTGGCGCGTGCGAGCTGCATGCCGTCGGGAGCCTGGCTGCCGACGTTGATGGTCGCGTTGTAGCCGGTGTATCCGTGGCGCACCGCGGTGCCTTCGGTGTTGACGAGGTAACGGTTGACGGCGAGGCCGCGCACGTTAGCGCTGGAGAACTGAACGTGGCTCGCGGTGGAATCTTTTGCGTACAGCCCGCTGGCTTCTATGATGCGGTGCTTCCACTCTTCGCGGTCGAGGTCGAGCGAGACCAGCGGCTCGATCTTGACGATGGGCTTCGACGGTGAGAAATCGTCTGCTGTTGGTGCAGACTGGAACTGTTTGAGCGCGGCTTGTTTGACGGAGTAGGCGCGCAGTGCATTTTTGTAGGCTTCGTCGGTCGCGGTCCAGAGGGCGTAGCGGAGGGCCGCGGGGTTGTTGTCCTCGGGAGCCAGTTGCACCGAGCCATCGCCGCGACTGCTGCTGCTATCGGCCTCATAATTGCCAACGCGGACGGTGACGCGAACGACTCGCTGGCGAGAGGTCTCCTCGCGAGTGAGCGCGCCGTAGTTGGCGACCGCTTCGTAGCTGCTCTGCTCGTCGAGCCGGTACTCCATGAAATAAGGGCGCTGCATGCCGGGCAGGATGAGCAGGGTTTTCTCGCGGTCGAGCTCGGCTTGCATGGCGCGGAGCATGGGGTCGTCGGTTGCGACGACTTTTGTGGAAGTGTCCAGTGCCATCGCAGCAGAGGGGAGCATCATGATGCTGAGCAGCAGGCAGGTGCAAACGGAGAGAGATTTTATTTGTAACTGTCTAAGGATCAAATTCATTACCGGTCCGCCTTTCCGGTATCGGAGGCGGTGACGTCAGGTGGCGGAAGGATCGGTGGGCGAGTGGTGCCCTGGGCCTGGCGCTGGGTTTCGATGGCGGAGACGAGCATGGCTGGGGCGACGGCGCTGACGGGGATGCTGCCGGACTCTGCTCCGCAGATGCCGTTAAAGATGTCCTGCCGGTTGCCTGTCGCGATGATACTGTTGAGCGCGGCCTGCGGGGTACCGACGATGCTGACGCCGCGGACGAGCTCGTCGGGGCGGCCATCAACGAAGACGCGATAGACGACGAGTGGAATGACTTGAAAGGCTTGTGGCGAGCGGCGGGTGGTGACGGCGAAGCCTGAGGAGATGTCCTCGAAGTAGAGGCCGTAGGGCCTGCCTTGTTTCTTTGCTTCGTCGATCAGCATCTGGCGGAGTTGAGCGTCGCTGACGGTCTTGGACGAGGTGACGATCAGGTTGCCCTGTCGGCCTGTCGGCATGCGTCCTGTCTGGGCGCGGCCGTGGCCGTTGCTAGTGGAGAAGCTGGCGACTGGAAGCCGCGACATCAGGAAGGTCTCGAGGACGCCGTCGCGGACGAGGTCGACGCGGCGAGCGACCTGGCCTTCGTCGTCGAAGTTGTAGTGGCCGCTGAGCGGAGTGCCGTGGAAGTCGCTCAGGGTGGGGTCGTCAGCGACGGAGAGGAAGCTGGGGAGGATGGGCTTGCCGAGGAGCTTGGTGAAGGTCTGGCCCTCCTCGTCGCCGCGCTGACGCTGGCCTTCGAGACGGTGGCCGAGGACCTCGTGGAAGAAGACTGCGGCGGCGCGGCCGCTGAGGATTGCGGGGCCGTTGAAGGGCTCCGTGATGGGAGCGACGCGGAGGGCCTCGAGATTTTTTGCCATCGCCTCGGTCTTCGCGGTTAGTGTTTTCTGGTCGGGAAGGTTGGCGAGCTTGTCGGCTTCAAAGGTCTCGACGCGGAAGAGGTCCATGCCATCGGCGGCGCGAGTCCGTGCCACAACGACGAGACGCGCGACGTGGCTTGGTGTGGAGACGTGAGCGCCTTCGGAGGAGATGAAGTAGTCCGTCTCGTTCTCCGCATCGAGCGCGACGGTGTTGTAGAAGATGTCGGGATACTGCTTGAAGAGGCCGGAGAGTTCGCGCAGGCGCGTCTCCCATGCGGCCTTGTCGATGACCAGTGTGGGCGCGGGTGGGAGCACTTCGGTCGCGGCCTTTTCGGTGGAGAAGTCAGCTGATCCGTCTTCTTCTTTGGCGCGAACCTGCTGCTCGGTCTTTACCTTTAGATAGCTGTCGAGCGCCTTGCCGTAGCCGCGATTGGTCGCGAACCAGAGGCTGCGGGCGATGGCGGCGCGATCGTCGGTGAGGGGGAGCGGCATGGTGGTGAGCGCGCTGTTGCGGTGATCGCCGTGGGTGTTGTCGAGAGCGGGAGAACCCAGCCGTACCTGGACATCGGCGGTCCGGCGGTGGCTCTGATTGGATGCTGTGATCGCTCCGTACTGCGCGGAGATACTGACGGTCTCGCTGTCGGCCACGCCGTAGCTCAGGAAGTAGGGCTTTGGTTGGGCGTCGTCTCCTGTGGTGCTAGTGCTGCCGAGCGAGGTCATTGCGCGGTGCAGCTCGGTCTCCATGACTTGCATCAGGACGGGCTCAGACGCCGCCGAGACGTGCTGCCTGGGTGCGACCAGTGCGATCAAGTTTGCTGCCAGGAATCCTGCCAGAGCTGTTCTACCTACTACCAACGTTCGCTGCTTCATCAAAAGATCGGACTCCGTCTCGCCAACACACTCGCTGCAGCCGAGTGTACCGAATTCGACTCGATTGCGGCTGGAAGGTCGCCACGGTTTGCGCAGGCTCGTGCTCTCATGCACACTGCCGAGAGGGAGTTTCCCGACTATGCGCCTTCGTATCCTTCTGCTTCTGCTTGTTCTTTTCGCGGTATTTTGCCCGCCAGCCCTGCATGCACAGAGGGTGACGGAGGCTCAGGCCGGTCAGACGATTGTCCAGAAGCAGAGCGCATACACACTGCCGCCCGAGAAGCTGAAGCTGGCGAAGGAGCTCTTTCGGACGCGCACGCTGCTGCATTTTGCGGGCGCTGGCTGGGGCATTCTGCAGCTGGTCCTGCTGCTGGCATTGGGGGTTCCGCCACGGTTGCGTGACGTGGCTCTCCGGCTTAGCGGGAACAGGTGGGTGCAGGGGTTTGCGTTTACATTTCTGCTATTACTGCTGATTCTTTTGCTCGATCTACCGCTGGCGATTTATGGGCATCATCTTGGACTGGCGTATGGCCTTTCGGTGCAGAGGTGGGGGAGTTGGTTCGGCGACATGGCGAAGGGTTTCGGCCTGGAGTGGGCGACCACGGGGCTTGGAGTGATGCTGCTCTTCTGGATCATTCGCAGATCACCGAGGCGATGGTGGTTCTGGTTCTGGATTCCGGCTATGCTGGCAGCGATCTTTGGGGTCTTCATCGCGCCAGTGCTGATCGATCCGATGTTCAACCACTTCGAGCCGCTCGGTGCGCATGACCCGGCGCTGGTCGAGCGGCTGGAGCAGGTGGTGGCGCGTGGGCCGCTGCACATTCCGCCAGAGCGCATGTTTCTGATGCAGGCGAGCGCGAAGTACACCGGCTTGAACGCGTATGTGACCGGTATCGGTCCATCGAAGCGTGTGGTGGTGTGGGATACGAGCATTGCGAAGGCGACGCCGGACGAGATTGCGTTCATCTTCGGACATGAGATGGGGCACTATGTGCTAAACCACATCTATCTCACGCTGCTTTATCTGGGCGGGTTGATGCTGATTGCGTTCTGGCTTGGGTTCCATATCGTGCAGTTCCTGCTGCGACGGTATGGCGAGGCGTGGGGTATCCGCTCACAGAATGACTGGGCGGCTCTGGTGATTTATCTGATGGTGCTGGCGACGCTGACGTTCCTGGCGGAGCCGATCATTAATGGCTTCAGCCGGGCGCATGAGCATGCCGCCGATGTCTATGGGCAGGAGGCCGTGCATGGCATCGTGGCCGATCCGCAGACGACTGCTGCGCTGACGTTTCAGGTGCTGGGGGAGAATAGCCTGGATGATCCGACACCCCATCCCTTTGTCGAATTCTGGAGCTACTCGCACCCATCCATCGCGAACCGCACTGTGTTTGCCGCGACGTACAATCCGTGGGCGCTAGGGGAGCATCCGCGTTACTTCAGCCACTGAGGGCACTAGAATTCTGCTATGACTACTGATTGCCTCTTCTGCAAGATCGTCTCCGGCGTCATTCCGGCTAAGCGTGTGTACGAGGACGACCTGAGCCTTGCCTTCGCGGACATCAACCCCCAAGCACCGGTGCATCTGCTGGTGATTCCGAAGCAGCACATCGCTTCGACCGCACATGCCGAGGTGGAACACGCGTCTCTGCTTGGGCACCTGCTGGGGACTGCGGCGAGCATTGCGCGGGACCAGCCGCTTAGTGGCGGCTATCGGATCGTGATTAATACTGGTGCCGATGGCGGCCAGACGGTCGACCATCTGCACCTGCATGTACTGGGTGGACGGCATATGGGCTGGCCGCCGGGTTAACCTTGTTGGGGTAAACCCAACGTCGCTGTCACCAGGGGCAATTTGCCTTGCAGTTTCCGAAAGGTCTGAAACAGGGTTTTCGGAAACTTGCCTATAGCGCGACCCTCCGCTTGGGCGAACTTACCGATAAGCGGGCTTTACGGGGATGCGGTCCAATTGCCGGTAGAGTGAAGAGATCCCGTGTATAAAGTGAGACGATGTATACCGTTTTAAGCAACGCAGTTCTACTGATGCAGCTATTCGCTGTAGGAACGGGCCTGGCCCTTTACGCAGCTAGCTTCTCTGGTTACGGATGGAACGAGGGGGGCCAGTTCGTAATGGCTGCATTCATGTGTGGCTTTCTTGGATCGATTCCGACAGCGATCAGGGATCGTAAGTTCTTCCGGAAGCACTGGGGGTTTGGTCTCTTGGGAATTCGGGGTCGTTTTCCCTTTCAACTATTTCCCGCCCGTCGAGATAAATGGCTGAATCCGCTGGGTTGGTGCTTTATGGCAATTCTGTTTTTCCACTTCTTTTGGATGATGATCATCAATTCAGCCAGCCACGAAGCGGCGCAGAGGGACACTAGTGCCGACCTCCGTTACGTATCCCTGTTGGTGACCTTTACAGGTGTTCTGGGTGCACTTAGCTGGGAGTATCCACCAACCGAGAAGCCGCAGGCTGAAGACCTTTAAGTGATTTCTTGAAAACAGTGTTATAGGTAACTTCGAGCACAGATTGCCTCTGGTGACAGCAATGTTCGGTTTAGCCCTTGTTCCAAACAAGAAGGCCCTGACGGATCGTTCTCCGCAGAGCCTTTCTTGTTTGTTCGATGTACGTTACTGGTTGAAGTTCGGCTCGTCTTCGTCGATGATGCCGTAACGACGCAGCAGGTTCGGAAGGTTTTGGCTGAACGCCGCGCGGGGCATGACTGTGTCACAGCCTGCTTCGACAGCCTTCGCTTTAAGGTCTCCCTGTAGGTGCGAGAGGAAGCCGACGATCGAGGTCCCGCGCTTCAGCTTTGCCTTGAGCTTCGGGATCAGCGTCATGGGCTTCGCATTGGCGTTGTTCAGATCAAACACGATCAGTCCGGGACGATCTTCTTCTTCACCACCGACTAGCGTGGCGATGGACTCCTTATCGTTCTTGATGAAGGCGACCTTGACGCCGAGCTTGCGCGCTGTCTCCTGGATCTTGGCGATAAAGAAGAGGTCCTCGATGAAGAAGTAGATCTTGGTCGGAGCGTCTTCCGCGATCGGGATCGTCTTGCCCTGCGAGTAGTCGATGGGCTGAGAGTCGCTCTGATAGCCGCCGCGTCCGCCACCGTGGCTTCTGCCCTGGTAGTTGCCGTGGGTCTCGATGGTGGAGGGCGGAGTATCGGCGAAGTTGCCGTTGGCGACGCGGTAGCTGTGGTCCATGGGGCCGACGAAGCTGCGAGGTCCGCGCTGCTGCTGTTTGCCGCCGCCACCCTTGCGCTTGAAGCCGCCGCCGTTGCCGGGTTGGTGGCTGTTGCTGTCGCGGTAGCCATTGCTCTGATGACCAGCGCTGCTGGCGGCAATATTGCCCGGATTCTCAGGCGTGCGTTGGCGATCTCGGTCGCGGAACTTCTTCTTCCAGCGCTTGCCGGTGGAGCCTCCGGAGCCGTTCTGCTGCCCATTCTGCGGGAGGCTCTGTGGCTGCGACGCACCTTGCAGGGTAGGAACGGATTGACCCGCTGACGCGTCGTTGTCGGAGGAGCCCGGTTGTCCGGAATCTCCGCCAGCGGTCGTCTCTGGTCCCTTGCTTTTGCGCTTCCGGCGACGCCGGCGGCTGCTTTTGGACTGACCCATGCCGTGCGGCACGTTCTGTGCATCCTGCGAGGAATGCTCACTCTGATCCTGGTGGTCAGATAGCGGGAGTTGCCCTTGGTGCGTCTGCACCTCGGACACGGTTTGCTCTGAAGTCATGCTTCCACTTCCTATTGCCCTGGTGCGCAATTAGCGTCTAACACCCACGTGCACGATCTCCTCGTCCTCGCATGAGTCTGCGGGGAGCGAAACAAACCGGTATTGCAGCGTCGGTAAAAACGATCTCAAGTTGTACTCGAACGGACGTCTGTGTGTTCCTATCGATTGCGACCTTCGACACCTCGTACCGCCGCTCGCAACCGGGATTCGCCTGCGTCGGCAAATCCTTCACCCTAAGTACCTATTTGCAAATGTTCCGACAGGATAATCCACTTATTCATGCGTCTGCGCCACTATACACAAAGGGAACGTCCACAGAAAGCGGCACCCACAGCCGATTCACTCAGCAAGTCATAGACTAAACGCAAACTCTGCGGATAGCAAGCACTTCTATTTTTCCAGTACCTATATAAATATAAAAGTTGGCTCGGGACTCTAGAAGGGCGAAAAGGGTCTAGTTATTGAGACAGGACTCCGTCTGAACGGAGGGTTCTTCCTGATTTACTGCGAATGGCCAGTCACGGCCTCCTGAAATGATCTCCTCACCTGGAGGGGAGATCGAACTCTCTGCGGCAAGCAGCACCTCCATGGGTGCAGGCTCTTCCAGTCCAGAGAGCTTCGCTATCGCGGTTCGGTATGCCGAACTGCAAGCATGAAGGTTTAAAGCAATCGATAGGCCAAAGTGGAAGCCACAGTATTTGCCATAAATTCAGGGATTTTTTGGTTTGCTTAGGCGTTTGTTCCCTGAAAATCATAGAGCTCCTTCTTTCAGCTTCATATTTTGGAAGAACGCACCGGTGCCGTGTAATGATCTTGTCAATATCGTTGAAGATCGTGCCGTCGCGGTTTGACCGCCTATCCATAGCCACCTATAATCAGAGGCGTTCTGGCAGATCTCCTGCTCCTGTCTGCTTTTCCGGGGAACCTCATCAACGGATCGGCTATGTGTTATCGCAGCAAAGTCTGCGTGGCCCCGGAGTGAGTGGAATGCGGAGCATGGCCCGGATGCAGGCAGTTGCGCACCGATGGCCGAAACGATAGATGAACGACTTCGAAGGAGCTTTACACACTACATGAACCGGACCCTCACTCTCCTCTCCGCGCTCGGCGCAGGCCTGACGATCGCTGCCACAACCGCCCAGACCGCCGTAGCTCAGGCTCCGGCTGCTCCCGCACCCGCCACCCAGGCCGCACCCGTTACACCGCAGGCCGTTCCGGCGAAGGTCGCCCTGATCTCGTTCGAGCAGGCTGTCTTCGCAACGAACGAAGGCCAACGCGCCGTACAGGATGTTCAGAAGAAGTACGAGCCGAAGAAGGCGCAGATCGATACGCTAGCGCAGGAGGTCGACACGCTCAAAAAGCAGATGCAGAGCGCACCCGCGACCCTTTCTGACGAAGAGCGTGCCACGCGCCTGAGGAACATCGACACCAAGGAAAAGAGCTTGAACCGCGATGCCGAAGAGGCCTCCCAGGCCTACCAGGCCGATCTTCAGGAGGTCTATGGCAAGATCGCCCAGAAGGTGAACGGCACACTGCGCAACTACGTTCAGCAGAATGGCTTTACGCTGCTTCTGGATGTCAGCGGCCAGCAGAGCCCGGTCATGTGGGCGCTCCCACAGACAGATGTGACGCAGGCCGTGGTCGATGCCTATAACACCAGCTCGGGTGTTGCGGCTCCTCCTCCGTCGGCCCCGTCGGCAGCACGGCCACGCGCTACGACACCTCGTCCAGCCACTCAATCGCCTCAGTCACCCAAATAGCAAGTAAGTACAAGTAAGTTGGGAAGAAGATATGGTTGGATATCTTCTTCCCACAGACGGAGTTCTCTCCTCGCCCTCAAGTTCCTCTTCCTGTGGAAAATTATGTGGATTTCCCGACATGGGAATCTGTCCGATTCGTTATGGTTATGACGGACTACTCGGGCAATACCTAGTCATTTGTATTTAAGTTTATTGTAATGAATGAGATGCCGGATTTTATTGGCACTCTTTCCCGTCCAGATCGCTGGCATTCCGTAAGTCCAGCAATTTCAATGATTCCACAGGACGGGGTTACAGTTCTGTTACCCGACAATACTCTTGTTGAATTGGATCGACGATTATTCTTCGCCGACTTTCAGTACGGCGAGGAAGGCCTCCTGGGGAATGTCGACCTTGCCAATCCGCTTCATGCGCTTCTTGCCCTCTTTCTGCTTGTCGAGGAGTTTGCGCTTGCGGCTGATATCGCCGCCGTAACATTTGGCGATGACGTTCTTGCGGATGGCGGTGACGGTCTCGCGGGCGATGACCTTGGCACCGATAGCGGCCTGGATGGCGACCTCGAACATCTGACGCGGGATCAGCTCGCGCATCTTCGAGACCAGGGCTCGGCCGCGATCGTAGGCGAAGTCACGGTGGACGATGATGGAGAGCGCGTCGACGGGGTCGCCGCCGATGAGGATGTCCATTTTGACCATGGGGGAGACCCAGGTGCCGGAGAGGACGTAGTCCAGCGAGGCATAGCCACGGGAGACGGACTTGAGCTTGTCGTAGAAGTCTAAAACAATCTCATTCAGTGGAAGTTCGTAAGTGAGCATGACGCGTGTGGTGCTGACGTACTCGATGTTCTGCTGACGGCCGCGCTTGTCCTCGACGAGCTTCAGGATGTTGCCGACGTACTCCTCGTTGGTGAGGATCTTGGCGGTGATGACCGGTTCTTCGATCATCTCGACCTCAGTGGGATCGGGCCAGCGGGAAGGGTTGTCGACCTCAAGGACGCTGCCGTCGGTCAAGGTGATCTTGTAGCGGACGCCCGGGGCGGTGGTGATGAGGTCGAGGGAGAACTCGCGCTCGAGGCGTTCCTGAATGATCTCAAGGTGGAGCAGGCCGAGGAAGCCACAGCGGAAGCCGAAGCCAAGTGCGACGGAGGACTCGGGCTCGAAGGAGAAGCTGGCGTCGTTGAGGCGGAGCTTTTCGAGTGCGTCGCGAAGCATGGCATGCTCGTGCGAGTCCACGGTGTAGAGGCCGGCGAAGACCATGCTCTTGATGTCTTCGAAGCCGGGCAGCGCGGTCTCGCAGGGACGGGCAACCTCGGTGATAGTGTCGCCGACCTTGGTGTCTGCCACGTTTTTGATGGTCGCTACGAAGAAGCCGACCTCGCCCGCGGTGAGCTCGGCGATCTCGACCGGCTTGGGTGTCATGACGCCCATGCTCTCGACGTCGAAGGTCTTGCCGTTCGACATGACCTTGATCTTCATGCCCTTGCGGAGCTTGCCGTTGATGATGCGGGCGAGGACGATGACACCGCGGTAGGCGTCGAACCAGCTATCGAAGATGAGCGCCTGCAGAGGTGCGTCGGGGTCGCCGAGTGGCGAGGGTAGGCGGTGAACAACGGCCTCGAGGATGTCGGCGACGTTGAGGCCGGTTTTCGCGGAGACGGCGATGGCATCGTCTGCGGGAAGGCCTACGGATTTTTCGATCATCTCCTTAGTACGCTCGATGTCGGCGCTGGGGAGGTCGATCTTGTTGATGATGGGAATGATCTCTAGGCCGTTTGAGATAGCGAGATAGGCGTTGGCGAGTGTCTGCGCTTCGACGCCCTGCGAGGCATCGACGACGAGCAGCGCGCCTTCGCACGATGCGAGTGAGCGTGAGACCTCGTAGGAGAAGTCGACGTGGCCGGGAGTATCGATCAGGTTGAGCTGATAGGTGTCACCGTCCTGCGCCTTGTAGACCATGCGGACGGTGTGGGCCTTGATGGTGATGCCGCGCTCGCGCTCGAGATCCATGGCATCAAGCACTTGGGCCTGCATCTCGCGCGCGGTCAGCGAGCCGGTCAGCTCGAGCAGCCGGTCGGAGAGGGTGGATTTGCCGTGGTCGATGTGCGCGATGATCGCGAAGTTGCGAATGTGATCTGGGTCCATGCCGGTGGAAGCTGCCTCAACCTCCATGTTAACACCCGCTTGGCGAATGCCAGGCAAGGTGAGGCGCTGGCCGGTAGCGGGTCAGTTTGAATCCACAGACCAAAGAGCCCATAAAGGTAATGATGGGTAGCTCGAGGCCATCATGGCGAGACGAGTGCGAACAATTGCCCGGCTTACTACGTAAAGAAAGGCAGTCAGGTAGAGAGCGCAGGCAGTAAAGTGTTACCTGAGTCCCGAGGACGACATGAGCATAGCAAGGCTGTTTTGGGTACTTTACTGGGCGTGGGTAGTGTCCGAGGTTCTGCTCCAAGTGGTGACGCGCACCAGCCGGAGCAGCGGCGAGGTTAAGGATCGCGGGTCACTGCTGCTGTTGTTGCCGGTGATCTTCGGGTCTATCTGGGCGGCTACGTGGTACGGCGATACGCATGTGCGGACGATGCTGGGCGGGGCGCATTGGCTTAGGACGGCGGCGCTGGTACTGCTGGTAGCTGGGCTAGCAATTCGCTGGACGGCGATCTTCACTCTGGGGAGATCGTTCAGTACGAATGTTGCGATTCATGCGAAGCAGACTTTGCACAAGACTGGTCTGTTCCGGTGGATGCGGCATCCTTCATACACGGGAATGCTGCTGTGCTTTCTGGCGGTGGGGACTTACGAGCGAAACTGGGTGAGCGTGGCGATCATGCTGGTGTTTCCGACAGTGGCTCTGCTATACCGGATACATGTGGAGGAGATCGCGCTGACCGGGGCGTTCGGCGAGGATTATGTGGAGTACAGCAGGGTGACGAAGCGGTTGATACCCGGGATCTACTGATGGACAAGGGTAGGTGGGAGCAGGCTGAACTGGAGTAGAGCCAATGACTTCAACTACTGCGGCACGGGGCGAACTGGCTTCACACTGCCTCAAAGGACTCCGCGTAGTGCTGAACGGATGCGGTGATTCCAATGGAGTAGTCAGCAGAGCATCGCCCCTCCTACTCCCTTTGGGTTCATAACCAAAGGACTGGATTGTCGAACATTCGGAAACTGTGGATTCAAATTGATCCACTACTCGCAGGCCAGTCCGTGCAAATTACACATTCGCTCACTCTGCAATGGAGGAAAGGCGTTGATCGCGATGTGCGCCACTTACTATCCACACTCCAATGAGGACGAGGCTCCCTCCAAGGATTTGAACCATCGTCATGCGTTCTCCGAAGAGGAAGAGCGCGAATATTGCAGTGAGAGGGGCGACGGCGAGCAATGTTACGGAGGTCACTGTTGCAGGAAGATGGCCAAGCGCGTAGGTCAGGCAAAAGTAGCCCGTCAGCTGGCATATCAAACCAAGACCAACCAGCGCAGCCATAGAAGGGATACTCGGCACGCCGAGCGAGATGTGGGCCGAGACAGCGAACACCAGGAGCACAACAGTACTTGTCGTCGTCGAAAGAGCAAGCAGAGTCCCAGTATCGCAACGTTCCCGTAGGCGCTCTGTGGCCATGAGATACAGCGCAAAGCAAATAGAGGCCATGACAGCGAGAAAATCAGCGGATGATCTGGAATTTAGATGCTGCGCATCTACCGTGACGATCAAACAGGCACCAGAAAGAGCGATGGCAAGAGCTGTCCAGAAACGTGGAGAAGGTAATTTTCGCGTAGTCCCCCAAGTCAGCAGTCCGACAAGTAGCGGCGCGTTGTTTCCGAGGAACGTGGCGCTTCCGGCAGAGGTGTGGAGGACAGCGATGTTGTATAGCCCGACATCGCCGGCAAAGAAAACTCCACCCAGGGCGGCAAGCCAAAACGTAGACTGGCTGATGCGAGCAAGCTTTGTCCTGGAAAGCAGCAAAAAGGGCCAGAGTGCCACAGCAGCGAAGAACATCCGATAAAAAGCAGATGCGATCCCGGGCATTTGTGTCCATCGGACAAAGATTGCCGACCAGGCAATTGCGATTACACCTACCGCCAAGGCTGCATAGGCTCTGGCAGTTTGTCCGTTTGGCATTCCTGACTATTACACGCGACGCCCGCTCAGAGCGACCCGTTCTATTGATGCGAGCCCGACCCACAGGAGCGGAGCTGGAGGCATATTTTTTCGGGGTCATGCGAGTGATTGCGCGCGAGCGAACGCATTTGTCTCTGGCGCGTCTTACAATGAGCAGGGACGAATGGCGAGGATGACTTTAGAAGAACTGATGCGGCGGTGTGCACTTGTGGTGGCGTGCGCGCCGCTGTTGATGCTTGCAGGTTGTCCTGATGACCAGACGGCTGCTCCGGGTAAGGTGGTGGCCCAGGCGACGGCTCCGACAGTGGCGACTACTACCGTAGCGGCTGCTCCGGTGGCGGCGCAGTCGAGTGCAACGACGGCGCAGTCGGTCGATAACTCTGCCAATGCATACAAGGCTCAGCAGCTCATCAATCAGGCGGAGGCCCGCTATCGCAGTGGCGTGGATAACTACCGAGCGAACCGGCTGGATGCAGCGCGCATCGACTTCGACGCTGCTGTCGACCTGATGCTGACCAGCGGGATGGACCTGAAGAACGATTCTCAGCTCGCCGATGAGTTTGACCATCTGTTGAACGCGGTCAACTCGCTGGAGATGGCGGCGCTGAAGCAGGGCAACGGGTTCTCACCAAAGCTGGAAGCCGCGCCTCTCGATGAGGCCGCGAACGAGGTCACCTTTCCGGCCAACCCCGAGCTAACGGCGAAGGTGACCGCGGAGTTGAAGACGACGCAGTCAGACTTTCCCCTGGTCATCAACGACTATGTGGCTGGGTACATCAGTTACTTCACCAACTCACCGGCGGGTCATGCGCATCTTGTTCGTTCCCTGGAGCGCGCGGGCAAGTACAAGGATATGATCTCGAAGGATCTCCGGGATCAGGGGCTCCCGCAGGACCTGATCTATCTCGCGATGGCGGAGTCGGGCTTTCAACCGCAGGTCGTGAATGCGCATTCGGGCGCTGGTGGTATGTGGCAGTTCATGCCGTTTCAGGGCGCGTATGGTCTCGCGCGCAATGGCTACTTCGATGAGCGATTCGATCCGGAGAAGTCCTCGATCGCCTATGCGAAGTACATGAAGACGCTCTACAACCAGTTCGGAGACTGGTATCTCGCAATGGCCGCCTACAACTGGGGGCCGGGGAACGTGCAGCGCTCGGTCATGCGGACGGGGTATGCGGACTTCTGGGAGCTGTACCGCCGCAACGTACTCCCGGAGGCGACGAAGAACTATGTGCCGGGTATCATCGCGGCCATCATCATGGCGAAGAATCCGACACAGTATGGGCTCGACAAACTGGTGCCGGAGGCGCCGATCGTCTCGGACACGGTAACGGTGGACTATGCGATTGATCTGCGCCTGGTCGCCGATCTCACGAACGCTTCGCTGTCGGAGATCGTCGCATTGAATCCGAGCCTGCTGCGGATGAGCACGCCGAACGATCTTTCGTTCGATCTGCACATTCCGGTCGGCACACATGATGTTTTTGCGGAGCGGTTGAAGTCGATTCCGGAGGAGAAGCGCAATAGCTGGCGATTCCATGTCGCTCGTTCGGGCGAGTCGCTCGAGGCGATTGCAGCTAGCTTTCATGCGCGCACCGGCGACATCGCGCAAGCCAATGGACTCAAGCCTGGGGAGACGGTGGAAGAGGGCGACGAGCTGGTAGTGCCGGTCACGGTGGTCTCGGCAGCTACGCATCCGCAACGGTATACGGCACGTCGCGGAGACACGTTGGTGACGGTGGCGGATCGATTCAATGTTTCGGTCGAAGACCTGCGCCAGTGGAACCATCTGTCGTCGAACACGGTGAGATCAGGGCAGTCGTTGAACGTCGCAGAGCCGGTGCGCCTCGCTCCATCGGTGCATAGCCGCAGAGCTGCCTCGCGAGGCAAGGGGTTGCGACGCTCTGGTTCGACGAAGAGTTCAGCAGGGAACACTGCGAAGGGATCAGCGAAACAAACGAAGAATACATCGGCTTCGACGTCCGGTTCGGCGAAGAGATCGAGTTCATCGGCACATGCATCGAGCTCGAAATCGAAAGGCAAAGCTGCACGATAAGCTACCTCACGAAAAAGAGTACTTGCTATCGCTAGCAAGTGGATGCAATCTATTGCTAGAATCCGTGCGCGATATGAGATAGATTTTCTTCGTAGCGTAAGTGGAGACAGACTCACTCGGCAACAGTGGGGAAGTGCAAAGCAGGCAGGGGATAACGATGACGATGTTCGATGGACTCGATGAGACGATCAAGCAGTACGCAGCAGCGGACCATGACGAGCATGATGCCGAGATCGATTCCGATGACGATCAGCGCATCTCCAGCCGCTTCGATGAGGATGAAGAAGAAGAGGTAACACTTACCTCTGACGATGACGATCATGGCTTGGAGGATGAGGATGAGGATGACGATGAGCTCGATGGCGATCATGAGAAAGACGGAGATGCCGACGTTCTTGTCGTAGCTGTCGAGAAGGCAATCGTCTACACACCTCCCGCTTCGCCGTCCGCAGGATATGCCCCTGCTACTAAGCTCTCGAAGCTTCCGGAGCCGAAAAAAGTTGCGATCAGCGCCGCTCCGGTGGCGAAACCTGCCGCAAAGAAGGCCGCAACGAAGAAGCCAACCGCTAAGAAAGCTGCACCGGTCAAACCTGCGGCGAAGAAGGCGACTCCAGTGAAGGTGGCCGCAAAGAAGGCTCCAGCTAAAAAGACGGTGCCAGTAAAGAAGGCGGTCGCAAAGAAAGTAGTCGCAAAGAAGGCGGCGAAGAAGACTTCCTCCAAGAAGGTGTCTGCGAAGAAGACTGCCCCGAAGAAGTCGGTTCCCGCCAAAAAGACCACGGCAAAGAAGTCTGCCGGAAAGTTTATAAAAGCATCTGCCGCGAAGAAGTCCAGTGCTCACCGCGGCGGTAAAGTTGCCCTTAAAAAGGCAGCTGGCAACAAGAGCACTGGGAGAAACAAAAAACTAACAAAGAGAGGTATCACCTTGGCAACGAAGAAAGCAGCAAAGAAGGCCCCAGCAAAGAAGGCGGCAGCGAAGAAGGCTCCCGCAAAGAAGGTAGCGAAGAAGGCAGTCAAGAAGGCTCCTGCAAAGAAGGCAGCAGCAAAGAAGGCTCCCGCAAAGAAGGCAGCAAAGAAGTAGTTAGTCGTTAAGGCAAGCAAAAAGGCCCGGACTCCTCATTACGAGGGCCGGGCCTTTTTGCGTCTGGAGATAAGTGCGGCGCTTACTTTTTCGCTGTGGCGAGGTAGGCGAGGACAGTTTCGCTGTGGGTGTTCGGGTCAACCTTCGACCAGGCCTGAACGACCTTGCCGGAGGGATCGATCAAGACGGTATCACGCTGGGCGAACTTCAGCGGTCCCATGCCCATCATGGGGACTCCATAAGCGTCGACGACCTTGTGGTCCGGATCGGCGAGCAGCTTGAAGGTCAGGCTCTCCTTGGTGCAGAAGCTCTGGTGGCTCTCCGCGGTGTCCAGGCTGACGCCAAGGATGACGGCATTAGCTGCCTTGTATTTTTCAAGATCGCGCTGGAAGTTATGGGCCTCGATGGTGCAGCCGGTGGTCTTGTCCTTCGGGTAGAAGTAGAGGACGACCCATTTGCCCTTGTAGTCGGTGAGACTGATGGGCGTGTTGTCCTGCGACGGCAGGGTGAAGTTGGGAGCGGTGGTTCCCGGCTGGATCAGATCCGCTGCGTAGGCCTTGATGCCAACGGCGCTCATCGCCGTAATACCCGCGATCACTGCAATCAGTAGTCCCTTGCGCTTCATGTGGTTCTCCTTGTGTTTCGACAAGGCTGCAGCGCGTATGGATGGATGGCGTGCAGCTCTGTGGGTAATATTACGCGCTCGCCATCGTTCAATTGTCACGGTTTCGTCACGCTGCTCTTTGGCGATCTACTCTGCGACTACGGCAATTCCCGCTACGTCCGCTGCCGCGACGATCGCCTCGGGATCGAACAACAGGGTCCTGCCGGCTTCGACAGAAAGGCATCGGGCACCGGCCTGGTGCATCGCCGCAATGGTCGCCACGCCGATGACGGGGACGTCGAAGCGCATATCCTGATTCGGCTTCGCCACTTTGACTACCGTGAGGGCCTGGGATAGAAAGCCGTCGTCTTCGCGACCGGCGGTGTGCATCAGCGCGCCTGCCCTGGCGATGGTCGCGTCTGTGCCTTCCATGGCCTCGACGGCGACGCATGCCTGCGCGGCGATGACCACCGTCTGACCCAGGTCGTAGCCTGCGATCGCGCGTGCCACGGTGCGGCCGTAGGCGATGTCCTTCAGTTCCTCGGCATTGGGAGCACGTTGCGTCATGACTCCGGGCTTGGCGAGCAGCGGCTCCAGATAGGCGGTCGAGGAGATTAGTGCGATGCCCTCGTCGCCGAGGACCTTGGCGACCGCGCCGAGCAGCATGTCGGTGTTGCGCGTGCGGAGGCTCAGCAGCAGCTTGGCGAGCCGCCAGTCGGGGCGGATGCTCGAGAAGATCTGCTTGTGCCGCACCTGCCCAGCCATCACGGCGCGAGTCACGCCTTCTGTCTGGAAGGTCTCGATCAATCGTGAGAGTTCTCCAAGCGACATCCAGTGAACGCGGATGTGGGGATCGCTGGCAGCGCGGGCGTCCATCTCGGAATCGGTTTCCTCTTTGATGGCGGCGACGACGACGTCGAGGCCATGGGCGCGTGCTGCCTCGAGCAGCAGGAAGGGAAAGCGACCGTTGCCGGCAATCAGGCCGAGTTTTCCAGCCCCACTCGTCTCGGTTTTCATTGCAGGCCTCTTACTTGATGATGCCGCGATGGCTGGCGGCGACGAACTCTGCGAGATAGGCTACGTGCTCTCCCGCGCCTTCCTTGGCGAGCATCTCGCGCAGCGCCTCGAGGGCCTGGCTGGTGTTGAGCTTTGAGCCAACCAGCAAGCGATAGGCGGAGCGAAGCTCCTTGAGCTGCTCCGGCGTGAAGCCTCGCCGCTCCAGCCCGACTTTGTTCAGCCCATAGGCGTGGTTGTTACGTTCGATCGAGGTGAGCGAGTACGGCAGAACGTCCTGCGTGATTGTCGTGCCGCCGCCGATGTAGGAGTACTTGCCGATCCGGCAGAACTGGTGGACCGGGCACAGCGCGCCGACGGAGGCGTAGTCCTCGACGATGACGTGCCCTGCGAGGGTGGCGGAGTTGGCGAGGATTACGCCGTTGCCGATGTTCGAGTCGTGGCCGATGTGAGTGTAGGCCATGATAAGGCAGCCGTCGCCGAGCCGTGTGACTCCGCCTCCGCCCGCCGTGCCACGGGAGATGGTGACGTACTCGCGGATGCTGTTGCCGTCGCCGACCTCAACCCGGGTGAGCTCGCCCGCATACTTCAGGTCCTGCGGGGCGATGCCGATGCAGGCGAAGGAGAAGATGCGATTGTTGTTGCCGAAGGTTGTGTGTCCATCGAGGACGACGTGCGAGACCAGCTCGCAGTCTTCGCCGAGGACAACGTTCGCCCCCACGATGGAGTATGGCCCGATGGTGCAGCTTGCGGGAACGACTGCCCCTTCGGCAACAATCGCTGTGGGATGAATACTCACTCGGCGGATGCCTCGGCAGCGTCTCCCGGCTTCTTTTGTGTCACGCGAGGAACCAGCTGGCACATCACGGTTGCCTCGCAGACGACCTTGCCATCGACGGTCGCGATGCCAAGCATCCTGACGGCACGGCTTCGCCACTGCAATACCGTGACCTCGATGCGGACCTGGTCGCCCGGGACGACGGGACGGCGAAACTTCGCACTATCGATGCCAGTAAAGACCATCAACTTGTTGGCGCGGTCGGGGACCTCGGTCATCAGCATGGTTCCGCCTGCCTGCGCGATCGCTTCGATCATCAAAACGCCGGGCATGATGGGGTAATCGGGAAAATGCCCCTGGAAGAAGGGTTCGTTCATCGTCACGTTCTTGATGGCTACGATGCGAGTTCTGGGTTCTATCTCGAGGATTCGGTCGATCAGGAGAAAAGGGTAGCGGTGGGGTAGGATCGACATGATCTCGAGGATGTCCATCGTCCGTCCCGGTTCCGGAGTACTGTTTGTAGGGTCGCTCATAGCAGACATGAGTATAAACTGCGGCCCTGACAGGGGTCAGTCGATGTTGTGAACCTTCTTGACGGGGCGGTTGGGGTCGAAGAGCTCGGGAGCCAGCGGTTTGCCATACTCCACCTTCTTGATGAAGAGCTGATCGGCCATGTCGCCGTTGTGGTATCGGGTGATGGCGAAGGGGGTTGGAAGTCCCTGAATATCGTGATATTCGTCGTACTCCTCGGCGTCCTCGTCGTGGTCCTTGAAGGTCTCATTGCGCCACTCGAAGGTGCGCCGCAGCGGCAGGTGGGTGTTGACGTCGAGGTCGATGGTCACTGCGTCGTTATTGGCGCCGAGCACCGTTACCTTGTCGACAATGCGCCGCTCGACCATCGCTGTTCCTTCGGCCAGGATGATCACTCCGGGCTGCTTCAGCCAGGTGTGGACGACCTCTTCGATGGAGTGGGCGTGTCGCCGGAGGTGGTCCTTCACCTGTAGCTCCGGCAGCGTAGTCTTGCCCTTGTAGGTGATCTCGTAACCGGTGTCCTTCGTCCAAATGTGGACGACCTCGCGCTTTTTGGTGTACTCGACACGCTCGACGTCCGGTTGGCCGTCGATGGGGAACTGCTGGAAGCTCCAGAAATCAACGACGCTGCCGGTGGGGGCGCCGCGGAAGAAGCTGGCAGTGTGGCCCTCCTGCTGCATGGTGCGGCGCTGCAGCCAGAGAGGTCCGCCGAGCGCGGTCACCATCTGGTCGAGCAGGATGCGCCCGCGCTCCTCCGGGGTCTTGCCGGACTGCGTGGGCGCGGCGCTGGGGATGTCGTGGGCCTGCGCCAAAAGGGGCATAGGTAGCAGAAGTGCCGCGATGGCTGCGCTCAGAGCAAGACTTCTCATCAAAAACCTCATCAGCCGACCAGCACAGCGCCACCGTTCACGTTGAAGACCTCGCCGGAGATGAAACCCGCCAGCGGGGTGCATAAAAATAGAATTGGACCGGCGATCTCGTCGACGCTGGCCACGCGTCCCAGGGGGATTGTAGCGAGCACTTTCTTGGACGTCTCAGGGTGTTCAAGGGCAGCGGCGGACATCTCGGTCGCAACCCAGCCTGGGGCGATGCAGTTGCACAAGATGCCCTGCCCAGCCAGTTCGCTCGATAGGCTTTTGGTGAGGCTGATGAGTGCGCCCTTGCTGGCGGCGTAATCGGCGTGGAAGGCCTCGCCGCGTTGCCCGGCGGTGGAGCTGACGAGGACAATGTGCCCGCGCGTTGCGCCTGTTTGGGGTTGAGTTTTCATCTGCGCGACGCCCGCCTGAACGAGGCCGAAGACGCTGTCCAGGTTGATGCCCATAGTCTCGCGCCACTGGGTGACGGTCATCTCGGCGATGGGCGCGTCATGTGATGGCCAGATGCCGTGGTTGACGATCAGGCAGTCCAGTCGCCCAAAGGCGGCAACGGCGGACCGGACGAGCGCTTGCCCGTCCTCGGCGGTGGCCAGCTCCTGCCGGATGGCGCGGCAGACGGCTTCGCCGCCACACTCCACGACCAATGCGTCAGCCTGAGCCTGCGCGGAGCGGTAGCTGAAGACGACTCGGGCTCCAGCCTGCCGAAACATCTGGACCGTAGCCGCGCCGATGCCGCGCGACCCGCCCGTGACCAGTGCAACCCGGCCTTGCAGGGAGAGCGGCACCCCGAATGTTGAAGTATTCTGCATGGTCTTCACGCTATAGAAGCATCCGGCATTTACGCAAGCAGCCAAAATTTTCAAACAAAAGGAGATTTTGCTGCTGAAGTGCGGTACGCTGGGGTGAATTTTTAAGGAGACTTATCCATGAGCAAAGCCGTTCTTGTTGTTCGTATCCTGCTTGGTGCCATGTTTCTCTTCTTTGGTTTGAACGGTATTCTTCACTTCTTGCCGACGCCACCGATGCCTCCCAGCGACGCGACTACCTTTGCGACGATTCTGATGACGCACAAGTACATGAGCTTTGTTGCGCTCTGCCAGGTCATTGGCGGCCTGTTGCTACTCGTAGGTCGTTTTGTTCCGCTAGGGCTGACGATTCTTGGGCCGATCCTCGTCAACATCCTGTTGTTCCACTTTCTGCTGATGCCTCAGGGAGTAGCGATGGGTCTGATCGCGACGGCGATGGAACTATTTCTTCTCTACGCGTACCGCCTGTCGTTCCGTGGCCTCTTCGACGCGAACCCGGAGAAGTTCTAGCTGGCTTTGGCCTTGGCGCGTGATTCGAGCAGCTTCCTGCGCTCGTGGATGAGTTTTTGCTGGTCCTTCGCAGGCAGATCAAGCACTTTGCGCGTTTTGGGAGGGAGTTTGCCGAGCGTCAGATCGTAGGCCGCTCGCAGCTCCCTCTCCCACTCAGGCGCTCGGAAGATATCCCATCGCTCCACCGCGACCCACCAGATGCGTGCCATGTACGGTGCCGGGAACAGGCCCTCGATCTCCAGCAACTCGGCATAGTGTTCCGGCCCGGCGGAGTAGGAGATAACACCCTTCCATTTGCTGTTGTTCTCGAGGCTGGCCACGGCAAACATCTTGCCCCCAATGGCCTTGTCGCCGACCCAGAAGACGAGTTTTCCTCCCCATTGCACCGTGTCGACGACGTGGGGCAGCTTCAGCAGGAAGATCCGGATGCGCTCTGCGTCCATGCAAAGCAGTATAGGTCAGAGGGATTCCCTTAACAGAGTTGTAAACGAATCGGTCCCTTGGCCGTGACCGGATCGACGACCCGGCCATGCTGGGTGATGACGATCTTCCCTGCAGCCGCCAGACCTCTCGCCACTACCCGCGCTGGCTCCATCAATCCTTCCCAGTCCTGCCGTGTCTCTTCTCCCCCGACAGACTTCGCCGCCTCTGACGGGCAGATGGTCTGATCCCTGCCGCGCTCGGCCAACAACTCCAGAATCGCCGCTTCGAGTGCTGCATCTTTCTCTCCGGGCTGGTAGCCCCGGCAGGTGTCGCTGCAGTATTTGACGATGTCCCAGTCGCGTTCCCACTGTTTTTTCCATGCGAACGGCCGCCCGCAGGTCTTGCAGAGCTTGTCCTTGTGCGGAGTCTCTCGTTCGGGCTTTCGTTTGCGATCCGGCATGGTGATCTTGATGCTAAAGGAGTGGGTTCTGGTAGTGCTCTACCGTAGGAAATGGATCATAAAAGTGGTGCAACAACTCCTTCCACTGTTGATATTCCGGAGAGCCGCGAAATCCAATCGTATGATCCTCGAGCGTTTTCCATTCCACAAGCAGGATGTATCGGCTGGGCTTTTCCAAGCAGCGGCGAATTTGATGAGATTCGTAACCATTCATCCCCGAGATGATGGAAGTTGCTCGCTTGAAAGCCGTTTCAAACTGATCTTCCTGCCCTGGACGGACATCCAGTATCGCGACTTCCAAAATCATGAATTGTTCCTCAACTGGATTGATGGAATGCCTCAGCGTCTACCACGAGACGAAGGCATTGCCTTTCCAGGCTGACATTTCGTAGGTTGTACTGCCTATGGTCTTTATACTTGAAAGAAATGTCTATCTTTCCCTCGCTTGAAGACCAGCTCGACCTCATCACCAAAGGCGCCGCCGAGATCATTCCGCTCGATTCCCTGAAGGAGCGCATCACGCAGTCCATCGCTTCGGGCCGCCCGATGCGCATCAAGGCCGGGTTCGACCCCACGGCCCCCGACCTGCACCTTGGCCACACGGTGTTGATTCGCAAGCTGCGGCATTTTCAGCACCTTGGCCACACGGTGATCTTCCTGATTGGCGACTCGACTGCCTTGATCGGTGATCCGACTGGCCGCAATGTGACCCGCAAGCCACTGACACCGGAGCAGATAGCAGCCAACGCGGAGACGTACAAGGAACAGGTCTTCAAGATTCTGGACACCGAGAAGACCGAGGTCCGCTATAACTCCGAGTGGTTGGACAAGCTGAACTACTACGACATGGTGAAGCTGATGGCGCAGTTCACCCTCTCGCAGATGCTCGAGCGCGAGGAGTTCCACAAGCGCTTCCAGGCGGAGCAGCCGATCTCGATGCACGAGATGATCTACCCGATCGCGCAGGGGTACGATTCCGTCGCGCTCGAGTGCGATGTGGAGCTCGGTGGCACTGACCAGAAGTTCAATCTGATGCGTGGCCGCGACCTGCAGAAGCACTTCGGCCAGCCGCAGCAGAGCATCCTGATGGTGCCGATCCTGGAAGGTCTGGACGGCGTTCAAAAGATGTCGAAGTCGTTGAACAACGCCATCGGTATCCACGAAACGCCGACCGAGATGTACGGCAAGCTGATGTCGATCTCAGATGAGCTGATGTGGAAGTACTGGACGCTGCTGACCGACCTTCGCCAGTCCGAGATCACGCAAATGCAGGCCGATGTGGCCAGCGGCGCGCTGCATCCGATGCAGGCGAAGAAGAACCTCGCGCATACGATCACGAAGGACTTCCACTCGCTCGAAGAGGCGGATGCGGCAGCGAGCAACTGGGCGAAGCAGTTCCAGCAGGGCGAGACCGCTGCTGATCTGGAAGAGGTTGCGGTCGCCTATGATGGTGTTGCCGCTCCGATCGATACGGGGAAAGCTATCCGCATCCAGAAGTTGTTGGTGCAGGCTGGCTTCGTCGCTTCCGGCAGTGAGGCGACGCGCAAAATTGCCGAGGGAGCAGTTCGTATAGACAACGCAGTCTACAAGGATGCAGTGCTGCCGATTGAGGCGCTCCCCGTTACGCTTACGTTGCGTTTGGGGAAACGCGCCAAGATCGTCATCGTCTCGTAGCCGGTAGGGAGCAGGCATCCAGAATGCGTTCCGGTACGTCTCACTCACAACGATGCTTCGTCCGGCAACACCTCCTGCGATTGTGCTTTTGAGCGTGCTTCTCAGCGCTCCCTTAGTACTTCGGGCGCAGATGCCAAAGGAGATCGTCCAGCAGGCGGTGCAGTCGGAGCTCACCGCCAGCCGCAACGACCATTCCCGCTGGCGCTACCACCAGGAGGAAAAGGTCCCGGTCCACACGGTCTCGATCGTGGTTGAGACCGCCTACGGGTCAATCAAGCAAAAGATTGAAGAATCTGGCCATCCCCTCACTTCGGAGCAGACCGCGGCCGAGGAGAAACGCGTTCAGAGTTTCATCCACGATCCCGGCCAACAGCAGAAGCAGCGGCGCGACGGCCAGCACGACGACAAGAGCGCCGAAAAGCTGTTGACGATGCTCCCCGAGGCCTTTACCTGGACGACCGTCAGCGAGACTCCGGAGTTGATCACCCTAGCCTTCAAGCCCGACCCCGGCTTCGACCCACCCGACATGGAGGCACACGTCATGAGCACCATGGCGGGCGAGATGGTCGTCGATAAATCGCAGCATCGCATTCGCACCATCCACGGAACGCTCTCCCACGATGTGGAGATCGGTTTTGGTCTTTTGGGAAAGCTCCACCAGGGCGGGACGTTCGAGGTGGAGCGGCGTGAGCTTGCACCGGGGCTGTGGCAGATCGTCGAAACCCATGTCCACATCGAAGGCCGCGCCCTCTTCTTCAAGACCATCGGCCAGCAGCAGGACGAGATCAAGACAGAGTTCACACGGGTCCCCGACTCCACGACGCTCGAGCAGGCCGCGACCATGCTTTCAGAGCGTAAAGACGCGAGCAGCACCTCTGCCTCGACACACTAAATCACGCGTTGCGTGCTGACGCGGTATTCTCTCGATGATGGCTCGAACTTCTTACCCGCAGTCTGACCGTGAGCTGATACGCCTGATTGAGCGGTCGGCTGGGCATCGTGCCGGATATAAACAGCTCATCCGCGAGCTTGGCCTGGGGGGTGGGCGCGAGCGCCGTCTGCTGCTGGAGCAGCTGGCCCGTATTACGGCTCGCGGCGAACTGGTCAAAACGGAGTTTGAGCAATGGGCGCTCCCTCATGCAACGCAGGAGAAGACGGCCCGCGCTCCGCGAAATGGCGCAGTGGCTGGCGTGGAGCATCGCGCGACCCGCGACCGTCTCGTCGCCGGAAAGCTCGACTTGCACCGCGACGGCTACGGCTTCGTCCGGCCCAACCAGAGCACCAGCCGCGAGGACGATCTCTTCATCCCGCCGAATGAGCTTAATGGTGCGATGCAGGGCGACGAAGTGCTCGTCGATGAGGCTCCGCCAGGTCGTGATGGACGCCGCTCTGGACGCATCGCTCGCGTACTGACGCGGCGCAACCCGACCGTCGTCGGCATCTTCCACTATGCTCGTCCGCAGGCCCGCGCCACCTGGGACCACGCTCCGCTGATCAACGGCAACTATGTGCGCCCGCTCGACGAGCGGATGACCCAGCCGATCCTGATTCCCGACGGCATGGAGGTTCCGGTGACGCCGAAGGAGACGCCACACCGCGTCCTTGGCGAAGAGGCGCAGGCTCAGCAGAACTGGTTCGACCCTGACCGCGAGCACAGCCACAACCCGCTTGAAGGCCTCGCCGTCGATATTGAGATCACGGACTTCCCGACGACTGGCCGTCCCGCGAAGGGCCGCGTCCTTGAAATCCTCGGGCCACCCGATGCCTTCGGTGTGGATGTCGAGATCATCATCCGCAAGCACCACCTGCCGCATACGTTTCCGACAAATGTTCTTGCTGAAGCAACTGCCTCGGCGGAGCAGACCGTTGCCACGCTTACTCCCGAAGAGCTTGCTGGACGCAGGGACTTCCGCGGCCTGCCCATCGTCACCATCGATGGCGAGACCGCCCGCGACTTCGACGATGCTGTCCTCGTCCAGCCGCTGCCGAACGGCAACTGGCAGCTCCAGGTGCATATTGCCGACGTCAGCCACTACGTCCGGCCCGGCACCGCGCTCGATCTTGAGGCGCGCCTGCGCGGCACCTCCGTCTACTTCCCCGATCGCGCGATTCCCATGCTTCCGCCACAACTGTCCTCTGGAATGTGCTCTCTCCGACCGGACGAAGACCGCCTCGTCCTAAGCTGCCTGATGGAGGTTGATGCGCGTGGCGAGGTGCTCGGCTATGAGGTGTGCGAGGGCATCATTCGCAGCGCGCGGCGCATGACCTACACGCAGATTCAGGCCGTGCTCGATGGCGACGAGGCCACCCGTGCGGAGTTTGCCGAACTCGTCCCCGCCTTCGAGCAGATGTACGAACTGGCGCTGAAGCTCAACGCCAAACGGCATCGGCGCGGCTCCATTGACTTCGACCTGCCCGAGCCCGTCATCCTCTTCAACCCTGACGGCAACATGCGTTCCATCGTCCGCTCGCAGCGTGGCTGGTCGCATCGGCTGATCGAGGAATTCATGCTCTCCGCGAACGAGTGCGTGGCCACGTGGATCGAGCACCAGGCCATCCCCAGCGTCTACCGCATCCATGAGATGCCCGATCCCAAGCGCATCATCGACTTCGAAGAGACGGCCAGCGCCTTCGGTTACTCGCTCGGTTTTTCGAGCCTGCCGGTCAAGCGTGTGCAGACCAAGGGCGACCGCCGCGACTCTCGGGGTACTGATCGCAAGGCCAAAACGCATGAGGTCGCCGAGTCCATCCCCGTCACTCCGCAGATGTACCAGCGGCTGACCGCGAAGATCGCAGGCAAGCCCGAGGAGCGCATCCTTGCCTACCTGATGCTGCGCTCGCTCAAGCAGGCTCGCTACAGCGAGAAGAATGTCGGCCACTTCGCGCTCGCCAGTCCGAGCTACACGCACTTTACCTCGCCCATCCGCCGCTATCCGGACCTGATTGTCCACCGCCTGCTGCGCGATCTGCTGGAGGCAGGCGCCAACCCCGAGGGCGCATCGATCCTCAGCACCGACCCACAGCCGTGGTCCTCCAAAGCTGATGCAGCGCCGTTGCGCAAGCCCGAGTACGACGAGGCGAAGACTCCGCTGCCTGAAGCTGAACTCGCAGCGATCTCTAGTGAGTCCAGCCAGTCCGAACGCCGCGCCGACGACGCCGAACGCGAGCTGATGGAGTGGAAGAAGATCAAGTTCATGCAGGACCGCGTCGGCGAGGACTTCCACGGCATCATCCTCTCGGTGACGAAGTACGGCTTCTTCGTCGAGCTGGACGACCTCTTCATCGAAGGTCTCGTTCCGCTCGCCTCGCTGGGCGCATTTGGCGATGACGACCGCTTCTTCTTCCGCGATACCGACCGCCAGATCGTCGGCTCACGCTCTGGCAAGGTCTTCAAGATGGGCATGCGCGTCCACATACTGCTCGACCGCATCGACCGCCAGCAGCGCCGCCTCCAGTTCGCTCTGCTGCCCGACTCCGAGGATGCGCCTGCCCCCCGCCCGCGCCGTTCCAAAACCGCCGCGACCCCCGAAGGAGAGCGGCCACACTCCAGCCCGAAGCGGACGGGCAAGAAGAAGGCGCGGCTCAGAGACAAGAAGGCTAAAGGCAAGCGGCGTTAGCTTGCCTAGGGTGTTATTCCACCGAACAGGCCCGCGAGCAGCAGCAAAACTGCGACGATCAACAGCGTCACCCGTATACGATGTAGCCGGTCCCAGCGTGCGCGGTCCTTCAACCATCCCGGATAGGGTTGCTCCGGGTTCATACGGGCGATCCGGTTGTTGATGGGTACAAGCATCGTCACGGTGAACACGATGGTTGCTGTCCACAGGACACCGGCAAATGCGATGAGCGCCCCGGGGCCGTGCAATATAGGCCGATGCTCATAGGCTGCACCCAGGATGAGTACGAGCACCAGCCCATACCAGAACGGCATCGCTCTTCCCAGAGAACCAGCCAGCAGGGCTGCCGTCTGAGCGTGCGCCCGGTCGCTAAGCCTGCGCAGTTGCGGGTGAACGAATGCCGCTACCGCGAACTCATTGCCTGCCATCATTCCTGCTATCGCTGCGGTCGCTACATCGTAGAGAATGGCCATTGTGCAGATTCGATGCGGCGCAGGGCCCGGAGGCATCGTAAAATAGAAGTTCCACAAGGAGTTGACAGAGCTGATGGCACACAATGTTTTCTGCGTGAAGTACAAGGCTGAACTGGAAGGCCTCGACGAGCCGCCGTTTGATTCCGATTTCGGTCAGAAGATTTACAAGAACGTCTCGAAGAAGGCCTGGGGCGAATGGATCGAGCGCCAGAAGATGCTGCTGAATGAGTACCGTCTGCAGCCCTGGACACGCGAGGCGCAGGACTTTCTCGTCGAGCAGATGAACGGCTTCTTCTTTGGCGAAGGCGAAGGTGGTGCGCTGCCCAAAGAATTCGTTGCTCCCACGCATTAATTCTCGGGCTGGTATGCGTGGTGATCGCCTACGTGATGGGGCATACGATACGAACCTCGACTCTTGGCTTGCGTCGTCTTAGCCTTATAGTGGCTCTGGCCGCTGCTTTTCTATCCACTGGTTGCGTAGCCGCTTCGGTGAGCGGCTACAAGATTGTGGCGAAGTACCCACACTCGACCGACAGCTATACGGAGGGGTTCTTCTATCTCGGAGGCCTCTTCTACGAGGGAACGGGGTTGAACGGCCACTCCGCAGTGATGGCGATTCAGCCTGAAACCGGCAAGCCCATCCAGCGGCTCGACCTTCCGCAACAGTACTTTGGCGAGGGAATCGTCGATTGGGGCCCGAATATCTACGAGTGGACGTGGCAGTCGCACGTCTGCTTCGTCTACGACCGCTTCAGCCTTCGGCTCGTCAAGCAGTTCACCTATACCGGTGAAGGCTGGGGTATGACGCGCACCGCAAACGAGATCATCACCAGCGATGGCACCGCGACGCTCCGCTTTCGTAATCCAGACACATTCAAGGAAACCCGCCATATTGTTGTGAAAGACGGGGCGAAGGCTATTGATGACCTCAACGAGCTCGAATACATCAAGGGCGAGATCTATGCGAACGTCTGGCACTCGGACCGCATAGCGCGCATCTCGCCGCGGGATGGGCACGTCATCGGCTGGATCGACCTGAGCGGCCTGTTACCCGCAAACGAGAAGGTCAACGAAGAGTCAGTTTTGAACGGCATTGCCTACGATACCCAGCATGATCGGCTTTTTGTCACCGGCAAACAGTGGCCAACGATCTTCGAGATTAAGATTGTCAGCCAGGCTGCTAAATAATCGTCCTTTGTTGAGGTCAACTGGCCCGTTTTCCCGGTACGAGGAGGGGCGGATTCCGCGCCCCTCGTGTACACTTAACTCTGCAACATACCCTGCCGTCGCCCGCCTGGGCTGACGGGCCAATACAGTCGGGACGTGGCTCAGCCTGGTAGAGCGCACCCTTGGGGTGGGTGAGGTCGCTAGTTCGAATCTAGTCGTCCCGACCATTTACTTTCAGCAACTTAACTTTCAGTATCAAGCAAATGGGGCCGAGTGTAGTTGGCGCAATTGCTCAAAGATGCGAGTGATGACAGATCCCTCAAGCGGGATAGGGTAAGGTCCCTTCACCCTGTCAGGATCATTCTTGCGAAGCTCCGCCCTAATGGCTAGGTCGTCCAGAAGCTCAAAGCCATCGCACCATATGGCCGTGGTAGTCGCCGCGTCCCAGAGAGTCTTATGCAAGCGGTCGCAGGATGCAAAGACTTTGCAGAACGGTGCGTAGAACAGATATTCGAGGTCGCATATATCGCTCTTGCGTTGACCATGGAAACCCCTCGCTTGCAAAGCAATCCATGCGAAAAACACTTGCGTTATGGAGGTTGCATAAGGCGCACCTTCCCGAAGCGTTTTGGCCCGGATTTGATTTAGGCGACGTGTAACCATAAGTTGGTCGGCCTCAGGTACGCCGAGGTTCGACATCGTGAGATTGAAGACAAGGGACTGTTTATCAGGTGTGGGATCATCAACGAATGCGCGAACATTTTCAATGATGGCATCAGGCGTTTTGCAGTGTACGTATAGCGGTCCCATGGACTTCCGCAACCGCTGCATCGCACTCATGTCTAGCTCATTTATTTCGCCGCGTAACTTCTCTCCTACTTGTCTTTCCTCATCTGTGAAGTTCCCATCTGCCCATCGCCGCCACTCCGATTAAACCTGCCTGCCGTCGATATGGATGCCACCGTTGCTATGCACGGTGACGTGAGGCGCTCCCATGTCTATGAGGAGTGCCCCGTTCATCGGTATCTTCTGGCCCATGGTCAATTCGGCCAAAGCAGCACTGCGGTAGTGCATCAGTTCAATACCCGACCGAGCCATCTTCCGGCATAAGCTCTTCGCCACGCTTACCCAATCAGTCTTTGGGGTCTCAGGCTTGCTTAGGTCAGCAAGAATTTCCATCTTCAAAATCGGCGAGGGAATGATGTCGAAAAAGATCTCAAGCTCGAATAGGTGCTCAGCCTTCAGCTGATGGAGAAACGACTTGTCGAAGATGATTTTGGGGCCGAGCATTGACGCCTCAGATGTATTCGCCTTTTTCTGTTGATGTAAGGAAAACACGTTACTAGAAGCGAGTACAACAAACTCGTGAGATAGTCGTTTCATGCGCTACTTTATTGGTTTAGTGGCAATGTTCATGTGCCTCTTTTCGGTTGAAGCGGTATCCCAAACGCCTGCTTCAGACGATGCCCTCTTGGCAAAGACTCGTGACCTTTATGACGCCCCATTCACGCGTGATTTAATCTCCTTTGATTGCGCTGTGCAGTTCGACTGGAAGCAGCATTTCGTTGATCTTCTGGGCAGTGTTCCACCGGCTGCTACTCCAACGGTTGAACGGCTTCAAACGATCCAGCATCGCGTGTTCGTAGATCGGTCAGGAGCAGTGGTATCCGCCATCCCTAATGCCCCAGATTTATCTGGGGTTGCTCATGGGGCGGAGCTTGAGGGCGCATTCAATGCGATGATTGCGGGTGGACTCAATGCGTGGATGCCATTCAGCACGAATGTTATCCTCCCCGTCAGTCCGACCAAGTTCAACTTTGAGAAGATTCAGTCCGGTTACAGGCTGATACTGAACGGTTCCGGTGTGGCCGCTACGCTTTTGCTGGGGCTAGATATGCGTCTCACGAGTGGCGTCAGCCAGCTACCGCAGCCGATGCGGTTCACCACGGAGTTCTCTCAGGGGTCAGATGGATTCCTTCTCAGTTCGGTGAAGACGGGCGATACAACCGATGCCGCTGCAACTAAAGACGCTACGTTCACCTATACTTATCAGCCGGTACGGGGCTTTCAACTTCCTGCAACGGTCACGATCAAACCCGCTGTTCCTGAAACGTGGCATTATTCGCTCACCGACTGCAAGGCCATGACGGGCGTAACGATCAAAGTTGCATTACCTAAGAAGTGATTGAGTTTTCATCAGGAGCTAGAGCGGCATGGGACTGGACACCGTCGAGTGGGTCTGCCTATCGAATCGACCAAGGTTCCGTGCGGTCTTGTTTAGCCCAGATTCTAAGCGTTTCTGGATTTGAAGGATTTTTCTGGCGATCGATGATCGTTGGGGCTAGGATGATCCATCAAGCGGCAGTCTTAGAGTGTTGTCGAACGAGGAACCGAAGCATAAGCAGAGTAAGGTCTTTGCAAAGGAGACTACATGTTTATCATCTGGTGGATCATCGTCGGACTCATCGCAGGATTCATTACTGGCAAGATCATGAAGGGTAGCGGATTCGGCGCCCTCATGGACATCGTTGTAGGTATCGTCGGTGCCATCATTGGCGGCTTCATCATGCGTGCTCTTGGCTTTGCGGGAGAGGGCGGAATCATTTACACCATCGTCGTAGCGGTTCTTGGCGCTGTACTTTTAACTCTTCTCATTCGCCTGGTCACGCGCGGAAAGGTAAGCAACCTCTAGATGGGGACACCTCCAGTCAACGGTGTGCTCGAATAAGATTCTGCGTGGCTGTAGTGTCCGAAAACCGCGAGAGCCTTGGCCGTAAACGTGAGAGAGTCCAAGTATGAAGCAACTCACGCCAGAGGCTTGTTATCGTGCGATTCAGACCCGCGACGCGCGCTTTGACGGCCGACTTTTCGTCGGAGTAACGTCGACAGGTATTTATTGCCGTCCGGTATGTCCGGCGCGGACTCCCAAGTTCGAGAATTGCCGCTTCTTTCCCTCGGCAGCGGCGGCGCAGGCAGCGAAGTTTCGTCCGTGCCTGCGATGCCGCCCAGAAACAGCGCCTGATCTGGCTTCGTGGCGAGGCACATCGAATACGGTATCGCGAGCTCTGGCATTGATTGCTGAAGGTGGCCTCGACGGTGAGGCGGACGTGGAAGCTCTGGCAGCGCGGCTTGGTGTGGGCGAGCGTCAACTGCGGCGGCTGTTCCAAAAACATCTCGGTGCTTCCCCTGTAGCGGTCGCGCAGACCCGGCGCGTATTATTCGCCAAGCATTTATTGCATGAGACCCAAATGCCGATGGCCAGAGTTGCATTTGCAGCAGGATTCGGCAGCGTGCGCCGTTTCAATGAAACGTTCCAAGCTCTGTTCCGGCGTCCGCCGAGTGCCTTGCGGCGCAAGGGATTGCGTAGCGATGCGGGAGCTCCCATCACACTTTTTATCCGCTATCGCGCACCCTATGACTGGGATGCGATGCTCACGTACCTTGCAGCGCGGGCGATCGCTGGAGTGGAGTGTGTGGAGCGTGGAATCTACTGGCGCACTGCGCTTGTGGATGGGGTGTGCGGCACGGTCGAGGTGGCGCACGCTGCAGCACGCAACTCACTCAAGGTCACGATCCGGATTCCTCGCGTGCCAAGTGTGCGGACGCTGCCTGTCATCGTGGCGCAGGTGCGGCGAGTATTCGATTTGAGCGCGGATGCTGCAACGATAGGAGAGCACCTGGCACGCGATCCGATGCTGGCGCCGCTTGTGGCGCGGCGTCCGGGATTGCGAGCACCCGGTGCGTGGGATGGCTTCGAGCTGGCTGTGCGGGCTGTGCTCGGCCAACAGATTACGGTCGAGGCAGCGCGGCGGCTTGCTGGCAAGTTGGTCGCGATCTGCAGTCAGCCGTTGCCGTCGGCAAGCGGTGACGATCGTCTCACACATCTGTTCCCTTCGGCTTCGTGCGTGGCAGGAACGGATCTGACATTGCTCGGCACGCCTGCAGCGCGGCGTGCGACGATACATGCCCTGGCGAATGCTGCGGTGGCCGACCCACAGTTGCTCGAAGCCCAAGCGACGATGGAAGATGCGCTCACACGCCTGCAAACCATCCCCGGTATCGGGGCGTGGACGGCTGAGTACATTGCGATCCGTGCGTTGCGGGAGCCCGATGCCTTTCCCGCCTCGGACGTAGCGCTGTTGCGCGGCGCGGCCAGGTTGGCGGGGACGCGGCCGACTCCGGCGCAGCTCCTCGAGCTTGCCGAGCCGTGGCGTCCGTGGCGCGCGTATGCGGCACAACACTTGTGGGCAGCGGAGGTTGCACATGGCTGAGACAACACAATTCTGGATCGATCGCACGATGACCCCAATCGGAGAGCTAATTCTCATCGTGGATCATGCTGGTGCATTGCGCGTTGTAGATTGGACCGAACATGAGGCACGCATGCAGCGTTTGTTGCGATTGCACTATGGATCATCGGTAAAACTTGAAACGAAGCGCGACCCACACGGGCTCACAACAGCGCTGCGTTCCTACTTCACTGGCGAGCTAGCTGCGATCGAGTCGCTTCCGGTGGCAACCAGCGGTACGACCTTCCAGCAATCGGTGTGGGCAGCGCTGCGCGAGATTCCGTGTGGGACAACAGTCTCTTACGGCGAGCTGGCTGTGCGGTTGGGCAACCCTGCGGCGGTACGCGCGGTGGGACTCGCGAATGGCGCGAACCCGGTAGGGATCGTCGTGCCGTGCCATCGCGTCATCGGTGCCAACGGGTCGTTGACCGGGTACGGCGGTGGACTTGAGCGTAAGCAATGGCTGCTCCAGCACGAAGGAGCACTCGGCGGATTGTTCAAGAAAGAGCTGCTCAGTCGTTAGTCAGGCGTGTTGCCATAGTGATCGGCCCACTGCTTTCCGAGAATCTTCTCGGAGTAGCTGTGCGGATTTTCCGGGAGCATGGTTGCATTCCACGCGTCGTACTCGGCGACGAGACGTTGGTAAATCTCCGGCTGCCTCTCCTTGAGGTTCGCTCTCTCAAGCGGATCGGACACGACGTTAAACAAAAAGGTATTGTCGCGGATCTTCAGCCACTTCATATCGCCGTCGCGGAGAGCTCGCTGTGCATTGGCATGAAAGCGCCAGTAGAGCTTGCGGGGAAACGGTGATGCGTTCCGTGTGAGAGTAGGAAGAAGACTCACGCCATCGCTTGGAAACGCCTGGTCGGGTTCGGTGCCAGCGGCCTCCAGTAAGGTCGGGAGCCAGTCCATCGTAATTATCACCTGATCGCTTGTTCCGGCAGGTTGAATGTGTCTGGGCCAACGGACGATTGCGGGAATTCTAAGGCCACCTTCGAGCAGCTCGCTCTTCTTCCCGGTGAACGGCCACGTGTCGGCGAAGCGCTCACCGCCGTTATCGCTGGTGAAGATAACGATCGTGTTCTCCGAGAGGTGGTCGGCGGTGAGTGCGTCGATAACGCGACCAACCTGCTTGTCCATGGCTTCGACCATGCGTGCGTAGGTCTGTTGCGAGCCGCCATCGTAGTCTCGCAGATTGGAGATTCGCTTTGATTCCGCCGCATCATCGGGACCTTCCCAGGGCCAGTGCGGAGCGTTGAAGTGAAGACTGAGAAAGAACGGCTGTTGTGCGCGACCGTAGTCATGGATGACCGAAACGGCTCTGTCTCCTAGCAGTTCGGTAAGGTATCCAGCCTGGTGAACCTGTGCGTCCTGGTCCCAGAGATCTTCACTTGTGGCAGCGTCCGTTCCGGGCTTGTGCGTGAAGTAATCCAGGGCGCCACCTCGAAAACCGTAGAAGTGGTCATAGCCGCTTTGTCGTGGACCATAGTCCGGTAACCACCCTAGATGCCATTTGCCGACTAATGTAGTTCCGTACCCAGCTTTCTTGAGGAGAGAGGGCAGCGTAGGGTGATTCGCCGGCAGGCCTATGTGGCTCTTGGGATCAGCTAGTGGCTCCTCAAGACCTACGGGCAGGCGGTACTGATATCGTCCGGTGATGAGCGCGGTTCGCGTTGCACTGCAGACGGCGGAGTTGGCATAGGCCTGTGTGAACCTCAACCCCTCAGCTGCCAGCCGGTCGATGTTGGGGGTTTTGAAATCGGGCCGTCCATAACAGGAGAGGTCAGCATAGCCTAGATCGTCTGCCATGATGAAGACGATGTTGGGGCGAGATGCTCTCGAGTTGCCGAACCCTTGTCTGGCTAGAAAAAGAAACGGAGCGGCCGCAAGAGCTGCGATTGTCTGCCGGCGGGTCGGTCGTGGGTTGGAACTCATAGTTCTCCTGGAAGGCTTGAATTGATCCACGTGGTATCTGAGATCACAGGGAGGAGTTAGAAGAGAGGCGGCGCAGAGTTTGTCTGCGCCGTCTCAAGTGTTGGTAGCTTAATAGGCGATATGCACAGCGAGCTGCAAGACGCGAGAAGTAGTTACGGACTGGAGTGAGTTGATCGTGCCAAACGTGCCGGACCCGAAAGTCGTAACCGGGTTTGCCAGATTGGCATGATTGAGGATGTTCAGCGCCTCTGCTCTGAATTGGACCGAGGTTCTCTCTCGGACCTTGAGCTCCTTCAACAAAGAAGCGTCCATCAGCAGGGTTCCGGGGCCGCGGCCAAAGGTGCGAGGCGCGTTCCCAAAGGTGAAGGCAGCGTTCTGGGTGAAGGCTGCGGTGTTGAACCATTCCGTCACTTTCTGGTTGCGCGAGCGCGATGAAGACAGGCTGTTTGGATCGCCTGCGATATTCGGACGGACACCGTCAGAGTAGGTTCCGGTGTTGTTCGTCGCATCGATCACACTTAAGGCTGTGCCAGAGTGTACCTCGAAGATCGAACCGATCGTCCAGTTGTCCAGTACACCGTTCAGAAGATGCGACCGCGTGTCGATGAGTCTTCCTCGTCCTACAGGCAACTCATACAACGCATTCGCGATCAGGCGATTTCTCACGTCGTTGCCGGATAGTCCGCGGCGGTCTTGGGGATTGTAGTAGTCGGTAAAAGTATCGTTGCCGGGATAGCCTGCAAGTTCATTCCGCGAGACCTGATTGTCGATGAACTTCGACCATGTGTAGTTCCCTTGAAACTGCAGGCCATGCGTGTATCTCTTTTGCACGCCAATATTGAAGCCGTTGTAACTCGACTGCCCTTGATCGACAGCAAGGATGCCGACATTGCCGAATTGTGGAAAGGGCCGCAAAGTCTGGGTATTTTTAGTGGTGGATAGTAGGTTCATCCTATCTGGCGCAACCTGGTTGATATTCATCACATTGGGCGAGGCAAGATGATGACCGAATGTTCCGAGATAACCAACCTCCACCAGGAAGTTCGGCCAGAACTCTCGCTGCACATTGAGGTTTGTCTGGTAGATATATCCGGTGATGCGGTTCCTCCCGAAGAACTGTGGCGCGGTGTTGACCTTGCTGCCAACCGTTACTGCACCGAAGGATGAGTTGAGTGCGCTAGCGGCGGGATAGCTCGCTTGCCCTGTGCCATCGGTGGCGTTGTTCCTCAACAGGAAGGCTGGTGTTCCCGCACCGGAGTTGGGCGAAGAGAGTGTGATTGCGTTCGAGAAGCCGGTATACGCAACGATGGGTGTCGCAGCGTCATATTCTCCCGGGAACAGGATCGCCCCGCCGCCCCGTACTACCGACTTCTGGTCGACCTTATAAGCAAAGCCGACGCGAGGGCCGACATTATGCAGGTCCCAACGATTGGCATAACGATTTAAGCCGTCTCTACCGGAGAAGGTGATAACACCCGGCGTTGCCGAGACAGGATTAATCGCGCTCGCATCGAAGGAGTTCTGCCGATTGTTCTTCTCGTAACGCGGTGTATCGATGTCATAACGGATGCCAAGGTTCAAGGTGAGATTGTTTGTGACGCGCCAGTCATCCTGGAAAAAGCCACCCCAACTATTAGCCTTCGTATCAAGAGTAAGTGTCTCGGCGAGGCTTGCAGAGGCAACGCGCCCAAGCAGTAGATTCGCCAGGCTCCCCAACGCGGCATTCGTGCTGACGCCCGTATTGTTGAAGGTGAAGGAGCCTCCAGCGGTTGGCTTGTAGTTGTCGACGTTGTCGGAGGTCCTCCATTCGAGACCGGCCTTGTACTGGTGCTTGCCGTGCTGGAAAGAGAGGCTGTCGACGTATTCGTTGCTGGTAATGGGCGACTGCAACCGTTCCTGCTGTGATGTATTGCCGAGTGGTTCCAGGCCACTCAGCGATACGGTGGGAAAGAACGATTGGTTGACTCCGGAGAGACCTATCGCCGCGTCAAGTGTGGTGTTGGCACCGCCTGAATAAGAAAGACCCTGCCGCCGTGTGTAAGTCACACGCAATTCGTTGATGATGGCTGAAGAAAAGGTGTGGTACCAGGTTCCGGATGCGTTGTAGTAATAGTTATGCGATAGGCCGCCGTAGTTATCCGTTCCCGGAGTAGGAAAGATACTGGCGGTAAGAGTGTGATCCGGCTGACCTAGAAAGTGTCCGAAGACACGGTCCTTCTCACGAAAGATGTGATCGATACGTGCAACATAAGCGTTCACAATCGTGAGTGCCGGATCATTCGCCTGGAAATTATTAATGTTCGGCGTTGCGCCAGGAACATTTGGCGCGGGATAGAACGCGGCAAGCTTTGAGCCGACCGGGTCTAGTTCACTCGGTGGCAGGACATTCAATTTTCCATTGTAGACAGCCTGCACGCCTGTATTTGGATCGATGATCGGAGTGCTGAATGCAGAGAAGTCGCCAGTGAGCTCTGCTAGTGTTGGCACACTTAGAATCTTGGTGGTCCCTGTAGTCTGCCGTCTTCCCTCATAGGTGAAAAAGAATTGTGTTTTGTTTTTCTTGATCGGTCCACCTATGCTGCCGCCGAAGAGGTTATACCGAAGCACCGGCTTTTTGGTGGAGAAATAGGGTGTAGCCTGCAGTGCATCGTTGCGGAAATATTCATAGATGGAACCATGAAACTCATTGGTGCCCGACTTGGTTGTCATCTGCACCACGCCGCCACCGGTACGACCCAGTTCAGCCTCATAGTTGCTGAGGGCAAGGTTGAACTCTTGGACGGACTCAACTGGCGGATCAAAGACCAGGGTCGGTACGCCCTGTAGCAAATTCTGCGCCGTGCCGCCATCGATCAGATAGTTGGCGTTGTTGCCGCGGCCGCCGGCGATCGCGAAGGTTGCGCTGCTTCCACTGCCGTTGCCGATTACAAAGCCGCTCAAGCGCTGTAACTGGGAAGAACGCCGGTCAAGAAGCGGCATATTGGTGATCGTCTCATTCTCGACGACCTGATGAATGGCGGCGTTCTCGGATTGCAAGAGCGGTACCTGGGCCTCCACACTGACGACCTGATCGACCCTCCCTGCTTCGAGCGTCACATCGACTACCGATGTGTTACCCGTCAATACGGTGACCGCGGAGACTACTTTGGTATCGAAGCCGTCTTTACCGATGCGGAGATCATAGTGCCCGGGCTTCAAGAGAGGGAAGGAATAGTATCCTTCGCCGGTAGAAGCTGCGGTGTGTACTTCACCGGACTCGATCTGGGTGAGAGTTACTGTAGTGTCCGAGATGGCTGCTTTCTGTTTATCCGTGATCGTGCCCGATACCTGAGAACTCTGCGCGACTAGCGCCCCACTTGCCAGGAAGAAAAAAATAATCGCGGCCATCGCTCTTGCGAAGAGAGGCTTTGAAGTGGACGCTTGCCTATGATTGAAATACATAATCCGACCTCGAAAAAGAAAATTGCCTGCACAAAGAAAGGCCCACGATCGCTCAATCGTGGGCCTGGAAGCTATCGGATTAATCTTTCGATCAAGTCGATACAGACAGAATTTCGCCACGGAAGAACATAGGCACGGATGAGATTTGCGATGGGTAACAACAATTCTTCCGCTGAAATAGGCGATTCATTTCTTTCTCCATAAATCAAATTCAGTTCGAAGCGGTTGCCTGTGCGAACAGACATGCTCTATCGGGCGCGGGGAGAGGGAGTGTTGCTGTGATCCATGAAGTAAAAGGGAAGATAGCTAGGCCTGAGTAGCTTATCCCTAATAAAAAACCCACCAGAGTAACTGGTGGGCGGCTTGCTATCTGACCATTATCTCGGCTACAGAGAAACTCAGAGGCAGTGCCCACAACAGATCCCAGCGCGACGCAAACAACACAGTGTGCGGCAGAGGTATGTCGATTTGGCGGCGGAGCGCATCATGAGTTCCAGTAACTTGAAAGAGTGGATAACTGGTCGAAGCCTAAAAGTCTTCTTGATAAATGTCAAGCACAGGATGATTATTTCCGTATATTTTTGTTGCTGTGGGAGGGCTATTAGTGTTGCGTTTAGAAGAAATAGAGGATGTAGTTCGAAGAAAAAATAGGAAGTAGCTTGACAGTGAAAAAGATGTATGGCTAAATTGGCTTAGTTATGCAAGCAAACATCCAACTTGCCTCTCAGCAGGGCTTCATTCTGCAACCGACTCTCCGTCGGTTTCGCTCCTGCCGGTATTGTTGTTGATCTGTGTTGATCTCCTTCTATAAAAACTGATCCTCTCGTTGTAAGTGAGATACGACCCGTGCTTTTGTTGCACGAGTCCTGCGACTTACTGTCTCCGGCTTGCTCTGTGCAAAGCCCCTGAGGGATATCCCTGTTCCAAGCGAACCACTGTAGACAACGTCAAAGGTCTTCTTCATGAACGTACTGCTTCGCTACGTCACACCTGCGCGTCTCGCGCTTTCTGTTGCGCTTTTCTTCATGGCAACCGCGCTGCGCACTGGGGTTGTCGTTCCGGTCTCTGCCGCTTCCGCCCCACCGCAGCTTATGCCTGCGCAAAGCGAGTTTTTTGAGAAGAGTATTCGGCCTGTTCTTTCGAATAATTGCTACAGCTGCCATTCGGCGAGCACCAAAGCCGCTGGCGGCCTGCGCGTGGACGATCTTGAGACGCTTCTCGCCGGAGGAAAGTCTGGCCCAGCAATCGTTCCAGGCAAGCCGGAGGAAAGCCTGCTGCTGAAACGCATCCTTCTCGATGATGAGAAGCACCGCATGCCCAAAGGAGATGATCCACTACCTAAGTCCGATGTTGCGAACATAACGGCGTGGATTAAGGAGGGTGCCTTCTGGCCTTTGCAGGCAACGATCCATGATGCTACAGCAGCAGCTCCAACAGCCGAACGGCGCACTGCTCAATTCAATCCGAATCCAACTACAGAGCAGCTCGCTTATTTCGAGAAGAATGTGCGGCCCGTCCTGGTCAACCATTGCTATGCCTGCCACGCGGCAGACACGAAGCCAGCTGCTGGTTTGCGGTTGGATACCACGCTTGGGATACAGTCCGGAGGCGCATCCGGCGCGGTGATCATTCCTGGCAGCGCCGAGAAGAGTCTGATGCTGCAGCGGATTCTGTTGACGGATCGGAAGCACCGCATGCCGAAGGATAGTGAGCCGCTCAGTAAGGAGGAGATCGCCAGCATTACGGTCTGGATCAAGCAAGGTGCAGCGTTGCCGGATCAGACAGAAAAACTACAGCCGCTCTCCGCAAAGCTTTCGCATACCTATGCCACTCTCAAGGCCGAGCATTGGGCTTTCAAGCCATTGACGCAACCGAAGGTGCCGGCAGTCGCGAATACTGCATGGCCATCGGGTGATGGAGATGGAAGTATAGACCGGTTCATTCTGGCTAAGCTGGAAGAGAAGAAGATGGCGCCGGTAAGCGACGCCGACCGGGGCACGCTAATTCGCCGGGTGACCTACGATCTGACTGGTCTACCTCCAACTCCTGCGGCGATTGCTGCCTTTCGTAAGCACCACTCCGAACGCGCTTATCAGCAGCTGGTTGATAGCCTTTTGCAATCACCGCAGTTCGGAGAGCGCTGGGGCCGTCATTGGCTGGATATTGCTCGCTATGCCGAATCCACCGGGCCCTCCCGTAATATTCCTTATCCGCATGCCTGGCGTTATCGCGATTACGTCATCGACTCCGTCAATAAGGATGTCCCTTACAACCGGTTCATTCGCGAACAGGTTGCAGGTGATCTGCTTGCATCGACTTCCGCGTCTGAGAAAGATCGTTTGCGAATCGCGACGGGCTTTCTTGCTCTAGGAGTGAAGGATGTAAACCAGCGTTTCGAAGCGCGCTTCCGGATGGACAATGTCGACGACCAGATAGACACCGTGACTCGTTCGGTTCTCGCAATGACGGTAACCTGCGCGCGCTGCCATGATCACAAATTCGATCCCATCCCGACGACGGACTACTACGCGCTCGCCGGTATCTTCACCAGCACCGATGACGCGGCAGGCGTGCGCAGCAAGATGGGGGGTGCGGGCCTCGATTACTACAATCCCAAGGACCTGGTTGTTCTTGCCTCAGTCGCCCAGGCCCCACCTTTGCCAACCGACAAGGTCGAGAAGCTGAAGGTGCAGGTTGCGGCGGCAAAGAAGGCATTCGACGACATACAGGGGACGCCGGAAGGTCTCGCCAAGGGGCCGGACGGCAAGCTGAAGCAGGCAACCTTCCGGCTCAAGTACGAAAACCTCAAGGCTGAAGAGCTCTTCCTGACTGATCCGGGGACACGTGGCTATGGCGTGCATGGTGCTCGCGAGGGACAGATTGGCGATACGGCCGTGCGTATCCGCGGTGTAGAAGAGCGTCACGGGCCAACTGTCCCACGCGGTTTCCTGACTGCCTTTGCTGTGCCCGGTGCCCCTGCGGTCAACCCGAAGCAGAGTGGTCGGTCGGAGTTGGCGGACTGGCTGACAAGTCCGCAAAACCCTCTTACCACGCGGGTCGCGGTGAACCGCATCTGGGCGCATCTGTTCGGGCAGGGCATCGTCACGACGGTCGACAACTTCGGCATCATGGGAGACCGTCCGTCGAATCCGGAGTTGCTCGACTATTTGGCCGGGGAGTTTATCCGCAATGGCTGGTCCACCAAGAAGTTGATCCGGACCATCGTGCTCTCTCATGCCTACCGGCTCGGCTCAGACTTCCCGGATCGTTATCGCGATCTCGATCCCTCGAACCGGCTCACATGGCGACACTCGCCAACTCGTTTGGATGCGGAAGAGGTTCGCGACTCGATGCTTGCGTCTTCGGGGCAACTCCAACTCCAGCCAGCAACCGGTTCGCCGGCAATGACACTGAAGATGATTGAGCTGGCGGATAACGGTTCGGAGATTCGCGGCATCAACGAGCGGGCGGACGCGAGCCGCTCGCGGAGCATCTATCTTCCGCTGCTTCGCGGAGTCACTCCTAGAGCCCTGGCGGCGTTTGACCCAGTCACGCAATCGCTCGTGACCGGCCAGCGCGACACAACCATCGTGCCGACGCAAGCGCTTTACATGCTGAACTCCAGCTTCGTTCGACTGCAGTCCGCGGCATTGGCAGACCGGCTTCTTACGGAGCATGAGCACAGCGTCGACAAGCAGTTACGGGAGGCGTATAAGCGGATTCTCGGACGAGATCCCAGCAAAAAAGAGATAGCGCGAGATAGCCAGTTCCTCAAGCTGTATGCGACGACATACAGCAAACTGCCTCCCGCGCCTGCGCCCGCGCCACCGCCAGTAGTCGAGAAGCCGAAGGCGCCTGCCAAAGATGTCATCGTTGACCCGGCGGATGACATCGATCAAAGCACGCAGGTTATCGTCGATCCATCCATTCCATTGAAGAGTGCGCAGGAGGCAGCCCTCATGGGGCTGGTGCAGACTCTGTATGCCTCGGCTGAGTTTCAGTTCGTTCGCTAACTTCATCAACCGTAATTCTGGAGAGATCACTTATGTCGAACTACAGCCCACTGCTTACGTCCCGGCGTTCTTTGTTGCGCTCTGCCGGTGCTGGATTCGGTTATGTTGCGTTAGCCGGCCTTCTTGGCTCAACCGCTCCTTATGCCAATGCGGAGACAAGAGATCCTGCCAATCCTCTGGCACCCAAGCAGCCTAACTTCAAGCCGCAGGCAAAGCGCATCATCTTCCTCTTCATGGAAGGCGCGATGTCCGGCATGGATACCTTCGAGTACAAGCCAGAGTTGCAGCGGTCGAACGGGAAATCCGCACCCGGTGGCGGATTGCTCAACGCGTCGAAGTTCCAGTTCAAACAGTACGGCAAGACTGGCTCATGGTTTTCGGAGCTGATGCCGAACATCGCCACGCACGCGGACGATCTCTGCTGGCTGCGCGGTCTGCACACGGATACACCTGCGCATCCGCAGGCCGTGGTGCAACTGCATACGGGAAGTGCAAATGCAGCGTTGACGCGCCCAAGCATGGGCTCGTGGCTGCTCTATGGTCTGGGGACGGAAAATCAGGACCTGCCTGGATATGTCGTGATCAACCCAACTCCCAACTTTGGCGGTGCAGCTAACTATGGCAGCGCTTTTCTACCGGCGTACTATCAGGGCACGAGTGTAAGCGATCAGGGCTTCATGCCGAATGTGCAGGCCGCAAATCCGCACGCGCTCGAGATCGAGCAGCTCGACCTGATCCAGATCAGGAACCGTGAACTCGCAGCGTCGGCTGGTGCGCCCGATGCAGTCGAGGGGGTCATCAAGTCGTATGAGCTGGGCTTCCGGATGCAGGACAAGGTCCCTGATCTGCTCGACATCTCGAAGGAGCCACAGAAGGTGCTCGACGCCTATGGGGTCAAGCCGGGGCCAGAAGGCTCGTTCGCACGACAGTGCCTGACGGCTCGCAGGTTGAGCGAGGCGGGCGTTCGATTCGTGGAGATTCGTCAGCCGGGTTGGGACCACCACACCAACCTGCACAAGGGGTTGGTCAACCAGTCCGCCATGGTCGACAAGCCAACGTCCGCGCTCCTGACTGATCTTGAACAGCGCGGTCTGCTTGAAGACACACTAGTGATCTTCGGCTCTGAATTCGGTCGTCTCCCCTCGGCACAAGGCAATGAGGATGGCCGCGATCACAACATCACCGGCTACTCCATGTTTCTCGCTGGGGCAGGCGTGAAGAAGGGCTTCAACTATGGCGGGACCGACGAGCTTGGCATCAACGCCGTCGATGGCCGCATGCACGTCAACGATCTTCACGCCACATTGCTTGCGCTCATGGGGCTCGACCACGAACGCCTGACCTATCGTTACGCCGGTCGCGACTTCCGTCTGACGGACGTTGCCGGTATTGTGCAGAAGGACATCTTCGTCTGAGCAGAGCGTGAATTAGGGCGCGGGACAGATCGCCGTACCAATCGTGCTCGTGGCAAAGGGAGCCATGATGCTTGCTACCGATTGAAGCTGGCCGTTCTTCATAACGCATTGAACCTTGATGGCATCATCGATGTTCTTGAGAGGGTCTCCTGAGACGATGACCAGATCGGCCAGATGTCCCGGATCGAGCGTGCCTAGATCCTTCGTGAGCCCGTAGGCCTTAGCAGGGAGGATAGTGGCAGTTTCCAGAGCCTGCCAAGGCGCGCGCCCATATTTGACCTGGGCGCGTAGGTTCAGATGAAGGCTGGTGGCTGGCAGGTCGAGAGGAGAATCGGTTCCAGCGAGGATGATGCCGCCTGTGTTGAGCACGGCGGAGATCGTGGACTCTTCGTCCTTCAGGTGGTTGAAGGCCGAGGTGGTGTCGGTCTTCTGAGCGGTAGTAAGGGCGAGATTGAGTCGAGTGTTTTCCCAGGGTGGAGAGATGGCGCGGCGAGGGTCGGTCGCGATGCCAGGGTCTTCGGCGTACTGCGCTTGGCTGAAGGTGGTGGAGATGGTCCACATGCCGGACTGCGAGAGGAGCGTGCGGACGTCGGAGTAGCTGACTCCGGTCAGCGACCGGGAGTAAGCCCAGCCGGTGCGAGCGGTGGCGCTGAGGTGGCTCATGCCATCCTCACCCAGTGAGACGGCGGGTAGGAGATAGTGTGAGGCAGTCTCGACACCCATCTGCGAGTGCGCGAACTGGATTCCTTGCTCTGCCCAGGCGTAAGGCAGGCGGACGTACAGCTTGACGAAGTCGAAGTCCAACGCCTTGAGGCGGTCGAACTCGCGGTGGAGTTGGGCCTCGCTGGTAGTGGGGATCATCATCGGGTAATAGACGCGCTCGCCGTCGACAGCTTCGCCAGTGGTGAAGAGGCGTGGCCCGACCGCTGTGCCGGAGTCATAAGCCTCACGATGAGAGCGCGCACGATAGGCATTGTCGGCGATGGCCCGGATCTCGGTGATGCCATAGGCAAGCCAGAGGCGGCCGAAACGGTCACCGTAGTAGATGGAGTTGTCGGAGTCGGTATGGGCGTGGTTCTCCCACAGGCCAGGCATGACAGTGGAATCACCAGCTTCGATGGTACGGGTTACGCCAGCCGGCGCAGTGGTGCTATGCGGTGTGACGCTGGTGATGCGGTTGTCCGTGATGAGGATGTCGACGTCCTTCTGCTCATCGGGTCCGGAACCCTTCCAGAAGCGCGCGGCATGAATGAGGAGCTTCTGCTGAGGCTTGGCGTTGGCAAAGGTCAGCTCCATCGGGACGGTCGAGATGGCTTTGCTGGTGCGGTCGATGAGCTTGAGTTTGCCATTGTTGAGGTAGAGGATTTTGGAGGAGTCGGCGCTGTAAGTGGGTGCGTCGGTGGTCTCATCGTTGAGCTTGACGGCAGGGCCACTAGGATGGCCATCAGCGTCGACAGGCATGGTGCAGAGGAGGTCATCCATCACGAAGGCCATCTCTTTGCCATTGGGAGAGTAGATGGGACCGTCTTCGGTGCGAGTCGTGATGGACTCGAACGGAGCGGGCGCAAAGAACTCGGTCTTGCCTGTTGCGAGGTCGACCGTAAGGATGGAGCTGGTGCCCTCACGGAATCGCTTGGTATAAGGCTTGATGGTGGCGATGGCTACTGTCTTGCCGTTCGGCGAAAAGGCCGAACGACCGGGAAAGAAGGTCAGAGGGGCGAGCGGCTTGACTGCTCCGGTGGCTACTTCGACGGTGAGCGTCGCGCCGGTTTGGTCCTGAAAGGCGATGAGCTTGGCGTCCGGCGACCAGGCAGGCATAATCTGTGCGGATTTGCTGGGAGAGACCTGCTTGTCGGCGCTGGTGTCCGCGGCAGAGATGTCGTGGAGGTATATGTTTTCAATGCCGTCGCGGTCGGAGACGTAGGCGAGAGTTTTGCCGTCGGGTGACCACGCAGGACCTTGCTTGTAGAAGGCATCGCGGGTAAGAGCTACGGGCGCGCTACCGATGGTCATTAGGTAGAGCTGGTTGAGGGCGACGAAGGCGACCTGTTTGCCATCGGGCGAGAGTGCAGGGGCGTAGATGCCTTTGACCTGGCGCGCGGTGGTGCTGTCGAAGTCATACACCTTGTGTGGGTACTGCGGACGAATAGATTTGATCACCGCAGTGAACGGGATAGGCGTCTCGGAGCCAGTGGAGAGGCTGGTGCGGAGGATGTGACCGTCGCCGGTATAGAGGAGTTCGGAGTTGGAGAGCCAGGTGGCAGGGAAAGGGAAGGTGTCGGTAGCTTTGCCGGAGTATGTCGTAGCTCCGGTGATGAGAAGCTGCGCAGTGTTCATGAACATTCCAACGCCGTGGAACTGAACGTAAGCAAGGGATTTTCCATCGGGAGAGTAGCTGGGCGCTTCGACGCGACCCTCGGCGATACTGCTGGCGACGGTGGTCTGTTGGCCGGTGGTGAGGTCGATAGATTCGATGGTCTTACCGGCGATGCCGGTGCCGCTGACAAAGGCGATCTTCGTGCCGTCGGGAGACCAGGTGGGTCCGAACTCGTCCGCTTCGGCAGAGGTGATCTGCTTGAGGGCACCGCTGGCAATGTTAACGGTCCAGATGTCGTAGTTACCCTTGAAGGCACGGTCGGAGGCGAAGGCGATTGTGGTGCCGTCGGGGGAGATGCGTGGCTCGCGATCATCACCGTGACCGTTGGTGATCTGCTTGAGAGCCGAGCCGTCGGGATGCATGGTCCAGATGTGGAAGGTACCTCCGGCATAGGACTGGATAGCAATGAGGTCACCTTTGGCGGACCAGTCCGGATGCGAGGCCTCCTGCTCCGGCGTGGTGATTTGTTTCGCGGTTCCACCAGTGATGGGCAGACTGTAGAGAAGACCTTGCAGGTCGGCAATGAGTGTCTTGTGGTCGGGAGAGACGGTGACAAAGGCGTCTGTGCCTTCGGAGATGGTGATGGTCTTCTCTTTGGGAGGGGCGGCGTGGGCAGATGAAGCCAGTGCAGCAACGAGCAGGAGAGCGGAGGTAACGATGGCGCTTGATCGGGTTGCTGCCTGGTGCATGGGTGGTCTCCCTCGGGCGGATGCGCAGTACCCGGAGAGCACTGCGCGGTCTTGTGACGAATGATGGATTCAGGCTACGACAAAGTTTAGAACTCGAAGCGGGCGAGGAACTGCAAGGAGCGTGGACGCCACTCGACGGGAATACCGGTTGCGGGGGTAGTGGTGGACGCCGGTGTTCCGTAGGCTGAAGAGGTCACAATACCGTTGTAGTTGCCATAGTTGGAGTGGTTGAAGAGATTGAACGCCTCTACTGCAACCACGGCTCGGTAGTGATCGTGGATCATGTGTGCTTCCTGCAGGCGTGTGTCGACGCGGTAGATGTTGCGGCCATAGAGAGCATCACGTTTGGTCAGGTAGTAGCCCGTTGCGGTGTCCAGGTAGTTGTTGGCCGGATTGTTGTAGACACAGACGCTGCCTTTCGGGCAAGCTGCACTAGCGGTAATGGCCACGGGCGTTACACCAGTGCCAAAGGTCCTGTTGTAGCTAGGAGCGTAGCCGGTGGGCTGCGTTGTGCCGACCGAGGCTGGGAAGGCGTTGCCGGAGCCATAGTGAAACAGCGACGACAGCGACAGGCCATACTTCATGGCATAGTCACCGGTGGCGGTCAGCGTGTGGCGCTGGTCGTCCTGAGCGTTGGCCCATTCGTCGTGCAGCCCGTTCACGAAGGGTTTGTTCGGATAGTAGAAGGGAGATTCACTCGAGTCCTTCAGGCGAGAGTAGGTGTACGCCAATCCGCCGCTGAGACCATGCTGTAGCGAGTGGCGAATACCCATCTGCAACGCGTCGTAGATGGAGCCGGAACCATTAGGAGTAAAGAACTGGTTGATGTTCGTAAAGGCCTGGGCGCACACATTGAACGTACCTTGCGTCGCATCCGGAGTGACTCCGCCCGTCGGGCACGATACCGCCGTACCGGCAACGTATTTTGAGCTGGGGTTGAGGTTGAACTGAGGATTGTTCGGGTTCTGCAGCAGATTGGAGTTCAGGCGCACCCAATCGTGGTACACGCGGGTGTGGACATAGTCTGCGGTGATGACTGTGCGAAAGGGCAGCTCGCGCTGTATGCCTCCCGAGATCTGTAGCGAGTACGGAGTGGAGACATTAGGCCCCAGCGGCTGTACCGCCTGCCGCGGTGCTGCTGTCTTGTTGGCAAAGGGGTTCTGTAGATTCAGCGGCGCCGAGGCGGTCCCAGTGACCGAGTTCTGCAGCGAAGTCACACCGTTGAAGATCTGGCCGTCGATTGTCTGATTCGCAGCTACATCAGCGAAGAACATGCCTGCGCCGCCACGAAAAACCGTCTTCCCATTACCGGCGATGTCATAAACAAACCCGACGCGTGGAGCGAGCTCGTGGTTGTCGTTGCTTGTCGGTGTCAACAGACCGTTGTTCAGCTTCAGGTTTGTATTGAAGATCCCCAGATCGTTGTCATACCGTATCCCAAGATTGAGCGTGAGACGAGTGAAGATCTTGTAATCATCCTGCGCCCAGAAGGCGATCTGGCTACGTGGGATGTCGATGTTGAAGTTTCCTGATCCTTGCACAAAGGTGCCCAGGGCGCACAACGAGTTGATGCTGGTCTGGGTCTGATCGGACGTGTTCGTATAGTTCCAGGTCGACGGGCTGCTTGTCCCGTTCGGGAACAGATCGGCGGCAACCTGGGCGGCGGTGTAGTTGACTCCATTCACTGTCGTGGCCACGATGGAGGAGCAGGCGCTGGCGGTCCCGTTGAGGTTCTGCTGGAAGAGCCCGGTGTTCGAGCTGTGGAGATACTCGCCGCCTGCTTTAACGCTGTGCTTGCCGACCAGATAGTAGAGGTCGTCCCGATACTCCTGGACGTTCTGGTTGAAGACCTGCGGATAGTTGTATGGCGCGCCGACTGTGACTGTACCAAAGGTGATGGCCTGCGAGGTGAGCAGCGGCAGGTTCTGCCATCCGAAGTGGCTGAAGCTGCCATGAACATCGTTGACGAGCTTGGCGTTGATCACTCGGTTCCAATCGCCCAGCACAGTGTAGTTCGCTCGGGTTGCATAGTACGCGGAGCTCGGGTCGGCAGTACCGGAGGCGAAGGTCTGGTTGTTCTTGAAGGTGAAGCCATTGCCACGGAGGAAGATGTGGTCCTTGCTGGTTGGCTGATAGTCGGCGCGACCCAGGTATTCATTGACTGTAATTGTCTGCGGAAAGATGCGGGCTCCGGCGATGCCAGGAAGTAGTGGTGAATCGGTGATACCGCTGGACTGGTGCTCGCCCTCGTAGGAGCCGAAGTACCAGAGCTTGTCCTTTAGGATCGGACCGCCGAACGTCCCGCCGTATTGTTGATCAGAGAGCGGTGTGACCGGATTCACCGGAGCTGTAGAGGTAAGATTCTGTGCCTTGACGACCGGGTCCGCGGCGTTGAAGGCATCATTGCGGAAGTAGCTGAAGACCGAGCCGTGGATGCTGTTGTTGCCGGTCTTCGACTGGACGTTGACGGCGACACCTGCGGAACGCCCGACGGTAGCGTCGAAGCGGTTGGTGATGATCTGGAACTGGCTAATGGCATCGGGAGAGAACCGCGGCTGGCCGAAGCTTGCATCGGCAGTGTTCTGCGTGACCTGCAGGCCATCGAGATTGATTTGGAACTTACCCGAGTTGGCGCCGCCGAGTGGGGTGTCGTTGGTGATGGCGTTGACGCGGACACCAGGGACGAGGGTTGCTAGCTCCATGTAGTTGCGGCCGTTGATAGGAAGGTTTTTAACGTCGTCGGGAGTGATATTGCCGGCAACGGTGGAAGAGGTCGTATCGATGGCGGTGTCGTCGGCACGGACGATGACGGCATCCGTGGCGCCGCCGATGGGTAAGGTCACATCAACAGCAGGCGTCTGTCCGATCAGCATGGAAACCTTGGTTTGAACAGTGGTGAAGCCTGGAGCCGTGACGGTGACAATATAGTCGCCAGCGGTGAGCGAGGGGATAAGGTAGATACCCTCGGCGTTGCTCTTGGTGTTGAAAGTGCCCGCACCGACCTGCTTCACTTCTACGGCGGCGTTAGCGATGACACCACCCTGCGCGTCGCTGATGCGGCCCGTAATGCCGGTCTGTTGAGCGTGAAGAGAGACAACCGCGAAAAAGACGACTGAGAGAAGAAGAACAGAGAGAAGGCGATGGACAGACTTCATGTGCTGGAAAACCTCACGGTGCGAATTTGAATTGGGCGGTTTTTTGCTATGCGGACTGCTCTGAAGCGGACAAAAAGGCTGGCAGGATGAAGGGTACGGATGCAAAGGAGAGAGGGATCTCCTGAAGAAAAGAAAGCAACAAGACCGCTGATTGGTTCAGTGGTGGGTCAGAAAACTTTTTGATTGAATGATTCGAAGTGTAATGGCTTTTTAATGCTGTGTCTAATGGAAAAATTTTATGGGTGATATCTGCTAGTGAGTATCGATTATGACGAATGCGAAGGGAGACCAAGCGGAATCATCCCGCTCAAAGTCCCACTAAGCTTATCGTCCTCTCTTAGCGAATTGGTTCCAGTGGAAGCGCAAGAACAGCTCCCCAGTTCAACCCCACACCGAACGCCGCTAACACCAACGGCTCGTGAATCGCGCCGGGCGTTTGCTGTCTCCACTCCGACGCTGCGATCAGCATCGATGCGGAGGAGGTATTTCCATAGCGCTGGATATTCGCGAAGAAGCGGTCCACGGGTGCTTCGAGGGCCTTCGCTACGCGAGTAATCAGATTGAGGTTTGCCTGGTGCAGCAGGAAGACTCCGACGTTCTGCGCGGAAACTCCATTGCGTTCGAGCACCGTTGCGATGGCCTGCGGAAGCTTGCGCGAGACGTGCCGGATCACCACTGGCCCGTCCATACGGATGAGACCATCCTGGATGGTCAGGGCGTCGGCGATGCTTCCGTCAGTGAAGATGCAGGAGTCGGCGATGGCGGCGAATCCCGTGTCCGGACTGACGATGCAGGCACCAGCACCGTCTCCGAAGAGTATCGCAGTGTCCTTGCCCTCGGGTGTCAGCGAGACGCGGCGAGACATAATCTCTGCACCGATCACGAGCACATGGCCCATCGATGGAGAAAGCCGTGCTGCCATGGTTAGCCCGACGAGCGTGCCCGCGCTGGCGATGGGCAGATCGATCGCCGGTGTCATCGATAGGCCAAGGCTGGCGGCGATCTGGCTGGCCGGGCCGGGGCAAAACCGCTCGCTCGACCCGCTCGAGACCAGGATGAGACCAAGGTCGGAAGCCTCGAGGCCCGCACGTTGCAGGCAGTCCTGCGCGGCGCGCACGCCGAAATCGGCGACGGTGTCCTGCTCGGCGGCGTAGCGGCGTTCGCTGATGCCGGAGACGCTCAGAATCCACTCGGCATCCGTCCCAAGCTGCGGCGCAAGCTCGGCGTTGGTCACCACCCGTTCTGGCAACCAGGCCCCGAAGCTGCGAAGGAAGGCCATCTTAGACGCCCTTGGCCGTCAGGTACTCTTCGACCTTCTGGATCGTGTCGAACTTACGCGCGGTCATGTCGGAGTCGGGAATCTTGACCGAGAACTCTTTCTCCAGACCAACGACAAAGTCGGTCAGGGCGAAGGAGTCCAATAGCCCCGACGTAAAAAGGGATTCGTCATCCTTTGGTGTGATGGACTTCTCAGAGACTGCCTGTAGGACCTTAATGATTCCGGGGTGCTTTTCCATTACTGCTCTCCTCGACTGCTGTATCAGAATGCTGCTCATAGAGGTTATACGCGTGCATGAGATCGGTATAAAGGGCGCTTGCGAGAGCGCGGTATCCGGTGCCGGTCAGATGGGTGCGGTCGGGCTGACCCCAGCCCGCGGCGACCCACTCCTGCATGGAGCCGAAGCCTCCCATGCGACGGCGCGTGTCCCAAAAGGTGCAGCCGTGGAGCCTGCAGGCCTCTTTCTGGGCGATGATGATGCGGTCGGTTCCGGGGAAGGGACGCCACGAGCGGTGCGATGCCATGGAGCGGTCTTCAGGGCCGAGCACCAGGATTGAGGCTCCGGGCGTGATGCGGTGCAAGTTGTCGATCAGCCGCTCGAAGTCAGCCTCGTAGGTCTCGAGGCGATCCGACGAGCCGCTGGACTCGTTGGTGCCGTAGGCGAGGACGATCAGGGCAGGGTCGCGCTGGCGCAGGTAGTCGGCGAAGAGCGATTGGTTCCAGCGCAGCATCAGCGGAGCGACGGCCCCGTTGATGCCGAGGCACTCGTAGGTCACGCCCGGTTGCTCTGTGACGATGCCGAGTAGCTTGACCGGTGCGCGCTCGAGCGTGGTGAATGCGAAATCATGCTGTCCGGCTGAGCAGGAGTAGGTGAAGGTGCCTGCGCGGCTCGCGCCCTCGGTGCTGGTATCGACATCGGAGACCGCGGTGCCGTTGTCGGAGAACTGAAGGTGGCCGCCACCGGGCTGCTGGAGATAGTGGAGCTGCAGCGTAGTGCAGGTGGTCTCGAGCGTGATGGACTGCCCGGGCTGCGAGGTGGAGATGCTGAGGCCGCCCAGTCCAAGATCGCCGTCTCCAAGCTGCAGGAAGTGGTTGCCCTCGGTTAACCAGCCCTCGGACTGCGATCGCAGCGAGCCCACGATGTGGTAGCCCGCAAAGGGGTGACCGGGAAACTGAAAGCCGAGACCGCCGTCTCCGAACTGCTGCTGCATGTGGGCGCGCATATCGCCGGTAAAGATGTCGGCGGCGGTGTGCGAGTCGCCGAACTGGAGGATACGGACGGTGCCCGGATCTCCCTGGGACGGGTTGCGATTGGTGTGGAGCGCCTTGAAGAAGGCATGCAGGGCGGACGGATAGACGAAGGGCGAGCTGGCGGTCTCCGTCAGCGTCCGCTCGACGCGGTCCACGGCGTTCTCACGGACGATGGGGCTGACCGGAACGGTCCGGAGCGTGCGGGGAATCCGTGCCTTCTTTCCTGCCTTCCACTTGCTCGCGACTGCGACTGTGCCCGGTTTTGCCGGTGTCCATCGGCCTGCTTTAACTGTCGTGGGAGCCTTGTGACTGCTTGGCGGGGCCTTCTTGCCGTGTGTCACAGCCTGCTTCTTTGCCGTGGCGACTACCTTCTTCGTAGTGGCCACAGCCGAGGCGGTAGCAAGCACGAAGCAGAGGAGGACAGAGCAGTTTCGTAGCGAGCCCGATCGGAACGTCATGGCTTGGCAGCCTGCTTGGGCTCCGGCGAGACCTGTTGTGCCTTGTAGCGGTCGTACCCCAAAGTGAGGTCCTTCACGAAGATCTGCGCGATGATGGAGGCCCCCTGCGGCGTGGGATGGATGAGATCAGCCGCGACGAGGCGCGGCTTGCCGGTGTACCAGCGCGACATCGTTCCATCTCCACCCATTGCATTAAAGGTATCGAAAAACGCGCATCGTGTGTCGGACGCGACCCGTTTCTGGATCGCGACGATCCGGGGAATAGTGTCCATGGTCTCAATCTCGTCGATGCCGCTGCGCTGGCCGCGGTCCATAGGGCTCATCACTAAGATTGAGACGTCGGGCAGCGCGTTCCGTATGCGCTGGATCGCGGTGCGGAGCTCGCCTTCATACTGCCGGTCGACGAAGGAACCAAAGCTGCTCTCATTGGTCCCGTAGTTGATGACGACGAGCTGAGGAGCGGTGTGCTTCAGCTCGGCGGCCCAGATGTCGGAGTTGAAGCCGCGTGAGAGGACCGTCGTCGAGGCTCCATTGAGGCCGAGGCTGTCATAGAGGATGCCGTGTTGTTGCCGCTCAAAGGTCTCGCCGAAGAGCTCCACATGGCCCGAGGCAGGTTTGATGTCGACGGTTTTGGTTCCTGCCAGCAATGGAACGGTCTGCCACCCGGGTTCGCGGGTGTCGGCGGCTGTATCGACCGTGGCGATCGGCTGGTCATCTGCGGAGATCTGAACGGTGCCGCCGTCCGGTTGCGCCAGAAAGGAAAGCTCCATGCTGGACTGCGCGGCGTCTTTTAAGGTGATGTGGCTGCTGGCTCCGGATACGCCCTGAAAGCTGGCTCCGCCGAGTCCGTATGTCTCTGAGCGCATCTTGCCGACGGCGGTCGAGATCGTCCAGTTCCTGCTGGAGATGTCCGTATCGCGGTGACCGTACCAGGCCCAGGGTTTGGCGATAAGGAGATAGCCGTGACCGGCGTCGCCGAAGCGCTGCTGGAGCAGAGAACGGACGTCGCCGGTGATGAGGTCAGCGGTCGTCGGCGAGTCGCCGTAGTGGAGGATCGAGACGTGCTCGTTGTCCTTGGCGGCTTCCAGCCGGGCGAGCGCGGCGAAGAAGGGGTCAAGCGCGCCGCTGTCGTCGAAGAGGTAGTCCGAGATCGCCGGTCGCGCTTTGTCTGGCGTGTGGCTCTTCGTCTCCGTTGGCTTGGTCGCGGCGACCTGCGGCGTGACCGGAACAGGAGAGCGATGCAGGCGGAGCTTGATCGCCTCGGCGAAGATCGACGGAGCGATACCTTTGCTCGCATCCCAGTGACGCCACGCGACGAGCACGAGGATGAAGGTGGCGAAGGCGAGGGCGGTCTTGAGAGGGAATCGCGGCATGGTTAGAAATTCCCATAGACGAACGGTGCTGAGCCACGTCCGGAGATCGTCTGGATCAGGAGGACGAGAGCGGCCAGAGCAGCGCCCTGCAGCCAGAAGGGAGCGCGGCCCATCAGCTCCGAGGAACTGTCCAGCCACTTGAGCGGGAGGCAGTGCGCGACCGCCGCGAGGATGAGGACTGCGACGATGGGCAGCGTAAGATTATCGACCGACCAGGTGTTCGAGACGATGCGCTGGAGGATGCTGAGAGCATTGCCGAGCGAAGTAGCATTGAAGAATATCCAGGTGAAGCAGACGAAGTGAAAGGTCAGCAGGGTCGCCGCGATCTTGCCGCCGGGCACAGGTTTTGCGCCCTTGCGGAACTTCTTCCAGAGCCGGAAGGTTACGAGGCCGAGGCCGTGCAGCGCTCCCCAGATGAGGAAGGTCCAGAGAAAGCCGTGCCAGAGACCGCCAAGAAGGAACGTAAGGAAGACGGTGTAACAGTAAGAGGTCAGCGGGAACTTCCGGCGGTTCTGCGGGAGGCGCTCCTGAATGTAGTCGCGCAGCCACTCGGAGAACGAGATGTGCCAGCGACGCCAGAATTCCGCCATATTGACAGAGAGATAGGGCTGCTTGAAGTTCTCGGGCAGTTGGAAGCCGAGCAGAAGGCCGACCCCGAGCGCGATGTCGGTGTAGCCGGAGAAGTCGAAGAAGAGCTGAAGCGCGTAGCCATAGACGCCGACGAGAACTTCTGCTCCGCTATACAGCGTCGGCGTATCAAAGATGCGGCCGACGAGATTCTGGCTGAGGAAGTCGGCGATGAGGAGCTTCTTGACCAGGCCGATGCCGATCAACAGAAGGGCGCGACCCGCTTGAGACTGCGTCAGCGAGGGCGGTTGAAGGAGCTGCTTCAGGAAGTTGTGCAGGCGCAGGATCGGGCCGGCGACCAGGACGGGAAAGAACAGCGCCGATGAGAGATAGGCGAGAAGATTGCGGGTCGCCTGGGCGTCGTCGTCGCGGCGGTAGAGGTCGATGGTGTAGGTGAGCGCCTGGAAGCAGTAAAACGAGAGGCTAAGAGTCAGGAGCCAGGAGAAGCGATCGCCGGTGCGGAGGGCGATGATCTTTGGCGTGACGATCAGGCCGACGTTGAGCAGAAGCGAGGCAGCCAGCAGCAGTCTGCGGGAGGCTTTCAACTGCGCGTGAGCGAGGCCGAGGCCGACGAGGAAGTCGATCGACGCGGCGGCCGGCAGCGCCAGATAGAGCAGGCCGAACTTCGCGAGAAAGAAGCCGTTGGCGGCGACCAGAATCAGCAGCCGCGCGGCGCGTATGCGAGCTGTCGCCCAGTAGAGCAACCAGACTGCCAGGAAGAAGACAAAGAAAGAAGGGGTGCTCAACTGCATGGGAACCTGTCGAGAGCTGAAATGCGCTCCAAGCCACAAGACTACCGGGTTGGCCTATTCGTGCAAGTGAGAGGGTAGATACTCTCTCACTTGCATTTTTCTGATTTTGTAAGTTATTGATAAGAAAGGATCGCGATGTTTTTCGAATTGGTTTTCCTTGCCTGAAAGGGTAAACTTAGGGAGTCGGAAAGCAATTCCGGCGCAGGAGACTATTTGATTCATGCAACCGATTTTCGATTAGTTGGCTGTTCCGCTGTAGCTCTTTTGATGATGTCGATTCCGGGTCTTTCGAATCCATTGGCCCACACCAACAGCCAACCTTCGCTCGATCCTTCTCCGGCAGCTATTCCTTCTCCACAGTTTGTGGCTCCTGTGACGCCGGCAAAGAAGCCCTCCTTCTTCAAGCGGGTTTCAAATATCGGGATGGCCTCCTGGTATGGCGCAGTCCTGAACGGCCATAAGACCGCCAGTGGTGAGACCTTCGATATGAACCAGATGACCGCCTGCCACCGGACGCTTCCGTTTGGAACGATGGTGCGCGTGGTCGATCTGCACAGCGGCAAATCGGTGATCGTCCGCATCAACGACCGGGGCGTCCTCTTCCGCGAACGGATCATCGACCTCTCCCGTGGCGCTGCGGAGGCGCTTGGCATCCGCAAGGCTGGCGTCGCCAGTGTCCGGTTGGAGGTACTGAGCAAGAAGCAGGCTGCCAATAGCCAGGTGGTTGCTGCCGCAGCGGAGAAGTCCTCGCCAGCTCCCGAATCTACCGTGGACAACGACCGGTAGCCGCTCCCCGAATATTTTCTGGCCTACCTCTTGTTCTTCCCGAGCTGCCCGTGACTTTGGCTGCCTACTGGAGCCTTTGAGGGTACCCCATCTTGGCGATAAATTATCTGGAATCAATGGGATAGCGGAACAATTATCCCTTTGACCCATAATTACTAAAGAACTGACCTGCTTGCAACCGTGACAGGGTATTTGCTTGACAGGAGGATGTAAGAGGTCTGAAATGAGTGTGTGGCGGAGGGCGGGAGACTCGAACTCCATTCCGGCCAGGAATCCGGGGATATAAAGCCCCGCTCTAGCACCCGCTAGTCGCCTTCCGCTTACTCACTCAACATACGAAATATCGTATGTCTCGTCAAGGGCTAAACTTTGGAGATATACGAAAAAAGTGATATTCGTGTAAAGTGGACATTGTTTCAGTATGTCTCCCCATTAGGGAGACCAGCAATTGACGACTGGCGCGAAGGTCTCACTGTTCCACGCCGAACTGATTTCGATGTTTTCTTGCGTGGAATCGTGAAGAAATCTCGGTGGGTTCATCCCGATCTAGGGAGCTTGTCGGGAAGACACCTCAAAGGATTTCAAGAACTTAGATGGAAGGGCGTCGGAGGAGTTCCGCACCGTGTAGGCGGCTATTTTTCTGCCGATGATGAATTTGTAATGTTGATTGGCTGGACGCATAACCAAAAGAAGTACGATCCTCCCTCCGCTTTGGAATCGTTGATAAAACGTAAGAAGAGACTAACTACAGGAGAAGCTACCCTCCGTGAATACCAAATCCTCACTGGCAAATCAGCTTAGAGATAAAGAGTACCGGGATGCTTTTGTTGCATCGCAGCTCCGCATCGGTTTGCCGATGCAGTGCCGCGCTCTACGCGAAAGCCGCGAATGGACTCAGCCGCAGTTGGCTCAGGTAGCTGCTATGTCACAGCCCAGAATCTCCGAGATGGAGAGAGCTGGAGAACGAAAGCCAAATCTAGAAACCCTATTGCGGCTCGCGTCGGCATTCGATGTTGCATTGCAAGTACGTTTCGTTCCGTTTAGCACTTTTGTAGACGACGAAGATTCCTTCGATTACGACACTCATTACATCAAACCATTCGCTGAAGATATGGCTCAGCTGGAGCGAATTGAAGAACAGATGGAAGCTGTTGCGATGTTAAGACCCAAACCTCAACCGTCTGCTATCTACCAAGAGTTTTTGGCGCCTAATCAGGATGCCAAAGTTGTTGCTCACCAGCGGCTCGTCCCGCAAGTGTCAGAGGTACAAGAGAACTTACAGCAAAAAAAATCGAAGCTAGAGGAGGAAAACATTGGAATTATCCGCAATCTTGCTAGCTAGAACTATCGCAATGATTGATATGAACGACCTAAATCCACGGGGCAAGTTATTCTTTCCCGCTCTAATTCCAATGCTAGTGGAACGGTTCTCTTTCCAAACCTTCCCCTCGAAAAAAGAGGATTTCGATGAGTCTAAGGGTGTTGTTTTCGCAGACGGATACCGTGATGGACAGCAAATCAATAATCTTACTGTCTACACCGATGGCATAAAGATCGAGAATAGATTATCCACCAATCATGGTCGCGCGGTTCTTCTTGATACGCTTGGTTGGCTATCAAAGGAAGTAGACTTGAACTTTTCAGAGCGGATGATTACTAGGTGGGGAATAGTCAGCCAACTGACTTTTCATTCTGACATTGATTTGATTTCCCTGCATCCTGCACTCTCCAAATTATCGGCGGATGTCAGCAGTGAAGTTGGTAAACGGCTCGGGATGGAGCGTCGGTTTACCCCATCGGCTGTGATGATCGACTTTCAGCGAGTTGATAGCGATGTTCCGATGGCTCACTTTAGCATTGAGCGCCGAGCCAAAGTCCCGGTCGGTGAAGGTAAGTATTTTTCCGCAGCCCCTTTGGAAACCGACACTCACATTGAATTTCTTCAGGAGTTTGAGAGCAACGTCAGGAGTAACGAATAGAAGTCAAGAAGACACAATTCACAGCCGTCGTTAATAACCTGCTCAAGACCGCTCCCATCCCTCGCAAAAGCGAAATACGGAGGTCCCTCCACTGCGGCGGCAAAGTGCGCCGCCTTCGGTCGGGATGACGGAGTTTGGGGGGGCGTAGGTGGAAACCCACATCTCAGAAGCGAGATGTGGGGCACCCGGTTTGGTGCTGTTTCAAAATGAGCTTCTAGGGCAGCGACAGGTCGATGCCCTTGCCGGTGTCGGGGACGGTGATGGTGAATCTGCCGTTGGATGGGGCGGCGAGGGGGTAGGGTTTGCCGTTGACGATTGCAGTGGTGGCTGTTGGAGCTCCGTAGATTTCGATGGCGAGCTGCGTCCACCAGGGCTGGAAGGTGCCTTGATGGGGGCCGATGTGGATCTTCAGGCCAGTGGGGGTCTGCTCGCAGGTTGAGTCCATGCGGAGGGAGGCGCCTTTTCTGAAGGCGAAGGAGATGCCGTCGTCCTGATAGATGGCCCCGTGACAGTTGTCACCGGGATAGACACGCAGGGTGAGCGGGCCGGAGGGGGTTTCGGTGGTGCTTTGGACGAGGGGTTGGATGGGCAGGATGGTGCCGCCTCGGACGTAGACGGGGAGCTGATCGAGGGTGGGCGTGATCATGAGGCGCGGGGTGGTACCGGCACGTTGTTCGGCGTCGTGGCTGGTGATGGCGGGGTGGTCGACGCGGGCTCCGGTCCAGAAGTCGAACCATTCGCCGGGCGGGAGGTGGACCTCGTAGGGGTCGAGCTCGTCGGGGTAGGGCGCGGGAGCGACGAGGAGGCTGGAGCCGAAGAGGAACTCGCTGGGGGCGTCGAGGTCGATGGGATGACCGTCGGGAGCGGCGTTGGGGAACTCGAGGAAGAGCGGGCGGACGATGGGGAGGCCGGTGCGGGACATCTCCTCGGCGGTGGTGTAGAGGTAGGGCATGAGGCGGTAGCGCTGCTCGATGTAGCGGCGGCGGATGTTCTCCTGCAGGGGGCCGTGGACCCAAACCTCCTGGTCGCCGGTGCCGTCGGCGGTATGGTCGCGGTCGATGGGCTGGAAGGCGGCGAGCTCGATCCACTTGGTGAGGAGGTCGGGCTGCGGGGTTCCGGCGAAGCCACCTACGTCGGCGCCGCTCATGGCGAAGCCGCTGAGGCCGAGGTTCAACAACATCGGTGTTGTCAGGCGGAGGTGGTTCCAGGTGCTGCTGTTGTCGCCGGTCCAGGTGGCGGAGTAACGCTGGCCTCCGGCGTAGCTGGCGCGGGTAAGGACGAAGGGGCGCTGGTCGGGCTTGAGTTTGAGCAGACCCTCGTAGGTGCCTCGGGTGTTCTCCATGCCGAAGACGTTATGGACTTCGAGGTGATTGGTGGTGCGCTTGATGAAGCCGGGCTCGTCGATGCGATGCTGAACGTCGTCGGGCATGGTCTTGGAGGCGACGTTGAAGAGCGCGGGCTCGTTCATGTCGTTCCAGAAGCCGGAGATACCGAGGCTGTAGAAGTCTTTGTAGAGGGTGCCCCACCACTCGCGGCTCTGGTGCTGGGTGAAGTCGGGGAAGACGGCGTTGCCAGGCCAGACCCAGCCGGTGAAGATGCTGCCATCGGGATTTTTGACGAAGTGGTCGCCGGCGGTGCCAGTGTCGTAGGGGGCGTAGTTGACGTTGGGCTGTTTGGCGATGTGGAGGTCGGTGATGGCGACGACGTGGAACTGCTTCGCGGCGAGATCCTGAATCATCTGCGGAAAGGTCGGGAAGCGGTCGGTGTCGACGGTGAAGGGCCAGTTGTGGTGCTGGTAGTCGATGTCGAGGTAGATGGCGTCGGAGGGGATGTGGTCGGCGCGGAGGCGGTTGGCGATCTCCATGACGCGGGACTCGGGGTAATAGCTGTAGCGGGATTGCTGGAAGCCGAATGACCAGAGCGGCGGCAGCGGGCTGGGGCCGGTGAGCCAGGCGTAGGCTTCGACCACCTGTTTGGGTGTAGGCCCGTAGAGGAGGTAGTAGTCGATGGGGCCGTTGGGCGCGCCGAAGGAGTAGGCGTCGGGAAACTCTTTGCCGAAGTCGAAGCTGCTGCGCCAGGTGTTGTCGACGAGGACGCCGAGGGCGCGGCCTTCGTTCATGGAGATGAAGAACGGGATGCTCTTATAGATGGGGTCTGTGGACTCCTGGTAGCCGAAGGTGTCGGAGTTCCACATGGTGAATGCCTGGCCGCGGCGGTCGAGCGGGCCGACTTTGTCGCCGAGGCCGAAGATGTGCTCGTTGGGCTGCATCTGCTTGTAGAGGCGGAAGCTGGCGCCGTGATACTCGATGGGGCGAACGTCCTGCTGGAGGATGTGGCCGTCGAGGTCGGTGATGCGGAGGGTCGCGGTGGCGCGGTCGAGGGTGACGCGGAGAGCGGAGGTGTGGAAGCCCACGGTGGTGGCGGTCGAGTCTTGTGTTACATCCGATTTCGAGGTGCGGGCGGCTGGGAGGACGGCCCATGAGGCGTCCTCGGGGAGCTTGCCGTCTGGGCCTACGCGGACGCGGAGGGCGTCGGGGCGGAGGGCAGTGACCTCGATAATGCCTCCGGAGGCGGTGACGGCGATGCCGTTCGGCAATGGTGTCGTCTTGGTGATGTGGGTGATGGTGAGGGGCGTCTGGTCCTGCGCGGTGGCGGGTAGCGAGGCGAGAGCGGTGCAGAGCAGAGCTGGAAGCAGGAGCTTCGCACGCGTGGCAAAACTCGCGGAGTGATTCGTTTGCATTCTAGAGTCAATCTCCTACTGCTGTAGTGGCAACAAACCCACGTCTCAGAGGCGAGACGTGGGGCACCCAAATTGTACGCGTCATGTCTGATGGTTAGGGTTTGGTGGAAGGAGCGGGGCGGCCTTTGCCTTCGGTTATGTCGATGATTTTGTCGACGGAGTTGGGCGAGTCGAAGAGTTCGGTGGTGCCGTTGGGCCAGCGGACTTTGATGGTTTGCAGGTGAGTTTCTGCGCCGAGGCCGAAGTGGAGGCGGAGATCGCTGGAGGAGCTGTAACTGGAGCCGCTACGTACTTCGTCTACCCAGAGGCGAGAGGAGCTGGTGAGAGTGACGCGTGCTCCGATGGCGTCGCGGTTCGAGGTGGTGCCGGTGAGGTGGAGACCGAGCCAGTGGTTTTGGTTCTTCGCGAGGTTGACGAGGAGCATCGGCTTGTCGCTGAGGTTGTTGATGACGGCTTCGAGGCGGCCGTCGTTGAAGAGGTCGGCGATGGCGAGGCCGCGGCTGGAGCGTGGTTCGGTGAGGCCGGGGCCGGAGGTTTTGCTGAGGTCTTTAAATTTGACCGGACCGCTGCCGTGGGCGCTGCCGAGGTTGTAGTAGAGGAGGCGCGGTTCGCGGTAGTTTGCGCCTAGCTTTGCGGAGTCGACCTCGGGGTAGACGTGGCCGTTGGCGATGAGCAGGTCGGGCCAGCCGTCGTTGTCGACGTCGGCGAACATGACGCCCCAGCCGAGAGCATCGGTGTTGATGCCAAGGCCTGCGGGGAAGGTGACGTCGTTGTAGGTTCCGTCACCATTGTTGCGATAGAGAGTGGAGGTGTCGTCGGAGAAGTTGGTTTTGAATAGGTCGATGTGGCCGTCGCCGTCGTAGTCGGCGGCGGTGGAGCCCATGCCTGCCTGCTCGCGTCCGTCTTCGTTGAAGGCTACGCCGGTATCGGCGCCCACGTCGGTAAAGGTGCCGTTGTGGTTGTTGCGATAGAGGATGGCGGGGGTGGAATCGCAGGCGACGTAGAGATCGGGCCAGCCGTCTTCGTCGTAGTCGAGCGTGGTGATGGAGAAGCAGTAGTGGCCGGTGGTGTGTTCGATGCCGCTGGCTTTGCTGACATCTTCAAACTTTCCGTTGCCGAGATTATGGAAGAGAACGTTGGGTGCGCTGGCGAGGCCGCGCGGGCCGCACATAACGGGGACGCCCTTCCAGATGCAGCCTGCGGCCTGGCCAGGCGCGGGGGTGTTGGCGAGATCGAAGTGGACGTAGTTGGCGACGGCGATGTCGAGCTTGCCGTCGCGGTCGTAGTCGACAAAGGCGCAGCCGGTGCCCCACTCCTTGCCGGTGCCTGCGACTCCGGCTTGCTCGGCTACTTCTTTGAAGGTGCCATTGCCCTGGTTGTGGAAGAGGCGATTCTTACCGTAGCCGGTGACGTAGAGATCGTCGTAGCCGTCGTTGTCGTAGTCGCCGACGCAGGCGCCCTGGCCCCAACCGGTGGAGACGAGTCCCGCCTTGACGGTGACATCGGTGAAGGTGCCGTCGTGGTTGTTGTGGAAGAGATGGTTGGTCGGTCTCTCCGATGCTGCTGCTGGCTGCATCTCCGCGCCGTTGACGAGGAAGATGTCGGGCCAGCCGTCGCGGTCGTAATCGATGATGGCAACGCCAGAGCCGGTGGTCTCGATGATGTAGCGTTTGGAGTCTATGCCGCCGTTGACGTTGCGGACGGTGATGCCTGCTTTTGAGGCGACGTCGACGAACCATGCGGGTGATGGGTGGTCGGTGGCGGCGGGGTAGGGTTGTTGCGCGTGGGCGGTGAAGGTTATGAGCAGCAGTGCCGCAATGAGCAAACCGCAGGTCCTTCGACTGCGGCTGCGCCTTCGCTCAGGATGACAGATTGGAGGTGGTGCGAAATGAAGATGGAGCATTACTTCTGGCCCACGGTGGAAGTACCCATGGCTACGGTCTTGAGGATCTTGCCGCCCTCCTGGATGACGTAGAGGTGATTAGCGTCGAGGTCCTTCAACTTGTCGATTGCGCCTGAGGGCCAATGGATTTCGACCATGTCTGCCCTGGAGGAGTGGTCGAGGCCGAAGTGGATGCGGAGGTCGTTCTGAGAATAGTAACTGCCACCGCTACGTACTTCTTCGATTTGCACGAAGGGCTTTTCATTTGTAACCGTGGTGATGCTAATTCGCGCGCCGATGCCGGTGCGGTTGGACTTTGTGCCGACGGTGCGGATCTTGATCCAGTTGCGGCCGGTCATTGAATCGCAGCGCAGAAGCTGGGGCAGGCTGTTGACGCAGTTGACGACAACGTCGAGGTCGCCATCGTTGTCGAAGTCGCCGAAGGCGCATCCACGGGCGGCTGCGGCATCGTTGATGCCGGGACCGCCCTGGGCTGTGACCTCTTCGAACTGGCCGTTGCGGAGGTTGCGGTAGAGGTACTTGTGCTCCGCGTAGGGAGCGTCGATGTGAGTGCCGTCGACCTCGGGGTAGACGTGGCCGTTGGAGATGAGGATGTCGAGCCAGCCGTCGTTGTCCATGTCGAAGAAGCCGACGCCCCAGCCGAGGTAGCGAGTATTAACGCCGAGGCCGGAGAGGTAGGTGTGGTCTTCGAAGGTGCCGTCGCCGAGGTTGAGGTAGAGCGAGTCGGTGTCGCCCGCGAAGTTTGTCTTGACGATATCGAGCAGGCCGTCGCGGTTGAAATCGCCAATGGAGACGCCCATTCCAGCTTGCGGCTTGCCGTCGGGCGAGTAGGCGATGCCTGCTTCGATGGCCATGTCTTTGAATGTTCCGTCCTTCTGGTTCTGATAGAAGGTGGCGGCGGTGGAGTCATTGGCGACGTAGATGTCGGGCCAGCCGTCATTGTCGATGTCGGAGACGGAGACGCTCAGAGCATAGGTGCCAATGGTCTCCCACATACCGGATTTTTGCGAGACATCGGTGAAGGTTCCGTCGCCGTTGTTGTGGTACAGGATGTTCTTGCCACCCTGTAGACCGGGTGGGCCGCACGCGACTTGAATGCCTTTGTAGGCGCAGCCGGCGGCCTCGGGGAGCGGTGCTGTCTTGATGTCGAAGTCGATGTAGTTGGCGACGAAGAGATCGAGGTGGCCGTCGCGGTCGTAGTCGAGGAAGGCGCAGCCGGAGTTCCAGCGAGTCTTCGATTGAATGAGGCCAGCTTCTTTGGTGACGTCGGTGAAGGTCCCGTTGCCGTTGTTGCGATAGAGGACGTTCTGGCCGTAGTAGCTGACGAAGAGATCGTCGTAGCCGTCGTTGTTATAGTCGCCGACGCAGCAACCCTGGCCCCAGCCGCTGTGGGCAAGACCGGCTTTGAGGGTGACGTCGGTGAAGGTGCCGTCGCGGTTGTTTTTGAAGAGACGATTGATGGGCTCCTCGCCTTTGGGGAAGCCCTCGAGACGCGAGCCGTTGACGAGAAAGATATCGAGCCAGTCGTCGTGGTCGTAGTCGTAGAAGGCGACGCCGCAGCCGGTAGTCTCGAGCAGGTATTTGTTCTTATGCTCGCCGCCGTAGATGGTTTTGGTGTTCAAGCCGGCCTGGCGGGCGACGTCGAGAAAGCTGACGCCAAGCGGGGTTCCTGTAACCGGCGACGGGGCTCCCTTGGGCGCGGGCCGGGGCTTAGTGTCGTAGGTTGGGCGGGAGCCAATCTGTGATTTCGATTGCGAAGCTGGCTGGGATGTCGACTGGGGAGAGGCCAGTGCGAGGACATCGTCCAGGGAGAGGACAAGCGCCGTCGCGGAAAGAGATCGAAGAAAGCTGCGACGGTTCCAACCCAAATTGCACTCTCCAGAAAGCTGCCCTGCGTCTTCGCGTTGCGGTGGCTTGTGCGGCGATGCGTGTCCGCTGCCTTGTTCTTTATGCTTTTCAGACATGCTAAGGGCTTGAGTATAGAGATATAGCAAAGAGACAGACAAACGATGTCTTTATCGCATGAGAATCAGGGCTTTGCTGAACTGCTTGCATGGGGTGGATCGATTGGAAACCGGCTCCCTGTTTGCGCGGCGACTTGCGGAAGAGGGCCTGAGAGAGACACAACTATGTATATACATAGCCCGTTAGTGGCCATATTTTATATACAAAAATTAGACGGAGTCGTTATGGTTTTTAGGATACAGGTCTGTCGTGAATCGAAACGATTTAGCGGAATAAGCGTATTGATTTGAGTGGTTTATAAATAATTTTTCATTGTTCGATTTCCTGCTCACGCTTGAAGAAAGCGTTATCTTCAGGCGGATGAAACCTGTCAATACTAATTAGGTAGGTTCTCTGCCCTAAAACGTAAAAGTACTGATTGACAGGGACTGAGCGTTCCGGGTATTTTCCGGGTGTTTCAGGAAGCTCTGTTTTTAAGCTCTGAGATGCAGAATGCATTCTGTTCCATGCTCATCTTTGGGTATGCACAGGGCCAAACGATAGCAACTGACAGTAAAGACAAAAGAGCAGGTGCAGTACTTGAATCCGGGAGACCGGATTTTTAGGGGAGAATCAGGATGCGAAACAAAATCATCGGTAGAGCCTCATTCCTTGGGGTGTGTCTTTTCCTCCTGTCGTCGAATAGCTTCGGCCAGGCTGTTTATGGATCGATCTTTGGGTCCGTCACGGACAGCACGGGAGCGGTTGTTCCCAATGCGACGATCACGGTTACGGACGCGGCGAAGGGAACGTCGGTCACGGCGCAATCCAACGGCAGCGGCGAGTTCACGGTCGATCACCTGATCCCCGATCCTTATGACGTGAAGGTTGTGGCAACCGGGTTTAAGGGCTATCAGCAAAAAGGCATTCAGCTCTTCGCTGATACTTCGACGAAGATTACGGCCGCGCTTGAGATTGGCGATGCCAACGGCGAAGCGATTACGGTCAATGCGGACACGGTTCCGCAACTGAAGACCGATCGCGCCGATGTTTCGACCATCTTCACCTCGAAGGAGATTGGCGACCTGCCCATCGGCGATCGCAACTTCACAAACCTGCAACTGCTCCTGCCTGGCGCGCAGCAGCTTGGCTGGAGCCATGCTGCAGCTGAGAACCCGCAGGGCAGCAAGCAGATTCAGGTCGACGGCCAGGCCTTCGGCGGCGTTGCGTTCCAGTTAGACGGCACCGATAACCAGGACCCGATCCTCGGCATTATCGTGATTAATCCCAATATGGACTCGCTGTCGGAGACGAAGATCACCACGCAGAACTTCGACGCGGAGTTTGGCAAGGCAGTCGCGTCGGTTGTGACTGCGCAGACGAAGTCGGGTTCGAACAGCTTCCATGGATCGCTCTTCGACTATCGCGAGAGCAACGCCAACCTGGCGCGCGATCCCTTCACGCAAGGCCCTGGCACGAACTTCCCTGGCGGCCTCAAAAACCAGTTTGGTGGCTCCGTCGGCGGACCTGTTCTGAAGAACAAGATCTTCTTCTTTGGCGACTACCAGGGCGTGCGGCAGAAGGTCGGTATCTCGAACGTCCAGACGGTACCCTCGGCGCTGCTCGTCGCGACGTGCCTTGGCCAGAAGAACGGCCCAAGCAATATTGCAGGTTGCGACTTCAGCGAGTATGCGGCGGCGCTGCCGAGTGGCACTGGGATCATCACGCAGCCGAACGGAACTCCATACCCAGGCAATGTGATTCCGGCGGCACAGGTGTCGCCACAAGCAAAGGCACTCTTCGCGTTGCTCCAGCCCTACGCTCCGAATACCGCAGGCAAATTCAATGGACTGGAAAATAACTACTCGGCGGGCGGTGCCGGCCTCTTCAACAGCAACCAATGGGATGTGCGCGGGGACTATCAGATCAATGACCGGGTCCATGCGTTCGGGCGCTTCAGCCGGTTCACGGATGTTTTGACTGGAACGACGATGTTCGGCGCTGCTGGTGGCGCGGGCTTCGGCCTGGGTGGCTTCGGTGGCAACTCTACAGGTGCGGACGACAGTCTTGCTTTGGGAACCGATATCGCCGTCAACCCAAAACTAGTCACGGACGTTCGTCTTGGCTATTACCGCTACAACGTCAACAATCAGAAGTACGACCAGAACATCGCGTTTGCAACCCAGCTCGGTATCCCTGGGATGAACCTCGGGACCACGATTACCGACGGCGCGCCTAGCTTCGATATCACCGATGTCGGTTACCAGGGTGCTCCGTCCGGTAGCACGAACAACGGCCAGTCTCAGGGATCACAATATGGTGGCGGTCTGAACGTCGATCGTTGCAACTGTCCCACGATCGAGCGGGAGGACCAGTTCCAGGTCGTCAACAACTGGACTAAGACATGGGGTAATCACTCGATCAAGGTTGGTGCCGACCTCCGGTATGCGCGCAACCTGCGTGTTCCGAGCGACAACGACCGGACCGGCATCCTGCAGTTCAGCACTACCCCGACCGGACTTGGGTTCGCGACCTTTGCCTTGGGAGAGGTGACCAACTTCAACCGTTACGTGAGCTCCTCGACGAATGCCAAAGAGTTCCAGAAACGTGACTTCTTCTACATTCAGGACACATGGCGCGCGACCCCGAAGCTGACAGTGAACTACGGTGTCCGCTATGAGTTCTACTTCCCGGAGTCCGTGAACGGAAAGGGAAACGGGTCGGTCATGAACCTGAGCACCGGCTACTTCCAGGTGGCGGGCTATGGAAACCTCGGCAGCAATATGGGCTTCTCCCGATCGACGAATGCGTACAACCCGCGCGTCGGAGTCGCCTATCAGGTGACGCCGAATACGGTCATTCGTGCAGGGTACGGACGCAGCTTCGACATCGGTGTCTTCGGATCGATCTTCGGGCATGTCGCCACGCAGAACCTGCCTGTCCTTGCCAACCAGCAGCAAGCTTCTACGGGGGGACCAACCTCCTACGCGTTTACGCTGGCCCAGGGGCCAGCGGCACCGACGGCGACTGTTGTTCCGGCGAGCGGGTTGTTGCCGGTACCGGGATATGCGGTCACTGGAAAGGCGCGTCCCACAACCATGCGCCTGCCGACGCTCGATGCTTGGAACGTGAGCCTACAGCAGTCCTTTACGCCGACACTCTCTATGACGATTGCGTATGTCGGGAACAAAGGCACGCACACGTTGAGCGCGGGAGACGGAAACAATACGAACCCGAACGAGGCGGGCATCTTCCTGCCGGCGCAGTACAGCATTACCGGCCAGGCATTGCATTTTGATTCCTCGGTCACGTCGGGTATCGCCGCAAATGGTGGCACGGCGAACCAGACCTACCTGCAGCGTTACTACGGTGGGAAACTGGCTGCATGCTCCGACCCGAATTACACCGCGCAGGCTGGTGTGCCCGCAGGGTCGTGCGGCTGGACCAACGGGATCAACTACTACGGAGACGATCAGGATACCCACTACAACGCGCTGCAGGTCACGATGCAAAAGATCCTGTCCAGGGGACTTTCGGTCAATGCGAACTATGCCTGGCAGAAATCTATCAACTTCAACAATAACTACGCTACGTGGAACAAGCAGGTGACTAAAGGGCGTGACGATTCGCTTCGTCAACAGCAGATCATCGTCTATGGACTGTATGAGCTTCCCTTTGGCCGTAACAAACTGCTCCTCAGTCATGCAGGCCCAATTCTGGATCGAATCGTTGGTGGGTGGCAGTTCAGCCCCGTCATCAACTACTCGAGTGGCCTGCCGTTCACGCTCTCCTACTCTGAGTGCTATACCAGTGGAAGCACGCCGGGTGATGTCCCGAACAGCGCGCCGTGCTATGTGAGTGGCAATCCTGGCTCGTTCCAAACGGGCCTCAGTGGATTTGCCGGCGGCGGAAATCTGACGTACTACAAGGCGCAAACGCTGGGAGGCAAGTTCCTACGACCTGGCCTGGATACGATCGGAAGCACCGGCAGAAACAGTGTCTTCGGGCCGCACTTCTTCAACGGGGACCTCTCGTTGCAGAAGAACATCCCAATCAAGGAGAGGGTCAGCGCGCAGCTCCGTGTCGATGCGTTCAACGGCTTCAACCACATCAACTTCGGCAACCCCGGCGGCAATGTCGAGCAGGATGGAACGATTACATCTGGCGCAGGTGTCGGCGGATCGTCGAACCCTCGGCAGCTACAGTTTTCGGGGCGCATTCAGTTCTAGCGCGTCCGATTGCATCAAACAGGGGGAGCTTCGGCTCCCCCAATTTTTTGCATGGAGCAACAAAGATGAGATGGATGAGGGCGAAGTACCTTGTGCCGACCATTGCGGTGGGTGCCTTCGTGGTGGTTGCGATATCTAGCGCTGCAGTGCCTGGCGCGTTGCCATGGGCGATTGGCCCGTTTACGCGGCCTGTTGCCGGGCCAATTATTGTGCCGAAACACGATTCAGTCTTTGTCGATCCGGTGAAGGATGAGGTTGTTCACAACGGTCCTGTCCACTGGGAGGCCCTGCATACCTTCAATCCTGCTGCCGTTGTGCGTGATGGCAAGGTCTTCGTGATCTATCGCGCCGAGGACGATACGGGGCGGATGCAGATCGGGGAGCATACCTCGCGCCTTGGGCTTGCGATGAGCACGGATGGCGTGAGTTTCACGAGGCTGCCGGAGCCGGTATTTTTTCCAGACGAGGACAGCCAGAAAGCCCGCGAGTGGCCGGGCGGAGTGGAGGACCCTCGCATCGTCGAAGCTCCGGATGGCACCTACGTGATGACCTACACGCAGTGGAACCGGATCACTTACTCGATCGGCATCGCAACCTCGAAGGACCTGCGCCACTGGAAAAAGTTCGGCCCAGCCTTCCTTGGCTCGCATGGTGGTAAGTATGACCATCTACAGTACAAGTCCGGCGGCATCGTTACGCAGCTTGCGGGAGGGCACCTGATAGCTGCGAAGATTCGCGGGAAATTCTGGATGTACTGGGGCGAGGGGGCGATCCATCTTGCGACCTCTGACGATCTGATTCACTGGACACCAGTCGAGAATAATTCAGGTGAGCCTATAGCCGTGCTGTCGAAGAGGCCAGGCCACTTCGACAGCGGCTTCCCCGAGGTGGGGCCGCCGCCGATCCTGACCAGCGCGGGTATTGTCGTGATCTACAACGGGAAGAATGATCCGGTCGCCGGAGATCCTGCGCTTGGCGCGAACGCGTATGCGGCTGGACAGGCTTTGTTTCGCGGCGATGATCCCGCAGTCTTGCTTGAACGGCAGAGCGAGCCTTTCCTGAAGCCAGAGATGCCGTATGAGAAGACCGGGCAGTACGTCGCTGGCACGACCTTCGCCGAGGGGCTGGTTCGCTTCAAGGGAAGGTGGTTGCTGTACTACGGGTGCGCGGACTCGGCGGTCGGCGTCGTGAGTGCAGAGGCAGCGGGGAAGTAGCCAGCCTTATTTTGCCTGCTTCTGTAGCGCATCGGCCTTCTGGCGTTCGAGCGCGGCTTCGCCTGCATTGCCTTGGAGGGCCAGAGCCTCAGCGAGTGTGCGATGCGGTGCGGCGTAGCCAGGGTCGGCCAGAACCGCGTCGCGCAGTTGTGTGATTGCTTCGGCGACCTGTCCTTTTTTCAGCAGCGCCGTTCCGCTGTTCAACGCGAAGTCGGCACGTTGGCGGCTGACGGCGATCCGGCTTAGTTCTGCACCCTTCTTTCGTTCGGCTGCTGCTGCTTCCTTGTCGCCCTGCTGTGCCAAGATAGCGCCGAGCGCGATGTGAGGACTAGGCTGATCGGGTAGCAGGTCGATGGCCCGCCGCAGCGCCGGTATCGCCTTCGCGGGCTGGTCCATCTGCTTGTAGATGTTGCCCAGGATCGACCATGCCTCACCGTTATCAGGACGCATCGCGGTTGCCTTCTCCATCTGGGCTGCTGCTTCTTCAAACTTCCCAGTCTGCATGTAGAGGACGCCGAGGGTGTACGGCGGATCGGGGAGGGTCGCATCGATCTTCTGGGCGAGTTCGAACTCCGCGATTGCCTCCGGCAGCTTGTCCTTCAGCTTCCATGCGAGTCCCAGATCGTAGTGCAGCTCCGCGCCAATTGGGGCGCCCTCGTTGGGAAGGGCAAGGCCGGCCTTGAATTGTTCGATGGCGTGATCGAGATCGCCCTGCTGCAGGTAGGCCACGCCGAGGTCCTCACGCAACACAGGGCTTGTCCTATCGAGCTTCAGTGCGCGCTCATAGAGTGGAATCGCCTGCTTCGCATCGCCGGTCTGCACGAGAGCCAGGGCGTTGTTGATCAGGACTGGCCCATCATTCGGCCTTGCTGCAGCAGCGGCTGCGAAGAGCGGCAACGCTTCCTTGCTTTGACCTGCGTTTTGCAGCGCGAGGGCGAGCGTGTATCCGGCATCGACCGATACTGGCGCAATCTCATGTGCGTGGCCGAGGGTTTTGAGAGCGGCTTCATCCTGTCGCGCCGTTGTCTGCGCCCGTCCAAGCTGCAATAGGGTTTGTAGGTCGTTCGGAGTGAGGTTGGCTGCCGTGCCCAGCTCTGTGATTGCGGCGGGGATATTTTGCTGTAGCAAAAACAGGGAACCGAGGTGCAGATGGGCCGAGGAGGAGTTTGCGTCGAGTGTGATCGCTTGTTCGAACTGGGCTTGTGCTTCGTCGTAGTGCTGCTGCTGCGCGAGCACGGTGCCCAGGGCATCGTGAAGGGGCGCGCTCTGGGGATTTGCGGCTACCGCTTGCCGGAGGCGCTCGGTGGCGGCGGCAAGATCGTTTGTTGCGGCGAGTGCTGTGGCGTAGGCGAGCGACCCCTCTGGGGTGAGAGTAGTCTCCGGGCGCAGCAGGCGGAAGGTGGCAACGGACTCTTGGTAACGCCGCTGGCTACTGTAGGCTGTCGCGAGATTGAGCGTCGCCGTTTCATCCTTCGCATCGAGCCGGTGCGCCTGCTCCAACTCTGGTATCGCCGCGGCGGAGTCTCCCTCGGCGAGCAGCACGGCTCCATACGCGCTATGTCCTGCTGCGACCTTTGGCACGAGTCGTACTACTTTGGCGAACTCCGCATGGGCGTGGGGTAGATCGCCTTTTGCCATCGCAGCATAGCCTGCACGAAAGGCGGCATCCGCTGACTGAATCTGCTGCGGAGTCTGCAGGAAGAGCGCAAGGTAGAGGAGGAGATTCATGCAGGCAACAGTCTACGTTGGTGCTTCGTACTATTGGCTCGGCGCGGCATGAAAGATGATGTAGCTACGTCCTGCGTAGAGGCGATAGCTCCCAGTGCCTTCGGGCGCGGCCAGAATCTGAAGCGGCGTCGGGCGGTGTAGTGCGGCGTCGCGCGTGGAGTGGGCGGTGAAGAGATCGTTGGCACCGATGTCCTGCACGATGAAGATATCGTTGGCGATGAAGCCGCATCCGTAAGCGCCGGGTGGGAGCCGGTGTCCGTCAATTTCGAGCGTTCTCTCGGTGATGAAGTAGGCCTGATACTTCTCCTGCACCTGGGAGGAATAGCCCGAAGTATCGACCAGCGCTACGAGCATCAGATGCTGGTCCGCGAATCGAACACCTGCTGAGTTTCGCCCCTGGATGGGAGCGCTCAGTCCGCGAAAGAAGACTGATGGAGGAAGGATTTTGGCCGCATCTGCTGCCGTGAGAATAGCGGGCTGTGCCGACGCCTGGGTCGTTATCGCGGATGTGCGTGCAGGTGTCTGTGCGCAGATCGATGCTGACAAGATCCCGGCAAGTAGAACGGTACTCATGAATCGTAATCTCATCCGATGCTCTCCCAATAATGAAGCAATCATACGCTGGACATGTTGGTCGTCACCTTCACCGCTGGCACAAGCTAGAAGTAGCAGACGGTCACTCTGCGCTGGTTTTCGATGACGTTACCGGATCGATCCGACCCATGAGCTGAAGGGTGGAAGAGTGAGGTTGTTCAAGCTGCCCACTGTCTTCAGGGAGGGTGCATTGGTCAGGATGGTTGCGACGGAGCCCCCCGTTACACCGGCTGCATGGGGATCGAGCGACACAGTCTGCGACTGCGCTGTGCAGTTGACCGCGACGACGACGGACGGTTTGCCAGCGGCTCCCTTGCGAACGAAAGACAGGACCGATGGGTTGTTTTCATCGAGCATCACCATCGAGCCATCCCGTAGTGCGGGGTTCTGTGTGCGGAGCGAAATCAGCTGTTTGTGCCAGTTCAGGAGCGAATCGGGTTCGGCTCCCTCGGCCTCTACGTTTTTCGTTTTGTAGTTCGCGGCAAGCGGCAGCCATGTGGTTGGCGAGTTGCTGAAGCCGCTATCGATGGAGGCGTCCCACTGCATCGGGGTCCGCTCGCCATCGCGCCCTTCTTCCTTTGGCCAGCCGGTGATGCCGATCGGGTCCTTCACATCTTCCCTGCGCTTCGGGACGGAGGTCATCATGCCCAGTTCTTCGCCGTAGTACATCATCGCGGTAGAACGAGCGGTGAACAGGATAGTCGCGATCAGCTTCGCGATAGCCTCGTTGTGGACGCCGTCGCCATAACGCTCCCAGCTTCGGCGGTTGTCGTGGTTGTCAAAGACGAAGAGGGGTTGATTGGTGCCGATCTTGGTCTCGGCATCGTTGATACGCTGGCGGAGAAGGCTGGCGTCGAGCTTGTTCGTGAAGCCGACCTGCATGTCCATGGGGAGGTGCAGCTCATCGTGGCGATCGCCGCCGTACCACTTGTCCAGCTCCTGCACGTTGGGCAGGTAGGTCTCGCCGATCAGCACGCGGTTGTCGGGATACGAGTCGACGACTGCGCGCAGACGGCGCATGACGTCATGTACCTCGGGCAGATTGCTGGTGTAGATGTCACTCAGATTGGGATCTCCCTGCGCGTTTGTCCCTCCGGTCGCGGGTTCGTCGCGAAGCTGCGGGTCTTCAAACAGGGTCGGGATCGCATCCAGGCGGAAGCCTGCGACACCACGGTCCAGCCAGAAGCGCACAGTATCGAACATAGCCTTCTCGACGGCTGGATTGCGCCAGTTGAGATCGGGCTGCTGCTTATAGAACATGTGGTAGTAGAACTGCTTCGTAGTCGCGTCATACTGCCACGCGGAACCGCCGAAGCCGCTGATCCAGTTGTTCGGCGGAATGGGCTTGCCATCTGGCCCTGTGCCCTTTCCGTCGCGCCAGACGTACCAGTCGCGCTTCGGGTTCGTGAGCGAGCTCTCGGACTCGAGGAACCATTTGTGTTTGTCCGAGGTATGGTTCATCACCATGTCCATGATGATGCGGATGTTGTGCTTCTTCGCTTCGGCGACCAGGCGGTCAAAGTCAGCGAGCGTCCCGTACTGAGGATCGATGTTTTCGTAGTCGGAGATGTCGTAGCCGAAATCCACCTGGGGCGAGGGATAGACGGGCGAGAGCCAGATGGCGTCGATGCCCAGCGACTGCAGGTAGCCGAGCCGCTCCGTGATGCCGTTCAGGTCGCCGATGCCGTCGCCGTTCGAGTCCTGGAAGCTGCGCGGGTAGATCTCATAGATGACGGCGTGCTTCCACCAAGGACCATTGGTGGAGTGCGTGGCAACGTGATGGGCCGCATGGGAGGGTAGGCTCTTCGTCTGCGCCCAGATTGGGGACAGGCACAGAGCTGCGAAAGCGAGCATCGTTGCGCCGGTGGTGAAAGAAAACTTAATCGGCGCATGCGCCCCGCGTTGCTGTGTGTGAACCGTCAAAGCTATCTCCAGAAGTTCGCCATACTTTACCATCTTCATGGCATTTCAGGTGGGATTGATATATCAATAATCGCGCACGGGGATCAACCGTTCGATGGACCCGCATATGCGACTCAGGAGCTATCATGTTGCTCGCTGGGCAATATGTAAAATGTCGTTCACGAACAAGTCATATTGCGCCAAGCCATGCTCAAGAAAGTAGCAGACACCCTCATGTTTTGCAGGAAAGACATCCGCCACCCCCTTTTTGCCGCTGTTTGCTGGTCCAGTCTTTTCGTGTCCTGTCTTGCTGCTTACTCCCAATCGCCGCTCGAAAGCCAGGACCGCAAGCAGCAGGAGGGAGCCCAGTCTCCCGCGACCGGAGGCTCCAGCACGGGTGGCGCGCACCCGGCGGTATTGGATGCGGAGAAGCGTCCGATTACGGCGGGAGGTTTCGTCAAGACGGGCCCGATCATCTTTCAGGACATCGCCGCCAAGGCTGGGCTGGCCACCTGGAAGCACCAGATGGGCTCGCCGGAGAAGAAATATATCCTCGATACGGTCGGCTCCGGGGTCGGCCTGATCGATTACGACAACGATGGCTGGCTCGACATCTACCTGGTCAACGGCTCGACCGACGATGCTTATCTGGGAAAGGCGCCTGCGCCACATGCGGCGCTCTTCCACAACAACCATGACGGGACCTTTACGGATGTCGCCGCGAAGGCAGGTGTGCAGAACGACCGCTGGGGCTTCGGCGTGGCAATTGGCGACTACGACAACGATGGTTGGCCGGACATCTACGTTTCGAACTTCGGCAAGAACCGGCTTTATCACAACAACCATGACGGCACCTTCACCGACGTCGCGGAAAAGGCGGGCGTGACGCTCGGCAACTGGTCCACTGGCGTGACGTGGGGTGACTACGACGGCGACGGCAAGCTGGACCTCTTCGTTGCGGGGTACGTTCACTACGACATCAACGCGCAGCCAGAGGCGGGTGGCAAGGCGTACAGCTTCTGCGAGTTTCGCGGAGAGAGGGTCATGTGCGGGCCGCGCGGGTTGCAGGGCGAGCACGATCATCTCTTCCACAACAATGGAGACGGCACCTTCACCGACGTCAGTGTCAAGGCAGGTGTGGCCGATACTGCTGGCTACTATGGTCTCGCTGCGGCTTTCGTGGACATCAACAACGACGGCCGTCCTGATCTGCTGGTCGCGAACGATTCGACGCCGAACTACCTCTATCTCAACAAAGGGGACGGCACCTTCGAGGACATCAGCTACGCCTCCGGCTACGCGCTGAACCGGGATGGCCGCGAGACCGCTTCGATGGGCATTGCCATCGGTGACTACCGCAACAACGGTCTGCTCGACCTCTACCATACGACGTTTTCGGACGACTACAAGCCGCTCTATCGCAACGATGGCGACGCCAACTTTACCGACATCAGCTACGAGGCCAATATCGCGGAGGTCTCGATTCCATTCCTGGGCTGGGGCACCGCGTTCTTCGACTATGACAACGATGGCTGGAAGGACCTCTTCACAGTCAACGGGCACGTCTATCGCGGTGCGGACAAGGTCGCATGGGGCACCACGTGGGCGCAGCGGCCACTGCTGTTCCGCAACATCAAGGGCACGAAGTTTGAGCTGGTTCCCGCAGTCGAAGGGACAGGGCTAGCGGAGGTGATGACCTCGCGAGGCATGGCCTTCGGCGACCTCTTCAACGATGGCAGGGTCGATGCCGTGGTCAACAATATAGATGCCACCCCTGCCCTGATGCAGAACGTCGCCAGCGAGCAGAATCACTGGATCGCCTTCAAGCTGATCGGCGGCCCCAAGAGTCCGCGCGACGCCACCGGAGCCACTCTCTACCTCACTGCGAACGGTATGCGTCAGCGCGAGGACATCTTCAGCGGAGGCAGCTTCGCCTCATCTTCCGATCCTCGTCCGCACTTCGGCATTGGGGCGGCGACATCGGTCGAAAAGGTAGAAATCCACTGGCCCAGCGGAGCAAAGGAAGAGATCACTCCGCAGGGAGTCGATCGCATCTTTACCGTCGTTGAAGGCAAGGGAATTCAGGCAACAACGGGCCACCCCGTTAAGTAAGGCCGTCAATTTCCTCCATCCACAAAAGCGGATGGAGGGTTGATTGCGCTACTGTCATCTACTGCGCCGCCCTCCGCCCGACCTCTACGATCATGAAGCTTTCCGGCTTCGGCTTCGGACGGCTCGAAGCCGATCCAGGCTTGGCCTCTTCAAACTCTGCCGTCGGTAGATAGATCTTGTGGGTCGTTGGATCGACACCCATTGTCCGCGCTCCAAGAGGCGTCTTAACTACTTGCTCGACCTCGAATTTCCCCGACATCTCGCTGGCCACTGTAAGTGAACCGTCGCGACAGCTTGCGAATGCTTGTCCCGCGTCGAACTTCGTTGCGTCCACACCCGCGCCGATCGGTAGCGCTGATAGAATTTTGCCGTTTTCGGTGCTCATCACAATCATCTTCTGTGGCTTCCGGCAGCCAATGAACAAACGGTGCGTTTTCTTGTCCAACGCCATCCCGACCGGTTGGCCGCCGGGCGCAACGGGCCAGCGTGCGATGACCTTCTTCGCCTGCAGGTCGACCTCCGCCACTACGTCCTTGTCCTCAAGGTTGATGTAGACCTTTCCGGTTCCATCCGAGGCGAGAAACTCGGGTGCCCCGCCCAGTTCGATCGGGGTATCAATCTTGCCGCTCTTCGGATCTATATCCGGTTTGAACGACATCAGAACGCCCTTGTCCCCTGAGACGGCCAGAACGCGTCCGAGTTCGGCATCATAGATAATGCCGTCCGAATCTGGTACTGTGACCAGCTTGCCCAGCACGGCATACGTCTTCAAATCGAAGATCACAATGGCACCATCTCCGCCACCATCCGTGATGAACCCGCGCCCCAGCGACGGGACAATCGCCACGCCATGCGCGATCTTCTGCCCTGGAATATCGCCCAACACCTTCCCTGTGCCGGCGTCGATTACCAGCGTATGGGTGCCCCGTGGAACAAACAACCGGTGCGTTTGCGGATCAACCGTGAGATAGTCCCATCCGCCATCTCCGCCAATATGCCATGTTTTTGTTACGTCCCACTTCGTCTGCGCCACAGCTGGTAGTGAACCAGCGAGCAGCGCTGCCAGCGACATTACAACAACCCGCATCGTTCGCATGTTAATCCTTCTTGGCTGGATTCAATGCATAGCGGAGCAATCCGGATGCATTGGGTCTACAGCGTAAAAAGGTAGCACGCGCATGCTGAGATTTTGCTGAAGGCGTCCGTCCCTCGGGAGGGGCTACCTGATTCGCTCATTACGAGCGCATTTACCGGTAGTAATACCGCGAAGGACGGGTTTAGAGAAGTCTCCATGTGTACATCAGCCTGATGTCGCCACAGCAGACCTCAGTAACCCAGATGTCGAAGGGCCATCTGGGAGGTCCGCTTCAGTTCCGCCTTCGTCGATCCATTCGTTGCCTGGACGGATAGACCGGCGAGGATCGATGAGAGATACCGGGTATAGTCGTCCACGTTGACGTCCTTGGACAACTCTCCGCTCTTTCGCGCTTGTAGAAAGCGCTCCTTCATGGCGACTTCATTCTGTTTACGTATTTCGGTCATCAGATCCCTTGCCGGGGTAGCATCTACACTGCAGCCCATCGCCCCCACCAGCGTCATACAAGTCGGCGGATGGCCAGGAGTGGTGAGGAACGCTGCAGTGTTGTTGAAGAGCGCACGAATAACCTTTTCGAGGGTCGGCTCCTCCAGCGCTTTCGTTGCATATTGTGCTCGACTCTCCATATAGCGCTTTACCGCGAGTGAAAACAACACGCGCTTGTCACCGAACGCCGCATAGATGCTTGAGGGGCTGAGGGCCATTGCCTGGGTTAGATCGGCCATTGAAGTACCCTCATAACCCCTCTCCCAGAAAAGCAGCATCGCGGCCTCAAGCGCCGCGTCTTTGTCGAACCCGATGGGTCTTCCCGTCTTCCCGTTCCCGGTTTTCATAGGTCTTCTCGCCATTCTATTAGTTAGAGCTCAAAAACATGAATCCAATGCACGATCCTTTACATCTGTAGCGACTGTTACATAACAAATGTTCCAGAAGTCATGAATCCAATGTGCGGTCTCTACATCTGTAATGACTGTTACATAACGAGTGTTCCGGAAATAAGGCTTCAGAAAGTCAAAGGAGATAAAAATGGACGCGTCGAAGAACAGTGAACGAATCATTTTGGTGACAGGCGCCACCGGTAGGCAAGGAGGCGCCGTGTACCGACACCTGCAGAAGAAAGGATTCAAGTTGCGCGCGCTGGTACGGGATCTCAATAGCAACCAAGCACGTCAACTGATGGCTTACGGGGAGGAAGTGTTTCAGGGAAGCCTCGATGATCCCGACAGCTTGATGCGCGCGATGGATGGTGTGTACGGCGTATTCTCCGTCCAGCCCTACACGGCCAATGAGATCCAGCAGGGTGTGGCGGTCATCGAGGCGGCGAAGCGGCAAGGCGTCAGCCATTTCGTTTACAGTTCAGTCGGTTCGGCCGACGAAGAGACAGGTATTCCTCACTTCGAAAGCAAAGTCAAAGTGGAAGAGCATCTGCGGTCGCGCGGCTTACAGTACACGATTGTGCGGCCTGTCTTCTTCATGGAGAACTGGCAGAGAGGGTTCGGCGAGTCGATCCGCAGCGGGCAGCTCCAGCAACCGTTAAGCCCGACGGCAAAGTTCCAGATGATAGCGGTGGATGACATTGGCGCGTTTGCAGCGCTCGCGTTTGAGCATCCCGGCAAATGGAAGAACAGGACATTTTCACTGGCGGGCGATGAATTATCGATGCAGCAGATTGCCGACGCATTCAGCCCCGTGATTGCGCGAGATGTGAAGTATGTTCAGGTTTCCTGGGATCAGTTCGAGAAGAACATGGGACGGGAACTGACGGTGATGTACCACTGGTTCGAAGAAAAAGGCTTTCACTTCAACATTGAAGAGGTGCGGCGCGAATATCCAGCGACCCACACTTTCGATCGATGGTTGGAGGCGTACTGGAACACGACTGCCGCTGCGGCTCGTTAGGTCATCTGCATTTTGGCCACGGTGTTGCTGGCGTTACGGAACAGTGTGAATAACGGAAAGTTAAAGGAGAAATCGATGAGTGCACTTGAAGGCAAGGTAGCAGTAATCACTGGAGGCAATAGCGGGATCGGGCTGGCTACGGCCAAGCGCTTCGTAAAGGAAGGGGCCTATGTTTTCATCACCGGGCGTCGTCAGGCGGAGTTGGACGCGGCGGTCGTGCTTATCGGGAAGAATGTAACGGCCATCCAGGGAGATGTCTCGAAGCTCGAAGATCTTGATCGTCTCTACGAAGTGGTACGAAAGGCTAAGGGACGTGTCGATGTCGTCTTCGCAAATGCCGGTGTCGTAGATCCTGTTTCACTCACAGACTCAACGCCAGACACGTTTGACAAGCACTTCAACCTGAACGCACGCGGGGTGTACTTTACAGTGCAGAAGGCGCTTCCGCTGCTCGCCGACAAAGCCTCAATCATCCTTTCTGGATCGGCCGCATGGCAGATGGGCATACCGGCCTTCGGCGCGTATTCGGCGACGAAAGCAGCTTTGGTCTCCTTTGTCCGAACCTGGACCGCAGAGTTGGCCAGCCGTGGCATTCGAGCGAACGTAATCAGTCCTGGGCCGACGGAGACGCCCATGATCCATGTCGGCGCTCAAGGATCTGAGGAGGGCACAAGCGATTACTTCAAGAAGATGATCCCAATGGGACGACTTGGAACAGCAGATGAGCTTGCATCGGCAGCCGTGTTCCTCGCTTCCGACGAGAGCAGCTTCATCACTGGAATCGACTTGCCAGTTGATGGTGGCACCGTCTCCAGGTAACCCGGCGATGCGATGCACCAGGCCTGCTCTTGTTGATCCAGCCAGGTGCATCGCTTTGTACGCCGCCTCGGCGAGAAAGCTCTGGTCGCACCAACACCCAATAGGTACCGAGAAGTCGGCATAGCGGAAGTGACTCGGGTCACCCCCGAATAACGGGCAACTTGGGAGTTATGTCTTTGTGCCCGTAAAGTCGGGCTTTCGGTAATTTCTCGTTCGATCTTTTGAATCGAATCGTTACCGAAGACCTAGTTGATCCCGAGCTTGTGTTGCAACTGCTCGAGCGTAATTCCCTTTGTCTCCGGATAGACGAACAGCACGACGACGAACTGCAAGACCATCATGGCCGCGAAAAAGGCGAAGGGAATGCCTCCCGAGGCCTTCGCCAGAATGGGGAAGATCAGCGAGATGATCGCGTTCATGATCCAGTGGGAGGACGAGCCCAGGCTCTGGCCTTTGGCACGAACGCGGTTGGGAAAGACCTCCGAGATGTAAACCCAAATCACTGCCCCTTGCGATACCGCAAAGAACATAATATACGCGGCCAGCAGCCAAACCAGCGCCTCCTGGTGGCTGTTGGTGAAGAACACCGCGGCTACTCCAGCCAGGCACAGCGCCGTTCCAACGCTGCCCACTAGCAGCAGTGTCTTGCGACCGACCTTGTCGATCAGCGACATCCCCAACAACGTGGCCAACAAATTAATCAGTCCAATGATCACCGACTGCAGCGCACCCGAAAGCTGGCTGAACCCCGCCGCCGCGAAGATGGAGTTCGAATAATACAGAATCGCGTTGATCCCCGAGAGCTGGTTGAACAGGCCGATCGTCACCGCAAGAATGATCGGCAGACGATACTTCGCCTGGAAGAGAGACTCCGAGGCCATCCCTCGCTCCATGTGGATCGAGTCCATGATCTCTTTGAGCTCCGCCTCGGAGTCGGGCGCGCCCATCATCTTCAGCACCTCCAGCGCCTCGTCCGTCTTGTTCTGCGTCACCAGCCAGCGCGAGCTGCGCGGAATGCCGTACAGCATGATCAGGAACAGCACCGCAGGAAATGCCGCCACACCGAGTTGCCACCGCCACTGCAGCAGTCCCAAGCCCTGGCGTGCAATCAGGAAGTTCGAGAGGTAGGCGAGCAGGATGCCCAGCACGATGTTGAACTGGAACAGCCCTACCATTCTGCCGCGCCACTTTGCCGGGGCAAGTTCCGCGATATACACCGGGCCAAGCACCGACGAACCGCCGATCCCCAGGCCGCCGATGAAGCGGAAGACCATCAACGACGGCCAGTTCCACGCCAGCGCGCATCCCAGCGCTGAGACGGTGTACAGAATCGCCATGATCCGCAGGGCCTCTCGCCCTCCGATCTTCTGCCCCAGCACTCCCGCCGTCATTGCCCCGATCACCGTTCCCACCAGGCCGATTGAGACCGTTAGTCCAAGCGTGTAGGCGGTTAGTTGGAAGACCGTGGTCAGCTGCTGCGTGGTTCCGGCGATCACTGCTGTGTCGAATCCGAACAGCAAGCCGCCCAGCGCACCGACGATGGTGCTCTTGAACAGGTAAGGGGTCATTCTCATTTGAGGTACGCGTCTCCGGAGAACTGGCAATCTTCGAAAGAATACATGCTCCATTTCACCTCTGGCAGCAATGCCATATCATTCGCAAAAAAAGGCCGGTAAAAGCTGTCGAACCTGCGAAACGCCGCAGTTCGTTCTAGCCAATGGTCGATCAACGGAGCTATGATGCGTCTACACTCGTTCCAACTATGAGCGGACATAAGTCCGCCTGTTGTATCGCCGGTTTTGTAGAGCTTTGGGGAAGATTTTTGAGACTGCGTAAAGCAGTGACGCGGGGCAGTTGTGGTATCCACTACGTTTCTCGATAGCCGGAAGTGGCGGAGGGCACTCGCCTTCGTCCTCGGAACAGTTTGTGCCGGTCTCATGGTCATCGTTCCGGCAGTGGTAAAGGCCGGTAGCGAAGCGGATGAAGCCGCGGCCGCGCGTCATGCTTACACCGAGAAAATCGCCGCGAAGTACAACTTTCGCTTCGGCAGGGAGCTTCCCTTCGCGCCCTCTCTTGCGACGACCGACAACGGCGAGTTCATCGACCCCAAGTCCTTCCCGACCGCCGAATACTGTGGCCACTGCCATCAGGAGAGCCACAAGCAGTGGCGCGAGTCCGCTCACTCGAACGCTAATCGCGTTCCCTACTATCTAAAAAATGTAGCATTGCTCAACGACTCCAAAGGGGTCGAGTACTCCCGTCATTGCGAGGGTTGCCATGACCCCATCTCGCTGGTCGCGGGTGCGTTGACCGAAGGTGCCCCAAAGAAGCGCCCCTACGATCAGGACGGTGTCACCTGCAGCGTCTGCCACTCCATCCAGCAGGTCGACACTCGTGGCACCGGCAGCTACGTCATGGGCGTTCCTGCTGTGCTCGTCGACGAGAACGGCCAGCCGATCACCCGCAAGGTCTCCGATGGCGAGATCCTCGCCCATCTCGACCGCCACAGCAAGGCGGTGATGAGAGATTTTTATAAAACCTCCGAATTTTGCTCCTCCTGCCACAAAGCGGCACTGCCCCGCGCGCTCAACGACTACAAGTGGCAGCGCGCCATCTCGCTTTATGACGAGTGGCAGAACTCTTCCTTCGCCAAGCAGTCGCCGCTGCCGTTCTACGTCAAGGACTCCGTCTCAACCTGCCAGACCTGCCACATGCAGCACGAGGGCCTGAAGCTGACTGACTCCGGGGCGAAGAAAGGCCAACTGGCCTCGCATCGCTGGCTTGGAGCGAATACGGTTATCCCAAAGATCTACGGCTTCGACGAGCAGGCGGCGCGGATCGTCCAGTTCCTGCAGAACAGCGTCTTCAACGTCGATATCTTCGCGTTGGAGCACGGCGAGATGGTGGACAGCGCCTCGAACAAAGGGCTGGTCGCGCCGCTTGGGTTGATGCCTTTCACGATCACTCCCGGCGAGATACTCACCGCCGATGTCGTCATCCAGAACAAGGGAATCGCTCATAGCCATGTGCCCGAGCAGCGCGACATGTACGAGTCGTGGGTAGAGTTTACGGTCAAGGATGCCACCGGCAAGATCCTTCACGACAGTGGATTCATCAAGCCCGATGGCAACCTTGACGAACGCGCTCACAGCTTCACCAATCGGCTCGTCAATGTAAAGGGTGGGCTCAACGACCTGCACCAGGTCTGGACCAACCGCGTCGTCGCGTACAACAACACCATCCAGTCCGGCCGCTCGCAGCTGGTGCGCTACTCGTTTGTGATGCCGTCGGCGGCAGTTGGCGCGGTCACGATCACGGCAACGGTCAAATATCGTCGCTTCGACCAGCACTTCATCGACTTCGGCATGGGCAAGCAGCACTACGATCAGCCGATCGTCGACATGGTCTCGCAGACCCGCACGCTCGCAATCGGCGAAAACAAGTCCGTCGCGCCCGGTCCTGCCGAGAACAAAGAGTGGATGCGCTGGAACAATTACGGCATCGCCTTGCTTGACGCGCAGCAATACGCGGCCTCGGTTCACGCCTTCGAGCATGTAGCGAAGCTTCGTCCGGATTACGCCGATATCTTCACCAACCTCGCCATCGTCCAGATCCAGTGGGAAAAGTATGACGATGCCCGTCCAAATCTGGAGAAGGCACTCGCGCTCGCTCCAAATAATGCGCGGGCTCTGTACTATCGCGCCCTCGTCGAACGGAACATGGGTAATATGGATCTGGCCATCGCCGATCTGCAGAAGGTAGCTGCCAGCTTCCCGCAATCGCGCGACGCGCATCGGGAGCTTGGCTTCTCCTACTACCAACTCCATAAATACGATCTCGCCCGAGCTGAATACGAGAAGGTCCAGTCCATCGACCCGGACGATCTGGCGGCCCACTACAACCTCTCCATCCTCTACCGGCGACTCGGCCTGAAAGAACAGGCGAAGCAGCAGGCAGCGATCTTCGCCGACCAGAAGGATGATCCTACCGCGAGCACCTACGCTCTGGAGTTCCTCCGCAAACACACGGAGATCGCCAACGAAAGCGTCGTCTGGCACACGCACGAGTTGGACATTCCGACGAAACCCGGATCGCCGACGCCCCAGATTGTCGCGCCGACCTCTTCTTCCATGAGCGGCGGAACGTTCTAGAAACGCGCCAGCATAACCTGTACCCTTATCGAAACATGCCAATGATGAACTTTCCCAGCAACCGCCTCGCCACTCAGCGGAGGCGCTATGACGGCCCCGTTCGTACTATCCCTGCAGTCTGTTCTCTTGTGTTCGTTGGAGCGCTCGTATGCAGCCTGCCACAGCACGTCACTCCAGCCGTCGAGGCCTCATCTCCGAAACCTCGCGACCTGGGAGCCGCGCTCTTCCACGAAAAAGGCTGCGAACACTGTCACGGCGCTGACGGCCGAGGGGGCGAGCGCGGTCCTGACCTCAGCACGATCGGCAAACGCTGGAAGAAGCCGCAGATCGAGCATCAGATCCACGACGGCGGTGCGAATATGCCAGCCTTTGGAGAGGCACTGCAACCGGATGAGATCAAGGATCTTGTCGAGTACCTCCACACAAAGCGTAAGGCCCCGAAGCAGCAGCCAGTGCCGGTAAAGCCTGCGCCTGAGCCAGTTGGCTAGGAGAGCGCCCTGGCCGCATCGAGATGACTTCCGCAGGATTTGCGAACTACCGTGTGGGTTTGGAGCAGGATGTCTCGTGCGGGAAGCTGACGGTTCTCTATGCGGGCCAGCATCGTCGTCAGTGCCGCGACCCCTATATCGGCACAGTTCTGATGCTGCGTCGTCAGCGGGACCGGAAGCAGGGACGCATACTTTACATCGTCGATGCCGACGATACGCATATCCTCCGGGACGCGAATCCCTTTTGCGGCAAGGTTGGCCATCAGGCGCGCAGCAGTGAAATCGTTTGCACAAACGAACGCTTCAGGACGGCAGGAGTTCAGCACCTGATCGATAAACTTCGGATCGTCCGTATCGCCGCGCCGTACCAGGTCTTCGCGGGGGCTAATGCCGTAAGCAAACAGCGCTTCTCGATAGCCTGCAATCCTTGCTACCACGGTCGAGGCTGACAGGGGTTTCGCAACGAAGGCGATGCGCTTTATCCCCAAACGCAGCAGGTGCTGCGTAATCAGGAAGCCTGCCCGGCGGTTATCGATGCCAACCAGGTCGTACTTCGAGCGCATCGGATAGGGTGCGTAGCACCGGTCCAATAGAACCACCGAGATGCCGGCTCGATCGAGAGCGACCACGATACGGTGGTTGACGGCGTCCTTTGCGGGCGTGAACTCCAATGGAGCAAAGAAGACCCCGGCGACCTTTTGTTCGATGTACTGTTGGCAGAGTTGCTCGGCCTCCCGCTCCTGCAGGGAGGCGTCGCCCATTGCGTGGCCCCATAGCAGGGAGTGAGCCTTGGAAACTGGCGACTGCATCATGCCTTGGCAGATAGGCTCGAAGATCTCGGTCCGGCCGAGATCGGGAATCAGCAGTCCGAAGAGATGCCCGGTGGATCGTGCTGGCGCGAGTACATGAGTCCCCGATCCCGCACGGCGCGAGACCAGGCCGCGCAGCTGCAACTCGTTGACTGCCTTGGCGACCGTAATCCGTGAGGTGTCGTATTGTTTTCCGAGCTCTGCCTCGCTCGGCAGCCGGTCTCCGGGTTGAAACGTGCCTGTCTTGATCGAGGAGAGCAGATCTTCATACACCTGTCGGTACTTTGGAACCTCGAGCAAGGGGCTCGAGCCGGACGAAGCCTCTATGACTGTAGCCCGTTGCACTGGCGCCTTATCTCCCACACGACGTCTTACATACTTCACGCACATCCTCCGTGCTACGGCGACCAGTTGCTGACGTTAATGTATAGACAAATCGTCATATACGTAAACCTGGCTCGAAGGGGATGCCTCCCGGCCCTCTGGCGCAATCCAAGGAAGATGGCGGAGAAGAGATAGCTTCCAGAAGATACCGGCAATCACACAGGGAATTCTCCGGCAGCTATCTCGTTCCCAACTCAATGCGGTGCATAGAGCGAAATTGTTTCCGATTCGAGAAGGTGACATGTCAATTGGCGGATATTTCTGGTCTTCGGGTAGTGGGTCAGTTTGAGTTCTTTCTGCTTCGTTCTAACCAAAATCCCCTTTCCCGTTTCCCATGAAATCAACTTCTAAACCTAACGGCTAATTTACTTCCGAGTTGCCGACCCCGGAAGTTGCTGCCTGTCAATCACGAGATGCGCGTTTGTCGGTACGCACATGTTTACCGATATGGATTGCAATGCTTGTCTCGTCTGTTCTGGACACGGATTTATCGACGGAGTGCCCACAGAAACTGCTGCATAAATGTCAGCAGCGCCAGCGAAAGAGCAAGGCCTACGACGGCTCGCTGTCGTTTTCCTCGAACGTGATCTTGTCCACACGCTCCCCAGTACGCCATCGGTCCATTAGATATGCGATGCCTTCAGGCCCGCCATTGGTGAATGATCTCTCAGGAGGCCATATAACCACACGCTCACTAGGCCATATCGGCAGAAGGTAAGGGTTCCAGTTTCCTGGCTTGGGCTGAAGAACCGGCATGTCCAGATGATCAAACGCTGGCATTTTCCGTTGCGTGATCGACTGCGCGACGAAGTGGCCGACCACGATCGTCGTGATCGTTGACTTGCCATGCACCTCGCGAGTGTTTGCCTGCAGATACTGGTAGTCGGTTCCGAGAGCCAAAACATGCTTTTCGTCGCTTCGGCCTATCCAGACACGCGTGTGTTGAGGCATGGTCAGGCTCTCGCGCATAGCTGCGCAATCACTCTTCCGATAGAACCGTGCACCGGCCGCTTTTGGGCGAGTTGAATCCAGCACCATAGCCGTCTTGACAGTCCATTCAGCGACTTTCCGCTGCATGTCGTGATTGAGCGTGATTGAGAGATCGTTGAACATGCTCCCGATAATTGGGATATTTACTGTCTCAAGATCGCTCATCCAGCCGTTATTACACTGGCCGCAGACACTTTTCACCGTGATTTCGGGATCTGGAATGATGATTTGCGGCTGACCATAGCGGTCCATCTTCAGAGGGCCGAAGTCATGCCGTTGGTGTATCCACTTCGCCCAAAGATGTTCGCGGCTACCCGAGTTGTTGTCGCAGAAGATACAGGACGTTGGCATGGCGAGAGTATACGGTCGGCCCCGAGAAGTCGGCATAGCGGAAGTGATCCCCCGGTTCGGCCCTCCAATCACCGGATTCCTCCCGAGTGACGGGCAATCCAGAAGCAATCTGTAGGAGTACCTGAAAATGGGGCTTTCAGTAACGATTGCTATTTCAAACTGATCCACTACCGGTCCTCGATAGAAATTGACAGCGGGCATTTCCGGCGAGTAAGGTCTGGGGTGCGGAAGATACTTTCAGCGCTCCCAAGACGCGGCGAGATGAGCCTCCTCACGATACATCTTCCTTCCAGCTTCCTCTCCGGCACACACCATCGTTTCAACGTCGCGACTGGCCTCGTGAATCGGCGTGTCTTTATGGCGCTCGCTGCGGCACTGCTGATCTCTGCTTGGTCCTTCGCAGGACAGGCTCAATCTCCCGTCGCCTCGGCATCCGGCAAGGATTCCTCCTCCGCCAGCCTCCAGCAGTTGCAGCAGATGATCGACAAGGGACACGCGGCCGAAGCCCTGAATGGCCTCGATGCCCTAGCGGCACAGCAACCGGTGCCGCCTGGAGTCAAACGTCTCCAAGGGAATGCGTACTATTCGATGGAACGTTTCGCCGACGCTGACAGCGCCTTCGCTGCAGCCCTCGGGCAGGACTCGCACGATCTCGAATCGACCCAGATGCGCGGCCTGACGCTCTTCCGTCTTGGCAAACCGGGAGAGGCGATTCCGTTCCTCGCTGCGGCGCACGATTGGGACAGCCGGACCCGCGTCGATCCCAGCTATGTGCTGGCACTGTGCTACCTCGATACCCGCCGCTACGACGACGCGCGCCATTCCTTCGCCATGCAGTACGGCTTCGCGCCGGACTCCGCATCCGCCTATCTGCTCGCCGCCCGCATGCTGCTCCGGCGCGAGTTCATCCCGGTCGCGCAGGAGTCCGCGCAGAAGGCCCTTGCGCTCGACCCACAACTCCCGCTCGCGCATCTGCTGTTAGGGGAGATCGCGCTCGCCGGCAATCACCTCGACGAGGCGGTCGCCGAATTTGAGAAGGAGCGCGCGCGAAACCCGCTCGAGGGCAGTACCTACGACCGGCTCGGCGATGCGTACCTCCGTGTCGGCGACTACCAGCGGTCGCTCCAGTCGCTCCAGCGTGCCGTCATCCTCGAGCCCCATGTGACCGCTCCGTTCATCCTGTTGGGCAAGGTGCTTCTCAAGCAGCAGTCGCCTGCCAACGCCGCGATGTATCTCGAGCGCGCCGAGACGATGGACCCCGGCAACTACATGACCCACAGCCTGCTCGGGCAGGCCTACCGCTCCCTTGGACGCTCGGAGGACGCTACCCGCGAGACCCAGACTGCGGAGAAGATTCAGGCGGCCAGCGAACCCAAGCTACAGAACGTCAAGTAGGCGGACAGCCATGTTGCGATCGAAACTTCGCATCACGTTAGAGCATTTTCACTATGGCTGTAGCGGAACAACGATGTGCCCTTCGCTGAGAGTTGCTATGGGATTCTGTCAACTACCCAGCCTCGGTTAGCATGAAGAAAGCGCCTGCCGCGATGCCTATGCCGATCCTCTCTCGAAACCGCACACCGGCCCGATGGACTTCAGTAGTCACCTCTGGGCAAGTTCTTTTTGTCGTGCTTCTTCTACTGGTCTCCATGACCGCCGCTGCTCAGAGCCTGGCCCGTCCCGGTTGGGCTGGCTCTGGGCTTACTGCGGAACCGTGGTGGGTCCACGCGGTCGTCTACCAGATCGATCCGCATAGCTTCGAGGACGCAAACGCCGATGGAGTTGGCGATCTTCGCGGGATCACCAAGCGGCTGGATTATCTACAATCGCTTGGCGTGGATGCGATCTCGCTGGCGCGATTCCAGCCGCAGCAAGGCGATCCCGTGCAGCGTTTCGAGGCGGTCGATCCGGCTCTGGGGACGATGGACGATTTTGACGAGTTGCTGCGCGAAGCCAGCCGCAGCGGCATGAGAGTTGTGGTCGAGCTCGACCCGCACGACCCGCACGAGCTGACCGATCCTGCGGCTCTCGCTTCGGTTGCGCGCTTCTGGCTGGGCCGTGGTGTCGTCGGTATCAGTCTTACCGCCAGCGGTAGTTCTTCAGCGGCGATCGACCCACAGCTGCGGATCGCCCAGTTGCGGAAGCTGCGCGAGGTGACGAAGAGCTTCGCGGGACAGCGCATCCTGATCGGCGAAGTTGGGGCGGCGAGCGATGCCCATCTGGGACGTGGCGAGGGAGCGGACATGATGCTCGACGCTACTCTCGGCCAGGTGAGCCAGTTCAACGCGGCAGCTCTCCGCAGCGCACTGGTGCATACGCAGAGCTCGCCGGATAGCGCGGTTCCGCTGATTGCGACGGACGGTGTCGGCATCGCACGGAGCGCGGCTCGCCTTGGCGATGGAACGAACGATGCCGCGATCGCCAAGGTACTAGCTACGGTGCTGATGGCGACAAAGGCCAATCCGCGACTTTACTTCGGCCAGGAGATTGGCTTGAGTGACAAATCGACAGTCAACGGACTAATCCCGTGGGGTGTTCCTATCGACCCTGCGGCGAAGCCGCCACTGCATCCGGTTCCGCGCGGGTTGGATGTGGTTGGAGAGGACGCCGATCCGTACTCCGTGCTCAGCTGGTACCGGCATCTGATCGAGCTTCACCATGGCAATGCAGCCTTCCGCTCCGGCACCAACGAGATCCTGAACCATGACGATCAGAACAGCCTTGTTTGGGTCATCCAGAAGGGCCCGGTCACGCCGCTTTCACCCGCGATCATCGTTGCCTGCAACCTCTCGGCAAAGCCGGTGACGCTTTCGCTGGTGGACGATATGCGCAACCTGCATCTGCGAGGGAGTTTTTTGCGCACGGTGCTTCGCTCCGATAATGGCATGGGCGGCATGAACCTGAATACGGTTACGCTTGGGCCTTTTGGGGTTTATATCGGACAGTTGAAGTTCTAGGACCCCACCCCGTACTTTAAGTACTAAAATTTTCATTCGATTGATCTTAAGTCTGGAATTAAGTGGTGTCCTAATTTGGATTCTGATCTTAGGACTGGGCCTGCCAGGTACTTGCATAGCTTTGGTCAATCCAAAAAATGACGGCAGCAGCCAAGGCTAGCAAGCAGACTTTATCCGAATGGATACGGCGTACACTGAACGCCGCAATGGAGGAGTAAATGAAAAGAATATGTGCCAAATGCGCGACTGAGTTCGATCTATTACCCCAAAAACCTGGATTAGCTACGCACTGTCCTGCCTGTAGCCCTACGCCACGATTGACGCCACATGAAGCGCACGAGGCACATCAAGAAGAAAGGGATCAGCGTGTCGAGACCCTTTTCCGCAACGCCATCAAAGATAAAAATCATGAAGAGATTGAAAAATGGGACAAATTGCGAAAGACGCCGTTCAGAAAATCAAAACTTTCAAATTAGGACACTACCTGGACTTAGGACGTGCGAAAGGCCTGATTCTCAGGCAAAGGGATAAATTAGAGGAGCAAGAATGAATTTCAAGATCGCAGTCCTTATAGCAAACATCCCAATATTGGCTGCCTTGATATTTTTCTATCTGCTAGGGGGGAGTTTCGCTCTGGTTTACTGTTATCGCCGGAGTGGTGATCCTCAGTTTTGTAAATTTCATAGGCATTTACATCTTCAAGAAGAAGCTACGATCCTAAGTTTTCACTTCCCTTGTCTTGAAGGGATATTTACCCAGGCAAAGTCTTGATTCTTATATGAGTTATCCACACAGTGGACCTGGGCTTTTTTCGGGGTGGTTCGAGCGTTTTCGCGGATGGTGAAGGTCGTGGCGCCTCGAACGAAATGCGGGGATTCTTCGCTCCGCTCAGAATGACAAGCGTTTTTGGGTGAACATGGTTGCTGATCGAAACAAACCACAGGTTCTTCGACTTCGCTCAGAGTGACAAATTTTGGTGGCGAATTGGAGAGACATCACACTAGCCGGGGATGCGGGTCAGGTCTTTCAGGCGTTCTGACTCATATATTGCTCCGCCGGGAAGCACTGTTTCGTAGGCGGCGTAAACCTTGTCGAAGACTGCATCCCAACTGCAGGCCAGGGCATACTCTCGTGCTGCCTTGCGGAAGCCCTGTAACTGGCCTCGATCGAGAATCAGCGTCGCAATGGCCGTCGCAAAGTTGTCGTCCGGGACGACGAAGCCGGTCTCGCCGTTTCGCACAATGTATTTGGGGCCGCCGTCGGGGGTGACCACTGCGGGGACGCCGCTGGCCAGCGCCTCGAGGACGACGTTGCCGAAGGTGTCAGTGTGCGAGGGGAAGACGAGCAGGTCCATGTCGGCGCAGGCGGCGGCGAGATCTTCTCCGCGCAGTACTCCGGCGAAGTGAGCGCTACTCAGGTCGCGGCGGAGCGCCTCTTCGTCTCCACCCTGGCCGACGATGAAGAATTCTATATTGTCGATCCCCGCGCTATGCAGTTCGCGTTCGATTTGCGAGAGAAGCGCGATGTTCTTTTCGACGGAGAGACGACCGACGTAGCCGAGTCGCACGGTGGGTGCGTCTGTAGGGCGGGTGCGCTTTGCGGGGGAGAAGAGCTGCGTATCCACTCCGCGCTGCATCAGGTGGCAGGGGCGGTTGGTGGCCGCTTCGAGCATTGCGCACAGCTCTGTGTTCGGAGCGAAGAGGACCTGCGCCAGCCGGTAGAACTGGGTCGTTGCCTTAAGTGTCGAGGTCTCAATTGCGCCTTCTGTTGCTGCCGCATGGGAGTTCGAGAGTTTTCGTGTCAGGTGTGCCATGCGGCGCGCCAGGTACTCATGGACGTTGGTGTGCCAGGAGGCGGTCAGCGGCACTCCCATCTTCCAGGAGAAGTACGCTCCGAAGATGCCCAGTTCGCTGGGGCCGGTGATGTGAATGATCTCCGGCTGGAAGCGGTTTAACTCCTGCTCGATGGCCGCGGCATGACGCCAGAAGAGGGCGTCGAACTCCAGGTCTTTTTCCATTCGGATCGAGGCGCGGCTGCGTCCTAGTTCGAGTGTTCGCAGTTCGCCGTGCTGCTCGGAGGCCTGGGCCCTGCCGCCTGCTCGGACGCACAGAAACGGGAGATGATGCCGCTCCGCATAGGCCACGAAGTTGCGGCTGGTGTGCGCGACACCGTTTACCTCGTGGAACGAGTCGGGAAAGTAGGCAACACGCGGAGCAGACACCGCTCTAGATTACCCCTCGTTGTGGTCACGCGCGTCTGACCGGTGTGTTCTTTGCAAGAGCTTCGCAGCTACAAGCGAACCGCATGACAATTTCTTCCAGATATCAAATACCTAAATGCCACTCGCTTGTCGATACGCCCTAATCGACGAGTGCGGAGCGCATAGCCGCGCGCATCTCGCTGCTCTCGTTCCACGCCAACCGCAGACCACCGGAGACGGGAGCCGCTCCCAGCAACCGGACTCCGCGCAGCGCCATCTCGAGGTAGCGCGGACAGTGGCCGTCCACCCAGAGGGTAGACAGCGGGCGGACGACACCGTTCGTATCCGGGTGGTAGACGCGCTCGTCCCAACGGCGCGAGCCCTCGGGGAACTCAGGGTAGTTGCGGATCGCGTCCAGCGTCGACTGCAGGATGCGGTGCTTCCAGGGCTGCGCGTACTGCGGCATGAAGAGGATGTGGCTCCGGCGCTCGCGGCGGACCTCATGGACGAACTCGGTGAAGGTGGTCGCGTGAGTCAGGTTGATGTTCGCGTTGGGTTCGACGCCGTGGCGGTCGCCGCCGCTGATGACGAGCTGGTTCCACTTGCCCGCGAGTACGGAGACCGCCTGGTTTTCCTTCCAGTTGCGCAGGCCGTTCAGCTCCAGCGCGTGGATGAACTGGCCGTTGGTCGCGAGGAAGTCATTGACGCGGACGTTGTGCAGATCCTGGCCGACACGGTACAGGTCCCAGTTGGGGTGGTTGAAGATCAGCAGCACGCCAGGAAGTTCATGGAGTTCGGCGAGAAGCTCGGTGATCAGGCTGGTCGGGCGGGTTGCGAAGGGCATGGCCGTGAAGGCCTTGAAGCGCTCCATCCACTCCGCGCCGGTCGCACTGGGCAGGTTGTGGACGCCGAGGTGGAAGGCGGTCTCGAAGAACGGGACCGTCCACTCGAGGGAGACGGGGATGTGCCGCGCGGAGGCGATGGAGCGTAGCAGCAGGGGAGCGTTGATGTCGTCGTGGTCGGTGATAGAGACCAGTCCGGGAAGCTGGGTCTGTTGCTCGATCTGGTTGCGTTCGAGATCGAAGGCAAGACGGGGCGTCAGGGGCGGCGTCCAATAGCTTTCGGAATAATTTGGCTTGATGCCTGTGGTGCGGGCGCTGCGGTCTTCACACCACTTCATGATGTTCCGCAGGATCTTCTTGTCGCTCGAGAGCTCAGCGATGAAGTCCAGGGTCTCCTTGGACTGATTGGTGTGGCTGTGCAGCGATACGCCGGCAGCGAAGCCCTTCGCCGCTTCCCGCTCCCGCCAAAGGTACGATACGCTCGACTCGCTCATGGGCCGGCCCCTTATAAGGTCTTTGGATACAGGTCCAGTATGGCGGGCTTAGATGAAGGTGTTGTGACTGCACCAAGAATGGGTCTTCAAAATCGCGAAAAAGGTGCCTTTCTGGGTTCCTTTTCTAGCACTTGCAGCCCGGTTGAGGGACTTAAGCAGTTTTCCTGAAGGTGTAGAGGTGTCGAACGGGCAGAGTTGATGGCGGTTCGAACACAATACAGGGGTTCTTCGCTCCGCTCAGAATGACAAGATTTTGTGGCGGGCTATACAGCAACAGGAAACTGCTCTAAGCGCGAGTTTTGGCGATATCGGGGCCGAGAATCTGCTGGGCTGGCGGTGCCGGCTCGACCGGAATGCCCTCGTGGCCGTGGTCGCCGAGAGGGGCGTCCATGCAGTTCGCCGTCAGGCCGTCCTTGAGCAGACGGAAGGCCTCCTCCGGGGTGTCGGCAAAATGGAAGAGGTCGCAGTCCGATGCGGAGATCGCACCTTTTTCCACCAGAGTGTCGAGGTTGAGGACGCTCTTCCAGTAGTCGGAGCCATAGATCACGATGGTGATGTTCTTGGCGAGCTTGTTGGTCTGCGCGAGCGTCACAATCTCGAACATCTCGTCCAGCGTGCCGAAGCCGCCGGGGAAGACCACCAACGCCTTGGCCAGGTAGGCAAACCAGAACTTGCGCATGAAGAAGTAGTGGAACTCGAAATTCAACTCGGGCGTGATGTATGGATTGGGCCGCTGCTCGTGAGGAAGCCGGATGTTGAGGCCGATGGTCTTTCCCCCCGCCTCATGCGCGCCGCGGTTTGCCGCCTCCATGATCCCCGGGCCTCCGCCGGAGGTGACGACGAACCGGTGGCGGCGTCCAGGGAGGCTGCGGGCCCAGGTGGTCAGCATCGCTGCCAGGGTGCGCGCGTCCTCGTAATAGGCGGACATTTCGGGCGCAGGTTGATCTGTCTCGGGAGCGTGAAACCGTGCCGAGCCGAAGAAGACGACGGTGTCCTGGATACGCTGCTGCTGGAAACGCGCCATCGGCTCGGAGTACTCGGCCATGATGCGCAGGAGACGGCCGTCCGGGGAGTTGAGGAACTCGGGGTTCGCATAGGCCAGCGGGGCTCGTTCAAGTGGGTCAGGTTGAGGTGGGGTCATGCGTTCTTCCTTCGCGGGAACGGTCGGCTAGGCTCGGTGGTCGCGGTAATGCACAGCTTCGGAGATGCCGATCCAGATGTCCAGTAGGCCAAGGCCGGAGATGATTCCCCGAACCGCTCCCAGATGAAGGATCTCCGCAAGCCGGGGGTGCGAGAGGATCAACATATTCTGGTCCCACACGCGAGTCCACCAGGGCAGCACCGTCACCAGCACGCCCAGGTAGATGCAGAAGAGAACTAGGATGAAAAGGGAGATTCGCTGCAGCCAGAGGGGCGCAGTCTTCGCCGGTGTGGTCAGGGTCGACGCGGGTCTGACGCTGCCTCGCGCCGGATGGATCTCGGGCGGATGAGATTTATGGAAAAGTTGTGGCTGTGCTGGCATCCGCCTCCCCTCATTGAGAGTAGCAGAGGGGCGCGGGGTAAACCTCCGCCGGGATGGTTTACCTCGGCTTTGCGGTGACGGTTGAAGGATGTCCATAGTCGAGGGCGAGCTTCGGATCGGACTGGGTTCCGCCGAGCTTGATCGGCACCTCGACCCCGGCGCCGTTTTTCTTAAGGTACTTGTCGAACGGCATGATGAGGAGTTGTTTCCATCCGCCGACCATCTCGGAGGCAGTCGCCTGGGTTCGAACCTTGCCGTGGAAATCGAGGGTGGCGCCGTCGAGGCCGTAATCACCATCCATCAGGACGGTCGCGCCGGGGATCTCGTAGACAAGGCCGGATATGTCTATTTTTTCGTTCGCCAGAAGGAAGCCACCTTGCATCGAGGAGGTCACACCGGGTGCCTGCTGCGGGTTCGCCTTTTCGGGCCATCCCTGGGCGCGCATGCTTAGTTCGTCGATCTTCTGCTGCAAACCGGCGTGGCTGAAGGTTACCTGCTGGAGGGAGAAGGTTCCTTGCAGGCGCATCCTGTGGGTGACGGTCTCGGTGCCTTGGGGGATGCTGATGTGGGCCCGTGTGACCAGTGCCCCTCGCATAAAAGGAGTGGGGGACTTTGTTGCCAGCAGGAGCATGTCCTCGATGCGGGCTTTGTCCAAGTCGACATTCAGTTCGATGTCGTGGCCGGGAACACCGGGTTTGCGGGTGATGGAGCCAGTTGCGGTGATGTTGGAGTGACCCAGCCGGGCGACTACGGGTTGCAGGGTTGTGTCGCCAGTGGTTCCGTTGACGATTGCGTGGAACTGCGTGTGGAGCGGCATCGGATGCCCACCGGTTGTCAGTCGGAAGTCCGGCGTGTCGGTGGTGCCGTCGACGGTGATCTGGTCCAGCGCGCCCGCATAGGTTCCGTTCGAGGAGAGCGTGCCTCCCAGCCCTTTGATTGTCCCCAGGTCGGCATGGAGGAAGAGATAGCTGCCATCGAGAGGTGTATCGCGGGGGCTGTCGTTCTGCCAGGGGCCGAAGTGGCCAACTGCGCGAATATCGCCGGAGGGCTTCGGGTTGTGGAGCGCGGCGTCGTAGGTGAAGGGTTTATTCACGCCGACATCGGTCAGGATCAGCTTAGAGATATCGAACTGGAGTGGCACCTTGCCGGGCTTGTTCGTCTCGATGATCAGTTTGAAGTCGTTGAAGATGATCTTGTCGACGAGGATTCCTGTGAGCGGCTGGGTGCGGCGCTTTGGAGTGTTCAGCGTCAGCGGTCCGCGCGCCTGACGGGGTGGGATGCGAAGTTCGGCGCCATCGACCTCCACCCTCTCGACATGCATGTTCGGTTCGAGCAACTGCTGCAGCCTTGTCGCGAAGCGGAAGGAGCGGATGGTCATCATGGGGTGTGCGCCGGTGACGTTTGGTTGGTTTGTTCCGGCGATGCGGAGGCCCTTCCCGGTGACTTCGAGGCCATCCAGGAAGGAGATGTGGAGTTCGTCCAGCTCCACGGGGCTGTGGAAGCGGGTGGAGAGGGTCTGGATGACGCGTGCGCGCAGGATCGGCTCGGTGTTTTTGGCGACCCAGAGCAACGCAATGAAGGCCGCGAGGAGAAGGAAGAGGAGTGTGCCGCCTGTCCAGAGGAGCCAGCGAGACCTCCACCAGCGTTTTTTCGCGGTGGTGTCGCTGGTGCGGGGCCCTGACGTTTCGTCCATCTACTCCTCCACGTCTTCTTCCCAGCTTATCGTCTTCACAAAGCAATGAGAAAATGGAGGTATGCTCCAGATTTCTGCCGCCGGTAAGCGTTTCGGCCAAAAACTTTTATTTGAAGATGCAAACTGGCTCATCACTCCCGATGAGCGCACCGGCCTGGTTGGTGGGAACGGCACGGGGAAGTCGACGCTGCTGAAGGTGCTGGCCGGGGTGGAGTCGCTCGACTACGGCACGCTGACGCGGGTGAAGGGGATGACGCTGGGCTATCTGCCGCAGGATGGTCTGGCTCTGCGGGGCAAGACGGTGTTTGCAGAGTGCCTGTCGGTCTTCGACCATCTTCATGCGATGGAGGCGGAGGCGCTGGAGCTGACGACGACGCTTTCGGAGGTCGACCCGAAGTCGAAGGAGTATAAGGCTGCGGCGGAGCGGTACTCGGAGATCGCCGACGAGCTGCATGTGCATGACATCTACACGCTGGACTCGCAGGTTGGCGCGGTGCTGGGCGGACTGGGGTTCTCGAAAGAAGACTGGGAGCGGAAGACGGAGGAGTTTTCGGGCGGCTGGCAGATGCGGATTGCGCTGGCGAAGCTGTTGTTGCAGAAGCCTTCACTGTTGCTGCTCGATGAGCCGACCAACCATCTTGATATCGAGTCGCGGAACTGGCTGGAGAACTACCTGCACGACTATCCGAATGCGTTCGTCCTGATCTCGCATGACCGGTACTTCCTGGATGTCACTGTGAACAAGACGGTCGAGCTATGGAACAAGCGGATGCACACGTACCACGGCAACTATGAGAAGTATGTGACGCAGAAGGAAGAGCGGCGGGTGCAGCTGATGAATGCGTACAAGAATCAGCGCGACCGGATCGAGGCGCTCGAGGCGTTCATCAACCGCTTCCGCGCGCAGGCGACGAAGGCGAAACAGGTGCAGAGCCGCATCAAGGAGCTTGAAAAAATCGAGAGGATCGAGATACCGGAGGAGGAGGCGACGATCCACTTCAGCATTCCACAGCCTCCCGCGAGCGGAAGGACCGTTATTGAGGTGGCGAACCTGACAAAGGTCTATCCGATGCCAGACGGCGGGACGAAGCGGGTGCTCGAGGATGTCAGCTTTACCATCGACCGGGGCGACCGAATTGCGTTGGTGGGCGCGAACGGTGCGGGCAAATCGACGCTGATCCGTATGCTGTCGCAGCTGGAGCCGCCGACCTCGGGGGAGATCAAGCTGGGGCACAATGTGCTCGCCGACTACTTTGCGCAGGACCAGTACAAGGTGCTCGACGGCACGGCGAAGATGCTGGACGACATCAGCGGAATTGCCCCGAAGGTGCCGCAGACCGAGCTGCGGAGTTTGCTGGGATGCTTCATGTTCTCGGGCGACGATGTCTTCAAGACGCTTGGCGTTCTCTCGGGTGGCGAGCGCAACCGGTACGCGATGGCAAAGATGCTGGTGTCTCCGGCGAACATGCTGCTGCTGGATGAGCCTACGAACCATCTCGATCTGCGGGCGAAGGATGTGCTGCTGGATGCCATCCGTAACTTTACCGGGACGGTGCTGTTCGTCTCGCATGACCGCTACTTTATCGATGGGCTGGCGACGCGGGTCTTCGAGGTTGAGGACCGCCGGGTGCATATCTATCCAGGGAATTATGAGGATTACCTGTGGCGGAAACAGGGTGGTCCGGAGAAGGTAACTGTTTCGTTTACAAATTCAACTAATTTTGTAACTCCGGTGGTTACAGAGCCGACGCCAGCGCCAGTTGTGGCAGAGAGATCCTCGGTGAAGCGACTGAATCCGATCAAGCTGAAGCAGCTTGAGGGCCGTTTGGGAGCGGTGGAGGAGGAGATGACTCGCGCAGAGTCGGAGATTGCGGCTGCTGAGGAGCGGCTTGGGGTATTCGTTTCGGCGGAGGAGTCGCAGCGTGTGGCTGCGGAGTTGGAAGTGCTGCGAGGCGCGCGGGCGAAGTTGTTGACGGAGTGGGAGGAGTTGGCGGTGGCGTTGGAGGAGCAGGAGACGGCGGTCTAGCTGTGTTGTTGCTCTGTGGTGCTGGAGGAAAAGTGAAGCGCATGGACGAACGTTTTGTAAATGTTAGTAAGCCGCCTGTCGAAGAGCAGCATTACGCATGTCCTTGTTGCGGCTATAAAACTCTTCGAGAGAGGGGTGGGTTTGAGATGTGTCCGGTCTGCTGCTGGGAAGATGACGGCCAGGACGATCACGACGCGAATCGAGTTCGCGGCGGTCCAAATGGAAGCCTAAGTCTGATGCAGGCGCGAGCTAATTTTGCAGCCTTTGGAGCCTATGAAGAAAGTAAGTTGCATCTCGTTCGAGTACCGCGGGAAGCAGAAAAGTGAGCTAAGGCGCGGGCTTGTTCAGCGCCCTTCGCGGAGCCGGGCGGCCAGCCGTTCTGGCAGGCCAGCCATCAGGATGCGGCCTTGTGACGCGGTTACGTCGTAGGGGACGCGATGGAAGATGATCTCTTGCGCGTCGGAATCATAGATTGCGAAGGCGGCCCTCCAGTCGGAGTCACGCGGCTGCCCGACTGAGCCTGGGTTGATCAGATGGCGAGTGTCTGGAAGCAGAGGGAGCGTCCAGGAGTTGGCCTCATTGTGGGTGTGGAACTGCGGACGCAGCTCATGCCAGTCGTGTTCTTTCTGAGCGAAGCCGCCCTGGACGTGCGTATGTCCGAAGAAGGTGATCGCGGTCGGCATCTGCTGGAGGGGTGCCCACGCGTCGCGCATATTGAGGATGTAGTGGTCTTCGTGGAGCGGAGAGCCGTGGGCGCAGGTGATGCCGGGCTCCGCAGGGTGCAGCGGGCCTTGCGCGACGGAGCGTAGCCATTCGAGGTTGTCGGGTGTCAGTTCTTCCTGGGTCCAGAGCGCGGCGGCGCGGGCCACGGGATTGAAGCCGACTGCCGAGGTGAGGCCGCAGCAGACACGGTCGTGATTGCCACGGACGTTCAGGTTCGAGATGGGTCTTAAGAGGTCGAGCACCTGGTTTGGGCTGGCGCCGTAGCCGACCATGTCGCCCAGGTTCCAGAGTTCGTCATGTTCTCCTGCAGCGGCGAGGACGGCGGTGAGGGCTTCGAGGTTGGCGTGGATGTCGGAGAGAATGAGAGCTCGCATGGCCTCTGATGATTATCGCAGGGCGGCGGGATAGAGAAAAACCGATGGCACCGGGGTGTCTCTATGATGGTTGGGAACCGGTGGCATGTTTCCGGGCACGCAATGAAGGAGAACCTGCGATGAAGCTGCTTCGACAACTGGCGATCTACACAATGGCAATGGTGGCGGCGGGTGCGCTGCATGCGGAGACAAGACTGCGGTCGCCGTGGGATACGCTGCCAGTGACGCCGACCGATGCTCCTTATGTGTGTCCGGACCTTGCGACCATTCCGCACGATTTGACGATGGATGGCTTCTATCGCACCGACGACCCGACGCATTCGATCGTCGATCCGGTGCGAATGGAGGCCTATACGCGTGCGGCGGGGCCGGTGAAGGAAGCAGGGAAGAAGATTGTGGAGGCGGCGGACGAGTTTCGGCGGACGGGCTCGAGAGCGGCGGCGCGGTGTGTGGTGGGCCGGACGTATGGGCTGGCGCAGGCGGATTCGTTTACGGGGAAGATGTCGTCGCAGCAGGCGTACTACGTGCAGGGTTGGATTGGCGGGGCGATTGCGATCGCTTACCTGAAGGTGCGGGGTTCGGCAGGGGTGACTCCGCAGCAGGAGGAGGCGATTGGGGCTTGGCTGAAGCGAATTGGGGCATCGACGCAATCGTTTTACGATCCGCGGATCGCAAAGGGTGAGGCGCAGAATAATCACGACTACTGGGCGGGTGTGGAGCTGGCAGCGATTGGGATTGTGACGAATGACCATGCGGCGTTCGATTGGGGTATCCATACCTATCGTGTCGGGGTCGATATGATCCGGCCGGACGGGACTCTTCCGCTGGAGATGGCACGAGGTGAGCGGGCGTTGCATTACCACCTGTATGCACTGGCACCGCTGGTGATGCTGGCGGAGCTTGGCGAGGCGAATGGGATGGATCTTTATGCCTATGATGGCGGGGCGATCCATCGGCTGGTGAAGGCCTGCGTGGCGGGGTTGGCCGATCCGGCACCGTTCGTGAAGGCTACGGGAGTGAAACAGGAGATAGATGCCGTTCCGAGCGGCGATCAGATTGGCTGGGCGCCGCCTTATGTGCGACGGTTTCCTGACGCGACGTTGAGCCGGTACATTGCCAATGCGCCAAGCTTGAGCGTGTTTTATCTCGGCGGACTATTGCCGGGCTGAAGCGTAGCAAGGGGTTGAGAGCGGTCGGTCCGCATGGTGGGGACGGAGACGAGGAGGCTACGGGTGTAGGGGTGCTGCGGGTGCAGGAAGATTTCACGAGCGGGGGCTTGTTCGACGATGTGTCCGTGCTGCATGACGGCGACGTGGTCGGCGGGCTGGTCGCATGCCTGGGAGACGACAGCAAGGTCGTGCGAGATGAAGAGCATCGAGAGGTTGTGGGTGCTGCGTAAGTCTTTGAGCAGGTAGAGGATCTGCGCCTGAACGGTCACGTCGAGCGCTGTGGTGGGTTCGTCCGCGATTAGCAGGCGGGGCCGATTGATGATCGCCATGGCGATGAGGAGGCGCTGGCGCTGGCCGCCGGAGAACTGGTGCGGGTAGTCGTTGAGTCGGCGTTCGGGGTCGGGGAGGGCGACCTCATGCATGGCGTCCAGGACCCTGGTTCGAACGGCTTTGCGGGAGAATTCGGGGTGGTGGGCCTGGACGGCTTCGGCGATCTGGCCTCCGACGCGCATGACTGGATTGAGTGCGGTCATCGGCTCTTGGAAGATTATGGCAAGATTGCTGCCGCGGTGGCGGCGCATCGCGGCTTCAGGAAGAGAGAGCAGGTCTTCGCCCGCGAAGCTGATCTTTCCTGTTACCTGGGCGCTGGGGGGGAGCAGCCGGAGCAGCGCGAGCGAGGTTGCGGACTTGCCGGAACCCGACTCTCCGACCAGACCGAGCGTCTCCCCGGGCGCGATCGTCAGGGATATGCTGTCGACGGCCTTGTGTAGGCCGAAGGAGATGGAGAGATCGCTGATCTCGAGGAGAGGAGAAGTTGCCACGAGGTCGATGGTAGCAAGTTGGCGTTCCTTCGGGGACAAATCGGGCGCGTCGACCTCCTGCGGTGCGATAACGTCTAAGGTAGTACGAAGCCTATGAAGAAGCTGTGGAGTATCGGATTCCTGTTCTCGTTTGCGGTTCCCTTGTGTGCGCCGTTGTTTGGCCAAACGCACAAGGTGGAAAAGCCGCAGACTGTGGTGCGCGCGGTGGGCGTGTATGAGTGGACTGGCGATATGGCGAAGCCGACCGCGAGCCGGTTGATCCCGGTGACACTGTTCATTGACAACAAGCTGGAGGACGCGGGCGTCTATCTGGCGCGTCCTGTCCCGTTTGCGTTGTTGAGCGGGAATCTCTATGAGCTGGATGAGGCTGGAGTCTCCAAGGGGATGCTGGACCTGGTTTATGCGCGGCATCTGCAGGCGGCGAACGTCGCTCAGGAGTATGACGATGGCTGGTTCGGGTATGGCAGCTTTAAGCCGCTGGCGACTCCGAAGAAACAGGTCGCCCGTAAGCTGAAGCCTGCGCGGACGGTGGGGATTGAGACTGCTTCGAGCTCGAGCGATCCTGACCGGCCTCATTTTTCGGATAAATCCGGGGCTCCGGTGACACCTGCCTCTGCGGGCGATGCTTCAACCAAGCCGGATGCGACGAAGCCGGACTCGACGAAGAGTTCAACGGACAGCGCCAGTAATGCGAATGATCCGGATCGACCAACGATGAAGCGGCGCAGTGACAGCGGCGCCTCGGATACGTCCTCGACAACCTCGACGACCAGTTCTGGCGCGAGCCCAGCAGATGACCCTGACCGGCCCACGATGAAACGCCGGAGCGGCAACGACACCGCCGATACGAGCTCTCCGCAGTCCACCGGAAGCTCGCCTGCGGACGATCCTGACCGCCCTACGCTCAAGCGGCATTCGGTCGAGGACGCCAAAAAACGTGACCGAGAGGCGGAGGCAGGCGCGACGGGGATCGGGTCGCTGAATGACGACCCCGATCGGCCAAATCTGCATCGGGGCAAGCCGACCAGTGCGTTGACGGAGGCGGATTTGCCGAAGCTCTCGGGGTTGCCGGTCGATCTGCGCCAGATGGTAGCGGTCTCGGATGCGGCAAACCGGCCAGTCCATGATTTTTCGCGTCCCTGGGACGATGACGCGGAACGTGCCACGATCCTCAGCAAGATGCAGGGGATGGCTCAAGCACAGCTAGCGTCGTATGGAGGAACCCCTGCTCCTGCGGTTCCTGCTTCAACTCCGGGGAGGCCGAACAGCAAGCTGCGGCGTCCGGTGACACCTCTCAAAGTCGCGACTCCGCTGCTGGAAGAGCAGTTGAAAGGGTATCTGTTGAGCTATGGCGATGTGCCGACGTTTGTCTACCAGGCGCATACGGATGGCACCGGCGTTGCGTTGCGCTATGTGACCATCGTGGCGCAGAGAGACGCGCAGGGAGAGCTAAAGCCGGTGCTGCACGCCGTGACCGACGCCACGCATCTCGACCGGACGGCTCGGATGCGACTCGTGGATGCCGTCGATGTGGAGGCGTCGAACCGGGCCAGCCTTCTATTTGAGTTGAGAGGTCAGACAAGCAGGCAGTTTGCGGTCTACCGGCTGCTGGGAATGCAGGCCGATCAAATTTTTCTTACGGGTACGACACAGTAGTCTGCTCAGGCTTGCTTTTGCAGGACCCAGGTGGTCATGCAGCGTTGATTCTGCACAACGGTGGTCTTGAGCGGATCGACGAGCTGTCCGCCGAGCTCTTTTGCCAGCTTGTCGAGGAACTCTTCGTCGACGAGATACCACTGCGCTCCGTTCGATAACAGGAAGCGGCGTCCCTCAATGTGCTGGTGCTCCATGCCGATGGTGGAGGCGAGGCGGCAGAAGAATAACCCGCCCGGTTTGAGGGGCTTCCATGCACCGTGCAGCATGGCTTTGAAGTGTTCGTCGCTGTGGGCGAAGTGAAGGACTGCGCTGCAAAGAACGACGTCGAACGCGGAGTCCGGAAACGACATCGCCTCGATCGGTTCGTGGCGGAAGTTGCTAGCTGGCAGGGTTGGAGCGAGTGAGGACGCAATGCGGCGGGTCTCCGCTATGGCGTCTGGGTTGGCATCGGCGCCGAAGACCTCGTAGCCCTCACGAAGGAGATACATGAGGTTGCGGCCGAAGCCGCAGCCAGCGTCGAGGATACGCATCCCCCGGCTGATGTTTCCCCGGAGAAGCTGGTCGAAGAGGTAGATGTCGATTGGGCCGAACTGTTCCTGAAGCGAAGGCATGGCCATGCCGAATCATACGGGATTTCTCTTAAAACAGAAGGTGCCGGAGGATTCCGGCACCTTCTGCCTGCACGGTGCTGGCGTTCAGTCGGCGATACCGGTGGGCACGTCGACGCCGAGCGCCGTTGCGGTGTGACGATATTACTCCGTTGGATGCCATTTTCTCTAGGGGGGTAGATTCCGTTCGAGAACGAAATTAAACGGGAAAGTTTTTGAGCCATGCGCGGAAGGGTGGGCCGAGATCGTCGCGTTTGAGCGCGAACTCGACGGTGGCCTTCAGGAAGCCGAGTTTGTCGCCAGCATCGTGGCGTTTGCCCTCGTAAACGAAGCCGTAGACCTTTTCGTACTGGAGCAGGGCCTTGATGGCGTCGGTGAGTTGCAGCTCGCCGCCAGCGCCGGGGGTGATGCCCTCGATCATCTCGAAGATGCGCGGGGTGAGGATGTAGCGGCCTATGATGGCGTTGGGCGAGGGCGCGTCTTCGAATTTGGGTTTCTCGACCATGTTTTTGACGGCGAGCAGGCGTGGGTTCTTCGGGTCAGGGGTACAGTCGAGGCAGCCATAGGCGGAGATCGCCGGGCCTTCGACGACCTCTGAGCCGAGGATGGAGGACTGGGTCTCGTAGAAAGCCTCGACCATCTGCTTCATGCAGGGGACGGTGGCGTCGACGATGTCGTCAGGCAGGAGGACGGCGAAGGGTTCGTTCCCGACCAGCTCCTTGGCCATCAGGACGGCGTGACCGAGGCCGAGGGCCTCTGGCTGGCGCGTGTAGGTGATCTTGGCGAGCTTCGAGACGGAGCGGGCGACCTCGAGGAGCGCGGTCTTATTTTTGGCTTCGAGGGAGGCTTCGAGTTCGGCGGACTTGTCGAAATGGTCCTCCATTGTGGATTTGCCGCGACCGGTGACGATGATGATCTCGGTGCAACCGGCGGCAACGGCCTCTTCGACCCCGTACTGGATGAGGGGCTTGTCGACGAGGCAGAGCATCTCTTTGGGAATTGCCTTGGTGGCTGGGAGGAAGCGGGTACCCATGCCTGCAGCGGGAAAGACGGCCTTACGGATCTTCTGGTGAGTCACGTTCTGAGTCATAAGTTCCTTGGATGCAGTTCTGCTGTGGGAAATGCTAGCAGGCGGCGATCAAGATTTGGATAGCACTGTTGGGGTGAGTGAAGCGACTCAGCACAAACTTACACCGATAACACCCTTGAGCCCGGAATTTGATCTACCTCTCATTTGTCTCGTCCACGGCCGTTTTTTTGTGAGGCGACCGTGGACGATTTGTGGATTAGAGGACAGGCGAGTCGTCGTGGAGCATGGCTTTGCGGATGACCTTGAGCGGTGCGAAGCCCTGGCGCATCAAGTTGTCGTGGAAGGTCTGGAGATTGAAGGCGGAGCCCTGTTTCTGCATCATGTCGGCGCGGAGTTTCATGATCTCGAGCTTGCCGAGGGTGTAGTAGAGGTAGGTAGCGTCGGAGGTGCCTCGTTTGGTCTCCATCAGGCCGACGGAGGGGGATTGGTAGCCCTCTTTGACGAAGAAATCCACAGCCTGGTCGAATGTGAATGTTCCCGTATGGAGCTTGATGGAGTTGACGAAGCGGGCGTCGCGGAGGAGCGCGTCCTGAAGCTGGCCGAGGCGGATGAGCTTCGCCTCGCGGACTTGTTCTGGGGTAGCGTCCGGACCAGCAGCGGCGTAGCCCTGGTCGAGCATCATCTGCTCGCAGTAGTGGGCCCAGCCTTCGATGTTGGTGTTCGCGCCGATCAGCTTGCGGATCTTTGAGGGAAACTGCGGCTGCCAGAGGAACTGGACGTAATGGCCCGGATAAGCCTCATGCACAGCGGTGCTGGTGATCGTGCCAACGTTGAAGGCGGCCATGTGCTCGGCGATGTGGGCCGGGGTCCAATCTTTTTCAGGAAGCGTGACGTTGAAGTAAGCTTTCGTCGAGTGGGTCTCGAACGGGCCGGGAGGGTCCATGGAGGCCTGTGTGGTCGCGCGCATAAAAGGCGGCGTCTCCTCAAGCGTGGGCTCGACCGTGGACGGGATGGTAATGATGTGGTGGGTGTCGATGAAGGCGATGAGTCCGGCGAAAGTGTCCTGGAAGGCGCTGAGGAGCTTGTCCGGCGCGGGATGGATGGTGGCCAGCTCAGCGAGGACCTCCTGCGGGGTCTTACTGGGGTCGACCTCTTTGGCGATGCGGGCGAACTCGGCCTGATTCTTGTGCAGGTCGGCATACGCGATATCAAGCAGATGGTCGAGTGGGATATCGACCATCTCGTCGTACTTCAGCTTTTTGGCGAAGGTGTCCGCGCCGAGCTTGTAGTCGCCATTGGAGCGTGGGAGCAGGTCGGACTTCATCCACGTCCCGTAGGACTTGAGGGCTTCAATAACGGCTGCGTTGGATTGTGCAAAAGCTGTCTTGGTGGCGGGATCGGTGGCGTCGGCGAAGGCGGATGGGACGTCGGTCTGGAAGAAGCTGACTAGTCCGTCGATCTGCTCGAGCGCAATCTCGGTGTAGATCTTCGGAGGGTTCTTGAGGTTCTTGCGGGCCTCGAGCAGGACCTGCGGGATAAGCTTCTCGCGTTCGACAGCCGAACGCAGACGTGTATTGACTGGGGCAAAGGGCCGCTCCATCAGGACGAAGATGGAGTTGGTGATGCCAGAGGAGTAAGTGTCCGGGTTCTTCTCCCACGGACGAATGACCTCGAGGGTCAGGAGATTGGACTTGATGCTGTCGAGCAGCATCTCGCGGTCGCCAGCGACGGAGGCGTCCAGCGCGGAGGGATCGATGGCCTCGATCTTCTTCTCGTAAACGTGCAGTGCGGCGATGTTCTTTTGGACCGTTGCCGCGGAGTAGTCCTCGAGCTGGGTGTCGTACTGGTGCAGGCCGGCGGCGGTCCCGGAGGTGGGGGAGAAGTGGAAGTAGACCTCTTCAAAATATTGGTCGGAGAAAAGGCTAAAGGTCTGCGGGGCTCCGTCGGCGGAGACGCGTTGGGCTGGTGCAGCCATGAGGGCTCCGGTAAGCAAGGGAAGGGTGAGGGCGGCCAGACTGACGATCTTCATAGATGGGGCAAGTGTACGGCTTGCGGGAGCGGTTTTTCTAGAGCGTGCCAGGGATGACGCCGTAGCGGGCCATGATGATGCCAAGGGCGGCATAGTTAGTGGGACCCTCAGCATCCATGGCGAAGGCGAGTTCCCCAAAATATTCGGGGCCCAGCACTCCGGGCGTCAGTACACAGAGGATTCGTGCGCTCCTGCTCTCTTCGTTGATGAGGCGATGACTTGCACCACGGGGAATGAAGAGCTGATCGCCTGGACCCAGCCGGGTCGAAACGCCGTCGACGCTCCACAAGGTGTACCCGTCAATGCCGATTACAGTCTCGTCGCACTGGCGATGAAGGTGAAGGAGGTGAGGAACGGCGAGATGCGGACTGGGCGGGATCGTCACCTCGTAGGCGTCGAAGAGACCCCCCGTCTCGTGGTGGCTCTTGATGAAGGTAATGGTCATGCCGCCGACATGAATAATGCGTGCGATAGCAAACCTGTCTTCTGAATGTGTAGGGGCCCAAGGATAGACAGGACTGTGCTGTCACCCTCAATTCTATCAAATACCCCTTAGATTTCGGCTTATGAGCCGGAGCGCGGGGTGTCGAGAGAGTCGAGTAGGGCGCGGGTTTCTGCGAGGACATCTTCGGCCTTGGAGGAGCTGAGAGGCCAGCGGAGGACGCCCTGCGGGGTGAACTGCGCACCTTTTTTGGCGTTGCGGCTGACGAGCTTCATCAGGATGCCGGGGTCGATGCCGCGGTTGCGTGTGGGAGCGACTCCGGGTGCGGTGGCCGGGGCTCCGCCGGACTGCCGTTCGGCAAATTTGATGTGGAGCATCTCGACAAAGATCTTGGTTTTGCCTTGCTCGATCTGGGTGCGTTTGCGGTCGAGCTGCGCAATGCCGAGCTGCTCACAGTGGAGGCGGATCTCCCCGGCGGCGAGGAGGTTGAGGACAGCCTCGGGTGGAGTGCCGTAACGGTCTTGTAACTCTGCCCTAACCTCTGCGAGATCGGGCAGCGTTTGGGCTCCGGCGATGCGTTTGTACATGCGGAGACGCTGGTTCTCTTCGGGGATGTACTCGCTGTCGATGCGGAGTGAGATGCCGAGATTGAGGGCGGTGCCGGCGTGGGCAGGCTTGTCTTCTTCGCCCTTCATCTTGCGAACGGCCTCTTCAAGCATGGAGGTGTACATCTCGAAGCCGATGGCCTCGATGTGGCCGGACTGCTCTCCTCCGAGCATGTTGCCTGCGCCGCGGAGTTCGAGGTCGAGTGCTGCAATCTTGAAACCAGCTCCGAGGTCGGAGAATTCCTTCAGGGCCGCGAGGCGGCGGCGGGCAATCTCGGTTAGCTCTTTTTCCGGAGGGATGAGCAGGTAGGCGTAGGCGCGGCGGTTCGAGCGGCCTACTCTTCCTCTTAGTTGGTACAACTCCGACAAGCCGTGACGGTCGGCCCGGTTGATGATGATGGTGTTGGCGAGCGGGATGTCGAGGCCGTTCTCGATGATGCTGGTGGCAACGAGGATGTCGTACTCGTGGTTCATGAAGGCGAGCATGACGCGCTCGAGCTCGGCCTCGGGAAGCTGGCCGTGGCCAATGACGACGCGGGCGCTGGGGACCTGCTCGCGGATCATGGTGGCCATCTCGTAGATGGTCTCGACGCGATTGTGGACGAAATAAATTTGGCCGCCGCGCTCGAGCTCCATTTCGATGGCGGTGCGGACCAGCTTCTCGTCGAACTTGGCGACGATGGTCTGGATGGCCATGCGGTCTTTGGGCGGCGTCTCGATCACGCTCATATCGCGCAACCCGATCAACGACATATGCAGCGTGCGTGGGATGGGTGTGGCCGACATTGCGAGCACGTCTATGGCGGCGCGCATCTGCTTTAGCCGCTCCTTGTGGCGGACGCCGAAGCGCTGTTCCTCGTCGACGACGAGCAGGCCGAGATCCTGGAACTTCAGGTCTTTCGAGAGAACGCGGTGGGTGCCGATGAGGATGTCGACCTTGCCTTCTTCTACCTTTTCGAGGATGACCTTCTGCTCCTTCGCGGTGCGGAAGCGGGAGATCATCTCGATGTTGACCGGGAAGTTGGCGAAGCGCTTCTTGAAGGACTCGTAGTGCTGGAAGCTGAGCACTGTTGTCGGCGTTAGCACAGCGACTTGTTTGGAGTCCTGCACGGCCTTGAATGCTGCGCGCATGGCGACCTCAGTCTTGCCGTAGCCGACGTCGCCGCAGAGCAGGCGGTCCATCGGCTGGGTGGACTCCATATCCTGCTTGATGTCGGCGATGGCGGTGAGCTGGTCGTCAGTCTCGTTGAAGTCGAAGGCGTCTTCAAACTCGCGCTGCATGTTGGTATCTGGGGAAAACGGAGTGCCTTGCGCGGCCTTGCGCTGGGCATAAAGAATGAGCAGCTCACCGGCCATGTCCTGCATGGCCTTCTTGACGCGAGCTTTGGTCTTCTGCCAGGTCTGCGTGCCGAGCCGGTTCAGCTCGGGTGCGGGGCCGGTGTCGCTGGAGCGGTACTTCTGGATGAGGTCGAGCCTGGTGAGCGGAACGTAGAGCTTCGCCTCATCGGCGAATTCGAGGATCATCAGCTCGAGTGGTGGAGCGTCATTTTCTTCGATGACGCGCAGGCCGCAGTACTGCGCGATGCCGTGCTCGACGTGGACGACATAGTCGCCGACGGTGAGGTCGCGGAAGTCGGAGATGAAGGCCGACGTTTTGGATTTGCTGCGCCGAATGGGGCGGGCGCTGACGTCGGCATCGTCGCTAAGATCTTGCGCGCCGAAGAGAACGATCTGCCGGGCTGTGGCTTTATCGAGATCCAGCACCTGCACGCCTGCGGCGATGGCGGTCTTGACGATGACTGGGGTGCGGAGGTCTCCCGCGAGGTAGCTGGACTCGCTATAGACGGTGGTGCCGCCGGGGGCTTCGCTGCGCGAGCCGAGCCGGTAGGGAACCTGGTACTCCTGCAGCAGGCCTGCGAGACGCTCGACCTCGCCCTGATTCGGCGCGGTGAGCAGGATGCGCGCGTCCTGGTTCATGAGTCCCTTGATCGCGTCGATCAAGGCGGGTATCGACCCGTGGAATCGTTGCGTTGGCCGTGTGGCGAAGTCCACCTCGGAGAGGTCGCTGCGGTCGGCGTCAAGGACATCGACGAGGCCAAGCTGGTCGAGCTCGCAGCCGCAGAATCTGCGGAGGCGGTCGTCGAGGTCCCACGGCGAGAGGTAGATATCCTCCGGGCGAACGAGGTTGCCGATACCGGAGCGGTCGTGGCGCTGTTCGATCTTGTTCCACCAGCGCTCGCCCTGGTTCTTGACCATGCTGGGCTCCTCGATGAAGACGCGCGGCGCGGGGCCGGAGGCGCTGAGCAGGTCGAGGAGCGTGAGGTTGGCACCGGCGACTGGGGCGAAGAACTCCCAGCCGGGGAAGACGGTCGCCTCACCGGTGCGGGTGGCGACGTGTGTCTGCAGCTCGACCGGCTCTTCGCCGCCTTCGAGGTTCGCTCCCGCGATGCCAGCGCGGGTGAGGCGGGCGTTGATTGCAGTCAGGAGCTTTTCGGTGACGGGCGTCTCGGTCAGTGGGAGCAGCAGCGCGTCATCGAGGGGCGAGCTACTGCGCTGGGTCTCGGGGTCGAACTTGCGGATGGACTCGATCTCGTCGCCGAAGAAGTCGATGCGGACGGGACGCTCCATCTCAGGCGAGTAGACGTCGATGATGCCGCCGCGGATGGTGACCTGCCCCGGCATCTCGACGACATCGACGCGGGTATAACCGACCGAGAGCAGGTGCTCGACGAGCATGTCGGGCAAGTACTCCTCGCCGCGCCTGAGGTGCAGGGCGAGCGCCCGGTAGTAGTCGCGCGGGAAGAGCTTCATGCAGGCAGCTTCGAGCGGCGCGATGACGAGGCGCGCCTGGCCCGTGGCGATCTTCCACAGCGTGGCGGCGCGGTGCTCTTGAATCTCGAGGTGCGGAGAAAGATTTTCAAACGGCAGGACGTCGTGGCCGGGTAGGCGCAGGACAGACTCGGCAGGTAGTGCCCCGGTCAGCTCGCAGGAGCTGAGCACAGCGGCGTGAAGAGCCTCAGCAGCCTTGTTGTCGGCGACGATCATGACTGCGGGGGCGTTGGAGCCGCGGACGAACAATGGCAGATAAAGGGCGCGTGCGGTCGCGGTCAGTCCGGAGACGCGACGACGCCCTGTGCCGCCGCTCAGATGGCGTCGGACACGTTCAAAGGCATCTGAATGCTCAAGGTCCGTGAGGAGCTCGCGGACGAAGGGAAGGACCATGCTGCTCTTATTTTATCTGGAGAGAGCGGCTATGCTTCGTTTTCGGTCGGCTTCGTGTTAAACCGTGACGACGATCTTGCCGATCTGCGCGTTCGACTCCATATAGCGGTGGGCTTCGACGATCTCGGATAACGGAAAGGTCTTGTCGATGCGCGGCTTGAAGTCGCCGGCGGTGATGTGGTCGAAGATGTACTTTTTGGCCTTCGGAAAAGCAGCGGGGTCGTCGACCACTTCAAAGAGGGTATAGCCCTTGATGGTGAGGTGCTTGCTGAGGGAGTAGAAGAGCGGATAAGGGGTAGGCTCTGTGGCCAGGCTGCCATAGACGAAGATGATTCCCTTGAGGGCGATAGCTGCGGCCAGCGCTTGCAGGCCCTTTCCCGCGACAGGATCGAAGACGATGCGCGCGCCCTTGCCGCCGGTGATCTCGTTAACCCGGGCTACGAGGTTCTCTTCGTCGGTCACGATCACATGGTCGGCCCCAAGGGCAAGCAGTTCGGCCTTCTTCTTCGCGGTGCGGGTGGTGGCGATGCTGATTGCGCCTTCGGCCTTGACGATCTCGATAGCGGCAAGGCCGACGCTGCTGCTGGCGGCAGTGATCAGGACGAAGTCGCCCTTTGCCAGATGTCCCTGATGGATCAGCGCACCATAGGCGGTCAGGTACTGCATCCAGATGCTGGTGCCTTCCTCGTAAGAGAGCTTGTCGGGGTAGACGGCGAGGGCAGATGCAGGGACGATGGCGACCTCGCCATAGACGCCATAGAGGTTGGCGTGGAATGCAGGGACGGTGCTTACTGTCTTGTGCAGCCACGCGGGGTCGACCTCGAGGCCGATTGCCTCGACGATCCCTGATGCTTCGTAGCCTAGTTTGGAAGGCAGCTCAGGATGGACGAGATACTTGCCCTGGCGGAACGAAACTTCGGCGCGATTGAGGCCAATGGCTTTGACACGCAGCCGGGCCTCGCCTGGACCGGGCTCCGGTAAGGGAAGCTCGTCGAACTGGAGCACTTCAGGGCCGCCAAGCTGGTGGAAGCGGACGATTTTCACGGTTTTTTCTGACGGCACGCGATTACCTCGATCTGGTTGATTGGATTCAAACAGGGGGATCAGGACGCATGAAGCAGTGACGGTTCGTCACGCGTTGATTTTTTCTGACTCTCCCGGTTTTGGTTCGCTGCTGATCGCTTCGGCCACGGCATCGCCGCCATAGATCACCTGCCCGTACTCGAGCAGCGTGACCATACCGACACCGCCGCAGATATTACCGACGACTGCGGGAATAAACCACGTCGGAAAGGCGATCCATGGAGCCTGACCGGTCAGTATGGCGGCGAAGACCTCTCCGCTGGCGGCGATGCAGTGGGCGAAGTTGCCCAAGCCGACGACGAAGGCCAGCAACCAGATGATGATGACCGAGCCGGTGATGGAGTGCGATCCGGAGACCAGCCAGGCCACGGTAGCGATGATCCAGCCGCCCATGACGCCGCTCCAGAAGATGGTCGCCGGCGGGTGGTGGATGGCGTCTAGGCCAAGCTGCGCGAGAGATCGAACGACCTCCGGATGCACCGCGTTGGTCAGGGTTGCGAGCGCGGCGAAGGCCAGGGCTCCGACGATGTTCGAGGGAAGGACTGCGGCCCACAGGCGCATGGTGTGCCAGAAGTGCTTCTTCTCCGCCAGAACCAGCGCGACGGGATAGAGAGTGTTTTCGGTGAAGAGCTGGGCGCGGCCAAGGATGACCACAATGAAGCCGATGGGGTAGAACATCTTGGCGATGAACTCCGCGGGGCGCGACGTGCCCAGCATGGAGAGCGCGATGGCTGTCCCCAGGGCGGAGAGCCCCATGAAGACGCCTCCGGCCAGACCGGAGATGACGAGCGAGACGCTGGAGCGCCCTAGCTCCTGTCGGGCATTATTTGCGACTTGCTCATAGATGTCCTGGGCGCTGGGTCGCTGGAGGTTCTTCTGGGCGTCCAGTGCCGGTGGAAGGACAGGGGTGGGCTGGCGTCGTTTGAACTTGAAGGCCATGGAAGGGTTGGATGCGGAATCGGTCTGTCGAACTGTCTTCGTGGAAATTGCCGGGAGGCTCATTCCGGCCCCATGAGAATGTATGGTGTCTCCCTTGGTAGAATCGTCTCGAATGCCCACTATGTCCGCACTGTCTCCCGAGGTTCTCGCCAAGTACCAGCCTGTCATCGGGCTGGAGGTCCATGTTCAGCTTCTGACGGCTTCCAAGGCCTTCTGCGGGTGCGTCAATCAGTACGGCGGAGAGCCGAATACACATGTCTGTCCCACCTGCCTGGGGTTGCCGGGCGCGCTGCCGGTGCTGAACCGCAGGGCAGTCGAGTTTGCTGTGCTCGCGGCGAAGGCGATCAACTGCGAGATTCGCGAGACGAGCATTTTTTCGCGAAAGAATTACTTCTACCCCGACTCGCCCAAGGGCTACCAGATTTCGCAATTCGATAAACCAGTTGCAGAGAACGGATATATAGACGTGCTCGATGCGAGCGGCGCGTCCAAGCGCATCGGTGTCACGCGCCTCCACATGGAAGAGGATGCGGGCAAGAGTATTCATGATGGCTTCGCGGACTCGGCATCGCGGACCTATATCGACCTCAATCGCTGCGGAACGCCGTTGGTCGAAATTGTGAGCGAGCCTGACCTGCGCAGCGCGGATGAGGTCTTCGAGTACCTCACGAAGTTGAAGGAGATTTTGCTCTATACGGGCGTCAGCGACTGCAATATGGAAGAGGGTTCGCTGCGCTGTGACGCCAACGTCAGCGTGATGCTGAAGGGTGCGAAAGAGTTTGGCACCAAAGCCGAAGTCAAGAACGTCAATAGCTTTCGCTACATCCGCTCGGCGGTCGAGTACGAGATCGAGCGGCAGATCGGCGTGATCGAAGATGGTGGGCGGGTGGTGCAGGAGTCGCGTCTGTGGAACAACGCCGAAGGCCGCACCTACAGCATGCGCAGCAAGGAGCAGGCGCACGACTACCGCTACTTCCCCGAGCCGGATCTTCCTCCGCTGGTCGTCGGCGCGGAGTGGCAGGCTGAGATTTTGAAGATGCTGCCTGAACTGCCCGAGGCACGCCGTGCGCGGATGATCGCCGAGTACGAGATCACCGCGCAGGATGCTGCCACGCTGACCGCGACGCGCGACTTCGCCGACCAGTTCGAGGCAGCGGCGAAGCAGGCGAAGAGCCCGAAACGCGTTGCGAATCTCGTGCAGAGCGAGCTGACGAGCCGGTTGAAGCTGGCTGGCCTTGAGCTGGAACAGTCGCCGGTGTCGATGCAGGGAATCGTAATGGCAGCCGATCTCGCTGAGTCGGGCGAGCTCTCGAGCAAGATGCTCAAGCAGTTACTGGACGCCTGCTTCGCCGAGAGCAAGGATTTTCCGTTCATCTACGAGCGGGACAAGCCACAGCAGATCTCGGATGTGTCAGCCATCGAGGCGATGATCGACGAGGTGATCGCGGCGAACCCGAAGCAGGTTGAGCAGTATCGCGGCGGCAAGAAGACTGTGGCCGCGTTCTTCGTCGGCAATGTGATGCGGCTGTCGAAGGGACAGGCAAACCCTGCTCTGCTGAATGAGTTGGTAACGAAAAAATTAGACAACTAGCGTCGCCCCACTGGGTTCTAATGGCGAGATGGGTTTACGGTCTTCACTCTCGCGCTTCGTTTGTCTACAGTTATTCGGTTATATCCGTTCCCGCCGGACTGGTTGGGTGGTAGCTGCCGCCACCGTCGGCGCGCTGGCCGGTTGCCAGGGTGACGCGCCATATGTCGTGCCGCAGGGACCGCTGCCTGCGAATACGATTCTGCTGGCCCAGATGATGCAGGAGCTGTCGTTACGGCCTGGCTTTACCGATACGCTGCTGGCGCAATTAAAGCAGGGCCAGAGGCCGGGATCGGCGTTGCTGACTCCGGGGCTGATCGATCACCTGCGGGAGATGATCCTCGGGAAAGACTGGCAGGGACTGAACCGCTTTCCCGGGTGGACAATGCGGGAGATCAACCCGACGGTGCGCGTTGCCGGGCACGTCGCGGGCAATGACGACAATATATCGAGACTAGCGACCTCTGGAGGCACGGCGAATGAGATGCTGCCAAGGCCGTCGGCCCAAGAGATCCGGGTGTATGTCGATGTTGGGCCGTACGCGCTCGACCATGTGCAGACCGTCGATCTGGACCAGCCCTCAGACCGGCTCGGATTCTTCGCGGAAGGGTTGGTGACCGAAGTGGGTGACGGTGTGGTGCGCGGAGACGGCCCTGACCCGGCGATCACCGCGCTGCGCCCCGAGAGCGTTCGGCTGGCCGAGGTGCTGAACCGGCTGAGCATGAACGGGCTTGAGGGCGAGGCTCCGTTGACTGCCTCCATCGGGGGCAGGACCGCGACGACTCCGGAGGAGCTGATGCAGGCGCTGGTGGCGAGCGGGCATGAGGTGGTCGTCTCGGATGCGCGTTACTTTGCCAACTTCGGCCACCTGCACTACAAGGGGCAGGATGTGATCATGCCGTTCTGGGTGAACTCACGGATACTGGTCCCGCATACGAACCGCTCCTTGCTGATTCCGGTGAGCCACGCGGAGTACGAGTGGTTGGTGCGCGGGCCGAAGATCAATGCGAATGTCGCCTGGTACTTCGGCATCGACGGCAAAGCCGAGTTCCGAACGATGGACGAGCGTAATCAGCCCTGGGTCTTGGGGCGCCATGCACATGAGTATCGCGGAGCGGAAGCTGCCGAAGTGACGCGGCTCGTGGGAAAGATGATGGTCGCCTATGTGCATCAACATGCGTTACGGCCGCGGCTTCCATTCGGCGGTTACTACGCATTGGGCGTCTGTCAGGACAGTGTGGCAGCGATCGAGAAGAAGATGACAGGCAAGGTGACGCTCTTTCCGATGACCGCCGATCGGGCGTCGTTTGCCGATCCGCGCGACGCCGAGGTGAACGCTCTGATGGAGGTGATTCCGAAGGACCGGAAGGGCACTCCCCCGGACCCGGAGCGAATCTTCGGGTCGCTGCCGACGACGGACCTCAACGCGATCACGATTCCTGGGCTCACGGCCGATCTCGTCAGCGTGCAGGCTGCCTGGCAGGATGGGACATTGCGGCGGATACATGGACGTGCGCACAAGATCGTCGTCGCGTTGGAGCTTCTGGGTTTTACATTGGCAATCGGTGTTGTCATTGTTTTGCGCCGCCGCGCTCGTGTCACTCCTGAGACAACCGCCGAGCGGTCGCTATGACTCCTAGGCCAATGGAGGACAACGATGACAACGAAAAAAACAGCGAAGAAGGCACCAGCCAAAAAGTCGGCGACGAAGAAGTATGGCGCCGCGGCGGGCAAGAGCGTTGAGCGCGAGATGAAGGCGATGAAGAAGGGACAGCTGAAAAGCGGCAGCGGACATAAGGTGACGAATCCGAAGCAGGCGATCGCGATCGGCTTGTCCGAAGCTCGCAAGTCTGGCGCGAAGGTGCCGCCCGCTCCCAAAAAATAAGAAGAACGCTGGTTATTTTTTGTCTGACGCCGACACTGACGCAGGTGCCGTGGCTGGCGCTGCTGCGGGAGCCGCAGATGTGCTGGCTGCTGGAGTAGCAGCGCTGCTGCCTGAGTCCGAAGCTGGTTTGCTGCTGGAGTCGGTTGGGGCGTTCTTGGTCTCGCCGAAGGCTGCTGGCTTGGCATTGCCGTAGCCGTCGGCGTACCAGCCGCCGCCCTTGAAGGAGATGGCGGGAGCCGAGATCACACGCTCAAGCGTTCCACCGCAGTGCGGGCAGACGGTGATCTCCGGATCGGAGAACTTCTGAATTTTTTCGGTGAGACGATGGCACTGGAGACACTTGTATTCGTAGAGCGGCATGGTCCTTACTTTCGTGCTTACTTCTATAGCTTAGCGGATTGCGTACACAACGCGTCACGCCTGCCAGCTCACGCACCCTTTGGTGAGGGTGCGTGAGCTGGTTGAGCGAACGATTTAGAGCTTGCCCAGTTCGATGATCCGAACGCTGGCGATAGCTTCCACCTTGCGGAGAGCCTCGGCGGCTGCATTTGCGGTGGCTACCTCCTGCACGTCGATCTGGACAACGGCCAGCGCCTGGCCCTGGGGCACACGTTGGGAGCGGGTCGTTCCTGCATGAGGACGGCCCAGCGCGAAGTTGGCGATATTGACGGAGTGCTCACCCAGGATGGTTCCGATGCGACCTACAACGCCCGGAACGTCATGGTTGCGGATGGCGACGAGGGTTCCGTTCAGCGGAGCCTCGATGTCGATGCCGTCGTAGGTCAGCAGCCGTGGTGACGTTCCGTGCAGCACTGTGGCGGAGGCGCTGGTATCGCCGCCCTGGCCGTTTTGCGAGAGGCCAGACGAGTGCAGGACGAGCTTCAGGACTGAGCCGGTGCCGCCGGTGACGAACTCCTTCTTGTCCTCCTGGATGCGGATGCCGCGCTCTGCTGCAATCGCTGCCGAATTGATCCGGTTGACGGAGTCTGTCCCCTCGGAGGTGGCGAAGATGCCTGCAAGAGCAGCGTTGCGGATCAGGTCCGTCTTGCCGGTGGCGATGCGTCCGCTGTAGGTGATCTGGATGTTCTCGAGGTTACCGGGGTTTCCGTGCGCCAGGAACCGGCCAAGCCGCTCGGCCATCTCGATGTATGGCGCGACCTCGAGGTACTCCTCGTGCGAGAGCGAGGGTAGATTGACGGCGTTCTGTACGACGCCTAGCTTCAGGTAGTCGCGCACCTGCATAGCGAGCTGGATACCGATGGCCTCCTGTGCCTCGTCGGTGGCACCCGCGATGTGCGGCGAGAGGATGACGTTGTCGAGGCCGTAGAACGGCGACTCTTTCAGCGGCTCCTGGTGGAAGACGTCGAGTGCGGCACCGCCAATATGGCCGGACTGGATGGCGTCGGCCAGTGCCTGCTCGACGATCAGCTCGCCGCGTGCGCAGTTGATGATACGGATGCCCTTCTTCATGATCGCGAGCGATGTCGCGTTGATCAGGCCCTCGGTCTGCGTGGTCAAGCCGACGTGCAGCGTCAGGTAGTCGGAGGTCTTGAAGATCTCGTCGATGGGAACAAGCGTGACGCTGTTCTCGCGTGCGATGACGGGCGCGACAAATGGGTCGTAGCCGATGATGTCCATGCCGAAGCTGAGGGCGCGACGTGCGACCTCTAGGCCGATGCGTCCGAGGCCTACGATGCCGAGCGTCTTGCCGCGAAGTTCGGAGCCTTGCAAAGATTTTTTATCCCACTTGCCCGCATGCATGGTGACGTTGGCGCGTGGGATCGAGCGCGCGAGCGAGACCATCAGGCCGAGGGTGAGCTCGGCGACCGCAACGGCGTTCGCGCCGGGGGTGTTCATGACGACGATGCCGCGATGAGTGGCGGCTGCGGTGTCGATGTTGTCGACGCCGACACCGGCGCGACCGATGACACGGAGTTTTGGGGCGGACTCGAGCAGCTTGGCATCGGCCTGCACGGCGGAGCGGACGACGAGTGCGTCGGCATCGGCCAACTCGGCGGCGAGGCCATTCTTGATCTGGTCAGGCGTGACGATGTTCCAGCCGGGCTCCTGCTGAAAGACGGCGAGGGTGGCGGGCGAGACTTTTTCTGCGAGTACGATCTTCATGAAACTCCTAATTCGTTATCTGCTATGGAATAAAACGGTGGCGTCATTGCTGCGGGAATGAGGTAAGGCGCTATAAATTCCGCAGAGCATCAGTGTAATTGTGGTCGAGTCCCTTGATGAGGTCTTCGAGAAGTTCGAGTTGCATATAGGTTTCGGCACAGCGATGGAGCGCCTCGTCGATCTGTGCGGGCGTGAAGTTAGCTGGGGGTTTTTCGATGAGAAGTGGAATCCCAGCTTGAGTGTGATTGCGGATAAGTGTGTGTCCGGCTTCGTTGACAAGATCCTGTTGAAAATAGGTATCGGCGAAGCCCTGAACCTTTTCGTAAGGCATGTAGGAGAGAGCACCGGTGTCGCGCGCTGTCTGCCAGGCTGAGCCGTTCATGGCGGACCAACTCCAGCCAAGTGTTACTGCTCCATGAGCGCTTGGGTTGCTGCGCAAGCTGCGGAGGGTATCCATGTTGCTTTGCATCTGCCGTTCGTCGGCATGGATCGCCTTGACGTCTTCGGCGAGGAGTTTTTGGTTTGCGGTAATCTCACTGCGAATATTTTCGCGGGCTTCAGCGACTAGATGGCGATGGTGAAGCCACTCAACCCCACCTTCGAGGCTAAGCGCAATAAGCAACCCAATGGTGATCGTAGCCAGATGGATGAAAATATCGCGCCAGGAATGGGCGGCGGCGTGCGGCGGATGAACATCCAGCATGACGATCTCCTCTTCTGGAGGCAAAGTGGGGTTCTCTGCTGCTTCTATGGGGGTCGGCGGGTTGGGCGCAGGCTCAGGCAAAATAATGGGGGACGAAGGAGCTTAGATTATCAGTGATCGGGCCGGAGGACTCGCGGATGCCCATGCCACAACATTCCTGATCGACCATCCATAGGCCGAGGACAGGGTGGCGGGCAGCTCCGGATGCGTCGGGGAATACCGCTTCGGGGGCGAGAGCCTGGTAGATCTGCTTACCGTGGTAGGGGCCATCGGTGGTGACGACGCTGGCGTTGTCGCGGACGAGGGTGATGTTCGCGCCCTCGCGGGAGAAGAGCGGCTTGCGGATGTAGTCGCGCAAGGAGCCGGGGCTGTCGAAGTGGGCTTCGAGCAACAGCTCGTGGTTGGGGTAGAGCTCCCACAGGATTGGCAGGATGCCCTTGTTCGACAGCAGCAGCTTCCAGATCGGCTCGATCCAGCGCATGTCAGGGTAGGTGTCGAGGGTATGGATGCCGAACTCTTCGCTGAGCATGATCTCCCAGGGATAGAGCTTGAAGACGGAGAACATCTGGTCTTCGTTGGGGTCGACGAAGGCCTGACGCTCGTCGTTCCAGCCGATCTCCTCCATGTACATCTGTAGCGTGTCGAGCCCGGCCTGCTGGGCGGTGTCGCGCAGGTATGCGATGGTGAGCTGATCCTCGGGGGAGTCGACCGCAGCGAAGTAGATGGGCTTCGAGAGATAGGGCGCAATGTCCTGCCATTTGGCGATCAGTTTGTCGTGGATGGAGTTGAACTGATCGGCGTTGGGATAGACGTTTTGGAGCCAGTCCCACTGGATAACGGCGGCTTCGAGTAGCGAGGTGGGAGTGTCGGCGTTGTATTCGAGCAGCTTGGGAGCGCCGGTGCCGTTCCAGGCAAGGTCGAAGCGGCCATAGAGGGCTGGCGGCTCGTTCTCCCACGCCCATTCGATGGCCTCGATAGCAGCTTCGGGGATGTCCAGCTCGGCGTAGCGTTTTTCGTCGATCACGTGCTGCGCGGCGGCGAGGCACATCTCCTGCAAAGTATTTCCGGCGGCTTCGAGGGTATCGACCTCGGCGGCGGTGAACTCGTAGGTGGCGGACTCATCCCAGTAGGGCTGGCCGTTGTCGAGCGTGTGGAAGGTGAGGCCGACTGCCTCGACCTTCTGCTGCCAGTTCTCTCTGGGGGTAATCGAAAGACGCTGCATTATTCTCCTGCGCTGCTGCCGTGGCTGCCACCGAGCGTACTGCCGAAGCCTCCACGGGTAGTTCCTGAGGAATAACTATGACCGGCGATGGGACTATAGGCTCCGCCGCCGACGGTGGAGCCAAGACCAAACCCGCCGTATCCGCCGTAGTAGAACCGGTAGGGGCTGGGGAGAAAGATGAATCCGCCGTGACCATCGGAGCGCTGCTGGGGCTGGCCGTTGCAGAGACTGTCGGCGACGACGTGGTTGTTCTCGTCCACGCAGCGCTGCATCTCCGGCTGTCGGCAGCCTGCCAGGATGGCGAGGGCTGCCGAAGCAAGGAGAGGTGCGGCGACTTGAGTAGAACGCTTCATGGGCTATTTGCGCGGACGAGCGCTGGTCACTTCGCGTGCTCGGCGAAGAATTTCTGGGCGGCGATGAGGCCAGTGCCGAAGGCGAGGTTCGGTAGCGGGAGTTTGGCAGAGATGGCAACCTGCTCCAGGGCGCCGATGATGGCGATCGTGTCCATGTAGTCGAAGTAGCCGATGTGGGCGATGCGGAAGAGGGAACCCTTCATCTCGCCCTGACCGTCGGTGACGATGGCGGCGAACTTGGACTTGAGGCCTTTGACGATGACGCCGGAGTCGGTGCCTTCGGGGGGCAGGATGGCCGTGGCTGCTGCTGCCTCATAGCCCTTGGGAGCGAAGAGCTTCAGGCCCATGGCTTCGGCTGCGACGCGGGTCATGGCAGCGCAGGTCTCGGCGTTGTTGACGAGGTTTGTGCGGCCCTGAACCAGGTCGCCACCACCCTGTCCGGCGATGTAGTCGAGCGAGGCGCCGAGAGCGGCGATGAGTGCGACTGCCGGAGTGTAAGCGGACTCACCCTTGGCTGCGTTCTTGCGCTCCTTGCGGAGGTCGAAGTAGTAGCGCGGGTTGTAGGTGGCCTCCATGCGGTCCCATGCACGCTGGCTGACAGCGAGGTAGCTGAGGCCGGGGGGCATCATGACGGCCTTCTGCGAGCCGCCGATGAAGACATCGACGCCCCATGCGTCCATGTCGAGGTGCGTGGTGCCGAGGCCGGTGATGGCGTCGACGATGAGCAGGGCCTCGGAGTTTTCGGCTTTGAGGAGATTGGCGATGCCTTCGATATCGTGGCGGACGCCGGTGGAGGACTCGGTAGCCTGAACGAAGACGGCGCGGGTCTCGAGCTTGAGCGCGGCCTTGACCTGATCGAGGGTGAAGGTGCTGCCGTAGGGCGCTTCGACGACGTCGACGTGGCAGCCGAAGGCCTTGGTGATACCGGTCCAGCGCTCTCCGAATTTGCCGGCGGTCAGGACGAGCACGCGATCTCCCGGTGACGTCAGATTCGAGACAGAGGCCTCCATGGCACCCGAACCCGAGCTGGAGAGGATGATGACGTCGTTCTTGGTGCCGACGAACTCTTTCAGTTGCGCTAGAACGCGGGTGTAGAGGGCGCGGAATTCGGGGGTACGGTGGTGAATGTCAGCGGCTGCCATGGCAAACTGGGCGGCGGGAAGCAGTGGGGTCGGACCAGGCGTAAAGAGGCGTGTCTTGCGGATCATGAGCTTATTGTAGCGAGCCAGAGTAGTTGAGGGAGGTATCACTGATGAAAAGCCCCGTTCCTGTTGCAGCGAGGCTCCAATCAAGGGGATGGAAAGGGATAGAGTAGAAAAGACAGGCTTGTCGAGAAAATCACCAGACAGGCGAAAATTTATGTGTGGGAGTAGCAATGAGTATCGGCGAAAAGATCCAGACTGAGATTGTGGTGGCGATGAAGGCCCGGGACGAACACCGGTTGACGACGCTACGCATGGTTAAATCCGCTCTGAAAAACAAGGAGATCGACAAGCGGGAGCCTCTGACGGATGCGGAGGAGACGCAGATTCTGACGACGCTCATCAAGCAGCGGAAGGAGTCCGTAGAGTCTTTTACCAAGGGAGGCAGGCCCGAGCTGGCAGCCAAGGAAGCTACTGAGATTGCCATGATCGAGGGCTTTCTTCCACAGGCAGCTGGCGAGGAGGAGTTGCGAGCGCTCGTTCAGGCTGCGATCGCTCAGATTGCGGAGGCGGGAGCGAAGCCGGGACCAAAGGAGATGGGCACTGTGATGAAAGCAGTGCAGCAGCGAATTCAGGCTGCCGCACTGCGGGCTGATGGAAAGTTGGTCAGTGAGCTGGTGAAGGCGGAGCTGACAAAGTAACCGCTCTCTGACACGTTCGGCTAGTTGCTGGAGTGGAAGAGCTTATGGTTGATGTCGGGCCAGAACTCTTTGAACATGAAGGTGCCGGCGTCGATGCCGACGCTCTGTCCCCACTGCTTCCCGGTTTGACCGAAGCTGCGCTCGGCGGAAGGGTAGTAGAGGTTGGAGATACCTGCGGCTGCGCCTGCGCCAAAAACCTCGCTCGAGTTAAAGACCTCCTTACCATTGTCGTTGCGGGTGATGACGACGCGGCTCAGAGAGTAGACGGTGCGTTTGACGAAGCCGCCTTTGCCCAGAGTGTAGTAGCGACTGTCCTGACGGGTGATGGTGGGGCCGATGAACTCGACGAAGTAGTTCTCGCTTGTCTGGTCGACATAGGCGTGCCAGAAGTAGCGGCCATAGGCCGCGGCTCCCTGATGGAACTCTGGCGTGTTGTTGGTGGCCTGGTTATATGCGGCAAGAACGCCTGGCAGAAAGATGGTCGAGTAGTCGAAGGAGTCTTGGGTTGCGGTCATGAACTTCTCCTTGACGGACTGCGGGGGCAGCTTGACGTCTGCGTTGACCGCGCGGAAGTTCGGGATGATCCCGAGAATGCGCTTCGTCTGGCCATCCTGATGGCCAGTGGAGGAAGAGGTGTTGTCTTGCGGGGCGTCGGGGAGATCTGCCGTGCTGCTCGATGAGGAGGACTCCAGCACCGGGCGGTTGAGGGCGGCGAGCATGTCCGGAGAGTTGGGCTGGGCCGTCTGCGCGCTGCCGATGCTACAGAGGGCAAGTGCGCATGCAAGCGCTGTGGGGCAGAGATAGGGTATGGAAGGGACACGTATCGGTAGCTGCATTGTTCGTTAGACGCAGAGAAATGACGACTAGATTCGAAAGTCTTTTTTAAATGATTGCCTCGCAAAAATGCAGCGCAGACGTGCGGAGCGAGCCCAACCTGGAACTACTTATTCAGATACCGGCGCATCAAAAGACCGGGTCACGAATTTGTTGACACAAAAACAAAGCGGCGGGCTCGCAGTTCCTGGCAATCGTGGGCATGGTGTGTGGAAGTGGACCGGCATCTCGGTCCTTCTGGTGGTAATTGTGCTGACTGTGGTTGCGGAGATGATGATGCACCGAGCCGCGCCGATCCTGAAGGGTCGTGTGATCGAGACTCTGAGCGCCCGTTTCAAGGGCAGGGTGGAGATGGATGGGCTGGATGTCTCACTCCTGCATGGGCTGCAAGTCTCAGGCGATGGCTTGCGGATCTATGCGCCGGATGAAGTCGTGGCGGCGGGCGCGACGGCACCGGTAATTGAGGTCAGGCACTTTGAGTTTCATACCGGGCTGAAGGGGTTGTTTATCAAGCCGATGCATGTGGGCACGGTGCATGTGACGGGACTGGTTGTGAACATTCCGCCGAAGGAGATGCGGGCGCAGGCTCCGAAGACGGAAAAGCTTCACGGCAAGATGAAGATCGTGGTCGATGAGATCGTCTTTGACGACTCACGGCTCATCATTGGAACCTCGAAGCCGGGCAAAGATCCGAAGGACTTCGAACTGAAGCATATCGTGATGCGCGATGTGGGTCCGAATGCTCCGTGGAACTACGACGCCACGCTGGTGAATGCGATTCCGAAAGGGGACATCCACTCAAAGGGGACCTTCGGGCCATGGGATACGGACAGCCCCGGGGACTCGTCGGTGACGGGGCATTACACCTTCGAAAACGCGGACCTGGGAACCATCAAGGGCATAGGCGGGATGCTATCGTCGGTCGGGGACTTTACCGGCCAGCTCAACCGGATCGCGGTCACCGGGACGACCGAGACGCCGGACTTCTCGATCGACACGGCGAACCATGGAATGCCGCTGCATACGAAGTTCTCCGCAGTGGTGGATGGGACGAGCGGAGACACCTATCTCGATCGTGTGGACGCGAAGCTGGCACAGACCAGCTTCACCTCGAAGGGCGCGGTGATCAACGTTAAAGGCAAGGGGCACATCATCGATCTCGATGTGAATGTGCCGAACGGGCGCATCCAGGACTTTCTACAGTTGGCAATCAAGACAGAGCCGGTGCTTCTGACGGGCACGCTGGGGATGAAGGCGAAGATCCATATTCGCCCCGGCAAGGAGAGGGTCGCGGAGAAGCTTGGGTTGAAGGGCGGCTTCACGATTCAGCGGATTCACTTTTCGAACCCGAAGGTGCAGGACAAGGTAGACATGCTGAGCCTCCGCGCGCAGGGCGACCCCAAGGATGCGAAGCCCGGTGCGGAGGATGTGTTGTCGCAGCTACAGGGCCAGTTCACTATGGAGACAGGCAGGCTGAACTTCAGCAGCCTTCACTATTCGCTGCCTGGAGCGAGCATGCAGATGGACGGCGTGTACTCGCTTGACGGGCAGCAGTTCGACTTCCACGGAAAGGTGCGGACGGATGCGAAGATCTCGCAGATGGTCGCGTCGCGTTGGAAGTCCTGGTTGCTGAAGCCCGTGGACCCGTTTTTCTCGAAGGATGGTGGAAGCGAGATCCCAGTGCGCATCAGCGGAACCAAGTCGGAGCCAAAGTTCGGACTCGATCTGAAGCATAAGGACAAAGACGATGCTAAGACCAAGCCCGACGGAAACTAGTGTCGCGTGGTGGACCAGCTAAATTCGGTCCCAGCCATGACAGTGCGGCCCTGCAGTGGCACCCCTGGAATCTCTTCGTATCCTGTATTGCTGAGGTTGAGTAGCCGCACATAGGGCCGAATCCGGCCCCGACTACGCGCGAGCGAGACATCCCAGAGCGGATAGGCGGTCTGCGTCGTTCTCTGGACAACGGCGACCTGTGTGTGGGCGCTGACCTGGCCGAAGAGCTCACCGGTCCAGCCGGCGATCGCGCTCTGAGCGGCGTAGTTGAAGGCGTACTCAGAGATGAGTCCCATGGGCGGTGGCCCAGCATGGGTAGCGGTGTAGCTGAACTGAAGCTGCTGCGTCGACGACAGGCGCAGACGCACGCTGGCCTCGGCTCCGGTGAGATTCAAGCCCTGTACATTCGTCGCCTGCCAGGGCGCGGAGAGAGAGTATTTGGAGTAGTCGATCGCGTCCTTCTCCTCGATGCGAAAGCCGGTCGCTGTGAGCGTGACGCGGCCGCCGGGGTTCCAGTCGATGCCTGTTTCGTAGCTCCACGATGACTCGGGCTTCAGCGCCGGGTTGCCGATGCTGGCAGGGTCGGAGTAGTAGAGATCGGTATACGTGGGCAGTCTGAACCCATGTCCGACAGAGCCGCGAAGCCGCACGGTTTTGCTCAGCGCAAAGCCAGCTGCTACGCTGGGCGAGAACACCGAGCCGTTGCCAGAGAGCACCTCTTCGCGGCCTCCGACGGACAGGGAGAAGCGCCCGAGAGCGCGCAGCGACAGGTTCGCATAGCCTGCACCCTCATTGCGTGCGTGACGACCGAGATTGCTGCTGTTGATCTGGTCGCCGGTCTCCTCGAGGCCATAGGAAAGAGTGGTATTCGGCCCGAGAGTGTCTGCCCGGCGCACCGCTCCTTCATAACTGGTGGTGATGTGATTGTTCCGATAGACGTTCGGCTGATCGAGCAGAAGCACGAACAGGTCAGTATGGCGCTGGTAGCCGAAGCTGGCCGCCGTGCGCTGTCCAAGCTGTTGTTGAATAGAGCCGAACCAAGCTTTCGTGCGCTCCCACGAGTCGTAATTGCCGTAGAACTGGCTGGCCCCGTAGGGCCGGTCGCTCGCTGCGAGCAGGATGTCGGTGGTGCCGGGACGAGTCGTCAGCCACGTCTCCGAGGAGAGTGCATTGGCATGATATCCCCGGTCCGGAATGAAGCCGTCCGAGACGTCGCGGCTGCCGGAGAGCTGTTCGGAGAAGCGTGTGCTCGTGTAGTCGGCGCGTAGGTGCTGCTCCTCGGAGCCGTAGTTGCCAAAGCCGGTCTTCGCAATGATCGTCGTCGATGTGGGGCGCATGGTGATGAGGTTGACGGCTCCGCCGATCGCGTCAGACCCGTAAAAGGTTGACCCCGAACCGTGGAGCACGTCGATGCGCGACACCGCCTCGAGCGGTACCGGGATCTCCAGGTTGAAGTGGCCTGTCTGGGAGTCGTTGATGCGAAAGCCATTGACCAGGACCAGCGACTGCTCGAAGGTTGTGCCCCGGATCGACAGGTCGGCTTGCACGCCATTTCCTCCGCGCGCCTGGAGGTTGACGGATGGGTCGAGCCGCAGAAAGTCGGTGAGGTTATTGAAGAGCAGCGGCTGGTCCCGCGTGTCGATGATGTTGACCGCGCGGTTATTTTCCGACAGCGGGAGCGGTTCGACGGTAGTCGTGACGGTAATGTTGTCGGCTGCGGCAGCCTGCTGCGCGCGAGCCTGCACAGAGAGGAGAACGAAGAAGAGGAGGAGGGGAAAATTGGCTAGATATTTTTTCATCATTGTTTGTGGTGCGAGGTGTTTGTGTTCCTAATCATCACCTGAAATCAATGGAAAAGAGATGTAGTTTTATCCTGTTATAAATAGTTGAATCAATCAACTAAGTGAGACTGCTGCCATGCGTATTGAATCTTTTCTGAAGCAGAGCCCGATCTTTCAGGCCAGCCGGATTGCCCGGAAGATGGACGCCTCGTTGAACCTCGTCCTTCAAGACGAAGGGCTGACGGCGTTTGAGTCGCTGGTCCTGGCGGCGATCTTCTTTGAGAAAAAGGGTGGCATCAAGCCCTCTGCACTGGCGGAGGCGTTCCAGACGACTCGAGGCAATGTGAGCCACTGCCTCTCCTCGCTGGAGGCGAAAGGGCTTGTCCAACGCCGGATCGATCCGGAGGACGCGCGCGGCTTTCAGCTTGTCCTGCAACCGCAGGGCCGCAGGCGGGCGGCGCGGGTCGTGGGGATTCTCGACCGCATGCAGCGCCACTTCGAGGAGACGATCGGGGTTCCACAGCTGGAAACGATGCTGGAGCAGATGTGCGCTGTCGAAGAGTTGTGCTCGCGGCTGGCCCAGTCAGCCCGATAGCGGCTATTCGCGGATGATCTTGACGAAAATCCCATCCGGCAGCGTCATGCCCCCGAGGATGTGGACGACGCCGTCACGGGTAAATCCTCGCAGCATGGCGTCAGCCTTGGGTGTGGGTGGTGCAGTGGGTGTCGGAGCCGGACGGTCGGCGAACGAGATGGGAATAGGCGGAGCTTCGGCCTTGGTGGAATAGGGGGTAGCTTTCACCGGAGTCGGTGGGCCAGAACGCTTCATTCCCCGGTCCATGGCCTCATTGGCCAGGCGGTCGGCGTCCTTGTTTTTATGCCGAAGCGCGTGAGAAATCTCAAAGCCGTCGAGCTTCGCGATGCGGCGCTTAGCCTCCTCGAAGAGCGGCTTCAGGTCGGGGCTCTTTACCTGATATTTACCCTGGATCTGCTTGACCATCAACTCAGAGTCTGACACTACCTTCAGGCGGCGATGGTTGTGATCGAGCGCATACTGCAGGCAGCCGAGTAGGCCTGAGTACTCCGCATAGTTGTTGGTGCGAAGCCCCAGGAACTCGGACAATTCGGCGAGCACTGTGCCGTTCTGGTCCTGGATCAGCGCCCCATAGCCAGCCGGGCCAGGGTTGCCGCGTGCTCCGCCGTCGCAGTGGGCGTGAATCCAGCCACTCTGGGCAGGATTCTGATTCTGACCGACCGGCGCTGCAGGCGGCTCGGCGGTTGGGGTGGAAAACAGGCTCGGCGTAGTCAGGCGGGGCGGCGGCATATCCGTCAGTTTACCGGAGTCCAGCTGCTCACCTTTGCGTGGCTGGCTGGTCTATTGAAGTGCAACAACTTCCTGACTCCGGAGTCAGACTGGCATGAATGCAGAAGCGTTAGGGATGAGCCCCGGCATAGGCCGGGCGAGTGTCGCCGGTACATCACTGCTGCGCGTCGCGATAGAATCACTGCCAGCGATGGCAAAAGCAGCAGTGCAACCCGGAGCCCGTGGCGGCAAGCTGACACCTGCGCAGATCGAGGCGCGGGCCCAGCAGCGGATCGAGGACGACGATCTCATCCGCGAGGCCCAGGCGGGTGAGCGAACGGCGTTCGACGCGCTCGTGCGACGGTACGACCAGTCTGTGCTGCGGCTGGCGCTGCACATGCTGGGCAACGAGCAGGACGCCCAGGATGTGCATCAAGAGGCCTTCATCAAGGCCTACCGCCACCTCGGCAACTTCCGGTTCGAGTGCTCGTTCTACACCTGGCTCTACCGGATTGTGACGAATCTTTGCCTCGACCAGTTGCGACGGCGAAAGAGCCGCCGCGAAGACCCGGCAACGGTGCTGGACGCCAGCGGCGACGAGATGGACCTCATGGCCAATGTCTCGGACGAACGGGCTATGGCAAATCCCGCGCGGGAGCTGGAGCGGAAGGTCATGGGTGAGCAGATCAACGCGGCGCTGGACAAGTTGACGCCGCGCGAACGTACCGTGTTTGAGTTGAAGCACTTCCAGGGATTGAAGCTTCGCACGATCGGCGATATGTTGAGTACCACCGAAGAGACGGCGAAGAACACGCTGTTCCGGGCTACGCGCAAACTGCGCGAGCAGCTCCGGACAGCAAGAAGCAGCTAAAGAAGCAGAGGCGCAAACATGGGCGGCGGTACAGACCCGGGCGGTTCGAGGTTGCACTAAATTTTGAGGCTGGGCGAGGTAGATCCGATGAAGTGCGAGGTTGCGCAACAGAACGTAGTATTGGCCCTGTATGGTGAGTTGCCGGATGAGCTGGGCGGAGCGCTTGAGCGGCATCTGGCAGGGTGTGAGGAGTGTAGCCGCGAGCTGAACTCGATGCGGGCCCTCAATGAGTACCTGGCGTTACGGCCCGTTATGGAGCCCTCACCGAACCTGCTGGCGCAGAGCCGGATGAGGTTGGACGACGCGCTCGACCGGATTCCTCCTCACGGTTTTCTGACGCGGCTGCGAAGCAGCTTCTATAACTGGGTTGGGCATGTGCAGGGTGCGCCTGCGTTGACGACTCTGCTGCTGGGCGTGGGCTTTCTGGCAGGCAACTTCACCTATCGTTATCAGGTCGCGCATCAGCCGAAACCACCAGCGGTGATGACGATGTCGAACGCTACGCGCGGTACCGTCGCTAACGTGACCTCGATTGTGCCCACCCCCAACTCCGAGGTGGTGCAGGTCAACTACAACCGCGTGGTGCCGGAGACCATGCAGGGGTCGCTCGATAGCGACGAGATTCGCCAGCTCCTGATGCTGGGCATGTCGCAGGGTGCCAGCCCTAATGTTCGTGAGTCTTCGGTGAACCTGCTATCGAGCGAGTGCCGGGCGGGTCATGGCTGCGCGGCAGAGAAGGATGGCGAGGGGATTCGCCACGCCCTGCTTGTGTCTCTGCGCTACGACAAGAATCCAAGCGTGCGGTTGAAGGCGCTCGAGGGACTGCAGCACTACGTCGGGCAGGACCAGCGGGTGCGGGACGCAATTCTCGAGACCTTGATGCACGACAAAGACGCCTCCGTTCGCACGGCAGCGATCGATCTACTTGAGCCGGTACAGTCGGACTCGAGCGTGCGTCAGGTGCTGCGAACGGTCTCGACGCAGGATGAGAGCCCGTACATCCGCACGGCCTCCTTCCATGCGCTCCAGAGCTCGGCGGACATCCAGTAAAGTGATCAGCGACGGGTTGCGGGTGTGCCAGATGCGGATTGCAAACAATAAAGACGCGAGGGTCAGGCGGACGGGGTCGAAGCAGCGCCATTGCCTTGCGATGGCCGGGATGATTGTGCTTCTCGGCTTGTTCGCTGGGATGAACCCGATGCGGGCTACAGCGGCGCCGCTATCCGGTGAACACTCGCCGAAAGGGCCGCAGGGGTATCTCGGGGTCAGCTTTCGCGATGTCGCTGAGGATCAGGTGACAGCTCTCAGACTCAGAGATGCACGCGGTGCGGAGATCTTCCTGATGGACCACGATGGCCCAGCCTGCAAATCGGGGCTGCGCGAGCATGACGTCATCCTGCAGATGAACGGGCAGACGATCGAAGGGGAAGAGGAGCTGAGACGAATGCTGCACGAGGCTCCCGCGGGCCGGACGGTCACGTTTGTCATCAGCCGCGACGGCCAGCAGCAGACGATCTCCACCCAGCTGGCGGACCGCGACAAGATCGGTCAGGAGGCGTGGGAGCGGCATATGACGGTTCCCGACCCGTCCCCAGACCCAGCTCTGCCCCGAAACCCGGACTCGGGCTCTGGCTGGCACGGGAGCGGATTTTTCAGGGGTGGTGGTCCGAGCAGCGTGGATGTCCCCCGGCATGGATTTCTCGGGACGACGATTCTGAGTTCGTCGTACACAGGTGCTCTGCTCGAGCTGATGGGGCCGCAGCTACAGGACTTCTTCGGCGCGCAGGGCGGCCTGCTGGTGCGGGCTGTCGATCCAAACAGCCCGGCGGCGGTGGCTGGGATGCGGGCTGGCGACGTGGTGGTGAAGATCAATGCCACGCCCATCGTCAGCAGCGCCGACTGGCTGAAGACAGTGCATGACAATCGCGGCAAGTCGCTCTCGGTGGTGGTACTTCGCGACCGGAAGGAGCAGGTCCTCACGCTCACGCCGGACTCCAAGAAGCGTTCGAGCGTGATGCCCAAGCTCTGGCCGGGTTCGAAAGCTAGTTCTGAGCAGACAGGTTCTGAGCAGGTAGGGATGCTCCGATCTTTGGCAGAAATGGAGTAGGCTCGCGCTCGCCTGCCTCTCTATGGTTCAATAAAGGTACGGATATGTCCTCTGTCTCTACCTTCGTACCTCCGCCGCTGGCGCCCCCCAAGCCCAAAAGTTTGAATCGTCGCTGGAAGGCGGCGACCCGCAAGCTGCGTGAGATCGGCTCCATCGGCTCAGCTCTGGCCTCGACCGGACACCCGTATATGGCGCATATCGTACCCATGCGCCGCTGCAACCTGGCCTGTACTTACTGCAACGAGTTCGACGACGTCTCCGATCCTGTCCCCATCGACGAGATGCTGCGCCGGATCGACCATCTTGGCCGCCTTGGCACCTCCGTCATCACCATCTCGGGCGGCGAGCCGCTGCTGCACCCTGAACTTGACCAGGTTATCGCCCGCATCCGCAAGACCGGCGCCATCGCCGGCATGATCACCAACGGCTATCTGCTGATGCCGGACCGGATCGAGCGCCTGAACAAGGCTGGCCTCGACCACATGCAGATCTCGATCGACAACGTCATGCCCGACGATGTTTCGAAGAAGAGCCTTAAGGTTCTCGACAAAAAACTGCAGATGCTTGCCGAGTACGCAGATTTTCATGTGAATATCAACTCCGTCGTCGGCGGCGGTATTGCCGACCCGAACGACGCCCTTACCGTCAGCGAACGCGCTCTGGCAATGGGCTTCAGCTCCACCATTGGAATCATCCACGACGGATCGGGACAATTGAGGCCCCTCGGTGACGCCGAGCGCAGTGTCTGGGAAAAGGTCCGCAGCCTCACCCGCCGCAGCTACTCGCGCTTCAACCATTTTCAGGAGGCGATCGCCAACGGCAAGCCGAACGACTGGCGTTGCCGTGCGGGCGGACGTTACCTGTACATCTGCGAGTTTGGGCTGGTGCATTACTGCTCGCAGCAACGTGGCTATCCCGGCGTTCCGCTCGCGGAGTACAAGACCGCCGACGTCAAGCGCGAGTTCCTCACCGAAAAATCCTGCGCGCCGAACTGTACCATCAGCTGTGTCCACCAGGTCAGCTATATCGACCACTGGCGCGCACCGCAGACCGGCTTTACCAGCCCCGGAGCCTCGCATGGAACGGGCGAGGCGGAGCTGGTGCAGATTCAGTGAAATAAAATCTTCATAGCAAAAATCCCTTGCATTTGCTGTTGTCCTTGTCTGCCTTCTTCTTCCATCCCTGGCAAAAAAGTCCGTCATCTCAGATGGTCGTGCACATTTGCCTTCGCTGGTGCTTTTAGCATCTGAAAAAACACGCGGCCTGAGCCGCACGATAACAACGTTTTGAGGAAATGGATGCTGGGACGAAAGACTGCAAGGATTGCGGCAGGTGCGCTGGCGATGTGCCTGCCATGCGGAGCGGCACCGATACGCAGGAGCTACTTTGATCGGACCAATGGGGTCGGATTCTCTTATCCCGCAGGTTGGACTCTGAACGGCGACGATGATGCCGCCACGGCCAAGCTTCGCATCACCTCCGACGTGAACTCGAACGCCGTCGTGACCCTTGAGGGCGCCTTCGCCGATCAGGGTCCATACAAGGGAACGGACTTTGTAGCAGGTGCCTTCGCTTACGTCGTCAAGAACGAGGCCACCGAAGCGCAGTGCTACGAGACCTTGGCTCGTAATGGCGACGACCAGCATCAGTCTGTGGATGCCACCTGGAACGGTGGCCCATCAAAGAAACTGGATATCGCCTATACGATGGACGGGTCGACCGACGGCCACAGCATGGTTGCCACCTACCGGCGCGGACGCTGCTACCTGTTCGAGACGGTCATCGTGAGCATGAGTCCGGACGCCTCGGCCAAGCCTCTGACCCCGACCCGCTGGGACTTCATCCATGCGGAGTTCGCGTCGGTGATGCAGTCCGTGCGAATTCTCCCGGTAGCGTCGGGTAAAGGGCGTTAAACAGGAACGGCAGCCCATCGGCCACCGTTCCTGTTGTTCTGAGTTAGTAGTTACCGCTTGGCGTGTGTACTCGCCGGAGCGCTCGTTTGGGCAATTGCTGTATCGATGGTCGAGTAGAGCTGGTTGATGTCCGTCACCTGAATCCAGACCTTTTGCGTCACGACGAAGATGGTCGGGGTCTGGGTCAGGCCGATGCGTTCGCCTAGCGTATAATCCGACTTCACCTCCTGGGTGAAGAGACCGGCGGGGTCCATTACGAAGGGCATATTCTGGCCGTGGTTCTGGAACCACTTCCGCGTGAAGTTCTGCAGGTCGTCCTTGCTGGCGATGGCGGTCTGGCTGGCGAAGACGTCCCGGCGATAGTCTTCGGCCACCTTGGGTGAGACTTTGTCCTGGAGATAGCGAGCGGTGACGGCTGCGTCGAAGCTCCAGATGTGCATCTTCAGCGGAAAATCATGACGGACCAGGGGAATCTTGTAGCGCTCGATGGCCGCATGGACGATGGGCGCGGCGTGCGCGCAGGCCGGGCACTCGAGGTCTTCGAACTCGTAGATGGCTACCTTCGCTCCCACCGGTGGCTTCACCATCGAGGTGTCTTTGAAGTTGTTCGCGGTGTTCGGTGGCGCGGAGAACTGGGCGGTCGCCGGAAGCGTGGCGAGGAGGGCGGCAGCAAGGACGAGTCGAGTCATGGATGTGAGACGCATAGAGTTGTCAGATGTATTTTAGCTGAGGGGCTGGCCGCTGGCGCTAGAACCGGGGTTATGTGTTGGTAAATACAGATTTGTAGCCTGATCTCGGAAATAGATTTCGCAACCTCTGGGGGCGCGTGGCACTCTAATACGAGAAAGAGATCGATATCGAACCGCGTTGTACAAGCGAACTGCTGCGTGGTGGAACGTTCTCAGGACCGAGAGACAGATTCTTTGCAGAGATATTGGACACAAAAGACGGTATGGACGGCGGCGTTGCTCTGTGGCGCGTTGCAAATTTCCGTGTTGGCGCAGGATTCCTCGAGCCTGCCGTCGGCTCCGGTTCCCGCAGCAAGCGTAATGAATACAAGCACTTCCAAGACACAGCTGACTGGTGGAGTTCTGGTCCAGAGGGCAACTCCCGATGCGTTGCCTTTAAGCATTGACGACGCGATCGCCTTGGGGCTGCAGCATAATCTGCAGATCGAGCTGGGGCAGCAGAACGAGCGCCTTGTGAAGGGTGAGGTACTAACGGTCGAGAATGCGCTGCTGCCGTCCGTGACAGCCAAATTGTCCACAGGAACGCAGGAGGTCAATCTGGCGGCGGAGGGCTTCAAGCCTGCGGCGCTGGCGGCGTTCGGGCTGACGGGGTTCAACCCCATTGTGAAGGTGGATACGACGAGCGCGCAGGTGAACGTGAAGCAGCAGCTCTTCAATGTCCCGGCGTATTATTTGTATCGTTCGGCGCAGAAGGCGGTCGATGGGGCCTCGTTCGCTACGTTGAATGCACGCGGCAGCGTTGCGCTGTCTGTGGGCTCAGGGTATCTGCGGGCGCTGGCGGATGCATCGCAGATCACCAACGCGCAGGCTCTTTTGAAGTCGGATGAGGTAGTGCTGAAGCAGGCAATCGACTCCCATGATGCAGGGGTGGGGACGAACCTCGACGTGCTGAGAGCACGTGTGCAGCTGCAACAACAGCAGCAGGTGTTGATCAACGATGAGAACGCCTTCGCGAAGGACAAGATCGCGCTGACCCGCCTGATCGGTCTTCCGGCTGAGCAGGAACTGACCCTGACGGACCCGGTTCCGTATGAGGAACTTGTGGAGCTTCCGTTGCCTCAGGCAAGGGATCTCGCCTACACGCGGCGCAAGGACTATCTCCAGCTTTTGTCAGAGCTTGAAGTGGCAGAGCGGTCGCAAAAGGCCGCGAAGTACGAGTATGCCCCGACGGTCGCGTTCAGTGGTTTCTATGGTGTGCTGGGTCAGACGCACGGTCTCTACCACGGGAACTTCGTGGCGCAGGGCATCGTCAGCATCCCTGTCTTTCACGAGGCTGAGTTCCGTGGCGAGCGCGAGGTAGCGGCATCGCAGATTCTTGGCCTGCGGCAGCAGATTGTCAGCCTGCGGGACACGATCGATGAGCAGATCCGGGAGGCGATGCTCGATGTGGAGTCGTCTCACGATCTGGTGAAGGTGGCGAAGAGCAACGTCGTGCTTTCACAGCAGGTGCTGGACGATGCGACGGACCGGTTCAAGGCAGGCGTGGATGACAACTTGCCGGTGGTGCAGGCACAGGCCACGCTGGCTGGCGCACAAACCCGGCTCGTGCAGACGCTCTACCAGTACAACACCGCAAAGTTGACGCTGGCACGCAACACGGGTGTGGTCGAGACGCAGTACAAGACTTACCTCGGCAAGTAGTTGGTGCGCTAGTTAGAGTCGTAGTGCGCGAGTGCATTGCTGCTGATTCGGTCCCGTTCCCTACAACGGAGCATCTTTCTCTTCGAGCTTTTGAAGCAAGAGAGCTGCGAAGTATGAAAGCATAGGACATGGCAGAGGGTGGCAGTAGTACGTCGGTAGCGGCGGAATTGAAGGCTGGTGTCGCATTCCAATCGCGGGACTTCCGGCTATATCAAACAGCGCGGCTACTGGTGATTCTAGGTGCCGAGGCGCAGTCGGTAGCGGTGGCGTGGCAAGTCTATCAGATTACCCATTCGGCGCTGGACCTTGGATATACGGGGCTCGCGCTGTTTCTGCCGGGGCTGTTCTGCGTGCTTCCTGCCGGTCATGCGGCGGACCGCTATGACCGGCGCTGGATCATTCTCATCTGTTACATGGTGCAATTTGTCTGCACGGCCATGCTGCTCTGGTTCGCTCTGTACGGAACCGGCGGGAGCGGGCACAGGATCTGGCCGATCTACGCGGTGCTGGTGGGGATCGGGATGGGCCGGGCGTTCAGCGGACCTGCATCTTCGGCGATGGTGCCGAGCTTGGTGCCGAAGGAACACTTCGTCAATGCGGTGACGTGGGGCGCGACTGTCTACCAGTCGGCGAATATCCTTGGTCCTGCTGTTGGGGGGCTGCTATTTACGTTGCAGCTTACCGGAGGAATGGCTCACTGGACCGGCGCGGCGGTCGTGTATGCCTTCACGCTGACGATGCTGGCGGGTTTCATCGTGATGATTGGCATGATCCGCACGCGCGTGACGCTGGCGGAGAAGAAGGCGTTCGGTGTGAGGACGATGCTGGCGGGACTCGAATACGTCTGGCGGACGAAGCTGCTGCTGGGGTCGATCTCGCTGGACCTGTTTGCTGTGCTACTTGGTGGTGCCGTGGCGCTGCTGCCGATCTTTGCAACGGACATTCTGCACGCCGGGCCGCGCGGGCTCGGGTTGCTGCGCGCGATGCCATCGTTTGGGGCGCTGGCGGTCTCGCTGACGATGCTGGTCAAGCCGATCAAGCGTCATGCGGGCAGGAAGATGCTGACGTGCGTTGGGATCTTCGGCGCGGCGACGGTGGTGTTCGGGCTGTCGCGGAGCATCTGGATCAGTTTGATAGCGTTGGTGCTGGTGGGTGCGAGCGATATGGTGAGCGTGGTGATCCGGTCGAGCATTCTGCAATTGGCGACTCCGCCAGAGATGCGCGGGCGGGTAAGCGCGGTGAACTGGTTGTTCATCGGCGCATCGAACGAGTTCGGCGAGTTTGAGAGCGGCCTGACGGCACATTGGTGGGGCGCGGTGCGGGCGGTGGTGATCGGTGGGATCGGGTCGCTGATAGTGACGGGAACGGCGAGCGTACTGTTCCCCAAGCTGCGGAATGCGGACTCATTAACAGCCGAGTCGCTGATGGAGGCAAACTTCGAGCAGAGCGTGGCGGAGCCGGTGAATTAGAGTCATCTGAAGCTAGGGAGGCGGCGGGATGGAGAATGGCAAGAAGGCGGCGATCGGGGTAACTCTGCTGATGGTGGCGGTGGTCGGGATTCGTGTGGGGATGATCTATCGGGAGCGGAACGCTCCAGAGAAGCCGGTGGCAAAACCGGAGTACAAGATTGAAGATGACGACCTGGTGTTTCTGAAGAAGAAGCGGCAGTCGTCGTTGCAACATGCGAAGGAGCTGGTGGGGTCGACGCTGTGGGTCTCGGCGGGCGGTCAGATGGACTACTACCCTTACGCGGGGCATCGGGCCGACTATGGCAAGAGCCAGGGAGTGCTGCTGGCAGCGGTTCCGCTAGTGGTGAAAGATGTCTTCGAGCAGGTAGCGCCGAAGTCGGCGACCTTCCGGATTCCGGGCGGCGACAGGCAGGTGCTGCTGGCATTTACGCTACCGCAGTCGGCGTCTCCGGCGAAGGAGTATGCGGTGCCGGTAGGGTACAGGGAGGCGGGAAGCTACACCTTCTACGCCGACGAGATCTTCTTCTATGACGACCCGCATGAGCTGTACAAGCACTGGGGTCCGGAGATCTGGAAGGCGGTGGATGAGCACCGCGTCATCCTGGGGATGAACGAGCGGCAGGTGCAACTCGCGCTGGGGCAGGTGTCGAAGAGTACGAGCAACGACTATGGAAACCGCATGGTTGTGTTCGCCAACCTCGGCCACCCGCAGGCGGTGACGTTCGTGAAGAACCATGTCACGGCGTTTCGACCGGATCAGGGTTTCTAAACTGCGTAGTCTTCACGCAAGGGTGTGAAGACATCGAGGACTTCGGCGTCTTCGAGGGCGAAGGCCTGGTGTTCTATGCCGCCATCGACGACGAAGCTGTCTCCGGCGTGAGCAATCGCCTCTTCGCCGCCAGCGATGATACGGATGCTGCCGCTGATCACGTAGACGAGCTGGTGGTGGGGGTGGCTGTGGGCTGCGCCGACCCAGCCTTTTTCAAAACGGTGCCGGACGAGCATCAGCTGGTCGGTATAGGCGAGGACCTGACGGACCATCCCCTGCTCGGGGTAGAGAAGGGGTGGTCCGTCCGTTTTGACGAGGGTGAGAGCCATGACTATTTTGCCTTGACGACTGAAATGATGAGAGTGCTGGGGTACTGCGCGGAGTGGTGGATCTGCGTGTGGGCGATGACGCTGGTGGTCTCGTCGTAGTTGTTGCCACCGGTGTTCAGGTTGCGGTCGAAGCGCGGGAAGTTGGAACCGGCGATCTCGATGCGGATGCTGTGGCCGGGGGCAAAATAGTTGCTGGTGTTCATCGGGGTGAGCGTTACTTTGTAGACCTTGGCTGGTTCCATGAAGGTGGGCTGATCGTCGCCGTAACGGTAGCGCAGGCGCTGGATGGTCTCGTCGAGGTTGTATGCGGTGCCGTCAGGGTAGACGTCGAGGACTTTGACGGTCACGTCGGTGTCCTTCACGTCGGAGGAGACGTAGAGGGTTGCGGTCATGGGGCCGGAGACCTCCATGCCCTCTTTGAGCGGCTCGGAGGTATAGACGAGGATGTCAGGACGCTCCTCCATCTTGCGCTGGTCGAGCGCTCCACCGTTGCCGGGGATGGTATTGGCCGCGCAGCAGACGTTGCCTCCGTAGGACGGTGTGGGGTTCATGGGATCGTAGGTGAAGAGGTCGGCCAAATCGTGGGAGAGTTCGCCCTTATCGGAGCCTGCAACTGCATGGTTGGCGTGCGGGTTGATTGAGTCGATGCGCGATGCGAAGTTCGTGAGTACCGACTTACCTTTAGTCGATTTCAGTACAAGCCTACCGTCACCGTGGAGGGTGTTAGCGTGACCTCCGCTAGTGAGGGTGAGCGTGATGGGCTTCGCTCCCTCGGGTGGCCAGGTCTCGGAGTGTTGCCACTTGTTCAGACCCATGGTGTAGTACTGGACCTTCGGTGTCTTCTCGAGGACCTTGTTGTCTTCGCCCTTGAGGAAGTGATCGAACCAGGCGTAGGTGAGGTCGTCGTAGTCGAGGCGGGCGTCGCCCATGTCGCGCTCTCCGACGATGGTGTGCTCGCTGGCGCGCTTGTACTGGCAGTGGAGCGTTGGCGCAATGACGGCATATTGCTGGTCTTTGGCAGGGTTGGTGGCGTCGTTGCGAACGAAGTTGTAAGCAGCCAAGTTGGGGCCGGTGGAGACGTCGTACCAGGTCATGAACCAGAAGCCCGGGACGTGAATGGGCATAGTGTCGGACTGCCAGAGACCGCCCTTGCGCCATGCTGGATCGCTGGGAGTGCGCTCGATCATGGCACCGCCAGTATCGACAGGCATCTTGTCGGCGTAGATGCCTTTGGGGCCGTCAATCGCAGCGATGATGTCCTTCTCGGGCAGGTGCAGGAAGGCTTTGGCCCAGTCGACCGGGGGCATCTGCGGGGCGAGGTCGAACATCTTCGAGGCGTTGATGAGGTCGGCCTGCGGCGTGTCCTTGGGGAAGCTGGGTCGGACTTGATTTTGTTCGCCGTAGATCCAGTCGATGAAGAGCATCTGGACGGCTCCGCCGCGATACCAGTTGCCCTGCTCGTTGTAGGGGCCGACCTTGCCGACACCGGCACCGAAGCTCTCGGGGATGATGGTGGTGAGGGCTTTGTTGCCGAGCGAGGCAGCGGCGAGCTGCCACTCCGCCGTGCTGGAGCATCCGATGAGGCCGATCTTGCCGTTGGACCAGGGTTGCGTGGACATCCAGGTGAACTGGTTGTCGGCGTCGGAGAGGGGAGCACCGAGGATGTCGTAGTTGCCCTCGGAGAAGAAGTGGCCGCGCTCGTTCATCTCGACGAGGACGTAGCCGCGTTTGACGGCGTCGAGCTCGGTGCTCATGTCGCGGTAGGTGCCGAGGCGGACGTCCCAGAAGTTGAAGTTGTAGGGGGTGCGGCTGAAGATGGTGGGGTACTGCTTCGAGGTGTCCTTTGGCCGGTAGATGTCGGCAGCCATGCGGGCACCATCCTTCATCGGAACCATGACTTTGCGGTCGACGATAGCGACGGACTCGAGCTCCTTCTCGATGGCTTCGCGCTTTTCGATGAGGTCTTTGGTTTGCTCGGGGGTAAGCTGGGGCCGTGGACCTTGAGCGAGGGCGAAGCCTGCACACAGGACGAGAGCTGAGGCCGTGAAGTGGAGCAAGCGCATATGGTCTCCTGGATGTTAGCAGCGTAGCAAAAATATGCCGGGATGAGTCTCAGCCAGTGTTACGCAGGCCGGCGCTGATGCCGTTGATGGTGGCTGTGATGGCGCGGTTGAGTTCGGGCAGGTCTTCTCCGTCGACTTGTGCGGCGCGCTTGCGGCGGATCAGCTCGACCTGGATGAGGGATATGGGGTCAACGTAGGGGTTGCGGAGGCGGATGGACTGCTCGAGCACGGGGTTGGTCTCGAGTAGCCGCTTTTGTCCGGTGACGGCGAGCACCATGCTGTGGGTGAGGTTGAACTCCTTCTCGAGGGTTGTAAAGACGCGGTCGCGCAGGGCTTCGTCCTCGACGAGGGAGGCATACAGGCGAGCGATGCCGAGGTCGGCCTTGGCGAGCGCCATCTCGACGTTGCGGATGATGTCGATGAAGAGCGGAAAGTCGCGCGCCATAGTCTGGAGCTGGGCGAGACCGTCGGGTGTGTTCTGGATGAATTGCTCGATGGCATAGCCGACGCCGAACCATGCGGGGACGAGCTGGCGGGACTGCATCCAGCCGAAGACCCAGGGGATGGCGCGGAGGTCGGCGAAGCTGCGGCGGGCGTCTTTATTGGCGCGGCGGGAGGGGCGAGAGCCGATGCGGGCGTGTTCTAGCTCGGCGGCAGGAGTCGCCTGCTCGAAGTAGAGGAAGGTCTCGGGATTGTCGATGATCTCGGCGCGGTAGAAGGCGTAAGAGGTCTCGGAGAGCTGGTTCATGGCGGCCTCCCACGCGGGGAGGATCTCGCCGGTGAGGTGAGGGGTGGGGGCGTCTTTTTGCAGGATGGCGTCAGGCCGAGCTAGCGCGTCAAGCGAGGCGGCGATCATGAGCTCGAGGTTGCGCTCGGCGAGGATGACGTCGGAGTACTTCCAGTTGAGGACTTCGCCCTGCTCGGTGAGGCGGAGCTGGCCGGAGAACGAGTCCATGGGCTGGGCGAAGATGGCGCGGTGCGTGGGGCCGCCGCCACGGCCAACGGTGCCTCCGCGGCCGTGGAAGAGGCGGAGCGTGACGCCGCACTCGCGAGCGACGGTGTGGAGGGCCCGGTGCGCCTGGTAGATCTCCCATGTGCTTGTGATCATGCCGCCATCCTTGTTGGAGTCGGAGTAGCCGAGCATGACCTCCTGACGGTGGTCCCACGACGCAAGCAGCGGTTTGTAGGCATCGCTGGTCCAGAGCTGGCGGCAGATTGCGGGGGCGTTGCGGAGGTCCTCGATGGACTCGAAGAGCGGGACGGGCTGGAGGCCGGGATCGTCGCCGTCGGCTTCGACCTTGACGCCGCCGAGGCGCGCGAGCCAGAGGAGGTGCAGGACATCTTCGGCGCAGGTGGCTCCGCTGATGACGTACTGGCGGATGGACTCGGGCGAGTAGGTCTGCTTCAGCTCCGCGATGGTGCGGAAGGTATCGAGGACCTCGGCGGTCTGTGGGGTAAGCGCGGGTGGGAGGGTCAGCTCGACTGCGTTTGGCTGCCACGAGGAGAGCTCGGCGACGGCGGCGGCGTGGACCTTAGCGTGCTGCCGAATGTCGAGCGTCTGGAGGTGCAGGCCGTAGGTGCGGACCTCGAGCAGCAGAGGGTCGACCAACAGGGTACTGAGCCGGTTGCCACGGTTTTGGATCAGGCTGTTGCGGAGAACGGTTAGATCACTGAGCAGATCGGCGGCGCGAGTGTAGGGTTTCAGCGCGGGCGAGGCGGGAAGTGGCGAGGCAGACTGTGGAGTCGCGCCCAGACGCATCATGATGCAAGTGATGAGCAGCCGGAGAGACTCATAGGGGAAGCGATGTTCGAGGGCGGTCTGGCCGGCGCTCCGAAGCTGATCGAGATACTTGTCGGTGAGCTGCTTAAGCTCTGGAGTGACGGGAACCTGCTGAGTGGAGCTGCCGAGCTGCTCGAAGATGTTCTGCAGACGACGACGGTAGTGGACGAGCAGAAGGTTATGCGCCATGGCGAGCGCGTCGCGGGTGGCGTCGGGGGTGACGAATGGGTTGCCATCACGGTCGCCGCCGATCCAGGAGCCGAAGGAGACGAGCTGCGGCAGATCGGCGAGGCAGGGTGCTCCGGCCTCGGGGTACTCGGCTGCGAGAGCTTGCGAGACCTCGGCATAGAGAACGGGGAGGGTGTCGAAGAGCGAGGACTCGTAGTAGTCGAGCGCCATGCGGATCTCGTCGCGGACGGTGGGGCGCTCAAAGCGGACGTCGTCGGTCTGCCAGAGGGCGGTGATCTCGGCGGTCAGATCGCGCTCGAGAGCCTCGAGCTGGGACTCAGGAACAGGGATGCGATCGAGTTGCTCCAGCAGGTCGGAGATTCGGCGGCGCTTGAACATGACGCTACGACGGGCCACCTCGGTTGGATGCGCGGTAAAAACCGGGGAGATGCAGAGCTTTTCGAGAAGCGCGCGGGCCCCGGTGGAGTCGATGCCGGCATGCTTGAGCTGGCGAAGGGCTCCGCGGAGGCTGCCGCGCTGGACGTTCTGCTGGAGGGAGCTGCCGGACTCTGGCCTTTGATTGAGTTCGCTCGAGAGGCGGCGGCGCTTGCGATGGTTGGTCTCGGCCAGGTTGATGAGCTCGAAGTAGAAGCTGAAGGCGCGGGCGAGTTGGTAGGCAGTGGTCAGGTTGTTGGCGTGTATGTGGACGCTGGAGAGCGCGCTCTCCAGATGGTTGCTCGCGGCGGCGTGGTCGGCGGTCACGTCGGCCTCACGGCGGGTGATGGCGATGCGACGGAGGGCTTCCACAGCGTCATACAGCGGGGTGCCCGCCTGCTCGCGGAGCACCTCGCCGAGCAGCATACCGAGCGAGCGAACGTCACGGCGAAGAGGAGCTTCTTTCAGCTCAGGGGTACGCGCCTGCAGCTCGGCCAAACGGTCGGTCCAGGCGGTTGGGGTCCAAAGAGACGGCATTAATTGATTATGGCATTTTGCCGGTGCGCGTCTTTGGGCAAGCGAACGTGAGCGACTGCACCCCGCGCGAACGATTGGATATCAGAAGACGGCTTCGACCGAGTGGCTCAGCTCGATATGACCCAGGACGTTAGGGTGCAGCGAATCATTCATCTCCGAAGCTGTACCGAACATGTATTTGCGCGTGTCGAAGATCCGGACATCGAGGCCGTCGCCGGTGAAGACGGCGACATTCGCCAACATGTCCCGAATGTACTGCAGGCAGGGCGCATCGGTTGAGGTGCATGCGCCGCCTCCGCCATCGTGCTGCTGAAACGGCACAGTGCCGACGAGCATGGTAGGTAGGTTGCCCTGCGTTGCGCTTTGGGGGGCACCGATCCCGACGATGGAAAGACCATTGGCGGCGGAGCTCGTCTGGGTGAAGGTGACGATATGCGCACCGGCAGAAACATTTGGAATGCGGAGGAAGCCGAGGGAGTTGGTCGTGCCATTTGCCGTAGCTATACGGGGCGTAGTCTGCGTGACTCCAGTGCCGAGGACGACTCCATCGAGGGCATAGCTGTAGGTGCCCGCGTTGTTGTCATCGATCCGAGGCCACGCATAGATAGGACCGGCCTGGGTTGTCGTGATTGCAAAGCTGACGGAAGATCCTTGCGCTGCCGTTACCCAGGCGTTCCAATGGTTCGAAGCGTCGAGCGACCCTCCGCCTTTGCTGGTGACGCTGCTGCTGTTGGCAAGAACCTTGAAGTCGCTGGGGACGGCAAGCCATGCGATGGACGCCTGCTGGCAGAGATTGAAGATGGTCTCGTAGGCGCCTGTGCCCTTGATATCGACATCGTTTGTGCCGATGAGCAGACTGTAGAGAGGCGGCGTCGTAAGCGAAGGACTATCCGCATGCGCGAAGATCTGTCGCGTGGGGACATCGCAGGCTTGGTCGCCAGGGATTGCAGAGTTGACGAGGGTCAGACTGCGATCGGTCGCTACCAGAGCAGGATACGCCTGATGTCCGGGATCAAGGAGACTCGAACCCGCTGTGATCGAGTCTCCATAGGCGTGGTACTTGACGTATTTGCCTGCCGGGGCCGGTGGGTAGGTCACGATGGGAATCGTGGGGGCAGTCGTGGTTGCCCCGGAGTCGCGGATGCCGCTGCCACAGCCTGCGAGTACAGCAAAGAGGAGACTCCCGCATGCGAGTGCCGCGTTTAAGCGCATTATGCTACAAGCGTAGCTGCCTTTCCTGCGGAAGGCCAGCCAAGATTACGCCGAGCGCGCGCATCGCGGTGTTGCCATGCGGTCGGAGCTAGAGACCCAGATCGGTAAGACTGGGGTGGTCGTCCGGACGGCGGCCGATGGACCAGTGGAAGAGGCGCTCGGACTCCTGGATGGGAAGATCGTTGATGCTTGCATGGCGATGTGTCATCAGACCGTCCTTGTCGAACTCCCAGTTTTCATTCCCATAGGAGCGATACCACTGTCCAGCTGCGTCGTGACACTCGTAGGCGAAGCGGACGGCGATGCGGTTGCCGTCGAAGGCCCAGAGCTCCTTGATAAGGCGATATTCGAGCTCGCGGGACCACTTGCGCGTGAGGAATTCGACGATCTGCTCGCGGCCGTTGACAAACTCGGAGCGGTTGCGCCATCGGCTGTCGATGGAGTAGGCGAGGGAGACGCGCTGCGGATCGCGGGAGTTCCAGCCATCTTCGGCGGCGCGTACTTTGAGAATGGCTGTCTCGTGGGTGAAGGGTGGAAGGGGTGGTCTGGATTCCGGCATAGGTGACTCCTGAAGCTGGGTTAGAAGAGTTTACCGAGGGTGAAAACGAACTTGCGGTGGCCATCGTCGCCGATGGCGGGAGCGAGGGTGATGATGCCGAGAGGTGTTTCGGCGACGATGCCGAAGTAGACGTCCTGGCGGGTGATGGTGCGGGCGTCGGGTGCTCGCATCTGCCCTGCCTCGTAGGCAGCACCAAGGTAGATGCTCTGGCCAAGAGGTTCGGGGAGCTTGGCGATGCGGCGGAGGAAGGCGGGTTCGAGGAGGAAGTAGTCGGTGCCGCGATACTCGTCGACGGCCGAGGCGGTAAGGCGCAAAGGGCCACCTAATGCAAAGCGGAAGGGCTGGGCCACGTTGCGGTTGAGCATGGTTCCGCCTTCAGCGGCCATGACGAAGATGTTCTTCGTGATCTGGTGCGAATAGCTAATCTGCGAGGTGAACTGCGGTGTACTGGGGCTTGCGACCGCGTCGTAGAGATAAGCTGCCTCGGTGACGAAGCGGAAGCCGTACTGGGGGACGAGGGCGCGGTCCTGTCTGTCGTAGGCGTAACGGAGGCGGACGCGTTGCATACTGCCGGTCAGGTTGGGCGGCGAAAACGTATCGGCGCCGACCTGCGTCTGCCAGCGTTCCTGGCCCATCTGCCAGCCGAGGCGAAGCTCCTGGATGCGCTGGTCGCTCCACCCGAGGTCGACGCCGCCTCCTGCATGCTGGAGCTGGCGCTCGGAGATGGGGTGCTGGTTCTGGTAGATGTAATACGGGTCACGGTGGAGGACGAGCTGTGGCGCGACGAAGAGGCCACCCTGAGTCTGGCCGATGCTGGCAAGATGGCGATAATATTCCGCGTCCAGATCGGTGAGGAAGCCGACCTTGATGTGCGCGCGAAGCTCGGAGCCGTAGCCTCCGAAATCCTGATCGACAAGGATGGCCTCGAGGGTGCCTCGGGTGACGCCTCCGACTTGGGCTTCGACGTTGGTGCCGATCTGAAGGAAGGGCGGTCCATTCCTTTTGTCGGAGACTCTGACATGCACGATGGGACGGTTGGTCACGGTGTCGGTTGGCAGGGCGGGAGAGTCGCCAGCGGTTGAGAGAGATAGAGATGAGGATGCGATCTCGTACCCGACGGTGTAGTCAGCGTCGTAGCGCCCATCGCTGCGGATCTGATCGAGGAGGGTTTCGATGGCTTTGGGGTCGACGGGCTTGTTCAGAATGGGGAGAAATGCCTTCTGAACGATGCGGGTTACTTCTGGCGTAGGGGCGTTGACGTGAACGCTGAGGACGGTTCCGGCGGGGCCTGGTATGAGCGAGGCACGGTGGGCGAGGTACTCTGCCCATTGGGTGTCGTTGACGGCGTAAGGGAGGAGCTCGGCCTTATGCTTCTCCGCTGCCTCGTAGCCACGGACGGCGAGGGCTGTGGTCTTGAGGTAGTCGGTCGCGCCGAAACCATTGACATCAGGCTCGATGACGACACTGGCAAGTTTCCGGGAGCGGGCTTCATTGGCCTCGATGGCCACCGAGAAGCTCCGCTGGAGGACGCCGAAGATCGAGTTGAGGTCCGTCGGGGCGACCGGTGAAAGCGGCAGGCTGACGGCAAGAACCACGTCGGCGTGCATGTCGTGCACGGTCTGGGTCGGCAGGTTCTGGAGGACGGCTCCATCGACGAACTGGTGGCCGTTGATCTCGAACGGGCTATAGACACCAGGGATGGAGACGCTCGCGCGGACCGCATCGGGCAACCTGCCCCGGGAGAAAGTGACAGACTTCGCGTCATTGAGGTCGGTGGACATGCAGCGCAACGGAATGGGCATTTTGTTGAAGTCGGTGTGGTCGTTATAGGTGAGGAACTGGCGGTCGAGGAAGGTATTCAGTCCATGGTCGACAAGGACGCTGTTGCGGAAGGAGACGCCATGCTTGAGTCCGGCGGTGATGGCGTTTGGCAGGGCGCGGGAGTCCTCACGTCGGCGGTAGTTGAGGGCCTTGTACGAGGTGCCGAGCGAGAAGACGGAGCCGAAGACATCGTCGTTCATGACGACCTTGAGCTGTTCGACCGTCTGGCCGGAGGAGTAGAGCGCGCTGACCATGCAGCCCATGCTGGTTCCGGCGATCATGTCGACCGGGATGTGGTGCTCCTCGAACCACTGCAGGACGCCGATCTCGGACATGGCGAGCGCACCACCTCCGCCTAGGGCGAGCCCGATGCTGGGGCGGCCAATGGGTGCTGGCGGTGGGACTGAGGGTGCCATCGAGAAAGATAGAGCGCCTTGGTTGTTATCCCCCTGCTGCTGAGGCGCAGGAGGCTGGTTTGCTGGGGTCTGGGCCGGAAGAGCAGCGGTATAGGCGATGAAAGAGGCCAGCGCGAACGACAGCCGGCGTTTATGACGGGAAGGGAGGACTGCAACCCCGTTGGTTGTCATGAGCTTAACGCTACAGCATGAGGAACGACGCGCCAGGGTTGGCAATACTCTGCGAATCAGAAGACTAACGACCGACAGTGTTTAAAGCGCATTGCTATGTTGCTGAAAGGGCATGGGATGCGAGAAGCACAGGAAGCCCGTCGACGATGGGGTAGCGGCGCTGGCAGCCGGTGCAGCGGATGGGGTGGGCGGCAGTGGCGGCAGATTCCAGCGCCAAAGGCTGGTGGCAGACCGGGCAGACCAGCCAGCGGAGGTCGTCCTCGGTGAAGGTGCGGATGCTCATGCTCCTAGTGTAGACAGGCTCCGCGATACGATGGAGGTATGAGTTCAGATCCGCGTATTCTCGATGGCGTTGCGATAGCTGCCAGCATCAAGGCAGAGGTTGGGGTAGAGGTTCAAGCATTGAAGGCGCAGGGGATCACCCCGGGGCTTGCGGTGATCCTGGTGGGTAATGTGCCGGCTTCGGAGATTTACGTCCGCAGCAAGGTCAAGACGTGCGGCGAGTTGGGGATCTTCAGCGAAATGCTGACGCCGCCCGAGTCGATCACGACCGAGGAGATGCTGGCCCTGGTCGCGCAGTTGAACGCGCGAGAGGATATCGACGGCATCCTGATCCAGCTTCCGCTGCCGAAGCATGTTGATACACGTCGGCTGCTGGAGGCGGTCTCGCCCGATAAGGACGTCGACGGCTTCCACCCGATCAATGCAGGACGCCTGCAGAGCGGGCAGCCGGCTCTGGCTCCCTGCACGCCTGCTGGGATTATCGAGATTCTGAAGCGAAGCAATCTCCCCATCGCCGGACAAAACGCGGTCGTCGTCGGGCGTTCTGACATCGTAGGCAAACCGGCGGCGATGATGCTGCTGAACGCCTCGGCGACGGTGACGGTCTGCCACAGCAAAACGAAGGACCTCGCAAAATTTACCCGTGAGGCCGACCTGCTGGTCGCGGCGATTGGGCGTCCGGGCTTTGTGACGGCGGAGATGGTGAAACCGGGTGCGACGCTGATCGACGTGGGGATCAATCGCGTGACGGATGCGACCGAGGTCAAACATTTCTTTGGCGACGATCCGGCACGTGCCGCGACCTTCGCCAAGCGCGGCTCGGTTGTGGTGGGAGATATCCATCCCGCCGCCTTCGCAGTTTCGGGGGCATACACGCCGGTTCCGGGAGGCGTCGGAGCGCTGACGATCGCGATGCTAATGGCCAACACGGTGACGGCTGCGAAGCTGCGCCGCGGGCTTCCGGTCAGGTAGCGCGGATGCTGCGAGTCGGACTAACCGGCGGGCTGGGGAGTGGGAAATCGACTGCAGCGCGCCTGTTTGCCGAGCGTGGCGCACATGTGCTCGGGTCGGACGCTATCGGCAGGGAGTTGATGCAGCCGGGAGAGGCTGTCTACGCGGCTGTCGTCGAGCGTTTTGGGGCGGCGATTGTGTCTCCGGACGGCAGCCTGGACCGCGCAGCGCTTGCTCGGCTGGCGTTCGAACAGGGGCTTGTGGAGGAGTTGAACGGCATTGTGCATCCGGCGGTGATTGCCCGGCAGGAGCGACTGATCGACGAAATCGCTGCGAGCGAACCGGATGCGGTTGTGGTGATCGAGTCCGCGCTGATCTTCGAGACGAAGTTCGGTGGACCTCTCGGGTGGAGAGAGCGTTTCGACAAGCTGGTGCTGGTCACGGCTACGGAGGCACTAAAGGTGGCGCGTTTTCTGGAGCGGGCCGGAGCCACTGCCGAGACGAAAGACGCGTTGGAGGCGGAGGCTCACCGCAGGTTGGCGCTTCAGATGCCGGATGAGGAAAAAGCGCCGTTCTGCGACTATGTCCTGCACAACGATGGCGATGTGGCGGCGCTCGCGGTGCAGGTGGAGCAGGTCTGGCGATCTCTGGTGGCGAACTGATAGCGTATTCCTGCGCTTAGCCGGGTTAAATACAATGGATAGCAGCGGTGGAGACAATCTCCGCAATATATTGCTGCAGGTGTTTTGACGATGAAGCTGCGCCCCGTACTTCTGGTTTTACTGTTGCTCTCTGGCTTTTACTACTTGACGACCCGTGTTGGCACAACGGGTGCGCTTGCGGGTTGGGCCCATCGTGCGGTTGCGCCGGTCGAGAGTGGCACTGCGGTGGCGACCGGGCCGCTCGAATTGACGACAGCGTCGGCGGCCCCGGCCTTCGATAGCGAAGAGCAGCAGAATATCGCCGTGTACAAGAAGGCCTTGCCCTCGGTCGTGAACATCACATCGACGGCAGTGGCATTCGACTTCTTCTATGGGCCGGTGCCGCAGCAGGGGCAGGGGTCCGGGTTCATCCTTAATAAGGACGGGCTGATCCTGACCAACAACCACGTCATCGACAATGCGCAGCGGGTCGAGGTGACGCTCTCGAACAAACACAAGTACAAGGCGACGGTGCTGACGGTCGACAAGGGGCACGATCTCGCGCTGATCAAGATCAACAATGTGCCGGACCTGACCCCGGCGACGCTCTCGGAGTCGCAAGGACTGATCGTCGGACAGCGGGTATATGCCATTGGCAATCCGTTCGGCCTGTCGGGAACGATGACGCGCGGGATCGTTTCGGCGATCCGATCGATTCGCGGGTCGGAGGGCAATCCGATCGAGGACGCGATCCAGACAGATGCGGCGGTGAACCCGGGGAACTCCGGGGGCCCGCTGCTGAACGCGCGGGGCGAGGTAATCGGCATTACGACGATGATCGCGAGCAACGGCGCGGACCAGTCCTCGGGCATTGGCTTTGCGATTCCGATCAATACAGCCAAAGCGGTGCTGGATGATTTTGCGAAGTATGGCCGGGTGCGCCGTCCATCGCTCGATATCGTGACGTTACCCATTAATGCGGATATCGCGCAGCAGATCGGGCTGCCGTCGGACTTCGGAATTCTGATCGAAAAGGTGTTGCCGGGCGGTGCGGCAGAGAAGGCCGGGCTGCATGGCGGGACGCAGAAGATGTACGACGGCAATACGCCGGTGATGCTGGGCGGCGACCTGATCGTGGCGATGGATGGGCAGGATATCGCCAGTCCGCAGGACCTCTCCGCTGCGATGAACGCGCACCGAGCGGGCGATACTGTGACAGTCACGGTCTTCCGTGGCAAGAAGAAGATGGATGTGAAGGTGACGCTGGGAGACGCGAAGGACAATGTGCGTTCGCAGGGGCAGCAAGCTTAGGGCGATCTCGTGGGTGGTATGCTTCGTTGACAAACTTCCACATGAAGCAAGGTGACCGGAATGTCAACGAATCTGCCTGAGTTTGACAAGGCCGAGTATGTGAGACCGCCTGAGGCGCAACTCGCGTCAGGACATGATTTGACCGGAGCATGGACTGGTCAGGAGCAGCTCTCCGGCGGTTTCCCGAAGGCTGTTCTCTACGGGACCATCGCAGCGGTTATCGGCTCGCTGCTCTATGCGGCCTTCACGATCATTACGCATATTGAGATCGGCATCGTTGCGCTCTTTGTCGGGATCGTGGTCGGCGGCGCGATGATGCGCGCGACCGATGGCACTGGAGGACGGCGGTATCAGATCGCGGCTGCGGTGCTGACCTACTTCGCGGTCTCGCTGGCAGCCGTACCGGAGATGCTCTACCACCTCTATTCGCGCGGGACAGACATCTCGCACATCAGCGTGCGTGGTTTCCTCTTCCTTGCTGCATACGGCGTGGCCTCGCCTTTTCTCGCGCTCCAGCACTTCGTCAGCGGAGCGATCGGCCTATTCATTCTCTATCTCGGGATTCAGGCCGCGTGGAAGGCGACTGCGGAGAAGCAACGAAACGGATAACATAGGAGACAGACTGGTAGTGCTTCTCCTGTGACCGAAATAACCCACCCCCTAGCTTCGCCTGACCCGATCCCCAACTGCCCGGAGTGCAGCCTCTGGCTGCCGCCGATGACCGTCGTCTGCCCAGAGTGTCACACCATCGTTTACTCCCAGCACGTCAAGCGGTTGGCACAGCAGGCTGCTCAACAGGAGCAGGAGCAGACCTGGGCACAGGCGCGAGATACGTGGCAGCAGATGCTCGCCTGGCTGCCTGCGGGAACGCAGCAGCATCAGGCAATTCAGGCCCGAATTGAAGAGAACGATGCGCGGGTGAAGGCTGGCGAGCAACGCAAGGCCACCTGGCAGAAGCGACTCGGCCCGCTAGCTCCTGTGCTGTTGGTACTGGCGAAGCTGAAGACTTTCTTTTTTCTTCTGCTGAAGCTGAAGTTCCTGTTGAGCTTTGCGTTATTTTTCGGAGTCTACTGGTCGCTCTTCGGTCCCTGGTTCGGTGCTGGCTTCGCGCTGCAGATTCTGATTCATGAGCTGGGGCACGTCTTCGCAGTGAAGCGGCAGGGGTTGAAGGCTGATCTGCCGGTCTTTCTGCCAGGGTTTGGGGCCTACGTCCGCTGGCAGGGCTTCAATATCTCGATCGAGAGGCGTGCCGAGATCGCGCTCGCTGGACCGCTCTTCGGACTCTTTGCGGCGGCTGGCTGCATGGGTTTGTACGTGTATACGCAGCGCCCGGTCTTCGCTGCCCTGGCTCATGCCGGAGCGTGGCTGAATCTGCTTAACCTTATCCCGGTGTGGATGCTGGACGGTGGTCAGGCGGCCCATGCACTGAGTCGGTTGCAGCGTGGTTTATTGCTGGTATCAAGTGTCGTTTTCTTTGCACTGACGGACCAGAAGGTCTTTTTGTTTGTGGCGGCGGGCATGGCTTATCGCTTGTTTACCAGGGATGTTCCCGAAGAACCGAGCACGCGGACGATGGTCTTCTACATGGCCCTGCTATTTTTGCTGGGAGTACTGCTGAAGGTGATCCCGCTACAGCCCAGAGGCGCTTTTTAGCTTCCGGCCCGGCGGAGATAGCGGCGGCCTTCGACGTGGAAGTCGCCGCTGAGCACGCGGGCGATCGCCTCGGGGTAGGCGAGGTGTTCCTGCTCGAGGATGTGCGTTGAGAGGGTTTCGACTGTGTCCTCTTCCTTAACGGGCACGCTGCGCTGGAGCACGATGACGCCGTGATCGACCACCTCGTCGACAAAATGCACCGTGCATCCTGCGAATTTGACGCCGTACTCGATCGCCTGTTTCTGGGCGTCGAGCCCGGGGAACGCGGGCAGCAGCGACGGATGAACGTTGAGCAGACCCTGCGGAAACGCGCTGACGAATTGCGGCGAGATGATCCGCATGTAGCCCGCGAGACAAACGAGGTCGACCTTGTGTTGGTGGAGACGGGCGATCATCTCGGCGTCGTGCTCGGCGCGCTTGCGGCCAGCGGAAGGGATTGCGAAGGCAGGTAGACCAAGCTCGCGGGCGGAGACGAGGCCAGGTGCATCCTCGCGGTTGGAGAGGACAACGGCGATCTTCGCGCCGAGCAGCTTGTGCTCGGTGATCGCCTTGGCGATGGCGAGGAAGTTCGAACCTCTGCCGGACAGCAGTATTCCCAGGCGCTTCACGCGTTCTCCTTATGCTTGTGTCGATGTCATACGCGCATGGATCGTGCTGCGGCGAACCAGCGCTACGCTTTGGATGCTGAGGCGAAGGTGAAGGTGCAGGGTCTCAGGTGTAGCTGACCTTGCGCTCGCCACGGGTGATGCGGCCGATGATGCTATGCCGTTCGTTGGCACGGTTGAGGATCGCCTTGGCCTTCTTGACCTTCTCTGCCGGGATCACGGCGATGAGACCGATTCCCATGTTGAAGGTGCGCAGCATCTCGTCTTGGTCGACATTGCCGAGCTTCTGCAGGTGCCCGAAGAGCGGTGGAGGAGTCCAGGTGGCGAGGTCGATCAGCGCGCCCATGCCCTTGGGCAGGATGCGCGGCAGGTTTTCGGTGATGCCGCCGCCGGTGATGTGTGCCATGCCGTTGACGAGCTCCGCCGCAGTCAGCTTTTTGATGACGCCGAGGTAGCTGCGGTGGGTGCGCATCAGGGCCGCGCCGGTCTTGTCCTTGAGCTCGTTGATGTACTGCTCTGGGCCGTACTTGGCGACATCGAAGAGCAATTTACGGGCGAGCGAGTAGCCATTGGTGTGGAGGCCGTTCGAGGGCAGACCAAGCAGGACGTCGCCCACCTGAATGTTCGCGCCGGTGATGATCTGGTCGCGGTTGACCGCGCCGATGATGGTGCCTGCGAGGTCGTACTCACCGGGCTGGTAGAAGCCGGGCATCTGGGCGGTCTCGCCACCGATGAGGGCGCAGCCATTGGCCCGGCAGGCTTCGCTGATGCCCTGAACGACGGTCTCGACAACGTTTCCTTCGAGGGCTCCGGTGGCGAGGTAGTCCAGGAAGAAGAGCGGTGTCGCGCCCTGGACGGCGATGTCGTTGACGCAGTGGTTGACCAGGTCAGCCCCGACCGTGTGGTGGATGCCGAGCTCGAAGGCAACCTTCAGCTTGGTGCCGACGCCGTCCGCCGAAGAGACGAGGACGGGGTTCGGAAACTTCTCCAGGTCGAGCGCGAAGAGGCCGCCGAAGCCGCCGATCTCGCTGAGCACCTGCTTGTTGAAGGTCTTGCGGGCGAGCATCTTGATGCGCTGCTTGGCGCGGTCGCCGCTGGTGATGTCCACACCTGCGTCGGCGTAGCTGATGGAGGCTTTCCTGGCCTTGCTGGGAGCCTGCTTTTTAGAGTCCACAGGAGTAGACGCAACCGCGGTTGTCGTCTCAGATTGGGGAATTAGTTTGTCGGACAAGCGTGTACTCCATTAAGTATGGCGTCGGGTAGACCGCATGGAAAAGAAGTTCAGTCTAGCAGGGGCGTTGCAAGACCCTAGTAAAGGGCGCAAAACGTCATATTCCTAGTATGCGTGATCGCTGCTCTTCTGTGGGGATGGGGCAGGTGTCATATCTTCCAAAGATACGATACCGGTTGCGGGCGACGATGCCATAGCCGAACTCGCGCAGCCAACGGGGGATGAGTCGAAGCAGCGTTCCGAGCGCCGGATACGGACTTTTGATGTGCCGGAGGGCCTCGGCGGAGGCATCGGAGCGGGTGTAAAGGCGCTCGGCGGGGGTGAGGGCGTCGGAGATAACGATAACCCCCTCAGGCGGCGTGTCGAGGCCGAAGCGGATGAGGAACTCGTGGGCGAGGGAGCTCTGGGTGGGTGCGAAGCGGAGGTTGCCGGGGGGATCGCGGTTAAGCAGAAAGCGGATGGTCCCATTGCAGAGGACGCAGACTCCGTCGAAGAGAACGAGAGTTCGGCCGGTGATCTCGATGCGCTCAGCTTCGGTCATCTGCTTTCAGTCTAGAGCAGTGTGCCGACTCGCAGTGGCGAGAGGCTGTCCGCCAACTTCCTCAGAGCCTTGAGGCGCGAACACGTCCGCGCGATGCTCCAAGCACACCGAAGACCGCAGTGATCATCGCCGCCCAGATCCAGAGGAGCAGCGAGTGGAACTGGACCTCGCGTGTCTCGCTGCGAATGAGGCTCTGCCCCGCCAGCACGAAACGCCCGTCTGGAAGGTGCTGTCCGACCAGGGCAACCCGTATTCCCAGCTCTGGCTGCCAGGTGACCTTGTGGTGTCCATGCTCGCGCAGATAGGCGAAGATGCCTTTTGGCGGCTGAGGCAGCGTGCCGTGGAGGGTGGCGTCGCCAGCAATGGGTTCTCCGGCTGCGTCATAGACCGCGGTGAACGGTGCCGTTCCTTCGAGCCAGATGTTTGAGGATATTTCCGAATGTGGAGCCGTCAAAAGAGTGCTCGTGTCTTGACCTTGCGCGAGCTGCGTCTCCGCAGCGGATACGAGGTGGGTCGGCTGGCGGTCGGCGTCGAGCCGTAGGACCTGTTGGTAGGCCACCGCGAGAATCATCAACAGTGCAGAAAAAAATAGAGCAAACGCACCTGCATACCCCGCGCTGAACGGTGTAGCAGCACGCCAGTGCTCCCGCATCGCTGCCATGGCGGTGTCCCAGGCCAGAGTTGCGGCCAGTCGCATGTCATCCTTTGACTCGGCGTGCGCCAGTCGCACCGCGTCCGTCATCTGCACACCGTAGCGTGCGCGAAATGCGGCCGGATAGAGATGCAGGGTCAGGCTATATAGGCGCAGCATCGCGGTCTCTGAGATTTTCATGCGATTGCCTCCATGGTTCGTACTCCTTTGCCTCGCGCCCTTGCCACTGCAGACTCCAGCCGCGCGGTCTCGGCCGCTAGTATCCGTTTGCCCAGGCCGCTCAGCCGGTAGTAGCGCCGCCGCTCGTCCTCGGACATCCCGGTCTCTTCCACCAACCCGTTCGCGAGCAGGCGGTCGAGTGAGCCGTACAGTGTGCCTGGGCCCATAGCGATGTGCTGCCGGGCCTCCTGCATGATTGCGTATCCGTGCTTCTCGCCATCGGCCAACGCCAGCAGGATTGCAAAGACAGCTGGTGTGAGCGGCAGAATATCGTTCGGGGAAGAGGCCAGAGTACTCATGGGAAGAACATATAACGGCCAACGATATATCGTCAACAGATATATTGAGAAATTCAAAAAAAATCAACGATCTCAGCTCGCCGGGGCGTCCGCGTCCGGGCTTTTATACTTGGAGGATGTCCCGAACCCTTACCCGCTCCCGTCAGTTGCAGCAACGTGCCGAAGGCTTTCTTCCAGGAGGCGTCGATTCCCCGGTGCGTGCTTTCCGCGCGGTAGGCGGCGATCCTCCGTTCGTTACCCATGCCGAGGGGGCGTATCTGTTCGACGCGGACGGGAACCGGTACCTCGATTTCTTCGGCTCCTGGGGGCCGATGATCCTGGGCCATGCCTTTGCGCCGGTGGTGGAAGCAGTGCGCGAGGCGGCTGGGAAGGGCACGAGCTTCGGAGCATCCACTGCGGCGGAGGCCGATCTAGCCGAACTGGTAACGCGCTGTTTTCCTTCGATCGAGCGGCTGCGCTTTGTCAGCTCGGGGACGGAGGCGTGCATGTCGGCGGTGCGCGTGGCGCGTGGCTTTACGGGGCGGAACTTCGTCATCAAGTTCGAGGGCTGCTACCACGGGCACTCGGACGCGATGCTGGTGAAGGCAGGCAGCGGCGTGGCGACCTTCGGGATTCCGGGGTCGGCTGGAGTGCCTGCGGAGACGGCGATGCACACGCTGGCGCTGCCGTACAACGATCTGGCAGCAGTGGAAGCAGCCTTCGAGGCGCATTCGGGAGAGATTGCCTGCGTAATCGTCGAGCCGGTGGTCGGCAACGCCGGGACGATTGCGCCCAGGGCCGGATACCTACAGGGGCTGCGCGACCTGACGACGCGCCATGGGGCGCTGCTGATTCTGGACGAGGTAATGACGGGCTTTCGGCTAGCGCTGGGTGGCGCGCAGGAGCTGTATGGAGTCAAACCCGACCTGACGACGCTGGGCAAGATCATCGGCGGCGGGCTGCCGTGCGCGGCCTTTGGAGGGTGGGCCGATGTGATGGAGTCGCTCGCTCCACTGGGGCCGGTCTATCAGGCCGGGACGCTGAGCGGAAATCCGCTGGCGATGGCGGCGGGCATTGCAACGGTGGGGTATCTGCTGGAGCATCCGTCGATCTATGTGGAGTTGGAAAAGACGACGGCGGCGATTGCTTCAGGCGTGGTTGATATTGCGCGAAAGTCCGGAGTTCCGCTGACGATGAACCGCGTGGGCTCGATGTTTACGTGGTTCTTTACGGATCGGGCTGTCGAGAACTTCGAGGACGCGGCTTCGTCAGATATGGCTGCATTTGCGAAGTTCCATCGGGGGATGCTGGATGCGGGAGTCTGGCTGCCGCCGAGCCAGTATGAGGCGGCGTTTGTGGGGATGCAGCACGGAGCGGCTGAGGTGGAGATGACACTGGCGGCGGCCCGGGTGGCGCTGACGAGGTAAGTCGAGGAGAGAGCTTGTTTAGCGATCTTCTTGGCGGATGTCTCTCGATGAGATGCAGGCCCTCAATGGCGCTTCCGAAGTCGATCCATTGACAAGCAGAACCACGAGATGTGGAACGTGAACTTTGACATCGTTGATCGTTGCGACAACGTCGCCAAATGTCACTTCACGATCGGCGACTAGACGAAGGAGTTTTTCTTGCCTTGTAGCAAAAATCTCTGCCATTTTTGAACCGAGTACTTCACGAGGGAATGGGGTGATATTGATCTCAGTCTTTCCATTCCCAAGCAAGTGAAGGACGACGGTCCGGTTGTTGAAGCCGTCGCTATCGCTGCACTCGCGCGGTAGATATACCCAAATTCCCTCAGGTCGTTCAGCCGCCGAAACATCAGAAAGTCGCCAACACAAAATACAAATCGAGATCAACAGCAATAAGGATACGGCACAACTGGACAGCCCTATTCGCGGTGCTGGAAAGCCATGTTTCACAGGTACTTAGACACCAAAGACAATGGTTTTGATTCTAGCGCTAGGGGTTAGTTGCGAAGAACACAAAATGTTATCGAGCTATGCGGCAGCGGGTTGTTGTTTCGGCTCCATCCAGAGTTTGCCAATGACAAGCAGAACGACGAGCATTGCGGCGCAGAGGGCGAAGACCTGACGGACGCCGATGTGTTGGGTGAGCAGACCGGAGAGGATGAGTCCGGCGATCTGCGCGGTGAAGACGATGGACATGAAGGTGGAGCCGACGCGGCCCATCAGCTCGGGTGGGGTGGCTTGCTGGAAGAGGGTCTGCGAGGGCACGATGATGCCCGCGACGGAGAAGCCGACGATGAGGTTGCCGAGCAATGCGGACCAGACGTGCGGTAGCAGGGTGAGGATGAGCAGGCCGACAGCGATACCGACGAGGCCGGAGTAGACCTGCAGGGTGTTGCTGAGCTTCTTGCCGAAGGTGTTGAGGCCGTTGATGCCGACCAACATGCCGAGGCCGATCATGGGAGCGACGATGGCGAAGGTCTTGGGGGTGGCATGGAGTGAGTCACGCACGTAGATGGCGATGAGCGGGCCGAAGCAGCCGAGGACGAACATGCCGGCCGCCATGGCAAGAATGACGAAGAGCAGGGCGGAGTGGTGGAGGATGAAGTTGATCCCCTGCTTCATGTCGAGCCAGATCTTGCCGAGGACGGAATGGCCTGCGGCGTTGGGCTCTGGGGTTGCGGGCGTGGTGGATTTGCCCGGGACCATGAAAGGTACTGAAGCGATGATCAGGGCTGAACCGACAAAGCTGACCGAGTCGAGTAAATAACAGCTCTTTGCGCCGAAGTAGGCGTACATGGCACCGGCGACGGCGGGGCCGATGATGCGCATCCCGAACATGACCTGCTGCATGAGGGCGTTGGCGGAGCGGAGGCCATGCAGAGGCACGGCGGAGCGGATGGCGACTCCCTGGGCGGGGGAGAAGAAGCTGGAGACGACCGAGATAGCGCCGAGGACGAGGTAGAAGTGCCAGGGCCGGTGCGCGAAGATGAGCAGCAGCACGAGGCAGGCACGGATGGAGTCGCTCGAAACCATGGTGGGCTTGAGCGGCCAGCGATCGACGAAGACTCCGGCGAGAATGCCGAGCACGGCGATGGGCAGCATGTAGGCGATCTGGACGCTGGTAACCTGCTGGGCGGTGGCGTGGAGCTTGAAGGTGAGGATACCGATGACGGCGTAGAGGGCGAGGAAGTCGCCGAAGACAGAGATGACCTGCGCGTACCAGAGGCGACGCAGCATGGGGATGCGCAGAACCTCGCCCATGCCGAGGGGCTCGGGCGGCAAAGTGCCCGTGGGGTTTGGAGAAGTTGTCGCCATGATGATTAGAGCTACCCTACGCGACAGCGACTCTCTTTTTCAAGGCAAAAGAGAGTCGCCGCGCCTCATTTTGGGTGCTCCTACTATCTGCAGCAATAGCTGATGCGCAGTCTGCTCGCTGAAGTGCAGGAAGACGCGGAGATGATAGCGAAACTCGGCGAGGTTGCAATCGGTGAGGGATTCGTCCAGAAACTGCTCTTCAGATCCAGGCGTCTGGAGTTACGAAGCGCATGGAGGAGTTTTTGTAGAGTTCGAAGAGCTGCCGGGTCGCTTCTACGGAGTGCAGACGTGGTGCATTGAGAGCTCGGTCTCCGCCGTCGTGGAGGAGGATATTGGAGGAGCAGTGGCGTCGCTGCTGGTTGCGAACGACGCCACGCTGGACTCGGGTGAGGATGGTAGCCGCGTCGACGGGGTACCAATCACCGGCAATCACATTCCAGTTGACGGGTGTGAGTCCAAGCTCGCGGGCGGTGCGGAGGACATAGGGGCGGCGGGCTCCGTGGGGCGGGCGAAAGAAGCGGATGGGTGCTCCGAGGGTGTCCTCGAGGGCTGCATTGCAATCAGCCAGCTCCTGGCGGATGCGCGCGGCGGACTTCCAGGAGAGCCAGGGGTGGGTCATGGAGTGGTTGCCGATGAGGTGTCCGGCGGCCTGAATATCCCGCGTCAGTGGCCCGCACTGACGAACGAACCGCCCGATGAGGAAGAAGGTGGCGCGAACGTTGTGCCTTGCGAGGAGCTCGAGAAGCTGCGGAGTGGCAGCGGGGTTGGGACCGTCATCGTAGGTGAGGGCGAGTTGATTTGGGTCGGAGCCTGCGATCAAAACCTTGCCGAAAAGCTGGGACTGTGGCCAGAGGGCAGCGTAGGCGCAGCCGCCAACGGCCGCAGCCGCCACGAGTGTAGCGGCTGCGGTTACGGTGATGGCGGTGGGAGGCATGGGTTTACTTGTGCTTCTTGAGGAGTTCGAGAACCTCTTCGGCGTGGCCTTCGGGTTTGACCTCTTCGAAGATGTGGATCAGGCGCTGGTCGGGTCCGATGAGGTAGGTGGTACGTTTGACGCCTTTGACGAGCTTGCCGTACATGTTCTTCGGCTTGACGAGGTCATAGCGGTTGATGAGCTCCATGTCGGGGTCGGCGAGGAGGTCGTAGGGCAGGTCGTACTTATCCTTGAATTTCTTTTGGGCCTTGACGGTGTCGCGAGAGATACCGAGGACAACGATGCCAGCCTTCTGGAACTTCTCGAAGGCGTCGCGGAAGCCGCAGGACTCGATGGTGCAGCCGGGAGTGTCGGCGCGGGGGTAAAAGAAGAGGACTACGGGCGAGCCTTTGAAGTCGGTGAGGTTGACGGTCTTGCCGTCCTGGTTCTGGAGGGTGAAGTTCTCGACGATGTCGTTGATTTGCATGGGGTTCCTAAGATTGTAGCGCTGCGAGGGTTTTTTCGAGTGATGCGGTGTCCTCGACGTTGAGGCCGGTTTGGACGCGGTCGATCTGGCGGAGGAGGCCGCAGAGGACTTTGCCGGGACCGACCTCGATGTAGTGCGTGGCGCCCTGGGCGATGAGGAGCTGGATGCACTCAACCCAGCGGACGGGCGCGGTGACCTGGCGGACGAGGCAGTCGCGGGCGTCGGCGTCGCGGGTGACAAGGCGAGCATCGACGTTGCAGATGACTGGAACAGTAGGATCGTGGAAGTGGACGCCTTCGAGATCGACCGTGAGCTTCTGTTGAGCAGGCTGCATGAGGGCGCAGTGGAAGGGAGCGCTGACCTGGAGCATGACGGTGCGCTTGGCTCCGGCTGCTTTGCAGAGGTCGGCAGCCTTTTGAACGGCGGCTGCGGCTCCGGAGATGACGGTCTGGTCGGGCGAGTTGAGGTTGGCCGGGGAGACGACGACAGAGTTGGCCGAGAATGCCTTGCCAACGGGGTCGGCGTTTTCATGGCCGGGGAGCGGGGTGAGGTCGTCGGAGACCTGGGAGCAGATGTCGTTGATGAGGTCGGCGGAGAGGCCGAGGATGGCGGCCATGGCGCCTTCTCCGGCGGGGACGGCCTGCTGCATGTAGCGGCCGCGGTTGCGGACGGTGCGGACGGCGTCGGCGAAGCTGATGGTTCCGGCCGTCACATGGGCGCTGTATTCTCCGAGGGAATGCCCGGCGGTGAAGGTCGGGGTGATGCCCTTTTCAGCCAGTACGCGGGCAGCGGCGACAGAGACAGTCAGGATCGCGGGCTGAGTGTGCTCCGTTAGCTTCAGATCTTCTTCAGGACCTTCGAAGATCAGCTTGGAGAGGGGAAAGCCGAGGGCCTCGTCGGCCTCGTCGAAGACCGCTTTGGCAGTGGGGAAGTTGTCGTAGAGGTCGCGTCCCATGCCCACGGACTGGGAGCCCTGGCCGGGAAAGAGGAAAGCTAGTGTCGTCATCAAGGTTGATTATATGAGGAGACGAAGCGATTGACCGTGAAACGACGGCATCCGTCGTGATTTAGGACCGGCCCACAGATCGATCTAAGGGCCGGTTTGACCGATCAATAAGAGATGTTTTACGCGTTCTTTTTGGCGACGAGTGAGTACACCTGCCCATCGACTGTCGCCGTGTTTCTTCCACCGAACTGGATCAGCTTCCACTGCTGGACGTTGAAGGGAACGAGGGGGAGATGGACGATGGATTGCACCTTATCCAGCGTTGCCTTAAACAGCGTCTCCTCGGGAGCTATGACATTTTTCATGTCGCATGGTGTGCTTCCGAGGGCGGTGAACCGGCTGATCAGCGCCTCAAGTGCGCCGAAGTAGAGGTAGACGCGCTGGAAGCGATCATAGAGAGCACGGTCGACGAACCGGAAATCATCGAAGTCGTCCGATCCGGGGTCCTCGACCCGAACACTTTCCTTGGGGCCTTCCACAATGTTCCACTTCTGCCAGGCGACGATGGAGCGCAGGTTTTCCTGCTGATCGGCGGTCATCTGCTTGCTTTCTTCCAGGTGGCCGAGTTGGCCGCCGTCTTCCTTAAGCCGCGACATCCAGAGGTTGCACTGGCCCGATGCGCCTGTCTCTTGATTCGGTCCAATGCTGGACTTGATCTCTTGCAGAGTTCGCAAGAGCTTGTGCCGGTGATGAACGGTGCCATTGCTGGCTGCGTAAAGCTCAAAGACGGTCTCGACCGTTTCGGCGCTGAAGAACGTGTAGATGATGTTCCAGGAATCCCGCAATGTCTTCCACGGGATATTGTGATGCCAGGTGGTGGGGTAAGAGATGATGGTTGTGGTGGCTGGAATGAGTCCTAACGTGCGCGAATCCGCCTGACTGACGATGGTTCGAGCCCAGTTGGCGGGAGGCGCAACGCGCTCTCCGACGAGGATGGGGCTATAGGGCATGGGGTTCTCCGGCAGCGCTACGATACCGTCAGTGCTGCTTTTATGTAAATGACGTGGATATCGTAGGACGACTAGCTAAGCCCGCCCGATCAATTTCTCTCTTTTTTTATATGCCGAGGCCGACTTCGACGTCTTGCTCGTCCCCTGAGTGGGCGTAGAGGTCGTAGGGGGTGCGGCGGTTGAACTTGTAGCGCTGGCGAAGCTCGCGACCCACAAAGAGCCCAAGAGCAACTGCACCGAGTCCGGCAGAGATCCAGCCTACAGTTTTGAGGACGGGCGATTCCTGGGAGGGGAGGTGGTCAGTGATGGCCGAGGGCAGATTTGACAGGGATTTCGGGATCTTTTTTTCGAGCTTTCTACTGAAGCGACGGCTTGTGCGGAGGAACTTCATGGTCTGGATGATAGCGCAGGTTGAGGATCGGTGGGAGTGGATTCTCGGAGGATGTGCCGTTCTGGGTTCTTAGCGTCTTCTATGAATTCTAGGTGACATCGACCTGCTGGAATCCGAGGCTGTAGAGCAGCGTGGTGATGGTGGCGCGAGCGTTTTTGCGCGCGGTGTCGAGGATGCCGTCGGAGAGAGCGGCCTGCTCGAGCTGTTGTTGGGCCTTGGCGCGGGTGTCGGACTCGAGGTTCTGGTCGACGGGCACAAGAAGGCCAGTGGAGCGAGCGTAGACGCGGGTGTGCTGGTTGTCGATAGTCGTGACGAAGAGTTGCGAGGCGGGTAGTGTGACATGGATGGAGCGGTTGCCGTTGGTGTCGTCGATGCGGACGTCCTCAGGTTTGAGCTTCGTGAGGTCGATGCCTCCAATGGACTGGCCGTGGACGATGAGGAGGATGCGGTCGCCTGCGAGCAGGTCGGGGAGAACGACGCTGGACTTCGAGCCCTCGACGACGGTGTCGAGCGAGTAGACGACGGTCTCGAGCCGGTTGAGGCGCTGGATCTTTTCGACGACTGTAGGGACGGAGGTATCGAAGGTGGTTGGGCGACCGGTGATCAGACTGGCTAAACGCGCAGGCAGACCGGAGGTGGCGTGGTGCAGGAAGACGATCACGACCGCTCCACCGAGGATGAGGGCGAGCAGGAAGGCAAAGAAGCTACCCGAGGAGCCGCGGCCAGAGGTGTACTGGGTGGTCAACCGATCTGTTCCTTAGGGGGCATGTTCTGTCAGTGTAGTTGTTTCGGCTGATCTGTCGAGTCTTGGAATGGGAGCGTGAGTAGCGATCCTGGAGACAAGAACGCCGCCCGAGTTTCGGATAATGCCGGGGAAACGAGAAATAGTACCGGTGGAGAAGTCAGCGTAAGTTATTGATGGTTATGGAGTTGATCGATCATCCTTAGTTGACGGAGAAGTGAACGCCTGTGTATTGCCAAGGTTATGGCGGGTGGTAGAGGGTTCTCGGCGATCGTCAGGTGCAGTGTGGCACGGTGCCAAAGTTACAAGCCGGAGACTCCGGTTTGCGAGCGATGGACTTCCGCCTACCTGACGGCAATGAGTCCGTGAGGAGATCCATGATGATGAAGCAACGCTTTTTCCCCGCAGCGATGAGTTTGCTGGTAGCGCTCGCTTATTCGACCACCGTGCTTCCTGCGCAAGACTTCAAAAAGCAGGTGATCTACGAGATCATCACCGACCGGTTTGTCGATGGTGATACGACGAACAATAACCCGGCGCAGAGCGCAGGGCTTTATGACTCGACGCAGACGAACTGGCAGGCGTATTGGGGCGGCGATCTGGCCGGCATCCAGTCGAAGATGGCCTATCTGAAGGGGTTGGGAATTACAGCGATATGGATCTCGCCCCCGGTGGATAATGACAATCTGAATACTTACGGGACGACGAATGCTCCCATGGCGGGCTACCACGGGTACTGGGCGCGCGACTTCCAGCGAGTTGAGGAACACTTTGGCGATGTGAACAATACCTGGGCGGCGTTTGACAACATGGTGACGGCAGCCCATGCGAATGGCATCAAGGTGATTGCGGACGTGGCGGCGAACCACACCAATCCGCAGGATGCAGGAGAGTATGGATCGCTGTACAACAGTGGGACGTTTGTGGCGGCCTATAACAACGATCCGAACGGGATCTTTCACCACAGCGGAAACATCAGCAACTACCAGGACCGCTATCAGGTGCAGTATCTGACGCTCGAGAATCTGGCTGACTTGAACCAGGAGAATGCGACGGTCGACAGCTATTTGAAGACGGCGTTCACGCAGTTGCAGGCGCACCATGTGGACGGGTTCCGACTGGATGCGGTGAAGCATGTGACGTGGGGCTGGGAGTACTCCATGGCCAATACGGTGTTCTCAAATGCGCCGAGCTTCTTCTTCGGAGAATGGGCGATGACGAATACCTCGGACGGGCTGTATCACGATGCGTACAAGTTCGCGAACAAGAGCGGCATCAACCTGCTGGACTTTCCGCTCAACACGGCGATGCGGGATGTCTTTGGGAACGACACGGCGTTCTCGGAGATCGATACGACTCTATCGCAGGAAAACAGTAACTTTACATGGCAGAACGACCAGGTGACGTTTCTCGACAGCCAGGATCTGTCGCGGCTGCTTACGGTGAACAACAACAATAACCGCCTGAATGAAGCATTGGCGTTTCAACTGACGACGCGTGGCGTTCCGGTGGTGTACTACGGGGATGAGCAGTATCTGCATAACGATACGAATGGCGGCACCGATCCGTACAACCGACCCCAGATGACGTCGTTTTCGACGACATCGACGGCATACAAACTGATTGGCGCGCTATCGAGTCTGCGGCAAAGCAACGATGCCATTGCGTATGGGACTTCAACGCAGCGGTGGATCAATAGCGATGTCTACATCTACGAGCGGCAGTTCTACAACAACGTGGTGCTGGTAGCGATCAACAAGAACAACACAACGGGCTACAACATTACGAGCCTGAACACAGCGCTGCCTGCGGGAACGTATACGGACTATCTGAGCGGACTGCTGAATGGGCTGGGCCTGAAGGTGAACACAGGCACAGCAGGCAATAATCCTACAAACAGCTTTACGATTCCGGCGAACTCGGTGTCGGTGTGGCAGGTAGCGGGTGGAGAGCCGGGGCCGGCGGTTGGCTCGATTGGACCGACGGTGGGACAGCCGGGGATGACGGTGACGATTGCCGGTGACAACTTCGGCTCGAGTACGGGGAGCGTTGCGATCAATGGCACAAATGCGACGATCCAGTCGTGGTCGAATACTTCTGTAACCTTTACGGTGCCAAATGTAGCGAACGGGTTGTACCAGGCTCAGTTAAAGAATAGTGCAGGGACTGCGGCGAACTCGATCCAATTCACGGTGCTTGCGGCGAAGCTGATTCCAGTGACGTTCACGGTCAACAATGCGTCACCGACGAACACGGGAGACTACATCTTCGTGGTCGGGAACACGGTGGAGTTAGGGAACTGGGGAACGACGTTCGACACGGCAGTAGGACCGCTGCTCGATCCGAACTACCCGAACTGGTTCCTGAACGTGGGGTTGCCGGCGGGACAGACGGTGCAGTTCAAGTTCGTGAAGATCGCGGCAGATGGAACGGCAACGTTTGAGAACGGCAGCAATCACAGCTATACGGTGCCTGCGAGTGGGGTGGGTTCTGTGAATGTGAACTGGCAGTATTAGGCGATCGTTCCAAGACAAAGGGCCGTCAGTTAATCCTGACGGCCCTTTGTCTTGCCGGGAGGCTGCTGCTTTCGTCGGCTGTTATCAATCGAAAGATTGATAACAGAGTCATTCTTTCGGCCGATGACGAGGACGTAGTGGATGCCTATCATTGGCTCGTTCCCCAGAGACTCTATGGACTGCATGACCACGCCGACTGCAATGGCATGCGGTGGTTTGCTGGAGTGGACGGATTGCGTTCTGCGCTGACTAGGGCCTCGGTGGTGTCAGAAGGAAAGACTTCGGGAGATTATGGCAAAACGTTTTCTATGGCTGGCTCTTTTCGTAGTGATGGCAATGGTGGTGCGCGCGGATGCTCAGACGAACTATGTTGCGGTGCGCGGTGTGGTGATGGACCCGCAGCATCTGGTGATTCCGCATGCACTGGTGAAGCTGACGGTGATCAAGACCGGAGCAGAGCGGCTAGTAGTGGCCGATGGGCAGGGAGTGTATGAGGCGAGCGGACTGCTGCCGGGAGCCTATCTGCTGGAGGTGGAGAGCAAGGGGTTTGCAGTAGCCCGACGGTCCCTGCAACTTGAGGTAGGGCAGCAACTGACGCTGGATGTGTCGATGGCTGTGGGACCGGAGAGTCAGACCGTGACTGCAGCGGATGCAGCGGAGTTGCTGAAGACTTCGGACGCGAGCGTGGGCGAGGTGGTGGACCAGCGGGCGGTGGCTCAGTTGCCGCTGAATGGCCGGATGTTGGTTGATCTGATGCTGACGGTTCCGGGCGCGCATTTGAGTCATGGGGCGCAGGCTGGAGACATGAATCCGCTGTATTGGCGGCCGGGCCAGAGATCGGCGATCAGCGTTGGGGGCAATCGCCCGAATGCGAATTATTTTCTGCTGGATGGCGCTACGAACACGGACCCTACGTTCAATACGCAGAACTTCAGCGCTTCGCCGGATGCGGTGCAGGAGTTTCAGGTGCTGGTGGGGAGCTACTCGGCGGAGATGGGCGGTGCGGGTGGCGGGCAGGTGAATATCGTGACGCGGTCTGGCAGTACGAAGCTGCATGGAACCGCGTATGAGTTTCTGCGGAACGGCGCGATGGACGCTCACTCGTTCAACGACATGGGCGGGACGAACCATCTGGTGCAGAACAACTTCGGCGGGTCACTGGGCGGGCCCCTTTGGGGCAAGCGGACGTTCTTCTTTGTGAATTATGAGGCACTGCGGCATGTGCAGGCGGACAGCATGACGGATACTGTGCCGACGGCGGCCGAGGTGGCAGGCGACTTTAGCATGAGCGGGGTTACGATCTACAACCCGAATACGACGGTGGTGAATCCGAGCTACAACGCGAACCTGCCAGTGAGCCAGCAGAATCCGCAGTTTACGCGGCAGCCGTTCCCGAACAATGTGATTCCTAAGAGCCTATTGAACCCTGTAGCGGTAACGATGCTGACAAAATACACTCCGCAGCCGAACCTGATGATGGGCATGGGTAGCGGGACGACGATGATGGGTCAGCCGACGGTTGTGGGCTCGGGTAATGACTCTAACAATTATCTGGATGTGCGGAACGAGGTGCATTACACAGACCAGGGGACGATCCGGGTGGATCATCAATTTGGCGCGAGCGACACGGCGTTTGCGAGGTACAGCGCGGGTGGCGAGCGAGGATTTATGCCCGAGAACCTGCCGGGATTCGGCTATTTTCATAACAATCTTTCGCAGCAGGGGCTGGGATCGTACAGTCATGTTTTTTCGCCGCGTCTGCTGAACGTGGCGACGGCGGCGGTGTCGCGGCTGAGCATGAACCATACGACGGAGAGCGCGAACACGAACGACATTACAGGTTCGCTGGGGATTGCCGGAGTGGGGTTTGGGGGGCCGGGAGCATGGGGTGCGCCGTACTTCAACGTGCAGGGCTACTCGCCGATCGGGGACAGCTATGCGGCGACGCCGATGCATGCGTGGGACACGATCATCGAGGGCCGGGACACGCTGAGCTGGCAGTTGGGACGGCACAGTTTGAAGTCTGGCGGAGCGTACCAATGGTTCATCTGGCCGATGTGGGGATTCTTTCAGAACCGCGGGTACTACCAGTTCACGAATGGATTTACGACGGACACTGGAGCGAATGACGGGACCGGGTCGGCGCTGGCGAGCTTTTTGCTTGGGCTGCCGGCGGTAAGGCAGAGACAGGCTGGCATTCCACAGATGAATTTGCGGCAGTGGTCGGCGAACGGGTATGTGCAGGACACGTTCCGGTTCACGAGGAATACGACGGTTGATTATGGAGTGCGCTACGAGTATATGAGTGCGCTGACGGACACTCGCTATACGAACAGTAATCTGACGTTCGCTTCTAATGGCACGCCGAGCGTGTTTATCGGTGGACAGAATGGCATGCCGAAGGGACTCATGTACCCGAACCGCACGGATTTTGCACCGCGAGTGGGCATCTCGCAGAGTATTCCGGGGCGAGGAGTGGTGTTGCATGCGGCTTATGGAATCTTCTTTACGCCGGTGGATATGAATACATGGTGCAACCAGCGGCATAATGTGCCGTACACGTTTCCGGAGACGAACCAGAGCGACAACTTTACGCCGTCGATTAAGACATTCGATTTTGCTCCGGCGGTACTTGGGACGACGGTGGTGAGCTTTACTGCGATGCCGACGAACCCGGCGCCGCAGTATATCCAGCAGTGGAGTGGGGCGCTAGAGCAGAGCCTGGGGAAGAGCACGGTGTTCGAGATTGGTTATCTGGGCTCGCGCGGATTTCATCTGCAACGGTCTCATCTGATCAACAATGCACTACCGGGGCCGGGGTTGATCCAGCCGAGGCGTCCGTTCAAGAAGATAAGCTTTGTTCCAAACACGGTGCTGCCAACGAATATTACGGTGACGAGCACGACGTTTGGAGTGAGCACGATCAACCTGCTGGAGAACTCGGCGCAGAGCTGGTATGACGCAGGGTATGTGAATGTACGGCGCAGGGCAACGCGAGGGTTGAGTCTGCTGGCGAACTACACGTGGTCGAAGAGCTTGTCGAATGCGCCGGATTTTCGGTCGCCTATGTTCGAGGCGGCTATTCCGCAGAACAACAATGACCTGGCAGCGGAGAAGGGGTTGGCATGCGATGTCCGCAACCGGCTGGCGCTGAGCGCTGTGTATGACGTGCCGACTTGGGGACGTAGTCTGGTGACGCGCGCGGTGACGAGGGATTGGCGCGCATCGACGATCTTCCAGGTGCAGAGCGGGTTTCCGCTGACGATCTCAGTATTTGGAGATACAGCAAACGCGGGGACGGCGCTGGGCGAGAATCCGGTGCGTGCGAATGCCACGGGGAAAACGGTGTTTGGTTCGGGTACTCGGAACGCGACCAACTGGTTCAACCCAGCGGCGTTTGCGGCTCCGGCGGCATACGCGTTTGGGAATGTAGGAAGGAATACAGTGACGGGGCCGGGAATGGAGACGATGGATGTGAGCGTGGTGCGGAGCTTCGTACTGCGGGAGTCACTGCGGCTGGAGACGCGAGGCGAGTTCTTCAACGCGTTGAACCATACGAATCTGGGGACTCCGAACCGCTTTGTGAATACGGCTGGATTTGGATCGATCACCGAGGTGACGACGCCGGGGCGGGAGATTCAGTTGAGCGCACGGCTGAGCTTCTGAACGGTCGTGAAGGAAGGGTAAGAACAGAAGGCCACCCGGTTGGGTGGCCTTCTGGCTTTTGTGGCGGGATTAGAGAGCGTTGGAGGTAATGCTTTCTGGCTGGTGGCGAGTCTGAGTGAGGCGCTGCTGGTAGCTGGCGGCGATGAAGTCACGGAAGAGCGGGTGGGGCTCGAGCGGCTTGGATTTGAACTCGGGGTGGAACTGGCAGCCGAGGAAGAAGGGATGCGTGGGAATTTCGACGATCTCGACGTAGGTGGCGTCGGGGGTGGTGCCTGTGAGGCGGAGGCCGGCGCCGGTGAGGATGGCTTCGTACTCGCGGTTGAACTCGTAGCGGTGGCGGTGACGTTCACTGATTTCGCTGGTGCCGTAGGCCTTGGCGGCGAGGGAGTCGGGCTCGAGGACGCAGGCCCAGGCTCCTAGGCGCATGGTTCCGCCCATCTCTTCGACGCCGGTGAGCTCGCGAAGTTTGTAGATGATGCGGTGCGGGGTGGCAGGGTCGAACTCGCCGGAGTTGGCGTCTTTGAGGCCGCAGACGTTGCGGGCGTACTCGATGCAGGCGGTCTGCATGCCTAAGCAAATTCCGAAGTAGGGGATGTTGTTCTCGCGGGCGTGACGGATGGCGTTCAGCATGCCCTCGATGCCCCGCTTGCCGAAGCCGCCAGGGACGAGGATGCCGTCGAATCCGGCGAGCTGCTGCTCGTAGTTGTGAGCTTCGAGGCCCTCGGCTTCGATCCAGGTGACCTTGAGTTTGAGGTTGTGAGCGAGCGCGCCGTGGACGAGGGCTTCCTTGAGGGATTTGTAGCTGTCCTCGTACTCAACGTACTTGCCGACGATGCCGATGGAGACCTCGTCCTTGGGGTTGTAGGCGCGGTGGACGATGTCCTGCCACTGGGTGAGGTTGGGTGCCTGGGTCTCCATGCGGAGGTACTTCATGATGAGGGTGTCGACACCTTCAGCCGCAAAGTTCAAAGGCACTTCATAGATGCTGGGGACGTCCTTGGCGGCGATGACGGCGGCTTCTTCGACGTTGCAGAAGAGAGCGATCTTGTTGCGCATCTCGCGGGGAACGGCGCGGTCGGTGCGGCAGAGCAGGATGTCGGGCTGGATGCCGATGGAGAGCATCTCCTTGACGGAGTGCTGGGTGGGCTTGGTCTTGAGCTCCTGCGCGGCGGCGATCCATGGGATCAGCGTGACGTGGACGAAGACGGTGTTGTCGCGGCCTAGGTCCTGACGCATCTGGCGGATGGCTTCGAGGAAAGGGAGCGACTCGATGTCGCCGACGGTGCCGCCGATCTCGACGATGACGACCTCGGAGTCCGCCGCGACCTTGCGCATGGCGTTCTTGATCTCGTTGGTGACGTGAGGGATGACCTGCACGGTCTTGCCGAGGTAGTCGCCGCGGCGTTCCTTGGTGATGATCTGTTCATAGATGCGACCGGTGGTGAGATTGTTGTCGCGGGTGAGCTTGGCGTGGGTGAAGCGTTCATAGTGGCCAAGATCCAAATCAGTTTCAGCCCCGTCGTCGGTGACGAAGACCTCGCCGTGCTGGAAGGGCGACATCGTGCCGGGATCGACGTTGAGGTACGGGTCGAACTTCATGATGTTGACCTTGATCCCGCGAGCCTCTAGCAGGCAGCCAATGGAGGCTGCGGCGAGACCTTTGCCGAGTGAAGACACAACTCCGCCGGTTACAAAGATGTACTTTGCAGACATGTCCGCGACCTCTTTAAATGTGATGGAATTTTGTGCAGTGTGGGCACTCCTAAGTATGGCAGGGATGGGCGACGGGGGCAATGGGGAGTTTTTGCGGGAATTTAAGCTTGTGCGGTGGTTCGATGGGAGTTCTGCGCGAATCTAATGCTTCGCAGGCAAATCTCTGGAGGAACATCGTTATGTCTCAGGATCTTGAAGCTGTTAAGCACGGCCCGGCCGATTCCGGCGTCGAGGACATCATTCTTAAGCGCTGGAGTCCCCGTGCTTTCTCGGACAAAGCCGTCAGCAGTGCAGATTTGACCAAAATCTTCACCGCCGCTGCCTGGGCTGCGTCCAGCTATGGTGAGCAGCCCTGGCGCTTCCTTGTTGGCAGGAAGGGGGACGAAACCTATGCGAAGATCCTCGACTCGCTCATTGAGTTCAACCAGGGTTGGGCAAAGTCCGCTCCCGTGCTGATTCTGTCAGCTGGCAAAAAGACCTTCACGCAGAACGGTCAGCCGAACTGGTATGCCCTGCATGACACCGGAGCTGCCTCTGCTACGTTCTCTCTCCAGGCGATCGCGCTGGGTATCCATACCCATGGCATGGGTGGTTTCGATAAGGACAAGGCACGTGCGAACTTCAATATTCCCGATGACTTTGAGGTTGGGGCAGTTTGGACGCTTGGTTACCTTGGCGATCCCGACTCGCTCTCCGGGGGGATGCAGCAGGCGGAAAAAGCTCCTCGAAGCCGGAAGCCGCTCAACGAGTTTGTCTTCGCCGCGTGGGACAAGCCTGCAGTCCTTTAGAAGCTGTTCAGGAACTCCAGAAATTTTGGCTGCACGCCTCGCTGTATGGAACAACAACGACGAAATACAGGGGTCCTTCACTCCGTTCAGGATGACGACGTAAAACAAACAAAGACAAAAGTCAGTTTTTGGACAGGTCCTTAGGTCGTAAGGATGTGTGGGATTCCTAGCCAGGCTAGGAATCCCACAAGGGTGATGAGATTGCGGTTATTTGCCGATGACGACGTTCTTGCGGCTCGGGATCTTGTCAATATCGGACTGGTCGAGATGGAGGTGCTCCTTCGCCATGAGGGGTGGGAGTCGCCGTATCCATTGATCCAGTGAGATGTCCGAATAGAAGCTGCCGCGGAACATCTCGAGGAAGACGAGGTCCTCGGTTCCGGTGTTTTCGATGTAGTGGCCCGCGACCGCCGGGACGTAGCCTACATCGTTGGCGTTGAAGTTCATGGTGCGGGCCTTGCCTGAAGAGAAGACGGTCATCCGGCCGCTGCCGCTGATCCAGTATTGCCACTCGGAAGAGTTCGGGTGCCAGTGCAGCTCGCGCAGGCCGCCGGGCTTGATGCGGACGAGCGCGGCAGCGATGGCCTTGGATGCGCCGAAGACCGTGGAGTCTACGATGCGGACCTCGCCTCCGTCGTTGGCGACGGTGGGCTTCATCGCCTCCATGCGGAAGGTGTAGTCGACTTTTGACTCGACAGCCTTGCCCCCGACGGCCCTCTTGTCATCTTCCACCGAACCGGGGATGGTGCCGGGGAAGATGTATAGCTCGTCGTCCGGCAGGTTGTGCAGTGCGGACTCGGGGAGCTTGAAGTTCTTTGCAATGACCTCAGGTGGCGTGTGGGCGAGCCAGTCGGAGAGGAGGAAGGTCTGGTACTCGGAGAAGCCGCCCTCATCGAAGACGAGCAGAAACTCGCAGCCGTCGGAGCCGAGTCCTTGAATGGAGTGGGGAAAGCCTGCGGGGAAGTACCAGAGGTCACCCTCGCTGACATCGCCGATGAAAATGGTCCCGTCGGGGTTGAGGACGGTGACGCGAGCCTTGCCGTAGATCATGAAGGCCCACTCGTTGGCGGTGTGCCAGTGCAGCTCGCGGTAGCTACCGGCGGTGAGGCGCATGTTGACGCCTGCGAGATCGCGTGAGGAAGGTAGGTCTTTCTCTGTCACCTGGCGAGTCCATCCGCCGTCTTGAACGCGGCGATGAGCGAGGTCGAAGGAGTACCAGAAGGGATTGACATCACCCTTATCGGTGTCGGGCGGGAGCTCGGAACTGGGGTTCTGCGCGGCGATTGCCTTGTTGACGGGGCCGGGATTGCTTGCCGAGTTGTTATGCTCGCCGGCGGCGATCGTGCTTCGGCTCTGTGCCGCCGCGAAGGGGGTTGCCATGACGGCTCCGGCGCTGAGGGCTGCGGCTGCGGCGCCCAGGAACGAACGGCGGCTGCTGACGGGGTCTTTTTGATGGGTGAGGGTGCTTTCCATGATGTTGGGCTCCTTGCGGGGAGGTTGAAGTAGCGTCCCTGCTGATCTTTATTACAGGCGCACCCTATTGATTCGTCCAATCGTTTGATTGGCTCACATTGATAGAAAAATTGGATAAGAGAGGTCCTTAGAAGCTGTCTAAAAACTCCATAAAGCCTGGCGGCAGGTTTCGCTGTAGGGAACAACAACGACGAAATACGGGGGTCCTTCACTATGTTCAGGATGACGACGTAAAACAAACAAAAAAAGAGGGCAGTTTTTAGACAAGTTTAGGCGAGAGATTTTTTGCCGAGTGCAAGGGCTAGTTCGAGCAGATTGTTCGTGAGAGGCCAATCGTGTCCGGAACGAATGGCGAGGCCGATCTCCGACTGCGGAGCGCTTGCGGGGAGGGGTTTGATCACGAGTGCTCTCATCTGCCGTTGGACGAGTCCTCGCGGTGCGACAGCGATGCCGACGCCTGCTCCGACAAGGGCCAGGAGAGTCTCCATCTCGCCTGTCTCCTGCACGATGGTGGGACTGAAGCCGACTGCGGTGAACATCTGCACCCAGCGGTCGTGGAAGCCGGGCGCAAATCGTCGTGCGTAGGCAACGAAGGACTCGTGCTCCAACTCTTCGAGGGCGAAGGGCTTTTTCTTGGCGAGGCGATGTCCCTTAGGAACGACGAGGACAAACGGCTCGGTGTGGATGGGAGTGATGGTGAGTTCGCGGCTGCTGGCGGGCAGGCGCAGGAAGCCGGCGTCGAGCTTGCGGTCCTCAAGCAGGGCAATCTGCTCGGTTGTGCGGATGTTGAGCAGATCGAGCGTGACGTGCGGATGCGAACGGCGGAAGGCCAGCACGATGGAGGGGACGATCTCAAGCGCGGCGGAGGCAACGAAGCCGATGCGGAGATGACCGGCTTCTCCGGCGGCGATGCGCTGTGTGCGGAGGCGGGCGTTCTCGACCATGTGGAGGATGGCTTCGGCCTCGCGTAGAAAGGCTTCGCCGGGGATGGTGAGCTTGACGCTGCGACGTGTGCGCTGGAGCAGCTCGACGCCGATGTCAGCCTCAAGCGCCTGAATCTGCGCGCTGAGCGCGGGCTGCGAGATGTTGAGCCTGCGCGAGGCTTTGATGAAGCTCAGCAGATCGGCGACAGCGCAGAACGAGCGTAGGTGTTTGATCTCCATGAAAGCTCCGGCATCAGACTATCTCGGTTCCAGAGTATTGGAGTGGAGCGATTCACAAGCTGCTGGTAGGCTAGCTCACACATGAGTACGCGGGCGAGCATCGAAACGGGCTGGATCGGACTGCAGGAGTGGGGGCTGCGGCGGCTGGATTCATTGGCTGCGCGGCGTGGGCCGGCGATGGCTCCGCATCTGACGACCGGTCTGCGTGGCGAGCGTGCGGCGTTGTTTCATCTGCGACGGCTTGGGTATACGATCGTCGCGCGGCGGTGGACGAGTGCGAAGATGCGTGGCGATGTCGACCTGATTGGTTGGGAGGGCGACTGGCTCTGCTTTGTCGAGGTGAAAACCAGGACGGTGCGGGACATGACCCCGGCAGAGTCGGCGGTGGACAAGGACAAGCAGGAGATGTTGCGGCGGTTGGCACGGGCCTATCTGCGGGCGTTTCCGGAGGAGAAGCGACGTCAAATTCCGGTGCGGTTCGACGTCGTTTCGGTGTATCTATTGGAGAGTGGTGCGGAGTTCGAGGTCTTTCGAGGAGCATTCCAATGGCGTTGAAATATACGGAAGAGACGGTGTTGTCGGAGCTCGATCCGGTCGAGCTGGGGATTCGGCTGGCGGAGGTCGTCGCGGAGACGATGCCGTGGCTGGAGGGTGTGTCCGGGTTGCGGGCCAGCGTGGCTCCGACGGAGGGCAAGTGGTCGGCGAAACAGGTTGTGGGGCACCTGATCGACTCGGCGGTGAACAATCTGCAGCGGATTGTACGGCTGGAAACGAACGCCGAGGTACATGCATCAGGGTACGATCAGATGGCATGGGTGCAGGCACAGCACTATGCCGATAAGGAGTGGTCGCAGCTGCTTGAGCTGTGGCGGGCGTTGAACGAGCACATCGCCTGGACCATGCGGCATGTGGCACGGGAGCATCTTGGGCACAGGTGCATCTTTCCGGATGCCGAGGTGACGATGGGTTTTCTGATGGAGGACTACATCGCCCACATGGAACATCATTTGAAGGACCTGAAGACCTGGCTGTAAGAAAGCTGCGGTACCGATTGTGTATCTGCCGGTGTCTAATACGGGAGGAGCACGGGAGAGGAAGACCGAATGACGCTGTTGAATGCACCGGAGTATGACGAACGCCGCGAGACACGGAACCGCAATTTGCTGATCGGGAGCGGGGTGCTGGTGGTTGTTCTGGTGCTCGTAACGCTGAGCGGGTATATGTTAGGGCACGGCTGGTTTTTCTTGAACCTTCCGGCGGAGCATCGCGTGAGCGCGTTCCTCTCCGATCTGGAGGCAAAGGACTACGTGAAAGCGTATGCGATCTGGATGAACGATCCCGATTGGCAGCAGCATCCACAGAAGTACGACTACACGCTGCAACGATTTACCGAGGATTGGACGACGGCGAGCGACTGGGGGCCGATCCGGACGCACCACGTCGACATCTCGAAGCGGACAGGTACGGGGATCATCGTTGCGGTGACCGTGAACGACAGCTCGAAGAAGATGTTCATGTGGTACGAGCGGTCGAATGGGACGTTGACTTATCCGGCTCCGTACAAGCTGGGGTATTAGGTACGAGCGACCTGCTGCTTGGTATCCTCGTTCTTATGATTCAGAATGTTGCTGTTTTCTGTGCCTCTGCTGATGGTGCCGATCCGAGTTATCGAATGATGGCTTTGGAGCTGGGGACGGCGCTTGCGGCGCACGGCGTTGGGGTGGTCTATGGCGGTGCGAAGGTTGGGTTGATGCAGGCCGTGGCGGAGGCTGCACTGGCTGGTGGGGGAAACGTGACCGGGGTGATTCCCGAGGTGCTGGTCGAGCTGGAAGTGGCGCATCACGGTATCACCAAACTGCACGTCGTCGACACCATGCACACGCGCAAGGCGCTGATGGCTGAGCTTGCGGATGCCTTTGTGGTGCTGCCAGGAGGCTTTGGCACGTTAGAAGAGGTCTTCGAAGTCCTGGCATGGCAAACGCTGAAGCTGCACTCGAAGCCCGTCCTCCTGCTGAATACGAATGGCTTCTACGACAAGCTGCTGACGTTCCTTGACTATGCGGTCGAGCAGGGTATGTTGAAGCAGAAGAACCGGGAGATCGTGCTGGTCGCGGACTCGGTCGATGAGGCGCTGCGTCTGCTCGGTATAGCGGCGTAGCGTTTAGCTGCGAGTCAGAACGGCAGCGTGCTTTTCTTCGAGAACGTCTGCGATTCCGTCCCATAGCGCGAGCCTTGCTTGCAGAGCGTAGATGGCTGCTTGGGAGGCTTCCTGCCATTTCGTCGGATCGTCGCCACAGAGCTCGCTGACCATGCGCAGCGCCATGGGGCCGTGTTCTTCTCCATCGACTTCGATGTGGCGTTCGAGGTACCAGCGCAGAGTCTGCAACTGGCCACCGAGCCTCTCATCCTGATCGCGGATGAAGCCGCGGAACATGTCTGGGATCAGGTCTTCGCGGCCAAAGGTGAAGGCGGCTGCAGTGGCGTGGAGTCGGTCGGCTTCGATGATGTGGAAGGTTGCGCGGACGAAGTCGATTGCAGCCTTGGGTGCTCCGCTGGTGGACAGAGCACTTGCCCAGTCCGCTCCCTGCGTGAGGGCTTCGAGGAGGCGGTCGATGGCGGAGGTATTGGCTCCGCATTGTGTCATCGCAAGTCGGTAGAGTTCGAAGTGGCTGACCGGTGTGCCTTGGTAGACATCGCTTTCTTCGCCAAGGACGATCTCGTTGACAAGGCGGCGGCTCTCCGCATGGAGTCTGGGAATCCAGGGAACATCGACGCAGGTCAGCCCTCGTTGCAACGTCTTGAGTAGGGACATGAAGTCCCATACGGCAAAGACGTGCGCCTCCATAAAGAGGCGAAGGTCTTCGATGCTCTCGAAGCTCGCGTAGAGGCGGTGTTGCGCCAGTTGCCGATAGAGTGGCTGGATCTGCTCTTCGAGTGCGGTCATTCTTTCGTGCTTCACTTGCTCTCTCCCTTGGTGGTGCATTCGTTGCATTGACAGACTCGTCGCAGATACTCCCAGGAGTAGATGCCGCTCTCATGGCCGTCGCTCCATTTGAACCGCAACGCGTACTTGCCGACCGGCGTCGTCTCAAGTGGTCGTGCGGGGGCTTCGTACATGGGGAGCAGGGTTTGTGGCTTTGGCTTCGGCGTGCCGGGAGGCCGTCCGCTCTTCTCGCGTTCGTCGTGGCAGGTCGCGCAGGGGCAGGCGTCGCGCAGCCACGCGAAATTCCAGGCGCTCTTGTGTCCGTCGCGCCAGTCGATCTCAACGCCGGTGCCTCCGGTTTTGTCCACGCGCACTCTTCGGGGAGTCACTGCATCGACGGGCAGTTTTTGCTCGTCGGGAGAGAGATGTGCCTCCTCCGCGCCGACGATACGAATTCCTTCGTGGCTCATTGCTTTGTCCGATCTTTCTTAACTTTACGCGTCAGGCCTGTCTCCAGAAAAAGTACCCAGCGATGACGCATCCGGTGACTACGACCACAACTCGCAGAACGTTCGCGTTCATGCGGCGGGCGTAGCGTGCGCCGAGGTAACCTCCTGCGCCTGCAAAGACCATAGAGATGAGGCAGTAGTGCCAGATGACCGCGCCAGAGACTATGAAGGTCAGCACCGCGCACAGATTCGACAGGCACGCAGCCAGAACCTTCAGCGAATTCAGCTGGTGCATCTCTTCGACGCCGAAGAGGGCCAGCGCGCTCATGATCAGGAAGCCTGCGCCCGCACCGAAGTAGCCGATGTAAAAGCAGACCGGTAGCAGAGCGCAGAACAAGGGAAACAGCGCCGGTGTGCGCTGAGGGTGGTGCTCGCTCGAGCGGGCACGCAGCCAGCGTGAGATTGGTCCGCTGATCCCGAAGAGCAGGGAAGCGCCTAGCAGCATCCATGGCAGGATGTGCAGGAAGGTGATCTGCTTCGTTCGAAGCAAGATCAGCGCTCCGCTGACGCCACCGAGGACTGAGGCTGCGATGACGACGGGAAGAAGATCGCGGCGCAGGTCCTCCCGCAGGGTTGCGACGGAGGTGAGTTGGCCCGGCCAGAGGGCGACGGTGTTGGTCGCGTTGGCCTGGATCGGGAGTACGCCCATGACCAGCATCGCGGGGAAGGAGAGGAACGAACCACCTCCGGCCATCGCGTTCATGACGCCGGCGATAAACGAGGCAGTGACGAGCCAGACGAAGTGCCACTGCGTACTTAAGCTGGAATGCATTCTCGTCTTATTGTAGCGACTGGGTCAGACTGGAAGCTCTGGGGTGGCGGCGATAAGCTGCTGCGTGTAGGGATTCGATGGTGCAAGGCAGACTTGTTCGCAATCGCCGAGCTCGACGAGCCGTCCGCGATGCATGACAGCGACGCGGTCGCAGAGGTAGCGGATCAGCGGCATCGAGTGCGAGATGAACAGATAGGTCAGCCCGTAGCTGCTCTGGAGATCGCGCAGGAGATTTACGACCTGCGCGCCGACACTGACGTCGAGTGCGCTGACGGGCTCATCCAACACCAGAAACTGCGGACGCAGCGCGAGCGCCCGGGCGATGTTAATGCGCTGGCGCTGGCCTCCGCTGAATTCGTGTGGGAAGCGCTTGAGAGCGCTCGCCTCCAGACCAACGGCGGACAGCAACTGCAGCAGCCGCGACTCTATTCCTTCGGGGGGCTGCTCGCGGTGGATGACGAAGGGCTCAGCGAGGATCTGCCGGACGCTCATGCGCGGATTGAGGGCGGCATAGGGGTCCTGGAAGACGACCTGCATCTGCCGCCGCAATGTCCGCATCCTGCGAGAGGAGATGGCGAGCAGGTCTTCGTCGTCAAAGCGGACCGTGCCTGCGGTGGGTTCCACGAGACGCAGCAGCATGCGTGCGACGGTGCTCTTGCCAGAGCCGGACTCGCCGACTAGGCCGAGGGTCTCGCCCCGGCGAATCTTGAAGGAGACGTCATCGACGACGCGGGTGGTGCCGCGGTCGCTTGAATACTCCTTGACCAGGCCGTGTGCTTGAACCAACACACCGGCATCTGCCTGTTCCTCCGACTTCATAGCCGGATGGTAGCATCCTGCAAAAGGAGCGTAGGCATGACGGGTTTCACAGGGAAGACGACCTCGCTTTCAGGAAAGACCGCACTCGTGACCGGGGCCAGCTCGGGGATTGGGTGGGCGACCGCACTGGCACTGGCGGTGCAGGGAACAAATCTTGTGGTCACCGCTCGTCGGGAGGAGCGGCTGCGAGAGCTTTGCGAAAAGATTGCAGCGGTTCATGGCAACGCGGTCTTCTACGCTGGGGATGCAGTTGAGGAAAGCACGGCGGAGCGGGCAGTGGCACTGGCTATGGAGCGATTTGGCCGGCTGGACATCGTCATCAACAATGCTGGGGCAGGGAACTACAAGAATCTCGTCGATACCTCGGCGGCGGAGTACGACGCGCTGATGGATGCCAACATGAAGAGCAGCTTCCTCTTCGCACGTCATGCAGTGCCGCAGATGATCGCGCAGAAGAGCGGGACGATGCTGTTCATCTCCTCGGTTGCGGGGTTGCAGGGGTATGCGGGTGAGGCTGTTTATTGTGCCGCGAAATTTGCGCAGGTTGGCTTCGCGCAGGCTCTCGATGGAGAGCTGCGGAAGCATGGCATCAAGGTCGGGACGATCTGCCCGGGCGGCGTGAAGACGGAGTTTGCGCTCGGCAAAGGCCGCACCGATGAGAGCATCCGTAACTCACCCATGATGGAGCCAGAAGAAGTGGCGGAAGCGATCGTTTTTGCCTGCATGCAGCCTGCGAATGCACGCATTTTGCAGATGACCGTGCGTCACATGGGCTGAGGCTAGTCGAGTTTGGGGTGCAAGCGGTGGAAGCCGGTTTTCTCCTGGTAGGCGCGGGCGAAGGCAGCGAGGCGAGCGTCGGAGTAGAGTGCGCCGAGGAAGGTGAGGCTGACGGGTGTACCGGGGCCGCCTGTGTTCTGCGGCGATCCGTCTTCGGAGGTTGTAGGCTTGGGCGCATCGTTGCCGCGGATGCCGTTGGGGACGATGACGGCGGGATGGCCGGTCAGGTTGGTCGCGCTCAACTGCGTACCACTGGAGGGTGTCACGATGACGTCGGCCTGAGCGAAGAGTTTCGCCATTTCGGCGATGGCGAGGGTACGGGCACGCATCGCCTGGATGTAATCGACGGCCGAGTAGAAGCGGGCCACGCGGAATTGATTCGGCCAGTCTCCTGACTTCTGCCCGGTGAGCAGATGATCGCGGCCGGTCAGAGTTAGCTCATCGAAGGCTGCTGCTGCCTCGGATTCGAGCACGGGGACGATGTCGCCGAAGGGAAACTTCGACATCTCCAGTGGGATAAGTGTTACGCCCATTGCTTGCAGTTGCTTCAAAGCCGCGGTGTTGTACTGTGCATCGTAAAGGCGGTGTTCGAGGCTCGCCTTCTGCTCGGCGGTTGCGTTCGCGGGAGCGGTTGGGGGATCGAAGGCGGTCTTCAGATAGCCGATACGGAGGGTCTTCCAGTTGAAGTCCGCGTCCCAGTTGAAGGCGGCGGGCTTGACAGAAAGATCGTGACCGTCGGGGCCGTAGATGGCGGAGAGAACAAGTGCGCAGTCCTCCACGGAACGGCAGATGGGGCCGATCTTGTCCATCGTCCAGGTGAGGGCCATTGCGCCGGTTCGCGGTACGAATCCGAAGGTTGGGCGCAGGCCGGTGACGCCGCAGCGAGTGGATGGGGCGGAGATCGACCCCAGGGTTTCGGTTCCGATGGCAAAGCCGACGCATCCTGCGGCTGTTGCCGAGCCAGACCCGGCAGAGGAGCCGCTCGAGCCTTGTGCTGGGTTCCAGGGGTTGCGCGTTCGTGCGCCGAACCAGAGGTCTCCTTGTGCGAGAGCGCCCATGCTTAACTTGGCCAGCAGCACGGCTCCGGCGTTGTCCAGCCGCTCGACGACGGTTGCGTCGTAGTCGAACTGCTGCTGCTCGAATCCTCCTGCGCCCCATGTTGTTCGATAGCCTTTGACGGCGAGCAGGTCTTTGGCTCCCCAGGGGATGCCGTGGAGTGGGCCGCGATACTTTCCGGCTGCGATCTCGGCGTCGGCTGCTGCGGCTTGCTTGAGGGCGCGATCCTCGGTGAAGGTGATGACGAAGTGCAGACGAGGATCGTATTTTTTGAGGCGCGCAAGGTACATCTTCGTGAGCGCGAGTGAGGTGAGCTTGCGGGTCTTGAGCAGCTCGGCGAGTTCGCGCACGGTTGCGAAGGCGAGCGTGTCGGAGTTGGCGGAGAGGCCGGACGAGGAGATGGCGGCGAGCTTGCCTACCTCGGGGGCTGGGCTGATCTTGAGGGGCTGGCGAACAGTGTCGAGGACCATGCCAGCGGGCACGGGGTCGAAGATGAAGGCGGGAGCGGTGGCGTTCTCGATATGGAGCGTGCGGATGACGGCGACAGAGTCGCGCTGCTGGGTGAGGCCATCGAGCATCATTGTCTTCTGGTCGGCGGTGAGAGTGATCCCGGCAATCGCGGCTGCCGCGTCGATCATCTCTGGCGTGATCTTCGGAAGGTTCGGTGTGCCTATTTTGGGAGCAGCCGGTGCGGTCTGTGCCTGAGCGGCCAGCGTGAAGAGTGCGCCGGGAAGGAGTGTCTGTCCGAGGCCAATCGCCGAGCAGACGGTCAGGAAGCGGCGGCGGTCCACCGTGAGCGAGGAGAGCTGTGGAGTCATTCCCGCATTATTGCATTGCGGTTTCTGAGTAGGGAGCAAGAGAAAAGCCCCACCGGGAGGCGGGGCTTTCTGTACAACTGACCGGACGTTTAGATATCGAGGTTCTTTACATCCAGCGCATTTTCTTCGATGAACTTGCGGCGGCTCTCGACGTCCTCGCCCATCAAGGTTGTGAAGATCTCCTCGCAGGCGGCGATATCCTTGAGCTCGACCTGCATGAGGGTGCGGCGGTCGGGGTCCATGGTGGTGTCCCACAGCTGCGGTGCGGTCATCTCGCCGAGACCCTTGTAGCGCTGGACCTGGTACTCTTTCCGGCCCTGCTCGATGACATACTCGAAGACCTCGCGGGGCGTCTTCTTCTCGACGGGGTCCTGGTTGATCTTGTTAGACCGTTTGGCAGGCTTGGCCTCGGCGGCTGTGCCGGGAGCAGAGGCTTCGGCGGAGACGCCTTCTTCGGAGGCGATCTCTTCGGCTTCGTCGAGAGCTTCCTGGGTGACTGCGGCGGCAGTCTTCGGCGCGTAGGAGATGGTGAAGGGGCCCTGCAGCTGGTCCTTGATCTGCGCGTGCTTACCAAGGAGTTGGCGGCTCTCGGCGGCGTTGGCGAGTGCCCAGTCGATCTTGCGCACGGCTCCCTGGGCGTCGGTGTAGCTGATGGACCAGGTCTGGTGCTCTTCGTCGAAGACCGGCTCGCCGACGGAGCGGAACTGGTAGATCTTGGTGATGGCCTGGAGCTTCGCCTGCATGGCGACGAGCTTCTTCGGGACCTGAGAGTCAGGTGCCTGGAAGTCGGTGCGCTGGGCGGGGTCCTTGCCTTCGTGGGCGAAGATCTCGGTGAAGTCCTGCGTGACCTGGTCATTGCGAAGGCGCTTGCCGACCTTCTCGAAGTAGCCGAGATAGTCGTTGAGCTGGGCCATGAAGGTGGTGAGCGCGGCACCCTCAAGCTTGGCCTTATCCGGGCCATAGGTGAGGATCATGCCGTCGGAGGCGCGCTTGACCATCACGCTGACGTATTCGCGGTCGTCCTTGATATACTGCTCGAACTTGCCCTTCTTGATGCGGTAGAGCGGGGGCTGCGCGATGTAGACGTGGCCGCGCTTGATCAGCTCCGTCATGTGGCGGAAGAAGAAGGTCAGCAGCAGGGTACGGATGTGCGATCCGTCGACGTCGGCATCGGTCATCAGGATGAGCTTGCCGTAGCGGAGCTTGGTGGCGTCGAAGTCGTCTTTGCCGATGCCGCAGCCGAGAGCTGTGATCATGGCGCGGATTTCCTCGTGGCCGAGCATCTTGTCGTAGCGTGCCTTTTCGACGTTGAGAATCTTACCCTTGAGGGGCAGGATGGCCTGAAACTTCCGGTCGCGGCCCTGCTTGGCGGTGCCGCCTGCCGACTCACCCTCGACCAGATACAGTTCGCAGCGGTCGGGGTCCTTCTCGGAGCAGTCGGCTAGCTTGCCGGGGAGACCGCCGCCGTCGAGCGCACCCTTGCGGCGGGTGAGATCGCGGGCTTTGCGGGCGGCCTCGCGAGCGCGAGCGGCGTCGATGGCCTTGTTGATGATTTTCTTGGCGACCTGAGGGTTGCCATCGAGGAAAGAACCGAGGCGCTCGTTGACGAAGGCCTGGACGGTGCCGGCGATGTCGGAGTTGAGCTTGCCCTTGGTCTGGCCTTCGAACTGCGGCTGCGAGAGCTTGACGCTGATGACGACGACAAGGCCTTCGCGGACGTCGTCGCCGCTTAGATTCTCTTTCACGTCTTTGAAGAGGCCGAGGGATTGACCAGCGGCGTTGATGGTACGGGTCAGTGCGGTCTTGAAGCCGGAGAGATGGGTTCCGCCGTCGACGGTGTTGATGTTGTTGGCGAAGGTGAAGACGGTCTCAGAGTAGGCGTCGTTGTACTGGAGGGCGATCTCCATGGCGACGTTGTCGCGCTCGGCCTCCATGTAGATCGGCTTGTCGTGGAGGACCTGCTTACCTTTGTTCAGATGCTTGATGAACTCGGCGATGCCGCCGATGTACTTGAATTCCTGATGTTTGCTCTCGCCTGTCTTCGTGTCGGTGGTGCGCTCGTCGGTCAGGTGGATCTCGAGGCCCTTGTTGAGGAAGGCGAGCTCGCGCAAGCGCTGGGCGAGGGTGTCGTAGTTGAACTCATGCACGGTAAAGATCGACTTGTCGGGGAGGAAGTGGACCTTGGTTCCTTTGCGCTTGGTCGGGCCCATCTTGCGCAGCTTGCTGATGGGCGCACCCTTGCTGTAGTCCTGCTCCCAGGCGTGATCGTCCCGCCAGATCTCGACGTCGAACTCCTCCGAGAGGGCGTTGACGCAGCTTACGCCGACGCCGTGGAGACCGCCGGAGACCTTGTAGTTCGAGGCGTCAAATTTGCCGCCCGCGTGGAGCATGGTGAGGACGACCTGCACGGCAGGCATCTTTTCGCCGTTGATGACCTTGTCATCGACCGGGATGCCGCGGCCGTCGTCGACGACAGTGATGGAGTTGTCGACATGGATGGTTACATCGATGCGGGTCGCGTGACCGCCGAGAGCTTCGTCAACCGAGTTGTCGACGACCTCGTAGACCAGGTGATGCAGCCCCTGCTCGCCGGTCGACCCGATATACATGGCCGGGCGCAGACGCACAGCTGCGAGTCCTTCCAATACCGTAATGTTCTCGGCCGAGTAGCCGCCGCCCTCTTTTTTAGAGGTAGCGGCAGTATCAGGTTGAAGGTCCAGAAGGGTAGTATCCGTGGGGACTGCGGTCGATGCCATCAAAACTCCATGCAGCGTCGGCTGAATTGTGAAATCAGGCCGAACCCGTTCGCTCTCGACCGACTCAAACTCTTGTCAATTCAACAGCTTACGGGAGAAGACGCTTATTTTTACTCCCTCTAAGTATAGCATGTCAGGCGCCTGTTTCCCACCTCTGACTCCGCGCGATCAGCCCCGGCCGGTCAAACCATTGGTTTGTTATCGTGGGGCATATGGAGGAGTGCATAGTACTGCACGCTTTTTCCATTTCTAAACAGGTATCGCGCTGAACAAGGCTGTAAGCTCCTGCCATTCGTAACGTATTCTTGCCTTATGACTGTTACCGCAGTGGCAGGGGGTAACCGGTATCCGGTTCGTGGACACCTGACTCCCCTGGACGGTGTACGTGGGCTGGCGATTCTGATGGTGATCTGTTCTCATGCCTTCGAATCAAACTATGAAACGAGTGGGGCACTCGTCCGCTTCGTTGGTCATTTGTTCTATTACGGTCTCTTCGGAGTGGATCTCTTTTTTGTCCTCTCGGGTTTCCTGATCACGGGCATTCTCTTCGATTCACTCAACGATTCGGGGTTCTTCCGCAAGTTTTATGCACGCCGCGCCCTTCGCATCTTTCCTCTTTATTATGGCGTCCTGCTTGTGTGCTTTGCCCTGACGCGCCTGCTTCATCTTCATTGGGGCGATATGGGCTGGCTGCTGCTCGCCTATCTGCAGAATCTGCACCCATATGCGTTCAACAACTTTACGCCGGGTGCTGGTATCGGCCTGTATCACTTCTGGTCGCTTGCCGTCGAAGAGCAGTTTTACCTTGTATGGCCTGCGGTTGTTTTCTTTGTTCGCGGCAAGCGCGGCCTTCTGGTCACCACGCTGGCGGCCTCGGTCGGGGCGTTTCTTTTGCGCCTTATCTTGCTGACCGGCGGTGTTTCCGCACTTGCTATCCACGTCACGACGATCTGCCGGGCAGACTCGCTACTCCTGGGCGGTTCGCTCGCCATGCTTTACCGTTCCCGCCACTGGCCGCGCGTGCTGCGAATTGCTCCGTGGGGCTTTCTCGGTGCCGCAACCATCATTGTTGCTTCCATTATTCTGCTCGAGCCTCGCCTTGCCTCACATCCTCTCCTCGACCGCTTTTGGCTGGACGGAGTCCGCTATAGTGTTCTGGCGTTGGGGTTTGTATGTCTGATTGCCTGGTCGCTTCGCCCTGGGTCGTTATGCCAATGGGTATTTCAACGCGGATGGCTGCGTTTCCTCGGCAAATATAGTTACGGCATTTATGTTCTGCATGTGCTCGCGCTGTCGCTTCTTGCTCTTCCATTACGAGCTGCCATTCTTCAGGCGACGCACAGCAAACTGGTGGCGGTTGCGGCGGCGGGCATCGTCTCGCTCACGGTCGGGATACTGGCGGCGTATGTCAGCTTCCATCTGTACGAAAAGCCATTCCTCCGGCTGAAGCACCTTTTCGACTATTCTCGGCCCTCTCTCAACGATTCTTCCCGTGAAGAGGTCATAGCGGGCCGCTGATCTGCTAGACTTGTAGAGTTGTCGAACGTAGCTTTTCAGTCAGGACACCATGCCAAAGTTGAAGACACACAGCGGCGCCGCTAAGCGCTTTCACAAGACCGGCACCGGCAAGTTCAAGCGCGGGCAGTCGAAGATGCGCCACATCCTCACCTCGAAGGCGACCAAGACCAAGCGCAAGCTTGGCGGGTCGGCAATGGTTTCCGAGGCGGATCAGCACAAAGTTGCCCGCATGCTTCCCTATGCCTGAGATTCAGGCTGGGAAGACCCTATAGTTTCAAATCGAGCCGCTCCGGAAGGAGCAAAGGGCCAGTCAACGCGTTTAGGCCCCTGGATTGGCGCAAGCCGGTCCACCGAGATTTGAAGTTGCATAGCGAGTGAAGAGGCCACCTTACCTCCAGCCGCTGAGACGATTTACGCAAAAGGAGAACGATTATGCCCCGTGTAAAACGGAGTACCAAACGTAACGACCGCCGCAAGAAGATCCTCAAGCGCGCAAGTGGTTATTTCCTCACGAAATCCAAGCTGTACCAGGCTGCCCAAGAGGCAGTCGAACGCGGACTGAAGTTCGCCTACACTGGCCGCAAGCAGAAGAAGCGCCAGTTTCGCTCGCTCTGGATCGTCCGTATCGGCGCAGCTTGCCGCATCAACGGGATGAGCTACTCGACCTTCATCAACGGCCTCAAGCTGGCTGGCAACGGTCTCGATCGTAAGATCCTGGCCGACATCGCCGCCAACGACGCAGCAGGCTTCGCGGCTCTGACCGTGCAGGCCAAGGCAGCGCTCAAGGCCGCCGCGGAGAAACATGCCGCCAACCGCGCCAGCGTCGCAGCTTAAGTACGAGTCCGCATCAAACCATAGGCACGGCTTCGGCCGTGCCTATTTCTGTTTGACCCACACTCATGATTCCAGCTTGTTCACAATGACCATGCCGGCAATCGTCTATTCTGAAGGTATGTCTACCGTCTCAGCAGCTACGCCGGATCTGAACGTTCGCGCATCAGGCGAGCAGTTCACAGGGAAGGCCCCCTTCGAATCCTGGGGCCGATACCCAAACTATGGCGCAAACATTATCCCGTTGCACTGGCAGAGCGACTATCCATCCGCTATCGCTGGCATCCACAACGGCGCGCTCCCGGTTGGCATGGGACGTAGCTACGGCGATGTCTGCCTTCTCAAAGATGGCAATCTCCTGCTGACGACTGGGATGAACCGTCTGCTCCACTTCGATCCTGAGACGGGAATTCTTACGGCTGAGGCTGGGATCACACTTGCCCAGATCCTCGACTTCGCGGTTCCACGGGGGTTCTTTTTGCCTGTCTCTCCCGGGACGAAGTATGTCACTCTCGGTGGCGCGATCGCCAATGACATCCACGGTAAAAACCACCATGTTGCCGGGACCTTCGGCGGACACATCACGGAGTTCGAGCTTGTCCGGTCGGATGGGTCGCGACGGCTGTGCTCGCGCACGGAGAACCCGGACTTTTATGCCGCCACCATCGGTGGCCTCGGCCTCACCGGTGTGATTACCTGGGCGAAGCTGCGTTTGAAGCCTATCGTCTCGCGGATGATCGACTACGAGGGGATTCAGTACCATGGAATCGACGAGTTTCTCGATCTCACGCGGCAGAGCGAGCACATCGAATATACGGTCAGCTGGATCGATTGCGCCTCGACTGGAAAGAACTTTGCCCGGGGTGTCTTCATGCAGGGCGACCACTCGAAGGTTCCGGCTGAACTGAAGCCGTCGCCGGAGCCGAAGCTTGTCTTTCCCTTCGATGCGCCTGGCTTTGCGTTGAACCATACGACGGTCAGCCTGTTCAATATGGCTTTTTTCCATAAGCAGCTCAAACCTCGTGTCACGGCTCTGCAGGACTACGAGCCCTTCTTTTATCCGCTCGATAAGGTGCTCCATTGGAACCGGATGTACGGCAAGAACGGCCTGCTCCAGTTCCAGTACGCGATTCCCTGGGAGTATGGCCGTGAGGGCACTATCGCTATCCTGCAGGAGGTTGCGAAGTCGGGTCTGGCTTCTTTTCTCGCTGTTCTCAAGGTCTTTGGCGATGTCCCCTCGCCCGGCATGATGAGCTTTCCCCGAGCTGGCATCACCCTTGCCCTGGATTTTCCGATCAAGGCGGACAAGAGCTTCCCGCTCTTCGAGCGTCTCGCCGATATGACACGTGAGTTTGGCGGACGCCTCTATCCTGCAAAGGACGCCGCCATGACGGCCAGCCAGTTCCAGGCCTTTTATCCTCAGTGGGAACAGTTCGCGCGCTACCGCGACCCCATGCTTACCTCCAGCTTCTGGGAGCGCGTTACCGGAGATCGACCGACACTATGAGCACTTCGCCAAGCCCCTCGTCCTCGCAAACAGGCCCTAAGAAAATTCTTGTTCTCGGCGCTACCTCCGGGATCGCTGAAGCCACCTGCCGCATTTGGGCCAGGCAGGGAGCTCGACTGTTTCTAGTCGCCCGCAACGCGGAGAAGCTTGCCGTAGTGGCCGCCGACCTGAAGACGCGTGGTGCCAGCTACGTGGACACCGCCGTCGTCGATCTCGACGACACGGACCAGCATCCCACCCTGCTCGCTCACGCGGTCAACTCGCTGACGGGCATGGACATCGCCTACCTTGCCTACGGCATCCTGGGGGAGCAGCCCAAGGCCGAGCAGAACTTCTCTCACGCCGCGCAGATCCTGCACACCAATCTGGTGGCGCCGGTCTCGCTGCTCACGTGGCTTGCCAACTACTGCGTGCAGCGCCACGCCGGTGTCCTAGCTGTCATCTCCTCCGTTGCAGGCGATCGTGGCCGCAAGTCCAACTATCTCTACGGCTCGTCGAAAGCTGGCCTGTCCGCGTTTCTGGGAGGGCTCCGCAACCGCGTCGACCGGGAGGGCGTCACCGTGCTCACCATCAAGCCCGGTCCAGTCAAAACTGCAATGACTACAGGGATGAAGGGAGCGGAGAAGTTCGCCGACGTCGATAAGGTCGCCAGCGGCATCGTCAGCGCCATCGACAAGCGTGCCGACACGCTCTACGTACCCTTTCAGTGGCAGCCCATCATGTTCGTCATCCGCAACATCCCGGAGCGCATCTTCAAGAAGCTCAATCTCTGATTCTTAGCGTCCTGATAGAGAACGGCAGATTCTGAGTTGGTATATCTTTCAACTCGCATGAAAGTGAAATCTGGTGGGCCCGGAGGGATTTGAACCCCCAACCAAGGGATTATGAGTCCCCTGCTCTAACCGTTGAGCTACAGGCCCTTTAAGGACTTAAGAGGCATTCGTTGGTTCTGTCCGCTGTTTTGTGAGAGGGTATATTTGCCCTCGGAATATCCTTAGATTGAGAGTTTCCAATCGATGAACGCCCGACTGACGGACTCCTCCATGCAATGTCCCGCTAGTCTATGATTGTAAACCCATTCCTATCTGTGTTTCCCTCTAGGAACTAGCATCTCGGCACTACTGCAGAGTCCTCGCTGAGAAAGATTATGGAGGTCTCATTGCATCTATCGAGTTCAGGTTTGGAAGGCCGCCAGAACTACTCGAAAACAAGTGCCGGCTCAAAGTTTCTTTGCTCAAAAAGATGGCTGTAGGTCTGTCGCATGGCTCGACATCTTTTCTGTCACACTTCGCTGAAGGGGAAGCCATCGCACAATGCCGCAACCCAGCCTCTTTGCTCCTGAGCCCTACATGGAGCGTCCTGTTTTCTGTCGTGATGGCGTCTGCATAGGCGAAGCAGATGAACGATGAAGAGTATACTCAGAAGATCAAGGAGTAGCTTATAGCATCCACGCTTCGCTGCAGAGTTGGTGGACTATCTACTGGTCGTCGACGCTCTTGAAGTTTCTGGACGATGCCTGGTTAGCTTGGCGAACTCTACTACGCCGAAGCTATCAACAGCTACTACAAGGAACTGGCGTAGGAATCTCCCTGTGCGGAGTTTTGGACATTGGGTAAGACAGGGGAAGGTATCGACCTGATGGTGCTGCTGGCCATCGGCAGCGAAGAGAAGATCAAGAATCTTGATCACGAAGAACCTGGAAAGTTATACCAATCAGAGGGATAGAATCGACTTGTTGAAGGGCTTATTGTTCAGGCCAGGAGATCAAAATTAACGATGTAAGTGGATCTCAGGATTCCAAGTGATTTGGAGCCAGCCGCTGGTGTTATGGTGTGCCCCAGGAAGGTAAGAAGGTATAAGGAAGCGCTCATATTGGGTAAAAATCTTGGCCTCCCAATGAGGGCCGATTGCGAAGGAGCCGTTCACAAAGCCGTCTGAGATGGTGGTTCCTCCAGGCAAGAAATGGAGGCCTCCCTTGTTTTGGCGATAACCAAGCTCCACACGGGAGCGTCCTGAAAACCAATAACCAAGATGCCCTTCGACTGCACGCCCATCACGTCCCACAGCATTGCCTAGGAGAAAACCTTTATTTGTATTTGCATCGAGGTACTGATTATTCCAATAAGTCAGATATGGGCCTTCTGGGCCGTCACCTGCATAAGGTTTGGTGGAGTTCGATTCAACTCGTAGATCCATGTGGGGCAAGAAGGGAAGTCGAGCAAAGTATATGCCGGGGCTGTATCCTGATCGATTAGGATCTTCAAGCGGCATGAGTTCATCGTCAGCGTAGGAGTCGGCGTAGAGTGTCACAAGCTTGTGCAAGCCTGGCGGCTTAAAGCGAAAGTCAAATCCACTTTTACGGTCCCCGGGATCTGTAGGGTCAGCATAACCACCGCTGCCCCCTCCGCCGTTGAGTCCGGTAGACGTGCTACTCACGAAATTGCGAACCCATGCGTGAAGTGTGCAGGGATGACCAACGCCACACAGCAACGACCACCGGGTCATACTTATTTCGATGTTGTCTCCAAGGTTGATTGCCAATTTCTGTCCGTTGAAGAAAGGCCTTGCCGGATAATGATGCCCAGAAAGCTTACCGGCGACGATATCGAAACGATAGGTGCCCACGTTTGCGAGGAATCCAGGGAATGGATGAGGTCGCGTCGAAACGAACCGAAGATTCCACGTAGGCTCGGCGTTACTCGAGAACGAAAGTGGTCCACTAACAGTAGGGCCCCAATATAATTCTTGCTTTCCTATCGAAAGAGCATTGCCTGCAAAGCTGATTCCCGCATAGAGTTCGATCGGCCTGTAACGGTTGTAAGCGCTACTTGCAGGTATTGGTTGGATAAAGGGGTCGTTTTGTCCTGGTTGTGTATCGTAAAAATTGATCAGTTGAGTGATCGCGGCTGTTTGTGCAGGGTTGCCTGGCCCATGCTGCGCTTCTTCGCGTGCATAAAGAAAGAAGCGGCCAGAGTTTGCCCGAGCGGAAAAGCCAGTAAGAAAACTGGTTCCCCGGCCGAGGGGACGGCCAAAGTCATTCCACCATGTCTGTCCAAAGTGATAACTATCCGCAATTGCAGGCCCAGCGATCGTCCCCGGGCGTACGTAGACGGACTCGAGGGTAACTGTATTGATGGAGTTCGGCTCAGCGGATAACTCGTGGATGAGATCATTCATCAGCCGACTGGCCTCTTCTTGCAAGGAAGTGCTGGAGAAATCTGAGCGGGTTATAAGGTTTTCCGCCTCATTCAATTGACGAAGGCACTCCAGTCGTGTCCACGGCCGGATCGATATGCTCTGTGTGGGAATGAGTCCCAGCGCTGCCAAACGCTCCAGAGCGGGGTAGATCCAGCTATCCATTGGAACATTCGTTGATCCGAACCGATCGCTGTCTGAGATGGGGGCGTCGGGAGGTAGGTATGTCGCAAAGGGGGTACCGTTTTGAACCATCCCTTGTGTAGAGGGTTCAGAGCTGGAAGCGGGAGGAGGAGGGGATGTGACATCTTCAGAAGCTCCCCATAAAGAAAGATGCCTATCCGAAAAAGCACTGACTCCAATGTTTGTTGCGAAGAGGCCCTTAGAGGTGACAGGAGGAAAAAACTGTATGGATGCTGGCTCCAAAGGTAAAACTGCTCTCTCAACAACAAAGGAGGGATGTAAACGGATATCTTGAGCGAGACAGGCCGATAGTCCGGCCCATAGCAGGGTGCTGGCTAGTGAAGATCGAACGAATATCTTTCTGAACCTCAAGCAATCCTTAGAAAGCGGTAAAAACCTATCATTACGGCATGACAAACTCTGTCCTCAACAGTATATAGACAGAGTGGGTTTTCGACCGCACAGGCCGACTTCTTCTTGTGGCGCTCTATCCCTCTCATTAGAAGCGGGGTTGGGCAGTTATTGACTGTGCGCGAGGGGAGGGAGTTCAGGACCGATAGAACGATACTCGGGAAATCCGATATGCTGATATTGCATCTTCTATTGACTGGGTTTGCCTAGGCATGGGTCTTGGTCAAGTTTTCAGTGTGAGGAAGGTGCGAAAGTGGATTCTATCTCTGGCCTTGAGATGAATGATACATGGGCTGCACGAACGGGGAAGATTGTTTGCGAATAGAAGTGCTAATGAGCCGTAATGTAGTGCGTCTGGTGATGTATGGATCCGTTTTCACGGGTATTTTGTGTTTCGCGTCTGTGTTAGCTTTCTCTCAGTCGTCAACTTCGCAAGAGAGTCCTTTCTCCTCCGGGGTAGTGCAACAGACTGAGCAGCAGACTGATTCAACGAGTCAGCAGGGGGCAGGTTCCTCGACGGGATACCCCCAGTCCCAGGTTGTTGGGTCGAAGATTCTGACGCAGTCCCAGCAGACGACACGAAACGGTCAGCAGCAGGACAACGATACATCGACTGAGCGTAACAGCCGGTTGATGTATCAAAATTTACCGGTGCAGCTAACGGCCTTTCAGCGGCTGGCCGCGGCCTCTATCGGCAAAGTTCTGCCTATCTTTGGCTCCAATCTGTTTTCGAACGTCCCAAGCACCTTTGCTCCCGTTGATCGTATTCCGGTGACCCCGGAGTATGTCATCGGCCCTGGCGATGAACTGCTGATTCGCTTATGGGGCCAGGTCACGCTGGATGGGCATTTCACAGTCGACCGGTCGGGCAACGTCTACATCCCGCAAGTTGGTGCAATCCGTGTGGCGGGGATTCCCTTTGCCCAACTCACTGACCTCCTTCGTTCGCAGATTGGGCGCACATTCCGCAACTTCGATATCAATGTAAACATCGGCCAATTGCGCTCGATCCAGATTTTTATTGTGGGTGAGGCGAAGCGGCCGGGTAGCTACACCATCAGCTCTCTGAGCACGCTCGTCAATGCCTTGTTTGCAAGCGGCGGTCCCGCTCCGATGGGCAGCATGCGACGCATTCAGGTGAAGCGCGCTGGCGAAGTTGTCACCACCTTTGATCTTTACGACCTGCTCTTGAGGGGCGATAAGTCCAAAGATATTCCACTTGTATCAGGCGACGTGATTTATATCCCGCCAGTGGGACCCATGGTGGCTCTCGCCGGCAGCGTTGATGTGCCGGCGCTGTACGAACTGAAGGCGGAGTCGACAGTCAAGGATGTCCTTGCTCTGGCGGGTGGCCTCTCGACTCTGGCCCAGGACAAGGAGATCCGGGTCGAGCGCATCGTGCATCATAATTCGCGTTCTGTTCTCGATGTGAAGCTCGACGCAACCGGCCTGGCGACGCCACTGAGTGATGGAGACATCCTCGAAGTCACTCCTATCATCGACCGCTTCAAGGATGCGGTTACACTCCGTGGAAATGTGGCCGATCCCAGACGCTTCGCCTGGTTTCCCGGCATGCGGATACGCGACTTGATCCCTGACAAAGATGCGCTTTTGACCCGGGACTACTGGCAGCAACGCAACCAGCTTGGACTTCCAGTACTAGATTCCACACCCGATGTCCGGCGCTATGCGCCAGACGCGCCGGTCACCCAGGTTAATGGAGTGGGTATTGGGCCTAGCAAAACAGCAACGACACTGGGCCTCTACAATTCGCAGGGACTGTACGCAGTGCCTGACAGTGATACGAACGTATATGGCAACAATGCCCCATTTGGGAGTGGCAACACCCCGTTCGGGAGTGGGACTGCCCAGTCTGGGACTGGGCAGTCCCCTGATGCGAATACCTCTGCAAGCAATTCGACGACTGCAAATACTTCGTCTACGGGCGATCTAAGCGCAGACGGTAGCTCGAAGACCTCACGTGCAGGAGCTTTGTCGTCGCAGGATACCCGCAATGACCCGAACAGCAATAATGCCTCTATCTCATCTGTCAGTACAGCAGTTACAGGTGCGGCAAGGCGTTTCCCACCAAAGAATGCAGTCGTCTTGAGCGCTCCCGAGGTGGATTGGGCATACGCTGTCGTGCAGCGGCTCAACCGTCATGATCTGACATCGCAATTACTGCCCTTCAATTTGGGGCGCGTGGTGTTGGACGGCGACAACACACAGAATCTGGAGTTGGAGCCAGGTGATGTTGTCACTATCTTTTCGAAGGCGGACATTCGAGTACCCCAGTCGCAGCAGACGAAATATGTGCGCCTGGAAGGGGAGTTCGTCGCCGCGGGCACATACAGCATCTCTCCAGGTGAGACGCTTCGGCAACTCGTAATTCGCTCTGGCGGTCTCGCCAGTAACGCCTATCTCTATGGCTCACAATTTAACCGAGAGTCCACAAGGGTTCTCCAACAACAGCGACTCAACGACTATGCCGGTGACCTTGACCGCCGCATCAAGCTGGCGGAAGCGAACAGCGCGAATAACGCACTTAACCCACAAGATCAAGTAGCTGACATTGCCGCATTGCAAAACGCACGCACCGTTGCGATGCGTCTGCGTCAGTTGAATGCAACGGGAAGAATTGTTCTCAACGTGCGTCCTGACAGCAAAACAGCTGAGGACATTCCAGATCTCCCGTTGGAAGATGGCGACAGCTTCATAGTTCCTCAGGTCCCACAGAGCGTGGATGTATTTGGCTCTGTCTACACGCAAAACTCATTTCTCTATGATCCGCATAAGCGTGCGGGAGACTACATCCGGCAAGCAGGTGGAGGAACCCGTACTGCCGACTCTGGTCGTAGCTATATCGTTCGCGCAGACGGCTCTGTTCTCAGCCGTCAATATTCCTCTGTACTGGAGAAATTCGACTCGAAACGCCTTTACCCTGGAGATGCAGTCATTGTACCCGAGCAAGTGGACAAGCGTCCGTTGCTCCGCAATCTGGTTGATATCGCTACGATTGTTGGGCAATTCGGCCTAGGTATCGCTGCAATTAATGTGCTGCAATAACGCAGGTTATGTAGAAGGCCGCTTATTTCTGAGATTTTCAGAAGTGGCATCACTCTTGGAATATCCAAGGGTCAGAAAATAGGTTACTACTGAGGGGATGACATACTCATAGTAATGTTCGGAATGACACTAGCTATAAAATTCGTTATATTTTTTGTAAATAAGGTTGTATCGAAACGAGACGCATGTTGTTGAATAGAGAGTGGAGAAAAGCATGTCTCTCGACGCTCGAACTCTTGAATTGCCTCTTCGACTGACCGAGACAATTGCTGGGGATAGAAGACGCCAGTTGCTATTCCCTTCGGTTGATTCTTGGCCATTCCGATAACTGTTTCAAGAGCACCGCCTTTTTCAAAAGCGATTACAGGGCGACCGCAAGCTTGAGCTTCTAAAGGAACGATTCCAAAATCTTCGTCGGCCGCAAAGAGGAGTGCTCGGCAATGAGCATAATTTTGCCAGAGATCTTTCGCATTCACTTGACCAAGAAATTCAATGGTTGGTCCTGCAATCGAGTGGAGTCGATTTAATTCCGGGCCAGTACCCACAATGCGAAGCCGACGGCCGAGATGATTGCAGGCATGAATTAGGATCTCAGTCTTCTTGTAAGCGACCAGACGGCCCGCTGCCAGATAATAATCCTGCGGGGCATCCGCAATAAATCCAAGTTGAGTGTCCACTGGAGGATGTATTACGGTACTAGTGCGGCCATAATAGTGTTGAATACGTCCGGCAACATAATTGGAATTCGCCAGAAAATGCGTAACCCGCTGTGCGGCGATGTAATCCCAATTGCGTACATAATGCGCCGCTAGCATAAAAGGGAGCTTGGCCAGGCTAGGCATTGAGGCTGCATACTCATAGTAGCCATCCCATAAATAACGCATTGGCGAATGGCAATAGCAGATGTGAACCGCGTTCGGATTGGTAATGACTCCTTTCATGGGCCCGCTATCTGAAGTCAGTACTAAATCATAGGAAGTCAAATCAAGTTGTTCTACAGCAAATGGATAGAGTGGCAAAAAATAACGGTGTTTTTTTGTTGCTCCTGGGATACGCTGCAGAAAGGAAGTTGTCAGTGTTCTTCCATGTAAACCAATAGGAACTTGCGCGTCATCAGCGACCAAAGTAAAAATATCAGCATTGGGAAACATTTCAGCAAGAATCTCTGCTACGCGTTCGCCGCCACCCAGCGTCACAAACCAATGATGAACGATTGCAATACGCATGCCGAATCCCCGCAGGTTATACTCCTCGATTCTAAATCAGATGCTTGGTCAAACCCGGTTGCGCGGCGGGTATCTTGCTAGAGTGTATCGACATGTTACCTGAGCCAGAGTGAGGTATAAGCGTCAGCGACAATGGTGTGGAAGTTTAGTTTGAGCTTGTCGAAGCGCGTAGCAAGTCTGCAGAACTGTTTGAAGTGGGTGAAGGTTCGTTCGATGTGGTTGCGCTGGCGGTAGGGCATGGGGTCGAAGTTGCAGTGGATCTTGCTGATCACGCGTGGTGGGATGACGGCGGCAACCCACTTTGATACAGATAGACGCGGTGCTCTATCTCTCATTGGCGATTACGCTTTCGAACCTGCGGTCGCCAAGCAAAACTTCGGCCTGGGGCAGTCTCTGGTCTGGCTACCGAACGGCACGAAATTGAGAGGCAAGCTGAGTTCGTTGGCCAGCAGATAGATTTTCCTCTTCAGGCTTCTTCGACTCCGCTCCAGAACCGTCTCTTGATCCTTTTTCTCGCCGCCGTCTGCTGGTGGGCCCGCACGATGGTTGAATCGATCATTACATGCGATTTTGACGGTTTTTTGAGTAGATCGGTGAAGACGCGATCCTAGATATCCGTCACCACCCAATGCGCGAAACGCTTGTGGGTCGTCTTGTAGTTATCATAGTGCTCCAGCATGTCTCGCCAGTGCATCCTCGATCACAAGACTTATAACGCTCATGCACAAAACGTTGGTTGTCCACAGCCCTCGACCCACCGTCCCCGCACACCCAAGCAACAGCGGCTCGATCCGCTTTCATTGCACGTCTGCTAATATACCCTATACGCCCATCCACCCGCTGCAACAAATCCGTGCCAGCAGGCAAAGTGAATATGTCAGCACGAGGAGATCAGTTGAACCTGGTCCTAGGTGACGTAGGATACTGATAATGCACACATGGACCCTATGGTATGAAACCGATTCTCATCGTTGACGCGCGGAGCCTACTTACAGGAATTGGACGGTACACTCTGAGTTTTCTATCTGGACTTCGAGAGAAGCTTCCCTCTACTGAAATCTGGTGCATTACGAATCCGTGCAATCAGTCTGTCCTTAAGCCGATCGTCGATCGAGTGCTAGTCTCGTCAGCGGAAATGTATTCAGTGAAGGCCCAGATAGAGATACCAATACTGGCGAAACATGGCGATTTATTACATTGCCAGCACTACAACGTGCCTATATTTACTGCGACTAGATTTTCTGTAACAATTCATGATGTTACTCATTTGCTCGATCCAGTCTTTCGAAAAAGCTTAAAGTCACGTCTTATTGCTTCACCTCTACTGAAAACTGCAGCGCTAAAAGCAGAACGAATTATTACAGTGTCAGAATACTCGAAGAGAATGATCGTCGAACATCTAGGAGTTGAACCTAGGAAGGTTCGGGTAAGCCATTGTTCTGTAAATCCAATTTTCTACCCCATGGATGCAGAGGTAGCCCGACTACAGGTACGAAAGTATTCTCTTCAAACGAAGAGCTATTTTCTGTTTGTTGGCAACCTAAAGCCACACAAAAACCTTGCCCTACTCTTCAAGGCATATGCGTTGCTTGCGTCAAGATATCGGGAAATACCAGACTTGGTCCTTGTGAGCAATATGGATAGACGGTGGATGTTAACTTTACTCGAGCTGGCCAGTGAATTAAAGATAGAGGCCAATCTTCATTGGATTAAGGATGTAGATGATCATAATCTTCGCGCTCTTTACGTGGCGGCTGAAGCTCTAATTCTACCTTCTACTGAAGAAGGATTTGGATTACCAGTAATTGAAGCGATGGCTTGTGGAACCCCCGTTCTTTGTTCGAATACTGCATCCCTTCCCGAAATAGCTGGGGATAGTGCTTTATTTTTTAGCCCTATAGATCCCGAAGAGCTATACATGCAAATGGATGCAGTACTGGAATCTGAAGAATTAAGAAATAACCTTCGAGATGCTGGACGGGAAAGAGTCAAATTGTTTTCCGCAGAACAGTCTTGTGAGCAGCATGCGTCAATCTTCGCTGAATTGCTATTTAGCTAACGAACAGGCAATCTTAGGGAGCTATTTTCTAATGCCAAAATACCTATACTATCTTCTGCATAACGGGTCTCTGCTTGGCATAGTCACTAATACCAGAAGCTATGCTATCAATCTGAGAAAAATCAAGCCGGGCTAGCCGTTTTGCAATCCGATTAGCAATAAAAAAAAACATTGATAGCGGGGGGATCATTGAGTATAGATGTAGAATGCGGAGACCAGATGCGGTAAAGTATCGATCACGTGATTTGCCATTACCATCGGTACTTCCGTTTACTTTATGCAGGACGTGAGAATCTCTAGCAGCAGCAAGTTTCCAGCCATACTTGCGCAGACGGAGACACATCTCCGTCTCTTCCCAGTAAAGAAAAAAACCTTCGTCGAGGATACCTACATTTTCTAGCGCTTGAGCATTTAGCAATAAGCTAGCGCCATAAAGGGCATCAAACCATTCATCGGCGCGTGGAATAATGCTATTTTTTGTATATCCAATCCAGAGATTCACTCGCGTACCACCCCATACCTGTATAGCATTAGGTTTTGTTGCATAAAAGCAAACTGAAGAAACTGCTCCTATTCGCTCACTCGTTCTGGCCTTTTCGACGAGTTTGCACAACGCGTCTGGACGAGGTTCTGTATCGTTATTTAGAAGCCATATGTAGTCTGCGCCTCTGTGTATAGCTTGGCGTATACCAATGTTATTCCCACCCGCAAAACCCAGGTTTTCCTTAGTTTCAATTAACTGCACACTAGGGTGAGCCTCTCGAATTTTCATTGGCGAATTGTCTGTAGACCCATTATCGACAACAAGAACATGTAGTCGTCTGTATGTGCAGTCCTGCAATGCGTTAAGGCAAGCGTTTGTATCTCGCCATCCATTCCAATTGAGAATGACACAGAAAACAAGAGGTTGATCTACGCTCAACACATTGGATCCTTGAGTAAAAGTAGATTTATATTAAGGTAAGATTTTGCCTCAATATAAAACAGAGATATCTAGTTTAGGAAGGTCGTTTGCGCAAGATGCTACGCAGTTCCGTTATTTTCTGCTTATTCTCTTGGTCACTGCTAAACGAAGCGACTCTATGCTTTAGTAGAACAAAAGTGCATGAGAAAAAAAATGCAAGCAATGTAGCTAGCACAACAAGAATTGTACGTTTTGGAAATGAACGTTTATCAGGGGGAACCGCTGAATCAATTACCTGAATCACAGAGCCCTGCCGCGCTTCATCGAGTTTTGCCATTTCAAACTGATGCGCGATAGCTTGAAATATAACTTCTCGGTACTTCACTTCCCGTAATTTGCGAACGTAGTCTAAGGCTGCAGCTGGAATCTTTCCCTTCGGCAGAAAAATATCTGTATCTGTATTTGCATTTCCTGTTAGGTGTTGAAGCTGAAGTCGTAACTCTGCGAGCTGCCTCTGTATGGTTACTACTTCAGGATTGTCATTTGTAGCGTATGCGGTCATTGATTCGAGTTGTACTTGTTTGGCTACGATTTGGCCTTGAATTGTGGCCGCAGATTCAATCATGGCCCGAGATTGACTATCAGGTTGCACCATGCCGGTAGCCAGCTCTGTCTTTTTTAGGTCTTCTTCGGCATCAACCAATTTATCTTTTGCGTCAGTTAGCTGATTGTCGAAAAAGAGCCTACGTTGAGCAGCTTCCGTCACCGCCATGGTCGCTGCAAGTTTTCTGAGTTCATCGACGTAAGCGTTGGCCATCTCCGCGGCTGATTGCGGTGATGAGGCCTCCATCGCTACCCGAATGACGTTGTCCTTGGTTCCGGCAACAGCAGTCGAGCGTTGCTCAAAGATGGTGCGCGCATCCGACATTTTTTTCGCTTTATACTCACGAAGGAGGTCAAAACGTCTGATCATCGCATCTTCCACAGTACGGCTACGAATCATTGCGATATAGAGGTCGGCGGGATTTTTAATGCCCAAGCTACCGCCAGCAAGTGACGATAAAGAACCCAGGCCGCTCACCTGTGAAAGGAGCGCGGAACTTGAGGAACTCTGCTGAGGCGGAATGAACGAGGTGTCTGCTGTATACCTCAACGGCAAAAGCATGGTATAAACGGCTACAACAACAGTGACCGAGCCTGTGAATATCAGAATGAAGCGCTTACTCCGCGCCAGAATGAGCAATAGATCGAATACGTCCCATCCCGTTCTCGGATCGAGGCTGCTCTTGTTTCGGGCATTATTATCGGGAGTCAAAAAAACTGGAGTCGTTGAATTCATTGGGATCTGTATTCTCTTCCTGTAGCAGCAGACAATTTTCAACGAAATCGCAGAAACTGAATGGCACAAAAATTCTCTACTCTACTTAGGTTATCCTAAGAGGATGTGAAAACACAAAGGGCTTTCACTCCATAGGGAGCGCCAAACTCATTCTCTGGAGTTGGTATGCTTGAGGGATTACCTTCAGCGCCAAATGACGATGGGAATCCATTTCTAATTTGCGGAGCTAAATGGTATGCTCGCTATTGAAGCTTGCAGGAACCCTCATAACTGCAAAATTTTACATGGATGTCTTATAGGAAGGCTATCCCCCAAATTTCTTCGGGCAGTAAATTGCTCTTTAGTGAAATGACAGGGAAAGGTAATTCTCCTCTCGGAGATTACTTCTATGACGTCGAAGAAGTAACTGCAAGTCTATGGTTTACGCAAGGGCAATGTGTAGAGGGCAAAGAGGCGGTTCCAGATGAAATTGCAAATCGCACGCCCGATTTTGCTTAACTATGCCATCTCCCCCTATGGTCTAGCGCTTTTCTCCACAGCTCTATTTCTTTTTGCTTGGCTCTTTCCAAGTGGGGCCTATTCGAGCTTGATCAATGAGCCGAATTACATGCATTTGGATCCCGAAACCTTGCTTTTCTTCTTGCTGTGTATCGTTGGGTTTTGGTCCGGATTGCTACTTTTTGATTTTCTGTTTCCCGCTCAACCATTGCTAGAGTCGAAGCAGGCCTCTTCGCATCTGTCTGGATTTTTCTTATTGCTTCCTCTGGTTATTACGACAATGCTGACAGCGCTCGAGGCATTCCTGATACTCAAATCTTCTCCGAACATTCTAATTTTATTAGCTATGCAGGAAGGAGATGCAGTAAAGTCTGGAGCGCAAGATCTCCAGGTTGGCCCACTAGGAATAGTCGAATTTTTACATATTGGTGTTCTATGGTGGACCTATTGGAAGTTCAGCAACTCCGTGCAGACTCCTGGTTGTAAGGTGCTCTCGCGGCTAGTTCTTTCCATGGGGCTTATCGTTAAAATCGCAATTTCGATTTTCAAGGTATCGAGAGCCGACCTTATGCCCGTTCTCGGTGGCTTTGCAATTTTATATTTACTCGGTAAGGTATGCAGAAAGGAATTCACTACCCGAAGCTTGCTTCGATCTATTTGCCTTCTCCCCCTAGCAGGAACATCTTTATTTCTTGTATTTGGGCTATTGCGTGGTGCCGACGACATGAGTAGGAGCTATGGGGATTTTGCGGGATACACAATAGCTTCCTATAACCGGCTAGCCTCCCTTCTTCATGGAACTATGCGGTATCCCTATGGAGGCCGTGGAGTTTACCTGTCGAATTTTTTGGCTTATGACAACCGTGTCAATTTTATTCTTCCCTTGAAGCATATGCTCGGCTGGCCAGATTTTCTCGACCAGTGGAACTCAGAATTTCAAGCGCCTCAGCTTGCTGGATTAAATCCGTCACTGATCTGGTCTGGTGCCTTTGGCTATCTCTTTTCCGATTTCGGGTGGGCGACTCCTGGAGTTCTCTTGATCTATGGGGTTTTATACGGGTTCGTATGGAAGCAGATGAAATCGGGGACAACTATGGGAGTGACTATTTATCCATGGTTCGCCTTCAGCGTGCTTTCCTGGTTCACTGCTAACGTAGTCTTCGATACTAGGTTGTTTCTGCTGATCTTCGCAGGGCTATTATTAGTAGGATATGAGAAGCTCTTATCGGTTCGGCAATTCTCTTTCGTGCATTCATAGGCTCTCTCTACGTCCCATTCTTCCGATCAAACCATCCCAGCTTCCGAGTAGGAAGTTTCGTATCTTTCGCAAGCGGTTTTCCTCGACGATGAAGCACTTGATAGTCTCACGAAAAGACTCAGATATAGAGTGCAATGTCCAAGCTGGAAATATCCACATATATTTCCGATATACGACAAGTCTATTGCGCGAAATGTAGTAGCGTCTCATTGCGCTATGATGACTTGGCTGAAAAGAAAAAACTCCGAACAGTGAAATACGCTTCGGGTGACCCGCCGTATGCAGAAGCACAGCCTGCCTTGAATCGGAGATAAGATATCCTGCAGCTCTGATGCGAAGGCAATATTCTGCATCTACTAAGTCGATGAAGTATTCTGACCGAAATAAGCCAATTTTGTCAAAAATCCATGTAGGCATCAACGCGCCAGATGTCATAGAGGTAAAAGGGCCACCGTCGTTGGCACGGTAAACGAGTGGCTCAACCAATGTCTCTGGGTCGACATAACTCGGATGCAGCGAACACACTCGTTGGCGTTCTGGATGGGCTGCCCATGTCGTAAACATTTGGTGGATGAAGTTTTCAGTGATCTCGCTATCTTGGTCAAAAAGAATGACCCACGGATATTCGACACTCTTAGCCCATAAAACACCCCGATTGAGAGCCTCAGCGATGCCAAGGTTTTCACCGTTCTCGATTAGGTGGAAGCCCGTAGTGTTGCTTGCATGGCGTAACGCTTCGAGCTCATGGGCATCGGAACCGTTATCGACGACAACGAGTCCTTGCACTTGCGCAAGCACCCTCGTCACGTTTTCTAGCATTCCAGGGCTTGGATGATAGGTGACAATCACTGCACAGACAGATTCGTTTGCCATATTATCCCGAATAGGCCGCCTCTGACTCATTATTGTGGTTTCCATTGTACGAAAGAAAAAGTGCAAGTAGAACATTCAGTGCACCCAATAAAGCATCCGAGAGAAGGCTCGCCCAGGCCGCACCAAGCCAGCCATGTGAAGGAATCCATGCCAGATTGAGGAAGAAGTTCGTCACTGCAACGACAAATTGCGCGCCGGTGCGGTGGGTCTGATGTCCTGTTGCCGTGAGTACTCCGCCGGCAAGCTGATGAACGCCGCGCAATGCTGGTAGCCAGCAAAGCCAGCGTATTGCAAGTAACGCGTCAGAAAACCCATGACCTGTGATCTTGACCATAAATGGAGATGCTAGAAGTGTAAGTCCGGCCGCAGCCAAACCGGCAAGTGCTGCAATCGGTACTATCTTTTTTGCTAGTCGGATGACGGAAGGAAACCCTTTGTTATTCAACGCGAAAAATCGGGGCAGTGCAGCGGCATCGATGGCGGAAACGGGTGTGGTTGCAAAATCGACAACACGATATGCCATCGTATAAATGCCATTGGCGACGTTCATGCCGTAGTGACTCAACATCATCTTATCGACATCGTTATAGGCGGTCTGCGTCGACCCTGCTACGGAAAATCCAATTCCCTCCCAGAAACGCCGTAAGAATAGAGAGCCGCTTACCTGAATTCCACCGATCGCAGATCTTACCCAAATCAATGCTAGAAAAGCTGCCAGAGAGGATGCGAACAGAATCGCAACGGAGCATTGAAACGCTGTAGCATGTCTATAGATTATTAGGAGAGCCACGACGGCAGATGCGCGCAGGGCATTCGAGAACAAACGCAGCAGCGCTGTAGCCTGCAAACGTTCGAAGCTCTGAAAAACAATACTTGCGCTATTGACGATTTGACCCGTCAGGCAATTGGCAACTGCCAAAATCAGAACCAGTCCACCGATGCCTGGACCGAGAAGTCGACCTGCGACCCAGGACAGGATGCCAAGCAGAAAGGCAGTTGCGATAGTGGTGGTTATCAGCGAATTTCCCCAGTAGACCTGCGCTAACGATCGGTCTGCGCTCACATGGCGCATGAACAGCATTGGGGAACCCAGGACAGAGTAGGGAGTGACTGTGTTGACGAGAGCGTAGGCACCTGCAAAAATACCATACTCTTTCACCCCGAGCACTCGGGCAAGCAGTATGAAATACCCGGCCTGAAGAAAGAAATTCCCACCTTGGCCAAACATCATCCATGAAGTGCTATGGGCGAGCGAGCTTTTTCTAGTTCGTGAGATGTAAGCGTACAAACGAGATATTAAGACTATTTTTTTCAAATTTTCAACTCGTATCGCTTACCCTTGCTTTGTTCGATAGGTGATCGCATATTAGCGAGGAAATCGTGTAGATCAGTGGCGTAACCACGTGAGCCTATACTATCGTGGCAGGTCAGTTTAAGTGAATGGCAGGATATGTTTTAGACTGCTTCCGGAGGAGTGCCACCCGCGTAGAGAACTCACCCCTGCTTGAGCTGTGCGCCCTCTCAGTGCAAATTGCCGACAGTTGTTGATATTTTGCAGGCTAGTTCAAAATGCAGCGGATTCATTACGATGTAGCGATATCAGTCATTGTGGTGTTTATGCATGATGAAAATAGAGTTTGACAGAGGGCCTTAACGAGGATTGCAGTTGGCGATGCGTTTGTTTAGAGCAATCTCTACTGATTGTGTGGGAGCCCTGTGGTGAATGATTACGCTCAGAGAAATGAAAGTCTATTAGACTGACGATCAGATTGAAGGCATATTCAATTTTAGAAGCAAGAACCTAAAATAAAATATAGTAGACGAGCTTTAGCGCAATTCTCACAGGACTAAAGGAGAAAAATGACGAATGGTACTCTCGTAACCGGTGGAGCGGGATTCATCGGGTCGAATTTCGTACTGGAGTGGTTCGCGCAGGGCAACGGCCCGGTCGTCAATCTGGACAAGCTCACCTATGCGGGAAACCTCGAAAATCTCGCTGCCGTGGAGGCCAATCCTGCCTACACCTTTGTCCAGGGCGACATCTGCGACATTGCGCTCGTCACGCGCCTTTTCGAGGAGCACGAACCCCGCGCGATCGTCCACTTCGCCGCTGAGAGTCACGTCGACCGCTCGATCCACGGCCCCGAGGCCTTCCTCCGCACCAATATCGACGGCACCTTTACCCTCCTCCAGGCCGCCCGGGCGTACTACAACACGCTCCAGGGCGAAGAGAAATCCCGCTTCCGCTTCTTGCACGTCTCCACCGACGAGGTCTACGGCACCCTCGGGCCGGACGACCCAGCCTTTCACGAAGACACCCCCTACTCCCCCAACAGCCCATACGCTGCGTCCAAGGCGTCCTCGGACCACCTCGTCCGTGCCTGGGTCCATACCTACGGGCTGCCCGCTATCATCACCAACTGCTCGAACAACTACGGGCCATATCAGTTTCCAGAGAAGCTCATCCCGCTCATGATCTCGAACGCCCTTCAAGGCAAGCCGCTGCCTGTCTACGGCGACGGCAAGCAGGTCCGCGACTGGCTCTATGTTCAGGACCACTGCCGCGCTATCATCACGGCGCTCGAGAAGGGCAACATCGGCGAGTGCTACAACATCGGCGGCAACAACCAGCGCGCCAACATCGACGTTGTCAACACCCTCTGCTCGTTGCTGGATGAGCTTGTCCCCGACTCGCCTCATCGCCCGCACGCGAAGCTCATCACTTACGTGCAGGATCGCCCCGGCCACGACCGCCGCTACGCCATCGACGCCCGCAAGATCCAGCGCGAGCTCAACTGGTTCCCGCAGGAGAGTTTCGAGACCGGCTTCCGCAAGACCATCGAGTGGTATCTCGCCAACACCGAGTGGGTCGAGCACGTTACCAGCGGCGCCTACCAGCAGTGGGTCACCAAAAACTACGCCGACCGCACCACCGTCGTCGCAGGAGGTTCCCGATGAAGGGCATTCTCCTCGCTGGAGGCTCCGGCACGCGCCTCCATCCCGTCACACAGGCGCTTTCGAAGCAGCTTCTGCCTGTCTACGACAAGCCGATGGTCTACTACCCGCTCTCGGCACTCATGCTTGCTGGCATCCGCGACATCCTCATCATCTCGACCCCCGAGGACACCCCACGTTTCAAGCAGCTTCTTGGCACCGGCGAGCAGTGGGGCATCTCCCTCACCTACGCTGTTCAACCCTCCCCCGACGGTCTAGCTCAAGCCTTCCTCATTGGCAAGGAGTTCCTCGCCGGAGAGGGCTGTTGCCTCGTCCTCGGCGACAACATCTTCTACGGTCACGACTTCGCCACCACCCTCCGCAGTGCAGCTGCCCACACCGAAGGCGCCACCGTCTTCGCCTACCCAGTCCTCGATCCTGAGCGCTACGGCGTCGTCGAATTCGACGACCAGCGCCGCGCCATCTCCCTCGAGGAGAAGCCCACGAAGCCCAGGTCTCGGTACGCCGTCACCGGTATCTATTTCTACGATCCGCAGGTCGTCGGCATCGCCGAAGCGCTCAAGCCCTCCCCGCGCGGCGAGCTCGAGATCACCGACGTCAACCGCTGGTATCTGGAGCACGGTCAGCTTCGCACTGAGGTTCTCGGCCGTGGCATCGCCTGGCTCGACACCGGCACCCACGACTCTCTCCTCGAGGCTGCCACCTTTATCCACACCATCGAGCACCGCCAGGGCCTCAAGGTAGCCTGCCCCGAGGAGATCGCCTATCGCCTCGGCTACATCGACGAGACCCAACTCAAAGCCCTCGCCGCACGCATCGCTAAGAGCACCTACGGCCAGTACCTCCTCCGCCTCCTCGAAGAGAAGGTGTTTTAGGTGACCGACAGCGTGTCCGACAACTCGAAGATTCTGCTCACAGGCGTGACCGGCCAGGTAGGCTCCCAGCTCCTCCATACCCTCGCCTCTTTCGGAGAGATCATTGCTCCGACACGCCAACAGATGGATCTCGCCGACCCCAACTCCGTCCGCGATGTCATCCGCTCCCTTCGCCCCCGTTGGATCGTTAACCCCGGTGCCTACACCGCCGTTGACAAGGCCGAGAGTGAGCCCGATCTCGCCCAAGCGATCAACACAGAAACCGTCGCCGCCATCGGCCAGGAGGCGCAGTCCATCGGTGCGGCCGTCCTCCACTTCTCTACCGACTACGTCTTCAGCGGAGAGGGAACCACCCCTTATATCGAGACTGACCCCACTGGCCCAACCAGCGTCTACGGAGCCAGCAAGCTCGCCGGAGAGCAGGCCCTCGCCGCCAGCGGAGCCGCGCACCTCATCTTCCGAACAAGCTGGGTCTACGGAGCCACCGGTAAGAACTTCCTCCTCACCATTCTCAAGCTCGCCCGCGAGCGCGAGCATCTCCGTATCGTCGCCGACCAGCATGGAACCCCCACCTGGAGCCGCGATCTAGCCCGCATGACCGCTGCCGTCATTGCCCGGTGCGAAGCGCAAGCTCAGCTCGAGCGCAAACCGCTGACCGAAATTGTCGCGGCAGTTGGCGGTATCTACCACGCCGCCGGCTCCGGGGAGACCACCTGGCACGGCTTCACCTCTGAAGCCATTCGCCAGATGCACGAAAAGGAGCCGGGAGCCCGATTCGCTGAGATCGAAGGCATCTCCACCGTCGAATATCCAACCCCCGCGAAGCGCCCGGCTAACTCCCGCCTGAACTGCGAAAAACTCAATCGAACCTTCGACTGGACCATGCCTGTCTGGCAGCACTCCCTCAGCGAAGTCCTCTCCGAGTTCTAACCTCAACTCTTTGTTACCCTTGAGCCAGCGTGTATCGTTCAGGAATCCCCATGGACACCACCCAAATACGCGGTCTCTTCCTCGACCGCGATGGCGTCATCAACGAAGAGGTCGGCTATCTCAATAAATCCGAAGAAGTCCGTTTCGTTCCCGGCATCTTCTCCCTCTGCCGGACTGCCCAGACACTTGGCTACAAGCTGATTGTCGTCACTAATCAGTCCGGAATTGCCAGAGGCTTCTACACCGAGGCCGACTTCCACCACCTGATGGACTGGATGCGCGGCGAGTTCAAACGCGAAGGCATTACGCTCGACGCCGTCTACTTCTGCCCCTTTCACCCGGAGCATGGTGTGGGCGACTACCGCCAGGAGCACGAAGATCGAAAGCCAAGCCCCGGAATGCTCCGGCGTGGGGCTCGAGAGTTCGGGCTCGCCCTTACCGAGAGTGTTATGGTCGGGGACCGCTGCTCCGACATCGCAGCGGCAAACACGGCAGGGTTGCGGCAGGCATTTCTACTTGCCGGCACGGAGCCGTCCTCATGCAAAGGACAGTACACCAACGCCACATCGTTAGCCGACGTGGAGCAATGGCTGGTCGAGCAGGACTAGCCGACCAGAGACGACTTCAAATCGCCAGCAACTGGCGGAAGCTCTGCCTCCGCAAACAGTTTTCCTAGCGCATCCTTCGAGCTGACCGAAGGATGCGTTCCTGCAAGCTCTTCGAGTGGCCAGGAGATGGCGAGGGTTGGATCGTTCCACTGGATGCACCGCTCGCCCGGTGGATGGTAGAGATCGGTCGTCTTGTACAGCACCTCCGCCGTCTCCGAGAGCACCAGGAAGCCATGGGCAAAGCCCTCCGGAATCCACAGGAGCTCCAGCGGGGCGGTTGCCGAGGGTGGTGTCAGGGTGAAGCCTGCCCACTTTCCGAAATCGGGGGAGTCCGGCCTGAGATCAACCGCAACATCCCAGATCGCGCCGGAAAGAACCCGGACCAGCTTTCCCTGGGGTCTTCCGAGCTGGTAATGCAGTCCGCGGAGGACGCCCTTCGTCGAGAAAGACTGGTTATCCTGGGCAAACTGGTGCGGAAGTCCGGCAGCGGCAAAGGCCTGATGGTTGAAGACTTCGGCGAACCAGCCTCGGTCATCGCCGAATCGGCGGGGCTGGAGCAGTTTCACGTCGCGGAGGGGAGTATCGATAACCTGCATGGAACCGATTGTATTCAAAATCGAGCTAAGAGGGAGTCTTTTGGCCCAAAGACGTGTCTCTATAGCCGACTGCCTTGGTCGGTACGTATTGGGTTCCATTTTGGAGTACGCGAAGATATATTTAGCGACCGCCTATAGAATGATTGGAGTAATGTAGTGGGAGAATCGACTTAACGCCTGGGGGCTTAAGCGGTTGCATGAAGCAAGGGGAGGTCATCTGCCCAGCTAGACGAACTGAAGGACTGAGAGTTAGACCCAAATGTCGCTCGTGTTATCGATTTGGAATGAGCGAAATCGGGATTTCATTGAAGACTGCGATGAAATTCCTCGCATCAAAAACAGATGCGCGCTGGGTGAGGGTTACTCAGATCGTGCAGGAAGATTAAACGAGATTGGATGATTACACAGAATGAGCACCAATTCGCCGAAGCCCCATCCTCGGCGACGATGGAAGACTCGTACTCGTATCCTGCCCGGGGAAACTTCCTACAGACAGAGCGGTGGCGCGAAAGTGTACCAGCCGAGTTCTTCCGCTACTGGGCCATTAAACGCAGCCTGGATGTGTCTCTAGTGCTGTTGTCGCTACCGGTTTTGCTACCACTTTTTGCCATTATTTCTGCAATCATGATGTGGACCTCTCCAGGCCCCGTTTTCTTTTCCCATCGACGCATCCGAAAAAACGGATCGTTTTTCTCCATGTGGAAGTTTCGTACCATGTGTGTCAATTCCACTGAGGTTCTGGACGAATATCTCAGAGCACATCCGGAAGCACGTGCGGAGTGGTATGCCACTCGAAAGCTGCGTCGCGATCCGCGTGTGACCTCGATCGGTAACTTCCTCCGCAGGTATAGCCTGGATGAGCTGCCCCAGGTCTGGAACGTATTGGTGGGGACTATGAGTCTTGTTGGGCCCCGACCCATCGTTGCCGCCGAAGTGGAAAAGTATGGCGAAAGATTTCAGTTCTATTGCCGGGTCAAGCCTGGATTGACCGGACTATGGCAGGTCTCAGGACGCAGCGAGCTGAGCTATGATGCCCGCGTGGCTCTGGACTGTGAATATGTGAGGCGATGGTCGCTGTTCCGCGATCTGATCATCCTCACGAAGACCTTTACGGCGGTCATCAAGCAGGATGGCGCCTTCTAGAACTTCACCACAGTAAAGGCAGCACATCCAAAGCAATTTGAGGGGCGTAACGTGTCTCTGGAAGCCATGAGGGAGCTGCTGCGCAGAAATCTCGGGCGCAGTCTCAGTGCGATGCCCGAGGTGGATCGTCTAGCAGCGGCCTGGCCCGTGGTCTGCGGAACGGCAATGGCCGGCCATGGCGAGGTGGTGTCCTGGCAGGATGGCGTCGTCATCGTGGAAGTCTCGGATGGAGACTGGATGCGACAGATGATGTCGATGCAGGGACAGATCGCCGGGGAACTGGGAAGGATCGCGGGGGTGCGGGTCACCGGGGTACACTTCGAGAGGAAGAAGAATCACAGGGGGTAGTGGTGGCAGGATCGGAAGCGGTATCGCTGGACGAGGTGCGGAGAGTGGCGGAGTTGGCCAATCTGGAGCTCACAGCGGAGGAAGAGCCACGAATGCAGCGGGATTTAAACGCCGTTCTGGGCTACATCGCAGAGTTGAATGAGCTTGACACAAAGGGAGTTCCGCCGATGGCGCAGGTGGGCGAGATGCTCTCCACCGGAACCACCGACGCAACCGGCGCACAGCTTCGTGTTGATGCCATCAGGCCCTCGGTCGACCGCGCGGCGGTCATGGCCTCCGCCCCGGAAACAGAGGGCCGTTTCTTCAAGGTCCCGAAGGTGATCGAACGGGCATGACCTCAGATAAATTGCAGAACCTCACCACTTTGAACATCGACGATGCACGCTCGGCAGTAGCCTCGGGAACGCAGACCGCGACCGCGCTGGCGGAGTCCCACTACGCAGCTATCGCTGCCCACGACGGCCTGGAGTCTGCCGATTCCAAAGGGATCAACAGCTTTCTAGCCCTCAGCCGCGAGAGGGCGCTCGCGCAGGCCGCCAAGATCGACGCCATGGCCTCACGCGGAGACGAGCTGCCAGCCCTCGCAGGCGTCCCCGTCGCCATCAAGGACGTGCTCGCCATGCAGGGTGCCCCGGCGACTGCCGGCTCGCTGATCCTCAAGGGCTACCACCCACCCTACGACGCCACCTCCGTGACCCGCCTCGAGTCCGCTGGAGCCGTCCTGCTCGGCAAGCTGAACTGTGACGAGTTCGCCATGGGATCGTCGAACGAGAACTCGGCTTATGGCCCCGTAAAAAATCCGAGAGCATTGGACCGCGTCCCCGGTGGCTCGAGCGGTGGCTCGGCAGCCGCGGTCGCAGCGGGATTTGCCGTCGCGACGCTCGGTACGGACACAGGCGGATCGATCCGCCAGCCCGCCGCGTTCTGCGGAGTCGTCGGCGTCCTGCCGACCTACGGACGTGTCAGCCGCTACGGCCTTATCGCCTTCGCCTCCTCGCTTGATCGCGTCGGCCCCTTCACGCGCAATGTAAAGGATGCCGCGACCGTCCTGCAGGTTCTCGCGGGCAAAGATCTCCTGGACGCCACCTCCTCCGACCGACCGGTGGACGACTACGTCGCCGCGCTCAGTAAGCCCGTGCAGGGTCTGCGCGTCGGTGTCCCTGCCGAATACTTCGGCGAAGGCCTCGATCCCGAGATCCGAGCCGCTGTGGAGCGCACGCTGGACGGGCTGAAGACAGCCGGTTGCACCATCAAGCCGATCAATCTGGCCCATACCAAGTACGCCGTCCCGACTTACTACGTCCTCGCCACGGCTGAGGCTTCCTCGAACCTCTCCCGTTTCGACGGAGTCCGGTTTGGACTCCGAGCCGAGCACGCCAACACCCTTTCGGCCATGTTCAAAAAGACCCGCGACCAGGGCTTCGGGGCTGAGGTCAAGCGCCGCATCCTGCTCGGGACCTATGCCCTTAGTGCTGGCTACTACGATGCTTATTACAGGAAGGCGCAGCAGGTCCGGACTCTGCTGACGCGCGACTTCCTGACGGCGTTCACCGAGGTCGACGCGATTGTCGGACCCATGACCCCCACACCACCCTTCAAGCTCGGCGAGAAGACGGACGATCCCATGGAGATGTACCTCGCGGACATCTACTCCGTGGCCGCCAGTCTGGCAGGAATCTGCGGTATCTCCGTCCCTTGCGGGGAGACGAAGGCCGGCCTGCCGATCGGTGTACAGATCATGGGCAAGCACTTCGACGAAGCAACCTTGTTGCGAGTCGCTCTAGCGGTCGAAGAGCAGCAGAAGACTGCCGGAGATTCCAACCGTCCGTGAAGGCCCATCAGGTACTCGTAGGTGGCAGCCTGCTGGCCGTGCTGGCGGCAGGCTGTCACCGTGAGACCCAGGAGGAGCGATTCGCCCGCGAGTTTCGCGAGAGTCAGGTAAGCCGGGTCGCTGCAGCGAAGCTTCAGACTGCTCTGTACCAACATCTGAGCAACACTCAGATGATAGCCCTGAACACCAAAGATGGCCTCGGCCTCGCCATTCGTCCAGACAAGCTCGATCTGCACGTGGGTGAGCCCCTCAAGCTGCACCTGGCTTACGAAAATATTTCGGCGCGCGGCTCCATCTCAGCGACAACCTGTCAGGGGTGGTCGATCTCCGACGAGGACGTGCTGACCGGGCTCGCAACTGCGGGGGCAATGAGATTTTCCTGTTCGAACGACGACCTGCTGCGCGATGACCCACGACTGTTGAACCGCGGAGATCTGAAGACGGCCGAGGTAAGTACCACCGACGCTCGCATCACCTTCGATCATCCCGGCAAGTACATTATCATGGCGAGTTGGCAGAGCTTTCGTCCGCGCGACGGCCTGTTTCAAATTGGCGACGACTACTCCCTCCTGGGCTCAAACCCGGTGCTGATTACGGTCCACTAAAAGCTCTCAGCCGCGAATAACCTCAGATGCCCGCCAACACCGGCGTTTCGAAAAGTTGTTCACAACACCACCGCGCAAAAGGGTGTTTCATCTGGTGTAGCAAGGAGGTAGTTATGAGGATCACAAACGTAAAGGCGATGATCGCGAAGGTGATGACAGTTAGCTCGGTTGGCTTACTGGCGGGTGCATTCCTGATGGCGGCGCCGAAACAGGCCGAGGCCCAGCAGTTCGCAGTTGGCGTTCAGGTCGGCTACCCCTATCACTACGATTCGTACCGCTACGATCACCGGCGCGCTGAGGAGTTCCGTCGGCACGAAGAATTTGTACGGCACGAGGAGTGGGTACGAGCCCACGAGTACGGTGGCTACCGCCATCACGCCCCTTACTACTACCGCTAAGAGCGCATGATGCAAAGTAAATTGCAGCCGGTCCGGAGTCCCTTCGGACCGGCTTTGTCATGGCAGCAACAGCTTATTCGACAGTCTTGTAATAGCGGCTCTCCGGGAACGCACAACCTTGGCACAAAATCTTGCCATCGCGCACCACCTCGCGGTCGTAGTTGATCCCCTCACCGCACATCGCGCAGCAAATACGCCCGGATTTGTACCCCGGCATCTCCCGCGCGTCGAGCGGGATCGTCACCCACTCCTCGCGGAAGAGCTCCTCATCGGCAAGCTCCCGGTAGGCGAGCATCTGCTGTTGATTTTTCTGCTCGATATGGGGGTAAAGCTCACGCGCCCGCTGCTTTGAAGATTCAAGCGCGGCAATCCGGATCGCCTTGCCCGTCTCGAGGTCCAGGAACGAAGCCGCCATCTTCCCCCAGTCCCTGAACTTCAACGCCCTCTTCCCCAGACGGCAGCCGGTTACCACCGCGATTGCATCGGTGGCGCAGCGATCGATCTCGATAAAGGTAACGAGTCGCTTGCGGTCCTTGCCCTTGGGCTCGTCGATCCCCAGGCGGCTGCAGCCGAGCATAGCCATCCGCACGCCAAGAATCTGCCCGGCACACAGATGCCCATGCGCGATCTCTGCCTCTCGGAGGAGTTCATCGAAGGTCTGCATAAACTCAATGATAGTCCTCAACTACGAGGGTTCGCACCGCAATGGACTGCAACGATCTAAGGCTGTGCGTAGTATCCGGTGCGCGTATGTTCCATCAGCCCGGGTCTTTCGATCTTGACCTCCACTGCGTGATACTCGTCTGCATGTTCCCCTGGGGGCGTCTCGATCGAGAGCACATAATACGAGCTGGCGTCGGCAGCGGCGGTTGCAATCAGCCCCGCCAGGTCGTTGTTTGCGTTGAGTACCCGGCCTCCACTCTGCGTCGCGATTACCTGGAGCGCCAGATTACCCGCCTGCGCGTCCTTCGGCTGGGCCACTCCCTTGAGGAACTCCTCGTAGTAGATCGTCCGGAATCCCCCCTCATCGGTCGTCCCAAGTGGATCGACGCTGTACACGGTAACGCGTGCGCGCCGCAACGCGGTGGAGACTGAGACGATGGAATGGAAGAGTCCTTCCTGCTCTCGTTTGCTCAGGTTGACCCGAGGCCCGGAGAGGTAAGGCCAGCCGGGGCTGATCCAGATAAGGATCTTTCTGCCTGGCTTGGTTGCCTCGACGGAGGCCAGCGACTGGAGAGTACTCAGCGACAGCTGGTAGCGTTCGACGGCACCATAGAACCCCGCAGACCGGCGGATCGTGCGCAACTTCGTCGCATGGTCCTCAAAGGACGCAATCAGAGCGTTGCCATCGCGAGAGGCGGCATCCTGTACCTCCGTCCCCGTATCGGAGAAGAAGATCATCGACACCGGAACCGGGAGCTTTCCGCCATCGCGTCCTAGAAACTTCCGGAGCGCATCCCGTTCGAAGGCGATGCTCTGAAACGACGCATTCACCTCGTCGACGAGCAGGATGATCTGGACCGGATCGGCTGCGGCAGTGCTTCCATCAACTGTATGAAAGGACACCAGGCGCTGGGCCTTCTTGTTGTCCATCACGGCGAAGTCCTGCGGCTGCAGCCCAGAGACAAGCTTTCCCGATCGATCCGTAACCACCACGTCCAGTGTGATGCGGCGATCCGCCTCATGCGCCGCAGGCGGACTCAGCGGCTCACCCGCGCTCGCTGGAGGAACGGCGCTCTGCTGTGCAAAAACGGAGGACGAAAGGCAGAAAAAGAAGACCAAGACCAGCGACGTGCGATTCATACTGGTTCACCTGTCTTATTCGATGCAAGCTATCTGCATCGTGACGCAGTCTGTGGCTAATTTCGCCTCGGTCTGCCGCTACTAGCGGAGCTGCCGTGACATGTGAATGATCTTCTGGTCGGTCTTGTACTGGCTCAGCGCATAGACGGCCCAGATCGTCGCAGGCAGCCACCCAAGCAGCGTGACCTGAAGCACGAGGCAGATGATCCCCGAGATCGGCCGGCCAATCGTAAAGAAAGTCAGCCACGGAAGCAGGAAGGCAATAATCAGCCGCATGGTAGTGTCCTTTCTGCGTAGGAGAACCGGCTGTCTGGATAGGTCATCTGGGTCATAGCAAAATCCTGAACTCCTGAAAGCCATTACGAACGACAGAGCCGGACGGTTCCGGAGGCCATTCACATGTCCATTCTAAGCCCTATACAGCTCAGTTCTCCTCGTTATCGCCCTCTTCCACCAGCGACGCGGAGCCGACCACATCGTAGGTCGTTGCCGCGCCACCGGTCGGCTGCATGGTCACTCGTACCGGCAGCCGCTGCCACTTGGCGAGCTGGCACACGGGCAAGAAATGGTCCGCCTGCGGCCACGCGCCGATCTGTTTCTGGACTACCGCGCGTCTCGCTCCAAGCTGCGCCACGACAGCGAACAGCCCGCCCTTTGCCGTGGCCGCCACTCCACAGTACGCCGCATAGTCACGGAACCACACCGCATCCGAGACCGCCGAGTCGAAATCCGGCAGATGAAGCGCGGTGATGTGCCCGGTAATCCGGTCGACCAGCAGCCACGGTCCCGGCTGCCACACCCACCGCGCTACGGCGTCGCTCGGGAGGGTATCGTTCAGCCGAAGTGCCCGCCGAACGGTAAAACTACGGTCGGTCACATCGTGGATCTCCCCGGTCGTCCACTCCTTCTGTCGCTCATCGACAAAAAGAGGGCGAATCTTCAACATGCTCGACTCGTCTGACTTGTCTTGCGGCGTAGCATCCGGGGGCGTGTACGGCACCCGGCGCATGGGCCCGAGCGTCACTGTGTGGATCTTGGGAACAGCGCCCAGAAGCGGGGTAGATACTGCGAAAAGACACACGAAGACTAGCAGGAGCACAGGAGCGGAGCGAAGGGTCTGCATGCGCGGCAGATTAGCGTGTGTTGGCCTCCAATGCAAGCCCGCAGGCAAAATCCGAATGCAAACCGCAGCCCCACGCCCAGTCACGATTACCCATCTGCCACGAAAAAAGATCGGTTCCTCCGGCACTTATTTCCAAGTGGCGACCTGGATTCATTACAGCGAAACGAAGATTTGCCAGATCGCCCATTCCTCAGCAATTGCGGAGTAGAATCGTGGTGAAACGCGAACGCAGACAGGTTATCTGTCGTCAAGAAGCCCGCCAACAGCGGCAATAAATTTCAGAGGCAAGGAAAGGAAGCAGCATAACCTATGTGGAAACCAAATCAGCCCGGAACGACCCCTTCAACCCCGGAGCCCGGACGCCCGGCAGCCCCGGCAACCCCGAGCTTTGAGGCCAACCCCACCCGGCCAGCGACGGCAGGCTCCGCTGCCACGGCAGTCCCCTCCGGCGAGCAGGCCACCATCGGCAAATCCCTCGTCATCAAGGGCGAGGTATCGGGCTCCGAGTCTCTCTACATCGACGGCAAGGTCGAGGGTGCCATTACCCTTCCTGGAAACCGCGTCACCGTCGGCCGCAACGGCCAGGTGGCTGCAAACATCGTTGCGCGTGAGGTTGTGGTGCTCGGCAAGGTGCGCGGCAACGTGCAGGCCAGTGACCGCGTCGATATCCGCAGCGAAGGCTCGCTGACCGGCGATGTGATCGCAGCACGGATCTCCATCGAGGACGGCGCGTTCTTCAAGGGCGGCATCGACATCCGCAAGCCCGGCACAGCCGAGACCAAGCCCGCGCAGCCCGCCGAGCCTGTCGCCATCAACAGCTAACCCTGAATCTGAAGCCCACCCTCTGCCCTGGCAAAGCAACGCCAGGGCAGACTTGCGTCTACGGCAACATGCCCTCAAAGATTCCGCGCCACCATAAACACAACCGCCACTACTAGCACCCCATACACCGCCATCCTCGGAGGCTGCGGCCATCGAAACGCCACCGCTTTCCACGCCCGATAGCCACACACGGCAGCGTATCCAGCGAGGAAGGGAAGCAGCACTGCAAAAAGCGCATTGAAGTGCAGCGCCTCCGCCACGTGCCCATGCAGCAGCGCCGCCAGCGCCCGCGTCGACCCACACCCCGGACATTGCAGATGAAGATATTCGTGTACCGGGCATCGCGGATAAAAGCTGTAGACCGCAGGAGGGAAGCGCAGCAACATCCCCGCGCTCACAACAGTTGCGGCTGCCGCCAGCGCAACCCACAGCCTCCTTCGCCGCACCTCGCTCACTGCGCGACGTTCCTGTAACGGATCGTGTTCTTGATCTCGTTGATGCGGTTTAGGTGGTACTGAAAGTAAATGCCACCGAAGAAGAAGGTCATCACGCCGCTGAGGTTCAGGCCAATCGGTTCAGGGCCATTGAAGTGCTCTTCAAGCGAGCTGCGCATCGTGAACCGCGCGATCAGGCGAAGCACCCATCCCGCAAGGCCGATCAGGCTCGTGACTGGATGGATGTGCGGCCCATAGTGATGATGCATCGCGTAGAAAACGCTGAAGGATGTCCCGGAGTTCAGCAGAACAACTACCGTCGCAATGATGTAGTACATCAATGCCTGGCTGTTCGGCTGCACGCGCCTCAGCCACGCGGCGATTACCAGGTTCCACACGACGGTAAACAGCCCGCAGGTAAAAAATCCGAGAACCAACTCCAACACCCAGGGCAGGTTCGGCGGATCGGGATAGGCGAGAGCAGCCTGCGGATAAGCGCCGGCCTGGTTGTAGGTAGCCTGACCATAAGCAGCCTGGGGATGCGCAACCGGCCCCGCGCCAAAACCTCCCGCACCTACGCTACCCAGCACCTGTTGGACCGGAAGCCACTCCGGCATCTCATCGTTCTTCGCCAAATCCGTCGGCAGCACATGCCCGGAGGCGACGTACCGCTGCAAATCCTCAAGCGTATAGGGACCATACATCTGGCCGTTGCGCGAAACATGATAGAGCATACGAAACTCCTGTCCGGCATTCACTGCGAAGAAACGATCAAAACACGCAGGAAGTTCCATGGCAAGAGAATCACGACAGGGAAATACGCGAAAAGGGAGTCCCACTCGGCTCCCTTTTCGCTACAGAGTCTTGTTGTCTGCCGTAGCCAACTGCGTGTCCGGAGCAGCTCGGCTCAGCAGGATGCGCAGGTCCGTCACCTGGTTGAGCGTGAAAGCAGGCTGTCCCGTAGGCGCGGTCACGGCGATGAAATCCGCGCGGTGAACGTCCTGCAGGTAGAAGGACGTGCGAGGATCGGGTGCGGCTGGTGCGACCTCGACGTGGCTCAACTCTAGGTTTCGTATGTGGCGGAGATAGAGGCCCTGCGACGGCAGTGGCCCGAACCTGCCGGGATCGGGATACACGTCAACAAGTTCCGGTGGGACGACTTTGAGCAGGTCCGTGTGGTCACCGCCCTTGTGGTGCAGGTAGATATTCGAGAGCTTCACGTTCTGGATGGCGTGGTCCGGAACGCCGGACAGAATCGAACAGATGCGCGCATCGCAGTTGTAGCTCGTCACGTTGTTCACCAGAATGCGCTGGAGCGTGCCTACCTGCGTGTTCTCCTTCGGCCCGCGCAGACGCGCATTCAGACGGAAGAACAGTGGCGCGGAGACAAGATCGCGCATGGCGAGATTCGAGATGGTGATGTCCTCGCAGAGCGCGCCGTCCGAGCTCTCGAGCGCGAGCCCTTCGCAGCCCTCGAAAACACAGTTCGAGATGGTGATGTTCTTGAAGCCGCCATTCGACTCTGTGCCGCACTTAATGCGCCCATTGCGCGGGATCTTGACGTCGTCGCCATATTTCTTGAACGTGCCATCGAGAACGCTGCCCAGAACGTAATACCCTGTGACGATGCAGTTCGTGATCGTCATGTTCTCCGTGGGCTTCGCGTAGCCCAGTGCAAAGCTGCTCTTCGGGCAGATGGCGTCGTCCCACGGCGAGTTGACGCTGCAGTTCGAGACGCGGACATTTTTGCAGCAGTCGATGTCGATGCCGTCGCGATCCGTATCGATAGTCAGGTTGTCGATGGTGAGGTTATCGACGCCTGTCAGCAGCAGTCCGAAGTGCCCACCTTTCAAAATACTGAAGTCGCGGAAGATGACGTTGCGGCAGTTCTTCAGCGCGATGGCCTTGTTGCCCACGCCTGGCTGCTCCGCGATGAAAACCGGGTAATCACCGCGCGCGTTGCGGCCGCCACCGAAGCTGAGCCCCTTGCCATGGATCAACCCCGGCCCTGTGATGCTGAGGTCATTCAATCCCTCACCCCAGATCAGAGAGTTGTGCCAGTGGTTGTGCCCGTAGTCCTGGTACGCGTCCCACGCGGTCTTCGGCTCCGCCGCGTCGTAGGTCCCGCCGTTATAGCCCGTCGTCTCTCCCGGCTTCGGCGAGTCTGCCGCCAGGATAGTCGCACCCTGCGCCAGATAAAGCCCCACATGGCTCTTCAGGCGGATCGAGAAGCACAGCCACGTCCCGGCAGGGAACAGCACCGTCCCCCCACCTGCCGCCGCGGCAGCCTCAATCGCCTTGTTGATCGCAGGCGTATCGACCGTCTTGCCATCCCCCACCGCACCGTATGCGCGAACGTCGAAGATGTTGAGAGCAGTACCCCCAGCAGGCGTTTTCGCAGTGGAGGCATAGGCCGAGGGAATGGTGACGGCAGCAGCTGCTAGTCCCATGCCGCTCAGCTTCAAAAGATCGCGGCGGGCAGAATTGAAGGAATTCATCGCGAGCCAATGCTAGCAGACGGTATCTCCCCTTGGAATTATTCCCCGCTGCACAAATCTCTCATCCCACCAAACCGGGTGACCCACATCTCAGAAGCGAGATGTGGGTCTCTCTTACACCATCCAAACCTTCGTCATCCCGACCGAAGGCGGCGCACTTTGCCGCCGCAGTGGAGGGACCCCCGCATTTCGCCTTTGTCGTTGCCTGTTCCTTTGTTTGTCATCCCGCAGGGATCTGCTGTTGTCTTGTCTTTTTTCGACACGGGCAAAAATCCCGGGTGCCCCATCCTCGCGGCAGTCTTATCGCCGCAGGGTGGGAAACCATAAACGCCCGCTTCCGCAACTCCCCAAAAACCTTGTCAAGCCCCCAAACGCACAAAACCCGCTCCAGTCCTGCGCATTCGCGTTGCCCATTAGTTTCCCATCACCTGCTATTCTTTAAATAGACATCAAGAAAGCCCCGGCAACCACCGGGGCTTTCTCCTTTAGAATGAAGATTTTAGTATCTAACCCTAATGGAATGAAGACTTTAGCACTTCAAAAATCGCTATCTCGCTGAATTTATGAGACTTCCCATCTACATAGGGGGAGGGGGGTACCCCCGCAAAGACAGCTCCTAAAACTCGTCATCTCCAGTAGGCCGAAACCGATACCCAATCCAAGGCTCCGTGACGATGTAGCGCGGCTCGTCCGTCAGCTCGATCTTCTTCCGCACCTGTCCAATATGGACGCGCAGATACTCCGGCTGGTCGGCATTGGTGCCCCATACCGCCTGTAGCAGCGCCCGGTGCGTCAACACCTGCCCCGGATGTTCCGCCAGACATACCAGCAGATCGAACTGTTTCGGTGTCAGGTGGACATCCTGTCCGCGCACGACCACGCGATGCTGCGGCACATCGATCACAAAGTCCCCGGCAGTGATCACCTGCTGAGCCTCCGGAGCGTTCGCCTCGCTGCGGCGCAGATGAGCGCGCACCCGCGCCAACAGCTCCTGGATGCTGAACGGCTTCGTAATATAGTCGTCCGCACCTGCATCGAGCGCCTCGATCTTGATCGCGTCCTGGTTCCGCACCGACAGCACAAGAATAGGAACCTGCGAGAACGCGCGGATCTCTCGGCACAGCGACACGCCATCCATCTGCGGCATTGCCAGATCTGTGATCACCAGCTCCGGCTCCCACTCGCGCACCGCCAACAGGCCTTCCACGCCGTTCGCCGCCACTCGCAGCACATACCCCTGCGTCGAGAGTGACGTCCGCAGCACCCGCAGAATCTGCGGCTCATCATCGACGATCAGGATCTTCGCTGCTGGTTTCAGACTCTTCAATCCACATCCCTGCGTTGCGTCACGATATGCACATCGACGTTCGGCGCCTCTTTCAGAAAATGCTGAATCGCCCAGTAGTAAAGATACTGCTTCCAGCCGTTCACCGCTGTCCTGCCAAAGATCACATGCGTGATGTGCCGCTCGCGGACAAACTCCGCTGCCGTATGCGCAATGCTCTTGCCCTTCAGGGTAAAGGTCTGTGCATTCAAGTTTCGTGCGAACTGCAGGTTCGCGGCCAGCGTCCGCTGCTGCTCCGGCTCTAGCTCGCCTTCGTTCTCGATATAGAGCACGAATAGTTCCCCGCTCACGCCCTCCGCGATCCGGGCCCCGCGCACGATCAGGCTCTGTGACGCACTGCTCGAGCTGATGCACACCGCTACCCGTTCCCGCACTGTCCAGTTGTCCTGGATACGCTTCGCGTCCATGTACGCCGTCAGCGTCCGGTCGACGGCTTTCGTCACATGCTGGAGCGCAAGCTCGCGCAGCGCGATCAGGTTGCCGCGCCGGAAGAAGTTCGTCAGCGCCTTCTCCGCGCGATCCACCCGGTAAATATCGCCTCGCCGCATCCGCGTCTGCAACGCCTCCGGCGTCAGGTCGGCCATCACGATCTCGTCCGCGCGCTGCACCATCCAGTCCGGAACCGTCTCCCGGATCTGGACTCCCGTGATGCTCTGCACCGTTGGCGAGACGCTCTCGATATGCTGCACGTTCATCGTGGCCAGCACATCGATATTGGCCGCCAGAACGTCTAGCACATCCTCGAACCGTTTCTTGTGCTTGCTGCCCTCGATGTTGGTGTGCGCGAGCTCGTCGATCAACACGATCTCAGGCTTCCGCGCCAGAATCGCGTCCAGGTCCATCTCCTCGAACCGGACGCCTTTGTAGTCGATCTCCCGCCGAGGAACCTGCTCCAGTTGCGCAGCCAGTTCGGCCGTGCGCGGACGCCCATGCGTCTCCACAACTCCGACTACCACATCTTCGCCGCGCTGCTTCCGCCGGATCGCCTCGCTCAGCATGTTGTAGGTCTTGCCCACGCCTGGTGCATAACCCAGAAACAGCTTGAAGGTGCCCCGTGTCTTCTCCGGGTCCACCTTCGCGAGCCACTCCTCCGGGCTCTTTACGTTCGGGTTCGAGGTCTCTCGCGTTGGCATATAGAAAAATCAGCAAAGCTGTCAGGCTTGTAAATCAGTAAAGCCCGTAGGCATTAAGATACTTGAGTGAAGCGATCTCTCATCGGCAGCCTGCTCCGCTATAGCGCGACCACCGCAGCCACCGTTGCCATTGTAGCTGTCTACTTCCACCGGTCGCACGTCAACGAGACGACCGTCGCCATGACCTTCCTGGTCGTTATCCTTTTGGTGGCGGCCAACTGGGGGCTTCGCCACGCCATCTATCTGTCGTTCCTCTCCTCGGCGGCCTTCAACTTCTTCTTCCTCCCGCCGGTCCTCACCTTCACCATCCGGGACAGCCGCAACTGGGTCGCGCTCTTCGCCTTCCTTGTCACCGGCATCGTCGCCAGTCAGCTCGCGGAGCGCGCCCGCACTGAAGCTCGCACCTCGCGCCGCCGTCAGCGTGAGGCGGAGCGGCTCTACGAGTTCAGCCAGCAGATGCTCGTCAGCGCCAACGTCATCGACCTGCTCAACGCCTTGCCCCAGATGATCGCCGCCACCTTCAACCTCGCCGGGGCCGCTGTCTATCTTTGTGAGAAGGACCGTCTCTATCGCTCTAGCCCCAATTACATGGACGTCACCAAGGCGCAGCTGCGCGACGCAGCCTTTACCCGTGACCATCGCACCGAACAGCGCAACGATAAGGAGAACCCCATTACGTTCGTGCCGATCCTCCTCGGCATCCGCTCCATCGGCGCGCTCGGCGTTACCGGCTCCGGCACCTCTTCTGAGGCCCTCGACGCCGTCAGCGGACTCGCCGCCATCGCCATCGAACGCGCCGGGGCCGTCGAGACCCTCACCAAGCTCGAGGCTGCCCGCGAGAGCGAGCGACTCCGCAACGCGCTTCTCGACTCTGTCGCCCACGAGCTCCGCACCCCGCTCACCTCCATCACCGCTTCCATCACCACTCTCCGCACCAACGACCGCCTCGATCCGAGTCAGACCGACGAACTTATGGCGGTTATCGAAGAGGAGGCAGCCCGCCTCGACCGCCTCGTTGGCCAGGCGATGGAGATGGCCGAGCTCGACGCCAATGAGATCAAGCTCGACCTGCACCCGCACTCCATACGCGAGGCCGTCGACGGAGCCGTAGAAGAGGTCCTCCCCCAGCTACGCAACCATCCCCTCGACCTTCGCCTTTCTGACTCTCTGCCCAGGGTCGAAATGGATATCGAGCGCATCCGCAAGGTGCTCCAGCACCTGCTCGAAAACGCCGCGAAGTACTCCCCCGAAGGCAGCCCGATCTTCATCAGCGCGGAGGTCACCAACGGTCGCCTCATTACCAGTGTCGCCGACCGTGGAGTCGGAGTCGACGACCTCGAACGCATGATGATCTTCGACAAGTTCTATCGCGGCCAGGGCCAGCGCTATCGTGTGCAGGGAACCGGAATGGGGCTCGCCATCTCGAAGGCGATCGTCGAAGCCCACAACGGCTCGATCGACGTCACCAGCCAGCCCGGGCAAGGCTCCGTCTTCTCGTTCTCGCTTCCACTACAGTCCGCCACGCCAGAATAGAAACGGCCCATTGCACGATGTGTGCAATGAGCCGTTGTGAAAGGGAAAAGCACTTACAGCTTCGGAAGCTTCGTCGTATCCCATCCGCCGCCTAGCGCCTTGACCAGCAACACACTCGCGTCCATCTGTCGCCGCATGATGTCGATATCGTTCCGCTCATTCGCTAGCGCAGTCTGCTGAGCCGTTACCACTTGCAGATAGGTATCCAGCCCGCCGACATAACGGTTGTTGAAGATCTGCTGCGCCGCCTGCGCCGACGCAGTCGCCTGGTGCTGCTGCTGGGCCTCGGTATTCAGCACCCGTAGCACAGCAAGATTGTCTTCCACCTGCTGAAACGCGGTAAGCGTCGTCTGCCGATAGTTGGCAGCGGTCTCGTCATAGCTCGCCCGCGCTTGCTCCACAACCGAGTGACGACGCCCGTTATCGAACAAAGTTTGGGACAGCGTCGGCCCAGCCGACCAAAGCAAGCTCGACGCCTTGAACAGGTTGCTGAACGCTGTGGCTTCCAGCCCAACCGATGCGCTGATCGAAATCGTCGGGTAATATGCCGCTGTTGCAATGCCGATCCGCTCGTTTGCCTCGGCCACGCGCCGCTCCGCCGAAGCGATATCCGGTCGCCGCTGTAGCAGATCCGCGGGCAGGGCGGGTGGAATCGCAGGCGGCTCCGTCTTCAGCGGCGTCACCGCTAATGAGAACGAAGCAGGTGGCTTGCCGATCAATACAGCAATCGCATGTTCATACTGGGCGCGAGTAATGGCGACGTCGCTCTCCTGCACCCTCGCCGTCTGTAGCTGTGTCAGCGCCTGATCAACGTCGGACTTCGGCGAGACGCCGCCTTCGAAGCGGTTGTTGGTGATGCGGTACGCCTCGTCGTAGTCCTTGACGGTATCGCTCAGAAGCTTCTCTTCGGCATCCGCGGCGCGCGCCTCGAAGTAGTCCACCGCCAGCTCCGCTTGAAGACTTAGCAGTGCCGTCTCGTAGTCCGCCGCGCTGGCCGTTGCCTCTTCGCGGGCTGCTGTGATGCCGCGACGAATCCGCCCCCACATGTCTACCTCGTAGCTAAGATCAAGCGGAAGTTGAATATCGCCAATCCCGTTCGCATTCGTGGTGGTGGAGTTGAAGTATGGTCTGTTCGTCGAGTTCCGTAGCCCTCCCGCAAACGGGGCTGCTCCGATCGTCGGCGCCAGTGCAGCCTTGCTGAACTTGATCTGCGACCGCGCTTCGCGGAACCGCGCCTCGGCTGCAGCGGCGGTCTGGTTCGACGCAGCCACCTGCGGTTCGAGCGAGTTCAATTGCTCGTCGCCGAAGATCGTCCACCAATCCCCGCGCAGCGCCGTATCAGCGGGCTTCGCCGTCTGCCACGCGCTGTCTTCCTTGAAGCTCGGGGCCATTGGCACCGTGGGTTTCACATACTTCGGGCCTACCATGCAGCCGCTAAGAAGCACTGCCATGCTTGCCAGCGCCATGTCTCCCAGAGAAAGTCGTGTGCCACGCATTATTTCGTACCTTCCGTCTTCTGTTCGGCTACCTGAACCTGCTGTCCGCTTGCCAGCGAGTCGGACGGATCGAGGATGACATCGTCCGAAGCCTGTACTCCCGAGGATATCTCTACTGTCGCTCCTCCGTCATGGGCGATCGTCACCGGCACCAGCACCACGCGGCCATCCCGCACCACGCCGACCCGCAGACCCTCGCTACGGAACAACAGCGTATTCGATGGCAATGACAACGAAGCCACATGGTCCGGCACCTTGAAGTGGACGAACACATAAGCACCCGGCAGTAGCTGTCCCTTCGGGTTGTCGACATCCACCTCGACGTTCAGCGTTCGCGTTGCCTGGTCGATCTGGTTCGAGTTGCGCGCGATCCTTCCCTCAAAGAACTGCCCTGGATACTCATCCAGGGTCAACGTCGCCGTCGCGCCATCCCGTATCGCAGCCGAGTAGGCCTCCGGAACCGAGACATACACGCGGATCGCCCCGATTGCCGCCATGTGAAACAGCTCCTGCGGCGTCGTATTCTGTCCCGCCGCGATCAGCGCGCCGATGTCGGTCTTGCGCGCCGTCACGATGCCATCGAACGGGGCGTACACATTCTCGAACGACTGCAACTGCTCGAGCCGCCGGACATTCGCCTTCGCGGCTTCCACCGCTGCCTGCTTCGCCGCCTCATCGCTTACCGCCTGGTCTGTCTCCTGCTTCGACACCGAGTTTGATTTCAGCAGGTTCTGGTACCGGGCAGATGTAGTGTTAGCGAGGTTGAGGTTCGCCTCGGCGCTCTTCAGGTCTGCCTGCGCCACCTGCAACTGCTGGTCGAGCTCCGGTGTCTCGATCTGCGCCATCAACTGGCCTTTCTTCACTCGCGCCCCAATATCGAAGTACCACTTCTTCAGATAACCGCTCGTTCGCGAATAGATCGGGGTGTCGGTAAACGCCTGCGTGTTGCCCGGCAGCGCAATCTCGTCCGAAAGCTTCGACGTCGAAGGATGAATGACATTCACAGTGGGAATCGCCGCTGCAGTTGTTTGTTTCTCGAGCGCCCGCTCCGCCGCAGCCCGCGACAGCACACCATAAGCAATCACCGCCAGCAGCACGATCACGATTACCGCCAAGGCAAGCCAGACCGCCGCAGGCAGTCCATGCTTCGGCGGCCCAGGCTGTATTGCGGTGGGGTTCTCGTTCGAGGGTGTCGTCATATCTTCGTTTCTTATATCCGACAAAGTGGCCGTCTCCATGCTCTCGCTCATTATCCTTTAGGCTCCTGCCGCCATCTGCTGTGATTGCTGCGTTGTCGCATCCTCATGCTTCCGTCGTCCGTGCAGCAAGGCGAAGACCGCGGGAACAAAGATCAGTGTGGCAATCGTCGCGCAGAACAGGCCGCCGATCACGGCGCGTCCCAGTGGTGCATTCTGCTCGCCTCCTTCACCCGCACCCAGCGCCATCGGAATCATGCCGATGATCATCGCCAGCGCCGTCATCATGACCGGACGGAACCGCGTTGCTCCGGCTTCGATCGCGGCCATTACGGCGTCGCCATGGTGCTCCAGCCGATCCTTTGCAAAGGACACGACCAGAATACTATTCGCCGTCGCAACGCCCATGCACATGATTGCGCCCATCAGCGCCGGCACGCTCAGCGTCGTATGCGTCACGAACAGGAACAGCACGATACCCGCCAGCGCCGCGGGCAGTGCCGTGATGATGATGAACGGGTCAAGCCACGACTGGAAATTCACTACGATCAGCAGGTACACCAGCACGATGGCGAATCCCAACCCCGCGATCAGCCCGAAATACGACGAGTTCATCGTCTCGATCTGTCCGCGCACCCGCACATAGCTGCCGCGTGGCAATAACTTCCGGTTCGTATCGACGATCTTTGCAATATCCCTGCCTGTCGAGCCCAGGTCGCGGCCCTGCACATTTCCATACACATCCAGCGTCCTGTGAATGTTGTAGTGCGTGATGACTGGCATCTCCGTCGACCGCGAAATCGCCGCGACGTCGGCCAGGATCTCCGGCTGCTTCGCCGAGGCCGCGGACAGCGGAATATTCTGCAGGTCGCTCAGCGTCTGGAAGTCGTACTGCGGAGACTGCGCCACCATGTTGTAGTTCACGCCGTTTTTCATGTTCAGGTAGAACATCGGCGTCAACTGTGAGCTTCCGCTCAGGATGTTCAGCACGCTGTTGCCCACATCGCGTTGCGTGTACCCACCCTGCACCGCCTTGGTCCGGTCGATGTCGATGTTCAGCACCGGGTAGTCGTCCGGCTGTTGAATGCGCAGGTCCACCAGCCCCGGAACCTGCCGCAGTTGGCTCAATATCTGGTCCGCCACCTTACGGTTGCCCGCCAGGTCCGCGCCCTCAATCTGAACGTCGATCGGAGCGGGCAGACCGAAATTTAGAATCTGAGTCACGATATCCGAGGGCAAAAAATAGAACGTTGTCCCGGCAAACTCGCGCGGCAGCATATCCCGTAACTTCGCCACATAGTCCGCCGTCGGATGGTGGTCCTCCTTCAGCGAGACCATGATGTCCGCATCACCCGCGCCGAACAGTCCCGATGTAGCGTGCTGCGTGTTGATCGTGCTGTACGGCAGGCCGATGTTGTCGAGGATGTTGTCCACCTCGCCGGTAGGGATCTTCTCGCGGATCGACTGCTCTACCAGGTCGCACAGCTTCGCTGTATCTTCAATGCGCGTTCCGCTCCGTGCACGCACATGCAGGATGAACGCGCCGTTGTCCGTGCTCGGGAAGAAATTCTGTCCAAGAAACGGTACCAGGATGAACGCGCAAAGACATGCAAGCAAAAAGACCGGCACAAAGAACGCACGTGCATCGACCAAGCGTCCCAGCAGATCCTGGTAAACGCTGCGCACCTTCTCGAAGACTCGCTCAAACCCACGCTGGAACCGCGCCAGCACATTTTGCGACTTCTTCACATGATGGTCGTGCGCCTTCAGCAGATACATTGCCAGCGTCGGCACCAGGGTTCGCGAGAGGATGTATGACGCCAACATGGCGAACACCACCGCCTCAGCCAGTGGCACAAACAAGTATCGCGCCACGCCACTCAAGAAGAACATCGGCAGGAATACGATGCAGATGCACAACGTCGAAACCAGCGCCGGAACAGAGATCTGCGCTGCGCCTTCGAGGATCGCCTCATGCAACCCGTTCCCCTCTTCGAGATAGCGTTCGATGTTCTCGATTGTCACCGTCGCATCATCCACAAGGATGCCGACCGCCAGCGCTAATCCGCCCAGCGTCATGATGTTGATCGTCTGTCCCAGGAGCCCCAGTACGATGATCGACGACAGGATCGACAGCGGAATCGAGACGGCGATAATGACTGTGCTCCGCCAGCTCCCCAGGAACAGCAGGATCATCAACCCCGTCAGCATCGCTGCGATCACCGCCTCACGGATCACTCCCTGCACCGATGCCCGCACAAAGATCGACTGATCGCCGATCGGCGTCATCTTCAACTCTGGTGGCAACGTGGTGGCTATTCTCGGAAGCAGCCCGCGAATGCCCGAGACTACGTCCAGCGTCGACGCCGTACCTGACTTCAGCACCGTCGCCAACACGGCGCGCCGCCCATCCTGCCGCACGATGTTCGTCTGCGGGATACTGCCGTCGCTGATCGTCGCCACATCCCGCACATACACCGTCGTGCCGCTCACCTGCTTCAACGGCAGGTTCCGCAGCCCCTCCAGCGTCACAGGCGAAGAGTTCAGATGAATGTCATACTCCGCGAAGCCGATCTTCGCCGTCCCGCCCGGCTGCACGATATTCTGCGAGGCCATTGCATTCAGCACATCCGACGGCGACAACCCCTGCGCCTGCAGAGCTTTCGGGTCCAGGTTGATCATGATCGACCGCTGTTTGCCGCCGTACACGTTCGGGATCACCGCGCCCGGGACCGTCACCAGCTGCGGCCGGACGAAGTTCAAGCCGATGTCGTTCAGTTGCTGCTCCGTCAGCCCTTTACCCGACAGGCCAAGCTGTAGAATCGGCACGCTCGATGCGCTGAAGTTGATGATCTGCGGTGGCAGAATTCCCGGAGGAAGCTGTCGCAGCAAAAACTCTGAAGCGGCGCTCACCTGGGAGTTAGCCGTATCCAGACTCGCACCAGGCTGTAGATAGACCTTGATGATTGCCTGTCCGTTCAAGGTCGTCGACTCCATGTGCTGGATGTTGTCCACCAGCGTCGTCAGCACCTTCTCGTATGGGGTCGTGATCCGCCCTTCGATCTCCTCCGGGTTCAACCCCGTGTAGCTCCACGCAATCGACACGACCGGGATATTGATATTCGGGAAGATATCCGTCGGCGTGTTCAGGATGATCACAGGTGCCGCAATGAGGATCAGAATCGCCAGCACGATAAACGTGTAGGGCCGGGTCAGAGCTATCTTTACGATCCACATAGTTGGAACATGCCTCGATCAAAAGTCGAAAAATGGGTCTCTTCTTTAGTAGACACCCGGAACATTGATGGGTTTCACAGTTATTTCCGGGGGCGACCAGCGGAAATACCGATATGAAAAAATAGCTAAGGATTCTAAAGTGATTCAACCCTCGAGGAGAAGCAACCATGGAACTCAGGCATCTTCGTTACTTCTGCGCCGTAGCCGATTACGGCTCCTTCAGCGAGGCCAGCCGCGAGCTGCACATCTCCCAGTCCGCCATCAGCGAGCAGATCGCCGATCTTGAGCGCGAGATCGGTGGTGCCCTTCTTGACCGCCACCAGCGCCGCATCCGCCTCACCCCGCACGGGCTTCTCTTTCTCGAGGAGGCCCGCAAAACTCTCATTGCCGCCGAGCGCGCGGTCGACATCGCTCGCCGTTCGCTTCAAGGTCAGATTGGGACGCTTGCCATCGGCTTCTTCCTCTGGGGTGCCGGAGATTTCTTCTCCCGTATCATCCGGGAGTATCGCAAACTGCAACCGAATGTGAGGCTATCCCTCTATGAGATGCATACCCATATTCAGATGGAGGCACTGACCACCGGAAAAATCGACGTCGGCTTCACTCGTCCGCTCGAGCCGCCTTTCGATCGTACCCTCTGTGCCGAGCTGCTCCATCAGGACCCCGTCGTCGTTGCCCTTCCCCGCGAGCATCCCCTCGCCGGCCGCAGCATCCGCGTCGAGGAGCTGGCCGCCGAGCGCTTCGTCCTGTGCGAGCGCGAGGTCACCCCGGCGCTCTTCGACAGCATCCTGGCTCTCTGCTCCGCCGCCGGATTTGCCCCGCAGATCGTTAACAGCTCCTCCACCTGGTCCAGCGTCCTCACCCTGGTCGAGTCCGGAGAGGGCATCGCCCTGGTCCCATCCGGGGCCCGCTACCTCGCAACTCCGGGCATCGTCTTCTCAGAGATAGAGCCGCAGACCACCCACGTTGGCGTCTCCGTCGCATGGAACCCCCAAAACGAAGGCCCCATCCTCCGCGACTTCCTGAAGCTCGTTCGTGAGGACAGATATCGTATCAACGCAGGCAACGGAGAGTAGCGATTGGATCGCTACTCTCCATTGCCTACTGCCGGATGACCCGCCAGCTTCTCCGGCATATTCGCCAGCACCCACGTCATCACCGACAGCGAAGCGATGTTCTTCCGGAACTCCTCTGGATTCACCTTGTCCAGCGTGTCCGCCTCGGTGTGGTGCCAGTCGAAGTAGTGTGCCCCAGTTGTTCGCTCGCCTAGTCCAGGTACGCCGTCCTGCATCATCGGCTCGATATCGGAGCCTCCGCCGCCTACCGTTACCTGGTCCGCGCCTACCGGCTTCAGCAGCGTGCCGATCTGCTGCAGCAGCTCCAGCGAGTGCTGCTCCGCCGCCGAGAGCTGTACCCGCGCCGGAGCCGCAGGTCCACCCGGAACCGTTCTCCGGCCACCTCCGCCCGACCCGTACCCATAGCCCACCGGAGCCTCCGCGCCCCCATCCATCTCAATCGCCGCCACTTGCGTCGATAGCTTGTCTCCCAGCATCGCCCGGTAGGCCTTGCCTCCCGCCTCGCCGTTCTCCTCGTTCACCCAGAACACCACGCGGATTGTCCGCTTCGGCACCATTCCCAGCTTCTTGATCTCTGCCACCGCCGCCAGCGTGGCCATAATCCCCGAGCCGTCGTCCTGCGCGCCCTGTCCCACATCCCACGAGTCGATATGGCCCCCCAGCACTACGACCTCTTCCGGATGCTCGCTGCCCACGATCTCGCCCATCACATTGCCGCTCTTCGCATCGGGCTCCATGTGGGCCTCCATGTCCAGATGCACCTTCACTGGCTTGCCCTCGGCGGTCAGCCGATCCAGCATCAGCGCGTCCTCAATCGAGATCGCCGCTGCCGGAATCTTCGGCTGTCCCTCTTCATAAACGAGCGTCCCTGTGTGTGGCAGTTGCACCGCCAGCGGTGTGATCGATCGCACCAGCATTCCCACCGCTCCCAGTGCCGCCGCGTGCGAGGCCCCAGCCGTCCGGTACATCACCGTCCGCCCATAGCCTTCGTAGGTAGCATTGTAGACCACGATCTTCCCGGCTACGCCCTCCCGTCCCAGCTTGGTCAGCGCTTCGAAGTTCGGGACGACAACGACCTCGGCGGTAATTCCACCCGGAGCCGTTCCCACGCTCATCCCCAGCCCCAGCATGTGCATCGGCTTCTCTACCGGAGCCACGATCGCCGCCGACTCCCGCCCCCGCACCCAGTGCGGCACCATCACTGGCTGCACCGTCACATTCGCGAGCCCCTCGCGCTTCATCAGCTCCGCACTCCATGCCACCGCTCGGTCCAGCGAGGCGCTCCCACTGATCCTCTTTCCGATGTGGTCGCACAGGTAAGCCAGGTTCGCATACCCCTCTGCATCGGCCATCGAGGCTGAGATCAATTGGTCCGCCGCGGGTTTATATTGATCCGCAATCGATGAATCAATCTGGCCGTGGGCTATAACTGTGCTCGCAAAAAACAGGAAGGGAAGCAGGCGGCCAGAACGTGTCAAGAAACTCTCCTTGGAGGCAACGGATGAAGTTGGAATTTTATAGCGATTATTCACTTAAGATACCGCGATTCAACGCAGGTTCACACTCTATTCAAGAAACGTTCGCAATTCATCCCTACCCTCAATTCATGTCCATAAAAAAAGCTCTCACCCGGCAAACCCTCGCCGCGCTAGGCCAGCGTGTGTCGGTTTGCATCGCTCTGCTGATAGCCTGCACGTTCTTTCTCTCGCCAGTCGCCAACGCCCAATTCGATAACGGAAGCCTCGTAGGCACAGTACACGACACCACCGGTGCCGTCGTCCCCGGTGCCGCCGTCACCGTCACCAACAAAGACACGAACATCGCCCAGACCAGCAAAAGCGACGCCTCCGGCAACTACGAGTTCAGCTCTCTCCGTGTCGGCACCTACCGCGTCTCCACCACGCTCGCCGGGTTCAACACCGCCGTCGCCGACAACATCAGCATCAGCGTCGGCGGCCGCCAGCGCGTCGACCTCTCCCTCCAGGTCGGCGGCTCCAGCGAGACCGTTGAGGTAAGTGGTGTCGCCCTCCAGCTCGAGACCGAGACCAGCGAGCGCGGCCAGACGATCACCAACTATCAGAGCGAGGCCCTCCCGCTCGTCAGCCGCAACTACTCCGATCTCCTCGGCCTCGTCGCCGGATCGCGTCAGGCTCCCACCGCCGCCACCACCAGTTCCATCAATAGTTTGGTGCGCGCCGGTGCCTACAACATTAACGGCCAGCGCAGTATGTTCAACAACTTCCTCCTCGACGGTATGGACAACAACGCCTACGGCGAGAGCAACCAGGGCTTCGACAACCAGATCATCGCGGTCCCGCCCGACTCCGTCGCCCAGTTTCAGGTCGTTACCAACAACGAGAGCGCCGAGTACGGCCGTTCTTCCGGCGCGACCGTCAACGTCGCCTCCGCCAGCGGAACCAACCGCTACCACGCCACAGTCTACGAGTTCATCCGCAACACCGACCTCAACGCGGCAGGCTTCTTCAAGCCAACTGTCGTAGGCGGCGCCGGCAATGTCACCACCTTCCAGAAGCCCAAGTTCAACCGTAACCAGTTCGGCGGTAACTTTGGCGGCCCCATCATCAAGGACAAGCTCTTCTTCTTCCTTGATTACGAAGGTTTCCGCCAGACCCTTACGCCGCTCACCGTTCTCACCCTGCCCACACAAAATGAACTCAACGGCATCCTCGCCGTCAACGTGAAAAACCCCTTGACCGGCAAGCCCTACACGGCGGGCACTGCCATTCCGGCCGGTGATATCAATCCACTTTCACAGCAGGTAATCGCCTTCTTCAAGCAACCGAGTCTCTTCAATAAACTTCCGATCGCGGGAGTGACAGGGACTGGTGTGGCCACGAACGACCTGCCCGTCCAGGTGCCGTTTACTGACAAAGCCGATAAGGGTGATCTGCGCCTCGACTATCAGCAGAACGCCAGCAGCTCCTGGTTCCTGCGGGTCAGTGATCGCAAGGAGAATGGCGTCAACTATCCCGCAATTCCACTGCCGCTCGATGGACAGACCAACGGCGCGATCCGCATCCTCGACCAGCAGGTCGCTCTCGGGTACACCCATCTCTTCGGCCAGGACAAGATTCTCGATGTCCGCGTCGGCCTCTCCCGGACCAAAGCAGGCAAGTTCTCTCTCTCCATCGGTGACAACGCCTTCTCCATCCCCGGACTGCCAACCAATCCTGTTGTCGCCGGCGGTCTGCCCTCCGTCAGCATCAACGGCTTTACCTCCTTCGGTCGTCAGAGTACCAATCCTCAATGGCAGAATCCGGCCCTTCTCGATCCAAAGCTGAACTTCACCTGGGTCAAGGGTAAGCATTCGTTGAAGTTCGGCTACGAGTACGAGCACATCTGGATGGCCGTCAACGACAACAATCCCCTCTATGGCTCCTTTACCTATAGCGGCGGATACAGCAACGCTGGTGGATCGAATGTCGCCGATAATTACTGGGCTGACTTCCTCTTCGGCAACACCAGCTCTTATTCGCTGGCCAACTACTTCGTCGCACATCTCCGTCAAACGCTGCACAGTGGCTACGCGCAGGATGACTGGAAGATCCGTCCGAACCTCACTCTTAATCTAGGTGTCCGTTGGGAGTATGGCTCGCCTTACTCCGAGCAGAACAACTTCATCTCCAACTTTGATCCCACCACTCAGACTGTCCTGACCATCACTCCTGGTGCTACGGCAGGGAACGGCATTACCCCCTACTCTGGCGGCGGAGTCTACGGAAGCACCCTCGTCAATCCCGATCTCAACGACTTCGCTCCCCGCGTCGGCTTTGCGTATGCAGTCGATCCCAGGACAGTGATTCGTGGTGGATTCGGCATGAGCTACGTCCACTACACCCGTGCCGGCTCCGGCGATATCCTTGCCATTAATGCACCCCAGGCCCAGTTCGCCGCCGTTACCCAGATCACTCCGAGTGCCACCAATCACTGCAGCAGCCCCCTGCCTGCCCAAATCATCGCCGTCAATTCGACGACGCCAAGCTGCTACGCCACGGCCGATCAGGGTTATCCGAGCGCTCTCGTCACCACCTTCAACAAGGCCACCGACAACGTCACCTACATCCCGAAGAACACCCGGGACAGCTACGTCGAGAGCTACTTCCTCAGCGTCCAGCAGGAGCTGTCCAAGAATACCCAGCTCGATATCGCCTACGTCGCCAACCACGGTGTCAAGCTGCAGGGCTTTCTCAACGCAAATCAGAAGAACCCATCAGTTCTGACGAATGGCAAGTTCACGCGGCCCTACGGCAACTGGCCCTCTGACATCACCGAGGCCCTCAACGAGTTCCACTCCAACTACAACTCCCTACAGGTCAAGTACGAGCAGCGCTTCGTACAGGGCCTCACCCTGTTGAACTCCTTCACCTGGTCGCATGCGCTCGATAACGCCAGCGCCTCGCTCGAAGGCAATACGCCCTCGCCGCAGGACGGCAACAACATCAAAGCCGATTATGGACAGTCGGACTACAACTTGCCGGTCGCCAACGTCACCAGCCTCGTCTACGAGGTGCCCGTCGGACGCGGCCGCAAGTTCCTCAGCACCTCTAATCCCATCGTCGATGGAGTCATCGGCGGCTGGCAGATCAGCACCATCAACACCATGCAGGCGGGCACGCCCTTCAACCTTACCTATAGCCCCAGCTCCGCCAACCAGGTCTCTCAGCAGATCTCTGCGACGTATCGCGGTGCGAATGAGTACCGTCCGAATGTCATTCCAGGAGTGAAGCAGATACTTAACACGCAGCTACCGAGCACCGGGTATATCCAATATGTCAACCCGGCGGCGTTCAGCCTGCCCGCAACCGGCACCGCCCAGGCACCGTCGAACCCGTTCGGAAACGCGTCGCGCAATCCTTTGCGGAACACGCCGTTCTATCAGACCGATCTTGCCCTCAATAAGAAGTTCGCTACGCCAATTGAGAGCCTGAAGGTCGAGTTCCGCACGGAGTTCTACAACATCCTCAACCACACCAACCTCTACCTGCCTGGCACGATCGGTGGTACCCTCAGCGCGAATACAAATACGCCTGCAAGCACCGGCGGTCAGATCACCAGCACCTTCGAGCCGCGTATCATCCAATTCGGCCTCAAAATCCTTTACTAAACGATGAGGCGGGCTATGAAGCTGTAGCCCGCTCTTCCATTCCCACTACCTAACCAGATGAAGAGCGACAAATCTTGGGGCCCCATGTCCCGTTTTTTCTGAGACATGGGCATCTCTCCCACCTTGTCATTCTTGATAAGCCCACTGCCTTATAGGACAGTGGGCTTTTCGGTCTACGTCGGGTGCTGTGTGTCAGTCGAATGAAGCTTGCAGTCGCAGATCGCGGGAGGACGGCCCGACATGGAGTGTTCTTGCGCCTGCGGGCCGCATCCATTTGTTCTGGGCAACGGACCAGTATTCCAGCGAACGGGGCTCGACGTGAAGCTTGACGAGTCTGTCTTCGCCCGGAACGAGTGAGATGCGGTCAAAGGCGGCCAGGGTGCGCACCGCAAACTGGACACCTTCCGGCTTTTCGGCGGGAGCATCGAGATAGAGTTGGGGCACCTCATCACCTGCGACGGCTCCGGTATTTTTCAGGTGGAACTCCACGTCGATGCCACCGTCCGATGCTGGTGCAGCATGAACAGCAGAGTATTGGAAGTTCGCATAGGAGAGCCCGTAGCCGAAGGCGAAGAGTGGCTTGGTTTCCTGCTTGTCGAACCAGCGGTAGCCGATGTTGATACCTTCAGAGAAGGTCGTCTTGCCATCGATGCCAACGGCGGAGCGTTCCGGATGCGCAGGATCGTTGGCAGCGTAGTCTTCGAGACGGTGTGCCCAGGTAAAGGGCAGGCGACCGGCGGGGTTTGCCTTGCCGGTGAGAATATCCGCGGTCGACCAGCCACCTTCATCGCCGGGCCACCACATCTCGACGACGGCTTTGACCTTATCGAGCCATGGGAGTGCGACCGGCTGGCTGGTGTTGAGGACGACGATGGTGTTGGGATTGACAGCAGCGATCTCCTCTATGAGCTTATCCTGATCGCCAGGAAGGGCGAAGGCGGGTTTGCCGCGGGTCCAGACGAAGACGACTGCTGTTTTCGAGGACTTGGCAGCGGCGATGGCGGCGCGGTGATCGGTCTCCCGCTGCTGTGGGGTATACCAGTTCAGGCGCACCTGCTCGGGGTTATTGGAGGTATCGCCGCTGGCCTTGACGGTGATCTCGTGTGGACCGGCGGAGAGATGGATTGAGCGGCGTACATTGTCGAGGCCGTCGGTGGTTGGGATGAGGTTGTCCTGGGTGGCGTGCTGGATGTCGCCATGCACCGTACCCTTGGCGGCACCGGTGCGGGCGAGCAGCTTGCCGTCGACGGAGAGAGTGCTGCGTGCGCCGAGAACCTGCAGGTAGAGCCAGTAATCGCCTTCGAAAGGAACGCTAAGCGTCCCTTTCCAGGTGTAGTCGCCGTTTGCTGGAAGTGCGTGGCCGTTGGTCTTCGTGAAGTCGATCTGCATATCGACAGAGGTGTTGCCGTTGCTGCCGGTGCGGGTGAGACCGGGGCGGCCGTCGAACGAGAGCAAGGCGGCGGGAATGGTTGCGCCGGTCATATCGTCGGCGACAGCAAAGGTGATATTGGTGCTGGGCGAGATTTTGCGAAGTGCTTCGAGTGGACCGATCTGGCGCTCAGTGAGACCGCCGGAGCGTTCGCCAAAGGTGCCGATCGCATCGACCTGGCCCGCAGTGGGACCGATCAATGCGAGCGACTGTAGGTCAGCGGCCTTGAGCGGAAGGATAGCGTCATCGTTCTTGAGCAACACTGCGGCGTCGATGGAGGTTTTGCGGATGACGGCGGCGTTGGCATCGATGTCCTGTGGTGTAACGCTGTGTTTTTGTTTGCCATCGAGATAACCGAACCGGTCCATCTCATAGAGCACACGTCGGGCAGCAGAGTTAATCGTGGCTTCGGTGACGGAGCCATCCTTGAGTACATCGCGCATGACTTTGTCGTCGGCATCGCGCGGAAAGCCGGAGAGGCTCGATCCGTCTGCGGTCGACTCTTCAGGGAGCGTGCCCCCAGCATGCCGGCGAGTGTGGCTAGATCAAGTTCTGCTGGCTTCTTTGTGCTTGCGGGCGAGGTCTGGAAGAAGGTATGCATGATGGCGGCGAAGGGGCTGTCCGCAGGAACGGTACCGGGCATCTCCATGTCGAGGCCTTCGTTGATGAAGGAGACACTATGCACCGCGCCCCAATCAGAGGTGACGAAGCCTTTGAAGCCAAACTCACCTTTGAGGATGGTTTTAAGTGTGTCCGAGTTGCCGCAGGCGAAGGGGCCGTTGACGCGGTTGTAGGAACACATGATTGAGGAGACTCCTGCTTCGACGGCTTTGGCGAAGGGAGCGGCATAGACCTCGTGCAGGGTCTGCTGGTCGACGAAGACGTTGAAGGAATCAGTGTCGTAGGCAACGTAGTGCTTGGCCTGGGACATCACATCCTGCGACTGTATGCCGCGGATTTCGGCTGCACCCATGAGTCCAGTAAGCAAGGGGTCTTCGCCGAAGGTGTTGTAGCCACGAGCGAAAGTGATGTCACGATCGATGTTGATGAAGGGTTGAAGCGCAACATCGATGCCCAACGAACGCGCTTCGCGGCCGATGACAACACCGTTTGCTTCGGCGTCCTTGAGGCTGAATGTGGCAGCTACACCCATCGTTGCTGTTTCGGCTTGAGCCGGTATGCGAGTCAACAGACCGGGAGGGCCATCGGCGAAACGGAGCGAGGGGATGTGGAGGCGAGGCACACCGGGGAGAAATCCAGCCTGGCCCTGATAGGTCGATGGGTCTTCTAAGCCGCCGCGGATGAGATCCATCTTTTCTTCTAATGTCAGTTCTTTCAGGAGCCGGTCGATACGAACGTCGTTGGCGCGTTCGGCAGGAACTGCCTGTCCGAGTGATGCTGTTGAGGCCACGCACAGAAGAGAAGCAATGCTAAGAGACCACTGGAGTATGTTCGTCATCATTTATTAACCCTGGATTGGAGGAGCACATACAAAACGAAGCCGACGAGTTCAGGATTGGCGTAAGAGAGTATGCAGCGCATCAAAGTTCACTTTAGCCGCTTCGAGTGGGGGCATTTCGACAAAGGGTGGTTCCTGTTCAACGAAGAAGTGCTCAACACCTGCCGCACGTGCCGCCGCAATGATGGGTTTGTAGTCGATCCCACCTCGACCGAGCTCTGTCGACTTTGGTCCGTCCGGTGCTGCGAGCGTCGTTGAGGGCTTGCCAACGTGTGTGAAGTCCTTGACGTGGATCATCACGTAACGCCCCGGATATTTTTGGAAGTAGTGAGCTGGATTCGCACCGCCTGCGATCATCCAACCACAGTCGGCTTCGAACTTGACCAGAGCGGGATCGGTCTCACGCAACAAGATTTCGTAGCCTGTCTGTCCGTTGCCAAGATCGCGAAATTCAAAGTTGTGATTGTGATAGGCGTACTGCAAGCCGGCCGCCTTGGCTTGCTGCGCGATGCTGTTGGCGAGCGCTGCAACCTGCTTGAAGTCATCTGAGGTCATGCTGTTCAGCATTGTAAGGATGCTGGCGAATCCCTGCCCCGTCGGTGGCCGTGGCGGCAGAATGGAGCTGACCGCATAGTGAGCTCCGAGGGCTTTCGCGTCATCTAATAGCTTGGCCGTGTCTCCGATACCGAAGAAGAGATGGGCGCTGGGTGCGCGTAGATTAGCGGCTTCCAGCAACTTGCGGAACTCCGCAACCTTCAGGTCGGCGAAACCTGCGGTCTCCACCTCTCGATAGCCGATCTGCGCTAGCCGCTGTAACGTGGCGGCAGGATTTTTCGCCAGATCGTCCTTTACCATGTAGAGCTGAATGCCGGCTGGAGGCGTGGCGGGTGCGGCCCAGGAGGAGCGGGTTAGTGTGGAGGCTGCGATAGAGCTTCCGCAAAGTGCGAGGAAACGACGCCGGGAGGGTAGCTGGTGGCGAGTATGAGACATACGAAAGACCTCCTCTTTTCTTGCTTATGTTGCGTTTAGATCACAGAGCCTGGCACAGCTTTTGAGGTGTTTGAATTTTCTACGGCATCTTCATCCGAAGAGGTGTTGCGATCAGAGAAGAAGACGAGGAAGAGCAACAGCACACCGGTGGATAGAGCTGCTGGAATCAGCCAGATCGAGCGCCACGCGTGCGTGGTTGAGCCGTCGACAAGCGAAGTGGCGTAATGGTCCAGAACGATTCCGGAGAGCCATGAACCGAGCAACATGCCGGCGCCATAGGTGATGAGTGTAATCATGCCCTGTGCTGCGGCGCGCAATGCGAGGGGCGCCTTGCGATCGACGTAGATCTGTCCAGTGACAAAGAAAAAGTCATAGCAGATGCCGTGAAGCAGTATGCCTGCCCATAGCATCCAGCTCCCGGCAGCGGCGTTGCCATAGGCGAAGAACGCGTAGCGGAGAACCCACGCAAGCATGCCCGCTGCGAGCATGTATTTAACGCCAAGACGACGGAAGAACCAGGGGATTAACAGCATGCAGCCAAGCTCCGACATCTGGCCACCGGTCATCCTTCCAGCCGCGTTATGGACGCCTATCTGGTTCAGAAAAAGGTTGGTCAAGGCGTAATAAAACTGCAACGGGATGCAGATCATAAACGATGCCAGGACGAAGATGCTGAAGGAAGGTTCACGAAAGAGGTCGAGCGCTTCGACCGGCAGCAGATCAGCGAACCGAAATCTACCTCGCTTTGCGAGGGGCGGCGTGCGCGGAAGAGAGAGGCAGTAGATTGCCATTACCAGAGATGCGGCTGCTGCAAGACGCATCGGAACGGCGGTGTCCTCTAGTCGGAGATAGCCGATAAGCAGGCCTGCGACGATCCACCCTGCCGTGCCGAGGACGCGGATGGGGCCGAACTCGATCTTGGGATCGCGCATGTGCCGGAAGGCCAGCGCGTTTGTGAGGGAGAGCGTGGGCATATAGCAGCAGGCGTAGAGAAGTACGAGCAGATACAAGGGGAGAAAGTGAGTGTTTGTCGCGGCGACAAAAAGAAGCACGGCACCGACACCGTGCAGAATGGCAAGCAGGTATTGTGTTGCAAGCAACGTGTCTGCAACCCAGCCCGCGAGAAAGGGCGACAGAATTGCTCCGACTGCCGTAGTTCCGGCGATCAGACCAATCTGCGCTCCGGTAAAGTGCAGGCGCTGCGCCAGCCATGTGCCGACGGTGACGTACCACGCGCTCCAGATGAAATACTCAAGAAACATCATGAAGGCGAGCCTGGGTTTGACGAGTCGTTCCATACTGTTCTTTTCCTCTGTTGTTTCCAGCATTACCGGAAGAGCCCGGGTGATAAAAGCGAATGTTGTGGCCCTACGACACTCAGGTCGTGGGTGGTGAAACGTACTGGACGGTCTGCCAGATGCCGCCTCTGGCATTGCTCAACAGCATAGCCTCGATGAGGCAGCAGATGCGATAGCCATCGCGAAGGTTACGGTCGTTGCTGGCTTTGCCGCTGGATCTCCGTCGGCACGAATCCACTCATAGGCATCGCTCATGACGTGGAAGAATGCGTCTGCCCAGCCACCTTGATGTCCAGGCGGAAGTGTGGCGTAGCGACGGGCAGGGGCGGACAGTTGCGCCGCATCTTTTCTGGAAGACCGTAGAAGAAAAAGATCAGGGCCAACGTACTGACTATGCTCTGATCGTAAGGTATTTCGATACTGATATCGGCAAGCCCGTGGTCATTCTGGCTGGCCTGACTGATGCTGCAACGAACGCAGCTATTACAGTGATGGCACAGCCGGAAGGAATAAGCACGCTGTTGCACGATGCGCCTGTGGATTGGGCCTCCCGCAACGCGGAGGTAGTCCTCACGATGCAAGTCCTCGATGGAGAGCCTGCATCTCCTCATGTTGTTGCAGCTGTTTTCTGGTGAGTTGCTGCGCGGCACGACGATGGAAGACGCCGCAAAGTGATATCACTTGGGGCATTAACTTCTGCAACTTATTGAAAATGAGTTGTTTATTGGTCGGGGCGGAGGGATTCGAACCCCCGACCCTCTGGTCCCAAACCAGATGCGCTACCAGACTGCGCTACGCCCCGACTATTGTCCAGTGTATCGCACCATTCCAGTCAAATCACGGTTTATACGGCTTGATACTGAATGTCCATCCCGAAACGTCGCGAAGTATATGTCCGGCAATCCACGTTATCACCAGCAGCGGCAGCACTGTCAGCACCAGCAGAATTCCCGCCAGCCCCAGCAGAAACAGCCAGTCCCGCCACTCGTTCTGCCGTGGAGCATCGAGCGACCGCTCCAGCAGCGCATAGTTCCGCCGGTTCGCCTTCCACGCAATGTCGAACCAGTCTCCGAAGAAGGGAATCATACCGACCACTACTTCAATCCCGACGTTCGCCACCATCCGCAGGATTGTCACATACGGTACACCGCGAAACCACGCCGCCAGCACGATAATCGTCGAGGCCAATCCCCCAAGGATGTCGCCAATCCCTGGGATTAACCCGACAATTCCATCGATTCCGAACCGGAAACTCGTCCCCGGAATCCGAAACCAGTCGTCCAGTACATGCGACAGCAGGTCGAGGTTCTGGTCGTCGAACAGCCTCGCTCCATGCCGCTGGCGAGGTCTCCGCCCCGGCGCGATGATCTCTGGTTCCACAGTCACACGTATCGGCTTTACCACCATGGTGATTGGATGCTATTCCTCCGCCCGCGCGGATGCTACAATTACAGCAATACGGCGGCTATAGTTCAGTGGCAGAACGCCGCTCTGTGGCAGCGGATGTCGTGGGTTCGAAACCCACTAGCCGCCCCAAAACTCTCCCAGTCAGTTGCAACGCAGACGCGTGGCCAACATACACAAAATCCCACCCCCGACTGTTGCAGCAAAGCTCTACGCCGGAACCTCCGGCTGGGCCTATCCCACCTGGAAGCCCGAGTTCTACCCCGCAAAGACCCCTGCAAAGAAGTTTTTAGAGTATTACGCGACCCAGCTCACCTCGGTCGAGGTCAACTACACCTTCCGCCAGCTTCCCACCGCGAAGATGCTCGAAGGCTGGCTCGCGGCAACGCCCTCCGGCTTCCGCTTCAGCTTCAAGGCGCCGCAGCGCATCACCCACTTCAGCCGTCTGCGCGACTGCGAAGCCCTCGTGGAACAGTTCGTCACCGCCCTCGAGCCAGTCCGCGCCGCAGGCAAGCTCGGCTTGCTACTCTTCCAACTCCCGCCCAACTTCAAAGCTGACGAAGACACTCGCGCTCGCCTCGCCACCTTCCTCTCCATCCCAATTCTCAGCACCGCGCCCATCGCCTTCGAGTTCCGCCACGAGAGCTGGTTTGCCGACGACACCTACAAGATTCTCCGCCAACACAACGCCGCACTCTGCATCGCCGAGAGCGACGACCTCGCCACTCCCGAGATTCATACCGCTGCTACTCACACTTGCTTTCGCTTCCGCCGGAACGGTGGCTACACCCAGCCAGAGCTCAACGTCCTCGCCGCTCGCCTCACCCATCTCGCAGCCGACCGCGACGTCTACGCCTATCTCAAGCACGAGGACGAACCAACCGGCGCCCTCAACGCTGTAGCACTGCTCGCCGCAGCAGGGAAGCGACTATGACCACCTCCGCTCCCGCCCGCCTCGCCTTCGACGCCCTCGCCTTCCAGCCCCGTCGCTTCCTCTCGAACGGCCACCTCCAGACCATCGTTGGTAACTTCCTGCCTCGCACCGACCAACTCCCCGCGTCCGAAGCCGAGCTGGTCGAAGTATCCCCCGCGTCCAGCGATCAGATATCGAGCCAGGTGCTCTGTCATTGCCATTGGCAGCCAGCCGAAGTGCGCGCCACAAGTCCCACGGCCATCATCGTCCATGGCCTCGAGGGTTCTTCCAACTCCCAGTACGTCGTCGGCAATGCCAACAAGCTCTGGCGCGCCGGAGGCAACATCATCCGCATGAATATGCGCAACTGCGGTGGCACCGAGAAGCTTTCGCCGACCCTTTATCACTCCGGCCTGTCGGGCGATATCGCCGCTGTCATGCAGCACTTCCTCACCACGCAGCAGCTCCAGTCCATCTCTCTTATCGGCTACTCGATGGGCGGCAACCTCGTCCTCAAGCTCGCTGGAGACCTCGGGCCTTCCGCGCCGCCGCAGCTTCGCTCCGTGATCGGCGTCTCCCCTGCGGTCGACCTCGGGCCCTCCGCCGATGCGCTCCACCGCCCCGTCAACCGCCTCTACGAGCAGAAGTTTCTCCGCGCGCTCCTCAAACGTTATCGCCTCAAGGCTGCGCTCTTCCCCCACGTCTACGATGTCGCCCGCGCCGATTACATCCGCTCCCTGCGCGAGTTCGATGACCGCGTCACCGCTCTTTACTCCGGCTTCCAGAACGCTGACGACTACTACCACCGCGCCGCCGCCGCCCGCGTCCTCGACCGCATCACCGTTCCCACGCTTATCCTGCACTCACTTGACGACCCCTTCGTCACCATCACCCAAGAGACCCGCGCCAAGGTCCTCGCCAACCCCAACATCACCTACATCGAGACCGCGCACGGCGGCCACTGCGCCTTCCTCGCGCCAGCCGATCTTGCCACACAGGACGACGGCTACTGGGCCGAGACAACTCTCCTCCGCTTCCTCCTCGCCCACGTCTGAGCATTGACACCGCCAACCCGCGGCTGATATCTCTGGCTTATATGCTGCGCAAGACCGCTCCTATCGATCTCGGTTCATCATCGTGTCTGCTCGCGGACACGACGACGCGCATTCTAATTATTCCCCCATCAGGTGATGCTGGCGGGTAACCCTTTCTTACTCTAAGAGACCCAGCAGCCACCAACGCATCGACGTTGGTGGCTTTTTTATTTGTGCTCAACCAACCTGCAAAGGAGACAGAATGACCTGGACGTTCCAAGTATCCGCCACCGAAAATCAGAGGCTGTTCTCCCGCATCCTTCAGATTCTCGATGCCCAGATGGTCAGCATCCACTCCTTCATCGGGCAGGCGTGTGAAGACGGAGTCTGCGTTCACTTTGTCGTCTCTTCCGAAGTGGACAAGGCGTATCGGATCCAAGCTCTCCTGCATCGCCTGAAGGACGTCCTCAGCGTATCGGTCCTCTTCGAGAGTTGAATCCCGGAGAGGCCACGCCAAATTCAGATACGGTCAGCCGCACGCAGTTCTGCAATCTCTTCGTTGGTAAACACTCGCGACCGAATCAGGAATCGAACACCCTCCGAACCCTCGAGCGAGAACATCCCACCGCGTCCCGGTACGACGTCGAGGATGAGCTGTGTGTGCTTCCAGTATTCGAACTGGCTGCGGCTCATATAGAACGGCGTATCGCCGAGTGTGGCTAACAACACGTCGCTGTCGCCCACCATAAACTCGCCGCGTGGATAGCACATCGGCGAGCTACCATCGCAGCAGCCGCCCGACTGGTGAAACATCAGTGGGCCATGTTTGGCGGCGAGCGTCTCCATCAACGCTGTCGCCGCCTCCGTGCGAACTACCTGCTCCGGGACCTCTGTCATCTAGAAGAAACCCATCGCATTCGGGCTGTAGCTGATGAGCTGGTTCTTCGTCTGCTGGTAGTGATCGAGCATCATCTTGTGGTTTTCGCGCCCGATGCCGGACTGCTTATAGCCGCCAAACGCAGCGTGCGCTGGATAGAGGTGATAGCAGTTCGTCCACACACGCCCTGCCTGGATGCCTCGCCCGAAGTGGTAGGCCCGGTTGATGTCCCGCGTCCACACACCCGCGCCGAGTCCGTACAGCGTATCGTTCGCCAACGCCAGCGCTTCGTCCTCATCGTGGAAGGTCGTCACCGAAACCACTGGCCCGAAGATCTCCTCCTGGAAGATGCGCATCTTGTTCTTGCCCTTGAAGATCGTCGGCTCGACATAGAAGCCGCCTGCGAGGTCGCCCTCCATCTCCGCCCGCTTGCCTCCAGTCAATACCTCCGCACCCTCCTGCTTGCCGATGTCGATGTACGAGAGAATCTTCTCCATCTGCTCGCTTGAGGCCTGCGCTCCCATCATCGTGGTCTTATCGAGCGGGTTCGCCTGCCGGATCGCCTTTACGCGTTTGATCGCCCGCTCCATGAACTGGTCGTACAGCGTGTCCTGTATCAACGCGCGTGAGGGACACGTGCAAACCTCACCCTGGTTTAGCGCGAACATCGTAAAGCCTTCGAGCGATTTATCGAAGAAGGCATCGTCAGCGGCTGCTACGTCGGAGAAGAAGATGTTCGGCGACTTGCCGCCCAACTCCAGGGTGACCGGGATGATGTTCTGCGACGCGTACTGCATAATGAGCCGGCCGGTCGTGGTCTCACCCGTGAACGCGACCTTCTGCACACGCGGGCTCGACGCCAGCGGCTTGCCCGCCTCAAGACCGAAGCCATTGACGATGTTCAACACGCCAGGAGGCAGAATATCCGCGATCAACTCCATCAGCACGAGAATCGACAGCGGTGTCTGCTCGGCTGGCTTCAACACCACGGCATTGCCCGCAGCCAATGCCGGCGCGAGCTTCCACGTCGCCATCAGGATCGGGAAGTTCCACGGGATAATGAGGCCGATCACGCCCAGCGGCTCATGATAGTGGTACGCCACGGTCGTCTCATCGATCTCGGAGATGCCACCCTCCTGCGCGCGAATCGCCCCGGCAAAGTAACGGAAGTGGTCGATCGCAAGCGGCAGGTCCGCAGCCATCGTCTCGCGGATCGCCTTACCGTTATCCCACGTCTCGACCGTCGCAAGCATCTCGAGGTTGTCTTCCATGCGCTGCGCAATCTGTTCCAGCATGCGTGCGCGCGCGGCGACAGAGGTCTTGCCCCACGCAGTCTTGGCGGCATGAGCGGCGTTTAACGCACTCTCGACATCTGCTGCATTCGAACGGGGAATCTCGCAGAGAACCTGTCCCGTAACCGGGGTGACATTCTCAAAGTAGGCTCCAGAGGCCGGAGCGATCCATTCGCCACCAATGTAGTTCTGATACTGTTTGCGGATCGACACAGGAAAGCCGTAGATTCCAGGCCGAAGAGCGGTAAGAGTCGCCATAGTGTTCCTTCCTTTCGGACCAGCGGTCGCGCCGGTCGGCAGAGAACAGCGGCAAGCCATTCCCCTGCACGCACGGAATTCTATTCCCTACAAAACGGCTTTGTCGCCCGGTGCTCTATTGCTCGCCGGACTCAGGATCGGACGACACCGTAAAATAGAAATTGATGCTTGCCGAATGGTCCGTTGAATGCGCCGCCGAGGACCCTGTCCTGGTTGTCCCCTGGTCTGACCCCGACAGCTCCGCCCACTTCGTCGACCTCCGCGAGAATCCCTACGATCTCGACCACCTCCCCGAGGCCGAGCAGAATCCACCGCTCATGCAGGCGCTGCGCTCGCTCAACGCAGCTCGCTCACCTGTCTTTACTGCCAAATGCGATGCCTGGGCTCTCGATGTTGAAGAGTTGGAGACGGTCTGCCTCAACCTCGACCTCAGCGTCTCTGACACCCCTGCCGGCTTCGGAAGCTACATCGACTTGCTCTGGCGCGAGCGCCCCATCTTTATCTCTTTCCACCAGCAGGAACAGCTTCTCTCGCGTCTCGCCCGCCGCGCCGCCTCGCTCGACCATCCCCAGGCCGCGCTCGAATACGTCCTTCGCCCGGCCCTCGTCGATCTCGTCGGCCCCCAGGAAGGCTTCGCTGTCAGTCTCTATGTCAGGGCCGTCGGCTCCGACCCACACACTGCATGGGAGCTCTGGGCCTCCGCACTCGATGCAGTCGTCGCCCAGCTCCGCAGCAAAGATCTCGCCATCGCCTGACCTTGCCACGCTACAATCGGAATAGGTGTCCGCAGGAAGAATTCACGCGGGCGAGTAGCTCAATCGGATAGAGCACGAGCCTTCTAAGCTCGGGGTTACAGGTTCGATCCCTGTCTCGCCCACCACCACCGCATCTTGTCTTCGCCGCTGTCCGCTACATCTCCGCCATCGCGGGTGGAAACTCCGCATCCTGCGATCCACTTCGTACCCGAGTACCCGTGTCCCGCCGCCCCGTCGCATGGCGAATTCCAGCCAACACAATAAACCCCAGCGCCAGCGCGCACACCCCATTCCACTTCCAGTGAACCCACGCCACCGTTGACAGAGCCGACCCGATCGCCGCGCCGGTAAAGTACACCGTCATATAGACCGTATTCAAACGGCTCCGCGCGGACGGCACCAGCCCGAAGATTCGCGTCTGGTTCGCCACCTGCGTCATCTGAGCCCCGAGGTCCAGCACCACGACGCCGATCGCCAGCGCTGTCACATGCAGCGCCATCGACATGGTCGCTCGTTCTTCGCCCCACAGCAGCGCATACGACGCCGCCAACGCCACGATCCCCACTGTGATTACCCACCGTGGCCCCTTCCGGTCCGACAACCGACCAGCCACCGGAGCGATCATCGCTCCCGCCGCTCCCACCACGCCGAACGTCCCCGCCACTCCCGCGCCCAGCCCATAGTGGCTGTCCAGCAGGAACGCCAGCGTCGTCCAGAAGCAGCTGAACGACGCGAACACCAGAGCTCCCATCGCGCACGATTCCCGCAGCAGCGGCTCCGTCCGGAACAGGGTCCACAGCGACCGCATCGCCTCCCCATAGCCCAGCTCATGCTTTGGCGGCAGCTTCGGCATCACCCGCCATAGCAACGGTACAAACGCTGCGTTGATCACCGCCGCCACCACAAACACCCACCGCCAGCCGTGGATATGGCTCACCCATCCCGCAAACGTCCGTGCCAGCAGGATACCCAACAGCAGTCCCGTCATCACGATTCCAATCGCCCGCCCGCGTCCGGCATCGTCCACCAGGTCCGGCGCAATCGGCAGAACGATATGCGTCACCGAAGCCAGAAGCCCGATCAGCGCACTTCCCGCGATCAGCCACGCCAGATTAGGCGCCATCGCGACCAATAGCAGAGCCACGGCCACCGCCCCATACATCCGCATCATCAGTGCGCGTCGTTCCAGCACATCGCCCAATGGCACGAACAGCAGCAACCCGACCGCATACCCCACCTGCGTCGCCACAGCCACAAACCCCGTATGCCCGGCGGTCGCCCCGTAACTATGGGCCATCTCCAGCAGTAGCGGCTGGTTGTAGTAAATCGTCGAAACTCCCACGGCACACGCCAGCCCCAGAAAGGGAAGCGGAGCCCGCGGGGCATTATTGCTGGAGGCCGAAGTCATCAAAGTGGTAGAACCTTCTCTTCCAGTGTAAAACCTCCGGCCCTCTCTCGCTGTCACTGGTCTATCCCCTCACTCTTACCCCAAACATGAAACCCTTCCTCGGGACTGCGAGGAAGGGTTTCATGGTGCGAATATCAGTTTTGTTCGAAGGCTAGAAGATGATCTTCAGAGCAAACTGGGTGTTGAAGGCTTCGCCAGCGCCGATACCAGGGGCTCCGTTGTAATCGCCGATGGTGTCGTTGAGGCTGAAGTTGCCGCCGACAGAGACGCTATTGCTAGCTGGAGGTGCGTAGTTGACGCGGTTGAAGAGGTTGAACATCTCAGCACGGAACTGGACGGTGACGCGCTCCTTGATCTTGGTGTCCTTGAAGACCGAGAAGTCGACGTCGGAGTAGCCGGGGCCATAGTAGCCATTACGGCGCGTGGTTCCGAAGGTGCCCGGTGCAGGATCAGCAAAAGCCGCTGGGTCCAGCCAGTTGGCGCCCGGTTTCTGCCCTTGGTAGCCCTTGTTGACAGGGCCTACCTGAACCGCGCGGTCGTTGCCCTCATTTGTTCCGCTGATGTCGCCGGAGGCATGGACGGTGAAGGGTTGACCACCATGGAAGCTCAGTAGCGAGTTGAGCTGCCAGCCGTTCGTGAGGAGGTGTAGATGGGATGAGCCCGGAACCTGGTAGCTGAGGAAGCTGACGAAGGTGTTGCGGGTATCAAAGTCCGAGTTGCTGTAGTCCCCCTTGAAGTCGAAGTTGTTCTGTGGAAGTGCGCCGCGATAGGCGGTGACCTCGTCCATATTGTGACTCCAGGTATATACAGCTGAGCCGGAGAGCCGATGCCAGTTCTGGATACGAATCTGGGCCTGCAGCGCGTTGTAGTTTGAAGTTCCGATGCTCTGGATCTCATTGATATTGCCATAGCTTTGATAGAGAGAGTAATAGGGACGGGACGCTTGGCTCGTCCCTTGGTTGATGTCCAGCAGGCTGAGAAGACGACGGCCTTCGCTGCCGACATAGCCAATCTGCGTGATGATGTTGGAGGTGATGGTGTGCTCAAGATTCAAACTGAAGTTCTCATTATAGGAGGGACGGAAATTCGGACTGATTGAGAAAATGCCGCAAGGATTCGTGGGTGTGCAGGGTGAGCCATTGAGTGCTGAAGGAAAGATAGCTTGTCCCTGAACGATCGTGGTCGTGCCGTTATTGGCGCTCACGTTATAAACCGGGCTTGGGCCGGTAGGATTGCCCTCGACTCCATTTGGAGCAGAGTTGCCAGGGCGATTATCGAGGAAGGGATTTAGGTTCGGCGTATCGACATAGAAGCCGAAGCCAGCTCGGAGGACGGTATTCTGGTCAACGGCGTAACTGGCCCCGAGGCGCGGACTGAAGCTCTTCCAGTAACGTGGATAGAGCGAAGAGATTTGTGAGCCCTGAATTGCAAGACCTGCGCTCGATGTGAGTGCCGGACGGAAGACCGACATGTTCTGGTCGCTGTTGTGGAGTGGACCTTCATAATCGAAGCGAACGCCATAGTTGACATTCAGCTTGGGGGTAATCTGCCAGTTGTCGCCGGCATTCAGGAACCACGTATTCACGAAGACTTGCCGCTCTGGATCGCCGATCGCAATCGAAGCAGCCGAGGTTTCGCCCGCTAGGAAGTCTGCCAGCGCGCCCGCCGGGCCTGCACCGCCAATACGGCTGCCATCAAAGGTGAAAGATCCGGTGGCATGGCGATGATAGAACTCATCGAGCTGAGCCTGGCGGTACTCACCGCCGAAACGCATCTGGTGCTTGCCCTTTACCCACGAGAGCTGATCGGTCAGGTGACCCGTAATATCGTTGCGGCCTTCGGGAGGCGTCTCACCGACAGGGTCGAAGCTCTTGATGGTGATGTTCGGTGCATTCGTAAAAGATGCACCGGTAATAAAGCCGAGACTCTGCACATCGTAGCCGGTCTTGTAGTCGTTGAATACCTGGTTGAAGTAGTTGACACCCATGAGAACTTGGTTCGTGATGTTCGGCGAGAGGATGCGGTTGTAGACGATCGCGATGTTCTGCACATGGATTGGCGCAACCTCATAGTAAGCGAGCAGTTGCGAGCCGACCGGTGCGACCTGATTACCCTGACCCACAAACCAGTGGACGCTGAGGTTGTCTTTTTCGCTCAGCCTGTAGTCCACCTTGGCCAGACCGTTATAGCTATACCCGAACTCTGGATCGCTGGAGTGGAAGTTGTTCTGAACGCCGACCGTATCCTGTGCCAGTACGCTCGTTCCCCAAAGCGTATTCAAGACGCTCTGCATTACCGGGTTGACGGCAACACCCTGCGCTGCAAGGATCGCCTTTGCCTGCGACTGCCAGCCTACGGACGGCTCGGTTGCGGTGCCTGACTCCCCGATAATAAAGCGCTGCTTCTCGAAGGTGAGGAAGCCGAAGAGCTTGTCCTTGAGGAAGGGGCCGCCGACTGAGAAACCAGCGTTGTAATTGCGGACCTTCTGCTTGGTGGTGGAGAACGGGCTCTTTGCGCCGAATAGCTCGTTACGGTTGAAGTAATACACCGAACCGTGGAGCTTGTTGGTGCCAGCACGGAGCGTGAGGTTGATCGTGCCACCGGGATTGCGTCCGCCTTCGGGGCCGGCCTGTGTCTGCGCGGAGAACTGGTCGACCGCATCGAGAGGAAGGATGATACCTGCGATACCCGAGACGCCGCCCTGATTGACCGCGGGAATATTGTGCCAGAGGTCGTTGTTATCAACGCCATCGATCTGCCAGTTCATCTGGTTGGCGCGGGTTCCGTTCAGCGAGCCGTATCCGCCGCCTGTGTATCCGGCATAACCCGCGGTCAGTCCGATCATCTGTGTGAAGTCACGGCCATTCATCGGCATGTCGGCGACGGCTTTCGCGTCAAGCACGGTCGTCTGCACCGTGCTGGTGGTGTCGAGAGCGACTCCAGCGGCATCGACTTCAACCGTGGTGGAGGAGGTCGAGATCTCCAGCTTGACCGGTAATGTGTAGATGACACCAGCGGATACCGCGATCTTGTCCGTCTTCACTGTCGAAAAGCCAGGGAAGCTGACGGTGACACTGTAGCTGCCGAGAGGGAGATCTTGAAACAAAAATTCGCCTGCACTGGAGCTCGTACTGGTGTGGCTCACACCAGTATCGGTCTGTACTGCGACGACGATGGCATTCGCAATCGCAGCCCCCGTGCGATCCATGACCGTGCCGTTGATGCCTCCGCGAAACGTCTGCGCCACACCTGGAACGCTGACGACAAAGGCGAAGAGAAGAGCCATAAGGCCCGCAAGATAGAGCTTTCCCGGGGAGCGAAATGCCATTAATTTACCTCCAAAAAAGAACAATTGTTGGTCGAAGCGGCACTAGATACAGCGGTGCTCTCGTCACAGCATTCGACTGTGATTAAAAGAGATGGGAGAAATGGCCTACCTCTCGGATAGGTAGAAAGCCAAATTATGAATAGCGTTTTACAGAAATTACGGGTGGTCGGCTGAAATTGCAAGAACTATTTTTTGTAATTGTCATGACAGATTGAGCAGAAGCCAGTATTGGAAGGCAGCAACCCGCGGCATTCTACGAAGATTTCTAGCGCCGAAAAACTCGCCAAAAAACTTCACTGTCCAGGCGAAGAATGTTTCATCGATAGCGCAGGAAGGACTCGTCTGGTCACTGAACTGAGAAGTAGCTGACCTTGTGTCATTTACCCAAGTGTCAGCTTCGCAATCGTGGCCAGCTGCATGAACGAGGTTCCCTCGTAGATCTTCCCGATCTTCGCATCTCGGTACAGCTTCTCCACTGGAAAGTCCTTCACGAATCCGGACCCCCCGTATACCTCGACGGCTAGGCTCGCCACTCGCTCCGCTACCTGTGAGGCGACGTACTTGCACATAGCGGCTTCTTTTAGAAACTCGGCTCCTGCATCCTTCAGCCGCGCGGCGTTGTAGACCATCAGGCGAGCCGCCTCCACTTCTGTCGCCATCTCCGCCAGCTGGAACTGCATTGCCTGAAACTCCACCAGCGCCTTGCCAAACTGCTTTCGCTCCTTCGCGAACTTTGCCGCGTATCCCCACGCGCCCGCAGCCAGCCCCAGCATCTGCGCGCCGATTCCGATCCGCCCCTCGTTCAGCGTCTCGATGGCAATTTTGTACCCCTTGCCTGGCTCCCCCAGCACCTGTGCAGAAGGCACCACGCAGTCCGTAAAGATCAGCTCGCAAGTGCTCGATGCTCGAATCCCCAGTTTGTCTTCCTTCTTGCCAAGCTTGAAGCCGGGAGCGCCTTTCTCCACTAGAAACGCCGTGATTCCCTTGTACCCAGCTGAAGGATCAATGGTTGCGAAGACGATAAACAGCCCCGCCTCCTTTGCATTCGTAATCCACAGCTTCTGCCCGTTCAGCACATACTCATCGCCGCGCCTCACGGCCCGCGTCTGGAGCGCAAACGCGTCCGACCCCGACCCTGCCTCGCTCAGCGCATACGCGCCAATCGTGTCCACTGCCAGCCGCGGCAGATATCGCTGCTTCTGATCTTTTGTCGCCCAGCGGATCAGCGCGTTGATGCACAGCGTATTCTGCACGTCGACAAGAACGCCAACCGAAGGGTCGACCGCTGACAGCGCCTCCACCGCCAAGATCGCCTCAAAGAACGTCCCGCCAGCTCCGCCGTACTCCTCCGGTACCTCGATCCCCATTAGGCCCAGCTCAAACAATTGACGGATCAACCCAGCATCCATCTGCTGTGTCTCATCCATCCCGCGCACCAACGGAGCGATCCGTTCCCCCGCAAACTGTTGTACCGTATCGCGAAACATCCGCTCGTCGTCGCCTAGCTGCGTCAACGCCTTCGGGCCCACCTGCTGTGCCATCTCTCACCCCGGAAAAAGCCGAGTCTAGCACTATCGAGCCACGACTGAATAGTCATTCAGTCCCGTCCATGTAAAAACTACATTTCTGTAGCTACAGAAATGTAGTTTTTGGGAGGGATACGGTTCAGCCAGCTGCCACAAGCCGTCCGCGCCGACTCACAATGGTCAACTTTTCGCTGCTTAGAATCTTCCTTGCCTGCGTCTTCGCGTGGCTCGCCCAGGGGCCAACCGGGTCCAGTCGAACATAGATCAACCAGTGTCGCAGCGCCCGCCGCTTCTCCCCCTGGCGTTCGTATGCGAGCGCCAGATTGTAGTGGGCGTCGGCATACTGTGGCACCAACGCAATGGCCCGCTGGTACGCGATGATGGCCTCGTCGAGCTGCTGCGTCTCGTCCAGTACATTGCCCAGGTCGAAGAACGCCAACGCGTACTCCGGATCAGCCTCAGTGGCTCGGCGGTACAGATCTTCCGCGGCAGCAAACTCCCGCTGTCCATAGCGGATCGTCCCCAGGTTGATCGACGCCGCAGCGTGTTTCGGTTGCATCCGCAGGATCGCCTCATACAACTCCGCTGCTTGAGAAAGCGTCTTCAGGTCCTCCTCCAACCGCACCGCCTGAAGGAACATGTCCTGAATATCTAGCGCCTGTCGCATAGGATCGACCGACCCCGCTAGTACCACTCGAAGCGGCTCCCCTGGAGAACCTTCAAAGTCGAAGGCGAGCTGCTGCGTTACTGGGTCCATCAGCGCCCCGGCATGACGGAAGACCAGCCGAGACCCCCTCCGCACTGCGCTCGATTCAAGCAGCACATTTCGCATCCCTGCCACGCGCTGCATCGCATCCATGGACGCACGAATGCTCTTCACGGAGATACGTGTCGCCCGTAGGTCGCGCAGCGTCCGCAATTGCCCGAGATCTTCAAAGGTATAGTGGTCGTTCTGGGGGATGAGCCCTGCTCGTTCCCACGCCGTTAAATGGCGTGTATGCAGGTGGAGAATTCGAAGTACGTCATGACGGCTGTAGCGGGTCACTTGGGTGTCTCGATTGGCCTTGTTCATCACAGTGCAGGACTCTACCCAGAGTATGCGTCCCAAACCCGCGCCAATCAAGTTCTTTCACCCTAAGTTCATCAAATAGCAGTGGATAACTTGTACCAAAACTGGTTCGGCCCACTTTGGCACACACAAGATATTGTTTTGCGGATTGGAAGACATTCCGAAATGAGAAGGATACTAAGTCTGCTGGTATAGCCGATACGTTTCGTCCTTGATCGCCGGATAGGGAAGCATGCGAACTTTTCCGGAATCCGTTGCGACCTCCCACTCCGCTGAGGAGCCGATGCGTTGCGCGGCGAGCAGCTGCCTCTGGGTGATGCTTTGAGAACCTGGCTCGATGGCGAAGAGTGCCAGCGGCCCGTATAGAAGTGCGACGAGCTGCGGATGGCGATCGTCGAGCGGAGCTAAACGCAGCGGCATGTCTAGCGTGAGCTCGACGCGATCGCCGTCCTTCCATGTGCGATCAATCTCCGCCCAGGTGCCCGGGGTAAGCGGAACGTCAACGCGTCTGCCGTTGACGGCGACCGCCGTCTGTCTGCCTGCCCAAGCCGGAATACGTAGCGCAATGGTGAATCGCTCCGGTCGAGACATGGTGAGTTGCAGACTGCTCTCACCGTTGGCTGGATACTGCGTTTTCTGGGTGAGCGAGACATGCACTCCTCCCTGCTGCCAGGAGATGCGCGAGGGTACGTACAGATTGACATGGATACCCTTGGAGCTTCGCAGGTAAGAGCTGATGCCGTAGTCCGCCGTGAGCTGCGGAAAGGTGCCCGAACAGCATGGCCACTTTTGCTCGTAGTCGACCTTTCTTGCATCGTGACTGTAGTCGGCGTAATAGAAGCTGATGCCATCGGTCCGGATGGGCCGGGCTCCGAGAATGGTGTTGTAGAGGATGGTCTCCATGCTGTCGCCGTATCGGCTGTCTCCGGTCACGCGCATCAGGTAGCGAGTGATCTTGAAGTGGCCGTAGGCACCGCAGGGCGTCTCAAAGCTGTTGTGGGTGGAGTTGAAACTGTTGGCAAGTTCCTCGGTGCCAGGCTTACGGAAGCCCTCATCCGGTCCCCACCCGCCAGTGGCGTAGCTCTGCTGCTGGACGAACGAGAAGCCGTTGCGCGCCGCGCGAAGATGCTTCTCGCTGCCATCGGTCAGGTACGCCTGCATCGCGGAGCACAGGGCATTCACATGGCTGTAGGCATGTTGGCCGGGAAGCACATTGCGGTTCTCAGAGAGCGGGCCAAAGTACGTGTCGTCCTGCAAAAAGCGCTTTGCCAGTTGCCGGTACCGAGCACCAGCACCACACTGATAGGCGAGGTAAAAGTTCTCCGGCAGGGTGTAGGTCTCATCCCAGGTGTAGGAGATGTTCTTGTGGGGCCGCGCCATCATTTCGTCACGGTTCAACGCCTTGGCCGGGAGGTATGGAAGGACAGCGTCGGTCGCGCGGTTGAGAACGGCAAGGGCATGCGGATCGCCTGCAAACTGATGCGCATCGATCAGGCCGCAGTTAGTCTTGTCGAAGGTGTACGCCGGGATGCAGTAGTTGCTGTAAAACTTTTCGCTGACCGTGGGCGCGAAGCCTGCGACAAGCCGTTGCACCTTGGCCTGGGTCGCCTTGTCGCCGGTGACAGCGTAGGCGCGAGAGAGACCGGAGAGATACTGCCCGAAGCTGTGACCGGGAATGTATCCGGTCATGTTCTTGGGTGGATCGAACTGGTCCGATGGCGAATACCAGCCACCCATATCTTCGCCCGGCGCGGGTAAGCCAACAAGCTGCCGAAATGGTTTAAGCAGGCTGTCGTCATTGAGATTAAGGAAAAGATTATGGTTGTGCTGAAACTGCTCAAGCATGGGCCCGTCGAGGAGCTGAACGTCCTTGTACGCAAACTCGGATAGCGGAGTGGACGGAAGAGAGACCACGTCCGGCGTGGGTAGAGCATGCGCATCGCGAAGAACAACAGTGCCGGCGGCGAGCGCTGCCCCGGTCCTCACGAAAGCTCGACGAGTGGTCTTGTGCATGAGCCAGGTCCTCTTTGTATGCTGCGATCCGTTTGCGGGACGACTTGAGAAATCGTTTCCCGGAAATGTCCATCAAAGAGATCAGGCAGTTGTAAAACGACTCGAGCTTAGCATTTTTCAAGAACGATAGTAAATTTGCGAAGCGATCGCGGACTACAAAGCCTCAATGAAAGCGCTAGTTCTCCGAATCATCTAAAATCGCAATCCGTCGTAAGTGATGGGGAATGGTGATCCCACAAAGTCCCCACAGCTTTGAGCGAGTTAGAGAGGCGGTCTGCCTCCAGCCACGAATAAAAAGGCACGGCTTCCGCCGCACCCTTTCTTCACCACGTCGGCTTGAACGATCCCAGAATCAACGCGAAGGCCACGCCAAAAAGGATCAACAGCAGCGGCCAGTTTCGATCCAACCAAGATCCAGAATCACCTGTCACATTCATCGCAACATTCTCCTTTACCACTCCTAAATCCTAACCGATTACCCGGCTTGGAGAGGCAGCGATGAAGTGTTCTCATGTCTGAATGTGGGGAGCGAGGAAAGCGTGGAAGATGAGAGGAAGCAGATTCCCACAAAAGTCCCGCAGTCAAAAGGCACCCAGCAAAGCTGCTAGAGCAACCTATTGCTAAGTATTTGGTTTGTAAGGGAAAGAATGGAGCCGATGAGCGGAGTTGAACCGCTGACCTACTGATTACGAATCAGTTGCTCTACCAACTGAGCTACATCGGCCTACGTCACTATTCTAGCGGCTAGAGCCATATCCGCCAAATCGGCTATTGCATGGGCACGAATTTGCCGGTGCAGGGAAGGGCTGGCCAGGTCAGCGAGCCAGCCGACACGCCTTTAGCAGCAACGACCTTGATCTCGGTCCCACTTAGGTCGAAGTCGAAGCCACCCGGCCCGGTGGTTACGGTGGCGAACCGGCCATGTGCCTTCGCATTCGCCATGCTGACGTCGTCGAGCGTGACCTCGGTGCGGTGAGCGTCGTCAAGTCCGGCGATCAACACGTCCCCCGGAGTCGAATCGACCACATTGCGAATCGTGATCGCCTTATAGTCGGGGATCTCGTCGCCCGTATACTTCGGGTCTTCGAAGCCTTCGACGGTCTGGTTCGTATAGTACGGGCTGATCGCGATGGGGTTCTTCACGTCCCGCATGCAGATGTTCTCGTAGAGCAGGTCATGCACGCTGCCGCCCCGCGTCACATTGCTCTTGATGCGGATACCGCTGGTCGTGTGGTCCTCGGTCAGTCCGTCGACCAGCAGAAAGCTGTCGCCCGTATTCGTCTCGCTCCCGATCGACATCCCATGCCCGCTGTAGAAGTGGTTGTCGAGTACGCTCATATGGGTCACGCCGGTCTTGATGGCGATATTGTCGTCGCCATTGTCGATCCAGCTATGCGCCACCGTGATGTTGGTTGAGTTGCCCGGATCGATGCCGTCGGTGTTTCGTGCATCCGTGCCCTTGATCGTCGGGGTTTGCAGATGCACGCCCCACGCGGTAAAGCCATTGGTCCCGCTGACGACCACATGGTAGTTCTGCGCGTTGTGCAGCGTCACGCGATACAGCACAAACCCATCCGCATGGTTCGCGGAGATGAGCCGAGAGCTGTAGTAGCGGTCGTTCTTCGGCTCCGCCTTGCGGGCCATCTGCCACCAGCTATAGTCGTGCCCGATTAGCTGCGAGTCACCCCGCCCGTCGATGATCCCATCACCCATCACAGCCGCGTTCGTCACATTGACCGCGTTGATGAGCGACCGGCAACCTGCTTGAACTCCCGGTTGCCTCGGTCCCTGCAGGATCGTCCCGCAGAGCCCCTCGCCCATGTCATAGTCCTTCGGGTTCCGCGAGGCATACAGGGTAACGCCCTCGTCGATCAGCAGCGTGACGCCCGCGCGAAGGTCGAGCGGCCCGCTCAGAAAGGCGTTGTTGCCGCTCATCGGACGCAGTTCGACTGCCATTCCGGGCTTGCAGCCATCGAGTGCGGCCTGGATGCGCTTCGTATCCAGCTTCGTCTCGTCGGCTGCTTCGAGCTTGTTGTTCGTGGCCAGCAGTTGCGCGGGAAGGAGCGTACAGGAAGCAGGGATCGTCGGCTCCACAACATGCCGCGTGTCCTGGGCTCGGGCAGCGACGGTGGCGATCATGAAGCCTGCTACGAACCCCAACCGCAACCCGAAACTCAAACCCCGATGGCCCCAGAACAATGGTCCTATCCTCCCCTGAAACCGTTCAGCCAAGCTAGCACATGCACCTTGTCAGGGTCGAACGTGGGCTCCTTCTTTTCTTACGAGAACGCGAAAGAGCCGCCCGGCAACAGGGCGGCTCTTTCTTTAGGGAGAACAGTTCCAACGGAGGCAAAGCCATCAGAACTTTCTGGCGAAATAGTAAGTTCGGCCAAATGTGGTGTCAAGAACTAATCATGCGATGCATAACTTGTTATGTATGAGTAAGTTACTCTCTCGGCTTTTGTCACTTTTGCCAATATTTATTCGCCTATGTTTCGCTTTTCAATGGAACTCGTATTGATGAAGGCGCTTGGAATCAGCCGCTTAGCCTTGCGTCTGCACCACCCGTGGTTCAACTTTTAAGAGCCACCAATCCGCTTAGCTGCTCGCCGGGCGATTCTGTGAAGGTAGGGATTTTACGGGGCCGCGCTCAAGGCCCAACCCGAGAAACTCCGGTTCGCTGGCCGCCGGTTTGCCCATCAGGACGCGAACCATCGCTCGTCCGCCGCCCAGGAACAGCCCAAGCAGCAGCGCAGCCAGCATCAGCACTCCCGAGAGCACGGCAATGCTTACCAGCAGGCTGGCGGTCTTGCGAACTTCCGTATGGAACAACCCCTGCGGCATTGGTTTGTCCCAGGTAACTTCGCTCCGCAGGTGGATACCCTCTACGATCTGCTGCGCGTCATCGACAGGGAAATTACCCGTCGTCAGAATCACCAGTGGCCCCTCACGACGCAGCTTGACCGTGCCCAGATCCCCAAGATGCGAGTTGGCCCAGGCCTCGACGGCCCGGCCATGCTCTCCAGCGATCTGCGGAGTGGGGTAGAGCAGCAGTGTCAGCGTCCCCTTGCCATTGCGGGCGGCATAGTCAGCCGTCACTGCCTCGGCGCTCTTGTCGAAGCCGAGGATCTCCGCCGGCAGCACGCCGCCAGAGGCCGTGTAGCTGGTCGGCCCGAGCGCATAGCGCACACTCTCCGGCTTCAACCCCTTGGCCGGCAGCAACGTCGGAAGCAGTGGAGACATTCCCTTCGGCCCGCTGATCTTCGGCAGGGTAACCGCCAGAGCCTGCAACTCGCTCGCGGCAAGTGAATGGGCGGATGTCGCCATGACGATCGTATTGCCGGTCCGGAAGACCAGCTTACCGTCGCTGGCAGCCGACTCCGTCCCCAACTTCTGCCCAGGAGGCAGCGCGTGCATTCCGGCGCGATAAAGGCTGAGCGCCGCGGCGGCTCCAGTGGCATCGACAAACTGGAGCGCCTTGACCTCGACGGCGGAGCCGCCATGTCCATACTGGGCTGTCGAAAAGCGACTCAGCCCATCTTCCTTCAACTCGGCCACATGGGCAGCGTCTATCTGGCTGGCATCGCTTCCAGTGGCTGCCGAACCGGACATCTGCCACGTACCGAACTGCTGCGGCAACAATGGAGGGGCAGGTTCCATCACAATCACGGGAGCGGGAGTCTGGTTCGCAGGAGGACCGGTCTGAGCAGGCAGAGGAGCACTGATGGCACCCATCAGGCACAACACTGCGCTGCATCGCGAAAACACGGTCAACCGGGAAGAGACGCCCATACTTCGGTCAGACTACACCAGCGCGAAGACGTAAGCCTAGTGTGATGAGCCTTAAGTTCGTTACACAAATCTGTCATCCAGAGCGAAGCTTCTCGCAGTTTCATCGCGAGAGGCGCAGTCGAAGGACCTGCGGTTTGCTGGGATAAGCACCAATTCTCCATCGGGATTGTTCGACGAACTAACGACTCGCAACACTAGCCCGACTACTGTCCACTCGCGCGTTCCATCGGCACCTTCACGCCGCTCAATCCCGAGGCATACTTCGCGACGCCCTTGTAGAGGCTATCCGCCACCCGTTCCCGATACTCCGGCCGCTGTAGTTGGCTGGCATCGCGCGGGTTGGTCACAAACGAGATCTCCGCCAGAATCGACGGCATATTCGCGCCAATCAACACCACGAACGGAGCCTTCTTGACCCCACGATTCTTCAGCCCGGCGTTGCCCGACTGCAGTCCACCGTAGAGGCTCTCCTCCACGTCCGAGGCAAACTCACGTGACTCGTCGATCTTGTCCTTCAGCGTGATCTTCTTCACCAGGTCGCTCAACTGGTGGATCGACTGGTCGGAGACGGCGTTCTCTCTCGCCGCTACCTCCAGAGCATCCGGCTGCGAGGTGAAGTTCAGGTAGTACGTCTCCACTCCCCGCGCGCTTGCGTCCGGCGAGGAGTTCGCATGAATCGACAGAAAGAGGTCCGCCTGCGCCTTGTTGGCGATGGCAGTTCTCGTCTCGAGCGGGATAAAGGTGTCGTCCGATCGCGTATAGATGATCTCCGCGCCCAGCCGCTCATGCAGCATCTTGCCCAGCCGCAGCGCGACATCCAGCACGACGTCCTTCTCCTGAATCCCATCGACGCCAAGCGTGCCGGAATCATGTCCACCATGTCCCGCATCGATGACGATGCGCCCGATCTTCAACCCCAGCGCACGGACGAGTGAGGTCTCACCATCCGCCGTCGGCACGGCAGCCCTTGCAGGGAGCGAGCTGGCAACCTCGGTTCCGCTGCTGGTCTTGCCACGCTTCGTCTTTTTCCCGGAGGGGGCTGGAGTGGTCGGGCTGTCCGTCTTTGCTGGGGCAGCACCAGCCAACGGGGGCTGTCCGTCACCCACAACGCTCTGGTCTATAACAGAAGCAGAAGGCACAGGGGGAGAGGGCACCACCGCCGAGATCGGCTTCGACGTCGGCTTGCTCGTAGCCTCCACGCGGTCCGGCTGATCGCTCAGCGAAGCCACATCGAGCGAGCTCTTCGCACGCATCGCCGTCGTATTCGGCACCGGCGTCGCGGGCTGGGTCTGTGGAGCCTTGATCTCACCGCTAGGTTTCGTCACCGTCGCCTCCGCAGGCAGCGAGCCGCCCGCAGGCCGTGCCTCCGGCGCTGTAGTCCGGCCGTGGATGTCGATGATCAGCCGGTAAGGGTTCGGCAGCAGAAACGCCGAGTACTCCGTCACGTCATTCACGTCGAGCACCACGCGCGTCATCTCATCGCGAAACTGCGCCGCGCGAATTTTTTTCAGAAACCCATCGTCCGTGACCGCGAAGCTCTTGCCTACCAGCTCTTGCGCAAGCCGCGTTCCATGCAGGTCGAAGTAAATCCGGTCGGGGCTTGGGACGCGTGCCGCCTCATAGGTCACATTGTCGCCAAGGTCGATCACCACGCGCGTATAGTTCGGCGTCGACCAGTGGCGAATTCCTGACACCAACGCAAGCGGCACGCTCCTTCGTATGACGGGCTGAGTCGTGGGAACCAGAGAGGTATCCGGCCCGGCAGCAACGGTCGAACCGACAGAAGAGCCTGTGGAGGAGGTAGCTGGTAGTGTCGTCGGGGGCGCCACCGCTGGTGTTGCAGCCGGAACGCTCGCCACAACCTGCGGCTTGGAAGCTTTGCCTGCATCCCTCGTAGGACGACCCATCTCCGCCAGCGCGGCTCTGGCCTCTTCCGCCTCATCGCTCTTGGGCGACTGTTTCAACAGCAGCCGATACCGCTCCTTCGCCGCAGTGGCATCCTGCAAATCGTTCTGCTCAATCTGCGCCTCAGCCAGCAGCGCCTGCACCCGCAGCGAGCATCCCGGATACTGCGTCCGCAAAAATTCATACTGCCCCACGGCAGCATTCAGGCTCTTGGCATCATGCCGCCCGCGCCCCTGCTCCGCCAGCAGCTCGGCGACAGCGAAGACACCCGCAGGTGCATGAACATCCCCCGGATTCTCATGGTAGATCGTGCGAAAGCCATCGAGCGCGCGGTCATAGTCCGCCTTCGTCCGCGCCTCCGCGGGGATCGCCTCCAGTGCCTCACGCCCCCGCTCCGCCTGCTCCCAAGGAGTCAGCGCTACAACATGCTTCGGTGCCTTCAGCTTCGTACTGCGAGTGGCCGCCGGCGCAACTAGCACCAGCGTCGTCAGCAACAACGTCCCAGCGGCGCACCGCAAGATTCGGATTGGAGTGAAAAGCAGCAAAGTGGTCCACCCTTATGGCCAGTTTAAGCGGTCACAAGGGCAAACCCCGGGAGGGAATCGCACGGGGTACTTCCGGCGGCACCCTCACGAAAATTCATTTTGGGAAGGCCTGCTGTTGGCTTTCCCCATTCCACGCAAAGACTTCGTCATCCCGACCGGAGCGAAGTGCAGTGGAGGGACCCCCGCATTTCGCTTTTGCCGGGTGCCCCATCCTTCGCGCACTTTGCGAAGGGTGGGATACACAAACTCCATCCCACCCCACGCTGGGACGAAACACCTACCCCAGCAATCCCCCCACAACCTCTGCCGCATGAGCCAGCGCGCCATCAAGCGCACCGGCATCACTCCCACCAGCCTCCGCCAGATCAGGCCGTCCACCGCCCTTGCCGCCAACCTGCGCTGCAAGCAGCCCGACGATCTTGCCCGCCTGCACCCGAGTCGTCAGGTCTTTCGTGACACCAACAATCAGCGAGACCTTGCCATCCACCGCCGCGCCCAACACAACCACACCGCTGCCCAGCTTCACTCTCAAACTGTCAACCAGCTCGCGCATCTGCGCTTTATCGAGACCATCGACGCGCTGCGCCAGCACCTTGACGCCCTTTACCTCGACCGCGCTCTCCGCGGAGTCCGCCACCGAAGCCGAAGCCGCCTTCATCCGCACAGAATCCAACTCGCGCCGCAGCTTCTTCATCTCATCGTCCTGCGCGGCCAGCTTGGTCCGCAACGCATCGGCAGGCGAGCCCTCGGATGAACCCGTAAGCTGTCCCACCACCTTCGCCACCTCAAACCCACGCCGGAACTCGCTCAGCGCGCCCGTCCCCGAGACCGCCTCCACGCGCCGCACACCGCTCGACACCGAGCCCTCGCCGACGATCTTGATCAGCCCGATCTCGCCCGTCGCGCCCGTATGCGTGCCGCCGCAGAGCTCGGTCGAGAAGCCGCCCCTCCCGCCGATCTGCACCACCCGCACCCGCTCGCCATACTTTTCGCCGAACAGCGCCATTGCTCCCAGCTCATTCACCGCCACGTCGATCGGCACATCTACCAGCGTCTCGACCTTCGCGTTTCCCAGCACCTGCCGGTTCACGATCGTCTCGATCTCCTGCAACTCTTCCTCCGCGACTCCGGAAAAGTGCGAGAAGTCGAAGCGCAACCGCGTCGCATCCACCAGCGATCCAGCCTGCTTCACATGCTTGCCCAACACCTCGCGCAAAGCCGCATGCAGCAGATGCGTCCCGGTATGGTTGCGCTCTGTCGCCCGCCTGTTCTCGGCATCGACCACGGCATCGACCACATCGCCAACCGCAATCGTCTGCCGCGCCACCACCGTGTGCGCGAACACTCCCTGCACCGGCCTCGTCGCGCCCCGCACCTCGGCCACGACCGTATTGTGATCGCCGGAGTACAACCAGCCGATATCACCTACCTGCCCACCCGAGTCCGCATAGAAGCTAGTCGCATCCAACACGACCTCACCCTGTTCCCCCGCCTTCAACTCCGGCACACCCACACCACCTTTGACCAGCGCCAACACCTTGGCGCCATCCACCCGCAGCGCCGAGTACCCCTCAAACTCCGTCTTCGCCAAGCCGTCGTAAAACGGCTTGGCAGTCACCTTATATTCGGTCCCCGTCCATGATTTCCTAGCCCTGCCCTGTTCTTCACGCATCGCCTTTTCGAAACCAAGGTCATCAAAAGTGAGGCCTCTATCGCGGGCTGCATCTTGCATGAAGTCGCGTGGCAACCCAAACGTTTCGTAAATTTTGAAGGCCTTCGCGCCTTCCACAAATCCCTTGCTTGCAAGTGGATGATTAGTATCTGCGGACGCAGCGAGATTGAGAATTATGTTGGTATGAAGTTGTCCGATGTTGGCAGATTCGTCCATCAGTTCTTCAAATTTTAGAGACGCTGACTCTAAAACCCGAGCAAACTGCTCTTCCTCTGCAAGCACCACCTTGCTCACTCGTTCCGCAGTATCCTTCAACTCCGGATAAGCCACCGCCATCTCATCGCGCACCGCAAAGACCATCTCGTGCATGAACGGCTTCTCTTGCCCCAGCAGCCGGCCATGCCGAATCCCACGCCGCAGAATTTTTCGCAACACATACCCACGTCCTTCATTCGCAGGAAGTACGCCATCTGAAATCAGGAAGGTAGCCGCTCGCGCATGGTCCGCAATAATCCGCAGCGAAGCCCGCGAGCGGTCATCGACGGAGTGATCCGGCTCGATCTTATGCCCCGTCAACTCTTCGGCCCGCGCAATCAGCGGAGTAAACAGATCCGTCTCGAAGTTCGACAGCACTCCCTGTAACACTGCCGCCACCCGCTCTAGCCCCATTCCCGTATCGATCGAAGGTTTTGGAAGGGGAACAAGTTGGTAGCTGACATCGCTTTCCTTACCCTTGCTCAAATCGAGATCCAGATCGACGGGTTGAATAGTCGAGCGTTTCATGCGTTCGAACTGCATGAAGACGAGGTTCCAAATCTCCACATACCGCTGCTCATCCTGCGGAAACGGCTTGTCTGTCCCCGGCTCGTCGGCAGCCTCTAACCCAAGGTCGTAGTAGATCTCCGAGCAAGGCCCGCAAGGCCCCGTATCGCCCATCTGCCAGAAATTGTCCTTCGCGGACATCTCGAAGATGCGCTCCTTCGGCACGCCCGCCTCGATCCAGAAGCCCTCGGCCTCATCGTCGCGTGGCACGGCGGCATCGCCCTCAAAGATCGTGACGTAGAGTTTGTCCTTGTCGATCCCGAACCACTCCGGGGAGGTCAGCAGCTCCCACGCATAGGCAATCGCCTCGCGCTTAAAGTAGTCGCCAAAGCTGAAGTTCCCCAGCATCTCGAAGAAGGTATGGTGACGCCGCGTGAAGCCGACGTTTTCGAGGTCGTTGTGCTTGCCCCCGGCCCTCACGCACTTCTGCGAAGAGGCCGCCCGGCTGTACTCGCGCTTCTCCGCGCCCAGGAAGACATCCTTGAACTGGTTCATCCCCGCATTGGTAAACAGCAGCGTAGGATCGTTCGCCGGTACCAGCGACGCAGAATGCACCCTCCGGTGCCCTTTACCTTCAAAAAACCGCAGAAAATCTTCCCGAATCTGGCTGCCCGAACGATTGACCATAGACCTGAAGTTTATCAGTCAGTTCGTCTATCCAGGCTGTCCGGACGAACGGACCCGCATATCAGCCCAGTTCAGATCCCGGCCTTTCAGATCCAGGTCTGGCTCTTATAGCGCAGGTACTCTTCGCCGAACGTCTCCGCCAGCACCGCCTCTTCCTTGCGGATTCGGATGATCTGCATTGGCACGACCACCACGACCAGAACCACGGGTATCCAGTTCGACAGGACCAGAGACATGCTAAGAATCGCAAGCGCACCAAAGATATAGATAGGGTTGCGAATACGCGAGTAAAGCCCCGTCGTCACTAGTGCCCTCGCCTGCGCCGTCACGCTGAACGACGCGCCCAGCTGTAGGCGAGCCACGATCACCAGCGTAATAAAGACAGCGACCAGGACGCAGCCTACTCCCTGTATCAGCGTCGGTCGCGTCTGCCAGAATCGCAGAACAAAGAAGCTCAGCAACAAAGGCACAGTTAGGAATGAAAGCAATTTATTCTTATTCATGGATTTCCCCGTGCCGCCAGCTTACCCTATCGCGACTCAATTCAAATCCCCGGCTGCCACGTAGTTCTCTCCATTCGCAGCACCACATCTTTCTCGACCTATGTTCCATCGCCATTAAACTTATGAGAGCGCGATTTGCCCAGCGTACAATCAACCCAAGCAGTAAGTCACGGAGAGCCGCTATGCGCCAGATTTCAGCCCAGCTTCTCGACCACGAGTCACTCGTCGAGCTCGAGTCGGGACATCGTCTCCAACTTGTTCAAGGTGGCAGGACGATCGCCGAAATTGTGCCCATTGTCGAGTCCTCATCGGAAGACGGCGAAACACAGCACCTGCAAGCCGCGCGGCACCTCAGCATAATGTTGCACAAGGGAATGCACCTCGGCGGTCTCCGTATCACCAATCGAGACGAACTTTACGAACGTGATTAGAGCCACCGTAGATACCAATATCCTCATTTATGCTGTTGACATTGATGCTGGCTCGAAACATGTCCTAGCTGCGCGCTTAGTCGAGATACTGAGCGAACACAAATCCGTTCTCCCTCTCCAATGCCTCTCCGAGTTTTACCGGGCCACCACCAAAAAACGCACCTTGGAAGCAGCTGATGCAGCTTCACTTGTCCAGCAGTTCCACGCATCCATGGAAGTCATTCCATCTACCGTCGAAGACCTTATGTCAGCGATGCAGATTCACCAGCAACATGGCATCCAATTCTTCGACGCACTTTTGATTGCCACCGCTCGCCGCGCAGGTTGCCACACCTTCTTTACCGAGGATATGCAGGATGGTCGCTCCTTCGAAGGCATTACCATCCGCAGTCCCTTCCGGCTTTCACAGGAAGAATTGAGCAGACTTCTAACCTAATCCTGCACCCCAGGCCGCCATGTAATCCCCTCCATCCGCAGCACCGCATCCTTCGTCTTCTTCAACGCCGGAAAATCCTCCTGCCACCGCACCATCTCCATCGCACACACCAGCGCATCAAAGGCATCCTCACTCCCCAGTGCCTTCGCCATCACCCCACGCGAGAGCGCGGCATACTCAGGTTCCACCTTCCGTCGCGCCGCCAGGTAAGCCTTTCGAGCCACAGGATTACTCTTCGCCACCGCGCCCGTTAGTAGCCGCGTGTACATCTCGACCAGCAGCGGCTGCGGTTTCTTCGTCCCAACCGCAGAGTCCTCAAACGGCCACACCCGAAACCCCGCCTCCCGCAACTGCAGCAGAAACGGCATAGCCCGCAGCGACCCCGTCCCCACGCTCCCTGAGCCGCCAATCTGGAACGGCGACTTCGGCGTGATTCCACGCACCTTCGCCGCCCGTTCCGGGTCCTCATCCAGCATCTTCGGAGTGATCTTGTTGTCCACATCGGTCAGCCGCATCGACCGGTGCAGCCGTTCGCCGCAGAACTCCTCCGGCCTCTTGCGCGGCTTACCCCAGAAGCGAACGTCCTCACACTCCCGCGCCAGCCACCGCTCCCCATGCCCTGCCGTAACATGTCGCCAGAAGTCGAAGGCCGTGGCGCACCCATGTTCCTCCAGAAACCACGCCGGATAGCTGAAGCAGCAATCGATCCCCACCACCATCCGCGGGGTCTCCCGCGCCAACTCGATCAGCCACGCGATCAACTCCTCCCGCGTTCGCCCGGCCTCCAGCGTGATCTTGCCAGCCGTCCACACCCCCGCCCAGATATGTCGCCGCTGCCCCGCCGGATCCACACGACCGGACCAGTCCACCGCTACCACTCGCTCGACATCCCCTACGATAGGTTGCTCCTTCCATCCTTTACCACCACCCGTACTTATAACTTCTTTATGCATTGCCTATGCCGTCTTTATTTGATTGTCCCTATCTTTGAGTTATCCGAGGCTATCTAATGGCCCCCGAAAGAGACTCCATGACTCAATTAACGCATCGTTTTGTCCGTAACGTAGCACAGACCGCATCGCTTCTTGTCTGCGTCTGCATCATGTCCCTGCCCGCCAGTGCAGCGACATCTCCCGGAGCCTCCCAGCCGGCCACCCCGGAGTCAACCGACCCCCAGCCTGCCTTTGTCCTTTACACTCCAGAGGCAAGCGCCAATGCCATCAACGCCGACGGAACCATCCACGTCAGCAGCAGCCTCGCCGATCAGACTCCCGTGGCTCCCAGTTCGACCCCAATTCCTGATAACGGGTTCTTCCATCGTCTCGGTCGCGCCTATCTCGCCGACTGGGGAGGCAACGGCCCCGGCATCACCAACAAGGAAGTCCGTCGCGGAACGCCGCCGCCCATCGCCTCGCCTCCCTATCCCGCGACCGACTGGCCAATCGGCGGAACTCCTCTCATCGGAGCGGCCGACACCCAGACCTACATTCTGATGCAGGCCGTCAACGAGAACAAAAGCCGCGACAAGATTTACGGCTGGGTCTCGGTCGGGGCCAACGGTTCCACGAACAACAAAGGTCACGCCCCCGGCGTTCCGGCCAACGCTCCTTCGGCCTACGATGAGTACCCCAACACCATCGTTCTCGATCAGGCCGCCGTCTATTGGGAGCGCCTCCCCGACACCACGCAGACCGATCACTTTGACTACGGCTATCGCCTCGCTCTCCTCTACGGTCAGGACTATCGCTTCACCACGGCCAAGGGCATGTTGAGCCAGCAGCTCCTGCTCAAGAATGCGCAGTACGGCTTCGACCCCGTCATGTTCTACTACGATCTCTACTTTCCCAAGGTCGCCAAGGGTATGAACATCCGCATCGGCCGCTATATCTCGCTGCCGGATATCGAAGCCCAGCTCGCGCCGAACAACTACACCTACTCGCACTCCATCCTCTATACCTACGATTGCTACACCCAGACCGGTGTGAACACGACCGTCAAGTTTAGCGATCATTGGACGGTACAGGGCGGCATCTCACCCGGCTGCGATGTCATGCCCTGGACCACCGACGCCAAGGTCACCGGCAACTTCTGCGCTACCTATACCTGGTCGAATGGTGGTGATGCCCTCAATACCTGTGCCAACAGCGTCAACGACTCCAAATACGCCTACAACAACCTTGCCGCCTACTACGAGACCTGGTATCACCGCATCAACGCCAGCTGGCACACCGACACCGAGGCTTGGTACCAGTACATGAAAGCCGTCCCCAATATGTACTGGTATAACGGTACCGATCCACTTACCGGTATCCAATACGCTCCCTCGAAGACAACTCCGTGGCCCGAGACGACCATCAACACCCCCAACAAAGGCGCGGCCACTCTCAACTTCGGCGCAGTTTGCCAGGACCCGAGACTGCCCGCCTCGCAACAGTCTGCCCGCTGCTACGCACCCGAATGGGCGATCACCAACTATGTCGAGCACAACTTCTGGCATAACACCGCCTCGCTCAATATCCGGAACGAGTTCGTCAACGACATCCGCGGCCAGCGTACCGGCACTCCGGCCAAGTACGAAGAGCACATGGTTGGCTTCGACTTCTGGGCCGGCTCCACCATCACCTTCCGTCCCGAGGTCAGCTACACCCATGCCTTCGGCAAGTACGGTCTCAAGGCGCTGGATATCGCTCCAGGCTCAGCCGTCGCCAACCTCGAGAACGGGCTTCCCCAAACCGGTAAGACCCAGGCAGTTACCTTTGCTGCCGACCTGATCTGGCACTTCTAACCGAAGCGCCAGACCCGCACCGAACGCCCACGCTGGCACGAGAAACTCGTGCCAACGTGGGCCTCTTCGTCCTAAAAATCCGGAAGCTCTTCCTCGATCTCACTCTCCTCCACCGGAACTCCCCACGCCCGCAGCACCTTGAAGATTGCCGTCGAAGAGAACCCCGCCCGCATCAGCCGGTTCATCGCCCGCACTGTCTCCTTCTGGTCCACCGGCTGCTTCATCCGCTTCCGCGCACAGTACTCCCTCGCCAGCGCCGCCTCATCGACATCCTCATACGCCTTGGCCAGCGTGGAGGCCACCAGCTCTTTGTCCACGCCCTTCAACGCAAGATCCTGCTGTACCCGTCGCCTGCCGAACTTCTCGTTGTCCTTGCGCAGCCGCGTGTAGTCCGCCGCAAACCGCGTGTCGGAGAGGTACTTCAGCTCCTGCAGCCGCGCCACGACCGCATTCATCGCCTGCTCCCCCGCTTCACCCTCCTCGGCGCGTGGCTTCATCAACCGACGCAAATCCCGCACCGTCCGCATCTTCCGCGCCAGCGTGCCTACCGCATACTCGAACAGCTCAGCCTCGCCCACCGGCTCCCGCTTCTTCGGCCTCGCAAACGCCATCGATGGACTCCTCCGCTTCCTCTGCCATCTTAAGCGCACCCAGGCCAACCCGCTCCTTCGCTCTCCGCGCCACCCCATTCGCGTCTATTCTTTTAGAAGCAGGGAATCGCCTGCTCTATCGAACCAGGGGTGTCTCTCTTGATCAAGCCGCTCTCCGCTCTGTGTGCCGGTCTTCTGGCGCTACCTCTGCTCCCGATCTCGGCGGGCGTCGTGGTTGCCTGTTCCACCGCCTCCTATGCCTACGCGCAGGACTCCGGCTTCGGCCCGCTCGACCCGACACCTCCGAACGGCCTTCCCCCGCAGCAGATCATCGAGAAGTTCGCTGCCCGCGAGTCGGTTTTCAACGAGGCGCGGCAGAACTACACCTTCCGCCAGACCGTAAAGGTCGACACGCTCGACGAGGACACCAAAAAAGTCGACGGAGAGTACCAGCAGGTCACTGATATCCTCTTCAACCGCGACGGCCGCCGCGAGGAGCACGTCGTCTTCGCCCCCCAGAACACCCTCGAGCGCGTCCTCATGACCCCCGCCGACTTCGACGAGATCGAGCACCGCCTCCCCTTCGTCCTCACCACCGAGGACCTCCCCAAGTACGACATCACCTACCTCGGTCGCCAGAAGGTCGACGAACTCGACACCTACGTCTTCAACGCCGGCCCCAAAACCCTCGAAAAAGGGAAGCGCTACTTCCAGGGCAAGGTCTGGGTCGACCAGCAGGACCTCCAGATCGTCCTCATCAACGGCATCACCGTCCCCCAGGACAAGCGCAAAGGGCACGAAGACCTTTCGCCCCCATTCACCACCTATTACGAGCAGGTCGACGGCAAATACTGGTTCCCCACCTACACCAAGGCCGAAGGCAACCTACACTTCGCCGCCGCCAACGGTGCCATGAGCCAGGACGTCCACATCCGCAACATAGTCAAATACACCGACTACAAGCAGTTCCGCGCCACCAGCAAGATCATCTACAACGGCGAGGACATCACCAACAAGGGCGAACCCCAGAAGTCCACTCCGCCACCACCGAAGTAGGATGATGGGCAGCCCTTCTTTTGAAGGACGAGGCCAGGTATCCAATACCCCGCCCGCCCAAAAAATTCGTCATCCCGACCGAAGGCGGCGCACTTTGCCGCCGCAGTGGAGGGACCCCCGCATTTCGCTTTTGTTGTTGTCCTTGCTTGTCCTTTTTGCCTGACACCAGCACCAATCTTCGGGTGCCCCATCCTTTCGCAGCCCCATCGCGAAAGGGTGGGAGACCACAGATGCCCGCTATGCCCCGAAATAACCATTGTCATTCTGAGCGGAGTGAAGAATCCCCGCATTTTGTTCGTAGCGGCATGACCATCGGCAAGAACCCGTAAGTCCTATGAATGGAATATTTTACCTGTAACCCCAATAGATAGAATATTTTAGCAATATTGCCATTCGCTATCTCCTTGGTCCCAGAGATTTAGCCACGTCCGCCTACAACGTATCGCAGCGTACCTCTGGATTCTCATGCTGCTGAGTCATCCAGCGGTCGAGCAGCGTTCCCGCGCAGCGTGCGCCGCAAAGATGCTTCACGCCATCGACATGCGCCTGCCGGCTCTGCCAGCGCGTCAGCTTGATCAGCGGCTGGTCGTCTCCGGGGCTGATTCCCTCGAAGCAGTCCACCCAGGCCATCCACCAGATCTCGCTGTCGCCCTTTTGGTTGCCGCAAACATCGCACTGATAATTTTCGCTGCGGGCCATACAAGACTCCTCTGCGGCGAAAGTACCACATTCCCACGCCGCAAGACAGGGGTTCGTGGTTCCATCGTTTTGTCCAAAAGAAAAAGGCCACCAAATGAGTGGCCCTTTTCCCGGTAAATCAGATTATTTGGCCGGAGACTTGACCGTATCGCCAACCTTCGGCGCGGGCGAGCCCTTGAAGCTCCCAACGGCGGAGGTTGCATCCGCGCTGGTAATCGTCAGCTGGCCTACCGTGTTCTCGATAGTGCGGATCACCTTGCCGGTTGCCGGGTCCTTCACGGTGCGCACCGGATGCGTGACGATCAACTGGTCGCCAACGCGAACGCCCGCCGACGATCCGACGTTGATAATGACGTCTCCGCCGGAGACATCCGCGACCAGGCCAGAGACGGGAATCGCTTCCGCCACACCGAACTTCGACGAAGCCGCTTCCAGCCCCTGCGCCAGCTGTGTAACCGAAGCCGACGTCGCCTCGCCGATGATGGTCTGGGCGAAGTTGCTGCTGCCCATGCCCATCCCGCCGACTGCGCCCCCGCCAGTGCCTGCGCCACCTGCCAGCAGGTTGGAGCTCGACCGGGTCGACTCGCCCTTGCTCTGCGTCGAGGCCAGAACCTCACCCGTGTTCGCATCGATCAGGCGCGCCGTAATCGCCACTACCGCCTTCGACTTCGACGAGCCCAGCCGGCCCAGTGCCATGCCGGTGTATCCACCCGCGACGCCGCCGAAGTTCCTGTTCTGGTCGTCGCGTCCGAACTGCGTAATATCGCCTGTGATGATCGCGTCCACGCCCAGGATCTTGCCGATCTTCGCCGCTGAGCTAGCATCGACGCGGTCGGAGTTCGAAAAATTCTGCTCGCTCAGCACCTTCTGGATCGCATTGCGCTCGATCACGCGGTAGGTGCCGTCGTTCGTCAGCCTGTCCACCAGCATGTCCGAGATCCCCTTGCCGATATCCTGCTGCGTCCCGAACACCGCCTGCGACGTGGTCATCACGCTCGCATAGCCGAAATCAAGCACCGCAACCTTGTGCCGCGGGCCCGTGGGAGCCTGCTGTGCGGACGCAACTGCGACCACCGAGAACATCAAACCTGCCAAAACACTCTTCGCTTGCATTGCCGTTTCTCCTGAATCAAAAATTCTTAAAGCCTTGCTCTAAAGCGCAGGCGATCATACAGCGCCAGATACCCAGGCACCGCAGAGGAATGACATCTTCCTCGAAGTTTTGTAGGACTGCAAGATAATTTCGTCGCAGGTTACGAAATATCCGTAGTAAAACCTTGCAGGATGGAAGAAATGCTTCGAAAGGAGGTTAGAGCAAGGTCACTTTTACAGTAGTAGAAACAATTCTTGTCATTCTGACCCTGAGCTTGCCGAAGGGGAAGAACCCCCGCATTTCGCTCGAAGCGCCACTACCTGGCCCTGACATCGGCCACCGCAGTAAAATCCACCCAACACCCATGAAGCGTCATGTCCTCATCCTCGGCCTCGTCGGCGGCGTCCTCATCGCCATCCTCCGCTGGTCCGAATACCAGTTCCTCGTCATCGAGCACTCCCTCGAAATCTATGGCGCCCTCGTCGCCATCATCTTCGCCGCCTTCGGCATCTGGCTCGGCATCAAGCTCACCAAACCCCGCGAAAAAATCATCCTCCGCGAAGTCCTCGTCCCCTCCCCCGCGCCAGCCGCGCTAGCCCCCTTCACCCTCAACCAACCCCAGCTCGACGCCCTCGGCATCACCCCCCGCGAGCTCGAAATCCTCAGCCTCATCGCTCAGGGCCTCAGCAACCGCGAAATCGCCGACCGCCTCTTCGTCAGCGAGAACACCGTCAAAACCCACTGCAGCCGAGCCTTCGACAAGCTGGGAGCCCGCCGCCGCACCCAGGCCGTCCAGCTAGGGAAACAACTAGGCCTGCTTCCTTAGAGCAGTTTCACTCTAGGTGTACCCGAGGCTTCAGGTGCTATGGCCGTTTTTCAGTGGTGGGTCAGTTTAGAGTCTGTAACAAGCGAAGTTGCCGAAAACACCGTTTTGCGGGAACAAACCTGAGCATCCCGACGCACTCTGGAACCGAGCTAGCTTCGCCGGTGTCTATGATAAAGACGTCATTCTATGAAGCTCATTACAAAACAGGCTCTTCTCGGTTTCGTGCTTTGGTTCGCATTCTGGTTCTCAGGGACACAGCGTCTAGAAGCGTATTCAATCCCTCCGAGCTTTAGCGCATGTCGATCCCTCGACGTCTGTCTACGAAGCCTTGATTCGGAAGCCTCGACCGCTGACGGCTCGATAGGACCGGATGAAAAGGCTGCTGCAAACAAGCTCTCCATCTTTGGAGAATCAGCGAAGCATGAACTGTTGCGACGCGCAGCAGGGACTGACGCCAAATGGCGAAACCTGTCTGGAGCCATTCTGGCGAACTGGAAAACGTGGTCGCCATCGGATGTTCCCGAGCTTCGAGCTGCTCTGCGACTGGACCCGGGTGGCTGGATGGCGGGGCCACTTAGGACAATCGGGACTCCCGCAGCCATTGAGGCACTGGTTGAAGACTTGCCGAAAGGGAGCGACAACCAGACCGACTTCGCGTTAGAAAAGCTGGGGCCTAGAGCGATTCCTGCCTTAATGCCGCTTCTCGAAAATGAGAATACCTCCCCATCCGCTATCCGAGTGATCAAATTGATGGGTGATTCTGCGGCTCCTCTTCAATCGAACTGGAGCCAAATTGCGAACGACCCGGGAGAATCCCTAACGAAGCGATTGGCGGCACTGCGAGCTATCGGCGCTCTCGGTAGCAGAGCCAGAGAGTCGGCGGCGTCGATAGAGCCCTTATCTTCGTCGTCGGAAATACCATTGCGTGAGCAAGCAGCGCTGACGCTTGAGGCTGTGCAGAGCTTCGAACAGAAGGTTGACTCGCGCGCTCAGGAAGTCAGCATAGTCGGGCTTCTTGCCAATCCGCTTACGTACGACGGGAAGCAGGTGCAGGTCATCGGATTCCTTCGGCTTGAGTTTGAGGGCGACGCGCTCTACCTCCACCGCGAGGATTTCGAGCACGCAATTTCTAAGAACGCTATATGGGTAGACCGTCCCAAAGATTTCTCCAAGAAACAGACGGCTGGGGCCGATAAGAACTACGTCATCTGCGAAGGAACCTTCAACGCCAGGGGACACGGCCATATGGGAATGTTCAGTGGTTCACTGACGCACATTTCGCGATTGGAGTCCTGGGGGGCCGTAGCACCAAGAGATTGAATCTCTGCCATCGTGGCGATATCTTGTCCAAACCGGTAGCTGCTCTCCCGTGGAATTACCGACCTCGTTGAGCGAAACTCCCTGAAAGTCCGGTTTTCGGCAAGTTGAGTCGTTCCCATCGAACTGACCCACTACCCGTTTTTCCCAAAAAACGGCACTCGCATACCGTAGGATTGGGCGCAGTGACAGTGAAACTGCCCTAAACCCTCACCCCAAAGCATGATTTCCCCCGGCCATCCTCAAAATCACCCAAAAGCATGACGACAAACACCGCCTCCGGCCCGCAAAGTGTCTTCAAGTCCACCTCCACAGGAGCCTCACATTGAAGAAGACCATCCTCACCTTCGGCCTCATCTCCGGCGTTCTTTCCTCCGTCATGATGTGCGGCACCCTCCGCTTCCTCAGCGACCTCAACCACGGCCAAAAAGCCATGGTCATCGGCTACACCACCATCGTCCTTTCCTTCCTCCTTGTCTACTTCGGCATCCGCTCCTACCGGGACAACCTCTCCAACGGCGCCATCACCTTTGGCCGTGGCTTCACCATTGGCATTGGCATCACCCTCATCTCCTGCGTTTTCTACGTCGTCACGTGGGAGATCGTCTACTTCAACTTCCTCCACGGCTTCATGGACGGCTACTTCGCCAAGCTCATACAGAAGGCTCAATCCGCACCCGGCACCCCCGAAGCCATCCAAGCCAAAGTCGCCGCCATCCGCCACTCGCAGCAGCTCTACGAGAACCCCTTCGTCAACGCCCTCTACACCTTCATAGAACCCTTCCCCGTCGGCCTCCTCATCACCCTGATCTCCGCCGCCATCCTCCGCAAGAAGCCCCAATCCCAACCCACTTCACTTCCGGCGACAGCTTAAAAAGTTTTGCGTTGAGGGTACGAGCTTCAGTTCGTACATAAATTCGCACAGTCCCAATGGGGCTTAAGCCTCTACGAAAGGGCTTGGGTCCTTGAGGGAATGTCTGTGCTCTCTTGAGTGGTCCGGAGCCCGGTGTCAGGCCGCCGATTCCGACTCGAAGTAGAGATACCGCCGCCAACTCGGGTCCGCGCTGCCAATCATCCGCATGATGTGCCGCGACGTGTGCAGGCTGAACGGCCTGGGCTCGCGTTGCAGCTTCATGTCGGTCAACTCGTGCAGCAACTGATTACCCTTGCGCCGATTGCAGTCGTGGCAACAGGCGACAAGGTTCTCCCAGGTGGAAAGTCCGCCGCGCGACCGTGGAATCACATGGTCCAGCGTCAGCTCTCCCGCCGTCAACACGATGCTGCAATATTGGCAGCAGTTCCGGTCGCGCAGCAGGATGTTTTTGCGGCTCAGAGCGCGCGTCTGGTGCGGAATCCTCCGGTAGTCCAGCAGGCGGATGACGCTTGGCATCGCCACATGGACTCGGGCCGCGTGCAGCACCGCGCCCTGTTCCTCCTCTGTCCGGGCAACGCCCTTTAGCACGAGCACCAGCGCCCGGCGCGCCCCGCAGATATTGATAGGCTCATAGCTCGCATTCAGGACGAGCACCGGCGTCTGCATCGCGGGCTGGCGGAAGACTCCCACACGCACGTCCAGCTCCGTCATCACGCGCCCGTTGCCATGGGTGGAATGGCACTTCTGACTGAGCCGTTGCTTTTGCTTCCTCATCTTCGCCGATTGCATCCTCAAACCCTCCGGTTCTGACCTGCGTTGTACTGCGCCTCTGCATCCCAAAACTCAACTCGCTCCGCCTGCGCCCGCGCCAGCGTCGCCACAAAGACCCTCGCCGCTCCGGCCCGCCGCAGCACTCGAGCGCACTCTCGCGCCGTCGCTCCGGTGGTGTAGATGTCGTCCACAAGAAGCACCGTGCGCCCGACGAGTGGTTTGCCGGTCGCGTCGGATACAGCGAACGCCCCTCGCAGGTTCGTCCTGCGGCTCCTTGCGCTCAACGTAAACTGGCTCTCCGTATCGCGCAGCCGCCGCAACACGGCATGCTCGGCCCGCAACCGCAGATCGGTCCTATTGTTGAAAGCTGCCAAAGCCGCATCCGCCAGCAGCACAGCCTGGTTGTAACCTCGCTGCCGTTGCTTTGCCGGAAAGAGCGGCACCGCGACCACCGTCACATCGCCGCTAAGGGCCAGCATGTCGATCGCCCGTGCGAGCATCGCTCCCAACGGCTTTGCGACCGTACTCATCCGCTCATACTTCAGCAGATGTACCATCTCGCGCAGCTCATCCTGATACACGCCATAGGCGACCGCACGTTCAAACTCCGGAGGTACGAAGCGGCAGGGCGTACAAAGCACCCCTTCGGCAGGGAACTGGCCGGCGAAGCGGTCGCTCTCCATGCCAAGCGCCTCCCCGCAGATCCGGCAAAGCGTCATCGATTGAGGTGTTATGCGCGACAGGCAATCGTCGCAGACAGGAGCAAAACCAGCGCGCAAAAGCGGCCCGCCACACGCCCTGCAATCCGCAGGAAAAACAGTCGCTACAACATCATCCAGAACAGTTCGAAGTATTCGGCCCGGACTCTGCAGCACTCGCGAAACTGCACGCCATTCCTGCACTTTGCGGGGAAGAGCTCCAGGCGGCGCACCGAGCAGGCTCCCTGGCGGGGCCCCGGTGTCCATACCGAGCGTACTGCCATTCAAGCTTTCGCTGAAGACACACCTCACTCGCCGGCGCTCCAGGTCGGTCGGACCGCGCCATGCCCGCAGTATAAGCCTTTCACGTTTTCTACGCCAATCAATATCCCGCTAACCGGAATCCGCGTTGGTTCAGCAACATCTATGTCTTGTGAGAATCATGGCCATATGTGGAAGCCTCCGTGCCGCTTCCTCCAACCTCGCCTTGCTCCATGCGATGTCAATCTTGGCACCTCAAGGCGTAGAGATCGCGGTCTACGATGGCCTGGCCAGTATCCCGCCATTCAACCCTGATCTGGATATCGAACCGGCTACACCAGCCGTTTCGAGCTTCCGTTCTGAACTGCAACAGTCCAGCGCCCTCGTGATCTCAAGTCCCGAGTACGCTCATGGAGTTCCCGGAGCGCTGAAGAACGCTCTCGATTGGGTGGTAGCCAGTAACGAATTCTCAAGAAAACCCGTGGCGATCATTAACACGTCCCCAATCTCCATGCACGCTCATGGGTCTTTAGTGGAGATAGTAAGTACGATGGATGCACGGGTCATCCTGGAAGCCTCGATTACTCTACCCTTACGCGGACGATCACTGGATGCATCCGCGATAGCCTCTGACCCTGCATTCGCTTCCCCGTTGCGATCGGCCATTCAGGTCTTGATGGAAAGCATTGCCGTTTAGCAAGCTTCGCTCGTCCATGAGATCCTTCCTCCAATGATCAACTCCCCGTTACTCGCGAGCCTGCAAGTCATCCTGATGGCAGGTTTGACCTGCGGCGTGTTGGATATATCGGTCACGCTGACGCTAAGCAAACTCAACGGAACCCCTCCGAAAAGATTGCTACAGGGAGTCGCAAGCGGAGCGCTAGGGCCGAAGTCCTTCGATGGCAGCAACACCACGGCAGCGTTGGGTCTGGCGATCCACTTTCTTATTGCCCTTGTAGCTGCAGCCGTCTACTACATCGCAAGCCTGCAGTTGAGCGTTCTGATAGAGGATGCCATCCTCAGCGGCTTGCTATACGGCATTGTGGTGCATCTGTTTATGAGCTTCGTCGTGTTACCACTGTCCGCGCTGCGACGCCCATTTTCCATTAAGTTCTTTGTGATCCAACTGGTCGTCCACATGTTCTTTGTTGGACTGCCCATCGCACTCGTCGTTCGCCATTTCGCATAACCCATCCAATCTCCGGTTGACCCACGGAGTCACATCTCCCATCACGCTAACTCTCCAGGGTGGTCGAATCGCACCATGTTCGTAGCGTTAGCTCTTGCACACCGCATTTCGTCATAAATTTGCTTAACTAGGAGGCATAATCTTGGACCACAAAAGATGTTCGTGCGATCAAGTGTATTGAGATGGCTGGAAAGAAGGCCTGCGGGAGCGAGGCTGTTCTGGAAGAAAATGTCTGATTGAGGTTCGTTTTGCTGAATTGATTACTCGCTGTAGAACAATGAGTCGAACACGTGAAGGATGGAGGAAAATTATGGGTTTAAAAAGAGCAGGAGTTCTTCTTTTTGTTTTTCTCATCGCTCCTTTTTATTCCGTGTTGTCGGCGCAGCAAGTTTATGTCGGGATAGCGGATCAATGGGAGGATCTGGCGACTTACCCCGGCCAATGGACCTATGTACAGCGGAATGCCGATGGTTTTTATGTCAACTTCATCATGATGAATCGGGTGAATCGCGAGGCAGGGAAGATTCAGGAGGTTCTGAACTCAACTTGCCATATGTTCGCCTCTCACAGAGCCTATCTCGAATCCGACATTCGATCACCCAAACCTGGCCAAACGGGGTTTGGAGGAGAAGGGCCGAACGAGGGAGCTTCTGAAGACCAGGATCAGCTGTATATCCGCATGCTTCATGCCGCCGGTTGCACGATTCCGTATACCAGTCTCAACTCTGGCTGGAGTCCGGAACGTGCGGCTAATCTGAAAACATATGAGCTTCAGAGAGACGAACCAGTTCGCCTCAATTTTGTACAAATTGGGCCGTGGAATATTGCTGGCGATATCAATCGTGATGCGACGGTTGCAATCGCGCCAAATGCAAGCTTTAGAACCTGGATCATTCAGTCCGATGGAATGTCTACAGATGGTCCTCTCGGATACTGGATGGTGGACTATACGAACGACAGAAGCGGAAGTCTCTCTCTCGTGAAGTTCGCGCATCAGCATGGTAAAAGAGCAGTCGTTATGCTGTGTCCATACGGGGCTTTAGTTCCTAGCTACAGTGTGAGCGAGTTTCTCGCGACCGCAGAGGACAAGGTGCGGCAGCATGAAGATGCTACGGCGCTTCCTGATATTTGGTCTGTGTTCGAGTACGCTACCTCCATTCCCGCAGTACCTGAGCAGGTAAACGGGCAACCGGCTGACACGACGACAGGGCTTGCGTACTGGTTGCTTCATCACATTCATGATCCGGAGCATTGGGCAAGTCTCAGTATGGAGGATGACAGTAGCAAAGTAGGTAGGGGGCCATCCATGATGAGGTTCCCGATTAGCTTTTCTTCCTCTGACCTGCGGCAATCCGTGAAGCTAAAGCTGCAAAACACAAGTGCTTGGCTGGATCTGGCGCCTGTTCTCCATATGAAAATAGAGAATCCAGCGCATGATCTTTCCGTAAAGTTGACGCTGAACGACAAAGATGTCACGTCTGCTGCATCAGCACCAGATGGCTTGAACTTTATTGGAGGATTACGGCTCTTTCCAGGTTCACTCGATCATCTCCAACTCTTAGTATCGCGCGTACACCCAAGTGCTACACCATCGGACGCCAATTCTTTCATCAAGCTCGAACTCATACCCAATGCGTCTGTGCCCAAAGAGGTACATCAGAGCATCGTGTTGCCGATTCTGATGGGCCAATCGTGATGTAATTCGGAATCTCTCGAAAACCAGAAGGTGTTCAAGGAGACTGGCCACATCGAAACGCTTATTGAGTCGTTGTTTCATCAGACATCTCCCCCACTGACGGCAAGTAGCTTCAAAACAAGATCTATTGGGTTTTGTTGTTGGAAGGAACTGCAGAGTTGGAGAATTGTATGTATACAAGGGCGATCTTCCACCGCCCGCTGATACACTCCCATCCAGACTGAATTCACAGCGGAACCAGCGGGAGAACTCAACACGATGGCGACATCACCCATCCAAAAGCCAGCCTTCAAACCTTTCATCCCAGCCACCGAATCCCGCCCCGAGTTCACCCCGCGCGCCCTCATCCTTGGCTCCCTCTTTGGCATCCTCTTCGGAGCCGTCACCGTCTACGTCGGCCTCCGCGCCGGGCTCACCGTGGCTGCGAGCATCCCCATCTCCGTGCTCTCGATCAGCATCCTCCGAGCCTTCGGCCGCTCCAGCATTCTCGAGAACAACATCGTCCAGACCACCGGAAACGCAGGTCAATCGGTCGCCGCCGGAGTTATCTTCACCCTCCCCGCGCTTATCTTCTTAGGGTTTGACCTGGAGTCCACGCGCATCTTCGCGCTCGCACTCTTCGGCGGCTGGCTCGGAGTCCTCTTCATGATCCCGCTCCGCCGCCAGCTCATCGTCGCGGAGCACGACACCCTCGTCTACCCAGAGGGCACCGCCTGCGCCGATGTCCTCGTGGCAGGCGAGCGTGGCGGCAGCTTCGCATCGCGTGTCTTCCTCGGCCTCGGCTTCGGTGCCCTCTACACCCTCTTTCAGAACGACAACCTCTTCGGCCTCTGGCCCAGCACACCCAACTACGAGCCCGACCTCGCCGGCTCCCAGCACATCCTCAAAGGCTCTGCGATACGCGCCGACGTCACGCCGGAATATTTGGGCGTAGGCTACATCATCGGCATCCGCGTAGCCGCAGTCCTGTTCGCCGGAGGTCTCTTCTCCTGGCTCGTCCTGATGCCTGCCATCTACTTCTTCGCCTCGCACCTCACCACCCCGCTCTATCCCGGAACCGTGCTCATCAAAGATATGTCCCCATCGGATCTCTGGCGCACCTACGTCCGGCCCATGGGCGCAGGAGCAGTCGCGGCCTCCGGTCTCATCACCCTCCTCCGCACCGCACCAACTATCGTCTCGGCCTTGGCCGAAGGGCTCAAGACCATAAACATCAACAAAAGGAGTGCCATCGGCCGTGCAGCTTCCGCCCGTCCGGCGAGGACTGAGCACGACATTTCCATGCCGATCGTCCTCGGCGGCAGTGTTCTTTTGATCGCAATCATGTGGTTCTTCCTCGAGTTCCACCCCGTCCCCGGAGCCCAGGTCGGGGCCTTCGCCAATCTCGCCGCCGCGCTGCTCGTCGTTCTCTTCGGCTTCCTCTTCGTTACCGTCAACGCCAGAATCGTAGGCATCGTCGGCAGCTCCGCCGCTCCCGTCTCCGGCATGACCATCGCCACCCTCATGGCCACCTCCGCCATCTTCCTCGTCCGCGGCTGGACCGCCCCCGCCTTCGGAGCGCTTGCCATCACCATCGGCGGCATCGTCTGCGTCGCCTCCTCGAACGCCGGTGACACAGCGCAGGATCTCAAGACCGGCTATCTCATCGGAGCGACTCCCTGGAAGCAGCAGATGGCCGTCATGGTTGGCGTCATCATCAGCGTCTTTTCCATCGGAGCCACGCTCAACGCGATGAACGCCGGCCTCGAAAACTTCCAGCGCCTCCGCACACCGATCGCTCTCTCACTCAGCGCGCTCCCCGACGGCGTCCAGAACCAAGGCCACTTCAACCGCGACAGAATCGCCCTTACCACCAAAGAAAGTTCGGGTGCGGGTGACCCATCCTTGCCAGCTTCATCGGCAAGGGTGGGTTCCATAAACGCCCAAGGCAAAGAAGAACTCTCCAACACCAAGCAGCTCATCCTTCTCAACGCCATCGGCTCCGCCACCCTCGAAGACGGCAAATACCTCTACAACCCCGCCAACGGACAAATCGAGATCCAGTGGACCCAAGGCATCGGCAGCGAAAAAGCCGCCGCCCCGCAAGGCCGCCTCATGGCCACCGTCATCAACGGCATCCTGACCCGCAAGCTCCCCTGGGCACTGGTGCTGCTGGGTGTCTTCCTCGTCATCACGGTGGAGATGCTCGGCGTCCGGTCGTTGACCTTCGCCGTAGGCGCCTACCTCTCCATTGCCACCACCCTCGCCATCTTCGTCGGTGGCGTCGTGCGCTGGATGATCGACCGCGCCATGCTCCACCAGCGCGCCAAAGAAGCTTCTTTGTTGTCATCCCGTAGCGTAGAGGAGGGATCTGCTTCACCCTCCCTTGCCGAGAATGAAGAGATCAGCCCCGGCAGCCTCTACGCCTCCGGCCTCATCGCCGCAGGAGGAATCGTCGGCCTCCTCGGCGTCTGCATCAAACTCTACGAGACCGCCACCGAACGCAGCATCCCCCGCTTCTCCGACCACAACCCCCTCCACCACGACTGGGTCAGCGTCCTTATGTTCGCGTTGCTCGCTGGGAGCCTGTACTACTTCGCTAGGAAACCCCTTTCAGGAGAAACGAAGTAATGTCCCGCATTTCTTTTTTTCAGAGATACTCCCAGCGCGAGAATCATGCGACGAACAACGTTATGTTGGCTCTTCGCTATGTGTATGAGAATTCTCCACGCAAGCTGCAAAATGTTCTGCAATCGTTACTGGACGAGAACTTCCAGATAGGGCTAACTTTTAGTCAACAAAGACGCGGAAGCGACAGTATCCCGGACGCCATCATCGCGCAAACCCGACTTGGTTTTTATTTTGAAACAAAGACCAATGGCGCTCTTCAAAAAAATCAGATAGAACGTCATATCGACAGCATTAAAAGTGCCGATGCTGGGAGCAACGGCTCTGTATTGGTAGGTCTTTCTCCGAAGAAAGCAGACCCGGAGCTCGTTCGGTCGTGCAAAGAATATGCGAAACGGCATGAAATAGGATTTGTGGCGATTACCTTTCTGGAGTTGCTGGAAGCGCTCGGAAACGAATTCAAGGAATATGAAACTGCTGGGCTCGAGATTCTTGAAGACTTTCGCGCATATTTAACTGGAGAAAACTTGCTTACTAACGCCGCACAGCAACTTGTTGTAGTCCCGTGCGGACAGTCATACGAAGAAAACATAAACTTCCGGGTATATTACGAACCGTCCAATCGTCCGAACAAGGCGGGGAATGGCTATTTGGGCATTTACAAAGATATGTCGGTTCGATGGATAGGTACGGTGCGTACTGCCATCGAATACGATGCTCGAAATCCAGCTAATACTTCTCCTGGTAATACTTCTGGGAGAGATATAGAGAAGATCAAAGAGGTTATCGGCGCAGCGACCTACCATAGCCTCCAAACTGCAGGACCTCACCGCTACTATTTCTTCGAGCAGCTCTTTGAGACTGATTATCGGAAGATATCCAAGGGAGGCATGCAAAACAGAAGGAATTTTGATCTCACGGAAAGAATTGGACCAGATGTAGAAAAAATGTCCGTCGAGCAAATCGCAGAAAAACTGAAATCAGAGACGTGGGAATGATCTTAGCGGCGCATTTTGTGGAGAAAACACACCGCACAGAACACGACCGTGCTAAGCGCTTTTTTCCTCAATTAACAGCGCCCGATGCACCACCATCTTCACGTAGGCCTGATACTCAAGCCCCCGCCGCTCCGCCTGCACTCGCGCACGTTCTACGTCTTCAGGATCGAGCGCAATCGCTCCCGCCGCAGCACTCGCTAGCCGCGCCACCGTTCCTCGCCCAAGCTCGCCCGCGTCTCCGGCACGCTCGAACTCCTCAAACGCTAGGTCCTGATTTTCAAACCACCACTTGGCTTCGTCAGCCTCGTTCTCAAACTTCGGTATGGCCAGTTTTTGATCCATAAAGGTCTGCCTTCCGTGCCAGATAGTACGTCCGCCACTTCCTCGGAGCGTCGAAGGCGGTTACGACCCTGACCTTCTCACCCCGCATCGTTGAAACCATCATTAGAATACGCCCCTGCAACGTCTCTCCAACCTGCAGGAACCGCTCTTCCCCCTCGCCATCCTGAACGCCGAGGTCAAACGGGTCATTGAGGATGAGTTCCTCCGCTTCAGTAGTCGAAACCTTATGCTGGGCAATGTGGAGACGGTTCGCATCGTCCCAGTCGAACTGTACCATCCGTTAAAACCCCACTCAAACACAAGTGTAGCAACCCAGGGAAATCACCATTCCCGAAGATCTCCCCAGGAAACGAAAGCCCTTCCCGAGCATCCAACTCAGCAGTAATCAGAAAAGGAAACAGACTCATGGCTCTCGAAAAGATCGTATACACCGCCCATGCAACTGCCACCGGCGGACGTGATGGCGTAGCAAAGACCGACGACGGAAAGCTCGACGTCAAGCTGCAAAAGCCGAAGGAGATGGGCGGCAACGGAGAAGGCACCAATCCCGAGCAGCTCTTCGCGGCAGGTTACGCGGCCTGCTTCATCGGAGCACTCAAGCACGTCGCCAGCCTCCAGAAGATCCATCTCCCGAATGACACCTTCATCAAATCGGCCGTATCCTTCGGCCCGCGGGTCGGTGGAGCCAAGGGCTTCAGCGTGGATGTTGCGCTCGAAATCCACGTCGCAGGTCTAGATCGTGCCAAAGTCGAAGAGCTCGTCCACGAAGCGCACGAGGTTTGCCCTTACTCGAATGCGACGCGCGGCAACATTGATGTAACCCTCACGGTTGCATAATCGAATCACGCAGGCCCGGTGCCCCTCACGACGGTCATCGGGCCTTTCTCTTCCTCCTCCAAACTTCCTCCCCAAAGTTCTGTCATCCTGAGCGAAGCGTAGCGAAGTCGAAGGACCCCCGTATTTCGCTTTTGCAGTTGCCTGTTCTCTCTCCCCCAAAAGAGCCGAACGGCTCTTTTTCATTTGCACGCATCCAACATCAACAGACCATGACAGGAGAGATCATGCCCCATGCACGCGTAAGACGGCTGGCTTTGAAGATTTTGGGTGCGGGTAGCTTTGCAATGCTGATTCTCGCTTCGACCGGCTGCGACACAAAGACGAAGCCAACCCCCGAGAACTTTACCGCGGCTCTCAACGCCCGTTTTCTAGACCACCCCGACTGTCTTCTGCCCAATCCGCCGCGCTTCCCCTACGAGACCAGCGACCCGGCGCTGACGAAGCAGATGGATTCACTGGTGAAGGCGCAGCTTCTGACCGTGGAGAAGGAGGCCAGCATCCACGCCAGCCGCTACACCCCGACCACCACCGGCGCGCGCGTCGTGCCCAGGTTTTGCTACGGGCATCGCGCGGTGACGAGCATCGACAGCTCCACACCACCTGCGTTGGCAAACGGATTTCCCGAGACCCAGGTCACGTACCGCTACGAGATGAAGGACGTCCCCATCTGGGCCAAAACGCCTGAGGTGCAGACCGCGTTCCCGGAGATGGCACAGGCAGTCAGCGGACAGACCTCCGCGAAAGCCACCCTCGCGAAAACGATGGCCGGTTGGCAGGTTCCTGACTAATGGCCCTGAAGATTGCCGAGACACTCCCGCGCTGCCGCGCGCGCGTCGCGGATCAGGTCCGGCAACCCCACACCGCGATACCCGTTGCCAAGCAGCCACAGATTTCCAAGTGCGCGGACGCGCTGGTCGAGCTCGGCCATGCGCTCCAGATGGCCGACGGCATATTGGGGCAGGGATCGCGGCCACCGTCTCACGACCGTGACGACGGGAAATGGCAACGGACCGAGGATTGACTCCAGTTCTTTGCGAGCGAGGTCGATAAGGGGGTGGTCCCCCTCAGCCATAAGCCTTGCGCCGGCCTTGCCGCCAAAGAAAGCGCGGATCAGACGACTTCCTTCGGGAACGCGGGAGTCGAACTTCTGATCGACAAAGGTCGCCGCAAGCAGGGAGTTCGTCGAGGTACGGCTGGGAGGTACAAGGAATCCAAACCCCGGCGGAAGGTCGACAGGCTCAGTGAAGGCGAAGGCGACCACAACCGCGGAACTGGCCTCCATCTGCATCAGATCGGCAGCACGACGATCTGTATCGAGAAGGAGACTGCGAGCGACGTCGACCGGAGCGGCCAGCAGCACTGCGTCGAAGTGTTCCACTCCAGACGGCGTTTCGACCGCCCAGCCGTTGGTCTCGCGAGCGATGGAAAGAACGGACGTCTGAAGCCTGATTGCAGATGAGGGAATGGCTGCCGCCATGGCGTCGATGAGGGTTCCAAGGCCGCTGCGAAGGGTGGTAAAGATGGCAGATATTTTCGCTGTAGCGCGGGCTTGGATGGCCGCGATCAGTGAGCCGTGCTCCCGCTCCATGGCGACGAACGGGGCCATCACCGCGCGCACGCTGAGTGTGGTGACATCGCCCCCGAAGACGCCGCTGAGCAGTGGAGCTCCGATTTTCTCGAGAACCTCGTCGCCAAAGTGACGGCGGACGAAGCTGGCGACGCTCTCATCTTCATTCGGAGCAGTGGCCTTCAGCTCTGCTGCTCGCAAGGGTTCTTCTCGGTAGGACTGCTTTGCTAAGTCGCTGAAGAGAGGGGATTGATCCAATGCTTCGAGGTCGCTGGGCACCATCATGCGCATACCATCGGGCATCGCGACGAGCTTCCCGTCGATCAGGATGTAGGTCTTGCGGGTGGCGTCGTTCGAAGGAATTATCTGGTCGCCGAGGCCAAGCTCTTCGGCGAGCTGGCGTGCCCAGGGCTTTTCCGTGACCCAGCCGTCGGGGCCGCACTCGATGGTGAAGCCCTGCTCGTGGACGGTCTCGACGATGCCGCCAAGGCGGCCCGAAGCCTCGAAGAGGATGGCTTCGACCGGCGCGTCCATTCGGGCGAGCTCGCTGGCTGCGGCGACTCCGGCAACTCCTCCTCCGATAATGGCGATTCGTTTCTTCAATGGAATCCTATATTTAGCGGACAGTGAACCAATTTGATTCCGTCCCCTGTTTTCCACTTGACGATTTACGTTTTGAATGTTCCACGTGGAACATTCGGTGTTCCACACGATCAGACAGCGGTTTGGGCCGGGACAACTCGCTCGTCGACATCGGCGGCGTAGGCTCCGGTGACGACCTGCTTGAGCGCCTGGACGAGGGTAGGTGAGTCGTTGAGGCTCTCGGCGCGCCAGAGCTTCAGGCCCAGTTCGCGGGCTGTCTCCTTGAAGGCGATGTCGATGTCGTAGAGGATCTCGACGTGGTCGCAGAGGAAGCCGACGGGCTGTATGATGACACCGGTCTCTCCCTGCTGTGCAAGGGCCTTGAGGATTTCTTCGACGGTGGGGCCGATCCATGGGCCGCCGCTGACGCCCTGGCTTTGGAAGGCGAAGTACCAGTCGATGGGGCGCATGCCGACGACGGCGAGGCGATCGGCAACCATCTGCGCGGTGCGCTTGGCTTCGACTGGGTAAGAGTCGGGGGTGAGCTGGACGGGCGTGCCGGGACGGGCTCCGGCGATGGAGGCTTCGCCCGTCATGATGGTGCGGCAGGGGACGCTGTGCGCGGTGAAGAGGACCGGGACGCGGCGACCGGACTCGGCGCAAGCCTCGGCCCAGACGGGCCAGAGGCGCTCGGCGAACGCTTCGGCGAGCAGAGGGTTCTCGGCCCATCCCGCGACGAACTCGACCTCCATGCCTTCGGCTGCGTCGAGCACGGCCTTGCGGTAAAGACCAACGCTGGTGCGGGAGTTCTGCGGGGCGAGGCAGACCGCCTTGAACTTCGTCACGCCATCGGCGCGCATTTGGCCGACGACATCGGCGATGTAGGGGTGCCAGTTGCGCATTCCGATGTAGACTTTGGTGTCGTCGAGGGCCTGTTCGAGCAGGTGGCCCTGGGTGAGGGTCCATTTGGTCAGGTGCGGTGCTTCGGTGCCGGGAGCTTCGGCGAGGCCGATCTGTCCGTAGCGGTGTTGCAGCTCTTCGACGACTTCGTGCGGAAGCTGGCGTCCGCCGGTGACCTTGCTGAGATACTCGGCCATCTCACCGAGGACGTCGGGGGTTCCGTGGGCCAGCAGTAGGACTGCCTTGGTGCTCATCGTGCGCTGAACTCCTTGACCCATTGGATGACCTGGATCACGTTTTCGACAGGAGTTCCGGGGACGATGCCGTGGCCGAGGTTGAAGATGTGGCCGGGGCGGCCTGCGGCCTCGCGCAAGACCTCTTCAGCACGGGCTTTCAGCACGTCTTGTGGGGCGAAGAGGGTGATGGGGTCGAGGTTGCCCTGGACGGCGCAGCCGTGGCCGATGGCCTTCCATCCTTCGCTGAGTGGGATGCGCCAGTCGAGGCCGAGAACGTCGGCTCCGGTCTCGCGCATGGCGGGCAAGAGGGAAGCTGTGTCGACGCCGAAGTAGATGACGGGCACACCGAGAGCACGGACGCGACGGATGAGCTCGGTGGTGGGTACGAGGCAGTACTGGCGGTAGTCGGTGACGCTGAGCGCGCCGACCCAGCTATCGAAGATCTGGATGACGTCTGCGCCTGCTTCGACCTGTTGTTTTGCAAATGCAACCAAAACGGTTACAAGTTTTTCCATGAGCAGCGGCCATGCTGCGCTGTCGCTGTACATGAGCTTTTTGGTCTCGATGTAGTTGCGGGAGGAGCCGCCTTCGATCATGTAGCTGGCGAGGGTGAAGGGTGCGCCGCAGAAGCCGATGATGCCGAGGGTGTCGCCATCGGCACGCGGAGCAGAGAAATGCGCGGCTACCTTTTCAATGGCGCGGGCGACGTAGCTGAGCTCGTCGGCGCGGTCGGTGCGGAGAGCCTGGACGTGCTCGAGTGAGCGGACGGGCGTGTTGACCTGCGGGCCTTCACCGGCGACGAACTCGAAGTCGAGTCCCATGGGGGTGAAGGGAAGCAGGAGGTCGGCGAAGATGATGGCCGCGTCGACGCCGAGGCGTTCGGCTGCGGTGATGGTGACTTCGGCGGCGATATCAGGGGTGCGGCAGATGTCGAGCAGGGAGTGATGTTTGCGGACGGCCATGTATTCCGGCATGTAGCGCCCGGCCTGGCGTAGAAGCCAGATGGGTGTGCGGTCAACGGGTTGGCGCAGGCAGGCACGGACGAATCGGCTTGAGGTGGCCTCTGCAACAGGAGCGGTTGATGCTGTGTCGTTCAAGAATATTTCTCCACCTTCGAGCGTAGCATTTTGCTCCGGCTCTTCGCTCAATGGCGGTCTCGGGGTAGTGGGTCAGTTTGAATCCACAGACCGAAATATCACCCATAAAAGGACGTTATGGGTGATATTTATTTGGCCACTCTGCGCATGGCACAGAACATTATCATGCGTGAAATAGAGACAAACTCCGCCCCGCCCTGCGACATTTGTATCCGGTGTGGGTCAAAGGGAACACGTGGACTCAAATTACGAAGACGGCGGAGGGCGAGTTGGCGCCTATACAGATACAGAGATCTAGGCTTCTTGTGATTGCGTGCGCCTTGTTTGGCACCCTCAGCGTTCGTGCCGCTATGGCGGAGAATGCCGTTGTTGGCGTCAATATGGTCTCACCACAGCATATGAAGGTTGCAGAGCAGGATGCGATGCTTGCCCGTATGAAATCTGCTGGCGTTCGCGTCATCCGTTCCGAAATAACACCCGACGAAAAGGGGGTTGACTTCGCTCGGCGAGCCTATGCTCAAGGCATTAAAATTAACTGGATTGTTGAGCTGAAGTTTCGACCCGGTGCGCCCCAAAGAAGCGCCGAGGAGATGAAGGAATATAGTGTGTGGGATGATGCGCCCCTCTCCTATGCTGATCCCGACCAGTTTAGAGCCTATGCACAACCCCTTCTTGCAAAATTAGAACAAGCAGGCGTTGTGCTGGCTGGCCTCGAACTTGGAAACGAAATTAACACCCCTAGTTACAACGGTGATTTTGCTCTTCCTGGCGAGGGGAAAGTCCTTGGGATTGATGATCTCCATCACGATGCTGAAGGACAAAAGATAGCAAGAGGCTATCTTCAATATTTGAAAGTTCTGGCTGTCTTGAAGGATGTTCGCGATCACTCGCGCCTCAATCGGCATACGCCGGTCATTTCAGCAGGACTTACCGTTGGCATGCAAGCAGGGCCACATCCCGGTATGAAAAAAGACGCGGTAACATTGAATGCAACGCTTCAGTTTATGAAGGCCAATGGCCTCGACCAACTGGTCGATGCTTATGGGGTGCACGTCTATCCTTGGTCTGATGGACCGGGGCAACCAGGGCCAGCAGCTAATCGCTCAGCACGGCTTGAACAATTCAGCCTTGCCGAATGTGGTTCATTACGTCAGGGAAGACCTTGTTGGATCACGGAGTGGGGTTTTAAATATCAAGACCAATCCTGTCCGCCTTCCGATGAAGCCAGCCATATTGCTCTGGTCAAGGAAATGATGGGAGATTTTCGCAAAGACATTGCGCAAGGGCGCGTGACCGGCTTGTTTTACTTCGCGTGGAACAGTGATTCCTGGCAAAAGACACTCGGTGGGTCTTGGAACCTTGATCGCTGCGGCGAACCAACGCAGAGTGGCCGCTTGGCGATTGCGCCGATGTAGTGCGTAAGTCAAATGGCCCATTTTGTACCGAATCGTTGCCATATCCCGATCTGGTGTAGGTCAAATGGAACACGTGGACTTGAATTATGAAGAGGGCGGAGGGCGAGTTGGCACCTATACAGAGATTTAGGCCTCTTGTGATTGCGGCGGTGGCGATTGCAATGCTGGGAATTCCATTGTTTGCTCAACAGGCAAAACTGCAGAAACTGACCTGGGGCAATCCCGATCAGCCATGGGGTGTGCGGCGGCCCGTAACAGACGCCGACCGGAAAGCGGTAGCGCTTTACCGCTCCGGTAAAATTCAGCCGGTTTACGCAACGAACTTTAACGATTCGCAAAAGCTAGCCGACGATTGGCAGTTCCAGTCCGAGGATACCTCGAATCTGAAGTCCTGTCGCCGTCCTGAGAATGTCGTAGCAGCGCCCGGCGGATTGCAACTGCGTACGCGTGTGGCTACCGACTGCAAGGCTAAATGGTCTACCGGCTTTATTATCAGCAAACAGCATTACAAATTCGGCTACTTCGAGGCGGAGATCAAGGCTGCCGATATCGATGGGCTGAACAACGCGTTCTGGCTGGTCACCGAGGACCACTTCGAGATCGATATTGCAGAGTTACATTTCCCCAACATCAACCGCATGACGCTGCATAACAACAATAACTGGGCAACGGAGAAAGAGGACAAAATGCATGCGGTTGGCTTCGACAGCCGCTTCAGCGAAGATTTCTTCCGTAGCTATCACACCCTTGGCGTACTTTGGACGCCAACCGATGTTATTTATGTCGTGGACGGCGAACCGGTAGCGGCAATTCGCACGAACAATTCCATTCACGCGGCAACCGATATTCGTTTTTCTACCGCCTTGACGGACTATGCGGGCAAGATTCCCGATCACCCGGAAGGGCATCACATGTACGTCAAGTCGCTGCGCGTGCTTCCACTACAGTAACAGCGGCACGCTGCGCCGAAGTAATGATCGCAGCGATGGTTACAAGGGTCGTGGTAGAGGCGATCACTGGTCGCCCACCGGGCGGCCGATGATAGTGAACATGCTTTAGGGAACCTCTGATCGAGTTCCCCTGGAGCAAAAACTGTCCCTCAGCGGCTGAAGCCGCGCCCTTTCAAAACTCCCTACTTCGATAGCAGTTTTTAAACAGGTACTGCCTCATGAATAACTGTAGTCTTGGTCGTCAGCGGGGTACTGGTCTACTTCTTCGACGGTCCATTCTCCTGCTGCACGGTGACGCCTTCTCCCTCGAAAGGCCATGCCTGATCGAGGAGGAGGTCTTTTTCGCGGGTCTCTTTCGGAACACGGTCTATCTTCAGGTTCTCGAAGAAATGCACACCAGATTTCCCCGCTGTCGCAAGATCGAGGTCGCCGTCCCCGTCCAGGTCTTCGACGACGAACTGAGTTCCGGCTCCGGCTGTCCCGCTGACTGAAATGGGATAGCGCGTGAACTGGCCGGTCTTGCGATTGATCTTGTAGTAATAGACCACGAGCGGCTCATACGAGCCGGGGTCGTGGCCAGAGTGTCCACGGTAGCGTTTGCCTGTCAGCAGTTCTGGTACTCCGTCGCCATCGATATCGACCAGCTTGAGCGCGTGAATCTGCGAGTAGGATTCGTCGATCACGTGTTTTACCCAATGCCGGTTTGCTGCTTCACCCTGCTGCTCCAACCAGTACAGTCCGTAACTATGTCCCTGGCCGTATAGGATGTCCATCTTCCCGTCGTTGTTGACGTCGTAACCGATGATGGGAAAGCCCGCATCGTCGAGGTCCCAGTCGGGATGCCACTCCCACTGGTCCTTGTCCGCGTCGATATTTTTGAACCAGCCGTAAGGAGTGAGGATGTCGGCCTTTCCATCGCCATCCACGTCGGCGATGCCGATGCCGTGCCCGTCCTGCTCCTTTCCGCCAACGTGATGCACCTTCGGTTCAGGGCCGGAGAAATCGACCCACAGAATCCCTGAGTGGTTATAGTGCGCGAGCGCGAGGTCCGGTTTGCCATCACCGTTGATGTCTCCTGTGGCGCCGCCCTCTGTGTCGTAGCTGTCGGCGATGAGATGACGCTGCCACATGACTCCAGGCTTTTTCGGGTTCTCATACCACCATAGCCCGTTCACCATCCATCCTGCCGTTACGACGTCAGGGGCCCCATCGTGATTGACGTCGAAGACCCATTCTCCGCAGTCGGAGACGAACTCTCCCAGGATGCCTACTGTGCGGTATTGATGACGCTTCCACTCCCCGCCCGTTGGCCCAGGATTCTCATACCAGTAAGCTCCGCTCAGTAGATCGAGCCGTCCATCGCCGTTCATGTCCAGCGCACTGATGCCCTCAGCACGGTCCGTACCCAGGCGATGTGCCAGGAACGTCACCTGGGGAACGCCGCCGGGCCCATCGCCGGGAGTGGTTTTGCGCGTGCTTTGGGCGCCTGCGATCCAACTAGACATCGCAAAGATAGGGACAAGGATGAGAGATGCGACGGACATGCTTTTGAGCAAGTTAATTCTCCGAGACAGTGCGTTCAAGGTTTCGCAGTTCGCAGACTAGATGATTCCGCCCCACTACTTGAGCGGATAGAGCTTGATGTTCCGGAAGAAAACTTCTGCGCCTTCCGATTGGACCAGGATCTTGCCCTCCGTAGGAAAAGGGTTCGTACCTTCATTGGCAAGCTTTCCATTGACATACTGTTTGATGTCGTTGCCATGCACTACTAATTTCAGCACATTCCATTCGCCGTGGGGCTTCTCCAAATCACCGACTGCATCGCGAAATCCGACGACGTTTTGCGAAGGCCCTTTGCCGAAATGATCGATCTTCAGCGCCGAGCCTGGCGGTCCTTCTACCCGTTTACCGTCCCGTCCGGTCAAGGCGGCTCCGTCGGTCATCCAAAAATCGCCGGTACCTCCCTCTACAATCTGGAACTCGATGGACCGGGGCCACACCTTGTTCTCGCCTTGAATGTTGTAGAGAATGCCGCTGTCGCGAGCCTGGCCCTCGCGCGTTCCATAGGTGCCCTCGCCCCACTTGAACTCGGCTTGCAGATAGAAGTCGTGGTACGACTGCTTGGTGATGATGTAACCCATCTCTTTCCCCGAGATGTGGATCAGTCCGTTTTCGACCTGAAACACGTGATCGGGATCGGAGTTGAGTCCTTTGCTTTGCAGAAAGGTGTCGAAGTTGTTCAGGTTCGAGCCATCAAACAAAACGGTCGCGGACTTGTGTGGTGGAATCTTTTGAGACTGGGCCTGCACTCCGACGCAAACCAACAACGTAAGTGCCTTCATTGCAGTGGGCACACTACTTCTGCAAAACAACATGGATTCCTCCGAAACAATTTCAACTGAAAAGCTATTTTCAGAGCCAGAAGGATTTTAGGCCATGTCGGGTAGAGTCGTCTCCATCCCATGCCTGGAAACTGTACGGCGTCTCTCAACGAGAGGTCTGATGCGTGGTGCCAGTATCTAGAGCATTTTCACCGCTCGTGGAATGCGGGCATGGTTGGTTCCCACCCTTCGCAGAGGCGCGAAGGATGGGGCACCCGGCAGAATAGCCGCCTCTGCGAGCTTTAGCGGTGCTTATAGGGTTTGAAAGGGATGTGGTAGACCACGCCGAAGCTCAGGGCTTGTGGATAAAAGCGGACGACCGGGTGCTGGCCGAGATCCCAGTACTGATGTTGGTAGTCCGCCATCGCGGACCAGTCGCGCTTGACGTCGTAGGTGATGCCGCCGCCGTAGATGTACAGGAAGGAGGCATCCCTCTTGTAGTAAGTGACTCCGAGTACAGGGTTCGCGGGTGGTGGGAAGTTGATCACGCCACCGCCCAGCATAAAGTCGCCATAGGGGTGCAGACGTCGCCAGGTGGTCGCCAGTTTGATTCCACCTTCGACCGTTTTTTCGCTGGCGGCGCTTCCCGATGAGAGAGTGCCGCGCATCTGGAACGATGGAATGATCAGGCCGCGATACCGCTTGATGAAGTGGGTGTAGTCCGCTCCGAGGGTCGCTCCGTTGTTGGTGTCGGAGGTGTCATAGGCGCGACCAATATAGGTGTATGCACCGAAGGCGTCGAACTCGGCATCCCTGTCGGCGGTAATCTTCGCCTGGGCCGATGCGCTGGTTGTACCCGTTACAGCCACGCTGAAGGCGAATAGAAAAGGAATGAGGCGATGGGGCCGAAACTTCGTTCTCATGTATCTCCTGCGATGTTTGTAGTCGTTTTAGATGCGCGGGACTCCAAGTTGCAGACCTGCCGGAGAGAATTTTTCTCGGTAGTCAGTAACTAAGAGTTTTTACCTATCAACGACCCGAAAGCAGAAGGATATGCAGGAAAGTGGTTCTGAGAGGGCTTGTTCAGGACTCTAGACGAAATGTGAATTCTTCGATCACGGGGTTCGTCAGGACCTCGCGCGCGATGCGCTCAACCTCAGTCTGTGCGGCGTCTTCGGCCAGTCCATTTTCGAGGGTGAGCAGAAAATACTTGCCCTGTCGCACGTCGGCGACCCCTTTGTAGTCCATCCGGCGGAGTGCATCGGCAACTGTCTGCCCTTGGGCATCGAGTACCGTTCGTTTCAAAGTGACATAGACATGGGCCTTCATTGTGTCCGATTATAAACGTGGTGCTATGTGTTTGGAGTCTGCGGGTGATTGTTGCAGACGTGCATCGTGCCTAAATCTTTCGTAACGAGAAGAGATCCCCGAATTTATGACGAATTACCTCGAGTTGCCTGTGGGGGCCAAGTCCCCGGAAGTCATCAACTGTGTGATTGAGATTCCCAGCGAAGGCATCAGCAAGTACGAGTACGACAAAGATCTTCATGTTTTCCGTCTGGATCGCAATCTTTACTCGCCGGTCCATTATCCGGGCGACTATGGCTTTATTCCCAGCACGCTGGGTGACGACGGCGATCCGCTGGACGTGCTGGTGCTGGTCGACACGCCGAGCTTTCCGGGTTGCGTGATGGAGGTGCGTCCGATCGGTCTGCTCGAGATGCTGGACCAGGGGCTTGGCGACGAGAAGGTGCTGTGCGTGGGCATGGGCAATCCTCGCTACAAGGATGTCTGGAACTTCTCCGAGATCTATCCGCACATGTTGCGGGAGATTACGCACTTCTTCGCTATCTACAAGGACCTTGAGGGCAAGCGCGTCGAGGTGAAGGGCTGGCGCGACGCGTCGTTTGCACGGGGCAAGGTGCTTGAGGCGCAGCAGCGTTTTATCGATAACAAGACCAATCCTGAACCAAAGCCTGTGCCGATTCCGTAAGGGACTGCTGGGCAGGCAGGGTCATGGAAGGCGACTCTGCCTGCGCCGCAGGGCCAGGTAGACGAGTGGTCCCGTGGTTGCCACGAGCGATGCGAAGACCAGTGCCGACAAGCCGGCGACGCGTTCTCCGCGTGCTGCCCAGATGGCGAAGGCGATCAGAAGCGCTGGGCAAACTCCCACTGCTACTGCGCCGACTAATCCTCCTGGGACACGGAAGGGACGCGGCAGGTGCGGCTCCCGCTTGCGGAGCACAACGAGGGCGACGAACTCCAGCAGCAGGGCCGCGCCGTAGAGGACGAGGTCGATCGAGATCAGCCGCTCGAAGGAGAAGCGCAGCGCCAGAGCCCATGCCACGCTGCAGAGGATGACGCTTGCCCAGGGGACTCCGCGGGTGGTGGTTTTGGTGAGCAGTTTGGGCAGCAGCCCTTCGTTGGCGAGAGCGTAGGGGACTCGGGTGTAGCTGAGGGTGAGGGCGTTGAACATGCCGAAGCCGGTGATGGTTCCGCCGAGGACTATGGCCAGTCCCAGCCAGGGGCCGACGAGTTCGCGGGCGGCGTCTGTCCATGCGCCGGTCGAGAAGCGGTCGGCGGGGATGCCGACTAGCGCTACGATAGCAATCGGCAGGATATAGGTGGCTGCGACCAGGGCGGAGGAGATGAGCATCGCGCGGGGGTAGTTGCGCTGTGGCTGGTCGACCTCCTGCGCGACGGTCGAGGCGTTGTCCCAGCCCATGTAGTTCCAGAGCGTTACCAGCACGGCACCGGAGAGGTCCATTTCTATGCCGCCGCTGTGGGCTGCGTGCGCGGCGATACCATGGCCTGCAAAGACTTTCCACAGGCCCGCAGTCATCAGGATTATGAATGGTGACAGCAGGATGAAGAACATTCCTACCGATCCTTCGCCGACGGCTTTTGCGCCGCTGAGGTTCCATATGGCGCAGGCGACGACGACTGCGAGCGCCCAGAGGGTTCCGCGATAGTCTTCCGTCCAGGTAGGGGTCACGCGGCTAAGGTAGAGGACAAAGGTGACGGGGTAGATGGCCATGTCGAAGATGCTGGCGGCGAGGCTCAACCAAGCCTCCTGGAAGCCCCAAAATGGTCCGAGGGCTCGGTGGACCCAGCGATAGTAGCCGCCTTCCTCGGGTATGGCAGCGGCCAGTTCGCCGACCATGAGGGAGGTGGGTACGCTCCAGACGAGGGGAATCAGCAGGAACAGGAGCATCGCCCGGCCGTAGCCGGCCTTGCCGATGATGTCCTCGATCCCGTATGGACCGCCCGAGACCATGAAGTAAGTTGCTGCGATCAAGGGCAGCAGCCGCATCTTTCCTACCGCTTTAGCCAATCCTCCCCACCTCTTTCGCAGATTTGTAATGGAATACAGAGACAAATCTACGCGAACTTTCCCTGTGTGCCACGCCCCACGCTATAATCGGAAAGTTCCCTGGCATTTCTCCTAGCAGCCGGGTCGGAACATCCGGAGAGTTGGCCGAGAGGCTGAAGGCGGCGGTTTGCTAAACCGTTATAGGACCAAAAGTTCTATCGGGGGTTCGAATCCCCCACTCTCCGCCAGATTGTCTGCTGCAAATCAATCAAACAAATGCAAGCCACACAAATAAATCAGTTATAGGAATTGCGCTCCGTGCGCCTTTTGCGCCCTATTATGCGTTGTGAGGCTGTTTTTGTACTACTAAGCGAAAAGTGTATTACTAAGCCCAATTGGATTTGCACAGTCTGCATTTGCGTATCGGCGCGGCGGAAAGGTTTGTGTAATGCTCTCATGTAACGATGAAATGACCCCGCACTCCCTTGGGCGATAACGGATGAAGAACGCCGCCAACTCAGTTGATGCTGCGCTAAAAGAGTTTGACGCTCTGCATAGAGAGTTGCTTGCCGAAGTTCGCCGCGTAACCAAGTGCAAAATGGCAGGAGAAAACTCCATTTTCCCCAACCCTGCCGACCTCGATTCAATTGATCGCCGTCTGGTCGTGCGTTCTGTCATTTCCTATATCGAGTCCCTTTCTTTCTTGATAGATCGCATTGCCGAAAGTAAGCCCTTGCCCCTCAGTGAATGGCGTTTAGCCGATGAAAAGCCAATGGAGCGACAACATAACAAGAGTGGAAAAGTTGGCCGTCACAAACCCCGACGTGATTCGGACGTGGAAGGCGTATTCAAACGGTTCGCCGAGTTGAAAGCATTCCCGTTCATCATTGACGCCTCCTCCGATGGTTGGCTACAAATCAAGTCATCTTTTGATGTTCGCAATCGCATCACTCACCCTAAATCCGTCGAGGATGTAAACATTTCAGACGAGGAGATTTGGAAGGCAGTACATGGTTTCCACTGGTTCAATGCACAGTGCGCACACGCTTTTACCGCCTATGGACAGCACCTACGACGGACTGCGCTCTTGACCCCAACCAAAGACACAATCGAGAGTTAAAATTCCGAGTCAACGCAAGCTGATAGCACCTCGTCAAAGCGGGCAGATCGCAGTCAGGGTGTTCGCCGATTGCGGGAGCGTGGTAGGCACATGTCAGATTGCCTGCGACAAATCGACAGCGAGGGTGATAGTCTTTCACTGCTTCGCCTTGGCGACACAAGCGCGACTAACGCAGCCACGATGGGTCGGTATCTTCATTCAATTCCGCATTAGTCAGAGGGTGCAGACATGTTTGCTCCGCCAATCGCAAAGGCACAAACGAAGGCTGTTGCCAACTCGAATAGCAAACAGGGGCCCACGCACTCGACGCGAAGGGCGGGGCGGGGCGTTTCGTGGGATTTCAGCAAGATCCCAATATTTCCGTCTGACCGAACAACCCCAGTTCAAGGGCGGCCTTCGCTCAACACGCCGTCCCTGCCAGGGGTTCTGCAGCCGAAGCTCGCAGTCGGAGATATCAATGATCCGTTTGAACACGAGGCGGACCGCGTCGCTGAACGGGTCATGCGGATGCTTGATCATGAGGCACCCACCGCTTCATCCTCCCAGAAGATCAGCCGCAAATACATCACTTGCGAAAACGAGAAGTCGTCGCTCCGCGCGAAGCCTGTCGAAAAATCTGTAGCACGGGGTGGCCGAGAAGCGCCGGGCATTGTTCATGACGTCATCGGCTCGTCTGGGCAGCCGCTCGATTTATCGGCGCGTGCGATGCTTGAACCCCGGTTCGGCCATGACTTCAGCCGGGTCCGCATTCATACCGGGAAGCTGGCGGCCAACTCGGCCCGGGCGGTGGGCGCGCGTGCGTATACGGTTGGCAACGATATTGTGTTTGGCGAGAACCAATACCGCCCGCACGATGGCGCGGGCGCGGGCGCGCGCCTGCTGGCGCATGAACTGACCCACACGATACAACAGGGCGGCGATGCAAAGCAACATAGCACGAGCGTTGTCGAGGCACCGCTGGTTCAACGCGACTTCTCCTGGCCGTGGGAGGAGTCAGTTGATGTTGCCGGATTACGGAGCACGATTCACAAGTCGATCAGCGACCAGTCGTTCATCGACATGCTCGAACATATCGGCACACCGCAATTTCACAAGGCAGCGGTGCTGAACTACGTCGACACGCTCGACGTCGACTACATCAAACGCGCGGTCAACCTCCTCGGGAACCGTGAGCTGTCCGACATCGCTGGCTCGGCGGAGGGAACGGAAGTGATGCAGCACATGCTGGCACGGCTGCCGCCCGGTGCGACCGAGCATGGCGCCGTGGAGTCCGTGCTCACCAGCCGGACCGGGCCGACGGCCATCAAGACCGCGCCGGTGACACCGGCGGACGCCGCCGCGATCGACCGGATCAACAAGGCGGTGAGTACCGATCCGCACAAGACGGATTACGCGGCGGCCAAAATTCCGCTACGCTTTCCGGTCGAGATCTACACGGCGGGACGCGCGCTTGATGGCGGCGTCTACTACGATCCCAACCTGACGACGGCCGGTGAAACCCCGGTAGTCGGCTACCATCAGTCCGTCACGTCAGCCAAGGGTCGCACCACAGACACCCATCCGCAATATCCGCTGCTGTTCATCAAGCTGGGGCCGAACGTGCTGTCCTTTACGGACACATTCATCCGTGCGACGCTGTTTCACGAGTTCGTGCATTATTCGCGCAACAACGAGTTCCGGGGCGACGAGACGGGCAAGTCGGCAGAGACGAAACTGCTGGAACAGGAAGTGGTGACATCGCCACCCGGCACGCCGCTCGACTCGCATGAGATCGAAGCCACTAGCAAGGAAATCGCTGAAGTCGGTGCCACCATGAACAACGAGGAGGTCACGTCGAACCTGCTCTATCTGAGCCGGTTCATCGCGGGCGCCTTTCCCGACTTCAAAACGCAAGCGCTGGATAGGATCGTGGTCTCCGCCAGGGCCAGCGGGCAGGTGCAACGTTACATCAAGCTGATCGACGGGCTGCGTCAAAAGGCGAAACGAACCGCTTTGAAGCCCTTGCGCGCCGCCCTCGCCGCCGCCCCCGCCAAGAAAAAGCCATAGTGTCGGTTCACGAGGTATCGGGGCGCAAGCTCCAGCCGCCGCGGTGGAATTCAACGCTACTGTCATGGTCGTACCGTTCCCGTTAGTTATCGGTCTATTCTCCCGTCTAAAGCATTCCTGATGTAAGGAGCGGAACGAAGATCAATAGCTGGATAGGTATATGCAGCTTGAACACCCTACCAACTGCTTCTGCTTGTAGATCACTACAACAAACATGCAATCGCGGCCATTTAAGGAATGAAAGCAAGTGGCGGGTCATTCCAATCCGCTGTAAGAGATGTTCGTGAAGGCATAGGCAACTTTCATTGCATCGTCAGAAGATGACAAAACTCAGACAAACCCCTGACATCAACTTCCGTGCAGCCTCATACCATCGCTAAGGACTCGACTGCAGTTTCTCCCCGCCTGCAGCCTTGCCTCCAGCGCTTTGCACCGACATCAGCCGATGCGAAGGCAGCTCATACCTGCGGGACATACATTATCAGGAGATTTAAGAATGAAAAGCCTTTTACGCGTTGCCACACAGGCATCGTTGGCCCTGTCCCTGGGAACTGTTGCCTTCGGGCAGCACTATACCCAAGTCAACCTCGTATCCAATGTCTCTGGCGTGGCCCCTGTCACTGACCCAACCCTGATTAATCCCTGGGGACTTTCTCGCAGCTCTGGTAGCCCGTGGTGGATCTCTGACAATGGCACCGGTCTCAGCACGCTTTTCAATGGTGCTGGTGTGAAAAATTCTCTGATCGTCACCATCCCCAAAGCAGATCCGAATAATAAAACTTTCCCCACAGGAACTCCTACCGGCACGATCGCCAATGGCAGTCCGACCGATTTCATTCTTCCCGGAGGACCGGCAGCCGCATTCCTCTTCTCAACGCTTGATGGAGCCATCGTCGGATGGAACCCTACGGTCGGCATCGCACCTGGAGCAGCGGCTCCCTCGACCCATGCTGTCGTTGTCGTCAAGACCACGGACGGCTCCAGCTACACCGGCCTCACTAGCGCCTTCGTTAACGGCAATCGTTATTTGTATGCCGCCAACTTCAACAAGGGTCGTGTGGATGTCTATGATCATGCCTTTAATAAGGTCAAGCTGGAGGAACAGCCCGTCGGGGGGATCATCGGTCGTCTGCTCGGCTTTGAGGAGCAACCCTTCGTAGATCCGTTTCTGCCGCATGACTTCGTGCCCTTCAATGTGCAGGCCATCGGCGACAACGTCGTCGTCACCTTTGTCCTTCACCAGGAAGGCTCGCCCCTCGAGACGGATGGACCGGGACTTGGTTACGTGGACATCTTTACTTCGCAGGGTAAGCTGGTGCAGCGCCTCGAACACGGTGATCAACTGAATGCTCCCTGGGGTGTGGCGCTTGCGCCGCTCGACTTCGGGCGCTTCAGCCACGATCTGTTGATCGCCCAGTTCGCTGGCGGCGGCACTACCGAGGGAAGCGGTACGATCGCTGCCTATGACCCCGTCAGTGGCAAATTCGACGGTCTGCTACAGAATGCGAGCGGCCAGCCAGTTGCGATTAACGGCATCTGGGCCATCACTCCCGCTAACAGCGCTACTCCGAACAGCTATGACCCAGCGGGTTCTCCCGCCGGAGAGTTGTACTTCACGGCTGGCCCAGACAAGGGCACAGGTGGTCTGTTTGGCTATCTCAAACCAGCTGCTGCGGACCTGATCGAAGGCAACAACCAGTAAATCAACGCACCTAAACCAGATGCGGGTGGAATGCATGGCCAATCAGCCATTGCATTCCACCCGCATCTGTTTTATCGCTACTGGATGCCCTAACACTTCCGTGAATTTGCCTGGCAGGCGGTTAGAACAGAATTCGTCCTCCTACCTGGATGATGCGGTTAGTGCCTCCGCTGCCAGTGACCTGGCCGTAGGTTGAACTGTTCATTGCGCTTGATGGCGTACCAAGGTTGGTCAAGTTGAAGACGTTGCTGACCTCGCCACGAAGCTGGAAGCGTGTCTCACGGTAGATCGCGAAGTCGCGAACGAGCGAGGCGTCGACGTTCCGGAAGCCGGGATCATCGAGCTGCGCGGGTCGGGTGTTTCCAAGCAGGCCCAGAGGACCGATGCCAGGGCAACCGGCATCGACTCCGGGTCTGCAATAGGCCGTTGTGTCGAACCACTGCGCCATCATCGCAGCCCGTGAATGGCCGTTATTGAGCACGTGAGGAACCTTGCCCGGCGCAACGCTCGGACGGTTGTTGCCGTTGCCCGAGAAGTAATTGTCGTTGCCGGTGGTCACCGTGAAAGGCTGACCGCTGTTCGCCGTCCAGATACCGGTTACTGTCCAGCCATTCAATGCGGTCTTCACGTAACGGTTGTATCTGTCGAAGTAGTCCGGCTTCCAGACGAAGGACATCGTCATCATCTGACGGCGATCCTGATCCGAACGCTGGCGGTACTCGAGCTGCGGATAGTTTGCGTCGACAAAGGTACCGTTCAGGCCACTGGTGGCGTCGAGCGTGTTGCTCTGCAGCGTCCTGCTCCAGGTGTAGTAGCCGCGCGCGCTGACGTGGTGTGTAAGGCGCTGCTCCAACGTGATCTGGAGGCCGTTGTAGTTGGAGTTCTGATTGGAGCGAATGATGAACACGTTGCTGTAGATCGGATTCGCTGCCGACTGGCCGTACATGGAGTTAAGCGGCCGACGGTTATTGACAGTGCCACTCGTGTTGGCATAGCCACAAGCCTTGGTCAAATCCTTGCAGCTTGCGCCGCTGGTGCCGGCTGCGGTGATGTTGAACTGCGGTCCATTGATGTCGTTGTAGAGCGGTGTCTTACGGTTGAGCGAAGCGACGTAATTGGCGCTCAGCGCAAAGCCTTTGCCAAACTGCTGCTGGAAGCCGGCGTTGATCTGGATGGAATACGGCCAGCGGTAGTTCGGATCGAACGCAACGACCTGGTTGAGGGGCAGGAAGGTCGCATTGCCGGTCCCACGAGAGAAGCTCAAAGCCGGATATGGGTTTGAACCCGTCGGGAACTCTGTCGGGTCGCCTGTGTATGGGTGGGTAAGAGAGACGACCTTGCTGTACGTGTTGCGAACCGCGTAGGGCGCGAAGTTCGACGGGAACTCCCACTGATTGCCGGAGATGCCGCCGAAGAAGAGGCCGGCTGCGCCGTGGAATACTGTCTTGCCGTTTCCGTAGGGATCATAAGCGAAGCCTACGCGGGGCGAGGCGTGGTTGTTAGCCGTGAACGCGCCACTCTTGGGCACCCCAGGATCGCCCGGGAAGAGCATGCCGATCGGAGCGAGTTGTGGACCGGTCTTGCCGACGATCGATACGTTCGGAAATGCATGCGACTGCACACCGGGCGTGAAGTTGGTCTGACGGACTTGCGTATCGGTTGGTGCCTGCTGCCAGTCGTAGCGGATACCAAGATTTAAGGTCAGGTTGGGCAGAACGCGCCAGTCATCCTGCGCAAAGAGGCCGTAGTTGAAGTAGTTGGCGTTCGCATAGAGACCCGTATCCTGCTGCATGTTGACTGGAGTGCCGGCAAGAAAGTCCGACAGACCGTTGGTCGTACGTGCGCTGCTGAGTCCAGTGGTCGAGGAAAAAGTGAAGATACCGTAGTTGAATAGCGAGGTGAGCTGGAAGTCTTTCTCGAGTCCAGCTTCGCCTCCAAAGTAGAGAGAATGCTTGCCGCGCGTTGTGGTGAGCACATCGCGGATGCCGTAGAGATTGGTGCCAGCCTTGGGACCGGTGATGGCCTGGCCGAGAGTAAAGCCTTCAACCCCGTTAATCTGGATCTGACCGCGAGAAGGAGTTCCCACCACGCCGAAGTCCGAACCGAAATCTGCCAGCGTGCTGTTGCCCGGAACAGGGATACGCCCGCCGTTCTGGCGCGTGTAGTTCACCCAGAACTGGTTTACTGTGCGTGGACTGACAGTCCATACATCGCTGGCGTTAGCGTCCTGCTGCTTATTGGCGTAGTTCGAGTACGACCACAGCTGTGTGAGCATGTTAGTGCTGGGACTGACGGGATTGATGCGGACCTTATAGTTCAACAGGAAGTAGCTGAGGGTCAGGCGGTGAGACTGCGTGATCTGGTGATCGGTCTTGATCAAGTACTCTTCGTTCTGCTGCGGCAGCGGTCCGCGAGTGCGATAGGTATACCGACTATCTCCGGTATGGGCCGGTTGCTGGGCAGGAAGGGTCTTCACCAAATAGTTCAAGATGTTCACAGCCGTCGGATCGACAGAAGGCAGTTTATTGCCGGCATATGGCTGACGAGTTGTCGGGTTGCACACCAGGAAGTGAATGGCAGTGTTAGCGGCACTTGTCGGCGTTGCGGTGCAGTTCGCCTGCTCAGTGGTCGTTGGCAGGTTCTCGGAAAAGTCGCCGCGGATCTGTGCGGGGCTAGGAAGGCTGCCACTGTAATCGCTGTATTGAATAAAGCGAAATCCAGCGAAACTGCCAAAGAAGAAGTCCTTATCGTGGCGAATGGGACCGCCCAGAGTAGCGCCGAACCGGTGCTGGTTATACGGATTCTTGGTAGCGCCCACGCCGGAGTTATGTGCGATCGCGTTGAAATTTCTGTCGCGGAAGAACTCGAATGCCGAGCCATGGAAGCTGTTCGTACCACTCTTCGTCAGGACGCTGACGACCGCGGAAGAGTAGCGCCCAAGCTGCGCACTGTAGTTGTTCGTGACAACGTTGAACTGGCTGACAGCGTCGGGGTTGGGAACCTGGTTGCCGCTGTTGCGGAGACCGGTCATGTTGAGACCGCCGTCGAGATAGTACGAGACCTGGCCGACAAAGCCGTCCGTCGAGCCGTTTACCAGGACCTTAATCTCCTGGTAGCCGAGGTTGTTGATGGTTTGAACGTTTTGAACGCCCGGAACGAGTTGCAGCAATCGACTTACATCGCGGTCAACGAGCGGAAGGTTGTCGATCTCGACGTTATCGACGGTCCGGCCGAGCGTAGCGCTACCGAGGTTGACGAGAGGGACGTCAGCGGTCACGGTAACCGTTTCGCCCGTCGAGCCGATCTCAAGCGCAAGCGTAAGCTCCGCGTTCTGCATGACCGAGAGCACGACTCCGGCGCGTTCCAGCGTCTTGAAACCGGGGGCCGAGACGGTCACCTTGTATGGTCCGATAGGCAGGAACTCCTCGCGATAGGAGCCATCATCCTTGGTCGTGGAGGTACGGGTGAAGTTGGTATCGGTCTGGATCAGGGTGACGGTGGCGTGAGGAATCGCAGCACCGGTTGAATCTGTGACGGTACCAAACATGGTGGCGGTGCTGAGCTGCGCTTGCAAAGTACCCGCAAATCCTAGAAGAAGGGCACAAATCGCAGCCATCGCCAGAAGCCGTGTTGAAACCGCGCGCTTCGCAGGGCCAGGATGGAGATGATTTTGGATCTGGTATCGAAGAGGATGGAAGAATTTCATGGCGCTCCAAGGAAAAGTTGTTAACACGAAAAAATTGTTTATGAATATCTGATTTTTTTGAAACGAATGCTGACGTTTGAATATTTTGAAGTTGCTGTTGTCTCGAACGCAGAACATCAGACTCAATAGGGACATCCTCTGTCAAGAGAATTCGTAATAGACAATCGTTAGTCTTTGAAAGCACGAAGAAACCAGGCCTTTGTGTTTACTTGCCTGACGGCAGGGCATCTGAAGGTTTCGGCATCATTAATGGACGGTGAACATGGTGTGCTCAATTGCTACTGTGCACCGCTGACAGCATCAAGATCAGTAAGGATGATCCGTTCGGATTTGCATCTCGCGACGCTTTCCGAAACATCTATTCCTAAGAAAATTTGGCATATTTATCAGCAAAGCTCTCAATTGGAGTGCTCGGCGACTTTTGTGCCAGTTGGTCTCATCCGGTACAAAAGTCGCTAGGTGCTTCCGTTCATTTGCCGACGTGATGGACTTTAGTAATGGGCAACCTCCTTGACAGTTCTTGGTGGTGCTGACTATTGTTTTGGCGCGAGTGGGATCGTTACCATTCTGGTCTGTTGCTCGCTTTGTAGGTTTTCGCAAATCACACTCCTCTGTGCAAAGGAAGAGCCATGTCACTTACCCGTCGAAAATTTATGCTCCTGAGCGGTGCTACCGCTGGAGCAAGTGCCGTCAACCTTGCGGCTTTTTCACAGGCAACAGCGCAGAGTCAAGGAACTGGCCAGCTCTGGTGGCCACCTGATCAAGCGTTGCCGACATTTCCCGAGGCGGGGCACCTGGATGCAGCCGATTTGTCGGCACTCTCGGGGGACGAACAGGGGTTGTTAGTGACGCTACAGGGCGTCGTCAACCGTTATCAACCACGCCTCTATTTTTATTGGGGAACCGACCCGACGAACCTTGAGTGGCTGAATACGATCCAAGTGCCGCACACCATCACGACGGACCCGTGGTCGCTCTTCAAGAATTATCGTTCGGAGGTTAAAGGGGCGATCGTCTACGACCCCAACGTGCCCGACACGGTAAACATTGCGACAACGCTTGCCGGCGTAAAGGATGGAGTGATCGCGACAGCTGACCTGGCGAAGAGCCTGAACCTGCCGATTCTGGAAGACCTGCGCGGCCAGTTCAGTAACAAGCTGGCGGTGTATCAGTGGGCGCTCAGCAACTTGTGGCCGAAGCTGACGAAGAGGCTGTTGACGGCGATCAGCCCGACGAATACGCAATCGGTTCCGAACGTGTCCTGGACTACATTGCTCAAGGAGTCGCAGCCGATTCATGATGGTTCGAATAAGGCTACCTATACTGCGGATCTTTCGTCGCTGCTTGGGGGCGAAGGTGTGTATGTGCGGTACCAGGATGCAGTTTCGAGTGACGGCTGGGGACCCTCGGTTTCACTGGTAACGGTGACGGCTGATGGAACCGCGATTGCATCGTTTCAGCCGGGAACGGATGCCGAAAAACCGTTTCTTTTCGATGCGGATAGCTCGCAGCTGGCCTCGGGATGGAGGTTTGCGGACGGAGGAAATTACTTCATCTATCGCTTTGCTCCTCCTGCTGGAACCAAGCAACTCACTTTGCAGACACTCATGTGGAACGAGTTCCTGGTGACCGGCACAAACACGGCACCGAGTATCCAGGTCGCAAATCCGAATTTCCGCGATTACATTGTGGCAACCAAGGCGCCGGTGTTTTGGCTGGACCCAGAGGTGGCGGAGGAAGCAGCTTTGTTTACTCAGGTGCTGAAGACTGTGCAGCCGGACACTCCGTATCTTGGATGGTTTCCTGAAGGGCATGAGATGACGGGAGTAACGCTGTGCGGACAGAATGCGACGGTTGTAGTTGCCGCGGATTTCTTCTACAACGCCAGCGCCTTCAGCGGCGTGCGAGCGCCGGTTAAGCGTCACCAGCCTTCAGTGCAGAAGCCGCAATTGCAGAAAAAGATCTACCTTTCGCTGACTATGGTGGAGGGGGACAACATCCAGTACAACCAGCACCGCATGCGGCAGATCTGGGACGATCCGGGTCGCGGACAGGTTCCATTGGGTTGGAGCGTCAGCGTGCTGCTGTTGGATATTGCTCCCAGCATGTTGAGCTACTTCCAGCAGACGCAGACAGTGAATGATCTGCTAGTTGCGGGCCCTTCGGGGGCGGGTTATACGTATCCGGCGGTGTGGCCGCCAGCGGATCTGCCCGGATACACGCAGCGGAGCGGAGCATATATGTGGCGCACGGGAATGAATGTGCTGTTTGCATACAACCGTAATGGCAGTACCGATTTACCGTTCAGCAGTAGCATCGTTGATCTGTACAGGAAAAACATTCCGGGACTCCAGGGCATCGTCTACAACTACGAATCGCAGAGCACGGTGAGTTTTGTGGATGGCGTTCCATTGGTGACGCTGCTGGGCGTCAACGATGCTGGGAGCGGAACAACGGCGCTTTCGGCGGTCGGCAGTAGCTGGAGCGGTACCAGTCCTCTGTTCGTTGCGGCGGGCCTGGAGTCGTGGAACATGACTCCAACCGATGCGAAGACGCTGGTGGACTCGTTGGGATCGCAGTTTGAAGTGGTTCGCCCGGATGTGTTTTTCCAACTGCTAAAGGAGTCGCAAGCGACGCAGTGATTGAAGCGGCGCGAGGTTAACGCCGGTGCTTTTCCCATGTGAGATTGGCCCAGCATGGACTACCCATGCTGGGCGGAGTATTGTTTCTGAGAACAAAAAAAGGAGACTTATGCGGCGGCGTGATTTTGTCAGGGCGATGGTTGCGGCAGCGGCAGCACCGAAGCTGCTGCTCGCGCAGACGGCCAGTTCTGCTCCACCTCTGGCTGCGCCGGTGCCCTGGACGTTTGGGCTCAGCGGCGCGACGCCAATCCCGAATACGCAGATCGCAGACGCTGTGGCACAGGCAGATTTGCGCTTCTTTACCCCCGCACAGATGGCAACTCTCGAGCGGTTGAGTGATGTGCTCGTTCCCCCTTTTGGCGACAAGCCTGGCGCAGTAGCAGCAGAGACGCCGGCCTTCCTGGACTTCCTTGTTGGAAGCTCCCCAGCGGATCGCAAGCATATGTATCAGGGCGGTCTGGACTGGCTGGACGCAGAGTCAAAGAAGCGATTCGCAGTACCTTTTGCGCAGCTGGACTCCACGCAAGCAGATCGCATCCTGCAGCCGTGGATGCGCACCTGGATGTCCGATCATCCGCCCACTGAGGCACATGCCGAGTTCATCAACATTGCGCATGAGGACATTCGCACGGCAACCGTGAACTCGAAGGCATGGAGCGACGCTCCAGCAAATCGCGCGCAGGAGTCTACCCCCGTAGGTCTGTATTGGTACCCCATCGAGCCGGATATCTATACTGAAGGGCCGGCTCGGATGCGTTCCATGTCCCGCGCCGGCAAAGCAACTCTCTAGCTCTTTGCTTATCCACAAGGTGCTGCAAGAGAGTTAAAAACCAATCGCCAGAGATGACAAGGAACATGACGAAAGAGCCAGTCGACGTACTCATCATCGGTTCAGGGCATGCCGGGGGAATGGCTGCCAAGATTCTTACTGAAAAGGGCATCTCATGTCTGATGCTTAATGCCGGCCCCGTTGTGGACGTAGCGCGAGATGCAAAGCAGGAGCCTGCTTACGCGCTTCCGTTTCGTGGATTCAAGCCACCTGGCCGCCTGGCTCACGTTTTTCAGTCCAATGAGTTCAACGCGAACGTATGGGTCGACGAAGAAGAGGTGCCCTATACGTATGATCCTGCAAACCCATACAACTGGGTGCGCGTCCGTCTCTTTGGAGGGCGCTCCCTTTTCTGGTCGCGGCAGTCGTTCCGTCTCAGTGACTACGAGTTTAAGGCAAAATCTCACGACGGTTTCGGCGAGGATTGGCCTATCAATCTGGCGGACCTTGCTCCGTATTATTCTCGCGTGGAGGAGATCTTCCAGGTTTCGGGGAGCACCGACGGAATACCTCAGTATCCCGATGGCAACTTCATTCCGGACGACACGCCGTGGTCGTCTTCGATGCTGCGTTTTCAGGAGGCAGGGAAGCGTGTTGGAGTCCCTGTGTGCAGGGGGAGACGAGCCCACGGGCGTGATGGCCTTGCCAGTTCTGTCAACCTGCTTCTACCCGATGCTTTCGCCACCGGAAAGTTGGAGGCGCTTGAGAACGTTGTCGTCAGAGAGCTGACGGTGGACAAGCAGACAGGCCTTGCGAATGGTGCGCACTTCGTCGATCGGCTCACGCGACGCGAGATGAGCGTGAAGGCCCGTGTTGTCGTTCTGGCTGCGGGAACGCTCGAGAGCACGCGTCTCCTTATGAACTCCAAGATCGCCAACTCCAGCGGCGCGCTCGGTCATTACCTGATGGACCAGATCTATGGTGTCGGTGTGACCTGCTCGGTGCCTGAGGCGCGGGGCGGAAACGCCACAAAAGAGTTGATGGGTGGCGCGGGACTCGTTCCACGTTTCCGCAACATCACTACAAAGTCCGACAAGTTTCTCCGTGGGTACGCGCTGAATGTCACCAGCCACATTGGATCGCTCGAGCCGCGGAACTTTGCCGCGTATGGCGCCGAACTCCAGAAAAAACTGGATCTGTACTACGGTAGCGGCTTCCACATGACGATCATGGGTGAGGTGCTCGGCCGCTACGAGAACCACGTCAGGATCAACAAGGGCGTGGTCGACGCCTGGGGAATTCCAGCCCTGCATATCGAGACGAAGTACACGGACAACGAGCACAACATGGCGCAGGATGCCGTGGACACCTGCGTGGCGCTGGCAGAGTCTTCTGGCTTCGAGGTGCTCTCGAAGAACACCGAGCCGAATCCGCCGGGGTATAGCATCCACGAGGTCGGGACGTGCCGGATGGGCAATGATCCTAAGCACAGCGTTTTAAACAAATGGAATCAGAGCCACGACATCAAAAACCTGTTTGTCGTGGATGGCAGTGGTTTTACCAGTGCCGGATGGCAGAATCCCACGATGACAATCCTTGCGCTCTCCATGCGAGCGTCGGAGTATCTCGCTGAACAGATGCGTCAGAAGAACGTCTAGCATGCCCAACGAAGTATGGCTCAACCAGCCGAAAAGAGGTTGTATGATCTCGCGAAGAAGTTTTCTTGGCCGTGCTTCTGCGGCTACTGTCTATACCGCAGTGTCTTTCCGTACTTCCGTGTCCTATGCAGAGCCGCTCGGTCTACCGCTTGGTCTTCAGCTCTATTCGGTACGCCAGCAACTCGCGAAAGACTATGAAGGTACGCTCGTCGAGGTTGGCAGCGTTGGCTATCGCGAGGTCGAAGCCGCAGGCTTCTACCAGCGAAGCGTCGCTGACGTGAAGCAGGCAATGCAGAAGGCGAATCTCCGGTGTGTGAGCGCGCACTTTCCTTTTGCGGACTTGCACCAGCGATACGACGAGATCCTCACCTTCAGCAGGGAACTTGGCATCGAGTATCTGATCTGCTCCAGCCCTGGATTTAAGACACCTGCGGCAAGCGGTTCTTCGGATCGCGGGAGAGTGCTCACGCTTGATGACTGGCGCTGGAATGCAGAGCAGTTCAACCTCATGGGAGAGAAGGCTGCTGCCGTTGGTATCCATTTTGGCTATCACAACCATGTACATGAATTCGCAGCTGTCGACGGTGTAGTCCCGTATATGGAACTCCTGCGCATGACTGATCCATCCAAGGTAACGTTGGAGCTGGATTGTGGCTGGGCGGTCGTCGCTGGGTTCAAGCCGGTCGATCTGCTGCGCGATCATCCGGGCAGATTTTCTATGCTGCATGTGAAGGACTTCAAGGCGAATGCGAACTCAGGAGCAGACGCGCATGAACCAACGGTGACAGAGCTCGGTATGGGAAGCATCGACTACCGTCCCATCTTCCAGCAGGCTGCCAAAACGCAGAAGATCAAACACATGTTTATTGAGCAGGAAGCATTCGATATGCCCTACATGCAGTCCCTGAAGGTGGACGCCGATTACATGCGCGGACTGAAGGTATAGGCCATCCGGATGCTTGCTAGAACCTTGCTTGGGCTCCACTCGGATAGTCTGAGTGAGTGCCAGGTATGAGGTCTATGAATCTGTGTCCGGTAGCACGGTCGATCTTTTTAGATACGCTCGAGCAGGTAAAAACTGCCGGTGTCATTCGTAGCCGAGTCCGGTATGAGGATGGGGTGCTGCGCATAGGAGAGATTACCTATCCCATGCAGAAGCTCCGCCGGGTGATGCTCGTTGCGATAGGAAAAGCGGCTGTGCCGATGTGTGAGGCTCTTCTACCTATCCTTGAGTCCGCTCTCTCTTCCGGGAAGATTCTTGAAGGAGTGGTTGTCGGTTCGACCTTGCCCAGTACGCCGGACACCCGTATCCAATTCTTTCTCGGAGGTCATCCTCTGCCCGATCGCGCTTCAAGGCAGGCGGCTGATGCCATCCTGCACTTGCTTGCAAATGCAGATGCAACAACACTGGTTCTCTTCCTCATCAGCGGCGGGGCCTCTGCGATGGTGGAAAAGCCTTTGGACTCTGAGATCACTCTCGAAGAAACAGCGGATTTTCACAGCGCACTCGTCCGGTCCGGCTTGCCGATTACGCAGATGAATGCCTTGCGCAAGCATTTCTCCAGGGTGAAGGGTGGACGCCTTGCAGTCGCCGCCCAGGGGGCGACGCAATGTACTCTGCTCATCTCGGATGTTCCTGAAGGTGCGTTGCACATGGTTGGTTCCGGGCCATCTCTTCCCGATCCTTCGACGATAGAGCAGAGTTTGCAGGTCATCGAATCCAGTCCAGATGCGCTCGGCTCGTCGCGCAGAGTTCGCGCCTTTTTTCAAAGTCCCGACTTGCAGGAGACCCCGAAGCCAGACCATCCTGCATTCAAAACTGCCGCGTGGGTATCTCTTCTATCGAGCAAGGACCTTTGCAGCAATGCTGCTCAACTGGCTGCTCTAGCCGGCTTTACTGTTGCCATCGATAACAGCTGCGATGATTGGACGTACCAGGCTGCGGCTCGCTACCTGATCGACCGACTGATAGCGCTTCAAAAGGAGCATACAAAGGCGTGTGTAATCTCTGCCGGAGAGATTTCTGTCAAACTTAGCGATCGTCATGGAACTGGCGGCAGAAACCAGCAATTCGTTCTTGAGTGCGCGCGAATCATGGCCGAAGAGAACCTGACGTTTACAGTGCTGAGCGGCGGGTCTGATGGCATTGACGGTAACAGTCCGGCGGCAGGCGCGGTGTGCGATCGGACCACATGGAGCAGGGCCATTGCCCGTGGCCTGCATCCCGAGACCACATTGGAGACATTCAACAGCTACCCTCTCTTTCAGGCGCTGGGCGATACGATTGAGACCGGACCCACAGGAAACAACCTACGGGATTTGCGGATACTCATAAGTGATAATGCGTAGTCATTGCGGAGTTGTCATGGAGAAGCTATGAACATCCGCTCCGCATTCGGAATAGAGGAAATTGACAGGCGGAATCAAGAAAGAAGAAATCGTGTGAGTGCGGGAAAGTAGATGAAGAGGGATACGAGTAATCCCATCAGGCACGCCAGCGCGAGGCTATGAAAGAACACAAAGCGCAGAATACTGCCCTCCTTCCCGTATATGCCTGTCGCCGTGCTCGCAACCACAACGTTCTGCGGAGCCACCATCTTCCCCATCACTCCACCTCCGGAATTCGCGGATGCCATGATGTACGGGGAGATGCCGAGCTGTTGCGCGGTCAGCTTCTGCAGGCTTCCAAAGAGAACGTTGGAAGAGGTATCGGAGCCAGTCGACGCGGTTCCGAGCCAGCCGATCAGCGTCCCAAAGAATGGATACAACACGCCTGTGCGGGCAAAGGCGAGCCCGAGTGTGGCATCCAGTCCGCAGAAGCGCGTGATGAAACCAAGCCCCATCAGCGCAGCAATCGTGATCATCGTAAAGCGTATGGAGACGACGGTCGTGACGAAGGTTGTCGCAATCTGTCGAGAGCGAAGCCCCATCGCGACCGCAGCGATCATTGCCGCGAGGAATATGCCTGTACCAGTTGCGGAGAGCCAATTGAACACAAAGATCGCTGGTTCCGCAGTAGGCCTGGGAACGGCTGGAGGCATACGGAAGACAACCTGATCCAGTCCAGAAATATGAAAGCGCAATGTACTTATCCCATCGATCCATGAGCTGAAACTCGGAGTACCCCAAAGAGTCACAACGCAGGTAAGGATGATCCACGGCAGGCCCGCACGCAGCACAATGCCGGCACGCCCGACGTTCACGGCACGCGGGAGATTCGTTACATCCTCACACTTCGCATTCAGGATGCGCTTCGGTTTCCAGACGCGGAGGAACAAAACCAAGGCGGCGATACTGACCACCGAGGCGCTGATATCGACGAGCCAGGGGCCGTGCAATCTTGCCACTGCCAGCTGCGTGAAGCCGAAAGAGACACCAGCAACCAGAATTGCAGGCCACACTTCGAGCATTGCGGAAAACCCTGCAAACGCCCAGATCAGCCAGAATGGAACGAGAATGCAGAATGGCGTAAGCAGGGTGGATACGACGCGCGCGAGTATCATCGTATCGAGGCCGGTCACTCCATGCAGTGCGACGATTGGGATTCCGAGGCCCCCGAAGGCTACCGGTGCAGTATTCGCAAGCAGTGCGAGACCAGCCGCCTGTAATGGGGTAAAGCCGAGTCCAAGCAGAATGGTTCCGCATACAGCAACAGGCGTTCCGAAACCTGCCGCGCCCTCAAAGAAAGCTCCGAAGCAGAAAGCAATCAGCAACAGCTGTAGCCGGCTATCCTCGGTGACGTCGGTAAGGCACTGCTGCAGTATGCTGAACCTCCCAGCCCGCACCGTCAATTGATACATGAAGATCACTGGAAAGATGATCCAGAAAATAGGAAAAAGACCATATCCTGCACCGTAGGTTGTCGCCAGTGCGGCTAGATGAGCAGGCATGTGGAAGACAAAGATAGCTATTGCCAGTGCTGTAGCGAGCGACATCGACGCTGAGATATGGGCCTTTATTTTGAATCCGGCAATCGCCGTCAACAAGACAACGAGAGGCAACGCCGCCCATAGTGTCGAAAGCCACCAATGATGCGTCGGATCGTAACTCTGAGTCCAATGTGCCGAGGAGGGGGATGAGGGTTGCCACGAGAGGAGCAAACCTGACCTATGGGACAAAGTAGTACCTGTAAGAAACATCAAGGAGCTCCTGCCTTGGAGGTGCCGTTCATGATGTGCTGTTTCTTGGACTCAGAGTTACGATCCGACGCATCATTGATCGAAGATCGTGAATCTGTATTTGGTCAGCCATCTGATAACTGTAGGCCGACTCGGAGATCGCAGGGCAAATTATTTGACCGTTTTTATCAGAAGGTTCACGCCGACCCCTTCTCGCTCATATTCCCTGGGGGCACTCCCACGCAAACTCGTGTGGCTAACCTTTCTTAGCTATAATTCCACCATCACCACAGAACCTCGGAGGCTCTACGTGAAAAAACTGATAGCTCTCACCGCCCTCACCCTCTCCTTCGCAACCGCCAGCGCGTTTGCCGAATCCCTCACCGGCGTAGTCGCTGACTCCATGTGCGCCAGCAACAAAGCCAAGGCTTCCAGCCCGGACCACGCCGCCTGTGCCGCCAAATGCATCAAGGGCGGATCGGCCCCGGTTCTCATCGTTGGCGACAAGGTCTACAAGATTGCAAACCCCACCAAGATCGTCTCCTTTGCCGGTCAGAAAGTCACCGTTGACGGTACCGTCGCCGACGACACTATCACCGTAGCCTCTGTAAAGTAGTAACCGGCTGGGAGTAAAATCCCACGCATGGCCTCGACAGTTCCCACCCTCTACGAATGGCTAGGTGGCGCAGAGCCGCTTGACCGTCTCATTGACCGTTTTTACCAGAAGGTTCCTGCCGATCCACTCCTCGCGCCCCTCTTTGCCCAGATGCCGCAGGAGCACTTTCAGCACGTCGCCCAGTTCATCGCCGAGGTCCTCGGCGGTCCTGCCGACTACTCCGCCCTCCACGGCGGACACGCCGCCATGATCCGCCACCACCTCGGCAAAGGCATCACCGAGCAGCAGCGCCAACGCTGGGTCGCCCTCCTCCTAGAAACCGCCGACGAACTGGAACTTCCATCCGACCCAGAGTTTCGCTCCGCGCTCGTCGCCTATCTCGAATGGGGCTCCCGCCTCGCCGTCATCAACTCTGCCTTGTCGGCCGATACCGCCGTCGCCGAAGCTCCCATGCCCGCCTGGAACTGGGGAGTTCCTGGAGGCCCATACCAGCCCTAGACCTTGAGCTTGGTCAAAGCTAGCTCAGCAATATAGCTCGTCTGTATGTGCCACTCTCGCTTTGCACTAATTCTCGCGGTAGTCGAGAAGCGGCTTTTGGTTGGCTGGGATAGCAGATTCATACTTCTTTCCTGTCAACTGTTGGTCGAACTCCGCTTTTGCCTTCGTTACCAATTGGGGATCTTTGAAGAGGTCGACAGCGGTAAAGGCCAATGCCTTGGATGCGACAACCATCCCGTCCTGGCCGATACTCATACCCGCCGAAGCTGCGGCCTGCCATGTGTGCGCGGAGACTCCAGGGACAAACGTCGCTGCGACGAAGCCGATCGTCGGCACTGTCCAGCTCACGTCGCCGACATCCGTGGATGCGCTGGGAGAGTTCGGGTCAGCTGCCCGCAGAGGCTGAATCGTATGCGTGAGGTCCAGACTTCCCGCGCCGCCCGGCGGCAAGGTTTTTTGGAGACTGAGCGCAAACTCCTTCTGCTGGTCGTTCAGCTGATATCCACCGACCTCTTCGAGGTTCTTCTGCACCACAGCGGCGAGCACATCATTGGCAACGATATTGGAATCGCTGCTGATGATTTTTACATCGAGCTTGGTTTCAGTCATCAGTTCTGCGCCCTGTGCAACCTTCAGGATGCGTGCCCATACACCATTGAGGGTCGTCGTGGAGGGGCTGCGAGCCATCAGGTACATCTCGGAGAGATCGGGGACTACATTGGGAGCGACGCCGCCTTTCGTAATGATGTAGTGGATGCGCGTGTTGCTTGGGACGTGCTCCCGCATGAACTCGATGCCATTGCCCATCAGCATCACTGCATCCAGCGCGGAGCGGCCACGGTCGGGTGCGAAGGCTGCGTGAGAGGCCACACCATGAAACGTAAATTTGGCAGAGGTGATGGCGAGCGCTCCGCCATTCATGACCGCGTTGCGATCTGCCGGATGCCAGTGGAGGACTACATCGACATCCTTGAAGAGGCCGTCGCGAACCATGTAGACCTTACCCGAACCTCCCTCTTCCGCCGGCGTGCCGTAGTAGCGGAGGGTTCCGGCGATATGGTTCTTCGCCATGAAGTCTTTGACCGCTACAACAGCGAGAGCCGCGCCCGAACCTAATAAATTGTGACCGCATCCGTGGCCAGGAGCACCGTCGATGACTGGCTTGCGGTCTGGGAGCGTAGCCTGGGAGAGCCCCGGGAGAGCGTCGAACTCACCTAGTATGGCAATTACCGGTTTACCTTGACCGTAGCTCGCAACAAAGGCCGTGGGCTCATCCGCAACCCCTGCCTGCACCGAGAAGCCTGCCTGCTTCAGTTGGTTCTGAAGGAGTGTAGAGCTTTTATTCTCATGGTAGCCAAGCTCCGCAAAATCCCATATCTGCTTGGAGACTAGCTTGTATTGAGCGGAGTTTTCGTCCACTAACTGCTCGATCTGTTTGTGGTCCGATGCAGCCTCCTGCCCCAAGGCTCCTACATTCCCAACGAGACTGCCGGAAAGAACCCATGCGGAAAGGCAAAGTATACGGTTACGCTTCATCCAATTACTCCAGTGGCGAATATGCCGATGTCGTTGGTACACGTTTCTATAAGTTCCGGATAAGTTGCTGCTTGTAACTGTAGTAAGGTGAAGGCGAAGACGTCTGAAGTTCTCGTTATGTTATTGCCCGATGCCAGCAACTACGCTTCCTTTGAAAACGACGGCCTTTGTCTTTTTTACTGCGGTGATATCGGCGGTAGGATCTCCATCGAGTGCGACGAAGTCAGCTTCCTTGCCGACCTCGATTGTTCCGAGGTCGTTCCATCCGGCCAGTAGCGCACCGTTGCTGGTAGCGGCAATCAAAGCCTGCTTTGGTGTCGCACCATATTTGACCATCGTGATCATCTCGTCCAACACCGTTCCCGTTCCAGGCTCGTAGGACATGTCCGATCCCGCTACCATCTGCGGAGCCATACCGTTCTTCAATCCGAGCTTGAAGCTTTCAAAGTGCGTCGCAGCTAGCGCTTTGCCCTTGCGGATGCGGTGCTCCGGGCCTTTGTCGCCGCCCATGACAATGTTATCGACGACATACACGGTCGGGTCCCACCAGACGTGGTGTAGCTTCATGTAATCGACCGCTTCCTGATTCAACTCTGATGCGTGCTCGAGGGAATCGACGCCCGCATGCAATGCGTCGAGGATGGTCTTTGCATTCTCATCATGGGCCGCTACCTTCAGATGGGCCATGTGTGCTTGTTCGACGATGACATGCATCTCCTCCGGAGATAACTGCTCGGCTGTTGGCGAATCAAGCGGGGAACCAACACCGCCGGACGCCATGATCTTGATCACCTTCGCCCCGTACTTAATCTGCAAATGCACCGCCTTTTCGGCGTCTGCTGGCGAGTTGATGAAACCCTGCAGAGGGGTGTAGTAAGCGTCGAGAGGAATATTCGCTGGATAAGTAAAGCTGTCTGAGTGGCCTGCCGGGATGGACATCGGGTGGCCTGCCGGAAGAATGTGAGGTCCGAGGACGGTGCCTTCATCCACAGCATCTTCCAGTGCGACATCGATGAAGCCATCCGTTCCGAGAACGCGGACTCCGACGATACCCGACTTCAAGGCGTAAGCTACGGCCTTTTGTGCTCGCAGAGTTTGCAGGCCATAGGATGAGCTGGTTCCCGGGACTCGCGGGCCGGTCCATAGGTGGATGTGTGAATCGATAAATCCCGGCACGACGGTGTAGTTAGAAAGATCCAATTCTTCAGCACCGGCAGGAACCGGCAGTGACTGACCAATCGCGGTGATTCTGCCATTGGTCACAACAATCGATGTCGGGCCCTTGAGTGGATCGGTCGCTGTCGTCATCAACTTGCCGCAGCGGACGTAGAGTGTCTTCGCTACTGGGTCGGCAGCATGGGAGCTGAATGGAAAACATGTGATGGCTAGAGCTAGAACACCTGCGGAGGGTATCTTCATAGATAGTTTCCTTTTGAGTTGGCTCATAGGTGCTGAAAGCTACGGGCTCAAGATCGCTTTATCGATCCAACAGAGAATGGTTGTCCTAACTCGGCTCGCCCAGACAGGTTGAGTCAATTAATGTCGAATCCGCAAAAGATCTCTTCATCGGCATGAATTCAAGAGAAATGCGCTTTTTGCTTGGAGCTCAAATTTCGGTGGTATTGGAAAAAGCATACCTCAGCGTGCCCGCGTTGTGGGGTGCTCCACCCAGACTTGTTGACATGGCATGAAATAAGTATTAGAAAATAGCCAAAGCCTCAGCCTCAAAAAACAGCGGAACTCGTCTAGTGGTATACGTATCCGGCGACGAACCATCCGAGTTCTTATCGTCACGATGCTGTGACGTGCTCCAACCTTTCTGCTTCCCGCGGAGAGTCTTGCTATGCAGTTCCTTGTGTAGCATCGTCAGCCAGTTTCCTTTCGTCGTAGCTTGCCAATCTGACAAGATGGGAGTCTTACCCGGCCAATGAACCAGAGCTTACCGACTGTTTTACAGGGTGCTGCAAGACTGCGTTGTTCCGCTTCCTTTGCTGCTCGATCTTATTCTGAATTTATCCAAATGCTAGGGCAAGCTCCGTTCCGGAGGCGTGTTTTTCTTTCGGCGACATTGCTACTCTTGTGTGTCGTTCCTTGTGTCGGAGCGAAGGCTGCAGAGACCCCCGATAAGATTCTTGCCAAGCCTGATGTGCAGGCGGCCATGCAGGCAATCAAAAGCAACGAACCGCACTTCATCGACGAGCAGATTCGCCTGTGCGAGATATCTTCTCCGCCCTTCCATGAAGATAAGCGGGCTGCGGAGCTTGCTCGCCTCTTCAAGCAGGCCGGTCTGGCAAACGTTCGGATTGACCATGCCGGGAATGTCCTGGGAGATCGTCCTGGTACGGAGCCGCATCCGCATCTTGTGATTGCAGCCCATCTCGATACTGTGTTTCCGGCAGAGACGGATGTTCATGTCACGCGCACCGGCAATCTTCTCAAAGGCCCTGGTATTGGGGATGACTGCCGAGGTCTCGCGGCTTTGCTTGCAGTCATCAAGGCGATGAACGACGCGCATATCAAGACGCGCGGCTCGCTGACCTTTGTTGCTGATGTAGGGGAGGAAGGGCCGGGAGATCTGCGGGGAATGAAAGAGCTCTTCGGCACGACAATGAAGGGGGAGATTGACGATTTCATCTCGATTGAACCAGGCGAGCCGGAGCGTATCAGCAATGGTGGTGTCGGAAGCTACCGTTACAAGGTCACCTTTACCGGTCCGGGAGGCCACAGTTATGGTGCTTTCGGCATTGCGAATCCAATCCAAGCCCTCGGCCGCGCCGTTGCGCACATCGACGATATGCAGGTGCCGACCGAACCTAAAACCACATTCAACACGGGGCTCATTGGTGGAGGGACGTCTGTCAATTCGATTCCGTTCGAGGCGTGGTTTGAGTTCGACGAACGTTCTCCGGACACGAAGTCGCTTGATGCGCTCGACGTGAAGTTCAAGCAGGCAGTCCAAGCCGGTCTCGATGAGGAGAACGCACGCTGGAAGGACAAGGGCAAGCTGAGCGTAAAGATCGATACGATCGGGATTCGTCCAGCGGGGCAAACCGATCCGAATTCCCCTATCGTGACGACCGCGGCGGCTTCTATCAAGGCTCTTGGGTTAGGTGAGCCTAGCTACGGTTCTGGCTCCAGCGACTCCAATATCCCGATGCATCTGGGCATTCCTGCCATCACGATTGGTGGCGGTGGGAAGGACAAGGGTGCGCACTCCTTGAATGAGACGGACGACATTACTGATTCCTGGAAGGGACCACAGAATGCATTGCTAATTGCCCTTTCGCTGCTCCAGTAACGTATTTTCTCTCGATTTTGCAGTATCCCGTAGTCAGGCATCAGGCACTTACTTCAGGGAGGCGTTGTGGATTCGAAGAACGAGAACAGCAGCAGTGTGAGTCGTCGTGAGTTCATCCAGGGAGCATTGGCCGGAGCGACTGTGCTCGCAGCGACAAATGGTCAGGCATTAGCAGATAGCCCGGAACAGACTGCTGTTATCGCCCAGATCGCCGCGCAGCATGATGCCACCGTGAAGATACTTCAGGATTGGATCGCGCTGCCTTCAATCGCCGCCGAAAACCGTAACTACCCGCAAGGACCGGAGTACATGGCGCAGCTTGCCCGCGACGCAGGCTTCCAGCAGGTTGAGGTCATTCCAACGGCGGGTAAGTCCGGGGTCTTCGCAACGATCGATGTGGGTGCGCCCACATGGCTTGGCATCTACTTTATGTATGACGTCAAGCAGTTCGATCCCGTCGAGTGGTCCTCGCCACCGCTCGAAGCGAAGCTGATCGACAAGCCCGGCCTGGGCAAGGTCATCGTTGGTCGCGGAGCCGTCAACTCCAAGGGGCCGCAGACGGCGGTTCTTGCCGCGCTTCACGCCTTCAAGGCGGCGGGTAAGAAGTTACCGGTGAATCTTGTCCTAGTCTGCGAAGGTGAAGAGGAGATCGGCTCGCCGCACTTTCCCGAGATTGTCTTCAAGCCGGAGATTGAGGCTGCTCTGAAGAAGTGCATCGGCATCATGATTCCACTTGGCAGCCAGTCGCTTGATGGTTCAGTGGAGATCAATCTTGGTGCCAAGGGTGTTGTTGAGCTCGAGCTGGTCTCGACCGGTGAGAAATGGGGCCGTGGTCCGAAGCACGACGTTCATTCGAGTCTGGAGGCGCAGGTTGAAAGTCCGGTCTGGCATCTGGTGCAGGCACTTAATACCCTTGTCGGCCCAGATGGGCATACCCCGGCAGTGGAGGGTTTCTTCGACAAGGTCAAGCCCCTGACCCCGGCACAGAAGAAGATACTCGAAGACGCAATTCCCAAGCGCAGCGAGGCGGCCGCAAAGAAATCGCTCGGTGTCGAGCACTGGTATAAGGATGAGCCTTGGCACGAGTCTCTGATACGGCTTGCCTCACAGCCCACAATCAACATCGAAGGGCTTGTTGCGGGCTACACTGGCCCGGGCGGCAAAACTATTCTTCCGCATCGCGCCGTCGCGAAGATCGACATGCGCCTTGTGCCCGATATGACCGCCAAGGGAACACTGGAGCTGCTGAAGAAACATCTTGCCAAGCATGGCTTCGGCGATATCGAAGTCAACATGAGCGGCGGCTATGATCCAACCGAGACGTCACCCGACTCGACGCTTATCAAGGCCCAGATCGCCACTTATCGCAAAGAGGGAATTGACCCGCTATTGTGGCCGCGGCTTGCGGGCTCATGGCCGGGAGTTACTTTCACAGGGGAGCCGCTGAAGCTTGCAGCCGGACAGTTCGGCCTCGGCCATGGAGATGGTGCGCACGCGCCGGACGAATATTGGATCATCGAGTCGGCCAATCCCAAGGTTTCCGGAATGGATGGCGCCGTCCGCTCTTATGTCGAATTTCTTTATGCAATCGCTTGATTTTTAGATTCTCTATGAACCATTCACCGCACTCCGGTGCAAAGGACTTGTCGTATGCGTAGATTCATAGCCTGCTTCACGCTTCTGGCCAGTACTGCTTATGCCGTCGATGCCGGGTCGGCCGTTCCACTTCGTGGCTACACGCTGGAGCACTCCGCGACAGAGGTCCAATGGGAGCAGAAATTCCGCGAACTACCGGATACCGCGCGCCTTCGCGAGAACATGCGACGCCTCTCTGCTCGGCCTCACCACGTTGGCTCACCCTACGACAAAGACAATGCGGAGTGGCTGCTCGCGCAACTCAAGTCCTACGGTCTCGACGCCAAGATCGAGGTCTTCGATACACTCTTTCCCACGCCGAAGTTGAGGAAGCTTGAGCTCCTGGGGCCAACGAAGTTTGTGGCGAAGCTTGAAGAGCCTGCGCTCAAGATCGACCCTACTTCGGACCAGAAGAAGGAGCAGCTTCCTACCTATAACGCCTACTCCCGTGATGGCGATGTCACGGCGCCTCTCGTGTATGTCAACTACGGAGCGCCGTCCGATTATGAGCAGTTGGAGGCGATGGGTGTTTCTGTGAAAGGTGCCATCGTGATCGCGCGTTATGGCCAGACGTGGCGCGGCATCAAGCCGAAGCTTGCGGCCCAGCATGGCGCAGTTGGTTGCTTGATCTACTCCGATCCGCATGAAGATGGATACACGCGTGGCGACACGTACCCCGAGGGGCCGATGCGTCCAGCGGATGGTGCGCAACGGGGAAGCGTGATGGATATGCCTGTCTATCCGGGCGACCCGCAGACCCCCGGCATTGGTGCTGTGCCCGGTGCCAAACTGATTCCTCTGGCTCAGGTGCAGACCATCACCAAGATACCTGTGATGCCGATCTCCTACGAGGACGCCAAGCCTTTGCTGATGTCACTCGGTGGAGAACTAGTTCCCGAAAACTGGCGTGGTGGACTTCCCATCACTTACAAGACGGGTCCTAGCGTGGCAATGGCGCATCTTGCACTTGCGTTCAACTGGGACCGTAAGCCGCTCTACGACGTGATTGCACGCATTCCCGGTGCTACTTTTCCAGACCAGTGGGTCATTCGGGGCAACCATCACGATGCATGGGTCAATGGTGCGGGCGATCCTATCTCTGGTGCGAGCCCGGAGTTGGAAGAGGCGCGAGGCTTCGGTGAACTTCTGAAGCAGGGCTGGCATCCCCAGCGCACGATCGTTCTGTGCTTTTGGGACGGCGAGGAACCCGCTCTGCTCGGTTCCACGGAATGGGTAGAAACTCATGCTGACGAACTGACGAAGCACGCTGTGGCCTACTTCAACTCAGACGGCAACGGTCGCGGGTACTTCCGCGCCGAAGGGTCTCATTCCCTGGAGAACTTCGTCAACAGCGTCACGAAGGATATTCAAGACCCTGAGACGAAGATGACGGTGTGGAAGCGCGAACACCTCGTCGATCTGGCCCACGGATCGCCAGAGGCACGCGCTGAACTCCGCACCCGGCCTGATATTCGCATCGGAGCATTGGGATCGGGCTCCGATTACACGGCGTTCCTTGACCATCTCGGTATTGCGAGCGTCAATCTGGGGTATGGCGGTGAAGACCAGGGAGGCGGCCAGTATCACTCGATCTATGACGATTTTTATTGGTACACGCACTTTCAGGACACGGATTTCGTCTACGGTCGTGCTCTCGCGCAAACGGCGGGCACGATGATCATGCGCATGGCCGATGCGGATGTCATCCCTTTCCAATTCGGCGATTTCGCAGACACCATCCACAGCTATGTCGGTGAAGTGAAGAAGTTAGCGGAGACGATGCGCGCGCAGACGAAGGAGCGAAATACTGAGATCGCCGACGGAGTCTATAAAGCTCTCGAAGACCCGAAGAAGAAAAGTGTGGCCCCTGCCGTCGAAGTGCTCCCACCCTATCTCAACTTCGCTCCGCTCGATCAGGCATCCGACGATCTCACTGCCGCCGCGACAGAGTATGAAAAGGCATTTACCGCAAACTCTTCCAAGGAGCAGCCAGCTGTGAATCTCGAGCTGATTCAGGCCGAACGGGTTCTCATCGATTCTACTGGTTTGCCCAATCGTCCATGGTTCCAAAATATGATCTATGCTCCGGGATTCTTTACTGGGTATGGAGTGAAGACCCTGCCTGCGGTGCGCGAAGCAGTTGAGCAGAAGCAGTGGAAGGATGTCGATGCGCAGATTGTGCGTACAGCCGCTGCTGTTGAACGCGAAGCAGACCTTCTTAAGAAGGCCACGCAAACGCTGTCAGCCGGACAGTAGTTTTCCTAGTCTGACTATCTATCGTCATTCTTAACTGCCTTAGCAGTGCATCACCTTCACGGAGGAGTTTATGGTTACTCGAAAGCTCTGTTTCACGCTCAGTATGCTTGCCGCGCTCGCGATGAACGCACCAGCCCAGTCTCCTTCCGCTACCACAGAAAAGAATGTCGAACTAAAGAAGGAACTCATCAAGGATGTAGATGGCAATGCCAAGCTCGTGCAGGTGATGATCGACACCATCTATAGCTACGGTGAACTCGGTTTCCAGGAGTTCGAAACATCGAAGTATCTAACAGCTCTTCTTGAGAAGAATGGTTTCAAGGTAGAGCAGGGTATTGCGGGTATTCCTACTGCCTGGATGGCTACATGGGGTAGCGGCGAGCCCATCATCGCGCTCGGCTCTGACCTCGACTGTATTCCACAGGCTTCTCAGAAGCCTGGCGTTGCCTATCACGATCCCATTATTCCCGGTGCTCCGGGACACGGCGAAGGTCACAACTCCGGACAAGCCGTCAACATCGTTGCCGCGCTTGCGGTTAAAGATGTGATGACCAAGAACCATCTCTCCGGCACCATCAAAATCTGGCCTGGAGTCGCCGAAGAGCTCCTCGGGAGCAAGGCCTACTATGTTCGCGATGGCTACTTTAAAGGCATCGATGCCGTCCTTTTCTCGCACGTCGGTGACAATCTTGGAGCCTCCTACGGCGGCAACTCCACCAATGGCCTCGTCTCCATCCAGTACAACTTCCACGGTGAAAGCGCCCACGCCGCTGCTGCTCCTTGGAGGGGACGCAGTGCGCTGGATGCAGTTGAGCTTATGGACGTCGGCTGGAATTTTCGGCGTGAGCATCTTCGCCTCCAGCAGCGTTCGCACTATGTTATTTCGAACGGTGGCGATCAACCCAACGTTGTCCCGCAGAACGCATCGGTCTGGTACTATTTCCGCGAAGCAGACTACCAGCACATCAAAGATCTCTGGGCCACCGGCGACCACATGGCGACGGGTGCTGCAACCATGACGGACACTAAGTGGGACTCCACCTTGATTGGTGCGGCGTGGCCCGGATTCTTCAACAAACCCATCGCCGAAGAGGTCTTAGCCAATGCTAAGGTTGTTGGACTACCTACTTGGTCCGACGACGACCAAAAGCTGGCTAAAGCCCTACAGAAAGAACTCAAAGTGCCTGAGAAAGGTCTTGCCACTACTCTTGATGAACTCAAGACTCCGCTCGAGGCTGAGAAGTATTACGGTGGAGGCTCAGATGACATCGGCGACATCTCGTGGAATGTCCCTACGATCGTCCTCCGGTATCCCTCGAACATTCCCAACCTTCCTGGTCACAACTGGGCCAACGGTATCGCGATGGCCACTCCAATCGCCCATAAGGGTGCTGTTGCTGGAGCTAAGGTCCAGGCGCTCACTCTCTTCGACCTCATCACTAAACCTGAACTCCTCCAGAGTGCGAAAGCTTACTTCAACGACGTCGAAACAAAAGACATCAAGTACCAGACATTCCTCCGTCCGGATGACAAGCCCTCCATCTGGCTCAATAAAGCAACCATGGATAAGTACCGCACGGAGATGAAGAAGTACTACTACGATGCCGCGAAGTATCCAACCTACCTCGAACAGCTTGGTATCAAGTATCCAACCGTTCGCACGGAAGCAACTCCTGCCGCAGTAGCAGCGGATGCGGATGCAGATGACGATGGTTCTGGTAATTGAAAGTACCAAGTGCAAAAGGGAGATGCCGAAGCATCCCCCTTTTGCGCGTGATATGTGAATTTCTACTTCAATACAGTTGTTGTAGCTGGTCCATACAGAAGCCCATTGAAGAGGAACTTGAATGTGGAATGTGGCTGCCCGCGGAACGTAACCTCCGGCCCATAGAGCAGCACTTTACCTTTGCCCATCGTTGTTTGAGCTACAGCAATGCTGTTGTTAAGGTATTGCTGCCCCCAGGCCCATCCGCTGTCCAACAAGTCTCCACCGGCATACCATGCAACCGTCTGCACGCCCCGCAGGCTTGCATCTGGATCGGCCCGGAACGCGGGGCTCCTGTCGAAGAACACATCTACCTTCGAAGGCATGCCATAGGCCACCGGGCTTTCTGTGTTGACCTGTGCCCGCATCAGCGATCCCGGAATGTAGAACTTCTCAGCGGTCACGTCTACCGTCTTGCCTTTCACAACCTCAGTTGCCGCATTTTGCAACGGTAGATGGAAGTACTGATAAATGCTCGTCGAGCTGCCAATGGCAAGCAAGGTCCCACCGTCCTCGACAAACTTTTGCAGCTGGGGGATTGTCTTCTCTGGCGTGATCGCGCCCAGCCACGGCCGAAACTCCTCGGGTATAGTCTCCGGTTTTGGTTGGTGCGACGCCAGCGTTGAACCAGCCAGGCTGTCTCGTCCTGGTGCAGTGATCGCTCCATCGCTGAAGAGGATATCGTCGTACTTTTGTTTGAGCTCTCCTGCATCCAGGGTCTGTGGGTATACCACGGTAAAGGGAAATTCAAACTGCTCCAGCAGCCACCGTATCCAGCCGGATGGCATCAGGCCGCCGTACTGGTCATAGAGCGCAATCCGCTCCGGATGTAGCTGGATTGCATCGCCCGTTGGTTTTTTCGCTGTAGCAAACGCGTTAATACCAAGCTGCTTCGTTGCCGTCTCGAGAATCTTCTGGGTCTCTGCTGAGTAAGGAAGCCAAAGCGTGCCAGTTCCAAGTTCCTTGCCGTTTGCTGTCGTCTTCGAGGTTAGCCAATACACCACCTGTTGTGCCTTTAACAATCGATTCGTCAATGTGAATGCATCGTTGTATTCGTGGCTCACCAGGTAGCCGGCTGGCTTCGCAGGACCGCTGATCGTGCCCGGTAGCGGTGTTGCCAGGTCGGTAGTGATCTTCGCAAAAGGACCGCTAAACGGTTCCAACTCACGGTCGAACTGGACACCCATCTGAAGTGCCAGCGTCCATCCGGTTGCATCATACGGACGAACCGGCGGCCCTCCTGGGTAAGCAAAGTCGTTTGGATGGTCCTGCGGCTCAAAAAGATCCAGCACTTGCGGCCGGTATGCCTGTGCGGCCATGACCACGTAGGACCCCTTCGGGTAGTGCTTGCCCGCCACCGCGAAATCTTCGGTTGCCTGTTCGATCGTCACGCCGCTCTTCATGAGGGCGTTGATAAACTTCGTCGCTGTTGGAAAATCCGGTTGGTCAGCTGGGAGTATGTACCCGCGTGGGTCGCGTTTTGCGGGATCGTGCAATATCTTTTCATACAGCTCCGCAGGCACCGTCTTTGCAGTCTCGAACGAAGAGGCGAATGGCTCCGGCTTGCCGCTCGGCTTGGTCTTTGCTGCTTCAGTCTCTAGAGCCTCAATCCGTTTAGGCGTCACTGTCCATGAGTCTTTGTTGCCGCGTTCGATCGAGTTTTTGCCCATCCGATAGGTGTCATACAGCAGATGCTCTCGCTCCCGTGAAGCATAGTCCAGGATGGCGCGATTGTTTGTCTGCTCGTAGTCGATCGACTGGCGATAGTGCCACGTCTGCGGAGCCACCGGGGCGGGCAAATCGTTGGTTGGTAATTGCCGCGCCGGTACCAGCGGCAGCTGCATTGGTGTTGGACTGCCGATAATCTCGGTCAAAATGCCTGTCATATTGTGGAAGTACGTTACCGTCCGCAAACCACCGTTGTACCAGGTGGAGTAGTTCGCCGTGCTCCGCATACCTGAGCCAGGCTTACCTTCCTCTACCAGACGCTCATGCATCGCTGTTCCGACAGCTTGTATCTTCAGTGGTATGAGCGGGTCATAGTGATAGTTAAATGGATCGCGAAAGGGCGGCATGAAGATCACCGCGCCCAAGGGGCCAGTCTGATGGTGGTTGTACATGATCTGCGGATACCACTCGCGAAACAGTACACGGCTGATGTTCGTCGTCTCCGGCATATTGTTCATGTAAAAGTCGCGATTGTTATCGTGGCCGATGTATTTATGCCAAAGTCGCGGTAGTCCTGCCGTATAGCCGTCGAAGACGCGTTTCTCTGGCACTGGCTCTCGCATGTACCAGTTCGCGACCAGATCCATTCCATCGGGATTATCCAGTACGCAGAGCACGATATCGTCATGGAGAAAACGCAGGGTCTCCGAGTCGGTTAGGCTGTTGAGCTGATATACAGTTTCAATCAGTTGCTGCGATCCTACGGTCTCGCTTGCGTGCAGGCCGCCGTCGATCCACACCACGGCACGCCCCTCTTCGGCCAGTGCGTGCGCTTGTTCGTCCGTCAATCCCTCGGCATGAGCCAGCTTCTCCGAGATCGCCCGGTAGTGATCAAGCTTCTCAATGTTTTCAGGAGAGGAGATGATCGCCATATACTGCCTGCGCCCCTCTGCTGTAGGTCCGATGTCTACCAGCTTCATCCGGTTCGATTCCTTTGCCAGCGTCTGCCAGTAAGCCGTCATTTGGACATAGTTCGCCATGTGGTAGTCATCGCCGATGTTGAACCCGAACGCCTCTTTCGGCGTCGTGATCTTTCGTGGTGACTCGGGTTGGCTTAGACAGGGAAGCGCTGCAAACAGGGTCAGTCCAGCGACTGCAAGCGACAATTGAAGCATCTTCATACTGGTGAAACTCCTTAGGAAGGTGAAGTTTTTGCGCGCTGCTTGCAAAGGCCTATCTATTTGACCGGAGCATCTGGATGCAGATACTGGGCCAGGAACAGATAGATCTCATGCCGGGATTTCAGTGCCAATGGTGTATCCATGCGATTGAAGTAGTGACCACCCGGAGCATTCTCATACACCTTGTATTCAAACTTCTTTCCCTCAGCTTTGAACGCCTGAATGAGATGCTCGACCTCAAGGTAGTTCACATCTTCGTCGTTGGTATTCGTATGCAGCAGTAGCGGAGTCGCCAACTCCTTCGCATGGGTTACCGGAGACCGCTTTCGGTACTCCTCAATATCGTCATGCACGCTTTCGCCAAGATGATAGGGCGCGGCGTAGAGCTGCCGGTACGCCTCCGGCTCATACCCCATCCGTGCCACCAGGTCGCTCACTGGAACTCCCGCATAGGCAACCGCGTAGTCCTTTGGATGGGCGAAGATGTTCATGAGTGTGATCAGTCCACCGTGGCTCCATCCCACGATGCCGACGCGCTTTGCATCCAGGAAGCTGTACCGCTCAAGCATCCACTGCATGCCCATATACACGTCATCAACCTCGCGCCCGCCATAGTCGATATCTTCGTACAGCGCCTTGCCATAGCCGGTGCTGCCCCGGTAGTCCGTCGCCACGACGGTGTAGCCCTGCTCCACCAGTTCCCGTACCAAGTGCGCGTCGATGGAGGTGTCCAGACTGGCATGCACGCCCTGATGCACGAACACGACTAGGGGCTGTTTATGCGAGCGGTCTAGATGCTTGGGAATAAACGTGTACGCATGAATAAGCAGAGGGTTGGTCGCGCCCGGGGCCTTCTTGTTTTTCACATGGTCTGAAGGAAGGCCTGCATACTCGCACTTATCGACGTCCGCGATGTCGCCCATCTTCTGATACCAGAGCAGGTCATCGATCTTCTTCATCACCTGGTCCAGGCCGAAGTTCGGAGAACCAAAAGGCCCTGCATCCGTTTGGCTCTGCGTCACCGGCTTTGGTTGACTTTCTCCGGCTGGATTCTGTCCCCATCCTGTGGAACAAAGGCTGACACAGCCCAGGAGCGTAAGAAGAGGTAGAAAAGAGGCAGAGGTCCCACGGAAACCTGGGGCTGACAGGAAGATCACAAGAAGACTCCTTGCTTTTCAAATTATTTTTCTATGAGACTCGAACTATAAATCATCGCTAGTCAAAGACGCTAAGAGAAAGCGCCTCCGGGTCCTTCAAGGACTGAGTTAAAGCAGTTACGTTTCCCAAATTCATCCTCCCACGGCAACCTTTGCTGGGTTACGATCAATTACCAAACCCTATATTTTGAGGTAAGTCCCCGTATGGCAGAAGTGAATCGCCGTCACTTTATTCATGGGAGTATGGCCGTAGGTATGTTTGCAGTGATGGGTGAGAGCCGCAGCGCCTTTGCCTTCGCGGGTGATGATGCATCCATTGGACTAGTAGGCCTGACCATCGCAGAGGCCTCCCGTCGCATACATGCTCGCCAACTCACCTCTACGGAACTTACACAGGCTTTTCTCGACCGCATCAAGATCTACAATCCGAAGCTGAACGTCTTCATCACGGTCATGCACGATGACGCGCTCAAACAGGCAGCCATTTTGGATAAGGAAGCCAAAGCGGGCAATTTTCGGGGCCCCCTGCATGGCCTGCCCATCGTCCTCAAAGACAACATTGACACCGCGGGTACCCGCACCACTGCGGCCAGCCAGGTCTTCGACGACCGCGTCCCCACGGAGGATGCCTTTGTTGCCGAAAAAATGAAGCTTGCCGGAGCCGTAATCCTTGGCAAGGCGAACATGCATGAGTTCGCAATGGGCCATACCTCTGCTTCGACTTACTTCGGTGCGGTCCGCAATCCTTGGGCACCGGACCGCACCCCCGCAGGCTCTTCGGGAGGGTGTGCTGTCGCGGTTATCTCCGATCTGTGCGTCGCAGCCATCGGTACGGATACAGGCGGCTCTGTGCGCATGCCAGCGGCCTACTGCAGCATGGTCGGACTCAAGCCAACCTACGGGCTCGTCTCGATACGCGGCATTGTTCCTCTCACCTACTCGCTCGACCACTGCGGCCCCATGACCAAGACGGTCGAGGACGCCGCCATACTTCTCAATGTCATGGCTGGCTACGACAAGCTCGACGTTGGCAGCGTCGAGCATGCAAAAGAGGATTACACGCAATCCATGAAGCAGCCCGTGGCAAAGATTCGTCTCGGCATCCCCCGCGCTCCGTTCTTCGACCGCCTCGATGAGGAGACATCCTCCGCCATAGAGGCAGCTATTGTTGTATTGAGCAAGCTCACCGCCAGCACGAAAGATGTAACTTTACCCTCCACTGGCGGCTTCTCCGCACTTGCGCTGAATGCGGAAACTCAGGCCTATCACCTGCAGCTATACCGTCGAAACAAGCAGGGATACTCGATGAGCATCCGCCGCAACCTCGAGACTGGCCTCAAAGCCTTCGACGATGTCTCTGACGAGCCGTGTTCCGAGAAGGTGACGGACTACGTGTTGTCGAATTGGGAGCTCATCAAACTCCGCCGAACCATCGACGACGCCTTCACCGACTTCGATCTAGTCGTTTTGCCCACTATGCGTCTGCTGCCACCCACCATCAACGAGGCACTCAGTCGAGAAGAAGACCCCAAACCGCGGGAACCCGAGATCGACAACAATTGCCGCCCTTTCGATGTGTTTGGCATTCCAGCTATATCGATACCCTGTGGTTTTTCCGGCACCGGCCTTCCGATTGGCTTGATGATTGCGGGCCCTCGCTTCTCAGAGGGGAGGGTACTTGCTCTCGCCTATGCGTATGAGCAGGCGACACAATGGCATCTACGCAAACCGACGCTGACACCAACGATGACGATTCCACCTGTCATACGAAAGTCGTAGCAGCTTTAAAACAACCGCTCCCGTCGAAGCTAGCTTGTTTCGACGGGAGCGGTTCTGGCGGTCATGGAATGCTCTCACTTCACCCTAAAAGGTGAGCTTTGCGCTGAACTGCATGGAGCGTGGATCGTTGGCTTGGGTGAGTTTTCCGAAGTTTGAAGTACCGAATTCCCCGGTTCCGGTCCCAAGTGGATTGAAGAAGTTCGCTTTGTTGAGAACATCGAAAGATTCAGCACGAACCGAAACTACATAGCGTTCGGTCAGGGCGAAGCCGCGTTGGATGGCCACATCGAGGTCGGAGTATGCCGGTCCGATGAGGGCGTTACGGCCCTCGCTACCGAACTGCGCATAGCCATTTGCGCTGAAAACCGAGGTGTTGAACCACTTCGCAACTGTCTTGGGACCGCTGTTCGGATTTCCAGTGAGATTGGGCCGGTCGACGCCGTAGACGGAGCCTGAGTTGTTGGTGCTCATCGAGATAGTGAAAGGGCGACCAGTATCGAACTGGTAGATCCCGGAAAGCTGCCAGCCACCGGCGACCATGGCAGCAAGACCGTGGGTGAGGTAAGGTTTGTTCTTACCGAAGGGCAGCTCGATCACTGGGCTGAGCGCGATGCGGCTGCCGACATTGAAGTCGGAGGTGCCGCGTTCGGCTTTCAGGTTGAGGGAGTTCTGCGGGGTTCCCGAAGAGGCTTGGCTTGTGCTGGCGTAACCCGCAGCATTATCAATGGAGTGGCCCCAGGTATACGCAAGAATGAAGCTGACGCCGTTGCCCATGTTCTTCTGCGCCTTGACGGTAAGGGCGTGATAGCTGGAATGGCCGGCACTGATGTACTCCGTGATATTGCCCCACTTCAAGTTGAGCGGATTTGTGGTGCCCCCAATCCCCAGTGGGTTGGGGATGTTGTTTGCGGTTCCGGAGATTGGCTTAGTAGAGACGACTGTATTGGCGCTGGCACCCGGGGGGATAGTAGTCGTAGTAGTCGTGACCCCGTTTACGGTGGTGGCGTAGGCCGGCTGTGCATTGATGTACTGGTTGGCCGCGATGGGACGGGGAATCTTTGCTCCCTCGTTGCCGATGTAGCCGATGGTCAGGGCGATGGTCGGGCTGAGCTGTTGCTGGATGTCAGCACCATACTCGTTGAGATAGAGGGTGCGGAAGTTGGGATCGATACCTGTCGGAGCGACATTGGTATAAGGGCGCGTCGATGAGCCGTCCGGTGTGCTCCCGGCTACTACCGGGAATGCGCTGGTGCTCAAGATCGACTGTGCTGTCGCCGTGCTGTTGAAGGTTTGAGTCAGGCGGAATGGAACGTTAATGCCCATGGAAAGGATGGCGCCATTGCCTATGGACGGCGAGTTGTAGAAGACGCCATAGGAGGCGTGAACGACGGTCTTATCCGTTCCATAGGGTTGCCATGACAAACCAATACGCGGTGCGAAATTGTTCGCGTCATTGTTGTAGACGGTCGAGCCGCTACCGCCCTGACCTGCAACTTGAATGGTTCCGTTGGGGTTTGCCGCAGATGGATAGAGCCAGTTCGAGATGATATTGCGGGTATCGGTGACGGGAAGGAAATCTTCGTAGCGTACACCGACATTGAGCGTGAGTTTCGAGGTTACCTTCCAGTCATCCTGCACGTAGGCACCGATCGAGTTGTAGCGGACATGGATGTTTGGCGCAGTAGGGCTGCGGGCTGCGGTTGCGGCGTATCCGAGAGCAAGGTCGGCAGCCGAGTTGCCGGATGTCAGATTGCCAAGAGAGTTTTTTACTCCGGTAAAGGTGAAGACTCCGGTAGCGTCGGCGACATAGAGATCGGAGTAGCGGGCCTGGAGCAGGTTGACGCCAAACTTCACATTGTGCGATCCGTGCGACCAACTGACATTGTCCACGAAGTTGAAGTGGTCATCCCAGCGATGCTGCGGAAGGTTCGTGTAGGGATGCACCGAGGCATACCCGGTAACGCTGGTAGAGGGTGCCCCGCCGAGCAGATTGGCAGGAATGGTGGGATCGCTGAAGGCGCCGGGGACCTTTGGGAAGCTGGTGTTGCCGTCATCCTCACCGATACGCGGCTGCTCGAGGCGGTCGAAGCCAATGCGGGCTTCGTTCAACCAGTGGGCATTGAAGATGTGGGTCTCGTTGAGACCGATAAGCGTAGAGATCTGGTTCTGTGTGCAACCGGAGCCAGGGATGAGGGCCGAGGAGCAGAGAGAGAGTGAGGGCTCGAAGGAGGGGTCGTTGAAGTAGTTGTACTGGGCAAGGATAGAGTCTTTGTCGGAGAACTTGTGATCGACACGGGCCGATCCCTCATCCATATTCTCGAGGCGCTTCTCGTTGAACGTGTATGGAACTACAGCGGCGGCCGTGTTGTATCCAGGATTTGGTGCAGGATATAGCTTCAAAATGGCCAGCCCAATGGGGTCGAAGGCGCCAACAGGAATCTGGTTGTTCGCATAGGCAGCACCAGTAGAGGGGTTCTTGAGCTGTTGGGACGCGGTGGTGCAGATGCCAGCACTGCTAAAACCAGTCGTGCAGACCGAGCTGAAGTTTCCAGTCAGAAAGGCCGGGTTTGGCACGGTCGTCGTCCCGACCGTCGGCTGGGCCAGGCGAAGCCCCTCATAGCTCAGGAAGAAGAAGGTGCGGTCTTTGATAATTGGGCCGCCGATGGTGCCGCCAAACTGATTCCGGCGGAAGGTTGTCGGCGTACCGGCAAGCGTGAAGTAGTTCTTGGCGTCGAACTGCGAGTTGCGGATGAACTCGAACACATCTCCATGGAACTGGTTGCCGCCGGTTTTGGTAATGACGACAACCTGGCCGCCCGAGGTGCGGCCGTACTCTGCGGGGTAAACCCCCGTCAGCAGTTTGAACTCCTGGATGCCCTCCACGGACGGACGAAAGGATGGAACCATCACGTTTTGGTCGTTATCGTCGATACCATTCACAGTGAATGTGTTGGCAGTTTCATTGTTGCCCGCTACGTTGAAGCCACCACGAAAGCCAAGTGTCGAGGCTTGTCCCGGCATATAGGCTGCAGGCGAAAGGAGTGCCAGGCCGTAAAAGGTGCGCTGGTTCAAAGGAAGGCCCACCATCTTCTGGTTATCGATCACCGTTCCCTGTGAAGAGCTCTCGGTATCGGTCACAGCAGCCGAGGCGCTTACCGTAATCACGTCGTTCGTGGAACCAAGCGCCAGGGGCACATCGAGCGAGCCGTCCTGGCCCACGGCCAGCACAATGCCGGTCAACACCTTTTCTGTGAAGCCGGTTAACTTAACCGAGACCGAATACCTCCCGGGGTTCAGATTCGTCACGCTATATCGGCCGGCCGCATCGGACTTGGTGTTACGCGTAATGTTTGTATCCAGGTTCTTGATCGTGACGTCGGCACCCGAAATTTCCGCTCCCTGTGGGTCCAGCACCTGACCTGCCAACGAAGCCTGTGTCTGTTGAGAGAAGCCAGTGTTCGTCCAGATAAAAACACACGCAAGTAGAAGGAACGAAAGGAGTTTGTGGGTAACGGTCTTCATGAGAAAGGAATTCCCCCGAATAAAAAGGTGGTTGTACTGCGATGTGTTCAGCCAAAACCAGGAACAACTGCCGTGGCACAAGATACGTCACGAAAGGAGCGAAGATCGATTGGCGTCCGTCCTTCGCATAAAAAACTGCGACTGACGCGCGCCGATAGATCAGAGATCTATGGGGTGCGTGACTGGTGACATTTGAACGGGCAAAAACAGAAAATCTGTTTGTGTAAAACGTTGTCCAGAAAGGCTATGAAACGAGTGGATGGATTAGAAATAACAGGGTTGTAATAAAAAAACAATAGGAATCTATTCTTGTTGACTGTCGGATGTTGAGCTGCTCGCCCACTTCTAGCCTGGCTGCCTACAAATTCCCTGCGACTCCCACGAATCTGGCAGAGCTCTCAACGCGATTACGTCCGTATGCAATCAGAAGTTCTTCTTTCTATGAGACCTCTGTCTGGCAGTGGTTGCGGTGAAGAATTCGACAGTACATAAGCTAGGGGGCCGCTCGAAAGAGCGGCCCCCTGGTTTTTTCTGTGGCCTGTGATCGAAGCAGTCCCTTCGAGTCATCACACCTCATTTACTTGCACTAGAACTCCACTACCGAGATTCATTGACCCCCACGATGCTGCCTACATCCGCTCCGTTATTTGACGAGAATACGACATGAAGAGAGAAGCGCGCGTTGTCCGCGCAGTGGGAGAAATCGATGGGGATTTCGGTGCTCTTGTACCCCGCCGGCGCAATCCAACCCACTTCAATCGGTAGTCTCCTTTGTACTTTAGGGGTGCAGGCCCAGCTACCTCCGGTCTGTGTCAGCATGAAGCCATTCGTCTGTGTTTTGAGTGCGGGATGTAAGCCGGAGTTTGCTAGAGTGAGCTTCCAGATACGAGTATCCTGGCCACCAACTTTCTCAGTGAACGCTCCAGTCAGATTTGCGGACTCGACAGTCGGAGCAATCGCAATCCGATCGAGATCAGGCGCGTAGCCAGTGGGGTTGCTGAAGTGAATTGTGTTAGCTCCGGCATTTAACGGGATCGCAATTACGGTGCTGGTAGGCAAGCTGAAACTGCTCCCATCCAGATCCAATTGGATGTTGGAGCCGTTGTTGACGTTCACTATAAACGACCGTGGCCCGCTGGTCAGGTAATCGACCTCCATCTGATAGGTTCCAGACGTTGGGGCGGTGACGTTGGTGAAGGTCACATCGTTACCGCTGCCGCCGATGTTGCCAGCCTTGGATACGCCAGAGCATGAGTTGCAAAACGTTGCGCTCGCGGTGCCGCCGAGCGTGGCTAGCTCTGCCTCGTAGGTGTTCGAGGTTGAAGGAGGAGCAGATCCATCTCCACTGATGACGATGCGATCCAGATCAGATGCATAACTGACTGGGTTCCCAAATTGGATGCTGTTGAGTCCAGCATTCAACTGGACGGGGATAGTCGTGCTGGAAGGGAGAGCAAAGCTGCTGCCGCTCAAGTTCATTGTCGTGAAAGGGCCGCCGTTGATGCTAACGAGCAACGACCTTGGCCCGATGGTCATGGAGTCGACCTGCATCAAATAAGTTCCCGCACTGCGCACGCTGACGTTGCTAAAGGTGACATTGTTATTGGCGCCATTGCCGAGAAAGCTGACCTTTTCTCCACCCGAACAGGCCGTGCAACTGGAGGTCTGCGCGGAGCCGCTCAGTGTAGCCGCCTCTGCCTCGTAGCTCTGCGAGTTTGGTGCCGGAGCCTGCCCGCTGGCCGTGACCTTCAACAGACGTGCGCCATGGCCCATGACAACCGTACTGAAACCGGTGCCGAAGCTGCCCATATCGATGTGGCTCCACAGGTCCCGAACCTGGGGAGCATTGGCGAATCCAAGGCTGCTCCACTGGATGCTGACCGGAGAGGGAAACGCGTTCAAGTTGAACAAAGCCACGTAGTAGGTCCCATCGCCGAGATTCGATGCCCAAACCTGGTTGGCACCGCCAATGATCTGCTTTGCAGGATGTCCGGACTGGTCAACGGCAATGACCTCGTCATTTGTTAATAGCTGCTTGCCAGCGTCGTCCAGGATGGTCAGGTCGCCGCCAATATACATTGGCGCATTGGCCATGGCCCACAGCGTTATCGCAGTTTGCTGCTCCACGCCACTTAGGCCAGAGGTGCTCCCGTTACCGACCTCGAGCGAATCCAGATCATTCCAACCCACGGTGGTGCCAGAGGCACTTTGCCAGCCAACGAGATCGTAGAAGCGCTGCGACGTCATGGACCAGTTGGTGATTGTCGAGCAATTACTTTCACATTCGACATCGCCTTCGACCCGGCGCGCATTGGCGAACTGCTGCCACGTGCTGAGGTAGTCTTCATCCAAGTCCCAGGAGACAGTCAGCCAGATTGGACGACTACTTTGCGCAATGGCCTTGGACCAGGCCTCTACCTCTGCTCGGTTGTCGATAGTCAGATCGTCGTGGTAAGAGCCTGGAGTAACTCCATCGAGTTTAATAAAATCAATTCCCCAGGAGGCAAATAAATTGACGACTGAATTTACGTACTCTTGGGCTCCTGGCTTGGTGAAGTCGATCTTGTTGTGATACGGCGGGTTCTGGCCAGCACTGAAAGAGTTGCCAGGAACGTGCGGCACTACCAGGATGTCTTGTATGTGGTAGGGCGTACCCAGGATAGGCGAGTTTGCGTCGACAGCAGGCTGCTCGATGCCTGGAATCCAATAGATTCCAGCTTTCTGCCCATTGTTGTGGATGTGTGTCACCAGCGCGACGATATCCGGAAACGTTGCGGGACTGGGGATCGGGCGACCGTTGCCATCGAAACTTCCCATCCATCCTGAATCCATGTTGATGTAATTGAAACCATGAGACTGAAGGCCGGAGGAAAGCAGAGCATCTGATTGGGTCGTGACATTCGCTTGTGTCAGAAAGTTACTTGATATTGTCTGCTGACTGAAGCTACTCCATCCCAGATATGGTTTTTGGGCGGGATTAGATGTTTGTGCGTAACTGGAGGACGAAGCTCCCCAAAAAACATTGCACGCTAGAAATAGCGCAAGAATGTATAGGTAGCGGGAGTACAACATGGATTGGCGCTTGTTCTGCAGTTCATCGAAGGCGAAAATTCTTTCGGTCATATAGGTCATCTCGTAGGTGCATGGGGAGGTTTATCGTTCGTTGCAGTACGTTGCACGCTGCTCAGGTCCTCCGAGAGTGTGCCGTTTTATGAGAACCATCACATATCCACAGCTACCGGTTTCCAAGTGCAAGTAAGACAATAGCGATAGTTAAAAAAGATAGTCCGAGGCTTAGGAGTAATACTCCAGAGATCGGGCTTCCTTTCCATTCCCCTGTCAAAACGCCTGACAGAGCCGCTACCATAATCATGAAAATCTGAAAGAGGCACCAGCCGACCGAAGTTCCCAACGGCCCCAGGATGGCCGCGCTCATCCCATAGAGAGCAAACGCTCCCATCCACAGAACTCCCATCAGTGACGACCAGAAGAAGTCTGTTCTGGTTGAGCGGAAGGAAGAAAATGTCTGATGCTTTGAGAGCAGATACAGGCTGTAGAAGATATTGGGGAAGAATCCTCCCAGCAATCCAACCGGCCATACAGCATACGCTGCATACACTGCGGGGTTTCCGAGTCGTACAGCTTGAAGCGCGATGCTCTGCCCAAATGCAAACGAGTAGTTCAACATTGGTGCCATAAGCCCACACAGAATCGCGAGACTGATTGCCGCTACATACTTTTGCCGTGGAATAGCTTGTGTAGCGGAAGATATATTCTGTTCTCGGATGTGTCCGCCAAGCGCCGTCAACGCGATTCCGGCGACCATAACAGCGACACCAATCAGAATGAGAACCGTGGCGTGTCCATTGACCGGTCCCTTGTGCTGTAAGAAGAGTGGAACTAACGTTCCAAATACGGCCCCGAGCCCGACAATGATGGCGTAGGAGATGCCCAGTCCAAGTCGTTTTATCGAGATGCCGAACAGAATCTGCGCGATGCCCCAACCAGCTCCGAGCAGCGCCGGGATTGCAAGCTGATTGAAGGTGAGTAACGAGTATGTCTGAAAGAGGCGATGGACAAAAGTAAGAGCGAGAGCCCAAGGCATAATGATAAGCGAGACGATGCTGAAGACAAGCCATGCATTTTCCCACTTCCACGACCTCAGAAATTTCAAAGGAAGCATGCAATTGCCAGACATGAGTCCAGCAGTCATTGTCAGCGCGATTCCCGTGAACAGAGAGTGGTCCACTTTAGTGGGTCCTATCTATTGTTACTTTCAGATCGCAGGATGCACCGGGCTCCTGGGGTGTCTTGTAGCGACCTCCACTTACCTCTGCGGGAAAGACGAAATGATCACGCAAGTGGGGAATATGTTCCAGAAATATGGCTTCATGCCCTAGAGCGATATGGTTGAACAGAGCCAGATGCTGATGTAGTTGCCCCATATCTCCGACGTGCGGCACTATAGGAAGACCCAGCTTCTTTGCAAGAAAACTGACTGTGAGGAACTCATTGACTCCGGCCAGTCGAGTGCAGTCTGCCTGGACGTAGTGCATCGCTCCCGCTTGCATAAAGTTCTTGAACATGACACGGTTTGGGATATGCTCTCCGGCAGCTAGTTTGAGGGGATTGATCTCTCTCGCTAACAAAACATGAGCCTGAATATCGTCTGGATGGGTGGGTTCTTCAATCCATAGAGGGCGATATTTCCCAAGTTCACGGCACATACGCACAGCAGTTGGTAGACTCCAGCGCTGGTTGGCATCGAACATCAGGTCTGCCGAGTCGCCAACACAGTTGCGCAACATAGCAGCTCGACGGAGGTCACGATCCTCCTCTGTCGACCCAACCTTGAGCTTGAATGCGGTGAATCCCTGATCGATCGCACGAGCGGTCATCTCTCGTACTTTCTGATCGTCGTATGCCATCCATCCTACGGAGGTATCGTAGCCGGGATAGCCGCTTTGCAGGATTGGCATACGGTCCGTGCGCATTGATGCTTGCTCTTGCAAGATATTGAGGGCATCGCTCTCAGTAAGCACATCTTCGAGGTAGCTCAGATCGAGAAGTCTCACCACCTCTTCCGGGGTGAGGTCGAGCAATAGCTTCCACAGAGGTACGCCGCGGGATTTCGCCCACAGATCGAAACAGGCATTGGTGATCGAAGCCAAGGCCAAATGGACTACCCCTTTGTGAGGCCCCAGCCAGCGCATGGAAGGGTGGTCCGCAAGCTGTCTGGAGATGTGGCCGAAATCACCCATAAGGTCTTCAATTGCCATGCCGGCAAGCGATTTTGCCAACAAATCGATTGCGTCACAAACAAGCCGGTTTCCGTCACCAAGGGTGAGCGTGATTCCCGTGCCCTGGAGACTCTTCTGGCTCTTTAAGAGTGTGACTGCCAGACAATACTCAGAATTGGTATGCACTGAGTCTGTTCCGGCGCCGGAAGGGAGGGAGAATCGTGCGTCCTGCGTAGAAATGGATTCGATCGTATAAGTTGCCATGGTCTCCGTTTTAGGGGCGTTTGCCCTTTGATTGGGATGCGCGTCTCTCCCAGTTTTCATAGGCTGCTCCGCCGAAGCGGTCCATTGCCCTTTTTACATACTGCTCTGCAACGTCGCCCTCGCCTTCGCGCAGGAGATCGATGATGCGTTGGTGCGCTTCCAGATCACGGTCCCACGCACTGGTCTTCTGTCCGCTTGCGATCACGCGCATGCGTACAAAAGCAAAAAAGGGTAACAGGATCTTTCGACCATGCTCGATAACATAAGGGTTTCCGGAGAGTTCGAAGAGTTCGAGATGAAATCGGAGGTCGCAATCCAGAAGGGAATCGGCATGTCCTGCGGCAGCGGCCCGGCGCATACCATCAACCGCAGCCTGTAGTTCCAGGCACTCCGGCTGGGTGGCTGCGGCGAGCCTTGCCGCAAGCCCTTCGAGTGCGCCTCGCAGCTCATAGATCTGTGTCACATCTTTCTCGCTCAGGTGAATAACCCGTGCGCTGCGACCCGATTCTTTGGTGACGAATCCATCCTGGGCCAGGATATTGATCGCTTCGCGGATGGAGCCTTGCGCGACCCCGAACTTTTGCGCCCACTTGCCTTCGACGATCCGCGCGCCAGGTACGAGCGTCCCCGTCACGATCTCTTTTCGGAGTCGTTCGGCAAGAGTGTGCTTTACGAGCATATCGGCGGCAAGAAGCGATGGGGTTGGCATATGTCGATGGTACTCAAGCTATTGGCAGGCCGAATCTTAGCGTGGCGAGGAGTCCAGTGTCAATCAGTTTAAGCACTTATTATGACCGAAGATACTGAGTGCTGATGACATGGGCACAGGTGTGTCGATTTAACAGGACCGCATCGATCTAGAGAGCATGGATTGGCCACCCATGCTCTCTGGGGTATCTCTGGCTTCGAGAAAAAGTTGTTGCCTCTATGGAAGCAATGGCATAAATTACTGCGGAAAAGTTAGTTCTAATCGTTTTTGTTGGGACTTTCAGCAAGTGCTTCATGGCCGAACTCGAGTTAGATGCAGGTAGGTACAGGTGTCTCTTTACGCTCAAAAAAATAGCAGGCAATGTGCTGGGAGTTGACAGTGATCTCATTGAGCGCTTATTTTGTCCAACGGTATAAGCGCTTAGATTTCGATGCAGCGGAATCGCATTTCACTTTAGACGGTATGCACCAATACAAAACGGCAGGTATAAGGCAGTTCGCTGTAAACGGTTTCATCGAAGTTATTCAGGAGATCCTATGAAGTTCTTTATGAGAAGACAAGGGAGCTTGCAACAGAGTTCATTTCTGGCAGGGCTCTTTGTATGTTTTGCCCTGTTGTCCAGCAGTAGCCCTGCCCAACTTTCAACGGCGTCTCTTAACGGGGTGGTCAGAGATGGTACAGGAGCTGTAGTTGCCAATGCCAGCGTCGTCCTTCGGAACGTGGATACGGCAGTAGAGAATAGGACGGTATCGAACGGCGCCGGGGCCTATGTGTTGGTCAGCATTACTCCCGGAAGGTACACGCTTGCGGCAACGGCACCGGGCTTTGGTTCGAAGCAGGTCCCGGACTTTACCCTTACGGTAGGACAGACGGCAACCATCGATTTTGCCCTCGCGGTTGGCGAGCAGAGTCAGGTGGTAACCGTGCAAGGATCAGCACCACTGCTTGAGACGTCTAGTGCCAACCTTGGCACAGTAATCGGGGTACGCCAGGTCAATGACCTTCCCCTCAATGGCCGCAATTTTACGTCGCTTCTGCTGCTGTCTCCAGGTGTAGCCCCGGTCAATACAGGACAGAATAACGGTGGCGGATTCGCGGGTCCTCCGATAGCCAATAATGCGGTGACCTCATTCCCGGCGATCAACGGACAGACCAATCGCAGTAATTTCTTCTTGACAGATGGTTTGAATAACTATTGGACCATTCTGAGTACCTATGCTGTGCCGCCTATTATCGATGCGATACAGGAATTCAAGGTTGTTTCCCATACAGATAGCGCGGAGTTTGGTTCGGTTATGGGCGGCGTAGTCAATGTGGTCACCAAATCCGGGACCAATGAGCTCCACGGGTCCGCCTGGGAGTACGCCCGCAACGATATCTTTGATGCTCGTTCCTATTTCCTGCCAAAAAATGTGGCTAAGACTCCTTTCAGCCAGAACATGTTTGGCGGATCAATTGGTGGGCCGGTTATGATCCCGAAGCTCTACAATGGTAGAAATAAGACGTTCTTCTTCGGTGCCTATCAAGGTTTCCGCTTCAAACAAACTGCTAATAATCTATTGAAGGTTCCCACGGCAGCGCAGCTTGCCGGCGATGAGAGCGATCAGGCCTCGCAGATCTATGATCCGCTTAGCACGCGTCCCGACCCTGCCAAGCCTGGGCAGTATATCCGCGATGTGTTCCCAAACAAGATGATTCCGAATTCTCGGATCGATTCGCGCATGGTCGCGTGGGCTAACTTTATATATCCGAAAGCCGGGCCAGTTCTAGACAGCAATGGGGATAATGCTCTCGATACAACTCCCACGACCCAGACTCAAAATGAGTTTACGGTTCGGATAGACCAGACCTTTGGAGCGAAGGACTCTGCATGGTTTCGCTATAGCTTTATTAATAGCGTGAACAATCAATCCGGCGGGCTTCCCGGACTAGGGAACATCACCTCAGTTCCTGGTCGCAATTGGGGTGGAAGCTACGTGCATGTCTTTAACCCCAGTCTCGTTCTGCAGGTGCAATATGCCAGAACTACCGGGCAGCACAACGAAACGACGCGCTTCACGCAATCGACATCGAATATCTACAATCAGGTTGGTTTTGCAGCAGCATTTGCCAGCGGCTATCTTGCGACAAATGGAGGTAGCTTACTTCCCAATCCTGGAATAGAAAACTTCACCGGCGGCGGCGAAACCATTCAAAATGCGCCCAAAGCCACGGACAGCCATCAAGTCAGTGGCACTGTCACAAAAGTTCTGAGTGATCATGAACTCCATTTTGGAGGAGGATATATCACCAATACATTTGCTAGCCCAATTGGGTATTCAAATCTCGATTTCTCGGCTCAGCAAACAGGAAATCCCGAGGACAGCACAAATCCAGGTAATTCGATGGCATCCTTTCTCCTGAACGTCCCGAACTCTGCGGAACGCAGAAATGTAAATGAGACAGAGCGCCCCGGTGGTGTACTGAGCGCATTTGCGCAGGACTCCTGGAAGGCCACCAAGAATTTGACGCTTAATTTTGGGCTGCGCTATGACCTTACCTTCATTCCGGCTTATGGAACCGATGGGACGATTGGTCAGCAGGGCGGGATCGAAACCGGTGATATGGACCTAACCAACGGCGTCTATGTCTTGCAAAAGCTCCCTCCCTCTTGCAACTCGCGAGGCCATGCGCCCTGCATTCCTGGAGACGGCACCCTGCCTGCTCATGTGATTGTGGACCCACGCGGTAAGATTCCTCACAACGTCTACACGAACTTCGGTCCACGCGCAGGTTTTGCCTATCGGGTCACCGATAAAACAGTAGTGCGCGGGGCTTTCGGGATTGTGTACGACAATTGGGCGGCTGTAAGCCAAATGGCGCAAAATATCGAAGGTTCCTGGCCGGATATCGGCGAGCAGCGCGCAAACAATCTCAATCAACCAACGACAGCATCGCCAACACCACAGTATCAGGCCCAGGACCCATTCGGAAATAATACGAGCAGTCTCCTCCCAACGGCGAACCCCTACAATCAGGGTGGATATTTCTTTGACCCGCACATCAAGAATCCTTACGTCGAAGAGTGGAATTTTGGTATCGGACAAGAGCTGAATTCCTCGACAACGATGACGCTGAACTATGTTGGCTCGACTGCGCACCGACTGGATGTCGGCGGCTTCTACAATACAGCTCTAACACCGGGGCCAGGGGACCCCCAGCCGCGTGCGCTGTATCCATATTTTTTAGCAACCAACTATGACCGCAGTGTCGGAACAGGTAACTATAACGCCCTGCAGGCTTCCGTAGAAAAGCGATTCACTGGTGGTTTCTCGTATTCGCTTGCCTATACATGGTCTAAGTCGATCGACACAGGGGGCGACGGTTGGTTTGGAGTAGAGGGGGGCGTTCCTCAAGACCCCTACCACCCGGATGCTTTTGGAAGTCGCTCGGTGTCTGGGAACGATGTAACCAATGATCTCTCGATCAGTACGCTTTATCAGATGCCTATCGGAAAAGGGCAGAGATTTTCCACTGGAAACAGTTTTGCCGATTATGTCTTGGGAAATTGGCAAATCAACAATATTTTCTTAGACCACACGGGGGTTCCGTTTACTCCTCACATTGGTAGCGACATCGCCAACACGGGAAATACTAATGGCTATGAAACATTGAATGTCGTTGGAAATCCACGGCTAGTCAAGCGAACACCAGCGGAGTTTTTCAATACTGCCGCATATGCAGTTCCGGCAGCTTTTACTTTCGGAACAGCGGGAAGAAATTCGTTGAGAAATGCTACCTACTGGAACCTCGATACCTCGCTTATTCGCAGTTTTCCAATTGGCGAGGGCCGACAGTTTCAGTTCCGCGCAGAGGCGTTCAATTTGCTGAATAATGTTGTGCTTGGTTCCCCACAGTCAGATTTTAATAGTGGAAAATCTTTTGGCACGATCAACAGTACAGGCAATTCCGCTCGAGTCATTCAACTCTGCGCAAAATTCGTATTTTAGTCGATATTCAACTATCCAATGCCCACCGTTCGCTTACCGGTGAACGGTGGGGTAAATACTTGTCGAGTCTTCAACAAGCGTCTACGAAACAGACCTCATGAGATGCGAATATTTGCAGAGGCCTCCTCTTACGGATCAGACCCACTGCAATTGGATGAATGATTCACAAACAGCATAGGATTGTGTCAATGAATTTCGCTACTACTCGACGTCGTTTTCTCGGTCTATTGAGTTCGCTTGCAGTTTCATCACGTTTTGAGAAGAATGCGTTGGGAGACACAGTCGCACCGGCGTCTTCCAATCAGCATGGGGCTGATAGCAGTCTTCTGATTTGGCTCCAGGAGCCAGCAGCGAAATGGGTTGATGCGCTGCCGCTCGGAAATGGGAGACTAGGGGCGATGGTCTTCGGCGGAGTGAGGCAGGAGAGGATCGCGCTCAACGAGGATACGTTATGGTCGGGATATCCAAAAGAGTGGAACAATCCAGCCGCCCAGAAGAGCCTTCCCGTGGTTCGAAGAATGGTATTCGAAAAAAAGGACTATCACGCCGCAGATCAAGCGTGTCATAAGATGCAGGGGCCGTTCAATCAGGCATTCCAGCCACTCGGCGATCTTTTGATTGACTTTGAACATGGAAACGACACCACCTCCTATCGCAGAGAACTGAATCTGGACACGGCCACCGCCACAACGAGTTACACCGTGGACGGAGTTCAATACACGCGAGAGGTCTTTGTCTCTGCTCCGGCACAGCTTGTTGTTATTCATCTCTCGTGCAGCAAAGCTCATGCTCTGAAGTGCGTATTACGACTGAGGAGCCAACTGCACGGCAGATCTGTACGTGGTGATGCCAATCAGATTCAATTCCGAGGCAAAGCGCCAAGCCAGTCTGATCCGAACTATAAACACAGCAGTGATCCAGTGCAGTACGACGATGCCCTCGGCAAAGGAATGCACTTTGCTTCAGTTCTGGAGGTACGTTCTCCCGATGGCAAAGTTCAGCAGAACGAAGATGGAAGCATATCTCTTCAAGACGCCACGTCGGCGATGATCGTGATCGGGATGGCCACGGGGTATAAGACTTATGCCGCGCTCCCTGATCGGCCGCTCGAAGCTGTCGTAGCGCTAGCCAGCCATCCTATCTCGACAACGCGCAAAATCTCTTATGCACAGCTTCGCCAACAGCATATCGCCGATCATCGCGGCCTATTTCGGCGAGTGTCACTGGATCTTGAGGAAGATGCAAGCACTTCCACTCTGCCAACAGATAAACGACTGGGTAGAGCGAAGGATTCTTTTGATCCTTCACTCTTGGCACTCTATTTCAACTATGGCCGATATCTCCTGATCGCGAGTTCACGCCCAGGAGCGCAGCCAGCCAATCTCCAAGGAATATGGAATGAAGAGTTACGTCCGCCGTGGAGCTCAAACTGGACGTCGAATATCAATGTGCAGATGAACTATTGGCTTGCGGAGACCTGCAACCTTTCTGATTGCCATCTTCCCCTGTTCGAGATGACCAAAGACCTGAGTGAGAATGGTCGACTCACAGCGAAGACAAACTACGGCGCTTCGGGTTGGGTTTCACATCACAACATCGACCTCTGGCGACAGTCGGCACCCGTAGGAGATTACGTCGCCGATCCCACCTGGGCCAACTTCTGCATGAGTGGGCCTTGGCTCTGCGCGCATCTCTGGGAGCACTATCGCTTTGGGAATGACCGCGCCTTTCTGCGTGATACAGCTTATCCGGTGATGAAAGGGTGCGCGGAGTTCTGTCTTGACTGGTTGGTTGAGGATAGCAAGGGAAGGCTTACTACGTGCCCATCCGTCTCCACCGAAAATCTCTTTCTGGCAAGCGATGGAAAGCCTGCGAGTGTCAGTGCTGGATGTACGCTCGATATTGGTTTCATAAGGGAGCTATTCGCCAATGTGATGCAAGCGGCAAATACTCTGGAAGTTGATCGACCTTTCGTCGACCGGCTGACCTCTACTTTACAAAAGCTGCCGAAGTACCAGATCGGTAGCTATGGACAGTTGCAGGAGTGGTCTGAGGACTTCATCGAAAATGATCCTGGCCATCGTCACATGTCACATCTCTACACGGTCTACCCTGGGGCGGAGATTACACCTCATAAAAATGCGGAGTTCGTGGTCGCGGCTAGAAAGTCCCTCGAGCGCCGGCTTGCTCATGGAGGTGGCGCTATTGGTTGGAGTTGCGTTTGGGCGGTCAGCCTTTGGGCAAGGTTGCAGGACGGCGATATGGCGCTGCAGTCTTTGCGAAAACTGATCGGGACAAACACTGGCTTCAATCTGTTCAATGTTGACTATTGGGATCAAAAGTATCTCTTCCAGATTGACGCGAACTTCGGTGCTGCCGCTGGTATAGCTGAAATGCTTCTGCAGAGCCATGATTCCGAGATTGCTTTTCTTCCTGCGCTCCCAAAGGCATGGCACAGCGGTTCTGTGCGGGGACTGCGCGCGCGCGGAGGGATGGAGGTAAGCATCGTCTGGGCTCAAGCAGCAGCCGATTCCGCGACTGCGCATGCATCCAACGCGGGCCGGCATATCTTCTGCGCGCCGAAAGGGCAAAAGATAACAGAGGTGAAGAGTTCTAGAGCTGGCCGCTGGTCGACAGTGCCACACACGAACATCGATGCACAAAGAGCTGAGATTGAGGTGGCTGCGGGAGAGACTTATAGGTTTCAGTTCTCGCTTGCCTGAGAGGATGAGGCACGATAGTTATGGGAGAGACATCTCAAAGAGGAAAGGGAGCTCGATTGGGGCATAGAGCACGCAACTGCATACTAGCTTCGTTGTTGTTTGCCATTACTGCTGTAGTGGCTGTTCCACGGTCCTATGCACAAGGTAGCAACCCAACTACCGAGGAGATTGAGTGGACATGGGCGGTTCGTCCAGCACATCCTAATGCAACGCTTCCCAATGTGCTCTTGATTGGCGATTCCATTACACGCAACTACTATCCCGGAGTGGTGCGTCGCCTAGAAAAGACGGCGAACGTGTACCTGCTAGCCACGTCAGCGTGCGTGGGAGACCCGCGCCTGCCGCATCAGATCGCCGATTTCGCGACCATGGAAGCGGTCCGATTCGATCTTGTCCATTTCAATAATGGTATGCATGGGTGGTTCTACACCGAAGCACAGTACAAAGAAGCCTTCCCAGCTTTTCTTCAGGCGATCCAGTCTGCGGCTCCGAACGCTCAGCTTATTTGGACGACGACTACCCCAGTTAGAGCCGATGCGACTACCGGCGCAACGAACCCTCGCATCGACGCACGGAATGCTATCGGGAAGTCCTTCATCGAAGGGAAGGGCATCGTAACGGACGATCAGCACGAGCTGATGATGCATCATCAGGACAGCTATGAGGACTCGATCCACTTCAATAAAAACGGAGCGGAAGTACAGGCTCAGCAGGTCGTGTCTGTGATCACAACTACGATGACAAAGCATCAGCCTACTCAGAAGTAACAAGGGGACTGCTTTGTAAGATAGCTCCTTCTAATGAGATCCATGTTTTCGAGAAGTAACACGGCCTGTTGATTGCCGCACGATGAGCTCCGGTATGATCTGGGTCGATATGTCTCCACCCACATCCTTCTGAGTGATACGGCGGAGCAGGGTATGGGCAGCGATGCGACCGATATCGTGCAGTGGCTGGCGGATCGTTGTCAGGGCCGGATTCTGATAGGCCGCTGCACTGATGTCATCGAAACCAAGGATCGAGATGTCTTCAGGAACACGAAGACCATGCTCCCGAATCGCACGAAGCGCCCCAATTGCCGCGAGATCGTTGAAGGCAACGATTGCCGTGAACGGAGCCTTGCCCGCAAGCAGTTGCTGAGTCGCAGGATACCCAAGCTCGGGCGACGAGATATTGAGTGGGATCGTTACGACCAGCCGGTCATCGATCGGAAGGCCCATCTCTTCCGCAACCTCTCGGAAGCTGTTCCAGCGGTCGTCCGCATCGGAACTGTAGGCTGCCCCGCGCATGAAGGCGATCTTTCGGTGCCCAAGCTGATAAAGATGCTGCAGGCCGAGCTCGGCGGCGCGTCTCTGATCCAGCTGGATGTTGGTCACATTCGCAACTGGAGTGTGACCTGCCACAGCCACCACAGGAACCAGCCAACGGTCGGAGGTAAGAGGAGGGGTGTCGATGAGGATAAAGCCGTCGACCGCGCGCTCCATCAGAAGACGCGGATATTCCTCGATCAGATCATGGCTGCGCCGATGGCAGGCCGTAAGGTAGATGTATCCTTCTTCGATCAGGACCTCTTCCACTCCCTCCATGATCGAGGCACAATAGTTGTCGTTCAACTGCGGGATGAGGACGCCAATGGAAAAGGTCCGCTTGCCTTGCAATGCCCGTGCGAAAAAGCTGGGGCGATAGTCGAACTTCTTTGCCGCTTCCCGGACCCGCGCGCTGGTCTCTGCGCTGATCGCCTTCGCTCCAGGAGCGTTATTCAGAACCAGAGAGATCGTTGCAGGAGAGAGCCCAAGATACTCGCCCAAAGTCTTCAGGTTGACTCGCCCTTTTCCAATACTGTCCGAAACCTGGTTCGATTTCAGCACGGGAGCTTTCTTGTGGGGTGCAGGTTTCTTTCGTGACACCATCGATAGATTTCCCTCCAGAGTAAGTGAGGATATTCTCTCAGCAAATACGAAAGGCAAGCGCCCGAATTACTTCGAGCAGCTTGCCTTTCACAGGATCAACAGGTTTTTGGAGCTAGAAAGAGAACTTGACGGACAGCTCCATAACACGACGGCCGGTTTCATAGGTTGCCGTTCCGAATAACGGTGAGGCTGGCGTTGCTCCAACAACGGATGCTTGCGTGTTGTTGATTTGAAGCGAGTTGATTCCCGGGTTGTCTGCGCTGTTGAAGGTCGTGAGTGGATGGTTAAGGAAGTTGAAAGCAGCTACCCGGAACTGGAGGGAGCGGCTCGCACCAAGCCCGAAAGCCTTTTGTGCGGAAATATCCGACTGGAAGAAGCTTGGTCCGTGAATATAAGGGGGAGTCGGCCCGTTGCTGCCAAGATTGGGAAGAGCCATGCACTTGGGGTTGACGTACTGGCCTTTTACCAGACCGGAGGCGGGGTTGCAGGTCAAACGTGGAAGGAGCACGACGTCGGGGGTCCCAAGGAACGAAAGATTGGAGACCGTGATTCGCGAGGTCGAGGCTGTGGGCAGAGAGGTGCCGAGAGTTCCGGCGAGGCCAAAGTTCGGATTGTTCTGCGCAATAGGCAGATCCTGACCGCTCTGGAGTTGCGTGATGCCGGATACCTCCCAGCCATTGCCCAGAAGACCGAGATACCGGTTCTTGATTGGATTTCCGACGTCGTAGGAGTAATGGGCGTTGAAGACATGCGTCCGGTCGAAGGATAGGATGCTGTAGTTGGAGGCGAGGTTGGTGGGATCGATGGGATTACCCGTGCCGTCAGCGCCAAGCAGGCCCAGGGCCTTCGAGAAGGTATAGTTCACGCCGTAGCGCAGCGGACCCTGCTGACGGGACAACGTCAGCTGGATGCTGTTGTAGTTTGCAGTGGCAATATGCTTGGGAACTAGAAAGTCCCCGTTCGAGGTTTCGTAGTCGCCAGTGGTATTTACGGCGACGGCTCCAGGGTAATTACGGAAAGAGTTGATTTGTCCGGCTTTAAAATTCTGGACTTTATAGGGAGTAGGAACGACTCCGCCATTGTTAGGGTTGGAAGGGTTGTAGAGCGCGCCGATGGGAAGTGCATTGACGTCAGCAAGGTTCACCGTCTGGTTGCTGCCTCCATCGAGCAGATAGTTGCTGTTGTTCCCGATGTAGGCCACTTCGAGTTGCGTCTTGTACGGAAGCATCTGATCGACGCTCAGGCTGTAGGTGGTGGTGAGAGATGCTTGGTCATCACCGGCGGTGAGGCCAAAAGTGGAGGTGCTGATGCCACCTGCAGTCTGGGCGAGGTTTTGTTGAGAGACGGCAAGCAGAGAGATGCCGCCGTTGCCGGAGACGCTGGTGGACTTGAGTCCAACGGTCGGGTTTACTGCATTGGCAACATCATTCCAAGAATCATGGTAGCGGTACTGCCCATACCCTCCGCGTACTACGGTCTGGCCCTTGCTGGTCACATCCCACGAGAATCCGAGACGTGGTTCATAAAAGAAGGCACGCGAGGAGATTCCAGAAACCGGAACGCTGGAATTGACTGCATGCCAAGTGAGTCCCGGCTGATTGCCAGGCACCTGGCTGGCAGACAAGTTTGCAGTGGCTGGATTGAAGACGGCAATCCCGAGCCCATGCGCGTCATTCCAGGTGCCGAGATGCTCAAGGCGAAGGCCATAGTTAATGGTGACATTGTTGCGGATCTTCCAGGTGTCGTTGGCATAGCCGTCAACGTTCCAGAAGTAAAGGTTAACGCTTGGCAGCAGGTTCTGCTGCGAGTAGCCTCCAGTGAGACCCTCCAACAGGTTTGCAAGATAGTTGCCGCTCGTCGTGTAGGTTCCACTGGAGTCGGTGATGGTCGCTCCCATGTAGTACTGAGAGATCGCGCCATTGGTGGTCCCGAAGGGCTGCCGCTGGTTGTTGGTGACACGCTCGACATACGTGCCGAACTTGAGGGTGTGCGTGCCGATCACTTTGGTGAGGTTGTCACCGCCATTCGGGTCAAACTTGTGGGAGAAGATAGGGCCGTAGCTGAAATCTGGCGTCAGCGCGAGCGGAAGACCGTCGTTGCCGTAGTCCTGCAACTGCGGAATGGCCGTGCTGCCGTTATGCGAGTATGCGCCCGCATAGGTATATCCATAGGCGCTGGCCTGTAGGGCAGCATTGTTTGCCGCAGTGAAGGCTGAGTTGAGATACGCGAACGATCCGAAGACCTCGTTGGTGAGGGTCGCGCTGAAGATCATCGTAAGGTTGGCGGCTGCGCTCTGCGAATTGATTGTATTCAGCAAACCGCCGCCTGGGGTGTTGATCGCACCCATACTGGAGGACGGAGAGTAATACGGAATCTGCGGGACGCCGGAGGCACCCTTTTCTCCGGAATAACGGGCGAAAAATTTGTACTTGTCGGAGATGGCAATATCGACACGACCAACGTATTGGTACATGTTGTTGTTGACCAGGTTCTGAGTGATGTAGTTGTAGGTGCCGGTGCTGGCTATGTTGGGCAGCGGGAGAAATTTAAGCAGAGCTTGTCCGGCAGGATCAATTTGGCTGGCCGGAATCTGTCCGTTGGCTATCGCTGCACCATTTTTGGCGAGGCTCGGAATATTGGTGATGTTTTGGTAGTTACTGCTGCCATAGTTCGAGCCGAGATAGGCCTGTAGTTCAGTGGCGCTGAAATTACCATTGCGCATATTGGCCGTTGGCACGAGAGCATGCACGATAGCTGCAGAGGCGCTGCCATAAGCGTAGTTATTGCGCTGCGCATAGTCTTCGGCACCGGCAAAGAAGGTGACGCGGCCGTTCCGGTTGAAGTTGGTACCGGGAATGGTGACGGGGCCCCCAATGTCGAAGCCAGGGTAGACGTAGCGATCGGGCGGTTTGACGTTGCCGAGTTCCTTGGCCAGGGCATCTGTGGAGTTCAGTTGGGTGGTGCGGGCGTAGGTATAGAGATCACCGTGAAACTTGTTGCCGCCTGCCTTGGTAACGGCGCTGATTACCACGGGGCCGTTCGAAAGGTCGGCACCGAAGTTCGAGGTCTGGACCTTTACCTCGGAGACCATGTCGTAGTTGACGTTCTGAATGGCTGCGCCGTAGTTGCCAGGATCGGTGATGTTGGCGCCGTCCCACTTCAGGCTGACGCCGCTGAGTGGGTTGCCGTTGGCGGCATAGGACCCGATTGCGCCGTTGACCGAAACCTGAGAGGGATCGTAGGAGGAGTTGTTGATTCCCTGGTTCGCATTGGCGAAGCCTGGAAGAATCTTGAAGAGTTCTGTGACATCGCGTCCTTGCACTGCGAGGTGCTTGATGTCGGTCGCGGAGATGAGCGAACTGATTTCACCACTGGTGGTGTCGATGCGGCTCGCATCCGAGCTCACAGTGATGACATCGCCAGCGCTGATACCGAGGTGGATTTGATTGAGAGCGCGGCTGTCACCTGGATCGAGGTGTATGCCCTTCTGCACAAACTTGCCGAAGCCAGAGGCAGAGACGGTGAGATCATAGTCGCCGTTCGGCAGTGAGGTAAACGTGAAATAGCCGGAGCCGTTGGTTAGCCCGTTGCGGGTGTCGCCGCTGGCTGCGTTGACCAACACTACATTCGCATTAGGGATGACACCGTCAGTGCTATCCTGCACCGTTCCAGCGAGGGAACTGGTAGGAATCTGGGCGAGGGCGGCCCCTGAAAGGAGCATGCTCGCCATAACCAACAGGATGAGCATCCATCCGAGACTGCTCACCGCGCCTAGCGACCTTTTTGTTTCATCTGTAATTCTAATTCTCACGATACTTTCTCCTGGGTTAAGCGCAAAACTTTACCTTTGGGTCCTTGATTGGGCCTGCTTGCCGCGGGAGCGCCGAGTGGATTAACTTCTCCATTTACTGGAGCAGGCTGACGCAATTTCGAACGATCCGTTGACCAATGCACTGCTATCCAAGCCCCAAATTGCTCTAACGATAAGCAGCTAAAAGGTTTGAATACGTGCAAAAGCGTTTTAGTGGATCGGGCCAACACTTGTCAACTTCTAAAAATAAATGCGTTTAATTGGGGGAAAAACGTTATCTCGACCGAGTTGAGACCGTAATGAAGATACTTCTGCGGACCCTCTTCGAGATTGATTCTTAGAGCTGTCCAAGAACTCTTGAGGACACACCTTAGTGACGAGGACGCCGTTGCTAAGATGGAGTACTCAGACGTTCCGGCTGATTCCAGGAAAAGAGGCTAGCCATGTTCCGATGGGCGATTATTACTGCTGTTCTTGGAGTTTCTGGCTGTCTTTACGCTCAGGCACCGGGCAGCGCTGGTGCTGCTATGTCTCTTTCTCCAGAGCAGCTTCCGGGCAAAGGGCTGGCCCAGCATGATTTTATGTATGCGGGAGAGTCGCATAACCGCAGGATCTTCATCGTGCGGCAGGGAAAAATTGTCTGGAGCTACGACGATCCTGCGGGCAAGGGCGAGATCAGCGATGCGGTGATGCTGTCGAACGGCAACATCCTCTTCGCGCACCAGTATGGGGTGACCGAGATGACGCCGGAGAAGAAGGTGGTCTGGAACTACGACCCGCCGGCAGGCCATGAGGTCCATACCGCCGTGCCCATTGGAAAGGATCGTGTCCTGTTTATCCAGAATGGCGATCCCGCCGTGCTTCGGGTGGTGAACATCGTTACCGGTAAGACCGAGAAAGAGCTGAATCTCGCAGTGAAGCACCCAATCAGCGTGCATGGACAGTTTCGGCACGCCCGCCTGACGGATAGGGGAACACTGCTAGTGGCGCACATGGACCTGAACAAGGTCGTAGAGTACGACGCCGACGGGAACGAGCTGTGGTCGTTTCCGGCAGCGACTCCATGGGGTGTGGCTCCGCTGGCGAATGGAAATGTGCTCATCACGGATCGCCTCGGGGTGCGGGAGGTGACGCGCCGGGGTGATGCGGTGTGGACCTTCAATCCGTCAGACGTGGGCTACCGGTTTGTCACCCTGCAGCAGGCATGGCGATTGCCGGATGGCAATACGGTGGTCAATAACTGGGTGAACGAATGGAGCAAATCTGCCGAGAACTCGCCGGGAACGGTGCAGGCGTTGGAGGTGACTCCGGCAAAGCAAGTCGTGTGGGCGCTCCGGGAGTGGACTCCACCTGCGAACCTTGGGCCTGCGACCACAATCCAGTTTTTGGACGATCCCTCGGCTCCAGAGGATGTGCATTTCGGAGAGATACAATAGGCAGGTTTTTCCACGCAATATCGCCCGATCAGAGGTGATAGAAGTGATCCGCTCCCAGTACCAGCACCAGCGTGATTGCCGCAATCGCGATCTCGCCGATCGCCCCCACGACAAAGGGTTTCACTCCTTGTTTAAGCAGGTCCTTGAAGCTCGTCCTCAGTCCCACGCCTGCAAATGTCAGCAGGAAAGCCCACCGGCTCAGGTTTCCCAACGCCGTAATCTGCGGCCGCGTGAACCCGTACTGGATCAGTCCAGCTAGGTGAGGAAACGTCTTTGGATCGAGCGTCCCGATCGTCGCCACCAGCGAGATAAACAGGAACCCGAGCACGAACTTCGGAAACTTCTTCCACAAGAACGCGCCTTTGTTCTGAATCCCCGCCGCCTGACCCTTCCGTGCCCAATACAGCGCATACCCCAGCACCACAAAGCCAATGCAGGCGTTGCGGCACGTCTTCGCCAGCACCGCGAACTTTCCGGCAGCGTCCGAGTAGAGCGCGCCCGCAGCTGTCGCCTCGGCTGTATTGTCAACCGCCAGCCCAGCCCAAAGTCCATAGGCATGGTCCGACATATGCAACGCATGACCCACCAACGGGAAGAAGACGAGGGAGATTGCGCCCAGCGCCAGAATCGCCGCGATCGCCACGGACGAGTCTTCCTCATCGGCCTCAATCGCGCCTTGTGTCGCAATGATCGCCGAAACTCCGCAGATGCTTGACCCCACCGCAAGCAGCGAGATCAGTTTCGGCCGCAGCTTGAACCATCGCCCCAGATACGTCATGAACGTCAACGCCAATGCCAACTCGATCACAATCAGCACAAAGGAGATCCCGCTCAGGTGCAAAATATCTCCCAGAATGAACCTCGCCCCAAGCAGGATGATCCCTGCCTTCAGCCAGAACTCATACGTAGCCACACCCGCTTGAAAGATCTTCGGCAGGCCGACCGTGTTCGCGATCACCACGCCGATCAATATCGCCCAGAGGACGTACTCAATATTCGGCAGCACTTGGTGATGCGCCTTGCCGTACCTGGCAATGGACTGCTCAATGACCTTGCCCGCATATCCAACGACAGCCAGCAGTGCTATTCCTGGGATCAGCCCGAGAACGCCGTGCTTGTTTGCCTCATCGCGGTTTTGCTGAAGAGTTGGTGCCGCACTCGTGGCCATATGTTTCTCCTTTGGCTCCGGGGCTACCAGGCCACGGTTTTGATAACGCCGATGTGGACAAGCAGCGCGAGCGCGAGCGAAAGAATAACGGCCCAGACGTCGAGCGCGAGAGAAAACTTTCTTATGGAGGCTGGCATCGGTTCACTCCTGCAACAAACGAGGAAAGAGAGAGGGGAAGAGAGGCAGCGAGCACCTCATCGGACGCGCTGCTTACAAAGCTGGATTTTCGAAAGGGAAAAAGAAAGAGGGTTACTGACAACAACAGAAGGACATGCAACGGAGCACAACGAATTGGAGGCCATTTTGCATGTGTACATTAGATGTACCACACCACCGCTTCGGCGTACAAAAATTAATTATGGCCATAAATCCAGTAATGTCGGCGAGTGAGTCGGAGCTATTTCTTGCTGAGAGTCGCCAGGGGACGGTCGCGCAGGGTTGCAAGGCTTGTATCTGTGCGATATCGAGCACACGATAAACTGTCTCGGACGCAAGCACTTTATGCTGGGTACCCCGCCGCAAGGAATAGGCCACTCATTGGAGATAACACTCATGGAGTTCAGTAAGCCGTCCCACTTGTACCGTTTTGCCCATACTGCCATTTTTTCCGTTTTTTTACTTCTGCCGCTTACCACCTCTGCCCAGGTGGATGTGTTGACGCAGCACAATGACAATGCGCGCACGGGAGCAAACCTCAAGGAGACGGTTCTTACCCCGGCCAACGTGGACAAGCAGCACTTTGGCATGCAGTTCAAGCGAATCCTCGACGACCAACTTTACACACAGCCGCTTCTCGCCACAGATGTCAAAGTCGGTGGCGGATGGCATGACGTCGTGTATGTAACGACCGTCAATAACAGCGTGTACGCGTTCGATGCGAACGACGCTACCGCAGCCGAGCCTCTCTGGCATGTCAACTTTGGTACTCCGGCCAACCTTCACAGCGCAGACTTCGGCTGTCTCGATATCAACGGCAACATGGGCATCATCGGCACACCAGTCATCAATGCCGATAAGAGCGCTTTGTACGTCGTGTCGTTGACGAAGACCGGCGGCCAGTTCGTGCAGCGCCTGCACGCTCTCGATCCAACGACAGGCGCTGACCTGCCATATAGCCCAACGGTGATTAAGGCGCCCGGCTTCGATCCTCTCATGCAAAATCAGCGGCCAGCCCTGTTCCTTGCTGGCAACAATGTCTATGTCGGCTATGCTTCGCACTGCGATAAGCAGCCGTACCACGGATACCTGCTCGGCTACGACACGACTTCGCTCACACAGATCGGTGTTCTTAACACCTCTCCAGGCGGCGTGGGCGCGAGCATCTGGCAGTCTGGCCAGGCACCTGCCGTCGATGACAAAGGCAACATCTATCTGGTGACAGGCAATGGCAGTTGGAACGGTACGACCCAGTTCAGCGAGAGCTTTATGAAGCTCGACTCGCACATGAAACTCATGGACTGGTTCACGCCGACGAATCATCTTCAACTCGATAAGGATGACAATGACCTCGACTCATCAGGGGCGACTTTGATTCCTGGCGCACACCTGGTTTTGGGAGGTGGCAAAGAGGGTGTACTTTACCTCATCGATACGGCGCGCTTCGGCCACCTGGGCGACGAACACGCAGTGCAGCACTTCCGGGCGACGGGTTCACACCTGCACAGCATCGTCTACTGGAAGAGCGCGAAGAGCGGCGAACTGCTATACATCTGGGGCCAGCGAGACAAGGCCCGTGTCTACAAGTTCGAGAGCGGTAAGCTCAATGAGACTCCGGTGATGACCCGGCCTGAGAAGAATGAAGGGCATCCCGGCGCGATGCTTTCGCTCTCTGCAAATGGCGACAAGGACGGCATTCTGTGGGCTGCAATCCATGCCACCGGAGACTCCTGGCATGAGTCGCGTCCCGGTGTTCTCCATGCCTACGATGCCGACGATATTAACCATGAGCTTTGGAACTCGCTCGAGGTACCCGAGCGAGATGACTGTAACAACTACTCAAAGATGGCACCCCCCACAGTGGCCAATGGGAGGGTGTATCTCGCCAGCTTCGGTACGAAGAACGTCGGTACCGGACAACTGTGCGTCTATGGCCTACTGCCGAACGGCAATCCACCTGATGCGCCAACGAGCGTACATGCCTCGATCGATAAGAGGTTTGTCTCGGTTGTGTGGAGTCCGGTGCCGGGGGCCAGAACGTATACGGTCGAGAGCACGCAGGGAGACGACTCGCACATCGTCGCGTCCGGACTGACGCGACCGAGCTTCGTTGAAGCAGCGGCAGACAAGGGAACAACGGAGTACACCGTGATAGCGGTCAACACGAACGGCCAGAGCGTCCGCTCCACGCCTGCGAGTGTGACCATCGAGAAAGTTCCGATGCCACGCATCATGCATTGACCATAATCGTCGCTTCACTCCTACTAGGGCGTATCTACCTATTCATGATTTGTGATGGATAGATATAAAAACTGTCATCCTGAGCGGAGCTTCTCGCAGCTTCATCGCGAGAGGCGCAGTCGAAGGACCTGCGGTTTGCTCGTACAGCCGACTCTTTCCACTGTTTCCAGCACATTCTCCTTCGGCTGACGGTGGCCTATATGTCAATACACCCTAATGAATCGGCTGCGATACCGCACCTATGATTGGTCTCCCCAGTCCTTGTTGTAGAAAGACGACAAGATGCCAGCCACTGCCCGCAACCGGCTCAGGAAGATCCATAGTCTGGCTCCCATGAAATGAGGAGCCTTTTCGAATGCTGGCAACCTGCTGAAACCGCCTTGCGATCTGCACATGGCGGAGAGTCTTTCCACCATTCTCGCCATTCGCTACGTGCTCTGAGCCTTCGTCCTGTGCAAGCACAGCAAACAGTGCTGTCTCCATCTTTACTTCGTCTACTTCCACGTCGAAGTGAACGTGACGATCGGCCGATAGCGCCACGTTCGAGATGTTGATTGGAACCTGTTCTGCGGTTGCAGCGCGTCTCAGTACCTGTGTTGCTGCGTGCCCATCGCTTCCAACAAATTCGTACCGTCCATTGACGACCATCTGAGGGGTGTAGCTACTGTTCAGTCCCATGCGCGCAACGTAGGCAGCCTGCCGGTCAGTGGATTCCTGGGAAGAAAAGGGATCTCGCCAACCGAGATGGTTCCAGTAGGTAACGTGCTCTGAAAGAACGATGACATTCGGTTGTTGCTGTGCAATCTGCGCCAGCAGAGCATCCGCGGGAGGGCAACTGGAGCAGCCTTCAGACGTGAACAACTCGACAAGCACGGGTGCCGAAGAGCCAGCATTCTCTGAATAAGTAGAGGCAGGCTGTGCCAGCGCGGTAAAAAGGGAAGAAACCGGCCCTATGGTGAAGATTCCGATTGTTATGAGTACTGCGATGGCAAACATCACGCCGATGCGTTTCATGGAGTACGACCTCGCCACAGTCTGACTCGAAAAGAGTCGTTTGGTTACAGCAAAGAGACGTGAAGCCTGTCCGACTGACTCTATGACTGTCGACTGAGGAGGGGGCCGATGGCGTTGCGGCGCGGACGCCATCGGCATTCCTCTGTTTGCGGCTTACTCCGCTTTGCCGAGGGAGTGCTCCTGATAAGCCTTCTGGAGGATGAAGAAAGCCTTCTTCTTTGTGCCGTCGGGAGCGATGAGACCCTTGCGGTTGAAGTCGTCCTGAATGCCGGGGAGCTTGCGGACCGGAGAGCGGAAGTCCATGAGGAGCCATGGTGTAGTGCCGCGAAGTTGGGGGATCTTGTTGAGCATGACAATCTGGTTGCGGAAGATATTAGCCTGATACTCCTCGGTCCAGCGGTCGTGGTCACCGCCGTGGAGGCCAGCTTTGGCGTCGCCGCCAAACTCGCTCATGATGAGTGGCTTGTCGTAGGCGATGTTCCAGGTGGTGTTGGCGGCGTCCTCCGGAGTCTTTTCGTACCAGCCGATGTACTCATTGGTGCCGATGATGTCGAGGGCTTTGCCAAGGGGATCATCAACGATCTTGGTGTTGCCTGAGCCGCGGACGAGGAGGGCAGCGGTGACGAGGCGGGTAGGGTCATACTCACGAGCCTTATCGGCGAGCGTGGAGAGAAAGAGAGTACGGGCGGGAGTGTTGGGAGTTTCGTTGGCGACGGACCAGAGAATGACGGAGGCCTTATCGCGGTCGCGGCGCTGTTCCTCGTGGAGCTGTTGCTCGGCCTTGGCCAGGACGGCGGGATTGTCGAACTGCAGCGCCCAGTAGGTGGGGACTTCGCTCCAGACGAGAATGCCCATGCGGTCGGCGGCGCGGGTCATGCGTTCATCGTGGGGGTAGTGCGCGAGGCGGACGAAGTTGGCACCCATCTCCTTCGCCCAGCCGAGAAGCGTGTCGGCATCCTTCTCAGAATAAGCGCGGCCAGTGCGGTAAGGGGCCTCAGCGTGAATGCAGATGCCACGGAGGTAGATGGGCTTTCCGTTGAGGAGGATCTTGGTGCCCTGAACCTCGACAGTGCGGAAGCCCATCTCGTCCGTGAGGGTGTCGGGCCCGGTAGAGATATTGACCTTATACAGCTTGGGGGTCTCGGGAGCCCAGAGCTGAAGGCCCTGTGGGTGGAGGGTGATGGCGGCGCGGCCCTCCGTGTCGGTGGTGGCGTTGGTGTCGACTTTGAGCCCGGGAATGCTGACATGGACACTGGCTCCGGCAGCGGCGTGCTCGACGTGGACATAGCCTTCGATCGTCTTGCGGTCGGCGCGGCTGAGGTGCAGGTCATAGTCGTCGACAAAGGTGTCGGGAACTGTGACGAGCGAGACATCGCGAGTGAGACCGCCGTAGTTCCACCAGTCGGTATTGAGCGTAGGAACGCCGTCTTCGATGCGAGTATTGTCGACGTTGATGACAGCGGAGTTCTGGCCGGGATGGAGGGCAGCAGTGACCTCGCAGTCGAAGGGAGTAAAGCCACCTTCGTGGTCGCAGATATGCTGGCCGTTGACCCAGAGTTTGGCGCGGTAGTTGGCCGCGCCAATGTGGAAGAAGACGCGGTTTTGGGGCTTCGGTGCGTAGTCGAACTTGCGCTCGTACCAGAGTGGCCCCTCATAGTAGTAGAGACTATCGGTCTGGGTATTCCAGTCTCCGGGAACCTTGAGCGTGGGGGATTTCGAAAAGTCATACTCGATCGGTCGAGTCTTGTTGTCAGCGGGGTCGGCATCCTGAAAGTAGCCGTCCTTCTTGATCTCGCGGTGGAAGCTGTACAGTCCGCCGAAGTACGGATCGACGATGATATGCCAATCGCCATCGAGGCTGGTGGCGGCGCGATGGTCGATGTCCACGAGCAGGGTAGGCGCCGATTGTGCTTCGACAGCGACGGCTAAGGCAGAGATGACGAGAAGGGTAGCAAGGGCGTGCTTGATCGTTGGCATAGGGTCCAATCGTAATTTATTGCTGTAGTCCGATGAGACGGCAGGCTTATCCTCCACGGTCGAAGGGCAATGCATCAGCCGTTGTAGATATTGGTGTTCAGAAACTCATTGCGAAATTTTCCTTGCGGATCATAATGCGCAAGGAGCGCCTGGTAGTCAGGCATCTTTTGGTAAAGAGGCTTCAATCGAGAAGGTGGCATCGTGAACAACTTCGCCCAGTGCGGCTTCGCATGGAACGGTGCCAGCTTCGCTTCAATCATCGGCAGTATCTCTCTGACAGCAGGCCATTCGGGCTTCCACGTAAAGTGAAATGTCATGGAAGGCTGCTGGTAACAAGGACTCATCCAGAGATCGTCGCCATCGATGGTGCGCATCTCCGAGACAAACAGATGAGGCGTTATATGGTCGCGCAATTCCTCGACAGCCAACATGGCCTCATAGCCCCTGTCGCGAGGGACAAAATATTCCGTTTGTAGCTCGGCACCACTGCTTGGCGTGAAGTTCATGCGGAAGTGCGGCAGACGTTCATACCAGGGACCGGGAATGCCCATCTGCTCCGTGCATGGCTCAGCCGAATGCCCTGGTATCGGATGAAGTTTTTTCGTCTGGAGCGTTGCACCGAAGAACTCTGGAGCTAACTTGGAAGAGCTCCCTGAATCCGTGCGCCGCTTGATCCATACCTGGTTGATTTTGTGGTTCTGCCAATCTGTGAAGAAGCTGACGCTGTATCCGCTAGCGAAGATCTCCTCTATATGATCCTTCAGCCGAGCCATGGAAAGGTTCTCGTAGACGACCTGAGTCATTTGAAACGTCGGCTCGACGTTGAGTGTCGTTTTCGTGACCACACCAAGTCCGCCAAGCCCGACGACTGCTCCCAGGAACTGAGGGCCGGACTTCTTCTTGGAAATGACGACCACCTCACCATCTGCCGTGACAACCTCCATCGCCGAGACAGCGGTTGAGAGATTGCCATTCTTATTTCCGGAGCCGTGCGTGGCCGTCGCACAGGCACCAGCCACAGAGATGTGTGGCAACGAAGCAAGATTGTGTACCGCGTAGCCCTTCGCGTCGAGATAAGGAGCAAGCTGGCCATAGGTCACCCCCGCGCCGACTGTGACCGTCCGCGATTCCGGGTCCAACACCATCTGGTCGAGTTGCTTAAGCGAGATCTGACTATCCTTATTGTCGGCGATCCGATTGAAGGAATGGCGAGCTCCCAGTGCCTTCAAACTGTGAGCGTTTTTGACTATCTGCTGTACTTCCTCAGTGCTTTTAGGAAGGAACAGATGAGGGGCGCTGTATTCAATGTTGCCAGCCCAATTGGTGCGAACTTCGGTTGGCGGTTCGCCAGATGCTATCCGCGACAGCAGCGTACCGGCAACAAAAGCGCCGGAGGTCTTCAAGAACTCTCTCTTATCCATTTCGGTATCCTTGGCCTGCGAATTCATTTCATCCATATGATTGGTGCTGTTACTTTGCGCGAATATCTTTCCCAACTCTGCTCTTCTTTCCACTGTCGGGGCTTCCCCCATTGCGCAAACTCTTCTGCCCCGATGTCCTAGAGGCCAGGTGATCGCGCAATTGACGCGCACTCTCCTGCTCGCGACTATGCAATAGCAAGTTGCAAGCATCCGTCAGATGATCTGTCATCAAGCGGAAGGCTAGAGCAGGATCGCGCTGCTCAATGGCCACAAGAATCGGCTTATGAAAGTGAAGGGTATGCTCCAGATCAACCAGCTGCGAAGTGACGATCATCATATTCAACATGGCGCGATGGATGATGTGAAAGAGCCGTCCTGTCAGGCGATTGCCCGAGGCTTGAAAGATAGCACGATGGAACAGCAGGTCCGATGCCACGAGCCGGACGCGGTCGTGCTTGCTTTGTTCGAGGTCGACGATGGACTGCCGCAGCAGCGCGATGTCATCGGCGTTGGCGCGCTCCGCAGCTTTGGCGGCAAGCGCCGGCTCCATCATCAACCGCAACTCTGTAAGCTCTTGCACGGAAGTGTCGTCGAGCAGAAAGAGGAAGTCCATCGGCACAGCCAGAACGGACGATGCGTCTTTGTTTAGATAACTACCATCACCCACCTTTTGCGTGATGACGCCCATGATCTCCAACACCTTAAGGGCCTGTCGCAATGAGGAGCGTGCGACGCCAAAGTTGGTGGCAAGCTCGCGTTCAGAAGGCAGCTTCGTCCCAGGAGAGAGCAGGCCATCGCTCAGCAACTGCTGAAAGCGAAGGATGAGAAGATGCGTTACGTCCTCCTTGTTGCTGAGGATTTCTCCGCTCCCTGCCAACTGTGGTTTGCGAGTTGCTCTCATTCTCAAACAATAGTCTTCACGATGAGCTCGCATGTCAAACAATTGCACTATATTTGTATTGGTACTACCTTTATTTTGTTGTTTCAACAAAAACGTAACCGTGTAGTGACGCCTCTTTTCTCGAGCGTTTACACAGAATTATCCATATTTCTATCGAAAAATTTTCAAACCGAAATTATTTCAGTTGACAGTGAGATCTTTATGGTACTACCTTTGGCGCGATTCAGAAACGAGTCAGGGCCGACTCGAGAAGCTGACAGTTGAGGGAAGCCATGAAAGCTCGCACCTATCGTATGCCGCTCAGGATCGCTCTGATCACGGCGGTTGTGTTGGTACACACCGTCTTTGTTGCAGCTCAGGTGGAATCAGGGCGCTTTGTCGGGCGCATCACCGATGCGCAGGATGCCGTAGTTGAAAAGGCAATCGTGAAAGCGACGAACGTCAACACGAACATAAGCCAGACCGCAGTGACGGACTCAAGCGGCAGCTACGTCATTACGCCGGTTGCGGCGGGTGTCTACGTCATCCATGTCACAGCTCCGGGGTTTGCGACCACGACAACATCGAAGGTCGAAGTTCAGGTGGGACAGATCGTCCGCGAAGACCTAACGATGCAGATCGGCGCTCAGAGCACTACGGTCCAGGTCTACGCCGAAGTTCCGCTGTTGAACACGGACACAGCCACAGTCGGCACGGTCATCACCAATCAGCAGCTGACGAACCTGCCGCTTAACGGGCGCGGCTTCTTCCGGTTGGCAGAGCTCACACCCGGCGCGGCACTACTTTCTCCCACTGGCAATGCACTCGCGATTCGTCCGGAGGCCGTGGACGGTAACACCATCAGCGGTATTCGAGGAAGCGCCATCTCTTTCTTGCTCGATGGCGTCGATGTGAGCGAGCAGCACCAGGGTGGAACATTCATCCAGACATCGATCGATGCGTTGCAGGAGTTCAGCGTACAGCAGAGCCCGTACTCGGCGGAGTACAACCGCGGCGGTGCTTTTTTCAACGCGACGACTAAATCCGGCACGAACAAGTTCCACGGTGGCATCTTCGAATTCATCCGCAATGACAAGCTGGACGCTCGCAATTTTTTTGCTCTTAAGCGGCAGACGCTCAAGCGCAACCAGTTTGGTGGGGATATAGGAGGGCCTGTCTCGATCCCTCATCTATACAACGGAAAAGACAAGACATTTTTCTTCCTGGACTATGAAGCGCAGCGTCTGAGGCAGGGACTCGTCTTCAACAACACGGTCGCGTCCAACGCACAGCGCAACGGAGATTTTAGTGCTTTTCTGGGCCTTTCCACTCCGAAGATCATCTACGACCCGCTGCTGACAACGACGACCGGCACTGTTACGACTCGCGTTCCATTCAAAGGAAACATTATCCCGAGCAACCGGATATCTCCTCAGTCGGCGATCGTTCAGAGCTACTACCCGGCCCCGAACAATGCAAGCGGTACGGCCAGCTTTGTCCCTTCACAGGCGGTTGATTTCGATCAGTTCACTGTTCGCATCGATCACTCGATCAACGCCTCAAACAGGCTCTTCGCACGATGGGTCTATGTCAACAATCGAGAGGTTGATCCAAATGCAGCGCCAGCCCTTGGGACCGCTTCTTTGACATCCAACGGGCAAGACATAGCGGTTGGCCTGATCACCAATATCGGCGCGAACAAGGTTCAGGACTTCCGTATCCACTATCTGCCGAGTCACGTCAGGCTTACGGCGTTCCTGCAAGGACCGGACTTCAACACCAACGCCGGAATTCAAGGATTTACAAGCTTACTGCGTCCAGGCTCGGGTGGCTCTTTTCCGGACTTTGCTTTCAGCGGATATTCCTCTCTGCAGGGGTCGGGCTTTGATCAACGTCCAAAGTCGCAGGATAGAACTGTCCTTGAACCTACCGATAACTTCACAATCTTGAAGGGGCGACAGTCTCTGAAGTTCGGAGCATTGGTTCGTTACTACCAATGGATCGGTTATGACAGCGAGCAGTATGTCGGCAACTTCTCTTTCAATGGAAGCGAAGCAGGAGATGCATACGCCGACTTCCTCCTCGGCTATCCATCTGCTGTCACTCGAGCGTATCCGGCTGATAACTTCGGTGGCCAGCAGACGTACTATCAGTTCTTCGCGCAGGATGACATCCGTCTCAACGAGCACCTTACGGTCAACGTCGGGCTCAGGTATGAGTATTCGCCGTGGCTCAATGGCTACAAGGGCCAGCTTGGCACCTTCGATCCAAGTAAATCGAAACCAATCATCGTGCAAGGCCGAACGGATCAGGTAGATCTGACATCACAGTTTGCCGCACCGGCGGCCTATCAGTTCTTCGGAAAGTACATTCAGACGAGCTCTCAAGCTGGCCTGCCATACTCCATCACTAGTACTGACTGGAAGCAGTTCGGGCCAAGGGTTGGATTTGCATGGAGTCCGTTCGGCAAAACGACAATTTTCCGAGGTGGTTATGGCATCTTCTACGAGCCCGAAGGGTCAGGTGGACGCGTCAATCTGAACATACTCCCGTTTCGACTCAACGAAACAGTCAACCAGACTCAGAACGTCGCCCCAACTCGAACACTGGCAAACTACTTCCTTGGAACGCAGCTGGGTTCTGCGACCACGAATCCAACTCTGGTGCCCACCTTGACTCATCTGCTCATCGGCTACAACCAGCACTACAGCTTCGGGGTACAGCAGCAGCTCTCACCGAAGACCGTAGCAGAGATATCCTACGTGGGTAATCATGGCGTGCATCTTCAAAGTACGGACGACTTCAATGATCCATCACCAGGCCCTGGTGCGATTCAAACGCGTCGTCCCTACCAACCCTGGGGCACGATTACTTATCAGTCGCAGGACCTTGGCACAACCTATCAATCGTTGCAGGCCAAGGTGGAACATCGTGCTGGCAATGGTCTGACGGCTCTCGTGTCCTACACCTGGTCGAAGTTTCTCCAGTCAAACCAGTCTCCCTCTGTCGGCGGCAACACCGGATATGAGAAGACCTATTCGCCGTACAACACCCCTCAGAACCTGGCGATCAGCGGTACCTATGAACTGCCGTTCGGCCACGAGCGTAAGTATCTTGCAAACAGCAATGGCTTTGTCGATGCTGTGATCGGCGGGTGGCAGCTTCAGCCGCTCATCGTGCTTCGCAGCGGAGTTCCTTATACCCCGATCATTTCAGGCGATCAGGCCAACACCGGCGTGGGTAATCAGCGCCCAAATTTGAACCCGAAAGGCGGATCGCCGACCTTCAAGCGCAGTCTCTCAAACTGGTTTGATAAATCAGCTTACGTCATAGCTCCGCAGTACACTTACGGCCAGGTCAAGGCAAATACGCTGCAATCGGATGCATATCGCCAATTCGATGCTTCTATCTTCAAGAACTTTGCAGTAAAGGGCGATTCGGTACTGTCCTTTCGAGCGGAGTTTTTCAACATCTCAAACACCACGAGCTTCAGCCCACCAAACGTCTCGAACTCCACTGGAGTGATCTCGCAATTTGCTCCAATTGATACTGCTGCTGGCGCATCGATAACCAGCACGTCGGTTCCTTCCCGCGACATTCAGTTCGCGCTCAAGTACAACTTCTAGATGAAAGGTATGGGTATCATGCGCTCACTCGTTCTCTCTTTGTTCTGCGCGGCGGCTTTGCAGGCACCTGCACAGACTCCTGTCTCCATCAACGTCGACTTGGCCAAGCCGCAGGGAACCTATAAGCCGATCTATAGCTGGTTCGGTTACGACGAAGGCAACTACACCACCATGAAATACGGGAAGCAGTTGTTGACTGAGTTGCATGATCTCAGCCCGGTTCCGGTCTACATACGCGCACACCATTTGCTCACCTCCGGCGATGGTGTACCAGAGCTGAAGTGGAGTTCCACCAACGTCTTCACGCTCGATGCCAATGGCAAGCCTGTTTATGACTTCAAAATCCTGGACGGGATCTTCGACGAATACAAGGCTGCTGGTGTCCGTCCAATGGTTGAGCTGGGATTCATGCCGAAGGATCTCGCCGCGAATCCCGAACCCTACCAGGTTCACTACCCGAAGAACACGACCTCCGGGGGATCGAACAATCCGCCCAAAGACTATGCGATGTGGGGCGAGCTTGTGCATAAGGTCACCGAACATCTAGTTCAGCGTTATGGCAAGGAAGAAGTCCTCAAGTGGTACTTCGAGGTTTGGAACGAGCCGAACATCAGCTACTGGCACGCCACACCAGAGGACTACTACAAGCTGTATGACTATGCCGTTGCCGGGGTGCGCGCCGCACTGCCAGGTGCTATCGTTGGCGGACCCGCAAGTACAGGACCCGGATCGGAAAAGGCAGCAACATTTCTGGATAACTTCCTGAAGCACGTCGACACCGGCAAAAGCGCGGCTACCGGCAAGCCTGTTCCCATGGACTTCATCTCGTTCCACGTAAAAGGCCAGCCCAAGGTAGTTGACACTCACGTTCGCATGGGGCTCGATAAAGAACTGAACGATGCCGACCAGGGATTTGCGATCATCGCAAAGTATCCGAAGTTCATTCACCTGCCCATCATTCTCAGCGAGGCGGACCCCGAGGGATGTGCTGCCTGCTCCTCCAAGGTCAACCCATCGAATAACTATCGCAATGGACCGCTCTATCCGGTCTACACGGCTGCTGCTATCAAAGGACTCTTCGATCTGCAGGACCGTTACAAGGTCAACCTGATCTCCATGCTGAGTTGGTCCTTCGAGTTTGAAGACAAGGATTACTTCGAGGGCTTCCGTTCACTGGCAACCAATGGCGTCGACAAACCTGTGCTCAATGTCTTTCGCATGGCTGCTCTGATGTCTGGCAATCGTGTCCAAACGACCAGCACGGGGCAACTCCCTCTTGACGACATACTGAAGTCAGGAGTGCGACAGGCTCCCGACGTAGATGCCTTTGCGACCAAAGCTGAACGCGAAGCTGCCGTGATGCTCTGGAACTACCATGATGACGATCTACCCGCTGCAGGCGCGCAGGCGCAAGTAACTATCACCGGAATTCCGGCAGGCATTCATAGGGTGTTGCTGGAGCACTATCGCATCGACGAACATCACAGCAACGCTTATACGGTTTGGAAGGACATGGGTTCTCCGCAGACTCCTACGCCCGAGCAGTACGCCAAACTCCAGGCCTCCGGTCAGCTACAACTGCTGACCTCTCCAAAGTGGTTGGACGTCGAGGGTGGCAAAGTAACCATCGAGACCGGCCTTCCCCGGCAAGCTACTTCACTGATACACCTGAAATGGTAGGAGTAACGTGTCGACTCGGATGAAAGGTGATCTACAACAGACGCGGCCAGGCGGGTTGAAGGGTGAATGGTATTTCGTTGCTCTTGTAACGATGGCCATCGCCATCAGTTACTTCGACCGCCAGACATTGCCTGTGGCAATCTCGGCGATTCAGCATTCCATCCCCTTGAGCGACCAGCAGTTCTCCTGGCTGCAGTCCGCCTTCCTCATCTCCTACGGCGTGCTCTATGCAGTCGGAGGACGTCTGCTCGATGTGGTTGGCACACGTCGCGGATTCATCCTCATCATGCTGTGGTGGTCGCTCTCTTGCGCACTGCACGGCTTCGCTGCAAACTTCGCCTTCCTCCTGGCTGCACGATTTCTACTCGGAATGGGCGAGGGCGGAGCCTTTCCCGCGGCCGCGCGTGTCGTGGCCGAGTGGGTTCCTCTGCATCAACGTTCGACCGCAATGGGCATCATCAATGCGGGGACTGCCGTAGGCTCAGTTCTTGCCCCGCCACTTATCGGAATCACTCTGCTAACCAGTGGCTGGCGCATGGTGTTCTTTGCTGCAGGCGCTGTTGGTCTTGTGTGGGTCGTGTGGTGGGCAATTGCCTACCGTTCTTCCGCGAACGTTTCATCTGCCACACTCGATGCCCGCGTGATCGCACAGCAACTTACGCTGTGGGAGATACTCGGTATTCCTTCAGTCAGAGTTCTGGTCTTCGCAAAGTTCATGAGTGACTCTGCCTGGTACTTCTATCTTTTCTGGCTGCCGAAGTACCTCTACGACGTGCGTGGCTACGACATCAAACACGTCAGCTACTATGCGTGGATTCCTTACGCAGCCTCGGGCGTGGGGAGTTTTCTGGGCGGATGGTTCTCCAGCATTCTCCTTAGTCGCGGACGCTCGCTGGATTACTCGCGGAAGCTCGTCCTCGGTATAAGCGCGCTCTTTATGCCGGTCGTGATGCTTGTACCGCACGTACCAGTTGGATGGGCGCTCGTGTTGTTCAGCATTGCTTTCTTCTGTCAGCAGTCATGGTCCGGTCTCATCATGACCTTGCCTGCCGACATCTTTCCTTTGTCTGCTGTTGGAACTGTGTCGGGGCTTGTCGGGTTCGGCGGTGCGATGGGCGGCGCCATCTTTGGCGTAGTCGCCGGCTTCCTGCTCGGCCACGGCTCTGGCTATGGAACACTTTTCGTCATCGTTGGGACCTTTCACTTAATTGGGTTCCTCGCAATCCTGCTTCTGGGGGGCAGGATTCAGCCACTCAGGTCTCCAGAGCTTATTCAGATAGAGGGCCGACCATGAAGATCACCGAAGTTCGTACACGCGTCGTCCAGTGGGAAGGAAAGACCGTTCCACTGCCCCCTCACTTTTGCACGAATCCAATGGACCTTGTAATGTTCCGCGAGGCTTCAATGGGCAACTTCGCATTTCATGGATGGGTGCTGGTCGAAATCTTTACTGATGATGGGCTGGTAGGACTAGGCAATGCCGCCCTTGCACCGCTCGTCACAAAGGCTTGCATCGACACGTACTTCAAGGATTTCCTGGTCGGACAGGACCCATGGGACACAGAGTATCTGTGGCAGCAGATGTATCGCCGCACCATGGCATTCGGTCGCAAGGGCATCGCCATGACCGCGATCAGCGCGGTCGATATCGCCCTCTGGGATCTGCTCGGAAAATCCGCCAAACAGCCCGTCTATCGCTTGCTCGGCGGCCGCACCAAGAAGAAGATCCCCGTCTATGCGAGCCGCCTCTACAGCATGCCTCTCGATGAGCTTCGGGTCGAAGCGCAACGCTACAAGGACGAAGGCTACAAGGCCATGAAGCTACGCTTTGGTTGGGGTCCCGTAGATGGCGCTGAAGGAATGCAGCGCAACGTTGAACTCGTGCGTACGGTACGCGAAGTTGTCGGCGATGGAATCGACGTGATGGCTGATGCGTATATGGGCTGGACACTCGATTACGCCAAGCGCATGCTGCCGCTGTTGGAGCCATTCCATCTACGCTGGCTTGAGGAACCAGTCATTCCCGATGACACTCGAGGCTACAAAGAACTCAAGTCTTACGGGCGCGTGCCAATCGCAGGAGGAGAGCACGAGTTCACTATCTTCGGCTTTCGTGAACTACTCGAGGCGAACGCCCTCGACTACATCCAGTTCGACACCAACCGCGTTGGCGGCATCAGTCAGGCGCGCAAGGTCTCTGCGCTTGCTGAGTCATTTCAGATTCCTGTCGTTCCTCACGCCGGACAGATGCACAACTACCACGTCGTCATGGCAAGCCTGAACTCGCCGATAGCGGAGTTCTTTCCGCAGGTCGATGTTGAGGTCGGCAATGAACTCTTCTGGTATATCTTCGACGGAGAGCCAGTACCGGTGGACGGCTACATCGACCTCGACGAAAATACTCCGGGCCTCGGTCTCACGGTCAACGAAGAGTCCCTCAAGCGATTCAAAATCATTGAGTAAATCGAGGTCTACAAAAGATGATGCATCTCTTACAAATCAGTAATGGCTCCTCGCGGCGTGTCGCAATTGTCGAAGAGCCTCACCTCAGATGCCTCAACGGAGTCGAGTCGGTATACGCACTAGCGCAGGCTAGTCTACTCGCAGGTATCTCGCTAAGCGAGCAGGCACGGATATTGGCCACCGGCGAATTATTCGACTACAACGCTATCTATGGTGGAACCTCAAACTGGCATCTACTATCGCCGATTGACGTCCCGAGGGCTCCGTCACGTGTATTGGTCGCAGGCACTGGGCTTACCCATCTAGGGAGTGCAAAGGAACGTCAGGCAATGCACATCGCTGAAAAACCTGAGACTACCGAAATCGTCACCGACAGCATGAAAATGTTTCAATGGGGCTTGGTAGGCGGGCGTCCCGCAGAGGGAGAGATCGGCATCGCGCCAGAGTGGTTCTACAAGGGCGATGGCTCGGTGCTCCAGCCTCCTTTTGGACCACTCACCATTCCCGCGTATGCCGAAGATGGTGGTGAAGAGGCAGAAGTAGCAGGCGTGTATCTCGTTGGAGAGGACGGCACGCCACATCGCATTGGTATGGCCGTAGGCAACGAGTTCTCGGACCACAAGTTCGAAAAGCGAAACTACCTCAACCTTGCCGGCTCCAAACTTCGCACCTGCAGCCTTGGGCCGGAGCTCATTGTTGGAGCTCAGTTCCAGGCCGTCTCCGGCGAAGTGCAGATTGAACGGGCGGGAAAAGTTCTCTGGCAGAAGAAGATCGAAACCGGTGAAGAGAACATGTGCCACAGTCTCGCCAATCTCGAGCATCATCACTTCAAGTTCGAAGGCCATCGTCAGCCCGGAAGCGTGCATGTCCATTTCTTTGGAGCGCACTCTCTTAGCTTCGGTGACGGCATCGAACTACAAGAGGATGACTGGATGCAGGTATCGTATGAGGGATACGGTCGTCCCCTCCGCAATCCGGTACGAATTGAATCGAAGCGTGAGAACCAACTCGTTCATGTCAATGCATTATCTTAACCACGATCAAGGAATTTTCCCATGAGTGACGTCAATGTAGCGATTTTCGGATTAGGTACTATGGGTGCCGGTATGGCCTCAAACCTCCTGAAAGGTGGATTTCAGCTCACCGTCTACAACCGCTCTGCAGCGAAGGCACAGCCCTTTGCGGCCCTTGGTGCTCGTGTTGCGATCACACCTGCGGAGGCAGCGGAAAATGCGTCCGTGATCATCAGCATGTTGGCCGACGATCAGGCATCCCGCGAAGCCTGGACCGGGAAGGACGGAGCGCTCGCCGCTGTAAAACCTGGTGCGATTCTAGTTGAGGCCAGTACCGTTAGTCCCGTATGGATAGAGGAGCTTTCCGGGCTGGCAAAGCAGCAAGGGGCAGAGCTTCTGGACGCGCCTGTACTGGGCAGCCGTATGCAGGCGGAGGGTGGTCAGCTCACATTCCTGGTCGGAGGGTCAGAGGCAGCGTTAGAGACAGTAATTCCCGTCCTGAAAGCGATGAGCAAAGAGATCGTTCATCTTGGTCCGGTCGGCAGCGGTGCCAGGATGAAGCTCATCAACAATTTTCTGTGCGGCGTGCAGATCGCCTCGCTCGCCGAAGGTCTTACATGGATTGAGCGGAGCGGTCTGGACCGCGAAAAAGCGCTTACCGTGTTGAAGAACGGCGCTCCAGGAAGCCCTTTGCTCTCCGCTATCTCGGCCCGCATGGTTAAGCAGGACTACGCCGTCAACTTCCTGCTCAAGCTTATGTCGAAGGACCTCCTCTATGCTCATCAGGAAGCAGCAAACAGTCATGTAGAGTTGAAGACGGCAGAGGTGGCCCGTAGTCTATTTGAAGCCGCTGTTACTCAGGGACACGGCAGTGACGATATGTCTTCAGTCATCGAACCAATCCGCGCACAGAAGCAATAGCAGATATCACTCTGCACCAAACTTCAGGAGAAGATTGTCATGGCAGTTGAGCCGTTACTTATCGCAGGAGAGTGGCGCGAAGCCACCTCGAGCTCTACCTTCACCGCAGAAAATCCTGCTACGGGGAGGAAGCTCGAGGCAGAGTTTCCCATCAGTCAATGGCAGGATTGCGACTTGGCTCTAAGTGCCGCTGTAGATGCTGCCAGGGCACTGCGTTCTGCGTCAGGAGAACAGCGAGCGCTCTTCCTCGAAGGGTACGCGAAGCATATCGAAGAACGCGTGACGGCCATCGTCGAGATGGCAAATCAGGAGACAGGCCTGGCCATCACACCTCGCTTGAAGGACGTTGAAATCCCGAGGACGACTACGCAACTCCGACAGGGAGCCGCCGCAGCCCGCGAGGGATCGTGGACCCACGCCGTCATCGACTCGAAAGCGAACATTCGCTCCCACTTTGCACCTATCGGCCCCGTCGTGGTCTTCGGCCCGAACAACTTTCCCTTCGCCTTCAACGGCATCTCGGGCGGAGATTTCACTGCCGCCATCGCGTCCGGCAATCCAGTCATCGCAAAGGCTCATCCCCTCCATCCCGGTACAAGCAAGCTGCTTGCGGAGTGCGCCGTCGCTGCCCTGGCCGAGGCTGGTCTTCCAGCAGCCACGGTGCAGATGATCTACCACCTCAGTAATGAGGATGGCTTGCGGCTAGTCAGCGATCCAAGGATCGGCGCGACCAGTTTCACCGGAAGCCGCACCGGCGGCCTTCACCTGAAGGCTGCGGCGGAGAAGGCAGGCAAGCTTATTTATCTTGAGATGTCGAGCCTCAATCCGGTCATTCTCTTACCCGGCGCACTCAAAGAGCGCGGCGAGCAGCTTGCGACCGAACTCGCGGATAGCTGTCTTGCTGCATCCGGACAGTTCTGCACCAGTCCGAATCTTATCCTCGCGATCGCTGGTAAAGATGCGGAACAGTTGTCATCCAACCTCGCAAACATCTTCGAAAAACGTCCCTCTGCGCCGCTGCTCTCCTCGGGCGGTCTTAAGGGACTCGATGCAGGCGTAAAGTCTCTCATTCACGCGGGAGCCACTCTCGTCACAGGGGCGGGGCCAGCCGATGGCGAAGGATATCGCTACAAGAACACGCTTCTTCAGATATCTGCTGAGCGCTTCTTTGAGAAGCCCGATGAGCTGCAACGCGAAGCCTTCGGCAACGCGACACTGCTCATCACAGCAAAAGACGTTGCCCAGTTGCAGCAGGTCATCGAAACGCTTGAAGGCAATCTCACAGGAAGCATCTACTCCAGCTCTACTGGAGACGACGATGCGATCTATCCCGATCTCGCTGCCGCGCTGCGCTACCGCGTGGGTCGCCTGCTGAACGATAAGATGCCGACCGGTGTCGCGCTCAGTCCCGCGATGAACCACGGAGGGCCGTTTCCTTCCACTGGACATCCAGGGTTCACCGCGGTCGGTATACCTGCATCGATGACGCGCTTTTGTGCGCTGCACTGCTACGACAATGTGCGCCCCGCCCGCCTACCCGATGTGCTGAAGGATCAGGCCCCCAATCCATCCATGTGGCGTCTCATTGACGGCAGTTGGATTCGCGACACAAATCTGTCATCCTGAGCGTAGTCGAAGGACCTGCGGTTGTTTTTGCCGTTGCTGTTCTTCTCTCGTCACCCACAAAACCGGGTGCCCCATCCATCGCAGTCTCACCGCGATGGGTGGGAGGTACAAACCTCACCCCAACTAACTAAGCAAACCATGAGCAGAGCCGAAGGACTTGCGGTTTGCTGGAATCGGCAGAAACCCCTCTTTACTAGCTTCCCGAGTAAAGCTGAAAAGGGGCCCAATAAAGCGGTTTCCGGAATGCGCCGCCTCCCCGAATCAGGGCCAGCTTCGCCGACCGCAGCGCAGCATCTGGCTTGCGGCCATGGGCCAGTTCGTCATAGAGATGGTCCATCAACTGCGGGGTAGAGGCATCGCTCACCTCCCACATCGCTCCGATCACATAGTGCGAACCCGCCCTTAAGAACGCCCAGGCCAACCCCACGAGCCCCTCGCCCGAGTAGTTGCGCAGTCCAGACCCATAGCAAGAGGAGATCGTAACCAACTCCGCATGAAGTGGCTGGTCGAGTATGTCGCGCGCATACAACTTGTACGCCTCAGGCTGGTTGGCCGGGCTCGACAGAATGATCGCGGAGTCGAGAGGGTTCGTCTCGTTCGCCGTCGCATGGGCCACAAAATGGATATACGAAAACTGCCCGGGAGCACTCGATGCGTATGCCGGCGGAGAGGCATTAGAGCCAGCAATCACGGAGCGATGCTCCGGAGTAAAGTGAGCTGCTACATCCGCCATCTCGGTGGATGCATTGGGCAGCGCGGCATAGTCCGCTGTGCGATAGATGGGATCGCCGACGAGCAGAATCTTCGGCGACGCCGGCTGGCGAGGCTCTTTCCCCAAAGCAGCAAGCAGCCGAAGAGAATTGGCGTTCGTAATCGTGACGTCTTCGATCCAGTAGTGCGGCTGCTCGCCCGGAGGAATCAGCGTCTCAAAGTTGAGGCCACTCAACTCCTTGTCACCGATGAGGAATACGCGGGCATCATGTCCAATGAGACCCTCGGCAGGCTTGACGAGCGCATCATAGAGAGCCCGTCCGGTAGAGTCTCTCTGCGCAAGCAGATCCTTGGATGCAAGGATCGATTGCGTATGGTTCGCCACCAGCGGAAGGAGGTGCGTGCTCCCCGGCAGAGTGTACGACTCCTCCCGAGTCGCATTGATCGCCCAGAGATAAGACACCTGCGGCCGCAAACAATAGACCAGAATGGTTCCATGCAATCGAGCAGCAAGCGCCCGTGCAGAAGTGAGCTTAGAGGAATCCTTACCACCAGCAGACTTCGTCCCAAGCCCCTCTGCAAGCGTCTCCGCGCGACTCTGGTCGATGATCTTCAGAGCATCGTCTTTTCTTCCCTCGTGGAGCAGGTGCTCCATGTAGTCAAGGTAGAGATCGTTGCCATTCTCAAGAAAAGGAAGCTGCAACTCAACGCTCTTCAGCGTTAATCTTTGACGGTGAAAAGTATCGATGGTGCGCTGGAACCACAGATCCGCCAAGCTGTCCCGACCAGTCGTTGCATACAGCCTGGCTAGGGTATTCTCCGCTTCCCATTGCACCCACGGAGAACTTCCAGCTAGTTTCACAAGAGCGAGCAACTTCTCTTCTGCGGCAGGCTTCATATCTTGCTCGATCAGCAGAAGTGCTTCCAGAAGCAGCGGTTCCAGTTCTTCGGTGTCGTTCTGCCTGAGCGCAGCCAGCCGTTTTGCTTCCAGAATGTGTGTCTCCGCCGCTTTGGTCTCCCCATGAAGAAGCAGATACCCAAGAGCAACGTGTACGCTAAGAATCTCCTCTTGGTTCTGGATCATTTCTGCAAGCAGGAGTGCTCTTTGATAGGAGAAGCGTGCCGCAGTAAAGTTATTTAGGTAAAATTGACTCATACCGGCGTTATTCAGCCAATGCACTTCGTCGAGGGTGGCACCGATCGCTGCCGCTTGCACCTCGGCTGTTTTCGAGTTCAGCAACGCATGCGTAAAATCGCCAGTTTGGTAATAGACCCAGCCAAGATTGCCAAGTGCCTTTTCCAGAGCTAGCTTGGCCCCAATCGATTTGGCAACCGTTGAGGCGTGTGTGAAGCGTGCCAGTGCGTCTTCGTAGTGCTCCTCCTGCAATGCCACAACACCGAGATTCATCAGCATCTGCGTCTGTAGGAACTTGGCATCCTCATGGAGTGCGTTGTTCAAGGCTTCCTGAAAGAGGTGTTCCGCTTCGTCAAAGTGCTCTCGTTTGAGAGCAACGATTCCTTTGGCACCCAGCAGTTCCACCCGTAGCGTACCGTTAGGATTCAGTGATTCTGCCCTGGCGAGTGCCTGTTCTGCGACTGTCGGATTCCCCAGCCAAATCTCTGCGACGGACAACAAGAGACTCTGTCGAACGGTACTTGCGACCTCCATGCCATCAGGAAGAGGGGTTTGCAACAACTCTACAACATCCTTGCTTCGTCCCTGATAAAGACGTATTTTCGCCAGTTCTATCCGGAATCTTGCGCTCCAGATAGGGCTCGTCTGCGCATAGCGAGCCTCTGCATTCAAAGCTGTTTGTGACGCTAGAAGCAGTTCGCCTGCGACGAACTGCCCGTCGATCTCTTGATATAGCGCATCTGGATTTTGTTTTGCTTGTGTCTCTCGCCTACACCCTGTTTCTAGCACACAGAGGAGTGCAATCGCAGTTAGGGCATGGTACTGCCATTGCCGCGAGTTGTTCCAGCGCTGACGGTCCCATCGGCCGCGCAGCCCATCTCGGCGCGGAGCATGGTCAAGTGAAAGGAGCCATGGCTGACAAGCAACTCCCCTAAGAAGATATTGCCAAAATCTGGCACATGAATGACGTGCCCAAAGGTAGACCCCGGCTTCGCGCCCTGCACCTCGTGGACGAGAGAGCTTAGGACGTGTCCCTTCTGCTTGCGTGCCTCTGCCGATCCAACCCACTCGAAGCGCCTCTTCAACCACTCTGGAGCATCTTTGTTACTGGTAATCCTACTGTTCCGGTCCACGGCTTTGCGGATAAAACCTTCATGGTCCGGCCATGCGCAGTCCGGGAACCCGATATGATCCAGATCGGCAGTAGAACCAAGGATATCTCCATCCTTCACGGGGGGTACATTCTGGGTTTCGGACGCGGCCACCGCGAGCAGATCAAGGTCGATGTTCGGCGTGATTGGTTTGCCTCCAATGCGGAGGTTCTCGAACTGCGAGCCGACGAACGAGACCTTCGGGTGATACCCCTCTCGCGGGTGCTCGACTGCCATTCGAGATACGATACGGTCTGCGGTCACGACCTCCAGCACATTAAACCCTTCGACCACGGATGTGACGAGCGTCGTCCAGTTGCCGTTGGCCTTATGGACTGTGCCGAAGACCTCCGAGTAGGCGGCTTCGCAGGAGATGATGTCATCCAGCTTGAAGCGCTCGGTCCGTCCCGCAGCCTGTCCGCCGGCCTGGCTCAAAGAGACCGATGCCTGCGTATGCACCAGCTTCTCAACGGGATGGGTGATATGTCCGCCCAGTGGGCTGGCGTCCCCGTGGTAATAAAACACTCTATGTTTGCTGGCGTCCATGTCCTGCTCCTATTTGGGAGAATTATTTTGTAAAGGTAAGTTTGTACTTGTATCTGGCGAGATCCACCAGCTTATCAGCCTGGCCCTGAGACGAAACGACACCCTGCACTCGAAGTTCATTCATTCCCTCTTGTGCCGTCATCACAGGAACTTGAATCGTTACAGTGTCGCGGGCCTGCTGAGCCGAAACATTGACATGCCAGACGGGTGTAGCCGAGGGCGAATATGACGAATACAAGGCACAGCGATAGCTCGTTGCACCAGCCGCCGGAGGAATATCAACGGACAACAGATAGAAGCCATGAGCAGGCGCGACGACTTCAGTAACAGTATTACCGCCACGCGCACCAGCGTTCGCCAATACAGTGCTGTTCAACACGGCGGGAACCTGGGTCTCCGCCATCTCCGTCTTCATTCGCGGCATCACAACTGCCGACTGGTACACAATCATCAGCAGACAAGCAGCTAGCGCCGGCACCAGGACCAACGGCCGCACCAGCCACGCAAACCACGAGGACGATGGTCGCGGAGCAGTGACCTGCGCCGTCGCCGGAGCACACAACTCCTCGCGCGCGGCGCTGGCAAACATCACGCCGGCCTTCACGTCTCCCGCGCACTCCAGGCAGTCGAACATGTGGTCTTCAAAGCGGTCTCGCGATTCGCCGCTAAGCTCCCCCAGCAGGTATCGTTCCACCGCCAACTCTTCCACCGCGTTCTGATGTGTCATGCCCAAAAATCCTCAGTCACTACCATTGTGTCGAAAACCACGGAATCGTTTCATTCTTTCGGATAGTCTTCTCCGGTCAACTCTCTTTGTCATGCGCCGAGTAGGCCTTGCGAAAGGAGTGCTTCGCCCGGTGCAGCAGCACCCGGATGTACTCCCGGTCCACGCCCATCTCCCGACACACGTCGTCCTTGTCGCGTTCTTCCATAAGAACTGCCCGCAGCACTCCGCGGTCCCGCGTGTTCAATGTTTTCAACGTCTTTTGTACCGTATGGCAAATATCCTGGGTCAGCATGACCGCCAACGCATCCGGTCTGCGCTCGACCAACAGGGCAGCGGTTGTTTCCTCTAAAGGGTCCGCCCGGCTGTCCGAGCGATACTGCTCCGAAAGGACGTTATTGCAGATAGAGTTCACCAGCGGACCCAGCCGTTCCGCCTGACGAATCCCCCCCTCGCTCCGCAAAAGGGCGAATGTTCTCGCGAACGTCTCCTGCTTTACGTCCTCAATCGTCTGTTGCGAGTGCAGCCGGGAGCGTAGCTTGAGTAGGATGAGTTCACTGAAGTATTGGACGAAGTGCTGCTCCGTCGCTGCGTCCCCGCACCGAAGCCGATCCAGGTAGGAGGCATCAAACGTGTCGAAGTTCACTCCTCTTTATCCTCTCTTGCGGGTTGCCCAAAGTGTACACCGGCATACCATTGATGGAGAGGTAAGTTGATGATTCGTTGGATCGTTCGTTCCTTGAGGTGGCTGGCTGTCTTCCTGGTACTGCTTTATGCCGGAGACTGGGCGGTTCTGCGGGTGAGGATCGCGCATGGGACCGCGTTCCGGGTCATTCAGATCCATCAACTGCTGGCGACTCCGTTGAAGGGGCAGAAGGAGGAGTACGACTTCGATGGAGATCTTCCGCAAAACTGTAGCCGGTCGATCTTTCCGCAGGCCGGCAATCCTCCATGCTGGTGGCTGGAGCGGCATACGACGCACTGGGAATAGTCGTGTTTCTTTACAATCAGGGAATGGACACGGCAGAGCTTACCTTCGAGCAGATTCAGGATACGGTCAGAGGCGGCGGACGCATCGGCCGGGATGAGGCGCGATGGCTCTGGCAGAACACCTCGAACGCCGAGTTATGCGTGCTGGCAATGCAGGTAAGGCAACGCTTTCATGCTCCTGATGCCTGCACGTACATGATCATGCGCATCATCAACTACACGAACGTGTGCGTCGCCCAGTGCGACTACTGCGCCTTCTACCGGCTGCCCGGCCAGGAGGGCGGCTACGTGCTGAAGCAGGATGAAGTCTTTGCCAAACTGGACGAGTTGCTGGCCCTGGGCGGAGATCTTGCCGCCTTCAACGGCGGCTTTAATCCGCATCTGCTGCTGAGCTACTATTGCGACCTGTTCCGCGCCATCCGCGACCGCTACGGCGACCAGTTGGAGTTCTACGCGCTGACCATCGCGGAGTTCATGTATCTCGCCGACCACGCCAAGCTGGACTATGCGACGACCGCGCAGCGATTCAAAGAGGCCGGGGTTCGGTGGATCACGGGTGGCGGCTCGGAGATTCTGACAGAGGAGTTCCGCAAGCGGCACAGCAAGTTCAAGTACACCGTGGCGCAGTACTTCGAGGCGCAGCGGGCGATCGTCGACGCCGGTCTGCGGACGACGGCGACGATGGTGATCGGCTTCGACGAGACGCTCGAGGAACGACTGGAGCATCTGGAACGGACACGCCAGTTTCAGGACGAGACCAGCGGCCTCGCAAGCTTTCTCTGCTGGACCTACAAGCCCTACTTCACGCAGATCGGCGGCATCGAGATCGGCACCGCCGAGTACCTGCGCCATCTGGCACTGAGCCGGATCTATCTAGACAACGTCCCGCACATCCGCACATCCGTCCTGACGCAGAACGAGCGCGCACTGGAAGGACTGGCATATGGCGCCGACGACTTCGATCTCCCCATCGAGGACGAAGTCACGCAGAAGGCCGGGGCAACGATCAGCCTCGCCTTCGACAGAATTCTGGACGTAGCCAAAGGGCTCGGCTTCACCCCGAAGTACCGGCACGTGGCCGGTGCACACGAGAGTTCGCCCCTATAACGAACGCTGTCCTTTTGTTTGTCATCCCGTAGGGATCTGCTTTTCGCCTACGCCGGCATAAATGCCCGGGTGCCCCGTCCTTTGCGCGTAGTTTGCGTAAAGGGTGGGATTGTATACCCCAAACTCGGGTGAGTAGATTCCCAAAACCCAACCCGCCAAAAAACCTGTCAAGCCCCACTAAAGTAATCATCCATCATCAAACTACTCAAACCAAACCACTTCCACGTCAAAACAAACCACAAAAAACTGGCACATTAGTTTCCCTCCACTTGGTAAAATAGAACTAGAGATAAAAAAGCCCCGGCCATCAACCGGGGCTTTTCCTTTTAGAATCAATATTCTACCAATAACCCCAATGGATGCAATATTTTAGCGTTTTCCTCACGCTACTTTATCGCATCCATCACGCATTTAAGGAGAAAACCATGCCCATCAACCTCTGCCAGCACACCAAGCAGGACGGCAACACCTGTGCCTCACCCGCCCTCTCCGGCCAGACCCTCTGCTACTTCCACAGCCGCGAGCGCACTCCACAACAGCACACCGAAGCCACCCTCGAGCTTCCTGACCTCACCGACCGCACCGCCATCCTCACCGCACTCTCCCAACTCCTCCAGGCCGTGGCCCTCAACCAGATCGACACCAAACGGGCTAATCTCCTCCTCCGAGGACTCTCCCTCGCCACACGCCTCGCGACATCCATCGAAAAACAAGAGAGCAACCAAGCGGGTGCCCCAGGTCTCGCTTCTGAGACCTGGGTTTCCAACCTGGCACCCATCTCGCAAGGCCAGTCCATCTCAGCCGCCAAAGCAACCATGCCCACGCAGAACATGCGTCCAATCACTCGCCCTACCCACTACATCTCCGGCTACCACTCCCTCACCCGCCGGCAGAAGCTCGCCGCTCGCAAAGCCAGAGCAGATGAAAAACAACTCCTGTCATTCTGAGCGGAGCGAAGAACCCCCGTATTTCGTCCAAAGCGCCACAACCTACACCGTTTGCGAAAATGCTCTATAAGTTTTAAACAGCACCGGCTTTCCATAAGGTGATGAACTTGCTTGCTAGCCAAGCATTGTGAATCTAACTCCGCCACGGAAAATCTAATCAGCAGCACACAGATACAGTATTTCCCTGACTAAACAACCCATTCCCCTGATACACGGAGATCACAGAACTCACTGTAACCATGACATCTCTTCGACATAAACATGCGTGGATCATCTTCCTTCTAGGGTTGCTCAGCGTCGTCACGCCCTTTGCCATCGACATGTACCTCCCCGCGTTCTCCCGTATCGCCGGGGACTTCAGAACCACGACCTCCGTCATCTCGCTTTCGCTGTCCACCTACTTCATCGGCTTCGCCCTTGGGCAAATCTTGTATGGCCCATTGCTCGACCGCTTCGGCAGAAAACGCCCGCTCTATTTCGGACTCGCCCTCTACATCCTGGCCTCGATCGGATGCTCGCAAGCCCACAGCATCCACGCCTTCATCGCCCTGCGCTTTATCCAGGCGTTGGGAGGCTGCGCCGCCCAGGTGGCCGCTCTCGCCATGGTGCGCGACTTCTTCCACGTCAAAGAGAGCGCCAAAATCTTCTCCCTGCTTTTCCTGATCATCGGAGTCTCTCCGCTGCTCGCGCCCACCATCGGCAGTGCTCTGGTCTCTGCTTTTAGCTGGCGATGGATCTTCCTTCTACTCGCCGCGAATGCTCTCATCATCCTCACGCTGACCGCCACCCTGCTGCCGGAAGGCCACACCCCAGATACATTGATCTCTCTGAAGCCCATGCCGATCGTCCTTGGCTTCTGGTCCATCCTCAAGCAGCCTCAGTTCATTACCTACGCGCTCGCCGGAGCGTTCTCCTTCGCGGGTCTCTTCGCCTTCGTCGCCGGCTCGCCCATCATCTTCATGGACGGCTTCCACCTGGGCACCAAGGCCTTCGGACTCGTCTTTGCCGTGCTGGTGATGGGGTTCATCGGCGGCAATCAGCTCAATGTCTTCCTGCTGCGCCGGTCCAGCAGTCAACGCATCTTCTTTTACGCGCTGCTGTTTCAGGTCTTCGTTGGGCTCGTCTTCTTCGCCGGAACGCGCAGCCATCTCATCGGCCTGCCGGCGACCCTGGTCCTGTTTTTCTTCTTTCTGCTGTCCATTGGACTTACCTACCCCAACGCCGCCGCTCTCGGTCTTGCGCCCTTCTCCAGAGACGCAGGCAGCGCTTCGGCACTGCTTGGATTTCTACAGGCAGGCACAGGCTCACTCATCTCAACCGGCGTCGGAGTACTAGGCGCCCCCGCGATTGTTACCTTGCTATCAGGAACTGCCTTCACTGCCTTGCTCATCCTCCTCATAGGCAGAACGCGCATCGCCAAATTCGCCGAAACTCCAGAGGGCGAAGCCACTCCGGTCATGCACTGATTCTTGCCTTTAGACAAGGAAGATCTAGGTATGCTGTCCCATACATTCGCCGCATAAATCTGTCATCCTGAGCGCAGTCGAATAACCCTAACGACCAAATTACTTCCGATTAGCCGACCACTCGGGAGTTGTGCTCTGTCAGTCACGATAAGCGCGTTTACCGGGACTGATCGTGGTCTGCTTCGGTCGGTTTTGGGTCCGCGATCTCCCGTTCCCAAATGCGAGGCGCCTGGGGCACCCATTTCAGTGGAAGAACACACTTCCATGACACCTAGGCCCCGCCGCCAAAGTCAGAATCCTCCGCTTCAAAAATCTTCCGCCGTTCCGGCATTACCGTCGCCTTCAAAACCACGTTTGAGGTATTCACCAGGGTTGGCCCCGACAACCCGCTTGAACGCCTTACTGAACGCAGCGTCGGATTCGTAACCGACCAACCGAGCGACGTCTATGAGCTTTTTGTCACGCTGTTGTAGTAGCTGCATCGCCTTCTGCATCCGCCACTCGGTTACATATTCCAGTGGTGTTTGTCCGAGTAGCTCTTTAAAGCGTGCCGCGAACGCGGAGCGAGACATGCCCGCCGCTTCGGCCAGGGATTCGACCGTCCAGGGTGTATTCACTCTGTCGTGAATGGCACTCAGGGCAGTACCCATTTGGGGATCGAAAACAGCACGAAGCCATCCTTTGTTGCGTTCCGGTCCCGACGCGATATGCGCCCGGAGCACTTGGATAAACAGAACCTCGGCCAGTCGAGTCGCGACGACTTCAGATCCCGGCGCCTGTTCTGCCATTTCTGACGCCAGCGCCTGCACTGTGTTGTGAAGAGCAAGTGTGCGTGCCTCATCGGCCTTCATCAAAATGAAGCTCGGCAATAACTGAGTGATCGGCTTCAGGCTGGCGCGATCGAAACTCAAGGAACCACAGACGATTGTCGTCGGTGCGCCACCACCTCCATAAAGAGCGACATTGCCGTTGGCCTTGGCCCCAATCTCGCGGAAACTCCACCGCGGACGTGTTCGCGGGCTGTCGCGCAGAACAATCGAAGTCCCCTTAGCCACCAAAAAGCAATCACCACCGGTGAGCGGAATCGGCTCCGGAATCCCTTCCACACTCAGCCAGCAGTTGCCGCGCGAAAGCATGGCGAAGTGCGCCAAATCTGAAGGTGGCACCTTTTTGCCGGAAGACGTGACTTTTTCGGTCTGATTTTCCTGTTTCACGCCCCACGGCGCTGTGGCTTCGAGCCTGTGCAGACCGAAAGCGGTTACGTGCATCGTTCTGAAGATGTCTGTTATCGGGTCCAACTTAGCCTCCATTTTTTGGACGAATAGACAAAATATTAGGACTCCTGAGCAGTTCTCGTCCACCGCCAAAGAAATCTACTCTTCTGTACGCAATGCTACACATCTACCGAAGGGAGTAATTATGGGAAAGCTTGAAGGTAAGGTTGCAGTCATCACGGGTGGATCGAGCGGCTTGGCGCTGGCGAGTGCCAAGCGGTTCGTTGAAGAAGGTGCCTACGTTTTCATCACGGGTAGGAGGCAGGAGCAGCTCGATGAGGCCGTCAAGTTGATTGGCCGGAACGTGACCGGCGTGCGCGGTGACGCGGCCAATCTCGACGACCTCGACCGTCTGTTCGATACGGTCAAGCGAGAAAAGGGCAAGATCGACGTCTTGTTCGCGAGCGCCGGCAAGGGCGAGGCCGTACCACTGGGCGAGATTACCGAGCAGCACTTCGATGCGGCCTTCGGCCTGAATACGCGCGGAACGCTGTTTACGGTTCAGAAGGCGTTGCCGCTGTTCAACAATGGCGGATCGATCATCATGACCGGATCAGTTGCTTCGGTGAAGGGTTTTCCTGGTTTCGGCGTGTATGCGGCGAGCAAGGCAGCATTGCGCTCCTTCGCACGCACGTGGCTCAACGAACTGAAGAGCAGGAATATCCGGGTAAACGTGCTGAGCCCGGGGCCGATCGCCACACCGATGCAGGAAGAAGTTCTCACCAAGGAGGCGAAGGAGATGTTCGAGTCCCTAATCCCGCGGGGAAAGATGGGTCGTTCTGAGGAAATCGCGACGGTCGCGATGTTTCTTGCTTCAGACGATTCGAGCTTCGTGAACGGGGTGGAGTTGTCCGTCGACGGCGGCATGTCGGCCATCTGAAATCGGCGGATCTCGGTGAGTGCATGATCGCCAAGGCACTCACCGAGATCCGATAGGTAACCAAAAGTCGGCATATGGGAAATTATCTCCAGTTCGGCTCTCCAATCACCGAGTGACGGGCGATCCAGAAACAATGTGTAGAAGTACCTAAAAATCTGGCTTAGGTAACGGCTGCTATTTCAACCTGACCCACTATACAAGCGTTCGGGGTCTCCCACCCTTTCGCGATGGAACTACAAAAGGATGGGGCACCCGAAAGCTGGTTGATAGCAGCGTTGAAAAATGCTCTAACCAGCCTGCTCCGAATGAACAATCCGGTAGCTTGCATTGCCCCTCGACCAGACGAGCAGCAGCAGGTCCTTGCCGGTGGAGTTGCCATGGACAAGGCTGGCGAACTGCTCCGCAGATGGAATCGGTTGACGGTTCACCTCGAGGATGACATCTCCAGGCGCAAGACCTGCATCGTCAGCAGGGCTCGCAGGCCGTACCCCTTGCACCGCTACGCCATGCACCTGATCGGGAACGCCCAACTGCTGCCGCAGGTTCGCGGTCAGGTCATTGACCGCCAGCCCTAGCTTGCCACCCTGCGGGGAGGACGAATCATCGTTGCTCGCGACCTCCTTACTGGAGTGAAACTCATCAACCTTGAGGTTGATTGTCTGCGGCTTGCCATCGCGCAGGATGCCGAGGGCGATCGTCGTGCCGGGGGAATCCTGACTGACGGCCATCTGCAGGGCGCTGCTGTTCACGATCGTCTTTCCATCGAGCTGACGGATAACGTCTCCCTGCTGCAATCCCGCGCGGCTCGCAGGCGAATCCGGCGTGACCTGGGAGATGACCGCTCCTGTCGCATCCGGGGAATGGAAGAAGCTGGCATTGTCCGGGGTGACATCGTTCATGCCGATGCCGAGGTATCCGTGGTGGACTGCACCGGTCTTGATCAGCGAATCGACCGTGGCGTGGGCGATCTGCGAGGGAATCGCAAACCCTGCGCCCTCGAATGAGCCGCTGTTCGAGATGATGAAGGTATTGATGCCAATCAACTCCCCATGCGCGTTGACAAGCGCGCCGCCGGAGTTGCCGGGGTTGATGGCGGCATCGGTCTGGATGAAGCCGCCCGGCTTGCGTGCGTCATTCGAGTAGGGGTTCGGACGGTCGACAGCACTCACAATACCGCGCGTCACCGAGAACTGGAAATAGCCGAACGGACTGCCAAAGGCAAGCACCGTCTGCCCGGGATGCAGCTTGCTGGAGTCGCCCCAGGAGATGCTCGGAAGATCCTTTGCATCGACTTTGATGACGGCAAGGTCGGTCAGTTTGTCAGCGCCGACGAGCTTTGCGGAGAGACTGCGACGGTCATGCAGAGTCACACGGATCTGCGTTGCCCCGTCGATGACGTGGTTATTGGTGACGATATATCCATCGGGAGAGATGATGATGCCGCTGCCGATGCCATGCTCGATCTGGGGTGCCTGCGGCCGCTGCCCAAAGAACTGGGCGAAGCCGGGAGGCAGGCCTTGCATCTGATTTTGATCGTCGGAGAGTGCATGTTCCTCCGAGCCACGCGAGGTGACCGCCACGTTGACGACCGCAGGCGTGACCCGGGCGGCAACCGCCTCCACCGCATTGTCGAGCGAGACGAGCGACGAGACGCTGTTGTCGTCCAGCGGGGATGCAGCATTGCTGGCGGCATGGACACCCCTGTAGTTGAAGAGGAAGGTGATCACAAAGAGAAGCGTGAGGAAAGCGCCGGCAGGAACGGCCAGTCGTTTTGCCTTGACGACTAATTGATTAGTTGCTGGAGACATGATGAGTCCTCTTGAAGTAGCGGCAATAGTTAGAGTTGAACGATGAGCCAGCCGCCATCGACAGGCACGGCTGCGTAGGGAAGAAGAACGGTGCGGCCATCGACAGAATCATCGACGACCGGAAGAATCATCCTGGGGTGGTCGGTCTCCGACCATGAGGTCAGCACAATCCAATGTTGATGGTTGTTTTGACCCTGCTCTGAGATACGGCTTGTCTTCACACGCTGTACCGGAGAGGTTCGCGCGGGATGCGGCTTGGCCTGTATTTTTTGGACAACAGCAGGAGCCGATGCTTTAAGCAGAGTCATATGCGGAGTGTGCATATCTGTGTAGACCACATTCTGCTCTCGCGCGGACGGAAAGGTAAGCGCAGGCGAAGCTATGGAAGGCTGAGCTCCAGCCTGTATGGATAAAGGCTGAGCTTCGGCCTGCATGGACTTCGGCGAGCCAACAAAGGAGACGAGTTGCGGGCATCGGGCCAGTTCCGTTGCACCAAGTAGCAAACCCAACGCGGCGACACCCATAACGGCTCGTGCCTGGATCGGAGTCAGCACCGACTCGCGCCGAAGAATACGATGCACGCGGCGGGCAAGCTCCGATCGCCGCTCCAACGCTCCTAGTGCCAGGGAGATCGCGCGTCGATCCAGCCCGCGTTCGGCCAGACTGGTCAAGCAGGTGGCGTAAGTCTTTGGAGCCTTCGTCCTGCGAAGGACGCCATCGTCGCACGCCAGCTCCCGCTCATAGCAGAGACGCCGTTCGACCCACATCAGAACCGGGTTCAACGGGAAGAGAACCAGACTGAGCTTCTGCAAAAGGTTGAGCCAGTCATCGCCACGGCGAAGATGCTCGAGTTCGTGGAGTAGAACCTGCTCCAACTCCACCGAACTGAGCTGATCGAACAGCCATGCAGGAATGAGAATGCGCGGCGAAAAGAAGCCAATAACGCTGGGCCGGTCGACATCAGGCGAGGTGCAGAGCTGGACTCGGCGAAGAATGGTGCCCGCCGTTAATGTATCGCAACCGGCGGGTGGTTCCACTACGGTCGATCGTTTCCTGAGTGAGCGCAGCCGGAGAGCATGAAGCACCAGATCTCCGGCGCGGTAGAGAGACAGCGCCAGCCACACCGCGACGATGGCCACGCTCCAGTGCGCGTCCAGATGAATGATGGAGGCCGCTGCTGGTCCGGACTGATGGCCGTGGCGAACGCTTTCAAGCCACGGAAGCAAGGCGATGATGAGAAAGACGGCGCTCCAGATGGCGAAGCGCAGAGCCGCGGTTGTCTTCGGAACCAGCCTCAGACAGAGACCGACGGCCGCAGCCAGGAGAAAGCCTTGCCAGATTCCGGAGACGAGGGACACACCCGCGACCTGCGAAAGATTTTGGATGTCCAGCATGGGCTAGGCTTCCTCCGGTTTGTCGTCTGAGGCTTCGTTCGGGGTATCGTCCGCTGCATTCGCGATGGCTTCTTTAAGGCGGGCAAGCTCTTCGGGAGTGATGTCCTCGTCCCCGAGCAGCGACAGCAGCAGCCGTTCGCGCGAATTGCCGAAGAAGCGCTGCAGCATGTGGCGCACCTCGGACCTACTCGCCTCGTGTTCGGCGATGCATGGGCTGTAGAGGTAGGCGCGGCCCTCCTGCCGATGGAGGACATAACCCTTCTGTTCGAGGATGCGGACCGTGGTCAGGACAGAGTTATAGGCCAGCGGAGCATTGTCCGGCATGGCTGCAACCAGGTCGCCGACAGCCGACTCTCCACGGCTCCAGAGAATCTTCATGAGCCTCAACTCGGCTTCGGTCAGCGTGATGGATCTCTTCGGCGGCATATCCGTCTAACTCTCAGACTGGCAACTAATGGATTAGTTAGCAAGAATTTTAGCGTCTTCGAGTTTTTCGGTAGTGGGTCAGTTTGAAATAGCAATCGTTACCGAAAGCCCGATTTTTCAGGTACTCCTGCACATTGTTTCTGGATTGCCCGTCACTCGGGAGCCACCATCGCTTCCGAGAAGCCGACATATCGGTACTAGTCTGCCTTCAAAGAGTGCGTTGGCGATTTGGCAACATGCAAGATTTCATGCAACGCATCTGCGGGACAAAGGCCCGTTTCCAGGTATTCTTCTTGTCGCTAGACTCAAGGAAGAAGGGAGCAGATCGAATGCTGGTTCTCTTCAGGAGAGCGCCCGCAAGCTCCTGCGGAGTACGTCGGGGTCTCGGTCCGGAAGAAGTTGCTCGACTTCGTCGTGAGTGCGCTTCCAGAGTGGAAACGCACGAGCAAGCAGGTTGCGTCCATTGTCTGTGAGTTTCAGGATGCGGGTTCGCCGATCTGATTGGTCTCTTAATACCTTTACCAACCCGCGACGCTCCAGTGGCTTTAAGGCGGCGGTCAAAGTGGTTCGATCCATCGCGAGCAGAGACGCCACTGGTCCCATAGATGGCGGCTCCGGACGATTCAGGGATATTAAAAGAGAGAACTGCCCGTTTGTTAGCCCGAATGGACGCAATACCTCATCAAATCGCCGCGCCAGTGTTCGCGCCGCGCGCTGCATGTGAAGACAGAGGCAGCAATCCCGCACAAGGAGTGTGGTTTCGTAGGGAAGCGCCTGGGGTCTTGACACCTAATGAGATTAGTTGATATCAACATAGTCGTCAAATGAAGTTGCTACAGTTTGTGAGCCCGCTCAACCTATTGGTCGCCACAGCTAAACGGCGAAAGAGGCAATTTTTTTGAATGATTTGTCGAATTCCAGTCCGGCCGTTCGACTATGTAGTGAAGGCAGGGCAACCGGCCCACCCGAAGACCAGTCGCCGGTGACCCTGGTTTGTATGCGGGCAGAGGAAGCCGCCTGAACGGAGATCTGATATGTCGTTCTTTCACGATTTGAGAATTGCCGTGCGTTCCCTCGCGCGAGTTCCTGCGCTGTGGATTACAGTCGCCCTTACGTTGGCATTGGGTATCGGAGCCAACGCCGCAATCTTCAGCGTGGTGCGTGCTGTGCTGCTGCGTCCGCTGGCGAATCGCGACGAAGATCGGTTGCTCTACCTGCGCCAGAGTGCCCCGGGCATCGGCCAGGACAACGCAGCGTTTTCGGTCCCCGAGATTCAGGACCTCGGCAGCGGGCTGAAGTCAATCAAGGAACTGGGCACATTTTCAGAGATAGATTTTACGGTCGTGGGTCTGGGCACGCCACGTGAGATTCCAGCGGGCGTGGTCGATGGACACTACTTCGAGGTGATGGGCCTGAGCCCGGTGCTTGGACGCCTGCTGACTCCGGCCGATGACGGTCCGAATGCCGCCGGAGCTGTGGTGCTGACCTATCACTTCTGGAGGACGTCGCTGCACTCCGATCCCAGCGTGATTGGAAAGACGGTGCGGCTGGAGGGCCCCACCGGCGCGCGCCCCGCGACCGTGGTTGGTGTTCTGGAACCATCCGTTCCTTATCCGGTGGCAACAGAGATCATCGCCAATATCGTCACCAGTCCGCATCATCTTTCCGCCACCATGGTGACGGGGCGCGAGCATCGCATGACGGAAGTCTTCGGGCGGCTGGCTCCCGGCGCGAGTGTCGACGATGCGCGGGCGGAACTGCGCAGCGTATACGGCGCCATGGTGGCGGCCCACCCGGAGGTGTATAAGCCGGACGACCATTTCAAGATCGACGTAACGCGCATGCACGAGCAGATCAATTCGCGCGCTAATACGATCTTGTGGATACTGTTCGCGGCTGCGGGTCTGCTTTTCGTGATTGCGAGCTCGAACGTTGCCAATCTGGTGCTGGCGCGAACGGTGCGCCGCGAACCGGAGCTGGCGATACGCTCGGCGCTGGGCGCAAGCTCTACAGTGCTGCGCCGTTCTCTGTTGGCTGAGAGTCTCGTGCTATGCGGGAGCGGGGCGCTGGCGGCGGTGGCCCTCGCCATACCGATGGTGGCCGTGCTGGGTCGTTATGCCTCCCGCTTCTCAGTGCGCGCCAACGACCTCACGCTCGATTTCAGTCTGGTGTGGTTTGGGATTGGGCTGGCGTTGATCGCGGCCGTCTTCCTGGCATTCATTCCGCGGCTTCCCTCGGCAAACGCGCCGCAAGGCGGGCTTACCGGCCGGGGAACACGTGTGGCCGGAGGGAGCAGCCGGCGTCTCCGCATCTTTGCTGTTACGCAGATCGCAGCCTCCTTCCTGCTGCTTGCCGGAGCGTGTGTGCTGATGAAGACCCTGTTTGTGCTGGAGCAGATGCGGCCGCCGTTCGATTCGGCCAACGTTCTGGCAGTGAATCTTCCGCTGATGTCGTATGGGAAGACACCCCAGCAGGTGGATGAGTTCTATCGCGAGGTGCAACGCCGCGTCAGCGCGCTGCCCGGAGTGGAGCACGTGTCTTCGGGTTTTGGCACTCCCTGGCGTGACGATCGGGGCCTGAGTATCAGCTTTCAATTTGCCGCGCAAGGCGCCAGACGTGCAGACGGTCAGGATTTTCGGGCCAAGTTCCGGGTGGTATCGCCGGGGTTCTTCGCTACGTTCGGTGTGCCGTTTCAGGAGGGTCGCGACTTCAACGATGGCGACAAGGATGGTTCCGATCGCGTGGTCATCATCAGCCAGAGCCTTGCAAAGATGCTCTACCCAGGGCAGGACGCGGTAAACCGCAAACTGTGGTGGACCGACGGAGTCATCAAGTTCGTCGGCATCAGCCCCGAGCCAAGACGCATCATCGCCGTGGTGCCTGATTTTGATGATGAAAATATCATCCCGTCACCGGCCATGACGATCTATGAGCCGATCGAACAAGAGCAAGGATGGAGCGGCCGCCTATTCGTGCGCGCCCACCAGGATGCTTACGCGCTGGTCCCGTCCATCTCACGAACCATTCACGAGATGTCAGCAGACCAGCCCGTGGAAAAGGCCAGCACGCTCGGAGACGTTCGCGCGGAGGTGCTGACGCCTGACCGCCTCAACGCGATTGTGTTTGGAGGATTCGCCGCTGTGGCGCTCTTAATCTCCGTGGTGGGCGTGGCGGGCGTTCTTGCTTTCTCTGTGAGCGGGCGTACGCGCGAGTTCGGAATCCGCATAGCCCTGGGCGCTCTGCCGCGCAACATTCTCGCCATTGTTCTCGTAGAGGGCGTGGCGATGGCCGGCATCGGAGTGGGTGCGGGTGTGATGGTGGGCTTTGCTCTGGCACGCGTAATCGCCAAATACGTAACGGATATCCATCAGCCGGGCCCACTTGCGTTTGTCGGTTCCGCTGTGGTCATTCTGGGTGCGGCCGTAATTGCTTCCGCTGTGCCTGCGGCGCGTGCCGCAAGAGTGGACGCCGTGGAAGCGCTACGCTCCGAGTAACTCGCTCATTTCGACAGCGCGGTTAGGTGGAATCACTTCAAACATTTCTGAGTAGAGAGCGAATTCGTCGAAAATCTCACAGAATCTGTTGCTTGCAGCCAGTCGGTCGTTTGGTCCGGGTTTGCATCGAAAGGCTGGTATCTCGGGGAGGAACTGGTTCTCAACCGGTGCTTTTACTTTCCTAGAAATTTTTCGAGCGTGTTGAGCTCGGCTTCCGCCCGGTTGATGTTTCTTTGGGCAGCAGCGGCGTTCGAGGAGCGCAGGTCCTGATCCGAAGCGCGCAGATAGGACTGCATGCGAATGTCGGCTGCCTCCATATCGTGACGAAGCCCGAGGCCGTCGGCCGCCTGCTGTTGACGGAGGCGCGTGAGTCCGCTATCGACGGAGCTGGCACGGGCGCTGATCTCGGTGAAGCGGTCCTGCTGCTGTTCCAATTCGGCGGCAGAGGCTCCGGCGTTGGAGGTTGGCCGCGTCTCCGCGACCATCGCGGTAGGGTTTGAACCGGAGGTGGGGTGCGGACCAGCGTAGGGAATACGGGCAGGTTGACCGGGGGACCGGCTTGTGGAAGCCGAGATCGCGGGCTGCTGAGTGGAGGGAGAACTCTCTTGAGTTGCTGGCGGAGTTGCGTCCGGAGAGGTGCTCTGGCTTGCAGGCGGGTTATCGGGTGTTGCTGCCGGAGCGACAGACTGGCTTGGTGTATTTGCCGGGGGACTGGTCTCCGCGGATTCGGCTGCGTGGGTCTTTAACAGATGTGGAACCCCGATAGCCAGGCCAACCATGGCCAGCACGGCCGCGGCAATGCCGGTGGCGATCCAGAGCGCTTTATGGGACCGTTGTGGAGCCGGGGCAGCGGGAGGAAAGCTGGACGATGCAGCAATAGGGCGTGGAGCTGCTACTGGAGGTGGCGGCGGAGGAGCAGAGCTTGCGGGAACATCGGCGAAGGCCGGAGGAGGAGCGGAACCAGAGACAACTGAGGTCGCAGAGGCAGCACCTCCGGCTACAGCGGCGGGTGCGGCAACAGCAGCTGTGGGAGCCGATTGTCCTGTGCTGAAAGGCCGCAGAACATCGCGGAAGGCATCGGCGTCTTGAAAACGCTGGTTGGGGTCCTTCGCGAGAGCTTTGAGGATGATGTCGTTGAGCGCGGTGGGGAGCGATGGATTCAGCTCGATGGGAGGCTGTGGCGGTGTGTTGAGCTGCTGGTTGAGGATGCTGAAGGTGGTGTCGGCCTCGAATGGCCGGCGACCGGCGAGGAGCTCATAGAGCATGATGCCAACTGAATAGAGATCCGACCGGCCGTCTACGGTGTCTCCCCTGACCTGTTCGGGCGACATGTAATAGAGAGAGCCGATGGTGGTGCCGGGACGGGTAAGGTTCGTCTCCACATTGGACTTGGCAATGCCGAAGTCCATTAGCTTCACGACTCCATGCGAGGTGAGCATGATGTTGGCGGGCTTGATATCGCGGTGGACGACGCCACGGTTGTGAGCATAGCTGAGTGCCGAGAGTGCCTGGCCGGTGTATCCGGTGACCTCGGCAATGGTCATCGGCCCTTGCTTGGCGCGCTGTTCGAGTGTGTAGCCTTCGACGAACTCCATCATCATGATTAGCTGGTTGTCGGCCTGGAAGGCAGTATGGAGCAGCGCGATGTTGGGATGGTCGAAGCTGGCGAGAGTGCGGATCTCAGAGATGAAGCGGATGGCAAGGTCGCGCTCTGCCGTCAGATCGGGAAGCAGGACCTTCATGGCCTCCGTCCGGTCGGAGATGACGTTGCGGACGCGGTAGACGTGGCCCATACCACCGACGCCAAGAAGTTGCACGATCTCGTAATCGCCGACGCGTTGACCGACTTCGAATGCCATGGGAAAACCTCGAGGGAGAGATGGGTGCCTGGCCCCGGAAATGTCTGCTGCCCTGCTGATGAAGGCTCCGCAGCGGGTGAAGTATAGCACCGGATTTGGAATCACTGCTTGAGGATCGCGTGTTTTATGCATCATCCGGTGCGGGGGCAAAAGTGCGAAAATTCTCCATGAGAACTATTTCCCAATTGCATCTTCGGCAGTGTATAACTTGTTCGCGCACCGTTATGGCGAAACGCTTTCATGATCTGCGGGATCATCCCTCGCCGCGCCCACCTTCTGTAGGAGCATCATCATGGTCCGTCGTTTCAGCCTTCTTCTCAGCGCTGCCACCCTCCTGGCTGCTGTTGCTCCCATTGCTCGCGCCGCCGAGCCGCCAACGACATGGGTCGACAAAGACACCGGACACCGGGTCTTCCGGCTCACCCAGGAACCGGGCTCGTCCGGCTTCTACTTCAATGTGAATGCGTACAGCCCGGACGGCAGGCTGATGGTCTACACCGCTCCCGACGGTATCCACGTCCTTGAACTGGCGACGAAAAAGACGCGCCTGCTGGTGCCGAACCCTCCGCCTCCCGCCGACGCTGTGTCCGGCACTCCGGCGGCCTTCCGTAATGGAGTCCATGCAGTCGTCGTTGGAAGGAAGACGAACAGCGTCTTCTTCACGCAGTACGACGCAGCAACCGACTCCACTATGATCGCCAAGGCTGACATGGATACGGGCGCTGTGACGAAGCTCGCGAAGCTGCCGGGGCGGGTCAGCGTCCCAACCATCAACGCCGATGAGACACTGGCCGCCGGCACGAGGAACGATGGCCCATCCGTAGCTCCGGAGTATGGAGCTAACCTTGTGTCGCCGAACGGCACCCCGGCCCGCGCGCCGGCTCAATCCGGCAACCTCGTCCAGCCGGAAGGGAAGGGCGCGATGATGGAGCGCCGCCTCGCCTCGCGCCAACCTCTTATCCTGTTTACCGTCAACCTTACGTCCGGCCCGGACAACGGAAAGATGACGACGCTGCTGAAGAGTACGGACTGGGTCAACCACCTGCTCTTCTCTCCTATCGACCCGACGCTGCTGATGTACTGCCACGAAGGCCCATGGCAGAAGGTCGACCGCATTTGGATGATCCACACGGATGGCACGCACAATACCCTGATCCACAAACGGACGATGCTGATGGAGATCGCCGGGCATGAGTTCTGGGGACTCGATGGCAAGACGATCTGGTATGACTGGCAGTATCCCAAGGGCGAGGACTTCTTCCTTGCTGGCTATAACCTCGAGACGCAAAAGCGCGTCGCCTACCACATGCAGCGGAACGAATGGTCCATTCACTTCAACCTGACGCAGGGCGAGACCCTCTTCACGGGTGACGGCGGCGATCCGGGACAGGTCGCCAAGGCACCGGACGGCGAATGGATCGAGCTCTTCCATCCGCAGTTGATTACGGGACAAGGGGCGCTGAATGATTCAACATTCTGGCAGCCCGGAGTCTTCCACTCCGAGCATCTAGTGAACATGGCCCACCATAACTATCGGCTGGAGCCGAACGTCCGTTTCTCGCCGGACAAGAAGCTCGTGATCTTCACCAGCAATATGTTCGGTCCCAGTTACGTCTTCGGCGTTGAGGTCGATAAGGCCGTGGGCGCGCAACCTTCCGAGGTTCTCTCTACGCCTGAGTTGGGAGTGACGTTTTCGCGAGACACTCCCAAACCCACACCCAGCGACAAGTAGTTCCTGGATCAATAAAAAGGCGCGCCGTGTGTCAGGCGCGCCTTTTTATTGCTGGTCAATCTCTCGCTACCAGGCGATCTTATCCGGGAAGAACTCGGCAAAGAGATCGTCGTAGTACGGCTTGATCTCGGCTATGTTGGGCTTGCTGTGTCCCTTGGAGTAGAGATCGTAGACGTTGAACTTGTTGACCCACTCCAGCATCTCGATATCGTGCTTGCTCATCAGGTGTCTATAGGCGCCGTGGCGATGGGCCGAATAGAACGAGTGGTAGCGCAACATGTAAAACGACTCTTCGGGCATATAGTTCTTCATCACTTCGCCGATATAGCCGTCGTGTCCGAAAGAAAGGTGGACGTTCTCCAGGCCGCAGTTCGGCTCGTAGATGCCGTACTTGGTCTGCAGCTCAGGTTTGTGGAAGTCGGGGTTGTTCCGGAAGTACTCCGGGAAGACGATGTCTTTGGAGTAGGCGCAGCCGACGGGGAAGGTATCTCCCACGACGCCCCACTGCGGCTCGCCCCATAGGCAGAGCACCTTGCCGAGGTCGTGGATGAATCCGGTGAGGACAAACCATCGCGGGTGGCCGTCCCTGCGGATCGCCTCAGAGGTTTGCAGAAGGTGCTCAATCTGGGTCAGGTCGGTGTCGGGGTCGCTGTCGTCGACGAGCGTGTTGAGAAACTCCGCTGCCTCCCAGATGCTCTTCTGCCCCTTGTCCAGACCGAAGTACTGCTTCTCCTTGGCGAGCACATAGTCGAGCGTCTGATGCTCGTGGTTCAGCCGGTAGAACTCCGCGACACCCGGATTCGCCGTCGCGTCATACTGGCGGAACTGGTCCTCCGTCTTGCCCTCTTGATAGCGGCCAGTTAGAAAATCATCCCACTCGTCGAGATCCTTCAGCGGCGCATCGATGGTGTTCGGAGTAGTGGCCATTTTTCCCTTTCGGACGGAGATCATCCGTTGAGTCTAAGTTAACGCTAACTATAAGGGGAAAATGTGACACCTGGCAAGCAAAATGAGAGGCTGGGCAACGAATTAATTTGCCATCTATAAAAAAGGGATGTCTCTGCCGTAACGCGTCTGGAGCGAAGCAGGGTTTCGTGGCGCGGGCTGGTTGAGATTGTTACGAAACTCTATGCTCGGGCACAGCTTATTGCTGGTCTAACATAGAGTTTCCGACAAAACGGGAGCAGACGCCTGGTGAGTTCCCAGAAGCGCGTTTCGCATTACGGTGCAGGGTTTCTCGCTGTATTTCATGGCTGGGACATCGCAGTCTATCGCCACAACCATTGGCCATATGGTATTGACTGACTAGGCGCTCTTTTATATATTGATGATGGAGCTTAGGAACAAGAACCATGGCCAGACCGAGAAGCGAGGATAAGCGGAACGCGATCATAGAGGCGGCGACCCGCGTGATCGTTACTCATGGGCTAAGCGCGCCGACGGCGATGATAGCTCGAGAGGCTGGCGTATCGAACGGCTCGCTGTTCACCTATTTCGAGACGAAAACCGACTTGTTGAACCAGCTCTATCTTGAACTGAAAGCCGGGATGGCGTCTACTGCCTTGGAGGAATTTCCGGCAGGGGCTGAGCTTCGTGAGCAGTACTTTCACGTCTGGTCAAATTGGATGGGCTGGGCGGTGTCCAATCCTGAGAAGCGACGCGCGCTGGCCCAGCTTGGCGTCTCCGACGAGATCACGCCGGAGACCCGTGCTGCGGGGCATAAAACCATGGCAGGCATCAGAGAGCTGCTTGAACAGAGTCGCGCCAACGGCCCGCTGCGCAAAACTCCGATGGGCTTTGTCGTCGCAATCATGAACTCGCTGGCGGAGGCAACGATGGATTTCATGGTCCAGGACCCAACCAACGCGAAAAAGCACTGCAAGATCGGATTCGATGCTCTCTGGCGCGTACTAGCCTGATTTTTTGGATTGATTAATGACTGACTAGACACGCAATAAAAGGCGACATTATGTCAAAGACAAATTTGAAAAATCCTTCAGACCGCAAGGCATACATCATCACCGGCCCGACCTCCGGCATCGGTCGCGCCACAGCGCTTGAACTGGCCAAGCTCGGCACGGTCGTGCTGGTCGGCTGGGACTGCAGAAAGCTCAACGAGCTGCAAGGGATCATTGAGCAAAAAGCGCAGCAGGCCGTGTCCGTCGTGTGCGACTTGTCTGATCCTGCGAGCGTGCGGAGCGCGGCTGCGGAGATCGTCGCACTCCATCTCCCGATTGTCGGGCTGCTCAACAACGCGGGCATCATGCAGACACACGCCACGAAGAACGCGTTGGACTGGGACATGACGTTCGCAACGAATCACCTCGGCCCGTTCGCCTTGACAGAGGTGCTCGTGCCGCATCTCCCTGACGGTGCGAACGTCGCCTCCGCCGTAGAAAATCCCGAGCGCCAGCCCGCCAAAGCCGTCGGCTTCTGCGGCGCTCGCTATATTTCAGCGGAGGCAAGCGCGCGCGGCGAGTGGCAGCCCGGCGGTTCCAAGATGCCGGGCGCGGACGCCTACGCGACCTCGAAGCAGTGCAATCTCGCGACGGTGATGGTCTTCGCACGTGAGACTCCGCGGCTGCACTTCAACGCGGTCGAGCCGGGCGTAAACCTTACCACTGGTCTCGGGCAGCGCGGTGCCAACGCCTTCGCGCGCTTTCTGTCGAAATACATCATTCCATTGCTCGTGCCGCTGTTCATGCCCTTCATGAAGTTCTTGAGCACCTCGAAGCGAGCCGCGCGTGCTCACCAAAGTCCTGACCGATGCATCCGGTCAGACCGGTGTCTACTACGACGAGCGCGGCCATCCAATGCTCGGCTCCGAGCTCGTACGCGATCCGAAGTTTACGGATCGCGTCGTTGCCGAGACACGCGCCTTACTGTCGAGGATTCCAAAATGAATGGCGTGCAAGCCCACCACCAACCAAATCGAAAGGATCATAAATATGTCTGAGCGCACAAAAAATAAGATCGCAATTATCACAGGTGGCAGCCGCGGTATCGGCCGCAACACTGTGCTGAGCCTTGCCAAACGCGGCGTCGACTCGATCTTTACCTACAACTCAAACCAGACAGAAGCCGAAAAGGTCGTCGGTCTGGCTGCCGAGGCAGGGCAGAAGGCCTTCGCCTTGCAGCTCGACACCGGCAACCTCGGCGCATTCGATGCGTTTGTCGAGAGTGTGCAGTCCGCGCTCAAGAGCTTTGGAGTGACGCACTTCGACTATCTGGTCAACAATGCAGGCAACAATCACCACAACATGGTCTTCGAGAAGGCGACCGAAGAAGAACTCGACAGCATCTACAACGTCCATTTCAAAGGCGTCTTCTTCCTGACGCAGAAGCTTCTTCCTCTCATCAACGACGGCGGACGGATAGTCAACGTATCGACAGCGCGAACACGCCTCATCTCACCTGGAGGCGCGGCCTATGGCTCGATGAAGGGAGCGGTTGAAGTGCTGACGAAATATATGGCGAAGGAACTCGGCCCGCGCAGGATCGCCGTCAATGTTGTCGCTCCGGGCGCCACGGAAACGGATTTCAGCGGCGGTATCGTCCGCGACAATCCTGTCATGAACAAAAGGGTGGCCGAAGGGACAGCACTGGGTCGGGCAGGCGTTCCCGACGACATCGGTCCAATGATTGCTTCGCTGCTCTCTGAGGACAATCGCTGGATCAATGCGGAGCGCATCGAGGTCACGGGCGGCTACGTTTAAGGTACTGCCTTCCCATTACCGATCCCATGACTTCTGGAGCTATACACAATCGGTAATGGGAAGGCAGCTTTCTATGAGCAGGTCACTGGTGTCAACTTTAATCAGAGTTTTGCCTTTGCCGTTGTTCGTTGCGCGGCACGTTGCTCCCCACCATGTTTCTATTCGCACTCGTAAAGAGCTGTTCTTGAAGCAGGCTCGGTGCTGGTTGGGGTTCAAGAAGAGAGTCGATGCTGACATTTCTAAATGGAAAGGTATCGACACTAGGAGAAGCGCGTTCTCCGCCATAGGCTCCAACTCCCGGCGATGAGGCTCACTAGGAGGATCAGGCCCAGAACCACAATCCAGCGGAGATTCATCGCCAGCGGAGGCACTACCGCACGGACTCCGAGCCATATAAAGACGCACGTAGCGACGAGAACGATCGCATAGTCCCACCAACGCCTGCGTTCGTCACGCCCGCCAAACTCATCCCCGGCTTGCGCGGCCACGGTCCGGTAATAGTCAAGACCATAGCGACGGCACTCTCGCAGTATGGCCTCGTTTTTCGAGGTCTCCTCGCGTCCGGAGGCTACTGCGGTGCTGATCGCCAGTGCTCCAAAGATCATTGCGACCGAGCCTGCCATCACCAGAAGTTTGTGCGGTCGGTCTGCAGTGGCCAGTTCGCCGAAGACCAATGCTCCCCAGGCAAGTCCCCAGAGCTGGTTTGTGTTTGAGAGCGGAATTCCTCGACCGATGCCGAGATACTTCGCGGCGAACTGCTGGAAGAGGTCGCCGATGACCCAGACGAACCCGCCAAGGAAGAGCCAGAACAGAACACCACGGAGATGGAAGAGCTGAAACGCGCTCGAGTGGAGCCCTCCGTCGAGAGCAAGCGTCAACGCCAGAACTGTCCCCAGTTCTCCGACGGTGAACGCAGTCACGAACGATAGGGGATTCATCCCGCTGAGGTACGCCTTGCGGTATGGGACATACATCGTTCCCCACATCAGGCTCGCGCCGATGGCTGCGGCGATGCCACCGAGAGCGTGATGGCTGGGCATCGCTCCGCCGTGAATCGTGCTGAAGCCCAGCATGACAGCGGCTATGACGATGGCCACGGCGCCGGTGACAACCTTGCCGATGTTCTTTGCGCTCGCTCCTTCGAGCTCTCGAAAGAGGAGTCGACCCCACAAGAGGCCAACCAGGGAGTTCGTATTCCAGAGCGGAAATGCCACTGCCAGCCCGACATCTCGAATGGCGAAGACGGTAAGCGTGTTGGCCACGGCCCACAGGGCTCCGGCGAGGAGCGCCCATACGATCAGGTGCTTCTTCTCCGCGAGGTCGGCAAAGACATAGCTGGTCCCTTTCAGGAGCGTGGGAAAGGTCCAACGCGCCGTGAAGACTCCAGCGACCATGCATAGCGATATGGCAAAGGGCGAGAAGCCCGCATTGACCAGCTTGGTGGGAGCCTCCGCCGCGCCCAGCCAGACACCCGCCGTAAGACCGCAGATGACACCCAGTCCGTGCAGTGAAACTCCTGCACCCTTAGACCTTCGTACTGTTCCAGCCATTCTTTCTCCCTATCGCCGTGAGATCTCGTTGTTTAGAGCAAATTACCTGTTGCTACGGAGTGGACACATGGTGCAGAGCCATTTTCCTTGAGAGAAAATGGCGATGATGACCAAGTCTCCCTATACACCCACAGGTAATTTGCTCTAGTGCAATGCCACGAGCAGCGCGATTCCGGCAAGGAGCACGAAGAACGGCACGAGGAAATGACTGTCTGTGATGATGGCCTTCAATCCCTGGGCAAAACTCATGCAGACTCCTCGTATGTGGCTGAGAACAAGCTTCAGTTAGCGTTGACGTTCGAGTAAACCCTATATCCGGGATAATTCACTGTCAACCGTGTGGCGCGAGCGCATCTAGTTCGGGGAAGCTTGCGCCTGTCCTGCCAGAAGAGGCGAGGGCCTCCATCCCGATCCCCACTTCGATGGCTCAGGTCCCATGACCAACTCGAGCATCGCTCCGGCCTGAATGTCGTTGTAGTGAATGACGGGAATCTGGAGAGGTAATCCATTCAGGGTTGCCGACTGAATGTAGATATTCTTCTCCGAGTTATTGTCTGCCGTGACGGTGAAGTGGTTTCCATTCGGCAGTTTCAGGCTCATCTTGGTGAACATCGGACTGCCGATCATGTAGTCGCCCGATGCAGGATTGACCGGGTAGAACCCGAAGGCTGTGAAGAGATACCAGGCAGACATCTGTCCGCAGTCATCGTCGCCGTCGATGCCGGAGGGGAGATTTGCGTACTCAGCATTGGCGATCTCTCTTACCTTCGCTTGCGTCTTCCATGGCTGTCCGCTGTAGTCGTACAGATAGCCGTAGTGATGGCTGGGCTCGTTGCTATGCACGTTGTGTCCGCCGCTGAAATGCTGATCGAGCCTGGTGTTGTACTGGTCCCTTCCACCCATCAGGTCGATCAAGCCGGGGATGTCATGCATGACCGCCCATGTGTAGACCCAGGTGTCGCCCTCTGTCCATCCGGCTTTTGGGTCCGCCCATGACCCATCCGAATTCTTCGCCTGCATGAAGCCCGTCGCCTTATTGAAGAGGCGTTGATAGTTGCGCGAGCGCTCCTCGAAGAACTCGGCTTCCTTTGTCTTGCCCAGTGCCTTCGCTACTTGAGAAACGCACCAGTCGTCGTAGGAGTCCTCGAGCGTGCTCGAAGCCGACTCCGCAGTCTTATCGGCAGGGATATAGCCCAGTTGCTTGAGGTAGGTAAGCCCTGCGCGAGCCTCGTAGGGAGTGTGCGGCTCACGGTCGTACCAGGTCCGTGTGGTGTCTCCATCCGGAGGAGTCATCGCGTCTTTGTACACCGCGTCCCAGGCGAGCTGATAGTCGAAGCCATGAAAGTGTTTGTTGATCGCCTCCGCGACGAGCGAGTCCGCATGGGTGCCGATCATGATGTTCGTGTAGGAGGGGTTCGGCCACTTCGGCATCCATCCTCCCTCCTGATAGTCCTGCAGCAGTGCCTGGACCATGCCGCCGATGCGCTCCGGTGCGATCAGCGTGAGCAGGCTGTTTTCGGCGCGGAACGTGTCCCAGATGGAGTATGCGTTGTAGGACTCGCCGAAATGCACCTTGTCGTCGAACGCGCTGTAGTAATGGCCCTGCTCGGAGAAGACGCGTGGGTACAGTAGCGCATGGTACAGGCCCGTGTACACGATACGGCGCTGGTCGTCAGTCGCACCTTCGATGTCGATACGCCCAAGCTTCTCCTCCCAGGTTTTGTGGAGTGCCTCTCGCACTGCATCGAAGTCCCAATTGGGGATCTCAGTCGTCAAATTTCTGCGTGCCTGCTCGATGCTGATAAATGATGTGCCGACACGTGCCTCAATGGACTCGCCCGACGGGCTTGTGAACGTTGCATACGCGCCCGTCCCATAGTCGGGATGCTGCGGTGTTGCTTTGTAGGTGCCGGACCGGCGAAAGGGCTGGCGGAACTGCACGACGAAGTACCCTTTGAAGTTCTTCAACGACAGCGGGCCGAGCTTGGCGTCCATGCGGTCGGGGTTGTAGCCGGTGATCTCGCGCGTTCCGGGATTCACGTGGACCTCGCCATCGATCCCTGGGCGCGATGCTTCCACGACGACGCGGGAAGGAACATTATTCGGGAAGGTGAAGCGAAGGTAGGCGCAGCGCTCTGTCGCCGTCATCTCGGTGAGAATCCTATGCGGCTCATCATCTCCCATCCAGACCGAGTAGTAGTCGGGATGCGCGACCTCGTCCTTGTGCGTGAAGGGTAGTTTGCGCTCCTCCGGAGTCGCCTTCAGTTCGCCGATCTCCGGCATCAGGGTGACGTAGCCGTAGTCGCCCATCCAGATTGCGGGTTGATGCGTCCCAATAAATCCCGAGATCGTGGTGTCTTCGTATTTGTAGGAGACGCCGCTGACCTTGTTCTGCCTGGTCTGCGCTGTCCAGTTGGTCATGCCAAACGGCGGAGTCACGAAGGGCATCGTGCCACCATAGCCGATCGGTCCGCTGCCTGAGCCAATATAGGGATTGACCCAATCGACCGGATCACCGTGCGCACCGTTTGTCTGAGCCATCGCCGGGGCGAGCGTCGTAGCAATAATAAGCAGAGTTTTTAGAAGCTTGGAGGCGCGTGGGCTTACGCTCTTTGCCGGTTCCAATTCAACGAGCTGTTGGTTGCTTTGCATTCCATTCATCCGTTCCTTGAAGCTCAGGTTGTGCAGGTTCGTCAGGAGTTGTAGGGGCCAGACTGTTCGGCTCTAAAGCAAGAGTTTCCGCTTCGAGCAGGCCGACCATCTTCTTCACCTCGTAGCCCGCTTCCTGCGCTGTAGCAAAGACGTCGGCAAGGCGGCGCTCGATGTGCTCGAGGTTCGTTGGTTGGAGGTCGTCTTCACCTTTCGTCAAATCAGGCAGCTGCAACCAGCACAACAGGTCCTCGAAGAGCTCCTTGTTGACGTAGGTGTTTTCCTGGTACTCGCTGACTCCAGCAAGCCATCTGACATCGGGATCGCTCCAGAACTCCTGCGAGAGCAGCAGGGACTCCAGGCTCGAATCTGCGCTGGAGCTATCATTCGACAAGAGCACCCGGATGCGTGCTGCCGCGCGCCATGCGTCGTCGCCTTCAAGTCCAAGGGAGGAGAAGATCTCCGCGAGCGCCGCGCGGAACTGGCACTGATCGAAGGTCTCCAGTACAAGCGTTGCGTTCGGCGCCAGATGGCGGAGAACGCTCCACGCAAGGACAGGAGCCCAGATCGCAACGGACGTGCTCTGCGGGCTTTGGATCGGGAGGGTGGTTCGTGCGGCGTCCGGCCACTCTTTGGAAGTCACCCGATCAAGCTGGGGCAGGCGTACTGCCGACTGAATCGCCGCAGCCGTCTTCAACTTGAAGAATCCATCGCCGACGTTTGATGCGCCTTGCAGTTGCTTCATTGTCTGGAAGAAAGTATCTGCCGAGTGAAGGAAAGGTATGAGGCGAGGATCGAGTTCGGCCTGCGCTGTTTGTGCCTCCGCCTCCAGATCGAGAGTTGCCTCGGGTACGAGTTCCTCCGCATCTTGATCTGTGATCTGTGCGGGGGCAGTGTTTTTACCGGGAGCTTCTTTGATCACTATAGGAATGGACGCAATCGTCACGTCTGCTTCCTCTACGTCTGAAGCAGTTGCCTCTGCTGCGAGCTTCTCGGCGGTGGCACTCTCGATCAGTTCTGCCCGCTGTTCGCTGGCAACGGCGATGACGGTTTCGACCATGTCGAAGCTGAGCAGTTGCCGGAGCGTTTCGTGCAACGGCCGCAGGCGCAGTTTGGAGAGGGCCTCTTCAAGGTTGTAAACGCCCGCTCCGTTGAGGGCATCGCACAGCCTGTCCCATGGCTGCTCGGCGCTTGAACGAAGCTCCCGCCAGTTTTGCAGGACGACGTACTGATACGCGCGTAGGTCCAACGTCATGCCGTGGTGGTCGATGTCTTTCGAGCGGCGAAGATATTCAAGGCCAGTGGCGGTGTCCTTGTACGCAACCAGCACGGAGTCGTCAGACGGCATGTGCAGCGCCTCGCCGAGCCGTTTGCTGCGCAACCCGCCGGAAAACTTGTCCATCGACTCCGCGGAGGTGTGAATCGTACCGCGTGTGCTGCCGTAACGGTTGTTGAAGAGAACGATGGCGCGCTCGTGGCCGACACGATTGGAGTAGGCATAGACGTTCTCATCCACCGTTCCATCGCCAGTCCAGAAGTCGTATAGAAAAAAGTCGCTGCTGCCCGCAAACAGATGGCGGCTCTTGAGCAGGGGAGCGATCTCGCGCTGATGGCGAGCGACTAGATCGTCGTTGGGCGATTCGTCGAGGCGTGCCCGCTTGTACTCCATGCCGTACTTTTCTGTGAATGCCTCGATCTGTCCATGACCGAACATGGGCAGGCCGGGCAGCGTCGCCAGCAGGGTGCAGACGCCGAAGTAGCGGTCGCCCGAACCGAACTGGTCGATGGCGGTGCGCTCGTCGGGATTGCTCATGAAGTTGACGTAGCGTTTGAGAATGTCCGGGTCGAACTCGATCGTCTTCTTCAGGTAGGAACGGTACTTGGCGTTCTCCTCGTCGCGCAGCATGTTCATGAAGGCGCTGTTATAGACGCGATGCATCCCGAGTGTTCGCACGAAGTAGCTTTCAAGCAGCCAGAATGCCTCGGCCAGCAGCAGCGTCCCGGGGACTTCTACTGCGACGCGATCCACCACCTCGCGCCAGAACTCATTCGGCATGATGGCGTCGAACTCGGCCTGTGTCATGCTGAACTCTGCTCGCGAAGGGATCGCACCGCCGACGCCGGGCAGGGGAAACCACAGGCGCTGCACGTGCTTCTTTGCAAGGGTCATGGCCGCATCGAAGCGGATGATCGGGAACAGTCGCGCGACGTTCAGGATGGTCTGCATCACCTGCTCGCGGACCTCGGCCTTGGCATAATTCAACTGCGCGGTGTCGTTCCAGGCGAAGGTCGTGCCGTCGTTGCCGTGGTAGACGTAGTCGGTGTGGCCGGTGCTTCTCTCGCGCCGTCGAAAGACCACGGCGGCGTCCGTCTGGTCGAAGTAATGGTCTTCGATCTTGATCTCGACGTGGCTATTGTTCGACAGGTCTGGCCCCTCGAAACGATAGGCGGGGAACGGGCTGTCGTGACGGGAGACAAACCATTCGGGGTGCTCCATCACCCAGGTGGAGTCGATGCCCATGTGGTTGGGGACCATATCGCTGGCGAGGCGGATGCCGTGGGCGGCGGAGCGGTCGCGGAGGTGGCGGTAGGCGGGTTCGCCGCCGAGGTCTTCGGCGATGCGATAGTCCGCGACAGAGTAGGCGGAGGCGACTGCATCGGTCTGGCCCCGCAGGCGTTTGATGGTCTGGGAGGCGTTGCTTCGCTCCCATAGGCCGATGAGCCAAAGCCCATTGAGGCCGCGCCTCGAGAGCAGCGCAAGCTCCTCATCCGGGATCTGGTCGAGCCGGTGAATATGCCTGCCGTATTTCTTCGAGAGCTGTTCCAGCCAGACATAGGTGCTCTTCGCGATCAGGACGACTGTTGGCATCCATGCCTGGTCCGGGCTGAAGGCTTCGTACTCGTGGACTACCGGCTGCTGCGACTGTCCGCGGCCGCCCGCTCCGAAGCCGACAAACTCGTCCCCGGCAAAGCCCTCGCCGCCCCAGCCTTGTTTCCGCTCAGCGTGCCAGGCGGAGGCCGAAGGCGGGTGGAAGCGCATCCAGATGGCGATGTCTTCTTCTTTGAGAATGTCCATAGCCAGCAGAATCTGACGCAGCTCGTCGCCGAGCACCTCGGCCCAGTGGTCGCGGATAAACGCAAGTTGCCCGGTCAGCGAATCAGGGGATGCCAATATTGGAGCGCGCAGGGCATCGAGCAGCGTTCCGATCTCCGGGGCAAATGGCGGTCGCGTCGCGAAGTAGCTGTCCAGGTGCGAAGTGACCGTTTTGTAGATCGTTTTTTGCTGTAGCTCCCGGTCGTCAAAGAACTCGCGGAACGGAGTGAAGGCAGGATTGATATTGGAGAGCCAAAGGAGAAGAAGCTCCTCAAAAGCTGCCTCCCGGTTCGGCATTCCATCCACAGCGGCCTGCAGCCATTGTTCCGCCGTCTGCTCTCCGCGATAGACCGCGACGTTGGGGAAGTGCTGGGTAAATGTGGCTAGAAGCCTCTCGACGCCGGGCTTGTTCGCCTGCGCTTCGAACCAGCGGAGTGCTTCGGGAAGAACCTGGGGATCGAGGGTCTCGCGGTAGCGGGCGATCAGAGCGTGGCTCAACTCGTCGATCAGCCCCATGGCAAACAAGCTGCCTGCGTGCATCACCTCGTCCGGCGACGCCGTCCCCCGGACCTCATTGACGCGATTGGCCAACTCCCGAGCCGCCGCGATATTACCGAAGACAACGTTCCCTGCGTAGTTGAAAAGTAGCTCGCTGACACCGTACCGGTCGCGAGCATTACGCGAAATGTGGAATTCCATGCGTTGAAGCCTCGTATCTTCCATCCAACCTGCGTTCGGATGACGATCCTTATCTAGTATGCCCCGTGCGCGACCCATCGTCCTCGTGCCCCAGACCTACACTGTTTGAGGGCAGACGCCTTTGCAAAGATGTACAGCCCGGCTGCTGCTTCCTCTTGTGGCAAGGATGGGGTCTAGTGTCATGTGGGCATTGTTGCTTCCCACCCTTCGCAAAAGCGCGAAGGATGGGGCACCCGGCAAATTTTGGTGCTACGAACGAAATACAGGGGTTCTTCCCCATTCGACAAGCTCAGGGCCAGAATGACAGATTTTGGTTGAGTGAGAGAAAAGCCAAAAGCAACGGCAAAAGCGGAATGCGGGGTCTCTCCACTGCGGCGGCGAAAAGCGCCGCCTCCGGTCGAGATGACGGAGGGTTGGGGTGGGTGCGGGCGTGGTTGTAGAACAGGCAACGGCAACCGCAGCTCCTTCGACTTCGCTCAGGATGACAGGTTTGTGTAACGAACTTTAAGACTCACCACACTAGTGACGTACCCATCGTAAGATCGGCAATAGGCTCGAGTAGTCGTCGGTCCAGGCGTTCAGGCCGGGTATCGGCGGTATCCGCGTAGCCATGGTCACGATCTCCGGACTCTCCAGAAAATCTCTGTTCCGTGTCACGAGTACCCAGGATGCCGGGTACTCCCCACGTGAGTCATTAAAGGGACTGTTGACCTCCCGTGCGCTCATCCCCGCTGCAAGGGCGAGTTCACCGATCTCCGGGGCAAGGTTCAGATATTGGTTGGAGACGTGGAAGGCGAGGATTCCACCCGGAGCGAGATGCCGCTGATAGAGCTGCATAGCCTGGACCGTGAGCAGATGGAGGGGAATGGCGTCGCCGGAGAAGGCATCCACCACGAGGACGTTGAAGTTCTGGGGCTCTTCACGGGTCAGCGATGTCCGGGCGTCGCCATCGGCGAAGGTAATCTGGGCACCGGAATCACGCAGATAGGTAAAGAGGCTCTGTGCGATCGGACGGACGAGTGGGTTGATCTCGTAAAAACGGAGCTGATCGCCATGCTGCCCGTAGGCTGCGATCGTCCCGGTTCCGAGACCGACGACTCCGATCCGGCGCGGGGCAGATGCGCAGCAGTACCGCAAAGCCAGGCCCACGCCGGAGTCTTCGGCGTAGTAGCTCGTTGGGACTCCGCTCATGCCGGGAGCGAAGAGCTGGGTCCCATGCTGGATGGCGCCATTCATCAGGAGCCGAACGGGTTGAACCTGTGGCGGGGTATCGCTCTGCTTCACGCGCAGGGAGCCATAGAAGTTGCGGACCTCCAGCATGGTTGAGCGGGCGTACACGATATGCAGCATGACGATGAGGGCAAGCAGGAGAACGCTGCCAGTCGACCACAAAAGACGCTGCGGCCAGCCGTCGCTCCAGGTGACGACGAGCGCAAGCACGGCGGTCAGGAAGAACGAGATGGGAAGGTCGTAGTTCGCTGCAAAGAGAAGCGGGCTGGCGATGCCGACGAAGAAGGTCCCGGCGACTCCGCCTGCTGCAAGAAGCAGATAGAAGACCGTAGCCTCGGAGGTGCGCCGGGGGCGAAGCGCGTAGACCTCGGCATGACAGAAGAAGCAGGCGAAAAATGCTTCCACCAGAAAGAAGAGAATATTGATGGTGATGGGGAGGCTGGAGTCGGTCTTTGAAAGCGCGTAGCCCAGGCTGGCCAGCATGATGACCAGGAATCGGATGACGATGCCGCGGCGGTAGAGCGCCGGATACTCGAACGCAAGGATAAAGGTGAGCAGGTAGAACGCCAGGGGAATCACCCAGAGGAGCGGAATGGCAGCGATATCCGAGGTGAGGTGAGCGGTAACCGCACTCAACTGCATCGCGGCAACCATGGGCAGCAGGAACCACAGTGCTTTCGTTCGTGGCGAGGCAGGCGGGGCATCGGTTATGGCCTCGGAGGCTGGTGCCGGCACCGGTTGTCTGCGCTTACTGGCCAGAACCATGCTGAGAATGGCGTAGATCGCGAAGCCGACGGACCACGCTGCCCGCTGGTGCTTTAAAGTGAGGTATGGTTCGACCAATGCCGGGTAGATAACGAGCGCCAGCAAAGAACCTGCGTTCGACAACGCGAAGAGGCGATAGGGAATAGGGCCGCCTTCACTCCGCGATATCCAGACCTGCAGAAGCGGGCTGGTTGAGCCGAGAAGGAAAAACGGCAGGCCAATACTGAGGCTCAGGGCGGTGAAGATGGTGGTTACAGGGTGTGCGGCTCCACCGCTCAGGTCCAGTCGCAGGCGTGTCGTAAGTCCAACGATTGCAATGGCTACGACGAGGACGGCGAGATGAATCCGCCCGCCATGGGAGGCCTGACGGCCAATCCAATGGGCGTAGACGTATCCAAAGAGAAGGGCAAGCTGAAAGAAGACCAGGCAGGCGATCCAGACCGCCGCCGCCCCTCCGAGCGCAGGCAGGAGCTCCTTCGCCGCCATGGGCTCAACCAGAAAGAGGAGGAAGGCCGAGAGAAATACCGTGCAACCGAAGAGGAGACGGGGAGTGCGCGTCCATCTTGTCATAGAGGCAATTGGTGGAGAGCAAGGGGATAGGAGACGCAGATTATCCCGGGAATTTCACATAGACCGTGAGCGGAATAACCATCGGACCCGAATAATACATCATGGAGGGACGCTCCAGCAGCCGAGCCAGAATGCCAGGGGTTTATACCTTCAATTTCAATGAAAAAGGACTCTCAGAGCTGTGCAAAGTTTCACGAGGCGAACATGTGCTCAGCCTCGCCCTTGCTCAACACTTGCTCCAGATCTGGAAGTTGCACAAATAATAGTGCTGGATATCCACTTAAATGTCCCGGATAATGGCAGATGACTACTATCGTTCAAAAGTTGTCTCCAGATTAATCAAAAAGAAATGATTTTTCCAGGTTTTGGGTTATAGTCAACGTAAGCACTCAAAGTAACCGTTATTTATGGGTACTTTAGTTCATGCCTTTGAGCGTGAATCGTATTTGTCTCTATTTTCGAGTTCAACCATGACGATCACGACCTGTACTATAAACAAACCCGTTAGCAACTACTCCCATCACCCGTCGACTGGTGATGTAGGAGGAGCCTCCAGAACATGCGCCATGAAGTGGCGAACGAGGCACCTACAGTCATTTCGATGTAACGGTTAGTCGGTAGCCCGTTCAGAATGTGGCATGACCACTGTTCTGAAAATTTTGAGCCACAACTTTCGCATTTGAAATTGAGACAATCGGTAACTTTGACTGCTTTAGTGTCTGCTGGATAAGGAGCCCCTCATGAAGCCAGAAACGTCTGTAATCAGTGTCTTCGGGAAGCACAACATCTATGTTGAGCACTACAAAAAAGACGAAGCTGCCAAGACGCTCATCCTGGTCAATGGCGCGTTCGCCACAACCAGCTCCTTCAACCAGACGGTCCGGTATCTGAAAGACAAGGTAAACATCCTTCTCTTCGACCTGCCTTATGCCGGCCGGTCGAAGGAACACAATCAGGGGCACGATATCCTGACCAAGGATGACGAGGTCGAGATACTGCTCCATCTCATTGAGAGATATCGGGTGAGCTATCTCATGTCGGTCTCCTGGGGTGGGGTGTCGTCCCTGTTGTCCCTGGCGAAGCGTCCGCCGAGCATCGAAAGGGCGGTCATCGCTTCTTTCTCCCCGGTCATCAACGACGCGATGAGTAACTATATGGCTGGCGCCCGCGACTTTCTCCAGACAGGTGATATCTCCAGCGCGGCGCAGCTGTTAAACAATACGGTGGGCCGCTATCTCTCTGGACTGGTCAAGTCGCACAACTTCCAATATCTCCTCTCAAGCGTGGGTGGCAACGAAGAGCAGATCATCTTCCATATCAATCAGATCTTCGACTTCGATCAAGAGCAGTACATGCACCGTTTTGCCTCCATCGATATCCCTGTCCTTTTTATGAATGGAGAGCTGGACGAGTACACGACTCCCAACGACGCCCGTTGCCTCGCCGACCACATTCCGCAGAGCGAGTTTACCGTGGTCGAAAATGCCGGTCACTTTCTCGAGCATGAGAGCAGGCAGCTCGGGCGTAAGGTGAACGGGATCGTCAGCGACTGGATGTTTGGCGCGGAGCCCGACTACGCTGCTCCCGTTCGATTTAGTGTTACCGGAACCGATAACCTCGCCTACGCGGACGCGGGGGACTAGAGCAGTCTCTATAGCAGGGGTAGGCTGGGGCCACAGTGTTCCCGTCGGTTCTCCTCAAGAAAAACGGCGCTCCTGGAGCCTATCCGGAGCGCAGGAACAGGAGAAACCCTCTCATTGCATATCCTCATCATCGCAATCGGTTCGGCAGGCGACGTCCATCCGTTCCTTGGACTGGCTCGGACCTTTGCGGAGCAGGGGCATCGAGTCTCCTTCTGTACCAGCCCGGCCTTTGAAGGGGTAGTCGCGCGGTCGGGATTGCGGTTCCTGCCGCTTGGCACCGCGGAGGAATACACCGCCGCGATGAATAATCCAGCATTGTGGGACCCGCGCACCTCCTTCAAGGTGCTTTGGGGGATCATGTCGGGGTACATCCAACCCCTTGTCGACATATTGCAGAAGGAGATCGATAGCGAGACCGTCGTTGTCGGTTCGCTATGGGCGTTTGGCGCCCGGCTCATGCAGGAGAAGTACGGTGTGCCTTATGTCTCGGTCCAGGTCTCTCCGTCGACCTTTCTTTCGGCTAAGGTGCCTCCGGTCCACAAACGCTTCACGATCCCAAGCTCCTGGCCGGTTCCGATGCGAGCAGCGCTTTTCTGGGTCATCGAACGAGCGATTGTGGACAGGGTATGCGGCCCGGATCTGAACCGCGTACGTGCGCGCATGGGCCTGCCGCCGGTAAAACACATTTTAGGGAAGTGGGTGCATTCTCCGCAGGGAGTGCTTGGGCTCTTTCCAGACTGGTTTGCTCCACCGCAGACCGATTGGCCGCCCGAGGTTGCTCTTACAGGCTTTCCGCTCTTCGACGAGGCGGAGTTCCGCGAGACCGATAACGAGCTGGAAAATTTTCTCGAGGGCAAAGAGGCTCCAGTTGTCTTTACGCCTGGCTCGACCATGGTCGACGGGTTGTCCTTCTTCAAGACGGCGAACGATGTTCTGCAGACGCTTGGCCAGCGGGGAATCTTTTTAGCCAAGCAGGGCGAACCCATGCCGCCGTTGGGCCCAAACATTCTGGTGCGCTCCTATGTGCCTTTGAGCCGGTTGCTGCCACGCGCCAAGGCGCTGGTGCATCATGGCGGGATCGGTACGGTTTCGCAGGCACTTGCGGCGGGTATTCCGCAGCTTGCGGTCCCGTTTGCCCACGATCAGTTCGACAATGCCGCGCGCGTCGAGCGTCTGGGCTGCGGCTTTCGCCTTGATGCACCGGTCAGCGTTCCGACTATGCTGCCTCTGCTCAAGCGGTTGCTGGAAGACGAGAGCATCCAGCAGAATTGCGCGGCCTATCGGCCTCGTGTCGCTTCGGGTGAGAGCTCGTGCCTGAAGGCGCTGGCGATCGTTGAAGCGGTCGGTGCCGCATCGTTTGCCGGGGTCGTGTCCTCGTCAAAGAAAGGCCCACAGTTAGTCCGCACCGCATGATGCGGTGAAACCAGTAGAAGAAACGGAATGAGGAGAGCAATGAACGCGGTTCCAGGCGCATTGGCGGTCTTGTTCAACCCAACGGAGGAGCATGTCGAAAATCTCCTGGGTCTCAAGAAGCTGTGTGACGTGGTCGTCGCGGTCGACAATTCGTTGCAGGTGGATCTGTGGCTTCATCAGCGTATGCGGGAGCTGGGCATCGATGTAGTCGTCAACTGCAACCGGGGAGGTATCGCGGGTGGATTCAACCGAGGCATGGATCGGCTTCTGGAGAAGCAATGTAATCTGCTCTTCACCTTCGACCAGGACTCAGTTGTCCCGGAGGATTTTTTCACTAAAATGATCGAAGCAAGCGGCAGCCTGGACAGCCCATACTTTCTGATGGGGCCTAAGGTCTTCGACACCAAATTCGACCGCTATATGACGGTCGTCACCCTGAGCGAAACCTCTTTCGGCGCAAAGTCCGTAACCATAGGCGATGAGGATCAGGGGCTGATGCCGTGCTCAGGCGTCATCTCCTCCGGGTGCGTCATGTCGGCTGAAACGTATCGCAAACTGGGGGCGTTCCGCGAAGACTATTTCATCGGCTACGTCGATACCGAATACAGCTTTCGCGCACGCAGTCTGGGCATTCCGGTCTACACCAACACCTCCCTGGCGATGAAACATGAGCTCGGCGATGCTATCGATCGCAAGATCGGGCGTTTGGATATGGTCCAGTGGAACTATGGCCCGTTGCGCCTGTACTACGGGGTGCGAAACGGTATCAATGTTGCATGGCGCTATCGGTCAACTTTTCCGTCCGGGTTTCTGATCAATCTCATGACGGTCTCGCTGGTCCTTTCGATCCTTCTGTTTGAGGACAATAAATTCCGCAAGATGGCGGCCTTGTTCGCCGGATTGTTCGACGGCCTATTTGGTCGATTAGGTTCCATGGAGGTCTGCCAGCCGTTCCTCTGGACGTTTTGTACACAGCCAAGACTCCGCAAACCTGTGCCATACAAACAGGCGAAGAAGACAGTTAGTTCGCACCGCGTGATGCGGTCGCCACAGCAGCAGAAGCGGGGTTAGGAAAGCGATGAAATCTGGTGCACTGGCGGTTCTGTTCAACCCAGCGGAGGAGCATGTTGAACACCTGATGGGCCTCAAGAGGTTATGCGGGGAGGTCGTCGCGGTGGACAATTCGCTTCATGTGGATCTGCGGCTTCATCAGCAGATGCAGGAGTTGGGTATCGATGTGATCATCAACTCCAACCGGGGAGGCATCGCGGGTGCATTCAATCGAGGCATGGATCGGCTTCTGGAAAAGCAATGCGATCTGCTCTTCACCTTCGATCAGGATTCGACCGTCCCGGAGGATTTTTTCATCAAAATGGCTGAGGCCTGCGGCAGTCTCGACAGTCCATACTTTCTGGTTGGTCCCAAGATCTACGACACCAATGTCGACCACTACATCCCGCTCCTCATCCCGAGCGAAACCTCGATAAGCATAAAGATCATCTACATGACCGATGAGGACCAGGGGCTGATGCCGTGCACATCCGTCATCTCCTCCGGGTGCGCCATGTCGGCTGAAACCTATCGTAAACTGGGCGCATTCCGCGAAGACTACTTCATCGACTATGTCGATGCCGATTACAGCTTTCGCGCATACAGTCAGGGCATTCCGATCTACGTCAACACCTCCCTGACGATGAAACATGAGCTTGGCGATGCCATCGACCACAAGATCGGGCGTTTGGATATGGTCCAGTGGAACTATAGCCCGCTACGCCTGTACTATGCGGCGCGAAACAGCCTCAATGTCTCATGGCGCTATCGCTCGGTTTTTCCGTCTACGTTCCTGATCAATTTCATGACGGTTTCGCAGTTTTTTTCGGTTCTTCTGTATGAGGACAACAAGCTCCGCAAGATGGTGGCCTTGTTCGCCGGATTGTTCGACGGCCTATTCGGCCGATTAGGTTCCATGGAGGTCTGCCAGCCGTTCGTTTCGGCGTTCTGTACGCAGCCAAGACCCAGCAAACCAGCACCATATAAACCGGCGAAGACGACGCCTTGAGCAACAGCAGCGAAGCAGGAGAATCATTGAGGATGGGGACTTCGGCAGTCGTGACCAATCAGCTTTCATTACGTGAGGTGCTGCGCATCCGCGCGGTGCGGCAGATGTGGTTCGCGCTCATCATCAGCAGCTTTGGCGACTTCCTCGCACTCTTCGCCGTCCTCAGCGTGGTCTCCTTCAAGATGAATGCCGCCGCGGAGCAGCTCACCTGGGTGCAGATCGCATCGCTGCTGCCACCCGTGCTGATTGGACCGATCGCTGGCGTCTTCGTCGACCGCTGGCCGCTGAAGTCCACGCTCGTCTCGAGCGATCTCATCCGTGTCTTTCTGACGCTACTGCTGCTGGGTTCAACCCAACTCTGGCAGTTCTGCCTCATCATGGTCCTGATGAGCATAGTAGGAGTCTTCTTCGGGCCGGCGCAGCAATGCACCATCCGGACCTCTGTTCCTCCTGAAGGCATCATGGCCACGAGCGCAGTGATGCAGCAGTCCAGCGCCTTGATCTCGATCATCGCTCCCGGCGCTGCCGGACTTCTGGTGGCTTCCTTTGGAGCTGTCTCCTGCTACCTGATCGACGCCGCCAGCTTCCTGGCCTCGGCTATACTCATCGGCTCCATTGCTATCCGGAAAAGGGAAACATCCACGCAGAACGCTGCAGCGGATACCGCGAGCGGTGTCCACAAAGTATGGCTGGATATGCGTGAGGGCTTCCGCTTCATCGTTCACCACAGGGCGATCCTCTTCGTTACGGTGGCGCTTGCCGCGGCGGTCTTTACACTGGGGTGCTTCGGACCGCTCATCGCTGTCTATGTCCGCGAAAGCCTGCATGGCGCTGCGCGTCTCTTCGGCATCGTCAGCTCGATGATTGGAGCCGGCATCCTCCTCGGCTTCGTGATTGTGCAGAAACTGGCGAAGACCTACTCCAATAAGACGCTGGTCTTCGGCGGCCTGACCTGCATGGCGGCGGGGTTCCTTACTTTGAGCCTGGTGCCGGTGCTTGCGGCCACCATCGTAGCGGCGCTCGCCATCGGCTTCTCTGTCGCCGCAATTCTGCTTCCCGGACAGACCCTGGTACAGCAGGACACGCCGGAAGAGCTGATGGGCCGAGTCAGCAGTACCGGCATGTCCATCGTCTTTGGAGCGCAGGTGCTCGGACTCTTCGTCTCGGGCGTTATGACGAAGTTCATGGGAGTGCGGCAGGTCTTTCTAGTGAGTGCTTGCTTCCTGCTGGGGTTGGTGTTTATGGGAAGATTCGCACTGCGCGGCAAGAGCGCCTAGAGCTATGGGAGTCGCGGAGATTGGCTGCTCCATCGCATCCTTCAAAAGTTGAAGCGCCCGTTCCTGGATTGCCATGGCCTCACGCTGGGGCAGGAATCGCTCATTCGAGATAAAACCGAGAGCCAGCTCTCCGAGAAAGTTCGACGCTACCAGGGTGTTGGTGTTTCGCCAGGGGACGCAGATGGTGGCTCCGGTGATGGTCTCAAGAGCAAAGGCATGATATTTCGTTGGTATTTTCAGGTGTCCGAGGTTTGAGAAGGCGAGGTCGTGGCCACCCTTATTGGAGAACATGAAGTTGATGAGATTGGGGACCGACGCGCTGATGTGATCGCACACCATCAGGTCTTCGTATACTCTCGCGCCGAGGCTTTCGATCTTCTCAGCGGTCGAATGTTTTATATCCCGTGCAAGCTGCCAGAAGCCGGACTGCAAATTCTTGCCGAGTGAAAGCCCGATGATAGGGGCGATTGTAAACATCATGTCGCTCTTGATTGACCGGATATATCGCCGCATGTTCACCGGGCACACGATCTTGTTCTTCGCTCTCTTGCCCAAAACCTCACGGAATGCCTGGAGAAAGGCTACGCACAAGGCGGCGTTGCAAGTGGTGTCCTCCACGCTACAACGGTGATTGATGGCGGAAAACTGCTCGGCGTTCGCCTTCCAGTAGAGGAAGTAAGGATCGCCCGCATCAAGCGTCGTCGCTTTTCTCCCCATGATGGCAAGGAAGAGTTTGTAGAACGCAGCTTTTCGTTTCATACCGCGAATCGTCTTCGCATCCTGCAGAATCTCATGCGGGACAATATCTTCGATCGACGCATACGAAGTATAAGGTGTCAGCTCCGTCTCGGGTTGATCGATAATCTGAAGGATCTCCCGCAGCAGCGTGATGATGGCCCCGCCATCGCAGATGCAGTGATGAGCCACCACCATCAACTCGGACACCGCCTCCGACTTGATCCAAGTGATGCGAATCAGAGGGCCGGCTTTCGTATCGAAGGGCACCTTCCACTCGGCCACGGTCACGGACTGCCAATCGTCGTCGGTCTGCCGTTCGACGACACGCACGGGAATCTCTGGCGTACCTTCAAAGATGAAATAAGGCCCGTCGGCTTCCTCGACAGCTCTGGCACGCAGCAAAGGGTGTTTTGCCTGGATTTTGAGAAGAGCTGTTCGAAGGTTCGCAGGACAGATCGAACCGCGAACCCGCGCGCTCATGACACAGTTGATCGGTGTCACGCCGTCGATGTACATGAAACGCTCGAAGAACAGCATCTTTCTCTTCATTGCACGTTCCCGCTGAGCTGCGGATTTTACATCTGTACTATCAGGCCCCTTTTTTGTTGAAAACCTATCCTAGCATCTATCTATGACATGGAAGGAGTCATCGGCTTGTAACTGCCGACGTCGGATGGTATCTGCCTCACGGCAGCCTTGGCAACAAACTCGATAACAGCAAGGGCTTTCAGGCCTGCGCTCTCGCCTGAAGTCATTTTGGCCTGAACTGCGGTGCAATTCTGTTGAATGCGTTCACTTTCCAGCAGGCGGTCCGAACCAAGTGGTTAGCGCGTCAGCGAGCCCCACCTGGGTTAGGTCTCCCACCCAGGCCACATATCCGTCGGGCCGAACCAAAACGGCGGTGGGAGCGGTGACCGCCCCGATCCCCGGAAGCTCCCACGTCCCCACATGTTTGGCGTCGATCAACGGAACGCGATCCGCCCATGGAGTGATGTTGAAGCCGCCGGACTCACCGAGGTTGAGCAGCACCGGCCGGGCTTTGTGCAGCAGGCTGAAGACCCGCAGCGGGCCGTTGGTGGTGACCAGGTCGAGATCGGGCATGCGGCGTCCGAGCAGCGGGTGGCCCTCGCCGAGGTCGTAATGGATACCAAGTCCGGACATCTCGGCAGCGATCCGTTTGCGAGGCTCCTCCATGCCAAGGAGCTCCAATACGATTTCACGCAAGGCTTCAGTGCGATCATCAGTACCTTGCAATGCGACCTGTGCCATTGTCGTGCGCAACACGCGAGCCGCAACCGGATGCCGCTCGACGTGATACGTGTCGAGCAAGCCTTCAGGCGATGCTCCTTTCACCACTTGGGCCAACTTCCAACCCAGATTCACTGCATCCTGCACACCAGTATTGAGGCCTTGTCCGCCCACCGGAGAATGCACATGTGCGGCATCGCCAGCCAGGAGAACCCGACCCTTGCGGTAAGACACCGCCTGCCGCGACATGTCGGTGAACCTGGAAATCCAAGTTAGACTATGGATTCCGTAATCTGTTCCGCATGCGTCGACGAGTGCTTCGCTAAGATCGCGCAGCGTGGGCTCGGTCGTGGCGCCGACATTTTTTTCAGTCACCATGACGCCTATGGGACCTTCATTGGCATAGACTATCTTGCCGTCGCGAATTTCGTACTTCTCCCTGCCAAAGGCATGGGTACCAAGTGCTGTGCGATGGACGCCTAATGGCGGCTCCTCCGCCATCTCGGCCTCGGCGAGAATGCTGCTAGTCGTCGCATCCCATCCTGGAAACTCAATGCCAGCAGCTTTGCGGACCAGACTGCGGCCTCCATCGCACCCGACGAGATAGCTTGCCCGCAGCGACGCACCATCGGACAGTTCGATGATGACGCCAGTGTTGTCCTGCGTGAAACATGTTAACTCACAGCTGCGATAGATCGGCACCGCCAGCTCGCTGACCCACCCAGCGAGAATGCGCTCAATATGCTTCTGCCTCAGCGCCAGCCCGTAGTTGTGCCGGGTCGGAAAATCGCTGATGTCTAAACGCGTGACCGCGAATCCCGTGACTTGGGCTATTTGTCCTTCCGCGAGGAACCGGTCCACGATTCCGCGCTGATCGAGGACCTCGAGAGTGCGTGAGCTCAGACCGCCAGCACGCGAACCGGCAAGCTCTTGGTTAGGGCGGCGTTCGACGATGGCTACGTCAACGCCTGCCAGAGCGAGCTCGCCCGCCAACATCAGCCCCGTCGAACCTCCTCCAGCAATCACCACCGCATGCTCGATCATTTATTGCCTCCCGTTTCCGTAAGTTCTGGCTCGGCCAAAGGATCTGGCCGACTCGAGCGACTCTACGGCACAACGTGGGTCTAGCCGCAAGCCCCCCGGTGCGCGATATACTTGGAGTGGAAAGGAAGGGTACTATCTCCTTTCGATTTTCCGCTGTGGGCGGACAAGCCCTTAGTGAAGCGGCGCGCACACGGAGGCACCGTGGGCCCGGGAAGACCTCCCGTCGACCTACCGATGCAGTCGCCGAACGAGGAGTTCTTCACCCTCTTCAGCGAAGCCCGCTAGAACATCATCGAGCTGAGCCATTGCTGCTAACGCCACCCCCTATCGCACAGAACCTAGATGTTTCGCGTTCCAGGGTAATCTGAACGCAAACAACAGGCCTCAGCGAAGCAGCGCTGAAGCGGCCCACAGAACGGGAGCCTGTCCGTGGAAGTCGCCGGTGCGACGCTTCCGGGCGAGGTAGTAGGCGAGGTCGTTCTTCTTGCCCGTGCCCTCGCACACGCTGGTGACATCGTGGTTCTGGTCGACATACCCAGCGACCGCGATCCATCCCCTGCGTGCGGCTGGCCCGTAGGTCGCGGCATCGAGCCATCCCTGTTTCACCCCGGTAATCATGGCGAAGCTGAACATGGCTGAGCTGGAACTCTCCGGCCATGCCTCGTCCTTGTCGATCAACTCCCGCCACATCCCATCCTTGCCCTGGTACTTCAGCAGGGCGCTCATCATCGCCTTATATCCCTTCAGGATGCGGGCCCGCTGCGGATGGTCTGCCGGAAGGTCGCGCAGCATCTCCGCCATTCCTGCTGCCACCCACCCGTCGCCGCGTCCCCAGAAATAGGGGACATCCGGAGCATGGAAGAAGAACCCGTTCGGCTGCTGTAGCTTGTCCAGATAGGAAGCCATCTCGCGGGCATCGCGGTCCAGGTACTTCTTGTCCCCGGTGGCGCGATAGGCCTCCAACTGCAGCATCGTCAACATATACATGTCGTCGATCCAGTAGCGGGTCTCGCCGGAGAGACCGTCCGGCTGCGGGTTCTCCCACTGCCGGTCCGCCCAGCCCTTGCCCTCGGTGAGGTACTTCGGGTCCTTCGTCTGGATCGCGATCTCCAGCGGAACGACACCGAAGATGGAGTCGTCCACATGGTGGCGGACGGGGATGCGGCTGGCCTCCGCTCCGCCCGGCATCAGGGGCTCGAACCGCTGGATGAGCTTTGTCCGCAGCACGTCGTCATGCGTCAGCTGCGCGAAGGTCAGCGCCCCATACCATGTGCAGATCTCCGAGTAGTGAATGGTCGCCGTGTACTGATGCGGGCTGGTCACGAAGTGCTCGGCGAGCAGCTTGCCGACCTCCTGCGGAGAGGTCCCCTCGGGCCAATGGGTCAGGTCGGCGCTCTGGGCAAGGCCGGCGCCAGCGGTGGCAACAAGCAGCAAGCCAGGGACGAGGAGCGTGCGAAGGTTTTTCATCAGTAGATCCCACTTATTACAGATTGAAATTGAGTGTGTCGATCACGCGTCCTCCAGCATATCTTCAAATCAAAAGAAAGGCATCTGGCTTATCTAAATCCTGACTCAGCAGCTTACTATTACGAAAAGGTAGATTACCCGTAGCGCATAGTACGGACGGACTAACACTTTCTAAATCCCTGGACTTCATGACGTGTTCCTGATTTGAAACGTAGATCTACGAAGTAATGCACAGTTGGAGTTGAGGATGTTTACTCTCAAATGCAAAGCAGTGCTGGGTGTATTTTTAGCAATGGGCAACGGTCTCTACTCTGAAAATTTAGATCATGATGCGCTACAAAAACTTCTTACAGAGGAAAGTAAGAGATGGTCGGTCTTGAGCTATTCGCAGCTCTATATCTACGGCAAAAGCGAACCAGTTCAATACACCGGAACTGTTTTTCTCAAAATTGGCTCATTTTCCCTTGATGATTGCGAGCTGAAAATTAGCGTTGTTGTGCAAGACAAGTATGTGGGTACGGAGGAACAGAGGCGGTCATTTGGTGGCGCGCCAATCCACAAGGAAACGCGCAAGTTATCCGAGTCATATCAATACTCTTATCGCATGAACCTCAATGATGTTGACCCCGCACGAATCGATACTCCTTTCTCCAGACCCGCTCAACTTCTTGAAAACACCAAATTGAGTTGCAGCGAAGAGAAATCATGCAATCTGGCATGGGTGCGAGTGGTGACCAGGAGACCCTCGATTGCGGAAACAAGAGTTGTGGACGGCTTCGAGGACGTCAACGAGATGACACGTCAGATGATCCTTCCCATGACTTCGAAGGAAGTGGCCTCGCAGATAGCAAAGGTCCTACAGAACTCCGCAACCGCGTGCCATAAAGTTTGAGCTGTGGCTCTTGACGCCAAAGCGTCTCAAGCCGATCGCGCCTTGATTTAGGGCAGGCAGTAGGCAATCGTATGACAGACGAAATATAGTGTCCGTGTTGCAGTTCGCGCCCAGGCTGGTTCTCTTCTCTGTCTAACGCTGCCGGCAAACAAATATCAATGGAGGATGAATGATCTCTCGACGTGCATTTCTGGATGGTCTCGCGGTTGGAGTGGCGGGGGCTGCGATCGGTTCCACAGCACGAAGCTACGCGCAGATTCTGGGTGCGAACGATCGCCTTAACTTCGCCATCATGGGGCTGAATGGGCGCGGCTATGCTCATCTCGCAGGCCTGAAGGCGAACAGCAAGTCGGCACGGGTATCGCATGTCTGCGACGTGGACTCCACCATTCTTGCGAAGTTCGCGGGCGAGGCGGAGAAGGAGTTGGGCTATGCTCCCACGACCCACGGCGACTTTCGCAAGGTGCTCGAGCTGAAGGACGTCGACGCCATCACCATTGCGACGCCCGATCACTGGCACGCTCCCATGGCGGTGCTGGGCCTTCAGGCGGGGAAGCATGTGTATGTCGAAAAGCCCTCCAGCCACAACCCACGCGAGGGCGAGTTGCTGGTACTCGCGCAGAAGAAATACGGCAAGCTGGTGCAGGTAGGCGACCAGCAGCGCTCCTCCCCGCACACGATCAAGATCGTCCAGCAGATTCATGACGGCCTGATCGGAAGGGCATACTTCGCAAAGGCGTGGTACGCCAATACTCGCAAGTCGATGGGAACAGGTAAGGTGGCTGCGGTGCCATCGACGCTCAACTGGGACCTCTGGCAGGGCCCCGCGCCGCGCAGTGAGTACAAGGACAACATCCATCCCTACAACTGGCACTGGCTGCTGCGCTATGGGACCGGCGAGTCGCTCAACAACGGCACCCATGAGGTCGATGTCTGTCGTTGGGCGCTCGGAGTCGACTATCCGGAGCGGGTTACGGCGTCGGGTGGACGCTATCAGTACAAGGACGACTGGCAGTTCTACGACACGCTCGTCACTAGCTTCGAGTACCCCGACAAGACGATTACCTGGGAAGGGAAGAGCTGCCAGGGCATGAAGTATTATGGCCGCGACCGTGGAGTGACCATCCACGGAACGACGGGAACGGTGCTGATCGATCGCGAAGGCTACGAGGTCTATGACGGGAACGGGAAGAAGACCGACGAGTTCACGACGGGTGGCAAGAGCTCCAGCAACGACCTTCAGAGCCGCGACTCCATGACGGATGCCCACTTCGCCAACCTGATCAACGGCATCCGCAATGGCGAGGCGCTGCACTCCCCCATCGAGGTGGCGAACGTCAGCGTAACGATGCTGCAGCTCTCCAACCTAGCATGGATTGCCAACCGTGAGCTGAAGCTCGACACCAAAACCGCCCATGTCCAGAATGATCCGGAGGTCATGAAGATGTGGGCGCGGAGCTATGAGAAGGGCTGGGAGGTCCGCGTCTGACGATGGAGGCCGCGAGAGGGAATGTCTGCTCTCGCGGCTTCACCGATGGTGTGGAGTGGGAAGATTCCCTCGGCGGCTGAAGCCGCATTTTGTGTAGAGAACAGATGGACGGGCTGAAGCCCGTCCCCTTCAAAATCACTCTGCAGCAACAGCCAATTTGCTTTATCGTGTCAAGTTCGTGTCTTTTCCGTCGAGTTCCGGTTGCATAACGCCGCGCAGGCTGCGGCCCGGTGCGGCGTTGAGATCGAAGATCACGACTTCATTTTCTCCCTGTTTCAGCCACGGCCCCGGGACGTAGAGCGTCTTCTGTGGGCCAATATTCCAGAAGCGGCCGAGCGGCTTGCCATTTAGCCATACTTCGCCCTTGTTGAGAGCGCTGGTGTCGAGGAAGGTGTCGGCGGGAGCGTCAACCGTAAACGAAGCGCGGTAGAAGCAGGCACCGCTGCACGCACTTTTTTGGTAAGGCAGCTTGGCTGGCTCCAGCATCGGCAGCGAGTAGATCTGCCAACCCTCGACAGGTTTGCCAGCGAGGGTCACGCCTTTGGTGATGCCTTTGCGCTCGCCGCGAAGGACGGTGGTGAAGTTCACGCGACCGCTGTTCTCGACCAGAATATCGAGCTGTGTCTTCGCGCCAGTGACGCTGATCGGCAGGGAACTCTGCCCGAGCCGCCGGTCGATCGTTCCGGCGAGCTTGCCATTGAGATAAACCTGCGCGTAATCGTGCAGCGTATCGAGCACCAGGTCGCCCGAGGCCTGCCCGGTGAGCTGCGTGCGGTAGAGGATGTACCCGTAGGACTGGTCGAGGTCCTCCATACTCAGCGGCTGCGCGGAGGTCACAGGTTTTGGCAGGGTGTTCCAGAGGGAAGCGGATGCGACAAGAGGGATCGGTGCGACTGCAATCGGTGCGGCTGTCTCCGGTACGGGGGGCGGAGTCGTTCCGGTGTCCTTTGCGATGACGTCGCGGAGGGCAAAATACTTCGGCGTAGGGCGGCCACTCTCGTCGAGCGCCGAGTCGTAGTCGTAGCTGGTCACATCCGGCTGATAGTTTTTGCCATTGCTGTTGGCGCCGTTCATCCAGCCGAAGCTCGTTCCGCCGTGGAACATATAGATGCTGACGGAATACCCTTGCTTGAGCATCCAGTCCAGGTTGGCGACCTGTTTGGCGGTGTCCGTATGGGCGTGTTTGTCGCCCCAGTGATCGAACCAGCCCGCCCAGTATTCGCTATTGATGAAGGGCCCGTTGGGGCGGAACTTCTTGAGCGTCGCGAAGGCCTTTTCTGCTGAATCGTTGTCGTCGGGCCCGAAGTTTATCCCGACTGGAAGCTCCGGCAATGAGCCGTTGGGAACCTGCTCAGGCCCGTCGGCAGTATAAAGCTGCGCCTTGGTAAAGCCCGCGTCGACGAGCGCGCGATGGTTTGCCTCCATGTACTCGTGGTCGCTGCCAAACGATCCGTACTCGTTCTCGACCTGCACCAGAATAATGGGGCCACCGTTGCCGATTTGCAGCGGCGCAAGCTCCTGTCCCAGCCGCTTGATCCAGCGATTGGATGGCTCCATGTACTTCGGATCGCTGGAGCGGACGACCGTCGCATGGTCCTTCAGGAGCCACGAGGGATAGCCGCCGAACTCCCATTCAGCGCACACATAGGGGCCGGGCCGCAGGATGACGTAGAGCCCTTCTTGCTGGGCCTCGCGGATGAACTCCGCCACATCGTTGTTGCCTGAGAAATCGTAGACGCCAGGTTTGGCTTCGTGCTCGTTCCAGAAGACGTAGGTCGTGATGGTGTTCAGCCCCATGGCCCTGGCTTTGCGCAGGCGGTCACGCCAGTAGGCACGCGGGATGCGCGGGTAGTGCATCTCGCCGGAGATGATGCGGAACGGCTTGCCGTCAAGCTGGAACTGGCCGTCTTCGACCTTGAAGCTGTGCTGCGTCGCGGGCTGCTGCGCAGTGGAAGGCAGAGTGAAACCGCTTGCACTAGCGATCAAAGCGGCAAACAGACAGGCAGTCGAAAATCGGCGCATAAAGTTTTGGCTCCTGAGACGAAACTGAGTATATCGGGATTCGTGAATCTGTTTAAAACTGAAGAAAGAGGAAGCGATGGGGGGTACAACCATTCCCTCGGGGGCTAAAGCCCCGCTTCTTTTCTGCGATTTACGGCACGGCTAAAGCCGCGCCCTTTCAAAGCCCTCTCCTTCAAGAGTAGTTTTTAAACCGGTTCTAAGAAATAGAGATGGGATCTAGCTACTGTCCGGTGGGTTGCGGAGCGGCCTTCATCAACTCCACGAAGAGGCGGTTGAATTTCGCTAGATCAAGGTCCGTCTGCACATGGACGGGCTGCAGGTCGAGCGGAGGACGGCTGGCGGCGGACCATGTCAGCGTGTCGCCGTAGGTGGGCCCGCGAGTCAGGTCTACGTCCACATAGAGCATCTCCTCTTTGGTGATGATGCTGGGGTCGAGCCACGCTGCGGCGGCCAACTCATCCCAGAGATAGTAGAACTCACCGGTGTACTGCGCGAGATACTGCGCGGCAGGGTTGGGGGATTGCGTGATCTCCGCCAGCATCTGTTTGGTAAAGAGCGTTTTCAGCGAGATGTCGACGGTGGTCAGGTCGATCCTTGGCCAGTGGGCTCGCAGGGTAATGTGCGCCGCCTCCGGATCGAACCAGAAGTTGAACTCGTGTCGTGGGTTATTTGAGAACTCGGGATCGCTCGTCTGCGGGCTCAGGCTGCCGCCCATGATGACGATGCCTTGCGTGAGCTCGGCAAACTGCGGGTCGATCGAGAGCGCCAGGGCGATGTTGGTCAGCGGGCCTCCGGCATAGATCGTTACCTGGTGGGGATGCTCGTGGACCTGGCGAACCAGAAAGTGCGCGGCATCCTCCGTGGACGGCTTCAGCGTGGGCTCACCTTCTGCGAGCCGCGGAAGTTCAAATGGCCCGTGATAAGCCTGTCTGCTCGTATGGGCCGCAATATCGCCCCACGCGCCGTACCAGGGGAGCGTGCCGTACAGCTTCTGCTCGATCTTCGATTCCTTCTCTGTGCGGACGAGCGGGAAGACTGCTCCCGGTACCACTGGCACATCCGTCCGATGGATCAGCTCGAGCATCCGCAGCGTATGCCGCACCTCCTCGGGCTCCCAGGCGTTGCCGCTCACCATCGTGATGCCAAGCACATGCGCGTGTGGCGATTGCAACAGCACCATTATCGCCATCTGGTTCGACCCACCGGGGCCGGAGCCATCCTGGTCGATCACCACTAGACGTTTGGTCTGGCTGGTGGCCGCCGTTGCGGTTAAAGTGCAGAAAAGAAACAGGGCGCGGAGGGTCGTCCATGAATGCGTCATCGGTGAGCCCAGAGTACAGGGGGAGGCTCGCGAAGGTAAAGTCTTTGAGAGGCGCGGCTCTCGTTCGTAGCGCAAGGAAATATACCTGAAAAAGATGTATAACCTTGCTATGCTTTGGTCGGACCATTGTTCACATTGCTTCGGATCTGCGGGTTTTGGGCTCCTCGTTTTTTTACAGCAAGGGGTAAGCCCGGTTCTTTTTGTCGTGGGATTCGGCCTGATCCTTGGGATGCGGCACTCCACCGATCCGGACCATGTCGTTGCTGTATCCACCATCGTCAGCAAGCAGCGGAGCATCCGCCATGCGGCTGTCATCGGCGGCATCTGGGGGCTTGGCCATACCCTGACAATCTTCGCCGTCGGCAGCCTGATCATCCTTTTCGGAGTAGTCATACCCCCGCGCCTGGGACTTTCGATGGAGTTCAGCGTCGCGCTGATGCTGATCCTGCTGGGCGTCCTCAACTTAACTGGAGTGATGCGGAGGCTGACCAGGCGCTTCACGCACAACCACTCGAAGGTGGTCGAACTGGAACGAGCTGAAGCGGCAGTATCTGGGCGCTTCGGCGTCTACCAATGCGTGCGTCCGCTCGTGATCGGGATTGTTCATGGACTGGCCGGCTCCGCGGCGGTCGCTCTTCTGGTACTGTCGACGATCCATAGCCCGCTCTGGGCGACGGTCTACCTGCTCATCTTCGGTGCCGGCACGATGGTAGGGATGATGTGCATGACCACGGCCATGGCGGTTCCGCTCGCGTTGGCGGGCGACCGCTTCACCCGGCTCAGCCACTACCTGGGGATCGTATCGGGAGCCATCAGCGTGTGTTTTGGGAGTTTTCTCGTCTACCAACTCGGCTTTCTCGGTGGTCTCTTTACCAGCCATCCTCAATGGACGCCAAGGTAAAGAGGAGATAGCAATGTCGCGCCTGCGCAGGGTACTCTTAGGTCATCCCTTAGAATCTGTTTAAAAAACTGAAGAACGAGGAAGCGATGGGCGGATACAAACATTCCCTCAGGGGCTAAAGCCCTGCTTCTTTTCCGTATTTTATGGCGGGACTGAAGTCCCGCCCTTTCAAAACAGCCTACGGCAGCAGTTTTTTTGACAGATTCTTAGAGTATTTTCGCTTCCCACCCTTCGCAAAGGCGCGAAGGATGGGGCACCCAGAGGGTGCGGTGGTCCGAGCGAAATACGAGGGTTCTTCGCTCCGCTCAGGATGACAGATTTTTATAGTTATCAATCACTTGCAAATCATGAATAGGTCGATACGCCCCTATGAGCCGTAATTCTCTGCTGGACGTGACAGGGTACAACGTGGGCATGATAGAAATCTGGCATGCCTGATTCGACAAAAAATGGTGTCGCCGGGAAGCGGGCTACCCTGCACTCCCTGGCCGAACATCTCGGACTCTCGAAGACTACGGTGTCGGTCGTCGTCAGCAACGCGCCGGCGGCGCAGTCGATCCCGCTTGAGACGCGGGAGAGAATTCTGAAGGCGGCGACTGCCCTGCAATACCGTCCGAACTATCTCGCTCGCTCGCTGCGCCGCAGCAGCAGCATGTCGGTCGGCATCCTCGCGCCGGAGCTGAGCGAGGGCTACTTCACGCTGGTCATGAACGGGATCGAGCAGCATCTACGTTCCTCCGAATACTTTTATTCCCTGGTCACTCACAACTGGAAGATGAACCTGGTCGAGGAAAACGTCCGCCTGCTCCAGGAGCGCGCGGTCGATGGCTTTATCCTCATCGACACCCCGCCTCTTCCCTCCGACCGATGGCAGGTTCCTGTCGTAGCTGTGTCAGGTCACGCGTCAGTCAAGAACGTCACCAACATTCAATTGGATCAGAGGCGATCCGCTGAACTTGGACTGCAGCATCTTTATCAGCTTGGACACCGGAAGATCGCCTTCATGCGTGGAGCGCAGTTCAGCTCCGACGCGGACGAGCGTTGGGAATCGATCAGGGAGGTCGCGCGCGAGCTCGGCATCGAGGTATGTCCGCACCTTTGTATCGACCTCGAGCATAACCAGTGGTCTCCCCGGCTCGGCTACGATCCTGTCCGCGATCTGCTGACGCGCACCCGCGATTTCACGGCGCTCTTCTGCTTCAACGACGTCTCGGCTGTTGGGGCGATCCGCGCCCTCCGCGATGCCGGTCTTCGGGTCCCTGGCGATGTCTCTGTCATAGGCTTCGATGATGTCATCGGTGCCAGCTATGGCATCCCCAGCCTTACCACGGTCCGTCAACCGCTGCTGGAGATGGGCCGCCTTGCCGCGAAGACCCTGCTGGATCGCATCGCAAACCCCTGCGATCCCTACGAGTCGCAGATCATCATGGAGCCCACGCTCGTAATCCGCGAATCTACTGCTGCCACGAAAGATTGAAGCCGCGTAAGCTCATCCGGCTCGGCTGCCTGCTGGGCCATGAGTCTTGCGGAACTCCTCGACCTCAGCCAACGATGCCATGGAAGGAATCGCGCCCTTGCGCGTCACCGACAGCGCTGCTGCCGCCACGCCGAAGCTAGCCGCCTCCACTGGATCGTGCCCGGCCATCAGAGCCGCCGCAAGCGCGCCATTCAGCGCGTCTCCAGCCGCTGTAGTATCGATCGCCTGAACCACATAGCCGGGGATATGCTCCCGAATGCCTGCCCGCGTGGCAAGGTAAGCTCCCTGCGCCCCGAGCTTCAGTAAGACATGCTCCGGCCGCAGTGCGAGCAGTCTCTCTGCATATTGCTTGAGCCCGGCTCCCTGCGGTGCAGGCGAGCCTGTGATCGCTGCCGCTTCCGTTTCATTCGGCGTAAGCCATGCCACCTGCTCAAAGACATGCTTCGGAAGTTCGCAGACAGGCGCTGGATCGAGCATCACAGGAGTTCCCGCTGCACCTGCGATCTTCAGCGTCTCCAGCAACGCCTCAAGCGAAGTCTCCAGTTGCGTCAGCACGATGCCTGCCTGCTCGATGGCCTCGCGGTTATCTTGAATGTCGGCGGCGCAAAGCCGCCCGTTCGCACCGGGAATGACGACGATGCTGTTCTCGCCGGACGCTGCGACCAGAATGACTGCGATACCGGAGGGGCCGTCAGCTGGTGTGATCCTGCTGATGTCAACACTCTTCGCGCGCAGAACCTCGAGCAGTCTAGCCTCGAAGCCGTCTGTGCCGTGCCGCGCAATCATCTGGACTTGCACTCTCAGATCACGGCCCAGCATAGCCGCCGCGACCGCCTGGTTCGCTCCTTTTCCACCCGGCACCAGCGCGAAGTCCGAGCCTGTGAGAGTCTCGCCCGGCCCTGGATTTCGCGGGACCGTCGCGACCATGTCCAGATTTATGCTTCCGACGACAACGATCTTGCTCTTCCTCATCTACAGTGGCCACTTCCAGTTCCGGATCTCCGGTTTATCGATCCCGTTCTCATGAGCATAGTTGATGCTCTCGATGATCTGGTCTTTCAGCCACTCCTTCGTATGAGCGCCGGTCAGCTGCAACGATGGGACACGATCGATGACGTCGATCGCCAGGTTGAAGCGGTCCACCTGGTTCAGGATTGCAAGCTCCAGCGGTGTATTGATATTGCCCTTTTCCTTGTAGCCGCGCACGTGGAAGTTATCGTGGTTCGTTCTCTTGTACGTCAGCTTGTGGATCAGCGAAGCATAGGCGTGGAAGTTGAAGATGACGGGCTTGTTCTTCGTGAACAGGCTGTCAAACTCCCGCTCGGAGAGCCCGTGCGGATGCTCACTCTCGGGCATCAGGCGGAAGAGATCGACGACATTCACGAAACGGATCTTGAGCTCGGGAAAATGCTCGCGCAGGATGGCCACCGCAGCGAGCGACTCCGAGGTGGGGATGTCGCCAGCGCAGGCCAGCACGACATCAGGCTCCAGGCCGGCGTCGGTGCTCGCCCAATCCCAGATGCCGATCCCCTTGGTGCAGTGCTTCACCGCCGCGTCCATATCCAGATACTGCAGGTGGGGCGCTTTGTCGGCGACGATTACGTTCACATAGTTGGTGCTCCGCAGGCAGTGATTCCCCACACTCAGCAGGCAGTTCGCATCCGGCGGAAGGTAGATACGCGTGACCTCCGGACTCTTGTTTGTCACCACATCGAGGAATCCTGGGTCCTGATGGGTAAATCCGTTGTGGTCCTGCCGCCAGACGAGCGACGTAATGAGCAGGTTGATGGACGAGATCGGAGCCCGCCAACGCAGCTCCAGCTTGCTCTTCTCCAGCCACTTCGCATGCTGGTTGAACATGGAGTCGATGATGTGGACGAAGGCCTCATACGACGAGAAGAACCCATGGCGCCCGGTGAGCACATAACCCTCGAACCAGCCCTCCAGCGTGTGCTCGCTGAGCATCTCCATCACGCGTCCATCGACGGAGAGTTCGCTGCCGTCGAGGTCTTCGGGCAGCTCCTTCGCCATCCATGTCTTCTTGCTCGCCTCGTAGATTACCTGCAGCTTGTTGGAGGCGGTCTCGTCCGGCCCGAAGACGCGGAAGTTCGTCATGTTCTTCTTCATCACGTCGCGTAAAAAGTGCGCTAGCACATCAGTGGAGGAGACCTCGAACTCTCCTGGCGCACCAACCGGAACCGCATAATCCTCAAACGCCGGCATCTCCAGCGGCTTCAGCAGCAGTCCGCCATTTGCGTGCAGGTTCGCGGAGATCCGGCGCGTCCCTTTGGGCGCTGTCTCCTGCAACTCCTCGCGCAGTGTACCTTTCTCGTCGAAGAGCTCCTCCGGCTTGTAGCTCCGCATCCAGGCTTCCAACTGGGCGAGGTGCTTCGGGTTCGTCTGCACATCGAGGATCGGAATCTGATGCGCTCGCCAGAACCCCTCTACCTTGTGTCCATCGACGACCTTCGGCCCCGTCCATCCTTTGGGCGTGCGAAGGACGATCATCGGCCAGCGCGGTCGCTCGCACGATCCGGTCTCACGCGCGTTCTTCTGGATCGCGCGAATCTCGAGGACGCACTGCTCGAGCACGGTGGCCATCGTCTCGTGCATCAAAGTCGGGTCGTCACCTTCGACGACATATGGCTTCCAACCATAGCCTTTAAAGAGGCTGTCCAGCTCCTCTGGCGAGATGCGCGCAAGAATCGTCGGGTTGGCGATCTTGTACCCATTCAGGTGAAGAATCGGCAGCACCGCACCGTCGTGGATGGGGTTCAGGAATTTGTTCGAGTGCCAGCTCGTCGCAAGCGGTCCTGTCTCCGCCTCGCCATCGCCGACAACGACGGTCACGATCAGGTCGGGATTGTCGAAGGCCGCGCCGAAGCCGTGCGAGAGACTGTAGCCGAGCTCGCCGCCCTCATGGATGGAGCCCGGAGTCTCCGGCGTGCAGTGGCTGCCGATGCCGCCCGGAAAGGAGAATTGTTTGAAGAATTTCAGCATCCCCTGCTCATCGCGGCTTTTATCGGGATAGACCTCCGAGTAAACGCCCTCGAGATAGCTGTTCGACAGCGTCGCCGGTGCTCCATGGCCGGGCCCTGAGAGGTAGATCAGGTTGAGGTCATATTTCTTGATGAGCCGATTCAGATGAACCCACGTAAAGCTCTGACCGGGGTCAGAACCCCAGTGGCCCAGCAGCCGGTTCTTGATGTGCTCCACCTTCAGTGGCTCACGCAGCAATGGGTTTGCCCGCAGGTAGAGCATTCCCGCACAGAGATAGTTGCACGCGCGCCAGTAGGCGTTCATCCTGCGCAGCTCGTCGTTGGTTAGCGTTGGGGTCGTAGCATCCATCGGGCTCATGAAACTCCTTTGTTTTGATCGTGACTCTAAGCGTTCAGAAAGGGCATGCCGCTACGCCCGCGCCAGGCGTGCGACATGCCGTGCAATCATCAAATCCTCTTTCGCCGGAACGACGAAGATCGCTGTCCCGGCACCATCCTTGCTGATTCTGCGCAACCCACTCTTTTTCTCCGCATTCCGCCTCGCATCGAGTGAGATGCCCACTGTGTCGAGGCCGGAGACAATCTCCGTTCTCGATACGGCATCGTGCTCGCCGATCCCTCCGGCGAACACTAGTGCATCGAGGCCGCCCATCAGAGCCAGATAGCCTCCCACCGCCTTCTTCACGCTGCGTGTAAAGATCGCCAGCGTCAGCAGTGCCTGGGAATCGCCTTTGGCTGCCGCGGCCCGTATTGCGCGCATGTCTCCGGAGACGCCCGACAGCGCCGCCATCCCGGAGGCGTGGTTGAGCATCGTCTCGATCTTTCCGAGCGCGGCCTCCTTGTCTCCCGTCTCCTGTCGAAGCAGATACAGCATCAGCCCCGGATCGAGATCGCCTGGGCGCGTCGCCATCACGACGCCACCGGTGGGCGTGAGACCCATCGTCGTGTCGACCGACCGCCCATCGACCAGAGCGGTCACACTGCAACCTGCCCCCAGATGCGCGATCACCAGCCTGCGCGGAAACGCAACACCCGCGTCCCGCAGCTGCACGACGATCGACTCGCACGACAGTCCGTGGAACCCATACCGGCGAACGCCCTTGTTCCGATACTCCAGAGGCAGGGGATAGGTCGTCGCTTCGGGAGGCATGGTCTCGTGAAAGACCGTGTCGAAGCACGCATAGTGCCCGACGGCAGGGAACCGATGCATCATCTCTTCGATGATCTTCAGCACAGCAGGATCATGCAGGGGGGCAAACTCCGCCGCCTCCCGCAGGTCTTTCAGTACCTCGTCGTTGATGCGCACATGCTGGTTGAGCGCCGCTCCCGGATGCACGACCCTGTACCCGATTGCCTCGATCTTAGGTATCTCCGGCCCGCTTATCGCACGGGCGACAAGGGCGATTGCGTCCTCGGTCGACGAGATGCTGGTCTTTTCATCCTGCGGCAGCTCGTGCCCCTCCGCATCGCGAAGGGCGAACGCCGCCTCGGGTCCGCCGATTCCGCTGGCCTCGCCCTCAAAGAGCGAGGCGGGCGTACCTCCAGCGGCATTAAAGAGCGAAAATTTGACCGAGGACGAGCCGCTATTGATCACCAGGATGTTCATCTTCCTTCTTGGAGCGAAAGCGTCTGTCCCCGGTTGCATACCGCGCTGTATTGTTATCGAACTGAAATGAAAGCACGTGGCGCTGGGTCAGAGGTCGGGCCACACCTTGCACCCCACCCCCCAATCCGCTATAAACACCAGTATTCACCTTCACCGGTGTAAGGACACCGAGGCACCCCATGTCGACTCAGAAGGTGATTGTTAGCGGTCACGATGTAAGCCAGGTACCGGACGCGGCGGTCAGCGAAACTCCGCAACTCGCGCCCCGCCTTTCGCCTGCTATTCCCTGGTGGGCCCGCGTCGGATTAGCCGTCGTCGCGCTCTGTTTCCCGCTGCTCTGCGCTATTGCCATCATCCTCCGCATCGCCTTCCGGGCGGAGACGCCCCGCATCAAGTACGCCTGGACGAGCTTTCTCTCCACGCTGCTCATCGTCAGCGGCATGCTCATGCTGATCGCCGGAGCCCTGGTCTTCTTTCTTGCCCCGGTTCCCGTCATCACCGGCTCCGGGCTCTCCGACCTCGACGAACGCGGCTCGTTTCCGACGCTTCCTGCGCCCGCCGTCCTGACCAGTATTGACGCCTCGCATCTGCTGAAGCCTCTCGTCATCGTCGTCTCCCCTGCCGCGACACGCCTCTGGAGCCAGGCAGAGGTTCCCTCCAACTCCTTCGGCGCGGGTGAACTGCTGCAGGCCACCAAGGATGGCTACCTCTTCGTCACGGCGAAACACGTGGCGCAGCCACCGCTGGGCGGCTTTGGTCCGAAGCCCTCGCACGTCCTCATCTCCACGGAAGAGGGCACGTGGGGCAGCGCCGACATCATCGCCACGGCCGACTCGCTCGATCTGGCGCTGCTCTGGATTCCGCGCCACGCCGGCTCACTCACCTTCGTCCAGCCAATCACCGCCATCCACGACGGAGCGCCGGTCTTCGTCATCGGCCACCCCGAGGGGCTGAAGTACACCCTGACCACCGGCATTGTCTCCGGTCTTCGCGACCAGGCCTTGCAGATCTCCGCCGCCGTCAGCCCCGGCAATAGCGGCGGCCCCGTCTACGACGACCATGGCAACCTCGCAGGCATCGTCAGTTCTAAGTTCGACCACAACCGGGACGCCAACGCCGAAAACCTCAGCTTTGCCGTCAAGCCAGCGGCGCTGCTCACTCCGGATGTCTGGCACTTTGCCAAGGGCGGACGCGAGCACCTCCAGGGCTACGTCGACGCCTTGAAATCTCCCCAGCCAAGTAAGTAACTCCAAGGAAAAACGCTCATGGCTACCCTCAACGTCACCGTCTACGACTCCACCGAAAACAAGCGCGTCCCCGCCGAGCTTCCGGACGACGCTCCCTGCAACAAGATCGTCGCCGTGCTGGTGCAGAAGCTCCAGCTTCCAGTGAACGGCCCGGACGGCGCGCCGCTCAGCTACAAGTTTCACCACAAGAACTCCGGCCGCCAGATTCAGGATACGCAGACACTTGCTGATGCGGGCGTCAAAGACGGCGACATCCTCCGCCTGCAGCCCGAGATCACTGCTGGCTAGTGTGATGTCCCAGACGGTCAGGACATCTTTCGAGTGGTGAGCCTGATTGCTGACTCAAACAAACCGCAGGTCCTTCGACTGCGCTCAGGATGACAGATTTATGCAGCGAATTTTCGAGACAGGACACTAGCCGTTATGTCCACGGAAACCATACAAGTCGGCGCAGAGCTTGAAGAAGACCGCTACAGCCGCTTCCGGCTCATCCCCTGGTGGGACCAGCAGAAGATCCGGGCCACCCGCGTTCTGGTCATCGGCGCGGGCGCGCTCGGCAACGAGATCCTCAAGAACCTTGCGCTCCTCGGCTTCCTGCACATCGTCGTCGTTGATCTTGACCGCATCGAAGTGACGAACCTCTCTCGCGCCATCCTCTTCTCGCCGGAGGCCATCGGTCATCACAAGGCCGACGTCGTGGCGACCGCCTACGAAAAACTCCTTCCCGAAGCTACAGTTACTCCGATCAACGCGAACATCATGCACTCGCTTGGCCTCGGCGTCTTTCTCTGGAGCGACCTCATCCTCGCAGGCCTCGACAACCGCGAGGCGCGCCTCTTCATCAATCGCTCCGCATGGAAGACCAACCGCCCCTGGATCGACGGTGCCATCGAGGGCATCAACGGCGTCGCCCGCGTCTTCCTTCCCGGCCAGCCTCCCTGCTACGAATGCACGCTAGGCGCCACCGACTGGGCGTTGCTCGAAAAGCGCATGTCCTGCAACCTGCTGTTGCACGAGGCCGACACCGCCGGGAAGGTGCCCACGACGCCTACGATCTCCTCGATCATCGCCGGCATCCAGACCCAGGAGGCGATCAAGCTCTTGCACCATCTCCCTACACTCGCCGGGCAGGGGTTTGTCTTTGAGGGGCTCAACCACAGTTCGTACAAGGTGGACTACACCGAAAGCCCCGACTGCCTTAGCCACTACACCTTCGAGCGCGTTGTCGCTATCGACAAGAAGTCCTCCGAGATCACGCTGGCCGATCTCCTGACACGGGCGAAAGCCGATCTCGCCACGACCGAAGCTGTTCTCGAGTTCAGTCGCGAGATCATCCACACATTGCTCTGCCCGCAGTGCCACGCTGCGGAGACGGTCTTCGCTCCGGTCGGCTCCATTACCTACCAGCAGGGCCGCTGCCCGGTCGACGGAACGCCGCGCATCGTCCAGACCCTCTCCGGCTTTCACGGCCAGCCAGAACTCGCCGACCTTACGCTCGACCGCCTCGGCCTGCCGCTCTATGACATCTTCACTGCTCGCTCGACCGAAGAGGGCAGGGAAGACGAGATCGCTTACCTGATCGCCGGAGACGCCAGTGCCGTCCTCGGCCACAATGCACTAGCGGAGGCTGCATGAGCAAGGTGATCCAATCTAAAGTGAGCCAGCCCAAAGCCACCGAGCCCTCCCTCCAGATTAGCGCCGAAGTCACCCGGCGCATTCGCCAGCACGCCCGCTCCAGCATGACTACCGAGGTCTGCGGCGTCCTCATCGGCGACCTGCGCCCAAATGTCTCAGAAGATGCGGTCGACATCTTTGCCTGTATCGCCGCCGTCAACGCCGCCCAGGCCGGAACGCACGTGACCTTTACCCAGGATGCGTGGGAGCACATCTACAAGATCAAGGATGTCGAGTACCCGGATGCCCGCATCGTCGGCTGGTATCACTCCCACCCCGGTTTTGGCGTCTTTCTCTCCGAGCACGACACCTTCATCCAGGAGAACTTCTTCTCGGCGGCAAACCAGGTCGCCTGGGTCTTCGATCCGCATACCGACGAAGAGGGCTGCTTCGGCTGGGTCGACGGAAAGATCACCCGGCTCCAGGCCATCGGCATTGTCGATCACGACACTCCGGCTAACGTCTCCGAAAGCCGCGAGCTGACCGTCTCCGGCGACCCCGACGAAGCCACCGACGAGGGCTATGAGGACATCCCAACTCGTTCGAAGCGTGTCCCGAGCTGGCTCCGCTGGGCAGCGGTCAGCTCGTCGCTGCTTGCCACCCTCATTCTGGGCTTCGCCATCTCGCATCTCCTCTTTCCTGCGCTCTACCCGATCGTCCTGCCGATGAACCCGCTCGACGGCCAGCCCATGCTGCGTGATCCGCAGAGCGGCGGGCCGGTTTACATGGACCCTCAGAGCGGGAAGTACATCGTTCTCGACCCGCATACCGGCAAGCTGATCCCGGTCGATCCCAAGAGCCTCCGCACGGCGCAGCCACCAGCGCTGCCTGAGCTACAGGGAACACCCGGCCAGCCCGTCGCTTCGCCCGCCCCGACCACGCCGCCCCCGGCCAAGGAGAAAAAGTGAGCGACTCCCAACTCCCGAATCAGAATCCGGATGTGCTCAAGATCACGCTCGACGATCTGGACGCAGTCACGCTCTCCAGCCCCGTCGCCCTCACGCCAACTTCCACCACCACCGGCCCTACAGTGTATGGCAGCGTCAACGACATGCCCGACGACCCCGCGCTGCCGGAGGAGAAGGGAAGCATCTGGCTGCAGGGCTGGCTCTACCTCGGCGTGGCTGGCCTGGTGGGAGCGATGCTCGGCTGGGGCATCTGCGAGCCTGCCTTCGTCGACAATGGCTCCGGAGCCCATCGCTGGGGCAACATCTGGCTGCTGCCGGTGCTTGTCGCCCTGATGTGCATTGCCTTCGGAGTTGCCGAGAGCGTCGTTGAGCGCTCCCTTCGCAAGGGACTCACCCGCACGGCCATCGCGCTACCGCTTGGCGTCGTCTTCGGCTTCGTCTTCTACACCATCGCTAACGTCATCTTCAGCATCGGCCAGGGCATCCTTGCTGCCTCCGGTGTGCAGACGACCCACAATCCCGCCTTCTGGATCGTGCGCGGCATCGCCTGGGCGTCCTTCGGAGTCGCGGGTGGCATCGTCTACGGCATTATCGGCAAATCCGGAAGGAAGGTTGGCTACGGCGCTCTTGGCGGAGCCATCGGCGCCCTTCTTGGCGGAACCCTCTTCGACCCCATCGCCTTCTTGATGGAGAAGCATGTCGCTCACGGTGTCTCCGCGCATAGCGCAGCGCCCAGCCGTGCGATTGGCTTCGCCCTCCTGGGCATGGCCACCGGCATCGCCATGGGTCTGGTTGAGTCGGCCCTGAAGGACCGCTGGCTCTACGTCACCTCCGGCCCGCTCGCGGGCAAACAGTTCATTCTCTACAAGCCCACGACCACGCTAGGCTCCAGCCAGCAGGCCGATATCTACCTCTTCAAGGACGCTGAGATCTTACCCGCGCACGCCACCCTGCAACTTAAGGGCTCGCGGGTCCATGTCGTCCCGACCGGCGCGGTCTACGTCGGCGGTGCGTCCATCCGTGGGACCTATGTCCTCCAGAGCGGAGCGAACCTGCGCATCGGCCGCTACGGCTTCCGTTACCAGGAGAAGCAGCGGTGACCGCCGAAGCGCTCACCCCCGGTACGGTCTGCCCCTACTGCCGTGCCGGCTTCGAGCCCGACGAGGAGGTTACCCACTGCCCGGCCTGCGGAACCCCTCACCACGCAGACTGCTTCGCCGAGAACGGCGGCTGCACCATCTTTGGCTGCACTGCTGCGCCCGTGGACGATCCCAAGATCAGCATCACTCCAACTGACCTTCATCCGCCAGCTCCAGCGGTGCTGGTTGCCCCCACCTCGGGCTCGATCTATCACCTGAGTGGGCACTTGAGCGGGCACCTCAGCACGCCGGAGCAGGGTGTATCGCCGCAATCTACACCTCCACCTCCGATGCCCGCTGGAACCACCGCTCCGCCTCCACCCCGCGCCACAGGGCTTTCCTTTCAGCCGAGCTATGGCATGCCACCCACCCCGGCCTACTACGATCAGGCTTACGCCAGCTACTACGTCCGGCCAAAGAGCCGCGTCGTCTTTGTTCTCCTCGCCATCTTTCTAGGAGCATTCGGGGCCCACAACTTCTACACCGGCTACAACAAGAAGGCGGTTATCCAGCTCTGTGTGACTGTATGTACCTGTTTTTACGGCTCCCTGATTAGCTGGATCTGGGCTATTGTAGAAGCCTGCACCGTAACGATGGACGACGACGGTGTGCTGCTCAACTGAGCAGCAATCGAAAGGAGAAAAGCTTGACCTACCAAATCTCTCGCGATGGCCAGGAGTTCGGCCCTTACTCTCTCTCGGACGTACAGCGTTATGTTGGCACCGGCAACATCCTCGTCACCGACCTTGCCCGCGCCGAGGGCTCGACAGAGTGGATTCCCGTCTCGCAGGTGGTTGGCACGATTGCGGTCGCTCCGCCGGTTGTGCCCGGCACCTATGCTCCCGCAGCAAACTACCCCGACGCGCCCAATCTGCACTGGGGTTTGGTTCTGCTCTTCGGGTTCTTGACGTGCTTTCTCTTTCTGGTCGTATGGGATCTGATCCAGGTCCTCTGGGTGAAGAAGATCGAGCCAGCCAGCAAAGCTTTTCTTTACTTTATGATCTTCATTGGCGTTTATGCTCTCAACCTCTTGTTGAGCTTCGGCAAGGCGGCTTGGATGATCGGCGGTCATCTCTCCAGCAACGCTAGCAGTGGTTTCTTCCTGGTGTTATCGGGGATCTCTTTCCTCGTCTCCATCGCCACACTGGTGATGATGATCGTCTATCGCTTCACCATGCGAAGCTCGCTCCAGGAGCACTTCAATGGCCCCGAACCGATCGGCCTCAGCCTTGGCGGAATCATGACCTTCTTCTTCGGTGGCCTCTACTTCCAGTACCACCTCAACCGGATCAACGAGATCAAACAGGCCTATCGGCTTTCGCATCCGTCATAGTGTGGTGTTATTCGCTGCATAAAGCTGTCATCCTGAGCGAACCCTGAGCTTGTCGAAGGGGAAGTCGAAGGACCTGCGGTTTATTTCGGTTGATAAACTGCCGCGTAGAAGCCTGTATCATCACCGTTTATCAATAAAACAAATTACAGGGAGACAAGAGTTTGACCTACCAGATCTCGCGCGACGGCCAGGAGTTCGGCCCCTACACCCTCTCCGACGTACAGCGCTACGTCGGCACCGGCAACATCCTCGTCACTGACCTGGCTCGTGCCGAGGGCACTACCGAGTGGATTCCCGTCTCGCAGGTCGTCGGCACCATCGCCGTCACCCCGCCGCCTGCCGCCGCCGCTTATGTTCCCGCAGCGAACTACCCCGACCCTCCCAATCTTCATTGGGCGCTCGTTTTGCTCTTTACTTTCCTTACCTGTGGCCTCTTCTACTATGTCTGGGCGTTGATCCAGGCTGCCTGGATGAAGCGTGTCCAACCGGCCAGCAAGGCCCTCTTCTATTACATCGCTGGCCTCGTCAGCGTCGTGGTCTACGTCATCATGGCCTTCGGTTCCAGAGCGGAGAGCGGCGTAGGACTGATCTTTCGCATTGGAGGGTCTGTCCTGATCATCGTGGGTGCCTTCAACCTCCGTGCTTCGCTCGAGGAGCATTACAACTCGGTCGAACCCGTGGGACTTTCCCTCAACGGTGTCATGACTTTCTTTTTTCCCACGATCTATTTTCAATATCACATCAACCGCATCAACGCGATCAAGCAGGCCCAGCGCATGGGTGCTGCTCCCAACCAATCCTGAGGATCGTCACTCCGTCTTATGGCTTCTCCACGCACCCGCCGTCTCAAACTCGATTATGACGCCCTGCGGCAACGCTTCGCCGGCTGGCCGATGATCCAGATCACCGGCACAGCCGGGATGCCGCCTGAGGTCTATCGCATCACGTATGCGATCAAGGGCCTCTACGTCAATCCCGCCGGGGAGATCCATGAGCGCGACTCGCATTTGATGGAGATCAACCTCTCTCTCGATTACCCTCGCCGCGCTCCCCAGTGCCGCATGCACACGCCCGTCTTCCACCCCAACTTCGACGAGGCCAGCGTCTGCATCGGCGACTTCTGGGCTGCCTCCGAGGGGCTTGACGACCTCATCATTCGCATCGGTCGCATGATCGCCTACCAGGAGTACAACACCCGCAGCCCGCTCAACGGCCTCGCCGCACGTTGGGCCGCCGAGCATCCGCAACTGCTGCCGCTCGATCCGCGCCCGATCGCGCCGCCCGTCGGCTCCCCAGCGCCGCAGCCGGAGACCGCCCCCGCAACGCCTCCGGAAGACCCCTGGTCTTCCCCGGTCCAGGTCTAAGAACCTGTTTAAACTGAGAAAATAGGAGGTGTTTGGCGGATAGAACCATTCCCTCGGGGGGCTAAAGCCCGCTTCTTTTCGTGATTTACGGCACGGCTAAAGCCGTGCCCTTTCAAAGCTCTCTCCTGCAAGAGTAGTTTTAAAAGTCCGCAACCCCAGAAAAACCGGCTATTTGCCCGGCAGAGCCTCTACCTTCTTGCCCGCATCTTGAAGTAGCGTAATGACGGACTGATACAGCCGGTTTCGCACTTCGAGCCGGTCTCCGGCCCGCGTTACATAGCGCACCACGATGTCGATCCCCGCGCTTGCGGGACGCATCTCCACCGAGGGCGTTGCGCTGAATTGGCCCAGGCCATGTTGATGCGTCGAGCGGGACCATTCCTTCTGGGCCAGTTCTGTATCGGCCGCCGTATCCTTCAACACCTCCTGGTGGATGCTCTCGATCGTCTCGTAGCTGTTCTGCCCGGCTGGGACGTTCAGTTTGATCTCATCCCACATCCACTGGCCGCTGGTCGAGAAGTTGAAGTACTGTCCCGACACGGCGAACTTGTTCACGAAGGTGGTGCGCCTGCCGGTCGGATGGCCCTTGTCCGTCCAGTTGCCAGTCTCGAGCAGCGCTGTCCGGAACAGTCCGATCTCCACCACCTCGCCTCCGACTCCGTTGATCTCCACCCAGTCCCCGATACGTATGCCGTTCTTGCCCATCAATACGAACCAGCCGAAGAACGCGAGGATGAAGTCCTGGAAGACTACCGTCAACCCGGCTGTTGCCAAGCCAAGGATCGTCGGGACCTGGCTCGGCGGGCCAAAGACCACCAGCAGGATCACAAGCAGCATGACAATCTGGATCGCCAGTTGCAGGACCGTCTGCAAGGTCTGCATGCTGCGCCGGTCCGCCTTCTGCTGCTTCGTCATCGCCCGTGCCACCATCACCATCATCAGCCAGCCAGTCAGCACGGAGCACAGGACGATGAAGGCGATCCACGCGAACGACTGCAGGAGCAGGTGCAGGATGATGCTGTGCTGCAACGCCGCCTGCGCCAGCCACTTGCCATAGAGCGCCGAGAGCTGCTTCTGTCCCTGCATGCGGTCGTTCAGGATGCCGAGGATGCTGCGCTGCGCCTCCAGCTTCCGCATCAACGCAAGCCGTACCGTTCTGGGGGGTGCGGCAGTCTGCGGAGTCGAGGCGAATGAAGCTGACGGAACTGCCATGACAGGAGCAGCCACCTCCGTCCGAGCCACCTTCTCCTGGCCCGAGAGCGCCGTTGCCTTCTGCTGCAATTCGCTGTACTGAGCCTTCAGTGAGGCGGCATCGGCGTCGGCTTGTTGCTGCGCCTGCTGTATCTGGCTCATCCGGTTTCGCTGGTCGAACCAGGCTTTAAGACGCCCGGAGAGCGTGCCATACTTCCGTGCGGAGACCACCGCGGTCTGCCCGTCCCCTCCGGCTTGATCGGTGTACTTCTTCATTGCCGCCTCATGCGAGGCAAGCTCTTCCTGGATCTTGCTGCGCTGATCGCCGCTGACCACCGCGAGGTTGTCCTGCGCGTCGGTCAGCTCATCGGTGTCGAGCGCAAGCTGCGCCTTGGCGACGTCGAGGTCGTCGTCGTTCGCGCCGGGATTACGGGCTTTTGCGCTCGCGACCAGAGCGTCCACCTCGGCCTGGTCGTCCTTGACCGTTTGCTGCAGCCCAGTCACCTTCTGCGCGGCCTCCAGGGCGTTGCCGGTCAGCGTCCGGTTTTCGGCATTGGCCTGGCGCAAGGCCATGGCAAACGCCTGATCGACCTCATGGTCGGCGAGACGCACGGCCTCATGCGCGTCTGCCTGCTCCTCCGCCGATACAGCCAGCGGAGCCAGTGCCTGCGCGGTCTGGAGCGGAAGCTGATCGACCACATCGGCTCCTCCTGACTTCGCCCGTCCACCCTTCAGGAACGGCAGGTTCGCCATCGCACCACGAGTAAGAAAGCTTCCCAACAGGCACAGCGCCAGCACTACGGTCCAACCAATCAGCAAAAGGCGTCTTTTTTCCGACATCCGTGTTTCTCCCTATAGCCTCTTTAGGATAGCTGGCCGAGGCCGAATTCTCAGAATTGACTCTTTGACAATACTGAGACACTTCTCGGATAGAACCTAGACAGTCCTCTAGCTTCTTCGGGCGTCTCACATAAAAGAGCGTAGATAATCAAGCGCCAGCGGTATCGCAGAAAAGGAATGAATGGTATTGACATGTAGGACAAGGGGCGCTGGATTCTCCGGAATTCGGCTCTCCGTACTGGTAACTCTCTTTCTCACCGTCTCCGTTGCCTTCGCGGAGCCCAGCCGCTCTACGGCCATCGATCAGGGCTATCGCGATCTTTATAACCTCGATTTTCCCAGCGCCCACATCGCTTTTCAGCAGGATCTTGCTGCCCACCCGGAAAACCCTCTTCCCGCCGTCTCCGACGCCGCGGCCTATCTCTTCAGTGAGTTTGACCGGCTGCACATCATCGACGTGGAGCTCTTTGCCGACCAGAACCGCTTCGACAACCGCAGCAGGCTCACTCCGGACCCCGCCATCCGCAAGGCCTTCGACGACCGCACGGAACAGGCCGGACGCCTTGCCGACGCCGCGCTCAAGCGCAATCCGAACGATGCGAACGCCCTTTACGCCAAAACATGCATCAGCGGTATGCGCTCGGACTATGCACTGCTGATCGAGAAGCGCGACCTGGCCGCTTTGAACCTTAGCAAAGAGGCCAGCGCCTACTCGAAGCAGGCTCTCGCAGCCGATCCCACGCTCTACGACGCCTATCTCGCCTCGGGTGTCGAGAACTACATGCTCAGCCTCAAGCCTGCGCCGATCCGCTGGATTCTGGGCTTTACCGGGGCCGGCACCAATAAGGACGAGGGAATCCGACTGCTTCACATCACCGCGTCGAAGGGACACTATCTGGCTCCCTTTGCCCGCATGATGCTCGCCGTGGCCGCGCTCCGGGACAACCATCCGAAGGAAGCGAAGGGTATTCTTATCGCGCTCTCGAAGGAGTACCCGCGCAATACGCTCTATCAACGGGAGATCGCACGCATTCCATGACCACCCGATAGAATTACCCTTACTACTCCCGTCTTCTGAAATACTCTGGGTCTGTTCATTTACAGACTCTTCGATGTCTCACTCGTCTCACCAGAGCTCCAGTAAAGAGGGAATCCCTAAGCAATGCACATCTCGTCCGTCGGCACAGCCTATCCCTCGCACCGCTACCCGCAGGCAGTCATCACTGAAGCTCTCAAGCAACGCTGGGAAGGTAAGCTAACGGAGCCGCGTCTCCTGAGCCGTCTCCACGCCAACTGCGGCGTCGAGTTCCGTAACCTGGTCTTTCCACTCGATTACTATCCGACACTTGTCGGTTTCAAGCAGACGAACGATGCCTGGATTACCGCTGCCGTCGAGCTCAGCCAACAGTGCATCACGCGCGCGCTCGAACCGCTGGGCCTCACCCCGGCCGACATCTCAGCCATCTTCTTTGCCTCCGTCACCGGCATCGCCAGCCCCACGATCGACGCTCGCTTGATCAACCTGATGCCCTTTCGCACCAATGTGAAGCGCACCCCGATCTTTGGCCTCGGTTGCGTTGCGGGAGCTGCCGGAATCGCCCGCGCCTCCGACTACGTTCGCGCCTTTCCGGACCAGATCGCGCTGCTACTCTCGGTCGAGCTCTGCTCACTGACCTGGCAGGATAACGACCAGTCCATCGCCAACCTCATCTCCTGCGGCCTGTTCGGCGACGGAGCCGCCGCCGTCGTCATCGCCGGAGCCGAGACGGAGACCGCCAAGAAGCACTCCGGCCCTCGGGTTCTTGCCACCCGCTCCACCTTCTACCACGATACCGAATACGTCATGGGCTGGGACATCGGCGACACCGGCTACACCATCGTCCTGTCACCTGATGTGCCGAGGGTCGTCAACGAGAACCTGCGGAAGAACGTTGAGGAGTTCCTCGCCGAAAACAAGCTGACCTTGGGCGACATCTCCACCTACATCTTTCATAGCGGCGGCCCGAAGGTCCTCGAGGCGATGGAGACCTCGCTCGACCTACCCAAGGATGCGCTCGCCCCGTCGTGGAAGAGCCTCAGCGAAGTGGGAAACCTTTCCGCCGCCTCGGTACTCGCCGTCCTCGAGGGTTATCTCAAAGACACGCCAGGCAAGCCCGGCAGCTACAGCATCCTGGCAGCCATGGGCCCTGGCTTTTGCTCGGAGTTGGTACTCCTTCAGTGGTAGGAGGATAACTTTGAATGCCGATGCTTGCTCGACCCGCAGTCTCAACCGCAACCCCGACCTCTTCATTGCAGGCGCGGGACCTGCGGGGCTGGCCTGTGCGATTGCAGCCGCCTCACAGGGGCTCTCGGTTGAAGTAGCCGATGCGATGCAGCCGCCAATCGACAAGGCCTGTGGCGAGGGGCTGATGCCATACAGTCTGGCCGCGCTGGCGGTCCTTGGGGTCGATCCTAGCCATGCGGTCAGCGCGCCCTTGCACGGCATCCGCTTCCTTGGCGCTTCCGCCAGCACACAGGCGGAGTTCCCGGATGGGCATGGACGGGGCATCCGCCGCAATCTTTTGCACCAGCTTTTGCTCGACCGCGCCGCGAGCCTTGGCGTCCGTTTCCGTTGGCAGACAGTCGTCCGGAGGCTCGATGCTGGAACGGTCTGCACGAACCGTCACTCTATTCGTCCGAGATGGATTGTCGGAGCGGACGGGCACCAGTCCCGTATCCGTTCCGCTGCGAATCTGGACCACGGCATCACGACTTCCCGCCGGGTCGGCCTGCAGCAGCACTTCACACTCGACCTCTGGACGAACCACGTGGAGATCTACTGGAGCGATCACGGCCAGGCCTATGTCACTCCGGTCTCGCCGAACGAGGTCTCCGTGGTCTTTCTGGCGCGCACCCGGCTATCTGGCCTGGATTCGACGCTTCAGGCGTATCCGGCGCTCCAGCGCAGACTGCAAACGGCTGTTCCCTGTGGGCCGAGCCGCGGAGCTGTCACCACCAGCCGCCGGCTCCGCCGTGTCACCTCAGAAAACGTCGCGCTGATCGGCGACGCCTCCGGCTCAGTGGACGCCATGACCGGCGAAGGGCTTGCCCTGTGCTTCCGGCAGGCGGTTGCCTTTGCCGGAGCCCTCAAGGCTGGGGATCTCAGCCGCTACGAGTGCGATCATCGTGCGATCTGCCGCCTGCCGGGTCTCATGTCCCGCACCATGCTTCTGCTGGACCGATACAAGTTTCTTCGCGAGAACGTGCTGGGGGCTTTCAGCCGCAGACCTGCCTTGTTCCGCGGCCTTCTCGGTGTCCACACCGGAGAGCAGCCCTTGCGCCTGCTTGGCCCACAAGGGATGCTCGCGACGGGGCTGCATATCCTTGCCAATCCGCTGGTGAGCTAACTTAGTAGAAGCGCCATTGCCGTGTCTGCCTGCCTGTCGCGCGGCGGAGCAGGGAAGCGTGCCTGAAGCAATAGATCGCCGAAAGAGATAAAGTGGGAGATCATGGACGACATCACCACCCGCTGCATTGCCATTATTGCGAAGTCCAAAAATATGTCTCCCGAGGCGATCACCCCTGACAGCACCTTCGATCAGTTAGGCATGGATTCGCTCGACAAGATCAATGTCTCCTTTGAGGTGGAAGATATCTTCGAGATCGCAATTCCCGACGAGTCGATGAACTCCCTTCGCACGGTCCAGGACATGGTCGACGGCATTGTCCGGTTGCAACAGCAGAAAGCTCACAGCGAAACACTTGCGGAGGAGTCCAAGTGAATCGTGTCGTCGTCACCGGCCTCGGTTGCGTTACCCCCATCGGCTCCACTATCGATCAGTTCACCACGTCGCTCTTCACCGGAGCCAGCGGCATTGGCCCGCTCCGACCGTTTCCGGAAGCTCCGTCGGGCGATCCTCTTAATCCCAACCTCCGCTTTTCGCGCTACGCCGAGATCACGGACTTTGATCCTAGCCCGTTCCTTACCTCCGGCCAGATCGTCTCCTCCGACCGCAGCGGCCAGTTCGCCATGCTCGCGGCCCGTCAGGCGGTCGAGCACAGTGGACTGATGCAGGCGCACAGCCCGGAGAGCATCGCTATCATCACGGGCTGCTCCACCGGCGGCAGAGGCTCCGAGGAGCTCGAGACCGGCCGCCTCTACAACCAGAACGCCCGCGTCCACCCCCTCACGGTGATCCGCACCATGTCTAGCGCCGGAGCCAGCTACATCGCCACCGAGCACGGCATCACCGGCCCTGTGCTGAACATCTCCACCGCCTGCTCCTCGGGAACCCACGCCATCGGCCTCGCCTTCCAGATGGTGCGCGCAGGCATGGTCACGGCAGCCATCGCGGGCGGCCACGAAGCTCCGCTTACCCTCGGCTTCCTCCGTGCATGGGACTCGATGCGCGTCGTCTCTCCCACGCAGTGCCGCCCGTTTTCGGCAGACCGCGACGGCATGACGCTTGGTGAAGGCTCAGCCTCCCTCATTCTTGAATCCCTCGAGAGCGCACAGGCCCGCAACGCGACCATCTACGCCGAGATCGTCGGCTTCGGCATGTCCGCCGACGCCCACCACATCACCCAACCCAAGGCCGAAGGTGCCGCCGACGCCATCCGCCGTGCCTTGAAAGATGCTGGAGCTTCCCCGGAGGAGGTGGGCTACATCAACGCGCATGGCACCGGAACCCAGGTCAACGACGCCGTCGAAGCCACCGCCATCCACCAGGTCTTCGGCGACCACGCTCCGCACATTCCTATCAGCTCCACCAAGGCCCTTCACGGCCACTCTATTGGAGCGACCGGAGCCATCGAGGCTCTCGCCACTGTTCTGGCGCTGCACCACGGTCAGCTTCCCGTCAACGCCGGAGTCACCGAGATCGACCCCGCGCTGAAGCTCGATGTCATCCTGGGCAGCTTCCGTTCCGCTACCCCGCAGCTCGCCATCTCCAACTCGCTGGCGTTTGGTGGCTTGAACGCCGTGCTCGCTCTTCGACCTTATCGGGACTGAGCTTTTTGCCGGGCCTCGTACAGCTTGGCGTCTACCAGGAAGCGGAACCAGAAGGTCTGCAGGACGTAGAAGATGAGCCCTTCCATCCCGTCCAGGAAGCCCAGACGAAGAAAGTAGCGGTAGAGAAAAAGCCCGACAGGGCGTACAAAGTAGGGTGCGCTGTTGTAGATGCCGCGAAGAAATCGCTTCTTCTCGACGACATTGCCGCTCATGTTGCCCGCAATGCGGCCGCTGGTCTCACCGAGAAGCATCTCTCTTACCTCAGCGTCGGCCCACCGGTTATGCCTAGCCGTCCACTCGGTCAGCGGCATTCGTATGTCGTCGATCATGCTGCCCTGAAGTTGCTGCGAGGGGCCATCGCAGAGGAAGTGCTGGTCATATTCGCGCGCTTCGCATCGCCCCATTCCGGAGCGGAACAGACGCATGTGCCAAGTCGGCGACATGCCTCCATGGCGCAGGATACGGCCCATAAACTGCAGGAATCGGGGCAGGTAGTATCCGGCGACAGCCGACTCCTCGGGGAGAGACGCTATCTCGCGGGCAAGCTCCGGAGTTACCCGTTCATCCGCATCCAGGTGGAGCTGCCAGCTATGGCGGATCGCAATGTTCGTAATGGCCCAGTTTCGTTGGGCCCCATAGTTCTCGAAGGGGTGATGCAGCACGGTGGCCCCGGCTGCCTCGGCGAGCGCGACCGTGTTGTCGGTGCTTCCAGAGTCGACAACATAGAGATCATCGGTTAGGCCGGACAGGCTCGCAAGCGTTGCCGGCAGGGAGTCGGCGGAGTTGAAACTGAGGATGATGACAGATGGCTTCAAGACGCTCTCGGAGTCGATGGGAAGACTGAGCCCAGCTTATCATTGCGGGTAGAGCCCGGAAATCCACGCCAATCCCAATAAAATTGCTAAACTAAGAGACTGTGACTCCACCGGCTATCCTCGACGAGCAGACCTCTGCTATCTCTACGCCTTCTCGTCCGAAGGTTGGCTTCGTCTCGCTTGGTTGCCCCAAGAACCTCGTTGACTCCGAGGTCATGATGGGGATGCTGCACCACAACGGCGCGGAGCTTACGCCACGGGCTGAAGACGCTGAGATCATCGTCATCAACACCTGCAGCTTCATCGACTCCGCCAAGCAGGAGTCCGTGAACACCATCCTTGAGATGGTGCAGCACAAGCAGCAGAACGGCGGCAAAGCCCAACGCATCGTCGTCGCGGGTTGCCTGGTCGAGCGCTACCGCGACGAGATCCGCAAGAACATCCCCGAGGTTGACGCCGTCGTCGGCACAGGCGAGCTCGAGCAGATCCTCGCCGCGGCAGGCCTCACTCCTACTGGCCACGCCAACAACAGCCCGTTCCAGATTCTCCCGCAGGACTTTTCCCAGCCGTCCATCGAAGCGCATGTCCAGCAAGACCTTGCTGTCCTCAGCCCACCGATCGTCAACGAGACGCTGGTCAGTCGTGCTGCCTCTGCCGTAAGCCAGTACTCGCGCCCTCTCGCCGACCCCGAGATAGACCGCGAGATCGCCCCGCAGCTCCGCATCGTGCAGTCGCTGGCCGAGACCGGCACTACCCACGGCGACGAGCCGCTGAACCACCCCGGCGACCATATCCAGCGGGGAATTGATCCAGGCAACACGTCGCGTCCTGAGGGCGACCTTCGCCAGCAGCAGGGCCGCTTCTCCCGCGAGTCGTGGGACGGAGCCACCGCCGCGCTGCCCGAGTACCTCTACAACGATGCCACGCCGCGCATCCTGACGACGCCGCGCGCGTCGGCCTACATCAAGATCGCCGAGGGCTGCGACCATCCCTGCAGCTTCTGCATCATCCCGCAGCTTCGCGGTAAGTTCCGCTCGCGTCGCATGGGCTCGATCATCGCCGAGGCCCAGAACCTCATCGCGCAGGGAGTGCGCGAGATCACCCTCATCGGCCAGGACACTACCTGCTATGGCGAAGACCTCGGGCTGAAGGAGGGCCTCGCCCAGCTACTCGATGCCCTCGCCGTGCTGCCCGGTCTGCGCTGGCTCCGCTTCCTCTACACCTATCCCAACAAGGTCACGACACGGCTGCTTGAGACCATGGCGAAACACGCGACCATCGCCAAGTACCTCGATGTGCCTCTCCAGCACGCCAGCACCAGCGTCCTCAAGACGATGAAGCGTGGCGGCAACGCAGGCCTCTTCCTCGAACTCATCGAAAAGGCCCGAAGGATTGTCCCCGGTGTCGTCATCCGGACGTCCTTTATTGTGGGGTTCCCTGGTGAGACCGAGGCTGACTACAAAGAGCTTGAGGCTTTCGTGACCGCTGCAAAGATCGACTGGCTGGGCGTCTTCACCTACTCCGACGAGGAGGGCGCGAAGGCCTACGAGCTCGACGCCACCACCAAGGTTCCCAACCGCACCATCCAGGCCCGCCGCCGCAAGCTGATGAAGCTCCAGCAGAAGATCAGCACCAAATCCAAAGCTGCATGGGTAGGCCGCGAGATCGACCTCCTCGTTGAAGGCGAGTCCGAAGAGACAGAGCTACTCTGGGAGGGTCGCACTCCGCTCCACGCCCCCGAGATCGATGGCAAGGTGCTTATCAACGACTTCGGACCGCATGAGGTACTCGTGCCCGGAACCTTCTATCGTGCCGAGATTACCGAGTCCCATGACTATGATGTGGTCGCGCGCATTATCGAGTAGCGTTCGTAAACGTTGATTTACTCAGACGAGGCCAAACTTTTTCAGCAAAATAGCTATCACTGAACTGACAAGAACTCCCAACAAAAACAGTACGTAGTCCCTCTTGGCGCTTTTTCCTTCACCCTTAGAAACGAGAGTTGCAAAGTATTCGGCGGCAGGCAAAGGCACGTCTTTCAGGCTGCTGATTCGCTTACTTAGTTCTTGCTCTTGCTGGGACATGATGCCCAGCTGGCTCTCAAGTTTCACTATCGCTTTTTCACGTTCAATTGAGAACACTTGAATCTTTTGAACTAGGTTGTCCATTTTTAGAGACGCTTCTCTAAGTTCAACAAACAGGCCCTCAGGAGACTGAACTTCATTAGAAAGTCCGAAAAACTTTGCTATTGTTTTGCCTTGGCTGGTAACGAAAAAAGCACGACCTGATTCGCTCTTTGCAAACTCGCCAAGAAGTGCCTTTATTGCCGGAAGCAATCCGCCAGCGGCTGCCGAGATACCAGCCGCCACTACTACTAAAAGAGTCTCTGAGAACATACCCCGAAGGATAACGCAGAACCTTTAGCCACCTAGACCCATCACCATCGAAACCCTCTACCGCCCATCTCAACCTCCCTTCTTCTGCATCTCCCACCTCTCCACAATCATCCACTCCAATTGAGCCAGTACATCGGTTCGAAGGAGACATTATGGACCTGAAGCTCAAAGGCAAGACCGCAATCGTCACCGGAGGCACAGCCGGTATCGGTCTCGCCATTGTCAAAGCTCTCACTGCGGAAGGCGTCGCCGTCACGGTTCCGGGTCGCACTCGCGAGAAGCTCGATAAGGCCCTGGCCGGACTCGTCGGGGTACAGGCCATCGTTGCAGACGCGGCCACTGCCGAGGGCGCAGCCTCCCTCCTCCAGCAGGTTCCTGACACCGACATCCTCATCAACAACCTCGGCATCTACGAGCCCAAAGAGTTTGCCGACATCACCGATAGCGACTGGCTCCGTCTCTTCGAGACCAACGTCCTCAGCGGCGTCCGCCTCTCCCGCCACTATTTCCCGCGTATGTTGAAGCGCAACAGCGGCCGCGTCATCTTTATCTCCAGCGAATCCGGCGTCATGACCCCGCCTGAGATGATCCACTACGGCGTCACTAAGTCATCCCAACTCGCCATCTCGCGCGGGCTTGCCGAGCTCACAAAAGGAACTGCGGTTACGGTCAACACCGTCATGCCTGGGCCTACTCGCTCGGAAGGTATCGTGGAGTTTCTGGAGAAGATGTCCAGCATCCCCAACGCCACTCCTGAGCAGGCCGAGCATGAGTTCTTCGAGAAACACCGCCAGAGCTCGTTGCTTCAGCGTCTTATCGAGGATTCCGAGATCGCGAACCTCGTCGCCTTCCTCGCCAGTCCTCTTTCGGCAGCGACGAATGGAGCAGCCCTTAGAGCCGAAGGCGGTTTGCTTCGCTCGATCGTCTAAAGAGTGCAGCAGAACTGTACGCCAAACGGATTTACAATCGGATACGTAATGGCAAAAACTCTCTTCTGTCCCACATGCCGCAAAGAAGTCCTCGCCACCGATGAGGATTTCCCTTTCTGCTCGGACCGCTGCCGCATCCTTGACCTCGGCAAATGGGCTAGCGGTGACTACAAGATCTCCACACCCATCCAGGACCCCGATCTCCTTGAAGAGTTGGCCCGCTCCAACCGTGAGAGCGGCCGCAACGACGAAGAATAAGCCGCACCATCTACACTGTCACCATGTGTGGAATCGTCGGTTACATCGGATCTAAGTCCCCCGTCCCCATCATCATCGAAGGTCTTCGCCGCCTGGAATACCGCGGCTACGACTCTGCTGGCATCGCCGTAGCGGGAGGGCCTGATGGGCTCGCTCTCCGCCGCGCCCCCGGCAAGCTCCGCAACCTCGAAGCAGTCATCGCCACCAGCCCGATTGCGGGAACCTTCGGCATCGGGCACACGCGCTGGGCCACGCACGGACGTCCGACGGAGGAGAACGCCCATCCGCATCGCGATGGGACGGGAACCCTGGTGGTGGTCCACAACGGTATCGTCGAGAACTACCTCGCGCTTAAGCAGGAGCTCATCGCCAGGGGCCACACCTTCTTCTCGCAGACCGATACCGAGATCATCGCCCACATCATCCAGGATGAGCTTGAGCTCGCCGGATCACCCGAGCCGGACGGCAAACGCACCGCCGATATCAACACTACTGAAGCCGTCATCAACTCCCAGAAGCCGACCATTCCTCTGGAAGAGGCGGTTCGCCGGGCGGTCAAGCGCCTCACCGGAGCCTTCGCCATCGGGGTGCTCAGCGCGCACGAGCCCAACAAGCTCGTTGCGGCACGCATGGGGCCACCCGCCGTCATCGGTCTTGGCGAGGGCGAGTTCTTCCTGGCGTCTGATGTCCCCGGCATTCTCCACCACACCCGCAACATCCACTTTCTTGCGGACGGCGAGATTGCCACGCTCACTCTCGACGGCGTCCAGCTCACCGACTTTGCCGGAGCTCCGCTGCCGCTCAAGGTCCAGCGGATTTTGTGGGACCCGATTATGGCAGAGAAGGCTGGCTACAAGCACTTCATGCTCAAGGAGATCAACGAGCAACCACGCGCCATCCGCGACACCACGCTTGGCCGCATCTCGCTCGACACGGGGCAGGTCTTCTTGCAGGAGATGCAGATCACTGCGGAGGACTTCCGCAACGCCTCGCAGATCACCATCGCCGCCTGCGGTACCTCATGGCATGCGGGCCTTGCTGGGAAATTTATGATTGAGCGCCTCGCGCGTCTGCCGGTGGAGGTCGACTACGCTAGCGAGTACCGCTACCGCGACCCTATCGCCGATCCACGGGCCATCGGCCTGCTCATCACGCAGTCCGGTGAGACTGCCGACACCATCGCGGCGCAACGGGAGCTGATCGCCAAGGGCTCGAAGACTCTTGCTATCTGCAACGTGGTCGGAGCAGCCGTCACTCGCGAGGCCCAGGGCACCATCACGACCAACGCCGGTCCCGAGATCGGTGTTGCCAGCACCAAGGCCTTCACCGCGCAGCTTACCGCGCTCTTCGTCTTCGCGCTGCATCTCGCGCAGGTTCGCGGGACCATCACTCCGGCGGAATCCGTCCATCTCGTTACAGAGCTTTCCAAGATCCCCGGCAAGGTTGAAGAGATCCTCCGTTCCGTCGACGACCAGTGCTGCCAGCTTGCCAAGAGTTTCTCCACCGCTCGCGACTTTCTCTTCCTTGGCCGTGGCATTCACTACCCCATCGCGCTCGAAGGAGCATTGAAGCTGAAGGAGATCTCCTACATCCACGCCGAGGGCTACCCGGCTGGGGAGATGAAGCACGGGCCGAATGCTCTGATTGATGAAACGCTTCCCGTAGTCTGCATTGCCACGAAAGACCCTGACGACCCTTCCTCCGTGCTCAAGTACGAGAAGACTCTCTCAAACATTCAGGAGGTTACCGCGCGAAGTGGTCGCGTAATCGCCATCGCGATCGAGGGGGACGAAGAAATTACCCAACTCGTCGAGCACACCATCCACATCCCGCAGGCTCCTGAACTTCTGCTGCCTGTCCTTGAGGTGGTGCCGCTGCAACTCCTTGCGTATCGCATCGCTGTCCGGAGAGGTTGCGATGTTGACCAACCTCGCAACCTGGCGAAATCCGTTACTGTCGAGTAAACAATGTGGGTAAAAAATACTCGTTCTAGCGATGAAAGACGTAAAAAATTACCTAAGTGATAAAAATTTTCTTGCTTCGCAGTAATCTAGGTAGTACAGTTTCGCAAGAAATGAAGTAATCCCTTCGAACGTTGTAGGGGAAAGGAGCACACAATGCTGTATCTTCTTTACATTAATCTTGCCTTTCTAGGTCTGCCCATCGTGATCGCCCTTTTCTAGAGGATCACATGATAGTTGCGCGCACCGCTTCCGAGCCGTTTTCGGATGCGGTGAAAGCGCAATGGTTCTCTCACAGGTGCTGAAATGCACCCATTTAGACTAAACACTTTAGCAATGCGTTTGGAAGTATCCACAAAGTACTCATTCCAGCCTAAAATAATCCACCAGTAACTGAATAGGTCTTGTAGCTCAGTTACTAAGTATGTATGGTTTGTTTATAACCAAAAGATGCCTTGGTCGTTCTCAAGGGGAAAGGTAATCAACCCATGTTGACAATTACTATTGGTCTCGCGTTTCTGCTCAACTTCCTCGCCAGCATCCTCTCCATTACCCTTCAGTAGGAAACCTTTTCGGGAAGTATGCTTGGCATCTTTCGTTATATCTCAGACCCCTTGATGGCTATTAAGGAGAAAGGAATACACGCACATGATCGTTATCTCTGTCGCAATCGCTGCCCTTCTCAAGGCTCTTCTTGGCCTCATCTCGATTTCGTAGTCTCGGGTGTGAGGCGATTGAACCGCACGATTTTATGCAGTTCAATCGCCTCAACCACTTCTATCCCGCCGTCAGTCTTCGGACACATAAAGAGCTCTGTAGTGCAAGGCATGCCCACAGCTTCTTAACGCTTGACGAGCCATTATCACTCTCCAGACATAGCAATCTGAATCATTATATTTGTGAAGTAAGTAGCTCCTTAGGGAAGCGCATGCTTTGGTATCTTTCATTGCATCTGAGACCCCTTGATAGCTATCAAGGAGAAAGGAATACCCTCACATGATCGTTATCACTATTGCACTCGCTGCCCTTCTCTCTGCCCTTCTCGGCCTCATCACCATTTCGTAACTCTGAACTTGGGGCGATTGAGCCGCATGGTTGTGTGCGGCTCAATCGCTCCAACCCCCTCTTCCACCTTTGTCAGCCGACACGGAAGAACTCAACCGCGCAAGCGTAGTTCTAAGAGTCAGCCACCGCCTCTTCCCGCTAAATAACTCCCTCATCCACCACTGTTATCAACGAATACCCATCCGCCAGCGCACCACTGTCCAACGACAGGTTTTTGGGCGTGTAGGTGAGGCCGTACTTCGCCCGTAGCGCTACGCTGTTTGCCACATGTGCATCTGGGGCGATTGGCCGAGCAAACGGGAGACCGAAGGGCGCAGTCCACGAATCCTGGTAGCTATCTAAAGAATATTTTGCTGGTAGCACACCGTATTGCTGCACCACGGCGGGGTCCATGGTCAATCCAAGTCCTTGTGCCTTCGCCATCATCCATCCCAGCGTGATGTCGCACAGCCGGGTCGTTCCATCCACGCCACCTCCCATCGGTGTTCCGCCCCCAACATCTCCATGACACCCAGCAAACCAGACCTGCTCGATGGTCTGCCCCGGTGCTGGAGTCGACGTCCACAACGTCGCCGGAAATTGACGCCGGTGCTCATCCACTGACAGGCACTGGAAGGCGTTCTTTACATCCGGATGCAGGTTCGTATCGAGGAACCCATACGCTGACTCGTCGAACCCGCCAAGGATGGCTGGAATCCCGAGAGCTCCCACCGTGTCCCATACCCCGATCATCTGGATGGTCGCGTCTCCGAGACCGCATCCTGTGAGCCCTGCCAGAATCGTCGCGCGATTTGCCGGATCGCGGTACGCCGCAAAGGCTTTCGCGATGCACGCATCGTCAAACTTACCTGTAGGCAGGCCGCACGTCGCGATGAATCCAGCCAGGCTTCGAGCGGTATATGCGCCGCGGCTGAATCCGAACAGGAAGATCTCGTCACCGGCCTCGTAGACGTGAGCGATCTTGGTATAGCCGTCCGTGATCTTCTGCAGCAGCCCGTCGCCGATGGCCCCGCTCAGCAAATGGTCGAAGCCGACGCTGTCCGCGCCAACTCCATCGTCGTAGTAGGTCACCTGGTCTGCCGTCACGGTCAGCGCCTTGTACAGCTTGTATACATTGGTGCCGCTCAATGGGCTCTGCCAGGTTCCGTCCGCGCAAAATACAATCCGCTTCGCCATTCGAGTCTCCTTTGTTGTCCCCCTCTTGTACCATGACCGCAAGACGATCGAGCAGGTGCAAAACGCGGCTTTGCCAAATTCATCAGAGCGTTATGTTTTCCACCTTGACAAAGCATCAGGGCGGATTTCATATCCCTCCATGCATAGCAAGCTGAAATACTACACCGCCGGTGCCACCGGCAGGATCTTGCGGGCTGCGAGTTTTTTCGCACTGACTTTCCTGACGGTGTTCATGGTGACTGGCTGCTCGATGTCGCCATTGGCGAAGCACACCGTAGCCTTCGCGACAGCGACCAACCTGCTCGTCAACAACTCGACCAACGCCTATCGCGCCGCAGAGACCCTGCACGACAATGCTCAGGGTTATCAGGCCGTCGCCCACTTCGACAGCAACCCTCCTTATAACCCGTACAAGACCACGCCACTCATCAGCGAGAAGGGAATTCAAGTCCGGATCGATCTTTTGTTCGCGATCAAGACTTATGCCCAATCGCTCGCGGACCTTACCAGCGGCGTCAAGTCGGACAAGCTTGATGACGCAGCAGCAGCCGTAGGAAAAAACCTGAAGGACATGAGTAGTACCCTCGCGACCGACGTAGCAGACAGCGCCGGCTCCGCCAGCAATAAGCTCGTCCTCAGCGCCGGAGAGGCTAACGGGATCAGCACCGCCGCGGAGGCACTCGGCAACTTTCTCGCCAGCAGAAAAGTAAAGGCTGCGGCTCCTAAGCAGATCAAGGACATGCAGCCGAACATCGAGGCTCTCTGCAAGCTGCTCCAGGACGACATCGGCATCCTGCGGAACCAGTCGGGCCTCGACTATCGCATCATGGTCGAAGATCAGGACGGTTTCATTCGCCACAACACGACTCTTACGCCGCTCGAGCGTCGAGAAGAGATACTGGTGCTTCCGCGGCTGGTCCAGAGCCAACGCGCGACCGACACGTTACTTGTCCAGCTTCACGATTCGATCTTCAAATTCAATCTTACGTACCAGGCCCTCGCGGCTGAAGCGCAGGGCAATAATCCCGAATCTCTGCGCGCGCGTATCAGTGATCTCGAAGCCACTGGTGAAAACCTTGCGAAGTACTATCAGTCGCTGCCTACAAAATAAGACGCATTGGAGAACCCGACCTTGAGCTCTATTCCGAATCTTCCTACTCCCGACCAGAAAGCCTATTATCAGAATCTCTTCGATAGCCTTGGGGACGCCTACTGGGAGGCGTCCGACATCAACCGCAAAGACCAGGTAAAAGCGGCACAGGATGAGGCCTACGACATCCTTACGCAGTTGAACCAAGCCGACCTTGCCACCAATACAGCGGCCTTTGCCGCGCTCTGCGCCAAGGTGAAGATCACCAACGTCGCGCTGCAGAAGATCAAAGATGAGATCACGCAGATCACACAGAATATCTCCACCGGTGCAAGCGTCGTTGCCGCAATCACCAAGGTGCTGTCGCTGGCGCCGATGTTTCCGTAATGGCTACAGGTTGAAGAGTTCGCGCAGTCGCCTAGTCTGTGAGCGGCTTACCGGGATCTCGGTCTGCTTACGGTCATCCATGCGGAGCTGATAGCTGGAGTTGAACCACGGCACCACCTCTCGTATGTGCTGGAGATTGACCACGTAGGAGCGATGCGCCCGCCAGAACGCCTCCGGGTCGAGTTGCTCCATCAGTTCATCGAGGGTCCGGCAGTTCGAGAGCCCCTCAACTGCTGCTGTCACGACATGAATGGCTCCTTCGTCGATTGAGGCGAAGCAGATCTCTCCCTGGTCCACCAGAAGCAGCCGGTTCTGCGCTCGGACTACCACCTTGCCGGAGCTGGTTTTGGGTGTCTGGGTCTGCTCTTCCATCAACCGCAACAGGGCGTCGAGCTTGGCGTCGCTCGCCGATTCTCCGGGAGCGGCCAGCCGCGCGGCGGCCTTCTCGATGGTCTGCATCACCCGCTTGCGGTCGAACGGCTTCAGGAGATAATCGACCGCGTTGACCTCGAACGCCCGCACCGCATACTGGTCATACGCGGTCGCAAAGACGACCTGAGGGAGTGGCACCTTTTTGTCCAGGAGCTTCTTCAACACGGCGAATCCATCCAGACCGGGCATCTGCACGTCGAGAAAGACCATGTCGGGCCGGTGCTGCCGGATCAGTTCGACCGCTTCGATGCCGTTGGTCCCCTGTGCCAACACCTCGACTCCACCCATGGCGTCCAGCAGGTATTGCAGCTCCTGCCTGGCCAACGGTTCGTCATCGATAATGAGTGCTGTCAGAGGCATGTGCCTATGTTAATCACTATAGGCGCGTAATCTCGCGGGAGCATGATCTTCCGCCAGATCGTGCCCGCAGTGGGTGCAGTAGACATCGGTGATCGCCACGCCGCGAAAGCATTGTCCGCATACGGGGGCCATCTGGAACTGGCACTGCGGGCAGAAGTGGAAGCTGGAGGTGATCTCGGTGTTGCAGTGCGGGCAGCGCGACAGAATGGGCTGACGCAGCAGGAAGTAGACGACCGCGCCAATCCCGCCGGGCATCAAGATGACGATCAGAAGCCATAGCGCGGCTGACATATTGCGCCGCTTCACGTCCCGGCTGACATAGCCGACCAGAAGTACGTAGCTGGCAAATGCGGTGCCGGAGGAGTAGCCCATCAGCAGCCGCATCGGCAGCATCTCTGGCCGATGATGGGGCATAACATAGTGAAAAAGGTATTGTGTCGCTATAAAGACCACGACTGCCAGGAAGATCGACCAGCGAGGGATTATGGTTAGTTCCGCATCGCCGCCCTCTGCGTTCTTTGGCACATCCCCTGCTCGTCGATTCCAAAGATGCGTCATCGGGTCGCCTCGGTTTCAGAAGAGTTTCGACCGCGTCGAACCCATACCATAGCGAGCAATGCAGCCGACACCGGGAGGAACCACAAGAGCAGTATGAAAAAGTGATTGCTCGAGGCCGGCATCTCGGAGGTGACGATATCGTACTGATCGAATACGCTCCAGACGGCGAAGACAAGCATCAGCATCAACGCCGACGAGAGCAGCATGGGGAGCAACAATCCGCGCATCATGCTGCGCTGGGCCTGCATGACCCTGGCGCGTTCCCGAACGACGCGGTGGGTGCGATTGACGACGGAGGCATTTGCCGTGGCCCCTACTCCCCTGATGGAGGAGCGGGCAAAGGTTTCAGTGTCATAGCCTTGAGGTGGGGTTCCGGCTGGCTTCATCGAGTCGCCTCCGCTGGATTTGGGGCGTTGCGAACACGTTCCATCTCCGGCTTGAGCGCAGCCAGGCCACGGTAGAGCCGGGATTTGACGGTGGAGAGAGGGGCCTTGGTCACACTTGCGATCTCTTCGAGGGAAAGTTCTTCGTGAAAGCGAAGGACGAGAACCTCACGGTAGTTCGGCTCCAGCTTCAGCAGCACCTCCGCGATCTCGGCGGAGTTCTCACGGGCCTGAAATTCTTCGAGCGGAGAGGGGCCGTTTATCGCTATCTGGAAAGGCCGCTCATCCTCTCCGTTTTCGTGCATCTCATCCAGGCTCGCCATGGTGCGCTTGCGGGAGAGGTCGATGACGAGATTGCGAGCAATGGTAAACAGCCAGGTGTCGAACCGGGCCTTTCCGTTGTACTGGGCACCACGCAGCAGCACCCGCATCCAGGTCTCCTGGAAGAGGTCTTCGGCAACTTCGCGTCTGCCTGTGAGGAAGAGCAGATAGCGCAGCAGACGGTGCTGATAAAGCTCGATGAGTTGATCGAGAAGGTCTGGGTCCTGACGCTTCAGGCCGCGCGCAATGGCGGTGTTCTCCCGCTCGTTTTCGGCGGTGTGAGCCATGGAGATCGCGAGTGATTTGGCCTGCACGTTATGAGAGACGCCCGTTATGGCGGAAAAGACGCTTTTGAGACCCGGATTCTTTCGATTATCGGGAGAACTCATGCGCGTCTGACCTACGAAGTGGGAATAGATGTCCGATTCCTTCGATTGTAAGCGTTGGCGGGCCAAAACACCGACGGTTTTGAGCGGTAAACTGGGGGGATGGAAGTTCTTTATGGTCTCCACCCGGTGGAGGAGGCGATTCGCTCGGGAGCACGTCAACTCGATCATGTAAGTGTCGCTAGAGAGCGTCGCGACGAGAAGCTCGACCGGCTGATCGAACTCTGCCGCACCGAGGGAATCCGGGTCACTCATGAGTCCCGCGACACCCTGACGAAGCTGACCCGGACGGACATGCACCAAGGTGTGCTGGCGGTGGTCCGGGAGCGCAAATTTCTAGCGATCGAGAATCTGCTGGCGACAGAGCGGGATGGGCATAAGTTCTTCCTGGCCCTGGATGGGGTCGAGGACCCGCATAATCTGGGGGCTCTTCTGAGGACAGCCGAAGGAGCGGGGGTCGATGGCGTCATTCTGCCGGAGCGGCGGTCGGCACCCATCACGGCGACGGTCGCGAAGACCTCGGCGGGTGCCTCGGAGCATGTCAAGATCGCCCGCGTCACGAACCTGGTCCGTTCGCTTGAGCAGATGAAGAGCAAAAACGTCTGGGTCCTGGGGCTCGATGAGCGTGGCTCGCCGGACTACACCGACTTTGACTTCAAGACAGACTGTGTTCTCGTTCTTGGGCGGGAGGGAGCTGGGTTGCATGACTTAGTGAAGAAGACCTGCGATCACCTGTTGCGGATTCCGATGGCAGGCCAGGTCTCTTCGTTGAATGTGTCCGTGGCCGGGGCGGTTGTGATGTACGAGGCGATGCGTCAGCGGCGGCAGATTGCTGCTCCAACTCCCCCGCAGGGGCCGCCGAAGAAGAGAAAAGGGCTGGGTTCGTGAAGAAATTTAGTTGGCTGGCGGCCATAGTGCCTTGTTTGTTTGTTGTGGCGCAGTCGCAGAGCGTACCGGCGCCTAAGAGCCAGGATGTACCTAAGACTCAGGGTGGGACTGTTCTGTTCTCCGCAGGAGATGAGACTCCTCCTCAGACTGAAAAGTCTGGCTCTGCGGTTGCGCCTCCGGAGGTCACAGCAGCGGAGCGGAACGCTCCAACATTTACGGCCTATGACCTTGAGGTGCATCTTGTGCCGGCGGAGTCGCGGATTGCGGTCCATTCCCGGTTGAAGATCAGAAATGATGGGACGGAGCCGTTGCTTCACCTCGTGCTTCAACTCTCTTCGTCGCTCACGTGGGAGAGCATTGAGCTTGTGGGGCAGGGCAAGAGCGTGCCGGTGACGTTCGGGCAGCACCAGATAGACACCGATGTAGACCATACGGGCAAGGCGAACGAGGCGGTTCTGACGCTGCCTCAGCCATTGGCTCCGGGAGCGAGTGTTTCGCTGACGGCCTTTTACTCGGGACAGATTCAGGCGTCGGCAGAGCGGCTGGATCGGATCGGCGCTCCTTCCGAGCAGGCGGCACAGGCGGACTGGGACACGATCTCTCCCGAGTTGACTGCGCTTCGCGGCTTTGGAGACGTTCTCTGGTATCCCACTGCGGGGGAACCTGTGTTTCTCGGAGATGGGGCAAAGCTGTTCCAGGCGGTAGGGAAGAACAGGCTCCGCCAGTCCCAGGCCAGCATCCATCTGCGGCTTTCGATTCAGTACGTCGGAGACCATCCGGACGCTGCCTTCTTCTGCGGTCGCCGGGAGCAGTTGGTTGCGGTCAGTGAGAACAAGGACCTGCCGGTCGCGGAGTCTCCCGGAGTGGCTACTGCGGAGTTCGAGACGGAGCCTCTGGGCTTCCGTTCGCTTAGCCTCTTTGTGACGGATCGGGCACCGACCGTTACGGATGACACCCTGATCGCCGTGGTCACGGATCACTATGATGCGGTGCCGCAGTATGCTGCCGGGGCTGCACTGGTAAAGCCACTCTTGACGGAGTGGCTCGGGCCAACTCCACTTGGCCAGCTGACGATTCTCGACCACCCGGGTCAGCCGTTTGAGGACGGTGCATTTCTAGTGCTTCCTGTCCATGCGGTTGGTGCTGCGACGTTAGCTCCTTCGTTGGTCCATACGCTTGCCCATGCGTGGTTTCGCTCCTCGCGGCCCTGGCTTAATGAGGGTGTTCCGCAGTTTCTGTCTCTGCTGTGGACGGAGAAGACTCAAGGCAGGGAGGCGGCTTTGCAGAGCCTGCAGCAGGGAGCCAATACGCTGGCTCTTGCTGAGCCGGAGATTCCTCAAGGCGCGGACCCTTCGCATGTTGGGCAGGCCCTGACGAACGCGAGCGATGACGTGTACTACCGCACGAAGTCAGCCGCAGTGCTGTGGATGCTCCGTTCGCTGGCAGGGGATGACGCGCTGAAGCAGGCCCTGCAGGCCTATCGTCTCGGGGGCAAGCTGGATGAGAGTCCGCAGGGATTTGAAGAGATGCTGGAAAAATGCGCGCATAAAGACCTCCGATGGTTCTTCGATGATTGGGTCTATCGTGACCGTGGACTTCCGGACCTCACGATCGTCAACGTCACTCCGCGCGAACTGCCCTCGAAGGGGGGAAAACCTGATGGCTGGCTGGTTTCCGTTGAGGTGCGGAACGATGGAGATGCGGTTGCAGATGTCCCGGTGACGGTGCGATCCGGAACGTTGACGGCCAGTGAGCGGATACGCGTTCCGGGTCGCTCCAATGTCTCGACGCGCATCCTGTTTCAGAGCACTCCGGAAGAGGTGCTGGTGAACGATGGAACGGTTCCCGAGATGCGTTCCAGCATGCATACGAAGCAGGTTCGGGAGCATGCTGAGTAGAGCTTCTGTGGTCTCCCACCCTATCGCGATGAAACTGCGATGAGGATGGGGCACCCGAGATTTGTACCGGGTTAAAAAAGACAAGAGCAACAGCAGATCCCTACGGGATGACAAACAAGGGGACAAGCGACGACAAGAGCAAAAAGCAACCGCAGGTCCTTCGACTTTGCTCAACGTGCGGGATGACAAACAAAAGAATGGGCAAGAACAAAAGCAACTGGCCTATCGGCGCGAGTGATGCCGGGGAGCAGCCGCAATTTCTGTACTGTGCCAGGTCTGGGAGCCTCCCCATGGACGTGTCGAGGTCAGATCGATGTGTACTGGATTTTTAACTGTAGCCGGGGGGAGAGCGCTTGCCAGTCCGTCTCCGAGCTGCGGAAGAGCGGCACCGAGGGCCAGTAGTTTTGAAGGAAGCGCTGTGCCGGTCAGGTGCAGCGAATAGCCTGTGTCGTCGAATGTTCCCTCGAGGGTGGCACTGTCATGCTCTCCCAGAGTGAGCGGAATGGGCGAGAGGGTGAACTGGTTGTGAAATGGTTGCGGCGTCCTATGCCGAGTGCCGCGTTGCCGGTCACTTGCAGGTTGGGCGGAGTGCAGCGTCAGGTCGCCGGAGAAGACTGGGGTGGTAGCAACCGAGGGGACTGTGAGGTTGGCATTCGAGAGAAGAAGCTGGCCGGTCCAGGGTAATGTGCCTTGAGAAGATGGCTGGTAGAAGAGGCTTCCCGTCAGTGATCCGGTCGCGGTTATGTCTGGACTAACCCGAGCGCTGGCGACGTGAACCCAGTCCACCAGGGTCGCCGCCGGAATGCCTGGCGTTCCGAGCTCGAAGGAGGACGAGGAGAGGTTGCGAAGGTCTGGCACGGAGCCTGTCAACGCGAAGGTTTTGGCGTTCGGGAGGCTGGCTGGAGGCCAACTGCAACGCACGTCGCTCAGGGTATGAAAGGTCGCGAGCTGGGTTGCCTGGCACTCTATGTCGAAGGAGATGGCGTGCTCCGGAATGAACTCTGCCCGTCGAAGGTCGGCAAGGTGCAGCAGGGTCTGGATGGTACTTTTGCCGATTGTGCCGTGGGCCGTCGCCGAGAGCGTCATGGAACCCCGCAGCTCAGCGTCGCGGCCCAGCATGATCTGGCTGGCTCCACCAAGAGGCACGTTGCGCCACTCTCCTTTGAGGTCGATTGGCACCTCGTTCAGCGATGTCGCGCGGCCCAGTGTACCTTCCATCTGCAGGGTGCCGGTCTCGAAGACGCTCATGTCGGTTCGGGCTGGGCGACCCTGGAGCCGGAGCTGCCACTCCTGGGGGCTAGGAAGCCAGAGGGCAAACTCTGCATCGGTCAGGGAGATCGGCAGCTTCTCCGAAGCTCGCTTCATGTTGATCCGGGCTCCGGTGGCTTCGATGTAGGGGAAACGCGGTGCCGATCCGGCTCGTGCCTGGGCGGTGGGAGCGGCCTGGAGCTTTGCGGCCTGTAGAAGGATGCTCTCCAAGTTCCACTTTCCCTGGCTGGTTTCGACCAGGTTGATGCTTGTCGGCTCGGTGAAGCTGATCTTGGTGAACTCGACCCGGTGACGCCAGAGAGAGCTGACTCTGAAGGTGGCCCGGACGGTGTTGGCCCGGACAAACGGCTCCGCTCCAAAGGCGGGATCTTCGCCGACGACGAGGTTCTCGATGGTGAGTCCAGGCAGAGGAAGCAGGGTCAGGGAGATCCGATCCAGGTGGATGGGACGGCCGATGCTCTCGCTGAGGCTGGTGACGATCTTTCGTTGAAAGCGGTTGATGTTGATGAAGGGCAGGAGCAGCGTTATCAGGAGCAGCGCCAGAAGTACGGCGTAGAGCGGCACAAGGCGACGAAATAGCGGCGGGCGGTGCTGATGCACCTTCAGATTGGACTCGTATGTTGAATCAGTATCCTGCATCCGCGCTACCCGTTTGATACTTCGATTTACTGTGGCCAGATCACTCTAGAGCATTTTCGCAAATGGTATAGAGTGTGGTGCTTCGAACAAAATGCGGGGTTCTTCCCCTTCGACAAGCTCAGGGTCAGAATGACAAGGGTTATGTTCACTTCAGTCATATTGAAAATGCTCTAGCGGATAAGGTGCAGTGTCCGCTTCCATCTCGTCTGATCGAAGATATGGAAGATGATATGCCCGATGAAGCCGATGCGGTCGCCCGCGCTCTGCTTGTACATCTGATCCGCTGGCGTTTCGAAGGACCAGTAGACGAAGAGCGGGCGGCCTACGATGTTTTCGCGTGGGACGAAGCCCCAGTAGCGGCCGTCGAGGCTTTCAGTGCGGTTGTCCCCCATGGCAAAGACCTTGCCGGGAGGAACGACCAGGTCGTCGCCCTGAATGTGCTTCGGTAGCTCCTGCGCCCACTGCTCGGTAACCAATGAGTCGGTGTCTGGTGAGAGAGCTGGGAAGTCATCCCGGTAAGCGTTATAGGCATGTTCTGGATCGCCATCATCGGCCGGTTTTCCGGCCTGCGGCTCGTTCTGCGCGACGCCGTTCAGGTAGACGATGCCGTTGCGCAGGTGGATGTGGTCTCCGGGGATCGCAATCGCCCGCTTGACCAGAAAGAGGTTCGGCTCGCCGGGCTTGAGGAAGACGATGACATCGCCACGGTGGACCTCGCGATAGTCCATGAACCCTGCCCATCGGGTTGGAGGAGCGAGGGTTATGCGGTCTACGACTACGTGGTCGCCGATCAACAGGGTCTTCATCATCGAAGCGGAGGGGATCTCAAAGTTCTGGAAGATGAAGGTCATGACGAAGAGTCCGACGGCGAGAACGCTGCAGATGGAGGCAAGCGATTCCAGCGCTGTTTCGGACTGCTCCGGCGATGCTTTTTCGGGCTTGCTCGGGATGGCTTCGATCGTGTTCGTCAACATCATCTCCAGCTGACAGTGTATCGCCGATTGAACCAGGCCCAGGTGGTTTGGTCAGCGGACGATGCGAGGCATCCTGTCCCAGCGGGCGAAATCGGCCAGGTGATCGATCAGGCTCTCCCGCAGGCGCGAGGACCGGAGAGGCTCCTGGAGCTGCGCTGTGGCGGGAGGGTCGTTGCGTTCCGGCTGTCGGAGGGAGAAATAGATGAGGAACGGTTTGCCGACGATGGCTGCGCGGGGGACGAAGCCCCAGTATCGGCTGTCTTCGCTGTTGTTGCGGTTATCGCCCAGCACAAAGTAGTTTCCTTCGGGGACGATGAGCTCTCCGTGGTCAATCAGGCGGTGCATCTCGATCCACCAGCGGGAGTTTACGCCGGGTTCCGCGCTCTGGGTTCGGGGGAAGTTGTCCCGGAAGCCGTCCGGGGCACTGGGGCGGTAGAAGGCGTAAGGCTCGTCGATGAGCTGGCCGTTGCGGTAGACGCGGCCGTCGTGCAGCTTGAGATGGTCCCCGGGTACGCCAATCACGCGCTTCACCAGGTGTATCGAAGGCTCGACGGGGTAGTGGAAGACAATAATGTCTCCCCGATGGATGCCAACCTGTGGCAGCAGGCCATGGGTTCCGCCAGCGAGGGACACCTGTTTGTCCACGAGCAGAAAATCGCCGATCAGGAGGGCTGGTTCCATGGAGCCGGAGGGAATCCGGAAGGGCTGTGCGGCGAAGGTAATAATAAAGATCGCCACCACAATCAGGTAGAGCAGGGACTGTATTGCCGGCAAGGCACCCCCGGGGTAGATGTCCGCACTATGCGCTGCCTGGAGTCGGAAGCTGGCGGGCGCGCTCATTTTTTTGTTCCAGCCCTGGCCGGTTTCGTCCCGTTCTGTGTGGGAGAGGACTTCTCTTCGGCGAGTAACCGGGCGAAGGCTAGCCGTGCGGCCTCTTGCTGGGCCAGCTTTTTCGTGGCTCCTTCTGATTCCGCCAGGGCGAGGGTCCCACCCTTTCCGTCGTCGATCCGGACTTCGACGCGGAAGGATTTGCGATGGTCGGGGCCTGTCTGGTCGGTCAGCACATACTGCGGCTGGCCAACTCCTGCGGCCTGCAGATGCTCTTGCAGCGCCGATTTGTGGTCGCCGATGGCTCCGCTGAAGGTGTTGCCATCGCGCAGTGCGAGGTTCAGGTCCGGAAGGGAGGGTTCGATCACCTGCTTCTCGATAAAGCTCCGTGCAACGTCGATACCGCCGTCCAGATAGAGAGCGGCGATGACCGCTTCTAGAGCATTGGCGAGCAGTGCGGCTTTTTTTCTACCGCCACTTTGCTCCTCTCCTCGACCCAGCCGCAACAGGTTGCCGAGGTCGATCCGCATCGCTACCTCGCTCAGGTACCTTCGGCTAACGAGGGAGGCCCGGAGCCGGGTCAGTTCTCCCTCTCGGGAGCCGGGAAAGCGTTTGTAGAGGGACTCCGCAACGAGGAATCCCAGGATTGCGTCTCCGACAAACTCAAGCTGTTCGTTGTCGCTCGACGGGTCGAGGAGGGCCTCGGGATTGGTCTCGTAGGAGAGGGAACGGTGGGTCAACGCGAGGGTGAGGAGCTGGGGATTGCGGAAGGTATGGCCGAAGACCTGCGCCGGAGATCGATTCGACTCCGATGGCTCTGGTTTATCCTGACGCGTCTTCATACGGCTCCTTGCACTCTACTGTATCGAATGGCAGCCGCAGTATCTCTATTGTTGGTTCGGCTTAGGGGGCTTATAGGAGTCTTTTTCCGCTTTGCCCGAGGGATCGATAGGGGCGTCGTCGGAGTCCGCAGGTGTCACGGACTGCCGTTTCGGCAGGGCGAATGGCTGCTTCAGACCAGTTTCGGCGGCATCTTTGGTGTCCGGCTGGCTGTCACGGTTGGTCAGGGCGGCCCGGTACTCTTCCATGGCCTTGGGGCGGTTGGACTGGATATCGTAGAGGCGTCCCAGATAGATGTGTGACCAGGCCAGAGTGCGAGGGTTTTTGGAAGATTTGAGCGCTTCGCCGAAGTGAGTGATTGCCTCGTCTGGCTGGCGATCCATCAGGTCGATCCGTGCCAGCACGTAGTGGGCCTCGGCATGGTCCGCCTTGGGATCGGAGAGGGCTTTCTCGGCGATCTCCTCGGCCCCTGCCGTGTCGCCTTGGAGCATCTTCATCTCTGCCAGCCGCAGACCGGTCAGCGGCTGGGGCACGCGGTGGACGATATCGTGGGTGCCTTCGGGGAGAAAGGCGATCTGCTCGTCATGATGGCGTTCCCGGTCGACGTCCATACCGTAGACCATCTCGCCGATGTCCTCTTTGAGGCTGATGGAGTCCTTTTCCATCTGACCAAGCTTCCCGTAGAAGTATTCGACGAGAACCCAGCCCTGGCGCATGTCACGCTCGACCGTCTGGCGTCGAACGACCTCGGCCTGCCGGTCGTAGGTAGCCATATCGGCGTCGAAATGCTCTATGTCGGCTCGCTCTTTAAGGGCAGCTGGCCGGTGTGGCTTGGGAATACCGACATCCATGGTACGGATCTCGATTGCTTTAATCAGGCACTCGGTAAGCAGGGCCACGATATCCGACTTATAGACGAAGTCCAGGGGCGCATTCTGAACGGGCTTCAGGAGAGGCAGGAGCCTGTCCATGGCAGCAGCGCGCGCATATACCAACGGCTCAGTCTCATAGTGGAGATAGGTGTGCCGGATCTGGTCCATGTGGACCTGGGCGGGCTCCCCTGCAGTGGGAGAGGTGACGACGATGTAATCGTTGGCGTAGATACGAGCGTTGGTCGCCGAGGGCGCGAGCATCGGCTCAAGAAGCACAAGAAAGCGGCGGCCGTCGTAGCTGCTGACCGGTAGCCGTAGATAGATATTGGTATCCAGAATCATCCGGGTCAACGGGTCGTGGACCTGGTTAACGAGAGCCTCATAGTCCGGCCGGTGCTGAATCCAGATTGCGTGAAGGTGGATGTCCGAACCGAAGCTTCGGAGCAATGGGAGGATATTGACGACCTGAGTCGAGTCAGGCGGCATCTCAGTCTCGCCGACGGTAGGCGTCAGCTCCGGCCCAGGTGTCACATAGAGGGCCAATGAGACGTATTGGGCGAGATCGCGACCGGGATCGGCCAGAGTGTGCTGCCGAATATAGCCGCAGAGAGCGTCCCGGCTGTCGCGCGCCTCAGACGAAGAGGTCAACGCGTCGTTGACCTCCGCCCGGATCTTGAGACGAAGGGGGTTGGAAGCAGCTAGATCTGTGTCATAACCGCACGCATTCAATGCCACGGCCAAGTCAAAGAGAGGTTCACTCGTTTCGAGCGTGATCGCGGAGCCACCGGCCTCGGGTTGTGCGATGCGGCGAGTGGGGGGGGGGCTCGAGGTGCTTGGAGCAGGTTGCTGGCTGCTACTACTGCTGGACGATTGTGTCGCCGGAATCTGGCCGTTGGATGGGAGGCTTAGAGCCGCAAGGACGAAGCCATAGCAGAGAGAGTGGATAAGCCCCTTTTGTAGGGAAGAGTTCTTATTAGAAAGGGACACGATAAAGGTTCGACGCTCGGTTCTAGAGTATGGGAGCTAACGGTGATAGGCAAGACTGAGACGGGCCGAATACTATCCGCGAACAGAGACTCCTGCGAAGGTGAGGAGCACACGCCCGCGGATGGGCGCTCCAAAGACCCGAGCCGGTTCGAAGACGCTCAGCAAAAGTTGGTCTCCTACCTGGATGCTGACCCCGGGGTCCTGCGGACCGGAGACGATGTTGTAGTCGTAGACGCGTCCCTGGTCATTTACCTCCGCTTCGACGACGATCGTTGTGTCCTGGGGCGTCACGATGGGAAGAGGATGAGTCGCAGAGTAAAGATAGTGGGGGGCGGTCATCGCTCCCAGAGGTTCGTCGTTCGCCAGCACGGCTTGTGGCACTGCGACTGTCCCGAGAAGAAATCCAACACCGGCGAGAAGAGCCACGGCAACGGCAAAACCGGCGGAGACCTGAATCAACATGGGGCGAACCGAATTTTCCCACTGAAGCTTCAGTCTGTCGACGAAGCCGAAGGTGCGCTTCGAGTTCTCCCGTGAGATCGCCAGGCGCAGTTTCAGGCCCAGATTGGCGGGGGCTTTCGCAGGTCTGAGCATTGCAAGCGAATGCTGCATGGCGCGCCACTCGTCAAACTCCTGGGTGCAGACATGGCAGGAACCAAGATGCTCCGCAATCGCCTGCATCTCAAGTCCGCTGACAGCTCCGTCAAGATAGTCCGAAAAGGAGTCGCGGATGGTGCTGCAATCCCGTGTCATTGTCATCGGCTTGTCCTTGCGGTGGTCAGTGATCGCTCCCCGGCGATATCGGTATGTCTTGTCTCGGAGGTTGCTTCAGTGGCGAGTAGCGAACGCAGCGCGGCGCGGCCTCGCGTCAACCGCGATTTGACGGTGCCGAGGTTTGCATCCAGGATCTCGGCGATCTCTTCGTAGGCAAAACCTTCGATCTCTCGAAGCACAACAACTGTTCGGTAGGCCTCTGGCAACTGCTGGAGTGCTGTTTCCACACGTTCCCGTGACTGTCTCTGCACCGCATGGTCGAAGGGTGAATCGCGCTGATCGGCTAGGGTCGCGCTAAGGGAGAGGATGTCCCCGTCGTCGTCCGGCTCGCTCGTGGAATCAATGGTGATCTCCTGCCGCTTATGGCGCGACCACCATCGCCGCTGGTTGGAAGCCTCATGCAGAGCGATGCGGTAGAGCCAGGTTCGCAGACTCGCGTCACCGTGGAAGCCACGAATGCTGCGGAAGACCTTGATGAAAACCTCTTGCGTAATGTCCGCTGCGTCGGCAGGGTCTTGAATGCTGCGCGCGATCAGAGAGTAGAGAGGTTGGTGATACTGGGCAATCAGCAGGGCAAACGCCTCCTCTGAGCCAGCCTGAAGGTCGGCGATGAGAGCAGCATCTTCCGTTCTGAGTCCGATCGTCCCTGCCAGATCCACTGCGATGCCCGCCTGCATATCGGGTGCCCTCTACCTTACGACTTTCGTAGCCGAAGGTGCAAATCAGTACGAACCCACAAGAAAAACTGCGCCGCCGGCGGCCGAGTGTCTCGCTCACTCTATAACTATTAGACACCGGGAATAGGGGGATAAGTTCCCGTCAGTTTGACGAAAGGCGTCCAGTCGGCCAGAATAGAGAGAGTCCTTCCTAAGAGTGGGCCTGTGGCGCAGCTGGGAGCGCGCTTCCATGGCATGGAAGAGGTCATCGGTTCGATCCCGATCAGGTCCACCAATCATTCCAACAACTTAGCGCGAAAATCTGGGAGATTAAACGTAACTTCCGGGAACATAGTTTAATCCCGCAGCGTTTACAGGGCCAACAAGCATGACGCGATATCAGATGAAGGCTTGATCAGACAACACAGTATCTCGTCTTATTTGTGTGGGAACCAGATCATTTGGACGGTAACAGCAGTATCGTTTTGTAGTCCCGTTTTATACACTGGGGCTTTCCACCTCTCGTACTGCACCAAACCGCGAAGCTCGAAGTCTTTTTTTATGCGTTTTACAGCAGAGAATTGGAAGCTGTTCTGTGTTGTGCCATCCGGAACAAAATCCTTCGCCGCTTTAGCGTTTCGATAAGAGAACTGCACGTCTTCGCTGGGCGAAAAATGATAGGTAAGCCAGGCTTGACCGCCCTTGGACTCCCGTCCAATAGCATCTCCGAAAATGAAACCTTTATTCGTGTACCCCTGTTTTTGTACAGCCTCGGTGTAGAGATATCCTCCGCCGTTGCTGCGTGTAACCGGTGGATCTGTACTTGCCGCTTCTACGCGAAGATCAAGATGCTCGAAGCGCGGAAATCGCGCCAGATAGATGCCAGGTCTGATACCCGCATGTCGGGGAGCATCGATCGGGCTTACATCGTCATGGACGAGAGAGTCCGAGTATAAGGTCAACCAGTTACGCACAAACGGTAAGCGATAGGAAAAATCAAAGGTGCCAAAGCGAGCTCCAGGATCATTTCGTGAAAACTTCTCGGACGCTGGCACATTTTGAAAACTGAAAAAACTCTTCAGAAAGCTATGCACCGTGATTGGAGCATGTCCCTCACCACCCCAGATCGTGGAACGTTCAAAGCCCAGCTCTAAATTTACAGTTGGCTTGAGGCTTATCTTCTCAACGTGTATCCAAGGGTCATTGGGGTCAGTATGTCCCTTCAGGCTTCCTACAAAAAACTGATATCGAAACGGGCCAGTGAGGCGTGAGAGCAACGGGACGTATAACGGCTCAACGCGGTCGATCTGAAAAGCGTAGATATTTTCCGCATTGTTGCTCCAGGCGAAACTGCCTCCTTGAGCAGGCCCCATCCAATGGTCGCTCTTGCCGAAGGAGAATTCGTGATTTAGGAGGAGATAGGAGAGATTTACTTCCACGATGCGGAAGTTGTTTACCGGCGCGATCGGTCCAGAAGGGATAGTCGCTTGATTTGGGTTGGTTGCGATTGGAACGCCATCGATGGTCGAAAGGATATTAGTCAATGACTGCGAGTATCCGGAAGCGCCCGGAGCATGCTGATATTCCCCTCGGAAATAAAGGGAGAATCGTCCAGCTTCGCTCCGCGTACTGAAGCCGCTTATAGGATTGAAACCCTGTTCATAAGGCCGCCCATAATCGTTGACGATTGTCTGCCCAAGATGGAAGCTGTCTCTCAATGGGGTCCCCGCAATGCCGCCGAGACGAGTATAGACACTCTCAAAATTATTACGCGGATGCAGAAGGTCCGCAAAATTATGTACGCTGGGATCGACTTCCTTTCGCACCGCGAGATAGATCTCACGAGCTTCTTCGTCACCTGGAGCGGAGTCTATCGCTTTCTCTGTTTGATCCAGCATATGAGTAATGCTCGATCTCGTCCAGGGCCGGAGTCCGCGATACGCAAAATCGATGTAACCAAGCGCCTGCAGCCGGTCGAGCGCAGGGTATATCCAACTGTCGATGGGAACGTAGGTCGACCCGATCGAGGACGTATGCTGGTAGGCCATCATCCCTGCGTTGCTTCTTTCTTGAAGCAACCGAGCGAGCCAGGTTGGCTGAGCTTTTTGACTGCTGTCAGAGCCCGTTTGACCTAATGCGCTAGACCCTAAAAGCCCGAATCCAACAAACAGAGTTGAAGCCCACAACACAACTTTCATTGATACCTCGACACCTGAATTAATGATAAAGCAGCCTCACGCTGGAGCACCTTCGAGTCAAATTTGATCTCTCATGAGAGCTAGTTCTCAAACTCTGGTTCTGGTGCTGGCAGAACATCTTTCTCACGAGCAAGCCAGACGTAGAGCGTCGGCAGCAGGAAGATGCTCATCACCAAATCCGCGATGAGTCCGCCAACGATGACAATGGCAAAGGGGCGCTGGGAGTCGGAGCCAATACCGTGGGATGTAGCTGCGGGTAACAATCCTAACGTAGCGACAAGCATGGTCATCATGATCGGGCGCAGTCTCAGCACCGCACCTTCTACTGCCGATTCTTCGATGGAGTGGCCACGAACCCTGAGCTGGTTGATGTACTCAAGCATGATCACTCCGGTCTGCACGGATACGCCGAACAACGCCAGGAATCCAACCCCCGACGACACACTGAAGTTCGTATGGGTCATCAGCAATGCCAGAAGACCTCCAATGCGGGCCATGGCAACATTTGCAAGGATCAATAGCGCCCACTTGAAAGAACTGAACATCGTGTAGAGGATGATAAAGATGAGCAGAATCGTAATTGGCAACACGATGAGCAAGCGCTTGTCGGCACGTTTCTGGCTCTCATATTCGCCCGCCCAATTGATGTGATATCCGATTGGCAGCTTCACCTCTTTATTGACCCTTTTGATGGCCTCTTCTACCGTGCCGCCTAGATCGCGACCGCGAACGCTGTACTTGACGGCGATGTAACGCTGTTCCCCTTCGCGATAGATCTCCTCGGCCCCATCGGTAGTGGCTACTTTAGTGAGTTGCGCCAAGGACACGCGCTCGCTTGACGAAGACAGGAGTCGCACATTCTCGATGGCCTCCCTCGTGTCGCGGTATGGTTTCTGATAGCGGAGCACGAGATCGTATCGCGCCTCGCCTTGCAGTACCTGGCTCACGGCATTGCCTCCCACTGCCGTCTGGATCGCATCCTGTACATCGGCTACGTTTACTCCGAAGCGTGCAGCGGTCTGCCGATCTACGGTGAAGGTGAGATTGGGTTGGCCGATCACGCGAAAGAGGCCAAGATCTTGCACGCCAGGGATCTTGCCCATGACGTTGACGACTTCGTTGCCCTTTGCTTCGAGGGTCTTGAGATCGTCGCCGTATATCTTGACTGACAACTGCCCTTTGACGCCGCTGACCGCCTCTTCCATGTTGTCGGAGATCGGCTGCGAAAAATTCCAGATGACTCCGGGAATTTTCCCGAGTTGCTGATTCATCGATGCAATGAGATTTTCCTTGGTCTCACCGAAAACGGGACGCCAATCCGCCTTCGGCTTGAGGCCTACGTAGTATTCCGTGTTGAAGAATCCTGTCGTATCGGTACCATCGTCGGGACGTCCGATCTGATTCACGACCTCGGTTACTTCCGGGAAAGAGGAGAGCGCTAGGCGAGCCTTATTGGCGATGGCAAAACTTTCGTCAGGGCCTGTCGATGGTGCCAGAGTGCCCCGTACCCAGATCGATCCCTCATCGAGATGGGGCAGGAATTCAGAGCCGATCACCCCGCTCAGTGCAAGATAGAGCGCGATGGCGAGACCTACGACACCGACACCGATGGTGAGGCTGCGATGATGAATCGCCCAGCGCACCCCGGATCGGTAGCGCTCCGTAAGGAAGTGCATCACCGGGTTCTCCCACTCCTTGGCCCCTTTTCTGAAGAGCACACTGGCCAACACAGGAGCAATGATCATGGAGAAGATCAGAGCACCTAGCAGCGCAAACGCTACGGTCCACGCCATTGGCTTGAAGAGACGGCCTTCGACAGCTTGCAAAGTGAAGATGGGGAGGTAGGCTGTAATGATGATGCCGATTGCATAAAATACCGGCCGCTGGACCTCGTGGGCTGCATCTCGAATCTTCTCGTCCGGCGTTTTTGCGCTATCTCCAGGTCGATTGAGGTGGCGCACAATGTTTTCGATCATGACCACGGCACCATCGACAACCATTCCAAAGTCGAGCGCGCCAAGCGATAACAAATTTGCCGGAATGTGTCGTAGGTCGAGGCAAATTGAGGCGAATAGCAGGGAAAATGGAATGGTCAGCGCAACAATGATCGCGCCACGTACATTGCCGAGGAACAGGAAAAGAACAATCACTACCAGGATGATTCCCTCGGCAAGATTGTGCAGTACGGTATGCGTGGTGAAGTGGATCAGGTCGCTGCGATCGAGATAAGGCACGACCTTCACACCCTTCGGCAGGATGTGATCGTTGAGTTCCTTAACCTTGGCCTCGATCCCTTTGAGAGTCGGGTCCGCATCGGCACCCTTCTGCATGAGAACGGTGCCCTCTACAACATCGGGATCGTTGACGAGCTTGCCATTGACGTCACGGTAGGTCTTAGAGATCTGTCCCAGTCGAATCTTTGGGCCTTGTTCGACGATTGCAATGTCTTTGACACGCAGAGCCGTGCCATTTTGTGTCTTAATTACCGTATTTTCAATCTGCTGAACGTTGGCGAACAGCCCGACAGCTTGTACGTTGATCTGTTGAGCACCGGCAACGATGAAGCTACCGCCTGCGTTGGTGTTGTTATTGCTGAGCTGCTGTTCGACTTGTGCGATGTTTAACCCGTAGGAGACGAGTTTGTCCGGATCGAGCCGGATCTGGTACTCCTTGGTCAATCCTCCGAAGCTTGCAACGTCAACGACACCCGGAACACTCTTGAACTGCTTTTCAAGTGTCCAGTCTTCGATGGATTTGGCCTCCATCACATCGATCTCTGGATTCTTGCTCTCGATGGTGTACCAATAAATCTGTCCGGCAGGGCTCCAGTCCGTCTGCAACTGCGGCACGAGCCCTGTTGGCAATGTCACCATCGTCAGCCTTTCGAGGACACGCTCACGATTCCAGTTGTTGTCGGACTCATCATTGAAGTTCATGATGAGGCTAGAAATTCCGGCAAGGCTCTGCGAACGCAGACTTGTCAAACCAGGGATACCAGCCATTTGAATTTCAGTCGGGACGGTAATCTGTTGCTCGATGTCTTCAGCCGAGTGTCCGGGCCACTGGGTAATGATGTTGACATAGTTGTTGGCAATGTCGGGATAGGCATCGACTGGAAGATTATGGAACGAGATCGCTCCCCAAATGAAGAGAAGAATGGCGATTGCCAGCACCAGGAAACGGCTTCGCAACGCGAAGTCAACAAGCCCACGGATCATTGCGCCTCCAGCGTGGATTCAAGCTGTAAGACGTTGGACACCACGGATTGACCGACATTCAAGCCAGAAAGAAGTTCCTGCCTGTTCCCTGCAAGCATCTGACCAGCGCGGACCTCTACTCGCTGGAAACGGTTCCCTCCAGCAGTGACATAGACCCAGTCGCGGTCGCGAAGATGAAGGACTGCAGGAGCGGGTACGACGGTGTGCGTTTGTTTCTCTTTGCTCTGAAATGTAGCCGTGACAAACATCCCGATCTTGAGGAAACCTGGATTGAGAAGTTCAATACGCACCTTCGCGGTACGTATCGAGGGGTCAAGGATCGGCTCAATATCTGAAATTCGTCCGGCCAGCGGTCGGCCTGGATAGGCATTCGTATAGATGGTTGCAGTTTGGCCAAGTGCAATCTTCGGCAGATCGTTTTCATATACATCGCAGAGAATCCAAAGAGAAGACAGGTCCGCGATGGTGAACACCGTCGACGATCCGGAAAAAGTCACGCCGGCTGCAGCAGCATTGGTGACATTCTGCGCGATCACTACACCCGAAATCGGAGCATACACAGGGACAATACTGCTCGGATGATCTTTATCCACGCCGAGAGTCTTTAGCTGCTCTCCGGCAGCATTCAGGTCAGCCTGCATGTCTTTCTCTGTGTCCTCTGCCTGTTCCAGCGCGCTTTGTGGTATAGCGCCGTGCTGATAAAGATCCTTTGCGCGCACATAAGCCTTGCTGGCTAGTTGCTCGTCATTGACGGCCTTTAGATAGGCGTCGAAGGCGTTCGTGATATCGGGGCTCTGTACTTTGAGGAGCAGCTGGCCCTTCTTAACATCGTTGCCAAGCCTGGTCTTGATGTCCACAACGCGGCCGCTGGCAAGCGAGATGACGGGCACTTCACGCGATATATCGGGATTGACTGTTCCAGTGACCTTTAGTTCTACCGGGGCTTCGATTCCTTCCGCTGAGACTAGCGGGAATTGATCCGGCTTATCCACCGTCACCAAACTCATATCGCCAACTTCTTTTGGCTTGGAAGATTGCGGGGCGCCATCTGCTGGGTTGAATCTCTTCTCACATGCAACCGTGGAGAGACACGCGATGAGGCAGAGGGAACTTCTTAAGAAGGACTTGCTAATCATTGGATAACCTCACGCCCTACGGCAAGATTCAATTGACTGGCAGCCGTCAGATAAGCGCCAATCAGCTGCAGATACGCCAGTTGCACAGTGCGGTAATCGCTCTGTGCATTTAGAAAATCCATCAGCGATGCTCCCCCGTGTTGATAGGCATACGTCACGGTGTCGCGTACCCGTGTTGCCTGGTCCTTGTATTTGTCGCGATAAGGCGTCAGCAGCACGATGTTGCCCTGCACCTGCTCATACGCCGAATCCACATCGCTAAACACCTGTGCCCGCGCTACATCGGTCAGGTACTGATTGCGATCGATGTCGATCAGTGTGCGCTTCTTCTCACCCTGGTTGCGGTCAAAGACGCGAAGCGGAATGCTTACGCTGAGACCAATCGTTTGATGGGCATCTGGGTTGTTGAAGGATGGGTTGTACGTGTACCACGCGCCAAACGTCGGATCGGTAGAGCCGTTCGATACCGCCAGCTTGTGATTCGTCTTCGACTGTTCGATCGACTGCAACGCGGCGCGCAGGTCTGGACGTGCATCGAGTGCCATATTGCGGATGTCATCGAGCGGTTTCAGGTCGCTGGTGAATCCGAATGGCCCATTCACGTCGAACTGATCCAGGGGTGTACGATCGTTCAACAGTTGCAGCAGCGCGATCTTCTGCGTGCGCAGGTTTACGATCGCTGTCTGAATCTCCGACTCGTACTGCACCCGCAGCAGCTCAATGCGATCCAGATCGATCTGCGCAAGATCGCCAGACTTATAGCGGGCTCGACTAATCTCGATAATCTTGTCGTAGTATTCGAGATCGGCCTTCGCCAGTTCCAGTACTGCCTTAGCCTCCAGCGTCTGCACAAAGGCCGAGCGCAGACCATAAAGCAGGTTGCGCTCTAAATCCTCGTGCAGTGATCCGCCGATGCGTGTGGCCTCCTTGGCGCTCTCCAGACGCAGTTCCCGCTTGTGTTCCCGCTCGTGGAGATAACTAAAGTTGGGTGAAACCTGAGTACCGGTTGTTGGTTTCCATACCCCTTGATAGCGAGCGACTTGAGTTCCATCCGTCGACAGAGTGAATTGCGGATTTGGACGAAGATACGCCGTGATCTCCTCGGCTTTCAGCTCATCCACGTTGCTCGCATCTGCTTTCAGCGTGGGATTAGCCGCCTCGAACTTGTCCTTGATTTGATCCCAGGTGTAGCCGGTCTGGGCGTTTGCATGATGATCTGGAAACAGCAGCCCGACGCACACAGCAAGACAAGGCAAGAGAAGATGTAAGGATAATTGTTTGGAACTCATGGAATAGATCTCTGGTTTCTGAGTGTCGGGCTAACCAATGCTTGTCATCGCTCGCGTCCGGTAATTTGCTGCCGCCGGACGTTTATGGGGCATCCCCATGGATAGCGTAAAGAAATGTTCCAGCGTTGTAGATCCTATCTTTTAGGTGGAGCAGGCTATCTTTCGGTCAATCCACATCGCTAAGTCGAAAGAGAGCTGCATGATCGTTTCTGGAGAGATGAATTTGACTATGATGACGAAAGGCCTTTGCGAAAAGTGCCCCTCGCGTCGATGAGTTCCTCGGTGCGCTCTCATCGAGCGAATAAAACGGAGGGCTATGCTTTCACCATTACTTCGAGGTAGCAGGAAATCCGTTTTGTTCCGAGCCGCCTTCCTGATCGCGGCTATCGCTCTTGTCGATTGGCGCCTCGTCAATGAGTTACCTCTTGGCTTCCTTTACCTGTTGCCTATGCTCATGGTGGGCAGAGTTTTGCGTCCGTGGCAGATCGCCGGCGTCGCTGTGCTTTGTACAGTAGTCACAGAGACCTTCGATCAATTTATTTGGAGCTTCAGAACAGGAATGCCGCGAGATGTTCTCTATTTTGCGGCTTTCTTCTGCGTAGGACTCTTTGTTTACGAAGTGACCCGCAACCGCCAGGTCGTCATCGAGCATCTCCATGAGATTGAGAGACAACGCGATGCCCGCCGCGAGGCAGAAGAACAACTAAAGGTTCTTATCGAGAGCAGTCCCGCCGCGATCATCACCGCCGATTCTGACGGATGCATACTGATGGCCAATGAAGCGGCGCATCGCATGTTGGCGCTTGAGCCAGCTACGCTGTCAGGACGCTCGATTCATCGCTATTTCCCATCATTGTCGAATGTCTTATGCCGCGACACGAACCAGCAATTGTTCCGCACGGTAATGCAATCACGTGGACAGCGAGAGGACGGTGAAGTATTTCTAGCGGACATCTGCTTCTCAACGTATCGCACGGATGCAGGATCGCGCCTGGCAGCCATGATTCTCGACGCATCGGAGGAACTCCGAACGCGAGAGGAAGCCAGCCTGCACCAGATGATGGCCGGATCGCGTATCGCAGTAGGGGCTGTCTCTCACGAAATTCGCAATGTCTGCGGAGCAATTGCCGTCGTTCACCAGAATCTGTCCCGGAGTGAATTGCTGGCACAGAATAGAGATTTTGATGCCCTCGGAAATCTTGTTCTTGCGTTAGAGCGAATCGCGGCGATAGACCTTCGCCAATCTCCGGAACAGGCCACGGAAGTCGATCTTAATTCCGTGTTGGATAATCTGAGAATTGTGATCGCTCCAGCGTTGCGCGAGGAAGGTATCGAATGCACCTGGATAATGGAGCCAGATTTGCCGATGGTGTGGGCGGACCGGACGAATCTGATACAGGTCTTTCTAAACCTGACAACGAACAGCCGTCGAGCGTTGTCACAAAAGAAGGATAAGACGCTGTTCGTCTCTGCCAGGAGTGAGCGCCATCGCGTACTCCTAGAATTTATTGACAACGGTGGTGGCGTAGTCAGCCCAGAGCAACTCTTCCATCCATTTCAAGCTGGGGCTCAGAATACAGGTCTGGGTCTCTACTTATCGCGCGCCTTTATGCGATCTTTCGGCGGCGAGCTACGATACAAGGCTCTCCCTGGTGGAGCTTGTTTCGTGGTCGAGCTATCGCAGGCGAGTCAGTTCGACAAATCCTTATGAACAATCCTGTCCGCATTTTGTTGATTGATGACCACACCCTCTTCCGAGAGAGCCTCGTGCGCCTGCTGGAGGTGGAACCTGATTTTCAGGTAGTTGGTCACTGCGCAACGATTGCTCAAGCACGTCAGATTCTCAGCAGTATCCCTGTTGACGTTATTTTGTTGGATTATGATCTCGGGGAAGAATTCGGGACCGACTTACTTCGGGAACTCCACACCGGGGAGAACGCTGTACGCGTTCTGATGGTGACAGCCGGTATGAGAGATAGCGTTACGCTCAGCGCGCTCAACACAGGCGTAGCCGGAGTCATTTTCAAGCACAGCGGCCCGGGTCAATTAATAGATGCTATCCATAGAGTGGCAAATGGAGAGGTGTGGCTGGATACGGAAGTCATGCGTTCCTTGATCGCTGGCATAAGCGAAAGACAGGAATCGGATCGGAGCGTTCGGTCTTTGAGTGAGCGCCAGCGTCAGGTTCTCCGCAGCATCCTTGATGGACTCGCGAACAAAGAGATTGCTGCAAAATTGCAAGTCTCAGAGACATCCATAAAAGCTACTATTCAAGAGCTGTTCAACAAGGCAGGAGTGAGGACACGCAGTCAACTGGTCAGAATAGCCATCGAGAAATATTCGGCCGACTGGCTGAGAAGCGAACGGTAAGACTTGACCATCGCCTCTGCGAACAGTGTTGTGTCCACCACTGATGCGGAATACCGGAACAATACAGGAAGGCGAACACCGTGTAGGGAATCGGACACAGAGAAAGAGTTGATTTCTGCACAGAGGCGTGAGCTTCTGATCTTCGGAAACGATTTGCTCATGCTGCGGCGATGCGCTGGATAAGGTTGTTCTGTTCTTTCTGAGATTCCGCGCCAATGGTGAAGGCATCGAGGACGCCGGTGCCGAGGGCATACCGGATAGCTTCAGAGGGATGGTCGCGGAGGTCTCCCTGCCCGAGCATTTTCATGCCAACAACCCCTTTTCCCTGTGCGCGCATCTGCTTGATGACGTCGATCACGGTGGCAGGGTCGGCGTCCATGTGGGAGCCGATCGGATTGAGGCGGACGAGATCGATTTCGACCCACGGAGAAGCTGCGGCAGCACGCAATGCCTGAAGACTGTGGCAGGAGACGCCATGGGCTCGAATGATGCCCTTCTGCTTGGCCTCGGACAGAACATCCATGACACCACGGTAGCGCGTCGTCCAGTCTCCCTCAGTGACGCAGTGAATAAGGACAATGTCGATGTGGTCGACGCCGAGTTCTTTCCTGAAGCGGTCGAGGTCGGCGCGGACGCCGGCCGGATCACGGTTGTCCGTTTTAGTAAGGACGGTAACCTTGTCGCGGGGCAGTTGCTTGATGGCCGCGGCAACGTACGGATGGCTGCCATAGGAGTCTGCTGAATCGAAGAAACGCAGACCGTTCTCATGGAAGCCATTGAGGAGGAGATTCGTTAAAGGAGAGGTGCCCAGCCGGGTCTGGTTGGAGCCACCACCGAAACCTATCGTACCTGTACCCATGGCAAGGCGGCTGGTGCGAATGCCGGTACGGCCGAGGACGACTTCATCCTGAGCATTGAATTTCTGGGGCAAAGGATCTGGATCGAGGAGCGCGGCGTGAGCCACGGCGGTTTTGGTGAGCAAGGTAGCGCCCAGAGTCCTGGCAGATCGGCGAAGAAAATCTCTCCTCAGCATGGCGATCTCCTTTCCCGATAAGATACACCGATCCGCAGTGAAGGAAAAGCCGTTCTGGCGTGTCAAATTTGAAGTTGGCTGAGGCTGGTAGATACCGTAGTAAGCGGTTTCTGGCAGCAACTCTCAGGTTAAATCGAGCAGTGCCAACCTAAAATGCCATCGAACCAAGCCTTGCCAATTGTCTTTGCTCTCCTTCTGAAGCGCTCCCGCTTCCGGCGAAATTTCAAGATTTCATCGACCGCATGACGGTCAGTTAACCAGTTGCGTCGTTGCAACGACTGCTATGGGTGCCTATTTCCGGGTGTTCATGCTTCACATCAAGGCGTTAAGTTGACGATGCCGTCATATGTAGTTGCCGAATCAGTTGAATTTTTCCTATTTGCACCAGGACCCTACAGCTCGCGCAGTGCCAAAGCGATTGGGCCTTGCGCGGCGCGGATGGCCGGCGGAAGCCCGCCGATGATGCCCATGAGCAACGCGAAAATGATGCCGCCCACGAGAAGGTCCGGTGTGATGCGAAAGGCGAAAGCCAAGTGCGAGAAGGTCTGCCAGTTCATGGCACCGGTGGTGAGGCCGTTCAACGGCAAGACGACGAGACATCCAAGGACGCCACCGATAAAGGAAACAAGCAGCGCTTCGATCAAAAACGAGAACACAACCGAGGGCCCGCCAAAGCCGAGAGCCCGCATGGTGGCGATTTCGCGAGAGCGCTCGGCAACTGCGGAATACATGGTGTTGAGAGCGCCAAAAATGGCACCGATAGCCATGACAGCGGCGACGAGTCCGCCAAGTACCGTGATGAGCGTGGTCATGGCTCGAGACTGCTTGGCGTAGTAATCGATTTCCCGGCTCGCTTGAACGTTCAGGCGCGGGTCCGATGTGACAGAGTCTTTGAACTGTTGCAACGCTTGGGGACTCTTCAGATGAACGGTCACCGACTGAAAGATATTACTGGGGCGCTTGTAGACGTCATCGAGCACGCGCGCATCGGTCCACACTTCGGAATCGAAGGCACTACCGCCGGCGTCGAAGATTCCCACCACGGTCCAGTTTCCGCCACCAAACCGCACGGTATCATTGAGCGCCAAGCCCGTATAGGTATGCGAAGCATTGCGGCCCACGATCAGTTCGGAAAGGCCCGCCTGGAACATCCGACCTTCAATGATCTTTACATTCTTGCGAATGGTGAGGACATTTTGGGAAACTCCGCGAAGTTGCGCGTTTGCATCGGTGCCGGTGGAGCGCAGAGGGAACGGCGCGACTGCGACCACTTCTGAGGTGACAAGAGGGCCGTCAGAGCCACTCGCGATGCCGGGAGCGTCCTGAATGATTTTCACGGAATTGAGGTCGACGCCGCTCATCATTTCCGAGGTTGCGCCCGCGCGCATAACTATAGCGTTATCCTCTGAGCCGGAGGATACAAGTGTGGCCCGAAAGCCGCGAGCCAACGAGAGCATGGCGACAAAGACACCGACGGTCCCGGCAATTCCAACAACTGCAACGATTGCCGAGGGCCAGCGGGCCCTTACACTCCGGAGATTGTAGACCACAGGAATAGCCATTATTCAGACCCTCCGCAAAGCGTCGACCACACGCATGCGCATGGCACCAATGCCGGGAAGCAACCCGCTAGCGGCGCCAACGCCAAGCGCAAATGCGAGACCCAAGGCCAGCAAGGTATAGGAGAGAAGCAAAGTCGGGAGCAAACCATTCAGCGCCGTAGTGAGCAAAGGCACTGCGAAAACGGCGAGTCCCAGACCGACGATCCCGCCGACCAGGGCGATGACGAGTGCTTCAGCGAGAACTAAGAAGAGTACCGAACGATCGGTAAAACCGATGGCCTTCAGGACAGCGAGTTCACCAGTCCGCTCTCGGACGGAAATCGCCATGGTATTTCCGGTGACCAGAAGAAGGGTAAAAAATACGACGGCGCCGATGGTCAAGACGAGGAATTCGATATTGCCGAATTGCTTGACCCAACTGGCAGCGAATGCAGACTCAGTCTCTGTCTTGGTTTCATAGGGAGAGTTGGCAAACATATCGTCGATGGCCTTGGCAACCCGAGGAGCGTCATCCGGGTGGTCCAGCTTTAGGACGTACCAGCCGGCATTTCCTTTAAAATTTTCCGGCATGCGCTCTTCGAAATAGTCCCACTGGAACCAGAACTGGGTCTCATCATCCTGGGGCCGCTTTCCGTGGTAGATGCCATCGATGTTGAAATCCCAGGTAGCGGCCCCTCCGAAAAGGGCGTTCTTGATCGGGATGCGATCGCCGACTTTCCAGCCAAATCGTTTGGCAAGGCTGGCGCCCACAATCGCGCCCTGGCGGTCCTTGACGAAATTAGCCCATTGATCATCGGACACGATAAGTTCAGAGATGACTTGGCGCTGGTTCTCGACATCAATGGCAAATTGAGGAAAGAAATTTTTCTCATCCTGATAGACGCCGCCAAACCAATTGTTGTGGGTAATTAGCTTGACGCCGGGAATGCGCAGAATCTTATCGCGGTAGGAAAACGGCAACGGTTGAATGATGGATACACGATTGATGATGACTAGCCGGTCGGCTCCCGCGACGTCTGCGCCGCGGCCAAAAGCATCCTTAATGACGGCAAGGACTGCGAAGAGGAACAAGGCCACAGCGAAAGAACCTATGGTGAGCAAAAGACGAATTTTCTTGCGGAACAGATTGGCAAAAATCAGATGAAGGAATTTCACGCCGCACCTCCCGCGGCGACTCCCTGGCGTTCGCCCGCCTCCACCAGCACCCCTTTCTCCAAATGTAGAGTCCTGTCGGCCCGCAGCGCTACGACAGGATCATGCGTCACCATCAATACTGTCTTTCCGTACTCCTTTACGAGCCTGCAAATGAGTTCCATGATCTCATCCGCGCTTTTGCGGTCCAGGTCGCCGGTGGGTTCGTCGCAGAGCAGGAAAGTAGGGTCAGAGACGATGGCGCGGGCGATGGCCACGCGCTGCTCCTGACCACCGGAGAGTTGTCGCGGATAATGATTCATACGGTCCGCGAGACCCACGACAGCGAGCGCTGTTTCGATATGCTTGCGCCGATCCGCTTTCGAGAGCTTGGTGAGAATCAAAGGCAGTTCAACGTTTTGATATGCCGTCAGCACGGGGATTAGGTTGTACATCTGAAAGATGAACCCTACGTGCCTGGCGCGCCAATGCGTCAACTTGCTGCTAGACATGTGGGTGATCTCATCACCGGCGACGGTAATACTGCCGGCCGACGGTACGTCGAGACCCCCGAGAAGGTTGAGCAGGGTAGTTTTGCCGGAGCCGCTGGGTCCCATGAAGGCGACGAAGTCGCCTTTGTCGGCGTCCAGGTTGAGCCCTTGTAGCACCTGGATCTGTTCACCGCCGCGACGGTAGGTCTTGTTTAAACCGCGAATTTTGATGAGGCTGGAAGAATCAGAGCGACCATCGACTCGAATCATCTTCAACTCCTATTGTCGGATTTCCACTTTGTCACCATCATGCAAATTCTCAGGGCCCCTTATAACAAGCGAGTCGCCGGGTGAAAGGCCCGCCAGCACCGCTACATCCGTGCCGCGGTCCGTGCCTAAGCTGACGGCGCGGCGCTCGACTTTTCCATCGCTAACCAGCAACACAAACGAAAAATTGCGATCGTTGCGCACCGCGCTCTTGGGAATGTAGGCCACTGCCTGCGGACCCTTTTGCTTTCCGTTGCCTTTCGCGGCAGGCTCATCATCCAGGAAAGCGACCTTGACACCCATATCGGGAAGAATGAAATCTTCGAGCTTGTCGAAGGTGATGCGAACCTTCACCGTAGCCTTTTGACGGTCCGCCGTGGGGATAACGGTGCGAACCTTGGCGTCCAGTACTCTGTCGGGATAAGCGTCGAGAGTGGCCTTCACCCGCTGCTGGGACGTCACGCGCGCAATATAGGACTCATTGACGTCCACTTCTATTTCATTGGATTTCATGTCAACGATGGTAGCGATTCCGGTACGCGTGAAACCCCCGCCTGCGGAAACGGGTGAGACCATTTCACCGACCTGTGCGTCTTTAGAAACCACAATACCCTCGAAGGGAGCGCGGATGGTGCAATTGTCGAGAGCCTGCTGGGCTACGTCAATGCGGGCTTCGGAAGCGATCACTTGCTGCTTGTTGAGCGCGATCTTCGCCCTCAAGCTGTCGGCCTGCATTGTGGCATTGTCGAGCGCTTCCTGGGTCTGAACACCGGCCTTTTGCAGCTCGCGGGCGCGGTAGAGTTGAATTTCCGCATTCTTGAGCTGCACTTCGAAATCAGCAATAGCTGCCCGCGAAGCGTCACGGTCGGCTTTGGCGGAATCGAGCGCGCGCTTGGCGTCGGAATCATCAAGCGTAGAGAGGAGCTGGCCCTGGTGGACATGGGTGCCTTCGTCGAAAAAGACGCCGGTAACGCGGCCGGTGATTTTGGCGGCGATGGTTGCCCGACGACGAGGGGTGACATAACCGCTGGCGTTCAGGAGTGTCTGGCTTCCACCACCCTCGGGTTTTAAGGCGGTCGTAACATCGACGGAGAGCTTCTGACTACGCAAAGAGTAAACAGCTGTCACGATACATGCGAAGAGAACCAGGGGGATGATGGCAAAGATGACGCGCTTACGCATGTGAGTCTCTTTGCGCTGACCCTCAGGGATCTGTAGGGAGCCGAGGTCATGCTTTGAGGAATTCATAGTTGTCGCCATACTCACCTGCGTCAAGTGCTTTTAGGTGTCAGACATAAACTCACTCAATACGGCTTCCAGTTCACTGGGCGCTTTTATTTTGCGGAATAATAAAGGTGTACACCGAAGCTTTACTAACTCCGCTCCTTTTTTCTTGGTGATACAAAGTGCGTATTCGTGAGCGATTTCCAACTTACTTTGCAGGATGGATAAGGATACACCCAGCGGTCGCGTCCTCCACAAATGAATATTGGGCAGCTTACAGGAGGGACGGAATAAAGCACCACCTTTGCCATTCCGATCAGGAGGTTCGAGAAATCGACGATCTGACCATCTTCCGGGGGGCTGGTGCAAACTCTGAAGGCGGTTGGAGTGGACGGTGATAATGGTCCCGGATGAGAGCATTGGATTTGTTCAAGGGATGTCATTTCGACCAGGAAATCATCGTGCTTTGTGCGCCCTGGCATCTCAAATACAAACTGAGTTCGCGGGACCTGGTCCAAATGATGTGGGAGCGCCGAACTGAAATGAGTGGGAACGATAGCGCGCAGTGTAGGGATACTATCTAGCACGTACCTGAACAATGTTGTGGAGCAGGATCATCGTCGCATCAAACAGAAGATTCGGCGATCGTTGAGGAGCCATGTCCATGTTCGAGCACGATGCCGTCCGCTCGAAATCGGGCAGACATTCCCGAGCATGGAGGGCCTCCAGCGCCATCAATGATCGTCACATCGTGGATCACTAGAGGTTTCGCCATGGTTCCCTGAGCGACCACAAATTCTTGTTGTGGCCGATTGAGATTGCTATTATTGCTACATTCTGCCGTTCTGTTTTCTTTCCCCCAGACTTTCTACTCAAAGATGCATTCTCTGTGAAGGACTTTGCGCGTGGCTGCGAGGTAATCCTATGCGTGTATGGAGTAGTGTATTCCGACCGATTAGTGTGTCGTTTGTGTTGCTGCTGTCGGTGGTGGTGAGCAGCCGTGCGTCTGAAAATGAGAGTGGCAGATGCACCACAAGTATGGAAAGTATGAGTTCCACACTCAGCACTCGTGCGACCGATACTGGGTCCATTAGAAGTACAGAGAGCACGGTGTCACCCGGCAGCGCCTGGAGCGCGGATGGGGGGAGGTCATCAGGTAGTACGGATTCGATTGGGCCGACAGTGACGCAGGCGAGTCGTTTGCTAGACCAGACTACGTTTGGTGTACGCGCGATTGATATAACGCATGTGCAGCAGATTGGCTTGGATGCCTTTATTACAGAACAGTTCAATACGTCGCCGACGACGCTGGCTGCGCTTTCGAATCCACTGCCGAAGGCGTGCATGGGAGACCCCGGGATATGCTTTGAGTCTGAGTTCTGGCAGACGGCTTTGACGGCACCGGACCAGTTGCGGCAGAGGGTTGCGTTTGCGTTGAGCGAGATGTGGGTGACATCGACGCAGACAATCGATGGAAACGCAGCCCCGCAGTACTACAACACACTCTTGAACGATGCGCTTACAAACTGGCGGACGATCATGGAAGATGTGACACTGTCGCCGGCGATGGGACAGTATCTGAGCATGGCGAACAGCAGTAAGCCACCGGCGGGACAAATTGCGAATGAAAATTATGCGCGCGAAATGATGCAATTGTTCTCGATCGGGCTGGTGATGCTGAACAACGATGGCACAATTCAGACAGATGCTTCGGGGGATACTATTCCGGTGTTTACGGAGTCACAGGTGGAGGCGTTTGCGCGAGCGTATACAGGGTGGACGTATGCAACTTCGACGGGTGCGGCTCCGGCAAGCTTTCCATACTACGCGGCGAATTACACAATGCCGATGGTAGGGGTGGATTCAGCGCACGATATGACATCGAAGACGCTGTTGAATGGGGTGGTGCTGCCAGCAGGACAATCAGCATCGCAGGATTTGGAAGGAGCGCTAGACAATATCTTCGCGCATCCTAATCTGCCTCCGTTTATCTGCAAACAGTTGATACAGCATCTGGTGACGAGTACACCTTCGTCTGCATACGTGCAGCGGGTGAGCCAGGTGTTCATCAACAACGGGAGCGGTGTTCGCGGCGATATGGCGGCTGTGATACGGGCGATCCTGATGGACGCGGAGGCCAGGGCAGGGGATAGCAATGCAGATTATGACGGCGGCCATTTGCGGGAACCGGTTCTATATCTGACGAATGTGATGCAGGCGTTGAAGTATATGGACACGAATACGGGCACGGCGAAGCAGGGGGCATATGTGGGCCTGCGGAATTACACGAGTCCGTTGGGTGAGATTCCGTTGCGGTCGTCGACTGTCTTCAATTTCTTTTCTCCATCGTATGTGATTCCTGGAACTACGCTGAATGCGCCAGAGTTTGGACTAGAGAATACGGCCGCGGCTCAGTTGAGACTGACGCTGGCGGACCAGTTGTCAGGGAACCAAATCTCCGGCTTTAGCGGGAACCTGACAGTGACGAGTGCGATGGGGCAGCTGGCTGGGAATCCGAGTGATCTGGTCGACAAGTTGGGAGTAATGTTTCTGCATGGGCAGATGCCGGCTGCGATGAAGGAGATGATTGTGGGTGAGATCTCCAAGCTGACAGACATCGGACAACGGGTGCGGGTGGCTGTGTATCTGGTGATTAGTAGTTCGGAATACAAGGTGATGCATTAAGGCAAGGAGAGATGAGCGATGAATCGTAGAAGCTTTGTCCGGTGTGCGTCTCTTGTGGCGGCAGGCAATGCATTGGGGTTGCGTCCGTTTGGGCTGATGAATGCACTAGCACAGACGTCGAGCGACTATAAGGCATTGGTGTGTGTTTTTTTGTATGGCGGTAATGATGGGAACAATATGTTGATCCCGTTTGATTCGCAGGGGTACGCAAACTATAAGACGATTCGCGGGCCTTTGGCGTTGGCGCAGAATACGGTGTTGCCACTGAACTCGATGCCGACGTTTGGATTGCATCCAAGCCTGCCGGAGTTGCGGACGCTGGTGGATTCGGGCAGTGCGGCGATTGTGGCTAATGTAGGGACGCTGGTACAGCCCTTGACAAGGGAGCAGTTTGCAGCAGGGCAACCAGTGCCGAGTAATTTATTTTCTCATCCTGACCAGCAGCAGGAGTGGCAGAACGCGGCAAAGAACGCAACAACGCGAACGGGGTGGGCGGGGCGGACGGCAGATGTCCTGGCTTCTGTTTACAACAGTGGAGCTTCGATCCCAATGATTACGTCGGTGGCTGGAGATACGATGTTTTGTGATGGGCAGACAACGACGTCCGTGGCCGTCTCTCCGGGAAACGTGAGTGGGGTGGTGTGCTCGGAGGGGGCGGAGTGTTCGTCGAGGACAGCTGTAGCGCAGGCGATGTTGACGATGAACAGTGGAGTGTCTCTGGTGCAGGCAGACAACATGATCACAAGCAATGCTTATAAATATGCGACGGCACTGTCGGATGCTGTCCAATCGGTATCTCCACTGCAGACGGGCTTTCCGGCGAACAATGGACTGGCGGCACAGTTGAAGCAGGTGGCACAGATTATTCAGGTGAGGGCTGCGCTAGGAGTACAACGGCAAATATTTTTTTGCGGGATAGGAAACTTTGATACACATTCGTCTCAGCTGAATACACAGGCGTCATTGCTGACAGAGATCAGCCAAGCTCTTGCCTCGTTTTATCAAGCGACGCAGGAGCTTAATGTGTCGCAGGAGGTGACGACGTTTACCATGTCGGACTTTGGCCGGACACTGCAGCCGAACTCGAATAGCGGTAGTGATCACGGATGGGGCTCGCATCATGTTGTGCTGGGCGGCATGGTTAAGGGTGGGAAGATGTATGGGAGATACCCGACGTTGGCACTTGGTGGGCCGGACGATTCGGGATCGAATGGAAGATGGGTTCCATCGACGGCTAGTGTGCAATATGCATCGACGCTAGCTCAATGGTTTGGAGTGCAGCAGGGACAGCTGGCGACGGTGTTCCCGACGCTATCCGCGTTTAGTGCGAGTGATCTCGGATTTATGGGATGAGTCCTCGAGTGGATCAGCAGCTTCCGCCGTAGAGATAGAGCACACGTATAAATAGACTGTTATGAGTGTGCCGTCATGCGGGAATGGGCCCTATGCGAGCGATAATGATTCGCACGATTGGAAGTTAGTTTATTATTTGCGATGCCATTCAGAAAAAAACAGGGTTCACAACAAAAGACGTAATGAGGAGCAAACATGGAAACCGTTCAGCAGCGATCAACCATTCACGCCATGACGAAAAAGATCATCCTTACGAAGAACACTTTTTCCGTCCTCGTATCTCTCGCGCTCGCGGCACTCATGCTCATCATCGCGGCGCCTTTGCACGCACAGGACAGCCCTCAAGAGGGAGACCCACCGGAGCGTGTCGCCCGGCTCAGCGTCATTCAGGGTAACGTTTCTCTCCAACCGGCTGGGGTTGACCAGTTTAGCCAGGCTGAGACTAACTATCCCCTCACCAGTGGCGACCGAATCTACGTCGACAACACCAGCCATGCCGAGCTCCAGAGCGACGCCCTCGCCCTCCGCATGGGCGCTGGCGCAGACCTTACTCTCACCGGCATGACCGACCAACTTGCTCAGCTAGGTCTCGCACAGGGCTCTATCCACGTCCGCAGCTGGGACCTGCAGGACGGTGCTGTCGTCGAGATCGACACCCCCAACGGCACCATCACTATCGTCCGTCCTGGAGACGTCCGCATCGACAGTTACCCTCAGGACGATGCTACCGTCGTCACCGTCAACTCAGGCCAGGCTATGGCCACCGGCCCAAATTTCTCCCAGGTGGTCAACCCCGGCCAGGCCCTCAAGCTCACCGGCTCGAACCCCATCTATGCCGAGCCCGTCCAGCTCTCTCCACCTGATGACCTCGACCGTTTTGACCAGGATCGCGACCGCCGCCAGATGTCCGCCCGCGCCGCGCAACAGCAGTACGTGAACCCCAATATGATCGGCTACAGCGACCTCGATGAGTATGGCGAATGGGTACCCCAGCCTGAATACGGCCAGGTATGGTACCCCCGCAACATCGATGCCGAATGGACTCCCTACCACAACGGTCATTGGGCCTGGGTAGCTCCCTGGGGATGGACCTGGGTCGAGTCGGAGCCTTGGGGTTTTGCACCCTTCCACTACGGCCGCTGGGCCAACTTCGGGGGCCGCTGGGGATGGGTTCCCGGCCCGGCCATCGTACGTCCCGTCTACTCTCCGGCACTCGTGGCCTTCGTCGGTGGCCCCAGCTTTTCTATCAGCGTTGGCTTCAGCGGCGGCGGTCTCACTGCATGGTTCCCCCTTGGCCCCCGCGAGACCTATGTCCCTTGGTACCACGCCAGTCCCGGCTACGTGAACCGCGTCAACGTTACCAATATCTACAACCGCAACGTCATCGAGGTCCGCAACGTCTACAACAACCGGACCACCAACATTTATGTCAACAACACCACCGTCAATAACATCACCTACGTCAATCGCACGGTCGCCACAACAGCCGTTCCTCAACGGGCCTTCGCTGCAGGACGTCCAGTAGCGGCAGCTGCCGTCCATGTTGATCAACGGCAGCTTGCCCAGGCCCCAGTCATGCCGCACCCCATGATTACCCCCGTGCGTCAGATCATGACGCCGTCCCCGGCCCGCGCCGTCCCCGCCAACATTGCACGTCCTATGCTTCAGACTCGTGTTGGTCTGGCGCAAGCGGTTCCTGGCGCACAGGCTCGTCCCGTCCCGGTCCATTCCCTCACACCGCAGCAACCCGAACAGACACACGCAACCACGCCACAGCAGAATGTCCGCCAACCGAACCCACCAGCACCACCCGTGCCCGCGCAACAATCTGGCGCAGCGCAGAGAACGGCACAACAAAACTCTCCAACACCAGTCCAGCGGCAGGCTCCAATAGAGCGACCAAACCCGACGGAGAGGCCCGCCCCAGCGCATGTCCCAACCCAGGCCCCAGTACAGGTCCAGGCACAGGCCAGTCAGCCAAAGCCGCAACCGCGTCCAGTCGACCAGCCCCGGCCGCTCATCAACCACAGCGAACCACCACCAGCCCAACCTACCTTCGTGCAGCAGCGGCAAGCCATCCAGCAAACCGATCCGGGCCGGCCGCTTGGTCCTCGACAGGTAGACAATCTCCGCAACGGTCGCCCCGCCGGTCCTCATGAACAGCCAGAGCCGATCGCCCATCCGCCAGCGCGTCCGGTTCAACAACCGGCCCAACACCCCCAGCCAAAAGCGCAGCCAACTGAAGCTCATCCTCGGTAAACCCCTTTTCGGGCACGCTGCCAGAGCTACGCAGCGTGCCTTTGCTGTGGGAAGAGCTAGACTCCCATCGCATAACCAAATCGCATCGCCCCATCTAATATCTTGCTGGGGAGGATCTCCATGCGTACCGGGTTTCTTCGATTTCCATTCCTGTTTCTTTCCCTATGGGCGGCGACATTGTTGGTTGCATCGCCCTCTCTTTCTGCACAGGAGCGCATCAGTGTGCCACGAGTGGATGGGCATACGACGCCGCTACTGATCTATCCAGCAGGTGGAGAGAGTTCAGGTTGCTCTCCGCTGGCAGTCATCTCGCATGGTGCGGGCGGATCAGAGGACGGCTATCGATATCTGGCAGAGGCGATGTCGAAGCTCGGTTATACCACCATCGTGATGGGTCATCGCGAGAGTGGTATGCCGGCTCTGCGTGCGGATATGAGGGCGGATGGGTTCATGCAGGGAGTGATGGCTTTGGTCACCAGTCCCCAGGCAGAGCAAGCACGCCTCTGGGATGTGGGCGCTGCGCTGAAGTGGGCAGATAGCCGATGCAAAGCTTCGTTCCGTGTATTGCTCGGACACTCGATGGGGGCCGAGACCGTCATGCTGGAGGCGAGTGCCAAGAACATCATCGGTGTCGCTTCCCCTCCTGCGGGACAGAACCGTTTCGACGCTTACGTTGCATTGTCACCAGAAGGGCCCGGCTTGGTGTTTCCGGACCATGCATGGTCCGGAATTCATCAACCATTACTCGTTCTGACCGGAACCCGAGATCAATCTTTGAAAGGCGGTCCACAGGTGCGGCAGATTCCATGGCTTGATTTACCCGGCACTCCGGGTACGTGTCAGTGGATGGGCGTCATCAATGGCGCGACACATATGAACTTCGCTGGAAATGGCTTGGGAGCCAAGCGCGTTGAGTCGACGGTGACGCAGACGATCGCAGCTTTCCTCGAAGAGGCACGAAACGGGACCTGTTCTCTTCCTGCGATAGTTGCTGGCATGACACTGCAAGCGAAGTAAGAGCGCAGCCTTGAATGAGAAGGTAACGCGAGGCCCTGGGAAGTTGAAGTTACTTCGCGCGGGATGAGTGCTGAGGGGAAGGCGAGAATTGCTGTAGCTCAGAGACATCGCAGCAAGAATGATGGGCGGATCAGATAGACGCCGCGCACACCAATTCCTCCAGGTATTGACTGTCTCTCTTGCGTATATTCGCCAGAAGCAGCCTAGCCCTGTTTGTCGTTATCGTCTTCTTTCTTTTCAAAGTGATCGGCAATGGCCCCAGCACCTTCGAATCCGGCGACGGCAGCAGCGCCTTCGGTCAATATCGATGCATTCGGGTCCAACTTCTTCACGCCTTCCACTGCGGCAACAGCCCCTGCGATCTTTTCCGCATCTTCCAAGAATCCCATGACTGATCTCCTTGTTTCCATTTAGTGAGTAAATACACACCCCGTTCGAGGTGCAATTCAGAATACTACTCGAAACGGCACGAACAATGCACGCATGGAACGATTGCCACCGACTAAGACACTCGGAAGTAGGACCAAATCCAACTTGATGAGCAAGAGGCGGCAAAGACAAAATGCGGTAGATCAGACGTGCTGGTGGAAGATTTGATATCGACTTTGGTAATGAGATCATTGGACAACTCGAGCTCTTGGGCCCAGTGGTAATCGTCGCCCTTGCAGATCGCCGCACCGTTGATGGACGATCCAGAATCACGGTCAACCTAAGAGTTGCCTTCTGACCTCTGGGATAGGTATCGAGAAACGGTGGTATCGGCAACTCCGTCGTAATACGCCGCCCCGTGACACAAGCATTCCGAAGAGGCGACTTTATGGGGAGCCACGAGTGCGTCGATGAATCAAGCCTGTTTTGTCGATACAAATATTGGTCAAAGCTTTGCCGTGATTGACATGAATCTGGCCTTTCAGTAGGGTTGCACTGCGATGATCCGAAGCCAGCAGCCTGCACTGACACTCTTTGCCGTTGGGATGATCGGCCTGGGCATCCTCGCTCTGGTCTACGGCGATTTCGCGTTGGTGTGGCAGCCGGTTGCGCCGTGGGTCCCGGGACGGACCGCCCTTGCCTATGGTTCGGGCGCCATCATGCTATTTGGTGGTGTTGGACTGTTCTTTAGAGCCACTGCGGCATGGTCGGTTCGCATCCTGTTCCCGTATCTCATTATCTGGACCCTGCTGAAGGTGCCAGCCCTGCTTGTCGCACCGAAGATGGAGGCTGTGTGGCTGGGCCTTGGTGAGCTTGCAGTGCTTCTGGCCGGCGGGTGGGTTTTGTTTGCCATGCTGGCCGCACTACGGGATGGATCGCCACTGACCTTCCTCACGGGCGAGCGTGGCATCCACGCTGCACGGATACTCTTTGCGCTTTTTCTCCTACCTATTGGGCTCTCGCATCTCGTGTATGTGAAGGAGACGGCCGAGCTGGTACCAGCGTGGCTTCCTTATCGAGTTGGCTGGGCCTACCTGACGGGCGCCGGACAAATCGCGTGCGGTCTTGGCGTGCTATTCTCAATTTTCCCGCGCGTGGCCGCAAGAGCGGAAGCGGGGATGATAAGCCTGTTTACGCTTCTCGTTTGGGGGCCTGCGATCCTCAAGGCCCCGACGGGCCGACTGCCCTGGACGGCGTTCTTCATATCATGGGTGATCGCGTCTGCCGCTTGGACTGTAGCCCAAAACATCGCAGCGAAACGGCCTGCCAGGTCGGACGCGTAATCTCCGCTTTGTGTCGAGATTGGACCGCTTCCGCCTAGAGCTTTTAGAGATAGATCTAATTGCTAGTGGGCGGCATGAAGTCGAGACCTGCATTGCTTGCGGAGTGCTCGGTTGCAGGCAGATCTACGGCATCGAGTGGAATGCGGCTCTCGCGTCCGGATACAGCACTGTCCAGCACGATGAGCGTATCCCGCGTAAGCGCATAGTTGTGGATCTGCTGTGAGTGGCCATCTTTGAAGATCACAGTAAGCTCAGGCTCAGCCGTGGGAACCGCCGCCGTCTTAAGCATGTTCGTCTGACAGGCGGCGCGATATGGTTGCGATGCGCCGCCATTATCTTGTTCATCAGCATATTCGGGTGCAGGGACGTTTTGCGCGTCCTGGCTGATAGGCTGACCGCTCGTGTCGTAATCACCGCTGAATTCCGGATACCCAATCTCAGAAGGCCAGTAATCTAGTGAGCCAGATGTGAGATATGTCGAGCCAGCATACAAGTATGGCCTACGATAACGATGGTGGTCGCGGTCACTTGCCAGGCCAGGAGCGCGACCCCATCCAGTTGTCTGGCCTGATGGCATGCGATAACCAGAAGGTGAGCGAAATCCCGGTGAGATAGAGCGGGGAGCAGTCACAAAGCTGTGTGCCGGGTAAGGTTGCGAGAGATTGTTTGTCGGCACATTCCTGTTCATGAGTGGTACGGAATTAAAGCCACGTGAGACGGGAGCCGAAAAACCACCGTTGCCACGTCCGCCGGCGAAATGCGCACCTGCTGCACCTCGCTGGGCTGGTACAGGCAATACAACAAGGAAACCTATCGCCGTCAGCAAAACCGAAGCTGCGAGATAGCGTCTCATAGTTCTAGTTTACTCCTGTTTTAACGGACATATGAACGCGTCACTTTCTAAGCAGGCCGCTGCCCCGGGCTCCCGCCTTCACCGCAGCGCTGATCCACGTGATTTTCCATTGGCGAGTTTCCCTCTATCCATTAGGTGTCATGCAGCTCGAGAACTGAGTTCCAGTCTCCGTTCGACGGCAAAACTCGGTGCGTCCGAGACGGGAATGTCATCCAAAAGAGCTAGCCATAAATAACCGCGTACCCACAGCCCCTTTCTAAGATCTTTATTGAGCAAACATTTTCCCGTTAATTAAGTGCGAATAGGTTTATGACATCTTCGATACGTTTAACCGTATCGAACCACATTGCATCTTAGGAGAGACAGGTATGTTCCCACTAAGGACGAAAACATGCCGTTCCAAGGAGGAGATCAGATGAATGGACTGGTCCAGGTAGAGAAGGATGTGAAGAGCGATGTGGTTCGAACCAGGCTTTCTGGTTACGATCTGTTGAATAACCCAAGGCTCAACAAAGGCACTGCCTTCACGGAGGAAGAAAGAGATGTTTTCGGCCTCCATGGACTGCTGCCGCCAGACGAAGGAACCTTGGAGCAGCAGCTTGAACGTCGGAAAAGAGCTCTGGGAAATCAGCCGACCGGCTTCGGCAAGTACAGCTTCATGCGCGATCTGCAAGACACCAATGAAACGCTATTCTATTCATTGATAGCGCACAATGTAGAAGAATTGCTTCCAGTTGTCTACACGCCAGATGTCGGCGAAGGATGCCAGCGTTTCAGTGAGATCTGGCGCAAGCCAAGAGGTCTCTTCATTAGCTATCCCAACAGGGATCGTATTGAGCAAATACTCTCCGATCCACGGTATGACGATGTGCGGTGCATCGTTGTAAGTGATGGGGAACGCATCCTCGGATTGGGGGATCAGGGCGCTGGCGGGATGGGAATTCCCATCGGCAAGATGGCTCTGTACACCGCCCTGGCTGGTATTCATCCAGAACACTGTCTGCCTGTGCTGCTCGATGTGGGCACGGACAACGAAGACCGTCTCAACGATCCCATCTACGTGGGCTGGCGGAATAAGCGGGTCCGTGGCCAGGAGTATGACGACTTTGTCGAAGCCTTCGTTTCGGCCGTGAAGCGTCGGTGGCCACATATCCTTTTGCAATGGGAGGACTTCGCTGGTTCCAATGCAGCCCGTCTGCTGGAGCGCTATCGCGAACAGCTCTGCACCTTCAACGACGATATTCAAGGAACCGCCGCCGTTACCACCGCAACTCTGCTGGCGGCGGTCAATGCAACCGGCATTCCTCTTGAAGAACAAACGGTTGTATTTCTTGGCTTTGGCTCTGCTGGAATCGGCATAGCGAACCTGATGCTCACCGCCATGAAAGAGACTGGTTTGAGCGAAGAGCAAGCCCGTAAGCGGTTTTACGCGGTCGATCGTTACGGTCTGTTGGTAGAGGGTGGGAAAGATATTCGTCCTAACCAGCAACCATTTGCACGGAAGAAAGTTGACATGGAGGGATGGACGTTATCCGGAGGGAATGAGATTACTCTGCTCGATGTAGTGCGCAACGCCAAAGCAACTGTCCTGGTCGGTGTCTCCGGCCAGCCGGGTGCCTTCACAGAAGATGTGGTGCGTGAGATGGCGAAGCACACGGACCGCCCGGTCATCTTTCCCCTGTCGAACCCGACCTCTCGCGAAGAAGCTACGCCTGAGGATTTGCTTAAGTGGACAGACGGAAAGGCGCTGATTGGTACAGGCAGTCCATTTGCTCCAGTGAACTTCAAAGGTCAGTCCATCCATATTACTCAGACCAATAACTCTTATATCTTTCCGGGCCTTGCTCTCGGCATTCTTACCTCAAAGGCGAAGCGTGTAACGGACGGGATGATCATGGCCTCGGCAAAAAAGCTCGCAGAGTTGTCCCCAACACTAAAAGACAGGCATGCAAATCTCCTACCTCCAATTGCAGACTCCCGGAGGGTAGGCTTGCTGGTAGGAGAGGCTGTCGGAAAGCAGGCGATCGTCGATGGGGTTGCTGGAGTTGCTGATGAAAAGGCCTTCGAGGATGCGCTCCATGCATACGTGTGGGAGCCGGTTTATCTCCCTTATGAGCGGCTAGATGATTGACACAGAAATTTATCACGGACGACAGGGCAGAAGAGAGCAGCCTTCACAGAAACGTAACAACGGAGAGTGATTATGTCCGAGAGCGGAAGGTGAGGTAATTTATGTCAGCACAAGATACCCAGCAGAGGCTCAAATTGAAGCAAATACCGATCGGCATCGAGGAGACGGGCAAGCGCAAGGAAACCGACTCGATGGGAGATATTGAGGTTCCGGCAGAGCATTATTGGGGCGCTCAAACCGAACGCTCCCTCATCCACTTCGCTATCGGCGACGATCGTATGCCGAAGCAGGTGTATCACGCTTACGGTTACGTGAAGAAAGCAGCAGCACTGGTGAACGCGGCTGCAGGTCGTCTGCAGCAGTGGGAGGCTGACGCCATCGTCCAAGCAGCCGATGAGGTGATCGCCGGGAAGCTGGATAGCGAATTTCCGCTCTTCGTGTGGCAGACCGGGTCGGGCACGCAGTCCAACATGAATGTCAACGAGGTGATTTCCAACCGCGCCGTTCAACTGCTCGGAGGAGAGCTAGGTAGCAAGAAGCCCATTCATCCGAACGACCATGTAAACATGGCGCAGTCGTCAAATGATACCTTTCCGACAGCGATGCACATCGCCAGTGTGCTTGAGGTGGAGAGATATCTGTTGCCCAGAGTAATTGCGTTGGCAGACGCGATTGAGACGAAGACGAAGGAATGGAACGATGTTGTCAAGATAGGCCGGACGCATCTGGAAGACGCTGTCCCCTTGACGGTCGGACAGGAGTGGTCAGGCTATGCGGCGCAGCTTCGGGATGCAATCGCATGGATTGACCGGTCGCTCGAAGGCCTGTACCCAATAGCCGCTGGTGGAACTGCCGTTGGAACCGGGCTGAACGCGCCACCCCACTTCGGCGAAGAGATCGCCGCGAAGATCGCGGAGTTGACTGGTCTGCCATTCGTCACAGCGCCAAACAAGTTTGCCGCGCAGGGTTCGCTCGACGCAATGGTGAATGCGCACGGCGCTCTCCGCGCTCTTGCTGTGGCGCTGATGAAGATCGCCAACGATATGCGCTGGCTGGCTTCGGGCCCACGTTGCGGACTAGGTGAGTTGGTGTTGCCGGCCAATGAGCCCGGATCGTCGATCATGCCTGGCAAGGTGAATCCGACGCAGTGCGAAGCGATTGTGATGATCTGCATCCAGGTGCTGGGAGATGATTCGGCTGTAGCCTTTGCTGGTTCACAGGGCAACTTCGAGTTGAATGCGATGCGACCGATCATCATCAATAACTTCCTGCATTCCGCACGCATCCTGGCCGACGGCTGCGAGAAGTTCCGGATCTTCTCTGTCGAGGGAACGGTATTGAATGAAAAGCGCATCGCCCAGTTCGTTCAGAATTCGCTGATGCTCGTGACTGCGCTCAGTCCCGTGATTGGTTACGACAAGGCCTCGAAGATCGCTCACAAGGCGCTGGATGAGGAGACGACGCTGAAGCAAGCTGCGCTCGCAACCGGATGGATCGACGAGAAGACATTTGATCAGGTGGTCGATCCGATAAAGATGGTGTTCCCGAATCGCTAACCTGCTCAAAGCAGTCTGTAGTAAACGGTAGCTAAACATACACGGAAGATAAAACGGCAGGGAGAAGGCTCTCTCATAGGGGTGTACCGATGGCGAAGAAAGTGGCGGAGATATTTGTCGAAACGCTCGTGCAAGCTGGCGTAACGCGCGTCTATGGTGTGGTGGGCGATTCTCTCAACGGATTCACGAATGCAATTCGGCAGCATAAAGAGATCGAATGGCTCCACATGAGGAATGAGGAGGCAGGAGCCTTCGCAGCAGGTGCGGAGGCACATCTTACCGGGGAGATTGCCGTTTGCGCGGGAAGCTGCGGCCCTGGCAATATGCATCTCATTAATGGTCTGTACGACTGCCACCGCAGCCGTGTTCCTGTACTGGCGATCGCGGCGCAGGTCCCAAGCCAGGAGATTGGCAGCGGCTACTTTCAGGAGACTCATCCCGAACACCTTTTCAAGGACTGCAGTTACTATTGCGAAATGGTGTCGCAGGCAGACCAAATGCCGCGCGTGCTGGGGATCGCGATGCGTACCGCCATCGCCAAGCGAGGGGTAGCTGTCGTTGTCATACCCGGGGACATTCTGGCGCGTGAGTGTTCCGCTCCCGCGCTTGCTCTTGGCATCCATGATTCTGCGTCAGTAAGTCGTCCATCCGACAGGGAACTAGGCCAGGCGGCAGAGATACTCAACGGCGCTCAAAAAATTACTATCCTCGGGGGCGCTGGATGTGAAGGGGCGCATGACGAATTGGTTGCGCTTGCCGCGAAGCTCAAAGCTCCCATTGTGCATGCGCTGCGCGGAAAGGAGTTCATCGAGTACGACAACCCGTATGACGTAGGAATGACCGGCCTGCTCGGTTTTTCCTCCGGTTATCACGCGATGATGAACTGCGACGCGTTACTGATGCTCGGCACCGACTTTCCCTATCAACAGTTCTTTCCCAAGAAGGCGAAGATATTGCAGGTTGATCTGCGCGGTGAGCAGATCGGACGACGCACCCCGGTCGATTTCGGCTTGATCGGGAGCGTAAAGGATACGCTGGACGCGCTCGCTCCGATGCTGCGTGAGAAGAAAGATCGCGCCCACCTGGATGTTTGCCTCGAGCATTACAAAGGAGCTAGAAAAGGACTCGACGATCTCGCAACGGGCGAACCCGGCCGCACGCCAATACACCCGCAGTATGTCGCTAAGGTTATCGATGAACTTGCTACAGACGATGCAGTCTTCACCTGTGACGTGGGCACACCCACCATTTGGGCCGCACGCTATCTTCATATGAACGGCAAGCGGCGCCTGCTCGGTTCCTTCATCCACGGCTCCATGGCAAATGCTTTGCCGCAGGCCATCGGCGCGCAAGCCTCCCACCCAGGCAGGCAGATCATCAGCCTCTCCGGCGACGGTGGACTGGCTATGTTACTGGGGGAGGTGTTGACGCTCCGCCAACTCAAGCTCCCAGTGAAGCTCATCGTGTTCAATAACAGCGCTCTCGGTTTTGTAGAGTTAGAGATGAAGGCAGCGGGCCTGGTCGACTACGGCACCGATCTCGTCAATCCGAACTTTGCCCAATTAGCTGAGTCTGCGGGCATTTTCGGTGTGCGCGTCGAGAAGCCGGAAGATCTGCGCTCCGCTCTCTCGCGTGCATTCGAACAGGACGGTCCAGCGCTCGTCGAGGTGATCGTCAATCGGCAAGAGCTTTCCATGCCACCCACGATCACTGCGGAGCAGGCCCTGGGGTTCAGTCTCTATATGGTTCGCGCAGTGCTTAGCGGACGCGGGGATGAGGTGATCGACCTTGCCAGGACCAATCTCCTACGCTAGCGATCTGACATGCTGGGCGGGTAGAGAATCTCCTAGTGTTCCTATGATCAATAGGAAGTCCCGATCTGCGCTCCAAATTCTTGTGAGCTTTTTCGTCGTTGATTGTTTACGATCTCCTGGGTGTTGGCTATGATGCACTTTACATAGATCCGGGGGGAAGCCCTGTAATGACACGAGCAATCGTGGGAAACCTGGTCACGCGTTACACCCAACCGCTTACGCGTTTAGAACGGCGCGGACCAGGCGTGCTGTTGTTGAGCCTTTTTCTTGTTTTTGCATGTCTTACGCCAAAGATCACGAGGGCCCAATGCGCCGGTATCGCCTCGACGCCGGGCGCTGCTGCGGACTGTGCCGCCCATGCGATTCCACTGGATACGATCGCAAAGCTTGACCTGACGCACCCCTATACGCTGGCCGAGCTGATCGACATCGCCGAGCACAACAACCCACGAACGCGCATCGTCTGGGAACACGCCAAGCAGAAGGCTGACGAACTCGGCATCGCAAAAAGCGCATACTACCCCATACTTGCGGGAGTAGCAGCCTTCTCTGACGAACGCATTATCAATCCTTTTCCTAAACCTCTCGCGCCTCGAGGCTACACCATGACTGAGATACCAGCCGTCGTACCCGAGGTCACGCTCGACTACCTCATCTTCGACTTCGGAAAGCGAGAAGCAAAGGTGGATGCAGCGACCGCCGAGAAGCTTGCAGCTGGCGCGAACTTCATCCAGGCGAACCAGCAGGTTGCCTTCGCGGTGGCCAGTGCCTACTACAAACTCCTGACGCAGCAGGAGCGGCTCGGGGCCGCACAGCAGACCCTGAAGACCGCCCAGACGACTCAGGACGCCGCCGAGGCGCAACTACTTAACGGCCGCTCCACGCTACCTGACGTGTTGAACGCACGCGCCGAAACCTCACAAGCCGTCTTCGATCTGGAATCGGCCGATGGCGACGAGAAGATCGCACGTGTCACCCTGACGGAGGAGCTAGGTGTCGAACCCTCGCCGGATATCCTCATCGACGGACAAAAGAACGTCCCTCTTCCCGATGCCCTGACTCTGCCGATCGACGAGCTGATCACCCGCGCTATGGCAGACCGCCCAGACCTCATGGCACAGGCTGCGGAGATACGTGCCGCCGATGATGCAATCCGCTCCGCGAAGTCTGAGTACCTTCCAAAGATCGTTCTCTCGGCCAACGCAGCGCAGACCTCCATCTGGCCCACCGTGGATTACGGTCAGCTCGGCAACGCAAGCGAGACAACATGGTCAGCCGCATTAGCAGTGGAGTGGCGACTCTTTGACGGAGGCGCACGGAAGAATGAGCTCGCTGCCGCCAGATCGAAGAAGCGCGAGGCCCAGGACGAGCTGCGGGAGAAGCGCGACCAGACCACACGCGAGGTCTGGACGGCCTACATCGCCTTTCGCGCAGCGCTCCGCAAACAACAGGCGGCAGTGGCACTCCTCGATTCTGCCAACTCTTCCTATTCGGCCTCGCTCGAGGCCTACAAATATGGCGTGAAGAATCTTATCGATGTAGTGACAGCTGAAAAACAGTTGGCGCAGGCTCGTTACTCCGGTGTCTCGGCTCGCTCGCAGCTCTTTCTCGAAGCAGTCGATCTGGAGTTCAGTACTGGCAACCTGCTGCGGTCGCAACCACCTGCAACAAAGACATCAACCCCGCAACCCCAGGATGGCAAACCACAATGACCCGAAGAACCTTGATCTTCGCTCAAGCAACCTGCCTGCTTTGCGCCGGCTGCGGCCGTGCGCCATCAGTCGATATCATCGGCTCCTTCTTCCCAGTCTGGATGGTCTGCCTAACCATCGCCATCGTTCTTGCCTGCATTCTGCGGCTTGTGTTGCTGCGCTATCAGTTCGAATCGGAGATCGGGCCGGTTGCCCTCTTCTATCCCTCCGTAGTCATCCTCCTCAGCTGCTTGCTGTGGTTGATCCTCTTCCGCTAAGGACATCGTATGGTTCAAGAGACGCAAAGCCTCAATCGCAAACGGTTCGGCCGTCGTATCCTCATCGGTGTCGTCATTGCCGCCGTTCTTGCTCTTCTGCTGACCATCTATGAGGTCGATCGCCACCCGCGAACCGACGACGCCAGCGTATGGGCAAACTACATCGAGATAGCTCCGGAAGTCAGCGGGCGCCTCGTCCAGTTGCCCGTCAAGGATAACGCCTTCGTGAAGAAGGGTGATCTGTTGTTCGTCATCGATCCACGTCCCTACGAGTATGCGTTGCAGCAAGCACTAGCCGATCAGGAGTTGCTCGAACAGCAGATCATCGACGAGAATCGCAAGATCGCCGCGCAGAACAGTGCCGTCGAGGCAGCCGGTGCTGCGGTCCATGTCTCGAAGACTGGCATTCAAACCGCCACCAGCAGCATCGATCTGGCCAAAGCCACTGTCACCCGCGCTCAGGCAGCCAAAGCCGCTGCCGAAGCACGGTTAAAGTACGCGACCAACGATCTGAATCGCATCCAACCATTGCTGCAGAAGCAGTATGTCACGGTGGATCAAGTCGATCAGGCTAACACGGCGGTACGCGTCGCTCAGGGAAACTACGATGAATCCCAGGCCGCACTTGTCCAGGCACAGGCTTCGCTCGACGAAGCCGTCCTGCGGCACGAACAAGCCGGGAGCACCGCCATCGAGTCGCAGGCTCGGCTCGGCCAGGCCGTCCACACTATCGACCGCATTGAGACGTTGCTGGCGCAGCGACCCGCCAAAGCCGCCAAAGTCGACAGCGCACGGCTCGATCTTGAGCGCACGCGCGTGCTTGCCCCTTTCGATGCCTACGTCACCAACATGAATATCTCCGAGGGCGCTTATGCCCATCCCGGCAGCCCGATGTTCACCCTCATCGACACTCGTAACTGGTACGTCATCGCCAACTACCGTGAGTCCAAGCTGAAGAACATCCGCATCGGATCTCCCGTAGATGTCTACGTCATGGGGCACCCGGATCGCAAGTTCGGAGGCCACGTGGAGAGCATCGGCTACGGTGTCTTTCCTGAAGACGGAAAGGTCGCTGGCGGTCTGCCCAACATTGAGCGCACGCTCAACTGGGTGCATCTCTCTGCAAGGTTTCCTGTGCGTGTGCATATCGACGATCCCGACCCGAATCTGTTCCGCATTGGAGCCACAGCCGTCACGGTCGTGAGGTAACGGCATGGCCGCAAGCCTCTCAACCTGGATCGATCGCTTTTGGCAAGACCTACAGCCAACACCGGGAAGGCTGAACAGCTCACTCCGCATCGTCCTCGCCACAGTTCTCACGCTCATCCTTCTGATGACTCTCAGGATGCCCTCTGCCTCGCTGGGCCTTTACTATGTCTTCCTCGTCGGGCGCGACTCCCCCTCTATCTCTCTCCGATCCGGCCTGTTTTCCCTGCTGGCCCTGACCTTTACGGTGGCTACTGTCCTCGGTGTCGTCGCCCTTACAGACAACAGCCCAATGGCGCGGCTTCTGAGCGTTTCTATTGTCGTCTTCCTCGCCGGGATGCTGATGCTCTCCACGACTATCACGGTCCTGGCTTCTACTTGGGGGTTTATTTACTGCACGCTGATCGCATTCTGGGAGACCCACGCTCCAGCCGACTATCTCGTCAAGCAGTCGCTCTACATCATCGGAACGGTCTCAATTGCAGTCTTGTGTTCAATCGCCGTTGAGTATTTTTTTGGAGCCAGAGACCCCGCCGCCGAATTGCAAAACCAGCGCAAGATTCGTTACGAAGCACTCAATAAGATGTTTTCTCTATATGCGCAAGGAGCCACACGCGAACAGCTCGTTCCTGCCGTCGTCAGCGTCTCGCGTCTTGCCGCAGCCGGGCAGAACGGAATGCTACAGCTCTACAACACGATCGTCGACCGCAAGTTTGACACGGGTACGCTGCCCATTGGAACACGAGTCCGAATCACCATGCTCGCGCAGTTGATGGACGTCTCTGCTGCTTTCGGCACGCACAATCTCACCGTATCGAACCCCGAACTTCAACAACGTTGCCGCCACATCGCCGAGCTCTGCCGTGACTTGGTGCATGACATCAGACCGAAGTCCGAAGAACTGGAAGAGCAAAAAATTGTGGGATCTGTCAACCTGCTCGACCGCGTCGATGAAAGTCTGCACGCCATTCTCTCTATGCCCTCCGAGATTGCAGGGAAGAGGGCCAAAGAGCTAGTCGCATTGCCCTCAAGCAAGGTTCCCATCTTTATTCCGGGCGCATTCGCACGAAAAGAAACCGTCACCTTCGCGCTCAAGCTCAGCCTGTGCGCTACTATCTGCTACATCATTGTCCGTGCCGTGGACTGGCCCGGCATCTCCACCTCCGTCATCACCGTGGTGATCACCGGCCTCAGCACCAGCGGAGCCATCAAACAAAAGCTTATCTTCCGCCTTGTTGGCGTTGTCATCGGCGGTCTCATTCTGGGGATGGGAGCCACGATCTATCTCTTCCCTCACATGGACTCCATTACTTCACTGGTCTTGCTCATCGCAGCAGTCTCGATGCTTGCAGCGTGGTGGGCAGGTGGACGGCAGTTCAACTATGTGGGCCTGCAGATCGCGTTTGCGTTCTACATCGTGGCTTTCGAGGGCTTCGGCGCACCCACCCAGCTCGCCCCGGTTCGCGACCGTCTCATCGGGATACTCCTCGCGCTCGTCGTCATGGCGTTCGTCTTTGACCAGCTTTGGCCGGTGCGCACCGTGACCGCAATGCGAGGCTCTCTGGCATCCATGATGCACAGTGCGGCAGAATATCTGCGGATGGCCAACACGATCAACGACATCGTCGCGCTTCGACGCCATGCCGACGCTCTCCGCGACCAGCTCGGTAAAACAGTTGGCAATGTCCGGACCATGAGCGAAACGGTAGAGTATGAGTTCGGTGTCGATGTCAAACAGCATCTACTCTCCAGCGAGATGATTCTCGGCGCCTCGCTTACCTTGGTCGCCTTCTTCTGGAATCAATTTGCCATCCTTCACCGCGAAGAAGACCTCGACTTCCTCACACAGCCCGAACTGATTACGATGCGCCGCAAAATGGTCGAAGGAATGGAGACGATGGCGACCGCCGTGGTAAATAAGACTGAATTCGCCCTGGTTGCCCCTGACTCTCTGGTCGAGCCCTCGCTTCTCACGCATCCCCGTTATGGCGAATTCGCTCGAAACGCAGTCGATCGCTATCAGGAACTTGAGATAGTCGTATCGCGTCTCAGGACGCTGGCGTAACTGCCATCTTCATTTGGTCCCTGCATAAAGCGCTGTGGTAAAAGTGCTTCTGATAACCAATTCGGAGACTTTCTGTAAATACTGGCTGATTTTGTCAGGACTGATCCGCACGAGCATGAAACGATCCCATCTTTATTACTGTTTCGTGGCTCCGCCAATTGAGTCAAGGTTGGCGATCATTTCGGAAGGAAGCTGTAGGGTTGCAGCCTTGAGATTCTCACGAAGATGTTCGACAGAAGATGTGCCGGGGATCAGCAGAATGTTAGGCGAGCGCTGAAGAAGCCACGCCAGCGCGACCTGCATCGGAGTGGCCCCAAGTGACGCTGCTACTGCGTCGAGCACCGAAGACTGTAACGGACTGAACCCGCCCAACGGGAAGAATGGCACATACACTATGCCCTGCCGCGCGAGATCATCGATGAAGCCGTCATCGTCCCGGTGCGCCACATTGTAAAAGTTCTGCACGCAGACGATCTCCGTGATTGTCTGAGCCTCCGTCAACTGCTCGGGACTTACATTGCTCAAGCCGAGATGACGAATCAGTCCCTGACGCTTGAGTTCGGCAAGCACGGTCAATGGCTCTGCAATGGAACCCTCCGATGGCCCCGCGATTCCTCCAACCCGAAGATTGACGACATCCAGCGCATCGAGCCCGAGATTTCGTAGGTTGTCATGAACGCCATCGATCAGTTCCTGGCGCGAAAGAGCATGAATCCAGGACTTGTCCTCACCACGGCGAGCACCCACCTTGGTGACGGTCACCAGGCCATCCGGATAGGGATGAAGCGCCTGCTTGATGATCTGATTGGTCACATGCGGACCGTAAAAGTCGCTGGTATCGATATGGTTCACGCCAGCTGCAATCGCCTCTCGCAGAACAGCAACCGCACCGTCAACATCATGCGGCGGTCCCCACACCTGCGGACCGGCAAGCTGCATCGCACCGTAGCCCATGCGGTTCACGGTCATCGAGGTGCCAGGAAGTGTGAAGCTGCCGCCAAGATCCATCTGTTTCGTCATCCTGTTTCTCCTCTAGTCTGTTCATCACTTGCAGTAATCGTGCTTACCTGTGGTTAGATGAAGAAAGCTTCAGATTAGGAGTTCGCATTTGCCTCGGCGTCCGCAAGCCATATTAGAGCCCCGAAAATCACCCGTTCAAGCCCGCTCAGCTGCAAGCGTGGACGCGATTCTCGAAGCCACTATTCAGGTTTTGCTCCAGATGGGAAAGGAGCAGCTGACCACGACAAAGGTGGCGCTTAGAGCCGGGGTGTCGGTCGGGACTCTATATCAGTACTTCCCGAACAAAAGCTCGCTCTTACAGGCTGCTCTGAAACGTCACATGGACGAGGTTACTGATGCCATCGAACTCGTCTGCAAGGAACAGAGGGGTAGGACACTCCGGCAAATGGTGACCGCTCTCATCACCGCATTTCTTCAAGCCAAGATGAGAGATGCGAAGACGAGTGTCGCTCTCTACTCCGTAAGCTCCGACGTGGACGCAGCGAAGATCGTGCAGCAGATGGGAATCCGGTCTAATAAGGCGATTGTTGGGATGTTGGAAACCTCCTGCGAACCGCTGACGACAGATCCGCAACTTGTAGCTTCGATGCTTCAGGGGGCGATGGCCGGAGTCAGCCGGAGGATGCTGGAATCGGGTGCTCCTGAGGAGCAATTCAACATCTTGTGTCAGGAACTAATCTTTGTAGCGTGCGCCTACCTGGATGCGTGTTCTGCGCGTCGTTCGGTTTGGGATGCAAATGCTTTGACCTAAGGTAATCAGTTTTCAACCCTCTAAGCGCGAGTTTTGAGATACGGTCCGCACTCAAGGAAAAGGCTTCGCGGCAGCTTTGTTGTGTGCGCTTGTGGCTCGTCGTGTGCGGTGCGATTTCAACTGGTCTGCCCGGCGCCTTTTGTGCCAGTGTCTATAAGCTCTGCACTTCTCAATCATTAATGGAGACATTCTAGGCAAGCGCCTCCATCAATGCTGCCTTCCAGCCGGCGACGTCGAGTGTCCAACAGACATTTGTCTTCCTGGCTTGTGTAATCGCACCATTCCAGGTACGACTGTTCCTCGGGTCCGCGCCAACACCTAACCGGTCAACCACCGTCATTCCGCGCGTCAACTCACTAGCAGTCTCAATCTCTACAAAATGCATTCCCGAGGATAGACTCAACTCCGGATGCAGTAGGACTGCCATTGCAATTGGATCTGGGAGCGAAATACCATGCTCTCTAGTCTGCGTGCGATAGGCAGCCGCTGCTGTGCTGTTGCAGCGGATTGCGAACTCCGCGAGTGGTGTCTGTAAGGCAAGTATTCCGGCAATATCCTGTGCATCGAGCGCTGCTTCGTCGCGCGACACTTGCCAGCCAATCATCTCGACCGGCAAGCCGGACAGAAAGACCATGCGTGCCGCTTCGGGATCGACCCAGATATTGAACTCCGCCGCAGGAGTCACATTTCCCTCGCAACATGGCGCACCACCCATCACCACGCAGCGGCTGATATTTGCCGCGATTCTCGGCTCGCGGGCCAGCGCAAGGGCGAGGTTGGTCAGAGGCCCGAGTGTGATCATCTCCATCCCTGGATGCCTCAGCGCCGTTTCAATGATCGCGTCAACTGCGTGCATAGCTTCGGCCTTCCGCGTCACGGGTGCATAACTGTGGTCTCCCAGCCCATCTACTCCGTGAAACCATTCGGCTGTTTCTAGCTTTCGGAGCAATGGCTTTGCTGCGCCCATGTAGACCGGCACATCGGAATCGCACAACTCAGTAGTGTAAAGAGCATTGCGCGTGCCCTGCTCCACCGGAACATTCCCCGCAACAACCGTGATCGCAGCAACATGCACCAGTGGAGATCGCAATGCCATAATCAGCGCCACAGCGTCGTCGGAGGCAGTATCGGTATCGATCAGGAGAGTACGTCGGACATTGTTCGGCTTCATTCGCTACTCCTCATCATTACGATAGCTTCCCGCAAATTTTCAGGATCGTATGAAGTATGTAGATATAGCACAGACCTTGAAGATCAGGGTTCGATTGTCACCTCAGCTATATCCCGATCCTACGCATAGAAAAAGTCCAGTAAACCTGTCATATAGTATTGCTGCGCACACCAGTTTTCGCCTTCACGAACCGTCCGACAACGAATACTTTTATTGTGGAGCTTTTGATATTGCAATTTCTATCTTTACAATTTATTTGTAGACTTACCGCATTGGCATTTACATTGAACGGCAGGTGATCCACGATGAGCGACCCGACTTCTTCGGCACTACTGGCAGACGCAGCGACCCTCACGACGCAAGAAGTAGTGGAGTGGACGAAAAAGCTGAACTACGGGACCTGGCGCTACCAAAAGAGTTGGACACCGATGCACATCGTCGACGCCGAAGGCTGCTATTTCACCGATGGAAACGGCAAGCGTTACCTGGATCTTTCTGCGCAGTTGATGTGCGTCAATCTCGGCCATAAGAACCAAGCCGTTATTGAAGCTATCGCTGAGCAGGCCCGGAAGCTGCCCTACATCGCTCCATCCTATGCGACCGACACTCGCGTTGAGCTTAGCCGGCTGCTGCTTGACGTTCTTCCCGAGGGGCTGGTGAAGTTCTTTTTTACCACTTCAGGCACAGAAGCCAACGAAGCCGCTTTCAAGATCGCTCGCATGTATACCGGCAAGACCAAGATCATCGCGCGCTACCGTTCCTATCACGGCTCCACCATGGCCTCCATCGCCGCCACCGGAGACCCACGCCGCTGGGCGATGGAACCTGGCGGCAAAGGGCAGGGATTCATCTTTGCGCCCGAGGTCAACTGTTACGCCTGCCCGATCAAGCACACGTACCCCAGTTGCAACATCGCCTGCGTCGACTACCTCGAACATATGATCGAGAATGAGCATGACGTTGCAGCAGTGCTCATCGAACCCGTGGTCGGCACCAATGGCGTTTTGATTCCGCCTGCTGAATATCTGCCGCGTCTCCGCGAGATCTGCGACCGCCGCAGTGTTCTGATGATCGCCGACGAGGTGATGGCAGGTTGGGGGCGCACTGGGAAATGGTTCTCCGTCGACCACTGGAACGTCAAGCCGGACATCCTCGTCACTGCGAAGGGCATCACGTCAGCTTATGTTCCGCTTGGACTGTGTGCGACGACGGCTAAGATCGCCAGCTTCTTCGAGGATCACTTCTTCGCTCACGGACATACCTACGAAGCACACCCTATGACGCTTGCCCCTGCCGTTGCCACCATCCACGAGATGCAGCGCCTGAATCTCATCAACCGCTCGCGCACGATGGGCGCCTACCTCGGAGAAAAGTTACACGCCCTCAAGGACAAGCATCCTTGCATCGGTGAAGTGCGCGGCCTCGGTCTCTTCTGGGCAGTTGATTTGGTCAAGGATCAAATCACGCGCCAGCCACTCAACACCAAGCAGGACAAAGTCGATGGCAAAGCGACAATCGTCGATCAGGTTGCAGGCGACATGCTCAAACGCGGCGTATCTATACAGGCTTGGATCAGCCACCTCGTTATTGCCCCACCACTCATCATCGAGGAGCACGAGATCGACTTCGCGATAGAGACGCTGGACGCCTCACTCGCCATTGCCGATGCCGCGATTGCCTAGCCGGTTGCAAGACGCGGCATCACTGCTTCTCTGTCAGAACGTAACAGGTGTATTCACCCACAGCAGTACCGCCTCTACTTCGGAGGCGTTAAACCAACGGTGACCCATATTGCTATCGAACCAGAAGCTGTCACCTGGCTCCAGAATGTAGCACTCCATCTCATCCAGCCAGAATTCGATCGTGCCGGATAGCATATAGATAAACTCTTCCCCTTCATGGGAATAGGCTCCATCGCTTCCTGTTCCCGGTGGCACACGAAACATCATGCACTGCAGCAGCTTAGTGCCGATGGAAAGCACCTCCATCGTCACCTCTCCATCTGTATTTAGAACTCGTCTTTCATGCGGACGAATAACTAGATTGGATCGCTGAGGAAGATCGAAGAACTCCATTACGGTCGAACCATATGCCACAGCCAAACGTTGCAGTGTAGCAACCGAAGCATTGGCGCGTGAGAGTTCGATAGCACTTAGGAAACCTGCGGAGATACCTGCTTGCTCAGCCGCCTGGGCAATCCCAATATTGCAGCGCTTTCGCATTGAGCGAAGTCGAGCACCGAGATTAGCAGTTTCTTTAGGAAGCTTCTTATCTTTGGTGGACTTCAACTTTTTGGATGATAATTTCTTGGCCTGCTGCTCGCAAAGCAACTGCTTGATACCGGGAACACTCAACTGCTTCACATCTCGCAGAAACTTAATTCGCTTCAGGAGTCCGAGCATCTCTGTCGTATAAAGCCGAAATCGGCCATTGCTGCGAGTCGGCGTAACCAACCCGACATTCTCCCACACCCTCAGAGTCGACGCACTAACGCCGAGCACACGCGCGGTTTGCCCAACTGTGAGAAAGCCCGCCGGATAACTCCGTGGCTTCTTGGCCTTTGTATTATCTGCATTTTTGTTGCCAGGAGTTGTCTTTTTCAAGTGAGCGCAGTTCCTTGGTTGGGCTGGGACGTGATTACTATACCAACCTGAATTGGCTGTTTGCTAATTTTTGAGGCTATCTGTAACGTCGTTACCAGTCTCTATCGAAAGCGGCATTATTTCGTCGCCATCCTTTGATGGCGACCGCATCAATATGGAATAAATCCCAGCAGAGATCAAAAATCCTACGAACCACGCATAGTCATACAACCAATGCAGTTCAGGTATAAACTTGCCGATCAATGCAACTACTACTCCAACTGTGAGAGCTATGAGCGAGTTGTAATTTACACCGTTTTTGTATTCATACGGCCCGTGCCTGCGGTACAGTCCATTGATGTCCAGGTTGCTTTTGCGGATGATGAAGTAGTCCGCAATCATAATTCCAGCAATTGGTCCGAGCAGTCCGGAATAGCCAACTAACCAACCGTTGATATACTTCTCTGGATTGGCAGCGAGTTTCCACGGCATGCAGAGAATTCCCAGTACACCAGTGATCAGCCCACCTGTCCGGAATGAGATCAGTCGCGGATTCAAATTGGAAAAGTCATTCGACGGCGAGACTACATTCGCTGCAACGTTTGTATTAAGTGTCGCCAGCAGCAGCGCCAAAAGCCCAATCAGCGCAATCACTGGCTGATTGAAACTTCCAATCAGGTCAATCGGGCTCCAGATCGCTTTGTGATCGGGTGACACGATCACTGTGGCTGCCGTCACGGCAATTCCAATAAACGAATACAGCGTCATCGCAAGCGGCAACCCTAGTGCCTGCCCCAACATCTGTGCTTTCTGTGATCGCGCATAACGGGTGAAATCCGGAATATTCAAGGCCACCGTCGCCCAAAATCCGACGATCCCCGTCAGTGACGGCACGAAAATCTTCCAGAAGCTCGGTTTTACCGCACCACCTACGGAATGAAACTCGCTCGCGCTCGCCAGTACAGCTCCAAATCCGCCTGCCTTATCGACCATCCAGAACAACAATGCAAGTCCGACCGCGAGCATGAATGGCGCACTGACTACCTGCAGTGCCTTGATAGTCTCAATCCCTCGCCAGATAACTGCAATGTTCAATAGCCAGAAAGAAAAGAAACAGACCCAGACAAGGTCCCCGTGTGTTGCCAGTGCAGGTACGACTACCTTCAACATACTGAAGATTGCCAACCCGCCAATCCAGCACTGAATTCCAAACCATCCGCAAGCCACCAACGCTCGCAACACAGCCGGTACATTTGCACCCATCACGCCAAACGAAGCTCTCACATACACTGGAAACGGAATTCCATACTTTGCACCGGCATGTGCATTCAAGATCATTGGGATAAGCACAATCACATTGCCTAGCAGAATCGTCAGTAGAGCCTGCTTCCAACTCATTCCCACTGCAATCAATCCGCTTGCCAACATGTACGTTGGAATGCAAACACTCATCGCGACCCAGAGGGAGATGTAGTTATACGTCCTCCAGGTTCTGGCGCTTAGAGGAATTGGGGCAAGGTCTTCGTTGTAGAGGCTAACGTCATGCACCTCTTGCTGAGTCTCCATAAGCCTCCGCGCCTCGTCTGTCTCTTCTTCAGCGAACCTGCGGGAAACCGAGATCCACGGTACTCGTGCCAGGATCTGGCCAACGGCTGCTAACCACCTTGCTGCGAGTGTAGAACTGCACGCCTTCAGGGCCGTACATGTGAAGGTCTCCAAACAGCGAAGATTTCCACCCTCCGAAGCTGTAGTAAGCCACCGGCACCGGGATCGGCACGTTGATGCCCACCATACCAACTTCAACATCAAACTGGAACTGTCGCGCGGCGCCTCCATTTTGAGTAAAGATTGCAGTCCCATTGCCAAAAGGATTGTCGTTGATGATCTTGAGCGCCTCAGGGTAGCTCTGGACGCGAACAATACTGAGCACCGGACCGAAGATCTCATTGTCGTAGCAACGTGTACCCGGAGCGACATGGTCGATCAACGAAGCTCCCAGAAAGAAGCCATCGCCCTGCATTGCAGCATCCTTGCGCCCATCGACCTCGACCGTCGCACCATCCTCTACAGCGAAATCAAGATATGAGGCGACTTTATCGCGATGTTCCCGCGTGACCAGCGGGCCCATCTCGCTACCCTTCGTCAATCCTGGGCCAACCTTGATACGTCCGATGCGCTGACGGATTGCATCCACTAGCGGATCAGCCACACTCCCAACGGCCACAACCACGGAGATTGCCATACAGCGTTGCCCGGCTGCACCATACGCCGCTGAAATCGCTGCGTCCGCTGCCATCGCAACATCCGCGTCCGGCAACACCAGCATGTGGTTCTTGGCTCCACCCAGTGCCTGCACGCGCTTTCCATTACGAGTGCCGGTCTCATAGATAGACTTCGCCACTGGCGTCGATCCAACAAAGCTGATCGCCTTCACATCGGGATGGGCAAGTAGTCTATCGACCGCGACCTTATCGCCTTGTACCACGTTAAATACGCCATCAGGAACGCCCGCCTGATGAGCAAGTTCGGCCAATAGCAAGCTCGCAGACGGCACCTTTTCCGAGGGCTTCAGCACGAAAGTGTTTCCACATGCAATTGCATTCGCAAACATCCACATTGGCACCATCGCAGGAAAATTAAACGGTGTGATGCCTGCCACAACTCCAAGCGGTTGGCGGATCTGATACACATCAACACCACCACTTGCCTGCTCGGAATACCCGCTCTTCAGCAACGTTGGAATCCCGCAAGCAAACTCAATATTCTCCAGACCACGGGCTACCTCACCGCGAGCGTCGGCGAGCGTCTTTCCATTCTCAGTCGAGATGATCTCTGCCAGCCGCTCACGGCTCTCTTCGATCAGGTTCCTCAGCTTGAACAAAATCTCCGACCGGCGAGACAGCGACGTCGCGCGCCACCCTGTAAAGGCAGCTTTAGCGACAGCGACCGCATGGTCGACATCTTCTACGCTCGCGAAGTTCACATGCCCAACTGGCTGACCGGTCGCGGGATTCCACACCACACCAAATCGACCGGAAGCCGACGCTTGGGAAGCGCCACCAATCGAGTGATTGATCTGCAAAGGTTCAACGATCACTGAAGCTGCCATCTCTATGCCTCCGGCGCGCTAGCGCCTACATTTCATTTACAAGTTTAGAGCTTTTTCGTGAGCATTAGCGCAAACCCTCACCTAAATTTCATTCCCTTTCTATCCATTGCATCGTCTTTGCAGCCAAACGGTCGAAAGCGGTCACAGCGAGCTCGAGATGCTCAAGCTTCGTATCTTCAATCTTGTTATGACTGATTCCAGCCAGCGACTGCACAAACATCATCACCGTTGGAATACCGGACCGGGCGACTTCTGCTGCATCATGTAGCGGCCCAGACGGCATCCGGTGCGATACTCCTGCTGTCTCCCGAATAGCCTCTTCACAAAGCTCAATCAGCTTCGGATGAAATGGGATCGGCTCGATACTCCATATCTTCGACCACTCCACCGTGCATCCCTCTTCCGATGCAAATCGCTCACTCGCCTGACGAGCTTCGCGCAACATCGTCTCGAGAATTGCAGCATCCAGATCACGCTGATCAAGTGTCGCCTCACAGCGGCCCACCACTGCCGTCACGATTCCCGGAAAAGTCTTCACGCTACCCATCGTGCAGACGGCATCCGTATGCTTCTGTGCGATAGGGCGGATCTCAAGCGCCAGTCGCGCTGCTGCTGCAAGCGCATCGCGGCGAACCGCCATGGGCGTGGAGCCTGAATGTGCTTCCTGCCCGTAAAAAGTGATTGCGTGCCGTTCAACACCTTTGGTTCCAAGCACCGCCGCCAGAGGCAGGGAAGACTCCTCCAGCACCGGCCCTTGTTCAATATGTAATTCCAGATACGCCGCAATCTGCGCTTGCTCGATAGTCGCATCCCCAATGCGGTCGACCTCGATCCCGCATGTCCGCAATGCATCTTCGAGTTTCACGCCGTCGCGATCCGTGCGCACTCGGTCCGCGGCAATCGTATGCTTCCCCGCAAATGCGGAAGATCCAAACAGACTGCGTCCAAAACGCGCACCTTCCTCATCGGCCCAGTCCACCAGACGCACTGTAACGGGAGGACGCCCATCGAAATCCTCCGCAATCCTCCGCAGCACCTCAAGCCCCGTTATTACACCCAGGCTTCCATCCAGCCATCCACCATTCGGAACCGAATCAAGATGGCTACCGATGGCCAGAACCTTTTCTGAAACCCCACGTAAGGTGACCCATCGATTACCCGCTGCATCGAAATGCCACTCTGCCGGAAGACTGGCAAGCTTCGATTCAAACCATTCCCGAGCCTTCAGCCAGACCGGAGTCCACGCTACTCGTTGCGCACCATCCGCATCACCGGTCAGTGCGCGCAACTCGTTCAAGTTCGCGATCACATTCTTCGCACTAGCTGGCATTGGTACCTCCTGCTAGCTCATGCTGTACTTCGCGCCTCAGAAACTTGCCCCGTCCCTGCTCTCCTATAAAGACTCCATCGCGCACCTGCACCTTACCGCGAACTGTCACTACCGCAGGTCGTCCCTCAATCTCAACACCTTCAAACCCACTGTAGTCATTGTTCATGTGCTGCGTCTTCGCGGAGACTATCCCACGATAGTCAGGATCGTAGATCACTAGATCGGCATCGCTTCCCACGGCAATCAATCCCTTACGCGGATAAAATCCAAACAGCTTGCTGACACGGGTACTCAAAGCATCGACGAAGCGATGGATATTCAGTCCTCCGCGCTTCACCCCATAGGTGTACATCAGATTGACGCGATCTTCGAGGCCCGGAATACCATTTGGAATTTGCGTAAACGCATCTTTCCCTAATAGTTTTTGGTTGAGGTCGAATGGACAATGGTCCGTTCCCACCGTATCAATCTGTCCAGCCTCAAGCGCTCCCCAAAGCGCAGCCTGGTTTGCTTTATCCCGCAGCGGTGGCGACATGACATACTTCAGCCCTTCCACCCCATCGCGTTCCGCATAAGTCTTATCCAGAAGAAAATGCGGTAGCACCGACTCAATGGAAAGCTTCACCCCACGCGCCTTGGCTTCAATTGCAGCCTTCAACGCCGCCGCACACGAGAGATGCACGACATAGCCACTAGCCCCCGTCGTCTCCAGGAACGTCGCAAAGCGCCCCGTGCCCTCCGCCTCGACAGTCTCCGGTCGGCTCGGCTCATGCCACTCCGGCCCGGTCTTCCCTTGTCCGATCAGCTCCTGTTGCAACCGGCTCACTAATTCGGCATTCTCACAATGCGCCGTCACAATCACGCCGAGTTCGCGTGCAAGCTTCAGCGTCTGATACATCTCCCCATCATCGACACCGAAGAAGTTCTTATACGAGAGAAATATTTTGAACGAAGTCGTACCGTCTGCCACGATCTCGCGCAGTTGAGCCTCTGTCTTGTCATCGAACCGCGTCACCGCCATATGGAATGCATAGTCGCAAGCGCTGATTCCTTCCGCCTTGCTCTTCCATAGTTTGTAGCCGTCCAGCGCATCTTCCTGTCGCGACGGGCAGCACATCTCGATCATGCTGGTTGTACCGCCCACCAAAGCGGCGACGCTAGCCGTCTCGTAGGTATCCTTGGCAAAAGTCCCCATAAAGGGGAGATAGATGTGAACATGCGGATCAATGAAGCCTGGAAAGATCAGCTTCCCCGTTGCATCCACCACCGCAGTCCCAGCCGGCACACTAAGATTTTTTCCTATCTGCGTAATCCACTGATCCTCTATATAGAGATCAGCAAAATAACGATCTTCGTGCGTAACGATCTCGCCATTACAAATCAGAAGGCCCATCTCAACTCCTGTCCTCATGTCGCCGGATAAATCTGAGAACCTTTGTGCTCACGGCAGTTCTGTGAACTCTACCAGTCCGCGCCTAGACGCAGTCGTTGATGCGCGGTCTTTCCTGCAGGGTCAACCACTCTTCCCAACAAGGCTATCCGCTCCGCGCTCTTCCCATGTCTGCGAAGGCAAGCCAGTGTCGACCTCGACCATTGTGATGCAGTCTTCCACCGGACATACCAGCGAGCAGAGATTACATCCCACACACTCCGTCTCGTCAACGCGAGGGATACGAGCGAGAGGAGTGGCGAATGGTCCATGGTGTCCATTCAGTGGCGGGTCTAGCTTAGGAATCGGAGTCATGGCAATCCTGCTCATGCTGGCCGCTTCCACCTCGGCAGGTTTTTCATGCAACTCCACATGTCCATCGATCGGCCCTGTCACCCTATCCAGATGGATGCACTGGTGCGCTCCATCCCAACACGCGGTATAGCAAAGATCGCAGCCAATGCACTTCGGCTCCTCGATGCGCGCCACGATCTTATAGTTCAAATCAAGATGCTTCCATTCCGTTACCTTCTCCAGACTGCGGCCACGAAAGTCTTCGATCGCATCGAAGCCCTTTTCGATCATCCAGTTTTCCAGGCCGTCGATCATATCTTCGACGATGCGATATCCATAATGCATCGCCGCTGTACAGACCTGCACAGTACCCGATCCCAGCAGAATGAACTCCGCGGCATCCCGCCATGTCGCGACTCCACCGATACCGGACATCGGCAGTGCAGCCTCTGGATCGCTCATTACTTGTTGCACCATATTCAGCGCAATCGGCTTTACTGCTGGCCCGCAATAGCCGCCATGCGACGACTTGCCCCCTACATTGGGTCTCGGCGTAAACGTATCCAGATCGATGCTTGTAATCGAGTTGATCGTATTAATTGCAGAGAGCGCATCGGCTCCACCGCGCTTCGCCGCACGCGCCACCACACGGATATCCGAGATGTTTGGCGTCAATTTCACAATCACTGGAGTGCGAGCTTTCTCCTTCACCCAGGCAGTAATCATCTCAGCGTACTCTGGAACCTGACCCACCGCTGCACCCATACCACGCTCACTCATGCCGTGTGGACAACCAAAGTTCAGCTCCAGTCCATCTGAGCCTGCGTCCTCCGCCTGTTGCACAACGGTATGCCAAGCCTCACGCGTCGACTCCACCATCAACGACGCAATCACGGCATGCTTGGGATATCGCTTCTTCACCTCAGTGATCTCACGTAGGTTTACTTCGATCGGACGATCGCTGATCAACTCAATATTGTTCAGCCCCATCATCCGCTGGCCGTTCCAGTCGATCGAAGAGTAACGCGACGATACATTGGTCACCTGCGCGCCGATTGTCTTCCAAACCGCCCCGCCCCACCCTGCGTCGAATGCACGCATAATCTGCTCTCCGCAGTTGGTCGGCGGTGCAGAGGCAAGCCAGAATGGGTTCGGTGATCTGATCCCGGCAAAATTTACAGAGATATCCGGTTTCTTATTAGACATGCGCGGCCTCCAGAAGACTTGCAATGGCGACTCCGGAGCGCTTGCCGTCCGCAACCGCGTCCACGACTTCGCGGCCACCATTCACGCAATCACCGCCCGCAAAATACTTCGGATTCGTCGTCTGCCCGGTCGCGCGATCCACCACGATGCGCCCCTTCTCGATCTTCAGATCACGGCACCTGGACAGAAACTCTACCAGCGGAGACTGACCAATGGCAGGAATGACCATGTCGCACTCAATCTGAAAGTTCGAACCCCCTACCTGGTTCAGACTGCCGTCACTGGCTATCTCCATCGTGACACATTCAACCGATGTAACTCCCACACTCGAAGCGTGCACCGCCACCGGCTGTGTCAGCCAGTGAAAGCGAATGCCTTCCTGCTTGGCATGCTCGTATTCAAAATCAAATGCGGAGATGTAGTCCTCGGTCCGGCGGTACAAAACCCGAACATCCTGAGCACCCAGCCGCTTAGCTGCATTCGCTGCATCAATCGCAGTATTTCCCGCGCCTATCACCACCACGATGCCGTCGATCTTTGTAGTCAGACCCAGCTTGTAGTCTTCAATAAACTTCAAGGCATCCACTACTGCCGGATGATCCCCACCTGGTATCTCTAGTGTATGCATCGCTCCTAGGCCAACCCCAAGAAAGATGAAGTTGAACTCTTTCTCAAGCTCGGCCAGCGCCGTCTCATCCTTGATCTCGGTCCCAAACCGAAATTCGACACCCAATTCCGCAATTAACTCAATCTCGTGCAAGCTATCCGCAGTTGGCAGCTTGTACTCGGCTACCCCATAGGTATTCAACCCGCCCGGCAAAGGACGCTTGTCGAACACTGTCACCTGGAATCCGCGTTGCTTCAACTCTGCGGCTGCTGCAAGCGAAGCCGGCCCAGCGCCAAGGCACGCAATCTTCTCAGTCCGGTCTTCCTCAACCCGTCTCACCAGCTTGCCACCACTCGCATGAAATGAATCCATGGCATGGCGCTGTAGCCGCGCAATCGCAATCGGCTGCTTGTTATATCGGTGCATCACACAAGCACCCTCACATAGCACCTCCACCGGGCACACGCGGGAGCAACTCGCCGCCAGAACATTTGCATCGAGAATGCTCAGCGCGGAACCCCTAATATTGCCGCTCGCAATCTTCTTGATGAACTTCGGTACATCGATATGGGTCGGACAAGCACTCGTACAGGGTGCGTCGAAGCAATTCAAACAGCGATCGGACTCAATCACTGCGGCCTGCTTGGCAAAAGGCGGATGCAAATCTGGAAACAGTCTCGCGATCTCGGGGTGTTCCTGAAACAATGTTTGCAATGTCAAACTACCTCCTAACGATTGGCCCACGTCGCAACTCTATGATCTGCCGACACAATACGATGGGCATATCGTTCCATAGACCACTCATGATGTCACATACCACTGTAATGTCAATACTGGGCAGAAAGCTCTCAGCGGCGCCCAGGGTAGCTCTGGTAGCCGTCCCGATGGACACAGCGTTTTGTTCATGGCTGGACTGCTTCAGAGAGAATGCTATGCCGCCTTGAAATCGCGCCCACGCTGCTCCGGTCCAAATCCGAAGATAAACATCAGGCAGACAATCACGCAGCCTTCGAACGCGGTCAGCGCCCACCCATATCCAAAATGTCGTTGGAGTAAATTCTGGATCGGCAGCACGGGCGAAGAGGCAAGCACACCTAACTGGTACACGAAACCAGGGAAGAGGCTGCGCATAGAAGGTGGAGCAAGTTCGTTGAGGTGAGCCGGAATGACGCCAAAGGCACCCTGAACTCCTGTCTGCATGAAGTAAGAACCCAACACTACAGCAAGCAGCGTACCGCCAAATGCCCAGGCGGGCATCGATAGCAGGCACACCATCAGCGCCAACATAATCGCATACCGCCTGCCGATCCTTTCAGAGAGCTGTCCGAAGATCAACGCTCCTATAATCGCGCCGATGTTGTATATCACCGGAATGCCATAGGTCGCCTTCATCCCAAATACCGTTGCGTGGGCTACCCACGGAATGCTCTTGAGAAAATCGGGATACAAATCCTGCGTGCCATGCGAGAGGCAGGTCATGACTGTCATCAGCAGCAACAGATAAGCAAACGCCTTCCGATGTTCCAGCATGGTCGCAGCCATAACCTTCATGGAGGGCTTGCGCTGCATCTTCCATGCATCTGACTCCGGTGCCTTCAACGTAAGCAGCACGATCAAGATAGCTACAACGGCACCAACGATAAACATGATCTGCCAGCCGAAGCGCGGAGCTATGGTTTGCATCCCGACGGCTGCCAACAGGTATCCACCTGGATAGCCGCCCTGCATCACACCAGAAAGTAGTCCACGCTTGCGCCTGGGAGCACTCTCCATCGCATACGACGCACCGATACCCCAATACCCACCCATGCCGATCCCATAAAGCGCGCGCATTGTTAGGAAAAAGAGATAGTTCGGCGCAAACCCGCTCAGTACGGTAACAGTAGAGAAGTAGAGAACGCAGGCAATCAGTGGCTTCTTCCGTCCAAACCTGTCCGCCAAAACTCCAAACAGAAGCGCCCCGATCGGCCGCATAGCGAGCGTCAGCGTAAGGGACCAGACGATCGCTGGCTTGCCAACATGGAACTTCTCCATCAGTTCGTTGAAGAGGAAGACGATCACGAAGAAATCGAATGCGTCGAGGACCCATCCCAAAATCCCTGACGCCACGGCAAACTGCCAGCCTGGCGTGTCCTTCTCTTCCTGTAACGGGTCGTGCGACGTCGCGGTCTCTAAATGCATGTAGCACTCACTCTTTCTTCTTCGCGCTTATGTCTGCCAATGCTAAACGGTATGTCTATTCTCTCCCGACGATCTGGACTGGGTAGAGACTCGATGCAAAAAAACTGGGGTTCAGCATAACGCTGAACCCCAGTTCGTTCGCAACCTAGCTGCGGCTGACTAACGATCGTTATCGCGGCATCCCTTGCCGTCGCTCACCGCGGTCAAGACTTGTTTGGCGGCAGTGACGGTGCGGCTATAGCAATTTCCCAGGGTATCGTCGCTTCGATACGATCCCAGTGAGCTACCGACTCCCGGTGCTGTAAGAGCTCCGCTGGTATTGAACTGCAGGGTATCGGTCGATTGCACCTCTTCCTGTACCTTCTTCTCATACAGGCGGAAGCCGTTGAGGCCCTGTGTCTCCGTCAGAAAATTTTTCTGGTCCGACGTTACAACCTGGGTCTGAGTACCGTCTGCGTTGACGACGTAGGAGTAGTTCAGAGTGAGCGGATACGAGATATATTTCGCATTCGTCTCGACCAGAAAGCCATCTTTCGTTGTAGTCAAGGAGTCGACCGTGCTCGTCTGCACGACGTTCTGCACATCCGGGCCGGTACTCGCATTCACATCGAAAGTTCCTGTGTTCAGGAAGCTAACGTTCTGCTCGACCGTCGTCTCCACGCGCCCATGAGAGGTATCCACATAGCCACGCACGGAGAATTTACGATTCGAACTAACCGAGACCGTACCTATGGTCGTCCCCTTTGTATCGGTCGCCAGGTTCTCTACAACCTGCGGAACAGGCTGCGCGCTCAGGCTGTTGCTAAGCAGATCGCCGCTGACCTGCTCGCGGCCGTGGTCCGTGTAGACCAAGAGATTTGCTGTTGCGAGGAAGTAACTGTCCGCGTTGTAAACTCCAACGCCAACTGTGTGCTGGCTTCCATCCGAGAGCACGCCCGCGAATGGCGTAAGGTCCACACGATAAGGCTTGAAGTTCAACGTCTGTACCCCGGTCACCGGCTCCCAGAGATAGGGGTCGATCCCACCGGTGTAGATCCACGGATAGACCGGTGCAACACCGGCAGGCTTTCCGTCGATCGTTACTTCGGTCTCGCGGAAGGCTGTATTGCCGCAACTCTCAAGCGCGGTCGTCTGGTCGTTCGGCACGCAGAAATACCAGAACTCATCGTTAGACTGGCTCTGTGCGATCACATCGAGATATACCTTCTCAACGTTGCGCGGCAGGTTCAACGTTTGGGTGACCTGGTCCGAGGTGGTGTTGAGTGTGCCGGCGTTGTTACCCGAACTGACTGGTACGACGACGTCCGGAACCGGAGGAGCCGGGGCGAAGAGGGAAGCCGAGTAGAACTCAAGCGCCGCACTTCCATAGATGATCCCAGTGTAGGTGGAGTTGACCACGTTCCCGATCTCAGCCTGTCCTGTTTGCGCCGTCTTGAACAGTGCCGATAGATCGGTCAGATCGCTCTCCACATGCCAGGACGGGCTCAATGCACTACGCGGCTCCGCCGTGGTTCCGTAGAAGATGTTTGCGTTACCGAGATAGAACTCCGCAGTGCGGTCGAACTGTCGTCCGGCCGTGACTGTAAAGTCCGCCGTAAAGACCACCTTCGCCCAGGGACCAGGGCACGCGGCAGGTGGTGTGTAGTTGAGCGGCTTTCCGTTGAAGTCGGCAAACTCCTGGTTGTTGAGCAGTTGGACGACGCATGGCTTGGTTCTCGGCCGTGAGATTGGTGGCTCCGCACTAACAGGATTTGAGGAGCCTACCTGCGGGGTGGAAGGAACAATGACAACCTGCGCAGAGGCAGCGCCGGTATATGCGAACGCAAATAGAAACAGTGAGGAGGAAGCGACGAAACGGCCTAAGCCCCGGAGAGACTTTATAGTGGTATGCACAGGAACTTCCTTTCTTGGCCCAACAGCGGCCAAGATATCACAGCTCCGGTAATGAGCTGCTTCCTTTCGTAAGGCGTTCACAGCGCGTCGCTAGATCGGGATGTCAGAGGTTGATGCGAGCGGTGAATTGGGTATGGTGGAAATCGGTTGTCTGACCAATTTCTAGAAGGCGAACATCGCTTGAAGGAAGATGGTGCGGTTGCCAGGAGTTGGCGATCCGTAGGGACCACTCGCAAGTGATTGCGTCTGGCCAAACAGCGATGAATTCAGAACGCCGTTTGGCGTTCCGAGATTCACGACGTTGAAGATATTCAACGCCGCCCCAACCAGGGTAAGACTGTATCTACGAGGAACCGTGGCATCTATCTTGACTTGAGCTTGACCACCGCTCAACCCGCGGCCGTTGACGCTGCCATTGTTTTGTCCACCCGCTGCGCCCGACGAACCTTCAATTTTGGGGCCAATTCCAAAAACTTTGCTGACGCGCATATGGAACACCACATTGGCAGGTCCGGTGCCAACGTTGTAGGGGACGATAGTCTCCCCTTTCCCTACCGGATTCTTGTCAAGACATCCAAAAGGGGTAGATACAACATCTGCTGCGCCGCAGGTTCCGTAGGTCGGCCGGGCATTGAACTGGTTATTGGCAGTTAGATCGTTGCCTATCGAAAGGTTGTAAGGCGTTCCTGACTGAGTAGCGAGGAGGGGAGCAACGATGATCCCATGCGGAGCGGCATAACTCCCAAGCAGGAAAAAGCGGTTATGAATACCGAAACTAGCGCGGCCATAGTCCAGCCCGGGGTTTTGCGAGACCGTCGGGAATGAGGTAACACCCTGCGTATCGCTCTTTGCTTCACTGAAGGTGTATGTGCTGTTGAAGGACAGATGGCGGAAATGTGCGCTCGCCGTCACAATGACCTGATGCTGGCTATAAACACCTCCAGATTGAAACTGGTAGTTATAGCTAGTAGGAGTGGGCCCTATGACGGTATAGGTGGAGGGATCGAACTCCGGCGCGGTCACATTATTCGAAAGATACTGATGGACCCCTCGCGTGTAGAGGTAGGTCGTATTAAAAGTGATTTGCTTGTTGATTTGTCGGTCCATGCCGATTCCGCCTTGCATGTCTAGAGCGGAATGAAAGTGGGTATCGATCGAGTACAGGGTCGGCAGAGATGCGCTGGCACCACTCAGGTTGCCCGGCGTTGCCGGTGCCGCCGGATTATAGAAATTGGGATTGTTGATCACGAAGCTCTGCTGATTCACCCCATTCTGGTGAATGGCTTGAATCACATATGGCACTCCATTTGACGAACTAAAAGAGTTGGGCACAGTGAAGCGGTTATAAAACCAACCATAGCCAGCACGGAAAACGGTTTTAGAAGGAGTCTTTCCGACAGGCCCCGGTGCCCAGGCTACAGCAAAACGTGGACCCCAATCAGCATGATCATGAATACGGTTCTGTCCCTCATAGCGGAGACCATAACTTAGCGTAAGGTTCGGTTTCCATTTCCAGTCATCCTGATAGAAAAGCGCTCCATCGAACATCAAAACGCGTGCCAGTGGATTGTTTACCACGGTGGCGTGATATTGATCAGGCGTTTGTGCCAGATAGTGCGACAGAGACTGGAAGATGTAGTTGCCATTGTCTCCGGACGTCGAGTAGTTAGCGTCGCGATAGGCACGCAGACGCGTACCAAAACGTATGGTGTGGGCTCCAGCAGTGGCTGTGGAGTAGTTCTGCAATTCAAAGATGTCTTGATGATCCCTAACCACGCCGGAGTTGCTTCCTCCGTCCGTGAAGGCGCCTTGAACCGTGACCGTTGGAGTGAAGTAGCTGGCAACCTGATTATTGCGGACTCGCCGCCATTGGAAGCGAGTCTCATTAATGATGCGCGGGTTGACGACCACCGTATCGCCAATCTGAAATGCGTTTTCCTGGTTGTCCACATCGAAGGCCTGCGTGGGAAGATTCAATGTGCCCACCCCGCCACCGGTCTGGAGGGACCGAGTGAAGGCGTCGCGGGCTGTCAGTGTATTGTTCTTTCCGAGTTGGAAATCCACGCGCAAATTGGCAGACAGAAAAGACACAGGGTTAGGCACCACTGTATTCAATGTTGTGGCTGTATTTGCTGGATTGACTGCGTTCACAATACTTTGATTCTGTCTATTAATGTAAAAAGCATTCGAGAAATAAGAAGCATTTTTAGAGAGCGGTCCGTTTACGTCTCCCTGTAAAAAATATATGTAGTAACTCGGCTGACTCCTGGCCAGAGGATTTGCCGTATTCCAGGCTGAATCACTGCCCAGTGAAGAGATGTGTCCCTTGAGCTTGTCCGAGCCTGGTTTGGTAAGGATTTCGATCCTTCCATAGCCAATGCGATCAAACTCCGCCGAGAACGGATTTTGGTTGACGCGAATCTCGCGGATAGAGGACTTTGGAGGAAGTTGGCCGCCGGTGAAGCCATCGATATAAATCTGACCCCCGTTGGGACCCGCTGCCGGTCCGGCGAGTGCCTGCAATTCGTTTTGCAGTTGGTCAGGGTCGTCCGACAAAGCATCAAGATCCCTTCCCCTGATCACGACCGCGCTCGCGTTCGCATCGGGGTCGACGCTGACGCCGGAATGTTCCCCGGTGACAGTCATCTCCTGTTGTTGGACGGCGATAGCCAGGGACGCATTCAGTTGTTGGGCCCGGCCTGCGACAATCTGGACGTTTGACTTTGAAAAGGAAGCGAATCCCTCGGCGTCTACACCTAGTGTGTAGGACCCTGCCGGGACCGCACTGAAGGTGTATGCCCCATCCCTGGATGACTGTGCGCTGAAGCTGTTGCTACCTTGTGTAAGCGTTACGGCGGCTCCCGGCACCACGGCACCACTAGGATCGAGCACCTGCCCATGCAGACTTCCAGGGGATTGTGCAATCGCCAGCGAGGGGTAGGCGAACGGAATAACAAGGAGGAGTAAGCAGAACTTCTTCACTATGCGGCGATAGGCTCGCTTCGGGAAATTCATGGGGAGCACCCTTGTTCCGAGAGATACGCTGGCAATAAATCAAAAGTTCCAACAAATCGGTTTGGGTATGACACCGGATTAGACTGGGGGCAGGTCTCCCGGTTAGGGCAAATAATTTAAATATTTTGCCTCTCAGGACAGCGATTCTCAGCTCTCCTAAGTCCCATTTGCAGCAGACTGTGCTGGCAGATGGTGGTCTGCGAGGTCGATTTTAGGGGTGCGGAACATGGCACTTCGCGTTGCGTGGCTCCTACGGCACCAAAATGAGGATGCGCGGCGTCTATCGCGAGGGGTACTGCCGTCTGAGCGTACTGTCCACAGCGGGTCGTTCGACGAATTTGATTGCATGATCTCGCCTGTCGCCTCTCATGGACCAAAGTGCGACAGGCTGTCCTCGGAGACAGATCTACGAGCTAAGAACGGGACTTGATCCGGAGAGGCTTCGGATCATCGTCCTCCTCCTCTTCGTCTTCATCCTCGTCTTCATCTTCGTCATCGTAGTCCTCATCATCTTCATCCTCTTCTTCGTCGTCCTCTTCCTCCTCATCATCATCTACATCGTCTTCATCCTCTTCTTCGTCGTCCTCATCTTCATCCTCATCATCGTCGACGGGTGCTTTGGCGGCGAAGAGGCTCTCTGGCACAGCGTATTCGCTCATGCCGGAGGCATCGCCGGCAGTCGGAACGTGAGCGCCGATGGTGAAAAAGTCATCGATAAGGTCGGTGTTTTGTGCGGTCATTGCCATATTTGTTCCCCTGGAAGTAGGTCTTGCTGCTTGCGGTTGGATGCTTGTGCTCGAAAGAGGATAGCAAGCGAGCGGTGGAAAAGCGTTTACTAGCCGTTTATGGACGACATTTTGGGCAAGACGGCTGACAAGCAGGGGCTACCTTGCCTATCTTGCTAGCCTCGATGGCCGAACATTACTGTTCGGCGAATGGCCGGAGCTGTTTTTCGGTGGGTGGAGAGGTGAAGAGGCTCACAGTGACAAGGCAGAGGAGGCTGACCAGAAGAGCGGGAAGGATAGCGTCACGCTCGGCGATGACAGAGGGAAGGTTGCGGTGGATGAAGGCGGTGTCCCAGAAAATGGTGATGGCGGTCCCGGCGGCGATGCTGGCGACGGCCCCGGCGGCAGTGGCGCGCCTCCAAAAGAACGCGGCGAGGATGACAGGTGTCAGTGCGGCGGCATAGATAGTGTAGGCATAGAGGGACTTCTTGAGGACGGAGTTGATGTGCATCGACTGGTAGAGCGCCCAGACACCGAGCAGAACGACCATGAGGCGGGAGACGATGAGGGTCTTTTTGTTGGAAGCTTCGGGGACGAGGTAGCGCAGGTAGATGTCATTGACCAGGTTGGTGGCAGGGGAGAAGAGCCAGTTGTTGGCGGTGGAGATGATCTTGGCGAAGATGGCGCCCATAAGCAGCGCGCCGAGGAGGCGGAGGGGAGCGGAGCCGGAGAAGCCATGCAGGCCGAGGTAGGCGAGAATCTCGCGGGGGCGGTCGTGGACCTCGCCGGTCGGAAAGAGGACGGAACCTGTGACGGCGAGGGCGACAATGACGGTCTCGAGGATGACGGTTCCGATGATCCAGCCAACAACGGCACGGGTTGCGTCCTTTTCGGACTTGGCGGAGAAGAATTTCTGATACATGGACTGGTTGCCAAGCAGGAGGAGGCAGGTGGGAAGAAAGATCTCGAGGCACTCGATGGGGGAGAGATCGCCGAAGAACTGGAAATGGGTGGCGGGAAGGCTGGCGTGGATTGTGGCCCAGCCGCCAGCCTTGTGCATGAGGACGGGAAGTGCGATACACATGGAAAAAGTGGCGAGCAGGCCGATGGCGACGTCCATATAGGCGACGGAGGCCATGCCGGCAATGGCAGTAAAGAGGATGACGAAGGCGGCGATGATGTATCGTCCAAGCTCAGCGGTGATGAGGGTGGGGAAGATGAGGTGGAGGATGTCGCCGCCGCCGACGAACTGGTAGCTGGTGACGGCAGTGTAGGTGAAGAGAATGGCGATGACCCCGAGGACGCGGGCGGTCTGGTTATACCGGGCTTCGAGCAGGTCGGGGATGGTGAACTGGGCGAATTTGCGCGCCCGCGGAGCGATGAAGTAGATCAGCAGTAGCCCGGCCCATCCGCCGCCGCCCTGCCAGAGCGCCGCGAAACCGTGCCGGTAGGCGTTTTCTGCCCCGCCAAGCAGCGAGCCCGAGCCAATCCAGCTCGACAGCAGCGTAAAGACGAGCACGAACGCGGGCAGTGACCGTCCGGCGACCAGGTAATCGGCCTTGGTTTTGACCTTGCCGAGCCGGGTAAGCGAGACGGTGAGGAGTGTGAGGACGATGACGAGGAGGACGGCTGCGTAGAGATTCATGCTGTGTGGGGATTGTAGCGTGCTCAGGAATCCGATGGCACCTCTCTCCCACCTGCCTACACACTGCGGTTTCGTGGGAGATCGAAGAAATGGCAGCAGGTAGGAGGTAAGAATCAGGGATGGTTCGTCCAGTTATCGTCCTGAAAAGAGTTCATGGTACGTTTTGCGCAAGTAGAGGTAGCTTGCGCGGGAGGTTTGGAGCGTGGGAGTGCTGGCGAGCATCTATTCAAGTGGTGACATGAATGCTTGAGAGAAATGTAACCAGGGGACTCTGGAAGCACAGGCCCTTCGCGGTGCAGAAGGTCGAGCAACTGGTGAAGTTGGTGCATGAGAGCCATGCTATGCCGCTCACCGGTGAGTCGCGCCCCGTAGAACTGGTCAAAACCGGACAGATGGGGGTCACGTTTATCGGACACTCCTCGTTTTTATTGCAGGTAGCGGGCAAGAATGTTCTGGTCGATCCTGTGTTTTCGACCCGTCTGGTGGTTTTGCGGAGACAGCGGCGACCGGGCGTGCTGGTCGCGGAGCTTCCGCCAATCGACCTCGTACTGCTGACACATGCACACATGGACCATCTGGATAAAGCCTCGCTACGCGCAGTGGTGCGCGCGACTCGGCGTCTGCGCGGTGTCGCTCCCGAAGTGATCGTCCCTCAAGGCGTCGAAGATCTGGTGGAGCCGATGCGGTTTGCGCGCGTCCACGGGATGCAGTGGTGGGATCAAATCAAGGTGCAGGGGCTCCAGGTCACGATGACTCCCTGCAAGCATTGGGGTGCGCGGATGTTCCGCGACTCGTACCGCGGCTTCGGCGGCTACTGCCTTAGTGGTGGCGATCAGACTATCTACCACTCGGGCGACACGGCCTACTTCGACGGTTTCGCCCAGATCGGCGCACGGCTGAGGCCGGATGTAGCGTTGCTGCCTATCGGAGCATACTTTCCGGACACCTACCGGACGGTGCATACAAGTCCCGAAGAAGCAGTTCGTGGCTTCGTCGAGTGCGGAGCGAAATGGATGGTGCCAATGCACTTCGGAACCTTCCGGCTGGGGCGCGAACCGATGGAGGAGCCGGTCCAGCGACTGGTGGCCGATGCGGAGCGATTGGGGATTCGCGATCGGGTAAGAGTTCTAGACGAGGGTGCGACTCTGCGACTTTCTTCCAAAGGAGGCATCGTATAGGCATGGCTACTGTGAATGCTGTATCGAGTGAAACGTTTGCGATAGGTGGAGACCTGCACGTCAACCGGTTGGGCTATGGTGCGATGCGGATCACCGGCGAAGGCATCTGGGGTTACCCCAAGGATGTCGAGGGAGCAAAGAAGGTTCTGCGCCGCGCTGTGGAATTGGGTGTGAACTTCATCGACACCTCTGATGCCTACGGGCCAGTCGTGAGCGAGACGTTGATTGGCGAGGCGCTGTCGCCCTACGCAAAGGGCGTCGTGATCGCAACCAAAGGCGGCCTGACCCGGCAGGGCCCAGGCAAGTGGCTTCCCGTAGGGCGTCCGGAGTACCTCCGGCAGCAGGTGGAGATGAGCCTGCGCTACCTGAAGCTGGAGACGATCGATCTCTGGCAGTTGCACCGCATCGATCCGAAAATACCAGTGGAAGAGTCGCTCGGCGAGATTGCCAAACTCCAGCAGGAGGGCAAGATCCGCCACGTCGGTCTATCCGAGGTGAAACCGCACGAGATCGAGCAGGCGCGAAAGGTCGTCAAGATCGTCAGCGTGCAGAACCTGTACAACATCGGCGACCGTCAGCACGAGGATGTGCTCGAGTACTGCGAGCAACATGGGATTGGCTTTATCCCATGGTTCCCGGTCGCGGCAGGTAAGCTGGCGCAGCCCGGTGGCAAACTGGATGAAGCCGCGAAGAAACATGGAGCGACCGTGAGCCAGCTCTCACTGGCGTGGTTGCTACACCGCTCGCCAGTCATGTTGCCGATCCCAGGCACCTCTTCGGTCAAGCATCTGGAAGAGAACATCGCCGCCGCGGATGTGAAGCTGAGCGCCGCGGAGTGGAAAGAGATCGAAGCCTCTGCGAAATAAGTCCATCCCCATGCAGAAAAAGCCGCGCTAAATGCGCGGCTTTTTTTATTTGGCTTCGGCAGCCCAGTAGCTGCTGCGGGCCGCGACCGTCATCTCCGGATGCCCCTTCAGCGATACGCCGATCGAGTGAAGATCCGGCTGATTAGAAGTTGGTCGAAAACTCAGCATGTAGCGATTGGCAATGTGGTTGCTAAGGATGCCGAGATCATTCTCAAAGCTATGCTTGTCGGCGAAGTCGAGGGACTCGCCGCCTGAGAGACTGGCTGCTTCGGCTGCTGCGTCCTTACCCATGGCACTGATCGCCAGCTTCAGCGGCACGCCAAGGTCGAAGTACGCCACATAGTAGTTGCCCCCAACATTGACTGGCTTGTTTGGATGCTCCTTCTCTTTGAACAAAAAGGCATCTTTCACCTTTTCCTTATCAGGCGAGAAGGTGACGCTGTAGATGGCAGTGTTTGTCTCGGCGACACTGCGGACGATGTCCTCGATGCGAGTCTTGCTCCCGCTATCGTGCGTCTGGCTTAGAAGCAGGATGGCACGTCGCGTATTGGCAGGCTGCTGCTTCAGCAGGTCGAGGGCGAAGGCCAGCGCATCGTAGATCGCAGCACCATCATCGCCGGGCTCGGGCTGGGTGAGCGTGCCAGGAAGGGAATCGAGGTCGGCGACGAAGGGACAGAGAGTGCGGGGCTGGCTATCAAAAGAGACAAGCGCAACCTGATGCGGCCCTTGGCCGACCAACGTGTCGAGCATGGTGTCGAGATCGTGCATAGCGTCGAAGTGGCGCGGAGCCGAGGCTCCTGTCTGCATCAACACGACGAGCGCCAAAGGCTGCTTGAGATCTTCTTCGAGGGCCACGCGCTGCGCAACACCATTGTCGGTGACGGAGAAGTCGCTGGCAGAGAGGTTGTAAGCCAGGTCGCCTGTGCCAGCCCGGACGAGTGTGGGAACGAGGACAAGAGTGGAGTTGGTGCGTATGGTTGGCGAGGTGTTTTGCTGTGCCATAAGCAAGGCAGTCATGGCCGGAAGAAGGATCAAGAGGCGGAGAAATGGTGGCACACGCATGGTCGTCTCCCGGCAACTGAAAATAGGGTATCGCAAGGCAGGCATTTTCCATCGCGAGAGCAACCTCTGCCATTCTGAAAACAACCCTTGTCATTCTGGCCCTGAGCTTGTCGAATGGGGAAGAATCGCCATATTTTGTTCGAAGCGCCACAGCCTCACACCATTGGTGAAAATGCTCTAAACAAACAGTGTCGGATCAAGCGCGGCCTGTACCTCAGCCGCGCTTTTTCCTGTAATGCGGAGGGTCTTGCTGCGGCTGGTAGCGCCGGTCATAAGGACGATGCGAGCCTTGGGCAGGCGCAGAGTTTCGGCGAGGAAGGCGATCAGCGCTTCGTTCGCGCGACCGTCCACAGGCGGAGTCGTCAGGGAGATCTTGAGGGCGGAGTCATGCGTGCCAGTGACGGCGTTCTTCCGGGCGCCGGGATGGATGCGGACGGTGAGCGTGCAGCCGTCTCTTCCGTCCTGCGCGAAGGTCTCGCTCACGATGCAGGATACTCGCGCTTGCCGAAGATGGCCGTGCCGATGCGGACACAGGTGCTCCCCTCCTCGATGGCGACGACGAAGTCGTTCGACATCCCCATGGAGAGCTGGGTGAGCGCTGGATGGAGCTTCTGCTGCTCGTCGCGGAGCCGACGCAGGTGCTGGAAGTACGAACGCGCGGGCTCGGGATCGACGGACCACGGCGGAACGGTCATGAGGCCGCTGGGGATGAGGTGTTCCAGCTCCTGGATCTGCGAGAGAAGCATCGGCAGATCGTCGGGAGCGAGGCCGTGTTTGGACTCTTCGTGGCTCAGCTTGACCTCAATCAGGATGGGGAGCTTTTTGTTGAGTCCCGCAGCGGCATTATTGAGCCTCTGGGCGATCTTGAGCGAGTCGACGGTGTCGATAGCGGAGAAGAGCTCGGCTGCCTTGTTGGTCTTGTTGCTCTGTAGGGGGCCAATCAGGTGCATCTCCAGATCGGCTAAACCGCTGAGATGAGCGGACTTCTGCTCGAACTCCTGGACGCGGTTCTCACCGAACAAACGCTGGCCAGCGGCGTAGGCTTCGAGCAGGGACTCGACCGGATGGACCTTGCTGACGGCCATCAGGGCGACCTCCGATTCGGGTCGGTGAGCTCGACGGCAGGCGGCGGCGATCTGGTCGTGCAGATGGGCTAGGTTTGCTTCAATGGTCATACTTGTTGCATCTTATCCTTATAGGGCAGAGGAGAAGGTATGTCGTGTTTTCGATGTTGTATGACCAAGTCGGGACGATGTTGACCACACACATCGGGGCTTGAGGACGCTTCGGCGGTAGAAATCCCAACGCAACAGCAGACATTCTCTACAAAGGAAACTACGGTTATGTCACTACATATTGGAGATATCGCGCCTGATTTCACGGCGGAGACGACAGAAGGCAAGATCAATTTCTACGACTACATCGATGGCAAGTGGGCGGTTCTCTTCTCGCACCCAAAGAACTTTACTCCTGTCTGCACCACGGAGCTGGGCTATACGGCGTACCTGAAGCCGCAGTTCGAGGCCCGCGGCGTGAAGGTGCTGGGTCTGAGCGTGGACAAGCTCGAGTCTCATGAGCCCTGGTCGAAGGACATCGAAGAGACGCAGGGAACGGCACTGAACTTCCCTCTGATCGCCGATACTGACCGGACAGTTGCCACGCTCTACGACATGATCCACCCGAACGCCTCGGACACGATGACGGTACGGACGGTGTTCGTTATCGGGCCGGACAAGAAGGTGAAGCTGTCGCTGAATTACCCGGCCTCGACAGGCCGCAACTTCGACGAGGTGATTCGCGTAATCGACTCGCTGCAACTGACGGCCAAACACCAGGTAGCGACGCCGGTGAACTGGAAGAACGGTGAGGATGTGATCATCAGCGGCGCGGTCTCGGATGAAGCAGCCCGGGAGAAGTATCCACAGGGCTTCAAGACCATCAAGCCGTATCTGCGCGTGGTTGCTCAACCTCAGTAAACGGATCGATTCAGCAAACAAAAGCGGTGGCAGCCATCAAGGCTGCCACCGCTTTTGTTTGCCTGTTACCAACGTGGAACGTCTTCCAGGCGGTTGCGGTTCTGGAAGGGAATCATCCAGCCGGGGTATTCGGGAGGCAGCGCGCTGACTTCGTCGAGCTGCTTCAGCTCGTCTTCGGTGAGGACGAGGTTGACTGCGGCGAGGTTTTCGGCAAGCTGGTCAGGCCGCTTTGCTCCGATGATGACCGAGGAGACGAATGACTTCGCCAGAACATAGGCGAGCGAGACGGTTGCAGCCGAGACGTTGTGGGCCTTCGCGATCGGGATGAGAACGTCGAGGATCTTCCAGGTGCGCTCCTTGTCGACGATAGGGAAGTCAAAGGTGGAGCGGCGGGAGTCCTCAGGCTTCTGGTTCTCACGGGTGTATTTGCCGGAGAGCAGGCCACCAGCGAGTGGGCTCCAGACGAGCAGGCCGAGCTTCTGGTCTTCGAGCAAAGGGACGATCTCGCGTTCGAGGTCGCGGCCTGCGATGGAGTAGTAGGCCTGCAAGGTGTCGAAGCTGGCAAGGTTCTTGAGTTGCGAGATGCCGAGCGCCTTCATGATGTTCCAGGCCTGCCAGTTGGAGATGCCGATGTAGCGAACCTTGCCCTGGCTGACCAGCGTGTCGAGGGCGCGGAGGGTCTCTTCGACGGGAGTGACTGTGTCGGTGCCGTGGATCTGGTAGAGGTCGATGTAGTCCGTCTGGAGGCGGCGTAGCGAGGCATCGACAGCATCCATGATGTGGCCGCGCGATGCGCCGACGTCGTTGCGTCCGGGGCCGACGCGCCCGAAGGCCTTGGTAGCGATGACGACATCTTTACGGGTGATGTTGAGATTCTTCAGGGACTGGCCGAGGGTGCTCTCCGAGTGTCCGTCGGAGTAGACATCGGCGGTATCGAGGAAGTTGACGCCAGCTTCGATGGAGAGCCGGATAAGCTCGTCAGCGCCTGCCTGTTGGGTGTCGCCGATGGCCTTCCAGATGCCTTCACCGTCGGAAAAGGTCATGGTGCCGAGACAGATCTTGGAGACGAGGAGGCCGGTATTTCCTAGTGTCTTGTATTGCATTGAGGGAGCCTTTCGGATGCGCAATCGCGCGCTACGTTCTAAGCATTGGATTGTGGCCGGCTCGACGAGGATTTATTTTCACAATTTTCCATAGTGTTTTCAGGCATTCGTGGGAGTATATTGGCATTCTTCCTGGGACAGAAGTTGCCACGAACTTTAGGAAACAGTGAGGAGTTTTTAGAATGTCAGAGTTTAATCAGGAACCTGAAGTAATCTCCGTTCCACCGCCGGCCTCCACGGGCTCCGGGTTGGCCGATAACGTTGCCGGCGCACTTGCTTATGTCACTATCATCCCGGCCATCGTGTTTCTGGTGCTGGAGCCCTACAGTAAGAATCCGTTCATCCGCTTCCATGCCTTTCAGAACATTGCACTGTGTGTCTGCTGGATTATCGCTTCGGTGATCATGATTGTTCCCATCATCGGATGGATCATTGGCGCGCTGCTGTTTCTGGTTCTGTTTGTTGCGTGGGTGCTGTGTCTTGTCAATGCTTTTCAGGGCAAGAGGTTCTCGCTGCCGATCCTTGGGCCATTCGTCGAGAACTTGGCGAAGTAGCCGGTCTAACAGTGTCACAAAGGCCAATCCTCGGGAGAGGATTGGCCTTTGTGCGTCCTGCTTCTAGTGCTTGTTGTACATGTCGATGACGTCCTTGCGGAGCAGCGACTGACTATCGGGGCGGGTGTAGAACATGTGGCCGCCGTTGTATTCATGCACCTGGACGCGGGTTGAATCGCCCATGATTGGCATTTGGTCGACCGTGAGAATCGAGCCCATGAAGGGGCAGGAGAGATCGTTCCAGCCGTGGACGATGAGGACGCGGAGCTTAGGGTCGGCGGCGACTGCTTCGCGGAGGTCGGGGACGGAGCCTTTGCGGAGGTCGGTCTGGTTGTCCCAAAGGCGGTTCACTTCTCCGCTGAGGGCGTAGTAGCGATTCGTGGTCTTCCAGCCGACGACGCGGGTGGTGAAGTCGACGATGGCGGTGGTTGTGGGAGCAATGATGCTCTCGAGGATGGGGTCGTTCGTCTGTTGGTTGGGAGCGTAGGGAAAGGGATCGTAGCCGGTGACGTTGGAGTCGTAGACGGAGCCAAGCTTGCCCTCGCGGCGGTGAATCTCGCGGAGGTAGGAGCCGATGTCGAGGCGGCCGCCGGCGTATTTGACGTAGGTGGGATCGAGGCTGGTGAGTTCGGCGACGTGCTGGATCATGCGGTCGGTTGCAGCCTGGTCGGAGCGGCCTTTGAGGAGCGTGGCGGCGTATTCACCGCGGGTATAGGCGATGACTTCGGCCATGGTTTCTGGCGTGAGTTTGTGCTGGCGCTCGAGGTTGGCGGCGGTGATGGAAGGAAGCGTGGCCATCCAGGGAATCGGCGAGAGATCGCCGTAGTCGTCGAGGCCGGGATTGAGATACGGCGAGACGAGAACGATGCCGTTCATGGCAACGCCGAGCTCTGACTGTAGATAGTGAGTGACGCGCGGGCCGCGATAGCCGCCGTAGCTTTCGCCGACGAGGTATTTGCGGGAGAGCAGGCGGTCGTTTTTGACGAGCCAGTCGTAGACGACGAGCGAGAGGTATTGAATATCGGGCGTGGGGGCGTAGAAGAGTTTTTTGGTTTCGGCTTCGTCGACAAGGGAGCGGCTGAAGCCGGTGCCGATGGGGTCGATAAAGACAAGGTCGGTGAAGTCGAGCCAGGTGCCGGGATTGTCTGAGAGCGTGGCCGGGTCGGAGGGGCTGTCGCCCTCGTTGGCGAAGGCGATGTGCTTGGGCCCGATGGCTCCGAGGTTGAGATAGACCGACGCTGCTCCAGGGCCGCCGTTGAAGGCGAAGGTGACGGGGCGGGCTGGTGCTCCTTTTTCGGGTTCGACGGTGAAGGCGGTGTAGACGACGTCGCCGGTGGGCTTGCCCTCGTTGTCGTGGAGGGTGATGGTGCCGACGGTGGCGGTGTAGTGCAGCGTCCTGCCGTTGAGCTGGATGGTCTGCTCGACGTGGGCGTCGGCGGGGAGCGGCGGGAGTTTTTCAGCGGCGGGTTTGGCGGCAGTGGCGTCTGGCTTTGGTGCGGGGTGATCTTGCGGGAAGGCAGGCAGAGTGAGGAGCAGCAGAGCGGGGGCGAGATGGCGCAATGTCATATGGAGATACTGTATCGCGCTGGGCCTTGATGCCGCTCAGCGGTCGCCCTCGTGCGCGACATCCCACCCTTTCGCGATGAGACTGCGAAAGGATGGGGCACCCGGCACCCGGGCAGCGGCAAAGGCGAAATGCGGGGGTCTCTCCACTGCAGCGGCAAATGCGCCGCCTCCGGTCGAGATGACGAAGAGCGGTGGCGATTTTTAGAGACTGGACACTCTCATTGCTATGGGTGTTCCAGCTTGGAGTGGCGAACGGTTTGATGGATAGAGAAGCCCTCGGCCAAATAGTCTCGGATCGAGGTTGGGGGCAAGAATTTCGAGGTGTAGGGCAGATCGTCGTCGTCCTCATCTTCATCGTCTTCCTCGGTCTGGCCTTCGAGGGTTTTGCCTTCGGGGGGCTGGGACAGAGCGTTGGGGTCGGGTGGAGCGAGGTCGAGGTGATCGGACGATGGGAGGATGGATTGGACCATGGATTTTGGGTCTGGTGCGAGCTCCGGGTGCGCCTCGAGTTCCTTGATGCTCTGAGCGGCGAGCTGGAGGCCGTAGAGGATGGCCTTGGCACGCTTGAGCTCGATCTGGCCGGTGGCGATGGCGTTGACGGTCTGCGAGATGGCCATCTGGATGGATGCGCGGTCCTCGAGCGCGTTGAGGCGGATGTGCTGGCCGGGTTCAAAGAATGGATCGAGTGCGCGATTGGGACGGTAGTTGCTGTGGCGCGAGTTCAGGCGGGTATGGAAGTAGCAGAAACGATTGCCGAGCAGAGCGGGCGACTGGCATTGGAGGCCTGTGGTCTTGATGTGGCGGCAGGGCGGTACAGACATGGGTTGTCCTTTCGAGGGGTACACCCCCTATGTAGAAATCACTAAGTGTAATCAATGCAACAGATAGCGTAGGGTGAGTCCGCTAAAGCATTGTATCTATTGGGGTTGGGGCTAAAATCTAGATTCTAAAAGGGAAAGCCCCGGCGGTTGGCCGAGGCTTTCTTTTAGTCTTATTTAAGAGTAGCAGATTGGATGGAACTAATGGGCAACTTTATCCTGTTTGTTTTGTTAGTGTTAGGTGGAAATGGGGCTTGACAAGATTTTTGGGCAGATAGTCGTAGATGGATTGTTTCCGAGGTGCCAACCATCCGGAAGTTGGCCCATTCAGTTAGCACAAGAGCGTTTTTTGATACTTATCCTGCTCAATCGAAACGGCATCGCATTGCCTCTAACCTGAATTGGTGCCTGAATTAAGGGTTGATACAATACCGGCACCATTGCCGTTTTTGCCATAGTCTTCCAGGTTCCGTTGCACGCAGATCTCACCACAAATACTCAGCTAATTTCCAGTATGCAAGGGAGAATCATGTGGCAAACAGATCCTTGTCGCTTTTTGTAATTTGCATCGCTTCTGTCCTCCTCCTAGTCGGTCAGGTGGCTGCTTCACAATCCGCGCACTCTTCACAGTCCGCGGCTAACGCGCAGCAGGCGAACAGGATCACAAGCCTGACAGTTGTCAAAAAGCCCGGTGAGACAGACGGGCGGGCGATGGCAACGGTGAAAGGTAAGACCGGATCGATTGCAGCGCATGCCGTTCAAGCGTGGACCATCATGGATGGCCAGGGGGCTCTGTTCTTGATGTCTCCCCAGAAGAAGGGCGAGCAATATCGTCTACGCTTCTATGAACTGGATGCTGGCAAAGGACGATTTCTGGGTCACGTACCTTTTGTCGAAGCGACGATGACGGAATCGAAAGGGGACGAACCATGGGCCTTCGCTGTGAGTGGAGTCGATCCAGCTACAAAACACAAGATAGTCTTTGCCGGAGATACGGAAGCCATTCATTTCAGGATGGATGGTGCCTCAGAGCCGCACTTCTCCGGAGACTCACTCTCCTTTGCACTGCCCGGTGGGGCGAAGACGATTAAGACTGCTACTTTGCTAGGGCGAGAAGTCGTTGGGCAAATTTATGCACCTTCGAGCGGCGATTCACAGGGGATGTATTTACAGTTTCTTCCCAACGGAGATTCCATTGCCACCACACCTTCAGGTGCAGTCGAACGTGGCCGCTGGATTACAGATGGTTCAGAATTTCGCATTACTTCTTCTACGGAAACCGTAACCGCCTGGCGTCTCGGCGATCTAAAACCTGTCTCCGGCATTCCCGCTACAAGTCGTCTCTCTGTACGCCTTTTGCAGCCGCTGTCTTCAAGGACAGCCAGGGATGACATGGAGGTCAAAGCGGTTTTGATTTCTCCCGGTTTCTTTGGCGATGGGATTCTGCTCCCGCAGGGCAGTGAGTTTGATGGAAAGATCGTCGACGTACATGGCGTGGGCTGGGGCATCAAGCATGAGACCGCCGCGCTCACTATACATTTCGGTTCAGTCAAACTTCCGGATGATCGTGTCCTTCCCATTGATGCGCGTGTTTTCAAAATTGAGAACTCACGAGAGACGGTAACGGATAAGGGCAAGATTCAGGGCATACGGTCCACGGGAACGATAGGACACTCCGCAGAGAACCAGATCGCCTCACTTGCCCAGATCGATCCCATTGCCTATATCTTCACTGGGTCAGCAGGGCCAGCGGTGCTGGGATTTGCCGAGCCCGAGATCCTCTACAATGCCGGCACAGAGTTGTTGATCGAATTCAACAAACCGGTCATCACTGCACAGAAATACGAACCGCGTGTGCCCCATCTGGATTTATCGGTGGAGCAGAAGACCCAATTTGACGCCATGGTGCGAACTCTCCCGTTTCGCACGAAAACTCAGGGTTCAAACAAAGTCTCCGACATTACAAATCTCATCTTTATCGGAAAACTGGAATCGGTCCGGCGTGCGTTCGAGGCTGCAGGATGGACTACTGCTGATGAACTCACCTCTGCCGCCACTTTCCAGACCATGAAGACACTCACCGGCAATCAGACCTACACGCAGGCACCGATGTCGATGCTGGTGCTTGGGGATGATAAGCCTCTGTTTACGCTTCAGAAAGCCACCAACACCTTTTCGTCCCGGCATCATCTCCGCGTCTTCGGAACGGATGAGGCCTTCGATGGCCAACGTGTACTTACTGCCTCCTCCACCCAGGACATCGGCATCGCCTTCTCTTCTAAACAGAAGACGTTCATCCATGTCATCGATCAATATCTCGATAACGAGCGATCCAAAGTGACGAATGACCTCGAATTTACCGGTTGCGTCGAGAGTATCGATCTGGTCCCCCGGCCGTGGGTTCCGCAGGATGCGTACAACTCCACCGGTGATCGTCTGCGCACGGATGGCGATGCTGCGGTACTGAGAATCAATGATTGCGCGAATCCTCATGCAACTCCCGCTACCGTCGCTCCCAGGGCTGGTGCCTTTGAACGGAGCGAACGTAATACGGCACTCACCATCAAGGACACACTTTACCGTGGGAATCTGATCTATACAGGCATTTCTGGTGGCATCAAGATCCACCACTACTTCGCGACAAAGGATGAACTTGGAGAGAATACAGGCGCCTGGCGCAAGAACGACGCCTCTGGCACAGAGTACAGGTTAGCCGGTACGTCGCCATCTCTCCTGCGTCGCAAGGAGCCCTGGGGAGCAAACGTGTCCGGATCGGAACAGGCCAAACTTGACACGGAATCAAAGGCACGTATTGCTGCTCATCGTTGGGACCCACCGCACTATGAGATTGCTCTTAGCCTGGGATACTCCCGCTACCGGGGGCAGAGTGACGTATTGGAGCTGACCGGCGTTAGTGTCACTTCGTCGGTTATCGATCCAAATCATCCTCCCTACTTCATTGCCCTTGGAGATGCCGTAGGCGATGGCTGGGCAGCCAGCGTTTCTCTCACCCTTAATACATGGAACTGGATCTCGAATGAATTCGCGTACTCCCGGCAGCAGACCAAGTTCTATCTCGTTAATATCAGCAACACCCAGCCAGACCAGCCGGATTTTACGCCAGATGGCCGAGTCGTTGGTTTGGCGACACGGCAGTTTGAGTACAACACTCTATTCAACCTCCGTCCCCGCAAATCAAGATGGCGGCCGTATATCGCCGCCGGACCCGTCTTCCAGCTCATTGCGCTTGCGGATGCTCCTTTGAAAAAGCCGAACGGTATCTTCCGGCTCGGTCTCTCGAATATAGGTCTTATCAAGGCAGCCTTCGATTTCGGCAGCACGCCCCCACTTAATGGCGGCGGTATCTTCCAGTTAGGACTGCAGTACGGTGGTGGGATCAAGTACCGGATTCATCCACACATTATGTTGCGCGGCGACTTTCGTGAAACATGGAGCAGGAATCCACGGATCATCCGGGACAGCTATAAGGACTACGAACCGGGTGGATTGGATGATACCTATACCACCACCGTGACCGAACAAGCGCCGCCAGCAAAATACTTTCAGCAGCGCGCTACTGTGGGCGTCGCCTTTACTTTCTAGCCGCTGGTGCCTAACCAGTCTCATAACCGACCGGTCGACAGATCGCTACATAGGTTCGGTGTCCGGGGCATCCAGAGATTGCTGAAACTTCTCGACGAACTGTGCCACGTGCAGGCCGTCGACTAGAGCGTGGTGTACGTGGATCGATACTGGCATAGTGGAGCGGCCGTCCGCCTCAGTAATTTTGCCGAAGGTGATGCGGGGCGCGGAATCTTCGTGGGAGAAGTCGCGCGCATGCGAGATGGATGTGAAGTCGAACCAGGGAAGAATGGAATAACGGATCAGATTGGCCTCTGGATAGCGTTCGATGTCATCTCTCTGCCGCACCCGGTCGAGTTCGATGGACGCTTCGCGCACGAACTCGTCGATTCGTGGTCGGAACTGATAGTGCCCCAGGCCAATGGTGCCGTTCGCACGTCCAACAGCGCTGCCGGCATTGATCTGTTCGTAGCGCCAGACGGTGCCGTCGACAATGCGTGTCCTGAAGTTCTCAACTTGGTGCGCGGCGATGAGTGAGCGATGTAGGAGTGACAAAAAGACTGAGAGGTGATGCTGCTTGGCGTAACGGTAGGTCGCCGTGCAGTCGACGCGGAGGCAGACGCCGTGATAGGGCTCGGTAAAATTCTTGAAGAGGTCAAAGGTCGCGCGGCGCTCCCACGTCTCCAGGTTGATCTTCTGTCTGCTGCCAACCACAATTTCTTGCATGCTCGTATGCTAAATCGCAGAGGTTCTCTCGGTCCTGCTTAGCTTGGAAACTATTCGCGTTAACATGGCAGAGCTTGAAGGGAGCGACGAATGAACATTCCTGAAACCTATGACTACCTAGTTCGCGCCCGCCGGGATTTGTGGGCCGCGCTCGAGAGCGTGCCGGACGAGGTTTTGTCCCGCCCGCTGCTGGGCGGTTCGGAGCTTCACTGCATCAAAGACCTCGTGTTTCACGTTGCAGGCGTGGAGGATTTCTGGATTCACGAGGACATACTGCACGAACAGCCGGTGCTGAAAACCATCCCCTCCCTAAAGGACACTCAAGGCGGCCCCGCCTATGCGGGTTTCGCCCTCGGAACGCTGCTGGACTACTGGAGGGCTGTAGAGCAGAGCACTCTCACTTACCTCGCCGTGCTAACGGACGACGAATTAAGGCGGATTGTGACTGTACACGACTCACCAGACGAGCGGTTCACGGTGGATGGCTTGCTATGGCACGTCATGATTCACGAGATGCGGCACACCGCTCAGATTGCCGTGCTCCTGCGCACGCAGGGCATCAAGCCGCCTTCTCTCGACCTGTTGTTTTACCTGCCATCTGCTTGAGCATCTCACCCTATGCCCTTTTTGGCGCGGGTCTCTAGACGCTCTCGAGGAAACGTAGAACACGCCGCTTGAGCAGTGTTGCGGCGTCCTTGTCATAGGAATGCAAACTCGCGTCGACAAACAGGTGCTGATCTCCTGGATAGAGGTAAAACTCGGCATTCTTGGTCGTCTCGACGAGGTGCCGGGCAGCGTCAAGATCACCGTCCTTGACAAAGAACTTGTCGGCATCCATCGCGTGGATCTGAAGCGGAACGGTTTCGGGCCACGGTGACCCGAACTCCGAGGTGGGGACGCACGCATGAAACAGCAATGCTCCCTTCGCTCCAGGCCGCGTCTGTGCGAGCATCTGCGCGGGCATCACTCCGAGGGAGAAGCCCGCATACACGAGAGCATCAGGCAGCTTCGCTGCGGCGGCTCGGCCGCGTTGGATTATGGTGTCGAGTCCTACGGTCTGAGCGTGGGCGACGCCTTCCTCAATGGTGTCGAAAGTACGCCCTTCGTAAAGGTCCGGAGTATGGACAGTGTGGCCTGCTTGTCTGAGTTCCTCCGCAAACGCGAGGAAACCTGGCGTTTGTCCCTGCGCGTGATGAAAGAGCAATATTGGGGGCATCTTCTTTCTCTTCGTTCAAGATGACAGTTTTGGGTGGATGGTGCCCCATGTCTCAGAGGCGAGGCATGGGCACCCGCAACACGAGCGCGTTTTTTCTCGCGTCTTTATGGCTGGAGTGCAATGGCCAGTGTTACTACATTCCTATTCGCGGGCAATTGGATATTGCTGATCGCTTTTGTGTTGTCTAAACTGAAGGAGTATCCATACAGATAGAACGTCCGATTGTCAGCCGCTCCAGCGGATGTATCGCGATAACTCATTGTTACTGCCTTTGATTCTCCGGAGTAGCTTTGTGGCGTAAACCAATCGCTGACATTTTGCGTAAATGTTGTCGATGAGCTATCCGTATAAGTAGCTTTGAAGCTTTGCGATATTTGGTTGCCTTCTATTCCGGTTGCCAGAATATTTATCTTCGAGAATTTTCCAGATGTCAGTGTCACTGTCTGGTTAGAGACGGCATCCGCGGAGTTCGCTGGTCCGAAGGTAAACGATGAGCTATTCCACACCAAGGATGTTCCCAGCGCATGCGAGGAGTAGGCGTAACCGCCACTATCTAACCCACCCGTAGAACTGAAGCTTGTCCCATCTGTATAAATGCCATTCACGTTGTAAAAAGAAGAGAGATTGACAGGGGTCGAGCTCACCTGTGTATTCATTGTCTGGCCAAAGGCAGTTCCCCACTCAGCAGGGTTGGATGTACCTCCTGGGTTTGCGTTGTAGTACTCCCACGCATCCACTCCTCCAAAGTTAGAGTAGGTAGTCACCAGGTTTTGCACTGTGCTCTCGACCGTACCCACATCGACATAGCCGCTGCCATTGGCAGAGTTGGAAAGCATCCCTGCAACAACCTTATTGGCCGGAAAACCAGCGTTGACGATGTTAACGTAGTCAGACGATGAGGACAGAGAGCCAAACCCGCTATAGAACTGCGTATTGAACCAGGAGATATTCGAGGATTCAGCCGCATAGAGACTGGTGTAGTTGAAGCCGGAGAATGGATCACTCCCACCTTGAAGCGATGAAGCCACAGGCGCCATCGTAATCAGAAAATTGCTGCCGAAATCTGAACGTAGCTGGTTGATAAGGGTCTCAATGTTCGACTGCGAGACGGATTCTTCAATGTCGAGGTCAACACCGTTCAGCTTATATGTCTGCAGCATCTGCTTCAGCGTGGTGTAATACGATGTCAGATTTCCGCTGCTATCAAACAAGGCCGCGTACGATCCTTGAGCCGCACCGCCGACCATCGCCAGTACATTGACACCCTTGCCCTGTAGCGTGGATACCTCCTGCCACAAAGTAGCGAAGATCGCATCGCTTGGCTGATTGTCGTTCAGGTGGATACTGGAACCGTCGCTTTGTGCCCCAATATGGAATGCCGCCACAATCACATCCGTTACATAAGGCTGGTTGGTGCTTGGATTGATGTTGGCCGCTGCCCAAAGCGGAGAAAGCGATACATAGTTACTTGAACTAGAGCTACTCCCGTTATAGATAGTCTGGTCGTAGTAAATAACGCGCTTGCTTGCTGCATTATTTGGAAGACTGGACTGTGCCATCGCTACGCATGTAATGCACCCAAACATGACCCCTAAAAACATGGAAACGTGAAACCTCTTCATAATGAAGACCCCTGTGCGATATGTTGTGTTCTCCGAATCATTGGTTCAGGACTGATATATGCATCTGAACCCGTCTCTCGCTAATGCAGTGATGAGCTATTCGATCTGAGATATTGACGCGAATGGAATCGTTACCACGGACCGGAGCGAATGGTAGGAGATGCCTTCATAGCCTGTCAATAAATTTTCATTCCCACTTCGTCAACTTCTGGATGATGGGCCATCTGGAAGCAACCTGTCCTAAGCCTGAAACGTCGGGCTATCGGAAACTACAACTCAGGTCAGGCTTCGAGACTGTCTTTAGTCATGCTGTGCATAGGGGTGATGGTCGCGGCGGGCGGCGGATCGCGGTATGCTTAGTCGACTTGTCATTTCTTCGTTTGGAGCTCTATTCGATGCGGGTTCTTGCTGCTCTCTTGTGCGCTTTTTTCTTCTCTATTGTTCCTGCTTTTGGTCAGGTGAGGGCTGCTGCTACGCCTCCGATGGGTTGGAATAGCTGGAACCATTTTGCTGAGCATGTGACGGATGCGGATGTTCGCTCGGCTGCCGATGCGCTGGTGAGTACGGGTATGCGGGATGCCGGGTATGTCTATGTGAACGTCGACGATACGTGGCAGGGGGAGCGGGATGCGCAGGGTGTGTTGCATACGAATGCGCGCTTTCCGGATATGAAGGCGTTGGGGGATTACATCCATTCGAAGGGGCTGAAGTTTGGAATCTATTCTTCGCCGGGAGCGAAGACGTGCGGGGGATATGCGGGGAGTCTTGGACACGAGGCTCAGGATGCGAAGATGTATGCCGAGTGGGGCGTGGATTTCCTGAAGTACGATCTCTGCTCGTTCCAGGACGATATGCATAAGGCCAAGGCGGAGCATCCGAACGATCCTGATGCAGAGAAGAAGTTGATGATCGCCGCGTATCACACGATGGGGAATGCTCTGAAGGCTGCGGGACGGCCGATCGTGTATAGCCTGTGCCAGTACGGGGTGGATCAGCCGTGGAAGTGGGGACCGGAGCTTGGCGCGAATATGTGGCGGACGACGGACGATATCGACGACTCGTATGGGCGGATGATTGCTATTGGTTTCAGTCAAGCGGGGTTGTCGAAGTATGCGGGGCCGGGGCACTGGAACGATCCGGACATGCTGGAGATCGGCAATGGGAAGATGACGGAGGATGAGTATCGGACGCACATGACGTTGTGGGTGATTCTCGCTGCTCCTTTGCTGGCAGGTAATGATCTGAGCAAGATGAGCGATGCGGACAAGAGCTTGCTGATGAACAAGGAGGCCATCGCTATCGATCAGGATGTGCTGGGGAAGCAGGGCGATCGTCTGTACGAGAGCGGGGACTTTGATGTCTGGACTAAGCCGTTGAGCGGTGGGCGTGTTGCGGTGGGGTTCTTCAACCGGAGCTGGAGTGTGCGGGATGTTTCGGTGGATCTGGCTCAGATTGGGTTTCCCAAGGGCGCCAGTGTGCGGGATGTCTGGAAGCAGAAGGATTTGGGGCGGCGGTCGGGGGTGGTGACGGATACGCTGCCTAAGCATGGGGCTAGCTTGTTTATTGTTGGGCGGTAGGGATGGAGGTTTGCTTACTCTTCTTCAAACAATGACGGAGTCTCGCGGAAAAGCTCATCGAGGAAGCTGTCGCGGTCGTTAGTGAAGCGGCGGACGATCTGCATGGGCGCGGTTTCTTCGTAGGGGATCTCGTGGAGTGAGCCTTCGTCGAAGGAGACGATCTGGGCATTGGGATAGCCGAGCAGGATGGGTGAGTGGGTCGAGATGAGGAACTGGGCGTCCTTGTAACGGCTTAGGGTGTCGTGGATGAGGACGAGGAAGGCGAGCTGGCGCTGTGGGGAGAGAGCGGCTTCGGGTTCGTCGAGCAGGAATAGGCCGTTGCGTTGGAACTTACTCTCGAGGAGGGTGAAGAAGGTTTCGCCGTGGGAGCGGGCGTGGAGGCTTTGGCCGCCGTAGCTGGGAAGAATAGGGGCAATGGGGATGGCATAGACCTCGTTGTCTAACTCGTCGATATGAGTTGCGGTGTTGAAGAAGCTTTCGGCGCGGAGGAAGAAGCCTGCTCCGGTGCGCTTGTCGAAGGAGAGGCGTAGGGCGCGGACGAGAGCGTCGGTGGAGTGGTTGTGCTGGGTGGTGTCGTGCTGGAGGTTGCGGTTGCCGCCTTCGGGGCCGAAGCCGTAGTGGGAGGCGATGGCTTCGAGGAGGGTGGATTTGCCGGTGCCGTTTTCTCCGGCGAAGAAGGTCACGGGGGAGTGGATGGTCAGCTCAGTGAGTGCGGCGATCGTTGGGACGGAGAAAGGGTAGGCGGTCCAGTCCTCGACTCGTTCGCGCAGGAGGGTGATCTTTTTGAGCATGGGTCTGGAGGGATGATAGCGTGGGCCGATGGGTGAGACGACGGCAGAAGGCAACAGTGGGATGACAAACAAAGGGACAGGCAACGGCAAAGGCAACCGCAGGTCCTTCGACTGCGGCGCTCACGATGGTACTGTGAGCGCCTTCGCTCAGGATGACAGTTCTTGGGTGGGGTGGGTTAGCGGCCGTGCTCTTCTAGGTATTTTTCTACTTCGAGGGCGGCCATGCAGCCAGAGCCGGCGGCGGTGATGGCTTGGCGGTAGCGACGGTCCTGGATGTCGCCGCAGGCGTAGACGCCGGGGATGACCTTGCCTTCGTGGGTGGTGAAGACGTTGTCTCTGGTGAGGATGTAGCCGTCTTCGTCGAGGTCGAGGATGCCCTTGAAGGCGTGGGCATTGGGGATGTGGCCGATGCCGAGGAACATAAAGCTGACGGGGAGGGTGTACTCCTCGCCGGAGAGGCGGTTCTTCAGGCGGAGGCCCTTGACCTCTTTCTCTTCGACGCCGAGGACCTCTTCGACGGTGGTGTTCGAGACGAACTTGATCTGGGGGTGAGCCATGGCGCGGTCGAGCATGATCTGCGAGGCGCGGAAGCGCTCGGTGCGGTTGATGAGGGTGACTTTGCTGGCGAAACGGGTGAGGAAGAGAGCCTCTTCCATGGCGCTGTCGCCGCCGCCGATGACGGCGATCTCCTTGCCGGAGGAGAAGAAGCCATCGCAGGTGGCGCAGGAACTGACTCCATAACCGATGAGGGCCTGCTCGGAGGGGAGGTTGAGCCAGCGGGCGCTCGCACCGCTCGCGATGATGAGCGTGCGGGTGTGGATGGTCTCCTTGCCGATGTTGAGCTCGTAGGGGTGCTTGGAGAGGTCGATGGAGTTGAGGTGAGCCATGCGGAGTTCGGCTCCGAAGCGGGTGGCCTGCTTCTTCATGTTCTCGATCAACTCGGGTCCCTGGATGCCTTCGGGCCAGCCGGGGAAGTTTTCCACCAAGGTCGTAATAGACAGCTGACCGCCGGGTTCGTGGCCTTCGAGGACGAGCGGTTTGAGGTTCGAGCGGGCGGCGTAGATGGCAGCGGTGAGTCCGGAGCAGCCGGAGCCGAGGATAACGGTGTCGCGAGTTGTGATGTCTGGCATATTGGCTCCACTAGTGTAAATGCGGCGCGGAGAAAAAGGATTCATCCTGCGCGGATGGCGGAAAGCGCCTTCGGCGCGCTTGGGTGGGAGAATGGAGTATGGCAAATCTGACACTGGTTTATGGAATGAGACTTCTGCCCGCGGATGAGATTACCGGGGTGGGCGAGGCTCCTGTGGCGTTGAAGAACGGCAATGAGGCGCATGTGACGATGCATGTGCTCGAAGGCTCGAGGGAGCAGATCGAGAAGCAGCTTCGGCTGAGCATTGATGCGTTCTTCGACTTTTATCCGGAGATTTAGAGAACTGTACAGAAATGAGACATAGGGCTTGCTGGCCTCTCTTCCGATGAAAAGGAAGAGAGGTTGGAGGCGGATATGGCTTTGTTTCTGAGGAATCTCTTCTTTGGCGTGCTGACGATGGTGCTGACGGCGTGCGGTGTGCATGGCCAGGTGCAGGATGGGATCTCCCAGCTTAGAAGGCCGATTGAGCCGCTGTCGGTGGCGTTGGAGTTGCCGACGGATGTCGAGGACGAGCTGTACCAGATGTCGCAGCAGGCGGGCATCATCTTTGCCGGGCAGGTGCTGGCGATCCACCAGACGAGTCCTTCGACCATGGGGGCAGGCTGGGTCGACGTGGAGTTCAGCGTCGAGCAGGCGGTGCGCGGGTGCGCGGGGCAAGGAAGATATGTTTTGCGGGAGTGGGCGGGGCTCTGGGCGGGTGGGGTGCAGCGCTATCGGGTGGGGCAGCGGCTGCTGATGCTGCTTCATGCTCCGAGTGCGTCGGGGTTGAGCTCGCCGGTGGGTGGGCAGGATGGCGCGATCCCGATTGCGGGGATGGGAGTCGCGCCGAAGGCTGGGGACGATTCGACGAGTGCCGGAGATCAGGCGGTAGATCTGCGCTGGCTGCAGACGCGGGTGGTGCGGACGCCTTCGACGGGACGGAGGTATCACGGGAAGCCGATCGCTCCGATAGATCCAGTATTGGTGGGGAGGGAAGAGGCTCGGCTGGCTGAGCGCAAGGTGATGCTGCAAAGAGGTTCCGGGCCCCCTGTTTCGACGAGGTTTCAGGGGACGGTGAATCAGGGGAGTTCTCCAAACCTGGCGCGGGGCATTACGTTAGGTGGGGTGTTGGGATTGCTGGGGGCATGGGAGGTCCAGCAGGCGAATGCCGCACGGTAGGCGCGAGCGGTGGAGGAGGCTGCTGGTTGCGGTGGGGATGGTGCTGGTGGTAATCGGGCCGTCGAGCGCGGGAGCGGCTGGGCCACGGTGGGTGATGCCGCCTACCTTTTCCGGCCCTCCTCCTTATGTCTTTCAGTCTGAGAATTTCGTTATCTGGTACACCGACCAGCCGGTGTACTACACCGATCCGGGAGACCTGAGCGCCTGGGTGAATCATGCGGCAGCGGATGCGATGGTGGCTGCGGCGGCGGGAGTGTGGAATGTCCCGACGTCGAGGATCGTGGTGCAGCAAGGCGGGACGCTCGACGAGCAGGTGAGCGGAGGCAATGTCTATGCGGGGCCGGATGGGCTGGTGTTTCCTGCGGATGTGCAGAGCTCGAACTATGCGGCAAAGCAGATTGCGGTGATCTATGACCGGGACGGCTCGGTGACGGACCTGCTGCTGGGAGGCGGAGCGAGCGATCCGAGCGAGTGTCTACAGAACGCCGTGACGGAGAGCGTGGACTCGATCACGGCGGCGGGGAAGATCCAGCATGCGGTGCTGATCCTAAACGGTCGATGCACGGGAGTGGCGCCGGAACAGCAGCTCCAGATGCAGTACCAGCTGGAGCGCGCCTTTGGGCGGATTCTGGGGCTGGGTTGGTCCCAACTGAACGACAACGTCTTTACCGGGACGCCGCAGCCGACGCTTGCCGAAGCACAGAACTGGCCGATCATGCACCCGATCGATGTTGTCTGTGGGCCGTACACCTACCAGTGCCTGCCTCAGCCGTTCACGCTTCGGCCAGACGATGTGGCATCGATCACGACGCTATATCCGGTGACCTCGAGCTCGGCTCCTGCGGGAAAGCAGCCCTATGGTGCTACTGGAAGTGAGATGGAGGGAAAACTCTACTTTCCCACCGGGCAGGGCATGGCGGGGATGAATATTCTGCTCAGGCGCAACAAGCTCCCAGAGCAGCTTGTGGATGCCTATGATGCGGTGTCTGTGGTCAGCGGCGCCCTAATGCAGGAGCCCCGGGGCAACCCGATCACGCCGAACGCAAGCGGCCAGACCGGAAGCGAGACCAGTCCCTACTACGATGTGTCCGGCTATTTTCGCTTCTTCTATATTCCGGTGGCGGCGGGACACACGACGCAGGACGTGCTCCTGAGAACGGAGGCGATCAACCCGTTGTATACGGGACAGTATGCAGTTGGGCCTTATACTGCGTCGACGGTAGCTCCTTCGGGCAATAGTGTGACGTGGCGACGTAACGGTCTTACGCTCTCCTGGGGATACCCCTATTTCAATGCTCCCTATCAGTTGCCTGTCCCAAACGCGGCGAGCACCTGCGCGACCAGTGGGGATGGAACCGAAACCACCCCTTCGCATCCTGCATCGGGAGGGTGGTGGAACGGGCTGATCTGCGCTGCCGGCCATACGGCCTGGACTGGATTGACGGTGCAGGCCAACCGCAGTCTGACGGTAGAGGTGACGGCTCTGGACGAGCAGGGGCTGGCTACGGTCAGCAAAGCGAGACCGGTGCTCGGGGTGTGGGGAGCGGCGGATGCGATCGGGTCGTTGCCAGGGGTGGCGGCTGCGCCGACGGCCTTCAACAGTGTGGATATGGGAATGACGACACTGACCACGCAAAGCACGCTGCCCAACACCTTTCGCATTGCCATCGCGGAGGAGCGGGGAGATGGCCGGCCCGACTACAGCTACCAAGCCAGGGTGCTGTATGCCGATACGATTGCGCCCGCCGTCAGTAGTTATGGGACGACGGTGACTATTACAGGGATGGGGTTTCGGCCCGGCAATACGGTGACGATCAATGGAGTGACGGCGAAGGTCTCGAGCTGGACGGCGACGACGATTGTGGCGACGGTCCCGTTTCTCAGCAGCGTGGCGCTGGGTACGACGGCGACGGTGGACGTTGCCGTGACCGATCTGTCGACCAATGGGACGACGGTGATGACGGGGGCGTTTCAGTATGTGTATACGGCTCCGGTTTATACGCTGTCGCTGGTCTCGGGGCCGTCGGGGAACCTGCCGGTGGGATTGGTGGGGCCGGTGCCGTTTGCCGTGAAGGCTCTGGATGTGGATGGGGTAACGCCGCTGGCGGGAGTTCCGATCGACTTTTCGGCGGTGAGCGGTGGGGTGTCCTGGGGAGCTTGCGGGGCGGCGAGTTGCACGGTGCTGACGGATGCGACTGGGCTGGCTTCGACGACGGTGACGCCCACGGCGGTAGGGGCGGTGACGTTGCAGGCGGCGGGGGTGGGGCAGGTGCAGCAGGTCTCGTTTCAGGCTGTGCCGTTGGTCCGTAGCGTCACGGTTAGTCCGCTGGTGGAGTACCTGGCGGCTGGTGCGACGGTGAGCTGGATGGTGGTGGCGGAGTTACAGCAGCAGGGGACTGCTCCGGCTGCGGGGACTGCTGTGAATTGGGCATCGGCATCGGCTTCGGCTGCGATGACATTGTCGTCGGCCCAAACAGGGACTGACGCACAGGGAGCGACGCAGGTGACGGCGACAGCGGGACCGCTAGTGGGTGGGGTTCAAGCGACTGGTTCGGCGTGTGCCTGGGGTACAGTCTGCGCTACTTTCACGGTGTTGGGGGTCGATCCGTCTCAGTTCGTCGTGGTGCTGATGAGCGGTGCGGGGCAGTCGGTTGCGTCTACGGGGACTCTGGGGGTACTGACGGTGCAGATTACGGACCAGGCGGGTGACCCGGTGGTGGGTGCGGCGGTGCAGATCCATCAGACGGTGGAGCAGTGGACTCCTCCGTGTCCGCCGCTGGGACGATGCCCAGTGGCTCCGGTGTATGAGGCGTCGGTGACTTCGGCGGTCTCGGATGCGGGAGGGATGGTGACGGTGACTCCGCTGCAGATTAGTGGGGCGGAGGTGACGAATGTGGTGGTGACCTCGGGGCCGCTGGGGTTTGTCTCGCTGACGTTGGAGAAGCAGCCGTGAGCGTGTAAGTTATCAGTGTTCAGTTGCCAGTGGGGTGGTGAGGAGGGTGCTACGCGACTGCATTGCCACGGGGGAGAGCTGTGTTACTGCACACGCCTGCGCCGCGATTTGTCCACAAAGTAGTCTGCGACCGCCAGCATTCCGATCACCAAGAATCCGAGTGCGCCCACCACTGAGATCGCAATGATATCTCCTTCGAACACACCCCAGTAAGAGAACACGGTATGCCGCGACAAGAGGAAGTCGTGCGCTCCGTCAATGGCTCCTATGATCGCCAGAATCCTAAGGAATGGTCGCGCCTGCGCTACGCGCCAATAAAGCGCGGCAGCTATTACTAATAGCGATCCGTCGATCCAACCGGGCCCTCCCGCTACCAGTGCTTGCAGCCACGTACTATGGAGTCTGAGGTATTGCGAGGTCATCCAGTGGGCAACGTAAAAAGAGCTGTATGCCTCCAGCAATACAGCGAGCGCAACGAGATTTGAAAATCTCATGAACGACCATCTCCTCTGGTGTGTTTGGGGCCGCGGAGCTTCGCCATGCCCACGCCGAATAGTGCTGCAGCGGCAGCGAAGGAAGCTGGGCTCTCAGAGAATCCCAAGCCAAGCGATCCAACATCCTTGGGGACTTCGACTAGCACAATCACGGCCACCGCGACCAGCGCCAGGATGCCTTCCACTCTCGTCCACTGTGTCACCTGCACTGCGTGATTCTCCGGCGGATCCGGCTTGTAGCGGAGCACCAGTTCGTAGCCCATCACCCCGGCAAATTCGTATCCCTGGAATGTTCCCTTGATCTCCTGACCTTTGTATGTGTACTTGATCCCGTTCGGAGGCACCACCGAGGTTTCCGTGGTCGCCAGCACCTGGTTGCCCGACTTCAAGGTCGAACCAACCGCGAGGGATACCTCGGCCTTGCCATTCTCGGTCTTCATGATGCTCTTGGAGAAAAGCGTGTTGAAGACGCCGTCGGCTTCCTTCTTGTACTCGGCTTCGATGCCATCTTTGGTGAACGTCAGCCCTCCGGTGATCACGCCTTCCTTCTGCATGGTCACCTCGCCGGTAAAGCTGAGCTTATAGTCCACTTTTGGTGTGACATACTCGGCGACAATGCCGTTTAACTCGTATTTGAATTGCGGAAACAGTACCGGCCTGGATGGTTGAAAGGGGCCGGTTCTGGTTGAGGCGTCCCTGTTGTGGGTGCCGAGATGCTGCAATGGAACCGGCGGACCTGGGTCTGCGTGGCGTTGCGGCGGGGTTACCTGCGTGCCTGCGAGCGATCTGTGAAGATTAGGGTGCGTCGAATGGCGCGCTATGGGGATGAACAGTTCCTGTCCAGCAAAGATCGGTCTGCCGCGCTTAAGATGATTCGCGTCGCTGATCCCTTCCCACAAATTGCCGTGGCCGTAAGCGTGCTCAGCGATCTTCCAAAGGCTGTCACCACGCCTCACACGATAGCGACGAAACTTCGGAAGGTTCCCGTTCCCGCTCATACTTGTTCCCCGTTCGATAGAGATGGTTCAGACGATGCCTGCATCGGCGTCATTGCGCAGCTTACACTGAAGTTATCTTCGTGATTGGATGCTGTCAAAGGCTCACACAGCCGACGCTGGAGTACATAGGATGAAGCCAAAACATTCGTCTCGACCACCCCGCCTACGATAGTCTGCATCCTGGTATTAGATGGTGAAAATTCATCTTTTAGAGAGATATCGTTGTCGAAGCCGTCGTAGTGCGGAGGCCCCCACCGTCCGCGGAGCCAGAGCGTCGAAGACCATTTCCAATGCCTGCTTTGCCGCACCTGGCGATCGCAGCCCTGGATGGAAGTGCCGTTCCAGGGCAATCGCACTCGGAATACCCCGCAGCACCGCCATTGCAATAAGATCCCGTTTTTGTTCGGCTTTAGATCCTTTATTTTTCGAGAGTAGCGATTGAGTGATATCGCCATAGAGAAGTTGGTACAGATCTCTTATGCGTTCGACGGACCCGGTGTTACGAAGGGCGAAGAGTTTGAACTCCAGTTCGAGAATGGGCCAGTTATCTTCCTCCAGTGCGGTGACGAATAGCTTTCTTCCAGCGGCTAATAAGTTCTCGATAGACATATCTTCTTCCCGCCAGCTATGAACTATTTCCATTCGGCTCCGGACTTTTCTCTCGAACAACGCAAGGAAAAGGTCCTCTTTGCCCTTGAAATGCGCGTATATAGCCCCTTTTGTGCGGCCCACCTCCGCTGCGATCATTTCGACCTGCGTGCGCTCATATCCGTCCCGTACGAAGATCCTCTCCGCGGCGTCGAGTAGCTCCCGGAGCGTCGCCTCTGTCTTGACTTGATGTTTGTTTTTGGGCTGGGCTGACAAGTTGGGTGATTTCATTCGCCCTTATCTTATCGCGTACACGTTTTGTTGCATACCAAAAGGTATCCATCTGGTTAGAGGCTTGATCAGAGATCATCCCGGCCTATTGTGAGCATCCTTGAGACGAAATTCTCAACAGTGGAATTTCATTTAGCATTTAGAAAATTGAATCCATACCGGTTTGTATCTAATCGTATAACGAAGACTGACACGATCTGTTTTGTGGAGATCGATGTGCCAAGGAGAACAAGGAGAAATGATGACTGAGAACAAAGCAACGACCATCCGCCCTCGGTTGCCGAAGCTTGTCGTGACCACCAGGTGCATGGACGTCATGCTGCCCTGGTACTGTAACGTGCTGGGTATGAGCCTGGTCCATCGCATCGATGCCGTGAACGGTGGTCCTAAGGGTGAGCAAGATTTTAAGGTGGCGTGGGTGACCAACGATGAGACGGACCATCGCCTGGTGCTCATCGAACTGCCGGAGGGTGAGGCTGATCCGGACGAAGAGGACCTGGACGAGGAAGATGATCAGGGATCGCCGCATTTTGCTTTTGGATTCCGGCATCTTGACGAGTTGCTCGACGTCTATGCGCGGCTGAAAGAGCAGGACATTCTGCCGAATCTATGTACCGATGCTGGCGCAAAGACTTCCTTCTACTATGAAGATCCCGATCACAACGGTGTCGTGTTGAGCGTCGATAACTACGGGAATAGCTGGGCTGCGGACGAATATCTACGGCGTTCGTCGGAGTTCATCAAGAGGCCGATGGGGCATTGCGTCGATCCCGAGCAATTGATTGCTGCCCGCAAAGCGGGAGCGTCGCCGTGGGAGTTGCATGAGCAAGCCTGGGCAGGAAAATTCGCTCCCGCGAAACCATGTGACCCTCAGATGCTTTTCTCATAAGCATCCATCGAGAGGTGGATGAGGGTAGAAATTTGTTGGCGCGGGGAAAGGTGGTACGCCGCGCTTATGTTCCGCATCAGAATAGACTGAGACGGGCAGGAGGTTGAGCATGGCGGTAGCGGCATCTGCGTTGGGTGGACGTGTGCGGAAGCGGGTAGTGATTCTGGGAGGTGGGTTCGGCGGGTTGCACGCTGCGATGGGGTTGGCGAAGCTGCCAGTGGAGGTCACGCTGGTGGACCGGCGCAATCACCATACGTTTCAGCCGCTGCTGTACCAGGTGGCGCTGGCGGTGCTGTCTCCTGCGGATATCGCGCAGCCGATCCGGTCGATCCTGCGAAACCAGAAGAACGTTGAAGTGCTGATGGACGAGGCGACGGGCTTCGACCTCGAGGCGAAGCAGATCCATCTGAAGACCGGGGCCCGGTTGGAGTATGACTATCTGGTGGTGGCGACCGGGTCGACCCACTCGTACTTCGGCAAGGACGAATGGGCGAAGCTGGCTCCCGGCCTGAAGACGGTGGAGGACGCGACTGAGATAAGGCGACGTGTTCTGCTGGCTTTTGAGCTGGCGGAGCGGCAGATGCTCGAGACGGGCAGCCATCCTCCGCTGAATTTTGTGATCATCGGTGGTGGGCCGACCGGAGTGGAGCTGGCGGGAGCGATCAGCGATATCGCACGGCTGTATATGGCTAAGGACTTCCGGCATATCGACCCATCGGAGGCGCAGGTGATGATTCTGGAGGGGTCGCCGAAGATTTTGGGGGTCTATCCGGAAGACCTACAGGCCAAGGCACGAAAGCAGCTGGAGGCGCTTGGGGTCATATTGCGGACCAACGCGCATGTTTCGGATGTTCAGCCTGGCTATGTAATGGTGGGCGAGGAACGGATCGATGCCGTAGTGACGCTATGGGCTGCCGGAGTACAGGCCTCTCCGTTGGGCAAGCTGCTGGGTGTGGAGACGGACAAGCGGGGATGTGTGCTGGTGGACGAGTTCCTCAATCCTCCGGATCATCCGGAGATCTTCATCTGTGGCGATCTCGCGCATGTGATGCAGGATGGAAAGCAGGTTCCGGGGGTGGCGCAGCCGGCGATGCAGATGGGCGACTTTGCCGCAGTGCGGATCGGCCGGTTGATCGGCGCGAGCCGTGGTAGTGAAGGTACCGGACACAACAAGGGGTTCCGCTACTGGGACAAGGGGGATATGGCGACGATTGGCCGGTCCGCGGCGGTGGCTAATCTTCAGTGGCCGTTCAAGGCGCACTGGAGCGGTTTTCCGGCCTGGGCGGCGTGGCTGGTGGTGCATATTTTCTTTTTGATTGGCTTCCAGAACCGCTTCTCCGTGTTCTGGTCGTGGGCCTGGACGTATGTGGGCGAGAGGGATGGCGTCCGGCTTATTACAGGCTCGCAGGAGCTGCCGGGGTGGGCTCCCGAGGATCAGCCAGCCGGTGAGCCGACGACGCAGCCTCTGGACATGGGGTCGCCTGTGTCGAATTAGCGCCGATTGCGCGTGCCGCTAACGTTGGGTGATCAGTTCTGGATGGGTGCGTTGTTGAAGTCTTGCTTTGTCCGTGAGCTCCCGGATCTGTCAGCCTTGTCGTGGTGGCCGCGTTTCTTCAGCACGAAGGTGGCTTTGCAGAACCGACACTCCCATGGATAGAAGCCCAGTTTTTGCAGGATGGCCTTCTGGATGAAACCTTCCTGTTTGACGCGGCGGGCCTGCAGTGCATGACACTTCGGGCATTCTGTTTGCGACATGATTGAGGAACCCTTTCATCCTGGCCAAAGGTGCAGCATTTTCTACTTCGGGGATTATTCACAACAATAAAATACTTGCCGCAAATCTGCGAGGCCACCCACCGTTCGACTAATTTCGGCTGATTTGGATCGATACTCTCATGACACCTGCGACCGTCGCAATTCTAACCCTAAATTAATCTCAAAGTCACTATTAGCAGCGAGCTAGTTTTGCACCTGCTGAGGCAACTTATCAAAGGCTGACTTTGGGGCACAGGATGGTTTCGGTTGACCGTGATTCGTAGCTAGGAGCGATCAGGCGATGGAATTGGTAGAGTGCTGGTAGGAATCTTCTATGGAAGCCAAAACCCATCGCCCGACGTGGAAGACTCTGTTGGCTTTCGCGATTATCTACTTTGTGTGGGGATCCACTTTTCTCGCCATTCGCGTTGGCGTCCACGAGGTTCCTCCGTTCCTTTTCGCGGCAATGCGGTTCCTGGTTGCGGGCCTTGTCCTATACAGCTGGATGATCGTGCAGGGAGAACGCTCGCCGAATCGACGTCAATGGATGTCAGTCTTCTTGATTGCTCTGCTGATCTTCGTCTTCGACTACGGACTGTTGTTCTGGGCCGAGCAGCGTGTGCCATCAGGCATTGCCGCAGTCATGATGGCCATGATCCCGGTATTCATGGCGCTGTCGGAGATCGTCTTCCTGCGAACGCAGAAGCTCACCGTTCGGCTGGCCTCGGCGCTTCTGATCGGGATTGGAGGAGTTGCCGTGCTGATGAACCGCTCATTAAACCTTGGCGGCGCGCCGATCGACAGAGCGGGCGCCCTGGCACTCATCATTGGATCGATGAGTTGGTCGGTAGCGTCTGTACTTACGCGTAAGCTGCCACTCCCACCATCCAAAGTCATGAGTTCGGGAGCGCAGATGCTTGCCGGAGGAGTGTTGCTTACTCTTGTAGCGGGCGCGTTGGGAGAGTTCCGCAGCTTTCATCCGGGGACTGTCTCACGTGGAGCATGGTTCTCGCTGCTCTACCTGATTGTCGCTGGCTCCATTGTCGGGTTTACCGCCTACGTGTGGCTGATTCATCATGAATCACCAACCAAAGTCGGGACCTACGCCTACGTGAATCCGGTTATCGCCGTACTGCTTGGATATTTCCTGGGTGGCGAGACGCTTGGCCTGCGAACGATTCTGGGGACTCTGTGTGTTCTGATCAGCGTGGTGGTGATTACGACGACGCGAGGGAAGAAACCGGTAGCGACACTTGTAACGGAAGAAGTCGGGTAACTCTCGATTATTAGGGCATTTTTGCAAATGGTTATAGAGTATGGCGCTCCGAACAAAATACGGGGTTCTTCCCCATTCGACAAGCTCAGGGCCAGAATGACAAGGATTATTTCCTCTACAGTAATAGCGAAAAGGCTATAGGCTTCTCGAAGCAATGACGGCGCAGCATCGGAATGGTATGTCTGAGGATTCCTTTGTGCAGCAAGAGAGGCAGCCACGGTGGCTGCCTCTCTTGCTGCATGAATCTTCGTTTATGGTTTATGCGCCGACTGGTTCGGCGACCTTGACGTTGACTGGGGTGAGCCAGTTGTAGCGATCGGCCTTGAGGCCGTTCACGATGTCGAAGAACTCCTTGTGGAGTGCCGTCGTGATGGGGCCCATCGTTCCGTCGCCGACGAGGATGCGGTCGACCGAACGGAGGTGGGTGACCTCGGCGGCGGTTCCGGTGAAGAAGGCCTCGTCGCAGATGTAGAGCATCTCGCGTGGGAGCGCCTGCTCGACGACCGGAATGCCGAGATGGTGCGCGAGCGTGAGGATCGAGCTGCGGGTAATGCCGTTCAGCACTGAGTTGGCGAGGGGCGTGGTGTAGAGCGTGCCGCCGCGAACGAGGAAGAGGTTCTCGCCGGAGCCTTCGGAGAGATAGCCGTTGACGTCGAGAGCGATGCCTTCGGAGTAGCCGTTGACCTCAGCCTCCATGCGAATAAGCTGCGAATTCATGTAGTTCGCGCCGGCCTTGGCGAGCGAGGGCATGGTGTTGGGCGCGAGGCGATTCCAGCTGGAGATGCAGACGTCGGCGCCGTCGTTGCCGGGGACGTACTTGCCCCAGGGAAAGTTCGCAACGTAGACCTCAACCGGGGAGCGAAGCGGGTTGACGCCGATCTCGCCGTAGCCGCGGAAGGCGATGGGGCGGATGTAGCAGGGGGCGACGCCGTTGGCTTCGATGACATCCGTGACTGCAGCGATGAGCTGGTCGACGGTGTAGGGAAGCGGCATCCGGTAGATCTTGGCGGAGTCGATAAGGCGCTGCATGTGCTCGGGCAGGCGGAAGACTCCCGCGCCGTCCGGCTGTGCGTAACATCGAATCCCCTCGAAGACCGAGGAGCCGTAGTGGATGACGTGGCTCATGACGTGGATCTGGGCTTTCTCCCAAGGGATGAGCTGTCCGTTGTGCCAGATATTTTCGGTGGGTTGTATGGGCATCGTGTCTCCTGACGTTGACGATTATTATAGCGGGGCGTGAGAGACTGGAGGGATGATCTTTGAACCTCACAGCGTTAGCCTGGCCGTGCTCGAACGATCGGCCTACGTGCGGTTTTCGCTGCTGGCGTTGAGTTCGATCTTTTTCCTGGTCGATCCGTTTGCCGCTCTGCCGACCTTTCTGGCGGTGACGGAGGGAGCGGATGCCTTTAAGCGCCGCCGGATGGCGCTCAAGGCTTCGCTGACGGCGTGGATATTCTTGTCGGCCTTCGCGCTGGGTGGGCAGTACATCTTCAAGATGTTCGGCATCACGCTGCCGGCGTTTGAGATCGCGGGCGGAATCATCCTGCTGCTGATCGGGCTGGACATGCTTGAGGCGAAGCGCTCTGCGACACAGGAGGCCAGCGGAGACACGGCGGCCGCGGCGAGCAAGGAGGATGCGGGTATTGTTCCGCTGGGGATTCCGATGCTTGCGGGGCCGGGCTCGATTACCAGCGTCATGGTGCTGGTGGGGCAGGCGCAGACGCGGTGGCAGATGATTGCGATCCTCGCGTCGATCTTCATTACGGCGGCCGTCTGCTATCTGGTGCTGGGCAACTCCGACAAGGTGGCCCGCGCGCTGGGGGACACGGGAATCCGCATTCTGGTGCGCATTATGGGACTGCTGCTGGTTGCGCTGGCAGTGCAGTATTTCGTGAACGGCATGGTCGATCTAGGAGTGGTCACCAAGCCAAACTAGCCGCCGGCAAAGCACTAATGAACAAGTAGAGCGGACGCGGCGATCAGTAGTCCGATCGCTCCAAGCGTCAGCCCGAGGGCGAAGTAGCCGCGGTTACGGGTGAACAGGGTAACCGAGGCGAGGACGACTGAGATCTGGAGCAAGGCCTCGCCCAGGTCGTAGCGATTGGCCTGATGCTCTGCATGCGTTACCTCGGCCTCGTACTCGCGGGCCTTGTCCTGCTCTTCCGCCAGGTCGTCCTTCCATTTTGCGATGTGGGCCTTGTAGTCGGCGATTTTTTGCTGGGTGGCGGGGGTGACATTGGTCTGCAGGCTCAGGGTGTCGACGACGACCGTGAGGTTGTCCTGGCGAATCTTCTTGGCCTGATACTCGTTCCACTGATCGCTGGCGCGCGACTGCATCAGCACGGCTTCGGTGTGACTGCGGTGGCCAAGCACGGTGACCGCGGCAACCAGAACGGCGAGGATGGAGATGGCGAGTGAGATGCTGGTGAGCGACTCTTTCTTCTCTTCGCCAGCTTCTTTGAGTTGATTCGAAAATTCCTGGATCTCGGTAGGTTCCATGAGGGGAATTCTAGTCCGGAATAGGTGCTGTGTCCGGTTTGTCGGTTGCTGGTGCGGCGTGCCAACGAAGGAAGTCGAGGATCGGTGTCCAGTAACCTTTGCGTGGGTTCAGATAGACGTCGTTGTGGCCGAAGCCTGCGGGGACGGCGAGGGTGACGGGATAGAGCGACTGCGTGGCAGCCTGGGCCTCGATCTCTTTCGCCATGGAGAGGGGAAGCAGCGGGTCGGCGTCAGTATGGACGATGAGCAAGGGCGAGGGGAGCAGCCGGAGGGTCTTCGCGGTCGGCCAGAGATCAGGTAGGAGGCGCGCAAGCAGTGGAGTGACGATTCTGGCGGCAGCTGCGCGCAATGAAGTGAAGGGCTGGCAGAGGATGATGCCAGCAGGACGTGGAGCGAGGAGATTGGCTACATCGGCCAGGGCCCCAGTGCCCATCGAGAAGCCTAGAACGAAGACTGGGGTATGTGCTGGTAAGAGCGTCCGCAGATGGGCGTAGGCGGTGTGGATGTCTGCGCGCAGGTTATCTGGAGTGATGGGGCCGGTGCTTTGTCCGTATCCGGCGTAGTGGACGATGAGGGAGGTAAAGCCTTCTTCGTCAAGGAGATGCTGGGCATTGGCCCAGTAAACGAGTCGGTCGCCGATGCCGTGGAGGATCAGGACGCCGGCCTGTGGGGAAGATGACGTGGCATGGAAGATTGCCTGCAGGCTGCGATTGTGGCTGCTCTCAATGGTGATGGGGATGCTGTGGTCTGTCGCGGGAAGGGAGTCGATGCGGACAAAGAAGCGGTCGCGGGCGGAGATGAGCTTCATGCCGAGGGTGATGAGGGCGCGGAAGCAGAGCGTGCGGTGATCTGGCAGAATATTCACGACTTTCTGACCCGCGTCTTTATTGGACAAAACCGAGTTTTCTACAAGAATGCCAGTTTATCAACAGGCCAAAGGTTGCACGGATGTGAATGCGCTGCTAATCTCAGGAAGTCGCAAAGAGGTAACGAGCTTGTAAGCGGGCAGTGTGGAGCTTACGAGTGAGAAACAAAAAGGCTTGCTGAGAAGTAAAAAGCAAGATAGTCTAAGCGAGTTGCAAAGATAAGAAGTAAGCTTCGCACCTCGGCTCTGGTAGTAGATGAGCGAATAGGGAAGTCGGAGCGCAGTCCAAGCGTTTGATCAATAGGCAGAGCCGATGGCCTGCCGATCCAAACCCAAGCAACTGCAGTTGATATATCAGGAGCTAAGTGCTCCGCGACAGTTTTCTGTCGTCACGATGTTTTGAGATTGAGTGCTGTGCGTTGAATGTTGGCCTTCGATTGTTGCTTTTGAGCTGAAGAAAAGCTTGAAAGTAGCGAAAATAGAGGGTTGACACGAGAAACGAAGTTCGATACTCTTAGAAAGTTCGCGCAAGACGTCAGCAAGCTGCTGAGCTGCTCTGATCGGTTGAAGATTCGCCGAGTTGATAAGAGCAATCAGTACCACCCAGACGAAATACAGCGCTACACAAGTTCGAGGACACAATCGTGGCTTTGCCCGATGAGTCCTTGATCCAAAGCTGCCCGCTTAGGCGGATGCAGTCCGGATCTTTGACAACATAGTTGAACGTGCCAGTCGTGAGATGATGCGAAATTTGGTTTAGTCATTCTCACTAGTTTTAAACCTCCGGCCTTTCGAGCGCCGGGGGCGCTTGATCCGCACCGACCCCTGTCGATGTGCGGCAAGCAAACCAAGATTAAACGAGAGTTTGATCCTGGCTCAGAATCAACGCTGGCGGCGTGCCTAACACATGCAAGTCGCACGAGAAAGGGGCTTCGGCTCTGAGTAAAGTGGCGCACGGGTGAGTAACACGTGACTAACCTACCTTCGAATGGGGAATAACTGAGAGAAATCTTAGCTAATACCGCATAATACCTACGGGTCAAAGCAGCAATGCGTTTGAAGAGGGGGTCGCGGTCGATTAGTTAGTTGGCGGGGTAATGGCCCACCAAGACGATGATCGATATCCGGCCTGAGAGGGCGCACGGACACACTGGAACTGAAACACGGTCCAGACTCCTACGGGAGGCAGCAGTGGGGAATTTTGCGCAATGGGGGAAACCCTGACGCAGCAACGCCGCGTGGAGGATG